>VOFL01000002.1_pt1 | contig 4441028 bp, 3583 predicted proteins | sample 5384111 | NCBI WGS metagenome assembly VOFL01 (sample SAMN12384731, study PRJNA508395) | synthetic metagenome | isolation source: mock microbial community "Gut Microbiome Whole cell Mix" consisting of 8.3%... | reverse complement strand
GATATATCTTACCGTATACGTTATAATAAAAGAACGGCAATAACACACTGAAAGCAGCTAGACTGATAAAGGCATACATCCACCATTGCAAATGGATGAACATGCAGCTGAAAGCGAGGAATGAGATAATACTCAACCCAGAGGCAAGTCCGTCAATGCCGTCTATCAAATTGATGGCGTTCAGGATATAGACGATGACGAATACTGTGAACGGCACTCCTATGTAATAAGGTATGACATAAATACCGAACAACCCGTATAGGTTGTCGAAGCATAACCCGGAAATCACCAACAGTATGCCACAAAGTATTTGCACTACAAATTTGGAACGGTAACGTACACCGATAAGGTCATCCATCATACCTATAAGATAAAGTATGAACAGACAACAGAGCATGGAAAGCAGACGGTTCGTCAAGTCCATGTCGAGTATGTTATAGCCCTGCCAAAGGTTGTAACCGATAATGGCAAGCGAAACCGTAACTGTGATACAAGGGAAAAAGGCGATACCGCCTAACCTTGGTATATGGGCAGTATGCAACTTACGTTCGTCCACTGAGTCGAACAGGCGACGTCGGAAAGAGACCAACGAAATGCGAGGCAGGACCATCGCACTCAATGTCCAGCCGACTATGACTATAAAGGCAAATTCGATAAAATGAAGAATGTCCACTATATGATTCTTTTGATGATTTTCTTAATCTTGCCCTATCCGTTGTAGAAAGGCTTGTGGAATATAGGAAGTAGCCACGGCGCATACGCCTTGGACGGTGACCACCAAACGGCGATTCTTCCTAATCCGGCAGATAACCCCTTCCGCTCCCTTGAACTTTCCGTCAATGACCCGTACACGTTCTCCCTGTTGAAACTTGGAATTGTCCTCCCCGAAATATTCCATTCCCTGCTCGCCGGACGAGGTGACCAGCATGAAAATGTTCATTTCCCGATCAGGAATGGCAAGGGGAAGTCTTTTCAATCCCTTCTGTCTTGTATATAGGATTACCTTATTGGTGAATTGTCGCTGTACTTCCAAAGCACGACAAACGGTTGAACGGAAGAACATAAGCGAATTAATGACCGGACGACGGAGTTTCTTCTTTATGCCGTTACGTTCCATCAAGGTTTCCTCACAAGGAATGTAAGTCTCGATCTTGTCTTTTTTCAATATATCCTCAATCTCGAAAACTTTGTTATAAAATACTTTTAGGGCGAACCAATGTTCGTGTGTGTGTGTTTCTATGTTCAACGAAAAGTAATGTTACCGGGTTGATAAAAAGGATATAATTTCCATTCCTGCACCTTCTGCTTTTTCAAATAAGGAAGATACAGCAATCAAGGTTAATCCGGTTTTTTCCTTCATAGGACTTCCGGAATGCGGGCCGCTCCTGACTACAGTGAGCGGATACCGTAACCCCGTATTCGTACCGTTTCTATGTAAGAGAGGGTACACATGTTGTTTTTGCTGATAATTAGGCATATACATTGCTATAAAAGTACATTTTTTGCTCGGTTTGCTCGGTTTTAGACTCGAAAATACGCTCGAAAGGATAATGCAACGTTCTCCTTTTATTTTATATTCTTATTACGGTACTATTTTGATTTATATTAAATTAGTAATGCAAATAATTGATAATCAGTCATTTATAAATGGGGGGGGGGTAAAATAAGGAAATAAAAACGTTTATTTTACTTTTCAGTTTTACTGAGAATCATTACCTTTGCAGTGTGTTTTTACCCTCTCTTACATAGAAATGGTATCGTTCAAACCCTTCAAAATCTTCTCGTTCGCATTATCTATCACGGCATTGTCCAAAGAATCCAAGTAAATAAGCGTAGTCCTTTCGCTGCTGTGTCCCATCCCCGCACTGATGACGGCAATCGGTACGTTGTGGTTGCGTGCGGCGGTAGCCCAGCTGTGGCGAGGCGTATATGAGGACAAAGGTAATGGTTCGCCAAGCAATTTGCCCAACCGTTTCAACTTTCGGTTATGGTAGTTCAATCCGGTCCGATATTGCCGGTAAGCCTGATCCGGCTGTTCATCTGTAAGGACGGGGAAAAGATATGGACTTTCCGGATAAACCCGCCCATATCGTTCCAGTATCGCCGCCATACACGGTTCGATATGGAGTGTCAGGTATTGGCCTGTCTTATGACGACAATAGGTGATTCGCCCGCTGTCCACATTCTCCTTTTTCAGATATGCCATGTCCACAAACGCCATTCCACGGGCACAATAGCTGAACACGAACATGTCCCTGGAAAGTGCCAGGGCCGGTGAGTCCGAGAGGTCAATCCTTTGGAGCTTCAGGATGGTTTCCTCATCCACGGCGCGTTTCGGTGTACGAGCCACTCCTGTATAAACCTCACGAAACGGGAAAGTCTGCAACGCAAGACCTTGCCTTACGGCCTTGTTATAGACGGCACGCAGAATCCGCATATAGAACGAGCTGCTGTTCCTCGCTACCTTTTGTTGCCACAGCCATGCCTCATACCGACACGCCAGGGCGGAATCCAACAATGAGAAAGGAACGTCATCACCATCCAGGAAAGCGGAAAAGCTGTTCAGTGCACGCCGGTAATTACGCGAGGTACCGTATTGGCCGTTCTCCCAAAGCGCTTCCATCTCTTTTTTCATGTAGTATAGGAAACCGGGCTCGGAAGGCAGGGAGCGATAGCGGTTGAGTATTTCCAACAAGGTGTATGTTTCTCCGCTACAGTCCAGCTCGCGGATAATCTCACGGATGTCACGCATCTCCTTTTCCGCCCGTTTCCGGTAGGCGGTCAGGACCCTCTCATTGCCGGGGACAGCGACAAGCTCACGTTTCGTCTCATTCCACCACTCGGGAAATATCCTCATGTCGGTGGTAATCTGCCTGTTCTCCTGACGGTGGCAAAGCTGATAACAGAGCGTGCCGGCCTTACCCCGTACCGTCGATGGACGGAATTTTAATTTAATGGTAGCCATATATAGTCTGTTTTATGATGAATAATAGGTACATAGATACAACCCGTGGGCTATATTGTTGAAGGAAGAAAATAATATTTAGTCCTAGATTCCGCTTCTCCGCTTGGAACACCGAATATCACCTGATGCCGATGCCAAACTCTGTAAATCTTCTTGAAAGACAGTCCGAATAGCCTCGTAAAGAATCAAAGTCCGAAAATGAAAAGCGACGGTTTTTCCGTGGAACAAGTCCAAAAATATTTATATCGCATAAACAACAAGACAGTATATGTTTTCTGGGAAATTCGTGAAAAACAGGCGGATACCAGCGAGTTCCCTATAATCAAAGATAAATCAAAACCGTATTGTCACGGGCGTTCCGGCTTCGCTTTCCATGAGTATTTTCCTTGCGACAAGTCGCGGAAAATACACATGGAAACAAACGCCCGGACAATGGTTTTGATTTCGGGAAAGATTATAGGGACTCACTGCGACCGACGCGACGCATGACCGTGTCATTGATGAAAAAAGGAGGGCCTCCTTTATATCCCTAATAAATCCGGCAGGAAGTACGGGATATATGGGTAGGCCTGGCAATGTCTTATGAAAAAAACGCCGCCCCATGAGAAGACAGGGACTTCAGCTCCCTCTGCTCTGCATAATCCTCCCTTTGCGCCCGTGCCGGCTTCTTCGCCCTTCCTCCGCATACCATATCCTTGTTTTCACGGCATGTTTCCCTCACGGAAAACCAGTCTTTCGGACATTTGACGACATCTGATGACATCTGATGACACCTTTTTGAAAATCAGTGTTTTATTCGGATTTAGCCCATACATTTGAAGCGTCAAAGCAATTTATTAACCCCAAAAAGAAAAGGTATGGCACAAGAAAAGAGCCCGAATGGGAAGCCTAGACGAACCCGGAAACCGAAGGCCGTGAACGACGCCCCTTTGGTGGAACAGATCACCGAGCTGATGATGGTTCATAACAAGAGTGACCCGAAAGCCGGTGTACAAGTAGTCAGCGAGATCGACAAGGACGGGAAGGTCAAGACGGTTCCGGCGGACGAGAAGAATGAGAACTCATTCCTGAAATTCGACAAGAACTCGAGCATACTCGAAAACTTCATCAAGAATTTCTGGAGCCAGTTCAAGGAACCTACCCATTTCCGCCTGCTCCGCATGACCTTCCACGACTACAAGGTGAACAAGCAGGCGATCAAGGACCTGGCGGAAGGGAAAAAGACGGACGCAGTGAAGGAGTTCCTCAAACGCTACGAAATCCGTCCGAGAGAAAACAAGAAGGAACAAAGTGTAAACCAAAAAGAAAAAACAGCTATGGTAGACAAAGAGACACAACCGCAGGAACCCCTGCAACAGAGCGAGGTACAGCAGGCGGCACAGCAACAGCAGCAGCCCCAGGCTCAACAGGCAGCGCAGGAGTCACAAGGACCGCATTACCGGTATAATGAGAACATGGTCAACTGGGAGGAGTTGGAAAAGGTCGGAATCTCAAAGGCTTCGCTGGAACAGCAGGGACTCCTTGATTCCATGCTGAAGGGCTACAAGACCAACAAGCTGGTGCCCCTGACAATCCATCTTTCCGGTTTGCTGACAGCCAAACTGGATGCAAGGCTCTCACTCATCCCGCAACAGGATGGACAGGTGGGACTGGCCATTCACGGCATACGCAAGGAACCGCAGTTGGAACGCCCTTATTTCGGATTCAACTTCAGCGAGGAGGACAAGAAGAACCTGCGTGAGACCGGCAACATGGGACGTGCGGTGGAACTCAACCTGCGTGGCAGTGAGTACACCCCCTGCCTGATCTCCATCGACAAGAACACCAACGAGCTGGTCGCCGTCCGGCAGGAGCATGTCTACATCCCGCAGGAAGTGAGCGGGGTAAGACTTACGGACGAGGAGATCAGACTGCTGAAGGAGGGACAACCCGTCAAGGTGGAGGGGATGACCTCCAAGACGGGGAAGGAATTTGACGCCACGCTCCAATACAGCGCCGAGCGCAGGGGGCTGGAGTTCATCTTCCCGAAGAACCAGGTATTCAACGAGAAATCCATCGGGGGCGTACCGCTCTCACCCACCCAGATAAAGATGCTCAGCGAGGGACATACCATCCTGGTCGAGGACATGAAGTTCAAGAACAGGGACGGGGCTTTCTCCGCGTTTGTCACGATAGACCAGACGACAGGACGGCCGAATTACACCCGTCATAATCCGGAAACCGGAGAAATCTATATCCCCAAGGAGATATGCAGCGTGCAACTGACCCCCGAGGATAAGGAAACCTTACGCAAGGGGCAGGCCGTCTATCTGGAAAACATGATCAACCGTAAGGGAGAGGAATTCTCCGCGTTTGTCAAGCTGGACATGAATACCGGCAGGACGATGTACTCACGCACGCCGGACGGGTTCAACGAGCAGCAGGCACCACGTATCCCGGCGGAGGTTTACGGCCATGTGTTCACGGCGCAGGAAAAGGCAAACCTCCAGGACGGGAAGACCCTCCTTGTCGAAGGGCTGAAAAACAATGGGCAGACGTTCAGCTCCTACCTGAAAGTAAACCCTTATTCCGGGCAGTTGCAGTATTTCCAGGAGAACCCGGATATCCGCAGGGACACTTCCCGTCGTGCGGCACAGGCGGACACCGCCCAAGGCCAGCAGCAGGAACAAAAGAATGGCGCAAAACAAGCGGTATGACCCCGATCGGAGAGAAACAAAATCAGTTTTACAAACATCAAATCCCTGAACCGTATGAATATGAATCGGAACATCCCTTATATCTATAATGTAGAAGACATTGACTGGCCCGGCCTGAAGGCCGTGGGTATCAGCAAGGAGCAACTGGAAGCGGACGGCAACCTTGACCTGTTGTTGCAAGGCAAGGAGTCGGAAATCATCCCGTTGAGACTCCGTACCCCGGTAATCAGCCTGGCCATGGATGCCACATTCAAACTGGTACCCGGTGACAACAACAGGCCAATCATGGAAATCAACGGCATCCGTCAGGAGGAATCTCCAAAGAAATAACAAAAAATAAAACAAGTTTAACATGTCCCCGTATCGCCCAATCCGGTACGGGGCATCAAAAAGAAAAAGAATATGATCGCAATAGTGACTGACAGGCCCAACGTGGGCAGAGAGATAGCAAGAGTGTTGGGAGCAGGCAGAAAGGAGAACGGCTATATGACCGGGAACGGCTACATGGTGACATGGACATACGGCAACATGCTCTCCCTGGCAATGCCGAAGGATTCAGGAACAGCCCGTGTGGAGCGGGAGGACCTTCCCCTGCTGCCGCCTTCCGTCCTGACAGTAAGGCACGTGAAGACGGATACCGGGTGGAATCCCGACATCAATGCGGTGCTCCAGTTGAAAGTGATAGCCAAGGTACTCAACGCATGCGACACCATCATCGCGGCAACCGACGCTTCCCGGGAGGGAGAGATGCTGTTCCGCCATCTTTACGGCTTTCTGGGGTGCAAACAACCCTGCCTCCGCCTCTGGATCTCGTCTCTGACGGACGAGGCCATCACGGAAGGCATGGCGAACCTCCTTCCATGTGACCGGTTCGACAACCTGTTCCTGGCGGCGGACAGCCGTAACCGGGCGGACTGGCTCCTGGGCGTCAATTCAAGCCATGCCATCTGCAAGGCGGTAGGCTTCGGGAACAACTCGCTGGGCAGGGTACAGACCCCCGTACTGGCGGAGATATGCAGACGGTACCGGGAGAGGGAGAACCACATGCCGGCTGACAGCTGGCCCGTATTCATCAGCCTATGCAAGAATGACCGTATCCTAAAGATGCGCCACGTGGACGACCTTGTGGCCCGCCGGGAGGCACTGGCATTGTACGAGGATTGCAAGGCGGCAAAGAACGCCCGCATCACAGCGGTAAGGAAACGGACGGAGGAAATCGGGGCACCGGCACTTTACAACCTGGCCGAACTGCAGAAAGACGCGAACCGTTACCACGGCCTGACGGCCATACAGGTGCAGGAGATTGCACAGAGCCTGTACGAGAAGAGGCTGATTTCCTATCCGCGCACCTCCAGTCGCCTGTTGCCGGGGGATGTATATGACACGTTGCCGCCTGTCATGGAGAAGATGCTCTCCCGCAAGGAGTTCCGACAATATGCCGGTATGGTTGACCTTGCCGCGCCGCAGGACAGCATTGGGGCACAAGACACCATGGAGCATCATGCCATCATCATTACAGGTATACAGCCCGGTAAATTGGGCCGGGAGGAAATGCAGGTTTACACGCTCATTGTCGGCAGGGTGCTTGAAACGTTCATGCCGCCCTGCAAGGTGGAATACACAACCGTCGATGCGGTGTGCGCCGCACGTAAATTCCGCATCCGTACATACCGCATCCTGGAAAAAGGATGGCTCGGAATCTTCGAGAGGGAACATATTGTCGCAAAAGGCTGTATGCCCTGCCCGATGCTGCCGGAATTTTTTCAGGAAGAGATACTGCCGGTGGCAGGGTGCAGCCTTATACATAAGAAATCGTTACCGGTCTCCCCTTATACAGACGAGGAACTGGTGGACTACATGGACAAGGCCGGACTGGGCACCGTCTCCACCCGCACGAATATCCTCCGCACGCTGCTGGAACGTAAATACATCCGTTATTCGGGTAAATATGTCGTCCCGACCCCTAAAGGGCTTTTCCTGTATGAGACGGTACGCGGTATGAAGGTGGCCGACGCCTCCCTCACCTCGGGCTGGGAAACTGAACTGGCACGGATAGAACGGGGGGAACTCTCGCAGGAAGAGTTCCTGGACGGCGTGCTGGAAACGGTAAATGAGGTGACAGGCGAGATATTCCGGAACCATCCGGTGGAAAAGCGGCCACAGGGAACCATATAAACAAATGTCAAAGCCAACAAGACAAGGGAAGTGCAGACGTCTGTCTGTACTTCCTTTTTATTTTTTATATGTGCAAGATACGTTTTTCCGATTTTAAGCGGCAAAGGTCTTGGATTGCCTCGTTTTTGCCGCAAGGCGGCCCCCTTTGGGGGCTTGGTTGGTCAAAAGAAAATCATCCTCGCTTCGCTGCGGTATTTTCTTTTGCCAAGCCTTGCGCAAAAAGGCAATCCAAGGGCCGGAGGCCTATAAAATCGGGAAAACATATCCCGATGGGATTATTCATTCTTAAAAATTTAAAGACATGAAACTGCGACTTATCGAAAACATCTGCAAGCGGACGGTCTCACTGGTCCTGCTTACGGGAATATGCCTGCTCTACAGCAAGGGAATCATTCCCGTGTATCTGCTCGTCCTGTTCCTTTTGTCGGGAACGCTCATCAGCCTCCTTTTCAGGACGTTCACCCTCATTGTAAAAATAATTATCGCCCTGACCGTCATGGGCATGCTTGTATAACCCTTAAAGCATAAAGGCATGAGAACAGCTGCATTCACCCCGCCGGCTCCAGCCATGCCGGCCGCATGGCCCGCCACAAGCCGTGTGAGACCTGTAAAAAAACGGATTCCCGATACGACAGACGGACCGAAACGTATCGGCTACTATCTGGAACCGTTGAGGGGCATCGCCTCGAATCCGGACAGGCAGAGAATCCTAAAGGATTTTTTCAAGGAAACCTATGTATAACATTTAAAATTTTACCATTATGTTTTTTCAAGCAATCAACCAAATGATCACGGCAGGCACAGACCTGAGTATCAACATCAGACGAGTAAACAACAATCTGACGGTGGCCGTTGTTCCCAGACGGTCGGGGGTAAAGGACGGGGAACGCATCGTCCCGCTCATCCTGAACGGTACGCCGGAAGAGCTGGATGCGGGCTTCCTGCAGGCTGTCGGCACGCCCGTACAGAAAGCGCAGGGCATCCTTACCAACCTGGAAGCGTTCGAGAAGCAGGCAGAACAGGCGGCCTCACAAAGCAAAGCCGCCAGGTCAGCGGCTGAGAAAGAGTCCAAGGAGGTCCGCGAGAAACGGGAAAAGATGGAAAAGCTGCTTAAGAAGGCGGAGGATGCCATGACCGGCAAACGCTATTCCGAAGCGTTGACATGGCTCAAGCAGGCTAGGATACTGGCACTTCCGGACAAGCAGAAGGAAATTGACGAGAAGATGGCGGAGGTACAGAAAAAGGCATCGGAGGGAAGCCTGTTCGGCATGGAACAACCGCCAATGCCCAAGCCGCAACCGGCGGCAGCCCCGACATCGCAATACCGAAGCGGAGAGCAAATCCCGATGTTTTTGCCCGAGCAGCCGGCTCCGGTTCCGCAACCCATTTCACAACCGCAACCGCCCCGGCCGGCTGTACATTCAGGACAGCAAACACCATTTGCCGGACAGCCGCAAACACAACCCGTACAATATACTATTTCCGCACCACAAGCGCAACCGGTCCCGCAACAGGCAGTTCCACAACCGCAAGGAATCCAATTCCATCAACCGGTACAGATGCCACAGGCACGGATGGACGGAAAGCAATGGATGCAACCGGCCTCGTCACAGTATGCACCGGCGCAGGAGACCGCAAGAACTCATGAGGAGCGTGAATACCTCCGGCAACCGCAAGAGGCTGCAATGTACAACTTCGACAAGGACTGCGAGGATGACCGGGAACTGCTCAGGGAAGACCCGTACGCGGAATATCCGGACTTCCCGAAGGAATGCCGCATGACGGACATGGCACAAATGGACATGGTATATTGTTAAACCTTATAAAAGAAGAGAAATTATGGCACTTGAAATCAAAGGATTGCAGAGAGTCTTCAAATTCAAGAAGGACTCTAAGGAACTGGTATTGAGCGACCCGAACAACGAACTGTCCGTAAACGAGGTGATGGACTTCTACTCCATGACCTATCCCGAACTGACAACGGCGACCGTTCACGGACCGGAATGGGAGGAGGACAAGGCGGTCTACCGCTTCAAGACAACCATCGGAGTGAAAGGATAATCGTATGGACAAGAGAAAGAAAAAGGAGGACAAACCATGCAGACAGCTCTCAGAATCAGCCAAGGAGAATCTGGCAGGACTCATTATCCGTTTGGCCGGCCCGTCAGACATCCGAAGAGGAACATTGGGACAAAAAAGGAGGATACTGCCGCCACCGGGAAGCGTCATGATTTTCTGACAGATAAGATTCCTCCCCTCGCACCGGATTTCTGGCATAAAGACGGATATGACGGTTCCCCGGTCAATCTCACGACACCGGAGAATTTTGACTATCTCTACCAATCGGCATCGAACTATGCCGGACTTATGGGTATAAAGCTTCCTTTCCGATACAGGAAAGGGGGCAGCCCCCGTCTGAAAATCACCGAACTGTACAAGGCGATGGACGAGAGCGTGCCGGAATGTGTCAATCTGGAAGAGAAAGAAGGAAGGCTCCATTTCTGTCTGTTCCGCCATCACGACTGGCCGGAACCCGAGCTGTTCTGGATTCCCATCGACTTTACGGAACGGCTTCCCGTACCATTGAGGAACATTGTCAAGGAGTTCATCCGGCAATTCGTCCGGCATCACGGAGTCTGCAATGTCACCGAGGCGTTTTGCTATGACTTCGCCATAGAGGAACTGGAAGACTGGGAAAACCGGGATTCCGACGCTTCCCCGAAAGAAATCAGGGCGAACAGGCGACTGGCGGATTCCTACCAGTCAGGAAAACGGGCGAAAGCGCTCAAACGGATGTCGGGAAAACCGTTCTGCAATTCTCTGGAAGAGGCTGTACGGAATTACCGGACAAAAAAGGAGAAGGAGCAAAAACTGTTGGACCTGATAAGGGAGGGCATGGCACTGATCACCCCGGAAAGCCCGAACCTCACAGACTACCTGTACGATTGGGCGTATGAGGAGGAGCGTGATTTTTACCCGGTGGGAATGGAAAGCCAGGTCATGCTGGTCTACTCTACCCGCGACACGCTGGCTGAATGCATGGAAGGGTTCATGAACTCGGACTACCAGGAGACTTATGCCCTTACACCGGTCACATACAGGTTCCTTACACCGGAAACGGACTGTCTCTTCCAAATGGACGACTACCCGGAAAAGCTTTCAAAATGGCTGGCACGTTTTACAAAACATATAGCTGACAACTTCTAAAATGAACGATATGAATGAACTGACCAATAAATTGCAACAGGTGATGGTGCCCAAGGCGGCACTGATCGCGTATGAATACCGTGAGAACCGCTATGGGAACGGAATGCATTACCTCGAACTGCATCCCATCAATGACAGGGGCAGGATGGAGGCTGCCATGCCTGTCACCTATGAGTTCATGGACTCCCTGGTGGAATCCTATACGGATGACAGGCGGAACGTGCCGCACGGGAAAATCCCCGCCAACATGCTGTGGTGTGATACCCGCAAGGGGCACGAGAGGTACATCTGGTACAATCCTCCGGGAAAACGGCGGATGTTCTTTGCCGGAAGCCTGAATATTCCTGACGGGACATTCCATGTGCCCGGCGTGATCTACAAGGTTTCCGGTGACAGGCTGGACATTTTCTCCTACAAGGGGGAAAAACCGGCGGAGAACAGCCCGCTTTTCCTCGCCCCTTTCTTCAATGTCACGGGCAGCAGTGTCTGTCTGGGAAACGCCGCGTTGACTCCCCCGGAAGACATGACTTTCTCAAAACTCCTCGAGTATTGGGAAAAACGTTTCTGGCTCAGCGAGTTCTCCCATCTGGGAGGAAGCAGGAACCCGACCGGAAGCAACCTGGTCTCGGTAACGGAAAAGGCACGCGCCAATCCGTTTGACGAGAACGAACTGAAACCCATGAGCAAACAACTTAAAGACTTACTGGCATGAAAAAGATTCATTATACAGACAGATACCTGCTCAATCCCTACCATCCCGTGACCGTCTTCGTAATCGGTGCGGGCGGAACAGGCTCACAGGTGGCCACCGGCCTGGCGCGGATGAGCGTGGCATTACAGGCGCTAGGACATCCGGGACTGCACGTGACGGTCTTTGACCCCGATACCGTCACGGAAGCGAACATCGGACGCCAGCTGTTCAGCGGATCGGAACTCGGATTGAACAAGGCAGCGGCACTCGCGACCCGCATCAACCGTTTTTTCGGCTTCTCGTGGGAGGCAAAGGGGCAGCGTTATCCGCTGAAAGCCTCCGCAGACCGGGAAGAACCCGCCCTGGCGAACATCATCGTCACCTGTACCGACAACACCCGCTCCAGGATGAACCTCTGGCGGTTCCTGAAGAAACACAGGGAACACACTTCCAACAACGAGCGGTCGCCCATATACTGGATGGACTTCGGCAACGCCCGGACCACCGGACAGGTCCTGATAGGGAACATCCGTGGCAAGATTCTCCAGCCCGTCTCCAACGAGTACCTGCCCATTCCCCGCATGAACGTCATTACCGAAGAGGTACGCTACTCCACCATCAAGGAAAAGGATTCGGGACCGAGCTGCTCGCTGGCGGAAGCCTTGCAGAAGCAGGACCTTTTCATCAATTCCATACTGGCACAAACCGGCTGCGACATCCTGTGGCGTATGCTCAGGGAAGGAAGGACATTCTACCGGGGTGCCTATCTCAATCTCGATACGCTACGGATTAATCCCATTCCGGTATAGACAACAACCGTCAGCTTCCTTTTATGCATCCTTGCCATGCATAAAAGGAAACTGACGGTTCCTGATTGTTCCCGCCATGCGGTTCAGTCTTTCAGCCGCACGGCACTTGCCACTCCCTTGTCTGTCATGACCAGCTCGTACCTGTCCAGCCTTTCATAAAGTTTGCCCAATGTCTTGCATCCATATCTTCTGACCTTGAATTTGGGCATCATTTTTTTCAATGCGCCGCCGATCAGCGAAAGGGACACCTCCCCTTTACCGTCAGCCGCTTGCTCAAAAGCCTTGTCAAAATACTCCATGTCCCTTTGGATAAAAAATTCGGGAGTATTGTCCGAAACCCTGTTTTCCTTCCGGTCGGCATACAGGAACACGGAACAGGACCGCACCAATGATACGGGAGTCTTATCCTCCCCATATCCCAGCACCTTCAATCCGGCCTCACGTATCCGTTGGGCAAGCAGGCTGTAGTCACCGTCACTGGCTACCAGACAGAAACAGTCCGCCCGACCGTCACGAAGAATGTCCATCGCGTCTATGACCAGCGCGATATCGGTCGTGTTCTTTCCGGGAGCATGGGAGGAAGCCTGTACAAGCCTGAATCCATGCTCCCGGGCAATTCCCTTCCATGCGGAAAGCGCTTTTCTCGTCCAATCTCCATAAATTCGTCTCACAACGGCATCCCCATAACGGGAAACAAAGCCCATTATATCCTCCATCTTCTCAAAGGAGGCGTTATCCCCGTCAATAAGGACCGCAACGGCATATCTAGAATTGGTATTTGTCTTCATAACAACTGTTTATGAAACAAAGTTAGCATAACTTCCGCATATTGATACTCCCACGCTCATTTTTTCTTTCCGCGTTTCAGCAAGAATTCCTGTATTTCCGAGCTTCTGTAGAAGTTTTTTCCGTTATCGTCCGTCTGGTAATAGCGGATCAGCCCCTTTTCCCGGTAACGGGCGACTGTCCGCAACGACACGTTGAGCAGCCTGGCTATGTCATAATTGTCCAACAGCTCGTCCCCGTTCATGAAATCCTTCACACGCCCCATCCTGTCCAGTTTCTTTTCTATGCGGTCAAAACCTTCCACTATGGTCATTATCATTTTCTCAAGCACTTCATTGTCTATATACATCATGGCGTATCTCTCCTGTCTTTTAAAGGTTCTTACTGAAATACCCTTTCTTGTGCGCACTTTCGAGAGTATATGCCATCTTTAGTGAAAAATCTATGCCGGAGTGCCGGTATTAACTTAATTGCATATTACATCTTATTTATAATCAAGTGAATAGTATTGCGTAATTTTTATCAGTGGATGGTAAGCGTAAAATTTTGAAGTGTAAAACTGTAAAGTCCGTAATGTAAACTTTACAATTTACAGATACCACTCCGCCTATATTCTTAAAACCGGGTAAACTGAAGACGTTTCCACACAAGGTATTCAACATATATGGTTGATAATATTTATTTCAGAGCATTTTCCTGAAGTTTGCCCCTGCAACCCTTTGTTACATATGACGTTTAATGACATCTGATGTCATTTGACGACATCCTTTTGGACATGAATATTCCCTTTCATATTTTCGTATCCGACAAAAATGAAGTTTATGGAGTTTGTATGTATCGAGGCTAAAACATTCATGGAAATGAATGAGGCTCTGGAAGCCGTTGTAAAAAAAATGTGTGAAACATGCGGAAGTTGCGTATCCGGTATGGACGACTGGATTGACAACCAGGAGGCTTGCATGCTCATGGACGTCTCTCCCGGAAAGATGTTGCAGCTTCGCAGAAGCAGTGCCATCCCTTACAGTCATATAGACCGTAAGGTGTATTACAAGCGTCAGGATATTATCCGTTTTATGGAAAACAATATTCACCGTATAACCCTTTAGAAGTGCTATGATTCAATCCCTGTTAACCAAAGAAACCCCGGAAATCATTCGTTTTTTCCGGAACATAGACAGCCTGTCCGAAATGCTGGACAAGCAGGAGGAGAAATTACGTCCGGTTCTGAACGGAGAACGTTACATTACGGACCGTGAGCTTGCCGAACAGTTGAAACTGACACGCAGGACGCTGGCAGAGTACAGAATAAACGGCAAACTGCCTTACTACAAAATAGGAGGCAAACTATTATACAAGGAAAAGGACATCCTTGCTTTGTTGGAAAAAAACAGAATGGAAGCTTTTGATGTATAACCCCACATGTTCACAAATGCCAGACATGTTTAATTAGAAAAATGAAATATTAGGTATCAACGATTTTGCAACTTTAACGCCCCGAAAAATCAGCCTTTTTCGGGGCGTTAAAGTTGGGCTAGCAAGCACACTACTTATGAACAAGGTAGCTTTTTACCGTGGAATCAAAGCTTTCCGTCATTTCCGCATTACCTTTTCATACCAGTCACACTCGGAGCGAAAACCATAGAAAGATTTTCCGTCTCCACCCAAATCCCACGGAGAAGTCAATTCGATGGAGAAAAAAGGCAGTCGCTCATAACTTTCCTGGTGCATCAGTACTTTCACTTTTCGTCTGAACCGCTTGGATGCCACTTTCTTTCCCTTCTTCTGAGACTTGCAGCAACAATTAACCCCAGCCGGGAACTTTTTTCTTGATCTGCTCATTTTGATGTAATATTTTGAAGCATGCGGTTGGCTTACCCTCATGTTTCCGTTAAACATTACATCTTCTTTTCTATTTGTACCATACTTTACATCTGTTTTCAAACAATCAGTCTGCAAATATACCATTTTTTAGAAGCTAATTAGAAGCAAAAGACTTATCTTTGTCATAATTACGTGTTGACAAGTCAAATGGAAAGCCAAAAACCGGGTCAGCGGATTTTCCTGGTTGGTAAGCTTTCTTTTAAGCGTATAGCCTAGCCAGTCTGAACATGAAGAATTTCAGATCAGCCACCCCTCTTAACTGGCTTCGAAAAGCTTTGATTTTAGCATTGAACGACTCCGCTGAAGCATTTGTCAATCGTTCTTCAAAATAATTTATGATGGTCGTACTATGGTTTGAAAAGGTATCAAGTACCTTGTTGAACTCCATATAGTCAAACTTTTCCACTTCATTGTACCATCTTGCGAGATTTAGCCTTGCTTCATCGGGACCTGACTTCTTGTTGAAGATGTCTGTCAGTTTCATGCTAAGGCTGTATCCTTCCAGAAGCTTGGGGAATTTATCAAAGAGAATGGCAGCCCTGGTCTTTTGCTGTTCATTCCATTTGCTCCAGTGTTTCAGTATAATATGCTTGCTTCTGCTTACTATCTGTGGCAGGGTTTCTCCGTTCTCCATTCTTTCAGGCTCCCATTTCCCTATTCTCTCCCTTTCCGCCTTACTCTTTGCTTCTTTCTTCTTTTGACGGTGCTCCCTGATAGCCTGATTTTCCGCATCAAGTACTTTCCACCGATAGCGTATTCTTAACCGGTCAACAGCTTCAGACATGAGCTGCTGTACATGAAAACGGTCATTGATCAGCTTTGCGGCAGGAAACACCTTTCTGACCGTCAGCATCATGGCTGAAGATAAATCTGTAGTGACAGTCTTGACAGACAGCCGTTTCCGGTGCGGAAGCCTGCGCAAGATTCCGCTTACCGCATCTGTGGCCACTCCACGAACCATTGCAACTAAAGCCCCCTTACGGCCTTTGGCTGCTTTATTGGTCAGAATCGTATAAACATCTCCATTGCTCAGGCAAGTTTCATCCAAAGAAAGGTTTTCTCCAATGTTTTCAGGATAAAGGAGGTAGTCATGCGCATGTTCGAGTTGGTCCCAGTTCCGGTAATCACTGATTTTCTCCTTGTATTGTTTACGAAGAGTCTGTCCTTTTACGCCATAACGTTCCGCAAGCACACAGATGCTCACAGGAGTAGATTCAATCTCCTTCTTTTAAAAAAGAAACGAACTCAGAATTGAGCCGTGTACCGTCAAATTCGGATAAATCCCAGTCATAGCTGAAGATTTCATTGGAAGACTTGTCAAGCCATTTACGTTTACGGACATGGAGATAAGTGGCGCGACCACGAATAGGGTAGTCTTGGATTGTACGGTACTCACCAAAACCATAGGATATGATATCCGGGTTGGTCTTATCTTCTTTTAGCTGAACTTTTTTTTCATCAAGATAAATATCAAAACGGTCAGCACTCTTGTCGAAATTGACAATATCAAAGTTGTCTATAAGCACATCCGGAAGGATGGCACGAAGGAGTCGTTCGGGTTTCATAAAACAAAGGTAAGCAAAGATAGCTAATTTTAAAACTTACCAACCAGAAATTTCCGCTGAGCCCAAAAACCGAACTGTAACCTATTATACACTATAACATGGCAAAAAAGAAAAACAGCATAAAGAAAGAAAAAATAATCGAGGTTTTACAGCAGATACCCGAAAAGGATTTGCGTTCCTTCTTAGAGAAAATAATATGTAGACCGGTTGTCAAGGCCCGGTTCCTAAAGGAATTCGATGCCTATTTCATAAACAAAAAATCCGCCGATGTATACATCGAGCAGATTATTGGTGTCTTTCACGACTCCAAAGAGGAATATGGATGCATTTCTTTCAACAAACAGTCAGAATTGTCCGGCAAAATGTATGACGTAATGCCGGACTTTACTGGAAAAGTTATCCAAAGTTCAATCCTGACTGATTAAACATAAATCTTGAAGTATGAATATTGACTTTGTTTTCTCCTGGGCTGAAAATGAACAAGGCAAGATGGTCCATGTTGACAACGTGCCCAGAGGTATTCAATGCGGATGCAAGTGTCCTTATTGTCACGAACGCTTGCTTGCCCGTCACGGTGAAGTGAGACAGCACGGTTTTGCCCATCACAGTGATACACGTGGAGCCAACCTTAAGATATGCTATGTGGTCACCATGTATAAATTGGCAGAGCAGATTATTCAAAACGCAAAACGTATTCATGCACCTTCTTATTATGGAATATTTCCTGAAATGGATATTGAATTCGTTGATGTACGAATTGACAGTTGCTTTGAACGGGCAGATAAACAACCGGACGTAATTGCGACAACAAAAGAAGGTCAGCAATATCTTATTGAATTCCTTTTCCAGTACAAGATCCAACACAAGACCGCTATTGATTATAAGAACATGAATTGCTTGGAAATAGACCTTTCCAACCAAAGTCTGGAAACACTGGAATCTTTTCTGTTATCTTCTTCAAAGGACAGGAAATGGATGAATAACGTGACTTATTTTTCTCAAGTAGGATCTTTGTACAACAAGGCCGGAAAGCCCGTACGGGTGGTTGATGAATCTGAATGCAGGCAATGTGAATTGGGATGTTCGTACCATTGTGCAGGTGTTCCTGTTTACAGTTTGACAGGTATAAATCAATACTTAGTCATTGAAGAAAGCGGACATAAATATAGGCTCTGCAAGTCTGAGTTATTCCAAAATTACCAGCAAGAATATGAACGTATTAAATCCGAGAACGAGAGAAAGGAACGAATCAAAGAGAAGGAAAGGTCAGAAGCTGAAGCAAGAAAGAAAAAGGAGGAAGAAGAGCTGAAAATCTCCATAGAAAAACGTAGAATAATTGATGAGCAGGAAGCATTGTCAGACCCTTCGTCGCGCACTTGTTTTCAATGCGAATACAATCTCCAGTGGGCTAACCGTAATGGTTATGCCAATTGCGGAGCATGGAAAAGTATAAGTGTTCCTCAAAAAACGCCTCCCAGTTGTGCCCGAGCATGTAAGCGGTTTAGAAGAATTATTTCATAATTTTCTTTCTCGATCTCTATTTTTAACTGTCATTGTACTGATAACGCATCATAATTACGCTTTAATCTTCAATATAATGTCACTTATTATCAAGAATTTCTGATATAACAGGCCGAAACTTTATGGGGCTATGATAAATCGGTCATCTTGTATGAGTAACTTTCTCATCAGTATAACACTTACCATTGTTGATGCAAACTCTCTCCTCCCAAAATCTGCTCACTCACCATACAACACATCCAGCATTTCCGCCGTCAAGTGTTCATCAGAAAACCTTACTGCGCACTCTTCTTCCGTGGCATAACCCATATAATTGATGCTGCCATACCACATCTTTTTTTTATCAATCATCACCAATTGAAAGGTCAAACGTTCGGATACACGAACCGTCAAACCCTCCCTTTGCAACCACTCTGCTTCTTCAGTCTTGTTTCTCACGAACACAACCACCTGTACTCCCCGCTGCATAGCTTCCTTCAAGGCGATTCCTAATTGAGAACGCTTTTTCAATCCGGTTTTCGTTACAGAGATAATTACGGTATGTCTGGCTTGAGCTATATCCTCAACCAAGGGGGACAGATAGTTATTACCTGAAAATATACTTTGCGTATGATGACCGGTTACAAGCACTCCTTTCTCTAACAACTGATAGCCAATAGCCGCATATCCTTTCAGCCTGCGCTGGTACATGCGGTCGCACAATGGCAAGTGAATGTCGATGTAATCATAAATGCGGACATCAGTCTTTCCATGATACTCGCGGTGCAAACGTCCGGCGTATTGTGCCACAATGCCTTTCCATGAAACAGGAGAAACCAAGAATAGGGTATCCAAACGAGGATAATCAAAGCCTTCACCTACATAACGTCCGGTTGCCACAATCACCAAAGGCTCCTCTGGAGGAAGCGCTGCCAACCGTTCCATCTTTTCACGCTTCTCCTTCATGGATTCGGCACCCACCAAGGTAATGACATGCCTGCAATATACAGAAAGCAGCAGCCCCAGCCGCTCCACATGTGAAGTGAGCGCGGTCAGCACGATCGGTGTCCGTCCGTCTGCCAGAACCATACGCACATCTTCCACAATCTGTGCATTCCGCTGTTCATCCGTAGCAAGGGATTGTACGATTCGCGCGTATATTGGCGGTTCATCTAAAAGGTCCCGGCACGCTGTAAACCGAGGCACCAGCCATCGCTTGAAAGTCTGCCTGGTTATTTGACTTTTGGCATCTGCCGAATAGCGTATCGGCCCACACTGCATAAAAATAATAGGCTGATGGCCGTCCTTCCGAATGGGAGTAGCTGTCAACCCATACACATACATGGCAGGAACCGATTTCAAGATTTGCTCAAAGTTGACCGCAGAAACATGATGGCACTCATCGACAATCACCATGCCGTACCGGCGGACGAAAGACTTTACCCCCTCATCGGTCAAGCAGGATTGCATGAGGGCGACATCTACCCATCCATGCAAGCTGTTTCCTTTGGAATCTAACGTACCAAAGGGAGAAAAATACTTTTTCCTTCCCCGCTTCGGAACGGCTTCTTCTACCGGATATTCCAACTCCAGAAATTCCTCCAACCGCACCTCCCATTGTTCCAGCAAGGTCCTTGTATGTACCAGAATCAAGGTATTTACCTTACGTTCTGCTATCAGGCCGATGGCTGTTACGGTTTTGCCGAAAGCTGTTGTTCCATTCAGGATACCCTGATCATGCTGCATCAGTATGCGTACGGCTTCGGCTTGTTCTTCACGTAACTGCCCTTTGAAATGTACCATAAGAACTTGCCCTTTTTCCCGCTCGTCCTGAATGGAATAAGCTACCTCATTGGCATTTAACAGTTCCAACACCGCATCCTCACAGCCCCGAGGTAATGCCAGATAATCCTCCAGAACTTCCGCACAGGAAATGACACGCGGTATATTATAGGTAGAAAGGCGCATTCCTTGTTTAGCATAGAATTCCGGATTCCTGAACGAAGCGACCCGCTTCAGATGTGACAGCACTTTCCCTGAAACGCCCTTCAACGGCACATAAATCCGATTGGAACGGACAATATTCATTGTTTTGGGGAAATCATATCGGGTGACAGCCTGCACTTCGGGCACTTTCCAAGGAACATTCTCACTGGTGGTGGATAATCCGCCTATATCCGTTGAGAGCCCTTTCCGTTGAAGAAGGACATCCACTTCCTCCTCTGAAACCTTAACGACCTGCTGCAGATAACTCCACTGGTCCTTAAAGGCTACAAAGTCTTCATCGACAAAGACGCTATTGCCCAGTTTACGGGCTTGCCCCTGCAAAGGCAAAGCAACCAGGTTCCCCAATCCACCCTCCGGGAGATAATCCTGATTCGGAAATAAACGGTCATAAGACTTGAAAGTCAACTTCACGTTCCGCTCCATGGCATGAGTCAACAAGGCAAAGCCTAACTTCCTTGCCTTTACGGCAGGTACAGGTTGCCCGAAGAAAATCCAGACATGGGCTCCATTACCTGAACGGGAACGTTCCATATAACAGTGTATTCCCCATGACTTGCAAACCTTCACATAGGCCAATACATCAGTCTGATAGCCATGGACACAGGATTTATCGTCGAAATCGGCGCATAAGAAGCAGCAAGTATTATCAGGAAGAATAGCATATGCCCCTATTACATCCCCCCCTTCCGGATGCTTTCCCTCCAAGTGCTTATACACATCCTCATAGGAAAGTGCCTTGAATTGGCGGTGGGGACATTCCGCACACTTAAACTTCTTCTTGTCACAGTATGCCCGATTCCATTCATTCAGACATACCGGCTGATATCCGGACTTGTCGGACGTACGGCTATACCAACGTCGGGCAAATACATCTTCCCTACCTCGGAACAGACTCCTGAACAAAGCTACCTTCTCCTCTAAAGACAGGCGGACATCTGGCTGTTCCTTTGGGAGAAGTGTGCTACATCCGACAGCTCCCCCTGCATTCCCGCTTTTGAGGCGCTGAATCTCCTGATTCAAAACAGCGTTCTCCTTCAGAAGGTTTTGATAAGCCTCCCGAAGTTCTTCATAGGTGTATCTCATATCCATAAAAGTACCATTCATCCAAAGAACTTCGTAATGGCAAACAGCGGAATATTCTCCATCCAACCCTGATCTTGATAACCCATCATGGAGATGCGCAGTCCTTTCAACTGATAATCGGGATGTTTTTTAATATATTCCGACATGGAACGCGCACGTACATTCTCTTCGGCTTTCACTTCCACAGGTATCACGCGATGCTCCGTCTGTACCACAAAGTCAATCTCCGCAGGTGTTTTGTCACTGCTCCAATAATAGGGCGAAAAGCCTTGGGCCACTAATTGCTGCAAGACAAACTGTTCGGTAAAAGCGCCCTTGAACTCCTTGAATACATTATTTCCTACCAGCATTTGGCTGGCGGGCGCCTCGGTCATACAACCTAAAAGACCGCAATCAAGCAGGAATAATTTGAAGGCACCCAGATCTTCGTAAAATTTGACAGGCATCTGCAGCTCTTTTACCCGGCTGACTTTATGTACCAGACCTGCATCCATCAGCCACTGAATGGCGAGTTCATATTCCGTAGCTCTGGCTCCTTTCTTCAACACATTATAGATGAATTTCTTGTTCTCCCTGGCCAACTGCGAAGGCAAGGATTGCAGCACTTGTCCGATACGTATACTTTCAGTAGGTGTCGTATGCTTGGAGATGTCCCGCCGATAAGCATCCAGGATTTCAGTCTGTTTGTCACGTACTTCCTGCAAGTTTTGATGCTGAAAGAAACAATCCACCACTTCAGGCATGCCACCTACATAATAGTATTGGCGAAGCAAATCAACATATTTTAAACTGAGAATCTTTAAAATTTCCCAATCGGGCTGATGCAACAAATCGCACAAATCAGTTTCGCCGGCAGCCATCAGAAATTCTTCAAAATCCATCGGATATAGATGCATTACATTTACCTTACCCACTGGAAAGGACTGACCTTTCCCCAAAGTAATTCCCAACAAGGAGCCAGCCGCCATCACATGATATTCAGGCGCATTTTCCTGAAAATATTTCAAGCTATGCAATCCCCGTTCCACCTCCTGCAACTCATCGAATACAATCAACGTTTTTCCTGCTTCAATCTTCGTTCCTGTGATAGCCTGAAGTGTCAGCAAAATACGGGGGATGTTATAGTCGGCTGCAAATAACTCCTTGGCCAGTGGCTCGACATCACAGTTGATGTAGGCTACGTTCTCAAACTCAGTCAGACCAAAATGTTTCATCACCCAAGTTTTACCAACCTGACGAGCACCTAACAGTATCAAAGGTTTTCTCGCAGGATTATCTTTCCAAAGTTTCAACTGTTGTATAATCTTCCGTTTCATCGATTCCTTCAAAATAAGAATTATTCACTTGTTTCTTGCAAAGATACATTTTTTCGAGGATAGGAACCAATATATAACACACTTTTTCGATGATAATCCAAGGGAAATATTACATTTTTCAGAGGATAGCAAAGAATTTTTGATAGATATATCAGGTTAGCGGGTTAAAGTTTTTCCACCTTAGAATCAAGCAATGTTCCGCATTTCTATTTCTTACCTGCAAAGGTAGCCTTTTGCCCTTGATCGTGCAAGGCGGTCCTTCGGACCGGTTGGCTGAAAAAATCATCCTCGCTTCGCCGCGGTATTTTTTCGCCAAGCCTTGCACAATCAGGGCAAAAGACAAACGGATGCATGTAAGAAAAGAAATACCGGCTTTACCAAAGCCGGGCATGTTTAACCATAAAATAAAAAAGATCATGATTCAAACAAAAAACAAGTATTGCAAGGAAACATTCATCCGTTTGAACTACTGGTATGACCGGATACACGGGCTTGTCCGGGAAGACATAGAGAAAGTGAACACAATGGTGGAACACATCGAAAAAACACGTTCCAACCGATATCCCCGTACAGGTGACAGCCTGTTCTTTATTTCTGGATACGGTGAACGTTCCCGGCCGTTCTTCGTAGATGCCGTGTATGGAGATAACATTGTGCTCCGGAATTTCTCCCGTGTCCCATTCGTGTCCTGGGATAAGAAGGGCATCAAATGCGATATGCATGGCGGCGAGTGCGTGCTGATAAAGACCGGTGATGTAAGGTTCAAGACTTGGACTACCGGCCGTTTCAAGCACTGGGGACATTACGGGGCATGTGAAAACGGGGAAGTTTACTACGATGCGAAAGTAGCCCTGTGGGAATGTGGCGCACCTGAACAGCCGGAAAGTCAGGAATGGTTCAAAATCCATATCCGCAAAAACACCCGGTCGGGCGGGGATATGTACATCGGAGAAATATCCTGTAAGGATGAGGATGGACTCAAGCAGTTTGTCAATGACCATGAAGGTTTCATATTCGTAGAAGAGGATTCCCAGGAGATGGTCATACTATGTTTCAGGCATTCCGATATGAGGATTTCCCCGGAAGAGTGGGAAAAGATGAACTGTCCGGTATCCGTGCGTGAAATATACGGACAGATGCAGAAAGTAAAGATTGTAAAAGATCATAAAACACATCTGACCACATTCTACTATTAACACAGTATCGCCACATTAAAAATCACCCTGCTTCCTGCCACATGCGGCAGGATAAAAATAAGGATATATCATCAAACAGTCTTTTCAATACCTCTATTATATATGGAGCTGATTGTTTTTCCCGCACAGATATTCATTCAGATCCTTATATTCGGAATATTCATGCGAAAGATCGCATATACGGATTCCGTATTTGTCCTTTAATGCCTGCACCGCATTTTTTCCGGCGGTATCATTGTCCAGACAGCAACAGATGCCGTCATATCGTGAAAGGAAAGAAAAAGCCTTCTGTAAGTTACTGACAGAATTCAACACTATATAATCCCCCTCTTCCAAAGATGGAAAAGCCAGCCTGAAAGACAGAAAATCTATAAACCCCTCAAAAATATAGCAAATCCTGCTCTCCGGCGTGCTAATAATACAGGTGATGTCCTTGGGAGCGATACAAGCCTTGAAATACCTGTTCCTGATTTCGTACCCTCCGGAAATATTAGGGAAAGCGATGGCAAAATAATTCTTCCCGTTCCGATTAAAATGAGCCTCCTTGCATACTTTTCGGGCCGTTTCCGTATCAATGCACCTTTCCTCCAGATAGGTAAGCAGTATCCGGTTGGCAAGAGGAGTGATTTTCAAGTCCTGAAAGGCGGGATACGCTTTTTCAAAAGGGCAGGATACAGTAACCGGTTTCAAAACCGTCCTTTTATCCTCAATACACCGTAACACATGGCTTATGTCCTGTGTCCGATAAATCTCCTTGGCCAACGTTATAATATCCCCACCCCTTCCCAGTCCGAAGTCATACCACAGTTCCTTATGGAGGTCTACCTTGAAAGAGGCCTCCTTTTCCGTTCTGAAGGGCGATTTATACCATACGCTGTTCCCACGCTGCATTACCGGTTCATGTCCGAATCCGGCTAAAAAATCAACAAGCCTGATGTTCTTTGCTTCTTGCATGTTCATGACATATCTTTTTCATGAATTAATTCACGATTAACACATAGGACAAAGAACCGCTTTATACCCGAAACAGACAAAACAGTGTCATCAGATGGCATCAAAAGTCATCAGACGACAAGCAACCTAATATAAAAACATGTTACCATATGATTTATCATCTCCATTACTATTTGTGTGTTTTACATACACTCCTTAAATCATAAATCTGTTATACAAACTATAAACATTCCTCAAAAAGTTTGGCGACATTGGTGATATTTGATAATATATTAGGGAATTAGACGAAAAAATAGTAATTTTGCAAATCAATAATTATTGATTTATAGATGGCAAATGCAGACCAAATATTGTCTTTGATACGTAATCATCTGAATAACGATGATGCACAATTTAGAAAAGTTGCTCTCCAGATTTCTGCTGTAGAGGCAAAGAATGGTCATGCAGTATTAGCAAGAACCATCCAGGAGCTTTTAAGTCAAAGAAAAACATCTTTTAGTGCTTTAAAGCTTATTCCACGTAATAAAGATGTGGATGACTTATTGCTTCAAGTCGAGACATACGATTGCCTGAAAAATATGGTGACGGACAAAGCATTGAAAGAAAAGATAGAAAGAGTCATCAAAGAATTTACAAAGAGAGAAGAACTTAGGAAATATGGACTTGCCAACCGCCGCAAATTATTGCTCTATGGCGTACCTGGGACAGGCAAGACTATGACAGCAGGAGTATTGGCTAAAGAGTTGAATCTTCCTTTATTTATTGTGAGGACAGAGAAAGTCGTTACAAAATTCATGGGTGAGACAGGACAGAAACTTAGCCGTATCTTTGATTTTATAGATGAGGTTCCTGCAGTCTATCTTTTTGATGAATTCGATGCTATCGGTGCTCAGCGTGGAATGGAAAATGAAGTAGGTGAACAGCGCCGAATACTCAACACATTTCTTCAATTGTTGGAACGTGACTCATCAGACAGTTTCATTATTGCAGCGACAAATGCCATTGATTCGATAGACAAAGCGATGTTTCGACGTTTTGATGACGTTATTGAATATCGCTTGCCAGACTCCAGACAACGTATTCATCTGTTGCGTGAATATCTATATGCGGCTAAAGAACTTGATTATTCCATGGCAGCACCTCTGTTTGAAGGTATGAGCCATGCAGAGATAAAAATGGTATGTTCTGATATATTCAAAGAATCTTTGTTAAATGATGTGCCAATGAATATAGAATTGGTAAAGATGGTCGTTGACAAACGGAATCAACTTTGTCGTGAAATAAGTTGAATAAGGAGATAATATGCAAAAGGAACATTTTTTCTTAGGTAACCAAATAGCAGAACCCCGTTCTTTCACGCCAAGAGCAAAGGTTGTACCACCACCTGTTATTCCTGAAAGGAACAGACAAGAACATGCTGCATTTATCAAGGAAAGCTATAATGCAGTCGTTGAATCTGCCATCACGGCTCTTTCTGAAAGGGAAAAGTGTGGTTTACCGTCTGCGGATGGTGTGTATATAAACCTTGACATGTCTCCCAAATTGGTTCCCCAAAAGTTAGCCCAAAGTAGTGGAGCATCCATTCTGAAAATCTCTGAAGATAAAAGTGACGGAAATGTTGATGTAACCGTATATATCAAAAATGAGAAAAAAGATTGGCTGAGCAAGAAGGCAGACGAGTATGCCGATGAAAAGTATAATACGAAAACAGGCAAACCTAAAAATACAGGCTTGATTGAACCTATCAACGCCATTAAGCCGGCAGATATACATGCGCTCTATACATCTATAGAAGATTTCGACAAACTACCTGATAATAAGGCCTTTTTATTTGAGTTGTGGATAACTAAAACAAAGGAATATGACACAGTAAAATTATCAGATGTCTTGGATAAACTTGCTATCTTAAAAGCAGGTAAAAATCATTTGGATTTTGATGGAGTAGATGTTTGGATGATAAAAGCAACCAAACAACAGTTATGTGAATTACCGCTATCTATCGGTTATATAGAAGGAGTGCGTCCCTATCATCAGCCATCGATACTTATAAAAAATCGGAGCGAAAGTCGCGAGTGGAGTGAACTGATTGAAGGAGAAATCCAATTTGCGCTTGATAAAGACAGTACAAGAATAGGCTTGTTGGACTCAGGCGTCAACAATGCCCATAAACTGCTGGCACCTGCTCTTCCTAATGACAGAATGAAAAGTGCTATCAGCGTGCCGGATACAACAGACCACAGTGACCATGGTACAGGTATGGCCGGACTTATGCTTTATGGAGATTTGACGGATATAACTTATCGACATGGAGGTCCGATAATCATAGAACAGGACTTGGCTTCCGTGAAGATTGTAGAGAACGGTCATACAACAGATCCGGATTTCTATGGAGCGGTAATTGAAGATGCTATCTATCAGGCTCAGGCTATGGGGGCGTCTATACAATGTATGGCTGTAACTGATGGTACATCGTATGACGGAAAGTCAACGTCAAGTTCTGCGTCATTGGATGAAAGCATATACCATAATGGCAAGTGTGACCGCTTAGTGCTCGTTTCAGCGGGCAACATTGAGCCCCCTGAAGTAGATGCCACAAATTATCTGGAGTCCTGCAAAGCCAATGCTGTACAAAGTCCGGCTCAAGCATGGAACGCATTAACAGTCGGAGCATATACGGAGAAAACGATAGTAACAGATGAAAGCTACAAGGCACTGGCAGCTCCAGGGAATCTGTCACCCATGTCAAGAAGTTCGTGGAGTTGGAGAAATGGTTGCAATAAGCCTGAAATAGTCATGGAAGGAGGTAATATAGCCTATCATCCTGTTTTTCAAACAACGACACATCCTGATTTAAGTTTGATTACTACCTGCCAAGATTTGGCGGAATCATTGGAACAGTTCCATGCTACAAGTGCGGCTACAGCATTAGCGACACGTCTTGCGGCAAAAATAAAAACAGCAACACCAACTCTTTCCATGTTGTCTGTTCGTGGCATGATGGTACATTCTGCCAAATGGACACCGGAAATGATACGTATCGGTAATATCAAGGATATTATACCTTTATGCGGCTATGGTGTTCCTGATGAAGAGACGGCCTTATTCAGTAATGAAAAATATGCAACGTTTATATTTGAAAATGAGTTAATACCCTATTGGGAAAAAGATGGTTCAAACACCTATAATCAATTGCACTTTTATGATTTGCCTTGGCCAACAGAGGTGCTGGAACAAATGGGAGAAGAAAATGTAAAAATAAGAATCACACTATCTTATTATGTAAAGCCGTCTCCTGGATATGCGGGAAGAAGCAACAAGTATCGTTATCCATCTGCTACGCTGCATTTCGACTTGAAAAGTGCAAGCGAGAGTATGGAAGAGTTTCTTTGCAGAAGAAATAAAAGTGAAGGAGAAAAGAGAACTGACAATGATACTAACAGATGGACCATCAAACAACAACGAAGAGAACAAGGTACTGTACAATCTGACTGGATCGAATGTACGGCCGCTGAATTGGCTTCTTGTGGGCAGATAATTGTTTATCCAGGCCAAGGATGGTGGAAAGAAAGGAAATTAGCTAATGTTGATAATGTTATCAAATATTCACTTATCGTATCAATAGAGACAACGAAAACTGAAATTTACGATGCCGTAGAAACGGCTATCAGTAATAGAATAGGAGTACAAATAATGCAAGAAGTATAGGAAATAAAGAAAAAATCTAATAAGCACTTGATTATTAATAAAGCATATACGGAAACACAACGTCTTTATTTACATCAGATACAAATTACTGTTTCAATGACACTGTAGGCAGAGACTATAGATATAAACAGCATCGTTGACAAAAACAGGCAAAAAAATATGCATTAGTTTGCAGAAATCGAACCTTTTATTTATCTTTGCAACGTCAAAGAGATAAAGATTACAAGATTAGTCAAGAAAAACGATGAATTTAGTGTGATGCTAATTCAATGGCTTTCATAAAAGATAAAGTAATAAATGTACAGTCACTCAAGGAGTTAGAATAAGCCGAAGCAAAAGGTTCGATTTCTGGTGGCACCACTTTGAAGAAAAAAAGGCAGTAAAATCCTGATTTCCAAACGGAATCAGGATTTTTTGTTTTCTCACAAAACGCAAATACAACAATATAGACTGGATGACGAGGTATACGAGCTTAGGGATCAGGAACAATGAACATCCTGTTCTTCATTCTGAAGACAAAACTTCTCCTGAAACGGGTATTCGGAAAAGAGACGGAAATGCGTACCCTGCTCGGTACAATGAACGAAGAAATAGAAAAAATGAAAAAGGCAGTAAACATAGATTATGCGCCTGTAACTTTAGACAAGTCGGACAAGAAAGTAGGTTTATCATTTTTATAGACGATATGTTTGGAAAGGAATAAACCGCTGATAATTTCCATTATATCAATCAGATTTGTTTTGTCTGCCAAATAAAGAGGGGAAAAAGGTTGTTTGTTAAAGTGTGATTTGAATTGCTCCGGGTACTTGATACGCCATTCCACAAGGCGTATTTCATTGTTCAGTAGCCCAATCGCTTCATCAATGGGATACAAATAAGGCATTTTTTTCTTGCTCAAACCGTACATGATACGATTTAAGTCTATGTAATCCGAATGAAAAATAGCGTAATAAAACGCTATTATCCTGTTCGCTGATACTGAAATCAGCCAAATGAATAGCCAATTCCTCAATAGCTTCCATAAACTCTGATACCGAAAACTTTACGTTGTGAGCATTCCGATAATAATCGAAAGAAACTCAAATCTGATATTTTGTTCATACAATAGAAATACTAAATGTTTTTTTATTAAGCACATATATTTGTCATCCCATTAAATAGCATTCAAGTGAAGCTATTGAATAAAAAACATTCCCAGCATTGTGAGCTTCTAATTTTTGTGCATCTAAGCAAGAAGTTATCCATGAAGCAGATAAACATCGTATTCCAACTTCCCTACAAGACACAATATCTGAAACTGTATCACCTATATATATCATTTCATCCGGTTGTAATTTATAATCTGCGAGCAGTTCCCTAAAATTCTCTGCTTTATTATTTTTGAAAGGATTTCCAGTTTTTACTTTATCAAAACACGTGTCCATATTAAATTGACGTAATGTTATCGCACAGCTCTTTTCTCCTTTTCCTGTAACCAAAGCAATAAGAATAGATTTCTTTTTTAACTTCTCAATCAGTTCTGTTATACCGTCGAAAGGACGAGGGCACATTATATGCATTTGTTCGTATATCACGTAGAAGTCATCCAAAGCATTTTCCCAATTATAACCAACAAGTTTTTTTATCATCCCTTTTTCATTTAGTCCAAAAGTTTCTAAAATATCATTTTCGGATACATCATTAAGAGTAACATAGGGAGTTACTGCCTTTTTTAAGGCTTTGAGGCACATGGGAATTGTATCTCCGATTGTACCGTCTAAGTCAAAGGCTACTAATTTAATCATAACCTTACATTTGATTGATTTTCCGTATCACCCGGCAAGGATTTCCTACCGCCAAGCTATTTGCCGGAATATCTTTGGTTACAACACTTCCTGCACCAATCACACATTTTTGCCCTATTGTCACTCCCGGTAAAATAATTACTCCACCGCCAATCCAGCAGCCATCCTCTATCATGACAGGGAGGGCAAAAGTTCGACGGACATACTTACAGCCATCCGGGGTTTCTGTCAATACAAGTCGTTCATTAAACTCTACCGGGTGAGTTGCCGTATAGATTTGTACATTAGGTGCTACCAGCACATTGTTCCCTATGGTAATCTTATTGCAATCGACAAATGTACAACCAGTATTTACGGTGACATTATCACCGATATGTATATTGCATCCATAATCACATATAAACGAATGACCGACAGAAACATTTGCGCCTATACTTCCAAACATTTCCTTTAGTACGGCATATTTTTCAGTCTTTTGTTCATACGGCAAAGAATTATATTTCATCAACAAGTGATGAGCTTTACTTTTCAAATCCATAAAAAACGGGTCGTGGCAATCATACCATTCACCTGCCAAACATTTTTCCATTTCAGTTTTCATAAGCTATAATTTTAAATATATTGCAAAGTTATACCGATTTTTCGGCTAATTTTAGGTATTATTTTTCGTTATTTTGGTATTAATCCGTTTTTTAGGGCTATATTTATGGCATGAAAAGAGAAAACCTACATCAACCATTCGAAATTAGTTTTAGCGAGCTTGCCGAATCCTTGCTAAAAGAGCATGAACATACCTTTTTTGAATTAGTATATATTCTTTCAGGAACAGGCATCCAATGGATTAACAACAATATGTTTCCTTATCATGACGGACATTTGTTTATGATTACTCCCGGAGATACGCATTCTTTCGAAATCCATACAACAACTAAGTTTGTCGACATCAAGTTTAACGACATATATATACATTCTTCTGTTTTCGGTGCTGAAAATATCCAAAGACTGGAGTTTATTCTTCAACATGCTAATCATCAACCCGGTTGTATACTAAGAAATAAAGTAGATAAGCTATTGGTGAAACCCATGATTGAAGCGATTATCAGGGAATATATTAACCGAAATTTATACAGCAAGGAGATTATAACACAAATAATTAATACGATTATTATTGTGGTAGCACGCAATATCGCAATGTTCTTGCCTGAACAGGTGGATGAATGCTCTGAGGACAAATCGCTTGACATATTGCAGTATATTCAAGCAAACATCTATAAAACAGGTAAAATCAGAGCAAAAGATATAAGCCAACATTTTGGCATTTCGGAGAATTATTTAGGACGATATATCAAAAAACATACTAATGAAACTATGCAGCAATACATTTTAAACTACAAACTAAAGTTAGTAGAAAATAGATTATTACATAGTCAAATGAGAATTTGTGAAATCGTTGAAGAATTGGGATTTACCGATGAGAGCCATCTTAATAAGTTTTTCAAAAAGTATAGAGGATGCAGCCCCTCTAATTTCAGAAAGAACAATTTGAAGTAAACCATATATATATCCTTGTTTTTAGAGTTATTAAAACAATAGAAATGACTATTTTTGCATTATATTTATAGATGTCTATGACAAATACAGAAACCATACAATCACTTATCGATAGCGGAGAAGGCTATAATGTAGAGTTTAAAGTTCGTGTACCTTCAAAAGTTCGTGAACTAACAGAGGAAATTTGCGCTTTCGCTAATGCTGACGGAGGATATTTGCTTATCGGCGTAGATGATAACGGACAGATTATTGGTACAGGTTTGGAAAATGACAAACGTTCAGCCATTCAAGGCTCTATCAGTGAAATATCTCCAGCTCTCCATTGTGATATGTATGCGGTAAATATCGAGGATAAGACAGTTTGGGTAATTGATGTTCCATCAGGGAAAGATAAACCTTATATATTTTCCGGTTCTATCTTTGTGCGTGAGGGAGCAAACTCACAGAAACTTCGTACTGTCGAAGAAATGCGCAGTTTCTTTCAGGAATGCAACAAAATATTTTTTGATGCTATCCCTTGTTCGTGGTTCAACATTTACACAGATGCAGATGAACAAGCGATAAAAGACTTTCGCACGGAAGCAAAGCTAAGTCCATCGACTGCCAACAAACAGATATTTGAGAATTTGGAACTGTTTACGGATAACGGAGTAGCCAAGAATGGAACAGCCATGTTCTTTGGGAAACAACCTGAACGAAAGTTTCCACACGCAGTAACAAGATGTGTCCTTTTCAAAGGAACAACCAAAGTATATATCATTGATGATAAAACCTTTGGCGGTCCACTATACCAACAATATTTGCAGGCTATGGCATGGCTAGAAAGTAAACTGCAAGTAGCTTATAAAATTGAGGGAGCAGGACCAAGAGAAGAAATTTGGGAAATTCCTCTTACTGTGTTTAAAGAAGCCATTATTAACGCTCTCTCACATCGTGATTATTACGAACAGGGAGCAACCATTACAATAGAAATGTTTGATGACCGGGTAGAGGTTTCTAATCCCGGAGGGCTTTTGCCTATCGTAGCTAAAGATTTCGGACACAAGAGCATGACACGCAACCCATTAATCTTTGGATTGTTTACCCGTATGCATTTGGTTGAAAGGGTGGCATCCGGCATTCCCCGTATGCAAGAAGCTATGAAAGAAGCCAATCTTCCTGAGCCTGATTTTCATACGGACGGGATGTTTACGGTTATATTCAAAAGAGGTATCAGTATCAAGAATGATACTGTAAATGATACTGTAAATGATACTGTAAATGATACTGTAAATAGCAAGGAGAAAGAAGTTTTAAAGATAATCCAGAAATATCCTGGACTCAATTCGTCCAAGATTGCAGAATTAATAAAGAAAAGTATTCCAACAGCAAAACGCCACTTAAATTCTTTAGTTAAATCAGGTTTAATTGAGTTTAGGGGGGCACAAAAAACGGGGGGGTATTATATTATAAATCAACAGTAAGCTACATTATCATAGCATTATTAATCAATATAACTGTTTGGCATATGAATACTGATGAAACAATCAATAAAGAGGAGTTGACTTTGCAAAACACTCCTAAAGCAGTAAATTATCTTATAAATGAAATTGCTGAAATGAGAGTTTTACTTGAACATATAGAGTCACAATTAGGTTTAGGGGTTGATAAGCACAGACCTATAAATATTGAAAAAGCATGTCAAATTCTAAATCAAACTAAAAATGGCATCAATAAAATGGTCAGAAGCCGAACCATACCTCATTATATACAAGGAAACAAAGTTTATTTCTTTGAGGACGAATTAATTAAATGGGTTGAGAAGGGACGTGTTGCTACTCTACAAGAAAAATATACATCAAAGAGAAACTACTAATACTCAATCAGTATGGAACTGACACGCAAAGAATTATATGACTTAGTATGGTCTGAGCCAATGACAACCATATGTAAACGTTTTGGTCTTTCAGATAATGGTTTAAGAAAACGCTGTAAATCGATGAATATACCCACACCACCTTTGGGGTATTGGGCAAAACTGAAATATGGTAAGCAAGTCACACCTCTACCGTTCCAACAAGAGGAAACAAACGCAACTCAATCAACAACACTTCAAGAAGCCAAAGAACCTAAAGTAGAAATGGAGAAATCCGTAAATCCATACAAGCAACGTGAACTGGAAATTTGCAGTGGTGATATTTCATGCTTTAAGGTTCCAGAAGTCTTATATGCTAAAAATCCTCTAATAATCGACACAAAAGAAAAATTCAGACAGCGATCAGAAAATCAATATTTAAAGAAAAATCCCTATAAAAGTAAAATAAGAGAAACGTTAGACCTCTATGTTTCTGAGAATATGCTAGATAGAGCACTATCTATTTTTGATACAATTATAAAAGGCTTAATTTTTAGAGGACATAGTATTAAATGCAAAGACAATCAGACCTATGCCATTGTTGATGGTGAGGAAATTCAAATAAGATTAACTGAAAGAAAAAAGCAAAATCCTAATAGCAGTAATCGCTGTGATAACAATAATAATATCTTTTCTGGCGAATTACAGTTTTATATTTATCATAGTTCGAGCTTTCATAGCCCAACACTAGTTCATGATACGGCTTATACTAAAATCGAAGATAAAATAATTAGTATAGTAGCATACCTAGAGATTGAAGCAGATAATAGAAAGACAGAACGTATTGAAGCAGAAGAGAGAGAAAAGCGACGTAAAGAAGAAGAACGAAAAAGAGAAGAATTCGAAGAAGAGAAAAGAAAAGAGCTAGAAGACTTTAAAGACCTATTATACTCTGCTGAACGTTTTCGAAAAACTAATATTTTAAGAGAATATATTAATGCATTTGAGAACCATGCAATTGAAGATGGTGAAACTGATGATGAACTGCTAGCAAAGATACAATGGGCTAGAGAGAAAGCTGATTGGCTTAATCCTTTCATAGCTAAAAAGGACAATTATCTCAATTCTTATGATATGGATCGAATATTACAGGCTGCTGTTCCAGAACGAAGCTATCGCAATTCAGGGTACTCTTTTTGGACTAAACCTTATTGGAAGAAAAAACGATAACCGTATTCAAATTATGAAGAGCAAAATATTGCTTTCATATAATAATACTTATCTTTGCATTCAGAAATCGTACCCAAGATACAAACTTGTGTTGAACGGTGCAAAGCTGTGAAAACCTTATTCAAGGGACTTACATCGTAGCAAAGATACAACTTACTGAAAGATAGTGTCATAACAACCCGTTTTCGGTTGCTGGTAGCACCACCTTAAAGAAAAAAAGACAGTAAGAAGGTGTGTCGTAATACACGATGCGCCTTCTTTTTTTCATTGACTATAAAAATCGACTCATTTTTTTAAGCTGCGATATTTTGAGGATTTCTTTGATTTATGCGTTCGCAACATCTAAATAGAACAACTGTAAGCTCATAAAACGGTCTAATCAGCCAATCCATACCTTCTTTAGTCATTTTTGCACACATCTTTTTTATATTGAAGGCAATGGCAAAGAAGGCAAAGTCCATGAAGACCTTATCCTTTCCAAAATGGCGGAAACGTTTGTAATTCATATTGTTTTTCATTTGTCCGAACACGGCTTCCGGTTCTATGCATCTCTGTCCTCTGTGTTTCAGCCCTTCCTCTGAGCAGAGCAACTCTTTGGCTTTTTGCTTGTATTTTCTGAGTCTGTGATTCAACTCTATCGTTCTGTTCCCCTTTGCTTTAAAACATCGGCATCTTAGCGGACAGCCTTCACATCTGATGGCTCTGTACCTGGCATTTTCGCTGACATATCCGGATGCTGTTTTCACATGTCTAGTCCCTATCCTTTGCATCTTCTGTCCCATGGGGCAGATACAAAAGTCTTGTTCTTCATTGTAGTAGAAGTTTTCCGCCTTGAACGGGTCCGGTTTGAATCTCGGCCGCTGTTCCATGTGGAAGTAGTTGTACTTGACGTAGGCTTCCATACCGTTTTCTGACATGAAGCGGTAATTCTCCTCAGAACCGTAGCCGGAATCGGCAACCACCGTATGGGCCAGCCTGTCATATCTGCTTGAGAAGGATTGCAGGAAAGGTATCAGGGTCAGTGTATCCGTAGGGTTCGGGAAGAGTGCAAAGTCGGTAATGAACTGGTTCCCGGTGCCGATCTGGAGGTTGTAACCGGGCTTTGTCTGGCCGTTACGCATGGCATCCTCCTTCATTCTCATGAAAGTAGCGTCATTGTCCGTTTTGGAATAGGAATTCCTGTCCTGCAGCGTGTCCAGACGGTTGTCGTATTCCTGTAGCTTGTCCCTGTGCTCTTCCAACTCCTTCAGCTGTTTGCGTTTCTTTTCAACGCAGTCTTTTCCTCTTTCGTGGAGGGTTCAGGAACCTGTTCGAGTGCTTGACGCAATTCTCCTGCCATTTCAGTCAGCATGGCCGGAGTGAACTCAATCTCCTCATTGCTTTCCGATGAGTTCTCCTGGGCGATGACATTGTCTATCTGCCCTAGCAGGATATGTATCTTCTTCATCAGGCGTTCACGGTTCCGCTCAACCGTTTTCCGCCAGACGAAAGTATACTTATTGGCTTTGGACTCAATCTTTGTCCCGTCAATGTATTCCACATTCAAGCTGATGAAGCCTTTGGAAGAGAGAAGGAGTACGGTTTGGGTAAACACCTCGTTGATTTCATTCTTCACCCGGTTGCGGAAACGGTTGATGGTAATGAAATCCGGTTTCTCATATCCGGCAAGCCAGATATAATGGATGTCACGGTGAAGGAGCTTTTCGATTTTCCGGCAGGAGTAGATGTTGTTCATATAGGCATACAGAATGACCTTGAGCATCATCCTGGGATGGTAAGGGCTGCGCCCGCATTCCTTATACAACTTCCTGAAACTTTCAAGGGTCAGGCTCTCAACCAGAGCGTCAACCATCCGAACTGGATCATGCTCTGCAATATCCTCGTCAATTCTTGGAGGAAAAAGCACTGTTTGGTTGGGATTGTAAGGACGAAAATGTATCTTTGTCATAGTATAAAATGTTATGCTTAAAGATACAAAATCTTTAGGTAATAACAAAGCCCCTGCTTGTGAAAGTCGGGGCTTTGTGCATAAAAAAAGAAGGTGCGCATTTTGACACACCTTCTTTATTTTCTCACAAAACGCAAAATACAGCAATATAGACTGGATGACGAGGTATACGAGCTTTCCGCTCAATTGTAACTTTATCCACTTCTGACCTGCCTCCATATTTGATTAAGTCTTGGAGCAAAACTACTCCTTCCCGATATAAATCCCAATTTGATACATATTAAAAAACACTTTATACTTGAAGCATAAAGCTGGATGAATTCATCTTTATAGAGTTCCCGAACATCTTCGGGAGCATCATCAAGAGTATAAGCAGAAAGATTCTTACGCAAAGATTCCATATACCTGCCCACATCTTTTCCTGCGTATAGCTAGCAGGATTTAGTTTGAAAATATTTTCTCCGCTAAATGCAAGAAAGCGGTTCTGAAGTTGTTTATCATTCACACATTCTTTCTTTATAAACTCGTCAAATCACCTCTAAGCTTCTACTACAACAAGTCTATTTTAGGCTGCAATATTCTCAAACTTATATAATATACATCTTAATCATCGACGAACGGCAAAAAGTTCAGCTTCAGTTTCCCAAGTACCATCCGGACGTTTTACCATACGTTGCCAACGGAATGAAGTCGTTGTAATTTCTGAAAACACCCACTGTATATTCTTCTCATTAATTTCCGTCTGAACAATCCTGTTTCCTTCTCTTTTTCCTTCCAGTTGTGTAGCCCCTCCTAATTCCGTATATAAAATATCCCATGCCTCTGTATTAGGATTATACATACGTACCGCAGTCGCATAAGCTGCATCCGGTTGATAATCTTTAATCCGTGCCTTACGCGAAGGGCAAATAAACACATCTTGAATTGCAGTCCCTTCCAGCACCCAAGCGAATATCCACTCTCCCTGAACATGTCTTTCGCCTGTTGTACCTTGGTTATCAACCCATTCAAAATCCCATTCACCGACAAACTGTCCATACAGGTTATCTTTTTCCGGTATCAAATTGCTTTTCCCTTTTGACACTAATACATTTATAAATTCTCCCATACTTTATTTACTGACTCTAGATTAGACAAATATAAGATTTATAATTAATAATCACTAATATTAAAGCAATTATCTGTATGCAATATCCATGTCGAAAGCAAACAGATGCATAGTATAAAATACTGGCTTCCCTACTCCCAAACAGATTTTTTATATTACACCCCAAAAACATTTCATTTACAAACTTATTGCAAAAAAAGTATTTGGCCATTAAATCTCAATTATTCAAGAAAGAAGTACCGATAAAAAGTCTTTTTTCCCTATATTTGCTAGGCTGAAAAAAATGTCATTAACTCAATTAATATGAAAAAACTATCGTTTATTATTGTATTTGTATTCCTGTCCATTCTTTTTGTACAGGCACAGCAAGCAAAGTATGTATTTTATTTCATCGGAGATGGAATGGGTGTTAACCAAGTTTTAGGAACAGAGATGTATCGTGGAGAGTTGGAAGGCAAAATTGGTGTGACTCCGTTATTATTCACCCAATTTCCTTATGCAACCATAGCCACTACTTTCTCGGCAACCAACGGAGTGACAGATTCGGCCGCTGCAGGAACAGCACTTGCTACGGGAAACAAAACAAAAAATGGCGCATTAGGTGTGAAAAAGGATCTGGAAACCAAAGTTAACAGTGTTGCTTCTTGGGCAAAAAATAAAGGTTGCCGTGTAGGTATCAGTACCAGTGTCAGCGTAGACCATGCCACACCGGCTGCTTTTTACGCACACCAAGGACAAAGAAGCAGCTATTACAACGTGGGTCTGGATTTGATTGATGCCAACTTCGATTTCTATGCAGGATCAGACTTTTTAGATCCCACCAACAAAAAAGCCGCCGGTTCAAATTCAGAAAGTCTGTACACACTGGTGGACAAAGCCGGATATACCATAGCCCGTGGCTACAAGGACTATCAGAAAAAAGCAAAAAAATCGGACAAACTGATTCTCTTACAACCTGCGACAGCAACAGACAATAGTGCTATCCCCTATGCTATCGATCGAAAAAAAGGCGATATGACTTTAACTGAAATCACCCGTGCCGGAATCAATTTCCTGTCTAAAGATCTATCAAAAGGGTTCTTCCTGATGGTTGAAGGAGGTAAAATAGACTGGGCTTGCCACAGCAACGACGCCGCTACCGTATTCCACGAAGTGATGGATATGGACAATGCCATAAAAGTTGCTTACGAATTCTATGAACAACATCCCGATGAAACCCTGATTGTAGTAACAGCCGACCACGAAACCGGAGGAATCGTTTTAGGAAAAGGTCCGTATACTTTGAACCTGCAAGCTTTAAAATCACAAAAAGTAAGTGAAAGCGGATATACTAAAATTGTAAACGAATTAAGAAAAAAATACAAGAATCAAGTACCTTGGGAAGTTATCAAGCAATCATTGAAGGATAATTTCGGATTTTGGGATAGTATTCAATTGAATGAAAAGCAAGAAGCATCCCTGAAGAAAGTATATGATGAATCATTTAGCGGTAAAGAGATAGATTTGACCAAAAGTGAATATCAACAAGACGAACCTTTGGCAGCTGAGGCCAAAAGAATTCTGGATGACATCGCTCTGGTAGGTTGGACCAGTGGTGGGCACTCTGGAGGTTATGTACCCGTATTCGCTATCGGAGCCGGCGCCCAACTATTCCAAGGTCGCATTGACAATACCGAAATTCCGGTAAAAATAGCAGAAGCTGCTGGTTATCCCAACAATTAATCAGGGATATTCAGTAAATGTCTCTAAAAAATAAGATGGCATATGAAGATGATAGGGCATGACCATTTCATATGCCATTCTTATTGTCATTTTTCCGTGCTTTCTCACATACTTCTATCCGACAGGACATGACGTTCCGGAAGAAGTCTGATGACCTCTTCTGATTCTGTGAGTAAAATCATATCATGCTGCTTTAGCTGTTTTGTTTCTGATTTTTTTCTATCATCAGTATGGCATTTGCCGTATGTATTCCAAAGAAAATCCACAGTATTTCCGTCTTCCTGTTTCTGGCCTTTATCCTTGAGAGCGAGTAATGTTGCTTTTGAGTGCCGAAGCTTCCTTCAAGCCGTGTTGCCCTTTCTTTTGAGAGTTCGCTTCTAAGCACCTTCCTCAAAGGCTCATCTTTGGCCGCCCTTCCCTTGCGCACAAAGGATGTGGATATCCCATATTTTGTACAGAACTTTCTGTTGGCATTATTGGCATATATGGAATCGGCAGCCACACATCTTACCCTTACATTCATAAGCTTCTGCTGCATACGGATACAGTCCTTCAAGCGTATACCCTCATTGAATGCCTTGAACGAGAGGTGTTCGATGAACGATATGCCGTCTATCTGTATATTATTGACCTTTGCACCGAACTCGACGGACTTGGTTTCCTTGCCTCTGACGATGGGACGTACATAATGACGGTCAATGCTGACGATGCGGTCACTGACTTTCCGCCCTTCAAACATTTCCTTTTCTTGTACAAGCACCTTTCTGATGATGGAAAGACGCTTATGATAATCCTGGGTATATCGGAGTAAAGCACCGTACTCGCTATGGATCCCATCCCTTTGACTGAGGAGCTTTTCAAGAAGCTTGATCATACGGCGCTTAAGCATTCTTGTCCTTGAAGCTCTCCTCTTTCTTTTCTTGCAGTAGGACAGATAGGATTCCGCCACATTCCTGTATTTGTTGCGCGGACGCCTTATGCCCAACTCCCTGCAATGCCGGCATATATGCCTGTAGAGCCATTCGAGGCTTTCCCAAAGGAGTTTCATGTCCGTAGGAAAACGCATGTGGCTTTCATAGCATGTGGCATCGGTCATGCAGACGTGAAGGTTATCAAGATAAGGTTTCCAGTGTGAAGCCAGGAGCTCCTGGAAAGAATCAATGTCAAGGCGGGATGCTATCTCATTACGGATGGCACTGACTATCTTGAAGTTGGTTATGGGAAGGGACGGGGGAATCATAATTCCACAGAAAATCTGGTAGTGTATGTTCCCGTTCAGATGTTCCACCAGTTGCCTGTCGGAGAATCCGGTGTATGCCTTCAGGACCATAAGGGCGATCTTTGCGGAAGGACTGAATCTGTTCCTGCGTCCCAGGCGCCGGTCCGACAGGCCGGCGGCTTTTGCCATACATTCAAACGGAAAGACCGAATGAAGCTTGCCAAGCTCACTCTCATTAAAACTCTTGCGGTATTTTTCCAGAATATCAAATTCTGTAAAACCCAAAGTAGGGTGAATTTCTGAAATATTCACTATCTTTGCCATATCTTATTAGTTTGGATATTTCCCCCGTTTTGGCCGTCAAATCTTATTTTCGGGGGAATACCTAAAGATACAAAAAAGCCAACTAATTCGCAATACTTTGTGTATGAATTAGTTGGCTGATTTTGTAATATTTAATGAATGTCCCTAATCAAAAGCAAGATAGTGCGACAAACGTTCCAAGTCTTTCTCAGTGAATTCCTCATACAAGGATAACTGGGAAAGACTTTTTAATTTTCCCTTTTTCCTCCTATATTCTATAATTACCTTTGCCTGATAAAAATTCATATAAGGATGAGAGCGAAGTTTGTCAAGCCCGGCCTTATTGGCATTTATCCGATGAATTGGTGCATTTCCGAGTTTAAACCATCTCAACATATCCTCATCTACATAGTTCACTTCCTTCAATTGAGCCATATCATAAAAACCTCCCAAACGTTTCCGGTAAGCCACAATCATGCGTGCAATGCCACTGCCTATTCCCGGAATCTTTTTCAACTCGGTAGTGTCCGCTTCATTCAAATCGACTAAAGTTCCTTCCGGATATTTATAAACCGCCAACGTATCTTTCTCCGCCTTTTTGATAAAGTGCAATGTATCCTGTTTCCGCCGAAAAGCCTCTGATATCTGGATATAAGGTTTTAACATATTAAATTTCTCGGACGACAAGCCATAAACACGAGAGAAATCATCCGCTGTCCTGAATTTACCGCCGGCTCTCCGGTATTGCAAAATAGTATGTGCAATAAAAGGAGGCAATCCACGTTGCAAAAATTCGATGGAATCGGCTGAATTTGGATCAAAAGCAGCCAATACCACCTCTCTTCTTTTAGGCTTATCATAGGAATATCGCAGAGATTCCTTCTCCTCCATCTCATGTACTCCGGCCAGAAAGTTTTTTATTTCTTCTATCCCCTCTTGATCCTGTTCCAAAGACTCTTCCTTTACTGGAAACAGAACCCATATACACATAAATATGAAAAGCAAAGTCAACAAAAAAAGTATAGCTCTTCGTTCGCTTTTCGAAAAATAGAAGAAGTCTTTCCACATTACAATTCTAAATTAGCCCTAATTCATTGATAAAAATCAAAATGATAGCCACAGGTGCCACGTATCTCAACAAGAAGATATACAGATTGAAAAGACCTGCTTTCAGTTTTCCCCCATTGGTCAATTCTTCATAAGAAACGGAACGTTTCAAATACCATCCTACAAAGATACATACCAGCAAGCCACCCAAAGGAAGCATTATTTTTGCAGTGACAAAATCAAGTAAGTCAAAGAATCCCTTATCAAACAGCGTATATTTCTGCATAACTCCCAATGACAAGGAAGAAATGACTCCAATTATAATGCACCCGAAAGTGACCAATCTAGCAGCACGGCCACGAGTTAAATTGAATTCCTCGTGCAGAAAAGCCGTCACCACTTCATGTAGAGAAATAGTAGAAGTCAATGCAGCCAAAGCCAACAAGACATAGAACATCACCGAGAAAATATAAGCTAATATCGGCACACCGCTAAAAGCTTGCTGAAAAACATTAGGCAATGTAATAAAAATTAATGATGGTCCCGCATCCGGCTGGATACCTACAGAAAAGGCCGCCGGAAAAATAATCAATCCGGCCAAGACAGCCACAAAAGTATCAATCACACCGACACTCAGAGCCGTATTTCCCAGTTTGGTTTCTTTCCCAAAATAAGAAGCATAGGTTGAAAGACATCCCATTCCCAAACTCAAGGAAAAGAACGCCTGCCCCATAGCCCCTAAGAAAACATCTCCGTTCACTTTACTGAAATCAGGCTTCAGCAGAAACTCCAAACCTTTTTCCGCATTGGGAAGCGACAATGAGCACCCCACCAAAACTACTATCAGTACAAACAAAACAGGCATCAGCACCTTCGAAGATTTCTCTATTCCATCTTTCACTCCCTTTACTATAACAAAATGGGTGGCCAATAAAAAGATGACCAGCCAGATAAGCGGACGAACAGGGTCCTTCGAAAAACTCTGGAAAGCAACCACAAAATCTTCCGGCTTCTTATCTGCAAAACCATTCATTCCCGCTTCCAATATATATTCCAAAGTCCATCCTGCCACTACCGAATAATATCCTAGAATAAGAAAACCGGCCAAAACCCCCAAATATCCCAACCACTTCCAATGAGTTCCGGGTGCCAAAACCTTATAAGCACGTCCCGTACTTGCTTTTGAATGACGACCTACTGTGAATTCGGCAATCATAATAGGCATTCCCAACATAAAAACACACGCCAAGTATACTAAGATAAATGCCGCACCTCCATGATTTCCCGTTTCATAGGGAAACCTCCATATATTACCAAGTCCTACAGCCGAACCTGCCGCCGCCAGAACAGCCCCAATCTTACTTCCGAAATTTACTCTTTCGCTTTTTTGCATAAAAAACTATCAAATTATTATAAATCAACACTGGTTAGCCTGCAAAAGTATAAAATTAATCGTACTTTTGCGACGAATCACAAAAAAATTAAAGTATGCTATATTATTTTAGAAAATATCCAGTATCCTTGATCATTGTAGCTATCATCTTTTATCTTTCCTTTTTCACTCCTCCTAAAACAGATGTGGAAGAAATCCCCTACATAGACAAAATAGTGCATATATGCATGTATGGAGGACTCTGTTTCATTTTATGGATAGAATACCTGAGGAATCATAAGGCCATCAATTGGAATCATGTAATATGGGGAGGCATCATAGCTCCTGTAGCTATGAGCGGGTGTATCGAACTGATGCAAGCTTATTGCACAGATACCCGCAGCGGTGACTGGCTGGATTTTCTGGCAAACAGCATTGGAGTCGGACTAGCCGCCTTAATAGGATATTACTTACTTCGCCCCCTTATATGGCGTAAATCCTAAAAAGAAACGCCGACGATTCTTCGCGAACAGTCGGCGTGATGATAAAAGTCAAAGTTATATAATAAAGATAGAGAGTCAACTTAACGGAAATCTTTCAGATCATTCTGCAACCTCTGACGAATGAAAAAGATACGGCTTTTCACTGTTCCCAACGGAAGTCCCAGTTTTTCGGCAATTTCCCTATATTTAAATCCTGATACATACATAGCAAACGGCACACGGTAATCTTTAGGCAACGCATTCACGATACGATGTATCTCTTTCAAATCATAAGCACCTTCTGTAGAATCGAATCCTGAGTCCTGTGGAAGATTCAAATGGAACAAGTTATCTGTCTGATCGACGAAAGTCTGATCACGCACTGTTTTACGATAATTATTTATAAATATATTACGCATGATGGTGTACATCCATCCTTTAAAATTCGTATCTGGAGTAAACTTCTCTTCGTTGTCCAAAGCTTTAAGTGAAGTTTCCTGCAACAAATCATTAGCCTCTTCTCTGTCAGCTGTCAATTTAAATGCAAAGCGAAATAATTCGGTTTGTATACTTAGTAAATGCTGTGTAAAGTCGACTGTCTTCATATTAATCTATTTTTAAATTGTTATTTTCTGTTTTTGCTTTCTGCTGCAATATTAACGACTTCTCGCAAAAGTCACGACAGAAAAACTAACAACAAAGGGGGTATAAACTATCAAATAACAGTTTTTACCCCCTAAATTAACAGTTAACAGGTGGTTTCGTTTTAACTTTTAATTAGCCGGTATCCCTCCACCGGTTCCAGCATTACCTCCTCCACTTTTCAAATCATCATTATTAATGCTTCGCGCAGCTTTTTTTACCTGAGCCTTCAACTCCCCAAAACGCCAACTGATATTAAATCCATAATAACGCATCGGAATTCTGGTAGCAGTAGAAGAGCAGAAAGTAGGAGTATTGATGTTATTCTTAAAAGTAATATATTTATTAAATAAATTGGACGAGTTAAGAGATATAGTCAGCCTCTTTTCCTTCAAGAAAGAACGACTGAGCCCTATCGCATAATAATAGAAAGAGGAACTTTTACCTTGCAAAGAGATATGCGGAGTACCACCCCCTCCGTTCAGACTCAGACGCAGATCCCAAGGCAGAGTCTGCTGGAAGCTTCCGAAGACATTTCCTTCCCAGCCATGATTCTTTAAATCAAGCCCTGAACTTCTATAATCCACATAAGCTCCCCGTCCATTGATATTAAAGCGGGTTTTAGGAGACATATTCCAGTTCAAGAACAAAGACAAATTAATATTCTTACTTTTTCCTATATTATCATAGGTAGAATTCATCACACCATCTTTTATAAAAGAGTATTGCTCTATACCATTATTGACAAAAGAATAATTAGCACTGACATTTACATTAAATTTCTGCGAGAAACTACCGAAAGTAACACTAAGCGAATGGGCCTTTTCACTTTCCAAATCAGGATTACCGTAACTGATCGCAGTAGGGTTGCTGGTGTCAGTAAACGGATTCAAAAACCAAATACCCGGCCGGCTGATACGCATATTATAAGATGCCCTCAAACTTTGAGTAGGAGCCAATTGGTAAGAGAACATCAAGGATGGAACCAAATCATCAAACTGAGCATCAAACTTCTCATCCTTATTTTTATAATCCGCATCCATAAATGTATGCTCATAGCGAATTCCCGCCTTTCCACCGAGTTTTTTGTACTTCAGCTGATAGCCCAAATAAGCAGCCAGAATATCCTGCTTATGATCATATTGCGTACTCATATCCTGATCATACTTATATTCTCCGGTTTTATCGGCCAGATAATATTTACCATCACTTTTACTTCTACGAAAAATATACTTTATACCAGTTTCAATGCTGTGTATCGAATTTATCGGATTGGTATAGTCCAATTGAGCCGTATGCTCTTGTGTGCTGGCATCATTTTTAAAATATTGGTTTTGCAAAAGATAAGGAACATTCAACGTATCCTCATAATCCGTATTCGCTTCACTGTTATTGGGGGAATGGCTAAAACGATAAGAGAAAGTAAGAAGTTCCCCTTTCTTTTTAAACGAATGCTGATAATCCATGTTGCCCCCCACTTCGCCAAAGCCCGATTCATTATTTCCCAAAGAACCGTAACCGTAAACCGGATTACCGGCATGATTCGTCATCTGGGTATTTCCAATCCTCTTATTCGTAAAATTGCCAGTCATCAGATTCATAGAAAAACTAATCAGATTCAAAGTGTCAATCTCATAACTTCCTTCCAGACTGCCAAATTGAAAATTGCCATAGCTCTTGCTTCTTCGATGCGACTCCAAAAATTTATTTTCCTGAGACGTGAAATCCTCACGATATGAATCTTCAAATCCCTTTTGAGATCCCTGGTAGTTATAAGAATAATTACCGGTAACAGTGAACTTGCCCGACTGCACCGTACCATAACCGCCACCATACACACGCATATTGCTTGCACCACCATTCAATGTCACCGTATATCCTTCCATTCCTGCTCCTACAGTGATAATATTCAAGATGCCCGCCACCCCTTCCGCGTCATATTTAGCCCCAGGCTCGGTGATAACCTCTATAGATTTAATGGAATTGGCCGGCATACTCCGCAATACCTCGGTAGGATTATTGCTCATCATGTTATTCGGCTTGCCATTAACATGCACTTTAAACTTACTGCTACCGTTTACTTGAATTTTATCCTCTCCATCTACAGTCACCAGCGGAACTTTACGGAGCATTTCAAGAGTCGTATTAGTTTTAGAATCCGGATCATCCTCTATACTATACGTCACTTTGTCTATTTCCGCCTTTACCAAAGGTTTCTGCGCTACCACCTCCACTCCTTTCAACATTTCAGTCGCTTCTGCTATCAGAATCTTACCCAAATCAACATTCCTACGATTTGCCGATATCGAAAACTCCTTCTGTACAGGAGACTTTCCTACAGAAGTAAAATGAATGAGATAAATCCCCGGCACGGCAAGCCGTTCGTCAAACCTGCCGTCCGCTCCTGTCACAGCCAGTTTCACCGGCTTTGCAGGATTGTTCTTCAATGAAATACGGATTGTAGAATACGGTTCCCCTTCATTAGACAAAGAATCTAATAAGACTCCCTTGACTGAGAACTGGCCTTGGACAGCCTTTTGCGCCTTCGCCGTAAATGACAAACTTGCCACAAGCAAGATAATGCCCCATAAAATGTTGTGTTTCATATATCAATAATGAGTTTGTGTTTGTTGCAAAGGTAGGTAAACGATAGCAAGTAGTTTATTTTCAGACGTTAAAGAAGCCTATATATTATCTACCAGCGAGTATAAGGATTCTTCATCAAAAAAGAATTATAATAACGAATATCTCCCGTTACCTCTTTTTCGATGAAATGGGGCTTTTTGAACAATTCGTCCTCACTATTCAATTCCACTTCCGCTACAGTCAAGCCTTCATTCTCACCATAAAACTCATCCACTTCAAAGATATGCTCTCCACTTTTCACCAAATACCGGATTTTATCAATCACCCCAGGCTCACACAGTTTCATCAACTCTTCGGCCTCTTGCAAACTGATCTCCTTCTCCCACTCATAACGACTTGTACCGGAGTCATTGGAAGCCCCTTTGATAGTAAGATACCCTTTATTATCCCGAATACGCACCCGGACAGTTCTTCCACGAGCACTACAGATATAACCTTGCACAATATGACTATGTGCATAAGCCTCTAGTTTATAACTGTCGTCCTTTACTAAAAATTTTCGTTCTATTTCTTGTCCCATAGCGTTTTAATATATAAAAAAGCCCCGCAGAGAATAACCTCAGCAGGACTTCACTATTTATTTTCCGTTTTTATCCATACATGGCATAGCCCACCATAATAACAAGGGCTAATACAATTAATCCGATGAACAGACCTTTTACAATCCTATTTGCTTTCTCTTCTTCCCGCTTACTATAAGCAGCTTTCTTATTCTTTCCCATAAGTATTTCATTTTTAAGATTAAACCATCTCTTTTGAATATCCCAAAAGTACAAAGTTTCTAGAAGAAAACAAATAAATTACGAAGAATTTACTAATTCTCCGAACCGGAAAACTCCATCAAGTATGCCTTGATAAAGCCATCAATCTTTCCATCCATCACTCCGTTCACATCCGAAGTTTGAAAATTAGTACGATGATCCTTCACACGACGGTCATCAAAGACATAACTGCGTATCTGTGATCCCCATTCAATCTTCTTCTTGCCTGCCTCCACCTTGGCCTGTTCTTCCATGCGGTGCTGCAATTCCTTATCATATAAAATTGAACGCAACTGTCTCATCGCATTTTCCTTATTCTTCGGCTGGTCACGGGTTTCAGTATTCTCAATCAAGATTTCCTCTTCCTCACCGGTATACGGATCTTTATATTGATAACGCAGACGTACTCCTGATTCCACCTTGTTCACATTCTGTCCGCCGGCCCCTCCCGAACGGAAAGTATCCCAAGACATACGGGCAGGTTCAATTGTCACTTCAATACTATCATCCACCAACGGCGTTACAAACACAGAAGCAAAAGAAGTCATCCGTTTCCCCTGAGCATTATAAGGAGACACGCGCACCAAGCGGTGGACTCCATTCTCACCTTTCAGATAACCATATGCAAAACTGCCCTCAATATTCATAGTCACCGTCTTGATTCCGGCCTCATCCCCATCCTGAAGGTTAGCCACGCTCACTTTATAGCCATTGGTCTCCGCCCAACGCATATACATACGCATCAGCATGGAAGCCCAATCCTGACTTTCAGTACCACCGGCACCGCAATTAATTTTCAATACACAATCCATTTGGTCGGCCTCCTGGCGAAGCATATTCTTCAGTTCCAATGCCTCCACCGCAGTGACAGCCTTTTGATACGCTGCATCCACTTCTTCTTCGGTAACCAAATCATCTTTACAAAAGTCAAAAGCCAATTCCAGTTCATCTGCCATCGTCTTTACCTCACGGTAACCGTCGATCCATTTTTGCAGATCTTTCACCTTCCTCATTTGTGCTTCTGCTTTCTTGGCATCATCCCAAAAACCGGGCGCCTGCGTACGCAGTTGTTCTTCTTCCACCTGAACCAGTTTATTTTCTATGTCCAGATATCTTTCAAGTGCCGCAGTACGTTCTTTTACGTCTTTCAGTTGCTCTATTGTTATCATCTTGAGAATTTTTGCATTTCAAGGTGCAAAGATAGTGGAAATCTATTCATTTTCCCATTATTCTTCGTACATCTTTTCTATTTCGGCAGCATAGTTCTTGTTCAGCACATTACGTTTTATTTTCAACGTATTGGTCAGCTCACCACGTTCCATACTGAAAGGATGGGGCAACAAGGTAAACCTCTTGATCTGTTCATAATGTGCAAACTGCTGCTGCAGTGTATCAATCCGCTCTTTAAACAAATCGATAATTTCCGGTTTCTGCAACAGTTCCTCCATACTTTCATAGCGAATACCTTTTTTTGCGGCATACTCTTTCACCAGTTTATATTCAGGAATTATCAAAGCAGAAACAAATTTACGTTCATCGGCAATAATAGAAATCTGATCGATATAACGGTCTACCACCAATTTGGCTTCAATGGCTTGAGGAGCGATATACTTCCCGTTTGAAGTTTTAAACAAGTCCTTGATACGCTCTGTAAGGAACAAATGCCCATCTTTTATATAACCCGCATCACCGGTATGGAACCATCCGTCTTCAGTAAACGCTGCTTTCGTAGCAGCTTCCTTTTTATAATAGCCATGAGTGATTCCCTCACCACGTAGCATTATTTCGTTATTCTCCCCCTATTCTGACCTGCACATGAGGCATGATACGCCCCACCGAACCAACCACATGGTCATTATCATTCTCACAAGCAACCGTTGCAGTAGATTCCGTCAATCCATAACCCGCTACCATATTAATTCCCACCGACAAAACAAACTCCTGTACAGCCGGCGGAATAGCCGCACCGGCAGTAGGGAAGAAACGCCCGTTTTCAATGCCAATAGTCTTTTTCAACAAGCTATAGATCGTTTTCTCATAAAATTTATATTTCATGTGCAATACAGGCGGAGGAGTCAGCCCTTTGTACACATATTCCAAATTATGTTCACGTCCCACTTTAATAGCATCCAGCATCAACTTCTTTTTCAATCCGGTTGTCTCATTGATTTTTTCTTGCACGCCGGCATACACTTTCTCCCAGAAACGGGGAACACTGCACATAGCCGTAGGACGGATCTCCTTTATTGTCTTCTGGATATCAGCAGGACGCAAGTTGATAGACAAAGTACACCCCATCGAAAGACACCAGCAAGTCCATGCACGCTCAAACACATGAGTAAAAGGAAGGAAATTCATAATCACATCCTGATCACCCAATTGAGGGAAACGTTCATCGTGTGCCGGAATGGCCGCCTCATAGCAAGAATGATGCAACATCACCCCCTTGCTGTCTCCGGTTGTTCCACTGGTATAAAGAATATTGGCAAGATCACCATTACCCGACTCTGAAGTACGCTTGTCTACCTCAGCTTGATGCGGATGCGCCTCGCCCAATTTCAGAAAGTCATCAAAATAAATGGAAGTCTGGTCCCGCTCATCACGTTTTACCTCCTTGTCGAAAATTATAATCTGTTTCAGTTGGCTTCCCAGTTGCATAACCCGGAACGCCACATCATATTGCAACTGTTCACCTACAAAGATATAACGTATTTCGGCATCACCTACCATATAATGTACCTGCGCCTCGGAACTGGTAGCATAAAATGGTACAGTAACAGCCCGTACCCCAAAAGCTCCAAAGTCCACATACAGACATTCCGGTTTATTTTGAGAAAAAACTGCTATATTTTCCTGTATGCCTATACCTAATTCTATCAATGCATTCGAAACTGTTTTTACAGTTGCGGCAAACTGGTTCCAAGAAACCGGAATCCATGTTTCTGTTTTATAATCGCGGTAACGCAACGCTACACGATCACCATATTTCCCTGCCTGACGTTGTATCAGGACAGATAAGAAAGAACTACTCATTCCAAAGATTTATTTTTAATTCATCGGCAAAGTTATCGTTTAATTTGGAATTATCCTCTATAAACAGGCATTAATTTTCCCAACCAGTCAAAGAGTTAGAAGAAATCAGCCGAAAGTTTTAGTTGCATATCTAACTTAATTACCTACTTTTTTCATCACCGTTTACCACGCAAAAATAGTATCTTTGCAACACATTAAATTATTAAAATCAAGATGATTGATATAGAATATTACACTTCCGAAGCAACCACATTGCTGAATTCGTTAATCGGTATCCCCTCATTGAGCCGGGAAGAAGAAGCTGCCGCCGACTTTCTGCAGAACTATATTGAAGAAACAGGTATCATGACCGGTCGTTCGGGCAACAACATTTGGTGTATCAGTCCGATGTTCGACCTCAACAAACCGACTATTTTACTAAATTCCCACATCGATACCGTAAAACCGGTAAACGGATGGCGGAAACATCCTTTCACTCCGAAAGCCGAAAACGGAAAGATTTACGGTTTGGGAAGTAATGACGCCGGCGCCAGTGTAGTATCCTTATTTCAGGTGTACCGCCATCTCTCTACAACCGAGCAGGCATACAATCTGATCTTTCTTGCCTCATGTGAAGAAGAAGTTTCCGGAAAAAACGGAATAGAAAGCGTATTGCCCCAACTACCTCCCATCACTTTGGGCATAGTGGGTGAACCGACAGAAATGCAGCCTGCCATTGCCGAAAAGGGATTGATGGTGCTGGATGTTACCGCATACGGAAAAGCCGGACATGCCGCACGCAATGAAGGAGTGAATGCTATTTACAAAGTACTGGAAGACATTCAGTGGTTCCGTGATTATAAATTCCCGAAGGAATCCTCCCTGCTAGGCCCCGTCAAAATGAGCGTGACACAAATAAATGCCGGCACGCAGCATAATGTCATCCCCGATACTTGTACTTTCGTTGTGGATATCCGCAGTAATGAATGTTACTCTAACGAAGAACTATTCAAAGAAATAAGTGCCCATCTAAAAAGCGAGGCGAAAGCCCGTTCTTTCCGCTTGAACTCATCTCATATCAGTGCCGAGCATCCCTTTGTGAAACGCGCGGTAAAACTAGGACGTGTACCTTTCGGTTCTCCTACTTTGTCCGATCAGGCGTTGATGAAGTTCCCGTCTGTCAAAATCGGTCCGGGAAAGTCCTCCCGTTCACACACGGCTGATGAATATATCATGGTTTCGGAAATTGAGGAAGCGATAAGGCTTTATATCGAGATGCTGGACGGACTGGTGCTGTAAACGACTTACAAAGACGCTATTTCCCCTATAGACAGACCGGTAACCTGTGCAATTACATCAAATGCAATACCGGCCTGTTTCATTTTTTTTGCATTCTTGAAGCATTCTTCCTTACGACCTTGCTCAAGACCTTCTTTAAGACCTTTTTCAATACCCTCTTTAAGACCTTCCTCATGCCCTTTTTTCAACTGGGTGGACATCACGCTGTACCAGTCGCGGAAATTCTTCAAACTTTCCCAATACTCGCCTAATTCCTTAGGATTGAACTTAGCTATCTCGGCAGCCTCGAAAAGTTCCTTGTTCATTGCCGTGCCGAAAAGCAGCTTGAAGCCGAAATCGGCATAAGGGTTGATGTATTTATCCTGTATGCCTTCTGTTCCCATATCTATCCGAGGTTTAATAAGTTATGATACAGGACAAAAGTAATCAATATACTGCAATTCCCCGTCTTAAAAGAAAGATTTAACTATCTATCATTCATAGTATTTTCTAGATAAGGTTTAATAATTCCTCATTATTCCATCTTTCAGCATATTCACTGCTTAAGTCTGCCGTGATACATTCGTGCATATTTTCCCCTTTTTGTAAACCGATAACTCTGATGTCAGGAACAGTTTTAGCATACTTTCTTATTGTGAGTTCCAATAAAATTCCTAAGCTTATCGATTTCATATCAGGCGGATAAAACGGTTCCGCACTTTGAGCGTCATTTAAACAGGAAAAAATAACATCTATTGCCTGTTCCCACGTAATAAAAAACCGGGTAGCTTCAGGATCTGTCAATATAAGCTCCTTCCTATTTTCTAATGCATACTTCCATTTTACCAAAACAGACCCTGTAGAATGCAATACATTTCCATAACGAACTATCCTATAAGCGCAATTCGATCCGTTTATTTGCTCAAAATCCCCAAAAAGATTCTCCATAAGCAATTTAGTAGCCCCATACGTTCCTGAAACTTGAACAGCTTTATCAGTGCTTGTTGCCAGAATAAATTTTATGTTCTGTTCCTCAACAGTTATTTTAAGAAGATTCAACGTACCAAGAATATTAGTCTGAACAGCTTTCAGAGGATGTTCTTTTGCCAAAATGACATCTTTAAACGCAGCCAAATGAAATATCCCATCACAACCATTCAATGCCTTTTTCAATAAAAGATAATCTTCAACGGGGCATGGAAAGATTTGAACGCTTTTAAATTTCCCCCTCAGAGCAATCAGTTTTCCTTCATTCCTGGCTATCGCATGAATAGTATGTCCTTGGGTAATCAACCGTTCTATCAATTTCTCAGCCAAATAACCGGTAGCCCCCGTTACTGCAATGGTTCCCATATTCAAGCTATTTTTTATCATTCATCAACACATCCCTCGCAACATAAGGCTGTGGAGAAAACTCAATAGTCAACACATTCGACTCTCCTAAAGCTGTTAATGTATGGACGCACCCCGGTAAAGTCCGTACCAAATCCCCCTTTTCCCAAATCTCTTCTATTACAGCCTCACTATCATCATATTTCTGAAAAGTGGCATGCATACGCCCCTGTAAAATAAGCATATATTCCACCTTTCTAAAATGATAATGATTGCCTCTAAGAACCTTTGGGACGAATTGCAAGAATCCTATATATTTAGCGGCTTCCACCGCTGGAATTGAAGCACTCAAAGTAGTATCCTCGCCAATTACAAAACCAGTTCCCGCCTCCAGCAAGCTATAATTTTTCACATCCCCTACGGATTCCACTTTTATCAAATCCCTGACAGTTATTTCATCAAACATTTTTTTTTGATTGCTCACGCACGTCAATTTTACATAATCCGGCACGATATTTTAATAAAAACAACTTATGATGAGGAGCAAGGTTCTCCAATCTCAAACACTCATCCATATCCAGCAAGACAAAAGATTCACCTTCCAAAATACGGATATCCGCTGCATCGTCCATCAAATAAGTATGATGAATATATTCCCATCTATCATAGTCTGCTCTATACTCAGACCCCAAATAGGTTATAGAACTAAAATGCACCTTTTGGGATTTCTTGTGTTCAAATTCTTCCTTCAGTTCTCTGATAATGCCATCTAGAGGGGTTTCCTCCTCCTCAAGGTAGCCAGAAACAAGAGAATAATATCCGGAGTACTCTATATCCGGGTTCTCATCTCTTTTTTGCAACAATACTCTATTATCTGTTGTAGTAATAATCACAGTAGTCGAATCCATCATCTTTTTCATCTTCATTATTTTTTAAATTTTCATTCTGTTGTATTTTCACCACACCCACGTGATGAATAATATTTTCCTTATTCAGCATATCAGTATAAATAGCATGGTTTAACACCATAATAAGCAACCAAATAAGAGACAATATGGCAAAAAAAGGTTGGGTGTATGATTTCAGCCATAACTCCCAAGACTTTTTCTCTCTTTTCAAATTAGAAGGAATCTTTGTGAAAAGTTTCACATACTCATCCGGAAAAGCCTTTTCCGCTTCACATAACATATTCTTCCAGTGCTCATGATAACTCCATAATCTCTGCATTACGTAAATAGACCATATTGAAAATGACAATCCGCCAAATGCAATAATAAATGTCAGATATTCAGAAGTTTGACATATAGAGTTAAACAAGACGGTTTCCAATCCGAATAAAGAAACATTTATTCCGAACATAATATTAAAACGGCTCCAGATACCAGCTCCTTCATACTGTAATTGACCAAGAAGGTGAGTATAATGTTCCATTAATTTAGTGTTCTGCAAGGCATCCCTATCATTTACCGCTTTTTTATTATCTACATCCGCATAAAAGTTTATACCGCATCGAACTAATTTCGTCATTATATCAAGAATATATTTTTATAATAAAAAAGGAGAGGATATTCTTCTGTAATCAGATTCATATCCCCTCCTCGCTTGAAGTCATCAAGAAGAAAGCATATCAAATTTAAGCTATACTTTCTATCTTAGCCCGAATGTTTACTGTACTTTTCTTGTTACAGTTACCTTGAATGTCTTGGTTACAACACCCCAGTTATGAGTATAAGTAATATTCAAGTTTACATCATGAGTATATACTGTACCTTCCGGAGTTCCCTTCCAAGTAAGAGTTGCAGTAGCTGCATCATAAGTAAAGTCTTTTTCATTCTCATCCAAAGAAATTTCCAATCCTGTAGCTTCAGCAACAGCATTACCGGCAGCATCTTTTCTATACAATGTTTCAGCTATGGTTTCTTCAGCAGCAATCGTAGTGGCATTGTATTTTACCAATGTATTGCCAACAGCATCTTTCAATGTCAAGTTTGTCCATTTTTTATAAGAAGCTTCTGTTGCCTTAACATTCAATGCATTAATCAAATCAATAATCTTAATCTGATCGTTTGTAGCCAATGCCGGATTATTATACTTCAAATCAACAACATCAGTGAATGCCAAGATAGGTTGTTCCACCTTCCAGTCTTCAGTCGCAAACAATACACGCTTAGCAGAACCGGCAGTAGCATCATAGATATCAACTTTCAAAGTTCCAACCTTAGCCAAATCTACACGCGGAGTAAAGGCAATCTGATTAGTGTTAGTCCATTCAATGTTATTTTCTTTCATCATTTCCTGAACATAAGCATTCTGCTTCTTATAATCCAATTCAAACTCAACTGTCGCATCTTCAGGAACAACATTGTACATCTTGTCGAAGTTATTAGACTCCATGATGAATTTGCTATAAGCACCGGCAGTTTTTGTCCATGTACCGATAATAGTACGACTCTTATATTCATCCTTGATAGGACAATCAAAGTTATAGGTTACAGAGAAGTTATCTACAGAAACCTTAAACAGCTTGTTTACGAAGCTGTTGTAAACTGCATACGGTGTGTTCACTCCGTTAGTCATCTTCTCAGTAGCTCCCCAACCAAAGAGTCCATAAGAAGAAGCTCCGGCTAGCAATGACATATTCTTGAATTGTGCAAAGTTAGCACCCGGTGTCAAAATCAAGAACAAAGAGTCCTTATCGGCATTGTTTCCACCGTTCTTATAATACAAGACAGCCTCATTTTTAACCGTTTCAAGAGCTTTTGCCAAGTCTGTAACCTTTGCAGGAATAGTAGTCGACAAATTGTTATTTTGATAATATTGATTACAATCATCAGATATTGATTCATATCTCACTAACTTGCTGCCACCAGCATCATATACAGGCTTGTTCAATGTAATGAATGTACAATATTCATTATTATCATTAGCAATAACATCACGACCTTCAATAGCAGCCTCAAAGTTACGGACATCCAAAGTAATGATCCGGGCCTGTGAGCTATTGTATGCAAATGTAAAGTTTTCCTTAGCATCCAACGGTTTCAAAGCAACAGTTCCAAATACAGGATTAACAGCAGGACGAACAGCCTTGATGAAGACTACATTCTTCACCTCGTATTCTTTAACACCTTCTTTCTGTGGCTTAACTGTAGTAGTCACTTCTATCGCAGCGTATTCATCAATAGCAGATGCCTGGTTAGTCGATTTTACAGACAAAACATTATCTTTAAATTCAAAGATACCCTGACGAGTTTTAATAGGTTGTCCATTAAATGTATAATCCTCATTCTGATCCAACAGTCTGAACACTCTGGTATATGAAATATTGGTTGACTTCAACCATACTGTTGCAGCTCCGGAAATGTAAGCGTCAATAGAATCATTTACATTATAAACACCTTGATAGTCAAAGCATCCATAAGATTTACCATCATAAGATTCACCATCCTCAGTAATAATTGCCGGATAATCATTTTCATCCATATTAGTTGAAGTAAAAGCATTAACAATGCTCTTTACAGATGCCTTTGTTCTTCTTACCGTGAAATAATCGGAAGCTGATGTATATTGACCATACATAGTTACATCCAATGAGGTCGCATAATTACTATAGGTTTCAATACCTTCATTCGGCAAAATAGCAAGGCTCAAAATACCGTTTTCTAATTTTGCAGAACCTTCCATATAGGTCAAAGCAGGAGCGACACTACGAACCTGATACGTATCAACAAAGGAGAATTTCGCATTATTCAATGAGAAATCACCCGGATATACTTTGAATGAAGCATAAGCAGGAACAGATGCAAACAAAACATCCTTATCTGAGTCAAAAGTTCCTTCATTTTCCAGCCAATAGATATCATAAGCTTTACAAATATCCTTGAGATCATCAACAGCCTGTTTTCTGTAAACTACAGTCTGCAACCCTTTGAATGCAGAACCTTCCTGCAGCAAAGTGTAGTTCTGACCGTCGATAGTCACGATTACAGTCTTGCTTTCAGCATCTACAGCAATGTTAGGAAATTCATTGTTCTGCTTCAAATCAGTAACTTTGTCACCGATCTTGATGTATTCCACACCGTCCACTGTCACCCAAGACACGTTTGAACCGGCAGCTTCACCATCCTGACCTCTGGCCGGAACTTTGTTACCTTCGGTATCTTTCACATCCACCCAAGTAGCACCTTTGTCTGTGCTGACCTGCCAGTAATTGCCTTCCACACGGAATTCAGGGATAACAGTAGTACCGGCTGCTCCATCTGTTCCATTCGTACCGTTCTTGATAGTAATTTTGGAACCGTCAGTGAAAACCAGTTCATATCCACCGGTAACCTCATTACATGACTGAACGAATTTACCTGCCTTAATTGCCGAGTCAAGACTTGCAATGGTTTCCTTGACTTCGCTCAATTCCTTGTCGATGCGGTCAATGTCATCATCATAGTCCTTACAAGACACAAATGTTCCTGTCGAGGTCACCATTAAGGCTCCGAACAGGATTGCACTTAAAAACTTTTTGTTCATAATAGAAAAACTTTAAATTTATAAATTTAAAAAACTAAAATTGGTTATACATATTAATTTCATTATTAATAGCTTAGCTAGTTTACTGCCTGCAAATGATGCCTCCTTCTTTCTTGAGTCTGATATGACAAAGGTGATACCCCGACAATACGGCTGAAAGCAGAGTAGAAAGCACTTTTCGAAGCAAAGCCACAACTGCAAGGCAGCTCAGTCAGCGCACAACGTCGGGAACAGAGAAGTTCTTTGGCATATTCCACACGATACGTGTTCACAAGTTCCTTCAAATTACAACCGAAGTATTTGTTCACCACATTGCTCAGATAGGTCTGGTTTGTTTCAAGCAGTGCACTCAGTTTCTTCAGAGAAAGCGAGGTGTCAAGAAATACCTGACGTATCTCAAGCTGGTACAATATACCTTTATATATATTACAATCCACCTTGCGAATGTCTGTTTCCTTTCCGGCAAACTCCTCTTTCCATTGCCGCTCGGCAGCCTTGAAAAGCAAAGTCTTCTGTCGCTCGGAAGTAGCGGTCGTGCGTTTACGTCTCAGAAATAGATATTCCATCTGCTTTATGTTGTTTTCATTTAATTATACCGCTTCAAAGACCAGATATATTCCATATATAAAAAGGTCTTAAAAACGACATTTTTGTAGATCTCTTGATAAGAGATCTACAAAAGGTATTAACACACATTATATCAACATATTACAGAGCTGTTGAAACGAAATAAAGAAGAATATAAATAAATGAGAGAACTATTTTTTTATATAAATTCCTATTTTTTTTGCCAAAAATGTATTAGTTCTCAAAACTTTGCTTATTTTTGCACAGAAAATATATATCTCTTATCAAGAGATATATAAATCGGTTCATGTAAAAGCGAAGCATAACAAACTGAAAAACAGAAGATTTCCTCTTATAAAGAGTTCATGTTAGCTTTAAAAGAAGAAAAGTTCATCCTTTTAACTTTTTTTATTTCATCAAAGAGAAAACCGCCAACCAGTTTTTTTAAAAAGTTCTACTATAAAAGTCCGGGAGCATTTGGGATTATTGTGGAAATAACAATAGATCGGGCCCTGTTGCATAAACCTTTTCTATCTCCTGATTAAACCTTTTTATACGAATGTATTCTATCTCCATAGCCTTTGGAGTTATCTCCATAAGCTTTGGAGTTATCTCCCAAGACTATGGAGTCAACTCCAAAGGCTTGCGGAGATAAAACAGGCAGGAAGAAAACCCTTAACCATACGGCGGGAAAGGGTTAGAGATATGGATAAGATCTTTTAAGGATGAAGCTGACTACAAGGCTACGCATTCCTTACGTAGGGAGGAAAAATCCCCAGACAGCCTTCTTTTAAAAAAAGCGAAACAGCATATGGGCAGGAAGATATACATCTGACTACATGTATGGTATATAGCAACAAGTCTAAATGCTAAAGTGAGGGCATATATGCAATCCCAATTCTTACTTTTGCCTGCCATACAAACCATACATAAAATTACGAACGCTCGTACAGGGTATCACAAACAATCGCATGAAATAAAATCCCCACTAAATTTCTGCTGACCCCAAAGCCGGACAAGCCCTCATTTCAGCAGGCTGAAGGATTTATATCCGGATGAAGGAAATAAAGTGAAAATGATTCATTATAACCAACTGATTAACAATAAATTACCTTGAAATGAAGGATTTGAAGGAAAAAAACAGGTTATAGAGCCAAATCTTCTCTATAACCTGCATATACTCAAATCACCTTGAAACATTCAGAGAGTGATATCTTTCATTATCTTTTCTAATGCTCCGGCATTATGGTTCACATAATTTCCGGCAGCTTTCCCTGCTTGTTGCAAATAAGCCTCATCCGACAGGAATTTGTCCATCAACCGTTTAAAATCATCATAACCGGTTACTTCAAAACCGCCTTTCTGCTCCAACAAATGTTGCGCCTCGCGGAATTTCTTGTTGTTAGGTCCGAATATCACAGGAATACCATATACAGCCGCTTCCAGCACATTATGAATTCCAACTCCAAAGCCACCCCCAATATACGAAATCTCACCATATCGGTAAATGGAGGACAGCAGTCCGTAACAGTCGATAATCAAACAATCGGCCTGTGTCACATTTTCTTCCGTAGCCTCGGTATAGCGGATGCACGGACGTTTCACCTTATCTAAAATCTCCTTCAAATGACTGTCGCTCACCACATGAGGAGCAATAACCAGCTTCATCTCAGGATGCTCATTGAAATACTTGATAAAAATATCCTCATCCGGTCCCCATGAGCTGCCTGCAACAAAAGTCAACGAATCACCTTTGAACTTCTCCACCAGCGGAAGCTGCTTGGCTTGATGGCAGATATCCAGCACGCGGTCAAAACGAGTATCGCCCACAACTGTCACATCGGTCACGCCAATTGTCGCCAGCAATTCTTTGGAAACTTCGTTCTGTACAAACAAATGAGCAAAAGTCCTCAGCACCTCACTATATCTCTTCCCATACCAACGGAAAAAAATCTGATTGGGACGGAAAATGGAAGATACGCTATAGGTGGGAATACCTCTCCTATGCAACTCATTCAAGTAATTCTGCCAAAATTCGTACTTGATAAAAAATACCATACAGGGATTAGCCAATTCTACAAACCGACGGACATTACGCGGAGTGTCGAAAGGCAGATAGCAGACAAGGTCTGCCCCCTGGTAGTTCTTTCTCACTTCATACCCTGAGGGAGAAAAGAAAGTCTGCAATATTTTATATTCGGGATGCTCCTTACGGATACGTTCTATCAAAGGGCGTCCCTGTTCGAACTCCCCCAATGAAGCTGCATGAAACCAAATATAACGGGCATTTTTGTCTATCTTGTTACGCAAGATATCAAATACTTCCCGGTGTCCTTTCACCATTTTGGCGGGCTTGGCACTGAACAGGCCGGCAACCTTCACCCCGAATAGATAAATATAGATGACTAGGTTATAAATCATAACTACCGGCTATTACTTGAGCACTTCCACAGCCCGACGAATGCGTCGCAATGTTTCTTCTTTCCCTAAAACGGCTGAAATATCAAACATATGCGGACCTTTACCTTCGCCTACCAAGGTTAAACGGAAAGCATTCATTATATTACCTAAGTGATAACCTTTATCTTCTATCCATTTCATGACCACAGCCTCCTGATTCTCCAGCGAGAAGTCGTCCAAGGCCTCCAATACGTCCGCCAACTCCAGCATACGTTCGGGAGAGTCCTCTTTCCAACGTTTTTTACGGGTCTTCTCATCATATTCCGTAGGAGCGACGAAGAAGAATTTGCAAGTTTCCCACAAATCCTTGATAAAACTTACACGATCTTTCATCAAGCCTACCACGGTCACCACTTTATCCATAGGAGCTTCAATGCCATGCTCTTTCAAGATCGGCATGAAAAGCCCGGCTACTTCCTCATTGCTTTTCTTCAATATATATTCATGGTTAAACCATTTTCCTTTTTCAAAGTCGAATTTTGCCCCGGCTTTGCTGCAACGGTGCAGGTCAAAAAGCTTCACCAGTTCATCCAAGGACATCAGTTCCTGGTCATTTCCCGGATTCCATCCCAACAGGGCAAGGAAATTGATAACAGCTTCGGGCAGGTAACCCGACTCACGATAACCGGAAGACACCTCACCGGTCTTGGGGTCGTGCCATTCCAACGGGAAAACAGGGAAGCCAAGACGGTCACCATCACGCTTGCTCAGTTTACCGTTACCATCCGGTTTCAACAACAAGGGAAGATGTGCGAACTCGGGCATGGTATCCGCCCAGCCGAAAGCCCGGTACAGCAGGACATGCAACGGAGCGGAAGGCAACCATTCCTCACCACGGATTACATGGGAAACTTCCATCAAATGGTCGTCCACAATGTTTGCCAAATGATAAGTAGGCAGTTCATCCGCCGATTTATATAAAACTTTATCATCCAAAATGGAAGAATTGATCACTACCTCGCCACGGATAATATCATGTACGTGTACATCTTCATTCGGTTCAATCTTGAAACGTACCACATATTGCTTCCCATCGGCAATCAGTGCATCCACTTCTTCTTTCGGCAGAGTCAAAGAGTTACGCATAGACATACGGGTAGAAGCATCGTACTGGAAATTAGAGATTTCCTGACGTTTGGCGTCCAACTCCGCCGGAGTATCGAAAGCAATATACGCCTTACCGCTGTCAAGCAACACCTGTACATATTTCTTATAAATATCACGACGTTCAGACTGACGGTAGGGGCCGTAGTTACCACCAAAGCTGACTCCTTCGTCGAAGTTTATCCCCAACCACTTAAACGACTCAATGATATATTCTTCCGCACCCGGAACAAAGCGATTTGAGTCGGTATCTTCTATACGGAAAATTAAATCTCCACCATGCTGGCGAGCAAACAGATAGTTATACAAGGCTGTGCGCACACCGCCGATATGCAACGCTCCCGTCGGGCTCGGAGCAAAACGAACTCTTACTTTTCTTTCTGACATTGTTGTTTTATATAAAATACGCCGCAAAATTAATCTAAATTTCCCGATTTTTTCGTATTTTGCGCGCAAAAATATACGATTATGAGAAGTTTCAAGACCAACCAACGGTTTTCATATAAAAATTTGATTTATAAAAGCCTTATTTTCATTGCCACAGTATCAGTGATAGTCTACTTTTTGCCCAATGAAGGAAAGTTCAACTATCAATTTGATATAAACAAGCCTTGGAAATACGGACTGTTACAGGCATCATTTGATTTTCCGATTTACAAAAACGACATACAAGTACAAAAGGAACAGGACAGCATCCTGGCAGACTATCAACCTTATTTCCAGATAGACAAGGAAGCCGAAAAAAATGTCCTTTCCAAATTAAGGGAGGATTACAACAAGACCTTACGCCATTCACTGCCGGGCACGGACTATGTACGTTATATTGAACGCACATTAAAGGCACTGTATGAGGACGGAATCATTGCCGGAAATGACTTGAAGCGTATGGAGGAAGACAGTATCATTGCCATACGGCTGGTAGACAAGAATGTAGCGACAAGCCGTTTTATCGACCAATTGTACACCGTGAAGGAAGCCTATGAATATTTGCTGAATGCGGATACCACCCACTACAAAAAGAAGATATTACAACAATGTAATCTGAATGATTACATTACACCTAATCTGGTTTATGATGAAGAAAAGTCCGAGGCGGCGCAAAAAGATCTGCTCTCTAATATTTCATGGGCAAACGGCTTTGTGCTGAACGGACAAAAGATTATTGACCGTGGAGAAATTGTTGATGAGCAGACTTACAACATATTGGAATCCTTACGCAAGGAATGGGAAAAACGTAGCGACTCGGTACAAGAGAAAAGACTGACATTGGCCGGACAAATATTATATGTAGGAATCTTCCTGTTCTGCTTCATGGCCTATCTGGAGTTGTTCCGGGCAGATTATTATGAACGGAAAGGAACACTCACCCTGCTATTTGCGCTGATTGTGTTCTTCCCCGTCCTGTCTTCCATTATGGTGGAACAGAACTTGTCAAGTATTTACGTGGTTCCATTTGCCATGATTCCGATTATAGTCCGTGTTTTCCTTGACTCAAGAACGGCATTCATGGCACATGTCACTATCATTTTGCTTTGCTCCATCACTTTACGTTTTCCACATGAGTTTATCTTGTTACAGGTAGTGGCAGGAATGGTGGCGATCTATAGTTTGAGAGAATTGTCCCAACGGTCGCAATTGTTACGGACGGCTTTGGTTGTATTTATCAGTTACGCTTTATTATATTTTGCTTTCGAGCTGATTCATGAAGATGATTTGACCAAGCTGAATACGCGCATGTACATCTATTTTATGATCAACGGTATCTTACTGCTGTTCGCTTATCCGTTACTGTTCCTTTTGGAGAAAATATTCGGTTTTACTTCAGATGTGACTTTGGTGGAACTGTCAAATATCAACAATAGCTTGCTTCGGGAAATGTCCGAAGTAGCTCCGGGCACTTTCCAACACTCATTGCAGATGGCAAACCTGGCTGCTGCGGCGGCAAACAAGATTGGAGGTAAAAGCCAGCTGGTGCGTACGGGAGCATTATATCATGACATCGGTAAAATGGTGAATCCGGCTTTTTTCACAGAAAACCAGTCGGGAGTCAACCCGCACAAGAGTTTAAGTTATGAACAAAGCGCCCAGGTTATCATCAGTCATATCACCGACGGACTGAAACTGGCGGAAAAGCATAATCTGCCCAAAGTGATCAAAGACTTTATCAGTACCCATCATGGACGGGGACTGACGAAGTATTTCTACATTTCATATAAAAACGAACATCCTGACGAAGAAGTGGATCAGGAAAAGTTCCGCTACCCCGGTCCGAACCCGTTCACCAAGGAACAGGCCGTCCTGATGATGGCCGACTCTGTAGAAGCGGCTTCACGCAGCCTGCCGGAGTACACGGAAGAAAGCATCAGCACACTGGTAGATAAGATTATTGACACACAGGTATCTGAGGGGTATTTCAAAGAATGCCCTATTACGTTCAAGGATATAGCAACAGTCAAAGCACTGTTTAAAGAAAAGCTGAAAACGATGTATCACACCCGAATCAGTTACCCGGAACTAAGGAAGTAAGCAATCCTGCACAAGCATCTTCCAGTATATCAAGCACGTTCTCGAACCCTTGCGCACCGCCATAGTAAGGGTCGGGAACATAGTCTGCCACTTTGGTGCGGCAATAATCCGTCATGCGATGGATTTTCTTTTCCGTTTCCAGATCGGGAGCACGCTCCATCAGGTCCTCTATATTACGGTCGTCCATGCCGATGATCATATCAAAATGATAGAAATCCTCCGTACAGACAGGACGGGAACGATGGGTCAGATTGTAACCGCGGCGGGAAGCATGCATCCGCATACGGCTGTCGGGCAATTCCCCTCTATGATAACTCAGGATTCCGGCAGAATCCACCTCTATCTCGTGTTCCAGTCCTTTTTTCTTTATGAGAGTACGCATCACTTCTTCTGCCGAAGAAGACCTGCAAATGTTACCGAGGCAGACAAAAAGTATTCTTTTCATATATAATCTACAAATGAAGGTATTCTTTAAATGATTTCACATCACGGTTCATGATCAGCTCTTCAGGAAACCCGGTAAGCTGCAACAATTCATACAAATTATCGTAACGGGCTATATCAAACGAAATATGCGCGTCACTTCCCAAAATGACCGGAACTTCATATTTCTTGCATAAACGGAGAATGGTGAGGTTGTTCTCACGGGCATTGGGTTTGTTACGGGTGGGTTTTAAAGAACTGTTATTTATTTCCAATAAAGTATGGTGTTCTTTGGCTGCCAATACCATCGGTTCAAAATGTAACGCCGCCGTACCGTCTCCGGGGTGACTGATAATATGAATAAAAGGATTGCTGATAACCTGTACCATTCCATGGGTGTTTTCTTCTATCGTTCCATATTCATAACATAAAGAGTGGATACCCGCAATACGGATATCAAGCATCTTCATATAATCCTCGTCCAAATCGAGGTTTCCTTTACCATCCAGAATATTAATCTCAGCCCCCAACAACAGCTCCACCCCATACATCCGGCGGGGAACCACATGCAAGTTTCTAAAATAAATAGGATGGCAAGTACCGGGAACACCGGGCGAATGTTCCGTTATCCCTAAAACCTTCAATCCCTTATCGGCGGCAGCTTGCGCCATTTCTTGTAAAGTACTGAATGCATGCCCGCTGGCAATGGTATGGGTATGTACGTCTAATTCTATCTTCATCTTTATTTTCGTTTATCTTTTCTATTATCGTCCAGTGCATGGACCGGTTACTGTGGATCTACATCATAATATACTAACAACGAACGGAAACGTTCATCTTCCAATATGGCACGTTGTACGGCAAGCAGATAATCACGCACTTTCTTTATAGAAGCATTCTGCTCCACTTTCACAATCATTTTTTTTATAAATAAGGTCTGGATACGGGCCACCGGCGGTTTGTCCGGACCCAATACCCTGTCGCCCAATCCGGAACGGAGTTGTGCCGCCATGGTATCCGCCGCCAAATCCAGAATATCCTCTTTGCGGTGTTTCAGATATACATAAATCAAACGATAATAAGGAGGATATTTGAACATCTGCCGTTCTGCCAATTGGTCATAATATAACTGCTCATAGTCATTATGCATCACTTGATGAATAACGGGTAAATCGGGCGATTTGGTCTGAAGGATAACCAGTCCTTGCTTATTTTTACGCCCGGCACGTCCTGCTACTTGGGCCATCAGTTGGAAAGCACGCTCATAGCTCCGGAAATCCGGGAAGTTCAACATCGTATCCGCATTCAGAATCCCCACCACACTGACATGATCAAAGTCCAATCCTTTGGACACCATCTGCGTACCAATCAGGATGTCCGTCTTGCCCTGTTCAAAATCCGCGATAATTTTCTCGTATGCGGTACGGGTACGAGTGGTATCCAAATCCATCCGGGCGACTTTCGCCTCGGGAAATATCAGTTTTATATCATCTTCTATACGCTCTGTACCGAAACCGCGATGCATCAATTCCACTCCGCCGCACGCCGGGCAGGAACGGGGAACTTGATAGGTATATCCGCAGTAATGGCAAGTCAGCTGGTTCAGCCCCTTATGATACGTCAGACTCACATCACAGTTCTTGCATTTAGGAACCCAGCCGCAGGTATGACATTCTATCATCGGAGCGAAACCGCGACGGTTCTGAAACAGGATAACCTGCTCCTTACACTCCAATGCCTCTTTTATCTGCTTGACCAGCGCCGGTGAGAAAGGGCCCTGCATCCGCTTCTGATGCGCCAGTTCCTTGATGTCAACCAGTTCTATATGAGGAAGCCGGATATCTTTATATCTTTCTTTCAATTCTACCAAGCCATACTTTCCCGAGGTAGCATTAAAGTAAGTTTCCACACCAGGAGTAGCCGTCCCCAGCAGCACTTTCGCCTTGAACATAGAGGCCAGCATGATGGCTGAGCTACGGGCATGGTAACGTGGGGCGGGGTCTTGCTGTTTATACGTATTCTCGTGTTCCTCATCTATGATGACCAGCCCCAAATTACGAAAAGGCAGAAAAATAGAGGAACGGACTCCGAGAATCACATCATAGCTCTTCTCTCCCAACTGTTTCTGCCATATCTCCACCCGCTCAGCGTCCGGAAACTTGGAATGATAAATACCCAGCCGATGTCCGAACACCCTTTTCAAACGCTCAGTTATCTGAGTGGTCAGTGCAATTTCCGGAAGCAAATATAAGACCTGCTTTCCTGTTTTCAGCACCTCCTGAATGAGGTGGATATAAATTTCCGTCTTGCCACTGGATGTAACGCCATGCAGAAGACACACATTTTTCTCTCTGAAGCATTGAAGAATGTTGCCATAAGCCTGTTGCTGCGCAATATTCAGCGGATTAATATCACCGGTATCCGAAATTCCTTTATCCAAACGTCCTATCTCCTGATGATAGACCTCAAAGACTTTCTTTTCGACCAATCCGTTAAAAACGGCCGCAGACCCTCCAGACTTTTCAAGCAGCTCTTTCTTTGTTACTTCCTTTAAAGCATACCCTCTGGCTACCCAACCGGACAATTCCACATACTTCATTAATATCATCAATTGTTTAGGAGCACGTGACAATTCATTGAACAGCCGTTGTAAGTAAGCCTCATCCGCTTCTCCGTTCACCAACCTCACCCTTGCCTCTGTACGCGGTTTGTAATTACGTTTCAGTTCCTCCTTGACAAAGATGGCCTCTTTGTCCAACAAAGACTTGATGACAGTCAACACATTTTTCAGTCCGCTGTTTTTTTCCAACTGGGTTACACACTGTTCTGTATCCCGGCTCAACAAATCCAAAATTTTCTGCTCTTTCTCCGGTAAGGGTGCAGTGGCTTCAAAATCGGGATTATATTCCACCAACGTTTCGCTTTCCAGTTTCATACCCGAAGGGATAGCCGCCTTGTACACATCTCCTAATGTACAAAGATAATATTCCGCCAGCCATTGCCAGAACTCATATTGTTTCGGTAACAGTACCGGAGATGAATCCAGCACTTCAGCTATATCCTTCGTTTCATACCCCTCCGGGGCCGCATAATGTACATTTGTCACTATTGCCGTATAGAACTTTTTCTTTCCAAACGGAACAACCACCCGACAACCAATCTGTACCATCTCTTCCATCTCCTGAGGAAGGGAATAAGTGTATTGGTTGGCAATAGGTAATGGAACTATGACATCTACGAATTTTTTCATGGTGCAAAATTACAAAAAAGGAGGCATTCTTCACTGAATGCCTCCTTTTTATCTTTTATTAAATAAGGTTGTCTAGAACAAGTATGCCAAAGAAACTTGCCAAGTGTTGTTCTTTATATTAACAGAATGGTGTCCATCACCCGATTCACCCTCTGTATAATATTCATAAGTACCAGTCTTGCTCAGAGCAAAATTATAATTAACCCCTAACTGTAAATGACGTATCAATTTAAGACCTGCTCCTACATTGAAACTGGTTGTAGATTTTTTCAATGACAATTCACGCGTCCATGTTTTATTGCCAATATTAAAATCAAACTGGGGACCTGCAGCAATATAAGCACCCAACATGCTACCGAGACCAAAAGACCATTTCAAATTCACAGGAACTGCAAATGTCTTTAACTTCATTGTTTTCTCTCCATCAGCCCCTAAGTCTGTCTGAGAATATAAAGCCGCAACATCTGCCCCTATCCCGATAATAGGCAGGGTGAATTCAGCCATCGGACCCACAAAAAAACCAGTCTTATTATCCCCCTTAAAAGCATCCTTTGAAAAACTCAATTTTGAAATATTCAAACCACCTTTTACTCCAAAGTGCAACTGAGCCTGAGCAGGAGCAGCCATCATCAAACATACAGCTACCATTAATACACTAATAATCTTTTTCATGTTTGTCTATTTTTAGTTTACGCCACAAAGATAAACACTTTTTCCATGTATAATGTTCAATCTCCCAGGAAAGTTACATTACGCTTTCCAATCCCCCCTTCCAAGAAGAAATATCAAACAAAAAACGGACAGAATTTTTTATTCTGTCCGCCATGTTCTCTTTCTAATATTCTTCCTCATTAAAAAAGAAATCCTCTTTGCTCGGATAATCCGGCCAAATATCTTCTATACTTTCATAGATTTCGCCTTCATCTTCCATCTCTTGCAAGTTTTCGATTACTTCCAACGGAGCGCCCGAACGCATTGCATAGTCAATCAACTCATCCTTTGTAGCAGGCCAGGGAGCATCCTCTAACTTCGAGGCCAATTCTAATGTCCAGTACATAGTTTTCTTATTTTTTAAGTAAATACTTTTCTTTCGTTCTCTAATTAGCCGCAAAAGTATAATAAATTATTTCATTTGCAACTTTTATCCCAAAAAATTTCATCCGTTTTAGTTAAATGATTTAACTTTCGGGTCAAAATGAATAAATAATCAGATAAACGGTTGACAAATGCTGTTACACGGGCATCTATGTCACATTCTTCAGCCAATGCAAGAATACGTCGCTCGGCACGGCGACACACCGTCCGGCAAATGTGCCCAACGGCTGCTCCACGGTCACCCCCCGGCAGAATAAAAGCATTCAAAGGAGGAAGTTCATTGTCAATTACGTCAATTGCCTGCTCCAACATCCGGATGTCTTCATCCTCTATACGACTTTCCATACGCAACTTGGTCTGTGTCTGATCCGTTGCCAGATACGAACCGACAGAGAATAATTTATTTTGTATACGAAAAATGATTTGTTTATCCTCCTCATCCGTCAAATACGTTTGCAACAATCCCAAATAGGAGTTCAATTCATCCACTGTGCCATAGGCTTCAAGCCGTATATGCGTTTTCGGCACCCGGGTACCACCTACCAATGATGTGGTTCCCTTATCACCTGTTTTGGTGTATATCATGCTTTTCTTCATGGTTCCGGTTATAAAAAATTTACAATATAATGCTGTTTATATCTCGCTTTATCAAAAAAGACCAACCCTATGTCATACAAATCAAAAGTGATACCCGTCGACTCACTGGCTACAATTTGCTCCCACCATTTCCGTTTTTCCCTCGATTCATGAATTCCTCCGACAATAAAGCAACTACGAGGTCCGGCATAAGGAAGTACCAGTTCAAAAACTTCTTTATAAAAAGGAGTATGCCCTATATGCAGACAATCTAATGTATGCACCTCCGCCAGTTTCTCCTCCAGTTGTCGGGAAGTCTTTGCCCAATCCCTGCCTTTCAAGGTGACGGAGTCCATAGTATGACACGCAGCCCGCATATATCCTATGGATGCCCCATTACCAATCCCCACTTCAATCAACGACTTTGGTCTGAAATAATTAACCAACCGGAATAGCAAACGGTTCACTTTCCTTCGATAATGTGGCAAATAAGCAGGAAATCCCCTTTCCTTCAATACCCGATAAGCATAGTAGTGATATTTTTCATAAACAACAGAAGTAATCAGAAAAAAATCAGACGGAGAGTGTACTCCGTAACCACAACGGTGACGGAAGCGACTGCACCAATTCCATATACGATGAAGAAACAACATATTTCTCAGCTTTATTAAGTAACACAAAGATAAAAGATTACCCGACAATATCGAAATAAAATACTATTTTTGTTGCCCATTAGTTATTAAACCATTTATAAACGATGAAACACACACTCTCTTTTATGGTATGGGCAATACTGGCTGTCTTATTGCCTTTACAAATGGCCCAGGCCGCAGCTCCTCCCACTGAATTACAGAAAAGACTTCAAAATCTTCCGGACATCAGTGACATTAAACCAATGCAAAGTGATGCCTATCCGGAGAAATATGTATTCTTCATTAATCAACTATTGGATCCGCATCACCCCGAAGCAGGGAATTTCAAGCAAAGGGTTATTCTCTCGCATGTAGGTTTTGACCGCCCTACCGTACTGGTTACCGAAGGCTATACCGCCCATTATGCCACCCATCCGCGTTATCAAGAAGAGTTATCCAAATTATTCAACGCCAATCTGGTATTCGTGGAATACCGTTATTTTGGTGAGTCCATGCCGAAGCCCTGCAACTGGGATTATCTCACGGTTGAAAATTCACTGTATGATTTGCATCATGTAACCACGACCTTGAAACAACTATACGATGAGAAATGGATAGCTACCGGAATCAGCAAAGGCGGACAGACTACGATGTTCTACCGCACTTACTTTCCCGATGATGTGGATATCTCCGTACCTTACGTAGCCCCCCTCAACCAATCATTGGAGGACGGCCGTCACGAACCGTTCATTGCCAATAAAGTTTCGACTCCCGAAAACCGTAAACGAGTTGAAAACTTTCAACTGGAAGTACTTAAACGCAAGAGCCGGCTGCTGCCGATATTCGAAAAATATTGCTCGGATAAAGGATATACCTTCCGCATTCCTATAGCCGAAGTATACGACTTCAATGTATTGGAATACTCATTTGCCCTATGGCAATGGGGAACTCCTGTAAATAAGATTCCGGAAACAAATGCCGATGACCACACGCTATTCAAGCATTTCATGGCTATTTGTGAACCGGATTATTTCTCCGAACAATCTCCCTACCCTTCCTTTAATGTGCAAGCGGCCAAAGAACTGGGGTATTACGGATATGACATCAAACCCTTCAAAAAGTATCTGACGATAAAGAGCAGCCGTGACTATCTTCATAAGGTAATGTTACCGCCCGAACTGTCAAATCTCAAATTTGACAAGACACTATATAATAAGGTGGTAAAATTCCTGAAAGAGAATGATCCCGAAATGATCTATATTTATGGCGGCGATGATCCTTGGACAGCTTCGGGTGTCACTTGGCTGAAGAACAAGAAAAACATAAAAGTTTATGTGTTACCCGGCGGCAGCCATACCACCCGTATCGGCAGCTTTGACACCGACACACAAGAAGAAATCAAGACACAGATCAATGCATGGCTGAATAAAGAATAGCAAAGAGACGAGATAAAAAGCTTTTCCGCCACAGGTTACGCAGATTGTCACCGGTTATTTCCATTGAGGACCCACTGCTTAAATTGGACCGATGTCAATCTGATCAATCTGTGACGGAATCTTGATTTTATCATAAAGGCATATTGCCATGTTTCTTAGGCGGATTGCTTTGGTTTTTATTGTGACACATTTCCAAAGCTTGAATAAGTTTGTAACGAGTGTCACGGGGCATAATCACCTCATCAATCAGACCACGTTCTGCCGCACGATAAGGATTGGAGAATTTATCTTCGTATTCCTTGATGATCTCAGCTTTCTCTTCCGGAGCAGACTTGCGGTAAAGGATATTCACTGCCCCTTCTGCACCCATGACGGCTATTTCCGCCTGTGGGTAAGCCAGGTTCACATCGGCTCCCGTCGGCTTGCTGGACATGACAATGTAGGCACCTCCATAAGCTTTACGGGTAATTAAAGTAACCTTGGGCACTGTAGCTTCAGCGTATGCATAGACTATCTTCGCACCGTGGCGGATGATGCCGTTGTGTTCCTGTACCGTTCCGGGCAGGAAGCCGGGAACATCCTCGAAAGTGATCAGAGGAATATTAAAGCAGTCACAGAAACGGATAAAACGGGCAGCCTTGTCGCTGGCGTCAATGTCAAGGACGCCGGCCAGCCAGGCGGGCTGATTGGCAACAATACCTACGGAACGACCTCCCAGGCGACCAAACCCCACCACCACATTTTTAGCAAAGTGAGGCATCACCTCGAAGAAATACTGGTTATCCAGCACCGGTTCGATGATATCCTTTATATCATAAGGCATGTTCGGATCTTCGGGAATGACAGTCTGCAACGCCTCCACCTGACGATGGATGTCATCGTTGCAGGGAACCAGCGGCGCATCCTCCATATTGTTGGAAGGCAGGAAACTCAGCAATTCGCGGATACTCATCAGCGTTTCCTCCTCATTATCGCACATAAAATGGGTCACACCGCTTTTGCCGCTGTGAGTCTGGGCACCACCCAGTTCCTCCTTGCCCACCTCCTCGTTAGTCACGGTCTTCACCACATCCGGACCCGTGATAAACATGTGGCTCTGCTCCTTCACCATAAAGATAAAGTCGGTCAGTGCCGGGGAATAGCAGGCGCCTCCGGCACAAGGCCCCAAAATGGCGGAAATCTGGGGGATAACACCTGATGCAATGGTATTCTGATAAAAGATGGAGGCATATCCGGCCAAGCTGTTCACCCCTTCCTGTATGCGTGCACCCCCCGAATCGTTCAAAGCGATAACGGGAGCTCCCGTCTTCAAAGCCAGTTGCTGAACCTTTACAATCTTGGCCGCATTGGTTTCGCTCAGCGAACCGCCGTGCGCGGTGAAATCGTATGCATAGACAAACACCGGACGGCCGTCTATCTTTCCGTAACCGGTAACCATACCATCTCCGGCAATCTGCTTCTTCTCCATGCCGAAGTTGGTACAACGGTGATTCACCAGCTTGTCCAGTTCATTGAACGTACCTTTGTCCAGCAACATTCCGATACGCTCGCGAGCGGTCATCTTCCCTTGGGCGTGTTGTTTCTCGATCTTGTCCACACCGCCGCCCAGCGACGCGCGTTTGTCCAGCTCTTCAAACCGGCTGTATATTTCTTCTCTTGTCATGATCAATCTTCTTTTATTATATCCAATACTATTAATACCTGGTTAGCATTGACGGAATCCCCCCTCATTGACCAGGATATCCCTTACCGTACAGTCCGAGGTCACTTTGTAGTTGCTCTGCATCTTCATGGCCTCCAGCACTACCACAATATCCCCGGATGACAGACGGTCACCTTTCCGGACGGGAATTTTCACAACCTTTCCGGGCATAGGAGCCACAATCTTGTCATCCTGTCTCTCCTCGCCGCCCTTTTTCATACGCAGATACTTGGTCTGGGTGTCCACTATGTCCACATGATAGGAACGGTAGAACATATTCACATCATAACTCTTTCCACCCTCCCCACGGCTCAGTTCGGCATTGAAGGAATTGCCATCGTGCAGGATGGAACAGCTTCCGTTCTCGGCCATAACGATATCCACATCATACGGTTTTCCGTCAATCATAAACTGTACCTTGTTTCCTTCCTTGCTCACCAACGTCACATCGGCTACGCGGTCTCCAATATGTATTTCCATACTTTTGCTTAATTAAATGAAGAATCAGATTCTCAACACTCCTTTCTGCAAGCCGAACTCACGCCAACGGCTGATGGGACGGGCATCAGACAGCTGGGGACTCTTGTTCTCTTCCAGATTCATCAGATAGTCAATATAAGAGGCGATCATGGCCATGTTTTCAATCTCCTCATTGTTGCCGTTGCCACGGAGCAGCATACGGGAGTTCTTCTCTATAAATAAGGTATTATACTCACCCTTCACAAAGTCGGGGGTATGCATGATGCGTTTCAGATAACTGAGGTTGGTCTTCAAGCCCGTAATCTTGTACTCGTAAAGCACACGGCGCATACGCTCTATGGCATACTGGCGAGTTGTAGCCCACACGATCAACTTGCCTATCATCGGGTCGTAAAAGACAGGAATCTCGTACCCTTCGTACACGTAGCTGTCAATGCGTACGCCGATGCCGTTAGGCTCCGTCAGCTGTTTGATGATACCCGGCGAAGGCATGAAGTTGTTCTCCGTGTCTTCCGCACAGATACGACATTCGATGGCATGACCGCGCTGATACAGCTCTTCCTGTTTCAAATGCAGCACTTCATCATTGGCAATGCGGATCTGCTCTTTCACCAAGTCCACGCCCACCACTTCTTCGGTAATGGGATGCTCCACCTGGAGACGGGTGTTCATCTCCAGAAAATAGAAATTGCGGTTCTTGTCCACCAGAAACTCGATAGTTCCGGCTCCCGAATAGTTCACTGCCCTGGCAGCAGCCACCGCCTTTTCCCCCATCTCCTGACGGAGTTCCGGAGTAAGGAACGGAGACGGACTCTCCTCTACAATCTTTTGGTTGCGACGCTGAACAGAACACTCGCGGTCAAACAGATGGATTACATTGCCATGATTGTCACCCAGTATTTGAAATTCTATATGATGGGGTTCCTCCACAAATTTTTCCAGATAAACCGTATCATCCCCGAAAGAAGACATGGACTCGGAACGGGCGGTGTTATATGCCTCCACCACTTCATCTTCACTGTGTATCAGCCTCATCCCTTTACCGCCGCCTCCCATAGAAGCCTTCAACATGACAGGATAGCCTATTTCATTACAGATACGTACCGCCTCTTCGGCACTTTGCAACGGCTGTTCCGTACCGGGGACCACGGGAACACCTGCGGCAATCATACGCTTACGGGCGGCAATCTTGTCACCCATCGCTTCCATCGTCTCGGCGGCAGGGCCGATAAAGATGATCCCCTCCTCTTTGCACCGGCGGGCAAAATCAGCATTCTCGGACAAAAAACCATAACCGGGATGAATGGCATCGGCATGATGTTGCCTTGCAGCTTTAATGATATTATCTATATTCAGATAACTTTCTTTGGAAGCGGCAGGCCCTATCAGACAGGCTTCGTCTGCATACATCACATGACGCGCCGTACGGTCGGCTTCCGAGAAAACAGCCACAGTGCGGATACCCATCTCTTTGCAAGAGCGCATAACGCGCACGGCTATCTCGCCACGGTTGGCAATTAGAACCTTTTGTATCATAATCTTTCTCTTTTTACCCGAAATGTCACACAAAATTACAGATGCATTCATTATACATGAACACATCTTACATGGGTGGCATCTCTCATTAGTATTGATTATTTAACGAAAACTCCCTGTTTTTTAGAAGTGGGAGCCATAATTGGCTGCAAAGATACTTGTTTTTTGCACAAAAACTACAAATGTGTGTCTAAATAATGTTTCAATACATTGGCATGATTTCGCTCCTGTTCTTTCGAAGCGTAAAGTAATGTTACTTTCGAATAAGCTTTTATCTTATCAATGAACGCTTTAGCGGCATCCGATTCTTTCAATTCTTTTTGATACATATCTGCAAAAGCCCCCCATCTTTTTTCTATATCCGCATGAAACCATTTCCTTAAATCATTGGATGGAGTGACCTCTTTTGCCCAATAATCGTATTTCAAATATTCCCGCTTCATGCCACGGGGCCACAGGCGATCTACCAAAACACGATAGCCGTCTTGTTCAGAAGGTTCATCATAAACCCTCTTGATGTTTACTTGAGTCATAGTTGGTTATTTTAATTTAGGTACAAGCTTATAACTCCATATAACCCTAAAAAGTTCATTCCGGACAGTGGTTTCAGGATAACAGCAACTCGTAATCCACTACATCCAACCATCGTCCGAATTTCAGTCCTACCTTCTTAAAATGGGAAACTTTTTTAAATCCCAGCCTCAAATGCAAAGCATCACTGACAACATTTCCCTCTGTGACACAGGCTATCAGTGCACGATACCCGTCCCTACGACATTCTTCAATCAATCTTTCCATCAACTCCCTGCCTATGCCCTTCCCCTCGTATCCGGGAGCTAAATAGACCGTTGTTTCCAACGTATGCCTGTAAGCAGCCCTCTCCTTCCACAAATGGGCATAACAATAACCCACTACTTTCCCTTCTTCCTCATACACAAAATAGGGAAAACGGACGGCAATTCCGGCAATACGGTTACGCATATCCTCCTCTCTCAAAGGTTCCGTTTCAAATGTAGCCACACTGTGCCCGACATATTCATTGTATATCGTTGTGATGGCTTTGGCATCCTGAAGTTCCACTCGTCTAATCATAATGTCATATCTATTATTAAAACGTAAGCAAGATATAAAAAAATAATCAGTTATCTGGAGAATAATCACTATATTTACAGCCGATTCTAATTTCAGCTATAAAAATGACAGAAATAGTAGAAGTAAAAGACTTTATCCCAGCCTACACCGATGCAGTACAAAAACTGCTGGAGCAGCTCACAAACCGCCCGGTAAAACTGACCGGGACAACCCTCAGAGAGATCATATCCCAAGAAAACACCCATCTGTTTTTCTTACTGGCTGATCAGGAAATTGCGGGAATGCTGACTGTAGGCATCTATCACAGCCCCACAGGCGGCAAAGCGTGGATTGAAGATGTGGTAGTGGATGAAAAATACCGGGGACAAGGACTCAGCAAACAGCTGGTCACCCACGCTGTCCGGTTTGTGAAGGAACAAGGCATACCTCTTATTATGCTTACCTCAAACCCCACACGGATAGCAGCCAACAAGCTATATCAAAAATTAGGCTTCGAACAAAAGCAGACCAATGTGTACAGAATGAATTTAGAATAACCCATTCCTATTTCAATATGATAACAATCAGACATTCATTGCCCAAAGATTTGGATGCAATTATAGAAATATTCCACTATGCCCGTCAGTTCATGAAAGAGCATGGCAACCCCAACCAATGGATAAACGGTTATCCTTCCGCTGAATTGATTCTGCGAGAAATAACCAACGGAACCAACTATGTTTGCGAAAATGAAAACGGAGAAATAATAGGCACATTCTGTTTTATTCCCGGAGAGGACCCCACTTATGCCCGCATTGATGACGGCAACTGGCTGAACAACGAACCATATTACGTCATTCACCGCATGGCTACCAACGGCAAACAGAAGGGAGTAGCTGACGCCTGCCTCAAATGGTGTTTCGAACATTGCAACAATATCCGGGTAGATACCCACCACGACAACCTTGTAATGCAGAATATCCTGAAAAAGTACGGTTTCCGGCGTTGTGGCATCATTTATACCCACAACGGCACATCCCGCATCGCTTACCAGCGGACATTAACCGAAAAAGAGTTATCTTTGCCAACCGAATAAACAAGAAAAAGAAACATGAAGATTCTCTGGATAGACCTGAACAGTTCATATGCCCATTCCTCATTGGCACTGCCAGCCCTACATGCACAAATCATGACAGACCCTTCTATAGAATGGGAAATCGTATCTGCCACCATCAACGAAAATACAGGAATGATTGTCGATGAGATCTACCGCCACCGACCCGACATCCTTGCCGCAACCACCTGGCTTTTCAACCATGAGCAACTGATGCATGTCGCTTCCAGAGTAAAAGCATTGCTCCCCGAAGCCTGCCTGGTGCTGGGCGGTCCGGAATTTCTGGGAGACAATGAAGAGTTCCTCCGCAAAAATCCATTTGTGGATTGTGTTTTCAGAGGAGAAGGAGAAGAAGTCTTTCCACAATGGTTGACCTGCTGGAACCATCCGGAACAATGGCACACCGTGCCCGGACTCTGTTACCTCACTCCTAACAAAGAATATAAAGACAACGGTATAGCCCGCGTACTGAATTTCGCCGGACTCGTCCCGCCAGAACAAAGCCGTTTCTTTAACTGGAGCAAGCCCTTTGTCCAACTGGAAACAACACGCGGATGTTTCAACACCTGCGCCTTCTGTGTCAGCGGCGGTGAAAAACCGGTACGCACCCTTTCCATCGAAAGCATCCGCGAAAGGCTACAACTCATCCATGCACATGGCATCAAAAATGTACGCGTATTAGACCGTACTTTTAATTACAACCCTCGAAGAGCCAAAGAACTACTCCGGCTCTTTCTGGAATTCCATCCCGATATCCGCTTCCATCTGGAAATACATCCCGCCCTGTTGTCAGAAGAGCTGAAAGAAGAACTCAGCCTGCTGCCCAAAGGACTGCTTCATCTGGAAGCCGGCATCCAGAGCCTGCGCGAACCTGTACTTGAGAAAAGCCGCCGGATGGGCAAACTATCTGATGCACTGGATGGTCTGAGATTCCTATGCGCCTTGCCCAACATGGAAACCCACGCCGACCTTATTGCCGGCCTGCCTCTTTATCATCTTCATGAGATATTTGAAGATGTCCGTACCCTTGCCGGATATGCTGCGGGAGAAATCCAACTGGAGTCACTCAAGCTGCTTCCCGGAACCGAAATGCGCCGGAGGGCGGAAGAATTAGGAATCAAATATTCCCCTCTGCCGCCATACGAAGTGCTACAAACCCACGAGATCAGTGTCAGTGAATTGCAGACAGCCCGCCAGCTTTCACGCTTGTTGGACGGATTCTACAACACACCGGCATGGCAGGCACTGACACGTGAACTCATTTTGAATGACGAACAATTCCTCCATCGTTTTCTTGCATATTTAACAAAAGCCAATCTGATAGACCAGCCCATGAGTCTGGAGAAACGAGGCTTGATACTGTATGAGTTCTGCAAACAAAACTACCCCGAATACCAGATACAGGCTGCTATTGCCTGGATAGAAGCAGGCATGTCACTGAAAAAACTCCCTGCCGAGAAAGTATGGACCAAACGACAAATCCCTCCTGCCACTTGGAATATCATTTATGGAGAATACAAAGAAAGCCTTCGTCTGTGTTTCCTTCCTGCCGATGAAAAGGGGGAACATGGCTACTGGTTCGGCTTTGAGTCGGAGATACAAAAAGCAAGTCCTGTATTCAAGGCAAGAACGTAAAACGTTACGACATCAGGAGAAGCTGTTGGTTTCAAAAAGTAATGCTCGATTTTGATTTAGTATCACTTTATAGAAGTGAAGCCAAGCGGCTGAAAGAGTCCAACAAGAGTAATCCGGATAAGAGCCAAAGGAAAAGGTGATTTCGTCTTATGTAAAACATAAAATTCTTCTGTCACACCATCTCTCTCATTACCAGCAATTTACCGTATAAAAACATCCATAATGTCCCTGAACCGGTATGTAGGCAATGGAGATGGAAACATTCGCCCATTATTTGTATAAGAGCCGCAGATATCAGATTGGATCTGACAGGACATGCCGTGCTTTCATTTAATTTAATAGGATGTCATTGCGTTAACTTCCGATATATACTGTTGCCTCACCTATGTGAAGCAGTGATTCCACTTTAGTGACAACGGATATTCACACAGATGAAAAGCCCTTTTCACCCAAGTGAAATATCGGGTACAAGCCATAGAAATCATAGGAAAACAAAAGAATTTATTTTCCTTATTATCAACTATTTGCATATTTCCTATATTCTCCATTTTTCCCTATTTTGCCCGTTTCCTATTATTCAGTACGCTTTTAGTACACTTTGAAATCTCATTTTCTTTTGTACCTTTGTAATATCAGGAAATAAAAGAAAATCAACTATTTAACGTGAGTTCGAAATAAAATCAAAAAATAGCAAGTTGTCCGTCATTGACAAACTTTACGTCAATGGCGGGCTTCTTTTCAAAAAAGCAGTATGCCGCGATAGCCGACAAGGAGTTGGCTATAAAGTTACTGAATGAACGATGTCTTGAGTGTTCAATCTGTGCGATGTTCTTCAGTTCGTCATTGACCGTTTCAATCAAGGCTCTTTTTCTTAGCAAAATCTTGTCGGCAATACTCATCAGTGAGTTCCTCATATTATTTTTACTTTAGTAACAAGTTGTATGCCATTAAGGAAAAGGTTTTCAAACAGAGCCTGACCTATACCCTTGTCTGCACATAGTTTTCCTTTGATGTTTTCCAGAAACCTACCCTGTTTCAACGGTTCCCGGTCATCCACGTTTCCAGGCGTGAACATGAAATTGAGGATTTCACCCTTGTCATTGATTATCAGATGCAGCTTGAATCCGAAGAACCATCCCATAGAACATCTTCCACGCTCGGCAAGCCCTTCAAATGTCTTATGAATCAAGATTCTTTGGTTACGACATACACATAAGGGAGTGGAATCAACGAAACTGATGCCGGTACAAGTTCCCAGCAGTACTCTTTTGATGAATATGGTCATGGGAAGCAATACTTCCTTCTCCAGTTCCACAAAACGGTTATAAGAAACCTGACGAGGAAAAAGGTGTTTCAGATGTTTACAGACATACTCCTTGTAGTAATGCTTGAAACAACGGAAACCACCGGAGTGAAACAGGATTAGAATAACCATAATCTCTGCATCACTCATACGGTTGGGTTTGTTACGATGCATGGTCTTCATATCCTTAATCATATATTTTTCCTGTTGCAATGTAAATTCCTTGCAAAAATCATCGGCCATACAATAAATCTCTGTAACTTTAGACTCTGGAAACATAGTGGTAATCGTTTAAATGTTATAATTCAGCACTATAAATTTAATACTTTTATCGCTATGTTTCTAATTATAAGTGAAATATATTTATTCTTATTTCGAACTCACGTTATTTAGTATAATTACCTGGCTACAGTACCTAAATCGGGATAAAACCTCTAAACAATGGGAAAAGTTAAGACGAAGTTTACGACAGTCAGAGGAGGAGCCAAGAAAAAATAGAGGGCTCAGAATATAAACTAAAAGAAGGTGTGTCAAAATGCACACCTTCTGTTTTTTACGCACAAAGCCCCGACTTTCACAAGCTGGGGCTTTGTTATTACCTAAAGATTTTGTATCTTTAGGTAATAAGAATTTCACTATGACAAAGATACATTTTCGTTCTTACAATCCCAACCAAACCGTTCTTTTTCCTCAAAGAATTGATGAGGATATTGCAGAAAACGATCCGGTGCGCATGGTTGACGCCCTGGTTGAGGGCTTGAATCTTGAAAGTTTCAGAAAGCTGTATAAGGAATGCGGGCGCAGCCCACCACCCCAGGATGATGCTCAAGGTCATTCTGTATGCCTATATGAACAACATCTACTCCTGCCGGAAAATTGAAAAGCTCCTTCACCGTGACATCCATTATATCTGGCTGGCCGGATATGAGAAACCGGATTTCATCACCATCAACCGTTTCCGCAACCGGGTGAAGAATGAAATCAACGAGGTGTTTACCCAAACCGTACTCCTTCTCTCTTCCAAAGGCTTCATCAGCTTGAATGTGGAATACATTGACGGGACAAAGATTGAGTCCAAAGCCAATAAGTATACTTTCGTCTGGCGGAAAACGGTTGAGCGGAACCGTGAACGCCTGATGAAGAAAATACATATCCTACTAGGGCAGATAGACAATGTCATCGCCCAGGAGAACTCATCGGAAAGCAATGAGGAGATTGAGTTCACTCCGGCCATGCTGACTGAAATGGCAGGAGAATTGCGTCAAGCACTCGAACAGGTTCCTGAACCCTCCACGAAAGAGGAAAAGACTGCGTTGAAAAAGAAACGCAAACAGCTGAAGGAGTTGGAAGAGCACAGGGACAAGCTACAGGAATACGACAACCGTCTGGACACGCTGCAGGACAGGAATTCCTATTCCAAAACGGACAATGACGCTACTTTCATGAGAATGAAGGAGGATGCCATGCGCAACGGACAGACGAAGCCCGGTTACAACCTTCAAATCGGCACCGAAAATCAGTTCATCACCGATTTTGCACTCTTCCCGAACCCTACGGATACACTGACCCTGATTCCTTTCCTGCAATCTTTTTCAAACAGGTATGACCGGATGGCCCATACGGTGGTTGCTGATTCCGGCTATGGCTCGAAGAGAATTACCGCTTCATGTCCGAAAACGGCATGGAAGCCTACGTAAAGTACAACTACTTCCACATGGAGCAGCGGCCGAGATTCAAACCGGACCCGTTCAAGGCCGAAAACTTCTACTACAATGAAGAACATGACTTCTGCATCTGCCCTATGGGGCAAAGGATGCGGAGGATAGGCACCAGGAATGTGAAAACCGCATCCGGATATGTCAACGAAAATGCACGGTACAGAGCTGTCAGGTGTGAAGGCTGTCCCCTGCGATGCCGCTGTTTTAAAGCAAAAGGAAACAGGACGATAGAACTGAATCATAGGCTTAGACAATACAAGCGGAGAGCCAAAGAACTGCTCTGCTCTGAGAAAGGACTGAAACACAGAGGGCAGAGATGCATAGAACCGGAAGCCGTGTTCGGACAAATTAAAAACAATATGAACTACAAACGTTTCCGACATTTTGGAAAGGACAAGGTCTTCATGGACTTTGCCTTCCTAGCCATTGCCTTCAATATAAAAAGATGTGTGCAAAACTGACAAAAAAGGGTATGAACTGGCTGATTAGACTGTTTTATGAGCTTACAACTGCTGTTTTTAGATGCTGGGAACACATAAATCAAAGAAATCTTCAAAAGATCGCAGCTTAAAGAAAGTGAACAGATTTGTATAGTGATGAACAAAAAAAGAGGTGCATCGTGCATTACGACACACCTCCTTTTATAACTTTGCAATACTAAATCAGAACATCAATTATGCAACAAAATATTATAAGCAATTTCTTTCGCCCTATAAATACGGACATACAGATACCAGATAGCGAGTATGCAAAAACCGATGTATGTATTGTCATGGCTGATGCTTTGGCCCGCAATACCAATCATAGCCTATATATCATAGACTATCACCGCAAGAATTTCCTTTACGTATCGTCCAACCCGCTTTTTCTCTGCGGTCATTCACCGGAAGAAGTGCAACAAAAAGGTTATGCCTTCTACTTTGAGGTTGTTCCGTCTGACGAGATAAACCGTCTTATGGAAATCAACGAAGCTGGATTCCGGTTCTACTATGACCAGCCTATAGAAAAAAGGCTTGACTTGTCTATCGAATATAACTTTCATATCCACACATCAGAAAAGCATCCGCACCTTATCCACCACAAACTAACACCCGTTTTGCTAAGTGGCAAGGGAGATATATGGCTGGCTCTATGTACAGTTTCACTTTCACCGGAGAAAAACATCGGAGATGTAGTCATATCAGACCATACATGTACTGACCACTATATCTATTCATTCGAGGGCAGACGATGGAGAAAACAGCCGGAACTAATTCTTTCCGACCGTGAAAAAGAGATTCTCCAGCTCTCCGTCAAAGGACTGTCGAACACTGAGATTGGAGAAACTCTCTTTATTGATGCCAATACCGTCAAGTTTCACAAGAAGAAAATCTTCGAGAAGCTACACGCAGAAAACATCACTGAGGCCGTGGGTATCGCAGCCAATCTGAGGTTGATTTAGGAACACAATGTAGAACTTTGGCAAAGTAGCTATAGGAGGATGTGAGAATATGTATTCCTCCATTTTCTTCCGTCCAAGTTCGATGACCTTTTCATCGTTACATCTGTTCATCTTTTCTTTATCAATAAAGGCAATATGCCAGAAGACCAGATAACCGATTACATACCTTTCGATGGTAACTTCTATCGGTTCGTCCGGACGCTTCATGGATTGAAGGCCGTTGCGGACGTCCTTGTCGATGATGCCCACAACTGCCCATGAGAGATTTATATAGGAAATTGATGCTGTCATAATTTACATACGGTTTATTGTATCCTGTCCTGCTCCCGTACCTTTATACTTGCTTTTGGCTGCATTAAACTTGTAGCGCACTGTAAGACTGAACGAGCGTGTATCACTCCAAGACAAATCCTTCATTTGTGCACTCTCCATATAAAGAAGTGCTTCCTGCTTACAACCTAACAACAAGTCATTTGCACGCGCTTCTATACTTAGGGCATCATTAAAAAGGGATTTGCGTAAGCCTATGTTCAAAGTATATTGTGGACGTTTAAGGGTGATATTCTGAACCTGACCACGACTTTGATAATTAAAATCAGCAGAGAGAAGGAATCCTGCAGGAAGAGTAAAAGTATTGTTTAAGGAACCTACAAAAAGTGGATTGTTATAGGTCCTTCTCTGACCGGCGGCATCCAACGAGAACCACTGCTTCATCACAATTGCGCTGGCATTAAGATTCCATATACCAATAGTAGGCGAAGCTGCCAGCATTACTGTCAGACTCGGTAAACGGTCGTGATTGATATAGTTTATTAAAGTAGTAGCCGACTGATTTTCCACCTGTGTTCCCCAATAAAGGATATAGTCCCGAAGCACTTTGTAGCTTACCATTGCCTGAAAGAACCGCCATACACCAACAGCGGTTATATCATGCGTAACACTTGGTTTTAGGAGTGGATTTCCCGTTTGCCATGTAAACCTATTGGCATAAGTGATATTATTTCTTAACTGACTGTAGTTGGGACGCTGTGTTTTTGCAGCATAGCTGACTTGGAATTGTACTTTCCCCAATTGCCCGTTCACAGAAATATTTGGAAAGATATTATCATATACACGGCTTTGTCCGGGTACAAATGTAGCATTTTCAAAATAATCAAAATCCACATGCTCATATCGCAAGCCAATGTTTGCCTGACCGAATGGTAAAGGATGGCTGTACTGTGCATAGCCGGCAAGATTCTGTTCACGGATGCGGGTATAGGTTGTAGGTACATATCCTTCCTGATTTACATAATCATCATGCCGGTTGGTATAGGTATATTCTCCTCCCACAGAGATACTTCCTCCCCATAAGGGATGAGTGTATGAAACTTTGGTGGCAGTAAGTTGATTTTCCACCCTGTTATCAGAAGTGACAGTACGGTCTTCATGGTCCTGACTATTCTCCATATTAATGGTATATTGCGTGTATGTATTGCTGTAATAGTCTGCATCCCAGGTAAGTTCTCCTTTGCCTATTTGTCCTGCATAGTAAATATTAAGCTGATGTTCCGGTTGTGATTTTGCATCGGCAGCAATGGTACTATATAAAATATCGTAAGGCAATCCATCTGCCTGAATCTCGCTATCGAAGGCGGTAAACATATCTGTATGCAGGGCATTGCTCAAATCATAACGTACACCTATGGAATGATACTCATTAAAATCATAATTGAATCCGATGCGTCCGTCTATACTGCGAGAATCGGTATTAGAGTGCTGATAATTCTTTTGCGTCCATATGGTATCGGTAAAGGCCGTTTGCTCCAGAATATCGTTTTGCAAGGAGGTAGTTTTATCAAAACGGACCATAGCGAAAACATCAAGACCGTTATGCCGATAGTTTACATCGGCTTGCTCTACAAAGTCTGAATTTTGAGATTGATCATAGGAACTTCGCAAACTCACTCCAAATCCATCTCCTTGTCGTTTGACAGTACGGATACGAACAACTGCCCCTACCGTTGCATCATAACGGGCACCGGGATTACGAACAACTTCTACGCTTTTAATTTCCTCCGATGTCAGTTGGTCCAGTTCAGCGATATCACGTAATTTTCTACCGTTGATATAGATAAGCGGTGAACCTTTACCCAACACCTCAAATCCATCAGCCTTTTTTTGTAAACCGGGTATATGTGCCAATACATCTTCAGCTGTTCCGGCTTTCGAGAGAACTGTACCCTGCACATTGGTTTCCAGAGCATCATTCTTTATGCGTGTCACAGGCAAATTGGCTTTTACTACCACTTCTCCAAGCATCCGTGCATCCGATACGAGCTGCACGATACCCATATTGGCAGGAGTAGTCGGTTTATACACTGTCTTATATCCGATAGAGGATATTTTCACTATCTGGTTTACCGATGTAGCTTCCAGCTTAAACAAACCATCTTCACCACTGATGGTTCCACTTACAAATGCCGAATCCGGCAGAGACAGCAGCACCACATTGGCATATGGCAACGGATGGTTACTTTCATCTACAAGTTTCCCCTTCACGGTTTGTGCCGACACTCTCATCGGCAGCAACATGCTCACGACAAGCATGATCAAATACATTTTCATCTTTTTCATTGATATATCCTATTGGCACACTTTGAATTTGCTTTTCTTTCCATTTATCCGGAGCGTCACTTGGGGATTTGAGAATTGCGTGACATGAGGAAATGTGAGTGTGACAGTGGCCACCCCCTTTTTTACTGTTACTTCTACGGATGTTGCCGGATATTCTTTTTCACTCCATGATGACGGAATGAGTTTTACATCAGAAACCGTGTATTTGTCTTTGGCTTGATTGTCCGTGAAAACGATGGTTACTTTGTTGTCGTAATTGTTGAAACCTTGACAACGTGGCTTTGCATTAACTGTCAAACCTATGACAGTCAAGAAAATTACTGTTACAATATAAAATACATTTTTCATTGTACGATGTTTTTTTGATTTCTGCAGCAAAGTTCCACACTTCCGAAGACTTCTCCACTACCCTGTAGAGTAGTTTTGATTACAGGAGCTAAAAAAGAGGAGATATAATACATATAAAGAAGGGAGTGAATAGGTTTACCCATAGTAAAGACTAAACCTGTAGTTGATTTTTGGAACGTAAAAAAAGGTATAAACCCAATGCTTGATTTACACCCTTGCAGGCGGAAGGACAGGTATGCCGTCGTTCCTTTTATCTCAAAAGACGAATATCAGATTTCCCATACCGACCCGATTCCCGTTTTATTCATTTACCGTTTCTATCGTATCGCTGCGCCTTTACCACCATATATATTGAACCGATGATTGGTATAAGCATTGTCGACACAACTGACACCGCTTTTTCGTTTACTGACCTTGCAACCATTACGAAATATGACACAATCATAAGCACAGCAATCACGCAAAGCGAGCGACGCATGAAGTTAGACAGTCCTTTGACATCCACATTCTTTTTTTGCTCAGCAGTCATTGTGTTATAGCCCGCTATGAGGTTGGGATATTTCCTTACGAGCATTCCCAATACAAACAGAACAGCTGCTATTATCAACACTGGTGTCTCCATTTATATGATACTTAAAACATAAAACTGAACACTTTCTTTTGCGAAACTTTAAACCTTTCAATCTCCAAAGAAAGCGATTTCTTCAACTGCCCTGCCATAAACGACAAAAACGGCTGGTTGGTTTCTTCGTCCTGACATTGGCGTAGAGAAAGGATATATTCTTCCCTATCCTCTTTGAATATCTTAGTAGGAAAAAGGTGATAACAAAACTGGATGTAGTTCATCAGTAATCGAACTGTTCTGCCGTTGCCATCCACCCACGGATGTATGGTTACTAAATTAAGGTGGGCATTAAAACTCAATTCATATTGTTCCCGAAATGCTCCCACGGTCTTTTGCTTCTCTTGCAGAATCGCACAAAGTTCATCCACCTTAGCAGGAACTTTCAGATAGTTCATGTAAGAATGTCCGCCAACATCAGCCGTAACACCACATAAGCGAAATTCTCCTTTGGAAGAATCGAAAGACCCTTGTAAAGATATTACCTGCAAAGTGGATAGTCAGATGCTTCGGAAAGATGTGCTTTCGCCCGAAGAAGTACAAAAGCTGATGGCTTGTCATTATGACAACGAAAACCCTACAGTCAGACAAGCGTTTATCTTTTGCCTATATTGCGGTCTGCGCTTCTGCAATGTAAAAGATCTTACTTTTAAAAATGTGGATTATGCTAACCGATTATTGAAGTTCGAGCAAAGCAAGGCCAAGGAACATTCTGCCAGTAGTGGTGTGGTTATTCCTTTGAATGACGGTCTATTGTCTATCATTGGTGAAGCTCCGACAGATAAGAACTGTTTAATATTCGATTTGTCTACATACGAAAGCTGCTGTAAATCTGTAAAGCGTTGGGTAAAGAGAGCTGGGATAGACAAACATATAAGCTGGCACCTTGCTCGGCATTCGTTTGCCGTGAACATTTTGAACAATGGGGCAAATATCAAAACCGTAGCCAGCCTTTTAGGGCATAGCGGATTGAAGCATACGGAGAAATACACCCGTGCGGTGGATAAATTGAAAGAGGAAGCAATAAACAGCTTACCCGAATTAAAGTTTTAACCACAAAAGACTTATCTTTGTAACTATGAACTTTGAAGTATTAGTAAAACATATCAGCACGATACAGAACACGTTGCAGGCACAAGCCGCACATGCTGTAAACCTTGCCCTTACTTCCCGTAACTGGCTTATGGGTTGCTATATCGTGGAGTTCGAACAGAACGGAGAAGACCGTGCCGCCTACGGTGAACAATTGTTGAAAAAGCTGGAACAACGGCTGAAAACAAAAGGTCTGAATGAACGAAGATTCCGAGAGTTTAGGCGGTTATATCTTGTTTATCCACAGCTAAAAGAGTCTGTCACACAATATATTGCATCACAAATACAAATTCGGCAGTCATTGACCGCCGAATTCACCGAACCAATTCGGCGGTTGGTGACCGCCGAATCTGAAAATGGCGTTTGGAAACTATCAACAGAACACCCACAAACCGAAACATGGATGATTCCAGCTGATAGATTATTCAACAGATTATCTTCCACCCATTTAAATACTATATCAGGAATTGAGAACCCGATAAAACGTGCTTTCTATGAAATGGAAACTATTCGTGGATGCTGGTCTGTAAAAGAGTTAGAGCGGCAAATCGCATCTTTATATTACGAACGTAGCGGACTATCCAAAAACAAAGAAGCCCTCTCCGCTTTAGTCCAGCAACAAGTAACCTTATTGCAACCCAAAGATGTTATCAACACTCCTGTTACTTTAGAGTTCTTAGGATTGAATGAACGTGCATTAGTGACGGAAAACGATTTGGAACAATCCATTCTTGATAACCTGCAACACTTCCTGTTGGAAATGGGACATGGTTTCTGCTTTGAAGCCCGGCAAAAACGTATCTTGATTGATGAAGATTATTTCTTTGCCGACCTCGTATTCTATCACCGCATTTTGAAGTGCCATATCATTGTGGAATTGAAGATAGACAAATTTCGCCATGAATACGCCTCGCAACTAAATATGTACCTTAACTACTTTAAAGCGGAAGTAATGCAGCCGGACGATAATCCACCTATCGGTATTCTACTTTGTACGGAAAAGGGAGATACATTAGTAAAGTATGCCACTGCCGGATTAGACCCGAACATCTTCGTACAGAAATATATGATAGAATTGCCGAGCGAGGAAGAAATCAAGAGGTTTATATTAGGAGTAAATTTTTAATCTTTCATTGAGCACTCCTATTTGTATCTCAATGTTAATTATGCTAAAATATATAAATAAAACACACACAAATATTTTAACCGTGTATTATTCCATTCAGACAAACTCCTGAAATAAATTAAAGAGGTAAACAAAACATTTATCAACCACATATTCATTAAAAGCTATGAGCCACAATATGATTTTGAACTGCTTTACCATCAACTATTTCTTTTTGCATTTTGGAAATGGATATTGTGTAGAAATGCCTTCAGACAAAAAGGATCTTGATAAATTACTGGATTATCTTTTTTGTAAAAAGGTTGAATGGAAATTTTACACCACACTTACAGAAAGAAAATGGTTTCATGGAATATATATAACTTTCAAAAATAGAAAACACTTAGAAGTTACTTCTATCATGAAAGACATCTGCATAATATTAAAAATAGACTCTTATTGCTTATGTGAGAATTATACACAATCAATTATAGACATCGAGGGAGATGTAATTGCATTTGCTGATTTTTCAGAGAAGCAAGAATAAGTTATCCTCTTATCAGCCGATTAAGAATGTACAAAAGACAAACATCTGAATTTTATAAGTATAAAACTACAGGAGAAAATGAAGAAATTGATACAACTATTCAATGAAATACATCTAATCATTGAAAAACATGAATATATACGGAAAGAGAAAGGAGACAATTATAATCTTTTCAAAGTAATCAATATGACCAGTGACGAAACAAGAGTACATTCAGCCATGATAGCGGATTTGCTGAATCCGAATGGACAGCACCAAATGGAAAATGTGTTTCTCAAATTATTCATTGAGCGTCTGAATGGGCAAACAGACCATATTGTTTCTTTCACTTGCGATAATGCCAAAGTGGAATGTGAAAAATATATCGGTCCTAAAACAGATACGGATGGAGGAAGACTCGACATTTACCTCACCGACGGGATAAACCATATTGTCATTGAAAACAAGATTTATGCGACTGACCAAGAAAATCAACTTCTTCGGTATCACAATTTTCTGAAACGATGTTCAAAAAATAAGAATAATACACTGTTGCTATACTTGTCTTTAGACGGTGAAGTACACGATATTGATAAAACCACAGGTGGCGAAGAAATAACTTTCTTTACCATATCCTATGCCGATTTTATATTAAACTGGCTGACTGATTGTCGCCACAAAGTAATAGACAAGTCTCTAATACGGGAAGGAATAGCACATTATTTGAACTTAATTAAAATATTGACACACCAAATGGATAAAGAAAAGAATGAATTAATCAATTTGATTAAAAGTAACCCGAAGTATATCAGTTGTATATCTCAATACAAGGATGCCATACGGGAAGTAGAAATTAGTCTGCAAATCGATTTTTGGAGTCAACTGGAGGCGGTCATTGAAGAAAAAGGTTATGAAGTAATTAAAGAATCTTTTAGTGACTACAAATATGCTCTCGACAATCATAAAGACTACATACGCAGATATTATGAAAGTAACAATAAATACCAGTCTCTTGAATTTAAGCTAAAGACAATCAGTGATGATTACCAATTGATGTATGCCGTTCAAGTTGACTGGCGTACATATAGCGGTGTTATACTAAGAGATAAAGAGGGGAGAATAGTCAGACGTTCAGTCGTCAAAGAAATACAAAACAAAGAAATACAGAGAGTTATAAATAAAATTAATAAGATTATAGAAAATGACAACAGATATCAATCGAGTGATTCTTGGCTTTTATGGGAATATACCCATCCGACTATCAATTTCCGAAATCTGAATGATGGAGATAGTCAACGACATTTAAGTAGGATGAAGGAAACGATAGAAAGCATAAGCAAAGATATTATTGATAATATAAACATGATATTAAAAGAAAAGCATGAAAAGATTTTATAAATTTATTGTAGCCAGCGCAGGATGTTTAAGCGCTTTTCTGGTAACTCAAAAACTGGATGGTGCCATACAAAGGGAATGGTGGGAGGTATTTATCCCTATATGGTGTGCAACACCTGCATATTTTATAATTACCAGTCCTTTTATATTTATACGTAATGTATTAACTTCAAGAGATACTTCTGTAGATGAAATATTTGGTGGTGAAAGTTATATATCTTCCTTGTCGTATTTTCTTACATTTCCCTTAATGTTTCTACGCTATAACAATCTGATTGTCATGCCGTGGAAGTTTATATTAATCCCTTATTTACCGATGCTTTTAGTTATAATAATCATGGGCATTGCCTTTTTGGTCTATATACCATCTGCAATAAAGAGCTTCCGTAGAGAAAAAGCCCTGAAGCGGTTTCCCCCTAAAGACTTAGAGAAACTGGATTGGGAAAGCATGAAACATTGCCTGCTTGACATAAAATCAGAGCTTCCTCAGTTTGAGTTCAGTGAGCCCAATTGGGATTACAGCCGCAAATACACCATTGAAACCCGAAAGGACGGATACATCATAGGAGCAGGATTCTATTTCCGTGATAATGTATATGCTGTTTGTACGTATATATATGGACGCGATGTAAAGCAATTGGATATAGAAGGATTTACTCTTAATCCTAACAATTCGTGGGACTACTTCTCGTGGCTTATATGGACAGAAGATGAGTACTCTGAATCGCGTTTCAAAGAAGAAATGATTGTACGATTGAAACAGCTTGAACCATATTTCATTACAAAAGCACAAGGACATGAAAATAGTACGACATCGCTGGAGTAAACTTCAGACAGCTTTATATCAAATAATTGACCCAAATATAAAATTTCAGATACATTGCGTAGCATACCCAATGCGTAGCAAGACTGGATATGCTAACGACGACATGCCACGTTATTGGATTACCATAGGAAAAAAAATCATATGGGACTATCCCCAAATATTCACCAAAGAAGAACTGAGAGAACAGTTTTATCCTTGGATGGGAGATACATCCGATATTTCTTGCTTAATTAGAGAATATATTGATTGTCCTGATTGGGAATTACTCACTCATTCATTTGAAGACCGATGGCACTTAGTGCCCATACTGATAGCGTGCGATAAACGCATAGGTAAAAGACGCTTGACTTTACTTTTGAAGCAAGACTATTTTACCCAAGTACATTGGATTATCCGAAAAAGATTGGGCACCCCCTACTGATTTTGTAATCTATTTTATTTGTCAAACTCCCGGTTCATTCATTTGCATCGGAATATTTTTTACTAAAACTATCAATTATAGAAGCATTATTTGTATTGGAAATGAACGTGTTCTACAAAAAGCGCAGAAAATCTCGTGAAGATTATCCTGAAATTGAAATCCAAAGGGAAAGATTCTCATATGACCTTTGTCTGGAAGAAGCCCGCCGGTTGATACCTGCAAATGTAACTTTGCTTGAAGATTGCGGCATAGAATATGACGGCATTACCTTCTACGCTATTTCCTGTAGGATGATTCAGCAAATGCAATGGTTGGGAGAAGAATATGGATTGTCTTATAAAACGGATTTTTTGATTACCCACATTCCCCCGAAAGGCATATTGGATGAAGATACGGGTAGCGAAATATTGAAACAAATAATTTTAGAACGCCAACCAAAATATCATCTTTCCGGTCATGTGCATTATACAGGAGGACTATGGGAAGAAAAGTGGAGCACAAAGTTTGGCAATGTCTCCACCTTTCAGGCACTTTGCAAAATAAATGATTAATCCGAGTTATAGCGTTTCCCGTTTTGGTCTATAATATGTTGACATACCAGATGGGCTTCTACCCAAAAATCATTTAACCGCAATAAGTCCGGAATGGAGTAAGGTTTGTGAGTGCAAATGTCATGTATGGCATGACACACGATAATATGCTTCAGTTCCGGACGGCGTAAATGTTCTTCTGCCCATGTCACTCCATCATCCCATACATCCACACATTGTAACTGCTCATCTGTCATATCCGATGTGTTTTTGGATGAATAATTACAAGAACATTCTTCGATTTCGGGAAGTCCCCCATTGTATTCTTCAAGTAAACAACAAATTAGTTCTATCATGTAAGCAAAATCGGAGCCATAATAGCTGTCTTCCGGCAATTCCAATATAGACTCCACCCCACAGAACACATACCTCAGTGTACCACGGATGATATAATCGTCATCAAAAGATTCATCTTTGGGGCTATTAATCAATGTACGATAGAGGTTTGCCATGCGATGATACATCTTCTTAGTCAAACTATTCAGCAATTCATTTACCGCTTCAAAGCGTTTGATTTCCTGCGAAGTGGCTTGAAACATCTGGTTGAGAATCAAACTTCTTGTACCTATCAGATCTTGTATCTTTTCTATCTGTACTGCACCGATGTGCCTTAAATCAAGGCTACCCTTTTCCTGTTCGCCCATGAGCTTTTTGATTTCCGCTTCCACTTTCAATAACAATGCCCGTTTCTTGTCCACATCATTTTCTTGATAGATGTAATCCGCCAAATCGTCTGCATATAAATCCATAATCGTCTTATTTGTTTAATGATTTAGACTTTGAGGTTGAGTATATCGCATAAAAAAGGCTTTGAGTATTTCCGTATATCATGGGAAATGAGCAAATTAGATGTGATAAAAAACATTACTCAAAACTGAAAGCCATGAGCAAAATTACAAAAATTCCGTCAGAAATCCGCATTTTTTTTCAGTGAAAAACGTCGCAGTGCCGTTATGGGCTCATTTACACACCTACTTGAAAATGTCAACTTGGACTGTCGTAGTCTTGGTGGAATGAAGCGTGACAACTGTCAGCTCACAAACCTCCAGGTGCTCCAAATATTAGTGTTGCTTCCATTCTTTGCAATAAAGGGGTCTCACATTACAATGGTTCTGTCTTAAGCCGGATGTTTGGTGGGAAAAAGGATGTACTGTATTCCTATTTGTCACAAGACGACATCAACTGGCGAAAGGTGATATACCGCATAACCTATTGGCTTCTAATGAAAGTAACCATGCGGAACGATCACAAGAAAAGCAAATTGCCAACAGTACTGATAGCAGATGACACAGACCTTCCTAAGGCAGGCTTTCACATGAAAGCCATTGGAAAAAGTTTCTCACATGTACACCATACGAAACAAAGTTCTATTTGAGTATTTAGAAGTCGTGGCGGTTGTGGCTGAAATCACTGGGGCTGAATCTGAAGATTTGAATATGCCGGTCATTGAAAACGACAAGAGGTTGGATGCTCTTAAAGCCTACGCTATGACGGTCTAAGTCTAAATCCGAAACTTGAGTTAAGTTATTATATACACCAATGGATTGCTTGAACAGAAAGCTTCCGAAATAGTACGCATACAGCACACTTATACCAATATGGGAGTGTACAACAACGATAAGATGGTAGCTTCCTTTACATTTGGTTTCTAGACTTATCTGTTTACAAAACGCAATTACCGTATAGGAAGAAAATTCCGCTGAGCCGGAAAAACGCTTCTTCAAATATTCCCTAACAAGGCGCATGGTTTAAAACAAACATCTACAAACAACTGACTGCCATTCGTGAATTTCGTAACCGAATAGCACATCATGAACCTATCTGCTTCAACGCTACACGTGCCATAGATACAAAATATGGGATCAGTTATAATTCTTAGGGGATTAACCTTTGCTAATTTCCCTTTATGCATACACCTTTGCTAATCTATACAGAAAGAACCTCTTATCTACTACTCCACGAAATGAAGCCCTAAATGCTTTAATCTTTGCATTAAAAGCTTATGAGTTCGCACCCCATCGTGAGTGCCACTATGAGCCGAAAAGGAAAACTGGTCGGTTTTATACGGTAACGAAAGAACAACTGACCGCTATCTAATTATTTTGATGAAATGATGAATAAGGGAAGTAATATATTGCCTTACAGATAGATATGTATTCATCAAACACTCATCAACAACGATTGCTGATGAAAAAAGAAAACATCATTTCTCTTTTGGAAAGCAATCTGATGAGAAAAAGATGAGCCGATATAATTCTGTTTAACAGTGCGTTACATTTCAAATTCATCAAATCATCATTTTTTCATTCACCTACAAATCCGTAAGAAAATGACAATAGAAGAAGCTAAACGCATACGAATAGCCGACTACCTGCACAGCTTGGGTTATTCACCAGTAAAACAACAGGGAGTCAACCTTTGGTACAAATCCCCATTTCGGGAAGAGAGTGAAGCATCGTTCAAAGTAAATACCGAACGTGAACAATGGTATGACTTCGGTTTGGGAAAGGGCGGAAACATCATTGCACTGGCTGCACATCTGTACGCTACCGACCATGTACCTTATATCTTGAAACGGATAGCAGAGCAGACACCGCACGTGCGCCCGGTATCTTTCTCTTTTGGCAAGCAAAGCTCTTCCGAGCCGAGCTTCCAACAGTTGGAAATAGTTCCGTTATCATCTCCTGCCCTGCTTGCCTACTTACAAGGTAGAGGAATTAACATAGAACTGGCGAAAAGAGAATGTAGTGAAGCACGTTTCACTCACAACGGCAAGCGGTACTTTGCCATTGCCTTTCCCAATGCTTCGGGTGGGTTTGAGGTTCGCAACCGCTATTTCAAGGGCTGCATCGCTCCAAAGGAAATCTCCCACATCAGACAGTCTGGGAAAGCGAGGAATACCTGTTATGTGTTCGAGGGATTTATGGACTACCTCTCCTTTCTGACATTGAGACAGGAGAACTGCCCGAATTATCCGGAATTGGACGGGCAGGACTACATCGTATTGAACTCCGTATCGAATGTAAACAAGGCTCTCTATCCGTTGGGCAATTACGAACGCATCCACTGTTTTTTTGACAACGACCATGCAGGCATGGAAGCCCTCCAACAAATCCGCAAGGAATACGGCAGAGACCGATACATCCGTGACGCTTCACAGACTTACAGCGGATGCAAGGACTTGAACGAATACTTACAGAAACAGGCTGAGAAAAAAGGGCAGCTCCAGTCCGCAAAAGGGGTGCGCAGCCAATCACCGGAGAAGAAGAACGGCTTCCGGTTATAGCCCACTATAACTACACGCTCCGCTTTCGTAGTTGTGGGCTCTCCCGAGGGGATTAGGGCTTTGCCCTAATGACCCACTCAAGGCGTTTCACCCCTGAGAACCCCGAGCAAAGAGTGACCCTCTCTTTGCAATCTCCGCTTATGGGTTTACCCCTAAGAACCCCTCTGCGGAAGCGAGCAAAATAATCAATTGCAAACAAAGAAAAGAAGCTATGGCAACAAAATCAAGCATACATATCAAGCCTTGCAGAATCGCATCGAGCGAGGCGCACAACCGAAGGACTGCCGAGTATATGCGTAATATCGGGGAGTCCAGAATCTATGTCGTTCCCGAACTTTCCACCGATAACGAACAGTGGATAAATCCCGACTTCGGCACCCCCGAACTGCGAACTCATTATGACAATATCAAGCAAATGGTCAAGGAAAAGACCGGACGTACCATGCAGGAAAAGGAAAGGGAACGCAAGGGAAAGAATGGAAAGATTATCAAGGTGGCGGGATGTTCACCCATCCGTGAAGGAGTCTTGCTCATCAGACCGGACACCACACTGGCTGATGTACGCAAATTCGGTGAAGAGTGTCAAAGACGATGGGGCATCACTCCGCTACAAATTTTCCTGCACAAAGACGAAGGGCATTGGCTGAACGGTCAGCCGGAAGCGGAAGACAAAGAGAGCTTCCAAGTCGGTAACAGATGGTTCAAACCAAATTATCATGCTCATGTCGTATTCGACTGGATGAACCATGAAACCGGAAAGAGCCGAAAGCTCAATGACGAGGATATGGCAACCATGCAGACCCTTGCTTCCGATATTCTCCTGATGGAACGTGGGCAGGCAAAAGCGGTCACTGGTAAAGAGCATCTGGAACGGAACGATTTCATCATAAAAAAACAAAAAGCCGAACTGCAACGTATAGAGGAAACCAAGCGACACAAGGAGCAACAGGTAAGCCTTGCCGAGCAGGAACTCAAACAGGTAAAAGCAGAGATACGCACAGACAAACTCAAAAGTGCAGCTACCGATGTAGCCACTGCCATAACTAGCGGTGTAGGTTCTCTTTTCGGAAGTGGTAAATTAAAAGATTTGGAACAAGCCAACGAAAGTTTACGCTATGAAATTTCCAAGCGTGACAAAAGCATTGATGACTTAAAAGTGCAGATGCAACAAATGCAGGAACAGCATGGCAGACAAATTCGTAATCTTCAAGGAATACATAATCAAGAACTTGAAGCCAAAGACAAGGAAATTTCACGATTGAACACCATTCTTGAAAAAGCATTATGCTGGTTCCCATTGCTCAAAGAAATGCTGAGAATGGAAAAACTATGCTATGTCATTGGCTTTACCAAGGGGATGATTGATTCTCTTTTATACAAAAGGGAAGCAATCAGGTGCAGCGGAAAAATCTATTCCGAAGAGTATAGACGGAGATTTGAAACAAAAAATGCCACTTTCAAAATTGAGCAAAGTCCGGTTGATGGGAACAAGTTGGTACTAACCATAAACCGACAGCCAATAGGTGAATGGTTCAAGGAGCAATGGGAGAAACTAAGGCAAGGTTTGCAACAAACGGTGGAAAAACCAAGAAAAAATAGAGGATTCAAATTATAACCAACAATAAGCAAAAGAAGTGTAATTCAATGATGAATTACACTTTAATTCCCTATATTTACAAATCATTTTAAAAGTTAAGGCACATAAATCAACCACAATGGGCAAAAAAATAATAATTATATTAATTAGTCTAAGCATTTCGATGCTATCTTCTTCTTGTTCAACTATATTAGAAATAATAACAGGAGACAGCAAATGTGCATATCCTAATTGTACAGAACGAGCAAGCAGTAACTCTGCTTATTGCCCATATCATAAACCTTACTACCTAAAATAACACCTCACCTATGTTTGTATTATCATTTCAAAAGAAAATGACACCTATTTCAAAACCCCCTCAGGTATTTGAGGAAACAGTGTTATTTCTCCATGCAACAAATAGTTTGTGCCATCCTCTTGCATTTTCATGAAGGTAACATTACCTACTGAACGCAAATTCTGAGTTTTTGCCAACTCATCCCAATCAACTCCCAAAAACTTATCGATAACACTATATGTCAATGAAGAAGAACCTATCAAATTGAATTTATGTTCCTTTGCAGGCACATCTGCATCAGTTAGAATATCATTCTCATCCGTCTTATACGTTAATGTTAAATAGGGAAATGTTTCATACGATAGATTTGGATCACTATTTTTTACTACTGAAAATGAATAAGAACCCTTAGTGATAAAATCGCTATGTACTTCATGCTCTATATTATTATATGTAAAGAAGTAACAATCCTGGGCTTCATTATTTATCAAATACATAATCGTTCCATTAGGCAAAGAGGGGTGTTTGCTCTCACCTACCATATAGACCAAATAGCTGTCTGTAACCTTTACAGATATCCTTTCCGTTTCATTAGTAACATCATCCTTAACTATCAGATTAACATTTCCTTTTTCAAGTCCCGTGATACGGAGCATAGCAGTAGCTCCATCTATTCCTAAGGTAGTACATGATACCGAAACAATCTCTTTATCATCAGTAGTGACACTCAGCCTACCACTACCGTTTGTAATAGGAATATCATTCCATCCCATTAACATTACCTCATAAGATTTCTTATCCAAATGAAAAGGTAAAACTTCCCGTTTATCATCGTTGCAACTTGTCATACCAAGCAGACTTAGGATAATGACAATAAAAATATAATTTACTATTCTCATAAACAAACATCTAATTAGCTTATAATCAAATTGTTCTAAAATCAAAAGTGCATAATAAGACCCACATAAAAAACAATAACCCTGAAGTTTGCTTGTTCAGCAGGGACAACAGGGTCTTACGTTTGCAAATATAGTCATTTATTTCTATATTTGCAAGAAAAGTTTTGTTTTTAAACTTATACCAAATGAAATATGACGAATGTTTGCAGGTACTATCCCCTGCAAGATTAAACAAATACGCACAAGCAAGTGGCTATGAAAAAGCCAAAACCTTGCGCCTATACCAATATAACATCAAGTTGAGCCAACGTTTTTATGGGGTTATCGGTATGTTTGAGATAATGCTACGCAATGCTATAAACACTCACTACAAACAGTACTTCAATGATGATAATTGGATAATCAACCAAGCAAGACCCAATGGATTACTTGAACAGGAAGCCTCCGAAATAGTACGCATACAGCGTACTTATACCAATATGGGAGTGTACAACAACGATAAGATGGTAGCTTCCTTTACATTTGGTTTCTGGACTTATCTGTTTACAAGACGCAATTACCGCATAGGAGGAAAAACACTTCTTCAAATATTCCCCAACAAAGCGCATGGTTTAAAGCAAACAGACATCTACAACCAACTGACTGCCATCCGTGAATTTCGTAACCGAATAGCACATCATGAACCTATCTGCTTCAACGCTACACGTGTGATAGATACAAGCTATGCCAAAGAGCATTATGAGTTAATACGAACCTATATAGAATATATGGGATTTGATTCGGATTCTGTATTGCGAATGGTAGAAAAGCCCGATTCTATACTAAAGGTAATAGATGGCATGAAGTAAATGCCCCATCTTTGGTGGGATACATAAGGATGATTGGGAACAATTTGGGAACATCCCCGATAAAAAGAAGAAGCTAAGTATTGAATTATCAATTACTTAGCTTTTATCTTTGTACCCAGACCCGGGGTCGAACCGGGATGGAAGTGAATCCACTGGTGTTTGAGACCAGCGCGTCTACCGATTCCGCCATCTGGGCATCTCTTGAAACATTGTTTGTTTCTCGATTGCGGTTGCAAAGGTACGACTTTTTTTCATACCTACAAACTTTTCGGCATTTTTTTTCAAAAAAAGATAAATATACTACGATTTATGGGATAACGGACAATGGTTTTCTAAAAATAAGCCCTATATTAGCGGAAACTTTAAAACGATTTTATATCATGACAAACAGCAATAATTATTGTGTCATCATGGGGGGAGGTATAGGTAGTCGGTTCTGGCCATATAGCCGCAAAAACCTTCCTAAACAATTCCTTGATTTCTTCGGGACCGGACGTTCTCTAATACAGCAAACGTTTGATCGTTATAAAAAAATAGTCCCTATAGAAAACATTTTTATTACAACCAATGTATTGTATAAAGAACTGATCCAAGAACAACTCCCAGAATTGGACAAATCACAAATTTTATTGGAACCCACCCGCAGAAACACTGCTCCATGTATAGCTTGGGCTTCCTATCATATAAAAAAACTCAATCCAAATGCCAATGTCATTGTCGCACCGTCCGACCACCTGATTTTAAAAGAAGATGAGTTCAAAGCTGCAATTTTGAAAGGTCTGGAATTTGTTTCAAACTCTCCTCAATTACTAACATTAGGTATCAAACCTAACAGACCGGAAACCGGCTATGGCTATATTCAGATTGAGGAAGAAAAACAAGGAGAATTCTTTAAAGTAAAAACATTCATTGAAAAGCCCCAATTGGAATTTGCCAAAGTATTCGTAGAAAGTGGAGAATTCTATTGGAACTCAGGAATATTCTTATGGAATATCAATACAATTTTAAAAGCCTTCAATGAGATTATGCCCGAAGTTTGTACCAAACTGACTAACGGAGAAGAAGATTTTGCCTCCTGTCCCAATATCTCCATTGACTATGGAATCATGGAGAAAGCCAACAATGTTTTCGTCCAATTGTGCGACTTCGGATGGGCAGATTTAGGTACATGGGACTCCTTGTATGATATATCATCCAAGGACCAAGAAGGTAACGTCGTAGTAAACGGAAACTCCTTATTATATAACAGCTATAATAATGTAATAGTAGTGCCAGAAGGGAAATTAGCCGTAATACAGGATCTAGAAGGTTATTTAGTAGCCGCAAGAGACAATGTATTACTCATATGCAAAAAAGATGACGAAAGCGCTATCCGAAAATTCGTAAATGACGTACAAATCAAACTAGGAGATCAGTTTGTATAAAAACAGGTAACCGGAGTTTAATCATAAAAGAAAGCGGGAAACAGAATATCCGTTTCCCGCTCTTTATATTTACTAAGAAAGAAAAAGATTACTTGTCACCACCTTCCCAGGCTTGATTGATTGCTGTTGCCACCTCCACAAATTCTTCATTTGTCAGTTTCAACTTCGGATTAGAAAAAATCATATCCGACTCTTTCTGAATAGGAATCAGATGAATATGTGCATGAGGAACCTCTAATCCGATTACTGCCTCACCTACTTTCTTGCACGGAAAAACCTTTTGAATGGCAAGCGCCACACTCTTTGCAAAAACATGCATAGCAGCCAGTTCATTATCCTCCAAATCAAAGATATAGTCCACCTCACATTTCGGAACAACCAACGTATGCCCTTTGGCTAACGGATTGATATCCAGAAAAGCATAGAACTGGTCATTTTCAGCCACTTTATAGCTAGGAATCTCACCTGCAATAATTCTACTAAATATTGTTGCCATATCTATAAGTATTAAATAAGGCAGCCCCGCATAGCGGACCTGCCTTATATATTAAAATGAAATATTCACAACTTCTAAGCTGATTTTACCCTGCGGAATAGTGATTTCAGCCACATCACCCACTTTTTTTCCTAACAAACCCTGTGCTATCGGAGTGTTTACCGAAATCTTGCCCAATTTTAAATTCGCTTCGCTTTCGGCTACGATAGTATAAACCATCTTCATTCCGGTCTTGGCATTCTTCAATTCTACTTTCGTCAAAATTTGCACTGTATCTGCATTCATTTTTGAAGTATCAATAATTTTAGCATCACCAATAGTTGATTTCAGCTGGCTGATCTTCATCTCCAATAGACCTTGCGCCTCTTTGGCAGCATCATATTCGGCATTTTCTGACAAGTCTCCCTTATCACGCGCTTCGGCAATAGCCGACACAATTTTAGGACGTTCTACTGATTCCAGATATTTCAGTTCCTCAATCAGTTGCTTGTAACCTTCTTCTGACATATAAGCCATAATGTTTTCCTCCTTTTAAATTATATAATTATTCATTGTTCCAGTTATGCCTATAAAAACAAAAAGAATTCCGACATGGAAATGTCGGAACCCTCTTTGGTATTTCAAGTCTTGCAAAGATAGACTTTTATCTAATACGAGTCAAGTTTATAAGGATGCTATGTAACATGTTTAAACAAATTCAACTCATAATTAGCTTTTTACAAGAGTTTTTTTAATGGCTTCATCCAAATCTTTAATATTCTCACCACGGGCACTTAATTCATTATTACGATTTACCAAAAATACCGAAGGCAGATTAGTTACATTATATAATGAAATGTATGAAGAATAAGCGCCATTAGCGTCACGTACACAGACCCAAGGCAGATTATCTGCAGATGTTTTCCAAAAGTGTTCATCACCATCCAGTGAAATCTGGTAAATCTCGAACCCTTGAGAAGCATACTTATTATAAAGTTCACGTAACGCCAAATTATGTGCAGCAGACATTGCATTGTTATATACAGTAAAATCGATCAGCACCACTTTACCCTTCAAATCGGTCAGACTGCGTGTATTGCCTTTCAAGTCTTTCAGCTGAATATCAATAATGCTGGCTTCCTTGATTTTATCTTCAGGAATTTCCATGGTCTGCTGACGGGGAGTACGGGTATTCTTCATTCCTTTTATAACCATATTGTACAAGTTGCGTGAACGGTCGGCATGTGGATAAGCATTATTCAGACTCGTAGCCACCGCAGCGAAACACTTCACATCCTCCTTATTTGTCAAAGGATCAAAAATCATATACCCATTCAACGACTGGAATAAAGCGAAATAAGCATATGGCATATTTGGAGCCGCAAAAATATATTCTCGTTTCACTTTATTCTTGTAATTGTTTACCATAGCCAAAAGGCTGTCTTGTGCGATGCCCGCAGGGATATTACGGTTCTGACCGAGTTTGTCCACATTCTTCTGCAAATCAGCTTGCAACAACACCAATTCCTTAATTTTCAAATTGTTTTCCGAACCTTCAATACGATAGGCAGTCGCAAAATCATTTATCTCAGCCTTAACTGATACTGTTTCCGTAGAGTCTACAGCAAAGTTTATCACTTTATTATCTAAACGCAAACGATAGAATTCAGGAGATTCCGGGCGCTTCTGTGCAAAACTAAAACTTCCGCTACTGCCCAATTTTGCCGAATCAAGCGCTACTATGCCATCCAATCCCGACGCTTCCAAATAAAGCATCTTATCTTCAGCACCATTAATTTCACCTTGAACTTTGAACTTCGGTGCATTATCGCAGGCGCTCAACCCTATCAACAGAAGTGCGAGCAAAAAATATACATTCTTTTTCATCGCTAAAATTAATATAAATGTGTGTTCTCTTAATAATTTTGGATGCAAAGATACGTCTTTTCGTGGTTTGTCAAAGCATTTATCCACCTTCTTACACATTAAAATGAAAAAAAACAGTAATCATAGTAACTTTTTATCTCATTCTCACCAAATTAGAAGAATAAATGCCTATCTTTGCACGAATTTTAGACGAAAAATATATTAAAACATTTTTTATGATCAATCCAATTGTTAAGACGATCGAGCTTCCTGATGGTAGAACCATCACACTCGAAACGGGAAAGCTGGCTAAACAGGCAGACGGTTCTGTAATGCTCCGCATGGGTAACACCATGTTGCTAGCTACTGTTTGTGCAGCAAAAGATGCAGTTCCCGGTACAGATTTTATGCCCCTTCAGGTAGAGTACAAAGAAAAATATTCAGCATTCGGACGTTTTCCCGGTGGCTTTACCAAAAGAGAAGGCAAAGCTTCAGATTATGAAATCCTGACTTGCCGACTGGTAGACCGCGCATTGCGTCCTTTATTCCCCGATAATTTCCATGCAGAGGTTTACGTAAACATTGTTCTTTTCTCAGCTGATGGAATAGATATGCCTGATGCATTGGCAGGATTGGCCGCTTCAGCAGCATTAGCCGTTTCCGACATTCCTTTCGGCGGACCGATTTCTGAAGTACGCGTAGCACGTATCGATGGCCAGTTCGTTATCAACCCCACTTTCGAACAACTTGAGAAAGCTGATATGGATCTGATGGTTGCAGCCACATATGACAACATCATGATGGTAGAAGGCGAAATGCAGGAAGTCAGCGAACAAGACTTGCTGGCTGCCATGAAGGCTGCTCACGAAGCAATCAAAGTTCATTGTAAAGCGCAGATGGAACTGATGGAAGAAGTCGGTTCTACAGTAAAACGTGAATACTGCCACGAAGAAAACGATGAAGATTTACGCAAAGCTGTACGCGAAGCTTGTTATGATAAAGCATACGCCATCGCTGCTTCAGGAAACAGAAACAAGCATGAACGTCAAGATGCTTTTGATGCCATCCGCGATGAATTCAAAACTCAATATACAGAAGAAGAACTGGAAGAAAAAGGTGCATTAATCGACCGTTACTACCACGATGTGGAAAAGGAAGCCATGCGTCGTTGTATTCTTGATGAAGGCAAGCGTCTGGACGGACGTAAGACAACTGAAATTCGCCCTATCTGGTGCGAAGTAGGTTATCTGCCCGGCCCTCACGGTTCTGCCATTTTCACCCGTGGTGAAACTCAGTCTTTAACTTCTGTCACATTAGGCACCAAGCTAGATGAGAAAATCGTAGACGATGTTCTGGATCAACACAGAGAACGATTCTTGTTACACTACAACTTCCCCCCTTATTCTACCGGTGAAGCAAAAGCACAACGTGGTGTAGGTCGTCGTGAAATCGGTCACGGGCACTTGGCATGGCGTGCTTTGAAAGGACAAATTCCTGCAGGCTACCCATACACAGTACGTGTAGTATCTGATATCATGGAATCAAATGGTTCTTCTTCAATGGCTACTGTCTGTGCAGGAACGCTTGCATTAATGGATGCCGGTGTTGCCATGAAAAAAACCAGTTTCAGGTATTGCCATGGGCTTGATTAAGAATGCAGGTGAAGAAAAATATGCCGTATTGTCTGATATTCTTGGAGATGAGGATCACTTGGGTGATATGGACTTCAAGGTTACAGGTACTCGTGATGGTATCACTGCTACACAGATGGACATCAAGGTAGATGGTCTGTCATTCGAAATCTTGGAAAAAGCGTTACTGCAAGCAAAAGAAGGTCGCGAACATATTCTTAACAAGTTAACCGAATGTATAGCCGAACCTCGTAAAGATTTGAAACCGCATGCTCCTCGTATTGAAACGATGACTATTCCTAAAGAGTTCATTGGGGCTATCATCGGTCCGGGCGGAAAGATTATCCAAGGTATGCAGGAAGAAACCGGAGCAACCATCACGATTGAAGAAACTGATGGAGTAGGTCGCATTGAGATTGCGGGAACAAACAAGAAATGTATTGACGATGCTATGCGCATTATCAAGGGTATCGTTGCCGTTCCCGAAGTCGGTGAAGTCTATGTAGGTAAAGTCCGTTCAGTAATGCCATATGGCGTGTTCGTAGAATTCTTGCCTGGTAAAGACGGATTGTTACACATCTCTGAAATTGACTGGAAACGTCTTGAAACAATAGAAGAGGCCGGTTTAAAAGAAGGGGATGAAATAGAAGTGAAGTTACTTGATATTGATCCCAAAACAGGTAAATTCAAGCTCTCTCACAAAGTATTACTGCCTCGTCCTGAAAAGCAAGAAAAGAAATAAGAACATTCTTTTTTATACCATAAAGGAGGTGTGTCGTAATGCACGATGCACCTCTTTTTTTGTTCATCACTATACAAATCTGTTCACTTTCTTTAAGCTGCGATCTTTTGAAGATTTCTTTGATTTATGTGTTCCCAGCATCTAAAAACAGCAGTTGTAAGCTCATAAAACAGTCTAATCAGCCAGTTCATACCCTTTTTTGTCAGTTTTGCACACATCTTTTTATATTGAAGGCAATGGCTAGGAAGGCAAAGTCCATGAAGACCTTGTCCTTTCCAAAATGTCGGAAACGTTTGTAGTTCATATTGTTTTTAATTTGTCCGAACACGGCTTCCGGTTCTATGCATCTCTGCCCTCTGTGTTTCAGTCCTTTCTCAGAGCAGAGCAGTTCTTTGGCTCTCCGCTTGTATTGTCTAAGCCTATGATTCAGTTCTATCGTCCTGTTTCCTTTTGCTTTAAAACAGCGGCATCGCAGGGGACAGCCTTCACACCTGACAGCTCTGTACCGTGCATTTTCGTTGACATATCCGGATGCGGTTTTCACATTCCTGGTGCCTATCCTCCGCATCCTTTGCCCCATAGGGCAGATGCAGAAGTCATGTTCTTCATTGTAGTAGAAGTTTTCGGCCTTGAACGGGTCCGGTTTGAATCTCGGCCGCTGCTCCATGTGGAAGTAGTTGTACTTTACGTAGGCTTCCATGCCGTTTTCGGACATGAAGCGGTAATTCTCTTCGAGCCATAGCCGGAATCAGCAACCACCGTATGGGCCATCCGGTCATACCTGTTTGAAAAAGATTGCAGGAAAGGAATCAGGGTCAGTGTATCCGTAGGGTTCGGGAAGAGTGCAAAATCGGTGATGAACTGATTTTCGGTGCCGATTTGAAGGTTGTAACCGGGCTTCGTCTGTCCGTTGCGCATGGCATCCTCCTTCATTCTCATGAAAGTAGCGTCATTGTCCGTTTTGGAATAGGAATTCCTGTCCTGCAGCGTGTCCAGACGGTTGTCGTATTCCTGTAGCTTGTCCCTGTGCTCTTCCAACTCCTTCAGCTGTTTGCGTTTTTTTCAACGCAGTCTTTTCCTCTTTCGTGGAGGGTTCAGGAACCTGTTCGAGTGCTTGACGCAATTCTCCTGCCATTTCAGTCAGCATGGCCGGAGTGAACTCAATCTCCTCATTGCTTTCCGATGAGTTCTCCTGGGCGATGACATTGTCTATCTGCCCTAGCAGGATATGTATTTTCTTCATCAGGCGTTCACGGTTCCGCTCAACCGTTTTCCGCCAGACGAAAGTATACTTATTGGCTTTGGACTCAATCTTTGTCCCGTCAATGTATTCCACATTCAAGCTGATGAAGCCTTTGGAAGAGAGAAGGAGTACGGTTTGGGTAAACACCTCGTTGATTTCATTCTTCACCCGGTTGCGGAAACGGTTGATGGTGATGAAATCCGGTTTCTCATATCCGGCCAGCCAGATATAATGGATGTCACGGTGAAGGAGCTTTTCAATTTTCCGGCAGGAGTAGATGTTGTTCATATAGGCATACAGAATGACCTTGAGCATCATCCTGGGGTGGTAAGGGCTGCGCCCGCATTCCTTATACAGCTTTCTGAAACTTTCAAGATTCAAGCCCTCAACCAGGGCGTCAACCATGCGCACCGGATCGTTTTCTGCAATATCCTCATCAATTCTTTGAGGAAAAAGAACGGTTTGGTTGGGATTGTAAGAACGAAAATGTATCTTTGTCATAGTGAAATTCTTATTACCTAAAGATACAAAATCTTTAGGTAATAACAAAGCCCCAGCTTGTGAAAGTCGGGGCTTTGTGCGTAAAAAACAGAAGGTGTGCATTTTGACACACCTTCTTTTTTTTAAGGTAAGCCATTAATAATAATGTAAAATAAAAAAGCGCAACTAAATAATAATTAGTCGCGCTATCTGATATATCATACAAAAGAAATTCCTCCGCTTTATATGATATCCGGTTATAAGGTAGGATCAATCTTCTTGAACTTCGAAATCATCTTTACCTACTCCGCAAAGAGGGCAAACCCAATCATCTGGAATATCTTCAAATGCTGTTCCCGGAGCGATTCCACCTTCAGGATCTCCTTCTGCCGGGTCATAAACCCAACCACATACTGTGCAAACGTACTTTTTCATAATTGTCTCTGTTTTATGTTTTAAATATTCTTTAAATACATAACAAATATACAAGGAAATTGTTTACTTGCAAACTATCCCACTAATATTTTTTTAAGCTCTTCCATTCCTTCGGACGCACCTTTCTGAATTACATGCACTTTACGTCCCGATGCAATGGGCACCTGCTTAGGATCTATTAAATAAACAGGAGTGCGGGCAGGCACATAATTCAACAAACCGGCAGCAGGATATACATTAAGCGAAGTTCCTATAATTAAAAAGATATCAGCTGTTTCAGCATATTCAATTGCAGTTTCAATCATAGGAACAGATTCACCAAACCATACAATGAACGGACGAAACTGGGAACCGTCTCCGGCCAAGTCTCCCAAATGTATCTCATATTCTTCCGGCTTTAATTCTTTAATATAAGCTGGATTATTAGGTTGCCAACTAGATGTCACCTTGGTCAGTTCGCCATGTAAATGAATAATATGCGAACTTCCGGCACGCTCATGCAAATTATCAATATTTTGAGTGATAACAGTCACATTAAAGAACTTTTCCATCTCAGAAACCAGTTCATGCCCCCGGTTAGGCTTTACAGCAAGCAACTGTTTACGACGCTCATTATAAAAATCAATCACCAATTTAGGGTTTGCCGCATACCCTTCCGGAGTAGCCACTTGTTCCACCGGATACTGATCCCATAAACCACCTGCATCACGAAATGTACTGATACCGCTTTCTGCACTTATTCCAGCACCTGTTAAAACTACTAAATTCTTCATTTCTAGTCCTCCTCTTTTAACTAAACACACAAAAATAAGAAAAATTAAATTGTTAAAAACAGATTCATTCAAATAAAACACCTACCTTTGTGCGTTTTGTATAAAACATCTTATAAAATAAATAGTTATGGATAAATTCAGTTACGCCATCGGCCTTGGTATTGGCCAGAATTTATTGAGCATGGGTGCTCAAAGTATTAATGTTGAAGACTTTGCTCAAGCAATCAAAGACGTATTAGATAGAAAAGAAACGGCTATCAGCCACAACGAAGCACGTGAAATCGTAAACAAGTACTTTGAAGAGCTGGAAACCAAATTGAATGCAGAGAATATTGAAAAGGGAAAATCATTTTTGGAGGAAAACGCAAAAAGACCGGGGGTCGTGACACTTCCCAGCGGCTTACAGTACGAAGTTATCACAGAAGGTAACGGAAAAAAACCGAGTGCAACCGACCGTGTAAAATGCCATTATGAAGGTACCTTGATTGATGGGACTTTGTTTGACAGTTCTATCAAACGCGGCGAACCGGCTATCTTTGGTGTGAACCAAGTAATCAAAGGATGGGTGGAAGCACTCCAACTGATGACTGAAGGTGCTAAATGGAAACTTTTCATTCCTTCAGAACTAGCCTATGGAGCACAACAGGCAGGAGAAATGATTCCTCCTCACAGCACATTGATTTTTGAAGTAGAATTAATCGAAGTATTATAATTATTAAAGCATTTAAGGCAAATGAAAAAAATTAGTTTTTTTGTAGCAATCGCTGCTGCAGCCAGCTTGGCTTCTTGTACAGCCCAAGCACCGAAAGCAAACATGAAGAATGACGTAGACTCACTTTCTTACATGATGGGTATCACCAACACGCAAGGTCTGGATATGTATATGAGCCAACAACTGGGCGTTGACACAGCCTATATGGCCGACTTCATCAGAGGTGTTAAAGAAGGTACCAGCAAGACAAGTCCTAAAGATGTTGCTTATATGGCAGGTCTTCAGATTGGTCAACAAGTTGGTGGACGTATGTTCGATATGATGAGCCAACGTATTTTCGGAAATGACTCTACTCAAAGTTTAAGTAAAGAAAACTTCCTGGCAGGTTTCATGGCTGCTTTGCAGAAAAAAGGCATGAATGTTACTATGGAAGAAGCCAACGCCTACGTTCAGTCTAAAGCAGAAGCAATCAAAACAAAAGCTACTGAAGCCCAATTCGCTGAAAATAAGGCTGCCGGTGAAAAATTCCTAGCTGAAAATGCAAAGAAAGAGGGTGTTAAAACTACATCAAGCGGATTGCAATATAAGATAATTAAAGAAGGTAACGGCGCTGTTCCTACCGATTCTTCTAAAGTAAAAGTAAACTATAAAGGTACTTTGATTGACGGAACTCAGTTCGACAGTTCATATGATCGTAAAGAACCGACTACTTTCCGTGCTAATCAAGTAATCAAAGGATGGACTGAAGCACTGACAATGATGCCAGTAGGTTCTAAATGGGAACTTTACATCCCTCAAGACTTGGCTTATGGTGCACGTGAAGCCGGTCAGATTAAACCTTTCTCTACTTTGATTTTCGAAGTAGAACTGGTTGGAATCGAAAAATAACCTCATTTTAATACGATTTACAAAAAAGCGTGGAACATTCGTGTCTCACGCTTTTCTTTTAACTTGTCCTTCTACAAAGGGACATTCATTAAATATTACAAAATCAGCCAACTAATTCATACACAAAGTATTGCGAATTAGTTGGCTTTTTTGTATCTTTAGGTATTCCCCCGAAAATAAGATTTGACGGCCAAAACGGGGGAAATATCCAAACTAATAAGATATGGCAAAGATAGTGAATATTTCAGAAATTCACCCTACTTTGGGTTTTACAGAATTTGATATTCTGGAAAAATACCGCAAGAGTTTTAATGAGAGTGAGCTTGGCAAGCTTCATTCGGTCTTTCCGTTTGAATGTATGGCAAAGCCGCCGGCCTGTCGGACCGGCGCCTGGGACGCAGGAACAGATTCAGTCCTTCCGCAAAGATCGCCCTTATGGTCCTGAAGGCATACACCGGATTCTCCGACAGGCAACTGGTGGAACATCTGAACGGGAACATACACTACCAGATTTTCTGTGGAATTATGATTCCCCCGTCCCTTCCCATAACCAACTTCAAGATAGTCAGTGCCATCCGTAATGAGATAGCATCCCGCCTTGACATTGATTCTTTCCAGGAGCTCCTGGCTTCACACTGGAAACCTTATCTTGATAACCTTCACGTCTGCATGACCGATGCCACATGCTATGAAAGCCACATGCGTTTTCCTACGGACATGAAACTCCTTTGGGAAAGCCTCGAATGGCTCTACAGGCATATATGCCGGCATTGCAGGGAGCTGGGCATAAGGCGTCCGCGCAACAAATACAGGAATGTGGCGGAATCCTATCTGTCCTACTGCAAGAAAAGAAAGAGGAGAGCTTCAAGGACAAGAATGCTTAAGCGCCGTATGATCAAGCTTCTTGAAAAGCTCCTCAGTCAAAGGGATGGGATCCATAGCGAGTACGGTGCTTTACTCCGATATACCCAGGATTATCATAAGCGTCTTTCCATCATCAGAAAGGTGCTTGTACAAGAAAAGGAAATGTTTGAAGGGCGGAAAGTCAGTGACCGCATCGTCAGCATTGACCGTCATTATGTACGTCCCATCGTCAGAGGCAAGGAAAACAAGTCCGTCGAGTTCGGTGCAAAGGTCAATAATATACAGATAGACGGCATATCGTTCATCGAACACCTCTCGTTCAAGGCATTCAATGAGGGTATACGCTTGAAGGACTGTATCCGTATGCAGCAGAAGCTTATGAATGTAAGGGTAAGATGTGTGGCTGCCGATTCCATATATGCCAATAATGCCAACAGAAAGTTCTGTACAAAATATGGGATATCCACATCCTTTGTGCGCAAGGGAAGGGCGGCCAAAGATGAGCCTTTGAGGAAGGTGCTTAGAAGCGAACTCTCAAAAGAAAGGGCAACACGGCTTGAAGGAAGCTTCGGCACTCAAAAGCAACATTACTCGCTCTCAAGGATAAAGGCCAGAAACAGGAAGACGGAAATACTGTGGATTTTCTTTGGAATACATACGGCAAATGCCATACTGATGATAGAAAAAATCAGAAACAAAACAGCTAAAGCAGCATGATATGATTTTACTCACAGAATCAGAAGAGGTCATCAGACTTCTTCCGGAACGTCATGTCCTGTCGGATAGAAGTATGTGAGAAAGCACGGAAAAATGACAATAAGAAGGGCATATGAAATGGTCATGCCCTATCATCTTCATATGCCATCTTATTTTTTAGAGACATTTACTGAATATCCCTACAAATCAAATTTTCTTTTCCTTTATATCTGTACGTGCCTCAACAACATTTACTACATAATCGCCTAATTTTTCGCATTCGCTGATAATATCCATATAATGATCCCCCGTCTGATAATTATATTCCTTATTATTCACATCCAATACATTCTGATCCTTCAACTGGTTGCGGTAATTGTTTCTCTCATTCTCTATATTAAATGATTTGTTAGGATCAACCAAATGATATTCGTCTTCTTCCAAAGATACTATTTGTTGCAGTGGAAGGCTGTACGATGCACCTGTCAACAATCCGGTGAAGCGATTCGTGGTCATAGCACCCAAAATATGGCGCAAATGCCCACCTGTCAGTTTTTGCAAAGCCTCACTCACGGTTTTCATACCATATATCAGAAGTACCAGTGAGCCTATCAGTTTCAAAAAAAACAAATATTGACATGTAGATTCTCTTTTATTTAGACTCTCTTCTTTCTTACACTTTATTAAAAAACACAGAGGCACAAAGTATTTAACCCATCATAGGTTAAACCTTGCACCTCTGCACCTATTCTGTTCACCATAGCCCTTTCAGGTCAGGATTTCTTTTCCTTCACATTGCTACTGGCTTCCACCACATTTACTACATAATCGCCCAGTTTTTCACATTCTCCAATAATATCCATATAGTGCACCCCCATCTGATAATCATACTCCTTATTATTCACATCCAGCACATTTTGGTTCTTTAGCTGATTACGATAGTTATTTATTTCATTCTCTATATTAAACGATTTATTCACATCTACCACATGATGCTCATCTTCCACCAACGAAATCATCTGAGACAAAGCATCATCAGTCAACTGGAACATCTGATGAATATGATCATACTGTTTCGGAGTAAAATCCATATCACTGCGATGTTTACGATTGATAGTACGTGCCAAATTATAACAGCTGTCCCCGATACTTTCTATTTCAGTCACTTCACGAAGCATAGCACGAATTTGCAACTTACTTTCAGAACTCAAACGCCCGTCGGATACCTGATTCAGATAATTAGCGATCTCCACCTCCATGTTATCGCTTATATTCTCATATTTCTCAATACGACTGAACAATTTGTTAAAATCATTGTCATTAGTGGTGTGAAGCAGATCCCGCACCATGCCAAACATACGATGAGTACGCTCTGCAAAGAGATTGATTTCCTTGCGTGCCTGCAATATAGAAAGCTCTGCCGTAGAAAGCATACCACCTGTAATAAAGCGCAAACGATATTCCTCATCCTGCTCTCTCTGAGGAATGATTTTACAGACAGTTTTCTCTATCAACTTGACAAACCAAATAAGAATCAACACATTGCATATATTAAAAGTAGTATGAAAAGCAGACAGTTTAAAAGATACGGCAACAGCCGGATCTGCTGTTCTCATTATATCTTCTACAAACCATGAAACCCCCATAGTTACAGGCTTGAAAAGGCATAACACCCAAATAACCCCAAAAACATTGAACACCAAATGAGCCAGCGCAGCCCTCCTGGCCTGCGTATTGGCAGTCAGTGCGGCAAGGTTAGCGGTTATAGTGGTACCAATATTCTCGCCAAGTACCAACGCAGCCCCCAGCTCAAAACTAATCCAACCATTGGCACACATAATCAAAGTAATAGCCATCGTTGCAGCCGATGCCTGTACAATCATGGTAAGAACTGTACCGATGACAACAAATAAGATAACAGAACCAAATCCCATATCAGTATAGTTCTGAACAAAAGACAACATTTCGGGGTTTCTACTTAAGTCAGGAGCATTCGTCTTCAAGAGAGAGAGGCCCATAAACAAAAAAGAGAAACCGAATATAAATTCTCCAATGGATTTACGGTTACTCTTTCCTGAAAATAATAAGGGTACGCCAACAGCCAATAACGGAAGTGCCATAGCAGCAATATCTACTTTAAACCCTAACGCAGATATAATCCATGCAGTGACAGTGGTACCGATATTTGCCCCCATAATGACTCCAATTGATTGTGAAAGTGTAAGGAGTCCGGCATTAACGAAACTTACTACCATAACAGTAGTAGCAGAAGAGGATTGAATTAACGCAGTGATAAGAACACCGGTTAGCACTCCGGTTACCCGGTTGGTGGTCATCGCTGTGAGGATTTTACGCAGTCTGTCACCAGCAAACTTTTGCAGCCCCTCACTCATGATTTTCATTCCATAAAGGAATAGCGCCAGTGAACCTAGCAGCTTTAAGAAATCATAAAAAGAATACTCCATCTTTAATTAATTTGGTAGGAATTGGCTAATCTCCCTTTTATTCAGTAAATTTCAAGCCGTTTCACTACATTAGTAATAATTATTACGATTATGTTACAAATCTGTTGCAAAAATAACAATATTTCAAAGAACTTCCCAATCGGAAGCTCACTTTTGGATATTTATAATGGTTTTAATCTAGATATCCCATACGGACCGGTCAGTGCCAAAGTCAATAACAAAGTAGAAGGACTCAATTACCGGGCCTATAATAATAAGGATGTAGAGTTCCTGAACATACTGAATCCTTCAGGAATGCGTACCTATGTCCGTTCTCTCTGCTTCATCTTGTGCAAAGCGGTGGAGGACTTATACCCTGATGGAAAAATCATGCTTGAACATCCCGTATCTAAAGGATATTATTGCGCCTTGCAGATAGGACGCGAAACCGGGCTGGATGATGTTTCCCGTATTAAGCAGCGAATGAAAGAGATTGTGGAAGCCAACATCCCTTTCCACCGTTTTGAATGTCACACAACTGAAGTAGTAGAACTATTCCGCCGGAAAGGAATGATGGACAAAGTTAGACTGCTTGAAACTTCAGGGGAACTTTACTCCTATTATTATACTTTAGAAGATACCATTGACTACTACTATGGCAGTCTGTTGCCCAGCACCGGATATATCCGCAAATTCGACATTGTTAAATACTATGACGGCTTGTTGCTGCGAGTCCCCAACCGTCAGAATCCGGAAATATTGGAGGAAGTAGTAAAACAAGAAAAAATGCTGGAAGTATTCAAAGAGCACCGACGCTGGAATCAGATTTTAGGTGTGGGTACTGTAGGAGATTTCAATGTGGCCTGTAATGAAGGTTATGCCACCGATCTGATTAATGTGTCTGAAGCCTTGCAGGAAAAAAAAATTTCCAATATTGCTGATGAGATATACCACAGAGGAAAAAACGGTCAAAGAGTAAAACTGGTTCTTATCTCCGGTCCATCCTCTTCTGGTAAAACGACTTTCAGCAAACGACTCAGTATCCAGTTGATGGCAAACGGGCTGAAACCTTACCCCATCTCCCTGGACAATTACTTTGTTGACCGAGAAAAGACACCAAAAGATGAAAAAGGTGATTATGATTACGAATCATTGTATGCATTGGATTTGGAGTTCTTCAACAAGCAATTACAAGATCTGCTTCATGGAAAGGAAGTAGAGTTACCACGTTTCAACTTCACCACAGGAAGAAGGGAATTTAAAGGTGACAAACTTAAGATTGACGATAACATGATATTGATTCTCGAAGGGATTCATGCACTTAACCCCGAATTAACCCCTCATATTCCCGCCGAGAATAAATATAAAATATATGTATCGGCATTAACCACTATTCTGCTGGACAATCATAATTATATTCCGACTACCGACAACCGTTTGTTGCGCCGTATTATCCGCGATTACAAATACCGTGGCTATTCCGCAGAGGAAACAATCAGAAGATGGCCCAGCGTACGCGCCGGAGAAGAAAAATGGATCTTCCCATATCAGGAAAATGCAGATGCCATGTTCAATTCTGCCCTGTTGTTTGAACTGGCCATTATGAAGGATTATGCCATTCCTATTCTAAGGAATGTTCCCAATAACAAACCGGAATATTCAGAAGCATACCGTTTACGCAAATTCTTGGAATATTTCGCTTCGGTACAAGATAAAGAATTGCCTCCCACTTCTTTACTGAGAGAGTTTTTAGGAGGAAGCAGTTTCCGGTATTAACCTGTTATTAAACAGTATATAAGTTTTGTTTATGTGCAAAACAAACAGTAATTTCGGCCATTATTAAACAAGTATAAGTGAATGCACTCCAAAGGCTATAGAAAATTGTTCAACTGCCTGATGTTCTACTACTAAGAACATTTCTTCTTCAGGAGGGTATGCCAAAAGCCAGCAGACTGTACATTACACCACTATAAAGATGGATTAAATGACAGCGTATCTTACTTTTGGCATACGTTTCTTTCTATTTGATATCTTATTCTCTTGCACATCAATTGGTCGGATCCATTAATCCGCCCTTATGGAAATTTCTATTTATGAACCAGTAGACCTTATTACAACTCTTATGAAAACAACAATCAACGGTATGACAGACCGTATCCGACGCCTACGTCAAGAATCTTTTGATACACAACCTTCTTTGTCCATAGAACGTGCTCTGATAGAAACCGAATTTTACAAAGAAAACGAAGGAAAGTATCCAATTCCTATTCTAAGAGCACTGAACTTCCTTGAAATCTGTAAACGGAAAACTATATACATAGGTGAAGACGAACTGATTGTAGGTGAACGTGGACCACGCCCCAAAGCCGTATCGACTTTCCCTGAACTGACCTGTCACAGCGTGGAAGACCTTCATGTATTGAACACCCGCGAATTGCAGCGTTACACCATCAGCCAGGAAGATATAGACACCTATGAGCGCGAGGTAATTCCTTATTGGAAAGGGCGCACCCAACGCGAACGCATCTTCAATCATGTTCCCAAAGAATGGAAAGAAGCTTACGAAGTAGGAATGTTCACTGAATTCATGGAACAACGAGCCCCCGGCCATACTTCTCTGGACGGAAAGGTTTATCAACATGGCATGCTGGATTTGAAAGAACGTATTGCACATGAGTTGAAAAATCTGGATTTTATGAATGATCCAGAAGCAACCGACAAACAAGAAGAACTGACCGCCATGTCCATCTCCTGTGATGCCGCTATCATTTTTGCCGAACGCCATGCCGAACTGGCCGAAAAGATGGCTGGACAAGAAACCGATCCGAAACGCAAAGAGGAACTGAAAAAAATAGCGGAAATCTGCCGATGGGTTCCTGCACATGCCCCCCGTACTTATTGGGAGGCCATACAAATGTACTGGTTTGTCCATCTCGGCACCATTACAGAGCTGAACGGATGGGACGCCATGAATCCAGGACATTTTGACCAGCACCTCGCTCCTTTCTATGAAAAAGACCTGGAAGAAGGAATACTGACCCGTGCAGAGGCCAAAGAACTGATGTCATGTTTCTTTATCAAAGTAAATAATCAGACAGCCCCACCCAAAGTTGGCATCACCGCCAAAGAAAGCGGTACCTACAATGACTTTACCAATCTGAATATCGGTGGCATCAAACGTGATGGTAGCAACGGAGTCAGCGAAGTATCCTATATCATGCTCGAAACAGTAGATGATCTTCACCTGTTACAACCCGGAAGCGCCCTGCACATCAGTGTATGCACCCCGGAGCGTTTCCTGCGCGAAGGCTGCAAAGTAATCCGTAAGGGCTATGGCTACCCATCTGTATTCAATCCCGACACATACGTCATGGAACTGATGCGACAGGGAAAAACACCGGAGGACGCTCGTGAAGGCGGATGTAGCGGATGCATAGAAGTAGGCGCTTTCGGAAAAGAAGCTTACATACTGACCGGTTACCTTAACGTACCCAAGATATTGGAAGTCACCTTGCACAACGGAACAGATCCTGTATCAGGCAAGAAAGTAGGCTTGGTAACAGGAGATCCCTGTACCTTCCGGAGTTATGAAGCACTTTATGACGCATTTCTTAAACAAATCCATTATTTTGTAGATATGAAAGTACGCGTCAGCAACTACATTGACCGTATGTTCGCCAAATACGCTCCCGCCACTTTCCTGTCTTTGTTCATTGATGACTGTATCGCCAAAGGAAAAGATTATTATAACTGCGGACCGCGTTATAACACAAGCTATATTCAATGCACCGGTTTGGGTACTATTACCGACAGCCTCTCCGTTCTGAAAAAACATGTATTCGAAGAACGTAAATTCAATATGGAGCAAATCATCCATGCTACCGATACCAACTTCGAAGGACAGGAAGCCATGAGACAGTTCATACTGAACCGTACCCCTTTCTTCGGTAACGATGACGAATATGCAGACCGCATCGCCATCCAGATCTTTAACGACCTTTACGATGCCATCGAGGGAAAGCCGAACACCAAAGGCGAATGTTTCCATCTGAACATGTTGTCTACCACCTGTCACGTTTACTTCGGCAAAATGATGAATGCCACCCCCAACGGCCGTCTGGCCGGACGTGCCATCAGTGACGGTACCTCACCCTCACACGGAGCAGATACCCACGGGCCATCCGCCGTTATAAAATCATTAGGAAAACTGGACCAGGTGAAAAGCGGAGGCACTCTATTGAATCAGCGCTTCCTGCCTTCACTTCTTAAACACGATGAAGACATAGCCAAACTGGCAAGCCTCATCCGCAGCTATTTTGCTTTAGGAGGACATCACATTCAGTTCAACATAGTAGATACCGCTACCCTGCATGCCGCCCAAAAACATCCGGAAGAATACCGGGACCTATTGGTACGCGTAGCTGGATACAGTGATTACTTCAATGACATGAATACAGATTTACAATATGACGTAATAGCCCGCACGGCACAAGAAACCTTCTGACAAGATGAGTCTGATTTTCGACATCAAACGCTATGCCATCAATGACGGACCGGGCATCCGCATCACACTTTTCATGAAAGGATGCCCGCTCTCGTGCATATGGTGCCATAATCCCGAAGGCATTCGTAACGGAAAAGACAAACTATACACAGCCAAGAAATGCCTCGGCTGTGGAACTTGTCTGAAAGTATGTCCCAACGGGGCACTGACACTGACTCCCGAGGGTATTATCACCGACAAACAAAAATGCGTGTTATGCGGACGCTGTGCCGAAGAATGTCCGGCAATGGCTATCGAGATATCAGGAACGGAATATACCGCCGAATACCTGATGCATGAAATAGAAAAGGAAATTCCATTTATGGATCAATCGGGCGGTGGAGTTACTTTTTGTGGTGGAGAACCGTTGCTTCATCCCGAATTCTTGATTGATATACTGAAACGTTGCGGACAACAGGGAATTCATCGGGCGGTAGATACCACCCTGCTTGCCCGCAAAGAAACAGTGGATGAAGTGATGCGGAATTGTGAACTATTGCTTATCGACTTAAAATCAATGGACAGTACCGTACACCAGACATTCTGTGATGTTCCCAATGAATTAATTTTGAAGAACATCCGCAGAGTAGCAGAAGCTGACTTCCCTTATTATATCCGTATTCCATTGATTGAAGGAGTGAATGCAGATGAAAAGAACATAAAGCTGTCTGCCGAATTTTTGGCCAGTCTTCCACGGCATCCTGAGATCATTAACCTATTACCCTACCATGATATAGGAAAGGGAAAGCATGCAAAGCTAGGCAGTATCTATAACCCTAAAGGATATAAAATGCAAACGCCATCCGAGGAAGTACAACAGCAGTGCATACAAATCTTGACTGATTACGGTTTAAAAGCAACCATAGGTGGATAATTATATATCATCGTTCTGTAGTAAAAGGACCTTCGTACCCCAAAAACGTGCCCCGTCCTCCGTTATCAAATAATCTTCCTCATTACGCAACTCTGTAAACTCACGATAACTCTCCAACTTATCATAATCGATAAAATCCTTAAAGCATTTTTCCGCTTTCCAACAATCTATTAATATAGATACCCGGTTCTATAGTAAGTTCAAATTCCGGTTCCAAAGATCCGGCCAGCCTTAATAATTTACGGCTGACCTAAGTACTTTTCTAATGAATCACCTGTCTTTTAGCAACTGCTTTTTCCAAACACTTCTTCAAATCCGCGGCAGAACCAGTTTCTGTCACTCCCACCCTCTACGCTTTCTCACACAAGGCAGGCTGGATCCCATCCATACAATATGATATCCATATCGCCAATCCGGCATAGGGCAAGTCCTAAAAATAAAGAGAAGTAGAACCTTGGCGGAAATGATAAGTATTATCCTCGCCACTCTCCTCGTTGTCCCAAATAGCAAGAAACCTATCCCCACGTTTTTTCAAACTATTACGATGGGTTGTATAAGTTTCTTTTGCAAACATAATCTTATGTTTTTTGTATAGATGACAGGTAAAGATAGCCATCCCCTTAAAATAATCCCCCCAAAAAGGAAGATTATTACAATACAATTTCCTATTTTTGTCGCAATAAACAAGGAAATAAAAATATTATGGCACAAGGCTCACGTCAAGTACAAACACAAGCCCAGCAACAAATACAAACCTTATCTCCACAACAGATACTGGTAGTGAAATTGCTGGAACTGCCCACTGTGGAGCTGGAAGAACGTATCCATTCCGAAATACTGGATAATCCGGCCCTGGAGGAAGGGAAAGAAATGCCCGAAAATGAAGATGACAACACAGAATACGTTGAGAACGAAGACGGAAATACAGACTCGAACGAAGATTTTTCATTAGGCGATTACAGCAACGAAGATGATATTCCCGATTATAAACTACAGGAACATAATCGTTCCAAAGAAGGAGTAGCCGAAGAAATCCCTTTCTCGGATGCCGTATCTTTTTATGAAATATTGAAAGACCAGTTGCAGATGCAGGAACTTACCCCAGAACAACGAGATATAGCAGAATACTTGATCGGTTCATTGGACGATGACGGCCTGTTACGCAAAAATATGGAGTCTATCATGGATGAACTTGCCATCTATCGAGGCATCTATACCACTGAGGAGGAATTAAATAAAATCTTGGAAATAATCCAAGACTTTGATCCGGCAGGTATCGGTGCCCGCAGTTTACAAGAATGTCTTCTGCTACAAATACAAAGAAAAGCCGATTCACCGTTAAAACAAATAGAACTGGACATCATCGGTAAATGCTGTGATGAGTTTACCCGCAAAAACAAAGAAAGGATTATCCAAAAACTAGGTATTACCGAAGAACAATATAATGAGGCGGTGAGCGATCTCACCAAACTGAATCCTCGTCCGGGCAGTTCACTGGGTGAAGCAATGGGCAAAAATATGCAGCAGATCATTCCCGACTTCATTGTAGAAACGTATGAGGATGACACCATTACTCTAAGTTTAAACAATCGTAATGTTCCTGAGTTGCGTCTGAGCCGCCAGTTCACCGAACTACTGGATGAACACACCCGCAACAAAGACAATCAGAGCAAAGCCTCAAAGGACGCACTGATGTTCCTAAAACAAAAAGTAGATGCCGCACAAGGTTTTATCAACGCCGTAAAACAGCGACAACATACGTTGCTCACCACCATGCAAGCCATTATAGATATTCAGCGCCCCTTCTTTTTGGAAGGAGACGAATCCCTGCTAAAGCCCATGATCCTAAAAGATGTAGCCGAACGCTCGGGATTGGATATTTCCACCATATCACGGGTAAGCAACAGCAAATATGTACAAACAAACTATGGTATCTATTCGTTGAAATTCTTTTTCAGCGACGGTTACACTACCGAAGACGGTGAAGAACTCTCTGTCCGCGAAATCAAGCGTATTCTGAAAGAATGTGTAGACACCGAAGACAAGGAAAAACCGTACACTGATGATGAACTGGCCGAAACACTAAAAACGAAAGGCTACCCCATAGCCCGCCGTACTGTAGCCAAATACCGCCAACAGCTTAACATACCCGTCGCACGATTAAGAAGGTAATATAAATTATATGGAAGCTAACGAAACAACCGAAACAATAGCAGTAGGCAAGAAAAACAGTCCGCTTGAAGTCAGTTCACGTATCATATCAGGCATATTCACGCCTTTTATGATTCCTTTTGTGGCATTTTTCCTGCTTTTTTTCTTCACTTATCTTCGTATCATGCCCATCCAGTACAAACTGATAGTATTGGGCATAGTCTACTGTTTCACCATTCTGATGCCGATGCTCGCCATCTACCTGTTCCAAAAAATAAACGGTTGGGGTATTCATGAATTGGGACACCGCGAAAAACGTTTCGTACCATATGCGTTGACTATCATCAGCTATGTCACCTGTCTCATCACCATGTATAAGATACACCTGCCCCGCTATATGTCAGGTATTATCGTAGCCGCCCTCATCTGCATGATCCTTTGCACGCTGATCAATTTCAAGTGGAAAATCAGCACACACGTGGCAAGCAGCGGCATGATGGTAGGCGGATTATTATCCTACAGCTTTATATTCAATTTCAATCCTGTATGGTGGCTCTGTTTTTTCATTTTGCTATCCGGGATGCTTGGCACAGCCCGTATCATTGTAAAACAGCATACCTTATTAGAAGTTTTAGCCGGATTTATTGTCGGATTGTTTTGTGGTGTCATTGGAATTTTGTTTATTTGAAAAAAATTAGTATTAACCTTATAAATTGAAAGCATTATGGAATTTCCAAGCAATGTAAAGTATACCAAAGAACACGAATGGATACGAGTAGAAGGTGATATAGCTTATGTAGGCATCACTGATTATGCACAAGAGCAACTGGGTGACATCGTATTCGTAGATATCACAACTGAAGGAGAAACTTTAGAAAAAGATGAAGTTTTCGGTACTATTGAAGTAGTAAAAACGATTTCGGACTTGTTCCTTCCTGTTTCAGGAGAAGTTTTGGAACAGAATGAAGCATTGGCCGACAATCCCGAATTAGTAAACCAAGACCCGTATGGTAAAGGGTGGCTGATTAAGATTAAGCCCAATGACTCTAATGACGTTAACGATTTGCTGGATGCTGAAGGATATAAAGCATTAGTCAACGAATAATATAGATTCCCATTAGGAATTGTTCAAGCGCGGATTACGCGGACCTCACGGATTTTTCTATCCGCGTTCATCCGTATAACCCGTGCTTGAAGTAAATATATAAACCAAACAATAACAAAAAACAATGAAACCTATCGTAAGCATTATCATGGGTAGCACTTCCGATCTTCCCGTAATGGAAAAAGCTGCCAAATTACTGGACGAGATGCACGTACCTTTCGAAATGAACGCCCTTTCGGCACACCGCACTCCCGAAGCTGTGGAGGAATTTGCGAAAAATGCTGCAGGCCGTGGAATTAAAGTCATCATTGCCGCTGCCGGCATGGCTGCCGCACTTCCCGGTGTCATTGCTGCAAATACCACATTGCCTGTTATCGGTGTCCCCGTTAAAGGTTCAGTTCTTGATGGCGTAGACGCACTTTATTCTATCATCCAAATGCCTCCCGGAATTCCTGTAGCTACCGTAGCAATCAATGGAGCCATGAATGCAGCTATTCTGGCCGTACAAATGCTAGCATTGAGTGATACAGAACTAGCCACCAAGTTTGCAGACTACAAGACCGGCTTGAAAAAGAAAATCGTGAAAGCCAACGAAGAACTGAAAGAAGTCAAGTTTGAATATAAAACAAATTAACTAGTGGTTAGTGATTAGTGGTAAGTGGTTAATATTTCAGCGCAGCCCACTAATCACTAACCACTCACCACTAATCACTAACTATGGATTTATTCAATTACTCCCGCCGCGAATCTTCCGAAGTGAATATCGGAGCCACTCCCTTGGGTGGCAACAACCCCATCCGTATTCAGAGCATGACAAATACCGTCACTATGGATACCGAAGCCTGTGTGGAACAAGCCAAACGCATTATAGATGCCGGCGGTGAATACGTTCGCCTCACCACACAAGGTGTCCGTGAAGCCGAAAACTTGAAGAATATCAATATCGGATTACGCTCTCAAGGATATGATACTCCATTGGTGGCCGATGTACATTTTAACCCCAAAGTAGCCGATGTAGCGGCACAATATGCAGAAAAGGTACGCATCAATCCGGGAAATTACGTAGACCCGGGACGTACTTTCCAGAAACTGGAATACACTGACGAAGAATATGCGCAAGAAATAGAAAAGATACGTGCCCGCTTCATTCCTTTTCTAAATATCTGCAAGGAAAACCACACCGCCATCCGCATCGGGGTAAACCACGGTTCTCTGTCAGACCGCATCATGTCTCATTATGGTGACACCCCTGAAGGTATGGTGGAATCGTGCATGGAATTTCTGCGTATCTGTGTTGCGGAACATTTCAACGATGTGGTTATTTCCATCAAAGCATCCAATACCGTAGTAATGGTCAGGACGGTCCGTCTGCTGGTAAAGGAAATGGAAAAGGAAGGCATGGCTTTCCCGCTTCATTTGGGGGTTACCGAAGCAGGGGACGGCGAGGACGGAAGAATAAAATCCGCATTAGGAATAGGCGCACTCCTTGCAGATGGCTTGGGAGATACCATTCGTGTTTCATTGAGCGAGGCTCCTGAAAACGAAATTCCGGTAGCCCGCAAACTGGTTGATTATATACTAACTCGGGAAGGACATCCTTTTATTCCTGGAAAAGAAGCTCCGCAGTTCAACTACCTATCTCCGGGGCGCCGGAAGACTAAGGCTGTCCGAAACATTGGAGGAGATAATCTTCCCGTAGTAATAGCCGAACGTCTGGAAGGGTCTTTCGAAACTAATCCTCAGTTCAAACCTGACTATATTTATTGCGGTGGAAGTGTGCCCCAATCACGAGATAACAATATAGCCTATCTAGTAGATGCCAATGCATGGAATCCAGAAGACAAAAATGTCTATCCGGCATTTAACTACCAGCAGATGATAGAATTACATCACACGGTTTCCGATCTGAAATTCCTGTTTCTGCCCTATATGGCTATGAATGACGAAGTAATCGCAGCCCTTAAACTACATCCCGAAGTGGTAATCATCGCCCAAAGCAATCATCCCAACCGCCTCGGCGAATATCGTGCCATGACACACGAACTGATGAATGAAGGGTTAGAGAATCCGGTCGTATTCTTCCAATACTATCAGGAAACGAAAGCTGAAGACCTGCAAATCAAAGCGGCAGCTGATATGGGTGCACTAATTTTTGACGGACTCTGTGACGGAATCTTCTTGTACAACCAAGGCCCCTTGAGTCATATAGTGGTAGATACCACTGCATTTGGTATCCTGCAAGCCGGCAGAATCCGAACCAGCAAAACGGAATACATTTCATGTCCGGGATGTGGTCGTACCTTATATGATTTGGAGTCTACCATCGCCCGTATCAAAACAGCTACCTCGCACTTGAAAGGTCTGAAGATCGGCATTATGGGCTGTATTGTCAATGGTCCCGGCGAAATGGCGGATGCCGACTATGGCTATGTAGGTGCCGGTCGTGGAAAAATCAGCCTCTATAAAAAGAAAGAATGCATAGAAAAAAACATTCCCGAAGATCAGGCTGTTGAGAAGTTGATCGAGCTCATCAAAGCCAATGGTGACTATACAGAAAAATAAAACGTCCAAATTATGGATTATCAACAGATTCTAAAAGACATCTATCAAGAAATCCAGCCCTACGCCTCTATTGGCAAACAGGCTGATTACATTCCGGCACTTGCCAAAATCAACCCAGATCAATTCGGAATGTGTATCCATACGATACAAAACAAAACTTTCATGCATGGAGAAGCCACCACCGGCTTCTCCATCCAAAGTATTTCGAAAGTTTTTTCACTTGCCATGTGTTTGAGTCTTGAAGGAGATAATCTATGGAAAAGAGTAGGTAAAGAACCTTCGGGAACAGCTTTCAACTCACTAGTACAACTGGAGGTAGAAAAAGGAATTCCTCGGAATCCCTTTATTAACGCCGGAGCCATTGTAATGACAGATATCCTGCTGAACCATCTGAAACACCCCGAAGAAGAATATCTTCGTTTCGTCCGCTCAATCAGCGGAAATAACCAAATTCATTATAATGAAGAAGTTGCCCTGTCCGAACGTAAAAACGGTTATCTGAATGCGGCAATCACCAACCTGTTGAAATATTATCATAACATCGACAATGACATAGAACGTGTACTTCATTTCTATTTCCTGCAATGCTCCATAGAAATGAGTTGTTATGATTTATCCAAAGCCTTTTTGCCGTTTGCCAACCATAAACAGGCTTTTACATTCGAAGGAATCACGCTGACCGCCTCTCAAGTGAAACGTATCAATGCCATCATGCAAACATGTGGATTCTATGACGAAGCAGGAGAATTTTCTTATTTGGTAGGTCTTCCGGGGAAAAGTGGTGTGGGAGGCGGTATAGCCGCAGTTTACCCACTACGATATTCAGTTGCAGTGTGGAGCCCGAGATTGAATCCAAAAGGAAATTCCGTTATGGGAATCAAGGCGCTGGAACTATTGACAACACAGACACAGGAATCTATTTTCTAGGAAACAAGTATCTCTCCATACTCAATCATCTTCTTTCTTGTTGGAATAATCCAGAATGAAGTTGAATATAACACGCATAATACTTATAGCCTTTCTATAAAAGAGAGAAGTACCTGGAATTTATGTAGAAATTATTGACCATGCTTAATAAATAACCGTTTTTACCCTCAATGGAACATCTTCTGTTTGCCATAAATAAAAGAAATAACCGACAGCCAAAGTCTTTTGAAGATATCCTGAACAGGCACTTAAAAACCTGCCTCAGCATTTCAAATGTCCAAGACAGGTTCCCTTATATTTTATAGAGATACAGATCAATATCTGTTTCTGCCACCGCCATAGCCATTATCTCCGCGACTACCACCATAGCCACCACCACGACTGTTGTTACCGCCACGATAACCACCACCGCCATTGTTGCCATAGCTACGACGCGGACGTTCTTCTCTAGGACGAGCTACTGACACAGAAAGAGTTTTTCCATCCATGTCCACTTCATTAAGAGCTGCAATCGCTTTATCTCCAGCTTCATCATCAGCCATTTCAACAAAACCATATCCCTTAGAACGACCGGTCTCTCTGTCCATTATAATCTTAACAGAAACAACTTCACCATACTCTGCAAATAATTCTCCAAGTTCGGCTTCACTCATATTATAGTTAAGCCCTGCAATAAAAATGTTCATTTTAAAATAAATGTTTTAATAAAAAAATAAGTGCGTTTTGCTATTAGGAATCTTACAGAGAGACAAACGATTCTACCATCATCACTAAAGAATAAGTTGGAAAAGTATTAATGTACTTCTATGAGGATACTTAATGCAGGGGACAAATGTACGCAATTAGACTTGAACTCAAAACTAATTGGAGATTTATTTTTAATAATAAATGTTTTTTCGTTCTCTTTGAAAGAACAGACAAGTTTTAAAACGGAAATAACTGTTCCTCAAATACATATTTATACTTTAAAAGCTATTATACAGAAAGTTATCCTGTACTACATATCAAAAAGATAACCAATCTCCAGCCAGATCAGCATTCTTTATAGCAACAGACCAGATACTTTCCGTAGAAGGAATTATTATGGAAGAAATTTCAGGAACAGGAACTACAGAAAATTCTTCAGTTTCCAAACAAGCTGCGAGAAACCGCAAAGTAATAAAATACAGAAAGAGAACTTATCTTTTTCATCTTCCCAACCATAATTCCGGATTAAGTTTAGCCGTTTCCTTACGAAGTTGAAAATGCAAGACCGTATTACCCGAACTATCTGTATGGATAGTACCAAGAACGGTACGTGTATTGACTTTGCTGCCTTTAGAAACCGATACGGAAGAAAGGTTGCAATAGACAGAGATGTAATTACCATGACGCACCAGTATATTGTTCAAACCATTATACTGGAAAATAGCCGAAACTTCTCCATTGAAAACGGCACGTGCCTGCGCTCCCGGTTTGCCCTTGATATCAATCCCTTTATTATCCAGTTTCACATTACGCAAACCATCTACGGCATACTGTCCGTAATGGCTGACAATCACGTATGGACCGGTAATGGGAACCGGCAAAATACCCCGGTTACGTTCAAAACTGCCCGACAGCTGGCGGTCCTCATTATTCAGACTGAACTTCTCCACCGGAGCGACCTTCTTTGTAGACTCATTTTTTTCCGTAGATTTAGAACGGGACGCCCCTCCCGTAGTTTCACGCTCCGCTTTCTTAGCTGCTGCCGCCTTTGCGGCAGCCTCAGCAGCGGCTTTCCTACGAGCTTCCTCCTCTGCACGCTTTCTAGCTTTCTCTATTTCAATTTCAATCAAACGGTCAATCTGGGCATTCAATTGCTCAGCCGAACGTTTTTTCTTCCTTATCTCGCTTTGTATACCTTTCTGCTTCTTTTGCAAATTCGCCAAAAGAGTCTGGCGCTCCTTTTCCTGAATCTCCAGTTTGGCCTTTTCAACCTCACCCTGTTTTAAAAGATTCTGTTTGGCATGCTTAGTTTGTTCCACTTCTCTTTTTTTAGCGGCAATTTGCTTCTGCTTACGTTCTATCTCCATTCCTTGAAGGCGCTGGAAGTTTGCATATTCCTGCACATAACGCATACGACGGTAAGTCTGACTCAAATTCTCGGCAGAAAAAATAAACATTAATTTCTCTTGAACAGACTTGTTACGATACATGTATTGCACCGAAGTTTCATACTTCCGCTTCTTGTCTTTCAAATCACGCTGAAGTTTATTCAGTTGTTTCTGTAAAGAAGCGATCTCACTTGTCAATGTATGAACATCACTCTCTATGGTATTGATATATTTTCTTCTCTCCTCAATCTGACCTGTCAGCAAAGCAAGGTTGTCCAACTGGCTTTTCACATCCTTTTTGGTAGATTGCAACAAAGTTTCAGACTCGGCAATCTGCTGGTGAAGTTCCTTCCGTTTGGCTTCAAGCTCCCTTATTTTCCGAGTACTTTGCGCTGAAATAGTACTTAAAAAGCAGCAGGCTATGAGTAGTAAGAAGATACGTTTCATTATTTAATAAGCTGTTTTAGCAAATCTTGCAATTCTATTCTTTCGTATTTTCCGGGCACTTCGGTATGAGCTTCCCAATCCTTATTGGTAGAAAGGCGGGAAAGTTCAAATACAGCCGTAACCGGTTTGGCAGCCCCTTCAAAAGAAACCGTCATAGTTCCCGGAAACTGTCTCTGCTCCAACGGACGAAACTTATCATAACGCCAATTTATCCCGTACCGGGTACCGGACAAGCCGATATGACTTTCTTTCAGCAGCCCATCATTTGTATTGGTACGAAAACGGTAGGCGAAATGTTTGCCGTTCTTAACTTCTATTAATGCATTTTCGTTTTCAGGACGCACAGCAAAGGACGAAATATCACGGACAGTCAGCACCTTTTTTCCCGGAAGAAAAATTTCATTCATAAACAAGGCCTGCAAAGTATGAAAATCCAAATCAGCCTTTGCCAGATTCTTCAATTCATCAAAAGGAACTTGTACATAACGTTTGTTCATGCGATCCATCACTAAAACTCCGTCCGGAGATATTTCAGCACGTGCCACTTCAATACCCAAAAATGGAGCGATAGAAAGCTGGATTACTTCATCACGTTTCATGCGCAACGTACCATTTACTTTAGTCGGTCCTTTACCGTTCAAGTCAACGGCCAATGACATTTTCGCAGTAATTGCATCCCATCCCGGAGAACGGCTAATCAGCTCTTCCATATATTCCGACTCGGATAAATTGCCAATAGATACCCCTTTCTTCATACTCCGGGTAGATGAACATGAAGAAATAAATATAATCAGCAAAGCGCTAAACAAATAAAAACAGACACGTTTCATCATTCTGCAAAGTATTTCTTTTGTACAATTTTCTTTCTCAATAAGTTCAATTCCTTTTCACTACGTTCTTCACTACCTTCTTGAGGAGGCTCCTTGGATAATTTTTCCGCTTGTTGCCAATATTCCAAAGCCTTTTCACGATCTCCATTCATATAGTAAATATCTCCACAATGCTCTACAACAACGGAACTTTTACTTCCATCATTCTGCATAGCCTGGTCAATGTAAATTTTTGCTTCTACATATTTACCTTTCTCAAAAAGTATCCAGGCATAGGTATCCAGATACGTACCATTGGTAGGTTCGGCCTTTACGGTACGATAACTCATTTCTTCCGCTTTATCCAGGTTTTTACGCTCTACAGACAGGTAATAGGCATAATTATTCAAGGCCCCTATATTGTTTTCCTTATAAACCAAAGCGGAATCGTATGCGGCATATGCCTCCACATTCATCTTCTTTATATGATAAAGATCCCCCATAATGGCATAGAAATCAGAAACGATATCCTTATTGCTTTTATCTGTTACTTGATTCACTCCTTTTTTAAAAACCTCCAATGCCTCGTCTGTTTTCTCTTTCTGATGATAGGCCAATCCCATATAATAATAGAATTCCAATACATCCGGAGTATATTCTAAAGCAGGAGCACACAATTTGATTACTTCATCCATATTCTGCTCACGAATGGCAAAACTCAATAGCTGCAAGCGTGCCGGCGTATTTTCCGGATCAATTTCAAGCACTTGGTGCAAAACAGGGGTTGCCTCTTTATCCATCTTTTTCGTCAGAAGATATTGGGCCGCCAACATAGCAATATCTGCATTCTCTTGTTTTTCCTTCAATATAGAAGTAAACAGGCCTGCTATTTTCGTACTGTCCTTGTTCGTTTGCTCGGAACGCAGAATAAGCTGGCGCATAATGTTCATCTTTGTATCGCTATCCACATTATCATTCAGCAAAATAGTATCCAACTGTACCTGATACAAACTATCCTGCCCTTTTTTCTCGTAATAAGAAGCCATGGAAAGCAACGCCGGCGCATAGCCCGGTTCTTCCTTCAATACTTTCTGATAAGTTTCGTATGCTTCTTCTTCCTTACCGTTGTTCAGATAGACATCTCCCAAAATGGTAAGATAACGCATGTCATATGGATATTCTTTTGCCAAATTCTCAATCTCCGTAAATGCCTGCTGGTCATTGTTCATGGCCAGATACATACGGAATTTCTCCATGCTGATTTGTTCAGACTTCCCATCCAAGGCTTCAAGGCGGTTCAATGTATTAACTACCTGCTGATAGTCCTTGGTACGGGTATAGAGATCAATCAAAGCCATCAACGGTTCCAGACGTGAGGGGAACTGGCTCGCCATATCCTCATAAACATAAATGGCTTTCGGGTAATTTCCCTTACCTTGATAATAGGCTGCCAAAGTTTGCTTATACCAAAAGCTCTTAGGATCGGCATCCACTGCCTTCTTCAAAGCTTCCTCCCCTTTTTCCGGCTGATTGAGAAACATATGGAAGCGGGAAATTTCGAACAAAGTAGCGGCTCCTTGCGGATAAATGTCCAAACAGTGACTATACATTTCGAAAGCCGCATCCAAGTCACCTTTTTCCTTCATCCGAAGCGCTTCCAAAAAGAAATAGTCGTATTTACGGCGCTGCTCCGGAGTAAGCGGATCCTTTTCCTCCACAACAGCTTTATTTCCGGACAAGCCGGAAGCTCTCTTCACCGTACCGCATGAAACAAGCATGCCTATCAGACATACACATAGCATGGGCACATATTTCAATCTTCTATTCATTGTTTCCTTTTACTTTTTTCCGGTATGTCCAAAGCCACCTGCACCACGTTCCGTTTCGTCCAGCACCTCCACTTCCTGCCATTCGGCATGTTCGTGACGGGCTACAACCATTTGCGCAATGCGCTCCCCATCTTCTATCATAAAATCCTCAGATGACAAATTGACCAGGATAATACAAATTTCACCACGATAATCGGCATCAATTGTGCCCGGAGAATTCAGGACTCCGATGCCTTTCTTAATAGCCAGCCCGCTACGTGGACGGATTTGCGCTTCAAAACCTTCAGGCAATGCGATATAAAGTCCCGTAGGAACCAAACAACGTTGCAAGGGTTTCAGCACAATCGGTTCGTCAAGATTAGCACGGATATCCATCCCTGCCGATTGCCCGGTAGCATACTCGGGTAAAGCATGTTTTGATTTATTGATTACCTGTATTTTCATAATTTTAATAATTTATCAATATGCTTATATGGCAATGTGCTAATAATTTGCAGACAACAAACACAGTCCAGACATGATACAGCCCATTGGCATATTGACGAATCAACACATTGCCACATGATTAATAAGGTGCGAATTTACACATTTAGATGGATTTATCTAAGCGTTTACAGTTTTTTAAACGGAAGTTTCTTACTTTTTGCAAACAGATAAAGCCTGAATTATGAACTGGAAACAATTAATATCAAATAAACGCTTCGGCATGGAAGAACTACACGAGGCCCGTAAAGATGACCGTACCGAATTCCAACGCGATTATGACCGTCTCATCTTCTCAGCACCTTTCCGTCGTTTGCAAAACAAAACTCAAGTATTTCCTTTACCGGGTAGCGTATTTGTACACAACCGGTTGACTCACAGCCTTGAGGTTTCTTGTGTGGGGCGTTCTTTAGGAAACGATGTCGCCAGCCAGCTTCTGAAGAAGCACCCAGCCTTGGCCGACTCCCATATATCGGAAATAGGTTCCATCGTTTCATCCGCATGTCTGGCACACGATCTGGGAAATCCTCCTTTCGGTCATTCGGGAGAAAAAGCCATTTCAACTTACTTCTCGGAAGGACAAGGAATGGCATTGAAAAAAGAACTTTCACCGATGGAATGGGATGATTTAACCCACTTCGAAGGAAATGCCAATGCATTCCGAATCCTCACCCACCAGTTTGAAGGAAGACGGAAAGGAGGGTTCGTGATGACCTACTCCACACTGGCGTCCATCGTAAAATACCCTTTTTCCTCACAATTGGCAGGAAAGAAATCAAAATTCGGCTTCTTCTTAAGCGAAGAGGCTGATTATCAGAAAATAGCCGGAGAATTAGGGATTATCCGGCTCAGCAAACCGGATGAGCCTTTACGCTACGCACGCCATCCGTTGGTCTACCTGGTAGAAGCCGCAGATGATATTTGTTATCAGATGATGGACATAGAAGACGCACATAAATTAAAACTTCTGACACATGATGAAACCAAAGGACTGTATATGCAGTTCTTTGATGAGAAAAGAAGAAAACGCATTGAAGAAGTTTGCCGGATTGTAACAGACGTCAATGAACAGATAGCTTATTTACGTTCTTCGGTCATAGGCGCACTGATAAAGGAATGCACACGAGTATTCACTGAAAATGAAGAAAAGATATTGACCGGGGAATTTGAAGGCACCCTGATAATGCACATTTGCAGTCCATTGAAAGAGGCCTATGACAATTGTTCTGCAATTGCCTTTCAAAGAATATATCGTTCCAGCGATGTGCTGGACATAGAATTGGCAGGATTCAGGGTTATCAGTACCTTGATTGACCTGATGATTAATGCAGTGTGCTCTCCGGAAAAAGCGTATTCACAACTACTTATCAACCGCATATCCGGACAGTACAATGTCAACGCACCTACTTTATATGGAAAAATTCAAGCCGTGCTGGATTACATATCGGGCATGACAGACGTATATGCGCTCGACCTCTACCGGAAAATCAAAGGCAACAGTCTGCCGGCAGTATAATAAAAACATTGTCAGATGCGAGCAAGATGAACCCTGTAAATTTTATCTGCACCTGACAATGTTTCCCCAAATACTACTATTAGTCCGATTATTTGGTCAGTATGGGATGAGCGCCTGAAGTTATTTTCATAGCTTCAGGATGTTGCTTTACAAACGATTCGATATGACGTACCCGTTTGTCTTCCAGAATTTCATTGACTGCAATCAGAATTCCGGTTTCCTCCACATCTCCGAATCCATAATTAATCGCTGTTCCAAACATACGCATTGTAGGAGACAGACTCATATATGCATTGACCAAAGGAGGAATATTATACCCCAGCTTACGCACTTCCGTATTCAAGATCTTGTAATCTTCTTTAAAGGAATCATAACAGAAAAGATTTTCCAACATTTTCTTATCTGTTTCTATTTCCAGCGGTTTCATCGGAGTTATCAATTTATCTTTATCACCGAAATGTTTATTCAGGAAGTATAATATCATGTCACGCCCCTGACGATGATAACTAGGATACATAGTCATCTTACCAAAAAAATATTTCACATTAGGCTTAATCACGGTTAATGCGCCCAAACCATCCCACAAATTATCCAAAGCAAACAATCCCTTGGAACCGGCACGGGTTGACTGATATTCCAATGTAACAAATGAGCGTCCCAACTCCACCGTGTAAGGCAAATATTCTTTCAAAAAAACTTCCGAGAAATTAAACATGTGAGCAGTAGCCAGCACAGGCTTCCCATGTTCATCAAATTGCACCTCATCCCCCAAAAGATAACGATAACCTCCCAAAATCTCCTCCGCTTCAGGATTCCATACAACTAATTGCTTATATGGATTTTCCATCACGTCATATTCATCGATATCCATCGCCTTTCCTGTTCCGCCACCTGCAGCACGAAAGGCTATTTCTCTCAACCGGCCAATCTCCTTCATCACATTGGGTGAATCCTGATACGTTATGACGTAAATTTCATTATGACTTTTATTCGTAAACCTCAGGCGTTTATCCTCGGAAAGTTCCGCCTTCAGAATCTCTTTGCTAATCGGTGCAATAATTTCTTCCATATCTTTTTTCTCTCTTTTGTCTATTATAGCTTGTAGACTACATCTTTTACAAACTGCGCCCACTGAGCCGGGGTCTTTGTCTTGTCGAAAGTTTGCCAAGGAATGGGTTTTCCAATGGTCAAGGTAAAGGTTTTATGACGATTTTTCAACATTTCATCTGCCAAGTAAAGCATAGCAATATTAAACTTAATGCCAAGTGCCTTACATATATTTGCCAAATTATAAAAAAAGTCTGAGTTCCGGCCCTCAAAGTGCAAAGGTACCACATCACGATGCGTTTCAATACTTTTAGTGACAAATGTCTTTTTCCATTCCAAATCCTTGATTTCCCCACCCTGTCTACGGGAACATAACCCCGCAGGAAACATAATGATATGATTATCCGAGGCAAACCCTGCCTCTACCATCTTCGGGAAATCCCTGGATTGCGAGCCTGTTTTATTGATAGGAATACATAAAGGAGCCAAACCATGCAAATTCATCAACAAATCATTGACCAAATAGCGTACATTACCATTGTAATGTTTTCCCAATATATACCCCAAAGCAACTCCATCCTGTCCCCCCAGCGGGTGATTGCTGACAAAAGTGCATTTACCGTTTTCAGGCAAGTTTTCCAAACCTTTTATCTCCACTTTTGCATCCAGGAACTCCATACAAGCTTCCAGAAAGTCAACTCCGACTTTATTTTTGGAGTCTTTTAAAAAGACATTCAGTTCATCCTGATGCACGATATGCTTCAGGTACGAAACGACAAAACGGGGAATATATTTATATTTTTTCCCGGCTTTCGTTTTCAATATCTTTTCTATGTCGATTAAAAATATAGAGTCGTCAGTCATTTTGCAAACGTTCTTTTCCATGCAAAAGTAACTTATCTTTTTTTATATTGGCAATTTATGACAGAAAAAACTCTTAATCCCTAAAGAAATTAAGAGTTTTTGTGTATGAAACTATACAAATTCTTTCATTTTTGCGCAAAACAAAAACGAATGTGCAATAGTTTGGTTTCGTTTTTCAACCTCCGAGAAGCTGCCCTTTCCATTATTTTTTATCATAAAATTATTAATTTTAAACCTCCTGTTTACCAAGCTACTAGCTACATTAACAGCCTGTTGAAAACTTCTCGAAATATTTTCTTAAAATATTGTGGGGAATTGTGGGGGGAATTGTGTAATTTTACACCTTGAACAATATAATAAGGTGTAAACATGCGATTTCTTGGGAATTCTGAAGCAAAGACGGATGCAAAAGGCAGAGTGTTCCTGCCTGCCGTATTCAGGAAGCAGCTACAAGCTGCCTCCCAGGAGTGCCTGATTTTACGCAAAGACACCTACCAAGACTGCCTGGTACTTTACCCTGAAAATGTGTGGAACGAACAAATGAACGAACTACGTTGCAAACTCAATCGCTGGAATTCCAGACACCAAATGATTTTCCGTCAGTTCGTTTCGGATGTAGAAGTTATCACATTGGATGGAAACGGGCGCTTTCTGATTCCAAAACGATATTTGAAATTAGCTAAAATACAGCAAGATGTACGTTTTATCGGATTGGACGACACTATAGAAATCTGGTCTAAAGAAATAGCAGACAAACCCTTCATCACACCGGAGGACTTTGGAAAAGAATTGGAAGAAATTATGGGAACTAATAACAACGTAGAAATAGAATGAGTGAAGCAAAACAGATATATCATGTACCGGTATTATTAAACGAGAGCGTAGACGGAATGAACATCCAACCCGGAGGTATTTATGTAGATGCCACTTTCGGCGGCGGAGGACATTCCAAGGAAATTCTAAGCCGGCTGGATAGCACCGCGCATCTATATAGTTTTGACCAAGATGAAGATGCCGAGAAGAATATTGTAAGCGACAGCCGCTTCACTTTTGTGCGTAGTAACTTCCGCTATCTTCCCAACTTCCTACGTTATTATGGCGTGGAAGGGGTGGATGCCATTTTGGCCGATCTGGGCGTTTCCTCACATCACTTTGACGACTCCGAACGTGGATTCTCATTCCGCTTCGAGGGCAAATTAGACATGCGGATGAACAAACGCGCAGGTATGACAGCTGCTGATGTAGTGAACACCTATGACGAAGAACGTTTGGCTAATATTTTCTATTTATATGGTGAATTGAAGAACAGCCGCAAACTGGCATCAGCCATCGTTAAAGCACGAGGTGTAAAACAAATTGTCACCATCGGTGATTTCCTCGAAGTCATCAAACCGCTTTTCGGACGGGAACGTGAAAAGAAAGAGCTCGCAAAGGTGTTCCAAGCTTTACGCATAGAGGTAAATCAGGAAATGGAAGCATTGAAAGAAATGCTTTATGCAGCAACCAAGGCACTGAAACCGGGAGGCAGACTGGTAGTAATCACCTATCACTCTTTAGAAGACCGCATGGTAAAGAATATCATGAAAACCGGAAACATAGAAGGCAAGGCCGAACAAGATTTCTTTGGTAATGTACAGACACCTTTCAAACTAGTCAACAACAAAGTTATTGTTGCCGGCAACGAAGAAGTGACACGCAATCCGCGCTCCCGAAGCGCCAAGTTGAGAATTGCAGAAAAGAGATAACGAGATGGAAGAAGAACTGAAACAAAATACACAACAACCCAAAGACGGACAATCTGCTTCGCCCAAGCATATGTCTATCCGCAGCATATTAGGAGGAGATATCCTTGCGAACGACTTTTTCAAAAGACAGACCCGTTTGCTGATTCTCATCATGATCCTGACTGTACTATACATAGACAACCGTTATAGCAGCCAACAGGAACTCATTGAAATTGACAAGTTGAAAAAAGATTTGATCGATATCAAATACGATGCATTGACACGCTCTTCCGAACTGATGGAAAAGAGCCGCCAGTCACGTATTGAAGAATATATTTCGACGGAAGACAGCCCCTTGCAAACGGCTACCAACCGTCCTTATTTAATAAAGAAAGACTAAGCCCATGATGCCCAACCAAAAAAACATAATGCTCCGCTTCTCCTTCATCATCCTGGTCATGGTGTTGATAGGCATTGCCATTATCTGCAAAGCCGGCGTCATCATGTTTGCCGAGCGTCAATACTGGAAAGACGTAGCCGACCGTTTTGTAAAAGAAAACGTCACCGTACGTCCTACCCGTGGCAACATCATCTCATCCGACGGCCAGCTGATGGCAAGCAGCCTTCCCGAATATAAGATTTACATGGACTTCATGATAAATAAAAGGAAGGGCGAAACCGAAGAAGAGGAAAAGACACGGCTGAAGCTACAACATATCAAAGACTCAGTTCTTTATGCAAACCTTGACACAATCTGCAAAGGGTTACATGAAATATTTCCTGATAAAAGTGCCGCCTTTTTCAAACAGCACATCAAAAACGGAAGAAAAAAAGAGAGCCGCAGTTGGTTGCTCTACCCCAAACGCATTTCTTATATACAATATAAAGAAGCAAAACGTCTGCCCGTATTTAACCTGAACAAATACAAAGGCGGATTCCATGAACAGGCATTCAATCAACGGAAAAAGCCTTTTGGCTCACTGGCAATGCGTACATTGGGAGATATGTATCCAGATATAGAACAAGGTGCAAAGAACGGGCTGGAACTTTCATACGATTCCATATTAAAAGGCAGAAACGGTATCACTCACCGTCAAAAGGTAATGAACAAATACCTGAACATTGTAGATATTCCTCCTGTAGATGGCTGTGATATCATTACAACCATTGATGTAGGTATGCAAGACATTGCAGAAAAAGCATTGGTGGATGAATTGAAAGAAATCAACGCTACTGTAGGCGTTGCCATTCTGATGGAAGTGCAGACGGGAGACATCAAAGCTATCGTCAACATGACCAAATGCAATGACGGCATTTACAGAGAAATACGCAATAACGCTATCTCAGACATGATGGAGCCAGGCTCTACTTTCAAAACCGCATCCATACTGGTAGCGCTGGACGACGGAGTCATCACTCCGGAAACGGTGGTGGAAACCGGTAACGGGGTCTATATGATGCACGGCCGCTATATGAAAGATCATAACTGGCATCGTGGAGGCTACGGCACTATCAACACAACAAAATCATTGATGGTGTCCTCAAACATCGGTGTATCACGGTTGATCGATGATCATTATCATGATAATCCGGAAAAGTTTGTACGCGGACTGCATCGAGTAGGCATTGCCACTCCGTTAGATCTCGATATTCCCGGTGCCGGCAAGCCGAACATCCGCATCCCCAACAAAGACTTGAGCAATTGGTCACGTACTGCACTGGCATGGATGTCTATTGGCTATGAAACCCAAATTCCCCCCATCAATACACTGGCATTTTATAATGCTATAGCCAATAACGGAGTAATGGTCAAGCCCCGTTTTGTGAAATCAATAGTCAAAGACGGGCAGGTAGTGGAAGATATTGCTCCTGAAATACTCAACCCGGCCATCGCTTCCCCCAAGGCTATCAGCGAGATACAAACGATTTTGGAAAAAGTTGTCAGCGAAGGACTGGGAAAGAAAGCAGGATCCAAGCAATTCCATGTATCCGGGAAAACCGGTACTGCACAGGTTTCACAAGGAAAAGCCGGGTACACGAATGGCACACGCCGTTATTTGGTAAGTTTCTGTGGATATTTTCCTTCAGAAGCGCCTAAATACAGTTGCATTGTAGCCATCCAGAAACCTGGACTCCCCGCCTCGGGTGGTCTGATGGCCGGCAGCGTGTTCAGTAAAATTGCCGAACGCGTATTTGCCAAACATCTGGCACAAGATTTGAAAGAAGCAAAAGACTCAACTTCTATCCTTATTCCGGATGTGAAAAACGGGGATATAAGTGCGGCACATTATGTACTGAACCGGATAAATGTAAATTCATCCGGAGTTTCGGAACAATCAACCGAAGGCAAACCGGTATGGGGAAATGTGACTAGTAATCCGGACAATGTATTATTCAACAAAAAAGACATTAACAATAAACTTGTACCAAGTGTTATTGGTATGGGCGCAAAGGATGCTGTCTATCTGCTTGAAAGCATGGGATTGAAAGCCCGCATTACCGGCATCGGTAAAGTGAAGTCACAAAGTATCCCGGCCGGCAACACTTTGCGCAAAGGACAAACCATACAATTACGATTAAATTAACAGTGTAACAGGAAGAATATGAAACTGGAAAAGATTATTAAAGGAATAACAGTCAATGAAATCATAGGTGATGCATCCCAAGAAATTTCGGGAATAAACATGGACTCGCGCCTGATAGAGCCTGGTCATATTTTCGTTGCTGTAAAAGGAACGCAGACTGACGGACACACTTATATTCAAAAAGCAATAGAAAAAGGAGCCCGTACAGTGGTATGTGAGAATCTTCCTGAGACATTGATTGAGAATGTTACCTACATCAAAGTGAACGATACGGAAGACGTTGTCGGGAAACTGGCAACTACGTTTTACGGCGACCCCACCTCGAAATTGGAACTGGTCGGTGTTACAGGCACCAACGGAAAAACAACTATTGCCACCTTATTATATAATATGTTCCGTAAATTCGGATATAAAACAGGACTCATTTCCACTGTATGCAATTATATAGATGAGGAAGCCATTCCAACTGACCATACCACCCCTGACCCTATTACACTAAACAAACTGCTGGGGCGCATGGCAGATGAAGGATGCAAATATGCCTTTATGGAAGTAAGCTCACATTCTGTAGCACAAAAACGGATCGGTGGTTTAAAATTCGCAGGCGGTATATTTACCAACCTTACCCGTGACCATCTGGACTACCATAAAACTGTAGAGAACTATCTGAAAGCCAAAAAAGCATTCTTTGACGGTCTGCCTAAAACAGCCTTTGCCTTAACCAATCTGGATGACAAAAACGGATTGGTCATGACTCAAAATACCAAAGCAAAGGTACACACCTATTCGCTGCGCAGCTTGAGTGATTTTAAAGGAAAAGTGCTGGAAGATGGATTCGAAGGAATGCTGCTTGATATAAATAATGTGGAAGTCAATGTACAGTTCATCGGACGTTTCAATGCTTCCAACCTGCTGGCAGTCTATGGAGCAGCCTGCCTGCTTGGGAAAAAGACAGAAGAGGTATTGCTGGCATTGAGTACTCTTCGCCCCGTTGCCGGGCGTTTTGACTCACTGCGCTCACCCAAGGGATACACCGCCATTGTGGACTATGCCCATACTCCGGATGCCTTGGAAAATGTGCTGAATGCCATTCACGAGGTCCTGAATGGCAAAGGTCATGTAATTACGGTAGTAGGCGCCGGCGGCAACCGCGATAAAGGCAAACGCCCCTTGATGGCACAAGAAGCGGTAAAGCAAAGCGATAAGGTCATTATCACCTCTGACAATCCCCGTTTTGAAGAGCCGCAGGAAATCATCAATGATATGCTGGCAGGGCTGACTAAAGAGGATATGCGTAAAGTGATAAGCATAGCCGACCGTAAAGAAGCGATCCGTACAGCTTGTATGCTGGCCCAAGCTAAAGATGTCATTTTAGTTGCCGGGAAAGGACACGAAAATTATCAGGAAATCAAAGGTATAAAGCACCATTTCGACGATAAAGAAGTATTAAGAGATATTTTTGCTAATGAATAAACCAACCAAAAGATGTTATATTATTTATTTCAATATTTAGAAAAGTTCGATTTTCCCGGAGCCGGTATGTTCGGTTACGTTTCATTCCGTTCATTGATGGCAATCATTTTATCATTGTTGATCTCAGCTATCTTCGGTGAATATTTCATCAACCTGCTCAAACGTAAACAAATAACCGAAACCCAACGTGACGCATCTATAGACCCTTTTAATGTGAAAAAAGTTGGTGTGCCGACGATGGGAGGTATAATTATTATTGTCGCAATTCTCATACCTTGCCTCTTGTTGGGGAAGCTGCATAATATTTACATGATATTAATGTTGATTACCACCATTTGGCTGGGTACGTTAGGCTTTTTGGACGACTATATCAAGGTCTTCCGTAAAGACAAAGAAGGGTTGCACGGCAAATTCAAGATCATCGGCCAAGTAGGTTTGGGACTCATTGTGGGACTCACCTTATATTTAAGTCCGAGCGTGGTTATCCGTGAGAACGTAGAAATACAAAGAGGAGGAGAAATTGTGGAAGTGGTGCACAAGGAACAAGATCAGAAGTCCACCAAAACTACGATTCCTTTCTTCAAGAACAACAATTTGGATTATGCTGATTTCGTAGGTTTTCTGGGAAACAATGCCCAGGCTGTAGGTTGGATTATTTTCGTATTAGTTACCATCTTCGTAGTTACTGCCGTATCTAACGGTGCCAACCTGAATGACGGGATGGACGGGATGGCAGCCGGAAATTCTGCTATCATCGGTCTTACCTTAGGCATATTGGCATACGTATCCAGCCACATCGAATATGCAGGATACCTTAATATCATGTACATTCCCGGCAGTGAAGAACTGGTAATCTTTATCTGCTCCTTCATCGGCGCACTGATCGGTTTCCTTTGGTACAATGCTTTTCCCGCCCAAGTATTTATGGGCGATACCGGCAGCTTGACCATTGGTGGTATCATAGCGGTATTTGCAATCATCATTCATAAAGAGTTGCTTATACCTATTCTCTGTGGAATCTTCTTGGTAGAAAACCTTTCGGTTATTCTACAGGTGAGATATTTCAAAAGCGGAAAAAAGAAAGGACATTTGCAACGCGTATTCAAACGTGCCCCTATCCACGACCATTTCCGCACTACATTAGCACAGTTAGACCCCAATTGCAGTTATCTGTTCATGAAACCCAACAGCGTATTCCATGAATCAAAAATCACGGTACGCTTCTGGATTGTCACCATCGTACTCGCTGCAATTACGATTATTACATTAAAGATAAGATAAACGAAGATTATGGCTAAAAGAATTGTCATACTAGGAGCCGGAGAAAGCGGTGCGGGAGCAGCCGTTCTGGCAAAGAAACAAGGTTTCGACACCTTCGTTTCAGACATGTCCACGATTAAGGACATATACAAAAACATGCTGAACGAGCGAGGCATCGAATGGGAAGAAGGCAAACATACCGAATCTCTCATTCTGAATGCGGATGAAGTAATCAAAAGTCCGGGTATTCCGAATGATGCCCCGATGATTCTTAAGTTAAAGTCACAAGGCACCCCTATCATCTCCGAAATAGAATTTGCGGGACGTTATACCAATGCCAAAATGATTTGCATTACAGGAAGTAATGGAAAAACAACAACTACTTCGCTGATTTATCATATCTTCAAGAAAGCAGGTATGAATGTGGGACTAGCCGGAAATATCGGCCAAAGTCTGGCATATCAGGTAGCAGAATGCAACTATGATTATTATGTGATCGAGTTAAGCAGTTTCCAATTGGACAACATGTACAAGTTCCATGCCAACATTGCCGTATTGATGAACATCACACCGGATCATCTGGACCGTTACGACCACCAGATGCAAAACTATGTGGATGCAAAATTCCGCATTATCCAGAACCAGACCCCGGACGATGCCTTCATCTTCTGGAACGATGACCCCATCATCCAGCGTGAATTACACAAATATGGCATTCATGGCCATTACTACCCTTTTGCCGAAAGGAAAGAGGAAGGAACCGCCGCATACGTGGAACAGGACAAGGTTTATTTTACAGAACCAATCGCTTTCAACATGGAACAGGAGGAACTGGCGCTGACCGGAACCCATAATCTGTTCAACTCCATGGCGGCCGGTATCTCTGCCAACCTGGCGGGTATCCGCAAAGAGTGTATCCGCGAGGCCTTGGGTGATTTCAAGGGAGTGGAACACCGCCTTGAAAAAGTCTGCCGGGTAAGAGGGGTGGATTATATCAATGACTCCAAGGCTACCAATGTGAATTCCTGCTGGTATGCTTTGCAAAGCATGAAAACCAAAACCATCCTGATATTAGGCGGGAAAGACAAAGGCAACGACTATAACGAAATTGCCGACTTGGTAAAAGAAAAATGTACCGGATTGATCTACATGGGATTGCACAATGAGAAATTGCATGATTTCTTTGACAAGTTCGGCCTGCCTGTAGCCGATGTACAAAGCATGAAGGATGCCGTAGACGCTGCTTACCGGATGGCCAAGAAAGGCGAAACCGTACTATTAAGTCCATGCTGCGCCAGCTTCGACCTTTTCAAAAGTTACGAAGACCGTGGCGAGCAGTTCAAGGAATGTGTAAGAAACCTGTAATATAGTATTAAGGTATATAGATAATGGATCTGATAAAAGACTTGTTCAAGGGCGACAAAGTAATCTGGATTATTTTCCTGTTTCTTTGTCTGATCTCTATCGTCGAGGTATTTAGTGCCGCCAGCACGCTTACCTACAAAAGTGGGGATCATTGGGGACCTATCACCCAGCACAGTGTCATCCTGATGGTAGGTGTGTGCATTGTGGTACTGGTACATAACATTCCCTACAAATATTTCCGTGTGTTTCCCGTCTTCCTGCTACCCCTATCGACATTATTGCTGATATTTGTAATGGGTATGGGATTGATTACCGGAGACCGTGTCAATGGTGCAGCCCGTTGGATGACTTTCTTCGGTATCCAGTTCCAGCCTTCCGAACTGGCAAAAATGGCCGTGATTATTGTCACCGCATTTATTCTATCCAAGTTTCAGGAAGAAGACAATGCCAATCCGAAAGCATTTAAATATATCATGTGGATCACCGGAATTGTTTTCATTCTGATTGCTCCCGAAAACGGCTCTACCGCAGCACTGCTTTTCGGAGTAGTCTTTTTAATGATGGTGATCGGCCGGGTACCCTGGAAGCAATTGGCCAAGTTAATGGGAATAGCCGGAGTTATGGTGGCTTTTTTTGTAGGCATAGTGATGATTATGCCCACACACAAACTGAACAAAGTCCCCATGATGCACCGTGTAGAAACCTGGCAGAACCGTATAAACGGCTTCTTTGAGGACAAAGAAGCCGTTCCCGCCGCCAAATATGATATAGACAAGGACGCCCAGATAGCACACGCCAATATTGCTATCGCCTCCAGCAACATCATAGGAAAGATGCCGGGTAACAGTGTGCAGCGGGATTTCCTGTCACAAGCATTCTCGGACTTCATCTTTGCTATAATCATAGAAGAGCTGGGGTTGCTGGGAGGCGCCTTTGTAGTGATTCTCTACATCTGGCTGTTGATGCGGGCGGGTAAAATAGCCCGAAGAAGTGAAAAAAGTTTTTCTGCCTTTCTGGTGATGGGCATCGCCCTGTTGCTGGTATCTCAGGCGATGCTTAACATGATGGTGGCCGTAGGTCTGTTCCCCGTCACCGGACAACCCCTGCCGCTTATCAGCAAAGGGGGAACCTCTACACTCATCAACTGCGCCTACATCGGTATGATATTAAGTGTCAGCCGCTACGTGGCTGAGAAAGAAGAACAGAAAGCCGCCGAGCAACAAGCGCAGAAAGAAGCCGAACTGGCAGCCAAGACCGAACGGCATCAGGAAATGGTAGCTGCCATGCAGGAAGCCATTACCACACTTCCGTCGGGTGACAATGCCACCACTTCCCTCCCGCCGGAGGAGAACTCGCTGCCCGATGACTTGAAGGCAATGCTGAATGCAGCCGGGAAGCGGGAGCCGGAAGAAGAAATATAATATAAACCATTCATTTTAAAAGTATTATTTATACTTTTGCGAATAATTCGACTAAAAAGGAATTATGGAAGAAAATTTAAGAATCATCATCAGCGGAGGAGGAACCGGGGGACACATTTTCCCCGCAGTCTCTATTGCCAACGCCATCAAGGAACAACATCCCGAAGCGGAAATCCTGTTCGTAGGCGCTGAAGGCAGAATGGAGATGCAACGCGTTCCTGCTGCCGGATACCCTATAAAAGGATTACCTGTTGCCGGATTCGACCGTAAGAACTTATTGAAAAATGTTTCGGTTCTTTTCAAATTGGTCAAAAGCCAGCTATTGGCACGTAAAATCATCAAGGATTTCAAGCCACATGCAGCAGTAGGTGTAGGCGGATATGCCAGCGGTCCTACTTTGAAAATGGCCGGGATGATGGGTATTCCGACACTGATACAAGAGCAGAACTCTTATGCCGGAGTAACCAACAAACTATTGGCAAAGAAAGCCTGCAAAATATGCGTGGCATACGACGGCATGGAACGTTTCTTTGAAAAAAGACAAGATTATCCTGACCGGAAACCCTGTCCGCCAAGGACTGCGCAACCATCACATCAGCCGTGAAGAGGCTATCCGCTCCTTCGGGCTGGACCCATCCAAGAAAACAATCCTGATTGTAGGAGGAAGCTTGGGAGCACGCACCATCAACAACTGCGTGATGGAAGGTTTGGACAAGATTAAAGCATCCGGCGCGCAGTTTATCTGGCAAACCGGGAAAATATATATCGGCGAAGCACGCGCCGCAGTAGCCCAGGCCGGTGAGTTACCAATGCTCCACGTAACCGATTTTATCAGCGATATGGCCGCCGCATACAGTGCTGCCGATTTAATAATCAGCCGTGCCGGAGCAGGTTCCATCTCCGAGTTCTGTTTGTTGCAGAAACCCGTCATTCTGGTTCCGTCACCTAATGTGGCCGAAGATCATCAGACCAAGAACGCACTGGCGCTGGTCAATAAAAACGCAGCACTCTATATCAAGGACGCCGCTGCCAAAGAAGCTCTGCTGGACAAAGCGGTTGAAACCGTGAAACAGCCGGAAACATTGAAAAGTTTAAGTACAAATATTGCTAAATTAGCCTTTACCGACTCAGCCAACGTTATTGCCCGGGAGGTATTCAAACTGGCTGATAAATACAGAAAAGAAAATGGACGTTAACACATTAAAATCAGTTTATTTCATCGGTGCCGGAGGTATCGGCATGAGCGCATTGGTACGCTACTTCCTGTCAAAAGGCAAGAAGGTAGGCGGATATGACCGTACGCCCAGTGAACTGACAGAAAAGCTGATAGAAGAAGGAGCAGCCATCCATTACGAAGAAAGCACGGAACTGATAACGGATGCATTCCGCGACCCGGCAACTACATTGGTTGTCTATACTCCGGCTGTCCCCGATACACATAAAGAGTTTACCTATTTCCGGGAAAACGGTTTCGAGATACATAAACGTTCGCAGGTATTGGGAATGCTTACCCATGCAGGAAAAGGACTTTGTGTAGCCGGCACTCACGGTAAGACCACCACTTCTACCATGACAGCCCATCTGTTACACCAATCCCATGTAGGATGCAACGCCTTTTTGGGAGGCATCTCAAAGAATTACGGCACCAACCTGCTGTTGTCTGACAGCAGTGAATACATGGTTATTGAAGCCGACGAGTTCGACCGTTCTTTCCATTGGCTCTCGCCCTACATATCAGTGATTACCGCAACCGATCCCGACCATCTGGATATCTACGGAACCAAAGAGGCTTATCTGGAAAGCTTCCGCAAATATACCTCACTCATCCAGCCGGGAGGTGCATTGATTGTACGTAAAGGCATCGAGCTGCAACCGGCTTTGCAGAATGGTGTGAAACTGTACACCTATTCCCAAGAAGAGGGTGACTTTCATGCAGAGAATATCCGTATTGGGAACGGTGAGATTTTCTTTGATTACGTATCACCCTTGGGAAATATCCCCAATATACAGTTGGGTGTCCCCGTCAGCATCAACATTGAGAACGGGGTAGCCGCCATGGCTTTGGCGCAGATGAGCGGATTGACTGACGAAGAAATAAAGAGAGGTATGGCAAGTTTCCGCGGAGTAGACCGTCGTTTCGATTTCAAGATAAAGAACGACAAGGTGGTTTTCCTGAGCGACTATGCGCACCATCCTTCCGAGATAAAACAAAGCATACTCTCCATGCGTGCCCTCTATCGGGACAAGAAGCTGACGGCTGTTTTCCAGCCGCACCTCTACACACGTACCCGTGATTTCTACAAAGATTTCGCCGACAGCCTTTCCTTGTTGGACGAAGTCATCCTGGTAGATATCTATCCGGCACGCGAGCAACCCATCCCCGGCGTCACCAGCAAACTGATTTACGACCATCTGCGTCCGGGCATCGAGAAGAGCATGTGCAAGAAAGAAGAAATTCTAGACGTACTGAGCAAGAAAGATATAGAAGTATTAATCACCCTGGGTGCGGGCGACATAGATAACTATGTACCCCAAATCTGCGGATTACTGAATAAAAAATGATAAAGAAAATTCTCATACTCCTGTTTCTGTTGCTGATAACCGCCTACCTTATTGTAGCCGTTACCGCTTTCAACACCAAGCCTGCCGACCAGGTTTGCAAGGGTATGGAATTGATTATCAAGGACAGTATAGACCATGGTTTCATCAGCCAGAAAGGGATACTCCGCTTACTGAACGGTAAGAAGCTCTCCCCTGTGGGTAAGAAGATGGGTGACATCAACACCCGCCTGCTGGAAGAAGAACTCAGCCAACATCCCTTGATTGAAAATGTGGAATGTTACCGTACACCGGGATGCAAGATAGGTATCGAAGTGACACAGCGCCTCCCCATCCTCAGAGTGATGGCAAACAACGGAGACAACTATTATATTGACAATAAAGGAAAAATCATGCCGATACCCAACAGTTCGGCACACGTAGCTGTTGTTACAGGATACGTGGATCGTGATTTTGCCGTCAAGGAACTATATACCTTAGGAGTCTTTCTACAGGCCCATCCGCTATGGGATGCCCAGATAGAGCAGATCAACGTGACACAAGCCAAAGAACTGGAACTGGTTCCACGGGTTGGCGAACATATCATATTCTTAGGCAAGCCCGGGAATTATGAGGAAAAGTTCGAGAAACTAAAAACTTTTTATGAGAAAGGACTGAACCAAGTAGGCTGGAACAAGTACAGCCGCATCAGTCTGGAATTTAATAATCAGATTATTTGTACTAAAAAAGAGAAGTAAGATATGGCAGCAACAGATTTTATAGTAGCAATAGAACTGGGATCCTCCAAGATCACAGGTATTGCAGGAAAGAAACATGCGGACGGAAGCATACAAGTGCTGGCCCTCGCCAGCGAAAACTCTTCGGATTTTATCCGTAAGGGAGTGATTTACAATCTGGACAAAACCGCACAAAGCCTTACTTCGATTATCAAGAAACTGGAATCGACATTAAAGGCTTCTATCGGAAAGGTCTATGTAGGTATCGGAGGACAATCTCTACGCACCATCCGTAATACGGAGGTACGTCATCTGGAAGAAGAAACCAAAATTTCACAGGAACTGATTGACTCCATCATGGACAGCAACCGCGAAGTCCCCATCATAGACCAGGAAATACTGGAAGTGGCCCCCCCAGGAATATAAAGTAGGCATCAACCTGCTGGCCGATCCTGTAGGAGTTCCCAGCGATCATATAGAAGGGCGTTTCCTTAATATCATCGCCCGCAGCAGCGTGAAGCAGAACATTGACAAATGTTTCAAACAGGCAGGAATCGAAATAGCCGACTACATCATCTCACCGTTGGCTCTGGCCAATGCCGTACTGACCAACAGTGAAAAACGTTCGGGCTGCATGTTCATCGACTTTGGCGCAGATACGACTACCGTATCTGTCTACAAAAACAACATACTCCGCCATTTGGCAGTCATCCCACTGGGAGGAAGCAACATCACCAAAGACATTTGCAGCCAGCAGATTGAAGAGGAAGATGCCGAAGAACTGAAAAAGAAATACGGCAATGCCTATGCCGACAAGTCGGAAGACGGAGATGACAACCCTACCTACTCGCTGGACGGGAAATGCAGTATTGAGTCACACTTACTGGAAGACATCGTAGAAGCGCGTGTCAATGAGATACTGGCCAATGTATGGAACCAGATTGTTCTTTCGGGATATGAAGACAAACTGCTGGCAGGAGCTATCATTACCGGCGGTGCCGCCAATCTAAAGAATATGGAGGAAGCATTCAGCAACCGTACCAAAGTAGAAAAGGTAAGAATGGCCAAAGAAAGCCAGCTAAGCCTGAAAGGTGGCATGATGGAACTGAAAAAAGATGGTACATGCAATACAATCATCGCTTTGCTAGGAGCCGGGAAAGAAAACTGTTACCGCCCGGAACGTCCTATCCAAGTACCTCTCTTCGATGAAAGCGGCGAGAATGTGGAAGACAAAAGGAAAAGAGAGAAAGAAGAAGCAGCCAGAATAGCAGCGGCAGCCAAGAAAGCAGAGGAAGAGGAGAAGCTGCGAAAAGCCACTTGCGAGAGCCTGATAAGAAACGCAAAAGAGCTGAAAGAGGCAGGCAAATACAAAAATGCCTTGTCGCAACTGGCCAAAGCACGCGATCTGGGAGTGGCAGAAGCTTTGAACCAAATACGCGACCTGGAAAAAGAAATCAAGAGTTTGAAAGAAGCCAACAATCCGATCAAACGGCTGACCGACTTGTTTGGAAGGATTCTGGAAGAATAATAACGAATTACATCACCTTAATATAATATAGAAGATTATGTCTGATGAAACTATAATGCCATTCGATTTCCCGGCAGAAAACCCGACTATCATTAAAGTAATCGGTGTGGGAGGTGGCGGCGGCAATGCCGTAAATCACATGTATAAAGAAGGTATACACGATGTAACATTTGTTGTGTGCAACACAGATAACCAGGCGTTGGCCGAATCCCCCGTTCCCGTGAAGTTGCAACTGGGAAAAGAAGGATTAGGAGCCGGAAACCGCCCGGAGCGTGCACGTGAAGCAGCCGAAGAAAGTATAGAAGACGTAAAAGGAATGTTGAACGACGGCTGTAAAATGGTATTTATCACTGCCGGAATGGGAGGAGGTACCGGAACCGGTGCGGCTCCGATCATTGCCAAGACAGCCAAAGATATGGATATCCTCACCGTAGGTATTGTCACCATTCCGTTCCTTTTTGAAGGAAACCGGAAGATTGACCAGGCGCTGGACGGCGTGGAGAAAATGAGCCAGCATGTAGATGCCCTGCTGGTGATCAACAATGAACGTCTGCGTGATATTTATTCGGACTTCAGCGTGATGAACGCTTTCGGCAAAGCGGATGACACTTTATCCATAGCAGCCAAGAGTATTGCCGAGATTATCACTATCCGCGGTACCATCAACCTGGACTTCAATGACGTGAAAACAGTACTAAAAGATGGTGGGGTAGCCATTATGAGTACGGGATACGGCAAAGGGGAAAGCCGCGTAAGCCAGGCTATCAATGATGCGCTCCATTCCCCGCTGCTGAACAACAACGATATCTTCAACTCGAAGAAGATCCTGTTCAACATCTCTTTCAGCACCAAGAGCGAGTTGATGATGGAAGAGATGAATGAGGTTCATGACTTCATGAGCAAATTCGGCAAAGACGTGGAAACCAAATGGGGGCTCTATATCGACGAGTCGCTGGAAGAACAGGTGAAGTTCACCGTACTTGCCACCGGCTTCGGCATCAAGGATGTACCGGGCATGGACAACATGATGAACAAACGCACCATCGAGGAACAAAAGAAACTGGAAGAACTGGAAGAAGAGGAACAGCGCAAGGATGAACGTCGTGGAGATTACTACGGCAAAGACACCTTCAAGAACAGCAACAAGAAGAAACGCCATAACATTTACATCTTCAGCCTGGAGGATCTGGACAATGATGACATTATCAGTATGGTGGAAACGACCCCTACTTTCCAACGTACCAAAACTGTGTTGGAAAGTATCCAGTCTAAAGCAATAGCCGAAGAAGAGGAAACATTCAATAACGATGCCGAAAACGGCGGAATAACGATCACATTTTAACAACTAAAATAGAAAAGAACCATGGATTTATTTGACGTAATCAGCAACGATATCAAAGAGGCTATGAAAGCCAAGGACAAAGTGAAACTGGAAACTTTGCGTAATGTGAAAAAATTCTTCCTTGAAGCAAAGACAGCACCGGGCGCCAACGACACTTTGACGGATGACGCTGCATTGAAAATCATGCAGAAACTGGTAAAACAAGGGAAAGATTCAGCCGCCATTTACCAAGGTCAGGGCCGCGCCGACTTGGCTGAAGCCGAACTGGCCCAAGTGGCAGTGCTTGAAGCCTATCTGCCCAAACAAATGAGTAACGAAGAACTGGAAGCCGCTTTGAAAGAAATTATTGCAGAAGTGGGTGCCGCCGGTCCTCAGGATATGGGTAAAGTCATGGGTGTCGCCACCAAAAAGTTGGCAGGCAAAGCCGAAGGACGTGCCATCTCGGCTAAAGTGAAAGAATTACTGGGATAATACTCCGGCAATCCATATTCGAGAAACGAAACTTCTGCCCCGATTCATCTTTACGGGCAGAAGTTTCGTTTTTTATAAAATCAGTGAGAAGCAAACGTATGCAGTACCCTATCCAGCTTCCCGTTTATCATTCTCACTTCACCAATACCCTGGAATTCAAAGTATCCTTCAGTGTGTTCAGCCACAATAAAAAACTGATATACAGCGCATAAGGCTGACAGTAGTTCCTTCAGTGCGCTGTCAGCACCTTCAGCCGCCGCAACACCCGCACCGGACCGATATCTTTGACCATCATGCTAAAGGACAAGAATGAGTCATACAATATCGTGGTCAAAAGATTGCACCTGCTTTCCATCTTAACTTTCAAGACAGGAAGAATACTCATTTGCTTCCTGGACTAATTCATCGTTTCACTTTAGTGATGAAGTTGTTTCACTAGGATGATGAAACTTCATCACTAGATTGCTAAAGCTTCCTCACTAAAGTGAAACGATAAATAAAAAAAGGCGTGAACATGAACACATCCAGATAGAAAGGATTTCACGAGAACAACTCTTTCAGCACATCCAGCGATTTCAGCACCGGAAAATCCGGCAGATGCAAACGATAGTAATCATTCATAATAACCAGACAGCGGTTACGCTCCAGACGGCTCATAGTAAAAAGATGCATTGTTTCATAATTCATACGCATTAAAAGGTTGATACGTGAAGCCTCCTCCGGTTTCAAAAAAGCACCATGTAATGGCCGGACAGACACGAAGCAGGCATTCAGCATATCAAAAAAGCATCCTTCCCTATAATCCTCCGTATTAGGATACAGACCGAGGAAACGTGAAAAACGCATCAGAAAAACCAAATGAAAATTGGAGAAACTTCTGTCGCATTCGTCCAGCCACCGAATAGAATGCTCCAAATAAGCAAACAACGGCCCGTTCTCCGCTTCTTCACGCAAAGCACGATACAGAAATTCCGCCAAGAACATGGCAATGGAAGATTTATAAGGATCGTATGGCAACGTGCGGAAAGGATACCACGACTTCGCTTCTTTTATACGATACAAATTGGACATCGGACGATAATCCGCTTCAAACTCTATCATGGAAAGCGGCTGGAACAATACCGTCTTCACCGCCGATTTCCGTGAACGGGGAACAGACACAAGAAAAGAAGCACGGCCATTCTCGCGCGTATAAATATCAACGATATTCGAAGTATCATTGTAGTTTAAGGTATGAAGTACAATTCCCACCGTCTTTTGAAGCATACTCTTTCTCTCTTTTATATACTAGGTAATCGTTGTCCGCAATACGTTTTTTGCTTTTCCACACAAATATACGCATCGTTGGAACATACAAAAATAGGGTTTTTAGATGAAAATGCACGTATTTACAAAAAAAATATGCCGAATATTTTGTCAATTCAAAAAGAGTTCCTACCTTTGCAACCGCAAAAGAGAAAAACACTCTCCGAAAGCAAGCCAAGCTAAGGCTCGGCAGAATCAAGGCTCGGCCCGTTCGTCTATCGGTTAGGACGCAAGATTTTCATTCTTGAAAGGGGGGTTCGATTCCCCCACGGGCTACAAATAAAAATAATAAAAGAACAAAATTAAAGATTAGTCGAAATGGCAAATCACAAATCATCATTAAAGAGAATCAGACAGGAAGAGAAGAGAAGACTTCATAACAGATATTATGCAAAAACAATGCGTAACACTGTTAAAAAACTTCGTGCAACTACTGACAAGGCAGAAGCTGTTGCAATGTATCCGGGCGTTCAGAAGATGTTGGACAAGCTTGCTAAGACCAATATCATACACAAGAACAAAGCCGCTAACTTGAAGTCAAAATTGGCTGCTTACATTAGCAAACTCGCTTAAGCAAAGTCTTAAACTAAAAGATAAAATAGGCAGGATTTTTCAATCCGGCCTTTTGTCTTTTTATGTGTTTCATAAAACACAAGCAATACATATTGCAAACGTAACATCGAAAAAATACGCAAGTCCTCGCTCCGCGGAAAACAGCCCTGAAGAATCTGAAGCATTCATGAAGGATTTAGAAGAGAATCATACATGATAAGATGCTGATAAGAAGCCTGTTAAGCGTCAATGAAGGATTTGAAGGAAAAAGAAGCCCCATTAATCTTCAGAAGACTTACCCTCGAAATAAATACATCACTCCCCTACTTTTCCCGGCGTTCACGGACAGACCTCATTCCAAACCTGTCCAATCCCCTCTTTTTTACGTTTTTTAGTCCACAAAAGCTGCCTGTCTCAGCAATTTTTCGTATCTTTGAAAGCTAATATTTAAGATAATTGAATCAAACATGAGTGAAGAAGAAAAGATAAACGGCGAAAACAATTACTCGGCCAGTAACATCCAGGTATTGGAAGGTTTGGAGGCTGTACGTAAACGTCCCGCCATGTATATCGGAGACATCAGCGAAAAGGGATTGCACCACTTGGTTTACGAGGTTGTGGACAACTCTATCGACGAGGCATTGGCCGGCTACTGTGATCATATAGAAGTCACCATCAATGAAGACAACTCCATTACCGTACAGGATAATGGCCGTGGTATCCCGGTAGACTTTCACGAAAAAGAAAAGAAATCTGCATTGGAAGTGGTAATGACCGTGCTGCACGCGGGAGGTAAGTTCGACAAAGGTTCTTACAAGGTTTCAGGCGGTCTGCACGGTGTAGGTGTTTCTTGTGTGAACGCCTTGTCTACTCACATGACCACACAGGTATTCCGCGGTGGCAAGATCTACCAGCAGGAATACAGCTGCGGACATCCTTTGTATTCTGTAAAAGAAGTAGGAACAGCTGATATTACCGGAACAAAACAGACTTTCTGGCCGGATGATACCATCTTCACTGTTACCGAATATAAGTTTGACATTCTACAGGCACGTATGCGTGAATTGGCCTACTTGAACAAAGGTATCACCATTTCACTGACCGACCGCCGGATCAAAGAAGAAGATGGCAGCTTCAAGAAAGAAATATTCCATTCGGACGAAGGAGTGAAAGAGTTTGTACGTTTCCTGAACCGTAACAACGAAGCGCTGATTAATGATGTCATTTATCTGAATACCGAAAAAAACAATACCCCCATTGAATGTGCCATCATGTACAATACAGGCTATCGTGAAAGCCTGCATTCGTATGTAAACAATATCAATACAATAGAAGGCGGTACACACGAGGCCGGTTTCCGCAGCGCATTAACCCGTGTACTGAAGAAATATGCGGAAGATACCAAAGCACTGGAAAAAGCAAAAGTCGAGATTTCGGGAGAGGACTTCCGCGAAGGCTTGATTGCCGTCATTTCAGTGAAAGTAGCCGAGCCGCAGTTCGAAGGACAGACCAAGACCAAGCTGGGCAACAGCGAAGTGAGTGGTGCCGTGAACCAAGCTGTAGGCGAAGCGCTTACATATTATCTGGAAGAACATCCGAAAGAAGCAAAACAGATTGTTGACAAAGTGATCCTGGCTGCAACAGCGCGTATCGCCGCACGCAAGGCACGTGAATCTGTTCAAAGAAAGAGTCCGATGGGCGGTGGCGGACTGCCGGGCAAACTGGCCGACTGCTCGAGCCGTAATCCGGAGGAATGTGAACTATTCCTGGTCGAGGGTGACTCGGCAGGTGGTTCTGCCAAGCAAGGACGTAGCCGTGCCTTCCAGGCAATTCTACCTTTGAGGGGTAAAATCCTGAATGTGGAAAAAGCGATGTGGCACAAGGCTTTTGAAAGCGATGAGGTCAATAATATCATCACCGCCCTGGGTGTCCGTTTCGGTGTGGACGGAAATGATGACAGCAAAAAAGCGAACATCGACAAGCTGCGTTATCACAAAGTGGTGATCATGACCGATGCCGATGTCGATGGTTCTCACATCGACACCCTTATCATGACATTGTTCTACCGCTATATGCCGGAAATTATAGAAAACGGACATTTGTACATTGCCAATCCGCCATTGTATAAATGCAGCAAAGGAAAAATCAGTGAATACTGTTACACCGAAGAAGCACGCCAGGCATTCATTCAAAAATATGGTGACGGACAAGAAAACGGAATCCATACACAGCGATACAAAGGTTTGGGTGAGATGAATCCCGAACAACTGTGGGAAACAACAATGAACCCTGAAACGCGTATTCTGAAACAGGTAACAATTGACAATGCCGCCAACGTAGACTATATCTTCTCCATGCTGATGGGAGACGATGTAGCTCCACGCCGCGAGTTCATAGAGAAAAACGCGACATATGCGAATATAGACGCGTAATTTTTCATTCATTATTTTTTAATCAAAATCCATCCTCACATCTTACAATTTGAGGTAGCCCCGATCCTGCTTTTCTCTGGATCGGGGCTTTTTTATCAATGAAAACCAACCTGACCCCATTTATATTTTTCCTCCTTTAAATGCCCGAAGAAACAGATACTCATACCGACTCTTTTTTTCGATGAAATGGGCAGAAATTGTAATAGTTCACCGCCGGTAACAAACATAACCTCATTCATTTTTCTTATAAATTAATTGGATGAAAGACGATATTCTGCCAGAAAGTCTTAATTTTGGGACATTAAACCATTTAACTCGAATAATAACATGAAACTCACATTTCGAATTGAATACCGTACAGCCTGGGGAGAAGAACTGGGGGTGATACTGGACGGAAACAATAGTGAACCTATCATCCTTCGCACTCCAAACGGGGAACATTGGGAAGGTGAAGCTGAAATGCCGGACCTCCCTGCATGCGTGCCTGTTTCCTACCGCTATGGAGTATATCGTGACGGACAGTGCATCCGCCGTGAAAGCGGAACCATGGCTCATTTGTTTTGCCCCGGAAAAAAGAAAAACTGCCACTACATATTAAATGATTTCTGGAAAGACCTTCCGGCTGAATCTTACTTATACAGTTCCGCCTTCAGTGGTGATTATCAGTCTGAGACAACTATAAAAGTCACAGCAAGCGCCGATGGAAGCATTACTTTCCGGGCCTTATGCCCTTGTCTGCATCATAAGCGTCAAGTGCTGGCTATCAGCGGAGATTGCCCGGCTTTAGGCAATTGGGATATTCAAAAGACGGTCCTGATGGAAGAAATACAACCGAACGAGTGGACCATCACACTGAATGTTTCTACTTTGGAGTTTCCGCTAAGTTATAAGTTCGTAGCCTGCAACGCCGACAGCAAGCAGGTAGAGGAATGGGAGAACCACGACAACCGGATGCTTAATAATCCGGAATTAAAAAAAGGAGAAATTTACCTGACACCGGAAACTGAAGTTCATTTCACTTCATCGGCCCGTAAGGTGGCGGGAACAGCTATCCCTGTATTTTCTCTCCGCAGTGAGAAAAGTTTTGGAGTAGGAGATTTCGGAGATTTGAAGAAACTGATAGACTGGGCGGCAAAGACCCACCAGCAAGCTGTACAAATCCTCCCTATCAACGATACGACCATTACCCATACCTGGATGGATTCTTATCCCTACAACAGCATTTCCATTTATGCATTCCACCCGATGTATATTGACCTGAACCAGCTGGGTAAGATGAAGGATAAGGAAGCGCTGGCTGTTTTTGAAGCCCGCCGGCAAGAATTGAACGCTCTTCCCCAAATAGATTATGAAGCGGTGAACAATGCCAAACGTGCCTATTTGAAAGTGATGTTCCAACAAACCGGAAGGAAAGTGCTGGCTTCGGCCGAATTCAAAAAATTCTTTGAAGAAAATGAACATTGGCTGCTGCCATACGCCGCATTCAGCTATCTAAGAGATCTGTATGGCACTCCGGATTTCAGCCAATGGCCTGAGCATACAGAGTACAAGGCAGAAGAAATAGCAGCCTTATGCGCACCGGACAGCTCTTGTTATGAAGAAATCGCCTTTTACTACTACACACAGTACCATTTACATATCCAATTACTTGATGCAGGAAACTATGCCCGCGAAAAAGGTATTATCTTTAAAGGTGATATCCCTATCGGCATCAGCCGCAACAGTGTGGAGGCATGGATTGAGCCGTATTATTTCAACATGAACGGTCAGGCAGGCGCGCCACCCGACGCATTCTCCGTGAACGGACAGAACTGGGGCTTTCCCACCTATAATTGGGAGGTAATGGAACAAGACAACTACCAATGGTGGCAGAAGCGTTTCCGCAAAATGGCAGAGTATTTCACAGCTTACCGCATAGACCATATTCTTGGTTTCTTCCGTATCTGGGAAATCCCATCTCATTCGGTACATGGTTTGCTGGGACAGTTTGTACCGGCATTGCCTATGAGTGTGGACGAAATTCAAAGTTACGGGCTGCCGTTCCAAAAGGACTTCATGACCAAACCGTTCATCAATGAAGAGATGCTAAACAAGATGTTTGGTGACAAAGCTGCCTTTGTAAAAGAAACATTCGTACAGCATGCTCACGATGACATTTATGAAATGCGCCCGGAATATGATACCCAACGCAAAGTGGAGGCTTATTTCTCCGATAAGAAAGATGAAGAAAGTATCCATATACGCGAGGGAGTATATGCCTTGATAAGCAATGTATTATTTGTTCCCGACCGCAAGCACCCCTCCATGTATCATCCAAGAATTGCCGTTCAGAATGATTTCATCTTCGGGCGCCTCGACTGGAAGGAGAAAGATGCTTTCAACCGTCTGTATAATCATTATTATTACCAACGCCATAACCAGTTCTGGTATCAGGAAGCGATGAAAAAGCTGCCTATCCTGACACAAGCCACTTCTATGCTGGTGTGCGGAGAGGATTTAGGAATGGTTCCCGACTGTGTGCCTTGGGTAATGGACCAGTTGCAAATACTCAGCCTGGAAATCCAACGTATGCCCAAGAATCCCAAACACGAGTTCGGTCACGTGTGGGAATATCCGTACCGCTCGGTCTGTACTATTTCCACTCATGACATGTCTACTCTGCGGGGATGGTGGGAAGAAGATTACGAACAGACCTGCCGCTACTACAACCATGTAATGGGACACTGGGGAGAAGTTCCGGTTTCAGCCCCGGGATGGGTTTGCGAGGAAATAGTACGCCACCATCTGGAATGTCCGTCATTGCTGTGCATCCTGTCCTTTCAGGACTGGCTGTCAATAGACGAAGAAATCCGCTATCCCGATGTGAACGCGGAACGTATCAACGTACCTGCCAATCCAAGACATTACTGGAGATATCGTATGCATCTCACTTTGGAAGAACTGATAAAGAACAAGAAGTTCAATGAAAAGCTGGTAGAGATGATTGACACCACCGGCAGATTCTAACCATCCACCACAGACAGCCTGGGGCTGTCTGTGGTGACTCCCTACCCCAACGATAATCAATAACACACATACCATGAAAAAAATTCCCGATTTAGGTTTCTGGAAACTATGGAATATTAGTTTCGGATTCTTTGGCGTGCAGATAGCCTACGCTTTGCAAAGCGCGAATATCAGCCGTATCTTTTCCACTTTGGGAGCAGACCCACACAGTTTAAGCTATTTTTGGATATTACCTCCGCTGGCAGGAATCATCGTCCAACCCATCATAGGCGCACTGAGTGACCGCACTTGGACGCGTTTCGGACGGCGTATCCCCTATCTGTTTGCAGGAGCTCTGGTTGCTGTCTGCGTCATGTGCCTGCTCCCTAATGCAGGTAGTTTCGGAATGACAGTCAGTGCAGCTATGGTATTCGGTCTGATATCACTGATGTTCCTTGATACCTCTATCAATATGGCCATGCAGCCCTTCAAGATGATGGTGGGCGATATGGTGAATGAAAAACAAAAAAGGACTGGCTTACTCCATTCAGAGTTTTCTCTGTAATGCCGGCAGTCTGGCAGGATATCTTTTCCCGTTTATTTTTGCCGCCATCGGCATCAGTAATATTGCTCCCAAAGGTGTTATTCCCGACTCTGTCATCTATTCTTTCTACATCGGCGCATTGATACTGATTCTATGCGTGATCTATACTTCGGCCAAAGTAAAGGAATTTCCTCCCGAAGAATATGCAGCATATCATGGCATCACCCATGAAAGCAAAAAAGAAAAGACAAATATGTTCAAATTGCTGGTCAAGGCTCCCAAAGCCTTTTGGACAGTAGGACTGGTACAATTTTTCTGCTGGGCAGCCTTCATGTTCATGTGGACTTACACCAATGGAACAGTTGCTTTGAATGTGTTCGACACACCGGTCATAACAACCATGACAAACGGTGTTTCCAGAGTGGTACTGGATACACAATCCGCACAATACCAGACAGCAGGAGATTGGGTCGGGATCTTATTTGCTGTCCAAGCCATCGGTTCCGTTATTTGGGCAACGATCATCCCGATGATTCAGAACCGCAAACTTGCCTACGTACTCAGTCTGGTATTGGGAGGCATTGGATTCATCTCCATTTTCTTTATCCATAATCAATATGCTTTATTTGCATCCTTCATCCTGATAGGTTGCGCATGGGCAGCCATGCTGGCCCTTCCCTTTACCATTCTGACCAATGCATTAACAGGAGGACATATGGGAACCTATCTGGGATTATTCAATGGAACTATTTGTGTTCCACAGATTGTCGCAGCTTCTTTAGGAGGTATCGTACTGAAGATGTTTACCAGTCCGGGTAGTGTCGCTCCGGAAGTAAACATGCTGGTATTGGCTGGAGTGTTCCTGATTATCGGTGCCGGCTGTGTAAGTATTATCAAAGAGAGGTAAAGCGTTTCCCGAAAGTAATATATGCTCATTCCATCACCACCGTTCAATGTTCTGTTTCCCGAAACTGAAATTCACTCCGCGGTGTCAAAACTTTGTTTTTGAAAACATGAACTTATAATCTGAAATTTGAGCATCCTAAAAGACTAAAGAAAGGATCGTATCATTACTCAATACAGAGTTTGATACGACCCTTTTACGCGTTATAATTACTATCTGTAACTTTTCAAAGCTGTCATTTTGGTTTTGACACATTCATCTTCATTCCGTCCAGCATTATTCCAACTTCTCCATGAATTCTGGATGCCGATAGAAAAAATCATACGCCATATAATAAAGTACAAAGCGGTACTCATTTCTGACACATGAGTTACATTCTGCGCCCAAGTATATAATAAAACGAAGAGATAAATAATTGATTTTTACCTGTTTAGGCTACAAAATACAAGATAGGTTTTTATATATCTCTTAGTAAGAGATATATAATTCTCGTGCAAAAATAAGGAAAGTTTTGATAACTAATACACTTTTCATTAAAAAAATACGATCTAAAGCAAAAAAAAGCCTTTTTTCTTATTTAATCTTTCTCTCAACAGCCCACTTCTCACTGATTTAATTATTTGATTTTATGCATATTACATCTATTTTGTCGATCTCTTACTAAGAGATCGACAAAATAAGCAAATAAAAAACGAAAAAAGAATTGAATGGAATACCTGTTTCTGCGACGTAAAAAGACCCGCTACACTTCGGTGCGCCAAAAGACTTTGCTCTATCGTGCCGCCTCTCGCCGATGGGAGAAGGAGTTTGCGTTGCGGACGGACGTCCGCCGGATAGACGCTCTTATATATAAAGGTATATTATACCTGATGGAAGTGCGTCAAGTATTCCTCGATTCCTCTCTTTCGCTGAAGACACTGAGTGCGATGCTGGAGACAAACCAGACTTATTTAAGTAATGTGGTGAACCGCTATTTCGGCTGCAACCTGAAAGAACTAGTAAACACTTACCGAGTGGAATACGCCAAAGAGCTGCTCCGCAGCGGACGATGCCCCATAGAGGAAGTTCCCGTACGCAGCGGCTTCGGTTCGAAAAGCCCTTTCTATGTGGCGTTCGGAAAAGTGACGGGCATGACGCCCCGGCAGTATGTAGCACACGAGAGGAATCCGCTGAAACAGGAGGAAAACAATTAAGCCCTTTTATAATAAATGGTATGTATAACCAATTTTAGTTTTTTAAATTTATAAATTTAAAGTTTTTCTATTATGAACAAAAAGTTTTTAAGTGCAATCCTGTTCGGAGCCTTAATGGTTTCGTCAACAGGAACATTTGTGTCTTGTAAAGACTACGATGATGACATTGACGAGCTGACTTCACGCGTGGATGGCATCGAAAGTCAAATCAAAGACCTGGAAGCAAAAATCAATGCTGCCAACTGGATTACTTCTGTAACTCCTGCCACAGGCGGTTTCACTGTTGCTTTCAATGACGGTAGCAGCTACACCATTACCAACGGTAAGGACGGTGAAGCAGGTGCTGCAGGTACAGAATGGACTATCTCGGAAGATGGTTTTTGGGTATGCAACGGTGAGAAGACTACCGTTAAAGCTGTAGGCCAGGACGGCGCACAGGGTGAACCGGGCAAGGATGCTCAGCCTGAAGTGAAAAAGGAAAACGGCAAGTGGTATTTGTGGAACGGTACAGAATTTGAAGAATTTGCCGGCGCTACCGCTCCTGCTGCAAATATTCCTTTCTACTATACTGATCCTACAGATCCAAACTACAACATCTTGGTGATTTATGATGAAAATGGTAAAGAACCATTGGAGATTCGCCTGCCGATGGCTGCCGATCTAGGTCAGATTGTAGTCCTTGGTGAAAATTTAGACATTAATTACCATCGTTTCAATGGTCTGCACACAACAAATAAAGAGGGTCAAGTTAAAGAAGCTACATGGGATGGAAGCAAGGCTATGCCGGCTAAGGGGCAATATATGTTGACTGCCAACCAAGACTATGTTTATGTACAAGTCGTTCCTTCTAATTACGACATCTCTAAACTGAACTTTAAGTTGGTTAACACGAAAGGTGACGAAGCTCCGGTTGTATTCGGTACTCCTGTTCCTACCAATGATGCCATCAACAACAGCAGAGCTATTTCAGAAAGTGGCGTTTTTGCAATTCCTTATTCATTAAAGGATATGACTCCTGCTGAAATGAAAACCTATGAGAAAAACATTAAAGGAAAAGCACTATCACTGGTTGCTAGCGAAAATGTACGCTCAATTTATAATTATGGTGTAGAATTGAAGCCAGCTAATAATAAAAACGGTGCTACATTCAAAGACAGAACTATTCCTGTTGAATCTATAGGAGAACCTGTAACAATTGTTCCTGAAGAAGCCGGAGGCATCTACGATTCATATTTGGTCATGGCAGACGATGAAGCCAAAGCTGACTCTGTAAGATATGGTATTTCTATTGATGGTATGACTTTCTCATACAAGGAAACTATCAAAGGCCAAGCAGTGAAATTTACTGTTCGCCAGGTAACAAACACGGCTATGGTTGTGACTAGTGCCCCTGTAACTGTAACCTTTGGTAAAGAAGCTCCTGAAACAACTGAAATCATATTAGCAGAACAAGCTCATAACGCAGTTGCTACTTACACAAACGCAGCCGGACAAAAGATTGCTAACCAATTCATCATTGCAGACTTTGCTCCTTACTTTGCAAAAGTTGCTCCTACAGCCGGTGACCGTCTGGTATGGAATGATGATATGGCAAACTTCACAAACAATGTGAAACTGATTTGGGATGAGCTGAATGAATATGGCGAATCTGTAAAAGAAGACGGAATCGATGTAACAGCCAAATTGTTTAAGACCGCTATTCTTTTGAATGCTAACAACAGCAATGACAATGGTAAGGTTAATATGTCTAACTTCTCTAAAGTGAAGATTCAGTTTAGTGAAGAATATGCAGGTATTACTTTGGGCAATGGTACATTGAAAGCTGTTATCGAAATGAAGGACAAGAAGGGCAATCTGCGTCAGACTGTCGAAATTCCGTTTACTATCGCGAAACCGACTGCAGAAGAAATTAACAGCCACGTTACATGGGATGCTCAATACTATAGCAATGGCGTATTGAAAGTTGTAGAGCAAAATAGCATTACATTGAATACCTTCTTCAAAGGTGCTAACGCTACTTTGGTTACAGAAAATGCCGCACCGGCAACAGGTAATGACAAGATTAAGATCGAAAATGGTGTTGTAACCTTAAAGGATGACGGTAAGAAGAACACAGTTTATACTATTAAAAACCTGAAGATTAGCTTCTTGGGAACTGATACTTCTTACGCTGAGAATGCAAGCGAAGAAAAGACATCCCGTACTTATGGTATCGAAAACTTGAAAGTTAACTTCGCTACTCTTAAGGGTGATGACATCGTTATCGGTAATGTAGCAGTAATGTGTGCCGGCAAATCAGTAACAGTTTATGACTACAGAAACGCTGCTTCTGGTGCTTTGACTTACAAACTGATAGATTTCGCAGGAGATGCTTACACTGTAGATAACAATTCTACTGTAACGATAACAGAAGGAAACGACTTGATTAAGAGTGCAGAACTTGTAAAACGTACAGTTAATATTGGAACTGCTGATAATCCGAATAATGTAACACGTTATGATATCAAGATTACAACTGCGAATACTATGATTTCTCAGTCAACAAAGGTTACCATTAAATTGACATTCACAAATGTGAAGAATTCCAAGGGTGAAACAGTAAATGTAACTGTACCTGTAGAAATCACAGTTAATGCAGCAGTTTAATAATTTATCTAATCCTATGAAAAAGATAGTAATATCTTCATATTAGAATATAGATAAACTTCTCCCAAGCGAGGAAAGGTGTTTCCGCATACCGGAATACTTCTTTCCTCGCTTTCTTTTAATTTATTTGAATCAAAAAAGCTCTCAAAAAAAATAAAACTTTGATTTTGTAGAAAAACCACCTTATACCCCTATCGCATATCATAGTATCAGATACTAATGTCTTAACAATGCAACTACTCAATAAGCCAGTTCCTCGGTATTATAATGGAGAAAAGGCAGAACAGCTCAATTCTGTATCCGCAAAGACAATAATAAATATAAGAATTTCTTTTCATCCACAAGAAGCTCTGAAAAGACCATGCAGATTTTGAAAGTATACCATTTCAGTATAAACTCCATATGAGTATGAAAACCTTCGGTTATATCGATTTAAACCTCATTGTTTCTCTAATTCACATTACAATTATAATTAAAAAGTCCCCTTATCTCTACAAGTTCATCACTTCCTGTTCAAAAGTTTCCTTGTTTCCTATCGCCTTATTACGCATCTTGCTGCGATAATTATAAATCGTTGCCAAAGAATACCCCAAGAAATGGGCAATCCGATTACTATCAGTTACTCCCAGACGGATCAAAGCAAATATACGCAATTCCGTAGTCAGCAACTCGCCCGATTTGGGATATATTCTTCCTTCCTCTACCAATAACTCATTAAAAGAAGTAATGAAATGAGGAAATAACTCCAGGAAAGACTTATCAAACTCATTATAAAAATCCTTCCGTTCATCTCGTATGAACTGCTCGGATTTAATCGCTTTAAACAAATCGTCTATACGGGAGGCCATTGCCAGTTTCGCCAAAGAACGACGATAAAACTCCAACTTGTCCAGATAAATCACACACCTGTCCAAATAACGAGCAATGTATACTTCCTTGATCTTCCCCGTCTGTGCCAACTCAGCATTTACTTCCTGCATCTGTTGATTAGCCAGACTCAGATTACGGCGCATCACTGACAATTTCTTCATCCATCGGTACAGATAAAAAATAGCAGCAAGCAAAAATAAAGAAAGTAAACTGACACTGATTAAAAGAGTACGGGAAATCTGCCTCTCTTTCTCTTCTTTCAATTTATATGCTTTATCAATAATAGGAAAGAACTGCGTTACCTCAATAAACCGCAAACGGGCATTACAGGCTACCGCATCCTCCATTGAACAATTCAAATACTTATAGGCACGATCCAAATCACCTACCTCATACATCAGTTGAGCCAATTTCTGTAAGGATGCATATTCACGAATAGACGATTTCAAATCTGTAATAGCGGTCAAGGCCAGATAATAAATTTCTTTCTGAATATCTCCCCGCATATCGTAAGCCTCGGATAAAGTATAATAAATATACCCTTTTTGCCGTTCATCCGGCGTTTCTTTCAATAGGTCCGACAATATAACCAAAGCAGAATCCACCTTGCCATTAATAATCTTTTTCTCGGCCCATACAATGCTCCTGTCTACACAAGGATCAGTAGCAATAAGAATAGAATCCCTGTAAGCATCGGTCTTTTTCAAATATTTCACTTTTTCGGCATCATTGGTGGTATAATCGGCCACCCAACCATAATAAGCCCGATAGGTCCGGTAATAATAAGCCAAAGTCTCCCGTTCCAATTCCAACGGGTCTACCCGCTCCAATTGTTCCAAAGCCTCGTTATACATTCCCATCACCCCCATCACCTCGGCACGGTTAATGACAATCTCATTCTTTAACTCCGGATGATTCAACAGAGGCAACAAATTCATTTTTCCATTAATATAATACAATGCGGAATCAGCTTGATAATGCAGATAAGCGTTAAACAAAGAACCGCAAAGTTCATATTTCTCCCTATTATCTTTAGAACGGTGAAGACGTTGCTTTAAATCCACAATCTCTTTTTCCTTCTGCACATGACAAGCGGTCTTATTATCTATGACCCGATCCAACCTTTTCAACACTTCTTCATTGCTGTTTTTATCAGCAAACAAAGGAGTTGTCAAAGTCAACAAAAACAATATAAAGAAATAGGTTACATTCTTCATCTTATATACTTATTATAGATTCACAAATATATAAATATAAGTAATTAGAATAAAGTTTTTCAACGAAAATATTTTCATTGACGTTTATATTTTCAGCAATACAGCAAAGACAAATATTCCTAATTATCAATAAGTTGAGTCTATAAAACATTTATATTTTTATTCTAGTACTCAAATCTCAGCTATTCCACTCCTACATTTGCAACATCCAAATGAAATGAAGATATAAACACTAATTTCTATATATTATGAAAAGAACATTCGCACTTATGGCATTACTCGCGTTATTCGGTTTGCAACACACAGTGTCCGCAGCCATAATTAAAAAAGTAGCCCCAACCTTCTGGTGGGCGGATATGAAGAATCCCGAACTACAGGTCCTACTGTATGGCGACAATATTTCTTCCAGTGATGTAAGCATCTCTTCTAAAGACATTCTTCTGAAAGATGTTGTGAAACAAGAAAATCCCAATTACTTAATCTTATATATGGATTTATCGGAAGCTACTCCGCAGACTTTTCATATTACACTGAAACAAGGTAAAAAGCAAACTGTTGTGCCATATGAAATAAAACAGCGTAAGGCAGATGCTTCCAACGTGGAAGGCTTCAACTCAGGTGACGTATTATATCTGATTATGCCAGACCGCTTCGCCAACGGAAATCCCTCGAACGATGTCGTACCGGAAATGTTGGAAACAAAGGTAGACCGTAACGATCCGTTCGCCCGTCACGGGGGCGACCTCGCAGGTATTGAAAATAATCTGGATTATCTCTCCAACTTGGGAGTTACGGCAATCTGGCTGAACCCCATACAGGAAAATGACATGAAAGAAGGATCCTATCATGGCTATGCCATTACCGATTATTATCAAGTAGACCGCAGATTAGGTAGCAATGAAGAATTCTGCAAGCTGGTAGAACAAGCACACAGCAAAGGAATGAAAGTTGTTATGGACATGATTTTCAACCATTGTGGCAGCGAAAACTATCTTTTCAAAGATATGCCTTCCAAAGACTGGTTCAATTTTAAAGGAAACTACACACAAACTTCTTATAAAACAGCGAGTGTACAGGATATCCACGCTTCTGATTATGAACGCAAGATAGCCGTAGACGGATGGTTTACAGAATCAATGCCCGACTTGAACCAACGCAACCGCCATGTAGCCCGCTATTTGATCCAAAGCAGTATCTGGTGGATAGAATATGCAGGGATTAACGGCATCCGTCAAGACACACATCCTTACGCAGATTTCGACATGATGTCAGAATGGTGTAAAGCCGTGACCGATGAGTACCCTGATTTCAACATAGTAGGTGAAACTTGGTTGAACAGTAATGTGCTGGTTTCTTTCTGGCAGAAAGACAGCAGACTGGCTGCTCCCAGAAACTCCAATCTCCGTACCGTGATGGATTTCCCGCTGATGGAACAAATGAACAAAGCCTTTGACGAAGAAACAACTGACTGGAACGGCGGATTATATCGTCTTTACGATTATCTTACTCAGGATTTGGTATATGCAGATCCGATGAATCTGCTCGTTTTCCTTGATAACCATGATACTTCACGCTTTTATTTAAATGAAGAAGCCACGCAAAATATTGACCGCTACAAACAAGCACTTGTATTCCTGCTGACCACACGTGGCATTCCCCAGATTTATTATGGGACAGAAATTCTGATGGCTGCAGATAAAGCCAATGGCGACGGTCTGTTACGTTGTGATTTCCCCGGAGGTTGGAAAAATGACCCACGCAACTGTTTCAATGAGGCTAACCGTACTCCGCAGCAAAATGAAGCCTTTACTTATATGCAGAAATTACTCCAATGGAGAAAAGGGAATGAAGTCATAGCCAAAGGCAGATTGAAACACTTCGCTCCCAACAAAGGAATTTACGTTTATGAACGAAAATACGGAAACAAATCGATAACGGTTCTCATGAATGGAACAGACAAAACGCAAACCATAAACCTGACTCCATACAAAGAAGTACTTCCAACAACATCAACCCATGATGTTTTAACGGATCAAAATATCGACTTGAATAAAAACCTAACACTTCCGGGGCGTGGAATGCTAGTTTTAGAATTTTAAAACAACCAGTAAAAGCTTATAATTTAATACCAGTACATATTATGAATTTAAAAAAGAATCTTTCACTTATCGCATTTCTCTGTATCTCATTCATTGCAAATGCACAACAAAAACTGAATTCTCCGGATGGTAATCTGGAGATGACATTTACTCTAGATGGTCAGGGCACTCCCACGTATGAACTGACCTATAAACAAAAGGAAGTTATCAAACCCAGTAAATTGGGGTTGGAATTAAAAAAAGAAGACGCAAACGCCAAAACCGACTTCGAATGGACTGATAAAAAAGACATAGACAAACTGGACATCAAGACAAACCTTTATAACGGTTTCGAGATAAAGGATGTCCGGACATCTACCAACGATGAAACATGGCAGCCGGTATGGGGAGAAGAAAAGGAAATCCGTAACCATTATAATGAATTGGCGGTCACATTGAACCAGCCTGCCAATGACAGATTTATAATCATCCGTTTCCGCCTGTTCAACGACGGTCTGGGTTTCCGCTATGAATTTCCGCAGCAGAAGGACTTGAACTATTTCGTGATCAAAGAAGAACATTCACAATTTGCCATGGCAGGTGACCACACCGCTTACTGGATTCCGGGAGATTATGACACACAGGAATATGACTATACCGTTTCCCGCCTGTCGGAAATCAGAGGATTGTTTTCAAAGGCTTATACGGAGAACTCCTCGCAAACCGCATTCAGCCCCACCGGTGTACAAACTGCCCTGATGATGAAAACAGACGACGGTCTGTACATCAATCTGCACGAAGCAGCTTTGATAGACTATGCCTGCATGCACCTCAACCTGGATGACAAGAACATGATTTTCGAATCATGGCTGACTCCGGATGCACAAGGTGACAAAGGATATATGCAGACTCCCCTGCACTTCACCATGGCGTACCGTCATCGTCAGTGATGATGCCCGCAACATTCTTGCCTCACGCATTACGTTAAACCTGAACGAACCTTGCAAAATAGCAGACACTTCCTGGATCAAGCCTGTGAAATACATCGGTGTGTGGTGGGATATGATTACGGGAAAAGGCTCATGGGCTTACACGGACGACTTATCCAGTGTAAAACTGGGTGAAACAGATTACAACAAAACAAAACCTAACGGCAAACACTCTGCCAACACTGCCAACGTAAAACGTTACATTGATTTTGCAGCAGAGCATGGATTCGACCAAGTATTGGTAGAAGGCTGGAATGAAGGTTGGGAAGACTGGTTCGGAAAAAGCAAAGATTATGTGTTTGATTTTGTAACTCCCTATCCCGACTTCAATGTGAAAGAACTTCAAAGCTACGCTGCAAGCAAAGGCGTAAAACTGATGATGCATCATGAAACTTCGGCTTCTGTACGTAACTATGAACGCCACATGGACCAGGCATACCAATTCATGGTAGACAACGGATATAATTCTGTAAAAAGTGGCTATGTAGGCAACATTATTCCACGTGGCGAACACCACTATGGACAATGGATGGATAACCACTATCTGTATGCGGTGAAAAAAGCAGCGGACTACAAAATCATGGTAAACGCCCACGAAGCTGTACGCCCTACCGGAATATGCCGCACCTATCCCAACCTGATCGGTAACGAATCGGCACGCGGAACTGAATATGAATCATTTGGCGGTAACAACGTAAACCATACTACCATCTTGCCTTTCACACGATTAATAGGTGGTCCGATGGACTACACTCCGGGTATCTTTGAAACCCGCTGTAACAAAATGAATCCTACCAACAATTCACAGGTACGTTCTACTTTGGCACGCCAACTGGCCCTGTATGTAACAATGTACAGCCCATTACAAATGGCTGCCGACATACCTGAAAACTATGAACGCTTCATGGATGCCTTCCAATTCATAAAAGATGTAGCCATTGACTGGGATGAAACCAAATATCTGGAAGCCGAACCGGGAGACTATATTACCATTGCCCGCAAAGCTAAAGGAACCAACGACTGGTATATCGGCTGTACGGCAGATGAGAACGGTCATTCTTCAAAACTGATATTTGATTTCCTTGATCCGGACAAAAAATACATCGCAACTGTATATGCAGACGCAAAAGATGCCGACTGGAAAGATAATCCGCAGGCATATACCATCCGTAAAGGCATTGTGACCAACAAAAGCAAACTGAACTTACACGCAGCAAGCGGTGGTGGTTATGCAATCAGCATTAAAGAGGTAAAAGATAAATCAGAATTAAAAGGTATTAAGAGATTATAGAAACTGTTTTAATGGAAGACGCTAACATTAATCCTCATAAAATATAGTCAGATGAGCTATAGACAGTTCACATACAGTTATATTTCCGAGACAGACTAAATTATATATTACATTATGAATCAGATGTATACAATTCATCTCAATACTAAATCTTTTATATTTTTATTCTTGTCTCTAAAATCAGTCTATAAGACAGCTACATTTGCGACAAACAAAATGAGGATTATTGTTAGCTAACAGCTAATAATTCCAAAAGGTAAAAACTATATACTATAACAAAGATTATTTGAAAAAACAGTTTTCAATAGGTGTTTTTGACTGAGAATATAAACTTAAAATAATTATTTAACTTTAAATTTAAAGACATGAAAAGAAACTTGATGTTCAAGGTCCTACTAATGTTAGTTATAGGATGCTTCTTGTCCATAGACGCATTTGCCCAGCAAATAACCGTCAAAGGACTTGTAAAGGACACAGCAGGCGAGCCAATTATCGGTGCCAATGTTGTGATAAAAGGAACAACCAATGGTACTATCACCGATTTTGACGGTAATTTCCAGTTGAATGCCAATAAAGGTGATATAATTGTCATTTCGTTTATCGGATACCAACCTCAAGAAGCACAGGCAGCCGCTTCTATGAATATTATATTAAAAGATGATACGGAACTTCTGGACGAAGTGGTTGTCATCGGATACGGTTCTGTGAAGAAAGATGACCTAAGCGGTTCTGTGGTAGCTATCAAAGCAGAAGAGATGAACAAAGGTGCTGTTACTTCCCCTCAAGAACTGATTATGGGTAAAGTTCCGGGACTTTCTGTCAGTCAAGGTGACGGTGCTCCCGGTGCCGGTTCAACAATTCGTATCCGTGGCGGCGCATCATTAAATGCCAGCAATGACCCACTTATCGTTATCGATGGAATCCCTGTTTCAAATGATGCTGCTCCAGGCACTCCCAATGCACTTGCCACCATTAACCCTAATGATATTGAAACTTTCACTGTTTTGAAAGATGCTTCGGCGACAGCCATTTACGGTTCGCGCGCTTCGAATGGAGTTATTATCATCCAAACCAAGAAAGGAACACAAGACAAAATAAAAGTTAGCTACTCAGGAACTTTCACAGCAAAAGACCCTTATAAACGTATAGAAACATTGGATGCACAATCATTCCGCGAAGTAATGCAGGCTCAATATCCGGAAGGAACCGCACAGTCGGCAGACATCCAACGGATTCTGAACGTATACCCCAACCAAAGCACCGATTGGCAAGATGCTATTTATCAGACAGGATTAAGTACAGACCAAAACATCGGAATTGCAGGAAAAGCAGGATTTATGCCTTTCCGTATCTCTTTAGGTTATAATACAGAAAAAGGTACGCTAAAGACTTCTAAATATGAGCGTTATACCGGTGCTGTCAATCTAAGTCCTAAATTTTTCGACAACCACCTGAGTGTAGACATCAATGTAAAAGGTACCATCAATAAAAACCGATTTGCAGATTCCGGTGCTGTAGGTGCCGCTGCCTTTTTTGACCCTACCAAACCCATTTACGATGAAGAAAACCGATACAATGGCTATTGGAACTGGGGAATAGTACAAGGAGCACAAGCCGATCTGGCAACTCAGAATCCATTGTCTTTATTATACGATAGAAACAATCACGGTACAACCAAACGTAGTTTGGGTAATATTCAATTGGACTATAAGATACATGGTCTGGAAGACTTACATGCCAACTTGAATTTAGGTTATGACGTAGCAAAGACAACCGGTCGTAATTTTGTAAATTCCAATTCGGTTCAAAGTTCACTAGATAAAACATTTACCGGTTTAGGACAAGGTAATACTTGGAACAATCTGCGTCGTAACCACCTGCTGGACTTCTACATGAACTATGCAAAAAACATAGAATCCATCAAAAGTAATTTCGATATAATGGCAGGTTATTCCTGGCAACATTTCTATTATGCCAATCATGACATCACCTATTCAAACCCTACAGAGGACTTAGGTGCAAAAGAAGGATATACCTATGATGCAAACGAACGGCATTACATCCGTGATGACCACCGTCGCATTCCATATGAGAACTATCTTATTTCATTCTTCGGGCGTTTAAATTACAATTTCATGGACCGCTATTTGCTGACTGCCACTTTACGTCGTGACGGTTCTTCACGATTCAGTGAAAACAATCGTTGGGGACTTTTCCCTTCAGCCGCCTTAGCTTGGACCATCAGTAATGAACCCTTTATGAAAGCTACAGAAAATGTGCTTTCCAAATTAAAATTACGCTTAGGATATGGTGTCACCGGACAACAGGAAATTGGAGATTATCAATATATCACATCCTATTCATTCAGCACTAACCCTAATACCACCTATTTAGGAACTACGCTTTTGAAGCCAAACGGTTACAGTCCTGATTTAAAATGGGAACAAACAACTACATACAATGTAGCCATCGACTTCGGATTCTTAAATAACCGTATCAACGGTAGTATCGAATATTATCAGAAACATACAAAAGACTTGTTAAACACCATCAGTGCCGCAGCAGGAACGAATTTTATCAACTTGATTACCGCTAATGTAGGCAAAATGAAAAATAAAGGTGTGGAAGCCAATGTAAATGCTATAGCTATCCAAAGCAAAGACTTCACATGGGAGGTAGGCTATAATATCACTTGGAATGATAGCAAGATTACCAAGCTGACTACCACTTTCAATCCCGACTACCAAGGTATTGATGCCGGCACAAACCAAAAACACCAAGTAGGTGAAATGCCCGGAACATTCTATTTATACCAACAAGTATACGATGAAAACGGCAAGCCTATCCAAAATGCATTTGTAGACCGGAACAATGACGGACAAATTACCGAAGCCGACCGTTATCTGACACACAAAAGCCCGATGGCTAAAGTATATATGGGTTTCAGTTCTCAGTTCAGTTACAAGAAATGGGATCTGGGCTTTAATCTCCGTGCTAACTTTGGCAATTATGTATACAATGGCGTGGCATCAGGCAATAGCACTTCCAACAACTATGGTGGAAAGGGATTTGTTACAAACCTTTATAACGGTTTTCAAGACACTGGCTTTACCTTGCTGAATACCAGCGAACAAATGGCCAGCGACTATTTTCTGGAAAATGCTTCATTCTTGAAGATGGACAACATTACATTAGGCTATTCTTTCCAAAATCTGTTTGCAGCCAAACTATCAGGACGTATCAGCGCATCTGTCCAAAATGTATTTACTATCTCAAAATATAGTGGATTAGACCCGGAATGTGGAGCGATAGATTCTAACATCTGGCCACGTCCCCGCACATACACTATAGGTTTGAATCTTAACTTTTAATGAGAATTACGTATGAAAACAAGAAAATATATCTATACAACTCTGGCAACTTGCCTGTTTGTTTTTTCAAGTTGTCTCAATGATTTGGATGTCTTACCTTTGGATCCCACAGTGGAAACAGCAGACAAGGCTTATACCGATGCGGAAAGCTACACTAAAGGACTTCATAAAATATACTCAGTTTGGGCATTATCCGGACAAGACGGTAGCAGCAGTTCAGACATTTCAGGCCTTGATGCAGGAAATACTGCACTATTACGCTGCTGGTGGACTTTACAAGAACAGCCCACCGATGAAATGAAGAACGCATGGAATGATGCATGGTGCACAGAAGTAAACTATATGACATGGACTACCAATAAAGTGGAACCCATTGAAGGGGTTTATCAACGCTGCATGTATATAGTGGCACTGGTAAATGAGTTCTTAAAGAACATTCCCAACGCGCCCGAAAGCATTGACAAAGAAAGTTATATTGCACAAGCCCGCTTTAACCGTGCTTTTGCCTATTATGTCTTGATGGATATGTTTGCATTGCCTCCATTCATCACTGAAAAGAACTATTCCATAGAACCTGCCCCACTGTCTAGAGAAGACCTGTTCAATTGGATAGAAGCAGAATTAAACGAAATCAAGCCCAATCTGCCCTCTCCACGCTCCGAATACGGAGTAGCAGACCAAGCTGTTGCCAGCGCTTTGTTGGCACGTATGTATCTTAATGCAGAAATTTATACCGGTAAAGCACGATATACCGAATGCATTAATGCATGTAACGAAGTGATCAAAGCAGGGTATCAGCTGGCAGACAACTATGCTGATTTATTCAAAGCAGACAATGGCGAGAATCCGGATACCAAAAAAGAAATAATCTATCCTATCATCTTTGATGGGGATAAGACTCAATCATGGGGTATGGCTGCCATTATCATCGGAGCCAGAGGAGCTGAAGACAAAGATGTTTTACTAGCACACAGCGGAGTAGATCAAGGCTGGGCAGGGTTCCGCGCAACAAGCAACCTGGTTCATCTCTTTGATTTTCAAAATGATGAAGAGCCCAAAGCTTCTGAGATTCAAGATAAACGTGGTATTTTTTATGATAAAGGACGCTCTATCGACATTACTTCCAGTGTATCCGGAACTTTTGAAACTGAAGGATGGAGTGTATTCAAATTCAGCAATTTAAACAGTAACGGGCAACCGGGAAAAAATACGTTATGGGTAGATACTGATTTCCCGATGTTCCGTTTGGGAGATATTTACCTGATGTATGCAGAAGCCGTAGCACGCGGTGGAGAAGGAAGTAAGGCTAGTGCCGTTGAATATATCAACGCCCTTCGCAAACGTGCCTATGGAGATGACAAACACAACATTTCCGAGAATTGGTTAGAGGAAAACAATTTCCGTAATTTGTTGGATGAACGCGGACGTGAATTATATTGGGAAGGCATCCGCCGTACAGATTTAGTACGTTTCGATCTGCTTACCTCCGGCTCCTATACATGGGATTTCAAAGGAGGAATCAATACCGGAGTAGGAGTGAACAAGAGATATAACGTGTATCCCATACCTGTTACCGATCTGACCGTAAACGGTAACTTACAACAAAATGAAGGTTATTAATCAATAAGTACATCATCATGAAATTCATAAAAAGCATATCAACTTCTATTTTTACCTTATTACTTTGTACTGCTTGTGAAAGTGATTTGGAACAAGTGACATATAGTTCGGAAAATGCCATCCCGTCTACCTTGTCATCCTTGAATGACAATTATATACTGGAATCAAAAAATGCTTCCCAAGAGGCATTCACCCTTACCTGGAGCCATCCGGATTTAGGCTATCAAGCAAGCGTTATCAATTCGTTGGAAATGGATGTTAAAGACAAAAATTTTGCCAATAAAGTAATTTTAGCCTCATCCAAAACTGATGTATCACATACTATCACTGTCAGTGACCTGAACAGCAAAATCATGGCCCTGCTGAAAGTCTACGAAATGGAAACAGCACCGATAGGAATCGAATTTCGGATCTCGTCTTCTATCTCAGCGGCTGCCGATACACTGTATTCCAACATTGTTTCAACCACCATCACTCCATATGAAGGTGAGCCGGAATATCCGGCAATCACACTCCGTGGAAGTTATAATGGCTGGGATTTCACCAAAAGCCAAAAAGTATATTCGGTAAATTCTGATAATATATACGCCGCTATGGTGTACTTCGACGGCAAAGCAGCCGATGGCTGGAAATTCTGCGGTACGGAAGACTGGAGTACGGACAATTGGGGAGCTCCGGAAAGTATGACACCCGAACAATCTCCCGTTACTTTAGTATCCGGTAATGGAGGGGACATTAAAGCATACAGCAAAAACAGCTATTATTTAGAATTCAATAATACCACAGGAGAATTGAAAGTTTCCAAACCTCACAATTCATGGGGGATTGTAGGAGACCACAATAGCTGGGGAAGCGGTGACACAATGATGACACTGGAAACCGAAACGGACGAAAACAACAAATTTCAGTATTATTTAAAAGCTACCCTAGATATGTCCGCCGGTAATAAATGGAAAATACGCCCTGAGGAGAAATGGGAAGACGATATAGCTCCCGGAGCTGTAGAAGGTGAGTTTGAAGACGCCGGTGATGGTAATTTTAAAGTTTCAGAAGCCGGTAACTATACCATCAAGTGGTACTTCAATAAAGTAACTCCCAAAATCATTGTTGTAAAAAACAAATAAGACTGTTTTTTAAGATTATTCCTTATGAGGTTGTGCCAGCATTTTGACACAACCTCAAGTTTTACTGTATGCAGACGTACTGGTACTCTGTAAAAAGACTTTAACTATACAGCAACAATGCCTTAGCTCACGGCATGAAATACAACGGCATACAACCGTATATGACAAGGGTTATTGGAGATATCAAAACACCGGAATAGAATAAACCAACCCGACAGAAATACGTTGCGTGTCCGGACTCGTGCTTCCCAAAGCCTGCGCACGCCGGGTCAAATGATGCCCTTTATATAAAAGATGGGCAAAGATAAGCAGTTCACTATTACGCATCGGGAAATATTCCACACACGCCTGCGCATTCCATGTAGTACGATAAAGCCCTTTCTCAAAATGCCCGTTTGCTTTATAAATGCCTGCCCTCTCATAAGCGCCTTTCAAATAAAGATTCCAATTGGGATGAACGCGATAGTCAAAGTTTACCACGGTACTAAAGTATTCCGCATTCTGCGCCGTGGACGGAGCTGTTAAAACAGGACCTTGCAAATCACTGATAATGCCTTTGCTATCCAGCCCTTCACGAGAATACATTAAATCAATATAAGCAATAACAGGGCCTTTCTCATAAATATTACCCGCCGTAAAACAACAAAGATTCTTACCTTCCGCCAGCTGCCCATATGAGGCCGCATATCGTAATTGTACCGCGTTATCAAAGAAGAACCCGTTCCAATTGACTGTTGACAGAACAGGAACTTTAGCTTTTTCCACTCCTTGCGGCAAACCGTAAAGATAGGTTTCATCATTTTCTCCACTACGGTTATTTACTACCTGAAGCACCAACTCATTGGTGGATGACAGATTGAATCTTCCCGCCACTCCTGCCTGATAACAACTGATGTTATCATTAAACTCACTATACTCGCGGACTTTGATGGCATTGACATAATATTCATAGCCACCCAAAGCGATATCTTGTTTTCCGGCAGTCAACGTGAATTTATCAGACATTTTCCAATTCACCAAAGCATACTCAATGGAAGAGGACAAATTATCCAACGAGTGGGGATTGCTGTATTTATTAAACGACTGACGGAAATGATAAGAAAATTGTTTACTGAAAGAACCTAATATCTCTAGTTTTACACGATTCAGTTTAAAAGAGGCATCCTCTAAATCTCCTTCAATAAAGTTGGCAACTCCCGAAGTGGAGAATTGCAGGTTCATGTGTGCCGAAAGATTCGGATTGCTATTAGGAAACAAACGTCCCACCAAACTACGGATAGAATCATCCGGACTGATTAACGGCTGTTCTTGCGCCTTCAAAGTCAATACGACGCATAATAAGATACAGCATGACAAGAGTAGTCTTTTCATGGGGTATTTTCGTAGTATTAAATTTCGGTTAATGTAATAAATCAGGGATAATAAAAACCGAAGATGCTTAAATCATTCCTCTTTTCTTCAATTCTTCTGCCGCAACCTCCAGCTCTTTATACCATTCTTCACCAAATTTCCGCACCAACGGCTCCTTTAAGAACTTGTATACAGGAAGGTTCTCTTTTTTTCCCAATAACACGGCGGCTTTACATACATCCCAACGATGATAATTCACTGCTTTATAAGGGCCATAATCACCTATACGGATGGGATAAAGATGACAAGAGATTGGTTTATAGAAATCGGTCTTACCTGCCCGGAAGGCTTTCTCGATGGCACAATAACAATACCCTTTCTCGTCATAACAGGTAAATACACAATCTTTCTGATTGACGATGGAAGTTACCAAATCGCCCTCTTCATCTGTATAAACCACTCCCTGCTTATCAATCACCGTCCGTGCCTCGGGTGAAAGCTCGTCCCAAATAACAGGAAGCACCTCTTCCAGTTTTTCCACTTCATCCAATTCCACCGGTGCACCGGCATCTCCCTCTATGCAGCACTCACCTTTGCAGGCATCGAGATTACAAAGAAATTTCTCACGAAACACATCAAGGGAGATTACAACATCATCTATCTGTATCATCTCTTATTAAATTAAAATGTCATTCCGGACAAAGTGACGAATCCATGCTTCATTACAGATTCCTCACCTTGTTCAGAATGACAAATAAATATACTTTCTACATTATTTTATCAAATCCCGTCCGGTCATGTCGGCAGGCTGGGGCATGCCCAAAATGTGCAAGATAGAAGGAGCAACATCTGCCAATACACCATTTTCCACTTTAGCATTCTTGTTCTCTGTTACATATACAAATGGAACAGGGTTCAAAGAGTGAGCCGTATTAGGTGTACCATCTTCATTCAGTGCATGGTCGGCATTACCGTGGTCGGCAATAATGATTACTTCATAATCATTAGCCTTGGCAGCTTCCACTGTATCTTTCACGCACTCGTCAATAGCCTTCACTGCTTTTTCAATAGCGTCATAGATACCTGTATGACCTACCATATCACCATTAGCGTAATTCACGACAATGAAATCGAATTTCTGGGTCTTGATGGCTTCTACCAATTTATCCTTCACTTCATAAGCACTCATCTCAGGCTTCAAGTCGTAAGTAGCCACTTTCGGAGATGGAACCAAGATACGCTCTTCGGCATCATACGGAGTTTCACGACCACCATTGAAGAAGAAAGTCACGTGAGCATACTTTTCCGTTTCTGCAATGTGTAACTGAGTCTTACCGTTAGCAGCCAGATATTCACCCAACGTATTTTGAACATTTTCCTTGTCGAACAGAATATGAACACCCTTGAAAGACGCATCATACGGAGTCATGCAATAAAACTGCAAGCCCGGAATAGTATGCATACCTTGTTCCGGCATATCCTGTTGAGTCAGCACAACAGTCAATTCCTTGGCACGGTCGTTACGGTAGTTGAAGAAGATAACCACATCACCTTCTTTGATGGTACCGTCTACGGTAGAATTATTGATCGGTTTGATGAATTCATCTGTAACACCTTCATCGTATGATTCCTGCATAGCCTGAACCATATCGGTGGCTTGCTTTCCTTTACCTTCAACCAACAGGTCGTATGCTTCTTTCACACGTTCCCAACGCTTGTCACGATCCATAGCATAGAAGCGACCAACGATAGAAGCGATTTTACCGGCTGATTTTTCACAGTGCGCAGTCAGTTGTTCGATAAAGCCTTTACCACTCTTCGGGTCTGTGTCACGACCATCCATAAAGCAGTGGATAAATGTATTTTCAATGCCATATTCTTTAGAGATATCGCAAAGTTTGAACAAATGATCGAATGAACTGTGTACACCACCGTTTGAAGTCAATCCCATAAAGTGGATGTTCTTGCCATTTTCCTTTGCGTAAGAGAAAGCGGAAACAATCTCGGGATTCTTCATTATGCTGTTGTCGGCACATGCACGGTTAATCTTTACCAAATCCTGATAAACGATACGTCCTGCACCGATATTCAAGTGTCCTACTTCGGAGTTACCCATCTGTCCGTCGGGCAAACCAACGTTCTCACCGCTAGCCTGCAATTCAGAGTGCGGATAGTTTGCCAACAGAGAATCCCAGTAAGGAGTGGGAGTGTTAAAGATTACATCGTCTTTACCTTGATCGCCGATACCCCAACCATCAAGAATCATTAAAAGGGCTTTTTTACTCATAATCTTATTTTGTTTAAAGTTTATCCTTGCTTTTTCCGGGTGCAAAGGTACAAAAAAGCCCTGTCAATGAATAATGTTTCACCTATTTTTTATAGAGGAAGTTCGATGATAAAATGCAGTCCGTCTTTAAATTCCATATCCCGAGTCAATTTTGCATTCATACGCCCGGCAATCATTTCACAAACCAGCAAAACAATATCCGGCGCACCGGCAAGACACGTCTCCCCCCTTTGTTCTGTAATGCGGTTAATATACTTCGGCAAATACTCTAATTATATTATTTGATTAGTACGTACTACACATTCTTCCGGAAATCGATATAGAAGCTTCGATTCTTGTGTTATAAAACATACCTTTTCATCTTGCTGTTTATGAATAAATTGCATTCCTTTGCATCGGGACAGTTCAGCACAGTTTGCATTGTCCGCGTAAAACCTTAAACAGTTCATGAAAGTTACCTTTGGACAGCAGACCACTAAAGTGAAACAACTGGCTGATTTACTCAGTCAGGAGATTTCCATGGGCAAATATAAATCGGACTGCACATTACCGTCCATCAACAAACTGAGCCGTGAGTATCAAGTGTCGCGGGATACGGTGTTCAAAGCATTCATTGATTTAAAAGACCGGGGAATAATAGACTCTACTCCGGGAAAAGGTTACTACGTAACCAACAAGCTTACAAACATTCTGCTTCTGCTGGACGAGTATTCTCCCTTTAAATACTCGTTATATAATAGTTTTATCAAAAAACTATCCATCAACTACAAAGTAGATTTATTGTTTCATCAATATAATGAACGACTTTTCAATACCATCTTACGTGAATCAATAGGCAGATACAATAAATACATTGTGATGAACTTCGACAATGAGAAACTATCCCCCCATCTTTACAAAATAGATTCGTCTAAGTTGCTGCTGTTGGATTTCGGGAAGTTCGATAAAAAGGATTATTCATACGTATGTCAGGATTTTGACGATTCCTTTTATCATGCATTGGCCGCATTGAAAGAGCATCTGAGAAAATATCAGAGACTAGTACTTTTATTTCCCGAAGACATCAAACACCCCCCGTAGCAGTTGTCAGTATTTCAATTGCTTCTGTCAGGATTATCACATTGATTCAGCCATTGTGGAAAATACAGACCGGATACAAGTCCGTAAAGGAGAAGTATATATTGCAATCCGTCAGATAGAGGTGGTCAATATAATCAAGCAAAGCCGGACAACCGGGCTGAAATGCGGAGAAGATTTCGGACTGATAGCCTACAATGACACTCCTGCCTACGAGGTAATAGACCAAGGGATTACGGTACTCAGTATCAACTGGGAAGAGCTGGGGCGGAAAGCCGCAGAATTTGTACTAACCGGACAGGAAATAAGAACTTATCTCCCTACCGAAGTCCATTTAAGAAATTCAATTTAACAACTAAAACCTATGTATATCATGAAAAAGTATCCTAAAATCGGGATTCGTCCCACTATCGACGGTCGCCAGGGTGGTGTCCGCGAAAGCCTTGAAGACAAGACTATGAACCTGGCAAAAGCTGTTGCCGAACTGATTTCATCTAACTTGAAAAACGGTGACGGAAGCCCCGTGGAATGTGTAATAGCAGACAGCACCATCGGTCGTGTAGCCGAAAGCGCCGCTTGTGCCGAGAAATTCGAACGCGAAGGAGTAGGTGCCACCATTACCGTAACCAGTTGCTGGTGCTATGGCTCCGAAACAATGGATATGCACCCGCACTGGCCGAAAGCAGTCTGGGGATTCAACGGTACAGAACGTCCGGGAGCCGTTTATCTGGCTGCCGTATTAGCCGGACACGCACAGAAAGGACTGCCTGCATTCGGTATTTACGGACACGATGTACAAGATTTGGATGACAACACGATTCCGGCCGATGTAGCAGAAAAACTATTGCGTTTCGCCCGTGCCGCCATGGCTGTAGCCAATATGCGCGGAAAAAGCTATCTTTCTTTCGGTAGTGTCTGCATGGGTATCGCCGGCTCTATTGTCGATCCTGACTTTTTCCAGGAATATCTGGGAATACGTAATGAAAGCGTGGACGAAACTGAGATCCTGCGCCGTATGGAAGAAGGAATCTATGACCATGAAGAATATGCCAAGGCAATGGCCTGGACTGAAAAATATTGCAAGCCCAACGAAGGGGAAGACTTTAAGAACCGTCCCGAAAAGCGCAAAACCCGTGAAGAGAAGGATGCCGACTGGGAATTTATTGTAAAAATGACTATCATCATGCGTGACTTGATGGTCGGCAACCCGAAATTGCTTGAAATGGGATTCAAAGAAGAAGCTATCGGCCATAATGCCATCGCAGCCGGCTTCCAGGGGCAACGCCAATGGACTGACTGGAAACCAAACGGTGACTTCAGTGAAGCACTGCTCAACACCACTTTCGACTGGAACGGCATTCGCGAAGCATACGTTCTGGCTACCGAAAATGATGCTTGCAATGGTGTTGCCATGTTATTCGGTCACCTGCTGAGTGGCTGTGGACAGATGTTCTCCGACATCCGTACTTACTGGAGCCCCGAAGCAGTAAAACGTGTCACCGGCAAAGAACTTACCGGAATGGCTAAAAACGGTATCATCCATCTTATCAACTCTGGTGCAACCACTCTGGACGCTACCGGTGAGAGCCATAATGAAGCGGGAGAGCCCTGCATGAAGCCCAACTGGGAAATGACTGAAGCCGATGTCGAAGCTTGTCTGAAAGCTACAACCTGGTATCCGGCAGATCGCGACTATTTCCGTGGAGGCGGTTTCTCTTCCAATTTCTTGTCTAAAGGCGGTATGCCTGTCACCATGATGCGTCTTAATCTGGTAAAAGGCTTAGGCCCAGTATTGCAACTGGCAGAAGGCTGGACAGTAGATATTGATCCGGAAATCCATCAGGTACTGAACATGCGTACAGACCCCACATGGCCTACTACTTGGTTTGTACCCCGCCTATGCGACAAACCTGCATTCCGTGATGTCTATTCGGTAATGAACAACTGGGGAGCCAACCACGGCGCCATCAGCTATGGACACATCGGACAGGATTTAATAACTCTGGCATCTATGCTACGTATTCCTGTTTGTATGCATAATGTAGAAGACGACAAGATTTTCCGCCCGGCATCATGGAATGCCTTCGGTATGGATAAGGAAGGTTCCGACTACAGAGCTTGCTCAACTTACGGACCTATTTATAAATAGTTAATAAATTGAGAATTGAAAATTAAAAACAGAGAAAAGGTTATATGCCTATCCTTTTTTGTTTTCAATTCTCATTTCTTAATTTTTAATTCTCAATCTTTAATTTAAGAAATGAAAGATACAGATCAACCCATCCTGTACAAAGATGGAGTCAGCTACGTGCTACCGTTTATATTAGTCACCTGCTGCTTCGCCCTGTGGGGATTCGCCAATGATATCACCAATCCGATGGTAAAAGCATTCTCTAAAATCTTCCGGATGAGTGTCACCGATGGCGCATTGGTGCAAGTTGCCTTCTATGGCGGATATTTCGCCATGGCTTTTCCGGCAGCTATGTTTATCCGTAAATACTCTTATAAAGCCGGTATCCTGCTGGGATTGGGACTTTATGCCGTAGGAGCCTTATTATTCTTTCCCGCTAAAATGACAGGCAGCTACTATCCGTTCTTATTAGCTTATTTTATTCTGACCTGCGGACTCTCCTTCCTTGAAACCAGTTCCAACCCTTACATCTTGTCCATGGGAACAGAAGCTACCGCTACCCGACGTCTCAATCTGGCACAATCGTTTAACCCTATGGGCTCTTTACTGGGAATGTATGTAGCCATGAACTTTATCCAGGCGAAACTAAATCCGATGGATACGGCAGAACGAGCCCAACTAAACCCGGCAGAATTTGCAATGGTAAGAGATGCGGACCTGTCCGTACTGATCGCTCCTTATCTCACTATCGGAATAGTCATATTAGTTATGCTTCTAGTGATACGTTTTACCCAAATGCCCAAAAATGGTGACCAGTCTCACAGTATCAATTTCGGTCCCACACTGAAGCGTATCTTCTCCATCCATCATTACCGCGAAGGAGTGGTGGCACAATTCTTCTATGTAGGTGCGCAGATTATGTGTTGGACCTTCATCATCCAATACGGCACACGCCTGTTCATGTCACAAGGTATGGAGGAGAAAGCTGCCGAAGTACTATCACAAGAATATAATATCATCGCGATGGTTATTTTCTGTATCAGCCGTTTTATCTGTACCTTCATCTTGCGCTACCTCAATCCAGGTAAATTATTGGCCATACTTGCCATTGCGGGTTGCTGCTTCACCGCCGGAGTCATCTTCTTCCAGGATATCTGGGGTATGTACTGCCTGGTAGCTGTTTCAGCCTGTATGTCATTAATGTTCCCCACGATCTATGGCATAGCGCTTACCGGATTGGGAGATGATGCAAAGTTTGGAGCAGCCGGCCTGATTATGGCTATTTTAGGAGGTTCCGTACTTCCTCCTTTACAAGCAAGTATTATTGATATGAATACCATTTGGAATATGCCAGCCGTAAATGTTTCATTTATCCTGCCATTTATCTGTTTTGTGATAATCACTATTTATGGACATCGCTCTTATCAACGGGGAAAATATTGATATGCTGAATAAGACCATTGTAAAAAAGTGAAACGAAGAATCTGTTACGACTCATATGAATCAAACAGATTCTTCGCTTTATTTTCAACCAAGTAGAATGAAATGTAAAGAAGTTATCCCATCCTCCTATATATTCTTCAAATTAGAAAGGAATCTCTAATTGGGGATCTGTTCCCAACAAATTAAAAGTCATCCGATGATATGGCGTTGTTCCATGTTCACGGATAGCCGCACGATGCTTTTTAGTAGGATAACCTTTATTACTATTCCAATCATAAAAAGGATATTCTTTATGCAGTTCATTCATATAATCATCACGATAGGTTTTCGCCAGAATAGATGCAGCGGCAATAGAAAGATATTTTCCATCTCCTTTTACCACAGTAGTATGCGGCAAATCCTGATACTTTTTAAAACGATTCCCATCAATCAACAAATGTTGGGGACGAATTTTCAATTGATCCACAGCACGATGCATTGCCAGAAAAGACGCATTAAGGATATTTATCTCGTCTATCTCTTCAGGAGTCACTACACCTACAGCCCATGCCAATGCTTCTCTTTCCACAATCTCTCGCAGCGCATAACGCTGATGCTCCGTCAGTTGCTTGGAATCATTCAGCAATTCATTCTTAAAATCTACAGGTAAAATAACAGCTGCTGCATATACAGATCCTGCCAGACATCCCCTGCCCGCCTCATCACAACCGGCCTCTATCAGATCTTTATTCAAATAAGGTAATAACATAGCTCATCTTTATTGTTGCTTGCAAAGATATTCTTTTAAAAGAGAAACAAGAGTGTCTTTTTACAAAGAAAATCACTATTTTTGCAAAAATACGCTTGATTATGAAAAACAACCTACTTGTATATATTCTCCTTTGCCTGCTGAATCTCTCATGGGCTAATGCCCGTAATAAACAACAAGAAGCCGAGGCACTGATTAAAAAGTCGGTTGAAGCCTTATACAATAATCCGAAGCAGGCCAGTTACTATGCTGCCAAGGTTATTGAATTGTTTCCTGAAGAAAGGCAAAATGATCAAAAAGCCGAAGCAATGTTCTATTACAGTCAGGCAGAAAAGCTATTAGGCAATTTTGATGTGAGCATCAAAAATCTATATGACGCATTGGAGTATGCAACTCCTGCCAATAAAGAGCTGAATGGACAAATTTACGCACTGATAGGAGCACTCTATTGTAAACTGACCGACTATAACAAAGCGATCGAAATGAATGAGAAAGCCATCTCAATTTTTAAATCCATCGGAGATTCCATTTCTATCGCACTATGCTACAATGATCGTGGCATCATCCATTATTCCATGAATGAGTTCAACACAGCTGAACAATTCCTCAAACAAGCCCTTATAATAAACCGCAGTCAGAAAAATTTAAGAGGGATATCCGCCAATTTGAATAATCTATGTTTATATGAGGGTGATTTTAATGAAAAGCTAAGTTTAATTAATGAGGCCATTGTCATCAACAAGAACTTGAATTCTCAATGGTCATTAGGGGAAAACTATAACAATATGGGAAAACAATACTTCTATGCAAAACAATATAACAATGCCTTGATGGCTTTACAAAGAGCATACGAGGTCGCTTCTTCCATCAGTGCCAAAGAACTGATTTGTGATAATTACGAATATTTATCTTGGGTATACGATGCCCTTGGAGACCATAAAAACGCTTATAAATGCCTGATACAACTATATACCCTTAGCAAAGAATTGCAAAGTGGAAGTAAATTACGCATCGTAGAACAGGAAATTTCCCATAAACAATATCAAAACCAACAAAGGAAAGCAGAACTAAGAGAGCAAGCTTATGAAATAGAACTGCTGAAACGGAACCTGTTTGTACTAGTAATCATATTCATCTCATTGATAGTACTCAGTATATTTCTATACCAATGGTATAAACGCAAAAAGAATATGCAGTTAATGGTTACCCGCTATAATCTGGAGCAATCGGAACACGAATTGGCAGAACTTAAAGTACGACAGCAAGAACTCGAATTAAAATCTGTACAAAGCGCATTATACAACAGTCGCCAGGAAGCTACCAGTTTTGCTGTATTCCTGCATAGCCGCAATGAAATGCTGGAGAAAATCAGAGAAATGATAAAGCAAGGATATAAGATGGACCAACAGGCATTGATTCCTCATCTGAAGAAAGTCAATGCTTTCATCAGCCAATATCAGAATGGAGATAAGACGAACAGCACCTTGCTGATGAATGTTGAAGAAAAGAACCAGGAGTTCCTTCAACGGCTATCCGAACGGCATCCCAATTTAACACAAGGAGAAAGATATCTAGCTACTTTATTACGGGTAAATCTATCTACCAAAGAAATCTCGATGCTCACAGGAAATGTTCCCAAAACAATCAACATGAATCGATATCGTTTACGTAAATCTCTAAACTTATCTTCGGAGGATGACTTGACAGACTATCTACAAAATATTTAAAGAACCTATATTTTTACAGTTTTTATCAAACAGCATTTTGTAGATATTATCTCTTTATATAGATCACTATATATCAATATATTACATTTATATTTGTAGATTAAAAAAGAGAGTTTTTTTATTCATTGTAGTTCATTTGTAGGGTATAATAATTAGGAATTTGCACATACAACCTATTACTTAGCGATGTGAAAAACAATTATTAACCTTAAAATTTATTCACATGAGTAAAAAGAATTATTTCAAGGAAAGAATCATGCTATTGATTCTACTCTTTGCTTTTATGACTCCTTTCGGTACATTAGCACAGACGATTCAACTGACTGGTCTGGTTACCGATGCTGCCAACGAACCTATTATTGGCGCCAGTGTAGTAGAGAAAGGTACAACCAACGGGGTCATCACAGACTTTGACGGTAACTTTGCATTAAGCGTATCCCCCAAAGCCACTATTATTATTTCTTATGTGGGCTATGCAACACAAGAAGTCCCTGTAAACGGAAAGACCAACATCCGGGTGACTTTGAAAGAAGATACTGAGATGCTGGATGAAGTTGTAGTAGTGGGCTATGGGACCATGAAGAAAAGTGATATGACCGGTGCTATTTCCTCAGTAGATGTAGACGATTTGGTAAAGCGCACCACAACCAACCCTGCAGAAGCATTGCAAGGTAAGATTGCAGGTGTAAACATTATGAAGGCTGGTGGTAATGCCGGTGCAGGTGTGCAGGTTAAAATCCGTGGTGTCAAAACGTTTGGTGACAATCAACCTCTTTATATCATTGATGGTTTTCCCGGTGATATTGAAAATGTGAATCCGCAAGATATTCAGTCAATGGAAGTACTGAAAGATGGTGCAGCCGCTGCCATCTATGGTTCGGTTGCTGCAAATGGTGTCATTATCGTAACTACCAAAAACGGTAAAAAGGGTGACATGAAAATTGATTTCAGCACTTATGTAAGCTTTACAAGCGTAGCCAAAAAGCTGGAACTGCTAAATGCCGAAGAATACAAAAGTGTTCATAAACAAATGTATCAGAACTACATGAACCAGTATCCAGATGATACAGAGGTTACTATGCCCGCATTTGTAAATAAAAACACAGGAATAGATACAGACTGGCAGGATGCCATGCTAAGAGGTGGTGTTTCACAAAACTATATGTTCAGTATCCGTGGCGGTTCTGAAAATGCTCAATATTCACTTTCATATAACCATGCTGACGAAAAAGGTATTTTCTTAGGTAACAATTACCGTCAAGATAATGCACGTTTGAAACTCCACATGAGCAAATATATATTTGATATTGATGCTAACATCGCTTTCAAATTTACGGATAGCAAACAACCCGAATATTCCATTAAAGAAATGTACATGATTTCTCCGCTTGTTCCTATCTATGATGATACAAGAGAGTATGGCTTCGGCTTAAGTGACTTTGACGATCTGCCCAGTAACCGTAATGTTATGGCTGACCAGCATTATGAAAAATCTACAGACAAAAAATATCATACCACAGCCAATGTTGCCTTGACCATGAACTTCACCCCATGGCTGAATTTCAAGACAAGCTATGCATACAGAGGTGAGCACCAACGTCAGACTTATCATACTCCGGCCTATGTTGCCGACCCAAAAGCCAAACGTGACTATCCTTATCATAGCGAAACCACAGGATACTGGGAGGAACATGTATGGGAAAATGTATTAAGTTTTAATAAGACATTTGGAAAACACAACGTCAATGCAATGGCAGGTACTTCCATGACTGCCCGCAAATATACATGGAATTCTGTTGGGGTAGAAGGTAAAACCACTGTTTATAAAGTAGAAGACGGAAAATTGGTAACCAGTGAAATTCCGGGCGGATTTCTTGATCCATCTTTCTCAACTGTAGGTGCAGGAGCAGGTGGCACATTTGATGGTAGCGGAACAAAATGGAAATATAACCGCGCCTCTTTCTTCGGCCGACTGAACTATAATTATAATGACCGCTACCTGGTACAGGCAACTGTACGTTATGACGGTTCATCCAAGTTTGGTAAAGACAACCGTTGGGGTTGCTTCCCATCAGTGGCATTAGGCTGGAGAATCAGTCAGGAAGAATTCTTCCCGAAAGACATTGCATTGAATAATTTGAAGTTCCGTGTCAGTTGGGGACGTTTGGGTAATGAAAATGCTTTGGGATATTATGACTTCCTTGCGCTGATTAGTACATACAATGAAATGTATCAAGGATACGTGAAAGGCAACGGTGATAACGCATGGGCAGGAAGCATCGCTCGCGGATTGGAAAACCGTTCTTTGAAATGGGAAACAACGGATACCAAAAATATTGGTTTCGATTTCGGCTTCTTTAACAGCAAATTAACCGGTACATTAAACTACTACTATAACCAAACAGAAGATCTGTTGATAACAAAAGTTCTACCTCCTTCAGCAGGTATGACTAACCCCACCCTGAATGTCGGAAAGATACGCAATACCGGTTTCGAACTTGAATTAAACTGGGGAGATGCTATAAAAGACTTTGATTACAATATCGGTTTCAATATGAGTACCACCAAAAATAAAGTGGTTGAATTGTCAGATGCAGACCAAGTTCTTCAAGGTGAAGGATTGAAATATGGAACGGAGCATTTCCCGACAGAAACCAGAGTGGGCAAACCTATCGGTGCATTCTATCTTTATAGAACAGACGGTATCTTCCAAAGTATGGATGAAGTAAATGCCCATGTAAACAAGGATGGACAATTATTACAGCCTAATGCCCAACCGGGTGATATCCGTTTTAAAGATTTAGATGGTAATGGAAGCATAGACGCCGGTGACAAAGAATACTGTGGCTCAGGTATCCCGACATTGGAAGCGAACTTAAATCTGTCATTCGGCTATAAAGGATTTGACCTTTCAATCGTACTTGGCAGCGCATGGAACTTCAAATTGTATAACGGAAACAAATATTTCTATGAAGGTATGAACTCTAAATCAAATATGCTGAAGTCTACATTGAATGCATGGACTCCTGACAATAGAAATACGGATGTTCCCCGCGCAGTATATCAAGATCCGAACGGCAACATGAAAGAATCAGACAGATTCCTTGAAAACGGTGATTTTGTCCGTCTGCGTCAGGCACAGTTAGGTTATACTTTGCCCAAATCACTCATGCAGAAATTCTATATTGAGAAACTGCGTTTCTATGTAAGTGGTGAAAACTTGTTCACTATCACAGGCTATGATGGTATAGATCCTGAATTCTCTCGTGCCAGTGTGTTGAATACCGGTGTTGATAAATTGATTTATCCGTTTACCCGTTCATTCACCGTTGGAGCTCAACTTACATTCTAATCCTTTAAAGTAATAAGAAAATGAAGAAACTATTATACATAGCAAGTATCTGCATTGCAAGTTTATTTAGCGCTTGTGACGATTATCTCACGGTAGAATCTCCTGACCAGTTGACATCAAGCAGTTTTTGGCGTAACCAGTCTGATGCTGAAGCCGGACTTGCCGCCGCATACTCCCAACTTTACCTGATGACTTATTCGGGTGACATGTGGTCTTTCCCGGAAATCAAATGGCCGGTAGAAGCCTATCGTGAAGATATTATCCAATTAGGAAGCGATGCTCTGAATTACCCGAACTGGGTGGAATTAGGCAACTATACCTACACCAATGGTAACTCTCAGTTCAGTTATTACTGGCAATGCTACTATAAAGGCATCAGTTTTGCTAATCAGGTAATTGAAAAAACCGCAGAAATACCCGATGAGAATATAGACGCAGCAACACGCGAACAATTGGTCAATGAAGGCTACTTTATCCGCGCTTATTACCACATGCAACTTTTATTGAACTGGAAAGAAATCATAGTTCGTGATAAATATATCACTGACCCGGCTGAATTAAGCAAGCCCCTTTCTTCCCGTGAGGATGCATGGAATTTCATCATTGAAGACTTGAAACGTGCAACCAGTCTGCCTGCAACACGTGACGCTGATAATGTAGGCCGTGCCACAAGCGGTTCTGCTTATGCATATCTTGGTTTCGCCTATCTGACACGCGCCTATGAAGAGGCAACCAACAAAGACTCTTATCTGGCCAGTGCTATAGAAGCATTCAACCAAGTAAAAGGATATGAACTGGTTAATAATTTCAGCACTATGTTCAGCGGGGATAATAAGAACAGTAAAGAATCGATTTTTGAAATTCAATTCTCTATGAGTTCTGCAAACGGAGCTACTTATCGTACTCAGTTCCATCGATGGATCGGTGTTTCCGAACTTGGGGGATGGGATGAGATTCTTCCCAGTCAAACATTGATTAGTGAATTCAAAAAAGAAGGGGAAACGGCTACTACAGGACGTTATGACTCGCGTATGTATGCAACATTATTTTTTAATTGTGACTATTATAACGATGGTAACGGACGTGTCTATGGCTACGACTATAATGACTGGTTCGACAACAAAGAACGCGTAGCCTTCCGTAAATTCATGCCTTCGACCTATGAAGGTTTAAACCAAAACTATTCTGCGATCAATGTTCCTTTGATGCGTTATGCCAACGTACTGTTAATGAAAGCCGAAGCATTGAATGAACAGGGACATCCCGAACAAGCTATTCCTTTAATCAATGAAGTAAGAAGCGTTCACGGGGATATGCCACCCATGACAGGTACTTCTCAAGAAGCAGTCCGCGCGCAAATTGAACACGAGCGCATGATTGAATTCCCTCTTGAGAACTATCGTTGGTATGATCTCCGCCGTTGGGGCAAACTGTCCTCAGCCCTGCAAGCTGCCGGAAGAACAGGCTTCAATGAAGACAAAAACTCATTCTACCCCACTCCTCTTACAGAGCTGAATGCTAATGATGCCTTAAAATAAGTATTTTCTTTTTTGGTTAGATATAATTAGGCAACAAGGCGGTTTTCGCTACAGTGATACCGCCTTGTAATCTAAAAATGAAGTATCTTTGCCTATAAATAAAACGACATAGATATGTTTACAATTATTGGATTAATGCTCACGGGAATGCTCCTCGGCTTCCTGCTTCGCAAGCAGAAGCTTTCAGGAATACACAAAGTCATCACCGTTCTTATTTGGTTGCTACTCTTTTTATTGGGTATAGATGTAGGCGGCAATCAGAAAATTATCAATGGTCTGCACACTATAGGGTTGGAAGCCATTGTCATCACCTTGGCAGCAGTGCTGGGCAGTGTTACAGCAGCATGGGCTTTATGGTATGTACTTTACAAAAGAAATAAGGAGGGACAAGTATGAAAGGAAGTTTGATTATCGTCGGATTCTTTGTACTGGGAGCTCTTTGTGGGGTATATCACCTTATTCCATACGACTTTACACAAAGTAAGCTAAGTTTCTACGCCTTGTGTGCGTTAATGTTCAGTGTAGGAGTCAGTGTAGGTAATGATCCGCAGACTTTACGTAATTTCCGTTCATTAAATCCCCGCCTGATCTTTCTACCGGTCATGACCATATTGGGAACACTGGCAGGATGCGCAGTGGTCAGTCTGTTTCTCTCGCACCGCTCAGTAACAGACTGTATGGCAGTAGGTGCCGGTTTCGGCTATTACTCTCTATCCAGTATCTTTATTACAGAATATAAAGGTCCGGAGTTGGGAACCATTGCATTATTATCCAATATCACACGTGAGATTATCACTTTGCTTTTTGCCCCGTTGCTAGTACGCTGGTTTGGCAATCTGGCCCCTATTTCTGCCGGAGGAGCCACTACGATGGATACAACATTACCCATCATCACCCGCTATTCCGGTCAAAGCTTCGTAGTAGTTTCTATATTTCACGGCTTTGTAGTAGACTTCAGCGTACCTTTTCTTGTGACTCTTTTCTGTTCTATTTAAAATAACAATAACCATGAAACACTCTCTTCATACTGTTCTTACACTGTTGTTTGTTTGTGCTTCCGCCTGGGGTGAAAATGTCCCCTGGCAGAATCCACAAATAAATGAAATAAACCGTGAACCTGCCCATGCCCATTTCATTCCTTATACGAATGAGGCCAATGCACTGAAACAACAGGCTTTACCTGCCGCCCAGCGTTTTGCAGTAAACCCTGCTACAGAACGCCGCATTTCATTAGACGGAACCTGGAAGTTCTTATTCTCTAAAAACAATGAGGAATGCCCGACAGATTTTTATAAAATGGGGTATAACACCAAACGCTGGAAAGACATACAGGTTCCGGGAAGCTGGGAACTGCAAGGATTTGACTCCCCCATCTATACTGACGTAGCTTACCCCTTCCCTGCCAATCCGCCTCATGTTCCAAACGATTACAATCCGGTAGGAGCATACGTACGTGAATTTACCGTACCGGCCCATTGGAAAGGAATGGATATCTTCCTTGATTTTGAAGGAGTTGAGTCCGCTTTTTATTGCTGGGTAAACGGTGAATTGGCAGGATACAGTGAAGACAGCCGTCTTCCGGCTCATTTCAATATTACTCCGTTCTTAAAAGCCGGGAAGAACAAACTGGCCGTTAAAGTTTTCCGTTATAGTGACGGTTCCTACCTGGAGGATCAGGATTACTGGAAATATAGCGGTATTGAACGCGATGTATATCTCTATGCCCGTCCTCAAAGCCGTGTACAAGACTTCAAACTGGTAGCCGGTCTGACAAATGGTTATAAAGACGGAGATTTTAATCTGGATATCACACTCCACAAGCCTCATCCGGGAGGAACCGTGGAAGTAAAGGTTATGGACAAAGGCAATGTAATTTACCAGCATAAAAAGGAAATAACTTCTGCTACAGATACTTTATTCGCTCAGAAACACTTGTTCCCGGCCATATTGCCTTGGAATGCCGAAACACCCAATCTTTATACATTGGTAGTCAACACCTACGATGCTCAAGGAAAAGCCTTGGAATCATTCACACAGCCTTTCGGTTTCCGTTCTGTGGAAATGCGTAACGGCATGCAACTGATAAATGGGGTAGCCGTATTGTTTAAAGGAGTAAACCGCCATGAACACGATCCGCATCATGGTCGTACCATCACCGTAGAGAGCATGATAAAAGACATTCAGTTGATGAAACAATTCAACCTGAATGCTGTACGCACTTGCCATTACCCCAACCGCTATGAATGGTATGCATTGTGTAACGAATACGGTTTGTATCTGGTAGATGAAGCAAACATTGAAAGCCATGGTATGCAGGCGCATAAAGATGGCACACTGGCTAATAATCCCGATTGGGAAGTACCGTTTATGCAACGCATGAGCCGCATGGTGCTGAGGGACCGCAATATCACTGCCATTGTCACTTGGTCAATGGGAAATGAGTCCGGCTACGGAAAACACTTTGAAACGTTATATGACTGGACCAAGAAGTTCGATCCTACCCGCCCTGTACAATATGAAGGAGGTGGTTATGATGCCAAATCTGACATTTATTGTCCGATGTATGCACGTGTCTGGGCGCTCCGCCGCCATGTAAACCAACGCGACGCACGCCCGATGATTCTATGTGAATATGCCCACGCCATGGGTAACAGTGTAGGTAACCTGCAAGACTATTGGGATTTGATTTATAAATATGACCAGTTGCAAGGTGGTTTCATATGGGACTGGGTAGACGCTACTTTTGATATCAAAGACAAGAACGGAAACAAGATTTGGGCTTACGGAGGCGATATGGGCTTCGTGGGTGTTCCTAATGACTCCAACTTCTGTGCCAACGGATTGGTAGCTGCCGACCGTTCACTTCATCCGCACATCTGGGAAGTGAAAAAAGTATATCAATATATTCATTTTGAGCCGGTTGCCTTTACCACCAAGCAAATTAAAGTGACTAACTGGCATGATTTTATCGGTTTGGAGGATTACAAACTACACTGGACTGTAGAAACAGACGGAAAAGCTGTACAAAGCGGTGAAATGGATTTCCCGGTTATGACCGCCCGTTCTTCTGCCTTCATCACTATCCCGATGAACTTGATTCCTAACGATGGAAAAGAATACTTCCTGAAATTGGAAGCATTTACCAAAAAGGAAGCCCCATTAGTTCCGAAGGGACATCAGGTAGCCATGGAGCAATGGCAACTGAATCCGGAAGGAGAACGGCTGCTGAATGCTACATGGACTGCCCGGGAACTAGTAGACAAAACTGTAAATACCGAACGTACTCCGGATGCCATTACCTTGACAGGAGAGAACTTCCGTATCGCATTCTCTACTGCTGATGGTGAAATGACAGAACTCTTATATAACGGGAAAAATCTGATAAAAGAAGGATTGCAACCCAATTTCTGGCGTGCATTGACCGACAATGATGTTGCCAACAACCACCTGGAGCGTTGCGGCATCTGGAAATTTGCAGGCAAGAACGCCCAATTGCAAAGCATCGACCTGAAAGAAGATTCAAACAAACAACTGGCAACCGTTACTGTAAATTATAAACTGGAAGCACAAGAATCAACTTTGCAGACCGTCTATCAAGTACGACCCAATGGAGCAGTCAAAGTAAGTATGCACTTTGTACCCGGCAACAAATCCCTTCCTGAAATGCCACGTCTGGGTATGCGTATGATTCTTCCGGCAGAATACGATGTGATGACCTGGCTGGGCCGCGGACCACAAGAAAACTATGCAGACCGCAAGACGGGTTATCCTATCGGGCTCTATACCGCTACAGTATGGGAACAATTCCATCCGTATGTCCGTGCACAGGAAACCGGCAACAAAACCGATGTACGATGGGTTGCATTGCGTAATAAAGCAGGGGAAGGCCTGTTAATCACAGGTGAGGAACCGCTGAATGTCAGCGCATGGAATTTCCCGTTGGAGGATATTGACTATGTGGCATTCAATACCGAACGCCGTCATGGTGGAAGTATTATGAAGAAAGACATGATATGGTTAAACATCGACCACCGTCATATGGGGGTAGGTGGAGATAATACCTGGGGAGCGCAAGTACATCCGGAATATACCATCACTCCGCACGAATGGCAATACAGCTTTACCATGCAACCTTTGAGCAATCAAGACGATGCCGCTGAAAAAGCGCATAAGAAATGGTTTTAAAATAATAACGAAATGACATGAAATATAAATTTACCAAAATCATTCTTCTCACAGCAGTAGTAGCAGGTCTCACAACGGCCTGCACACCTGCCGGTGAGAACACCCCCACAGGCAAAAGATATGAATTCAATAACATACTGGATATAGCCTATACCCCCGATACACTGACACGTTGCGGGGGATGGTTTACAGACGCCGGTTCCTGGATGGGATTTACCCTTCCGCAGAAAGATCACTGGGTGAACGGTTTCTGCGGTCCGTTCAGTCTGGATATGAACCGACGCCAATGGATGGCGCAATCTGCTGTCACGGTAGGATATGCCGATCAGGCGAATGTTATATTTACTCCGGATTCCACTTGTTATTTCCCGGGAGAGTTATATCTTTCGGCCAGTTCAGAGGAAGGTAAAATCATTCAACGCTTGAATTTTTTAGATGCTTCTACCGCATTGCTCCGCATTCACTCCGATGCAGGAAAGGAACTCTCCTTAACTGCCAGCCAATGGGGAAAAGAGATACAAGTCCAAACAGACCAGAATACCGTCATCGCCCGTCATCCCTCCGGTGAGATTGTAGCATTAACTTTTACCCCGGATGTTAGCGTAAAGGGCACTGACAATAATTACCAGGCAAAAATCAATGGCAGCGAACACGACACCTACGTAGCCATTTCTTTCTATACCGAAGAAAAAGAACTTTCTGCCGGATTACAGAAAGCGCAATTGGCTCTAAGCAATCCGCAGGAAGGGCTCAAAGCCAACAAAGAACGCTGGGAAGGTTATCTCACCAAGATTCTGCGCAAAGATATGAAACCTGAGTATGACCGTATCGCCGTGAAAGCAGTTGTTACACTTATCAGTAACTGGCGTACCCACCGTGGCGGATTGCTCCACGAAGGAATTGTTCCGAGTCATGCCGCATACTACTTCGTAGGATTCTGGGCCTGGGACACTTGGCGTTTCTCTGCCGCCCTGGCAAAATTCGATCCAGAACTTGCCAAAGACAACATCCGCGCCATGTTTGACTATCAGCAACCGGACGGCATGATTATAGACTGCATCTACACCGATCCTGCCGAGAACAATGCACGCGACAGCAAACCTCCTCTCGTATCCTGGGCTGTAGACGAAATATTCACCCATACCAATGATACGGCATTCATCAGCGAAATGTATCCGCAATTGATGGCCTATTACAAATGGTGGTACAACAAGCGTGACCATAACCGCAACGGTATGTGTGAATACGGTTCCACCGATGGTACACTGGAAGCGGCAGCATGGGAAAGCGGCATGGATAACGCCATCCGTTTCGATGATGCCAAGATGCTGAAAAATGACGGTGCGGAGGATGCATGGAGCATGGATCAGGAAAGTGTTGACCTGAATGCCTATCTGGCTTTGGAATGCAAGTTATTGAAAAAGTTCGCCGGTATTTTGGGAGTAACTTTCGATGGTCCGGATTACAGCAGCCAGGTAGCCGATTATTTCTTCGACAAAGAAAAAGGTTTCTTCTTCGATCGCCGCTTAAAAGACGGAAGCTTCATACAGGAACCGGGATGCGAAGCATACACCCCCTTATGGACAAAAGTTGCCACGGCCGATCAGGTAAAAGCCATGCTGCCCCTGCTGACCGATACAGCCAAGTTTTCTACATACATTCCCTTCCCCACAGTGGCAGCAGACCATCCGAAGTACAATCCGCGCGGCTACTGGCGCGGTCCTATCTGGTTGGACCAGACTTACTTCGCTATCCGCGGCCTGCGCAATTATGGATATAACAAGATGGCGGATGAATACACCCTCCAGGTATTCGACCGTCTGCAAGGCTTGAAAGAAGGCGCACCGATACATGAAAATTATGGCACACACACCGGTGAATTGTTAAAAGCTCCCCATTTCAGTTGGAGTTCGTCACATTTGCTGATGTTATACGATGATTACGGCAAATAAACTCTCTCTTTTTACCTTAATATAAATAATACAATACCAAGGAGGGCTGCACTCGTGATGAATGCGGCCCCTTGCTTTTACAGCCATCAAAACTTATGAAAAATAGATTCAGTGAATATTTATTCCTAACTTTGCGACATTAAATAACAATAACCATAATGATTAGAAAAATTAAAGTTACAGATTATCCACGCTTGATGGAAATTTGGGAAAGTGCTGTATTGAGTACGCATGATTTTCTTAAAGAGGAAGATTTTATATATTACAAGGGACAACTTCCGGTATATTTCCAGTATGTCAATCTATTCGGATTTGAACAAGAAGGAACCTTAATCGGGTTTATGGGAATTGCAGAAGGAAATCTCGAAATGCTATTTATTGACAACAATTATCGAGGCACAGGAGTAGGGAAAAAATTAATTACTTATGCCATCGATAATTTACAAGTAACAAAAGTCGATGTGAATGAGCAGAATATTCAAGCTGTCGGCTTTTATAAACATATAGGATTTAACATATATAAAAGGTCAGATTTGGATGGAGAAGGTAAAGCATATCCTATTTTACACATGCAATTGTAACACCCGAATAAAATTCACCGTAATGAAAGAACCTCAAAATGGCAAAGTTTAAGGTAACAACAGCCAACGGTTTCAACCGGGAATTTACTTAAACCCTCATCTATCATATATCATGTTACAGGTGTAAGATTATATATCTTCCGGCTGCAACATGATATATCCTTCAGCCTATACATCCGTATGTGTTCACACTTCACAACAGGAAACTTCAAAACATCTGCCCCTTTTTTAAAAACAACAGGACATATTAAAAAAACATCAAGAGCTTTTATTAATACGTCCCGTTGTTTCTCCTGTTTCTTTATATACACATAGCAAAACACTTATTTTTCCTTCAGAAGTTTCAGCCTCTCCGCAAACGCTTTGTTCATCGGCATTCCGGCTGAAGAATTGATACCTCGAAATCTTTCAGACTGAAAAAAAATCCTTCAGCGTGCCCAATGGCCGGAAGGTGAAAAGCACGCAGGTACATAGGGAAAACTCCGAAGATGCCGGAAAGTACACAGCCATAGCTGAAAAAACGTATATGCCGGCTGAAAGAATAAATACCCGGCTGAAGAATTTTAAAAGCCAATCCTTCAGCCGGAAAGCCCATGAACAGGGAGTTTGCGGAGAGGCTGAAACTTCTGAAGGATTTTTGGAGCAATTCTTCGGGAGGGGCATATTTTCTACCGGAAGAGGAATATGCCCACAGAAAAGAACATAAAAAGACGCAAGAAACCGGGATGCCTGATATCTTGTTACAAGATGCGGCAAATCTTGTGAGAAGTTTCTCCCAATCTTGTGGGAAGTTCCGCTGATTCTTGTTATACAAAAAAAGAAGGTGTGTCAAAATGCACACCTTCTGTTTTTTACGCACAAAGCCCCGACTTTCACAAGCTGGGGCTTTGTTATTACCTAAAGATTTTGTATCTTTAGGTAATAAGAATTTCACTATGACAAAGATACATTTTCGTTCTTACAATCCCAACCAAACCGTTCTTTTTCCTCAAAGAATTGATGAGGATATTGCAGAAAACGATCCGGTGCGCATGGTTGACGCCCTGGTTGAGGGCTTGAATCTTGAAAGTTTCAGAAAGCTGTATAAGGAATGCGGGCGCAGCCCTTACCACCCCAGGATGATGCTCAAGGTCATTCTGTATGCCTATATGAACAACATCTACTCCTGCCGGAAAATTGAAAAGCTCCTTCACCGTGACATCCATTATATCTGGCTGGCCGGATATGAGAAACCGGATTTCATCACCATCAACCGTTTCCGCAACCGGGTGAAGAATGAAATCAACGAGGTGTTTACCCAAACCGTACTCCTTCTCTCTTCCAAAGGCTTCATCAGCTTGAATGTGGAATACATTGACGGGACAAAGATTGAGTCCAAAGCCAATAAGTATACTTTCGTCTGGCGGAAAACGGTTGAGCGGAACCGTGAACGCCTGATGAAGAAAATACATATCCTGCTAGGGCAGATAGACAATGTCATCGCCCAGGAGAACTCATCGGAAAGCAATGAGGAGATTGAGTTCACTCCGGCCATGCTGACTGAAATGGCAGGAGAATTGCGTCAAGCACTCGAACAGGTTCCTGAACCCTCCACGAAAGAGGAAAAGACTGCGATGAAAAGAAACGCAAACAGCTGAAGGAGTTGGAAGAGCACAGGGACAAGCTACAGGAATACGACAACCGTCTGGACACGCTGCAGGACAGGAATTCCTATTCCAAAACGGACAATGACGCTACTTTCATGAGAATGAAGGAGGATGCCATGCGCAACGGACAGACGAAGCCCGGTTACAACCTTCAAATCGGCACCGAAAATCAGTTCATCACCGATTTTGCACTCTTCCCGAACCCTACGGATACACTGACCCTGATTCCTTTCCTGCAATCTTTTTCAAACAGGTATGACCGGATGGCCCATACGGTGGTTGCTGATTCCGGCTATGGCTCGAAGAGAATTACCGCTTCATGTCCGAAAACGGCATGGAAGCCTACGTAAAGTACAACTACTTCCACATGGAGCAGCGGCCGAGATTCAAACCGGACCCGTTCAAGGCCGAAAACTTCTACTACAATGAAGAACATGACTTCTGCATCTGCCCTATGGGGCAAAGGATGCGGAGGATAGGCACCAGGAATGTGAAAACCGCATCCGGATATGTCAACGAAAATGCACGGTACAGAGCTGTCAGGTGTGAAGGCTGTCCCCTGCGATGCCGCTGTTTTAAAGCAAAAGGAAACAGGACGATAGAACTGAATCATAGGCTTAGACAATACAAGCGGAGAGCCAAAGAACTGCTCTGCTCTGAGAAAGGACTGAAACACAGAGGGCAGAGATGCATAGAACCGGAAGCCGTGTTCGGACAAATTAAAAACAATATGAACTACAAACGTTTCCGACATTTTGGAAAGGACAAGGTCTTCATGGACTTTGCCTTCCTAGCCATTGCCTTCAATATAAAAAAGATGTGTGCAAAACTGACAAAAAAGGGTATGAACTGGCTGATTAGACTGTTTTATGAGCTTACAACTGCTGTTTTTAGATGCTGGGAACACATAAATCAAAGAAATCTTCAAAAGATCGCAGCTTAAAGAAAGTGAACAGATTTGTATAGTGATGAACAAAAAAAGAGGTGCATCGTGCATTACGACACACCTCCGACTTATTTCGTTTGGAGAAATCAAAACATCCTGCTGACGCGCTCAATGCCGGCAGCCAGCATATCTATCTCCTCCTTGGTATTATACAAACCGAAAGAAGCACGCACGGTTCCTTCAATCCCCATACGAATCATCAAAGGCTGAGCACAATGATGCCCGGTACGTACGGCAATGCCCAGACGGTCAAGCAACGTACCCATATCCAAATGATGAATATTTCCTACCAAGAAAGAAATGACACTGCTCTTATGCTCAGCCTCTCCGAAGATACGCATTCCGTTTATTTCTTTCAGACGCTGCATGGCATATAGGGTCAGTTCATGCTCATGGGCGGCAATGTTCTCCATACCAATGGCAGATACATAATCCAACGCTTTTGCCAAGGCGGTAGTGCCGATATAATCGGGAGTTCCCGCTTCAAACTTAAACGGCAATTCATTAAAAGTCGTTTTCTCGAAGCTGACACTTTGTATCATCTCGCCTCCCCCCTGGTAAGGTGGAAGCTTATCCAGCCACTCTTCCTTTCCATAAAGCACCCCCACACCGGTAGGACCATATATCTTATGTCCGCTGAAAGCAAAAAAGTCGGCATCCAAATCCTGAACATCCACTTTCATGTGAGGAACACTCTGCGCCCCGTCAATCAAAACGGGAACACCGTGTGCATGGGCAGTCGCAATCATCTCTTTCGCCGGATTGACAGTGCCCAACACATTACTTACATGAGCGAAACTCACCAGCTTGGTCCGTTCCGAAAAGAGTTTCTCATATTCATCCAACAACAGTTCTCCCCTGTCATTCATGGGAATCACTTTCAGCACGATTCCTTTACGCGCAGCCTGTAACTGCCAAGGTACAATATTGCTGTGATGCTCCATGACAGAAACAATCACTTCATCACCTTCCTTCATCTGACTGTCGGCAAAAGAAGAAGCCAACAGGTTGATACTCTCCGTCGTGCCCCGTGTAAACACGATTTCATTGCTACTGCGTGCATTGATAAAACGACGTACAGTCTCACGAGAAGCTTCATGCAACTCGGTAGCCTGCTGAGACAGGAAATGCACACCACGATGCACATTGGCATTGACCGAATAATATTCATCGGTTATGGCTTCAACCACTTGGCGCGGTTTCTGAGTGGTAGCCCCATTATCCAGATAAATAAGCGGCTTTCCATACACCTCCCGATCTAATATCGGAAAATCTTCTCTTATTTTTTGTATATCGTACATGGCGTCTTATTTACATATCGCACATCCCTGACATTTATTCAACTCACCACGGAAACGTTTTTCCACCAACAGATGCAAACGGTCTTTCAATGCATCCAGGCGGATCGTATCTATTACTTCATTGACAAAAGCAAACATAAGCAATAAACGTGCTTCCTTCAGACTGATACCACGCTGTTGCATATAGAACAACGCATTTTCATCCAGCTGACCGACAGTAGCTCCGTGAGAGCACTTTACGTCATCCGCATAAATTTCCAGTTGCGGCTGAGTGTACATATGGGCATCACGAGTAGCACAGAGGTTGCGGTTGGTTTGTTGGGAATTAGTATGTTGTGCTCCTTCACGTACCAATACTTTTCCGGCAAACGCACCTGTCGCCTGATCATCCAATACATATTTAAACAGCTCATTACTAGTGCAATCAGCAACCTTGTGGTCAATGAAAGTATGATTGTCCACCTGTTCATTCTTATCGGCAATGACCATACCACACAAATTGATCTCAGCTCCACGTCCGGCCAAAGTTACTTCAGTTGTATTACGCGTAGTACCGTTATGCAAAGTCATACCATTCAAAAGCACATTACTGTCTGCCTCCTGGTTCACATAGAGGTTACTGAAACGCACTGTGCTGGTATGGGTTTCTTCCAGTTCATAAAGATCGAAAGTAGCATTTTCTTTTGCAAAGACCTCAATAACCTGAGTAGAAAGGAAATTTACATTATCCATGGCATGATCACAAATCAACAGACGAGCCTGCGCACCTTCTTCCAGCACAACCAGCACACGGCGGTTCACCATAAAATTAACATCAGCACGCAATATGTTCACCAGTTGAATGGGTTTGTCCACCACCACGCCTTTCGGCACATACAGCATAAAGCCATCCTGGGCAAAAGTAGTATTGAAGGCGGTCACACCATCCTTGGAAGTATCTGCCAACTTGCCATAATACTGCTTGACCAAAGCCGGATATTGTTCAGACAGCTCTTTCAAGCTGCCAAGCAACACTCCTTCCGGCAATTGTGCCTTCGGCAAAGCCTTACGATAAAAAGCATCGTTTACTACAAAATAAAGAGCGGTACTCATATTAGGTACATCGCACTTGAACACTTCATACGGATTCACCGGAATGTCGAGTCTGTTCAAATTCAAACCATAATCCGGCTCGAACAACTTGCTCACATCCGTATATTTATACTTCTCCTGTTTGCGGGTAGGGAAACCTAATTTTTCGAAATCTGCGAAAGCTTGCGCACGGGGAGCGTTCAGCACCTCGGCACTATGCCGGCAAATCATCGCCTCACATTGAGAAAAGAGATCAATATATTGTTGTTCTGCTCTCATAATCACTTTCTTCTTTAGGCATCAAATTATTATTCTCCCAACTCGGCTTTTATCCAGTCGTAACCACGCTCTTCCAGTTCCAAAGCCAATTCAGGACCCGCAGTCTTCACAATACGTCCTTTATACAATACATGTACAATATCGGGTTTGATATAATCCAGCAACCGTTGATAGTGCGTAATGACGATACAACTTGTTTCGGGAGTCTTCAGTTTGTTCACACCCTCGGCTACAATACGCAACGCATCAATATCAAGACCGGAATCCGTTTCATCCAAAATGCTCAACTTAGGTTCCAGCATAGCCATCTGGAAGATCTCATTGCGCTTCTTCTCACCACCGCTGAATCCCTCGTTTACCGAACGGTTTGCCAATTTATTATCCAATTCCACCACAGCCCGCTTCTCGCGCATCAGCTTCAAGAACTCACTGGCTGTCAATGCAGGGAGGCCTTTATATTTACGCTGCTCGTTTACCGCCGCACGCATAAAGTTCACCATACTGACTCCGGGAATCTCCACCGGATATTGGAAAGACAAAAACAGACCTTCATGACTGCGATCCTCAGGACTCAAAGCCAACAAATCTTTTCCTTCAAAAGTCACCGAACCTTTCGTTACCTCAAAAGCCGGATTGCCTACCAACACAGACGAAAGGGTACTCTTTCCGGAACCGTTGGGTCCCATAATAGCATGAACTTCACCTTTCTTTATGCTTAGATTAATACCTTTCAATATTTCTTTGCCATTGACACTGGCATGTAAGTCTTTTATCTCTAACATAATTCTATTAAATTCTTAGTTCTTCATTTATCCTACACTTCCCTCTAGAGAAATAGCCAGCAGTTTCTGTGCCTCCACCGCAAACTCCATTGGAAGTTTATTCAGTACTTCTTTTGCATATCCATTGACAATCAACCCAATAGCATCTTCTGTAGGAATACCGCGCTGATTGCAATAAAACAACTGGTCTTCGCTGATCTTGCTGGTTGTCGCCTCATGTTCCACCACAGCTGTCTCGTTATGAATATCCATATATGGGAATGTATGAGCACCACACTGGCTCCCCAGCAACAAAGAATCACACTGACTGTAATTACGGGCATTGTCTGCTTTCTGAGCCACACGTACCAGACCACGATAAGAGTTCTGGCTCTTTCCGGCACTGATTCCTTTACTAACAATGGTACTACGGGTATTTCTGCCTAAATGAATCATTTTAGTCCCCGTATCAGCCTGCTGATAGTTATTCGTTACTGCCACCGAATAGAATTCAGCAGTAGAATTATCTCCACTCAGGATACAACTGGGATATTTCCAAGTAATGGCCGATCCGGTTTCCACCTGTGTCCAGCTTAATTTGCTATCCACTCCTTTGCAATGACCGCGTTTTGTCACAAAGTTATATACTCCTCCTTTGCCTTCGGCATCTCCCGGATACCAGTTCTGTACGGTAGAATATTTCACTTCCGCACGGTCGTGCACCACAATCTCCACTATGGCCGCATGTAATTGGTTCTCATCCCGCATAGGGGCCGTACATCCTTCCAGATAAGAAACATAACTATCATCATCCGCAACAATCAGTGTACGCTCAAACTGACCGGTATTGGCTGCATTGATACGGAAATAAGTGGAGAGTTCCATAGGACAACGCACTCCTTTCGGAATATATACAAACGATCCGTCACTGAATACTGCCGAGTTCAAGGCTGCAAAGAAATTATCCCGCGGCCCGACCACCGAACCCAGATATTTCTTCACCAAATCGGGATGCTCACGCACCGCTTCACTGAACGAACAAAAAATAATCCCTTTTTCCAACAAGGTTTCTTTAAATGTAGTCTTGACGGATACAGAGTCCATGACAGCATCTACTGCCATACCGCTCAACGCCATTTGCTCCTCCAAAGGAATACCTAATTTATTGAAAGTTTTAATCAACTCAGGATCTACCTCATCCATACTTTTCGGTCCTTCTTTTTTCTTTGTAGGGTCCGCATAATAGGATATAGCCTGATAATCTATTTCAGGGATAGTGAGGTGTGCCCATGCAGGCATCTCCATGGTCAACCAGTAGCGGTATGCTTTCAGGCGAAACTCCAGCAACCACTCCGGCTCGTTCTTCTTTGCAGAAATCAAGCGGATAACATCCTCATTCAATCCCCTTTCTATAATATCTGTGTGAACTTCTGTGGTGAAGCCATATTTGTACTTCTCCTGCGTCAGTTCTTTCACATATTTATTGGGTTCTTCTTGCATATCTATCTTATATTTCTATTAATTGTTCTGTTACATTCTTAAATACCGGAAAAAAGATACCGGACAAGTCCCTCATAGAATAATATAACACTGATTCCTTCTTTTTTGTTGCACTGATCATCTCATTGTTCGGATCTATATATTCTATCACATGAATAGCTAACCCTATCAGTATCATATACTTCAATGCTCCCAATCCGCTGCCTAACCAACGGTTCAGCCATCCCAGGTGCACAGCATCCAATGCTTTTGTCAACAAAGAGGCGACGAACGCAAAACCTAAAGGTACAGCTATCCAGATCAATATAAAAGCCAAGACCTGTGCTACAGTCGTCGAAGTACCTAGAACCGGCGCCAACCTTTCGGCAACAATGCCAAACAAGGCACGAGCCATCAGCAATCCGGCTATCAACCCTACAATAGACGCCATCTGCTTCACAAATCCTTTTATTAATCCCATAATGACACCCACACCAATCATAGCCAATATAATAATATCTATTGTCGCCATCTTTATCGTTATTACAAAAAGCAGTAATGCCATTCTGAACAAAGCGAAGAATCTGCCAGCCCACGCGCTGGGCGAGGTGCCAGATCCTTCGCTATGCTCAGGATGACATTACCATCTATATTCTCAGACTTCAGTGTATTACAAAGTCTGTTTAACCTCTACTTCTTCGTAAGCTTCAATAATATCACCGACCTTGATATCGTTACAGTTTGTCAGACTGATACCACATTCAAAGTTAGTACCTACTTCTTTCACATCATCCTTGAAACGCTTCAAAGCATTGATAGCACCGGTAAAGACTACAATACCATCACGAATCAAGCGTGCCTTATCAGAACGTTTCACCTTACCTGTCTTCACCATAGCACCGGCAACCAAACCGACCTTGGTAATATTGAAGACTTCACGCACTTCGATGGTTGCAGTAATCTGTTCCTTCAAAGTAGGTGCCAGCATACCTTCCATAGCAGCCTTCACTTCTTCAATCGCATCATAGATAACAGAATATTTGCGGATATCCACACCCTCCTGCTCAGCCAGTTTGCCGGCAGAACTTGAAGGACGAACCTGGAAACCTACAATAATAGCATCTGATGCAGCAGCCAAAGTCACATCCGACTCGGAAATCTGACCGACACCTTTGTGGATCACATTAACCTGTACCTGTTCTGTAGACAGTTTTATCAATGAGTCGCTCAACGCTTCGACAGAACCGTCCACGTCACCTTTAACAATCACATTCAGCTCATGGAAATCACCCAAAGCCAAACGACGGCCCACTTCATCCAATGTCAGCAGTTTCTGAGTACGCAAGCCCTGCTCACGCTGCAACTGTTCACGCTTGTTGGCAATGTCACGAGCCTCTTGTTCCGTATCAATCACATGGAAAGTATCACCTGCCGCAGGAGCACCGTTCAGTCCCAGAATCAATACCGGTTCGGAAGGACCGGCCTCCTTGATGCGCTGGTTACGTTCATTAAACATGGCTTTCACCTTACCATAACTAGTACCAGCCAAGACTATATCGCCCATTTTCAGCGTACCGTTTGCCACCAACATAGTAGCCACATAACCGCGTCCCTTATCCAACGACGATTCAATGATAGAACCGGTTGCCTTGCGGTCGGGATTAGCCTTCAAATCCAACATTTCAGCTTCCAGCAATACTTTTTCCAACAAATCGTGTACACCTGTACCTTTCTTTGCCGAAATATCTTGCGACTGATACTTACCACCCCACTCTTCCACCAGGAAGTTCATGGCAGCCAGTTCTTCCTTAATCTTATCCGGATTGGCGTGCGGCTTATCCACCTTATTAATAGCAAATACGATAGGCACACCGGCAGCCATAGCATGATTAATCGCCTCTTTGGTCTGCGGCATCACATTATCATCGGCAGCTACAATAATAATAGCAATATCCGTCACTTTCGCACCACGGGCACGCATGGCGGTAAATGCCTCGTGACCAGGAGTATCCAAGAATGTAATATGACGTCCGTCTTCCAATTTCACATTGTAAGCACCGATATGCTGGGTGATACCACCTGCCTCACCGGCAATTACATTTGCTTTACGAATATAGTCCAGTAATGAAGTCTTACCATGGTCAACATGTCCCATTACTGTCACAATCGGAGCACGCGGCTGCAAATCTTCTTCGTTATCTTCCTCTTCTGTAATAGCCTGTGCTACCTCAGCACTTACATATTCTGTCTTGTATCCGAATTCTTCCGCTACCAGGTTGATTGTCTCGGCATCCAGACGCTGATTGATAGAGACCATGATACCGATACTCATACAAGTAGCGATAACCTGAGTAACAGGAATATCCATCATACTTGCCAATTCGTTCGCAGTAACGAACTCGGTCAGTTTCAATATTTTGCTATCTTCCTGTTCCATCTCCTCCTGTTCCATCAGGCGGTTCTGAACATTTTCACGTTTCTCCTTACGATACTTGGCAGCCTTGTTCTTAGTCTTGTTAGTCAGACGTGCCAATGTTTCCTTAACCTGCTTTGCCACATCTTCATCACTAACTTCCGCTTTTACAACAGGTTTCTTGAAACGGTCTTTATTAAATTTGCCTCCACCCTGATTGTTATTGCCATTAGGTTTGGAGTTATTGTTCCTATTCGGTCTGTTAGCGTTATCGTTACGTTGGTTATTATTAGATGCTCCTCCAGCATTTGTTGTACCGGCAGCATTTATATCCACACGTTCCTTATTTATTCTATTGCGTTTTTTCTTCTTTGCGGCATCATCGTTAACCGAGTTTTTAGAAATCTTATCGTCTCCCTTACGGATTTCTTTGATAATAGCATCCTTCATCAGTTTACGCTGTTCCTGACGCTGCTTATCTTTCTCTTCTCTCTCTTTCCGTTTTTCTTCCTTCGATTTCTTTTTCGGACGGGTAGACTGATTCAATGCAGCCAGATCAATCTGACCTACTACATTAATTTTCGATTTAAATTCAGTAGGACGAATTTTAAATACATCGTCTTCTTCTTTTTCCTGAACGGGTGCTGCTTCGGGTGTTTCTTTTTCCATCTCTTTCACCTGGGGTGTCTTTTCTTCCGTCTTTTCAATTTTAGGCTCTTTCTTCTCTTCCAGAACTGGAGCAGGAGCAGGTTGAGGAGCAGGTTCCGGTTTCTTTTCCTCTACCACCACAGGCTTCGGCGTTTCCTTCTCGGGTTGGGGAGTTTCCTTCCTCTCAACCACCTTTTCCACCACGGGTTCTGCTTTCGGAGTTTGTTCAATAACTTTCGCAGCTGGTTCTACAACCTTTGGCGCAGTTTTCTTGTTCAAATTGTCCAGATCTATTTTACCCACTTGCTTCAGTTTGGGGCGTGCCTCTTCAGGAATAACAGTTTTCACCACCTCTTCTTTCTCTTTCTTAGATTCAAAACCTTCGATAGAGATAGAAGCTTTGTTGCGGTCCTTGTTCTGTCTTTCCTGACTAAATTTTTCAGACTCTATTTTTAAATTTTTATCTGTGCTGAACTCTTTCACAAGTACAGCATATTGTTCTTCGGTAATTTTCGCATTAGGACTAGCCTCAATGGTATAGCCCTTCTTCTGCAAGAATTCAACTACCGTCGTTATTCCTACATTTAAATCTCTTGTTACTTTGTTCAGTCTAATCGTCATACTCGTTTTTTAATTATTAACTACGAGCCGGGACTGAAGAGTTACTCTTCAAATTCAGCTCTTAAAACTCTCAACACGTCATCAACCGTGTTTTCTTCCAGGTCCGCTTTTTCTATCAACATCTCGCGCGGAGCATTCAATACAGCCTTGGCTGTATCCAATCCAATATTCTTGATGGCTGTGATAACCCACTCATCAATTTCATCCTTGAATTCATCAAGGTAGATATCCTCATCCATCGCGCTCTCATCCAATTCGCGGTACACATCAATCGTATATTCGGTAAGCATACTGGCGAGTTTGATATTCATTCCCCCCTTACCGATTGCCAAAGACACTTCTTCCGGTTTCAGATATACTTCTGCTTTTTTCTCCTCTTCGTGCAACACAATAGAAGAAATCTTAGCCGGACTCAACGCACGCTGAATGAACAACTGAATGTTAGAAGTATAGTTGATCACGTCGATATTTTCATTACGCAACTCACGCACAATACCGTGGATACGTGATCCTTTTACACCTACGCAGGCACCTACCGGGTCTATACGGTCGTCATACGACTCAACTGCTATCTTAGCACGTTCTCCGGGAATGCGCGCAATCTTCTTGATAGTGATCAACCCATCATTGATTTCGGGTACTTCCATTTCAAACAGGCGTTGCAAGAACACAGGTGAAGTACGGCTCAGAATAATCTTCGGATTATTATTTTTATTATCTACACGGGCCACTACGGCACGGGCAGTTTCGCCTTTACGGTAGAAGTCACTCGGAATCTGTTCAGTCTTGGGCAAAAGCAGTTCGTTGCCTTCATCATCCAGCAACAACATTTCTTTCTTCCATATCTGATAGACTTCCGCACTGATTACAGTACCCACCCTATCAATATATTTATTATACAAGCTATCTTTCTCCAGTTCTAAAATCTTCGATGCCAGTGTCTGACGCAAGTTCAGAATGGCACGGCGGCCAAACTTGGCAAAGATTACTTCATCGGTCACTTCCTCACCCACCTCATAAGACGCATCAATTTTCTGTGCCTCGGTCAATGAGATCTGCATATTGGGATTCGTCAAATCCTCATCTGCTACAACTTCACGGTTACGCCATATTTCAAAATCTCCCTTGTCAGGGTTCACAATAACGTCGTAATTTTCATCAGTGCCAAACATTTTCGCGATCACACTACGGAAAGACTCTTCGAGTACACTCACCATAGTTGTTCTATCAATATTCTTTAATTCCTTAAATTCCGAAAATGTATCAATCAAGCTGATTGTTTCTTCTTTTTTGGCCATAATTATTTAAAACTAATTAAGTATTTAGTGTATTTTATCTCATCATATGCAAAAGTAATATCCTCCTCTACCAGTTTGGGGCGTTTGGCTCCTTCCGGTTTCACTTTCTTTTCAATGGTTACGGTAAAGTTCTCTTCATTTGCATCCTTCAATACACCTTCCAGCTTCTTTCCCTCTTTAGTCAGGATTTCCACCTCCTTACCAATGTGTATCAAGTACTGTTGCAATACCTTGAAAGGTTGTCCTATACCGGCCGAACCCACTTCCAGTTCATAATCCTCTTCTTCACGGTCCAGTTTAGACTCAATATAGCGGCTAAGTTCTACACAATCGTCAATCCATACTCCCTCGGCATGGTCAATTTCTACCACAATTTTGTCATCCGGGCTCACCGTGACATCTACCAAAAAGTAATCTTTACCTTCCAGCCACTCGTCAACAATCCGGGTTACTACATTTTTATCTATCATTTATTCACTATTAAGAACAAAAAAAGGGCTTAATCAAGCCCCACCATTCATCCATTTCGGTGCAAAGATACAAATTATCTACCAGTGCTACAAAATATTCTATTAAAAAATTGTAGTTTTGCAGAAACTTATAACACTATGGATAAAAACAGTTTAAATACGAACAAGCAGTTCATGATAGGTAACGGTATGCTGGCTTTTGGAGTCTTTGCCGTTATTATCATTTTTTTGTATATGTCCTTCCGTTTCCAACGCAAGGCTGACAAAGTACAGACTTATGAAGGAGTCTACAACATAGAACTGACTAACAGTTTTGCCGGAGACAGTATAGCGGTATATCTAAATGACAGTCTGCTACTGGACCAAACCATGCCCGACGCCAACCTGAAAGTGGAGATAAAACGCTTTGCCGAAGATAATGTACTGATGGTCGTAGATAACAAAACAGACAAGACCACACCTTTCAACCTGAATCCGGAAGGTAGCCGGGTAGAGGTTAAAAAGAGTGGAGATGTAATTTATATCTTGGAAAGAGAAGCCGATTCCCTTTTGGAATAAAGGGAAACAGCGACAAAGCCGATCAATACGATAAAGACACCCACCAAAGCCGGATACCGATAACCCAATCCGGCATCTATGGGTAGCCCACCGGCATAAGCACCAATGGCATTGCCCAAATTAAAAGCGACTTGCACACAGGCCGCTCCCATCATTTCTCCTCCGCGTGAATTCCGGAGTAACAATAATTGTTGTGGAGCCGAAACAGCAAACAATCCTGCCGTACATATACACATCAATATTACTGCCAACCAAGAAACAGAAGCCGCAAAGAAAATGGCAAGCAAACCGGAAGCCATAATAACCTGTGTATATTTTACCACACGGGCAGCCCCATACTGATCAGAAAACTTTCCACCCATCAAGTTTCCTACAGTCATGCTAAGACCTGCCAACACCATAATGAAAGTCATACTGTTTTCACTGAAACCTGCCACGTGCGTCATCAAAGGAGTGACATAGCTATACCAACAAAAGATGCCTCCGTTTCCGAACATGGTCGTAATTATCAACAACCATGGAGCCAGATTCTTCAAAAAACGGAACTGCCCTTTCAAACCTGTATCTGGCAAAGCAGGCAGTGAAGGAACCCATTTCCAAATATAGAACAAAGTAATCAGTCCCCATACTCCATTAAAGAGAAAAGGAATACGCCAGGACATTATATTACTCATAAATGTGCCTAAGGGGACACCAAAAAGATTGGCAATCGTCATACCCGACACCATCAATGCCACTGCCTGCGAACTTTTTCCTTTATCAGCCACTCTTTCCGCCACAATGGAACCAACCCCAAAGAAGGCGCCATGAGGCAATCCGGAAATAAAACGCATCATCAACATCATCCAATAATTCACTGAAGCGGCAGCACACAAATTACCACAAATATAAATAACCATCAAACCTAACAGAATATGTTTCAGCGGACGGGTACGAGCCACCAAAACCATCCCCGGTGCTCCTACGCACACACCTAGTGCATAAGCCGAAATAAAATGTCCTGCTTGCGGAATACTTATATGCAAATCCTTCGCTACATCGGGCAAAATGCCCATCATTACAAACTCGGCAATGCCCAATCCCAATGTGCCGAACGCCAAAGCCGTCAAACTCTTCTTCATACCTGAATAAAAACAATCCATTAATTAAAAAACGTACAAAAATAATTGTTATGTTTTCAGATATAAGTGTTTTTAGCACACTTTTATAAGAAAAGGAATGATTACTTGCTTTATGTCAATTTATTGTTGCCACATGCAAAAGAGGTCAAACATTTTAGCTTCACGTTCAGAAGTTAAAAAGAACAAACAAACTTCCCTACAAAGCCATGCTTACTAATCAACATTCACACTAAACAAACCTTTGCTTCCTGCTCCATTATCAACATCCCGTAAACTCTGATTGATTTTACATTCAGCACTTTTCAGCTTAGTACTTTTATACGAAAACAAGCCTTTGCTTCCTGCTCCGCTAGCGACAGCATTTGAACTTTTCGTTATTATACACCTATCACTCAATTCATAACCGTAATCCGGCTGAGTGCTTTCACCCACCCGAACATCTACAATTTCTTGTGTCTTCATAATTATAAACATTTAGTATATTAAGATAATTCTTTGTCTAAATAACACAAAATAAATTCGTTTCTCGCTTGCAATATTTCTGCAAAACTGTTTTTTACTATATTCACGTTCGGTAAAGCGATCTTATCAAGATACTTATAATGAATATCATCTGCACAGGATATAATGTAACCATCATGAGTAACGACCAATTCATTAAGGAATGGAATGCTGAGTAAAGGATAACTAAACTCCAACACCTTATTTCCCCTCTGATATTTCATTTTATTGCCTCTGTATACATATTCCTCTATTTTTCCGGTTAATATATTTTCTTTCAGAAACAGTTCATACGCCATTGCTTTCGTCATACAAATCCTTATATCAATAGCATCCGGACTGTTATCATTATTCATAAAATCAAGACAGAGTGAAACAAAACCAAGCAAGGATTCACACGACAAACTTTTCAATGGTTTCATTTCAAATGGTGAATAATACATGATAGGAGCAAAATTAAATTTATCAACTCCTAATTTCCAATATGCAAGCAACATGGATAATAAATCAGCTCCATTATCATCAAAAATAGTAGAAGTAATGTTTATTTTATCTCGATGCTCCACATTTTCAATCAACTCATAAACCGTATTGTATCCATTCTCACCCCTTATCAAATCATTGTATTTTCCAGAGCCCTCAAGACTAATTTCAAGGTATGAGATGTTGGTTGCAAGAACTTCGTCATACCCCTGAATATCCATACTCATTCCATTTGAAACAACTCCATAAAATATTCTCCTATCTTCTTTATATTCCGCTAAAAGATTCAGGATATCAAAGATTCTATTATCCAAAAAAGATTCTTTACCCGAAAAATGAAAATGTTTCATACCCATTCCAATAGCTTCATCAAGAAAACTTCTCCATCTTGCCAAAGAAACCGACTCTGATATGGGCCGGGCATCTCCAAAATAACAATGCCTACATTTCAGATTACATTTATTACTGACGAATGAATCTATAATCATAGGTTCATTCTGCCGCAGCTTGGCATCTATATGTTCCATAAAAGATGCCTTATCTATATATTTTTTCAGATTTCCAATCATCTGGCAACTTCGTAATACAATATATAAGTAGAATTCATTAACGGATTATCTTCTTCATAAGATATCGTATCTGTGATTTCGGACATATCAACGTCCAAAATCAACTGGGCCTTATCCATACCGACTTTATATTTATATATACTTGCCGATTTAAAACCTATATCTTCTTTACATTCCAAAGACATTTTCAGATGTTTCACCGTACCAGCCAAAAAATTAGGCAATGTAGTATAGTCGCAATCTGTAACATTCAACATATTAGGCCAGCACCATTCAATCATCAAATCAACAATACTACCGGGACTTTTTACTTTGCCATAAGAAACAACAACCTGCTTCAACAAAGAATCCTGTCCGTTATCAGCAATTCTTGCACATAATTTTTTCTGCTTCCCACCAACACGCTCGAACGCTTGTATGTTTATATCTTCAAAGTTAACAATGGTATCACCTGCCACCAGCAGTTGGAATGTACTGATTTTATGCGAAACAACACCTCTTATATTTAATCGGACAAAGGAATCTCTCTTGTTTCCCATACCTCTTTTTTCTATTGTATTCTTTATCTCTATTGAATCAATATCAATGTTATTCTGTATATATTCCCCCAATTCATTGTATAAATACTCTGTGGTCAAGAAAAAGCGTCCTTTGAATGGCACAATTTTCATCATTTCCTGCAATGAACGAATCATTGCATCTTGCTCGTTCAATTTAACATTCAATACTTCCACCCTTTGACTCATCGATTTGTACCGTTCCCTCAACATAGCAAAAATAATAGTCAGGCATACAAATACATATACTACCCACGCAGGAAACGAAAGCAAAATTGATTTAATATCAAGATCAGGCTGCGTAAATAGTTGCAAAGCCTGTATAACCCCACCCAGTGTTGCAAAGCCGCCAAATGTCTTTATACCTAAGTTGTACAAGTATAATCTATTTTCCATATTGTGGTTTGTCTGTTTCTAGTTGCTTTAACTCATTATTCAAAATGTCTATTTCTCTCTGTATATCGTTCCATTCCAAACGCCCAGTTGTCATCTTCTGCTTTAACTTCAAATCCCTGATTTTTTTCTTTATCTCTTCTATTTTATTCATGGTATATACAATTTATTGATTACAAATTCAATGAACAGACTCTAAGCGGGAAAGAAACAAACTATTCTTCAGAGTCATTTCCTTTAAAAAAAGCGGGGAAAGAAACGCCCGTTGCCGGATACGTATGCTTTCCCCGCTTGAAAGAGATAGTGTCACCTTTTTCAAATATCAATCATCAAGGTGAATGATTACTGAACCGGGTATGCTTTTACTGTTACTGTGAATGAAGCGTATACAGTTGCATTTGTGCCATCTGCATTAGTTACAGTCAACTTAACAGGAACAACGACATTTGTATCTACTGTGATTCTCTTCTGAGCTGTAACTACAATATCATTCTTCTCAGAAACTTCAACCTTAATCAAGTCAGAAGCAAATGTCTTGTCAGTACCATCTACCAATGCATCAAATCCTACAACAACCACTTTATCATCAGCAACAAATTTACCTCCTGCATTAGTTACCTTATAGAAGTTGACAATTCCTGCTTTAGAATCAGCTTTTTCTGCATAGAATACTTTATCGCTGTTAGCATCTTCGGCATTACCTGAAACAAGTGAGAAACTTGCCTTTGCCATATCAGCAATATAAGTCTTAGAATCCACAAACTTAACCTTGAATGCTGGCATATCATATGAACGACCACCCAAGTAAGTAACTTTCAAGCCTTTCACATCATAAGCTGTATTAGCCTTAGCGTCAGCACCCATTGTCAAGACTGTTCCGCTAACAGTCAATTCCTTAGCAGCCTTCAAGCCTGTATAGTCAATAGCAGCACCGTCCTTAACAGAAATCATAGTGCTCAAATCGATTGATGTTCCATCAATTACAGTCAAAACACCATTTGCATAGAATGCTGGATCGAATGTATACTGACTAGTGATTTCAGCAGTAGTCGGGTTAGCGATAGTGAACGGAATAACAATAGTCTGAGTTTCTTTTGTTCCATTTTCACCATTGATCTCTACGGTAATCTTAGCAGTATACACACCATTGCCCAACATAATTTCACCATAGTTATTAACAAAGTTGATTCCTAATTTTGCGATGTCTGCATTATTAGTAGCTTCCGTCTTACCATCTTTCTTCAGTTTTGTAAACCCAGCAATCAAACCAGATACAACATCGACAGTTTCTTCCTTACCGGTAGATTCATCTGTATAAACAAACGAAACATTGGCATTATTAAGAAGCATTCTAGCATCAGCATTCCAAAGAATACGGTCAGCTTCAGACATCTTATCGAAATAAGCAGCAAGATCTACTACCAACTTCTGATCTTCAACCTTAGCTGTTGCAATATGAGCTTGTTCTGCCAATGTAATAGTTGATTCAGCAGCTTCTTCACTAAATTGAACATAAACGCCTTCAGTTTTCATAATCTTACCAGTCACATCCAGTGTATGTACAACAAACGGAAGAGAATACTTAGCATTTGCACTACAAGAGATAGTCAAACCATCAGTTTTAATACCATATTTAATAGAGTCTGCCTTGGCATTAGCATATGTTTTAGTATCCATAGTCAAGAAAGCATCATACAGTTTATCCGCATTTTCTCCATTAACTTTCAATGTACCAGTCTTACCTGGTTCAATACGGTTATTGGGGGTATTATTCTTCTTGTTAATATAGAAAGACCAAGAATCTATAGATTCAGGTTTCTCTATAATCAATGAGGTTTCATAAGTAGAACGTACTTTATCACTTGCTACCAGTGCCAAAGCAGGACGTTTTCCATCTACTTCACTGTATGCTTTTACGATTTCATCAGTAATTGTTTCAATAGAGAAAGGAATTTGGTACAAGCCATTTGCTGAAACAGCAGCTCTAGTGTACAAACCTTCGTATGCAACCGCAGCACCTAAAGTTACAGGAGCTTCCTCATTCTTAGAATTAACCAATTTCAATGCAGTTTTAGAAAGATCATAGTTGTTAGGAGCAACCTGGACCATCAAAGAGTCATCAGAATAAGTGATCATATAATCACCTTTAGCAGGAGCACCTTTAGGACCTTCCCATGCCTGAAGAGCTTTATCAGCAGTAGCGATAGAATAGTAGATAGTCAAATCTTTATTACTTAGCATAGCAATCTGAGCCAAACCTTCAGTCATCGGCAAACGGACAGTCTGTTCATCCTTTCCATTTGCATCGAAAATGTGCATAACAATATAATTAGGATCTGTTGCATCTTCTTGATAGTAAGGTACACCTACAACAGCAGGAGTATCAACCGTTACTTTTTCAAATGCAGTACCATTCCACAGATACCAACCATCTTCCCTCTTTTCAACTTCTTTCTGACCGTCTTTACCGTCAACAGCTTCAGCCTTTACTGTGGTTTTTTCACCGTTGCAAGCCCAATAGCCATCAATGATTGTCCATTCAGCACCATCTTTACCGGCTTCACCCTTATCACCTTTGATACCAGTAATAGTAGTAGAAGAACCGTCACTCATTGTCACAGTAAAACCATCGGCAGTAGGAGTTATTGATTTTACAAAAGCACCATCACCAATCTTCTTCTGAAGGTCTGCGACAGTTGCTTCAACACCGTCCAATTTCTGATTAATCTGGTCAATGTCATCATCATAGTCTTTACAAGACACAAATGTTCCCGTTGACGAAACCATCAAGGCTCCGAACAGGATTGCACTTAAAAACTTTTTGTTCATAATAGAAAAACTTTAAATTTATAAATTTAAAAAACTAAAATTGATTATACATATTAATCTCATTATTAATATCTTAGTTCGTTTATTACCTGTAGTTCCCGTTTCCTCCTTTCCCGTGACTGATAAGACAAAGGTGACACACCCGCAACCTTACTGAAAGCTGAATAGAAAGCGCTTTTAGAAGCGAAACCGCAACTACGAGGCAAGTCATTCAATGCACAACGACCGAAACTAAGAAGCTCCTTGGCATATTCCACACGATAGCCGTTCACAAGCTCCTTCAAGTTACAGCCAAAGTATTTGTTTACTACATTACTCAGGTAGGTCTGGTTTGTTTCAAGCAAATCGCTCAGTTTTTTCAGCGAAAGCGAAGTGTCAAGGAATATCTGACGTATCTCAAGCTGGTACAATATAGCTTTATATATACGGCAGTCCACTTTACGAATATTCGCTTCCTTGCCGACAAACTCCTCCTCCCAATGCCGCTGGGCGGCCTTGAAAAGCAAGTTCTTCTGCCGCTCGGAAACGGCGCTACTTCGTTTACGTCTTAGAAATAGATATTCCATCTGCTCTATGTTAATTTCATTCATTCTCATCGCTTCAAAGACATACTTTATCATATAATAAAGGAACTTAAAAACGACATTTTCTATAGATCTCTTACCAAGAGATCTATAGAAAGTAACTAATGAACAATATATCAACATATTATATCCTATTTCAAATAGGATAAAGGAGTATAAAAATGGACTTGGAAGCTTATTTTTTATATAAATTCCTATTTTTTTTGCCAAAAATGTATTAGTTCTCAAAACTTTGCTTATTTTTGCACAGAAAATGTATATCTCTTGGTAAGAGATATACAAATAAGCATATATAAAAGAAGGAAACAATCAATTGTTAATCAATTGATTACTATCACAAAAAAGAGATTCTCTCCTTAAAAAAGATTCACCGAAATAATTTGAACAAACTCTTTGAACGGAAATCGGTCAACAAGTTTCAAGCATCAAGCCAACTTAATCACTTTACGAAGTCAATTTCTCCAGAAAAGAACTTAAAGAAACATTATTTCCTGAGCCGATAAACCGGTAACTTGGGCAATTTACATCAAATGCAATACCGACCTGTTTCATTTTTAGCATTCTTCCTTACGACCTGTTTCAAATCCTTCCTAAAGACCTGTTTCGAGTCCCTCTTTAAGGTCCTCCTCACGTCCTTTCTTCAATTGGGTAGACATTACGCTATACCAATCACGGAAGCTCTTCAAATTTTCCCAATGTTCACCAAACTCCCTAGAGGTGAATTTCGCAATCTCGGCAGCCTCGAAAAAACGATCGAATACACGGCTCTGCAACGCACACAGACGCTCAAGAAGGGAAGATAGATTACGCAGAACGAACAGGCATTTGTCAAACATGCCCTCCATCTTATCTTCCTTCTTGTTGAACTTCAGGATTTCAAGAAGCAAGGACTTAAAGATAAGAAAAAAAATCCTTAAGAGAAAAAGGATTTAGCATAAGTATAAACACAAATAAAGTTGCTTTGAACCATACATCAAAGCAACTTTCATAAAAGCCGGAACGAATGAAAACATTCCTTATTTTTTCTCTTCTTCGACAGAAGACAGTGGCGTACTGTTCTCTTTATAAGCAGCAAATCCTTTCACCTTTGTCCGTTCCTTATTAACACTTTCCGAAGCGGCACTACCCAGTTGCTGCAAATTTTGCTTGATAGCATCGTGAGTAACAAAGAAATGATCGAGCATAGCTTTCAGATATTCGTCCAATTGGCCTTCTTTGAGAGTAAAGACCGTATGACATTTGGAATGAAGCCCCACGTTTTTCTCATCCTCATCCGCCGTAAAGACAGTGGTCACCAACGAATCCACATTGACCAGATTGACAATCTCTTTTAAGTAAGGTAAAGCCGGATTATCCATACTGATAGACGCCCACCACGGATTCCATATCATGATGAACCGGGCCTCATCTTCCACCGCAATATAAAAATCATCACCTTGATATTTAAAGACAATATGTCCTTCCTCATTGGTTTCCGGCTGACAGCCTATCTTTTTGAGCACAGCTATAACCAGCTCTTCCGTACCGATATCCTCCAAGTCTTCCTTTGTCATACGGTCCAAACGGTCTCTACGTTTTTTACGCTCATGACGGATGCGAAGAACTAAAAATGCAAGCGGCCACAATGCCAATGCAATAACAGCGATTAGAATGGTGAGGTCGGTCATATCTGTTTGCGATTTAAGGGTTCAACATCAAAATACAGATAGTTGCTACACTATGCTAAACAAATATAGCAATTATAATCTTAAAAACATCTATTTCCATCGATTTATTTCAAGTGTTTCTTTATCCAAAGCAAATGCCCGTATTCTGTGTCTTCAGAAGTCCAGTGCTCGTTGACTGGAGTAATCAACGCCTCTTTCGGACAGTTCAGTACATTATAGACAATGTAACTGGTAGTAGGAGGACAAGTATTGTCATTGAATCCCCATGTCATATAAACAGGAACAGTAATCTGTTTGGCAAAATTCACCACATCATAATATGCAAGGGTCTTCATCTTGGCAGGTGTATCCATATCTACCGTATTCTTAAAAAGATGAGGATATCCCCCGGCACGACCGGCTTTGTAACCTGCCATATCACTTAAAGCGGGATGGTTTGCCACACATGCCGTAACACGCTTGTCAAGTCCTGCCGTAATCAAAGCCAAAGCTCCCCCTTGGCTCCCCCCTTGCACAATAACATTTTTACCATCCCATTCAGGTAATGAAGTCAGCAAATCAATGCTGCGGACACAAGCCAGATAAACCCGTTTCATATAATAATTTTCACGGCTATCCAAGCCGTTTACCAAATAACCGTTTTCCCGACTACTGAAAGCGCGGCTTATTTCGCCGAAAGTGTCCTCATCCAGCTCCGGATTCAAGCCGTGGATTTCTATCTCAAAGCGGATACAGCCTTCTTCCGCATAATATTTATGCCTCATAGGCCCTTTGATCGTCTTGATACCTGCTCCCGGAGGACACAGTACTACCGGATACTTTCCTTCCGCCTTAGGATAGAACAGATAACCATAAATACACTGGCTCTGCTTATTCAGCTGAAGTCTGATCAAGTAACAGTCTATTTTGTCCGTAGAATATTTCTCTACGTACTCTTTGGTATAAGTCAGAGGGAACCGGGCTGCTTCCGCCTTAGTCTTATTCCAGAATTCATTAAAATCAGAAGGCAACTGGGTATAGGGTTGAAGCTTCTCAGGAGAGAAGCCGACTTTGATATGGTGGGAATAAGTTTTACCTCCTAGTTTAGCCGTCAGACGACAATCACGAAAACCGGGCTCTTTCATTGTCCCCATAGAAATAACCGCTTTTCCATTCTTCAGTTTTACAGTTCCCTTGGTATCCGAAGGCATCATGTCGCCTCCCAACTCATATAAAACCTCCACACCATCTTGCGGAATACCATATTTATAGAACTGAACCTCGATCTTCGCTTTCTCGCCTGTCTTGTACAACCAGTCGGCATGATCGGGTACAGTTACCCAAAGCACATCACTCCGATAAGGATAATTTTCGGCCGCTGCTGAAAGAACGAACAAGACAGCCCCAATAAGCATGCTTAAAAATCTGTTTTTCATTGTAATTCTATTTAATGGTTCTAAAAATCAGTATTAAATCTGCGTAACTCCGCACGCAAGGCACGAGCTCTCCCTCCTGTCATACTATCCAGCAATTCCCAAAAACGAGGACCGTGATTCATTTCCTTGGTATGAGACAATTCGTGTAACAGTACATAGTCCATCAAATGGGGAGGCAACAACATCAAATAACAGGAAAGATTGATACTGCCTGTCCCCGAACAACTTCCCCATCTTCCCCTGCTGCCGGTAATCTTCACACGTTTAAATGGCAAATGATACTGTTCGGACAAGGCAGATAAAAGAGGTGGCAGATACTCTTGTGCATTTTTCTTCATGGCACGGATGATGGCATTACGTACCAGCCTTTGTACTTCAGGTAAAGAAAAATCCACATTCCGCGGACAGATAATCTTGACTCCCTCCTCGGTAAAACGTACGGAAAAGCAAGTAAAGTTACCTTGCTCCAGCCATAAACGGAAACAGGGAGTGTGAATACGAAAATTTAGATCAATCGGTTTCTTGCTCACTTTCCTCCAGTCCTCCAACAGACGTTGCCTGTATTGCTCCACCACCTCCAGCACTTTGCTGCTTAAACTATAAGGAGGAACAGTAACATGCAGTCCATCGGGCTTTACCCGCATAGTAACATTACGCGCCAGCTTGTGTGTACGCACTATAATACGGTCAAAATCTTTATCCGGAAGTACTCTTTTAGTTGCCATACGGATACAAAGATACAGCTTTCCAATAAAAAAAGGCAGAGATTTGCAACTTTCCAGGAATCTTCACCGTCTAATTAACAGAAACCAATTAAATATATATATTACCATGAGAACAAAAACTATTTATTTTTTCAGTCTTTTTCTGACAATCACAATGATGACAGGCTGTTTCCACATATCATCAGGCCCGAAACCCAGCAAGAGTAAAATGACCAAAAAATATAGCGTAACTCCTTTCAATAAGATAGAGAACAAAGCACCTGCCAACATTGTCTTTACTCAAGGGAATGTGACCAAAGTAGAAGCCGACGGTCCGGATAATTACATCCCCCAACTCATTGTCATGGTCAAAGACAGTACGCTGAGTATCAGTATGGATAAAGACAAATTCAAAAACTTCAAAAGTTCAAAAATCAATATCTCAATTACCAGTCCGGTTTTATGCAATATCAAGCAAAGAGGTGTAGGAAGTATTTATCTGAAAGACAGCGTGAAAGTAACAGATCTTTCTATCAGTGCCGAAGGTGTGGGGAGTATTGAAGCAAATGCATTAATGGCACGTTGCATCAAAGTATCCCAAGAAGGAGTAGGCAGTATCAATTTAAAGGGACAGGCCGGTCATGCGACATATTATTTGGAAGGAGTAGGCAGCCTGAAAGCAAAAGACATGATTGTTTCTGATGTTGTAGTTGAACAAAACGGTGTGGGAAGTGTTTCTTGTTATGCATCCGGGACGATAAATATCAGTGCCCAGGGAGTAGGAAGTGTAAACTACTACGGTGACCCTCGGGTTACCGGACTAAAAAAATCCGGAATCGGAAGCGTTAAGAGCAAATAACTCATTTCATAACTCTCTCTTTACATTAAATTATCTACCAAGCAAAAAAGGATTACTGCTCACGCGGTAATCCTTTTTAAAATTATTTAGTTAGTTAATTTAAAATTTGAGAGAATTGAAACTTCACAGCCTCGAATTAAAAAGTTGTTTTAATAAGCACTAACTATCATATTTATATAAAAGCAAATGAAAATGTTCTAATTTGTTTTCCCTGTCCCTGTACCGGTATCATCAGCGGTAATCTTTGTCACCGTATCTGTAGGCAATACAGGTTCGTATGCCACTTGGGGATCGGTAGTAGAATCCTGATACTCATCGTGTACCGATACCGTATCACTATCACCGCCTTCCATAGCGTGTTGCATCACTGTACCCATAAGAAACAACACGGCAATCATTGCAGCCGCTTTAAACAGAGGCATAAAGCGCGTACGCATAGTCAGACGTTGCGCTTTTACCACCGGTCTTTCTATCCGGGTCAGGATTCTGGTATCAAAATCATCGCCCAAACCTTTCTCCTTCTCCACATCCTGATAAGCAAACAACTGCTTGTAACGGAGTAAATGAGCAGGCACTTCCTTCTGACGAAAGAATGAACGTAGTATTTGCTCTTCTTCCAATGAAGTTTCGCAATTCCAATAACGTTCCAAAAGCTGTTCAATATATTTATAATCCATAATCCTCTATTTCAGTGTATCTTTGTTTTATCTTCTGCCGGGCACGGAAAAGGGTTACTTTCACCTGTTCTTCCGTAATCTGCAGAATATCTGCAATCTCTTTATAACTCTTTCCTTCCACATCCCTCAACTGCATAGTTGTACGCTGTCTTTCGGGAAGCTCATTGACCAGACGGTGAACCAACTGTATTTGTTCGTTCTGCGCCAACCGGTCATAAGGCGTCAATGTATCAGGCATCTCCCGCACTTCAGAGGTCAGTTGCAAATTCTGCGCTTCCATCTTCTGGCTGCGGTCAATTGCCAAGTTACGAGCAATGGTCAGGCAATATGCCTCGATGGATTCAAACTGCGGCCATTCATCCCGCTTGTTCCATACCCTGATCATCGTATCCTGCACCACATCCTCCGCTTCAGCACTATTCAGCGTAATACGAAGCGCCAACCTGTAGAGCTTGTCTTTCAGGGGCAGAATATCGTTTCGGAAACTGATCTCTCGCATTGCTCTGTAATAATGACGGGTGAGTTACACTAAAGTTACACTCACCCGCCTGTTTTTTTTGAATTATTTTTTGATTACGGTTCCACTTCCTTCATTAATGGCTGATGCTAAGGTTATTACCACCTGACTGACTCCTGCATCAATAGCAGAAAAAGAATTTTCCAGCTTGGGAATCATCCCTCCTTGAATAATGCCTTGCGCTACAAATTCTTTAAACTCTTCAGGAGTAATGACAGGAATTACACTGTCATCATCATTTTCGTCACGCAATACGCCCTTTTTCTCAAAGCAATAAACCAATGTCACATCAAACAAGGACGCCAATGCTTTGGCGGTTTCTCCGGCAATGGTATCAGCATTGGTATTCAGCATGCTTCCTTTACCGTCATGGGTCAATGGAGCCATAACAGGCACAATGCCCTGACGGATCAATGCCGCCAGGAAACCGGCATTTACTTTCTCCACATCACCAACAAAGCCATAGTCCACGTCTTTTACCGGACGCTTTACCGAACGGATCACATTCATATCGGCTCCGGTCAGTCCAATGGCATTCACACCTTTTGCCTGAAGGCCGGCTACAATATTCTTGTTCACCAGTCCGCCATATACCATGGTTACCACTTTCAGCGTTTCTGCATCCGTAATGCGGCGGCCATTCACCATCTTGCTTTCAATCCCTAGTTGTGCCGCCAGTCTGGTAGCAGAGCGCCCGCCACCGTGTACCAACAACTTATAACCTTCTATAGCAGAGAAATCAGCCAACAACTGATTAAGTGTAGACTCTTCCTCTACAATTTTTCCACCTACTTTTATGATAGTCAGTTTCTCTTTCATGCTATTATTCCAAATAAGTATATCCGTACAACCCGGAACGATAATTAGAGAGGAATTCTTTTCCTTCCTCTACAGAAATTCTTCCTTCCTTCACTGATTTGGTCACCCAGGTTTCCAGTGTACGCACCAATTTCTTCGGGTTATATTGTACATAATCCAAAACCTCGGCCACCGTTTCACCATCAATTACCTGATCAATAGAATACCCTTTGTCATCCACCGTAACATGCACCGCATTGGTATCTCCAAACAAATTGTGCATATCACCCAGAATCTCCTGATAAGCACCAACCAAAAATACACCTATATAATAAGCGTCTTTTCCCTTCAACGAATGTACCGGCAGGTCATGCGATACATAACGGGTAGAGATAAAATTGGCAATTTTTCCATCCGAATCACAAGTGATATCCTGCAAGGTAGCATTTCTGTCGGGCTTCTCATCCAGACGCTGGATAGGCATGATAGGGAATATCTGATCTATCGCCCACGAGTCCGGCAACGACTGGAACAACGAGAAATTACAAAAATATTTATCAGCCAGCAGTTTGTCCAGTTTGCGGAACTCATCGGGCGCATGTTTCAGCCCCGAAGCAATCTGATTGATCTCACGGGTCACCGACCAGTACAGACGCTCTATCTGGGCACGGGTCTTCAAATCCACAATACCGTGGCTGAATAAATCAAGTGCTTCCTCACGTATCTGCTGTGCATCGTGCCAAGCCTCCACCATACGGCTCTGATTCAGATTATCCCAAATCTCATAAAGTTCATGTACCAGTTCATGATCATTTTCACCCACTTCGAAATCCTCATCCATTTCGGGCAAAGTCGCCGTTTCCAGCACCTCGAAAATCAGCACGGAGTGATGGGCGGTCAGTGAACGTCCGCTTTCGGTAATAATATTCGGATGAGGAATTCCATTCTTGTCACTGGCATCCACCAGCGTAGAGATAGAGTCATTCACATACTCCTGAATAGAGTAGTTCACACTGCTTTCACTATTGGCAGAACGAGTTCCGTCGTAATCCACACCCAAACCGCCGCCGATATCCACAAATTCCACATTAAATCCCATCACATGCAACTGCACATAGAATTGCGATGCCTCACGCAGAGCTGTCTTGATACGGCGTATTTTAGTCACCTGGCTGCCTATATGAAAATGAATCAGTTTCAGACAGTCCTTCATGTCTTTCTTTTCCAGAAAATCAAGCGCTTCCAGCAATTCACTGGATGTCAAGCCAAACTTACTGGCATCTCCTCCGCTATCTTCCCATTTACCACTTCCCGAAGAAGCCAGCTTAATGCGGATACCTATGTTAGGACGCACATTCAGCTGCTTTGCCATTTTGGCTATCAGGCGTAATTCATTCATTTTCTCCACCACCAAGAAAATACGTTTCCCCATCTTCTGTGCCAGCAGAGCCAGCTCGATATAACTTTCGTCCTTATATCCGTTGCAGATAATCAATGAATCCGAATCTGTATTCACAGCTATCACCGCATGAAGTTCAGGTTTGGAACCGGCTTCCAGTCCCAAATTGAATTTCTTTCCATGACTGATGATTTCTTCCACTACAGGACGCATCTGATTTACCTTGATAGGATAAATGATAAAATTCTGGGCCTTATACCCATACTCATCAGATGCCTGCTTAAAGCAGTTCGCGATTTTTTCAATACGATTATCCAGAATATCCGGAAAACGGACCAGCATAGGAGCTGCCACATCCCGCAATTGCAACTCATCGACCAATTCTTTCAAATCGACCTCAACGCCGTCCTTACGAGGAGTTACCACTACATGACCTTTGTCATTGATACCAAAGTACGAAGTTCCCCACCCTGTTATGTTGTAGAGTTCTTCCGAATCTTCAATACGCCATTTTCTCATTTCTTCTTCTGTACAAAGAGTGTGTATTTTACTATATATAATTATTTATTCAATTTCTTTCTCAAGCTGTCAACAGAGGCTTGAATTTGTCTTTTATCCTCCAGCTCATCAGCCTTAAACAGATGTTTCGCCTTTGAATAAAACGGATGTCTTTTCTGTAACGCCTCACAGATAAAATCCATCAGTTCCTCATCACTTTTATTTGCTAACAATGGACGTTGCTGCTTGGCCACTCTCAGACGGCGGAACAATACGGCAGGTTCCACATCCAGAAACACCGTATCACCGCAATCATTCATATACTCCATGTTATCAAAAAAACAAGGTGTTCCTCCACCGGTCGAAACAACCACATCTTCAAACTCGGCCACTTCGTGCAACATTTTCCGTTCCAGTTCCCGGAATCCGTCTTCTCCGCGTTCCAAGAACAGCTGTTGAACGGTTTTATGGAAACGTTCCTCGATAAACCAGTCCAAATCAATGAAATTCAGACTCATTTCACGGGCAAACGCCTTACCTAGAGTCGTTTTGCCCGCGCCCATATATCCTATTAAAAATATACGTGTCATTTTTTTGCTTTTGCAGTGCCCTTTACCTTGGAAGCCGCCTTACTTTTTGCGGATTCTTCGGGCTTTTCGGACTCCTCTTCCATATTCACGGTTCCCCTGTTTCTTGAAGCCGCTTTCGTTTTACGCGTTTCCGCCTTGCTTTTCTGCAATTCAATCACCTTAAAACAAGCCTCCAGACTTAAATCTGCCGGTTCTACATTCTCAGGAATCTTATAATTCTTTTTCTGATAACTGATGTATGGGCCGTAACGTCCGTTCAAGACCTGCATATCAGGGTCAGCATCGAATACTTTAATAAACTTCTTTTCCTGCGCTTCTATCTTATTCTTGATCAACTCTACCGCCTCATCCAAAGAAATCTCCATCGGATCCGTTCCTTTAGGAATAGAAACAAACAGTTTGTCATAGCGCACGTATGGTCCGAAACGCCCTACTCCTACCGTTACCGTATGGCCGTCATAATCCCCCAACGTACGGGGAAGCTTGAACGCATCCAATGCTTCTTCCAACGTAATGGTTTCCATCGACAATCCCTTTGCCAACTGCGCAAAACGCGGTTTTTCCTCATCATCGGCAGTACCAATCTGAATAACCGGACCGAAACGACCGATCTTAACCGATACCGGCTTACCGCTTACAGGATCTGTTCCCAATACCCTTTCACCCACCTTATGCTCAGTCTTAGAGTGAATGGTCTTATCTACCAACGGATGGAAGCCTTTATAGAAACTGTCCATCATGCCAGTCCATTCCTTTTCTCCTTCCGCCACTTCATCGAACTCTTTCTCCACATTCGCTGTAAAGTTAAAATCCATGATTTCAGGAAAGTATTCCATCAGGAAATCGTTTACCACGATACCGGTATCAGTAGGCAACAACTTGGCCTTTTCATTTCCCGTCATCTCTGTCTTGGTAGTTTCCGTAATCTTGCCGCCTTTCAGTTTCAAGATATCATACGGGCGTTTCACACCTTCACTGTTTCCTTTTTCTACATAACCGCGTTGCTGCACAGTAGAAATGGTAGGTGCATATGTAGATGGACGACCGATGCCCAACTCTTCCAGTTTGCGTACCAGGCTGGCTTCCGTATAACGGGGCGGACATTGGGTAAAGCGCTGAGTCGCCAGGATTTCTTTTCTTATCAGTTTTTCCCCTTTGCTCAGAGGCGGCAACAGACGGCCCTCGTCTTCCTGCTCATTGTCATCATCGTATGATTCCTTGTATACACGCAGGAAACCGTCAAAAGTAATCACCTCGCCGGTAGCGATAAATTTCTCGCTACTGTTGCTGATTACAATAGTAGCCGTTGTTTTCTCCAGCTCCGCATCTGCCATCTGTGAAGCGATGGTACGTTTCCAGATCAGTTCATACAATTTCTGTTCCTGACCGGTTCCGTTCACCGTTTCATTCTCCATATAGGTAGGACGGATAGCCTCATGCGCTTCCTGTGCTCCTTTAGTCTTGGTGGCAAACTTACGGACTTTGACGTATCTTTCTCCCATCAGGGACAAGATAGTCTGCTTGCTGGTATTCAAAGCCAGGTCCGAAAGGTTCACCGAATCCGTACGCATATAGGTAATTTGTCCGTTTTCATACAGACGCTGTGCCACCATCATGGTCTGCGCTACTGTAAATCCCAACTTACGGGCAGCTTCCTGCTGCAACGTAGAAGTAGTAAACGGTGCCGCCGGCGATTTCTTCACAGGGCGGGTTGTTATATCTTCAATAGAGAACTGCGCATCCTTACAAGTTTCAAGGAAAGCCTGTGCTTCTTCCTTGGTCTTGAAACGGTTGGACAATTCCGCTTTCACTTCAACTTCATTTCCATCGACATCAGGTACTTCAAACACTGCTGTAACGCGATAAGACGGCTCACTGACAAAAGCATGCACCTCACGTTCACGTTCCACAATCAAACGAACGGCAACAGATTGCACACGTCCGGCAGAAAGAGCAGGCTTTACCTTCTTCCACAATACCGGTGAGAGTTCAAAACCTACAATTCTATCCAGAATACGGCGTGCCTGCTGGGCATTTACCAGATTCACATCAATGTCACGCGGATTTTCGATGGCCTTTAGTATCGCTGTTTTGGTTATCTCGTGGAATACAATGCGCTTGGTCTTCTCAGGGTCCAGCCCCAAGACTTCAAACAAGTGCCATGAAATAGCTTCTCCTTCACGGTCCTCATCGGATGCAAGCCATACCATATCAGCTTTCTTTGCCTCCGCTTTCAATTCGGCTACCAATTTCTTTTTATCTGCCGGTATCTCGTAAGTCGGCTCAAACCCATTCTCTACATCGATACTAAACTCCTTCTTTTTCAAATCCCGGATATGCCCGTAACTGGAAAGGACTTTATAATCATTGCCCAAGAATTTCTCAATGGTTTTAGCCTTGGCGGGTGACTCAACTATTACTAGATTTTTTTGCATAATACTATGTATTCCATTTTATTTTGGGGCAAAAGTAGAAAAAAAGCAGAAGCACACCTATATAATAAGGTATGTTTCTGCTTTTTTTTCTTAAAAAAGTCCTTTCCGAGTGCCTATTTAACTAAAAAGCCAAAGAAAGCCCGGCTAGAACATTCAGTTTTTCAGCAGGATAGCCGTACTCATAATAATATTGTTTATTCAACAGATTATTCACACGCCCAAAAACAGACAGATCTTTCAGGAAAGTATAACTGGCTCCCACACTCAAATTGCTGATATTGCCCAAACCAAAATCCTTGCTGCTATTCCCTTCTTCTATCACATATTCTTTCCGCTGTACATATTCATAGCCCAAATTAACCTTCAATCCTTCAAAAACCTTAGCCTCAGCATAGAAATTCAATTCAAACTTGGGCTTGGTCACTAAATACAGCTCTTCATTTTCATTGTCTGTCTTCCAGCTATAAAATGTACCTTTCAATGAAGCGTCAAACCAGTCCTTATAACCGTATTTCAATTCAGCACCTCCATACGCGGTTTTCGCTTTATCCTGCAAGAAATGAGTAAAATAATACCCGTCCGCATCCACCAGATTGCAAAACAACTCATCTTTACTGATCCGATATCCACCAAAGACATTAAACCACAAACCATTTACCGGAGATGCTTTAAAACCCAATGTAGCATTCAGTGGCACATAGGTAGAAGGCATCCGGGCGTTTAAAGACCAATAAGGTGAAAAAGCATTCAACCGGCGATAATCATTCAGTTCACGCCCTCCCAGCGCATGTAAATAAAGCACATAACTCTCCGAGAACAAGTATTCGGCTTTCACGTCAGGAGACACATCAATACCACTGTCCTCTCCCGACTGCCAATCCACATGAGCACCGACACGGACCCGCCAGTCATCACTTTCCAACATATAATAAGGATTCAAACCCAGTGAAGTATAGTTGCCCATTAAACTGTCCGAAGAATAAAACAGGTTATCCATCTCGAAACGGATGCCTACCCGTTGCTCATTATCCAGCTTGCCCCATACATCTCCTTCGGTGTGGACAATCTTCTCCTTACCTGTAGATGCATTGCCTGAATAATCCAGCGGATATTTGATACCAAAATACTTCAATCCGGTCTGCAAAGTGAATTGCAAAGGAAGCGATTCATCTCTGGAAGAAACACCTATGTGAAAATCGCCTAAAGTATGATGCTGTTTATCAGTAGCTCTGGCAGAAGCCGTATGCATTTCGGAATCAGGCATATAGTTAAACACTTGTGATTGCAGGCCGCCACCTAAATTCAAAGTTACCTTGCTGAAATCATGAGAATAGTCCAAACGGAACTCAGTAGAATAAAAACGTGATTTCCAATCCTCAGCATTCCAATGCTTCAGCTTTCCGTTCATGCCATCCAGAGATACCCCGACTTTCAGACGGTCCTTTCCGGTGATATCCCACAGATACCCAGCCTTAAAATCCACATTCCCATAATTTCCATATCCGGCACGAACATATCCACGTTTCGCGCGGTTCATAGCCCATTCACGGGTTATAGGAGACATACTTTCATACGTCCAGGCCGAAACAGGGCGCAAGGCTGTAGCATATTCTATGCCTTTCTTCATTACAGCCGGCTCCTCCACCCTAGGCAGGACATTAATCTTTGAGGCATCCATGATATTGGGATTATACTCATTCTCTACCACCACAGTGCGGTTCAACGTACTATCTTGCTGCGCATATGCAACAGACAGAGGCAAAAAAGCCAATATAATGGACAATTGACAATGGACAATTGACAATTTCTTACTTATCATATTCAGCACTTATTTTTTAATTTTTAATTCTCTGTTTTCAATTTCTCCAGTCTGCTTTCAATCATTCCGGCAATATCATCATCGGCCTGATAGTTCTGCTTCAATGAAAGCAAATATTGTTTAGCATCCAAGTTACGCCCCAACTTCATATACACATCAGCCAATAACACAAAGCTGCGTGCCAGCCAATAGGTATGCGGTGTACTTACCTCAATGTAATTCAGCACCTCCTGCTCCGCCTTATCCGTTTGTCCGCCGTCAAAGTAAATCTGGGCGACTTTATATTTGGCCTCCGCTCCATATACATTACGGGTGTCTTTCGCCAAGACCTTCAAATCTTCCATAGCTCCATCCGTCTTGCCGGCATCCAAATAAGCTTTTGCACGGTAATAATGTGCCTCGTTAGACAATTCCGGCGCCAGTTTAGTATCGGCCAGCAAATCTGTTGCGGCAAAGATAATCTCTTCCTCATTTCCCAGCATATGCGCACTGCGTAACATTCCGGTTTTTGCAAGCCGGCGACGCTCCATAGAAGCGGCTTTATCTTTCAATTGCTTGTAAATATGCAAGGCTTTTTCATAATCCTTCGCCGTATAAGCCATTTCGGCCCCCATCAACATGGCATCTTCAGAATATTTGTTGTTGGGATATTCCAATACTTTATCCAAATGCCGGGCTGCACTTTCATAAGCTTTCTGATTATAGTCTATCAAACCGATATAATAGTTGGCATTCAGACTGAAAGCACCTTCGGGGAAAGTCTGTAAATAACGGGTAAAGCTGTTGCGGGCCTCGGCGACCTCACCCCGCATATATACCCTTTCGGCAGCCACATAGGTCAATGAGTCACGCTCATTCACATCAAAGTTGGCACCGCCGGGGATAGTTGAAGCAAAATTGGCATACTCATCCACCTTATTCAAATCAATATAGATCGATTTCAAGTCACGCTGCGCCAAACGCGCCTCCTCACTGCCCGGATAACCGGCTATGACCTGCTTATAAGCCTGGATGGCTTCAGGATACTTGTCATCCTGATAGTATAGCAAACCGATCTCGTTAGCCGCCCGCCGTGCGACATTGCTCTCCGGAAATTTCTTCACCAGAATATTGAAACGGGCAATGGCATTGGCATTATCCTCCATCTGCACAAAAGCACGTCCCTGCTCGTAAAGGGCATCATCCATGTATTGTGATTCCGGATAATCCGAAATCAAGCGGTTCAACGTCTGCACTTTTCCATTGTAATCACGTTGCAAACCACGCACAAACGCCTCCTGATACAAAGAGTAATCCCCCAGTGACGGATCAATCTCCACCGCACGGGCATAATCCTGACGAGCCTGTTCAAAACGGCGGTCATAGAAGTTGCAGTCACCTATGCGGTTATAGGCATCTGCCTGCATGGTGCGTTCATTGATACTTCCCCTGTCCACAAAACGGGTAAACCAAGTGCCCGCATTTCCATAATTTTTCTGTTTGAAATAAGTATATCCCAAGTTATAGAGCGCCAAACCATATTCCTGTCCGTTCTTGCTGGTGGCAAATTCCAGATACAAGCGGTAATCGTTACCCGCCTGCGGAAAACGGTCCAGACGATAATTGGATTCCCCCCTCCAGAAATAAGCGTCCGCCTTTGTCGCCTGATTGTATTGCCCCACAGCAAGCGATTGGTTGAAGAACTCCAGAGCCTCCTGGAAACGGGCATTCGCAAATGCCTGTGTGCCCAGCCGGAACAAAATCTTCTGCTTGGCCTCCATAATGCGTGTGCCCGGATGCTCAATCTTTGCTATAGATTTTAAAGCAGCTTCATAACTGCGGGTATTCATATACACCTCTATCAAATAATCATTGACACGCTCCGTATAAGGTGAATTCGGGAACTCATTCAGAAAACGCTCAAACACGGTTACCGATTCGGCAAATGGAGAATAAGAGGTTTCATGAATACACAAAGCATAATTATAAAGAGCCTGTTCCTTTACTTTCGGATCAAAACTGAAATTGGCAGCCTGCTCGAATGCCATGCGTGCCCTGTTCCTCTCCTTCAAGTTCAAATAAGCCAGCCCCATGTGTAGATAAGCATTCTGTGACAAGGCATCATGTACCGAAGCCATTTCCCCCAAAGTAGCGGCAGCCTTGGAATAAACACCAGTATAATAATAACTCATACCGAGTTCATACAAAGGCTTACGCTGCGGGTGGGAAACACTTTCACGGTATCTTTCCAAAGGAGGTATCGCCGCTTGGTAATCATTCAATCCGAAACAAGCCTCTCCCCAAATCCGTTCCATCTGAGGAACATCCTTTTTTAGCCGGATATTGCTCCAGATACGCTTTTGCCACAGTACGGGCCTGCTGATAATTTCCTTTCACCAAATAAATCTCTCCTATATAATAAGGAACCAATGCTGCATATACGGCATCATTCTGCAAAGACTGGAAACTTTTCAGCGCCTTGTCATAGCGTTTCTCCACATAATCAATATAAGCCAGATTATAGACAGCGTCATCCTGATACAATGGGCTTACCTCTTTCAGCAAGGTAAACCATACAGCCGCTTCACGCAGATTGTCTTCTTTCAGATAAGAGGTGGCCAGACGCATGGCACAATCATCTCTTTCCTTATCAGGCAAAGCCTCCAGATCACACGACCGGAACAGGGCAATGGCCTCCTTGTATTTTCCCTCCATAAAATAAGCAGAGGCAATCAGTGACAGCACCCTGTTTTTATGGCGGGAATCAGGATATTTGTCCAAATAAGCCTGTAACAGCTCCATGCTGTCCCCGCCTTTCAACTCATATTCCCGGCATACCCGGTTATATTCCTTGTCACCTGCCACATCCTTGGGAGTGATCTGCTGCGCCATTCCCTGCAAGGAACAGCCTCCCATCAATGCGGCCATCAATAAGGTTTTTCTTTTCATATCTTATCATTAAAGTTTATGTTCTTTCAAAAAACGCCGGACTCCTTCACGCACAGAATCCAGCCCGAATTCTTCGGGATTCACTTCATCCAAGGGAAGCCAGAAAGACTCCGCCACATCATCCATCGCCTTTATCCGGCTGGTATCTTTCACCTTACAAAGAAAGAACTGATCCAATGTATGTACCAGAAATCCTGAATAAAGATAAGTGTTGGGCAATGAGAACTGATAAACAGCCTCCTCCACCTGCAAACCGGTTTCTTCCAACACCTCGCGTGCCACACCTTCCTCGCCGGTCTCATGCATATCAATAAACCCGCCGGACAGGTCCAATGTTCCCTTCGCCGGTTCTTTTCCCCTGCGGCACACCAACAACTCATTCTTATCATTCAAGATAAAAGCTACAGTAGCGGCACTGGAATTAAAATAATACACAAAGCCACAATCGGCACAACGCTTTGATTTCTCATTGTTCACTTCAAAGTGCGGCGAACCACACTTCGGACAATATTTGAATAGTTCCAACGGATGCATAATTACTCCTTTCTAAGTATAGACACCGCAAAGATAGCGCAAATGACAGATAATTCATTAATTAAATCTAAAAGAAGAAAGAGAAAACACAATTCTTAGTACATTTGTTAGCAAAACAAAACGTAAATTCTTACATGGAAATTGCCATTATTATCGCACTTATCTTATTAAACGGGGTATTCGCCATGTCCGAAATCGCCCTGATCTCAGCGCGTAAAAGTAGTTTGTCCAATGATATCCGTCATGGAAGCTCTACAGCGCGTATCGCTTTAAAGCTTGCCAATGACCCGGACAAGTTTTTATCCACCATCCAAATCGGAATCACCCTGATTGGTATATTGACCGGTATTTACTCCGGCGACGTGCTGGCCACCGATTTTGGGAACATACTGACTGACGCCGGCGTACCCGCCACATATGCCTATTTATTGGCTCAAACCCTGATTGTCATCCTGGTCACTTACCTCACTATTATCTTTGGCGAGCTGGTGCCCAAACGCATTGGCATGAGTGCCTCCACCCGTGCTGCCAAGCTATTGGCACGTCCCATGTACTGGCTGTCCGTCATCGCCTCTCCTTTTGTATGGATACTTGCCAAAAGCACTTCACTTATCTTCAACCTGCTGCATATCAACACAGCGGAAGAAAAAGTGACTGAAGAGGAAATCAAATCCATGATAGACGAAGGAACCGAGAACGGTGAAGTGCAGGAAGTGGAACAGGATATTGTGGACCGCGTCTTCTCCCTGGGCGACCGCAGTATCAACACCATCATGACCTATCGCAGCGACATCGTATCCATTGACATAGACATGAACAACAAGCAGCTGTATGACATCGTATGCCAACACCTGTACCAAGTTTACCCTGTAACTCAAGGAAACACCCTGGACAACATCATCGGAGTAGTTTACCTGAAAGACCTCTTCGGGAAGCTGAACAGTTGCGAATTCAATCTGCGTGATGTAATCCGTCCGGCACAATACTTCCACGAAAACATGGATGTATATAAAGTATTGGAACAAATACGCCAGCACAACATCAAATACGGATTAATCTGTGATGAATTCGGCAGTCTGCAAGGCATCATCACCATGAAGGACATTCTGGAAGCCCTGGTAGGCACCTTGCCCAGTGACTCGGAAGACCCCGATATCGTTCCCCGCAAGGACGGAAGCTGGTTGATAGACGGCCAATGTTCTTTCTATGACTTTCTGAGTCATTTCGAAATGGAGGATTTATACCCCGATTATAATTACAACACGTTGAGCGGCCTCATCCTGCAACAACTAGGCCACATTCCCAAGACCGGTGAATCCATGGAATGGAATGACTTCACACTGGAAATAGTCGACATGGACGGAGCCCGGATAGATAAAGTATTAGTAACACTAACCCATAAAAACGAAGAGGACAATTAACATGCTGCAAAGAGATTACATTATGCGGTTGCTTCAACAATTTTTCGAAGCATTGGAAAAGTTGGTAGAAGAAAGAGATAAAAAGGACGGTCCCGAGCTGCAATTGCAACTTCAAAGCATTTATCGTGCCTACTTCAATCATCCTTCCACCTTCTATTATGATCAGGATGCGGAATATATACTGAACGAGATGGGACAGAACTATGGTGGCGAGGAATTGCTCACGCGCATCGACATGTTATCCGAACTGCTCTATCAGGATGCTTTGTTGAAAGAGTCCGAAGAACAAAAATATTTGTTAAGAAAATCGCTATTCCTGTTGAACTATTTAGATACACATAGCGATACCTTCTCATTTGAAAGAAGAGGGAAAATCGGCGAAATAGAGAAGAAAATAGGTGATTAGCTCCTCTTATTGCACTTTTTTTCAAAGAAATCCTGTTTTTTCTTGCAAAATAGTAGATAAATTAAAAAGTATTCCTATATTTGCTTACAGATTGATAACATTAAAATCGGTATATTATGGAGAAAATTGATAGTCTCGACAGACAAATTCTAGAAATTATATCCCAAAATGCCCGCATCCCGTTTAAAGATGTCGCAGCAGAATGTGGAGTTTCACGCGCAGCCATTCACCAGCGTGTGCAAAGATTAATTGATTTGGGAGTTATTATCGGTTCAGGATATCATGTGAACCCTAAGAGTTTAGGGTATAGAACCTGTACATACGTAGGAATCAAGCTGGAAAAAGGTTCCATGTACAAAAACGTAGTGGCAGAACTGAAGAAGATTCCCGAAATTGTGGAGTGCCACTTCACTACAGGTCCCTATACCATGCTGACCAAACTTTATTCACGCGATAACGAGCATTTGATGGACTTGCTGAACTCAAAGATTCAGGAAATTCCCGGCGTTACGGCTACCGAGACCCTGATCTCTCTGGAGCAGAGCATCAAAAAAGAAATACCCATTCAAAGCTAAGAAAGAATGGAATGGCTGAATGAATACCATTTAGGCGGTATTGCCATCGGCATTTGTACCTTTTTAATAATCGGTCTTTTCCACCCCATCGTGGTCAAGGCCGAATATTATTGGGGTACACGGTGCTGGTGGATATTTTTGGTACTGGGCATAGCAGGCATTATAGGGACTGTGCTTATCAGTGACATCCTGATTTCCTCTTTATTGGGTGTCTTCTCCTTCTCTTCTTTCTGGACTATCAAGGAGATATTCGAGCAACGCGAACGCGTGCTGAAAGGCTGGTTTCCGATGAATCCGAAACGGAAACACGAATACGAATAGAAACTATTCTTTCCGGCCAAACCCTTTGCAATTCAATTAAAGGGCTTTTATTTCTTCTTCAGGAAGCCCTGTAGCCTGTACTATGACATCAGATGACACTCTCAAGTTTCGCGCATTCCTCATGCGCTCTTCGTAAACGTTTCCGCGATTCTAATATCATACGCATCCCGTGCCTGCAACATATCAAACAAAAATTATTTCACAACTTTATCCCCTGCTCCGTACTCTGCAAACTCTTCTTATTCCTATATTTGAAATTCTTTCCTTGCATATAATAATTGAATCCTAATGAAAAGCAGAAACTTCGGTCCTTCATCCTGCCGGATGAGAAATTGTAATAAGTTCCTTCGTGCGTAGTGGAATCATACCCCAAAGTGCCCAACAAATACCTCATATTTCCAGTAATTCCCAAATGTTTGTTCACACGCCAAGTTACCGTCAGTTCCGATTCAGACCCATAATGTTTCCGTTTGTTATTCACACCATAGCTGAAAGGCCGATAATTCCCATAAAGATTCCATGACAATCTTTTATAATGTCCATACGTATTAAGATTAACATAAAGAGAGCCCTTTCCATGCTGATGAGTATAGAAATGAGTATCATACCCTATATTTCCACCAAATGCAGATGGCGGAGGCAATGGTTCACCCTCTTTGCTAGGAGAGATGAGAAAAAGAAATAGTCATTGGGAACGTTTGGGCCTTCCATTAAGCCTTCGGCTTGGGAAATGGAACTTTTTACAACAATCTGGTCCTTTCTAATGCAGGAGATCCTTACATCACGGAAAATATAACCCATAACAGCCACCAGAATATCCATATTGTAAATCAAAATATAGACCGTAAAAATATAAGAAGAATCAATGAAACATTCAGCATGTTATATGATATAACTACCCTGCAAAGCATCGGACTGAACTGTATGGTAAAACAGGCTGGAAGCACACTAAAATCTTCTTCTTTTTCCGAAACACAAGAAACAGAAAAGGAATATACCTCTTCCTACCATAGTAAAGGGAAAGGGGATGACAAAATATATCAGGCTAGTTTGAACTATAATTGGAAATCAAAAAACGGAAAGAATACTTTGCAAACAGTTCTTGATTATTTGAGAAGTGATGAAACGAAAGAACTGAATCACCATTATCTTTATCAGTATCCGGAGAAAAACGAAGAGGATAATAAATGTAGCAACACCGGAACTGTTTCTGATTTATGGAAAGCAGAAATAAATTATATCTTCTTGCTCAACAAACATTCCAGGTTGAAATGGGGTGGCGACTATTATAATAACCATACCAACAACCAAATGTATTACGCATATCAGAGTGGAGAAGGATGGCAGAAAGAAGAACACGTAGAAGCGAAACAATATATCACAGTGTATACAATATGAATGCCGGCCTTTACAAATATTTCCTGGATCAAAAGTTCTGCATAAATTTATCAGTTTACGCTATTTTGAATAAAAGAAGAAATCTGACCACAATTACCAATAACAATCTAAGCAGAATAGAAGAAAATAATAAAACCCCTTATCAAGGAGCGTGCTTAAACCTTATATATAAGTTTGACTTTGGCAAGAAAGTAAAAGTAAAACGTGCGAAAAGCATACAGACAACAAGCGATAGTTATTTGCGCAAATAGTGATCAGGAAATTGTCAATTCTAGTACATTGATCTATTTATCCGACAGATAGTTTTAGCACCCATCTCAACCACACGTCAAGATACAATGAAGGAATTATTTCCTTCAAATCCTTCATCAGCGCATTACTTGCTGAATATAAATAAGTTGCAATGAAGGATCGCTATAGATATCCTTCATCTATTCTTCATGACAGGTAAGCGTCTCCGCGATTCTATCTTGTCGCCCTTTTTTCATTCTTATATTTTTGCCATATATAAAAATGAGGCATTATGGATTTAGCAGAAAATCGATTTGGAAAAACCTGGAAACATTTCCTTGAAGTATTGAAAGTAGACTACAATTGTTCTTTAGCCGATGTTTGCCGTGATCAGCATACCACTCTTGGAGGTATGAGTTCCTGGATGTCCAGACGGGGTTATAGCGTTAAACAAGCCAAGGCGGATGTGGTCCGTGATTATTATGGCGGCGTTGAACCCTCCCGACCGACAACTTCCTCTCCTTCGTTCACTCAAATAGCCCCCGTCATGTTGTCGGAAGAAGAGTTTAGTCTTTCCGGGATCACAATCACCTTTAACAGCGGAACGACCATTTCGGTCAAACGGGCCACTCCCGGGGGTATTATTAAAATGTTACGCGATTACGAAAGAAAGGAGGGGATCCATGTATTCTCTAACATCAGCCAATCGCTACTATCTGTACCAGGGCTTTGTCCGTATGAACCTTGGCATTGACGGTTTATTCAAAATCATACGCTCTCAAATGAAGGAGCTGTCCCCCATTTCCGGAGATATATTTTTATTCTTTGGCAAAAACCGGCAGAGTGTAAAAATACTGCGTTGGGATGGTGATGGCTTTCTCCTGTACTACAAGCGTCTGGAAGGTGGAAGTTTTGAGTTGCCGACATTTAACCCCCATACAGGCAATTATGAGATCTCTTATCAGGTTTTGTCTTTTATCTTAAATGGAGTGTCATTGAAGTCTGTACGGTTGCGAAAACGTTTTAGGATTTAATGTAATATACTGTATATTAACTGTTTGATTTTAAATTACCATCCGATTATTTTGGCCGACTCATTGATTTTTTGTATCTTTACGCCATGAAAAAGGATGAGGTCATAGAGTTATTGAAGGAGCAAATCAAGGAGTTGCGGGATGATAACAACAGACTCCTGGACCAGATAGATGATTTGATAAAGGAGGTTTCTTCCCTTAAAGAGGCACTCCTTCAAAAAGGCGAATCTCTTGGCAAGCAACAGCGTCTTACCAAGGGGATCGCCAAACTTGTATCAAACACATCCGAACAGCAACAACCCCCTCAACCTGCATTGCCGGAGGAAGAGCGGCAGAAGAGAGAAGCAGAAAAGCAGATAAGCGTAAAGCCAGAAAGAACAATGGGGCCAAACGTGACATGCATTATGAGATGGAGCAGGAGGAACATGACGTTTATCCCGACGATCCTGATTTTGACATCAATAAAGCCCGGCTGGTTACCACCGCTCCCAGAATATGTGTCCGCTATGAATGTGTACCCATGCGCTTCATCAAGCACGTCTACAAGATACACACCTACGCGCAAGACGGTTGTCTCTTTGAGGGAAAAACACCGGTCTCGGCTTTCTTGAATTCCAGCTATGACGGCTCATTCATTGCCGGGCTGATGGAATTGCGTTATATACAATCGCTACCGGTTGAAAGAATCATCAACTACTTCGAAAGTCATGGCTTTACGCTGAAGAAACCTACGGCTCATAAGTTGATGGAAAAAGCCTCAAGCCTCTTTGAAAATCTTTATAAGTGTATCCGGCAGACAGCTTTGAGTGATCCTTATAAGGCAGCCGACGAAACCTATTACAAAATACTCGTCCCGGAAAAGAACAGCAAGGGAAAAGGAGTCCGCAAGGGATACCTCTGGGTGGTTGTGGGCATAAACACCAGGATGATATACCTGCTCTATGATGACGGCTCCCGCTCTGAAAAAGTTATTCTTAACGAATTAGGCGGTTGCAAAGGTATCATACAAAGCGACGGATACTCACCTTACCGGAAACTCGAAAGCGATGCTTATCCCCATATCACACGCATTCCGTGCCTGCAACATATAAAACGGAAATTTATAGATTGCGGTGAGGATGACCCGGATGCAAAAAGAATCGTGGAGATGATAAACACACTTTATCAAAATGAACATAAGCATAAGATCGGGGTTGACGGATGGACGGTAGAACAGAATCTTGTCCATCGGAAAAAGTATGCGCCGGACATACTCGGAGAAATAAAAGATGTGCTTGATGATATAGAAGAACGGGAGATTTGTTGCCTAAGAGCGAACTGAAGGAAGCTATCACCTATCTTCGCAATGAGTGGAATGCCGTGGTGGACATCTTTAATTATGGTGACACTTACCTGGACAACAATATAGTTGAACGGATGAACCGCTACATATCCTTATCAAGAAAAAACTCATTGTTCTTCGGCAGCCATAAGGGAGCCGAACGGGGCGCCATACTCTACACGATAGCACTTACTTGTAGGATGAATAAAGTGAATCTGTTTGAGTATCTCACGGATATCATAAACAGAACTGCCGAATGGCAACCGAATACACCACTGGAAAAATACAGGCAACTGCTTCCCGACAGATGGGAAAAGGCTAATGACTAAAAAGGGATCATTAGACTTTTTACTTTTAATATACTATATAGAATCGCGGAGACGCTTACCATGACAGTCTACTTTTAATACTTCAAGGAAACGTTCCCAGGTTTTTCTAAATCTATTTTCTGCCAAATCCATAATGATTCGTTTTTATACCCAAGATATAAGAACAAAAAAAGAGAGACAATATAGAAGCGCGGAGACGCTTACATATTCCTTCAGCCCCGTTCCATCTCCAAAAACGCATCCCAAGGTGATGACTGTCTGGCAAAACACTCACATTTCATCAAATGACAACAACCGGACGAATAAGGTGTATCATCCGGTCGAAGTCGTTGTATCTTCCCTTCAAGTAAATTGTTTCACTTAAGTGATGATATTATATCACCTTAGTGATGAACTTTCATCACTAGAGTGCTCAAACTTCATCACTTAAGTGAAACAACTGAATCAAAAGGAAGATATCGTGTAATCAACCGGACGAAACAGCTTGTTATTCAGGATGTTTACGCTTAGTCACTTTTCTCTAAAACCCCACGAAAAACACTTGCAAAACGCTATTTTACACAGTATCTTTGTTCCAACGGAAACCTAAAACAACAAATAATGAATAAAAAGTTATTGAACAAAGTAATGAAGAAGCTTGCTTCCTCGAATGTAGTGATAAGTCCGACAGTGAAGAGTTCATCTACCTCATTATCAATGCAGAAGAAACCGGAAACGGAACAAGTACAGCAAAAACTGGAACAATATTTGCTGAGCCGCTACCACTTCCGCTTCAACCTACTGACGGAACAAACGGAATGTTGCAAAAAAGACGCTGACACACCTATATATAAGGTAATAAGCCAGCGCACCCTGAACAGCCTGTGCCTGGAAGCACGTGCACGTCACATCAACTGCTGGGACAAGGATGTAAGCCGGTTCGTGAACTCGGAGCAGATGCCGGACTATCATCCGTTACTTTCCTATATGAACACCCTTCCCGAATGGGACGGCAAGGACCGCGTGACTCCGCTGGCACAACGCATATCTACGAAAGATTTCTGGGTGAACAGTTTCCACCGCTGGATGCTGGGCGTAACTGCCCAGTGGAGCGGACGCATGGACCGGTGCGCCAACGCTGTGGCCCCCATGCTGGTGAGCAGCGAGCAAGGGAGATGCAAATCCACTTTCTGCGAATTGCTGATGCCCGATTCGTTGAAAGACTACTATACGGACAGCTTCGAACTGACCGGACAGGCAGGATGCGAGCAGAAGCTGGCTTTCTTCGGACTGATTAATCTGGATGAGTACGACCGTCTTTCACCACAGAAACTGCCATTGCTGAAAAATCTGATGCAGATGAAAAAACTGGATTTCCGCAAGTCGCACCGCTCGTCCTACAGCCATCTGCCCCGGATGGCCTCGTTCATCGGCACCAGTAACCGGAAAGCGCTGCTCACCGACCCCAGCGGAAGCCGCCGTTATTTCTTTGCCGAGGTAAAGGAGAAGATAGACTGCTCGCCACTGGAGCACAAACAGCTTTTCGCCCAGCTGAAAGCAGAACTGGACGAGGGAAAGCGTTACTGGTTCTCGGCGGCGGAGGAATCCGAGCTGAAACTGCGCAACCAGGCCTATTATGCCTTGCCTACCGAAGCGGAAATGATTCTCCATTGTTTCAGACTGCCGGAGAAAGGGGAAGACTTCAAACTTTACTCGGCAGTATGCTTGTTCAATATCCTGCTGAAACGATATCCGGCAGCCATGCGCGGCATCACGATAAACAAAATGGGAAGAATCATGAATTCCCTGGGAGCGGAACGCATGCATACCACAACAGGAAATATGTATAAACTGGTAGCACTGGCCGGGTAAAAACATCCCTGAAGCTATTATGAAGGAATTTATAATGATTCCTTCATAATAGCCTTCTGTATATCAACACATTACCCTTCCATGAAGGATTTGAACAATTTTATCGCTTATTTTAATTCCGATGTACCACCATCTTCTTATTCCGGCCGGTAAACCTGCAAAGGCAGCTCACCTTTCAAGGCTCCCAACGCATTATAAGCCAGCGAGCCCATCTCGTCTTCACCGGGCATCAGCACAACCGGCGCCAGATAATCAATCTGTTCCTTGAGAATCCCTACACAGTAATCACTATGGGCAATGCCTCCCGTCAGAATAATGGCATCCACCTGCCCACGGAGCGTGACATACATGGCCCCTGCCTGTTTCGCCACCGTATAGAGCATCGCATCCAATACCCCTTTATAAGGCTCCTCGCCTTCGGAAGCTTTCCGGGCAATAGTCACCACATCATTCATACCCAGATGGGCAGTCAGCCCCCCTTTGCCATTCAGCATCTTCTTGATCTGCTTTAACGTATACTTACCGCTGAAGCACAATTCCGCTAACTGGTCGGCAGGAATGGTTCCCGCACGTTCGGGAGAAAACGGCCCCTCACCGTTCAAGGCATTGTTAACATCAATCACCCGTCCTTTGCAATGGGCACCCACCGATATGCCACCCCCCAGATGCACCACAATCAGATTCAACTCTTCATAATGTTTCCCGATGGAAGCGGCATATTTACGCGATACCGCCTTACTGTTCAAGGCATGGAAGATGGAAATGCGCTCTATCTCCGGTATTCCCGTCAGGCGGGCGGCCGGTTGCAGCTCGTCTACCACTTCGGGATCGGCAATGTAGGCGGGACAATGGCATTCCCGGGCTATTTCATCGGCAATCAGCGCGCCCAAATTACAGGCGTGCTCCATCCGGGCGTTGAGCAAATCGTGTTTCATCTGTTCGTTAATGGCATACACCCCGCCGGGCGTAGGCTTCAGCAGACCGCCACGGGCAATGACGGCATCAAAATCCAACGGAATATCCGCCTCGGCAAGCAATCGCAATACAAAGTCCTTACGGTACGCATACTGTTCGTTGACGTGGTGAAACTCCGACAAGTCATCCGCAGTATGATGGGCCCCTGCCGCCCACACCGGCTTTTCATCGATGAAAAGGGCTATTTTGGTAGAAGTAGAGCCCGGATTAATCACAAATATTTTCATAGTTTCAATAATTTATCAATTTGCGAATGAGCCAAAACCATGCGGCAACACAGCACAGCCAATTGACACACCGGCAAATTGGCACATTGCCACATTATTTATCCGGCCACACAGGCCAATGCCAGACTGTAATATTTCGAATTACCGGAATCGGCACGCGACGGAACCACTACGGGAGAGGCCGTACCTCGCAACATACCTGCCATGTTGGCGTCACCAAACAATGACACCGTTTTATAGAATGTATTTCCCGACTCGATATTGGGAAAGATCAACAAATCCGCATGTCCCACCACCGGCGAGCTGATTCCTTTCACCTCACCGCTATGCGCATCACATGCCGTCTTCACATCCATGGGCCCGTCCAAGTACATGTTTCCGTAAGCACCGGCGGCGGCACGTTCCTTTAAAGTCACATAATCCAGTGTATGAGGGAATTTCTCGTTTACTTTTTCCGTACAATGAATCAAGGCCACACGGGGAGCTTCTATTCCCATGCGGCGGCATACCTCCAGATCATACCGCAGCATCGCCTCGAATTGTTCCAAGGTAGGACGGGGAATGACCGCCGCATCCGAGAAGAACAGCAATTTCTTGTACATCGGGATCTGTGCCACCGTGATATGGCTCAGCACATTCCCTTTCGGCAGGATACCATGTTCCTTATTAAGCACGGCCCGCAATAAATTATCCGTATTGATAATCCCTTTCATCAACACGTCCGCATGTCCCTCACGTATCAGCGAAACAGCTTCCTGGGCTGCTTTATCGGGACTTGTCGCCTCGTATACTTTCACATGATCCGGATATTGAAGGCGGATATATTCCGAGTTCAGCAAATGGGGCGTATCCGCCACCAATAAGAAATCGGCAAAGCCTTCGTGCAAACTGCGGGTTATAACGTATTCGGTATGAGGGTCATTGGGGCAAACAACCACCACACGTTTCCGCTCCTTCAACGAACGCAAACGGCATATCAGGCCGGCGAAGTCTTGTATAGGTTCCATGGTCATTAGATTTTTAGCAAATATGAAAAATAAATCTGAATTTATCCCTATCTTTGCTTAGTTTCTACGAATAATTTAACTTATGAAAACGTTTCAAACATTTGACATTTCAGCCGAGTACGATGCCATACACCGCACCTTTCCCTGCCACAAAGATGCTCCAGTCATAGGGCTTACCGGAAACTTCCAGGAAGGCGCATGTACTTTGCTGGAAGGATATTTCACTTCCATTCTGAAAGCAGGAGGTATTCCTTTCATTATTCCTCCTGTTGACGAAACTAACAGTTTGATAAACTCACTGAATGCATTGGATGGCTTGCTACTGACCGGCGGTGCGGATATCAATCCCTTGTTCCTTGGAGAAGAACCGATAAAGGAATTACACAGCATAAATCCCCGGAGGGATCGTCAGGAGTTATTGCTTGCCAAACTGGCCGCCGACCGGCAGATACCGATTCTGGGAATATGCCGCGGCATACAGGTGATGAACGCCGCTTTTGGAGGCAGCCTGTATCAGGATATCCACGTACAGATGGAAGGGGAACGGATCAAACACGATCAGGATTTGGGACGGGGATATGCCTCGCATACGGTCCGGATAGAGAAAGATTCCTTACTCTATAAATTGTTTGAAACAGAAATATTGCCGGTCAATTCGTTTCACCATCAGGCGGTAAAGGAGGTTGCGCCGGGTTTCAGGGTAACTGCCCGCTCATCCGACGGAGTCATTGAAGCGATGGAATCTACCGAATGCAAGTCCATGATGGGAGTGCAATGGCATCCGGAATGTTTCATTCTGGAAAACAATACCTGTATGATGCCGGTATTCCACTGGCTTATACAGGAATCCACTTCTTTCAGAGAAGCCAAAAAACTTCACAACCGCATGATAACGCTGGATTCACATTGCGACACTCCCATGTTCTTCGATCAAGGAATAAACTTCGCCACCCGTGACAAGAAAATCCTGGTAGACCTGCATAAGATGACGGAAGGACATCTGGACGCAACCATCATGGTGGCTTACCTGAAGCAATTGGAACGTACCGATGAAGCCTTATCGGCCGCTACTGCCAAAGCAGACCGCATCCTGAACGAAATAGAGGAGATGGTTGCCAAGAACTGTACAGCCGTAGATATAGCATATACTCCCGCTGATCTGTGCCGTTTGAAAAAAGCAGGGAAAAAGGCTGTCATGCTGGGCATTGAAAACGGATATGCCATTGGCAAGGATATCACGAATGTAGAACGTTTCCGCCATCGTGGCGTGGTGTACATGACACTTTGCCACAACGGAAATAATGATATCTGCGGCTCTGCCCGTTATAATGAGGAAGGACTGGGCGTAAGCACATTCGGTGAACAGGTGATAAAAGAAATGAACCGTGTGGGAATGATGGTAGATGTTTCTCATGCCGGAGAGAAAAGTTTCTATGATGCACTGGCAATCAGCGGCAAACCGATCGTAGCCTCTCATTCTTCGGCCCGTGCCCTTTGCGACCATCCGCGCAATCTGACGGATGACCAATTGAAAGCATTGGCAGCCAAGGGGGGGGTGGCACAGGTATGTATGTATGGCGGATTCCTGCGCAAGAACGGAGAAGCTACCATCAAGGATGCCATCGAGCATCTGAACCACATGGTAAATGTCATGGGCATAGAACATGTAGGGATAGGAACCGATTTTGACGGTGACGGCGGCATCACAGGCTGCGCTTCGGCATCAGAATTGATAAACTTTACACGCCGGCTGCTGTTGGAAAGATACAGTGAAGAAAATATCCGCCTCATTTGGGGTGGAAACTTCCTGCGCGTTATGGAAGAAGTACAAAGAAAATAACGTAACTTTGCGGCGCAGCCCCCTTCCATATAAAGGATAATGCACAAATAAATAACAGAAGAATAAGTATGAAGATAAGAAATGTTTTAGTAATCCCGTTCTTGCTGCTTGTATTGACAGCCGTTTCGTGCGGAAACAGTAAAAGCAGAAACGACCGGACAGAAACCGTAGACAAAGAAGTGATCAAGGCTCCCGAATTCGATGCAGACAGCGCCTACCAGTACATTCAGGTACAAGCAGACTTCGGTCCCCGTGTTCCCAACACACAGGCGCACAAAGAATGTGGGGAATATCTGGCAGGACAATTGGAAAAATTCGGCGCCAAGGTATACAATCAATATGCCGATCTGATAGCATACGACGGTACGATACTGAAATCACGCAACATTATCGGTGCTTACAAGCCCGAAAGTAAAAAACGTATCCTGCTTTGCGCCCATTGGGACAGCCGCCCGTATGCCGACAATGATCCCGACCCGAAGAATCACCATACTCCTATACTGGGAGTGAATGATGGTGCCAGCGGTGTGGGGGTGCTGCTGGAAATCGCCCGTCAGATACAGAAGGAACAACCTGCCCTAGGTATAGATATCGTATTTTTCGATTCGGAGGATTATGGAATTCCCGAATTTTATGACGGCAAGTACAAACAGGACACTTGGTGTCTTGGATCACAATACTGGGCACGTACCCCACATGTTCAGAACTATAATGCACGCTATGGAATCTTGCTGGATATGGTAGGAGGAAAAGATGCCACGTTCTATTATGAAGGTTACTCGGCCCGCACCGCCCGTTCCGAAATGAAGAAAATCTGGAAAAAGGCACATGAGTTGGGATATGGCAAATATTTTGTAAAAGAAGACGGCGGTGAGACGGTGGACGACCATATCTATGTCAACAAGTTGGCGCGTATCCCGTGTGTGGACATCATTAACTATGATGCCGGTAATCCGCAAAGTTCTTTCGGCTCTTTCTGGCATACGGTAAACGATACGATGGAAAACATTGACCGTAACACGCTGAAAGCGGTAGGACAAACAGTGATGGATGTGATTTATAATGAGAAATAAATGATAAAATAATGAAAACAATAAACGAACTTCAGAACGAAGTGATAGAAGAGTTCAGTGATTTTGATGACTGGATGGACAAGTATCAATTGCTCATAGATTTGGGTAACGAGCAGGAACCACTCGCCCCCGAATATAAAACAGAACAAAACCTGATAGACGGTTGCCAGAGCCGCGTATGGCTGCAAGCCGATATGGAAGACGGCAAAGTGGTGTTCCAGGCGGAAAGTGACGCCTTGATTGTAAAAGGTATCATTGCCCTGCTTATCAAAGTAGTCAGCGGACATACTCCGGATGAAATATTAAGCAGTGATTTATACTTTATAGAGAAGATAGGTTTGAAAGAACATCTGTCGCCCACCCGCAGCAATGGCTTGCTGGCAATGGTAAAACAGATGCGTATGTATGCGCTGGCTTTCAAGGCAAAAATGGCGAACTAGTGATTAGTGGTTAGTGATTACTAACCACTAAAAAATCATCGTCCCAGCCGCTTGGTATCGACATCGGTACGTTTCTTCTCTTTGTATCCGCCGAATTTATAGAGGAATGAAAATGTAAAGCTACGATTGTCCCAATTCATTTCTGTCCGGTTCCGTTGCTGCCCCCACGCCAGCCGGGTGGTCATATTCGATGTATTAAGAATATCATTTCCTTTCAATATCACCTTCGTCTTTCCATCCGGAGAAGCCCACTGAAGTGAAGTCGAAACATTACAAATAGGACTTAAGTTATACACCCCTTGTATGGCACGTGATTGGTAAAAACCAGCCAACGTACCTATGATATTCGGTTTCTTCGATAAGATGAATGTGTTTGTGGTATTCAGAATGACGCTGAATTTATGCCGGTTGAATGCAATATCATGGAAATGGCTGTTCTTGTCATGAGAGAACAGGCCGAAAGCAAAAATGCGCCCGTTCCACCATGTACTCACTTTATAAGAAGCCATAGTCTGTATGGTCCATCTTTTCTGAAAATCATAATTCACAAACTGATTCACCTCCGCCAGACGGTCGGGCAATTGATAAGGGAGCTGCACAAAGTAATCGGGTGTGTAATTGTAATTCACCCCTATCATATATCTATTCTTATACAGATAATTCAAGTCGAGCGAATAATTGGAACTTGGCTTCAGGTCGGGATTTCCATGAGCCTCGGTATAGCTGTCCACATACTGTATAATAGGTTGCAACTGCCAGTAAGCGGGATATTTACGATTACTGGTGAAAGACATTTGCAAGGTATGGCCATCTGCCGGAGTATAAGTTGTGTTTACAGTGGGATACAGCATCCAGCTATGACGTTCCCCGGCATGATAAAGCTCTGCGGCCAAGGAAACTTCGGCAGAGAACTTCTTCCCAAAACTATGTGAAGCGCCGGTGTACATATTCAGAGTATATTCTTTTCGAAGCAGTTTCTCGGAATTATCGGGAATCAAGGCTCCTGTTTCACCATCCCGATAGAACTGGTAGCTGTTATCGTGTGTGGCAGTGTACTTTACACCATAATTTATCTCGGTTCCACCTTGCAAGGAATGAAGCTGGTTGGCATAGAATAACCAGCGGTTGATACGTTGGTTGCTGTCATAATTCAATGTCCGGCTGACATCCTGCATATCTTTCTCCAGAAAGGTCTGTGACGGATTGGAGAAAAAAAGGAAATCCATTCCTGCCGAAAGGCCGAAAGAAGATTGATAATCGGCCGCCACATTATGTAACTGGCGGTCACCGTCATCCGTTTTATCACTGTGGGCTGTTCCACGCATTTTTGTACAGTCCTGCCCATAGCGGTATTGTGTATTGTAAACCACACTCAACAAGTTCTTCTTCCCGAAATCATAATCCGCCCCCAAGCGGAGGTTATGCCGGCCGCCATACCCCTTAGCCTCTGTTTTCAAATCCAACTCGTGTACGTCCCCCGCCATAGTGTGCCATGACTGTTTGTCCAATCCGAAAGTGGTATGTTTGAACCCGTATGAATACATCACATCCGCCGAAAAGCGCCGGGAAGTGTAGAGCAAATTTCCACGGCCTGCAATGTCTTCCCTGCGGGACTGTTCATACATAGCCGCCACTTCACCGGACCAAGAAGGCTTCTGCCCTATATTCGATTTTAGAATAACATTCACCATGGCTCCACGAATGCGGTAACGTGCCGGAGCAGCATACATGATTTCTGCTTTCTCCAGACGACTGACAGGGGTATTCTGAAGCACGGACTTCAAATCGTCCTTGTCCAGTGTACTTACTTTTCCATTTACTACCAAAGTAATACTGCGCCCCCCCAAAGTGAGATTGCCATCTTGTTCCACGATGCCGGGCAGTTCCTTTACCGCCTCGTAGGCGTTATTCACCGGAAGCCGCTCTACCATACGGGGTAAGTCATAGACCAGCTTTCCCCGCTCGGCCTTTACCACCGGACGCTCCCCTTTGACCAACACCTCCGGCAATTGTTGGAAAAGGCTGTCCATATAGGTATAATTCACATCATTCTGCGCTTGTGCCGCAAATGCCGACAAGCATAAACAAAAGATAATCACTGTCCTCATCATCGTTTTATTTTTAGTGTCCATGCAAAGTAAAGGTGAAAAATGTGCCGTATGTGTTACCACCGGCTTACGAAGTCTTATTTAGTGTTATCAAAAGAAAGAAAATACTTATTTTGTGCCTATTTTTGCCAAACCATGAAGATACCGTTTAAAGCCATAGCCGCATTGATTATCCTTTCGCTGATAGGCGTCTTTGCCTATCAGGCATATTGGTTGACAGGATTATACACCTCGATGAAGAAGGATATGGACAATTGCCTGATAGAAACATTACAGGTGAGTGACTACAATGAAATGATGGAACGGTGCGATTCCGTGAAACGAAGCAACGAAACCATAAATGGCTATATCGAATCCAGTATCAATCTGGACAGCAGTGCTTTGATTACCAAAGTTATAGAAACCGAGCCTTTCAAACAGCAAAAAAGATTTGGTCTGGAAATCAATGAACCGGTATCTACTACCATCGACAAAAACGGTACACTGGAACTGCTCACCAAATACTTCCAACGGGGTATCCACAGCCAGCTGGACCTTTTCACGGAAATCAACCTGCACACTTTCGACAGCCTTTTTACAAGGACACTTGCCATGCGCGGAATCATCTACCTGCCTCACCGCATCGAAATAGTGAATTTACGTCAAGACAGCACGGTCGTACAAGGACTCAGCTCACCTCAAAAATACAGGCCGGGCAAAGAAGCAGTGAGCTACTATTACAATTATGACTTGTACAACAAAATGGCATACCGGTTATGGGTGGAACCGACAAATACCATCGTCTTGCAACAAATGAAGGGGATACTTTATACCTCTTTCTTTATCATTATTATATTGGGGGTATCATTCTGGTTTCTTATCCGTATCATCTTAAGGCAGAAAAGTGTAGAAGAAATGAAAGAGGACTTCACGCATAACATTACTCACGAACTGAAAACTCCGATAGCCGTAGCCTACGCCGCCAACGATGCATTACTGAACTTCAACGGAGCAGAAAACCTGACGAAACGACAGAACTATCTTCAGATTATCCAAACCCAGCTGAAACAGCTCAGCGGACTGGTGGAACAGATCCTTTCCATGAGTATGGAGCAACGGAAGAACTTCCGTCTGAACTATGAACCTGTCGAACTGAGGCCTATGTTGGAAAATCTGATCAGCCAACATAGATTGAAAGCTGATAAGCCGACTGAGTTCAAACTCATTATGGAAGAAAACATAACCCTACGTGCAGACCGCTTGCACCTGTATAACGTGATCAGCAATCTGATAGACAATGCTATAAAATATTCCGATGAAAAGGCATATATTTACATTTCTGCAATACGCTGCAACAATCCATGCAACGGTGACCGTAACGCTTATGTGATGCTAAAGATACAAGACAAAGGAATAGGTATTCCTGCCGACAGACAAAAACATCTGTTTGATAAGTTTTATCGGGTTCCGACCGGTAATCTGCATAATGTAAAAGGATATGGATTAGGACTTTATTATGTAAAAACAATGATAGAACAGCATAAAGGAACTGTTTCCGTGGAAAGTAGCACAGGAAAAGGCAGTACCTTTACACTTAAAATTCCCGAATAAGCAAATGGAAAAGATACACGTTTTATTAGTAGAGGATGAACAGACTCTTGCCATGATTATCAAGGACACACTGGAAGAACAGGATTTTATCATTACTACCGCCGGAGATGGTGAAGAAGGCTTAAGAAAGTTTTTCGAACAGAAACCGGACGTATTGGTAGCCGATGTCATGATGCCCCGTATGGATGGCTTTGAAATGGTACGCCGCATCCGCCAATCGGATAAAGCAACCCCGGTATTATTCCTCACCGCCCGGTCTGCCATCAATGATGTAGTAAAAGGATTTGAACTGGGAGCTAATGACTATCTGAAAAAACCATTCGGTATGCAGGAGCTTATTGTACGCCTCAAAGCCTTGATGCACAAAGCTTTTGTGGAAAAAGAAATAACCAATACCTACACCATCGGAGGATATCAGTTCAACTCCGTCACCCAACAACTGGATTTTGCAGGGAACATACAAGAACTCTCCCACCGGGAATCGGAAATCCTAAAACGCCTGTGTAAGAACCGGAATGAAGTGGTGAACAGCCAAAGCATCTTGTTGGAGCTATGGGGAGATGACAGCTTCTTCAATTCACGCAGCCTGCATGTATTTATTACGAAATTACGCCATAAACTGTCCAAAGACCAAAGCATACGGATTGTGAATGTAAGGGGAATAGGTTACAAACTGATTATAAACTAACACTTCTTCCCTCTAATCAAGACTTTCTGCCCGCCGGACAAGGTAGTGGCAAAGATATAATCATCTCCTCCCTCTTTCAGTTTCAAACGTTTGCGAAGTTCCGCAACCGATAATGGAAAGTTGCGGATCGTAATATTCGCCTTATCCATATCCATCAAGAACGCTTTCAGTTCCTTTTTTCCAAAACCCGATACGGCCTCAACCCGGAAACGACGTCCCGGAAAATCCGGAACCAAAGAAACAGAGGTATATAAATGGCTGTTGAGGTGAAGTTTCGCCACAGGATAGGTTTGTGTGAGAGAACGAAAAGCACCGGCTTTCAGTATAGCGGCATTCGGTTCATACAAATAAGTTCCGACTTCATCGGCCAAAAGACAGGGCGATGTTTTTTCCTGCTTCAAGGTAAAGGTGTAATGCCGGCTCTCCCCGTTGCCTGCAATATGTTCGCAATGGATGCTTACCTCCGATGAAACGGACTCTTTTTGCAGTATCAGCAATAACTCCTTGCACTCGTTATTCACAGCGACAATGTGTACCGCACGAACTGTTTTCAACTCGTTCAATGCCAATGACAGATCCAGCATAGGCGATAATTTCACCATCACTTTCTTTGCCTTATCAACCAGCAAAGGCTCCAAAACAGTAACATCCGGCTCGCAATCAGAGATGGCAACCGTCTTTCCACCGTGTCCGTCTCTTCTGGCAGGGTCTAAAAACAAGCAATCTACCGGAAGCATTTCCTGCAAATAGGATATCCCGTCCCGGTTGTGTATCCGAATGTGCCCCAACCCCAACAAAGGGAAATTATGCAAAGCCAGTTCACAAAGTCCTGACTGCCTTTCCACATAATCAGCCTGCTTGAAATTCCGGGAGATAAAGCTGCAATCAATACCGAAACCTCCGGTTAAATCGGCAAAAGTATCGCCTTCCAACAAAGAGGCCTTATACAAAGCAGTTGCTTCGGAAGAACATTGCTCCATAGACAAATGAGGGGGATACCATAATGCAGAAACCGGATACCATGAAGGTATCTTGCGGGCCGCCACCTGCCGTCCGGCAATTTGTGTGACAGCTGCCGCCATGTCTACATCGGGATATTTCTTACTTTGCAAAGCAAGTGTACGCGTATCGTCCTCTCTGTGTTCTTCGATGAAATGGAGTGTTTTTGTTGATATTTCCATCCTTTATCTAATTACTTTATAGTTCCGTTTTGCCTCTTCACGACTGCGGAAGTTGAAATGCCACCACTCACTGCGCAAAGGTTTATAACCCGCATCCGTCATGACCCGGCGCAGCAGCAAACGGTTTTTCCGTTCCTGCGCTGTAATGATTCCCTGCTGTACCATTGCCGCTTCGGTATCTATGTGTGCTTCCTTGCCCAAATGATCCACCTTGGTCCCCATAGGCAAAGGATTTCCTTTTTCATCTGCAATACTCACATCCACCGCCAAACCATAATTATGCAACCCTCCTCCCCGGGCCGGATTGGATACATATATATTTTGGGAAGTACCTTTTACCACATTCCACATTTTCTGCTGCACGGACATGGGACGGGCGGCATCATAAATAATCAGAGAATAACCGGGATACAACTCTTTCAACCGCTTTTGCGCTTGCAACAAGGCTTTGGCAGCCTCAGGATGAAGATAGGCCTCCTGCAAATCCTCATAAAGGACTTTCCCGGTAAAATTGTCGGCACGGGTATACATCAAATCTATTTTCAATGTCGGGTCCATCCGGCCTACATTCACCAATCCCAAAGAATCAAGATAATGCTCCATCCTGCTTTGCGAGAAAGCGGGACAGAGCATTATCAGCAATGATATAAAAATAAAAACAGACTTCATCTACGGCGGTATCTTTCTTACTATTATAATACAGACCTCAGTAACTCAGGAATCTCAATATTACAGCATTCCATCTCCTTCAGTATTTTCTTTCCTTCCGCCGTAAGCGAGAAATACATCTGGCGTTTGTCACAATCTCCCAAATTACGCTCTATATAGCCTTTATCCTCTACAGATCTGATAACCTTAGAAGTATTCGAATTAGAAAGCCCCAATTGCTCTGCTATCTCTCCCGAGGACAGGCGTTTCTTTCTGGAGAGACAGCACAGCAACATTCCTTCGTTCAGACAAAGGTGGTGCGCCTTTTCAAACCGTGTTTCAAATTCTGCAATAGCGCGATAGAGATCTCTTATTTTACATAAAGTTTCCATATTGCTCTTTCTTCTTGATGCTATTGCACAAAAGTACTTATTTTTTCAATAAAAACTCATCAATAGCCTTTTTAAATGACGCTTTGGGCATAGCCCCCTGTGCCATCTCCGGCTTTCCTTCCATGGGGATGAACAGAATGGACGGAATACTCCGTATACCAAACGCGCCTGCCAGTTCCTGTTCTTTCTCCGTGTCCACTTTATAAATCACAATCTGGCCATCGTATTCTTTTGCCAATTCGTCCAAAATAGGAGCTACCATTTTGCAAGGACCACACCAGTCAGCATAGAAATCCACAATAGCCGGTTTGTCACCTTCATATTTCCACTCTTCCGGGTTTTTCTCGAAATTATATACTTTCGCCAAAAATTCAGCTTTAGTCAAATGTATGACCTTTCCATTTCCTTCTGTTGCCATAGTTTCTTCTTTTACAGGGTTATTATTACTGCTTCCTCTGCCGCAAGCTGTTGTGGCAGCCAGCACAAGGGCTAAAAAAAATAAAATCGTTTTATTCATACTTATTCCTCCTTCTTTATCTTTTTATGCTCCGGCATAAATGAACTGAGCAACAATCCCCATTGCCGCCCCCAAATGGAACTGTTGACAGGAGAAGAAGTGATAGGGCAAGTCCCAGTGGTGCAACCTACATACCGCCAATACAAATATCCTCCTACCATTCCTGCCACAATACCAAGCAATGTCCATCCATACCTTTTTATAAACTCTTTTTTCATACTCTTCTTCATAATTAAAACCGGACTCTGTTATGTTATCTCCTTTAATTATTTCCTCAGGAAACTTTTTCCAAATATATTCCATACTTTCCTATATAACAAATTTCCTTAGGAAAATATTTAAATAATAACTTTCCTTCACGATTCGGCACCTACATTTACACAATATTCAGCAACACAAAAGGTCAAATCATTATACAACAACTATTTCCCGGCCCAAGACAGCACCACAGGACTCTCTACACGCACTCCGTATTCAGCCGCTTTTTCCAGTATATTCCTCGCCAACTCAGGCTTCTGATCATCACTAGCATAACGGAAATAGGCTTCCGCCGCCCGCACATGTGCCGCATCGGGCATCGGGAAAGCACGCTCTTCAGGAATTCCGAAATCAGAACTGCTCAGTTCTCTACGCTCTTCGGCATCCAACCGGTCTGATTCTACTGGTTTCATAAACTATAAGGTTTTAAAGTGAATAATCTTCATAAGAAAACAGAATGAATGGAATAAAGATGGCAGGAAAGTGTTAATCTATCACATTTTTCACGGATTACTTAAAATAAGAAAACTATTAATGCTGTTATTTCCAATGATTTATTATTTTGTACCCACCTAGATAAACACAATGACCATGAAAAACAAACTATATTTTATTATAGTAGCCACGCTGCTGTGTCCAACATCGCTATATGCACAATCCGGCACTGACAAACGATCCGTTCTATCCTTTCAGACAGGTCCTACCCTCTACACCGGAAAGCTGATAGGAATAGCAGGATATTCCTCGAATTTGCGCAACGGCATAGGTTGGTCAGGAAGTTATACTTACCTGGTAGGAAACAAGCCTGCCATTAGAGCCGGATTCGGAATACTTTATCAAGGCAGCCGATATACAGGCAACACGACAAATACCACAGACAAGATTCAAACACATTATTTTGCTCCACAGTTCTCCCTGCATTGGCTGAAACAACAATTCGATTGGTATTTTACTACCGGAACCGGATACCAGTTATATAAAGACGACAGTATGGTATATGATAAACCACGAAAAGTATCCATGAACAAATGGGCGGCAAACTTTGGAGTAGGCGGAGAATACCACCTTTTCACCCATTGGGGGATCAGTGCAAGGATAAGCTATATCCTGGCGTATTCCGGTGAATATTCCGTCCGCTATCATCATAAAGAATGGATGGTACAACCACATTATCCGATGAACGGTTCGGATGACATTTCTCAATTATCTTTCTCGGCAGGTATTAACTATCACTTTTAAAAGATTCAGACTATGATTAAATATCTTATTACAATAATATTAACTGTCGCGTTATGCTGTGCCTGCGATGGAGAAGACTTTTCAGCAGATCCTACTCTCATGCCGCCTGCCACTCAGACAGGTGCCAATACCTTTGGCTGTCTGATAGACGGCTGGATATATACAGGACAACGCTATGGGCCGGACCATAAAGCATCCTACTATCCTGCTTATAATGAAGATGAAAAAGCAACAGTCCATGTATACGTTTGGGTAGATGACAATACGTCTATTTCTTTCAATATCATTGACCCGAAAGAAAAAATATCACTGTTTACAGTGCTCTTGAAAGGATGAATAATGATCAGACCATCTATACCGACGCCGTATTCAAAGATGGTAATAAACAAGAAGAAAGACTGGAAGACGGCATTGTCAATATTACCCGCTTTGATTTGAAAAACAGAATAATCAGCGGAACTTTTGAAGGAGGAAGAGTGACAGAAGGGCGTTTTGATTTAACATTCTAACATATACCCGTTGACAAATTAGACCCAGCTTGCCAACGGGTAAATTAATCTCTTTCTTATTTTATCTTATCATACTGATCATTCGCACTAATCTCCGTGTATTTAGGCGCATCAATCATTTCCACCAAAGCGCGTAACACAGGCCCTTCACCCATCGGATCATTTTCCTGAGTGGGACGATTATAATAAAATACGGTGGAAGGCATAATACCTGTACCGACACAAATAGCCGTCACATCACCATTCTCTGAAATTTTTGACAACATTCCTTTGAATCCCTGCCATGCTACATAAATGAAATCCGGATGCAACCATCCTTCCTTCACACCTTTAGCTATGCCAAATACAAACATAGAACTACCGGTAATTTCTTCATAAGAATCTTCTTTATCCAACAACTGATGCCACAAACCGTTTTTCCCTTGATACCGCGCTACCCCACTAGCCTGCATCTGGAAATTCTTTATCACATCCCCACGCATAGGATGATTTTCCGGCATTCTTGCCAACAGATCGGCTGTCGCCATAAAAATCCATCCATTGGCCCGGGACCAATGCGCCACTCCATGTTCCTTATTATCTGTATGATAGCAATGATAATAAATCTGTTTTTCAGGACACCACAAATATCGTGTATAATTCAATATCTGATTGGCAGCATCATCAAAATACTTCTTTTCACCAGTAACCTCTCCCATGCGGGAAATAAAAGACACCGCCATAAACGCATCATCTGCCCAAATTGTATTTTCATGAGGCCATAAACGGGCTATGGTTCCATCGGCCAAACGAGGTTCTGAAACCATAATATGATGATTGGTTGTTTCAATATATTTTTGGAAAGCATCATCCGGATGACGCTGGTTCAAAGTTATCAAACTAGCCCCCATAGGACCGTTGTCATCCAAACGCTTGTTTCTATAAATCATATGCCAAGTAAGACGGGGAACCGCTCTCCATCCTCCTTCACGGAAAGTCTTATCATACAAACGATGAAAATAGGACTGGTTAGTCTTATCAAAAATGAACTTCATATTCTTCAGCACATAATCCTCATATTTCCGGTTCTGTATTTTATCACCCAACTCCATCAAAGCCATATTTGTTACTCCGTTTGTGTAATGCCAATTCAAATATTTACTATTGACACGCATATCCGGGTTTAAAGAAACATTATCCAAAGAAGTGTATACTTTACCTGTTTTTTACATCCTTGAATTCATAAACCGTAGAAGCAACAATACGATCGGCTATCTTTATAGCCATCTCTTTAGCCACAGCATTGTCCTGTGCCAATAAAGGAAATAATCCCATTGCAAACAATAAAATGCCTGCACAACCATAACGTTTAACCATACAACCTAAATTTAATTTTTTATTTTTATACTAACAACCTCTATATTCCACCGAAATAAAAAGTCCGGCTATCTTTAATATTCTTCAAAGATAAAGCCATCTTCCCGTTTCGTACAAATTTTCATCCTACTTTTTAAGGGTAATATCCACATTTTCAGTTTTAGAGTATATAATGTGCTCATGATTTTATACTAAGAGAAAGAAATTCTGTTCATGATTCCTGTAACAAGAGTAACAAATGTAAATCTAACTCATTATCAACACGCTAATTATTTCTGTGTAAGTTCTGAGATCAACACTGAATTTATTATGTAAATTTACTAAAATGTTTGCATGAAAGGTTTAGCTCCACACACGCTGCAAGTTTTTGAAGCTGTTTCTAAGTTGGACTGCATCAAATCCTATCTCTTGGTAGGTGGCACTGCCTTGTCATTGCAAATGGGAACTCGGCAAAGTGAAGACTTGGACTTTATGAAATGGCGTACCTCTAAAACAGAGAAAATGGAAGTGGCATGGTATCAGATAGAGAAACAATAGTGAAACAACAGCTATATATTAGGAGTAAATCAACCAAGAGCAACAGATTTATATCTGAGGGTCTGCAAACAAAAAGGCTGTATTCCGTTAGGAATCAGCCTTTTAGTTTGTGGACCAGCCTGGGCTTGAACCAGGGACCTCCAGATTATGAGTCTGTTGCTCTAACCAACTGAGCTACAAGTCCGTGCCACAATTTCCTGTTAGCAGGTGCAAAAGTAGTATATTCCCTTGAAACTTGCAAGATTTATCGCCCAAATTTTGATAAAAAGATTTAATTCCCTTATTCGTAAGGATATAAATTGTATTTTTGTGCACCATTAATTAATTTTGCTAAGCCGTATGGCACAAAAAAAACAGGAAACAGCCCTAACAGGGCTTTCGGACAAAGAAGTCCTTATCAGTAGAGAGAAGTATGGGAATAACCTCTTGACACCTCCCAAACGTCCTTCCATGTGGAAACTTTATCTGGAAAAGTTCCGCGACCCGGTTATACGTATTCTTTTAGTCGCAGCATTCTTTTCCTTAGTGATTGCCATTATTGAAAATGAGTATGCGGAAACAATCGGCATTTTCTTTGCTATTTTTCTGGCAACCGGTATCGGATTCTACTTTGAATACGATGCGAATAAGAAGTTTGACTTACTGAACGCTGTAGGCGAAGAAACACCAGTTACAGTAATCAGAAATGGGAAAGTACGGGAAATTCCCCGTAAGGAGATTGTAGTAGGTGATATCGTAGTTTTGAATACCGGTGAGGAGATTCCTGCCGACGGAATCTTGCTGGAAGCTATTTCCCTGCAAGTGAATGAATCCAACTTGACAGGAGAATTAATGGTCAATAAAACCATCCATGAAGAACTATTTGATGAAGAAGCCACTTATCCCAGCAATGAAGTGATGCGTGGCACCACAGTAGTTGACGGACATGGAATAATGAAGGTAGAACGTGTGGGTGATTCCACCGAAATAGGTAAGGTAGCACGTCAGGCCACCGAACAAAGTGAAGAAGAGACTCCATTGAATATCCAATTGACAAAATTGGCGGGTTTCATCGGAAAAATAGGTTTTACCATTGCCACGCTTACCTTTATCGTTTTCACAGCTAAAGACCTTTACTCCTACCTCAGCGTAAATGAAATAACAGACTGGCATGGGTGGATGGCAATAGCCCGCATTGTATTGAAATATTTCATGATGGCTGTCACTTTAATTGTAGTAGCCGTTCCTGAAGGCTTACCGATGAGTGTCACCTTAAGTCTTGCACTAAATATGCGCCGTATGCTGAAAACCAATAATCTGGTACGTAAAATGCATGCTTGTGAAACAATGGGGGCCATTACTGTGATCTGCACCGACAAAACAGGTACATTGACACAAAACCTGATGCAGGTACATGAAGCGAAACTTGATGCCACCAAAGCAGATTTAATAGCTGAAGGGATCAGTGCCAACTCCACAGCTTTCCTTGAAGAAACAGGAGAAAACAAGAAACCATCCGGAGTAGGTAATCCTACTGAAATAGCCTTATTGCTTTGGCTAAATGAACAGGGCAAGAACTATTTGGAATTACGTGAAAATGCAAAAGTTATCAATCAACTTACTTTCTCTACAGAACGTAAGTATATGGCTACATTAGTAGATTCACCTATCCAGCAGAAAAAGGTACTCTATATAAAAGGAGCTCCCGAAATTGTGATGAGAAAATGCAACCTCTCTTCCGAGGAACAGGCTCATTACAATGCCGATCTGCTGGCCTATCAGAACAAGGCAATGCGTACTTTAGGATTAGCTTATAAATTTATCCCCGAAGACTCCGGTAACGATTGTGCCGAACTAGTCAATGAAGGGAATATGATTTTCCTAGGTATCGTAGCTATCAGCGACCCTATTCGTCCGGATGTACCGGAAGCCGTACAGAAATGTCAGTCGGCAGGTATCGGTGTGAAAATTGTTACAGGCGACACCCCGGGAACAGCTACCGAAATTGCCCGCCAAATAGGGCTATGGAAACCTGAAGATACAGACCGGAACCGCATAACAGGGGTAGAGTTTGCTGCATTAAGCGATGAAGAAGCTCTGGACCGCGTACTTGACTTGAAAGTAATGAGTCGTGCGCGTCCTATGGACAAGCAACGTCTGGTCCAACTGTTACAGCAAAAAGGAGCCGTAGTAGCAGTAACCGGAGACGGAACAAACGATGCTCCTGCACTGAATCACGCTCAAGTAGGTCTTTCTATGGGAACCGGTACGTCAGTAGCCAAGGAAGCAAGTGACATAACCCTATTGGATGACTCGTTCCACAGTATCGCTACCGCAGTAATGTGGGGACGCTCTCTTTACAAAAACATTCAGCGTTTCATCGTATTCCAGCTGACTATCAACGTAGTCGCATTAGCCAGTGTTTTATTAGGGGCTTTCTTTGGTACAGAACTACCACTGACCGTAACACAAATGCTTTGGGTAAATCTTATTATGGACACTTTTGCCGCCATGGCCTTAGCATCTATTCCCCCCAGTGCAGACGTCATGAATGAAAAGCCACGCAAGACCGATGATTTCATCATCACTAAAGCCATGCGTAAAAATATACTAGGTGTAGGCTTCTGCTTCCTTGCCATACTGATGACATTAATTGTCATTATCAAACAGATGCCAGCAGATTTAGTAGGACAAGCTTTGACGCAATTCTTCACGATCTTCGTGATGCTGCAATTCTGGAATCTATTTAATGCCAGTGTTTTCGGGACCAACCATTCTGTATTCAAGGATTCCCGTCATGCATTAGGCATGCTAAGTGTGGCTATCATTATTTTAGTCGGACAAATTCTGATTGTCGAGTTCGGAGGTAAAGTGTTCCGTACCGAACCTATGAATTTCATGACTTGGGTTTATATTATCGCAGGAACGTCATTCGTATTGTGGATTGGTGAAATCTACCGTTGGATAAAACGAATACAGAAAAAAGACTAAAAAAGAGAATAAAGCACATAAAGAGTTATGGACAGTAAGATTAAAAATGTCGTTTTTGATTTAGGAGGAGTATTAATAAATCTGGATTTTGACAATTGCCTGAATGCTTTTCGTAAAGCAGGATTTCGAGATATAGAGAAACAGGCATGCCAGTTCAGGGGAAAAGGTTTCTTTTCCCAATTTGAATTGGGTGAAATCAGCCCGGAAGAATTCCGGAAAGCCATTCGTAAGGAGGTCAGCGAAGCCCTGTCCGACCATGAAATTGATGATATGTGGAACCTGATGCTACTTGATATTCCTCGTGAAAAGCTGGACTTATTGCTAAAGTTACGCGAACATTATATGGTTTACCTGCTTAGTAATACCAACCGGATACATTGGGATTATGCCTGTGAGCAAATGTTCTGTTATCGGGGATTCCGTGTAAATGACTTTTTTGAAGATATTTTTCTGTCTTTTGAAATGCACAAGGCCAAACCGGAAAAAGACATTTATGAGCAAATGATGAAAGAAGCAAACATCTTGCCCGAAGAAACGTTTTTTATAGATGACTCGGCAATCAATTGCCAGGCAGCAATATCGCTTGGCATACAGTCCTATCATTACCATATTGGAGAAGATTTAAGTTCACTTTTTGAATAATGAAAATAATATCAGATATAAACCATCAAACATTGCCTCCTTCAGTTGCCACTATCGGCTTCTTCGATGGAGTGCATCGCGGACACCGCTTTCTTATTAATCAAGTAAAAGAGGTCGCTGCCAAGGATGGGTTATATTCTGCATTGATCACTTTTCCTGTACATCCCAGACAAGTGATACAAACCGCTTATCGTCCGCAATTACTTTCTTCACCAACAGAGAAACTCGAATTATTGGAAACGATGCAAGTAGATTACTGCTTTCTTCTCCCTTTTACACAGGAACTTTCACTGTTTTCGGCTCGAGAGTTTATGCAGTTGCTACGTAACAAGTTCAATATCCATACATTAGTTATAGGCTACGACCATCGTTTCGGTCACAACCGCAGTGAAAATTTTGAAGATTATTGCCGTTATGGTGAGGAACTGAACATATATATAGTACGCGCGCGAGCTTACACAGACAAAGAGGGCAAAATCAGCTCTTCAGTCATCCGCCAACTATTAAAAGAAGGTGAAGTAAGTCAGGCTGCCAAATTCCTGGGGTATAACTACTATCTGGATGGAACAGTGGTAGATGGCTACAAAGTAGGCAGAAAAATAGGATTCCCTACAGCTAACCTGCAAGTGGATTGTAGCGACAAGTTAATTCCCTCGGAAGGAGTTTATGCAGTATATGTATATGTGGAAGGAAAAAAATGGGCAGGAATGTTGAACATAGGACACCGCCCTACTATCAATAACGGCAACAATTTAAGTATTGAAGTGAACATCCTCAATTTTTCGGAGAATATCTACCACAAAGAAATGCGCATTGAGTTCGTAAAGTATCTTCGCCCTGAAGAAAAATATGACACTATAGATGCACTCATTGCCCAAATGCATAAAGACCGGGAAAAAACGGCCAGAATTCTTCTCTAAATACAAGGGAGCATTGTACAGCCTTCCCCCTTTCAAACTACTCTTTCTACACATCTTCGTTTACAGTCAGTTTTGCCTGCTCGAAAACAGTTCATTCCATGTATTAGGGCAGACAAAATCGCCCCTGCCAGTGAACGCAAACGCTATCGGAAGAATTAATTCACCGATACCAGTCACTTCTTGCATAAAATCTGTTTCTTCATACACTTCCATCCTACAAAGCACGAAAAAAGATATATTTTTATCGTTTTTCGATATTTTTTTTTCGTTTTTCTTTTGTAGTATCAAAATAAGATATACATTTGCATATCGATAAACGATAAATGAATATCGAGAAACAAGAAAGAATAAACACAAACATTAAAACACGAAGTAAAAATGAAAAAGTCAGTATTAAAATCAGTTTTAGCAGCAATTGCAGTAGTAATGATGAGTTGTACAACAACAGCAAACGCACAAACAGGAAACACAAAGTACATCTACGGTCAGAATGACACAAACACAACCGTGTACACACTGAATGAAGACGGCAAAACATTGACACGCAAACTGAAGTATGAGTACAAACACGATGAAAATGGTCAGGTAATTGAGAAAAAAGCTTATCGCTGGGATGCTTACCGGGAACTGTGGAAGCCGGCCTATCTGCTTACCGTAACTCCCGGAGTCTATGAAATCAAACTCAACTACGCTGAATGGAACGCCAAAGAGAGCACTTTCAACCATAACAAACAAGAAAGTATTTACCGTGAAGGCAACAACGCAAACTTGTTGGCCGACACACAAAACAAAAAGTAATGGAAACTTTGAATGAAACACAAACCCAAAATAAGAATGCGACCAGCCTGTGGCAAACCATAGGAATGTACATAGGAATGATGGTCGGATTTTTATATCCGCAAATAGGATTAGGCTTGGGTATGCTTTTGGGAATAGCTTTGGGAAGACTGGTCCTGACCAAGATTCCTGTCAACACCCCACTGGCCCAAAGAGCACAACAAAAAAGCGCAATTATCCTTATTTTAGCATTTCTTATCCTATTCATGAACCATTGGTACGTTCCATGCAAACATGCCATTGCTCACTTGATGAACTAAAAACAAATCAACCAAATTTAAAAGACAACCAGATGAAAACAACCATGATTTTGATCGCACCAAGGAGAAACCCAAGGATGCTTACTTAAAGAAACAGATACCCTCAGGACGGATACGGAAGTCCGTCCTACCCCTTAATTCAAATCCATTTTAAACCAATAAACATTCTATTATGGGACGCGCAATTAAATTAGTACTTTATTACTTCGCTTATCAGTTAGCTTTCACCTTCCTGGTAGGACTTCCGGCGGGAATTATTAAAGTGATGAACGAAATTTCAGAAAATGATAATCTGGCTTATGCCGTAGGTAAGAATACAGCCTCTATGACAGGACTCGTTATGGTACTGGCAGGAATAGCCATGATCTGGCACCTGATCTACTTTAAATACGTTCAATTCAACAAGACAAGCTGGACTGAAGTACCTGCAAAAACCATTTTATTGAGTATTCCCTTCATTATAGCAGCCATGTTCATCTGCAATGTAGCCAGCGAATTCATAGAACTGCCCAACCTAGTGGAAGACACATTCATAGGAATGAGCCGCAATGTATTCGGCATCATCGCCATTGCCGTCATGGCACCTCTGGTAGAAGAGTTGCTGTTCCGTGGAGCCATTGAAGGGCATTTCCTGCAAACCGGAAAAAGACCCGGTATGGCAATCCTCCTGTCAGCACTCATTTTCGGTCTCATCCATGTCAATCCGGCGCAAGTACCTTTCGCCTTCTGTCTGGGATTGGTATTCGGATGGCTTTATTACCGCACAGGAAGCATTATGCCGGGAATGATAGGGCATTTTCTAAATAACTCCCTGGCTACCATTGCCATGGCTACATCAACCCAAGAAGAGTTGAATGAAAAAACGGTTGATATGATTGGCGCCACACCTACTTACATCCTTTTGGCAGCCGCCATAATCATCCTAGTCGGCATGTATTTCTATCTGAACAAACATTTGCCACAGCCGGGAACACCCTCTGAAATTACTAACACACAAGCATAAATGTAACAATGAAAACAAAACTCAACCTCTTTTGCGTCTGCGTACTTATCGCCTTGCTCCTTTCCACCTCAACGACAGTGAGCATCATGTTCCATTCTTTCACAAGTGCCTTTAAAGCCGGATACGAAAGTGTAGAAAAAGGAAAGGATATCCACATTTCCGATTATAAGATGATTTGCACCCTTCCTACCGATCTACTTGAAAAGACAGGAAGTGTAACCAATGTCAGGACAGGAGAACAGGCATCTATCATACCGATTATAAGCATGGTAGAGGCGCCAACGAAAGAAAATGATACCTTCCATGCACTAAACAGGATTGCCTCATTCATTTCGGTGATAGCGGGAATTTTCTGCCTGTTGCAGTTCTTTTATTTGATCAGAAATATCAATCGCGGTGATATCTTCAGCTGGAAGAATGTGAAGTTTCTGCGCAAGTTAGGATGGGCATTGATACTTTTGTTTATCTGCACGCTGGCTACCATCGTGATTGGAAATTATGAAGCTTCGCAAGTGTTGCAACTCAACGGATGCGAGTTCTCCTATACCTTTGCTTTTTCCGATGCGACTCTCATTCTGGGATTCATTTCATTGCTGGTAGCCGAAGTATTTGCCATCGGACTGAAGATGAAAGAAGAACAAGATTTAACCATTTAAAAAAACAGAGCAGACTATGAACAAGTTCAGAATATTAGGTGTCATAGCCATTATAGCCATCATTGCAAACTTCTTTGGAGGATTGGATGAAAATTGGAGAGATTTCAAGAAAGGATTTGAAGATGGACATAACAGTGCAATGGAAATATATGAGCCTGGACGCCACATTATACCCCATCATGCAACCTCAGTCAAACTGAATGTAGAGCCGTTACCTGAAACTACTGTCGATTCACTGAGCAACAACCGCGTGGACTGGACACTCCCCTACACAGTGACTGAAATAGAAACGTATGCCAAGCCATCGGCCTGGCACATCCTTGTCATGGGACTTGCCATACCCGGAATATTCCTTTTTCTCATCGGTTTCTGCTCATTGATCCGGTTGCTCATTTCCATCTCACGCCGCGAAGTATTTACATCTGCCAATGTACGGCGCCTCCGTTGGTTTGCATACACCAGTGCAAGCTTGGAAATCCTCATAGCTGTTGACGAATGGATTGTAGGAAACGCAGCAGTTGAGCAAATCAGTCTGCCGGGCTACAAAATCATCAGCTACGCCGGTTATTCTCCCGACTGGGTAGCTGTGATAATTCCCATTCTTTTTGCCGAGATATTTGCTATCGGGGCAAAAATGAAAGAAGAACAGGATTTAACCATTTAAGAAAAATGCCATGAAAGAAAAAAATACTTTCCCCTCAAAAAGAAAAAGCATCTTTTATTTGATACTTTGCCTGATAGCTACTCTGTTTGTAAGTTCATTCATCTATTTCCTTGTGTTACATCCATTGTTGGACAACAAAATAGTGAGGATATCGATCAACATTGGATGGACTTGCTTCTGTCTGTATGCCTTTAAGAAACTGACGCAACGCCACACCCTTTGGTGGCGCGCAGTAGATGAGAACCCGAATAAACCCAAAATGAATTGATCTATGCCAATTATAGTAAATTTAGACGTAATGATGGCGAAACGAAAAATTTCGCTGGGAGATTTAGCCGAGAAGATAGACCTGACTCCTGCTAACCTTTCCATATTGAAAACCGGGAAAGCGAAAGCCATCCGTTTCTCTACCCTTGAGGCTATTTGCAGGGAACTAAATTGCCAGCCCGGAGATATTTTAGAATATAGAGAAGAAGGTGAATAATATAAACAGCCACATATACAAACACTCTGATACCATAAAATTCTCATATCTTTAATCCGGATACTCTGACCGATAAAGCATTTCAATTGCCATACCGGCAGAGTATTTTCACCTTATACCTAAAATTTTCTTATCACTTCCCGACACGCTTTAGCCAATATTCCCTAAAAATACACTACTGATAAAAACAAATATTGCATAAGCACCATATAATCCCATGATTATCCGTATCTTTGCAGCGAATTAGATATTTGAAAATAAATGAAGACATTTGAAGAGTTAGGCGTTTCCCCGGAAATACTAAAAGCGATTAAAGAAATGGGATATGAGAATCCCATGCCGGTACAAGAAGAAGTAATACCGTATTTATTGGGAAACGGCAACGATGTAGTAGCCCTAGCACAAACAGGGACTGGAAAAACAGCCGCATTTGGTCTGCCGCTTATCCAAAAAGTTGACGTAAAACACCGTGCACCTCAAGCACTAATTTTATGCCCCACACGCGAATTGTGCTTGCAGATTGCAGGCGATCTGAACGATTACTCCAAGTACATTGACGGGCTGAAAATCCTTCCCGTATATGGTGGTTCATCCATCGAAAGCCAAATACGCATGTTGAAAACAGGCGTACATATTATTGTGGCTACTCCCGGACGACTGATTGATCTAATAGAAAGAAAGGTTGCCAAACTAGAAACAATTACAGATGTAGTAATGGACGAAGCCGATGAAATGCTGAATATGGGATTTACTGATAGCATAAATGCTATCCTTGAAAAAGTTCCTGAAGATCGGAATACCTTGATGTTCTCGGCTACCATGAGTCCGGAAATCTCACGCATCGCCAAAAAATATCTGCATGACGCAAAAGAAATCACTATCGGTACCAAAAATGAGGGCAGTAAAAACGTCAATCACATAGCCTATTTAGTACACGCTAAAGACAAATATGCCGCATTGAAACGTATCGCGGATTATTATCCACAGATTTATGGCATCATTTTCTGTCGTACCCGTAAAGAAACTCAGGAAATTGCAGATAAATTAATACAAGACGGTTATAACGCAGACTCTTTGCACGGTGAGCTCTCACAAGCCCAGCGCGACTTAGTGATGCAAAAATTCCGCCAACGCCATTTACAGCTTTTAGTTGCTACCGACGTAGCAGCCCGTGGCCTAGATGTAAATGACCTTACTCATGTCATTAATTATGGCTTGCCCGATGATATAGAAAGCTATACTCATCGTAGTGGTCGTACAGGACGTGCCGGAAAAACAGGTATTTCTATTGCCATCATCAACCTGCGCGAAAAAGGCAAGATGCGTGAGATAGAACGAATCATCAACAAAAAATTTATCATGGGTGAGATGCCCAGTGGTAAACAAATTTGCGAGCAGCAATTGATTAAATTGATAGATGACATAGAAAAGGTAAAAGTAAACGATGAAGAAATTGAATCCTTCCTACCCGGAATCTATCGTAAACTGGAATGGCTTTCAAAGGAAGATCTGATAAAGCGCGTGGTGTCAATGGAATTTAACCGCTTCTTGGAATACTATAGTAACGCTCCGGAAATAGAAATTCCCAGCACAAATGACCGTCGCAGCGAACGTGGCTCCAAAGAACGCAAGGATCATGGCAGTGCTCGTGAAAAGACAGAGCGTAAAGCAGAAAAAGGATACACCCGTCTATTCCTGAATGTAGGAAAGACAGACGGTTTCTATGCCAACCAAATCATAGAACTGATTAACCGCAACATGAAGAAGCAACGTACTACCATCGGACGAATAGACCTGATGCAGAATTTCTCTTTCTTCGAAGTAGCAGAAAATCAGGCACAGGACGTGATTAAAGCATTGAACAAGGTTAATCTGAATGGCGGCCGGAAAATTGTAGTAGAAGTTGCCGGTGACAATAATGGCAAAAACGACAATGGCGAACGCAGAAGCAGTGCAGCAAGGAATGCTTCATTCGGCAAAAAAAGTGACAGGTCCAATAAAAAAACGACCTCAAAAGAAGGAAGACCCAGCCGTGCGGAACGTGGCTACATTGAAGAACGCGGTCCCAAAACGAAAGACGACTGGAAACAATTCTTTAACAGCGATAACAATAAGAAAAAGAAATCCAAGAAATGAGGAAGCCAACTTCATGAAAGAGAATTGAGCATAGTAGAAATATGCAAATAACATCCACTTCTCTCGAATAATAGCGGAGCAGGCAGAATTGAAACAACCTGTCATTTCAAGGACATTCCGCAAATAATACGATAAATCCAACTGACTCATAATGAATCAGTTGGATTTATCGTATTATTCAAAAAAAGATTTGCCGAATATCCTTGTTTACATCGAATTAATATTAACAGTTTTTTTGCCATCTTTCCGGATGAAAGATTATATGACAAACTATCGGAACTTTGACATACCCAAGCTTCCTGTCATTTCATATTTTTCTTTTAGTCTGTCAATTTCAGTTCATCGACCAAACGGGAAGCTTTCCCATATTTTTCAATCATGTAAAGAACATAGCGGATATCCACCCCGATACAACGCTGCAAATTAGGTTCAAAAACAATATCTCCACTCATTGCTTCCCAATTCCCGTCAAAAGCAAGACCTATTAATTCCCCTTTTCCATTAAACATTCCACTACCGGAATTTCCTCCCGTAATATCATTATCCGAAATAAAGCAAACATTCATATTACCATCTCCGGTAGCATAACGTCCGAAATCCTTCCTTCTCAAGCATTCGACTACAGAAGGAAGCACATCGAAATCACTATCTCCCTTATACTGCCTTATCTTGTCAAAAATACCTTTTGTCGTCGTAAAGTAAGAATATTCAATAGCATCTTTCGGTGAGTAACCACCCACCATGCCAAAACTCAGACGCATAGTAGAATTAGCATCCGGATAAAACACCCTATCTGCCTCCATCTCACGCATTGCTTCATTCAGCAAACGTTCATTTTTCTCAATATTCATACTAGCTTCTTCCACCGACTGATTGAATTCATAAAATTTCACCAACATATCAATAGCAAAAGAAGCCGCAGGGTCATCAAACAAGACATAAGTGGTATCTCCCTTCACCACCTGTTCAAACCCATGCGGTGTCTTTAAAGAGGAACGAGCATACAAATCATCTACATAAGCTTGGTAATCACCTTTAAAATCTTTCTCTATCAATGGATAAACATCAGGTAAAAACTCCTTGCCTACCTCAGCCGCATATTCTTTCAACATAGCCACAAAGACTTGTTTATCCACACTTATATCCATATTGGCATAAATCTCCAACAATTGCCGCATATTACGCTCCAAATCACTCTCCTCTGCCTCAAAATCAAAATTCAGTACAGCCAAGGCTGCCGTAATCAACTCCGGTCCATTAGCAAATGTTTCTCCAAAATATGCCATAGCCCGCGCCGCATTTCTACGATTACGATAATTCAGCTCCAGTTCAGTCAGAACCCTTGCATATTTGCTTCGCTTATCAGGTTCCCGACGGATCCATTCTTGCAACTGGCGCTCCAAAGCTTGTTTTTTCTCTATCACTTTCAACTCTTTTACCGCTTGATTCATGCCTATACTATTCTTCCAATAGTTAGAGCTTTGTGCATACTTGGAAGCATATTTAATGCGGATATCATCACTTTTTTCCATTGCATTTTTCCAGATAGCCTGCTTGATGGTACGGACATTAATCATAGCGGCATTATCCGTATTAATCCTTTCGTCTATCCCAAATGAAGACAAATACCTGCTGGTAGAACCGGGATATCCCATAGTCATGCAAAATGAACCTTGTTCATACCCGCCCAAAGAAACAGGAGCAAAATAATCCGGATGATAAGGCACATTCTCCGGAGAATAAGCTGCCGGTTGATTATTCTGATCAGCATAAATACGAAAAACAGAGAAATCCCCGGTATGGCGGGGCCATACCCAATTATCTGTATCCCCGCCAAACTTGCCTACAGAAGAGGGAGGAGCAAACACCAGACGAACATCATAATAATCTTTATACACAGACAGATAAAAATCATTACCCCCAAAAAAAGGAGTTATCTCAGCACGCAGCAAAGGATCATTCCCCACAGCTTCCTGAGCAAGCAATGTGGAAATAGAATCCACAATCAGCGCACGGTCATTTTCCTTTGTCCCGACTGGAATAGCTTGCAACACACGCTCCGTCACATCCTCTGTGCGTATCAGGAAACTGACAAATAAATCCGGATTAGGAAGCTCCTTACTTAAGGAGTCGGCTACAAAACCATCTCGCAAATAATCATGCTCCACAGAACTATGCTGCTGAATGGCATCATACCCACAATGGTGGTTAGTAAAAACCAAGCCATCCGGAGATACAACAACCCCCGAGCAAAAACCTCCAAAACTAACAACAGCATTAGCCAATGCTTTTCCTCCGGGATTATACAATTGTTCAGATGAAAGTTCCAATCCCATTTCTTTCATCACTTGTTGAGTTTGTTTGCTAAGGCAACAAGGAAGCCACATTCCCTCATTACCCCATATACATAAAGGCAGGAAAGACAGCAGCAATAGTAGTTTTTTCATGGTTTTACTCTACAATTAATTTAAGTTTTTTCGCCCCGACACGTGCCTTCAACCATTCGGAAATCTTTTCCTGTTCTTTTCCTACAGGTTTTTTACTGAATTTCATCAAGACTATTGTCAATGTGTCCGTTTGGGTTGAGTCTACCTGCAATTCCACAGTCTTCGCCATGGCTATAGCTTCTGCTGCAGGATAAAGTACTTTAAGTTCGGGAATTATCTTTTTATCTACGGTATTGTATGCGGCATATACATTAAGTTCGTTTTCCAAAGACTTAATCTTTTCCTGCTGCTCCAGCAAACGTTTCTCACTATTCTTATAAAAGTCCTCCATCACTTGCGCCTTTATACTGCCAATATCCATCGCATCATTATTCATTCCTTGAAGAACAACCAGTTTGGTTCCTGCCAGATTAAAAAGTTTCAAGTTATCCCTTGCGGTTGCTATTTCTGTTTCCGAAACCTCATTGCCTATTAGCACAACACGTATTTCCTTCTTCTCGAAAGAAATCTTCCGGTCTATTACTTGGGTATTATTAAAATTCAGCTCCTCGTTGATAAAGTTGTTGGCAGAAGCTTCATAAATAGTACTTTTTACAATGCCATAAGTCAGATAAACAGCAGGACACATCGTAGCCAAAGTAATAAAAATAATATATTTCTTTACCAATTTCTCACGCTCCTTATCCACAAACTCCTTACGTTGGAAATGCATGACACGCACCCCGATAAAAGTAGCCAGACTGATAAATACTGAATTGATAAAATACAAATAGAACGCACCTAAAAAATAAAGTAAATTTCCGGTAGCAAGCCCGAATCCGGCAGTACACAAAGGCGGCATCAAAGCCGTAGCAATAGCTACCCCCGGAATAACATTCCCCTTCTCCTTTGTAGACAAGGCGATAATACCGGCCAAGCCACCGCATAAAGCTATAAGCACATCATATATAGTAGGAGAAGTACGTGCCAGCAACTCCGATTGCACTTCATCCAACGGAGTCAGCGAAAAATAAATCGTGGATGTAATCACACTAAATACAGTCGCCACCAAATAACTTTTCAGAGAACGTTTCAACAGTTCAAAATCATTCTGTCCGATAGCCAGCCCCACTCCCATAATCGGCCCCATCAGCGGAGATATCAACATAGCACCGATAATCACTGCCGTAGAATTCACATTCAAGCCCAATGAAGCAATAAAAATTGCGAATATAAGAATCCACAAATTAGTTCCTTTGAACTCAACACCGTTACGAATACTTTCTACAATCAAGGCTTCATTATCCTTATCCTTGCGCAAATCAAGATATTCACCAAAGAACTGCTTTATATAAGGCACATTCTTCAAATCATTCTTCAGGTCACTCATAGCTATTTCTTTATGTATCGGTTTATAACAGGTATCTGCTGCAAGGGGAAGTCCGTTTTCACAATATATGCCACAAACAATAACAACAGTAATGTACGAACACCCAACAACAAGAATATATTTTGAATAGGAAGATAAACTGAAACAATGTAAAGTACCAGCGCTAACGCCACATAGTTACCTATCGCTTTCAAATCATAATTAATAGGATATTTTTCTGCCCTACAAAATAAGAGAGAAGCATAGCTACTCCATATCCGGCAAAACCTGCCCACGCACACGCCATATAGCCAAATACCGGAATAAGGAAAATATTTATCAGGATAATGATACTGCATCCCACCAATGAAAAATAAGCTCCCCATTTTGTTTCATCAATCAGCTTATACCAAAAAGAAAGATTGAAATAAATACCCATAAACATTTCGGCAGCCATGACAATAGGTACAACTTTAAGCCCTACCCAATAATCACGTCCTAAAATATAACGCAATATATCAAGGTAAAACATAACAGCCAAAAAGGCCAGCAAAGTGAAGATAATGAAAAACTTCATCGCTTTGGCATACATTTCCCGACTATCCTTTTCTTTACTCTTACTAAAAACAAACGGCTCGTATGCAAACCGGAAAGCCTGTGTCAGCATGGCCATTATCATAGCTATTTTACTGGCAGCCCCATAAATACCCAACTGGATGGTCGCCTCCGCCTTATCAGGATAAACAAACGGAAAAATAATTTTATCGGCTACCTGATTTAAGATTCCGGCAATACCCAGAATCAATATCGGGAAAGAATAATGCAGCATACGCCGCAACAACTCCCTGTCCAGCACATACCTGAAGCCCACCAATTCTTTCCACATACACAGCATCACCAAAGAAGTACAAGCCAGATTTATAGCAAAAGCCACTCCGACATTCTCTCCTTTCATACCTACAAAATAAGCGATATTCAAGGCAATGCTGGCAAAAATGAACAACAATTTCAATGCAGCGAACTTAACAGGGCGTTTCTTATATCGCAAATAAGCAAAAGGAATAGCTTGGAAAGCGTCCATTGCGACTACAATCAGCATCATCCCCATATACCACGGATGCTCTCCATATCCCAAGAAACCTGCTATGGGATGCAGAAAAGAAAGACAAACGATTAAAAACAAGAGCGCAGTCGCCCCTACCGAAAGCAAAGTAGTGGAATAGACGCGCATCGGATCATCCACCCCTTATTGGCAAACCGGAAAATCCGGTTTCCATACCATATGTTAAAAGCACCATCAGCAAGGCAGTTATAGCATACATATTGGTAATGATACCATAGCCCCCCGATTCCACAGGCAAAGCGTTGGTATATATCGGTACTAACAAATAATTCAGGAACCGCCCGATGATACTACTCATCCCATATATGGCTGTTTCCTTGGCTAATGCTTTTAATCCTGCCATCTTTTAATCATCAAATAATGTCTTCTGACTATTATAAATGCTCCGTCCCAGGTGCATATAGGCCAGTTCCGTGACCTCACGTCCACGCGGAGTACGTTTTAAGAAACCTTCTTTAATCAAAAAAGGTTCATAAACCTCCTCTATTGTTCCGGCGTCTTCACCCAAAGCGGTTGCAATAGTAGTCAGCCCCACAGGGCCTCCCTTAAACTTATCTATAATAGTACATAAAATCTTGTTATCTATCTCATCCAGTCCATACCTGTCAATGTTCAAGGCTTCTAAAGCAAACCGGGCAATTTCCACATCAATCCTTCCGGAACCTTTCACCTGGGCAAAATCACGGACGCGCCTCAACAGCGCATTTGCAATACGGGGCGTTCCACGGCTGCGCGAAGCAATCTCACCCGCCGCTTTCACGTCACAAGGCACATTCAATATAGTAGCTGAACGACGGATAATGCTTGTCAATACATCATCGTCATAATACTCCAAATGAAGATTAATTCCAAAACGGGCACGCAAAGGCGCAGTCAGCAACCCACTCCGGGTAGTGGCTCCAACCAAAGTAAACGGGCTCAACTCCAACTGGATACTACGCGCCGAAGGTCCCTTGTCTATCATTATATCGATACGATAATCCTCCATGGCAGAATACAGATATTCTTCTACCACAGGGCTCAACCGATGTATTTCATCAATAAAAAGCACATCATTGGGTTCCAGGCTGGTCAGTACTCCCGCCAAATCACCCGGTTTATCCAGCACCGGTCCTGAGGTCACTTTAAAACCTACTCCCAGTTCATTGGCAATGATATTACTTAAGGTCGTCTTGCCCAAGCCGGGAGGTCCGTGCAAAAGAACATGGTCTAACGCCTCGGCCCGCAGACGCGCCGCCTTGACAAAGATGCGCAGATTATCCACTACCTTATCCTGCCCGCTGAAATCTTCAAAATTCAGCGGACGTAAGGCATTCTCAAAATCGCGTTCTTTAGTTGTGAGCTGTTGCTCGCGTATATCAAAATTTTCTTCCATTTTTTTGTTTATGACACAAAGGTACAAAAGATATTATTATTATAGAAAGAAAGATGGAGGAATTCATTTTCAGTCCCTCTCTGGTCCTTCTTTTCAACATTATTATTGTATTAATTATTATTCATTATGGGAATTACATTAGGAAAGAAACAATTGAACAAAGGAAGAGTTTCGCTTTATTTGAATTACAGTTATAACGGGAAACGCCGCAAAGAGTATTTGGGCATCATCCTGGACGCTCCTACCAGTGCAGAGCGAAGAGCGGAAAACAGAAACAAGGTACTAATTGCCAGGCAGATAAAAGCAAAGAAGGAACTAGAATTCTTATCTGTTGAATATCATCTGAACGATATAGAAAATACATTCGATGATATACTTCCAACAGATAAAAGCAATGTTCCCGATTTCTATATTCTGATAGGACAATACCTGGATACCTATCACAAAAAAGACAAGAAAATGGTCAGGGCATGTATCACCCATCTGCGACTGTTTACAAGAAAGAAAAGCTTACCTATAACCCTTCTCACAAAAGATTTTTGTATAAATTTTCTTGAGTATCTCAGGGATCATCTCCGAGGTAACACTCCCATCGGATATTTCAAGAAATTCAAAATGTGCATCAATAAATGTATAGAAAAAAAGTTAATGACCTCTAACCCTACAGATGGTATCCGCCTGATGCAGTTTGATGAGGTAACCAAAGCAATCCTCAGCTTAAAAGAGATTCAGAAACTTGCTATCACTCCATGCCCCAACAACGAAGTAAAAAGGGCATTCTTGTTCTCTTGCTATTGCGGGCTGCGCTGGTGTGATGTGCACCAACTGCAATATAAAGACATAGATTTCTCATCAAACCGCCTTACTATTCTACAACAGAAAGTACAGTCACACTCCAAAAACGCAATCTTGCATCTAAACTTAAACCACACTGCCATCAAGCTCCTGCAAAGACATAAAGGCATTAACGAGGAGTTGGTATTCGGGCTCCCCTCCTATTCTTACACACTAAGAATTTTAAACAAATGGGTCAAAAGGGCTAATATACACAAGCACATCACCTTCCACTGTGCCCGGCACTCATTTATCACCAACATTATGGCAAATGGAGCTAATATCAAGACCGCCGCCAGCCTTGCAGGACATTCTACTACCCGGCACACTGAAAAATATGTTCATATCATAGATGAACTCAAACAAAAAGCAGTAGATAGTTTACCGGATATTATTGTCAATTATAAATAAAAAAGGACCTGAAACGGCCCTTGCATCATTAAAGTTGTCACACATATAACTGGTGTTCAAACAATTAGTATTACTGTATAGTATCCGGCACGAATACGACCTACCTGAGTAATGCGGTGAACAACTACTTCGGATGCAATTTCAAGCGGTTAATAAATTCTTACAGGGTGGTTCGCGCGAAGGAGTTGCTGGACGGTAAAGATTGCCCGGTGAATGAGCTTTTCAGCCGTTGCGGGTTCGCCTCCAAGAGCGTGTTCTATGTGGCGTTCAGAAAAGTGGTTGGCATGACTCCCCTGCAATATATATCGCAGAGTCGGAATCCTTTTATGGTTCAACGCAATTAAGTCCTTTTATAACAATAAACATTTTGAGTTTTTAAATTTATAAATTTAAAGTTTTTCTATTATGAACAAAAAATTTTTAAGTGCAATCCTGTTCGGAGCCTTGATGGTTTCTTCGACAGGAACATTTGTATCTTGTAAAGACTATGATGATGACATAGACAATTTGCAGGAACAAATTAACAAACTGGCGACTAAGGAGGACATGACTTCTCAGATCGCTACTTTGCAAGCTGCTTTAACTACTGCTGCAAAAGATGCAAGCGATGCTCTTGCTAAAGCAACTGCCGCTGAAACCGCTGCAAAAGCTGCTGGTGATGCTGCCGCTGCTGCAAAAGCCGCTGCAGACAAAGCTGTTGCAGATGCAAAGGCAGAAGCAATCAAAGCTGTACAAGCAGAAATTGAGACATTGAAAAAAGAAGTAGAAGAATCCACTGACGCAGCATTGAAAGAAATGGCAGAAAAAGTTGATGCTGCCACTAAGAAAGTAGAAGACATTGTAGGCAAGATTGCTGATATGGTTACTAGTGTAGAACTGGTGGCTTCGTATTCTGCTAATCCTACAGGCGATGAATTGATTTTCTCCACTGCTATTGAAAAAGAAAACGTATTTAGTGAAGGTATTACAAATGCTATAACATTTACTAAGGGTAAACAAGTTCAGACTGGTGACAAGTTTGTAGTACGTGTATCTCCGACAAATGCGGTTCTTACTCCTGATATGATTTCTTTGACTAATAGCCAAGGACAGAACTTGAATGAATTTTTATCTGTTCAGAAAGTTGAGAAATATAATGGATTATTAAGCCGTGCGGCAGGAAACAACGGATTGTGGGAAGTTACAGTTGCTTTGAAGAATTATGATGAAAAAGCTTTTTCTGCTGTAACAGAAACCAAAGTTGGCAATGATACTGAATCTATTCTCTTTGCTGTACAGGTAAATAACACCTTGTCTACTGCTGAAACAAGAGAAGTTATTTCATCTTATGACTTAACTTTGGATTGGACTGAATATGTAGGTGAAAAGTCTTTAAACTATTTTGTTGATGCAACAAACGTCAAGGATATTCATAATCGTTTCACTAAAGCAGAAGATGGTACTAATGTAACATATCAAGAATTAGCTTGGAAGAGTGATGCGGCTACTACCATTATTCCTTTAGATAAGGTTAATACAAATGTTAAAGTAGATAACGGAGACGACCGTCAAACTCAAAATTATATCCTGCAGTACAAGGAGAGGCTATCAAAATTGCTTTGTCTACAGCCGATGATAAAGTAACAGCTCCGGTAAATATCCGTGGTATTTATGTAGTTTTAGATAAGGCTAATGCGGTAGAATCTGCACCGTCTGAATTGAATGCATGGAATAGCTATACTTATTCTGGTTTGAATACAGTGGTTGAAGGTACTTCTACAGAAATTACCATCAACAGCACTACGGCTATTAATGATGTTATTGGTTTCCGTGTATATGCTGTAAACTTTGATGGTACTTTAGTTGATCCTGATGGTAAAGCGTTTTATGTGCAGTTAGGTAATGCTGCTACAGATTGGAATGCTACTGCCACTACTGTTACTGCACTTAATCCGACTGACAAAGCTGTTACTGACACTCAGTCAGATAAGGTTGCTGTGTCTTTGACTAAGTTAACTGCTCCGACTGCTGCTACTTGGACTACAGACAAGGTTAATAATGTAAATCCTGCATTCAATGCTATCTTTGTTGATGCTAATAATAATGTACTGTACAATACAGCTGCTCCAAATACATTCCCGGCAGATTTCAGCAAGGTTGCCAAAGTTTATACTGTTCCGACTGTTGATGACTGGACCAAGTATGAAGATAACAAAACTTATAATGGAACATTGACTATCAAGAATGCTTCAGGACATGTATTAGCCACTATGAAAGTTTCTATGACTAAGGTATTGCCTACTACTATTCCTGCGGGATTCTCTGTTAAAACTGCACAGGTTACTGATGGCATCTATAATTGTTACATGATTCCTATGAATGACGCCAATGATATCGCTTGGACAGCTGAAACAGCTACAAAGGGTTCTATGAAGATGTCTGAAGTATTCAACTATGGTACAGGTGCTGCCGCTAACTATAACATAACATTCGCTACATCTAAGAAAGATGGAAATAAAGATGTTGCTGTAGTAGTTGCCGGAGACAAAACATTAGAAGTTGCTAAAGATTACATCAACAACTCAGTTAAACATACCACTACAGTGGTTTACAACTATGGTAAGATTTCTTCAGTGAAGAATTCTGAAGGTGGTTATGATGATGTAACTAGAGAAGCTGAAAGATTTGAAACTATCTACAACTGTATTTATAATAGCACTTATACTTGGGCATGGGCTACTCGCGAACAATTAGGCGCTCCGTATACAGATAAGGATAGCGACGGTAATTATACCACTGCAATGCCGTCTACAAAATTAACTTATGGTACAGATCGTCTTGACTTTGCTGCTGACAGCTTCATTTTTGGAACAAGTGCTAAAGATAGCAGATATAGCAAACTGTTAAGTACACCTTATGAATCAAGTCTGATTATTACAGATGCGACTTTGACCAGTGATGCAAATGGTGAAGAAGAATACTTTGATGTAATTATAGATAATAATAAGCATATTACAGGTTTCAAGGCTACTGCTTTGTCTTCTGAAACGAATCCGACTGCTGCTGTTCCTTCTACATTGACTATCAAGTGCAAGGATATGTATGGTCACGATGTAATAATTAAAGTTGCTATGACTGTTAACAAACGATAACATAGAAGAATAGATTATGCTTTAAATGTATATTCTTTCTATTACTCTATAAAGAACGAAGGTGTGTCAAAATGCACACCTTCTGTTTTTTACGCACAAAGCCCCGACTTTCACAAGCTGGGGCTTTGTTATTACCTAAAGACTTTGTATCTTTAAGCATAAGTTCTTTACTATGACAAAGATACATTTTCGTCCTTACAATCCCAACCAAACCGTTCTTTTTCCTCAAAGAATTGATGAGGATATTGCAGAAAACGATCCGGTGCGCATGGTTGACGCCCTGGTTGAGGGCTTGAATCTTGAAAGTTTCAGAAAGCTGTATAAGGAATGCGGCCGCAGCCCTTACCACCCCAGGATGATGCTCAAGGTAATTCTGTATGCCTATATGAACAACATCTACTCCTGCCGGAAAATTGAAAAGCTCCTTCACCGTGACATCCATTATATCTGGCTGGCCGGATATGAGAAACCGGATTTCATTACCATCAACCGTTTCCGCAACCGGGTGAAGAAGGAAATCAACGAGGTGTTTACGCAAACCGTACTTCTTCTCTCTTCCAAAGGCTTCATCAGCCTGAATGTGGAATACATTGACGGGACAAAGATCGAATCCAAAGCCAACAAGTACACTTTCGTCTGGCGAAAAACGGTTGAGCGGAACCGTGAACGCCTGATGAAGAAGATACATGTCCTGTTAGGGCAGATAGACGATGTCATTGCCCGGGAGAAGTCATCAGAGAACAATGAGGAGGTTGGGTTCACTCCGGCCATGCTGACTGAAATGGCAGGAGAATTGCGTCATGCACTGGAACAGGTTTCCGAGCCATCCGCGAAAGAGGAAAAGACTGAACTGAAAAAGAAACGCAAACAGTTGAAGGAACTGGAAGAACACAGGGACAAACTGCAGGAATACGACTGCCATCCGGAAACGCTGCAAGAGAGGAATTCCTATTCCAAGACGGACAAGGACGCTACTTTTATGAGAATGAAGGAGGATGCCATGCGCAACGGACAGACGAAGCCCGGTTACAACCTTCAAATCGGCACCGAAAATCAGTTCATCACCGATTTTGCACTCTTCCCGAACCCTACGGATACACTGACCCTGATTCCTTTCCTGCAATCTTTTTCAAACAGGTATGACCGGATGGCCCATACGGTGGCTGCTGATTCCGGCTATGGCTCCGAAGAGAATTACCGCTTCATGTCCGAAAACGGCATGGAAGCCTACGTAAAGTACAACTATTTCCACATGGAGCAGCGGCCGAGATTCAAACCGGACCCGTTCAAGGCCGAAAACTTCTACTACAATGAAGAACATGACTTCTGCATCTGCCCTATGGGGCAAAGGATGCGGAGGATAGGCACCAGGAATGTGAAAACAGCATCCGGATATGTCAGCGAAAATGCACGGTACAGAGCTGTCAGGTGTGAAGGCTGTCCCCTGCGATGCCGCTGTTTTAAAGCAAAAGGAAACAGGACGATAGAACTGAATCATAGGCTTAGACAATACAAGCGGAGAGCCAAAGAACTGCTCTGCTCTGAGAAAGGACTGAAACACAGAGGGCAGAGATGCATAGAACCGGAGGCCGTGTTCGGACAAATTAAAAACAATATGAACTACAAACGTTTCCGACATTTTGGAAAGGACAAGGTCTTCATGGACTTTGCCTTCCTAGCCATTGCCTTCAATATAAAAAAGATGTGTGCAAAACTGACAAAAGAAGGTATGAACTGGCTGATTAGACTGTTTTATAAGCTTACAACTGCTGTTTTTAGATGCTGGGAACACATAAATCAAAGAAATCTTCAAAAGATCGCAGCTTAAAGAAAATGAACAGATTTGTATAGTGATGAACAAAAAAGAGGTGCATCGTGCATTACGACACACCTTCTATTAAATTGAATTAGCTTAATATTTTATTTAATAATTGGAACAGAACTCGGCTTTCAGGTGTGAATATTCTTTTTTTACTGGTCAGATTTTCTAACAGAATATATTGTTTTAGTACATATAGATAATAGAAATCATGTAATGCTATTATAGTGGCATTGGTTAATGTGTTTTTAATGTGTTGGATGACAGTTGATTTTCCACAGTAATTGCTATTTTAATATCAACACATGTTTCATAAACAGGCCTCGCAATTGTTTTGCATATAATAAAATTGTTCGTTAGATGAATTCCTAAAAAGAAAGCGAAGAAAGAATTACTCCGTTGCCGGAAGCATCATTTGTATATTTTGCAAATATACCTTCTGTTTGGAGCAGCAAGAATTGTGATATAATTTATCTTGAGTATAGAAATACCGGGAGGATTATTGTTACATAGCCTGAAAGATATAAATCTTTCATACCAATCATAAATCAGGCTCAAAACATGGATGATCATCTGTTCATTCGCAGGTGGAAATGCTGAGATTATCTTCATTTTAAATGCCTCAGCGATAAAATCCGGTTGTTCCTTTTCTCCTTTCATCTATCGCTGAAACTCCCTGCCCATAAGCGTTCCGGCTATGAAGGGGCTCCTGTCATTGCTCTGTCAGCCTCCTTTCAGCCTGCTCTTTCACATTTTTTGTGAAGGAATAAAACGATACGGGCTGAAATGGAAGTGAGGGGAAATGGTTTCAGATTTAACCGGCTGATTTTCTGTGCATATTACATAAGATGACAGGATGAGGGGAAAAGGGAGCGTATCGGATTAGTGGGGGAGTAATACACGGAACAGACTAGGTCTGTAAGCTGAACAGGCTAAGTCTGTGCACTGAACAAGCTGGCGTGTTTTAAAAACGTATAGTTGTTTTTTAAAAGCCTGAAGATGTTTTCTTAAAAGTTGAAGACGTATTTTTTAAAGCTCAAGGTGTATTTTAAAAACATAAAGGCGTATTCAACAATAACATTAGTAACGTATAAGCCCCAACATTAGTAACGTGTCAGCTCGTATGTTAGTAACGTGTAAGCCCACACGTACATAAGCATCGGGTCACACATACGTATGTATTGCGCCCTGTATCCATTGAATTTTGCCCCAAGTTCCATTAAATCTTGCACCAAGTTTCATCGAATCCTGCACCAAGATCTGCCATATTTCCGCCCCCTCTTGACAAACGCCTTTTTATGTTGTATATTTGTAGTTTGCCAAACTTAAAAAAAGTAACTCATGAATGTATTCGCTACTCTCAAAACAGTCTTCTTCGGAAGCAAATTCCTGTCAAGCCCTGTTCCTATTGACGGAACACCGCGTCGTGATCTCGTATCCGCTCTCAACGGGCTGATGCCGCTTTGCCGGACTATACCCGGCGTGCGTCTGGCGCTGGATATCCGCGAGGGTCAAGTAGTTCTGGCATTGAACTGGACTCCGCGCACCGACGGGAATGCTCCCACGGGCAGTTACCACTACATCGTGTCGGACGAAGACGGAGTAAGAGAGATGGCCGACTCACAGGTTCTTCTCACTGAAAACGGTAAGGATAACCTGCCGGGAGTATGGACGATTCTCGGACACATCCGACAGTCTCAACTGAAAAGACAGAGAAGGATTCCGCTCACTTGAAAAAAGATGTTCAGAAAAAAGCGGGACCAACCTCCCCAGAAGATACTGGCAAGAAGGCGAAATCACATACCCTGATGCAGGAAGTGACCGCTTTCCTCACCTCCCGCTACCGCTTCCGGTTCAATGTGCTTACTGAAGAAACTGAAGTGGCAAGTGTAGAAAACAACATTCCCGATACTCATCTGCGTTACGCCAAGGTGGACGAACGATGGATGAACTCACTAAGTCTGGAGGCTATTGAAACGGGCATAGACTGTTGGGACAGGGACATTCAACGCTTTGTGCGCTCACGCCGCATCAGTGAATACCATCCCTTTACTGCCTATTTTGAGCAGCTTCCCGAATGGGACGGCACGGACCGGGTGTCCGCGTTGGCACGCAGGGTGTCCGACGACCCGGTATGGGTGAACGGTTTCCACCGTTGGATGCTGGGACTCTCTGCCCAATGGATGCAGCTCAATCCGGATAACAACCGCGCCAACAGTGTGGCTCCCCTGCTGGTGAGCAGTCGCCAGGGATTGGGGAAAAGTACGTTCTGCCGTCTGCTGATGCCCGATAGGCTGAAATCCTACTACACGGAAAGTTACGACCTAAGCTCCCGACATCCGCCGAAGCCAAGCTGGCTGCCTACGGATTAATCAACCTGGATGAATTCGACAAACTAGGTGCGTCCAAAATGCCTTTGCTGAAGAACCTGATGCAAGCCTCCGCACTGAATATCCGCAAGGCTTACAAACACAGCGCTTCATCGCTTCCCGTATTGCCTCGTTCATCGGCACCAGCAACCGGGAGGATTTGCTGGTAGACCGCACCGGCTCACGCCGCTTTCTTTGCGTCAGTCTGAAGCATGCCATAGACTGCACCACGTCCGTAGAGCATAAGCAATTGTACGCCCAGCTTAAAACAGAACTTCTATCCGGTGAACGAAGCTGGTTCAATAAAGAAGAGGAACAGACTATACAGCAACATAATGCCTTATTCTACAAGCATGTACCCGAAGAAGAGGTATTCCGCCTTTGCTTTCGCTTTGCTACAGAAGAGGACAATCCGCAGGAAGTGCTTAGCCTCTCCGCCACCCAACTGTTTGAACGCATGAAGGCCGCTCATCCTTCGATCATGAGAGGGATGACCGCCTACAGCCTGAGCCGTATCCTGCCCCAGCTGGGCGAACGGGTACATACCACCAAGGGAAATGTATACCGGGTGGTAGAATGTTAACTTTCAATTAATTGAGAATTTATCTATGGAAATGAGATTCCCGGTATGGAAGTCGATTAGACGCATTCACACTCTCAAGCATATATTGTCAAGAAGTGTGAATGCCCTTTTCTAGTATATGAATGGGTCATCCGGCATCATAATGAGCGCTGCATACCAAACGTATTTTGTATTTCACCGTACTCCCTGCCTGTAAAAATTTGGATGAGGTTTTAAATCCGAATGCATATATGCTCCCGTTATGATCATATACATACCGTTTCTCAATATCCAATAACGGGTCTCCGTTTCTTAATCCCTCTATGGTTTCATTCAGTTCATCCAGTGATGATCCGCTGAACGTCTTATGCAATATTTTTGCCTCCTCTTCAGTCGGAAGATGCCATCCGTCTGCTTCCTCCTCCTGTATGATATTCCGCACATCGGAAGCGAATCCACTCCACTCATCCAGACTCATCAACAAAATATCCGCCCCTGTGGAACTTGCATCCTCTATGCCAGCTACAATACCGCCGTTCCAGATACCGCCAATTTCGGGTAGCCCGGAAAGATCCGGATTAATGGGAGGCGGCTCACTACCGCCATTACCTTCATCAGCACCGCCAAAATTGAATTTGATATCTACCGGAGCCTTCCATTCACCTGATATCAAACTGCCTCCTACCGTGACATCACCCGAATAGCTGCCCCCGATATTCAATGGCACGTTCGCTTCCGGCTTTCCTTTGAAAGTGTATCCAAACGTCTTTGTCTGACTATTATCTTCCAAGGTTATGGAAAAAACGGTCTGAGAGCCGCTCCCCGGAAAAATATAAAAAGGCTTTGCACTCCAAATTCCACCCGGCTCAGACTCACAAATAATTTCCGTACTCTTGTCTTTGCCGGAATACTCCCTTGTAAACGACAGGGAAGAATATAAAGGCGAAATCTGCAAACTCACCTTTTTAACGTTTGCCGGTATATCTTCCAAACTGATATTAACTAAAGATACAGCATAATAGAGGGTTACAGAAACAGATATATTTTTCTTATTGGCAATTGTCACAGTTGAAGTGCCCATCATTAGCGCGCGTGAGCTTCTGTTATTTTCTTTCATAACAATTACATCATCAAGGCTAGGATCTTTCGGAACGATATATTCCTCTCCCAAACCGGCTATTGCAACAATAGTATATCGGGCAGGAGGTAACTTCATTTCAATCTGGGCGTTATCTGTCATTTTCAGACTGGCAGAACAGCTGCCGTCCTCTGCAAACGCATAGATATAGGCCGGATAATTAATCTGGGATTCTCCGCTAGACCTGGCAGATATCTTTAAAGGAAGATTTGTTTGCGAGACTCCGTCTTCATCGTCTTCTTCATCATACATCGGGCGTTGGCAAGAAACAGCAGACAGCAGCAATAGAAACAGAAGCACCTTTAATTCGGTTAATCTATAATTCATAACATATTATTTGTTTGTGGGTTTATTTCTTCTCCATTTATAACTATATCCTCTTCTTCATTTCCCGGAGTCCAACCCGAAATACTTCCTCCCGTTATAATTACATTTCCGTCTTTTACTACAATATTGTATTTATGAATACATCCGGACAATAAGCCCGGAGACAGGTCGTCTCGTCGTGTTATGTAATATTTGTTGTTACGGGTATATTCAATGGTGAGATTAACAGAATGGTTTTTCACGGCTTTCGGATCAATGTTTCCGTCATTCTCGTCCCCGTTCAGGATAAAATAAAAAGAAGCATCCTGATTGTTCATGGTGTGTGACGGAGTAATCTGGAAGGTTTCCTTGGGAGTTTCGCTGATGGTGATGCTGTTCGTTTCAAAGGAGTAGTATCCTTGGGTCGTCAACCCATTTCCTTCAAGTCTGATTTTGTCAATAACGGCCTGTGCCATATCTCCTTCACCCTTTATGTTTATCTTTAATAGTGACAAAACGTGCTTAAATGAATAATCGCCCGAAAAGGCCACATTGCCAAGGTCGGTATCGTAGGAAAGCTTCCTGGATGCTACTAGAAAGTCATATTGGTCAATATTTTCCCAAGTCCCGTTCTGGCTGTCGAGAGAAGGCATTTTTATATTTTCCTTACTTTCGGCTTTGGAACCGGAGTGGGGATAATATGCGTAAAAAGTATGTTCCTGGTTTTTATCTTTCCAAAAGACACTCTTTTCTGTAGTCCAGGAAGTTCCATCGAATATCCAGCGGACGGCGCTGTCATTGTCCATAAAAACACCTATATCATCGGTTTTACTAAAACTAGCGATGGCATTTTCATGATCTTGCAAGTAGCGTGCTCCGGAAACTGTTTTCCCGATTCTTGCCATAATGGATACCGTGTACTCTTTTTCTTGTGATTGCTCTAGTTCCTCACTACCTTGGCAGGCAGAGAAGTACATGATCGTCAATAGCGATACATACAGTGATCTTTTCATTCTTTTATTTTATAATAGTGAGGGACAAAACATCAGCTTATCCGTTAAAATTAAAATGAGGACAAGTTGAATTGGTCGAGGATTAAAGCATGTCTGCTTATTGTCGGTAAGAAATTAAACTTGTGTTCGGCTGCGAAAATAATTCATTCTTAGCAAAAAGAAAAACAAAATGATAAAAAGATGAAAATTAAATGTGTTATGCCGGCAACAGCATGAACATTCTTACCGGTATATTCCCATAAAAATAGTGGAAGGCAATCTTTTGTTTAACGCTTTAGGCTGACTATGACTAAATCTTACCTGTAAATTATTTCCTTCCATTCTTCCACAGTACGTGTAAGGGAAGAAAAATTCACCCCGATACAGACTATTTTACGGTCATCGGTCAAATAAGATCGGGCATAGCCTTTCTCTGCTATTTGCTGTAAAGCCTCCTCTGCTGTTCCGTCCATCTTGAATTCGAAAATGTAAACATATTCGTCCATTTCCAATATGCAGTCCACTCGTCCGAAGCTCTGGCGATTCTCACAATGGATTGCACGGCAATAAACTCCTATCAAACGGAGAATCAGATAAAAAGTGTATTGGAAATGTTTCTCAGTCATATCCAATTCCTTCAAGGAAGCGTGAGAGTCATACGGGATGCTTGCAAGAAAGGCGGTCAGAGAATCACAAAAAGCGGAGGTGTTCCCTTGCTCAAGGCAAGTAACAGCATCGATAATCCAGCTGTTGACCTCTCCACCTCCGGGTTTCAAATAATGTGCTGCCAATACGGACAAGAACCCTTTACGCACCTCATTATTGGGAAAATCGAGCAGATAAGTTCCCATACGTCTATTATATTCTTTAATAGTGAGATATCCGCTCTGATAAATCATGGGTAGAGGCTGTTCCACATCAGCCTTATAATCCACAAACAAAGAGGGAACATAATAACGTCCGGCAAGTTCGTTTATCTGCTCGCGGCTGTGTTGCAGCAGACGAACCAAATAGGTGGGAGTACCTGTAGAGAACCAGTAATCACGAATTGCCATACTGTCAAAAGCATTAAGAATGCTGAACGGATTGTAAATGTCAGTCATCCTCTCTCCAAAATGATATCCGTCATATTGCCGTCTGAGAAGTTCCTTCATTTCTTTCACTGTGTACTGATATTTAGCAGCCAACTGTATGGTGGGTTCTTCGAAAAATGCTTCCAGCTCATTCTGGGTGATACCGCACAAGGCTTCGTACCGTTCATCCATACTGATATCCTTAGGCTGGTTAAATCCACTGAAAACACTTACTTGGGAAAACTTTGTTACTCCGGTCAACAATACGAATCTCAAGTATTGATCGGCTCCTTTAAAGGTAGAATAAAAGGATTTCAATATTTCCCGGTTATGGTTCTCCAACAGAACTTGCTTTCCATAATCATCATAAAAACAAGCTTCCGTATCTAATACATCCAAAATAGGTTTGTCATATTCATCAATCAGAACCACCGCACGCCGCCCTGTCTGTTCATAAGCCCGGCGAAGTATTTCAATGAAACGGGTTCCTATGGTTGTATAATTGGGATTCTTGCCATAAATATCTTCCCAGTTTCCTAAATAGCCTTCAATGGTAGCCTCCAGAATTCCGGGTTGTGTATACAGTCCTCCATTAAAGTCTATACGGAAGATAGGATACTCATACCAGTCCTTTTCCAATCCGTCGATTTCCAGTCCGGCAAACAAATCTTTGCGTCCCTGGAAATAACAGGCAAGGGTACTTACCAGCAGGCTTTTGCCAAAACGGCGTGGACGGCTCAAGAAATAAGTCTTGCCTTGTGTTACCAAGTTGTAAATCAAACCGGTCTTATCCACATATACATAGCCATCTTCACGGATTTGGTCAAAACTCTGTATTCCAATAGGGTATTTCATATTTTGTTGCGGTTCTAGAATGAATGATAAAACAAAGATATTAGTAAATGACAAACAAAGCAAATAAAGGATTTGTTTTTCTGCTTATGACAAGTTTTTCCGTTTCTTATTAATGGATAATCACCTGTTTCTGTCCATATATATTGGCATTCTGTCCTTTAAAGGATACTTTGAAAAGTATTTAGAATCTATCTATTCTGCAATAAGATATACTTCTTCTACTGAATTTGCTATATCATTGTTTGTCAGTGTTATACATATTCTCTAATGTGTATTAATATCTTTATACCATTGTAGTTTTGTATATTCTTCATTCAAGTCATTAAGTTCTCTCTGCATGATAAAAGTGGTCATACCTGAAAAGGCGGTGATAGGGAATGTTCCTTCTTCCGTAGCATAAAAAGGAGTATTTCTTTTGTAAACCACACATTGGCTGATACACTCTTGAAGTGCATTGTATGTATTTTCATCTGATAATGATTGATAATATTGAGCGAAATCAAAAAAATAGAATGGGGCTTTTAAAACTCCATCATAATTTTGAAGGTTACCGACTGGGAGAAAAGAGCCGGATGCTTCTGTATTGATCTGTCGTATCAAATTCGCTAAATTTGATAATCCGGCAGTTTTTATTATGCTAATGGTAGCAGAACGTTTATCGCCTTCCATCAAATTCCAATAATGAAAATAATTTTCTGCAAATTTTTGCAAATCAGCATTTTCTTCAAGCAGACAGGAAATACTGCCGGCATAGATAGGAGTAAATCCCGGAGATACTACTGGGGCAGAGGAAGCCATGATATATGCTGCTTTATTTCTTAATTCATAAGCCACCTCAATACCTGCCATATTACATGCTTCAAAGATTATGAATTCAAATAAATGGTCCGGGAGGGCCATGGCAAAATCTGTTATTTCCATTTCATTGTCATTATCGATGATGATAGACCGCGAGCCATTAACCAATGTATGTGGAGGAAGCCAGCCACTGCCATGGGAAAACACGATTAGACCGTAGCTTTTAGCAGGATAAAGCCGAGTTACGTCGTTTATAACTCGTTTAAGCACTTGGGGGGAGGCTGAGTTTTCTTGGTCATAGGTATGTATGGTAATATAGCCTTTCTCACTTTTTCCATCAATTTCCATCAATCGTGGAGAGTCCTTAAATGGTGTATCCTGATACACTATTATATTTCCATCTGTCCCGTCTTCCCATCCATTTTTAATTTGAACAAGTTTGTCATAGGTTTCGGCATCAAGATTATTATCTCCTCCCAGATAAACCAATAGTGTCCGTGCAGGTAAAACAACAGGGGTGTCATTTTCTTTATGACAGCCACATACTAATAACAGAAAACAGACAGCATATATATACTTCATACACAATATAATTGGATAAACGATTATAAAAACTAAAAGAGGGGAACATTTTGCCCCCCTCTTTTTTTATAAACAATGAGCGTATTAATTACTTGTCATTGTGCTTCTTAACTTGGATTTGGATAGTTCCAACAGAATGTCCACGATCATTCTTCCAAGTATGGTCGCAGATACCGCCCCACTTGTGATTTACACAAACTTCTACATCAATAGTAAATGGTTGAGCAATATCTTCACCATTGTTGATCCATGTGATAGTCTGCTTAGCATTATCAAGTTTGATCTTCTTCATGTTTTCAGCATCCAGTTCACTTCCGTCAGCAAAGTATGCCTTAGAAACCTTGAAGTTAACAGTTGTATTAACATCGAATACATTATGGTCAACTACCAGTTTCTTTGACCAACCAGCTTGATCACCTGTCTGAACCAAAGTATTATTCTTAGCCATATCTTTGTGATCATAGATAACATGGTTGTTATTGAATTGTGCCTGAGCACCTTCAGACCACAGATAATCTGACAAGAAGAATGCATCCTTCAATGATACTGTATTTTCAGCTTCCTGATACTTGTCATACAAAGGACCTGCTTCGTAAGCGTGGAATACCATCGGAGTTACAAATGCAACTTCAAATTCATCGATAACCACTGTAGAACGTCCATTTTCAGGAGCAGGAGCACCAGTATAAGTAGTAGTATGATCTTTAGCCCAAGGAGTATTGTTTACCATATTGATAGTATCGCAAGAGAAGTTATTGTAATCTTCTTTAGCATACTTGTTATGAGCATTGGCTTCCTTGTTGCAAGTACCATACAATCCGTCAACATCTTCATTGAAGCTTACTACGGCACGCATTTTGATCTTCTTCAAATCCTTAGCGTCAGCAGCATTGATCCAAGCACGTCCTTCGTCTGTAGCCTCCAAAGCGATATACCACTTGTTGTCTTTACCTTGATACAAACGGATGCCGGAATTGTGACCGTCAACTATCTTAGATGCGTTATTATGCTGGTCAACCAATTCGAATGACAAGGTAGCTCTAGCCCAATCCTTATCATGAGTCTGACCCTTATAAGGATTATAGTTGATCAAATCGAACTCGTCATTCAATACTGCAACCATTTCATAAGTTGTAGGAGCATCAAAGTTATCGTATCTACCGTGAGCAATGAAGTAAGAATCATCTACCCAGTTCAACTTAGTCTTTTCAGGAGCAACTACATCCGGATACTTCACATTGATAGTATAAGTAACATGGATGTCAGATAATCCCTTATGATCAGCATTTGGCTTGTATGTACCCTTAACAGTGTAAACGTCGTGATCGTCATGACGAGAGAATGCTGTATTCTTCACTGTAACGAACAACTGATTGTATTCTTCAGGTTTAAAGTTCGGATCTAATGAATAGTCTGCATTATCTTTTCCATCCCATGCATATACAGCGTGTTGTTTAGCCTCATCTGCTGTTGCAAATTCAGGAACGAAATCATAAGTCTTACGGAATTCGTCTTTACTCAACTGTACATCTTTATGGTTGAATATCTTATCCATATCCATGTCAAGAACTTGATTGATATGTTTCAGAGTGACGTCTTTTGTTTCTGTAATATTAATTTCAGGAACAACTGTCTTGCGTACAATGTGAATCTTGATGATTGCTGTTTTAACTACATTACCATTGTCTTCACCCGGTGCTACCAGTTTCACACGAACAATAGGAGTTCTGTCTATAGCAGCTGTGTGGCTGGCATCAGTTTCTGCGCCCCAAATCGGGTCCGGAGTTTGTTTTACTGTAGCAACACCATCTTTGGTAACATCCAAATAACGTTTTGTCTGGTTAACGCCATCATAATAGAAGTCAACCGGTTCAAACACCAATGAATAGTCATCAAAACCATTCTCCATCAAAGGATACTGAGCGTCTTGGGCTCTACCCATACGTTTGTCAAAGAATGAAGTTACGATGTCCTTCAAATTTTTTGAATGTCCATCACCTGTATAGTTCAATTCTACAACAATACGTTCTGCATCATCTTTAGATTCAGCATCTCCTTTATATAACTGGTTTTCAGCATTGGCTTCGAACTTAGCTTTATCTGCTTGATAAGCCTTCAATTTAGCCTCTTCAGTACCGGTCGGATTCAAGGTGTTAAGATAATATTCATCTTTGATGAATTCTCTATAATTTACCTTGTTAGGAGCAATTGCATTTTTAATCTGAGCAGGAGCGTTAGTTTGGTCAAATGCATCAGCTACTTTAACCAAATGTACGTTTTTCTGCAAAATTACTTCATGCTTGGCGGGAACAAAATCAGAATGAACGATTTGGTCATTGTTCTTAATTCTCAATGAATATACTGTTCTTTCGTCCAGATTAGATTGTTCAGCAAAAGCCCAGTCCTTTACACGGAAGTTTAACATACCATGTCCTTCTTTATAAGATTCAACGGTAATTTTTCCATCAGTGTACAGTTTTTGTCCAGCGTTGAACAATTCCCAATTCTTGTTATTCGTATTGTAGTTCCATATTTCAGCAGTATCACGAACAAATCCTACCACTTCCATATCTTTGAATGATACGCTGTTAGGATTTACCTGATACTTCACGTCTGCCTTACCTGAGTAAACGATTTTAAATGTGCTAAAGTTATTTGTACCCCAATCTGCACCTGTAATCTCTGTTTTACCTGCCACACTATCAGTAACGATGGTAGGGAAATGGATTCTGGCAGCTTCACCTTCAGAAAGGAAAGTAGGGATAAACTTAACTCCGCTAACTACAGAAGTAGCTTTAGGCATACTGATAGTCTTTTAGTGCCATCAGCATAAGTAATAACTAATTCATAAGCTGATTCACCTTCTTCTACTGATACTACATAATCATCAGCAGAAGTACCTGGAGTACCAGAGTACCTGGTTTGCCCGGTTCACCTTGTTCTCCTTTTGCACCATTGTATAATTTAATGGTCTCTCCATCACTGAATTTGATTTCATAACCACCATTACCATCAGTGAACGGAGTACAGCTTTCGACATATTTGCCTGAGCCTACTTTGTCTTCAAGGGCCTTGATTGCATCTTTCACATTGGATATTTCTTGATCCAAGCGGTCGATGTCGTCATCGTAATCCTTACAAGATACAAATGTTCCTGTTGAAGTGACCATAAGGGCTCCAAACAGGATTGCACTTAAAAATTTTTTGTTCATAATAGAAAAACTTTAAATTTATAAATTTAAAAACTCAAAATGTTATTGTTATAAAAGGACTTTAAATCTTTTTCTGTGTCCGGATGGTGCTTTATATAGGAACTGCAAGGGAGATGCGCCTACAATTTTATGAAATGCGGCATAAAAAACACTTTGGGATGCAAAACCACACTTCCTAAAAAGAGAACTGGCTGAATACGTACCCTCTAGTAATAAGGACTTTGCATACTCAACACGATACTTGTTAAGGAGCTGCTTGAAATTGCATCCGAAGTAGTTGTTCACCGCATTACTCAGGTAGGTCGTATTCGTGCCGACTATTGAACTAAACTTTTCTAAAGAGAGTTTTGAATCCAAATATACTTTTCTGATTTCTAGGTTATACAAAATGCTTTTATAGATCTCAAAATCAACTTTTCTTCCGGGCGCTCCTTTCTCGGTAGACAGTGTATTCCACTGCCGTTCTGCATCTTTAAACAGCTTTTCTTTCTGCGTTGTAGTAGAAAGCTCATTGCTTTGCGTTTGAAATAGAGCATCCATATTTTAGTCAGTTTCTATAATAGCCATAATTTCATCGGACAAAAGTACCCATTTTACTCTATTCTGCAAGACTTTCCACTAAAAATCTTTATAAAATACAGGAATATTTTAAGAAATAGGAATATCTCTATATTCTTTACCTTACAAACAACCATAGAAAGCCCCATAGACCTATTAAAACAAGACATTACTTTCACTATACACCTTAATATAATAGCATAAGTACGCCGAAGAAGTTAAACTTATAACAGTCAAAATATAGCTTAGTCTCTATAAAGCGGAATCCAGAACTTGTAAATTATCCCTTTATTCAACAAAACAAACCAGAAAAGAACAAAATAATCCAATATAAATATGTCATTCATTTTCTAATTAAGAATTATTCAAACTCCCTAAACATGGGATTTTTTTTGTTCACCCCTAAATACATTTTAACTAATATAGCTTACCGTATCACTTCTATTAACTAAAATAGAAAAAAGATATTTAATAATCATTTTTACATTCATATAAAGACAATTTTATCACCTTTACACATCTTATCTATATATTTGGCTACCTTTGGACAAAAGTCACTATATTTGCGTTTATGAAAACATATACAAGCAATCACATCGTATTTTTTTCGCCTACACATACGTCTGCGAAAATAGCCCGTGCCATCGGAGAAAGTATAGGTATGGGCAGAAGAATAGAAATAGATCTCACTACGGATGAGAATAGTAGCCCGATAGAAATCAAAGATTCTATCACGATCATTGCAGTTCCTGTGTATGCAGGCAGGGTAGCCCCAATAGCATTGCAACGGCTACGAAGATTAAAAGGCAACAATGCTCCGGCTATCTTAGTCGCTGTATATGGTAACCGCGATTACGAAGATGCACTGGTCGAATTGAGAGATGAAACTATTCAATTGGGATTCACCCCACTGGCTGCCGGTGCCTTTATTGGTGAACACAGCTACAGCCGTCCTAATATGCCCATTGCAGAAGGCCGTCCGGATGTTACCGATTTACAGATTGCGGAACAATTTGGAAAAGACTGTCTGACAAAACTGGAGAAGGATGAAACATTATCCGATTTTTACCTAAAAGGAAACATACCTTATCGCTTTGTTGGCCCCTCTACTCCTGCCGCTCCAGTCTGCACTGAAGAATGCTTCGCCTGTGGCGAATGCATCGAAGTATGTCCTACTCATGCCATTGCTTTAAGCGATGAAGGAAAAATAGAAACAGAGATTACCAAATGCATCAAGTGCTGCGCTTGCGTAAAAGAATGCCCTAATGGTGCACGAGTTTTTGATACTCCTTACACCCCCATGCTACACCAAAAATGTGCGGCACGCCGTGAACCTGAACTATTTATATAATGAATAACAGAGATAAAAGAGTCCTGGTAGGAATGAGTGGCGGAATAGACAGCTCCGCCACGTGCATCATGCTGCAAGAACAAGGATATGAAGTGGTAGGAGTTACCATGAGAACGTGGGATGTCCCTTCCCGCTTTTCCACCCCCGGTCAAGATGAACCTGATGATGTACTGGAAGCAAGGGCCTTGGCAGAACGGTTGGGAATAGAACACCATGTAGCTGATGTGAGGAAAGAGTTCAAACAGATTATTGTAAAACACTTCATAGATGAGTATATGCAAGGAAGAACTCCCAATCCTTGTGTCCTTTGCAATCCGCTATTCAAAGAGCGAATTCTCTGTGAATGGGCAGACCAAACGAATTGCGCCCATATCTCTACCGGGCATTATTGCAGACTGGAAGAACGGAAGGGAAAACTGTATATAGTAGCGGGAGATGACCAGACAAAAGACCAATCCTATTTTCTATGGAAACTTCCTCAGGAGATACTTCAACGTTTTCTCTTTCCACTGGGAACTTATACCAAGCAGGAGGTACGGGAATATCTCCGACAAAAAGGATTCGAAGCGAAAGCCCGTGGAGGTGAAAGTATGGAAATCTGCTTTATAGAAGGGGATTACCGAAACTTTCTGCGTTCGCAATGCCCGGATATTGACACCCAAGTAGGACCGGGATGGTTTGTAAATAGTAAAGGAGTCAAGATAGGTCAGCACAAAGGCTTTCCTTATTATACAATAGGCCAACGGAAAGGATTGGAAATCGCTTTGGGGCATCCAGCATACGTACTACGCATCAATGCAGAAAAGAATACAGTCATGTTAGGAGATGCCGAGGAACTTAAAGCAGAATATATGTTGGTAGAGGACTATCATATCACAGAAATGCAGGATTTACTGCAATGCAAGGACTTGTCAGTACGTATCCGCTATCGCAGCAAGCCTATTCCGTGTCAAGTGCTCGTATTAGATGAAAAACAACTATTGGTCCGTTTCCTTTCCGAAGCATCCGCCATCGCTCCCGGACAATCAGCCGTTTTTTACGAGGGGAAACGAGTATTGGGAGGTGCATTCATAGCTTCACAGCGCGGCATCCGAAAAATTGCCGCAGATAACCAAGATAAATTTTAGATGATGAAAACATATATCGGATATCTTATTTTCATGTGCAGCTTATTATTATGCAGTTGCCAACAGACCACAAGCAATCCTCGTTTCTACGACGAGGGCGTATCGCAAGAACTGGCAACACTGCGCAAACAGGAGATTAAGGAGTTGAAGTATAAGCTATATTTCTCCATTCCTGAACAGAAATCAGTACCGGTAAATGGAGAGATTACCATTGAATTTAATCTGGATGCACCGCAAGAAATTATTCTCGACTTCAGAGAAAAGCCTGAAAAAATAAAATCGGTATCCGTCAATGGACAAACTGCCCGTTATGAATTCCATAACGAGCACATCATCCTACCTGAAAAAAACATAGTAGAAGGAAAAAATAATATCACGATCAAATTTATTGCCGGAAACCAGTCGCTAAACAGAAATGATGAATTTCTGTATACGCTATTAGTGCCAGACCGTGCCCGTACCTTATTCCCTTGTTTCGAACAGCCGAATCTGAAAGCCACATTTTCCTTACGACTGGATATACCAACAGAATGGAAAGCTGTTTCCAATACCTATATTACTAAAGAAGAAACAAAAGGCAACTGCAAAACAGTAACTTTTGCCCCAACTGAACCATTAAGCACTTATCTTTTTTCCTTTGTCACCGGTAAATTAGAACATCAAGAATATATAGAAGGTAACCGGAAAATCTCAGCATATTACCGCGAAACAGATTCTAAAAAAGTAGCTCAATTAGATACCATCTTCAAACAAGTGACCGCTTCGCTGAACTGGCTGGAAGAATATACCAATGTTCCCTATCCTTTTGCCAAATACGATTTTATTATCTTGCCGGGATTCCAATATGGAGGTATGGAGCACACAGGCGCCACCTTATATAATGACACGCAAATGTTCCTAAGCGAAAATCCCACTCCGGATGAAGAACTTCGCCGAACCCAATTAATCGCCCACGAAACCGCCCACATGTGGTTCGGAGATTTAGTAACGATGAACTGGTTTGATGATGTCTGGACTAAAGAGGTATTCGCCAATTATTTTGCAGCTCTGATTACCGAACCATTATTCCCGCAAGTCAATCACCAGCTGAATTGGATGAAGACTTATACAGCCGCATCCTTGTCAGAAGACCGTACACCCGGAACCACTGCTATCCGGCAACCGCTAGATAACCTTCAAAATGCAGGATTAATTTATGGACAGATCATTTATAACAAAGCTCCTGTCATGATGGTAAAACTGGTGGAATCAATGGGAAAAGAAGCATTTCGGGAAGGGATTCAAGAATATTTAAAAACTTACGCTTACGCCAACGCTACTTGGGATGACTTGATACAAATTCTAGACAGTAAAACAGAGCAAGATCTAGCCGCTTTCAGCGATGTATGGGTAAACCAAAAAGGAATGCCGATAATCAAATTCGAAATATCAGACAAACAGTTGACCATACATCAGCAAGATCCATATCAAAGAGGATTAAACTGGCCTCAAAAATTCAATATCACCCTTTGCGGAACAAGGGACACAACGATAGAAGCCAGTCTGACAGACAGCTTATGCCGTATTACGTTACCCTTTACCCCCACCCGTATTCTGCCCAATACGGACGGGAGAGGATATGGTTTGTTTGTTCCTGACAACAACAGTCTCCATTGGCTGCTGGAACATTGGCAAGAAATAGACAATGAAACAACCCGACAGGCAGTTTTAATGATGATGCATGAAAATTATCAAGCAAAAGGAATTCCGAATACTGCATGGATGAATGCATTACTCAACGGAATACATTGTGAAAAGAACCCGTTGATAGCTTCAACATTAACCAATTACCTGTCCTCTCCTCTGCAAGAGATATCTTCGGCAGAACGTGATAAAATAGAAAATGAGCTTTATAAACTCAACCATTCTCATCCGATTCCTTCTTGTCGCATCCAGTTATTACGCCTTCTGATTACAGAAGCAGCAAGTCCGACTATGATTCAGTGCCTCTATTCCTTATGGGAAACCGAAAGAGTCCAACAATTAAATGAAAGAGATTACACTGCATTGGCCTACGAACTGGCCTTGCGCATACCTGAGCAAGGAAAAGAAATACTTCAGACACAACGCCAACGCATCCACAATCCGGACCGTCTACGCCAATTCGATTTCATATCACGTGCGATGACTGCCGATACTTTAAAATTGGACAGTTTATTCCGATCTTTATTGCAAGCGGAAAACAGAAGGATTGAGCCTTGGGCAGCTACAACCTTAAGCTATCTGAATCATCCTACAAGACAAGATTATGCGGTGAAATATATCCGTCCGGCATTGGAAAAACTGACAGAAGTTCAACGCACCGGAGATATCTTTTTCCTCGCAATTGGGTCGGGGCTTTATTAAGGAATCACGATAGCGAAGCGGCCTACAAAGAAGTAGAAGCTTTTTTATCGGTTTATCCCGACTATCCGCCTTTATTAAAAAACAAAATACTGCAAGCGGCTTATCCTCTTTACAGAAAATATGCAGATAAGAAAAAATAAACTGAAAGAATCAAGGATTCATTACACCTTGATAGACAGCATGGCGTAATGTACCCTTTTCATCATCGCTATCATAGTCCCAGTACATAGCCCCCAGCATCCCTTTCTGATGCAGGAACTGGCACTTGAATGCGATGGACTGGGCATTCTCATAATTAACGACCACATGTCCTTGCGAATTTATCATATAAGGAACTTGTGCCGCACTATCCCAACAACTCTGTAAAGAATCCAAAACGATAATATGACGATAATCCAATAATTCTGGAGCTTCATTAGTCCCATGCCCATAGAACGGAATACCCAATACCAAGCGTCCGACAGGAAAACCTGCGGCAACATGGGCGGCAACCGCATCCTCGCAAGACCATTCCTCAGTCATTTCCGAACGGTACAAGGCCGAATGGTGATTAGAGATTCCTCCATATCGTATGTCATGATATTGACATAATCCACATAAGGTTCGACAGCCTTTAAGTTGTAATATTTGGCACCTGCCTGTGTAGCAATGGTCAGCAGTTTGTCTTTACCGATAGCATGGCGTATATCCTTCATCAACAAAGAAAAGTTATCAGTATCTTCCGGCGAAAAAGATACACCGGCAGTTCCTATACCGGGATATTCCCAATCTATATCAATTCCGTCCAAATCAAACTGGTCTATCACCCGTTTACAATCTGCGGCAAACGCCATACGTGTACTATCTGTCTGTGCCATCTCACTAAACCGACTGCTTCCCCACCCGCCTACGGACAGCAAAACTTTCAAAGACGGTTTTTTCACGCAGCCCCACTACCATTTGCAAACGTGGTTCATTATCTATACGTATTCCTTTGAAATTATCTGTAACATGCCCGAACGCATAATTAATATGAGTCAAACATGCCGGATCAGGCGTACTTTCTCCCCATGAGGTGACATATGCCAAAACCACATATTTCGATTCATTCTCCGCTACCTCAATCTGCGAAGACCGCTTTTTGTCCTGACAGGCAACCATCAGCAGCAAAAAGGAAAGACCTGCTATTAATTTAAAGGTTCTCATACATAATAAAAGAGTTTAAAACAATGAGAGCTATCCGATTTATCTGTAACCGGCAGCAAACTCTTTTGAAATCGAATTATTCAAACTCATACAAACATCGGCACTGAAATCCTTTCCACAACGAATCACATGGTCCCAGTCATCTTCCGACAGTTCATCCAAATCATCCCGGCGGATACGATATTTTAGCAATCCGAAAACTACTCCGGCGTTAAAATTATCTCCGGCTCCCACCGTACTGACAGTCTGCAAAGGATCCACTTCATAATGCTTTTTTATATTCTTTGTATACAGGCGAATTCCTCTTCCACCATGCGTGCAAATAAAATGCGGACAATAAAATTCAATCTTACTTTTATAAACCTTATCCGCATCTGTCAAACCAAACATATTCTCAAAATCCTCAACGGAGCCGCGAATGATATCAGCATATTCAAAATTCTCAAGAATAACAGGAAGCAGCTTTATCGCCTCGTTCTTGTGAGTACTGCGGAAATTCACGTCATAATAAATGATAGCCCCTTTTTCACGAGCTTTATCCAACAGTTCTTTCACCTTATCACGCAATTGAGGCGTTACAGCATAATAAGAGCCGATCATCACAATGTCATCCCGATGTATTTCAGGCATTGTCACATCCAGCCTCAACCGTGGATAATCTTTATAAAAAAGATATTCAGCATCATTCTGTTCATTCAGAAAAGCTAAAGACACAGGTGACTTTCCTTCAGGAAACACGTTCACATGATCTGTGCTTACTCCATTCTCTCGCATAAACTTCAGAATGATATCGCCCACTTTGTCATTTCCCGTTTCACTGATAAAAGTTACATTGACTCCCAAACGCCCCAATGAAATAATTCCATTGAAAACCGAGCCACCGGGAACAGCTGCCGTAGGTTGGCTATCTTTAAAAAGAATATCCAGAATGGTTTCACCTATACCTATTACTTTTCTCATTTTTATATTTACAATTTATATACATAGAACCGGAACACAAAGGACACAAATCCTTTAATAAAATTTTATTTGTATTATTTGTGTCCTTTGCGTTCCGGTTCTATTTTATTTTACTTACTTAACTCGCGTGAACGCTCACCTAAGTACCCTCCATGATGGCGTTTGCTATACTCTTCGATGGTAAAACCGGTCTTTTTCATGGTTTCCACTACCAAAATATCACCTATCACGGTCATAACTGTAGTTGAAGTTGTGGGGGTCATACCCAAAGCACACACTTCATCAGGATGCCCGGTGCATAAACAAATATCAGACTCCCGGGCCAATGGACTATCCGCATTTCCGGTAATAACAATATATTTCAAATTTGGGTTCAAATTATGTGCAAGTTGTGTCAGTTCCACAATTTCACGGGTTTTTCCTGAATTAGAAATCAGAAGCAGCAAATCATTCTCCTGCAAAATCCCCAAATCCCCATGTTGGGCTTCGCTGGGATGTAAAACACTGCCGGAATACCTGTAGAGCAAAAAGTCGTAGCTATATTCATAGCTATCTGTCCGGCCTTACCCATACCGGTAGTCACCAGCTTTCCTTTTTTACGGTGTATTTGCTCAACTATCAATTCCACTGCTTTCTCATAAGCATCAGTTATAGGAATATTCAAAACAGCCTGAGCCTCTTTCTGCAACAATTCGTGTATAGATGTCATCATAATAGGTTACATGAATATTATTTAAGTAGTTCGGTTAGTTCTCTCAAGTCATTGGCAACAGCAAAATAACTGTTCAACGGATGATGGGCAAAATGCTGCCTCTCCAATCCGGCCAAAAAGTCGATAATGCCATTCCAAAAGCCATTTATATTATAAAAAATTACTTTTTTACGATGATAGTCCAGCGTAGCGGCCGCCATTACATGAAAAACCTCATCCAGTGTACCCACTCCTCCCGGCAAAGCTATCACTACATCCGATTCATTCAACATCACATCTTTACGGTCACTCAAATTATCCGTACGGAAAGTCACATCCACCAAATCGCTGGCTCGTCCACGTTCTTCCAGCTTGGTCGGAATAACTCCCATTATCATCGAACCGTTGTCTTTGGCTGCCTTGGCAATACATTCCATCAATCCGATATTAGCACCTCCATACACTAACGTCTTCTTGTTTTGTCCCATCCAAACGCCCAACTCACGTGCTTTTTCAAAAAACACAGGCTCTATATTCTCGGATGCGGAACAGAAAATAGCAATTTTATCCATCATCTTGTTTTCTGTTAGTAAATACAAATATCTGCATTTTTTGAAGAACGGCAATAACTTTTGTTGTATTTTTGCCAACCGAAACTTATTTGAAGCAAAAAAACAATGTCATACAATACTTTCACCTTGCCTAACGGACTGCGCATTATTCACGCTCCCAATCAGTCTAATGTAGCCTATTGCGGCTTTGCCGTCGATGCCGGAACCCGTGATGAAAACGAACAGGAACAGGGAATGGCCCATTTCGTGGAACACCTTATCTTTAAAGGAACACAAAAAAGACATGCATGGCACATCCTGAACCGCATGGAAAATGTAGGCGGAGATTTAAATGCATATACGAATAAGGAAGAAACAGTGATATACAGTGCTTTTCTGGTAGAACACTTCTCACGGGCAGCAGAACTGCTGGCAGATATTGTATTTCACAGCACCTTCCCACAACATGAGATTGACAAAGAAGTGGAAGTGATTATTGATGAAATACAAAGTTATGAAGACAGTCCGTCAGAACTGATTTTTGATGATTTCGAGGAATTGATTTTTCCCAATCATCCTTTGGGAAGGAATATTTTGGGCAAACCGGACTTATTGCGTAGTTTCAAAAGTGAACACGCCTTGAATTTTACTTCCCGTTTTTACAAAGCTACCAATATGATCTTTTTCATTCAAGGCAATATAGACTTTAAGAAAGTGATACGCACCATAGAGAAAGTGACAGCCGACATCCCTTTTTCCATTACCGAACGCCAACGGACAGAACCTTTTCTCTATATTCCTAAGACATTGACACTGAATAAAGAAACACATCAAGCCCATGTAATGATAGGTAGCCGGGGATATAATGCATATAATGAAAAACGAACCGGACTTTACCTGCTGAACAATCTGCTGGGAGGACCCGGTATGAACAGCCGGCTGAACGTTTCCTTGCGCGAACGCCGGGGGCTGGTCTATAACGTAGAAGCCAATCTGACCTCATACACAGACACAGGAGTGTTCTGCATCTATTTCGGAACAGATCCGGAAGATGCAGACCGTTGCATCGGACTAGTTCATAAAGAATTGAAAAAACTGCGTGACAGCAAACTAAGTTCCTCACAACTGAGTGCAGCAAAAAAACAGATCATCGGACAAATAGGAGTTGCCGGAGACAATTTTGAGAACAATGCATTGGATATGGGAAAAACGTTCTTGCACTATGGTAAATTTGAAGGTCCGGAAGAAGTATTCAAACGGATAGAAATGCTGACAGCAGAACATCTGTGGGATATCGCCAATGAAATGTTCGATGAAAATTATCTTTCAACCTTGATATACCTATAAAAACAGGAAATCACCCTAAATTTCAAACATTACATTTCTCACAAATAAAAATCTAATTGTATTTTTGTAAAAATACCTTTAACTAATATCATTAATTTATGAAGAAACTTCAACTATGCATTTTAGGAAGCTTATTCGCAGCTTCCTTACAAGCACAGAGTACAGATTACACCAAAGGACTGAGCATCTGGTTTGATACCCTAATAATTTGGACGGACGCGCTTCCTGGTATTCTCCTGCAACAGACAAAGCATGGGAAAACAACTCACTCCCCATAGGAAACGGCAGTTTGGGAGGTAATGTTATGGGATCTATAGCGGCAGAACGAATCACTTTAAACGAAAAGACACTATGGCGCGGAGGGCCGAACACAGAAAAGGGAGCAGCTTATTATTGGAACGTAAATAAAGAGTCGGCACACCTGTTATCCGAAATCCGCCAAGCATTCACAGACGGTAACCAGAAAAAAGCAGAAGAACTTACCTGCAAAAACTTCAACGGACTGGCCGATTATGAGCCAAGCCGTGAAACACCTTTTCGCTTCGGCTCCTTTACTACATTGGGAGAAGCTTACATCGAAACCGGTTTAAGTGAAATCGGTATGACCGATTATAAACGCATCCTGTCTCTTGACTCGGCCATGGCAATAGTCAGTTTTCGCAAAGATGAAGTGAACTACGAGCGTAAATACTTCGTTTCCTACCCCGACAGCGTAATGGTACTGAAGTTCACAGCCGACCGTCCCGGCATGCAAAACCTGATATTCAGCTATGGCAGCAACCCTGAAGCCATAGGTGATATCAAAACAGACGGTCCCAATCGTTTGCTCTATACCGGTCGCCTCAAAAACAACCAAATGAAATTTGCTCTCCGCATACAAGCCATAAACAAAGGAGGAAGCCTGAACACGACTGATGGCAAATTCATTGTCCGCAATGCGGATGAAGTCATTTTTCTGCTGACCGCAGATACCGATTATAAACTCAACTTCAATCCAGACTTCAAAGACCCCAAGACGTATGTCGGTCCTGATCCGGACCAAACAACCCTGGCCATGCTAGACGCTGCCGCTGCCAAAAATTACAACGAATTATGCGAGCGACACAAAACGGACTATACCCAACTGTTTGGCAGAGTCAAACTACAACTGAACCCTCATGCTCCTATGACCTTGCAATATCCTGCCGTTACAGATCTTCCCACCCATCAACGTCTGGCACGCTATCGCAAAGGAAATCCGGACTACCGGCTGGAAGAAATCTATTATCAGTTCGGACGATACTTATTAATTGCCAGTTCACGCCCCGGCAATCTCCCGGCCAACCTGCAAGGAATGTGGGCCAACGGGGTAGATGGCCCATGGCATGTAGATTACCATAATAATATCAATATCCAGATGAACTACTGGCCTGCTTGCTCCACCAATCTGAACGAATGTGTATGGCCTTTGATAGACTTCATCCGTACCTTGGTAAAACCGGGAGAAAAAACAGCCCAAGCCTATTTCGGCGCACGCGGATGGACAGCCTCCATATCCGGAAACATTTTCGGATTTACCTCCCCTTTGACCGATGAAAATATGTCCTGGAACTTTAACCCGATGGCAGGTCCCTGGCTGGCAACTCACATTTGGGAATACTATGATTACACCCGAGACAAAAAATTCCTGAAAGAAGTAGGCTATGATCTTATCAAGAGCAGTGCCAACTTTGCTGTAGACTATTTATGGCATAAACCGGACGGGACCTACACTGCTGCTCCTTCAACTTCTCCCGAGCATGGACCTGTAGACCAAGGAGCTACTTTTGTACACGCTGTAGTCCGCGAAATATTGCTCAACGCCATTGATGCCAGCAAAGCACTGGGTGTCGATTCCAAAGACCGTAAACAATGGCAATATGTACTGAAACATCTTGTACCCTATCAAATAGGACGTTATGGTCAGTTAATGGAATGGTCAACAGACATAGACGATCCCAAAGACGAGCATCGTCACGTCAACCATTTATTCGGACTGCATCCGGGCCACACCCTTTCACCAATTACTACTCCCGAATTAACCAATGCCGCCAAAGTTGTTTTAGAACACCGCGGTGACGGAGCTACCGGCTGGAGCATGGGATGGAAACTGAATCAATGGGCACGTCTGCAAGACGGCAACCACGCCTACAAACTATTTGGCAACTTACTAAAAAATGGAACTTTGGACAACTTATGGGATACCCATCCGCCTTTCCAGATTGACGGTAACTTTGGCGGAACTGCCGGTATCACAGAAATGTTGTTGCAAAGTCACATGGGATTCATCCAATTACTCCCAGCCTTGCCAGACGCATGGAAAGAAGGTTCTGTCAAAGGGCTTTGTGCCAAAGGTAACTTTGAAATTGACATTATCTGGCAGGATGGGAAATTAAAAGAAGCCGTCATTCTGTCCAAAGCCGGTGAGCCCTGCAATCTGAGATATGGTAACCTGACTTTTACCTTTAAGACAACTAAAGGAAAGACATATAAAGTAATGGTTGAGAATGAAAAACTGAAAAAAATCCCCTTATAAGAACAAAAAACAGTCAGACAAATCCCCCCTCATTTTTCAATCTATTTTGTCATTCTGAACACTATGTTATCTTTTACATCTGTTCAGAATGACAAATTATATATAATATCACAGCCATTCGGTTATCAATATCCTCTTTTCGCTTTGAATTTCAAAACCTATTTCTTATATTTGTACAAATATTTGTTTTTAAGACCTTATCTGAATGAGAAAAACCGTCTATGTAATCCTGGTTCTATGTTGTTTTATCATAAAAGCTTATTCCATCAACCGTCCTTATTATCATTTTAAACAACTTTCTATTAAAGAAGGGCTTCCAACCTCTATTATATCCCTATACGATGACAAAAACGGTTCATTATGGGTCGGAACCACTCAGGGAATATATCGTTTCAATGGAGAAAAAATCAAGAAATATAATCTACCGTATTTATTACGTAAAAACAGCCATTACATCAACGATATTTTCGGAGATAATGAAGAGCGGATATGGGCGGTCACCTCACAAGGAATCAGTTATTATGAATATGAGAAAGATTCCCTGCAAATTTTTCTGCGACATAATCAGCCGGTAAAAGCTTCCATTATAACAACTGAAGGAAGCAAGCTGCTGATACCTGTAACCGACACATTGCTTGTATATGAAAAAGAATTAAAACATTCCAAAGCAATCCCTTTAAAAACAACAGGAATCCATATTATCAAGATGGAGCCTTTCAACTCCACTCATTACCTGATAATAAACAATGCATGGGAAATAAAGCTATTAAATAAACATACAGGAGAAATAACTGATTCTCCATTCGGTGAATCATCCAATGCATACGATCTATATAAGGATTCCTCCGGACGTTACTGGGTTTCCTTCTACGGGCAAGGAGTAAAATGTTATAATCAGGATGGACAACTGCTGACCTCCTATAATACCCGTAATTCAAACTTGAGCAACGATATCGTTCTTGATATAACAGAATGGGATAAAGCCATTTGGCTGGCAACAGATGGCGGCGGAGTGAATATAATCTATCCGGACACTCATGATATTCAAATCTTATCAAACAAAGAAAACCGGCAATTCCCTGCCAATTCAGTCACATGCCTATGCCACAGCAACAACCACATGTGGATAGGTATGGTGCGGGAAGGCGTACTAGGAGCAGAAAAAGGTTTTATCACTACCTATACCAAAGCTGCACAAAACCCAGCCTCAGGCTTGTCCGACAAATGCCCCTTATGCCTATGGGAAGATAAAGACGGACGGATCTGGATTGGTACGGACGGAGGCGGTATCAACTGCTTTGACCCGCAAACGGAACGTTTTACCCACTATCCGCAAACATTGGGAGAAAAAATAGTATCCATTTGCCCTTTATCCGAAACCGAACTGCTAGCATCCAGTTTTTCAAAAGGAATCTTCCGCTTCAATAAAAAGACAGGAAACTACCAGCGCTTCTCTCTTCCGGACAAAGATGCAGAAGCAAAGCTGGCAAGCTCCAGTGCACCCACCAATATACGAGTTAATGATCGGAACGAAATAGAACTATACGGTAATGCTTTTTACCGATATATTCCCGGAAGCCAACAACTTATTCCCATCCACTTCAAGAACAAACAATTACAATATTCCTGGATCTATATTGGAAAATACCGTACTTATCCATTTTTTCATGACCGAAACAATGTATTCCAATACAACAAAGAGAAAAACGAATACGAAACCATAGCTTATGAGAAAAATAACCAGATATTAGCTGCAAGCATTGATTCTTTAGGGACTCTATGGATAGCCGAACCTAATGGAGTCACCAGAATTCACCTGCCCTCAAACCGTAAAGAGCCATTAAAGCTACCCGATGGAAATGACGTAATCACTTCTTTAGTCATTGACCATGAAGGCATCGTATGGATGGGGTCATTGGGAATCATATACGCTTATAATCCACATAAAAATCATTTTGTCATCTACAATGAGATGGACGGCATATTACCTAACGACTTTTTAGCCAAACCTGCATTGGTGGCAAGTGACGGCAACATATACATGGGTGGCTCCGAGGGATTGGTACGAATCAACAAAGCTTTAAAACCAGCTTCGGCTCCACCTCTCATCACACTTAAGTTACAAGAAATAGCATTGAACGGCACAACAGTTCACTTCATCCCCCGATCAACTATGGAAATTCCTTATAATTTCTCCTCCCTAAAAATACATACACAACTGGAAGGGGGAAATGTATTTCACAAGCGCATCTACCGGTTCCGTATAAAAGGGCTGAACACAGAATACACAGAAACATCCCGTCCCCATCTTGTTTTACATACCATTTCTCCGGGCGACTATAAAATAACGGTTCAATGTACACAGAACGATGGTAGCTGGAGTCCTGAATTCACTTTGCTGAAATTCACTGTCCTTCCTCCGTGGTGGCAACAATCCTGGTTCATCCTATTATGTGCGGTCATCATCATTCTTTTCATTATCTATATCATAAAAGCTCACGACCGTCAACTGAAACGGAAATACAAGGAACAGGAACGTACCATCTACAAGGAAAAAGTGAAAGCTTTGATCAATATCAACCATGAACTGCGTACCCCTTTAACCTTAATTTATACACCGTTGAAACAACTTACAAACAGCAAACAAATCCCCTATGAACTCCGTGGCAAACTATATGGTGCGTTCAAGCAAGCACGACAAATGAAAAACATCATTGACATGATTCTGAATATGCGCAAGATGGAAGTAGAGAAAAATATCCTGCGCATGTCTTCCACGCCCTTCAACGAATGGTTGCAAAGTATCCTAAATGATTTCAAGGATGAACTTTCGTTACGTAATATCTCATTGGCATTTACTCCTGACACTACCATAGAAACTATGTATTTTGACCGCAGTCAATGTGAAATCGTCGTTAACAACCTATTGACAAATGCCTATAAATTCAGCGAAGAAAATTCTACTGTCACTGTTTCCACTTACCTCGAAGGTAATGGAAGCCGTGTACGGGTAACTATAAAAGATGAGGGAATAGGTCTTCAAGAAGAAGATATAGCCAATTTATTCACTCGCTTCTATCAGGGTAAACATAGCTTTCAAGGTAACGGAATCGGCTTGTCATACGCCAAACAACTGGTAGAAATGCACGGAGGCATCATCGGAGCCCAAAATAATGAAACCAAAGGAGCGACTTTCTTTTTCACATTACCGTATAGACAGGAAGCCGCCGACATTCAATCTACACCTCAAACCTATTTGAATGATGCATTGCATCTATCAGCCGACATCGATTACAAACAACCTCAACAAGACAGCATAGAGAAATTTCATTCTATTCTAATAGTGGAAGATGATCGCGACTTATGTAATTACCTGATTTGCAACCTACAAGTTCTGTTTGAAGAAGTGTATGAAGCTCATGATGGCATGGAAGCTCTTCCTATCCTTACGTCACAACGCCCCCAAATTGTATTAAGTGATGTCAAAATGCCCCGCATGAACGGATTTGAACTATGCCGCTATATCAAACAAAAACCAGACTTAAACTATATGCCTGTGATACTGCTTACTTCCTGTGTCGATGACGCCAGTATAGAAGAAGGATACAAAACAGGAGCAGAAGCCTATATAACCAAACCGTTTGACATGGATTTACTTTCTATCCAGATACAGAATATCATGCATAATCACAACATCGTGAAAAAGCACTATGCCACCATAGATATCCCTATACCCAAACAAGAAAATCTGAATCACATCAATGAGCAGCTGATGCTTCAATTCAGCCGCATTGTCAATGAAAATATCAGCAATGTGGATATGGATGTCAATTTCATAGCAAAGCAAATGGGAATGAGCCGTGCGTCACTCTACAACAAGACTAAAGGAATGATGGATATAGGCATCAGTGAATACATCATAAAATGCCGTTTGGAATATGCCCGTAAATTACTAGATGCCACCACACTGTCCATAAGCGAAGTAGCAGAACAGTCAGGATTCAAGCATTCACGCAATTTCAGCACTGTATTCAAAAATGCAATGGGAATGAGTCCGTCCGATTATAGAAAAAAAGATTCCCGACCTTCTTGAAAACAGAAAGACCGGGAATACTTCATGCTATGTTAAATTTAGGTCAGATTAGGTTGTCAATCCTTGTAAATGTTACGAATAGGGTCATCATACTGAACTTGGAGACGTAATAATTCCGTCTTCAATTCTTTAACCAACTCTTCCGTTCCAGGTTGTCCGTAGATATTATGCATCTCCATAGGATCTTCCTGTAAATCATATAGTTCCCAACAGTCTATGTCATTATAAAAATGCATCAATTTATAACGTTCTGTACGTACACCATAATGGCGGCGGACAGCATGTTCAGCCGGGTATTCATAAAAATGATAATACAATGATTTACGCCAGTCAGGCACTTTCTCCCCCTTCAGCAAAGGCAAGAAAGAAACTCCATGCATATCTGCCGGTACCTCCACCCCTGCAAGGTCCAATATAGTAGGACCATAATCAATATTTTGCACCATTTCATCAACATCACCTTTCTTTCCTCCCGGCAAACGGACCAGCAAGGGGGTACGGAAAGACTCTTCGTACATGAAACGCTTGTCAAACCAACCATGTTCTCCCATATAGAATCCCTGGTCGGAAGTATAGACAATCATCGTATTTTCCATCAATCCGTTCTCTTCCAAATACTTCAAAACACGCCCCACATTACGGTCTATGGAATGGATAACCCGCATATAATCATGCATATATTGCTGATATTTCCACTCAGCCAAAGCCTTACCCGTTAACTTATCCTGTTTGAATTTGGCAATGATAGGATCATAATGCTTGTCCCAAACAGCCTTCTGTTCCGGATTCAGAGCATTATACATATTTCTGCCCGCTTCTTCCAGTCCCGTTGTGGTATGGATCTCATTCTCCTTGTCCGCCATCTTCAGGTCATACACCAAATCCATATCCTTTATAATGCTCATTTCCTGCTTGGATGCAGGAATTCTGCCTTCATATTTATCATAGAAGTTCTCTGGCATCGGATAAGTTACATCATCATACAAGTCAAGGTCACAAAGATCAGGCATCCAGGTACGATGAGGCGCCTTATGATGAATAAAAAGACAGAATGGTTTACTCTTGTCCCGGATGCTGTCCATCCAATTTATTGCCAAATCTGTCACAATATTGGTAGCATAGCCTTCCCTTTGTACCCGTTCGCCATTTTTAATAAATTTCGGATTATAATAATCCCCTTGTCCTATCAGGATGTCCCAATAATTAAATCCGGTAGGTTCAGATACCAGATGCCATTTACCGATCATAGCAGTCTGATAGCCATTAGCCTGAAGCAGTTTCGGGAAAGTCTGCTGGTTACCGTCAAATGTGGTGGTATTATCCGTAAATCCATTGGCATGACTATGTTTACCGGTCAGCATACAGGCACGGCTGGGACCACTCAGGGAGTTTGCCACAAAACTATTTGTGAAACGGACCCCTTCATTGGCTATCCGGTCAATATTGGGTGTCTGCATATAACGTTGGTCATATGCACTGATAGTCTGAAAAGAATGGTCATCACACATGATATACACAATATTCATGCTTTTTTTCTCATTCCCGTCGCTCTCTTTCTTTACCTTGCAGGAAGGCAGCGATGACAACATCGCTGCTCCCGTCAAAGAATACAATACACTACTGGTTATTCTATTCATTTTTATATAACTTTGGATTCATTCATCACTTCCTTACCAACCGGGATTCTGTTCCCACATGCCATCCATTACATTAATCATACGCTCCTGGATAGGCAACAAATAATCCCGGTTCGGTTTAAACTGCCATCCATTCGGCATTGTAGAAGGAGGCACCGGTAATATGTAACGTTCAGCATCATCAGGGCTGCCTGTCAAAAACATATTATTTCCAGATGCCTGGTCATATTTCAACTCTGGCCCGTATTGTTCCGGCAAGTTACTGCCTATAAACAAAGCACCATGTGCGCGGTTACCTATAATCAACTCCTCGGCAGCGGCCCAGCGCATGATATCAAATACCCGACGACCTTCCAATGCTTTTTCCACCCGGCGTTCGCGGCGTACAGCTTGGATATATTTATCCAGATTTCTAAACGGATACTCCGCAGAAGTATTATATTCACGGTCGAAATCAATATCCGGCATACCGGCACGCTCGCGCAAAGGATGCAATATCTCTATAATCTTGCCCGCATTAGCCGCCCCGTTCTTCTCGGCCAGCGCTTCCGCATAATTCAACAAAACATCAGCGTAACGGAACTGAATGGCAGGAGTAGAGCCTTTATATTCCGAGATATAATCTCCAGTATAATCTATCTGTACATGTTTCAACATCACATAACCGGTCATGTTCGTTCCAAATGCTGAACCATCGCCAGCCAACGAGGGGAAACCGACAACGTACGGATTACCAGCCCCAGCAGGTTGCATGCGCTGTCCAGGCAAGGCCACAGTCTGCGACAAACGGGGGTCTCGGACAGTAGGAAGCAACTCCGTAGGATAGACACGCTTGGCATCAAGAAGCTCTTTCCCAACCAAAGGCCGGCCGTCTATCGTCAAATAATCATCTACTAAAGATGCTGTAACCCCCACATTACCTCCACCTGTATTCAAATAACGAGTGACACTATTGCCCACTTGATCTCCATCATACATCTTAAACCAAAGAATTTCAGGATTAGCAGTCAGATCAGGAGTTTCAAAAATGCTCCTATAATCATTCTCCACATTTCCGGTATTATATATTTTCCATACTCCCCGTTGACGCACTTCTTCAGCAGCAGCGATAGACTGATCCAAATAGTTGTCTATCTTTGCCATTAACTCTGCCTCTCCAAGTTCCGTATCATAAAACTTTTCGGGTTTGTTTTTTTCCTTAGCATAATGCCATTTTTCCCATGTAGCCTCAAAGAGAGCGACTTCACTCTTCAACGCACGGGCTACATCCTTGTGCAGACGCATGGATGACGAATTATTCTGCTCCTTCATCAGTGAAATGGCCATATCCAAATCTGCCAAAATCTTATCGGCAATAAATGTACGGCTCTCGCGAGGCAACATCATTACTTCCAGATTTGGTTCTAGCGGGGTGTCTACCCATGCCAACCGACCATAGTCTGAAAACATGGAATAATAAAACCAAGCACGGAAATAATAGGCCTCACCCATCAGATGATTATACTCTACACTGCCTTTTTCCGGACAGTCACCGGCATTATTTATCAAAAAATTAATGTTACGAATATGTGTATAATTATCTAAAGCCACCGCATTGCTCAACGAAGTTAATCCCATCAGGCGCGAATTGACAGCAGCAGATGCCAAATTATCACTGTTAACATCATTACCGGCAATACCACCTCCACCACCAGCCATGAACCCTTGCGTACGGACACCAAATTCATAATAGCGGTCTATATAGTTTCTTATTTCGCCTGTACTGCGAAACGGTTCGGCCGTAGACAATACTCCCTCGGGCATTTTATCCAAATCATAGCAAGCCGTAAAACAGAATGCCAAAGCCAGCCCCAATAATATATTTCTTTTTTTCATAAGATATCAAAATTATAAATTAACAATAAAGCCTAAGGACAATACGCGGTTCATCGGATAGTTCTTTCCTCCCTCACTTGTATATGAGTTGGAACTAAAAATGGCTTCCGGATCAAACATACCTTTCAGTTTGGTAAATGTCAACAGATTCTCTCCGGAAAAGAACACCTGCACTTTCTGCAAGCCAGCTTTGTGTACCCATGCATTAGGCAGGTCATAGCTTAAAGTCAGATTCTTCAACCGGCAATAAGCTGCATTCTGCAAATACAAATCAGTACGCTGTATATTTTTATCCTGATAAGGAGCTACTCCACCCGCAGAATTAATATAAGGTTTCGGATAATAAGCTCCCGGATTGTCCGGTCTCCAATAATCCATATGTTCCTTGAAAACAGTAACTTGAGCATAAGGTCCAAATCCCCAGAAATATGCGCCACCGGCAACCCAGTCACGTTTGCCCACACCCTGGAACATAACACTCAGACTTAATCCTTTCCAACTGATATATCCATTGAAAGTGTACTGATAACGTGGGGTTGTATTACCAATTATAGTCTGGTCTCCCATATCACCATCCACCAGTCTATTGTCTCCCCTGTCAATGACTTTATTGCCATCCAGATCTATATACTTCACATCTCCCGGTTCCCACAGTTTTCCACTGATATAGCTTAAATCATACTCCGCATTGTAAGCGTCAGCTTCTTCTTGTGTCTGAATCAGACCTTCGGCCCGATATCCCCATATTTCACCTACTTTACGGCCTGTATACCAGCTTCCGTAAGGATCATTCTTTTTAGCATTAGCATATTCCGTCACTTCGGAAACAGCATCTGAAACCGACCCTCCGACACTATAATCAATATCGTTACCTATTTTTCCACGATAATTCAAAGACAACTCCCAACCACGGTTACGCATACGGGCGTTATTAGCCTGTGGAGCTACCGCACCAAACATATCGGGAAACTCCAGCCCCGGTCCCAACATATCTTTTGTATCACGCTGGAATATATCTACGGTTCCGGTCAAAGCGTTTCCAAAGAAACCAAAATCCAATCCGATATTTTTGCTTTCCACCTTCTCCCAAGTAGTATTCGGGTCAATAACAGGAGCGGGATTGGTATAAATATGACGACCGTCGCTAAATATATATCCTCCCAAACCACCATTCAGTGACATATTGGAAGCAAAAGTATATAAACCGGCATCTGCCTGATTACCTAACAAACCATATGATACACGCAATTTCAAATTAGAAAGGAAATCGGCTGCCGGTTCCATAAATTTCTCCCGATAAATATTCCATCCCAAAGATGCGGAAGGGAAGAATCCCCAGCGGTTTCCTTTAGCAAAGCGAGAAGACCCATCATAACGGCCGTTCAATTCCAACAGATAGCGACCGTCGTAGTCATAATTGATACGCCCAAAAAAGCCTCGTGTAGCCCATCCGTTACGAGTATCCACTACCACTTTATCACCTGTACCCATACCCAAATTAGGGTTATTTGTAGAATACAAGCCTGTAATAGAGTTCTTCATATAGCTATAATCATTATCCTCTTCTTGATACCCCCCCATTAATGTAAAGTTATGATGATCATTCAGAGTGAACTGGTAGTTTGTATAAAGATTGATAGTCTGATAACGGGTACGTCCATAAGTACGTGTAAACTTACCGTCTTCCACTACTCCCAATTCAGAACGCGCCACTTTGGTCATTGTCACCCCATCTTGCTCATAAATACTGGGAGCCACATTCAATGCTTCATACTCCAAGTTCATTTGCTTATAAGTATAATCAAAGAAAATAAACCAGTCTTTCAGCGGTTGCAATTCAAAACCTGCAGTGATATTAAAACGGTCACGTTGCGTATCTGTATACGTTCCACTCTGCAAATAAGGAATCATAGACAATTCCGTAAAATGTCCATTAGGGTCAATAACCGATACCGTAGGACGGAAACGTGCCAAACTATGATAAAATCCTTCACTCAAACCACCGTCAAGTCCAGTTTTCGGATCTTCATTATTAAAAGGAGTCCTATTATCCGAATGCATAAACTTAGTGTTGAATTTCAGTTTCAACCATTTAGTCAATTCTGAAGTGATATTGGCATTAACCGTATAGCGTGTATAGTCCATATCAGCATAGCGCAAAATACCGTCCTCATTATAATAGCCTCCGGAAACATAATATTGTGCTTTCTTGCTACCCCCGCTAAAACTGAGATTATGGTTATGCTTAAAGCTATAATTTTTATAGTGCAGATCAAAATAATCCGTATTTCCCAATCCGCGTTCCGAGTTTTCGAATGCGGCATTCAATGATTCACCCGGTGCCAAATCTCCCCACGGGTCAATACTGGACGGATCTCTCATATATTGTTCCAAATCAGCTATTTTTTGCTCACTATACATACGGTTAGCAGCTCCTGTATTGCTGACACCGTCATTCCAAAACTTCACAAAGTCAAGTGAATTCACCATATCCGGCAGCACAGTTGGAGCACTCCATCCTAATGTACCTTGATAACTGGCACGCATCTTTCCTTCTTCACCTTGTTTAGTTGTCACCAGAATCACACCGTAAGCTGCACGTGCTCCATAAATAGCACAAGCCGCCGCGTCTTTTAATACAGAAATATTCTCGATGTCATTCGGGTTTACATCTGAAAGAGACATTTCCACACCATCTACCAATACATAAGGAGCAGAATTTCCAGACAAGTTGCCTTGACCACGCAAACTCAACGAACCGGTAGCGCCAGGACGTCCCGATCCTCCATTGCTTACTGACAAACCCGGAACTAAACCTTGCAAACTCTGTGTTGCATCCACTACCGGACGATGTTCCAACGCATCTCCTTTCACAGAAGCGACAGATCCGGTAAGATTCACTTTTTTCTGCACACCATAACCTACCACAACAACTTCATCCAACGTTTCGGTATCCTCAGCCAAGACAATACTGAAACTAGTTTTTCCATTGATTGGAAGAGTTTGCGTAGCATAACCAATATAAGACACGACTAGATTTCCTTTGGATGGAACATTGGAAAGCATAAAATTACCATCCAAATCGGTTATCGTACCGTTTGAGGTTCCTTCAATTAAAACACTGGCCCCAATTACAGGCTCCTGACTGTTTTTGTCAATTACCTTACCACTGATGGATAAGGATTGAGCTGTCACCATCGGCGAGAACAAAAACAGAATAGCTGTCACCAATCCAAGGACTGAAAGCAGTTTCATTTTTTTATTCATAATAAAAGAATTTAAGGATTAATTAGATTAAAAACTGTTGCAAATATAGGCGTTCCCATTCCGCCAGCACCTCTTTATTTGTCTAATTAGGGATATTCAGTAAATGTCTCTAAAAAATAAGATGGCATATGAAGATGATAGGGCATGACCATTTCATATGCCATTCTTATTGTCATTTTTCCGTGCTTTCTCACATACTTCTATCCGACAGGACATGACGTTCCGGAAGAAGTCTGATGACCTCTTCTGATTCTGTGAGTAAAATCATATCATGCTGCTTTAGCTGTTTTGTTTCTGATTTTTTCTATCATCAGTATGGCATTTGCCGTATGTATTCCAAAGAAAATCCACAGTATTTCCGTCTTCCTGTTTCTGGCCTTTATCCTTGAGAGCGAGTAATGTTGCTTTTGAGTGCCGAAGCTTCCTTCAAGCCGTGTTGCCCTTTCTTTTGAGAGTTCGCTTCTAAGCACCTTCCTCAAAGGCTCATCTTTGGCCGCCCTTCCCTTGCGCACAAAGGATGTGGATATCCCATATTTTGTACAGAACTTTCTGTTGGCATTATTGGCATATATGGAATCGGCAGCCACACATCTTACCCTTACATTCATAAGCTTCTGCTGCATACGGATACAGTCCTTCAAGCGTATACCCTCATTGAATGCCTTGAACGAGAGGTGTTCGATGAACGATATGCCGTCTATCTGTATATTATTGACCTTTGCACCGAACTCGACGGACTTGGTTTCCTTGCCTCTGACGATGGGACGTACATAATGACGGTCAATGCTGACGATGCGGTCACTGACTTTCCGCCCTTCAAACATTTCCTTTTCTTGTACAAGCACCTTTCTGATGATGGAAAGACGCTTATGATAATCCTGGGTATATCGGAGTAAAGCACCGTACTCGCTATGGATCCCATCCCTTTGACTGAGGAGCTTTTCAAGAAGCTTGATCATACGGCGCTTAAGCATTCTTGTCCTTGAAGCTCTCCTCTTTCTTTTCTTGCAGTAGGACAGATAGGATTCCGCCACATTCCTGTATTTGTTGCGCGGACGCCTTATGCCCAACTCCCTGCAATGCCGGCATATATGCCTGTAGAGCCATTCGAGGCTTTCCCAAAGGAGTTTCATGTCCGTAGGAAAACGCATGTGGCTTTCATAGCATGTGGCATCGGTCATGCAGACGTGAAGGTTATCAAGATAAGGTTTCCAGTGTGAAGCCAGGAGCTCCTGGAAAGAATCAATGTCAAGGCGGGATGCTATCTCATTACGGATGGCACTGACTATCTTGAAGTTGGTTATGGGAAGGGACGGGGGGAATCATAATTCCACAGAAAATCTGGTAGTGTATGTTCCCGTTCAGATGTTCCACCAGTTGCCTGTCGGAGAATCCGGTGTATGCCTTCAGGACCATAAGGGCGATCTTTGCGGAAGGACTGAATCTGTTCCTGCGTCCCAGGCGCCGGTCCGACAGGCCGGCGGCTTTTGCCATACATTCAAACGGAAAGACCGAATGAAGCTTGCCAAGCTCACTCTCATTAAAACTCTTGCGGTATTTTTCCAGAATATCAAATTCTGTAAAACCCAAAGTAGGGTGAATTTCTGAAATATTCACTATCTTTGCCATATCTTATTAGTTTGGATATTTCCCCCGTTTTGGCCGTCAAATCTTATTTTCGGGGGAATACCTAAAGATACAAAAAAGCCAACTAATTCGCAATACTTTGTGTATGAATTAGTTGGCTGATTTTGTAATATTTAATGAATGTCCCTAATTAATATCTGTATTTGTCTAGAAAGCCCCTATTATCCAGCCTTTAAACAAAATAAGACCTGAAGATCTCCGGATACCGGAAGACATTCAGGTCTTATTTTTATATGTTAAAAAGAAGTTACTCTGCCACCATACTCATCGCTATTCCTTTTTCCAAACCACGAAGCTCGGCAAGGCCACGCATACGTCCCAAACAAGAATAGCCCGGATTTGTTTTCTTGTTCAAATCATCTATCATCTGATGACCATGATCCGGACGCATAGGAATAGATATTCCACGACGTTGCTGCACTTTCAACAGGTTCTTAACTACATGATACATGTCCACATCACCCTCCAGATGATTCGCCTCATAAAAGTTCCCTTCAGCATCACGTTGGGTACTGCGCAAATGAACAAAATTGATACGGTCTCCCCAACGTTCCATGATACCCGGCAAATCATTCTGTGCAGATACGCCAAATGAGCCACAGCACAGACAAAGTCCGTTTGACGGATTAGGTACAGCTTCCACCAACAGCTTGAAATCCGCCTCCGTACTCATAATGCGCGGCAAGCCCAGAATAGACATAGGCGGATCGTCCGGATGAATAACGAGCTTTACTCCCACTTCATCGGCTACCGGACAAATTTCTTTCAAGAAGAAAATCAAGTTATTGCGGAGTTTGTCCGCATCAATATCCTTGTAACGGTCCAGTTCATTTTGGAATTGCTCCAATGTAAAACTTTCCTCCGAACCGGGCAATCCTGCAATCATATTTCGTGTCAGACGATGAATTTCTTCCTCATCCATTTGTGCCAGACGCGCTTTTGCCTTTTCTATCTCTTCGGCCGAGTATTCCTTTTCGGCTCCCGGACGTTTCAAGATGAACAGATCGAACGCTACAAAAGCAGCCCGCTCAAAACGCAATGCCTTGGAACCATCGGGCAACGTATATGCCAGGTCCGTACGGGTCCAATCCAATACAGGCATGAAATTATAAGTCACAATATAGATACCACATGCTGCCAGATTACGCAAACTCTGTTTATAGTTCTCGATATATCTCAGATAATCTCCTGTCTGTGTCTTAATATGTTCGTGTACGGGCACGGATTCTACGACACTCCAAGTTAATCCTGCTTCTTCAATCAATTTCTTGCGCTTCATTATTTCCTCTACCGTCCATACTTCACCGTTGGGAATATGATGTAAGGCATTGACAATACCGGTTGCTCCGGCTTGTTTGATGTCCCACAATGATACGGGATCATTCGGTCCGTACCAGCGCCATGTTTGCTCACATAAAATCATATCAAATAAAAAAATTGAGAATTAAAGACTAAAGACTTGTTACATGGCAAATGCATTGAAGCCACCATCTACTACGGCTACTGTACCGGTTACAAAGCTGCTGGCATCGCTGATGAGATACTGGATGGTTCCACACAATTCCTCTGCTTTACCGAAACGTTTGAACGGAGTCTGGCGAATCACATCATTACCACGCTGAGTATATGTACCATCTTCGTTTGTCAACAAAGTACGGTTCTGTTCGGTCAGGAAGAATCCCGGAGCAATGGCATTCACGCGGATGCCTTCACCAAATTTCGTAGCCACTTCATTGGCCATGAACGCAGTGAAATTAGAGATTCCCGCCTTTGCAGCCGCATAACCACATACACGAGTCATCGGACGGAATGCCGCCATAGAAGAGAAGTTCACAATAGCCCCTTTCTTCTGTTCCACCATCGGCTTCAAAAATACCTGTGTAGGCAGAACGGTTCCGGTAAGATTCAGATTAAGCACTTTCTGAAACTCATCAACTTTCAAATCAAAGAAATTTCCTGTAGGAGCAATCGTAGCACCCGGCATATTACCTCCTGCTGCATTCAGCAATGCATCTACACGACCATATGCTGCGAGAATATCCTTCAGATTCTGCTCCAATATAGCCTCATCCAACACATTCGTTACAAGAAACATGGCTTCCCCGCCTTTGGCCTTGATTTCGTTTACAATGGCATTTCCTACTTCTGCCTTACGACCTAATATAACAACCTTGGCACCTTCTTCTGCCAAATGGGCGGCAATAGCCTTTCCCAAAACCCCTGTTCCACCGGTGATTACCACCACCTGGTCTTTTACACTAAACAAATTATTCATGATATTATTCTTTATGGTTTATACCTTTAACACTATCTCGCAAAACAATCAGGCTCTCCGGCCCCATATTAAACAAAAGATCGGCGATACTCAAATTCGGCAGAAAACCGTATTTGGCATCAAAAACTTGATAGTAAGGTTTAGGGCAAAAGTCAGCATCCGCCTCACGCCAGTCACGCTTCGGATGAATAGTCTCACGAAAATCAACCTCACCCGGAACAAATTCCATGCAATATTCCGTTGTTCCTTCCATATGGGGATGAATATCGATCAAATCGCATACTAAAGAACAAATTTCCTGATTATAATCCCACAAGAAGGCATATTTCTTTTCATAAAAGACGTGGAAATCATCAGCATAGTACTCAAAGAAAGGACTGTTTCTATATGCAGCCACCAAAGCATTCCAATGTATATGACGCCAATTGCCATGATCCGAAATGCGGACATCCTTCATCAGGCATTTAGGTGTACCGCTTTTTTCCGTAGGGATAGTCAGTGCCAGCGGACCGTCGGCTGCCGCAATGACACAACGGTTGCGATAAGTCTGTTTCACATAATTGTCATACTGTTCCACATAGGCCTTCTCACAGGCAAACAGTTTTGTATAATATTCCACCGGGGCCAGATAGGCCGAACTTAAATATATCGTATTCTCCATTATTGCACTCGTTGAAAAATGCGCCCTTTTCTGGATGAAAACCAAATGCGCCAAGCTTTACCGATCAAATGGTCATCGGGCACCAGGCCGAATAAACGCGAATCACACAGATTCACCGGATTATTGGATGCCATCCAGTAATAATTTTTATTAAATGTATAGGCTTCTACAGGTTTTTCCCCTACATACAGGGTATCTCCCCTGACAGAAGCCACTCTCCCTTCATGGCGGACAATAGTATTGCACAACAAGGTCACATTCCAAGGATATACCTTGACAGGTTTCCCTTTTTCCGGGATCACAAAGGGATGGCTCTTGCTTATATCCTTATGATAAAGAGGAATCAAATCCACTTTTCCCGCCAGTTTTTGTTTTAACAGGTAATATTCATAATGACTGAAGGTACGTATATACTTCCCCTCGGCATACCCCACCAACCTGTTTCCCTGAATGTTCACTTGCTGCATGGCAGCCTGCATCGTTTCTTCTTCCGTATGAGAATAGACATACAAAGATTTACTATCCGGGCTCAACACTTGTTCGTCGGTCACCCACAGTTCATCATTCAACATCAACGTATCTCCGGGTACTCCTACCACACGGCTTATAAACACTTCCCGATTGCCCACCGACGTCTGAGGAGACCGTGGATTAGGATTGTTGAACAACACAATATCCCCTTTCCCGGCAGTTTTTCCCAGCCACCGCCAGATAGAAAAAGGCACACGAAACCCATAACTCCACTTATTCACCAAAACCCTTTCCCCTTGATAAAGGCTATTCTCCATACCGGTAGAGGGAATGGTGCAGGAGGTGAAAGCAAATGTCTTTACCAACAGTACCAGAATGACAGCAGTAAGCATTGCTTTTATCCATACAGGAATACAGGGTATGCGCAATTTATTTAATGTTATCTACAAAGGTAAACAATCGGTTCCAACGTATTTTTCCATCCAGCCAGCCACGGTCATTATCCAATGACAACCAGATAAAGATAGGTTTTCCCACCACATGATCTTCAGGAACAAATCCCCAAAAGCGGGAGTCAGCCGAATTATGACGGTTATCTCCCATCATCCAATAATAATCCATCTTGAAAGTATACTCATCGGTTTCCTTGCCGTTAATATAAATCTTTCCATCTTTCACCGCCAGTTCATTACCCTCGTAAACATGAATAGGACGCTCATAAACAGGAAGATTCTCTATCGTGAGTTTCACCGTCTCTCCCTTTTTGGGAATCCATACAGGTCCGTAGTTATCCGTAGTCCAGTTCTTATACATATTCAGCGGGTACAAGCCCCCCGCATCATCAGCCGGTGTATTCTCAATACTGACTACAATATCCTTACGCGCCAACAAACCCGCTTTCGCTTTTTCCGTCAGAGGCATATTATAAACAGAAGCATCCGTATAATACATCATCATATCCTCCTTGCTGATACCCAGTTCATGAGCCAGGTCATCGGGAATAGGACGCTTGGTTTTCACCAGATAACGATACTGCACATTATCAGGCTCTTTATTAGCTTTACCATCCAAATAAATAATACGATCCTTTATCTCCAGCGTTTGTCCGGGCAAACCCACACACCGCTTCACGTAGTTCTCACGGCGGTCTACCGGACGGCTGATTATCTCACCGAAATTCTGTGGATTCTCTTTCAGGTACTCCCGTCCCAACTGATAATAATAATCATAGACCACCCGTTGCTGCTCCGGAGTCATGGAAGCCAAATCCACCGGTTTTGCCAGCTCCTTGCCTGCGCCATAACTCAGACGGTAAATATCATCATTGGGCACACCGGTGGCAACTGTATCTCCGGCCGGAAAGTTAAAGACAACGATATCATTCAACTGTACATCCCCCAAACCTTTCACCCGTTTATAATCCCATTGTGGATGCTCAAGGTATGATTTACAATTAAAAAACGGCAGTGTGTGTTGTGCCAACGGCATGTGCAGCGGAGTCTGAGGCACACGGGGCCCATAACTCATTTTACTCACAAACAGATAATCACCCGTCAGCAATGATTTTTCCAGCGAAGAAGAAGGAATCACATAGTTCTGGAAGAAATAGAGGTTGACAAAGTATACCGCCACCAGTGCGAATACAATAGCATCCACCCATCCCATGACAGTCACTACATGACGGTTCTTGGACTCTCTCCACCAAGTCCATGGAATCTTCTTTGTGATATACGCATCGAAGATAAACGGTACAACCACCAATCCCAGCCAGCTTCTCAACCAGACAAGAAATATCAGGTAAAGCGCCAGAACAACGGCAAACTTAATCCACTGTGTACGTGTTGCTCTTATCATATCTTAAAACTGAAATAAATCACTCATTCCTAATAACCCTTCATGCCTGGATGTATATTCCGCCGCCAAAACAGCTCCCAAGGCAAACCCCTTCCGATTCTTGGCATCATGGGTAATTGAGATGCTGTCCGCCTCAGAGTCATAGCGGATAGTATGAATACCAAACACCTCCCCTTCACGGATCGAATTTACAGGAAACTCATTCTCGGCACATTCCGATGTTCCCGACACGGTTCCATCCGGTGCCACCATGGTCCCTTTCACCCATTTACTCTTGCGGTTCATATTTTCCAGAATTCCTTCGGCCAGCGTGATGGCTGTTCCGCTGGGCGCATCCAGTTTATGAATATGATGAGTTTCGGTCATGGAAACCTCGTAAGCGGGAAAGTTATTCATTATTTTAGCCAAGTATTTATTTACAGCAGAGAATATAGCGACACCCAGACTGAAATTAGACGACCAGAACAAGGTTTTTCCACCTTTCGTGCATAATTCTTTCACCTCATCACCATGTTTGTCCATCCATCCGGTACTGCCCGATACCAATTTGACACCGGCAGCAAAAAGTTTTCATATAGTTATCATATGCCACCATCGGGTTAGTAAACTCAATAGCCACATCTGCTGATTTAAATGCTTCCGAATTAAAATCATCTTGATTATCAACATCTATAATACTCACAATCTCATGTCCGCGGGCAACTGCAACCTTTTCAATCTCCTTGCCCATCTTTCCGTATCCTATTAATGCTATTTTCATAATTACGAATGTTATTTCAGCCACAAAGATAGCGTTTTTCGTTGTAAACCATTACATTTGCCAAACATTTACACCTCATTAACATGGAACAACTATTACACTATGTATGGAAACATAAAATATTTCCTCTCAAAGAACTGAAAACAACAACCGGCCAACAAGTGGAAGTTATAGATACGGGACTGGCGAATACCGACGCCGGTCCCGATTTTTTTAATGCCAAGCTCAAGCTGGACGGTGTGCTTTGGATAGGCAATATCGAGATACATGAAAGATCTTCAGACTGGTTCAAACACGGACATCATGCAGATGCCGGTTACAACTCTGTCATTCTGCATATAGCCTCCGAAATAGATACGGAAATCAGCAGGAGCAATGGAGAAAGAATCCCCCAAATACAACTCATCTGCCCGGAAGCGGTCCGCACCAACTACAAGGAACTGTTGGAAACAGACAGCTACCCCCCTTGTTACCGCATCATTCCTTCACTCCCCCCTTTCACCGCCCACTCATGGATGACTGCCTTACAGATGGAAAGATTCGAGCAAAAAGCGACCTTATTGAATGAACGGTTAAAACGTTGTCAAGGCAATTGGGAAGATGCTTTTTTTATCACACTGGCACGTAATTTCGGTTTCGGGCTGAACGGAGACGCTTTCGAAACCTGGGCTCATCGGCTTCCCTTCCGGGCAGTAGACAAGCATCGGAACGACCTTTTCCAGATAGAAGCCATCTTCTTTGGACAAGCCGGCATTCTGGAAGATTCTGATGGAGACGGATACTATCTCCGGCTAAAAAAAGAGTACACCTATCTACAGCATAAATTCGGACTTATCCCGATGGATGCTTCCCTATGGCGTTTTCTCCGGCTACGTCCTGCTAATTTTCCGCATATACGGATTGCACAGTTGGCATGTCTTTATCATCGTGCCTACGGACTGCTCTCTCGCATCATGGAAACGGAAACACTACAAGGTGTCAGAGATATTCTGAAAGGAGGAACGTCAGAATACTGGCTCACTCATTATACATTTGGCGGTTCTTCCCCTTCCCGTCCGAAGACTCTAAGTAACACCTCACTGGATTTACTCATTATCAACACGGTAGTGACATTTCTCTATGCTTACGGACTGCATAAAGGGAATCGTGTACTTTGTGCACGTGCCGGCTGTTTTCTGGAAGAATTGAAAGCGGAGAACAATTATATCACCCGCATGTGGGAACAATGCGGAATGAAAGCCTCCAATGCCGCCGACAGCCAAGCTTTGATACAATTAAAGAAAGAATATTGCGATAAGAAAAAATGCCTGTATTGCCGGATAGGGTACGAATATCTGAAACGGTCATAATATTCTATCACCCTGCCGGCCATTATTAACTATATCCATAGAATGCCGACAGGGATGTATGAAGCTGTGACAATAATTTATGTATAACAAATGACGAAACAGTCTTGTCACCGGAAGGACAGGTACTGAGAATCCCCCTATCCTGCCCAACTGACTATTATTCTCTTTGGAAATCAGACGGATAATTTACTTCATTAATAATCTTTCCTCCCTCCAAACGCTCCCATGTCTTGAAAGAGCGCACTCCTTGTGTCAGTTCAATGACCCGTGCCCCATTTCCTCCCGGAATATCGTGATAAACGGTATTCCCTCCGGTAAACCGTCCATAGCACAACAAAATCCCTTTCCAATCAACCACATAATCATTCACATGGTCGTGCCCCACAAATGTAGCCATTATGTCTCCTGCATTCAGCATAGCAGCATACAAACCTGTATTAATCAACGGAGCACAAGCCTTTTCCTTACGTGTTCCTATCAATAACGCATTTTCATCTTGCGCCGCTTCATTATATTCCGGAAAAGGAATATGAAAGAAAGCTAACGAGGGCAGTGGCTTGCCACCATTACGTTCCGTATATCCCACACTGCTCTCAACATACCAATTTATCTGATCCGGCCTTATCCAATCATACCCTTTTACCTGTTTCAAAGACGAATACGCATTGCTATCGAAGACATAAAGCACAGCTGCATCCTTCTTTCCGTCTTCCGACTTCAAAGGAAGTACATAATTAGTAACTCCCGAAATCCCTGCCGTGGTAGAGGTCAGATTACCCGGCATATCTTTGATATATTCCAGTAACTCAATACGGGTCATATCTTGCTCATCATCATGGTTTCCCCAAGTCACGGCAAAAGGCAAACGGCGGGAAACAACAGGTTCCAAAGCTTTAGACAATGCCTCGCTCGCCGGCTTGCCAAACACCAAATCACCTGTATAAATCACCAAATCCGGTTTCTCAACATCCAAGACCTCATTCATTCGCTCCGCCGCTTCTTCCGAGGCAGAGTCTCCCGGTACCCAATGAACATCAGTGAACTGAACAATCTTAAACTTCTTGTCTGCATTGAATTTCAGCACATTTTGCGCGCTTACCGGCATCATCCCTACACAAAGCAGAGCCAACACACCACATAATGTTTTTATCTTTTTCATCATCCTAAAAATTTATTTAAACTGATTACTGCAACCACCAAGGCTTATCCGAGGTTTTATCACTTCCACCAAACTGCTCATTCAAAGCAGCCTCCACATGAGTGGCATTGTTATTATATTCATCCTGCGGATACATCCAGCGATAAGGCAGACTAACTCCTGCGGCACGGCGGAAATCGGGATACCCCGTACGAAGCGCCTCATAGTAGGGTAGCCATACACTTCCCTGCAAAAATGTCGGCAAATACTTTTGCATAATAATACGCTCTATCTTCTCATCAGTAGAAAGGGAAGAGGAATAAGCCACCTTGTCATTTCGAAGGTATTCTGCCGCTGCATCCTGAGTGAGATAATCAGCTACCGACACAGCATATTTCTGATAAAACTCAAAAGACGCCTTGACGGCCGATTCATAATAAATCTTGTCATCTCCCTGAATCCATCCTCTTACTACAGCCTCAGCCAATATAAGCTGCTGTTCAACGTAACCTAACAAGACCATAGGCTCATTGGTCGGAGTCTGGTAATAACGGGGAGCAGGCTTGGAACAGTTTCCAGCCACCGCCTTATCATTAACCAAACTATAAGGAACAGCCGGATCACCCCCCGTCATAAGAGCTGAAATCATTAATCGCTTTTCCGGCTTTTTCAGCATTCGGAGTTTGCGTGGCAACAGCAAATAAACGCGGATCCTGCCGTGTAGCCAATTCAGCAATATAAGTGGAATCCATAAAACGCCCCGAACCGAAATCGCTGTCATTAAAATACGGATAACGGTTATCCTGCTGGTCAAGATAGATCAACTGCCCGTTATCCGACAAGCTTTCCATTAAAGGTCCGTCGGCTACAATCTTTGAAAACTCCGATTTAACATCTATATCACCTACCTTCTCTTTTCCCGACAAAGACATCAAAATACGTAAGCGGTAAGCATTAATCAATTTTCTCCAATTAACCAAGTTGCCATTGTAGATAATATCTCCCGAAATAATCTCATCACTGCCTTCAAGCATTTTATCGGCCTCTTCCAGTTCCTTCAAAATGCCGGCCAGCACAACTTCCTGCGAATCGTATGCCGGCTGGTAATTCGCATCTGTTTCTGCCTTAAGCGCATCCGTATAGGGGATACTTCCAAAGTCCAGAGTCAACTGATAGAAATAATTGGCACGGAAGAAATGAGCCAAAGCCTGATAAGCACTTCCTTCTCCGGCCTCTTCTGACATTTTGGTCACATCACGCAAATTGCTATAATAATCAAAATCCCCACGCGTCCATTTATAAACCTGATACTTGCTTTCTCCCGAAGTCAGAATCAGCATCTTGGCTGCATGGCAAGCATCCGAACTGGTTTGATTGAAAGCACTATAAGCAACTCCGGTCAACAACAGGGAAGGATTGGTAGTAGTGGCATTATTAGGATCCACATTCATCTCTTCCAAATCAATGCAAGCACTCATTGCAAAGGATACGGCAAGAAGAGATGCCATGTATTTGATATACTTCTTCATCATATTTTGAATAAACGTTAAAATTTAATGTTAGCACTCACTCCTACATAACGGGCCGACGGATCCTGCAAATCTCCATCACTGGCACCAAAGTCCGGATCCAAATAAGGAGTCTTTTTCAGCACGGCCAGATTGTTTCCAAACACTGTGACATCCAGCCCTTTTATAAACTGTGACTGAATGAACTTAGTCAAATCATACGTCACTGCAACACGTCTCAGTTTTAGGAAAGAACGGCTGAACGTATTAGCAAACAACTCGCTTTCTTCTGTACGCACCACGGCACGATAAGGATAATTCTGGGCCCAAGTCTGTATGTTTACCGCTGTTTCATTCTTTTTATAGACACGGGTATCGGAAACAATATTCCCATTCACGTCATAAGTCACCTCACCGCTTACTATATTGACACCTTCGGGCACATAAACAGGCTTGCCACCATTATCATATTCTTCCTGACGATACATGGTAGATTTGGGATGCTTTCCTCCCCACCACATTTTCTGCGTGGTAGTAGATATCAACGTTCCTCCGATAGCTCCGTCCATATCTATATTGACAGTAAAATCCTTTATCTTGAAAGTATTCTGCAATCCGAAACGAACATCAGGAGACTGGTTTCCTACTTTGGTCTTAAAAGCGCTCTGAGTGGGCAAACCCGTATTCGCATCCAATATCAACCGGCCATCCGGTGTCTTTTCCCACTCGGTAGCATACATAGCATCAGCCCGGTCACCTTTTTTCAAATCGCCGAACTTCTCCTGGTTTCCATAAATCCCGGTCAGCTTACGAATATTACTACTCCAATTGGTAGCTACATTCCAGGTAAAGTTTTTGTTTTTTACCGGAGTGGCGGAAACAATCAGCTCGAAACCGTTTGTTGTGTATTCGTTACCATTCACATAACGTTTGGTAAATGCCGAGGCAGATGATATGGGCAGTTCTATAATACTGTTCTCATCCAGCATATGATAGTAGGTCAGATCAATTCCAATGCGATTATGCAAAAACGAAGTAGAAACCCCCACCTCATACGAGGTTGTTTTTTGCGGCAATATATTCGCATTGAGTAACGTACCCGGATAAGTCACGGACGGAATACTGCCATACAGTGTGCCATTGGAATAAGTAGCATACAAAGAATAAGAATCAAGGTCACTGGAAACTTGCGCCCATGCACCATTTACTTTCAGATAATCCATCCATGAAGGCAGTTTCACATATTCATTAACCAATGTACTTAATGACACAGAAGGATAGAAATAGGAGTTATTCCCTTTTGCCAAAGTAGAAGACCAGTCATTACGCCCGGTAAATGTAAGAAACAAAGACTCAAACAAATCTACATTCACAGAACCATAAACACTCTCGATAGCTTTTTCGTTCATCGAGTTGGTAGCGCTTACAGGATTCAGGCTATTACCCAAATTATATACTTTCGCCACAATCAGTCCGTCTGTAGACTGGCTTTGCTTCCGAATCTGACGGTAATACAGTGAAGTACCGGCATTGACAGTCAACGTAAAATTCCTGCTGAAAGCACGTGTGTAAGTAGCAAGAAAATCCGCATTGATGTCCAGCTGATCAGTATTCCACGTTTTGTAGTCGCCATTCCGCGAATCACCATAGTTCATATAAGACTTAGGAACAGACATATCTTCAAATGTGCTTTCCAAACGTCCCGCAGCCCGTCCTTGCAAACTCAGCCCCGGTATTACATCCCAGTTCAGTTTCAGTTGTCCATTCATTGTATTACGGTCATGCTTTTGCGTCAGTTCATTGGCAGCAAAGTAAGGATTATTATACCACGCATAGTTGTAGTTGGCCTGACGTGTACCTTCAGAGTCCGGACGATAATAATGCTCGGCCAACTCCTTTCCATTTACATCATTTCCCATCCATAACAAAATGGTATACATATGATTTTTCGGTCCATATCCATAACGTGGATAATTGGGAGAATATACCTTGTTATAAGAAAGATTGGCTGATAAAGTAACCGAGTTACTAAGGTTATACATACTGTTAAAGTTCAATCCCCCCGTATAAACCGAAGTATTGGGAACCTGTCCGCGCTGATTGGAGAAATCACCGTTAAAATTATAGTTAGCTTTTTTACTTTTGCTTGCCACTGAAAAAGTCGCTTTTGTAATAATTCCGGTACGTAAAAAGTCCCTCAGGTTATCATGAGGTTCCCATGCGATGGGCACCCGTTCGTACTTAGACTGGTCATCATAAATCGTACCGGAAACATCCCCCCACCAAGGAATCGTTTCTCCTGTTTCTTTATTACGGATAGGACTATTCCACTGTGCTATTTTCTGCCCGGCAAAACGAGGTCCCCAGGTCATGTCTCCATCCGAGATACCACCATCTGCTCCATCCCAAAAGGCATACTGACCATTAGAGCCCGAACCAAACTCTGTCTGAGTTTCAGGAAAGACCGTAAATCCGGCAGAAACCATACTGGACAATCCGGCCGTAACAGTCAATCCATCCTCTTTCGCCAGTTTGGTAGTAATCAAAATAGCACCGTCTTTACCCCGCGAACCATACAAAGCAGCGGCGGCAGTTCCCTTCAAAACATTAATACTTTCTATATTTTCGGGAGATACGTCAAAAAGATCCGACTCCACAGGCACACCGTCAATCACCATCAACGGAGTCTTTCCACGTAAGGAAAACGAAGGAGCCTGAAAAATACCGGTAGGATTATTTACCGTCAAACCGGCTACCTGACCCGACAGGGCATTACCAACATTCACCGTACCCGGCTGGTCTAAAGCCTCGGTATTGACTTGTTGGGTAGTATATCCCAACTTCTTTTTCTGCTGCTTGATACCGATAGCAGTTACCACTACTTCGTCAATGGCCTGCACATCGTCATTCATCGTCACGTTAATCACCGTTTGTCCATCTACTTGTTTCTCTACCGGAGTATATCCGATATAAGAAAAAATCAATACACCATTGGCGGGCACTTCCACTGAATAACGCCCATCCATATCTGTCACCGTACCCACTGTTGAGTTTTTAACCATTACGCTGGCACCGATAATCACATCCGACTTATCCCGCACCACACCGGTCACTCTGAGATTCTGCGCCTTCACGCAAAGGCATAGCAAGGTCATAACAATGACCAAGCACTGTTTAGTTTTCATTTATATATAATTGTTAGTTTATCCTGAAAAGAAAGAATTCAATAGATACTTTTAAGGCTGACACGGCGGAATACACCCAACAAATGAGATACGTCCTTTTTATTCTCTTGTAAAGCAGTCTCAAAAGACTCCGTATCCGAGTCGATAGCGGCCAACGCCACTTTCAGCACCCCTGTAAACTCCTGCTCCGCCTTATCCTGCGGCAGCAGGTCTTTCCTTACCTGACGGTTCAGTTCTTTTTCAATGGTACGTACCGCATTGTAGATTTCCGGCTTACGAATCACCGTACGACGCGTCGGATCTCCGGGTACCACCTCTTCCTTCACCACATAAGTATCTTTAAATGAATCATACAGGAAGGCTACCTTCTTACCTAATTTATGATTAGAAACCAATGCAGCCAGCTCTTCGGAAGAAGGGGTTTCAACAGTAGAGTAAAACTCCCATGTTTCCACCTTAGCCGAAGATGCATCCGTTTTCACATTCTCTTTTTTGTCACGCACCGGACAAAACGGCATAGCCCACATCTGTTGGGCAAACAAACTGATACTCAAAAAAGCAACGGTTAAAATGAACTTCTTTTTCATAACTTTAAGTTTATTGTTTTCTGCCGCAAAGAAACGAACTGCACATTTCAATCCAAATACAAAAAAATGAAACTCACATAACAATTCAAAAAACAGAAAGGAGATAAAAAAAGTGTGTGGATATGCCCTGCACATCCACACACCACCTATGCTTTTATTACAAAAGAATTACGCTTAGAAAGCCTTCTTGTAAAGTTCCAGAATAATTTCTTCCGTCACTTCACGAGGATTGCCCGGCGTACACACATCGGCAATAGCCGAAGCGGCCAGACGGGGCAAGTCTTCTTCCTTAATACCCAGTTCAGACAAATGCTGAGGGATACCCACCTTGACAGACAATGCCTTCACCGCCTCAACAGCAGCCTTCGCAGCCTCTTCCCGGCTCATGCCATCCTTGTACACATTCATCGCCTTGGCGATATCTACATATTTGGACAAAGCAGCCGGAGCATTGAACTCCATGATGACAGGCAGCAACAGTGCATTAGCCACACCGTGAGGAATATCGAAGATAGCTCCCAACGGATGAGCCATACCGTGAACCACGCCCAAGCCTACATTAGAGAACGCCATACCTGCAATGTACTGTGCCACAGCCATACCGTTACGGGCTTCCGCATTGGTAGGCTCGAAGACAGCGGTTTCCAGATAACGGGCAATCATTTCGATCGCCTTGATCTCGAACATATCACTCATTTCCCAAGCGCCTTTGGTTATCAACCCTTCGATGGCGTGGGTCAGTGCGTCCAAACCGGTAGAAGCAGTCAGCCCTTTAGGCAGAGTGTACATCAGTTCCGCATCCACAATAGCGATGGCGGGGATATCGTTCGGGTCTACACAAACCATCTTCTTATGGTTTTCCTCATCCGTGATGACATAGTTGATAGTCACCTCGGCGGCAGTACCGGCGGTAGTGGGCAGTGCAATGATAGGCACTGACTTTTTCCTTGTAGGAGCCACACCTTCCAGTGACACCACATCACTGAAGTCTGGATTATTAGTGATGATACCAATCGCTTTCGAAGTATCGATAGACGAACCGCCGCCGATAGCCAGAATAAAGTCCGCTCCTGATTTTGCAAAAGCTTCAACTCCCGCCTTTACATTGCTTACAGTAGGATTCGGTTTGATTTCACTGAATATTTCATAAGGAATACCTGCATTCTCCAAGACTTTCAACACTTTATCAGCCACACCGAACTTAATCAAGTCCTTGTCTGTAGCAACAAACGCCTTATGCAAGCCCAAACGTTTAATCTCTTGTGGAAGCACTTCACGCGCACCCGGACCGAAGTAAGATACTTCGTTCAATACAAATCTGTTAATCATAGTTTTTTTAATTATGTAGTTTGGTTGCAAACTTAGTACAAATTCTTGAGAAAACGGCTCTTTAAAAAGATTCTTATAGTATGTTTTTTGGCATTCATGCACCCCGCCTTCAGTCCATTCAGCACGGTTAACACGCTGTCGCACAACAAATAAGACTGACAGAAGTCCCTTCAGCCTCCTGTCAGTCCTTTCAGCCGGCCTGATGGACGGGAATTATGCCGCCAGCACCACCTTGTACAGATTTCCTTTCTCCGTATGCATCCGTTCCGCCCCCATGGCGCTCATCATCTTGCCGAAACGCACCACCGTCATGCCGCGCATAGCCGCAGGATAACGGCTCTGCAAAATGGTGAAAATGACCGAGGCCGAATAGAGTTTGAACTCCTCTCCCGCCTCAGGCAGACGAAAACAACGGTAGAACACCTCCTGCTCTACGGGCATGGCATAGAACTCGCGGTTGCGCAATTGCAGTTCCGCTTCCTCTTCGGCCGAAAACCAATAACGCTCGCCACCCTCCAGCTCCGCCTTCAATTGGGCAAACAATTGCTTGTGCTCCAGTGGCGTGCAGTCTATTTTCTCTTTCACCTCGGCACAAAGATAACGGCGACTGCCCGTGGGGTCGGTCAGCAAATCCTTATGATTACTGGTTCCTATAAACGAAGCCATGCGGGGCAGGTGACTGTAGGATGAACGGTGCGACTTACGGAAATCCAACTTCTTCATCTGCATCAGTGTCTTGAGCAACGGCAGTTTTTGAGGAGAAAGACGGTCGTACTCATCCAGGTTAATCAGCCCGAACTGCGCCAGTTTCTGTTCGCATCCCGACTGCCCCGTCAACTCAAAACTGTCCGTATAATAATCTCTCAACCCGTCGGGCATCAACAACTGACAAAAAGTAGATTTACACTTGCCCTGCATACGGCTCACCAACATAGGGGCCACTGCATTGGCGCAACGGTCCATGCGTCCTGCCCACTGGGCGGCCATTCCCAGCATCCAGCGGTGGAAACCGTTTATCCAGAAGGCTTTTTTCGAGATACGCTGCGCCAGCGGAGTGACGCGGTCCACCCCGTCCCATTGGGGCAGTGTATCCATATAAGTAAGGAAAGGGTGATAGTCTTCCAAGCGTTCCGAATGGAGCAGGCGGCTCACATCCTTATCCCAGCAATTGATGCGATGACGGTGCGCTTCCAGGCACAAGGTGTTCAAGGTACGCTGAGTCACTATCTTATAAGGTGTGTCCGTCCCTTGCCCCTTCGCGCAATATTCGGGTTGTTCCGTCAACACGTTGAAACGGAACTCATAGTGTTTCCACAAGTAGTTCTCCAGACGGTCTTGCACCTCCCGGTTATCCGCAGCCTGTTCTTTTTCCCTTTTATCCGAAGAAGGGTCCGCCTGTTTCGCCGTTGCAGTTTCACCGTTCCATAACTTGCACCATTCCATCACCTTCCGAATCATTTCTTTCATCATGATTTTATTGTTTTTTTTAGTTGTTGTTTCCACAAAGATAGCACATTGAAAAGCCTTTGTCAAGGGATTTCCGGCGTTTCGGGATGAAAAGTGACTAAGCGTAAACATCCTTATGTAAAAGGGTTTTCATCAGGACAAGTTCGTGTTCTCTTCTTGACAAGTACAGTGTTTCACTTAAGTGATGAAGTTTCATCACCCAAGTGGTACAAGCTCATCACTAGGGTGATAAGGTTTCATCACTTTAGTGAAACGATAAACTTATCAGGAAGCAACTGGATGCATAACAAGGAAGATAAAGGATATGCTCCAAGAAAAGACAGCTAAGTATTTCTTAAAATACAGGCATGACGGACATACCTCTCATCTAACAGGTAGGAACAAAAATATGGGCTGGAAGTAACTGACAGGAAACTGAAGGTTCTCCTATCAGGATACCTCTCTATTTTACAAGCTGTTAGACCGGCTGAATGAACTGAAGAAACACTCCGGTTTTCATGTACCGAAGCCCCTTTTCCATCATTACAGCTGGTTCACCGCTGTCAAATACTTATCCATCGTTGTAGCCTTCTTTATCGCTTTTTTTATCTTCCGGTCCGCATCGGGCAGCAGGTATTCCCAATAAGGCTTCATTTTACTCAGCAATTGCGCCTCTCCCTGTAAATGGGCTTCATAATATTGAAGAAGGCGTGCGTGAAGCGCCTTCACCTTTTCATGCAGCTCATCGGGAGAAAAAACGGTTCCGTTTGCATATTCCCAAGCCAAAGCAGGATTGGCCAGCAACCCGCGTCCCAGCATGACCCCCTCCAGGCGGGGAAACTCCTCGTCCACCTTCCGGATATCTTCCACCGTCAGCAAGTCACCGTTATACACCAACGGATGGGCGCACTCCTCATAGAAAGCGGTGAACGCAGCCAAGTCCACCTCTCCCTTGTACTGTTGCTTCCCGATACGAGGATGCAGAACGATCCGCCGCAAGGGGGCAGCGTTCAACAAAGGCAACAACGGCCGCCATTCATCCGCACACTCCCATCCCAATCTCATCTTGACGGAGAAACCCAGTTCCGGATAGTGCACCAGCTCTTTCAATAAAGCTTCCACCTCGGCCGGATACGGCAATATGCCCGAACCCTTATGTTTCCCTGTCATCAGGGGAAAAGGACAACCCATATTGATATCCGCTTCCTTGTACCCTTTCTCTATAAACAAACCGGCCAGCCGTTCCAGTTCGGCAGGAGTGGAAGCGATAAGCTGGGGAATCAGCCGGGACACAGTATTGTTTTCAGAAGCGATCTCCCGTACATCCTTGTTACGGAACTCTCCTTTCTCCATCCGCACAAAGGGGGTATAATAAGCATCTATCCCACCAAAAACTTCCTGATGAAGATTTCTCCAGGGGGCTTCCGTAAAACCTTGCAAAGGGGCAGCGTACAGTTTCATTTGTTTCTTTTTTTAAGTTTATCTGCAAAGTAACACATTTTTCTTATACCTTTGCCTTATGGAAAAGTATATTTATGAACTGAAGATGAAGGTACGCGATTATGAATGCGACCTGCAGGGTATTGTGAACAATGCCAACTATCAACATTATCTGGAACATACGCGCCATGAGTTTCTCACATCGGTGGGCATCAGTTTCGCACGCTTGCACGAAGAAGGAGTGGACCCGGTAGTGGCGAGGCTCACCATGGCGTTCAAAACTCCGCTGCGCAGCGGTGACGAATTCGTGTCCAAGCTCTATCTGAAAAAAGAAGGTATTAAATATGTGTTCTATCAGGACATTTTCCGTCTGCCCGACATGAAAGTGACTGTCAAGGCCACTGTAGAATCAGTATGCGTGGTAAACGGCAGATTAGGGGACAGCGCTCTATTTGACGAGACTTTCGCCCCCTATCTGAGCGAATGACACAAGACGAACAAATTTGCAGCCTGGCCCTGACCCGGATACCGGGATTGGGACCGACAGGCGCATTCAGACTGGTGAGCAGTCTGGGAAGCGCCACCCGTGTTTTCGAACACCGCAAAGAGCTGTCACAACTGGTCCCCGGAGTAAGCGAAAAGATCATTACTGCGTTGAATAACTCCGAAGCTTTCCGGCGTGCAGAGCAGGAACTAACTTTCTGTGAGAAAAATCATATCCGCTGCCTCACCTTAAATGATGAAGGTTATCCCGGCCGTTTGCGTGAATGTGATGATGCTCCGCTAGCTTTATTTTACCGGGGAAATGCCGATCTGAATGCACTGCATGTCATCAATATGGTAGGAACCCGTCATGCCACCCCCTACGGACAGGATATCTGCACTCGTTTCCTTGCCGACTTGTCGGTGTTGTGCCCAAACGCCTTGATAGTGAGCGGGCTGGCTTATGGCATTGATATCCATGCGCATCGCGCCGCCCTGCAGAATCATTTCAAGACCATAGGCGTGCTGGCACACGGACTGGACCGTATTTATCCTGCCGAACATCGGAAGACAGCCGTCAGCATGTTGGAACAGGGAGGTTTGCTGACCGAATTTACAAGCGGAACCAATCCCGACAGGCAGAATTTCGTGAAACGAAACCGCATTGTGGCAGGTATGAGTGACGCCACCGTCGTTATCGAATCCGCCGCCAAAGGGGGAGCCCTCATCACCGCCGAACTGGCGGAAAGTTATCACCGGGACTGTTTTGCCTTTCCGGGACGATGCAACGACGAATATTCCATAGGCTGCAACAATCTGATAAGAAAAAACCAGGCAGTGCTTATCACATCGGCCGAAGATTTAGTGAAGGCCATGGGATGGGAAAGCAGCCCCAAAACCGAGAAAACAGTACAACGGGAATTGTTCCCTGATTTAAGCGAGGAAGAGGAACGAATAGTAAAACGACTCGGCAAAATGTCGGAAGGATTACAAATCAACACATTGGTGATAGACACCAACATACCTGTAAACCGAATGAGTGCATTACTGTTTGAATTAGAAATGAAAGGGGTGATACGAGCACTGGCAGGAGGAGTGTACCGGTTAATAATGTAACCATGTATCAAGATACTCATATACCCATTGACATACGGTAGCTGTACCGTGAACGGGTACATGAGTATATTGATGCATGGTTATTGCACTCCTAGTTCGGCAAAGCCCATCGGTCCGTCATTTTCCACCATCCGCACTGCTTTCAACAGCACATATCTGGCTGTTACCGGACTGAAGTAGACCGATTGGAGAATCGGATTGTTCTTGATGTTCGAGAATTCCCCGCTGCTCACCACCTGGTTCACCGCACCGGCTTCCGTGCCGACTGAAATCTCATAGGCAGCTATCAGTCCTTTGTTATACTCGCTCTGGTCGGGTAAATAATGGAAAGAAGAAACAGTCTGTTCCGTACCTAAATCCACCAGAAGCGTATTGCCGTCCACAAAGCAAGTAGTGGCGGCATCTTTATCCGCACATTTTCCGGCTTCCGCTTCATCTACCTTCGGCAATGTAAACGGATATGTTTTCAGTTCCTCCGCTTTTGCTGTAAACACATCAAGGGTTTCTCCTGCATAATAAGCCTCTATATTATTGATACACAGGCAGGCGCGTGATTTCTCAAAGTTCACGCGAAGTTTGTCCGTAGTGACAGTCTCAAAACGAAGCAAACGTTTATAACCGATTGTAGTAGTCTCTTCATTCAGTTTCACAGGCAGCCACTCCCCTTCCTTATTATATTCCACCACAAAGGACTGTACACGCTGTCCCAACGGAATGTATTCCTGCAACAGCATACGGTTTACCTTCTGCGGGGCCGGCCATTCAAACTCGATAACAGCCGATGTGACGCTATCCTCCGTAGCCCAATATGTATCATACTCTCCATCCGTCACCGCCTTTGCCGTATATTTTCCACCCCGTTCATTGGAAACTACCGGAAGAACACCTTTCAACAGATTGTTTGCCAACTGTTTCTGTACATTCTTATAAAAATCAACAGCATTCGCCGAATCTGTAGGGTGAATCAATCCATCCCGGTTTACGGGGAAATTAAGCAATAAAGTCGCATTATGCCCCACACTGCGGTAATAAAGGTCTGTCAATTGCTCCACCGTCTTCACCCGGTCGTCCTCCTCCGGATGATAAAACCAGCCCGGACGGATAGACACATCACACTCGGCAGCCGTCCACTGATTGCCGTCCGCATGTCCGTATTGCAGTTCCCTATACTTAGGATATCCCGGATAAACCTCTCCGGCACGCAAGAAAGACCAGTTTGTCGCTCCGGCAAATCCATTCTCGTTACCTACCCAGCGGCATCCGGGACCGCCATCCGAGAATACAACAGCCTGCGGCTGAAACTTGTCAATCATTTCATAGGCACGCGCATAGTCATAGTAAGTCTTCCGGTCTATGGTACGGGAATCTTTTGCTCCGCCATACCAGCCATCACCGCCATTGGCCCCGTCAAACCAGATTTCAAACACCGGACCATAATTGGTCAGCAACTCGTACAACTGTCGATAGAAATAATCCACATATTCCGGAGTTCCATAATTGGCCTGATGCCTGTCCCACGGTGAGAGATAGACAGCGAATTTTATACCATACTTCTTGCAAGCTTCCGAAAGATCACGCACTATATCCCCTTTTCCGTCTTTATAAGGCGTGTTACGGATACAGTATTCGGTCAGCCCCGTAGGCCACAGGCAAAATCCGTCATGATGTTTTGCCGTAAGGATAACTCCTTTCATCCCTGCCGCCACAAAGGTTTTCACCCATTGTTCGCAGTCCAGTTTGACAGGATTGAATGTAGCAGGATCGGAATCTCCATATCCCCATTCACGATCATTGAACGTGTTCAGTCCGAAATGTACGAAAGCGTATGTCTCCATTTTCTGCCAATCCACCTGTTTCTTTTCAGGAATGGGGAAAACAGGTTCAGGAGCATTCACAGCCGGAGCGCAGGCATTCAGTAATGCAACAGCAACTCCCAAGCATAAAAGGTTTGCGTGTCTTTTCATTTAGATTGTCAATTAATTACATTGACACAAAGATAACATAAAATCCGATGGATGAAAACAAGAAGCTGAATATTTTAAAAGACAGGAAACTTGACAGGCAGGAAAAGAACAAAAGCGAAGGGCTTAAAAAAGGAAAAGGAGCAACGCTTTGCTCCAACCTTTGTTAACCTTAAATCTAATACTATGAAAAAAATCACATGACAAATGTACAACTTACACTCATTTTCTCCAAATATTTAGTTCAATTTCGCTTTTCATTTAGTATTATTTCACAAATACAACCGTTTTCGCACACAACATTACAATTAGATTGAAAAACACGGATTAAAAAAGGAATATGAAACATTGCCCTATCCATATGATAAGACCGTTCATTTCTGTCCATTGGAAAGTAAAAAGCAAAAAGAAAGTATTCCTCTGATTATTCACTCCAAATAAAAGTAAGCTCCCCTGCCCTTCTCATTATCCGGCTGCCCAAACTTGCAAATTCTGTCCAATCGCTTCACTAACCCTTTCACGTCCGAAAATAGAACATTTAATAAGTTTTTTTTCAGATTTTATCACCTATATTTGCTCCACACATAATGGTAATCCATGGAAAAACGCACTACTATATTCAGCATATTTGTGTTTTTGTGCCTACTGACCAATAGCACTTATGCCCGGACGACAGAGTACGAAAATCCCAAAGATACCATATTGGACATGATGCTCTATTTTGACCTAAAGGCCCGACAGGCGGACAAGGATTACCAAGGAAACGGTAAAACGCTGGCAACATTGGATTCCCTGCTTGCCCATCCTGCCCGCAGCAGACATCTTTATTCCATTATTCTGGTTTCACCGGATTCATATAACGGAAAAAAAGAACCGGACATAGCGCCGGGCCTAAAAAGAAGCGAGGAAGTAAAAGCGTTCTTATGTCGGAAATATCCGCAAGTCAATGCCGCCCAAATCTGTATCCGTACAGGAGAAGAATACGGGGATGCCTTACGGAAACTGATAACGGACGACAGGCTGGTCCCCGACCGGGAGGATGTATTGGCATTGATAGATTATCACCATGACAATCCTGTAAAAATGCAAGATTTCTTGCAACATCTGGATGCCGGCATACCTTATCAATATATTTCCAACCGGCTGCTACCGGAGCTCAGACGGACAAAAATAAGAGTCTGCCTGTCTTATCCGGAAGAAAAGGAAGGAAAAAACTCCTCCACGGAACAGGCGGCCATGATAGAAGAAACTGAATTCATTCCGATTGACAGGGAAACGACCATTGCGTCAATGGCGGTGCAAGCACTCCCACAAAAGGAAAGGAGACAAGTAATAACAGAAACAGAAAAAACAGTAACAAAGGCAGAAAAGGAAAAAGAGACAAAAGAAAAACGGGGAAAAAAGCCCAAAGAAAAGGCAGCAAGAAGAGACAAGACAGCCGGCAACACAGTGCTTGCACTGAAAAATAATTTATTGTACGACCTGGCACTGGCGCCTAATATAGAAATAGAAATTCCTGTAGGAAAGCGGTGGTCAGTGAACCTGGAATATAAAAGCCCCTGGTGGTCCAACAGTAGCAAAGAAATCTGCTACCAGCTGATTTCGGGAGGAATAGAAAGCCGCTACTGGCTGGGCAACCGTGAACTGCATCACCGGTTGAACGGACATTTCTTTGGATTGTATGCCGAAGGAGGTATCTACGACTTTCAGTTTAAAGGAGACGGCTACCAAGGTAAATATTACGGTGCGGCAGGATTCACTTATGGATATTCCACTTCAGTGTCACGGCATCTGGCATTGGAATTCAGCCTGGGCATAGGCTACCTGACCACGGAATATCAAAAGTACACTCCCTATGAAGGGTCACTAGTTTGGATGAGTAGCGGGAATTACACCTTTATAGGCCCTACGAAAGCAAAAATTTCGTTGGTATGGGTGATAACAAAGAAGAGAGGAAGAAAATGAAAAAGACAAGGTACGTAGCTCTTGTACTTTTATCTTCACTATTGACTTTAGTGGGATGCAGCCGACGCGAGATTCTGGACGATTATCCCGTAACAGGAATAAATATCCGTTTGGACTGGGAAGGGGTAACCGGCCGTCTGCCGGAAGGAGTCCGGGTTATTTTCTATCCCAAGGACGCCCAAGGAAGAAAGATTGATACTTACTTGCCGGCAAAAGGCGGAGAAATGAAAGTGCCCCCGGGGCATTACTTGGCAGTGATTTACAATTATGACACCGAAGTAGTGCAAGTAAAAGGCGAAGACAGTTACGAAACGATAATGGCGTGTACAGGAAACTGCACGGGATTGGGCGACAGCGAAACAGAAAACATGGTATGGGGACCGGATAATTTTTATGTGGCAACCCTGGACGATGTAGAGATAGGAAAAGGAGAAGAGTTACCGACACTAGAGGTAAGACCAAAATCTGTGGTAACCACTTACATCTTTTCAATAAAGACAGAGGGGCTGAAAAATGTCTCATCGATCATTGGCAGTGTTTCCGGAATGGCTGAATGTTACCATTTAGGTAAAGGAGCCGGCTTATGCCGCTTCGCTCCCATTTATTGTGAAACCGGTAAAGGGAATGGGGTTATAAAAGGGAGTTTCACCTGTTTCGGACATCCCGAACTGACGCAGGCAAGAGCTGATATCACTCAGTTTCTGAATCTGATCATAGTAAGGGTGGATGGTTCCAGACAAGAAGCGAAAGTGGAAATAACGGAAGCGGTAAAACCTCCTGAAGACGAGCCGGGAGAAGGTGATGAAAAACCTCAAGAGTCCGAGATAGAGATTGAGCTTCCGGATGACGAGAAAATTGTAGTGGATGATGTAGAGGTTCCTCCAGATGAAAGTGGCGGTGGATTTGATGGGAACGTTAGTGACTGGGACGATGAAACGAATGTGGAATTACCGGTTGGTTAAGATATAAAATAAAGAGTCATAGAATTATTAACTTAAAACACACAGAATATGAAGAAGATTTTATTTGCAGCTTTAGCTGCACTGGCAATCACAAGTTGCTCACAGAATGAAATTGATGGTATTGACAATGGAACTCCAAAAAGTAAAAATGAAATAGGAGTAAACACAATTGTCAAAAAGAGTTCAAGAGCCGCTGTTACAAGCAATAGCAGTTTCACGTCGTTTAAATTACATGCCTATATAGTTAAAAGCAATGATATTGCAACTTCAGGATGGGGTAATGCTTATATGGATGGTATAGAATATAAAGGAGGTCAAGGTAGCTGGGCAACAACAAGTGGTACTTTTTACTGGCCTATCACAGAAATGCAATTTTTTGGGTATACCAATGATGTAACCTATACAGCACCTGCTAGTTCTAACGCTTATCCTACTATCAGTTATACTCTTCCTGACACCCCAGCCGATCAAAAAGATATTATAGTGGCTTATTCCAAAGATGTAACCAAGCCAAGTGATAATACATTAAATCTTACATTCCAACACATCCTCACCCGTATAAACTTTGCTGTGAAACTAGTTGATAGCAGCTATACTTACACAGTTGAAAGCATAACTATCACCGGTGCCAAAGGCGGTACTGCAACATATACATTCGGAGGAACCGAAGGAAAAGGTGGAAATTGGAATATAACAGGAAGTGCACCTGCTAGTGGCTATAGCTATACATTCGATAATACCGTAACAGCCAAAGATGGTATTTATGATTATACACAAAATGATAATTCATTAATGCTGTACCCACAATCTCTTACTGATGCAAAAATCATAGTCAAGTATAAAACAGAGAAGGATAATGCAACATTCTTTAATGACTCAAAAGAAGTATCCTTAACCGGAGAATGGACTAACGGACAAAGTATCCGTTATATACTAACTTTACCGGTTGGTGCAGAAGAAATGAGTGTAAATACAACATATGATGAAAATTGGGATGCTACTGATAACGAGCAAACTCCTAAAAACCCTGCATCATAAGATCCCTCAGCAAGCTTATAAATCAATGAAATTATAATCTCCTGATAAGAACATAGCAATTTCCTGCTCCGCAATGAAACACCGTATCATCCCCATCATGATTTGCGATTTCATTTGCGGAGCATTTTTACCTGTTGTCAATCAACCGTCCTCAAAAAGTATATGCGATAGTTTGCAGCTCGCCAATGATACCGGAGAAATTGGAGGATGATACTACAAATTCCATAATCTATGCTGTTTTAGCCGGTATACCTCCCCATGGATACACACAAAGATACTTTCTTTCTGCTACTTTCCCAACAATTGCAACTTCTTTGTGTTTGGCCACACAAATTTAGCCCTCTATGCTCATGCCCACAGGCTATCATTTTCCGTAACGGCAGAAGACAAACAAGTGGAAACAGGATTCTTCGGTCTTTTTCCTGAAACTTATTGCAAATTATCCATATTTGACCTACATTTGTCAAATCAACCAAAAGAACACAAGCGTTTCTAACATCTATATATGTCTGGTCTGCCCTGTAATGAAAGGATGGATTGTACCCAATGCCCTAAAGCAGTGGAGAACAGCATCCATTACACACATAACAAAAAAAGGTTTCCACTTACCCCCACATAAGTGTGAAACCAATATTTTATTTTTCTTACTCAAAGGTCAAATATTAATCAATAGTGAAGAATATGCCGGAACCATCATCAATTCCGGAGAATTTGTGCTGCAAGCTATCGCATCAAAAGTGGAAATACTGGCCATGACAGACTCGGAAGGTATTCTGTACACATTTGATGACCCTAAAGCCTTCTGCTATGACCGCTATACCTATATATTGAAAAACGTGCCTCCGCCACTCATCTCCGAGCCACTGAAAATAAAGCCCGAAATAAAGCTTTTCCTTGAAGGGGTTGCTTCCTATCTGAATGCAGACAAAATTTGTAAAGAGCTGCTCGAATTCAAGCGTAAAGAACTTTATTATCTGTTGGCACACTATTACACAGACTATGAGCTATCTCCTGTTGTACACAGCCTATCCCAATACACCAGCAGTTTTGAATATTTCATATTAAAGCACCACAAACAAATAAAGTCCGTAGAGGAGTTCGCACAACTGGGCGGCTACAGCGTCACCACCTTCCGCCGCATTTTCAAAGCCATCTTCAACGAACCGGCCTATGAATGGATGATGAAACAGCGCAAAGAAAGTATCCTTTACCAATTGCGCTATACAGATGCTTCCATCTCCGAAATCTGCTTTGGACATGGATTTGAATCTCTCTCACATTTTTCCAACTTCTGTAAGAAGTCCTTTGGCGACTCTCCCAGAAACATCCGTAAAAAAGAAAAGGAAGAAATTTCACCCAATACATAATTATAAAAAAAAAATGCCCCGCCAAAAGGCAGGGCACTCTCAAATATCAAGTAAAACTAACCGTAATTAGTCTTTCAGCTTCGCAGCAATAAATTCACGGTTCAAACGAGCAATGTTGCTGATAGAAACCAGCTTCGGACATTCTGCCTCACAAGCACGAGTGTTTGTACAGTTACCAAAACCCAGTTCATCCATTTTGCTCAACATAGCTTTCGCACGGCGTGCAGCTTCCACTTTACCTTGAGGTAACAGTGCCAACTGGCTGACCTTTGCAGAAACAAACAACATAGCAGAACCATTCTTACATGCAGCAACACAAGCACCACAACCGATACATGCAGCAGCATCCATAGCCTCATCGGCAATAGGTTTTGCAATAGGAATTGCGTTAGCGTCAGGAATACCACCGGTATTGATTGACACGTAACCACCCGCCTGCATAATCTTGTCGTATGCGCTGCGGTCTACCATCAAGTCGCGGATTACCGGGAAACCGGCAGAACGCCAAGGTTCAACAGTAATGGTGTCACCGTCTTTGAAACGACGCATATAAATCTGGCAGGTAGTAGCACCTGTAGCAGGTCCGTGAGGATGTCCGTTGATATACATAGAGCACATACCGCAGATACCTTCACGACAGTCGTGGTCGAATACGATAGGTTCTTTACCTTCATTGATAAGCTGCTCGTTCAAGATATCCATCATTTCCAGGAATGAGGTATCACCCGGAATATCTTTCATTTGGAAGGTATCAAAATGTCCTTTATCCTTAGGACCTTTCTGACGCCAAACTTTCAGTGTGAAACTTATATTTTTATCCATGATTTCTATACAATTAATAATTAAGACTTATAGTTACGAGTTTGAACCTTAACGAACTGATAGTTCAAATCTTCCTTGATCAATTCGGGTTCTTTTCCTTCACCTGTGTATTTCCAGCAAGCTACATACGAGAACTTGTCATCGTGACGAAGCGCTTCACCCTCCGGAGTCTGGTGTTCTTCACGGAAGTGACCACCACAAGATTCCTCACGGTTCAATGCATCGTAAGCCATCAGCTCACCGATTTCGATGAAATCAGCCAGGCGGATCGCCTTTTCAAGTTCCACATTCAATTCATTAGCTTCACCCGGAATGCGAAGGTCGCTCCAGAAGGTCTTTCTTACTTCTTTCAGTTTAGCCAGAGCAGTAGTCAAAGATTCCTTGGTACGTCCCATACCTACGAAGTCCCACATGATGTGGCCCAGTTCCTTGTGAATAGAGTCTACTGAACGATGACCCTTGATATTCATCAGTTTCTGGATCTTATCGTTTACAGCCTTTTCGGCAGCCACAAATTCAGGAAGGTCTGTCGAGAAACGGGGAACCTGAATCTGGTCTGACAAATAGTTCTGGATAGTATAAGGCAATACGAAGTAACCGTCAGCCAATCCCTGCATCAATGCAGATGCACCCAAACGGTTTGCACCGTGGTCAGAGAAGTTAGCTTCACCGATAGCATACAAGCCCTTGATAGAAGTCATCAGTTCATAGTCAACCCAGATACCACCCATCGTATAGTGGATAGCCGGGAAGATCATCATCGGAGTCTTGTACGGATTTTCGTCAGTGATTTCTTCGTACATATCGAACAAGTTACCGTAACGGGCACGAACTACATCTTCACCCAGACGGTCGATAGCGTATTTAAAGTCAAGGAATACGGCCAGACCTGTGTTGTTCACACCGAAACCGGCGTCGCAACGTTCTTTCGCAGCACGTGAAGCAACGTCACGGGGAACCAGGTTACCGAATGCCGGATAACGGCGTTCCAAGTAGAAGTCACGGTCTGCATCAGGAATATCGGTCGGTTTCTTAGTTCCTGCCTGCAATGCCTTGGCATCTTCCAGCTTTTTCGGAACCCAGATACGTCCGTCATTACGCAATGACTCGGACATCAAAGTCAGTTTAGACTGCTTGTCACCGTGTACAGGGATACAAGTCGGGTGGATCTGTGCAAAGCAAGGATTGGCAAAGTAAGCACCTTTGCGGTAAACCTGCATAGCAGCCGAACCATTTGACGCCATAGCGTTGGTAGACAAGAAGTAAGTATTACCATAACCGCCGGTACCGATAACTACCGCATGGGCAGCGAAACGTTCAATCTTACCTGTAACCAAATTACGGGCGATGATACCACGGGCGCGTTCCACACCTTCGTTATCCTTAATCAGCACAACGTCCAACATCTCATAACGAGTGTACAACTTCACGTTACCACGCTGAACTTCACGGCTCAATGCAGAATAAGCACCCAGCAACAACTGCTGTCCGGTTTGACCGCGGGCATAGAATGTACGTGATACCTGAGCACCACCGAATGAACGGTTATCCAGCAAACCACCGTATTCGCGAGCGAAAGGAACACCTTGAGCTACGCACTGGTCGATGATAGCATTTGACACTTCGGCCAGACGATAAACGTTAGCTTCGCGTGCACGGTAGTCACCACCTTTGATTGTATCGTAGAAAAGACGGTAAACAGAGTCACCATCATTTTGATAATTCTTAGCAGCATTGATACCTCCCTGTGCAGCAATAGAGTGTGCACGACGGGGAGAGTCCTGGATACAGAAGTTTAATACCTTGAAACCCAGAGCACCCAGTGAAGCAGCAGCCGAAGCACCTGCCAAACCGGTACCTACCACAATAATGTCAAGACGACGTTTGTTGGCAGGGTTTACCAATTTTTGATGAGCTTTATAATTGGTCCATTTCTCGGCTAAAGCGCCTTCAGGAATTTTAGAATCTATAGTAGCCATATTCATTTACAATTTTATCATTTACAATTTACGATTAGCAAGCACCACAAGCGAGTGATTTCACGAAGTAGATAACGACTACTGCTGCAAAACCAAGAACTACCAAAGTAGAGTAGATGTTACCAATAGTCTTCCAACGCTCGAACCAGATTTTATTGCTCCAGCCCAAAGTCTGCAAAGCACTCCAGAATCCGTGAGTCAGGTGGAACCACAAAGCTGCTAACCAAATGAGGTAAAGCACTGTAAATACAGGGCATCCGAATGTTTCACGAATGTAAGCGGCACCGTCTGTAGGACCGAATGCGCCCAAATCATGAACACCGATAATTTCGGCAAACTGCATTTTGTACCAGAAATTGGCAAAATGAAGAGCCAATCCGGCAATAACGACAATACCCAGGACAAGCATGTTCTGAGATGCCCATTCCACAGTTTTAGGTTTAACGTTCACTGCATAACGTTCGCTACCGCGAGCTGCACGGTTCTGCATGGTCAACCAGAAAGCGTAGATGATGTGAATTACAAACAGAGCAGCCAGCCCGGCAGTTGCAACCAACGCGTACCAGTTAGCTCCCAAGAATTCACAAATCATGTTGTAAGCATCTTCCGAGAAGAGCGCAACAAGGTTCATCGCCATGTGAAACGTCAGAAACAGGACAAGGGCGATACCTGTGACACTCATCACCACTTTCCTTCCAATAGATGAATTACTTAACCACATAAATGATTGAATTTAAATTATTTAATTGTTAGAACTAAAAATTCTGTTAAAAGCTGTGTATTCACGATGCAAAAGTAAAGGAATTCTAGCGATAATACAAGGAATTATGGAAATTATTCTTTAATTCGGGGAAGGGTAAATGCGAATTACATTATTTTCCTATCTTTGCACTGAACAAATGCCAAACTAAATGAAACGCCAAAGGATTATTTTTCTTATACTGACAGCCTGTTTTACATTCAGCCTCAGCGCACAGAATATAGACATCAACACGTTGAAAACCATCAACCGATGGGATGTACACGGACTGAGCCGCGGATTGTCCGCTAGCGGAGTGATTCTACCCGTAGGAATACCTACAGCCATGGGACTCTATGCATTGATAAAGAAAGACCAGCCGATGCTGAAAGATGCCATTTACATAGGAACCAGTGTGATTGAAGCAGTGGGGATTACATACGCCGCCAAACATATAATAGGTCGTGACCGGCCTTTTGTAAAGTATCCGGATAAGATTCATGCATACGGAGCACCGGATGCCGATAGTCCGTCATTCCCTTCAGGACACACTGCGGCAGCTTTTTCTTTAGCCACCTCACTCTCCATCACTTATCCTAAGTGGTATGTTATCGCCCCTTCAGCCGTATGGGCTTGCGGAGTAGGGTTTGCCCGGATGAACCAAGGGGTGCACTATCCCAGTGATGTAGTGGCAGGAGCCGCTATCGGAGTAGGATGTGCTTTCGTGAACGTGTATGTGAACCGATGGCTGAATAAGGTGCTGTTCGGGAGACAGATAAAGTGATGGTTGGAAAATTATTCCACACCTAAAAGAAGACACAACAGAAGTTTTTCAGACAACTGCAGGAGTGCAACTATGCGCCCCTGCAGTTAATATAAAGTCTTGACTATCGCTTTTTCAACAGCAGCCCCTCAAAGTCCGGTTGCTCCAACAGTTCCAGCGCTTTCCTGATACTTTCATTCGCGTCATTAATGACGTGATAATATTCATTCATATCCCATAAATCACGGGCTATCAATGCTTTCATCTGCAACCTCAGCAGAGGCAGGGCCTTTTGATACTCTTCTTCATTATATTCCACTCCCATCTCCTTGCCGGTAGCAACCAGTTGTGTCAACATATCCGGAGTCACTTCAAAACGTTTGTAGAACTCATTGAAAGTCTTGTATTTGCCCAGCCATTCTTTACGATGGGCATCAATAAAATGGAAATGAGCTTTCATCAATGCTCCTTTATCACGCAACTGACGATGGTATTTAGTATAGAGAGTCGTATCAATCGGCACAAAATAATCGGGCATGATCCCTCCGCCACCATATACCGTACGGGCCAACCTATGAGTCTTGAACTTCAGTGAATCCGGAAAGTGGATGCTGTCTTCACTCATCATTTCTCCTTTATTATAACGGTCTATCAGGTCTTCATTATACTTTTCAATGCTCTCGTAAGGTTTCTGGATACAACGTCCGGCAGGCGTATAATAGCGGGCCACCGTCAGACGGATCATCGAACCGTCCGGCAAATCAATGGGACGCTGCACCAAGCCTTTACCAAAACTGCGACGGCCTACCACAACGCCTCTGTCCCAATCCTGAACAGCTCCGGTCACAATCTCACTGGCAGAAGCCGAAAATTCATCAACCAATACCATCAGACGACCGTTCTGAAACTCGCCCGTACCTTTGGCAAAAAACTCGCTACGAGGATTACGACGGCCCTCCGTATAGACAATCAGTTCCTTTTTACCCAAAAATTCATTGGCAATATCGATAGCAGCATTCAAATACCCCCCGCCATTGCCCTGCAAATCAAGAATCAAGTCTTTCATTCCTTTCTTCTGCAACCCGGTCAGCGCTTTCTTGAACTCCTCATGGGTAGTGGCGGCAAAACGGTTGATACGAATATAACCGATCTTATCTTTAATCATATAGGAAGCATCCAAGCTGTAAACAGGTATTTTATCCCTTTTCACCGTAAAGGGGAGCAGTTCCTTCACCCCTCGGCGAAGTATTTTCAGATTCACTTTTGAATCTTTAGGACCACGGAGACGACGCATAATATCCTCGGTACTCATCTTTACACCGGCTATCAGCGTATCTTCCACCATGACGATACGATCACCGGCCAGAATACCGACTTTTTCGGACGGTCCGCCCGATACAGGCTGTATCACCAGCAAAGTGTCCTCCGCCATATTAAACTGTATACCGATACCTTCGAAGTTTCCCTGCAACGGCTCGTTCATTCTCTTCACTTCCTCCGGATCAGAATAGGTAGAATGAGGATCAAGCTGCTCCAGCATTTTTACGATAGCTTCTTCCACCAGCTTTCCCTCATTGACTTCGTCTACATAAAGATTGGCAATGGCAAATTCCGCCAGTTGCAACTTACGTGCCGGAGAATTCAGAAATTTACTCTCCTGAGCCTGTGCGGCTACGATAGAAAAAAAGCAGGCAATCAAGCCTGCAAAATACATAGTATATTTCATGGTCAGTCTATTTTCATTCCTTCAGGCAAGAATGGCGTCACATCTTTGCCAAACTGCAACAATTCTCTTACAATCGTAGAGCTGATAGAGGTTAGTTCCGGCTCCGTAAACAACAGAATCGTTTCTATTCCGGCCAGTTTCCGGTTGATATCGGCTATAGTTTCCTCATATTCAAAATCGTGTACGGTACGGATACCACGAACAATGAACTGCGCCTCCTTAGCTCGGGCAAAGTCAATGGTCAGACAATCATAAGCATCGACCTTTACCCGGGGATCATCCGCAAAAAGTTTCTCGATCATCTCCACTCGTTTCTCTGTAGGAAACCAAGTTTTCTTATTCTCATTGATACCGATGCCGATCACCACTTCGTCCATAAAAGTCAACGCTCTCTTCACGACCGAATAATGACCGATGGTAAAAGGATCAAAGGTTCCCGGAAATATCGCTCTTCTCATATTTTTTAGTGATTCACTCACGCAATATCTTCTTCTACAACAAGGTTATCTATAATAAAATTCTGACGTTCCATCGTGTTCTTACCCATGTAGAACTCCAGTAACTCCTTTACCAGATCAGTCTTGCGGAGGGAAACTTGCTCCAAACGCATATCTTTGCCGATAAAGTGCTTGAATTCATCGGGTGAAATCTCTCCCAAACCTTTGAACCGTGTGATTTCGGGATTGGGGCTTAACCGTTCGATTGCGGCAATCCGTTCTTCTTCCGAATAACAATATACCGTTTCATAAACTCCTTTCTTGCGGTTACGGACACGGAACAAAGGAGTCTGAAGGATATATACATGACCTTTCTTTATCAAATCGGGGAAGAATTGCAGGAAGAAGGTAATCAGCAACAAACGGATGTGCATACCGTCCACATCGGCATCTGTTGCCACAATCACTTTGTTATATCGTAATCCTTCCATACCGTCCTCTATGTTCAGAGCAGCCTGAAGCAAGTTAAACTCTTCATTCTCATATACAATCTTCTTGGTCAGCCCGTAAGAATTCAACGGCTTACCACGCAAACTGAATACTGCCTGAGTATTTACATCACGGCTCTTGGTGATAGAACCGCTCGCCGAGTCACCCTCGGTAATGAAAATGCAGCTTTCCTCCTTCTTGTCTCCTTTGGCATCATTCAGGTGAAAACGGCAGTCACGCAACTTACGGTTATGAAGATTTGCCTTTTTGGCACGTTCACGTGCCAGTTTGGTCACTCCGGCTATAGCCTTACGCTCTTTCTCCGATTCTTGAATCTTCTGCAACATCACATCGGCCACATCCGTATGTTTGTGCAGATAGTTATCGACCTCAGTCTTTACAAAATCACCTACAAACTTATTAACGGTAGGACCACCGGGAGCCATATTGGTAGAGCCCAGCTTGATTTTAGTCTGACTTTCGAACAACGGTTCCTCCACATTAACGGCAATGGCAGCTACCAATCCGTTACGGATATCGGCATAGTCCATATTCTTGTTGAAATATTCCTTGATGGTACGGGCCATATGCTCTTTGAAAGCACTTTGATGCGTACCTCCCTGCGTGGTGTGCTGTCCGTTGACAAAAGAGTAATACTCCTCACCATACTGGCCGGTATGCGTAAAAGCGATCTCGATATCTTCTCCTTTCAAGTGGATGATGGGATATAATCCCACAGCCGTCATGTTGTCGTTAAGCAAGTCCACCAACCCGTTACGGGACAGGATACGCTGACCGTTATAGATAATGGCCAGTCCTGTATTCAGATAGGTATAGTTGCGGAGCATGGTTTCCACGAACTCCGGACGGAAACTGTAGTTCTCAAACAACAGGTTATCCGGTTCAAAGAAAATATAAGTACCGTTCTCTTCTGTTGTATCTTGTGTGGTATCCGTCAACAAGTCTCCCTTGGCAAAGGTAGCGATACGCACCTTTCCATCACGATAGCTGCGCACCTCGAAACGTGAGCTCAATGCATTGACGGCTTTCACACCGACCCCATTCAGTCCGACGCTCTTCTTGAACGCCTTGCTGTCATATTTACCTCCCGTATTCAACACACTAACAGCTTCAATGAGTTTTCCCTGCGGAATACCCCGGCCATAATCACGCACGCTGACACGGAGATTTTCTTCAATAATAATCTCAATCTTTTTACCCGCCTGCATTTTAAATTCATCGATACTGTTATCGATAATTTCTTTCAAAAGAACGTAGATACCGTCCTCGGCATGTGATCCGTCACCCAACTTTCCAATATACATACCGGGACGGGTACGCACATGCTCCATGTCACTGAGGTGGCGGATATTATCGTCGGTATATTCTACGGCGGGATTGTTTATCAGTTCGTTGTTTTCTTCCATATTGACTTATCACATTTTTATATATCGTTGTTACAGAATACTCTTTTTATAAGCACGACGGCGTTTATGCTGCTCGGTCTTGAAATATTCCCACTGGGCCTGCACCTTTCCGTTCAGTTCCAGTTCCGGATTACTTTCGGCATACTTGAATCCCAGTTGCTGATATACGGGGATCAAGTCCGAGAATAACAAAGCATTGACACCTTTGTTCTGATACTCAGGTTTTACAGCAACCAGCAACAAATCCAACATAGGAGGATACTTATGCAGGAACAACACTTTCAACAGGTGATACCATCCCATAGGCAGCAAACGTCCCTTCGCTTTTTGTAACGCTTCGGACAGAGAAGGCATTGAAATCCCCACTGCCACCAGTTTATCTTCGGCATCGGTCACCAAGGTTACCATACGCAAATCTACAATAGGCAAATACATCTTTATATACTGGTTGATCTGTCCTTGCGACAAAGCCGAGAAACCATAAAGCGGAGCATAAGCCTCATTCATCAACTCGAATATAGCCTGTCCATATTCGGCCGCAATTTTCTTACCCGATGTATATTTCTTCACCTTCAGGTTAAACTTACGTTGAATCAAGTCACTGATACGCTTATGCTTATCAGGAATTGCATCCGGAATATAAATTTTATATTCCACCCAATCGGCATCCTTCTCGAATCCCAACTTCTCCATATGCTGTGGGTAATAAGGATAATTATAGATAGTCGCCATGGTGCTCAACTGGTCGAATCCTTCTACCAGCATACCCTCCGCATCAAAGTCGGTAAAGCCTAAAGGCCCCTGAATGGTATCCATACCTTTTGATTTACCCCATTGGGCTACTGCATCCAACAAGGCACGTGATATTTCGATATCATCCAGAAAATCGATCCATCCGAAACGAACTTCTTTTTTATTCCAAGTCTCGTTTGCGCGTTTATTTATAATCCCTGCAATACGTCCTACCACCTTGTTATCCTTATATGCCAGAAAATACTCCGCCTCACAAAACTCGAAAGCGGCATTCTTCTTCGGGCTGAACGTATTCAGCATATCATCGTACAAATCGGGTACGGAATAGGGATTCTCTTTGTATAACTCGTAGTTGAACCGTATAAACGTCTTTAGTTCTTTCTTTGAACTGACTTTTTTAATGGTAATAGCCATGCTGTATTTTTATAAAATTCGGGGTGTAAAGATAGAAGTTTTTTTGCAGAAAACTTATTCTTTTTATGGCTTTTTCACTGTTGGGCAATAAGATAGGCGGTATAAACGACATAACAGCCAACCATCAATGCGCCTTCAAGCCGGGTTATGGTACGTTTGCGGAAAAACCAGCCTACCAGCCACAACAACAGGGAGGAAGCAATCAGTACACTTAAATCGAGGTTATTTATATTCCCCATCGGAAGCGGTGACACCGTAGCGCTGCACCCCAGAACAAAGAATATATTGAACAGATTACTACCGATGACATTGCCGATAGCAATTCCCGGATTCTTCTTTAAAGCCGCCGTAACAGATGTGGCAAGTTCCGGCAAGGAAGTACCTCCGGCTACCAATGTCAGTCCGATTACCGATTCACTGACACCCCATGAACGGGCAAGCCCGCTTGCCCCGTCGACAAAAAGCTGTCCGCCGAATATGAGTCCGGCCAGCCCTCCTGCAATATACAACACCGATTTCCATACAGGCATTTCCTTTATCTTCTGCTCCTCTCCTGCCTCATCTGCCCCATTACGGGCGATGGCAAATGTATAACGCATAAATATAAGGAAGAAAGCCAGCAGAACAAACCCATCGGAACGGCTGATAACATTGACCGCTTCCCTGTCCAGCATCATGTCATTGGCACAGACAAAAAGTACCAACGAAGAAAGAATGACTAACGGAATCTCTTTACTCATCGTCCCCTCACCTACTTTTATGGGGAGTACCAAGGCAGTACAACCTATAATCATCAAAGCATTGAATATATTACTACCCACCACATTACCAATAGCCATTTCAGCACTGCCATTCAATGCAGAAAGCACACTGATAACCAATTCGGGAGCCGAAGTGCCGAAAGCTACAATGGTAAGCCCGATTACCAAATCAGAAATACGGAAACGTTTGGCAACCGCTGCAGAACCATCCGTCAAGCCATTCGCGCCAGCTAAAATGAGAGCCAGACCACCAATCAAAAGGAGTGTATTCAACATAACAAAAAGTACATTTACAGTTTTATACCGCAAATGTACTCTTTTTCCCTAAAATAACTATCCCTATTTGGTGCGTTTTACAGTATAGATTACTTTTCCTTTCTTATCAATCATGTGCATATCCAGTTCTTTCTTGTCTGCCGTAAAGATAGAAAAGCCCGGTTCGGGACTACAGAACAGAGTGCCTTCCACTGGTTTTACCTTACGGCTCAACGAACCAGCCGAATTTACCACATAGTCGATATCACTGCCCGGCACACGAAGGTGCTGGAAGTTATGAATGTGTCCGCATGCATAGATATCCACCTTATGTTTACGGAGGATAGGATCCAGACGCTTCTGCATATCGCTGCGTTCACTGTCGTCTTTCGACGTTTCAGCATAAATGGGATGATGTCCGATTACGACTACCCAATCTTCTTTGGCAACAGTCAGTACAGAATCTATCCATGCCAATTGCTGATCCATATCTTGTTTACAGGCATCCGGATAAGTTTCGCTCTCGTTACGGTATTTGTCAATCAGAGGAGCGGTATCTATCATCACAAAACGGATGGCAGTTCCTTTCTTCTCGAAGACTTTGGTATAATAACGACCAGGCATCGACCAGCGACGACTCACATTGGTATAATCCAACACAGCCTGCGTATTACCCCGGTATTCATGATTTCCCAAGATCGGAAACCAGTCTATCATCAACTCGGGATGACTGTAAATCAACTCGTAGTTGGTCATCCAGAGCGGATCGTTAACGCTGCGCACACCTTCAAAATGGTGCACGTCTCCGGCTGCAAATACACACTCGGGACCAATAACATCCGCCATTTCTCCCATCAACTCGGCTATGGGCTTCTGGTCATAATAACCGTTACGTCCCAAATCGTTAGCCATATAAAAATTCAGTTGTTTCTCCAGTCCTTTCCAATCTTGCGGAGTCTGGGCACACACATTCAGGCAGATAGCCGTACCAATGACGGCAATCCATACCCATGTCAATACTTCTTTCATTCTTCTAATCATCATCAACGTTTTCATATACTTATTTTTAGAAACTTATTTTTAAACCTGCATTCATTCTCACGCCATAATATTCTGCCTGCATAGTACGATCCTTCGTTCCCTGGTAATAACGGAGCGGCTGGTTCAGCAGATTGTTCGCCTCAGCATAAAAGGTCATTTTCACCTTCTTGCCAAAGGTATAACTAGCGTTCACATCCATATAGTTCACAGCATCATAATATCTGTCATAAAATGTACTTGGGCCCATTTCATCGATAAAATCAGATGCAAAGTTATAGCTCAGGCGCACATTCAAGCCTCCTTTTTCAAAGTAAAGAGAGGCATTCGCCGTATGCTCGGGAGACCCCGGCAAACTCAACCCGCTCTCGTTCTCACGTCCTTCGAAGTTAAAGTCCTCCACGCGTGAGTGAGTATAAGTATAGGTTCCATAGAAACCCACATACTTCAAGGCCGGAGCAATGAAGCCGAAATCACGCTGATAAGAAAATTCCAATCCCCACAGATTAGCATTTCCTGCATTCTTGGGCTGAGTGAAACGGGTATATTCTGTTCCTTGGTATTCATAGTTGGTCAGTACCTGATCTACGATGAAATCGTCTATTTTCTTATAGAAAAAACCTGCGCTCACTAAACCTACACTCTTGAAATAATAATCGGCACTCAAATCAAAGTTATAAGAAATAGTCGGTTTCAAGTCAGAATTACCAATCTTTATTTCATTATCACCACGGTTGATATTCACACTGGGAACCAAAGCTGAATATTTGGGCCGGCTCAAGGTCTGCGTGTAAGAACCGCGTATCTTGAAATCATCATTTACATCCCATTTCACCAAAATAGAAGGAAGGAAATTCACATAACTGTTGGTCATGCGGCCGGTCTTGGTGGTCTTATCTGTCTCATCATCATAGTTACGGCCGGTATAACGAAGGGAAGTATGTTCCATACGGAGTCCCGCCATCAGGTTTATATCGGAAGCGAATTTATGATCAAACCGCACATACCCGGAACTTACAGTTTCACGAGCCTCAAAGTTCTCAGCCAATTCGGCTTGTACCTGTTCTTTATCGAACTGGGAAGCATCATTTAAATTCAATCCACCCACATATTCTTTACTGGCAAATGTTCCTACCTGATATTTGTCGCTCGGCATAAACTTATCCGTACTCTGGTCTACCGTATTTTTCAGGCTGTTGGTCATGAAGGCATCCTCGTCTTTCGGAGTATATTCGTAGAAGTCTATTTCTTTCTCTTTTGTTTTACGTACTACCTTCGCACCGAACTTCAGTTTGGCTCCATTATTTAAACTGGCCTTGAAATTGGCCGAGAATTTCATATCTTCTTCTTTGATGTCCTCCTGTTGTTCCGTCAGTTCCTTCAAGCTGAACTTATCACTCAGTGTCAAAGTAGCACCTGTTCCAGGTGTTGCCAACGGCTGGCGTTCATCACTCAAGTCCATATCAAATTCCTGCTTTTTCAGTTGGAAGTCAAGATAACGTTCATTAGGGCGTTCTTCCGTAGCTTTTGCATAACTGGCATTCCAATCCATACCGATTGCCCCCCATAAGTGTTCTCCGCCCAAAGCGAAATCCATGGTACGCTGACGCTCCAGACGGGCATTGCGATTATCAGGAGTACCTGCTTTGGTCTGGATGCGGACTGTGCCTTTTCCGTTCTCATCCAAATCCTTGATATTGGTACGGTAACGGTTTTCCCAATCGTTACGGTTGTTGAAGATCCCTTTGAAAGTCAATTTATGGTTTTCATTGATATCAAAATCAAAAGCCGCCGAATAACTTTGACGTTCACGGGTGACAAAGTACTGGCGCATCTGATAATCGCTGACATATACTTTGCCATCTTCATTTTGTTCCCACATGAATTCAGTATCATAAGAACCGGAAGGAGCATTCTGATAAGAAGCGGAGAGCAGCATACCCAGTCTGTCATTGAAGAAACGATCGCCGTAAGTGAAACCTAAGTTCAACTGGGCTTTCTCGCTGATCCAGTTGTAACCACTTCCCGCTGTAGCATTGATAGTGCGTTTATAAGGAGAATTTTTGGTTACCAGATTGATGGAACCACCGATAGCATCGCCGTCCATATCGGGTGTAACGACTTTGCTTACTTCGATGGTCTGAATCATATCGGCAGGAATCAAGTCCAACTGCACGTTACGGGTATCCCCTTCAGCAGATGGGACACGGTTGCCGTTAATGGTGACGGAGCTTAAATCGGCACTAGTGCCGCGGACCTGTCCGAAACGGGCCTCGCCTTGATCGTATTGCACATTGATGCCACTGATACGTTTCAATGCATCACCTATGTTTGAGTCGGGAAATTTCCCTACCTGGTCGGCAGATACAACATTAGTGATACCCAGATTATTCTTTTGTGTATTGATTGCTTTCTTCTGTCCTTGAAAAGCTCCCTTTACCTGCACTTCCTGCAGTTCCACCCCTTCATTCATCACTATATCTTTTTCTAAAGTCTTGCCTTCGGGGACGGTAACTTTCATTTCAATGGGGCTATAACCTACGTAGGTTACTTTAACTGTGTAAGTTCCGGGTTTCAGATTGGGCAGCGTATAAAAACCGTTCACATCACTGATTACTCCGGTTTTCAGATTTTCAACAAAGATGGAAGCACCCGGCAGAATTTGTTTTCCATTGTCTATCACACGTCCGCGGATAGCGCCTTGCCGGACAATGTTTTCATTTTCCTCGGCAAATGCATTTCCACAAACACCTGCCATCAGCAGCATAAGAGACACAGCTCTAACAACCTTTTTCATATACTTTTTTATGCGTTATAAATCTGCCGCAAAAGTAGATGGGTCAGGTTTCTTGAGAGTTACACTCTATTAAAGGTTTCGTGACAAAGGAGTTTCATTCCTGTTACAAGATATTCGGTGCAAGACGACGGATACAAAGTATGGACAAGGCTTACAAAACAGCAGAGTAAGATTTTTCTTACTCATGCGATCACTCTTTCGTAACTTTTGAAAAGGAACAGGTATAATATGATTAAGAAAGAAATACTTTCACAGATTATCGTAATGCTGTTATCCTTGCTATGGGTAAATGCACTGCTATCTGGATCCATAGGGAACTTACCGGACAGAAGAAATCTCTCCGGACACAAAAAAAGAAGCTGACAGTCCGGATTATCTGGTTGAACTGTCAACTTTTCGACTACAAGCCTGAGAAACCGTTCTCTTTTGACCCTGCTACAATTTATAACTATAATCTTTTGTATTGAAAATCACATAAATATCCTAAACAAACACCCCCTTCAATAATTTTTAAATGACACTTTTTCCCACGACTGCTTATATAAATCGATCATTAGCTAATTCATCATACAAAGCCGCCATCCACCCAAATAATTCATCAGCTTAAAATACCAACTACTAGTTGCAATAGGTGTTCCACTTTCTCCTTTCTGCATAACAATCGTGCACTTCACCTCGTTTTTAACAGGAGTATAGAACTTTATATAATCTATCTTATAACTTAATACAGGAAAAGATTCCATCATTTTTGCGACTTGATGCAATTCATTGTTATCCAATTGAATAGGTTCATTCCAAACATCTGCCGAATCGGCTTTATAAAGCATAGCTGCGGCAGATTCCAGCTGACCATTTTTCGCATATTCCATAAATTGATTTATTAGGTTTGTTATCAAAACCGTATCAACTTCCGTTAGATGAGCTACAAATTCATTAATACTCTTCTCTTCTTTGCTTTGCACCTTCTGTTTTCCTGATTGACAAGAAAAGGTTGTTAATAAAACAGTCAACAATAAAATAAATTTCAGTTTTTTCATTTCATTCTTTCCTCCTATTAAAAAAGGCCAGCCACTATGAATGGCCGGCCCTTATTTAAATTAAACTCAAAGTTATTACAATATTAGTTCTGAATAGTCTTATTGATATTCAAATCAACTTCGGTATAGATAGTACCCCACTTATAAGTAACTTCCAGCGGAACGCGGATTGTAAACTTACCTAAAGTAGTACCATTATTGTAATAATAGAATTTACCATTATCGCCAACCTTCAGAGCAGTAAATACATTGGTTGTAGATTTATCTTCACCGAAATACAATTTTACATTCTTCGTTACAGAAGATAATTTAGTAGAACCTAATGTTCCACCATTCAAAGTTGTTGTAGCGTTTTCAATATCAGCAGCAACTTTAGTTACGCCATAAAATCCATAGAAATTATATTTCTTACCATCATCACCAGTAGTATCTTCTGCTTTATCAAAATACTTGTCTCTCCAATCAATCAGATTCAAGGTCAAGCCTGCAATAGAAGCACCATTAGTAGCATCAATTAATTCATCTACATCTGACGGATCTACTGATACAGGACGCAAATATTTAGCATAGAATACGTTGTTACCCAAAGCATAATCTACATAATCGCAGTTAGCAGCATTAATTTGCAATTTAGCAGTAAATGTCTGGTCTTGTCCCAGCAAGTTGTGATCTGCATTGTTCAAAATATCTTTTGCAAAATCATTTTCTTGATATTCCATCACTGTTCCAGCAAGAACAACAACTGCTTTTGGTACAGCGTTATTAGTAGCTTGTAGAGTTTTTCCATCAGCAGATACAGTGATATCATATTGAGCACCAGAAGCACCATTCACGACATAAGCAGTTCCCTTCTTAGTCAAATGATCTTGAGGGTTAGCAAATACAACTTCCTTAGTCAACTTATCATTAGCAAATGCAGGATAAGTAGCGTCACTTGTCACGGTAATCACATTACCAGTGAAAGTATTCAAGATTTCGCTATCAAATGTACAATCATTAGAGTTATCGCTAACAACTTGATGAACATTAGCATGGATATCTGAATAACCAGAACCTGCTACAGCACCGTTCTTTTCATACCAATATTTATCAATCTTAGCAGAGTTTTCAATGGTACCATTAGGAGTAAAGTTCAAAGGACTAGGAGTCCAAGTGAAAGTAACATATACATATTGATATACACCTTCAGATACTTCATAGCTATAACGTACATTTACTGCAATACTCTTAGCACCAGCCTTAAAGATGTGATATGCCTGATTATTCTTAACTACCCAAGTCAAAACTTCAGTCATTTCATCCGCCGGATCCCAATTAGTCTGTGAAACCACACCAACCGGAGTAGTAACAGCCTTAGAATCAACAGTAATTCCATCATACTGAGTAGCATTTACCAAAGCTTGTTGCTCTACGTCTTCTACAGCACCATCCAATTTGAAATTCTTATGGAATTCATCCTTAGAAATACCAATTTCTTCCAATTGAGCCAGAATCTGTTCTTCAACTTGATGCCATGACAAACCAAGTTTAGTCTCTGTTTCTGTACAATCAACAGTATAACCATTGGCAAATGGGAAATTCGGGGTCAATACAACTTCATTCTGATTAGCAGTATCGGTAATCTTGAATTTTAAATAACCAACAGAAGCTATTTTTCCGCTAATAGTATCAGTCAAGATAACACGAACCAACGGTTCACGATCTTTTGTAGCTTTATTCTGAGTAAATCCCCAAGGTTGCTGCTTACCACCACTTGTCATCTGAGGACGAATAACAGAACCCTTCAATGCAGCATGAGCACTTTCTGAAGTTTCGTTATTACCTTTATGATAACCAACTAATTCGTAAGAATATTTGAAACCATATTTTTCTACAGTACCATCAGCAGCACGAACATCCCATTTTGAATGTGTACCTTCTTTATCTATATTAGTTCTGTGAGTATTGACCAAACGAGCAATATCGATACCATTGCTGTTCCAGACAATCTTGCAAACATGTTCATTATCAGCAATAGCTTCAGCAGCAGTTGTAAACAAGTGGCGGTCATTTGCATGAATACTATCTACAGCTGCCAATACCAAGTCCTTGTAATAAGCAGCCTTAACAGCAGCATAATCAGAAGTAACAACGGTATCCCCCTTACTTACTTGCAAAGCTAATACAGTTACTTGCTCATCATTTTCAATGTTCTTAATATCAGCATCTGTAAAATGAGCATTTACAGTCAATATACCCTTGGGGGCCTTACCGTTTGTAACATTAGTTTTTACTACTTTCGGAGCTGTCGCGTAAGCGTCTCCGCGATTCTATATAGTATATTAAAAGTAAAAAGTCTAATGATCCCTTTTTAGTCATTAGCCTTTTCCCATCTGTCGGGAAGCAGTTGCCTGTATTTTTCCAGTGGTGTATTCGGTTGCCATTCGGCAGTTCTGTTTATGATATCCGTGAGATACTCAAACAGATTCACTTTATTCATCCTACAAGTAAGTGCTATCGTGTAGAGGGCCCCGTTCGGCTCCCTTATGGCTGCCGAAGAACAATGAGTTTTTTCTTGATAAGGATATGTAGCGGTTCATCCGTTCAACTATATTGTTGTCCAGGTAAGTGTCACCATAATTAAAGATGTCCACCACGGCATTCCACTCATTGCGAAGATAGGTGATAGCTTCCTTCAGTTCGCTCTTAGGCAACAAATCTCCCCGTTCTTCTATATCATCAAGCACATCTTTTATTTCTCCGAGTATGTCCGGCGCATACTTTTCCGATGGACAAGATTCTGTTCTACCGTCCATCCGTCAACCCCGATCTTATGCTTATGTTCATTTTGATAAAGTGTGTTTATCATCTCCACGATTCTTTTGCATCCGGGTCATCCTCACCGCAATCTATAAATTTCCGTTTTATATGTTGCAGGCACGGAATGCGTGTGATATGGGGATAAGCATCGCTTTCGAGTTTCCGGTAAGGTGAGTATCCGTCGCTTTGTATGATACCTTTGCAACCGCCTAATTCGTTAAGAATAACTTTTTCAGAGCGGGAGCCGTCATCATAGAGCAGGTATATCATCCTGGTGTTTATGCCCACAACCACCCAGAGGTATCCCTTGCGGACTCCTTTTCCCTTGCTGTTCTTTTCCGGGACGAGTATTTTGTAATAGGTTTCGTCGGCTGCCTTATAAGGATCACTCAAAGCTGTCTGCCGGATACACTTATAAAGATTTTCAAAGAGGCTTGAGGCTTTTTCCATCAACTTATGAGCCGTAGGTTTCTTCAGCGTAAAGCCATGACTTTCGAAGTAGTTGATGATTCTTTCAACCGGTAGCGATTGTATATAACGCAATTCCATCAGCCCGGCAATGAATGAGCCGTCATAGCTGGAATTCAAGAAAGCCGAGACCGGTGTTTTTCCTCAAAGAGACAACCGTCTTGCGCGTAGGTGTGTATCTTGTAGACGTGCTTGATGAAGCGCATGGGTACACATTCATAGCGGACACATATTCTGGGAGCGGTGGTAACCAGCCGGGCTTTATTGATGTCAAAATCAGGATCGTCGGGATAAACGTCATGTTCCTCCTGCTCCATCTCATAATGCATGTCACGTTTGGCCCCATTGTTCTTTCTGGCTTTACGCTTATCTGCTTTTTCTGCTTCTCTCTTCTGCCGCTCTTCCTCCGGCAATGCAGGTTGAGGGGGTTGTTGCTGTTCGGATGTGTTTGATACAAGTTTGGCGATCCCCTTGGTAAGACGCTGTTGCTTGCCAAGAGATTCGCCTTTTTGAAGGAGTGCCTCTTTAAGGGAAGAAACCTCCTTTATCAAATCATCTATCTGGTCCAGGAGTCTGTTGTTATCATCCCGCAACTCCTTGATTTGCTCCTTCAATAACTCTATGACCTCATCCTTTTCATGGCGTAAAGATACAAAAATCAATGAGGCGGCCAAAATAATCGGATGGTAATTTAAAATCAAACAGTTAATATACAGTATATTACATTAAATCCTAAAACGTTTTCGCAACCGTACAGACTTCAATGACACTCCATTTAAGATAAAAGACAAAACCTGATAAGAGATCTCATAATTGCCTGTATGGGGGTTAAATGTCGGCAACTCAAAACTTCCACCTTCCAGACGCTTGTAGTACAGGAGAAAGCCATCACCATCCCAACGCAGTATTTTTACACTCTGCCGGTTTTTGCCAAAGAATAAAAATATATCTCCGGAAATGGGGGACAGCTCCTTCATTTGAGAGCGTATGATTTTGAATAAACCGTCAATGCCAAGGTTCATACGGACAAAGCCCTGGTACAGATAGTAGCGATTGGCTGATGTTAGAGAATACATGGATCCCCCTCCTTTCTTTCGTAATCGCGTAACATTTTAATAATACCCCCGGGAGTGGCCCGTTTGACCGAAATGGTCGTTCCGCTGTTAAAGGTGATTGTGATCCCGGAAAGACTAAACTCTTCTTCCGACAACATGACGGGGGCTATTTGAGTGAACGAAGGAGAGGAAGTTGTCGGTCGGGAGGGTTCAACGCCGCCATAATAATCACGGACCACATCCGCCTTGGCTTGTTTAACGCTATAACCCCGTCTGGACATCCAGGAACTCATACCTCCAAGAGTGGTATGCTGATCACGGCAAACATCGGCTAAAGAACAATTGTAGTCTACTTTCAATACTTCAAGGAAATGTTTCCAGGTTTTTCCAAATCGATTTTCTGCTAAATCCATAATGCCTCATTTTTATATATGGCAAAAATATAAGAATGAAAAAAGGGCGACAAGATAGAATCGCGGAGACGCTTACGCTGTCGCAGCAGAACGAGTATAATTCTTGTCATAACGCAAGAAAGTATATGCTTTTACATCACCTGGAACTTTCGCTACGGTAGGATTTACATGATAATCAGCTACCAAGTCCGGAATCATTGTAGTTGCTTCACCTACAACAGGAGCATCCTTATCATAATTTCCATCTGCATCTACTTTAGCTACTGTCAAGGTTTTATAATTAAGACCAATAGCTTCCATTGCTTCAATACCCTGATAATAGAATGCAGGTTGGAATACTAACGCCTTCAAATCAGCAACCAAAGAGAATGTAGCAGATTTTCCATCTAGTTCAATGACATAGCCAATCACCTCACCAGTTTCTTCATCTTTCACTTCTGTAATAGAACCAACGCTTTGAGGTTTCTCTACACCTGAGATTTTTACATCTCCATAATACAGATAGCCATTGTTCCACTTCAACAAAGTAGGATCAAATGCCGCAGGAGCATCAGTTGTAGGCAGGGGTGCTTCAGAAACGACCTTGTCACCATCTAACAACTGTATCTTACCATCTACAACTTTCAAAGAGTAAGTGGGAAGTTCAGCAGGCATCGGAAGTTGGAAAGTTTCACCGTTACCGCCGGTAACAGTCAACTTACCTGTTGCCGCATCATACTTGACAGCTGTGACATATTTTCCAGCTGCGGCCTGTAATTCAGACAAATCTTTAGTCAGCTTGTCCACTTTCTCGTTCAAGCTGTCGATGTCATCATCATAGTCCTTACAAGATACAAATGTTCCTGTCGAGGTAACCATCAAGGCACCAAACAGGATTGCACTTAAAAACTTTTTGTTCATAATAGAAAAACTTTAAATTTATAAATTTAAAAAACTAAAATTGATTATACATAAATCATTGATTCTAAGAGCGAATTATTCTGTTCTCGAGCTAGAAAGCGCAAAGGAGACATTCCGACTATTTTACTAAAAGAGGCATAAAAAGCACTTCTAGAGGCAAAGCCACATCGCTGTGGGAGTTCTTCTAATGAACATTTCCCAGCATGGAGTAACTCTTTGGCATATTCCACACGGTAAGTATTCAGCAACTCCTTCAAATTGCAGTTGAAATACTTGTTTACCACATTCGACAGGTAAGTTTGGTTGGTGTCTATCATAACGCTAAACTTTTTCAAAGAAAGCTCCGAATCCAAAAAAACTTGCTTTATTTCAAGGTTATACAATATACATTTATATAGGGCACAATCCACCTTTCTCCCTTCAGTCCCCTTATTGGCGAACTGTAGTTCCCACTGGCGTTCAGCAGCCTTAAGAAGCAGGCTTTTCTGCCTATTCGAAGTAGCAGTCCGTCTGTGTCGTCTCAAGAATAGATAGTCCATATTTTTATTTACTTTTAATCTTCGCTTTAACATCTTCACAACCATACATTATTATATGGCGTGTCATCAGTTATACGATAGATCTCTTATTAAGAGATATATAAGAGATATATAACACATTATAAATCAACAAAATACATTCACACAAGAATACTTTGAAAGACTAAATCATGTATTCAGAAAACGTTTTTTTTGAATCAATTATTAAATTTCCTTGCTAAATTGTTCTAATTCTCAAAACTTTGCTTAAATTTGCGACAAAATATATATCTCTTAATAAGAGATATATAATATTCCAACTTAGTATTTTTTCTATAAAGTTCTTGTAATAAGAGGATTATCTCCAAAATCAAAGAATAAAACCCAAGTAAACTTTGCCTTTTCTTTTATTCAAGTTTGTCTATTAAAAAATAGTTGTATCAGCTATAATTCACATAAAAAAACAAACCTATGACAATTGTCATATTACGGAAAAATATTGAATATTTGGAAGCTGATATTTTTTTCATAACAAATAGGTGGACAAAAACAGCATAATGGTTTATGGCAATTGTTTCAAAATCTATCTGTAATCCGATTCTCCTTTACTATAAGGTATCTTCTGACAAAAGATAACAATAAAGAGATCATAGGCTGTGCCGACCTTGCAACAAACATATTCAACTCAGCCACATCAGAAAGTGCTATCATCTTTAGAGAGAACAAACACACATTTATAAAAAAATACTAGACACACTGATCCCGTCAAATGGAGGATACCTTGTGATATGATATCCTCTTTTTGACAAGAAACAATATCTTTACCCTATTATCACAAGAATTCCCTCAGCACCACCATATTCGCTTTGTCTATCACGGTGGTATCCAATGCTGCCAGATAAATCAAAGTCGTTTTTTCCGAATCATGTCCCATCCCTTCACTTATCACAGAAAGAGGAATATGTTTGCCTCTGGCAACACTGGCCCATGAATGGCGCGCCACATACATAGTCAAAGGATGAACAAGCCCCAACTTTTTCCCTATTTCTTTTAGCCTTCTGTTCACCAAGCAAATTGAATTTTTATATTGCAATCTTTCATCTTTCCTGATATGAATTATAATAGGAAGAAGATAAGTCGAATAGTTTCCGGGATATTTATCCACTATATCCTGCATGCATTTCTCCCATCTGATGGAAAGCAACTGACCGGTTTTCTTTCTTCTATAAGTCAGCATACCATTATTTAAATCTGTTTTTTTAAGAAAAGCCATGTCCACAAATGACATTCCCCGGGTATAAAAGCTGAACATAAACATATCACGCGCAAACTCCATTGACTGAGAGTGACTTAAATCCATCTCCTTCAGTTGTCTGATTACTTTAAAAGAAATGGCCCGCTTCACCGTTTTTTCCACTCCCGTATAGACGTGCTTAAAAGGAAAACGCTGTCTGATCACCCCTTTATCTACTGCACGATTATACGTTGCACGCAAAATACGCATATAAAAAGAAACGGTGTTCATACTTGCTCCCTGCGCCTTTAAATAAGTTTCATACCCCATCATCAACTCGGCATCCATATTGCTCAACAGAACATCCTTGCCATCCATAAATTTCATAAAACTGTTCAGTGTAGCTCTATACGTCTCACTGGTACGCAATTTTCCCGATTGTCTCAGACTGGCAATATTCACTTGCATAAAGGAAGACAGTGTCTTCTTACCTGAAAAGGATAATCTTTTACTTCTTACTCTAGTTGATTCCACCATAATACTTGTTTTTAAGTTGATTCTTTTTTTCTGTAAAAACCTCAAGCCAAGATAAACGATTATTCCCAGCGGTCCTTTATAAGGTATGCAATAGGGGGAGATTGTTCAAAGAAACAGGAATTTTTCACTGCATTTAAAAACAAAAACGCATGTTTATTCCTTTTAAAGAATTATATTTGTAGAAGAAAGCCACAAACCTGTGTCTATGATGAAAAGAATAGAATTCATATATTTATTGACCGGTTTCTGTACAATCTGCTCGTGTACCTCGAAAGCAAATAGCGAAATTAAGGAAGTGATAACAGAGGTACACAATACTGTGACAGAAGCCATCACCGAGATTGTAGAAAAAGATATCAAACCCGAAGACATCAGGCTTGACAAGGAACTGCTGTATGATAAACATACTTTGAAGGATACCTATCCTTATAAAGGCACCACCCGCCATTTCCAATGGGAGAAAATAAAGGAGCGGCTGGCATTGTTGGAGAATATTCGAAAAAAGCCGGCACAATGGTGCATCTTACAGAATTATAAAAACCGGAACGGAGAAGCGCCTTTAGTGAAAAGTTTTAAAAGGGATGCATACAAACGGATAGCCGACACATTGGGAGTGGAACGCTATCAGGGAATTCCTCTTTTCCTAACAGATGACACCCTTACTGCCGAACGCTACGGACTGGATGGACTTCTTACCCGTCACCTAGGTGAGGAAGGAAAGTTCACCAAAGTAGAACCTGTCTTTATAGGTGGCGAATGGTATGCTCCGACAAAATATATAAAACTGATTCCCGACAGCGTAGTGTTCAACAAAGCTATTTTTATAGACCGCCATAATCAGAATATAACTACTTTGGAACGGAAAGAAAAGGGCTACTGGCTGATACGTAGCATGAATCCTGCTACAACAGGACAACATCGTCCTCCATACGCCCAAGAAACTCCATTGGGTATGTTCGTTCTGCAAGAGAAAAAGACCAAGATGATTTTTCTAAAAGACGGTTCTGCCGCTACCGGTGGTTTTGCACCTTACGCCAGCCGTTTCAATAATGGTGGTTATATTCACGGAGTACCCACCAATGCACCGGCAACAGGGATCATAGAATACAGTTATACGTTGGGTACCATCCCCCGCTCACATATGTGTGTAAGAAATGCCACCTCTCATGCCAAGTTTATTTTCGAATGGGCACCTGTTAATGAGACGATTATATTTGTTTTGGAATAGAAATGTGCGTAACTTTGCACCCGTTATCCAGTTTTTCCATACGTATGCAGAAAGCTTTTTTACTCCTGTTCCTATTCCTCTTTCCGTCGAGCAATGTATCGACCCGGACGGCTACACCCGAAAAGAAAGTTGCTACATCTGTCCCTGCACCTCAAAAAATGGACGGCGAACAATTATTCGAAGATATGCAATTGGGAGGGGTGGTCAATTTCCTGGCATTCCGACAGGCTGTGGCAGGATACAACTTGATTAAACAAAAAAGCAAATCCATACTGACATTGATTGATTTCACCAAACCCTCTACCGAAAAACGTTTGTTTGTCTTTGACATGGAACAGAAAAAGATGCTATACTCATCAGTGGTCTCTCATGGGAAAAACAGCGGCGAGAACTATGCTACCTCTTTCTCCAACGAAGTCGGCTCTTATAAAAGTTCCCTCGGCTTCTATCTTACCGGAAACACTTATCAAGGCAGAAACGGATACTCCCTTTTATTAGACGGGCTGGAAAAAGGAATCAATGACCGGGCCCGTGAACGTGCCATCGTAGTTCATGGCGCCGCATACGCCAACCCTTCCGTCTGCAAATCAGGCAGACTGGGACGAAGCTTCGGTTGTCCGGCTTTACCACAGGCACTGACCAAACCTATTATCAATACGATAAAAGGGGGAAGCGTACTCTTTATCTATGCCAATAATAAAGAGTATATGGCTAAAAGCTCTATTTTGCCTAACCAGACATCACAAGAATTATTTACTGAAGCATGTGAAAGTGAACAAACCGTTTCAGTTCATTTATAGTTTCTCCTCAAGCGGTTCCTTCATTATTTCTTAGTTATTTTCTTTTCTTCTGATTTCAAACGGCGTTCCACTTTCTTTAAATCTTCGCCTGCTGACAATTGTTCCGGATAGATTCCTCGGCTTACCATCATATTCCGAACAGCCGTATTATTCTCAATATGTTCTTTTTCAATTGATGACTGTCCATAAAGATCTTTTTGTTGTACGTTAATAGAAGCCATCTCGGCAGCAAAATCTTTTGCCTTAATGCTGATGGTTGGTAAGAAATCGGCCAGCAGACGACTGTCGGGCGCACCAAGTTTACGTTTTAGCAACGCTGTGTCAAGACGAAACAAGGCTTTATCTCCTTTTGAACGGATAATGGCAAAACCTTTACTATCTACTCCGCGTTCATAAAGAACACCCGATAACAGCTTTTCCGTTTCAGCCAATTCAGTCCGTGCTTGAACCCGCTCATAATCCAACAGACGTTGTTCCACCAATTCTGCACGCCTTGTCTGAACAGCAAAGTAGTTTTGAGCAAAAGCTATAGTCGGTTTACGCGCATCACCGTTTTGAGCAGTCAAATAACAGGCATAACGGGTAAGATAGATATCATCTATCTCTCTTTCTACACCAGACCCCACAGAAACCATTTTGCTGACATCAGCAAAATGGTAGGCCACATATTCACCTGCATTCGTGCAGCAGCTTTCGCTTTATTGATGATGGTCTCAAAGTTTCTCCACTGGGTATAACCCAATAAGGAATACAACTCGCGTACACTCCAACACTTTACTCCATGATAATCACAAACGATACTTTCAAACTGCTTGAACTAATCTTTTATTTCCTCGGTTTTCATCATATATTCCCCCCTGATTACTTGTTATTACGTCAATGCCCTCCTTCTACTACAGAATTCACACTGCATATTTGCACAAATATAACCTTTTATTATCAGATCCGACCAACAAAACTCTTTTTCCTAACTATTTCGATTCTTATATTATCCGTTTCTTCTAGAACAGACTTATTCCAAGAGTTATTTTACATTTCATTAGTATCCATTTCAAAGCATATTTAAATCCATAAAAAACATTTTTCTTTATATACCCGACAAATAGCAAACTACCAAACGTCTTTTTTACTCTTTTTGATATTCTTTAAACTCGCGAGAATCGCTTAAACGCTTCCTTCTCGTCCCGTTCATCGAAATAATCAAATGAGAGAGTAGTTTGCCCTTAAAATCATTTCATACTATTTTGCTATCGTGTTCAAACAAAGATTGGAAATAAAAATAAGAGAATTGAATCTTTTCTAATTCAAAAACGAATAATTTGACTACTTTTGTCCGAGTTATTACTAATAAAACTAGCGATATGGTTTTGAACTACATTTGGATAGCCTTTTTTCTGATAGCCTTCGTGACAGCGTTGATGCGACTCGTTTTCCTAGGCGACACACAAGTGTTTCCCGAAATTATCAACTCTACTTTCAATTCCTCCAAAACCGCTTTTGAGATTTCATTGGGACTGACCGGTGTCCTTTCTCTTTGGCTGGGTATCATGAGAATAGGTGAACAGGGCGGAGTCATCACTCTGTTTTCCCGATTGCTGGGACCTCTGTTCAGCAAACTTTTTCCCGATATTCCCAAAGGACATCCAGTAACAGGCAGTATCTTTATGAACCTGGCGGCCAATATGCTGGGGCTGGATAATGCCGCCACTCCCTTAGGACTGAAAGCAATGGAGGGCCTGCAAGAATTGAACCCCAAGAAAGATACTGCCAGCAATCCCATGATCATGTTTCTGGTACTGAATACATCAGGGCTTACACTGATTCCTATCAGCATCATGGTATATCGTGCACAGCTGGGAGCAACCCAACCTACAGATATATTTGTACCCATCCTGCTGGCAACCTTCTTCTCCACTTTGGCAGGCATTGTAGCAGTAAGTATTTATCAGAAAATCAATCTGTTTAACCGCACTATCCTCCTCTTTTTAGGAGGAATGAGTTTGCTGGTAGCAGGAATTATTTATTTCTTCAATACCTTGTCACGAGATCAGATAGATATTTACTCCACTACCTTTGCCAATGTCTTTCTATTTCTTATCATCATCGGCTTTATTGTGGCAGGGTTCAGAAAAAGAATCAATGTCTACGACTCCTTTGTCGAAGGGGCCAAAGAAGGATTCAGCACCGCCGTGCGCATCATTCCTTATCTGGTAGCCATACTGGTAGGTATCGGAGTCTTCCGTGCATCGGGTGCGATGGACTATTTGATTGACGGTATCGGCAACGCCGTAAAGCTATGCGGTATCGACAGTGATTTCGTAGGAGCGCTCCCTACGGCGCTGATGAAACCTTTGAGCGGAAGCGGGGCACGAGGGTTGATGGTAGATGCCATGACCACATACGGTCCCGATTCCTTTGTAGGCAGACTGTCCTGTATCTTCCAAGGCTCCACAGACACCACCTTTTATATTCTGGCGGTATATTTCGGCAGCGTAGGAATAGTGAGGACACGCCACGCCGTTCCTTGCGGACTGCTAGCCGATGCGGCAGGGGTCATTGCAGCTATTCTTATCTGTTATCTTTTCTTCGGCTGAAATACTTTCCTTATCTTTGTACATTATAAAAAAATAATCAGCCTATGATAAGTTATCAAACCGAAGGGGTAAAAATGCCCGATATCAAAAAGAAAGAAACCACCGGATGGATTAAAGAAGTAGCCGCCTGCTATGGAAAAAGAGTGGGAGAAATCGCTTACATCTTCTGTTCGGACGATAAAATTCTGGAAGTGAACCGACAGTATCTGCAACATGATTATTACACGGATATCATCACTTTCGACTATTGTGAAGGCGACCGTATTTCCGGCGACTTATTCATCAGCTTGGATACTGTCCGCAGCAATGCAGAACAATTTGAGCAACCCTACGACCGCGAGCTTCACCGGGTGATTATTCATGGTATCCTGCACTTGTGCGGCATCAACGACAAAGGCCCCGGTGAACGGGAGATTATGGAAGCCGCCGAAAACAAAGCGCTGGCATTGATTTCCCTATAACAGGACATACAAGGCGGAACAACCTATAAAAGCTACGGGCATAGTTCGCAGGAATGATTGCCCGTAACCTTTTAAAGACATGCCCATAATTAGGAAAACTTTCCGCCGAACGGATAAAAAACATCGAAAGCTGTACATGCACAGCTACATTTCTTCCCTTATCTTCTTGCTTTTTCGGATTAATTGCTTTATTTTGTGAATTGAAAAACAGATAAACACAAAATATATGGAAGCTAACGTATATTTTTTCGCTGCATTAGTAAGTACGGGAATCTTTCTTCTGCAATTCATCTTATCCATCTTTTTCGGCAGTATGGACACCGACATAGACGTTAATGCCGATGGCAACGCCGATATAGACATGAGCAGCGTACTCTCCTTCAAAGGACTGATTCATTTCTGCATGGGTTTCGGTTGGTTCATGTATTTATGCCAGCCTCCCTACATTGTCTTACATTACCTGGGCGCCGTGATAAGCGGCAGCTTTTTTGTCTTCGTCCTGGCTTGGATTTATAAACTCTGCTATAAGCTGAAACAAGAAAACAAGCCCGAACAGGGAGAAGAATTAATAGGCAGGAAATGCGAAATATATACCTGCTGCCAAGAACAAGAACAGGCAGGAACAGACTATGTGGTCTATATCGCCATCAATGGCGCACAAAGAGAACTTACCGTGCGGAGCATACAGGGTAAAAGCTACCGGGAAGGCGATATCCTCACACTGAAGAATTACAAGGAAGGAATCTATTATATTGATTAAATAAACCCTAAAAACGCAATCATTTATGGATGAGCAGATTCTCATTTATGCAGCTATTCTGGTAGCTGTCATCGTCCTGACCATCGTCGGGATTTTAAGTCGTTACCGCAAGTGCAAGAGCGACGAGGTATTGGTAGTATATGGTAAGACCGGCGACAAGAAATCGGCTAAACTGTATCACGGAGGAGCCGCTTTTGTATGGCCCATTATCCAGGGATACTCTTTCCTGAACATGAAACCCATGCAGATTGACTGCAAACTGACTGGTGCCATTTCCAAACAAAACATCCGCGTAGATGTGCCCACTACCATCACTGTGGCCGTAAGCACAGAGCCCGAAGTTATGCAGAATGCAGCCGAACGCTTACTGGGACTGAATATCGAAGCACAACAGGAACTGATTAAAGACGTTGTTTACGGACAAATGCGTCTGGTCATTGCCGACATGACCATCGAACAACTGAACAGTGATCGTGATACATTCCTTGAGAACTGCCGCAAGAACATCGACTCCGAATTGAAGAAATTCGGTCTTTACCTAATGAACATCAACATCAGCGATATCCGCGATGAAGCCGATTATATCGTCAATCTGGGAAAAGAAGCCGAAGCGAAAGCCAAGAACGAAGCCTTGGCTAACATTGAAGAACAACAGAAACTGGGTGCCATCAAGATTGCGGAACAACAAAAAGAACGTGCCACCAAAGTAGCGGAAACCAACCGCGACAAGAACACTCAACTGGCCGATACGCAACGTGACGAGGAAATTAAAGTAGCCATAGCCGACAAGGAACGTGAATCGAAAGTAGCAGAAGAAAATGCCGAAAAAGAATCACGTATCGCCAAAGCCAGTGCCTCTATGGAGGTGAACAAGGAACAGGCGCGTACCGAACAGGAAAGCCGTACGGCAGAGCTCCAATCCGATATGGAAATAAAGCAGGCGGAAGCACAAAAGAAATCGGCCATCGGGCAAAATAACGCTGCCAAAGAGGTTGCCGAAAGTAATGCGGAACTGGAAGTTACCAAGGCGGAAGCCTCTAGAAAAGCCGGTGAAGCACAAGCCCGGACACAAGCTGCCGTCCTCACCGCACAGGAAAACGCACAGCGTGAAATAGAAGAAGCGAAAGCCCGCAAAGTAGAACAGGCCTTGAAAGCGGATAAGATTGTTCCTGCCGAAATAGCCAAACAGCAGGCCATCTTGGATGCGGACGCATTGGCCGAGCAAATAAAACGTAAGGCAAATGCAGAAGCGGAAGCTATCCTGGCCAAAGCACAGGCGGAAGCCAAGGCCATCCAGATGAAACTGGAAGCAGAAGCGGAAGGCAAGAAGAAGTCCTTGCTGGCCGAAGCGGAAGGTTTCGAGGCCATGGTGAAGGCTGCCGAGCGCAATCCCGAAATCGCCATCCAATACAAGATGGTTGACCAATGGAAGGAAATCGCTTCGGAACAGGTTAAGGCATTTGAACATATCCAACTGGGAAATGTTACTGTATTTGACGGTGGCAACGGCACAACGTCCAATTTCTTGCAGAATGTGGTCAGCAAAGTGGCTCCCGCACTGGGTATTCTAGACAAGCTTCCCATTCATGATACCTATCAGAACATTGTCAATCCTTCCTCGAAAGGAAATGCACAGAATAAACCGGAGAAAGAGGATTTTGAACCGGTAGACAAGGACGGAAAGAAACGCCCGACCGACACCCCTCCTGCTCCGGACAAGAAATAACAGGAAATAGTTTACTTTAAGAATAGCGTTTGTATGATGTGGCGGCAGAAACAGATTTCTGCCGCCACACATTCTTTTTAACCGTATTATCACCGCTTTACAGAGTAAAATTCGTAATTTTGCAATCGGTAAAAAGAAATAAATCAATGGATTTTAAGTACGACGTTATTGTAATAGGCGCCGGACACGCAGGCTGTGAAGCAGCCGCGGCCGCAGCCAACATGGGTTCGAAGACCTGCCTGATTACCATGGATATGAACAAAATCGGGCAAATGAGTTGTAACCCTGCCGTAGGTGGCATCGCCAAGGGACAAATCGTAAGAGAGATAGACGCATTAGGTGGCTACATGGGACTGGTTACAGACCGTACAGCCATACAGTTCCGTATGCTCAACCGCTCCAAAGGTCCCGCTATGTGGAGCCCCCGCGCCCAATGTGACCGCGGCAAGTTTATCTGGGCATGGCGCGAGATTCTGGAGAATACTCCCAATCTGCACATTTGGCAAGATACCGTAGAAGAACTAATCGTGGAAAACGGCGAAGCGACTGGAGTCATGACTTGCTGGGGAGTGACTTTCCATGCTAAATGTATCGTGCTCACCGCAGGAACCTTCCTGAACGGGCTGATGCACATCGGGCATAAACAACTGGCAGGAGGACGCATGGCCGAACCTGCCTCCTACCATCTGACCGAATCAATCACCCGCCACGGAATCACCGCCGGACGCATGAAGACCGGTACGCCTGTCCGCATAGACGGGCGCAGCGTACACTACGACCTGATGGAAACACAGGACGGAGAAAACGACTTCCATCGCTTTTCGTTCATGAGCGAACCGCGCAAACTGAAACAACTGCAATGCTGGACCTGCTTTACCAACGAAGAGGTACACGAGATACTACGGAAAGGTCTGCCCGACTCTCCCCTTTTCAACGGACAAATCCAAAGCATCGGACCGCGTTATTGTCCCAGTATAGAAACCAAAATCGTAACCTTCCCCGACAAGCCGCAACATCAGCTTTTCCTGGAACCCGAAGGAGAAACCACACAGGAACTTTACCTGAACGGGTTCTCTTCTTCACTGCCCATGGACATACAGTTGGCGGCATTAAAGAAAGTACCCGCATTTAAGGACTTGGTAGTCTATCGTCCGGGATACGCCATCGAATATGATTACTTCGACCCCACCCAACTGAAACATACGTTGGAATCGAAAATAATCAAGAACCTGTTCCTTGCCGGACAAGTAAACGGAACTACCGGTTACGAAGAAGCAGGCGGACAGGGAATCATTGCCGGCATCAACGCACACATCAATTGCCACGGTGGCGAACCGTTCACACTGGGACGGGACGAGGCCTACATCGGTGTCTTGATTGACGATCTGGTTACAAAAGGTGTGGACGAACCTTATCGTATGTTCACCTCCCGTGCCGAATACCGCATCCTGCTCCGACAAGACGATGCAGATATGCGCCTTACCGAACGCGCCTACAAGCTGGGACTGGTAAAACAAGACCGTTACGAACATCTTTGCAGCAAACGGGAAGCCGTGAACCAAATCATCGACTTTGCCAAAACCTTCTCCATCAAAGCCGCATTAATCAATGATGCTTTGGAAAGTTTGGGTACTGCCCGTCTGACACACGGCTGCAAACTAATCGACCTGCTGAACCGTCCGCAGATTACCATCGAAAATATAGCCGGCCACATTCCGGCTTTCAAAGCCATGCTGGACCAAATTACCGACCGTAAAGAAGAAGTGATTGAAGCTGCCGAAGTGCTGATCAAATACCAGGGATACATTGACCGCGAACGAATGATCGCCGACAAGATACATCGTCTGGAAGCCATCCGCATCAAAGGCAAGTTCGATTACAACTCATTGAATTCGCTCTCTACCGAAGCCCGGCAGAAACTGATGAAGATAGATCCCGAAACTTTGGCCCAAGCCAGCCGCATACCGGGTATCTCTCCTAGCGACATCAATGTCTTACTAGTCCTGCTGGGACGGTGAAACAAGGTATGTTTCACGTGAAACAAGTAATTTAATAGACTAACAATAAAATACTGGTTATGAGCAAAGAAACGCTTAAAGCAAACTTAAGAGAAATTCCAGATTTCCCCATTCCGGGAATTCTGTTTTACGATGTGACAACCCTGTTCAAAAACCCCGAATGCTTGCAGGAAATACTAGATACTCTATACGAGATGTACAAGGACAAAGGCATCACCAAAGTAGTAGGTATTGAATCGCGTGGCTTCATTATGGGTGGTGCGCTGGCGGCACGGTTAGGTGCCGGATTCGTGATGGCACGCAAGCCGGGCAAACTTCCCGCAGAAGTAGTAGAGGAAACATACGCAAAAGAGTATGGAACCGACACCATTCAGATACATAAAGACGCCATCGATGAGAACGACGTGGTTCTGCTGCACGATGATTTATTGGCTACCGGCGGAACCATGGCGGCCACTCATCGCTTGGTACAAAGATGTGGCGCCAAAAAGATTTTCATCAATTTCATTATCGAACTGGGAGGTCTGAACGGCAGAAAGGCATTCCCCGAAGATATCACGGTGGATACACTGCTTACTTTATAGTGTCACACAACATGTCCATCAAAACGGGCCCCATCATCGTTCACAATAAAAAGAGATCTATGGAATGAGATGGACGATGAAACCGAAAGATATATATCTTCAGGCTGTAAGATATATAATGTTACAGCTTGAAGATATATAATGTTACAACCGAAAGATATAGGATGTTGCGGCTGCAACATCAACTCAAGAAACAGTTCTGCCAACCGGCAATATTCAATAAGCATGTATGGAAAAAGAAGAGATTACAACCAATGATTATCTGAAAGGAATTGTACTAAACCTGCCCGACAGCCCCGGCATTTACCAATACTTGAACTCCGAAGGAACCATTATCTACGTTGGAAAGGCAAAAAACCTGAAGCGCAGAGTCTCTTCTTATTTTAATAGAGAACACCCCAACGGCAAGACACGATTGCTGGTCAGCAAAATTGCAGATATCCGTTATATCGTGGTAAAAACAGAAGAAGACGCCCTTTTACTCGAAAACAACCTGATAAAGAAATACAAGCCACGTTACAATGTATTGCTGAAAGATGACAAGACTTACCCCTCTATTTGTGTAAGCAACGAATATTTCCCACGTATTTTCAAAACCCGGCAAGTCATCCGCAACGGATCCTCTTATTATGGTCCGTACAGTCACATGCCCTCCATGCTTGCCGTGATGGACTTGATCAAAAAGCTCTACCCCATCCGTACCTGCAAACTCAATCTAAGTCCCGAAAACATTCGCGCCGGCAAGTTCAACGTATGTCTGGAATATCACATAAAGAACTGCAAAGGGCCCTGCATCGGGCAGCAGTCACACGAAGAATACATGAAGAATATCGGTGAAATCAAAAATATTCTGAAAGGAGATACCCAGATTGTAAGTGACCTGCTGATGGAAGAGATGCAAGCGCTTGCTGCCGAAATGAAATTTGAGGAAGCACAGAAAATAAAAGAGAAATATGACTTGATAGAAAACTATCGTTCCAAGAGCGAAGTCGTTAATTCCATCATTCATAATGTGGATGTGTTCTCCATTGAAATGGAAGAAAATTCAGCCTATATCAACTATCTGCATATCACAAACGGATGCATCAACCAAGCCTTCACCTTCGAATACAAGAAACGTCTGAACGAAACGAAAGAAGAACTTCTACAATTGGGCATTATTGAGATGCGTGAACGATATAAGAGCACTTCCCGCGAAATCATCGTACCTTTTGAACTGGATATGGAGATGAACAATGTATCCTTTACCGTTCCCCAACGAGGAGAAAAGAAGCATTTGCTGGATCTTTCCGTAATGAACGTGAAACAGTATAAAGTGGACCGCTTGAAACAGGCGGAAAAGTTGAATCCTGAACAAAGAAGCGTCCGTCTGATGAAAGAAATCCAGGAGCAGCTGCACATGAAAAAACTACCGAACCACATCGAATGTTTCGATAATTCCAATATTCAAGGCTCGGACGCGGTGGCCGCCTGCGTCGTTTTCAAAAAGGCGAAACCAAGCAAGAAGGAGTACCGGAAATACATCATCAAGACAGTGACCGGACCCGACGATTACGCCTCGATGAAAGAGGTGGTACGCCGCCGGTATAGCCGTGCCATAGAGGAAGGTTCCCCCCTGCCCGACCTCATCATTACCGACGGTGGAAAGGGGCAAATGGAAGTGGTGAGAGAAGTGATAGAGGACGAACTTCATCTGGATATCCCCATAGCCGGACTGGCCAAAGACCGCAAGCACCGCACCTCGGAATTGTTATACGGATTCCCTCCGCTGACCATCGGTGTGAAGCAAAGCACTCCCTTGTTCCATCTGTTGGAAAACATACAGAACGAGGTACACCGCTTCGCCATCACCTTCCACCGGGACAAACGAAGCAAGAGTCAGGTGGCGTCCGCCTTGGACAATATCAAGGGAATAGGCGAAAAAAGAAAGACCGCCCTGCTGAAAACATTCAAAAGCGTCAGCCGCATCAGGCAAGCCTCACTGGAAGAGATTGCAGCCGTGGTAGGTGAAGCAGCCGCTAAAAATATCAAAGAAAATCTCACAGAATAAAAGGGATTTCCTACCTTTGCATACATCTACTACAGGGACATGCTCTGCCTCGTATCAGTCCAGGCAAGAAGCCGGCAACATATTGTCCATTGTAGAAGCGGAGACATTACCGATAAACAACTAGAATTTTTCTAACAAGAAATTAAAGAATATAAATATGAGAGTAGTTATTCAACGAGTAAGCCACGCCTCTGTTACCATAGAAGGCGTATGCAAATCGGCGATAAAAGAAGGATTCATGATATTGGTTGGCATTGAAGAAGCTGATACACAAGAAGATGCCGACTGGTTATGCAAAAAAATAATAGGACTGAGAGTCTTTGACGATGAAAATGGAGTCATGAATAAATCTATCCTAGAGGTAGGAGGCAACATATTGGTGATCAGCCAATTCACACTACACGCATCTACAAAAAAAGGCAACCGTCCCTCCTATATCCGTGCTGCAAAGCATGATGTAGCCATCCCCCTCTACAATTATTTCTGCCAAGAACTGAGCATCGGTCTGGGCAAAGAAGTAGGAACCGGAGAATTCGGAGCAGACATGAAAGTTGAACTTCTGAACAACGGTCCTGTTACTATATGTATGGACACCAAAAACAAGGAATAATGACACTGGAAGAAGCACAAAAAGAAGTGGACCGCTGGATTAAAACGTATGGTGTACGTTACTTCAGCGAACTGACCAATATGGCCGTTCTGACCGAGGAAGTAGGCGAACTGGCACGTGTGATGGCACGCAAATACGGAGATCAGTCTTTCAAGCAAGGAGAGAAAGACAACCTTGCCGATGAAATGGCAGATGTACTGTGGGTCCTTATCTGTCTGGCCAACCAGACCGGAGTAAACCTGACCGAAGCCTTCCGTCAAAACTTGGAGAAGAAAACAAATAGAGATAAAGACAGACATAAAAACAATCCCAAATTATAAAGAATTATGGAACATAATCACGAATTCGAAGGTGGACATGAACATCGTCATGACCACGATCATGGACCTGAGCACAGCAAGTACGAAGAAGCACTTGCCAAGTATAACATCCGTTTGCACGATGAGGATGTAAAAGCGAAAACTGCCCTACTCATCGAAAAACATGTAGCAGAAAACAATACACCGGACGTAAAGAAATTCCTGTTCCATTGCATTGACCTAACCACTTTAAAGTGTACTGATTCAGATGAAAGTGTAATGAAATTCACCGGAAAAGTAAATGAATTTGTTGACAAGTACCCCGATCTGGACAATGTAGCCGCAATCTGTGTATATCCTAATATGGCAGAAGTAGTCAACGACACCTTGGAAGCAGATCATGTAAACATAGCCTGTGTATCGGGCGGTTTTCCCTCCTCGCAAACCTTTACCGAAGTAAAGGTAGCCGAAACAGCCATGGCTCTCCATACCGGAGCCGATGAGATAGATATCGTTATCCCGGTAGGCAAGTTCCTGAGTGGGGATTACGAAGGAATGTGTGATGAAATAGAAGAATTAAAAGCTGTATGTGGTGAGCATCACCTGAAAGTGATCTTGGAAACCGGAGCACTGGGAAGCGCATCCAACATCAAAAAAGCGTCTATTCTATCGATGTATTCCGGAGCCGATTTCATCAAAACCTCTACTGGAAAGGAAAACCCCGCCGCTACTCCTGAAGCCGCCTTGGTGATGTGCGAGGCTATCAAAGAATACTATATGACAACAGGCCGCAAAGTAGGATTCAAACCCGCCGGAGGAATTAATACCGTACACGATGCTTTGGTTTACTATACCATTGTAAAAGAAGTGTTAGGTGAAGAATGGCTGACAAACGAGTTATTCCGCTTAGGAACAAGCCGCCTGGCCAATCTGCTTCTCTCAGAAATTGTAGGTCAAGAAACCAAGTTCTTCTAAACAAAGAACTGTTTCACTATTTAAATAACAACCACATTTAAAGTGACCGGAATGAGCTTTATCTATTCCGGTTATTTTAAAGGTAAACCTTCTACCAAAGAAAGGCGTACCTCAAAAAGTTCGGGCGTAGTCCTTATTGTATAAAGGACTACGCCCGAACTTTTTGAAGTACATATCTTCAACAATCGTACTATTTATCTCTTTCAATCACATAATCAATATAAGCAGTCAAAGCATCTTTTACAGCTTGACCGGCTGATTGTGGAAGTAAAGCCAACGCTTTATTACGATAATCCACCATTGCCTGCCTGGCATACTCTATCCCTCCCTTCACCTTAGTATATTCGATGAAACGGGCAATATCTTCATCCGAAGCGTCTAATGCCCGGATGCGTAGCGCCAGTTTCCGCATCTCCTCATCATCAAACATATTCAACACATACAAAGCCGGCAATGTCAGCTTCCCTTCACGCATATCGTTCCCGGTAGGTTTACCTATCTCATCAGAAGAATAATAGTCGAAAATATCATCCTTTATCTGGAAAGCAATACCAATCATTTCGCCAAACAGACGAGCATTTTTCACCATTTCATCGGATGCATGCACCGAAATAGCCCCCGCTTCCGCACTGGCAGTAAACAATGCAGCCGTCTTTTTACGAATGACATCATAATACACTTCTTCCGAGAACTCAGAAGCATTAATATTCGCCAATTGAATAATCTCGCCTTCAGATAAGTTCTGTCCCAAACAAGCCACCAAATCTACAATTGTAATCTCGCGGGTCATGGCAGAATGCTTCAGGCTGGTTGCCAGCATATAGTCGCCTACCAGAACCGACACCTTATTATTATAGATAGCATTTACCGAAGACTGCCCACGGCGCTTGTCACTCTCATCCACCACATCATCGTGCACCAGGCTGGCCGTATGGAGCAACTCCAATGAAAGAGCCGCATGAAGCGTAGAATCATTGATTTCACCGAATAATTTAGCAATCAACAACGCCAATATGGGACGCATCATCTTGCCATTTCTCTGCTTAATATAGGATAACACCTCACTAAGTAAAGAATTGGAACTTTGGAGCGAAGAGTCAAACAACCTTCTAAATTCCTCAAACTCCTTGTCAATAGGCAATTTGATTTGCTGTAATTTGTCCATGCAGGTTAATTTGTGCACAAAAGTAGTAATAAAAGACGGAATACGGTATTTTTTTGTACTTTTACAATGAAAAAACTAAAGATTTTTAAGAATGGACAAACTTTTTCTATTAGATGCTTATGCATTAATATACCGTGCGTATTACGCTTTCATCAAAAGCCCGCGTATTAACTCCAAGGGTTTCAACACTTCAGCCGTACTGGGATTTGTCAATACACTGGAAGAGGTCTTGAAGAAAGAAAATCCTACGCACATCGGTGTGGCATTTGATCCCGCCGGTCCCACCTTCCGGCACGAAGCCTATGAACAGTATAAGGCACAACGTGAAGAAACACCCGAAGTAATCCGTTTGTCCGTACCCATTATAAAGGATATTATACGGGCCTACCGTATTCCTATTCTGGAAGTACCGGGATACGAGGCCGATGACGTGATCGGTACACTGGCCACCGAAGCCGGCAAACGGGGGATCACTACTTATATGATGACACCGGACAAAGACTATGGCCAACTGGTGGGCGGAAATGTTTTCATGTACCGTCCCAAGCATACAGGCGGTTTTGAAGTGATGGGAATAGAAGAGGTAAAGGCAAAGTTCGATATCCAGTCACCCGCACAAGTCATTGATATGCTGGGACTGATGGGCGATAGTTCCGACAACATTCCCGGTTGTCCGGGCGTGGGCGAGAAAACAGCACAAAAGTTAATCGCGCAATATGGCAGCATCGAGAACCTCCTCTCCCACTCTGCCGAACTGAAAGGAGCCTTGAAGACCAAAGTGGAAACTAACCGGAAAATGATTGAGTTCTCCAAGTTTCTGGCAACTATCAAGATTGATGTCCCCATCGCTTTGAACATGGACGAACTGAAAAGAGAAGAACCGAATGAAGAGGAACTACGGAAGATTTTTGAAGAGATGGAGTTCCGTACCCTCATCGACCGCGTTTTCAACCGAGACAAGAAATCCGCCTTCGCCGGAACATACACCGATGCGACCGGAAACGACCCGCAAGGACGAAACCGTACACCGGGAGGAAGCGCCCGGCAGGGAAATACGCCGAACGGTTCGGGACAACTCTCCCTTTTCGGCGAACCAGCTTCGAACGGTGAATCACCCGCTTCCCCGTCTTCTCCTCAAGGCAATCTCTTTGCAGAATTTACCGACGGAGGGACGGAAAGTGAGAAATATTCGAATCTAGCATGTTTAGATAATTTAAAATACGACTATCAACTCGTTGATACAGAAGAGAAAAGAACTGAATTATTACAAAACTTACTTACAAAAGAAATTTTCAGTCTAGACACAGAAACAACAGGAACCGATCCCATCACCGCAGAACTCGTGGGAATGAGCTTCAGCTATGCCGAAAATCAAGCATTTTATGTTCCTGTACCTGCCGATCGGGCTGAAGCGCAAAAAATAGTTAATGAGTTCCGGCCGGCTTTCGAAAAAGAAGGAGTATTGAAAGTAGGGCAAAATATAAAATACGATATGCTGGTACTGGGCAACTACGGAACCGAAGTGCGCGGTCCCCTGTTCGATACCATGGTGGCACATTATGTACTACAACCGGAATTGCGTCACAACATGGACTACCTTGCCGAAATCTACCTGCATTATCAGACTATCCACATCGAAGAACTGATTGGTCCTAAAGGCAAAGGTCAAAAGAATATGCGCGACCTCTCCCCCGAAGCTATCTATAAGTACGCATGCGAGGATGCTGATGTCACACTGAAATTGAAAAACATCTTGGAACAGGAATTGAAAACCAACGATGCGGAAAAACTCTTCTACGAAATAGAAATGCCCCTGGTACCCGTACTTGCTTATATGGAACGCAACGGTGTACGTGTAGACACTGAAGCCTTAAAACAGACCTCGGAACATTTCACCGCCCGCATGAACCAAATAGAAGAAGAAGTGCACCAACTGGCAGGTACGGATTTCAACATAGCTTCACCCAAACAGGTAGGTGAAGTGCTTTTTGACAAACTGCGCATCGTGGAGAAGGCCAAGAAAACCAAAACCGGACAATATGTCACCAGTGAAGAAGTATTGGAAAGTCTGCGAGGAAAACACGAAATAGTAGGCAAGATATTGGAACACCGCGGTCTGAAGAAGCTTCTCGGTACTTATATTGATGCTCTGCCCCTATTGATTAATAAAGAAACAGGTAAAATTCATACTTCGTTCAATCAAACGGTCACTGCTACCGGCCGGCTCAGTTCCAGCAACCCGAACCTTCAGAACATCCCTATCCGCAACGAAGACGGCAAGGAAATCCGTAAGGCTTTCATCCCCGATGATGGCTGCGAATTTTTCTCCGCCGACTATTCACAGATTGAGCTACGCATTATGGCACACCTTAGCGGAGATACCAATATGATAGAGGCTTTCAAGGAAGGAGATGACATTCATGCCGCCACCGCAGCAAAAGTATATAAGATAAGTATAGACAAAGTTACCCGCGAACAACGCAGTAAAGCAAAAACAGCTAATTTCGGTATCATCTACGGCATCAGCGTATTCGGACTGGCAGAACGTATGAATGTAGACCGCAAAGAGGCAAAAGAACTAATAGACGGCTACTTCGAAACTTATCCCCAAATAAAGGAATATATGGACAAAAGCATTGACCTTGCCCGCGGACAAGGATATATTGAAACCATATTCGGCCGTAAACGATATCTTCCGGATATCAATTCCAGAAATTCGGTTGTGCGCGGATATGCCGAACGGAATGCCATCAATGCTCCTATCCAAGGAAGTGCAGCCGATATTATCAAGGTAGCTATGGTACGCATATACCAGCGCTTTCAATCTGAAAGTATAAAGTCCAAAATGATACTTCAGGTACATGATGAGTTAAATTTCAGCGTTCTACCCGAAGAAAAGGAAAAAGTACAGAAGATTGTGATTGAAGAGATGGAAAATGCCTACCGTATGCAAGTACCTTTACGCGCAGACTGCGGTTGGGGAAGCAACTGGCTTGAAGCACATTAAAGCATACATAAACCAACTATTAGCAAGATAGATAGTACTATATGTAAAGTATTTATATCATAAAAGCTCAATGGTATTTTCCAATCCATTGAGCTTTTCATTTGCCATCCCAGACATAAGTGGAAAACACAAAGACAAGACAATTATAACAAATAGCCATTATACAATTCTTAATATTTGTTTAATCAGTGACATTTTGCAAAAATATCATCATTTTCTAGCAGAAATGTTAGGAGATTCAATTTTCTTTCGTACATTTGCACCGCTTTTAAAAACAATATGAAAGTAACAATCTAATATATCAATATCATGAAAAAGATCAATTTTTTGAAAGGAATGCTCGTTGTAGCAATTTTATTTATTGCTAACCTTACAGTTTTTGCAGGAAATCCGGGTGACAACCTGATTTACAATGCAGAAGAAGTAAATGGAGTAGTTGTTTCGGAAACGATTTTTAAAATGGAAGGCACCATGCTTACTAATTATATGAAGCACAATTACAAGTATGACGCCAACAACCAACGTACTGAGGACGAGGCGCAAAAATGGAACAGTAACAAAAACCGCTGGGAAAATAACCTCTGCATTCGTTATACTTATGGCAATAAAAGTATGACTACTGAATATTACAAATGGAACTCTAAAAAGAAAGAATATATATTAGTACCCGAAATGACCGTAACTATGGACAAATAAATCTATTCTAACAATCTAACACTTTTCATAAAAACTCGACGAAAGGGCAGCCGTGACGGTTGCCCTTTCTGTTTCGTAACAAGCCTCTCCCTTTTCGCATATAAAAAAGCCAAATCTGACTTCAATATGAAGTCTGATACAAAAAGAATGGTTATCTTTGCAAACAAATAGATAGATAATAATCAAAAAAACAAATAGATAATGGCTTTACAATGTGGTATTGTCGGTCTTCCAAACGTAGGAAAGTCGACACTTTTTAATTGTTTATCGAATGCAAAGGCTCAAGCAGCCAACTTCCCTTTCTGTACCATCGAACCGAATGTAGGTGTCATCACCGTTCCTGATGAACGCCTGACCAAACTTGCCGAACTGGTTCATCCGGGACGTATCGTTCCCACTACTGTAGAAATTGTTGACATTGCAGGACTTGTAAAAGGGGCTAGCAAAGGTGAAGGGCTGGGAAACAAGTTTCTGGCAAATATCCGTGAAACAGATGCTATCCTGCACGTACTCCGTTGTTTTGACGATGAAAATGTAACTCATGTAGACGGTAGTGTAGATCCGGTACGTGACAAAGAAATCATTGACACCGAACTCCAGCTGAAAGATTTAGAAACCATTGAAAGCCGTATTCAAAAAGTACAAAAACAGGCACAGACGGGCGGTGACAAACAAGCAAAACAAATGTACGACATCCTTGTTAAATATAAAGACGCATTGGAACAAGGCAAATCTGCGCGTACCGTACAATTTGACAGCAAAGACGAACAAAAAATCGCAAAAGAACTGTTCTTGCTGACCAGCAAACCAGTGATGTACGTATGCAACGTGGACGAAGCAAGTGCTGCTACCGGCAATAAATATGTAGAACAAGTACGCGAAGCCGTAAAAGAAGAAAATGCAGAAATTCTGGTCGTAGCCGCCAAAACCGAAGCCGATATCGCAGAACTTGAAACCTATGAAGACCGCCAGATGTTCCTTCAGGAAGTCGGTCTGAAAGAATCAGGTGTAAACCGTCTGATCAAATCGGCTTATCACCTGCTGGAACTGGAAACCTTCATCACCGCCGGAGAAATGGAAGTAAAAGCCTGGACCTATCGTAAAGGATGGAAAGCCCCCCAATGTGCAGGAGTCATCCACACCGATTTCGAGAAAGGATTTATCCGTGCCGAGGTAATCAAGTACGAAGACTACATTAAATATGGTTCGGAAGCCGCCGTGAAAGAGGCTGGAAAAATGGGCGTGGAAGGTAAAGAATACGTAGTACAGGACGGTGACATCATGCACTTCCGTTTCAATGTATAAGGTAAATCAAAACGCAAAAGACTTGTCATGCAATGCATGAAAAAACATCAGGAAACCAGCAAAACTGATGGCAGACCGATAAGTCAGTGTTTTGTTTCCTAAAACAAAATACAACTAACATGGAAAAATATTTAATCGTGGGAACCGGCGGCGTTGGAGGAAGCATCGCCGGTTTCCTTGCTTTAGCAGGAAAAGACGTAACATGCATTGCCCGTGGCAAGCATCTGGAAGCCATTCGTGAAAAAGGGCTTCACCTTAGATCAGACTTAAAAGGTAATCACTTTCTACCTATACAAGCCTGCACAGCCGAGGAATACAACGAGAAGGCCAACGTAATTTTTGTATGCGTGAAGGGCTATTCCCTGGATTCCATCAAAGATCTGTTGGAAAAAGCCTCGGATAAAGATACCTTGATTATCCCCATCCTGAATGTTTACGGTACAGGTCCCCGCATCGGGCAACTCGTTCCACATGTAACAGTACTGGATGGATGCATCTACATCGTAGGTTTCGTTTCCGGACCGGGTGAAATCACACAAATGGGCAAAATATTCCGGCTGGTTTTCGGTGCACATCCCCAACAGGGTGTGGCTCTGGAACGTCTGGAAACCATTGCCGATGTACTAAGAAAAGCAGGGATCAAAGCCGATATTTCGGATGATATCAATCGCGACACCTTCATCAAATGGTCATTCATCTCGGCTATGGCCTGCACAGGTGCCTACCATGATGTCCCGATGGGTCCTCTGCAACATCCCGGAGCAGAACGCGACACTTTCATCGGTCTGTCCAAGGAAAGTTCTGAAATAGGCCGCAAAATGGGAATTACCTATGCGGAAGACCCGATAGGATACAACTTAAAAGTGATTGACAAATTAGACCCGGACAGTACCGCATCCATGCAAAAAGATATAGCCAAAGGACACGAGTCCGAAATACAAGGACTATTGTTTGATATGATCGCACTGGGCGAAAAGATGGATGTGGATATGCCCACTTACCGCAAAGTTGCACAAAAATTCAAGATATGAATACACTGTCAGCCATTCTTTGGAATCCCGATATAGAAATCTTTTCCATTTTCGGCATTTCCATCCGTTATTACTCCGTATTGTTCGTTACAGGGCTTTCATTGGCCTACTGGGTGATATACAAACTCTACCAAGACCAAAAAATTCCTTACGAAAAATTTGATTCCCTGTTCGTTTACTGCCTGCTGGGTATTGTTATCGGTGCTCGCCTGGGACATTGTCTGTTCTATGAGCCAGGCTATTGGCTCTCTCACCCTGTAGAAATGCTGTTGCCCGTCAAGATTACCGATTCTGGGATAAAATGGACCGGTTATCAAGGTCTTGCCAGCCATGGAGGAACCATCGGACTAATGCTCGCCTTATGGATCTATTCACGCCGTGTAAAATTGAAGTTCCTGACTGTACTAGACAATATAGCCATCGCCACCCCGCTGGCAGGTTGTTTTATCCGTTTAGGTAACCTGATGAATGGTGAAATAGTAGGTACGGTAACTCATGTTCCTTGGGCGTTCATTTTTCCGCACGAAGATATGCAACCCCGCCACCCGGCACAACTCTACGAAGCCATCGCCTATCTTCTGATTTTTATCATAGGCTTGCGGTTGTATAAAAAGTACAAAACCACGCTATACCCCGGTTTCTATTTCGGCTACTGCCTCACTACCATATTCACCTTCCGCTTCCTTGTGGAGTTTATAAAAGCCAGCCAGGAAGCCTTTGAAGACAGTATGATGCTGAACATGGGGCAATGGCTCAGCATTCCGTTCATACTGCTGGGAGCGCACTTCATGTACCATTCTTTTAAACCCGTAAAATAAATGAAACATATAATAGATATTGAAACCTGGGAACGCCGGGACAATTATAATTTTTTCCGCAACTTCCATAATTCATGGATATCCATTACCAGTGAAGTGGATTGCACTGAAGCATTTCCAGCTGCAAAAGCCGCCAAGCGCTCTTTTTTCCTGTATTACCTGTATGCTGTGCTACGTGCTGCCAATGAAGTGAAAGAATTCCGTTTCCGTACAGATAAAAACGGACAGGTGGTCTATCACGATCAGGTGGACATCATATCACCTATCGCTGTACCCGGCAAGACTTTCTACACAGTCCGCATCCCTTACCATGCAGATTTTGAACGGTTTTATGCCGAAGCATATCACATCGTCCATAACATCCCCGAAGAGGGTGACCCGTATGGAGCCGAAAAAGTCATTACAGAACAGGGAGATTTTGATATTATCCAACTGAGTGCCACGCCTCAGCTTTATTTCACTTCACTCACCTATACACAAATGGCTCCCGACCATCCATTAGACTATCCGCTGATGAATGCCGGCAAAGTAGTGCCACGCGAAGGAAGACTGGTAATGCCCATCGCTTTCACTGTAAACCATGCTTTTGTGGACGGAGCGCACATAGGACAACTCTTTCAGAAAATAGAGGAGATATTGAAAGAGGTGGCTCAATAAATAGAGGGGTCTCAAAAGGCATAAAAATCCCTATCGGACACGTATGTATGCATTTCCCTACATATGTTCACATATATCCATAAAAGAATAAATAACCAGAAAAAGAAGACAATCTGTCAAAATGCCGATGCACGAGAATACGATGAAAATACACAAACTGTATCCTTTGAAACAGGACACCCTCATACACCGGCATTATCATTTTGACAGATTGCCAGTTTAATTAAATCAGTTTAGAAACGATAGCCTACGGAGAACTGGAAAGTTGAATTCCGCAAACCATTTTGTGCCTGTATCTTTTTTATTCCGACCCTATAATCAAAACTTATCGTATAATGATCGGCAATAACAGCCTTCATTCCAACAATGCCCCCATAATCCCAACGGCGGAAAGCCTGAAGATTACCACTATTATTGGGCTCCCCGGCTTTATAGGAAAAACCATCCAAGGGCTTCCATTTTGCAGGCTCGGTAGTTATATTATCCCCCTCTTGGTGAATAACATCCAAAGAACAGTTTCCAGCACCAAATCCGTAAGAAGCATAAACTCCAACCGACGGAATGAGACTGAGTTTATCCGAAACCCGAATATTATATCCCATTTTTAACGGCAAAATCAGATTATTCATCTTTATCTCTGTCTTAGGAAAATAAGTAACCATGTGATCCATCATTTTCATGGTACTTCTATTCTGCAACCAAGACAAACCGGACATTAACATCCAATGCTTTCCTATCTCGTAGTCCACAGTCACCCCCAATTGAAAGCCGGGCTTCATTCCACCTACCTGTTCGGCTTTATATCCGTCAGAACCGGAAACCAGATAATGAGACAGGTTCATTCCACCTTCCACACCAACTTTTACCTGTGCAGACAAAGGCAATACACACATGGCAGCCAACACCACCACTACAATCATTTTAGTCTTCATACTTATTTTTTTATTTGATGTTGCAAAATTAGAAAGAAGATATAAGCATAAAGCTCTATCCATATAACATCCACTCACCTATACAACACTAAAAATCAACCATATAACATATTTTATCATAACATGAGCAATAAAATAAGATTCAGATATGAACTTCACATTATCAATAACCTTAGATTATCAACTAAAATATTATCATACAGCCTTAATTGGAATTACTTAAAAACTTAAATTTATCTGAGTCGAGTAAGCACTTCCTTTATCACACTTAGGAAGTACAGCTGTTTTTTCAAATGCGTTATCCATAACTACACCTTTTCATTACCATCCTTATCTAGCATAGTAATGTCAGCATTATCTAATGAAAATTGAAATGTGAGATACAAGCAGTCATTTATATCTTCGGCTTGTACTGAGGGGTTAAAAAGACTTCTTGTCTTAGCTGTTCTATCTTGAGTTTTGTAGCGTACATAAGGTACTTTCCTAGGACGCTCTGAAGCAAGAACTCCCAAACTCAAGGAAACTAAAAATAACATCAATAATAACTTTGCTTTCATACTTCTTTTTGTTTTAAGTTTATGCCGCAAAGTTACAGGGAAAGAAAAGTATGCACAAGTATTTACTGTGACATTGTCATTTTGCAAAATACTGAAAAACAATTAATTAACATCTACAACACTGACATTTTCACAATATTTTCTTCACCATCTGAATCTTTATTCTAAGTTTATAGTTTATCGCTCTGACATTTTAATTTTTAAGCGTGATTTTCGTTGATTAAGTGCTACCGTATCGGTATGCCCGAAGCATAAAGCAATGGTCAGTGCAGGAATATCTGCCTCTTGCAGACAGAGGAACAACAGGTCATCTTCCGTCAATTTGGAATATTGCTGTTGCAAAGGAGAAATATAATCAGCATAGATCTCAAATACTGTTTTCTTTAGTTTTTCACGTTCTACATCTGTCATTACTTTTCGTGCCTTTTTATCCACTTCCTTTTGTTCGGATAAGGACATCACTTTTTTATATATAGGAGTCTGCCAAAACGTCCATGTGCGAAGTTCCAGCTTTTCTTGCTTCAACTGAGCAATCAATCGTTCTTTTTTATCGATTTCATCAAGATTTTGGTTCTCTCTGTCTTGCAACAGTGCAAGAGTTAATTCATTTTCCTCTATACGTTGTTGCATCATATCCTGCTTCTCATGGGCATATTGCAATGACTGCCGATAGAGTGCCTGCTGGTTATTTTTCTTATTTATCCAACGTTGGTAAATCAAAGCAACGACAAAGCAAATAATAACGGATACAAAGACAATCCATCTTATAATCCTTTTGGATTTTATCTGTTCATCCTTTACTCTTAATTCCGTCTGATGTTTATAGACTAAATGTTGCACTTCCGTCAATAGCTCACTGTTATCTAATGAGTCCTGAACCATAACAAACGTATCCAGATAGTGATAGGCAGACTTAAAATTTCCTAGTTCAGCCTCCATTACGGCAAGTGACCAGTAGGGTATAGAGCGGGATGGAGAAAGAAACAAACTCTTTTCTAAATAATGGCGTGCTGAATCATATTGTTCCAAATCAACATATAAATCCCCCATATTATAATAAGCATCTGCTTTTCCATTCCCATAAGATAAATGCTGTAAAACCTTATGCGCATAAACAACAGCCGAATCGACATTTTCAAAGTGTCTATAACAAATGCTCAAATTATGCCAAGAAGTAAGTATCATGCTTCTATCTTTAGAACGCATGGCATACTTCACAGCTTTGCGCTGATAGGTTATGGCAGAATCCTGCATATTTCTCATGCCATAAATATATCCTATATTAATATAAGCAATGGCAGTATCTTTAGCATCAAAAGAATAATGAAGAGATTGGTGCAACACCTCCAATGCCTTGTCATTCAATCCACAATTCCCATACCACAATCCCAGCGCACTATAAATTAATCTTCTATATTTTGTATCTACCGGATAATCCTGCAATATTTCCAATGCCTTCAAATTCATCTCTATCGCTGCCTTTTCATCATCCATCTCTGCCAGCAGCCTTCCCTTATACATCAATGCCACAGCCTTCTCCCTATCATCATCTCCATAATAATCCAAGGCGAAATTCAATAAGGAATCGCAAGGCAATAAGGGTAGTTTGTTCTTGTCCGTAGCCTCAGCCAGCAACAAAGCATAGTATGCCTTGTCTACTTCCGGCAAATCCTCTAAAACAGATATATTTTTTAAAATAGTCAATGCACTGTCCGGCTTCATTTCCAACAATGAATCTACCTGCTGTAACATCGGATTGGAAGAATGGTGGTTACAGGCAAACAAACAGACAGCCAGCAAACTGACGAAATTTAAATATATAATAAATGAACGCATAGTAATTTTGTCTTTTAGCTTTCTATGCACAAAGATAGCAAAATGCCTTTATAACCTGATATACAAACATCTATTAAAAAAACATTATGCAAATTCTGTAACACACAGTTATTCCATCTTACTTTTCATACGATATTTGCGTTGCGCTACAATCTGTGCATCATTATTACCAAAGCATAAAGCGATGGCAAAAAGGAGATAAATCCGCCAATTGCAGACATAGCAAAAGGACATCATCTTCGTTCAACTTGGGATACCGGGTATGCAGTTGCTCTATGTAATCAGCATAAATCTGTCCTATAATCACTCTGAGTTGGCGTTGCTCAGCATTGGTGAGCACTGCAATACGCTCTTTGTGATGCTTTTGCTGGTTGGCCAGTTTGTCTATTTTCGTATAGAGGGCACTTTGCCGGAACAACCAGTTGCGCAATTTCTCCTTCTCCATCTTCATGGCCTCTATAGCCCGTTCCTTCTCTTCTATTTCCTCGACACGGCTTTCTTGTTTCTGTTTCAATTCGGCTATCACCTCTTCATGTTGAGCAATATTCTGCTGCATATCCATCAGGTTCTGTTTCAGCTTCTGCAACAGATATTTATAATTGGATTGCTGTATCTTCTTGTTCTTCAGTATCTGTTGATAAATAATCACAATGACCAGCAGCAACACCACAGCTATCATCGCAATGGTGTATATCCTCCGTTTAGCCTTGAACTGTTCTTTCCTTACTTGCGCGTCGGCATTCCAACGATAGGTCTTCTTCTCCAGTTCCGTAGCCACATTGGTGGAATAGATAGAATCTTCCAACTGGGTGCTGATTTCCAGATATTCCAAAGCTTTCTCCACATTTCCCTGCTGCTTGGCTATGGCATACAAGTCAAAGAAAGAGAGATACCGGATATGAATATCGACAGCTTCCTTGCTTCGGTTCAAATAATAAAGAGCCGAATCAAGCTGCCCGTTATTATAATAAAATTCCCCTAGATTCCAAAGACACTGCAAGCTGTCTTCTCTAAGACGACAGGCATCGTATGCCCTTTTCAGACAAATAATAGCTATACTGTTCCGTCCTGTACGTCCGCATAAATCCCCTATATTTCCATAAAGAGAATGCAAAAGGAAACTATCAGTAGAAAGAGAAAGCTGCAAAGCGCGTTGCTGGCAGATAAAAGCGGAGTCTATATTTCCATACCCAATGTAAGCTACCCCCAGATTGCTGAGTGAACTGATGAAATGACGGTTATGCCGTGCCAGCGAATCATTATAACAAGCCTTGACATACATATCTTTGGCCTGTGCGTACAAGTTCTGTTTGCCATACAGCCCACCCAACATATTATATACAAACCCTTTCCAATAGAATTCGCATGGATAGGCGGAAAGAATTTCAAGCGCCATACGGTAACTCTTCAGGGCATCGGCATAGTTTTCCATTTCCTGTTGCACTTTACCCTTATACAGAAGAGCTATGGCATGTTCTTTGGCTTCTTCATGATATACATGGAGAGCAAAATTCAATAATGAGTCACAAGGAAGCAGTGAATAACCATTTTTATCCGCAGCCTCAGCCAGCAGCAAAGCGTAACCGGCCTTGTCTTCCGGGCTCATACCGGTTAGGGAAGAGATGGATTTCAATAATGAAAACGCACTGTCGGAATGTTCTTCCATCAAGTATCCGGCTTGCCGCAAAGCAGGATGTTCCGTGCGCTGCAAAGTACAGGAAAGACCAAGCCAACATAGAAGGCAAACAATACCCAACTGTTTTATATAAACATACATGCAACTCTATTTTTATTCTCCGGTGACAAAGATACAGAAAACTCAGAACTTATATCCTACACCGGCCGATAAACTGACACTCCGCCCGAAAGGTCTCTTACGAAGAGAACACTTACCATCGATAGTGTAAATGAAATGCTCGGATTCCAATGAAACCCCGGCCCTTCCGCCGTAAGTAAAATGATCTGGAAAATCCTGATGCCACCAGCCCAAACTAGAATGCATTCCGTTGCCATAGGCGTAATCAATGGATTTATCCCTGCCAAACATAGCATAGGACAGATACGGTCCCGCATTGATGTGCAAATTCCATTTGTTATTCAAAGCAACATTATAAGAAGCAAGGATAGGAAGCTCCAAATTGAATTTACTAAAAAAAGAATCGGTACCAAGTCTTGTCTTGGATCTGAATTCTTCATAAGTAAATAATAATTGTGGTTGTACATACCATGAGTTTTTAACATGAACGTCATACATTCCTCCGGCATAACCGCCCAGGCTGAAGCGTGCATCCCTGGACAGAGATTTAGAAAAAAGTCCGCCTCCTACAATACCCCAGCTATTCTGTGCGGAAGCGGGAAGAATAAAGCAGGCTAAAAGCATGCAAAGTAGAATTTGTTTTATTTTCATCGGGTTTGTTGCTTAAGTTTAATAATGCAAAGTAAGGTATAAAGCCCTTTTCATGAAAATAAAACAGATAACATTTACCGCATATAAAACTTTGATAATAAACAATATAACACTATTAAAGATAACATTCGGAGAAATTTCACTCCTATTGGGCATAGGGACAGGTCTAAAACCTGCCCCTACACAGCAAGAGAAAGAAATATCTTTTATTGCGTGCAATTTATATTCCGCAACTTCCCTCTGAACCCATTCTGCACATCCCCAATCTGCCGCATGGGAAACACCAAAGTTTCCTGCATATACATCTTGTCCTTGCGTTTATGAGTATAGTTGTAAAACTGCTTGACACGTCCTTCCAAACGTTCCGCTTTCTCACCGTTTATGTAAAGAGTAGTACCTTTGTGGTCTCCCTCTATGCGTACCTTCGTCCATGCTCCGGCAGGCAGTGTGGCAGCGTGGAATACAAACGTATAGCCGTCACGGCTGAAAGCCAATTTTCCCTTATTTTCCCAATTGGCATATACGGTGGAATGAGGACCTTTAAACAAAATACCGTTGATATTTTGGTCTTTGTCCGGATTTATTTCAAATTCTACCACGTATGGATAGCCTACCTCCGGCAACATAGTGGCAATGCTGTCCGTACCGTTCAAAGACAGTTCTTCATTCTGCCCCGGAAGGACTACCTCACCCTGCACACGCCCCAGCAGGTTGACACCGGGAGCTTCAGGCATCTGTTTGCACAATTCCTCAAATTCCTCGTAAGAAACCATTTCATTCTTCCCTCTCCACATCTTCTCGGCCAGTACCTGAGCGGCCGGGAATGTACGGAAATGCACATCCTGTTGTGACACACCGTTACCACAATGGTCATTCCATACGGCAAACATACCTCCCAACAGTCCCGGAGTTCCTTCAGGCAACTCTTCCTTAGGATTCACTTTACCCACACGCCATTGCTCATACAGCCATTTCGTGTCCAGGAAATCACGATAATATCCGGCAGCCGGAACAATATAAAGATAAGCATCACACGTATTGATAATCTTATATCCGTCTTTCAAAGAAGCATTAGGATCAATCCAATCGTATGACCAGGCATTAATAGTTACATTATCCGCTTTCACCGGAATGTTTCCTTTCAACCAGCGCAGTGCTCCCCACATACGGACATTCTTCCCGTATTTCTCTACATACTTCAGATACCGGTCTGTAAAATAGCGGAATTTCTCAGCTTCCTTGGCATTGTACTCGTCTGTACCGATATGTACGTCGGGACCTATGAAAACCGGTTTCTCACCAGAAAGATACTCATCCAGCAAAGAATCTACAAAACGATAGGTTTCCTCCTTGTACAAATCCAAATGATCCATTCCATATTTATCACTGCCTATCTCGGGTTTATAATGTGTAAAGGCCAATGAATGAGCCGGAATATCAATCTCCGGAATCACATTCACACCATATTCCATGCCCAGACGTTGCAGGTCGGTGAATTCTTTCTTGGTATAAGAACCATCCTTGGCGGTCAGCCCCGGAAAACGCTCACTCTCCAGGCGGAAAGCAGCATAGGTCTTGTTCCAGTCGTTATCAAAGAACTGTACAAAACCATTGTCATTGAGATGAATCTGGAATTCATTCAGTTTATAGAACGATAGTATTTTGACATATTGCCGCAGGAAATCCATTGTGAAGAACTTACGGCCCACATCCAGCATGAAGCCACGACTGGGATATTGCGGCCAGTCACGGGCAACTCCTTTGGGCAACTGTCCTTTTTCATTATAAAGAATCTGCAACAAACTCCGGGTTCCCCAAAAGACTCCCTGACGAGCCGGTGCTTCAATACCGGCATAGCGTCCGGCAGTCAGCACATACCCTTCCTTTCCCAATTGTTTGTCGGGTTTCATCAATGAAAGATAAATATCATTCTTTCCCGGTTTCCCGGTCCTAATGGTGTAGTTCCAATCCAACAGATCTTTCAAGTCCTGTGCCAGCACAGTCGCCACACTTTTCAGTGCCGCCTCATCGGCAGGAGCTACAACAATACTGCCTTCAGCAGGCAATACGAGTTTTCCACTTCCCCCCTTCCACTCTTGCAGGGCGGGAATTACTTTCGGACATGTTTCCTTGGCCGAAACACACAGACACAAGGCCAACATCCATAAGGTTAGTAAGTGTTTCATGATAATGATTAATGGTTAGTAATTAACGGTTAATGAAAAATGAAGGCATTTATTTGCCTTTTACTATCTTCTTGATATCATTCAGTTTATTCAATGCTTCAAGAGGGGTCAGATTATTGACATCCAAATTCAGAATCTCATCCCGTATCTGACTCAATACCGGATCATCCAACTGGAAGAAGCTGAGCTGCATTCCGCTCCGGCCGGACGCTATCTCAGCCGTAGGCTTGGCAATGCCCTGCTGGCGGTTGTCCGTTTCCAGTTGATGCAGAATATCATTGGCACGCTTCACGATGCTTTTCGGCATACCTGCCATCTTTGCCACATGAATACCGAAAGAATGTTCGCTGCCGCCACGTTCCAGTTTGCGCAGAAAAATCACTTTATTATCTATCTCCTTCACAGATACATTGTAATTCTTGATGCGCTTGAAAGATTTCTCCATCTCGTTCAACTCATGATAATGAGTGGCAAACAACGTACGTGCCTTGGCTTTAGGATGCTCGTGAATATGCTCCACAATAGCCCAAGCAATGGAAATACCATCATAAGTGGAGGTTCCCCGTCCCAACTCATCAAACAGCACCAAACTGCGGCTAGAGAGGTTGTTCAAAATATTTGCCGCCTCATTCATTTCAACCATAAAGGTAGATTCGCCCACAGAAATGTTATCGCTGGCTCCCACACGGGTGAATATTTTATCCACCATACCGATCCGCGCACTTTCGGCAGGAACAAAACTACCCATCTGCGCCAACAAGGTAATCAGCGCAGTCTGGCGTAGCAAAGCCGACTTACCCGCCATATTGGGACCGGTAATGATAATGATTTGCTGGGTTTCCGAGTCCAGAAAGACATCATTGGCAATATACTTCTCCCCTACCGGAAGCTGCTTCTCGATGACAGGATGACGGCCTTGCCTGATGTCAATCACCTCACTGTCCTCCACAACAGGACGGATATAATTGTTCTCTTTCGCCACATTGGCAAAAGCCAGCAGACAATCCAATCGGGCAATCTGACTGGCATTAATCTGAATGGCTGGAATAAACTCTGCCAAAGCGACCACCAATTCGTTATAGAGCTTTGTTTCAAGCACTAAAATCTTATCTTCGGCCCCCAAGATCTTTTCTTCGTATTCTTTCAGTTCCTGAGTAATATAGCGTTCCGCATTCACCAGCGTCTGTTTACGGATCCAGTCGGCAGGTACCTTGTCCTTATGCGTGTTACGCACCTCAATATAGTAACCGAACACATTGTTATAAGCAATTTTCAAGCTGGGAATGCCGGTCAGCTCACTTTCACGTTGCTGTACTTTGAGCAGATAATCCTTGCCGGAAAAAGCTATCTGCCGCAGTTCGTCCAGTTCCGCATTCACCCCGTCTGCTATCACACCGCCTTTATTCACCAGCAAAGGAGGATCATTCTTAACCTCTTTCGCTATTTTTTCACGGATAGACAGACATAAATTCAGTTGTTCCCCAATACGGCGGAGACTCCCGTTATCCGCATTCAAACAGGCATTCTTAATCGGCTCGATGGCTTGCAAAGCTACTTTAAGTTGCACCACCTCGCGTGGAGAGATTCGTCCTACGGCAGCTTTCGAAACAATACGTTCCAAATCTCCTATCAGATGTAGTTTCTCTTCTATGAACTCTTTGAAATCCGGCTCGCGGAAGAAGTATTCCACTACATCCAGACGCTCATTGACAGGCTTCTCATCTTTCAACGGAAAGACTACCCAGCGTTTTAGCAAACGGGCTCCCATAGGGCTGATAGTGCGGTCGATCACATCCAGCAGACTGGTTCCGCCCTCATTCATGCTACCTATGAGTTCCAAGCTCCGTACCGTGAATTTATCCAGCCGCACATAACGGTCTTCCTCTATACGGGAAAGAGAAGTTATATGGCCGATCTGATAATGCTGCGTCATATTGAGGTATTGCAAAATAGCTCCCGAAGCTACAATACCATTCTTAAGGTGCTCCACCCCGAAACCTTTTAAGTTCTTGGTCTCAAAGTGCTTCAACAGCTTCTCGCGTGAGGAACTTTCATTAAACACCCAGTCATCCAACTCAAAAGTAAAGAACTTGCTTCCGAAATTTCCTTCAAACATCCCCCGTTTACCACGTTCGAAAAGCACCTCTTTGGGGGCGAAATTATTTAACAACTTGTCTATATAGTCAAAAGGCCCCTCTGCGGTAAGGAACTCACCGGTAGAGATATCAAGGAAGGCCACACCACAACTGGCTTTCCCAAAATGAACGGCAGCCAGAAAATTATTTTCTTTGTACGAAAGAACATTGTCATTGATGGCTACACCCGGAGTCACCAATTCGGTGATACCGCGCTTTACCAGTTTCTTGGTCATCTTGGGATCTTCCAATTGGTCACAAATGGCCACCCGCTTGCCGGCACGTACCAGCTTGGGCAAATACGTGTCCAATGCATGGAAAGGAAAGCCGGCCATTTCTACGCTCTTTGCCTGTCCATTGGCCCGCTTGGTCAGCGTAATACCCAAAATCTCTGAGGCAACAATAGCGTCTTCTGAATAAGTTTCATAAAAATCCCCGCACCTGAATAGCATAATCGCATCGGGATGCTTTGCCTTCAACTCAAAAAACTGCTTCATCATCGGGGTTAAAACTACATCATTTGCCACTGTATCGTCCTTTCTTTTTTTAATTAATATTTCTCGCAAAGATAATAATTAGCAAATTTAATCTGAAACAGTAAAAGAAAAAAATTATATCTTTGTACTAGCTAAAAATACGGAAACAATGAAAGAAATAAAAGTAAACGAACTGACTGACAATCTGTTTGAGACAATCAGCAAGGAATGGATGTTGGTAACCGCCGGTACCAAAGACAAATTCAACACCATGACGGCAAACTGGGGAGGTGCAGGATTTCTATGGAACCGTCCGGTAGCCTTTATCTTTATCCGCCCCGAGCGTTATACATTCGACTTTATAGAGCAAAATGACTATCTCACTCTCTCTTTTCTAGGTGAAGAGCATAAAGAAATACATAAGATATGCGGTTCCAAATCGGGACGTGACATGGATAAAGTAAAAGCGACAGGACTATCGCCCTTGTTCACCGAGAACGGAAGCATCACTTTTGAGCAGGCGCGGTTGACTTTTGAATGCAAGAAACTGTATGCCGATCTGATCAAGCCCGGAAACTTTATCGACAAGAGCATTACGGACCGATGGTATGGGGAATCACACGGTGGTTTTCACAAGATGTATGTGGTGGAAATTGTAAATGTGCTAAGCCGCTAATTAACGGCATCGATTGTTTTTTTACTGCTGCTCCTTGTATTGACTATATTAAAGGATATGATCCGATACGAAAAAGCCCGTCAAACTGTATGTTTAACGGGCTTTTGTTTCATTTCGGATTGAAAACTGTTGGACTACCAAGATTCGAACTTGGACAAACAGAACCAAAACCTGTTGTGCTACCATTACACCATAGTCCAATCATTATGTGCTTTCCTTAGAAAGCGGTGCAAAGATACGTTTTTCCTGCAATATATTCCAAATATTTTCGCACTTTTTTTTGCAATAAAGTGCAAATGCTTAACTTTGCGTACAAACTAAAAGAAATAAATACATGAAAAAACTTCTAACTTGCCTTGCTTTAAGCTTTGTTGCAGCAAGCAGTTATGCAGCTACACCTTTATGGCTGCGTGACGTGCAAATTTCCCCCGACGGCACGGAAATTGCATTCTGTTATAAAGGAGACATCTATAAAGTACCCGCCAACGGAGGAACTGCCACCCAACTCACTACACAAGCCTCATACGAGTGCAGCCCCATCTGGTCACCGGATAGTAAACAGATTGCCTTCGCCAGTGACCGCAATGGCAATTTCGACCTGTTCGTCATGTCGGCCGATGGCGGAGCAGCCCGGCGTCTTACCACCCATTCGGCTTCCGAAATACCGTCAACCTTCACCACCGACGGCAACTATATCCTGTTCTCGGCCTCTATCCAAGACCCTGCCAACAGTGCCTTGTTCCCTACCTCGGCCATGACAGAACTATACAAAGTCCCGGTAACCGGCGGACGTACCGAACAAGTGCTGGGTACTCCCGCAGAAATGGTCTGCTTTGACAAATCAGGAAAAACATTTCTCTACCAAGACCGCAAAGGTTTTGAAGACGAATGGCGCAAACACCACACCTCGTCCATCACCCGTGACGTATGGTTATATGATTCGGAAAACGGCAAGCATACCAACCTGACCGCCCATGCAGGCGAAGACCGTAACCCTGTATTTGCGCCCGACGGGCAAACCGTTTATTTCCTGAGCGAACGAGACGGAAGTACATTCAACGTATATTCCTTTCCGATAAGTAGTCCTCAATCATTGAAAACGGTCACCCATTTCAAGACCCATCCGGTCCGCTTCCTGTCAATGGGCAGCAACGGCACTCTCTGTTATACGTATGATGGAGAAATATACACTCAAAAACAAGGAGATAAACCGCAGAAAGTCAAAATCGATATCATCCGTGATGACCAAAATACAATAGCGGATCTGAATTTCAGTAACGGAGCAACCTCAGCTACCGTATCACCGGACGGCAAACAAGTTGCTTTCATTGTACGAGGTGAAGTATTCGTCACTTCCGCCGATTATAATACCACCAAGCAAATCACACATACCCCTGCCCGTGAAGCAGGACTTACTTTCTCACCGGACAACCGTACTTTGGCGTACGCCAGTGAACGCAACGGAAACTGGGAACTTTACATGGCCAAGATTGCACGTAAGGAGGAAGCCAACTTCCCCAATGCGACTGCCATTGAAGAAGAAGTACTCCTGCCTTCGGACAAGACAGAACGTACCTATCCGCAATTCTCACCGGACGGGAAGGAACTTGCCTTTATAGAAGACCGTAACCGGTTGATGGTGATTAATCTGGAAACCAAAAAGGTACGTCAGGTCACTGACGGTTCCACCTGGTTCAGTACCGGCGGTGGCTTTGACTATTCATGGTCGCCGGACGGCAAATGGTTCACATTGGAATTTATCGGAAACCGGCATGATCCATATTCCGATATAGGTATGGTAAGTGCACAAGGAGGAAAAATTATCAATCTGACCAATAGCGGCTATACCAGTGGCTCCCCCCGCTGGGTACTGGATGGTAATGCCATTTTATTCATTACCGAGCGTTATGGTATGCGTGCCCATGCCTCATGGGGATCACTGAACGATGTGATGCTGGTATTTATGAACCAGGATGCATACGACAAATTCCGCCTGAGCAAAGAAGATTACGAATTGCAGAAAGAACTGGAAAAAGAACAAAAGAACACAACCGAAGCCAAGAAAAACGATAAAAAGAAAGGTGATAACAAAGAAAAATCCGAAGAGAAGAAAGAAGAAAAAGTAAAGGACATTGTGGTGGAACTGAACAACATAGAGGACCGCATCGTACGCCTTACTCCCAACTCTTCCGATTTGGGGAGCGCCATTATCACCAAAGACGGCGAGACCTTATATTACCTCTCTGCCTTTGAAGGCGGCTATGACCTGTGGAAAATGAATCTGCGCAAGAAAGATACCAAGTTACTCCATAAAATGGATGCCGGATGGGCCAACATGGAAATGGACAAGGATGGAAAGAACTTGTTTTTGCTAGGCAGTAACACGATGCAGAAAATGGGTACTGATTCTGAAAGTTTGAAGCCCATCAGCTATCAAGCCCACGTGAAAATGGACCTCGCAGCCGAACGTGACTATATGTTCAACCATGTATACAAACAAGAACAGAAACGCTTCTACAACCTGAACATGCACGGAATAGACTGGGATGCCATGACCAAAGCCTATCGCAAGTTCCTGCCGCATATCGATAATAATTATGACTTTGCGGAATTACTGAGCGAATATCTGGGTGAACTGAACGTTTCACATACCGGAGGACGTTTCCGTCCGCAACTGAAAGGAGATGCCACCGCTACCTTAGGATTACTGTATGACTGGAATCATAACGGCAAAGGTCTGCTGATTTCTGAAGTAGTGGAAAAAGGCCCCTTCGACCACGCCCGTTCCAAAGTGAAGGCCGGAAATATCATTGAAAAGATCGACGGTCAGGAAATCACTCCCGAAAGCGATTACTCTGTTCTGCTGAACGGTAAAGCCAGAAAGAAAACACTGGTTACGCTCTATAACCCGCAGACCAAAGAACGTTGGGAAGAAGTAGTTGTTCCTGTCAGCAATGGTGTAATGAGCGATCTGCTCTATGCACGCTGGGTAAAACAACGGGCAGCCGATGTAGACAAATGGTCGAACGGCCGTTTGGGATATGTGCACATTGAATCCATGGGAGATGACAGCTTCCGTTCCGTTTATTCGGATATTCTGGGCAAGTACAATAACCGTGAAGGTATCGTCATCGATACCCGTTTCAATGGCGGAGGACGTTTGCACGAGGATATTGAGATCCTGTTCAGCGGAAAGAAATACTTTACACAGGTAGTTCGCGGACGTGAAGCTTGCGATATGCCCAGCCGCCGTTGGAACAAGCCGAGTATCATGGTGCAGTGTGAAGCCAACTACAGTAACGCACACGGCACTCCGTGGGTATACAGCCATCAAAAAATAGGCAAACTGGTAGGTATGCCTGTACCGGGAACCATGACCAGCGTATCTTGGGAAACATTGCAGGATCCGACACTGGTATTCGGCATTCCTGTTATCGGCTATCGCTTGCCGGATGGAAGTTATCTGGAAAATTCACAATTAGAGCCGGATATCAAAGTGGCCAATTCACCGGAAACAGTAGTGAAAGGTGAAGACACACAATTGAAAGCTGCGGTAGACGAGCTGTTGAAAGAGATAGACGGAAAATAAGACGAAAGAAAAGATACAAACAAAACCGGAAGGAGAAACAACAGGTTTTCTTCTTCCGGTTTTTGTTTGTAGGGACATTTACTGAATATCCCCTTTTTATTTATAAAAGAAGTTCTCTTTTTTCTTATTTGGCAATCACCAGATAATAGTTCTTCTTTCCGCGCTGAACCAGCAGGTATTTTTCATCCAGCAGGTCAGCAGTCGTAATCACCTGGTCAAAGGCACTTAATTTCTCCTTGTTCAATGAAACGCCACCGCCCTGTACAAGCTTACGCATCTCACCTTTAGAAGCGAAAACAGCGGCATTATCAACGAACAAGTCTACTGCCTTCACACCTTCGGCCAATGCATCTCGTGACACCTCAAACTGAGGAACACCTTCGAACACTGCCAGCAACGTGTCTTCATCCAGCTTTTTCAACGCTTCGGAAGTGGCGTTACCAAACAGGATGCCCGATGCCTCAACAGCAGCATTGTAATCTTCTTCCGAATGAACCATCACAGTTACTTCCTTAGCCAGACGCTTCTGCAATACACGCAAGTGCGGAGCTTCAGCATGTTCTGCTGTCAATGCTTCCACTTCTTCCTGACTCAGCGAAGTGAAAATCTTTATATAACGTGCGGCATCCTCGTCACTTACATTCAACCAAAACTGATAGAACTTGTAAGGAGAAGTATAACGGGGGGTCCAACCAAATATTACCAGACTCAGTCTTACCGAACTTACCACCATCGGCCTTTGTAATCAACGGACAAGTCAATGCAAACACTTCACCGCCATTGGTACGACGAATCAGCTCGGCCCCGGTAGTGATATTACCCCATTGATCCGAACCACCCATCTGAAGTTTGCAGCCCTTTGTTTCATAAAGATGCAAGAAATCGTATCCCTGCAACAACTGGTAAGTAAATTCTGTAAATGACAAACCGTCACGCGCCTCACCGTTCAAACGTTTCTGTACAGAATCCTTAGCCATCATATAATTCACTGTAATGTGCTTCCCTACCTCACGGGCAAAGTCCAGGAAAGTAAAATCCTTCATCCAGTCATAGTTATTCACCAATTCGGCTTTGTTGGGAGCATCGCTCTCAAAGTCAAGGAACTTAGCCAGCTGTTTCTTGATGCAAGCCACATTATGACGCAATGTTTCCTCGGTCAGCAAATTGCGCTCCTGCGATTTGCCGGAAGGGTCACCGATCATACCGGTCGCGCCGCCCACCAATGCCAACGGCTTATGACCGCAACGCTGGAAATGACGTAGCATCATCACACCACACAAGTGGCCGATATGCAGAGAATCAGCCGTAGGGTCAATACCCAGATAAGCTGTCACTTGTTCTTTAGCCAATAACTCTTCGGTGCCCGGCATCATTGTGTGCACCATTCCACGCCATGTTAATTCTTCTACAAAATTCATCGAATGATTATCTATTTAAATGTTTGATTTATACTTTAAATGCTACAAAAGTACGACTCTTTATCTGAAGAAACAACTCTTATTGCCGAAAAAAGATTTTCCGTGCATTTTCATCTATCCTATCGCACAGAAAGGAAACTTCCACATTCTTCGTTTCCGCCATCCGTCCTATCACCATACGGATATCCTGCGTGCTCTCATCCGTTTCGGCCAATAAACATTCTAAAGGCACGTACCGCAACACATCAGGCTGATATCTTTCTCCCAACGAAAAATAAATGTTTTCCTGCATCAGCTGGCAGGCAATATGCAGATTATTACGGAAACCATGTACCACCCAAGGCATCTGCGGACGATACTTCTTTTTCAGTTCAATCAGTTCATTAAACGCCTTCACACAATGAATAACCAACGGTTTTCCTACTGACTCGCTCAATAAAATTTGTCGGACAAACACCTCTTTTTGCAACAGAATATCTGCCGGCCCCAAACGGTCCAAACCCGCCTCTCCTATCGCCAGAACAGAGGGATGACAGACCGCCTTTTCCAACGTTGTCCAATCTTCCGGACCAGCTTCCAAAACTTTCCACGGATGAATGCCTACAGAATAATAACACCCTTCCACAGGTTCAAACCATGCAGGCTCTACATTGAAAATGCATTCTCCCGGTACAGCAGCATTGCGATGCGTATGAATATCCAGCAACATAAGGACAACAGATTTTACGGAACCGGATCATAGCCCGACCCGCCCCACGGATGGCAACGCAATATCCGGCGGACAGCCAGATACAATCCCTTGAAAGGACCATGTTTTTTAATAGCCTCGATGGCATATTCCGAACAGGTAGGTACAAAACGGCATGAAGGAGGAGTCATTGGAGAAATGTACCCCCGATAGAAATAAACAGGCAACAGCAACAGATAGGAAAGTATCTTTTTCATTCCAGCCTTTCCACTATATGAAACAGCAGCTTCTTCACTTTCTCCTCCACTTCGGCAGAAGAATGAATATGGTTATCCAGCCATATAAAGGCGATAATCAGTCTTTTGTTCCGGGAAGCCAGCGCATCCAGCAACAAATGCTTGTTCTTCCGATAAGCCTCACGTACCTGACGTTTCACCAAATTACGCTTTACCGCACGTTTGAACCGCTTCTTGGGCACGCTGATCAGAATGGAAGCTGCCGCCATATCTTCCTCCACAGGCTCTACCGACATATACACCACACGTAGCGGAAAAGCCGGAAAAGACTTGCTTCCACCTGAAAAAAGACGCTCAATCAATGTCTTACTATTCAGACGCTCTTTTTTACCGAGTGTATATTCTACCATAATCTTCTTTCTTTTATTAAAATAAAGAAACCGAGGGTTTCGAATCACAAAGTTACAACTTTATTGATACAAAACCCCCGGTTTTGGGATATAAACTAAAAATTAATCCTTATTACGCTCGCGGATAAACATATCCAATGCCGCAGTCATGGACGGAGCCTCTACAGTAGGAGCTTCCAGATCCAACCGCAATCCGGCATCCTTTACCGCTTTAGCAGTAGCAGGACCAAAACATCCTATCGCAATTTCCTTTTGGTCGAACTCCGGAAAATTCTTCATTAAAGAATTGATTCCTGCAGGACTGAAAAACAACAGCATATCGTAATCGAACTCTTCTTCAGGAGTGAAATCATTACTTACCGTACGATACATCACTACCTCCGTATGCTGAATTTTATTTTTATCCAATAAAGTCTTGATCTCATCATTGTGTACATCAGACATCGGCACCAAATATTTTTCCGTGTTGTGCTTTACGATAGAAGGCACCAAATCTGCGAATTTACCGGTCGCGCCGAAGAACACTTTACGCTTACGATACTGAACATATTTCTGAATGTACAAAGCAATGGTTTCGGACGTACAGAAATATTTCATTGTTTCGGGCACAGTAACACGCAATTCTGTACACAGATTGAAGAAATGGTCGATAGCGTGCCGCGATGTAAAAATCACAGCGGTATGATCAAGAATAGAGACTTTTTGCTGTCTGAACTCTTTTGCCGACAAGCTCTCAACTTTGATGAACGGGCGGAAATCAATTTTCACACCGTACTTCTCAGCAATATCATAGTATGGCGACTTTTCAGAAGTCGGCTTCGGCTGAGATACGAGGACTTTTTTTATTTTCAATGTACTAAAAATTTAAAATCAAAATGTTGTTCGCTAAGATAATCCCTTTCCACAGAACAAAATCAGGGAGTATTTCAAGGGCACAAAAGTACAGAATTAAATGGAAAGCGCCATAAAATTTGTTGAAAAAGTTACTAAAGCACTTATAAAACAGCAGAATTTTAGCAATTATTATAACAAAACCGATAAAATAAGGAGCAATTTGCGGTGACAGATCGAAATACACAATCAAAAGTACAATTGGGAAAAGTAAAAATCCGGCCCCGATTACAACATTAAAGTAAGATTCCAGCCAAATAATATTGCGTGTTTTGTTAAAGAAAATCCAATTTACAAAGCTATAAAGAAGCCATTTGATGACAAAGAAAAAAACTACATAACCAATGTAAATACTTAGCAATAAACAATGAGGAACCGTACGAAAAAGGAGCAGGTCATGGTCCGAAAAATAATCGTACACACAAAAACCGGATAATATACAGGTCTGCAATATCAGCACCAATGTATAACGCACATCAGATGCGGTAGTATCATCAAACAAACTGGCACGCTCTTTAGACAAAGCAAAATTCTTAAATTGCTGTTCAAGATGTTTCTTGCCATGTGCCAGCACGTATGATACCAGGATAAAGCAAAGAAACAGCACGCAGGTCACCATCCAGTCCGAACGCAGCTGATAGGGCAACTCCATTCCTCTCATCCCGTCTTCCTTGGACGTATGACACACGCTGTGTGTCAAAGCCGTATCAACACGGCTCTGCTCTTCCGTATAAAGTTGGAGAATATACGCTATTCCGGGATGACAGGTTTCACTCATATCGCTGCAAATTTACGTATTTCCTTGTTCCAAACAGGCGTTGTATAGAGCAAATTTATCGCTTCTTCGGCTGTTGAAGCCACCTTCCAGATCGCAACATGCTCTTTACGCATAAAATTACCCTCCACCGCCCTTTGCAGCATTTCAAGCAAAGGATTATAAAACCCGTTGATATTCAAGATGATTATCGGATTAAGATAAAGCCCCAGCTGCTTCCAGGTGATGATTTCAAGCAATTCCTCCAATGTGCCGCAACCTCCGGGCAATGCAATGACACCATCGGACAAATCGGCCATCATCCGTTTACGCTCGTGCATGGTTTCCGTCTCAATCAATCGGGTCAGCCCTGTATGGTGCCACCCCTGCTCCACCATAAAATGAGGGATTACCCCCGTCACCGTACCGCCTGCAGCCAATGCTGCATCGGAGGTAGCCGCCATCAGGCCGATACAGCCTGCCCCGTTAATCAGATTGATCTTCTTTTCAGCCAGAAGACGTCCTAATTCTTCCGCTACATCAAAATACACCTTCGCTATCTTTGTGCTGGACGCACTATATACACATACATTCTTTATATCATTCATATAATTCCTTATGTTTTCGGGCGGATCCAATCCTCCCCTGCCAGCCAATGACGCTCATTGCCGCAGGAACGAATTGAATTCGCCCGTATACATCACCATATTCGAATCCGTTTCTTACAAACCGAACGCTTCCTTTATCTTATCCACATAATCCAGCTTCTCCCAAGTGAACAGTTCCACTTCCAGCGTCTTTGCTTCATGATACATGGATTCGTATGTCTTGGTCACCACTTTCGGCTCACGTCCCATGTGACCGTAAGAAGCTGTTTCCTCATAAATAGGATTACGCAGTTTCAAACGCTCTTCAATGGCTTTCGGACGCAGATCGAACAGTTCGTCTATTTTCTTAGCAATCTCTCCGTCGCTCAGTTTCACATTGCTGCGACCGTACGTATTTACGTAGATATTGATAGGACGGGCCACGCCAATGGCGTATGACACCTGCACCAGCATTTCATCGGCAACACCGGCAGCAACCATATTCTTTGCGATATGGCGTGCTGCATAGGCAGCACTACGGTCTACCTTACTGGGGTCTTTTCCTGAGAACGCCCCGCCACCGTGAGCACCTTTTCCACCGTATGTATCCACAATAATCTTACGGCCGGTCAAACCGGTATCTCCATGAGGACCGCCGATCACAAACTTACCTGTAGGGTTCACATGATAAACTATCCGGTCATTGAACAAAGCCAATACTTCTTCATTATGAATTCCGGCAATGACACGTGGCATCAGGATTTCAATCACATCCTGACGAATCTTGGCTAACATCTCTTCGTCGGCCTTCAACTGAGCTTCTTTGGAAGAATCAGCCGGGGTTACAAACTCGTCATGCTGGGTAGAAACCACAATCGTATCAATGCGTACCGGCTTGCCGTTATCATCGTATTCAATAGTAACCTGGCTCTTGGCGTCGGGACGAAGATAAGTCATCACCTTCCCTTCACGACGGATTTCGGCCAGTACCATCAACAGTTTATGTGCCAGGTCCAGTGACAGCGGCATATAGTTTTCCGTTTCATTGGTAGCATAACCAAACATCATTCCCTGGTCGCCCGCACCCTGGTTCATAGGGTCCTCGCGTTCCACGCCACGGTTGATATCCGCACTTTGTTCGTGAATGGCAGAAAATACGCCGCAGGAGTTTCCTTCGAACATATATTCGCTTTTGGTATAACCGATACGGTTAATCACTTCACGTGCAATGCGCTGCAAATCTACATACGCCTTGGTTTTCACTTCTCCAGCCAGCACTACCTGTCCGGTAGTCACCAGGGTTTCGCAAGCTACTTTCGAACTGGGGTCAAACGCCAACAGTTTATCAAGCACAGCGTCCGATATTTGATCGGCCACTTTGTCGGGGTGTCCTTCAGACACCGATTCGGATGTGAATAAATATCCCATTCTAAATTGAAAATTAAGAATTAAAAATTAAAAGTTAATTCGTTAACCACCTTGGGAAGTTATCAGAGTAGATAAATGTAAATAAGAAAGTCAATGTATTTTTTAGCATTTTTTTCTGTGGTTGCAAGCTACTCAAATCTCTCCACTGTTTTTAACGGCTGCAAAGATAAGCATTATTCCTTAACCATTCTATAAATTCCCGGTTCTTTAACATTGGAATAGCAATTATTTAGAAGAAATTAAACCTAATCTGACCGATTTCCGTTAATTTTGCATCATGAGCAAAGAAAAGACCGCATTTATACCTAAACAATATTTCGCAGTGGTAGCCGTACTGCTGGCTATCATGATGTCCGTACTGGACGGAACCATTATGAATATCGCATTACCCACGCTGGCACACGATTTCGATGTCACCCCTTCCAATGCCATCTGGATTGTCAATGCCTATCAACTGGTGATTACCATGACCTTGCTATCATTTGCCTCATTAGGTGATATTTACGGTTACAGACGGATATTTCTGACCGGCATCTCCATTTTTGCAGGCGCCTCTTTGGCCTGCGCCCTCTCGGACTCTTTCTGGATGCTGACTGTCTCCCGTATCATTCAAGGTTTCGGGGCGGCCTGTGTAATGAGTGTCAATACCGCCCTTATCCGTTTAATTTACCCGCCGCAGATACTAGGGCGCGGAATGGGCGTAAATGCCATGGTGGTAGCTGTTTCGGCCGCCGCAGGTCCATCCATTGCAGGCAGTATCTTAGCATTGGGAAGCTGGCACTGGCTTTTTGTAATCAACATTCCTTTGGGATTGGCTGCATTAGTGATCGGACATCGGTTCTTACCGCATAATCCGGCTTCAGACACAAAACACAAGTTTGATAAAATCAGTGCAATAGCCAACGCACTGACCTTCGGGTTGTTAATTTATACCTTGGAAGGTTTTGCACACGCCGAAAACAGAAAGTTCATTGCCATCCAGTTGGTTTTGTTAATCATAATCGGCACTTATTTCATCCGCCGCCAACTGAAGGAAACGACCCCTATCCTACCTGTGGACTTACTGAAGATTCCTATTTTCGCTCTTTCTATCGGTACTTCCATCACCTCATTCACCGCCCAGATGCTGGCTATGGTTTCCTTACCGTTTTTTATGCAGAATATATTGGGATACAGCGCCGTACAGATCGGTTTGCTACTTACCCCCTGGCCATTGGCTACCATCCTGACCGCACCACTTGCAGGCAGACTGGTAGAGAAAGTACATCCCGGATTGCTGGGAGGCATCGGCATGGCCATCTTCGCTACCGGCCTATTCACACTCTATTTGCTTCCCCCCCATCCGGCAGAATGGAATATCATCTGGCGAATGGCACTCTGTGGTATGGGCTTCGGGCTGTTCCAGACGCCCAATAATGTAACCATTGTTTCTTCCGCTCCCACTCACAGAAGCGGTGGAGCCAGCGGTATGCTAGGTACGGCGCGTCTGTTAGGTCAGACTTTGGGAACCACACTGGTTGCTTTGTTGTTCCGTATGTTTGCCGAAGGACATCGGGCGCAGGCTTGTTTGTTATTAGCCATATTCTTTGCCATTGCCGCAGGCGTGGTAAGCAGTATCCGTATGACACAGGCTTCTCCGGCAGGAAAGAAATAAAGCCCCGGCAAGTTGTTGAACAGAAACATTTCCTTTCTGATAAAAACTTTCTCTTGTTTTTTATCTTTGAGGGCAAAGAAAAAAAGAATGAATTTATCTATCTTTGGAGAGAATTTAAACAATCAAAACCTGATGAATATATGAAAAAGACATTGCTCTTACTTTTTACCCTTCTTTTAGCCCTGTCGGCACAATCACAAAATTCGTTACGGCTAATGACCTATAACATTAAAAATGCAAACGGAATGGATGATGTATGCGACTTCCAACGCATAGCCGATGTAATCAATCATATCCACCCCGAAGTGGTAGCCTTGCAGGAACTGGACAGCATGACCCACCGCAGCGGACAAAAATACGTACTGGGCGAAATAGCCGGACGTACGCAAATGCACGCTTACTTTGCCCCTGCCATTGATTACGACGGAGGAAAATATGGTATCGGACTTCTCACCAAAGAAATTCCCGTCAGCCTGAAAACCATGACACTTCCCGGACGGGAAGAAGCACGTGCGTTGATTATGGCAGAGTTCGACAACTACATTTATTGTTGCACCCATCTGTCTCTCACCGAAGAAGACCGCATGGCCTCACTGGAGCTTATAAAAGACTTTGCCGCCGCTCACAAAAAACCTTTTTTCCTGGCCGGCGACCTGAATGCCGAACCCGAATCCGCATTCATAAAATACTTGCAACAGGATTTTCAGATACTTTCTGACGTAAACCAGCATACATTTCCGGCTCCCGCCCCTACAGAAACCATTGATTATATTACAGCACTGAAACAGAACATGAAAGGCTTCACAGTAACCTCCGCACAGGTAGTAAATGAACCGGTAGCATCAGATCACCGTCCCTTAGTAGTGGTGCTTGAACAAAAATAAGCCCAACAGAGAATATGGAAATAAATAAAAGAGAGAACATCGGATGGATAGACTTGCTACGCGTCACCGCCTGTTTTTTAGTTGTATTCGCCCATTGCTGTGACCCTTTTGTGGCACGTTTTGACACAGACCGTCCTACTTTTCTGCAAGGGTGCGCATTGGGAAGTGCCGTACGCTGTTGCGTACCCTTGTTTGTGATGATGACAGGAGTGCTGCTGTTTCCTGTACGAAACGGCATGAGTGAATTTTACAAAAAGCGGATCGGCCGCATTGTTGTCCCGCTTATCTTCTGGTCGGTCATGCTGCCTGTATTGTATTTCATTTATCTGAATTACATCACCACGACAGACAATCCTACCATAGACATGTCCGCCTTCACCCTGGAAATGACTATCACGAAGATTTGGACATTCATTTTCAATTTCAACTATGACACCACTCCTCTGTGGTATCTGTATATGCTGGTGGGGCTCTACTTCATCATCCCCATCTTCCATGCATGGCTGGAGCGTGCTACCCGGAAAGATATCAAGCTATTTCTTTCCATCTGGGGCATCTCCTTGTTCCTTCCCTACATAAAGATGGCCGCTCCCGCACTGGGATATATCGGCAACTGGGGCAATATGGATATCCTGGGAGTGTGCGACTGGAATGCATTCGGTTCATTTTATTATGTTTCCGGATTTATCGGCTATCTGATACTGGCCCATTATCTGGTAAAATACCCGCTGCAATGGAGTTGGAGAAAAACCCTGGCTATCGGTATCCCTATGTTTGTGACAGGGTACGCCATCACTTTCGGCGGCTACCTCATCATGCAGGAATATTTTCCGGGAAACTACGCCTATCTGGAAATAGTATGGCTTTTCGGCGGCATCAATGTATTTATGATGACATTTCCTGTTTTTGTCTGCATACAGAAGCTTAAAATACCTTCTTCGCCTGTTCTTTCAAAAGTGGCATCCATGACCTTCGGCATTTATCTGTGTCATTTCGTCTTCGTGCAAATGGGATATGACTTGTTCGCCTCGCTGTTGCCTCAGGGGATTCCTGCCATAATACACATTATTTGCATGGCCGTAACAGCCTTTCTCATCAGCTACCTGGTGGCCAGAGGGATGTATGCATGCAAATGGACCAGAAGATTTGTGGCGTAAAAACAACGGATTCAAAACACAAGGAGTTACAGTATCCAGTTGGCTGATTATTTCCTTCAAATTCTTCATTTACTTATTAAGTGTTGATAACCAATTATTTACCATGATTGATTTATTCATAAATTCTTCATCATTTTGTCATAGGATATTTCAATAGAAAGCACAACATTACAACCGTTATAAATGGCGCAAACAAAATGAATTCCGTTCCTGTAACTTGAGTGATTCCACCGGTATTTTCTCCCAATCTCTGCCTTTTCATTTAATCGTTTCACCTTAGTGATGAACTTTCATCACTAAGTTAATCAAACTTCATCACTAAAGTGATACAGTTTCTTCACTTTAGTGATAAAACTTACTGAAAAGGCAGAAGGTAAGCATTCGGCCTCGTGCGTGTTTTTTTCCCCTCTTTTCCTTCCTACCTTTGTGGCTTCATTATAATCTTAATCCATTATGTGTTCAGTATTAGAATTTTCTAGCGAAAGTGATAAACTACGTACTCTCTTTTCCGAGTCTAACCATTTTGATTCTGTTCTTTTCATATTTGATGGCGGCCGTCGTTATAAAGTTTCGTCTTCCAGCCTTGGTATCCATTCCCTCAGGACCTACTTCTCCCTTTAGGTCTTGGCCTTTTCCGCAGCAGTCCTTTTGGTCTTATTACCTTTATCCCCAAGGTTGTAATTTCCATAAAGGTATTGACGGTCTTTGTGGCGAGGTCATCCGACACACGGGTTCCTGCGTGTCAGAGCAGAGCTGTCATATTTTCCCGACCGCTCCCGTAGCAGGTTGCATATCCTTTATCGGTGCGACGACGAATACCGTCTGGAATGCCGTCGTCTGAATCGCGGTTCTTTCCTCTTGAAAAAGGAGGAACGGAAGAAGGATTTTCTTCAAATTTCCTGGAATCGCCTGAATGAGCTGCTTACTGTTAAAAAGTATCGGAAAACAGTTGAAAAGTAATTCCCCATTCTATAAGCCGTGCAGTTTTATTTTGATAACTTTGCCACATAATAAAAAGTGGATGTACAGTGAAAGAACCGGTTATTACCCTTACTTTGGAAGAGTACGAAGAGTTGCGCAAGGAACATGAATGCCTTGAAAAGGAGCATGCGGAACTTCAGAGAAAATACGAAGCCTCTTTGCAGGAGTATTCCCGCCAGGTCGAAGAAATCTCGGCCTGTACAGCCGTCATTGCCGATCTGAGATGGAAATTGGCTGACTTGACACGCCGTTTATGGGGTAAATCCAGTGAAAAACGTCATCTTCCCGAAGATGCCGGCCAGCTGAGCATCTGTTTCGAGTCTCCGTCCGATGTCAATGACCCGGTAGCGGAAGAACAGAAAACCGCTGGGAAATCCGTCACATCGGAGAATGGCTACAATCGTTTCCGTAAAAGCTTCACGAAAAAGATCACTCCCCACGCCCGTAAGCCCATCGACCCGTCCCTTCCCCGTGAGGAGATTATCATTCCCATGCCGGAAGGCCTTTCGTTGGAGGGAGCGACGAAGCTGGGAGAGGAAGTGAGCGAACAGTATGCTGTCAGTCCCGCCCGATTCTATGTGAAACGCATCATCCGTCCTAAATACCGGCTCGCCGACGGTCGTATCATAACCGCTCCCATGCCCGTAATGGCACATCCCCACAGCAATGCCTCGGAAAGTGTACTGGCCCACATTGCTACCGCCAAATATTACGACCACCTGCCTCTGCACAGACAGCTGGATATCTTTGAGCGTGAAGGAATCCATCTGAGTCCTTCCACCGTAAGTAACTGGATGATGGCTGCCGCACAGCGTCTGGAACCAATCTATAATGAACTTCGTGAACTGGTCAAGGACAGCTATTACGTCATGGCCGATGAGACACCCCATCCCGTACTTGAAAGCGACCGGCCCGGTGCTCTTCACCGCGGGTATATGTGGAACTTCTATCTGCCCCGGTTCCATACCCCCTTCTTTGAATATCACAAGGGCCGTGGCAGCAGCGGAATAGACACACTGCTGGCAGGACAGGTCCGGGTGGTACAGAGTGACGGCTTTGCAGTATATGACAAGTTCGACACGCTACCCGGAAAGTTGCATCTGTGCTGCTGGGCGCACGTCAGGCGCAACTTTGTGGAAGCGGAAGGAAATGACCCTCCCAGAGCAAGGCATGCACTTGGAAAAATAGGCGGACTGTATGCCGTGGAGGAGAAAATCAGAATGGAACATCTGGAAGGGGAGGCGGTGGTAAAGCTTCGCCGGGAAAAATCGTACCCTATTATCAAAGAACTGGAAAAATGGTGCAAGGAGGAATATGGACATACGGTCGATAAATCGCCTATTGCCAAGGCCATGTTCTATATGTACACACGCTTTGAACAACTGTCCGGATATGTCAATGACGCACAGTTCTGCATTGACAATAATCCGGTGGAGCGTTCTATAAGGCCGTTGACTTTAAACAGAAAAAATACGCTCTTCTCCGGATCACATGAGGCAGCACATGCAGCGGCAATTTTCTTTTCACTGATGGGATGCTGTAGGGAAAATAAGGTGAACCCAAAACTATGGATGCAGGACGTGCTGATTAGGGTACAGGAGAAAGAAAGAGAAGAGAAAAACGATTACACCGATTTACTGCCATTTAATTGGAAAGGATAAACAGGAAAGCTATAATAAAGTCAAAAGCCAGACATGCTTCGTCTGGCTTTTGACTTTATTATAACTTGGAGAGAAACACGCACGAGGCCGAATGCTTACGGCAGAAGAACAAAATACAACAGACAGATTTCACTGACAAGACAAAGAGCTTTCATGCTTTCCCACCTCACTTCCAAAGGAGAAGCCACGGAAAGCATAAAAAAACTGACTTTTCCCTCTATCAGATACAAGTTGCCCGGATTTATGACTATATTTGCAAAATCTGAACACATTCTTATGAAAGCTTTACTTTTGACAGGACTACTATTCATTCTCATCCTCCCCGGATGCAGAAAAGAGACAAGCATACTTCCGCTATTACAATCTGTAGAGGAACTGATTCCCATGTATGCCGATAGTGCTTCCGTGCTACTGGACAGCATACAAGCCCCCGATGAACTGACTGATAAGGACTTTGCCCACTGGTGTATGCTATGCGGTAAAGTAACGGACGAAGCAGCCACCGGATTACTCCCTATCTACCAATGGCAACGGGCACAACAATGGTTCACCGAACACGGCACGGCAGAAGAACAGGCGCAAATAGACTTGTATCTGGGCCGTGCTTATGTAGAAGATGGGGAGTATGATAAAGCAATGCAAATATATGCCGATGCGCTGCAACTGGCCAAAGAACATCAGGCCTATAATGTGGCAGGGTATATTTGTGCCTATATGGCAGATTTGTATGGTTTTAGAGATATAACCAGTGAACGTCTGGAGAAAAGAAAAGAGGCCAGTAACTTCTTCAAGAAAGCAAGGAACTACAAAAGCTATGCATACGCCTTAAAAGATTTAGCGTGTGAATGTACACTCACTGATTCTTTTAATTGCACCATACCCTTACTTCAAAAGGCTGATTCCATCTCACAACTACTGCATAACAAAGATTTAACAGCTGATGTAGCCAATGCTTTTGGAGTGATATATGAGGCACAAGAAAAATACAAGAATGCCGAAAGATATTTCTTAAAAGCCATTGAAACGGGCAGCAAAGAAAGCTATAAGGATTCTATCTCCCTATTACACATATATATAAAAGACAACCAACTGGCAAAAGCACACGAATGGATTGAAACGATAACCAAACACAATGATATCGCTTATTACTTCAATCAAGCCTACTACCTGCTTTATAAGGCAGAAGGAAAATACAAGGAAGCACTCCATTACAAAGAAATCTGTTCCGACATGCTCGATTCACTGACATTAGTTCAAAATGAGACAAAAGTATTGGAAATAGAAAAAAAGTATAACAACGCCAAGATACGGGAAGAGAACGAACTATTAAAGATTACACAGCAAAGGAATACAATCATCATCATTATTGCCATCTCCTTATTCTTACTATCAGTTGCAGGATATATCATTTACCGGCAGAGAAGCAAAGCCAAAATCTATTACCAGCAAACAATTCTAGATAAGATGAAAATAGAGCTCCTTCACTTATCTGCAGAACTAGAAGAAAAAAAGCAGATTTTGCAAAAAGCATTGGCAGACAAAGAGAATAATGCCCACAAACTACAACAGGAAATAGAAGTAATATCCTATAAATACGACCGGCTGCAAAAGCAAAATCTGGAAACATCCACAGTTGGCAAGAAGCTTATTTCTTTGACTAAAAAAAATAGGCTTGAGGACTCCCAACTCCCTACTGACAAAACATGGCATTCCATAATGACGGAAGTAGACAAGATATATCCCCAATTCTACTCCCTACTAAAAGAGGCATTTCCCAACCTGACAGAATCAGAATATCAATATTGCTATCTCCATATCTTTGGATTTGACGCAAATGATGAAGCCAAATTGCTCGGCATCAATCCGGCTTCTGTACGAATGAAACGAACGAGAATTTATCAAGAGGTCCAACTAAAGCACAATAAAGAAACGTTCTTACGAGATTACATCATCAAAAACCTCTTAAAATAAATAGTTCTCATACTGGTCTTATTTTCAGTGAATTATAAAACACTACATATACATCACTGTATATAATAATTTTTATAACTCACTGATAATCAATAAATCTTGTATATACTATAACTCCCTCTTTTTGTCATTCATAATCCTATAATACCTAAGTTTGCACAAAACTAAAACGTAAAACGATTATGAACAAATTAAAAATGAGTTTGGCTTTGATAGCCTTAATTATTCCTCTATTACTATGCGCTAAAAAACGAAATATAGAATTTATAAAACATGGCAACCATAGAATTCCAGTAGAGTCATTCATTCCGGTAAAAGCTTTCTTTGACGACTGCAATAAAGAATTAACCATCGAATTCGCACAGGACTGGGAAGCGGTAACCATCGAGATTAAATCAAAAGAAGGATATGTAGTATATAGAAACCTCTATATACCCCACTCCAATTCTTCTTTATCAACTTCTTTAGAGAATATTCCGGCAGGAATATATGAACTGACAATCACCGATGAAAAGGGAATATTGGCAGGAGAATTTATATACGAAAACTAAAGTCCAATATTATGAAAAAGAAAAAAAGCACTCTACTTATTGTAAGCATGTCCTTTCTCCTTTCAATAGGAACACTTATGTTTAGTTCTTGCGCAGACAAGGACGATCCCTCTCCTATTCTTCCCACACCGGAAGACACTCCTTACATATTGAAACTAAAGTTTTCTGAAAAAGTAGAATTTAAAGAAATACTCAATAAAAACGATATTCAAGACCTAACAGAAACAGAAACTGCATATTTCGGAGAACGAATCCAATGGTCTTGCCCCCATGAATTACAATTCGATAGAGACTCCCTTTCCATTGTAAAAACCAATAATATAGTAGAAAAGTATAAACTAAAATGGCAAGATAAAAAATTATTCATATACCAGAAGCCAATAGATAAATGGGAATACTGTGGAGAAAAAGACGAAAATGGAAGAGTAATACTCAATATAGGATTCTATATAATAAAAAACAATAATGACCAACGTACATTTATGGCAATAGGACAAGAGTATAATCTAATCTCTTATTCAGAACTAATGAATCAAGATTTCCTTTCCATTATATGGCTGAAAAGAAAATATACCTTTGAATAAATATGAGTATAAAACCTAAATACAAAGAAATGAAAACTAAAATAATATACACCATCGTATTTTTGATGATTGCTAAACTTGCTTATAGCCAAGAAGAGCAATATAGTGCAGATAAGTTTGTGGCAAAATGCCCCAATGAAATATTCATAGGAGCAATATTGGAAGCCAACAGCATCAATCAAGACACATATAAGTTCCTGAAAATATCAATGAATCCTATAAACATGGGGTACACCATTCCTATAAAGTCACAAACAATCACTCCTTCCTATAATAACATGATGAAAGCTATTCATGAAGCGTTAAAAACAAACGATGTCTTGAAAAGTAACTATTCTTTTTCATTCGTAATTAAAAAGATAAAATCATACCAAGAATTAGCTGTCAATTGGGGACAAAATATTAACCTTCAGCAACTATTAGGCATCACACCCGATTATAAGCCTCAAAAGAATATTATATTGATAGATATAAATCAAAGTTTTTTCAGCATTATAATGGATATGCCGGAATCACTAAGCACTGATCCACAAGTTTTGCAACAATTAGACAAGCTTGCATTTATAAACTCAATACAATTTGGCAGAAAAGTTATACTAGTTATTGAAAGTAATATTGATTATGACAAATTACAAGAAGCTATTGACAATTTACTGAAGTCTAAGGAAGTTAGTCAAAAAGAACTAGCAATATTAGCCAATTCTAATATCAGATTGATGACTATTGGAAACAAAGAAATAAAAGATATCAACCCAGACAATCCTTTTACAAGCATACTTACTTATTTATCTTCAACAGTTACACCCGATGATTTCGGAGGACCTATATCATTTTCCGCCTCTAACATAAAAGATAATTCTGTATTTGTTAACTATTTCAATGTACAATAAATAATCATCATTATGAAAAACATCCGTTCTATTTTACACATACTTCTGCGTAACGCTAATCTGCTCATGCAATGAAGCAACAGAATTAGCCCATATTACCCCTAATGTCAGTCTTATAAAATATAAAGATATTGTTAAAATAGACTCTTTATATACATATCCAGGAGATTCTCTATATCAGAATTGGATAAATCAATATAATAAGAATCTGGAAGAGAAAACAAATATGAGCATAGATATTATATCCATGACAAAATATAATAACATTATAAACATTGATTCATCTGAAACATTTATGAAGGATTCTATTACGAATTCTTCATAACAATACACTATCAATCAGCTATCTACACCACAATGACGGATTTGAAGAATTTTCCGTCCTCTTTTAATTAATATACTCTTACAGGTTTAAAGCTCCCCCAGCCTTTTTCCCAATACCGGATGCACCACATCCGATGCAATCTCCGCCAGCGGGTCCATGACAAACCTCCGTTCAGTCATCAGGGGATGAGGGATTTCCAATTCCGGCGTATGCAGTATTAAATCGCCGTACAACAAAATATCTATATCAATCAGGCGGTCACTATAATTACCTCCCGCCGACTTCTTCATCCGACCTAATTCACGCTCTATCTCCTGTGTTTCCCGCAATATATCCAAGGGAGGAAGCACACTCTCCACGCAACAGGCGGCATTCAGAAAAGAATTTTCAGAAGAAAACCCCCAAGGGGCGGTAACATAAAAAGCGGAAAGGGCAGTAACCTCCCCTATCCGCTCATTTATCTTCCGGACAGCAACATGCAGATTTGATTCTTTATCACCCAGATTGGTTCCAAGTCCCAAATAAACCCTCATACGCTGCTCCAACCGGTATTACTTATCCAAAATCAACATAGCGTCGCCATAAGTACCGAAACGGTAATCTTCCTTCAACGCTGTGTGATAAGCCTCCATCACCAGATCATAACCACCGTAGGCAGCTACCAGCATCAGCAAAGTGGAGAGAGGCAGGTGGAAGTTAGTAACCATGCTGTTGGCTACCGAGAAATCATAAGGAGGGAAAAATGAACTTATTGGTCCATCCGTCAAATTCTTTCAGATGACCATCCGTACCTACCGCAGTCTCTATCGTGCGCATCACTGTCGTTCCTACCGCACAAATATTCTTTCCTTCATCCTTGGCATTATTCACAATACGGCACGCATCCGCATTGACATACATCTGCTCCGAATCCATCTTATGCTTGGTAAGGTCCTCCACATCAATCTCGCGGAAATTACCCAGTCCGGCATGCATCGTCACAAAAGCAAAGTCTATACCTTTGATTTCCATACGCTTCATCAACTCGCGGCTGAAATGAAGTCCGGCAGTGGGAGCTGTCACAGCTCCTTCGTTCTTGGCAAAGATAGTCTGGAAACGTTCGGCATCTTCCTCTTCTACCGGACGACGGATGAAACTGGGCAGCGGAGCCTCTCCCAACGCATACAATGCTTTCTTGAACTCGTCGTGAGAGCCGTCATACAGGAAACGCAGGGTACGTCCGCGGGAAGTGGTGTTGTCAATCACTTCGGCCACCATGGAATCATCGTCACCAAAATAAAGCTTGTTACCGATACGGATCTTACGGGCAGGATCTACCAGCACATCCCACAAGCGAAGTTCCTCATTCAGCTCGCGCAACAAAAATACCTCGATACGGGCACCGGTCTTTTCCTTATTTCCATACAAACGCGCAGGGAAAACTTTCGTATCATTAAAGATAAACACATCTTTATCATCAAAATAGTCCAGGATATCCTTGAATACCTTGTGTTCAATCTTACCTGTTGATTTGTGAACAACCATCAGGCGCGACTCATCTCTATACTTAGCCGGATGCAAAGCTATTTTATCCTCCGGCAGTTTAAATTTAAATTGCGACAGTTTCATCTTATCTCTCCTTATTCGTTTATAACTTCTTCAATCTCTTGTTGGTCAAGCCATTCCGGAAAACTTTCCACCGACAAACAGTCTTCCAGTCTCACATCCCCCACCCGGGTACGTATCAGCCCTGTCAAATGAGCACCGCTATTCAAAGCTTCGCCAATATCACGGGCCAATGCACGGATATAAGTGCCCTTGCTGCACACTACCCTGATTTTAATCTCAGGCAGATTACATTCCAGCAACTCTATCTCGTCTATAATCAACGTCTTGGCTTTCAACTCCACATCCTCACCTTTTCGAGCCAAATCGTAAGCGCGTTTACCATCTACCTTACAAGCCGAGAAAACAGGCGGAATCTGTTCTATCCTGCCGATAAAACGCTGCAAGGCTTCCTCTACCAACTCGCGGGTGATATGTTCCGTAGGATAGGTAGCATCTATCTCCTTCTCCAGGTCGAATGAAGGTGTGGTAGCCCCCAACTGCAAGGTGGCAATGTATTCTTTGGTATGATACTGGAACTCTTCGATGCGTTTCGTTGCCTTGCCTGTACAAATAATCATCACCCCGGTAGCCAGCGGGTCTAATGTCCCGGCATGTCCCACTTTTATTTTCTTCACGCCCAGTTTGCGGCAAATATGGTATCTTATCTTGTTCACCACTGCAAATGAGGTCCATTTCAGCGGTTTATCAAAGTATAATACTTCTCCTTCTTTAAAATTCATCCAATTACATCAATGTGCACGCTATCGTAACGGCACCGGCTATGGCACAATAGATAGCAAAATAAATCAACTTACCTTTCTTCACAATATTAATCATCCACTTACAAGCTACACAGCCCGATATGAAAGCTGCCAGAAAACCTACAACCAATGACAATACAGATATATCTGATGTGCCGGCTGCAGCTCCTTTTACAATCTTCATACCATCCAGCAACGCCTCACCCAATATAGGAGGAATCACCATCAGGAAAGAGAACTGAGCCAGTTTCGCCTTGTTATCTCCCAACAACAAACCGGTAGCAATGGTAGTACCCGAACGGGATAATCCCGGCATCACGGCACAAGCCTGTGCCAGACCTATAATAAACGCATCCTTCATGCTGATGTTCTCTTTCAAACGAGGTTTTGCATAATAAGAGAAAGCAAGAAGCAAAGCTGTCAATAACAGCATACAACCTACAATGAGCAAGCCGGAACCGAAAATTTCTTCCACATAATCTTTAAAAAACACACCCACAATGCCGATAGGAATCATGGATACCAGGATATTGATCACATATTTTGTCTCCGCATTCATCTCAAACTTGAACAAGCCACGGAATATCCAGCCTATTTCTTTCCATAATATAACCAAAGTACTGAGTACCGTAGCCACATGCACTGCTATGGTAAAAGTCAGATTATCTTCCCCTTGTATGCCAAACAATGCCGAACCGATAGCCAGATGACCACTACTGCTGACCGGCAAATACTCTGTCAATCCTTGGAGCACACCAAGGATCAATGCCTCAAACCATTCCATTCTTTAAATAAAAATTGAGAATTAAAAATTAAAAAAATCAAGAGTTAACCACTTCTGTCTTGTCCTTTGGCTTGCGGACAATGCCATAAATCATAAAGATAAAGCCAAAGAAACATACTGCGGGCGCCACTTTGATGCGACGTACACTAAAAATATCCGGCTCAAAATATCCTTCTGTCGAACTAGGTCCTGTCATCAGCAGAAAACCGACAATAATCACTGCCATACCTATGGCAAGCAATATAAAATTAGTTTTATCAAAGGCGAATTTTTGTCTATCCATATCCTTTTATTATTAAATGTAATACAACGCACTAGCTTTCATGCGCAAGTATTTGTTGATTGATATATATGCACACATAAAGGTAATAACCACACCAAACACAAAAACAGAACCCATTACCATAAGCATGGTCATAGGGGTAATAATCTCAATCAATTCGGGTTCATATCTTACCAACGCATAGGCCATTCCTATCAATGCCGCATCTGCCATGGCAGCGGCCAGTATCCCTATCCATATATTCCGCACCAAAAAAGGACGACGGATAAATCCCCAGCTTGCCCCTACCAGTTTCATGGTATGAATCAGAAAACGTTTGGAATAAATGGCCAGACGGATGGTGTTATTAATCAGCGCAAAAGAAATAAGGGTAAGCAGCGCAGCCAGTCCCAATAGCAAAAAACTGATTTTCCGTATATTGCTGTTCACTGCATCCAGTAAATCCTGGGGATAGTTGATTTCCATTACTTTCTTGTTCTGCATAATTTTCTGCTCTATCCAAGAAATGCTGTCCGAATTGGCATAATCGGCATTCAGTTTTATTTCAATAGAAGCTGTAAAAGGATTATATCCCAAGAATTCAGCCGGGTCTGTACCCATCGCTTCGCTCTGCTCTTTCAACGCCTGCTCCTTCGATATATAGGAAGTTTCTTTCACAAAAGGTTCCTCATTCAATTTTTTCTGGAATTTCAAAGCGTCTGCTTCTTTCATATCATCGCTGATGAGTACGGAGAAACTGATGTTCTCGCGTACATACTTGGATAAGTTATTGGCAGACAGCACAAAGAATACCACCATCCCCAACAAGAGCAACACCAGCATTGTACTGATGCTGGAGGTAATGAACTGCATATCGAAAAAGGACCCTGATTTTTTTCCCATAATCACTTCTTTCTGAATACATAAATCATTGAACTACTGCGTTCTTTTTTCGCCAGTGAACTGAACCAGGCCAACAGGCCCGTCCACATTCCCTTCAAAAAGGACAAACGGCTGCCTTTATATCTTTCCGTCAACATGGATACATAAAAAGCATCAAAAGGCATCGGATGCTGTTCCGCTAATTTAAAACCATGCTTGACACCGAATTGTTGCATGACGGAAGGTGTAAAATGCCATAAATGACGGGGCACATCGTATGCCGCCCACCATTCCTTATACTTTTCCGCATCATACGAACTGGGATTAGGCACAGCCACTATCAATACTCCCCTCTCTTTCAACAGCTTGAATAATTTCTCCCACGTTTCATTCAGATGTTCCAGATGCTCCATCACATGCCATAAAGTTATGGCATCAAAAGAATGATCGGCATATCCCGCCAAAGCATCCTCCGTATCTACATCCAATTCAAAATGCTCTTTGGCAAACGAACGCGCCTGCGGACTTTTCTCTATCGCTTTCACCCGCCATCCGCGCTCCTTCATAGCATTACTGAAATATCCGGTACCGGTACCTATGTCTAACAAAGTACCTTTACTCAAACCGGATGTCCGTTTTATCAGCTTGGCTTTGCGTGACAGCATATACTTGCGTACCTCATGGTATACACGGTTCATCAGCCCCTTGCGGGTATCAGTGTGTGAAATATAATCGGGGGTCTCATAATATCGCCCTATCTCGGCTTCCACGGGTGCACCTTGTGTAAAAATAAAGCCACAATCATCGCAGCGAACCAAATTGAATTGTTCACCCGAAGCATAGTGATCCGTACAAGTGATTGCATGTCCCAAATGTTTTCCGCCGCACAACGGACAAGTATTTATTTTGAGTATATCCACTTTTTGCCCTAATTTGCTGCAAAATAACAAATAAATTGAATGAGAAGGACTATCCTTTAAGTACTTTTAAGAGTATAAGTTAATAATTCGTTTTTACTTTTCCTACATTTGTGCAGATAACTTAAAAAGAGACGGAAATGGAAAATAAAAAACTGACCCGTTCCAACAACAGAATGCTAGCCGGAGTATGTGCGGGACTGGCCGATTATTTTGGCTGGGATGTTACGGTAGTGCGCATTATCTATTCATTTGCCACGGTTTTCACAGCCTTTTCGGGCATTATTGTCTATATAATCTTATGGATTGTTATGCCCGAAAAGAAATATCGTGACGGTTACGAAGACCGGATGAATGACAGACTGCATAACCGATAACCGGAGGCATTATGCAATGCCCAGCAGTTCCACCTCAAATATTAATGTAGAGAAAGCAGGAATCGGCCCGCTTGTACGGTTGCCATATCCCATAGTATAAGGAATATAAACCACCCATTTATCTCCTACATGCATACGTTGAAGCGCCAGCTGCCATCCCTCTATGACATCACACAGCCGGAAAGCTTCGGGACAGTTACGGTCATAGGAATTATCAAACTCTTTTCCGTTTATCAGACTTCCCCGATAATGAACGGTGACAATACTTCGGATTGTAGGTGAAACTGTACCCGTACCTGTCTGCAATACTTTATAAAACATATTACAAGGTAAAGGACAAATACCTTCCTGTGTAGAAAGAACTTGCAAATATTGCAAGTTCTTTTCCTTATATTCTTCTTTTCTCCCCATCAGAACACCTCTTCTCCTTTCAATGTAGCCGAACTGGCTTCAGTAATGCGTACATGGACAAAATCACCGATACGATGATTCCCACGATCAAAGACCACCACCTTGTTTTGCTGTGTACGGCCAAAAAGCTGCTCTCTGGAACGCTTGGAAACACCTTCTACCATCACTTCGAAAGTCTTGCCTACATCACGGGCATTACTTTCGGCAGAAAGACGGTTCTGCAATTCAATGATTTCATTCAGCCGGCGTATCTTAACCTCTTCGGGTACATCATCCGGCAGATGCTTGGAAGCATATGTTCCGGGACGTTCAGAATATTTAAACATAAAGGCGGAATCGTACGCACACTCACGCATCAAGGATAGAGATTCCTGATGGTCTTCTTCCGTTTCCGAATGATAGCCGGAGAAAATATCAGTACTCAGACCACAATCGGGAATGATACGGCGAATAGCCGCTACCCTTTCCAAATACCACTCACGGGTATATTTGCGGTTCATCAGCTTCAATATGCGCGAACTGCCGCTCTGTACCGGTAAATGAATATGCTTGCATACATTAGGCGTTTCCGCAATGACTTGCAAGGTTTCATCACTCATATCCTTGGGATGTGAAGTGGTAAAACGAACACGCATGTCCGGAACCGCCTCGGCCACTGTGCGGAGCAGCATCGGGAAAGTAATTATTTCACCCTCTTTCTCAAAACGATAAGAATTCACATTCTGTCCCAGCAACGTTACTTCTTTATAACCTTTGTCTGCCAAGTCACGCACCTCATTCAGAATACTTTCCACATCACGGCTGCGCTCACGCCCACGGGTATACGGCACAATACAATAATGACAGAAATTATTGCAACCACGCATAATGGATACAAACCCGGAGATATGATTGCCGCAAATACGGGACGGAATTACCTCACGATAGGTTTCTGTAGTAGAAAGCTCCACATTAATGGCTTTCTCCCCCGCTTCCACCGAAGCGACCAAATCGGGCAAAGTGAGATAGGCATCCGGTCCTACGACAAGATCTACATGATGGTTCTCGATCAAATCATCTTTTACACGTTCTGCCATGCAGCCCAACACACCGACAATCAGATTCCGGCGTTTGTTTTTCTTCATAGAATGGAAAAACTCCAGACGGTTCAGAATCTTTTGTTCTGCATTGTCGCGAATGGAACAGGTATTCATAAATACAGCATCCGCTTCATCCAATGTTTCGCATACATGGTAGCCTGCCATTTGCATAATAGAAGCAATCACTTCACTATCAGCAACATTCATCTGGCATCCGTAAGTTTCAATAAACAATTTCTTGTTTTCGGAATCAGTTGCAGATTTAAAGTCTGCTCCTGTTGTTTCTTTCATATTTTCTCTGTTTTATGGTTTCGTAGGCAAAGATACGGAGTTACCGACAAATTAAACGAATAAAAGAGCCGAAAATTGAATATTATAAGAGATTTATGCATTTAACTGTTAAATAATTATAACCAGTGAACAAAAAAAACCGTTAACGTTACCAACGTATTATTATAATTCGCATATTTGCTTCCGAAAAACATTAGATTTTTTCATAGTTAAGGTTTAGGTTAAAAAAATAGGGGAAGACAACTGTGAAGTTCTCTTCCTTTTTTTATGCCCTTTTATAGAGTTAGTTATGAAATATTTTTCTAACTTTGAGCATTCATTATATAATAAGGAAAGTATGGATATCATTCAGGTTATCATATTTATAATAATCATTGTTGCAGCCATCGTGCAACAAATCTCAAGAACAGGCAAAGAGAAGAAAACACCTTCTCCAAAGAAAGTGCTTGCAGATATGTTTCCTGAAATAGAGCAGGAGAACATAGGAGAGGACCTTCCTGTTTCTTCCGTTCAAACAGTCCGCAAACCTCAGACTCCCCGCATGCAGCATCAGCCGATGGTCAAGAAGCCAACAGATCCACCCCGGAAAGAGAACAAAAGGGAAGACCGGACTCCTATAAGACTGAGTACTAAAGAAGAGGCACGACGTGCTTTTATTTATTCAGAGATTTTTAATCGCAAATATTAATAACAACTATACTAATAAGAATAACACATTGAATATCATGGGATTTAATATTATTTCCGCAGCCGAAGCAGCCAGCTATATCAAGCATGGCTACAACATTGGACTCAGCGGCTTTACTCCGGCAGGAACACCGAAAGCCGTAACACCCGAAGTCGCAAAAATAGCAGAAGAAGAACATGCCAAAGGTAACCCTTTTCAAATTAGTATCTTTACCGGTGCTTCTACAGGAGATGCTACAGACGGCATCTTATCCAGGGTCAAGGCAATCCGTTACCGTGCTCCTTACACAACCAACCCCGATTTCCGAAAAGCCGTAAATAACGGCGAAATAGCATACAACGATATCCATCTGTCACAAATGGCACAGGAGGTACGTTACGGGTTCATGGGTAAAGTAGATGTCGCTATTCTGGAAGCGTGTGAAATCACTCCCGACGGCAAAGTTTATCTGACAGCCGCCGGTGGAATTGCACCGACTATTGCACGTCTGGCAGATAAAGTGATCATCGAATTGAACGCTGCCCACAGTAAAAACGGTATGGGCCTGCACGATGTTTATGAACCGCTTGACCCGCCTTACCGTCGTGAAATTCCTATTTACAAACCCAGCGACCGTATCGGTCTGCCTTATGTACAGGTAGACCCGAAAAAAATCATCGGCGTAGTGGAAGTAAACACCCCTGACCAGGCCCGTTCATTTACCGCACCGGATCCTATCACCGACCAGATTGGACAAAATGTTGCCGACTTCCTGGCAGCTGACATGAAACGGGGTATTATTCCTGCAAGCTTCCTGCCATTACAGAGTGGAGTAGGTAACATTGCTAATGCCGTATTGGGTGCTTTGGGACGAGACAAAACAATTCCCGCCTTCGAAATGTATACGGAAGTATTACAAGACGCAGTGGTGGACCTGATTCGCCAGGGACGTGTAAAATTTGGAAGTACCTGTTCATTGACTGTCACCAACGAATGTCTGCAAGGTATTTATGATGATATCGACTTCTTCCGTGACAAACTGGTCATGCGTCCGTCTGAAATCTCAAACAACCCGGAAATTATCCGTCGTCTTGGTGTTATATCTATCAATACAGCCATCGAAGCAGATATTTACGGTAATGTAAATTCTACTCACATCAGCGGCACCAAAATGATGAATGGTATTGGTGGCTCAGGTGACTTTACCCGCAATGCCTATATTTCCATCTTTACTTGCCCGTCTGTGGCAAAAGAAGGAAAAATCAGTGCCATCGTTCCTATGGTTTCTCACGAAGATCACAGTGAACACGATGTCAATATCCTTATTACTGAACAAGGTGTTGCCGACTTACGCGGCAAGAGCCCGGTAGAACGCGCCAAGGCTATCATCGAAAATTGTGCACATCCGGATTATAAGAACATTCTTTGGGATTATGTAAAAATGTCTTCCAAAGGACAAACTCCTCATTGTATTCCGGCTGCATTGGCTATGCATGATACGCTGGCCAAGAAAGGGGATATGCGCCTGATAGATTGGGCAGAATATAAATAGTCATTATTTGCTGTATCTCATACGTTTCCGGTCGGTACGATGTATCCGGCCGGAAACTTTTTATATCTATCCCACCTTTTTGTATAAAAAAACAATATCTTCCACCTTTTTAATCAAAAAATACACGGACTTTTTTCACAATTATTCTATTTTTGCCGTGTAACTAATCATTTTTACCATTTTACTATGAGAAACAAAATTCTATATTTATTTGCTTCCCTTGTGATGCTAAGCGGCTGTAACAATCAACCGGCTTATAAAGACAGCAGTTTATCTCCCGAAGAACGGGCAGAGGATTTATTGCAACAACTTACTCTAGAAGAAAAAGTTGCCTTAATGATGGACAATTCCAAACCTGTCGAAAGATTAGGCATTAAACCTTATAATTGGTGGAACGAAGCCTTGCACGGAGTGGCACGGAGCGGACTGGCCACCGTCTTTCCTCAGCCTATAGGCATGGCGGCCTCTTTTGAGCCCGATGCCATACATACCATCTATACTGCAGTTTCGGATGAAGCCCGGGCCAAAAATGCCGCATACTCGGCGGCGGGAAGCTACGAACGGTATCAAGGCCTGACCATGTGGACACCCACCGTCAATATTTATCGCGATCCCAGATGGGGGAGAGGTATTGAAACGTACGGGGAAGATCCTTATCTGACAAGTGTCATGGGGGTAAATGTGGTAAAAGGATTGCAATGCATGGATGCTAATCAAAAATACGATAAAATACACGCTTGTGCCAAACACTTTGCCGTCCATTCAGGGCCGGAATGGAATCGTCATGAGTTCAATGCGGAAAATATCAAACCGCGTGACTTGCATGAAACTTATCTTGTACCTTTCGAAGCATTAGTAAAAGAAGCAAAAGTAAAGGAGGTAATGTGTGCCTATAACCGTTTGGAAGGTGATCCGTGTTGCGGAAGTGACCGCCTGCTGATGCAAATTCTCCGTCAAGACTGGGGATATGACGGCATTGTACTTTCAGATTGTGGTGCTATTGACGATTTCTATCGGGAAAAAGGACACAAAACACATCCGGATGCTGAATCGGCCTCTGCCGCCGCAGTATTAAGCGGTACGGATCTGGAATGTGGTTCCAGTTATAAAGCATTGGTAGAAAGCGCTAAAAAAGGATTAATCAGTGAAAAGGACATTGATGTATCCGTAAAACGATTATTAAAAGCACGCTTTGAATTGGGGGAAATGGATGATCCTGACAAAGTGGAATGGACTAAAATTCCTTATTCTGTGGTTTGCTCGGCAGAACATGATTCCCTGTCACTAGATATAGCACGCAAATCAATGACGCTGTTACTGAACAAAAATAATATCCTGCCACTGAAACGCGGTGGACAAACCATCGCCGTCATGGGACCTAACGCAAATGATTCTGTGATGCAATGGGGTAATTATAACGGTACTCCCAAACATACGATCACCTTATTGGAAGGTATCCGCTCAGCCATGGGAGAGAACGACAAGCTGATCTATGAACAAGGTTGCAGCTGGGTGGAGCGCTCATTAATCAGAAGCGTTTTCAGCCAGTGTACTTCTAAAGAAGGTCCAGGATTCTCCGCCCGCTATTGGAACAACAAGGAATATGAAGGAAATGCGGTAGCCACCGCACAACTTACCACACCGTTCCGTCTTTGCACTTCCGGAGCTACCGTATTTGCTCCCGGTGTGAACCTGACCGATTTCTCGGCCGTCTATCAAAGTGTGTTCACCCCCCAGGAAACAGGAGAGGTTATTTTCAACTTCTATAGTTGTGGAGCTACACAATTATTGATAAATGGTGAAGAAGTAAAGAAATTCACCAACAAACATGGGGGCAGGGGACAAGCTTACGCCATGCATGCAGAAGCCGGCAAGCCATACGATATAGAAATCCGCTTCCAATACTTTAGTGGAGATGCACAGTTGAATTTCGATCTTGGATTTAAAGAAGAAGTCAACATTAAAAACACGGTAGCAAAAGTGAAAGATGCTGATGTAGTTATATTTGCAGGCGGTATATCTCCAAGTTTGGAAGGAGAGGAGATGGGTGTCAATTTACCGGGATTCCGCAAAGGAGACCGTACTGACATCGAACTTCCGGCTGTTCAGCGTGAATTGATAAAAGCACTCTGTGATGCCGGGAAAAAAGTTATTTTCGTTAATTTTTCCGGATCACCCATTGCCATGGAACCCGAAACCAAATATTGTCAGGCCATTTTACAAGCATGGTATCCGGGACAATCCGGAGGTAAAGCTGCTGCCGAAGTCTTGTTCGGCGATTACAATCCCGCCGGACGACTGCCCGTTACTTTTTACCGGAACATAACGCAATTACCTGATTTTGAAGATTATAATATGACAGGACGTACTTACCGTTATTTTAAAGGTGATCCTCTTTTCCCATTCGGTTATGGTTTGAGTTATACCACTTTTAACTATGGTAACATCAAACTGGAGCAAACGATTAAAGTAGGAGAAACTGCCAAAATTATTGTTCCTGTAACCAATACCGGTAATCGTGACGGGGAAGAAGTAGTACAGGTATATCTGAAAAAACAAGAAGATGCGGAAGGACCGGTTAAAACACTGCGTGCTTTCAAACGTGTACAAATTCCTGCAGGAAAAACAGTCAATGTAGAATTAGAGTTAACACCCAAACAATTGGAATGGTGGGACGCGCAGACAAATACCATGCGCACCATAGCCGGAAACTTCGATATAATGGTAGGGGGTAATTCTAAAGATGCTGAATTACAAGTAAAGACGCTGACACTGCAATAATAACTCCGAATAAAATAAATCAAGTCTGCGGCATTTTTGTCAAATTCTATATTTAAAACAAAAATGCCGCACTTGACAAAATAAAAACATCAGAACAACTCAATCTGCTTATCTGCCTTTATTTGTTGCACAAAATAGTTGTCATGACTCACCACCAACAAAGTGCCTTGATAATCCTTCAAAGTTTCGGTCAATATCTCCATACTCAGAATATCAATATTATTAGTAGGTTCATCCACAATAAAAACATCGGGGGCCTGTGCACTCACCATAAGACAACAGAGAGAAAGTTTCATCTTCTCACCTCCACTCAGATAGCTACACTTCTTGTTCCATGTGGAAACAGGAAACAAAAAACGGTTGAGAATCGTTCTCAATTCATTATCATACAATTCACTATTGAATAAGGCAAGTTGTTCCAATACCGACAAATCATTACGAATTATAGAATATTCCTGATCAAGATAAACGTACGTCAGCCCTTCTGCCTGTATCAAAGAACCTTGAGTAGGAGCAAGACTTCCGGTTATCAACCTCAATAAAGTTGTTTTACCACTACCATTACTTCCTTTCAAATGAATACGGTCACCACTTTTGATGGTAAACTCAAGAGGAGAAGACCACAAAGGATTTTCTCCATACGAATAATTCACACTTGAAGCTACGATAAGTATCTTACCGATATGCAAAGAAGATGAATTGAAATTTACTTTCATCGCCTTCATATCAGGTAAAGCTTTATGCAGTTCTACTGTTTCTCCTGCCAAAAAACGGATCTTATCAGCATGAACATCTCCTAAACGGACAGTACTTTTCTCAGCCTGATCCCTGAATGTATGCATTGCCATCTTTCCGACTCCTTTCTTCACATTTTGTTTTTTACCTCGCACATCATGCTTTTGTTGACGCTCCATTACCTCACGTGCCTGCTTTCGGGCTTTTTGTAATTGCTTTTCATTCTCCTTCAACCGGGTTTGCAGAGCTTCTACAGCCAATTTCTTCTGTTCTTTATAGAAATCGTAATTTCCAGCATAATAAGTGACACCTTTTGCAGTAAGCTCATAGGTAGAAGAAAGTAAATTGAGTAATGTCCGGTCATGGCTGACAACCAGTATCCCTGCTGCAGCAGTAGTTATAAAACGGTACAGCCGGATACGGCTTTCGTCATCCAAATGATTGGTAGGCTCATCCATCAAAATAAAAGCAGGAGAGTATATAGTAATTCCTGCTAGAAAAACTTTTGTTTTCTCACCGCCACTCAACAAATGCATGGGATAGGAAAGAGGTACTCCTACCAACCCCCATTCATTCAAAGCAGCAACCGCTTTCTCTTCTATTTTCCAGTCATCCGCCAAAGCCGTAAAATGCTCTATCGAAGCATCTCCCTGTAAAATGGCATGAAGTGCATATAACTTTCTTTCTATTCCCAATGCCCCGGCTACTGTCAAATGATTAAACTGACCAAAATGCTGTGGAATAGAATAGGGGATATCCGGACATATAATTTGTCCTTCAGAAGGTAATAGCTCTTTAGTTATCAATCGCATCAAGGTAGATTTTCCCGAACCGTTGTTTCCGATGAGGGCTACTTTTTGCCCTTTACTGATAGTAAAACTGACATTACTGAAAAGCACATCTTTATCCGGATGCATGTAAGTAATGGACTGTACATGTATACACATACTCTTTCTAAGAATTTTAAATATGAATACTGAAAAGTTCGTAGTTGGAATAAGAAGACAACTATTGCGCAACAAACGAAATTATTTCGCCTGCTGTCCCAACGTAAAAACAAATAGTTGTATGGAAATGAATGTTTTAAATTCTCATCGGAATATTTTTAAATTTGCGAGACAAAGATAGCAGGTTTATGGAACATAAAAAAATATTCCTCAATCTAAATGAATAGATTGAGGAATATCAGAATAAAAAATCTATTTATTCAAATGAAGGCAAAGTCACAGAGAAATGAGGATTCGGAGTATGCTGTGTTCTGATAATCTCTTTCATTTGTTTCACAATATCCGGATGTCCGGCAGCGATATCATGGTCTTCATGAATATCTGTAGCAAGATTGTAAAGGAAAGGAGTCCCTTTTTTCACTACCATCTTCCAGTCTCCCATACGTACACCAATCTGATCGGTTTCATCAAATTCCCAATACAAGAAATCATGTTTCTTCTGTCCTTCCTGCCCTAACAAAGTCGGAGCAAAAGAAATACCATCAAAATAATCCACATCTTTTTTCTTGTTAGTGTACTTCTTTACATAATTCTTCACACCTGCCAAGTCACAAAATGTAGGCATCAAGTCATAGAAAGCCAACTGATGATCATTGACCGTTCCTTCGGGTACTTTGCCCGGCCAACGTACAATGAACGGAATACGGATACCTCCCTCATAACATTGACGTTTCAATCCACGAAGTTTGCCGTCACGACCAAAAAAGGTAGGATCAGCTCCTCCTTCTTCATGAGGGCCGTTATCACTGGTAAAAATCACAATGGTATTTTCGTCCAGTCCTTTCTCCTTTAATTTGTTCAAAACTTCTCCTACATAATAATCCAAGCGAGTAATCATGCCGGCAAACTGCGCATGGGTGTGTACCGACGGATTATATCTTGATCCTTCCTGTCCACCCCAAGTTTTATCTTCAAAAAACTTCTTTTGATAACCTGTCAGAATAGAATCTTCGGGCTGCGCCAGCTCTGCATGAGGAAGCGTATAAGTAAAAATACCAAAGAAAGGTTGCTTGCCATCCTGTTTATCCAACCATTTCATTGCTTCTTCATGGATCATATCCGCAGAATATTGCGGACGTTTGAAATAGTCCTTACCAAACATAGGATAGTTGATATTCTCATCCATCACTACACGAACCACTGCCGTATCACCAGCCGATTTACTATACCGGTTCAGGAAATTCGGATAATATAAATGAGCCTGAAACTGACAGATATAACCATAATATTCATCAATACCCCGTTTGTCCGGCGTAGACACAGATCCCTCATAGCCCCCTGCCCATTTACCAAACATACCGGTAGTATAACCGTTATCTTTCATTATTTCAGGTATAATCACATGACCGGGATCGTATGGATGTTGCCCCACCACGGCATATTCCTTATTATTTCCATACATCACAACAGGGGCATCGCGCCAGTACTCCTTGTTCCCACGTACTTCACAATGTCCGGAATGTTGCCCGGTCATAAATGACGCACGTGATGGAGCACTCACCGGACTACCGGCATACGCTTGTGTAAAACGCATACCTTCTTTAGCCATATTATCAATATTCGGTGTACTGATGTAGGGCTGACCGTAACACCCTAAATCACCATACCCCATATCATCACACATTATATAAATGATATTCGGTTTAGGGGTTTTCTGGGCATAAGCACCTAATAAAGGAAATGCCAGCCCACTGGTTAAAAGAAAGAGGTTTCGATTTTTCATATATTCTGTTTTTTACTGAATTTAATAATTACTACTCCTGCTATAAACATCGGCAATTTAGAGAAAATATCCTAGGCTGCAAAGCTATAGAAGAAAAAAATATCATTCACCTACTCTCGATAATAAGGATTCAATTTCACAGGAATAGGAGCATGAGTTTCTTGAATCCACTTCATCAGTTTCTGATAAAGTTCTCCTCGTTTTACAGGATTTGAACCTGATAGATCTTGTGATTCTCCCAGATCATTCTTCAAATTAAACAGTTCCATAGACTTATCTTCATAATGATATATCAATTTCCAATCACCTGAACGAATACTGGAATAAGGTTTTGCACGGAAATCTCTTCCCCCGTTTAAATAAGACTCCAAATAAGCCGGAAAATGCCAGAAAAGATCACGTTCCGTCTCATTATTATTTATAAGCGTAAAAATATCTTTTCCATCTAAGTTAGCAGGAATCTTACCCTGTGCCAAAGTAACAAAAGTTGGATAAAAATCAACTCCTGTTATTGGAACAGATGAACGGATGCCTCCTTCTATTTTACCAGTCCACCTTATAATCAACGGCACACGGCTCCCACCTTCATAAGGCATTCCCTTTCCTCCATTTAACGGATAATTGTCTGTCACTGGTTCCGAACCTCCATTATCTGAATAAAAAATGACTATTGTACGATCTGCTATTCCTAATGTCTTAATAACTTGGCATATCCTACCAACACTATCATCTAGTTTTTCAATCATTGCAGCATATATAGGATTCTTATGATATTTACCGGGAGTTTTATTACGATATTTATTTATCAATGAATCAGGTGCTTGCAAAACCGTATGTACGGCATGATGGGACAAATGTAAGAAAAAAGGACCTTCACTATGAGATTTTATAAAAGAAACAGCTTCTTCAGTCAACCGATCAGTAAGATATTCACCCAATATACCTTCTTCTAATCCCACATGACATTTACTTTTATCAGGCAGACAATAGGGATAAAAATAAGAATAGGGAGCTCCTGCTCTATTACCGCCCACATTCCATATAAATCCCTGTGACAAGGGTCCTGTACCGTCCTCATCATCCCCCAAATGCCACTTCCCGATATGACCACACTGATAACCCTGTTCTTGCAAAGCCTCGGCCATAGTCACAAAGTCGGCACAGACATCTTCTACATTGGGAATAGCTATATATTTACGTTTGGTACGATCACCACGGTCGGGAGGACTAACTGTATATACTCCATGGCGTGGCGTGTACATTCCTGTCATCATACAAGCACGGCTAGGTGCTGAATTGGCGGCTGCAGCGTAAGCATTGTCAAACAATATTCCTTCTGTAGCAAGACGGTCTATATTAGGAGTTTCATAATAATCACTGCCCATTACACCCAAATCCGTCCAACCTAAATCATCAGCCAAAATAAACACGATATTAGGTTTTTCTTTTGTAACTATATCGATAGAAAAGCTCTGTTGTATTCCTACGGTACACAACACTACAGTAGTCAATCCTATTTTCTGAAATCTCATTTTATTTCGATTTTTCTAAGTTTAAAAACCAAACAAGACCGTCTCCATACGTTATTCCGCATTTGAGACAGCCTCATTCGTATCACACTATAAATTACCAACCAGGATTCTGTTCCAGTTCTGGGTTCAATAATATTTCGGTAGTCGGTACTTGATACAAATAATATTTATCTAACCAACCTTTACCTTCTTTTAGAGGATCATTGAAAAGATACAAATTACCTTCCGTCAATGAACCGTCAGTTCCATCAGAATAACCAGTTGCAGGATTATATAAAGTCATATTATTTTTCATTGCCTCTTCTTTACTCATCCAAAGACCAGTTGCAGGTTTATTGAGGAACCACGGAGCCATACGCCAACGACGGATATCATAAATACCAAATCCCCTCACCCATCAATTCTATAATACGTTCGCGACGAATTTCCCATAAGACAGGATCAACCAAAATACCACTTTCATTACCTTTAGGATAGTATTTTCCACGGTTAGGATCAAAACTATCATTAATGTCAGCAACCACCATTTTGACTACACCGGCACGATCACGCAACTTATTGATTGTTTTGTCTGCAACCCCTTGGTCAAATACTCCCAATTCAAATTTGGCTTCAGCTTCATTCAACAGGACTTCTTCAATTTTAAAAATAGGTTTGTCAGCTGTATTCAAATTACCATTATTAAAGCTGGTTTCCCAGTTATCCCAATTCTTCCATACATAGTAGCCTGAACGGCAAGTCACAAATGCTCCAGTACCTAATCTTGGTATTTCAGGTACAAGTGATGCACTCCAGTTCTGCCCAGGCAAACGTTTCATACCAACACCCGGGTTACTGCAACTTTCATTTGCTCCCATAATATCAATATATTCACGGTCTGCCGGATTGTCTGTATACGACCAGGTAGGATAGTCGCCTTTTCCAGATTTTACTTTATAAGGAGGTATAACCGTGTGATACAAACGCGGGTCACGGTCACGAAATACCGCATACATGTCCTTATTTCCATGGTAGCCCGATCCGTCAGCCAAAATCGGCTTGCCATTCTTCATCAAATAAAGATCTACCGTATTCTGGTTCATCTCCACATAGTGTGAAGAAGTATGTTCAATATAACTCATGCCCATAGGATTTATATCCTTCACATAAGATTTATAGAGAATGATACCTGGAACTTGTCCCAAATCCTCTGTTGTCCACATTTCACCATATCCGGCACCGGGTTGACCGTCTGTTCCTGTGTAAAGAGTAGGATAAGCGGCCATTAATAACTCGGATGCGCGTACACACTCTTGCAGATATTTTTCAGCATCACCCAATTCATGATATTTCCTCCATGTACCTTCACGTAATCCGAAACGCGAAATAACGGCACGTACACAATCTTGGTTAATCGTATTGTCCCCATCCTGTGATGTGAAATTTCCAATATTCTGTTCCGCCCATTGCAGACGTTCCAATACCTTGTCGGCTACGGTTTTTCTATCCACACGAGGTCCATAAGCTTCGGGAGAATCTTCCTGCAATACCTGGTCCACCCAAGGCACATCGCCAAAACGATCTATCAATTCCATATACCAAAAAGAATGAAAAAAATATCCTACTGCACGCCAATGGTCTTTCTGAGCCTCTGTCATACTAGAATTATCAATGTGTGAAAGCATGATATTGACACGGCGGATAAATGATTTAAAATCCCAGCCATTACCGGATGCTACACTGGCAACTGTCTGATAAGCAAATTCATTGTAGCCACTTTCATATTTTTGCTGAAAGTATCCTGCTGCCATATCGCCCTTATACTGTCCGTCTTGTCCGAATCCTTGTAAGGAAGTGCGAATAGTATTATTTGTAAACATCTCATAACAAGGCCACATAAAAGCCTTGAAGTTATCGTAGGAATTGAATGCATTATTCTCCGTCAAGTCTGTAACAGGAGTCTTTTCCAAGAAACTATCATTACAACTAGAGAGGCTGATTCCTGCGAGAATTGCTAAACTTATAAATAATCTTTTCATATACTCGTACTAATTTAAGGTTTATAATGTAAGATTAAGCCCAAAGGATACTGTGCGGAATGCGGGATAATCCCATTTCAGCGTTTCCGGGTCGATACCCTTTGGCAATGATGAGAACGTTGCCAGATTTTCTACACTGACAAAAGCACGTAACTGCGACAAAGATATTTTGGTAATCCATGCTTTGGGGAATGTATATGACAAAGTAACATTCTTGATACGCAGATAAGAAGCATCGGACAAGTACTTGTCTGACTGGCGGTAATTAGAGCCTTGGTTACCATAGTTGCCATAAATACGTGGGAACTCAGCATTAGGATTAACTGCTGTGTAATCACCATTGGCAGCATCTACCGGTTGCCAGTAATCACCCAAACCTTTATATAAAGGAATAAACTTAAAGTCAGAATATAATGGGAAAGTCAATGTATTGGCAATCCATTTATCGCGTTTACCGGTTCCTTGCAAAAAGGCACTCAAATCAAAACCTTTATAGTTTAATCCTAGATTAATACCATAAAGATAACGAGGAGTTTCATTACCAATCACTTTACGGTCGCCCGGATTATTCAACGTATTGTTACCGCTGGAAATCATATTTGTCCCTCTTTCATCATCCATTAAGTTCTTGAACTTCACATCACCCGGACGAGGATTATAGCCATCTATGCTTGGAACGCCATCCTTTAATTTCCATGAAGAAGTATCGACAAAATCGTCTACGGTATAATAACCATCTGTTTCATATCCCCAGATTTCGCCTAATTCCTTACCTTTATAAAACTCCCAAAATGTATATGTTCCACCCGTCAGCGCATTCGTCTTTTGGCTGCTTAATATGTAGGATGAGTTACTGTCATACTTCACAATCTTTGACTTGCTGTCGGACAGGTTGAAACCGACTCGGTAGCTCACCTTTCCAATCTGGTCGCGCCAATTGAAACTCAGTTCCCAGCCACGTGTACGCATATCTGCCGTATTCTGATAAGGAGCATCCGCACCTACTACAGCAGGCAATTGCACACCCGGAGCAAGCATGCCGTTCGTATTACGCTGATACCAGTCAAAAGTACCTGTAAAGCGATTACTGAACATAGAGAAATCAATACCGATGTCTAATGTCCCTACCTTTTCCCAAGTAAAGTTACGACTTACCAATGAAGGAATAGAAGTAATAGCGGTTACATAATTACCATTGGATATCCAACCATTGTATTTATTATTCACCGCCATAGTTGGAATAAACGAATAAGCAGGCACGTTCTGGTTACCAATCATACCATAAGAAGCACGTAGCTTCAAAGAACCTAACCAATTCTGAGTACTTTCCATGAATTTTTCCTGTGCAATGTTCCAACCGGCCGAAACAGAGGGGGAAGAAACCGTAACGTGATTCTTTAGGAAACTTAGAAGAACCGTCATAACGTCCGTTTACTTCCAGCAAATATTTATCCTGATAGTTGTAATTCACACGGAAGAATCCGCCGCGAACAGAAAACTCATTATACTTGTCCGTAGCTTTCAATGTAGATGTACCCGAACCCAATGAAGGCACCTCAATAACAGCTTGTCCATAGGATAAAGCCTCCATTGTTTCCTGATAACTGGATTCTTGATTGAAACCTGCCATTATCTTAAACTGATGATTACCCAATGAGAAATCATAAGTACCATACAAGTTGATTGAGTTATAGTCGGTATATCTTTTCTTTTTTTGTAAATAGTCATTGGTCGGAGTCGTGTCTTTACCACCTTGCACAGTAGTATATACCACACTTCCCGTATACCAGCTATAATCATATATATTCTTGTCGAAAGTATATTCAAATGCTATTTCAAATCCCTTTAATGGCTTCAATATAGACTTCAGGAAAATACGAGGATTGTCATACAATGTTTTTTCTGGATTGGACCAACGTATCTGATTGGACGGAGTAAAGAAAGGTAATCCATCGCCTGCAGCAGAAATACCTTCCGGCATATTGCCTTCCGGATAGAAAGAAGCAAGACGAGTACTGTAAACAGCGCCCAAAGCAGACTTTGGCTCCATTCTTTTACTATGTGCATAGCTAAAAGTGGCTTCCTGAGTAAACCATTTTGTAACATTGGCAGATATAAATCCACTGACATTCATTCGTCTGTATTTATCCTTGTCAGTAATCAGCACACCGTCATTATCAATAAATCCGGCAGAAAGACGATAACGGAGCTTATCAGTACCACCTGTCATTGATATATTATGTGTATGCTGGAAACTAGTCTCAAGCATGTTCTTCACCAAGTCCTTTTCATTCATATAATAAACAGCCCCATCCGTATCTTTAAAGATACCATCGCCGACAGTAGGAATAGAAGACGGATTATTACGATATTGCTCCAAATATCCCATCCATTTGCTTACACTAGGCGAACCCATTGTCCAGAATTGATCTCCGGCTGCATCAGAATAGGCCTGCAAATATTCCATCAACGGTGCCTGTTCTGGCAAATTCATGGCAGTTGCAAAGGCAAAGTTATTATTATAATTCAGTTGGAAAGAAGTTTCTCCTTTCGGACGTTTGGTAGTAACCAAAATTACACCACCGGCAGCACGGGCACCATAAATGGCAGCTGAAGCAGCATCTTTCAACACTGTAACCGTTTCAATATCCTCAGGATTAACCATATCCAAGTCTCCTTCCACATTGTCAATCAAAATCAAAGGCTTGATAGCACTACCATAAGAACCATCATCATTTTTAATACCTACAGAATAAGCGCCACGAATCTGGAATGACTTACTTTTACCTGGAGCATTGCCATCACTAGACACAAACAAGCCGGGAACCGTACCTTGCAATGCATCAGCAGCTTGTGACAAAGGACGATTGCCTATCACTTCATCCATCTTGACCGAGGCAACGGCTCCTGTCAGGTTTGCTTTTTTCTGCGAACCGTATCCCACTACCACCACTTCATCTAAAGTTTCAGTGTCCTCACGTAATACCACCTGAATAGTTTTTGTATCACGTACAGTTACCTCTTGAGATTTATAACCAATATAACTGATTTGTAACTTCACAGGAAATTCAGAAACTTCTAAAGAAAATTTTCCATCAAAATCTGTGATACACCCGTTAGTAGATCCCATTACCACAACAGAAGCACCAATAACTGGTTCTTTTGCCACATCCATAACCAATCCGGTAATTGCATTTTGTCTTGATTGCTGGGGTTTATAAACAGAAATATGCTCCCCTTCCACTTTATAACGGATATTTTTCCCTACAAACAACATCTCAAGCACCTCTTCCACACTTTTATTTTTAACATCAATAGATACTTTCTCATTCATATTAATATCATTATTACGAACAAGGAAAGAGTAGCCGGTCTGTTTTTCAATCTCATAAAAAACCCGACTCAAAGCCACTGAACGCTGTTGTATAGAAAGTTTTGCCTCCTGAATAGGCAATGCGGCCATAGTGACATTTCCCCATAGTAGAAATGAAACTATCCATACAAGAGAGAGGCAATGCCCCCTACGAACTTTACAAAAGTTTTTTTTCATACTTAGAATTTTTAGTTAACAATTATTTAAGCATGTACTTTTCACAGTACTTTTTATCTATCAGTTACCGGTCTGTAATAACTATTGTTTTTCCTTTCTTTCTCCACATAAACTTATTATCCACATCTAAATAAGAAAGAATTTCATCCAAAGTCAGATTCGTATCTATACTTCCTGAAAAATATTCAGTATACACTTTCCGAGACTGCACAAGTATCTGTACATCATATTTTTTCCCGATTGTTTTCAAAATATCAAATAACTTTTCATTAACAAATACCAGTCTTCCTGTAGTCCATGCTGCTTGAGATACCGCATCTATCTTTCTCATAGACAATACCTTATCATTTTTATTATAAACAGCTTGCTCATCAGGAGAAAGAAGAATATTCTTTTTAGCATCTGAAGTAGTGTAAACATTCACACTACCTTCCACAAGGCTCACTTTTATTTCCGCATCATCAGGATAAGAAGCCACATTAAATGTTGTACCTAATACTTTTATATTCAATTCCCCCGTATGAACAATAAAAGGCTTGAGCATATTTCTAGAAACTTTGAAATAAGCCTCACCTGAAAGAAAAACTTTCCGGTCAGTCCGCTGCTGCAAAGAAACATCATACTTTAAAACCGTCCCCCCATTCAGAAAAACAATGGTACTATCAGGCAATAATAATTTCGAACTGGCCCCCTGGGGAACCTCAATCTGACAATAAGAAGGAGTAAGAACTTCTGGACTAGGCGAATGATATAAATAAAAGAATGTTATACTACAACCAATCAGTAAAGTCCATATAGCAACGCTTCTCCAAACGCTTATTTTACGGAAAAAAGAATGTTTACGAGAAGAATAGAAATTCAATGTATCACACAATTGCTCAAAGTTTTGCTCTTTCCTGCGTGCAAACCAAGAAGAGGATGCCAATGCATAAGAACGGGCTATTTCACGATATTTTTCGCGACAAGTATTCTCTCTTTTCAGTAATATAGTTAGTTTCTGCATATCTTCAGACGAGATTTCGCCTTTCAGATAATCCAGCATTATTCGTTCAAATTCATCTATTTGGCTGTTCATTTTATATCTTTGGAATTATCTACTATAGATAATACACAAGCAACAGACAAAACATTTAAGCCAAAAACAGATTTTTTTCATTCTTTTTTTAGAAAAGAAAAAATAATAGAATCCCTACTCTAGATCCCACCTTTTCTCTTATTTTATCCATGGCATTTTTTACATGTACTCTGACTGTATTGACTGAAATATTATTTTTATCTGCAATCTCTTGAGGAGTCAGATTGGAATAAAGATATTGCTCAAAAATGAACCTGCATTTATCAGGCAAGGAAGACACTATATTTTGGACTGATTTTTCCAAATCAGCTAATTCCATTTCTTGCAAAGGCGAACACTCGGAAGCACAAAATTCTTCTTGATACTCAAGTAATGCTTCACGGTATTCATCTATAATTCTTTCACGGCTGTGAAGCGAACGGAGGTAATTCAAACACCCGTTCTGAATAGCACGTATCAAATAAGCATGAATAGGAAAAGATAACTCACCACGCCTATACCATATTTTAGCAAAAGTTTCATTAACTATATCTTGCGCTTCCACAGGGTTAAAGATATAAGAATTAGCACAAGCACAGAGATAGACAAAATAGCTATTATATAAAACCTCAAAAGCTTTTTCTTCTCCTTTGTTTATTCTTTCAATCAAATCTTTATCTACTATACTTGCATCCATCTTTATTAAGACTATTAATATTGCAAATATAGCATTTCTTAAAAACATCATGCCAATAAAACTATTTCTTATTAAAAAACTCTAGTAATAATCAACTGAAAAAAGAAATAAGTTCCAGCTCATAATCTGAAGAATAATACCTAACTTTGTTTCCGACGAAAATCAAACCCTAAATAAAATGAACAAAAAGCTATTATTCTCCCTGTTACTGGCAGGAACAGCTTTCACCGGACATGCCGATGAGGCTAGATTACTCCGTTTTCCCGCTACCAATGGCTCCGACATTGTCTTTTCTTACGCCGGAGATCTGTACAAAGCACCTTTGAATGGAGGAGAAGCACAAAAGCTGACTTCCCATATCGGTTATGAAATGTTCGCACGTTTTTCTCCGGATGGAAAATCAATTGCTTTCACCGGTCAATATGACGGTAACACTGAAGTATATCTGATTCCAACTGACGGAGGCGAACCCCAACGACTTACCTACACAGCAACAAACAACCGGGATGACTTAGGAGATCGAATGGGTCCCAATAACATAGTAATGACTTGGACGCCGGATGGAAAAAACATAGTCTACCGCAATCGTATCAGTGACGGTTTTGATGGCAAACTATGGAGCATATCGAAAAACGGAGGAATGCCCGAAGTGATTCCATTACCCGAAGGAGGTTTTTGCAGCTATTCCCCCGATGGAAAAAAGCTGGCTTACAACCGGGTTATGCGAGAATTCCGTAATTGGAAATATTATCGCGGTGGCATGGCAGATGACATTTGGATTTATGATCCGGCTGCTAAGAAAGTAGAGAATATCACCAATAATATTGCACAAGATATTATCCCTATGTGGATAGGAGAGGAAATCTACTTTATTTCCGATCGGGATCGCACCATGAATATCTTTGTTTATAATATCCGGACCAAACAAACTGAAAAAGTAACTAACTATACGGATTATGATGTAAAATTCCCCAGCAGTAACGGACAAATTATTGTCTATGAACATGGAGGATACCTCTATAAACTGGATCCTAAAACGCGCAAATCAGAAAAAATCTCCATCACGCTGACTTCAGACAATATCTATGCCCGAAAAGAAATGAAACGGGTAGCAGATAACCTGACTGCCGCCAGCCTTTCACCGGATGGCCACCGTCTGGTAGTAACTGCTCGCGGAGAAGTATTCGATATCCCTGCCGAAAAAGGGGTAACCCGTGATATCACCCGCACCCCGGGAGCCAATGAACGGGAAGGAGAATGGAGTCCGAACGGTAAACAAATAGCCTATATCAGTGACCGTACCGGTGAAACTGAAATCTGGCTACAATCTGTCGAAGGGGGTGATCCCATCCAACTGACCCAAAACAATGATACTTATATCCGCCAACTGATGTGGAGCCCGGACAGCAAGAAAATACTTTATACCGACCGTAAAAACCGTATCGTAGAAGTTGATATTGCCTCAAAAGCGAAACGGACTGTCATGCAGAATCCGGAAGGAGAGTTCTATGAAGTGAACTATTCACCAGACAGCCAATGGATTACCTATACTAAATCCGGAGCTAATAACATGAGTGTCATTTATGTATACCATCTGACTTCAGGTAAGGAATATCCGGTGACCGAAAAATGGTACAGTTCTTCTTCACCTGTCTTCAGCACGGATGGAAAATACCTCATATTCAGTTCCGAAAGAGATTTTAATCCCATCTACAGCCAGACAGAATGGAATCATGCCTATAATCGTATGGGAGGAGTCTATATGGCCATGCTCGCCAATGACACACCGTCACCTTTATTACCTTCGGATGAAATGGTCAGCATAGAACAACAGACTACCGATGCGGCCAATAAAAAACCGGAAGCCACAAATAATACAGTTAAAATAGATCCGGAAGGCTTGCCCGGAAGACTGATTAAATTACCTTTACAAGCAGGTAACTACGATAATTTCTATTCAGACGGTAAAAAAGTGTGGTATGCCAATGGTAGAAGTACCAAAGTATATGATTTGGCTAAACAAAAAGAAGAAATCGTAGCCGAAGGAGCATATATGGATGTAGCTGCCAATCATAGGAAAGCATTGTTCTTTAAAGGAAATAATCTGTATATCTGTGATTTTCCATGCACTAAAGCCTCATTGGAAGAGAATATTAACTTAAGCGATATGGTTGCTCCCATTGATTACAGTCAAGAATGGGCTCAGATATTCGATGAAACATGGCGGGCTTTCCGTGACGGATTCTATCTGGAAAATATGCATGGAGCAGACTGGAATGCGATTAAAGAAAAATATGCTGTATTAGTTCCTCATGCAAAAACCCGTCTGGACTTGAACTATATCATCGGTGAGATGATTGCCGAGCTGGCTTGCGGACACGCTTATGTGAATCCGGGTGAAATAAAAGGTCCCGAACGTATTCCAATGGGATTACTGGGAGCTGAACTGAGTCGTGACAAGAGTGGCTTCTACCGTATTGACAAAATCCTACCGGGTGCAATTTACAGTCAGAAACTGCGTTCTCCCCTTACAGAACCGGGTATCGGAGTAAAAGAAGGGGATTATATCACAGCTATTGATGGCATCTCAACAGCTACTGTTGATAACATTTACAGTCTGCTGGCAGGCAAAGCCAATGTATTGACTGAACTAAGCATAAACCGTACCGCATCAAGTAAAGGAGTACGTAAAGTGGTCATTAAACCATTAGACAATGAATACCCATTGTATCATTATAACTGGGTACAGAATAATATCAAAAAAGTGGAAGAAGCAACTAATGGTCGTGTAGGTTACGTCTATATTCCCGATATGGGACCGGACGGTCTGAATGAATTCGCCCGCTACTTCTATCCCCAACTCGATAAAGAAGCCTTGATTATTGATGACCGTGCCAATGGAGGTGGTAATGTATCTCCAATGATTATCGAACGTTTGCTTCGTGAACCCTATCGCCTGACCATGCGTCGTGGATCAACCAAAATCGGTACCATTCCTGATGCAACACTAGTGGGTCCGAAAGTATTGCTAATCAATAAATACTCGGCTTCGGACGGTGACTTGTTCCCATGGAGTTTTAAGGCAAATAAAATCGGTAAAGTTATCGGTACTCGTACATGGGGTGGCATTATCGGTATCAGTGGCCCGTTGCCTTATATGGATGGTACGGATGTGCGTGTTCCGTTCTTTACCAATTATGATGCAAAGACCGGTCAATGGATAGTAGAAAATCATGGAGTAGACCCTGATATTCTGATTGATAATGATCCGGTAAAAGAACAGTCAGGTGAAGACCAGCAGTTGAATAAAGCTATTGAAGTAATTCTACAAGAGCTGAAGGATCGCAAACCGTTACCTTCTGTTCCGGCTCCGAGAACTTATAAAGATTTGGGAGTGGAATAAAAAATCATTCTTTTTAACAAAGCCCGTAGCTATCATTAAGCTACGGGCTTATCTATGTATAATTTTTTAATATAATGGATTTTGTATCAACAAATCATTTTTCTGCATTTCATCTAGATAAATAGGGAGTAAATAAGACTTATCATTCCATTTTCTCTCCTGCACATCAATAATGGAATAATTAGGCTCTGTAGCTCCATAAGGATAGCGAATATCTATTCCCTGAACATTCTTAATCACTTCAGGTGCAATCATCCAACGGCGGATATCAAAATAACGATGTTGTTCATAAGCTAATTCTATTTTACGTTCATTACGATAATGCTCTTTCAAGACATCTCCCGTTTCAGAATTTGGTATATCAGGCATTCCCGCTCTTTTACGAATCATATTGATATACTTACGAGCTTCAACATCTTCACCTAATTCTATGCATGCTTCAGCATAATTCAACAAAACTTCAGCATAACGTATCTGACGCCAAGGATAAGGTTGTTTATCATACTGATGATTAACTGAAGGGTCTAAAAATTTACGCATATAATATCCTGTGTAAGAACCATTCCAATCTTCAATAGGGCCTTGGCGAGTATCTAAGCCTGGTGTATAACTTCCATCTGACTGCTGATAATAAGCAGTTTGTACTATTCCTTCAGGATCACTACCTACTGTATCATCCGGACGTTGACGCCAATAAGAACCATTATACATAATAGAAGCATAGAAGCGAGGATCTCGATTTTGATAAGGGTAAGCTGCTTGTTGTGGATTATCCCAACTAAATTTACTACCATCTGCCATTTCGTAAGAATCAACTAATTGTCCTGTAGGAGTATTTCCACCCCAACCATGAAAACCATTAGGACTATTGAACAAACCAACACGAGGCAATTGAAAATCACTGCTATTATGATTTACATAATCATAATATTGTACCATAATATCTTCATCCGAATTATGACACAAGAAAATATCAGCATAGTTTTGAGTAGCTTCCTCTCTATTTTTCCATCCTCCATTTTCACCATACAGATGATATATACCTAAATCCATAACAGCTTTAGCAGCCTTTTTAGCCCGTTGCCAACGTTCCGTACGATCACCTCCCACATACCCTATAAGTTCAGGATGCTCATAACCGGATGCCCATAAAGACTGAGAAACAAATAAGTCACTAGCCGCATAAAGCAGGACACGGGCTTTCAAAGCCATAGCAGCACCTTTTGTTGCACGGGCTTTATCTCCGTTCAAAGGCAAAATAGAAGCTGCTTCATCTAAATCTTTCACAATAAAATCTACCGTTTCTTCAAACGTATTACGAGCTACGAGTAAATCATCAGAAGGAGTAAAAGATTTCTCAATCAAAGGGACACCACCCCATTGGCTCAACAACCAATAATAAAAATAAGCACGTAAATAATGCACTTCACCTTTCAATTTATCGACAACATCTCCTTCTAAAGCATATTTCTCTGCATTTTCAAAAAAGATATTACAGGCACGGATATTTTTATAAAGATTGGTCCAAGTTATATTATGGAAGGTTATAATCCAAAAATTAGGAGCAAGAATGCCTTGATAACTAGGACTCAATTCACTCATCACTACTGGCTGGCTCTCCCATGCCCAAACCTCCATTGACTCATCGCACAAAGAAGAAAGCATTACGGTATGAAATCCCCATTTCTGTCCCTCATAAATATTATTAACAAAAGAAGTTATTAATGATTCATCCGTCCAGACAACTGCATCTGAATAACGGTCTACTGGATCCACATCCAAAAAATCATCATTGCATGCTGTTAGCATAAGACATAGCAATACAAATAATCCATATAAACGTTTCATATTTTTCATTTTATTTAAAAAGTAAGGTTTACTCCAAAATTTATCACTTTATTCAACGGATAATTATATCCCGATCCGCTTGTGTTTTCGGGATCATAATCCTTCATATCAGGACTAATTGTCAGCAGGTTATAAGCATTAATATAAACACGTAAATGTTCCACACCTATTTTCTTACTCCATATAGATGGTACAGTATATCCCAATTCTATATTCTTCAAACGTATATAATCAGTTTTATGCAACCAGAATGTATTCTGCTGATTTATAAAATATTCATTACTTCGATTATAAGTACGAGGAAAATCGGCATCTGGGTTTTCCTCTGTCCAACGATTATCATAAAAACTTTTTAAGAAATTGGCAAAATCCCCCGACTCTGTCGTTTGATAAAAAACTCCTCCCATAGCACCTTGTAGTAAAAATGAAAGGTCAAAATCCTTATATCCTAAATCTACATTCAATCCACCTGTAAATCGTGGAGTACGACTCTTATCATTACGAACACGATCATTGCCATCTATCACATTGTCCCCATTTACATCTTTGAAAATAATATCCCCCGGACGTGCACCGGCCCAATGAGGATACGCATCTACAGCTGCTTGATCTTTAAATATGCCGATAGCTTCATAATAAAGTCCCGAATCGATAGGTTTGCCTGTGGACTTCTGCCATTCTGGAGTACCAGGTGCCTCATCCCAAAAAAGAATTTTATTTTTAGCATAAACCCCATTCAAGTTTATACCCAACCGAAAATCTTTGAAATTTCTACGATAATCAATATTGAAATCTACCCCTTGATTTTGTACTTTCCCTAAGTTTTCATCAGGAAGTACCAATCCGGAAGTGCCCGGAACAGAAGCATTTCGTTTCCATAAAATATCACTGCGGTTATTATGAAAATAGTCAATAGTAAATGCCAAATCTCCATTCAAAAATTGTAAATCAAGACCTATATTCTTTTGTGTAGCTGTTTCCCAAGTCACATTTTGATTAGGAGCTACTCCTTCTTTCAATGCTTGGTTCATCGTTGCACCATTATTAGTCAAATACATCAAATCATTGAAAGTATAGGAAGCCAAATACTGATAAGGATCAATCAAATCATTTCCTGTCTGTCCCCATGATGCCCGTACTTTGGCAAAACTAATAAAGGGCAATTTCTTTTTGAAAAAATCTTCTTCAGATATTACATATCCTAATGAAATACCTGGAAAGAATCCGAATTTATTAGAACGATCAAAAATATAGGAACCTTGATAACGCCAAACAAACTCTGCCAAATATTTAGACTTATAAGCATAGTTCACACGACCAAAATAATTTAAACGGGCTTCCTCATACCCTGTACCTGTATTATTCATTTCATCCTGACCACCAGCAAAAAGCTGGTCAATAGCGGCAGAAAGAAAATAACGACGATAAGCTTCAAATGAATCCCCCTTATCCGTGATACGTTCTACACCTGCTAGAATATTTACATCATGATCTTGAGCAAATGTATGGCTATAACTAGCGATACCACTCAATAATACCCCCAAATTATCTTCCATTGATTCTGTCAGACGAGGATCACTAAACCCTTTCTTTCCTTCCACCAATAGGGGCTGGCCATTTTCATCCATCGAAGTCCCATCCCATGAATACAAATACCAAGGTTTTTGCCATATTTTACGAAAACGGAACGTCTTATCGAGTGACGCAGTAGCCTTCAAAGTCAATCCCTCCACATAAGGCACCTTGATATTAACTCCGAAATCCCCATTTAACACATAACGCTTATCACGTTCATAACCAGTTTGATTGGTACATATAACTACCGGATTATCACCAAATTCAATGTCGGGTCCCGGACGACCATCAGGCCAATAAGCCGGTGAATTAGGTTTAGATCGCATCAGCATACGGAAAATATTCTCTGCAGAACGGGTTGGATATTTCCGATCTTCCATTCTTCCTGTTACATTGACATAAGTATCAACATATTTATTAATTTTCATATCAAGATTCATCTTCAAGTCATACTGATGGTAATTTGACCCACTATGACGATAAAATGCATCTTGTCCTTTGGCTGATACGCTAACAAAATATTTCACATTCTCTGTACCACCATCAATAGTAGCATTGGCATAAGTTTGTGGAGACCATGATTTCAATGTTTCATTAAACCAGTCCGTATCCGGATGTCCCCAAGGATCGGAACCATCAGCATATAATCTAAGATCATCTACCGTATAGCGACCCTTATTACCGGCATACTTATCTATTTCATTCATCAAAGTGGCATATTCCACAGCATTGGTCATTTCCGGTATTACAGTAGGAGCAGCTATTCCATAATTATAAGTAAAACCTACTCTCGGCTTGCCTGCTTTTCCTCGTTTTGTTGTAATCAAAATAACTCCATTGGCAGCTTGAGCACCATAAATAGCTGCTGAAGCATCTTTTAATACAGACATCGTTTCAATGGTACTTGGATCAATACGCTCCAAAGAACGTCCAGGTACTCCATCAACAACTACTAACGGATCAGCTTTTCCAAAGGTATTAACCCCACGAACAGTAATAGTAGCACCATCATATCCTGGTTCTGAAGTGTTAGAAACAGCGACCACGCCCGGTAAACGTCCAGCTAATCCTTGTGATACATTCGTTACTGGAGTTTTTGCCAGCTTCTCACCACCTACACTTGTTACAGAGCCGGATAATGTAGCTTTCTTTTGGGCCCCATACCCCACAATCACTACCTCATCTAATAATTCAGTATCTTCCTTCAAAAATATATCCAAAGATGTTTTTCCATTTATCGGAACTTCCTGAACTAAATATCCCACATAAGAAATACGCAATACAGCTCCTTTAGGAACAGAAAGCGTAAAGTTACCATCCAAATCAGTTACAGTACCATTTGAAGTACCTATTTCCAAAATAGAAACCCCCATAAGAGCTTCTTTTAATTTAGAGTCTATCACCCTACCTTTTACAGTCTGGTTTTGCGCCCAAGCTGTATTGGATATACTCAATACCAAAAACAGCAATAAAACAAAACGAAATGTTTTCATACTATTATATTTAGAATTAAACAAAAGTTATTATTATTTACTTGTACGAATGGATACAGTAGCCGGAACCAATCCGGGAGAAGCCACTTTCAACATTATCTTACCTTCTTTCCGTGTACTTTTTACTACCACTATAGCACGCCCTTTCCATGCTTTCCGCTGATAACCGATATAGCTATCCGTGTCTTTTAAATCAGCATTTCCCACAGCCACTATAGTACCTGCCCCTTTCACTTCAAAAGTTAATTGATTATCAGCATTCGGCTCCAGAATGCCTTCCTTATCTAATATTTCTACTGTGATAAAACTCAAATCCTGACCATTTGCCTTTATTTTTGTACGATCGGCCGTTAATTGAATTTTCACAGGTTTTCCGGCAGTCTGTAAGATCGTTTTCTCTATTTCTATCTCGGATTCCACACCTACCGCCTTCAATATTCCTGGCTCGTATGAAATAGGAAAGACTGCTTTGAATTGCTGTTCCTGTCCTGTAAATTGCTCGCCTATCAGCTTATCATTCAAATACAGACGTACTTTGGGATATCGGGAATAAATCTCTACCTCTATTTCTTTTCCTTCATGTCCCGGCCAATTCCAGCTTTCCCAAGTAGGCCAGACAGACCATAAGGTTTCCTTCACCTTACCATAATAATTATCCGGCTCTTTTACAGCCAAATAAAGTTTCTTATCAGGATTATACAACAAGTCACGATAATGTGATATAGGCTTTCTCCAACCTGTTAAATCAATATCTCCACAATAGGCCCCATGCCAAGGATAATGGTTACGTTGATAGTGTTCACCTTCCGATTCACCTGCATAATAAAATCGCCCGATACCCGATTCACCTAAATAATCAATAGCTGTCCAAACAAAATCACCAATAATATAATCATGATCATTAACCAATGACCAATTGGCAAAAACGTCTCGTGGGTAAGATTCAGTTTGCATAATAACACGGGAAGGTACACGCTGATGATCAACCGGCGCTCGATGCAGCAAATAATTATATCCCACTATTTCATGCACGGCAGCCAATGGATCATATATTTCCCAGTCATTATCCCAAGCAGCTAAAGCAGAAGTTACCGGACGACTGGGATCAAACTTATGTACATAGTCGGCCAACTTTCGAGCTGTAGTGACCACTTCCAATTTTTTACGCTCAATTACTTCATTACCAATACTCCAACAAAAAATAGAAGGATGATTGCGGTCACGAAGTACCATGGATTCGATATCCCGTTGCCACCATTGATCAAAAAGAATAGAATAGTCATATTGATTCTTACTGTCACGCCAACCGTCAAAGGTTTCATCTATAACCAATAATCCGAGACGATCACAGGCATGGAGGAACTCTTCTGAAGGAATATTATGCGAAGTACGTACCGCATTAAATCCCGCAGCCTTCATTAATTCTACTTTCCGTTCTTCAGCACGATCATAAGCCGCTGCCCCCAGACAACCGTTGTCATGATGTAAACATCCACCATTTAAAATAATTCTCTTGCCATTCAAGAATAATCCTTGTTCAGCCGAATAAGTAACCGTCCGAATACCAAAAGATTCCGTTATACTATCTATTACATCACCCGCTTCAGTCACTAGAAAGTGTGCATTATATAAATGAGGGGACTCAGGACTCCACAAAGCAGGATACAATACAGAAATTTTTTGTGTTATTTCCTTTATTCCATTGGCAGGCAAATCCACTTTTATTTCTCCTTTTCCAGATTCATCATTTCCTTTAGTCAACTTTGTTGTCAAGGTAATCTGTCTGTTAGAAGAAGTTTCATTTCTCAAAATAGTTTTTATTTGTACAACAGCTCTCTCCTCACTCACCTCAGGAGTAGTTATAGCTATCCCCCAATGCTCTATATGAATAGGATTCATCACTGTCAGCCACACATGCCGGTAAATGCCTGTACCAGTATACCAGCGACAATTTTTCTGCTGCGAATTATCTACCCGTACAGCAATAATATTCTTATCATCATAACGCAGATAAGGAGTCAGATCATAGTAAAAAGATGAATATCCATAAGGACGAATTCCTATAGATTTTCCATTAACAAAGACTTCTGAATTCATATAAACTCCTTCAAAGTAAATACCCACTTTCTTGCCTCTATACTTAGAAGATATTTCAAATGACTTACGATACCATCCTGTTCCTGCCGGAAAATAACCTCCATCATTCCCCATTGGATTTTCCGGATCAAGAGTTCCTTCTATACTCCAATCATGAGGTAAATCAAGTATCCTCCAATCAGCGTCATCGTATGTATTCAATGAAGCGTCAGGATAATCTCCCAACTTGAATTTCCAATCATAATCAAAAAAGTTGCTTTCGATATTCACTTTCCGGATACGCATCTGCTCCGAAACAAACTCCCCATAACAGGAAAAGTGCGGTTAGTAATTTGATACTATCCCAACAGACTAATGGTAACTTCTTTTTCTTCATGCTTTATAATTTAAGAATCATGAAACAAAAGAAGCCATATCCTAAAAACAACAGGGTATCGAAACACTTTACAAAAGGTATAAAATCCTTTCATGAAACGTTTCAATACCCTAATGACAGAAATTTATCCCTTCTTTTACTAGACCTTGATATGTGACTGTTGGTATTCAGTAGGAGTCATACCAAACTCCTCTTTAAAACATTTCGTAAAATACTTAGGATTACTGAATCCTACAGCGTATGCCACTTCAGATATGGTCTGAGTACGTGCAAGCAACATCATGCAGGCACGCTTCATCTTTATATTGCGTACAAAGTCTAAAGGCGTCAACCCGGTCATAGCCTTTATTTTACGATATAAAGTAGATTTGGACATGTTCATTTCTCCAGAAAGTCTTTCCAAATCAAATTCAGACTCTTCCAGATGTTGTTCTATGCTTGCAATAATAGACTGCAGAAACAACTTGTTAGCAGACGGATAAGCTAAAGTTTCCAAATTGACGTCTTCTTCTTTACGAAAAGCCGCCTGACGCATCTTAAACGATCTGATAAGATTATCCACACGGGCAAAAAGTACTTTCATTTCAAATGGCTTTGCAATATAACCATCCGCTCCGGCATCATAACTGGCTATCCGGTCATCAATACCGTTCTTCGCCGTAAGTATGATCACTGGAATATGATTAAAACGCAAATCCGACTTGATGCGGGTGCAAAGCTCCCAACCATTGATATCAGGCAACATCACATCGCAAATAATCATATCCACTTCATGATTGCTTAGTTTATCCCAAGCTTGCTGTCCGTCTGCCGCAGTCCATACACTATACTTTTCCTTAAACATCTCTTTCATTATATAGAGTAATTCTGCATTATCATCTATCAACAGAAGGGTAGATTTATCCGTAGCTCCATCGGATGAAACGTCATCTTCTGCTACAATTGCACATTCGGTGATATCCATTGTCACACCTTCCATCTCATCCACTATTTCATCATGCTTATACCCCATTCTGTCAATGGGAAGTTCTACCGTAAAACAGGTACCTTTACCTAATTCACTGTCTACTGTAATAGTTCCATGATGAAGATTCACCAACTCTTTCGTCAAAGAAAGCCCGATACCATTCGATTCTATTCCCACCCGTTTCTTACTACTATAAAAACGAGTAAAAATATAATTGATTTCTTTAGGTGAGATACCTATTCCCTCATCCTTTATTTTGATAACCAAGACCTTATTTCCTTCCTTATTTATAAGATATACGTTTACTTTGATACATTTATATTCGGGAGTGTATTTTATGGCATTCGATAACAGGTTATATATTATTTTGTCTAATTTATCAAAATCCAGATAACCTTTAATTTCCAATGGTTCTACGTCAATCTCTAAAATTATGCCTTTCTTTTGAGCAAGAGGAAGAAAATTCGTCTTGCAAATATTCTGTATAAACTCACTGATATTTCCTTCGGACACATTCAGATTCATTTTTCCCACATCCATCTTTCTAAAGTCCAAAATCTGCTGTATTAACCGTTTCAGTTTGTCGGCATTGGATTTCAGTATTACAGACTGTTGTCGGATAGCAGGAACTTTTTGTTCCAAATGGTCAGTAATACAAGAAATGACTGTCAGCGGAGTTAGTAATTCATGAGAGATATTTGTAAAATAGTTCAATTTTGTCCGTGCCAGCTCTTCTTTTAGTTTCACTTCATTTTTGATTTTAATACGCTGCGCATAAGTATGAAAAGACAGATAGACAGCAAGTACAATCAAAACAAGGTAAACCATATATGCCAACCAAGTTTCATAAAAAGCCGGAGCCTGAACAATAACCAATACAACTTTGCCTTCCGTCCATTTTCCTTGTCCATATTTCCATTTTAACCAGAATGAATAAGTACCTTTCTTTAACTGATTATAAAAAGCAGAATTCTTATCATAGGGCAGATATACCCAATCCTTATCTACTCCATCCAATTTATAAGCCATCTCTACCTTGGAATTCAATGAATAGATAAGCGATGAAAAAAATATTTCTATATTTCTGGAATTGGGGGCCAAAGAAATCCGGTTGATGGTATGAAGTGATTCATCTTCAGCAAAGAATATACTTTTATTTTCAATTTTTACATCCGTAACGACAGAAGAAAACTGTATCTTATCCGCCAATGAGACACTACCAGACTGAATATGTATAAAACCACGATGCCCACCTACATACAGCCCTCCTTGCCTGTCCCTGCTTATCGCTCTGTATCTGAATACATCAACCCATATGTTCCCATCCGAAGTAGCATAATTCATACATACCTTCTGATAAATATTATATTGAAGCACCTTTTTGTTAGTTATAATCCACACATTGTTTTCATCAGCAAGTAATCCCAACACAGAGCAATCATCTATCTGATTATCCAAAGCCATATTTTCAAATGCCTCTTTATTCGTATCCGATTTGAATATTCTTCCTAAAGAAGAAACCAACCATAAGCAACCCTCCCTATCTATACAGGCATGATTTACATTTTCCTGTCCTGAAAGGACTGGAATACAAGCTTTTAATTCATAAGATATATTCCTATCAATACAGCTTAACCTGTACACCTTTTTATCAGTAGACACTCCCCATATGTTACCTTCCCTATCACTTGTCAAGGAAGACATCTCTGGAAAATCAGAACTTGCTACAAGTAAAATAGAATTATCAGGACGCTTTACATAAAGCCCCGACTGGCTAAAAATCCATAAACAACCTTTATTATCCTCAATCAAGTCCCTGATATTTCCCGGATTATAGATTTGTTTTTCCAAATCAATATCCTCTTCCAACTGTATCTTCATACCCTGATGAGTCATTCTCATTACCCGTGCACCATATCTGGGACTGATCCATACTCCTTCCTTAAGCTTGGATTTCACAATAATGCTTACTTCGCCCGGATTTGACAAATTATTACCACTATTATCTGCAAATAGATCTTGTGACAAATCATACAGGCAAAGCCCGTATCTATCCTGATTGACCCACATTACATCATTTTTATCCAAGCAAAGATTCAAGATATTTGCATCCCAACCCATGTGTTTTTTAAGTTGCGGCAAAGGATAATTATCAATCTTCGAATTATCAAAGAAAATAGTATATGCCATATCATAAGACCCCAGCCACAGATTCCCTTCTCTGTCTTTCATGATTTTAGTGTACATCATGTGTGTATCTACCAAATCATGTATATCCACAGATACCAATGTACCCTCTTCGGTATATTGCAAGGCGTAAAGTTCATTATAAGACAATAGCCACAAGTAGCCGAATGTATTATCTTGCGTCATACTATAAAAGATCGGTTCCGTTTCCCCACTTCTGGAATTGATAATATGATGCCTTTTATAACATTCCTCTCCTTCTTTTTGTGGAAAAAACTGCCATAATCCTTCACCCCACGTACCAATCCAATAATTGCCCGATTGATCTTGACACATAGTATAAGGTGCATTATTCTTGCCTAATGGAGGATAAGTAATAAAGGAATCTGACTTATCATCATACTTGAACAAGCCTCCTCCCGTAAGTACCCACATATTTCCCTCTCTATCCTGATAAACAAAATTGATAGTATGCTTATTCTGTTGCGAGCCAAAAATATCATATTCCCTCGCAATAGAAGCCGTAGAATTACATCTATATATTGTATTACCAGCTCCTATCCAAATATTGTCTTCCTTATCTGCTGCCATATAATTAATCCCCTTATCCAGCAGTCTTGTATCCGGAAAAGGAATTATTTTACAAGTTTGTTTATCATAAAGATTTAATCCTTTCCATGTACCAATCCATACATAGCGAGAATTATCCACTATATTTGAAATTGAATTATTTGTAAGCAAATTCAGATTTTTATAATCAGACCGAAAAGGTTGTAAGCGGAAACCATCATACCTTGCCAGCCCGTTAGTGGTTCCTATCCATAAATATCCTTCTCTATCCTGATAGATATCAAAAATCTCATTAGAAGAAAGTTGATAAAAAAAAGGAAGCTGTTTGGAGATCATATGTTGTGCACAAACAGAGTAATTACCAAAAAATAAAAAGAGAAAGAGGAAAAAGTACTTCATAGTTATCAGATATATTGATGAAACAAAGTTATGGAAATTAATTGTTTTGTAGATGATTTTGGCAAAGAATTCGTATTGAAACAGGAAAAATAATACATCTACACCTTAAACATCTAAATAATATACTTGTAAGTTCTATAATCTTATCCTCGGAAGATTATAAATCTTACAACTGCTATTTGTCTAAATAAATATAATAATTTTTGGAGGTATATATATTATATATTCCTCCAAAAAGTGTCATCAAAAAGAAATCTATATACATAACAAGAAGTTTTTTATTTCTGTTCTTTCCATATATCTCCCCGACTTTCATTATCTTTGCAATCACTTAATAACAAAGATATTAAATAACAAAAAATAGATCATGGAATACAATTTCAGAGAGATTGAAAAGAAATGGCAGCAAAGATGGGCAGAGAACCATACCTATCAAGTGACTGAAGACGAAAGCAAAAAGAAATTCTACGTATTGAATATGTTCCCTTATCCGTCGGGAGCCGGATTGCACGTAGGACATCCGTTGGGATACATAGCCAGTGATATTTACGCCCGTTACAAACGCTTGCAAGGTTTCAACGTGCTGAATCCGATGGGATATGACGCATATGGACTTCCTGCAGAACAATACGCTATACAAACCGGACAACACCCTGCCATCACCACTGTGAACAATATCAACCGCTATCGTGAACAGTTGGACAAAATCGGCTTCTCTTTTGATTGGAACCGTGAAGTACGTACTTGTGAACCAGGATATTACCATTGGACTCAGTGGGCTTTCCAACAAATGTTCAACAGCTATTATTGTAACGATACACAGCAGGCACGCCCCATCAGCGAACTAACGGAAGCATTTGCCCGGTACGGCAACGAAGGACTGAATGCGGCTTGCAGCGAAGAACTCAGCTTTACAGCCGAAGAATGGAATGCCAAAAGCGAAAAAGAACAACAGGAAATCCTGATGAACTACCGCATTGCCTATTTGGGAGAAACCATGGTGAACTGGTGCCCGCAACTAGGAACTGTTCTTGCCAATGACGAAGTGGTGGATGGAGTTTCGGAACGCGGCGGTTTCCCCGTCGTTCAGAAAAAAATGCGCCAATGGTGTTTACGCGTATCGGCTTACGCACAACGGCTGCTGGACGGACTGGACACTGTGGACTGGACTGATTCACTGAAAGAAACACAGCGTAACTGGATTGGACGCTCGGAAGGTACGGAAGTACAATTCAAAGTGAAAGACAGTGATATTGAATTCACTATCTTTACTACCCGTGCAGATACCATGTTCGGTGTAACCTTCATGGTACTGGCGCCCGAAAGCGAACTGGTTCCCCAACTTACTACTGAAGCACAGAAAGCCGAAGTGGAAGCCTATCTGGACCGCACCAAGAAACGTACGGAACGTGAACGTATCGCCGACCGCCGCGTAACCGGTGTATTCAGTGGCTCATACGCCATCAATCCGTTTACCGGCGAGGCTGTTCCCGTATGGATCAGTGATTACGTATTGGCAGGTTATGGAACAGGCGCCATCATGGCGGTTCCTGCTCACGACAGCCGTGACTACGCTTTTGCAAAACATTTCAATCTGCCTATCGTTCCGTTGGTAGAAGGTTGTGATGTAAGTGAAGAAAGTTTCGATGCCAAAGAAGGTATTGTTTGCAACTCACCCCGCAAGGATGTCACTCCTTATTGTGACCTTTCTTTAAACGGACTGACCATCAAAGAAGCTATCGCAGCTACCAAAGAATATGTGAAAGCCCATAATTTGGGACGCGTGAAAGTGAATTATCGTCTTCGTGACGCCATCTTCTCACGCCAGCGCTATTGGGGTGAACCGTTCCCTGTATATTACAAAAACGGTATGCCTTATATGATTGACTCATCTAAATTGCCGCTTGAACTTCCCGAAGTAGCTAAGTTCCTGCCAACCGAAACAGGCGAACCTCCATTGGGACATGCCACCAAGTGGGCCTGGGATGTAGAAAAAGGTGAAGTCGTGGAAAACAACTTGATTGACAACGTCACTATATTCCCGCTTGAACTGAATACCATGCCGGGCTTCGCAGGTTCATCCGCATACTATCTGCGCTATATGGACCCACACAACGCACAAGCACTAGTATCAGAAAAGGCAGATCATTACTGGCAAAATGTAGATCTCTATGTAGGCGGCACCGAACATGCTACGGGTCACTTGATTTATTCTCGTTTCTGGAACAAGTTCCTGCATGATCTGGGCGTAAGTATCAAGGAAGAACCATTCCAAAAATTAGTAAACCAAGGAATGATTCAGGGACGAAGCAATTTTGTATATCGCATCAAAGACACCAACACCTTTGTGTCATTGAACCTGAAAGACCAGTACGAAACCACTCCGCTGCATGTGGATGTGAATATTGTATCCAACGATATTCTGGATGTAGAAGCTTTCAAAGCATGGCGTCCTGAGTATAACGATGCTGAGTTTATCCTGGAAGATGGAAAATATATCTGCGGATGGGCGGTAGAGAAGATGAGTAAATCCATGTACAACGTAGTCAATCCGGATATGATTGTCGAGAAATACGGTGCCGACACGCTGCGTATGTACGAAATGTTCCTCGGTCCGGTAGAACAGTCCAAACCTTGGGATACCAATGGTATTGACGGTGTTCACCGTTTCTTGAAGAAACTGTGGAATCTGTTCTATAGCCGCACAGACGAATTCTTGCCTGTAGAGGGTGAACCGACTAAAGAAGAGTTGAAAGCAATTCATAAGCTGATTAAAAAGGTAACCGGAGATATTGAAACTTTCTCTTACAACACTTCTATCAGTGCATTCATGATTTGTGTAAACGAACTTACTTCATTGAAATGTCGCAATAAAGAGGTATTGAGCAATCTCATCATCCTGTTAGCTCCGTTCGCTCCACATTATGCAGAAGAACTTTGGGAAGCTTTGGGAAATACCACCAGCGTATGCGATGCACAATGGCCTGCATTCAATGAAGATTACCTGAAAGAAGACACTGTAAAATACACTATCTCTTTCAATGGCAAAGCACGTTTCACCATGGATTTCGCCGCTGATGCTGATAACAATACCATTCAGACAACAGTTATGGCAGATGAACAAGCCCAGAAATGGATTGAAGGCAAAACCCCGAAAAAGGTAATCATCGTTCCCAAAAAAATTGTAAACATCGTATTATAATCGATACTATCCTTGAGGTGTGTCAAAAGCAGTAACTTTTGACACACCTTTCTACTTACATTAAAAACAATCCTCATTACCATGGACCAAATATTAAAAATCAAACTAGGCAGAGAGGTAAAAGACTATTTATCCATTACCTTCGGACTGATTTGCTATGCACTGGGATGGGCGGCTTTCTTACTGCCTTATCAAATAACTACAGGCGGAGTAACCGGTATTTCAGCCATTATATATTATGTTACAGGCATTGAAATCCAGGTTTCTTATTTTATTATCAACGCTGTTTTTTTAGGTTTCGCATTAAAGATACTAGGACCTAAATTCAGCCTTAAAACCATTTATGCCATCTTTATGCTGACATTCCTATTATGGCTCTTTCAAGCATTATTGAAAAACCCGGATGGTACACTGCCGCAATTGTTAGGACCGGGACAAGAATTCATGGCTTGTGTAGTAGGTGCCGGCTTGCTGGGATTTGGTATCGGCATTGTTTTCTGCAATAATGGAAGTACCGGCGGAACGGATATCATTGCCTGGATTATCAATAAATATAAAGATGTAACCCTTGGCCGCATGATGATGTATTGTGATATTGTCATCATATCCTCCTGTTATTTCATATTCCATGACTGGAAACGGGTGTTGTTTGGTTTCTGCGTATTGTTTATTATGAGCATTGTGATTGATTATGTTATAAACAGTTCACGCCAATCCGTACAGTTCCTTATTTTCTCGCGTAAACATGATGAAATAGCCGAAGGAATCACCAAACAAATAGATCGTGGAGTTACCTTATTGGATGGTACAGGATGGTATAGCAAACAAGGAATCAAGGTCGTAGTGGTACTGGCAAAGAAAAGCCAGTCACTGGATATATTCCGATTGGTGAAAGATATTGATCCCAATGCATTTATATCACAAAGTAATGTGGTAGGAGTGTATGGCGAAGGATTCGACAAACTAAAAATAAAGTAACTAAAAAATAATCTCTTCCATTGCTTCACTGTTTCTGCATTGAAAAACAGAACGATGAAGCAATGATAGGATTACTACATATCGGTTAATCTATTTTCTCAAATTTCTATTTTATACAATATATGTCTGCATAACCAATGCCCTTGTTCCACCAAAGGATGATCGAACTCTTTTTCAAAATGCATTCCTATTTTCTGCATGACCCGTTCAGAGCGTTTATTGGGTATGGCAGTGAACGAATATACCGTTTTAAAAGGTAAATTATCACTCGCATAATCCAGACAGGCAGAAGCGGCTTCTGTGGCATATCCCTTTCCCCATGCATCCCGGCACAACCGCCAGCCTATTTCCACTCCGGGAGTAAAATCCGACTCGAAAGCAATATTATGAAAACCCACATAGCCTAGAAAATTCTGAGTTTCTTTACATTCTACAGCATACAAACCATAACCATATTCTTCAAATTCTTTCCGGATACGACAATAAAAAGCCATCGTTTCTTCCTCTGTCAAAGTAGTGAGAAAGAATTCCATTACTTCTTTATCACTGTTCATACGGACAAACGGAAGAATATCTTCTTCCTCCCAGTCCCGTAACAACAAATGAGGAGTTTCTATATATACCATACTATCAAGTATCAAATGATACCAACAAAAATAATCAAAAATTGAAAATACACATAGCAAACAAATTACTATTTACCTTTTCACCTATATTATTCTGTCAGGAATTATCTTACTTTGGTTCATTCTCAGTATCTTTGCATTCAATTAATATGATATAAAATGAAAAAGAAATTAGTATTTGCTACAAACAATGCTCATAAACTGGATGAAATATCCTCCATTCTAGGAGAAAAAGTTGAATTATTGAGTTTGAAAGATATCCATTGCCATGTTGATATCCCCGAAACTGCTGATACGTTGGAAGGCAATGCTATGCTGAAAGCGGAGTATATTTATAAAAACTACGGTTTAGACTGTTTTGCCGACGATACAGGCCTGGAAGTGGAAGCTTTGAATGGTGCTCCGGGTGTTTATTCCGCCCGTTATGCCGGAGGCGAAGGACACAATGCGGAAGCCAATATGCAAAAATTATTGCAGAATATGCAAGGAGTGCAAAATAGAAAAGCACAATTCCGCACAGCTATCTGCCTGATTCTGGATGGAAAGAAGCATTTGTTCGAAGGAATTGTAAAAGGTGAGATTATCAAAGAAAAACGAGGTTCGTCAGGTTTCGGATACGACCCTATCTTTGTGCCCGAAGGATATACTAAAACTTTTGCCGAACTAGGCAATGAGACGAAAAACAAAATCAGTCACCGTGCACTGGCCGTAGAGAAACTTTGCCGGTTTCTGAAGGCGTAACTATATAAATTAGTTATATCATTTGTTTACCTCTATTGAGCCTCATAAAAACAAGTATTCTGTTTTCCTTTGAAAACAATTTTGACGGAATAATGATTTCCATGAGAACCATTATTCCGTCAAAACAAATCTTTAATGAAACAGAAATGTCACTCCTATTCCGATGATAAATCCTTTCCAGAAGAATTCCCCTTTACTTTTAAGAATAACAGAAACGTCTTTTATTAACCACATCTTGTTATCTTTTACAAAAGTCATAATCCCAGCTTCTCCGAAATTTCCAGCATCTTCTTGATAGGTTTCACTGCCTCCTCAGCTACCGCTTCATCCACTGTCACTTCCGGCCATTCATACTTTAACGTATTGTACAGCTTCTCCAGCGTATTCAGACGCATGAAATTACATTCATTGCAAGCGCAGGTACTGTCTTCGGGAGGAGCGGGAATAAAGTTCTTCTCAGGACATTTCTTACGCATCTCGTGCAAAATACCGCTTTCTGTAGCCACAATAAAGTCTTTTTTGTCACTGGCAATGGCATATTTCAACAATCCTGCCGTAGAAGCAACCTTGTCGGCCAGTTTGGAAACGGCTCCTTTACATTCGGGATGAACCAGAACAGCAGCGTCAGGATACTGTTTTTTCAACTCCAGTATTTTCTCCACAGAGAACTGTTCGTGCACATGGCAGGCACCATCCCAAAGCAACATATTGCGTCCTGTAATCGAATTGATATAATTACCCAAATTTCTATCCGGACCGAAAATAATCTTTTCATCTGCCGGAAAACTTTCTACGATCTGCTTGGCATTAGTAGAAGTGACCACCACATCGGTCACCGCTTTAACAGCCGCTGTAGTGTTAACATACGAAATCACTGTATAATCCGGATGCTCTTGGACAAATTTAGCAAACTCATCAGCAGGACAACTGTCGGCCAATGAACAGCCTGCATTCAAATCCGGTACCAGCACTTTTTTATCAGGACAAAGAATCTTAGCCGTTTCACCCATAAAGTGGACACCACACATCACAATGATATCCGCATCCGTTTTAGCCGCCCATTGTGCCAGCGCCAAGCTGTCACCTACAAAGTCGGCAATATCTTGTATTTCGCCCGACTGGTAATAGTGACCTAGGATAAGCGCATTCTTTTCCTTACGCAACTTATCAATTTCAGTTTTCAAATCCAGAGTTTTGTCTACCGGTTCGGTAACATACCCTTTTTTCAACCATTCCTCTTTATTCATTATATCTATATTTTTTCTCCTTCTTTCAAAAAAAGAAATATGGTATTGATAATATGCAAAGTTAAAAACTTTATGGTTATGACCACCCAAAATAGTGATTTTTATTTCCCCGACTTCAATGTACCTGCATTGCTATCTTCGTTATACACACGTTTCTGCATGGTTTCATACTTACGTCCAAAACTGATATTCCATGATACTTTTGCCACAAACAGGCGGCAGCTCTCTTTCACATACCACCAATTCTTAGAAGGAGCCACTTTACTGAACATTTCTCCTCCCATTCTGTAATTATCAACAAATGGATTCAAAGTCATCACCCCGATATTTAAACGCTTGTATCGATAGGACAATCCCAAGGTATGAAAACTCTCCCCGTATGACAATGTTTCCCCATAGAAATTATTCCGATGATTTTCCATTTGAAAGAATCCGGACCATCTTTTATAAGATGCCATCACTTCGGCCCTGTAATACCAATTGGTATATGTATGATGATAATCCAAGCCACGACTATCATAATAATTTATACCGGTGGAAAAAGAAAAAGTCAAAATATCTTTCAGAGGACCGAGTTTCAATTCCAACTCAGGATTCAATTTCTGCCAACTTAACTGATTGGCATTGGTACGGACAAAACTGTTATTCTTATCTCGTATGGTTTCTTCCATGATAGGCCTGTGCTGATACTGATACGACAAGTGAAAATTACCACTAAACAAACCTTTTCGGAAATCTGCCTCCAACTCATTTTTATATACTGTGAATATCTTTAATTCCGGATTTCCGCTTCTCACCTGCAAAGAGTCAATCAATTGTCTCACATTTCCCATATCGGACAAACCGGGAGATTTACGTGAAATCTGTCCCCGGTAACGGACAAAGACATTATCTGAAAATTGATACCCAAATCTCAAACGGGGCAATAACGAATACCTGTTATATCCTTCCTCTTTCTGTTTGAATCGTGAATAACTGCCTTGCAGTCCAAAAGAATAATTGAAACGATCCATTTTCCCACTGTATTCCACATAAGCTGTCGCATGGGTTTCATGCATCTTTGTTTCAGATGACTCGTTTCCACCATAGGTATTGTCCGCCAGACTTTGCTGATATTTCAGTCCTGCACTCAATCTGCTCTTCTTGGTTATTTTCCTTTCATAAATACCCTCTCCTATAAATGAGTATTTATTTCCCGATACAGTAGAATAAATATCAGTCAGCGGTTCATCACTCTTCTCCTCCGTATAACTCCTGTCACTTTGAGTGTCAATATAAGTAGTCACAGCATTGATAATCAATGACTGGTCATTGTTCAGTTTACATTGAAAATACAAGTCCACCGACGGACGGGAAGTCCGGCCCGTACTATGTTCTTTCATCATCAAAATTTCTTCAGGCTTCTCCAAAACATACAGACTGCTTTGGTTATTCTGCTTGTTCTTATTAAAAGCCCACCGTACAGTGGAATTAAAGAACCATTTCCCCTGATCCTGAAAACTATAATTCAATCCTATATTATGTCCATAAGTGGAAATTCTACTCGGAATGCCATCTTCCACCCGTGTAAAGGAAGAACCATCCTCATAGCGGAAAGTTTCCCAATTATTACGCCAATAATTATCTACCGAACGATAAACATTATTATAATTCAAACCGAATTCTGACTTTTTATGGTTTATCTTCACCATAAAATTATTGTTTCCAAAAAGTACGTGCGGAGAATCCTGCGCATCCAAAGCCACATAGCCACCGGTTTCATGCCGTCTTACAATGTAATCAATCACAGCAGCCGTATGATCCCCATATCGCAAACCGGGAGCATCATGATATTCTATACGAATCACATCTTCAGTACGAAGAACCAATATATCCTGTATCTCGGCATTTACTCCATTCATCCGTAACTGTACATCCCCTTCACCGGAGGATGTTACCTTGTTACGCATTTGATCCACTTGTATTCTGCTCAGCTTCATCTGCTGCAATAAAGACAGACCATTGCCGGCCGATTTTAACTGATGTGCTGTAGGAAGGATAATTTTCCTGTCGGCGGCATTTATCACACTGGCTCCCGTTACCACCACTTCCTTTAACAGGATCGATTCCGGAGATATCATGATAACGCCTAAATCCTTAGAAACAGCTAAATGATCCAATGATATAATCCGGGAGGTATATCCCATACCGGAAATACAAAGCAGATAACTTCCAGCTTGGATATTCTCCATCATGAACCTTCCTTTACTGTCGGTTACTCCTCCGGCTATAAATATAGAATCCTTTGTCTGCAATACGACATTCGCAAATTCCACCGCTTCATTTTCTGAAACAACTTTTCCTTTAACCTGTACATTTTGAGCAAAAAGTATGCAGCACATACACAAAAGTGATGTGGCAACCAATATTCTTTTTATCATATTCTTTATCTTAGTGCATTAGTTAATAAAAAGACCGCGATCTTCTACCTTTTATTTCTGTTACTTAGACGCAGGAAATTACTACAGGTTACATTTCAAGAAACACAATGAACAGTTACCAACAATTTCTTTGTATCTATTATATCTATATTTTTTCTCCTTCTTTCAAAAAAAGAAATATGGTATTAATAATAGGCTGTTTATATTGTTAGTAAAAAAGAGTTCTTTCTCTTGCCTGATAAGTTATTTATATATAATACCAAAATATGAATAAATAATCAACCGGCTTAAATACTGATAATACAGGTTTTACTTATTCTATTAACATATTGTTGATAAGAATATGAGTTAAAAACTTTATGGTTATGAACGCCTGAAATAGTGATTAAATTGTGTTGATATTGATTGTTTAAGTTATGTGATTAATTTTTGGATTGTTGATTTTAAGTGTACATTATACCATTATTTGAAATATGCAAGAAATACTTTTGAAATGATATCCTCATCCTTTTTACATGTTTTCAACCGTTATCAACAGGGGGATGTGAATTAGTTATTATCTTTTCTTGTATAAAGAAATCCATCTGTTTTACAATTGAGTTTAGGACTGAAGTAAAAATAAAAAGAGAGTAGGAGAGACTTCTTTTTCATTATATAGGCGTAAAGATCATAGATTTTTATGTAAGTTTGTAACCGTTAATAATAAAGTAGAAAATAGAGTATGAGGAAACTCAAAATAACAGAACTGAACCGGCTTACTGTAGACGAATTCAAGAAAGCCGATAAGTTGCCTTTAGCAGTGGTGCTGGATGAAGTACGCAGTTTACACAACATAGGGTCAGTGTTTCGCACATCGGATGCATTTTTGGTAGATTGCATTTATTTATGTGGTATTACAGCCACTCCTCCCCATCCCGAAATGCATAAAACAGCTTTAGGAGCTGAGTATTCGGTGGAGTGGAGATATAAAAAGAATACGCTTGATGCCGTTCAGGAACTTCATGATCAAGGGTTTACCGTATTGGCTATCGAACAGGTGGAAGGCAGTACTTTGCTGGATAAACTGGAACTGGATGCCGATAAAAAATATGCCATCGTAATGGGAAATGAAGTGAAAGGGGTACAGCAGGAAGTGGTCAATGCTTGCGACGGTTGTGTTGAGATTCCCCAATACGGCACAAAACATTCGTTGAATGTATCGGTTACCACAGGAATTATTTTATGGGAGTTTGCCAATAAATTAATGAAATTCAGATAATAAGAGTAAAATTCAAACAGTAGGAATCAGTTAGATTTGTCCGTTTTCAACTAACAATACCACCCGTTCGGTCAGTCGATCCTCTCCCTCCGGATGATATTCTTTCTTCAGGCTGGCACCAAAAAGTGCTGCAAAAGTTTGATAGAATCCGGCTTTAAAGGGTCCCATAAAAGCTTTTACCAATTCATAAGAGGAAGAATCCGTCTGACGGTTTACTAACTTTATCAACAGTTTACCCTGTGAAAAGGTTAATTTCTTCATAATCGGTGTATATTGCTCTTTTAGTCCCTTCTCTACGAGTTTCAGGTGCTTTTCCCTGGCTTTTTTGTCAGGCAGTGTTTCTATATATTCGTAAGTTTCTATCACAGCACGGTTAATTTCACGGGCTAATGGCAGGGTTTTCTTCACATTCCTTACCAGGCGGTAGTATTCCCGTCTTTCTTTTTCGTTTTTGAATTTTAATGGTCTGAAAATGTATACATTAGGTAACTGTACAGCTGGAATAGTATCTCCTTTGTATACACATACAGGTACCATGTATCCGTTTATAGTAGTCGTTTGTTGCTGGGAATAAGCAGCAGCGGCTATAAAGGAAAAAAACAATGCTATAAAGAGTTTCCTTTTCATCTTGGTGCAAAAGTAGCAAGAAATATGATTACTCTGTATAGTGGATAAAACTATTTAACTTAAAACACGCCAATGAATTACAAAATGAACAGGTTGTTAAGAGTAATGTTAATTATCTGTATTACAATACTTTTATCGGTGCATAACCTGTGTGCGCAGGAAGTATGGGAAGAACTGGCAGAGCAATTGATGGATGAAGATGAAAACAGTTCGTTTCAATGGGATACTCACTTTGAGGAGCTTTCCGAATTACGTGAAAATCCCATCAATATCAATACAGCAACTAAAGAGCAACTGGAACGTTTTCCATTTCTCTCTGACCAACTGGTAGAGAATATATTGTATTATCTGTACAAATATGGTCCTATGCTTACCCGCAATGAGTTATGGATGATTGAAGATATTGACAGGCAGACTATTCACTATTTACTACCCTTTATTTACTTTGAAACTCCTGAAAAAGAGCAATATAAACCAAATATAAAGCGAATATTGAAATACGGTAAACAAGAGTTATCAACACGTGTCGATATTCCTTTTTATACGAAGGCCGGGTATCAACAGTACCCGGCAGAAACTTTAAAAAAGAATCCGAACAAACAGTATTTGGGATATGGATATTATCATAATCTGCGATATAGTTTTCATTATCGGGATCAGATTTATGCAGGAATTACTGCTGAAAAGGATGCAGGAGAACCTTTCTTTACCGGACAAAATAAAAAAGGTTATGATTTTTATTCACTATACTTGTTAATTCGTAATATAGGTCATATCAAGACTTTAGCTCTTGGTAATTACCGTGTCAGCTATGGTTATGGACTAGTTATCAACACTGATTTCGGGATGGGAAAAACAGCTACACTCTCTACTTTGGGAAATAAGAGCCGGGGCATACGCAAGCATTCTTCTACCGATGAATATAACTATTTTCAAGGAATGGCAGTCAGCTATAAGTTGGCGAAAAGATGGACATTGGATGGTTTCTATTCTTATCGGAAGATGGATGGTATTGTTGATAACCAGTTTATAAGGTCGTTGAAAAAAGATGGATATCATCGGTTGTATCGTGAGTTTGAGAAGAAAAATACATTAACTAATCAGTTGGTTGGCAGTAATTTAAATTATAATGGAAAGTACTGTGAGTTAGGATTAACAGCTGTTTATAATGTTTTCAACAAGCCGTTGAATCCTGAGAAGAAGTACTATAATATTTATTATCCCCGTGGAAAGGACTTTTATAATGTGGGAGGAGATTATAAATTCTTTTGGAAACGCTTCTCTTTATTGGGTGAAACGGCTATAGACAAATGTGGTACTTGGGCAACCATGAATATGTTACGTTATTCACCGAAAGGAGGAACACAGTTAATAGTTATGAACAGGTATTATGATGCCAAATATCAATCGGTTTATGCTCGTTCTATAGGAGAGGGAAGTACGGTACAAAATGAGAGTGGATTTTATATAGGATTGGAAACCAGTATTTTAAAGTATATCAAAATGACCTGTTATGGTGATTTTTTCTATTTCCCTTGGAAGAAATATTTAGTAAGCAAAGCAGGAACCAAAGGATTGGATGGATTACTCCAATTAAGTTATTCACCTACTTATGAACTGGAAATGTTTATAAGATATCGTTATAAAAAGAAGGAAAAGGACTTCACTGCTGCGGATAAAACCAAGCAAACTATTCCATCTATTCAGCAGAAATGCCGATACCAATTGAATTATAGCGTGAAAGATAAACTGACATTGAAAACCATAGCGGATTATGTACGCATCAACTTTCGTGGGCAATCTGCTTCCAATGGTTTTCTGGTTTCTCAAAGTGCTGCTTATACATTTCATTTGCTTCCTCTTCAGCTTGATTTGAGTGCCGCATGGTTTAATACGGATGACTATAATTCCCGTCTTACTATCTATGAAAAGAGTGTGCTCTATGCTTTTTCCATGCCTTCATTCTATTATAAAGGTATGCGTGTGGCAGTGAACGCCCGTTATGAATTGAATAAACACATTATCTTGCAGGCCAAGTACGGAACTACCCATTATTTCAATCGGGATAAGATAAGTTCCGCTTTGGAGGAAATTGACGGCAGTACAAAGAGTGACCTTTATTTGCAGTTGAGACTGAAATTTTGAAAAACATTCTGTATTTTTGTACTGTTATCAACTGAAAAAAGAACTATGTCAACAGTCATTTATCCTTCTCCCATCTTCGGTCCGGTACATAGTCGTCGTTTGGGAGTGTCTTTAGGAATCAATCTTCTTCCTGAAGATGGTAAATTTTGTACCTTCGATTGCATTTATTGCGAATGTGGTTTTAATGAAGATCATCGTCCCCAAAAGAAACTGCCTACTCGCGAGCAGGTTCGTGAGGCTTTGGAAGCCCGTTTGATTGATATGCAGCAAAATGGTCCTAAACCGGATGTGCTGACTTTTGCCGGTAATGGCGAACCGACGGCTCATCCTCACTTTGCAGGAATTATAGAGGATACTTTGGCATTGCGTGATATATATTTTCCTCAGGCAAAAGTGAGTGTATTGAGTAATTCTACTTTTATTCACAAACCGGAGGTATTTGATGCATTGAATAAGATAGATAATAATATATTGAAGCTGGATACTATTGATACGGATTATATTCGATTGACAGACCGCCCGACCGGGCACTATGATGTACGGAAAATTATAAAAGGGATGAAAGCTTTCAAAGGTAATCTGATTATTCAGACCATGTTCATGAAAGGTAAATATCAAGGGCAGGATGTGGATAATACTTCAGATCGGTATGTGCTGCCCTGGCTGGAAACGGTGAAAGAGATTGCTCCCCGTCAGGTGATGATTTACACCATCGACCGTGAAACGCCCGATCATGATTTGGAAAAGGCTACTCATGAGGAATTGGACAGAATAGGAAAATTGATAAAGGATTCCGGCATTCCGGTATCGGTCTCGTATTGAGAAAAAAGTAAGTTGACTTCAAAGGGCAAGTAAGTTGACTTACTTTGCCGATGAAGTGAACTTACTTTGCTCATGAACATATCTTACTTTTTCAGGTCACTATTAAAACATATAATTTATTCCTGGATATTTTTCAAAGACTGGAGATACGTTGTTTCACATACTTGCAATTGAATGGATTTGAATAATAATGGAATATACTTCTATCCCTGATTATAATGATGGAAGCTTTAATCTTTATCAGAACGAACTGATGAACTTTTTCATCTTTCTGACCAAGGTACATCCAGCTTTTATTCTTGACAAGTCATTGAAAGCTTAATGCTGTCTGTTTGTCCTGTCCGCTTGCGATGAGCTTTGTGATATGAATAAATAACATCACTTTAGCCGATTTCCAGCTGAGAATTAATGAATTGTTAGTTCTTTTGCAGGATGCCCATACTTTTGTGAATATAGAACCGTTGTCGCTATATCCATTTTCTGTCCGCTATTTTAACGGGAATTTTTATTTATACTCCATTTTTTGGAACACATGATTCAGGATATGAATCAAAGGGGAGTTTCTTTGCTGGTTGTTGATATGCGGTATAATGGGGGAGGTAACAGCCTTTTAGGAAATATGCTGTTGGAGGCATTGAATATTCATTTATCTATTTCCATAAGCTATGGAAATACAACAAACACGAAGAAAGCACTTGGCTATATGGCAGGAAGGGCTTAGGGATGCGGATAAGGTCTTTTAATGATAAATCTGATTTCAAGATTTTAAAACACCAGTGAGGAGTATGGGGGCATTTTACACTTATTTACTGAAAAAAGGATATTGGCTTTCTATTCCTGTCCCTCATTAGCAGAATAGAATCAAAAAAGGAGAGCATTTATTTTAGTCCATAATGCTCTCCTTTCTTATTTTATTTTTCTATAATAGCCTTTGCTTTCTCCAAAGCCACATTGATATTAGGACAGATATTTTCTTTTCCCAGCAGTTCATTAAATCCTGATTTTTCAAGAATTTGATGCACTTTTTCATTCACTCCCGAGAGCACAATCTGAATATTTTCTTTCTTAGACATTTCGCATAGATTAGTCAGGTTGTGAATACCGGTAGAATCAATGAATGGTACTTTACGCATACGTACGATCCGTACTTTGGGACGGTCGCCCAGTTCGGACATGATTTCCTCAAACTTGGTAGCGATACCAAAGAAGTAGGGACCGTTGATTTCATATACTTCCACACCTTTGGGAACCATGAGATGTTCTTCGTGCACTTCCAGATCGGATTCATTATTGGGGTCGATTTCATTTTTGATAACCGATATTTCTGTTGTTTCCATGACACGTTTCATGAACAATACACAGGCAATGAGCAAACCCACTTCAATAGCTACGGTCAAATCGAAGATAACAGTCAAGAAGAAAGTGATCAACAATACGGTGACGTCTGATTTCGGATTCTTCAGCAACGCTTTGAAAGTACGCCAGCCGCTCATGTTATAGGAAACAATCACCAATACACCTGCCAGACAGGCCATCGGGATATATTGTGCCAGAGGCATCAGGAACAAGAGAATCAGCAACAGAATGACTGCATGAATGATACCTGCAACAGGTGATTTTCCACCGTTGTTGATATTGGTCATGGTACGTGCGATGGCTCCTGTAGCAGGAATACCGCCAAACAGCGGAGCGATAATATTGGCTGCGCCCTGGGCTATCAGTTCCGTGTTTGAATCGTGGCGGTCACCAATGACACCATCGGCTACGGCAGCAGACAACAGAGATTCTATGGCTCCCAGTACAGCAATGGTGATGGCAACCGGAAATAAATTCTTGATAGCTTCCCAATTTAATTCGGGCACTACTGCATCCGGCAGCTGTGACTGAATGGTAAAACGGTCGCCAATGGTGTCGATACAAGTGATTCCGCCATATGTTTTCATCAGGTACACGGCAATGGTTACTACAATGATGGCAATCAGTGAACCTGGAATCTTTTTTGAGAACCGGGGAGTCAGTGCGATAATCAGGACGCTGACTATGCTGACAATGGCGTTCCACCAATTAACAGTATCAAAATGACGGAAATACATCATCCATTTACCTATGAAGTCTCCCGGTATTTTTTCTCCTCCGAAGTTCAGTCCGAAGATATCGGCAATCTGTGTCGTAAAGATGGTAACGGCAATACCACTGGTAAATCCTACAATAATGGGATAAGGAATGAATTTGATAACAGCTCCCAGCTTGAATACACCTAATAAAATAAGGAGTACTCCTGCCATAAGAGTTGCTACTGTTAATCCGCTGATGCCGTATTCTTGGATGATTCCATAGATAATTACGATAAATGCTCCGGTAGGTCCGCCTATCTGTACTTTGCTTCCTCCTAATAAAGAGATGATAAATCCTGCTACAATAGCAGTGATGATGCCTTTTTCTGGGGAAACTCCCGAAGCGATACCAAATGCGATAGCCAGTGGAAGTGCAACAATACCTACGATAATTCCGGCCATGAGGTCGGCCATGAAGCTCTCTTTTGAATAATTCTGTAGGGTAGTGAAGAGCTTCGGTTTGAATTCAAATGCTTTCATTTGTCAACTACTTTATGCTATGATTTTAAACGAGTTGCAAAAGTAGATAAAATTAATGTATAAATTAAGGTATTATTCTATTTAAATTCGTATTTTTGTTATTCATAGGGTGTTTTGTTGATGGTAATGGTGCGTTGGGCGGTAGAATCATTTGTGATACTGGTTACATCTCCTCTCGTAGTGAAGTAAACGTAATTTCCTTTATCGTAAAAACGATATACCTTGCAACCGTCATGTTCAAACAGATAGCTGACAGTGTAAGTGGAGTTGTTTTCAGACTCTCCGATTTTTAACGGTATGGGCGCACATGAATTAAATCCTATTATAGTAAGGAGGGGAAAAGTGAATAATTTGATGATGTTTTTCATAATGGAAAATGTTAATGTTGTTGTGAACACAAATATAGGTGTTCTTGTTTATTTTATATAAAGTGAACGTTTAATTAAATATAAAAACGTAATTGTAATAAATACAATTTTGAAATAAAATATATATCTTTGTGTCATCAACAGATGATCAAATAATACTAACTAATAAAACTAACAATTATGGCTAAAAGCGTAAAAGGTACACAGACAGAGAAAAACTTGCTGAATTCATTTGCAGGTGAATCACAGGCTAGAATGCGTTATACTTACTTTGCAAGTACAGCAAAGAAGGAAGGTTATGAACAAATAGCAGCTATTTTTACAGAAACAGCTGATCAGGAAAAAGAACATGCAAAACGTATGTTTAAATGGTTGGAAGGCGGTATGGTAGAAATTACTGCCAGCTATCCTGCAGGTATCATTGGTACCACTATGGAAAATTTGAAAGCTGCCGCTGCCGGTGAAAATGAAGAATGGACTACTGATTACCCTCACTTTGCTGATGTGGCCGATCAGGAAGGTTTTCCTGCTATCGCTACTATGTATCGCAGAATCGCTGAAGCTGAAAAGGGGCATGAGGAAAGATATCTGGCTTTATTGAAGAATGTGGAAGAAGGCACAGTATTCAAGAAAGCGGAAGAAACTGTATGGCAGTGCCGTAACTGCGGTTACATTTATGTAGGTACGGAAGCTCCTGAAGTATGTCCTGCATGTCTGCATCCGCAAGCTTATTTCGAAGTGAAGAAGAATAATTATTGATTGAAATAAAACCACTCGTTCATCATGGATCCGGTTTCTCTGAAAAGGGGAAACCGGATTTTTTATTTTTAGGAAATGATTTTTGATTAGTTTTTATTCTTCTCTTTTCCCGTTTACAAATTCCCCCGGTTTCATGCCGAACTGTTTTTGGAAACATTTGGAGAAATAAGACGGATTATTGAATCCTACCATATAACAGATTTCATTGATGCGATATTTGTTTTCTGCCAGCAAGATCGCTGCTTTTTTCAAACGTACCACTTGAATCAGTTCATTAGGGGTGATATTGGCCAATGTTTTAATTTTGGCAAACAGACCCGAACGGCTGATACACAATTTTTCGGCCAGGAAATCTACGGATAATTCCGGATTGGAGAAATTCTCTTCTATGATTTCATTCATACGGGTAAGGAACTTGTCGTCCATAGAATTATTGGCAATGCTGTTCAGTGGAACCAACGGCATCTTCGAGAATTTCTGACGCAGTAGATTACGCAAGTCTACTAGATTCTTGATACATGCTTCCAAGTATTGCATGGAGAAAGGTTTCTCTATGTAGGCATCTGCACCACAATCCATACCTTCTATCTTGGAGTTGGTATCTGTCTTGGCCGTTAGCAGGATGAAGGGTATATGACTGGTAGCCTGGTTAGTCCTTATTGCTTTGCAGAATTCCACTCCGTCCATGCGTGGCATCATCCAGTCGCTTACAATGAGTGTCACTTCGTTTTCTTTCAGTTTATTCAGTGCTTCTATACCGTCTTCTGCGGTAAGTATGCTGTATTTATCAGTCAGACTACTCGAAAGGAAATTCAACATTTCCTCATTATCATCCACAATCAGCATGGTTGGTTTATGTTTGATAGGAGAACCGGAGAGGTCCTCTTGCAAGATTCCTTCGGGAATGGTTGGGTTGTTCAATAGTGATGTGCCCGTATCCTGTGGCAGGACTTGTACTTGTTCTACAGGCAGTGTTACGATAAAAGATGACCCTTTGTTCACTTCGGATTCCACTTCAATGCAGCCATTGTGTGATTCTACGATACTTTTGACAATGCTGAGGCCGATACCTGTTCCCGGCTTGTTATCCATAGCCTGATAGAACGGATGGAATATCTTCTTTTGTTCTTCTTTGCTGATCCCTATGCCGTTATCTGTCACTCGGATTATAAAAGTATGTTGTTCCGGCTGTACGATACAGGTAAGAGTAACTTCATCTTTTGTGTATTTACTGGCATTGGTCAACAGATTGCTGACTAGTTTGGTTACCGCCTCACTGTCTACTATAGCCGTGAAATCTGCTTCAGGATATTTTACAGTAAGCCGTGCTCCATGTTGGGCGATGAAAGGTTCGAAACGTTCACAAACCGCTTTGAGCAGTTGGTGGATATTTTGGGAAGCAAACTTCATTTTCATTCCTTCCTGTTCCACCTTCCGGAAATCCAGCAATTGGTTTACCAGGAACAGCAGACGCTGGCTGTTACGGTCAATAATATTCAGATCGTCGCGTACTGTAGAAGGAAGGGACACGGGAGATTTCATTATTTTCTCCAAAGGTCCTATGATAAGGGATACCGGTGTGCGTATTTCGTGGGCTATCATGGTGAAGAACTTGATTTTGGCTTCGTGTACTTCTTTTTCCTTGTTGGCGTTCAGTTTGTTTATTTCAGCCGTATGTTTCTTCTCTGTCCGTTTGATGATGAAGCGGATGACGAATCCGAAAGCTATGCAAACCAATACAAAATAGAGCAGTTTGGAAGCGGTGGACCAATAGAAAGGAGGGTGGATGGTGATTTTCAGACTGGTTCCTTTTTCATTCCATATTCCGTCATTATTGGTCGCCTTTACTTTGAAAAGATAGGTTCCTGCGGGCAAATTGGTGTAAGTGGCCTTATTCTGGGAGCCTACATAGTTCCAGTCTTTGTCAAATCCTTCCAGTTTATAGGCGTATTTGTTTTTATTGGGGGTGCAATAGCTTAAAGAGGCATAAAGCAAGCTGAATGCATTTTCTTTATAGGATAGCTCCAGTTCTTCCAACTGGTTGAGAGATTTTGGAAGCAGTTTGTTTCCAGTTTGGATTTCCTTATTATCTATTTCCAGTTCTGTAATGATTACTGGAGGAAGCATCACATTTGTCTTAATCTGATGGGGGTAGAAAGCATTGAATCCGTTTACTGAGCCGATATAGATTTTTCCATCCGATGCTTTTAAGGCAGCATTAGGTAGGAATTGTTCACTTTGCAGTCCGTCGCTTTTAGTAAATACTCGGCAACCTTCTCCAGGGGTGTAGCGCACTAGCCCTTTGGTGGTGGTGAGCCACAATATGCGTTGGTCTTCGATGATGCTGCATATATTGTGACTGGGAATTTCAAGAGGTAAAGTTTCGAATGCATCTTCTTCCGCATTGTATTTGCAGAGCCCGTTCATGGTTCCCACCCACATCTCTCCGTTTGTGTCAATCAGTACGCAGTTCACTTGGTTGTTTGCCAGTGAGTTCGGATTTTTATGGTCATGTATATAGTTCTTCCATATCTGTTTTTCTGGATGGTATTTAAATAATCCCTTGCCTTGGGTGGAGAACCAGAGATTTCCTTTGGTATCCTGGTCAATGTCAATGGTCAGTGCGTCCAAGTCTTTAATTCGGGTGAAATTATCTTTTTCCCGGTTATATAGATTTACTCCGGACATGGAGGTGACCCATATTCTCTCTTTTCTGTCTTTGAATATGGCATAAGAACTGGTTCCGTCCAGTGAGGCGGGATTATCCTGATAGGCAGAATATGTTTTAAAAGTTCCCGTTTGCAGATTTAATACGTTTACCCCTCCAGTATAAGTACCGATCCATAAATTATCATCGTCCATACAAAGTGCATGTACATTGTGATAGGACAGACTGTTTTTTCCCTCCAAGGGCAAATAATGGGAAAATTTTCTATTTTTGGGAGAAAAGCGGTTTAACCCTCCGTCATCCGAAGCGATCCACACATCTCCGTTAGAGTCTTCGCAGAACCGTCCGATGACTGTTCCGTTAACAGAATTGGAGAAACGTGAGTGGACAAAACTTTCGAATTGTCCAGTATTGGGTGAAATATAATTTACTCCTCCATAGTAAGTTCCGATCCATATTCCACCTTCATGATCTTTTATAATAGGATAAACAAAACAGTTGGACAATGAATGTGGGTTTGTTTCATCTTCTGTAAACAATTGATATTCCTCTGTAATGGTATTGAATAACAGAAGCCCGTCATCCGAGCCTATGAGTAGCTGGTGAGGGGCATATTCCATGATAGAATGAATATGGGTGGCACCTTTTCCGTCTGTGGGATGCAGATAAGTAGTGGCCTTTCCGCTGTATTTATCGATTTTTTGCAAACCACACTCCCAGGTTCCTAACCACAGTGTATGTTCCGAGTCTTCCAACATGACCAATGCGTTTGAGTCATGCTTTCCGCTTTCATAGGAGAGCGGAAAAGTCTCGAATTTATTTTCTGCTTTATTCAGTTTGAAAAGACCTGAGTTTCCCCAATTGGTAATGGCCCATATTTGGTTTTCACTATCCACCAGTACACTTGCCATTAAACCATTTTCGTTTTTAAATTCGTATTGCTCCAAGTGGTTGGTGATAGTGTTGTATTTGAATATTCCTTGTCCTACCGTAGTGAACCATAGGTTTTTGTCTTTATCTTCGACAATATGGTTCGTATTTGTTTCAATATGGATATTTTTGGGAGGTGGCCAGTACAAAAGGCATTATATCTTCTGTTTCGTAATCATAGATATATATGCCTTCGTCTGTACCTATCCATATTTTGTTGAGGGTGCTGTATAAAGATGAAATAGCTTCATTAGCTCCCCTATCTTTCAGCCTATAGAGTTTTACAGTAGTGCCGTCATAGCGGTTCAGTCCTTCATCCGTTCCTATCCATAGGAAACCGTATTTATCTTGCATTAAAGCACGTACCGAATTGGATGATAGTCCGTCTTCTACAGAAAAATGACGGAAACAGAGGTCATTGGACGCTGCAAACAGAATCATCGGCATCAGTAAGTTCAATAGCAATAGGACTAGTCTTTTCATAGTATTTTCTTCTTATTTTCTAAATCTTATGCAAGATTACTATTTTTCTGAGAAAGAAAAGAGAAAATTCGAAGAAAAAGTGAGGATTCCAGATGAATCTTTCAATAGACCTTTTCAGACATTCTCTAAAAGCTAGCTTATCATAATCCTGCTGCAGATTTTAAGCGGCTGATAGCTGTTTCTATCATATCATGTGTGCCACTGCCGTCTGCTACGTATTTTATGACCATTTCAGTGAATGCAACAGCGTCTTTTAATGTCGGATCTGTAGAATCGTCTATGGTGCCTACGCGCCTTAATAGAGCAGATAAAGGTCTTAAATCTTCCATTTCGGGTAAGTTACCCGGTCTCATTGTATTGATGACGGTATTCAAACTAGCTACTATGGCATTGACTTCTCCTTGGGAGTAGTTTTTATCCTTATTAAAATATACATTTTGGGCATGTTCCAATGTACGTTTCAAACGGGTAAACCCGAAATGAGCCCAAGGAGCAAATTCAGGAATCTTGACTGCGAGAGCATTCCATTTTTCTTGGTTTGTTTGGCGTTCCATAGCTATATTAAGTAACTCCTTTAATTCTGTTTTATCTACATTATTTGCCAGTACCAAAGAAGCGGTGGCATCTTGTAGTGATAAAGTTTGTTTGTCAATAACGGTTTGTAAATCAATGTTATCCATTACTTCATGGGCGCTTTCAAGAGTAGCTTGCAATGTTTTAAAACTATCAGTAGTATAAAGGTCCGGATTACATTTTTTAGCTATATGGATACTGGCTTCAAGATTGCTCTTATCTAATCGGGAGGCGACTAATGATTCTATGGCCTTGTCAATATTGTCTACACAAGTAGAAATGGTAGTTTCTGTCAGAGGAGATATTTTCATTAGTTTCTCTCCCTCTTGTATAGCGGTTGTTAGTTTGGCGAAACTTGCTTTTGTGTAATGGCTTTTACTAAATGCCGTAGTTTCTCGTAATTTTGCCGACAGAGCCATTTTCAGTTCTACAGTAGGATCTTTAATATGATTGATGCGGAAGTAATGAGTTGTATGGTCATGGCGATAATAATCTGGTTGGAAAGTTCGTCCACCTTGCATCAGTGTATATAAATTTCCTGTAGTACCGGTTTGCGGACCGTTAGGTTCAACAACGGTAATACTGGCAAGACGTGAGTCTATATTGAGTGTTGCTTCCGTCCAATTAGTGATATCGGTAGCTGTCATGGCAAACGGTCCATGCATTAATGTACCTACCCAAGCCGTTTCAAGTTGGTGTCCGTCTTTACTTGCTATTTCAGCCGGTAGCTTGTCGGGACCATAGTCTATATGTTTGGTGAATGGCATTGTAATTTCTACTATATCATTTTCTTTCCATTGCCGGGTAGGTATTACCGCGTATGAACAAGGTTGATAATGAGTGGCAATAGAGATTCCATTTAGTTTTACATCAAAGCCGTCGGTGGCCCAATAAGGTACTCGCAGTTTCATGGCAAATCGGGCTTCTCCGGCAGTAACTTTAATTGTGGAGCTTTTTGCTGGCCACAAACATTCCTGTTGTAAAGTGATATTTTTCTCTTCCCAATGGAGTGTGGTAGGCATATAAAGGGCTACCCACAATGTATTGTCCGAAACAAAGTAGGTTGCTTCCTGATATTTTACATGATTTTCAGATCCCGTACCTCCGCAGCAGGTAGATTGCGGAGTTTCGTTGCCCCATGGTTTCGATGCATTTAGTCCTACGGCATATTGATAAGTAGTCTGATAGTGTTCAGGGTGTAATGAGCCGATTATTTGGTTGTAAAGTGTCCGTTCGTAATAATCCATGTAACGGGCATCGTCCGGATTAAAACAGTTGAGGTCTTTTGTTAATTTTAGCAAGTTATATGCACAACAAGTTTCATTGATATGTGGATTTGAGTGACTCTCTCCTTCAGATACGCCATTCATGGCCATACTTACTATTTGGGTATAGGGCTGTCTGAACATTTCGCCATTACCCACACCGCCGGTAGAATAACGATAACGTCCTTGTATTAAATTCCAGAAATTATGGGATACATGATAATAAAATGTATCATTGTTACTTAAATAACTTCTCAGTGCACCGATGATCATAGGGATATGCTGATTGGCGTGTCTGTTACGTATATCATCAATATTCTTTGAAAGCGGTTCGTAAAAGGCCGGACTATCAAAACAATTGGATGCTTCTATCAGACGCGCCTTCTCTTCAGGGGCGCTGACCATTTCTGAAAGACGTGCTAAAGATTCTCCCATACCTCCCACTTCACCTGCAATGTACATGTTCCACATTTCATAACGATTGCCGGGATGTGTCCTGCGTTCTTCTTGTGTTCCGTCTTTTTTTACATAAGTGCGGTAGTGCATTCTATTCCATACCCACAGACCCATATCTTTGGCTATGAGCAATGCTTTGTCGGCAATGCTTTTATCATCCATATAAGTTGCAATATCTATCAGACCCGCTAACTGTTTGTGAATGGAGTAATAGGGAGCCCATACCCAGTCCGAATTGTTATATGCACGATACATCTCTATCAGTGCGGGATGGTGCGGGGGGATCGCATTTAGATAACCATAGCCATAAGTAGCCCATTTTGTTTTATGTTCATCAAAAGCTTCCCATGTACCTTTCATCTTTTTCAATTCTTCTTCAGGGGCAAAATCACGGGCTTCGAGATACCTTCCTAATTCTTCGCTCCATACGAATGTACGCTCCTGACATTCGCGCAGTTCATTCACCATTCGGGTGATGTTACGGCGTAAAATTTCTTTATGCGAAGGATTTGTTGCAGCGGCATAGGCAAGGGCCAGTGCGGACATATAGTGTCCGGAACCATGTCCTTTTAATTTAGTTTCAGGTGAGTCCCATCCGTCAGACCGGGTATATCCTTCGGTACTCAGTCCATAAGTGTCGCGATAATTATATAGCTGTTGGCTTACATCCCAACTGATAATCTCTTTAATGGCAAGATCACGATTGGAGGTCAGGCGATTGTTGCCGTTAATCTTTACATTGTTTAAGGGGATAGTATGGGCTATTAGCTTGGGGGAAATTGTATTTTTAGTGTCTACCACCTCTATTTTAGCAGTGATAGGATATCCGTTTTCTGTAGTATCGTCTCCTATAATGAATCCGTTTATTGTGTATTGGCTTCCAATGGGATAAACTTTATCGTCAGCCTCTGATTGTTCTGTGGATAAAGCGGAATTGGACCATTTAGTTTGACGGTATTCACCTTGTCCGTCTGAATAAGTCACCCATACTTGATAAGGTAATTGAGGAACAGTTCCCACAGGACAATAGATCACGATGGGTTGTACAGAAGTTATGCTTCGTACTTCGATAACATTTGTCTGTAAGATGGATGTTGCTGTTTTATTAGGATTTAGTGTATACGCCTCAATGGGTATTGTTGTCAATAGGGATAATCCTGTAAAGAGAGTAAAAGATAAATATCTGTTCATTTCCATGAGCATATTTTAAGTAATGATTTTATAAGAGATGGGAATATAAAGCCCGGTTCTAATAACTTAAACCGGGCTGGAAAATAAATATTTGTTTAAATAATTAGCAACTATTGAGAAGAAAGAAGGTTGCTTTCTATCACATTATTTCTTATTTACCGGCATAGCCTGGATTTTGCTGTAAATTAGGGTTTGTATTAAGATGATCTAAATGAATCGGGAACAGGATAGAGTTGCCATTCAAGTCATTGGCAGTCGGAGTATGATTAAACCAACTTTTCTTCTGATAGGTTCCGAAGCGAATCATATCCGTACGTCGACGGGCCTCGGCTGCAAATTCCCATCCCCATTCATCATAAAGTCCGCCTAATTCTACGACTTCTGTATTACCCGCATCATCAATCTGACCTTTTTCGTCAAGCGTACCATAGTTAATGTGTGTATCGCCTTTTAACCAAGCTGCATCAACCGTTGCTTTTTCCGGATGAGCCGATTCACGGAATGCACGCTCACGGATCTGTGATACGATATGGGCTGCTTCGGTTTCGTTTTGTCCTAAGCGGAGCAGACATTCTGCTTTCATCAGCAATACTTCAGTATAACGGAAATAAGGGAAGTCGTTGCTTAGAAGGCTTTTAGCTCCTACCTTAATTTCGTATTTTCCTACCCGATAACCGTCATCTGTGTCTGTTTTGTAAATACTGGGTAGCTTATTGGGGAAAGTGGTGATCAGTACTCCGTCCGGGCTGTACTGGTCACCTTGCAGCCATGTATATTTTAACCGCATATCATCAGGATCATAGCTGTTAATGAACTGAGGGTTTGCTGCTGAACCTCCCCATGGGGTGGTTTGCATATTGAAGACCTTACGACTGTTTGAAGATAGAAATTTCATGTGGGCTCCAAAAACAGGACCATTGTTGTCCCCTTCATTATAAACTTCATCATAAGGAATGGCAAAGATCGTTTCCACACATCCGGAGTTTTCTGTTTTGAAGATATCTGTGTAGTTTGTTTCTAAACTAAACAAACCGCTGTTAATGATATCGTTACATTGTTCCAGACATTCGTTCCACATTGGAGTTCCTGTATAGACCCCAGCATTCAGATACATACGTGCCATCAAGCATTTGGCCCCCCATTGAGTGAGTCTGCCATAAGTGGATTTATTGACTTCAGTAGGCAAATTGGGCATTACTTCTTTCAGTTCATTGATAATGAAGTCAAAAACTTGTTTACGAGTAGATTGAACCGGAACCTCTTCACTGAAACTGGTTTGTATAGGAATATTTCCATGTGTATCGCAAAGAATGGAGTACCAAAGCGCACGTACTCCTTTTACCTCAGCTACGACTTTAGGTTTACTTTCTTCTGTGAAAAAACCTTCATCGGCACGTTTTAATATTTTATTGGCATTGGCGATGCCTTTATAGCAATAGTCCCAAATACTTTGGGGCTGTCCTTGCTGGTTGTCCCAAGTGTGTTTGTGCATTTGCTTGTAAGTACCTCCGTCATCCCAGCCGTTAGGGCGGGTAGGTGTGACAATTACATCGCCCGATTCTTCCTGTAGGTCAAACAAGCCATACCAGTCCATCACAAAGCGTAATTGTGAATAGGTGGTAGCCAACAAGGCTATCTCATCGGCTTCGGTTGGTACATAGTCTTCTTCAATGATTTCAGAATAAGGCTCCTCATCCAAATTAAAGCAACTGCTTATACTGAGCATGGCAGATGCACAGAGTGCATAAACACCATATTTAAATAGTTTCATAACTGTTCTTTTTTGTTTAATTAGATTTAGAATGTAAGATTAACTCCAAAAGTATAAGTGCGATTGGTAGGATACTTGTCGCGATTGTCAGTACCGGCATCCAATAATCCATAGGTGTTGCTGCTCAATGGTACTTCCGGATCCATACCCTTGTAACCGGTAATGGTAGCTAGATTCAATACTGAAGCATAGATACGTAGGTTTTTGATGATATGCTGTTTGGATAGTTTGAAGGTATACCCCAAAGTCACATTGTCAATTTTCCAGTAATCACCGTCCTCTACGTAATAGCTGACATAGCGTTGGTCATCTTTCAATTGGGTTTTGCCATATACTTTGTCAAAAGCAGAATTCAGGCGGTTGTACTGGATTTCAGGTTTTGCATTTTCATAATACATACGTTGGTAATTCAAAATCTGGAAGCCGAAAGCACCACGCATATTTATACTTAAATCGAAATTAAAGAAATTGAAGGTATTGTTCCAGTTCAGATAATGTTTAGGAATACCATTACCTAATACTTGCCAGTCAGTGGCATCGGTTTCCTCAGCTAAAACATGTTCACCTTTTTTGTTTTCTACCAACCATAGTCCGTCATCTGTAATATCAACCGATTTCAAACCATAGAAAGTACCTATAGGCTTGCCTACTTGGACGATATGGGTAGTGGTTTGAATGGGTTCTCCGGTATACCCTGTATAGAAATAATCTTGGTCCATCGAGAATTTCTCGCTGGATAGTGCAACGACCTTGTTTGAATTAGTAGAATAGGATACATTGGTATTCCAAGTGAATTTTTCTGTCTGGATAGGCGTAGCACGAATTAGAATTTCAAGTCCTTTATTTTCCATTTCCGATGCATTGGCTAGCATGGTTGGATACATATAAGGCGGAACAGGAACCTCGTAGTCCCAAAGAGCATCTTTTGTTCTACGTATATAGTAGTCAACGGTTCCACCCAATCGTCCTCCTAGGACATCCCAATCCAGACCTACATTGAATTCGTGTTTCTTTTCCCAACGCAGGTCAGCGTTGTTGTTACGGATTGTTTCCAATGCTTTGACCCATGTCCCATTGTACAGGAAAGCGCCATTATAATTCAAACTTGAGAGTGATGTGTACGGGTCGGCTACATTGATTCCGGTCACACCGTATCCCACGCGAAGTTTCAGGTTATCCATCCAATTCACATTTTTCATAAAATTCTCTCTGTTAATTCTCCATCCTAAAGAGATGCCGGGGAAATTACCCCACTTATGATCTTTACCGAACTTGGAAGAGCCTTCATGACGCAAAGAAGCCATCAATAAGTAGCGGTCATTGAAATTGTAACTGACACGGGTGAATAATCCGATTAATTTATCAGAATTTTTATAACTGGTCATGGAAGCTTCACCACGTTTCAAGGCCATACCTGCTTCCATTTTGTTGTAAGAATAAGCATCGGTAGGAAAATCGTAGTTGGACATGGACAGGTTAGAGTTGGTGTTGTCTTCATAGTTATAACCTATCAATACACTGACATTGTGCTTGCCGAATGCTTTCTGAAAGTTGGCCGTCAATTCTATCAGATTATTATCAAAATCAGAATCATAACGATATGCATAGCCGTTACGGCCACTCTTGGTTGTAGATACATGTTTCTTGGTTTGGTAATATCCATCGGTAGAAGTCGTACTCCGGCGGGCATACATGGCTTTCAAGGTCAAAGATTCAATAGGGCGGAAAGTCAGGCTACCATTGAAACGGATGTTTTTACGTTTCATTTCACCAATTGTTTCGCGGATATAACTTACAGGATTATCATAAAAATACAAGTCGCGCTCAAACCAGTCACCGTTCTCATCTTTTACAGGTTCTGTAGGATTGTGAATCAAAGCCTGTCGATAAGCGTATGTATTCCAACTGCGAGGCATGGTATGTTGGCTGACGAATGTACTGACATTGGCTGTCAATTTATTGTCATACATAGAGTGAGTGATGTCCATACGACCGTTTATAGCTTCAAAGTCAGTCTTTATAAAAGTACCTTGCCGGTTGGTATAGTTGATGGAGGCTGTATAATTGGTATTTTTACTACCACCTCTTAAGGATAAGTTGTGTGAATGAGAAACAGCTGTGCGGGTCAGTTCACCCAGCCAATCGGTATTGGCTCCGAAATCTTTCAAGTTAGCTCCGTTGAAAGTATATCCTTCATTCCATTTCTGACGAAGGTCATCAGCATCCATGAAATCAGGTCTGTTTAAAATGTTTGATACAGAAACATATCCATTATAATCAATGGTGGGAGCCATTTCTTTACGACTTTGTTTGGTTGTAATAATAATTACGCCATTTGTACCACGTGTACCATAAATGGCAGTAGCCGAACCGTCTTTTAATACATCGATGGACTCAACATCTTCAGGGGCTACTGTATTCAGACTTCCTGGCACTCCGTCAACTAATACTAATGGTGAAGTTCCACCTTTTAAAGATGAAATACCACGTAGCATAATTTGTGTGTTGCCGGTAGGATCTCCTGAAGGTAAAGAAATATTCAGCCCTGCTACCTTACCTTGTATCAGCTGGCCTGCATCGGTTACCGCCCCCTTCACAAAACTTTCTGATTTTACACTTGAAATAGCACTGGTCACATCACCCTTTCGCTGCGTACCATAACCGATCACAACCACTTCATCCATCAGTTCGGAATCGTCTTGCATAGTAATATCTTTCTTACCACCATTTCCGACTGGAATTTCCTGGGTCTTATAGCCAATATAAGATATTGTCAAAACGGACTGGGCACTTTTTACCTTCAGCGTATATTTACCGTCAAAATCGGTAATGGTACCGTTGGTCGTTCCTTTTTCCATGATATTGGCACCAATGATAGGCTCCCCTTTCCTGTCTTTCACCACACCGCTTACGGTTACAGTTTGCTGTTGTACCATTTCGGTTCTCATAGATTCTGTTGTTTCCGGTGTTGCCCATACACTACTGACTCCTGCACCCGCAGTAAGGAAAAGACAGGTGGTAGCCTTTAGCAATGCTTTGCTGAACAAGGCCCGGTTCTCATGTGTTTTCATCATACAGTTTTATTTATAAGGTTTATATGTTCATTCAGTTTACTTTCCATTCAATCACCCCTCCCGAAGCTCCTTTCTGCAATTGTGCTGCAATTTTAAGCCCCTTTGTTTTGACAGGTTTGAAATCCAAACTATTATAGCAATCTTTTTTTACAGTATATTCAGTCAACGCCTCTACCTCTTTCCAACTTTCGCCTTCTTTATAATATAATTTCCAGCTTTCCGGCACACGGAAATCCCCGTCATAATGGTCAAAATCCAACCAATACACTTGTACGTTCGATACGGTATAAGGCTGGTCGAATTCATAAGCCAGTGTTTCGACAGTACCGTTCTTCAGCCACCAATAGTGGTAAGGTTTCGAGATATCCGATGAGCGTTTAGGTTCCCATTGGTCATTTACCCCCCATGCCCATGTTTCCACCGAAGCCGATTCGGGAGCATCTTTCTGTATAGGAGCCTGTATCATCAGAGTACGTGCTTTGCTGGCAATAGTAGCTTCCGGAGTGGGGCGGGCATACTCGGCCGCTTCGGGAATCCATACAGCCATCTGGTCGGCACCGCGGTTGTTCCATGTAGAATAAGGAATTGCTTTGAAGGGAACATCTTTTACCTTACCATTCCTGTCAATTTCTTTAGCTGTACCGCTCAGCACCATTACGCCATTCAACAAACCGGCATCGTAAGAAGCCTCCATCGGAGTACCGTCGGGGATGAATTTGTTGAATACAGTACTGTCGGCTTGGTCTTGTCCTTCCAGACAGAACATAATAGGACCCCGTTCTATAGCCAGTTTGCCACGGTCATCCTCTACTTGGTCATTTGCTTTCACACGACGTACCTCCATAGGAAGATTGATTTCAACCACATCACCCGCTTTCCAGTTGCGTACAAGGGTGGCATAACCATCATATTGCTTCGCATTGACTTTGGAACCGTTCACAGAAATGCTGTAAGCCTGAGCCTTGTCTGTAAATGAGTAGAGATCTGTGGGTACGGGAGCGTCTTGCGCCCATCCGGGGATACGCACACGCAAAGCAAACTCCTGTTCTTTTTCGGGAGTGACGGCAATACTTATCTTTCCGTCCCACGGATAGCCTGTAGTTTGTTCCACATTTATTTTATTACTTTCCGTTTCAATATCCGCCTTGCTTTGGATAAAGAGATTGACATACACATCATTGCCTTGAGTGGCATACATATAATAAGGTACGGAAGCCATGAAACGGGTTATGTTGCCCGGACAGCAGGCACATCCGAACCAGTGCTGGCGCTCATGCTGCCCCATGGATTCCAACGGATTGTCATAGAAGAACTTGTCACCGCTGAGTGATACGCCCGAAATGACTCCGTTATACAACGCACGTTCCAGCACATCCGCATATTTGGCATCTCCCGTAGCGAGAAACATACGATGATTCCAATACACATTGGCTATAGAGGCGCAGGTTTCGCAATAGGCTGTGTGATTATTCAGTTCATAGTTCGGACCGAATCCTTCACCTTGTGGGCGGGAACCGATTCCGCCTGTGATAAAGAGTTTTTTGCCGGCCATATTTTCCCAAATACGGGTTAAGGCATTGAAATAGGCGGTATCATGAGTCAAAGCGGCTACATCTGCCACTCCGGAGTAGAGATATCCGGCACGGACGGCATGACCTACTATCTCGTCTTGTTGCAGGATGGGCTTGTGATCCTGACTGTATTCGCTCAGTTTATGTCCGTCTGTTCCTCTGCCGGTTTCTTCTACAAAATACTTGGCCGTCTGCAAATATTTCTCATCGCCTGTCACCTTATATAGTTTGACAAGAGCCATCTCGGCGATAGGATGACCGCTGGGACGATGGATCTGCCCTTCGCCGGGTCCGAAGACCTGACATACCAGATCGGCATTTTTGATAGCCACATCCAATAATGTACGTTTTCCGGTGGCGCGATAATGAGCAACGGCGGCTTCGTACAAATGGCCGCTGTTATAAAGTTCGTGGCTGTTGATTTTTTCCCAGCGGCGCGTGCCCCACCAACCGGATAAACGGGTACATTGATTGGTTACACAAGTAGTAAGATAACCATCCGGTTCCTGTGCGGCAGCTATGATATGGATTACACTGTCCAGATAATGATCCAGTTTCCCGTCATATTTTACGGCCAGCGAGTAGGAAGCTCCTTCTATAATTTTATAGGGATCGGTATCGTCGAAAGAAAAGTCACCGCGATGCTCGCCTTTCATCAGACCACCCGCAATGGCAAAGTTATCGAATCGGCCGTTCTTTTCACATTCTTTGAAAGCGGATGGGATGGAAACGGTGCGGTTGGTTTCAATCCGCGGTGACCAGAAATTATCATCTAAATGAACTTGGGTGAAAGGAACTTCTTTGATAGGAGCATCAGGTTGTGTATAAGGTGTGCTACATGCGCATACACTTATTATAGCAATGCTGCTCCATACTATTTGCAATTTGTTTTTCATACTATATCTGTGTTTTTTATTTCAGTATCAACTATGTCAACAGATGCAAAGTAAGTGAACAAACCATTAAGTAGATAAAAGAAAAATCTATTATACTGCGAAAATCGTCTTAAAGATGATCAATCCATTTTCAACATAATGATATTGATTATCAGTATTTTATACTATTGTTATAGACAATTTTTTCATTCTATTGGACAATCGTTTTATCTTATAAAGACAAGGATTAAGCAGATTTGTCTGTTTTTTGAGCTTGAATAGTTGGAGATACTTAATTCTTCTTAGAAAACCTCAATAAGATCCGGTGAAACTTTCCTTCTCTGATAATATAAATTAGATTGGCGTTCCTTATTCAATAAAAAACTTAATGATGCAGCTATGATATATGCGTATATTCGGGTTTCAACTGATAAACAGACTGTAGAGAACCAGCGGTTCGAGATAAATCGTTTTGCCAAACAGAGGGATTTCCAAATTGATGTGTGGGTGGAAGAAACGGTTTCAGGAACACGGTCAGCCAAAGACAGAAAGCTTGGCGTACTATTGAAAAGAATAAAGAAAGGGGATACATTGATTGTGTCGGAGATCTCTCGTTTGGGAAGAAGATTGATGGAAGTAATGAGTATACTGAATGCATGTATGTTGAAAAATGTCATCCTGCTCACGGTGAAAGAGAAATATGAGCTGGGAAATAATATACAATCTCAAATATTGGCATTCGCTTTTTCCCTTTCCGCACAAATAGAACGCGACTTGATTTCCCAACGTACCCGTGAGGGACTTGCACGCAGAATCGCCTCCGGACAAAAGTTGGGACGTCCCATGGGAGGACATAACTCGAAATATAAACTTACGGGAAAAGAAGAAAAAATTAAGGCTATGCTGGAGGCGGGAACCAGTAAGGCGGAGATGGCGAGGAAATTGAAAGTGAGCAGGAATACATTGGCAGCTTTCCTTAACAGAAACAGGACAGGGATTCCTTCGAACTGATAAAAGTGATATGTCTGTTATTCGTAATAAGAAGAAACAAAGCCTCTGATAGATTATTCTTACTTAAATTTCGGTTTTAGCATAAGGATATACATAAAGCACAAAAACGCTCTGTCACAGTAAAATGCACATTACTAATCACTTCCGGTGTAAAAGTCTCTCAAATCCCCTTCAATTGGTATGTCGGTGGGGAAACAAATCCGTTTTTGGGAATGCTCGCATTCGGGAATACCAGCGGACAAGATGTAGAGTCAGCCCCTCACTGCCTCCCGGCTACTCGTGGGCATCATAGTTCATATCTGACAGGATACTGTTTGTTTCGGCTATTGAACCTTGTTGCGTATGTAATAAGAACCTGTTTCTATCGTATCTTCACTCCGTTCCGTTTGATATTCCACCTAAGTGAAGCAACTATTCCACCCTAGTGAAAATGGCTGTTCACTAAAGTGAAATCGCCTCTTCACCTAGGCGAAGCAACGAACGCAGCCAGACAAAATATGCCACAGCTATGCTCTCTTGCAAGGAAGCGACCACAGCTATGGCACAGGAATTAAAACAACCTGTATACGTCAAGCCGAATTTGACAGCGGAGAATGGCAAACCGTTTCAAGGGGACTTAGAATCTATTTACACAGTATGTCGTTGATTTACAGTAATATACTGTGTATGATTTGGAATGGTAATGTGCTGATGCAGAAGAAACTGATACGAAAAATCATCGAAAAAATGGCATCTTATCTTTGTAATTACAAATGAACAATTTTGTACTTTCGATGAAAACGTGGATAGAACGGACGAATGAATGCTTCCATTGTAAGGGCAGACACTGCCTCTTATCGATTACAATTCTTCGCAAACAACCATTTCCATGCCTCGGTATACAACAATGATTTTATGTAGCATGGTAGGACTTATCGCTTTCTGCACAGACTCGCTCGAAGCGTAGCGTTCAGCTTGTTCAATGGCTTGTCGCCTTAATTGTTCTATCCGTTCGCTACTGTCTTTTCCTTTGGCATATTTCAGTTCGATGATGTAGGAGTGGCTCATGTCTTTGTAAATATCCAATAACGGATGCAAGAACAGGTTGACGTATCCTTCCTGACTGTCTTTCTCGGACACAGGACGATAGAAAGGATTTTGTGCGGTCATGGCAAGAGTAAAACCATGAACAAAATATTCACCTTTCTGCTTGTCCCGTTGCGAGGCATAACGGTGCAGGCATCCGGCAATGTATTCAAAATAAGGTTTCCATTTGCCATCATAAGCCAGCCCTGAGGCAAGCTTCCTCTTTTCATAACTGTCGAAAGTCAAGTCGTTTTCATGATAAGTATCCAGAATGTAGGCAAAGAGTTGTTCACATACCACCTGGTTAGGGATGGTGAGTTTGGTTTCTCCTTTATGCATTCCGCTGATGGCCAGCATTCCGAAGTAGAAAAGCAATCAGTTCTATCAACTCGTCTACCGAATGATTGAATGGGCATGTTGTGGAGTAATACTCCAGCATATCCCGTACATCTTTTTCTGTGAATCCTGTCATTTCATTGAATTGTGGATTCAGCGTGTAATTGGTGCCGATGTTGAATCCGCTGGTCAGGTCGTTCATGGATAGATAATAAGATAAGAATTGCGTTCGGGAGTGGGGTGTTGTCCATGGTAGTTTTATCCGTTTACGATAAAACAATACCGGGTGACTCATATTAACATCTTCACATGCCAAGCTTAAAATAAAATATGCAGTAATATATGTGTATAATTATTTTCTTCTTCTTCCTGTCAAAACAAAGGGGCTTAAAATTGCAGCACAATTGCAGAAAGGAGCTTCGGGAGGGGTGATTGAATGGAAAGTGAACTGAATGAACATATAAACCTTTTAAATAAAACTGTATGATGAAAACACATGACAATCGGGTCTTGTTCAGCAAAGCATTGCTAAAGGCCGCAACCTGTCTTTTCCTTACTGCGGGTGCAGGGATGAGCCCTGTATTTGCACTGCCGGGAACAGCAGAGTCTATGAAAATGGAAATTACACAGCAAACTGTAACAGTAAGCGGTGTGGTGAAAGACAAGAAAGGGGAACCTATCATTGGTGCCAATATCATGGAAAAAGGAACGACCAACGGTACCATTACCGATTTTGACGGTAAATATACGCTGAAGGTAAAAAGTGCCCAGTCCGTTTTGACAATATCTTATATTGGCTATAAGACCCAGGAAATTCCAGTCGGAAATGGTGGTAAGAAAGATATTACTATGCAAGACGATTCCGAACTGATGGATGAAGTGGTTGTGATCGGTTATGGTACGCAGCGAAAGGGTGATGTGACCAGTGCGGTGGCTTCTGTGAAGGCCGAAGACTTTACGGCAGGTAAGATTGGAGATGCAGCCGAACTGATTAAAGGTAAAGTGGCGGGATTGACCATTGCGAAAGGCTCCGGTGATCCGAATGCGGAATCTACAATTCGTTTGCGTGGTGTGATTTCATTGCAGGGAGGCTCTACTCCATTGGTATTGGTGGACGGAATAGAAGGTGGTTTAGGAACGGTTTCCCCCGAAAACATAGCTTCTATTGATGTGTTGAAGGATGCTTCTGCGGCAGCTATTTATGGTACACGAGGTGCTAATGGCGTTATTTTGATTACTACAAAAAACGGCCAGCGCGAGTCGCGTACGGCTGCCAATTATTCCGGGTATATGTCTCTTTCCAAGTTTGGCAAGACGCTTGATTTCTATGGAGCAGAGGAAATCCGTCAGGGATTGACAAACTATGCTGATAAAGGGTATGATACGGATTGGTTGGATGCGGTATCCCGTACTGCATTTACTCATAACCATAATTTTAATATTTCCGGAGGATCAAAAAATACCACTTATTCTGCGGATTTTACGTATCGCAAAGAGGAAGGTGTGTTGCTTGAGACCTATAATGAAGAGATGAGAATGAGGTTTGATGTTTCTCACTGGATGTTAAATGATATGTTGAAAGTGAATTTCAATATGGTAAAGACATTCCATAAGAATGGTCCGATTGATGCGGCAGGTCTGGGTATTTACCGACAGGCTATTATGCGTAACCCTACTGAACCCATCTGGAATGAGGATGGAACTTTTTACGAGAATTTTGCCGTAAATTATTATTATAATCCGGTAGGTATCATCCGTGAACAGGATGGTAAATACAATAGTGAGAATACCCGGATGACGGGGAATATCACCTTTGAACCGATTAAAAACTGGCAGACCAACCTCATGTTAAGCCGTAGGGTTACTAGTGATCATAATCGTGGATATTATACTTCCGAATATTTTTCACAGAAGAGCGAGAATCACACAGGATATGCTTATCATTCTCAGAATGAATATACCACAGATAATCTGGAAGTTACTTCTAAATATAATCATACTTGGAATAAACATCGTTTTGATGCATTGGTGGGATATAATTACCAGTATAATGTAAATGAAGGTTTTGGAGCTAATAACTATGATTATCCAACAGATTTTTATCTTTGGAATAACTTGGGATTAGGTACAGCTTTGAAAGATGGAAAAGCCGGCATGAGCAGTTACAAGAATGACAATACCTTGATTGGTTTCTTCGGACGTGTGAGCTATGGTTACGATAATAAATATAATGTTCTGCTGAGTGTACGCCGTGAAGGCTCTTCCAAATTTGGTGAGAACAATAAATGGGCTACTTTCCCTTCTGTTTCTTTGGGATGGACTATCAGTAACGAAAAATTCATGGAAGGCCTTACGTGGCTGAATAACTTAAAGTTACGTGCCGGTTATGGTGTGACAGGTGTCATTGTAGGTGACTCTTATAATTCATTAACCCGGTATGAGTATGGTTCTCCTTATTTCTATGATAATGGCGTCTGGCATCAGGGGTTAAGCGTAAAATCCAATCCTAATCCTGATTTGAAATGGGAAACTTCCAAGGAATTTAATATTGGTCTGGACTGGGCTGTATTGGATGAACGTCTGAGTGGTTCTATTGATGTATATCAGAAGAAGACTTCGGATATGCTATATGATTTTACGGTACCGACTCCTCCCAATTTGTATAACAAGACTTTGGCTAATGCCGGCAAGATGCGTAACCAAGGTATTGAAATTGCTGTCAATGCCATTCCTGTACGGACAAAGGATTTTGAATGGAAAACCACAGTTACCGCCTCTCATAATGCGAACAAATTATTGAGTCTTTCAAATGACTTGTATGAGACTTCAAATCAGATAGATCATGCTTATTTGGGTGAACCTATCAATCTTTCTACCCAGCGGATGGAAGTGGGGAGATCTATGGGACAATTTTATGGCATGAAGTCCGTTGGTGTTTCAGAAAACGGACTTTGGATGGTTGAGAATACGAAGACTGGTGAGATTGAAGAGTTTACAGACAATATGCTGTCTAATGATGACTACCGTCAATATTTAGGGAATGCTCTTCCTAAATTGTATTTGGGATGGAACAACTCGTTCAGATATAAAAATTTTGATTTATCTTTCCAGATGACAGGCCAGTTTGGTTTTAAGATTCTGAACGAGCCTCGTGCTTATTATGAGAACAACTCGATCGCTTATAATCGCTTGAAATCTGTGCAAAAGGCTCCTTATGGTGGACAATATACCTTATCAACAGCCCAAAAACAGACTTTTGTAAGCTATTATTTGGAGGATGGTGATTTTTTGAAAATGACTAACATTACGTTGGGCTATAACATTCCATTGAAAAGCAGTAAGTTTGTGAAAAATATCCGGGCTTATGTTTCTGCCGATAATTTATTCTGCATTACCGGATATGATGGATTGGATCCTGAAATGTCAAATGGTGATATTTGGTCTTTGGGTATTGACTGGCGCGATAAATATCCTTCTACCCGTTCATTCACTTTCGGTCTGAATGTATCTTTCTAACTTTTAAATGAAGAACTAACATGAAAACAATATTCAATAAAGCACTTTGGGCTTCAGCGATAGGAGCTTGTACCTTGTCTTTGGGCAGTTGTACAGATTTGAGCGAAACGATTTATGATACGATTGCTTCCGAGAAGTATGAGTTTACAGAAAAAGACCGGGCGGCCATGTTTGCTCCGGTATACAGCAGTCTTCGTGATGTGTATTGGGGATGGTATAGTTATGCCGATATGATGGACCAGTCGTCCGATTCATGGTGTATTCCTTATCGGATCAGTATCGGCTGGGGAGATTTGTACGTGTCTATGCACAAACATCAGTTCCATTCACAGATAGCCCATTTCAATGATACATGGAATCGTAACTATGCCGGTATCAATGCCTGTAACAAACTGTTGGCAGATGAAGTCATTGCTGCTGATATAACCACTTCTTCGCAATTAAGGGCTTATCGCGCTCTTTATTATTATATTTTATTCGATTTGTTCCGCAACATCCCATTGGATACGCAATATGAACATGAAGACGGATGGTTGCCCGAACAGGCAACTCCCCAACAGATGTGGGATTTCCTGATCAGTGAGTTGACGGATGTAAAGGGGAAATGTGGAACAAAAGTAGAAATGGGTAAGCTGAACGACTATGCCATCAATATGCTTCTGGCAAAAATGTATTTGAACCACAATGCATGGTTCAATGATTACTCTGATAATTCTTATTACGGAAAGGCTATTGATGAGGTAAATGAAGTGATTAACAGTGGCAAGTTCTCTTTGGCTCCGAATTATTCGGATAATTTTAGAGAAGATATTTCCGGTTCGCCTGAAATTATCTTTGGTATTCCGTTTGAATTCAATTATGCCGGAGGTAACTATATGGCAAATATGTGGATGCATGTAGCCGGACGTGCAACGTGGCAGTTTAACGGATGGGCTACCGGTGGGGCGGCTGTTCTTCCTCAATTTCTGGAAACATACGATGAAGAAGACAGCCGCTATGAAGACTGTTGGATATCAGGACAGCAATATGACTATGCCGGTGCTCCCATTTATGTGGACAGTGAACCTTTGGTATATACTCGGGAATTACATAGTATAGACAATCCCGGTTGCTATCCCTTTGAAAGTGAACGCTTGGTGAAATATGAAATACTTTCAGGCGACTATGGAACTTCTTATGATGATGTGCCTTTCTTCCGTTTGGCTGATGCTTATTTTATTAAAGCGGAGTGCTTGCTTCGTTTAGGTGGTTACAATGGAGAAAGCGAGCAAGTGGCGGCCGATTTGGTAACAGCTGTACGCCAACGTGCCTTCAAGTCCGATCCCGGTAAAGCAACGGTTACTGTAGCTCAATTGAAGGGTGGCAGCCGTTATAACTACGGACATCGGGAGAATCAGGGAATCATGGGAGAAGCCGATAACTGGATTATCACAGAAGAAGGGGGCGATGATATTGAACTGGGTGGTTTGTTGGACGAACTGGCCTGGGAGTTTGTGGCAGAGCATCACCGTCGTCAGGACTTGATCCGTTTCCGTATAAACGGAACCAATCAGAATGTATATAATGGCAAGTCATGGTTTTGCAAAGATGCGAAGACGGATAAGACAGACAGGCATTGTGATATTTTTCCGTTACCTAAGTCTGCATTGGATGGCAACATTAAGTTGAAGCAGAATCCGGGATATGGTGGTGCCGAATAATGAATTCATTAATTAAAAAAAGAAAAGTACGATGAAAAAGAATTTTATATATGCTTTAATTGCTTGTTTCACTCTGTCACTGGCTGCATGCAGTACGGATCCGGAGGATGCTACCAGCAAGCATGTGTACGGGGAGAATGAAAATCCCTATCTGAAGACGAATGCGGATGCTGTGGTTTCTACCAAAGCAGAGTTTCCCATCAGCCGTTTGGAAGCGAAGACGGTTAAACTGACTGATTATGCAGAAAAGTTTCATACGTATTTGGGGATGACGGTAGATGAGACGTTGGCTGCATTGTCTAATGGGAGTGTGGTGTTTTATCCTATCAATATATCGAAAAACTGTTGGAATAGAACAGCTCCTACCAAGGGTACCAACGGTTGGTACTATAATACGGCAGGCGGTGTTTGTGATGCAGCTTCTGGTATAGCTAGTATTGAGTTGGATGCAACAAAGAAGGAGCTGGTTCTTAATGTGCTCGAAACCGCTTCTGTAGGTACAGCTATCTCCATTAACGTTGGATTTGCTATAAACAATGGTGCAAATTTTGATGATTATGTACGTTTTGCTTTTGATGTGACCGTTACTGATCCGGGACGTATTGTTGTTGCCAATACTATTCCAGCAGGTGACTATTCTGCATTTTCTATTGAATTTGCAGATTATCAGGAGGTGATAGAAAGTTGTTTGGGGCTGACTTTATCTGAATTCATTACCGCTTGCAAAGAACCGGGAGGCCCGATTGCTCTGTATATGGTCGATAGTGAATCTGGTGAATGGAATACTACTAGTGATTATACTGCTGGTGGTAGTGGAATAGGTTATTGGCTGACTTCTAATTTAAAAGTAACGAATTGGAGTGATGATGGTTCGACTGGTAGTGTTTTGTTTGTTGAAACACAAGAGAATGGTGATATGGTTAATATAGGTCGAAATCCAGCTTCAACTTCCGGTTCTGTTTTTAATGTAAATTTTGTATATGCGCTTAAGGAGGATAATAGTAAATTCGTAGAGTTTATTGTTAAAGCAACGTTGGAATAATATTTTATCGAGGGAAATCAGTATCTATAATGGATATTGGTTTCTCTTTTTTATTTAGTAAATTCAGAAAAACAAATGTGTGAAAATATTATTATTAAGAAGTCTTTTAGTGACTTTATTAGGATATTTTAGCTTTATAAATGTTTTAGCTGAAACGAATGACCATCAAAAACTTTATATATGTGTTAGTGGTAATGGGGTAAATATTGACTTTACCGCAGGCATTTAAATGGGACTCCAATAAAAGCTATAATTATGAAGAAATTATTGTGCAAAGAATTACTATTTGCTTTATCCATTTTTTGCTGTTTCTTTATTGCCTTCAGCAGTTGCAGTGACAGCGAGGATGAAAGTATTATCCTCCAGCTCACCCTAGACAGCAGTCAGCAAAGCAAAACACTATTTTGGGATGAGACAGAAGCTTCCGTAAAGTTCTCCGCTACCGGTCCTTGGACAGCCACTGTAGAAGATGTAACCAGCCGTGCCACCGATTCCAGTTGCACTTGGATTAAACTGCCCCGATATGAAGGTGAGGCAGGCGAAATTTCATTGCCCATGTTGTTGCAGAAGAATGATAGCGAAAACTATCGGGAAGCAACTCTTGTCATAGTATGCGGAGAATCCGAAGTAACCGTCCATATCCGCCAGGAAGCTAATCCCAATGCTGTGTTAACCTTGAATTCGGCTGATATCAAAGATTTTGATAAATATTACAAACCTATTGAGTTTAGTAATATGAATATGCTTCGCAGTGATGCGCGCTGGTCATGGTGGCGCATGAAGCAAAGCGAGCATTTCTTCGTGTTTTGGGAACCGGGGTTCGGCAACGATCCGGGAGCAGAGTCAGTGCCGGAGGTATTGCGTGTAGACATTGATGATTTATTGGCAAAGGCCGAACAATTCTACCGGACAAATATCGAAACCTTGAAGTTTGCTGACACTGGGCAAAACAAGTCTTTTCTGGATAAATATAAGATGGAGATTTACTTGCTGTATCAGACTGAGTGGCTTGCTACAGGTTCCGGTTACGACAATACAATCGGTGCATTGTGGGTAAATCCCAGCACCTGCCAACCGGTAGGTTCTACCATTGCGCACGAAATAGGACATAGTTTCCAGTATCAGGTAAGTTGTGACAAGATGTTGAACGGAGAGGCGGACTTTTCGCAAGTAGGATTCAGATACGGTTATGGGTCGAGTGGTGAAGGTGGAAATGGCTTTTGGGAACAATGTGCGCAATGGCAGTCGTTCCAAGATTATCCGGCGGAGCTGTTCGGTTACCATGTAGATGTGTGGAAAGCCAATTACCATCGCCATTTCAATCATGAATGGATGCGTTATGCCAGTTATTGGTTGCAATATTACTGGGCGCAGAAACATGGAGTCGATGTGGTAGGGAATGTCTGGACACAGTCGCGCTATCCGGAAGATCCGCTCATGACTTATCAGCGTCTGTACTGTAACAATGACTTGCAAACACTTTATACGGAACTTTATGGCTACGCTACCCGTATGGTGACTTATGATATGGACGTGGTGCGGAATTATGTCACAGAGACCGCTTGCAATTATACAACGAAAATGTATGATGCAGCCGGAGGATATTATCAGGTAGGCTATGCCAGCTGTCCGGGCACTACTGGATTCAATATCATTCCATTGAACGTTCCCGAAGCCGGAACAACGGTCAAGGCGAATTTTGCCGGACTGGCTGTGGGATGTGCTTTGGCAGAAGAGGATCCGGGAACGACATTGGATGCCGACGGCAATGTGGCAGGTACGGCTACCGCTTACAACAATAATGGTGGCAATACGGCAGCCGGATGGCGATATGGATTTGTGGCTATTGTGAATGGAGCTCCACAATACGCATCTATGAATAAGGAAAATGCAGGAGTGGTTTCTTATACGATACCGATCGGAACAGAAAAATTATGCCTAGTGGTAATGGGCGCTCCCGTTCAGTATAAGTCACATCCATGGAATGATGATGAGACTGACGATGAGCAATGGCCTTACAAAGTAAAGTTTGAAGGAACGGACTTGCTTGGCAATTTCTCTATTGACGAGACGGCTATGCCTAAAGATATTACATTGACATTCGATGTGAAGTGCAATGCCGGTTCCGAGGATTATCCACAAGGAACGGTGGACCTGAAAACAAATAAAGATTTGGCACAGGCGTTTGTCATGAAGCCTGCCGTGTTGGAAAGTAAACTGGCCAGTGTAGGTACAGAACCTGCCGAGGACAAAGTGGTTATCGCACTCGGTCAGACTGACGGCACTTTTGCTTACACTTCTACTGCCAATAACGGATTTTGGTGTGAAGCCAATGGCAACGTAGGCAACTGGGGTGATACGGCACCGGTCTATGTAGAATTCAGTGGACTGACCATGACATACGGACACCGGAAAGGAGTAAGTGTTGCCGGCCAGAAATATATGTTGAAACCTACTCTGATATATACCAGAAATGGTGTACAGTATAAAGCGACTATTGTGTTGAATATGCAATTTTAATAGCTGTTTACACCGTACACCTCCAAGAGGATAAAAAAATAGTCTAAACGAATGGAAGAATAGTACAACCGCCTAACTGTCAAATCCATAAAATGAGATTTATTGGACGATTCTGCCATTACATTATATTATATCTTCCCTTTCTTGTAATTTTTTTATTTTACTTTGCAAGTGAACAACGTATATAACCGATAGATTATGAAAAACAACAAGAAACTCTGTCTTGCAATTTTATCTTTGCTTTTATTGAGTGGAAATGCTTCATTTGCAGCCAAGGAAAAGAAATATGTACTCTCTTCACCCGATGGAACATTGAAAGTGGAAATCAGCGCCGGAAACGAACTGGCCTACCAAGTGATGCATGGAAATGATACAATTCTCTCACACTCTAATATAGGTTTGGTTCTGGAAAACGGAACTATAGTAGGTAAAACTCCCCGTATCACAGGGGAAAGAAGGAGAAAGATAAAGGATAACATAGAATCACCTTTTTACCGTTTCAAGGAGTTCGTTGCAACAGGCAACGAACTCGACTTGAAGCTGAAAGGCGGGTTCGGAATCATCTTCCGTGCATACAATGAGGGAGTCGCCTATCGATTCTATACCACACAATCTTCGGATATCATTATAAAGGAGGAACAGGCCGAGTTTAATTTTAAGGAAGATTATACGGCTTATCTTCCTTATACCACCAATGATAAAAAACCGATGGCGATGGCTTATCAGAATGTATATGACATCACTCCTCTGTCAAAAGCACAGCCTAAACTGGCTTTTCTTCCGGTTACCGTGGATTGCGGCAGCGTAAAACTGACCCTGTTGGAGTCAGATTTGGAAGCTTATCCGGGCATGTTTGTGCAGTCACAGCAGGGAAAGTATGGATTGAAAGGTGTCTTTGCTCCTTATCCGGCTAAAACAGACTTTTATCCTTGGCGGAAGCAGGAATATGTAACTGAAACTACCGATTTTATATCCCGTAGCCGTGGCTCCCGTTCCTATCCGTGGCGTGTGTTGGCCATTACGGAGAAGGATACGGATATGCCGGTCAACAACCTAGTCTATGCTCTGGCTTCTCCCAACCGTATCGGTGATACCTCATGGATAAAGACAGGCAAAGTGGCATGGGATTGGTGGAATGACTGGAATCTGAAAGGAGTGCCGTTTAAAGCCGGTATCAACATGGATACGTATAAATATTATATCGATTTCGCCAGCCGGAACGGATTGGAGTTTATTGTGTTGGATGAAGGATGGTATGATCCGAAGAGCGGGGATATGCTGACCGTTATTCCCGAACTTGATTTGCCGGAACTGATAGCATACGGCAAATCCAAAGGGGTGGAAATAGTGCTTTGGACGGTGTTTAATGTACTCGACAGCCAGTTGGAAGCAGCTTGTAAGAAATATGCGGATATGGGAATCAAAGGTTTTAAGGTGGATTTCCTGGATCGTGATGATCAGACTGCCGTCGAAATGGTGTATCGCATCGCTGAGATGACGGCCCGGTATAAATTAACCCTTGATCTGCACGGCATTTACAAACCGACAGGTATCAACCGTACCTACCCTCATATTATCAATTTTGAAAGCGTGTTCGGCATGGAAGAGGTGAAATGGACGGATATCAAGAATAATATGCCTCTTTATGATGTTACTTTCCCCTATATCCGTATGATGGCGGGACCGGTGGATTATACGCCGGGAGCTATGCGCAATGCCACGAAGGCAGATTGGCGCGCCATGTATTACACACCGGCCAGCATGGGAACCCGGTGTCATCAGCTGGCTGCCTATATTGTACACGATTCTCCTTTTACCATGTTGTGTGATGCGCCTACCAACTATCTGAATGAGCAGGAATGTGTGGATTTCATAGCTTCTCTGCCTGTGGAGGTGGATTCTACTTTTATTGCTTCGGGCGAGTTGGGAAAATATATTGTAACGGTGCGTAAGAAGGATGTGAACTGGTATATCGGCGGTATGACCAATTGGGATGAACGTGATGTGCAGCTCGATTTCTCTTTCCTTCCCGAAGGAATGTCTTATACGGCTGTTTTGTTTAAAGACGGTGTGAATGCCAATAAGCAGGCCGAGGACTATCGCAAGGAAACCATCCGGATTGATAAGGACAGCCGGTTGACTTTGCATCTGGCATCGGGAGGCGGATTCGCCATGAAGTTGGAGCTTTGCCCTGTTCACGGACAGGTTACCGGTATTCCTGAAGGGAAAAATATTCCTTCTTTCTATCAGAAATACATAGAGACAGAAGGTCTGTATGTCACCTCTTCTGGAAAGGTGAGCGATGAGGCCTTATTGAAAGCTTGTGATATCATCAGTTTGATGTTGGCAAAACGTCCGGATGTGAAGGCACACATGGTGAAGAAAGGCTGCCACGTCATGATAATCGGTAAAGATGAGGAAACTTGCGATTTGCCGGAGTTTGCCCATATCTGCAATTGTGAGGACAGCATTAAATATTGGAACTGGCGTGCCCGTGGTTTTGGCGGAGCACCGGAAGATGAATTTTCATCCAGTTGCGGAGAAGAGAATCTGCTGGCATTGCCGCAGGATAAATATGTAGGTGAGAATATCCTGATTCATGAGTTCGCTCACCTTATTCATACGGTAGGTATAGTGGGAGTGGAGCCAGACTTTAATGAGCGTTTGGAGGCACTTCGTCAGAATGCAATCCGGAAAGGGCTGTGGGAAAAGACGTATGCAGTGAGCAATAAAGAGGAATACTTTGCCGAGTGCGTACAGTCTTTCTTTAACTGTAACCGCTATGCCGAACCTGCAAACGGAGTTCATAACTGGGTGAACCGCCGCACGAAACTGAAGACGTATGATCCGGATATGTATCGGTTGTTGCAGGAATATTTTTATGAGATAGAAATTCCCATTCATAATGTGGTGCATGAATAAGCGTCGCAGGGACAAATAGAATTTTGCTATATAGAGATGAATAAGATACGATTGGTTGTTGCTTCCTTATTGTTGGGAGCTGCTACAGGCTTTGCTCAGAAGCCTTTTAATGCTTCGGGTACGGGGAATCCCATTATTCCCGGATATTTTGCCGATCCCACGGTGAAGAAGTTTGGCGATACGTATTATATGTATGCCACTACGGATGGCAGTGGAGCCGGTTTCGGTCCTGCACAGGTGTGGACCAGCAAGGATTTTGTAAACTGGACGCTGATGCCTATGAACTGGCCGGACAGTCATTGGATATGGGCTCCTGATGTGATGAAACATACGGATGGGAATTATTATTATTTTTATTGTCAGCCCTGTATGATTCATTGCGGAGTCAGTGAAACACCGCGCGGTCCTTGGAAAAATATATTGGGCGAAAGTGAGGCTGTTCTTGTACCCGACCGTTTTGTGACGAATGCCATTACATTGGACGGACAGACCTTTGTGGATGATGATGGTTCTGTATATTTGTATTGGGGGACTTGGGGGATTTATAAAGGTTTCGGTTGCGGGGCCGGAAAACTGGCTTCCGATATGAAGAGTTTTACTGAAACGCGTCTGATTCCGAATACGGAAGCCACGGATTTTTTTGAAGCGCCCTTTGTGATGAAACGGAACGGTATCTATTATTTTATGTATTCTTCGGGTTCCTGTCACGACCACACCTATCGGGTGCAGTATGCCACTTCGGACAAGCCTATGGGGCCGTACACCTATCAGGGATGTATTCTTGAAACCAATGCCGATGGAACAATCCATGGGCCGGGACATCATAGCATTTTGAAAGAAGGCAATGAATATTATATGGTCTATCACCGTCATGATAATCCGCATTCCAACCGCGGATTTCATCGTCAGCTTTGTGTGGACCGTATGGAGTTTGCCGAAGATGGAAGTATTAAACCCCTTATTCCCACTCATGACGGCATAGGTGCATTGGCATCTTCTGTCGTGAAATCAAAAAATCTGGCATTGGGTGCTAAGGTGAGGGCTTCTTCTTTTTATGATGCCGGTTTCCGTCCCGAATATGCTGTAGATGATAATAACGGAACTTTATGGCGTCCTCGTGGAATGGGACAGGAGTGGATAGAAGTGGATTTGGGCGTTGCCCGGCAAATACAAACTATCTGGACTCAATTTGAGTATGGCACACAATTTTATCAATATTTAATTGAAACTTCTGTCGACGGCAAGCATTGGTCTGTTTTCGCTGATAAACGGAATAATCGTCTGGCAGGCAGCCCGATGGTCGATTTTGGCAAAGTGAAGGCTCGTTATGTCCGTCTGAGCTTTACCGGAGGACAGAAGAACGGATTTGGCGGGGCGGTCTGGAACTTGAAAATCTTTGATGGGGTGGAAGCATCGGCTCCGCAACAATGGCTGGGACTTACCGCTGCCGATTGGAATGGTCGTGAATGGCAGAACAATGAAGGGATGCTGGGAGGGGCTTTTACATTGAAGGAAGGTTCGGCACGCACACAGCGCATCGGTGGGCGTGATGCGTTGGTACTGGAACCGGGAACTACGTTGGAGTATCGCCATCCGTTACTCTCTTCGTCCAAAGAGCATACGGTTAGTGGGTTGGTTTACAAGTCAGGTAAATGGCAGAGTTATGAAGCGGAGTCGTGTCTTTCATCAGGAGCGATTGCGCTGCATAGTTCCACCGAACCTTTGGTCATTACCAATTTCCGTTACTACAATTGGAAGCAGGAAGCAGCGGAAAAGGCATACGATGCGGAAACGGATATCGTGCGTCTGCCTGTAGCCGATCAGCAGAAACATGGGTTGGTGGTCAGTCTTTCTGCTGATGATTTTGCAGTGAACGATACGGTTCCTTATCTGGAAAACCGAGGAGTAAAAGGTTATTTTGAAGCCCGGAAATTACCTCTCGTTGTGAAAGAAGTGAAAGGGAAAAAGGCATTTCATTTTGAGGGTACTCAGGTCTATACTTCCAGTTTTATGCTTCCTGCCACTTTGCAGGATAATGCTCCTTATACCTTGGAGGCGTGGGTACTGAATGATTCCATTAGTGAAAATGAATGTGTGGCCGATTTTACTACCTCGCATGATGAATTGGAGAAAATCATGTTGGTCAACGGCACGGAGCCTCGTTGTGGAGTAATCAATCACTATGGCTGGTATGAAGATGCAGGATATAAGGACATGAAGGAATTGGCAGGAAAGTGGCAGCACATCTATATCTGCTTTGATGGGCGGATGGAACAGGTTTATGTCAATGGAAAATTAGTCAGTGAGAAAGATATCCAGTTGCTGGTGAAACCGTCACAATTCATCACATTGGGACGCAATGCCGAAGGAGACTGGCCCTTTACCGGTTATCTGCACTCATTGAAATTATGGGATGAATATTTGCCGTTGAAAGAGTGATTCACCCTTTTCCTATGACCGGAATATGTATTTTTGCAAAAACTATGATAAACAATTAAATGATAGAACCATGAAAAAATTTTTAGTCACTGCTCTGTTGACTGCTACCGTAGCAAGTGGAACAGCGCAAGTAAAAAATCAGTCGCACGGCTATCCCATCGACCCCGTACCTTTCACTTCGGTGAAAGTAACCGATTCATTTTGGGGACAGCGACTGAATGCCAGCCGTGAAGTAACGATTCCCTTGGCGTTCAGCAAATGCGAGGAAACAGGACGTTATACTAACTTTGTCAATGCCGCCCATCCCAGTGATACCATTAAAGTAGGCGGACTGGCTTTTGATGATACCGATGTGTACAAAACGATAGAAGGTGCCAGTTATCTGTTACAGACCTATCCGGATAAGAAACTGGCTAAGTATATTGATAGTGTGCTGGTTATTGTCGCTGCGGCACAGGAACCGGATGGTTATCTTTATACTTCGCGTACCATGAATCCCAAACATCCGCATGAGTGGGCAGGAAGCAAACGGTGGGAGAAGGTGGAGGAACTGAGTCATGAATTCTATAACTTGGGACACATGGTGGAAGGTGCTATTGCGCACTATCAGGCTACCGGAAAACGTAACTTCCTTGATATCGCCATCCGTTATGCCGACTGTGTATGCCGGGAGATAGGTACGGGCGAAGGACAGCAAATCCGTGTGCCGGGACATCAGATTGCCGAAATGGCCCTTGCTAAACTATATTTGGTAACGGGGCAACAGAAATATTTGGATCAAGCCAAATTCTTTTTGGACCAGCGCGGATATACTACTCGTACGGATGAATACAGTCAGGCGCACAAGCCAGTAGTGGAGCAGGATGAGGCCGTGGGACATGCTGTCCGTGCAGCCTATATGTATGCAGGCATGGCAGATGTGGCCGCACTGACAGGGGATACGGCTTATATCCATGCCATAGACCGTATTTGGGACAACATTGTGGGCAAGAAATATTATATTACCGGTGGCATCGGCGCCACCAGCAATGGGGAGGCTTTTGGCAAGAACTATGAACTGCCCAATATGTCAGCTTATTGTGAGACTTGCGCGGCTATCGGTAATGTGTATGTCAACTACCGCTTGTTCCTGCTTCATGGTGAGGCAAAATATTATGATGTGCTGGAACGTACTTTATATAATGGTCTTATTTCGGGCGTGTCCCTGGATGGTGGCGGGTTCTTCTATCCTAATCCGTTGGAAAGCATCGGGCAGCACCAGCGCCAGCCTTGGTTCGGCTGTGCCTGTTGTCCGTCCAATATCTGTCGTTTCATTCCTTCTTTGCCGGGATATGTGTATGCGGTGAAAGGTAAGGACGTGTATGTTAATCTGTTCATGTCCAATACTTCGAACTTGAAGGTAGAGGGCAAGGCTGTTTCTTTGGAGCAGGCTACTCATTATCCTTGGAACGGTGATGTCACTATCGGTGTCAACAAGAACAATGCCGGACAGTTTACAATGAAAATCCGTATTCCGGGATGGGTGCGTAATCAGGTAGTTCCCTGTGACCTGTACACTTATTCGGATGGAAAGCGTTTGAGCTATACAGTGAAAGTAAATGGAGAACCGGTACAGAGTGAACTGAAGGACGGTTATTTCTGCATAGACCGCCGTTGGAAGAAAGGGGATAAAGTAGCTGTCCATTTCGATATGGAACCTCGTACAGTGAAAGCCAATAATAAAGTGGAGGCAGATCGTGGACGTATAGCCGTGGAGCGTGGCCCGATCGTTTATTGTGCGGAATGGCCGGATAATGATTTTGATGTGCTGAGCGTGTTTATGAACCGCACTCCTCAATTCGAGGTGGTTGAAAAACCGGATTTACTCTATGGCATTAACCAGTTGAAGACGGATGCGCAGATTCTGGGCTATGACGACAGAGGTCGTCTGACGGCTACTGATGTGAAGCTGACGTTGATCCCTTACTATGCTTGGGCACACCGCGGTGCAGGTGCTATGGCAGTGTGGTTGCCGCAGGAATTAAGTGCTTCCCGTCCGACTATGCCTGCTACGCTGGCATCGGAAAGCAAAGTGGATGCTTCGCATAAGGTGAAATCCATCTCCGCCATTAATGACCGTCTGGTGCCGAAAGATGAGAATGACCGTTCCGTACCCTATTACCATTGGTGGCCCAAACAGGGAACTACTGAATGGATATCCTACGAGTTCCCATCCGAAGCGACTGTTTCCAGTGCTACCGTATATTGGTATGATGATGCTCCTTGGGGAGGATGCCGCATACCGCAAAGTTGGAAGATGTACTATAAAGATGCACAAGGCCAGTGGCAACCGGTGAGTGGAGCGGATAAGTATGGAGTGGAAAAAGGTACGGGGAATACAGTCAATTTTGACCCGGTAAAGACAAAAGCGGTAAAACTGGAGATTGTTCAGCCGGCCGATAATTCATCGGGTTTGTTTGAATGGGAAGTAAAATAGAATAATTCAAAATGAAGGTTGGTAAGTTAGGTTGGCTGGTAGCCATGTTCCTTAGTGGGGGCATGGCTGTCGCTCAAGGTACGGTCGATGATTATCGGCGTGCTTATGCATTGAAAGAGAAGTTCAGTGCGGATAAAGTTTTCTATTCCAATGTCAATCCGCAATGGATAGAGGGTACTCATCAATTCTGGTATGTGCGGAATACTCCGGACGGCTGCCTGTATGTATCTGTAGATGCGGATAAGAAAGCTAGAAAAGAATTGTTTGATTCTCATCGTCTGGCAAAGGCGTTGGGTGCTGCATCCGGAAAAGAGGTCAAGCCGGAAGCTCTTGCATTGGGGCGTTTGTCGGTCAGTAAGGGATTGGATACGCTGCGCTTTGTGTTTAATAATCAACGTTGGATGTATGCGTCCCGGAAAAATCAACTGGTCAATGAAGGTGCGGTTCCTCTCCCTCCCAAGCAAAAGCATTGGATGGAGGTGGATGATGAGAAGACGGCATCACCGGTTCCGTCTCCTGATGGTAAATGGATCGCATTTATTAAAAATCAGAATATCTATGTAAAGGAGGTGGCTACCGGAAAAGAAAAGCAACTGAGCTTGGACGGGACACTGGGTAATTATTATTCAGCCTACATCCGCTGGTCACCGGACAGTAAGAAGGTGGCTTCCTGCAAGATCCGTCCGGTGGAAAAGCGTTATGTTTATTATGTGGAATCTTCTCCGGCTGATCAGCTTCAGCCCAAGCTTCACAAACAGGAGTATGCGAAGCCGGGAGACGAACTTCCTTTTAAAGTGCCCTGCATCTATGAAGTGGAAAGCGGACGAAGCATTATTCCTTCTACCGAATTGTTCGACCGGCAATATGAAGTATATGGTCCCGAATGGAATCCCGACAGCCGTGCCGTGACTTTTGAATATAACCAGCGCGGACATCAGGTGTACAGAGTACTTGAATTTTCTGCCGAAACGGGAAAAGTGCGCCCGTTGGTAGAAGAAACCAGCGATACATATGTGAATTATACCCGTCATTTCCGTCATGACTTAAAAGACGGCAAGCAGATGATATGGATGAGTGAGCGTGACAATTGGAATCATCTTTATATGTACAACCGTATTACCGCACAGCCCGATTATCAAATTACTAAAGGAGAATGGTATGTACGCGAAGTGCTTCGGGTAGATGAGGATAACCGTCAGATCTATTTCTCGGCAAATGGTATGGAAGCCGGTGAAGACCCCTATCTCATCCGTTATTACCGCATCGGTTTTGATGGCAAAGGTCTTACCTGTCTTACTCCCGAAGAAGGGATGCACCGTGCCTGGTTTTCGGGAGATATGAAGTATTTGGTAGATGTTTATTCTATGGTGGACAAGGTTCCCGTCGCTGTGTTACGTAGTGCCAGGGATGGCAAAGTGGCGATGCCGTTGGAAACAGCCGATATAACTCTTTTGGAGGCCGAAGGCTGGAAAGCTCCGGAGGTGTTTGTTGCCAAAGGGCGGGACGGCAAGACGGATATGTGGGGATTGATTGCCCGCCCCACCAACTTTGACCCGAACAAGAAATATCCGGTTATCGAATACATTTATCAGGGTCCCGGAGACCAGTATGTTCCGAAGACTTTCCGTCCTTATGACTGGAATATGACTTCCTTGGCCGAACTTGGTTTTATCGTCGTAATGGTCGATGGAATGGGAACTTCTTTCCGTTCGCGTGCTTTTGAGAATGTATGTTATAAGAATTTGAAAGATGCCGGTCTGCCGGACCATATTGCCTGGATTAAGGCGGCTGCACGGAAATATCCTTATATGGATGTGGACAGGGTAGGTATTTACGGTTGTTCTGCCGGTGGTCAGGAATCTACAAATGCAGTTTTGCTTTATCCTGATTTCTATAAAGCGGCTTATTCGGCTTGTGGTTGTCATGATAACCGTATGGATAAGATTTGGTGGAATGAACTTTGGTTGGGCTATCCGGTAGGAGATCAATATAAGGAAGGGTCTAATGTGGAAAATGCACATCTGTTGAGTCGTCCTTTGATGTTAGTGGTGGGAGAACTGGATGATAATGTAGATCCTGCCTCTACCATGCAGGTGGTCAATGCATTGATAAAGGCGAATAAAGATTTTGAATTGGTCGTGATTCCCGGAGCGCATCATACAATGGGGGAAGATTTTGGCGAACATAAGCGGTATGATTTCTTTGTCCGTCATTTGATGCAGGTGAATCCACCGAAGTGGGATGAGATAAAATAGGAGGAGTGAGGTTTGTAGCTGTAGGAGTTTGTCAGTTATGATAAATAGAGGTGGCAGTGTTATGGAGGACAAGTCCATAGCACTGCTTTTTTATGTAATTCCGTGTTTTCATTGATGAATGTGTCTTTTTTGTTCATTATGTTGTAATTATTGGTTGAACTAATTTTTTTCAATACAAAAATTAGGTTCAGTCAACAATATTATTTTTATTTGTGGCGTATATAGTATAAAAATAAACCAATTTTCTAATACTAACATTAAATTATAATGGAAAACATTACTGTTAATGTATTTGATGATGTGCTTTATTTAGCATGGGAATTTGTATATCTAATATTTTTCACTCGTTTTGTGTGCGTACACGGAAATTATAAGAATGCGTGTGCTATTTTAATAAGTATCTATTATTCTCATAAAAATTATAATTGTTTCCTTTTAGAATAGAATATAAATAACAATAGTGATTTATATTATTTCACATTCACGGAAAAAATGGACTTTAAATTTTTGTTTAACTTAATATTTTATTATGAAATTTACAAATGAATTAAGAGGAGTGAAAAGCAGACTTCTTCTGTTTTCAGTGCTGTTACTGATACCGGTGATGATGTTTGCTCAGAGCATTACCGTAAAAGGTACTGTACTTGATTCGGCAGGTGAAGCCGTTATTGGAGCTTCCGTTGTGGAGAAGGGAAATCCTTCCAACGGAACCATAACTGATTTTGACGGAAAGTTTACTTTGGCCGTGTCTAAAGGAAAAAGAATTGTTATTTCTTTTGTAGGTTACGAAACGCAAGAAGTGGATGCGGTTACCGGAAAAGAACTGACAATTACGCTGCAAGATGATTCACAAGCGCTTGAAGAGGTAGTAGTGCTGGGTTACAGTAGCAGGGCTCGTAAAGATCTGACTGGCTCAGTAGGTTCCGTGTCTGGTGTGAAGATTGCTGCTGTACCAGTTACTTCAGCCGCTGTGGCTTTGCAGGGAAAAATAGCTGGTGTGCAAGTAACTACGGTCGATGGTGCTCCAGGGGCAGATATTAACATTCGTGTTCGTGGAGGTACGTCTGTGACCCAGAGCAATGATCCTCTTTACATTGTCGATGGTTTTCAGGTGGATAACATCAATGATATTCCTCCTACAGACATTGCTTCTATTGATGTATTGAAAGATGCTTCTATCACGGCAATCTATGGAGCTAAGGGCGGTAATGGTGTAGTGGTTGTTACTACTAAATCGGCCAAAGCTGGAAAAATACAGGTAAGTTTCAATGCCCATTTGTCTACTAGTCATTTGTCTAAAAAATTAGATTTAATGAATTCAGCAGAGTTTGCACGTTATCAATATGAATGGTCGGCGTGTAATGGTAGCCGTTCTAGCAATGCCAAATTTTTCCGTGCTAATTTTGGCAATCCGCAAGATTTGGATATGTATTATTCTTTGCCTACTCATGACTGGCAGGATGAGGTAATGGGAGAGAATCCTATCAATTATTCTACTAATGTAACTATTGGTGGAGGTACAGATAAGATGCGCTTCACTGCTTCTCTTACTCAAAGCGAAGATAAAGGTATTATTATGGGGTCGGGTGTGCGCCGTACCAATTTGAATATCAAGACAGCTATTGATATAACTAAAAATTTGACATTGCATATCAATCCTAAATTTACGTTTCGCCGTGATCAAGGAGCTGGAGGTGATAATATTGGTACAGGCGGTATTATTGATGTACTCCGTTATAGACCCACTAACGGATTACGTGAATTCGGATATATAGATCCTTCTTATGCTGACCCTGATGAAGAAGCATTGTTTACTTATACTAATCCGAAAAGTGATATTGCCATTAATCAACAGAATAAGTATGCTTATAACTATACTAATGCTATTTCATTGGAATGGAAGCCTGTTAAAGGATTGGTGCTTCGTACAGAAGCCACTCTTAGTTTAAACTGGAAAGATCAATATCGTTTTTGGGGTGCCTTGACAGGTGAAGGTACAAAAAATAATTCGTTGCCTGTAGCAAGTATTCAGAAAGATCAGTCTTTTAAATATATTTGGACTAACACGGCATCTTATGGCTTTTCTATTAAAGATAAGCATAATTTTTCCATGTTATTGGGGCAAGAAATTTATCATAGCCAAAATAAGAAGAACTTCCAAAAGAATCGTTATTTCCCACGTGCATTTGAGGCTGGACAGGCTTGGGATAATATGGGATTCGGTACACCGCAGGAGTCAACTTCATCACTTTCGACTCCAGATCGCACTGCTTCTTTCTTTGGGCAGGCAAGTTATAACTATAACCACAAATACTTACTCTCTGTAACTATGCGTGCTGATGGTTCCACTAAATTTGCTCCAGGTAATCAATGGGGATATTTCCCTTCAGTATCAGGTGCTTGGGTGCTTTCAGAAGAAAAGTTTATGGAAGATATAAAATGGATTGATCAGTTAAAACTTCGTGCAGCTATAGGGTTGGCAGGAAATAATCGTATCAGTGATGATATGTGGCGTTATTTATATACTGTTAATTCTACCGGCGGACCTGGATTTGGAGAAGCAACTCAGTTTGGAGAGCAATGGTATGGTAATCAAGGGGGTACTACTTTTGCCAATAAAAATATTAAATGGGAAACTACATTAACTCGTAATCTTGCTGCTGATATCACGCTTTTTAATGGTCGTCTCACTGTTACTCCGGAGATTTATTGGAATACGACGAAAGATTTACTTTATAAATCGGACATTCCTTCAGCAACTGGTTATGTAAGTCAGATGCAAAATATTGGACAAGTAACTAATAAAGGGGTTGAATTAACTATATCAGGAGATATTCTCAGTGGCAGGGATTATGTGCTTTCCGCAAATCTTTCTTTAGGTATGAATAAAATGAAAGTTGATAAATTAAATGGTACAGACAATGTGATTTGGGATCAGAATAACCGTTGGAAATCAAGTTACAATGATTATTGTTTGAAGGTGGGTGACCAAGTAGGACTTATTTATGGTTTTGTATATGATGGTTTATATTCAATGGATGAATTCTATTTTGATCCCACTAATAACTTGCAAGCAGTACCTTGGGGATCAACGGCCGCTGAAAACGGAACTTCGAAAGATGCACCTATTATGGATGCAGACGGTGTGGAACATCCAAAAAACAATAATCAATCAGATTTCAGGAGATTCTAATTCAGGCATAGCTACTCTGCCGGGCAAAGTCAAGTTCAAGGATTTGAATGGTGACGGATATATCACAGAAGATGACCGTACTGTTATAGGTAATACCAATCCAAAAGTGCAGGGAGGTTTTGGATTGAGCGGACAATGGAAGGGTTTTGATTTTGCCATGAACTTCAACTTTATGCTTGATTTTGATGTGAATAATGCGACAGCTTACCAGCTTTCCTCATCCGAAAGCAATAAGAATAAGTTCTACAATGTGCTTTCCACATTTGCCGACAAAGGTTGGCGTTATACCCGTGATGGTGATGGCGAATGCTTGTACAAATGTTACTATATTGATGGTTCGTTGGATATGTACCGTGAATTAAACGAAGGTAGGACACTTTGGAATCCGACGGATGTGACAAAAAAAATAACTCATTCCTATTTTATCGAGGATGGATCGTTTCTGCGTTGTCAGGATTTGACTGTTGGCTATACGTTACCTGGAAATCTGACTTCTAAATGGGGGATTTCGAAAGCTCGTTTTTATGTGTCAGCCTCTAATTTGTTTATTATTACTGGGTATTCGGGTTATGATCCTGAAGTGGATATTCAGACAGGATTAACTTGTGGTATGGACTATAACCGTTACCCACGTAGTCGCAGTTTTGTACTAGGTACTAATATTACATTCTAAATTTGAAAGCACATGAAATTTAAAAATACTTTAATAATAGGATTAGCAACTTTGACTCTAATATCATGCAATGATTTCCTTGACGTGGATTCTCCATCAAGTTACAATGAGGACTTTGTGTTCAGCCAAGAAACAGAAATTAGCCGTGCGTTGAACGGTGTTTATGCTTCTATCTTGGTAGGTGATCTTTATGGCAGTGCCTATCAGAAAACTTTTAATTTGAACAGTGATGTTGATATGCAGATGTATACAGGTAATGTAGCAACCCATAATAGCTATGCACGTTTTGATTGTGACGATCAAGGTGGCGAAATTGATAAATATTGGAGAGCTTCTTATAAAGCTATTGAAGATGCTAACCGTTTTATCCGGGGTGTAGAAACTGGTCCGCTTTATAATGAAGAGAATACCGCTGTTATGCAGATGTTGGGCGAAGCCAAGTGTCTTCGTGCTATGGTTTATCATGATCTGGTAGTGATGTTCGGGGATGTTCCTTTCACTTTCCTGCCAGCCTCACAATTAGGTGATAATTATGTGATTCCTGTAATGAATCGCGAAGAAATCCAAAATAAACTTATTGAAGATTTGCAGGATATTGCTCCTAAGATGTCTTCTACTACAACAACAACAGTAGAACGTGCGTCTAAGGAGTTTGCTTGGGCATTAATTGCACGTATTGCATTGACTGCCGGAGGTTATTCACTTCATCCGGATAAAAATAATGCAAATAGTTATGGTGTGATGAAACGTCCGGAAGATTATCAGAAGTATTATCAAATCGTAAAAGAATATACTAGCCTGGTTATTGCTTCGGGGACACACTCTGTAGGCACTTCTTATCAAGATATTTTTACCAAGGAAAGCAATTTTGAAATTATTGCTAAAGGTGATCCTATTTTTGAGATTCCTTTTGCTAAGGAGTCTACAGGTAATACAGGGTATTCTCAAGGACCTACATCAACCGTTAATGAAGGAAAGACATTGGGTAAGAATGTATGGGGAGAATCTAAAGGTGATATACGTTTGAGTGCTTTTTACCGTTATTCATTCGATGAGAATGATAAGCGTCGAGATTTTATTAATGGACTTTGGTATTATGGTAACAGTGCTAATAATGCTACTCAGGATTCTTGTATGATTCGTGCGGATTATACTGTCCATAATAATAAATGGTCTAAATTATGGGCGAATGCGGGACAGTTTACCAATTTGAGTGCCAGTAATACAGGTATTAACTTCCCTTATATGCGTTATACGGATGTTTTGTTGATGAATGCCGAAGCTGTTAATGAGTTGGAAGGACCTACTGCCACTGCTCAGGAGTCACTTCGTCAAGTCCATGCACGGGCATTCGATGACCAAAGTGTTGTTTCTGCCTATATTGCTCAGGTGGCTTCTTCTAAAGAAACTTTTTTGAAAGCCGTGCTTGATGAACGTAAATGGGAGTTTGCGGGTGAGAATATGCGCTGGAGAGATCTTGTCCGTAATAATCTTTATGGACAGGAAATTGTTTATAGTTTTTTGCGCTATCTTTCTGTAGGAATGTCTAATGCCGGTTCTTCTACTGGCTTCGAAGATGATATAGCTGAACATGATGGTAGTGCTTATTTGGATGATCTTCCCGAATCTATGTATTACCATGTTCTTCCACAAACGGTTGAATGGCGTGTGGATGTAAATCAAGTTTATGGCTATCCTTATCCCAATAAGATATTGGATATGCTCTATATTTATAATCCTTACAAATCAGCTAATCAACCAGCGACAGCTTTGGTAGCTGTTGATGGAGCAACTTGGAAGATGGCGGAATTTTATCAGTGGAGCAATGATTCGGAGCCTACTAACCAATGTAAATATTCATTCTATGGATATATTCGTCATACAGAACAAGGAATGATTGTGTTGGTCAAAGATGGAACAGAATCACCACTGGATGGTAATTCTGTTCCTGAGGTGAATGATTTACCTCCTGTACGTTATATTTTACCTTATCCTAATGCGGCTATCCAACGCTCAGCAGGTGTATACAAGAACTATTATGGCTATAAATAATTTATAAAAGGACAGAATGATGAAAAAAATATTTTTATATGCATTAATGTTATTTTCAGGTTTCTCATGTATTTCGTGTTCTGATGATGATGAGAAAGGAATGGCAAATATAGATAGAGAATGGATGACTATGTTCATTTGTGATAATAATAGAGGAAAAGGGGATGACTATGCTTATAATTGTAAAGCAGAGGGACCGAATGGCAATGATATTCATCTTTATTGGTATGGAGTGAATAACTGTGCGGGCTACCAGATTCGTCAGGCACTACAGCCAAATGTTTCGGGTGGTGCAGATGCTTGGGGTACATCTGCCGAAAACGGTCTTTTGTTACTAGATACCATTGTAGGACCGGAGGTCCTTGATTTAGTTATTAAAGATCAACAGTATTCCACTGATTATCGTTTTGCTATTCGCGTGTTATCAACAAAAGATGATAATGTGACTGATTTTTCACATGCATCCAAATGGTATGGACATGGTGATGGCAGACAGTGGGCAGAATGGATGGGCATTACCACTTCTGATCGATATGCAACTCCATTCTGTGTCTATGTAGATGCTTCTAAGACTACACAGACTACTATGCGTGTGATGTTGAATCGTGCTTTCAAAACTGTAACAGAAGGGGTATCAGACGATGATAAGGCTATTTATCGTGAAAAATTTCAGCTTGATGCTAACGATAATTTTGTTTATCAGTGGTTGGAAGTAGATCCGTCTCCTAATAATCCTGAATCAACAGTGAATGAAAAATGGAGAAAATATAAATTAACCGATGAGGATTTTGAAAAGGGATATGTAGATATTGACGGACTTCAGAAAAACTCTGTTTATGTGATTAATGTTCGCAACGAGAATGTGAAGGTAAAATGGGACGCATATTACAATACTTGTTCTGCCCGCTCAGACGGAGAACCGGGAGAGCCTATTTTAGTAACTCATGACTTAAGTGCTCCAAGTCGTGACCGGTTTGATTCAGATGAAGCTTATCAAAATGCTTTGATACAGCACGAGGCTGCTCTGAAATACAATGCAATGCGTATTGATTTCCTTTTAACAGACTTCATTTCCGATGTAAATTTAGCCGAAGGACAGACTTATTATTTGGAAGGTGGAAAGACTTATTGTATGTTTGATAATTTAACTACCTGCAAAGGTTTTGTTCTTCGTACTCGTCCTGAGGATGTAGCAGCAGGTAAACGTGCTAAAGTATTGTTAGGTGGTATGCATATGACAGGTACTAATGTTAATTCTATGAATTTGATGTTCGGGCGCCAGCCACAAGCTGGAGAAGGAGGAGAAATTTATATGAAGATGCTCGAATTTTATGATATTGATTTCGATTGTCCAATGGCTCTTACTTATGGTGATAATGTTGCCGGTTTGGGTTCGGCTACAGGTAATTATTTCATTAATATGTTTTCTAATGGTATGGCTGTACATTTGGAAAGTTTTGTGGTGAAAAATTGTACTTTCAAGCGTCTGGTACGTGGGTTCATTCGTGAGCAGGGGCCTAATTACAAAATTTGGGATCATGTCTTGATAGAGGATAACCAGTTCTTTGACTGTGGCTATTATAGTAATGGTGCCGGAGGTTATCCATGGATTGCCGGTTCCGGGAATAATGCGAATTCTAATTTATATAAGGACTTTGTGGTTCGTGGAAACACTTTCTATGATTGTCCGTTCCCTTCATTTTTCAGTGAAACCAAGCAGAGTGCATGGAAGGGAGGGGCATGGAATATAACGTTTGAAAACAATACTTTGGTTAACTGGAACACTCGTGCAGCAGGAAATATTTTCAATATGCGTAATATTCCAGATGGAAGTACTTATACGGTGAAAAATAACCTGATTGTTTTGACCAAGCAGGACGGTGATGTCCGAAAGATGACTATGGCAGGAGCTGATATCCGTAAGACAATGACTATGGCAGACGGTACAGCCGGACATGTGACATTGAATTTTGACAATAATTATTCTACAAATACTTTTTTATCCAACGGACAAATTTTTAGCAATAATCCATGGACTGCGACTAAAAATAATTTTGGCACCTTGGTCAACAATGGTTCTGCTACTTTAAATGGAACATTGGAAGTTCTTGTAGATGATATTTCTCCATTAGAACTGATGGTAAGTCCAAATCCACCACATAAGGCTACTGCTGATAACGATCAATATATGCATCGTGCAGATGCACTTGATGGTACGGCTGGAGAGCATGGTGTAAACTTGTATTACAATCAGACAGGTAAAGTTATGGAGTCAAAAATTTATCAGTTGAACATTGGTGCGGCTAAATGGCGTAATGGTTCTGTTAGATAGCAGAATGGGGTTTGATAAGTTTTATAGTTATTATAATGTGAATGTCTTCTGAGAATCTTTGGATTTTGAAAGACAGATATTTGATAGAAAAGCCGATCTGTGATAGATAGGCTTTTTTATGTATAGGTAAAGGGGCAGAGTATCAAAAATTGTATAGGTTTGATGATGTCTGTGCAAAATCTGCCTGAAAAAGACCAAATATTCTCTGTATTCAGATTGGAAAACGCATAATTTTGTTTGCTGGTTTTTATCAAAACATATAGGAATAATGAAAAATACATTCAAAAAAGTGTTTATTGGCTTTATGGCTTTTGCCATGGTAACCGGCTCCTTTGCGCAGCAAAGAGCTCATAAAAAGGATAATGAGTCGTATCCTAAGGAATGGAAACAAATAGCACGTATGGAGCAGGATTCTTTCTTTCTGACAGATGAAGCTCGGCGGATTGCTGAAAATGTATTGGCTTTTCAACGCTGTACGGGCGGTTGGCCGAAGAATATAGATATGGCCCGCCGCATGAATGATAAAGAGCTGGCTAAAGTGATAAAGGATAAATCACGTCGTGATGATTCTACGATAGATAATAATGCCACAACTGCCCAGATGATTTTTTTAGCCCGTCTTTATAGGCAGACTAAGGATATACGTTATCGGGATGCTTTCCTTCAGGGAGTGGAATATTTGCTGAGTGGTCAATACGAAAACGGAGGATGGCCGCAATTCTGGCCCGGTCCGCGTGGTTATCAGGTACATATTACTTTTAATGACGATGCCATTGTCAATACATTGAATATGATGCGTGATATGATGAATCACAAAGCGCCTTATGAGGATGATTTGATAGACAAGGCTTTGTGTGTACGTTTGGGAAAAGCCTTTAATAAAGGAATAGAGTGTATACTGGCTACACAAATTATAAAGGATGGAGAACCTTCAGTGTGGTGTCAGCAGAATGATAGGGAAACATTGAAGCCTGCACCGGCACGTGCATATGAGTTGCCGTCTTATTGTTCGGCGGAGAGTGCCGGAATTGTGCGTCTGCTCATGGAATTACCTGCACCCGACGCACGTGTGAAGCGGGCGGTTCACGGAGCCATGAAATGGTTTGACAGGTATAAACTTACCGGTTTGAAATGCGAGCGTATCGTGCTGGCAAATGGTGAGCGGGATACTCGTCTTGTGGAAGATCCTCAAGCCAAGCCTATTTGGGCGCGTTATTATGATTTGAAATATTGTGAACCGTATGTATGTGACCGTGATGGGCTGCCACGTCGCCATTTGGAAGAAATAGGAACAGAACGTCGTAACGGATATAGTTGGTACAATAGCAGACCGGCTGAGCTTTTTGCCATATACAATGCATGGGCGGACAAATATGATCCGAAGCATAAAGTGGCAATCAGTCTGGCAACCAAAGGAGCGAATGAAAACGGGCTTATTGAAATGTATCGTCGTCCCATGGCAGAGCGTACGGCTTTTGATGTGGTGGTAAAGCCGGGAGAGAGTATTCAGGCAGCTATTGAAAAGGCTCCGGAAATTCCGACAGTACCTTTTAAAATCTTATTGTTGAACGGAACGTATCATCAAAAAGTGATTATTGACAGGCCTAATATTGTTTTGGTGGGGGAAAACCGTGACAGTACGCGGATTGTCTTGGCTGAAACAGCCCAGACACGTGCCATCACGGAATATCATGGACGTCCGGTAGGCAATGGTGTCATTGTGTTGCAGGAAGGTGCGGATGATTGTGTTATTAGCGGACTGACTGTTTACAACAATTACGGAACTGCCGTTGAAAATACGACCATCCATCAGATGGCGATTTTTGGACGTGCCACTCGTACCATTATCATCAACAGTAATGTATGGGCCGATGGAAACGATGCCCTTTCCTTGTGGGCACCCGGAAGCAATGGTATGTATTATCATGCCGATCTCTATCTTCGTTGTCCGGGTGTGGATTTTCTTTGTCCTCGCGGATGGTGCTATGCCACACGCTGCCATTTTTATGGTGATAGCCGTGCCATGATTTGGCATGACGGACGAGGTGACAAGAACAAGAAACTGGTTATTACCAATTCTTCATTTGATGCTAAGACACCGACACTTTTAGGACGCTATCATCATGATTCCCAGTTTTATCTCATCAAATGTAAAATGTCGAAGAATGTGCTTGACGGGAATATTCATTATGCTTATTCGGATAAAGTGCTTGATCCCTGTCCGTGGGGGCTACGTACCTATTATTATGGTTGTACCCGTGAAGGAGGGCATAGTGGCTGGTTAAACGATAATTTAAAGGAGGCGGAGAATGCTCCGGAGTTTTATGGCGTTACCGCCAAGTGGACATTCAATGGCAAATGGGACCCCGAACAACGTATCAGAGATCTTTGGAATGTGTTGGCCTACTAATTTAACAGTTTGTAATATGAAAATGACCCCTGTTTTATGCTGTATTGTTTTTTTGTTTGTGTCAATGTTATCTGCTGTTGCCCGACAGCAGGAGAAGCCCCGGGTTATTGTCACTACGGATGGTGAGATTGACGATCAAAGTTCTATGATTCGTTTTCTTATGTATTCTTCTGATTATGATGTCGCAGGCATTGTTCAAGTCAATGGGGTACAGAAAGACGGACATAGTAAAGATAAATGGATCGAATCACAAATTGCCAAATATGCGGAATGTCTGCCTAATTTGAGGAAACATAATCCCGATTATCCCGATGCTGAATATCTGCTAAGTGTCTTGGCGGTTGGTAATGAGAACAGAGAGGACTTGCATAAATTGCCTCCTTTACTGTCTGATAGCGAGGGGGCACAGCTCATCATAAGGACATTGCTTGATTCTGATCCGAGGCCTGTTCATATTTTAGCATGGGGTGGAGCCAACACCCAGGCCAATGCCTTATGGCAGATCAAGCAGAAATATTCTGCTGCAGAATGGGCAAAAGCGGTATCAAAAGCCAGATTATATTGTATTTGGTATCAGGACGGCGGTGGAAAATGGATAGAACAGAATCTTCCTGAAATCATTATTTATGAATCGGGCGCACCGGATCATGATGGAGGATGGAGATATGTATGGGATTACATGAGTGTGGATTATTATTTTAAGAACAGACTTAGTAAAAATTCAAAAGAGTTGCAACAGATCATGGATAAACCTTGGTTGGCTGACCATATTAAGAACGGGCACGGACCACTGTGTGCCGCCTATCCTCAGGAATATACCAGTGAGGGGGATACTCCTTCTTTTATGCCTCTTATACGTAATGGACTTGAACAGCATACAGACTATACATTAGGAGGATGGGGAGGACGCCCGGAGTATAAAAATGGCAATCACATGCAAGATGGGAATGATTTGAAAAACGGTGTGCCGGATTCACATTATACTTTCCAGCGTTGGTTGCCTGCTATACAAAATGACTGGGCGGCTCGTGCCGACTGGTGCGTGGCTGATGAATATTCAAAGGCAAATCATCAACCTGTTGCCCGGATATTGGGAGAAAGTGTACGCACAGTCCGGCCGGGAGAAAAAATAATACAGGATGCCTCTCCTTCATTTGACCCTGATAAAAATTCATTGTCTTACCAATGGTGGCAATATCGGGAAGCAGGCAGTGTGCAAACAAAGGTGGCTATAAAGCACGCCGATGAGAAGAGGGCGGAGATAATTGTACCGGATAATCCGGGCAAACAGTTACATTTGATACTTGAACTTACAGATAATGGAACGCCTAATCTAAAGTCTTATAAAAGAGTGATTCTGAATGTGAATTGACTTCCTGTATGAATTTTCATCCGTACTGTCATGTTGTTTTGAACAGGCCTACACTTCTTCCATCCGCTCCAGCTCCCATCCCCGGAACTGTATGATAATACAGTGCAGCTTCGTGTTCTGCACCAACTGCCGTACCCGGGGTGCGGCAGCATATTCGTTAATCTGTTTCACCGCTTCCTGCCATTGCGTCCGGGCTTTCTCTTCCGTGTCCTTCACCGACAGATATTTCAGTTCAAGAATATAGCTATGCTTCACCTCGTAGCGCATCAGGTCCGGCATGAGGAAGAGGTCGCAGTAACCGTGGCTCAGTTCCATTTCCGGAGCCATCAGGTAATAAGCGTTTACGCTGAGGTAGGCGGTGAAGAAACCCTGTATATTTCGCTCGCCTTCCATGGCACTGCGTACAGATGAATTTTCCTTGTAGGCATGGGCAATGAATTCCAGTGTTTCGCGCCAATGGCCTTCGTAAGCCATTTCATCGAACAGGTCCATCAAATTGTTCAGGTTGATATGGCGTTTGTCCTGGTACTCCTCCAGCATGAATTCGTAATACTGTTTGCGCACATTATAGTTGGGGATACTCAATACCAAGCGGCTGCCGCGTGTGGCAGTGATGGTCAACATGCCATAATAGAAGAGCAGGCTGGGGAAGATTTCGGGTTTGGCGATTTCCTTGGCCGGGAAGGTGGTGATCAGGTTGGTGATAATTTGCCCTTCTTCGGTGATTTTACGTAATACGCCCTTGCGGTTGCCGTCCAGCTTGTCCAGCTGGATTAGTTTCTTCATTTTGTTGTAGTCCGTACGGGTGTTGGGATCTATCATCTCTTTAGGAGATTTGCCCAGCGTGATGTAATTGCGCAGGTAGTAAAGTACCATGTCGCAATTGAACATTTTCGGGTCGCGTTCCAGGCTTTCTTCTGCGAAACAGTAATTATTATACCACGGTTTCATCTCCCGGATCATTGCTTCGATGTCCGCGTCGATCGGGAGCTGTCCGGCATCCTTATAATATTGGAACATGGTGCGCACGTCCGTTTCGCTGAATCCCAGCATCATGTTGAACTGGTAGTCGGTACTGATATTCCAGCCGATGTTGAATCCGCTGGTCAGGTCGTCCAAGGTGACGGGGCTGACGCCGGTCATGAAGATGCGCTCGAACATGCCTTTGAATTTCTTGAATATTTCACGGTAGAATCCGCTGGCATGGGTCAGGGCATGATAAATGTCTTTTCCCTGCTCGTTCAGAACGATGTTGGTAAAGTTATCGTATTCGTCGATGATGAGGTAAAGTTTCATTCCGGATTCAGCCGCATGCAGGTTCAGGTAGTTCAACTTGCTGACAAAGTCGGGCTGTTCTTCCATCTTTTGTGCAAATCCGGGAAAATAATAAGGCTCATACACTTTGCCGAACAGGTCCATCACCATGCCGCAATAGTTATTGAAATTTTCTTCCAGTGAACCGCTTCCGCCACTGGCGCGCGAGAAATCAAGATACACCACCTGAAATTTTCCTTGCAGGGGGGTGGGGCGGCTGCCTATCCATAGATTGCCGAAGCGTTTCTGGAACTTTTCTTTTTGTGCTATGTCATAATACGCACGCAGCATACTCAAAAAGATACTCTTGCCGAAGCGGCGGGGACGGATAAAGAACAGGTTCCGGGGCTGTTTTTCCAGCAAAGGCAGATACATGGTTTTATCTACATAGTACATGTTCTGCTCTGCCACTTCCACGAAGTTGGCAATGCCATAGGGGATTTCTTTTATATTTTCCATCATTGCTTCTGTTGTCTTTAGTTCGTATCCGGATGCCAATACAACAAAGATAGTCTATTCTTCCTGAAGGAACAAAGGAAATAAAGTTTTTAATAGAAAGAAGATGTTCAAGGTAAGTTATGCGCTTGAAAGAAAATTCTTTATTACTCCCCGCTAGATTTCTACTGGGTCGAAAAAAAGGGCGTGCCAAAAGCCATGTTTATTATTTAGACCTTTTGGCACACCCTCTTGGTGGATTCTGAAATCAGTTTCTTATTTCTTCTCTGCCGCGGCATGTGGATAGTCAATCGTATAATGCAGTCCGCGACTCTCTTTCCGTTCCATTGCCTGACGGGTGATCAAATACCCGATGTTAATCATGTTACGCAGTTCGCAAAGTTCGCGTGAAGCCTTACAGCGTTTGAAAAGACGCTCGGTTTCTTCATATAAAATATCCAATCGGTTCCAAGCACGGATTAATCGCGTATTACTGCGCACAATACCTACATAAGCTTCCATAATCTGGTTCACCTCTTTCATGCTTTGGGTTATCAGTACCCGTTCTTCATTGTTCATGGTTCCTTCATCGTTCCATTCGGGGATATCCTCATTGAAGTCATACCGGTCGAGTACATTTAGTGCATGTTTGGCTGCCGCGTCCGCATAAACCACTGCTTCTATCAGCGAATTGGAAGCCAGACGGTTACCTCCGTGCAGACCGGTACATGAACATTCGCCGATGGCATACAAACGGTTGATGCTGCTCTGTCCGTCCAGATCGACTTTGATACCTCCGCACAGATAATGAGCAGCCGGAGCCACAGGAATATAGTCCTTAGTAATATCAATGCCTAGGCTGAGGCATTTTTTATAAATATTGGGGAAATGTTTTTTTGTTTCTTCCGGATCTTTATGCGTCACATCCAGATATACATGATCTTCACCGCGCTGCTTCATTTCGTTATCAATGGCACGTGCTACGATATCACGTGGGGCCAATGACAGGCGTGGATCATATTTTTGCATGAATTCTTCGCCACTTTGATTCTTTAAGACAGCACCGTAACCGCGCATGGCTTCGGTGATGAGGAAACTGGGACGGTCTCCCGGATGAAAGAGGGCGGTGGGATGGAATTGTATAAATTCCATGTCCTTTACTGCTCCTTTGGCACGGTATACCATAGCAATGCCGTCTCCCGTAGCTACCAGTGGATTGGTTGTATTGCGGTATACCGCTTCGCATCCGCCTGTTGCCATTACAGTTACTTTGGACAGGAACGTATCCACTTCTCCTGTTTTCTCATTCAATACGTAAGCACCGAAACATTTGATGCCTGGTGTATGGCGGGTGACGATAATTCCCAAATGATGCTGGGTAATGATTTCTACCGCATAGTGATCTGTAAATATGGTAATATTGGGATGAGCTTTTACCGCTTCTATCAGGCTGGTTTGTATTTCAGCTCCTGTATTGTCTTTGTGGTGCAGGATACGGAACTCGGAATGGCCTCCTTCTTTGTGGAGGTCGAATTCTCCATCCTCTTTTTTATCAAAATCCACTCCCCATTTTATCAGTTCCTGGATTTGTGCAGGTGCTTCTCGCACTACTTTTTCTACAGCCGCGCGGTCACTGATCCAATCGCCGGCAATCATCGTGTCTTCAATGTGTTTCTCGAAATTGTCTACTTTCAAGTTGGTAACAGATGCTATACCTCCCTGAGCAAAATAGGTATTGGCTTCTTCCAGTCCTGCTTTACAAATCAGGGCGACTTTACCTTTGTGAGCTACTTTCAGTGCGAAGCTCATTCCGGCAAGTCCTGAGCCGATAACAAGGAAATCGAATTTTTTAACCATGATAATATGCTTTATGGGTGCAAAGCTACGAAAAACCTTTATTCATTGTACCTTTTACTCTTGTTTTTACTATTTTTTTTCGTGAAGAATAAACGAAATAGATAATGCAAGTATGAAATTAAAAGTGTAACTTTCTGCATTTTTAAATAGAATAGGATGGAAAACAATAAAGAAATCATTCACGAAAGTGAGGTAAAAGAACTTATAATTGAGTTGAGGGGTGAGAAAGTACTGATAGACCGGGATGTAGCTAAGCTTTATGGCGTAGAAACCAAACGAATTAATGAAGCAGTAAAAAACAATCGGGACAAATTCCCAAATGGTTATATGTTTTCGTTGCAAGTATCTGAAAAACAGCAACTGGTCGAAAATTTCGACCGGTTCAGTAGTTTGAAACATTCTCCCGTAGAACCTAAAGCATTTACCGAAAAAGGGCTTTATATGCTGGCTACAATTTTAAGAAGTCCGAGAGCTACCGCAACTACTTTTGCCATTATCGAATCATTCTTTAAGTTAAGGACATTAGTACGGAATGTAAATATCATGGCTACCGAGTATGATGAGGAAAAGAGGAAGAGTCTGGTACAACGTAGTGGAGAACTGCTGAATGAACTGCTGACTGATGAGGGTGATATAACAGAAACGGAATCTTCTATCGAATTAAATTTGTATGCTTTGAAGATGAAACGTACAGTAAAGAGGACAAAAAAAGGATAAATTCTCTCATTCTGCGCCGTAATGAGGTCGATAAACGATAAATTTATTATCTTTCGGGCAAATTACAATAAGATGATGAATCGAATTTTTCATGTGAAGATAGCAGGAGGCACTTATCTGTTTCTGATACTGCTGACAGCCGTCATGGTATTTGCTTTCTGGTGTATGAAGGCAATGATAGGATTGGTGGTGGCATTGGGGCTGATCATTACCATTGAACGTATTATCCATTCTACTTATACGCTGACTGCGGATGGAAAGCTGGTGGTGTATTATGGTCGTTTTTATAAAGGGAAGACCATTCCCTTGACTGACATTACGGATGTGGAGCTGAAACGAAGTTCCGGATTCGGTGGAATTATGCCTTCGAAATATGTATTGATACATTATGAGAAGAAAAATTTATTGTCATTGGTTCCTGTAAAGCCGGAAGAATTTATCAATGCGTTGGTGAAGCGGCTGGAGCATAGGATAGAGGAGGAATAAATTATGGAGCAAGTATTTAAAACAAAAAGAGCTCGTAGGTGGTGGATTATTATAGTCAGTCTGGTTGTTCTGATTATTTTTCTGAATGTGTATTTGGAGCAAAGTTGGGCTTTTTCGGCGCTTGGGGGAATTATTATTTCTGTATTAATGTTTTATTCGCAATCGAAAACCATTTATATTGTAAAAGACAATGGTGTTCTGGAAATTAAACCGGGATGGGGGAACAGAATATGTGTAGACGGAATCCGTAAAGTGTCTTATAATCCGAATGCAATAGGAATGCAAAAGGTGAAAATAGAGCACGCCCAAGGTTTTGTAATGATTAACCCTGATAAGCCTTTGGAATTTGTAGAAGCATTGAGAGAAATAGATCCAAATCTGTCTGTTGAAGGTTTTGAACAGATAAAAACTAATTAACCCAAAATAAATACCATGAAATATCAAATTGCAATCATCGGTGGAGGTCCCGCAGGGTATACTGCTGCCGAAGCTGCCGGAAAGGCAGGACTGAGTGTTGTATTGTTCGAAAAAAGAAGTCTGGGCGGTGTCTGCCTGAATGAGGGATGTATTCCTACCAAGACCTTGCTTTATTCGGCTAAAGTATATGATTATGCGAAACATGCTTCAAAGTATGCCGTGAATGTGCCTGAAGCTTCTTTTGATTTAGGAAAGATTGTGGCGCGTAAATCAAAGGTGGTTCGTAAGCTGGTATTGGGAATCAAGGCAAAACTGACTGCGCATCAGGTACATATAGTGACGGGAGAAGCCACGATTGTAGATAAGAATACCATCCAATGCGGTGGGGAAACCTACGAATGTGAGAATTTGCTGCTGTGTACCGGCAGTGAAACATTTATTCCTCCTATTCCGGGAGTGGAAAACGTGGATTACTGGACGCACCGTGATGCACTGGATAATAAAGAAGTACCTGCTTCATTGACTATTGTCGGCGGTGGAGTGATCGGTATGGAATTTGCTTCTTTCTTCACCAGTTTGGGAGTGCAGGTGACTGTGGTCGAAATGTTGGATGAAATCCTGGGTGGCATGGATAAAGAGCTGTCGGCCATGCTCCGGGCTGAATATGCCAAAAAAGGAATCAAGTTCCTGCTCAGTACGAAAGTAGTAGGGGTATCCAAAGGGGAGACCGGTATTACTGTGTCATACGAAAATGCAGATGGAACAGGAACTGTTACAGCTGATAAGTTATTGATGAGTGTAGGCCGTCGTCCGGTGACAAAAGGTTTCGGACTGGAAAATCTGAATTTGGAATGGACGGAGCGCAGATGCATCAAAGTAGATGAACATTTGCAATCTTCCGTTCCCGGTGTCTATGTATGCGGTGATTTGAACGGAGTCTCTTTGTTGGCACATACCGCCGTGCGTGAAGCGGAAGTGGCTGTCCATCATATTACAGGTAAGGAAGATGTGATGAGCTATCGTGCCATACCGGGTGTGGTCTATACAAATCCTGAGATTGCCGGGGTAGGTATGAGCGAGGAAGCTTTGCAGGCCGCAGGTATTCCTTATCGAGCCGTTAAGTTGCCGATGGCTTACTCCGGGCGTTTTGTAGCCGAGAACGAGGGAGTGAACGGTGTCTGCAAAGTTTTGACAGCCGAAGACGGTACTGTATTGGGAGCGCATATGTTGGGTAATCCTGCTTCCGAGCTGATTGTATTGGCAGGTATGGCTATTGAGGATGGTAAGACCATAGAGGATTGGAAACGATATGTATTTCCTCATCCTACTGTGGGTGAGATATTCAGGGAACTATAATGAAACGAGTTTTATTTTTCTTTTTACTGATTTTATCTATTCACTTCATAAACGCCCAGCCGCTATCTCAGCGGCTGGACGCTTTACTGCATGAGGAAGTTCTGAAAACATCCGAAGTGGGTATTGCCGTATTCGATCTGACCACCGGGAAATCCGTTTACCGTTATCAGGACGAGAAACTATACCGTCCTGCTTCTGTTGAGAAGATAATCACTTCGGTTACCGCCTTGGCGCAACTGGGAGCGGATTATACCATGGATACCGGTCTTCGTTATCGTGGAAAAATAGAAAATGACACGTTGAAAGGCAGTCTGTATCTGATAGGCGGTTTTGATCCGGAATTTATGGACGAGGATCTGGACCGTCTGGTAGATGCGTTGGCAAGTCAAGGCATCCGTTATGTGACAGACACCCTTGCGGCGGATGTTTCCATGACGGACTCGGTTTATTGGGGTTCCGGCTGGTGTTGGGACGATACTCCTTACTCCTTCCAGCCCTATCTTTCCCCTCTCATGCTGAATAGGGGCTGCGTGGATGTATCGGTCTCTCCTGCTCAGAAGGACTCGTTGCCTAAAGTCGTTTGTACGCCGGTTTCCGATTATTATCAGGTTCATAATCATGGGGTGAGCCGTAATCCGCAAGCCGGGAAGCTGAAAATCACCCGCAACTGGCTCAGCAATGGCAATATCATTACCGTTTCCGGAAATGTTTCTTATCCCTATACTGAGAAATTGAATGTATATACTTCCAAAGATTTCTTTTTCCATACCTTTGTCAGCCGTTTGCGCAGCAAAGGAATTGAAGCGCGAACTTGCACGTATGCCGATTGTCCTGTAACGGCCGACAGTATAGTTACGCTTTATACCGTCCGAAGACCACTCAAGGAAGTGTTGGAAAGAGCTTTGAAGAAAAGTGATAACTTGTGCGCCGAATCGATGTTTTATCATTTGGCTGCCAAGCGTTCCCTGCATAAACGGGTGACGGGAGAAGATGGAACCGATGCCATTCACGCCTTTATGAAAACAGCTTTAGGGTTTAACCCGGAGAACTATAAGATAGCGGACGGCAGCGGTGTTTCCGTTTATAATTATATCTCTCCACGTTTACTATTGGAGTATTTGAAATATGCCTACTATCATCGGGAAATTTTTCTTCCTTTCTATGAGTCCCTGCCCATAGCCGGAGTGGACGGTACTTTACAAAACCGGATGAAGCAGACCAAGGCCCGTGGAAATGTGCATGCAAAAACAGGTTCTGTAACCGGAGTCAGCTCGCTGGCAGGCTATGTAAAAGCTGCTGACGGACATCAACTGGCCTTTGTTATCATCAATCAGAATGTACTGAAATTAAGCCGGGCGCGTGCATTTCAAGATAAGTTTTGTGATATTTTATCTCGTTGAATTTGAGTTTTTGAATGTTCTGAAACGTATTAAGTAGCAGATTTTGCATATAATAGGACAAAATTTATACCTATTCTGAACGATTTTTGCAGCATCGGAACAAGATTGTTTCGTAACTTTGCCCAAGTCGAAATAATTCGGAATACTATAAAAACATAAAATAGCTGCTTATGAAGACAAATTATGAAATCCGTTATGCCGCGCATCCCGAAGATGCCAAAGGCTATGACACCCAAAGGATACGACGGGATTTCTTAATGGAAAAAGTATTTTCGGACAATGAGGTGAACATGGTTTATTCCATGTATGACCGCATGATTGTAGGAGGAGCCAGACCCGTAGGGGAGGTATTGAAGCTGGAGGCTATCGATCCGTTGAAAGCGCCTTATTTCCTTACCCGCCGTGAAATGGGGATCTTCAATGTGGGCGGTCCCGGTGTGGTCAAAGCCGGAGATGCCGTGTTCGAACTGGATTATAAAGAAGCGCTTTATCTGGGTTCGGGAGACCGGGAAGTGACTTTTGAAAGTAAAGATGTCAAGAACCCTGCCAAATTCTATTTTAACTCTGTTACCGCTCATCGTAACTATCCCGATAAAAAAGTGACCAAGGCAGATGCCATCGTTGCTGAAATGGGTTCATTGGAAGGGTCCAACCATCGTTGCATCAACAAGATGCTGGTCAGTCAGGTATTGCCTACCTGCCAGTTGCAGATGGGAATGACCGAACTGAAACCGGGAAGTGTGTGGAACACCATGCCGGCGCACGTGCACAGCCGCCGTATGGAAGCCTACTTCTATTTCGAAGTGCCCGATGAACACGCTGTTTGCCATTTTATGGGAGAAGTGGATGAAACCCGTCATATATGGATGAAAGGCGATCAGGCAGTCTTGTCTCCCGAATGGTCTATCCATAGTGCGGCGGCAACACACAACTATACCTTTATCTGGGGTATGGGTGGAGAGAATCTGGATTACGGTGATCAGGACTTCTCATTGATTACAGACTTGAAATAAATCATATAACTTCATTAATTTAATAATATAAGTATCATGAATCAGTATTTGAATTTTTCTTTGGAAGGTAAAGTAGCTCTTGTAACAGGCGCTTCTTATGGTATCGGTTTTGCTATTGCATCTGCTTTTGCAGAACAGGGCGCAACCATCTGTTTCAACGACATCAATCAGGAATTGGTGGATAAAGGTCTGGCTTCTTACGCTGAAAAAGGAATCAAGGCACACGGATATGTATGCGATGTTACTGACGAACCTGCCGTACAGGCTATGGTTGCCACTATTGCCAAAAAAGTAGGTACCATCGATATTCTTGTAAACAATGCCGGTATTATCCGTCGCGTTCCGATGCACGAGATGGAAGCTGCCGATTTCCGCCGTGTTATTGATATTGATTTGAATGCTCCGTTCATTGTTTCTAAAGCGGTTTTGCCTGCGATGATGGAAAAAGGACACGGAAAAATCATCAATATCTGCTCTATGATGTCTGAGTTGGGTCGTGAAACCGTTTCTGCATACGCTGCCGCTAAAGGTGGTTTGAAGATGTTGACCCGTAACATCTGTTCTGAATACGGAGAATACAACATTCAGTGTAATGGTATCGGTCCGGGCTATATCGCTACTCCGCAAACAGCTCCGTTACGTGAAATCCAGCCCGATGGAAGCCGTCATCCGTTTGATACATTCATCTGTGCCAAGACTCCGGCCGGCCGTTGGTTGGATCCGCAGGAATTGACCGGTCCTGCCGTATTCCTTGCATCCGAAGCATCTAATGCCGTCAATGGCCATATTCTCTATGTAGATGGCGGTATTCTGGCCTACATTGGTAAGCAGCCTAAATAATTAGTAGATATAAATAGAAAGAATCTGCTTGTGTCTTTGTTGATACTTGCAGATTCTTTGTATTTTTGTCTTTCAGTTCGACAAACAATAAATAGTATGAAAAAAATCTTTTTAGCAGTCGCAACGGCGTTAGCTATGTTTTCCTGTTCGCAAAAGGAGCCGGTGACTGTCACTATAACCAATCCGCTTCCCATTGACAGAAATGGGGAAATGGTGGAAATCTCTATGGCTGAAATAACAGGCAAACTACAATTACCCGATACGGCACAGGTTATCGTATTGGACGAGAACGGGCTTGAAGTACCTTATCAGATAACATACGATGATATGCTTATCTTTCCTGCTTCGGTGAAAGGGGATGCCTCGGCTGTTTATACAATTGCAGAAGGAACTCCGCAGCCGGTGGATGTGGTTGCTTGCGGGCGTCAATATCCCGAACGTCTGGATGATGTGGCATGGGAGAATGACCGTGCCGCTTATCGTGCATACGGTCCTGCTTTGCAGGAGAAGGGCGAGCGTGCCTTTGGTTATGATATCTGGACTAAAAGTGTGTCCGAACCGGTAGTGGAGGATCGTTATGACGGTGACTTGAACCGGGGTATTTCTTATCATGTAGATCATGGAAACGGAATGGACTGCTATGCAGTGGGCCCGACTCTGGGTGGAGGAACAGCTGCTTTATTCCCTGATAGTACCATTGTTTATCCCTATTGTTACAAGGATTGTGAAATCTTGGATAACGGTCCGCTCCGATTCACAGCTAAGTTGGTCTATAATCCGTTGGTTGTAAAAGGGGATTCAAGTGTGATAGAAACGCGTATCATTTCTTTGGACAAGGGGTCGCAGTTGAACAAGACTGTGGTTTCTTTTGACAATTTGCAGGAAATCACTCCGGTGGTGACCGGCATTGTATTGCACAAACAGAATCCTATGGGATATAGTTTTGATGCAGACGCAGGCTATATAGCTTATGCAGACTCTACGGAGAATGCTGCCAATAACAATGGAGTGATTTACATAGGAGCCGTATTCCCGGCTACCGTCAAAGGAGCGTTTGCCCAAGTGTTCTCCGAAAAGGAACGGAAGGAACGTGGGGATGCTTTGGGCCATGTGTTGGCGGTTAATGATTATGAACCGGGAGCCGAGTATATTTATTATTGGGGATCAGGCTGGAGCAAATATGGTTTCGAAGCCGATACCGATTGGAATAAATATTTGGAAGAATATGCCCGGAAGATACGTAATCCATTGGCAGTTGCCATAAAATGATACATATACAAGAGGGTATGCGTATACGCCACGAAAAAAACAAGGTATTTGGCTTTATCAGTCAAATACCTTGAATTCATAGCCTTGTTCCAACAGCCATTCTATGGCCCGGGGCAAGGCGTATTTCATGTTTTTCTCTGCCTTGATGGAGTCATGGAAAGTAATGATGGAGCCATTCCTCACATAATGTTTTACCTTCCTCAGTACCTGTCTTCCATTCAGCTTGTTGCTATAGTCACGGGTAACCAAGTCCCACATTACGATCTGGTATTTATGCCGCAGCACCATGTACTGCATCCAGCGCATGTGGCCATGTGGCGGACGGAACAGGTTGGTATGGATCAGCTCGTTTGCTTTGTCCGTATTGGCCAGATAGTTCTTGCTTCGGTATTCGAATCCCCGGATATGGTTAAAAGTATGATTTCCCAAACGATGTCCCCGTTCTACAATCATCTGGAATTCCTTGGGATGCTTGCGCACATTGTCGCCCACCAAAAAGAAGGTAGCCTTGATATTGTACTTGTCTAATAAATCGAGTACCCACGGTGTGATTTCGGGAATCGGCCCGTCATCGAAAGTCAGATAGACCGCTTTTTCATTCTTGTCCATTCGCCAGAAGGCGCGTGGATAAAGCCAGCGGAGTATCAGCGGGGGTTGTTCTATAAACATGAATGTGTGTGCTTTTGTTGGTTATACAAATATAAAGGTGTGGATTCACCGCAGAATCCACACCTTTTATTTACTTTCTGCCTGCTCCGCCGCCTACACGTTTGTTGAACACCTCATAGAGGTCTTCAAACTTCTTGGCATAGTGGCTTGCCATATCTGATTTTTTCTGTTGTTCACCTTCACCTTGTACACCGCCGGCAGCATTTGCGCGGGCAAGGCTCTTGTTGATCTCATCCAGAATATAGAAATTGCGCAGACAGTCCTCGTATGAACCTTGCAGGCGTTGGTCATCCAGACTCAGGTACCAGGTGATGTATTCCACCGATTTGTTTGCCAGATCATTCAGAATGGCTTCTCCTTTTTCTTTTTCACCTAACGCCAGATAATCGTCGGCCATTTCTTTTGAACTGCTCATGATGTAATCGTGGGGCACGGTGGTGCTTGGGATTACTTCCGAACAGTAGTCAAGGGCTTTCAACGCCTTGTCTTTCTTGCCTTCTTTTATCAACTGGGTAGCCAGCTGTATAAACATACGGCGGTGGGTCTGGCACATACGCATCACAGTCTCGTCGATATAGATATCCGGGTTGTTGATTCCTCCGAACTTGAACTTGTTCATCAGGTTATCGTACATTTTCTCGCTGTCGATGCGTGCGTTCAGCCGGGTGGTGTTGAACGGGGTGATGCGGTAGGCAAGACCTTCCTGCATGAAGTTGTTGCCCAAATTCAGATGATTGTCGCTACCCACCGTAATAGCCATGTACAACGGACGTTCCCAGTTGGTATTTGCCAGCATCTCAAGCATCATCAGCTCGCTCTTGTACAGCATACGTTTGCCTTTCAGGGAGATACTCATGTAATCGGGGATTTCACCATGCAGGGAGTCGGGAATCATCATGCCCGAGCGTTTCACTGCCTCCTTGTCCAGCTTGATGACGATGCTGTCCGTCGGTATCAGCTGTAAACCTTCTTTGGGTGAGCGTACCCAGTATTTCAGAATATTTTTCAATTCATACGGGTTGTCTCCGAATTCCTTGGCGGCTTCTTCCGGGTTCTGCTTGTAGAAGTTATTGATGCTTTCCATCACTTCCGGACGTACAGCCACTCCTTCATTATGCCCCTGTACATATTCCAGACGGCTCCATTCGATAGGCACTGCCGGGGAGTCGTATGCCTGACGCTTCATTTGGTCGATGTACCAGTCCGTTTGCAGGTAACTCAGGTTACATACACGTACATCGGTACGGAAACCTTCCGTTTCCTGGTTGTACCACAAGGGGAAAGTATCGTTGTCACCATTGGTAAAGATAATCGGGTTACCTTCTTCCTGTACGGTGCTCAGGTAGTTTTGTCCGAAGTCGCGTGCCACATAACGGTTGCTGCGGTCGTGGTCGTCCCACGTCTGGCTCACCATTTGGATGGGTACGAACAGACAAACTACAGTTGCAATGACGGAAGCCGGTTTCTCACCCAGTTTGCCTTGCAGCCATTGGGCAATACCCGCCACACCCATGCCTATCCAGATGGCAAATGCATAGAACGAACCTGCGTATGCATAGTCACGTTCGCGGGGCTGCATCGGGGTCTGGTTCAAATAAAGCACGATGGCCAGACCGGTCATGAAGAACAGGAAGAATACGATCCAGAATTGCTGGATACCTATCGGTTCTTCTATCTCTTCCCCATTCGGAGTCGTGATACGTTTTGTCTTGTAAGCCTGCCAGAACAGACCGATAAGTCCCAGAATCAACGGCAGGCAATAGAATACATTGTGCCCTTTGTTGTTTTTCAGGTCGGAGGGGAGCAGGCTTTGGTCGCCCACCAGGAACTTGTCCACAAACGGTATTCCGGTAATCCAGTTGCCATGTTCTATTTCACCCTGTCCCTGTATGTCATTCTGGCGTCCGGCAAAGTTCCACATGAAATATCTCCAGTACATGTAGTTCAACTGGTAGATAAAGAAGAACTTGATGTTATCCCATTGGGTCGGGACTTTCACCATCACCATCTGTCCGCACTGGTCGTAAGGAACCTGCACGCCTTTGATGCCGCCCAGCCAGTCTTCGTAGGCCTGTGCGTGTGCATCGCTGTACATGCGCGGGAAGAGCATATTTTGTGCATACTTGTAATCGGTCTTATGACGCACTACTTCGTAGCTGTCCTTTTCATCGGGAGTCGCTTTCTCCTTCCGTTGATACACGGGAGCGCCTTCCGTCACGTCATATACACATCCTCCGTCCACTTCTTTCAGTGCCGGTTTGGAGGCGTATGTCTGTCCGTAGAACAAAGGACGGGTTCCATATTGCTCGCGGCCCAGGTATTCTCCTAAAGTGAAGATGTCTTCCGGAGAGTTCTGGTCCATCGGAGTATTGGCGGTAGAGCGGATCACAATCAAGGCGTATGAGGAGTATCCTACCATAATCATCATGATGCACAGCAAAGAGGTGTTTAAAGTACGTGCGCTAATCTGATATTTCTTGTTCAAATCAGCAAACAGATAAACGCCCAAGATTCCTAGTATGATAATGCCTATCAAGGCGCTGCTCCATCCGTAGCCATAGAAAGGGATGCCCAGCATGGCGATAGTTACCATGAAGGAGATATTCATGCGTTTGCGGCTCTTTTCCGTATAGCTTTCGTAAACACCCCAGATAATGGATGCGGCGAGTAGAATGATGTAGACTATCAGACCGCTGTTGAAAGGCATACCGAAACTGTTGACGAACAGCAGTTCGAACCATCCTCCCACTTTTACTACGCCCGGCACGATACCGTACAGCACTGCTGCAACCAACACCATGGAGCCTGTAAGTGCCAGCAGACTGCCTTTGAGGTTGGCATCGGGATTCTTTTTTATAATAGTACACCAGTACAATGGCCGGAATACACAATAAGTTCAGCAAGTGCACACCGATGGAAAGTCCGGTCAGGTAAGCAATCAGAACCAGCCAGCGGTCGCTGTGAGGCTCGTTGGCAACGGATTCCCATTTTAGAATCAACCAGAATACGACTGCGGTGAAGAGACTGGAGTAAGCGTATACTTCGCCTTCTACGGCACTGAACCAGAAGGTGTCGCTCCATGTATAAGCCAAGGCTCCCACCAGTCCTGACCCCATAATGGTAATGAGTTTGCCCAAGGTCATCTCCTTGTCATCGGGGCATATCAGTTTTTTCACCAGATGGGTTATACTCCAGAAAAGGAACAGGATACAAGCCGCACTCATCAGAGCGCTCATGGTATTGACCATTCTGGCTACTTGACTGGGGTCGCTTGTAAATTGGCTGAATAAGTTGGCGGTAAGCATAAAGAAGGGTGCACCGGGCGGGTGGCCTACCTCTAATTTATAGCCGGTGGTGATGAACTCCGGACAATCCCAGAAACTGGCTGTCGGTTCTATAGTCATGCAGTAAGTATAAGCTGCGATGACAAAAGCTAACCAACCTACCAGGTTGTTGACTAATTTGTACTGTTTCATGAATATATTATTGTTTCGTTAACGTTCAATGGGCGCAAAGATACGAAAGAAAGTTGGAATAGGGAGGCAATGGTCTGTTATTTAGTGTTATCCTTAGGGAATGCGGCAGAAAATGTTTCTTTCAGTCCTTAACGGAATTTCTATGTTTTATTGCTGGTTTGTATACTGTGTTCTGAAATTTCAGTTTGTACAGATGAAGGAAACCTTTGGATTCCTAATCTTTTTCTACTCTATGGTTAAGCTTGATTGATGGTTAGGTTAAGGTCTTTTATACGGTAAACCAGTATAGACCGCTACAGTGGACTGTACAGTCTGCTATGGTAGTCCGTACGGTCTGTTGCAGTGGACTGTACGGAGCACTGCCGGCGACTGTAGAAGTCTGCCGTAAGAAAATGCTTAATGATAAGGTGGATAGGGCTTAACCTGCCGCATGAAAAGGCTTAGGTCACGATAATCGGATTTATTCGTCGTGATGATGGCATTTCAAGATGCGGTGAGGGAAGTTTCCATGTCCTAACAGTTCGATGGGGCATCCGAAATGCTCTTCCAGCCATTCGGTGGGTACTTCCGTATCGGGATGATAATCCAGCGTTTCGTTGACGCACGCTATGGTTTTTACATTTTGCAGCACAGTGCCTATGTCATGGCTTACCAGGATGATGGCCCGTTCCTTGTTGATTTCTTCCAGCAGGGAGTAGAGTTTGGCCTCAAACCGTTTGTCAATGTAGGTATTGGGTTCGTCCAGAATGACAACCTCAGGGTTTGAAACCAAGGCGCGTCCCAAGAGCGCGCGTTGCAGTTGTCCTCCGCTCAGTTCGCCGATGGCACGGCTTTCCAAACCTTCCAGTCCCATGCGGGCAATAATCCGGCTCACCAGTTCGTGCTGTTCGGGGGTGTAGCGGTGGAACAGGGACTTCTGTTTGTTGAGCCCCGATAATACCACCTCATATACGGAGATGGGGAATTTCTTGTCAATACTGTTGTATTGTGGTAAGTATCCCATGGCTATTTCGGGTACTTCTTTTTCGTTCTTATAGAAACGGACACTGCCCGAAGCGGGCTTCAGTAACCCTAGTATAATCTTGATCAGTGTGGTTTTTCCGCCACCATTGGGGCCGATTACACCAAGGAAGTCACGTTCATATACCGTGAGATTGACGTGACTCAGTACTGTCTTCTCATCGTAAGAAGCGGAAATATCTGTAAGTTGTATAATGGGATTCGTCATAAGGCTCTGTTATTTGGCAAGTGCATTTGCTACATTGATCATCTCTTCCCGCCATTCATAACTTAGCGGATTAATGGGAACAACGGTGACTCCCAGTTCATCTGCTATCAGCCGGGCATTGCGGGTATCGAATTCCTGTTGGACAAAAATAACCCGGGCATTGTCCCGGCGGCAGGTTTCTATCAGTTCTTTCAGATGGGCGGGTGAGGGTTCCTTTCCTCCTTCTTCTATGCTGATTTGCTTTAATCCGTAGTCCCTAGCAAAATAACTGAGTGCCGGATGATAGATAAGGAAAGTGGTATCGGCATTCTGTAGCCGGTCACGAACGTCCGTATCTGTCTGTGCGATAATTTGTTGCAGACTGTCCAGCCGATGCTTGAAATAAGGTTCGTTTGCACTGTCCAGTTCACTCAGGGCGGAGTAGATATTACGGGCGATTACTGAGGCATTGCGTGCGGAGTTCCATATATGAGGCTCTATACCCCCTTCGTGATGATGGTCACCGTGGTTGTGTCCTGTTTCGTGTATGACGTCTATTCCTTTTGAGGTATCGAATACTTTCAGATGAGGGGCATTCGTGGTCAGTTTATCCATCCAGGCTTGTTCGAAACCGATATAGCCAATGCGCAGGTAGGCGGTGCTTTTATCCAGATTGACCAGTTGTTGGGGGGTAGGGTCGTAGGTTTCGGGGCTGCTTCCTTTCGGAACCATGCTGACTATCTTGAATTTATCGCCTGCAATGGTTTCTGTGAAATAGCGCAAAGGTTCCAGGGTGACAGTCAGGGTCGGTTTTGTGGAAGTGGACTGTTTACTGTCACAGGCGGTAAACAGGCACACTATCAGTACCATGCAGCACGAACAAAGGATACTTTTGCCGGGATGCAATGGGGAAAATATGTGATGTCTGGTTCTCATGAATGTTATCTTTTCTGTTTAACAACAACAAATATACGCAAATTGCTCATTAATCGAGTACAAATACTCCCCAAATTGCTCAATTGATAAGCAATTTCAGTCTGGTTAGGGCTTTTCATACGGCTATTCTGTGGCTGTATGAGAAGCCTTGGTTTCAGGTAAAAGATTCTATATGGCATTCTATGTACTCTTTATCGTTCTCTATAAATATGCGCTTTATATTTGGTGGGAAGTGTCTTGTCGTTTGTCAATCTTTTTAAGATGCCATATAAGGCTCTTGTATTCGTGAAGAATAAGATTTGTAAAAAAATCCTTTCAATCTTTGTTCATGTATTTATCTTACTATATGTTAAGAGAAGGAATAGGTACTGATTGTGGATGATTGAAAATCAATGGGTTATTGTATGTATGGAAGATGAAAGAAGTATAAATCTCTTAGTAAGAGATCGACATTTCACGTGCAAAAATAAGGAAAGTTTTGATAACTAGTACACTTTTCGCGGAAAAAATATGGAATATTGTGAAAAAAAGTATTTCTTCTGGTTCTACCGGCTCTGATTTAATCTTGTATCTGTATAGTTAATATTTTGATTTAAAGCCTGTTATCGTCTGTTTGTAGATCTCTTACTAAGAGATCTGCATAAAAGGCCAATAAGAACGAATAACGAGTTTAGATGGAATACCTGTTTCTGAGACGTAAAAAGACGAGCAGCACTTCTGTAAGACAGAAGACATTGCTCTATCGTGCCGCCGGCCGCGAATGGACGGCGCGGTTCTCGTCACTGTCGGATGTCCGTCCGGCAGACAGCCTTATATATAAAGGTATATTGTATCAGTTGGAGATACGCCGGGCGTTCCTCGATTCCTCTCTTTCGTTAAAGAAACTGAGTATGATGCTCGAAACAAACCAGACTTACCTGAGCAATGCGGTGAACCGCTACTTCGGTTGTCATCTGAAGGAGTTGCTTAACCGCTACCGGGTGGAATACGCTAAGGAGCTGCTTCGCAACGGCGGTTGTCCGCTGGGCGAGGTTCCGTCACGGAGCGGTTTCGGTTCGAAGAGTCCTTTCTATCTGGCTTTCGTCCGTCAGACGGGTATGACTCCGAAACGGTATGCGGCGCGCGAGAGGAACCTGGTGAACTTGGAAATAGAGAATGAAGTCCTTTTATAACAGTATATGTATAACCAATTTTTAGTTTTTTAAATTTATAAATTTAAATCTTTATTTATGAACAAAAAGTTTTTAAGTGCAGTTCTGTTCGGAGCCTTGATGGTTTCGTCAACAGGAACATTTGTGTCTTGTAAAGACTATGATGAGGACATTGACCGCATCGACAAGGAACTGGTCGATATCAAGTCGGCTCTTTCAGCTTTACAGGCAAAAGTTGATGCTGGTAAGTATGTTACCAACGTAGTGAAGAACGGTGACGGTATCACTGTAACCTGGAGTGACAATTCTACAAGTACCATTGAAACTATCAAAGGTGACAAGGGTGAAGACGGTAAGAATGGTACAGTTGTGACCATCATTGACGGTTACTGGGCATTTGACGGTGTGAAATCTGAATATCCTGCAAAAGGAGATAAGGGTGACAAGGGTGACCAGGGCGAACCGGGTGATGCTGCCGCTGCCGGACATGATGCCAAAGTGAACGAGGAAACCGGTTATTGGCAGGTATGGGATGCTGAAAAAGGTGCATACGTGGATACCAAATACATTGCCGGTGGTCTGAGAGTGGTTGAAGTTGCCGGTGGTTACAACTTCACTGTAACAGAAGCAAACGGTGAGCCGAAGACTATCTTTATTCCGGGTGGAGCTGCATTGTTAAGCATTATTCCTGAACTGAACGGACAAAACTATGCTCAAGATTTCGATATCTATTATGGTATATTGAATAATGACGTGGATTGGGCAGGACATAAAGCTGTAAACGGCAAAATGTTGAAAGGTATGTATCCTACTGCCGACCGCGACATCAAGATGCAAGTGAATCCTGCAGGTGCTGATGCTGACGCTTATGACTGGGCGTTTGTTTCTACAGACAACACCACTCCTTGGGGATTGAATTTTGGTGCTCCCCAAGCATGGACCGGCAAAGCTACTACAGCTACCCGTGCCACATCGGCCAACGGTATGTGGTTACTGCCTCGTGACGTGCAGAAATGGGATTTGGATGCAGCCGGAAGCCAGGGACGTCCTGACTATGCAGGCCAGTTCAAGGCTAATGATGGTGACAAGTACCTGTTTGCACTGAAAGCTACATCAAAAAAATAATGGAGAAGTAGTAAAATCCCCGTTTGTATATACATTCAAAGCCAGCAATGTAAACGCAACTGAAAACATTCACATTAATGGTTTGACATTTGCTCCTTCAGGAAGCTCATTCTTGTATGGAAAGGAATATACTCCTTCCTTCGATATGCTAGGATTTAGTTCTGACGGCTATGATCAATGGGCAGAAGATTCTGTATTGGTATATGACTACTATCTGGAAATAGACAAGAGCAAGATTACAGATGAATCCATCAGAAAATATGGTGTGGAGATTACTGCAGACGGTTATCGTTTCATCGCTAAGAAAGAAGCTGTAGTGAACAATACTATTCCGTTCATTTACAACTACATCTTGATAAACGGTCAGAAAGGTAAGACTTACTTCTCTGTCAACTTTAATGATGAGGCTGTGACTGTTCCTGACAAGTTCCTGGAAGATATCGTTGCACCGTTCAATGCTACGGTTATTGCCGATCAAACCAGATGGTATGGATGGAGCAAGGCACTTGACTTGACAGAATTCTTCAACACATTGGGAGATGCAGGCAAGATGAAGTGGATTGATGCGATTGCACGCAGCATGGGTAATTCAACTGATCCACAAGAAATCAACAGAAGTGTATTCGATAAGAGATATGGTAGCAATGACCTTGATTTCAATGTAGAACTGACTGGTGGTGATCCTATCAACAACCAAGGTACTTGGGACCGTGTTATATACAATGGTGCATTGCTGGACAAATACATTGAATTTGATTATGTAGACGCAACCGGCAAGTCTTGTCTGACCGGAAACATCCGTGATTTGGATAAGATTACCGCATTGAAGGTAACATTCAAGGTTGACAGCGAATTAGGAGGACATGTAACTGCTCCTTATTACACAACAGACGGTCGTCAGTATAGTGGTGACAACACGAAGATTGCATTGCCTTTGGACAACGCATTCCGTGTAGAAATCGCAACTCGTTATGATCAATACGAAGTGGCAAGAATGAACTTCTCATTCGAATTGCAGATGCCTACTAACTGTCCGATCAAACGTGAATCTGTAGCTAACCGTACATCTGCTTGGTCTAAAGACAAAGACGGAAATGATGTATTGAAAGTATATGGTGAAAAACTGTTGGACCGTTATGATGCTGTTGCAGCTGATATGCGTGATGCATTCAAGGGAGTTTATAACTACCAGAATGGTGCTTACAATGCACAAGCAAATGTTGAAGCTAACTGGTATGAAGTATTGGTTCCAACTAATTCGTTCCAAATTATTGGTAAGACTAATGAAAGCTATGCAACTCTTGCCGGTATCTCAAATAGCTCATTATATACTGAATGGAATACAATCGGTTTCTATGGCACAGCCGGCAACATGGATGCATATACTTTGACCGATGTTAAATATCATCACTTCAATGTTTATACAGAAGCTAAGGATGATATTATATTACAGTTTGCCAGCCGTATTGCTGACTCTAAGGTTGCAAAAGTAGCATCTAAGGGTACAAAAGAGAATCCGTTCATTGCAAAAGCTGTTTATTCAACAGATGGTTTGCAGACCATTTTGAAGTATGCATTCGAAGTAAGCAATACTGATTTCACTTTGGCTGATGCATTCGACAAACCGTACTATCTGTTTGACCGTGCTGCCGCACAAGGTGTAACTGCTGCATTACGTGCCGAATTGAACTCTTCATTGGTAAATAACAGACAAAGTATTGTTGTAGATAAGGCTGATCCTTCATTCTATGGCTTGTATCCTTCTGCCAAGATGGATCAACAGGCTACAAATGTGGTGACTTATATCTTAGACGGTGCTGCTCAAACTGCCAATACCAACAAGATGAAGTTTGATATTGCCAAAGAAGTAGGTAATGGTAAGGTTATTGAAATCACATATCATATCACAGATGTATTTGGTATGACTAAAGACTTGACATTCTATGTACAGACTTTGAACTAATTGGATCTAATAATAGAGTCTTAAAAAGTGAGAGTGACTTTCGGGGCACTCTCACTAACAATTCCAAGATAAGACTTTCTCCGACAGGAGAATCTTATATAATAAAAACTTTAGATTTATAAAACAGAATCTCTGGCTTGTGACAAGCCGGAGATTTTTTATGTATATAACGGCAATCATCTCAGCGTGGAGAAAGAATATGAAGAATCTATGACGGATTCAGCGATGAATGTTTCATGGTAATTTGCTGATAAATATGCAGTTATGCGTATATGACGGATTTGAAGGATTTTACAACGGTTTTACTGTTTTAGGTGAAACTTGACCATTCATCAGTTTCGGTCCTAGAAGTTTAATCAGACTTGGTTGCCCGCAGTATCTCGCGTTTTCCCCCCGGAGGGCCGGGAAGGCGTTCTACTGTGAATCCGGCTGTTTGCAGCATCCTTCTTACCACCCCTTTGGCACAGTAAGTTGTCAGGATACCTCCTTCATTCAATACCTTGTATAAAGTATCGAAAAGAGATTGCTCCCACATTTCGGGTTGTTTTTCGGGAGCGAAGGCATCAAAGTAGATGATATCGTATAAGGGAACGGCGGGACGGCTGCCTTCCTCCGGGTTGAAAAGCCGGGTAAAATCATCTTCAATTTTATGTAATGTGAACCAAGGGGATACCTCTGTTTCTGTGTTCCAGGGCGCCCGGTGAATGGCGTAATAATCCTCCTCATGCTGTTTGCCGATCAGGCGGGGGTAGTCCAGTTGCTTCAAGGTTTCTTCGGCTAACGGATAGCGTTCGATACCGGTATAATGTACTTTCCGTCGGGTCTCTTCTGCTGAAAGCAGTGTCAGAAAGGCATTCAGCCCTGTTCCTAGTCCTATCTCCAGAATGTGGGGCTCGGAAACGGTAGAATGCTTTAATCCCATTTCGATAAAAATATGTTGTGACTCCGTCAGTGCCCCTTTCACCGAATGATAATGTTCGTCCAGTTCGGGTACATAGAGGGTATAACTTCCATCTGCTGTTTGTTCCAGTTTCATAATTTTAATGCATTAAAGCGGAGGCTTCCAATACTCCCCATACCAATAAGGCGTAGCGGAGTATCTTTCCGATGGTCATAGCGAGAATGACAATCCATATATTGGCACGCATCATGCCCAATACAATGGATATGGCACTTCCCAAAATAGGGATAAAGGCGAAGAAAGCCATCCAGGCACCCCGTCCGTGTACAAACCGCTCCGCACGGTCCATCTTCTCTTTTTTTACATGAAAATATTTCTCGATCCATTCCATATTGCCCAGATGTCCCATCCAGTAGCAGGTCATGCCTCCGGCAACATTGCCGGCGGTGGCGGCGGTTATACTGATCACCGGGTCTAAGCCCAACGGACCTACACAGGCTGCCAATACGGCCTCCGAACTGAAGGGGAGAACACTTCCGGCTATAAAAGAGCCTAGAAAAAGACCCCAATATCCCCAGTCGATCAGGAATTGAAGAATTGCATCCATAAATTGTATATAGTTAGAACTATTAATAGAACAAATGTAATGATGAAAAAGATGCCGGTAAAGCGGTTGTGGGTTAAAGTAAATAAATGTCCTGTTAAAATGGCTCCTACAATGACCTGCATCTGCAACAGGATGTCGAAATGCTGTGGCTGTAAGATACCCAGTAAATAAATCCAGGCTTCAACGGCGATCAGGAAAAAAAGGAATATACGCGTGCGTACCTTGTCTAAATAAGAAACATGGAAATAATGCACGCTGCTGACCAGTGATATCAAGGTGATGATTCCACAGGATATGATTCTGTCCATCCCTAATGTCCCATAACTGATGGGTTGAAAATGAATAAGCTCCTGTAAAGGGTGATAGAAGAGATTCATTTTGTCGTAATAGAACGCATAGCCGAAAAAGAGCCAGTAGGGCACACAGAGTCCTGTAAGTCCGGCAAAGAAACTTTTGAGTGACAGGGATCTGAAACTGATCATCCCCAAATAGAACAGAGGTACAAAGTAAAGCAACTGTGGAAACAACAGGCTTCCCAGTCCGATGAAAAAGAAAGCGTGGAATATACTTCCCGCCGGATAGGGAGATTCGTAGCTGCTGAATAATTGGGAAATAGCGATCAGAAAAGTGAGTGGCGCAAAAACGGCATACTGGAAGGAATGCAGAAACAGGCAGGCCGTGGACAGGAATACGTAAAAGCTGACATGCAAGGTACTGCGTGTCCGTATCAGCGTGAAGGCGGTGTTTATCTCGATCAGCAGATAGGCAGTCAAAGCACAGACCAGCAAATTGATTACATCCTGCCATTCATTGCCCGTGATGATCCGGAGAAGCAGGCATATAAGGATGGCAACAGGGAAGGTGAATCTTCCCTTTGCCATATCTATTTGGAATTTGTCATAGCCTGCCATGGGGTGATAGTCCGCTGATTACAGGTCGAATCCAATATCTGAACGGAAATATTTCTTGTCGAAATTGATTTTCTTCGCATTGGCGAATGATTGTGCCAAGGCTTCTTCTTTATTGGCACCGTAGGAGCTGACTGCAATGACACGTCCGCCGCTAGTGACTACCTGTCCGTCTTTCAGTGCTGTTCCTGCATGGAATACAATGCTGTTTTCAATTTCTTCTACTCCGCTGATGGCAAATCCCTTGTCATAATGTTCCGGATATCCGCCGGATACCAGCATGACGCATACTGCCGAACGGGGGTCTATCTCCAGGACTTTTTCATTCAGATTGCCTGTTGCCACTCCTTCAAGCAGTTCCACCAAGTCACTCTTGATGCGCAGCATGACACTTTCCGTTTCCGGGTCGCCCATGCGTACATTGTATTCAATGACCATCGGTTCGCCTTTTACATTAATCAGACCGAAGAAGATAAAGCCTTTATAGTCGATGCCTTCTGCTGCCAGTCCTTCTACTGTGGGGCGGATGATACGTTCTTCCACTTTTTCCATCCATGCTTTGTCGGCAAACGGAACAGGAGATACACTACCCATACCACCGGTGTTCAGCCCTTTGTCGCCTTCGCCGATGCGTTTGTAGTCTTTTGCTTCGGGCAGAATCTTGTAGTTCTTTCCATCGGTCAGAACGAATACGGAACATTCTATACCGCTCAGGAATTCTTCAATCACTACGGTGGCGGAAGCGTCACCGAACATTCCGCTCAGCATTTCTTTCAATTCTTTCTTGGCTTCTTCCAGGGTGGGCAGAATCAGTACGCCTTTTCCGGCGCAAAGACCGTCGGCTTTCAGTACGTATGGAGCTTCCAATGTTTCCAGAAAGGCTAATCCTTCTTCCAGATTTGCGGCAGTGATACTTTTGTAACCGGCTGTCGGGATATTATGGCGTTGCATGAAGCCTTTGGCGAACTCCTTGCTGCCTTCCAGTACCGCACCCGCTTTTGAAGGCCCGATAACAGGAATGTTTTTCAGCGCTTCATCTTTTTTGAAATAGTCATAGATTCCTTTGACTAACGGGTCTTCGGGACCTACCACTACCATATCTATATTATTCTTTACTACAAACTCTCTGATTGCTGTAAAGTCATCTGCTTTAATCGCTACATTCTCGCCTACATTACTTGTGCCGGCATTTCCCGGAGCGATATAGAGTTTCTCGATTTTGGGACTTTGAGCAATCTTCCATGCCAGGGCGTGTTCACGTCCGCCTGAGCCTAATAGCAACAGTTTCATAATCTTATCTTTTGTTTATTTTAAGTGGTCTTCAAAATAGCGTGTAATGCGTTCATACAAGTGCACACGGTCGCGTCCGAACATATTATGACCGTCGCCCGGATACATAAAGAAATCGGGTTGGGTTCCGGCATCAATGCAGGCACGGAGGAAACTGATGCTGTGCTGGGGAACACAAGTGGGGTCATTGGCGCCAATGATCACTTCCAGACGTCCTTTCAGGTTTCCGGCTCTCAGCTTCAGGTTGGCGTTCTTGTAGCCTTCGGGGTTGGTTTGCGGAGTATCCATGTAGCGTTCGCCGTACATTACTTCGTAGTAAGCCCAGTCGATGACAGGACCGCCGGCTACTCCTACTTTGAATAGTTCGGGGTAAGTCAGCATCAAGTTGGTGGTCATGAAACCACCGAAGCTCCAACCATGTACGCCAATGCGGTTATTGTCCACATAACCCAATGATTTTAAGAAATCCACTCCTTTTACCTGGTCTTTCATCTCTTCGGTTCCCAATTGGCGGAACGTACAGTTCTCAAATTCCAGTCCCCGGTTGTCACTGCCCCGGTTGTCAACGGTCAGCATGACGTAACCCAGTTGTGCCATGTAAATATCCCATCCGCGGGCGTCATAGTTGCGGTTGTTGTGGATTAGTTGGGCATGTGGTCCGCCATACACGTAGACTACGGCCGGGTATTTTTTGTTGGGGTCAAAATTCACCGGCTTTATCAGGCGGTAGTATAAGTCGGTCTTGCCGTCGGCTGCCTTGAGGGTACCGACAGTGATTTCGGGCATATTGTATGCTTCCAACGGATTGGTGGCGGTCAACAGGCTGATAGTCTTTCCCTTTCCGGAAGTGGGAACGATCTCGATATTCCGGGGAATGGTGAAAGAAGTATAATTGTCTATCACATAGTTGCCGCTACCGGACAGTTGTACATGATGCATACCGTCTTTATTGCCGATGAGGCGGCGTTTGCCTGTCTTTACATTCACAGCGTATGCGTTGCTCTGCAAAGGGGAAACCTCTGTGCTCATGATGATGACTTCCTTGGTCTTTTCATTGAATCCGAGGATGTTTTGTACTACCCAGTTGCCTTGGGTAAGCTGTCTGGTCTTGTAGCTTTCCCGGTAAGAACCTCCGGCCGCGGCTCCATGTGATTCCGGATATACGGAAGTCTTGGTGTCCATCAGGTAAAGATGGTTGTAGCCGTCGCGCTGGCTCTGATAGATGAACTTCGTGTGGTCCCAAGGCAGAAAGACGATGGGATGTTGGGGTTCTACATATTTAGTATGCTTCTCTTCGTAAAGGGGATTGCTTTTCAGTGGCTCTCCTGTTTCCGCGTCATAGCAGCATAGCAGGGCATGGTTCTGGTCACGGTTCAGTTCAATGACATAAACGCTTTTTTCGTCAGGACTCCAGCTGATATTGGTAAAATAACGGTCGGTAGGGTCTCCGGCTTTCAGATAAACTGTTTTTTGGGTCTCCGGATTGTAGATGCCGACAGTCACTTTGTGGCTGGTCATTCCTGCCATCGGATACTTGTCCGGCTCCAGTGTCGCTATGCGGGTGGAGGTATTTACTTGTGGATAATCGGTTACCATGCTTTCGTCCATGTGGTAGAAAGCAAGCAGATTTCCTTTCGGACTCCAGAAAGTACCTTTCGAGATACCAAATTCCTGACGGTGTACACTTTGTCCGCATACGATGCCTTTCGGTTCGTCGGTGACTTGTTGCGTTTTCCCGTCGGCAGTCGTTACAAACAGATTGTTGTCAAGGGTATAAGCCAATGAACGGCTTTCCTTGTTCCAGTCCTGGTTGGCGGCTTTAGGAGAGAGAGGCTGACTCCATATTATTTCCTTTTTAGTTAAATCGATCAGCACTTTATTGGATGTGGTATTTACCAGCATCATCTTTTCAGCGTATGGGAAAGATGCATTCCTGAAGTGGTTGATTTTCCCTAATTCCTTGTTTGCCAACAGTTCATTCACTTCCTGCAAAGTGATAAGTACGTTTTCCTTCCCATTTGCCGGCTGGATGGTTTTTACCTCTTCTATGTCGGCGTTGATGCATACATCTCCCCACCATTGCAAACCATACAGGTTTTGTGGAAGCAGGTTATAATAATTGTTTCCTCCCGGCATCAAGTCTTCCAGTGTGAAACTTTTCTTGTCTTGTGCCCATGTTACAGATGAAGCCATGATTAATAAGGCAATCAGATTGATTAATTTTCTCATAACTGTTTATTCTTCTGTCTTTTCCTTATTGTCGTCAAATTTACGGGGACTGCTTTTGAAATTGTCGCGGCCTTCACGTCTGTCACCAAAGTTGCGGTGTTCTCCTCTTTTGAAATCGCCACGTCCCTCACGTTTGTCATCAAAAGAGCGTCTTTCTCTGCGCTCTCCTCCTTTGTACTCTCCGTGTCCTTCACGTCTGTTGTCAAAACTACGACGTTCTCTGCGTTCTCCATATTCTACCTTTTCCGTGTTACGGCGCGGGCGGATTTCTTCCCGGCGGGGCTTGAATTCCTGATCGGCGTTCTCACTACGGAATTCTTTGAATTTGCCGTTGAATAATTGGTATTTGCGGAATTCACATTCCAACGAACCGTTGAACAGGGGGATTTTTATAGAAGGCTTTAAACCAATCTGGTCGAAACATTCTTCACGGTAACTTAGTACCCATGCATCATTGCCGGTGAAAGAGTGTTTCAGACGTTCGCCTATCATTTGATACAGGCCCAGCAAATCATTGGTTGAGATACGTTCTCCATAAGGAGGGTTGGTGATGATGATGCTTTTTTCTTTGGGTTGCTCAAATTGCTGGAACGGTTGGATTTTTAAGATAATCTCCTTGCTCAGTCCGGCTGCTTTCACATTGTGAGTGGCAATTTCATTTGCTTTCGGATTATTGTCATATCCAAAAATCTTATGTGTGAACTCACGTTCCTGTGAGTCGTCATTGTAGATGCGGTCAAATAGTTCCTGATCAAAATCGTTCCACTTTTCAAAAGCGAACTCCTTGCGGAATACGCCGGGAGCGATGTTACGTGCTATCAGGGCGGCTTCGATAGGTATTGTTCCTGAACCGCACATCGGGTCTATCAAATCACATTCGCCTTTCCATCCGGTCATCAGGATCATACCGGCTGCCAGTACCTCATTCAAAGGAGCTTCTACGGCTTCCTGGCGATAACCCCGGCGGTGGAGTGACTCGCCCGAACTATCCAGTGACAGAGTGCATTTATTTTCGGCTATATGGATGTTCAGTGCCACATCGGGATGGTTGATGCGTACCGAGGGGCGCTCTCCTGTCTTTTCACGGAAATAGTCCACAATGGCGTCTTTTACTTTGTAGGCTACGAACTTGGAGTGACGGAACTCGTTCGAGAAAACCACAGCGTCTACGGCAAAACTTTTATCTTTATCCAAGAAGTCTTCCCACGCAATGGCCTTGATAGCTTCGTAAACTTCATCGGCATTCTTCGCCTCAAAATGTTTGATGGGTTTCAGGATGCGGATGGCAGTACGCAGGCAGAAGTTTGCCCTATACATCATTTCTTTATCGCCCGTAAAGGCTACCATGCGTCTTCCTACTTCTATATTGCTGGCTCCCAGCTCGGTGAGTTCTTTTGCCAGTACTTCTTCCAGTCCCTGGAAAGTCTTGGCGATTAGCTCGAATTCTTCCTTCATCTTAAATGATAATTACGTAATTTCAATTGATGGGACAAATTTAATGATTTTCTGTTTGCTAATCAATTATTTAGAGAATTAATCTGTTTGATGAAGCAAAAAAGAGGATGAAATCGGGGCGTCCACGCTCCTTGCCGGGGTCTTTATTTACCTTTGATTATAAAAATTATTTAAAAACGGAATTGGGTATATCTGTGGAATAAATTGACAAAATATGTATCCGGCAATGTAATTGTTATCCTATAGAAATAAATTCTACACAGGAATTTGCCATTTTTGCTGAATCAAGAAACTTAAATAGAAATCAGAATGAAAATGGAATTGACGGATGAGAAACGTAAGGGATATGTGGTTTGTGCTTTAATGATACTGGTCTCTTGTTTGTATTTGGTTTATTTGGGGTACAGTCTCTACCGTATGGGGCATGCTTAGGACAAAATGAAACCATATCTGTATCACACAGGTATGGTTTCTGTAAGAGAAATTCTATGATTAATAGGTTGAGTGACTTTTATGCGAATTCTTCTGCCAGATAGACTTCGTTTATTTCGCAGAAAAACTCATCGGCGATATCTGACAGGGTTTCCAATGCTTCTTCGGCAGTTTCGCCGTAAGTGCAGCATTGGTGGTAGTCTGTTAAAAAGGCGTAATATTCCCCGTAGGGTGTACATTCTATCTGATATTCATTGCTTTTAAGTTCCATATATACCTCCTTTTTTATCGTACTGCAAATATCTTGTTTATCTGTTACAAGAAGGTGTACAGGAAGTTACTGTTTTATTAAAAAGTTTGCTGCCATACTACTTTTTAGACCATTTTGTGATGTCAGCATTTCTATGATGGCAAAGGGGTTTTATTCGTCTTTGTTTTTTCGCTGTACGATACGTGATCCGGCAGGTACATTTTCTGTTACCCAAATATTACCTCCTACGGTAGCACCCTTGCCAATAGTAACACGCCCTAAAATGGTTGCATTGGAATATACAATGACATCGTCTTCTAAAATAGGATGGCGTGGAATGCCTTTAATGGGATTTCCATTATTGTCTAGCGGAAAGCTTTTAGCTCCTAATGTTACCCCTTGATAGAGTTTCACATTATTTCCGATGATGCTGGTCGCTCCGATTACTACACCTGTACCGTGGTCGATAGTGAAATGGTGTCCTATTTGTGCCCCCGGATGAATATCGATACCGGTTTCCGAATGTGCCATTTCTGTAATGAAGCGGGGGATTAAAGGTACACCCAGTATTAACAGCTCATGTGCGATGCGGTAATTGCTGATAGCGCGGATAGCCGGATAGCAACTGATGATTTCACCAAAGCATGTGGCGGCGGGATCACCATAATATGCGGCTTCTACATCGGTAGCCAGAATGCGGCGGAGTTCGGGCAGTTTACTGATGAAACGAGCTGCCAGCAAAGAGGCTGTTTCTCTGCACGGTTCATTGTCATCGGTTGCATTTTTACTGTTTTCCTGTCCGAAGCAAAGTCCTGCCAGAATTTGTTCAGTCAGCAGACCGAACAGGGTTTCTACATTTACACCGATATGGTAGTTGATGGTATGGCTGTTAACGGTGGAATTACCAAAGTAGCCGGGGAAGATAATGGCGCGTGCCAATTCTACTATCTTGTATAGGGATTTGGCAGATGGTAAAGGATCTCCATCTTTGTGTTGGTGGAATAATCCTTTATAGGACTGGCTTTCAGATAATTCATCTACTGCCTGCGTTAATATGTTCGTGTAATTGAATGTAGTCATGAACTGAATGCTTTAGAAGGACAAAAGTAAGTAAATTCTATATTATTGCCAATAAATAGAATGAATATTGATGTTAATCCTTTATTTTTGCAGAAAAAAGGGAATATTTATGGTAAATAAGAAAAATCCATTTGCTTTTAAGGCAAAACAGGAAACTAAAAAGAAGTCCGGTGGTAAACGGATCGGCAAATCGAAGCCGGATAAAGCGAATAATCAGTTGAATAGAAGAGTGAAGTAAATGAAACTATTGTCTTGTTGTAGGGGAAGAACCAGTCTGCCCCTACAACAGGATGTTAATCTTTATTTCTCGACCAAAGCGAAATCAAGTTGCTTTTTCTCCAGATTGGCGCGGGCCACTTTAATGGTAACCGGATCTCCCAAACTGAATTTTTTGTGATGCCGGCGTCCCGTCAGACAATAGTTCTTTTCATCGAAATCATAATAGTCATCACCAAGGTCACGCATGGGAATCATACCTTCGCACTTGTTTTCGTTCAGTTCCACATAAAGTCCCCATTCGGTAACTCCGGAAATGACTCCATCGAACTCCATGCCCAAACGTTCACCCATAAACTCTACTTGTTTGTATTTTACAGAGGCACGTTCCGCATTGGCGGCGATTTGTTCCATTTCAGAGCTATGGTCACACAATTCTTCGTATTTCGCTTCCTGTACCGTACGTCCTCCTGCCAGATAGCGGGTGAGCAGACGATGAACCATCATATCCGGAAAACGGCGGATAGGTGAGGTAAAGTGAGTATAATAGTCAAATGCCAGACCATAGTGGCCAATATTATGTGTGGAATAACGGGCCTTTTGCATGGCACGCAAGGATACGGTTTCCACCAGATTTTGTTCTTTCTTGTTCTTTATGTCGTCCAGTAAACGATTGATGGATTTGGATATCTCAGTTTTGCTACCCGATGTACGTATCTTATATCCGAAGCGATTGATAAACCAATTCAAGTTCTCCAGTTTATCGGGGTCCGGAAGGTCGTGGATACGATAAGGGAATACTTTGGCTTTCTTGTTTTTAGGTACTTTACCGATTTTTTCGGCAACCGTGCGGTTGGCCAACAACATAAATTCCTCTATCAACTTATTGGCCTCTTTGGATTCTTTGAAGTAGACACTGAGCGGTTTGCCGGTTTCGTCTATCTCAAATTTCACTTCTACGCGGTCAAAGTCAATAGCACCGGCAGCCAATCTTTGTTTACGCAGGATTTGTGCCAGTTTGTTCAGTTCCAGAATTTCTTCTTTGTAGTCGCCTTCACCCGTTTCAATCACTTTTTGCGCCTCCTCATAGGTGAAACGGCGGTCGCTCTTTATAATGGTGTGCACGATGCGCGAGTCTTTCACCTCTCCCTTTTCATTCATATTGAAAATGACGGAGAATGCCAGTTTCTCTTCGTCGGGGCGGAGGGAACAGATGAAGTTACACAGCCGTTCGGGCAACATGGGGATGGTACGGTCTACCAGATAAACGGAAGTAGCGCGTTTTTCAGCTTCTTTGTCGATAACGCCTCCTTCTTTTACATAATGAGTAACATCGGCAATGTGTACGCCTACTTCCCATAGTCCCGGTTTGATGAGACGGATGGAGAGCGCGTCATCAAAGTCCTTTGCATCTTTAGGGTCAATGGTGAAAGTTGTTACATTGCGGAAATCTTCACGTTCTGCATAGTCCGCCTCGGAAATCTCTGCCGGAATCTTTTCGGCAGCGGTTTCTACATTCTTGGGATATACGTAAGGTAAGCCGAATTCGGCCAGAATGGCATGCATTTCAGTTGTGTTTTCTCCTGCTTTTCCCAAAATATCAATGACTTGTCCTATCGGGTTTTTTGCCTCTTCGGGCCATTCTACAATTTTCACGACTGCTTTGTCCCCATTCTTTCCACCTTTCAGCTTATCTTTCGGGATAAAAATATCATTTGCCAGAGTGCGGTTCTCGGTCAGCAGAAAGGCGTAGAATTTCTCTACTTTCAGTGTGCCGACAAAAGTATCGTTGGCACGTTCCAGAATCTCTATCACTTCACCTTCCGGGTTCCGGTTCTTACGTTTGGCAAAGAGGGCTATTTTTACTTTGTCATTATTCATGGCATGTGCCGAATTACGTTCGGCTATGAAAATAGTTTCTCCACCATCATCGGGGATGAAGGAGTTCTTGCCGTTGCTTTTACGCTGAAAGACGCCAGTCATAATCAGACCGTGGTCGTTCAGTTTGTAGTGTCCTTTTTCTACTTCTTGCAGAAAATCATCCTCAATCATTTCAGTAATGATGTCGGCACAAAGCATTTTAAGAGGATGTGTAGTAAGGTTCAGACTGCTTGATAATTGTTTCAGACTGAATGTTTCGTTCGGTTTTGTGTGGAATAAGCTTATCAGTCGTTCAGACATTTCGCTTTTTTTCATGCGTTTCCCTGCTTTTTTTTCTTTCTTTTTAGCCATAAGGGGATATATTTATGTATTATGTGCTACAAAGTAAACAAAATAATTGGAATAGCGGTTCAATAGATACATTAAATTTGGTTGAATCTAAATGAAACGTGCTATCTTTGTCCGTTCTAAAACAATTGTTATGACTGAACTTGATAAGAAAATCAGGGAAAAAGAAATTTATAGAGTTACATTAGTGGGGAGTTTCGTTAATTTCTTGCTGGTTATTTTTAAATTCCTTGCCGGAATTGCAGGGCATAGTGCTGCTATGTTGGCAGATGCAGTTCATTCTCTATCTGACTTCATTACGGACGTAGTAGTGATTCTTTTTTGTACGTATATCCAATAAACCAGTGGACAAGAGCCATGATTATGGTCATGGGAAATATGAAACATTGGCTACTGCTTTCATTGGTATGGCATTATTGGGGGTAGGATTTGGAATATTGTGGAATGGAGCAACAGATATATTGGTTTTCCTACGAGGTGGGGAACTTCGTCAACCGGGAATGTTGGCATTGGTTGCTGCCATTATTTCTATTCTGTTGAAGGAAATACTTTATCAATATACAGTCAGAGTGGGGAAAAGATGCCACTCACAGGCTGTTGTGGCGAATGCGTGGCATCATAGGAGTGATGCATTATCATCCATTGGTACGGCTGCCGGTATTGGCGGAGCGATTTTACTTGGTCCTCATTGGGCGGTACTCGATCCTATTGCCGCTGTGACAGTCAGTTTCTTTATTATGCGGGTTTCCATCAGGCTGCTGGTTCCTTGCCTGGATGAATTGCTGGAAAAGTCTTTGCCGGATAGTGTGGAACGTGAGATAGAAGGAATTGTGTTATCTTTTGATGGAGTCAGCGAACCGCATCATTTACGCACGCGGCGCATCGGAAACAATTATGCTATAGAGATTCATATACGCATGGATGGGAACATTTCTCTGCATAAAGCGCACGAGACGGCAACTGGTATTGAACATAGATTGAAAGAAAAGTTTGGAGAGGATACTCATGTGGGTATTCATGTGGAACCGGTGAAATAACATACGAAGAATGAATAACGAAGAATTTGCACAAAAGAACACTTGCTGCTTAAAGAAAGTATTGGTAACCGGAGCAAGCGGATTTATTGGCAGTTTCCTGGTGGAAGGAGGATTGGAGAGAGAGATGCAGGTATGGGCTGGTGTACGTAAAAGCAGTAGTCGTACCTATTTGAAAGATCCTCGCATTCAATTTGCCGAATTGGATTTTGCTCATCCCGGAAGATTGACGGAGCAATTGGCTGTTCATAAACAATTGCATGGGGGATGGGATTATATCATTCATTGTGCCGGTGTAACTAAATGCCGCCATAAGGACGAATTTGACAAAGGCAATTATGTCTATACTCGTAATTTTGTAGAAGCTTTGAGAACCTTGGACATGGTTCCCCGGCAATTTGTCTATATCAGTTCACTTAGTATTTTCGGTCCTATTCATGAAGATAATTATGTACCCATCAGTGAGCGTGATACGGCAATGCCCAATACTGCATATGGGGTCAGTAAGCTAAAGTCGGAACATTACCTGCAATCATTGAATGATTTTCCGACAGTGATTTTCCGTCCTACTGGAGTTTATGGTCCTCGTGAACGCGATTATTTTCTGATGGCGAAGTCTATCAAGCAGCATATAGACTTTGCTCCTGGTTTTAAAAGACAGGATCTTACTTTTATTTATGTGAGGGATTTGGTACAAGCTGTTTATTTGGCAATAGAACATGGAGTGCGGCAGCGCGCCTATTTTGTTAGTGACGGAAATGTCTATTCCAGTCGTACTTTTTCTGATTTGATACAAAAAAGAACTTGGTAATCCGTGGGTTATACACATTAAATGCCCATTATTTATTTTAAAAGTTGTATCTTTGCTCGCTGAATTTTCAGCGCGTTGCCTGGGAAAGGTAAGTACGCTGAATGCTGACAAATATAAAATAATGAAACAACGTAATTGGCAATGCGATATTTCACCCTTGGTGGAAGAACTGGGATATCGTCCTGAGTACCCTTTAGACAAGGGAGTAAAGGAAATCATTGCATGGTATAAGAAAGAAGGATGGCTTTAAATTTATTCAAACGGGTAGACAGTGTGAAAGGATTGTTTGCCGTTGAGAGCATTAGTCTGATATATAATGCCCTCACGACCATAATGGTTTTAATATTATTTCCTCGTATGGACCACCCTGTAATTATGCTTTTGGAGCGTGCAGGCATTGTGGCCATTACGTTTGCATTAATATATTTGTATCGCAAGTATCCGTGTAAACTTACGGCATTTATACGAATGGCTGTGCAGATGGCATTTTTAGCGTATTGGTATCCCGATACCTTTGAATTTAATCGTCTTTTTCCCAATTTGGATAACTTCTTCGCTTCGGCGGAGCAGTTTTTGTTCCGTTGCCAGCCTTCGGTAGAATTTAGTGAACATTTTCCTTCCATGTGGTTCAGTGAACCATTTAATATGGGGTATTTCGCTTATTATCCAATGATTGGGTTGTGACTATTTATTATTTCTTGTTTCGTTTTGAGTGGTTTGAAAAGGTTTCTTTTGTGCTGGTCACTTCGTTTTTTATCTATTATCTTATTTATATATTGGTTCCGGTTGCCGGTCCGCAATTCTATTTCCCTGCTATCGGAATGGACAATGTGATGGCGCAGCATTTCCCTGCTATCGGTGATTATTTCAATAATAATGATATTCTGCTGCCCGGTCCCGGTTTTGATCATGGTTTCTTCTTTAATTTGGTAGAGGCCTCACAGGAAGTGGGGGAACGCCCTACTGCTGCTTTTCCTAGTTCGCATGTCGGTATATCTACCATTGTGATGATTATGGCCTATCGCGTTAATAAGAAACTATGTTATTTCTTGGCACCGTTCTACGTACTTCTATGCTGTGCTACGGTCTATATTCAGGCGCATTATTTGGTGGATGTTATTGCCGGCTGGATTTCGGCGGTATGTATTTATATTGTGGCTACTTATATGTATAAGCGTTGGTTTGCTTCTGTAGTCTTCCAACTTGTGCTGAAATAGTTTTAAAAAGTATATAAAAGCGTACAGGGTGTCCATTTTCGGACACCCTGTTTTGTTTATACCTTGTTGATTTTCAGTGATAAATGTTGCTGGCATGAATATTGCTTTAAAAATAATGGCTAAACGTTGCAACGTTTGGCATAGAAATAACGTCTAATGAATAAAACAAAAATAGTATGAGAAAATTAGTATCAACTTTAATGGCGGTGACCCTTATGTTAGTGTCTGCCACAGTATGTGCAGAGAGAATAACTCCTAGTAAGAACTATGTTACCAAAAAAGTGAATGTGGGTAGTTTTAATGCTATCTCTACCAGTTCTTCGGTGGATGTAATCTATACTCAAAGTTCCGGTGGGCAGAATGTGGAAATATATGCTCCGGACAATTTGGTGGACTATATTGATGTCCGTGTAGAGGGTGGAGTACTTGAGGTTGGTTTTAAATCACCAAGAAACAATTTTTCAATAAATGGAAAACATAAAAAGGAAGTAAGAGTTTCTGCTCCGGCTGTGAACAGCTTGAAAGCTTCCAGTTCCGGTGATATTATTATAAAGAATGGACTGAAAACGAGTGGGAAAGTTACTGTTAAGGCTAGCAGTAGCGGTGATGTAACAGGAAGCACTATTTCTTGTGATGATTTTGCGGCTACCGCTAATAGTTCGGGTGATGTGATTCTGGAAAAGGTATCTTGTACGAATTTCTCTGCTGATGCCAGTAGCTCGGGTGATGTATCTGTCAAGAATCTGAACGCTGCTGATGTATCTGCTGATGCCAGCTCTTCCGGAGATGTGATTTTGGCAGGTATTTGTGAGAACGCTTCTTACAGAGCCAGTAGTAGTGGGGATGTAAAGGCAAAAGGTATGAAGGCGGTCAATGTAACTGCCAGTGCCAGTTCCTCTGGTGATGTGGAATGTTATGTGACCGGTTCGCTGACTGCGAAAGCATCCAGTAGTGGTGAGGTGGCTTATAAAGGCAATCCTAAAGATATTGATTTCTCTCCCAAAAGAGGTTTGCGTAAAATGGAATAGATAATGTGTTAATGCTACAATATATTAATGTGCCAATTGGCTGTGCTGTATTCCGCATGGCAATTGGCACATTAGCATATTAGCACATTGTAGCATTAAGAATTCATTCCGTAATTCCCCCTGATATAATCCAAGATACTGAAAAGTTCTTTCACGGTTTCGGCACGGAGCATGGCGATACGTGTCTCTTTAAAGTTGGGGATGCCTTTAAATAAGGGAGAAGCAGCCAGATGGCGGCGTACATGAAGAATACCGCGGCGTTCGTCAAGCAGATTCACACTGTCCAACACTTCCTGACGGAGTACATTCAGCCGCCACTCAAAAGAAAGGGCCGGGAGTTCCTTACCGGTTTCTATATAATGTTTTACTTCCTTGAATATCCACGGGCGTCCAAAGCTGGCTCGGCCAATCATAATAGCGTCCACTCCATACTGGTCAAAACACTCTTTGGCACGTTGTGGCGTAGTTATATCCCCGTTTCCAATGATAGGTATATGCATACGGGGATTCTTTTTTACTTCACCTATTAAACTCCAGTCCGCTTCACCAGTGTACATTTGTGCACGGGTGCGTCCATGAATGGTCAGTGCTTCAATGCCGCAATCTTGTAATTGTTCTGCCAAATCTACTATAATTTTATGCTCATTGTCCCAGCCTAGACGTGTTTTTACAGTAACGGGAATTTTTACAGTGTCCACAACAGCACGGGTAATTTCCAACATCAGCGGGATATTTTGCAGCATACCTGCACCGGCTCCTTTACCGGCAACGCGTTTTACAGGACAGCCAAAATTAATATCCAGGATGTCAGGATGCGCCTCTTCCACTATTTTCGCCGCTGCTACCATTGTTTCCGTGTCTCTGCCGTAAATCTGGATGGCTACGGGGCGTTCCTCATCGTTGATATTCAGCTTCTGCATCGTTTTACCTACCGAGCGTATCAATGCATCTGCCGATACAAATTCGGTATATACCATATCAGCACCGAACTTCTTGCACATCAGGCGAAAAGCGGGGTCTGTTACATCTTCCATCGGAGCCAGGAAAATAGGGTATCTGCCCAGGTCTATATTTCTAATCTTCATTGTTGTATGTTTATCTTTGGGTTACAGAAAAGTCAGATTCATTTGAGTATTAATTTATAATCTGTGTGAATCTGTGTAATCTGTGGTGAAATCAGGCTGCAAAAATACGGAAAAAAGCCTACCTTTGCACATATATTAATCAAAAGAATAATGAAAGCTTCTATAAAAGACTTTGAAATAATGGCTCCTGTAGGTTCACGTGAGTCGCTGGCGGCAGCCATACAGGCAGGTGCGGATTCTATTTACTTCGGAATTGAGAGTCTGAATATGCGTGCACGTTCTGCCAGTACATTTACTGTCAATGATTTACGCGAGATAGCACAGATCTGTGATAAACATGGCATCAAGAGCTATCTTACGATCAATACCATTATTTATGATGAAGATATTGCTTTGATGCGTACCATTGTGGATGCGGCTAAGGAGGCAGGCATCAGTGCCGTGATTGCTGCGGATGTGGCGGTAATGGCTTATTGTTGCGAGGTGGGGCAGGAAGTACACCTTTCCACCCAATTAAATATCAGTAATGCCGGAGCGTTGAAATTTTATGCTCGCTTTGCCGATGTAGTGGTATTGGCACGTGAATTGAATTTGAAGCAGGTGCGGGTGATTTATGATACTATCCAGAAGGAACAAATTAAAGGTCCGAATGGAGAATTGGTCCGTATTGAGATGTTCTGCCACGGGGCACTCTGTATGGCAGTGTCGGGCAAGTGTTATCTCAGTTTGCATGAGATGAATGCTTCTGCTAACCGGGGGGCTTGTATGCAGATATGTCGCCGTGCATACGATGTGAAGGATAAAGAGAGTGATATTGAACTGGAGGTGGACAATAAATACATCATGTCTCCTAAAGATTTGAAAACTATTCATTTTATGGATGAGATGATAGAGGCTGGCGTGCGTGTCTTCAAGATCGAAGGGCGTGCCCGAGGACCTGAGTATGTACGTACCGTGGTGGAATGTTACAAAGAAGCTATTTGTTCTTATCTGGAGGGCACTTTTACCGAGGAGAAGAAGCAGGCTTGGGATGAACGGCTGAAGACCGTATTCAATCGGGGATTCTGGAATGGGTATTATTTAGGACAGCGTTTGGGTGAATGGAGTAAGAACTATGGTTCGGAGGCTACTGAGCGTAAAGTGTATGTGGGTAAGGGAATCAAGTACTTTTCTAATATTGGCGTTGCAGAGTTTCTGGTGGAAGCTGCTGAGATGAAAGTAGGGGATAAGCTTCTGATCACAGGACCTACTACAGGAGCGGTATTTCTGACGTTGGATGAGGCGCGTGTGGATTTGAAACCGGTGGATGTGGTAAGAAAAGGTCAACATGTATCCTTTAAAGTACCCGATAAGGTACGTCCTAGTGACAAGCTTTATAAGTTGGTTTCTCCTGAGGATTTGAAGAAGAAATAAAACAGAAAGAATGTGTTTCTAAAGAGATATTGAAATTTAAATCTCTTATGATTAAAATCCGAAGAGAAGCTCCCTTTTCTTATTTTATGTAGCAATGAATAAAGTAAGAAAGGGTAGGATATCATGATGATACAGATTTATTATAAAGCTGTTTCATTAATCTATTTTGAGTTATCCTTTGGAACTATAAATTTATTAATGAATACTCTCTTTTGATTTGTTTGAGAACAATAAAAAACCCGTAACAGTTCATTTTGCTACGGGTTTTTACTTTGTTAGAGTTTGCTGTTATTTGGTATAAATTGAGAGTTTAGGATGATCCTTGTAAAGGTTTTTGTTCGCCAGCTCTTCCGAATCCGTAATTCGGTATAAATAATATTTACTGTTTGGACAGAATGCACTTTTATCGGGGAAATTGAAGAAACGATGTCCTTGAGTCTTTTTCTTCAGGGTGTGAGTTTGTCCGTTTTCATCAGTGTAAATATAGTCAATGGGCCCTTCGGGATATGCGTTGCGGACTACGGTCTGTTGGTTACGGATAATGTCTATCAAACTGAATCCTTCCCCCCCATAATTCTTTGCGGCGTTCTAGCCAAATAGTTTCCAATAGATCCTGTTGTGAAAGATTTGTATGAATGGTTTTTGCCCCTCTGGCTGTTTTTAAATCATTTAATTTGTTAATTGCATCTGGATCATTCAGATGTGCTTTTGCTTCTGCATTTATCAAATAAATTTCGGCAACGCGCATCAATACGATATCACCAAGTTGGTTTTCGATATCGCGGAATCTGAATTTAGAGTTGCGCATCCATACATAAGCTGCTGATTCAACGTCAGCTCCCGGATCTGTAGCCCAAAACAGCATTTCTTTACGATAATCACCATCTTCGAATAAATCACGGAAGTAAGGGTCTACATTGAAGCTATAATAGTATGAACCTTTAGTTGTAGTATCTAAATAATGAAACTGATAACTGGCATTACTTTGATCGTTGGTTTGAGCATGTCCCCAAATCCATTCTTTATTGTCTACAGAATTGAATCCGGCTTTATATTCACTCTCAGTCATTAGATAATTGTCTTTAGCTAACAATTTATCTGAGTAAGTTTTAGCTTTTTCCCATTGACGAGCGTAAAGACAGGCACGTGAGAGAATACCTAGGACAACTTCATTATCAATTTTGTGTTTGGCGTCACGTACATAAGTTTCGGGAATAAGTTCTAATGCTTCTTCCAAGTCATTGATAGATTGCGCATATACTTCACTGACACTTGATGCAGGTTTTCCTTCAGCTGCAATTGTTTCATCTGTTGATTGTGTATAGATAGGTGCACATACAGCGTCCGGGTCTTTATCAATAGCAAAGGAATAACAAGAGGCCAGGTGCAGGTATAAGAAACCGCGTAAAGCCAATGCTTGTCCTTTAATTCGGTTTCTGTCGGCTTGCGTGCCTTCGGCAGCATCAATATTGTCTAATACGCCATTGCAGTCGTTGATTACACGGTATGCTAAAAGCCAGCTCAAGGTGTTTGTGCCTCCTTTTCCATAAATTGCAGAAAACTCATTATGTGTCCTAAAGCCATATTTGCTATTTAACACTACATCAGAACCCATTGCGTCATTTGCACGTAGCATTGCTCCATAGCCGGGGTTGGCGTAAGAATTGAAAGTTTCCATCAGGTAGTTCCAGCCACCATTAAGTACTTTTTCGGCATCTCCTGTTTTACCGAAAACAGAACCGGCATCTACATAAGTCGTAGGAATTGTATCCAAATCGCAGGAAGTGAGCATTGTACTTCCCAGTGCGAATGAAAATATATATTTTAAAATAGTTTTCATATTCTTCTTTCTGTATTAAAGTTTCACATTGATACCGAATGAAATAGTTTTCATTGCCGGATAACGATAGTAAGTAGAGCCTCCGAAAGTTTGCTCTGGGTCTAGACCTTGTTGTTTGGCTAATGTCAGCATATTTTCTGCTTGAAAAAATATGCTTGCATCTTTCAGCGTCAATGTATTCAGCAATGATTTCGGCAGGTTGTAAGAGAATGTAATATTCTTCAAACGTAAGTATGAACGATCAACTAAGAACCGGTTTGAAGAGTTTGTCCATGAACTTTTGGGAGAAGTAGTCAGGCGCGGTACATCGGTATAGGGATTTTCAGGAGTCCAACGATCTAACATATCTACGCTCCAACCAGTGCCTGTAGGTCCTTGGCTCATCAATGAAACTTTATCCCCATTATAGATTTTACCACCAATGGAATAAGAGAATAAGAATGATAATGTAAAATCCTTGAATGAGAGATCTGATTGAAGACCGCCGGTCCAGTCGGGTAATGAATTGCCGCATTTTACTTTGTCGTCCGGGGTGGTTGATGAATAGTCTTCTGTGGTTATCTTTTCTCCGTTGGTATTGTAACGATACCACGTAGGATTACCATTTTCAGGATTGACACCAGCCCATTCTACTAAATAGAAGTCATATAATGATCCTCCTTTCACCCATTTCTTGTTGCCACTCCACATTTCTTCGGCAGGCAATGAGGTTATTTTGTTTTTATAGGTAGTAGCATTAAAAGAAAGTTTCCATTTCCAATCTTTAGTCATGATAGGATATCCTGAGATTTGGAATTCCCATCCATAATTTTTGATAGCACCAATATTTTCGTCCATACTTGAGAAGCCTGAAGATGGAACTAAGTCTTTAGAGAATAATAAATCTTTGGAACGACGTTCAAAATATTCGATTGTACCATTTAGACGATTGTTCCAGAAACCAAAATCCAAGCCGATATTAGTATTTAGATTGGTTTCCCATGATAAATTAGGAGTTGCCAGACGATAAGCGTGCAAACCGGATTCACCGAGGTTATTGCGTATGGAATAGAGCGCCTGATACGCATAATAACCTACCTGGTCATTACCTTGTGCTCCGTAGCTGGCACGCAATGACAAATTGGATAGCCAGTCTGATGTGTCCTTCATAAATTCTTCCTGCATGATTTTCCAAGATGCGCCGACTGACCAGAAAGTACCCCAACGATGATCCGGATGGAAACGGGAAGAACCGTCAGAACGGACAGAAGCCGATAAGAAGTATTTTTGATTGTACGAGTATTCAGCACTTCCAAAGAAACTTAACAGCTTGTATTGGTCACTGTTTCCGCCAAAATCACCTAAAGAGGAAGCTGCGTCGGGCTCATAAAATCCATCCATGATGACTTTGCTGCGGCTTCCGCCGAAATTGGAAGTGTTATATTCGTAATACTCCTGACCGGCCATCACACGGATATCATGTACATCATTGAACGTGTGTTGATAATTAATGACATTATTAAAAGTCATGCCTGTAGTGCGGTAGTTGTATTTGCTTACACTGCCACCACTGATAGAACCTGTACCGTAAGTAGGATTGGTGTAGTTATGATTTGTTTTGTTGTTATAGTCAATGTTCAAAGACATCTTGTAAGCAAGCTCTTTGATAGGAGTTATTTGGATAAAACCACGTAAAGAGGCAGCATCACGTTTTATCTCGCTTTTATCGTGTGGCATGGAAGCCAGCAGATTATATTTTGCATACGAGTTCGGGCGATACTCACCATAATCGAACATACGGTTACCATTTTCGTCCAACAGGTATGCTCCGGTTGCCAAATCGCGTTGATATACCGGATAGAAAGATGGTACCGAACGGGCAAACATGACCACATTGGAAATGGTAGAGTCATCTTGCTTGGGATAGTCTTGAACAGAATGAGTTCCTGATACGTTCAATCCGATCTGTAACCATTTGCGGATATCTGAAGTCACGTTGGCGCGGAGAGTATAGCGTTTGAAACCAGAGCAGATATAAGCACCTTGGTCATCCATGTAACCTGCTGAAACAAAGTACTTGGAGGTTTTGCTACCACCACTTACGCGTACATTTAAATCTGTATAGTGCGCATCTTGTGAAAGGGCGTCGTCCCAGCTGTCGTCCCATAATGGTTTGGCGCCTGCTACCAGTTTTCCGTCATGGCCGATTGGTTCAGGATAAGCACTGCCATAAGGATTGATGCCTAGATTGCCTGTAACATTGCTTGATGCCCATACAGCAGCTTCTTCGGCAGAGTAACCGTTGTCCATACGATAGTTACGCATGGCTTCCCAATATAATTCATAATATTGGTTTGTATTCAACTGGTCGTAGTCTGCCCGTGCACGGCTTGAAAAACCATATTTGGCAGATAATTCAACGGTGGGTGCGCTATCTTTATTTCCTTGTTTGGTGGTGATCATAATTACGCCGTTTGCTGCACGTGAGCCATATAATGCAGCGGAAGCTGCATCTTTCAATACAGTGATTGACGCAATATCTGAAGATGCTATGGAGGAAAGAGCACCATCGTAAGGAACACCATCAACCACATAGAGGGGATTGGTTGAAGCGTTTACAGAACCAACTCCACGAATCAGGATCGTGGCGTCTGATCCAGGCTGACCGCTGGAGGAAAAAGACTGTAAGCCAGCTACAGTTCCTTGCAGTGCTTTTGATACACTACTGACCTGTGCTTTTTCAATAGTACCGGCGGCAATATAGCTTGCAGACCCTGTAAATGTGGATTTTTTGGCAGTACCGTAAGGAACGGTTATCACTACCTCATCTACCATTTGGGTTGTTTCCTTCAATTCTACGTTAATCACTTTGCGTCTGTTTACCGGTATGGTTACTGTTTCGTAACCTACAAAAGAGAAGATCAGGCTTTCATTGCCGTTAACCTGAATCTGATAGCTGCCATCGATGGAAGTGATGGTACCGCGAGTTTGTCCTTTTACAGCTACTGTGACACCAGGCATTTCTTCGCCTCCTGCGGTGACTTTACCAGTTACTGTAATTTCCTGTGCATATGTAATCATGCAGAATAGCAAGCTACATAATAATGAAGAAAATCTGCTCATATAAACTTGGCTTTTATTGGGGGTTTGTACATTGCCATTTTTCAGGCATTATATATTGAACTCTCTTTCTAAAATTGTGATGCTACCTTTTTTATCATTATCATATTTCCTAATAGTGGTTTTATGGCCATCCAAACCTCATTAGGGTCTCTTTTTGCTTGTGTATTTTATAATTGTGATATTCAATAACAATCGCAAATATATGTATTTTGATTTAAATAGGATAATATATTTTAATATTTTTTTATGGTGAACCTGTTGAAAGTCAAAACTATACGGAATTTTATTAACGTAGTTAAAATAGGAATTGTCTTATTTAAATATTGGGCGGATAGATCAAATCTATTTGTTTATCGCATTCCTGTGTATTGATTTGTTTAATTTGATTTCAACAGTAAATCTACTTGAATATCAAAATGAATAAAAATATTTTTTAGACATATTTTATTGCTTGTTGTATGTTTATTCGTTTGTGGGCTATTCGTTTTTCAGTCGGAAAAGTATCGTTTGCAGAGAGGAGATATAGTAAATTAAGGTAAGATAGGAAGGATTTCGCCTAAAATGTCTATCTTTGCAATCCAATAACAAATAAGTGTACGTACATATTATGAATATAGAAGAAAAACTCACCACGTCCATTATCAGCGCTATCAAAACGTTGTACGGACAGGATGTACCCGGAAAAATGGTACAACTGCAAAAGACTAAGAAAGAGTTTGAAGGACATCTTACTTTGGTTGTTTTCCCTTTTCTGAAAATGTCTAAGAAGGGGCCTGAACAGACCGCACAGGAAATAGGCGGATACCTGAAAGAGCATGCTCCCGAATTGGTTTCAGCCTACAATGCAGTGAAGGGCTTTCTTAATTTGACAATTGCTTCGGATTGTTGGATTGAACTTTTGAATTCTATTCAGGCTGCTCCCGAATACGGTATTGAAAAGGCTACGGAAAACTCTCCGTTGGTGATGATTGAGTATTCTTCTCCCAATACAAACAAGCCGCTTCATCTGGGGCACGTCCGTAATAACCTGTTGGGAAATGCCTTGGCAAATGTCATGGCGGCAAATGGCAATAAGGTGGTCAAGACCAATATTGTGAATGACCGTGGTATCCATATCTGTAAGTCCATGCTGGCCTGGTTGAAATATGGTAACGGTGAAACACCTGAATCATCGGGTAAGAAGGGGGACCATTTGATTGGTGACTATTATGTAGCTTTTGACAAGCATTACAAGGCTGAGGTAAAGGAACTGACAGCTCAGTACCAGGCTGAAGGCTTGAATGAAGAAGAAGCTAAGGCTAAGGCAGAGGCAAACTCTCCTCTGATGCTGGAAGCTCGCGAGATGCTCCGTAAGTGGGAGGCGAATGACCCTGAGATCCGTGCCTTGTGGAAGAAGATGAATGACTGGGTATATGCCGGATTCGATGAAACGTATAAGATGATGGGAGTTAGTTTCGATAAAATTTATTATGAATCGAATACCTATCTGGAAGGTAAGGAGAAAGTGATGGAAGGACTGGAAAAAAGGTTTCTTCTACCGGAAAGAGGATAACTCTGTATGGGCTGATTTGACTGCCGAAGGACTGGACCATAAGTTGCTTCTTCGCGGTGACGGTACTTCTGTTTATATGACCCAGGATATCGGTACTGCCAAATTACGTTTTCAGGATTACCCCATCAACAAGATGATTTATGTAGTGGGTAATGAACAAAACTATCATTTCCAGGTACTTTCTATCTTGCTCGACAAATTGGGTTTTGAATGGGGCAAAGGATTGGTTCATTTCTCATACGGTATGGTAGAGCTGCCCGAGGGCAAAATGAAAAGTCGTGAAGGTACAGTAGTGGATGCGGATGATTTGATGGAAGCAATGATTGAAACTGCTAAGGAAACTTCTGCTGAATTAGGTAAATTGGACGGTCTGACCCAAGAAGAAGCCGACAATATTGCCCGTATTGTTGGTTTGGGTGCTTTGAAATATTTTATCCTGAAGGTGGACGCACGTAAGAATATGACTTTCAACCCGAAAGAATCGATAGATTTCAATGGCAATACAGGACCTTTCATTCAGTATACGTATGCCCGTATCCAGTCTGTATTACGCAAAGCGGCTGAAGCAGGTATCGTTATTCCCGAAATCATTCCAGCAGGTTTGGAACTGAGCGCAAAAGAAGAAGGTTTGATTCAGATGCTGGCTGATTTTAAATCGGTTGTCAAGCAGGCAGGCTCAGACTATAATCCTTCCATTATAGCAAACTATGCATACGATTTGGTGAAAGAATACAACCAGTTCTATCATGATTTCAGTATTCTGCGTGAAGAAAACGAAGCGTTGAAAGTCTTCCGTCTGGCATTGAGTGCCAATGTGGGCAAGATTGTGAAGACAGCAATGGGCTTGCTGGGTATTGAAGTGCCTGAACGTATGTAAATGGCAAAGAAACAGAAATATTATGTAGTATGGAAAGGTGTCAATCCGGGAGTTTATGACTCCTGGACTGACTGCCAGCTACAGATAAAAGGTTATGATGGCGCACAATACAAGTCATTCGAGACCAAAGAGGAGGCGGAACACGCCTTGGCTTCTTCCGCTTTTCATTATATAGGCAAGAATGCTGTTAAAAAAGAAGATACTCCTAAACAACTTCCCGAGAACTTTGATATGAACTGCCTGGCTGTGGATGCCGCTTGCAGTGGAAATCCCGGACCGATGGAATATCGGGGCGTTTATTTGCTTACGGGACAGGAGGTTTTTCATTTCGGTCCTGTTTATGGAACGAATAATATTGGAGAGTTTCTTGCCATTGTCCATGCCTTGGCATTGATGAAGCAGAAGAATATCAGTATGCCTGTTTACTCGGACAGCCGTAATGCGTTGAGCTGGGTGAAACAGAAGAAATGTAAAACTAAACTAGAGCGGACTCCTCAGACGGAGAAACTTTTTCAAATGATAGAACGGGCCGAAATTTGGCTGAAAGAAAATAAATATACCACACCTTTATTGAAGTGGGAAACCGACCGATGGGGAGAGGTCCCGGCTGATTTCGGACGGAAATAATAAAGAACTGAAGATATGAAAAAGAGGATTGCTTATATCAGCTTGTACTTTTTTACGGTCTTACTGATATTTATTCTACAGAAACCATTATTCATGCTCTATAATGGTTCCATTGAAAAAGGATTCGGGTTTGCCGATTATATGCAGGTAATGGTTCATGGCGCCAGTCTTGATGCTGCTACGGCGGGATATCTTACTGCATTTCCATTCTTGTTGGTACTGATAAGTATTTGGTTTAGGAAATTCCCTTTGAAAAAAATACTTTACGGGTATTATATTTTGGCTGCCGCGCTTATTTCTATCATTTTTGTGGTAGATATGGCATTATACACATTCTGGGGATTTAAACTGGACGCATCTGTTTTTCTTTATATCGATTCACCGAAGGAAGCTTTGGCGAGTGTTTCCGTCGGATTTATCTTGCTGAGGGTTCTTGCCATCTTGTTACTCATAGCCCTGAATAGTTGGGTCTTGCTGAAAATCACGCCTTCCGTTTTGACCGCCACCCGGAAACGGATAGCGGGAACTGCGGGAATGCTGTTATTAGGAGGTGTGCTTTTCATCATTATACGTGGTGGTGTAACGGAATCCACTTCTAATATAGGGCAAGTATATTTCAGCAACGAACCTTTCTTGAATCATTCGGCGGTCAATCCCGATTTCAGTTTGTTGTCTTCTATGGGTAAATCCCAGGATTTTGCATCAGAGTTCAATTTCTTTGATGAAGAGAAGCGGGCTGCATTGTTTGACGGACTTTATCCTACAACAGATGGGGATAGTATTATTCAAGTCCTGAATACCAAGCGTCCCAATATTCTTATTATTTTGATGGAAGGTTTTGGAGGTGCTTTTGTAGAACCTTTAGGCGGTCTTCCTGATGTGACACCCCACTTTAACCGTCTGTCAAAGGAAGGGATCTTTTTTACAAACTGTTATGCCAATAGTTTCCGTACCGACCGTGGAACAGTCTGTACTTTCAGCGGTTACCTTGGATTGCCTACGGCATCGGTAATGAAAATTCCTGCCAAGAGCCGTACGCTGCCTGCTATAGCTGAAGGATTGTCCAAGGCGGGTTATAAAACAGATTTCCTGTATGGAGGTGATATCAACTTTACCAATATGAAGAGTTATCTGCTGAGTACCGGTTATCAGCGTCTTACAGCCAATACAGATTTTTCATTGGCCGAACAGACCAGTAATGCCTGGGGAGTGAATGATGATATTACTTTTGAATATTTATATAATCAGTTAAGAAACCGGAAGGAAGAAGGGCCTTGGCATACTGCGTTTCTGACACTTAGCAGTCATGAACCTTTCGAAGTTCCTTATCACCGGCTGGAAGATAAAATTCCCAATGCCTTTGCTTATACAGATGAATGTCTGGGTAAGTTTGTTGACCGGTTGAAGCAGACTCCCGCATGGAAAGATCTTTTAGTTATCTGCCTTCCCGATCATGGTTTCTATTACCCGCGTGAGGGGTCTAATGCGATGCCTCGTTTTTATCATATTCCCTTGTTATGGTTAGGTGGAGCGGTAAAACAGCCTATGCAGGTGGACAAGATTATGAATCAGACCGATTTGGCAGCCACTTTGTTGGGGCAGCTTGGGCTGGAACATACTGCATTTACGTTTAGCCGTAATGTATTGGGAAGTGATTATAAGTATCCTTTTGCCTTTTATAGTTTCAATAATGGGTTCTCATTCAGAGACAGTACAGGGGTGACGGTGTTTGATAATAATTCCGGCAGTATTCTTTTTGATGAGCCTGAAGCTGACGAATCCCGTCTGGATAAGGGTAAGGCGATATTGCAAACCGTTTATGATGATTTAGGGAACAGATAGTAAAACTTGGACGCGGACTATATGAATTCCATACTGATTCATATAGTCCGCGTCCCAATCGGTGCAGAATCTGCCGGATATAACTATTTCCGTTTCTCGTTGAACTTGTACATGATTACCGTATTGCGTAAGTCGCAACTTCTGTAATCTGTATGGAAGACCTCTTCCAGCTGATACTTTGCATTGTAATTCTTTAAAAACTCCTCTTGTGCATTTGCAGAAAGTATGACATACCCTTCTTGCGGATTTTCCAGTGTGAAATTCCGCATTTGGTTATTCATATAATAATTTGTACAATAAAACCGTATCATTCTGTCTGTATATGAATAAACGACTCCTTCAGGCACCTGTTTTCTGATATCCTCTGCCAGATGCTTATCGGATTTTACAGCTAGTATTGTTGGCTGATATACCCCGTCTAAAGCGACAAACAGGCAAAGAACACAACCGGTGATTCCATAGAGGAGTGACCCCGTACTACTTTTTTTGATAACCAGCCTTAATGTACAGATGGCAGCCACTACCGGCAATACTATAATCAGCCATTTGGAAATAGAAAAGGACGTGCTTTCCAAAGCTTGCATAAACGCTATGTTTTCGGCAGCATGACGTCCGTTGCCCCATATGCTGTCCGGTATCATCTGACAGCGTACAGCAAAAAACACCACGGTGAGTAACAAACAGAGCGAGGCGAAGATATAAGCCGATATTTTGAACACTTTCGCCCCTTTTTGCATTAACGCCTCCAGATACTGGGCAATCAGTACAGCCATAAATGGATAGATAGGCAATAAATAGACGCTGCGTTTGCTTTTAGGAATACAATAGAAGACAAAAATAGCGATAATCACTATCCAGATAAACAGCTGTATGGGGGATTGTGAGCGGATGTTATCCCAAACCTTCCTGATGCGTCCGGTGAAAGAGTTTCCTGCGGGCAGCAGGTGCATTTCATTCCATTTCAGTCCGAATAGTGAGATAAGCAAGACCAATGTCCAAGGTGTCCACCCCCATATAATGGTCAGGAAGTTATACCATAAAGGGTTGTGATGCGACGGGTATGACATTTTGCCGACAAAGCGTCCGGTGTTTTCCTCCAGCATCAGGTCCATAAACGGCTGTCCTCCCTGTAGCCAGGCCGCATAAAACCAGATTCCCAATGGAATAAGGGAAAGCAGCCCGATTCCGAATAAGGAAAGGAAAGTCTTGCCGAATGAGCGTCCCCGTATCAGCTGGTAAATACCGATACACATACAGGGGAATATAGAACCCACAGGTCCTTTGGTCAGCGTGCCGCATGCCATCAGCACGACAGCCGTCCAAGGTATTCCCTTGCAGCCTTTTTCGTCCCAGCGAAATAGTAAGCAAAGTGAGATGACGATGAAGGAAACCTGTAGCATATCCAGCCTGCAAGCCACCGCCGCCCGGTGCACTTCGAATGAAGTGAGCAGTAAAAGGGAGGTAATGAGTGCTGTCTTTGTATCCTTATAGCGGGCTACGAATCCGAAAAACACGAACTGCATAGCTAGAAAAGCGATAGCGGACGGCAGACGGGACGAGAATTCGCTCACCCCTCCGAAAATGGCGGAAATAGCTGCAATAGACCAATACAGGAAAGGAGGTTTATAGGCGATGTCTGTTCCGTAGTTCAAAGGCAATATCCAGTTGCCGCTTTCCAACATCGAGTATGCCACAATTGCTTCGCGCGGTTCCCCTTTAGAGTAAAAAATAGTTTCTCCCAAAAAGGGGATTATTACAAGTGTGCTTAGTAAGGCTATGAACCAAAATGCTTTTTTCTTGTCTGACATATATTTTTCGGTCTTTTATATTTACTGTCGCAAAAGTACGAATAATTCTTTAGTAATACCTAACTTTGCATTTTAAATCAATGAAAATGAATAAACTGAAACAGATACCCGAGTTCCTGCGATTTGTAATGGTAGGCCTTTTTGCTACAGGGCTGCACTATGGCATTTATTTTGTCTTGCAAAAATTCATTCAGGTCAATGTAGCCTATACCTTGGGATATGTGCTGAGTTTTGTTGCCAACTTTTATCTTACGGCTTATTTTACTTTCGGGCAGCCTCCTTCCTGGAAGAAAGCTTTTGGCTTCGGGGGGGCACATCTGACAAATTATCTGATACATATCGGATTGTTGAATCTCTTTCTGCGGTTGGGTTTTTCCCGTCCGTTGGCTCCCATCCCAGTGTTTCTCATTGCCATTCCGGTAAATTTTTTATTAGTGAGGTTTGTTTTCAAACAAAAGTAATATCTTTGAGGAGTCTTTATGATAGTGAAGAATGATATGAAGAAAGTGACTCTTTTGATTCCGGTATATAATGAGGAAGCGATGCTGCCCACTCTGTATCAACGTTTGATAGAGCTTGTCAACCGCAATGCCGTTTATGAGTGGGAAATCCTGTTTGTCAATGATGGCAGCAGCGACACTACGCTGGAATGCCTCCGCCGGCTGAGGCAGCAGGACAAGCGGGTGAATTATGTCAACCTTTCGCGTAACTTTGGTAAAGAGGTAGCCATGCTGGCGGGTTTTGATTACGCCACCGGCGATTGCTGCGTTGTGATGGATGCTGATTTGCAGGACCCTCCGGAACTGGTAGACCAGATGCTGGAATATTGGGAAGAAGGATATGATGACATTTATGCCAAACGGCGTACCCGTGGCGAGGAAAGCTGGTTGCGTCGTCAGTTCTCTCTGGCTTTTTATGGTATACTTCAGCGGATGAGCCGTATTGATATTTTGCCCAATGTGGGCGATTTCAGACTTCTGGACCGTCGTTGTGTGCTCACGTTGCGTCGTCTGCGCGAATGCGAGCGTTATACAAAAGGATTGTTTTGCTGGATAGGCTATCAGAAGAAAAGCATTGAATTTGATCGCGGAGACAGGCTGATGGGCCATTCCTCCTGGAACTTTCTCAAGCTGTTGAATCTGGCTGTCGAAGGGATAACCTCTTTCTCTATCGCCCCTTTGCGCATCGCCACGGTATGCGGAGTGCTCTGTTCAATCTCCAGTTTTATTTATGCCATTTATTTTCTGATAAAGACCGTGCTTTATGGTGATGAAACGGCCGGCTTCCCCACTTTGATCATTGTCATGCTCTTTTTAGGTGGCATCCAGCTTTTCTCTTTGGGAATTATAGGAGAGTACGTGGGGCGCATTTTCAAGGAGACCAAAGGCCGTCCTACCTACATAGCCTCTGATTATAACGAGGAGAAGTTGGGGTATGACCGTTAAGGAAGGCAAGGCGGTGAAACCCGTCCCACCTTATTGTCCGGTAGCTTTATTGACAGTCTTGTGCTCTTTTACCAGATACTCCGCACTCTGCAATGTGGAGAAACAGTATTTTTTCATCACGTAGAATGTACTGTCCTCCCCTGTTACAAGTTGCAAGGCATTTCCTTGCTTCTTATATTTGAATTCCTGCCGGTCATGTGGAGAATAAATATATAGGTGGGTTGTATCTGTAGCCGCTATCAAATTATCGGCGGAGAAATAGACATACGGGCGTTGTTCTGTTAACAAATTTATGCCGAAGTCGTTTTGGGTATAACTCATGTTCAGCAGTCCGAGTAAAGTCGGTGCCACATCAGTCTGGCCGCCCGGCTCTTGTCTGATTTCGGGCTTGATGCCTTTTCCGTAAATCATTAGTGGGACATGGTTGTAGGATTGTGGTATTTCACAGTCCGGACTTCCTACCAATTTCCCATGGTCACCCAGCAAAACAAAGATTGTATTTTCAAACCAAGGTTGTTTGCGTGCTTCTTGCATGAATTGCCGGATGGCCCAGTCCGCGTATTCCACAATCTGATCTTCAAGCTTTGTGCTGTGTGGTTTGAAATAGTCAGGTATCACATACGAGGGATGGTTGCTGATAGAAAGCAATACGGTAAAGAAAGGTTGTCTTTCTTCTGCTCTTTTGTTCAGAATGGGCAAGGCATATTGATATAGGAAATCGTCTTGTACACCAAAGCTGTTAACGACTTTATCCTTTGGGTAGTTTTCTTGTGCATATATTTCATCAAATCCGTTAGTGCGGAGAAAAGCGTTCATATTATCGTATTGTGATTCGTGCGTCATGAAGAACAGGTTCCGATAGCCATTATCCTTTAATACGGTGGGCAATCCCGAATAGACAGGTACCACTGCTCCTTTCATGGCATTCCTTTTCATGATGGCAGGGAAAGAGTAGAGGGTGGCATACATTCCGTGGTTGGTATGTATGCCCGCTGAATAAAAATGGTCAAAACTGAGAGATTCCAGATAAAGGCTGTCTAGGAAAGGAGTCAGTTTTTTGGTAGATCCGAAATGCTCCATCAAGTTGGCCGACATCGATTCCATGAAAATAAGAACAACATTCTTTTGTGTAGGGACGGCTGCGCATTTCACTTCACGTGCAATGGGGGAGATGCCTTCTATTCCTTTTCTTTGCAATATACTTTGCATATTGGTTATTGCCTCCTGTTCCGGCATCAGGTGAAGATAGCGGTTTTCCTTACGGTTATCATCCAGTGTGCTGGTAAGTAGATTAAAGACAGGATTAACCCCTAGCTGATTCAGGAATGGATCGGTACAATAGTATGCTTGACTTACCCTGATGGGGTTATATCCCATGCGTCCCCGTATTCCGAATAGACAAAGTCCTATACAAACAGCACCGGCGGCGAATATACATAGGCGGTTTATCGGGCTGATGGAAGTAGATTTCGAATTGATGAGATGATAGAAATAAGAAGATAACCGTAGTACACTTCCTGACAGCAGAAGAATAGATATCAGTCCTAGAAAAATAGGGAAATAGAACGATGTCTCACCCAATACCATTCCGGCAGTAGTGGCTCCATATCCGAACCAATTGTAAATGGAAGAATTGATTGTCTTAAAAAAATAGGAGAAATAAGGGATGTTGGCTGCCGAAATAATGAACGACAGTGAATAAAATAGAATGAAAAAGATAGAGATAAATCTGAATACCCACTTGGAGTGATAGTTGCAGAGAGCAGTTATCCATAAAATGACTAATGGTAACAGCAATATGTAGCAAGCTATAACATTGTCAAACCATAGCCCTTTTATAAATGCAGTGGCTTGCATGAGAAAGTTGTTTTGTATATCGGGAGGAAACTGATAATCTATTGAGGTGAACAGGACAAGCCGGAACAGGAAGAAAAAAAGTAAAGCAACTATATGTATGATTAATAAGTAAAGTAAAGAAAGAGTAAACTGTTGGATAAGCTTAGCCTGATTCTTACATGCTGTTACAGATTGCTGCATGAGTGAACGGAGATATTTCATTTGTTTTAGTAAAGTTTGCATTTGTTTGAATCAATCCGGATGATTGACAACAAAGGTAAACAGAATTTTAGAAATATCAAAAGAGGGTATGCCAAAAGTAAAATTGGCTGCCAATTTGTTCACTTTAGGGGCAGACATGTGAGTCCGCCCGAAAATATGGGCAAGCAGTTTCCGTTTCTTATCCTATTTCTCGGGAAGGAGTAAGGCGGTCTCTTTTCATAGTCAGAACAAAAGGACAGAATAGCCGTGCTATCCGGTTGAGGCGCTCCAGACGTCCGTCTTTCCGCGTTCCGTTTAATTTCTGCCGGAGGAGTTCCCATAATTGCAGTTTTACCCGGTCTGTTGTGCTTAGTTTGGCAATGCGGTTGTAAAGCATTCCCCTTCGTATGCACCGTTTGTATCTGCTCAGGTGGGTAAGGTGTTGTTCCATAATGCGTACTATCTCAATATCTTCGCTCTTACCCCCTCCGTTGTTTTCAGCTTTGACGGTAACTTTCTGGTTATGTTGTCTGAAGTAGTTCAGTACTTCATATCTTTCTATAATGTCTCCTTGCATTGCCATATAAAACCAGAACAGCCAGTCGCCGCTGTAGCGCATTTGCAGGCATTGTTCCATATTTTGGGCATTTACCATGCTTTTTCTGAAAATGGCCGAGCTTGCATTGGCTATATAGCTGCGCCAGTAAAGGTTATGTTCGGCATAAGTCTTCCCATTGAATACGGCGTATGGAGGTATGGCAGATTTCCATTTGTTCATGTCGTAACTCAGCACATTACCGTCTTTATCAATATACTTGGAACCGGCAAAGCATACGGCGGCTTGTTGGTATTTCTCCATTAAAGGAACTACTTTCTCTAAAAAAGTAAGCTCACACAAGTCATCGGCTTCGGCTATCCATATATATTTTCCTTTGGCTAATTGCATGCCTTTAAACCATTGTTTAAATGGATTTCCGGTGTTGTGTTCGTTTAATAGAATATGGCTCACTTTGGCATGGTCTTGATAGTCCGATAATACCTCTTCGCTACCGTCTGTTGAGGCATCATCAAGTAAAATCAGTTCGATATTCTGATAGGTCTGTTGCAGAATACTCTGAATTCGTAGATTGAGGTATCGTTTATAATTATAATTAGGTACCACTACACTGACCAAGGGAAGTGCATTCATGCTTTATTGTTAAGTTAGTTCTTGTTTTATTTCTACAAATGTAATGTTATACAGGTAAATAAACAAGTTGCTTCTTTGTTTTTTTTTCAAAAAACAGGAATTTTGTTGAACTTTTAAAAAGAAACGATAATTAACATTTTAGTATGCAGTCTTTCTTGTATCTTTGCATTATACACTACATAGCATTTGCTGTATTAAACTAAAAATTAAATTAGACATTAGACTATTGTTTAAATTCAATTAGTATGAGAAAGAAAATTCTTTTTATTATTCCGTACATTCCTTATCCGCTGGATTCGGGCGGTAATCAAGCTTTCTTTAATATGGTGGAATATCTGCGTCATAAGATGGCCGTATCTGTATTGCTTTATCCTGAAACAGGGAGACGTATGCAAGATGTAGAGTCATTGAAGAAAATTTGGGATAATGTGGATTTCTTTATTTATACTCCTAAAACTAAAACTGTCAGATTACCCAAAATTAAACATCCTTTTTATTATAAATGGCTGCAAAAGATACATGCGTCTGTAACCCGTAAAATGAACCGGCAACAGATATGGACGGATGAAACGGGCGAAGTTGTGGATTTAGTACGGGGAAAGAGTACTTTGTTCAGCTCTTGTTTCCAGCCGCTAGACCAGGGGTATGTGGAGTATGTTTCTCAGGTGGCTCATTCAGGTTTTGATATTATTCAAGTAGAGTTTTATGAACTGTTGTCATTGGGATTCTTGTTGCCTGAAAATGTACAGACTATTTTTGTGCATCATGAACTCCGCTACATCCGTAATGAAAAGGAGATTACTTTGTTCAGGGAACAGACTGCCGGTGACAGGATGTTGTTTCATATAGCAAAGGATTTTGAGCGCAGTGCATTATTGAAATATAAAGATGTTATTGTTCTGACTGAAGTAGACCGTAAAATTATGGAGGACTTCATAGGACGGAAAGACCATATCTACACTTCTCCGGCTGTGGTGCAAGTGGGTGACAGGCTGGAACAGCCTTTTGTTCCGGTCCAAAGCGGACGCCTGACTTTTGTGGGAAGTGAGGATCATTTTCCCAATCTGGATGCCGTGGCATGGTTCTGTCACGAAGTGATTCCGCATCTGCGTAAACGTCATTTTTCGTTTACATTGCAAGTAATTGGTAAATGGCGTGGAGAGTGTATCAATCGTTTGCAGTCCGAATACCCGGAATTGAAGCTGGCAGGCTATATGGAAGATCTGGGCTCTTTTTTAAAAGGCAGTGTTGCTGTTGTTCCAATACGTATCGGTAGTGGTATGCGTATGAAAATATTAGATGCTGTATTGTCAAAAGTACCTTTTGTAACGACGGCAAAGGGTGTGGAAGGCATTGATTTTAAGGATGGTGAAGATTGCTTGATTGTTGATGACCCTGCCGGATTTGCAGAAGCTGTCATAGCCTTGTCAAGTAATCCGCAGTTGCAGAGACAGTTGGTTACCCATGCGGAAGACAGTTTGCGGCAAGTATATAACCCCGGACAGATGCAGGAAAGAAGGCTTGCCGTGTATGAACAAATATTAGGGGATAAAGTGGGGTAATCTTGGGTGATTATTTCTTTTTTGTTACCTTTGCGGCATTATATATAATTGATAATTATGCTGAAACAGTTCTTTAGTTTGTTGAAGCGGTATATTCTTCCATACCGCAAATATTTGACATGGGCATTGATACTGAACTTTCTGTCGCAATGGCTTAATGTGTTTTCGTTCATGGCGATTGTGCCAATTTTGAACATTCTGTTCAAAATTGATACCAAGTCTTATGAGTACATTCCTATGGATATTCATAATTTGGATAAGGATGTACTCATAAATAATGCCTATTACTTTGTGAGCAATTTTGTGGCTACAAATGGTGCGTTCTATACACTTGCCATGATGGGAGGAATACTTATCTTTATGACTATGTTGAAAACTGCCGGTTATTTTGCTTCTGCGGCTGTCATGGTACCTTTGCGTACAGGTATTGTCCGGGATATCCGTATTCAGGTTTATAATAAAGTGTTAAGTCTTCCTTTGAGTTTTTTCTCAGAAGAACGTAAAGGAGATATCATAGCCCGTATGAGTGCGGATGTTACGGTGGTGGAGAACTCGTTGACCAGTTCCATCGATATGCTTATCCGTAATCCTATCGCTCTTTTGGTTTGTTTTGTCACTCTGTTTTCGGTAAGTTGGCAAATGACGCTTTTTGTTATCTTTATTTTACCTCTGACAGGTTGGATAATGGGGGTTGTCAGCCGGAAGCTGAAAAGACAGTCCTCTACAGCACAGGCGCAATGGGGAGATATTATGTCCCAATTGGATGAAACATTAGGAGGTTTAAGGGTTATCAAAGCGTTTATAGCCGAAAGCAAAATGTCTGCCCGGTTCTCTAAAACAAACAATGACTTCCGCGATGCAATGAACGAGATGATTATCCGGCAAAGTTCAGCCCACCCCATGAGTGAGTTTTTAGGCACTTGTGTGATTGTGACCGTGCTGTTGTTTGGCGGTGCTTTAATCTTAAATACAAACTATGCTCCGATGGATGCGGCTACTTTCATATTTTATCTGATTATCCTTTATAGTATCATCAATCCTTTGAAAGAATTTTCAAGAGCATTTTATAATATTCCGCAGGGATTGGCCAGTATGGAGCGAATTGATATGATATTGAAAGCGGAAAATCATATCGTAGAGCCGGAGCAGCCTTTGCCATTGGACGCTTTCACAGATAAGTTAGAGTTTAAAAATGTAAGTTTCAGCTATGTAGAAGGGCGTCCGGTCTTGAACCATATCAATCTGACTGTTCCTAAAGGAAAAACGATTGCACTGGTGGGCCAGTCCGGTTCCGGAAAGTCTACTTTAGTGGACTTGGTACCGCGTTATCACGATGTATCGGAGGGTGCATTGCTGATTGACGGCAAAAATGTGAAAGATGTATCCATCCACAGTTTACGTTCTCTGATTGGTAATGTAAATCAGGAAGCTATTCTGTTTAATGACACCTTCTATAACAATATTACTTTTGGTGTAGAGAATGCCACTATGGAGCAAGTAATAGAAGCTGCCAAGATAGCGAATGCACATGATTTCATTATGGAAACGGAAAAAGGATATGACACGATGATTGGTGATCGTGGAGGGCGTTTGTCCGGTGGTCAGCGTCAGCGTGTCAGTATAGCCCGTGCAATTTTGAAAAATCCTCCTATCCTTATATTAGATGAGGCTACTTCGGCTCTTGACACAGAGTCCGAGCGTTTGGTTCAGGAAGCGTTGGAGCGTTTGATGAAATCGCGTACTACTATCGCTATCGCACATAGATTGAGTACCATTAAGAATGCCGATGAAATTTGTGTACTTTATGAAGGCGATATCGTAGAAAGAGGAACTCACGATGAACTGATAGCCTTGAATGGATATTACAAGAAGTTGAACGATATGCAGTCTTTGTAAAGTGGAGCAAATAAAGAAATTGGCAATTGTTATTCCTGCCTACAAGGGGCGTTTCCTTAAGGAAACGCTCGACTCAATTGCAGTTCAGGCCCATAAAGATGAGTTCGTGTTATATATAGGTGATGATGCAAGTCCTGAAAGATTGGATAAGATTGTGGAATCTTATCAGAATAAGGTAAATCTGGTGTATCATCGCTTTAGCGAAAATATGGGGGGCAAAGATTTGGTGGCCCATTGGGAGAGGTGTATCCAGCTGTCTGCAGAGCCGTTTATCTGGCTTTTCTCGGATGATGATTTGATGCCGGCTGATGGTGTGGAACGTGTCATGGAGGTTTTGTCGCGCCCACACCATCAGCGAGGATATTTCTTTCGTTTTCCATTAGCTGTCATTGATGGTGAAAACAAGCGGATACGTGCCAATCGTCCTTTGGAAGAAGGAAGTGTGTCTTGTTACCGGCTGCTGCTAGATAAGTTACAGGGAAAGATAGATTCGGCTGCCGTAGAGTACGTGTTCAGTCGGGAGATATGGCAGTCGGCGGGTGGTTTTGTTCATTTTCCTATGGCTTGGTGTTCGGATGATGCTACGTGGGCTGCTTTTGCCCGTCATGCGGGGGGTGTTATTTCTTTGCCGGGGCAGCCTGTATGTTGGAGGAATGTTGAAGGTGCAAACATCAGTAACTCTGCCGGTCATGACAAAGATAAATTGCACGCTACTATTCTTTTCTTGAGATGGATGAGGAATATGTTTTCCGATTATGTGGATGATCCGGAGCTGATTAGTGCATTGCAATGCTATATCCATACCATCCTTCGTATTTCATTGCATAAACATTATAATATATGTGGTTTGTGGGGGGTATCTATGGCTTTGGGAAGATTTAATAAAAGGGCGGCCTTTACTACGTTTTTCAGGAATTTTAGGTTGTTCTCTTAATTTCATTTATGCAGCCGCTTGCGATTTCTCAAGAGTGCCTGTATTTTCATAAAAAGTTTGGGTGCATATATGCCCTCACTTCATATTTCTGTCCTGTATGTATAGTCAGATGTATATCTTCCTGTCATATATTGTTTCACTTTTTTAAAGAAGGACATTGGGGAGTTTTTTCATCCGTAAGGAATTGTGTGGTTTTAAAATCAGATTCATCCTTAAAATATCTTATCCGCATCCCTAAACATTTCTTGCTGTATGGTTAAGGGTTTTCTTCCTGTTTGTTCTATCTCCGCAAGCCTTTGGAGTTAACTCCATAGTCTTGGGAGATAACTCCAAAGCTTATGGAGATAACTCCAAAGGCTATGGAGATAGAATAGATGCATATAAAAAGGTTTAATCTGGAGATAGAAAAAGCTTATGCAATAGGGCTGACTGCTATACACATCCATTCATTCCCTTATTTATTGGAAGAATTTATAGATAGCCTGTATTATTGATTGTCTTATTTTGAAGGAAAGATAATGAATTCTTTTAAACGTTTTGATCTTTTTCACCGTTGCCATGCCTTCGTTATCCGTCATTCTGTGAAAGTACACACTCTTTATTGCACTTTTGCAAGGAAAAAGTCTGAAAATGCCATACTTTATATCAAGTCGGAGCAGCTTACAGGAAAGAATATATAACTGACAGTAAGTAGGTTATGAGAAATTCTGTTTTAAAATGTAGTGAGGGCATGAGGGTATAAGTGAGAGCAATTTTTTTTATCATCACTACATAAATATCTTATAATTAACTTGTTATATATGTAGTGAGGGCATGAGGGTATAAATGTTCCGAACTTTCTAGTGAGCTGATATATTAAGAATACTTTCGGATGTTATCCAAAGAATAAAATGATACTTTAAGAACAAAGGTTCTCCCCTTGATTTTTCAGGTGAATCCTAAAGGAAGCCAGGATTTTTTGAAGGGGGGGATAATGTTAAGACGGTATGAAATTTTATTTTGGATAGCGCTGATTATCTTGTAATTGCATATAAGAGAGCATGGAATTATTAGAATTTTGATTTGGTATGATAAAAATAAAAGTATTATTCATTGATCACTTCCATCCATTTCTTTATGATAATTTCGATGGAAAATTGCTTGCTACTTTCAATAGCGTTGGCAGACATTGATTTACGTAGCTTTTCATCTGTCATCAATAGCTTCATCTGTTTAATATATAGTGATATATCATCATTGGGGATAGCAAACCCATTGACTTTATCTGTTATTATGTCTGTCAATGAAGCAAAACTATGAAAAGCTAAAGGAACGCAACCATATTGTTGTGCCTCGGTTAATGTCAGCCCCCATCCTTCAAAAGATGAGGTCATCATAAAAATAGAAGCTTCATTATAATAAGGTTCCGGATTTTTTGTCCCTTCAAAAAAGACACGTTGTAAGCCATAATGTATGACTAGACTTTTGTACCAGCTTTCCATTTTCCCATGTCCTACTATTTTTAGCTTCCATTCGGATAGAGTATGGTCTGTTTCAATTTCCTTCCAAATCTTTAAAGCCAGAGAAATTCTTTTAGGTTCTTCTTCCAGTCTGGATACAATAAGTACTTCTTTCTTTTTGTGATTATAGTTGGCTAAATCATAGAAAGAGTGAAATGAAAGAGCATTATGGATTATTCTTATTTTACTATCATCTTTTAAATGAGAGTATTCTAGAAACGGCTTTTTGAAATGAGAAGATAATAAGATAACCTTATCGGCAAAATGATATGACTCTCTATATAAAATAGGTAGTTTTATTATTTTTCTTATCTTTTGATATGGAAAGGATAAAAATTTGCTGATGTTTTTCCTAATGTTCTTTCCTTCTTTTAGTTCTTTTTTAGGATTATCTAAGGTGATGAAATTAATTTCCGTGGCAGGACTTACGTGGAGTGCAAACATTAGCTTGCATTTTTTGTTTTGAGACTGGTTTAAAGCAAGTCTTAAACTCTTAGTTAACTTATGCTCTCCTTGATTAATAATGACGTCAATTTTATTTTGTTCTATAAATTGGATTAAATTATTGAGATTGTGATAAGAATTGATTTTAATTGTATTAACGAATTGCTGTTTAATAAAGGATTTGTCAATGTTGTATTTATAGGCAGAGTAACAGTTCACATTATAAAAAGTAGTTAATGCATTTGCAATATTAGCAGTAACTCTTTCAACACCTCCGTATTGTGGCGCAACTTCATTGGTAGTATAAAATAGTATATTCATTTGGGAACTTGTTTTAAATATAATTTTTGAATCTTGTAGACAACTCCCATCTGGTTTGAATTGAATTTCCGTGCAAATATTTTATTAGAGTTAATAAGCGTCTGATAATCATGGTCTTGCCATATATAGGGGCTGCCATGCTCCCAGTCAATTTCCCGCATACTACCGGTATTGGCATTGTTCGTACAATGCATTCTTTCTCGAAAAGGAGAGTTCCATAAAATAGTTTGAATGAATATTTCATCTGCGCAAAGTGTATATTTCATACGATTTAATACAATCTCTTTGTATTGTAATAGATACTTGACTGCGTTTTCGGTAATACTTATCCAATTTCCTCCTTTTTTGAATTCAAAAGTTTGTTTTCTGCGATAATGGCTTATTTTCTGTACTGCTAATATGAGGTTTCGGATTAATGCTGTAATTCCATGTAACAGATGTTCCTTATCTTTTAACCTTTTTGTAAAAAAATAGTATCGGAATACTTTGCGCTCCAAATCACGCTGATGAGCGGCATCCTGCCAAAAGCCTACAAATTCTTTACCGGCATTCTGCTGGAAAAAAGCATGAATGTAATCTTGGCTTTTTATGGGCAAATCCGTTCCGGATAATAAATGATAATAAGCATAGGGACCGTGTGATAAGGCCGTTTCAAAGAGAAGATATTCTACTTGTACTTGGCTGATATCACCCCAATATACTTTGATGGGATTTTCTATTAAATAAAAGCCGGCTTTCTGCATTTTGACTTTTTTTTATTTGCTGAAACAGTTCTGTAGCCCGTTTGTCAATATGCAAATAAATGTCATTACGTTCATCGTCCAACATGGAAAGTAGTACCTCCAGTACCGGATATTCATTGTGGGCGATAATCAGAAATGCATGTTTCATTATATATCAGGTTTTAATCTTTTAAAGAAATTAGGAATCGTTACATCCGGAATAATGAATCCGTCTTTGCGAAGTGCTTCAAAATAAGCACTGCCGATAACACGTTCATATTCAGCCTCTAGTTTTCCTTCTTTATGTAACTGATAGAAGTAGCGCCAGTGGCGACCTCCGTGTCTGCCCTTGTGTTGCTCCAGTTGCTTGCCGCCATTTATCATCTTTTCCATAAACTGCTGCTTGCCGCGTATATTGTAATGATATACATGGATATGGCTGTCGGCAGAGTTTTGTGGGAACATGGTTACTTTATGGTTTCCCATTGAAATTTGCAGGTAACCGGCAGTCCGGTGAATGACTTTTTTGTTCTGACGCTCAAACAGCGAATAGAGTGACAAGTCATATTTTTCAGGTTCGGTTACCGCTTTTACAGTCTTATCCCATTGCCAAAAGGGCTTTTCTTCTTCAGGATAGACACTTCTCATTTCACAATTCAGCACATTGGCATTGGTGGCATATAATTCATCTTTCAAATTGCCGGTAGGGGCATACCATAATTCGTCGGCATCGGCATTGATAATCCAGTCGGCCTTATAAATGGTTTTGGCTTTCCAAATCATACGGTCTACCCAGTCCTTTTGTTCATAGTTGGTAGCCTTTTCTTCTATCACTTCTTTAATCCACCCTTTTTGTTTGTATTTACGGATAATGTCCGGAGTTGAGTCTGTGGAGTTATTATCAGTAATGATAAACCCGTCCACTCCCATCGCTTTATGGAACTGTAAATTCTCTTCCAGCATCCCTTCTTCGTTTTTTACCAGCAATGTCATGAATAATTTGACTTCTTTCGTTTGTTTAAAAGCCAAAGGAAATTCGGATATAACGTGCCCTATTTTGGATAGTAATAAATTGCTCATAAATAACCAATGATTATTGATTTCTACCTGTCATATTAGAGATAATTAATACTATTGTCAAAAGAATTTGTTTTATTCTGAACTCATTATAATAGATAACGTAATCCTTAGTTTTCTCATAATATTCTGATATCTAATTATATAACAAATTTACTCTTTTTCTGTAAATATAGTATATAAATGCTAGTTTATTATGAAACATTAACTTGTAAGAGTGTTGCCGTTTTTTAGCTCATAATTCCAAGTTTTTCATGTATTCCGTCGCAATAGGCTTTCCATAATCGGGGTATATCTTTCCATTGATAGGCTTTTGCAAACGGACTGGTGAACAACGCGATGAAAATATATCCCATTACTCCGTTGAAGCCGCGAAGATATTTCACTGCTATGTTGCGTCCGTAGTGATGGTTTAAATAAGTTGAATTACGGATCTGATAAAAGCGTTTCCACTTTTTCTTCTTGCTTCGCTCATTCCATGTGTCGTTGGAGAAGAATTTCTCTTTATCCATCAGGGCATCAGGTATATAGAGTATTTTGTACCCTGCCCGTATGGTGCGGAGACAGTAATCTGTATCATCACAGAAAATGAAAAGGTCTTTATTGGGAAGACCTATCTTCTCAACGACTTCGCGGCGGATGAACGGACCTTCGAAAGCTGTTCCCATAATTTCTGTCGGTGAGGTGATGTGCCGTCCTGCCAGTTTCTTGCTGTACATGGATACAAAAGGATTGCTCAGGTTGTATGCCTGGAAGTCATGGGTGAATATTTCTCCTTCGAGCAACCTGCGAGGGGCCAGTATGCCGATATCTTTCTTGCCGGTATACGGCAAGAGTTGTTCCAGACAGTCGGCCCGCGGAAATACATCGTCATCCATGCACCAAATCCAGTCGGCACCCGCCTGATAAGCGTATTGTATGCCTGTATAGAATCCTCCCGCACCGCCCACATTGGTCTGATTGATTACTGTCAGCCCTTCCTGTGCGGCAAGCCATTCCGTTGTACCGTCCGTGCTTCCGTTATTTACTATTACAATGGAAGATATCGGCTTGTTTTGTTGCAGACAACGAATATTTCTTTTCAGAAGTTCCATTCGGTTGTAGGTTACAACTACGGCTATAATGTTCATGATGCATTTAGTTTTTAGTAAAGGTTATCTATTTTTCCCGGCTGTACGCTTCTATAGGCTCTCATGAGCTCAAAGCATTTTTCCACATCAAAGTTCCGTGCCTTGGCGTATTCTTCTGCCATCCATCGGTGCATTTGTGGAGTTGCCGGCAGGCGTTCAAAGTTTTTGCAGCCGGTCTTCATATCTATGGGGCCGATGTACATCCGGTTCAAATCGACAATTTCTATTGTTATGCCATTGGGAGTTTTCTGAAACAGGATGTTGGCACGTCCGTAGTCTTTGTGGGCGTATCCGTGTTCGTGAAGACGGGCGGTCACTTTGCCTATGGCGCGGAATACTTCCTCGGCGTAGTCGAATTGCTGTGTGAACAGGTTGTCGTAAATGTAGGGGCAGGTGGAGAGGAGGCTGATATAATAACTTTTATCGAACAGCAGCCCTGAACGTATATTCATATATCCCACCGGTTGCGGAGTGCCTACACCTATTTTCAGCAGCATTTCTGCATGGTCGTAAGAGCGTTTTGCCTTGGATGGACGAAATATGCCATATACAAACCGGTTGATAAGGTGGGGGCTGTGAAAGGATTTGATAACATATTCTTTGCCATTGTATTCCATTTTCCGCAATTCATTGCGCCCTTGGTGAATAACAGTACCTTCATTCCTTTGGAAACGTTCGGGAATGGATACTATAAATTCTTCCAGATTTTTGAAATCAGGGTGAATCACTAAGGTGCGGGGATGAAACAAACGCTCTGTCTTGCTCATATCATTATAATAGTGTTAAATTTTGTCTAGTCCTTTGGTATATTTCAACCAGTAATATTTTAAAGGATTCTTGTATTTCAGTTGTTTCCACGGACGGCTGCTATGGGGCCTGTGCCATACGGGCAACGTGGTGAACAGGTAGTTTTGGAAACCTCGTTTCAGTGACTCGTGCGAGATGGTCACATCATACCAGTTCTTGCTTGGGTCTAATGTCTGAAAGTCAAATGCTTTCAGCAGTCCGGGGGTGAGTAGTGAACAGCAGAAGCTGCAATGCTTTTTTTCCGGGTACACTTGATTCTCGTGTCCTTTGGCGTGTAGGTAGGGGTAATTGATTACGCCTTTTTCATCGGTTGTCACAGCGGCTGCAATTCCGCATTGTTTCTGTTGCAATGCTCCATTGTATAGTGATTGCAATGTGTTTTTTTTGACAATAACATCCGATTCCACAATCAGTAATCCTGCATCTGCTTCGATGGCTTCTTTTTGTGCTGTTTGTAACACCAGTAGATAGTTGGGAGAGGGGTGGTCGGTCAGGTCTGATAAGTTGACCAGACGAAAATTCCATTGACGGGCGGCCTCTTCCAGCCGATGGGTATTTTCTTCCGTGCTGAAATCGTTATAGACAGTATAAGTGAAAGGAACCAAAATATCCGATTCCATGATTGCTTTTACGGTTTCAAGCGTGGAGTCAATCGAATCTTTTACGGGTGTTATGATATGAAGGCACTTCATTGGTTTGTTATCTATGTTGTTTGTCAATTTAGGAATATCATGCAAATTTAGCGGAAAACCTTGGGGAGTCCAAGGATTTCCTTTTATTTAAATGTCTTTTTGCATAAGGCGAGGGCGGCGGCTACGGTATCGTCCATGTCGGCGTATGCGTATTGTGCCAGACGGCCTCCGAATAAAACGTCTTTCCGCTCAGAGGCCAGTTTTTTATATTGGCTCATCATTTCGGTGTTCCGCTTGTCGTTTATCGGATAGTAAGGTTCTTTGCCCGGCGCGAAATCATCGGGATATTCATACGTGATTACAGTGGTGGGCTGTGTGCCGAATTCAAAGTGTTTGTGCTCAATGATTCGGGTATAGGGTACCTCACGTTCTGTATAATTGACTACTGCGTTGCCTTGGAAATCCTCTGTTTCCAGCTGTTTATGTTCAAAGCGCAGGCTTCTGTATTCCAGATGTCCGCATTGGTAATCGAAGAACTGGTCTATGCATCCGGTGAACAGGATATTGTTTGCCAATGCGTCCAGTTCATTGCGGTTGTTGAAATAATTGGTGTTGAGACGAACCTCGGTTCCTTCCAGTAACGCATCGATAAGGGCGTTGTATCCGCCTTTGGGGATTCCTTGGTAGCTGTCATTGAAATAGTTGTTGTCATAAATGAAACGGAAAGGAATACGTTTGATGATGAATGCCGGTAATTCTTTGGCGGAACGTCCCCATTGTTTCTCTGTATAACCTTTGATAAGGCGATGGTAAATGTCTTTTCCACATAGCTTTAATGCTTGCTCCTCCAGGTTGGCGGGGGTGGCGATATGGTCAAATTCTTTACGTTGCTCTTCTATCTTGGCCTTGGCTTCCGCTGGAGTCTTTACTCCCCACAGCTGATAAAAAGTGTTCATGTTGAAGGGAAGATTGTATAATTTCCCGTCAAAGTAAGCCAAAGGGGAGTTGGTGTATCGGTTGAATTCGACAAAGCTGTTTACATAGTCCCACACTTCTTTATTGTCGGTATGGAAGATATGTGCACCATATTTATGTACATGGATGCCCTCTATATCTTCACAGTAGATATTGCCTCCGCGATGATTGCGCTTGTCAATTACCAGGCAATGTTTACCTACTCGTTTTGCCTCGTGGGCAAAAACGGCGCCGAACAAACCGGCACCTACTATCAAATAATCATATTTTTCCATAATCACTTAGTTTCTTCCTGTTGTCTGCGCAGCCACTCTTCTTTGGTTCTTTTCCAGCGGTTATGGCTCCAGAGCCAATATTGGGGATGCGCTTTTATTGTTTGTTCCAATTCTCGGGTAAACAAATCGGTCAATTCAAAATCGGGTACTTGCCGGGGGGTGTCGCACAATGGTTTGAGCCGGCAGTGGTAGTATCCTCTTTTGACCCGTGTTACGTCAGCATAATAAATCAAGGCGTCCACTTGTTTGCCTATTTTCTCCGTACCGATGAAAACCGGTGTTTCTTGGTTTAGAAATTCAGTCCAGTGATGTATGCTGTTCCACTTGGGTGCTTGGTCCGAAATAAATCCGATAATTGCCTTTTGCTTTGTCCGTTTCAATTCAATGATGCGGCGCAAAGTCGTTTTCATGGGGATGCATTCGCCTCCGAACTGGTTGCGTAATCTTAGAAATAGTTTGTCGAAAGCCTGATTGTACAGTGGATGATAGATTTGTCCGCAGGATATGTCTTTGGAAATCCAATAAGGCAAGGATGCAATCCATTCCCAGTTGCAATAATGCCCTAAATAGATAAAACAGAAGTCTTTGTTCTTTTTGTTCATGCTTTCCACTATCTCGTCCAGTCCTTCAAAAGTCATTCTTCTCATCAGTTGTTTTTTTGAAATGGAGAATAACTTGAGCGTTTCTACTATATAGTCGCAAAAGAAAGAGTAAAATTGTTTCTCGATTTGGACAATCTCTTTTAAATCTTTCTCGGGGAATGAGTTTGATAAATTATTGCGTATGATTTTACGTCTGTAGCGGATGCAATAATAGAGCGGATAAAAAAGAAGATCGGATATGAAATATAAGAATCGCAAGGGTAGAAGCGAAAGCAAATACCACAAGAAGAAAACGGAATAATATATGAGATTTATTTGTTTCATTTAACTGATGACTTTGTTTATGTGTTCTATTACCATTTCGGGAGTTATGCCTTGCAGACAGGCATAATCTTTTCTATAACAGTGCTTTTCTCCGGATAAGGAACAAGGACGGCAGGGCAGGTCTATCTGTATTGTGTTTGCCGCAGACTGATTCCATCCTGCAAAGCCTGCACAGGGATGCGTTGCCCCCCAAATGGACACAACCGGGATGTTCACTAATGATGCAAGGTGCATATTGGCGGCATCCATTACCAGCATGACGTCCATATTGCTCATGAGGGCCAATTCCATATTTATGGTTAGTTTGCCGGCTGTTGAGATGACATTGGGGAAATGTTGGGCCCATTCTTCCAATACTTTGATTTCTTTTTTCCCGCCTCCGAATAAGAAGATTTTTGTATGGTCGCGTGCAGATAGATGTTTGAGGATCTGCTCTTGCTTTGACAACGGATAGATTTTGCCTACATGTGTTGCAAAGGGAGCGATTCCAATCCATGTTTCTTGGTTCTTTTCACCGGTTAACGGAGCCAGGCTGGAAATATTGCCTTTATTCTTTCCGAAAAGGGAGAGGAAACTTAACCGGATGGGGTAACCTATCTGACTGAGCGTATGGGCACAGCGCTGAAAAAAGGAGTCTTGCTCTGTATATATTTTATGTTTCCGCCGTATCAGTTTTTGCAGTTCCCGCCTGTTCTGCTTGATGTGGGCTGCTTTTATGCCTGCCAGACGAAAACGCCAGCAAAGAAAACGGCTGCGGAATGTGGGCTGGAAAGCGGCTACGGCATCAAATTTTTCTTCTTTTAAATCATTGTACAGCCATCCCAGACCCATTAATCCGGCATGTTCTCCTCTGAAATCTGCCCCACGGAAAATAACATTGTCCGGCACATTCTCGAATAAGGGGGAGAATGTGTCTATGCTCAGCACCATGATTTGATGCTGGGCATATTGCGTAGCCAATGAGTGAATGACCGGGATTGCCATTGCCACATTATTGATGGATGAAAAGCAGATTACAAGAATCTTGGACATAACAGCTGTTTTATTGAATGTACAAATCTATGCAAAGTTTTCTAATCAGCCAATTATTATTCGGTAAAAGTGTCTACCTTTGTTCCCAAGCAAGTTTTTGAAAGATGAAAATAATTGTAGATAATAAAATACCTTATATACATGAAGCTGTCGAACAGATAGCCGATGAAGTGGTGTATTTGCCCGGCAGTGGTTTTACCGCCGGGGATGTACGGGATGCTGACGCATTGGTGATCCGTACCCGTACCCGTTGTAACCGTGAACTGCTGGAAGGAAGCAAGGTGAAATTCATTGCTACTGCGACCATCGGTTTTGATCATATTGATGTGGACTATTGTGATGAGGCGGGAATTGTATGGAAAAATTGTCCCGGTTGTAATGCCGGCAGTGTGGAGCAGTACCTGCATTCGGTATTATTATTGTTGAAACGCCGGAAGGGGGTGAGATTGGAAGAAAGCTGTCTGGGGATTGTTGGGGTAGGACATGTGGGAAGCCGTATCCAACGTATGGCGGAGGCATTGGGGATGCGGGTCTTGCTGAATGATCCTCCACGTGCGGACCGGGGGGAAACGGAATTTGTGGATTTGTCTGTACTGGCAAGGGAATGTGATATAATAACCTTTCATACTCCGCTGAACAGGAATGGGAAATATAAAACGTTCCATCTGGCGGATGCGGATTTCTTTGCCGGTTTGCAACGGAAACCTTTTATTGTGAATACTTCTCGTGGAGAAGTAATAGAGACATTGGCTTTGCTTGATGCGCTGAAGACAGGCCGGATACGTGATGCGGTTATTGATACGTGGGAAAATGAACCGGATATTCACCCGGATTTGTTGCAGAAAGTTTTTTTGGGAACCCCTCATATAGCAGGGTATTCAGCTGACGGAAAGTCGAATGCTACACGGATGGCATTGGAGGAGCTTTGTAACTTCTTCCATATACAGGCTGATTTTAAAATAGTACCGCCCGCTTTGCCGTATATGGATTATTCTTCTGATCCGGAAGAGGCTTTTCTACAGGTGTATGATCCGACTCGTGACAGTGATGCATTGAAACGGCATCCCGAAGAATTTGAACATTTGCGGGGGAATTATCCATTGAGGCGTGAAATTTCTTTTTTACCGTAGGGGGACATTTCAATGTACCCCTACGGTGGCCAGAACTTTTAGTCTGCTTTTGCTGTTTGCATCTCTTCTGCTACAATCTGTTCGCAATCTTCAATGCTGTATCCCGATGCGGGTTCGCTCCAATACCATAAGGCGGGAGCTTGTTGTAATGTATCCATAATCAATTATTTTTTAGATGGGTTATTCAATGTTATAGTTGTTTCCGAATGTTGGTTGCCGCCCAGAATACCTGTTCCTCCCTCCACATTGCTGTAAACCCGTAGAGGTTCGGCTAGTCCAATGTTACCCAAGCCTCCTTCTAACGTGCTTCCGGCAATTTTTTGTAAGGACAACAGGTATAAAAAGTAGGATTCGGAAAGGGAATAGATGGAAATGATTCTTTGTTCTGTTTCGTCTAACTCTGCCGTTGTCTCTTTTATTTGTAAAGTATAGGTTTGTCCGTTAATGCTTTGGTCGGTAAAGAGGGCTCCTCCTCTTTTTTCCAATCCGTTGAATGCCATACTTTCGTCCAATATGGCATCCTGTTCCTTGAATACAGGATCTATATAATCTATTTCTGTTTCGTAGTAACCGTAATAGCCCGTTTTTATTTGTGTGATTTTGGCCAGATAATAATTGTTCTTTTCCGGAAATTCATCAAACGTGACTTCATAGTATATTTCAAAATAGTCGGAAATTGTTCCTTGATAAACTCCGTTACCTTTTTTAATTGTATGACTGGCGTTTTTTATAGCTACTTTCTTTGGTATGATATCTTCTGCCGTTACCGTACCATATTCGGGGGTGGATGCAACAATTTTTATCCGGTCTCCTTCTGCCGGGATTGTATTTGAAAGGAATAAGGTATCCGGCTGGTCTGGGTTCCGGGGATTATTCAGTGTTTTCCATTGCATGGTTTCTATGTATTGATTGTTGATATAGAGCTCCACATGGGCGTGAGGGAGATTGACATAAGGCTTCTTGTCTGGATAGAACCAGGTCCGGGTGATGGAGGCCATTACCACTGTGTCGGGGGATACTACACTGTTTATTACCATTTTGGGCGTAGTGCGATATTCGTTCAAATCTATTTTTCGATAACAGGAGGTAAGGAACACTCCTAGAAGTAATGTATATAGCAGATGTTTCATAATCATTTAAAATTTATAAGTGTAAGAAACTGATGGTATAATGGGAACTATGCCCAGGGTATAGAAGCAGTCGTTATTATACCACCATCCTTTGCGTATGCTGACGGGTGCCATGTAGGAATAGACATTGTAGATGCTGATATTCCATATTCCCATCCGGTTCTTTTTCTTTGGCCGGTAAATATTGATGCCCAAGTCGAGTCTGTGATAGGCGGGAAGTTGGAAATTATTACGTTCCGTATAATAGTCTAATCCGCCTGAATCTATATAAGGAGGAACCAGGCTGCCTCCCGGAAACGGATGTTGGGGAGAAACGGCCTGGTAGTTTTCGAAAGAAACCGTGAGCCGGTTACCGGTTGCGTAGGTCCAGCTTCCGGTCAACTCCAGTTTGGGCTTGATTTTCCAATTGGCTATTATATTGAATTTATGCCGGTTATCGAATTTGGCAGGAAAACGCTTGCCTTTATTTATCTCAGTGAACTGTCTGTCATTCCAGCTTAGAGTATAGCCTGCCCATCCGGTTATTTTCCCTTTTTCTTTGCGGGCAATAAGTTCTACGCCGTAAGAACGTCCTTTTCCTTGAGTCAGTTTGTCTTCCCAGCTGGTGGAAGGAGGGAGAAACTGGTAGTTGTCTTTATAGTCCATCAGATGTTTCATCCATTTATAATATCCTTCTATGGAGAAAGAGTAGATTTTGTTGCCGGTGGTGTAATAAGCTCCTACAGCCAGTTGGTCGCTCTGCATCGGTTTCAGCTTGCGGCTGACCGGTATCCATGTGTCTGTGGGCAGGTTGATGTAGCTTTCATTGACTTGATGTACATATTGGCTCATCCGGGTATAAGAGGCTTTGAGGCTGAGTTGCGGATTGATCAGGAAACGACTGGAAAAACGGGGTTCCAGGGAAGTGTACGTTTTCCCGTCAATGGTGTATAGTCCGAGGTGAACCCCAGCGTTCAAACGTATTCTTTTGTTCATTTTCCAGTCTTCTTCCATATATATGCCTAATTCATGTGCAGGTAGGGCAGTGTCGTTGTTTTGTCTGGTCTGGGTGGTCATGCCATTGGAAAAATGCGATTTTTCGTCTACGGGATGAAAACGGTGGTAAATATAATGAGTGCCGAAATGCAACTGGTGGGAAGCATTGGGGCGGAAATCGAAATTGGCTCGTATGCTGAGGTCGTCAATGCGGTTCCGGGTTGAACTTTCCTGTGATACGTAGTTGGCTTCTGTTCCTTGGTAGTAGTCTCCTTTCAAGGTGGAAGAATAGTGGGTAAAGGCGGCATTCACATTACCGAAGAGTTGGTTGTTGAATACGTATGACCAGCCGGTAAATGCCATGATGTTTCCCCATCGCAGTCTGCCGGTGTTTCTGCTTTCATATCCATTGTCACCTTCTCTTTTTTCTCCTCCCTTCAAAAAATCGTTTCCCCAGTAAAGACCGGCATATCCGCGGCTGCGGTCATTGAACTGGTGGTTGAGTTTAAAGTTCATGTCGGTAAAAGCGTATCGTGCCACTATTTGGGTTTCTCCTTTATTTCTGGTAGCGTTCCAGATGGCGATGGTTGGGGCCGAAAGCGCGTCAATCCATGAACGGCGTAATGCAAAGTTGAATGAGGTCCGGTCTTTGACCAACGGACCTTCCAGATTCAGGCTGCCTGAGGTCAGTCCCAGCATGGCGCTTCCGTGATATTCTTTCATGTTGCCATCCTTTGTATGGATATCGACTACGCTGGACAGTCTTCCTCCGTAACGGGCGGGGAAGGCGGACTTAAAGAATTCTACATCCTTTACGGCTTCGGCGTTGAAGGAGGAAAACAGACCGCCCACATGGTTGATCTGGTATAACGGATTCCCTTCTATCATATAAAGATTGTCGTCTCCATTACCGCCCCGCACATACATTCCTGCCAATCCGGCTGTGCCTGCCGATACACCCGGCAAGGTCTGTAGAGTTTTTATAATATCAGCTTCTCCGAATAATACCGGGGTTTGTTGGATCAGGTCTTTGTTGAGACGGGTATGTCCCATATCGGATGTTTGGACTAATGGAGAAGAGGTATATTCTCCGGTCACTACCACTTCGGCTAATTGCTGGTGGCTGTTCAGCAGAACCGGAAGCAGCGTGTCTTGTTCCAATTGTGTGAATGAACGGTGGAAACTGTCATAACCTACATAGGAGATGTTCAGGTATACATCGTTTCCGGCTTCCAGAGTCAGACTGAAAAAGCCGTCGGCGTTGCTGGTTGTTCCTTGATGGCTTTTGGCATCATAGATGGAGGCGCCTATAAGGGACTCTGAGGAGGATTTGTCTCGTATGAAGCCGCTGATTACAATGTTTTTCTGTTTTTTCTTGAGGATGATGTATTTGCCTGATTGTATATATTCTACGGGCAGTTTTTGAAACAGAATGCGCAAACAGTGGGATAACGGCTGGGCGGTTATTGTTATATCTATCGGTAACAGATGTTTTGTTAAGGAGGACTCATACGAAAAGGTTACACCTGTCTGCCGGGTGATTTCTGCCAAAACTTTACGGATGGGGGTTTGTTTCATATCTAATGTTACGAGGGGCTCATCATGTTCTGTTCCTTTTGCCTCAATACAAATGTGCATGAGGCAAAGGAGCAGAAGAAAAGAAAATTTAGAATGGAATTGCATCATTGGGTTATGTCTAGTTTCGTATCTAGTGTTTGGTTTATGATTTCAATTATGTCTTCTATCGGAGTATTGTCAAAGGTCGTGGTCAGATAGTACTCTTTTTGTGGAATTCCGCCGATATGGACCTTATAGACTTCTTCTAATTCTTTTACTACCTTTTTCAAGGGGGCTTCATTATAAACAAACACGTGGGTCTTCCATGCAAAAGTGTTGGGGTCACTTTGTTTGTTTATTTGCATTTGTCCTTTTTGGTTAATGAAGGCATACATGCCTTTTGTCAGAATAGCCTCTTTTTGTTCTTTGTTATAAAAACGGACTTTTCCAGACTCTACGGTTGCCGAAGTCTGATTTGCATTTGCCGTTACTTGGAATTGTGTACCCAGTACTTGTATGTTTGCCAGTTCGGTCTGTACCCTGAAAGGACATTGTTCTTGATGTGTGACTGAAAAATATGCTTTTCCATTTAAAGTGACGTTCCTGTTTTTTTTACCGTATGCCAAGCGGTCATACTGTAAGGCCGAATTCTCTGCCAGCGTAATATGGCTGTTGTCCGGAAGCGTGACTTCTTTGACAGCGTGTGCGGATGAGGCAATGACAATCCAGTCTTGCCTGTCGTATATCCACCACCAACTGAATCCGGCTATCAGGAAAGTGACAGCAGCGATAGTTATCAGTCTATATAATAAGATAGAGTTATTTCTTTGTTTGCCGATACCTAGTTTTTGCCAGGCTTGTGTTGTGTCCAGCCTGTTTTCCCGATAGAACCGGGCTACAAAACGAATATCTTTCTCTTCTTTCTCCATGCGATCTTCTTTCTTTTTATTGTTAAGACAGGGAAAAGACAAAATCCCCCTATTCGCTTGCCGATTTTTTTATCCGAAGAAAAAAGTATATATTTTAATGGCTGTTTCTCGTAATGTTTTCAGTGCCTTACTGATTTGATGTTCGACAGTTTTTATAGAAATACCCAGTTCGGTGGCAATTTCCTGATAAGTAAGGCCGTCACGTTTGGAAAGCAGAAAGATCTTTTTCCGTTCGGTAGGAAGGTGGTCGATGGCTGTCCATAAACGCGCGTCACGTTCTGACCGGATGATGCGTTCTTCTTCTGTTAAATCTTCCAAGTCTGTCAGTTCGGTTGTTTCACAGTGTGTTTGTCGGTTGGTTATCAGTGTGAGTGAGCGGTTACGTACAGTTTGGTACATATAAGCTTTCAGGTTTTGAATAGATGTGCCTCCGACAAGCTTCTCCCATACATCAGAGAAGGCTTGTTGGACGATGTCTTCTGCGTCATCCAGATTTTCAGTATAGCGCAGGGCATACATATTCAGCGGACGGTAAAGACAGCGAAATTGGTATTCAAATTCCTTGGGTGATAATTGCATCCTGTGTTTTATTCTTTTTTGGAAAGCAAACTTACGGCTTTTCTTTTATTTGCCAAGCAACAAGAGATGAAAAAGTCTTTAATTTCATTTAGTAATGATAACAATTCGGGTGCGGGAGGTTATTGTATCGGCTTTTCGGAGGTAGTCATAAAATAGGGCAAACCTCACGGTCTACCCTATCCGAAACTTTAATATGGAATACCTATTGAAACAAAAATCACAGTCTTTACCTTAAAATATTGCCTTTAAAAGTTTCCTTTATCAGCATTATCCCACCAAAGATGTGTACCGCCTTTGTCGCCGGAAATACCGAATTTGCTGGAATTTTCTTCGTCCAGAAGCTTGATTCCGCCTTCTACTCCCTTAGCGTTGGCATCATAAGCCTGGCTGCTATAAATTACGCGGCGCACACCTTCTTCTGTGTTTACGGCTCCATTACTTTCATTGACGAATGCAGGGAAGAAGCGTGGATAGCCGGTGCGGCGTTGTTCTGCCCAGCCTTCGGTGGATAGAGGGAATAGGGCGAGCCATTTTTGGGTGATGATTCTTTCCAGCTTTTCTTCGTTGCTTGCGCTCTCATCCCATTTTACACTTAATTTATTTACAGCCGGAGTGCTTAATTCGGCTTTGATGGGATCTGTATAGTCTATTTGGGTGCTTGTTCCGTTGATGTAGGCATCTACTGCTCCTTCCGGATATTCTTTGATTCCGGCATAAGCCCCCCGATAAGCTAATTCATTAGTCATGGAAACACGGATTCCATTTTCATATAGGTTCTTTACACTTTCACTGCCAATATCCCATCTTAATTTTGCTTCAGCCAGTAGGAAATAGGCTTCCGCTGCTTTCATGATGGGCAGTGGCATGGAATAAGAGGAACCGTTGTTTCCTTGAATCCAACCGGAGAAGTTACCCCAACTGTTTGGTTTGGCAGGCAGGCCACTGGCAAAACGGATACCCAGGTATTGACTATTGGCAGCTACTGTGGTAGTACCGGCTTCGTTTTTGATATCTCCGGTATTCAGGGTCATATATAACGGTTGGCGCGGATCTTTGGTTCCACTCATAATAGTTACCAGATTGGCATTGAACCCACAATCACCCCAATTGAACATCAGCCACATTTCATTCTCAAGACTTTTATCGATCAGAATATCCTTGTTGACTGTTGCCAAAGTGTTTTGGGCAGCCTCGGTAGCGATTGCCTTAAGGTTCATTCCGGCGTTGCCGGCTTCGGTTTCCCGTTTGGGACAGGCGTAACGCCATGCGTAGTTTCATCGTATTGGCTATTTTTACCCATAGGTCTTTGTCGCCGTTGCACCAACAGTCAAAGGATTTCAATTTGGCTATTTCATCTGCTCCCATGGCACTGATGTCAGTAATGGCTGTACTCAGATCTTCAAGCATGGCTTTATACAGGTCTTTCTGGCTGTCGAACTCGAAATACACTTCGTTTTCTCCCGATAGGATGGAGCTGTAAGGTATCGGTCCGTAGGCATCTGTGGTCATCAATGTTCCGTAAGCCTGTACGATACGCATCACGCCTGACAGGCCTCTTTCACCACTGGCGTCACATTGTGCGATGATGCGGCGGGTGTTATTGAAAATATGGAGATAATAGTTTTCGTACATACCACCGCTATGTCCCCGGTTCTCTCCCATATCACCGTTGGTGAAGTTACCGTTGGGAGTCATAAAATAACCTCCATAAAGGTCAATAGTCAGGTTGGTCCAAAACTGGAACATATTTTGCTGAGGAGGATAACAGTAGGTCATCGGTTCGGTACATTGTGCGGCAAAAGGAAGGTCTGCCGGATCTACCTGTATGTTACTGGTATTCAATTTCTCGAAGTCGTCTGTACAGGAAGAAAAGATGTTTCCTGTAGTCATGGGGATTGCCATTAAGAAGGCGTATGTTAATATCTTATTCCGTTTCATAGTTTCAAGCATTAGAAGTTAAGTTTTAAATTAAGACCAAAGCTGCGTGAGGTAGGCAGTGCAAACATATCTACACCTTGTATTCCATTACCTGTACCTGCCGATACATCCGGATCCATCGGGGCGTCTTTATGGAAGAAAAACAGGTTGCGGCCGATGATGGCTGCTGTCAGGTTCTTGCCTGCACCCAGCAAGTTACGGAAGGTATAACCGAAAGTCACTTCACGAAGACGTATATTGGTAGCATCATAAACATAGTTCTCCACAGCGTATGGACTGTTGAAGTTGTTGTTACCGGTGGTACGATAGTACTTGTCGGCATCAAATTTTACTCCGTCCACTGTAATACCGCCGGCATCACGGGCTTCACCTGAACGTTTCGATACGCCCCATCCGTCCAAGGCGGCTTCGGTCATACTAATCACTTTTCCACCGAATTTAGCATCAATCAGGAACGATAGTGAGAAGTCTTTGTAGCGGAATGTGTTTGTCCATCCCATATTTACTTTGGCATTCATATTGCCTGCGTATTCCAGTTCGTCCATAGAATCACCACTTACGATAGGCTCTCCTTTTTCGTTTTGCAAGGGTTTGCCGTTCTCATCACGCATCAGATGACGTACATACAGATCTCCGTAGTGGCCGCCTTCTTTCAATATAACTTTTGCACCTCCGAAATCGGTCAATGTCAGTCCGTTGGGAAGGTCATCTACCAATTCTTTGATTTTATTATCATTATAAGAGAAGTTCAGGTTGGTACTCCAGCTGAAGTTGTCAGTGAACTGCTCGTACCATCCGATATTGAATTCAAAGCCTTTGTTTTCTACATTACCGGCGTTTACATAACGGTTTCTCAAGCCTGATTCGTAAGGAGCCGCAACGGAGAAGAACTGATTTTTAGTGTTGGTTTTATAATAAGTCAGGTTGATATTCAGTCGGTTCTGTAAGAATGTACCGTCAAAACCAATTTCTAAAGAATGGGTTTTTTCCGGCTTCAATGTTCTGAATGGAGCTTTGTCGGGGGGAGTGATGGCACCTTGAGAACCTAGAGAATAGAGTAGATTACTCATGAATACAGGTACGTCATTACCTACGATAGAATAGCTTGCACGGAATTTGAACAAATCAATGTTCTTACCCATATCTACAAATTTGTTCAGCAGGACACTACCGCCAAAAGAGGGATAAAAGAATGAACAGCTTTCTGTGAAAGCCAATGCCGAAGACCAGTCATTACGTGCTGATATATCAAGGAATATGCCTTCACGGTAACCGAGTTGTGCGGTGGCGAATACTGAGTTCAGCCGTTTTTGGGTCATCCAGTTGTCATCTTTGCCCACGGTGGACATATTGCCATAATAGTTGTTCGGAGTAAAGATGTTCGGATAAAAAATGTTTCCGGAACCGGGCTGTGAGAACTGGGAACCCTCGCCCCATAGGTCTACATGAGAGGTTTTGGTTTTTGTAAAACTGGAAGCGGTAGCGGATAGAGAAAAATCATTGAATGTATGGTTGTAGCTTACTAAAACATCGCCATAAAGTTGGTCGCTGAAATAGCGGTTGTCTTTCATGCGTCCCATCGGATAAAGGTTTCCTACGCTGGATGCGTAAGCATTGTGTACCCAGTGTTCTTCTCCTCTTTCGTAACGCATACGTCCTTGGATATTCAGATCCGGAGTAATGTTCCATTTGATGCTTCCGCCGAATTCATAGCGGTTACGGTCGGTGATAGGGGTCTGTCTGTTCAACATCCAATATGGATTACCGAATTGCTGTTGTTGTGTATTTGTCCAGTTTTGGACATAGCAGCCTCTTGCGGGATCATATACCTCGAAGTTCTCTTTATAGCCATTCCAGTCTTCTCCTCTAGGGAAGAGATAAACACCGGTCAGCGGATTCCATAAGTAACCGGCAGCTGCCTGATTGGTGATGTGCTGGTTGGTAAACTTGGCCGTGAAATCAATATGAATGTCTTTCAGAATATTGAAACCTACTTTTGAATTCAAATTGTGGCTTCGGTAGTCATTCTGGGGAGTGATGCCTTGTGAATAGACATTGGCATAGGAAAAATAAGATTGGATATTTTCATTGCCTCCGCTTAAGGAGATGGAGTTATTCGTTGTAAATCCGGTACGGAAGAATTTTTTTTGCATAGTTTGGAGCTTTGCTGCTTAGTTTCTCACCCCAGCTGAAAGTACCGTTGTCGCTCATTCCATAAGTAGTCTGGAATTCGGGTAGCACCATTGGGCTCTCCATCGTGGTGTTGCTGGATACATTAACGGAAACTTTACCCGACTGTGCTGATTTGGTGGTAATCATAATGGCGCCATTGGCTGCTACCGCACCATAAAGCGCTGCTGCCGATGCACCTTTCAGCAAAGTGATTTGGGCGATGTCGTCCGGATTGATTGTAGACATGGCGTCACCACCGTCTCGCTGGCCTCCGTAGTTGCTGTCTACTTGTGAGTTGGTGATATTCATCATGACAGGAACTCCGTCTACTACTACTAACGGTTGGTTGTTACCGCTGATGGACTTATTGCCACGGAACAGAATCTTGGAAGAACCGCCGGCTCCGGTTGAGTTCGGTGTGATCATCATACCGGCACTTTTACCTTGCAGGGAGTTAATCATATTGACGCTCTTGATGTCATTAACGTCTTTACCTCCTACTGTTTGCGCAGAATAGGTCAGTGTTTCGGATTGGCGTTTAATACCCATTGCCGTTACTACGACTTCACCCAGTGTTTCTGTATCCGATGCCATTTTTACGTTGATTACTGTACGTCCGTTTACAGGTTCCTCTATGGTTTTCATACTTAAATAGGAGAATACCAGAATGTCTTTGTCACCGGCTTGCAGGGTATACTTTCCGTCGAGGTCAGTCACTGTTCCGATAGTTGTACCTTTAATTAATACGTTTGCGCCGATCAGAGGTTCGTTAGCGTCTTTATCTATTACAGTACCGCTGACTGTATGCGTTTGTGCATACAATGCTGTTACAAACACTCCCAATAGGAATGTCAGGAAAAAAGTAAAAATTCGTCTCATAAGGTTAGATTTTGAGGTTCGTTCTTTATTAGATTTTTGTTTTCAGATTAAATAATAGGTTTGTTGATAATTGGGCATGTTTACCCAATAGGTTTGATTTGATAGTTTTTCGCATAGGCATTCAGTTTAAGGTTAACTTATCAAGGTTTATTTATTAAGGTTTCTGTTAATCTCTCTTTAAGTCGGTCAACATTATTAATACAAATATCATAACCGGGTTACTAAACAAAAACTTATATTTTTTGTATTTTATCTCATTCTTGTTTTCTTATTTTGAAATAAATACTTATGTTTGTGTAACCTTAAATTAAAAATGACCTATGAACCTTAATGATAACCGCTTAATTATTAAAACCTTGAAGTCGGGAGATCAAAAAGTATTTTCCCTGGTTTATGCTTCTTATTACAAGCCGCTATGTTTGTTTTGTTCCTCGTATGTTTCTCTTGAAGAGGCTGAAGAGATAGTGCAGGATTTGATGATGTATGTGTGGGAAAAACGTGAGTTGCTGGTAGAGGACTTGTCGCTGAAATCTTTCTTATTTACCAGTGTCAGGAACAGGGCTTTGAATTCAATCACCCGTTCCCATATTACCCGTCAGGTATATGAAGAATATCAGAGCCAACAGTTGAAATCTCTGCCGGCATTGGATTCTTGTTATGGCACGGAGTTGTTTAATACCTATATGGAAGCCCTTCATTCTCTTCCTAAAGAACTGCAAAGAGTATATGTTATGAGTCGGTATAAACAACTGACCCATAAAGAAATTGCTGACAAGCTGGAGGTGTCGGTGCAGACTGTCAATTATCGGATAGGCAAAGCTCTTCAGTTTTTTCGTATTAGATTGAAAGATTTTTGCCTAGAATAGTCGCTTCAATCACCCGAGGGAAATATTCGTATTCCAACTGGTGCACCCGTATTGCCAATGTATCTGGCGTGTCAGTGGGCAATACCGGACAGGTGGCTTGGAAAATGGTATTTCCTTCATCATATCGTTCATTTATATAATGGATGGTGATGCCGCTTTCCTTTTCATGGGAAGCTATGACAGCTTGGTGCACGCGGGAACCGTACATACCTTTACCACCGAACTTGGGAAGGAGGGCCGGATGAATATTTACTATTTTATTCGGATAATCATGCAAAATGGCATCAGGTACTTTCAAGAGGAAGCCTGCCAGTACAATAAAGTCAATATGATATTGGTGCAGTATTTCCAGTGCTTTCCCGTCGGCAAAGTCTTGGGCTGTGAGGATAAGTGACGGAACACTCAGTCTTTCAGCTCGCTTGAGTACACCGGCCTGTGCTTTGTTGACGATAACCAATGCTACTTCAGCTGTTCTTTTCTCTAAAAAATACCGAATAATTCTTTCAGCATTCGTGCCTTCTCCTGAAGCTAAAATTGCGATTTTCTTCATGATGTTCTCTATTTTGGTGCACATAAAACAAAAAAATGTGCAAAATTCTGCATTTATTTGCCTGAATATTTGCTCAGCCCAAGAAATATTTATTCCTTTGCAACCGCAAAGAAAATAAAATAATTCAATTTATTAACTAAAAAATTAAAGTTATGTCTGAAATTGCATCAAGAGTAAAAGCTATTATCGTTGATAAATTAGGTGTAGAAGAATCAGAAGTTACAACAGAAGCAAGCTTCACTAACGATCTGGGCGCAGATTCACTGGATACTGTAGAGCTGATTATGGAATTCGAAAAAGAATTCGGTATTTCTATTCCTGATGATCAGGCTGAGAAAATTGGTACAGTAGGTGACGCCGTTTCTTATATCGAAGCTAACGCTAAGTAATTATCCTTATTTTATAATATGGAATTAAAAAGAGTAGTAGTAACAGGTCTTGGTGCTCTTACTCCTGTAGGTAACAATGTTGCAGAAACATGGGAAAACCTGGTGAAGGGGGTAAGCGGGGCAGGACCTATTACTCATTTCGATGCGTCTAAATTCAAGACTCATTTTGCATGCGAAGTGAAGAATTTCAATGGAACTGATTACATTGACCGTAAAGAACTTCGCAAAATGGATCTGTATACACAGTATGCCATTGCAGCTGCTAAAGAAGCGGTGGAGGATTCTGGAATGGACCTCGAAAAAGAAGATTTGAATAGAATAGGTGTAATTTACGGTGTAGGTATCGGAGGTATTCATACTTTTGAAGAGGAAGTAGCTAATTATACACTGAATAAAGATACTGTCGGACCGAAATTCAACCCATTCTTCATCCCCAAAATGATAGCTGATATTGCATCGGGACAGATCTCTATCATGTATGGTTTCCACGGTCCTAACTTCACAACAACTTCTGCTTGTGCATCTTCATCAAATGCTATTGCCGATGCATTTAACTATATCCGTTTGGGTAAAGCAAATGTAATTGTGGCAGGTGGTGCGGAAGCTGCTATTTTTGAAGCCGGTTTGGGCGGTTTTAACGCTATGCATGCTTTGTCTACCCGTAATGATGATCCGGAACGTGCATCCCGCCCGTTTAGTGCAAGCCGTGATGGCTTTGTGATGGGTGAAGGCGCAGGCTGTCTGATTTTGGAAGAATTGGAACATGCAAAAGCACGTGGTGCCAAGATTTATGCGGAACTTGCCGGTGTAGGCGCTTCTGCCGACGCTTATCACTTGACAGCTTCTCATCCGGAAGGATTGGGCGCTAAACTGGTGATGTTGAACGCATTGGAAGATGCGGAATTGAAACCGGAAGATATTGATTATATCAATGTACATGGAACTTCAACTCCTGTAGGTGATGTTTCAGAAGTGAAAGCTATCAAGGATGTATTTGGAGATCACGCTTATAAACTGAATATCAGCTCTACTAAGTCTATGACAGGACACTTGTTGGGTGCTGCCGGTGCGGTAGAAGCTATTGCCAGCGTATTGGCTGTGAAGAATGACATTGTTCCGCCCACTATCAACCATGAGGAAGGTGATAATGATGAAAACATTGATTATAACTTGAACTTCACGTTCAACGAAGCTCAGAAACGTACAGTAAACGCTGCATTGAGCAATACCTTCGGTTTTGGTGGACATAATGCATGTGTAATCGTAAAAAAATATGCTGAATAATCGTGTTTAGCAATATAAAGGATAGGATAAGACTTCTTTTTCGTAAGGATAGGGAGTCTTATCTTCGTTTTTATAAGATGCTTGGATTCTATCCCAAAGACATTAGCATCTACGAACAGGCTTTGCTTCACAAATCTTTATCAGTGAAGTCTGAAAAGGGGCGTTTGCTTAATAATGAGCGTTTGGAATTCTTGGGGGATGCTATTCTGGATGCTGTGGTGGCAGATATTGTTTACAAAAGGTTTGAAGGAAAGCGTGAGGGTTTTCTCACGAATACCCGCTCTAAAATAGTGCAGCGTGAAACATTGAATCGTTTGGCTATAGAGATTGGTTTGGATAAGCTGATCAAGTATACGGCCCGCCAGTCTTCTCATAACAGCTATATGTGCGGCAATGCATTCGAAGCATTGGTAGGTGCTATTTATCTAGACAGGGGATATCGTGCCTGTAAATATTTCATGGAGCATCGTATTATTGGGCCTTATATAAATTTGGAGAAGATTTCCCGTAAGGAGGTAAACTTTAAATCCAAGTTGATAGAATGGAGCCAGAAAAATCGTTTTGAGGTTACCTTTGAGCTGATAACCCAATCACACGATCAGGGATATAATCCGACTTTCGAGAGTGAAGTTCTGGTGGAAGGTATTTCGGGAGGAAAAGGAACCGGTTATTCTAAAAAAGAGTCTCAGCAAATGGCTGCGCGTGTGGCTTTGGGAAAAATAAAGAATGATTCCGGCTTTATTGAATGTATTTTTGCGGCTAAGACTGCCCGTGAGTTGCCTCAGGAGGAGGTAACGGTTTCTGATAGTAAGCCTTCAGACAGTGGGGCCGTTACTCCGGATCTTTCTTTGGAGGAGATTAAGAAAACGGATGTGGTCGAGCAGATAATCAGTGAAGCGGAAGAAAAGGCTTTTAAGGAAAACGCTTAGCGGATTTTATCGATATTGTTTATAATTTATTAATTGGCTATTCCGGTGGTTTTGGGTATGTCCGGCAGGAATACATAATACATTGGAATATGCCCGATTACATCAAGAAAATGTAGTCGGGCATATTTCATATACTGACGGGAATTAGATTTCATCAGGCCATGGGCAGGGTTTTCCTGTGGCTTTGAATGTGGGACGTTGTCCTCCTGTTGCTCGCAAATAGTTCCCTAATTCCTTGGAGAGCCGTTTTACGATGCCGGGATGTTGCTTTGCTACATCATTTTTTTCACTGATATCATTTGGTATGTTGAAAAGTTCTTTTTTACCGGTTTCATAATAATAGACCAGTTTCCATTCGTCTTTGCGGATAGAGCAGTCCAGATTGATGCCTGGTCCGTCATTACCCCAGATATTAGGGAAATTCCATACCAGTGCGCGTCCTTTGGACGGGTCTCCTGTACCTTTCAGCAGGGGCATAAAGCTGATACCGTCTATAGGGTTGACTGTCTTATAGTTTGTGATACCCGCCATTTCAAGTATGGTAGGATAAAAATCTTCAATTATAAGATATTTGTCACAACGAGTATTCGGGGTGACTACTCCGGGCCAGCTTACAATCATTGGTTCGCGTATTCCTCCTTCATATAAGGAGCCTTTGCCACTATTGAGAGGAGCGTTTTGAGTGTGAATTTGTCCGTCGCGCCATCCGGGTTCGGCAGCTAGCCCTCCGTTGTCACTCATAAAAATAATAACGGTATTGTCTGCTTCATCATTTTTTTCCAACCAGTTCATCAAATCCCCCAGACTTTTATCCATTCCTTCAATTAAGGATGCATATGCGGCTTCTTTGTCACTAAGTCCTTTTTTAATATACTTGGGGAAGAAGCGCATATCTTTGTCAACAGGAACGTGGATGGCATAATGTGCCATATATAGATAAAAAGGTTGATTGTACTTTTTTGCTTTGTCCAATGCTTTGATGGCTTCTTGTGTCAGGGCTTCTGTTGCAAATATACCTGTTCCCCAATAATCTTCCAAGCCGGGGATGGCCATTAGTGAATAGGGCTTTCCATCGCGGGTGTGCCCGTAGTTCTGTTCGCTCAGATAAGTAGCCAGACCACCGGCGGCATGTCCGGCTATATTTACTTCAAACCCCCAATGGGTAGGGTTCTCTCCCGGTGTGTCAATAGAACCGAAATGAGCTTTTCCGCAGTGGATGGTATGATAACCGTTCTGTCTGAGTAACTCAACGAAAGAAGTGCCGACAAAGGTATTGGGCGTTCCTGTTACTTGGCTGACTCCGTTGTAGTTCCAGTCTGGCAATTCTATTGTATTGCTTGGTCTGTCGGTAGCTTTGTTTTTTTCAAGTGTCCAGTTTGTTACACGATGTCGGGTGTTGTTAGCACCCGTTATCAGACTGCAACGGGTAGCGGAACTGATATTGCAGGCGTATGCTTGTGTGAACATCATCCCTTTCTTGGCCAGACGTTCCATATTGGGAGTTTCGTAGGCTTCATTATAATGTGTTTTCTGTGTCCAGAAAGGTAAGGATGTATCTTGCCAACCCATGTCGTCCACCATAAATAAGATGATATTGGGACGTTGTTGGGTTGTTTCTGAAGACATTTTTTCTTTTGCTTGCGTCGAGATTCCTGTTAAGGAAGCGAGAGCGAAAGATACAAGTAGTTTTTTATTCATATCGGCTAGTTTTATAAGTTATTTTTCGATTACAATTTTTTGGGGGGTATCTATGGAAATACTTCTCAGTTCTTGCTTGCCGGAATTTTCTATCCATACTTTTAGTGTACCTGTACATAGTACGTTCAGCACCAAGCGGTTCTCTGTTAAAGAGATAGTTTGGACGGTGGCCGGGGACAGATACTTTTCCTGTATGCCAATGACTGCCCATCCTTTCCGTATGGGGCAGAGATGAAACAGTTTGTCTGTAAATCCGATAAGTTCGAATGTACTGCTGTCTGATAGTTCTTCTGCCTTTTGTGATTCCCAATTATAAAGCAGCACGCGTTCTTCGGGGGTGGCAGACATTTTCTCAAAACTGTTCCGAAGAGAATAATCTTCTTTTTTTATAGTGGCCTGGACTTGCTGATGTCGGGGGGAAACATTCAGGTTGTAACAGATTAATGTCATTGCTCCGTTGCCTGAGGGAGCTGCTACTCGATATGCTTTTCCACTCCATAATGGATTGGTCAGTATAGATTCAGGCATAGGTACGGCAGGAGCTTCGGGGCGGAACAGTTTGCCTTGTTTGTCAATTAAAGGAAAGATGTTTTCCTTGATAAAGTCCCCGGGGGCGTCCGACAGGTAGACCGGACCTCCGGAAATGGCCTTGGAACGTGCCATCAAAGTGCCGCAAACGGTATCGCAGGAATGAAACATATCATGGTCGGGCCATACGGTTTGTCCTAGTAGCAGGGTATTGGTATAAGACTGGAATAGATGTGATTTTGCCATATCCTCATCATATTTCTTATAGTCTATGCTGACACGGGTGCTGTTGCTGTATGACGTATGGTCGGTATTGATGATGTTCTGTGCCATACAGTTCATTAATCCCATATTTTGCCGGTGGATCTCGGCTTCCAGGCTTCGGTTACAGTCGGTTGCCTGGCGGATACTTTCATGCCCTCCCATGTAGAGTGGCAGCGTAAAAGCTTGGTTATCTACTTTCAGAAAATCGAATCCTTGTTCTTTTAAGGTGCTGACGTAGTAGCGATAGAAGGAACGGATGCGGGTGCTGTCCGTTCCTGGCAGAAGGCTGCCGGCGTGTGGGTATAGGGCTTGTCGGATGACTTGTGGAAATCCGTTTTCGGGGGATAATCCCATCCAGTATCCCGAAAGGCTGTACCACAGTCCGATCCATTTGATTTTATTTTCTTTTTTGTATGACATGATTTTTTTCCATCCCGACGGGAAACGTTGTTTATCCGGTATGAAACCGGTCAGTTGCCTGTTCTTGTGGGCGAGATGACCGTCGTCAATCAGTACATACCGGATAGGAATGCCAGATGCCTCTATCGTTTTCATATCGTTTATTACCTTGGATTCGTTTATATCATCATGATAATGTTCCCATGTACACCAACCGAGATAGCGGAAAGCTTCGAAATATTCCTTGGCTGTACGGCTTTTTAAGTCGGCGGTTTCCGTATTTTTCATCAGCGCTTGATAGGCTTGCCGAATGGTTGAATAAATATCTTTTCCTTGTCGGATGAGTAGAAGAGGGACTTCCGGTTTCAGATAGTCTTTTCCTAAGGTGGATACATATAGGGTGACAGAGCCGTTATCGTTTACTTGCAGCCAGCTTAAACTGTTACGGCCGGCAACAGCTTTGGCAAACAAGTATTCTCCGTTTGTCAGTTCCAGCAGTAATGCATCTCCCAACGTAGATGGGGCTGCATTGGAAGGTATTCCCGGATAGCGGGTGTCGGTTAATTCTTTTAAATCGTTGAACACCCAAGGTAGGAGCCGGTTGGTATTGTTGGGCCATTCAAAATCTCCCGGACGGGAGTCTCGGCTGAAGAAAATACCTCGGACGTACCCGGGTAACCGTACCGGACAGGCAATAGTCTGGGTTTGTCCGGGTATGGATTTCTTATAGGGTATGGGAGAAGAAATGGAAGTTAAATCAATCGTATCTGTCATTGACAAAGCGTTTGTGTTCTTGAATGACTTTCCTTTTTCATATGTGTAATCTGTTTGCCCGAAGGATTTCGGACAAACAAATACATTGCAAATCAGGATACAAATGAATATTGCTTTATATTCTCTCATGATTTTTTATTTGAGGGTTACGTTATAGGCACTGAAATGTCTGATTTCGGGTACGGCAACGGATTGGGTTACGGTGAGGCGCAAGGCGGTGGTTTCTACCGGTTCGAAGTGCGCAATGCGTTTGTGTCCCACAGACTCGCCGGAGCATACTGTCTGCCATTTTCCGTTGACTTTCGCTTCTATCTTGTATTGGCGTATTCTTTCGCCTTTGGCAATGTCTTCTTGGATGATGCAGTAGTTGACCGGTTGTTTTTCATTCAGATTCAGCGTAAGCCGTTGCTTCCGGCCTTGGGTTTCCGCCAATGGTGTACCAAAGCGCCGGTTTATTTCTTCTCCCCATTCTTTTAAACGCTGTTCGTCACCTGCCGGCAATAACCCATCGGGATCTGGGGTCAGCCCGATGATTAACGTAGCGTTGCGACCCACTGATTTTTCGTACATATCCATCAACGTTGTCAATGGATAGATATTATTCTCGTCATCGGGTTCCCAAAACCATTCGTGGCGGCCGTTGGCACCACGCAGGGGGCTGTCTGCCATAGCCGGTACCCAGTATTTTCCTTCGGGGTCACCTTGTTTTAATAAGGCTATTTGGTCTTTTTGGCTTTCAATACGTTTATGATGTGAACAGGGGGCCGGGAAAGTGGACCAGCAGGGGTATCCCACTGTGCCGGTTTCTGAACCTCCCCAGCGGAAATCAGCACGGTCTATGTTGTGGTAGAACAGGCAGTCTGGCTGGTATTTATTGACGATGGGTTCCACATCAGGACCGTCACCTCGTGGGTCATCGGCTCCGCCATCAAACCAAATCATATATAAATCTCCATAGCGGGTGCAAAGTTCTTCCACCATTTTCTCGCAGAAGCGTTTATACCACGCCTGTCGGTTGGCGGCAAATTCTCCGTCACCGGCTACCTTGAAATTATGGATACCCAGAAGTGAATTCCACCGGATGCCTACATAGATGCCCGGCTGGATACCATACTTACGGCAGGAGTTGACAAAGTCGCGGACAATGTCTCCTTTGCCGTCACGCCATTTTACAGCTTTCAGGCAGTATGGGTTTACGTCACTTTGCCACAATCCGAAGCCGGTTTCATGCGTGGCTGTGAGTACGGCGAATTTGCAGCCTGCGGCTTTGGCTGCCTGAATCCATTGGTCAGTATCCAGTTGGGTAGGATTAAATATATTATAATCTTCAATGGGGCTGATACGGTTATTGCCTTGTCCGTAGCGGATGCCGTCGAATACGTGGAGGTCATAATGAAATACGGCTCCCATTTCCGCTTCATGCCATTTCAATTGATGCGGTTTGGGTACAATGATTTCCGGTTGTGCAACACTCAGTACACAGTTCATAAGGAAGAGAAGGAATGTATATAGTATCTTCATGGGTTATAAATAATTTAAAAATGGATCTTCTGTTTTTTGCAGCCATGTTTTTAATTGGCTTTTCAGTCGGTTTACCAGTTTGGGATGCTGCATAGCTATATTATTCATTTGATAAGGGTCTGATCTCCTGTCGAATAGAATAATCTTATCTACCTTTCCATCGGTTGCATGGATAGTAAACGTATGTGTGTCGGTGCGTAATCCCCGGTAGCCTGTTGTCGGATTGGATGACTGTATGTAATAATAGGGTTGGACAATGCGGTTGTTTTCTTTTCCGCAGAGGAGAACGGAAGCGAGGTCGAATGTTTGTACTTCTTCCGGTATTTGTTGCTGAAAGCCCATGATGGAAAGCAGGGTCGGATACAAGTCGGCAAAAGCTATCATGGTTGTTCGGTCGGTTTTCGGCTTTATTTTTTCCGGCCATGAGATAAGGACGGGAATTCGCATGGATTCCTCATAAAAGATATCTTTTCCGGCTTGTTCATGAGCCCCCATGCAGATGCCGTGGTCAGAAGTGAATACTACAATAGTATTTTTAAATAAACCCAAGCGTTTCAATTCGTTGATTATCCGACCTATATTTTCATCGACTCCGGTCATGCAGGCATAGTAATTGCGGATATTGTTTCGGAAATAGTCGCCCATTTCAGTGCCTTTGGCGGGAATGTCGGGACGGTTGGTACATAATGCCTCTACATTCAGGTTTTTATACATCTCCTTGTATCGGTCGGGCACCAACTCGTAACCGGTGTGTGGAGGGTTCATGGATACGACTAAGGCAAATGGCTGCGTTTTATCTATATGTCCGTTGAGGTACTCAATCGCTTTGTCGGCTTCATACTCCGGTCCCCATTGATTGACATAATAAAAACTGTCCCGGGGAGCGTCAGTGTCCCAGTACATGGGTTTTAAATGGTAGTCGTAAGTGCCATAAGCGGTCCAATAGTCAAAACCGTGCCGGCGTTCTTTTGGACACCATTCGTTCCAAGCAACTGCACCATGGTTGTTGTAAGTATCTATGTACGGTTCATAAGGAGCATCCAGATGCCATTTGCCGATATATCCTGTTTGGTATCCATTGGCTTTAAGTATATCACTCCAGCAGCGTGCATCTTGTGGAAGTTCTACTCCATAAGGAGCGTTGGCAGAATTGCAATTGCCTGTTACTTTGTTCTTATGCGGATACATGCCTGTCATCAACATGCCTCGTGCCGGTGAAGATACGGGATAGCTGCTGACAGCATTGGTGAAATTCACTCCTTCACGGGCCAGTTGGTCCAGGCAAGGTGTTTTGACAGGTTCTTTTCCGAGACAACCTAAAGCATCTCCTCTCCATTGATCTGCCATGATGAAGACCAGGTTAGGTTTTTCTTGAGCTTGAATCTGGAATACTGGACACAAAGGGAATGCCAGCAAGAATATATTAAGTCTTTTCTTCATAATCTGCAAAGGGTTAATAGAGGTTTCATCATTCCTGACTGATTGTGTTTTATTGTGTAATTGTCAAAAACTTAATTTAAAAAGCTCTTATTTTAAGCGTTGATAAATAGCATCAGCAAAACTTCATCATTAAAACAAAGATATTCATATAATGTGAATATGTTATGGGAAGGTAGGAAAACTTTTCGGAAAATTTCCTTTTCCTTCCCATAAATGCTTGTTATTGTTTTGAAAACTTATTCACCTTCAGGTAAAGTTCCATCATTTCTGCTCCATCCGGGATTCTGATAAATGGTAGAACTTTCATATTCGTTAGAACCCGGAACAGCGGTAGTCAGGCGGAATTGCTTGTTACTAATAGGATACAGATATTTGCTTGTATTCCAATTTAGTCCACTGAAACCAATATTAGCAGCATTTTTACGATAAGGTAATAAATATTTTCCTTCTGCATATGGGTCGGATTTTGCTGAAATATTGGCTGTCTTGTCTGTTACGCCATATTCTAAAAGTGTTATTTTGGCAATTGGGGTTGCAGCATCTTCGGCTTGAGGATTTGTGTACAGCTGATACATGCTATCCCAAAAATTAAATCCTTGCACATGCACATCTTTTACTTGATCCAAAGCACGCCAACGTTTTAAGTCTGCCATACGGAACCCTTCTGATACCAATTCGATACGTCGTTCACGACGGATATTGTACAGAGTTGTATTAATTTGTTGACCGGCAGAATAACTTCCCCAATCTTGCTTTTCTTTACTGATGTCTGTATTGTTTATGGTCTTTTGATAGTCTGTACTCATACCGGCACGTGTACGAAGAGCTTTCCAGTATTTATCGCAGTTGCCACCTAGATTTCCGTTTAATTCGTAATAAGCTTCTATATAATTCAGGTAGGCCTCTGCTGCACGGAAGATGGGACATCCTGTATAGGACTCTTTTGTTGATTGCATATCTCCGGATGTGTTCAATCCTTTGCGCAGACAATATCCGGTCGGATTACTATTTTCTTTTTGGGCCTCGAAAATTTCAGGGCGGTAAAAGTAGCCATATCCATCACTCTTCTTTATCCAAGTAGCGAAATTGGGATCGTCGGATAACAGATCTCCGGTTTTTAAAATCGTCTGTCCCATGCGTCCGTCTCTGTCGGTAAAGATATGTTCGTATGTATCGTCTCCTTGATAACTGGTACTGGCATAAATAGGTAGGCCGTCAGCCATCAGATAAGAATCTACCATGGAGCGCGTATAACCTGTGTTACCTCCGCCATTGCGTTGTAAATAGCTTACGACAAAGTGGAAAGAAGTGGCATCTGAGTTGACACTATATTTACGCCATAATAAAATTTCATCTATTCCGCTTAAATCAATAGAATTAAATAGTGCGGCATAATTGTTGTGCAAGCTATGTCCTTGAGCTACGATATCAGCTGCTTCTATTGCTTGCTGTAGGAAATATTTAATTTCAGCATCGATATCAAAGCTGAAATCTTTTAAATAATCCATTGAAGCACCAGGCCATCCGGGACCACCGGGAACAAATGCGCTTCCTTTATGATATTTTTCCCATGTTGCTTCAAATAGGGCTGTACGGCTTTTTACTAATGCAGCGCAGTCTTTGTTTAATCGGTTACTTACGGGAGCGTTGGGGAGCATATATTCATAGGCTTTATCTAAATCAGATAAGATAAAGCGTGCAACTTCATTCCGTGGACGCCGTTTGGAAGCTTCACGTATGGCATCGTAATCATCCGGTAATATTTCAGTCAGAATGGGGAAATCACCCAAATTCTGCAATGCTGTGAGATAAATATAGGCACGGAAGAAATATACTTCGCCAATATAGTGTCTGATATTGGCATCATTACCGGATATTTCTCCGTTTTCATAGCGTTCGGTTACAGTTTGGATAAAATAATTGGTCGCACGTATCTTACGGAAATATTTATGCCATAAGTCGTCATCGCCGACATGGTATTGTCCTTTTACGAAGAGTTTGCTTGGTGAGTCGGCAGTCTGATTGTCGGTTCCATTATCTTTTTGGAACAGACCTAAATTATAAGTAGCAGAACCATGGGATGGGAGAATATTGCCATATTCTCCATTATTTTCGTTTTCACTGTCATTGTAAAATTTAGCAGCGTAAGCAGCCAGGTCTGTTTCAGAATAAAGATAAACATTAGTGCTGACGGAAGTGATAGGTTCACAATCCAGATAGTCATTGCATGAAGTCGTAAGAGTACTTGCAGCGGCTATGAATGTATATAATAGAATCTTTTTCATATGTTTTGTTATTTAGAATGTTGCATTTAGTCCAAAAGATATAGTTGTTTGCAGTGGATAAGTTTTGCCGGAGTTTCCATCAGAATAATTTGAATAAGTTGTCTCTGGGTCAAAACCGCTAGGTAGACTGGTGATAGTCAATACATTCTCGGCACTGACATATACACGTAATTTCTGCATATGTAGTTTGTTGATGATTTGTGTCGGGAAAGTATACCCTAGTTGGATATTTTTTAAACGGGCATAGGCACCGTTTTGCAAGTAACGCGTTTGTACTTTTTGATTCATATCTTTGCTCATATACATTTTGGGAAAATAAGCATTGGTATTGGGACCAAATACAGAAGTTGTATTTTCTGGGCGATAATAATCCAAATGCTCTTTTAAGCCGGTTGATTGCCATTCTCCTCCTGAGATTCCCCAAAACATGGGACCATCCAGCCATAAATCGCGTTTTGCGACTCCTTGCCAGAACATACTAAAGTCGATACCTTTCCATTCAACTCCTAAATCTAAGCCAAATCTGAAACGTGGGGTGGAGTTACCAATAATTTTGCGGTCTCCCGGATCGTCTACTGTATTAGCTCCTTCGTTGATTACTTTATCTCCATTAAGGTCTTCGAACATAATATCACCTTCTCCCCAGCCTGAGCCCCATGAAGGCTTGTTATCTTTTGTCCATTCGTCCATTTCCGATTGGCTTTTAGCTATTCCATGAGTTACATATCCCCAAATGGCTCCTAATTCCTGATCTTTATAATAGGTGCTGAGTGATTTGGATTTGTTGGGATACTTGTCGACAAATGAGCGGGAATCTGCCATGTTGAAGCCTATATTATAATTAACTTGTCCTATTCTGTCACGCCAACTGGCGGCTACTTCCCATCCTTTGGTGCGTAAGTCTGTGTTATTGCTTGCCGGCATACCGATGCCATAGATAGAAGCAACTTCAGAAGCCGGACCGACCATATCCAATGTCTTACGGATAAAATAATCGAAATTTACGTTAAGTCGATTTCTGAACATTCCTAAATCAAAACCAATATTTAAGGATTGTACTGTTTCCCAAGTCAATGAACTGCTAATTGTTCCGGGCATACCGGCAACTGTTGGTTTAGAGTCTCCCATTAGCCAGCTTCCTCCATTGGTCTTGACTGTTTGCAATAAATACATGGGATAATAAGAATTCGTATTTTGATTACCTAGTGTACCCCAGGATACACGAGGCTTTAATTGGTTGATAATATTTTCATCTACCGGGAAAAAATCTTCGGCCGCCATATTCCAGCCTAAAGAAAACGAACCGAACAGTCCCCAACGGTCTTTTCGGAGGAAACGAGAAGAACCGTCATAGCGCAAGTTACCGGCAATAAAATATTTATTAGAGTAATCATAGTTAATACGTCCAAAGAACCCCGTTGTAGCCCAAGTGTAAGCACTGGCTTCATTTATTTTATCTTCGCCTGTTGCAGTGCCGATTTCGGGTACTGATTCGGTAATGAGATCCATACGTTTCACAGAAAGATAACGGTTGTTGTATTTTTCTGTATTGACTCCTGCCATTACTTTGAATTGATGTTCATCGAATGAAAAAGAATAATCACTATATAAGCTGGTTGTTAAATGATTGGCTTTAGTCCAATATTGCATGGCTCCGGTTTGTCCTACTGCATATTCTCCACCATATGCCAGCTCTAATGCTTCTCCGGCTACATTGTGTTCGTATACTTTATTCAGATTCTGTCTTTGTACTTGGTCAATCAAGCGTAACCCTACGTTTGCATATATATTCCAGTTTTTCAAAGGATGAAAAACAAGTTGTCCTTGCAGATAAACGTTATTATTACTGGTAATGGAACGGCTTCCATTCGTAAGTTGTCCCAATTTTCCGTTGCGCATATAGTGACCGTTAGGATCTTTAAACGGCATTGTAGGCCATAGGCGTGCCACATCATGATAGAATAAGCCATTCATGTCGCTGTAAAGAGGGTTGTCTAATTTGGTATAAACATATTTAGTATTGACTTCTATATCCAACCATTTAAAAGGCTGTGCATTAAATTTTGCATTGGTTGAAATACGTTCATAGGAATCATTTCCGTAACGCAGGTTGCCGTCTTGATCCAGATAGTTGGCTGATACATAATATTGGCTTTTATCACTGCCTCCGTTGATATTCAGGTTATGCTCTTGAGACCATGCCCATTTGTAGTGGGTTTTGTACCAGTTTACATTGTCATTGGCTTTTTCATGGAATTGCCAGTTACCATTTGCATTGGCAATAGTGCTGGTTGTAATTTCACCATTCATGTATTGCTGGATACGTTCCATGGTATCTTCATCAAAAATAGCTTTTCCTCCTCCGTTAATACTACCTTCGTTAAAATAATTAGCGAATTGATAGGAATTCATTAAATCCGGCAAATGGTTAGGACCGGCATAACGGGCATTTCCGGAATAAGAGATACTGGCTTTTCCTGCTTTACCTTTTTTAGTAGTAATCAAAATCACGCCGAATGCTGCGCGTGAACCATAAATAGAACTGGCGGCTGCATCTTTTAATACGGAGATAGACTCTACATCATCCGGATTCAGATTGTTCATATTGCCTTCTATACCGTCAATTAAAACTAACGTAGCAGCTTTAGAACCTGTAGAAATCGTACCTGTTCCACGAATGTTTACGTTCATTGTTTGTCCTAATTGTCCTCCTAATCCTCCAACAGATAAATTTAAACCGGGAACAGTACCTTGTAATGATTGGCCTAAGTTACTGACGGGGCGGGAATCTAGTACTTTAGTATCTACTGTAGCTACAGCGTCTGTCAGATTAGCTTTTCTTTGTGTACCAAAACCGACTACGACAACCTCATCCAACGTTTGTGTGTCTTCAGACATTTGGATGTTATACGAAGATTGGTTTTCATTGACTTTAATTTCTTGTGTGATGTATCCGATGAAAGAGATAACCAACACATTTTCTTTTGAAACTTGTAATGTGAAATTTCCATCAAGGTCTGTCACCGTTCCATTGGTTGTCCCTTTGACAATGACACTGGCACCGATAATAGGCTCTTTGAGCTTTTTATCCGTGATTACACCGGTGATGCTGAATTGCTGTGCGTACAGGAATGTACAGCTACAAAGCAATATCAAAAATAGAATTGAGATTTTTTTCATGCTTCTCTATTTTTTAATTAGACATTAGGTTAATACATTGCAAATGTATGTTAATCAGTGAAGTGGCTTAATACACGTTCATTTCATTCAGCATGCATGTTTAATGCATCTCTATATTTTTTCGTGAATCTTTGTTGCTATCTCTTTTTTATTTTATTCCTTTGCTATAGGTAATGAATTAAATATGAACCTTAAAATCTTATCACTGGTTATAATTGGAGTATGTATATTACTGCCGGATGTGTGTTATGCTTTTTTAGAAAAAGACGTGCATCTGCTCAATATGCAAAACGGATTGGCCGACAATACCGTATCTGCTGTTTATAAGGATAAAGAAGGTTTCGTTTGGTTTGGAACCCGAAACGGACTGAGTCGTTATGACGGCAGGCAGATTACGAATTTTGAACAAAGTAATAGTTATCCTAGTATCTCAAACTTAAAGGAGGTTTTTGACGGGGTGCTGGCATTTGTGGATAATGGTGTCTTTTCTGCATTTGATTTGAAAAAAGAGCGGTTTTTGTCTGTGGTTTCTTCCTCGGAAAAAAGGATTCCATCTTGGGGGATGTTGCAGAAGAACGATTCGTTGGTTTGGGTGATTTCCGGGAGTGAGCTGCATTTAATGAAGCGGTGCGCATCAAAAGAGGGTGAGCTTCGACTTCGGGTTCAAGAAAAATATACAGGCTGGGATAATCAGGATAATCTTTTGGTTGCCATCACTTATTCTTCGGATAAAAAAAGTATCTGCCTGATTGATGAAAAAGGTAGAATTATCTTGTTGGATGCGACAAACCTGAATTCCTTTCGGGTGATTGACTTGGGGCGTACCGGTAGCCTGTCTGTAAATTCTGTTTTGTATGATGATGGTCGGATATGGATTTCTACAATTGCTCATGGGGTTATTTATTATAATGAACGAACCGGGAAAATTAAGCAGTTGACTTATCATGTGGCTCCGGTATCCGACAGACTTTCTCATACAGATGTTTTCAGCGTTATCAAATTAAATGAGAATAAATATCTGGCCGTAACGTGGAATGGATATACGGTGATGACAATAGATAAAAATAATCAGGACGAGATATTGACGGAAGTTTATAGTAACACTTCTTCTTTGATGTACCGCAATCTTGAAACGAGGATGATTGCGGCTTATTACGATTCACATGGTATTCTGTGGATAGGTACGGATGGTGGAGGAGTTATCTGGTCGGATTTGCGTATGCAGTTTTATAATTGTTTTTATCAGGACAGGCATAATGAGATTTGTTCTATTGTAGCGGATGACGATCATTATCTTTGGTTGGCAACATACCATAAAGGAATTATGCGGAGCCGGACAGCGTTTGATACTTCGGAAAAAATAGACTTCTTTCAAGTGGGAGATCAAGATGTGAAAAAACGACAGACAGTGTTGTGCAGTCTGAAAGATGAGAAAGGAAATTTATGGTTTGGAAATTTAGATGGTTCATTGACCTGTTATTGTAAAAAAGAACGCTCATTCAAGATATTGCGATTGATCACGGAAGATGGTGGCCTTAACAAATCATCTGTCTGGGCCCTATTTCTTGATAGCAAAGGTCGTTTTTGGATTGGTACACATAAAGGACTTTGGTTATTCGACCGTGAAACGAACAGGGGTAAGAAGATACATTTTAAAGTATCCGGATTACAGAACTTGTCTCCTCTTTATATTCGTGCTATGGCTGAAACCGATGATCATACGCTTTGGCTGGGCACTGCGAATTATGGTATATGTAAAGTGATAAATGAAAATGAATTGCAGACCGGCTATGAAAAGAAGTACGGTATGGCTGAGAATTCCGTGCGTTCATTATTAGCTTCGTCCGATGGCAATCTGTATGTCGGATACATGACCGGTCTGGCAGTTTTCTCTCCCGGACAGGATGCGATAACTCATGTATATACTACCCGGGATGGATTGTGCAGTAACTTTATTGGTTGCATGACTGAGGATGCGGACGGGCAAATCTGGTTGGGCTCTAATTCAGGTATTTCCCGTTATAGCCGTCATCAGCATTTGTTTTATAATTATTACATTGCGGGCAGTAACCGTTCTGTCCTGCATTGGGAGGATGTCCTGTTTTGGGGAAATAATAAAAATCTTACTTATTTTAACCCCGATGACATTAAAGCGTTTACCACTTCCGAATCTGTCGTGATTACCGGATTGGAGGTAAATAATAAACCTGTAGAGATAGGAAGAGAGGTCAATGGGCAGACCATTCTTTCACAAAGTATTTTCTATACGCCTTTTGTCCGGTTGAATCATGCGAATCGTGACTTTGCGCTGACGTTCAATAACCTTTCTTATTCTGAAAGCCAGCAGAAGTATAGTTACAGGCTTCGTCCTTATCAGCCTGATTGGCTTGTGGCCAACGGAGGGGAAAAAGTTTCGTATGCTAACCTTCCTGCCGGGGAATATGTTTTTGAGGTGAAAAATATTTATCCGGATGAAAGAGACAGTAAAATAACCTCGTTGAGAGTAGAGATTTTGCCTCATTGGAGTGAAACTTTCTTTTTCCGCTTCTGTATGATGGTGCTGGGAGGAATAATAGTTTATATGGTTATGCAGCGTATTAAATTACGGCAAAAGAGGTTGGAGCACGAGTTGCGCTTGGAACATGAGATATTTGCTGCTACTGTAGAGCGTGACAAGGAGAAGCAGATTCGGATGGAACGCGAGAATTTCTTTACGAATGCAGCTCACGAGTTGCGTACACCTTTAACTTTAATCTTATCTCCCCTGCAGGAATTGTTAGGAACCGTCCGCCCTTCAGACACCGTCTATACTAAACTGGCTGCCATGTATCGCAATGGAACCTCTTTGCAGACATTGGTCGATCATTTGCTTTATGTGCAGAAGATTGAAGCAGGTATGATTAAACTCCGGATTTCGAAAGTCGATATAGTGGTATTGGCAAAGCAGATAACCGATCCTTTTCATGAACTGGCAGAAACAGAAGGGATTAACTTTACGGTTGAATCGCTGAATGAGCCACTTTTGCTATGGATAGACGTGGAAAAAATAAGTTCGGCTATCCGTAATTTATTATCTAATGCGTTTAAGTATACATCTCCGAATGGAAAGGTGATTTTTAAGATGAACCGTATCGAGATAGATGGATATTCATTTTGCAGTATAATCATATCGGATACAGGTAAAGGAATACCGGAAGAGTTACGGGGGAGGATTTTTGAATCATTTATTACCGGAGAAAATACACCTTTGTTTTCTAATAAGGTAGGTATAGGCTTGCGTATTGTTAAAAATTACGATGGATCTTCATCATGGCACGGTGAATTTGGACAGTACTCTCGGAAAGGGTAGCACTTTCACATTATTGATTCCTGAGGGAAATGCACATTTTGCAGAGGACCGGTATGAGATTGTTGGTGCTCCGGAGATGGAGGAATATGCTCTTCCGTTACCGGTAATGCAGGCGGAAGGGCAGGAAGACAAGCCTTCGAATAAAAAAACATCTCTTCTTGTTATTGAGGACAATGAGGAAATCCGGCATTATGTCTGTTCTTTATTCTGTAAAGATTATGCCGTATATGAGGCGGCAAACGGTGAAGAGGGGGGTTGATGTGGCAATGAGTAAAATTCCGGATTTGATTATTTCTGATATAATGATGCCTGTAAAAGATGGGTTTACCTGTTGCCGGGAATTGCGTGAGCAGCCTCGGACAGCACATATCCCTATTTTGATGCTGACGGCAAAGGCTGAGGATGCGGATGTGTTGCAGGCTTCAAAAATAGGTGTGGATGATTATATGATGAAACCCTTCAATCCGGAGGTATTGAAGGCAAAAGTCCGGAACCTGATACTCCAGCGGGAACGCCTAAAGAGGATATATACAAAGACGTTGATGTTGAAGCAGCAGGAAAGTGAACCGGAAACGGATGGGAATAATGCTCCGGATGATTTTATACAGCAAATTATTCATGTCATAGAAGCTAATCTGGCGAATGAGAACTTTAATGTAAAAATGTTGGCGGAGCAATTGAATATGAGTCAGCCTACCCTTTATAGAAAAATAAAGCAACGTAGCGAACTGGCTGCTATTGATATGATTCGGAGTGTACGGATGAGCAAGGCTGCCTCCCTTATTATGGAGAACAGGTATTCCATTCAGGAAATAGCCGAAATGGTAGGATATAGTGATACACGTACGCTCCGAAAGCATTTTACCGAGCAATTCGGAGTGTCTCCATCCAAGTATATGGAAAAGGATTGAATCTGCTTCTTATCCGAAGCAGATTCCCATCCGTTTGCCTTGTACAATCAGGTCATGGTTCTCATTGACAAGTTTTAATTTACCAGCCACTTCATTCAGAGGGATGGAGCCAATTTCCGCACCTTGCAGAGAGACCATTCGTCCGAATTGTCCGGAAGCAATCAGTTCTGTGGCATGTCCACCCATACGAGTGGCCAGATTACGGTCGTAGGGAGTAGGAGAGCCGCCACGCTGGATATATCCCAGTACAGTTTCACGGGTCTCGAATCCGGTTTCATATTCTATTTCTTGGGCTATATATTCGGCGGCTTTTTTGCCGTCCATGGTTTTGATGCCTTCTGCGACAACAACAATGGAATAGGGCTTCCCTTTTTTCAAGCGTTCAATGATGGTATTGCCTATATTATGAATATCATAAGACAGTTCCGGAATAAGAATCACGTCACCGCCTCCCGCCATTCCGGAATAAAGTGCAATCCAGCCAGCTTTATGTCCCATCACTTCAATAACCATGACACGTTGGTGTGAACTGGCTGTAGAATGCAGCCGGTCAATGGCATCGGTAGCAATGGTCACGGCAGAATCGAATCCGAATGAAACGTCTGTTCCCCAAACATCGTTATCTATTGTTTTAGGTACAGAAACAACGTTCACACCTGCTTGGGCCAGTTTGGCTGCGGTCTTTTGGGTTCCGTTTCCGCCGATACATACGATACAGTCCAGACCTAGATCATGGATATTCTTTAACATCAAAGCCGGTTTGTCCTCCGAGGCTGCCGACAGGCGTTTCTTGAATGGCTTTTCTCTGGAAGTGCCTAGTATTGTCCCTCCCAGATTTAACAAGCCCGATAATGATTTTTCTGTCAATGGTTCTACGTCATTGTCCAGCAATCCCCGGAATCCGCTATGAATTCCATAAACTTCCATACCGTAATGATTTATCGCTGTTTTGCAAACTCCTCTAATTGTGGCGTTTATTCCTGGACAGTCTCCTCCTGATGTCAATATTCCTATCTTCATAGCCTTTGATGTTAAGTTGTAAGCGACCGTAAAGATAACAAAAAATAAAAGTAATGTAGAAAACTATAAAAAAAATAATGTTATCAGCCATTATAATATAGAAATAAGCTATTTTTGCAAGATATAACGAATCGTATACTAAGACAAATGAATTCTACCAGATTAATTAGTACGCTATTCAAGCCCAGACAAAAAGCGACAGCCTTGTATGCAACTCAGGCTGAGGCGCTCCAACATAAAGTGTTTTGCCGGCTGATGAAGGATGCGGCCCATACGGAGTGGGGATTGAAATATGGCTATAAAGACATAAAGAGATATCAAGACTTTCAACGTGTACCTATACAGACTTACGAAGAAATCAAGCCATACGTGGAACGGATGCGTCATGGAGAGAAAGATGTCCTGTGGCGTGGAGAAGTGCAGTGGTTTGCCAAATCTTCAGGAACAACTAATGACAAAAGTAAGTTTATTCCTGTCAGCAGGGAGGGACTTCATGATATTCATTATGCGGGTGGTATGGATGCAGTGGCGCTGTATCTCCAACAAAATCCTGAGAGTCGTTTTTTCTCTGGAAAAGGTCTGATTCTTGGAGGAAGCCATGCACCAAACTATAATGTGAAACGAAGTCTTGTAGGAGACCTTTCTGCCATATTGATTGAAAATGTGAATCCGTTGGTCAATCTGATTCGGGTGCCCGATAAAAAGATTGCGTTGCTGAGTGATTTCGAGGAAAAAGTAGAAAGGATTACTCGTGCCACAATGAATCAGAATGTGACCAATCTTTCAGGAGTGCCGTCATGGATGATGGCTGTACTGAAACATATTCTGGAAGTGAAGGGAACGGATAATTTGGCGGAAGTATGGCCTGATTTGGAAGTTTTTTTTCATGGAGGGGTTGCTTTTACTCCTTATCGCGAACAATATAAACAGCTTATTCGTAGCGACAAGATGCATTATATGGAAACATACAATGCCAGTGAAGGTTTTTTCGGATTACAAAATGATTTCAGTGATCCTTCCATGTTACTGATGATTGACTATGGGGTATTTTATGAATTTATTCCGATGGAAGATGTCGGTACTGAAAATCCTCATATTGTTCCGTTAACAGATGTGGAGTTGAATAAAAATTATGCGATGGTCATCAGTACTTCCTGCGGATTGTGGCGTTATATGATTGGTGATACCGTGAAGTTCACCAACAAACACCCCTATAAATTTGTTATAACAGGGCGTACCAAGCACTTTATTAATGCATTTGGTGAGGAGTTGATGGTGGATAATGCGGAACAAGGGTTGGCAAAAGCCTGCGAGGCGACCGGTGCACAGATTATTGATTATTCTGCTGCTCCTGTTTTCATGGATGCACATGCCAAGTGCCGTCATCAGTGGCTGATAGAATTTGCCGTTATGCCGGATTCTTTAGAGAATTTTAGTCGGGTTCTTGACACTTCTTTACAACAAATTAACTCCGATTACGAAGCTAAACGCCATAAAAATATTACCTTGCAGCCGTTGGAAATAATCGTGGCGAGACCTAATCTGTTCCACGATTGGCTGAAAGAAAAAGGCAAATTAGGCGGACAGCACAAAGTGCCGAGATTGAGCAATACGCGTGATTATATAGAAGAAATGCTAAGCTTGAACCAATAAGAACATGAATTGGAAAAAACATAAATTACCTGCTTTGTTGATGCTGATGATCGTGGTGTATTCCTGCGCAAGCATGGGAACACCGGATGGAGGTCCGTATGATGAGGAGCCGCCCAAGTTTATCAGAAGCTCTCCCAAGCCGTATGCAACAAACAATAAGAATAAGAAGATTGCCATTGAATTTGATGAGTTCATCAAATTAGAGAAAACATCGGAGAAGGTGGTAGTGTCTCCTCCTCAATTGGAACAACCTGATATTAAGGCAAGCGGCAGAAGAGTATTGGTTAACCTCATGGACTCATTGAAACCCAATACCACTTATACCATTGATTTTTCGGATGCCATTGTGGATAACAATGAGGGTAATCCGCTAGGTAATTATGCTTTTTCTTTTTCTACGGGAGAAGCCATTGATACACTGGAAGTTTCCGGAAATGTATTGGCTGCTGCTGATTTGGAACCTGTCAAAGGTATGATGGTGGGATTGCATGCAGATCTGAGCGATAGCGCTTTTGTCAAGAAACCGTTTGACCGTGTATCCCGTACTGATAGCCGAGGGCGTTTTACCATCCGCGGTATCGCACCTGGTAAATATCATATCTTTGGTTTGATGGATGGTAACCAGAATTATTTGTATGACTCCAAGACCGAGATGATTGCTTTTTGTGATTCTATTATTATTCCTTCCATGGAGGCTGCTGTGCGTCAGGATACGTTGTGGAAGGATACAGCGACTATCGATACGATTAAAACAGTGGGGTATACCCGTTTTCTGCCGGATAATATTGTTCTAAGAGCATTTAAGGGAATAAATAACCGCCAGTATCTGTCCAAGAGCGAGCGTGATAAAGAGAATCATTTTATATTATCTTTCAGTGCGCCGGCCGATACGTTGCCTGTTTTGAAAGGATTGAACTTTGATGAGAAGGATGCGTTTATTATAGAAACGACTCCACGAAACGACTCAATTTGTTATTGGATCAAGGATTCGTTGGTTTATCAGATGGATACGCTGGAGGTTCAGTTGGATTATTTATATACGGATACACTAAACCGGTTGGTTCCCAAAACCGATACCATTTATCTGGCTAATAAACTGACAAGAGAGCAACGGGAAAAATTGCAGAAAAAAGCGAATGAGGAAAAGGAGAAGGAACGTAAAAAAAGGGAGAAAAAAGGAGATACCATCAGGGTGGAACCAACTAAATTCCTGACTATGAACGTCGATGCTCCGTCAGCATTCGATATATACAGGAATATCTATCTATCTTTTGAAGAACCTGTGGCAAGCATAGACACGGCGGCCATTCATATGGAAGTAAAGGTGGATAGTGTGTGGCAACCGGCTCCTTTCTTCTTTATGGCTGACTCGTTGATGCCACGTCAATATCAGATATTGGCAGATTGGCAACCGGAGCAGGAATATCAGTTGACTATTGATTCTTTGGCGTTTATTGGTGTTTATGGGCTGCATACGGACAAAGTCCAGCAAACGGTGAAAGTGAAGAAAATGGACGAGTACGGAACTATCTTGTTGAATATAAAAGGAGCTGCTCCCCATGCTGTTGCCGAGTTGTTGGATGCGAATGGAAATGTATTGCGCCAACAACCGGTAACGGAGGAAGGAACGGCGGACTTCTATTTCTTGAATCCGAGTACGAAATATTATATACGTTTGTTTAACGACCATAATAATAACGGAGTTTGGGATACGGGAGATTATGATAAGAAGATTCAGCCTGAAGAGGTTTTCTATTTCCCGAAAGTTTGGGAAATGAAAGCTAACTTTGAATTTGAAGAGAATTGGGATGTGAATGCTATTCCTATAGACAAGCAAAAGCTGGATGAAATAAAGAAACAAAAACCGGAAGAGACCAAAAAGGTGCAAGATAGAAATAAAGAAAGAGCTAGAAAACTAGGCCGATGAAAAAAACTATTCTCATATTATTGTGCGGCTGGTTTGCCATTATGGCAACCAGGGCGCAATGTGCGGCACAAAACGAAGCTATCCAGGCAGGTGAAGAATTAGTGTACGATTTAAAGTTTAACTGGAAATTCATTTGGGTTGCTGCCGGACAGGCAAAAATGGACATGCAGGCTATTACCTATCAGGGGAAACCTTGTTTTCGTAGTAACTTGATTTCTGTCAGTAACAGACAAGTTGATTTCTTTTTTAAGATGCGTGATACATTGACTTGTATTACCAGCAGTCGTCTGGAACCTGTTTATTTTCGTAAAGGAGCCGAAGAGGGCGACCGCTATACGGTGGACGAAGTATGGTTCAGTTATAAAAACGGGAAATGTATTGCCGATCAGCGTCGTATGAGGAGGGAACGGGATACGGTGAAATCGAAAGACCAAAGTGATGAGTGTATCTTTGATATGCTGAGCATATTGATGAGGGCACGTTCATTTGATGTAAGTGACTATAAAGTCGGCGATAAAATATTGTTTGATATGGCTACAGGTACTAAAGTAGAGCAGCAAACATTGATTTATCGTGGCCGGAAGAATTTTAAGGCGGAGAATGGTGTGAAATACCGTTGTTTGGTCTTTTCCTTGGTAGAGTATAAAAAAGGAAAAGAAAAAGAGGTAATAACCTTTTATGTAACTGATGATAAAAACCATTTGCCGGTGCGTTTGGATTTATATTTGAATTTTGGTTCGGCAAAAGCATTTCTGAGAGAGATAAAGGGGAACCGTCATCCTCTAACTTCCATTATAGAAAAGTAGCGGTTTGTCTTGATATAGTAATACCGCCGGGCCTTGGCAGATGCCGGGTCGGCGGTTGTGTTGTTGTATATTCATTATGAATGGTATGTTATTCATCGAACAGTTTGGCCTGTCTGGAAATAAGTTTCAAGGTCTTTCCTTCATTTAATGCAGTAAGAATAGTTTCACCCCCTTTGTTCACTTTGCATAAAGAGATTTTCGGTCCCATGATTTCGGTAATCCGTATTTCACCGATTTTGGTTTCTATATTATGTCCTTCCAGTATGCCATCTTCCACTACATCAAAGCGTAATCCTTCTTTGATAGGATCATCATATCCCAGGTTGATATAAATGGTTTTTGCCTTGTCTCTTTTGGTAGATACCACTTTCAGTATTGAACCGTATACTTTGAAGTGATTTTCTACAAAAAGTCCCATTTCGTATGGCACATTGATTAATGAATTCTCTAAAGCGCTATATTGGGTGGCATCTTTACCGGATGCTGAGCCTGTCTCTTCATAATTGCGTGTGCTGATAGTTACTCCGTCACTGGTCCGTATTAAATCAAGGCGCAGGGTGAATTTCTCTTTATAACTGTTCTCACGGCTGTGGTAACGTCTGTGAGAGCTTCCATCATCGGTTGCTTCCCTTTGTATCAGGTTTCCTTTTAACAGGTACTCTGCTCTGAAGCGGCGTGCATCTTCCAGCGGGCTCAGACTGAGATCACTTCCAGCCGAAACGGCGTCCACTACATTGATGCGGTTGGTGTTGCGGATACCATCGATAAATGCGAGACGAATCAGGTTGATCGCCCTGTTGGGTATTTTGATCTCACTATTGAAGTCATCCACATAAATCGTATATTTTTGTCCGGATGCTTCTAAGGATATGACTGTCAAAATTATTAATAATAGGATATTACGTTTCATGGTTATACGAATTTGTAAGGTTTGTAATGTAGTTCTTTTACGAAAATACACAGTTCGCTGTTTATTTGCAAGTGAACTGCGTTAAAATAGATTTCGGGCATTGATTATTTATTGCCGGTGTTTATTTTTTCATGTTTAAGTATTTGGTATTGACAGATAATGATTATCTTGGTGCATAAATTAAAAGGTAGCTTGTATATGGGGAAGATTCAAGAGAATGATGCAAGGTTGCAGCAGCTTGTATCAATGGCACGCATAGGATGGTGGGAGGTGGACTTTGATGAAGGAGTTTACTATTGTTCTGAGTTTGTAGCCGATTTGTTAGGAATAGAAGGGAATAAGATTTCTGCTAAAGATTTCGCGAATCTGATTTGTGAGAATTATCGGGAGCGTATTTTGGAGGAATTTCGCTCTTTCCGGATGATGGAGATTTATGAGCAGGTTTTTCCGATACATTCCAAATATGGGATGATGTGGGTCAGTACCAAGGTCGGTGAGAAGCGTATTACCAAAGAAGGTCATGTCCGCGTCATGGGTATGTTGCAATGTATTTCCCGGCAACGGATGAATATGCAGGAGCAGACGGTAGACCGGTTGAACTCTTTATTATCTCGTTTGAACGGCATTTCCAAGTCATTGCTTGATTTTTTGCATTCTGATGATATTACCTTGGTTATCAATAAGATTTTAAAGGAGGTATTGCGCCAATTTCAAGCAGATCGTACTTATATTTTTGAATTGGACAGGAAATTGCATACGGAAGTCTGTACCTATGAAATAGCAGTGGAGGGTATAAAAGAACGTAAGGTTTTATTGTCGGAATCTTCTATTGATTATGCCTCTTGGTGGACAGGACAGATATTGGCTGGTAATCCTATCATTCTTTTTACATTAAATTTGCTTCCTGATTCAGCCGGGGCGGATAAGCGTAGATTAGAGGAATATGGAGTGAAATCTACTATGGTGGTGCCTTTGAACTCAAAAGACGGAGTGTGGGGGTATATAGGGGTGGATATGGTGCGTGAACACCGGAATTGGTGCAATGAGGATTATCAATGGTTTGTCTCTTTGGGTAATATTATCAGTATTTGTATGGAATTGAGACGCTCTGAATCTGAAGCCCGGCTGGAAAAAGCTTATTTGCAGAATATTTATAAGAATCTTCCTGCTGGTATCGAGTTGTATGATAAGGATGGGTTTATGACAGATTTGAATGACAAGGAGATGGAAATCTTCGGTCTCCGGCATAAGGAGGATGTGATAGGATTGAATTTATTTGATAATCCTTTGCTGCCGCAGGGGTTGAAAGATAAGTTGAAAGCAGGAGCACCTATTGATATGTCGTTTAATTATGATTTCGACCGTTTGGACGGCTATTATTCTACTTCTCGCACCGGTACTATCAGTTTGATCTCGAAATTCGCTCCACTTTATGATGCTTTGGGCAATCTGATAAATATATTGTTGATCAATATTGATAATACGGAAACAACAAATGCATATAGCAAAATACAGGACTTTGAGGAGTTTTTCACATTGATTGGTAACTATGCCAAAGTAGGATATGCCCATTTTAATGCCTTGAAATGTGATGGCTATGCTGTGAATAGCTGGTATCGGAATGTAGGTGAGAAAGAAGGAACTCCATTGAATGAGATTATCAAAGTGCATTCTCATTTTCATCCGGATGATCGCAGGATGATGCTTCGCTTCTTTGATCAGGTATTGATACGGGAAGCCAGCCATCTGAGGCGTGATGTGCGTATATTATGTGAAGATGGCACGTATACATGGACAAGAGTCAATGTAATGGTACGCGATTTTCGTCCGGAAGACGGGATTATTGATATGGTTTGTGTCAATTATGACATAACTGAACTGAAAGAAACGGAGCGGAAGTTGATAGCGGCAAGAGATAAAGCGGAAGAGCTGGATCGTTTGAAATCCGCTTTTCTGGCTAATATGAGTCATGAGATCCGCACTCCGCTGAATGCTATAGTGGGGTTTTCCAGCCTTTTAACGGAAACGGAAGATATGAAGGACCGCAAGCAGTACATGGCTATTGTACAGGAGAATACGGAGTTGCTTCTTCAGCTTATTTCAGATATTCTTGATTTATCGAAGATGGAGTCGGGAGCTTTTGAATTTGTCAAGAGTGATACGGATGTCAATCTGCTTTGCAGTGAGATTATCCGTTCTTTACGCATGAAAGTGCCGGCCGGTGTGGAGCTGGTGTTTGAAGAATGCTTGCCCGGATGTCATGTATGGGCAGACAAGAATCGTTTGAATCAAGTCATTTCCAATTTCATTAATAACGCTTTGAAGTTCACTTTTTCGGGCAGCATAACGTTAGGATATTATAGGCAGACAGATGGGTATCTGCGGTTTTATGTTCGTGATACAGGAATGGGAATCCCGAAGAATAAGATAAAAACAGTATTTGACCGTTTTGTGAAACTGAACAGTTTTGTTCATGGTACGGGACTTGGCTTGTCTATTTGTAAGAGTCTGGTGGAACAGATGGGTGGAACTATCGGTGTGGAGTCAGAAGAAGGAGAAGGCTCTTGCTTTTGGTTTACTTATCCTTATCAGGAAATGGCTGGTAGTATTCTGGTACCGTAGAGGGGTTTGATTAATAAAGGTTTATAGCTGTAGGGGTGAATTGAGTTCATCCGGATACATTGATTTTGTGGTATCGGGTGGGAGCATTTCACCCCTACAGTGAACCGGGATTATATGTTAGTCTAGTTTCTTCATGGCGCTGTGTACGGAACCTGCCCAATAATTGCGTAGTCCGAAACCGCGTGCTTTGCCGTTAGTCGGTGCACTATACAGAATCTCACGGGTTTTCGTGTTGAAGAATACAATTTGATAGGTCGCTCTTGCATCAGCCTTGTTTAAAAGCATGGCAATCATAATCAATCCTGTTTTTTCTTCTTGAGAGAGGATGGGAAGTGTCTTGATGACTTCTTCTATCTGTTTTTCATCCAGAGTGTATCCGCTGTTGGTCGTCATGATCTCATCGGGATTGATGGTCTTGTTGGCATCGTTTACTGCCTCCAATGAGGTTACTTCTACATTGACACCCAGTCTTTTGCCAATATCATACTTCTTCGGCTCAGTGATGAAAAGCTTGTTGATGTCATCAAAAGTATATTTGAACTGCATGGGTCCTTCTTTTGCTCCGTACACTTTGGCACGGGTAAAGTCTATGCCATAAAATGTCACGGAAGAGATGTCTTTCAATGCGTCTTTGTTTTGCCCGAAGCAAGCCATGCTGCTTACAAGGAACAATAAAACGAGTAACTGTTTCATATTAGTTCTTTTTTAAGTGTTGTTTTGCTGCTGCCAAAGGTAGAAAAATATTATCTCAAATCAATAAATTTAACTATTTTTCGACTCATGGGCGGCATTTGTATTTTCGCGATATACTCTGCCGATTCAAAATTGATACTCGGAGCCACCCGTACTTTGGAACGGAACAGGTCTTTGATTTCTTTAGCGAAGGCTTCGCTGCGGTTTTCACTTCCGATGCGGATCAGTATTTCATCCGTTCCCAGTTCATTGGTATAAACCTCTACAATGTAATTCTTGATATGGGGGATGTTATCCAGAATATCGAATAAAGCGGGTGGGTAAAGGGTCGTACCTTTATATTTTATCATTTGTCCTTTACGGCCCAGTATGGAGCTGAGACGGATGGTGTTACGTCCGCAGGCACAAGGTTCGGTATAATGGTAACAGATATCTCCGGTCTTGAAGCGGAGCAGCGGCATTCCTCTTACTCCCAAAGTCGTAATGGTCACTTCGCCTGCTTCCCCTTCTTTTACAGGTTGGTTGTTATCATCCAGAAACTCTACGATAATCAGTTCCGGCTGGAGGTGGCCACCGTGAAATTCATTACATTCGGTAAACGAGGATTGCATTTCGGTAGATGCGTAGGTGGAGTAAAGTTGCAGGGAATCCCATTTCTCGTGTATCCGTTTACCCAGTGTGTTCAGGGTGAAATCGGGATTGCGGAGTGCTTCGCCTATGCATACACATTTCTGCATGGAGCAGTGATGGTAATCAATATGGTTCTTTTCGGCAAATTCAATCAGTTTGATCAGAAAGGAAGGGACTACCATGCCGCAAGTGGGATGGATGCGCCGGATAGTGTCCCATTGCAGTTCGGGAATGCCGTTTCCCACACGGGCTACCCCCATGCCCAGCTCACGGGCTCCCATATAGTAGGCGAGGCCCGCCATGAAACGTCTGTCTATGGTGGTCATCAGTTGTAGTATATCCTGTCTGCTGCATCCGGTGGTGGTGAATGACAGATATTCGTTGTAGGCCAGCCGGTCAAGGTCCTCGGAAGTCAATACGAAAGTGACGGGGTCGCCCAAGGTTCCCGAAGTGGTGACATAGTCAATAATCTCATCGCGGCTCACGCAAATAAAATCTTCATTATGAAGTTGCAGGTCTGTCTTGGTCGTGACAGGTATTTGTTGCAAGTCTTCTATGGTTTTTATCTGTTGTATATCGATGTGATATGCTTGGAACAGATGTTGGTAGAATCGTGAATGATTCTGCAAATAAAGCAGTTCCTCAGCCAGCCTGCTTTCCTGATAGGCTTTGATTTCTTCAGGGGAGCGGAATTGTATTTCCGGATTCTTATTCATTTTAGTTGTTTATTTTATGTTCTATACGTTCTGATTCACTTCGCTTGGGGATAGGAAGCAAGAGGGCTTTCTTCCAATTGCGCAGGGCTTTGTCCTGCTGTCCTGTGGCATGATAGTAATCTCCCAGCAACTCGTACACATAAAAGAAATGAGGGTTGGCATGTTGGAAGGCATGCAGGGTCTGTTCGTCCAGCCGTTCTTTCTTTTTAATCTGCTTCCGTAGTACAGGAGCCAGTCTTTTATAAGTCATCAGCTGTTGGTATTCCTGTTGTTGCAGGAAGGAGTCCGCAGGCACTGTCAGGTTTTCGGTATAGATTTCATGGTTGAAATCGATGGAGTCGCTGAAAATCCTGTTCAGGTCGTATGCCACGTACTTGCCGCATTGCCAGGGAGCGGTGGATACCCACATCCGTTTTTTCTCGGGTTGGAAAATGACGGAGTGATGGGCGATGAACTGGTTGATGGCCATTTCATTGGCAAGGCCCAGTTCCGCTTCTCCCACTCCTTTCCGGTTGCGCAGGATAGAGGCGGCTTTGGGGGCATCTATCGGTGCGTTTTCTTTCAGCAGTTCCTGCAAGCGGGCAAAGCGGTAGGGGCTGTCCGAAGTTTCTATGTTTTCCAGGTTCCGTTTGTCATGGCCGAAGGTTTCCGACTGGTAGTGGTTGGTACAGATGATCTGCTGCCCGTTTCCTGTGAATAAGGCTATTTTCTCCGGCGATTTCTCGATAATTGCGGCTCTGCCGTCCTTGGCCGAACCCACCAGTATGGACTCCGAGACAAATGTTTTCCGTTTCCGGGCGATAGCGTATGCTTCCTCAATGGTAGAAGCATATTGCAATATTTCCCTGGTCAGAATGGAAATAGGGGTGGCGGATGCGGCAGGCAGATCCGATTTGGCGGCATTGATGGTGACAGTCAGCCCCGTTTCATTCATGCCGGAAAGGACACCGGTCATTCCGGCCCATCCCACGGATGCGAAGCGATATCCGTTTTCGGGTTGGTAAAACGAAACGAGCTTGTTGCGTGCAAAGGCGTCACCCATGTAGAAATCGAAATTACGGCCGATGATAAGGGAAGAATCGGCACTGTTCTCACCCCAGCAGGCAAATGAACTGCATCCTACCAGCATGTAGTCCTGCATGGCATGTCCCAAGTCGTGAGCGGAGTGGTAATTCAACTGACGCTCGTAGGGGGGTGCCGATGAAATCATACTCATGGGTGCAGGAGAGGGAGATGCCATAAATCTCGTCCCGGTACTCTTCCGGCACATTTTTCCCCAGATTCCGGTTGAAAAGGACAATGAAGAAACGGAGGAATTTAAGATAACTTTCAGAGGGGACTATCTCTTTTATCTGATCCACAAATACTTTTTCCTGAAAATAAAGTAAGTCGGAAGTCAGTTGCCCGATGGCTTTGCCTCTTTCGTAAGCAGGTCCGCTGACTTTCAGTTCCCAAAGTCCGCTCTCACTGTGTCGCAGGTAGTTTCCGCCATACTGCCGGAGACTGTCTTTCCGTATCACACGATCCGTTTCAGGGGTAGACGCGAATTGCGGAGTCATCATATCGGCAGATAAATAGAGATAGCCGATTCCTGTCAGGATCACCGCTATCAGCGTCAACAGGACAGCTGCCCCGTACTTTATGGTTTTCTTCAGAATCTTATGCATTGCCTACTTTCTTTGCTAAATATTCCTGACCTACAAATTCCGAACAAGTGAGCATGGCTGTCAGCGTCACGCCCAAGGCGCCGTGTACATTCAGATTCTGCCCCGTGAGGAACAGATTCTTCAGTTTGGTGCGTGTGGAAACAAAACTGATTTGCGGATACTGGTAGTTTTTGACAATGCCGTATGCCGAACCGTCTATGGTTCCGGTATAGTCCCGATAGCTCAGCGGAGTCGTGGTATGGATCTTTTCAATGCAATGATTCCAGTGAAATCCGAACCGCCTCAGGAGCTGCAAGATCTGTTCCGTCTTTTCTTCTTTGAACTGGCGGTATGCCTCGCCACGGTGTTCGGGGGTCGTATCCGTCCATTTGCTGACCTCATCCATATACATGGGGGTCAGTATGGAAACCACCTCTGTGAATTTGCTGTTGCCGCGGGGTACTTGCATGGAGATCATGCAACAGGGGGTATTCCCTTTGTGCATCTCTTTGTCATACCATACATCCTCATTGCCGTGCAGGTATATATTATGGTTCTGATAGGGGCAACAGTCTTTTTTCATCATCAGATTCAGCGTGAATATCCCGTAACTGTTTTCCAGTGACTTGATGCGAGACACAAAAGCCGGTTTGATGGAATGGTTCTTATCCAGCAGGGATAAGGTGAGTTGCGGATGCAGGTTGGATATGACGTAGGTACTTTCCAGTATCTCTTCATGGTTCACTTCCACTCCTTGTATGACTTCATCCTTGACAAGGATACGGGTCACTTCTTTCCGGTTCAGCACCGTGCCGCCGTTGGCACGTATGATATGGATTAATTCCAGACTGACTTGCATACTTCCTTCCGTGAAACGATAGGCGCTCTCCAGATAAGAGTTGTTAATCATGGCGTGCTCATAGAAGGTGGATTTATTTTTGATCCCGCCATAGAGCAGGGAGGTTGCGGCAAGTACATTCTGTAAATCCCTGTTCGTGGTAACGGATGCTATCATCCCGGCTGCTGAGGTGGCAAAGAAATCCATGCCTTCTTGGGACAGGCGGCCTTTTTTCAGGTGGTCTGTGCTGATCAGGTTTCCCACCGATCGGATAGCTGCCACATACCGTTTTAAGTTCTCCCGTTCATGGGGGAATGAGTGGCACAGGGTTTCCATGAACCGTTCATGCCCCATGGCGTAATCATAGATAGCGTCTTTATAATAAATCCGGTCGAACACTTCTTCATCCATCCGTTTGATGGATAACTTGTCCATGATACCGAAATAACGGAAATACTGATTCATGATTTGTCCTTCATCCAGACTGCCGATATAGTGAATGCCGGTATCCATCCGGTGCCCGCTGCGTTGATAAGTCTGGAAGCAGCCGCCAAACAGTTCATTCTTCTCCAGCACACAGACGTGGTAGCCCTCTTTGCTTAAGATGGCTCCGCATTCCAGACCGCCCAGTCCGCTGCCTATGATGATGATATCGTACTTACTCATGCTCCGGTTTGTTTTTTTGGAAGATATAAATCGTATTCGAGGTATATCTGTCATTAGGTAAAATCTCCAGCTGCATCCCACCTTCTTGCGCGATGCTCCTTATTTGCGCTTCGGATGTGAAACAAAGTTGTTCTGTCGTCTTGTTGAAACTGAAAATGCCGGTAGACAGCAGTTCCGTGAAACGGGTGAGGCGGTGTTTCCGGGTGTTGGCGGCATTGCCGTCCCGCACAATCAGCTTTCCTTCCGGGCGCAACCGCTTCATGCATCTGAGCAATAAGGTCCGCTGGTGCTCATAGCTCATATAATGCAGGATATCATTCAGTATGAATGCGTCACTTTCCGGCAAAGGGTATTCCAATGCATTGGCGCATACAAATTGTAGGCGGGGAGTGCGGAGCCAGCCATACTGCGCCACGGCTATTTTGTCCTCATCATAATCTATCCCCGTTATTTCCCGTTCCTCGGAAAGTTGGGAAAGCATATAGCAAAGCGGTCCGAATCCGCAGCCGATATCAGTAATCTGTCCTTTGACGGGAACCAGCCGGTTGAATAACCGGTAGTTATCCTCCATTTTCACCTTGATGCGTATGTACCATTCCTCTACCGGTCCTTTATAGATATAGTTCTGTACCAGATTTTCGTAGAAGACGGGATTGTCCGTTGTGCTTTGTTCCCGACAGATACGGGCATATTCTTTTTTCATCCGCGCGGAGATGTTTTTGGTACGTTCCTGATAAGTGGTTCCGTACGTAGCATCGTTGGCTGGGATACGCGGTAGAATCTCTGTCAGCATGATGCCTTTCCGTACATTGAACGGCTGTGCCTTGGCTATGATCTTGCAGTTGCCGTAAAGGATGACCGGAATGATATCCAGTTGCAGTTTTTCCGACAGATAGAAAGCTCCTTTATGGAAACGCTTCATCCGTCCGTCGTAGGTACGTGTTCCTTCGGGGAAAATGGCGATGGAATATCCTTCTTTCACCTTTTGGCGCATCCGTTCCATGTAAAGCTCGTAACCGTCTCCTACGTAATAGAAATCGGCATAGCGGATAATGGCTCCGAAGAAAGGAGAGTGCCATACCCAGTGATTGGTAACCATGACCAGTTTGGGAGTCAGTGCCAATAATACCAGTATATCGATGAAAGACTGATGATTGGCTATCAGGATGGCAGGCTTTTTAAACGTTTCTCCTGTCCGGTTCATCTTTTCTTTATGTACAAATGTGGCTATATGGATCAGGCCTTTGCAGGTGACATGTATCAGTTGGCAAAGTACTTGTTTCTTATAGGCTTTGCGGATAGGAAGCAAGGTCATGACAGCTATTAGCAAGCGCAGGAACAGGCATCCGATAAAGAACAGCAGGAACAAGCCGCCGGTTCTTGCCAGTCCTGTCAATGTATAAGGAGGCAACCCTTTGGAAGCGGGTGCTGTGATGAAGAACCGGAAAAGGATGGGTTGCAGCGTGTAGGCCACCAGTACGACGGCAATCATTCCCAAAATGGAGATGAGGGAAATGGACTGCAATGCCGGATGGCGTGCGAAGACCAACGTACCCATACCTATCACGGTGGTGAAAGCGGAGAAGAAGATGGCTGTTTTGTGCGAGTTCAGCAACTGCCGTCCTGTGCGGTACTTATTCTGCAATCCGTCCATAATGAAAATGCTGAAATCATCCCCGATTCCAAAAATAAAGGTGGATAGAATGATGTTGATGATATTGAATTCAATACCCAGCATGCCCATTAACCCCACAATGATAATCCAGCTGACCAACATCGGCAGGAAACTCATCAGGGTCAGTTCTATGCGTCCGTAGGAGATCCATAAGGCAAAGAAAATCAGAAAAGAGGAGATATAAAGAATCAGATAGAAATCCTGATTGACGGCTGATACCCATTGGTTGGCGAAATAGCCGCGGTCGAAGATAACCACCTTCTCTTTTGGTTGGAAAAGGGGGTACACCGCTTCCTTGTCGGTTTCGTTCATCCGTACCTGAGTAATCAGCATGGTCAGGGAATCGGCGGAAGTCTGCCATTCGTTCAGAAGCCGGGTAGTGATTTCATTCTGGTAGTCCAAAGGCTGGAACGGACGGTCGAGCCATTGGAAAAACGGCTCGAATGCATGTTCACGGAAATGATAACGGGCAGCCTTTGTCCGGATGGTTTCGCGTAACCGGGCTTTCTTTTCCGGAGTCCAGTAGTTGTGCCATTGTTTCAACCGTGCTTCCTGCACCTCTTCCGGTATCAGAAACTGTCCGGCAGAGGCGTAATCTTTTATTTTTCCTTCTTCTTTCAGTTGGGCGAGCAGCCGGTTCGTTTCGGCGTATTGTCCGGTAGCGTCTCCCATATCTTTGCCTGTACTGACAAAGAGAACAGTCTTTTCTTTCTTGTCAAAGAGTTCGGCCAGCTTGTTTTCCGATTGTTTCAAGTGGGCAGGCTCATAGTTCAGACTCATCATATCCTCGTTGAAACGCACGTTCTGCGAGGTGAATAAACATATTATGGTCAGCACGAGAATGCCCCCTACCAAGCCTTTGTTCTTTTCGTATGGATAAGCGTTCAGTTTCTCGATAAAGCGTAGCACCGCCCCTTGTTTTACATGCGCCTGCCCTTTCAGGAAATGCGGCAGATAGACCAGGCAAAACAGCGTGGTTCCTATCAAGGCAAGCGAGGCGAACAGACCGAAATCCCGTAACAGGTTGGAACTGGTAAAGAGGAGGCCGAAAAAGGCGCCGATGGTAGTAAAACTGCCTATGGTAAGCGGATAGGCGATTTCTCTGATTAATTGTTGTACCGATGATACATGATTCTGATGCGCCAGCATGTGTATGGAGTAGCTCAAGGCAATGCCCATTACGGCGGAGCCCGCACCTACGGCAATGGCTGAAATGCCGCCTTTGATAAAGTAGATGAGGCATAAGGCGAATAAAGCTCCGAACAGCACCGGGGTGATGATAAGCGGAATGGATTTCTTATGCTTGAATACCAGAGATATGAAGACAATGATGATAATCAGCGCGATGGAAGAAGTGACCAGCGTATCTTTCTTTATCTGTCGTGCATTGTACACTCCTACGGAAGGACCTCCGAAATATTCGGCAACCAATTGGGGATGTTCCTTTTCCGCTTTTTGCAGCTCGTCTTCAATCAGCCGGATGAGTTTGTCATTTTTGCCCGTGCTTCCGGTGTTGAATACCGGGGTGATGAACATCAGCAGGGTGGAACCGTCCCGTGAGAAGATATGTTCATTGATCAGTTCGTAATTAGCTTCCAACTGGAAGTCTTGCAGGTGTTTCAGCGTCTGGCTGCCCAGTCCCAACGGGTCCCGCATAAGGTAGTTTTTCAGGGCGAATCCTGCCGGAGATATCAGGTTGGAATAGTTCTTCTGCATCAGGGCGGCAATGTTTCCGGCGGTAAGCAAGGTGTCCAGCCGTTGGTAGTCCTCGTCGGAAAGGAACAGGGGCAGGTTGTCGTAAACAAAATCTCCGGCACTGTTGATCAGGTTTTCGTCGGCTTTTGAGAAGATCTCTTTAATCAGGGTTCCTTCCGCTTGTTGCTGTAAATCCTGTTTAATGGTTTCGGCAGCTTCAATCAGGGAATCCGCATCCGCCACACCGTCCTTGCCGGACAGCATGATCATAATTTTATCCTTTATCTTCAGATTTTCAAATACGTTGATGGCATTTTGGGAGTCCTTGGTATCCGGAAAGAAACTGGTTACGTTTTCCTCGAATCTGACTTGGGCGGCAAAAAGGGCCATAAAGAGGATGCATACGCTGAGGGACAGGTAAAACAAGACTTTATGCCTTTCAAAATAGTTATATAATCCAACAAAGAATTTAGTCATATCCGTTTTTTCTCCTACATATAGCCAGCAACGCGGTGGAGATTACTCCAGACAGCAGACTGCAAGCCATTGCAAAGATAATGCTTCCTATTAAATATTGCTCTAAAACTGATTTGACATTTTCAAGAGAAAGGTCTCCGAGATGCAAATCGGGAGGATTACCCAGTACCATGCAGCCTGTCCGGTAACTGCCGTACAGCAATAGGGGAATCATGGGTGGAATACTGATATTGGCGGCGACAAGGGCAATCACTTTATTCAGTCTGAACAGATGCGCAAGAAAGAGGGTGATCAGCATCTGATAACCCCATAACGGAACGATACCCATAAAAATCCCCAGCATGATGGCGAGTACAATCTTCAGGTTGGATTCCCGTGTATTCAGCACATGGTCGGTGAAGAATCGCTTGCAGTTGCTCCATGACAGTTTGCGGAGCAGGTTACGGGGAACAATCCAAAGGCAGGTAATCAGCACCAGCACCGTGTTCAGCACACTGATACGGGTAAAATCCCGGAACGGCCGGAAATGGGATACCCGTTCTGCTTGCGGGGGATAATACACGTGGATGGGAATGTTCTTCACCGCTACATCTCCCCATGCGGCAAAGACGATGGCTTCCAACTCAAATTCGTATTTGGCGGTGTACCAGCAGCTTTGCACATCCATTTTGCGCAGAGGGTAAAGGCGGTATCCCGATTGTGTATCTTCCAGTTTCAGCCCGGTTTCCAGTCTGAACCAGAAATTAGAGAATTTATTGGCAAAGGTATTCTTGCCCGGCATATTGTCGGAGGCTAAGTTTCGGGCGCCTACCAGCAGCGTGTCGGGCTCTTTTTCAATGGCTTCGATAAAACAGGGAATATCGGAAGCGAAATGCTGTCCGTCCGAATCGATGGTGATGGCATAGCGGAAACCCTCTTTTTTTGCTTGGGAAAGACCGTGCTTCAAAGCGGTTCCTTTTCCTTTATTGACAGGATGGGTAATGGTGCGGATAGCCGGATATTGTTCCAGAATGTTGGTCGTATCATCCGTAGAGCCGTCATTGACGACAATGATATCGTCTGCATACCTGCATACCTCCTCAATGACTGCCGCCAGTGTCTTCCCGTTGTTGTAGGTGGGAATAACGACGACAATCTCCAGTTCCTTTAGTTTCTTCCGCCAAACCGATGTTGTGTTTGTACTCATCTTGTTTTTCAGTCAAACTATTCAGATACGTTTGGGATGAATGTTTTCGTACCTGAACTTATGTGGTTTCTAATGGGTGACAAAGATAGTATATTTTCGGATGCGGGCATTCTGGCGTTAATTATTTATTTGGAGATGCATTTTTAATTTTAAAGCAGGTAAACACCAACTTGTTCTCGTCGAATTGCGGATTTTCCAGATTGTTCTCGGATATATACAGTCCTTCCCTTCCCACAAAACTCATTTTATAGAAATATTTCTTTCCGGGGAATTTTGTTTCTCCGATGATTTCAAAATCCGCGTTCAGTACAATGACGGAGAACTCCTTTCCTTTGGGCGTTTCATAGGGGCTTTCGTTGGGAGCCAGTTTGTAAGGCATTTCGGCAAAACGGTAGTACACATTGCGGTATTTGTCATACATGATATGCCAATATCTAGGATTTTCATTGAGTTTTATAATAGCATTAATGCCTTCCATAGAATTACCCAGTTTGGGCTTCATGCTTTTCAGATATCTGCTTTTGGCGTTATACCATCGGATATGTTTCAAGTCATCTGTAACCATCAGGCTGTCATATCCGAAAAATCCACAGACCAAACGGCTCTCTTTGTAGTTGTAATCATAACTAAAACCGTATCCTCCTGCGATATTGTCATATTCCTCTTTAAAGATGGGTGGATAGAAAATAGGAATCCATTTAACTTCTCCTGTTCTCAGATCCTGTGAGGCGAACATATGGGTTCTAGGCCAGTCTTCCTTTTTCATATCGGGTTTTAAAATTTCTTGGCGTAGAAATATGCATGAGTCTTTGATAAAAGCAGGTGCATTGTAGTAACTGCCAAAAGACAAGGGTGTAAATCTGCCTTCAGGAGTTTGGAAATTATAGTTTCGTATTATTTCCCCTTGAGAGTTTATGGAACTGAGCCGACTGATATTATTCTGTGCAACTAATATATATTGAGAATCGGGGGAAGGTCTACTGCCGAATACAGCTGGTAGCCCGTTGGGACCTGTCTTGTGAAGAGGTATCCGTTTGGCTATCTGTTGATTCTCTATATCAAAAATGACAATGTCATATAATGATTTTTGTGTATTCTCAAAGTGAAGGTATTCTTTCCCGTTTTCTTCGAATTGGAACATGGATTTGCTTAAGTAATAGGTCTGTTCGTCTAAAGGGAAAGCCAGCTGTTTTTCTGCTACCAGTTCTACTTCGTTCTGTTTGCCAGCTTCGTTTTTTGGGGAGGACTGGCAAGATACGAGGGTAAATATAGAAAAGAGTGATATAAAAAGGAGTGTTCGATTCATAATATTTTCGGTTTTATGATATTTGTAATTTATGTGACCGGATTTCTAACCGGCCACATAAATTGTTGGTTGTTAATTGGTAGGAGCACCATGATTCCCACCTTCTCCTGAACCTTCACCGGGGGCACCTACCTCTACTCCGGTGCCGCATTTACCATCTTCACTGATACACACAGTGCCTGTAGCAGCCATTTTGCAATTTTCCCATTCAGCTTCGAAAGCACAGTACTTTGGACCCCCTCGTGGCATTTGCACGGCAGGTGCTCCAAACACTACTTCCTCATTAGAAGAGTGGAGGTTCAAGCTTATTGCAAATGTTGCAATAACAGCCATAATCATTGTGAATTTTGTTTTCATAGGTGTCATATTTATAATTGTCTGAATATAAGATGTTTAATGGGTGTTGACAACTATAAATGGACTTATTGTTCTTGCTATTATGGATATTTAACAGAAGGACTTGCTTCATTGATACTTACTTGCCATCAGTACCGCTTTCAACTTGATAAATTCTTTTCCATTACAAATGCCTTCTGCCTGCAACTTGAAAAGATGCTCTTCCGTTTTTTCTAGTCGGATAAATAGTTGCAGTAGTGGAGTTTCAAGCGGATTGATGGCAGACAGGAACTTGGAAGAAGCAATCTGTACATACTGCAAAGGTTGGCTGGCGATCTGTTCGGCACTTTCTTTTATTATCTGTAAGGTACAGACGCCCGGAACCACCGGCTGTCCGGGGAAATGACCTTGATAGAGCACATGGCCGGGATTCAGCTCTATCTCTATTTCCTGTTTCCCGTCTTCTCTTTCCTTTATATGAATGATTTTATAAAAGTTCTCCAGCAGCATTTCAAGGGTTGTTTATGTTCAGTTTGTCCAATTGGATTCTTAACCGTATCAGCGGATGCTTGATTTGTACTTTCTCCGCCTGTCCGTTTACAAAGCCGGACAAGGTGAATACCGTCTTTCCAAATCCTTTGCCACTGATTCTTTGCTCAAAAGTACTACTTTTCTTTTTAATACGTGCTTTTTCACTCTTTAGAAATAGATTTTTGAAATCAGTTTCCAGTATTTTCAGCATCTTTTTCTTCCTCATCGGTTCCATGCAACTGTTCACTATGAAGGTGTCGCGGTGCAGGGAGAAGTCAAAAAGGCTGAGGCCAAAGTAGGTAGAGCCCAGGATACGGATTTCGTTATCGGGCATTTGGCGGACAATGAGCATTCCGCTGAAATGGTGTTTCATGAAATCCAGTTGCAGGTTGTACTTTTGCGACTGTGCTTCTGCCTGCAGGATGGGAGGCAGTGCCGTAGCTTCCCCCGTCACCCGGTGTGAGCAGGAGAGCAGTATAAACAGCAACAGCAGCCAGCTAGCGTATCGTAAACTTTGCCTCATCGTTCAAAGAATTGAATTTCTTGTCCGAGAATTCGTATTCGGTATAGTTGGTTGCGGTTTCCGATAAACGTAGTTTGTGGACAGACATATCTTTTTTGTCTAAATAAATTTGAATCTGGTTGATATATGCCTGTATCGCTTTGCTGACGGGCTTGATTTGAATGAGATAGTAATGGGTGTCTTCAAAATATTCCAAAGCATAGCCGGGCGACATGTTGGACAGGTCGCCCACCATGCAGGCGGTAAGCATATCCTGCATTTGGTTCATCATCTTGTTGGAGTGAAGGTCCATGATGCTTTTCTTTCCGTCCGATACTATTTTCAGTTGGTTGTTGTTGATCACGATAAGGTAGTTCATGGGCTGTGCGTAGTCCATGCATATCTTATTGCTCTTTTTATAATAGAACGTTCCTTTCGAGGTTATTTTCTCATCGAATACATCCAGATATTTTATCTGAGTGAAATTACTTTCGATGGACTCTATATTTTTAGCCTCTTGCAGCAGACGGGCTTCAAAATCTTTCAAATCAGTAAGTTTCTTCATCTGTTGGGCTTGCATCGGCAGGACTGTACAGAACATCAAGAGCAAAAGTATTTTCATGTAGGTCATACTTTATAGAGGTTTATCCGTTTGTAATGGGAAGCAAAGATAGTATATTTTGAGAAACCATTCATACCTTTACCAGCTATTTACGATTTTTACCTGTTTCTACAATCGTTCACATGGGCAATTATAATGAATAAAAAAGTTATATTTCTGCGTTGCAATATTTTTCATCACGGCATATTATTGTTAATCAATAATTTATAGTGACGAATCCTCCTGTATCCCCCTCGAAACGGTTTATCCGTTTTCCCTGTCGGAGTCAGTTTGGCAGAAAGCGTCATTATGCAGGATGAAGGTCTGTTGGAATTCTTGCAAGGAGAACGGTAGGATATGATTTTCACTTAGGTGAAGATGGGTTTTCACCTGTGTGAAGAGCTGTTGTCACCAGTGTGAAACTACCGTTTCACACTGGTGAAGCAACAGTATATATCGGAAGTTTACACACTGACATCCTATTAAGTTGAACGAAAGTACAGCATATCCTGTCAGATTTAATCTGATATCTACGCTTCTTTTGCAAATAACGGGTGAATGTTCCACTCCATCGCTTACATACCGGTTTGGGGGTATTACAGACTTTTTTACACGGCAAGTTGTTGGTAATGAGTGGAATGAAGTGGCGGAAGAATTTTATGTTTTACGTAAGACGAAGTTATCTTTTTATCAGTTTGATCATGAGGTGTGAACTGGGTCTCGTTTTTGGAACTTGGTGATGTTGCTGTTGAAAATATAGAAGAAATTTATTTTGTCATGTCCTTTATCAGCCTGTCTAATGTTACTACCGTATACCCCTCTTTTTCTATAAAGTCCAGAACTTGTACCAGCAGCCTGTCACTATCGGGCATCCGGTCATGTAGCAGAAGGATGGAGCCCGGAACGAGCCGTTTCTTGATGCGTTTGATAATTTTTTCAGGAGTGGGTTGCTGAGTGTCCAGTGTGCGGATGTTCCAACCAATGGGGATGTATCCCAGCCTGCGCACTGCTTTAGCCAGGGTAGGATTAGTCACTCCGAAAGGCGGCCGGAACCATAGGACCGGTTGGCCGGTCACTTTTTCCAATTCTTGCTGGCAGGTAATTAAATCATGGCACATCCGTTTGAAGGTATAGAGAGGAAAATAGCCGGAATGGGAGAAGGAATGATTCCCGATACGATGTCCTTCTTTGATGATTTGCCGGAGCAGCTCTTCATTGCCTTTTATCTTGTTTCCGATGCAAAAAAAGCAGGCCGGTATGTGTTTTTCTCTTAACACTTTCAGCACTTTGGGAGTCTGTATCGGATCGGGCCCGTCATCAAAAGTGATGGCTATGATTTTCTCTTCGGTTTTCTTGCAACAGAAGACACACATGTAAATACAGGCACGGATGCTGTAAGAAGCGTAAAAGAAATAGGCCATGACGCTTACTATGATGACTACAGAAACTAGGATGTGCATTGCTTGATTAAGATGATTGAGTGATACTTTAATAAATGATCTTGTAGAGATTATTCTAATTGTTTGTCATTATCTGTCAGTATTCTGAACTTTTTTTCGGTATCAATCGTATTCAAGTGTGCTAATTGCTCTTTGGCCATCTGCCGAAGATGAGTAAACCTTTTAGACTTGTCCACCTTATGCTTGATTAACTCTGCATTGAAGGATTCCATATTCGATAATACGACTAATTCATTTATGCTTGCTACATCTCTGATATTGATATTCTTATCTGCGTATTGTGGATTTGCTTCACGCCATTGTCTTGCGGTACATCCCCATAATGCGAGATTTAACAAATCAGCTTCATCGGCATAAACAAGTTTTTGATTGAAATCTTCTACTTTAGGTATAATAAAGTCTTTGATTGCATCCGTATGTATGGAATAATTTACTTTACTAAGTATTCTTTTTACGTTCCATTCACTTAATAAAGGGTGTGATTCTGCTTCTTTAAGTCTTTGGTATTCTTTGATGAGATATAGTTTAAATTCAGGGCTGAGCCAAGTCCCGAATTCAAAAGCTATGTCTTTATGGGCAAAAGTTCCCCCATATCGCCCGGGCTTGGATATAATCCCTATTGCTTTAGTTTTTTTCTATCCATTGTTTGGGGGTTAGGGTGAAACTGTTTGTTCCACTCTCCATTTTAAAAGCATCGAATTCGATGCCTTTAAAATTTGGATTATTTAGTTTTTCCCATAACCCTAGAAAATCAATCGTACTACGTAGACGCATCCAGTTTTGTATAATGTAGTTAGTACGTTCTCTGTCTTTGAAATGTGCCATGTCTGTCAGGCAGATATAATCATTATTATCAGGTCTTACAGATATGGATATATCAATATTCGTAACAGTTATTTTCTTCATTATTTCTACTACTTTTATTTTATGAGGGATAAAGTTAAGCATTATTCCTGTTTTCAGTATCTTAAAAGCATCTTTTTAATAGGCCATGACGCTTACTATGATGGTTACGGAAACTAGGATGTGCATCGCTTGATTAAGATGATTGAGTGATTGATACCTTGATATTGGTTATAAATCAATGCGTAACGGGATGAAGCTTCTTCTTTCAAGGCTTTTGCCGCCATCCAGAGAGCATAGGATGAAGCAGTCTGATATTCTCCGCATTGTTCTTTAAAGCTGCTATGCAGGGCATGAGGGAACAGACTGTGTTCCAGCTCTGTATAAACGGCATCTGTTGCTTCCTGCCCGTTCTTGCCACTGATAAACCAGTCAATGTCTTCGGGTGCAAGCCTGTGAGATTTTAGAAAATGATGCATCCTGTTACTGATTTCCGGAGCACTCATCCGGGTGATAAAAGTATCTACCCCTTTCAGTTCGGCAAAAGTCTGTTCCTCTTTTTGTGCGCTTAACAGGAAAAATTGTGCTCCCTCACCGGCTGTCGTTCCTTTCAACAGTCCTAAACGCTGCTGAATGATATGGCTGGTAGGGGTTATTTCATCCATAGCACCTGCCAGTACATGCTGTTTGCCTTCGGCAATGCTCATGATGCCATCTATCAGAGCACTTTCAAAACTTAAACCACGGTGTACATACGTAACATTATAAGCATGTATTTTGAGTAGCAAAGCTAGCTGTGCACCCACCGTATTAAAGGTGGACTGAATGAAAGCGGTGGGATTGAGCATCTGTTCCCGGTTGTCCATCAAGGCGTTCATAAACTTTTCCGTATCGGCCAGACAACCCAGTCCCGTAGCAGTGATAATGGCATCTACCTTTTCCGGCGGGATATCTTTCAGACATTCCAGTCCGCAGGCTACTCCCATCTTGATCATGCGGCTCATGCGCCTCCGCAGATTGGCGTTGGTGATCATTTCTTTATAATCAGGTTCCTGTGCGGAGAAATAAGGCTTTTCATTGCTGCTTTCCGCATGGATAGAGGCGATACGGTTGATATATACTGGGCACATACGCTATTGGGTTAGAGTGGAAAATACGAGAGATGAGTTGTTGCCGCCAAATCCGAAGGAGTTGGATAATACATGTCGTATGGGAAGTCCCGACCGGAAAATCGTTTCAGGGATGAGGCCGCTTTCTTCATCGGACAGATGGAAGTTCAGACTAGGGTAAATCAGTCCGTGACGGATGGAGAGTACGGAATATACGGCTTCTATTCCTTCCGAGGCTCCCAGGGTGTGCCCGATGAATGCTTTGACCGAACTGAAGGGAGGGATGCGGGTTCCGAAGATACGCCGGATGGCTTTCCCTTCGGAAGCGTCGTTGCTGGGAGTGCCTGTGCCATGTACATTGATATAGTCTATGGCTCCGGCTGTCAGCCCGGCAGAGGCTATGGCCTGACTCATGGAAAGGAAAGGCCCGTCTCCGTCGGGGGAACTTCCTGTCTGGTGGTAGGCTTCATTGGCATTGGCGTAACCGCTGAGTTCACAATAAGGAGCTTTAATCAGGGATTTTTCAGATTGAAGAACAAGGTATCCGGCTCCTTCTCCCAGGTTTAATCCGGCACGTGTGCGGTCGAAAGGACGACAGTGCTCTTTGTCCAGTATCATCAGTGAATTGAAACCGTTGAGCGTGAAACGGCATAAGGCATCCGTTCCGCCTACGAGGACGGTGTCCAGATAACCGTGTCGAATCAGGCGTGCTCCTAACATAATAGCATTTGCGGCGGAAGAACAGGCGGTGCTGAGGGTGGTCACCGTCCCTTTGACTCCTAAATAAGCGGCTATCATTTCGGTACTGGCCCCACAGTCATGGGAGATAATGTCACGCAATCTCCCTTTTCGGTTATCTTCCCGGAAAGAGGCATAAAACCGCTCGCTTGCATCCATTCCTCCGATGGAGGTGGAAGAAATGAGCCCGATACGAGGAGAAGTGAAATCGAGTTCCGCATCACGGGCTGCTTCTTGGGCAGCCAACAAGCCTAGCAAGGCTGTACGTGAATACGTTTTGCCGGATGGAAGGGAGAGGAGTTTCTTTAATTCTTCATTGCTCTGTTTTACTTCGGACACGGGTACGTCAAGTGCGGTGGGGAAAAGGGTGATTTTCCCCATGCCGTGTTTGCCTGCTTTCAAGGAATCCAGATTTTCTTCCACTCCTTTCCCTATGCCCGAAATCACTCCCAGACCGGTGACATAGATCTTCCTCATTTCTGATGGGCGGTGATGTAGTCTGCCAGGGTACGTACCGAATAGAATATTTCTTTGCCTTTGGCAGGGTTCTCTATCTTGATTCCATAATTCCTTTCCAGAATCAGGATAATCTCTAACGCGTCAATCGAGTCAAGCCCCAGTCCGTCATCTCCGAATAAAGGTGCTTCACTGTCAATGTCCTCCGGAGTGATTTCTTCCAGGTTCAATGCTTCTATTAATTCAACTTTCAGTTTATCAATCAATTCTTCCATATTCTTTATTGTTTTTCGATCAGTTTAAATACTGCTTTATAGGTGTTCTTCCATAATTCACACCACCCGATGATGCAATAGTTCAGTTTCCCTTTTTGCATGACTATACGTGCGTATCTTTCCAGTTTTTCCGGCTGATAGGCTTCAGTGATGAAAAAGGTGTTTTCCCCTTGTATCTTGTGGCGGATGCAAATCTCGCCGGACACTACATTGGGTAGTGTGTAAACAAATACAGCCGGACTGGCTGCCTGGTCTCCTTCCCGGTCTATCAGTTGCTGGTGTCTGATGTCCGTATGCAGAGAGGAAGCGGCATTGGCAAGTAACATCCCCATTTCCAGTGGAGCGAATGTCTTACCTTCCAGCAAGTATTCGGCGGCCACATATCCCAATTTGCAAAGGTCATCCATTTTATAGAATTTCAGGTTGTTTCCGCCTGTTTTTTTATAGGTATCACGTATAAATGTGCCGAAATCCGGTTCTTCGGAATGAAAAATAAGTTCGTTGTTTATGAAGACAGAACTGTTTTCAATACGAACCTCCCGTGTACATCGGATTTCGGGCAAGGTGTTGTCCTCATCCTTGAACGGAGTATATTCCGGTAAAGATAAGACAATGGCTGCGTTGCATCCGCCGAATCCCGAAGCGGTTTTTACGCAATGTTTCATCGGGATGCTCCGGTGGGTGGCATAGACCGGTATCGGCATAGGAACTCCCGGTGTTTCGTAACCCGGAGTGCCGAACAGGATGCCTTGTTTCAGTTCGTGCATACAGACAATGCTTTCAATGATTCCCGATGCTCCCAAGGTATGGCCGAAATAGGGCTTCAAACTATGGACGGGCACTTGTTCCAGATGAGCCAGTGTGAGGGCTTTGGATTCCATTTCGTCATTGTATACGGTAGCTGTGCCGTGTGCATTGACAAAGCTGATATCCTGAGGGGCTGTCCCTGCTTCCTGCATGGCTTGGCGGATGGCGAAATAGAGTCCGTCTCCCGTGCGGGAAGGACCGGAGATGTGGTTGGCATCGTTACTGACGGCTCCTCCCGAAAGGATAACATGTTCTTCTGTTCCTTCTGAACTGAGCAATACGGCTCCGCAGGCCTCTCCCAAGTTCAATCCGTCACGGCTGCTGTCATACGGACGGCATGGGCGGGAGCTGAGAGACCGGAAAGACCCGAAACCGCTGGTGATGAAATGAGAGAGAAGGTCACCTCCCGCTACGATTACCCGGCGGTAGATACCGTTCTCTATCATGCGTTTTCCTGCTATGAGGGCTGACACTCCTGAAATGCAGGCATTGGAAATGACATGCACCCGTTCCTCGGCATGGAAATAACCGGCAATGTTTTCTGCCATTTTCCAAAGAAAGACCGCTTCATCGGGATGTTCCGTATGACGGGCCAGTAAATCGATGTTCCCTTTGGTGGTGGAGAGGATGAGTCCGCAGGTTTTGTCTTCCAAAGTTTGTCCGGACTGACGGATGAGTTCGTTGATAGTCAGTATGAACAGTTGTTCCATCCGGGGATAGCCACTTACTCCTATGGCTTCCGCCTGTTGTTGCAATCTCTCTTGCGAGAGAGTGGCTGCCAATAGGGGAGTGTCCGCAATCCGTTTGTCCGTCTGCAGGGTGATACCGCTGTGATAGCTCCGGATGGCTTCCAGATTTTCCTGTGTGCCGAAACCCAGCGCGCTGATCAGGGTATCATGGGTGATATAGGTAGTCAGATGATGTTCCATTTCTTTTTCCACTCTATGTAAAAGGCAGGATTAACCAGTTCCAGTTCTCTATTTGTATTCAGAAATACCTGTGTAGTGGTTCCTGTTGCCACAATGTTTTGGTCCGATGCCCGGTAGATGGTGTATTCAAAAAGGATTTTGGCAGCATCACTATGAATATACCGTGTCTCGACAATCGCTTCCTCGCCAAAAGACAGCGGTTGTTTGAATTGGCAGGTCAGGTCTACGATAGGAACTACATATCCTTCCCGGTAGATGCTCATATAGTCCAGACCGTACCGCTTTCCGAAAGCTTCGCGTCCGTCTTCGAAATAACGCACATATTCTCCATGCCATACTATCTGCATGGAATCTATCTCACTGAAGCGGACTTTGATGGTGGTCCGGTCCGTCAGTGCCGCTTGATGTGGACTTGTTTTTCGTTTCATTCTTTCTTCAGATATATTTTCATCCGGCATTCGGCCAGCAATTCATCGTTTTCTTTTACCTCGGCGGTAATCAGGGTGATATCAAATACTTCCTGAACGATGGTTATACCGGTATATAGTTCCGCTCCGGCAGAAGGAAGACGGAATAGTTTCATCTTTTCTACCGAACCGATAAAACCTAATGGTACAGGTTCTTTCCGCAGCATATAGATATAACCTACACGTGCCGCCGCCGACTGGGCGATGTGCTCTATGATTCCCGTTTCCTGTAATACACCGTCCCGGCAGAACAGGTTGTCGGTAGTGACGGTCAGCCCTGACCAGGATGTATTTTCTTCTATCCCATAGAAGCGGTCTATCATTACCATGGGCGGGCGTTGGGGAATCAGCCGGAACAGTTCTTCTCCCTGACAGATGATTTCTTTGCTGCTCATTTCAGTCTGCATTGCAGGATACTGTGTCCCAGTCCTATGTTATCTTGAATTTCTTCCACTTCCAATCCGGCATTTTCAATGCAGCGGATCAGGTCATCCGAATGGAACATCTTACTGTTGCCGTTGGCCATTGCTGTAAAGTAGAGGCTGATTTGTGTCAGGCAATAAGATGCTGTTTCATACCGTTGGCGATCCCATAATGTTTCCATAATATAGACTTTGCTGTCTTTGCCGATGGATTGTGCCACACGGGTCAGGATGCTGATGACTTCTTCTTCCGAGAAGCAGTCCAGAAACTGGCTCATCCATACAGCGTCAAAACCCGTGGGAAAGGGCACGTCCCGATCCAGCAGATTGGCGCCGTGACCGTGTATGCGTTCACTACCGGACAAACCGGCCGTTTGCTTTCTCATCATTTCCAGTTGTTGAGGCAGGTCCACGATGGTTACTTCCACTTCCTTATTATATTGTACGCATTGTGTGGCCCATTTGCCGGTATTCCCGCCAATATCGAGCAAGCGTTTCGGGTGATGGCTGAACACGATTTCCAATGCTTTGCCGAATGACTGGTCCGAATAGAAATGATCAAAGCCGAACCAGCTTTTCTGTACCTGTTCCGGCAATTGGGACAGACCTTCGTAAATGGTAGGCCATTCTCCGAATACTTTCAATCCTTCCGGACGCCCGTTTAAAAGAGCTTCTTCCAGATGGAACAATCCTTGATAGTTCACATCGTGATTGAATTCCATATTGACACGAGCCATTTTATCGTTCAGCAGAAACCAGCCTGCCTTGGCCAGTACATAACGGTCTTCTTCCAACAGGATGGTTCCGATGGTCAGCGATGCTTCCAGTAATACTTGTGCCGCATAGCGTGTCAGTCCGGTCCGCCCGCTGATTTCTTGCAGCGTATATCCTTCCCGTTTGCCGGACAATAATTGGAAAATTCCGAATTTCAACATCAGGCGCGATACTTGGAATACCACAGGACCGAAAGCTATCTCTTGTGCCAGTCTTTGCGCTTCGGCAGCCGTACATTGTTCTTTTGTATATCTTTTATGCATCATACCAGATTTATTTTTATGTCCAGAACGGGTAGTAATTGAACCATTGTTCCGGATACTGCCGGACAATCTTTTCCAGCGTTTGTGTATATTGCTCCAATAATGCCTGTTCGGCCCGTTTCTCTTTCGTCCGTACTACTGTCTCGGCTATAAAGAAATGGAAACGATACGTTCTTTGGGCTTCACGCATGGCAAAATAGAATACGACGGGTACTTTTAACTTCGAAGCCAGCAGGAAAGGGCCCATCGGAAATTTGGCTTCTTTTCCCATGAAAGAAGTCGTGAGTAATTTCTCTTTATTCAGATAGCGGTCTCCCTGAAAGCAGACATACTCCCGGCGGTCCAGCGCTTCCGTGATGCGGAATACATGTGTCAGGCTGTCTTCATTCACCGGAATTATTTTGTAGTCTCGCGTAGAGGCGTTCTTTTCCAAAATCTCCTTTATCCGCTTGTGTTCGGCATCAAACATGACGATATTGATCTTTTTGCCATATTCATCGAAGAAAGGAGCGCCTATTTCCCAGTTGCCCACATGGGCGCCAATCATAATTACTCCGGTGTTTCCGTTTAGTACGTCTAAAAATGCCTGATAGTTCTCAAACTTGAAATGATACTTGCCGGTCATTCCGTTGCCGATGGCCACTTTGTCAATCAATATTTGTCCCAGCCGGTAATAGTTTTTCAGGAGCAGTGCGACGGATTTCAGCCGTCCGTATTTCAGCCTGTTCCGTGCGTAACTCCAAGTATTGCCCGTTGCTTTCGGTGCGAAAGGTATGAAGTAGAGGACGACCAATGCCAGGAAGCCGTAGGCCGCAGTTATCCCCAGACAGCGGATCATGTAGATAAAGAACATGTATCCGAATGTGCCTCCTCTTGTCTTACCTTTCCATGTTTCGGACATCAGTCTTCTTTTTGCATATGTGAAATTACCAGATTATAGAAATCCTGGAAGGTTTTGATACCGGCAAAATCTTTGGCTGTAACGGTGAAACCGAAATTCTTGTCAATCAGTACTACCATATCCACCAGGTCAAGGCTATCCAATTCCAAGGTTTGCATCAAGGGTGCGTCCGGTTGGATCTGTTCTACATCAATCTCAAATTCTTCGGCCAGGGTGGTTCTGATCTTTTCGATGATTTCTTCGTTGGTCATAAATTTATATATTGGTTTGAATTAATTGTTTTCTTTAAATTTACGGATAATCAGTGAGGAATTGGTTCCTCCGAATCCGAATGAGTTGGACAAGAAGGTGTCAAATTCCGTTTCTATCCTCCGGGAGGGGATGTTCAGCAGAGCAGAGGCTTCATCGGGTTCTTCAAAATTGAGATTAGGAGCGATAAATCCGTTATTCATCATCAAGATGGAATAAATGACTTCACTGGCGCCTGCCATCCACATCTCATGTCCGGTTTGTGACTTGGTGGATGTGACATAGGGCCGATGGTTTCCGAACACTTCCGCTATGGCTTTTGCCTCATTCAAATCTCCCACGGGGGTGGAAGTGGCGTGTGCATTGATATATTGGATTTCTTCCAAGGGAATGCCCGCATCGTTGATTGCCATCTGTAAAGAGCGTCTGGGACCGTCCACATTCGGTACGGAAATATGATCTCCGTTGGATGAAAAACCGTATCCTATGACTTCTGCCAGAATAGTAGCTCCGCGCCTTACGGCTGATTCATAACTTTCGAGTACCAGGCTGGCGCCTCCTCCGCTGGGTACCAAACCGTCCCGTCCCTTGTCAAAGGGGCGCGATGCCTTTTCCGGTTCGTCCTCACGGGTGGAGAACGCGCCCAATCCGTCGAAACTACCCACGGAGTAAGGATTTACCTCTTGTGCTCCTCCGCACAGAATGCAGTCCTGAAGTCCCGATTTGATAAGCATATACGCCATGCCGATGGCGTGTGAACCGCTGGCACAAGCTCCCGATATGGTAAAATTAATTCCCTTCAAATGGAAAATAACCGAAAGGTTCATGGTAATCGTAGAGTTCATGGACTGGAAGATAGAACCGGAGCCCACCATAGCCGTATTCTTCTTGGCACGAATGACATCAATGGCCTCGATTACCGGAGCGGCGCTACTGTCATTTCCATACAATATGCCTACTTCATGATTTAATAAAAACTCCTCGTCTATTTGTGCCTGACGGAATGCCTCCAAGGTAGCCATATAGGCATATTCTCCCTGTTCGGCGAGGCTATGCCTCTTTTTGCGGTCCAATAACTTCTTTAAATCAGGACGTTCGACAAGTCCTGTCAATGCGGAAAAATACCCCATCTCTTTACGTGCCGGATCGATGCCGATGCCTGAACGCCCTTGGAACAAAGAGTCTTTCACCTCATCTTGGTTCTTGCCTATGCACGAATAAATACCCATGCCTGTAATCACTACTCTTCTCATCTTCTGCTTATGTATAGATTCCTCCATTGATGGAAATTACTTCTCCGGTGATATAGGAGGCTTGTTCCGATGCCAGGAAGCCTACCAGTGCGGCTACTTCTCCGGGTTCGCCGAACCGTCCTGCCGGTATCTGTTTTTTCCATTCATTTTCATCAATGCCGTTGGTCATATCCGTGCGGATAAATCCCGGTGCTACGGCGTTCACCGTCACGTGTTTTCTGGCCACTTCCTGTGCCAGTGCTTTGGTGGCGGCTATCATTCCGCCTTTGGCTGCCGAATAGTTGGTTTGTCCCGGCATTCCTTTGATACCCGACAGGGAAACGATGTTGATGATACGTCCGAATCGCTTTACCAGCATATTTTTCAGCAAGGGTTGGGTGACGTTGAAGAAACCGTTCAGGCTGATATCCAACACCCGGCTCCATTCATCCTGTTCCATCCACAGCATCAGGTTGTCACGGCGTATACCGGCATTGTTCACCAGTACCTCAATGTAGGTATCGGGATGCTTCTCCATCCAGCCGTTCAGTGCGGCGTGTGTGGCTACTGCGTCTGTCACGTCAAATTTCATCAGTTCGCCGTCCGAGCCTTGTTCCCGTATCTGTTGCAGGGTGGCTTCGGCTTCCGTATCGTTGTTTTGGTAGTTTATCAGTATATGATATCCCATTTCGGCCAGTTTCAGACATACAGCCCGTCCGATGCCCCGGCTTCCTCCTGTTACTAGTGCGTATTTCATTTTTCTTGCAACCTCCCTTTTTTAAGATATACCATCATTCTTTCTATCTCTTTATATTTAGGCGTATCTTCCCGGAACACAGGAAAAAATGCTCGTATCTCTTTATATACTTGTTGTGACCGGGGGCTTAGCCGACCGGCTATTTCCAAACAGTCTACAGCTTGTACAATACCCATCATCAGGATAGCCATCACCTGATAAGCATTTTCTATGACTGTTTTTGCCAGCAGTGCGGAATTGGTTCCCATGCTTACAATATCCTGATTGTCATTGTTGTTGGGGATGCTATGCACATACATCGGATTGGACAAAGTCTGGCACTCCGCTGTGGTAGAAGTCGCGGTAAATTGTGACGCCTGCAAACCATAGTTCAATCCCAGCACTCCCATATTGACAAAGGGGGGCAGAATGCCGTTGATGCGGTCGTGAAACAAGTAATTGATCTGCCGTTCGGCAAGCATGGCCAGTTTGGTGACCGCTATTTTCAGTTTATCCATTTCAAAAGAAACGTAATCTCCGTGAAAGTTACCGCCATGATACACGTTTTGCGTGTCGGGGTCCACTATCGGGTTGTCACAGGCTGAATTTATTTCGTTTATCAATACTTTTTCGGCATTGAGCAATTCATCATAAACCGGTCCTAGAATCTGCGGAATGCAACGCAACGAATAATAGGGTTGAACCTTATGGGTGAAGATTTTCTCTTCGTGTTTTCCGTTGTAAAGTTCATTCTCTCTTTTGCGTACACATTGGCTGCCTTCCACCCATTGGCGCATCATGCGGGCTATCTCTTGCTGTCCTTCATGCCGTTTGGCTTCGTTCAGCGGTTCAGACATGAAATCATCGTACGAGGCGGCAATTTCATTCATCATGACCGATGCGCCTACTGCCCAATGCATCAGTTGGCGGGCATAAATCAGGTTGACAATGCCTATACCTGTCATTACCGAAGTGCCGTTGGTCACTGAAAGCCCTTCGCGGATATGCATTTTGAAGGGTTGCAATCCGTTTTCCGCCAAAACGGATGCCGTATCTCTTTTCTTGCCTTGGTAAAAGACCTCTCCTTCTCCAATCAGGGTGAGGGCGATATGGGCAAGCTGTACCAAATCGCCACTGGCCCCTACACTGCCGTGTTCGGGTACGTATGGAGTAATCCCCCGGTTGATAAACTCGGTAATGAGCAATGCCAGTTCTTTATGTACGCCGGATTTTCCTTGCAGAAAAGTATAGAGACGCGCTATCATGGCAGCTTTGACATAGAGTTCCGGAAGGGGTTGCCCTGCTCCGGTGGCATGGCTGCGGATGATATTATACTGTAATTGTGACAAGGATTCATCTTCAATACGGTATTGGGCCATCGGTCCAAAGCCGGTATTGATGCCATAGATGATCTTGTCGTTGGAGAATGTTTTCAGAAAATGGAAACTCTCTTCCAATTTTTGCATACATTGGTCGGAGAGTGTCAGTGGCTCTTCTTCAAACAAAATCTTATACAGGGACGCTAAAGTTATCTTATTCTCAGCTAGCATTGGATTGGTGTGATAAGCAGTTTTGTATAATTTCCGCAAAAATAGTTATTTAAAAATAAGTATTACCATCCGAAGGGAGATTTTTCAGTTTTGATGGTTATCTGAAAGGTTCACCACAGATTATACAAATAAACGCAGATGCTTCTTAAATCATTGATTGTCAGGTGGGTAATCTGTGTGAATCTGTATAGTCTGTGGTGAAAAATATAGTGTCGCTCTATGTATTCTATTTATTCAGTTTCCATGTGAAACCGTCTTTGGTATCTTTCACTTCAAAGCCAAGAGCGGCCAGCTCATCACGGATTTTATCGCTTGTAGCCCAGTCTTTATTGGCTTTGGCTTTCATACGTTGTTCCAGCAGCATATCTACTACTTTGCCGTATGCCTCTTCATGTGCCTCGTTATTGGCGGCTTCTTCTTTCAGACCCAGGATTTCGTACATAAAGAGATGGAACATACTTTTCAGTTCTTCCAGATCTTCTGCGGAAATAGTGGCTTTCTTGTCCAGAACCGTATTAATCATACGGGCGCCGTCAAACAGATGGGCAATGACAATCGGTGAGTTCAAGTCATCATTCATGGCTGTATAACACTTTTCACGCAAGTCTTTTACCCCCTCTATGCCGGTGGTTTGTGTTGCCGGAGTGATGCGTTCAAGACCTTTCACAGCTTCTGTCAGCCGTTCCAATCCTTTTTCGGCTGCTTGTAATGCTTCGTTACTGAAGTCCACTGTACTGCGGTAATGTGCCTGAAGGATGAAGAAACGGATGGTCATGGGGCTGTAGGCTTGGGTCAGTAACTTGTGGGTACCGTGGAAGAACTCATCCAAGTTAATGAAGTTGCCGTATGATTTTCCCATCTTCTGTCCATTAATGGTAATCATGTTGTTGTGCATCCAATAGTGAACCATGTCATCTCCTTGTGAAGCCACGCTTTGTGCGATTTCACATTCGTGGTGTGGGAAAATTAAGTCCATTCCCCCTCCATGAATATCGAAATGCTCGCCCAGGTATTTCTTACCCATTGCGGTACATTCACAATGCCAACCGGGGAATCCGTTACTCCACGGGCTGGGCCAGCGCATGATATGTTCGGGTTGTGCACATTTCCACAGGGCGAAATCGGCAGGATTGCGCTTCTCGCTTTGACCGTCCAGCTCGCGGGTGGTGTTCAGCACATCGTCCAGGTTGCGGCCGGACAGTTTGCCGTAATGATGGTCTTTGTTGTATTTTGCTACATCGAAATAAACGGAACCTTCACTTTCATAAGCATAGCCGTTTTTCAGAATTTCTTCTACCAGTTCTATCTGTTCAATGATATGGCCTGATGCATGTGGCTCGATACTGGGTGGAAGTACATTCAAGGCTTCCATTGCCTTGTGGTAGCGATTGAGGTAATATTGCACTACTTCCATGGGTTCCAGTTGCTCCAGACGGGCCTTTTTGGCGATTTTATCTTCGCCTTCGTCTGCATCGTGTTCCAGATGACCGACATCGGTAATGTTACGGACATAACGTACCTTGTATCCCAGATGGGTAAGATAACGGAACAGGATATCGAACGTGATGGCGGGGCGTGCGTGTCCTAAATGGGCATCGCCATATACGGTAGGACCGCATACATACATACCTACATGAGGGGCATGCAAGGGAACGAAAAGTTCCTTTTGACGGCTTAATGTATTGTAAATGGTTAGTTTATTTTCCATAATTCATTCTATTAGAATTGCAAAGTTATAAATTAAAGTGTGTATTTGGCTAATAATTAACAAAAAATCTGATGCTGATGTCCTCTGCTTGTCTACAAATGGTGTTTGTTGGTTTAAAGGATAGAGATTTATGGTAATAAATAAAAGTAGGTTGTCTTTGAATGTAAAAGAACAGAATGATGATTTTTTGTATGGAGATTAGGGAACCTAACTCTTTTTCCTTTTCATGAAATAGGTTTCTCTTGTTTCTGTTTATGATCTTTAATCTCTGCTATTGATTTGTAAAACAGGACCACTGCCTCATAAACCTTGGTGTTGTTTTACGGGGCAGTGGTGGTGTTTCTATATGAAGTTTGCGTGCGGAGCGGGAATGTTTATTTGGACTTCTTTCCCCAATACGTCTTGTTGTTGGCATAGCCGGCATAGACGATGGTATGGGTGCGCGGACTGGCTTCCCAGTCGGTTTCGCGTTGCAGATAAAGTTCCACTCCGTTGACAGTCAGAATCTGTTGGGCGGCATCATAGCTCCACGTACTGCCTTTCCAGATACCTTCGGTGATAGTGTGGTCGGCGGCGAGAGTCATTGTTGCTGAAGTTCTCTGCTCTCCATATTTGTATGTAAGGTCGATGTGTTCCCAATTGCCGGGCAATTCTTCTTCGGTGATGGCTACCTTGGGAACGGCTCCGTAGCGTTCAGGCATTACGAGAGGCCAACCGTCTTTCGTCCAGCGGATGCTGCGTACGTGCCCCATCATGATGGCGTTGCTGGCGTTGATGCCCGGAACATCCTTAGGCAGACGGCCTTGTGAGGCGTAGAACCAGTTGTCTTTGCCATCGTCGAAGATAGCGCAGTGGGCGATGCCTACCCAGCCGTAGCCTTTGCTGAACTTATAGGGATGAGTCACTATGGGCAGTGCATCGGCACCGGCGGTCACGTCTTTGCCGTCAATGCCCACGTAGGGACCGGTGATGCTTTTCGAGCGGACCACACGGGTGTTATAGGGCACGTCGAGAGCGTCGTAGGCAAGGAAGAGGTAGTAGTAGCCATCGCGGTAAATGACTTCGGGACCTTCACTGGCTTGCCAGCGGTTACCTGTCTGGCGGGTGGCGATCAACTGACCATACTCGGCAGGTGCTTGGCCTGTAGCCCAAGGTTGGCCCAAAGTTTCGGCAGGCTTGCCTGTTTCGCTATTGAGCTTGAGAGCGGCTATGCCGCTATGCCATGAACCGTAGACCAACCAGTGCTCGCCTTCGGGCGTGATGACATAAGAGGGGTCGATGGCATTCCATTTATAATAGCAATTGGCCCAATCATCCGGCTTCACGTTGAAGTTAAGTCCTTTGTCGGAAGCATTGGTGATGACGTAGCCTTTGTCTACCCATCCGTCGTTGTTGGAGGGATCGTTGTTTTCCATCAGGCCGATAAAGGCGCGCTCCGACCAGGTGTTGGCACCGTTGAGTGTGCCGGGGCAGACAATGGAATAGTACATGCGATAGAGGCCGTTCTTTACCTTGCGTACTACGGGAGCCCAATAGCCGAAGTCATTAACATTAGGATTGATTTCGGCAAGTCCCATTTCTTTTCGTATTTCATTGAGCTTGGGCACTACCCATTCGGGCAGGTTCTTCATTGTACCGCCGAGGTATTCCCAGTTGACAAGGTCCTTGGAGCGACGACCGTGGAAGTGGCCGCCTGCGGTGTGGACGTTGCCGTATGAAGCATCCGTCTGATACATGTAATAATAACCATCTTCGGCCAATACAACCGAGGGGTCGTGTACGTTGGCAAGATTCCATTGAGAGCGTTTGCTCCAGTCACTTATCGAGGTATAGTCATCGGAGTAGGTGGGGGCCACGTAATTCTTGAGTTCATCGTCTAAGCTTAAGCTTTCTGTGGTGGCCGTGACCACCTCTGAATAGACATAACGGCTGTCACAGTAGACGTATGCACGGATATAGTAGGAGGTACCGGAGGTCAAGGTTGAGAGGGAGGCACTGAAATTCTCATCGGCATCCACCACGTGGTCTTTGATAGTCGGTACGGAAGCTGCTGCACTGTAACAGAAGCCTTTCTTGACTATTTGGTTCAGATCACCTGTAACCGATGCGGTGACGGTCAACGAGGTGGGTGTGGTTGTAGTTACTTTCGGAGTACTTACAGTTGCATAATAGCGGTCTATATCTTCGCTGTTGTCAGAACAAGCGGCTAAAACAAGGAATATTGGCAAGAACATCCACAATGGTAATAGTTTTTTCATCTGTTGATAGTTTAAAGACCATGCCGCTTCTTCCTGAGGAAAACGGCATGGCTTGTGTGATTACTGATTCGGATTAGAAGACGAGATGGCCGCCTTCAATCGTTAAAGCGAAGTTCAAGTCGTTCATATCCAATTTGTTGATCCCTAAATAGTATTGGGCATAGGAAGTACCTGAAGTGCCTTTCATTACTGCTTGAATGTCGGCTGTACCATTGCCGCAATTGGTCACGTAGACGGTGACTTTGGCTCCGTTCATATCGGCAAGCCAAGCAGCCCAGTCGCCTTGTGTACCGTTGTGAACGAGGCTGGCATTTCCATCGTATCCTGCACCCCATCCATAGTTGTCGGCGCGTACCACTGCATATTCGGCAAGATCGGCTTTGCGGAGAACGATAGCGAAGTTGCTCCAGTTATTAGCTTGGCTGGTGTAATTGGTGAAGCTGATGGATCTGGTTTCACCTGCCGGCACGTTGAAATTGTCAGAAAAGACAGTCCACCAACCCGTTGAATTGTCTTCGGCTCCTATGATACCGGCTGAGTTGCTCACAGCGGCAACCACAGATTCGGCAACTTTGACTTCTACGGTAGCGGTAACTTCGTCGGCAGTAATGGTTACGGTCTGCGTACCGGCTTTGGCAGGAATGGCAGAGAAATGGAGTTTGGCGTTGTCTACTACTCTTGTGCTTCCGTCGGCATAAGTAGCCGTTACTTCCAATCCTTCGGGAAGGAATGCCAGCGTACGGTCGGTCATCGTTTCCGTTGCTGCCGAAGTATAATAGTAATACTGCGTGTGCGCAGGTTGAGCCGTCACTTGGATGGATACAATTTTTTCCACTACTTCAAACGTAGCATTGGCCACCACCGGCTGGTTGCAATTCTCGCCCTTGAAGGTCTTGTTGTAGATGACTACCAGTGTCTTCGTGCCCAGTTCGTTCATATTGGGGATGGCAGTGAACTGGAGTTCTTCTGCGGTTACGGTCTTAGTCACCCCTTCTTCGAAGCTGACGATGGCAGTAATCCCGGCTACGGCTTCTTCGAGTGAGGTGCCGGCATTGACCTGATCGGGTACATTTTGCAGTACCATCGAGAGCGGATTCTTGTCTTCGGCAGAGGTAAGGCCGCCGATAGGAACGATGTTCGATTGCAAGAAGTTGATGTAAGAGCCTTCGGGTACCAGGAAGCAGCGGATGTTGGTATTGCTCGCGTCTGCATTCAGATTGGGTAACTTGTACGGCTGTTTGTAGGTTTTGGTTGCCGAGGCGTTCTGGATTTTGATAGAGAAGGCATTTTCATTGGTGCGGTCTACGGTGAGTGTTACTTTGCCGCCCAATTTCTGTACAGTTTCGTCCAGATTGTCAACGGGTGACAGCATCAGTGTGCTGGAGGTGTATTTGAAGAAGAGATGGGAACCCCATTGGGAGTTATAGGCCAAAGTATCGTTTGTGGTATCAAAACGATAAGCGCCATATTCCGTGTATCCTTCACCTCCGCGGTCTGCGTCATTGGTAATGACTAGGGCGAAGTTTTTATAATAGGTATTGTCGGCAGGGTTGATGTTGAGGTTGAACACTCCATGCCACTTCTGACCATCGGGCACGACGTAATACTTGGAGAAAGCTGTCCAGAAACCGGAGGTGTAGTCCGTATTACCGAAGGAGTAGACATCTTCCTGCATGCCCTCCAGCACTTCTTCTTCCGGATCTTTCTTTGAATTTGCTATGGAGTCCACTTTCTCGGAAATCCAGTCAGGGGCGTTAACATCATACAGCTCGCCACCCTCGCAGCTTGGCAATGCCATCAACCCGAAGGCGATGGAACAGCAAGCGTATACTAATTTATTGAGTATTCTCATTGTCTTACATTTTAATAGGTTTGTTTATTTGCTTAAGTCAACCACCGGATGAACAGTCCATCCGTTCTCACTGAAATAAGTAGAGTTGTCCGTGCTAAAGTTGGCAGAGTTACCACTTAGGTTAGGGTTCTTGTTCAACAACTGTTGTACGATGGGCAGAAATTCGTGCCCGGGTAAGTAGGTGTCAAAAGAACTTTTTAGTTCGGAGTCGGTTGCGATATCGTTGTAGTCTACAGGATCTTTGGTTCCGGTTACAGAACGGCGTACGACACTGTGCTCCTTAAGTTGTTGCAAACGATCATTCTTATAGAAGAATCCCCAGCGGATAAGATCGAATCCGCGTCCGAACTCACAACCAAATTCTTTCGGACGCTCCACATTGGCAATCTGCTCGAAGAGTTTGTCGGCTGTAGGGAAGTCAGCCAGTTCCAGATCGGGCAAGTCAGCGCGGTTGCGTACTTCGTTAATCCAGTCGATGGCCTGTTGTGTGGGGCCGTTGACTTCGTTTTCACATTCGGCAGCACGGAGCAGCACGTCGGAGTAGCGCATCAGACGCAAGTTGATTCCATCGTGTAAACCTGTAATAACGGTGCTATAGAGTCCGGTACGGAGGTTTGTGAACTTGGCGATGGGTAGACCACCGTATGTGTTGTTGGTTACGATGTTGTCGGTGGCTGTAAGTTTGCTCGTATAAGCTACATTGCCATATTCAAAGTCTTCCCAATCGGATTCGTAAGTACCGATGGTCCAGTACAGACGCGGGTCGAGTTTGCCGTCAGTAGTACGTTCTGCTTTGAAGAGATGGTAGAGCCAGGGGGAAGCCGAAATGTCGGCCCAACCGCCATAATTGCCGGGAGCGAAGTTACTCTCGATGGCCGAACCTTGGGTGGCATTCGGGCTGGTGTTCACCGGAGTCCACTCGTCGTCGGTTCCTTGTGATTCTAAGTCAAGGAATTGCACTTCGAAAAGGCTTTCCTTGTTGTTCTCATAGGCAGGACCTTCACGAAAGTTGTCGCCATAGTTATCCATCAGTTCATAAGTACCATATTTTTTGCCGATAATGTCTTTCAGTACAGTAAGGGCGTCTTTGAATTTATGGCGTACCATGAGCGCACGGGCATAGTAACCGGCTGCGGCACCACAGGTGGCACGTCCTTTTTCCCATTCGCCACCTTGATCTCGTGAGGGTAACAATTCCATGGCTTCTTTGAAATCACTTTCCACTTGGTCCAGCACGGCATCATAGGTGCTGTTGCCGGTATAAAGTCCATCCAATGAAGAGTAGGTGGCATAATCTGTGATGAGGGGCGGGTTCTGGTAATAACCAACCAGATTGTAGTATGACAGACCGCGCAGGAAGAGCACTTGTCCTTTGATGCGTTTCATTTTTTCGGAAAGCTGGCTGTTGTCTTCATCGCAACGGGAAATGGCAAAATTACATACATTAACGGTGTAGTACCATTCGCGCCAGGGCCACCACGTGATGTCCGAGGTTACTTCCGCATTCAGGTCATCGAAAGGCAGATACCATACTTGTGATGAATTCCAGGCTTCATCGCCACGACACACATCAATGGTGTAGCCTACACGGGCGTAAGAACCTTCCATACGGATATGGTTATAGGCGGCAATAACGCTCTCTTCCAAATCATCGGCATTGAAACCGAATGTGTTTGAGGTTTGCTGGTTGGGATTTAACAGCTCCAAATTATCATTGCAAGAAGTCAATGTGCCTAATCCCAAAAAGAGAACCAATGCATATTTATTGAGTTTCATATTGTTATGTTTTTAGTGATTAGAAAGTGAAATGAACGCCACACATGAAGGTACGTGCGGTAGGATAAGAACAGAAGTTATATCCCGGTGTGAAGGTACCTCCTGCATAGTCCACATTGTAACCTTTGTAGCCGGTAAAGGTGTGCAGGTTCTGTGCCGACACGTAGAAACGTACATCCGATACGTATTTGCCAAACCATTCGTTGGGGAAGTTGTAGCCCAGTTCTATATTGGCAATTTTCCAATAAGCTGCGTTCTGAATTTTGCGGTCGCTGAAGAGATCGTTCCAGGCCAGGCTGGCACTGTTGGTGACATAGGTACGTGGTACGCTGGAAAGATAGGTGCTGCCGTCTTCGCTGAAGCGATTGGCGTCGAGCATGGCTACGTCTTTGTTGCCCCAGCCATAGCAAGAGTTCAGAGAGTTGTGGATGTCGTCGCTAACATGATAGTTGAGTGCACCGAACGTAGCGATGCTCAGGTCGAAACGTTTGTATTCGAAGCGGGCGTTCAAACCAAAATTGATCTTAGGCATACCGCTGCCCAATACTACCTGGTCATTGGCATCTACCTTTCCGTCAGGCTTTCCGTCGGGACCGCTTACGTCCTTATAGAGGCAGTCACCAATTTGGGCGCCTTCTTGTGTGGCATGGTTGTCCAAGTCAGCTTGTGTGCGGGCGATGCCATCATAAACCCATCCGTAGAATTTGCCGATCTCTTCACCTACGTTGGTGATGTAGGCGCCGGAGATGTATGAATCGGTACCGAAGCCCAATGAGGTTACGCGGTTACGGACAGTACTTAAGTTAGCCGACACTTCATACTTGAAGTCGTGGTCTCGGTTGCGGTAAGTAGCTGCAAATTCGAAACCTGAATTGTTCATCGAAGCGGCGTTCATTGTTACGGTGGTATTGGATACACCGGCTTGTTCGGGAACGGGAACAGCATAAAGCAGGTCTTCACTGGTGTTCTTGTACCATTCGGCAGTGAATTCCAGACGGTTGTTGAACAAGGCGAGGTCGATACCCACGTTGTAGCTTTTCTTCTTTTCCCAAGAAAGGTTGTTGTCTACGAAAGTGGAAATGGCAGAACCGGTGATGGGCGTGTTGCCAAAGCTATAAGTCATGTTATTACGTGCCATTACAGCCTGATACATGTATTCACCAATGTTTTCGTTACCGAGCTCGCCATAGCTGGCACGTACCTTGAACATGTTGACAATGTTTCTGTTGAAGGGGAAGAAAGACTCCTTGTCGAAACGCCATCCCACAGAAACAGAGGGGAAGGTGCCCCAACGGATATTTTGGGACAAGCGGGAACTGCCGTCGCGGCGCACGGTTGCCGAGAACAGATAACGCTCGTCGTAGTTGTAGTTGATACGCCCGATGTAGGATAGGAGGGTGTGTTTGTATTCGAAGCTTTCAGCGTAAGTGTTGGCGGCATTCTGGAGTTGCAGGAAGTAAGGCTCGGTGAAGTTGACGCCCCAGCCTGTCAGCAAGTCGGTGTTTTCTTCTTCGTAAGTCTGGCCGGCTACCAGGTTAAAATGGTGTTTGCCGACGGTGGCATCATAAGTCAGCACGTTTTCAATCAAAGCATCGGCATAAGAGCGGGTAGCTTTGGTGAGACGTTCGTTGCTTTTGGCCAGATAGACACGGTTGCTCTGTACCCATGCAGGAATCCAGGTGAAGTCCTTGCAATGGGTTTTGCTGTAAGAGAGATTGACTTTATAGTTGAGCTTGTGGTTTTTTGCTGTCAATACCGATCATTTTCAGGAGATCCACATCGGCAGAGGCTGTTCCTACAAAGCGGTCTACACGGGTATTGCGCTTTAACAGGTTATTGACCAGCAAGGGGTTGGAAGCTGAAATGTCACCATGTACGGTGTCGTAGTAAACACCATAACCATAAGAGTCATAGTTGAAGTTATTGGCGATCCCTACCAGATTGTCAAGTACCCAAGTAGAGTTGTCGTAGGCTTTGATGGTGGGTTGCATCAGCAAAGTACCACGCAGTATGTTGGTTACGTCTCCATACAGACCTTGAACGTATTCGGAAGCGTTTGACAAACCCATGTTGTCTTGATCGGAGTGAGAGTAAACCAGGCTGGTATGGAACTTGATGAATTTGGTGTCCATCGTGTTGTTGACACGCGCCGTGTAACGTTCGTAGTTGGGACCGGCGCCTTCCAGTGTACCTTTCTGGTTGTAGTAATCTAATGAAACGTTATAAGTATTGTGGGCACCGCCACCGGAGAGGTTCACATTGTGATTTTGACGGATACCTGTTTTGAACACTTCTTTAAACCAGTTGGTATTGGTGTTATCCTGGAAATGATATTTTCCGGTGGTACTGTCCAGCTTGTAACCGCCGGGCAGCGGAGTGTTGGAGTTGGCGCATGCCTGACCGATGTACTGGCTGTATTGGTCGGCATCCATTACGTCATAGACACTACTGGGAATGTAGTCCATACCTACGTACCCATTGTAGTCTACTTTCAGCGGTTGGTCTTTCTGACCGCGTTTGGTAGTGATGATGACCACACCGTTGGCTGCACGCGAACCGTAAATGGCAGCAGCCGATGCATCCTTCAGAATTTGGATGGTTTCAATATCGTTTGAAGAGAAATCGCGGATGGAAGTACCCATGGGGACACCATCGATAACATAAAGAGGAGAAGTGTCACCAAAAGATCCGACGCCACGGATACGGACGGTAGGGTCGGCACCGGGCTGCCCGTCGGAAGTGACTTGTACGCCTGATACTTTACCTTCGAGCATGGTGGAGATATTGGAATGGGATGTCTGTTTCAAGGCTTCCGTGTCTACTACAGCTACAGAACCGGTCAAATCGGATTTCTTTTGTGTGCCATAACCTATGACAACAACTTGTTCCAGCATCTGGTTGTCGGGTTGCAATTGGATGGCTTCAATGATAGCGCGGTTACGAACAGCTACTTCGCGTTCCTTGTAGCCTACATAGCTTATCGAAAGGATAGCGTTTCCGGCAACCTCCAGTTGGAAGTTTCCGTCCACATCGGTAATGGTTCCACCTTGTCCTCCTTTAATTCTGACAGTAGCTCCAGTCAAGGGCTCACCTTGTTCATCGATAACTTGACCGCGAACCTTGATAGCCGGAGATTGTGCCACGGTAGCTATAGCAGGTGTGGGATACACCATCATGCCACCCATAGCACACAGACTAAGCATTACGGAAAATAATAAATGTTTCCTCATTTTTTTAAGTATTAAATTAGTAGATTAAATTGTTGCTGATGTATTGAATTGAGATGTTGGATTATTGTACAATCCAATGTTGAATACTCTAGGTAGACAAACCACAGAGTTTATAAATATGCTGGAGCTATTCTTCATAATATTTAAGATTAGGATTAGACTTTAAAAGCAGGGTTCTCTTCCGAAAGATTGAGCACCGATTGCATGACAAAAGTATAATTTACACCGTAAACAGGGGTGGACAAACGGTTTTATAGGGTGGACGAATGGATAATGGAAAAAATGTATTTATTCCGCTTATAGTTTGCGTCTTTTGGGGGTGGTGAGATAGGCTTAGGAGAAGGCTTTTTTTATATAAAGTCATGTAGCCGGACAACCTGGTGAAGGACTGTCCGGCTACATAAGGGATAAAATACAAATAAAATTCTCTGAAAGGAATTATTTCACAAGTAAAAATCCTCCTTCCGCCTGCATCGTAATGCTGACTTCATCATTCTTTTTTAATGTTATCTCTTCAGCGTGAGGATTTAGTTTTTTATCGTCCTGATAAAGCATCACTTTATCTCCTTTAGTACACATGGGAAGGTTCAACTTTAATTTCAGCGGTTCTTTTTGTGCATTGATTCCGGCTATGTACCATTTATCGGCATGCCGACGTGCCAGTACTACGTATTTGCCCGGATAGCCGTCAATGAATCTTGTTTCGTCCCATGTGGTGGGAACTTGCTTCATGAAATCCAAACAAACTTGGGGGGCATCGGTCAGGTTATTAGGCGCCAACGCAAAATTCTGAATAGGATTTTGGAATAAAACGGCTGTTGCCAGTTGGAATACATCAGTGGTCTTGCGTATGTTTCCGCCGTCATTGTTGCGGTTGAGGCGTTTGTTGAGGAATGTGCCACCAAACTCCATGCAACCGATGGTGTTGCGGATAAATGGATGCAGACAGGCATTAAACGCTTCTTCATCGCAAAAATGTTGTTGGAAAATCAGGTTTTCCGATGCGAGCACGGCTTCGCTTCCTACATAATTAGGATACATACGCTCCCATCCCCGAGGAAGGGTACAGCCGTGGAAAATGACCATCAGTCCATTATCATCCGCATCGCTCAGGATGGCTTCGTACAGACGCATGGTTTCCTGCTTGTCACCTCCGAAGAAGTCTACTTTGATTCCTTTTACTCCTATATTATGCAGCCATTTCATTTCCTTTTTACGGATAATGGGATTGTCCATGTAATTGGTAGGACCTTGCACTATATCATTCCAGTAGCCGCTGGAACTATACCATAAAAATACATCTACATTTTTACTGTGTGCATAGTCTATGAAGTCTTTCATACGTTCACGGCCGATGTTGGTATCCCACCAGTTGTCTATCAATACATATTCATATCCCATGGCGGCAGCAAGATCTACATATTTTTTCTGATCGTCGAAATTGATGCTGCCATCTTGCCAAAGTATCCAACTCCAGGTTCCGCGTCCCATTTGGTATGTATGCTCCGTTGGGTAAAGAGGTTCCACGACATCCCATGGAATCGTTGTTTCTACAATGGGCTTCAGGTTTTCGCCTACAGTAATAGTACGCCAAGGAGTGGAACCGGGCAATGCAAGACCGGGAGATGCCGTACCGTTACCGTTGTTTTCTTCGGGCATGGGGAAAGCGAGGGTATAAAGTCCGTCGGCGGTGGCATCGCTCAGGTGTGAACCACAGTATTTGCTGTCTACTCCGGTTTCACTGATAAGTGCCCAGCCATTTTCTCCTACATGGAACAGACAAGGAAATGTGTAACCGTGCCCATATTGTGAACGTACATTCATAGGAGCGTCAGCCTTATATTCTTCCTCATAGCTGGGCTTGGTACGTTTCCAACCTATCATGGCGTCACTTTGCGGGCACAGGAAAGTAGTGGTGAAGGAGGGGAAGTCAAAACCGGTAGTTTCTTTTTCTATCACGATGCTTCCCGTATCGCCATATTTGGGCATTTCGTAGCGGAAAGCAATATCGTTGTTGCTTACGCGGAATATTATATTTATATTTTTCTTTTCTTTATTGGTAAAGGTGCATGTAAGTTCATTGGCTTGATAATGAATTTGTGATTGTTTGATACGGTCTTGTGTATAGGTCTTATCTATTTTATTCTCTTTTTGTCCGGTGAAAGTCATATCTCGGCTGAAGTCCCCCACATTGGCAATGAAACCTAAAGGTGAATCTTCCAGGATGGTCTTGTCCTTATAGGTAACGGAATAAACGGGGATACCCTGTTTTACGGATACATTTACTTTCAAAAAGGAATCGGGTCCTGTAACTGTAGCTTGTTGGGCAAAAGCTGACATTGTAGTGATGGCAAGCAGCCAAGTCATAAATTGTTTTTTCATGGGTATTAAATATGCTATTATAATGTAGAGCAAAGATAATTTATTTAGCGAGGTGAGAGCGTAGAAAAACGGAGCATTTATGGTATACAATCCGTTCATTTTACGCTCTGGAATAAGTCAGTCGGTTCCATTCTCCATCATCGAACTGGGTGTTGTTCCGAAATGTTTTGTAAAGCAGCGTGTGAAGTATTTGGGGTCATTGAATCCCACTTCGTATGCTATTTCGGATATGTTCATATTGTGCGTCAGCCGGTTACGGATAATAAGTTCCCGCGCAAGATTCAGCCGGTAGTTACGCATGAATTGTCCGGCAGACTGTCCCGTCAGATTTTGCATTTTTTTGTTCATCAAACTTTTGCTTACCCCCATTGCTTCGATGAAATCGCTTATTTCGTAATAGGAGTTCTTATAGTTTTCTTTCACAATCTGCATCGCCTTGTCCAGGAATTTCTTGTCACTGGATTCTTTTTCGATATTCAGTGCATCCACATCCATACTGTATGAGAACTTTTGTTGGAAACGTTTGCGGTTTTCCAGTATATTGGATATCCGGGCCAGCAGCAAAGTATCATCAAATGGTTTCAGCAGGTATTCGTCTACACCTATACGGAAGCTTTCGATGCGCGATTCGTTGGATGTTTTGGCTGTGAGCATCAGGAAGGGGATATGTGAGATGGCGAAATTGGATTTTACCCGGCGGGACAGTTCCATACCATCCATGACAGGCATCATCAAGTCACTGACTATGAAATCCACGTTCTGGGATTGGAGCACAGTCAATGCTTCTTCACCTTGGGATGCTTCGAGCACGTTATAATATTCGGCCAGAATGGAACGGATATAGGCGCGCATATCTTTGTTGTCTTCTACTACCAGAATCGTCAGTTTTCCATTGGTGGCAGGTTGCAAGGCCAGCGGAGATTCTACCGGTTCTTTAACTTGCTCTGTTGGTGCGGGCAGACTGTCTGCATCGGCATATTGCAAAGGAAGTAAAATACGGAAAGAACATCCTTTGCTCTGATTATTCTTGGCACAAATTGAACCTCCATGCAACTGGACAATTCGTTTGCATAGATAGAGGCCGATTCCGGTCCCGCTTTGTCCGTTGATAGAGGAATGCGTCTTGTTTTGTGATTGGTAGAAGCGGTTGAATACTTTGTCTATCTCTTCTTCGGGCAGTCCTGGCCCCGTATCCCGGATACAGATGAACAACTTTTCCTGCTCTTCCTGGCGGAAGGGGGTGGCATAGATGGTAATTTGTCCTCCTTTGGGGGTAAATTTCAAAGCATTTCCTATCAAATTGACAATCACTTTATGCATGGCATCCTCATCGTACATGATTTCACATGAAGGAAGGCGGAAACGACGTTCGATGGTTATTCCTCTTTCGGATGCATATGCGTCGAAGGGAACCAGCAGTTCATTGAGTAACTTGGCAAAGTTGCCCGGGTTGCGGACAATTTCCATTTTCCCTGATTCTACTTTGCGGAAGTCCATTAATTGGTTGACCAGTGAGAGCAGATATTTTGAGTTGCGCTCCACAAAATGTAATTGTTCAATGACTTGAGGATTGTAGCTTAGTTTCAATGCCCTTTCTATAGGTCCTACGATTAATGTCAACGGAGTACGGAATTCATGGGTGATATTGGTGAAGAAGGCGAGTTTGTCAACCGTCAATTCCTGTACTTTCTTTGACATTTGTATCAGTTGCCCTTTTTTGTTTGGTTATCTTTTCGTTTTGCTGTTTCAATAGTTGGTTTTGACGATAGAGCTCGCTTGCCTGAGTGGAAAGCAGTTTTTTTTGTTCTTCCAGTTCACGGGTACGTTCCTCTACTTTGATGTGGAGCATTTCTTGTTGTTCTTTTAACGAACGAAGCCTCCATGATAATACCTTATATATAAGGAAAGATAGAAGAACCAATATGGACAGAATGAACCAGATGGTTTTATAGAAATAAGGTGATACGGCAATGTGGAGTTCTGCCATTTCTTCCAGCCATTGTTTGTCGTCGGGGGCATAACGCAGTTCGAAAGTATAGTTGCCGGGACGCAGGTTGGTATAGGCGGCTTGTCGCCTGTTGGCCGGCACTTTTATCCATTTGTCGTCAAATCCTTTCAAGCGGTAATAATAATTGGCGAATGTCGATGCATCATAATCCAGTGCGGCAAATTCAATATAGAGAGATTTGTCGCGTTCGTGTAACTGTAGGGTGCCGTTTGTGTACAATCGTTCTTCATTGGCCACACGAACATGGGTGAATGCCAGAGGAACAGCCTCCTTGGGATTTGTGTCTATGACCGGTTTGACTACAGACAGCCCTTTAGTACTTCCTACATACAAATCTCCATTGGCGGCACGGCATATTGCGTTCCAATAGAACTGGTTGGATAATAGTCCGTCTTTCCGGGTATAGTTGAAGAAGCTGTTGTTGTTAGGATTGAAGCGGGAGAGTCCGTTGGTGGTGGTAATCCAAAGATACCCTTCTTTATCTTCCGATATGCAGCGGACACTGTTGTTTATCAGTCCGTCTTCGGTGGTGAAGGAGCGGAAGGTATATTCTCCGTTTTCTGTTGGTGAGGATTTGTAGAAACCATATCCGTTGCTGCCTATCCATAGGGTTCCGTCTTTAGACTGGGTGATGTAGGTTACCCTTTCCTTCAACTTTGATTCCGGTTCGTCCAGCTTGATCCTCCAGAGTTGATAAATCAGTCTGGGGGCTTTCAAACTGCTTAGATCTATTCGGCAAAGTCCTTCTGTAAGTCCCAGCCACAGGTGGTTATCCTTATCTATATAGTATCCTGTACAGCCTTCAATTCCACCTAGGTTCATACCCTTGAATGGTTCGGTGAGCGTTTGTGTTTTCAAGTCGTAAACATAGATATTGGTACTGGTTCCCACCCAGATGGCATTATTCAAGTGGTCATAGCAGATACTTCCGGCCCATCCCCATGAGAAGTCTCCGTATTCGGGTATTTCTATGTGGTGGAATTGTTTGTTCTGCGGATTTTTCATGTCTATCCATCCTATGCCTCCTCCCCAGGTTCCTATCCAGAGCCTTCCATCGTTATCGCTGGTAAAACAACTGACGGTATTATGGCTTAGGTGGGCGGGTGCATCAGTGGTATAGTGTTCAAAAGTGTTGCTGCCGGGAGCCCGCCGGTTTAAACCTCCTTCTACGGTTCCTACCCATAAAACACCCGACGGGTCTTCATAAATGGCATTGACGGGATTTTGGGAAAGACTTCCGGGAATGGTGGGAATATGATAATAGTTTTGTACCAACAGCATCCGGCGGCTCATCTTGTTCAGCCCTCCCACTTCGGTTCCTACCCAGATAATGTCACCATCGGTCAGCAGACAGTTTACGAAGTCACAGTTCAATGTGTTTTGTACAATTTCTCCTTCTCCGGTATCTTTATTTATCCGCTCAAAATTGTCTGTCAACGCATTATAAAGGTTTATACCTTTTAGGGTGGCAACCAGCATGGTATGTTCTCCTGTTTCTGCTATGTCTGTGATAAAGTTTTGGGAAAGCGAGTTGTTGTCATTCGGATCGTACATATAATGCTTCATCAGTTCCGTATCCATATTGTATCGGAAAAGGCCTTGTGCGCTGCCAATCCAAATTTCATTTTCTTTCCGGCAGATTACTTGTATGGACACACCGGGTAATTGCAGGGCAGATGAAATGAATGTGGGTTCCTGTACTTCCATAGCCGATTCTTTGATGCGGTAGATACCGTCTTTGTAGTTTATCCAAAGATAGTCTTCCACCTCACAAATAGTCCGGATGGATTCTCCTGCCGGCACTTCGCATATTTTAATGATCTGTCTTATATTTCCTTGTTTGCCAAAGGTAATTTTGAATAAATTGTTTTCCGAACAAACCCAAATATTTCCCGCTTTGCTATGGAGAATGAGATGGGAGGGGCGGTTGCACAGTGAAATAAGTTTGTCTTTCGTATCAGCGACTTGTACAGTCTGCATGGTTTGTATATCCAATATGTCAATACCCATTTCACTGACAGCCCAAATACGCTTGAAGTTATCCTCACACAGTTTGTTTATGAAGTTGCTTCGTAGTTTGGTGTGGGTGCTTCCCATATTGAAGGCGGTAAATTCATAACCGTCATAACGGGCGATTCCTTCCCCACGGGTGGCAATCCATAAAAAGCCCTGGCTGTCTTTCAATATATCGTCCACGAAGTTGTGAGGAAGTCCTTCATCCATCGTAATAGCGGTGACGTTATAGCGTTCGGACCATTTTCCGGCGGTCCCTTCAGCTTGTATAGACAGGCTCGACAGAAAGATGAACAGAGCAAATAGCAAAGAATGTCTTTTCATAGTGTGTAGTTCATTAATGACGTAAGAATATACCATTATGGAAACAAAGATATACCTTTTCGTTTTTCCTTAAAAACAAACAAATCATTTTTATCCCTCTGCTGTACAAATGTCCACCCTTTAAGCGATATTGTCCACCTGGCGAGCTTTTGGTTGCAGCTATATTTGCATTAATAATAATTAGTCAATGTGTCAATGTGCCGATTGGCTGCGCTATATGCCACATGGCCATTGACAAATTAGTACATTAGCAAATGGTCATATAATAAACAAAATACTATGGAACAGCAATTTTTTCCTCAAAGATTATTCATGGACATGAAGAGGTTAATAATAAATAGGTTGGTTGGTTTAGGCCTGTTGGTCGTAGGGGCATTGGTATCATGCAATGCACCTACGGCTTTCGTGCCTGTTCCTTCACCGAATCCTTGGGTGGATGATTATACCGCCCTTTCGTCTATGGAAAATTACAAGCAGTGGGGAACGTATAATGTACACGATCCGGCCTGTAAAAAAATAGGGGATACCTATTATATGTATTCCACTGATGCTATCTTTGCCGAGAACCGGAAAGAGGCGGAAGAGAAGAATGTACCGTTAGGTTTTATCCAGGTACGCAAATCAAAAGATCTGGTACATTGGGATTTTGTGGGATGGGCCTTTCCCGAAATACCTGCTCCGGCTATAGAATGGGTCCATAGTCAGGCGGAGGGAAAAGGGGCGACTAACATTTGGGCTCCCTTCCTGATGCCTTATCAGGGTATTTATCGTTTGTATTATTGTGTATCGGCATTCGGCAGGAATACATCCTATATCGGTATGGCCGAGTCGGATTCTCCCGAAGGTCCCTGGATACAGAAAGGGTGTGTGGTCAAGACAGGGGAAGGGGATGCGATGAATGCCATAGATCCTTCTGTTATTGAGGACCCGGAAACCGGAAAGTGGTGGATGCATTATGGCTCTTATTTCGGCGGTCTGTACTGTGTGGAACTGAATCCCGAAACAGGAATGACTAAGCAGTCGGAGGATCATGGGCACTTGATAGCACGCCGGGCCAATTACCGGAAAGACAACTTGGAAGCGCCGGAAATCATGTATCAGCCGGAACTTGGCAAATATTATCTGTTTACATCCTACGATCCGTTGATGACTACCTATAATGTACGTGTCGCTTATTCCGATTCTCCCGAAGGACCTTTTGTGGATTTCTATGGAGAGGATATAAAAGATACAACGAATAATGTTCCCATATTGACAGCTCCTTATCGCTTCGAAAATCATCCGGGATGGGCGGGAACGGCTCATTGCGGTCTTATTGATGCCGGTGACGGCCGTTATTTTATGGCTCACCAGGGACGTCTCTCTCCTCAGAACCATTTGATGGATCTGCATGTGCGTGAAGTGTTCTTTACTGTGAATGGATGGCCCGTGGTTTCTCCCGAACGCTATGCGGGTACTGCTCCGCGCTCTTTCACTAAAGAAGATTTGGTAGGTGAGTGGGAAATTATCCGCATTCAGGAACCACCTTTGGAACGTAGCTTGGAGGCCGGTCAGATATTGTGGGGCGAAGGAGACTTGCGGAATGGTGAGCAGGCATTATCTGCCCGTGTCGTTTTGGAAGCAGATGGCAGTGCGGGAGATGCAGTATGGGGGTTTAATGCTAAAAAACAGCTTCTTACTATAAAAACAGCGACAGAAGATATTAACAATTTGATTATCTTTGCCGGACACGATTGGGAAAATGAGACAGAAACCATTCTCTTTACTGGTCTGGATGCTCAAGGGCATTCTGTATGGGGAAAGAGAATTAACTAATAAAAATTAATAATATTACTATCATGAAATTACACCGAACTCTATTCACGGCATGGGTATTTGCTGCCGGAGTAGCGCTACATGCACAGAATGCGCACAACATGGTCGTGCAGACCAATAAACTTGGTGCGGAAATACAACCAACCATGTATGGTTTGTTTTTTGAGGACATTAATTATGGAGCCGACGGAGGATTGTATGCCGAACTGGTAAAGAACCGTTCATTCGAATTCCCGCAACGTTTTATGGGGTGGAATGTTTTCGGTAACGTGACCTTGATGGATGACGGGCCGTTTGAACGAAATCCGCATTATGTCCGTCTGGGTAATTCCGGGCACAGGGAAAAACATACAGGGATTGAAAACGAAGGTTTCTTCGGTATAGGTGTCAAGGAAGGAGCCGAGTACCGTTTTTCCGTATGGGCACGTGGTGAGAACCAGAAACTTCGCATTGAATTGATCAAGAATGATACGATGGAGGAACGTCAGGCTTTTGAGTCAAAAGAACTGACAGTGAACTCGAAGGATTGGAAACAATATGAGGTGATATTGAAATCGCCGAGAACGGAACCCAAGGCTCATCTCCGTATTTTCCTTGAAAGTGCGGGAACGGTGGATCTGGAACATGTTTCTCTTTTCCCTGTGGATACTTGGAAAGAGCGTAAGAACGGTCTTCGCAAGGACTTGGTGCAGGCTTTATATGATATCAAACCCGGTGTTTTCCGTTTTCCCGGTGGCTGTATTGTGGAAGGTACGGATGAGGCTACCCGTTACGAATGGAAAAAAACAGTAGGTGCGGTAGAGAATCGTCCGTTGAATGAAAACCGCTGGCATTATACGTTCAAGCATCGTTTCTTCCCCGATTATTTCCAGACTTACGGACTGGGCTTCTTTGAGTATTTCCAGTTGTCGGAGGATATAGGCGCCGAACCGTTGCCTATTCTGAACTGCGGGCTGGTATGCCAGTATCAGAATGACCCCGACCAGCAGGTCAGCTTGTCCAAACTTGATTCGTATATACAGGATGCATTGGATCTGATTGAATTTGCCAATGGTGATGTTACGACTACTTGGGGAAAAGTTCGTGCGGATATGGGACACCCTGCTCCCTTCAACTTGAAGTTCTTGGGTATTGGTAACGAACAATGGGGACCGGAATATCCGGAACGTCTGAAACAGTTTGTCGAGGTGCTTCGTAAGGCGCATCCCGAAATCAAGATTGTCGGCAGTTCGGGACCTCAGTCTGAAGGTAAAGACTTTGATTACTTATGGCCGGAAATGAAAAATCTGAAAGTGGATTTGGTGGATGAGCATTTCTATCGTCCCGAAAGCTGGTTCCTGGCACAAGGTAACCGTTATGATAATTACGACCGCAAAGGTCCGAAGGTCTTTGCCGGAGAATATGCTTGTCATGGAAAAGGCAAGAAATGGAACCATTTTAATGCTGCTTTAATGGAAGCTGCGTTCATGACCGGACTGGAACGCAATGCCGATGTGGTACACATGGCTACTTATGCGCCTTTGTTTGCTCATGTGGAAGGGTGGCAGTGGCGTCCGGATTTGATTTGGTTTGATAATCTGAATTCCGTCCGTACTTGCAGTTACTATGTACAACAGTTGTACAGTCATAATAAAGGCACGCATGTATTGCCGTTGACAATGGATAAAAAAGCTGTGAGCGGTCAGGAAGGACAGGATGGTCTGTTTGCCAGTGCCGTATGGGATAAGGATGAAAAGGCTTGTATCGTGAAAATTGCCAATACTTCGGATAAGGCACAACCGGTATCAGTGACTTTCAACGGATTGAAGAAGAGTGATAAACTTGTGGAAGGTAAATGCATCACGCTCCAGTCTGCCGATTTGGATAAAGATAACACGGTAGAGCATCCGAATGTCATTACTCCGAAAGAAAGTGATGTTACGATTGAGGGTAATGTACTGAATGTAGAGATGGCGCCCAAGACTTTCGTGCTTTATAAGTTTGTTAAGGCAAGTAATAAGTAAAAGATGAATCATTCCTTTAAATGCTAACACAGAGGATAGAGAAACATAAAGCAGCCGAAGGGCTGCTTTATAATCCCAATTGCATCCGGAACTTTTAAAGGAAATGTATACCTGTCTCCCTTGGTTGTACCAAGGGAGTTTTTTTGATTATACGTATATTGTCATCTTGGATTTTTCACGGTATTTTGCTGTAAATCAGTAATGTACCGTGAAAATACATTCTAAATCCCCCCGAAATGGTTTGCCATTCTCCGCTGCCAAATTTGGTTTGACGGATATCGGTTGTTCTGATTCCTGTGTCATAGCTACGGTTGTTCCATTGCAGGGGAGCGTCATAAGGCGTATTTTTGTTCGGGTGCGTTCATTGCTTCACTAAGGTGAAGAGGCAGCTTCGCTTAGGTGAACAGCCGCTTTCACCCAAGTGGAATAACTGCTTCACCTGGGTGAAATATCAAATGGAGTGAGGTGAAGGTATGATGAGAATAGGTTCTTCTGATGCCTACGAGCTACCGGGAGGTAACGAGGGGCTGATTTTACATTCTGTCCGAGAGCATCCCCGAAGCAGATGTATTTCGCCACCGGCATACCGATTGAGGAGGTTTTGAAAGACTGTTGCACGGGAAGTTATTGGTAATGAGTGAGTTGTTGTGATGGAATGCTTTTGTGTTTTATGTAAATGAGTCAAAAGTGATTTTTGTTGTCGTTATGTTGTATGGGCGGGCTCATGGGCCTGCCCATACGGTGGAACATTTGATGGTTATTTCGAATTTTTGAAATATCCTCTTATTGGATGAGTCCTGTTTACATCTTTATTCTCTTATTGCGTACTTGCCTCAGAATGGTCTGCAACTCAAATACTTTCTCAGGATACTTTTCTGCTACATTCTCTTGTTCGCTCACCTTTTCCATTTCATATAACTGGGGAACGTTCAGGTTTCCGGTTTCTATTTTTTCTGCTTTCATAAAGGTAGTGGGATCATCATTCGGTTCAATGTATTTCCAGTCTTTGGTACGGACGGACAACGTGTGGTTCATGGATTGTTCCACAATCCAGGGGCGGTCTGTCTTGTCGGTTCCTATCAGATTCCCTAAACGGTCATAACTGTCCGGAGCGCTGCCTTTAGGTAATCTGGCGTTGATCAAAGCTCCTAAAGAGGCTAGCCAGTCAATCTGTGACATTAATACGTCCGAGTCTCCTGTCTGTTTTATCTTCTGTGGCCAGCGGACAATGACCGGAACGGCTGTTCCACCCTCGAAAGCGCTGTATTTGTTTCCTCTCCACGGACCGGAAGGTGTATGTCCGTTCAACAACTCTTCTGCCTTGTCCTTATATCCGTCGTCTACAACCGGACCATTGTCGCTGGATAGAATAATCAGCGTGTTTTCAGTTAGTCCAAGTTGGTCCAATGTTTCCATCAGCTGGCCTACCGTCCAGTCGAATTGGGCGATTGCGTCTCCGCGTAGTCCCATAGGATTCTTTCCACGGAAGCGGTCATGGGGAAAACGAGGAACGTGTACATCATTGGTTGCAAAATACATAAAGAAAGGCTCGTCTTTATGCTGTTTGATAAAGTCGATGGCATGAACGGTGATGGAATCGGCAATGTTCTCGTCTTTCCAAAGTGCTTTTCCGCCCCCTTTCATAAATCCGATGCGGCTGATACCATTGACGATGGACATGTCATGTCCGTTGCTGGGATGTAGGTTATACAGTAATTCGGGATTATCTTTGCCGGTCGGTTCTCCCGGAAAGTTCTTGGTGTAACTCACTTCTATGGGATCGGACGGATCATAGTTGGCTACCTTGCCGTTTTCTATAAATACACAAGGTACACGGTCGGCTGTAGCGGCCATGATATAGTGATAGTCAAAGCCTAAGTCACCTAAAGCGGCTGGTAAAGGAGCATTCCAATCCTGTCCGCCTGTCTTGTCTCCCAGGCCCAGATGCCATTTGCCGATGGCGGCTGTAGCATATCCGGCACTTTTAAACATGTCTGCCATGGTGTATTGTTCGGGACGGATAATCATTTTTACATCTCCTGCGGCAATGTCCGTGTCCGGTCTGCGCCATGCATATTCTCCTGTCAGCAAGGAGTAGCGGGATGGGGTGCTGGTAGCGGCTACGGTATGTGCATTAGTAAAACGAATGCCTTCCGATGCCAGTTTGTCAACATGGGGAGTTTCTACATTCTTGGCTCCGTAACATTTTAAATCTCCATATCCTAGGTCATCTGCCAGAATAACGATAACATTGGGCTTTTTGGGGGCCTGCGTACTGTTTTTTTGAACGGTTTCTGCTGTTGCAGAGGTACAGGCGGCTAATGAGGCAAGTAAGGATATGCCTGCATAATTTCTACTTTTCATCTCTATTTATTTAAGGTTTGATCCGGATACATGTCTATTTTCACTTTCCGGTTTCTCGACCTGAAGGTGAAGAACGACGGAAAGTTATCAAGAAAATCTTGAAGCAGCAAAAAAGAGGGCCGAAATATGATTTGAAAGTGTCTGGAATTAGATGATAATGCCCCCACCCAGTACTACATCATCCCTATAGAAAGCGGCTGCCTGTCCCGGAGCAATGGCTGTCAGCGGCTCGTGCAGTTGTACATGCAGGGTGTTATCCGGTTGCAGGGTTACTGTGCAGCGGTTGGCTTGTTTCCGATAGCGTATTTTGACGATGATGTCGTCCTTGTTTAGTAATAAAGCGGGATTGGTGATGTGCCATTCTTTCAGTCTCATTTCTGTTTTTTCCAGTGCTTTCAAGTCGCTCAGTATGACTTTGTTTTCTGCCGGAATGATTTCTTTGACAAAGACAGCCCGGTTAAGATCTATGCCCAATCCTCTCCGCTGGCCGATGGTATAGAAAGGATAACCTTTGTGCCGTGCGATAAAATTCCCCATTTCATCGAAGAATTTACCCGGTAGGATACTTCCTTCAGGTAATTCCTTATGCAGGAATGTGCGGTAGTCCATGGGGCAGAAGCATACTCCCAGACTGTCCCGTTTATGGGCGGCTTTCAGAAAACCACGCTCTGCCGCGATTTCACGGACACGGGCTTTAGTCAGGTTGCCCATAGGGAGAAGCATACGTTGCAGGATTTCTTGTGGCAGCCCCCATAGGAAAAAGGATTGGTCTTTATCCGGGTCGACACCGGTAGTGATGTGATAGCATCCATTGATGAAGCGCCGGCGTACATAATGTCCTGTAGCGAAGTGATAAATTCCCATTTCATCGGATATTTTCTTCAAAAGAGGCCATTTCAGGTAGTTGTTGCACAAGGTACAGGGAACCGGGGTATGACCTGCCATATATTCGTTGATGAAATAGTCAATGATGGTTTTCCGGAAGGTGTCACGAACATCGTATGTGAGATGGGGAATGTTCAGACGTTCACATAAAGCGCGGGCGTCCTCCAGATACTCAGTATCATTTTCTTTTTCATAAAAGCGGAAGGTGATGCCGGTTACTTCGTATCCTGCATCCTGCAATAGAAGGGCGGCTACGGAACTGTCTGTTCCTCCGCTCATGCCTAGTAGGACTTTATTATTGGATTCTGTTTCTCTCATCTTTATAGCAGTTTTGTGAGGATAGATGCCGGAATATCCATTTTGGAGAAGGCAAACAGTTTCTTTCCCAAATCTTTCAAAGAGGCTCCGATGTGATATACGTCGGATTGGTCTATAATAAGAAAACGGTCATGTGCCTGGCTATTAGCCCATTGGCGGAATTGGATTCCTCGTTTCGTATTTACACGGTATCCTACTGATATAATCACATCTAAATTATAATATTCTAAGTTACGGGTAATCTGTCTGTTGCCTTCTTGGCGAACTGTTCGGAAATTCCGAACGGTTGAACTTTGGATTAGTTCTTCTGATTTATAAATGTTCTTTAGATGCTCGCTTATATTGGCTTTGCTGGATTGGAATAGTTCTACTATTTGTGCCTGGGTCAGCCACACTGTTTCATCTTCAATGCGCACTTCCATCCTCACTGATTCATCCGGCTGGTAGAGTATGATTTCTCCTTGTTGTTCCATGTGTTCGATTTTTTGAGTACAAAGCTAGCAAATATAAATCAGACTGATCTTGTTTTCAGGTTATAATTGAAATGTAGGATGGGAAATGAAACTCCGATGACAATCTATATGATAGTGCCATCGGAGTTCTGACATACTCTTCTTATTAAGGAAGGAATGCTTGCTATGTTTTTATTTTACCGGCATCAATGTGAATCCCCAATGATATTCCTTATTGGCGGGTAGGGTATGTTCCGGCAGAGGGCGGTCTCCCCAGCTGTCATAACCGGCTACACCTTGTTGCTTCATATCAATACATACTTCCACAAAATTACGTGGGGTGATATCATTGACATGTGTCATGCGGCGTATTACATTTTTAGCTTTTTCCTCATTATGGTTAGCAACTTCTTCGGGAGTGAAGTTAGTCCACTGACGGGGACGGCTGATAGCTTCTTCCGAGTCAAAGTCCTCTACGGAGTTGCGCAGGGCATTGAATCCGATAGTGCTGTCGGCACGTATTAACAATCCTTTTCCGCCTTTGCGGGTCAGTTCTACCCAACGGGTGTCGGTGCGGTGTCCGTTTTCTTGCGGACGGACATAGTTGTTGGTGTACATCTGGTCGGCTGTAGTGCGGTAGAGATCAACGAAGCTGCTTGCATTACGGTCGATGTAGTTTTCACCCGGTCCGCGTCCGAAGTATTCTACCTGGTTCATATCGGATGGCAAATGGAAACGTACACCGATACGTGGTACGTTCAGTTTGGAAGAGGCAAGGCGTTGAGCATCCTGTCCCGGTGTGAAAGTGGCCATTAAGGTAGCTTCTGATACTTCCGTGTCGGCAGCCTTCATATCGGTAGAAGTAAAGGTGATGCCTGCATGAACCACACCGTCGGGATAGATGGTATATTTCATGATGTACAGATTGCCTGCCGCCAGTAGGTAATTGACTGTTAATACGGTCTTGTTGCCGTCTGTTGTTGTGGTAACATCTGCTACATTGAAATTCTTGCTGGACTGTTTCCATATTTGCTCGCGCTTAGGGCCACCGTTACCATAATCATTGTCCGTCGGTGCGCGCCAGAAGTTAGGCTGAATACCAAAACCTTCAGCGAAATATTCTGTACCGTTTACTTTGTATGAAGTCACGAGTCCGCTTTTCTTGTTGAAAACGAACTGCATACGTGGTGATAATACGGTGATGATGTCACCATCCGTGCTGACGGTAGTCTTGCCGCTTGCTTTATGTCCGGTCATAGCCAATGGTTCTATGGGCAGGCGGAATTGTTCGGAAGCAATATCGTGTCCTGCAGGAATCAAGGGCTCCGGTTCTGTGGTGGTAACTACAAAATCTACAAAATATTCTGTGCCGGCCTTGGGTTTCAATCCGTTGAGGTTGATGTTCAGTTCTTTGGAACCTTGCGGTTCGATATCTAATGATACTTTTCCGCCTTTGATTGTTTTTCCGTTTGCCTTTACGGTATAACTGATCATATACTTTTTCAAGTTGGTGAAGTAGAAACGGTTTTTTACCAGGAATTTGCCGGCAGCCGGGTCGATGGCTTCGAAACCTACATTCTGATGTGCATATTTCACTTCTGTCATGGCCGGATGCGGAGTGCGGTCCGGAGCTACGATTCCATTGCATAGGAAGTTTCCGTCGCTGGGTGCATTGGTCCCGTAATCACCTCCGTAGGCCCAGTAGGTACGTCCATTTTCGTCTGTTTCCAGAATACCTTGGTCTACCCAGTCCCAAATGTAACCGCCTTGCAGGTTCGGGTACTTGTAGATTGCTCTCCATTGTGCTGCCAGATTACCATTGGAATTGCCCATAGCGTGTGAATATTCGGATGGTGCGATGGGACGGTCGCTGCCTTTCTTGCCTATTTCTTCCAGCCAGGCGGCACTGGGGTATTGGGGTACATACATATCTGTGTTCCATTCCCAAAGGGCGCGTTCATAATTTACAGGACGGTTCATGCCTTTTACTTCGCGTTCTTTCAGCCATAAATAGGTCTGATAGAAATTATAACCGTTTCCGGCTTCGTTTCCTAATGACCAGATGGCTACAGAGGGATGGTTTTTGTTACGCTCGTACATATTAATGGTACGGTCCATGTGCGGCTTCAGCCATTCGGGATGGTTGCCCAATGTTCCGCCCCGGCTTAAGTTATAATACATACCGTGGCTTTCGATGTTGGCTTCATCATATACATAGATACCATATTCATCACACAATTCATAGAACTTGCGGTCTTGCGGATAGTGGCAGAGGCGCACGCTGTTGATGTTGTTCTGTTTCATCAGGGTGAAGTCCTTGCGCATCAGCTCTTCGGGAACATAATGTCCTGTTTCGGGATTATGTTCGTGTATGTTTACACCTTTCAGCTTGATGGGTTGGCCGTTGACGAACAAGCAAACGTATGGTTTGCCGTTTTCGGCTATCTGATCGGTTGGTTTGATCTCGAAACGGCGGAAACCTACCGTATAAGGAATGATTTCGCTTGTTTTTTCTCCGTCTTTCAGAGATATCAGTAACCGATACAGGTTAGGGTGTTCTGATGTCCAGGTCTTGACGTTGCTGAGGGCGGCTTCAAAAGAGATGCTCTTCTGCCCGTCTGCTGTAACAGGACAGGGGGTGTTACCTTCTGCAACCACTTTCTTTGCGGCATCCAGCAATTCGTATGCTACGGTTACCTCTTTGTTGGCTGCTGTATGGTTGGTTACGTCCACATTCAGTTTGAAGATACCATTCTTATAAGTGTCGTCCAGTGTAGACACCACATTGAAATCTTTGATGTGGGTTTTGGGCTGTGAGAACAGGAATACATCACGTTCAATACCGCTCATGCGCCAGAAGTCCTGGCATTCCAGATAAGAACCGGTACTCCAGCGGAATATTTTGATGACCAGCGAGTTTTTGCCGGGTTTCAGGTAGTTGTTGATTAAGAATTCTGCCGGATTCTTGGAGTCTTCGCTGTATCCCACTTCCTGTCCGTTGACATACACGTATACACCGGATTTTGCTCCTTCCAAACGGAGGAATATGTCGCGTCCATCCCAATCGGCGGGAATTTCGATATCACGCTGATACACACCGACCGGATTGGTTTCGGGTAACTGCGGCGGTTGTGGATTTCTGGGTTTGAATTCGTATCCATGATTGGTGTAGATGGCCACTCCGTAGCCCTGTACTTCCCAGTTGCCGGGTACTTTAATCTCCTTCCAGGCTATGTTGGCATCCGGTTGCTCAATGTTGGCAGGCAGATCTTTGTATGCATCTGCATAATAAAAGTTCCATGTACCGTTTAGTAGTTTGTAATAAGGGCTGTTCTCATACTCGCCGGTCAGTGCCTGGTTCCGGTTGTCGTAAGTCATGAAAGCTGTGCGTGGATATTCCTTGTTGACGGCTACGGTCTGAATATCTTTCCAATAAGGTAGTTTTGTATCTTCCGCATGAAGAACTTGTGTTGAATATGCGCATACAGCAGCGCTGATCAGGAATTTAAATAAGGTTGTCATTTTAGGTTTCATAGGTTCAAATAGAAAAATGAAGAAGAAAGGGCGCTAGTACCGGCGCCCCTTTCCTTAAGTCCTTTTATGTAAAATAGCAATTATTTAATTGCGTCTGCCAGTTCAGCACCTGGTTTGAACTTGGTTACTTTTTTAGCAGGAATAGTAATCGTTGCTTTTGTGGATGGGTTGATACCTGTTCTTGCACTTCTTTCAGCAACAGAGAATGTTCCGAATCCGATTAATGATACTTTGTCCCCTTCTTGGAGGGCTTTTGTTACAGTTGAAACGAAAGCTTCAACTGCTTTTTTTGCGTCGACTTTGCTCAAGCCGGCTTCAGCGGCGACTGCGCTGATAAGATCTGCCTTATTCATAACGAAAATGATTAATTATTAAATGTAACACAAAAATTTTACCGAAATCAGTGACAAATATATGCTTTCAAAATTAGAAATCAAACAGATAGCCTAAAAAAGATGCTCCAAAAATCAAAAAAACGTAAGAGAACTCTTGTTTTCTGTTATATAACAGAATAAAATTGTAAATTTGCGCGCAATCAATGTTTTATAAGACGAAGAATATTTATGAACAGTATACCTACAGTAACCAAGAATTTATTGATAATAAATGTGTTGTGTTTCTTTGGCGGCGTGGTAGCCATGAAGTATGGAATTGACTTGAACGACCTGCTGGGACTGCACTTTTTTTATGGCATCTGATTTTAATCCTGCCCAGTTGATTACTTATATGTTTATGCATGGCGGTTTCCAGCATATCTTTTTTAACATGTTTGCTTTGTGGATGTTTGGCCGTACGCTTGAACAGGTCTGGGGACCGAAACGTTTCTTATCCTATTATATGGTATGTGGTATAGGTGCGGGACTGGTGCAGGAGCTGGTGCAATATATACAATATGTGACTGAATTATCGCAGTATGACAGTGTGAATACGGGGATTGCCGTGATCCCGATGGCGGAGTACTTGAATCTGATGACTACAGTTGGCGCTTCGGGAGCGATATATGGCATTTTGTTGGCATTCGGTATGCTGTTCCCCAATAGTCAGATGTTTGTATTCCCTATCCCATTTCCTGTCAAGGCTAAATATTTTGTGATGGGATATGCTGCTTTGGAGATATTTTTGGGCTTGGGTGCTTCGACCGATGGCGTTGCCCACTTTGCACACTTGGGAGGTATGATTTTTGGCTTTATATTGATAATGTATTGGAGAAAAAAGAATAACAATGGGCAGTTTTATTACTGATTTGAAAAATAGTTTCAACAAAGGGAACATATATATCCAGTTTATATATATTAATGTAGGGGTATTCATTGTAACTTCCTTATTGGGAATTTTATGGATGCTGTTCAACCGGAATGGAGCATTTGTGCTTCAATATTTGGAACTGCCGGCCTGGACGTTGCAGTTTGTCAAGCAGCCTTGGTCTTTGCTGACTTATATGTTCATGCACGCAGGTATTTTGCATTTGCTGTTTAATATGCTGTGGCTTTATTGGTTCGGGCAGATGTTTCTGTCTCTTTTCTCGGCAAAGCATTTCCGCGGGCTCTATCTGTTGGGAGGTATTTGTGGCGGTTTGTTGTATATGATCGCTTACAATGTTTTCCCTTATTTCAGTGATTCTTTGTATTATTCTTATTTGTTGGGAGCATCAGCTTCCGTACTTGCTATCGTTGTGGCCACTGCGGTACGTGCACCGGAATATAGAGTAAACTTTATGTTTATTGGGACTGTTAGATTGAAGTATGTGGCTCTGTTTATGGTTGTGACCGATTTGCTGTTTATGACATCGGGCAATGCCGGTGGCCATATCGCTCATTTAGGAGGTGCTTTGGCCGGATGGTGGTTTGCTTCCGGATTGTCCCGCGGACATGATGCTACGTCATGGATAAACCGATGCTTGGATTGCTTCTCGGAAGGTCTTTCGTTTCGTCGTCAATCGAAAAGACCGAAGATGAAAGTTCATTATGGTGATAAGGCAAAAGATTACGATTATAATGCCCGTAAAAAACAGCAAAGCGAGGAGATAGACCGTATATTGGATAAATTAAAGAAATCCGGTTATAACAGTCTGACTACCGAAGAGAAGAAAAGCTTGTTTGATGCGAGCAAAAAGTGATATATGAAATATATTGGTCGTTTTTTGGGATGGATACTACTGGGCATAAACTTGTGTATGGTGGTATTGTTACTGGTATGTGCTTACAGCCCTTATATTGATCCTGTGGCTCATCCGGTATGGTCATGTGCCGGTTTGGCTTTTCCCGCTTTTTTGATTGTTAATCTTTTGTTTCTGGTCTTCTGGTTGGTGATTTATCGTAAATATGCGTTGCTTTCATTTTTAGGCCTGGTATGTTCCATTGGTGCTATCCGTACTTATTTCCCAGTCAATGTATTTGTATCTGATGTACCGGAAGGGGCAATCAAATTCTTATCCTACAATACGATGGCCTTTGAAAAGAACCGTGCGAACACCAAGGATAATCCGAACCCTGTGCTGGAATATTTAAGAAACAGCAATGCGGATATAATCTGCCTGCAGGAATATATTGTAGGCGGACGGTTAACCAAGAAAGAGGTGGATTATGCTTTAAGAGATTATCCTTATAAAAATTATCATAAGATATCGGGGGCCAACGGTTTGGGTTGTTATTCCCGTTTTCCTATTTTGTCGGCACATCCGGTGAAATATGCCAGCCTTAACAATGGTTCCATCGCTTATAAAATCAAAGTGAATGGTGATACCTTGCTGATTGTTAATAATCATCTGGAATCCAATAAGCTGACTGAGAAGGATAAAGAAGTCTATCGCGAAATGATGAAGGATCCTGATAAGCAAAAGGTATCGCAAGGGTCTCGTTTGCTGATCGGAAAACTGGCGGAAGCATCGGCTATACGTGCCGTTCAGGCTGATTCCATAGCTCGTTTGGTGGCCGGTTACAAAGGGGGAGGCATAATTGTATGCGGTGACTTCAATGATTCTCCTATATCATACACTCACAGGGTGGTAGGGGAAGGTCTGAATGATGCTTTTGTGGAGTCGGGAAACGGCTTTGGCATATCTTATAATCAAAATCATTTTTATTTCAGAATAGACAATATTTTATTGAGCAAGAATTTAAAATCTTACCGTTGTACGGTGGATAATACGATAAAGAGTTCGGATCATTACCCCATTTGGTGTTATGTGGCGGAGAAGTGATTTTACATACCTTTAATTGACAGATTATGAAAAGACTATTATTTACGTTAGCGACGTGTTGTGTAATGTGTGCATGTGAACAGAAAACAGAAATGAATCCGTTCTTTACGGAATTCCAGACCGAGTACGGTGCTCCCGATTTTACTAAGATCAGACTGGAGCATTATGAACCTGCTTTCTTGAAAGGAATAGAGGAGCAGAATGCGGAAATTAAGGCAATAGTTGATAATCCCGAGGAACCTACTTTTGAAAATACCATTGTGGCGCTGGATAAAAGTGGCGGGATTCTGGCGAGAGTAAGTGGGGTGTTTTTTGCATTGACCGAAGCGGATACAAATGATTCGTTGACGGCCTTGAATGAAAAGATGGCTCCTGTACTTTCAGAACATAGTGATAATATTTATTTGAATCAGGATTTGTATAAACGGGTGGCTGATGTGCATCAACAGGAACAGGAAGGTAAGATAACTCTTACGACTGAGCAACACCGGCTGTTGGACAAGTATTATAAAGCTTTTGTCCGTTCGGGTGCCGGACTGGATGCCGGAAAACAATCCCGTTTGAGGGAGATCAATAAAGAATTGTCGACTTTGGGGATTGCTTTCGACAATCATATCTTAAATGAGAATAACGCTTATCAGTTGGTTATCGAGAATGAGGCTGATTTGGCCGGGTTACCCGAATGGGTGAAAGCGGGGGCCGCAGAGGAAGCGAAAGCTGCTGGAAAAGAAGGGAAATGGCTATTCACTTTGCAAAACTCCAGTCGCTTGCCTTTTTTGCAATATGCTGAAAACCGTGAGCTAAGAAAAAATATTTATGAAGCTTATATCAACCGGGGGAATCATGATGATGCGAATGACAATAAAGAGATATTGGGAAAGATCATGGCATTGCGTTTGGAACAGGCAAAATTATTAGGATTCGATTGTTATTCCAATTTTGTACTGGATGAGAACATGGCTAAGAATTCGCAGACAGTCATGGATTTCTTGAACAACCTGTGGGGATACTCACTGGAAAATGCAAAGAAAGAGGCCGCCGAGTTGCAGAAAATAATGGATAAGGAAGGTAAGGGAGAGAAGCTGGCTGCATGGGACTGGTGGTATTATGCCGAAAAATTGCGTCAGGAAAAGTATGATTTGAATGAAGATGAAATCAAGCCCTATTTCAGTTTGGAAGATGTGCGTAGCGGATTGTATACCGTGGCCAACAAGCTGTATGGCATTACATTGACCGAACTGAATGATGTGCCCGTATATGAGCCGGATGTGAAAGTGTATGAAGTAAAGGATGCCGATGGCTCATTTTTGGGATTGTTCTATGCGGATTACTTTCCACGCGCAGGTAAGCGTGGTGGCGCATGGATGAGTAATTTTCGTGAACAGGCCGGTGAAGTACGTCCTTTAATTTATAATGTGGCAAGTTTTACTAAACCTGCAGGAAATATGCCTTCTTTACTGACTTTGGATGAGGTGGAAACCATGTTTCATGAGTTTGGACATGCATTGCACGGTATGCTGACCAAGTGTAACTACAAAGGAGTGTCCGGTACCAGTGTGGCGCAGGATTTTGTAGAACTTCCTTCACAGATTATGGAACATTGGGCTGTAGAACCTGAAGTGCTGAAACTCTATGCCAAGCATTATGAAACAAGAGAAGTGATTCCGGATGAGCTGATTACGAAAATCCAAAATCAGGGTACTTTTAATCAAGGTTTTATGACTACGGAATTATTGGCAGCCGCTTTGCTTGATATGGAACTGCATAACCTGACTGATACAGACAATCTGAATGTCGTTGCTTTTGAAAAAGAAACGATGGACAAGCTGGGGCTGATTCCTGAAATAGCTCCTCGGTATCGCGCCACTTATTTTAGTCATATTATAGGTGGATATGCTGCTGGGTATTACAGCTATCTATGGGCAGAAGTTCTTGACACGGATGCTTTTGAAGCGTTTAAAGAACATGGAGTGTTCGATAAAAATACCGCAGATTCTTTCCGTAAAAATATTCTAGAGAAAGGTGGAACGGAAGATCCTATGACCCTTTACAGAGGTTTTCGTGGGGCTGATCCCAGCTTGGAACCCTTGCTTAAAAACAGGGGTTTGAAATAAAATAGACTGTGAGATAGAATAATTTAGGCTGCAAAAAATGCTTTTGCAGCCTTTTTTCTCTTTTGGAATCTAAATATTTGTGTTTGATACCGTGGGAATGTGAAAAAAAAACTATATTTGCAACCTTGTATAAACTAAGAATTAATCAAAAAGTAAAAATAATAAATTTCAAAGTAACATGCAAAACAAAGGATTTGTAAAGGTTTTTGCGGTATTACTCACCCTTGTATGTGTGTTTTATCTTTCTTTCTCTTTTGTGACCCGCTATCACATGGACAAAGCGGCACAAGACCCGAAAGGTGAAGCACATTACCTTGATTCTATGCAGAATGAAAAAGTTTATTTGGGTAGTTATACGCTGAAACAGTGTCGCGAGATGGAGATTGGTCTGGGTCTGGACCTGAAAGGTGGTATGAACGTTATCCTTGAAGTTTCTGTACCGGATGTAGTGAAGGCTTTGGCTGACAACAAGACTGATGAAGCTTTTAACAAAGCGGTTGCAGAAGCATCAAAACAATCTATCACTAGTCAGGATGACTTTATCACTCTTTTTGTAAAAGAGTATAAGAAACAAGCTCCCAATGGCAAATTGGCTGAATTATTTGCTACTCAGCAGTTGAAAGACAAAGTAACCACCCGCAGTTCCGACAGTGAAGTTGAAAAAGTATTGCGCGAAGAGGTAAAGGCTGCTATCGACAACTCTTATAATGTATTACGTACACGTATTGACCGTTTTGGTGTGGCACAGCCTAACATTCAGGCGTTGGAAGGAAAGATGGGCCGTATCATGGTGGAACTGCCGGGTATCAAAGAACCGGAACGTGTCAGAAAACTGTTGCAGGGATCTGCTAACTTGGAATTCTGGGAAACTTTCGACGCAAAAGAAATAGTTCCTTATCTTTCTTCTGTAGATAACAGACTGCGTGATATTCTTGCCGTTGAAAGTGGTGCTGCTTCTGCTGATTCTGTAGCTACTGATACTGTTGCTGTTGCACAGGCTTCTGCAATTTCTGCTGCCGACAGTCTTGCAGCCGCATTGAAAGGCGAAACGGCAAGTAACTCTGCCGCAATGGAGCAGATGAAGAAAGAACATCCGTTGGCTTCTGTTCTTCAATTAAATCCGAATGGTTACGGGTCGGTGGTAGGTTATGCCGATTATAAAGATACTGCTCAGGTAAACCAGTACCTTGCTATGAAAGAAGTGAAAGAAATGTTGCCGAAAGATCTTCGTTTGAAATGGGGTGTAAAGGCTGCTGACTTTGACAAGCAGGGACGTATCTTTGAATTGTATGCTATCAAGTCTACTGAACGTAACGGACGTGCTCCGTTGGAAGGTGATGTGATCACTGATGCTAAAGATGAATATGACCAGTTCAACAAGCCTTGTGTCAGTATGTCTATGAACACTGACGGCGCACGCCGCTGGGCTGTTCTGACAAAGAACAATGTAGGCAAGGCTATCGCTATCGTACTGGATGGTTACGTATACAGCGCTCCGAATGTAAACGGTGAAATTACGGGGGGACACTCTCAGATTACCGGTAACTTTACTCCGGAGGTGACAAAAGACTTGGCTAACGTATTGAAGTCTGGTAAGATGCCTGCTCCTGCACGTATCGTTCAGGAGGATATTGTTGGTCCGTCATTGGGTCAGGAATCTATCAATCAAGGTATTATTTCATTTGTTGTTGCGTTGATTCTGTTGATGATCTATATGTGCGCTATGTACGGATTGATTCCGGGTATGGTTGCCAACTGCGCATTGGTTGTTAACTTCTTCTTCACATTAGGAATCCTTACCTCGTTCCAAGCTGCACTGACCATGTCTGGTATTGCCGGTATGGTGTTGTCATTGGGTATGGCTGTAGATGCTAACGTGTTGATTTATGAACGTACAAAAGAAGAATTGAGAGCCGGTAAAACTGTTAAGGCTGCTTTAGCAGACGGTTATTCTAACGCATTCTCTGCTATTTTTGACTCAAACTTGACATCAATTATCACTGGTATCATTCTGTTCTATTTCGGTACGGGTCCGATTCGTGGTTTTGCCACTACGTTGATTATCGGTATCCTCTGCTCATTCTTTACAGCAGTATTCTTGACCCGTATTGTTTATGAGCACTTCATGAATAAAGACAAGTGGTTGAACTTGACATTCACTACAGGGATCTCCAAGAATCTGATGCAGAACGTGAATTACAACTTTATGGGAATGATGAAACGTTCATTCACGGTATTCGGAGCGATTATCGTTATCTGTATCATTTCATTCTTTATCCGTGGTTTGGCGCAGAGTATTGACTTTACCGGTGGACGTAACTTCGTAGTTCAGTTTGAACAGCAGGTTGAACCTGAAACAGTGCGTGACCTGTTGAAGAAGAAAATCACAGAAGATAATGTACAGGCTATTGCTTTGGGTACAGACAAGAAGACAATCCGTATTACAACCAATTACCGTATTAATGAAGATTCTCCTACTATCGACTCTGAAATTGAAGAGTTCTTGTATCAGTCTTTGAAAGATGGTAACTTGCTGGGCGAAGGTACTACATTGGAAATCTTTATTGACCGTGATAATCGTGTCGGTGGTTCTATCATCAGTTCTCAGAAAGTAGGTCCTAGTATCGCTGATGATATCAAGACTTCGGCTGTCTGGTCTGTATTGTTTGCATTGGTGGCTATCGGTTTGTATATCTTGCTGCGTTTCCGCAATGTAGCTTATAGTGTGGGTGCGACTGTTGCATTGGCTGTCGATACTATTTTGATCATCGGTGCATACTCGTTATGTTATGGATGGGTTCCGTTCTCATTGGAAATTGACCAGACTTTTATTGGCGCTATTTTGACCGCTATCGGTTATTCTATCAATGACAAGGTGGTTATCTTTGACCGTATCCGTGAGTTCTTCGGTCTGTATCCGAAACGTAACCGTATGCAGTTGTTTAATGATTCATTGAATACTACTTTGGCTCGTACCATCAATACTTCATTAAGTACATTGATCGTATTGTTGTGTATCTTCGTGCTGGGTGGTGACAGTATCCGCAGCTTCGCCTTTGCAATGATTTTGGGCGTTGTGATCGGTACATTGTCTTCTATCTTCATTGCTGCTCCTATCGCTTACCTGACTATGGGTAACAAGATGCCGGAAGAAACAAAGGCATAAGAAGGTTTCTTTTAAGAAATAAATAAAAAGAGGAGGATGCTCATATCATGAGCATCCTCCTCTTTTTATAAGGTCGATTGGAATTGGTTTGTGGAAAAAGGGTAGATGAATCTTCTGTGGCTTCAAAAATTAACTTAAGTACATTGGGTAAGTAACTTAGCTTACTTGGCATTTCAACTTAACTTGCTTGTCCCATGAAGTTAACTTGCTTTTTTACGCAGTATCTTGCAGATCAATTCTGTTTGGCTATAATCGTGAAAATAGTTATCTGACTACTCTTCCTGAAGTGTTTCCTTGCATTAACTCTTCCACTTCTTCTACTGTTACTTGATTGAAATCTCCATATATGGTATTTTTCAATGCAGATGCGGCAAGGGCGAATTCCAATGTTTTTTGGTCATTGTCGGGGTAGGTCAGCAAACCATAAATCATGCCGCCTACAAATGCATCTCCTGCACCCACACGGTCTACTTCATGGACAATATCGTAAATGCCGGTATGCCTTAATGTTCCTTTAGAATAAAGTATGGCTGCCAGCAGATTGTGATTGGAAGTGATGGTATTACGCAACTCCAGAAACATTTTCTGGCATCGGGGAGCTTGTTCTGATACTTTTTGACCGAATACTTTGAAACCGGACAAATCTAATGGATATGAGGTGTCTACAGCTTTAAAACCTACCGGGGGAATGCCGAAAATTTCTTTGTATTCGGGTTCTGCACCAAAAATGACATCACTATATTGAACAAGGGGGAGCATTACCTCTGATGCGGATTTACCGTAATTCCATAATTTTTTGCGGAAATTTAAGTCGCATGAGATTGTTAATCCCAGGCGGTCTGCTGTTTGCAGTGCTTCCAGGCAGGCATCTGCTCCTTCCTGTGACAGGGACGCTGCTATACCCGACCAGTGGAACCAGCCTGCATCGGAAAGAATCTTTTCCCAGTCTATCATGCCGGGACGTAAAGTGGCAAAGGAAGAGCCTTCACGGTCATATACTACATTGGAGTTACGAAATGCTGCACCGCTTTCCAGAAAGTATAATCCCATGCGTTTCCCACCATAAATAATGCCGTCTGTACCTAATCCGTAAGCTTGGAGTGAGTTTACGCAGGCTTGTGCCATTGCATTCTCGGGAAGTCTGGTAACGAATTCTGTGGGGATGCCGAAGTTGACCAGTGATATGGCTACATTCGCTTCACTTCCTCCATAAGTAGCAATAAACTCGTTTGTTTGGGAAAAGCGCTGGAATTTGGGGGCGGTCAGCCTTAGCATTACTTCTCCGAATGTAACGACTTTCTTGTTCTGGGTAATAGCTCTTGTATTCATAGTATGTTTTTAATCAGTATGTTAATTTGCACGAAGATACGATCAAAATTTTATATAAGTGCAAGAAATGTATAAAAATAGCCTTCTCTATCTTTTCCATATAGAATAGAGAAGGCTATTTTATTTATTCAATATTAGTGGTTTATTTATTGAATCGTATTTTTAGTTTGGCAAGCATATCCTGTGTCATGCTGTCTAGATCATATTCCGGTTTCCATCCCCATTCCTCACGGGCACAAGTGTCGTCCAGTGAGTTCGGCCATGATTCGGCGATAGCTTGACGTAGCGGATCTACTTTGTACTCCATATGGAAGTCGGGCATATACTTCTTTATATTGTTATAAATAATTTCCGGATCAAAACTCATTGAAGCAATGTTGAACGAATTGCGATGAATTAGTTTGTCGGGATTCGCTTCCATGATTTCAATGGCTGCACGTAAACCGTCAGGCATATACATCATATCCATGAATGTACCGGCTGCAATAGGACATTCAAATTTTTCACCTTTTACAGCCGAATAATAGATGTCTACAGCATAATCAGTGGTCCCGCCACCCGGAGGTGTGACATACGAAATTAATCCGGGGGAAACGAACGGAGCGGGTATCTACGCCAAAACGGATATGGTAATAATCGCTCAGTAATTCTCCTGATACTTTTGTAACGCCATACATGGTACGCGGATTACGGATAGTGTCTTGCGGGGTCTTGTCTTTAGGGGTGTTGTTGCCGAAGACACCGATAGAACTTGGGGTAAATACGGCGCAACCCATTTCGCGTGCTACTTCCAATACGTTGAACAGGCCTCCCATGCCTATTTTCCATGCTAGTTGAGGTTTGGCTTCTGCTACAGCCGATAGTAAGGCTGCCAGGTTGTAAATGGTGTCGATGTTGTACTTTGATACAGTTTCGGCAATTTGTTGTTCGTTGGTGATATCTACGATGGCAGAAGGGCCTGATTCTTTTAATTCCCTTTAGGCTCAGCACCGGGAATATATCCGGCTACGATATTACCATTGTAAATACTTCTCAATTTCATGGTTAGTTCCGAACCGATCTGACCGGTGGAGCCGATAATTAATACATTTTTCATAGTTTGCTATTTGCTTTAAGTTTTCTTTTGGAAGCAAAGATAGATAGAAAACTGCATATTTTATCAAAATTTTCTCTATAATTTAATCGGATATCAAAAAAAAATAAGAACTTTGTCAAGTCAGACTGATTTTTAAACTTAAACTATATACTTAATAAAAAAACAAAGCTATGTATGGTAAAATGAAGGAGTTCCTTGCGAAGGAACTGGCTGATATTAAGGCAGCCGGATTGTATAAAAATGAACGTATAATTACCACACCTCAGCGTGCGGACATCAAGGTGAATGACGGAGAAGATGTGTTGAACTTTTGTGCCAACAATTATTTAGGTTTGTCAGATAATCAACGCTTGATCAATGCTGCCAAAGAGGCGATGGACACACATGGCTTCGGTATGTCTTCCGTACGCTTTATCTGTGGAACTCAGGATTTGCACAAACAGCTGGAAGCTGCCATTTCTGATTATTTTAAAACAGAAGATACTATACTTTATGCAGCTTGTTTTGATGCTAACGGTGGTTTGTTCGAACCGCTGTTTACAGAAGAAGACGCTATTATTTCAGATGCGTTGAATCATGCATCTATTATAGATGGTGTACGCTTGTGTAAGGCAAAACGCTATCGTTATGCCAATGCTGATATGGCTGACCTGGAACGTTGTTTGCAGGAAGCGCAGGCACAGCGTCATCGTATTATTGCTACAGATGGTGTATTCTCGATGGATGGTAATGTGGCTCCATTGGATAAGATTTGTGAACTGGCGGAAAAGTATGACGCGTTGGTTATGGTGGATGAATCTCATTCGGCCGGTGTAGTAGGTCCTACAGGGCATGGCGTGGCAGAACAGTTTAATGCATACGGGCGTGTGGATATCTTTACTGGTACATTAGGTAAAGCATTTGGTGGGGCAATGGGAGGATTTACCACCGGTAAGAAAGAAATTATTGATATGTTGCGCCAGCGTTCCCGTCCTTATTTATTCTCTAATTCTGTAGCTCCTGCCATTATCGGTGCTAGTCTGGAAATGTTTAAGATATTGAAAGAAAGTGATGCTTTGCATACTAAGCTGATGGATAATGTGAATTATTTCCGTGACAGGATGCTGGCTGCCGGTTTTGACATCAAACCAACTCAGAGCGCGATTTGTGCTGTGATGCTTTATGATGCGAAACTGTCTCAGGATTTTGCCGCCAAGATGCAGAAAGAGGGCATATATGTAACCGGTTTCTATTATCCGGTTGTTCCGAAAGGACAGGCACGTATCCGTGTCCAGTTGTCTGCCGGGCATGAAAAGGCACATTTGGATAAGGCAATTGCTGCATTTATTAAAGTGGGCAAAGAACTTGGGGTGATTAAATAAGCAGATTTGAAAACTATCCAGTAAAATAAGAGCAGTAAACGGTTGTATAACAATTGTTTACTGCTCTTGTAAGAGGGGAATCGAACCCCTATCTAAAGTTTAGGAAACTTCTATTCTATCCGTTGAACTACAAGGCCCCTTTATGGGTACAAAGGTACTTCTTTTGTTAAAATGGCAATATGAAAGATTGAAAAATGTCTTAAGTGGGAAGAAAATAATCCTTTCTTTGTTGTTTTGTTGTTTTTGTCTGTTTTTATAATCTAATAATGTTGTTATTCTGCTATAAACTTTCATGTTGTTCATAAAACATGGATAAAAATAATAAATTGTAAAAATGAATCGTTTTTGATGCTGTCATAATGATAGGAATTTATGCTTTTAAACAGGTAATTATCTCTGCTTTTTCTTAGCTTGGAAACAAATAAACCTTTAATTTTGTACATTTTGATATTCAAACGTAGTTTGATAGCGGAATATTTTGTCCTTTGACAGAACTTTCCGAACTTTGCAAACAGTGAAATTTTGTAACCCTAAATAATAAGTTATGGCAGATGAAATGATAGTCAAGGAGTTGGACCAAGTGGTGGTCCGTTTCTCAGGCGACTCAGGCGATGGTATGCAGCTGGCCGGAAATATCTTTTCTAATATTTCGGCTACAGTGGGAAATGATATCAGTACATTCCCCGATTACCCGGCGGATATACGTGCCCGCAAGGTTCGTTGACCGGTGTGTCAGGTTTCCAGGTGCATATCGGTGCGGGTAAAGTTTTACCCCTGGTGACAAATGCGACGTGCTGGTCGCAATGAATGCTGCATTGAAAACACAATACAAAGGACCGGATTTTCCGGTTGCATTAGGGTGATCCGTGATGTGGAAGCGCCTACTTATGATGACGCCGTTAATGCACAGATTGAAGAAGTGGCCGCAAAGAAAAAATATCATAATTTCCAGGAATTACTGATGACAAATGATATTTGGGAAGTGAAATAATATTTTCATTTTCCCTGTAGGAACCGGATCTACAGAGTTGTTCTAAAAATTAAATGGTTAGTAATAGGCAGTGAATAATTGCCGGTTACTAACCATTTAATTTAGAATTTTAGTGTGTAAGAGAACACACCTGAAACTGTCCTTATAGTTTGAGCTTTAGAGTTTCTCGCCGAATGATAAATCACCGGCATCCCCTAACCCCGGAACAATGTATTTGTGCTCGTCCAAGACAGGGTCTATGGCGGCACACCATAATGTGACATCATCGCCGGGAAAAAGTTCTGCCATATGCGCTACCCCTTGTTGGCTGGCAATGACACAGGCCATCTGCAATTTAGCTGGTTTGCCTTTGGTAAGGAACGCTTTCCAGGCAAGTTCCATGCTTTCACCGGTGGCAAGCATGGGATCAACGAGAAGCAAGGTTCTGTCATTCAATGAAGGAGCGGCGATGTATTCAATGTGTACATCTACAATACGGTGTTCATCATCTTTGTAAAAACGGAATGCGGAAACGAAAGCGTTGTCGGCATGGTCGAACATGTTCAGAAAACCGGTGTGCAGCGGCAGTCCGGCACGGAATACCGTTGCGATCACTATTTTGTCATCGTGTGTGCTGGCCGTGGCAGTTCCCAAGGGTGTCTGTACTTGCTTTACGGAATAGGTTAGTGCTTTACAAAAAAAATTCTTTCAATATTTCTGCGGAAACGCATACGATCATTTTGAATATGTACATCGCGCAATTCCGCTACATATTGGTTTAGGAGAGAATTGCCTTCACTGAGATTGATGATTTTCATATCTATGCTTTTGTTATATTGTTGACTTTGACCTGCAAAGAAACAAATAATTTCTAGATTTGTAAAGTACGAATTGCATTTTTGTTACACAAATATAAATATTTGATTATTACGGAAATTTTTCTCTAATAACTTCTTTTTTTTAAAATAAAGCACTAATTTTGTAGCGCCTTAGACAAGGGGTGTTGAAAACATCTTCTTTCAGAAAATAAAGAGTAAAAAGAAAATTATAAAATAACCAAATTAAATCATTAAAAAATGGCAAATTTAGATTTAAGCAAGTACGGTATTACCGACGTGAAGGAAGTTCTCCACAATCCTTCTTATGATGTGCTTTTCGCTGAAGAAACTAAACCGGGATTGGAAGGTTTCGAAAAAGGACAGGTTACTGAACTGGGTGCTGTAAACGTAATGACTGGTGTTTACACAGGTCGTTCTCCTAAAGATAAATTCTTCGTTAAGAATGAAGCTTCTGAAAATTCAGTATGGTGGACTTCTGACGAATATAAAAACGATAACAAACCTTGTACTGAAGAAGCTTGGGCTGACTTGAAGTCTAAAGCTGTAAAACAATTGAGCGGCAAGCGTTTGTTCGTTGTTGATACATTCTGCGGTGCTAATGCTGCAACTCGTATGAAAGTACGTTTCATCATGGAAGTAGCTTGGCAGGCTCATTTCGTAACTAACATGTTCATCCGCCCGACTGCTGAAGAACTGGAAGCTTACGGAGAACCTGATTTTGTATGTTTCAATGCATCTAAAGCAAAAGTTGATAACTATAAAGAACTGGGCTTGAACTCTGAAACAGCTACTGTTTTCAACTTGAAGACTAAAGAACAAGTTATCCTGAACACTTGGTACGGTGGTGAAATGAAGAAAGGTATGTTCTCTATCATGAACTACATGAACCCGCTTCGTGGTATCGCTTCCATGCACTGCTCTGCTAATACAAATATGGAAGGAACTAGTTCGGCTATCTTCTTCGGTTTGTCTGGTACAGGTAAGACTACTTTGTCTACTGACCCGAAACGTAAGTTGATCGGTGACGACGAACACGGATGGGATGACGAAGGTGTATTCAACTACGAAGGTGGTTGCTATGCTAAAGTTATCAACTTGGATAAGGAAAGTGAACCCGATATCTACGCTGCTATCAAACGTGACGCTTTGCTGGAAAACGTAACAGTTGATGCTAACGGTAAGATTGATTTCGCTGATAAGAGCGTAACAGAAAACACTCGTGTTTCTTATCCTATCTATCATATCGAAAACATCGTTAAACCTATCTCTAAAGGTCCTCACGCTCAACAAGTTATTTTCTTGTCAGCTGATGCATTCGGTGTATTGCCTCCGGTATCTATCTTGAACCCTGAACAAGCTCAGTATTACTTCTTGTCTGGATTTACAGCTAAATTGGCTGGTACAGAACGTGGTATTACTGAACCGACTCCGACATTCTCTGCTTGCTTCGGTGCTGCTTTCTTGTCATTGCATCCTACTAAGTATGCTGAAGAATTGGTTAAGAAGATGGAAAAGACTGGTGCTAAAGCATATTTGGTTAACACTGGTTGGAACGGTACTGGTAAACGTATCTCTATCCGCGATACTCGTGGTATCATCGATGCTATTTTGGATGGCTCTATTGATAAGGCTCCTACTAAGGTTATTCCTTACTTCGATTTCGTTGTTCCTACAGAATTGCCGGGTGTTGATCCGAAGATCCTTGATCCTCGTGACACTTACGCTGACGCTGCTCAGTGGGATGAAAAAGCAAAAGACTTGGCTGGTCGTTTCATCAAGAACTTCGCTAAGTTCACTGGTAACGAAGCAGGTAAGAAATTGGTTGCTGCCGGTCCGAAATTGTAATCTGAATTTTACAGATTTAACATATAAAAAGTGGTTCCTATCGGGAACCACTTTTTTTTATGCTTGAAAATGCCTAGATTTGTTGCAAACCAAATATGATAGCAAATGAAATTATTTAGATTAATGTTAGTTGGTGCAGGTATGTTCGTATTATGCAGCTGTACATCGCAAGGTTCTCAACAGAAGGAAGTTGTTACGGATAGTGTTTCCGTGAGTCAGGTAGACCCTGTAATAGAAATATTAGTGGTTTATTTATTGAATCGTATTTTTAGTTTGGCAAGCATATCCTGTGTCATGCTGTCTAGATCATATTCCGGTTTCCATCCCCATTCCTCACGGGCACAAGTGTCGTCCAGTGAGTTCGGCCATGATTCGGCGATAGCTTGACGTAGCGGATCTACTTTGTACTCCATATGGAAGTCGGGCATATACTTCTTTATATTGTTATAAATAATTTCCGGATCAAAACTCATTGAAGCAATGTTGAACGAATTGCGATGAATTAGTTTGTCGGGATTCGCTTCCATGATTTCAATGGCTGCACGTAAACCGTCAGGCATATACATCATATCCATGAATGTACCGGCTGCAATAGGACATTCAAATTTTTCACCTTTTACAGCCGAATAATAGATGTCTACAGCATAATCAGTGGTCCCGCCACCCGGAGGTGTGACATACGAAATTAATCCGGGGAAACGAACGGAGCGGGTATCTACGCCAAAACGGATATGGTAATAATCGCTCAGTAATTCTCCTGATACTTTTGTAACGCCATACATGGTACGCGGATTACGGATAGTGTCTTGCGGGGTCTTGTCTTTAGGGGTGTTGTTGCCGAAGACACCGATAGAACTTGGGGTAAATACGGCGCAACCCATTTCGCGTGCTACTTCCAATACGTTGAACAGGCCTCCCATGCCTATTTTCCATGCTAGTTGAGGTTTGGCTTCTGCTACAGCCGATAGTAAGGCTGCCAGGTTGTAAATGGTGTCGATGTTGTACTTTGATACAGTTTCGGCAATTTGTTGTTCGTTGGTGATATCTACGATGGCAGAAGGGCCTGATTCTTTTAATTCCCCTTTAGGCTCAGCACCGGGAATATATCCGGCTACGATATTACCATTGTAAATACTTCTCAATTTCATGGTTAGTTCCGAACCGATCTGACCGGTGGAGCCGATAATTAATACATTTTTCATAGTTTGCTATTTGCTTTAAGTTTTCTTTTGGAAGCAAAGATAGATAGAAAACTGCATATTTTATCAAAATTTTCTCTATAATTTAATCGGATATCAAAAAAAAATAAGAACTTTGTCAAGTCAGACTGATTTTTAAACTTAAACTATATACTTAATAAAAAAACAAAGCTATGTATGGTAAAATGAAGGAGTTCCTTGCGAAGGAACTGGCTGATATTAAGGCAGCCGGATTGTATAAAATGAACGTATAATTACCACACCTCAGCGTGCGGACATCAAGGTGAATGACGGAGAAGATGTGTTGAACTTTTGTGCCAACAATTATTTAGGTTTGTCAGATAATCAACGCTTGATCAATGCTGCCAAAGAGGCGATGGACACACATGGCTTCGGTATGTCTTCCGTACGCTTTATCTGTGGAACTCAGGATTTGCACAAACAGCTGGAAGCTGCCATTTCTGATTATTTTAAAACAGAAGATACTATACTTTATGCAGCTTGTTTTGATGCTAACGGTGGTTTGTTCGAACCGCTGTTTACAGAAGAAGACGCTATTATTTCAGATGCGTTGAATCATGCATCTATTATAGATGGTGTACGCTTGTGTAAGGCAAAACGCTATCGTTATGCCAATGCTGATATGGCTGACCTGGAACGTTGTTTGCAGGAAGCGCAGGCACAGCGTCATCGTATTATTGCTACAGATGGTGTATTCTCGATGGATGGTAATGTGGCTCCATTGGATAAGATTTGTGAACTGGCGGAAAAGTATGACGCGTTGGTTATGGTGGATGAATCTCATTCGGCCGGTGTAGTAGGTCCTACAGGGCATGGCGTGGCAGAACAGTTTAATGCATACGGGCGTGTGGATATCTTTACTGGTACATTAGGTAAAGCATTTGGTGGGGCAATGGGAGGATTTACCACCGGTAAGAAAGAAATTATTGATATGTTGCGCCAGCGTTCCCGTCCTTATTTATTCTCTAATTCTGTAGCTCCTGCCATTATCGGTGCTAGTCTGGAAATGTTTAAGATATTGAAAGAAAGTGATGCTTTGCATACTAAGCTGATGGATAATGTGAATTATTTCCGTGACAGGATGCTGGCTGCCGGTTTTGACATCAAACCAACTCAGAGCGCGATTTGTGCTGTGATGCTTTATGATGCGAAACTGTCTCAGGATTTTGCCGCCAAGATGCAGAAAGAGGGCATATATGTAACCGGTTTCTATTATCCGGTTGTTCCGAAAGGACAGGCACGTATCCGTGTCCAGTTGTCTGCCGGGCATGAAAAGGCACATTTGGATAAGGCAATTGCTGCATTTATTAAAGTGGGCAAAGAACTTGGGGTGATTAAATAAGCAGATTTGAAAACTATCCAGTAAAATAAGAGCAGTAAACGGTTGTATAACAATTGTTTACTGCTCTTTGTAGCCCCGAGGGGAATCGAACCCCTATCTAAAGTTTAGGAAACTTCTATTCTATCCGTTGAACTACAAGGCCCCTTTATGGGTACAAAGGTACTTCTTTTTGTTAAAATGGCAATATGAAAGATTGAAAAATGTCTTAAGTGGGAAGAAAATAATCCTTTCTTTGTTGTTTTGTTGTTTTTTGTCTGTTTTTTATAATCTAATAATGTTGTTATTCTGCTATAAACTTTCATGTTGTTCATAAAACATGGATAAAAATAATAAATTGTAAAAATGAATCGTTTTTGATGCTGTCATAATGATAGGAATTTATGCTTTTAAACAGGTAATTATCTCTGCTTTTTCTTAGCTTGGAAACAAATAAACCTTTAATTTTGTACATTTTGATATTCAAACGTAGTTTGATAGCGGAATATTTTGTCCTTTGACAGAACTTTCCGAACTTTGCAAACAGTGAAATTTTGTAACCCTAAATAATAAGTTATGGCAGATGAAATGATAGTCAAGGAGTTGGACCAAGTGGTGGTCCGTTTCTCAGGCGACTCAGGCGATGGTATGCAGCTGGCCGGAAATATCTTTTCTAATATTTCGGCTACAGTGGGAAATGATATCAGTACATTCCCCGATTACCCGGCGGATATACGTGCCCCGCAAGGTTCGTTGACCGGTGTGTCAGGTTTCCAGGTGCATATCGGTGCGGGTAAAGTTTTTACCCCTGGTGACAAATGCGACGTGCTGGTCGCAATGAATGCCGCTGCATTGAAAACACAATACAAATTTGCGAAGTCCACAGCTTGTATCATTATTGATACAGATTGTTTTCAGAAATCAGATCTGGACAAGGCGGCTTTCAAAACAGACAATCCGATTGAAGAAATGGGTATTAAGCAGGATGTAATTGCTGCTCCTATTTCGCAGATGGTGAAAGATTGTCTGGCAGATACAGGCATGGACAACAAGTCAATGTTGAAATGTCGTAATATGTTTGCTTTGGGATTGGTCTGCTGGTTGTTTAATCGTGACCTGGCGGTTGCTGAAAATTTCTTGCGCGAGAAATTTGCAAAGAAGCCGCAAATAGCTGAAGCGAATATTAAAGTGATACACGCCGGATATGATTATGGGCACAATACGCATGCGTCTGTGGATCATACTTATAAGGTGGAAACTAAGTCTAAAGTACCTGGAAAGTACATGGATATCAGCGGAAACAAGGCTACGGCTTATGGCTTAATTGCTGCTGCCGAGAAAGCAGGTCTGCGTTTGTTCCTGGGATCTTATCCCATTACTCCGGCAACAGATATCTTGCATGAACTTTCTAAACATAAATCATTGGGAGTGACTACGGTTCAATGTGAAGATGAAATTTCAGGTTGCGCTACGGCTATCGGTGCCTCGTTTGCAGGTGCGTTAGCAGCTACTTCTACTTCGGGACCGGGTGTTTGTCTGAAATCAGAGGCTATGAATCTGGCTGTTATTACAGAATTACCATTGGTGGTTATTAATGTACAGCGCGGCGGTCCTTCTACTGGTTTGCCTACTAAGTCTGAGCAAACAGATTTATTGCAGGCTTTGTTTGGCCGTAACGGTGAATCTCCTATGCCGGTCATTGCCGCAGCTTCTCCAACTCATTGTTTTGATGCTGCTTATGATGCTTGTAAGATTGCCTTGGAACACATGACCCCGGTGGTGTTGCTGACTGATGGTTTTGTAGCAAATGGTTCCGGTGCATGGAAGTTGCCTGATCTGGCGAACTATCCGGCTATTAACCCACCCTATGTTACTCCGGAAATGAAGGATAATTATACTCCTTACAAGCGTAACGCCGAAACAGGTGTCCGTTATTGGGCATTGCCGGGACAGGAAGGTTATATGCATATTTTGGGAGGCTTGGAAAAAGACAGTGATACAGGTGCTATTTCTACCGAGCCTGAAAACCATAATTTGATGTGCCGTTTGCGTGCCGAGAAGGTTGCTAAAATTCCAGTGCCTGATGTTAAGGTGCAAGGCTGCGTAGAGGATGCAGATTTGCTGATAGTAGGTTTCGGTGGAACTTACGGTCATTTATATTCAGCAATGGAGGAAATGAACCATGCGGGCAAGAAGGTTGCTTTGGCACATTTTGTTCATTTGAACCCGCTGCCTCACAATACGGCAGAAGTGCTGAAGAAATATAAGAAGGTAGTCGTGGCTGAGCAGAATCTTGGTCAGTTTGCCGGATATCTCCGTATGAAAGTGGACGGATTTGTTCCTTATCAGTTTAATGAGGTAAAAGGCCAGCCGTTCGTAGTCAGCGAGTTAGTTGATGCTTTCACTGAGATTTTAAATAAATAATAACCGTAAAGAAAGTAAAGACTATGAACGAATATACAGCAAAAGATTTCAAAAAGGGACAACCTCGCTGGTGTCCGGGTTGCGGTGACCATTTTTTCTTGGCTTCGCTGCACAAAGCGATGGCTGAATTGGGAGTGGCTCCTCATGATACTGCCGTTATTTCGGGTATCGGATGTTCCAGCCGTCTGCCTTATTACATGAATACATATGCCATGCAGACTGTGCACGGTCGTGCGGCTGCTATTTCTACAGGCTGCAAGGTGGCTAATCCGAAGATTACTGTCTGGCAGATTTCAGGGGATGGTGATGGGCTGGCTATTGGTGGAAATCATTTTATACACGCCGTTCGTCGTAATATCGACTTGAATATGATTTTGTTGAACAACCGTATATATGGTTTGACCAAAGGACAGTATTCTCCGACCTCTCCCCGTGGATTTGTTAGCAAATCATCTCCTTACGGCACTGTGGAAGATCCGTTTCATCCGGCTGAATTATGTTTTGGTGCGCGTGGGCGTTTCTTTGCCCGTGCGGTAGCTACGGATGGTCCTGGTACAGTGGAGATTCTGAAAGCTGCTGCCAATCATAAAGGTGCGGCTGTATGTGAAATTCTTCAGAACTGCGTCATTTTTAATGATGGAACACACGAATCAGTATATACGAAAGAAGGTCGTTCAAAGAATGCCATTTATTTGGAACACGGTAAACCGATGTTGTTTGGGGTAGATAAAGAATACGGGCTGATGCAGGAAGGTTTCGGGCTGAAAGTGGTAAAGATTGGCGAGAATGGTGTGACGGAAAAAGACATTTTAGTGCACGATGCTCATTGTATGGATAATACTTTGCAGTTGAAACTGGCATTGATGGAAGGACCGGATTTTCCGGTTGCATTAGGGGTGATCCGTGATGTGGAAGCGCCTACTTATGATGACGCCGTTAATGCACAGATTGAAGAAGTGGCCGCAAAGAAAAAAATATCATAATTTCCAGGAATTACTGATGACAAATGATATTTGGGAAGTGAAATAATATTTTCATTTTCCCTGTAGGAACCGGATCTACAGAGTTGTTCTAAAAATTAAATGGTTAGTAATAGGCAGTGAATAATTGCCGGTTACTAACCATTTAATTTAGAATTTTAGTGTGTAAGAGAACACACCTGAAACTGTCCTTATAGTTTGAGCTTTAGAGTTTCTCGCCGAATGATAAATCACCGGCATCCCCTAACCCCGGAACAATGTATTTGTGCTCGTCCAAGACAGGGTCTATGGCGGCACACCATAATGTGACATCATCGCCGGGAAAAAGTTCTGCCATATGCGCTACCCCTTGTTGGCTGGCAATGACACAGGCCATCTGCAATTTAGCTGGTTTGCCTTTGGTAAGGAACGCTTTCCAGGCAAGTTCCATGCTTTCACCGGTGGCAAGCATGGGATCAACGAGAAGCAAGGTTCTGTCATTCAATGAAGGAGCGGCGATGTATTCAATGTGTACATCTACAATACGGTGTTCATCATCTTTGTAAAAACGGAATGCGGAAACGAAAGCGTTGTCGGCATGGTCGAACATGTTCAGAAAACCGGTGTGCAGCGGCAGTCCGGCACGGAATACCGTTGCGATCACTATTTTGTCATCGTGTGTGCTGGCCGTGGCAGTTCCCAAGGGTGTCTGTACTTGCTTTACGGAATAGGTTAGTGCTTTACTCATCTCGTATGCCATGATTTCTCCTATTCTTTCAATATTTCTGCGGAAACGCATACGATCATTTTGAATATGTACATCGCGCAATTCCGCTACATATTGGTTTAGGAGAGAATTGCCTTCACTGAGATTGATGATTTTCATATCTATGCTTTTGTTATATTGTTGACTTTGACCTGCAAAGAAACAAATAATTTCTAGATTTGTAAAGTACGAATTGCATTTTTGTTACACAAATATAAATATTTGATTATTACGGAAATTTTTCTCTAATAACTTCTTTTTTTTAAAATAAAGCACTAATTTTGTAGCGCCTTAGACAAGGGGGTGTTGAAAAACATCTTCTTTCAGAAAATAAAGAGTAAAAATAACATTATACAATAACCAAATTAAATCATTAAAAAATGGCAAATTTAGATTTAAGCAAGTACGGTATTACCGACGTGAAGGAAGTTCTCCACAATCCTTCTTATGATGTGCTTTTCGCTGAAGAAACTAAACCGGGATTGGAAGGTTTCGAAAAAGGACAGGTTACTGAACTGGGTGCTGTAAACGTAATGACTGGTGTTTACACAGGTCGTTCTCCTAAAGATAAATTCTTCGTTAAGAATGAAGCTTCTGAAAATTCAGTATGGTGGACTTCTGACGAATATAAAAACGATAACAAACCTTGTACTGAAGAAGCTTGGGCTGACTTGAAGTCTAAAGCTGTAAAACAATTGAGCGGCAAGCGTTTGTTCGTTGTTGATACATTCTGCGGTGCTAATGCTGCAACTCGTATGAAAGTACGTTTCATCATGGAAGTAGCTTGGCAGGCTCATTTCGTAACTAACATGTTCATCCGCCCGACTGCTGAAGAACTGGAAGCTTACGGAGAACCTGATTTTGTATGTTTCAATGCATCTAAAGCAAAAGTTGATAACTATAAAGAACTGGGCTTGAACTCTGAAACAGCTACTGTTTTCAACTTGAAGACTAAAGAACAAGTTATCCTGAACACTTGGTACGGTGGTGAAATGAAGAAAGGTATGTTCTCTATCATGAACTACATGAACCCGCTTCGTGGTATCGCTTCCATGCACTGCTCTGCTAATACAAATATGGAAGGAACTAGTTCGGCTATCTTCTTCGGTTTGTCTGGTACAGGTAAGACTACTTTGTCTACTGACCCGAAACGTAAGTTGATCGGTGACGACGAACACGGATGGGATGACGAAGGTGTATTCAACTACGAAGGTGGTTGCTATGCTAAAGTTATCAACTTGGATAAGGAAAGTGAACCCGATATCTACGCTGCTATCAAACGTGACGCTTTGCTGGAAAACGTAACAGTTGATGCTAACGGTAAGATTGATTTCGCTGATAAGAGCGTAACAGAAAACACTCGTGTTTCTTATCCTATCTATCATATCGAAAACATCGTTAAACCTATCTCTAAAGGTCCTCACGCTCAACAAGTTATTTTCTTGTCAGCTGATGCATTCGGTGTATTGCCTCCGGTATCTATCTTGAACCCTGAACAAGCTCAGTATTACTTCTTGTCTGGATTTACAGCTAAATTGGCTGGTACAGAACGTGGTATTACTGAACCGACTCCGACATTCTCTGCTTGCTTCGGTGCTGCTTTCTTGTCATTGCATCCTACTAAGTATGCTGAAGAATTGGTTAAGAAGATGGAAAAGACTGGTGCTAAAGCATATTTGGTTAACACTGGTTGGAACGGTACTGGTAAACGTATCTCTATCCGCGATACTCGTGGTATCATCGATGCTATTTTGGATGGCTCTATTGATAAGGCTCCTACTAAGGTTATTCCTTACTTCGATTTCGTTGTTCCTACAGAATTGCCGGGTGTTGATCCGAAGATCCTTGATCCTCGTGACACTTACGCTGACGCTGCTCAGTGGGATGAAAAAGCAAAAGACTTGGCTGGTCGTTTCATCAAGAACTTCGCTAAGTTCACTGGTAACGAAGCAGGTAAGAAATTGGTTGCTGCCGGTCCGAAATTGTAATCTGAATTTTACAGATTTAACATATAAAAAGTGGTTCCTATCGGGAACCACTTTTTTTTATGCTTGAAAATGCCTAGATTTGTTGCAAACCAAATATGATAGCAAATGAAATTATTTAGATTAATGTTAGTTGGTGCAGGTATGTTCGTATTATGCAGCTGTACATCGCAAGGTTCTCAACAGAAGGAAGTTGTTACGGATAGTGTTTCCGTGAGTCAGGTAGACCCTGTAATAGAAACTATTATGAGCCGCCGTAGTATACGGAAGTATAAGCCCAAGGCTGTGGAACGTGAAAAAATGCAGACTATAGTGGAATGTGGAATCAATGCACCTAATGGAATGAATAAACAGTCATGGGAGGTTCGTGTAGTAGATAATCCGGAATTTATCAATGGTTTGACTGAAATTTTCAAAAAAGAAAATCCCAAAGCGGCAGAACGTCCGGGATTTCAGAATATGTTCAATAATGCTCCTACAGTAGTGTTTATTGCTAACGATCCTGCATATGATATGTCACAGATAGATTGTGGTCTGTTGGGTGAGAATATGATTTTGTCTGCTTGGTCAATGGGAATAGGTTCCTGCTGTTTGGGAGGGCCTGTGCGTTTCATGAAATCACCTGCAGCTGCCGAATATATGAAACAGTTGGGATTCAGTGAAGGGTATGAGTTGCTTTATGCGATTGCTTTCGGTTATCCCGATGAAATGCCGGCTGCTAAACCTAGAGAAGTTAGTAAAGTAAAGTTTGTAGATTAAATATAAAAAATCCCGAAGATAATATGGTCTCCGGGATTTTTTATATTAAAGGTAGATTGATTAGCTTTTGTTAGCTCTCTTACGTTCTGTTTCGTCAAGAATCACTTTACGCATACGCATACTCTTTGGAGTAACTTCTACATATTCATCTTCCTTAATGTATTCCAATGCTTCTTCCAACGAAAATACTACCGGAGGAATGATGCGTGCCTTGTCATCAGAACCTGATGCGCGCATATTGGTAAGCTTCTTCGATTTAGTTACATTGATAACCAAGTCGTTTTCATGAACATGTTCACCTACTACTTGGCCGGCATATACTTCGTCTTGCGGATAAATGAAAAATTTGCCACGATCCTGTAATTTGTCAATAGCGTATGCAAAAGCTGTTCCGCTTTCCATAGCAATCATAGAACCGTTGCTGCGACGTTCTATCTCGCCCTTGTATGGTTGGTAGCATTTAAAACGGTGAGCCATGATCGCTTCTCCGGCCGATGCTGTCAGTACATTGGTACGAAGACCGATAATACCGCGCGAAGGCATATCAAACTCAATGTTTACACGGTCACCCTGTGTTTCCATAGAAACTAAATCACCTTTACGGCGGGTTACCATATCGATCATTTTACTGGAATATTCTTCGGGTACGCTGATCGTTAATTCTTCGATAGGTTCGCATTTTACTCCGTCTATTTCTTTGAAGATAACCTGAGGCTGGCCCACTTGTAATTCGTATCCTTCGCGGCGCATGGTTTCAATCAGGACAGAAAGATGAAGCACACCACGTCCTGAAACAATCCATTTACCGTCCTCCAGTTCGCTTTTGCGTACACGCAATGCCAGGTTCTTATCCAATTCTTTGGTCAAGCGGTCTTGGATGTGGCGTGAAGTCACAAACTTACCTTCTTTGCCGAAGAAAGGAGAATCGTTGATAGTGAATAACATACTCATGGTCGGTTCGTCAATGGCGATGGGGGGCAATGGTTCCGGATTTTCGAAATCGCAGATAGTATCACCAATTTCGAAGCCTTCTACACCTACTACAGCACAGATGTCTCCCGATGAAACGGCATTTGTCTTTTTACGTCCTAAGCCTTCAAAAGTATGTAGCTCTTTGATTTTAGACTTTATCAGACTACCATCACGCTTTGCTAGTGTAATATTCATACCTTCTTTCAGCGTACCACGATGTACACGTCCTACAGCAATACGACCTGTATATGCTGAATAGTCTAAAGAGGTGATTAACATTTGAGGAGTTCCCTCCAACTGCTTCGGTGCCGGAATATGCTCAATAATAGCGTCCAACAACGGAACCAGGTTTTCTGTCGGGGTCTTCCAATCAGTACTCATCCAATTATTTTTGGCAGAACCATAGATAACGGGGAAATCCAACTGATCTTCTGTAGCATTCAGGCTGAACATCAAGTCGAATACCATTTCGTATACTTCTTCCGGACGGCAGTTGGGTTTATCCACCTTGTTCACTACAACTACAGGTTTCAAACCGATCTGTAATGCCTTTTGCAATACGAAGCGTGTCTGCGGCATCGGGCCTTCGAATGCGTCTACCAATAAGATACATCCATCAGCCATATTGAGTACACGTTCTACTTCGCCACCGAAGTCGGCGTGTCCCGGAGTATCAATAATATTGATTTTTGTTCCTTTGTAGTTAATTGAAACGTTCTTTGAAAGGATAGTTATCCCTCTTTCGCGTTCCAAGTCATTATTATCCAATACCAGTTCACCATTTGTCTGGTCGTTGCGGAACAAATGTCCCGCCAGCATCATCTTGTCCACCAAAGTCGTTTTTCCGTGGTCTACGTGGGCGATGATCGCAATGTTTCTAATGTCTTGCATACTATACCTATATATTTGGCTGCAAAGGTACGATTTTTAATTCAAAAAATATTTGGCTGTTAACGATTATTTTTTATCTTCCGTATCTTCTTTACTATTAAATGTAGAGGGAGTGGTGCCATAGAAATCGACAAAATGCTTTCTGAAGGTGGGGATGTCATTATAACCAACCATTTCGGCTACCTCCTGAACATTGTATTTGCGGCTTCTCAGTAATTCGGCAGAACGTTTTAACCGGACTCCTCTTACTAATTCTATGATAGTGAAATTAGTGAGTTGTTTTACTTTTCTGTAAAGGGTAGGTTGACTCATGTTCAGCATTTCGGCCAGTTTTTTCACATTGAATTCCGGGTTTTGCAGGTTCTCATTTACAATATTCAGAATTTGTGTGATGAACGGGTCTTCTATGATGATTGTTTCCGTATTCTCTTCTTGCGAGCCGTTGACGGTGATGGAAGGCATTAGTAGTTTGGTATAAATCCGTTTCAGTTCAGTCCGGCTTTTTATTAAACGTTTTACTTTAGTGCGGAGAATCTCCGGATTGAACGGCTTCAGAATATAGTCATCAGCTCCTAATTCTATTCCTTTCACTATATTTTCATCATCTGTCAAAGCTGTCAGCAGAATAATAGGGATATGGCAAGTTTTTAGATCTTCTTTCAGGATACGGCAACATTCAAAACCGTTCATGACAGGCATCATGACATCCGTTATTACAAGATCCGGTATTTCTTTACGTGCCATTCTTACTCCTTCTTCCCCATTTTCCGCCATAATAATATTATAGGTGGCAGAAAATAATACTCTCAGATAGAGGCGGATATCTGCATGGTCCTCAACAACCAGTAGTTTGTATTTGGTTTCGGGGTTGTCAATAGGTTTGGCGGTTATACTGTTTGCTATTTCCTGTTGTCTTTTATCCTCTGCAGTAATCATTGCTTTATCTGAATCTTCCATTATTGTTTCGGGTTCGATGAAACATACGTTTTCATCATTGTTCAAATGTTGTTTACCTAGAGGGATATAAAGAACAACTCGGGTTCCTTTGTTTTTTTCTTGAGTGATTTGGATATCGCCGTGGTGGGCTAGTATTGTCGTTTTCATAATTTCAATGCCTAATTCGGGATGTAGCCGGTTGCTTGGAGGATTGTAATTGTCCGATCCAAGGAAGATGACAGAGGACTCTTCTATCATTTCTTTCCCGTCATCCTCTATAGTAAAAAGGCAGAAATCTTTTCCGTTGATAGTACTGGTGTTTACAGTAAAGTGGATGGAACCGGAATACGAGATATGCCGGTAGGCATTGGATAATATATTGCTTAGAATAAAGATTATCTTTTTCCGGTCAATCCATATTTCCGTATTTATTTTGTTGTCTTTGTCATAATGCAGGTTAATGGGACTGACGTTCAGTAGTTCGTGAGATGCACGGACTACAGTGTCGGCTATCACGCTGGCAGGATAAGGGGCCACATTCAATTTAGGACTGTAACTTTCTTGCTGATGAATATTCAATAGCTGGTTACAAATGTCTTGCAGGCTGATTGAATTCCGATAGGCCATTTTTGCTTTTTGCAGGAATGATTCCGGGAAGGCCGTATTAGTAATCATTTCTTTTAACGGAGCGGTGATGAGTGATAACGGGGTGCGTAATTCCTGTGCCAGCATATATCTGATTTGGTCACGCAATTGATGGTTTTTCTCTTCTTCTTTTCTTATTTCCGTTTCTTCTTCCAGCTTTTCTTTCAGTTTCACTTCTTTGGCCTTGTAAACTTGCCGTTTCTGTAATTTCCGGTTAAAATACATCCATGTAAGCAAAGAAATAATGATAATAGCCAGGATGTATGCGGCGATGGCCCATCCGGTTGCAGCCCAATATCTATTTACATTGATAGATAACCGGGTTATTTGTTTATTTTCTTCCAACGGATAAGACGAGCGTATTTCCAGTACATATTTCCCAGGAGGGATATTGCTGAGTTTTATATGATCGTCATAATTCGTATTCCATTTTTCTTCTGTGGGTAACAGGCGATATTTCACTGTGTTGGGCGAGGTTCCGTATTTCAGATCACTTAAATAGAGAATCAGGTTGTTGTTATTGTAGTCTAAAGATAAATGTTCTATCAGGTACGCAGGTTTGTCCAGAATGACTTGTCCGTTTATTTTTTCTCCTATTTCTACTTTATTGTAATTAATATCTATATCGGAGATATGGAATTGGCAGTTACTTGAACTTTCTTTTAAAGTGCGCGGTTCAAAATAGAGTAATCCTGTAGAGTTCGCCCATAGCAATTTCCCGTCATTCAGCCGACATACATCGTAATAACTTTCCGGTAATGCGTAGGTATATGATGCATTGTTCTTGTTATTCAATGTGATAAAACCAGCATTGCTTCCCAGCCAGGTATTTCCGTTCTTATCATCTATCATACAGCTTATGTGTCCGTTAGGCAAGTCTTTTTGTAAGATCATGATAGAGGATATGGTTTTCTCTTTTCCGTCTATTTGGATAATTTTATCAGTGTATGAGATAAGCAATTGGTTATAGTTGTTCAGATAAAGTGCCAATACTTTTCCGGGTGTCAGGTTTCTTGCCTTTTCATAACCACCGGTGAATTTTATTTGTTTTCCTTTACGGCTGGCACGGTGTATTCCTTTTTCAGTACCTAGCCACATGGTTCCATCTCCATCTTCACATATAGCGGTTATTTTTTTTGAATTCTTTCGTATAAGGTTGTGCTGCTATGCATTCGTGTGTCTGATGGTTATAGACCATTATTCCTTTTTCGGTGGCAATCCATAAATGGTTTTGTGAGTTTAGATATAGTTTCAAGATAGAAGCAGTTACAGCAGAGTCTGCTGTTTCGGGGTTTAGTTGGTGAATCACCGTTTCACCGGTAGTAGGATTTACCCAAAGGATGTTTCCTTTGTCATCGCCGAACCATAATCCTCCATTGCGATCTTTGTGCAGGCAATAATGATTATTCTTGTGACTTTTCTCCCATAAGGAAAAGTGCAGATTAGGAGAGATCTTATTTTCTGTACTTTTATATATGCCATCTTTTTCGGTGACCAGCCAGATGTATCCGTCGGCATCTTGTGCTATACTATTCACATATCTTATTTCATCGTTCAACGGGATACGGTTGATATCGTTTCCTTTGAGATTCAGTTTCAGCAATCCTCTGCCGAAAGTTCCTACCCAAAGCACATTGTTGGACTTGTCAAAATGAATGTCGGTAATTCTGTTTTTGAGGATGGGGGCATAGTAAGAATCATGTTGGGTCAGATCTACAATGTGGAATGGCGACTGGAGGTAGTTGTCCGTTTCAAATCTTATGGCTGACAGTGAACTCCATGTGGCTATAATGAATGTGGTCTTATCTATTTGGATAATATCGCGTATATCTTTTTGAATGAAGGATGACTGGCTGTTATCATTCAGTGTGCGTGATGTTTTAGTGTTTGTATTATAACAGATGATTCCTTCGGTTTGGTCACAAATCCACACATTATCATTATATATATGTATTTTTTCAATGTTGTCGGCTTTCACAATACCTAGATCGGTTCCATTTATATGCTCGCTACTTTTATCGGAAACGTTATAAAGCAAGATTTGATTCTCTGCTGTCAGTGCGCATAAAATATCTTCGTTATTATAAAGTCCTAGGACTTTTGTTTTTATATCTATAAGCGGTTGGGCAGTCAGTCTTATTTCATCTGCATTTTTCTCCATATTTAACTCTACTATGGCATTGGAGGTCAAGGCATATAATTTGTCTTGCAGTACACATATATCCTGTATATCTTGCAATACCTCAGGAGTAGGTGAGATAAGTGGCATATAGATTCCACGCATCTTGTCAAAACAGGCTATTTGGTTTAAATTGGCGATATGAGACCATAGCAGATTGTTTGATGTTTCATATAAATGAGTTAAGGCACGTGGCTCTTTATCAATCAGATTGTAATTATGAAAATGTATTCCGTCATAGCGACTTAGTCCAACATCGGTTCCTAACCATAAAAAGCCGGCTTTATCCTGATAAATTCCAGTCAATGTATTGTTGCTCAATCCGTTTTGTTTGGTAAGTAGTTGGATACCACACTGGCGGAAATAACTTTGCGCATTAGTAGTTGATAGACTGTACCTTGCAAATTTACACACCTCATTTTTATGTAATTTAATATATCCCACTTTTAGCAGGATATTACTTTACAGTTGTTAACTCTTTTAAAGTGTCCGTATCTTCACTCCGATTGCTAAAAATTGTTTTCCTGTTTTCCATCCGATAGCTGCTTCTTGACAGTTGTATAATCTCACAACAGTAGAGCAGTCTGTCAAGCAATGCCGCTGCGACAGCTTCCTCTCCCGGTATTGCCAGCCACTCTGTAAGGGAGTAGTTGGCTGTAACGATAAGCGATGTCTTTTCCTGAAACTCATTCACCAGTTTGAACAGCAACATGATATCTTCTCTTTTCAAGGGAAAGAGTGTGGCATTGTCAATGGCCAGCAGCTGTGCCTTCATGATCCGTTTGTAGGTTTTCATCGCATGCCTGGAAACATCCCTTGTCTTCAGACAGGTCAGAAGGTCCTCCAGCGTAACCATATATGCCCTGTATCCGGCTTTCACCGCCTCATGGACAAGTCCGGCGGCAATATAGGTCTTTCCTGTTCCGGAACCGCCTGCCAGAAGCAGGTTGTATGCCTGTCCCACCCATACCAGCTCGCGCAGTTCGCGCAGCTTTCTGGAGTCGATTCCTTCCGTCCGGGTAAAGTCGTAACGGTCCAGGTCATGCCTTGCAGGAAGCCCGGCCGCTTTCAAACGGCACAAATATTTCCGGTTCTCCCTGGTCCGGACCTCCTCCCTGAGGCAGGCGAGTAGAAACTCCGGATAGGTCAGCTGCTTTTCCTGGGCCTGATGCAGCAGTTCCTCCAGATGTTCGGTCAGATTGCCCAGCTTGAGCATACGTGCACATTCCATGAGTTCCTTCTTATGTCTTGTCATAATCCCTGAGTATTTCGTTATAAGACTGTATCAATCCGCCTTGTCGGGGCAGGCGATCCTCCAGTCCGTATATTTCTGTTCCATTTTCCTTTCCCCTGCACACATATTCACACAGGCTTTTAACCGAATCCCCGTTATAGATGCCTTTGTCCAGACATATCCGTATGGCCTCTATCAGTGTATTCTTGTCATATCCGGGAATTATGCGCAGGATCACCTCCAGATTATCCCTGTAATAACGTTCCTTCCTCCTTTTCAGATTATCCATCCACATGGCCACCTCCCTGTTGCCCGACACATGGACAAGGATGCGTTCGGCTATCTTCACTCCGGCGTTTCTCGGTTTTCTGTGGGAGTCGTCATAAACGGTCCTTCCCTTTCTGGTACAGAGCGCATGCCGGCAGATGAGTTTCCCCGTATCCTTGTTGTACAGCTCCACATTCCCTTCCGTTTCCTGCAGCCAGACGGTTGTCTGCCCGCTCCGGTAAGTTCCGCATGGCAGGCTGTAATAATTCCCCCTGTACTGCACTGTATTGTCCTTGCGTACATGGTATTCCCTCATCTCCTCCTGCGGTGGTTGTGGCGTCCCATGATAGGGCATGAGAAAGCCTTTCTCCACGGCAAAATCTTCCCGGGGAACAAGACGGGTGGTCCCGTGCACCTTCCCGTTCCCCGTCCTTTCAAGCCATTCGAGGGCCTCCCTGTTCAGACTGTCAATATCACGGAACACACGTGCCACCAGGAAGTTCTCCTTCACATATTTCACTACGTTCTCGACCTTGCCTTTTGACTCGGGATCGGCCTTATGGCAGAACACCGGCTGGAAATGCTGCTCCCTGACAAACGTCTGGAACTTCCTTGTCAGCATCAGGTCCCCCAGGTTCTCCCGGGAGATCAGCACCCTGTCCTGGTCATAAAGGATCTTTTCCGGTTTCCCTCCGAAATACTCAAAAGCACACTCATGTGCATAGATGGCGAGTTCCGTGTCGAAAGGGCGGCGGGCGAAAAAGGTGAACTTGTAACGTGAACGTGCCAGGACGATCGCAAAAAAATAGACTTTCGTGCTTCTGCCGTTTCCCGCTGACATCCATTTCTCCCCGAAATCCGCCTGCGCATACTCCCCGTAGGGGGTGTCCGGCAGTTTCTCATAGTCCCTGCGTATCCTGGCCTCCGACTTCTTTCCGATGCCATATTTGCAGCGCACCTTTTCTACAAAATTGAATACGGTCTTGTCGCACACTTCCGGGAAATCCGGATAGCATTCCTTAAGCCAGTCATGTATCCTTGCGGCCGATATATACGGATATTCCTCCAGAGTCCCCCGCACATACTCCTCGTATCCTGCCAGTTTCAGCGTGTATTTGCGATGCGAATTCCGCCGCCTTACAAAATCTTCCCGGGACATCTGCAGATATCTCCGCACGGTGCTTCTGTCCACTCCCAGGTGCTTCCCGATCTGTGTCTTGTTTAATCCTTTTGACTGAAGCTCTCTAACCTTGTACCACATATACTGTTTCTCTTTAAAAAATCGGCTCGTTGTTATCATAATGATGTCTGTCTTTTTGAGCCGGCAAAGATAGGCATCCCCGGAAAAGTGCTGTATTCACATTTTCCATTTTCCTGCTGGTAAAGTTACAAATTACATGCATGGATAAGAATTCCCCGCATTGGGCGGGATATACGGAACGGCCGTACTTGAAAAAACATTCATTCCGGATAAAAGTGAGAACAAGGTTATTTTTTATCGGGTGTGAACTGTAGCGGGGACGGGTACTATTCTTCAGACTGCCATTCCCGGAACTGTCGTACCTTTTTTACCAAAGACAATGCCGCCCTCCTTGAGAAATGTACGGGGGAAAACGTTTGGCAGGGAGGTGAACGGTATTCTGCAATTTACTTAAAAAGTATATATGTATAATAATAGAAAAAGTAAATCATTGCCTGAAGTTTTATATGTAAGTTACTTGTTTCTATAAAAAATCCCCACTTTCCCTTGAAAGGAAAATGGGGACACGGTAATAATAAAGGAGAGCCGTCCGTTATATTTCTTTTGCATATCCTGTCCGTATGAGATCGGATAGGAATTTCTCCGGAGTATCGGTGGCAATCCTCACCCCGGCCTGCACCACATAACGTTCGGCAAAATTGTGCATATACTGCTCGTCGGTACAGTCGGAATCCATCCAGCTGCCCACACGGAGTTCATGCACAAACTCTTCGGCGTTGCCGGCAACGATACGCTCGTCACCAGGCAACATATATGTCTTCTTGTTCATATTATTCATACGGCTAATTTTTTTTGTTCTTAATTTATAATACAACTTTTGTTTCTCTCCCAGGAAAGGAAAATCTTCCAGTCTGATTCCTGCAGGCAGAGAACCCACGGATGCAAAGGTAATCATTCTGTCGAGAAAACACACCCAATTTTCTATTTTTGTAAAACTGATGGTTCCCGAATGCTGGCGGAACTCTACCGTCCTGTGGCGTGAATAGGCTTGAAGGTTCACTTTCATATACCTGCTGGGGAACAGCCCCTGAAGTTCCCTGATGTTTCGTGCCGAGCGTATCCGCTCATCGGGAAACTGGATGAGGGAGCCACAGTAAGTGTTGCTGCCGCCCCTGCGCGAGGCTGGCATGAACTTGTCTATTTCCGCTTCGGCATGCTTGTAGGAAAGCAGCAGGTTCCGCCATGTAGTGATGTTGAAGTCCTCCGCATTCATGTGCACATGCAATCCGCAGCTTCCATTAATCTTGACATTACAGGAGTCCAGCACCCAGCAGACCCTCTCCAGCTTCTCCAGTCCGTCCTCTCCCTCCAGTATGGGGCTTACGAGTTCGAATGTGTCATTCCCGTTCAGACTGCTGTCCGTTACCAGTTTCCAGTGCGGACGGAGGTCATGGTTGTATCTTTCCGAAGCCACCTCGATTCCCGCTTCCGTCAGCTCGCGTACGAGCCGCTGGCATGTGCAGTTATAGGCTTCTATCTCGACACCGAATTTCCTTCTGAAAGAATAATCAAGTTCGGGTGTGGTGGTGGCGGTGGGAGTCCCTGCGGATACGATCAGCCCCTCGTCCCTCATTCTCTTGTAGACATTCCATACAAACCCACGGTTTCCACGGGTTACAAGATCGGCAATTTCACGGTGGGTGAGTCCGAGCAGCAGAAGTTTTCGGATTTTCGAGGTCTTTGTACCGTCCTCGGCTAAAATGGTTCTAATTTGTTCATTCATAAGATGTTATCTCCTTTATTATCACATATCAAAGGTAATGATTTTTCTTCGAATATCCAAGTTTTATCATGCTATTTATCAGCGTGTTAGCTTTGTTTTGCTTCTGCTAAAAGTTGTATCCGGTATTTCTGTGAGCCGTTTTTCCTTCTTTCATGGGGATTTTTCCACATGCCCGTCATTTCCTCCATACGTTTTCCCCTTTTCTGCATGTCATTTCTTTTCATGGGATGGACCTCCCCTAAAAACGCCTTGTTCCGGACATGCCACGCTGCCCTTCCTTACCGGGGGGCTAAGGGGTTCATCCCCTTAGTGAATTCCTAATAAGGAAGAGCAAGAGGTGTTCCCGCACACGTGAACATGAATCGACGCATAGCGTTGATATACAATAGTTTAATTATATGCAATGTTACAGGTCGCGCATACATTTGTATGCACCTTTTCTCCTTTCTCTCTGGTTCGCAGTGGGTTAAGTTGTGGGCATCTCCGTATGCGTGTCCGATATTTTACTAATTTTCAGCAAGTTATAAAACTTTTACCTCTCTGCGACAGGTGGCGCTTGCAGGAGAAAACAAAAACAAGTAGCTTTGTGACAGCTATTTACATGTATAACTAAAACGCATACAACATGAAAGAACATTCAATAAAGTCGGTCAGGCTTACTCCCACGGTAAAAGCCCGTCTGGACACCTTTAAGGGAAGCGATACGGTCAGTGTCTGTGTGGACAGAATGATTACTTTTTTTGAAATAACGGGATTCAACCCCCGTTACGCATCCAAAAATCCGACAGCCTTGGTGGAGAAAAGAATTGAGGATCTTATTAAGATCATAAAGTCCCAGGAACGTGACATCTTCAAGCCCATTCTTGATAAACTGGTCGGCATGGGAGGCGGCCTCCATGAATCCCCGGACTATGCAAGGCTGATGAATGAGATGCATGATCTGCAGGAAAGGAACAGGAAGCTCCAGCAACAGCTGGCGGAGTACGGGGAGGGCTCCCCGGCGGATGTGGAAAAAGAACGGGAGAAGCTCCGCAGGCTGGCAGAACTGATAAAATTCCAGCTCAATCCGGACAAGTTCCCGAAGGTGAAATTCAATGATGATGTCAAGGTTCCCGTCAGCACCCTGCAGCTGCTCATCAAGAAGATCAACGAGGAATATGTACTGTAAAGTCCACCGGCCTGTAAATACTCCGGGCGTGTCGGACAACAAGGGAAAATGCGTGCAGCTGGTGGAATATCTCAGCAAGGAGCTGAAGGAGGAACGTCCTTATTATGATAATTTTTTTTCACAGAAAGAGGACTATGTGACCCCTCTGACCGTCATGCATCATATGGACAACAACCACAGGACACTGAAACGGAACGACGACAAGTTCTATATGCTCACCATCAATCCCAGCGGTGAGGAGCAGCAGCACCTCATTGAAAAAGTGACCGGGGAAAAGACCGGTGAATTCCCGGAGCTCTCCCCGGAGCAGCAGAAAGAAGTCCTGGCTGAAATGAAACGGCTCACCCGTGAGTGCATGGATGAATATGCCCGTAATTTTTACCGGGAGAAGATCAGGTCCGGTGACGATCTGGTATGGTATGGGCGTGTGGAAACAGAACGCCACTATAAAGGCGATGATCCCGAGGTGAAAGCCGGCAAGGCAAAAGCCGGTGAAAGGAAGCCGGGACTGCAGCTGCATGTGCATATTATCGTCTCCCGCATGGACAGATCCCAGACCGTGTCCCTTTCCCCGCTGTCCAAGAGCAGGGGAAACCGGCAGGTTCTCGACGGCAGGGATGTGGTGGTCGGCTTTGACCGTTCCCAGTGGTCCGCCCGGTGCGCCTCCAGGTTCAACCGGCTGTATGGCTACTTCCCTTACTGCCGGTCCAAGGATGAGGGCCTGAAGGAATATTCCGGGGAATGGAAGGTAAGGAACGAGTTGCGGAACGAGACTGTATCGAGAATCAAGCGTGAGATCCTGCACGGGGAGTTCAGGGAGGAAAGGCGGCTGTACATGAATGTCTGCCGTCTGTACCGGTTCGTGGTGAATCCCAGGAAGGCCATCATCCAGGAACTGAAAAGGCTGGGGACCGATCTTCTGACCGGAAGGGAAAGATGAGGGCCGGTCCGTTCACTCACACGGGAACAGCTCCCGTACCTCCTCAAGAATCCTTGCGAAGTTCCTGCCCAGCTCTCCCGGCTCAAGGACCCGAACATCGGGCAGGGGCTCCTCGTTCCTGTCGTCATACATCTCCAGCTTTACCTTGAAGTAGCTGACGTTGGCACGCGTGGCGGAACCGATGAACTCCCCGGGTTCCAGATCCGCAAAATCCTTTCCCTGATAGATGTCCTCTTTCTGGGACGATACGGTCACGCTCCTGTTCGTGCTTCCCCCGCTTTTTCCCGCGCTGCGGGATCTCCGTTCCTTTTCCTCCTTTCCGAACATCATGGGATAATATTTCAATGACTCCACGTCTTTGGTCCGTCCGAAAAAACTGGTTCCCGAAGTTGGCTTCCACGGATGAACGGTCGAGCCTGCCATACTGGTTCTCCACCTTGGAACCGGACTGTGTTAAAAGAACAAAGGCGCAAAGATACTCACGCAGGACGGAAGGCAGCGTCTCAAAGTTTTTGATATTGACTGTCGTCATCTCGTCCAGGAAATAGACGAAAGGAACCTTGTTCCGCATGGTGAACTGCCGGGAAGATATGGTCATGAGCATGCCGATGACCGGAGCATAGACCGAGTTCTTGGAGAAGTTGTTGCTGATGGCAAAAAGTTTCGGATTTTCCGGATCGATCAGGTTGAAATCGAAATCGTCCCCTGAAAGGACATAGGCGATCTCCTCGTTCTGTGAAACGGTGGCCAGATTGTTACACAGCGTGGAGAGATAGGATGCCTGGGTCTTCTCGGAACCTTCCGCCTTCAGATAGGCGCCGGCCAGCATTTCCGACACGAGGTTCTGCTGCAGGAACAGGGAGAGCTGCCTTGCCGAGGCGGTCATGATGAAGGCCAGTATATGCGGCAGCGTGCAATGCTCGGGGGAACTCGTCCCAGAACCGGAACGCCACGCCGCGGAGGATGCCCAGACCTCCGGCGACCCATTCGTTCTGCTGTTCCTTCTTGGGAAGCAGCGCGAGCAGCACGTCCTCCATCAGCTGGATCAGTTCCGTGCGGTCCCTCACCACCTTGAGCGGGTTGAACCGGTACGACCGTTCAGGCCTGTCGAAACTGACATAGTAGAACTTGTGCGGATACCTGTGCCTTTTAATGAGGTTGTAGGCGGTACGGGTATAGTCCGTATCCTTGAAGTCATAGATGAATCCGGCGAATCCCAGCCGCATGTATTCGCTCAGAAGCCATTTTCCGATACTTTTCGTCTTTCCGGAACCGGCCCCTCCGTAAACCAGGAAGTTGGAGTAATGGTAATAGAATTCGAGCCGGGACTCCCGGATTCCTGACCTGACCGGCAGCCGGATGGGATCAGCCCCGTTCCCCTTTGCCGGGGTTCTGGACAGGTCCCATATCCGGGAAAGGAAGAGGATTATGAACGAGGCGGCCGCCGGACACAGCATGTATCCGGGGAAGAACAGGTGGGCCAGAAAGGTCTCGCCCGAGAGGCATGCAAGAAATGCGACCAGGTTGACATACCATCTCCGGCTCAGCATGCAGCAGGCCGTTATCAGTGACAGCACTGCCAGAAGCGACAGCTTGCAATAGAAAATGTAATGTTCCATTGTACTTTTTTAGTTTTTACAGCTATTTACTTTATTAATATCATACTTTATAAGTAATCCGGTCCAATTACTGCATTTCCGCCTGGAAGGAGTGTCCCTTTTCCCCGGCCGGAAACAGACACCTGACCGTATATCCGGAAGGGACCCGTACCATGACCAGGGGGCTTTCACATCCCGGCAGCACGGTAGGCCGTCCCCTCAACAGGGAGATCCATCTGGCCGGGGATATCCTTTCCGGCCTCGCGCCGGCTCCACGGATAGTCTCCAGCATCATGGTCATGTCATGGGGGACACCGTTCACATACAGGGTGGCCCCTTCTCCGGAAATCCGGATTTCCCGCCTTCCCCATGAAAGGCTTATAGTGTTTTTTTCACCGCACTCGTCCATATCTTATTTTTCCGTATCCTGTTTTACATTTCCATTCCCGACTCTCTTGCACTCCCCGGTGACACACCGGATATCCTCATCCCGTATCCGGCCGGTTCCCTTACGGCCATGAGCTTCCTGCCGTCGGGAAGGATGATGCCGCCGTTAAAGACGGCTTTCCAGTCCTCCTGCCCGAGAGAGGCGGGGCTGATCCCCGCTTTTCTCATCCGTTCCAGAAGGGAGGTCGCATCCGTTTCGACCCCTTGCCGCCTGAGAACCGCCCGCCCGTATCCGCAGGAGAGTTCAAGGTCTCCTCTTGCCGTCTGTATTACGGCCGGTTCCGCAATTCCGGTGAGATTTTTCCGGCTGGCGGCGAGTATGCCCCTCAGTTCCCTTGTGCCGATTTCCAGGCAGAAGCCCAGCTTTCGGAGGAGATTCCGGAAGGCGGTGACAATCCTGTCCCATGAGGATTGGTCCGTACCGGCCTCGGCCATCCGGGCCAGATACTCTTCCGTTGCGACACGTATGTCCGTCTTGTCTGCAGCCGCCATCCGGAGAATCTCATCCCGTACTTTTTCTCCGCATCCGTTGAAGATGTCATCCAGAAAAGCATCCATATGCTTGGGACCTGCAAGCTTTCTGAGGCCGTAATGTGCCACACCCTCATGCAGCAGGGTACGCTCGACGTCCGCTTTCCCCCGGGCATGTGGAAGATACAGGCAGATACGTTGCGAGGGGATGTCATACCAGCCCCGGATGTCTTTCCCGCAGGAGAGCAGGTCGCGTATGTCGGGAGAGCCTGCCTCGTCGGCATGACGGATCACTTCCACCGGAATATGCAGTTTCCCGGCCAGAAAAGACACATGACGTGCGAGCTCGTCCATCCGGACGTCCCTTGAAAGGAATATCTGCCCGTCCCGGGCGATATCCTCGGTGGAAACGGCAAGCGTGTTCCGTCTTTGGGCGGAAGTAAAATCCAGCCTGCTTTCCACATTGCGCGCTTCCACCTCCCCGGCAGTGGAACGGTATTCCTGTATGCCGCTTTTAAACCGGCCGATGTCATTCACCAGGTCAAAGATGTTCTCATATCCGTACTTCTCAGCCACGAGGCTGAGGGGATAGTCATAATGTCTCAGTATTGTCCCGTAGGGCACTTTCCGGTCAAGTGCGGCAAATATGCCTTTGGGGGTATTGTCGAAACCGCCGCCCTCCAGAATCCTTCCGTCAGTGGCCCGCACGATGTCCAGGATCACATTCTCCACCGTGTTTTTAAACTCCCCGGGATTGCTTCCCCGCGCAAAGCCCTCCATGGTCTGTATTGCGTGCTGTATCTCATGGGCCAGGACAGACCTCACATCATCAGTCCGGGAGATGTTTATCACGATTCTGTTGTCCGGATGGAGGTAGCCCCCGCAATAGTCGGCCGACGGCAGGTCCACAAATTCCAGCCGGGTCCGTTTCATTTCAGGATAGGCCTGGAACAGTTCATCGTCTTTCACATAGTCATCAAGATAGATCCGTTCACGCAGCTCGTCCTGTTCCTTCAGTCCGGCTGCCAGCTCCGTCAGTTCCTCAAACCGTTTCCACTCCGCTTCAGAGAGTGTTTCGCCCTCTATCTGCCGGTCAAGAAGATTTTCAAGCTCCCCATGCCAGGACTGTTTTTCCAGCAGTCGTGAATAGCCCAGATCTCCGGCCGGATGGTATTCGAAATCCGCCGTCTCATAACGCCACTTGCTATCAGCCCCGCGTTCCCAGCCTGTCGCCGCCTTTATTGTTCCGGCATCCTTGCCGGACTTTTCCATTTCGCGGGCGACGGCGAGGTTCTCCAGCCGCAGGGAGGCCCCTTCAGACCGGTCAAGTCTGGAGGCCCCTTTCTCTCCGATGAAGCGGAAACGTTCATGTGCGGTTATCTTCAGGTCGGCCTCGCTGAAAATGACATAGTTCCGCGCGCCGTCAGCCCGGCCGCCGGTTGAACACTCCGCCGGATAGTCAATCCCGGTAAAACCCGCCCGCGAAAGAAACCCGCTGGCAAGCCGCTGTGAATCGGTATCCCGGTCCGGATTCATGAACATATGGTCCAAAAAGCCGTAGAACTCTTTCCCGCTGTTCCATACATGCGACCTGCCGCTCCAGAACTCCGCCGTGGCTTCCGGAAAGAAGAAACGTTCCTTGCGGAGCTGCAGGAATATCTTTCCCTGCTGCTCCGCGGATACCGGCCTGTCCCAGTACAGATAGTTCATCCCGTTGTCTTCCGGAATTTCCACCGTATAGAGGTGGCGCGGCGGCTCAATGCGTATCCTGCCCGCATCTATGTCGGAAAGCAGCTCCTGCTTCTGCCGCTCGAATGCCTTCCTCCGTCCGCTGTGTGCGCTTGCGATACGCCCGTCCATATACACGGAAGAAATGTTCCGTTTCAAACTGTCCACATCGGTGGAAGAAAGGATCTGGCGTTTCCATATTCTCCATACCTCATCAAAATAATATTCGTTGTCAAGCACCGGGGATAAAGGCTCCCCGTCATAGGTGATGTGGTTTCCCCGCTTTATACCGATGGCCGCATATTTGCGGGCGATTCCTTTCACTTCCGTCACGTATGTCCCCCATCCGTAGGCCTGCGCCCCTTCACCGGTTCCGGTAAAGGCATGGTCGAAATGCCCGAAGGAGGCCGGACTGCCGTGATAGACCTGACGGAAGCGGATGTTGTCATTTGATGTGGAAAACGCGCCCGTGTTTTCATAAGCGTCCTTCAACTGTCCGGGAGACATCACGGCTATGTATTTCACTCCCTCGTCGTAACCGACAAGCCCGTCATAGCCCGCCTCCCTGATTTTGGACAAAAACTCCGGGGTTTCCGTCAACATCCAGCAGTTTCTTTTGCTTGATGCCAGCTCCAGCGCTTTCTCCGGGGATACCGTACCTCCTTTTCCTCCATAAAAAGACAGGACAGGTATCTCGCTGCCCAATGACTGCAGGATTTTTTTTACGGCCTGCCCGTCTTTCGGGTCAAAAGGGTTTCTTGAATTTACATACAGGTCATACACGTATCCTTCTTCCGTCCATTGTTCATTGCCATATTTGTCATCAGGCATGCTCATTGCACGCGTCTCTGCAATACCTCTTGCCTTTTCCGCATCGACGGAGGTGAAAATCAGGCCGGAATATTCACCGCCCTTGAATGTGTGGAACGGAGCCTTTTGGGGTATATAAGTGATCCCGTCCCTCTGCCATCCCCTCTCGGGAGTAATCTGGTCTCTGCGCAAAGGTGTTCCATGGTGGACAACCAGAGGCTCGCCATTCTCATCGACAATCCTTGAAGCTGCCTCCGGTACATTTTCCCAGTCTCCAAACCAGTTCTTGAATGCTCTGGTGCGCACTTGGACCCACTGCCTCTCATTCAGGGAAGTCGGACTGCCGTTCGGAGCTTTCATGTATATGCCGTCCGCCTTGCCACGTGTGACAAGTTCCAGTTCTTCGTCCGTGACATGTTTATCGGAAGTATGTGTCATTGTTTGCCGGCTTAATATGATACCTTGTTCATAAAGTCATAAAGAGTTTTATCAGCAAAAAACTTGTTTACTTATTTACATTTCCGAAATTTAAAGTAAATAAGTAAACAAGTGATATATGTAGAATGCAAATGTTACTTACATTTCCGCATTGGCCTGCCGGCTTGCCTGGTTTATGGTGCCTGCCGCCTTCAGTGCATATCCCGCGGGTGTTCTGGCAAGCATCAGTGCGCTTCCTTTTCCTGCGGCTCCGGATGCGCCGGAAACAAGGGGCGGCTGTACGGCCTTCCCCTTCATCAGGGAGTGCCATTCCCCGGCTTTCATGTTTTCCACGGCCACCCTTTCCTTGCGTAGTTCCTTGACAATCTTCCCCACATTGCATTCCTTCCTTTCCGGAACGGCTGCCGAGTTGAATTTTTCATAAGCTTTGACAAGCTTCTTCTCCCTGTTTTTCCCGGCAGCCGAGACCTCGCTTTCCCGTTCCGCGGCGTTGTCCGAGTACTGCGCCTCGTAAGTGGCCTGGAAGTACTCCCTGTTTATTTCCCTGATCTCGCTATCCAGTTTTTCCACCGCCTCTCTGACCTGCTTTGCCGAAGGTTTCTTTGCCACGTCCTCCGCCGCTTTCTTTCCGGAGTCTCCGGAGGTTTCGGATGTCCGGGCCGCTGCCGCCTCCTTGCCGGCGGCATTTTCCAGTCTGAGGCCGTACATTTCCATCGCCAGTCTTTTGATCTCTTCTGTAGGCGAACTGATAAACGGTGCCGCATCCCGGTCTGCGTTCAGAACGACAGACTGCACCTTTTCCGTAGGGTTTTCTATATACCGGATATTCATCGGATCGTTTCTGACAGCCGCCAGTTGTACAGCCTCGGACGGGCGGACACGTATCTGATGTTCTCTCCCTTGGCCTGCACCGCCGCCAGCCGCACGCTTTCCTCAGGCTGCCTGATCTGCCGGAAGATATCCGGACTTCTCTGACGGCCATATGCTGCACCTTCTCCGTCGGTTCCGCTATATGACGGATGCATTCCGGATTTTTCTGTACGGCTGCCAGCTGTACTTTTTCTGTCGGCTCCCTGATTGCCGAGAGATACCGGGATCTTTCAGGACGGCCGTCAGCTGTACCTTTTCTGCGGGCTTCTGCAGCAGGAAGATGCATTCCGGTCTCTTCTCGACGGCTTTCAGCTGTACTTTTTCCGTAGGGTTTGGGATGAAGCCGACATAGGAAGGCCTGATGCCTATGACCGTCAGCTGTACCCTCTCACTTGGCGAAGTGATGAAATGGATGTTGTGCGGTGCGTTTCTGACAGCTGTCAGCTGTACCTTTTCCGTCGGTTTCTCAATAAAGCAGATGACACTTCTGTCCCTTCTGACCGCGGCCATCTGGACACGGGCGGAAGGGTTGGCGATCATGCTGATGGCGCGGGATTGCTCAATACCGCCCTCATGTCCTTGTCGAACAGCGCGGCAAGGTGTTCCAGGATTGTAGGCATGGCTTTCAATGTTTAAAGGATTTGACTTCATCAAAAAACTCCTTTACGGCTTCCGTATCCGGTTCTCCGAGTTTCCTGTTCCCCTTCATCCGGAATACCAGCCTCCGGGCTGCGGCCAGAATACCGGTTGTGGGCGGCAGGTCCGCCTTGAACATCCTTTCCACGGCCGTGAAGCAGGCCAGGGGGGATGGGGCCTGCATGAGAAGGACACTTTCAGGAGAGGCAATTACGGCGGAAAGCTGTACTTTTTCCGTAGTGTTGGTGAACAGCCGGACAAGTTCCGGCTTTTTCTGTACGGCGGCAATCTGTACTTTTTCTGTCGGCTCTTTGATCCTTTGATTGCGTCCGGATTGTCCAGAACTGCTGCAAGTTGTGCATGTTCCGGCAACAGGTTGTTTTCATTTGGCATGGTAGTTTCTTTTTTATGTTATATTTCGGATACAATGATAGGAGAATACACTGCAATTGTATTGCGCTTAATAAAAATTAAGAAGGTGCATCGTGTATTACGACACACCTTCCATTTTTTTATTGGATTTCCATTCTAATTACAAAAGACCGATACTGTCATTGTATTAATACCCGGGGTTTTGCTCAAGATTCGGGTTATTATCAATAGCTCCCTGAGGAATTGGATTGTATCGATTATGCACTTTGAATACACGGTCTTCAATCTTCTTGTCAGTAGCAGGGGCGTTCGTGTCAATCTCCGCACGTTTCGTCGGATCAGTCTCGGCATAATTTACAGTTCCGACAACCCTTTCCAAAACACCATTCAGGACTGTTTCTGCAACCATCTTTCCATTATCATCTTTCCAGCGCAGAATATCAGCCCGACGCACACCTTCCCCGGCCAATTCCACCCCACGTTCACGGCGGATCAGCCGGCGTAATGTTTCCTTTGAAGCATACTTCTCACGATCCACTTTCGGCATTCCTACACGTCCACGAATCAGATCCAGTTTGTCATAAACATCTGCAGACGGACCAGAAAGTTCATTGACTGCTTCCGCATAAGTAAGCAACACTTCTGCATAGCGGATTACAATAGGGCAGGCATTCGTGTTCCAAATACCATTAGCATATTGTTCATCCAAATATTTTCTCCAGGTTAAGGCGGTCTTTGAAGCATTGTTCGCAGAAGGAGGATAGTTTGCATTATCCTTACCATTGATTGTCTTGTCCAGTGTATTGACTACAGTGCCATTCCAGTCCATTCCTGGGTATATAATGGTCATGGCCATACGTGGATCGCGACCGGCAAACGGATGGTTTGGGTCATAAGAGCCGGATTCCTCTTTGGTCAAGCCGTCAGCCATTTCATAAGTATCCACCAGGTTCTGAGTCGGAACAATGGAGGACCAGCCACCGTCACCATTATTATACATCTGGCCTATTGTGCCCAATTCCAAAGTGGAATTCACATATTGAACAGCCAAAATAATCTCTTTTGAGTCCTGACCGGCAACTTTGAACAAATTACTGTAGTCCGGTTCCAGATCGTACTGTTTCAAATTCATGATGGCCTCGGCCATTTCTTTTGCTTTCACATAATCACCATAATACAGTGCGCTGCGCATTCGGATTGCCATAGCAGCGCCCTTTGCGATCCGTCCCCTTTCAGAGGGAGATGCATTCAGTTCACCGATGGCTGTGTCCAATTCTGTATTGACGTAATTTTTCACTTCCTCCTCCGACTTGCGGGGAACTTTAGCTTCATCTGCTGAGTTATAGTTGTCAATCACAGGCACTCCTCCATACCACCAGTTCATAACAAAATAGCGATAAGCGCGAATAGTACGGACCTGACCGATCAAATCGTTTTTGGTCTGCTCATTGGAAAATGGGATCTCCTTTACCTTTTCCAGGAATGTGTTACAACGGCGGATGACTGAGAAATCATAAAAGCTTGCAACAGCCCCTGACGGAGTCATTGTACCGTTGCCAATGGTCTTATAGTTTTCCCATTCAAAGTTGTTATATCCAAAATCCGACCCGCAGTCGAGATATAAGATATTGCCACCATCTTCCCAGCTGGAAGTATCGTAGTTATTACCGCCATAACACCCGATAGCAAATTTTTGGGCATCATCCTCGGTTTTCCACGTAGTGGCAGGAGACAGGGCATCCAATGGAGCTGTATCTAGAAAATCAGAGCAAGATGTAATCATTGTCACCGCTCCTATGATCATATATTGTTTCAAGTATTTCATAATTCCATTTTTTTTAGTCTATAACAATTTAGAATGTAACATTAACGCCGAATGCATGAGTACGTAATAGAGGATAGGAAGACAGCCGTTGGCTTGTGGATTCAGGGTCTATATTGATCTTCATCTTATCAAAAGTCAATAGATTCTCTACAGAATAGTAAATACGGATATTCTCAACACCAACCGAATTCAACCAGCCTTTCGGCAAAGTATATCCCAACTGCAAATTTTTCAGACGCAAATAACTTGTATCTTGTAACCAAAAATCCGATTGTACCGAACGGCTGCTACTGGCCGAGTTTGTATCGTAAAAAAATACGTGGCATGGAGGCATCATGGTTATCGGGTGTCCAGGCATCTCTCCAAATAGTAGCCGGATGAGCAGCGTCACCCGAGAAATTACCATACACCTCGTATCCGTCAAACAGGCGTTTCACACCCGCCGCACCATTGAACATCAATGATAAGTCAATTCCTTTCCAGCCCGCATTTATATTGAATCCGTAAATAATTTTAGGATCGGAACTTCCACAATATTCACGGTCATCAGCTGTCAGTTTACCATCTTTATTTGTATCCACATAACGCAAATCGCCTGCCTTGAAAGTTTTACCGAAAGGATTACCGTATTTGGCCGTATATGCATCAGCTTCTTCTTGAGAATTAAAAAATCCATCCGCCCTATAAATATAATAGGAATTCATTGCTTCACCTACCTTATTACGCTGGCTGTAACCATCAGTAGCATCCAGGTACTTGTTAGGTCGCCGCCTCCCAGATCCAGAATTTCATTCTTATTGTAAGAGAAATTGCCCGCAATTCCGAAATCAACCTGACCTATTTTTGTATTGTAGCTTAAATTTATTTCTATACCACTGTTTCTCATAGAGCCTACATTATCCTTATAGGCATCCAAAGCAAATTCTTTAGGGACTGTCACATCCATAATTATACCAGTAGTCTTCCGATTATAATAATCCAGAGAACCATTCAGTTTATTGAATAAAGTAAAGTCAACGCCGACTCCCCAAGTAGAGGCTTTTTCCCATGAAATGGTTTCCAGACGATATTTCCGTTGATAATAACCAGAATTCAAAGAGCCTCCAAATGCATATTTGGAATCGAGATTATACGTGTTCAAGGCAGGATAATAGTCATTATTACTGCCACTCAATGCATCCTGATTACCCAGCTGCCCCCAAGAAGCTCGAATTTTCAGTCCGGACAACCAGCTGTCTTTTGCACTTTCCATAAATGCTTCCTCGCTGATGCGCCATGCACCCGAGAAAGAAGGAAAATATCCCCAACGGTGACCTTCCGCAAAACGGGAAGAGGCGTCCGCACGAATGTTGGCTTCCAAGAGATATTTACCTGCAAAATCATAGTTAATACGGGCAAACCATGAAATCATTGCCAATTCAGCTGTATACCCTTCATTGCTTTGGGTAGAAGCATCACCGGCATTCATATCCGTCAATTCATTATTAGGGAATTTCTTGCGGACGGCTTTCTGATATTTATAATTATATTTTTCCGTATGCCATCCCAACAGACCCTTAATATTATGCTTGCCGAAATTTTTATTGTAGTTCAATAAGGCGTCATAGTTTGTGTGGTCCCATTTATAAAAACGCTCGTCCAACTGACTGGGATCAGATTCTTTATTCTCATTATACTTTATATATTTTTGGAAATAATTGTAATTTTGTAAATTGTTGACGTAAGCACCTTGCAAGGTTAATTTTAAGCCATCAAATATTTCATAGTCTACAGCGGCCATCCCCGAAAAATTATAATTGTCACGGTTCACCTTCATGCCCGAATCTAACCAGGCAATGGGACTGCCGTCTGAAATTGTGCCCCAAGTGCCGTCATCATAGCGGGCTACAATCCAAGGAGCGATCAAATTCAACTGCCTGATGATCTGATCCGAGCTACCCCCGTAGTAGGCGGAACTGGCGTCACTGTAATCATTTTTAATGAAAGACAGGTTCATGCGCGCACTCAAACGTTTATTAATCTTCATGTCCAGATTGGTACGCGCATTAAACTGTTCACGCCCTGCGTTAGGCAAAATACCTGTTTGGTTCAAATATCCCAGCGAGGCCATATATTTTACATTTTCAGAACCACCGTTGATATTGACATTATGGCGATGTTGAACACCCGTCTTATATGCCAGGTCATACCAGTCGGTATCCGGATAGAGCGGGTCATTCCCGTCTTTAAACTTTTGCAGCTCGGTATCATTGAAACGCTTCGACATACCTTCAGCCTCCAATGCCTGATTCAGCAGGGATGCGTATTCGTATGACCCCATACGCTCAATCATATTCGTTGCATTCTGGAAACTTAGATAACCACTGTAGGAAATTTTAGTCTGTCCGGTCTTGCCGCGTTTGGTAGTTATCAAAACAACACCGTTGGCAGCTTTAGAACCATAAATTGCTGCCGAAGCAGCATCCTTCAATACAGAAATGCTTTCTATGTCATTAGGGTCGACCGCACTCAATGTACCGGTTTCAATGCCATCCACTAAAATATAAGGTCCCGCTTCATTCAATGTGCCGATCCCACGAACACGGATTTTGCCGGCATCCTGCCCCGGTGCCCCGTTGGTTCCTGTAATAGCAACACCCGGCATCAAACCTTGCAAACCACTGGATACATTCTGAATAGGACGATTCTCCAACTCTTTGCTGTCTACCATAGCAACAGAACCTGAAAGATTCGCCTTTTTCTGTGTGCCATAACCTACTACCACAACCTCACTTAGAGTCTTTGAATCTTCTTTCAAGATAACATTCAGCGGGCTGCCGTTCCATTTAATCTCTTGTGTCTGATATCCCACATAAGAGATTACAATCACATCTCCTTTCTTAATCCCATCGAGGCTAAAATTACCATCAAAATCGGTAATTGTTCCGTTAGTGGTACCTTTTACTACAACAGAGGCTCCAATAACAGACTCTCCGGTAGCATCTTTCACAAGTCCTTTGCATATTCCCGCTTGCTGTGTGGTCGCGAAAGAATTTGCTCCAGAGGCCGTAGCTGTAGAAATTGTTCCGGAGAATAAAGTTCCAAGGAATAATACCATACTAACAGATTGCAGTCTTTTTAACATAATATTGAGTTTTGAGGTTTATTAAAACTATAGATATTTAAAATTTTAATAACTATAATTTCAATTTGATTTAAATTAACGTCGCAAATATATAATAATTTTTAAAGAGACGCAATAACAGATGAAAAAGTTTGAGTTGAAATGGAAATTATACAATTATATAAGTATCCGGAAAGTTGGTCCCCATTATGGATTATAACAAATTTGATAACATGTCTTATTGAAGTTTGTACTAATATTCTTGACCACCTGTCAGGGTCATTGCTTCAGGATTAAACTGGACGGGGACTGTTTGGGGACTCTTCCGGTATTGTAGCTCGCCATCCAAAAACATTGCATGGATATTGAGCGAGTCAGGGGGCGAGAACGATGCAGGAACTGTCACTCCATTGATAATTTCTGGGCAGTACTTGTTTATATACATTTCTTCTGGAAGCCCATTGGAGTGAATATTGGACCATTCAAAGTTGATGTCAACAGCATACAAAGATGAAGAAGCACATAATTCATGTGAGATCTTTATTCTAAAAACATCAAACTAAAAAACCGCTCCTACTTGTCACAAGCCGGAACGGTTCAGATTAGTTACGTTTTGACAATCTACTTTATTTCTCAAGAACAAAACAATGGTGGATTTGTTCACAACAGCTTATCCGAAAAGAAATGCACAGTAGGAAAACACAAAAACTCCCCAGCTTATCACAAGCCAGGGAGTCATAAGGGAAAATCCCCATACGCCCTTATTCCTAATGGTAACAACATGATGAAACCCTATCATACACTGTCAGGACGACATGGGATGCACTTTTCTCCTGTTTCTTCACATATGAAAAAAGACAGAAAAGATGTATTCAGTCCCGTTTCTGTATTCTGCAGTCCTTTACGTTGCAATAGTGCAGGAAGGGGTCAGCCCTTGAACCTGTACATGTGCCTCACGGCATGTTCATATGACATCTTTGAATAACATCAATCGGACCTTCACAGGCCTGAAAGGGAAAATGAAATACTGCGGTCACTTCAACAGAAACATACAGACACATCAAAAGTACAGTTTAACAAAAAAAACAAAATAAAGGATCGAATTGTTTTGAAACACGGGATGTTTTATATATTTTAACAAGAAGATAATGGAATATATTCTTCCTGCAATACGGGAGCTTCCTTCACGGCAGAAGGAAGCGGCAACATATCCATATAATCCGAAGGTTCGCAACCGCCTGGAAAGGAGTAGTGAAAGGTCTGACAAAGCCGGGCCCATAAGTTCACTCAGGAAGATAAGGCAGCGTGTGCCCCGACAATAAGAATGTCTGTAAAAAATGGAATACCGTGCACTGTATTCCACCATACCAAAAAGAACCGGTGAAACAGCCGGAAGGAACGCCTGGCATTATGTTTCTAACAGTAAGGGCGGAAAACATTGTAGAAATCCTATTACCGCCTTGAACGTATACGGACGACAGCCCGAAAACGACACCTGCAAAGAACAGGCAGATGAATACAAACAGACAGGTAAGTTTTCTCCAAAGTATCCTCCCCGGCTGACTCTGATAACCCTCCCGGCAAACCGGGAGGGGATCCACATACACACTCCATGCATAAGCCCTTCCCGCATTTGCTGCATAGGTTGACCGCATCCCTGTCCGAATAATAGCAACATTTCATCCGCACGTTTTTATATACATATAAATATATAATAAAATCACAGAAATTGCACAGGTTTATAAAATTATTACCGAAGAATGAGCATTCCGTATGGCAGGTATAATATTATATGAAAAAATGCCTTTCCGGACCGTCACGGACCAGAAAAGGCATATTCTCATTATAGGAATAGGATACGGCTATATACGCATGATATTTGAGACTGATAACATTAGGTATAAATTGTTTCCGTACCGTATCCTCTATTGGATAACGAGTTCATGCCCGTATTGTTCATCATATGTTTTTTCAGTCACATAACGGCCAGATACCATATCCAAATTATAATTTATACACCAGTCTTTGATACAAGAAAGGGAAACTGTCTGAAACATATAGTCCAGACAATCCCTTTCCATATCACGGTACAGGTAAGCTCTCTTGCAATACCGGCACATGTGCCTCGCGGCATGCTGATCTAACATCTATAAATAAAACTTCCGAACTTCCGGCTTATCACAAGCGGGAAAGACAAAAATAATTTGGTGGAAGCGAGTTAACACAGCTTGTTATTTTTATATAAACATATTTTCTGATAGAAAGTTCAATCTAAATTTGGCTTTAATATTTTTTTAATAAATAAAAAGAACGGATATTAACGAATAAACTATATGGTTCGTTTTTTTCTTTATTTAAATTCTGTCAATAAATACCGATAAAAAAGGTAACATGTACTTTGGTCGCAAATATTATGATCAGGCCGCTTTGGTTTCAATTATGATATTTAATGAAAGGACGCTTGCAATGAATGCATCTGCCAAATGAAAGAAGGTGTGCATTTTGCACACCTTCAAGTGGAATTTAAGGTGGTGTGGCCGTTTCAGGCCGCTTCAGTCATTTCCTTGTACAGCATGATGTCCGTATAGGACGAACTGTAGTTCATTCTGGCCGTGAGGGTGGATATGCCGGCCCCCTTGAAAGGATTGCCGGTTTCAGGATGTTCCTCCATCCACCGGCAGAAATCCAGTATGGGGGATTTGCCGGAAGTGAAATAGATGAAAGGGTGTCCTTCCAGTACCAGCAGGACATCCAGATAGTCCGTAAGTTTCCAGTCCATCCTGTATGTGCTGATGTCCGTCGCCATGTAGGGGGGATCTATCAGAAAGACCACATCCGGGGAGTCCCTGTACCTGTCCACCAGCTCCCTGTAGTCACAGTATACCACCTCGAGTCCGTCAAGATAGCCCTCGCAGCAGTAGTCGCTCAGGCGCATATTGTTGTAGAAATTCAGTTTTCCGAGCTCCCCGATGTTCCTGGCATATTTGCCGGAGAACAGCAGGGAGGAAGAGATGGTGAGATAGTCCACAAAGCCGGTGCTTTCCTCCCGGCGGATACGTTCCAGGAACATACCGTGCATCTTCTTGGAGAGCATCCTGTGGCGGGGGATTCCTTCTGAGAGGCGGCGGAGGTCGGAAAGCAGGGCGTTCGTCCGGCTGATGTTCTCCAGACGCTCGCGGTAGTTGTCGTGGTCATTGTAGATTACGGTTGCATCGGGTCTTTCCCGCTTGGTGATGTGCGAGAGCAGTCCGGAACCGCCGAACAGATCGACGAACACTGTCCTGTCACTGAAACGCTTCAAGACTTTTCTGAATTCCGATGCGAACATGCGTTTCTGTCCCACAAAAGGAAGCGGGGCCTGACTGTAGTGGTACTTTTTCATTGCTGTAATCATTCTGTCGTGTAAGAGTGTTTATGTTTCGGATACAAAGTTCATTTCTTCTCCCCATGAAAGCAAAAATTCCACTCTTTTCATACTGCATGGAACGTACATTCTTTTTTGAACCGCCCGAGAATCTCATACACCTTTCTTTCGGAAACGCCATGTCTGGCCGAGAGAAAGGCCACACAATACGTCACCTTTTCACCTTTGCGGCGCATTTGTTCGTACTCCTTGTACAGGTCGATATATTTGTAGTCGTCCGGCTTGTAACCTGTCCCGGCCAGACGCTCCAGAAGCTCCCTATTAAAATTTAGGATCTCAAACAGTGTCATAGCAAATATTTTTCTATCTTTGCAGAGCCAATCATTTATTAAACACAAAAAACGAAGCCACGACAGAGGGTATTTGCCCCCGGTCGCGTGGCTTCGCTCGTGTAGTTAATAAGTGATTGGCGTTACTTTTTAACAGGCCGGGGGCTTTTTTACTTTACTTCCCATATAAAAATCCCCGCAGATCTTTTTTTATTATGCGTATATGTGACAGGCTTTGCGTCTTTAAGGCTGCAAGATATACTACAAGGCTGCAATTTCGTTGCAGCATGACTTTTATTTTCAGAAAAACACGTTTGTTTCTATGGAAAGTGTACTTATTTATATATTAAAGTAAATAAGTAATATACATGATTATGTATATTTTCATATTTAAGTATGTAATGTGAAATATATTTAAAGTATAATACTAATAAAGTAAATATGTAGAAAAATATTTGGTAAACATTTCAAAAATGCGTATCTTTACATCGTAATAATCAAGGAGATAGACAAATCATGAAAACAATTACGACAGCATGTGTAAACCACAAGGGCGGTGTGGCAAAGACCACTTCGCTGCTGAATCTGGCGGCCGGAATCGCACGGCTGCACGGAAAGAAGGTATGTATCATAGATGCGGACCCGCAGGCGAACACGACGATGGCGGCGTTCGGGGAGGAAATGGCAAGTCTTCCCCAGGATGTCATGCTCGAGAGTGTGCTGCAGGAAATCATGCAGGACAGACCCCTGGAGCTGAAGCCTCTCACGTGGTTGGACAGGGTGGATGTGCTGCCGGCGTCCTTGGACCTGGCGGCCACGGAAGTGATCATGAATACCACCCCCGGGAGGGAATTTCTTTTCAGGGAAATAATAAGAGGCCTGGAAAAGAAATATGACCATATTCTGATAGACTGTCCTCCCCTCATTGGGCATCATCACACAGAACGCGCTTATGGCGAGTGATTTTGTGATCATACCCACGGACGGGAACTATTTCGCCATGAAAGGAATCGAGAAGATACATTATATCATCGGCCTGCTCAGAAGGAAACTCGGCGCGGAGGTCAGGATTCTCGGTTACTTCATGACAAAATACAATGCGGGAAGAAAGCTGGACGTGGACATCAGGGAGAGTCTGATAGAAACATTGGGGGAGAGCGTGTTCGAGACAACCATACGGAACAACGGGGCAAGGGATTACCGGAGTCTGACTGAGGAATTCCTTAAAAGGATCAGGAAAATGAACAAATAATAAAGGAGAAGGAATATGAAAGAATTCAAGTCGAAAGGGATTTCCTTGGAAAATATGGTGGGAGCAGACCCCATGAAAGAAAAAAAAATGGCGAGGACACCGGGAAAGGCGTATAACCAGACCATTGTCCTGACCGAGGATCTGGTATGGGAACTGAGGACATTTGCCGCGGACCACCGTTACAGAGGGGTAAAGACTGTCATAGAAGCGATGATAGGCTGCTTTCTCAGGGAGGACGGGACATTGGACCGCGACAGGTTGGAGCAGTTCTGGAAAGAATACGTAAAGAAGTAAAGTTTTATATTACTTTTGAAGTAAATAATATTTCAAAGTAAGATACTTATAAACTGAAAGAAGTAATACAATGAAAATTTTAAGGTATATATTGTTGGGCTCACTCACATGTGCATTATCCGCATGTGAAAAGGATGAGATCCTGCCGGAACCTGAACCGCCGGTTGTCACCCCGGGGGATGATCCGGGAAAGGATGAGGAAGAAAAGATACGGCTCGGAATAACCGCATCGTTGCAGGCGATGCAGACAAAAGGAATCATAGAGGCATTCCTGCCGGGACATGAGATGGGGGTGTTTATCTGTACTACTGACACCGGCTCTCCATATGTATATAATGTGCCTTATGCCTTTGACGGTAAAAAATGGAATGCCGGCGGGGACGCTCCGGTAGAGGGTGATTCGGAGGTGGCCGCTTATCTGCCGTACAACGGACAGGCATCAGGGGACAGGCTCATCCCTTTTGAACTGGCGGACCAGCACGACATCCTGTATGGAAGGACAACGGTCACCAGGGACATTCCGACAGCGGATATTGAGATGAAACATGCCATGAGCCTGGTGCGCATCAAAATTCTGAAAAATGAATATATGGGAGAAGGCATTGTTTCAAATATAAGGTTTGACAATGTGATCACAAGGATGACGCTTGACATCAGGCGGGAAACCAACTCCCCCCTGATATTCGATTTCTCAAGCAGGGGGAGCCTGCAAGCTGGCGGCAACTATCATCTGAACGATGCAGATCCGGTGGTAGTGGAGACAATTCTTCCCCCTGTCTACGGTTATGACCAGAAAGCGACAGTCTGTTTTACCATTGACGGAAAGGAATATCCCTATGAGTTCCACAGGGACCATGAATGGGAGGCGGGAATGAAATACACCTATACACTGAAAATGACGGGAAACTACAACTCCCCGGTCAACATGGAGCAGGTGGACATCGATGTGGAGTACTGGAGCCGGTATGGCAAGACGGACCAGATTATACTCAACCCGAATCCGGACGACTATCCTTTCAAGGTATGGCCCAATTATACCGAATACGGCTATGACTGCTATCAGAATGAAGGCAAGGTGTTCGGAACCTTTTTACAATCCCTATTGCGATAACGGCGAGGGAGAGTTACGGTTTGTATTTATGAGGCCGGGTACGAATGAGATTGTGGAGCAGTTCCAGCCGATAGACATCAAGACGAATGGGGCATGGGATGGAAAACGTATCCAGTGCTATGTGACTTCCGCTCCCGGTACATACCAGCTTGTGCCGTTATTCCGCAAGAAAGGAGAAACGATGTGGTGCAGGGCAGTGGGATATTCCTATGGCAGTACAGACGAGGAATGGCTGTATGAGGTGAAAGCACCTGCATCGGATGACCTGCCGGCATTGCGCATGATGGAAGTGGAAGGACAGGGATATACCTCTATTCTTGCATATCCGGTCCCTGATGATGATCCGTGGAATCTGGTATATACTTTATCCAACCGGGGGGAAAAGGCGCTAAGGGGCGAAATAAAAGCGGTCTGGGAACGTGAGTTCAAGCTGAAGTCCAATTCATATAGTCCAAGTACCAAAAAGAAAGGAGCAGTAAACGATGAGGAATGGAAAGATGAAATCGGTAAGGATTCTGTGGACATTCCGACAGGAACACGTTTCTGGAAGGGTATTATGAGTTGTAAATTCCCAGTTAAAAGACTTGCTCCCCGACATGATGGAGTAAAATATGCCATTCCAGTCTTACATTTATATTGGAGAGCTGAAAATTCCAATGAGTGGATATTACTTCGTTGTGATGCGGATTATCTGTTCAACTGCAATTATACAGGAGATTATATATGGGATGAAACGACGAATTATGTGAAAGTCATGCCACAAAGTTGGCATTAAAATTTAGGCAAATAACCCAAATAAAGAAATTGAAATATAATTCATTGAAATGACATAAGATGAATTTAAGGTGGAAAATCCCCGCTGCAGTGATGCACCGGGGATTTGTTTTCTTATTACGATATCATAAATTAAAACTCCATCTGTTGCACTTTGATTCAACTATTTCCCAATTTATTCATTGAATAATATCCTGTGCCCCTATTTTCTCATATTTTGACTTAGGAACTGTTTTAAATCCGCTTCAGAAAAAAAATATTCAGTTTCTTAAATCCTTCTGCGAGACTTACTTTTTTACTTTCAGCTTTTTAGCCAGCTGCTGATGAGCTTTGGCTTTGGCGCGTTGGTAGATTTTCAGAGCTTTGTCCTGGGCTTTCTCATCGGCTGCATTTTTTACGTTATCATAGAGTGTCCAGAGATTGGCAGCAGCAGCTACCTCTTTCTGGGCGATGGTATATGCTTCGGCCTTGGCTTCGGTAGCTTCTTCTTCTTCTGCCGAAGCATAGGCGTGCTTATACCCCTTCATTTCATCCCAATGACCGCGGGTAAAATCGGGGAAAGTCACAGCTGCACAGTTGTTATCCATCGACAGAGCGCCCAATTCCGAGAGACAGCACCATTCGGCTAGATCATAGACATCCATATCAAGCGGCAAACCGTTTTGCAAGCAGTACACCAGGCGAGCATCCATGATGTAATCCATGCCACCATGCCCCATGGCACGCCCCTTTTCGCCAAACTTGGTGAGGATAGGGTGATAATATTTCTTTTCAAGGGCCTCCTTCTGAGCGTCATTCAGAAAACTGTGGGCATTGATATCGTCCATGTTGGGCGCAGTATCTTTCATGACATCGCCCGACAAGGCATATTCGGGTGTGGGGTACTTGGTGGCGTAGCCTTTAGTTCCGGTCAGCTTAAACAGGCGGTTGTATGGCTGCGGTGTCATGACGTTGTGTTGAATTTCCACTACCTTGCCACGAGCTGTGCGCATCAGCGTAGTAGTGTGGTCACCGTTGCGGAATTCCTTTGGTTCCTTGCCGGTGAGGTTCTCGACATATTGCTTACCCACAAAACTTTCGGTATCCATAGCTACCAAGGTAGTGAAGCGGTCTCCGCGGTGAATGTCCATACATTGAGCCACTGGACCCAGACCATGGGTGGCATACACATCACCGCGGTTCTCCATATTATACTTCATGCGCCAATGCAAGTTGTCGGTATCGTTGTCGTTAGGATCTTGCCAGTACGACTTCCAAAAAGCCGACAGTTCGTGGATGTAAGCGCCTTCAGCCCGAATGATTTCGCCGAATACTCCATCCTTAGCCATGGCCAAGGCATTCATCTCATAATAGTCATAGCAGCAGTTCTCTAGGATGAAGCAGTGCAGGCGTGTCTGTTCAGAGAGATCAATCAAGCTCCAGCATTGCTCTAGGTTCATGGCCGATGGCACTTCTATAGCCACGTGCTTGCCATGTTTCATGGCATACTTAGCCACAGGGAAGTGGTGATTCCAGTCAGTGGCAATATACACCAGATCGATGTCTGGACGTTGACAAAGGGTTTCATACCCTTTCTCACCTGAATAGATATCGGCCGGAATCAAGCTGGCATCACGTAGGTATTTCTGGGATGCCTCTGCACGGTCTTCTTCGTAGTCGCATAGTGCCACGACTTCTACACCTGGGATGTTGCAGAAGCGCCACACCGCCCAAGGGCCGCGCATACCCAAGCCCACAAAAGCCACACGCACGGTTTCCATCTTCGGAGCGGTAAGACCGAGCACATGCTGTTGGTCGGTCGGCCGCTCAGGGGTTTCTATTACAAGGGTTCCCTTATCCCAATGGATTTGGGTAGAGGGGGACAGTGATTGCGCCTGAAGGCCGCTAATAGACAGCAACATCAAGACAGATAACAAAAGCTTTTTCAGTTTCATACTACTATTTTTTTTACCAAATAAACGGTTGAGCGGGCGAGGCTCTGTGATTGATTCGTTTGACCTCCCTGCCGCCTGAGCCTCTTTTCAGAAGCGACAGGAAGGTCGTATAATGAACTGCAGACAAACGCTTAGCGGGCTGTCAACAGGATGCGCTGTCCATCAGCCTGTACAGCATACACCTTGGCACTGCTTTGATATACCTTAGATGGCACTGTAAAGGTGAAAGAGTTGGAGAAATACAGCAGGCGGCTGTTTGCTTCGTTTTCACGCACCTCAAAAGCCACCGCTTCTTCACCGTCACTCACACGGATAGTAGCACCTTGATGTGAAGAACTGAGAGTGTAGGTGGGCACCTTCGAAATCTTGGTATGATTCTTAAACACCTCGTAGTAACCTACATCACCTGACTCTTGCGCACGAGGATCGCTCGACGGGAAGAAATCACGCTTCCGGTCTTCGATGTACTGAATGGGTGCCGCCTTCGGATACTTCTTGTTTTGAATGTATGCCTTGGTTTCACATATCATTTGTTCGGTCACTGTATATTGTGCTTGGCCATACTGCTCAATGGGGGCATCAACCGCCTTGAAGAATCCCCAGGTTTCAAAGAACTCGGTAAGGTCCTCCTGTGTGGCATCACACACTGCTTTGACAAAGGCCATCTGCCTCTGTCCCGGCTGATGGGTAGGCACATGCTGATACGTGGTGCGCATCAGCTCGAAAATCTTCGGCCATACCATGGGTTTCTTGTCGTGTCCTTTACATAGTTCGTAGTAAAGCCACAACTGCCAATTCATGCGCATGTGGATCTCCGTATCTTCGCCTTGGTGCGTAGCACTACCCATGTTATACCAAGCCTGATTCTGTCCATAGACACATTCCGCCAGGTAATCCAAGCCCCGGCCACGTGATTTGTATTTGCCCAACTGGTAGATGATGTAGTTAGAGAAGAGATTGTTGCTCGACTCCGTAGATCCCATCCAGTCAATAGCCAGCTGATGCACATGACCTATTTCGTGAGCCGGTCCCCAAGCATTGTCCTCAGCTAACATCACCTTATCATATAAGAGGATGTTGTCCAAATAGGTATAGACAAAAGCTATTCGGTAATCGGATGCCCACATATACGCTCCCTCCGGCGAGATAGCAAAGAGGTGGTTATTGAACTGGTTAGCATGCATTTTGTCAATACCCATCAGGCTTTGTTCCCACTCCACGATATTATCCCAAAGGTGGATGGCCGAAAGAATCTCGGTGCGCACATGTTTCAGCATCTCCGAGCGATGGAAGTAGAAAATCATCTTTTCACCTTTCACTCCGAAGTATTTATCGGTAGCTTTGGAAAGCAGTTCAGCGTACTTCTCATTGGTCTGATGACGCTGCAGATCGAAATAGCCGGTCACCTGTCCGCTACCTAGCGGAATATGAATACGGATGGAGGTAGGATTCGACTGGAGGTCAGCCGTATACATCACAAACAGCTGGCCGCGGTTGCGGATGGTGATTTTATTCACTCCTTCTTTGAGAAAATAAATATCGCCTGAAGCTGCTGTCTGCACATAATTCTTCTCTTCGCCGAAGCTTGTGGTTTCCTCCCCGATACACTGCAGCGCGACAGGGTAGCCGTGAGTATTGCCCACTAGGACAATAATTTCATCGTTCGCCTCGACCGCGATACCGGTAAGATTATCCAGACAACTGTAGTGTTTGGTCATCAGCCTATCGGCCCACACGTTGATGTCGCTATAAGCCTGATAATCCTGGATACGGAATTCTTTCTCCCAGGCATCGTAGGTACCGTTTTTCAACTGCGTGGCAAGGTTGACAAAGTAGCCCGGCAACTGATTGATCTGTTCTAAGGTGGCTTCTGGCTTCAGTTCACTACAGGTAATGTCTGTAAACACCGCCAGCAGTTGTTGTTCGAGCTTGTTGTCCGGATTCTTTTGAAAAAACTCCATCTCCGAACAGCTCACAAAATTACCTGCTCCCGATTCTACAGCGAACTTCACTTTGGTGACTTTTTTCACTCTCTGGCTGAATACCACGCGGCTGGCGTTGTTCTGCATTTGAAAATCATAATTGCCTTGCAACTGATACTCGGGCATTTCGACTGAAGCAGTGTAAATCTTCAGCTTGCCGAAGTTACCGTTGCCGCTACGCGAATGGTAGAGGATGTAATCTAAATCCCGGGTGCCATCGAACTCATACTCCAGTGTCACTGGGAAGTGGGCTTCCTGTCCCCAGGGCGAGTGATAATGTTTCTCATCGAATTTCCCGTCGTAGGTATGTTCAATGCCATAACCTGGCTGCAATTCACTGGCTACAGCCGAAATAGGGGTCAACTTCACATCACCTTCCACTTCTACATCCGATGATTCCGACGCTTTCTTTTTCTGTGTCAAGGTCAAGGTTTCCTGCAGCAGACTATCTTTATACGCAGTAAAGGTCAAGGTTACGGTACGAGCTTCGTACAAGGGATTGGCGGCGGCATGATAAGGATAATTCTTCGATACTAGGGCACGGGTAGCCGGCGCTTCCACTGCCTGCAACCAGTCGCCTTCGGCCGACTTCTCCACCGCATATTCTATGTTGGAAGTGACTGTAACAATTACCTCGCCGCCCTCGGCCTCGAGCGTAGAAACCGAACTCTTGACGAGCAGAGCCGGACCGTAACCCAATTGTTTGACATGAATTTCATAATTCTTCACCAGTGACTTTACCGTCACCACGGCTTCACGTATCTCAGGCTCCTCACTCGCCTTCACCAAAATCTTAATGCTCGGCTTCGAAGTAGACAAATCTTTAGCCGCAATACACCAATCTTGGTTAGAAGCCACATCCCACCGACTTGCATCGAGGGTAGTGCTGACCGGTATAGATAGCTCTCCCTTTTCCTTGGTAAAATTCTGTTGTAAATCTACTTCTGCAAGAGTGAATTTTTGGATCTGTTCATCCCCGGAATTATCATCGCTGCATCCATAGACGCCAAATACATAGAAGGGCAAAAGCATCAATAAAAGGGTTGGTAATATTTTCATAAATTAGTGTTATAGAAGTAAGTTAAAAGAAGAGATAATATGTAGGGTATTTTCTTAGATATTATCTCTTCCTAATATAAGATATATTAAGCTGACTGATTAATTTACATGCAACTTCAATTCGGCCAGCGCGAAACTGTTACCTGCTGGAGTAGATTCTACCACCAGGCGGATGTGCTTGAACTCTTTGCCCACCAGAACCGGTGATTTATAGGTGCCTTTTGTAGCAGTGGGGAATCCTTCCATAATCGTCATTATTTTACTAAATGTGATACCGTCCATACTGCCTAGCACACTGATACGCTGCGGTGCCCCGTTGTTGTTATTGTGACGTACTTGGTATTCAAACATCAAAGCCGTGTGTGGTTCATCTAAATTCAACTGTATCCAGTGCGGCAACCCCGGTTCTTCCAAATAATCGGAATGGTAGTAGGTATCTGGATTACCGTCGAACATATAGTCAATTTTTCCTTCCACTTCACGGTTAGGATGGATGGCTGTCATACCACGTGACAGAGTGACCGGATGCAGTTTCGATTCATCAGGCACATAGGAGATGCCGAAGAGACACGACTGTTTATTAGGATTGATTTCAAAGTAAGGCGAGCTACATTGTGTCATTTTCAAAGGTAGCACATAGTTACCATAACTCAATTTATTTCGTTTCACGGTTACGGTTAAGCTAGCTGATTTACTGCCAGCTGTAAACAAAATCTTTCCTTCGTTGCTCAGCGTATAAGCTTCTTCCGACAGCATGGTGTAATCCACCCCGTTCTTTTCATTATACTCGGTCAACAGACTCTCGTCTGGCTCCAGTGTACAGCTAAAATTCCACTTATTGTCTACCGAAAAGACCGCAGGCAGATTCAGCTCGATTTCATTTGCATCCATAGCATCTGAAATGATATTCAGATTATATCCTGTTTTCTCAAATGCAACATTAGGTACAATTACAGCGGGCTTCAGAAACACATATTTACGCTCGGCATTGATGGAATCCGCACTATTTTGCAAGATAAATGGAATCACAAAATTCCCCTCTTGCTGGTTGCTTTCTAGGATCTTATCCGTAATCAATGTAACGGATCTGGTCTGGTAAGTATCGTTAGGACCGAATTCTATCTGTTTATCTCCATTAAATACGTAACAATCTTCCGGGTATAATTGATAGTCTTTTCCGTTTTGTTCATTGTAGATTTCCAGCAACGCTTTATCCATAACATCAATGGAAGCTCGGGTGACTGTACCCAGTTGAGCGCCTGATTTGTTGACAATCAACTGGTATTCTCCGTTTTCACCTGTATTATATACTTCCACTTCAATCTCATCACAGTTTCGGAAGGATAGAATGGTGCTGAATTCATCCAAAAACTCATCCTTATTATCATCGCAAGCAATATAGGTTAGGCAGCAGGCTGCTGTCAGGGCTATAGTTAATAATTTGTTTTTCATACAACTGATTTTGTTAAATTATACATACCGGGGGCATTACCAACCATAATTTTGTGTCAACAACTTGTTGCGATCCAGTTCTCGCTGAGAGAAAGGATAGAGATAATGCTTGTTTTGGAAGACACGGGTTTCAAAAGCCGTTCTCTCCCAGAAACCGTCGGGGGGTTTCAGTTCCCTTCATACCAGCATCAAGCGGACAGGAAGTGTTCATACCATACATCTTGCCGTTGTCAGTTTGAGTAGCAATCATCCATGTACGGGTATCGAAATAGCGATGGCGTTCGAAAGCCAATTCTATCTGACGTTCTTTTCTGCAGAGCTGAATCAACTCTTCTGTAGAAACTTGTCCGTAGATACTTGTGATGGGGTCCAATCCCGCGCGTTTCCGTAGGTCGGCCCATTTTTCCATGGCTAGGGCTTCATAGCTGGGATCTAGTGCCACCCCATTCTTCTTGCACTCGAGCACGGCTTCAATGAAATTTAGGTAGATTTCTCCCAAACGAAATACCGGGAAAGTTATATTACCCCACTGTCCTTCGGACGAATTGAGTTTATGGTCATAGAAACGGTTGCAGAGGTAGCCACTCTTTGGATAGTCGTGACTCTTATTACCGTTACCGCCTTTCGCAAAAGAGATGGAAGTAGCGCTATTGCCGTGCAACCACTGGTTTCCGCCAAAGAATACGGTGACATAGAAGCGGGGTTCCCGATCCTTATACATATTGGGAGCTTCGATTTCAAAATCAGCCTTGTTGCTCCAACCACCAGACGGATATATCCAAGATGATTTCTCCAGTTCGGAAGCCAGTTCATAGCCAGATAAGGGCTCTACGATAGGTGTTCCATCTGCTTCATATCCTGTGATAGGATACCAACCGGTATTCATGGCATACGCATCCACCAAAGCTTGAGTAGGGCCTACTGCCCCATAAGCCGTACCAGCCACGCCGGTGGGCACAGTACCTACTCCCCAAGAAAACAGTCCGTTATAACGGTCAGTCCAAATCAGCTCTTTATTCCAAGTTTCGTGTGTCACTCCATAATAATCTTCATACGGGTTATCGTTACCAGCTCGGTAAAGTTCGTAGCAGGGATTATCAATCAGTTTCTTGGCTGCTTCAGCAGCTTTCTGCCATTTGGTATTATCAAGCTCAGGGAAGAGCTTAACACCTGACAGTTCAGGGAAGTCGGGTGCATCGGGATTCTTCACCGTGCTATAGAGTTTATTACCATTGAACAGCGGGCGGGCCGAATATAGCAGTAGTCGGGAGATCACGGCATGGCAAGTACCTACCGTAGCCAATCCCCACTTCGCCGCCGGCAAATCGGACTGTTGAAGAACAACGCCACTTTCAGCACACTGCGTCATTTCGCTGACCACGTAGTTAACACATTGATCCCAGGTATTGCGCGGGCGATACAGTTCTTCTGTGCTGGCGGTGAAATCCAGCAAATCATCGCCTAACAGAAATACCGGACCATAGTCACGCATCATCAGAAAATAATAGTAAGCACGGGCAAAACGAGTCTGCCAGTACCATTCGTCCAACTGATCTTTAGTGACTAACGGGTCGCTGCATTTGTACACATTTTGCAGGAAAATATTACATTCGCGGATACCTTTATAATAGTGATCCATCTTATAATAAGGAACCTGTGAGGGGTTCCAGGTACCAAAGTTTATCCAACGGTACTGACGGTCATACGCAATGGTACATTCGTCCGATGCTCCTAAATACGGTTCAGTATCACCCTGCAAGCTTCCATTTTCATTGGGCAAGAAAGACATGGCATTTAGCCAATATTGCTGGGTAGTGTTTCTGGATTCCCAGATTTTATCAAAAGTCAGTTTTTCGTCTTCTTGTCTATCAAGAAAATCTTCGCATGAGCCCAAGGTAAAAGCTCCAAGTGCTAAGTATATTATGGATTTGAAGTAATTTTTATATTTCATATTTGGTATAATTTAAAAGTTAGCATTGAATCCGACAGTAACAACACGATTCAGCGGATAGCCTGAGCCATCTGATGAGCCTTTGGCTTTTTCAGGATCCCATAATTTGAAAGAGCTGAATGTAAGTAAATTGTTTCCGGATACATAAAATCTCAACGATTTAATAAATGTTTTAGTGACAAATTCTTTAGGTAAAGTATATCCGATTTCAATGTTTTTCAGACGTAAAAAGGAGCCATTGCGCAACCACCAGGTGGAATTCTTGTTGTTGTTGGAAGCGCCGGCACCCCCGCTACCATTGCTTAGGCGCGGATAGGTGACATGAGCATTCTGTTCAGGCGAATTAGTAGACATCCACACTTTGCCCCACAGGTCTTTATTGATAGCCGCACGTTCCATGTTACCACTGGAGAACGGACTCTTTACCGATACACCATCTAGAAAGAAAGAAGTATGAGCAGAACCTTGGAAGAAGGCGTTGATATCCCAGTTTTTCCATTGTGCACCCAAACCGAAACCGTACATGATTTCCGGCAGGTTGGTATAACCGATCGCCACCTCATCTTGTGTATCGATGATGCCGTCGCCATTGATATCCTGATATTTGATATCTCCTACACGGTATTCACCGAAAGTCTGACGCGGGCTGTTGTCAATTTCTTCCTGACTTTGGAATAGACCTAGGGCTACAAGACCGAAAGGCTGCATCTGACCGTCAGATCCGAACGGCTTGCCTATGCGATTTTGGTATTTGTATTCCCAATCGGGTTCGTCGTTATCAAGCAGCTTGTTGCGGCTGAAAGTAAAGTTACCGCGGGCAGTTAGAAATACTTTTCCAATCTGGTGATTGTACTCTACATTGGCATCAAATCCCTTGTTGAGTGTTCTACCTATATTAACATACGGAATGGTGGATAAACCGACAATGGCTGGCAAACCGGCGCGTTGCAGGAAAATGCCTTGACGCTCTTCACGGAAGTAGTCAGCCTGCACCTTTACCTTATTGAACAGAGAGAATTCCACACCCAAATTGAGTTTGGTAGCCTCTTCCCAGGAAGCATACAAATTTTCTATTTCCCCTACGCGGATACCTGCTCCCCCCTTGATTACCGCTTTGGCCGAACCACCAGCCTTGATCGCCAGTGCCCACAATTGTAGATTCATAAACCCAACGTCTTTGTCCGCCGATATCATCGTTACCTACTTTACCATAAGAACCTTTCAGTTTCAACATATCAATGGTCTTGGTGAGCGGTTCAAACCATTTTTCGTTCGATACCATCCATCCCAAAGCAAAAGCCGGGAAGAAACCGAAGCGATGTCCGCGGGCAAAGTTTTCAGATCCGTTGTATCCCATGTTCACTTCGGCAAAATAAGTATCTCGAAAAGCATACGTCACGCGACCAGCCAAGCCTTGGTTCTTATAAGGTAATGCTGCATTGCCGTCGGCAGCCTGGGTGTTGGTATGGATTTTCTGATTATAAAGGAAAAGAGCTCCCACGCGATGGTTACCAAATAAGCGATTATAGTTCAACGAACCTTCCAGATAACGGGTCATAGTACCTTGGCGTCCAATTTCATAACCTAATGATTCACTGCCAGTGTGTACAGGGTCCCATTCTCCATCATTGTTGTTGTCATCGTACATCAGTCGACCTTCCGCATCACGTCCGCGTGCATGGTAGAAGCTGGGTGATTTGGAGCGACGTTGCAGCGTGGTATTCCAAGCATCCCAAGAGAATTTGATATTAGCAGTTAGACCTTCCAGCGGTTCCCAAATCTTACCGAAGTCTTGAGTCAAGCCAATCAAAGATTGAGCCGAATTCCAAAATTGTTCACGATAACCTGAGTGTACCAGCATATTCCACGGATTGTGGCCGGAGTCGGTAGACGGACCGGACAAAGTACCATCGGAATACTGTACCGGAAATGCATTCGGAGAAGCATTAAAGGTATAGCTCCAAATATCGTTATCATTATCGCCGAAGCCAGGACCGAACGACTTTTCATAGATATTGGCTAGGTTGACATTCAACGTGGTACTCTTAGTCACATTCAAATCGACATTGGCACGGAAATTGAACTTGTTATAACGGATGGCTGAGTTGTAACCATAGATATTACCAGCGTTTTTATAGATAGAACTTTCATTGTAGAACGAACCGGACACATAATACTTAATGTTGTCACCACCACCAGTCACACTCAAGTTCACACGCTGGTTCTCTGCCATGTCATCAAACAGGGCATCAAACCAATCCACATCCGGATAAAGATCTGGATCGCTGTGGTCGCGATATTTCTGAATCACTTCCGGAGAGTAGTAGTTGGTACCACTGGCTTCATTGTAAAGTTCTGCCCATTGCGCCGAGTTAATCATTTCCGGTCGTTTGGTGGGAGCAGTAAAGCCGAATTCTGTGCGGACATTGATAGCCGGTTTTCCTTCCTGCCCTTTCTTGGTAGTAATCAAAATAACACCATTTGCGCCCCTAACACCATATACGGCTGAAGCAGAGGCATCTTTCAAAATAGAAAAGGTAGCAATGTCATCTGTATCCACCAAATCCAGATCACGCTCAATACCATCAACTAACACCAGCGGCGTAGAAGTACCCTTGAATGATGAAACACCTCGGATATAGAAATCGGCCGAGCTGTTTTTACCCGGTTCACCTGAACGGCTCATGGCTACTACACCAGAAAGTTGACCTGCTAATACATTAGAAATGGAAGCACCCGGTACATTGAGTTTACGCATGTCAAGTGTAGAAATTGCTCCTACCACACTTTCTTTCTTCTGACTACCGTACCCTACAACTACCACTTCATCAAGCACTTCGGTGTCAGGTTCCAACACCACATTGATTACTTCCTGATTAGCAAGGGCAATTTCCTGTTTTTTGTAACCGATGTACGAAAACTCTAATACCCCCCCAACTCCTTCAATAACGATGGAATATTTACCATCCACATCGGTAATAACCCCGATAGAACTGTTCTTAAGCCAGATACTGGCTCCGATGATCGGTTCTTTGATGTCGCTGGCAGTTACAACACCGATTATGGTACGTTTTTTAACTTGCTGCGTATTTTCAGTCTTAGTCACTTTTAGAATAACTTCTTTTCCTTTAATAACGTAGCTTACGTTGCTGCCCTCAAATACATCTTTTAGAACTTTTTCAATATTTCCCGTGCTGTTATAATCGCGTTTCGTGTTGTTTTCCAAATCTGACGCATTATAAAAGAACGTGTATTCACTGTTTTTTTCAATCAGCTGAATAGCCTGTTTAATGGTCATGTCTTCTCCTTTTACAGAAATATATTTCTGTGCTCCCATACTGGACATGGGATAAAGAAGAAAAACAAGGATGATACTTAACAGTATCGAAAAACGACAAAAAGTGTGTTTCTTCATTCTGTTTTTTTTAAAGTTTAACATTAGGTTTACTTGTTTTAATGATTGTTTTTATAAATAATTATCTCATTACCATTTGCTTTCATTTCGAGACTAAGACTATAACAAATTTTCTGTAAGACATCTTTCAGTGATTCTTCTAAGCGGATTTTTCCTGTAAAGGCAGACTGTTGTTTAAGGTTGATTCCTTCCAACTTGATGTTACTGTTATACCTGCTGTTGATTGTCTCAATCAATTGTTTCAAGGGAAGATTCGTAAACTGAAGACTGCCATTTTTGTATTTAATATTTCTCAACCATTCCTTTGTTATATTATCCTTCTTAATATAATATGTTAATTTTTGAAATGGTTGCATTTCAATGGTTTCATGATTTTCCGCTGTAAAATCCACCTTTCCACAAAACAAAATAATTTCATTTGTCTGCTGGTTTTGATTCTGGTGAATATCAAAGCTGGTTCCTTTTACTTCTATCATGCCCTGATTAATGTAGACTTGAAATGGAACCCCATTCTGACGCATTACCTCAAAGAATGAATTCCCCTTCAGCCAGACTTTTCGGTCCTTGAGAAATGCCTTGGCATATCGCAGACTACTTCCTTTCTGCATCCATACTTTCGAACTGTCTGGCAATGTGTACAGTTGGGATTCCTGTGCAGTCACTTCAATAAAGTCATTCACACAACCGGCTTGTTGTTTGGCAAACCACAATCCAGCAGACGTGATCAACAAGAGGGTCACCGTTGCAGCTATCATTTGCCATTTGGGAAACATTTGAAAGAATCTTCGGTTTTTATTATCTTGTTTATTTTTGATGTTTCTCCAAATTTGCTCTTTCATTTGCCAATCAATGGACTCATTGCCCGCTTCGTCCCATTGTTTTCTAAGCTGAAAATCTATCTCATCCAATTGGATAAATATCTTGCGTTGCTCTTTGGACATCGTCCCTGAGAGCAATCTTTTTATGAACGTTTTTCTATTATCAATTTTCATACCTATAAATATCTTTTTACGTGCATCTATAATAAATACACCTGAAACCCTTTTCCCCCCACATCGGATTTGAAAAAAATATTTTTCTGATTAGAATTTTATAAATATCTATATGTCATTGCGCTTATAAAATCAAAAAAAGTAGTTGTTTTTAACACCACTTGAAAAAAAGAACGTAAACGTGCCTTTTTACCGTTTAGTCAAATAAAAGGCTTAAGTTTTTTTTAATTAATCATTTTTTAATTAATTAATTTTTATAACTTTGTGGTTGTATTCCTAAATAAATGAAAGAGAAAGTGATACTAAATAGAATGAAGGCAGGTGATGAAGAAGCATTTGCCTGGCTGTATAACCATTATTGGCAAAAGGTTTATCATTTTGCTCGGCTCTATTTGACCTCTTCTTCCGAAATCTCAGAAGCTGTGCAAGACGTTTTTCTGCATGTTTGGGAGGCAAGAGAAACCTTTGACAACAGCAAGAATTTTGACGGTTATCTCTTTATTATTACCCGCAACATCATATTTAATTATTCAAGGCGTTATTTTAATGAACTCAATTTTAAAATGACTGTATTGCAAAGCATGGAAGAAGGTTATAGTATAGAAGAAGAACTGGATGCACGGGATTTAAAGAGGTATATTGATAAGCTAGTAGTCCAACTACCTGCTAATCGGCAACGTATTTTCCGCATGAGCCGCGAACTGCACCTAAGCAATAAGCAGATAGCAGAACAGTGTGCCATAACAGAAAAAGCCGTGGAACGTCAGATTACCTTAGCCTTGAAATTTATCCGAGATAATCTTCCGTTCTTTGTGCTCTTCATGCGCTTTTAATCTGAGTCTTCTGTTCCCTGTTTCTGCCAATGGTCGGTGCGAAAAGGAGTCACTAGCAGACCGAACCTAGGAAAAAGGTTATTGTGAGTAGTACCTGCCCAATTATAGTGCATAGCTACGGGATGGAGTACCTCAGAAGATTGCACCCATACTTCTTTTTTACGGACTGTGGCAGTAGTTGGATAAAATATCCGGTCACTGTCTGCTACAAAAAAACCGCTCCGATTCTCATTTGAAGCGAATCTCTTTCCTATTTCCCTACAACGAATCCGAATAGTATTTCCTCCGATGATATGCTTCACGTAAACAGGCGATTCCAGCAAGCACTTCCTCCGTATATCTGCTTCAAGATAACCTGTGCAAGACGAAATCCCTTATCAAAGGCTTTTTGCTACGACATGGCTTAGTGTAACGAAAAGTCGGTAATTACCGCTAGGACCGTACGATTTATGGCCAGTGTTGCCGCCTAAGCTTCGCACAGGAAAGTCTATGGAGAATAATCAGCAGACTCTGTAGAAAGCTCATAACTGCCCAGTTGTACCAAAAGAAATGGCAGATCGGCTAAGATATGTGATTATTAATGATAGTATAGAAAAGTTATACTATCAAAATGTATTATTATAACATCTTATAATAATGTGCCTCGCCTGGTAGAAAAAGATTCTGTTATTTATTTGCATAAGGAGTTTAAAGATGTTTTTATCAATAAAATCTCTAAAAGTTCTTCCAATCCGATTTTTACTCCTTTTCGTCTGCAATGAGAATAGCCTTGCCACACTCTCATTTAGAGTAATGACAGGGCTATTTCATATTTATCTATTATAATCCTTCACTTTCTCGGATATTCGGTTTTGTTCCATTCTCTTTATTGTTTCTATTCCCAATGGGGAGTGAATTGGAAAGTTATCTTATATCCAATACCTGATATTTCCTTACCATCAAACTCACTGAAATCAAGAGTTTGCTTGCCTGATGGTGATTTGACGTTTGAAAGAACCACAGCATTGTCTATTATAATATCAAAAGACTGCGGAGTGGCACTCTTCTCTCGTGTATCTCCATCCTGGTTAATCGTTTCCCATTCTGAATATGCATACATAACCTTTTGGTTCTGCTCTATTTGCACAGGATAGCTTACTTCATCCATATTGTCCATGTCATTTTTGGTCTGTCCATATATCCTGCATACTATACCGGAACAATCTGTGGATGACACGGTCAAATATTCATAACTTTTACCACTGTTCGTACTTGAAGTTGAGCTGTAAAATCTATCCAAATTAATTGTGATACTTCTTATGGATTGCTTGAAATTGGCTGTAATAGTACTGTTGGAACCATGCAGGGTGGCGGTAGTGGTTGAACTGCCTGGATTTTCGATAGTTACATCACCACCTATAATTGTCCAGCCTGTAAATTCATACTCACTCTCCGGAGTAGCCGTAATACTGATCGGCTTTTCCACCTGATATTCCATTGTTCCTTTCGGATTAGTTGTTCCGCCTTCACCTGCATTGATCGTCAGTGTGCGTTTTTTTTCCTTGAATCCACAATGGAAAGTATGGTCCTGACCTCCTAAGTCAACATCGAACTCTGAAGTCCCGGATTGTGCATAATCGTATTTCTTAGGTTGATTAGCCGGCCCTCCATAAAAATAGTTCACCTCATATCCTGCATCAGGATGGGCTTCAACAGGAACATTTTTGCGTCCGTCATACAGTCCTGCTCCAGTGGCATACCCCCCGGTAAAATCAACCCTTCCGTCTGAAGAGCGGGCTGAGGTTTCCAGCATCCCCTCGCCTTCGATGATGATACGTGTATCACCGGTAGGGACCGGTTCGTCCTTTTCAGAATCCTGTTCCATTATCTCCTCATTCTGGCAGCCTGTGAACATGGCCACGAACGCCGCCAACAGTAAAAATTTAACTTGTTTCATACTTCATTCTTTTTTAAAGGTTTATTATAATTGTATGTATCATTTCTTTTTCTTATCGTCCAGCACGTCGGCATCGATGCGGGCTTCGAACGTCGCATAAAGCACGAACCGGTTGAAAAAATAATAAGTATTGCGTGTCTTGCTGAACCTTATGTCAGCCCCCATCAGCCGGAGTTCCTCCAGGTAGTTGCTGACGGTCCGTTCACTCACCCGCATCCTGCCGGCCAGTTCCGCACGGCTGCCGGTACTTTCCTTTCGGATCAGCCTGTACATCCGGTTGATCCGTTCTATGTAGCTGACAACGGAAAGGCTCGTCATATCCTCTCCTCCAGTCCGGTCTGTTCCAGGAATCTGCGGAAATACCCCTCCTCCAGGTACAGGCATCTCATCAACGCCTCCTTTCCCTCCCTGGCATACACCCGGCGAAGGAGCGGGAAATCCGTGGAATAAATGTTCCATCTGATCAGCCCCTCCGCCCTCCGGTCAAGTTCCGGGCAGTCAGTTCCTTCCATCCGATACCTCACGGAGAGGAAGTACAGGTTCTTCAGCCTGTATTTCTCAAGAAAGGAAATATCCTTCGGGCATGCCTTCAGCCCGTCGGCGGCGATGCATCTTAATACAAGCTGTTCAATCTCTTCCTGAATTGTCATATCCATACCAGTATGGTTTTATAGTTCTACCGTTCTTTCTTATCTCATAATGCAGATGATAGCCTGTGCTTCTGCCCGTGCTCCCGGCAAAGCCGATAACAGCCCCTTTCCCGAGCTTTTTGCCCTCCGTCGTATAGTAAGCTGCCAGATGTGCGTAAAGCGTTTCAAAGCCGTAGGAATGCCGTATGATGACGCATCTTCCATAGCCTCCCTTCCTTCCTGCGAAAACGACCGTACCGGAAGCGGTGGCATGGACCGGTGCGGCCAGCTCCACCGCCATATCGACTCCCGAATGAAAACTATGTTTTCCCGTTATGGGATGAATCCTGCCTCCATACGGGCTGCTTATCCTGAACTTGTCTTTCAGGGGACATGACAGAGGGAGCCTGTCTGCCACCCCGTACCGGTAAAGTATGTCCCGGCAAGCTTCCAGGCTTTCCAGACGGCTGCATTTTTCCAGTGCCGTATCGAGCAGTTCCCTTCCGTTTTCCCCCTCGAAAGAAAAGGGGAAGAACAATATGAGCATCAGCAGTTTCATCTGGATATCCTCCTTAATATCCTGTCCGCTTCATCTTCCGTTTTCTGCTCCTGCAGGCTTCTGAACACTTCCTCCGCTCCCAGAAGTGACTTGTTTTTAAGTTTGTACAGAAAGTGCCGGCCGCCGTTTCTCTCCTGGATCTCGATGATGAGCCTTTTCTTGTCAGGAATGGTAAACTTGTTCATGGCCACCGTGAACGTCCGGCTCTCATGTGCAGGTATCTCCTCCGGGTAGTCGAAAGCGAACAGGATGTTCTGCTCGATCTGCTGCACCGCCGTCTTCTTGTGAATCTTTGCATCCTGGATATAGAACCGCATGAAATCCGTCGTATAGCCTATCTGTGTGCGGTTTGTCAGCGTCATTCGCAGCAGCAGGATGTCCCCGTCGATGAAGATGTTTCCGACCTCGAACTCCATGCCGGCGTTCTTGTCCTTCAGTCCCAGGTCCAGGGGAATCCTCTTCGAGATTGCCTGCCTGATCCTTTCCTTCTGTTCGCTTGACCGTTCCCTCTCGTCAAGGATGGCCACCCTTTGCGTCTTTTCCTTGTCAATGACAAAGCTGAAACGTTCCGGGAAAGGGGCATAATGGAGATTGAAAGTGTAGAATTTCCCCCCTTCGACCACTGCCGAGATGTTCGTGTCTTCCGTAAACTCTCCGGTGGCTTTCACTGCCAGGATGTTGTCCACTCCCTCGGCCTTTTCAACCTCCACATTTGTACTGCCATAGTCCACATAGGTGATTCCGGCCGGGAAAATGAGGAACATCTGCCTGTCCTTTCCCACCGGCAGTGTATGGGGCGCGGGTGCCTGGCCGTCCACACGCACATAGCTCTCCACCGGGTGGGCGTTATAGCTGATGGCATAGGAGTAGAACTTCGTGTCGGCTGTCACCACCGACAGGGTAGTCTCACCCGGGAAATTCTCCTCGGCCGCTTTCAGGCGTATGATCTCCGGGCAGTTCCCGACTTTCTCACCGATGACATAGTCACCGCCGATACTGTAATACTTCACCTCGGTAGGGAATATCAGGTGCAGGGTCTTCTCGTACCCGATCTGAAGGGGCACTGCCGGAAGCTCCTCGATCCTCTGGGCTTTCCCTGAAAGGAAAACGGACAGGAACAGTCCTGTTATGTAAATTCTGTTCGGTTTCATGGTTTTCTTTCAATTCTATATCTTTGTATGCTAATTTTAAAGTTGTTTGCTTATGAATACAAATCTCAATCAGTTGCTCAAGGATCTTGAAATAGGTCCCGCTTATGTCAAGATCCTTATTTGCCTCTTGGGGTGTACTTTTATGCTGTACCCGACCTTTTTTCACTTCACCTGTTTTTTCCGGGAACTTCCTGTATACGAACAGGTACTTTTCACATCGGGCAGTTCCGCTTTGTATACGGGGGTCGGAATTCTTCTTTCAGCGATAAGTCCGGTAAGGTATCCAAGGATACTCTATACCCCTTTGGCGATGCTTTCCTCTTCAGTAATGATAAGTCTTTTCATTTGTTTATTTTTTCTGAATGAGGAGTGCAACCGTTTCAAGCTATTCTCAACCGTTCTGTCGGTAATGTATCTGCTGCAGTTCATTGCGGGTGGCATTTCCATACTCAAGGAAAAGAAAGGAGAGAAAGACAATGCACATTACTGACTCCCTTATAAAATCCGCGTATTCATATACTGTTTGCAAGAAAGCGGAGAAGCCCATAAGCACACAGTCAGCCACCAAAAAGCAATGAAGGTATCCTGTTGATTCATATCATGCAGGATCTCAGTATTGCACAGCAAAGCGCTCCTAGCGCACAAAACAGCAACAGCAGCCAGTACCAGTTCTCACGTATGAATGCCCCCAGGTGGCTTTCCCCTTTCCGTGCCTTCACTTCCCGCCCGCCTTCCGGTTCTGAAGCCAGACGGAGAAGGATTGCCTCAAATGTCAGTACGGCAGCCATTGTGAAGAAAATGCCGGCATGGCTCAACAGGTTTTCCATTTTGCTTTAGTTTTTATTTTCATTTTCATTCTTTTTCTTTCTCATTTTTCCCTTGTCCTCTTCAGGCAGTCCTCCGGTTCCGCCTTCCTACCCAGATTCCGGCTGATTGTTCCGTGCCCCATAAAGAGGGGCTATCACTATAAGTATACATGCAATTCCTAATACTATGATGAATAATAGTCGGATCAGGTAATCTGCTTTTTCCCAAATAATTCCCATATCACATCGTTTTTTTAATTCTTTATTTGATCAGACTCTTTCAGGAACCGTGCCACATCGACGGCTGGTCTTTCCTCTCCCTGATATCATGCAATTTATTTCATGGATGTTTCATTTTTCTTTTCCTTATGATATTCTCCAGATATACCCAACATCTTATTATAATCTTTTCAAAGATGTCAGTAAACAAGAGTATATTTAAACAGAGTAACATAAGGATAGGGACAGCATATCCCCAAGCCCCAAGCTTGTTCCAAAGTTCTTCCATGTCATACAGTTTTTAAGTTATTCAATCTGTCAAACTCTTTCAGGAAGCGTGTCACGCCGTCAACCGGGCTTTCCTCTCCCTGATATCATGCAAATCTATTTCATGGACGCTTCTTTGCATCTGTCCGGTCCCTTCCTGACGCCTTCTTCTTTTTTCCTTGAATATTCATAGTAACTCTTCCAAAAGCCCAAAATGTGGGAAACAATATTAAGGGTGAGAAGAAAGCAGAAAAGTAAGATGGTCACAGAGCCGTTTTTCGATAAGAATTCTTCCATATCATACATTTTTTTCATCATTCGTTATTGTCACTTTCAGAGTCCGTTTATAATGGCTTACAGGTACACAAGGCTTGCCAAGTCCTTGTCTTTTACCGGAGTAGCTAATTATCAGGGCATGTCCCGTCACATGGACATGAGGACTCTCCGCATCCAATCGGCAGAAGCACTGCCGGAAGCTCCTTGATCCTCTGGGCTTTCCCTGAAAGAAGAATCAGGAGAAGTATCCCTGTGATGTAAACTTGGTTTTGTCTCATTCTTACTAAATATTATCCCCAGTCAAATAGCCTATAAAAGCAGTTTGCCGGGATTTTATTACTTTTGCAATTCAGTTATTAATTAAAAGCAACCGTCATGTCTACAAATTACAACCAGTTACTGAAAGATCTTGAAATAGGTTCCGTTTATGTCAAGATCCTTATTTGCTTTTTGGGATGTACTTTCATGTTGTATCCATTTTTGTGTTATTTCACCCATTTTTTTCGGGAGCTCTCCGTATATGAACAGATCTTTTTCACATTAGGCAGTTCTGCCCTATACCTGGGTCTTGGACTTCCATTCTCCATTATGGGACCTGTCAGATATCCTGCCTGTTTTTATACTCCCATGATATTGTTAACCTGTGCCATTGTGATATGTATTTTTATATATTTATCGGTGGATTTTTTTTCTCCGCTAGCATCATTATGCATAGTACTGTTTTTAGAATATCTGTTTCTCATTATCACAGGGGCAATAGCCGCTTTCAAAGAGAAAAAGATTTCTAAAAATGAAATCTATTACTAATGTCTTTTCATTTTTCTTTTTATTTTCCATTTAAGTGCTTCTAGATATTCCAAACATTTTATTAGGATGTCTTCCAGCCTTCCTGTAAAAAAGAGCATAATGAATACGTTTAAGCAGATTCCGAAAAGAATGGGGAGAATATATTCCCACCCTTCTGGTTTGTTCCAAAATTCTTTCATTTCATATATTTTTTTTCATCATTCGTTATTGTCGCTTTCAGAGTCCGTTTATAATAGTTTACAGGCACTTCACTTCCTGATTAGCGGATGCCTTTTCCCCTTTAAATACTTTTTAATTTTTCGCATGGCCTTCTTTACAAAAGTCCCGATACTGAGAATGAAATTTTCCAGTTTCCCTGAGAACAGGAGTAGGATATATCCATTCAGGCAGATAACCAGAAGGGCAGAAAGTGCATAGTACCAGAATTTTTCCATGTCATACAACTGCATGATTATTCATTTCATCAAACTCCTTCAGGAAGCGTGCCACATCCGCAGCCGTTGGGAATATCCCGTCAAAGAGCTTGTACATCAGTTCCGGTCTCTGCGGCCGGTTCCGATATACTATCACTTTCTTTCCGGCCCCCTTCATCCATCCCGCTTCGGAATGTGCTGAAGCCCCGCAGGGGAGCACAAGCACACATACGTCGGCCTGCCGCATGGCATCGAAGTCCGACCTGAATCCCGCTTCTGCCAGCGGATGCTCCAGCGCGTCCAGGTACTCGTCTGTCTCCATCTTCTCCCAGTTCCCGCTGATCTGCGACCAGCGGAAGTCTGTTTTTCTTTCAGGGTTCCTGAAGTCGTACACCTCATGCCCCCGTTCTCTTAAAAAAGCCACGATCCGTGGCTGGTATTCGTTGCTCCAGCTGCTTGCCACATATACTTTCGCCATTGTCCTTATCCTTTCCTATTTAATCTGTATTTCTATTTTTTCGCATCCTTCAGCAGTATCCGGTAGTTCGTCTTGATGGTCACCTTTATCTTTCGGATATTCTTGCTTGCGGCCGACTTGGTCGCGTTGATGACGCTGTTCGCCGCGCCCGCCACTATCTGGCTTCCCATGTCAAGTCCCCCGGAAATGCTTGTGTTCGTCCCGCTGACACCCGCGGCTTCCGCCTCCTTGATGGTTTCCGCCTTGGCATTTCCCGGAACGTATATGCCTTCCATGGCATCCTCGGAATACACCTCCTTTTCAAAGGGAAGTATGTTCCCTGCCAGATTCACCGAGGTGATTTTGACCAGCACCCGTTCCCCGTCGATTCCGGTCACCTCCCCGAACACCGGTGTCCCCTTGCGGATGCGCTGTCCGTCGTCCGTAAGGCAGTTCTCCGCCAGCTGCATCTTCAGCGTCGCTCCGACCATGACCGTCTGTGTGGAATGTACGAATGCCCGTATGACGTTCCTCTCGTCCTGCCGGACAAGGCGCACGCTGTTGAATCCTCTCCGGGGAGTCTCTTCGGGGACCGTGTCCTCCGGTTCCGTCTTCCCCGGTTTCTCCTCCTCACCGTCCGTCTCCTCCTTCTCCCTGAAGGGGGAGGGGGCGGGCTGTTCCGTCCCGGAAAGCGGAGCGCTTCCGAGGGTCTGCTCGTTGCGTCTGATCAGTTCCCGGATGCGCTGTATCTCGCTTTCCGGGGAAACGGTGTCCTCCGGTTCATCCATTCCGTAATTTCCTCCACCGGGCATGGGGGTTTCTCTCCGGTTCTCCATTTCCTTTTCCACACTCCCGAGCATGTCCTTGAGCGTGAAATTGTCCTTGATTTCAGAGCGCAGCCTCACTTCTCCCTCCCTGCCGTCCTCTTTTTTCGGTAATGTGGCGATGATCCCCCATACCAGCAGGATGATCACGGCTCCTATACCCCCCAGCGCCACTATTCTGCTCCTTTCAGTTTTTGTCATGGCATCTCGTATTGCTGGTTGTATGTCCGGAAGAAAAATCCGGAAGTGTTCTCCGGAAAACGTGGCGTGGTACGTATGACGGTGCCCTCGCTGAGAATCCGTATCTTTCTGACATCATTTCCGTTGATGATGCTCAGGACTGACGAGAAGGTGACGTGATACTCCTCCCCGCTGACGGATACCGAGAGCATCTTCTCGAACTCCGTCCTGTAGACCACTCCGAGTTCCAGGGCGTCGCCATACCCCCTGTCAGCCTGGTATTTGGCGAATATGGTGTTCGCGTCCGGCTTGTTGACCAGGAACAGGGCGCGTGCCCGGTTCTCCTGCAGGGAGAGCCTGTCGAAACTGTTCAGATAATAGGCCGTATGGTAGCAGTGGTTCTTTAAAAGGGATTCATACAGCAGATCCTGCTGCATGGCCTTGAAGCGGAGCAGTTCCCCGCCTTCATTGACGACCAGGATCTTGTCCATCGCGCTGTTCACCACCCTGTAGCTGAAAAACAGCACCATCGCTATTGTGGCGGCGCAGAATATGAATACCAGCCTGGTGCGGAACGTATGGTTCTTTCTGGCTTCCGCCAGGCGGGAGAAATCTTTAAGTATGTTCTTTATGTCCATCATATCAGCTATAACCATTTGTTAACCGTTGCTTTCACCGTGGCGAGCATCGCCAGTTTCAGCAGGAAGGAAAATATCACCATGAGCGTTACTGACCAGGGGCGCTGCTGTACATAGTTCACTACAATCAGATCAGAAAACACGCTGGCGATGATGAATCCCGGATACAGCATGTAGCACCCGACCATCTGTCTGGCCCATGTGTAGAAGGAACTGCGGGTGTCGCTGTTGTACAGGCAGGCTATCGCCAGGGGCGATATGACCTCGAGCAGTATCAGGATAAGGTAGCGCGTGCACAGGAACACCAGCATGAGGTAGTCGTATGCGACTCCCCCGAAACTGCCCACCGCTCCCGCCAGCAGGGAGTCGAAGGCCGTGTCCAGCCCGTTGACCGCTATGTCGATGATGTCACTGTTCATCAGGTCGTCGAAGAGCTGCTCGATCGGCTTCTTCCAGATATTGTCCGGATTGTAGACCCCTCCGGCGGCGAGCGACTCCATCAGCCTGTCCGCGGCGTATGCAAGTACGGTCTCAAGCGTGTCCAGCAACACGGGCATGATGCAGATGAGGGCTATGCAGAGGATGTACTCCCTGCCCAGCTCATAAAACTGTTTTGCATTGAATCCCTTGCCTTCGTGAACCATCTCCTTGATGATACCCGCAAGCTTGAATACAAAGGTGGTAATCACAAATCCGGCAACAAGGGCATAGAATCCCTCCACCACTATCATCCCCTTGATCTGCAGGTATGCGTTGTTCAGATTGCTGTATGCCTCTTCCATATTATCTCAGGGCTCTTTTCAGTCTTTCATACTGGGATATGATCCGGGATACCTTCGAGACCTTCCTTTCCTGCTCGATGGTCTGTCTCTCTATCTCCTGCAGGACGGCCAGCCGCTCGGAGTCGTTCATCTTCACGCTTGTGGAAAGTATGGTCCTTGACAGGCTGATGAGCCGTGTGTTGTTGAGCATGACCAGGTCAAGGCTGGATGTGAGCGTCTGCAGGGTTGACGTGCCCAGTTTTTTGTTCGTCACCAGGTCTATGCACTTCTCTGACAGTCTTCCCTGTCTCTCTATGATTGATTTGGCGGTCTCACAGCTGGAGATGACGGAGTTGACCTTGCGCATCATGTCCAGTGTCTCGTCCAGCCGGTCTTTCTGCTCCTTCAGGTAGCCCACCTGTTTCTGCAGTTCCGAGAAGTTCTTGACGTTCTGTGCAAGGTTGGGCGCGTCCGCCACCGCCCATTGTGCGGATGCGGTTGCCGCTGTCATCAGCACGAGCATGGATAAAAGTAGTTTCTTCATTTGTTCTTGTTTTTGTTGTTTCTTATTTCTTATTGATGTTCCCTTATATATTCCTCTATGGCGTCCTCCATGGACATCCTCCGGTTCTTCTCCTCAAGGTCCGACCATATCTCCCCCTCCGTCTGGAACGCAAGGAATTTCTCCCTTGAGAACTCCAGGCGGGTGACGGTGGCGTAATGTTCCCCCAGCCGCATGAAACACTCCGAATAGGGCCGTTGTCCCGAAAAATTGTTCCTCATGGACTTCATCAGGGCTATCTGTCCGGGATGGGTCAGCCTGAACCTGTCTATGACGGACTGGTAGATGACCTCCTTGGTGGGGAGCACGAACAGCATGTCCGTATTGGCTATGATGTTCTTTGTGTGCTCGTTCTCCGGCAGCTGGTCGGGATTCTGGATGATGGTGTACACCGCCCCGTTCTCCTTCCTGATCTTCTGATAGCAGAAGGCCACGGAGCTGTGTATCCCGGTTCCCGTGGCCGTATCGACCATCTGCGCGGTCTCGCCGTACTCGTCAAAGATCAGGACGCCCCGTTTCCTCCGGTCACTGAGCAGCTTCTTCTGTATGACGGTGAATATCATGCCCATCACGAGGTTGCTCAGAAACCTGTCCTGCTTGATCTGCGTCAGTTCGAACACGATGAACCTCTTTCCCGAGAAGTCCGTTCCCGTATCCTTGCATACGTTCTCGTAGCGTCTGCCGGGCAGGAACTCGCCGCAGTTCAGGCTGAAGGACTCCAGGGAGAAATAATCTTTGGGGATGTGCTTCCTTGCCAGAATCTCGGGGTAATGTTCCGTCACGTGGTTGTAGAAACTCTCGAAATTGTGCCCTTCACGGACATTCTCGTAATAGTCCTGGATGAAACGGGTGAGGGCCACCTCCTTCTCCGACTCGTCCTTTGTGAACATGTGCCTCCAGTATTTCTGCACGACCCCCGAGAGCATCTCGATGCTTCCGTTGTCCAGTTCCTCCCCCTGCAGGTCGAAGGGGTTGATGCCCAGCGCCGTCCTGCCGTCGTAGTCCACGTGCAGGGAGATGTCCGGATAGAGCCTGCAGAGCTGGCTGAAGCTCTTTCCGAACTCGACCACCACGACCGTATAGTCCTGCTCGATGAGCTGCTGGGTAAGGTTCAGGGTAAAGGCGGACTTGCCGCCGCCGGTTCCGGCTATGACCATCCCGTTACGGGCGTTGACCCTCTTCTTGCCCGCATCCCAGATGTCCTTTCTCAGAGGGACCTGGTACATCCTGTCATGCACATAGATGCCCTCGCTGTCATTCCTGAAACTGCCGCACTGGAGAAAGAAGCACAATGCTATGGGCAGGGTGGTCAGGAACAGGTATTTCCGCGGCATCAGGTGGATCTGGCCGGGGACGCAGGCGAAATGCACCGCAGCCAGGTTCTCATATCCGGGAATATAATACCCGAGACGGGCCAGGTTGAGCGTCTCCCTGATCTTTTTGTCGGCCTTCTCCAGTTCGGCCTCCGACTCGTCGAACACACAGACCGAGAAGAAGCTGCGTACCAGTGTCTCGTTCTCCTCAAGGATTTCCTGCTGGAGCTCGTCCAGTTTCTGGTACTGTACCTTGATGGACCTGCTCATGCCGGAATTGCTTCCATAAATGTCGATATTGCGGGCGATCCGCTCGCGCAGCCGTCCGTTCCCCTCAAAGAAAACCACCTGGTTCACGATGTGGTTGTACGGCAGGTACATCCCAAGCCGCTCCAGCATCGGATGGTACAGCAGGGAGCCGGCGGGAGGAAGGGAGTCGTCCCGTACACAGGAATCCAGGCTGCCGTCAGGGAGAAAGATCTCATCGCAGACGGCGAAACAGCGTGCCCGTTTCTTTCCTGTGCGGAGTTCCGTGTCGGCATGTATGTCCACAACCGCCCCCGGGGCGTCGAACAGGGTGGTGTATCCGGCCGTGAAGTCCCGCATTTCCTGCCCTGACATCGGGGCTATCTCCGTATCACGCATGCTCCGGATGATGCCGACGGCGTTGTCAACTCCCTCGAGGAATTCATCGAGCCTGGCGAGGTCCTCCTTATGGAGGTTCTCCTTATAGGACAGGGGCGAGGATATGTAGGCCTTCTCAAGACTTTTGAGTCCGGAAAGTACAAAGTGCATGACGCAGGTATGGCTGACATACAGTCGTCCCCGGAAATGCCGCGCATCGGCCCGGTCAAGGAAAGAACCGCCGGCAATGTCCGGACAGTACCTTTCCTTGAGGAACACATCCTGTTTGTGCACATATGTGCCGTCCGGGAGAAACTTGAAGGCTTCCCGGAACATGCCGTCCCTCCTGTCGATATCCTCCGGAGTCAGGGAATAGCATTCCGGTTCCCGGAGTTCGAAAGAAACGCATATGCTGCCGCTGCGGGTCAGGACGACGCCCTGTCCCTCCGATTCACTGACAATGTCAAGTATGCTGTATGCCTCTTCTGATTTCATTATGCTCCTTTTTTGTTAATACCCTGTTTATGTCCAGATTACTGATGTTTATCTCTTTTCCCGTCTCCTTGAACTTTTGGGGCCGTGCCTTTCTTTTCAGCTTGTATAGAAGCAGCGGCAGGGTGGGCAGCGAGATGACGAGCACCAGGACCGGCAGGTTCCAGTTGCCTGCGGATATCCCCGCACGGATGCCGAGGAAGAACAGGACGAAAGCGGCGGAACAACAGCCGACGAATATCCAGTAGTCCCCGGAAAGAAGCCCCCGTATCATGCAGGGGCTCTCCAGTCCTTTTCTGATCCTGTATCTCATATCGACAGGCTGATACCGGAAATGGCACTCTTTACGGCGGACACCACGACTGCGGCCAGCAATGCAAAGCCGACATACCAGCCCAGTGCGACGAATCCTTCCTTTCGCGTGCCCCTGTTCTCCTTGTCGATGATATTGTCCCATTGCTGGATAAGGCCCAGAATGATACCTCCAAGCATAAAACCGCCGAACACGGGCAGTGTAAAACTGTCCAGGACATCATTGATCGCTCCCCGGGCATCCTGGGCGAATCCCCGGAGTGTATATGATGCAGACATGACAGTCAGAAACAATTTTTTTTCTGTAAAATTTCTCATTTTGTTATTATTTGTTAGGTTTGATAGTTCCGTTATAGTCTTCTCCTTCCTGCCAGGGACGGACACTTACACCGGAGAGAATGAGTCCCCCTTCTTTGCCCAGGGACAATGCATATCCGTATCTTTTTCCGGCCTCCAGGGTGACGGCCGGCAGCAGCCAGCCGTATGTGTTCTCCTGAAAACGGATCACGACCCTGTTGTTTCCCGCCTTGCCCGGCAGCAGAAGGACGGTGTTCCCATCCGAGGGGACCGTTCCTTTTTCCCCTGCCGAGAGTTTGCCGCCGGCAAGGTCATAAGTGCCGCCTGTAGGAACCCCCTCCACACTCAGAGTGCACGCGCTGCTGCCCTCTATGGTGAATTCCAGCAGGCAGAGCAGGTGTTCCATCCCTATGTCCGCTGACCGGTTCTGCCAGTCCAGGCGTATCTCCCCGGATGCCAGGTAGTCGGTCTGGGGGACCAGGCTCAGGGGCAGCTCCTTTCCCGGGATGGCGGCGAAAGGGGAGAATGCGAACAGCCTGCAGGGGGTCTCCGTGAGTGTGACCTCCGGAAAGATCCAGCCTTCCCCGTATGTTACATGCAGCGGGTTTACGGCTCCGGCATAACCGCCGCCCGTATCGTCAAGCAGCACCATTCCGAAATCTTTCACAAGGGTGGGACTTCCGTCAGTTCCGCCACGGCTGGAGCAGCTCTCTATCCTCAGTCCGGCCTTCCCGCCCTGCGGGAAGGGCTCCCGTTCACCCGAGCAGCCCGCAAGGACTGCCGGTAGCAGGAACAGGACAACCGGTTTGTATATGTCTATTTTCATAACCGCATTCAATTGATTTTTTGTTATTGTTCGATGTCAATGGAAGTCTTTCCCGGCTGTACAATTTTCAATGACAGCGTTTTGCCGCTTTCATCCTGTTTGAGGGTCACAAGACCGGTCCTCCTTTCCTTTGCCGGATTCTCGTCATAGCTTACCGATGAGCCGTTCACATGAATCCAGCTGTCACCGGATGCGTTCCAGGAAAGGGCTTTTGTAGAGTTGCCCGTCTTCTTGTAACTTGTTATGTCCAAAATGAATGAGCCGGCCGATGAGTCGTCCGGATATTCGGTATGGCTGGTTCCGCCATCCGCATAGCTGAAATAATAGCTTACCGGAGATCCCTCCTGGGTGATTGTGGCCGTGGCCGAGCTTCCTCCGTGACTTGCCGTAAACACACAGCTCCGGGATGAGCCTGACGGGTTTTCCGACACTGTCACCGTATTCCCTGAAAGGAGGAATCCTTCTGCTCCTCCGCTGAGGGAGGGGACAGCCGTCTGTGTGTTTTCTGCCACTCCGTTGACGAACACTCCGCGTGAGGCTCCCGCCACAAGGGAAGATCTGCCGCCCTGCCAGCCGATGACGGAGGGATTTGCCGTCAGGGTGACCGACCAGCCGCCATAATTACGGTACCTGGGCTCGAGTGTACGGTCCGACAGTACCTCGAAACTGTACCGTGTGTCATTCGACACGATCCTGCCGTCCTCGTACCATCCTGCGAACTCATAACCGCCGTTCACGGACGCGGTGACCGTGCAGGTGCTTCCCATGTCGTACAGGCCCGCACCTGTGGTGCTTCCACCCTGCGGATAGTCAAGGACGGTTATCCGTATCTTGTAATCTATCCGGTAGTTGTGGATTCTGCCGGGTTCGGTGGTCATGTCGGAAGTGCCGCGCAGCTTCATGTCCGGGGTTCCTGTGAGGGTTATGTAATTGGAGGTTGTCGTAAGGGTCTGGGCGGGTATGGTCATCCGGAATACCGTGGTGAGGTTCCCGGAACTGTACCTGTACATAGCATAGCTTCCCCTGGTCTCGTCCGTAACGGTTTTTCCGGTAAGCAGGTTGAACCGGCTGCCGTATTTCACATTTTCCATACGGGCGCCGTCCACGCGGTCGCTTCCTTCCACCCGGACCTCCACGGTCGACAGCCGGTGCTCGAAATGCAGCGGTATCGTATAGTCCTGTATTACGTCCGTATAGGACGCTGTCAGGAAATCGGCTGAAAGCCATCCGGACTTTTCCTGCTGGTCTCCTATGGCATGGGATATGGCGGTGATGTCTGTCTGCCCCTCCTTGAAAGGATAATATACATAGAAGTCAAGATCGGTCCCCACCGTCACAATGATGTTGTCCTCTTCCGTTGCGGGTTTGAATGCCCGGCCGTCATAGGTGTATTTGTTATTTGTGGCCCAGTACACGCCGGTCTTGGGCTCGATGGCAAATACGCCTATGGAGTTTCCCTTTTCGAACGTGCCTTCCTGGGTGGCACGCGTTTGGGCGACGGTAAAGGTGACACGGCCGTTTTCCGGGCATGGCTCCTCCTGTTCCTTCCGGCAGGAGGATACGGACAGCAGGACAAGGAAGCCGCAGATTATCGTTGTTATTGATTTTACCATGATTGTTTTTTTAGGACGGGGACCGGAGTCCCCTGTTGTTCTGTAATTTATTTGACCGGTACAAGCGTTACGTCGGATTCGCTTGAACCCCATGGCTCGATGGTTACGGACTGTCCGTTCTCGCCTCCGATTTCCGCGTCATTGGAGCGCATCGTTATCGAATAGATATATCTCTTTCCGGCTTCCCAGCTTATCTGGGGAATGGAATAGGTATAGGTTGCCCCGTCGATGACGACCTCCATGCTGACTTCTCCGGATGCCAGGCTCATGGGATAGATTGCGGCGGCGAAGTCTACCGACGGGTTCCCCTGTGCCGGAATGGTCGTGTTGGGAGTCCATGAGAGTTCCGTGGATGTCGGGGAGAAGATGATCCTTCCGTTGTCGTTCAGGTTCATTGTCCCCGAGGTTCCGAACTTGGCCGCCTTGGATTTCAGTTTCGCGGATGTCAGGTTGCCGTCATTATGATATTCCGGAGAAACTTTCAGACGGATGACGAGCTGGGACAATGCATGTTTCATGGGAATGACGGCATCCGTTTCAATGACCGACACCTGGTTTGTGCTCTTTCCCCACATGTAGTCGACAGAGGTTCCCGCATTGATGGGAACGGGGACTTTGGTACCGTCAGCGACGGCCTGGTTGTATGGGTAATACGCCCATATCGTCGCCTTGTCCGAAAGAAGATAGACGGGTTTTGCCTGGCTCCATCCGGCCGCTGTTTTTGTGGACTTGTTGTTCTGCGCGTCATAACGCGGATAGACGTCCCCCCATCCGGTGGCCTTGTACATGAACAGCCCCATGGCGTCATTTACCGCCCATTCGGTTTTCGGCACGAAGCCGGCCCTCGTGTCCGTGCCGACTGTCGGCACAATATTCAGTACGGAGGCTGAAACCCCGTCTATTTCCGGTTGTTCGTCCACTATTTCCTTGTTGCTGCATGAAGCCAGCATCCCGGCGGCAATTACCGCTGCCGAAATCATAATTCTTGTTTTCATTTTTCTTGTTGATTTGGTTTTGTTATAATTATAGTCTTATGGAAATTCCGTTTCGGGGGTGTCCTCCCAGTCCGGGATGATGACCGGCCCGCCAATCTCCAGTTCCCTGCCGATGTGCAGGTCCAGCTCCAGCGAGATCTCGTCACCGTCGAATCCCCGCAGATACGGGGTCAGGTCAACTGACTGCCGTTCATTGAATACGGAGTCCTCCTCCTTCATCAGAACCTCTACGGCAAGAATGTTCTCTGCCGCCGGACTGAATCCGAACACATAAAGGCCCGCCGTCCATACATTGTCGGCCTTCTTTGCGAAGGAGGCGGTCGCACTTGCGGTTCCGGTCCTTTCACGGGAGGCCAGATACCTGGCCGTAGAGATTCCCGAAAGGGTACAGTTCAAGCCGGACAACGGTACGGTGTTGCCGGACACGTTAATCTTTATGTTCAGTTTCTGGACAAAAGCCGCAGGCTGTATCCTTACCCGTTTGGGATTCCGGTATTCAAGCCTTTCACTGAAGGCCGAGGAACAGCAGAATTTCTGTACCTCTGAAATGTGCGCCTCCCCGTCAATGGTGTCAGTCCGGACGGACAGACGCGTCTCATGATAGTCATTCCTGTCCAGCAGTTCATAGTTCCCCGTATAGAACAGGAACCTGTATGCCCCCTGGGGCAGGCTCCAGCGGAGTGTATCCTGTGTGAACGTTGTTCCTTCGGAATACGGCACATCCGTTCCGAAAGGGATGACGTGTCTTTCCTGGGGGACAGGCGGCTTTTCCTTTATTCCGCTGAAATCGCACCAGGCTACAAGTTCTCCTTCCCGGATGCAGAAGTCCTCATTGAAATTGCAGCCGCCGAGCATTATTGCGGGGAATGACGCAAGTACCAGTACTTTTCTGTCAATATTCATCTTTGTATAAATTATAAGTTTCAATAAGCGTGTTTATTTCGGGGTCCAGCCGTCCGCGCCATATCTTGCCGGCATCCTGGTCGCATGACCTGACATATGACTTGACGGCATCCTCCTTGCGCCCCAGGCGGCTGTACAGGATGGCGAGCAGGTAGTTCCGGTCTGATGTGTCCCGCTGTTCCCGCATGATCTCAAGCGCACGGGCGTCATAGCCGAGCGACATGAGGCAGACAGCGGTATTATAGTCTGCCGGGTAGTGCTCGTCCAGCAGGGCAAGAGCCTGTTTGTACCTCCTGTCCTCTATCATCCGCACGGCAGCCATATAGGTGCTGTCGATGACCGGCATCACAACCGTGTCCTGAATCATGTCCCGCCGGTGGAGATGGAACAGGAATTCCACTCCGCGCAGGAGAGGATAATGCTTTTCCCGGATTCTCCTGTAATCCTCCGGATATTTTCTCAGGGCGTGCTCACGGATGTCCGGATTCCTTGTTTCCTCCATGATCCGGAGCAGTTCCGGCCGGTGTCTCAGGGTGTCGTCTTTTGCGACAAGTCCGCGCAGCCTTTCCCAGTCTTCCCCCCGCCATGCAGGGCGGAAGATGGTGTCAACGCCTTCCGTATCCTCCGTACGTCTTGCAAGGTACTTCTTCAGTTCCGTCGCACGTCCCCTGGACAGGAACAGATTCATCCCCGCATCACCCTCCGGAGATGAGGTCGCGGTCATCAGCACGCTGTCTATGAGGAACTCTCCTGTATAGTTTATGCTCCGTATCGCCTTGAACACCTTGTCGATTTCCGACCTGTTGTTTCCGGTTTCCTCCCGGAACTCGGTACTGCCTGTCTTATAGGCCACGTATGCGCGCAGGCTTACCTCGTCCTTGCGGGTGACAATCTTCTTTTTATAGCGGGGAGTCCGGTCAAGGAACTGCACCATGCTCGATATGAAATAGGTGATCGTGTCCGACGGCGGAAGCGGGGTACGTGTCTCGTCCTTGGAAAGGATCAGTCCGTCAAGCGTCAGATCTATCCTTTTCGTGTTTTCCGTGGCCGGGAGCTCCTGCTTGTAGTAATAGACGAACTTGTTCCCTTCCCGGATGACCGTATCCAGACGGGCCGGCTCATACGGAAAACGCACATATTTGTCATACATGGCACCGGCCTGTTCCTTTCTCTTCTGGTTCTCCGCCATCTTGCCGTAATCGGTGAAACGCCTCGTGATGACGGCGGAATCTTCAGGGGAGATGCTCCGGGTACGGATCTTATATCCGCCTTCGGCAAACATCCTCCATCTGGAAGGGATATATTTCCCTTCAAGCTCCCTGGTCATCCAGTAGGCGGGAAGATGCTCCAGGATTGAATTGTAGCCGGCGATGGCTCTCCGGTTCTGCTCGACACGCCAGTTGAACAGGGCAAACCGGGCATTGGCCTTGTCCGACCAGTCAATCCAGCGTTCTTTCTGCAGCACCTCGTGCTTCCAGGCCTGGAAGTATTCCTCTTCCAGTTCGGCCAGCGCCTTCCTGTAGCCTTTCCCATCGAACAGTTTCTGCAGGTACAGGCTGTCGGGTATAATGGAGTTGATGAACGCCTGGTAGCGCATATAGCCTCTTTTCTGCATCTTGGCAAAGTCAGCCCCTGAAAGGAAGATCCTGTCCAGGTATAACGTATCCGAAGGCTTGTAGGCCACCGGGGCCAGCTGGAGTTGCCACTTGTTGCTGACCAATTCTCCCGGAACCGTTACGACAAAATCCAGGTTTATCTTCCCGTTGCGTTCAGCCACCTGCTTGCTTCTGGCCATAACGGTAATTTCGGACAGTTCCACGGAAGTGATCTCCTCACCGGTCACGCTGTCTTTCTCGGCCCGCGTGACGATATGCCGCTCACCCTTGTCGTCTGTCCATGCTATCTGTTCCGGCACCTTGCAGGCCGTATCCGTTGTCGCCTCCCTCACCCCGGGCTGCGAAATGCGCACGCGTGCCAGACGGTGCTCCGATCCGCAGGAAAGGAGCAGGCCCGAGAGCAGTGCAAACGGTATGATACGTTTTGTAGTCCTCATCCTTCCCGCTTAAAAAAGATACACGACATTGAGAGCTGCACGGGTCGGAAGAAAATGCCAGCCGTACTCCTGTCCGACAAGGTCCCCGCAGCGTTTGCACAGATATTTGTCATAAGCCAGCCATACGGCACCCGCACCGGCTTCCCATTCAAGGTTCCAGCGCCTGCCTATCTGGTAGGCCTTCCCGATACTTAAACCTACTCCGTAGCCTTCCCCCTCGTAGCGGTACTTGTTGCCGAACAGGTTCCCCACGCTGTAGGTGCCGGCCGTACCGTACATGCCGATGAATCCGCCCATGTAGCTTTCCAGCAGCCAGTAGCGTACTCCGGGGGCCGCATAGAAATTGCGGAACTGCCGGTTGCGGCCGAACTTGAACGGGTTGTACTGCACGGGCAGGTGCAGTGACCATTTACGGTTCAGCGTCATGGAAGCCTCCAGATTCAGGTTGGTCGTTGCCAGACCGATCACATTGGTACGCAATGAGTAGGACTGTGCCGATACCGACAGGAAGAATGCCAGCAGTCCCGCACACAGAAACAGCTTTTTTCCCGTATTCATTCTCATGCCTCCTTTGCTTTGATGACGGTCACCTCCCAGGCCGTCAGGGTATTGAACCACCGGTTCTCCCACTGGCGGGCGGAACAGTCAAATTTCACATGCACAGTCTGGCCGGCTTCAACCGCATACCGGTCGATGTTGGCGTTCATCAGCTGCAGGCACAGGCTCTGCGGTCTGCTTTCCTCCGTCTCGAGGACAAACTCCCGGCTCTTCCACTCGTTGCCGGAAGTTTTGCCGACCCCATCCTTTATGGGAAGTACGGCGATAACTTTTCCTTGTATTTCCATTTTTAATCGGTTTTATTTAGCAGAATGTCACAATAGGCATCTGCATCTATTTTTTGAGATTGTATTTTATTGATTTTGAATCTGGCTTCTAAAAAATCAGAAAGTTCGATGCCTGATAAGAAAAAAGTCCTTATCTCAATATATTCTCCGGGCATTGTTAAACCTGACATCTCCTTTTGTTGCCAATATCTAACCCATGTATGAGCGTTCTTATTGAGAAGGTTGAATATAATTTGTTCTATACTCATTCTTAATTTAATATTAATCATCTTCAACGAAAGTGTTAGTCGTGTTTATCACACCAGCAGAATCAACGCTCTTACCATCCCGGATAAACACTTTTTCTCGCATTAACTCTTCATAGTCATATCGTGACATTCCGATTACACACACACGACCATCAACATACAATTTACATTTCATTAATTCAGTTTCTTCTATCGTACCGATAACATCTATTTGAATTGTTCTTTTATTCATAATTCATTCCTTTCTATATCGTTTATAGTCATATCCAGCTATTTCCGTTGAAAATCAAAAATGGCTTTCTGTAGCTCTTCACTATCTTTGGATATATGTGTTTCATCAATATGACAATAGCAATATTTGCTGCCGTAACTGCACACGTTGAATGTATTGTTCAGAATCTCGCCATATTCCCACCGTGCATTCGGATTCGGTATCCTACCTTCCTGGAGCCACTGCCATTCTGTTTTCATGTTCTCTCGATAAGCCATGTTTTTTTTTCGCTTCTCGTCCCTTTTATCTGATGCTTTTTTGTGCTCTTTTCGTTTAGCTCTAAGCATGTCCTTTGCAGTTTCAGAGTCTTTGTGAACTTCGTTGTCTTTGTAGTATGTTGCTTTCTGCCCGTGAAAACAATTAGTCCAACGTTCTTCACCTACCGCATCAGCGTTAGGTACATAACCCTCTTTTGCCCATTGTAATGCCGTTAATGCTTCCATAGGTCTTATTGTATTAAATCCAATTTAATAGCTTCAACTTTCTTAATACATCTACCATCAGGGGGAGTTATTGTGAATCCTCCATATCCTTTGACTGATTCCTGCCGGTATGCCTCCGCAGAAGATGGAGGCAGCGCTTGACAAGACGCAGCCGCCGGGTCTCCACGCAGGGAAGCACCTCCAGGGTCACCACCACCGGCGCGTCCTGCCAGGTGATTCGCGGAAACATCTCTCCGAACTGTCCTTTGGGGATGTAAAGGGCTTCCTCGCCGGTCCACATCCCCGTGTCCCTTTCGGGAGGACAGGTGAAAAGATGTCCCGTACCGTTATAGTCCACGGCAAACCAGTATGTGTTCCTCATCCTTTCTCTCCGTCCTTGTCTTTCCCGGGAAAGGAAACTGTGCCTTTTCCCAGCAGGTTCCTCACTTTTGCAATGGAGATGATGCATACAAGATTGTCCGGCTTTCCTTTCACATGGATGTACCACCTTCCGGAATCGTTTCCCGCATCGAAATGCAGGGGTTGGGTACGCGGATACCTGGCATCCAGTTCTTCTATCCGGCAATGAATCTCCTCTTTCAGATCATCCAGTGCGTTCCGGTCCTTGAGCAGGCAGTCCTTAAACTTCAGGATATGGCTCTGGAGCTCGCTGCCTTTCCTATTGACCGACGCATAAGTCTGTATATAATGTATAAAGTACATACTATTATGATTTTAACGGTTTATTCTATTTCCTCGCCCCATAAATCCAGATCACTGGGGGCGGTCCTGATCTGATACGCAAGCCACAGCATGCCCAGTGCATACAGGGCCGCAAATGATATCCACAATACTGTCATATACCACCTCCTTTTATCTGCCGGTTCAGACTGATGTTCCTGCCGTCACCCATGCCTGAGTAATACGCGGAGCGGTCGGTTCCGGTCTTTCTCGGATGTGCCTTTGAAGTGCCGGCTCCTATTTTTTCCAGGTACTTGTCAATAAGCGCGTCATGGCAGCATGTTAGGGCGGTTTCCCGTGCCTCACCTTCGGAAGTGGTGGACTCCTTCAGACGCATCAGCTTGCGGATACGTTCCATGGTTTTATCCGGTATGTCATTGTTCTGTTTCATGCTTGATCGTTTAATCCTCATCAAAATCATCCTTCTGTAAATCGTAGCCGGTCAGTACGGCTTCTTTCAACAACGTTTTCAGGTCATCTGACAGGCCGGATGACAGCAGTCTTCCGGCAATCTCTTCCGCACGTTCCTCAAGGCTTTTCTTTTCCTCCGTGCAGAAAGTGACCGTACCGAACCGGGTGGCGTATTTCCTGCCTTCTATAGTTATGTCCTGGGAGAAGTTCACGCGGGCGGCATTGCACCTGACAGATTCCCTGGCCAGACGCTTTCCGAACCATCCGGCAAAGGCCATGAGGTCCGTATGGGAACCGGCGGCCCTGTCCATGCAACGCTCAAGGTTCTGGCTCATGCCCTCCTCGAACATGACCCTCGCAAACGTTTTCCCGGCATTGCAGCCGTTCCGGACTGCCGCATCCCGGTATATTTCCTCAAATGTTTTCATCGTTCTGTTTTTTTGCTCTTCATATTTCATGTCCCGCTGCCGGACACCCGGTCTTCTGCAGGAATTCGTTAAAATCATTGCACCTGGGGTACAGGCGTTCCGACTCGTTCACCAGTATCACGTCTTCAGGAAGGAAGCTCCGTATCTTTCCCAGTGCCCCGCGTCCCGGGGCGTCGTTGTCGAGAAAGGCGTGCACCTTCTCATACTTTGAAAGGAAATCCTTTGAACGGTCCACAATGGCCGTGGAGTTCAATACGCACACGTCCAGCTTTCCAAGTGCGGGCATCTCCGGATGCTCCCTTGCGTACTGCTTGAAACTGAGAAGGTCAAAAAAGCCCTCGAAAACGGCGCAGGACCTGTTGCCTTCACTGATGCAGGTAATATCCTTGGCGTAGGCGCACCCCTTGAACATGCTGTTCCGCAATTCGAAACCCCGGTGGTCGTTGGCGAATCCGAGCGCGTATTTCTCACGCGGATTCCTCTCGAAACAGTAGTGGACCTCTACACAGTATTTACGGACAATCTCCCCGTCAATGCCACGTGAGGCGGCGTAGTCAAGCAGATGCCTGTTCTGAACGGGAATGACCTTCAGGACGGTCATCGGGGCGGCTGCCGGAAGCCTTCCTGACACCGTTTCCGGTTTCCGTATCGAAGGCATGGAAAGCTGCGGGGAGGTCCTCATCCTTCCGAGTTCCTTCATGGCCTGCGGAAAGGAGCAGTTTTCCACACGCATGACCAGATCCACCGCCCTGCCATACGTACCGTCCCCAAAATCATACCAGCGGTTCTCCTCCCTGAAAACCTTGAAGCTCGGGGAAGTATCGGAACGGAAGGGGGAACGGTACATGTCATAGCCGCCATACCGTCTGGACGGCTCGTAACCGTAATGGGAGAGGATGTCTCCCAACGGGATTGAATTGGCTTCCTGTGATGTCATGGTTATGTCGCTTTAATGGTATTTTCCGTTTGATTCCTGCCGGTCCTCACGGATGGGCAGGATGAGTTCTTTAAATTTATAAATTTATTCCCGCCATCCTCGCGGACAGCTTTTCAGGGTAATTCCATCATATTGTCAACACGGCGTTTCCGGCTTCTATGCGGAAACTGCCTGCCTCATACGGCTCAGGATAAACCTGGTGGGGCTCTTGATCCTCTTGTTCCCCCAGGTTTCCTTCAGGGCGGTGTCCAGCACCATGGGCGCCACGGAGGCGAGCTGCAGGATCTCCTGCTGGTCCCTCACCGCGACCCCCAGAAGCTCGAGCGTCTTGCGGCGGTTGCGCATGGTTTCCTCCTGCCTCCTCTGCCGGTCGGCCTCTCCGTACTCGGCGTTGTATTTGGCGATATAGTTTTCAACGAGAGGATACAGGTAGTTCCCCTTGGTCAGGTGGAAATCACTCTGCAGGATATCCTCGATCGCCTTTCCGACCGGGAATTCGGGATAACAGGCCGAAAGCCGGTATATCCAGCCGGTATAATACTCGTCCACTCCCAGATACTTGAGCTTTCCCGGAAGAGAATCCCTGTCCTCATCCTTCTCCCCTTCACCGGAGGCTTGTGCCGGAGGGGTTGGGGAGGATATTTTATTTTCTTTTATTTTATACGGTTTATTTTCGCGAGTTTTGTCCGCTTCTTCGCGAAGTTCCTTTTCAGCGGCGAACAATGTGCGTATGCGAGTCACAGCCTGCCGGATTTCCTTCCCATCCTCCGGAAGGGAAGCCGGAGATCCGCATTCATGTGCCGGGGTGTCCTGCTGTTCACAAGTGGCATGCGGTATGGTGGCGGACTCCGGTGACGGTTCCGTTTCCAGCAGAAGGATGCTTTCCGGAATGCCGGGCTTGCGGTGGATGGCCTTGCAGATGCCTACATACAGTTCCTGTATCTCCTCACTGGTCAGAATCTGTTTGTCCTGCCACAGTTCTTTGTTGAAAAGGCCCAGTTCGGCGCAGTAGTCGATGATGTCCGAAACCTTTTTCTCATCCATACGGGAATAGTCCGAGATGTCGAACAGACCGTCGGCATCCATAACCATATAGCATCCCTCGACACGGTAGATCTCGTTTACAATGAAATGGAACACACCCCAGCCTTCCATTCCAAATTTATTTTTTAGTCTCTTTACTTTCGGATCATAGAAATGATCGGTTTCGAACCTGAAATAGGTGAAACCCTTTTTAGCTGTTTTTGGCATAAGCTTTATATTTAAAGTGGATAATACATCAGCTGGCCGAAAGCTCGAACTCCTTGGGAATGTCGGGATATCGGGAGAGCAGACCGCAGGATCTGACATGATCCATATAGTTCCGCTGTATGTCAGCGGAAGTCAGGATGCGGTGTTTTTCGTATAGCTCACCGTTGAAAAGTCCGACTTGTATGCAGCCGTTGACAATTCTTGTGACATCTTCCAAAGAGGCATTCCAGTAAGAGGCCACCGCCTGCGCCGTTTCCTCGCACCACAGCAGGAGGTAGCTCCCGTTGTGGAGTGTCTCGTTTACGAGATACCGGTAAATGCTGTAACCGGAAAAACCGTATTGGCGGGTGAGTCTTCTGACTTTCATGTCAGAAAATTGGGAAGTGCTGAGCTCATAGCAAGGATGTGTTCCGCATTCCTGGCGCCGTACAGCCCGTGACAGGCGGCGGCTTGTTCCGTTTGTAAAGCTTTGGGTATTCATATATGATAATGTATAATGTTTACTGTTAAGAATTATGTATATGACGGACCGGGCTCCCACTCCTTGGGAGAATGGGACCGGTGATTATCTGGCCGGAGGAATATGGTGCTTCTTCCGGACGAACTGGACATAATTGTGGACGGTCTTCTCGCAGACGTGCGGAAAGTCCGGATAATGTTCCCGCAAGTAGTCGCCAATGCGGCTGCTGGAAATGGAGGGAAAACTGGTAAGGAGGGATGCGACGGCCTGCTCGTAGGCATGGAGTTTGTAATGCCGTTCTTTGTGCTGGAGGACTTCCTCCAAGCTTAGGGATTGAAGATGTCGTACCGTATTACGGGACACACCAAGACGACGGGCTGTCCGCGCAATGTTGATTCCCCGTGAACGAAGATCAAGGATATTGCTCCATAATATGTATTTTTCTGTTAAATTTGCCGCATCCATAATCTATTAGACAGATTTCGTAACTGGGACATTCCAGATTACGAATCTTTGATGCAGCTAAATTACCGCCCTCATGATAGACAAAAACTACATAATAAGGTGATTATTAAAGATTTCATCATAATAAATTGTTTCACTTTTATTCCCCTGTAATCAGATTGGTCACGTACAATCTGCTTGATATTATTCCTTAATCTATTTTAGGAATTCCTACAAATATAGCAAACTATATTTTCATAACCAACTAAAAGTCATAGGAATATATTCTGTTTTTAGTATCAACAGGTTCGGTGAAAAGAAAGGATAGTAGGTATTCCGTTCACACAGTTTTGTCTTGTCTTGATTATTAGACGATTGTATTTGAATGAAATACACCCCTTGTCTCTTGCTATTTTATTAAGGTATGTATACCAAGCTAGAAACAAGGGGGGAATGATGGTATATATTATAAAGTGATTATTGTATTATATATCATAAATTGTAGGAAAATGCAGCATCATGGTTTTGGGGATTATAGTTGCCATTTATAGTGACAGGAATCTGCATATATTTGATTCCATTATCTATTACTTTCATATAAATATAGCTTTGGGATTCGAATTTATAATTTTTTGTGGCATTATCGGTAGCCAGGCTGAAACCTTTAAGATACCATTTAATCAAAGAAGAAGAACATTCCGCCTGATATCCGCCATAGTAGAGGCTTCCGTCATTGTAACAGTTCATATTTAACTGGATAGTGAAAGCATATTTATGATCTATTGTTTGCTTCATTACAATTCTAAGCCATGTTTGTTCTCCTTTGGTGGCAGTTTGAATATCAAGTTCTTCTTGAGCATCAGTATGTTTTCGTAGGACAGATAGAATATGGTCGGCTTCAGAAAGGCTGATAGCCGGTAACTCACTTAATTTTAACTTGTCAGAATTGTTTTCCTCGTATGTAACGCTTCTGGCTCCATACGTTTTTTCCAGGAGATACGTTGAAACTGAGTTTTCAACGGGGTCATTACCATCTGCAGAGCAGGATGCCAAACTCATCATGACGAGCATGGCAATTATTAAATGCATTGCCTTCATAGAACTATAATTTTTTATTGTTTTTTTTGATTATGTGAATGATTGACCCATTATCATCCGATACAAAAGTAGGTATTCTTTTCATGTATCCAAATTATTTTCAAGCTTTTTTGATGAAAACACCCTCTTTTTGATGAAAATACCTGCTATGTTGGAAAGAAGGAGTTGTTTGGCTATATAAGGGGGCGTTTTTATCATGATGAAAGGATTTTCATTTATGGATGGAGAAAACTCCGTTGGTGTTCCATTTGATAGTTGAAATGTTTCTCATTGAATGGATGTTCTGTTTTTGACGGAAATAGGAACTAAGATTGTTTTTTGTTCATTCTGTATTTTGCCGAAACCACCTCTTAATAAAGATTAATTTGCCAATATCCTGTTAAAAGAATAGCCTCTACCTTTGTGATGTAAAAAATAACTTAGCTAGAGAGAATTGAATATGGTAATACGAAGATTTTTATTTTCATGGGTGTGTCTGCTGGCTTCTTCCTTATTTATGTATGGACAGGTGGCTGTTAAGACTAATGTGGCGATAGATGCCGTCGCCATACCAAACTTAGGAGTGGAAGTAGGGTTGAGCAAGAAGCTTACAGTGGATATTCCGTTTTATTATAATCCTTGGAAATACAGCGATAATAAAATGTTGAAACTGGTGATGGTACAGCCCGAGTTGCGTTATTGGCTTTGTGATAAGTTCAATGGTCATTTTTTTCGGTTTCCATTTAATGGGAGGAGCATACAATACTACCGGTATTGATTTGCCGTTTTCTCCTTTCGATGATTTGAAAGACTTCCGTTATAAGGGACATTTTTATGGCGGCGGTGTCAGTTACGGTTATCAGTTTGTGCTGGGACGCCATTGGAATCTGGGCGCCACCATCGGTTTGGGTTATGCTTATGTGCGTTATAAGAAATATGAGTGTGAAGAATGTGGAGATATGTTGGAGAAATCCAACAAGAATTATTGGGGTCCTACTAAGGCTGCTCTGAATCTTATTTATATATTCTAAAAATTACGGATTATGAAACTTATATGTTATATACTTCTTATATTATTGATACCGGCTATTCCGGTAGGTGCACAGACATTATCAGGTGGTCAGGTACAAGTCAGCAATCAGTCAATCCTGATTAGTGATAATGGACAGGTGATGATAGGAATGGATATCACGTTGCCGGCTGCAATGGAGCTTTCTTCCAACTGTGTGGCAACTCTGACTCCGGTTTTGAAGACACAGGATAACAGTTATAACAGGATTTTGCCTGCTATTTGGGTATATGGGCGTATCCGTTCCATCGTGCAACAGCGTGAACGCAGTATTCCGTCGGATGCATATACCATTCTTCGTCGTAAGAATGGAACGGAACAGACTGTAAATTATTCAGCCCGTATTCCATACGAGAAATGGATGAATGGTGCAGAACTGGAACTGCAGGCTGCTATACGTGGCTGTGCCGATTGTCAGAAAGAAGAAAACAGTGCCTTTATAACTCGTGCCAATTTGGAACGCTATGTGGTAAAACCTGTCGTGGCATTCGTTTCTCCTGCTGTCGAGGCTGTGAAGAATCGTGCCGAGGAAGGACGTGCTTATTTGGATTTTCCGGTAAATCAGATGAATATTTATCCTGATTATCGTCGTAATCCATCCGAACTGGCTGCTATCAAACATACGGTGGATGTAGTGAAAAATGATGTCAATACTACCATTACTGAAATAGCTATTGTGGGTTATGCTTCTCCTGAGGGCAGATATGCGGCCAATGCGCGTTTGGCTCAGGGGCGTGCTGAGGCATTGAAGAGTTATGTAATGAATGAGTATGGCTTTAAAGCGGATTTGTTCAAGGTGAATTCTGTACCCGAGGACTGGGCCGGACTGCGTGCGTATGTGGCTAAGAATGATTTACCGCTGAAAGAAGAGATTTTGTCCATAATAGATAAGAATGAGAGCGATTTTGACGTGAAGGAGGAACGCATTAAGGCCTTGGATGGTGGAAAGGTATATGCCGCATTACTACAGGATTGTTATCCGGCTTTGCGTCACTCTGATTACACTGTACGTTATGTAGTTCGCGGATTTGATGTGGAAGAGGCAAAACAGATTATAAAGCTCCGTCCCCAGCAGTTGAGCTTGCAGGAAATGTTTCTGGTTGCCCAAACATACGAAAAGGGGAGTGACGAGTTTAACGAAGTGTTCGATGTGGCAGTGCGCATGTTTCCTGATGACCCAACAGCGAATATAAACGCTGCCGCTATCGAACTCCAACGGGGTGACTTGCAACAGGCGGTACGTTATTTGGACAAGGCCGATGCACAGGCGAGTGCGACGCTGAACAACAGAGGCGTACTGAAACTGTTGCAAGGGGACCTCGACTCTGCTGAGAATTATTTCAAACAGGCACAGGCCAAGGATTCCGTCGAAGCCGGAGCCAATTTGGAAGAAGTGACCAATAAACGTAAGGATGAAGCAATCTTTGTAAAATAAGACATATAGACAAACAGTACAATAAAAGATGTTAGAAGAAACTTGTTCTTTGCGAAAAGCGCAAGGTAAAATCCGGGGTAGTGGAGTCTATTCCCGGATTTTGAATTAAAGTTCAGCGCATTAGTGTCCTCACAGTGTTTTTAAGTTGAATTTTACATAATCTGTCGGTTGGGGGCTTTATGGAATATGTCGGAAGTCGAAGTTCCGGCAGTGGCAAAAAAGATCAAGACGTTTTTTAAAAAGCTCGCCATCTTTTTAAAAAAGCTCGCCGTCTTTTTTGAAAACGACTTGATCTTTTTAAGAAATACCCTTGTCTTTGAACATGTAGTATTTATATACGTACGCATAAGCCTATATAATTGTATAGGTCTATGGATATGTACGTATGTGAAGGAATGTGTACTTCTTGATGAGAGAAACACTTGCTCACTACATTTTTATGTTTTTACGGGTGATTCCCACTTTAGATTTGGCTTCCGCATATGTTGATGAGGGCGGCTTTTATGGAGGGATATTTTGCTGAAATGCCACACTGTCCGATCTGTTTGATGTAGTGAAAAAAAAGTACATGTTATCCTTGTTTTTTTTCTCTTCTTTTTTAATGGAAAAATGTAAGAGGTGATTCTTTCAACGTGTAGGGTATTTTATTCACGTATGATGGAAATGCCCTGTAAAAGACGATATAAAGTCATTTTGTCAAAGATACCAATCTATTTTGTCGAAAATACCGATTAAGGTTTATACGATTAACCACTTACCTTTGCTGTGTTGACAAACAAGAATGGAAATTACAAAAATAGTTTATAATTTAAAAACTTAGGATTATGAAGATTAAGGGATTATTATTAGGAATGTTGGCATATGCTGCCATGGTAGCATGTACGAATGAGGACATTGTGAAAAACAATGTGAATCAACCAGAGAAAGTGAAGGGTAACCTTTCATTAGTGATAAGTTCTACATCAAACTCATCACGCGCAGCTGATAATGAAGAAAGCGGTGTAACGGATCCAGGTATCGAAGGTGAATCAACTGTAACAGATGCCGTTATAATTTTAAATAGACTAGATGAAAATGGAAATCTTACTAAAGAAGAATTCGGTGGTTATTTAACAAAGGCACAATTGAATGAAACTACGGCTAGTGGAGAGACCATTTATAATCCTTTCTTTACATTGGCAAATTCTGGATGGTATAAAGTGCTTGTTGTGTTAAATCCGACTGAGTCAATAGAAGCTATTGCCAACAGCCAACAATCGACTGATAAGTCTAAGTATGAACAAATTGCAGAAAGTTCTTATACAACAACTGGTGATATAACAATAGCTGCTGCCGGTCAATTTATGATGGTGAACAAAAAAGAGATAAAGGTAGACGTTTTATCCAACAACTATGAAGATCCAACAATAAAAGAGGTAGAGGTGGAACGTGTTGTTTCAAAGATAAATTATGTAATTGCTAAACCAAATAACTTATATCCTCTTACAGTACAAACTACTGATTATGCCATTGCGGAAACTACAAGTGGTTACTATATATATCCCGATAATAAAGCCGTTCGTTTGACAGGTTTGCATAAGGCAAAGAATTTGGATAATGATAATTCTGATGTTTGGATACATGAGGGAACAGATGGAACTGATAGAAGAGCTTTTATAAAGACAGAAAAAACTTATGGTCAGACAGGTGAACATATTTTTACTCTTCTTGAGCCGTTCCCCAAATTTGAATATTATACTACATCTACTGATGGTGAGCTTGACTGGACAGTGAAACTGGATAAATACGCGTTGGTGAATCTTTCAAATTCTGTGTATACGGCAAGACATTTGACGGATGCGAGCTGGGAAAACTGTAAGCATTCGGCCTCGTGCGTGTTTCTCTCCCAAGTTATAATAAAGTCAAAAGCCAGACGAAGCATGTCTGGCTTTTGACTTTATTATAGCTTTCCTGTTTATCCTTTCCAATTAAATGGCAGTAAATCGGTGTAATCGTTTTTCTCTTCTCTTTCTTTCTCCTGTACCCTAATCAGCACGTCCTGCATCCATAGTTTTGGGTTCACCTTATTTTCCCTACAGCATCCCATCAGTGAAAAGAAAATTGCCGCTGCATGTGCTGCCTCATGTGATCCGGAGAAGAGCGTATTTTTTCTGTTTAAAGTCAACGGCCTTATAGAACGCTCCACCGGATTATTGTCAATGCAGAACTGTGCGTCATTGACATATCCGGACAGTTGTTCAAAGCGTGTGTACATATAGAACATGGCCTTGGCAATAGGCGATTTATCGACCGTATGTCCATATTCCTCCTTGCACCATTTTTCCAGTTCTTTGATAATAGGGTACGATTTTTCCCGGCGAAGCTTTACCACCGCCTCCCTTCCAGATGTTCCATTCTGATTTTCTCCTCCACGGCATACAGTCCGCCTATTTTTCCAAGTGCATGCCTTGCTCTGGGAGGGTCATTTCCTTCCGCTTCCACAAAGTTGCGCCTGACGTGCGCCCAGCAGCACAGATGCAACTTTCCGGGTAGCGTGTCGAACTTGTCATATACTGCAAAGCCGTCACTCTGTACCACCCGGACCTGTCCTGCCAGCAGTGTGTCTATTCCGCTGCTGCCACGGCCCTTGTGATATTCAAAGAAGGGGGTATGGAACCGGGGCAGATAGAAGTTCCACATATACCCGCGGTGAAGAGCACCGGGCCGGTCGCTTTCAAGTACGGGATGGGGTGTCTCATCGGCCATGACGTAATAGCTGTCCTTGACCAGTTCACGAAGTTCATTATAGATTGGTTCCAGACGCTGTGCGGCAGCCATCATCCAGTTACTTACGGTGGAAGGACTCAGATGGATTCCTTCACGCTCAAAGATATCCAGCTGTCTGTGCAGAGGCAGGTGGTCGTAATATTTGGCGGTAGCAATGTGGGCCAGTACACTTTCCGAGGCATTGCTGTGGGGATGTGCCATTACGGGCATGGGAGCGGTTATGATACGACCGTCGGCGAGCCGGTATTTAGGACGGATGATGCGTTTCACATAGAATCGGGCGGGACTGACAGCATACTGTTCGCTCACTTCCTCTCCCAGCTTCGTCGCTCCCTCCAACGAAAGGCCTTCCGGCATGGGAATGATAATCTCCTCACGGGGAAGGGACGGGTCGATGGGCTTACGGGCGTGGGGAGTGATCTTTTTCGTGAAGCTTTTACGGAAACGATTGTAGCCATTCTCCGATGTGACGGATTTCCCAGCGGTTTTCTGTTCTTCCGCTACCGGGTCATTGACATCGGACGGAGACTCGAAACAGATGCTCAGCTGGCCGGCATCTTCGGGAAGATGACGTTTTTCACTGGATTTACCCCATAAACGGCGTGTCAAGTCAGCCAATTTCCATCTCAGATCGGCAATGACGGCTGTACAGGCCGAGATTTCTTCGACCTGGCGGGAATACTCCTGCAAAGAGGCTTCGTATTTTCTCTGAAGTTCCGCATGCTCCTTTTCAAGGCATTCATGTTCCTTGCGCAACTCTTCGTACTCTTCCAAAGTAAGGGTAATAACCGGTTCTTTCACTGTACATCCACTTTTTATTATGTGGCAAAGTTATCAAAATAAAACTGCACGGCTTATAGAATGGGGAATTACTTTTCAACTGTTTTCCGATACTTTTTAACAGTAAGCAGCTCATTCAGGCGATTCCAGGAAATTTGAAGAAAATCCTTCTTCCGTTCCTCCTTTTTCAAGAGGAAAGAACCGCGATTCAGACGACGGCATTCCAGACGGTATTCGTCGTCGCACCGATAAAGGATATGCAACCTGCTACGGGAGCGGTCGGGAAAAATATGACAGCTCTGCTCTGACACGCAGGAACCCGTGTGTCGGATGACCTCGCCACAAAGACCGTCAATACCTTTATGGAAATTACAACCTTGGGGATAAAGGTAATAAGACCAAAAAGGACTGCTGCGGAAAAGGCCAAGACCTAAAGGGAGAAGTAGGTCCTGAGGGGAATGGATACCAAGGCTGGAAGACGAAACTTTATAACGACGGCCGCCATCAAATATGAAAAGAACAGAATCAAAATGGTTAGACTCGGAAAAGAGAGTACGTAGTTTATCACTTTCGCTAGAAAATTCTAATACTGAACACATAATGGATTAAGATTATAATGAAGCCACAAAGGTAGGAAGGAAAAGAGGGGAAAAAAACACGCACGAGGCCGAATGCTTACGGAAAACTTCAGGACTTTAGGCTTGTTAGGTGTAGACAATATGGCCTATATGGTTGATCCTAATTCAAAGAATAAGAATAATGTAACAGATTACGACCAAGTTTTTGGATCATATTTCTATAACGCATTGAAAAATGTAAATGCGGATAAAGTTGATGAGGCCAGCGATGATAGCCAAGTTTATTTCCAAGATCTTCCCACTGCTAATATTAACGATAATGAACAGGTAGGTCATCGTTTGGCTTATTGTTTAGAAAATATTGTGAAAAAAGAAAAGCAAGTACCAGCTTTAGTGACTGGTATTATTTTCCGTGGTCAGATTGGCGATGAAACGGGTGAGCCTGTTGGTACCATTTATAAATGCAATAATAAATTTTATACATCTATTGATGCTGTAAAAGCTGATAATGGTGCAGATGCATCTTATGATACTTATGAAAATGGACATTGCTATTATTATTCATCTGAAATTTGCCACAATAAAGGAGATCAGTATATGGATAAGGCAATCATGAGAAATAATATCTATGTACTGAAAGTTACTGGATTCGAGAATATCGGTGGTGCAACAATAACAATAGATCCTAGCGGTGAAGAGAGTGATAATAATTTCTATTTGCAATTGAATGCTAAGATTATTCCTTGGATTGTACGTTTCAATAACATTGAGTTCTAACAAACACTATGACAGACAGGGGAGGATTCATCTCCCTCCCCTTTATACCTTTCTATATTCTAACATTATAAAATGACCAAAAGCATGAAAACAGTAAATACATTCGCCCGACAATTCTCCTTCAGCCTGATGATGGCCATGACATTGGGAAGTGCCGTTGTGTCGTGCGACAGCATACTCGGTGAAGAAGAGGTAGATTGCTCTGTAGAGTACAGAGTGAAATTCAAGTATGATTATAACATGAAGTATGCCGATGCTTTCTCGCGCGAGGTGGGGACTGTGACACTTTATGCTTTTGACGATAACGGCAAGTTGGTATATCAGAAGACAGAAGAAGGCGATGTGCTGGGAGAAGAAGGATATACCATGAAAGTGGATTTGGAACCGGGTGACTATCATCTTGTCACTTGGGCGGGACTGAATGATGAGGCTTCATTCTCAGTGCCTTTGGTTACGGCAGGGGAATCCTCGCTAGATGAACTGCAATGCAGGATGGATCGTCTGTACAGTCGTGCGGCTGATGGAACGGCTGTTGTGAACAGTAAACTTTCTGCGTTGTGGCACGGTGAAGTGACCAAGCAATCTTTCTCGCGGGCAGCAAGCTCGCAGGTAGTGACTGTGCCACTGGTGAAGAACACCAACACCATACGCATCATTCTCCAGCAAATGGACGGAGTGACTGTGGAGGTAGATAAATTTGAATTTACGATTACAGACGACAACGGTTTGATGAACTATGATAATAAGCTGCTGGAGGACGAAACATTAACATATTATCCCTATTACCGTATGCAGGGTGGCACGGATATGGGAATACGTGCCGATGGAGATGCAGAGGACAGCAATATCAGCGTAGCTATTGCACAGATTACCGTAGGGCGTCTGGTGGTTGAAAATAATCCCCGCCTCACCATAACCAACAAGGAAACAGGGGAGCCTGTACTTTCCATACCATTAGTGAAATACTTGCTGCTTACTGAAGCAGAAGGACATGAGATGACCAATCAGGAGTATCTGGATCGCCAGGACGAATACAATATGACTTTCTTTTTGGACGAGAGCATGAAGTGGATTAATACTAGCATCATTATCAATGATTGGGTGGTACGCTTCAACGAACTGGACATGTAATAACGAAACTAAAAAAGCAATCTATGAAAAGAGGTTTATCCTATATAGTGATGGCGGTGTTCTGCGGACTGTGCTTCTCGTCGTGTGCGAAGGACGAGTTGGCGGCGAAGGCTGGGGGGGACGGAAGAGCGCCGGTACGTCTTGCATTGTCTCTTTCGGGGAATTCTTCCAGAACGGTTGACGCGCCCACAGCAGATGGTAATTGGGATTTTACCACTCCGGAACAGGGGACTATTGTGGAAGGCGATGTGTATGTACTAGTGATTGATGCGGTTACTCAAAGACTGAAATATTTGGTAGAGGATTTGAGAGTGATTAATGATTATGCCGACCAAAAGATACTGGAAGGGACTATGCAGAGGACGATAGGTAATGAACAGGTACGGTTGGTGGTTCTCGCCAATTTGAATCAGAACCAAATTCAGGGAGTCAGTGAGGGAATGCAGGCATATCTTAATACGATGGTAGGCAATACTGCCGTTGAAATCTATAATAAATTGGTTTATAATTACACTGGTCCGACCCCGTGGAATCTGGCCGAAAGGCGTCTGCCGATGTGGGGGATCAGTCCCGCTACCGGTGTCCCTCCTGCAGGACCAAGCTTAGAGTGCAAACTGTATAGGGCAGTGGCTAAGGTGAGCCTTTGGGTGAACGGGAAACAAGGGCTTCAAGATACAAAAGGCGATTTTATTATTACCGGCATCACGGTGAATAACGCTAATGATAAAGGGTATTGTGTGTCACAAGCTACGTTGAGCCCCGATGAAACAATTCAGTACCAAAGTCCTTACGTAACAGGGTTGTCGATGAAGCCGCAGAACTTTGTTTATACGGGACTGAATGTGACAATGGCTTATGAGGATTTGATTTATTTGCCGGAACAAGAAAATAACGACAGCCGGGCAGTATCCTTGGATGTGACTTACACGTATGGAGGTGAAACCAAGACAAAAACGATCGAGTTCAGAAAAGATGGGGTTGGAGATCGGTTTGAGGTGGTGCGTAACCATGTGTATATATTTAATATAAAAGTGACCGAGACTCCTGCTGGAGGCGGTTTGAAGACGGATGTGGAAACTTATGTGGCAGATTGGGATGAAATATTGCTTAGCCCGGGCTATGAATAAACAAAAGGAGGAAAAATGAAGACAATAAGACTGATAATGATGTTTTTCATCATTTGTATGTTGGGTGCTTGTACGGCAGAGGAGTTAGCCGGTCCGGAGTCCGGAGTGGAGGACGATACTCCTGTGGTCATAGCAATATCACCAGCCGATATTACTTCTGTGAACATGAACAGCAGGGCTGCCGGAGATAACTCCATATTCTCCGTTATTGATGATGTGAATGTAAAAGTGAATTATGGAGGAAATACGGTAATCGTCTATCTGGTTAAGAATGGGGATTCGTTCGAAGTTTCCGGTAGTGTGGAGAATGGTAGTGCAGAGGTCGTTTCTTCTAAAACAGCAGATGGAAAAGTATATATCCACATCAATGCCAAACAAGGTAACCAGGCTGTAAGAGTAGAGGTTATCGCTAATTATGGACGAAAGATTACTTTGTCATTGTGGCAGAGTGTTAAAGAGAGTTTGATTCAGTGGCCGGTGGATTTTGATGAAACATCCGTTTGTCTCCTTTACGGTGCATCCGAGCAGTTTATCTATACCGAGAATCCGCATGAGGGAGCTCAAGGTGGTAATAAAGGTTGCTATTTGGCTAAAGTTTCTTTGAAACGCCCGTATGCTATGATTAAAGTAAATATCAATACTTCCGGGCTGGACAACGAAGTGACCTTGACGCCCCGATCAGTACAATTATGTAATGTGCCTAAGACTTGTACCTTGGCCTCGGATAATAGTATAACGGATTTTACTTCTTTTGACAAGGAAGGACAGAAGTATGACTTCCCATCCGGTTCGTTGCTTACGGGACCAAGTGGAAATGGCGAAACTCAAGTGATGTCCGAGCGTCTTTATCAGTTTGAGAATAAACAGACGGTTCATGCCCAAAACTGTACGGATGCCCAAAATGGTAATGAAAAAGTCAAAACCCCGAATCGTATCAAAAATACGATGGAGGCAGGTAAAGAAGTGTATGCTGCATTTACCGACTATACAGACAATGAGAACTTGGGTCGCAGATGTTCATACATCCTTGTTACGGCGGATTATGAATATAAATCGAGCAGTGCACATGTAAAGGGAACTATTAGTTACCGACTGTTTTTAGGTAAGAACATATCGTATGATTTTGATGTGAACAGAAATATCATTTATAATGTTACGCTTCATTTGCGCGGAGCGGGAGGTGTGAAAGAATCGGGCTGCATGGATGAGAACGGTGTGATCAACATCTCGGGAAACACGAAGGATGCTCAATGGAGGGTAGACAGCGAATTGTCTGACTTGTTTATTCAGTTCAATGAAGGGCAAGATTATAATATTGACGGACATTTGGTGAAAATCAAAGTGGTGAGTACCGATAGGCAGAAATGGCAAATCAAAGTGGATGATTTTGATGGCGTTTCTGGAGACTATTGGGTGATGTTTGAGTCTGATATGAGTTGGATTACTCCTAGATATGATGAATACAATGTGATACAAAAGGAGGGAACGGCAGAGCTTAGAATGTATTTAAAGGGATACGCTGATCAAAAAACGATTTGGGAGAAAGAATGGAACTCAGAGAAGCCGTATCGTTCGTGCAATATTTATGTGCGTAAACTGGATGCGCAAAACAAGCCTGTTGCGGGCAGCGAAATGAAATATCCTATCAAACAATGGTATCCTATCCAGATTACAGAACAATTGTATGTTGACAGAATAGACCGTTTTGCTGTTGGCGGTCTGCCCTGGGGAGACAATGGGTACACAACGAACCTGACGGACGGACAGAAAATAATAAAGGAGTATTATAAGAAGATAAATAAAGAACATTATTCCAGTGACAATGATGAAAGAAGTGTAATGGATAATGCGATAGGTGTGGCGGTTAATTCCAGTGGTAGTTCTACTCCTGTCACATCGGGTAATAGCTATATGGTTTTTTATCATTTCTCTTTGCCCGCAGAAGCAGAGTGGCAGCAAATAAATGGGGTGATTACCAGTTCCGGTATTAAGTATAATAATTGGTCAGGTGTGCCTTATTGGACAGCTACGACGGAGGGAACTCAGTCAAAAGTATATATTCCGGGGCAGGGAGTGTCAGAAAACAGGTCAAGAAATGAGTCGCATCGTTTCAGGCTGGTATGGCGATATAATAGCTTAGGCTATTATTAAGTATAAAGGAGGATGTTATGAGCAACCTGTTAGAAATCATGGACAAGAAATCATGCGGTAAATCGGAAATTTATATATCTGAAGAAGACGGACGTTGGTACGCTTGCTACCGTTCTGCTCATTTGTTGAAGAAACTTAATGAAACGGTATTGAGAGGTGTTATGCTGGATAAGGTGGAAGTCGATTTGAATAAGTTACTGAACGGTCCTTGGATTGTGGTTCTGTGCTCGGACAATGAGATGATACTGATTAAAAACGAGTAATCTATAAAATTATGCGCGAGATAATAATGATGTTGGAAAGAGAATTAAGCAATGATGGCTTGATATATATCTACCGGGAAAGTGACGGTAAATGGTATGCCTATGAACAGTCTGCTTTTTATTTGAGCCGGATGATGCTTGAGCTTTCTTTAGACCGTTATGTGATGGAAAATGCTTTGTGGCTGGCAAGGGCGGAAATTGATGTAAACCGGATTCCTTGGGATAAAGTTATCAGTCATAGCCAATCCGAATATGTATTGCACTATACCCCTTATGATGGGTTCCATGAGTGGCTGGTTGAAATAAAATAGCGATAGTTTAAAAAGTGTCCAGTCCGAAATTCATGAAGAAACGGTTTCGGACTGGGCACTTTTATTCATCGGATGAAAAGAAATCGGGTTTACAATTTCATTCAATGTCAGTTGGGCAGCCTTTGCTATGATGTTCGAAGATATGCTGAAAGATGCGACAGTAAAAGAGATAGAAGATTATTTTTAAAATAAATCGCTCTAATTCATTGTGATATAAAAGATAATGTCTATCTTTGCACCCGCTAAATGAAAATTTTATATATCAAAAAATCTAAGAATTATGTATTTAGATGCAGCTAAAAAACAAGAAATCTTTGAAAAGTACGGAAAGTCTAACACTGATACTGGCTCAGCTGAAGCGCAGATAGCTTTGTTTTCATACCGTATTTCTCACCTGACTGAGCACCTGAAGCTCAACAGAAAAGATTATAGCACTGAAAGAGCTTTGACAACTTTGGTAGGTAAACGCCGTGCGTTGTTGAACTACCTGAAGAACCGTGATATCGAAAGATATCGTGCTATTGTTAAAGCACTAGGATTACGTAAGTAATTCAATCTCTATTGAAAAGGACTTAAAGAAAAGCCGCTCTCTGAAAAGAAAGCGGCTTTTCTATTTTCTGTTATTACGTTTCTACTGTTCTGTTGTTGAGAATTACTCTTTAGTAGGATAATACAGATTATCTTTTGTCATGTGCTCCAATACTTCATGCAGATATTTGGCCGACTCCCATTTGGCCATAGGTAGGTCGTGAAGCAAGTAGTTACCGCAATCTTTAGGGGCGGCTCCCGGAACTTCGCCTTCAAAATCGGCTACAAAGCGGAACGTTTCCTGCATCAGTTCTACAATATCTTCCGATTTTAAATCGCCTTTCATTAACAGGTAGTTACCGGTGAGGCATCCCATCGGTCCCCAGTAGACAATTTTGTCAGACCATATAGGGTGGTTACGCAGGTAGGTAGCGGCTAGATGCTCTATGGTATGCAAGGCTCCTTGTCCCAAAGCAGGTTCCCGGTTGGGTTCTTTCATGCGGATGTCAAAGGTGGTGACCGTTTCACCGCCCACTTCGTCTTTTCTGGATACATAGATACCGCGAAGCAAGCGGATATGGTCAATGGTAAAACTGGGTATTGTCTTCATATTATTCGTTTTTATAAATTAGCTGGTAATGAGGAAAGGAAGGTATGAGTGACCTCGAAGGAACGGTCGGCTATAGTCTCCCAAAAATTTGTGTATTGTTCCCAATGGTTGTCGGATCCCGGCGTATCGCTGATGATACGGAAACTGATGAACGGTACCTTATATATATAACAGATTTGGGCGATGGCTCCCGATTCCATATCTACTGCCAGCCCTTCGTGGAACTTTTCTTTAATGTCGTTCAGTTCGGAACGGTCGGTGATGAATTTGTCTCCGCTGCATATCAGACCTCCATGAATGGCGGTCGGAGTATCCAGTGACATGGCGCAATCAAACAATGTGGCATTACCTTCGAATCGGGCGGGAAGTCCTTGTATCTGTCCGTACATATTGCCTTCTCCACACCATACATCATGATATACAACTTGTCGGCTCACCACAACATCCATTATTTTCAGGCAGCTGTCTATGCCTCCTGCTACACCGGTGCTGATGACACAGTCGGGTTGGAAGGTACGGATCAGTTCTACAGTACCGGCAGCAGCGTTCACTTTACCTATTCCGCATTTCATCAGGATAATGGTATTATTTCTAATGCTGCCTTCAGTATATTGGAAAGGACCTTCGGTGTATTCTTTCTTGTTTTCGAGCAGTTGCGCTACTTGTTTCTGCTCGGAACTCATGGCTGTTATAATTCCTATTTTCATAATTCAACTTTATTTATGGCTGCAAATGTACGCATTTTATCAGAGTATATCGTATCTTTGCAACGTTAATAAACAGATATACTTATGAACTTATTTAAAAGAATACTACCTGATATAGTAGTGATTATCCTTTTTGCTGTCATCTCATTCGCCTATTTTTTCCCGGCAGTGACAGAAGGGCGTATCCTTTCACAACATGACTCTGTGGCGGGCATTGGTGCCGGTGAAGAAGCGAAAGAATATCTGGAACGTACGGGAGAGCGTACGCGCTGGACTAATTCGATTTTTGGTGGTATGCCTACTTATCAGATGGCACCCAGTTATGATTCTACGGATACCCTGAAGGGAGTGGAGAAGTTATATCATTTGTATCTCCCGAATTATGTGTGGTATGTATTTGTCATGCTGTTGGGCTTTTATATATTATTGCGTGCATTCGATTTCTCGGTCTGGCTGGCTTCATTGGGGGCTGTGTTGTGGGCGTTTTCTTCTTATTTTTTCATCATTATAGCTGCCGGACACATCTGGAAATTTGTAACCTTGGCTTATATTCCACCCACTATAGCCGGTATGGTATTGGCTTATAGAGGGAAATACTTGTCAGGTGGTTTGCTGACAGCGGTTTTTGTTGCTTTGCAAATAGTGTCGAACCATGTGCAGATGAGTTATTATTTTCTTTTTGTCATGCTCTTTATGGCGGTTGCGTTCGGAGTGGATGCTTGGCAGAAGAAGGAAATGCCGCAATTTCTGAAAGCAACTGGTGTGTTGTTGATGGCCGGTATTTTGGGAGTTTGTATAAATCTATCTAACTTATATCATACGTATGAGTATAGTAAGGAAACGATGCGTGGAAAGAGTGAGCTGGTGAAACCGGATAGTCATAATCAGACAAAAAGTGGTCTGGAACGAGATTATATCACTCAGTGGAGCTACGGTATCGGTGAGACTTTCTCTTTGCTTGTCCCTAATGTGAAAGGTGGTGCTTCCGTACCTTTGGCGGCTAACGAAAAGGCGATGGAAAAGGCGAATCCTATGTATAATAGTATCTATAGCCAGATAGGTCAGTATTGGGGTGAGCAACCCGGTACATCCGGTCCTGTATACGTGGGGGCGTTTGTGATGTTTCTGTTTGTTCTTGGGCTGTTTATAGTGAAAGGTCCTATGAAATGGGCGCTTTTGAGTGCTACAGTTTTGTCTGTCCTGCTGTCATGGGGAAAGAATTTTATGGGATTCACCGATTTCTTTTTGGATTATATCCCGATGTACGATAAATTCCGTGCGGTTTCTTCTATTTTGGTCATTGCTGAGTTTACCATACCTTTGTTGGCAGTCCTTGCTTTAAAGGAGGTAATGGCACGCCCTCAGTTGGTTAAGGAACAGGTCCGGTCGTTTTATATCAGCCTGGGATTGACAGGTGGCATCGCTTTATTGTTTGCATTAGCTCCCGGTTTCTTTTTCCCGTCGTATGTTTCAAGTATGGAAATGCAGGCATTGCAGGGTATTCCGGCAGATCAGCTGGCTCCGTTACTTGCTAATCTGGAAGAAATCCGTCAGAGTATCTTTACTTCGGATGCATGGCGCAGTTTCTTTGTTATTATGATAGGTACGGCAGTTCTTTGGTTATATGGCATGGGCAAACTAAAGGCGAAGGTGACGATTCTGGCATTGGCTGTCCTCTGTCTGGCAGATATGTGGAGTGTGAACAAACGTTATTTGTATGATGAACAATTTGTGGAGAAGGTGCAGCAGGATAATTCCTTTAAACCGACCGAAACGGATAAGGCAATATTGGCCGATAAAACGTTGGATTTCCGGGTACTGAACCTAGCCGGCAATACGTTTAATGAAAATACGACTTCTTATTGGCATAAGAGCATCGGTGGATATCATGCCGCCAAGCTGCGCCGCTATCAGGAAATGATAGAGGAGCATATCAGCACCGAGATGAATGGCGTGTTCAAGGCTGTTTCGGAGGCGGGAGGCGATATGCAGAAGGTGGCTCCGTCCGGTTTTCCTGTGTTGAATATGCTGAATACCCGTTACTTTATTTTTCCGCTGCAAGGTGGAAAGACTGTCCCGATACAGAATCCTTATACGCTGGGCAATGCTTGGTTTGTAAACGAGGTGCAGTATGTGGATAATGCCAATGAAGAGATAGATGCTTTGCATCGGATAGATCCGGCAAAAACGGCTGTCGTAGATAAAAAATTCAGTGCGGAGGTAAAATCGGCGGCTGAAACAGATACACTGGGTACAATCAAACTGACTGCGTACGAACCTAATGACTTGAAATATGAGGTTAATTCGAAGACAGGAGGAACAGTGGTTTTCTCGGAAATTTACTATCCTGGCTGGCAGGCATATATTGATGGTGTGGAAGCACCGCACGGAAGAGCGGATTATATTCTTCGGGCGATGAATGTGCCGGCCGGAAAGCATGTAGTGGAATTTAAGTTCGATCCGAAATCGCTGCATGTTACGGAAACGGTGGCTTTTGTGGCGTTGGGTGTATTGACCTGTGTGCTGGTCTTGTTCTTATTCTTGCAGGTCAGAAGAGCCCGTAGGAAAATTGATTAAGGCCCGTCGTAAGCCAGACTCCGGATTATTTGTAAAGCAGGCGCAGAACGAACCATAAGTGGTGTGTCACTGTGCTTGCCCATCCATAGTGACGGCTCATAATACGGAAGCGTTCTTTCAAGGAGGCTTTATGGTTACGGGTGGTCATTCCTTCATTCAGGTAATCAATAAGAGTAAGATGGGTGTTATGGAGTACATCCGCTTTCTTCATGATACGGATACACCAGTCAAAATCTGCCGAGAACCGATATCTCAGGTCATATGGTTCCACCAGATCACGGCGGGCGAAAAAGGCTTGATGGCAGACTAGCATTCCTTGCTTGAAGCTTTTCCAGGTAAGCGTTGCGGGTGCGGACAGGCGGCGCATATATAAAAAATGCCCTTGACTGTCCACAATTTCTGTTTCTCCATATAGTACTCCCGGCAGAGCTGTTCCATTGATGGAATGTACCATTTGCAGCAAAGTATCATCCTCGTGCAGGCCGTCACCGGCATTCAAGAAACAAAGATAATCTCCGGTTGCCAGTTTTATTCCTTTGTTCATGGCATCGTATAAACCTTGGTCGGGTTCACTGATAACAGTGGTGATATGTTCCTGGTATTTGTGAATGATATCCAGTGTTTCATCTGTTGATCCCCCATCTACAATAATATACTCCAGATTCTTATAAGTTTGTGTAACAATACTTTGTATAGTATCCTCCAATACTTTTGCGGCGTTGTAGGTGACAGTAATAATAGAAAACTTGGGATGAGGATGATGGTTATGCATGATTCCCTGTAATCTTGTTATAGATTTCAACATATTTCTTGGCGATGGTACTTTCCGAATAACTGGATACTGCCTTACGGCAGGCTTCTTCGCTCAGACTTTCATATTCTCCTTCGGTCAATGCCCAGTGAATTCCGTTTGCCAGATCCTTGGAAGACTGATATTCGGCAACATAGCCGTTGTGCAGGTGGTCAATCATTTGTGGAATACCTCCTACATTGAACCCTATGCACGGAATACCACAGGCCATTGCCTCTACGATGGTATTGGGTAGGTTGTCTTGTAAAGAAGGTGTGACGTATAAGTCGACTGCGTTGTAAATATCTACCAGTTCCTTCTCGTTGCTGACATAATTCATCGGATAGATAGGGAAAGGAAACAGGGAAGCGTATTGTTCGGCTTGGTTGCCAAAAACCACTACACCTAACTCTTTACTAAAATCAGGATACGAGGAAGCTATTTGTTTGCAAGCTGATACCAAATAGTCTATTCCTTTTCTCTTGTCTGTAATTTTTACGGAGCCGAAAAGCAATAACTTCTTGTCTTGCGGGAGGTGGCATTTTTCTCTGGCCTGTTTTTTATCACGAGGTTTGAACAGGTTGGTGTTGATTGCATTGGGAATATTGGTAATGGTCTGACCTTTAATCAGATCACTTTTCTTAGCCAATGATTCTAACCAGCGGCTACAAGCTACAAAGGTGATTTGTGCTCCTTCAAACAGTTTTTTCTTTTTCTGGAAAGTACGGTAGGCTATGTCTTTCCTGCTTCCTTTGTAAAGTTGCGGACAGTTGTGGCATTGTGTGGCATATTTATCGCAATCTCCTGCATAGTGGCAGATACCGGTAAAAGGCCACATATCATGCATTGTCCAAACGATGGGCTTGCCGGATTGGATGATACGCCGGATATCTGTCAGTGACAACATACCTTGGTTAATCCAATGCAGATGAATGACATCGGCTTGGGTAAATTCGGGCAATGCTGTGATATTGGTGCCGGTATTCGCTATGTCAACGGCAAACAAGTTATGTTTCTTGAAGTGGTTGGCTTGCCAGATAACGACACGCTCCCAGATGAATTGCCATACTTTCCACCATGATTTCTTTAGTTCAACGACACTTATCTGGTCGGTCTGCTTGTCGCGTACAAGCATTTTTGTCTTTATTCCGTTGTTTTTTAAAGCCTCCATGAGGCGGTTGGCTGCAATGGCGGCTCCACCTATTCGCTCAGACGTATTGATGATAAGTACTCTCATGTGCATAAAAGTTTATGCAAATGTACGCTTTTTAGGGGACATCTTGGATATTTCCAGTAAGCTTTCTGCTATTTCACGGGAAAAGATTTCCAAATTGAAACGTTTTTCTGCCAGCTTTCGGGCGTTGGCGCCCATTTTTTGGGCTTCTTCGGGATGGTCGGCTATGCGATGAATGGCATTGATCCACCCTTCCACGTCATCATAGGCTACGGTAATTCCTATTTCTTCTTTGTCTATATCCATTTCAAAATTAGGATTACGTGAGCAAATGACAGGGATGCCTAATGCAAAGGCCTCTACCAGTGTGGTAAGACCTACGGTATAAGGAAAATCCATGCAGCAGATGACAACACAGCTTTTTCGTGCCACTTTCTGTGCCAACAAGTATGGGATGACACCGTCCGTATAATGTACTCGTACAGAATCGGGCAGACAGAAGCTTTCAATAATCTGTTGGTAGTTTACACTTCCATTGGTGGGGGCTATGTACAAGTCCAGTTGTTGATCGGTGGCGCAGAAAGCTTGCAGCATTGTGTCTACATCCCGGTTTTCTTTCCCGGTGGAGATAAAACCTTCCGGTTTCCGATCCGGCATTGTTTGTAGAAGATGGTCATAGAAAGCGAGGTCCGGCCCCCAATGGATAAGCTGAAGCTTTTCTTCGGGAGCTTTTCCGGTTGCTAATGAGTCTTTAATCAATTTTTTACTGAACAGGAACATATGATCAATGCCCTTATAAAAGAAACGTGAGATGCGTTCTCTTATTTTTCTGGATGAGGTTTTTAAAGCAGTGTGATGCCAAATGACAATGGGCTTGCGGTAGAGGCCTAATGCTCTGAGTAGGATGATAAGTTCCAACCCACGGAAAGATGTACCGTAGAGCACTTCGTATGGCTCTTTGCAGCACAGAATCTCTTTAGTGGCATAGAGCATTAGTTTCAGACGGCTGGGGAAAGCTTTGTATTTATGCATCACCGACCGGATTCCATATTTTTCCAGCAAAGGAAGTCCGTAGAGGATATGTCCCGGAAACTTATAATCTTTCCATTCCTCGTAACTTTCACGGGTTAATCGGGTGTGATAAAAATAAATAGTGAGTGGTTTTACCGGTGTTGGTCTCTTTTCAGCCATTTGTTAATTCTGTTTTTTATTGCTTTAGTGATGATGGAAAAATTGCCGTATCGCAGGTTTAGAAATAGTTCTTCAAAAGAACGTCCTATCTTAATCCAGGGATGTCCCCACCCCATAATGCGGTAGACAGCTTTTTTATAAGCTACATTCTCAATGACATAACGAGGATGCTTGAGAGGAAATTCTACTTCATACCGTTTCATGGTGAAGATGCGGCGGTATCCTTTAGGCAGTGTATGCACAGAACCGGCAAAATGGGTGGAATCTGCCGTGGCTCCCAAGTTGTTAATCATGTTGCGGGTGGGCACGATAGCCAGTCCCGAGTTGAAAAGCATGGAAGCGTGGAAGATGGTTTCATAATAGGCTTTGTTGTTTTCTTTATGGCGATGGCACATATAGATAAAGTCTTTACGGAATTTCCGTTCTTTAATGAGCTGTTCCAGTTGTTGCATATTGAACTTGTCTTCTAGAAAAGTATAATGTTCGTCCCATTGGTCAATGACCCTTTTCCAACTGGCCCATCCCCAGATAGAGAAAGTGGAGGCAAAGAAATAATCGTATGGTACACCCGGAGTAATCTCTTCGTTATTGAAACCCGCAATCATGGTGATACGGGGGTCTTGCTCGTATTTGTCTAACATTTCTTTACAGAATGTGAAAAAAGAAACGGAAGGCACATCGTCATCTTCCAATACGATACATTTGTCAACCATAGAAAAAGCCCATTTTTGTGAAATGTATTCCGAAGGGTCGCAACCGTAGTTTTTTTCCTGATACATACGGTGGACTTCGCAGTCCCAGTCTATCTGATCTGTCACTTCACGACATGCTTTTATACCGGGCAGGTCGTGTTCGCTGCGTGGTCCGTCCTGATAGAGGAAAAGCTTGGAGGGACGGGCATTCCTGACTTGTTCAAACACTTGCGACAGCTGTTGCGGGCGGTTGAAGAACAAAATGAGTACGGGTACATCTACAAGGAACGGTTTCATAGTTCAATCTCCTTTATTTGTAAAATTCGAGTTTGTTGTAATGCGGATGTATATTCTCTAAATCTGGTAATTGCATATAGTCACCGTATATCTTCCTTAGCACAGCATCTGTTTGGCGTGGTACGGGGAACATTTTTCCTTCAAATTCCATTTCTGTCAGTGGAAAAATATCGTCTGTATAGCGCGGTTTGAAATAGGCGGTGCCAAAAGAATGGCGTAATTCTTTTCCGGGGAATAACTTGGCAATGAACCTTAGGATGGGAAAACCGATGCGGGTATTAAAATGATAAATCCTACGAATCCGTTTGTATAATGTGCTTTCTTTTATATTTTTATTATTCAACTGATTGTATATCTGCCCTTGCATGTGGCCTCCTATCCAAGCTAGACAATAAGGGATCTTTTCTAAAGGAAAAATATCAATGTAGATACCGGTATAATGGAAAATACGGTCATATGAATTTGTTTCTTCCAAATGAGAATCCTTATCACGTAATTTGCCGTATATAAAGATGTAATTGGGATCTGTTTCATTAGTTTGCAATGCAAGATTGTCCGGAAGTTCTTGAGGAAGAACTTTCAGCAGACGCAGGTAATCTGAGCGAAGCATTTCTATGTCCAGATCATCATCCCAGGGAATGAAACCTTTGTGACGTGCTGCACCTATTAGAGTTCCGGAACTGAGCCAATAGGGTATTTGGTGCTTGCGACAAATCACATCAATAACCTCCAGAAGCTCTAACATACGTAGTTGCTGGCGACGGAGAAGGGAACCATCGGGATTAAATCGCTTTCTTAGTTCACTATCCATACATTAATTTTTTAGTAGTTTATAAAACAAATCAGCGTTGATGTAACCTGTTTCTGACAGGTCTTTTCCTTTTAATTCTCCTTCATGGATATATTCTTTGTTTAATACATCTTGCCCCCATAGCAATATTTTATCAATGTTTGGGGTACAAATATTTAATACATCGGCTATTGACTTGATTATCAATAATCCAAATGGAAAATCCTCAGTGAAATACCGGCTTTTGAAATCAGGCAGAAATCCTTTTTCTGTTTTTTCCATAGGAGCTGGAATATGTTTGAAGGCAATGATGGAGCGTATCTTGCGGGTAAGTGACCTTGCATCATAACTGTCATAATATTCCAATAAAGTAGGAATTGGCTCTATTCGGACCGGCAGTGCTTTCAGAATTTGTTGGAATTCATTGTCACAAGCAATGAGGAGCTCCGAACTTTCTTCATCCCAACTATTATAGAACCCGGGAATCTCATGATATGCTTTTCCTCTACTCCAGGTATGGAAAAGTGAATAAAGACGGGCTGGATGAAGCAATGGATTGCTATTGGTCAGGCTGGCTTCTAGAAAATGATGAAGCATACGCACCGGCGTATCTAACATTTCTTGAAGAGTTCGTAGTAAAATATCGGATTTTGATATGTTTACGGTGGCTATTTGTAATTCCTTTTTGTATCCCAACAAGAGTGCTTTCTGGCCATAGGTTTGCACACGGGCAATGAATGGAGCACGCTGGAATCCGAAGAGTGAAGCTGTTTTGCCTAATATTCTATAAGCGGTAAAGAAAAAACCGGTACAACTGACTACACTTCCTATGCAAGTTTTTTCCTGCAAGAACGGTTGTATGTGGAGAAGTTCTTCCTCAATGGCAAATCCGGGGAGACAAAGCAATACGATATCAGAGTGTGGAATGACTTCTGCCGGGTTAGCCGTAACGCAGGCTAATGAGCCGGAGAATGTATTTCCCCGGCAATCTTCAATGAGTAATGATGGATTCCATTGGTCGGGATGCCGGGTGAGGACGGAAACATTAAAGCCTTTATGTGCAGCTACTCCTGCAATGACGTGCCCCAGACCGCCACCGCCACAAATACAGATATTGATACTCATGCTTGCAGTTTTTTTAAGTTTTCAGCCAGATAATTGTTGTCTTCAGTGTCGCGTATGGCGATACGGATGTAATTCCTGCCATCGAATCCTGTCTTGGTACTACAATCTTTTAACAAGAGATTATGCTCCAGCAATAAAGAAACGAGTTTGGTGGAACTGAAGCGGGAAGTTACTTCGCACAGGAAATAATTGGCTTGTGAAGGTATGACACGTAGGAAGTCAACCTGTTGCAATACCTCGAAAAAGCGTTGGCGCTCGGCTATGAATTTTTTACAGGCATTTTGATAATCATTATTATACTTGCTGTATATCTGTAAATAGAATTCGGCAAAGGAGTTTATATTCCATATAGCCATGTTTTTTCGTAAATAGGATATTATCTCTTTGTCGGAAGATGCGGCTATCCCCAAGCGTAATCCCGGAACTCCATAAGATTTGGAAATACTTTTAATGACTGTGAGGTGTGGGTATGTTTCCAGAACTTCATTCTTAAGCAGCGTATTTTCGATACTTTTTTCGCTGAAGTCAACAAAAGATTCATCCAGTATTAAGTGGATATTTCGCTGCTGCGTCCATGCCAGCAAATCCATAAGTTCGTTAAGGGGGATGAAGTTACCTGATGGGTTATCCGGATTGATCAAGAGTAAATGGCGGATATCTTTGTCCGCATAAAAAAGCATCAGTTCTTTTGCCGTATAATGAAAATCGGCATTCTGTGGATAGAATGCAATGATTTCTTCTGATTGCCGGTTGGGATATTCTTCAAAAGTGGGATAAATTACTCCCATTTTGCCATCTGAATGTTCCATCAGCGCTTTGATGATTTCGGCGGCTCCGTTGCCAACAACCACATAATCTTGCCGGATACCGAAGTTTTTTGCCATGACAAGTGTGTTCACTCCCATGCCGGAAGGGTATTCACGGAGAAGCACATTAAAATTAGCCTGTAGTTCTTCACACATTTTTTGTGGTGGAAAATAGGGGTTTACTAAATAGCAGAAATCTTTCAGCTTTGGGAAACGCCAGTATCCGCCATATCTTTTTTGGTAGCGTTGTAGCTGGTCCTGTTCGGCAAAAATGGTTTCAGCGATGTCAAGATCTTGTATATCATCAATCTCATACCAGCGTTCTCCTTCCAAAGGGAGTCCTTTCAGTTCACATCTCTCCAGCAGGGTGATTACCCGTAATACCTGTTCGTAATATTCGTTATTACCCAGGGCTTTGCTGTAGGCTTCAAGAAATGGCACATAACTGTTGCGGAGAAACTCCTTACTGAATTTATAGATATTGACGGTTTTGTAGTAATCGTCAATATCTGCGTAGCGGAACGTTTTTTTTGAGATAAAATCAATGATGTCATTTTCAGTATTGAGCCGTACCATCGTGCCGTCCATCCATGGCTCATATTTAGCTACAAGTGCCAGATTGGGATAGGGGTTATTTAAAATTTTGTGGAAAAGTGTATCCTCAAAAATCAAATCGGATTCAATTAATAAAGTATCTTGCTTTTGCAATTCCTCTTTAGCAAGATAGAGAGAATAGATATTATTGGTCTTATTGTAGACAGGATTGTAAATATATTCTATCGGAGTATTTCTACTTTGTTTCTCTATGTGGGTACGTAATTTCTCTCCCTGGTAGCCTATGACTAAAATAATGCGTTCCAGATTTAATGAATCTAACTGTGAGAGCAGACGGTCTATCAGATAGGTCCCGTTTACTTTAATCATACACTTGGTGTTATCTTTGGTAAGATCTCCCAAGCGCTTGCCCATGCCGGCGGCTAGAATGATTGCTTGCATAATAAATTTAGGTATATATATTGCAAAAGTAGTAATTAATTAGCATTTATAAGCGATGTTATTTATATTTGCCTCAAATTTTAAACAGGAATGGGTAAAATAACATTTGTACCGGTAGGAGGATTGGCCAACCGTATGCGTGCAGTGGCTTCGGCGGTAATGCTGGCAGGAAAGACGAAAAGTGAATTAAGCATCATTTGGTTTCGGGATTGGGCACTGAATGCACCGTTTTATCAGTTGTTTAAACCTGTAGACAGGGAAGTGGCTTGTTTACGGGATGCTTCGCGGTTGGATTATGCATTATTAGACAGACCTCGTTCCAAGAATTTTCATTTCCCGCTTTTGTTTCAGAAACTGCTTTTCAAGTCTTGTCTGTACGAGCGTTCCATTACTCCTTTATGTAACCGGCATTTTGATTTTGAACGGTGGGTTAAAGAAGGTGGCTGTGTTTATATGGCATCATACACCGCTTTCCAACTTTATGATTATGCATGGATCAGTCGGTTGTTTGTTCCGGTAGACGAGATTATGGAAGAGGTGGAAAACCGTTGTCGGAATTTTTCGGATGCTATGATTGGTGTGCATATCCGTCGTACAGATAATCTGGCTTCTATCAGGCAAAGCCCTATCGAGTTGTTCTATCAGAAATTAGATGAGAAGATAAAAGAGGACGGCAAGGTGGCTATCTATTTGGCTACAGATTCGGAAGAGGTGAAGCGGGAAATGAAAGAGCGTTATGGTGACCGGATATTCTGTTCCGGAAAAAAGGCAGACCGTGGATCTTTGGAGGGAATAAGGGAGGGTATCACGGATATGTACACATTGGCTCGTACACAAAAAAATATATGGTTCTTTTCAGAGTTCATTTTCGGATATGGCAGCTCAGATAGGAGGGGTTCCATTGGAGATTTTGAAATTATGAGTTGCGGAAATAAATCATTGTTTTAATGATTATCTGCAAACATTTTTATTTTTGCTCCTCTTCTTTCTATGGCATTTGCCAATTTGTTTTCTATTTTTCCTAATAGCAGCCGTCTGCTCCATTCTATAACAAGCGTCGTCAGACAGATAGAAACAAGTGTTCCCATAAAATACAGAACAAGTAGGTTGCTGTCTGCATAAGGGGTATACCAGGGTTGTAAACAGTGGATAAGAAGTCCTTGAAGCATATATAAGGCAAAAACGTATCCTGCTAGGTAATTGATGATGCGGGATGAAAAATGCCACCGGGTAAACTGGTAGAAAATCATGATAGAGGCGATGATAATCAGTAGATTATTATCTCGGGCGAATCTCAGTATGATATTTCCACTCATTGCTGTAAGCAGGGTATTCAGTATAAAAATACCGGCAAGGCTGCCTGACAAGATTTCCCGGCTATGTCGTTTCATGTTTTCCGGAAGACCATAGGTCTTCAGATATTGTCCTATGAGATAAGCTAGTGTGACATTGATAATTCCCTTGCCCGTGTCATTCTGAATTTCAAAAAACAGGATTGTCGGGGCAAATACAAAAAAGAATCCCCATAGTAACAGTAGTTGTTTATAACTTTTTTGTGAGAGGTTATGAACCAGTCGGTTTAAATAGGGCGAGAAACAATAAAGTACTACATAGCAGGTCATAAACCAGTATTTTTTGCTAAGTATCGGTAGCAATGAGGAGGCCAGCCCTGTCCAGGTATGCGGAGTGTGAAGCCATATTGTTTCGATCAGATAAGAAACGATGGAATAAAACCATACGACAACCAGCATTTTGAAAAATTTATGTGTATTGAAACGGATTCCAAAATAACCTGAGATCAGAATGAACAAGGTTACTCCGGTGTTTCCCAGTGTATTGATAAATAGTATGAATTCTTTGTTCAGCCAGTTACTGGTGTGGAAGGTATTTCCTAGAATATGCATGGATACAATCAGTATGATACTGATAATTCGTAAACATTCTAATCCGGAGTGACGTGTAGCAGCCATTATTTCTTGATTATATAGTGTAAACTCTCTTTAAAAGTGACGGAGCCGCTCAACCACAGGATGGCTGTGTAGAGTGTGCCGGCTATGATCATTTTGCTTGCCATTAATAAATACAGATTGGCAAAGCCGATAGTGATATAATAGGTAGCCGCCATTACTGCGGTAGCTATGAAGGCAAACGGAAGGATGTCTTTCAGCGCTGCAAACAAGCTGAGCCGTATTTGTTTCCATACAAAATAGTGCCATACAAACAGCCAGCAGATATTGATGGATACATACACTATAATCATGGTATGTACGCCGTATGGATAGAGCAGAAGCATGGTTGTTAACTGGATGATGCCTAAGCCGATGGTATTCCACATATAGATATCCGATTTTCCTTTGCTGATGACTAGGTTGGAATACAAATTGGTTATGGGAATGAATGCGCCACCGATGCAGAGCAATTGCAGGATGAAGGCACTGGGTAGCCATTTGTCTGTAATAGTCAGTATAATCAGTTCGGGTGCGATTAATGATAATCCTAACATAGCCGGAAAAGAAATAAAGGCAGTGAAGCGGAGCATCTTCCGGAAAGCGCGTTGTTGGCGTTCCCTTTCATCCGACAAACTGGAAAGTACAGGTTGGGCCACACTGTTGACTGTTCCTGAAATTAATGAATGTCCCATATAATTCCATTTATTAGCTTGAGTAAAATAGCCTACTTCTTGTCCCGAATAGAATTTACCAAGGATAACGGTAAAGATATTATTATTGATGTGGTTGAATATATTGGTTACTAATAATTTGCTGCTGAAAGAAAGCATCCCTCTCAAAGGCTTGAAGTCGAAAGTAAGTGTAGGTCGCCAGGGTGAGAAGCACCAATAACAGATATTAATGGTTCCTACATAGACAATGCTTTGTGTGGCTATCCCCCAATAGGCAAATCCCAAGCAGGCCATAGTTATACCGATAGTTCCTGAGGCGGTTAATCCGATAGTGACCGCCATTGCCTTTTGCTTGACCATTAAGTTGCGGAACAGGTAAGCACTGTGGGCAATGCCCAAACTGGCTACAAAGAAACCGAGGAAAGTGTATCGTGCCAAAGCTGTCAGTTCGGGAGTGTGATAGAATTCGGCAATGAGTGGGGCGCAAAGGAACAGAATGAGGTAGAGACAGGCACTTAGCCCGGTACTGAACCAGAATACGGCATTATAGTCTTTGTGGGAGATATCCCGTTTGTTGGCTAGGGCGGCCGTGAACCCGCTTTCCTGCAAAGAGCCTGCAATAAGGGAGAAGATGGACAGCATTCCCACCATGCCATAATCTTCCGCATTCAGAATGCGTGACAGGAATATCCCGAAAAAAAGATTCAGCAGCTGCTGTACTCCATTGCTTAATCCGCCCCAGAAGAGGCCTTTTGCTGTCTTTTCTTTCAAGGATTGTTCTGCCATTTTTATAGATAGATTATAAAACAGTCAGGCTGAAAGCGGACGTTTCAGTTGCTTTCAGCCTTTTCTGTATTTGGGTGTATATTATTTCACTTCACTGCCCGGCTTTACCTCTCTTAATAAAGAGGTCACCGCTAAGGTGCCGTCAAAGTTTTCAGCACTCAGGATCATGCCTTCGCTCACCAATCCGTTCTTGAATTGGCGCGGAGCAAGGTTGGCAATGAATAAAACTTGTTTGCCCACCAGTTCTTCCGGTTTATAATGTTGTGCGATACCGCTGACGATGGTACGGTTCTCCAGTCCGTCAGCAATCTTGAATTTCAGCAGCTTTTTCATTTTAGGCACTACCTCACACTCTAATACGGTACCTACACGGATATCTAACTTTTCAAATTCTTCAAAAGCAATTACCGGTTTTATCGGGTTAGCTTTATAGTTGGCAGCCTCGTTTGCTTTTTTGGTAGCCAACAGTTTGTCTACTTGTGCTTGAATGGTTTCATCTTCGATCTTTTCGAACAACAGTTCTGCCTTATTCAATTGATGTCCTTCTGCCAGCAGATCGGTACGTCCCAGTTGGTCCCATTCAAATGTTTCCATATTCAGCATTTTGCGGAGTTTTTCGCTGCTGAAAGGCAGGAAAGGTTCGAATGCAATAGCCAGATTGGCAACTAGTTGCAATGCTATGTTAAGGATGGTGGCTACACGGTCCATATCAGTTTTTGCCAGTTTCCAAGGCTCTGTATCGGCTAAGTATTTATTACCGATACGTGCCAGGTTCATTGCCTCTTTTTGTGCATCGCGGAATTTGAATACATCCAGTAGCTTTTCTACTTCTGCCTTTACGTCTGCAAATTCTTTTAATGTTTCTTTGTCGTAGTCGGTCAATTCACCGCAAACGGGAACTTTCCCGTCGAAATATTTATGAGTCAGCACTAAAGCACGGTTTACAAAGTTACCGTAAACAGCCACCAACTCATTGTTGTTACGTGCTTGAAAATCTTTCCAGGTAAAATCGTTGTCTTTTGTTTCGGGGGCATTGGCTGTCAATACATAGCGCAATACATCCTGTTTGCCGGGGAAGTCCTGCAAATATTCATGCAACCATACTGCCCAGTTGCGTGAAGTGGAAATCTTGTCACCTTCCAGGTTCAGGAATTCATTGCTAGGTACGTTATCCGGTAAGATATAGCTTCCTTCCGCTTTCAGCATAGCAGGGAAAACAATGCAGTGGAATACAATATTGTCTTTTCCGATGAAGTGAATCAAACGGGTTTCTGGATCTTTCCACCAAGTTTCCCAACTGTCGGGAAGTAATTCTTTTGTATTTGAAATATAGCCGATGGGGGCATCGAACCATACATAAAGTACTTTTCCCTCAGCGCCTTCTACAGGAACAGGGATTCCCCAATCCAAGTCACGGCTTACCGCACGGGGTTGCAAGCCCATATCCAACCAGCTTTTACATTGTCCGTATACATTGGGGCGCCATTCTTTATGATTTTCAAGAATCCATTCACGCAGCCATCCTTCGTGTTTGTCCAATGGCAGATACCAATGTTTGGTTTCACGCATTACTGGTTTACTGCCACTGATAGCACTTTTCGGATTGATCAGGTCGGTCGGAGAAAGTGATGTTCCGCACTTCTCGCATTGGTCACCGTAGGCTCCTTCTGCATGGCAGTGAGGGCATTCACCGGTAATATAACGGTCGGCCAGGAACTGATGGGCTTCTTCGTCGTAATATTGCATGGAGGTCTTTTCAATGAACTCACCTTTATCATACAGGGTTTTGAAGAATTCGGAAGCCAGTTCGTGGTGTGTCTTTGATGTAGTACGAGAGTATATATCGAATGAAATTCCAAATTCTTTGAATGATTCTTTTATCAAGGTATGATAGCGGTCCACCACATCTTGTGGAGTAATACCTTCTTTCTTTGCACGAATGGTGATAGGTACTCCGTGTTCGTCAGAGCCTCCGATGAAAAGAACATCTTCTTTTTTCAGGCGGAGATAGCGCACGTAGATATCAGCAGGAACATATACACCTGCCAGATGACCAATATGTACCGGACCGTTTGCGTAGGGCAAAGCGGATGTGACGGTGGTTCTTTTGAATTTATTTTCCATTGTATGATGTCTTTTTTGTTATTTCTACCAGTAACGTGCAAAGTTAGTGATTTTTAGTAAGTATATGGAATAATCAGAAATATTTCTCCCTTAAAATCTCTGACAGGCCGTACTTATTATAAAATATGGTTATTCGGGGGCTTTGTCGGAAGAAGTGAAAATACAGAAAAATGTTATATCGTGATGCAGTGATTTGCACTTATTTGCATTTAATCTTAAGGAGAGAAAAATGATGAACTAAATTTTACTTATCCTGTTTTTTATAAAACCTTAAGTCGAACGAGACATGAATACGTGGTATAAATTCATTTTAAATGCACTTTTCTCTAAAAAGAGAGAGGATAAAGATTGGGAAACGACCGATAAGGAAGAGGATGTTCTTTCAAATTACATTGAACTGGACTCATTGATGCAGGTCATTTATCATGCAAAGGAAACTGAGTCGGGCAGCTAAACTAACCGGCCCAGTCTTCTCTATCAAGATTTCTATAGCTTATCGCTTCTGCCAGGTGGATGGAAGTAATGTGTTCGCTGTTGTCCAGATCGGCAATGGTACGCGCTACTTTTAGAATACGCCCGTATGCGCGCGCCGACAGGTTGAGGCGTGTCATGGCAGTTCGTAATAATTTTAGCCCTGCTTCATTGGGTTGAGCGTACAGATGGAGTAACCCAGCTTCCATTTGTGCGTTGCAGTAAATACCCGGATGGTTGGCAAAACGTTGAGCTTGTATTTTCCGGGCCTTGATAACCCGTTCGCGTATGCTTGCACTACTTTCCGCATGATGGCGTTCTGCCATTTTTTCGAATGGAACCGGAACTATTTCTATTTGGATATCTATGCGGTCCAGTAAAGGACCGGAGATACGGTTCAGGTACCGTTGCACTTGTCCGGGATTACAGACGCAAGCTCGTGTGGGATGATTATAATATCCGCATGGACAGGGATTCATACTGGCTACCAGCATGAAACTGGCCGGATAATCCAGACTGTATTTAGCTCGTGCGATGGATATATGCCTGTCCTCTAGGGGTTGGCGAAGTACTTCAAGTACACTTCTGTTAAATTCCGGCAACTCGTCTAGAAAGAGCAAACCGTTGTGAGCCAGACTGATTTCTCCCGGTTGGGGATTGGTGCCGCCACCTACCATTGCTACTTGCGAAATTGTATGATGGGGACTACGGAAAGGCCGGATGGCAATCAGTGAACTGTCTTTTCCTAATTTTCCTGCTACTGAATGTATTTTAGTCGTTTCCAGACTTTCACCCAATGAAAGGGGAGGGAGAATGCTTGGCATACACTTTGCCATCATGGACTTCCCACTTCCGGGTGAACCGATCATAATCAGGTTGTGTCCTCCGGACGCGGCTACTTCCAATGCGCGTTTTACACTTTCTTGTCCTTTCACATCAGCAAAATCGTATGGAAAGCTACTTTGGTGTTCATAGAATTCCTCCCGTGTATTGACGATGCTAGGCTCCAGATTGCGTTCATTATTGAAAAATTCGATGACCTCTTTGATATTTTCTACGCCATATACTTTCAGGTTGTTTACTACAGCAGCTTCCCGCGCATTTTGTTTGGGAAGTATGAAGCCTTCAAAACCTTGCTCGCGGGCACTGATAGCTATGGAGAGGGCTCCTTTGACTGGTTGAAGGCTTCCATCCAGGCTAAGTTCTCCGATAATAAGATAACGTGAAAGTTTTTCTTCCGATACGATTTGGGTAGCGGCCAATATTCCGATTGCTAGCGGAAGGTCGTATGCAGACCCCTCCTTGCGTATGTCGGCAGGGGCCATATTCACTACAATTTGACAAGTGGGGAATTTATATCCGTTTACCTGTAAGGCGGAAATAATACGTTCATGACTTTCTTTCACGGCCGAGTCCGGCAGACCGACAAGGAAGAATTTTATACCTCGTGAACTATTTACTTCAATAGTTACAATGGTAGCGTCGATACCTTGAACGGCTGCTCCATAGACTTTTACCAGCATTCTTTTATTTTTTATTTTGTCTCTTTCGAGCACGTTCTGCCTCTTTGGCGGCTTTTTCTTTCTCTTTATCTTGTTCTGTCAGCTGTCTCACTTTGTCTATCAGTTCTTTGCCCCGTATATCTTGTGTGATGACCCGCTTGTCAGGACCTATCAGTATATTGGCAGGAATCCGGGTTATGCCTTGTTGCTTGACAATGGAATTGTTCCAGCCTTTGAAATCGCAAACTTGTTTCCATTGCGTGGTATCTCTTTGAATGATTTTCTCCATCCATTCCTTTTTATCCAGATCAAGGGAGAGGCTGATAATAACAAACTTGTCTTTTTTCAATGCCTTTTGTACGGATACTAAAGAATCTTGTGTGGCAATGCTTTCTTTGTTCCAGCTTGCCCAAAAATCCAAAAGGACATATTTCCCTTTTACACTGTTCCAGTTGACGGTCTTTCCTTTTTTATCCGTGCACGAGATGTTGGAAACGTAGCGATGTTCTGTCAGTTCTTTTTTCTCACTTAATTTATTCTGGAGTTCTATAATATAAGGTGTGTCTTTTATAATACCGCTTAGTCCTTTTATCAGCTGATCTATGTGGTTGTAATCAGGAAGCGAGTCCTGTACGTAATATTTGTCTATCAGATAGATATTGCTGTACGAGCTTGGGTTGGTTTTAATCAACGAATCCACAGCAGTCATAACAGCTGCCTTGTTATTTTCTAAGGTGCTAAGGTACTGGATATGTTTTGCCAGTTGTGCGTTTTCTCCCTTTCCTTTAACCTCTATCTTTCCGACCATTCCGTTTAGGGTAACACTTTCTCCTTTATCAGCATATATCGGTAAGATTTGTTTTTCTCCCAATAGTAATGAGAAGATAGTAAATGTGTCAGGGGTAATGGTGTAAGTGAATTTACCTTTTGAGAGGAGTATGGTATCCAGCTTGTAATCGGGTTCTTGATAAAATACTAATATAGTGTCTGAAGGAAGTCCTTTAATGCTTCCTTCCAAGGTGAATGTATTTTTCTTGCCGCAGCCGCTTGCCAGCACAACAAGAGTGAAAAGAAAGAATAGTAATTTTTTCATTTCAAGATATTTTTTGCGAAAATACGCATTTTGTGGCTAAAGGCAGGTATAAATGAAGGTTATTTTACATAAAAAGACCGGAAGCTTCATCACGAAGCCTCCGGTTTCAGTCATAATCATCTAAAAAACTAGACAAGATGATATCTAGTTATATTATTTGATAGCATCAGCGTATTTAGCGAACTCGCGATCGTTAGCAGCTTTTTCAGCCATTGAAGGATCTTTTGCGATTGCGCTCTTGATGCTGCTGCTTACCAATGAAGCATTGTTTGTGCGAGCACCAACGATAGCCATCAAGTAGTCAGTCATTGCATCCGGATTCTTGATTGCAGACAAAGTAGCTTTTGCTTTGTTATAGTCTTTAGCCAAAATCTGAGCTTGAGCGGCACTGTTAGTCTTAGCGTCACCGAATGAGTTGACAGCTCTGTCATACTGGCCTTGTTTGATATATAAGTTACCCAAAGCTTCGCCGGCAGCGTTAGCACCTGTAGCTTTGCCTAAGTAAGTTTCGGCAGCTGCAACATTGCCCTTAACCAATTCGCAAAGACCAAGGTTAGCGTTTACTTCAGGAGCGTTAGCGTTCTTAGAAGCAGCTTGTTTGAAGTAGCTTTCTGCTTTAGCAGCATCACCGGCAGCGAATGCCAATTCACCCAAGTTATTATAAGCACGGAAATCGTTCGGATAAAGTTGAGTTGTCTTGGTGAAGATAGCTTCTTTGCGAGCGTTGTCGTTAGTCAGGGTAGCAGCGTACAATAATTCTTCTACACTCAATACTTTAGGATCAGAGTTGAATGCTTCGTTGATTTCGTCATCGCTACGACCGATGATGTCATAGTTGGCAGTTAAACGGGCACGACGCAACTGAGGCAGGATTTCGTCAGCCAAAGTTTTGTATACAGAAGAGATATTCTTGATTTCAGCTTCTCTTTGTTCAGGATCATTGTACATAGAAAGAACACGTAAGATCAAATCTTTATCCTGCAAGTTTGATTTAGATACCAGTTCTTGGAAGCCTTCCCAGTCTTGTGCAGTGTATTTTGCATCCAGGTTAGTATCAATCTTGCCCTTCTTCAACTGGCGTTCCATATATTTTTCTGTGTTTGCTTCACGGTTTTCAGCCAAACCGGTGTTCAGTTCCACACCACCATCAGGTGAAGCGTATGCAGAAATTTCGATGTTGTTCAGTTTGTAGTTCTTTGTGTCAGCATTAATTTCAGCCACTTTCTTATGGAATTCTTTGATATCGTCAGAATTCAATTCGCTGTTGCGCAAGTTGGCTTGCTGGATCAAGAACATGATGTTGGCAGTCTGAGCATCTTTAATAATGCGTTGGAAAGCATCGTTAGCGTATGATGCGTTGGAGCTGGCAGCAGTAGGCAGTTCAGAAGTCGCGATAACGCCATCAGCGATTTTCACAGAAGGAATAGTGTATGATTTCTTTCCTTTTGTAATCTTGAAATCAAGATAAAGTTCAGAGTTTGCCATTTCGGGAACATAGTCGAAAGAAGCTTTCATCGTGTAGCTGCCACCTGCCTTGTAAGCGATAGTCTGATTGTTTCCTTCTACTTTTTCTCCTTGGAATACAGCGGGCTGGCCTTTAGCTTCGCCGCCTTTCCATCTCAGAACGGGGGTAACTTCAACAGTTGCGTTCTTCTTGAAATACTTTTCGGGGAATTTACCATTAATTGTCACAGGCACTTTACCACCGATTGCTTCAAGCACTTCAGGGTTAGTTGTGAAATAGTCAGAAGACAATTCTCCCATCTTGCCGCATGATGATAAGGCAAGGACCAATAAAGCCACTAAGGGCAAATACAACTTTTTAATCATAGTTACTTATTAATTTAACGTTTGTAATGTAAAATTCGCTATAGTACGTTTTTGTGCGTCTCTTTGGGGACAAAGATAGGAAAAACTCTATTATATGCTAGCTTCTTAGCCTGCTTTTTTTTCAATTTATCTTAAAATATTTTAGAATATAGAACCTTTATTATCTTTTTCTCTGAATTTGATGTTACGGGGGTGATGTTCTATGATTTCACTGCGTAGCATATTACGGTCTATATGTGTATAAATTTCTGTTGTCCCGATACTTTCATGTCCCAGCATACACTGTATGGCACGCAAGTTGGCGCCTCCTTCCAGCAAATGTGTTGCAAAAGAATGGCGGAAAGTGTGAGGACTGATTTTTTTTTTCAGACCTATCCGGGCTGCCAGTTCTTTGATGATATGGAAAACCATGATGCGGGAGATGTTCTTCCCGAAATTGCTGATAAAGACAAAGTCTTCAAATCCCGGCTTTATTTTCATCAGGTTACGGTCGGTGAAGTAGAGCCTGATTTCCTTGATGGCGCGCGGTGAAATAGGAACCAGCCGCTGTTTGCTTCCTTTTCCTTCCACTTTGATGAAGCCTTCTTCAAAATAAAGTTCGGATAATTTCAGGTTGCAGAGTTCGGAAACGCGGAGCCCGCAACTGTAAAGCGTTTCCAGTATGGCCCTGTTGCGCTGTCCCTCTTTGGTGCTGCGGTCTATGCTTCCTATCAGCAGGTCTATCTCTTCTACAGTCATTACTTCGGGCAGTTTGAAACCTGTCTGGGGGGATTCCAGCAATTCTGTCGGGTCGGCTTTCAGGTAATCTTCCATAATGAGGAAACGGTAGAAAGAGCGGATGCCCGACAAGATGCGTGCCTGCGAACGGGGGTGGATGCCGATATCATGTAATCCGGCCGAGAAATCTTCCAGATTTTCAAGCCGGACATCCAGAATGTTGATGTTTTCTAATGTAAGATAAGCCAGTAACTTGTCCAGGTCAGTAAGATAAGCATCTACCGTATTGTCAGATAACGATTTCTCCAACTTTAAATATTGTTTGTATTTCACCAATATCTTGTCTGTTTTCTCGGTTCTTTTCATTTCTTTTTTCTACCTTTGTACCCAAATTCCCTGCAAAGGTAGAAAAAGTTCAGATATAGTATAAATATGAAAATACAAATTATTAATGGACCTAATATCAATTTATTAGGCAAACGGGAACCTTCCATTTATGGCGCTGTTTCATTTGAAGACTATCTGGTGGAATTGCGCCATACTTATCCGGACATTGAAATAGCGTATTATCAGTCGAATGTGGAAGGTGAGATGATCAACAAAATACACGAAGTGGGTTTTGATTATGACGGCATCGTGTTGAATGCAGGGGCTTATACGCATACTTCCATTGCTTTGCAGGATGCTATCCGCGCCGTGACAGCTCCCGTGGTTGAGGTGCACATCTCGAATGTACATACCCGTGAGGAGTTTCGCCATAAGTCGATGATTTCCTGTGCTTGTGCGGGAGTGATTTGTGGGTTCGGGCTTCATTCATATCGTTTGGCGATTGAGGCTTTGTTAATGAGAAAATAAAACGTTTAGGTATAATATAAGGTGATAAGATTATGATGTTGAAACAAACAAAAATCGTAGCGTCCATCTCAGATCAGCGTTGCGAGGTAGAGTTTATAAGAGATCTTTTCAAGGCCGGTATGAATGTGGTCCGTATGAATACGGCTCACGCTTCACGTGAAGGTTTTGAAAAATTGATAACCAATGTACGTGAGGTTTCCAACCGTATTGCCATATTGATGGACACAAAAGGGCCCGAAGTGCGTACTACTGCTATTGCGGGCGGCGAGCCTATTCCTTATCAGATTGGTGACAAAGTGAAGATTGTAGGCAATCCTGCACAAGAAACGACCCGTGAATGTATTGCTGTATCTTATCCCGGTTTTGTGCATGATCTCCAGGTGGATGGCGATATTCTGATTGATGATGGTGATCTGGAGCTGCGTGTGATTGAGAAGACAGACGAGTATTTGTTGTGTGAGGTGCAGAATGAAGCTACTTTGGGTAACCGTAAGAGTGTAAATGTACCGGGTGTGCGCATCAATCTCCCTTCTTTGACAGAAAAGGACCGTAACAATATACTGTATGCTATTGAAAAGGACATTGATTTCATAGCACATTCGTTTGTTCGTAATAAGCAGGATGTGCTGGATATCCGTCAGATACTGGATGCATACGGCAGTGACATTAAGATTATCGCCAAGATCGAAAATCAGGAAGGAGTGGACAATATTGATGAAATATTGGAAGTGGCCGACGGAGTCATGGTGGCTCGTGGTGACTTGGGTATTGAGGTTCCTCAGGAACGAATTCCCGGCATTCAGCGTCTGTTGATCAAAAAATGTATTCTGGCAAAGAAACCGGTGATTGTTGCTACCCAGATGTTGCATACCATGATTAATAATCCGCGTCCTACCCGTGCTGAAGTGACCGATATTGCCAATGCTATTTACTACCGCACGGATGCATTGATGCTGAGTGGGGAAACGGCATACGGCAAGTATCCGGTGGAAGCCGTGAAGACGATGGCCAAGATTGCAGCGCAGGCCGAGAAAGATAAACTGGCCGAGAATGACATCCGTATTCCTTTGGATGAAAACTCCAATGATGTAACCGCTTTCCTGGCAAAACAGGCAGTAAAGGCTACCAGCAAACTGAATATCCGCGCCATTATTACCGACAGTTTCAGCGGGCGTACCGCACGTAATATTGCTGCTTTCCGTGGCAAATATCCTGTATTGGCCATCTGTTATAAAGAAAAAACGATGCGTCATCTGGCTTTGTCATATGGGGTGGAAGCTATCTATATGCCCGAAAAGGCTAACGGACAGGCATATTATTTCGCTGCTTTGCGTAAATTGCTGGATGATGGTGTCTTGAGTGAAAGCGACATGGTGGCTTACCTGAGCAGCGGCAAGCAAGGTACTCAGACTTCTTTCCTTGAAATCAATGTAGTGGGAGATGTGTTGAAGTATGCTATGGACTATGTGCTGCCCAACCGCAACCGTTACCTATAATAATAGAAGATAGGAATGAAAGAAACGGACGCTATTGACGAATATATCCTTCAGCACATTGATGAAGAAAGTGATTATCTGAAGGCACTTTATCGCGATACGCACGTCAAGCTTTTACGTCCCCGTATGGCTTCCGGCCACTTGCAGGGACGTATGCTGAAAATGTTTGTGCAAATGATACGCCCCCGTCAGGTGCTGGAAATCGGGACTTACAGTGGCTACTCCGCACTTTGCCTGGCCGAAGGGTTGGAAGAGGGGGCCACGTTGCACACATTTGAGATAAACGATGAGCAGGAGGACTTTACACGTCCCTGGCTGGAAGGTTCGCCTTACGCCGGCAAGATTAAATTTTATATAGGTGATGCGCTGAAGTTGCTGCCTGGCATGAACATTACCTTTGATTTGGCGTTTGTAGACGGTGATAAGCGGAAGTATATTGAATATTACGAAATGGTACTGGAGAAATTATCACCCGGCGGATACATCATTGCCGATAACACATTGTGGGACGGACATGTATTGGAGGAACCGCATCATACAGATCTTCAGACTATTGGAATAAAGAAATTTAATGATTTGGTAGCTGCCGACAAACGGGTTGAAAAGGTGATTCTTCCCTTGCGCGACGGGCTGACAATCATAAGAAAATGTTGAATAATGTGCCAATAGGTTATGCTATGAACCGTATGGCATATTAACAAATTAGCAAACTGAATAATTATTAATTATGGAAACGACCAGACAAAATAAGATTTCTCGTTTGATCCAAAAGGAGTTGAGTGAGATTTTCCTGCTTCAGACCAAGTCCATGAATGGTGTTTTGGTGTCGGTAAGTGCTGTCCGCATCAGTCCCGATATGAGTATTGCACGTGTCTATCTCAGCGTGTTCCCTTCTGAGAGGAGCCAGGAAATAGTAAAGAATATCAATGATAATATGAAATCCATCCGTTATGAGTTAGGAACACGGGTACGCCATCAGTTGCGCATCATTCCCGAGTTGAAATTCTTTGTGGATGATTCATTGGATTATGCCGAACGTATAGACGAATTGTTGAAAAAGTAGAACCGGGCGGTGAATTTTCCCTTTTATATAGCGAAGCGTTATCTTTTTTCCAAGAAGTCGCACAATGCCATTAATGTCATTTCAGCCATTTCCGTCTGCGGAGTGGCTTTGGCTACATTGGCATTGGTATGTACTTTGTCTGTTTTTAACGGCTTCCAGGATCTGGTGGCTACTTTCTTTACGGCTTTTGATCCGGAGCTGAAAATTACGGCTGTCACCGGAAAGGTCTTTGACGGACAGGAAGCGCGTATAGAAGCTTTGCGCCGGATGCCGGAGATCGCTGTTTTTTCTGAGTCCTTGGAAGAGAATGCGATGGTTCAGTATAAGGGCCGTCAGACTATGGCGGTGATCAAGGGAATTGAGGATAATTTCGAGGATCTGACCGCTATTGACAGTATTCTTTTCGGCCGGGGGCAATTCGTGTTGCATGATGAAGTGGTGGATTATGCCATTCCCGGCATAGAATTGGTTTCCATCTTGGGAACGGGTATCAAATTCCTCGATCCGCTAGAGATTTATGCTCCCAAACGGGGAGCTAAAGTCAATATGGCCAATCCAGCTTCCAGCTTTAACTCTGCCGATTTATATTCCAGCGGCCTTGTGTTTGCGGTGAACCAACAGAAGTATGACTCTTCTTACATTTTGACTTCCCTCCAATTTGCCCGTAGGTTGTTCCAGTATGACACAGAAGTGAGTTCGGTAGAATTGAAATTGAAGCCGGATGCAGATGTAGGGAGTGTAAAATCGAAGATACAGAAAATATTGGGAGATGGTTTCCGGGTGCAGGACCGGTATGAGCAGCAAGCGGATACTTTCCGCATTATGGAGATAGAGAAGCTGATATCTTATATTTTCCTTACCTTTATCCTGATGATAGCTTGCTTTAATGTAATAGGCTCCTTGTCCATGCTGATTATAGATAAGAAGGCAGATGTAGTGACATTGCGCAATTTGGGGGCCAGCGACAAGCTGATCACGCGTATATTCCTGTTCGAGGGGCGTATGATTTCACTGATAGGTGCGGTGGTTGGTGTGATACTGGGGCTGATCCTTTGCTTTATCCAGCAGGAATTCGGATTGCTTTCGCTGGGAGGTGGTAATTCTGGCGGTAATTTTGTGGTGGATGCCTATCCCGTCAGTGTCCATGTATGGGATATTGTTATAGTCTTTGCCACTGTGCTGGTGGTGGGCTTTCTTTCCGTGTGGTATCCCGTGCGTTATCTCAGCCGCAGGTTGCTGGGCAGGTAATTTATTTATTATTGTTGATACGGCTGATGTTTGTCGGTTTGTACGGTACGGCTTGGCTGCTTTCTTTGTTTTTATTCTTTTCGTCTTTTGGCCTTATGGCTTTATCTGGTTAAGTCTTTTCTTCTTTGTGGTTAACCTTGTTTTACCTTATGGTTAAGCTCTTTTTTATGGTTGTGTACTATAGTCTCTTGCGGTGGTTTGTACAGTCTGATATAGTGGACTGTATAAACTCTTGCAGTAGACTGTACAGTCCACTGCCGGAGTCTGTAGTAGTTAACTGTATGATAAGGGTTAGCTATAAGGAAAAACGACCTTAATCGTCGGAGCAATAGGGCTTGGTACAAGCTTCTTTCCAGGGCGTTTCAGATCTTCTACTTTCAGGGTCCTCAAATCAATTCGTAGCTGCTCACCTGAATAGGCATATCCAGATTATGCAGCACCTTCTCCAGCAAAATGCCTTCCCGATTATCATATTCATAGCCGAAAGTGGCGCGGATGCCTTGAAGGATAAACTGTGTGGCGCGGTCCAAGGCGATAGGAAGACTGTCGCCTTGTATCAGTGAGCCGGTTATCACACTGGTAAATGTATCGCCTGTGCCGGGATAGTGTGCGGGCAGGTAGGGACACGTTACTTTCCAATAGCGGTTTCCCTGTCTGTCATAGGCGTAAACGGAAGTTTTGCGAGGATCTCCCTGTACGGGCACGCTGGTGATAATAACGATACCGGGGCCGTGCTCCGAAATTTCATGCAGGTAAGCTTTTAGTTCTTCGTCTGTATTCTCCGCTTTATAGGGTTTGTCCAGCAAATAGAACAGTTCGGTCATATTGGGCGTGATGACATCTGCTTTCCGGATGAGGTGACGCATTTCCAGAATCATTTGTTCGTCAAAGTTGGTATATAGCTTTCCGTTGTCTCCTAATACGGGATCTATCATGACCAGGCTGTCGGACTGGCGGAAATCATCAATGAACCCGGATACGATTTGTATCTGGCGGGGAGATCCCAAGTAGCCCGTATAAATAGCATCGAATTGTACGCCAAGTTGTTTCCATTCACTGATAATCTTGGGCATCTCGTCCGTGAGGTCCAAGAAAGAGAAGTGCGGGTATTGGGTGTGGCTGGATAATACGGCTGTGGGCAGAGGGCAGACTTGAAAGCCCATGGATGAGAGGATAGGGATAACGACGGTGAGGGATACGCGCCCTGCACCGGACAGATCGTGTACCGCAGCTATCTTCTTTACTTTATTTGTATACATATCTTCATGAATTAAGCGTTATGGATGGTATATATAACAGGTAAACCGGAAGAAAGTTATTCCAATGCTATGCTTTTTACCTTTATGTCTTGCCGGCCCAAGAAGATGGAAGCGGATTCCTCAAACTTGTTTTCGCTTTCTGTGGTGAGGAAGCGGCAGTTTCCTCCTTTATCGCAGCGTGCGTCCATTTCCGGATGGCGGTTTAAATAGTCTCGCAGGCTCCGGGCCACATATTCCCCTTGTGAAATGATGCGGATAGGTTCAGGCGTAAATTGCCTTATTTTATCCAGTAGCAGCGGATAATGGGTACATCCCAATATGATGGTGTCAATCATCGGATCTTTATCCAGCAGCCGGTTGATATGTTGTTTGACGAAATAGTCGGCTCCTTCCGATTGATATTCATTATTCTCTACCAAGGAGACCCACATGGGACAGGCTTCTCCTGTTACCACAATGTCGGGAGATAACTTATGTATTTCCAAAAGATAGGATTCGGATTTGATGGTACCGGCTGTGGCCAGTATACCTACGTGCCGGCTTCGGGTGATTTCTCCTATACATTCTGCTGTAGGCCGGATGACACCGAGTACTCTGCGGGTAGCGTCTATTACCGGAAGATTGATCTGCTGGATGGTGCGTAAGGCTTTTGCCGATGCTGTGTTGCATGCCAATATCACCAAAGGACATCCCAGTTCAAACAGTTTGCTTACGGCTTGCAGGGTAAATTCGTAAACAACTTCAAAAGAGCGCGGTCCGTACGGACAGCGTGCGCTGTCTCCCAAATAGATATAATCATACTCAGGCATCAGTCCGCGTATTTTGTCCAGAATGGTCAGACCGCCGTAGCCGGAGTCGAATACACCGATGGGACCGGTTGAAGGGAGGATAGATGGGATCATGGCAGTATAGCTATATAATACAGGCACGGATTACACGGATGTTCACGGTTCTGAAACCTGTGAAATCTGTGTAATCCGTGCCTGTAAAGGTCCTTAACTTAATTATTTGATTCCTACTTTAGCTTTGACAGCAGCAGTTACATCTGTAGACTGCGCTTCATTTACGTAGGGAATTTCTGTTCTGTTCAAATCGAAGATATAAGTATATCCACCTTCCTGGCCTACTGCTTTGATGGCGTCTTCAATTTTCTTGTAGATAGGTTCCATCATATCAGCGTATGATTTCTGCAACTGTTGTTGTGCATCTTGTTGGAACTGCATTCCTTTTTCCTGTAACTCCTGCAATTCTTTCTGGCGTCTTTCCTGAATGTTCTTAGGAAGGTTGGCTTGTTCCTGTTGATATTCAGTATATTTTTTGGTCAGTTCATCAGTTGCACGTTTCATTTCATCCTCGTATTGTTTCTGCATGGCTTGGATGTCGGTCTGGGCCTTTGTGAATTCCGGCATGACAGTAAGTACATCTGCGGATTTAATATGCCCGAATTTCTGAGCAAATACACTCATCGGAGCGATAAGTAAAAGTAGTAAAGCAATTTTTTTCAACATAGTTCTATTTTTTATTAGTTATTGCAAATTTGGATTATCGGTTGCAAATGTAGGAAATTAATTTGAATATCCTAATCTTGAGAGCACTTCATTGCTGATATCAATGCTTGGAGATGCGAAAATAATGCTTTGGGCGGAGCCTCTGTCCACTACTGCCGCATATCCTTTTTGCTCTGAAATCTGTTTTACCGCTTCATAGATTTTATCTTGAATTGGTGCGATCAATGCCTCTTGTTTTTTGGCCATTTCTCCTTCGGGACCGAAATATTTCTTTCTCAGTTCGGCTGCTTCCTTTTCTTTTGCTACAATCGCTTCTTCTCTTTGCGTTTTCTGTGCGGCCGACAGGGAAGCCGAGGCTTTCTGATATTCTTTATAAAGTGCTTCCGCTTCTTTTGCTTTTGCTTCCACCTCACTTTGATATTGTTGTGAAGCTTGATTCAGTTGGGTATTCGCCTGTTCGTATGCAGGAATATTCTTCAGGATATATTCCATATCAATCAAGGCGAACTTTTGAGCGCTGGCTGTGAATACACAAGCCACAAACAATAGAGATAATAGGATAGCCTTTTTCATAATCACATTGTTTTTAGTTATTAAAACTCTTGTCCCAGGATAAAGTGGAACTGGCTTCCACTATACTGGCTGGATCCGTTAATCTTGTCGAAACCGTATGCCCAGTCAATACCCATCATACCAATCATCGGCAGGAAGATACGGACACCGACACCTGCCGAGCGTTTCAACTGGAACGGATTGAATTTGCTTACATCTGTCCATGCGTTACCTCCTTCAATGAAGCCTAATGCATAGATACTGGTCGAATTTTCCAGCATCAACGGGTATCTTAATTCTGCACCTAAACGTACGTAAGCATAGCCTTCACTACCATAAGGAGTCAATGAACCGTTTTCGTAACCACGCAGTGCAATGGTTTCGGAAGCGTAGCTGGTGCTATATCCTGTCATACCGTCACCACCCATATAGAATGTTTCAAAAGGTGATTTCTTGTACTTGTTATAGTGACCCAGCAAACCGAACTCTGCACGTGTCATGATAACCGGACATTTCTGACCTCCTGTAAGAGCGGTATAGGTCTTTGATTTGAATTTCCATTTGTGGTATTCAATCCAGTTGAACATACTTGCCGCTTCATCATAATCATCTTTACCGTATACCGAGTAGTCCTTGTTACTGAACAATGAGTACGGAGGAGTCAGCTGTACGGAAGCCGAGAATTCAGAACCGCGACGCGGGAAAATCGGGTTATCCGTAGAGTTACGTGCCAAAGTCAGATTCAAACTCAGGTTGTTGCAATTACCGGTTGACATGTATTCTCCGTTGTTCAACTTGATATACAAGTAGCTCCAGTCTTTCAAAATAAAGCGCTGGTAAGAAAGTTCGGCTGACAAGGTAAAATAGTCATCCGGCCATCTCAAACGCTTACCCCAACCGATAGATGCTCCATACATCTGGATAGATTTATCGGGGTCATAAAAAGACTCGTAGTTGTTATTATATCCGCCATAATAATTTCCATAACCGCTGTAATAATTGTAGTAATTATTCATATAAGCTGAGTTATAGTAGTTACTGCTGATATCTGTCTGTATGGAGTAGAAAGCCGAAACAGAGAATGAATTCGGACGTTTTCCGCCAAACCATGGGTCAAAGAACGATACACTATATGACTGGTAATAACTACCGTTGGTCTGTCCGCTGATGGTTAATGTCTGTCCATCACCCTGTGGCAGGAATCCGCGGTAGTTGTCACTCTTATGGAACAAGTTGGCCATAGAGAAGTTCGTGAACTTCAAACTTAATTTACCGATAACACCGGTCTGTCCCCAACCTGCCGAGAATTCTACCTGGTCGTTTGCTTTGGACTCCAGGTTCCAGTTGATGTCTACCGTACCGTTGGTCGGGTCCGGTTGTACATCCGGCTGGATATTTTCAGGGTTGAAGTGTCCCATTTGGGCTATCTCACGATAAGAACGTTCCAATGCTTCTTTGCTGAACAGGTCTCCCGGCTTGGTTCTTAACTCACGGCGTACTACGTTTTCATACAAACGGTCGTTACCGTTGATACGCACTTTGCTGATAGAGGCCTGAGGACCTTCCTGAATACGCATTTCCAAATCAATGGAGTCGCCGTCTATGTTTACTTCTACGGGGTCAAGGTTATAGAAAACGTATCCTTTATTATAGTAGTAGTTACCGATAGCATCTTCATCACCGGTCAGACGCTCGGTCATTAATTTCTGGTTATAAACATCTCCCTTTTTCATACGGAGCTGTTCGTTCAGCCAGTCCGAAGCATAAATGGTGTTACCTACCCAGGTCACGTTGCGCAGATAGTATTTGTCACCTTCTTCTATTTTCATGTACACGTCGACGGTACGGTCATCGTACGGAGAAACACTGTCCACAACAATTTGTGCGTCGCGGTAACCTAATTCGTTGTATTTGTCGATGATATGCTGTTTGTCTTCTTCGTATTTCTCTTCAATGAATTTTTTGGTACGGAAAAGGTTGACAAGTTTGTTTTTCTCATTCGTCTTCTTCATGACGCGTTTTAACTTCTTGTCACTTAACACGGTGTTGCCGTCAATGGTGATCTTGTGGACTTTCACCTTTTCTTTCTTGTCAATCATCACATCAACATCCACTTGGTCCTTATTGTCAGCCAAATCACGCTCTACGATGGTCACTTCGGCGTTTTTAAAACCTTTTTCATCGAAATGTTTCTTGATTAATATTTTAGCACGGTCTATCAAGTTGGGAGTAATCTGGCTTCCTTTTACCAAACCTAGTTTGGCTTCCAAATCTTCACGCTCGCTTTTCTTTACGCCGTGGTAACGAATGTCGGCAATACGTGGACGTTGGGCCAGGATGATTTTTAAATATATCTTGTCTCCAACAATTTTTTCAGCTAGGATTTGTACATCCGAGAACAGTCCGTGTCTCCAATAACGTTTTACAGCTGTGGTGATGTCATCTCCCGGAACAACAATGGTCTGTCCTACCGATAGTCCTGAAAGTCCGATCAATACATAATCTTCATAGTTTTTTACGCCTTCTACTTTGATTCCGCCGATTTCATACTTCTTGGGCGTTCCGGAATAAAGTATGACTGGATTGTCGTTTTCTTCTACGTTTGCTTCTTGGGCGTAACTGCCTGTTGAAAAGCAAAATAGGCATGTAAGCGTTAATAGTATAAGTGAAATACGATATAGCATTTTATCTAACTTTATATTTGTTCACTGGTTTTGCCGAAACGGCGTTCTCTTTTCTGATAATCATAAATGGCTTTGCAAAATTCTTCTTCGCGGAAGTCCGGCCAGAACGTTTCACAAAAATATAGTTCGGAATAAGCACATTGCCAAAGCAGATAGTTGCTAAGGCGGATTTCTCCTCCGGTACGTATAAGCAAATCCGGGTCGGGCATATAGTTTGTACTTAAATGTGCACTTATCAAATTGTCATCGATGTCCTCAATGGCTAGTTTGTCGTTTTGAATCTTGGCCGCTATTTGTCTTACCGCTTCTGTTATTTCCCATTTGGAAGAGTAGCTTAAAGCAAGTGTCAGACACATACCGGTATTGATTGAGGTGCGTTCAATGCATTGGTTCAATCGTTCCAGAACTTCTACCGGTAACTTTGCCGTATCACCGATAATGCGAAAACTGATGTTGTTTTTCATGAAAGTTTCTTCTTCAATGGAGTCCATCAGAAGACTCATCAGAGCAGCGACTTCATCTACCGGACGATTCCAGTTTTCGGTAGAGAAAGTATATAGTGTCAAGTATTTGACTCCCAGTCTAGCCGCTTCTTCTGCTATGATGTGTACAGTTTCTGCACCGGCTTGATGTCCGAAGCTGCGCGCCTGTCCACGTTGTTTAGCCCATCTTCCATTTCCATCCATTATAATGGCTACATGGGCAGGTATACGGCTTTTGTCTATTTGCTCTCTATATGGCATGTCGCAATCTATTTTATATGACTCTCTTTGACTTTATTCCTTGGAATCGAATCCCAACTTATTGATTCGTCCTCTCCATACTTCTCCGCTTCGGCTCCATATAATCCACAAGAAGTTATTCTTGTCTACAACATAAGAATAGTTGCCGTCTGCCTGGTTGTATAGATCAGTGAATTCTGTAGGGAAGAATACATATCTTGAAACAGGTTTCCATGTAACGCCTTGATCCGTTGATCCGTAGAATCGGCTGAAAGCGGGAATGTCCTTACCGAAACTTTTACCCGGACCACCGAAAGCGTATAATTGGTCGTTGTAATGAATCATGGCTATATTAGCCAGCTTGGGACAATAAAAACTATCGTATGCGGCTGTAGGATAATCTGCCCAACTGTCTTCTGTAGTCAGTCTGGTCCATACAGTAGAGGTCGTGTCGGTCGCAATGGGATTTTCTCCCATTAGTACCATACGGTCTATGAATTTATTGGTTACCAACGGGTAAGCTGTGTATGATAACTGATTTTTCGGGAAATTGGCCGGAACCTCGCCATTAGTATCCCAAACCAGAGCATCCGTGCTTTCCATAAAATGATTGTTGGTGTCTATGGCGTACAATTTGCAGTTATGTTCTGAATGAACACCGGCAATCAGCTTCTCGAATTTGGTGTTAGTGCCCATCTTGCTCCAGCTTTTTCCGTCAGAGGAGCAGTACAGGTCATTGTCGGCAAGTATGTATAATTGGTTTCCCCATGCCATGACAGAAGAATAGTCCGCATTTTGCATATTTTCAGGTAAAGCCTGTAAGGGCGTCCAGGTTTTTCCGTCATTGATGTGGGTGCTTGTAACAGCGGCGCCATTGTCTTGCTGTGCGAAAACATAAATATAATCCCCTAATGTGACTGCTTTCTGTGCTTGGATAGTGTTGTCGAAACTACTTCCTCTATGGCTCCACTGCAATGAGTCGGGAACTTGTTTATGTACATTAATCTCGGCTTTATAAATAGGTCCATAGACTCCGCTCATCGCCATAACTTTAAATTGGACAGGCTTTTCGAAATTCAAGGAGTCGGTATCATTCCACAACGAATCTTTGTCCTCAGCGACAATAAAAATGCCAATACCGTCTGATTTTATGCTGACTACGACTTTGCTGATGTCTGTACCGACTGGCAGGGAGTCTACGTTGTAGATATGTCTTGTGCCTTGGTCGATGGCAAAAGGGTATTTGGTACCATCAACGGTGAATGTCAGCGTTGTGTCTTTGCCATTAACCTTTTCGGTATATTGAGTTTCAATTTTATCTTTTATAGCAAAAGAGGTAATGCTTGATTCTGAACTATATTCTGTTTCTACTTCGTTGTCGTCCAAGCAAGATGTAATCATAAAAGCCGCAGCAAGCAGACTTGTGATGACAGTCAAAAACTTTATTTTCATTTGCAAATGAGTCTATTGTTACAAGTCGCAAAAGTAGGAAGATTTTTTTCTATATAGAAGTTTTGGGACAAGTTTTATATTAATTTATAGATAAACCAGCCCTTTTTCTCGGTCAATCAGCCACATTTTATCTTTGAATTTGTGAATGGACGGCATGCATTATTTCTCTTCCAAAGTATATTTTATTCAGTTTAAAGTGTTTTTTTTGAATAGAAGGTGCCTGTATTCCATTGTTTAAGCGTAGTGGAGCCTTTTCTATGAAGGCTTCATCCCATAAGCCGGAGTCTATGAAAGACTGTAATAAAATACTTCCGCCTTCTACTAGAAGTGATTGTATTTTTTTCTGATATAATACTTCCATTATTTGCGGCAGGATATCTTTGTTGAAATCCAACGATATGTATTCTGTTAATGCGTTTGGCTGACAGGGGGATTCCCGGGTAAACACGAATGTCTTTATTTTGCCGTTGAAAAGTTCCAAATCTCGGGGTAATGTCAATTCTTTATCTATTACCAGACGCACGGGATGCTTGCCGTACCAATTCCGGGTGGATAGGGAGGGATTGTCAAGTAATGCCGTGTGTCGTCCTACTAATATAGCGTCATGTTCAGCGCGTTTTTTGTGTACCAGCATGCTGGTCAGCGGATTGGAAAGTATGATCGGCTTTCCTCCTGTGCGGTTTATATCGATAAAGCCATCAGCGGATTCTGCCCACTTTAAGGTTATGTATGGGCGTTTGAGCGTGTTGAATGTTATGAAGCGTCTTATCAGGTGCCGGCATTCCTCTTCTAAGACGCCTACGGTTACTTCAATGCCGGCTTTGCGCAGTTTCTCGATGCCTTTGCCGGCTACTTGGGAATACGGGTCTATGCAGCCTATTACGACTTTGGGGATTCTCTTCTCTATAATCAGGTCGGCGCAGGGAGGGGTCTTTCCATAATGGGAGCATGGTTCCAGACTTACGTATATGGTTGATTCCTTCAAAAGATTTTCGTCTTTAACGGAACGTATGGCGTTTACTTCGGCATGTGCCTCTCCGCAACGGATGTGGTAGCCTTCTCCAATAATGGTGTCGTGATATACAATGACAGCACCTACCATCGGATTAGGGGCTGTGTTACAAAGTCCGTTGTATGCCAGTTGCAGGCAACGGGAAATATATTTTTCATCTTTTGTCATAACGATCTTGTTTAAATTCTTACTTTTGCATATAAAATGACACTATGAATCCTGTTGTATCTTACATAAAACAAACCTTGCAGGGATATTACCCTGATTCAGAACTTGTGCCTATGGCTAAATTGCTGCTTACACAAGTCTTCGGCATGTCTGTTGTTGAATTGTATGCAGGCAAAGATACTACTTTTTCGGTGAATGAGCGGAAACAGCTGGATGATATTCTGGTTCGTCTGCAAAAACTGGAACCTATTCAATACATAATAGGTACGGAAGAATTTTATGGCCTTACTTTTGAAGTGAATAAACATGTATTGATTCCACGTCCGGAAACAGGGGAGTTGGTAGACTGGATTATACGGGAGCATAAGTATGGTCGGGTTAGAATATTGGATATTGGTACGGGGAGCGGCTGCATCGCTGTCTCTTTGGCTAAGAATTTGGAAGAGGCGGAGGTCGTTTCATGGGATGTTTCAGAAAAGGCGTTGCAAGTTGCGGAACGTAATTGCAGGCGGAACGGCGTTCGTGTAATTCTTGAGCAAAGGGATGTGCTGCTTGCTTCTCCTGCAGGTGAGCGGTTTGATGTCATTGTCAGCAATCCACCTTATATTACAGAAAAGGAGAGGGCGGATATGAGTGCTAATGTCTTGGAATGGGAGCCGGAATTGGCTTTGTTTGTGCCGGATGATAGTCCGTTGCTGTTTTATCGGAAAATAGCAGAATTGGGTAGGGATATGCTAGTGTCTGGTGGAAGGCTTTATTTTGAAATTAATCAGGAATACGGTCGGGAAACGGTGGATATGTTGGCTGGTTTGGAATACAAAAATATAAAATTGAGAAAAGATCTCTTTCAAAATGATAGAATGATAAAAGCGGAGAAATAAGATGAAGGGAGAATTAAGTGAGAATGATTTGAGGTATAAGGCAGAAGCTTATTGCTCTTTAATGGAGCGTTGTGTAGCAGATGTAGAGGCTAAATTATCACAATGGGGAGCCACTCCGGAAATGATGGAGAAAATCGTTCGGCATTTGCAGGATGAGAGATACATTGACCAGAAGCGTTTTTGCTCGGCTTTTGTTCGCGATAAATATCGCTTTAACCAATGGGGCAGAGTGAAAATCTGCCAGGCTTTGCGCATGAAGAAAATCCCTGCGGATGTTATAGCCAAAGGATTGGAGGAGGTAGATGAGCGGGAATATATGGAGATACTATCTGGTTTGATCGAGCAGAAAAGAAGAAGTGTGAAAGCATGTACGGAATACGAACGGAATGGGAAATTGATTCGTTTTGCAGTTGGTAGAGGATTTGAAATGGAGGCTGTTTGCCGTTGTGTGAAACAAACCGGAGAAGATGATGTCTATCTGGACTGATCTTTGGAATTTATTTTTCCCTCATAGTTGTCTGCTTTGTGGGCGGCAGCTTATATCAGGGGAGAGAGTGCTTTGCTTGAGATGCTTGTCGGGGCTTCCGCGTACTCAATTTCATTTACGGAAAGATAATATTGTAGAATGTAATTTCTGGGGAAAAATACCGGTGGAGCATGCCACCTCTTTTCTTTATTATGCAAAGGGAGGAAATGTCCGACAGTTGTTGTACGAACTGAAATATCATGGTAATCAAGAAGTGGGTGAAGTGATGGGGCGGATGATGGCATCTGAACTTATGTGTTCTCATTTTTTTGATGGGATAGATTTGATTGTTCCTGTTCCGTTGCATCAACGTAAAAAACGTTTAAGGGGGTATAACCAAAGCGAATGCCTGGCAAGAGGAGTTTCGGTGGTGACAGGTATTCCTATGGATACTAAAGTTGTGATAAGAAGCAGGTATACTGACACACAGACGCATAAAGGACAATATGCAAGATGGGAAAACGTGCGAAATTTGTTTGCCTGTATTTTCCCTGATAGCTTGGAAGGAAAGCATCTTTTGTTGGTGGATGATGTGCTGACAACAGGGGCTACGGTTGTTTCTTGCGCTGATGCCTTTCGTGGCATACCCGGATTACGTATCAGTGTGCTTACTTTGGCATTGGCAGGGGAATCCTGATAACAACAACTATTTTTTAGAAAAATACCTTGTCCGATTTTTCATTATCTCGATGTATTTCTATATTTTTGCACAATATTTATCAGATATAGTTGAGTTATGAAGACTTTAGAAAAATTATTCGCAGAGAAATTACTGAAGATTAAGGCTATCAAGTTGCAGCCGGCTAATCCTTTTACTTGGGCGTCCGGTTGGAAGTCGCCTTTTTATTGTGATAACCGCAAAACTCTTTCGTATCCTTCTCTTCGTAATTTTGTGAAACTTGAGATTAGCCGTATTGTCCTGGAGAAGTTCGGTCAGGTAGATGCTATTGCCGGTGTGGCGACAGGGGCTATCCCTCAAGGAGCTTTGGTGGCTGAAGAGTTGAATCTGCCGTTTGTGTATGTTCGTTCTACTCCAAAAGACCATGGCTTGGAAAACCTGATTGAAGGTGAACTTCGTCCTGGTATGAAAGTCGTAGTTATTGAGGACTTGATTTCAACTGGCGGCAGCAGTTTGAAAGCTGTTGAAGCTATCCGTCGTGACGGATGTGAAGTGATTGGTATGGTCGCTGCATTTACTTATGGTTTCCCAGTGGCAATTGAAGCGTTTAAGGAAGCAAAAGTGAACTTGGTTACTCTGACTAATTATGAAGCTGTATTGGATTCAGCCTTGAAGACCGGATATATTAATGAAGAGGATGTTCCGGTTTTGGATAATTGGAGAAAGGATCCGGCTCATTGGGAGGCAGGCAAATAAGTTATAGTTTTAAAACAAATATAATATGAAGAGAACCGTTCGGGAATTTTTATGGATTTCCGGATTGTTCTTTTCGTGTTTTTAGAGAGCAGGTATTATGGCACAATTTGAGAGTGGTGTGAAATATGTTCCTTATAGTCAGGAACAGGTGTTTAATAAGTTGTCGGATTTAAGTAACTTGGAATCTGTACGTGATAAATTGGCCGACAAGGTACAAGGTATGGAGTTCGACAGTGACTCTTTAAGTTTTACGGTACAAGGCATAAGCATTACTTTGCGTATTATAGAACGTGAACCTTATAAATGTGTTAAATTCGAAAGTGAAAAATCTCCGGTCCCTATGAATTTGTGGATTCAGATTTTGCCTGTAGAGGCTGGGCAGGCAAAACTGAAAGTAACTATTCGTGCAGAAGTGAATATGTTTATGAAGGCGATGGTTGCTAAACCTTTACAGGATGGTGTGGATAAACTGGCTGAGATGTTATCGATGATTCCTTATTAAAAATAAAGACAAATATGGCACAGAAACTTTGGGAAAAAAATGTCCGGGTAAATGAGGAGATAGATCGTTTTACTGTAGGACGTGACCGTGAAATGGATCTTTATCTGGCTAAACACGATGTATTGGGCTCAATGGCACATATCACCATGTTGGAAAGTATCGGTTTGCTTACAGCCGGAGAATTGGAAATGCTATTAGCGGAATTAAAGAATATCTATGCTTCTGCCGAAAAGGGAGAGTTTGTAATAGAGGATGGTATAGAGGATGTACACTCGCAAGTAGAATTGATGTTGACGCGTAAGTTGGGAGATGTCGGAAAGAAAATTCATAGTGGACGTTCACGCAATGACCAGGTGTTGGTGGATTTGAAGCTGTTTACTCGTGCGGAATTAAAAGAAGTGGCCGAAGAGGTGGAGCAACTTTTTCATGTGCTGATTTCTCAAAGCAATACATATAAGGATGTGTTAATGCCGGGTTACACTCATTTGCAGATAGCGATGCCTTCTTCATTTGGCTTGTGGTTTGGCGCGTATGCTGAGAGTCTGGTGGACGATATGATGTTTCTGCAGGCTGCATTCAAAATGTGCAACCGCAATCCGTTGGGCTCTGCTGCCGGGTATGGTTCTTCTTTTCCGCTCGATCGTGAGATGACCACCCGCTTGTTGGGATTTGATTCGATGGATTATAATGTGGTGTATGCGCAGATGGGGCGTGGTAAGATGGAACGTAATGTGGCTTTTGCTTTGGCTTCTATTGCCGGGACAGTTTCTAAAATGGCTTTTGACGCTTGTATGTTCAGTAGCCAAAACTTTGGCTTTGTAAAACTTCCGGATGAATGTACTACCGGCTCCAGTATAATGCCTCATAAAAAGAACCCTGATGTCTTTGAATTGACACGGGCAAAATGCAACAAGCTGCAGGCTCTTCCTCAGCAGATTATGATGATAATGAATAATTTGCCTTCGGGGTATTTTCGTGATTTGCAGATTATAAAAGAAGTTTTCTTGCCTGCGTTCCGGGAGTTGAAGGAATGTCTGCAAATGGCTGCCTATATTATGGACAAAATTAAAATCAACGAACATATTCTGGATGATAACCGTTACCTTTATATCTTTAGTGTGGAAGAGGTCAACCGTTTGGCGTCTGAAGGTATGCCGTTCCGTGATGCTTATAAAAAGGTTGGCTTGGACATAGAAGCCGGCAAGTTCACCCATGACAAGAAGGTGCATCATACTCATGAGGGTAGTATCGGTAATTTGTGTAATGACAGGATCGAAAGCTTGATGCGGCAAGTAGTGGACGGATTTAATTTCTCAGTCATGGAACAGGCTGAACGAAGCCTTTTAGGTAGATAGAAATAATTGTAAAACGTAATAGCATGAAATATCAACCTTCGGCAGACCGTTATAGCAAAATGCAGTACAAATACTGCGGAAATAGCGGCTTGCTTTTACCTCGTATCTCTTTAGGTTTGTGGCATAACTTTGGTAGTGTGGACGATTTTGGTGTAGCAACCGATATGATTAAATATGCTTTTGATAGCGGGGTTACACATTTTGACTTAGCTAATAATTATGGCCCTGGTCCGGGAAGTGCTGAGATTAATTTCGGTAAAATTCTGAAGGAGAATTTCCAAGGTTACCGTGATGAATTGATTATTTCCTCAAAAGCAGGACACGAAATGTGGAATGGACCTTATGGGGGAAACAGTTCGCGTAAGAATTTAATGGCCAGTATCGACCAAAGCCTGTGTCGTACCGGTTTGGATTACTTTGATATATTCTATAGTCACCGTTATGATGGCGTGACCCCGGTTGAGGAAACGATGCAAGCGTTGATTGATATAGTGAAGCAAGGAAAAGCATTGTATGTGGGTATTTCAAAGTATCCGCCTATGCAGGCAAAGGTGGCTTATGAAATATTGAGAAGTGCCGGTGTGCCGTGTTTGATCAGCCAATATCGTTATAGTATGTTTGATCGTGCTGTGGAGGAGGAGGTATTGCCGTTGGCCGCTGAACAAGGCTCCGGCTTTATTGCATTTTCGCCTTTGGCACAAGGATTGCTGACCAATAAATATTTGCATGGTATTCCGGAGCACTCTCGTGCGGCTCGTGCTACTGGGTTTTTGAAAGTAGACCAAGTGACAGAAGATAAAGTGGAAAAAGCACGTCGGCTGAATGAGGTGGCTGTACGCCGTGGGCAGACTTTGGCTGAGATGGCATTGGCATGGGTGTTGAAAGACGAACGGATGACCTCTGTTATTGTGGGGGCAAGTTCTGTAAAACAGCTGGCAGATAATCTTCATGCGTTGGATAATTTGGCCTTTACTGATGCAGAATTGACCGAAATAGAGGGAATTTTACGATTGTGAATAAAAAAATGGGTGTAAAGTTTGGTTGGTATTATAAAATGGCTTATCTTTGCACCCGTTAAAACAAAACGCGGAAATAGCTCAGTTGGTAGAGCATAACCTTGCCAAGGTTAGGGTCGCGAGTTCGAGTCTCGTTTTCCGCTCTCTCTCGTCGAGGATGCTCGAATGGTGGAATCGGTAGACACGAGGGACTTAAAATCCCTTGGCCATTGCGGCTGTGCGGGTTCAAGTCCCGCTTCGAGTACAAGATGTAATCGCAATCATTGGAAAACTGATGATTGCGATTTTTGTTTTGTATATTCACCATAAGATAACGGAAGCAGAAGCACGGGTCAGCGGATTTTCGGGTCAGCGGATTTTCCGGGTTGGCAAGCTTTCTTTTAAGCGTATAGCCTAGCCAGTCTGAACATGAAGAACTTCAGATCAGCCACCCCTCTTAACTGGCTTCGAAAAGCTTTGATTTTAGCATTGAACGACTCCGCTGAAGCATTTGTCAATCGTTCTTCAAAATAATTTATGATGGTCGTACTATGGTTTGAAAAGGTATCAAGTACCTTGTTGAACTCCATATAGTCAAACTTTTCCACTTCATTGTACCATCTTGCGAGATTTAGCCTTGCTTCATCGGGACCTGACTTCTTGTTGAAGATGTCTGTCAGTTTCATGCTAAGGCTGTATCCTTCCAGAAGCTTGGGGAATTTATCAAAGAGAATGGCAGCCCTGGTCTTTTGCTGTTCATTCCATTTGCTCCAGTGTTTCAGTATAATATGCTTGCTTCTGCTTACTATCTGTGGTAGGGTTTCTCCGTTCTCCATTCTTTCAGGCTCCCATTTCCCTATTCTCTCCCTTTCCGCCTTACTCTTTGCTTCTTTCTTCTTTTGACGGTGCTCCCTGATAGCCTGATTTTCCGCATCAAGTACTTTCCACCGATAGCGTATTCTTAACTGGTCTACAGCTTCAGACATGAGCTGCTGTACATGAAAACGGTCATTGATCAGCTTTGCGGCAGGAAACACCTTTCTGACCGTCAGCATCATGGCTGAAGATAAATCTGTAGTGACAGTCTTGACAGACAGCCGTTTCCGGTGCGGAAGCCTGCGCAAGATTCCGCTTACCGCATCTGTGGCCACTCCACGAACCATTGCAACTAAAGCCCCCTTACGGCCTTTAGCTGCTTTATTGGTCAGAATCGTATAAACATCTCCATTGCTCAGGCAAGTTTCATCCAAAGAAAGGTTTTCTCCAATGTTTTCAGGATAAAGGAGGTAGTCATGCGCATGTTCGAGTTGGTCCCAGTTCCGGTAATCACTGATTTTCTCCTTGTATTGTTTACGAAGAGTCTGCCCTTTTACGCCATAACGTTCCGCAAGCACACAGATACTCACAGGAGTAGATTCAATCTCCTTCTTTTAAAAAAGAAACGAACTCAGAATTCAGCCGTGTACCGTCAAATTCGGATAAATCCCAGTCATAGCTGAAGATTTCATTGGAAGACTTGTCAAGCCATTTACGTTTACGAACATGGAGATAAGTGGCGCGACCACGAATAGGATAGTCTTGGATTGTACGGTACTCACCAAAACCATAGGATATGATATCCGGGTTGGTCTTATCTTCTTTTAGCTGAACTTTTTTTTCATCAAGATAAATATCAAAACGGTCAGCACTCTTGTTGAAATTGACAATATCAAAGTTGTCTATAAGCACATCCGGAAGGATGGCACGAAGGAGTCGTTCGGGTTTCATAAAACAAAGGTAAGCAAAGGTAGCTAATTTTAAAACTTAACAACCAGAAATTTCCGCTGAGCCGGATTTTCCTGGTTGGTAAGCTTTCTTTTAAGCGTATAGCCTAGCCAGTCTGAACATGAAGAATTTCAGGGTCAGCGGATTTTCGGGTCAGTTTGAAAACTTGGGATCAGTTGTAAGTTTTAGATGGAGAAGTATGAGAAAGTGATGGCAACATCCTTTTTCAACACATAAAACAAGGTGCTGCCACCACCCCTAAATCTCTTTATCCATCAGCGTTTCCGATAAAAGGTGGTAGCAGTGGCAGCAGATTTTAAAAACTCTATTGTGGAACTTTCCGGCAAATACAGTCTGTCAGATGATCGTTGATAAAACCTGAAGCTTGCAAATGGGCGTAGCAAATTGTAGTTCCGAAGAACTTGAAACCTCGTTTTTTCATATCTTTACTCATGGCATCGGATTCGGGGGAGGATACCGGAATCTCGCTCAATGACCGGAATGTGTTGATAATCGGCTTTTTGTCGGGAAAGAATGACAGGGTATAATTATAAAAACTGCCGAATTCCTTTTGTACGGCAAGGAATAGTTTCGCATTCGTGATTGTCGATTTGATTTTCAGACGGTTTTTTACAATTCCTTCAAATTGCATTAGCCGCTCAACGTCTTCATCGGTCATTTGTGCTACCAGCTCGGCATCAAAATTATAGAAAGCTTTACGATACCCCTCTCTTTTTTTAAGAATCGTTATCCAGCTTAGTCCTGCTTGGGCACTTTCCAATACAAGAAACTCAAACAGCGTCTTGTCATCGGTAACTAACTTTCCCCACTCTTGGTCATGGTATTTCACATACAATTCGTCTGTTCCGCACCAACCGCAACGTCCGTTTGTTATATCTTGCATAATTCTAATATTTGTGATATAGAACAAATGTAGTGGATTCATGGCATTATGCCAAATTTAAAAGGACTATTTTGTGGCATAAATACCTATAAAAAGTTATTGCATAGTATATATATTCCGTAAAATGGGGGAAAAGATTACCTATATCAGGTGATTGTTTCCCCTTTTCTTTTTACGGACCTTTGCATTCTCAAAAATTAAGAATTTAGAATTATAGGTATTCATGGTAAAAAGACAGTTACAAAGGATCAGTTTAGGCTCTCTTTTTTTTATAATCGGAGCGATATCTATCTTTGCACAACCTAAGACAATGGTATCCGGTAAAGTGATATCCAAAGAAAAACAGGAAGTCGTAGATTTTGCGACCGTATATTTGAAGGGTACAACTTATGGCTGTACAACGAATGAAGAAGGTATCTATCATCTTCATGCACCGGCAGGGAAATACACGCTGGTTGTTTCGGCTATAGGATATAAGACTATAGAAAAGCCCGTTACTTTGGTTCATGGAGAAAGGATTAAGATGAATGTAATGATTGCCCCGTCAGTGACTGAGTTGGGTGAAGTGGTAGTGGTGTCTAACGGGGTTTCCCGTGTGAAACGTTCCGCATTCAATGCGATAGCTGTAGATACAAAAGAATTCCAGAATTCTACCAAGAATCTGAGTGATGCTTTGGCTAAAGCTCCGGGAATGAAACTTCGTGAGTCGGGGGGGGTAGGTTCGGATATGCAATTGATGTTGGATGGTTTCAGTGGCAAACATGTGAAGATATTTATTGACGGTGTACCTCAGGAGGGAGTAGGGAGCTCTTTTGGCTTGAATAATATTCCTGTGAATTTTGCAGATAGGATTGAAGTGTATAAAGGGGTGGTTCCTGTAGGATTTGGCACGGATGCTATAGGTGGTGTTATCAATATTGTAACCAATAAGAAGAAACGTAATTGGTTTTTGGATGGCTCCTATTCATACGGGTCGTTCAATACGCATAAATCGTATGTGAATTTCGGACAAACTTTCAAAAATGGCTTTACTTATGAAATAAATGCTTTCCAAAACTATTCGGATAATGATTATCAGGTGGACGCACCGGTAGAGGACTTTGAAACCGGAAGAATTGATAAAGATAAAAGGGTACGTGTGAAGCGCTTTAATGATACCTATCATAATGAGGCGGTTATAGGTAAGATGGGTATTGTGGATAAGAAATGGGCAGACAGATTGATGTTGGGTTTTACTTATTCACACATGTATAAGGAGATACAGACCGGAGTACGTCAGGAAATAGTCTATGGGGAAAAGCATCGTAAAGGACATTCGTTGATGCCGTCATTGGAATATAGTAAGCGTGGCTTATTCATCAAAGGTCTGGATGTGGCATTGACTGCCAATTATAATAAAAATGCAACGACAAATATAGATACAGCTTCCTATAAGTACAATTGGTTGGGTGATAGAAAATTAATGAACTCACCCGGTGAACAATCCAATCAATATTCACGGGCGGATAATAACAATTGGAATGGAACATTAACCGTTAATTACCGTTTGGCGAAAATACATATGCTGACCTTTAATCATGTGTTGAATACTTTCCGCCGTTCTAACACTTCTTTGTTGGCTAAGATGGAATCGGAGGATGCCATAGCTAAAGAAACCCATAAGAATATCTCCGGATTGTCCTATCGGTTGATGCCGTCTGATAATTGGAATCTCTCAGTATTTGGAAAATATTATAGTTTGTATGTGGCAGGTCCTATGGCTACGACTACGAATCAAGATGATTATGTCCGTACTACCCGAAACATGAATTCCATAGGATATGGAGCTGCGGGAACTTATTTCATTCTACCCGGTTTGCAGGCGAAATTGTCATACGAAAAAGCATATCGTCTGCCTACTATTGAAGAAATGTTTGGAGATGAGGATTTGGAAATGGGAGATATCAGTATAAAACCGGAGAGTAGTGATAATTTGAATTTTAATTTGAGCTATAACAGAACATTTGGCAGGCATTCTGTATATATGGAAGGTGGAGTGATTTATCGGAATACAAAAGATTATATTCAGCGTAATATTGCGGATTTGAGTGGTGGTAAATATGCCGCGAAATATATTAATTACGGTAAAGTATTGACGAAAGGATATACTGTTTCTGCTCGTTACGGTTTTGGTAATTGGGTGAGTATAGGAGGTAATTTTACCAAAATGGATGTACGGGACAATATGAAAACATCTATTTCCAGCAGTGCGGAAAATCTGGCTTATAAAGAACGGATGCCGAATCTGCCCTATATGTTTGCTGATTCGGATGTTACTTTTTATTGGCGGGATTTAGGAAGGAAAGGCAATATGTTGACCGTGTCTTATGATAATCAATATCTGCATAGCTTTACTTATTATTCTTCCCGAATAGGCTCAAATAAAGGGGACTATGTGGTACCTGATCAATTCTCACACAATATATCCTTTTCTTATAGTTTGCAAAAAGGACGATATAACGTATCATTGGAATGTCGTAACTTCACAGATGAGAAGTTATATGATAATTTTAGTCTTCAGAAGGCCGGTAGGGCTTTTTATGGTAAACTGCGTGTTTGTTTCGGTAATTAAAGAATTGGAAAAAGGAGTTTATAATTAATTGGATTTAAAATTAAATAGAAGAATAAAATGAAGAAAGATTTCTTTTTGAACGGATTTGCTGCTATTGCTATAGTAGGAATGGCGTTGAGTGCATGTACGGATAATGAGCCGGATTACGGTTCGGGTACCGAGGCTAAAGGTGAGTATGTTATTGCATCGTCGGTCACAGCGTCTGGAAATACAACGAATGTGCTGCTTACTTCTGAAACGTTGGATAAAGGTACTGTTTCTACAGTGAATAATGGTCTTGTGAATGATGGTGCAACTCAATGGGTGTTTTACAAGAATCAATATCTTTATGCGCTGACTTATAATCAAGGGAATGCAGGTACGACCCGTTCTTATATCATGGATTCAAATAATGAAGTAAAGGCTCGTTCGGGGGAGTTTGCCGTAAAGAGATTTACTACTTACGGTATTTATGATAAATATATCATGACCTCGTCTACCGGTGACGGACCCACAGCGTATGCTGATGAGAATGGATATTTACCAAAGATGTTTTTGCTTTCTTATTTGGACGTATCTGCTGAAACATTTACAACGAATGATACTCAAAATAAGGCTTATATGTCCGAAAACTTCTTGGGAAATGGAGAATATGTAACATTGGCCGGCATATTGGAACGAAATAATAAACTGTATAGCGCTGCTATTCCAATGGGGTTAAGTCAATATGGTTCGGCTACTGACGGGGGAAAGTGGATACTTCCCGGCAATGAGGATTTGGTAAAGACAGAAGATGGTGGTTCCAACAGCAGCAGTTATAAAAAAGGTGAATTGCAATGGACGCAATATCCCAATAAATGCTGGGTGGCTATTTTTGATGATGAAACGCTGACAAATAAAAAAATCATAGAAACAGATAAGATCAGTTATGCTTGCGGGCGTTTTAAATCACAGTATTATCAAACGATTTGGGCGGCAGATAATGGTGATATTTATGTATTTTCTCCTAGTTATGCCAAAACAATGGCTGATAAACGGCAACAGACTACCTTGGATGCCGGAGTAGTACGTATAAAGGCTGGAACGGAAGAGTTTGATCCTGATTATTATTATAGTATCGAAGCGCAGACCGGAGGTAAATCTTTCATTCGTTGTTGGCATATTACGGGAGATTATTTCTTGTTGTTGATGTATGATCGTTCCTTGACTGAAACTGGTTTCACAGCTAATCAGTTAGCGATATATCAAGGAGAAACCGGAAAACTGACTTATGTAACTGGTTTGCCTTCTGCCGATTTGATCTCCGGCTTTGGCAATACTCCGTATGTGGAGAATGGATATGCCTATATGGCTGTAACTACAACAGAAGGATATCCGTCTATTTATAAAATAGATCCGGTTGGTGCGGTAGCGACAAAGGGTGTTTCTATAGAAGCGACACAAATCAGTGGCGTCGGTAAACTGCAACCTCAGAACTGAGTATTGTAATAATATAATGGGAGTCTGCGGGCAGTATGTGCTTATGCAGACTCTTTTTATGAATCGTATCGAAGATTTTATGAAGAAAATATTTCGCCAAATACATCTTTGGCTTTCTGTTCCTTTCGGGTTAATCATTTCCTTGATTTGCTTCTCGGGAGCCATGTTGGTTTTTGAAAATGAAGTGATGGAACTGGTCAGGCATGAACTTTATTATGTAAAAAAGGTAGAGGCAGTTTCACTTCCTGTTGATCGATTATTGGAAGAGGTAGAACTCATGTTACCCGACAGTGTGTCTGTCACAGGAATCAGTGTTTTCTCTGACCCGGAACGTGCTTGGCAGGTGAATTTGTCCAAGCCTCGTCGTGCTTCCGTGTATGTGGATCAATATACTGGTGAGATTAAAGGTAAATATGAACGTTCTGCATTTTTTGTGACTATGTTCAGGCTGCATCGCTGGCTGTTGGACAGTATGAAAGCGGATGGCGGAGCCTTCTGGGGAAAAATGATTGTAGGTGTCAGCACCCTGTTGTTTGTCGTGGTTTTGATATCGGGTATCGTTATCTGGTGGCCTCGTACACGAAAAGCCTTGAAAAATAGTTTAAGAATATCTGTCGGCAGGGGCTTTAGAAGATTTTGGTATGACCTGCATGTTGCAGGTGGTATGTATGCGCTGTTTTTTTTGTTGGCTATGGCCCTTACCGGGCTAACATGGTCTTTTGGATGGTATCGGACAGGTTTCTATAAAGTGTTTGGCGTGGAAGTACAGCAGGGAGGTGCTCATGGTGGGGTGACCCGGCGTGGGGGGAAAGGCGGCGACCAATCCGGAAAGAATGTTTCTCATTCTTCGTCCTATGTTTGTTGGCAACAAGTTTATGACCAATTAGCCCTGAATAATCCCGGCTACAAACAGATAACCTTATCAGATGGGGCAGCAAATGTTTCTTTCAATACCTTCGGTAATCAACGTGCTTCCGACCGTTATAAATTCAATCCTCATACAGGTAAGATTAATGAGGTAGTTTTATATAAAGATGCTGAGAAGGTTGGAAAGATTCGCGGATGGATCTATTCTGTACATGTTGGTAGTTGGGGCGGTATGCTTACCCGTTTACTGACGTTTATAGCAGCTTTGATAGGAGCCACCTTGCCATTGACAGGATACTATTTATGGATAAAACGTATTTGGAGAAAGAAAGTAAGAGTAAGTTGAATATCTTTGTTATAAGATTAGGGGGCGAAAAGAATTTTATCATATGACCTGTTGTCGTGAATGACAGGTCATATGATATTGTTACAGGATTTTTTAGAACCACTTTATCTTTCTGAAAATAACAAAAGCCAACGCAGATAATGTGATGGACGCCAAAATAATAAAACTAAAAGCATGTGGTAATGCATCTACATGTACATCTACATTCATTCCATAGAAACTAGCTATTAATGTGGGTACCATCAGAATGATGGAAATACTGGTCATGCGTTTCATGATGGTGTTCACATTGTTGGATATGATGGAAGCAAATGCGTCCATGGTTCCGGTTAAGATATCACTGTAGATATTAACCGTGTTATATGCTTGTTTTAATTCAATGACTACATCTTCTACCAAATCGCGGTTTTGATAATCTTTTTCCTGGAAGATACTTTGCAATTTACCTACCATCACCTCATTTCCACGAATGGACGTATTGAAATAAACCAATGTTTTTTGTAGTTTCATCAATCTGAGCAGGTCCTCATTACGTATGCTCCTTTCCAATTCTTTTTCTGCGGCAGCTACATCATTGTTTATTTGTTTCAGATATTTCAAGAACCATACGGCAGATGAGTAAATTAACCGTAAAATCAATTCAAATTTATTAGGCACAATGATTCCTTTACGTCGGGTGTGGTCAATAAAATCAGGAATCATTTCAGTGGAGTGATAACACACGGTAACAATGATTTCATTATTTGTAATGATACCGATGGGGATAGTGATATAAGGGATGCTTCCCTGTTGTTGCAGGGGGATTCGGATAATGGTCAGTAGCCAGTTGTCTTCCGTATCCGTTCTCGGACGTTCATCCATATCGGCGATGTCCTCTAAAAAAGTTTCGGGAACTTTTAATTCTTTAGTCAGAAACTCAAAATCACTTTGGTCGGGGCATTCTACATTCACCCAGCAGTTTGGCATCCATTGTGACTTTTCTACAAAGCCATTCTCACAATAAAGATATTTTCTCATCTTATTGCCTCCTTTCGTTCGTTTATATCCGTTCAGAGGCATTCAGAGTAGTGATTGCCCTGTCGGATCAGTTAATACTATTGCACGTTCGTGGTATTGAATCGTCCATTTTTGTTGATTGTTTTTTGTTTTAAGCGGTACAAAAGTACATAAAACCTTTAAAGGACAGACAGGAGTCAGGAGGCTTTTATATTTTTTTTAAGAATATCACCGGAAAGCAATCAGTGCCGGAGCAATGATGGTTTTGTCGCCATAGCGCAGTTCTAACGTACTGTGTTTACCGATTAAGTTCCCTGGTGGAAACTATTGTTGTTAAAACATTTAGCATCCTTTTAATTACATGCAAAATTCACTTAAAAAATCGTTTGTCCAATACCTATTTATGATGAATCTTGTTCTATATAATCCTAATAATTAGGTATTGTGGAAGGTGCTGAAGTCGGCTACCTTTGCAAATGTAATAATTACAATTTAAAAATCAGTTTTAATTTAAAAATAAAAAGAGTATGGAACCAATTATTAATTCACAAGTTCCTGAATTTAAAGTTCAGGCATTCCATAATGGAGAGTTTAAAACCGTAACTAATAAAGATATTGAAGGTAAATGGGCTATTTTCTTCTTCTATCCTGCTGACTTTACGTTTGTATGCCCTACCGAACTTGTAGATATTGCTGAAAAGTATAATCAGTTCAAAGCAATGGGAGTGGAAGTATATTCTGTAAGCACCGATTCACATTTCGTTCATAAAGCATGGCATGATGCGTCTGAAAGTATCCGCAAAATCACTTATCCGATGTTGGCAGATCCTACAGGTGCTTTGTCGCGTGCATTTGGTGTGATGATTGAAGAAGACGGTATGGCTTATCGTGGTACTTTTGTAGTGAATCCCGAAGGCAAGATCAAATTAGCTGAAATTCAGGACAACAGCATCGGGCGTAATGCTGATGAACTTCTTCGTAAGGTAGAAGCTGCCCAGTTTGTAGCCACTCATGATGGTGAGGTTTGTCCTGCTAAATGGAAGAAAGGTGCTGAGACCTTGAAACCGAGTATTGATTTGGTAGGTAAAATTTAAAGTATAGAACTCATGTTAGATAGTGCGATAAAAGATCAGTTAAAAGGTCTTTTTGCCCAATTGGAAGCGCACTATACTTTTGACATCTTTGTCCACCCTCAGCACGAAAGTCGTGCCGAGTTGGTGGACTTGTTGGAAGAAGTGGCTTCCTGTTCGGATAAACTTTCCTGTCGGTTGCAGGATAGTGAAGGGCTGAAGTTTATCCTTTTAAAAGAAGGAAAGGATACGGGAATCACATTTCGTGCCGTACCTGGTGGTCATGAATTTACTTCTTTGTTGATGGCTGTTCTGAATGCTGACGGCAAAGGAAAGAATTTTCCGGACGAGTTTATTACCAGACGTATCAAGGCATTACAGGGGGCGATTAGTTTGACCACCTATTTGTCTCTCACCTGTACCAATTGTCCCGATGTGGTTCAAGCTTTGAATATGATGGTACTTCTGAATGGTCAGATACGCCATGAGGCAGTAGATGGATCTATAAATGAAGAAGAAGTAGAACGGATGAAAGTACAGGCCGTTCCTACTGTATTTGCTGATGGTGAACAGATTCATGTGGGGCGTAGCAGTATGGGGGATCTGTTGGAGAAGCTGGAAGCCCGTTACGGTTCGGTGGAATTGGAAGCTGTTGAAACAAAAGAATATGATGTACTGGTAGCCGGTGCTGGTCCTGCCGGTGCGACAGCTGCTATCTACTCGGCTCGTAAAGGGTTGAAAGTAGCAATAATAGCCGAGCGTATTGGTGGACAAGTCAATGAAACGATGGGGATTGAGAACTTGATATCTGTGCATCAGACTACCGGTAAACAGTTGGCCCAGGATCTGAAAAAACATTTGGCGGAATATCATATTGATATTTTAGAAAATCGCCGGATAGAGAAAGTGGAAGTGGCAGAGGGCATGAAAGTGTTGTCTGTGAAAGGTGGAGAAACGTATAAGGCTCCCGTACTGATCATTGCTACCGGGGCGAATTGGAGAAAATTGAATGTTCCCGGTGAAGAAAAATACATCGGTCATGGAGTTGCTTTCTGTCCTCATTGTGACGGACCATTTTATAAAAATAAGGAAGTAGCAGTCATAGGTGGTGGAAACTCCGGGGTTGAGGCTGCTATTGATTTGGCGGGAGTCTGTTCCAAAGTGACTGTATTCGAATTCATGGATACTTTGAAAGCGGATACTGTTTTGCAGGAGAAAGCTAAAAGCCTGCCCAATGTGGATATTATTACTAATACTCAAACGGTAGAGGTGTTAGGAAACGGTGATAAAGTGGTGGGGCTTATAAAGAAAGACCGTTCATCCGAAAAAGAAGAGATCTTTGCCTTGGATGGTATTTTTGTCCAAATAGGTTTGACTGCCAATAGCACTTTGTTTAAAGAATTGCTGGAAACGAACCGCATGGGTGAAATTCTGACTGATAAAAATGGCCGGACCTCTGTAAAAGGTATCTATGCTGCCGGAGATGTAACGGATGTTTCCTATAAACAGATAGTTATAGCAATGGGGGAAGGCGCCAAGGCTGCTTTAGCTGCATTCGAAGACCGGATGCGCGGAACGATTTATTAGTGATAAGTGGTTGGTGGTGAATAGTGGGTGCATATCGCAGTATTTACCACTAATCTTATCACTAAAAAATGCACTCTTTGTATGTATATTGGTGAGAATATGCTTTCTTTGTAGGTGAATCACCGTTTACAGCATTGATATGGCAGAATCGAGACGTACTTCATTGAAAGATTTGGCACAGATATTAGGTGTATCCATACCTACAGTATCCCGTGCCTTGAAAAATAGTCCCGAAATCAGTCGGGAACTTTGTATTAAAGCTCAAAAATTGGCAAAAGAGATGAATTATCACCCCAATCCTTTTGCTATGAGTCTCCGGAAAAATACTCCCCGTACCATTGGAGTAATTGTACCTGATATTGTTACTCATTTCTTTGCGTCTATTTTAAGTGGTATAGAAGATACCGCTATAGCAAACGGCTATTTTGTTATCATCACGACTTCCCATGAGTCATACGACCATGAGAAAAGAAATATTGAGAATTTGGTCAATATGCATGTGGAAGGTATTATAGGTTGTTTATCTCAAGAAACAACAGATTATGCCCATTGGTTGAGTTTGGATGATATGAATATGCCGCTTGTTCTATTTGATCGTGTTTGCATGCCTGACCGTTTTTCTACGGTAGTGGCTGATGGAGTATATTCTGCTCAGATGGCTACACAGCACTTGTTGGATCATGGAAGCAAACGGATTGCTTTTATCGGTGGTGCAAACCATCTGGATATAGTAAGAAAGAGAAAACATGGTTACCTTGAAGCGTTAAGGGAAAATAAGATACCTATTGAGAAAGATTTGGTTGTGTGTCGGAAAATTGATTTTGAAGAAGGGAAAATAGCTACAGAAATTTTATTATCGCTTCCGGAGCCTCCCGATGCAATTCTTGCCATGAATGATACATTGGCATTTGCCGCTATGGAAGTGATTAGAAATCATAATCTTCGTATTCCTCAGGATATAGCGCTTATTGGGTATACAGATGAGCAACATGCCAATTATGTAGTGCCTCGCCTTTCGGCCGTCTCGCATCAGACTTATAAGATGGGGGAAGCCGCATGTCAGATGTTGATTGATAAGATTAAGGGAGATAAAAAAATCAGGCAAATCATTATTCCTACTTGTTTGCAGGTGAGGGAAAGCAGTATAAAAAGGAAGGATTGAGAACCGAAATGTATTTTAAGAAGAGAATAAGGCTGAACTCTTCACAAAGAGCCAACCTTATTTCTTTATATATTGGAGTATTATTGAGTGACCAACGTAATAATGGAACGTGCCGGAATCACAACTTTTTCATGGTTTTTGATGCTTCCCACCGGTAGAAGATTCTCTCCATCTTTATCCGAAGTACGATAGATTTTCCAGTTTTTTATAATTCCGTTACGCTGATAGAAAGTAAACTCTTTATCTTCCGCTGCATAATTAATCATAACGAAAACCTCCTTTCCGTCTGTATTTTGGTATGCTGAACACATTAGTCCGGTTACATCTGTATCGCCTTCAGGAATGATTTTCCCTTGGTTGTCTTTGGCTATAATTGCTTTCCGAACAGCTCCCGGGCGTATAAATCTACTGTAGTTTCCCAAAGCCCACATTAATTTGGAGTCTTTCACCTCACCATTCAGAAAAGTCGGATCACTATACTCACGGATTAATCCGTCCTTATAATCTCCACCGATAGATCGCCACCATTGCCAACTGCGAGCACCTGCATATACAATGTCATGATGAATGATCCGTGCTACATATAATGCTGTCTTCATGGTGAAGTCATATCCTCCGCCTCCGCCGATTTCTTCGTCATTGCCCATGATACAGGTTTCTGTCTGCCAGAAATCCACCTTATACTTGTCTAAAGTATCTTTTAATTGACAACGGATATCGTGTAAATTATTCAGAGGAGTATTAGTCCAATAACTATGCCCTACCATCAGCCGGGGAACATTGGGAGTATCACCCAGATAGGTGGCTGTACTGTCCGGATTAAAGAAAGACTGGATTTGATACCCCCGTTCCCAATTAGTCATGTGAGTATCGAACATACAACGATAGTCAGAGGACTCATTGACTAGAATCTGTGTGTCAATTTGGTTATTTACGAACTCTTTACTGATGAGGCGTATGGCACGGGCTATTTCGCGGTTGGTAGCCGGTGTACCTTCTTGTTTGGGGCCAATCCAGTTCCAATGCCCATCGGGTTCATTGAATGGACAGAGGTAATTGAACTTGATTCCATCGTGTTTCTCCACCCCTTTTATGACATTGGCAAGAAAACGGGCAAAATTCTTATAATGCTCTTCCTTTAAGTTTAAGGTTCCTCCACGGCCTGTGTTGGTGGCAAGACCGTTTTGTGTGAAATATACGGGAGGTGAATTAAGAAATGCCAAAAATTTGTTTACACCCCGTTCTTTTGCCAGACGCAGGAAGTTGCGCTGCCCTTGTTGTTTATTCCAATTATAGTTACCATCTGCCTGAAGGAAACATTCGGCACGCATCCAGGGAGAGGCTATCTGGCTGGCTTCTCCTTGTTCCGCACTTCCGGCTCCTACATTGAAACGCCATAAAGACAGACCGATTCCTTTAGGTTGTCCGTTTTCATGGTTTTCCGTACTGAACAGCCAGTCGGCTACTTGGTTTTGTTTTTCTTGCGGCCATAAGCCGATAAATTGCATGCTCCAACAGTCTGATGCTCCGAAATAGTCCATGGTTTGACAGGGTTGGTCTGTTTCTATTTCAAAGTGAATGGCAGGATGTTGAGCAAACAGGTTTGCTGTTGCAAATAAAGAGAATAATAATGCTTTGTATTTCATAAAGTTGAGGGATTATTTCAGATTATAAATGACAGTTGTAACACTTTCCGAAGGCACAATTACTTGTTGGTCTGCCGTGACGTGTACCTCTTGCAAATTTTTGTTATTTGTTGTTGTATAAGTAGTGATGGAGCTTATTTCACTTACCCATTCTTTATGAATTTCGTTTAGCCGGACTCCTTTTTCTGATAGATTGGTATAAACAGCAACAATTTTATCTTTTTTCGGTGAAATCCATGCTGACCCGAAGAAACTGGATGATTCATTCATGTTAAGCATGATACGGCGATAACCTGGTCGGATGAATAGGCTGTAGTTACCTAATACCCAAAGTGTGGGAGTAGCTTTATAAGTGCCTTCTTTCTCTATATCCCCATAAACTCCATCGGAGGGTTCCAGTGAAATCAGTAAGAAGCGGTTTTTGTGTCCCCAGCGGGGGATATCCATTGAGGTCCAGTAACTCCAGGAGGAAACTCCTGCTATAGTTAGGTCATTGTGTATTACTTTTGACATATAAAGTGCAATGTCCATTTCGGTTGCTTGGTCATAGCCTATAAACTCGGAAGAGCTGTATCCGTCGCCTAACATACTCCACTCACTTTGCCATATTTCTACATCATATTGTTGGGCTGCTTGGGCCAGTTGTTTCCGGACATTACGCATACCATCCCATGTGCCATCTGTCCAGTAGCTGTGGCCGCAGATAAGTTTCTTTACATGAGTCAGGTTGCCTATATAGGTGGAAGTTCCAGGTGTGAAAAATGCTGAAAGTACGTTACTATGGGCGGCATCATTCTTAAATTTGTAGAGATATTCATAATCTCCAGATTCCCCTGGAAGAATATCAATAGAAAGACCGGCAGAAGTGATGGCGGTATCCAATTCACGTATAAGTTTGGCTACTTCATCATTAGTCCATCCGCTGCCTTCCTGGCCGCTGTCCCAATTATATTGGGGTTCGTTAACTGGTGAGATATGTGTCACTGGATATCCTTCGTTTACATAGTATTTTGCTACATCTGACATGTATCTGGCAAAGTCCGTATAACATTCATCCTTCAAATTAGAAACTCCTCCGCTATTGGAGAATCCTTTTCCGTTGGAGGTATATTGTACAGGAGGGGTATTGCTGAAAAGTACTATACTCTGACAACCAAACTCTTTGGCGCGCTGCAAGAAGTAGCGCTGCCCTTTACAGCGTGTCCAGTCTAATGTTAAGTCATCAGTCAGATAAGATTCTGCTCTGCGTGATTTGTCTTCTATTCCACTTGCTTCACCTTGTTCTGCACTGCCACCACCTAGATTCACACGCCACATGGAGAGTCCTATACCTTTAGGTTGTCCTGATTGTATTTCAGAAGAGAATAGCAGTTCACTGATTTTGTCACGATTCGTTATCCAGCTTTTTCCTACGAAGGCAGGTGCCCAACAATCTGATGCGCCAAATCCTGTCAGAGTCTGAAAAGATTGTCCGGCATCTATGGTTACTGTTTTTTCTACGTTTATGCTGCTGTCCGGTTGCCCCGATGTATCCGGTGTTTGGGGAGAATCGTCACTGCAGGCTACAGTAGAAAAGAACAGTGGAAGAGTAAAAATATATTTTAGTTTCATTGTTTTAGATGGATTAAAAAATAGTCGCGGATAATCCTAGCAAACTATCCGCGACAGAATATAAAGACCTATTGAATGTTTAATTCCTGTAACAATCTGTTCTTTTTGGAAAATGATTAATTCCAGCCCGGATTTTGGGTGATAGAACCATTAGACATTGTAATCTCATATAAAGGTATCGGGAATACCATATCCCGGTTTTCGTTGAAGCTGATTCCTTTATCACTTGCCTCACCTTGATTTTCCCATTCGTAAATGTCGCGGGTAGCGGGATCTGTATTGTATTTTACAAATGTACCGTTTGCTCCCATCAGGTTACAAATCATTTTCTTGCCATTGTCATCTGTCCAACGGCGGATATCATAGATTCTGTTTTGTTCCCATGCCAGTTCCAAACGACGTTCTAGCCGGATAGCTTTGCGAAGCTCGTTTCCACTGGATGTGACAGCAGGTAATTTTACACGATTCCGTACCTCATTAAGATAGGTACGTGCTGTACCATCTTCGCCCAATTCGTTGCAGGCTTCAGCATACATCAACAATACATCTGCATAGCGTAAGATACGATGATCTAATGGAATTTTGTCGATATTGTATACTTCCGGACGTTTTTCAATAGGTACAAAATACTTCCGGACAATACGTGCTGATTTATGTTGTGACGGATCTATAATATAACATTCGGGATCCCAACCGTACTTTTCGATATAATCTTTATAATTGGCGATTTTTGTGTTGTTTTCAACGAACTTGTCGAAGTTATTCTCTCCGGCAATTTCTGTACAACCGGTTTTAATAATAGTCCAACGTAAACGTTCTGTATCTCCTGCATCGATGTAGGCTTGTTCAAGGTTAGCGGTTGGCTGTCCCCAAGACCATCCGTCGCCGGGACCACTACGGGCACCGGTAATAACAGTCAAAGAACCACCCAATGCATAAGTTCCATCATACATATATTGTACTTCAAACAGACTTTCTTCGCTATTGTTATGGTCAACATCCCATACATCACCGAAGTTGTCGAGTAATTTATATTCACCTTCGTCGATGACTGTTTTCAATACATCATGTGCCTCTTGCCATTTGCTTTGGTAGAGGTAAACCTTTCCCAATAGGCCTAATGCAGCTCCACGGGTAGCGCGTCCCATATCTGTAGCAGCATATTGACTACGTTGTGGCAACACATCAGCAGCGGCTTTTAAATCATCTTCAATGAACTTATATACATCTTCGGCCGAAGCGCGGGTAATACCTTGTATTTCTTCGGGCAACAGGAAGCCTGTAATGAGAGGCACACCACCAAAATTCTTCACAAGTTCAAAATAGAAGTATCCACGGAGAAAACGTGCTTCGGCTACAAGCCGGTTCTTCATTTCTTCATCTGAGAAATCAGCTTGTGAAATGCGTTCCACTGCGATATTGCAACGTAGAATGCCTTTGTATCGATACTGCCAAAAGTTGGAGATGGCACCATTGCTTTGTCCGGTACCTTGATAGTGGGCCAAAGAAATATAGTCACTTTGACTTTGGCTGGTATTGCCCATCCAACCGTCATCACTACACATCTCGGAAAGCAACCATACTGTGTTGATATTCCACCATCCGCCAAAAGTAATGGCCTGGTAACAACCAGTAATAAATGCTTCGGCTTCTTCTGCACTTTGGAAATAAGTATCCAAATTTTGTTGCCCGCGCACTTCCTCTGTTAGGAAATCCTCACAAGAAGTGAATGTCAGCGAGGCAATCATTGTTAATATTGTTAATATCTTTTTCATGGTTTATACCTTGAGGGTTAAAATTTTAAATCAATTCCAAATAAGAAAGTACGTGGGTTAGGATAAGCGATGCCGTCAATACCGGTTTCAATTACACTGCCATCTTTACCAATCTGTGGACGTTCAGGATCCATACCTGAGTAGCTGGTGATAGTGAAAGGATTTTGAGCCGACAATGAGAGACGCAATTCGGTTCCGTTCAACCACTTCTTGGGGAGTGTGTAACCCACTTGTAATAGTTTGCAACGCATATAAGAGCCGTCTTCTACAAAGAAACTTGAAACGCGTGTGTAATTCTGATTCAAATCATTGTAGGACAGACGAGGAATATCGTTGCTGGTTCCTTCGCCATGCCATGCTTTCTGCAATGTACCTGTCCAAACGTTTTGCCCACTTACGCCGGAGTATAAACCTTTGGTCTTATTGAAAATATCATTACCGAATGTACCATAGAAGTTGGCTGTGAAATCGATGTTTTTATAGCTGAAACCCAAGTTCAAACCTACCATCAAATCGGGATATGGGTTACCGATCCATGTTTTATCATTTTCATCTAGCACTCCGTCATGATTCAAATCCTTAAAGCGAATGTCACCGGGTTGGGCATTGGATTGTACCAGCTTGCCATTTTCGTTGGTGTGAGCATAAACTTCATCCCAATTTTGGAAAATACCATCGGCTACGTAGCCGTAGAAGCGTGAAATCAAGCCACCGTCTTCATTACGGATAATTTGGTCGCTGTTGAAACCTCCAGTTTGGATAGGACCGTCACCGGAGAATTTAACAGCTTTATTTTTCACTGCGGAAAGGTTCAATCCCACATTATATCGGAAGTCTGCTACTTTGTCGTGCCAGTTCAGACTTAATTCCCAACCGCTAGCTTTCATACTACCTATATTCATCCATACTGTACTGTTCCAGTCGGGGTATCCGATGGCGAAGATATTTTGTTTCTGATAGAGCATATCAGAAGATTTCTTTTGGAAATACTCAAAGGTCATGTCTAGACGGGAGTCAAGGAAGGACATATCCACACCTACGTTCCAGTCTTCTACTGTTTCCCATTTTAGCAAATTATTGCCAACGCCTGATACCATAGTACCTGAAACACGTCCTGGAGCTGTACCGAATACATAATCAGATTGTCCTAACAAAGTCAGCGTAGCATCATTATCTATGTTTTGATTACCTACACGTCCCCAACCTCCGCGTAATTTCAAGTTACTGAAAATCTTCTGGTCTTGCATGAAACTTTCACTGATGATACGCCATGAAGCAGAAACAGAAGGGAAGATGGCATATTTGTTTCCTTTGGGGAAACGAGAAGAACCGTCTGCACGAATAGAAGCTGTTAGATAGTAACGATTGTCATAGTTATACATCACGCGTCCTAAATAAGATACTAATGTGCTGTAAGCAGTTTTACCTTCTGACTTTTGGTTTTGTGTACCGGCATTTACTTCCTGCATTTGATCCATATTATTAGGAACATCGTCACGTGAGGCTTTTGATTGGAATTCAGCAAAGCGTTCAGCTGTAAAGCCACCCATTACATTAATATTATGCTTTTCTGCAAAAGTCGTGATGTAAGTAGCAGTATTAGTCCAGTTCCAATCAAGCCATTCCTGCATTTCACGGGAAACATTACTTAATGTAGATTGTTCCAAAGCATCAATATAGAATTCAGGAGTGAATTTGTCTGTACGGCGGAAGTGTGCATTAGCGCCGAACTGCGTGCGCAGGGTCAGTTTTTGAATAGGGTTTATCTGTAAATAAGTATTTACAATTGTACCCATTTCACGGGAGTGGGAATTTTGGCGAGCCAATGAACCGGCAGGGTTCCACTCCTGGTTGTTGTAAGAACGCTGATAGTTATTGAATTCGTTATCCACCCATTGATCTTCCGGCTTGAATATAGGAGTTGTGGGGTCCATAGACATGGCAGCTGAAAAAAGATCGGGGGTATCATCCCATGATTCTACACGTGGGGCAATGTCGAAACCCATTTTTACATATTTATTAAATGTATATTCTGTATTAAGGCGTGCGTTGATTTTGTCCCAATAACCATAGTCATATTGTGAATTGTTACGGTAGTAACCCATACTCAGGTTATAAACCAGTTTGTCTGAACCACCGGAGATATTGAGTGAGTAATTTTGCACTAAAGCAGTTTTGTTGATTACTTCGTCCCACCAGTCTGTTCCTCCGGGATTGGTAGTAGCGCCTGTATCATTCCAAATAGAAGTTCCTCCGTCATTTGTGTATCGGGTATTGAATACTTCTTTATATTCGGCGGCATTAGCCATTTTGGGTTTTGACAATGTTTGGAAACCTGCAGATGCATTAAAACTGATATTTGTTTTTCCTGCCATTCCTTTTTTGGTTGTGATTAGAATGACACCGTTAGAAGCACGTGTTCCGTAAATGGCAGCAGCCGAAGCGTCTTTTAAAACTTCCATAGATTCAATGTCATTACTGTTTAGGAAGTTGATGTTTGTACCTACCGGCATGCCATCTACTACATACAAAGGATCGGTTCCGTTTACTGTTGTTACACCACGGATTAGAACTTTTGGTTGTGCGCCCGGACCACCACCACTGGTTACTTGAACACCGTTGATTTTACCTTGCAAGGCGTCCATTGCATTACCGGTTACAGTTTCGGTAATTTCTTTTCCTTTTACGGTAGATATAGAACTGGTCAGGTCACTTTTTTTCACGGCTCCATAACCAATAACCACTACTTCGTCCAGTAATTCACTGGCATCTTTCAGCACTACATTGATAACGGTTTGTCCGTTTACCTTTATTTCTTGAGTCTCATATCCTATGCTGGAGAACACAAGTACGGCATCCTTGGCAACATCGTTTAGTGAATAATCACCATCAATACTTGTAATAGTACCTGTACCTGTACCTTTTACTTGCACTGTTGCACCAATCATCGGTTCTTTATCTGAAGCCGAGGTTACTACACCTTTTACAGTGATGGTCTGCGCATAGCTACATAGACTTGTCAGCGCAAGACACAATAATAATATTTGCTTTTTCATATCTTAAATCTAATGTTACTTGTTAATTGGCCGGAATGAGTTTAGCTCTTTCCAAATGAGCGTCGAATATAAGTTTATAATTCCCTGTGACGTTCACTGTTGGTTTTGCCCAATTGTCACCTACATGATCGGGTTTGGTCCATGCCGGATTGGTATATTTGGCTTCTTTACCATAATATCATCCCGTACATAGGTTTGCAGTTACAAGAAAAGCCCATAACATGGCACCATACAAATGTTTCTTTTTCATATTTTATTAGTATTTGAAGATTAAACATCTACTCTAATAGAGGACGAATTAAATTCGTTAGTGGTGCAAATGTACGTGAAGAAGAATTAAAATCCTGATATAAATCTTGCAGAAAAGGGAGGTAAATCTTGCAATGCATGATTATGTATCTAAAATACAGACTTTATTTGTATTTTTGAACCATATTATTTAACAATGTGTACACTGATGCTATGAGAAAGATATTCGTACTTTGGCTCTTGCTGCTGTCGGTTGTTTCATTGGCACAACCTTATTCTGTTAAGCAGCTTGGTATAGAGAAGGGATTATCCAATAATTATGTGGTGAGCATTGCTCAAGACAAACAGGGCTTTCTGTGGTTTGCCACGGAGGAAGGGTTGAACAAATTCGATGGTACCCGTTTCATTACTTATTTGAAGAATGAAGATTTGACAAGGCAGGGTATAACAGGCAATGAACTGAATTGTTTGTTGGATGATCCTCAGGATTCTATCCTTTGGATAGGCACGCAAAGGGCCGGTCTGAATGCGTATGACTATGTAAATAACACTTTTCTTTGCTATAGGCATGATGGCGAGAACCCCGAAAGTCTGATAACGGATGATGTTACTAAGATTGTGGCAGCTACAGATGGTAATCTTTGGATTACGACATATTGGCGGGGAGTAGATTATTTCGATAAAAAGGCTGGAAAATTCATTCATTACAATACTCAAACAGTTCCGGGATTGGCTAGCGATAATATTTGGTCGGTTGTTGATGGAGGAGATGGAAAGTTGTATATGGGGCATGTGCATCATGGATTCAGTGTGTTGTCTCTTAAAGATAAAAAAGTAAAGAACTTTATGCATGACCCTGAAGATCCGGTCAGTTTGCCAGGTAATGGGGTAACTTGCATTTATAAGGACTTAAGCGGTAATATTTGGCTGGGAACAGACCGGGGGCTGGCACTGTTCAATCCGGAAGCCGAAAATTTTATCCATTTTCATCATAGTGAGGACGGGGTTCCTCATACCGTATTTGATATCAGACAATTTGATGGGAATAAACTTTGGATTGCCATGGAATTTGGAGGAATAGCCATTTTGGATTTAACGCAACGTATGTTTCTTTCTCCTGACCAAGTGCGTTTTCAATATATAAAGGAAGGGGATGATGAATACAGTCTCTCTAATTCTACTGTACGTTGTTTGTTTCAGGACTCCTTTAAAAATGTATGGGCTGGTATGTGGGGAGGTGGAATTAATTTTCTTAGCCATGAATCTTCCTATTTTAATGTTTATAGTTATTCTCCTATCCAGCATTCGGGTAGTAGCCTGAATAATAAGACAGCAAGTAGTGTATGCGTAGCAAGGGATGGAAAGTTATGGATCGGAACCGATGGGGGAGGCATCAATGTATTTGATAAAGGCAAGCGGGTGGCGGTTTATAAAGAAGAAACCGGTGATTTGACTGATAATTCCATACAGGCTGCACTTTGTGATTCGGAAGGAAACCTTTGGTTTGGATCGTTTATGGGAGGAGTGGATTTTTATGATGTGAAAAAGAAAAGTTTTCACCAGATTTTTCCTAAAGATAAAACAGGGGAAGATGTGCGTGCACTATATGAAGATGCAGAATATGTATGGATAGGAACTAGTAATGGCATCTATAAGGTACGCTTGCATGATAAAGGCATTGCAGATCATTATACAGTAGAGAATAATCTGGTGAGATGTATCTCGAAAGATAATCTTAATCGTTTATGGATTGGTACTTTCGGAGGAGGATTAGGGGTTTTTGATGAACATTTTCAGTGCGTTAAACTTTTTAACGTGACTTCTCTTTTTCCCTCTAATACTATCAATACTGTTTATATGGATAGTCAGAACAGAATGTGGATAGGAACGGGAGAAGGTCTGGTTTGTTTTCCATCCTCTCAGAGTTGGGACTATAAAGTATATCGCAGTGAGGAGGGTTTGTCCAATGTCCATATACGTGCCATTACGGAAGATAATCATGGAAATATATGGGTGAGCACCAATAAAGGTATCAGCTGCTTGTTGAAAGACAAGGAGGTTTTCTATAATTACGATCATTGGGATAATGTGCCTATGGGCAATTTCATGAGTGGAAGTGTGGCGGAAGCTAAGGATGGAACACTTTATTTTGGCTCAATCAATGGCTTATGCCGTTTTAATCCAGATCAGGTATTGGAAAAACGAGAGTCACCTGCTGCAATTATTACGGAGATGCGTATATTCGGCCCGTTGCGTGATACGGACAGTAATGAAAAGGTGATGGCGCTTGAAGGCCAGTCGGAAGTACGTTTAAGCTATATGCAAAATAACTTCAGCGTCACCTTCAATATACAGAATTATGCCTTGGCCGATCAAGTGGAATATGCTTATATGTTGAAAGGGTTGGAAAATTCATGGTATACAGTAACCGATCCTAATAATGTGACTTTCCGTAATATACCTCCGGGAAATTATTGTTTTCAGGTAAAGACAAGAATACGGAATCAGGAATGGGCGGATGAGATAGCTTCTCTGGATATCCGTATTGACCCGCCTGTATGGCTTACGTGGTGGGCCAAGTTATTTTATATTCTTTCGGGTGTTTCTGTCCTGTATTTTATTCTTCATGCCTATAAAAAGAAACTGGATATGGAGTCTCTCTATGAGTTGGAGAAGAAAAATCATGAGCAGGAACAGGAACTGAATAATGAGCGTTTACGTTTCTATACCAATATCACACATGAGTTGCGTACCCCTTTGACGTTGATTCTGGGACCGTTGGAAGATATGCAGAAAAGTAATTCTTTATCAGGGAAAGATTCACAGAAAATATCGGTTATCCATCAAAGCGCCATCCGGTTGTTGAACCTGATTAATCAGATACTGGAGTTCAGAAAAACGGAAACCCAAAACAAGAAATTATGTGTAAGTCGTGACAATCTGGCAGCCCTTGTACACGAGATCGGACTGAAGTATAAGGAATTGAACCGGAAACCTGAGATTGATTTCTGTCTTGAGATTGAGCAGGAAGATATGTCTTTGTTTTTTGATAAGGAGGTAGTAACGATTATGCTGGATAATTTGATCTCCAATGCTATAAAATATACAGAGAAAGGAACTATAACTTTAGGATTACATCAGGTGGTCCGGAATAATATACACCATACGGAAATCAGTGTGAGTGACACCGGTTTCGGTATTGCTCCCGATGCATTGCCTCATATTTTTGACCGTTATTATCAAGAGGGAAGCGAACATCAGGCTTCAGGAACAGGTATTGGTCTGGCTCTGGTAAAGAACCTGGTAGTTTTGCATGAGGGGGAGATCAGGGTTGAAAGTTCTTTGAATGTGGGAAGTACTTTTTATGTCAGTCTGCTGACGGATAACACGTATCCCCATGTGCTGCATGCTGACTCGACGGAGAAAACTTCCGATGAAAAGGACGAAAAAGAAGAAAATATAGAACCTGTGCATAGTGGTAAGCGTATTCTGCTGATAGTGGAAGATAATAGGGACATCTGTGATTATATTGTAGAATCTTTCTCGGACGATTTTGAAGTGAGGACTGCCGCCAATGGTGAACAAGGTTTGGAACAAGCATTGGGCTGCATTCCTGATATTATAGTCAGTGATATCATGATGCCGGTGATGAACGGCATTGTGATGTGCCGGAAATTGAAAGAAGACTTGCGTACCAGCCATATTCCCATTATTTTGCTGACGGCAAAGGATTCTTTGCAAGATAAGGAAGAAGGGTATCAAGTGGGTGCTGACTCTTATCTGACAAAGCCTTTCAGTGCTACTTTGTTGCATAGCCGTATCCATAATTTGCTTGAATCCCGCAAGTTGTTGGCAGAGCGTTTTAATACGAATTCCATACTCATTGACAAACGTGCGGCAGTAACCGAGTCTATGAATAAATTGGATAATGAGTTCCTTGAGAAGATTAACAAGCTGATTGAAGATCGTCTTTCTTCTGAGAAAATTGATATCGGTTATTTGTCGGACGCCATGTGTATGAGTAATTCTACCCTATATCGGAAGATGAAGGCATTGACCGGACTTTCCACCAATGAATATATCCGCAAAATAAAGATGCAATATGCGGAACGTTTGTTATTAGAGGGGAAATACAATATTTCAGAAGTTGCGTTCAAGGTGGGAATTAACAGTACGGTCTATTTTCGTCAGTGTTTTAAAGATGAATTCGGTATGGCTCCTTCTGATTATCTGAAAAAGATAAAACCGGAATAGAGTGGTTGTGTAAGCTGTTTCTTCCATATAGTTAAGCCTTTTTTTACAGTCATCTGCTACAGTCTCCGCCAGTGGACTGTAAGGTCTGCTTGGGTGGACTATACAGTCTGCTGCAATGGGCTCTACGGTCCATTGGCGGAGTCTGTAGTAAGTAGCCGTAAGAAGTAGTCAAGCAGGCCTGCAGGAAGGAACAAGCTCAATATCTCCAGTGGAGTCACGGGGGTGGGAAGCTTCTGTCTTATGCGCCAAAGATAAGGTTTTTAACTAATTTCCCTAAGTTTTCAAACTGAGCCGCCCTGATCCTTTTATGATATGTATGATAACAAAAAAGGCTCGCTATCTGCGAACCTTTGTGCTCTTCGTCTTGGACTTGAACCAAGGACCCTCTGATTAACAGTCAGATGCTCTAACCGACTGAGCTAACGAAGAAAATTTGCATTTGACTTTAAAAGAGCTCTTCGTCTTGGACTTGAACCAAGGACCCTCTGATTAACAGTCAGATGCTCTAACCGACTGAGCTAACGAAGAAGGTTTTTCTCTCAAATGCGGTGCAAAGATAATAGGTTTTTCCGAAATATGCAATATCTTTGCAGAAAAATTTTAGATAAATGGATAAAATAATTGGAATGGGCAATGCATTGGTTGACGTTCTTGTTACTTTGCAAGATGATTCGCTACTAGATGAGATGAGTTTGCCCAAAGGAAGCATGCAACTTATAAATGAAGATAAGTTTTTGAAAATCAGTGGTAAATTCTCTGGTATGAAAACGCATAAAGCTACAGGGGGAAGTGCGGGAAATACAGTTTTGGCGTTAGCTAACCTAGGGGCATACCCGGGATTTATCGGAAAGATAGGAAACGATGATTTTGGGCAATATTTTAAAAAAAACGGTTTGAAGCAGGGAATTGACATGAAATTGCTCGCCGGTGATTTGCCTACAGGAGTGGCTTCTACTTTCATTTCACCGGATGGGGAACGTACTTTTGGAACTTATCTGGGAGCTGCTGCTACTATGAAAGCCGAAAATCTGACGTTGGATATGTTTAAGGGGTATGCATATCTATATATAGAAGGATACTTGGTACAGGATCATGAATTGATTCTTCGTGCTATGCAATTAGGAAAAGAGGCTGGATTGCAAATCTGCTTGGATATGGCCAGTTATAATATTGTGGAAGGGGACTTGGAATTCTTCGATATTTTGATAACTAAATACGTGGATATTGTTTTTGCTAATGAGGAAGAGGCAAAGGCTTATACAGGCAAGGATGCATGGGGGGCTATCAATGAAATTGCTTCTAAATGCAGTGTTGTAATAGTAAAACTAGGTGCCCAAGGTTCATGTATAAAGAAAGGTACGGAATGCATCAAACTAGAGGTACCTCCGGTAAAAAAAGTCGTGGATACCACTGGCGCGGGAGATTATTATGCAGCAGGTTTTCTGTATGGACTGACTTGTGGTTATTCTTTGGAGAAGTGTTCCATTATAGGTTCTATTTTAGCATCCAATGTGATACAAGTGGTGGGTACAACCTTATCAAAGAAAAAATGGGACGAAATAAAGTTAAATATAGAGGCCCTTCTACAGGCTTGAATAGAATAATGTATTAATTTGCGGTTCACAAATACATAAAGTGATGAAGTGGAATAGTAAGAAAATATTGTTAATGATTTGCGTGGGCCTGACAGGTAGCGCTTTGTTTAGTTTTAATAAAGGTGATGACCGTAATTTCCAGATAGCAAAAAACTTGGATATCTTCAATGCGATATTCAAGGAATTGGATATGTTTTATGTTGATACTATTGATCCTGAGAAAGTGATAAAATATGGTATTGATGCTATGTTGGCGCAGACCGACCCTTACACGGAGTATTATCCTGAAGAAGATAATACACTAAAGGAAATGACTAGCGGAAAGTTTGGCGGTATCGGATCGGTAATACGTTATTATACTCCCCGAAAGCGTGTGGCTATTATTGAACCTTCCGAAGGAAGCCCTGCTGCCGAAATAGGACTGAAAGCCGGTGATATCATCATGGAGATCAATGGAAAAGATATGGCCCAGGGAGATAGAATTCCCAATGATCTGACCTCGTATGTCAGTGATAATTTGCGTGGTGAGCCGGGAACAACTTGTGTGTTGAAAGTTGAGAGACCTACTTCTGATAGTACTTATGTGCCAATGGAATTTAAAATAACCCGTTCTACCATCCGTACGAACCCTGTACCTTATTATGGAATCGTAGGCAATAATGTGGGATATATTGTTATCAGTACTTTTGCTATAGAGAACTGTTCAAAAGATATAAAGAAGGCATTGATAGAATTGAAACAGCAAGGTGCTAAATCTATTGTTCTCGATTTGCGTGGCAATGGTGGCGGTTTGTTGGGGGAAGCAGTGAATGTAGTGAATTTCTTTGTGCCGAAAGGGAAAGAGATTGTGGTAACAAAAGGTAAGATTAAACAAGCTGGTACCACTTATAAAACAATGAATGAACCGGTAGATACAGAGATTCCGCTGGCTGTGCTAGTGGACGGTTCTACAGCTTCGGCATCCGAGATTGTTTCAGGTTCCTTGCAGGACCTTGATCGGGCTATTGTGGTAGGAAGCCGTACGTATGGTAAAGGGTTGGTACAGGTACCTCGTGAATTGCCTTATAACAGTAGCATGAAAGTGACTACTGCAAAGTATTATATTCCCAGCGGACGATGCATTCAAGCCATTGATTACGCTAAACGTAATGCTGACGGGGCGGTGGCTCGTACTCCGGACAGCCTGACCAATGTATTCCATACAGCAGCCGGACGTGAAGTGCGTGATGGTGGCGGTATTCGTCCGGATGTGGAGGTGAAAGTTGAAAATTTCCCAAACATTATGTTTTATCTGCTTAATGATGATATGATTTTTGATTATGCTACCCAATATTGTATCAAGCATTCTCAGGTAGGGGAAGTGAAAGACTTTACAATAACAGATGCTGACTATGTTGATTTTAAGAAGATGTTACATAAGCGTAAGTTTACTTATGACCGTCAAAGTGAGAAGATGCTGAAGAACTTGAAAGAAATAGCGGAGTTTGAAGGATATATGGATGGGGCAAAAGAGGAGTTTGCCGCTTTGGAAACGAAATTGACGCATAATTTGGATCATGAGCTGGACAGGTTCTCGAAAGAGATAAAAGATGCTATTGCTCAGGAGATTTTGAAACGTTATTATTTCCAACGTGGCGCGATATTGCAACGCTTGAAAGATGATCCTGATTTGAAAAAAGCTATTGAGACATTGAACAATCAGTCTGAATATAGTAAGATACTTTCTGTTATGAAATAATCGAATGAGGGGCGGATGTACGAATCTGCCCCTCATTATTGTATCATGATACCATTGATGATGCTTTATTTGAACCGGGAAGTATCTATTGGTTTATGCTGTTTTTCTTTATACCCTCCGAACTTGTAGGTAAAGGATAAAGTTATGTTGCGTGAATAGTTGTTGGTGTGCATGTCCATGTATTGTCCTTTATTACGTAGTGTCACATCTATGTTGCCTTCCATCGAATTGAACAGATCATTGGCCTTCACTTGGATACTTGCTTTTTGGTTAGCAAAGTTCCAACGTATTCCGGTATGGATGGCCCAGATATGATTTAAATCATAACTTCCCTGGATAGATGGGCTCAAATAAAGTCCGGTCAGTTCCATGCGAATATCCGGTTTGGTAGAAAGTATTATATTATTTTGTAACATGGCGAGTCCGATCCACTTGCTGTGGTTGAAAGAAAGATCGAAGAATTTGTTACATTTTGCTTGACGGTATTCAGCTTGCAGTGTGACGTGACTGTCCAACCAATGTCCGATTTTGAAGGGAATGATAGTCGTGGCTGAGAAACTTTGCTGATAATCCCAGTTTAAGGTTTTGTAAATCAAAGCCAGGCGTTCTGTGCTTTGATAGGCTAGTTGCTGAAATAAATCGGGTTGATAATCATAAGCCAGGCTGAAGATATACTTGTTCTTTAAAATATAATTCAGATTTGCGGAATAATCGGTGGATGGCTTTAACATTGGATTGCCTTGTACTTCTTCATAACCACTTATATAGCCGGTACTTTCGCTCAGATCCCAGTAGCTGGGATAGGTCTTATCTGATGTGAATGAAAGTTGTAGAATATGTGCTGGGGTCATTACGTATGTTAATTCAGTTGTAGGATAAGCCGCCCATGCATGATAACGGGCCGTTTTGTAATATTCTCCGGTTATGGACGCGCTGAAAGACAAATGTTCTCCCATGTTTTTGCTGAATCCGACGTAGAAGTCATATGTATATTCATTATAACGATTGTTTGTATTGAGTTCGCTCATGTCTGTTCCGTTTTGGGTATGATAGAACTGAGTATTATGGTCACTGGCATAAGTTAAAGAGGTGCCATAGTTTAAGGTCCACTCTCGTGGTAGTGTGTGTGACTGGTCTACGTATATTTTCCAGCGGTCTATTGTTTGTCCGCTAGTCGTGTGAAATTCGCTTGTTTGGTTCTTGTTGTCTTTGTTGGTGAATTGCTGATGACTTTCGGAATGGTAGGAGGTATAGTTTATTCCAGCTTTCATACCGAAGCCAGAGAGATAATCTAAAGCGATATTGTGCATTCGAGCCTCCTTTTTTGTCCGGTTGTCTGCGGTTGTGATGTTCCCGTCGGAATATGAATGATTATCGTTGTTAGGGTTGAAGACACCAGTATAGGCTAGATTGATATGAGCATTATCATTGAATTTATATTCAGCGCCTGTTCGTACATAATGTGTTATTCCTTTCCTGTCAATATCATTGTGTTGACAGATATCATATATATTATTTTTTAAGGTGTGATGTGAGTACGTATCTGTTGTTTGTCTGTTTTGTTCATAATGGGTATTATATAGCAAGTCTATATTCCATTTAGGAGTGGTGTAAAGCAGGCTGATTCCTCCTTGTGTGCCACTTCTGTAATTGTATAGATATCCGGCGTTAACTTCTCCTTGCAACCCACTTTCTTCAGGACGGTAACCTTTCAAAAGTAAGTTGATGGCAGCACCTCTTACATGATATTGCGGCGGTGTGCTATACATAATTTCTGCCTTTTCTACACGTGAAGCCGGAGTGTTTTTTAATAAAATGGTCAACTGTTCGTGATTCATTGTTGTGGGCCTTCCGTTTAAAATAATGCTCAGATTGTGTGTGCCTGCTAATGAAAGGTTGCCGTTTATTTCCTGTACACCGGGTAATTGCTGAAGGATTTCATAGGCATTGCTCACGATCTTATGTGTGGTGAGCTGTGACAGATCATAGGATAATTTTCCTCCTTCCACTTTTACAAGAGGGCGTTCCCCTTTGACGATAACTTCGTCCAAAGCATAATCTTTACTTTTCAGGGTAATCGTGCCTGCGTCTTCTCCTGTAGTTGTCAATAAGAGGGTTTCGTACATGATGTGTTGGAAAATCAGCCGATAAGATGCTGGTTGCCGGTTGAACCTGAAGTAACCGGTGGTATCTGTGATTACGGCGTCCACAAAAGTAGAATCAATGGTTTGTAGGATGACGGTTGCACCGTCAATGGCTTGTGCATGGATGTTTGTAACCTTTCCGGTAATGGTTTGTGCAGTGGTTGTTCCTATAACCCAAAATAAAAATAGCGATGTGATGATAAAATTTTGCTTTTTCATATCTATTTGTTTTTAATATTTTCTTTAACTTTGACGAAACAAAAGTAGGGAGACTTTTTTCCTTACGTGGTTAATGGCAGGTTAACACAATGTTAACAAAGTATGGATAGGATATAAGTGTATGACAATCAAACATATTCGTTGGGTAGCTTGTATCGGACTGTTGGCAATCATCTGTTTGCAGTACGTTTGGCTTGTAAATACCTATAAGCTAACTAAGGAAAGTATACAGTTCAGAAGCAATGAAGTATTTAGAGATGCAACGATGCGTGAGGTGTTTTATCGCATGGAAGTATATCAAGATTCTTTGCAAAAGAAGTATAAGGACAAAGATACTTCCATTATGGTTAGAATAAATCTGGATGAAGATTATGATTTTTTTGAGGATGGCAGAGGTGATAAAAATGTGAACCAATGGTTGATGTCCAATATGCAGGTTTCCATGCAAGAAATTGTCAAGAGGGATTATAAATTGTCTGTTTCTTTGTCAAGTTTAGATTCTATTTATCGGACAGGCCTTGCTGCCGAAGGATTGGATGCAGAAGTAATAACTTGTGTGACAGATTCGCTGGGGAATATTCTTAGAAGTTCCCGTTCCATACAGGTAGGGGATTATGGCTTGTTGAAAACCGGATTACAACCTATCAATTATAAATGTACGGAGAATCTTCAGGCTTTTATTGTTAATCCTTATTGGGTTATTTTCCAGCAGATGACCTTGCTCCTCATTGCTACTGTCTTGATGATGGCAATGATCGTCTATTGTCTTGTTTATCAGATTCGTATTATTGCTCATCAGAATAAAATAGCTAGGATGCGTGAGGATTTCTCATACGCCATGATTCATGAGATGAAGACTCCTCTTGCCTGTATTTTGATGGGGACCCGAATGTTGAAATCAGGAAAGTTGGATATTTTTCCGGATAAACGCGAGAAGCATTTTCAGATATTGGAGGACGAGAGTGAACATTTATTGTCACTGACTAACAAAGTGCTGACGCTGTCAAAATTGGAAAATGCTCAATTGAGGCTTTGGAAAAAGGAGATACAACTCCGTCCGATGTTAGAGGATCTTATTGAGAAATATACTGCTAAGGCAGATAAACCAGTACATTTCTCTCTTCATTTGGAATCGGAATGGGTATATGCTGATGAAGAATTCTTGAAAGAAGCTATCGGTAATTTGGTAGATAATTCTATAAAATATTCAGGTGAAGAGGTGGACATACAGATTTCATCCTTGCGTCAGGACTATAACTTTTATTTGATAAAGGTAAGAGATAACGGCATAGGTATTCCGTTGAAGGACCAGAGTCGTATTTTCGAGAAGTACGAGCGTGCTTCGGCTGCCGACCGCAGCCGTAAAGGCGGTGCGTCAGGCTTCGGATTGGGTTTGAATTATGTTTTCCGCGTGGCTGAAGCGCATGGTGGAAAAGTGTGTGTAGAAAGCATTGAAGGGGAGTATAGTGAATTTTTTCTTTTTTTGCCGAGTGGGGAGAAGAAATAAATATTTTTTAAGGAGGAAGATGATATGATAAAACTGTTGTTGGTGGAAGATGATGCCAATCTTTGTTATATTATTCGTGGTGGATTGGAGGATATGATAGGTGGATACGAGGTGATGACCGCTTCTAATGGCGAAGAAGGGTTGAAGATATGGAAGGAGCAACATCTTGATATCATTATTTCAGACATTGAGATGCCTGTTATGGATGGTTATGAAATGGTACGTCGTATTCGGGAAACGGATGGATTTATTCCCATTGTTTTTACCTCGGGCAGGGTTTCGCCTAAAGATGTGGTGAAAGGTTATGAATTGGGGGTGAATAATTATATTAAGAAACCTTTTTTGGCGGAAGAACTGGATGCGCATATTGGTGCTTTGTTGAAAATGAAGCGGGGAATGGGAGCCGCTAATGAAAGTGAGATTTATCGGATTGGTGAAAATTATACATTTGATGCTGTTCATGCAGTATTAAAGCATTCGTCGTGTGTACAAAAGACAATGACGGAACGCGAAGCGAAATTGCTTCAGATGCTTTGTAAAAAGAAAAATGAACTAGTGAGGCGGGATATTATTCTTTCAAGACTATGGGATACGGAGGATGATTTTTTTGCATCACGTAGTCTCGATGTTTTTGTTACTCGACTTAGAAAATTGTTTGCTGATGATGAACGGATACAGATAAAGACTGTGAAAGGAGTGGGTTTATGTCTTTCGGACAAAGGATGAATATGTGTAATATAACATTTATTGTAAGTTCTTTTGGCATTTTCCGGATACTAAACGTTTTTAAGCAACTCGAAAAGATGTGCATTGGTGAAATGACCGTTCTTGAAAATGGATTTTGTCATTATTCCGACTTTGTTGAAGCCGGCCTTTTCTAATACTCGCATGGAAGGAAGGTTGTGTTCAAAGACAAGTGCGAATATACGTATTGTATTCGTATAAGTGAAGTAATGGTAGATGGCTTCTTGTAATGCGTCGGTTACAATACCTTGGTTCCAATATTTTTCTCCGATAACGTACCCTACTTCGGCATTGAAGCATTCCACATCTGTGCCTGGTGTAAATCCGATATTGCCTACGGCTTTTCCATTAACTTCAATACAAAAATCATGAATGCCTTCTTTTTTCTGGATGAGGTCAATAAAGGTTTCCGCATGCTCTAGCCTGTAAGGGTGGGGGAATACGTTGCGGCAATTGTCCCAAATCTTTTTGTTATTCAGTTCTTGAACTAATGAATGAGCGTCTTCTGTTTGCCAAGTACGTAGTGTGTACTTGTTCTTTTGTACAAATACAGCATGATAGCGTCTCATGGGGGTACTGCAGAGCCCATGGTAATTTTGTTTTTCTCCTACGACAGCAAATCCCAGACTCCGGTAGAAAGGAATAGCATAAGTAGAAGAATTAACCGTTGTTTCAATGGAAGGATGGAGGGTGGAGGCGTAGTGGAAAAGTTTTTTTCCTAATCCGTGCCTGTGATATTCTGGCTTGATAAAAAATAGGGAGATATGTTTGCCATTACTTTTTATACCTAAAATGCCTGTTAGAGCTTCATTGTCAAAACTACCATAAAATATGATTTCGTTTATACATTTTTTGTTATAAATAAAGCTTTTGAAAAATTCCAATCCCTCATTGTTGAAATCTTCTTTGCCGGTGATGGTGAAAACTTGCCAAGATAGTTCGATGGCTTTTGGGTATTCATCTTTTGTGAGTTGTCGTATGTTATTCATGGTATGCCATATTGTAGATTAGTGTAAAAATAGGTAGAGCAGGTATGTTTTTAGTAAGGTGAAGAAGGATAAAGGTGCATTTAAAAACAACTTTATCCTTCTTTGGCTATTAACTAGAAATTATAGGCTACGCCAAGATTGAATACGGCTTGGTCTAGGTCGCTGATTAATTGGTATTTAATATCAAAGTTTAAACTCCAGCTTTTGTCTAAGTCAAACTCCATACCTGCCCCTAAATTAACTCCAAATTTTCCATCACTTCCACTGACATCGTAATCGCCTGCTTTCCCTAAATCCAAATGCCAGTTAGTGTATGTAAATCCTGCTAATGGATATAGACTAATATTGCTTGCTATGGGAAAAAGGTAGTGGATATTTGCGTTGATGTCAAACATGCTAAGTCCATCATTTTTAAAGAAGTAATTCATAGACGGCTCTATTCTGATTTGATCAGTAATATTATATTGATATTTCAGACCAATACCAACGCTCTCTATTTCAGTTCCATAACTTAGATTTCCACCAATAGCTTGTTTCCCTTGTTGTGCAAAAACAGAACCACAACCTAAAAGTGCCATGCATGCGGCAATAATAATTTTTTTCATAATCACTCATTTTAAATGAATACTAACTTTTCTTTATATGTAGAATTATTTTTCTTCCTCCTTAAACCAGGAAGCATACATTAAATATCCATTGGCTATTTTCTGATTGAGTTCTTTGCTTTGTGCCTCGGGAATCTTTTTGATAAATTTGGCTGGAACTCCTGCCCATAGGCTTCCAGGTTCGATGACGGTGTTACTGAGTACCAGCGCTCCGGCAGCTACAATAGCTCCTTCACCTACGACCGCATGGTCTAGTATGGTAGAGCCCATTCCAATTAGAGCGCCGTCTTTTATAGTCGCACCATGTATGGTTACATTATGTCCTACAGAAACATCATTCCCGATTTCGACAACTGATTTTTGATATAATGTATGTACTACACTGCCGTCCTGGATATTTACGCGGTTACCTATGCGGATAGCATTAACATCGCCGCGTAATACGGCGTTAAACCAAATGCTGCAATCTTTTCCAATTACAACATCGCCAATAATAGTGGCATTATCGGCTAAATAACAGTTCTCGCCGATTTTTGGAGTGAATCCTCTCACTGATTTTATAAGTGCCATAATTAATTTCTACCGTTTTAAAGGAGATGTTACTTCTTTTAACCACTCGCGTTCCTCGTTGTTCAATTCCGGATTCAAACAATTGTAAACTTTTTCATGATATTGGTTGAACCATGTTATTTCTTCATCGCTCAGCATATCTGTCAGGATGGCTTCTTTGTCAATAGGGCAGAGGGTAAGTGGCTCGAATTTATAGTAAGTGCCGAATTCTGTTTCTTGTGACGGAACAATTAACATGGTATTTTCCGTACGTACTCCATGGCGTCCGGTTTTATATATACCGGGCTCGTTGGTTACTGTCATGCCTGGAACAAGTAAGGCCGGCATGTGGTTCATGCGGAATTGGTGAGGACCTTCGTGTACATTCAGAAAACAACCTACACCGTGGCCTGTTCCATGCAGGTAATTGATTCCGGCTTTCCACATAGGGAGGCGAGCCAGCGCATCTAGTTGTGTTCCGCAAGTTCCATGTGGAAATTGAGCCATTGAGAGTTGGATAAATCCTTTTAAGACTAATGTGTAATCTGTTTTTTCTTCTTTCGTGAGTGCTCCTAAAACGATAGTACGAGTAATATCAGTTGTTCCGTCCAAATATTGTGCTCCACTGTCCAGCAGCAGCATGCCTTCAGGTTTTAAGGGAATATCGGTTTCGGGGGTTGCTTCATAGTGAACAATAGCGCCATGAGCTTTATATCCGGCAATGGTGTCAAAACTGATACCATTGAAGTGGGGTTGTCCGGCGCGGAATTCGTATAATTTCTTATCTATACTTATTTCGGTTTCATTTCCAGTAGAAACAGCAGCTTTCAGCCAGCGGAGAAATTTAACCATGGCTACTCCGTCGCGTTTCATTGCGCGATGGAAGCCTTCTATTTCTGTCTCATTCTTTATCGCTTTTAAAAAAAGTACAGGCGAAGGAGCTATTTTTATTAAGGAATGGGCGCAGGCTGCTGCATGGACAGCGGCATTGATATTAGCTGACAACAGGAGTTTGCCGGTAAAATCTTTTAAATCTTTTTCAATTGTTGAATAAGGCCTTACTTTAATTTCGTTTTCTGTTAGATAGTCTTTTACTTCATCTGACAGTTTATTCTCTATTATATATAAGGTAGAACTATATTCCGTGATGAGAAGGTAACTTACAAATACCGGATTGCAGTGTACGTCACTTCCCCGTAAGTTTAGGGTCCATGCCACTTCATCCAGTGCGGAAATTAAAATGCCTGTGCAACTGTTACGACGGATTGCTTCTCGTATTTGAGTGATTTTATCCTTGCAACTGAGACCGGCATATTTCAATTCATGTATAAACACTTTGTTATCGGGCAATGCAGGCCGATCTGTCCATAATTCATTGAATGGATCGGGAGCAAGGGTTAAGTGTATCTGTTTTTTTTCTAATTCTTTCTGTAAGTTGCTTGTTTCTTGATAGCTGTTCACCCAACCGTCTATACCCACATTGTCTTCTGCATTCAATACACAGCCCAACCACTCTACAATGGAAGGAGTTTCCGGTAATCGTTCCTTGAATAAAGTAATACCTGTGTTTTCTAATTGTTCGGCCGCTTGAAGAAAATAGCGTGAATCTGTCCAAAGTCCGGCTTTATCCAGTGTTACGACAACCGTACCTGCCGAACCTGTGAAACCTGATATCCATTTACGTGCTTCCCAATGTTTGGGGATATACTCTCCCGAATGGGGATCCGTACTGGGAATAATAAAGGCTGAAAGCTTGTGTTTACGCATGAAATTGCGCAGACTAGCTATTCTATTTATAATTTCCGATTTCATTTTAATAGGTTTATAATGGTTTGTACTAGAAAGCAAAGATACGATTTCTAGATTATTTTAAATAAATAATTGCGGAAAGTTTTGTAAATAAAGAAAGTATGTGTAATTTTGCGCCGCAATTTGACTATCGGAAAATATTAATAACAACATATTTAATAATTAAAAACAATGATTGTAGTACCAGTAAAAGAAGGCGAAAACATTGAAAAAGCGCTGAAGAAGTTCAAAAGAAAATTTGAGAAAACAGGTGTTGTAAAAGAACTAAGAGCTAGACAGCAGTTCGACAAGCCGTCTGTATTGAACAGACTGAAAAGAGAACGTGCTATCTATGTTCAGAAACTTCAGCAAGTAGAAGAATAATTAAAAACTCGCACATTCTTTGAATAATTGAATTCTTTTTCATATATTCGTTGCTGAATTGATAAGCGACGTTTCTTATGATGACAGACTCTTTTTTGGATTATCTTCGATTTGAAAAAAACTATTCTGAAAAAACAATAGTTAGTTATGGAATAGATTTGACCAAGTTCGAAGAATACTTCAAGGGGAAAGACGAGAAAGTCGATTTTACAACGGTAGATGCTGATTTGGTTCGTGGTTGGGTGATGAACCTGATGGAGAATGGATATACATCTGCTTCTGTAAACCGAAAACTGAGTTCACTCCGGTCGTTTTATCGTTTCCTTCTAAAGAAAGGTGTGATAGAGGAGGATCCGATGTTGAAAATCATTGGACCGAAAAATAAGAAACCTCTTCCTGTATTTCTAAAAGAACGTGAAATGGACCGACTCTTGGATGATGTTCCTTTTAAGGAGGATTTTACAGGTTGTCGGGATAGAATGGTGTTGGAAATGTTTTATGCTACAGGCATGCGGCTTTCCGAGTTGATAGGGCTGAATGATGTGGATGTCGATTTTTCTGCGTTTCTGATAAAAGTAACGGGAAAGAGAAATAAACAGCGTTTAATTCCTTTTGGAGAAGAATTGCGAAGGGCGATGTCTGTTTATCTGAAAATAAGAAATGAAGTGTTGCCTGGAAAGGCAGAGGCGTTTTTCGTCCTAAAAAACGGAAAACGGATGTATCCTGGAAAGGTGTATCTTTTAGTGAAACGGAACCTGTCAAAAGTGGTGTCGTTAAAAAAAAGAAGTCCGCATGTGTTGAGGCATACTTTTGCAACTGCTATGTTGAATAATGAGGCAGAGTTGGGCGCAGTGAAGGAATTACTGGGTCATAGTAGTCTGACTACAACGGAAATTTATACGCATACGACTTTTGAGGAACTTAAAAAAGTTTATGAACAAGCTCATCCAAGAGCGTAAAAAAGGAGGTATTTATGGAAGTTAGAATTCAAGCCATTCATTTCGATGCAACAGAAAAACTTCAGGATTTTATTCAGAAGAAAACTGCTAAGTTAGAAAAGTATTGTGACGATATAAATAAAGTGGAGGTGTCATTAAAAGTTGTAAAGCCTGAAACTGCGATGAATAAGGAGGCTAGTATAAAAGTGCTGGTGCCTAATGGTGAATTTTTTGCAGAAAAGGTGAGTGATACATTTGAAGAGTCGGTTGATGTATGCGTAGATGCGCTTTCTAAGCAATTGACAAAATATAAAGAAAAACTACGCGGTAAATAAAAAAAAACACCGAAAGTTTTTGAGATTTAAAATAAATATCTAACTTTGCAGCCGCTTAACCATTCAAGGCGGAATGGTTGCGAAGTTAGATATGACAAGCCTCTTTAGCTCAGTTGGCCAGAGCACGTGATTTGTAATCTCGGGGTCGTTGGTTCGAATCCGACAAGAGGCTCAAGAAAAGATGCTGAGAAGCTGTTGTTCTTTGAAAGTAAGTTGGGCAAATACCAGAGTGGCCAAATGGGGCAGACTGTAAATCTGCTGTCTTTCGACTTCGGTGGTTCGAATCCATCTTTGCCCACATTCTTAAGACTTGAAAGGTCTTTGGTTTTTTGCGGAAGTAGCTCAGTTGATAGAGCATTAGCCTTCCAAGCTGAGGGTCGCGGGTTTGAGCCCCGTCTTCCGCTCTTTTTTTTCTTGCTGTTATAGCTCAGTGGTAGAGCACTTCCTTGGTAAGGAAGAGGTCACGAGTTCAAGTCTCGTTAACAGCTCTTTGATAACGTAATTGCTGATTATTAATCAAATAAATAACAAGTAAAGCTATGGCTAAAGAGAAATTTGAACGTTCGAAACCGCACGTTAACATTGGTACTATCGGTCACGTTGACCACGGTAAAACCACTTTGACTGCTGCTATCACTACTGTGTTGGCTAAAAAAGGTCTTTCAGAATTGCGTTCTTTCGATTCTATCGACAACGCTCCTGAAGAAAAAGAAAGAGGTATTACTATCAATACTTCTCACGTAGAATATCAAACTGCAAATCGTCACTATGCTCACGTTGACTGTCCGGGTCACGCCGACTATGTAAAAAACATGGTTACAGGTGCTGCTCAGATGGATGGCGCAATTATTGTTTGTGCTGCAACTGATGGTCCGATGCCTCAGACTCGTGAACACATCCTGTTGGCTCGTCAGGTAAACGTACCTCGTTTGGTTGTTTTCTTGAACAAGTGTGATATGGTTGATGATGAAGAAATGTTGGAATTGGTAGAAATGGAAATGCGTGAATTGCTTTCATTCTATGATTTCGATGGTGATAATACTCCTATTATTCGTGGTTCTGCATTAGGTGCTTTGAATGGTGTTCCTCAATGGGAAGATAAAGTAATGGAGTTGATGGATGCAGTTGATACTTGGATTCCATTGCCTCCGCGTGATATTGATAAACCTTTCTTGATGCCTGTTGAAGACGTGTTCTCTATCACTGGTCGTGGTACTGTTGCTACAGGTCGTATCGAAGCTGGTATTATCCATGTAGGTGACGAAGTTGAAATTCTTGGTTTGGGTGAAGATAAGAAATCAGTTGTTACTGGCGTTGAAATGTTCCGTAAATTATTGGATCAAGGTGAAGCTGGTGATAATGTTGGTTTGTTGTTGCGTGGTATCGACAAAAACGAAATCAAACGTGGTATGATTTTGTGTAAGCCGGGTCAGGTTAAGGCTCACTCTAAGTTCAAAGCTGAGGTTTATATCTTGAAGAAAGAAGAAGGTGGTCGTCATACTCCGTTCCATAACAAGTATCGTCCTCAGTTCTACTTGCGTACTATGGACTGTACAGGTGAAATCACTTTGCCGGAAGGAACTGAAATGGTAATGCCTGGTGATAACGTAACTATTACAGTTGAGTTGATCTACCCGGTTGCATTGAATGTAGGTTTGCGTTTTGCTATCCGTGAAGGTGGACGTACTGTAGGTGCAGGTCAGATTACAGAACTTCTTGACTAATCACTAGATAATTAATATGATCAGTTCTCGGTCGTAAGACACCGGGAACTGATTTTTACGGGAGTAGCTCAGTTGGTAGAGCACCGGTCTCCAAAACCGGGTGTCGGGAGTTCGAGCCTCTCCTCCCGTGCTAAACTTGAAAGAATATGTTTCAGAAAGTAGCAAATTATTGTAAAGAATCTTATGACGAATTAGTCCATAAAGTATCATGGCCTACTCGTAAAGAACTTTCTAGTAGCGCAGTGGTTGTTTTATATGCTTCCCTACTCATTGCGCTAGTTGTTTTTCTTATGGATTCAGCCTTCCAGTTTGTAATGGAGGATATTATCTATCCGCACTAATTAATTGAATAAAATGTCTGAGATTGAAAAAAAGTGGTACGTATTACGTGCTGTTAGTGGAAAAGAAAGCAAGGTTAAGGAGTATCTTGATGCTGACATTAAGAACAGTGATCTTAGCGAGTATGTGTCTCAGGTGTTGATTCCTACCGAGAAAGTGTATCAGGTTCGCAATGGTAAGAAAATTGTGAAAGAAAGAAGTTATCTTCCCGGATACGTTTTAGTCGAGGCCGCTTTGGTCGGTGAGGTTGCTCATCATTTGAGAAACACCCCGAATGTAATCGGTTTCTTGGGAGGTTCCGAAAATCCGGTTCCTTTGAGACAATCGGAAGTGAATCGTATACTTGGTACGGTGGATGAACTTCAGGAAGGTGGTGAGGAACTTAATGTACCTTATACCGTAGGAGAAACAGTGAAAGTTACCGTTGGACCGTTCAGTGGCTTCAGTGGTCTCATTGAAGAGGTGAATACCGAAAAACGGAAGTTGAAGGTTATGGTTAAGATCTTCGGACGTAAAACTCCGCTGGAACTTGGCTTTATGGATGTCGAGAAAGAATAATGCATTCTGTTACGTGCATTGGACTTTCGCTATAATTAATATATAAAAATTAGAAACAAAATGGCTAAAGAAGTTGCTGGACTAATCAAATTACAGATTAAAGGAGGCGCTGCAAATCCATCACCTCCCGTTGGACCTGCTTTGGGTTCTAAGGGTATTAATATCATGGAATTTTGCAAGCAATTCAATGCCAGAACCCAGGACAAGGCAGGTAAGATTTTACCTGTAATCATTACCTACTACGCAGATAAGTCTTTTGATTTTGTTATCAAGACTCCTCCCGTAGCTATTCAATTGCTTGAATTGGCTAAGATTAAGAGTGGTTCTGCTGAGCCTAACCGTAAGAAGGTTGCCGAAATTACTTGGGAACAAGTTCGTACGATTGCTCAGGACAAAATGGTTGACTTGAACTGCTTCACTATCGAGTCTGCTATGACTATGGTAGCTGGTACAGCTAGAAGTATGGGTATCGCTGTAAAAGGGGAATTCCCGGGTAATAACTAATAAACTTCAATTATAATGGGTAAACTGACAAAAAATCAAAAGTTGGCTGCAGAAAAAATTGAAGCAGGGAAAGCATACTCACTGAAAGAAGCTGCACAGTTAGTTAAAGATATTACTTTTTCTAAGTTTGATGCTTCATTAGATATTGACGTACGTTTAGGTGTAGACCCTCGTAAAGCTAACCAGATGGTTCGTGGTGTAGTTTCATTGCCTCACGGAACAGGTAAGCAAGTGCGTGTTTTGGTTCTGTGTACACCTGATGCTGAAGCTGCTGCAAAAGAAGCTGGTGCTGACTATGTTGGTCTTGATGAATATATTGAAAAGATCAAAGGTGGATGGACTGATATTGATGTAATCATTACAATGCCGTCTATCATGGGTAAGATCGGTGCTTTGGGTCGTGTTCTTGGTCCTCGTGGATTAATGCCGAATCCGAAGAGTGGTACTGTAACTATGGATGTAGCTAAGGCTGTTAAGGAAGTTAAGCAAGGTAAGATTGACTTTAAGGTTGATAAGAGCGGTATCGTTCATACTTCAATTGGCAAGGTTTCTTTCACTGCAGATCAGATTCGTGATAATGCGAAAGAATTTATCGCTACTATCATTAAATTGAAACCAAGTTCAGCTAAGGGTACTTATATTAAGAGTATTTATCTTTCAAGTACTATGAGTAAGGGTATCAAGATTGATCCCAAAACTGTAGAAGAAAACTAACAATAAGGAGGAATCATGAGAAAGGAAGATAAAGGCGTTATTATTGGTCAGTTGGCTGAAACCGTTAAGCAATACGGACATTTCTATTTGGTTGACACAACTGCTATGGATGCAGCTAAGACAAGTGAACTGAGAAGAAAATGTTTCAAAGCAGGTATTAAGCTGGTTGTTGTGAAGAATTCTTTGCTTCACAAAGCTCTGATGAGCATGGAAGGTGTTGATTTCTCTCCGTTGTTCGATTCTTTAAAAGGTACAACTTCAGTAATGTTTAGCGAAGTAGCTAACGCTCCTGCAAAGTTGTTGAAAGAATACAAAGAGGAAATTCCTGCATTGAAAGCAGCTTATGCTGAAGAAGGTTTCTATGTAGGTGCTAATCAACTGGATGCTCTTTGCAACATTAAGAGTAAGAATGAAGTTATTGCTGATATTATTGCATTGCTGCAATCACCGGCGAAAAATGTTATTTCTGCTCTTCAATCAGGTGGTAACACCATTCATGGAGTTCTTAAGACTCTGGGCGAACGTGCCGAATAATCAATTTTATAATCAATTAGTAACAAACAATTAAAATCATACAAAAATGGCAGATTTGAAAGCTTTTGCAGAACAATTAGTTAACTTGACAGTAAAAGAAGTTAATGAACTTGCAACTATCCTTAAAGAAGAATACGGTATTGAACCTGCTGCTGCAGCTGTAGCTGTTGCTGCTGGTCCTGCTGCTGGTGCAGCTGCTGCTGAAGAAAAAACATCTTTTGATGTAGTTTTGAAGAGCGCTGGTGCTGCAAAATTGCAGGTTGTTAAAGCCGTTAAAGAAGCATGTGGTCTTGGCTTGAAAGAAGCTAAAGACATGGTAGACGGTGCTCCTAGCACAGTAAAAGAAGGCTTGGCTAAAGACGAAGCTGAATCACTGAAGAAAACTTTGGAAGAAGCTGGAGCTGAAGTTGAGCTTAAATAATATTAGCCTGAGTATCAGGTAATACGGTTAGGAATCCTCTGGTAGAGGATTCTTAACCTTTTTGTGTCTATATTATTATTAAGTTCTACAAAATATTAACAAATGTCTTCAAATACTGAAAATCAAAGAGTTAATTTTGCTTCCATCAAGAATCCGATGAAGTATCCGGATTTCTTGGAAGTGCAATTGAAGTCATTCCAAGACTTTTTACAGTTGGATACCCCGCCCGAAAAGCGTAAGAATGACGGGCTGTATAAGGTGTTCGCTGAAAACTTCCCTATTGCTGACACTCGTAATAACTTTGTCCTTGAATTCTTGGACTATTACATTGATCCGCCTCACTATTCAATAGACGAGTGTTTGGAGCGCGGGCTCACATACAGCGTGCCTTTGAAAGCAAAACTGAAGTTGTATTGTACTGATCCTGATCATGAAGATTTCGATACGGTTATTCAGGATGTTTATCTGGGTCCTATTCCGTATATGACTCCGAAAGGAACTTTTGTTATTAATGGTGCTGAGCGTGTAGTTGTTTCTCAGTTGCACCGTTCTCCGGGCGTGTTCTTTGGTCAGAGCGTACATGCTAACGGTACTAAATTGTACTCTGCCCGTATTATTCCATTCAAAGGTTCATGGATCGAATTCGCTACAGATATTAACAATGTAATGTATGCGTATATCGACCGTAAAAAGAAATTGCCTGTTACTACTCTGTTAAGAGCTGTAGGTTTTGAAAATGATAAAGATATCCTCGAAATCTTCAATTTGGCTGAAGACGTTAAGGTTAATAAGACTAACTTGAAGAAAGTCGTAGGAAGAAAACTCGCTGCTCGTGTTTTAAAAACATGGACAGAAGATTTCGTAGATGAAGACACAGGTGAAGTTGTTTCTATTGAACGTAATGAGGTTATTATCGACCGTGAAACTGTGATTGAAGAGGATCATATCGATGAAATTATAGACTCAGGCGTTCAGAATATCCTTGTTCACAAGGAAGAAGCGAATTCATCCGACTACTCTATTATATTTAATACCCTTCAGAAAGACCCGAGCAACTCTGAAAAAGAGGCTGTACTTTACATTTACCGTCAGTTGCGTAATGCAGATCCGGCTGATGATGCCAGTGCTCGTGAGGTTATCAATAACCTGTTCTTCTCTGAAAAAAGATATGACCTTGGCGAGGTAGGACGTTACAGAATCAACAAAAAGTTGGGACTGACTACGGACATGGATGTGAAGGTATTGACAAAACAAGATATTATTGAAATCATTAAGTATCTGATTGAGCTGATTAACTCTAAAGCGGATGTTGATGATATTGACCACTTGAGTAACCGTCGTGTACGTACTGTAGGAGAACAGTTGTCCAATCAATTTGCGATTGGTCTGGCACGTATGTCTCGTACCATCCGTGAGCGTATGAATGTGCGTGACAATGAAGTGTTTACTCCGATTGATTTGATTAATGCGAAGACTATTTCTTCTGTTATCAATTCATTCTTTGGAACAAATGCTTTGTCGCAGTTCATGGATCAAACTAATCCATTGGCTGAAATCACTCACAAGCGTCGTTTGTCAGCGTTAGGACCTGGTGGTCTGTCACGTGAACGTGCTGGTTTTGAGGTTCGTGACGTACACTATACTCATTATGGTCGTTTGTGTCCGATTGAAACTCCTGAAGGTCCGAATATCGGTTTGATTTCTTCTTTGTGTGTGTATGCTAAGATTAATGAGCTTGGCTTTATTTCAACTCCTTATCGTAAAGTAGCTGATGGTAAGGTGGATATATCTGATGAAGGTATTGAATATCTGACAGCCGAAGAGGAAGAGGATAAGATAATCGCTCAGGGTAATGCTCCATTGGATGATGAAGGCAAATTTGTTCGTGAGAAAGTAAAAGCTCGTCGTGATGCTGATTATCCTGTTGTTACTCCTGACCAGGTAGAGTTGATGGATGTTTCTCCACAGCAGATTGCTTCTATCGCTGCTTCTTTGATTCCGTTCTTGGAACATGACGATGCTAACCGTGCATTGATGGGATCAAACATGATGCGCCAGGCAGTTCCTTTGTTGCGTACAGAGGCTCCTATTGTAGGTACAGGTATTGAAAAACAGTTGGTTGAAGACTCTCGTACTCAGATTGCAGCAGAGGGTGATGGTGTTGTAGAATATGTCGATGCAACAACTATTCGTATCTTGTATGACAGAAATGAAGATGAAGAATTTGTAAGCTTTGAACCTGCTTTGAAGGAATACAGAATTCCTAAATTCCGTAAGACTAATCAGAGCATGACCATTGACCTCCGTCCTACTTGTGATAAAGGACAGCGTGTGAAGAAGGGTGATATCCTGACTGAAGGATATTCAACTCAGGGTGGTGAGCTTGCATTGGGTAAAAACCTGTTGGTGGCTTATATGCCTTGGAAAGGTTATAACTACGAGGATGCTATTGTATTGAATGAACGCGTTGTACGTGAGGACTTGCTGACTTCTGTACACGTTGATGAATATATTTTGGAGGTCCGCGAAACGAAACGCGGTATGGAAGAATTAACTTCTGATATTCCTAACGTGAGTGAAGAAGCTACTAAAGATTTGGATGAAAACGGTATTGTACGTGTAGGTGCACGTATCGAACCGGGTGATATCCTGATTGGTAAGATTACTCCGAAAGGTGAATCAGATCCTTCTCCGGAAGAAAAATTGCTTCGTGCTATTTTCGGTGATAAGGCAGGTGATGTGAAGGATGCTTCATTGAAAGCTTCTCCGTCATTACGTGGTGTCGTTATTGACAAGAAGTTGTTCTCACGTGTTATCAAGAGCAGAAGTGAGAAGAATGCCGATAAGGCTATTCTGCCTAAACTGAATGATGAATTCGAAGAAAAGGCAGCAAAACTGAAAGATATCTTGATTGAGAAACTATTGGTTTTGACTAATGGTAAGGTTTCCCAAGGAGTGAAAGATTATTTGGGAACGGAAGTTATTGCCAAGGGGGCGAAGTTCACCAAACGCGATTTGGAATCATTGGATTATACTATTATCCAGTTGAGCAAGTGGACAGCTGATGCTCATAAGAATGACATGATTCGTGACTTGGTGATGAATTATTTGAAGAAATATAAAGAATTGGATGCTGAATTAAAGCGTAAGAAGTTTGCTATCACTATCGGTGATGAACTTCCTGCGGGCATTATTCAGATGGCTAAGGTTTATATTGCCAAGAAGCGTAAGATTGGTGTAGGTGATAAGATGGCGGGACGTCACGGTAACAAGGGTATTGTTTCTCGTGTGGTTCGTCAGGAAGATATGCCGTTCTTAGCAGATGGTACTCCAGTAGATATCGTATTGAATCCGTTGGGTGTGCCTTCTCGTATGAATATTGGTCAGATTTTCGAAGCCGTATTAGGTCGTGCCGGAAAAGAGTTGGGTGTGAAATTTGCTACTCCTATTTTTGACGGTGCTTCTATGGATGATTTAAATGAATGGACAGATAAAGCTGGATTGCCTCGTTATTGTAAGACTTATCTTTGTGATGGTGGTACAGGCGAACGCTTTGACCAACCTGCAACAGTGGGTGTAACTTATATGTTGAAACTAGGGCACATGGTTGAAGATAAGATGCATGCCCGTTCTATCGGTCCGTACTCCCTTATTACTCAGCAGCCGCTTGGTGGTAAGGCACAGTTCGGTGGTCAGCGTTTCGGAGAAATGGAAGTTTGGGCGCTTGAAGCATTCGGCGCAGCACATATCTTACAGGAAATCCTGACCATTAAGTCTGATGACGTTGTAGGACGCTCAAAGGCTTACGAAGCTATTGTGAAAGGTGAACCTATGCCAACTCCGGGTATCCCCGAATCTCTGAATGTATTGTTACACGAACTGAGAGGTCTTGGCTTGAGTATCAACCTTGAATAATAAAAAAATATAACTCTTTACATTATAAATAAGGAAGTATGGCTTTTAGAAAAGAAACTAAGATAAAGAGTAATTTCTCGAAAATCTCAATTGGCTTGGCTTCACCCGAAGAAATCCTTGAGAATTCGAGCGGTGAGGTGTTGAAGCCTGAAACGATCAACTACCGTACCTACAAACCGGAACGTGATGGTTTGTTCTGCGAGCGTATTTTCGGTCCGGTGAAAGATTACGAATGTCATTGCGGTAAGTACAAACGTATCCGTTATAAAGGTATTGTTTGTGACCGATGTGGCGTTGAAGTGACTGAAAAGAAGGTCCGTCGTGAACGTATGGGACATATTCAGTTAGTTGTGCCTGTAGCGCATATCTGGTATTTTCGTTCATTGCCGAACAAGATCGGTTATTTGTTGGGGCTGCCTACAAAGAAACTAGACGCTATTGTATATTATGAACGTTATGTGGTTATCCAGCCGGGTGTGAAGGCTGAAGATGGCATTAATAAATATGATTTGCTTTCTGAAGAAGAGTATTTGGATATCTTGGATACACTTCCTAAAGAAAACCAATATTTGGAAGATACAGATCCGAATAAGTTTATAGCTAAGATGGGAGCAGAAGCCATTTATGATCTGCTCTCAACTTTGGATTTGGATGCTTTATCTTATGAATTACGTCATAAAGCAAGTAATGATTCTTCGCAGCAACGTAAGAACGAGGCTTTGAAGCGTCTGCAGGTAGTTGAATCGTTCCGTGCATCTCGCGGACGTAATAAACCTGAATGGATGATTGTACGTATTGTGCCGGTTATTCCTCCTGAACTGCGTCCATTGGTTCCGTTGGATGGTGGCCGTTTCGCTACCTCTGACTTGAATGACTTGTATCGTCGTGTGATTATCCGTAACAACCGTTTGAAGCGACTGATTGAAATCAAGGCTCCCGAAGTGATTTTGCGTAACGAAAAACGTATGTTGCAGGAGGCTGTCGATTCCTTGTTCGATAACTCACGTAAATCAAGTGCAGTGAAGACTGACGCTAATCGTCCATTGAAATCACTGTCCGATAGCTTGAAGGGTAAGCAAGGACGTTTCCGTCAGAACTTGCTGGGTAAGCGTGTTGACTACTCTGCTCGTTCGGTTATCGTTGTTGGTCCTGAATTGAAGATGGGTGAATGTGGTATTCCTAAACTGATGGCTGCAGAGCTTTACAAGCCGTTTATCATCCGTAAGTTGATTGAACGTGGTATTGTGAAGACTGTAAAATCTGCAAAGAAGATTGTAGACCGCAAGGAGCCTGTGATCTGGGATATCTTGGAACATGTCATGAAAGGTCATCCTGTATTGCTGAACCGTGCGCCGACTCTGCACCGTTTGGGTATTCAGGCTTTCCAACCGCATATGATTGAAGGTAAAGCTATTCAGTTGCACCCGTTGGCTTGTACAGCGTTCAATGCCGACTTCGATGGTGACCAGATGGCGGTTCACTTGCCTTTGAGTAATGATGCGATTCTGGAAGCACAGATGTTGATGCTTCAAGCTCATAACATTCTGAATCCTGCTAATGGTGCTCCTATTACTGTGCCTGCACAGGATATGGTACTTGGTTTGTATTATATTACCAAGCTGAGAAAAGGGGCTAAAGGTGAAGGCTTGACTTTCTACGGTCCGGAAGAGGCTTTGATTGCTTATAATGAAGGTAAAGTGGATATTCATGCTATCGTCAACGTAGTGGTGAAGGACTTGGACAAAGATGGCAAAATCGTAGATGTGATGATGAAAGAAACCTCCGTAGGGCGTGTGATTGTAAATGAAATCGTTCCAGCGGAAGTGGGGTACTTGAATACCATTATTTCCAAAAAGTCTTTGCGAGATATCATTAGTGATGTTATCAAAGCTGTCGGTGTTGCACGTGCTTGTGAATTCTTGGATGGTATTAAGAACTTAGGTTACTATATGGCGTTCAAGGGTGGTCTGTCATTCAACTTGGGTGATATTATTATCCCGAAAGAAAAAGAAGAACTGGTAAAACGTGGTAATGAGGAAGTGGAACAGATTATGATGAACTATAATATGGGTTTCATTACTGACAATGAACGTTATAACCAGGTTATCGATACATGGACTCACGTGAACAGTGACCTGTCTGATATACTTTACAAGACGATTAAGAATGATGACCAAGGCTTCAATTCAGTATTTATGATGCTTGATTCCGGGGCCCGTGGTTCTAAAGAGCAGATTCGTCAGTTGTCTGGTATGCGTGGTTTGATGGCAAAACCGCAGAAAGCCGGTGCTGAAGGCGCACAGATTATTGAAAACCCTATTCTTTCAAACTTTAAAGAAGGTTTGTCTGTGTTAGAGTATTTTATTTCTACCCACGGTGCTCGTAAAGGTTTGGCGGATACAGCGTTGAAGACTGCTGATGCGGGATACTTGACCCGCCGTCTGGTAGACGTGTCGCATGATGTGATTATCAATGAAGAAGACTGTGGAACACTTCGTGGTTTGGTTTGTACGGCTTTGAAGAATAACGATGAAGTTATTGCTACTTTGTACGAACGTATTCTAGGACGTGTTTCTGTACATGATATCGTCCATCCTACTACTGGTAAACTGATTGTAGCCGGTGGAGAGGAGATTACAGAGGATATTGCGCAGGAAATCGAGGATTCTCCGATTGAAAGCGTTGAAATCCGTTCGGTATTAACTTGTGAATCTAAGAAAGGGGTATGTGCTAAGTGTTATGGACGTAACTTGGCATCCAGTCGTATGGTTCAGAAAGGTGAAGCAGTCGGCGTAATCGCTGCCCAATCTATTGGTGAGCCGGGTACACAGTTGACATTGCGTACATTCCATGCCGGTGGTATCGCAGGTAATATGGCTGCTAATGCAAGCATTGTGGCCAAGAATAATGCACGTTTGGAATTCGAAGAATTGCGTACGGTAGATACGGTTGATGAAATGGGTGAGGCTGTGAAAGTGGTAGTCGGTCGTTTGGCTGAAGTCCGCTTTATCGATGTGAATACAGGGATTATCCTGTCAACTCATAATGTGCCTTATGGTTCAAAATTATATGCTGCAGACGGTGATATTGTTGAGAAAGGAAAACTGATTGCTAAGTGGGATCCGTTCAACGCTGTTATTATTACAGAGGCTACTGGTAAGATTGAATTCGAGAGTGTGGTTGAAAACGTAACTTATAAGGTAGAGTCTGATGAAGCTACCGGTTTGCGTGAAATTATCATTATCGAGTCTAAGGACAAGACAAAAGTACCTTCTGCCCATATTGTAACCGAGGATGGTAATTTGATCCGTACTTATAACTTACCCGTGGGGGGGCATGTTGTGGTTGAAAACGGTCAGGCAGTGAAAGCTGGTGACATTATTGTGAAGATTCCTCGTGCTGTAGGCAAGGCTGGTGATATCACCGGTGGTCTTCCTCGTGTTACAGAACTGTTTGAGGCTCGTAACCCATCTAATCCTGCTGTCGTTTCTGAAATAGACGGTGAAATTACTATGGGTAAGATTAAGCGTGGTAACCGTGAAATTATTGTCACATCTAAGACAGGTGAAGTGAAAAAGTATTTGGTGAATCTGTCTAAACAAATATTGGTTCAGGAGAATGACTACGTTCGTGCCGGAACTCCGTTATCTGACGGTGCGATTACTCCTGCTGACATTTTGGCCATTAAAGGTCCCACGGCTGTACAGGAATATATCGTAAATGAAGTGCAAGACGTTTACCGTTTGCAGGGTGTGAAGATTAACGACAAACACTTTGAGATTATTGTTCGTCAAATGATGCGTAAGGTAGAAATCGATGAGCCGGGCGATACTCGCTTCTTGGAACAGCAGGTAGTGGATAAGCAAGAGTTCATGGAAGAAAACGATCGTATTTGGGGCAAGAAAGTAGTTGTTGACTCTGGTGATTCTCAGAATTTGCAGCCGGGTCAGATTGTTACTGCCCGTAAGTTGCGTGATGAGAACAGTATGTTGAAACGTCGTGATTTGAAGCCTGTTGAAGTACGTGATGCTATTCCTGCTACATCTACTCAGATTCTGCAAGGTATTACCCGTGCCGCTTTGGGAACTTCAAGTTTCATGTCTGCTGCATCATTCCAGGAAACAACGAAAGTTTTGAATGAGGCTGCCATCAATGGTAAGGTTGATAGATTGGAGGGTATGAAGGAGAATGTGATTTGTGGTCACTTGATTCCTGCCGGTACCGGTCAGCGTGAATTCGAAAAGATTATTGTTGGTTCGAAGGAAGAATATGATCGCATTCTTGCTAATCGTAAGAATGTACTCGATTATAGTGAGGTAGAGTAATTTTTAATACATACACTGTAAAAGAAGGTGTGTCAAAATGCGCACCTTCTTTTTTTATGCACAAAGCCCCGACTTTCACAAGCAGGGGCTTTGTTATTACCTAAAGATTTTGTATCTTTAAGCATAACATTTTATACTATGACAAAGATACATTTTCGTCCTTACAATCCCAACCAAACAGTGCTTTTTCCTCCAAGAATTGACGAGGATATTGCAGAGCATGATCCAGTTCGGATGGTTGACGCTTTGGTTGAGAGCCTGAACCTTGAAAGTTTCAGGAAGTTGTATAAGGAATGCGGGCGCAGCCCTTACCATCCCAGGATGATGCTCAAGGTCATCCTGTATGCCTATATGAACAACATCTACTCCTGCCGGAAAATCGAAAAGCTCCTTCACCGTGACATCCATTATATCTGGCTTGCCGGATATGAGAAACCGGATTTCATCACCATCAACCGTTTCCGCAACCGGGTGAAGAATGAAATCAACGAGGTGTTTACCCAAACCGTACTCCTTCTCTCTTCCAAAGGCTTCATCAGCTTGAATGTGGAATACATTGACGGGACAAAGATTGAGTCCAAAGCCAATAAGTATACTTTCGTCTGGCGGAAAACGGTTGAGCGGAACCGTGAACGCCTGATGAAGAAGATACATATCCTGCTAGGGCAGATAGACAATGTCATCGCCCAGGAGAACTCATCGGAAAGCAATGAGGAGATTGAGTTCACTCCGGCCATGCTGACTGAAATGGCAGGAGAATTGCGTCAAGCACTCGAACAGGTTCCTGAACCCTCCACGAAAGAGGAAAAGACTGCGTTGAAAAGAAACGCAAACAGCTGAAGGAGTTGGAAGAGCACAGGGACAAGCTACAGGAATACGACAACCGTCTGGACACGCTGCAGGACAGGAATTCCTATTCCAAAACGGACAATGACGCTACTTTCATGAGAATGAAGGAGGATGCCATGCGTAACGGCCAGACAAAGCCCGGTTACAACCTCCAGATCGGCACCGGGAACCAGTTCATTACCGACTTTGCACTCTTCCCGAACCCTACGGATACACTGACCCTGATACCTTTCCTGCAATCCTTCTCAAGCAGATATGACAGGCTGGCCCATACGGTGGTTGCCGATTCCGGCTACGGTTCTGAGGAGAATTACCGCTTCATGTCAGAAAACGGTATGGAAGCCTACGTCAAGTACAACTACTTCCACATGGAACAGCGGCCGAGATTCAAACCGGACCCGTTCAAGGCGGAAAACTTCTACTACAATGAAGAACAAGACTTTTGTATCTGCCCCATGGGACAGAAGATGCAAAGGATAGGGACTAGACATGTGAAAACAGCATCCGGATATGTCAGCGAAAATGCCAGGTACAGAGCCATCAGATGTGAAGGCTGTCCGCTAAGATGCCGATGTTTTAAAGCAAAGGGGAACAGAACGATAGAGTTGAATCACAGACTCAGAAAATACAAGCAAAAAGCCAAAGAGTTGCTCTGCTCAGAGGAAGGGCTGAAACACAGAGGACAGAGATGCATAGAACCGGAAGCCGTGTTCGGACAAATGAAAAACAATATGAATTACAAACGTTTCCGCCATTTTGGAAAGGATAAGGTCTTCATGGACTTTGCCTTCTTTGCCATTGCCTTCAATATAAAAAAGATGTGTGCAAAAATAACTAAAGAAGGTATGGATTGGCTGATTAGACCGTTTTATGAGCTTACAGTTGTTCTATTTAGATGTTGCGAACGCATAAATCAAAGAAATCCTCAAAATATCGCAGCTTAAAAAAATGAGTCGATTTTTATAGTCAATGAAAAAAAAGAAGGCGCATCGTGTATTACGACACACCTTCTTTAGGTTTATAGTAAATGCTATAGGAAAATTATATAGAATAATCAGTATGTTGTATTATTACAAATAAATGTCTATATTTGTACTCCAACCAAAGAATAGAAGTTGGGGACCTTGAAATTCAGAATATTTTTTAATGCTAAAGTATAAAATCATGGAAAACGAAAAAAATAACAATCAGTTGCAGATAGAGTTGAAAGAAGAAGTAGCTCAAGGAACGTATGCAAATCTTGCCATTATTACCCATTCCAGTTCGGAATTTATTGTTGATTTTGTGCGTGTAATGCCGGGATTACCTAAAGCTGGAGTGCAGTCACGTATTGTACTGACTCCTGAACATGCAAAACGTTTGATGTATGCATTACAGGAGAATGTTGCAAAATACGAACGTAATTTTGGACCTATTCGAATGCCGGAAGAAATGAATGGGGGAAATAATGGACCGGATGGAAAAACATTCATTCCTCCTATAAGCGGATTTAAAGGGGAAGCATAAGGGCTTTTGTAGCAAAAATAACATAGTAGTCTGTTTTTCAAAAACTTTTTTGAGAAACAGACTATTTTTATTAGTAGAAAGTATTGTTTATTAAAATGTTATTCGTAACTTTGCAGCCCAAAATGTATAGTTTTGGACTTAGTACAGCAAATTAATAAACAATATATAATAATTAAAAATCAAACAAAATGCCTACTATTCAACAATTAGTAAGAAAAGGAAGAGAGGTTTTGGTTGAGAAGAGTAAATCTCCGGCACTGGATTCATGTCCTCAAAGACGTGGCGTTTGTGTTCGTGTGTATACTACTACTCCGAAAAAGCCGAATTCAGCAATGCGTAAAGTTGCTCGTGTGCGTCTGACTAACTCTAAGGAAGTAAACTCTTATATTCCGGGAGAAGGTCATAACTTGCAGGAACACTCAATCGTGTTGGTTCGTGGTGGTCGTGTGAAAGACCTTCCGGGTGTACGTTATCACATCGTTCGTGGTACTTTGGATACAGCAGGCGTAGCTGGTCGTACACAAAGACGTTCTAAATATGGTGCGAAGCGTCCTAAAGCAGGACAAGCTGCAGCTCCTGCAAAAGGAAAAGGAAAGAAGTAAATTGTAACTGAATTCCTGAAACAAAGAATATTAATTTAAGTTTTGGTTTGTTGGAATAAGCTATAAAGGTTGAGTAAATGCTTCAGAGGAAGCGTTGAAGTAAACGGAAAAAGTGCAGCCCCAAACAAAAACATTATTTTGAGAAAAAATGAGAAAAGCAAAACCAAAAAAACGTGTGATCCTTCCGGATCCGGTATTTAATGATCAGAAGGTTTCTAAATTCGTAAATCACTTGATGTATGATGGAAAAAAGAATACATCTTATGAGATCTTCTATGCAGCACTGGAAACAGTGAAAACAAAACTTCCTAATGAAGAAAAATCAGCTTTGGAAATCTGGAAGAAAGCTTTGGATAATGTAACTCCGCAGATTGAAGTAAAGTCTCGTCGTGTAGGTGGCGCTACTTTCCAGGTTCCTACTGAAATTCGTCCTGATCGTAAAGAGTCAATCTCAATGAAAAACTTGATTCTTTTCGCTCGTAAACGCGGTGGTAAATCAATGGCAGATAAACTGGCAGCTGAGATTATTGACGCTTTCAACGAACAGGGTGGTGCTTATAAGCGTAAAGAAGATATGCACCGTATGGCTGAAGCTAACCGTGCATTCGCTCACTTTAGATTCTAATCAAGTAATAATTAATAAGTAAAGGACGAAGATGGCTAAACATGATTTGCATTTGACCCGCAATATCGGTATCATGGCTCACATTGATGCTGGTAAGACAACGACTTCAGAACGTATTTTGTTCTACACTGGCTTGACTCACAAAATTGGTGAGGTGCATGATGGTGCAGCAACAATGGACTGGATGGAGCAGGAGCAGGAACGTGGTATTACTATTACATCTGCTGCTACTACTACTCGTTGGAAATATGCGGGAAATACTTATAAAATAAACTTGATTGACACTCCGGGACACGTTGACTTTACTGCTGAAGTAGAACGTTCTTTACGTGTCTTGGATGGAGCTGTTGCAGCTTATTGTGCGGTTGGTGGTGTTGAACCTCAGTCAGAAACCGTATGGCGTCAGGCTGATAAATACAATGTGCCTCGTATTGGTTACGTTAATAAAATGGACCGTTCTGGTGCTGACTTTTTCGAAGTTGTTCGCCAGATGAAGGATGTATTAGGCGCAAATGCTTGCCCTGTGGTAATTCCTATTGGTGCTGAAGAGAGCTTCAAAGGAGTTGTTGATTTGATTAAAATGAAAGCTATTTTGTGGCACGATGAAACAATGGGTGCAGATTATAGCGTAGAAGAAATTCCGGCGAACTTGGTTGATGAAGCTAATGAATGGAGAGAGAAAATGCTCGAAAAAGTGGCTGAATTTGACGATGCTTTAATGGAGAAATTCTTTGATGATCCTTCTACAATCACTGAAGAAGAAATCTTGCGTGCTTTGCGTGCAGGTACATTGAAAATGGATATCGTTCCGATGTTCTGCGGCTCTTCATTCAAGAATAAGGGAGTTCAGACATTGCTTGACTATGTTTGTGCGTTCTTGCCTTCTCCGTTGGATACACCTGCTATTGTAGGTACTAATCCGACTACAGGAGCAGAGGAAGACCGTAAACCTAGCGAGGATGAAAAAACATCAGCTTTGGCATTTAAGATTGCAACTGACCCCTATGTCGGACGTTTGACTTTCTTCCGTGTTTACTCTGGTAAGGTAGAGGCTGGTTCATATATCTATAACACTCGTTCGGGTAAAAAAGAACGTGTATCACGTTTGTTCCAGATGCACTCAAACAAACAGAATCCTGTAGAGGTGATTGGAGCTGGTGATATTGGTGCCGGTGTTGGTTTCAAGGATATCCGTACAGGTGATACGTTGTGTGATGAAGATGCACCGATCGTATTGGAATCAATGGAATTCCCTGATCCTGTAATTGGTATTGCAGTTGAACCTAAGACTCAGAAAGATTTGGACAAGTTGTCTAATGGCTTGGCTAAACTGGCTGAAGAAGACCCGACATTTACTGTTAAGACTGATGAGCAGTCCGGTCAGACTATTATTTCCGGTATGGGTGAGCTTCATTTGGATATTATTATCGACCGTCTGAAACGTGAGTTTAAAGTAGAATGTAACCAGGGTAAACCTCAGGTTAACTATAAGGAAGCTATCACTAAGACTGTTGAATTGCGTGAAGTTTATAAGAAGCAGTCTGGTGGTCGTGGTAAGTTTGCCGATATCATTGTGGCAATCGGCCCGGTTGATGAAGACTTTACACAAGGTGGTTTGCAGTTTATTGATGAAGTGAAGGGCGGTAATGTTCCTAAGGAATTTATCCCATCAGTTCAGAAAGGTTTCCAGACCGCAATGAAGAATGGTGTGTTGGCAGGGTATCCGCTTGATTCACTGAAAGTAGTTTTGAAGGATGGTTCATTCCATCCGGTTGACTCTGACCAGTTGTCATTCGAGATCTGTGCTATCCAGGCTTACAAAAATGCATGTGCTAAAGCAGGTCCTGTATTGACTGAACCTATTATGAAACTGGAGGTTGTAACTCCTGAAGAAAACATGGGTGATGTTATTGGTGACTTGAATAAGCGTCGTGGTCAAGTAGAAGGTATGGAATCAAGCCGTTCTGGAGCTCGTATTGTAAAAGCTAAAGTACCTTTGGCAGAAATGTTTGGTTACGTAACAGCTTTGCGTACTATTACTTCGGGCCGTGCTACATCATCTATGACTTATGATCATCATGCTCAAGTTTCCAGCTCTATTGCTAAGGCTGTACTTGAAGAAGTGAAAGGTCGCGTAGACTTAGTATAATAAAAAAAACAGGGGCGACGGGTTAGCGAATGACTCTTAATCCGGCCCCACTTTATATTTAATCATTTTTTAATTTAAAATTTAATGAGTCAAAAAATTAGAATTAAACTGAAATCTTACGATCACAACTTGGTAGACAAGTCTGCTGAAAAGATCGTTAGAACAGTGAAGGCAACAGGTGCTATTGTTAGCGGTCCTATTCCATTGCCTACACACAAGCGTATTTTTACGGTAAACCGTTCGACTTTCGTTAACAAGAAGTCACGTGAACAGTTTGAATTGTCTTCTTACAAGAGATTAATCGACATCTATAGCTCAACAGCTAAGACAGTAGACGCTCTGATGAAGTTGGAATTACCGAGTGGAGTTGAAGTAGAAATTAAAGTTTAATGCATTAAAAATTAACTGAAATGCCAGGATTATTAGGAAAGAAAATCGGAATGACATCCGTTTTCAGTGCTGATGGTAAAAATGTACCATGCACTGTTATCGAAGCTGGTCCTTGTGTAGTTACTCAGATTAAGAGTGTTGAGAAAGACGGCTATGCAGCTGTTCAGGTAGGTTTCCAGGACAAAAAGGAAAAGCATACTACCAAACCTTTGATGGGGCACTTTAAAAAAGCTGGTGTAACTCCGAAGAGACACTTGGCCGAGTTCAAAGATTTTGAAACAGAATTGAATTTGGGAGACACTATTACAGTGGAGTTGTTCAATGATGCGGCTTATGTTGACGTTGTTGGTACTTCTAAAGGTAAAGGCTTCCAAGGTGTAGTTAAAAGACATGGATTTGGTGGAGTAGGTCAGACTACTCACGGTCAGCACAACCGCGCTCGTAAACCGGGTTCTATCGGTGCATGTTCTTACCCTGCAAAAGTATTCAAAGGAATGCGTATGGGTGGCCAAATGGGTGGTGACCGCGTTACTACACATAACTTACAGGTATTAAAAGTGATTCCGGAACACAATCTTCTTTTGATTAAAGGTTCGGTACCGGGTTGCAAAGGTTCAATCGTAATAATTGAGAAATAATGGAAGTTAACGTATTAAATATTAAAGGTGAAGACACCGGAAGAAAGGTTACGTTAAACGAATCTATCTTCGGAATTGAACCCAATGACCACGCTATCTATTTGGACGTTAAGCAGTTTATGGCTAACCAACGTCAGGGAACTCATAAATCTAAAGAAAGAAGCGAAATCAGCGGTTCTACTCGTAAATTAGGTCGTCAGAAAGGTGGTGGCGGTGCTCGTCGTGGTGATATCAACTCTCCGGTATTGGTGGGTGGTGCTCGCGTGTTTGGTCCTAAACCTCGTGACTATTGGTTTAAGTTGAATAAAAAAGTTAAGACATTGGCTCGCAAGTCGGCATTGTCTTATAAAGCTCAAGAGAACGCAATCATTATTGTTGAAGACTTCACATTTGAGGCTCCAAAGACTAAGGATTTCGTTTCTATGGTAAATAATCTTAAAATTGCTGACAAAAAGTTGCTTCTTGTTTTGCCGGAAGCTAATAAAAATGTATATTTGTCAGCTCGTAACATCGAACGTGCTAATGTAGCAATTGCTTCTGCATTAAATACTTACAATGTATTGAATGCTGAAACTCTTGTTGTTACAGAAAACTCGCTCAAGGCTATCGAGAATATCTTATCTTAATTTAAAAAGGAGGCTTAGATAATGGGAATTATTATTAAACCGTTGGTTACTGAGAAAATGACTGCAATTACCGAGAAGTTAAATCGATTCGGCTTTATTGTACGTCCTGAAGCTAACAAGTTGGAAATTAAGAGTGAGATTGAAGCTTTGTATAATGTTACAGTAGTAGATGTAAATACGCTAAAATACTCGGGAAAGAGTAAAAGCCGTTACACTAAGTCTGGAATCATCAATGGTCGTACGAATGCTTATAAGAAAGCTATCGTAACATTGAAAGAAGGCGATACTATTGATTTTTATAGCAATATTTAATAAAGATGGCAGTACGTAAATTTAAGCCCACAACACCGGGGCAAAGACATAAAATTATTGGTACTTTTGAAGAGATTACTGCATCGGTACCAGAAAAGTCTCTTGTATTTGGAAAGCGCTCAACAGGTGGTCGCAACAACGTTGGTAAAATGACAATGCGCTATATGGGCGGTGGTCACAAGAGAAAATACAGACTTATTGATTTCAAGAGAAACAAAGACGGTGTACCCGCAGTTGTTAAAACTATAGAATACGATCCGAATCGTTCGGCTCGTATTGCTTTGCTGTTTTATGCTGATGGTGAAAAGAGATATATTATTGCTCCTAATGGATTGCAAGTTGGTAGCACATTGGTGTCTGGAGCGAATGCAGCGCCTGAGATTGGTAACGCACTTCCGCTTGAAAACATCCCCGTTGGTACTGTAATTCACAATATAGAATTACGTCCGGGCCAAGGTGCAGCTTTGGTAAGATCAGCTGGTAATTTTGCTCAGTTAACTTCAAGAGAAGGCAAGTATTGTGTGATTAAATTGCCTTCAGGTGAGGTAAGACAAATACTTAGTGCTTGTAAGGCTACTATTGGTAGCGTTGGTAACTCTGATCATGGATTGGAATCTTCCGGTAAGGCAGGTCGTACTCGTTGGATGGGGCGTCGTCCTCGCAACCGTGGTGTTGTTATGAATCCTGTTGATCACCCGATGGGTGGTGGTGAAGGACGCGCTTCAGGAGGTCATCCAAGATCACGTACAGGCTTGTATGCTAAGGGCTTGAAGACAAGAGCTCCGAAAAAACAGTCTTCTAAGTATATTATTGAGAGAAGAAAGTAATAACTGATTAATTGAGTAAATTATGAGTCGTTCATTAAAAAAAGGTCCATATATTAACGTTAAACTTGAAAAGAAAGTGCTTGCTATGAATGAAAGCGGCAAGAAGGTTGTCGTTAAGACTTGGGCTAGAGCTTCGATGATCTCGCCTGATTTTGTAGGGCACACAGTTGCAGTTCATAACGGAAATAAATTTATTCCTGTTTACGTTACAGAAAACATGGTAGGACACAAATTAGGTGAATTTGCACCGACACGTACATTCCGCGGCCATGCAGGTAATAAGAAAAAATAAGCAGGATAATCTGAAGAAATAATAAAGTAATAAATAATGGGAGCAAGAAAAAAAATATCGGCTGAAAAAAGAAAAGAAGCCCTTAAGACCATGTATTTTGCAAAGTTGCAAAATGTTCCTACTTCTCCGCGAAAAATGCGTCTCGTGGCTGACATGATCCGTGGTATGGAAGTGAACCGTGCACTGGGTGTCTTGAAGTTTTCTTCTAAAGAAGCTTCTGCAAGAGTGGAAAAACTGTTGCGCTCTGCTATTGCTAACTGGGAACAGAAAAACGAACGTAAGGCAGAAAGTGGCGAATTGTTTGTAACAAAGATTTATGTTGATGGTGGTGCAACGCTGAAAAGAATGCGTCCGGCTCCGCAGGGAAGAGGTTACAGAATTCGTAAACGTTCAAATCACGTGACTTTGTTCGTTGATTCTAAGAGTACTAATGATAATCAAAATTAAGACTAGATGGGACAGAAAGTTAATCCGATAAGCAACCGTTTAGGAATTATCAGAGGATGGGATTCTAATTGGTACGGTGGCAATGATTATGGTGATGCTTTGTTGGAAGACAGCAAAATCCGTAAATATTTGAATGCCAGACTTGCAAAAGCCAGCGTTTCAAGAATTGTTATTGAACGTACACTGAAATTGGTGACAATTACGGTTTGTACAGCACGTCCGGGTATTATCATTGGTAAAGGCGGTCAGGAAGTTGACAAGCTGAAAGAAGAGTTGAAGAAGATCACGGACAAAGATATTCAGATCAATATCTTTGAAGTGAAGAGACCTGAGTTGGATGCTGTTATTGTAGCTAATAATATCGCTCGTCAGGTAGAAGGTAAGATTGCCTATCGCCGTGCCATCAAGATGGCTATCGCTAACACAATGCGTATGGGCGCTGAAGGTATCAAAGTGTTGATTTCAGGACGTTTGAATGGAGCAGAAATGGCCCGTTCTGAAATGTATAAAGAAGGAAGAACTCCGTTGCATACTTTCCGTGCAGATATTGACTACTGTCATGCAGAAGCTTTGACTAAAGTTGGTTTGCTGGGTATTAAAGTATGGATTTGCCGTGGTGAAGTGTATGGTAAGAGAGAATTAGCGCCCAACTTTACTCAGACTAAAGAGAGTGGTCGTGGTGGTAATGGCAACAATAACGGTGGTAAGAACTTCAAAAGAAAGAAAAACAATCGCTAACGGATTTGAATTTTAGGAATTATGTTACAACCGAAAAAGACAAAATTCAGAAGACAGCAGAAGGGCAGTCAGAAAGGAAATGCTCAAAGAGGAAACCAATTGGCTTTCGGCTCATTTGGTATTAAATCTTTGGAGACTAAATGGATTACAGGTAGACAAATTGAAGCTGCACGTATTGCGGTAACAAGATATATGCAACGTCAAGGACAGATTTGGATCCGTATTTTCCCGGACAAACCTATTACTCGCAAGCCTGCTGATGTGCGTATGGGTAAAGGTAAAGGTGCTCCTGAAGGTTTCGTTGCTCCGGTTACTCCGGGTCGTATTATCATCGAGGCAGAAGGTGTTCCTTATGAGGTAGCTAAAGAAGCTTTGCGTCTTGCAGCACAGAAGCTTCCTGTTACTACTAAGTTTATAGTTAGACGTGATTACGATGCTCAAAATCAAAATGCTTAATTTATTATGAAGATTGCAGAAATTAGAGAAATAGCTACCAATGAATTGGCAGAAAGAATTGAAGCTGAAGTAGCCAATTACAATCAGATGGTTTTAAATCATTCTATCTCTCCGCTGGATAATCCTGCACAGATTAAAAAGTTACGCAGAACGATTGCGCGTATGAAGGCAGAATTGCATCAGAGAGAACTTAACAAATAATAATGGTCCTCATGGAAGCTAGAAATTTAAGAAAAGAAAGAACAGGTGTTGTAGTAAGCAATAAGATGGATAAGACCATTACTGTTGCTGCTAAGTTTAAAGAAAAACACCCTATTTATGGTAAGTTCGTTTCTAAAACGAAAAAATACCATGCTCATGATGAAAAGAATGAATGTAATGTAGGTGATACAGTACACATCATGGAAACTCGTCCTTTGAGCAAAACTAAGAGATGGAGATTGGTTGAAATAATTGAAAGAGCTAAGTAATTATGATACAAGTAGAATCCAGACTTACAGTGTGTGACAACAGTGGCGCTAAAGAAGCTCTTTGTATCCGCGTATTAGGCGGTACGAAGAGACGTTACGCTTCTGTAGGGGATGTCATTGTAGTTTCTATCAAGAGTGTAATCCCCTCTAGTGATGTTAAAAAAGGTGCAGTATCAAAGGCTTTAATTGTACGTACTAAGAAAGAAATCCGTCGTGCTGATGGTTCTTATATTCGTTTTGATGATAATGCTTGCGTATTGTTGAATAATGCAGGTGAAATTAGAGGAAGTCGTATTTTTGGCCCTGTTGCAAGAGAGTTGCGTGCTGCAAACATGAAAGTGGTATCACTTGCACCTGAAGTACTTTAATTTTGTAAAAGATTTAAGTAATGAGTAAATTACATATAAAAAAAGGCGATACAGTTTACGTAAACTCTGGTGAAGATAAAGGTAAAACTGGCCGTGTGCTGAAAGTTCTTGTTAAAGAAGGACGTGCACTTGTAGAAGGTATCAATATGGTATCAAAAAGTACCAAACCTAATGCAAAGAACCCTCAGGGTGGTATCGTAAAGCAGGAAGCTGCTATACATATCTCAAACTTGAATTTGGTTGATCCTAAAACAGGCAAGCCAACACGTGTGGGAAGAAGAGAAAGTTCTGATGGTAGAACATTTGTTCGTTATGCTAAAAAATCAGGAGAGGAGATTAAATAATGAGTAATACTGCTAGCCTTAAGAAAGAATATGCAGAGCGCATTGCGCCTGCATTGAAGAATCAGTTCCAATATTCTTCAACAATGCAGATCCCCGTACTTAAGAAGATTGTTATCAATCAAGGATTGGGTATGGCTGTTGCTGATAAGAAGATTATTGAAGTTGCTATTAATGAGTTAACAGCAATTACTGGTCAGAAAGCTGTTGCAACAGTTTCACGTAAAGATATCGCTAACTTTAAGTTACGTAAGAAAATGCCGATTGGCGTAATGGTGACTTTGCGTCGTGAAAGAATGTATGAGTTCCTTGAAAAACTTGTTCGTGTTGCTTTGCCACGTATTCGTGACTTCAAAGGTATCGAAAGCAAGTTCGATGGAAGAGGTAATTATACATTGGGTATTCAGGAACAAATCATTTTCCCTGAAATAAATATCGATAGTATTACTAAAATTCTCGGAATGAATATTACCTTTGTAACTTCTGCTCCGACAGATGAAGAAGGTTATGCTTTGTTGAAGGAATTTGGTTTACCGTTTAAAAACTCAAAAAAAGATTAATATATTATGGCAAAAGAATCAATGAAGGCTCGTGAAGTAAAAAGAGCCAAACTTGTAGCCAAATATGCTGAAAAACGTGCTGCGTTGAAAAAGATTGTCAACTCAGGTGATCCTGCTGAAGCTTTTGAAGCTGCTCAGAAATTACAGGCTATTCCTAAGAATGCTAATCCTATTCGTTTGCACAACCGTTGTAAATTGACCGGTCGTCCTAAAGGCTATATTCGTCAGTTCGGAATTTCAAGAATTCAGTTCCGCGAAATGGCTTCTAATGGTTTGATTCCGGGCGTAAAGAAAGCAAGCTGGTAATTCTTTTTATTTTTAAATATTGTCAGGGTAGTCCTGATTAATTTAATTTATTATTATATGACAGATCCAATCGCAGATTATCTCACCAGATTGAGAAATGCAATTAGTGCAAAGCACAGAGTAGTAGAAGTGCCTGCCTCAAATTTGAAAAAGGAAATCACTAAGATCCTTTTCGACAAAGGCTACATTCTGAACTACAAGTTTGTAGAAGATGGTCCTCAAGGAACTATCAAAGTGGCTTTGAAGTACGACTCAGTAAACAAAGTAAATGCTATTAAGAAGCTTATTAGAGTTTCTACTCCGGGTTTACGTAAGTATACGGGTTACAAAGACATGCCGAGAGTTATTAATGGTTTAGGTATTGCTATAATATCTACTTCCAAAGGTGTAATGACTAACAAAGAAGCTGCTGAACTGAAAATCGGTGGTGAAGTTCTTTGTTACGTATATTAATAGGAGGATAAGCAATGTCAAGAATAGGAAAATTACCCATTAGTATTCCCACTGGAGTAACAGTTACTCTGAAGGATAATGTAGTTACTGTAAAAGGTCCTAAAGGCGAACTTAGCCAATTTGTTGATCCTTCTATCAATGTTGCAATTGAAGATGGACATGTGATGTTGACAGAAAACGAAAACGCGATGTTGGATAACGTAAAACAAAGACATGCTTTTCATGGCTTGTATCGTTCTTTGGTTAACAACATGGTTATTGGTGTTTCTGAAGGTTATAAGAAAGAACTGGAACTTGTCGGTGTAGGTTACCGTGCTTCAAACAATGGTAATATTATTGATTTCGCTTTAGGTTATACTCATAATATCTTTATGCAGTTACCTCCTGAAATCAAGGTAGAAACTAAGTCAGAAAGAAATAAGAACCCTCTTATTATATTGGAATCTTGTGACAAACAACTGCTGGGTCAGGTTTGTTCAAAAATACGTTCTTTCCGTAAGCCGGAACCTTATAAAGGTAAAGGTATTAAGTTTGTTGGCGAAGAAATTCGTAGAAAGTCTGGTAAGTCAGCCGGTGCTAAATAATTTACATAAAATTGTATTATCATGACAACAAAATTAGAAAGACGAATCAAGATCAAATATAGAGTACGCAATAAGATTTCAGGTACTACTGAACGTCCGCGTATGAGTGTGTTTAGAAGTAACAAGCAGATTTACGTTCAAGTTATCGATGACTTGTCTGGTAGAACTTTGGCTGCAGCTTCATCTTTGGGAATGGAAGCTATGCCTAAGAAAGAACAGGCTGCTAAAGTTGGTGAACTGATTGCCAAGAAGGCTCAGGAAGCTGGTATTACGACTGTCGTATTCGACCGTAATGGTTACTTGTATCATGGGAGAATAAAAGAAGTAGCTGACGCTGCTCGTAACGGTGGACTTAAATTTTAATCAATTATGGCAGTTAATAATAGAGTTAAGATAACTAACGATATAGAGTTAAAAGACAGATTGGTTGCTATCAACCGTGTTACAAAGGTAACAAAGGGTGGTAGAACATTCAGCTTCTCTGCAATTGTCGTTGTTGGAAACGAAGACGGTATTATTGGTTGGGGCCTTGGTAAAGCAGGTGAAGTAACAGCTGCTATTGCTAAAGGTGTTGAAGCAGCTAAAAAGAACTTGACTCGTGTTCCTGTATTGAAAGGTACAGTTCCTCATGAACAGTCGGCTAAATTTGGTGGTGCTGAAGTATTCATCAAGCCGGCTTCTACCGGTACTGGTGTGGTAGCAGGTGGTGCGATGCGTGCTGTTTTGGAAAGTGTGGGTGTTACAGACGTTTTGGCTAAGTCAAAAGGTTCTTCTAATCCGCACAACTTGGTAAAAGCTACTATTTTAGCTTTGGGCGAGATGAGAGATGCCCGTATGGTTGCTCAGAACAGAGGCGTAAGTATGGAAAAAGTATTTAGAGGATAAGGAGGAATTATGTCAACTATTAAGATTAAACAAGTAAAAAGTAGAATTGGTGCTCCTGCTGATCAAAAGAGAGTACTCGATGCGCTGGGACTTCGCAAGATGAATCGTGTGGTTGAGCACGAAGCAACTCCTTCTATTCTGGGAATGGTTGAAAAGGTAAAACACCTGGTTGCCATCGTTAAGTAATTCATTGTTAATAAAAAAACTAATTACGATATGAATTTAAGTAATTTAAAACCTGCAGAAGGATCTACAAAGACTAGAAAAAGAATTGGCCGTGGCCCGGGATCTGGTTTGGGTGGTACTTCTACAAGAGGTCATAAAGGTGCTAAATCAAGATCAGGTTATTCAAAGAAGATTGGTTTTGAAGGTGGACAGATGCCTCTTCAACGTCGTGTTCCGAAGTTTGGTTTTAAGAATATTAACCGTGTAGAATATAAAGCTATTAACCTTGAAACTATTCAGAAATTGGCTGAAGCTAAGAATCTGACTAAGGTAGGTATGAATGACTTTATTGAAGCTGGTTTCATTTCTTCTAATCAATTGGTAAAAGTACTAGGTAACGGTAGTTTGACTACTAAGCTTGATGTGGAAGCTAATGCTTTTTCAAAGAGTGCGGTAGCTGCAATCGAAGCTGTTGGTGGTAATGCAGTAAAACTCTGATTCAATGAGAAAATCTATTGAAACATTAAAGAATATATGGAAAATTGAGGATCTGAGACAAAGGATCCTCATTACTATATTATTTGTTGCAATTTACAGGTTTGGTTCTTACGTGGTTCTGCCAGGTATTAACCCTGCTATGTTAACTCAGTTGCATAAACAAACGAGTGAAGGTTTGTTAGCCTTGTTAAACATGTTCTCTGGAGGAGCGTTTTCCAATGCATCTATTTTTGCATTGGGAATCATGCCATATATCTCGGCATCAATTGTAATTCAGCTTTTGGCGATTGCTGTTCCCTACTTTCAGAAAATCCAGCGTGAAGGTGAAAGTGGTAGAAGAAAAATCAATCAGTATACTCGTATATTGACAATTGCAATTTTGGTTTTCCAAGCTCCCTCATACTTGCTTAACCTTAAGATGCAAGCCGGACCATCACTTAATGCTTCATTAGATTGGACATTCTTTATAATTACTTCTACCATCATTTTGGCAGCTGGAAGTATGTTTATTCTGTGGCTTGGAGAAAGAATAACAGATAAGGGGATAGGTAATGGTATATCATTCATCATTTTGATTGGTATTATTGCCCGTCTGCCACAATCTTTATTCCAGGAGTTTGTTTCTCGTCTGGCTTCTCCGGGTGCAGGTGGTATCATCATGTTTTTGTTGGAAATAGTATTTTTGTTGTTCGTTATTGCAGCAGCAATTTTGCTGGTTCAAGGCGTCCGCAAAGTTCCCGTACAGTATGCGAAACGTATTGTAGGAAACAAACAATATGGTGGTGCAAGACAATATATTCCTTTAAAGGTGAATGCTGCGAATGTAATGCCTATCATCTTTGCCCAGGCAATCATGTTTATCCCTATTACATTGGTAGGTTTCTCAAATGCTGCAACAGCAAGTGGTATTGTACGTGCATTTGTAGATCATACTAGCTTCTGGTATAATTTTGTTTTTGCAATATTGATTATTGTGTTTACATACTTCTATACTGCAATAACAATTAATCCTAACCAGATGGCAGAAGATATGAAGAGAAATAATGGTTTTATTCCGGGAATAAAACCAGGTAAGAATACAGCTGAGTATATAGATGCGATCATGTCTCGTATTACTCTGCCGGGTTCTATATTCTTGGCTCTTGTAGCCATCATGCCTGCATTTGCCGGTATTTTTGGAGTAAAAGCTGAGTTCGCCCAGTTCTTCGGTGGTACATCCTTATTGATTCTTGTAGGTGTTGTATTGGATACACTCCAACAGGTAGAAAGTCATTTGCTGATGCGCCATTACGACGGATTGTTAAATTCCGGAAGAATCAAGGGGCGTGCTGGTAATGTTGCTGCATATTAATTAGTCTGAGATGATATTTCTTAAGACAGATGATGAGATAGAGCTGCTTCGTCAGAGTAACCTACTTGTAGGTAGGACTCTGGCTGAAGTTGCTAAATTGATAAAACCCGGTGTGACAACTAAGGAACTTGACAAGGTGGCTGAAGAGTTTATTAGAGATAATGGAGCTGTTCCTACTTTTAAAGGTTTTCCCAATCAGTATGGTGATCCGTTTCCCAGTACCTTGTGTACTTCGGTAAATGATCAGGTTGTACACGGTATTCCCAATGATATCCCTTTGAAAGAAGGTGATATTGTTTCTGTTGATTGTGGTACTTATATGAATGGGTTTTGTGGGGATTCAGCTTATACCTTCTGTGTAGGAGAAGTTGATCCTGAGGTCTTGAAACTTTTGAAGACAACAAAAGAAGCTTTATATTTAGGTATAGAGAATGCCATTCATGGAAAGCGTTTGGGTGATATAGGTTTTGCTGTCCAGCAACATTGCGAGGCTAATTCCTATGGTGTGGTAAGAGAATTCGTAGGTCATGGTATTGGAAAAGATATGCATGAAGATCCGCAGGTACCCAATTATGGAAAAAGAGGATACGGCACTCAGTTGAAAAAGGGTATGTGCATTGCCATCGAACCGATGATAACATTGGGTTCCCGCCAGATAGTAATGGAAAGAGATGGATGGACAGTGCGTACACGCGATAGGAAATGTGCCGCTCACTTTGAGCATACAGTTGCAATAGGAGTTGGGAAGGCAGATATTTTGTCCTCATTTGAATATGTCGAACAAGTATTAGGAGATAAAGCAATTTAATATGGCAAAGCAATCCGCAATAGAACAAGATGGAGTTATAGTTGAAGCATTGTCTAATGCAATGTTTCGTGTTGAGCTAGAAAACGGGCATGAGATTACTGCTCATATCTCTGGCAAGATGAGAATGCATTACATTAAAATATTACCCGGGGATAAGGTCAGAGTAGAGATGTCTCCTTATGACTTATCTAAAGGAAGAATCGTTTTTAGATATAAATAAAAAAGAAATAAGATATGAAAGTAAGAGCATCATTAAAGAAACGTACGCCGGAATGCAAAATCGTTAGACGAAATGGCCGTTTGTATGTTATTAACAAGAAAAATCCTAAGTATAAACAACGTCAAGGATAATTTATTATTTTTGCAAAAAAAATAATTTAGTATATGGCTATAAGAATAGTTGGTGTAGATTTGCCTCAGAATAAGAGAGGCGAGATTGCGTTAACCTATGTATATGGTATTGGACGCAGTAGTTCAGCAAAAATCTTGGATAAGGCTGGTGTTGACAGAGATGTGAAAGTAAAAGACTGGACAGATGACCAGGCTGCTAAAATTCGTGAAATCATTGGTGCTGAATACAAAGTAGAAGGTGATCTTCGTTCAGAAGTGCAATTAAACATTAAGCGATTAATGGATATTGGTTGCTATCGTGGTGTACGTCACCGTATTGGTCTGCCGGTTCGTGGCCAGAGCACTAAGAACAACGCTCGTACACGTAAGGGAAGAAAGAAAACAGTTGCAAATAAGAAAAAAGCTACTAAATAATAATTGTTGATATGGCAAAAAAAACAGTCGCAGCTAAGAAGAGAAATGTGAAGGTTGACGCTAATGGACAGTTGCATGTTCATTCTTCATTCAACAACATCATTGTATCTCTGGCAAATAGTGAAGGTCAGATTATCTCATGGTCTTCTGCAGGTAAGATGGGATTTAGAGGTTCTAAGAAGAACACTCCTTATGCAGCACAGATGGCTGCACAAGATTGCGCTAAGGTAGCGTTTGATCTTGGCCTGAGAAAGGTGAAAGCTTATGTAAAGGGTCCTGGAAACGGACGTGAGTCTGCTATCAGAACTGTTCACGGAGCTGGTATCGAGGTTACTGAAATTATTGATGTAACTCCGCTTCCGCACAACGGTTGTCGTCCTCCGAAAAGAAGAAGAGTTTAATAGATAACCTATTTTTATATGTAACTTGATTTTGTTAATAATGGATTGCACTTCCTTTCTGTAATCGCGGCTGCAACAAATTAAGTTCATTAGTAACAATTAAATTAGAAAAAGAAATGGCTAGATATACTGGACCAAAATCAAGAATTGCCCGTAAATTCGGTGAAGGAATCTTTGGAGCAGATAAAGTTTTATCTAAGAAGAATTATCCTCCCGGACAACATGGTAACAACAGAAGAAGAAAGACTTCTGAGTATGGTGTCATGTTGGCAGAAAAACAAAAAGCTAAATATACTTACGGTGTATTGGAAAAACAATTCCGTAACCTGTTTGAAAAGGCTGCAAGTGCTAACGGTATTACCGGTGAAATCTTGTTGCAGAGTTTAGAGGCTCGTCTTGACAACGTGGTGTTCCGTTTGGGTATTGCTCCGACTCGTGCTGCTGCCCGTCAGTTAGTAAGTCACAAGCACATTACAGTAGATGGAAAGGTAGTTAATATTCCTTCATTCTCTGTAAAACCCGGTCAGATTGTGGGTGTACGCGAAAGATCTAAATCTTTGGAAGTGATTGCTAATTCACTTGCAGGATTCAATCACAGCAAATATCCTTGGTTGGAGTGGGATGAAAGTTCTAAGGTAGGTAAGTTGTTACATATACCTGAAAGAGCAGACATTCCTGAAAACATTAAAGAACACTTGATCGTTGAATTGTACTCTAAATAATAATTAATTTCATGGCGATATTAGCATTTCAAAAACCTGATAAAGTATTAATGTTGGAAGCGGACTCCAGATTTGGAAAATTTGAGTTCCGTCCACTCGAACCCGGTTTCGGTATTACCGTAGGTAATGCTTTACGCCGTATTCTTCTTTCTTCATTGGAAGGATTTGCAATCAACACGATTAAGATCGAAGGTGTAGAACATGAGTTCGCATCTGTACCCGGTGTTAAAGAAGACGTGACCAACATTATCTTAAATCTGAAGCAAGTCAGATTTAAGCAAGTAGTAGAAGAGTTCGAAAATGAAAAGGTAAGCATTACCGTTGAGAATTCTAGTGAATTTAAGGCAGGTGATATAAGTAAGTATTTGACTGGATTTGAAGTGTTAAATCCTGAATTGGTTATTTGCCATTTAGATTCAAAAGCAACAATGCAGATGGACATTACCATTAATAAAGGTAGAGGGTATGTTCCGGCCGACGAAAACCGCGAATATTGTACCGATGTTAATGTAATTCCTATCGATTCTATTTACACACCGATACGTAATGTAAAATATCAGGTGGAAAACTTCCGTGTTGAACAGAAGACTGACTACGAAAAGCTGGTATTGGAAATTACTACCGATGGTTCCATTCACCCGAAGGAAGCTTTGAAAGAAGCCGCTAAAATATTGATTTATCATTTCATGTTGTTCTCTGATGAAAAGATTACTCTTGAAACATCCGATGTGGACGGCAATGAAGAATTTGATGAAGAAGTATTGCACATGCGCCAGCTGCTTAAGACTAAGCTTGTTGATATGGACCTCTCAGTTCGTGCCTTGAACTGCTTGAAAGCTGCCGATGTGGAAACATTGGGTGACTTGGTACAGTTCAACAAGACAGATCTGTTGAAGTTCAGAAACTTCGGTAAGAAATCGCTCACGGAGCTTGATGATTTGCTCGAGGGTCTGAATCTGTCGTTTGGAACCGATATCTCTAAATATAAATTAGATAAAGAATAAAAAATGAGACATAATAAGAAATTCAATCATTTAGGTCGTACTGCTTCTCATAGAAGTGCTATGTTATCTAACATGGCTTGTTCTTTGATCAAGCACAAAAGAATCACTACGACTGTTGCAAAGGCTAAAGCTTTGAAGAAATTCGTTGAGCCTTTAATTACAAAATCTAAAGACGACACAACTAATTCACGTCGTGTTGTATTTAGCAACTTGCAAGATAAGTTTGCTGTAACGGAGTTGTTCAAAGAAATCTCTGTAAAAGTAGCAGATCGTCCGGGTGGTTATACTCGTATCATCAAAACAGGTCATCGTTTGGGTGATAATGCTGAAATGTGCTTTATCGAATTGGTAGATTACGATGAAAACATGGCTAAGACTGCAACTGCTAAGAAAGCAACTCGTACTCGTCGTTCTAAGAAGAGTGCAGCCGCTACAGAAGCTCCTGCAGCACCGGCAGCTGAAACTACAGAGGAAGCCCCTAAAGCTGAATAATCTGTAATCATCATATATATAAAAGCCATAGCTATAAAAGCTGTGGCTTTTTTTATTTTATGCCCTGACCGGCAGTAATGAGAAAACAAGCTGTGAGGCTTCTGTCCACATGCATATTACTTGTTCTGTTTACAAAAGTTTTGATACGGACGAGGCATGCAGAGCAAGAACAGCTTTTAATTTAAAGTCGGAATTAGAAACATCGAATAATTCCTTCAAAACCGTCATAGATAGGTAACCTGTTGCTTTTCAGGAAGAAACCATGAAGGAATTGAGAACCGATCCTTCATAATTTTGGATAATCCTTCATAGCTCCCTTAAAACAAAATACCTTTGATATGTGTTAATTATTGTATGAAATGAAATCTAAAACGCTATTTATGTTATCTTTGTAAACCAAACAGTAAGCAATGAAAGGATTTGTTACAGTCATATTATTTTTTCTGTTTGCCTTGGCTTTTGCCGGAACAGAATATGTAGATGCAGTTCCAGCTGCATCAATGACGGTATGTACTGTACAGCATACGGATACTACTCCGCAGCACTCCATCAATGAAGATCGTGTCATTCCCTTGGATAGCAATAAGGGAATAGCAGATATGGAGTTTGGGGACGCTCATACTTTAGCACATCGTGTCAGTGCCTCTGCAGAGCGCATGTACCGTTTTTCCTCCATAGAAACTACCCAATTTATCAAAATTTTGTTGCGTAAGATGGCCGCCCGGATGGCCAGTCTTGCAAGCTGTCATACCCATGTGTATGCCTCTTCCCATTCCCTTCCCTGGGATAGTGCTTGCGAGCACTATATCTTTGGTATGAGGCGCATTCTTATTTAGCTTTTATTCTTTTACCAATTTGTTTTTCATGGTTCTGTCTTGCCGGGTGATTGGCGAGATGTGACCTTGGTATGAATTATTGTATTTTTAATTAGTAAAGAATAAAATTTAAATTATTATGAGTAATACAGTTTCTACTGAAGCAACCTTGTTTTCAACAACACACCCTGATGTCGTAAAACGTACTAGTGTTTCTTCTATTATCATATCCGCTATCCTTTGTGTGATAGGTGCGGGTGCATTTGCAACCTCTTTAAAGATGGGGGATTCCTCATCCACCATGAGCATGGTGCTTATGGCCGGTGGAACCATTTTGTTTCTGTGGGCCGTATTCCGCTTTTTCTGGCGAGGCAAGGAATGGGTGTATGCACCTACCGGCAGCGTAGCTAAAGAAGGGACCTGCTTCTTTGATGTATGCGATTTACAGGCTTTGACGGACGCGTTGGAGAAAAAAGGTTTTGAAACCAGGAATGACGTGAAAGTAAAGACAAACGGAAACGTACGTATGGACTATATGATTTCTCAGGACAAGAAATTCGTTGCGGCCCAGCTGTTCCGTTTCATCCCCTATACATACGAACCTGCATCTTCTGTGTTTTATTTCACGGGAGATGATGCAAGTGCGTTTGTACATTGCTTGGAAACAAGTGAATTTTGATTTTCTATGACTCTTTATGTTATGAAATAAGGTGTGCCTGTGAAGGTCTGCTTTATTTGCTTAAGACGTTAATGTGATAAATTGTCGGGTGGGGTTAGTCGTTGATGATTAGCCCCATCTTTTTCATCAGGAAGCAGGCATTCATATTTTGTGCGATACCTTCACGGAGTTTGTATGAAAAAGTCAGTTCATCGTTGGTAATATCAGCTTCAAAGCAATAATTCCGTATCTCTTTGGGGAAATATTCTATTAGTTTCCCTAATAGCAGGTCGTGTGTGGCAATGATGCCATTCGTCTTCAGTTCCATCAGTTGGCGTACCAGGGCGAATGAGCCTTTCTGCTTGTCCATCGAGTTGGTTCCTTTTAAAATCTCATCCAGAATGATGAACAACTCCTCTCCCTTATTCAGGCGGTCTATAATTTGTTTCAATCGTTTTAGTTCGGCAAAGAAGTAAGATTCGTTGTCTGTCAACGAATCGGAAGTCCGCAAGCTTGTCACTAGTTTGGCAGGATATATTTCAAGGGAGGAACAGCATACGGGGCAGCCGGTACATGCCAATACATAATTCACTCCGATTGTACGCAGATAAGTACTTTTTCCTGCCATGTTGGCTCCTGTGATGATGACAAAGAACGGTCTTGAGGGGATATCGGCATCATTGGTCACACATTGCCGTGCAGGCATCAGGGGATGTCCCATATCCTTTGCAAGGAATACAAAAGGCTTGCCGGCAATGGTCGGATAGGTGTATGCGGGATGGTTGCCGGCAAATGTCGCCAGAGAACAAAGAGCATCAATGTCACCCAATACGTCCAGCCAGTGGAGCAGATATTTTCCATATTTGTGCCTCCATTGCTCAATGCGCATTACCTGCCGGAGTTGCCAGAACATGGAACCTTCCAGCAAGACATATAGCAGTTGGTTGTTGCGCAAGTCCAGTTTGTCCAGTTCCCGTGAAAGCTCTTTCAAGATATGGGTGGTGGATTTCCCGTTCATGCCGAATTCAGCTTTCAGGTGTCTGAGTAGCGGAGCGTTCATTTCCCGGTTTTCTATCAGGCTGATCAGTTCGGCGTAGATAGACAGGATACGTAATTTCTTGTCATACACTCTTTGCAGGTTGCTGACAGGCTTTATCAGTCCGAAACTACCTATCACGAACAGTCCGAAGGCCAGTCCGAACCATGTCATCGGAATGACCCCCGCCACTCCCAGCATAGCCAGTACGATGTTGACTCCGGGAACGATTCCCAATAACGGGCGGCTCCACCATTTCTTGCTGAAATAGGCAGGTGCTTCCGTCCACTCTTTAATTTCTTCGCGGTCGCTTGTCGCCCCTTTGTAGAGCAGGCCGGTGATCCGGAATGTTTCCCGGAAATCGGAATAAGCAGCCAGTTCCTTTGTCGCCTCCTGCCGTTGGATTATCTCTTCCTTTATCTCCAGATGATTTTGCAACCATTCTGCCAGTTTTTCCTTTCCGAATGAAGTGCAGGTACGGTTCAAGGCCTGGAACAAGGAGTGCCTTCCGAACAAGTCCAGGTCAAAAGAATACCTGTGGGCCGGGTTTGTGAATTCCTTTCCGTCCTCAAAAGGCTCATAGTTGTCCGCCAGTGCGGAAAGCTCGTCACTATTCACCCGTATGCAGGTTTCCAGCCAGTCTTTGCGGAAAAACAACCGGTTGTGATACTTCACCAATGCCAGAAAAGGAACGAAAGTGACCGCTATGGTTAGACATATAGTGGGTGTCCCTGCCTGATAGAAGTAGATTGTTCCTATAATCCCTGCTGCAAATAACAAGACCCTCAGCGTGCTGATGCGGAGAATCTTATTTTTTATCTGGCGGAGTTCTGCCTCAGCCTGTTCAATGCGCTGTTCGTATTTTGCTTTCAATTCCATAATGATAGGTTATAAATATTTCCTTGCCATACCGGGCGCGGTTTTGCAGCGGAGAGGGGGAAGCCTTCTGCGGCGATGCAAGGGTATGGCGAAGAACTTTTCATTTGTTTTCCGGCAAATATATAGAAAAAAAAACGTCTCCTTCTGTTTCTTGTGTTATTTAGACTTATCTTTTCATTTTAGGAAGAAGAGCCTTCCATCCGGAATGATGGCGGTTAGACCGATGAGGATGCATGACAGGAAATGAAATTTTAACATAGCCGATGAACCCATTGTCAATAGGAAAAAGTATATTTGTCTGTCTGATAAAGATTATAAACTACTTGGGGTATGAGAAAAATGATATTCATTTTATGCATTCCGACCGCTTTGCTTTCGGCTTGCTCACCATCCGGAATGCAAGGCAATCCGGCGGCAGTACAAGCCGGTGCGGCCATCGGCGGAGTATTAGGCGCTATTGTGGGTGACAGGGCCGGCGGATACAACGGTTCGCAATTCGGCGCCCTGCTGGGAACTGTAACGGGGGCTGCTGTGGGAAATGCCATAACTACACCTCGGGAGGAAACTTATCAGGTGGAGGAGTATTACGTAAAGACTTATCCTTCTTCTTCGCAGTATGAGCACACTTCCTCTTATGAGCCTTCATCGGGATTGAGGATTATCAACCTGCGTTTTATCGATGATAACCGTAACCATGTTATTGATGCGGAAGAAGACAGCAAACTGGTGTTCGATGTGGTGAATGATGGTGATGTGCCCGCTTACAATGTTACTCCGGTAATAGAGGAAATGAGCGGCATGAAACATATTTTGATTTCACCTTCGGCTCAGATTGCCTATATGCCTGTCGGGAATCAGATAAGGTACACGGCCACCATTCGTGGAGGCAGGAAGTTGAAAACAGGCCAGGCGCAATTCCGTGTTTTTGCAACAGAGAGCAACGGGGCGGTGACCGAAGCGCATGAGTTTACTTTGCCTACCCAAAAACGGATAAAGAAATAAGTTCCTTCATTGGTGGGGCTTCTGCGGGCGGATAACCATTTTCCGGAGATAACGTAAGCATTCGCAGCCCTATTGTTAAGCCTTTCCGACCGTCCGGTTACTATCTCCAAAGCCTGCGGAGTTATCTCCATAGCCTTTGGAGTTAACTCCGCAAGCTTTGGAGATAACTCCATAGTGCTATGGAGATAGTATATATCCTTTCTTCAGACCTTAGCAGGCGGGAGAAAAGGCCTTAGGGTGGGGGATGTGTGGAGTTACTCCTTGTTGATGATGCCTTGTATCTCTTGCAGGGTCAGATTTCCTGTGATGGCGATGATGGTAAATTCATTTTTTTCCTGACTCATCAATACAAATTCCTTTTCTTTGTTTTTGTTCCGTTTCAGATAAATGATGGTCTTTTCGCCTTCATCGTTTATGCGCATCAGTTCCTCGTAGCCGTTCTTGGGACTGATGAAAGCTGTCTCTTTTTTCAGCTTGGCGATAATGTCGGGTTTTTCACAACTTAGAATCTGGATGTTATCCAGTTTGGAGGCTACTTCGCCTATATTTACCCCTTCCGTTTTCATGTCGGGCATCAGGCTGAGCATGGCTTTTGAGATATAGACAGAGGTTACCCCGTCCATATCAGCGAACTTGTCGAAAAAACTGTCCTGTGCGTAGGTGAACAGTGAGCACAGAGAGAGCAATAAGGTAATGATATATGTACGTTTCATTGTTTTATGTTATTTAATCGGTTTAATTGTTCGTTTACGTTCTCTTGAATTTTTCCGGTGGCTTCCTGCACCGATTCCACTTTTTCTATTCCTTTATTCAGGCTGCTGGAAAGCATGATAAGTGCCTTCTGGGCCTGTACGTATGCTTCTTCGGGGGTGGCGCAGGTATCTTGCGGTGCCGGATAGGGCTTGTATAGGTACAGTCCTACGGAGAGCAGGATGAGCAGGCTGGCGGCTATGCTCCCTATCCATTGCAAGCGGAGGGTCCGTGTATGTTTTTTTATTTTCAGCGTGCGTCTTTCGCCTGTGTCCCATTGGTCTATCTTGCGGCTCAGCCTGCTTTCCAGTCCTTCCGGTATTTCGGGAGCGGGCTGTGCTGCCAGTTGCATGAAGATTTCCTTCTCGGCAAGTAAATGAGCCGGAATGTCCTCTTCGGTAAAAAAGCGTTTCAGTTCCTTTTCTTCGGTTTCGCTGGTTTCTCCATCGTAATACCGGGCCAATAGTCTTTCTATTTCATTTACTTTCATAGTTCATTATTGCATTATATTGTTCACGTATCTTTTTGCGGGCGCGGCTCAGCAACACACGTATGTTGATGGCATTCAGTCCTGTGGCTTGCTCTATCTCCTCAAAGGAGCAGTCATTGACATCACGGAGCAGAATCACCCGCTTTTGTTGCTCTGGCAGTCTGCCGATGAGCCGGCGTACCTGGTTCACCTCATCCCGTTGTTCCACTTCCCGCGCTATGTTGGTGTCCGTAGGGAGGTTCAGCTCTTCGGGTGCATGTCCGTCTTCATCGGGCCGGCTCCTGCGGAGGGCGTCGTAGCACAGGTTCTTGACAAGGGTGACGCAGTAGGCTTCGGTGTTCAGCACGCCCGCCAGCTCATCGCGCTTGTTCCACAATTTCAGATACGCCTCCTGCACCATATCTTCCGCCTCCTGAGGGTTTTCTGTCAGCCGGAAGGCTGTCCGGTAGAGTTTGCGGTGGTAAGGCAGGAATTGTTGTTTAAACTCAGCGGCGTCCATGCTTCTTCTTATTTGTTGTCTGATCGTTTATAAGTTGGGCAATATCTTGTTTGCGTATTTTTCCGTTTACTTGTATCAGTGAGCATTCATCATCCTCTATGATAGCGATGAGCAATTCCCGGATGACCTCCTTTTTCATTCTCATTTGTATGTGTATGCGTTCTCCATCTTCATTCATTTGCATCAGCGTTTCGTAGCCGTTGTTGGACAATGCCTCGAATTGTCGTGAAAAGCGTTGCTTTACGTCCGGTGAGCACTCATCCAGATCTAGTATTTTGGCGGAGCGTATTTTGCTTGCTATTTCTTTGCCCTCATCATTATAAGGATAAAACATTTTTCCTATAAACATGAGGAAAGGGGATGCACTGACATATTCAGCATTTTTTTCCCGGCGGAACTCATCAAAGAGTGCTGCTGAATTTTGTGCAAGACTAATCTGACATCCTAAGACTAGCAATAGAGTAAATACAAACTTTTTCATGGTTTTATTTTGTTTTTGTTCATAACTGAATTTGTTTTTGAAAGCACTTTCAATCAGATAGACGGGGGAAGCGGGAAAGTTGTTACAAAGGGAAAAGAATTTTTTTAAGTTTCTATGTTTGTAAAGTGGTTCCGCTTTACAAAGAAAGCATCATTCAATAGCCTGTTTGATCTTTCATCAGCATGAGCACAGGCTGTGCCGGTTCCCTTGACCGATTCCTTTCATTCAGGTAATTCCAGGGGGGAACGAAGAAACCCTTGCCTTGTTTACAAATCTTTCACAAGTTCAGGATGAGAACAAGAGGCTTTCTTATGAAATGATATGGGTTGGAGGATTATTGGTTCCGCACGGGCAGCCTCACCCATAGCCATCCGGGAATCAGTTTCCAGAAAAACACCAGCATCTGATAACGCCGGTCTATGACAGCTACTCTTTTCCTTCGGGAGATGGCTCTTACAATTTGTGATGCCACGTAGGGAGCATGCATCAGCAGCGGGTATTTGTCATCTTTCAACAGAGGGGTGGCGACAAATCCGGGACGGATGTCGGTGAAGGAAATGTGTAGCTTGTTCATGTGCGCCAATTGGTCCAAAGCATCCAGATAGGTGTTTTGAAACCGTTTGGTCGCTGAATAGGCAGGGGCGGATCCCAGTCCCTTGGTGCCTGCTATGGAACTGATCACCGCTATATGTCCTTTGCCTTGCTGTTCGAAATAGTGATAGGCGGCATTGACCATTCGTATGAATCCCGAAACATTGGTGGCTGCGGTCTGTAATTCTATATCGGGGTAGAGTGAAAGATTTTGTTTGCCTATGCCCGAACTGAGCAGGAACACATCCATGCCGCCGGTTTTCATAATCAGTTGCTCCAATAAGGCAGGGGCATCCTCGCGGGTGACATCTATCCGCTGGGTACATACCTGTCCGGGAGCGGACTGCCGGAGCTTTTCCAGTTCTTCCTCTCTACGTCCTGCCACGCCTACCTGCCAGCCGGCTTTCAGATAGCATCGCGCCACTTCCAGTCCGATGCCGGAAGTGGCGCCAATGATAATGATTCTTTTCATCCGCTTCGCCTTATTGTAAAGCTTGTTCAATATCGGCAATGATGTCGCTTACATTCTCAATACCTACCGACAAACGGATCAGGTCCGGAGCGACTCCCGCTTCGCGCAACTGCTCGTCGGTGAGCTGGCGGTGAGTATGGCTGGCGGGATGCAGTACGCAGGTACGTGCGTCGGCCACATGGGTTACGATGCAGATGAATTTCAGCCTGTCCATAAATTCTATCGCTTCCTCACGGGTTCCGTTCAAGCCGAAAGCGATGACACCGCACGAGCCGTTTGGCATGTATTTCTGTGCCAGATCATAGTATTTGCTGCTTTTCAGTCCGCAATAATTCACCCATTTCACTTTCGGGTTGGCTTCCAGCCATTCGGCCACTTTCTGTGCGTTTTCGCAATGACGGGGCACGCGCAGGTGCAATGTTTCCAATCCCAGATTCAGCAGGAACGCATTTTGCGGAGACTGGATGGAGCCGAGGTCACGCATCAGTTGGGCGGTTGCTTTCGTCATGTAAGCCATTTTGCCGAACGCTTTGGTATAAGTCAGTCCGTGATAAGATTCGTCGGGCTGGGTCAGACCGGGGAATTTGTCCGCATGGGCTTCCCAGTCAAAGTTGCCGCTGTCCACAATGGCGCCTCCTACACTGGTGGCATGACCGTCCATGTATTTGGTTGTGGAATGGGTGACGATATCCGCTCCCCATTCAAACGGGCGGCAGTTGATGGGAGTGGCGAAGGTGTTGTCCACAATCAAAGGCACACCGTGTTTGTGTGCGATACGTGCGAACTTTTCGATGTCCAGCACGTCGATGCTCGGATTGGAGATGGTTTCGCCGAACAACGCTTTGGTATTCGGGCGGAAAGCCTTGTCTATTTCCTCCTCGGATGCATTGGCGTCAATGAAGGTACACTCGATGCCCAGTTTTTTCAGCGTGACGCCAAACAGATTGAATGTACCTCCGTAGATGGTAGACGAGCATACGAAGTGGTCGCCTGCCTGACAGATATTGAAAATGGCATAGAAGTTGGCAGCCTGGCCGGACGAGGTCAGCATAGCACCCACACCACCTTCCAATGCTGCGATTTTTGCGGCGACGGCATCATTGGTGGGGTTTTGCAAGCGTGTATAGAAATATCCCGAATCTTCCAGATCGAACAGACGCGCCATCTGTTCGCTGGTGTCATACTTGAATGTGGTACTTTGATAAATAGGCAAAACGCGCGGTTCGCCTTTTTTCGGAGTCCAGCCTGCCTGTACGCATAAGGTCTCCCTGCTATACTTCTTATCCATGTTTATATTGTTATTAAAATTACATATTCATTTATTTCGCAGCAAAATTAAGAATAATCTGTCATTTAGGGTTCAATTACTGGGAAAAGTGTTATATTTGAACGATTTTAATAAGCTTAACTATGGCAGAGGATATAAAATTCAGGGTCAGCGGATTTTCCTGGTTGGTAAGCTTTCTTTTAAGCGTATAGCCTAGCCAGTCTGAACATGAAGAATTTCAGATCAGCCACCCCTCTTAACTGGCTTCGAAAAGCTTTGATTTTAGCATTGAACGACTCCGCTGAAGCATTTGTCAATCGTTCTTCAAAATAATTTATGATGGTCGTACTATGGTTTGAAAAGGTATCAAGTACCTTGTTGAACTCCATATAGTCAAACTTTTCCACTTCATTGTACCATCTTGCGAGATTTAGCCTTGCTTCATCGGGACCTGACTTCTTGTTGAAGATGTCTGTCAGTTTCATGCTAAGGCTGTATCCTTCCAGAAGCTTGGGGAATTTATCAAAGAGAATGGCAGCCCTGGTCTTTTGCTGTTCATTCCATTTGCTCCAGTGTTTCAGTATAATATGCTTGCTTCTGCTTACTATCTGTGGCAGGGTTTCTCCGTTCTCCATTCTTTCAGGCTCCCATTTCCCTATTCTCTCCCTTTCCGCCTTACTCTTTGCTTCTTTCTTCTTTTGACGGTGCTCCCTGATAGCCTGATTTTCCGCATCAAGTACTTTCCACCGATAGCGTATTCTTAACCGGTCAACAGCTTCAGACATGAGCTGCTGTACATGAAAACGGTCATTGATCAGCTTTGCGGCAGGAAACACCTTTCTGACCGTCAGCATCATGGCTGAAGATAAATCTGTAGTGACAGTCTTGACAGACAGCCGTTTCCGGTGCGGAAGCCTGCGCAAGATTCCGCTTACCGCATCTGTGGCCACTCCACGAACCATTGCAACTAAAGCCCCCTTACGGCCTTTGGCTGCTTTATTGGTCAGAATCGTATAAACATCTCCATTGCTCAGGCAAGTTTCATCCAAAGAAAGGTTTTCTCCAATGTTTTCAGGATAAAGGAGGTAGTCATGCGCATGTTCGAGTTGGTCCCAGTTCCGGTAATCACTGATTTTCTCCTTGTATTGTTTACGAAGAGTCTGTCCTTTTACGCCATAACGTTCCGCAAGCACACAGATGCTCACAGGAGTAGATTCAATCTCCTTCTTTTAAAAAAGAAACGAACTCAGAATTGAGCCGTGTACCGTCAAATTCGGATAAATCCCAGTCATAGCTGAAGATTTCATTGGAAGACTTGTCAAGCCATTTACGTTTACGGACATGGAGATAAGTGGCGCGACCACGAATAGGGTAGTCTTGGATTGTACGGTACTCACCAAAACCATAGGATATGATATCCGGGTTGGTCTTATCTTCTTTTAGCTGAACTTTTTTTTCATCAAGATAAATATCAAAACGGTCAGCACTCTTGTCGAAATTGACAATATCAAAGTTGTCTATAAGCACATCCGGAAGGATGGCACGAAGGAGTCGTTCGGGTTTCATAAAACAAAGGTAAGCAAAGATAGCTAATTTTAAAACTTACCAACCAGAAATTTCCGCTGAGCCAAAATTCAGGCATACTATGCCGGTGCAGATACGATTCAGCGATGTGGACCAGTTTGGTCATATGAACAATTCAGTTTACTTTTCTTTGTACGATTTGGCAAAGACTACTTATATAAAAGATGTATTAGGCAGTGCCGACTGGAGCAAGCTGGCTATTGTGGTAGCCAATATCAATGCAAACTTCTTTATGCCGGTATTTTTCTCGGATCATCTGGTGATAGAAACGGCTGTGGTACATTTGGGGCATAAGAGTTTTACCTTGTTGCAGCGTGCCGTGACTACGGATACCCATGAGGTGAAGTGTGAGTGCCGCACGGTGATGGTAGGTTATGACCTGGCTACCAAAGAACCGAAATTGATTTCCGAGGATTATAAGGAGGCGATTTGCAGGTACGAGGAAAAAACATTGGAGGAGCTTTCAAAAGGGTAGAAATGGATGGTATACTCGCTATAAATAGCTAAAAAGTTATTTATAGCGAGATTGTATTATTTTATTAAAAGCATTCTCCTGTAATGGTTAAAAGTTTGGGAGATGAGTCAAAATTACCATATAATAAAATTTCTCTTTGAAACTTTCCTATGTCATCGGGATGGAAAATGATATTCAGACAAGTGCTGTCTCCCGGATTTATTTCAGTAATTTCATTTTCAATATTCAAACATTCGCATGAAAGATCTATATGACTGATTCTTACTATGTTCTTCCCTGTATTCCATATTGTGAATTTGATTCTTGCCTTTTCCGTGCGGCTGATTTTGCCTAAATCTATCTCATTTGTGTTGAATGTAATGGTGGTGTTCGCTTCTTTGCTGGGAGATTCATTTCCATAAAAAGAGTGCGACACATATTTACCATTATTTAAAAGGTAGACTCTAGGTGTGTTTTTAGCCATATCCAATTCCACTAATATGGATTTAGTGTCTAGATATACATTGGAGTAGTCATCTATATTTTTATTTGCAATTAAATTGAAAGTCTTTTTACTTTTACATGCAATTATATAAATGGTATCGGTCGAGTTATGTATTTCTGACAGAGCTTTGTGTATGCATCCTTTGCAACCATTACCCAATATGGTAACAAGGTGGGTGGCATTGTGGATTTGTGATTTCTCAACTCCGACTTCATCAAACAGTTTTTGAAGGCATTTGTCATTATTGGACATACAGCTTGCCAGGAACAGTCCTCCACATAGAATGATTGAGTAGTTCTTTTTCTTCATTTTTTCCGGTCTTGAAGTGTGAAACACCTGAATACCAGTTTGTTTTCGTCAAACTGAGGATTGTTTTCATTATTCTCTGAAATATACAGGCCTTTTTTACCTACGAAGCACAAGTGATGGGTATAGGTGTTGCCGGGAAATTTTGTTTCACCAATAATTTCATAGTCTTTGTTTAGAATGATGATGGAGAAACTTTGATGCGGATTGTTGGAGAATGGTTTTATATTATCATCCGGCATTAAGGCAAACCGATAGAATACTTTTCGGTATTTATCATACATCAAGTGAGAATAGTGTGGTAATTTCCCTTGTATTTGTATATTCTTAAACAAATCTATTTGTCCGTCTTGCAAATGTGGATATGCATGGGCTAAGTAACGGCTTTTGGCATTGTATGAGATTTTATGCTTAAAATCAGAGGAAACCATAATGCTATCATATTGTCCTAATGAAATGACCACATCCTTACCTGTATATGTATAACAGATTTCAGGGTCATATAATTTGACATTTTTAAAATCTTCGTCTTTGTTGAAAATCAAAGGGTAGCGAAGTTCACTCCATCCTGTCTTACCTGTATTAAGGTTAGCGAATGCAAACATTGGGATTTTGTTCCAATCGCTTTTCTTTCGAGGATGTTTTAAGAATGATTGGCTGAAATACAAAATAGAATCTTTTATTATAGCAGGTTTATAAGAGTAACTTGAAAAACTTATGTGATCAAACTCTTGAAAATTCACTCCTTTTTCCCAAAAGTCAAATTTCTTTTCTATTTCTCCTTTGTCATTGACTAGTGAAAATGTTCCGTTCCAACTGGTAATTATGAAATGATTTAGGTTCAGTGGATGGCAACCGCTCAGTACATTCATTCCGTTTGGACCTTCTTTTTGTAACAATATGGTTTTTATTAATTTTTGATTCTTAATATCATAAATATTAATTTTTTGTGAGTACTCTGCATCTAAAAAGGATAGATATTCGTGCCCATTTTCTTCAAATTGGAATATGGATTTACTTGCATAGTATGTATGTTCGTCTATAGGAAAACAAATGGAGTCTTCGGCTACTAAATCTGTATTTTTTATGGATTGTGATGGTGAATTACATGCTGTTTCAAAGAGTAGAAAGAGGACAAATAGGATATTCCAAGTATTTTTCATAATTCATATTAGTTAATAGATGATAGAAGGGCTATTAATAATCCTTTTTCTAAATCTGAGAATATATATTATAATATAGGAATATTAAGAGCCCTTCAAAAGTTATTTAGATAATTGTCTTGCTCATTCAGGGTGTCCTGGTTGTGTTGTAAATCCTTCACAATTATTATGTGCTTCAGCTGCACAATTATTGTGTGAAAATTTTACACATCCGGAACCTCCGAAATACCAGCAACCGTCTCCTTCACCGGGAGGTCCGTAATCACTGCGAGCATTTCCGTTTTCTGTGTTGCTCGGAAGAGGTGCATCAAACTTTAATTCTTGTCGGGAAGAATAGATCTCTACGCTAGTCAAACAAAGAATGACTAGGGCTAAAAAAAGTGATTTGTTTTTCATAAGATCTGCTTTTAAAGGTTAGTATATAGTTAACTTCACAAATGTATATTAAAATTTTATTATATCAAATATATTTTGATAGCCTGTTTAAAAATCTCTGAAATATTTTTCTTATGAGGTTTTCATATCAGTCGGATAGTTTTTTCTTTGAAGTGACTAAACTTAAAAAAGATATATCAGACTGATTTAACAGAAACAAAGAACCGAAATTGATTTCCGAGGATTATAAGGAGGCGATTTGCAGGTACGAGGAAAAAACATTGGAGGAACTTTCAAAAGAACGGAAATAGTTATTGATTTTCTGTGTTATTGATGTTTTATCAACTATATGCATAATGAATAAAGGTGTATCTCACGACACACCTTTATTTTTCTATGTTAAAATATCTGTCCTGAAAACTAAACAGGAGGATTTGGCTTATTTTTTCCCGTATCCCGGAGTTTGAGTTAATAACGGATTCACATTCAAAGTACCGATATTAACCGGCCAAAGCATTTTATATGCTTCTTCTGTACCGAGGATAGGATTTGTGCCCGGATAGTTGGCATTGGCAGAAAAGACCAAAGAACGTCCGGATGCATCGTGCATACGCAATACGTCAAACCAGCGCTTGCCTTCACTGACAAACTCTTTGTCCCGTTCCTGCAAAATGGCTAGTTCATTTTCCGCATAGCTGCCTTCCGTGTATTTGTTTTCTTCAAAGGTGTCTCCGTATGCACGTTTGCGTACTTCGTTGATATACGAAGCGCAAGGGTTGTTCAATCCGTTTTCAATTTCCGCCATCATCAGTAACGCATCGGCATAGCGGTAAACGGGGATGTCCGAAATATAGATGCGGTTGTCATTGGAATTGATTGTACCTATACGTTTTTTCATTACGCATCCGAATTCGCTGAGCGTGCCATTATCATTTTTCATGTAATACTCCATGAATGTGGCATCACGGCGGCTGTCTCCTTCTTTGAACGTTTTCCAGAAATCTTCAGTGTACTCGTCACGGAATACTCCACCGGTACCTTTCAAGTTTAAGGTATCTTTTTCAATCACCTTACCGTTACGACCATATGCTTGCCCCAGAAATACAGCATCCTGATAAAGGAATCTGCCTCCGTCATTGCTGGCCTCACCTTCTATAAACGGCATGGCGAAAATAATCTCAGTGTTCTTTTTATTGTCGCATGAGAAGATGGAGGCAAAGTTGTCCATTAATTCAAAATGTCCTATGATCCCGGATAAGGCAGTCTTGGCAGTCTGTAAATCGGTTGCCCCGGTTGCTGTGAATCCGGTGATGGATACTTTCGCTGCCCACATATAGATTTCTGCTTTAAGCATCAAAGTGGCATAGCGTGACCAGTCGTATGCATCAAAAGAGGTGTTATTTCCGAAATAGTTTTCGGATTTATTAATATCCGCTTTGATAAACTCCATGGTGGCTTCGGGTGTGGCGCGCTCCACATAGAATTTGTCTGCCGATGGTTTGCCGTCCAGTATATCTACTTTGGTGATGAGAGGTACTCCCCCGAAAGTTCTGTATAGCATGAAGTAATACAGGGCTCTCATGCCATACGCTTGTCCCAAGTACCGGCTCCGGGTTGCATCATCCAGAAACGTACACCCATTTTCTACTTCTTGGATAAAATGGTTTACTTGCATGATGGGAGAGTATAGCCCGTTCCAATTGGATATGCCGGGAATATCTTCCGAGATATTCTGTGACCGGATATCGGCATAGTTCAAGCTGGTGTTCAGCGAGGAGGTGCCCACACGTTGTGTGCCGCCGCGGAGTTCGCCCAAGGTGTAGAACATGTCATAGTAACTTCTTAATTGGGCGTGCAGACCCAACATGAATGCTTTGGGCTGGGAAGCTTCTTTCCAGAAATTTCCGGCTCCATAATAATCTTCCGGTGCCAGATCCAGTGCGTCACAGGACGGTTGGAGAATGGTCATCACACATATTGAAAGGATATAGAATATTTTTTTCATAATCTGTTAGAGTTTATAAGTTTAGAAAGAAACGTTTACGCCGAGAATGACAGTGCGGGGCAATGGGTATCCACCATTGTTGTCTGTCTTTTCCGGAGAGAATAAATGTTTGGCTTCTGTCAGGTAACCCAGGTTCTGACCGGTTACCGAGAGCATGACTGAGCCTAGTCCTGCTTTGCGCACCCAGTTGCTTGGCAGATTATATGACAAGGCTATTTCACGGAAAGACAGATAGTTACCGTTGTAGGCAAACATGGAGGATTGACGGCAGTAATTGCGCTTGCCCAACTGGTCGGCCCATACATAAGTAGGATATTGTGCACCGGGATTTTCGGGTGACCAGGTGTCGTGGGTTTCCGCAATGGTGTTATAAGTACCTTGTGCGCAAGACATGATCCACATGGTTTTCCAGTCTACCGCTTTGAAACCAAGCGCATAGTCAAAACGTGCTGATAAAGTAAGGTCTTTCCAGGTGACTGAAGTATTGATACCTCCTGTCCATTTGGGTACAGTGTTGCCCACTTTCACCATGTCGTAATTGTCGATGATGCCGTCACCGTTTACATCCTTCCATTTCACATCACCCGGCTGTATGCGGAGAGAATTCGCTTTCTGATTGGCTGTCAGTTTGTTATATCCTTCCTCACCTCCGTAAAGGGGACGGTTGCTTGAGCCGTTGTTACCACTTGACAAGTCGATCAGTCCTCCTGGTATTTCATCTTCGGAACGATAGATTCCTTCGGCTACGAACATGTACAAATCACCTGGGCGTTGTCCTTCCTGATAACCGCCTACCCATGCTTTTTCATAGCTTCCGTCCTCCAGCTGGCGTCCGGTATATACTTGAAATGCATTTTGACGGTTTCTTTCCAGACCGTTGTCGGGCAATGCCACTACTTTGTTTTTATTTAATGCGCCGTTCCAGTTCAGATTCCATTTCCAGTCTTTGGAGTCGATAACTTTGAATGCCAGTTCGAATTCAAAGCCTTGGTTCTGGAACTTACCGTTGTTGGAGGTAAAGGAAGAAACACCCGAAGTAGACGGGATGGTGATGTTGGCATACTTGTCACTGGTCAGTCGGTTGTAGTAAGTCAAATTGGCATTGATGCGGTTGGCCAGAAAGCCTAGATCCAGACCGATTTCGAAAGTTCTTGACTTCTCCCATTTCAAGTAGGGATTAGGAAGGTTGTTTAACAGGAAGTAAGCGTTGCCGTTGTATTTGCTGCCTGCATAAGCACCTTGTACTGTGTAGTTTCCTACAAAATCTTTGTTTACATTACCATTCAGACCGAAGCTGGCACGCAATTTACCGAATGAGATGATATCGGCCCATTCACTGGCAAATTTTTCTTTGGAGAACACCCATCCGGTAGATACTCCGGGGAAGACACCCCAGCGGTTGTCTTTGGCCAGTTTGGAGTAGCCGTCCCGTCTTAGAACAAAAGACAGCAAGTATTTTGACTGGTAGTCATAATTTACACGACCGAAGAATGACATGATACGCTGGCGGCTGTGTGAGGAGTCTATGCTGCGTTTGCCTTTGTCATCACTGGTATATTCCAAATCGCCGAAAGCGTCACTGGGAGCTCCCGATCCTGAGGCACTGAAACCTTTATAATATGAGTCGTAGTACTCGAAGCCGGCCATGGCATCCAGATAGTGGTCTTTGTTTATTTGATAGTTGTAGTTTAACACTGCATTATAAGTTTGGTCCAATGTGCGTCCGTAGGAAGCCGAGGTGCTGTGTGAGGTTACCCAGTTTCCGGGAGAAGATAAATAATCTTTGTTGAAAGCTTCATATTTTTCTTCTGAATAGAACCAGATGGCGTTCACTTTTAATGAGAGTCCTTTCATGATATCTGCGGTAAAAGATTGGTTCATGGTGAACTTGTCTGTATTGTTGTCACGGACAAACTTGTCAAAATTGATTTGTTGGTTTCCGTCGCCTGAATTGGGTCCCAAAAGCATTTCACCGTCAGCATTATATCCACGGAAAGTGGGAGGTAATGATAAAACGCGTGAGAAGTAGTTGGCTTCTGCGCTTTGGGTAGGAGGAAGATCGTTCCAGGTTGCATCTGCAAAGTTGAAGCTGGAGTTGGAGGTTAACCATGGTTTCAGCTTGTAATCGGCATTGAATGTGAAAGTGATACGTTGGTACTTGTTTCCTACGGCTGTACCTTCACTATGGTTGTATCCCAAGCCTGCATAGTAGTTTCCCTTTTCATTTCCTCCGCTTACACTCAGGTTGTAGTCTTGTGAGAAAGATGGGGAATTGATATTGAAATCCGCTATATCTGTATTCTTGAAAATCAGTTGGTCTCCATAAATAGGATCAGTCATGGTTTCCCATCCTTGGTTGAGCAGGAAAGCCAGATCGTCCGAATATTTCATGGTACTCCATATAGCCTGGCTGTTTTCGTTTCCATTCAGCGGGATTGTCTTGTCATCATCTGCCCAATATTTGTTGCCTGTTCCATAAGGAGTGGCACCGGTCAGACCGGTCAGTGAAGACCATCCTTGTACGGCCGATCCGTCCGGATGTTTCATGTCTCCCGTGTAAGCATTCATGTAACCAGTGCGCATCCAGTAAATGTAATCACGCGCATTCATAAAGTTATAAGAGTTGTGGAAGTAGTTCCAGCCTAGTTTGGCCGAAAGCTCTACACGTGTACTTCCCTCTTTGCCTCGTTTGGTAGTGACTAGTACTACACCGTCATTGGCTCGGGCGCCATAGATGGCGGTGGCTCCGGCATCTTTTAATACTTCCATGGATTCAATATCGGCCGGGTTGATGTCACTTAAAGAACCGCGTACTTGGCCGTCTACCAGGATTAAAGGTGAACCTGAACCGTCAAAATTAGTACCTCCTCGAAGTACCAAGGTAGGAGCTGCTCCCGGATTACCGGAAGTCTGGCTGACGGACAGACCTGCCACGGCTCCTGATAAGGCTTGTGCCGGATTGGAATAAAGTCCTTGTTTTAATGTTTCTTCTTTTACCTTGGAAATGGAGTTGGTTACTTTTGTGCGCAACTGTTTGCCGCCATATCCGGTTACAACAACTTCTTGGAGCATTTCTGAGTCTTCTTTCAATGCTATTTTAAAAGTTGACTTTCCCTTTACGCTTAAAGTTTGTGTCTGATAACCGACAAATGATACTCTGATACTGCCATCGTTGGCTACGGAAAGTGTAAAATTACCATCTAAGTCGGTAACTGTACCATTCGTGGTGCCTGTTTCTACAATACTGGCGCCAATAACCGCTTCACCTGTGGCGTCTGTGACCACACCCGTGATTGTTTTCTTTTGTGCCATGGCTCCTATGGAGCATAACAGGCAAAAAAGCATGAATAAGGTTTTCTTCATAGATTTGTTTTTAAAGTTACTGTTTGAAGTTCTACCAGAACTATTCCGTGTCCATAAAGGGAAAATAGATTGTATTTTATTTTATTTAAGAAGGAATTTTAAAAGGATTTTTCTACTGAATTTCTACTGTTATGCTACTTTGAGACGGAAAAAGATAAAAGATATCCCTTTTTATATACTTTTATTTAGCTTATTTATCCGTAAATATTGACCGTTTTGTACTTTTTGTGTCGTATATCAAAAAATAATTTTATAATTAAAGTTGATTTAATAAAAAATATCCTATATTTGCGATGTGATATAATCTTAATTTAAAAATGTAGTTCTGGTAGAACTTATCCTATAAAGGAAATCTCTTTATTTTGTTAAATGAATTTTATTTCAGCCTTTGGAGATGAAATAAATTATTTGGAGAAGTATCCTTGTGCAGATAGTGCAGGGAGTGGTTTGTTTATGGGCACATGGGGACATTTATTCTTTTCATAGTCGATGGTTATACATATATTTATATGGATATGTATGGACTTTGAAATGGCAAGTATAACTAAGGTAGCTGAAAATGTATCTGATAACGAAGAAGCGGAGGTGATATGAATATAGAAGACCATCGTTTAAAAAGGTCAGATGATCTTCTTGAGTGATGAGGCATTAATAAAGTTCTTTATGTACCAACTCTTCAAACAGTAATGCATATTTTGCGACGACTGCTTCGGCGTATTTCTTCCCTTTTCCGGCACTTGCTTTTTTAGGATTGCCTATACCGGTATCTTGCGAAACGTTTTGCCAGTTTCTCGGAATCCATGCCACTTTTTCATTCAGCATTTGCGAAGCGAACTTCTTATAATTTCCATCTCCGGCTTCATCCAGGTTTACCAATTCCGGATGATAATGCATCATAACAGAAGTTTCCAATTCATCTGCATGGTCACCCGGTTCATCAAAGTACTCTTTAGCAGGGATAAAGGCAAACCATTCGCTGCTGGCTATCAGGAAGTCGGGATAGTCCAGTGACAAGTCACGTATCATACTTTTGAATGTATTGCCGCCATGTCCGTTGATAATGACCATTTTGCGGTATCCCTGGGCGTATAGAGAGGCAACTAGGTCGCTTAAAATCGCTTTTTGCGTTTCATAGCGATAATGGATGCAGAAATCCAGCTCGCGTTGTCCCGGATTCTGTGAACCGGCAGTGACGTAAGGCATGACCATGCAACGAATACCGTAATGTGTTTTTGCCAGTTTTGCAGCATCTAGTGCGATGTCGTGGCTTAGAATACAGTCTGTCAGATAAGGCAGGTGCAGATTATGCGGTTCGGTAGCTCCCCAAGGGAGGAGGACCAAATCATATTTCAATGGTTTTACCTTGCCGTAACAGGTTACGGCAAGGTCTAGTTCTTTATCCATTATTTATAAGAATTTTTAAAGATATGCAGGATTTCTTCGTCTGTAATCGGGCGTGGGTCGAGAGTGAACAGTCCTCCCATCGTATCTCTTGCATTTTGCAGGAATTTGGGGAAATCTTCGGATTGGATACCAAATTCGCTCAGTTTGATAGAATGTACTTTACATTCTTTTTGCAGTGTAATCAATGCATCAATGAAATCGGACGGACGGTTGCTCTTTTTCTGGGTCATCATTTCAGCCATTTTCATGTAACGTTTTGTACAGTCATGCCGGAAAGTTTCGAAGTATGCCTCAGACAAGGCAATGAGTCCTGCTCCATGAGGAAGTTGTGGATAATAAGCACTCATGGCATGTTCTAATGAATGTTCGGAAGTGCAGCTTGAAGTGGCTTCCACCATGCCTGCCAAGGTGCTGGCCCAAGCAATTTTGGCACGCGCTTTCAAATTCTTTCCGTCGGCTACGGCTACTGGCAGATATTTGTAGATCAGACGGATGGCTTCTAAGGCGTAAAGATCACTGATGGGTGTTGCACAATTGGCGATAAAACCCTCTGCGGCATGGAAGAATGCATCGAACCCTTGATAGGCGGTGAGGTGCGGAGGAATGGAAACCATCAGTTCCGGGTCTACAATAGATAAGGTAGGGAAAGTCAGCTGACAACCGAAGCCTATCTTTTCTTGAGCCGTTTCGTGGGTAATCACTGTCCATGGATCCATTTCTGTTCCGGTTCCGGCGGTAGTAGGTATGGCGATAATGGGAAGTGCTTTGGTAACAGGGCGTCCTTTACCACTACCCCCTGATACATAATCCCAGTAGTCACCATCGTTGCAGGCCATAACAGCTATACTTTTGGCGGAGTCGATGGAACTTCCGCCTCCCAGTCCTACTACAAAGTCGCACTTTTCCTCCCGGCAGATGGCGGCTGCTTCCATGACGTGTTCTTTGATGGGGTTGGGAAGGATTTTATCGTAAACCAGTGTTTCTACATTATTCAGTCTTAATTGGGCAAGTACTCTCTCCAAATATCCATATTTTCGCATGGAAGTTCCGGATGAGATGACGACCAGTGCCTTTTTTCCCGGTAATTTTTCACTGGATAATTTCTTGATTTCTTCGCAGCCAAATACTAATTTGGTAGGGATGTATAAACTAAATACAGGATTTGCTTTCATGTTCTTTCGTATTTAAAGTTTCACTGGTAACAAATGTAGGAAAATAATAGTTTGCTTGTTTAAGTAATTTGTTAAATTTTACATACTGCCGGATTGTATTCGTTTTCTTTAATTCAGTTTGAGATAGATACGTTTTTTCGATTATACTCGAAAAAAGAAATAAACAGTGCTTTTTTTTCGATTATACTCGAAAAAAACTATCTTTGTGGGAAAAGATTCGAGTATGGACGATAAATGGAAAGCTTTAGAAAAGTATAACCTTTGGGGTGGAAATACGTATCAATTGGGACTGGAACGGAAATCTTATACCGACAAGATTGGCAATTTTGTGGGGAATAACTTGGTGAAGGTACTTATAGGACAACGTCGTTCGGGCAAAAGTTATATTCTCAGGCAAATTGCTTCAAGTCTTGTCTCGGAACGAGGAGTAAATCCGGCTAATATCCTATATATAAATAAGGAGTATCTGGAATTTGATTTTATTGATGATTATAAAGCATTGGAAAGTCTGTATCGTTTTTATCGGGAAAAGCTTAAACCGCAAGGAAAAGTATATTTGTTTTTCGATGAAATTCAAAATGTGGATGGCTGGGAAAGGTTTGTAAACTCCCATTCGCAAGACTTTGTCGAAGAGAGTGAATTGTTTATCAGCGGTTCTAACTCTAAAATGCTTTCCAGTGAACTTGCCACTCTTTTGTCGGGACGTTATGTAGAATTTCATATATTCCCCTATAGTTATGCTGAATATTTACAGTTGATGCAGCAACCTGCCGGTCGGGCTTCTTATTTGGCCTATTTACAGAAAGGCGGTTTGCCCGAATTGTACAACCTGCCCACTGTCGAGTCAGAAAAACAGTACGTCGCTTCTGTGAAAGATACGATTTTGTTGCGTGATATAGTGAAGCGTAAACCCGTTCGTGATGTAAGGTTATTGGATGATATTTTTATTTATTTGGTGAATAATGCGTCCAATCTGTTTTCCGTTCAGCATATTGTTAATTTCTTTAAATCCAAGAACCGGAAGGTGAGTTATGATACCTTATCTAATTATCTAGGTTATATAGAAGAAGCTTTTCTTGCTTATAAAACAGAACGTTACAATATAAAAGGAAAGGATGTGGTGGCAGGTAATTGCAAGTATTATCTGAATGACTTGTCCTTTAAGAATTTTCTTTATCCGGGCTTTGCTTATGGAGTCGGGTATTTGTTGGAGAATGCAGTATATTTGGAACTTCGTCGTTTAGGCTATATTGTATATACAGGTTCTTTTCGGGATAAAGAAGTTGATTTTGTTGCTATGAAGGACGATAGAGTGATTTATCTTCAAGCAACTTACATGTTGGAAACGGCACAAACCATGGAACGGGAATATGCTCCTTTGCTGACGATAGGTGATAATTATGAAAAATATGTCGTTTCCATGGATGAGGTACAATTCCCTTCCAATGAAGGGGTCAGGCATATACAGGCTTGGAATTTAAAGGAAATATTGTAGGAAATCAGTTTCTCTTTTTAATATACAGTTTTTGGTAAGAGTTGTCAAAACTCTGATGATATTGTCTGTAGTCTATTATCCAATGTTGCTCACCGCTCCCCCGGATATGTAGAGCAGGAATAGCACCGAAGAGGAGAGTATAGTGGATATTATTTGCTTATGTGCAGTTGGCGCAAACATACGATTGGCATATCAGTCTGTATATCAGTATTCCGCTTATCTTTGCAGTCACTATCGGGCTGAGTCTGCTTTCTTATTATTATTTTGAGAAACCGAGCAACCGCTGGGTAAAACGAATTTTAAATAAACAATAATAACTAGTTCATGGAAAAACAATTATCAGAAAAACTGCCACGCGTTGAGGTGGTGGATGCTTTACGGGGATTTGCAGTCATGGCAATTCTTTTAGTGCATAGTTTGGAGCATTTCATCTTTCCGGTTTATCCGGTAGACCAGCCTGCATGGTTGAATATACTGAATGACGGGGTATTCAATGTTACATTTACTTTATTGGCTGGAAAATCGTATGCCATTTTTGCTTTGCTGTTTGGATTTACATTTTATATTCAGTCGGCTAACCAACAGCGTAAAGGAAAAGATTTTGGTTATCGTTTTCTGTGGCGTTTGCTGTTATTGGTAGCTTTTGCTACGCTGAATGCAGCTTTTTTTCCGGCAGGAGATGTGCTGTTGCTGTTCTCGGTAGTGGGAATCGTATTGTTTGTGGTGCGCAAGTGGAGTGACTGTGCCATACTTGTTACGGCTATTTTGTTTTTATTGCAGCCCGTTGAGTGGTATCATTATATAGTAGGTCTGTTTGATCCTTCTCATACTTTGCCCGATTGGGGAGTGGGCGCGATGTATAAAGAAGTGGCGGAATATACCAAAGAGGGGAATTTGTGGGAGTTTTTGGGTAAGAATATGACCTTTGGTCAGAAAGCCAGTCTATATTGGGCTCTGGGAGCAGGGCGTTTCTGGCAGACTGCCGGCTTGTTCTTGATGGGGTTGTATATCGGACGCAAACAATTATTTGTAACTTCCGAAAAACATACTCGTTTTTGGGTGAAGGCTCTTATCATTTCCGCTATCTCTTTTGCTCCGCTTTTCCAACTGAAAGAGTTGATTATGGCTAGTGACAGTGAACTCATTCGCCAGACTGCCGGAACTGCTTTTGATATGTGGCAAAAGTTCGCTTTTACATTTGTACTGGTTGCTTCTTTTGTATTGCTTTATCAACGGGATAGGTTCAAGAATTTTGTATCAAATCTTCGTTATTATGGTAGGATGAGTCTGACTAATTATATCACTCAATCTATTGCCGGAGCTATTATTTATTTCCCTTTCGGACTTTATCTGGCTCCGTACTGTGGATATACGTTGAGTTTGTTGGTTGGTTTTGTACTCTTTTTGTTGCAAGTACAGTTCTGCAAGTGGTGGTTGAAAGGACATAAGCAGGGACCGTTAGAGAGTCTTTGGCATAAATGGACCTGGATGTATTCCAAAAAATAAGGAACTCTGGGCAGGAGTTGCATATGCTATACGGAAGAGAGGAAAAGGCAAAAAGTAATTTGTCTTTTCCTCTCTTCCGTATAGGGACTGATTCTTGTTTCCCAAGTTTCCCGAATATCATAAAAAGGATATCAGTTCAGGATTATAATCAATTGTTTTTGCCTTCTATCTGAATTTGAATTGCTTGTCCTGTACGTTGCAGACATTCTATAAAAATAGAAAGATGATTGGTCTTTTGCATCAACTCACATATAATTTCCTTTTCTTCTGTGCACCAAGGTTCATAAGCACGTGGGAAAGTTTCACGTTGTTTATGGATATAAGGTGGAAGGACTGTTTTCTGAATGCCTAACTCTTGGACTTTTTGTTTTATACGGCAAATATCTTCTTCTGTACAATCATTAAAAGATTCTTTTGTAAAGAACCCCGGATATTTTTGGTCAATGTCAAGATTGATTGTAGGCTTAGATAGGGATTGAAAGGTTTTTTCTCTGCTTTCTAGTTCCTTTATCAGATTGTTGATGTACTCATCGGCTTGAACAGATGATACAACTATGGAACATTCGTGGCGGGAGTATTCTTTATGGCGGTTGGCAGATAACCAGTTGAAAGAACCCTCTATAAGTGTATGGTTATCAATGGCCAATGATTTATTGTGGATACCTTTTACTTCAATGAGGGTTGCGCCATTTTCTATTAATATGTTCCGTCCCTCTTCGGCACGGCTGAGCAACTGATTGGTTTTCGTATCATAATCTAGAGACGAATCGGTGTAGACTGTGACATCCACTCCTCGTTGTACCGTGTGGCGTATCAGCGGAACCAACTGGTCGTTTTCTATGGCGTGGATAGATATGAATGGAGATACAATCAGCAGACGGTGTCTTGCTTTTTCAAAAGCTTGGTGCAGAACCTGGATATGCTCTTCTGTGGTGGACAGACGAAGGGTGGGGTGGTAGGTGCACAGCGGAACTTCCTGTTGGTAAATAAAGTTGTTGGAAATCTCGTTGGATGGATCATCGAAAAGCCATTTAGCCATATTTCCTACCGGGGTGTTTTCTTCCGGATGGAAAATATTCATGTTGCCAAAAACAATGAAATGATGCTGAGCGCGCGATATCGCTACATTGAGCATATTGTATTTTCCATCACGCTCCATAAAAAGAGAATGGTCTTCGGGAGAGTTGACTGTTGAAAAAAGAACAATCGGACATTGGGCACCTTGCAGGGAATGTACTGTGCCGATGATCATATCTTTATATTTCTCATTTCCTGATATTTTTTGTATTTGATACCGTATTTCGGCTTCTTGGGCTTTAAAAGGAGTTACTACGGCTACAATTTCATGAATAGGCTTTTTATAGGTCTTTTCCAGATTATCTTTTTCCAGTTCCAGCCAACAGACAATGGCTTCCGCTTCAGCCCGGTTGAGGCGACTTCCTGTTTTTCCAGGGCTGCTGTAACTGTTGATGTGTACATATCCTTTGGAAGGGAGGGACTTGTATTTTACTTCGTTACCTTTTTTAGGAAGTAACCTGCCGTGGTAAACATAATCATTGCAATAGGCAATAATGGAATCTACGCATCGTCTGTGTTCGGTCAGAAAAGCTCCTTTTTCACCTTTTACTGTAAAATTACAGCTTTTACGTGCCAGTTTCATTATACTTCCGGAAGAAGAAAGGAAACCATTGTTTTCTAAAAAACGGTATTTTTCCGAGGACTGGTTGGAAACAATGCCCAGATTCTTTAAATTAATGAATGAATATTCATCAGAAATGGACCATACAGGCTCTATTTGTTGAATATCACCTACTAAAATCGCTTGCTTGGCCAAACTGAAGGAGGGAACGGCAAGTTCGGGTGAAACTTGTCCGGATTCATCTACAATCAACAGATCTATTCCATTGTATAAAGGAATATCCCATTTTCCGTTCTCCGCATAGGTCATATACTTGGGTAGAGAATGGAAAGTAGAGATGAAAACAGGCATTACGCAAGCCAAACGTTTTAATCTTTGGGTATAGGCTTCTTGTGTGCGCTGCTTGCCTTCATCGCACTTGCTTAACCGGTGAATAAACTCGGCTTCCCGATAATGTATGGCATACCAGAACATTTGATACCGATAGCTGATATCCAGCCTTACTGCCATGTCTTCTGTATAAGGCAAGTTGCCATACTCAGGGTTGGAACTTATTTTTTCGTAACGTTCTTTGAATTCTTCTGTCAAAGTCCACTGTTCTATTACTTTGTCGTAGGAGGGTAATGGCTCATGGAATTTGCGGATAAACTTCTGTAATATATTGTTTTCCTTCCGGTTTCCGTATTCTGTTGTTTCGGCAGCTTGGATACAGAGAATAATCTTTTTTTGGAGGGCTTGCATTTCTTTACGGAGAAATTGTCGGCATTTTGTTTCGTCTTGATAGTTTTTCTTGAAAAAGTTATTGAAGCATTGCAGATAGAATTGTTTGTACTCTTCTTGACGTTCAGGTGTATCGTATGCTGCCGGAAATCCATCCCCTTTGGGATTGAACATCATTTTGTACTGTTGTTGCAGCTCTTTTTTCCCTGACAGATATAAGCCTAATGTATCCAGTTCGGGTAGCCAGCGGTTGGACAACCGGGGATGTGTTGTGTCATTGGTTGTTTCCGCTTTGAAATCCTTCAGGATATTGGTGATTGCCTGATTATTAGCTGAACTTGCAACTATAATTTCCGGCTCTTCCGGATTGTTTAGAATATTATGAGCAAGTCTGTTTGCGATGACAGTTTGCAGAAAAGTGGTTTTTCCTGTTCCCGGAGGACCGTTGACGACAAAAATATCAGCACATTCCGGTGTTGTGTACATTGCTAGTGTTTCGCGTTGAGATATGGACAAAGGAAAGTCGCTGCTCATTTGTGCCCAGTGTTCTTGGTTGCAATATACTTTCCGGTTAGTTGGAATAGGAAGAGCGTTAGCAGATTTTGTTTGTATTAATAAATTCAACAGGGGATGTGGAGTGGTATTGTCATCTTTTAAGAGTTTGTCATATAGTGTGATTATGGGCTGTGCCATATTGCGCTCGGAGGCTTTTATGATAATGATTTCTGGATTATCATAGTAATTCATTGCGCTGAAAGTTTTGCCGGTTGCTTTCTTGAAAAGCTGCTCGCATGCTTGCCAATAGGCCTCCCATTTTGTTTCTTCAGTGTTAAAATTGGATAGTAGTTGATCTACTTTTGAAAGAGAAGCTATAGTGCGGTCATTGGCTGCATTAGGCTCCAAAAATTTACGAATAAATATTGGGATTCTGTCTGATTCGTTCCCGCATACGGTTAGTTTGCCGTCAGGCAACATGGTGGCAGTAATCAAGAAGGGATATTCCGGTCTTTCAGATTGGGAAGTCCAGCCGTTTTCAAATTCGGGCAAAAGAATACAAGGAGCAATCATTACTTTTTGTTTTTCATTGCTGTCTTCTGCTTTCCAATCAGGGAAAATAACAGGAATACTTTTGAGAGGAATGAATTTAAGTATCTTGTCACCAATGTTTAGGGTGATTCGTGGTCCTTTGAGAGCAATAGCTTTGCGCTCTGCATCTTGAAGACAAGTTTTCCAGTATTTTAGTAAGGTCTGGTCCATTTGTTTTTACGTTTGTGTGATGGAATAATTTACAAATATAAGAAAATAGGTGAAAAGAATACGGTAATTGGGGTAACATTCCTGAATTTATGATTTTTTTACATTAAGAGGGATTGGAGATGTCGGGATAATCATTATTAGCGGTAAATGAATTGGGATGAACGGAATAATGGTAATATTTAGTGGTGATGAGGCAAGAAACTTGCCTTTATGAAGCAAATGAAGCTAAAATAGACGAGAATTTATCTGTGTGGGGAGTGTGGATATACTAATTTTGCCAATAAATGAAACTTAAATCTATGATGAAAAGATTTGCAAATTTATTGGCTGTTTTTATTCTTTCTGTAAATTGTATTAGTGCCCAAAATCTAACTCGTTGGGTTAATCCGTTTATTGGAACCGGTGCTGTTCAATCCAGTCTTTCCGGGAATAATTATCCAGGAGCTACTGTCCCTTTTGGTATGGTGCAGCTGAGTCCCGATACTCGTGAAGCGCCTGATTGGGCACAAGCTTCGGGATATGATTATAATGATTCTATTATTTATGGTTTCAGTCATACACGTTTAAGCGGAACCGGTGCTTCCGATTTTATAGATATCCTTCTATTTCCTACCATGAGTGATAAAAGGAAATCGTCTTTTACTCATCAAAACGAACAGGCGCGTCCGGGGTATTATCAAGTATTATTAACGGATGAGAAGATTCAAGCGGAGTTGACGGCTTCTGTGCATGTAGGGATACATCGCTATATCTATTCTGATGGCGGTCAGTTGAAATTATGGTTGGATTTAGATCATTCGGCAAATAAGGAGAGTTGGAACCGCCGGATAATTCAATCACAAATCCGTGTAGTTTCTCCTACAGTAGTAGAAGGATATCGTGTTATTACAGGATGGGCAAAACTGAGGAAAATATATTTCCATCTTGAATTTTCCCAACCAATCTTATCCAGTCAGTTACATGATGGCAATCGGAGGTATGAGAATACTCCTGTCATTAATGGTACAGAACTGTGTGGATTATTCTGTTTCGACAAGAAGTGGAATAATGAATTGATATGTAAAGTCGCTTTATCTTCAGTTTCCATTGAAAATGCCCGGTTGAATATGGCAGCTGAGGTTCCCGGATGGAACTTTGAACATATTGCTTCTGCTGCCGAAGCCAGCTGGGAGAAAGAATTGAAGAAAGTCATCATCCAAGGTACCGGTTTGCAGAAAAAGATTTTTTATACAGCTTTATATCATACTATGATACAACCTAATACGATGAGCGATGTAAATGGTGAATATATGGCTGCCGATTATACGACACGTAAGGTAGCCGATAATGAAGTTCATTATTCCACTTTTTCTTTATGGGATACATTCAGAGCAGCTCATCCGCTTTATACTTTGCTGCATACCGACCGCATTCCTGATTTTATTAAAAGCATGATGAGGCAATATGACTATTATGGTTATTTGCCTGTGTGGCAATTATGGGGGCAGGATAATTATTGTATGATTGGTAATCACTCCATTCCTGTTATTGTGGATGCTGTGCTGAAAGGTGTTGCAGGAGTGGATGCGGAAAAAGCTTATGAAGCGGTTCATAGCAGTTCCATCGTATCTCATCCGAACTCTCCTTTTGAAGTATGGGAGAAATATGGATATATGCCTGAGGACATTCAGACACAATCTGTTTCTATTACTTTAGAACAAGCTTTTGATGATTGGTGTGTCGCACAGTTGGCCCGGAAATTAGGGAAAGAAGAAGATTATAGCCGCTTTATGAGGCGTTCTGCTTTTTACCGGAATCTGTTTAATGCAGAGACAAAATTCTTTCAACCGAAAAATAAGAAAGGAGAATGGATGGAACCTTTCGATCCTTATAAATATGGAGCCAATGGCGGCTATCCTTTCACTGAGGGGAATGCCTGGCAATACTTCTGGTATGTACCCCAGAATATACCCGACTTGATTTCACTGACAGGGGGCAACAACGCTTTTACCGCAAAATTGGATACCTTCTTCACTGTCAATTATCAAAGTGGTGAGCTGAATGACAATGCTTCCGGTTTTGTAGGGCAATATGCGCATGGCAATGAGCCGAGCCATCACGTGGCTTATCTGTATGCTTGTGCGGGAGAACCTTGGAAGACACAGAAATATGTGGCGCATATCATGAATGAACTGTACAACGATTCTTCTTCGGGCTATGCCGGTAATGATGATTGCGGGGAAATGTCTGCTTGGTATGTGTTTGGCGCACTTGGCTTTTATCCGGTAAATCCGGTCAGCGGAGAGTACATTATCGGTACTCCTATGTTGGAGGAAGCGGCTATTCAGTTGCCTGATGGAAAGACTTTTACCATCAAAGCCCCACGTAAAAAGCACAATGAGATTTATATCCGTTCCATGAAACTGAAAGGCAAGAAATATACAAAGAATTATATTACCCATCAGGATATTATGAATGGCGGAACGCTGGAGTTTGTAATGAGTGCCACACCGCGAAAATAATGAATGGTTTGTTGTCCTTTAGTTTGATTATTTTATGAAAAGACTTATCGTTGTATATTTGTTGTTTATCAGTTTGAATGTACTGAATGCGTGGGCTCAGAAGTCTCCCGCAGATTATGTCAATCCGATTATCGGTGCTACAACCGCCGATGAAATGGCTGGCTCCGATCACGGACTGGGAAAAAACATTTCCCGGTGTGTGCACTCCTTTCGGCCTGGTGCAATTGAGTCCCGATACAAAGACCGGAGGAGATAACGGCCCCGGGTATTCCTGGCATCATTCTACCATCGAAGGATTCAGCTTCACCCACATGAGCGGCATCGGTTGGTATGGCGATTTGGGTAATTTCCTGGTTATGCCTACCACGGGAGAACTGCATACGTTCAAAGGTACGGAAGAGAATCCCGAAAGCGGTTACCGTTCCCGTTACTCTCATGACCGTGAGGTGGCAAAAGTGGACGGTTATTCTGTGATGCTGGATGATTATGGTATTCAGGTGGAATTGGCAGCGGCTTCCCGTTCGGGAATGATGCGTTTTACCTATCCTCAGTCTGAGGTTTCCCGCATACAGATAGATTTGGCACGCCGTATCGGAGGTACTTCTACCGAACAATATGTAGAAGTGGTGGACGATTATACCATTAAAGGTTGGATGAAATGTACCCCCGATGGTGGCGGTTGGGGAGATGGGGCAGGACAAGGTAACTATACAGCTTATTTCTATTGCTGCTTTGACCGTCCTTTGAAAAATTTTGGCTTATGGAGTGCGGATATCCCCGAGGGAGTGGAACGTAAGAATGCTTCCAATGATGATCCGGCTTACCATGAATATATCAAGAATGCTCATGTATTTCCTCGGAAAAAGATAGCTCAAGGGAAACATCTGGGCTTTTATACTGAGTTCTCCACTCGTGAAGGGGAGCAGGCTTTGTTGAAATGCGGCATCTCGTTTGTCAGCATAGAGGGTGCGCGAAAGAATCTGCAAAGCGATATTTCCGATTGGAATTTTGATGGAGTGCGTCAGCGTGCCCGCAGGCAGTGGAATGAGGCTCTCTCGGGTGTACAGGTGGAAGGAGAGGAAAAGGATAAGACTATTTTCTATACATCTTTATATCACACGATGATAGATCCGCGTTGTTTCTCGGATGTGGACGGCGCCTATCCGGGGGCGGATGGCAAGGTGCATTATGCGGATAATTTTATCTATCGTACTATTTTCAGCGGCTGGGATGTATTCCGTAGCCAGTTTCCTTTACAGACCATTACCAATCCCCGGCTGGTGGACGATGAAATAAACTCATTGATTCAACTGGCGGAACTGAGCGGTAAGAAATATTTTCCACGTTGGGAATTCTTGAATGCCTATTCGGGTTGTATGGTGGGTAATCCGGCCGTTTCGGTGGTGGCGGATGCTTACAATAAAGGTATCCGGAATTATGATACCCGGAAAGCTTTGGAATATTCTTTGAACACAGTCCGCACATTTGGCAATAATGAGCAGGGATATACGCCGGATGATCTTTCGAAAACGTTGGAGTATGCTTATACGGACTGGTGTGTCAGCACTATGCTTCGTGATATGGGAAGGGAACAGGAAGCTGTGGCATTTGAGAGGAAGGCACAATCTTATCATCAGGTATGGTGTGATAGTGTGAAATGGTTCCGTGCACGTTCGGCAGATGGTAGCTGGATGCCGTGGAAGGGGCGGAATGTACATTGGCAAGGTTGTATAGAAAGTAATAATTATCAGCAGGGCTGGTTTGTCCCGCATGATCTGGAAGGATTGATTTCTCTTATGGGAAAAGAGTACTTTGAACGGGAATTGGTAGCATTCTTCGAGGGAGCAGATGAACGTTTCATGTGGGGGGATTACTATAATCATCCTAACGAGCCTGATCATCAGGTACCTTTCATGTTGAACTATACTTCGCGTCCGTGGCTCACCCAATATTGGACACGGCGTATCTGCCGGAATGCATACGGTGATACAGTGAACGGATTGTGTGGAAATGAGGATGTGGGACAGATGTCTGCCTGGTATATTCTGGCGGCTATGGGATTCCATCCTATTTGTCCCGGCAATAACCGTTATGAATTGACAAGTCCTGTATTCCGTAAAGTTATTTTGTCTTTAGATAATCGATATTATAAAGGAAGGACATTTACGATCATAGCACATCATAATTCTCCGGAGAATGTATATATCCAGTCTGTTTCCTTGAATGGAAAGCCTTTGAACCGTCTTTGGATTACCCATGAAGAGATAACAAAGGGTGGCGTTCTGGAATTTGTGCTGGGAAAAGATCCTAAGCACTGAATCCTCCTTTTATAGGCTGTAATTGAAGCAAAAGAGCCTAAAAATGGCGAAATATTCTCTACCTGATGGGAGAGGTATGTTTACTTTTGCCTTGGAAGAAACTATTAATCATGAAAAATATGAAACATTTTAAGACTTATTTGGGAGCAATGGCTTTGGCGCTTTCCGGATGCCAGAGTGCGACTGATTCCTGCGAAACTACAGAATTATGGTATGCCCAGCCGGCAGAAGTTTGGATGGAATCTTTACCTATTGGTAATGGACGCTTGGGAGCTATGACTTATGGTGGAATAGAGGAAGAGAAACTGGCGTTGAATGAATCGACAATGTGGTCCGGCCAGTACAATGAGAACCAGAACATACCTTTCGGACGAGAGAAAATGAACCAGCTCAGAAAGTTGTTCTTTGAGGGAAAACTATCGGAAGGAAACCGTATAGCCGGAGATAATCTTCATGGCAACCAGACTTCTTTCGGAACTCATCTTCCCATTGGAGATTTGAAGATGCAATTCATTTACCCCGAAGGTAAAGTGACCGGCTACCGTCGTTCGTTAAGCTTGGATGAGGCTGTCAGCAGCGTTTCTTTCAACTCCGGCGGTGTGAACTATAAACGTGAGTATTTTGCTACAAACCCGGATAATGTTCTCGTACTCCGCTTGACCGCTGATAAGCAAAAGTCCATTACTATGAATATGGGATTGGATTTGATGCGTCAAGCCGATCTTTCTGTAGAAGATAACCAATTGGTATTTACCGGGAAAGTAGATTTTCCCTTGCATGGTCCGGGCGGAGTCTGTTTTGAAGGAAGAATAGCCGTTCTGGCTGATAATGGAGAGGTAAAGATGGAACAGTCTGAAGTAGGTATAAAAGAAGCTGATGCCGTGACTTTGATTGTCGATGTGCGTACCGATTATAAAAGTCCTGATTACAAGACTCTTTGTGCTGATGGCGTGAAGAAGGCTGCAGCTAAATCTTATGATGAATTGAAGCAGGCGCATATAAAGGATTATAACACGTTGTACAATCGTGTCTCTATTCATTTCGGACAAGACGCTAACCGCGCGTTGCCTACGGATGTCCGTTGGAAACAAGTGAAGGAAGGCAAAACTGATACTGGTCTGGATGCCTTGTTTTTCCAGTATGGCCGTTACCTCACCATTGCCAGTTCCCGCGAAAACTCTCCATTGCCCATTGCCTTGCAGGGTTTTTTCAATGACAACAAGGCGTGCAACATGGGCTGGACCAATGACTATCATCTGGATATCAATACTGAACAGAATTATTGGGCAGCCAATGTTGGCAATCTTGCCGAATGTAATGCCCCCCTGTTTACCTATATTAAGGATTTGGCGCATCACGGTGCGAAGACTGCCGAAGTGGTCTATGGATGTAAAGGCTGGACTGCTCACACAACAGCCAATGTCTGGGGATATACTCCTGCCTCCAGTACCATTATTTGGGGACTGTTCCCGATGGCAAGCTCATGGATAGCTTCCCATCTGTGGACACAATATGAATTTACACAGGACAAGCAATATCTGGCCGAAACGGCCTATCCGCTTTTGAAAGGTAATGCACAGTTCATCCTGGATTTCTTGGCAAAAGACCCGAAGAGTGGTTATCTGATGACAGGGCCGAGCATCTCACCCGAAAACTGGTTTCGTACAGCAGGCGGTGAAGAAATGGTTGCCTCCATGATGCCTGCCTGTGACCGTGAACTGGCCTACGAGATCTTGTCGAATTGTGTTCAGGCTTCAGAGATATTGAATACCGACCGCGAGTTTGCCGATAGCCTGCGTACTGCCATCGCCCAACTTCCTCCCATCCAGTTGCGTGCCAATGGTGCCATTCGTGAATGGTTTGAAGATTTCGAGGAAGCTCATCCCAACCATCGTCACACTTCCCACCTGCTGGCACTCTATCCTTTCTCCCAAATCACTTTGGAGAAGACTCCCGAATTGGCGGAAGCTGCCCGCAAGACCATCGAGAATCGTTTGTCTGCCGAGAACTGGGAAGATACAGAGTGGAGTCGTGCCAATATGATTTGTATGTATGCCCGCTTGAAAGATGCACAGGAAGCATATAAGAGTGTTCAATTATTGCAGGGCAAGCTTTCACGTGAGAATTTAATGACTGTATCTCCAGGTGGCATTGCAGGTGCGGAAGGTGATATTTATTCATTCGACGGAAATCCCGCCGGTACAGCCGGTATGGCAGAAATGCTGGTGCAGAACCACGAAGGTTATGTAGAGTTCCTTCCTTGTTTGCCCGATGAATGGAAAGAGGGTAGCTTCAAAGGTCTGTGCATCCGTGGGGGAGCCGAAGTAGCGGCCGAGTGGACGAATGCGGTCATCAATAGTGCTTCATTGAAGGCTACAGCCAATCAGACTTTCAAAGTGAAACTTCCTCAGGGAAAGAGTTATAAGGTGATGCTGAACGGAAAAGAAGCGGTTGCCAATCCGGATGCCAAAGGATTGATAACAGTGGATATGAAGAAGAATGATTTGTTGGAAATAAGATAATTTAAATTGTTAGTTCATTGTAGGGACGGATTTATTCTGTCCCTGCATTGGATAAGATTATAATTTGCTCATGAAAAAATCTTTTTTATTGCTCGGTTTGCTTGCTTTGTTTGCTGTAACAGCCATGTATGCCTCACCTTATAATATAGCAGCGAAAAGTCGTGTTTCCGCCTCTTCTGTATGTAGCGGAGAGTATGATGCAGAGAATGTCACCGACCAAGTGATACGCATACCGGGAAAAGGAGCATGGGCATCAAAAAGTACAATGACCTTTTGGGGGCAGATTGATTATCCTTGGATACAATTGGACTGGGAGACACCGGTATGCATCAATAAAGTCATCTTGTATGACCGTCCGGAGAAAGAAACACATATAGCCGGAGGGACGCTGCATTTCAGTGATGGAAGTTCAATCAATGTCTGTCAGATTCCCAATGACGGCGCTCCGAAAGTAATTGAATTTCCTGCCCGGAAAACGCAATGGATGCGCTTTGAAGTAACAGATGGCGATGGGGAGAATCTAGGATTGTCAGAAATAGAAGTTTTCCCAGCCCCCGAAGATTATTCTGATTATGTTTCATGGGTAGACCCGTACATAGAGTCTGCCAGAGGGCGATACTTTTTCTTTATTACCGGTAACCAGCCTTTTGGAATGATCGGTGCAGCACCATTGCCCCGGAATAAAAATCAATATGGAGGGGGGTATAACTATAATTCCACCCATGTACTGGGTTTCCCTCAGATTCATTGCTGGATGCTGTCCGGCCTGACACTTATGCCGACTACCGGTCATGTGAATCCTACCCTCGGAGAAGAAGGCTGGCAATCCTCTTTTTCCCATGACGGAGAGATAGTGCAGTCGGGCTATCATCGTTTGTATCTGGAAAAATATAATACTTGGGTGGAACAGACTACTACAGACCGGGTCAGCTTTTACAGATTGACTTACACCGAAGATGCCACAGCTCATATTTTGCTCAATCTGGGTGGATATGTTGCCACTTCCACTATGGTAAATGCTCATGTAAATAAAACAAGCAGCAACGAACTTACCGGATATTTTGATACCAAGGGGCGTTTATGGGGAGGCCCGGATGTGGTAAGAATCTATTTTGCAGTCTGTTTTGACAAGCCTTTCGAATCTTTGGACGGTTGGGCTGATAAAGAATGCTTCCCGGATATAGAGGAGTTGCAGGGAACTACGGAAAGTACTCCTCGAAGTGACTCCGGCTGGAGTTATCATGATGCGCCTACATCGGGAGTCAGTGCCCAGTACCAGGTTCGTCGCGGGGGAACAGGTTTGCTTGAAAATGGCAGTTTCCTATGTAAGTATAGCCAATGCAAAAGAGAATTTGGAAACGGAGTGCAACCATTGGGATTTTGATAAAGTCCGCAGGGATTCACAAGAGGAATGGAACCAATGGCTTGGAAAGATAGATGTAAAAGGGGGGACAGATGCACAAAAAATTAAATTCTACACCGATTTATGGCATACTTTACTAGGGCGTCATAAAATAGACGACTGTAATGGTGAATATCCTGATTATACCCAGGGAGGCACACGGAAAGGAACACATACCTTGAATGCTGAATGCCAAATCAGGCAACTGGAGAAAGACAAGATGGGAAATTCCATTCATCACATGTATAATTCCGATGCTTTTTGGCTGACTCAATGGAATCTGAATACATTGTGGGGACTTGCCTATCCGTCTGTGCTCGATGATTTTGCTGCTTCACTCATTCGGTACAGTCTGAATGGAGATTTATTGCCTCGCGGACCTTGTGCCGGAGGATACTCTTATATTATGACCGGCTGCCCCGCTACTTCCTTGATTACAAGTGCCTATCAAAGAGGAATAACTCGGAAGTGGTCACCATCCGCTGGTTATCGTATGATGAAAAAGAATCATGCAAAAGGAGGAATGCTTGCTTTGGATATGGATAAAGAGTTGGACTTTTATATACAAAATGGGTATTGTCCTGATAATGCGGGGGCTGACTATTCAATGGGCTTTTGAAGATTGGGCTTTGGCTGAAATGGCTGCCAGGATGGGGAAGTGGAAGGACTACGCTTATTTTCATCAACGTTCTATGGGGTGGCCTGCTTCATTTCATGAGGGAGCGAAACTGATACTTCCGCGTAGGGAAGATGGAAGCTGGTTGCATACAGACTTGACTAATGGTTGGGGATATGTGGAAGCTAATGCCTGGCAGGCTACTTTTGGCTTGTCACATGATATTCCGGGATTGGCTAGTAAAATGGGAGGTAATGATACATTATGTGCCATGTTGAACGATGCTTTTGAAAAAGCTACGGCTACGGATTTTGTATTTGGATATGGAGGTGGCTATGTGAGCTATGCCAATCAACCCGGGTGTTCAAATGCACATGTGTTTGCTCATGCAGGAAAGCCTTGGCTGAGCCAGTATTGGGTGCGGCGGGTAAAGGAACAGGCGCATGGTGCCATAACACCCGATAAAGGGTATGGCGGGCATGATGAAGATCAAGGACAAATGGGAGGTGTTGGTGTATTGATGGCGATTGGACTATTTGGCTTGGATGGCGGATCCGGGCAACATCCTGCCTATGATATAACAAGTCCGATATTCGATGAGGTTACTATAAAGTTGGATCCGGCTTATTATAAAGGGAGGGAATTCAGAATCAAGACTTATCATAATTCAAAGGAAAATTGTTACATTCAATGTGCTCGTTTAAACGGAAAAGAATATAGTTCATTCCAGCTTCCACATTCGGTCTTTGCACAGGGGGGCTTATTGGAGTTATGGTTGGGAGATACTCCAAATGAGAATTGGGGAACAGTTGATTGATGTTTGATATAATCAGATTAGACAGGAGACTTTTGGCATGGCTACGTCCGATTTGGGCGTGGCCATTTTTTTATCCGGTACAGCTTCTGCCTAAGGCTTGCGTCTCATTTTAAATTAGAAATAGTAATATTGTCCATATCCTCAGTAATTTTTTCTATTCTTTAAGTCCTTGAATCCTTGTTACTTTGCATCATAAAAATAACTAATATATGATATTCATGAAAACACAATCTAATTTTTATCTATTTCTTATTGCTTTGATTTCTGCTATGGGAGGTTTCCTGTTTGGATATGACTGGGTAGTGATCGGAGGAGCAAAACCTTTTTATGAACAATATTTTGGTATAGCTGGTAACCCTGTTATGCAGGGATGGGCTATGAGCAGTGCCTTGATTGGTTGTTTGTTTGGGGCGCTAAGTGCCGGTAAGCTGAGTGACCGTTTGGGACGTAAGCCTATTTTGATTTTGGCGGCAGGATTATTTATCTGTACGGCTGTCGGTACAGGGGCGGTGCATTCTTTTACTTTCTTTAATGTATTTCGTTTGGTGGGGGGGCTTTGCCATTGGGATTGCTTCCAGTTTGTCACCTATGTATATAGCAGAAATAGCTCCGGCACATTTGCGGGGACGGTTTGTGTCCATCAATCAGTTGACGGTAGTGTTAGGTATCTTGACTTCTCAGATTGTTAATTGGCAGATAGCCGAGCCTGTGGCATTAGGAGCTACTCATGAAATGATCCGTGAATCATGGAACGGACAGATGGGATGGCGCTGGATGTTTTGGGCAATGACTGTCCCGGCCGCCTTGTTCTTTGTTTTTAGTTTTATATTACCGGAGAGTCCTCGTTGGTTAGCCTCTTCGGGAAAGCGGGAGGCTGCACTCAAGGTGTTTACCCGTATGGGAGGAAAGGAATATGCTGTTACTGAGTTGGCGGCCATAGAAGCGGCTTCAGCCTGTCAGACGCAAGAAGGAGGTTTTCGTCAATTATTGAATCCTGCTATGTATAAAGTGCTGACTATAGGTGTTGTCATGGCTATTTTGCAGCAATGGTGTGGTATTAATGTTATTTTCAACTATGCACAGGAAATATTTATGGCGGCAGGTTATGGCGTGTCTGATGTCTTGATGAATATTGTGGTGACCGGTATTACAAATGTCATATTTACTATTCTAGCCATGTTTGTGGTAGACCGTTGGGGACGTAAGGCGTTGACACTGATCGGATCATTTGGACTGGCAGTAATTTATGCCTTTATGGGAGCCGCTTATTATTTTCATATCACAGGAGTTGTGCTGTTGATTATTGTTGTGATGGCTATTGCCTGTTATGCCATGACTTTGGCTACAGTGATGTGGGTCATTATCTCTGAGATTTTCCCGAACCGTATTCGTGGAGTTGCCATGTCTGTTTGCACTTTCGCTTTGTGGGCGGCCTGCTTTATACTGACCTATACTTTCCCGATGTTGAATAGTGGTTTGGGAGCTGCCGGGACATTCTGGCTGTATGGGCTGATTTGCCTGAGTGGGGGAATATTTGTTGTATTCCGTTTGCCGGAGACCAAAGGAAAGAGTCTGGAGGAAATAGAAAAAGAATTAGTGAAATAACAATCATTTATTATGGAAAAAATAACTCAATATTTAATTCAAAGTACCGTTCATGGCAGTGAGGTGCGTGCATGGGAGGAAGATATTATGCTTCCTACTTATGAGATAGGAGAGGAAGAGAAGAATCCTATTTTTCTTGAAAAGAGAGTTTATCAGGGAAGTTGTGGAGCTGTTTATCCTTATCCGGTAGTCGAGAAGATTTCAGATAAGAAAGCAGACAAGAAATATCATGCGTTGTTTATCGAGAATGAATACATTAAGGTGATGGTGCTTCCCGAGTTGGGAGGACGTATACACATGGCTTATGATAAGGTGAAGAAACGTCACTTTGTTTATTACAACCAAGTTGTGAAACCGGCATTGGTGGGACTGACAGGACCTTGGATTTCTGGAGGAATCGAATTTAACTGGCCTCAGCATCACCGTCCTTCTACTTTTTTGCCTACTGATTTCTTGATAGAGGAAAATGCGGATGGCAGCAAGACAATATGGTGCAATGAAGTGGAGAGAATGTTTCGTACTAAAGGTATGCAGGGATTTACGCTTTATCCGGGCAAGGCTTATATAGAAATTAAAGTGAAGATTTATAATCGTACGTCTTTCCCTCAGACTTTCTTGTGGTGGGCCAACCCTGCAGTGGTGGTCAATGACCATTATCATTCGGTATTCCCGCCTGATGTGAATGCGGTGTTCGATCACGGCAAGCGCGATGTCTCTTCTTTCCCTATTGCTACAGGGGTTTATTATAAGCAGGATTATTCTGCTGGTGTGGATATCTCTAAATATAAGAATATTCCGGTTCCTACATCATATATGGCTATCAAGTCTAAATATGATTTTGTGGGTGGCTATGAAGAAGATGTTCGTGGGGGGACTTCTGCACGTGGCCGATCATCATGTTTCTCCGGGAAAGAAACAATGGACATGGGGAAATGGTGATTTCGGTAAGGCTTGGGATCGTAATCTGACTGATGAGGACGGACCTTATATTGAGCTGATGACCGGTATGTATACGGATAACCAACCGGACTTTACTTGGTTACAGCCCTATGAGGAAAAATCATGGGTACAGTATTTTATGCCTTATAGTGAAGTGGGTTATGTAAAGAATGCAACCAAAGATGCTTTGTTGAATTTGGAAATAAAGGAAGGTAAAGCCCGTTTGGTGCTTTATACTACGGGAGCGAATAGTGGAGTACGTATTATAGTAAAAGCTATTAAAGGCACTGTATTATTGGATAAGACTACACAAATTTCGCCATCAGAACCGTTTATTACGACTTTTGCGGCAGAAGGACTAAAAGAAGAGGAGGTATGTGCAGAGGTTCGTGATAAGGAAGGACAAATTTTGCTTTCTTATCAGGCGGATAAACCGGAAATCAGGCCGGTTCCTGATCCTGCTAAGGCTGCTAAAGATCCTCAGAATATTGCTTCTGTTGAACAACTGTTTTTGACCGGACTACACTTGGAACAATATCGCCATGCTACTTATAATCCGATGGATTATTATATGGAAGCATTAAGGCGTGAACCGGGAGATGTACGTTGTAACAATGCGGTGGGGTTATTGTTGATGCGTAAAGGACAATTTGCAATGGCAGAAAGCTATTTCCGGAAAGCGGTGGAAACCTTGACTGAACGTAATCCGAATCCTTATGACGGTGAACCTTATTATAATTTGGGCTGGAGTTGTATGATGCAACAGAAGTGGGATGAGGCTTATGATGCTTTCTTTAAGTCGGCATGGAATGCTGCTTGGCAGGATGCGGCTTATTATGCACTAGCACAACTTGACACTCGTAAAGGAAAGTATGAAAGTGCTTTGGACAAGATAGACCGTTCATTGATTCGTAATTGGCATAATCACAAAGCGCGTCAGTTGAAAACTTCCATTCTACGCAAATTGGGTCGTAAAGAGGAAGCTTTGGCGCTCGTAGCTGAATCATTGCAGATAGATCGTTTTAATATGGGATGCCGTTTTGAACATTATTTGTTGACCCGGGATGTGGAAGTGTTGGAGGAAATGAAAAAGTTGATGCGTAGCTGGGCTCACGGATATATAGAATATGCATTGGATTTTGCTGCTGCCGGACTGTACGAGGAAGCTTTTTCTTTGCTGGAATGCTACGTAATCGGAGTTACAGAAGTATATCCTGTCGTTTATTATACAATGGGGTATTTCCATACCTGTAAGGGAGATGAGAGCAAAGCATTGGAATATTATCAGCGGGCAGAAAAGGAAAATCATTCATATTGTTTCCCGAATCGTATAGAAGAAGTATTGATTCTTCAAGATGCTTTACGTTTGAATATTCATGGAGCAAAAGCGGCATATAGTTTAGGAAATTTTTGGTATGCTAATCGTCAGTATGATAATGCCATTGCTTGTTGGGAAGATTCGGCTGCTATAGAGCCAACATTCCCTACCGTATGGCGTAATTTATCTTTGGCTTATTATAATAAGCGTAATGATAAACAAAGAGCTTTGGAAACTCTGGAAAAAGCTTATGCATTGGATGAGCACGATTCTCGTATATTAATGGAGCTGGATCAACTTTATAAGCGTTTAGGCCGACCTCATACAGAACGTTTGGCTTTTTTGGAAGCACATCTGCCTGAAGTGGAACAGCGTGATGATCTGTCCATTGAGCGTATCACTTTGTATAATCAACTAGGGCGCTATACTGAAGCAAAAGAATTGATTGCTGCACGTAAATTCCATCCATGGGAAGGAGGAGAAGGAAAAATCACCGGACAATATGTATTGTGCCATATAGAATTAGCAAAGATTGCTTTAAGTGAAAAACGTTATGCCGATGCTTTAGTTCTTTTGGATGAAACGGATGCTTATCCATTTAATTTGGGTGAGGGAAAATTGGCAAATGCTGAAGAGAATGATATCTGGTATTATAAAGGTGAGGCGTTTCGTGGCTTGGGAAATGAGCAACAAGCTATAGATTGCTTTACCAAAGCGACCATTGGTTCTTCAGAACCACAACAGGCTTTCTTCTACAATGACCAACAGCCTGACAAAATTTTCTATCAAGGTTTGGCATGGCGTGCGTTGGGTAGAGAGGATAAGGCATGCAGCTGCTTTAACAAATTGATAAAGCATGGTGAGAAGCATTTGTTTGACCACTGTCGGATTGATTATTTTGCTGTTTCTCTGCCTGATCTGGCTATTTGGGAAGATGACTTGGATAAACGTAACTGCATTCATTGTAATTATGTGATGGGGTTGGGGTATTTAGGATTGCGTGAAATGGGAAAAGCCATTGATTTTTTGGATAAGGTGCGAGAATTGGACATAAACCATCAAGGTGGACAAATCCATCGTAATTTGTGTGCTGTATGAGAAAAAAGAATTTTTTCCTTTTGTTGGTAACATTGTGTCTGTGCATTTTTGCACAGGCACAAATGCTGTCTGTTTATGAATTATCATCCCCAAACGGGCAATTGGTACTTACTGTAGAGAATGGAAGGGTCTTACAATATTCTTTAAGTTTGGAAGGTAGGTCTGTCATTCATCCCTCTGATATTTGTATGACGATGCAAAATGGTAATATATGGGGAAAGAATGGTGAAGTGGTAGGGACTTCTACAAGTAGTACTTCTGAGAAGGTTTATCCGGTAGCTGGTAATTATCGTGAATTAACAGACCATTATAATGAACTTTCCTTGAAATTCAAGGATGGTTATTCAGTTATATTCCGGATGTATAATGAAGGAATGGCATATCGTTTTTGTGGAAATCTTCCGGAGCAGGATTCTTTGATTGTAGTTGATGAAGAAGCTTCTTTTAATCTGGCTGATGATCCGGCAGTTATTTTACCTGAAACAACTAATTTTACAGCTTGGGAGTTGAGCAATGTGCTTTACGAGGGCATTTCTAAAATAGAAGAACATAAATATGGTATTACACCAACTTTATTTACAAACAAGATGCAAAATGTGCGTGTTGTGGTGGCTGAATCGGATTTAAATAACTATCCGGGTATGTATCTTCGTAAAGAAGATGGCAAGATGAAAGGTTATTGGGCGACCTATCCTAAAAAAATAGAGATGGGCAGTTGGGGAAATTTTATTACGGTGGTAAAAGAAAGGGAGAATTATTTAGCACGTACTGCTGGTAACCATGCTTTCCCTTGGCGTATGGCTATTGTTGCCAAGGATGATAAGGAACTACTGACTAATGAAATGATTTACTTACTGGCCAAGCCCCAACAAATAAAGGATACGGATTGGATTCGTCCTGGTAAAGCAACTTGGGAATGGTGGCATTGTGCTATTTTGGAAAAAGCTCCTTTCCCTTCTGGTCATCAAAATCTTTCGACACAGATGTACAAGTATTATATTGATTTCGCTTCCGAAAACAAAATACCTTATCTGCTGGTCGATGCCGGTTGGAGCAATGTTTTTAATCATGCAGATTTGAATAAGAATATTGATATAAAAGAGGTGATACGCTATGGAAAAGAAAAAAAAGTAGGTGTATGGCTTTGGACTGTTGCTGCTACTTTATTCCAGCATCCGCATTGTTATTTGGATTCTATCAGCAAGTGGGGTGCTGTTGGGGTGAAAATAGATTTTTTTGATCGTGATGATGCTCAAATAATCCCTCAATATGAAAATCTGGCAAAGGCTTGTGCTGAGCGGCATCTTATGGTGGATTTTCATGGATGCAGCAAGCCTACCGGACTTCATCGGGCATATCCTAATATCCTTTCTTATGAAGCCATGCGATGTGCGGAGTGTTTTAAGTGGGATACCACTTCTAATCCGGATTATCAGCTTCAATGTATCTTTGCCCGTATGTTGGGAGGTGGAATTGATTATACTCCGGGGGTCGATGCGTAACAGCACATTGGAAAAATTTAAGCCGATCGATCCGGGGTTGCCTAGTTCATTGGGGACTCGTTCACATGAATAGGCCTTGTTTGTTGTACTTTCCGCACCATTTGCCAGTTTATGTGATTCTCCGGATGAGTATCGTAAGTATCCTGATATTTTAAAGTATTTAGCGGAAGTACCGACTTCATGGGATCAGACGATTCCCTTAGCTGCTCGTGTGGGCGAATATGCTGTGTTGGCTAAGCAGAAAGGAAATACTTGGTATATAGGCGGATTGAACGCTTGGGGTGAGAGAACAATTCAGGTGGATTGCTCTTTCCTGCTTCAGGATAAGAAATATACCATTGAAATTTTTCAGGATAAAAAAAGAAGTAACAAGAATGCTAATTTATACGAACATAAAATAATGGATATGGATAATAAGAATATTATTGAAATGTTTATGGCTTCTGGTGGGGGATTTGTAATGGTCATTCGTGAAAAGTAATAGAGGGCAATCCTCTATTTCTTTTATATTGGCATTATTTATCCTTTTTTTCTTTTATCTTTGGCTCAAATTTTGAACAGGCTATGAAAAAGACTTTGCTCATTTTATGTTGTTTGTATGTTGTATTTACATTACAGGCTGTTGATAAGGGATTATCCAATTTTTATTTTTCTCATATAACGGGTGAAAATGGACTATCACAAAGTAATGTGAAGGCTATCATTCAGGATAGTTACGGGTTTATGTGGTTTGGTACAAAAAATGGTTTGAACCGTTTTGATGGAACTTCTATTGTACAGATGAACTGTGATGACTATGTAGTCGGTACCGGAAACCATAATATTTCTGCTTTGTTTGAAGATAAGGAACGTCAGTTATGGGTAGGAACGGATAGAGGAGTCTATCGTTATAATCCTGCCTTGGATATATTCACGGCAATGAATATGGAAACAGAGGAAGGGGTGAATATGAATAATTGGGTATCTAATATTGTGGCGGATTCTATTGGTAATATTTGGATTGTGATTCCTGATCAGGGAGTTTTTCGCTATAAGGATGAGAAACTTTATTTTTATGAAGTAACCAACAAAGAGCATTTTAAAACAGAAGCTCCGGATTGTATTTTGGTACGCCCTGATGGTGATGTCTGGGTTGGTACATGGGGGGTCGGACTTTTTCGATATGATAGAAATACGGATAAATTTGAACAATATTGTGTTGATAAAACCGGGCGTTCGTTAAAGGGAAAGAATATTAATTCTATTTGTAATTATGGTGATTGGATTGCAATGGCTATTCATGAAGGGGAATTGATGAAATATAATCCCGGTACGAATCAGCTTGTAAAAATAGATATACCTGAGGCTAACCATACATTTGTACGTAATGTGGCTTGTTTTGACGATGAACTGTGGGTGGGAACTCATGAAGGCTTATTTGTTGTGAATGAGAGGAAGAATAAAAGAGTTCATTTGAAACAAGATTTGATGCGTTCGTTCAGTCTGTCGGATAAGATTATTTATACTATTTATCAAGATCGGGAAGGTGGAATTTGGCTGGGGACCATGTTTGGCGGAGTGAATTATCTGCCTCATCATGACTTGTTATTTGATAAATATGTGCCTGGAAGTGATGGGCGTTCGTTGACTACAAAACGGATAAGGGAAATAGCTTCTGATAATAAGGGCAATATATGGGTTGGAACTGAAGACGATGGAATTAATATATTGGATATTGCTTCTGGACAGGTAAACCGATTGAGGTTAGATGATGATGATAAAAGGAGTCATATGGTTACTTTGGGGATGTTTGTTAAAGGAAACCAACTGTTTTGTGGTTTGTTCAAACAAGGATTGGATGTGATTCAGTTGCCAGAGAATAAAGTTTATCATTATACTCCTGAGGAGTTGAATATAGGAGAAGGAAGTGTTTACACTTTCTTTATAGATGAGGCAGGATATAAGTGGATTGGTACGGGTTGGGGACTTTATAAAGCAGCTCCTGCAAGTTTTCATTTTGAAAAGGTGGAAGAAGTGGGTTATGATTGGATTTTCGATGTATTTCAAGATAAGGATGGAATGATATGGTTCGCTTCCATGGGAAGCGGGTTATGGAAGCATGATCCGGGAAAGAATAGCTTTAAAAAGTATACTTATGAGGAAGGTAAGGAGAATACTTTGGGATCCAATTCTGTCAGTTCGGTAATGCAGGATAGCAAAGGGCGGATTTGGATTTCTACTGATCGTGGTGGAATTTGCCGTTATAATTCTCAAACGGATGATTTTACCTCTTTTTCCATTAAAGACGGTTTGCCGGATGATGTGGCTTATAAGATATTGGAAGACGAGCAATCAAATTTATGGTTTGGGACAAATCGGGGTTTGGTCAGGTTTAATCCGGAATCGAAGGACGTGCGGGTATATACTACTAAGGATGGTTTGTTAGGGAATCAGTTTAATTATAAGTCAGCTTTGAAGGGGGAGGATGGTAAGTTTTATTTTGGCGGTATAGACGGATTGATTGCATTTGATCCTAATTCTTCGGAAAAAATCAATTTCTTGCCACCTGTTTATATCTCAAAATTCAGTATTTATAATCAGGAGATAACAGTTCATACTCCTAATTCTCCTTTGAAAAAGTGTATAGAACATACGGATGAAATCGTATTGCCTTATGATCAGTCAAATATTAGTTTTGATGTTGCTTTATTAAGTTATTCTACTACGGAATCCAATCAATACTATTATAAGTTGGTTCCCTTGGATAAAGATTGGATAAGAGCGGCAAGTAATCAGAATATCTCTTATGCAAAATTGCCTCCGGGAAATTATACTTTACAGGTTCGGGCTACCAATAGTGTCAAAGAAGGTCCCTATGCTACCCGGTCTTTATCTATTGTTATTCTGCCTCCTTGGTGGCAGTCGGTTTGGGCTTATTTCCTGTATATTATCTGGGGAATCTGTGTTGTACTTTGTTGGTTCTTCTGGTATAAAAGACGTAAAGAGAAACAGATGGAAGAAAAGCAGAAGTTATTTGAAGTTGAGAAAGAGAAAGAACTCTATGAATCAAAAGTCAGTTTCTTTACTGAAATAGCTCATGAGGTGCGCACGCCCTTGACATTGATTAATGGTCCGTTGGAAGCCATTGAGGAAATGGATATCAAGGATCAGAAATTGAACAAGAATTTGAAAGTAATCGGGCAGAATACCAAGAGATTATTAGACCTGACCGGCCAGCTGCTTGATTTTCAAAAAATAGGAGCGAGTAAATTTGAACTGAAATTTGAAACGGTTGATGTAACGGCATTGCTGAATGAAACGATTACTCGTTTTGAGCCTACTATTCTGCAAAAGCAGAAAGAGTTATTGCAACATATTCCCCAAGAAAGAATTATGGCTGCCATAGATAAGGAGGCTATCACAAAAGTATTGAGTAATTTGTTGAATAATGCTTTGAAATATGCCCGTCATACCATTATGATAGATTTATTCCAAGATGGAGCAGATTTTACAGTTCGTGTTGTCAGTGATGGAGAAAAGATACCTGAAGCGTCCAGCCAGCAGATTTTTGAACCCTTTTATCAGGTAGAAAAGAAGAAGGATACAGTTCGGATGGGAGTAGGCATAGGGTTACCTTTAGCTCGTTCGCTAGCCACTTTGCATAAAGGCAGGCTTTATTTGGATATAGAACAACCGGAGAATACATTTGTTTTGACCATTCCTTTGAATAAGGAGGAAGTAAGGCAGCAAATAGAGAAGGTCGTTGAGCAAAATATAGAAGTATTGGATGAGGAAACATCAACAGAAACAGATCAGATGAAAGGTTATACTTTATTGTTAGTAGAGGACAATGAAAGCATGAGATCTTTTATCTTTGAACGATTGGAAGCCTTGTTTACAGTAGAAACTGCTGTGAATGGGCAGGAAGCGTTGGATATTTTACGTAGTAATCACATAGATTTGGTTATCAGTGATATAATGATGCCGGTGATGAATGGCTATGAATTATGTAAGGAAATAAAGGCGGATATTGATTTGTGCCATATTCCGGTTATTTTCCTTACCGCCAAGAACGATTTGGAGAGTAAAATTAACGGATTGAAGATAGGAGCAGAAGCTTATGTGGAAAAGCCTTTTTCTTTCAACTATTTGAAGACTCAGATTTTATCTTTACTCAGTAATCGAAGGAAAGAGCGTGAGGCATTCTCCAAACGTCCTTTTTTCCCTGTGCATAATATGCAGATGAACAAGGCGGATGAGGAGTTTATGAATAAAGTGATCAATGTGATTCAAGAGAATATCTCGGATGAAAATTTCAATGTGGAACGTATGGCTGATATCTTATGTATGAGCCGTTCCAGCTTGTTGAGGAAAATAAAGATTCTATTTAATCTTTCACCCATAGATTTCATCCGGTTGATTCGTTTGAAAAAAGCAGCCGAACTGATTCAGGAAGGTAAGTATCGTATTGGGGATATCTGTTATATGGTAGGAATAAACTCTTCATCTTACTTCAGCAAATTATTTTTAAAACAATTTGGAATGACTCCGAAAGAGTTTGAGAAACAGTATCAAACATCCAAGGAAAAAGTTAAAATAGATCTGACGGGAATCTCTGATTGAAAGAAATGCAGCAAAAAATGATGCATTTGCGGATTCTGCGGGTGCAGATGCGTCATTGCTGCAAAAATCCTATTTATTGCAGCGTTTGTATATTAACAGGTTGTCAAGATATGCCTACTTTTAACCATGCTTGAAAGGAAAAGAATTCCGAACAGTAAAGCAAACCTTAAGTAGATTTATCTTTTTGACAAACTAATAATATTATGAAGAATAATTGGTTAACTTTAAAATCATTGTTTCTCTGTGTTTCTGCATTGAGCGTTTCCGGTCTTATTTTATCCGGGTGTACTGAAAATGCAAATCTAAATGTAGGTGAATGGTCTTTGGAGTATGATGCTCACGCTAATGGTATTGATATCAGCAAAGGCTCTAAGCTTATTTATGATAATGTATATGCAGCTTATAAGTTGGCAGACAGTGTTGTTTCGACTCGTGATTATGCAAAGCATCATGTTTCTACAAAAAAAATCAATGATTATTTTGGAGAAGGGTATCATTATGAGGTGACTTATACCGGGAATAATCTGCCTGCACTGGTTCAATCTTTTTATGTATATCCGGCAAAGGATTATGTGCTGACAGATTTCACTTTGGAGAGTACGACTGAAATAGCTTCGAATTATATGGCACCGGTCAATGTGGACCGAATGCCTGAAGTATTGAACCAGGGAGAAAATAATCGTGCGCTTTTCATTCCTTTCGATAATGACTGTTGGATCAGATATCAATCTCATCCGCTCACATTTACAGAACTGACTAGTTATGAAGTCACTGCCATATTTAATAATGATGACCGTGAAGCTGTGGTGGTAGGTTCTGTAGAACATGATTCTTGGAAAACAGGTATAACAATAGGTAAAGGTAATATATATAATGTAGGTTCGTTGGTATGTTATGGCGGTATTGCCGATAAAACAACACGTGACTCGAAACCTCACGGTGCATTGAAAGGTACAAAAATCAAGTCACCTAAAATTTTAGTAGGATTTTTTGAAGACTGGCGTGAAGGTATGGAAGAATACGCTCAGGCTAATGCTGTGATTGCTCCGCCCAAAGCTTGGGGTAAAGCTGTTCCTTTTGGCTGGAACAGCTGGGGAGCGTTGCAATTTAATCTGACCTATCCGAAAGCATTGGAAGTTTCTGATTTTTTACAAAGAGAATTTGCAGTCCCGTCATTTTGTGAATTCGGATAATTTGGTTTATACAGGTTTGGATTCTGGTTGGAACAGTTTTTCAGAAGAGGAGTTGAAAGCTTTTGTGGATAAATGTAAGGCAAACGGTCAGGTAGCCGGCGTTTATTGGACTCCGTTTACTGATTGGGCTAAAAATCCTGAACGTGAAATAAAAGAAATGCCGGGATATAAATATAAAGATGTATATCTCTATGCAAATGGGAAACCGCAGGAATTAGACGGAGCTTATGCTGTTGATCCTACCCATCCGGCTATTGAAGCTATGATGAAACACACATCGGAGCTATTCCATCGGGCTGGCTTTGAATATGTGAAAATGGACTTTATGACACATGGAGCAATGGAAGCCGACAAATGGTATAATCCGGAAATACAAACAGGTATTCAGGGATACAACTATGGAATGCAATTGCTTGACAAATATTTTGGTGATATGTATATCAATCTTTCTATTTCTCCTGTTTTTCCTGCTCATTATGCTCAGTCCAGAAGAATTGCGTGTGATGCATGGAACAAGATGAAGGATACCGAATATACCTTAAATGCACTTTCATACGGTTGGTGGCAGGATAAGGTTTATCAGTTTAATGATCCTGACCATATTGTATTGCGTGATGCTACAGATGGTGAGAACAGAGCGCGTGTCACTTCGGGGGTTATCACTGGAATTTTCATTGCTGGAGATGATTTCAGCAAAGGCGGTTCTAAAGAGGTGAAAGAGAAAGCGATGAAATATTTGACGAATGCTGAGATCAATGCCATAGCCAATGGGGAATCTTTTCATCCTGTAGATGGAAATGGTGAAAAGTCAGAAAATCAGTTTGTACGCATGGATAAGGATGGTAAGGCTTATTATGCTGTGTTCAACTATATGGATCAAGAGTTGAAGATGACTACAGCTTTAGAGCGTCTAGGGTTGGATTCGTCAAAGGAATATAGGTTGAAAGAATTATGGAGTGGTATTGAAAGTATTGCTAAAACTAACCTGGACGTAACGGTTCCTGCATATGATGTCGCAATTTTCAAAGTGGAAGAATAAACCAATATAAACTTTAAATCGTACTTAAATTTACAAATTATGAAAAGAATTAGGCTTATTAATTTAATCCTTATCATGTTTTGTTGCTGTAATATGTTGGCACAGAACATAACGGTTACAGGACAGGTGGTGGATGTTACATCCGAACCTATCATTGGTGCAAGTGTAGTGGTAAAAGGTACAACCAATGGAACTATTACCGATTTTGATGGCAACTTTACATTATCAGTTCAGAAAGGGGAAACATTACATATTTCTTATATAGGATATGTTGCCCAAGATGTAAAAGTAATGGGTAATCAGCCTGTCAAAGTGGTGATGGCGGAAGATACTGAAACATTAGACGAAGTGGTTGTTGTAGGTACTTCGATGAAGAAGAGTGATTTGACAGGAGCTGTTGCCAGTGTTAGTTCTAAAGTTTTGGAAGAAAAACCGGTGACGAATGTAAATCAGGCTCTTCAAGGCCGTGTCGCAGGTGTGTTCATTTCTCAGCCTACACGTCCTACGGATGATGCATCTATTAAAATTCGTGGTATTAATACCATAAATGGATCTACGGACCCTATTTATGTCATAGATGGTATGGTTATGGATAATTCATTCTCTGGATTTAATGCAGTCAATTTGAATGATGTGGCTTCTATTGAGGTCTTGAAAGATGCATCAGCTACAGCTCTGTATGGTTCACGTGGTTCCAATGGTGTTGTTGTTATTACAACAAAGAAGGGTAAAAAAGGCGAAGGTAAAGTTTCTTATGATGGCTGGATTGGCTTTCAGACCTACGCTAATACTCCAAAAACAATGAATACCCGTCAATTATTTGAACTTAGAAAGGAAGCTTATACGAATGGTTATATGCAAACAAATCCTGACGGGGATGTCAATGCTTATGTCAATGATGTGATAATGGGATCGAATACTGTTTTTGCTGATTATGAATTCGATGCTTACGACAATAATAAAAATTATGATTGGCTGGATGCTGTGAGCCGTACTGGAGTACAACACAATCATGTAGTAAGTCTTTCGAATGGCAATGATAAAGGTTCTTATTATATTAGTTTTGGTTATACAGATAATAAAGGTGTAATTGAGAAGTCTGAACAAGAAAAATACACAGGACGTATTAATGCGGATCAACAGATTAAATCCTGGCTGAAAGTAGGTACTAATACAACTTTTACACGTACCGAGAACACGTTGGTTGATGATGGAGTAATGAATCGTGCACGTTGTGCTAATCCGATGTTGGAAATTTCTGATGAGATTGAAACTTTAAATTGGCAAGGTATTTTTGACCAAAATAATTTTAATCCATTACATTCTTTGAAAGTCGATAATGATTTGGTGTATAATCGCTTGTTGAGCTCTAATTATATTAATATCAATCCTATTGAAGGATTAAACTTGCGTTCTACTTTTTCTATTGATTATGCTCAAAAGCAGCAAAATAAATATACCCCGAATGATATTTATGAGTCGGAACGTTATGGAACACAAGGTGAAGCCAAAGATGATAGAGATACACGTACTGTATGGCAATGGGATAATTCATTGTCTTATGAAGTCTCTTTTGGTAAACATAAGTTGAATGCGATGGTTGGTACCAGTGCTACACGGACTACGTATAATTATATTAATGCTACGGCAACAGGGTTTGGCACTAATTTATTTGGATATCATAGTTTGGGATCTGGTTATAAAAAAGATCAGCGTGGCTTAAGTACAGCTTGGTCCGAGCAAACATTATTATCTTATATCGCTCGTGTTAACTATAACTATGCGGGTAAATATTTATTAACGGCGACTGCGCGTTACGACGGTTCTTCTAAATTTGCTAAAGGAAATCAGTGGGGTCTTTTCCCGTCTGTGTCTGCAGCTTGGAATATTACAGAAGAAAAGTTCATGAAAAATCAGACAATTTTTGATCAGTTAAAGTTACGTGCTGGTTTTGGTATTGTTGGTAATCAGAATATTGATGATTTTGCCTATTTATCTTTATATAATGTCAGCTATACGGGTACTTCCGATACAGGTTATACAAATTCTTTTGTTTCCAATGGGCGACGTGGTACTCCGGATATTAGTTGGGAGAAACAAAAACAATGGAATTTAGGAGTAGATATGGCTTTCTTACAGAATAGAGTACGTTTGTCTGTTGATGCTTTCTTGATAAAAAATAAGGATTTGTTAATGAGTCATTCGTTACCTACGACTACTGGTTTCAGTAGTACTATTGAAAATATAGGTGCGATTGAAAACAAAGGTTTGGAATTTGCTTTGAATGCCAATTTGGTAAGAGCTAAAGATTTTGAATGGAATTTTGCAGCTACATTGTCTATGGATAAAAATAAGGTAACTCGATTATATGGTGATAATGATGTTGTATATAATGTAGATAGTGATCGTAATATTCAAAAAGAAGGTAATTTATTCCTTGGTGAGTCTCGTAACACAATTTATATTTGGAAAACAGGTGGAATTGCCCAAGAAATTGATATGGATCGTTTGAATAAAATAAATTGGAATGGATATAATGTGAATCCCGGTGATTTGTATCCATTGGATTATGATAATAATGGACAGATAGATCAAAATGACCGTGTTGTAATTGGTTCCACTGATCCTAAGTTTTATGGCGGTTTTTCTACAGATTTTTCTTGGAAGGGATTGTCTTTAAATGCAGTCTTCAGTTATTCTTATGGGGCTAAAAAATTGAGCCCTTGGTATGAAACTTTGATTGGAAGTACTGGATCTGGAGTCGCATCAACGGATTTGTTGGATCGTTGGACTCCTGAAAATACAGATGCTGAATTTCCACGTGTGTTGGCTGGCTTTGATTATAATCATTATGGTGCAAGTTCTATGGATTTTAGTGTGCAGAAAGCTTCTTTCTTGCGTTTGTCTGCTTTGACATTGGCCTATACTTTCCCGACTAAAGTGATAAATGCTCTGAAACTGACTAACCTGCGTGTTTATGCCACCGGTTCTAATCTTTTTTGTTTAACTAATTATAATGGTTATGATCCGGAAACCGGTGATTGGTATCCTCCTACACGTATGTATACTTTTGGTCTTAATTTGGCTTTTTAATGGAAGGATAGAATAAATAGTCTAATTTTAAAAGAAAACACAACAATGAAAAAGATATATAGATATAGTGCGATATATGCTTTGGCTTTGTCCTTTGCACTGAATACTTCTTCTTGCTCAGACTTTCTGCAAGTAGAACCTACGGGATCTTTGACCGAGGAACAAGTATTTGAAAAAATAGATAATGTAGAACCTTTAGTTCTTGGATTGTATAAGAGTTATAGGGGCTGTAAAGAAGGGCGTAATGGATTGATGCCTTATTTGGGGACAGATGAAACACAGCAGGGTAATTATCAGTTGATTTCTTCAGGAGATCAAGCTGGTATGGATAAATATAATGGACAGTTGAATCCTACATCTACTCAGGTTGGTTCTATTTGGAACAACCGTTGGCCGGCTGTCGTTTCAGCTGCTAAAGCTATATATGCATTGGGTATGACCACTGAAGAACCGGAACGTGCTAAACAGTTGATGGGAGAGGCATGCTTTATTCGTGGTTTATTAATGTTTGAATTAAGTATGTATTGGGGTGAAATTCCTGTGATAGATATGAACCGTACTGATGAATTGGGCTTGGGACGTCAACCTTTAAAGACTGTATGGGAATATATTATTAATGATTTTATTACTGCTACCAATAATTTGCCTGAGTCTTATAATAGTGAACCGCAGCGTGCTACTGTTGGGGCTGCATGGGCCATGTTAGGAAAGGCTTATATGGCAGCTCCGGAAGAGACAGGATTGCGGGATTTTGCCAAGGCTGATGAATGTTTTAAGACTATTATCAATATGGGACGATATGAATTGCTAAATGATTATGCTGACTTGTATCGTTATGATAATCCTAATACAAAAGAGTCATTATTTGAGTTGCAATTTAATAATGTATATCCTGATTGTAATTATTGGGAGTTTGATTGTGGTTCTCGTGCATGTGACTCTTGGTTTGGTCAGGGATGCTCTTTCTCTGGTTACGATTTTCTAGTTCCGACTCCTTTTGCTTATAAGACAGTAGAAGAAGGTGGCATTTGGGAAGATGGAGATTTGCGTAAAGAAGAAGCATTGCGTTATGATTTTACGTATTATACTAATAAATATTCGGAGGATGGTACATTTGAATATGTAACTCCTGATTTGTCAAAGACTCAATGGACGGGAACTACAGATGAATTGGAACCACATATAAAGAAATATGAAGACTATCGTACAGATATTCTTTCAGGGCTTGGCATTAATAATATGTGGAATTCTGGTAAGAACTTTTCAATGATTCGTTATGCTGATGTATTATTATTGCATGCTGAATGTCTGAATGAATTAGGACAGACTTCGGAAGCTGTACGGATCGTAAATAATCAAATTCGTACTCGTGCATGGGGAGGAAACTTGCCAGAAGATAAGAAATGGAATTCGGGAATGAGCAAAGATGAATTCCGTGATAAGGTAATGGATGAACGTTTGCGTGAACTTTGCTTCGAAGGCTGGAGACGTATTGATTTGCTTCGTACTAATAAATTTGTAGAATTGATAAAAGAACGTAACCGTTGGGCAAAAGAATCAGGAACAATTCAAGATTTCCATAAGCGCTATCCTATTCCTGATACTGAAATTAAAACAAATGATGCATTCGGCCCTGAAGACCAGAATCCGGGATATAGCAAATAAATTGTTTCTATCCATATAAATTAGAAGCATCAGTAGGAAACATCTGCTTCCTACCTGATACTTCTAATTTTTCTGAAATCTGGAATAATATGAAAATAACACATAAAATAGAAACTTATACCTCTGACGGAGAACCTGTATTACGATTTACTGTGATGAATTCTTCAGGAGTCTATATGGAATTCACGAATTGGGGGGCTCGTTGGATTACAGCTTCAGTACCTGATGTTCAAGGAGCATTGGACAATGTGCTGATTGGTTATGATTCCTTGGCCGGTTATTTGGAAGATTCTTATTATATGGGGGCAACCATCGGCAGATTTGCCAATCGTATAGCCGATGCTTCTTTTACAATAGATAGGAAAACCTTCCATTTGGAGGCTAATGATGGGAATAACACCAATCATGGCGGTTTTTCCGGCTTTCATAACAAGGTGTGGCAGTGGGAAGAATTACCGGATGGCATCCGTTTTAGTCTGTATTCGCCAGACGGAGAAGGAGGTTTTCCGGGAAATATCCGCGTGATAACAGACTATCGTTTCAATGAGGACAATGAACTTTCTGTACTGCATTATGTGGAAACTGACTGTGCTACTTACATCAATATGACTAATCACGCATATTTCAATTTGTGTGGAAAGGGAAAAAAGATAACGGAGCATCGGTTGCATATTCCGGCCGACCGGATATTGGATACGACCTCGGCATTTATTCCTACAGGGAGAAAGATGAAGGTGAAAAATACTCCATTTGACTTTACTTCTCTAAAAATGATAGGTGCAGACTTGTATGCTGATCATGAGCAATTACTTTGGAATAAAGGATATAATCATTGCTATATCTTGAAAGATAAAATGTCTGAGGAAATGTTAGAGGCTGCTTCTTTATATGAACCTGTTACAGGAAGAAAAATGACAGTGATGACTGATTTGCCTGCTGTTCTTTTGTATACAGCGGGATATTATGAACGACCGGATACAGCCATCTGTTTGGAAACACAATTTTATCCGGATACTCCTTCTCATTCGGATTTTCCTTCTTGCCTGGTGTTACCGGAGAAAGCTTATGAACATTGCACCTTGTTTAGTTTTCAGGTGCAAAAAGAGAAATAGATGATTGATAAATATGAAAAGACTATAATATGAAAAACGTAAAAAAAACATGGGCTGTATTAGCCCTACTGGGATGTATGCAAGTACTGCATGCTCAAACTGTGTATTTACATAGCGATAACCCACAAATGAAATGGAAGTTAAAGCCTCAGGCTGAAGTCGGAACGGATGTGAAGTCACTTTGTGGAAACGGATACAATGTTTCTGCTTGGGTAGATGCTATTGTGCCTGGAACAGCTTTTAATTCGTATGTAATAGCAGGGCTGGAGAAAGATCCTAACTTTGGTGACAATATTCATCAGGTAAATCGCGACAAATACGACCGTAGCTTTTGGTATCGTACTACATTCCGTGTTCCTGCTGATTTTACAAAAGAATTAATATGGTTGAATTTTAATGGGGTAAACCGTCGTGCGGAAGTCTATTTGAATGGAACATTATTAGGTAAACTGGATGGGTTTATGCATCGTGGACATTTTAATGTTACTTCAATAGTAAATCGTGATAAAGAAAATGTATTGGCTGTACTTGTCCATATGCCTGATACTCCATTGGCTAATCAGGGTAGTCCAACCTATTTGTCTAGTGGCGGATGGGATTGGATGCCTTATGTGCCGGGGTTGAATAGTGGTATAACCGATAAGGTATTTCTTACTAATACGGGAACAGCTACTTTAATTGATCCTTGGATACGTACTAATTTACCTACCCGTGCCAGAGCGGATTTGAGTGTGGCGCTTGATGTCAAGAATAATTCAGTAGAAAAGACGAAGGTATTGGTGCGCGGAACAATTACCCCAGGAAACATTGTTTTTCAAAAAGAATTAGACGTGAATGCCCATACTACTGAACAGGTAAAGTTTGACAAACGCTATTTCCCACAACTGTGTATAGACCAGCCGCGTCTGTGGTGGCCGAATGGGTATGGAGACCCCAATCTTTATCATTGTAAGTTTGAGGTGATGGTGGATGGAAGAGTTTCGGAAACTAAAGATGTTTCTTTTGGTATAAAGAAATATTCTTATGATAAAGAGGGCAATACATTCCATATTTATATTAATGATATTCCGGTATTTGTTAAGGGAGCGAATTGGGGGATGTCTGAATATATGCTTCGTTGCCGTGGCGCGGAATATGATACCAAAGTCCGCCTGCATAAGGAAATGAACTTTAATATGATACGTAATTGGCTCGGCTCTGTTACAGATGATGAATTCTACGAGGCATGTGACAAATATGGTATTATGGTATGGGATGATTTTTGGATAAACTCTAATCCGAATTTGCCTTATGACCTCAATGTGTTCAATAATAATATGATGGAGAAAATCAAACGTGTGCGTAATCACCCTAGTATAGCCGTGTGGTGTGGCGATAATGAATCTAATCCTCAGCCTCCTTTAGAAGGATGGATGGCGGAAAATATCAGGACCTTTGATGGAGGTGATCGTTATTTTCAAGCAAATTCCCATGCTCAGGGCTTGACCGGTAGTGGTCCGTGGGGAGCATTTGAGCCTCGCTTTTATTTTACTAAATATCCTGATGGCTTGGAAGGAGATCCGGCGCGTGGCTGGGGATTTCGTACAGAAATCGGCACAGCTGTAGTTCCTACCTTTGAAAGCTTCAAGAAATTTATGCCCAAGGAGAACTGGTGGCCTCGTGATGAAATGTGGAACAAGCACTATTTTGGCCAAAATGCTTTTAATGCAGCTCCCGATCGTTATGATGCTTCTATAACCAAAGGTTTTGGCAAGCCCGAAGGGATTGAAGATTATTGCCGTAAGGCTCAGCTTGTCAATATTGAATCTAATAAGGCTATGTATGAGGGTTGGCTGGATCGTATGTGGGAGGATGCATCAGGTATCATGACTTGGATGGGACAGTCGGCATATCCGTCTATGGTTTGGCAAACTTATGATTATTATTATGATTTGACAGGAGCTTTTTGGGGAGCAAAATCAGCCTGTGAACCGGTGCATATTCTTTGGAATCCTGTGACGGACGGTGTGAAGATTGCTAATACCACAGCATGTGATATGGAAGGTTTGACTGCTGAAGTAAAAGTTTACAATCTGGATGGAAAGTCTGTGGAGGCTTATACAAAATCAGCTATCGTGAACTCTCCTAGCAATTCTACTGTGCAATGTTTTACGATAGATTTCAATAAAGAACGTAAAAATCTGTCATTAAATAAGCCGACCTTTGCTTCAAGTACCACTTATGGACAGCCTTCAGATGCTACGGATGGGAAAAAAGATACTCGTTGGGCAGCGGCAAAAGCGGAAAATGAATGGCTTTATGTGGATCTGGGCAGTGTGCAACCCATAGGTGGGGTTCGCTTGGATTGGGAGGCATCTTTTGGTAAAGGATATAAGATTCAGGTGTCAGATGACACCGAGACTTGGAAAGAAGTATATAAAACTGATGAAGGACGTGGAGGAATAGATGAAATTACTTTCCCCGAAGTTGATGCCCGTTATGTACGTATGTTTGGGACGGAACTAGGTTGGTGGTTTGGTTACTCATTATGGAGTTTTGATGTGTTGGGCGGAACGCAGCCTAGTGAGGGTTTGAGTGATGTACATTTTATCCGCCTGACGTTGAAAGATAAATCAGGAAAGATCGTGTCAGAAAACAATTACTGGCGTGGCAACGACCGTTTGGATTTTACGGCTTTGAATACTTTGCCAAAAGCTGAACTGAAGACTTCTTCCAAATTAATTCGTAAAAATGGTGAGGCGGAGATACAAGCAGCCATAACACTTCCGAAATCGGCTAAGGGGGTAGCTTTTGCTGTACATGTGCAGGCTGTTCGTGCTTCGGATGGCGAACGCATACTGCCGGCATTGATGAATGACAACTATTTTACGTTGATGCCAGGAGAAACAAAGAATTTGAGCATTACATTTGATGAGAATTTGTTGCAGGGCGACAAATATAAGTTAGTGGTAACTCCTTATAATAACAAATAATTCAGATTAGTATGTGTACTAATAAATTTATTCTGTTCTGTATGGGGATAGTGATGAGTGTATCATCTTTAGCTTGGGCTGGAGATGCCCCCCCTCTCTATAAAGACAGAACAGCTCCAATAGAGAAGCGTGTAGACGACCTTATGTCTAGAATGACATTGCACGAAAAGGTATTGCAATTGCAGAATCGTGCGTCTGGTCGGTTGGATGAGATTGACCGGATCTTCTTGGGGGAAAGTTATGGGACAACTCATGAAATGAGTATGTCTGCTTATGATTGCGCCGTGATGTATAAAGAATTACAGCATTATATGCGTACTAAGACCCGTTTGGGAATTCCGTTGTTAACTTCTGCTGAGGGCATACAGGGTATTATTCAGAATAATTGTACGCTGTTTCCTCATGCTTTGGCGCAGGGAAGCACTTTCAATCCTGAATTAATACAACAAATGACTGAGGCGGCTGGCGAAGAGGCTAAGGCGATAGGTATTCATCAAATTCTTTCTCCGGTTTTTGACATTGCCCGCGAGTTACGTTGGGGACGTATTGAAGAAACATACGGAGAGGACCCTTATCTGATAGCGGAAATGGGAGTGGCGTTTATTAAAGGGTATCAAAAATACAGAATTACTTGTATGCCCAAGCATTTTGTAGCCCATGGTACTCCGTCTGGAGGCTTGAATTGTGCGGGAGTAAGTGGAGGAGAACGTGAATTGCGTAGTCTCTATCTTTATCCGTTCCGTAAAGCTATAAGGGAAACTTCTCCGTGGGCGGTGATGACTTGCTACAGTGCGTATGATGGAGTGCCGGTTACAGGTTCTTCTTATTATATGACTGATATTCTTCGGGGAGAACTGGGCTTTAAAGGATACGCTTATTCTGACTGGGGTTCGGTGGAGCGTCTGATGACTTTTCATCATGCAGCAGGCAGCCGTGAGGAGGCTGCGCGTATGGCATTAATGGCCGGAGTGGACTTGAACATTGATTCGACTTACGAAACATTGGAAAAACAAGTTGAGGAGGGAAGGCTTGATGTTGCATATATAGATCAGGCTGTGCGCAGAATATTGACGGTGAAGTTTGAATTGGGCTTATTTGATGAAACTTATGGTGATCCTAAACTGGTGAAGAAGGTCGTTCGCAATGCTGAAAAGGTGGCATTGGCTAAGAAAGTGGCTGACGAGAGTGCCGTATTATTGGAAAACAGAAATGATATTCTTCCTTTAGACTTGAATAAATACAAGTCTGTTGCAGTGGTGGGGCCTAACAGTAATCAAGCCGTGTTGGGCGATTACGCTTGGACGATGGGGGATACTAAAGAGGCGGTCAGTTTGTTGCAAGGATTGCAGGAAAGTGCAGGTGATAAAATAATGATTCGTCATGCTGAAGGATGTGATTGGTGGAGCCAGGACAAATCACATATTGCCGAAGCTGTGGAAGTTGTCCGTAACAGTGATATAGCTGTGGTGGCGGTAGGTACACGAAGCACTTATTTGGGAAGAAGTCCTAAATATTCTACGGCAGGTGAAGGATTTGATCTTTCCTCATTGGAACTTCCTGGGGTGCAGGAGGAGCTGTTGAAGGAGATAAAGAAAACGGGTAAGCCTATGATTGTCGTTCTGATTGCAGGTAAACCGCTTGCTATGCCTTGGGTGAAAGAAAATGCTGATGCATTGTTGGTGCAATGGTATGCAGGTGAGCAGCAAGGATGTACATTGGCAGATATTTTGCTTGGAAAGGTGAATCCGTCGGGTAAGTTGAATGTATCTTTCCCGCGTAGCACAGGTAATACTCCTTGTTTTTATAATCATTTCGTGACAGATCGTGAAGAACCTTTTGACCAGCCGGGTACTCCTGAAGAACCTAAAGGTCATTATATCTTTGATAAACCGGAACCTTTATGGAACTTTGGACATGGAAAAAGTTATACTACGTTTGATTATGTGGATTGTGCACTGAGTGATACGTTATTGGCTGCAAGTGATACATTGAAAGTATCCGTTATGATCAAGAATACGGGTAGGTGCGATGGCAAGGAGGTTGTGCAGCTTTATGTACGTGATAAAGTAAGCACGGTGGCTACTCCCATTCAACAGTTGAAGGCATTTCAAAAAGAGCTTGTTCCTGTAGGATATACTAGAGAAGTTAAATTAGTACTTCCAATAGCAGAACTTGCTTTGTATAATGCCGATATGGAGGAAGTTATAGAACCTGGGGAGTTTGAACTACAGATAGGATCAGCTTCTGATGATATCCGAATAAGGCGGACAATAATAGTGAGGTAGGGAATTTAAACTTTTGTAAAGAATAAAAAAAGGATGGTTTTTGCTCTTGTAGAATAACAGATTGCTTGAATAATAATAGTATGAAAACAGTAGTAAATCAATTGAGAAGATACTTGTTAAGTATCTTGTTAGTATGCGCTTGTATATATGTGGATGCGCAAAGTCGTGCCCCTATAGTAGGACGTGTTTCAGATGTAAAAGGAGAATGGATGATTGGGGTATCTATTTTAGAAAAAGGTACTTCAAATGGAGTGATAACCGATATAAATGGGCAGTACTCCATCAGTACATCATCGGCTCAACCGACATTGGTAATTTCGTATATTGGTTATAAAACTCAGGAAGTGAGGATAGGAAAAAAGAATGTTGTTGATATTGTATTGGAGGAAGATGTTTCGGCATTAGATGAAGTTGTGGTTGTTGGATATGGGGCGCAGCGTAAAGTTTCAGTAGTTGGTTCACAGAGCTCTATTAAAATGTCTGATATTAAAGCAGCAACGGGAGATATATCTTCGGCTATTGCCGGACGCATTCCAGGTGTGGTGACTATTCAACGTTCAGGAGAACCGGGTAAGTCTGGTTCTGAAATATGGATTCGTGGGATTTCTACGTTCACGTCTTCCTCTCCGTTAGTATTGGTAGATGGGGTGGAGCGTACTTTTAATCAACTTGATCCTGAGGATATTGAATCGTTTACTATCTTAAAAGATGCTTCGGCTACTGCTGTTTATGGTGTTCGGGGTGCGAATGGTGTTATTTTGATAAAGACAAAGCCAGGTAGAGTGGGGAAACCCCAATTCTCTGTGGATTATTATGAAGGGGTAACGATGTTGACCAAACAGGTAAAATTAGCTAATGCTTATCAATACATGGATGCTGCCAATGAGGCATATGGCAATGACCATTCTGGACAGGTTCTTTATACACCTCAATATATTGAAGCAACTAAAAAAGCGAATGGCTTGTTGCCAAATGATAATCCGAAAATGTATAATCCTTATTTGTATCCGGCAGTAGACTGGATGGATGAACTGTTTAGAGATATGGGGCATAACCGTCATGCCAATATCAATGTCCGCGGCGGCTCTGTCAATGCCACTTACTATGCATCATTGTCTTATTACAATGAAACCGGTTTATTGAAAACAACTTCAATGGATGAACAGAACTATAATATCAATACGGATTATAATCGTTTTAATTTTACTTCGAACTTGAATTTGAAGCCGACGAAGCGGTTAAGTATTGATATGGGGGTCAATGGATACATTGCAGAAACAAATTATCCACAAGAAGATTCGGGTACTTTGTACGAAGCAGCTATGGCTATTAATCCTGTTTATTATCCTACCTTAATGCAAAATGGAAGCATTCCCGGGATAGATGGTAATAACTATAATCCTAATCCTTACGGTATGCTTACTCGTCGGGGCTATAGAAATGAATATAATTCAAAGATTTATACTAACTTACGTATTGCTCATGACTTGGACTTTTGGAATTGGAGCAAGGGCTTATCTGTAACTGCGACGTTGGCATTTGATACATGGACTGGACGTACGTTGAAGTACAATAAAATGGAAAGTACCTATTGGTATGCAGGTTCTAAGGACCCGAATACCGGATTATGGAATAATGATGTATTTAATGAAGACGGGACCTATCGTTTGAATCAAATTTATATTAGTGGTGACGATCAGTTGAATTATGGTGGAGGTGATACCGGTAGTGACCGTAGCATTTATTTTGAAGCTTCATTGAACTATGATCGTGCTTTCGGTTTGCACCGGGTAGGTGGCTTGTTCCTTTATAACCAGAAGACTTATCGTAATACTACTGGAGGCGATATGGCTTCTACATTACCTTATAATAGCCAAAGCATTGCTGGACGTGCCACTTACTCTTGGAATGACCGTTACTTTGCTGAATTTAATGTAGGCTATAACGGTTCGGAGAACTTTATGCCAGGCAGACGCTTTGGGGTATTTCCTGCTTTTGGTGTGGGATGGGCTGTCTCAAATGAAAAATTTTGGGCACCAGTACAAAAGTATATATCTTATTTGAAGTTGAGATATACTAACGGTTGGGTAGGTTCAGATGATGCCGGAGCACGTTTCTTGTATGAAGCAACCATGGGAGGTGCGCAGGATTATTATTTTGGTGATTGGCGTAGTCCTGGAGGATGGGCGGTTTATACTTATGGTTCCAATGTTACTTGGTCAAAATCACATAAGCAAGATTGGGGTATTGATATTAAGTTTTTTAAATGACCGTTTGTCTGTCACGATGGATTATTTTAAAGAACATCGTACAGGTATTTTCTTAAATCGTCAGACATTGCCTACTTATTTAGGTCTATCTTCTCTTCCGAAAGGTAATTTGGGAATTGTTGATAATAGTGGATTTGAATTTCAGTTAGAATGGAATCAGCAAGTGAATGATTTGGTTTCGTTTACTTTGCGTGGAAATGCTTCTTGGAATAGAGATAAGATTATTGAGAATGATGAAGCGCCGAAACCTTATCCTTGGATGGAAAAACGAGGCACTAATGTGTTCTCACAATGGGGTCTTATTGCTGATGGCTTGTTTACTAGTGAAGAAGAAATTGAAAAGCATGCCACACAGTTTGGTCAAGTATACATAGGTGATATTAAATATCGCGACTTAAATAACGATAAGAAAATTGATTCAAATGATATCTGCCGTATTGGTCAAGGAACTATTCCTAAATATAATTACGGATTCGGCTTTGATGTGCAAATTGGATATTTTTCGGTAAGTGCCTTGTTTCAAGGAGCGGCAGATGTTACTACTTGCCTTTCGGGAAATTCAATTATTCCATTTTCAAGTCAGGCTGGTATAGATAACTTGTTTGATAACATAGAGGATCGCTGGTCTCCTGATGATCCTACTAATGAAGATGTATTTTATCCACGTTTGCATTATGGTAACTCAAATAATAGTAATAACTACCGTGCTAGCACATGGTGGTTAAGAAATATGGACTATTTACGGTTGAAACAGTTTAATATAGCTTATAATCTGCCGGAAAATACGTTAAAATCAGTTGGTGTAAAAGGTGCTAGAATTTATTTGATGGGAACTAATTTGCTGACTTTCTCTAAGTTCAAGCTATGGGACCCGGAAGTATATTCCAGTAATGGAGCAGCTTATCCGAATGTAATGAGTTGTTCTTTGGGAGTGAATTTTAGTTTTTAAGCAAAGATGAAAACAATAAAAAAAGATTATGAGAAATATAGTTAAAGTAAGTGTTGCTGCTTTAGGACTAATGTTAGGTTTGAGTTCTTGCGATAGTTTTTTTGCCGAAATGCCGGGAATACGGTATGATATTGAAATGAGTTTTAAAGATCAAGTGAAGACAAAGGCTTTTTTGGCAAATGTATATAGCTTTGTTCCGGCTGAATCAAGAGAAAAATATTATTGGGACGGAGAGTACCATGGCGGTTTTTGGACTGTTGCTTCGTTAGAAGGACATTATACATATGATTGGCATTCATCACACGATGTTGCTCGTGGAAAGGTGGATGCATCCTGTGGACAGTTTCAGTATTTTTATCGAGAACTTTACAAAGGAATAGAACGTGCCTCTACGTTTATTGCCAATGTGGATAATTGTCTAGAAATACCAGAAACAGAACGTGTCAATATGAGAGGGCAAGCACGTGCATTGAGGGCTTACTATTATTTTTTATTGATGCGTATGTATGGACCTGTGCCTTTACTGGGTGAAAAACCTATTCCGGTAGATGCGCCACTTGAAGAAGTATTGCGCGAACGTAGAACAATAGACCAATGTGTGGATTTTATTACTAAGCAACTTGACATAGCATACTCAGAAGTAGCTTGGCAACGTGCTATAGGAGTAAATAAGGGTAGGGTAGATAAAGCCTTTTGTAAAGCTTATAAAGCGAAAACATTATTGTTTGCTGCCAGCCCGTTGTTCAATGGGAATCAAGATATGGCTTCTTTGAAAAACCATGATGGTACCCAATTAATTCCTACCACAGAAGATGCCCAAAAATGGGAGATTGCAAAAAAAGCTTATCAGGATTTCTTGGGAGAGTTTGACCAAACAATATTCAAGTTGCATACTGTGAATACAGCAGAGGAGAAAATAGATTTCTATGAGTCTTATCGCCAGGCAACTGCCGGTGAAAAATTTACTGACGAACTTATTTGGTTCCGTGAAGGAAAGGATATTGAGCGCAGTTCTGATGTGACACCTGGACACCGTCATGTGAATAATGATGCGGTCAGGGGAGATATGGGGCTCTCTACTACTCAGGAAATGGTAGATATGTATTTCACCAAGAATGGCTTAAGAATAGATGATGATCCTGAGTATCAGAAATTTGAGTATACGGGAATTCCATCCGCCGAAATGTATGGGTGGCCCGAAGACTATAATGATCCGTTAGTGCCTTCACGTAATTATTTTTTAAAGAATGATAACATGGTTTTGAAACAATGGATTAATAGGGAACCTCGTTTTTATGCCAATATTACTTTTAACGGTTCTACTTGGTTGAATACAAGTACTGAATTTGGTAAAATTACAACGGATTTGACCAATAATGGAAATTCCGGCTATGAAAAATGTTTGGATAATGCACCGATGGGTGGATATGGTATACGTAAGATGGCTAGAGAAGATAGAAGACAGGAACTCTATTACAATATCTTGCTCCGCCTGGCAGAAGTTTATTTGGATTATGCTGAAACATTGAGTGCTACGGGAGATTACAAGGAAGCAATGAAATATGTCAATAAAGTACGTCACCGTGCAGGCATTCCAGAATATGGGGTGGGACAGGATGATAACGGTTTCCAACGTATTGCCTATCCTGAAAATCGGGAAGAGGTAGACAACCGCATTCGCCGTGAGCGGACAGTGGAATTGATGTTTGAGTGGAATCACTACTTTGATGTGCGCCGTTGGAAGGTTGCAGATATGGCAGTGGGCGACGGATGGGTTTATCCTACTTATCACAAAGGTGGAGAAGGCGGCGAAGTGCATGGCATGAACTATCGGAGCGATGCGCCTGCATTCTTTGAGAAAGTGGTGTTTGATACCCGTAAGTTTGAAAAGAAGAATTATCTTTTTGCCATTCCGCAGGAAGATATTCTTCGTGTAGAGAAGTTGGTTCAGAATCCGGGATGGGGAATTGAATAATCATGTTTATATTTATGTGGAAATGTATATGTATGGCTGTGGCACTCTGGGGTTGTACCGGAGTGTTACAAGCAAAAGTCGTATTACCTTCTGTTTTTACAGATAACATGGTATTGCAGCAAAAAACGGATATCACGTTTTATGGAGATGCAACAAAGAATAAACAGTTGACCGTTAAAACCGGATGGAACGGAAAAGAGTATTATACGGAGGCGGACGGACAGGGAAAATGGAGTTTGAAGATTCCTACCCCGGCAGCCGGAGGACCTTACGAGATCACCTTCTCCGACGGCAAGAAACTGCAACTGAAAAATGTAATGATAGGCGAAGTATGGTTCTGCTCCGGACAATCCAACATGGAAATGCCGGTAGCCGGCTGGGGAAAGGTAATGAACTATGAACAGGAGATAGCAGAGGCGGCTTATCCCGCCATCCGTCTGTTTCAGGTGAAGAAGAATACCTCCTTGGCTCCACTCAAAGAAGTGGAATCTACCCTGGGAGGCTGGCAGGAATGCTCATCCGCTACGGTGCCCGAGTTCTCCGCATTGGCTTATTTCTATGCCCGTGCGTTGTGGAAAGAACTGAATGTCCCGATAGGAGTGATTGACTGTACATGGGGAGGCACGCCCGCCGAAGCATGGACGAGCCATGAAACCTTGCGGCAAGTAATGGGCTTTCGGGAAGAAATGGACAAACTGGAGCGGCTCGGCTTTGATCCCAATCGGATGGAACAAGCTTACTCGGAAGAACGCGCCCATTGGCAGTCCCTGTTCACCGAAAAAGACAAAGGAATGGAGAACGGCAAACTTTGTTGGACGGCACCTTCCTTGAGTGAAGAGGACTGGCAGACCATATCCCTACCCGGTTATTGGGAGGGCAAAGGACTTAAAGATTTTGACGGCATCATCTGGTTTCGCCGTTCCTTGGAAATTCCTGCCGAGTGGGCGGGAAAACCGCTTACGCTGCGACTGGGGATGATTGATGATGAAGATATTACTTATTTTAATGGGGTGGAGATTGCCCGAGGGGCAGGTTATATGACACCGCGTACTTATACCATTCCTGCAAAATTAGTGAAGGCTGGTAAGGCGGTTCTTGCTGTTCGTGTTTCTGATTTTGGTGGAGAGGGCGGTATTCATGGCAAGGCGGAGGAACTTTATGTAGAAGCTGATGGAAAGCGGATCTGTTTGGCAGGAGATTGGAAATATCGTATCGGACTTTCTTTAAAAGGGTTTCCACCCGCACCGGTTTCTCCCATTCAAAGTTCCAGTTACCCTACGGTGCTGTTCAATGCGATGGTCAAACCATGGACTGCTTTTCCCATTAAAGGAGTAATATGGTATCAAGGTGAAGCCAATGTAGGCCGTCCGGAACAATATGGGGATTTGTTTCCTGCTCTCATTACGGATTGGCGCCGGCAATGGCGGAGTGATTTCCCCTTTTATTTTGTACAATTGGCTAATTTTATGGAATCCAAGGAAATACAGCCGGATTCCGAATGGGCGGCTTTGCGTGAAGCACAAACTAAAGCATTAAAACTTGACCAAGTTGGTATGGCTGTGACCATTGATATTGGTTTGGCTGATGACATTCATCCTAAGAATAAGCAAGAGGTGGGACGCCGTTTGGCCTTGGTTGCCCTGGCCGGTAGTTATGGAAAAAATGTTTCCGGTTCGGCTCCTGTATTCCGGAATTATAGAATCAAAGGGGATAAAATGGAATTGGATTTCGGACAAAAGCAAGATGGATTTCAGATTAAAGGTACAACTTTAAAAGGCTTTACCATTGCAGGGCCGGACCGTGTGTTTTATCCGGCAGAGGCGATGGTCCAGAATGGGAAAATTATAGTTTTTTCTCCTGAAGTTTCTATCCCTCTTGCTGCACGTTATGGCTGGGCGGATAATCCGGATTGTAATTTGTACGGAGAGAACGGCCTCCCGGTTGCTCCTTTCCGGACCGACTGTTGGTAGATGGCGTAAGTCTTAACCTTTTTTCTTCTCTTTGTAAGCTGATGGAGGCACTCCCATCGTCTTAGTGAATAACCGGGAGAAATAAAGAGAATCCTCATAGCCTACCAAGGGACTTATTTGGTTAATTTTCAGGTTGGTAAAATCCAGGTAATGACAGGCTTCCTGTATTCTGAGATAGGTAAGATATCGAAGAGGAGAGGAGCCTGTCTTTTCTTCAAACAGATTAGAGAAATAGGAAACCGAGAGGTTTACTTCCGCAGCGATATCTGCCAGACGAATGGTCTTGCTCAAATTTTCTTGCATGAAATGAATCGCTATTTGCACTACATCTTTGTTTCTGTAACTATTGCGCATAGAGCCACAATCCCGATATTCGCCAATAAATTTCATGGAACCTAAAAAATGGAAGAGACTAGTAGTGGCATAAAGCATATAATTTTTGCTATATCCGAAACTGATGGACGAGTAGATTTCTTCGAAGAGTACTAATCTTTCTTTGATTCGTGAATCCTCTTGTGGAGTGATGCTTTTCGGACGGTCAAAACCGGCACTGAAAAATGCAGCTTTTGTTCCATTGAAATGGATCCAGTAAATAGTCCAGGGATTTTCCTCATTACTGCCATAAGCGTGTGCTTGGTGTTCGGGTAGAATGAAAAATTGGTTGGCGGTAACTGCATATTGATGTTTGTCTAACTCGAACCACCCTTCTCCTTCCATACAATAAATGAGGATAAACTCGGTTACTTCCTCGGTGTCGCGTTTCCGGTAATGAAAATAGGCATGAGGATAATATCCTATATCTGTGATGTAAAGTTCACTGCCTAACGGATCTTGCTTTAATTCTTCAATCAGAAAAGCAGGAAGTACGATAGCGCGTTCTCCTTTAAATCCATCTTTAATTCGTGGCATATATCCATGTATTAGAATTGGATAACAAAGATAGCATATTTCCTTGATTTTACCTACAATACAGGCTTGATTTCGATGATTTTGAGGGTATAAGCGTCAAAATTCTTATTTTATGGCGCATTTGAGTAGGGATTTTTGAGCTTCTCTCTCTATTTTTGCACTATAATTTTAATCGATGAATAATACCATGAAAGAAAGATTGCTCTTCTTGATATGTTTTTTATGCATATCATTTATGTTAAAGGCGGCGGATAAGCCAGTAATTAAAATTAGTACAGAAAATGTAGACCTTATTTACCGGGTTGGTGATAATGGACGTCTATATCAAAGTTATTTGGGAAAGAGGTTGAATCATGCTACAGATATTGCCCACTTGCCGCAGGGCAGCGAAGCATATCTTACTCATGGCATGGAAGATTATTTTGAACCGGCTATTCATATAGTGCATAATGACGGCAATCCTTCTACTTTGTTAAAATATGTATCTCATACTCGGAATCAAGTGTCGCCGGGGGTAGATGAAGTAGTGATTACTATGCAGGATGATAAATATCCTGTAACTGTAAAACTTCATTATGTGGCTTACCAGAAAGAAAATCTAATAAAGACTTTCACTGAAATCAGTCATCGGGAAAAGAAACCTGTGCAGCTTCATAAGTACGCGTCTTCCATGTTGCACTTGAATCGTGCCAACTATTTCCTGACTGAATTCTCGGGAGACTGGGCCAGTGAGGCGCATGTGAAGGAACAGCCTTTGGAATTTGGCAAGAAAACGATTGATACTAAATTGGGAGCACGTGCCAATATGTTCTGCTCTCCTTTCTTCCAACTTGCATTGGATGGAAAATCAGAAGAGAACCAAGGTGAAGTGTTGGTCGGAACATTAGGATGGACAGGTAATTTCAGTTTTGTATTCGAAGTAGATAATAAGAACGAACTGCGTGTTATTTCGGGTATTAATCCGTATGCTTCGGAATATAGTCTGAAACCGAATGAAATCTTCCGTACTCCCGATTTTTATTTTACTTACAGTTTTAAAGGTAAAGGACAGGCTAGTCGTAATTTCCATGATTGGGCCCGTAAGTATCAGGTAAAGGATGGGAACCAGACTCGTATGACTTTGTTGAATAATTGGGAAGCCACCTATTTTGATTTTGATGAAGCGAAATTGGTGAAGTTGATGGATGATGCAGTAGAACTGGGTGTGGATATGTTTTTGTTGGATGATGGTTGGTTTGCCAACAAGTATCCGCGCAGTGGTGATCATCAAGGGTTAGGTGACTGGGATGAAACGGCTGACAAGCTTCCTCATGGCATTGGTTATCTGACGGAAGCCGCCAAGAAAAAAGGTATAAAGTTCGGTATCTGGATTGAACCGGAAATGGTGAATCCTAAGAGTGAGTTGTATGAAAAGCATAAAGACTGGGTGATTCATCTTCCGAACCGTGACGAGTATTATTTCCGTAACCAGTTGGTTCTGGATTTGAGTAATCCGAAAGTACAGGATTATGTGTTCGGAGTTGTGGACAATTTGATGACAAAATATCCTGATATCGCTTTCTTCAAATGGGATTGCAATAGCCCTATTACAAATATTTACTCTGTTTATTTGAAAGACAAGCAGTCACATTTATATATTGATTATGTGCGTGGCTTGTATAATGTATTGGAACGTGTGAAAGCAAAATATCCTGATCTGCCGATGATGCTTTGTTCCGGTGGCGGTGGGCGTTCGGATTATGAGGCTTTGAGCTATTTTACAGAATTCTGGCCTAGTGATAATACCGATCCTATTGAACGTTTATTTATTCAGTGGGGATTTTCACAGGTGTTTCCAGCCAAGACAATGTGCGCTCATGTTACCACATGGAATAAGAATAGCAGTGTGAAATTCCGTACGGATGTGGCTATGATGTGCAAACTCGGTTTTGATATAAAATTAGCGGATATGAGTAAGGATGATGAAACTTATTGCCGTACTGCTGTACAGAATTATAACCGTTTGAAACCGGTCGTTCTGGAAGGCGATATGTACCGTTTGGTATCTCCTTATGGCAGTAATCATACCTCTACTATGTATGTGGGCAAAGATAAGGATAAAGCAGTTGTATTTGCTTTCGATATTCATCCCCGTTATGCGGAAAAAATATTGCCGGTGCGTTTGCAGGGGCTTGATGCAGACAAAATGTATCGTGTGAAAGAAATCAACTTGATGCCCGGAGCCAATTCTTCTTTATCAGGCAATGGTGAGGTTTTCTCTGGAGAATTCTTGATGAATGTAGGATTGAATCTATTTACTACACAGCAACTCAACAGTCGTGTAATTGAAGTAGTAGCTGAATGATTAGGGATTGATTGTATATAATTTAGTGTATTGCCTTCATTATTTGTTTTTATGAATGATGAAGGCAATTTTCTTTTCTATAGATGAATGATATTTGATCGGTTTGATTATGAATCATAGAAGATGCCGTGACACATGATAGATCTTCAGGTGTCATCGTTATATATGTTACACTTGTAAGATATATAATCTTTCGGGTTTAGGTTCTATATCAGAGCGGACTGTTACTTGTTAAGAAAAAACATTCATAGCCTCCGGAGGTTGGAACAGGGGACTAACAAGTTTGTTCAAGCAGGGCTGTTGCAGGGGGCGGGTTTTATATCTTGGGGGAGGTATATATTTATATATAGGCTCCTTCACATCCAATTTCCCTTCCGTACCAGAATATTTTTTACTCAGAAGACAGATCTGACCTTCTGAATTACATTAACCTGCGCACATCTACAATAATCAACTTTTTCTTGAACAGTCTGTCGTATCTTCATGTCCATAAATAAAATGAAAAAGGAAAATACTGAAGTTTTAACTCTGGATCATGGTAGTCCGCTTTTTACCGTTATTGGACGATGATTAACGAATGTAGCCGTACCGATAAAGAATTCCTCGTAAATAGGACGGAAACCAAAGCATATGAGATGGGTTTGTTTCTTTCGACGAAATCAAAGGCCGGTCATGATTGCGTTCCATCATGGTAATGATATTCTTTGTATATACTTTGTTTATAGATGTTGAATTGATGTCTTTATGTGTGATATTTGTCTTCTTGTGTAAGATATTTTAAAAATCAAAAACAAAACGAACCGTTTTTTTTGAGAAATCTAACAAGAGATACCCACATTTGTACTATCTTTGTAATAAGTTGGTCTTTTAAGAAAACTTGGGAAAAGCATTTATTATGAATCAATATCCGGATTTTGACCAAAAGTTATATGACGATCTTCGCCGTGGTAAAGAGTATGCCTTTGCTGCTGTCTTTGACCGTTACCATCGGTTATTGTACACCATAGCCTATCGTTTTTTGAAATCGGAAGAAGAGGCGGAGGACGCAGTTCAGTATCTTTTTATGAAATTGTGGGAGCAGAGGGAAACTTTTAGTTTTGAGTCGGGTATTCGCAGTTTGTTATTTACTATCTTGAAGAATTATATACTGAATGAATTGAGGCATCGCAATCTGGTATTTGAGAAGTTGTATGAAATGGCCCAACAGGTGAATGATGAGGACGAAGATGCTTTTTTAACCCGGTTTGAACATGGTGAACTCAGAAAATCCTTGCGGGTTGCCATTGACAAACTTCCTCCTCAGAAACAAAAAATCTGCTTGCTGAAAATAGAATATGGGTTATCCAATCAAGAGATTGCCGACAGGATGGGCATAACTGTTCCTACAGTGAAATCTCATTACACACAGGCTATAAAGGCGCTTCGTAATGCGATTGAATCTTTGATTATGTGGTTTCCTGTAATATGGATTTATTTAATAGACTGAAATGCACTCATACTTTTATCGGAGTAGGGTGTTATTATAAATATACGAAAAAAATAGATTATGAAGATAGATGAATCGGTGATAGATAAAGTACTTGACAACAAAGCTGCTCCTGGAGAAGCTCGGAAAGTTGCCGGTTGGTTCGTTACGGAAGAAGGGCGTAAGTATTTGTCTGGGCGATTGGACCGTGAGATGGAAGAGCTTGCAGAAGAGATGCCGGAAGATGTTAGACTTCCTTCTATTTCCGGCATGAAGATGAAACAGCGGTTTATGAGTGAGATAAAACGTGAGCGTGGAAGGAGATCGGTCGGCCGTAAGTGGATGTGGGTGGCGGCTGTATTGTTACCATTTGTTCTCTTAAGCGTTTCTTTGTTATTTTTGGTGAACCGGACGGGGATTTTCTCTGAAACGGAATATGCTGAAATAAGTGTTCCTTATGGTGAACAGATGCGGGTAATTTTGCAGGATGGCAGTATTGTACACTTGAACTCGGATTCCCGTTTGAGGTATCCCAAGCAATTTGGATTGTTCAATCGTACGGTGGAGCTTTGGGGAGAAGGGTATTTTAATGTTGCCAGAGATGAAAACCGTCCCTTTAAGGTGGATTTGCAAGGGGTGGAAGTGAGAGTGATCGGGACCAGATTTAATGTAAAAGCATATGCTGCCGAACCCAATATTTGGGTAACTTTGGATGAAGGAGGAATTCTTTTCAGGGATCATAATGAGAAAGAGTACAGGCTTGTTCCGGGGGAGAGTGCGGAATATAATCGTCAGTCGGGGAAATGCCTGATTTCCCGCCCGGATAATATGGAGCAGATTTCGGCATGGCGTTCCAACAGCCTTAATTTTTATCTGACTCCGCTTAATGAGATTATAAAGGTGATGGAAAGGCATTATGACGTTCATTTTATTGTGAAAGATTCTACGGTACTGAAGAACAGGTTTACTTTGTCAACAGGAAAAGTAAACGCGTCGGATGTACTCTATGATTTGGAAACTGTTTCTAATATCTGTTTTACGGAGGTGGAAGACGGTCTGTTTGAAGTAGGCACCAAATAATGGGAACTATAAAGGTAAATGTGGAATAGATGTGAGTGAATACACTTGCATCTATTTTTTTTGAGAAAACGAAAAAAAGGACTCATACCTTTTTCTGGATGATGTGTTAGCCTATATAAGAAATTCTTTTGTTTCAAACTAATACTATTGATGAAAATGAAAGCAAGAACCAAAATGAAGACATTACTGCTGTTGGGAGTCCTTTTATTTGGCTTTACTGTTTCAGCACAGTCGCAAAAAGTCTCTTTAGATTTTAAGAATGAGAGGGTGGAAAAAGTTCTGGCATCTATTAAAAGCCAGACCGGTATGAGCTTGGTTTTCAGTGACCAGTTGGTCGATGTGAATCGTAAGGTAACCATGCAACTCAAAGATGTCACACTGAAGGAGGCATTGACAAGACTTCTTTCAGGAATTAATCTTACTTTTGAAATCAGGAATAACAAAATCTATTTTATTGAGAAGAAAGCTGTCTCGCAACCCGGTTCTAGAAAGAAAAGAGTGACGGGAGTGGTGAAAGATGTAATGGGAGAACCTCTGATTGGTGCTAATGTTGTGGAAAAAGGCAGAAGTACCAATGGGGTTATCACCGACTTTAATGGGAAGTTTACGTTGGAAGTGGACGAATCTGCTTCGTTGGTTGTGAGCTATATAGGATATTTGGCACAAGATATTCCGACAAAAGGGAAAGGGGATTTTCATATTATATTGAAAGAGGATACCAATACGTTGGACGAAGTGGTCGTTACCGGATATGGAGATTTCAAGAAGGCAACTTATACTGGATCAGCTTCTGTTCTGACTACAGAAAAGCTGGAGGCTTTACCTGTTGTCTCCGTGGGGCAGATGATTGAATCGAATATACCGGGCATCAGTGTGGTTGCCGGTACTTCTTCGCAGCCCGGTGCGAAAACAACTTTACGGGTACGGGGAGTTGCTTCCATGAATGCTTCTACCGAACCTTTGTATGTATTGGACGGAGTACCTATTCCATCTTATGACTTGAGTAACTTTACCAGTATGTCCGAAGCGGGAGGAATGGGATTCATTGAAACGCTGAATCCGGCGGATATTGAGAGTATCACCGTTTTGAAAGATGCGGCATCTGCTTCATTGTATGGTGCGAAAGGTGCTAATGGAGTCGTGCTTATCACTACCAAAAAAGGAAAGGAAGGCAAGCTTCGTGTCAATATGGCGGCGAAATACGGAATCACAGATTTCGCTTATACATATCGTCCGTTAATGGGAGGCGAGGAAAGAAGGGAATTAATTCATGAAGGATTGGTTAATTTTCAACTGGATAAGGGAGTAAGCGAACAAGAGGCACAGCAGTATGCGGATGCGAATATAGACCAGTATGCCAAACGCTTGCCTCAAGGATATTCGGACTGGGAGAGTGCTTTATTTAAGACAGGTTATCAACAGGATTATAACCTGTCTGCCAGTGCTGGCAACCAAAATTCCAGTTTTATCGGTTCTTTGGGATATACTAAACAGACGGGTGTTTCCCTGAATTCAGAAATGGAGCGCTTTACGGGGCGTGTGGATGCAAGTAACAAGTATAAAAAGGTGGAATTTGGAATGAACGCTTCTTTTTCGTGGACAAAGAACGTTCATTTACCCGAAGGTAAATTTTATGGAAGTGCCATTTATGCATCAAAAGTGAATCTGACGCCTTCTACTCCCATTTACAATGAGGATGGGACCTATGCCAGCGGGTATCGTGAAAACAATGGGTATAATCCGATATTGGAGGCTGAGGTGAATGATTATTACGCTCGGACGGTACGTGCTATGGGTACGGCTAAAATAGCTTATAATGTTTGGGATAACTTGAAGGTATCCAGTGTGTTTACGGTAGATTATTCGTTGACAAAGGACTTTTTCTTTCAGTCTCCGGATGGACGTGATGGAGCAACTTATCAAGGACGGGGACGTATGCAGATGACTGACCGTATACGTTATACTTCACAGAACAATTTAACTTACTCCAAAACTTTCGGCAAGCATTCTGTCAGTGCGGTCACGGCTTTCGAGGTGATGAAGTATGATTATGAGGATTTGTATGCTGCAAAGAAAACTTACGGGCAGGATATAAACACTTCTTTAGGAAATGCGGCCGATCCGATAGATGCTGACCAGAAATTGCAGGAAGATGCATTAATGTCCTATGTGGCCAGTGTGAACTATTCTTATGATGATAAATATTATGCCAGTTTCAGTTTTCGCAGGGATGGCTCATCCCGCTTGTCTCCCGATACTCGTTGGGGTAATTTCTGGTCTTTGTCCGCTTCATGGAGACTTTCTCAGGAAAGGTTCATGCAGCCGTTGAAATCAGTATTAAGTGATTTAAAACTTCGTGCTTCCTATGGGGTGAATGGAAATCTCCCTTCTTCATATTATGGTTATCAGAGTACTTATACCACGGGGGCGTTTTATAGTGGGAAACCTTCTCCGTGGGAAAGTACATTGGGGAATGAGGAACTCACCTGGGAGAAGAATTATGCACTGAATTTGGGACTGGATATCGGCTTGTTCAGTCGTGTGAATGTTTCTTTGGATTGGTACACGCGTACAACGAAAGACCTGTTGATGAGCAAGCAATTGAATTCCATCAGCGGATTTTCTTCTCTGCTGACCAATGTGGGGCAGATGCGGAATACCGGTGTGGAACTTGAAGTTCGTTCCAATAACATCAAGACGAAAGATTTCAGCTGGACTACCGCCTTCAATTTGAGCCATAATAAAAATAAGATTCTGAAACTGGCAGATCTGCCTTGGTTTGTGGATGGCAGGTATGTACGTAAGGAAGGTTATCCATTTAATACTATTTATCTGCGTGAGTATGCGGGGGTGGATCCTGAGACCGGAAGTGCCTTGTATTATGATAACCAACAGGATGAGAATGGCAATTATACAAAAAATAAAGTGACCGATCCGGGGCAGGCAAGTCCTATTCCGTTGAAAGATATTACGCCTACTATATCGGGAGGTTTTATGAATACCTTTAATTATAAATTCATTGACCTGTCATTCAATCTATCTTATAGTTTCGGTGGTTATTCGTATGATAATGCATCCTACATTCTGCAAGATGATGGTTATTCAGTGATAAGCAATAAAAGTACCGAGCAACGCCGCCGTTGGCAGAAACCGGGTGATATAACGGATGTTCCCCGTTTTGTATATGGGAATAAAAAGGGGGGTAACTATAATTCTTCACGTGCCATCCATTCTACGGATCATATTCGTCTGAAAAGTCTGATATTGGGATTGAATGCTCCTAAAGCATGGTTGCAGAAATTAGGAATAGGGAATGCCCGTATTTATTTCTCGGGTACGAATTTGTTGACATGGGCTGCATACGACCAATATGATCCTGAAATGAGTGGGGTGGTAGGATTCTACACGCCTCCGTTGAAAACTTATGCTTTCGGACTGGAACTTAAATTTTAATCATCAATTACACTAAAAAACAGAACCATTATGAAGAAAATACTTTTTATTTTAGGATTCGTTTCACTGCTCGTTGCCGGTTGTAGTGATTTCTTCGATACAGCTCCCAGCAATAAAATTCCTACTACGATGGCTTTCCGTACAGTAACCGATGTGGATAATGCGGTGAACGGATTGTATGATCTGATGTCGGGCTCCGGATATTACGGGGCTGCTATGTTTGCCTATGGAGACATGAAAGGAGATGATATGCAGAGTTCTGAGGAAAGTGGGGTATGCAATACATGCTATATGTTCAATCATCGTCCTAATAGTTTGAATGCCGGTTCATTGTGGGGACGACCTTTTTATATTCTTCGTGAGGCATGGAATATTCTGAATGCTATTGCCGAAGGAAAAATTGAAAGCGGGGATGAAAAGAAGTTGAATGCTTTGAAAGGCGAGACGATGGCGGTGATTGCGCTTTGCCAGTTTGATCTGACTCGTTGCTTTGGCTATCCTTATACAAAAGATAAAGGTGCGTCACTGGGTGCTCCGTTGATAGACCATTTGGTGGGAACCTATGAGAATCCTCCCCGTTCTACTGTTGCTCAGGCTTATGATTTTATTATAGAAACGTTGGAAGAGGCGGTTACATTGATGTCCGAAGAGAAAAATAACGGACGTATGAATAAGTATGCGGCTCGTGCATTGCTGGCTCGTATCTACTTGTATCATGACGATAACCGGAAAGCATTTGATTTGGCGGACCAACTGATTAAGGATGCGGATACATCGGGAAGTTATGCACTTTATCCGCATGAGAAGTATGTGGCTGCCTGGTCGGTAGAAGCCAAGTTTGGTTCAGAATCGTTTTTTGAGATAGCCAATAGTGTGGATGATACTCCAGGACGGGATTCATGGGGATATTTATTGAATTGGTATGGCTATCAGAAGGGGTTTGTCACTCAGAAATATGCGGAGCAAATGCTGGCTGATCCCGGAGATGTGCGCGGGCATTTGCTGGAGGAGAATAAATATGCGGGGAAAACGGTATGGTGGTTGTACAAACTGAGAGGGACGGACCTGAAGACTGCACCGCTGGAATGTAACAATGTGGTACTTCGTCTGTCCGAGGTGTACCTTATTGCCGCTGAGGCTGGTTGCAAGTTGGGCGGTGATGCTGCGGTTCAGGGACTTGGTTATTTGAATGAGATTGTGAAGCGGGGGCAATCCCGATAACGAAGTGACAATGGCTGACTATACCTTGGACCGTGTGTTGGATGAGCGAAGTAAGGAGCTGGTAGGTGAAGGACATCGTTTCTTTGATTTGCTGCGCAATGGCAAGACTATTGTCCGTAAAGGAGGATATCATCTTCCCAGTGTGGACGAAGAGGTGGATTGGGATTTTTACAAGTGTGTGCTGCCGATACCTGAAGACCAGTTTATCTTTAGTCCTGAGATGGAACAGAATCCGGGATATCCCAAGAATTGACATGCTATTAATCATTATTTAAATATATACGTATGAAAAACAGAATAGTAATATTTGTGGTATTTGTGTGTTGCTTATGGACTATGCCGGGAATAGTACGGGCGCAGTTGTCTGTTCATCAGTTTGACCAGTTAATGAAAAAGATTGATGATGTCCTGTGGTACGAGAAAGTGGGTGATATTGCCCATGTAGATAAGGTGATATTATGTGGACCACCGCGTTGGAAGGAGTCCAATCCCACTTCGATGAGTGCCGGTAACGAACTTAAATTCAGAGCATACATTTTTATTCCCAAAAGTGTGAAGGAAAACAAGAAATATCCGTTGATCGTATTTCCTCACAGTGGGGTACATGCCGATATGGACACCTATTATGCCCATATCATCCGTGAGCTGATAGCGCAGGAATACATCGTGGTGGCAGCGGACTACCGGGGAAGCACCGGATACGGAGCGGGAACATACAATAATATAGATTATGGTGGATTGGAAAACGAAGACGTGTACATCAGCCGTAACTATATGGTGGATAATTTCGATATTGTGGATAGTAGTCGTGTGGGTATCATGGGATGGAGTCATGGTGGTATGATTACACTGATGAACCTTTTCAATTATCCGGGACAATATAAATGTGGTTTTGCAGGCGTTCCGGTTTCGGATGTAATCATGCGTATGGGGTATGCCAGCGACAGTTATCGCAAAATCTTCTCGGCCAAGAATCATATCGGGCAGACTGCCAAGGACAATATTGCGGAATACAAACGGCGCTCTCCTGTGTGGCATGCGGAGAAGTTGAAAGACCCGTTACTTATCTATACTAATACCAGTGATGATGATGTGAATGTAGTCGAGGTGGAATCAATGATCCGTGCCTTGAAAGCAGAAGGCAAAAAATTTGAATATAAGATATTTGAGCGTGCTCCCGGTGCGCATAGTTTTGATCGGTTAGATACTTATGAGTCAAGCAAGATTCGTCTGGACATTTATAAGTTCATGGGGCGTTACCTGAAGCCCAATAAACCATTCGGTTCAGTGAAAGAATTGCGTAAAGCAGCTTATAAGTTCTGATAATTAACTTGGTGACAGGATAATGGAGGGCTGGTTGCTTCATGTAATGGGGCAACCGGCCTTTTTATGACTCTTCGGATGGATAAAAATGAGTGAATATTCATCTTGTATAAAAGATAAGTGGAAATATGGATAAAGTGTACGGATAATAAGTGATAATTAAACTTTTTGAATAGCTTGGCGGCTTGTTAGCTTTTAGAACGTAGTTATACATTGGTAATGAGAAATAGATCATGAAAAACACACGCTTATTATTTGTTATTTGGATGTTGTTCTTGGTTTTACCTCAGGGGTATTCACAAGAGAAAAAGGAAGATTCATCCGTATTGGGGCAAGTGAACGGCTTTTTGAGTAAACATGTGAAGCTGACTGCCTACGGTCAGTTCGGTTATAGCTATACGGACTGGAAAGACTTGGATGTGAGGCAGGCGGACAATCAGTTTTTTGGAAGGCTGGGGATGCTGATCCTTTCGGGAGATATCACGGATAAACTGTCGTGGATGGTTCAGTATGAACTGTTTACTTCACAGCTGCTGGAACTCTATGCTTGTTACAAACCGTATTCTTTTTTTCAGGTCAAGATAGGTCGGATGAAGACCTGTTTTACATTAGAGAACCAGATGTCACCTTCGGTTTATGAAACGGTAAACTTCAGTCGTGTCATTGAGCGTCTGGCAGGTTTCAGTGGAGATGTATGTGGGAACCAGGGTGGCCGTGATATGGGTTTGCAGGTGGGTGGTGAGTTGTTCAAGACCTCTGTCGACGATTATTTTCTGGAATATCGGGCAGGTGTATACAATGGTTCCGGACTCAGCATGAAAGATCATAATGATGCAAAGGATTTTGCCGCATGGTTCACTGTGCAGCCTGTCAAAGGATTGAAGATGGGTGCGTCTGCCTATATCGGAAAATTGAATGATGATTATACGGTGGTAAATGATGAAACGGGGGAAGAAACCATTTATAATACAAATATGAAACGTAACCGCATGGCGCTGAGTACCTGTTATCAGACCCATCGGTTGACTTGCAGGGGGGGAATATTTGTGGGGAAAAGATGGTAGTATCAACCGCAGAGTTTTTTATGCTTTAGGATATTGGTTTGCCATTCCCTCCCGATTGGCGGTTGTGGCAAAATTGGAACGCTATGAAGCTGATACGGCAGTTTCTGATTCAGAAATGATTTATACAGTGGGAGGCGCTTATTATATAACGCCGAAAACGCGTATCATGCTGAATTATGCGCATTTTAGTTATGAAAAGAGTGTTTCTGTCAATGAACTTTGGGCGATGTCTCAAATAGGTTTCTGATAGTACAATATGCAATGTTTGTATTGTGTCTTTTTATACCTTGTCGTGTTTTATAGGTTGCTCAAAGTCATAAAGACTTTGGATGTTAGGTCTTTTTCTATATTTTTTTTCACTATTTCTGAAAGTAAATATTGAATCTTTTGACTGAAATAGTGAGAGCGTGAAGCAGAACTTGGCACAAGATTTCACAGAACTTGGTGCAGGATCCGGCAGAACTTGTATCAAGATTCCAGATACTATGGTAGGGAAAAATACAGCTTTTTGAAACCGGACAAGGATCCTTGGACAACCTTTCCCCATAATTATCGGGTAAGTCTTCATCTCTACTATTTGTCTACTGCCCTGTAAACGAGGGCTTAAAGCATAAAAAAAGCAGTTACATTTTACTGTAACTGCTTTAAAGTGAAAAACTTACTTTGGTGGTGCCACCAGGAATCGAACCTTTTATTTCGGTTTATTCTAAATCCCTGATTGACTGCACATTTACTACTTTGTCTTTTATGAAAGCCATTGAATTAGCACTACACTAAATTCATCGCTTTTCGTAATTGTCTTTACAATCATCATCTCTTTGACAACGTAAAGGTAGATAAAAAGTTCGATTTCCGCAAATGTCAATAGGGATTTTTATGAAATATTTTTTGCTCAAACCTGATAATGTTCCTAAAAGATGGCTAAGAGCCTGTCTTAATCTTACTCAATTCTATTTTGAGAGTTTTATCCAATATCTTTCAGCCATAGGCTGTAGCCTGTCTCTTATTGCCTTCATCACAGTATCGAAATCAAGTGCCTCTTTCCATTGAATTTTTCTAAGAAAAGCCTTCCAACGGCTTATGCGTGCCCCGTCTGTAGCAAAACTATCCGTAAACAGTTGCAAATCGGGGTTGTATGCAAGTCTTCGATTGTCGAACGTCGCTTCGATAGCGTCATACAAAGCGTCGTCATTCAAATTTCTCTTCGTCAGGAGCTGATAACAGTCAAAGAAATCTTTCATGCGACTGTTGAGGACATCACGATCTATCATCGTATGGAACTTCTCGGCAATAACGGTTTCTAAAGAATATGCCTGTATATTCACAGAAGGGATATCCGGTAAAAGCAGAGGAAAGTCTATAGTTGTTGGATGTGGAATGACGACATCGCCAAAGCCAATATCTACAGACATATTATAAGCTATGGTATCCATATGGACAGTAAAATAGAATCTTGTACCAAAATATTTCTTTTCGACTGTAATCGGTTCTATTTTGATACTTCCTGCGTCAAAAGATACCCCATCTTCATGGCATACGATACCCAGGATTTCTTGGAATACACGAGCCAGGAAATCCCTGCCACGACTGATCCTGTCCGCCATAAACCCACATCAACCGTAGGACGAGCCTCAAGTCCATTCATGGCATAAAGCAAAGAACCGCCTTTCAACAAGAATTTGTCCTTGTACCGGCTTACAGAAGCCCTGTAAAGCAGTCTCTCGTTGAAGTATCTTGCCAGAAGATACCATGTATTTATAGCCTGTCTCATTCATGAGGTTGAGCAAGCGTGTCTTTACAGACTTTCCATAGTTTTTCCTTCCCATTATCTTATTCTATTGCGATTTCGAGGTAGTTTTTCAACGTGTTAAACACTCTTAGGCGCTTGGCGTAATCCTGCAAACGGGCGAGATTACGGTTCGGCTTTTTCAGATAAGTACGTATTACTTCCGCGCAAACGTCCAGACCAATCTTGTTCCGATACTTCACCGCATCACAAACACTTCGTTCCATATCAGTAATATGAACTTTATATCCCGATATATCCGCATCCATAATCCCAAACTCCAAGTTCTCTTTTTTCCAATAATAAAGTTCTATAGGCAGGGCGTGTGGAAGCACTACTTTCCTTTTATTGGCAATGGCTATGCAAAAAGCAGGCGGGACTGTCGTAGACAGTTGATGATATGTCCAGGCATTGTATAGGCATACAACACCATTCGGTATTATCCTCTCCACATCTATCATCGTGTTTAGCAATGCCTCGGGAGCAGCATATACCCCATGACGCAATCTTATCAAATCGCCACGTTCTTTAGCTCGCAACACCTGTTTATATTCCGACAGGTGAGATATATCCGTTGTGGATATAGTCCCTCCGAGAGACGCAACTTTATTAACTATATCATTCATATAATCCACCTTAGAAGTTCTTTTCACACTACAAAAATACGATTATTTTCCGAATAACAGGTAATATTCTACGGTTAATTCGCAAAAACACCGTATAATACTACCAGTATCCGTTTTTCATATCTATAGAAGAAGCCCTGTGCCATCTGATGATTTCTGATGACATCTGATGCCATTGCTTTTCATGTTTCAAAGAAAAAGCGGTTCTTTGCCCAAATCCATGAAAATGAGATGTTATGAACATACAGGAAGCAAAGAACATCAGACTTGTTGATTTTTTAGCCGGATTCGGATATGAACCGGTAATACAGCGTAGAAACAGCGTGTGGTACAAATCACCTTTTAGGGCGGAAAAGAAGGCCTCTTTCAAGGTAGACCTTCATAAGGAACTGTGGTATGACTTCGGACTGGCCATGAGGGTTCTGATAATCTCATTCCAATGCATTACATGTATTGCCTATTAATGGTGCTATAATTCTGATATATGATGTCTTGCGCATGGATTTGCCTCAACGAATACGAATCTGTCCTCCGATTACTTACCAATATTCCACTGCTTGAATAATATTATCCCCAATTATAGATGTCCATAATTACTTCTTTTATATTAGCTGTTGCGCCACCTGTAAATTCTCTTTTAATATTTTACCGAGACTTTTTGCAAAGTGTTTGTATGAATTCTTTTCTTTCTCTTTATCATTATCCGATAAATTACTACTATCAATTTCAGAGTGTACAAAACTGACAATACTATCAATTGCATTATCTACGGTTTTGCTGCTAATTTTTGATTTATATCCCAATGCATTTATAACACATATATTTACCAGCTCCAATATCTCTGGCGATTTAATAGCTGCTTTTATTCGCTCTGCCATTAGTTTTGCACCTTTATCTTGTGATTCTGACAAGATGTCAAGAAAGATATCAGCTAATGTTATTTCCCCTATTCTCCATAATCTTCAAATTACAAACTTTCCAGCAGTTCTATCATTTTATAGATGGTAGTTGATGGATTATTATATGTATCCAGCATCTTGGCTCTTGCCGTTGCTTCTGATGTTTTTTCAGACAGTTGCTGTTTCTCATTTAATGCCAAAGTTCCCTTTGTGTAGTGTTCAAGATGTCTTTTCAGTTTCTTGATGCAGACGTTTTGCGTTAGTTCGGCATGACACTTCTCAAAGTGCAGCAAATACCACAACTCAATACATGGATTCGACACCATCAATATCGCATCTGGAATACTTAGCAGGTGTTCCAGCATTCCGTCCACATCTAGGTCAAACATTAGGAATGTTTTATCATTTTTGGTTACAACATATTCCCGTTTACAATTCTCTATATACCGAACGGATATGTTCGAATCGCTCTTTCTTGGGATAATTTGAATAGGCGCACGGTATTGTGAACGGAGGTGGCTGATATAAGCAACCTCAGACTCCCCTTCACAGAAAACAAAGAAGTTCGGCTTCATTGTTTTGCCTTTGGATTTTCTTATTTGTCGTCCCATATCAGTTTCTATTTTAGAAAATTATCCGTCTGTTCGTCAATATACGGGATGGCATCAAAACGACCTTGCAGATATGCCTTTTCAGCATCCAGCCCGTCACGGAAATCTTTGTAATCAAACAGCGAATACAAATCCGAGGACCCGTCATCCCGTTTGTTGACAAAATATATCTGATCCTTACGCAACTTGTTGGTATTAAGCAGGTATGTATTGTGTGTAGTATATATCAACTGCGCCGATTCGCTTTTATTGAACAAACCGATAATATATTCTACCAGTTTTATATGCAGCTGCGTTTCGATTTCATCTATCAACAAGATTTTATTATTCTTGACGATATCCAGGATTGTCAGCATCATATTGAATAAACGCTGTGTTCCATCAGACTCTTCTGCAAAAAAGTTGAAAGGAACATCCGGGTTATTTCTGTGATAGGTCGTAATGACCAACTGTGGTTTCTGAATATCTTCTACCGACAATATTTGATTGTCTGCAGGGTCAATCACTGCTGTCGAAAATACTTTATTCTCGTGCCTGCTGTCGATTTTGACAATGTCGCTATCAGCAATTCGCAGCACATTAAGGAACTGTTCTTTGTTCTCATTCAACAAGCGCTCGACAGAGAACGAATTATATCCGAAATAATTCAGAATAAAACGCTCATTGAAATATCGAAAAACATCTTTTGCTGTATCTCGATCCATCTGACTGGCGCGTGACACGAAAAGCGTTTTTTTGGATGTATTGGCAGCAACATCCATAGGGCGGCGAATCACCGAGCGGAATTCATAGATATTCTTTTTGTCGGGTCCCTTTGTTTCATCACGGGAAAATACCAGTGAACGACGGCCATTCGGATAATAGTAAAGTGCCTCTTTCAGTATCTCAACTTTATTGAGTTCAAAAGAATATTCATATTCGATACCTTCAAGGAGGAAGCGAATGAAGAATGTACTTGGCTTGCCAATGCCTCCGAATTTGAACGGAGTAAAGGCAAATATCGTATTCTCATTGTAATTATGAGATGAGAATATCATTCCCACACAAGCGCGAATAGCCTTGATAAGGCTGCTCTTTCCTGACGCATTTGCACCATAAATGGCAACAGTTTTAAGCAACCGCTCATCACCGCATACAAATGTATTTTCTTCAAGCTCCTTTGCCTTTTTTGTCTGTATGCTTGCTGCCTGCATATCCAGTACCACCTCATCTTTAATTGAGAAGAAGTTGCTCAAACGAATTTCAAGTATCATTTCATCCCTTAAATTTGTAATTGTTTTGCAAATATAGCAAATTAAATGACAAAATCATAATTCGGACAATTTTTAATAGATTAGAGGTAGCCTGCATAAAGTATTGTTATATAGGGGGCGTTCGACAAGCCAAAGAATGATGTTTCTATATCTGTGTGTTCATTCACTGCTTGCAACTCATAAACCTTTTTGGCTAACGCAATATGACACACTTACAGTGGTTTAACTTTATCTGCCAGTTGCATGGTTGATACGTATTTATCCGCTATACAGCCCGATTGCCAATACCCCGACTGACATTTGTCATAGGGAGCACTGTTCATACAAGCAGCAAGTTGAAACATGAAAGATTGTCCGAAACGATACAAAAATAGTATGTTCAACGTCTTGAGAACTGCCGTCAGACTATCGCAGAAATTACTAGTTATTCGACTCTTTTCATTTGGAACTATTTCGTTTGGATAATTCTCTTCAATTTCTCGTTCTATTCTTGATAAGACTACCTGTTTGTGAATTTGTCACAATTGGCACCATGTTTTTTAATGAATTCGCAAAGATTCTTGTTTTTACAACAAGCATAGGTTATATATTTATAGTTTATTTTTTTATCTGGAAGATTGTATCCTCTAAAAAATGTGATATTATTCTCAAGTTATCATCGAAAAAGTGTTGTATATATCGGTTTTCATCCTCGAAAAAATGTATCTTTGCAAGAGACAAGTGAATAATTCTTATTTTAAAGGAATCGATGAAACGGAAGATTATACAACAGTTGAAACTTTGGAAAGATAATCCTGCGAGAAAACCTTTGATACTGTTGGGTGCTCGTCAGGTTGGTAAAACTTGGGTGATGAAACATTTTGGTCAGACAGAGTTTGAGAATGTAGCCTACATAAACTGTGATGTCGAGCCACTGGCCAAGGAGTTATTTGCAGCCGACTATAGCATCCCCCGTATTTTGCTGACACTTCAGGCTATCACAGGAACAAAGATTGAAGCAGGAAAAACGTTGATTGTATTCGATGAGTTGCAGGAAGTGGAACGGGGATTGCATAGCTTGAAATATTTTCAGGAAAATGCGCCTGAATATCATGTGATGGCGGCTGGCTCCTTGTTGGGAATTACTTTGGGGAAAGGTCAGTCCTTTCCGGTGGGTAAGGTAAATGTAATGCATCTATATCCGATGGATTTTGAAGAATTTCTGATGGCTGCCGGTGAAACTGATTTGTGCGATTTGTTGCATCAGCCCGATTGGGAAATTTTAAAGATTCTCAGTTTAAAATATGTTGATTTGCTTCGCCAATACTATTATGTAGGTGGCATGCCTGAAGTGGTGGATTGTTTCTTTCAGCATCAAAACTTGCAGGAAGTACGTGACAAACAGACTGAAATCCTGGATGCTTATCGGCGGGACATCTCCAAGCATACGACAGCTACTGAAAGTATACGTATCGGACAAGTGCTGCAATCCTTGCCTTCGCAGTTGGCCAAGGAGAACAAGAAATTCATCTATAATGTGTTGAAGAAAGGAGCCAGAGCTACGGAATATGAACTCGCCATTCAGTGGCTGATGGATGCAGGTCTGGTACATAAAGTCAGCCGGATAAAAGAACTGCAGATGCCTGTCAAATTTTATGAAGATCTGGGTGCCTTCAAATTATTCCTGCTTGATTGCGGTCTTTTAGGTTGTATGACCGAGGCACCCGCCAGCCAAATGCTGGTAGGAGATAATGTATTCAAGGAGTTCAAGGGCGCTTTTACCGAACAGTTTGTCTTGCAGCAATTAGTGGCCCAAGGCTTTTCGCCCTATTATTGGAGCAGTGACAAAACACCTGCGGAGATTGACTTTGTGGTACAGACGGAGCATCGCGTGATACCGGTGGAAGTGAAAGCCGAAGAGAATGTACGTGCGCGTTCCATGTCGGAATATATTAAAAACCATCCCGATTATCAGTTGAAAGGATTGCGCATCTCCATGATGGGGTATCAAGATCAGGAATGGATGGAGAATATTCCGTTATTTGCCATTACGAAGTTCTTTGGATAAATGGCACTTTCATGGATATGAGATACACATATGAAGAACTTTGGAAGTCATGGGTGTATAAAAACAAAAAGCTCGCCAAATCCCTATTCTCGGATTTGGCGAACTCATTTTTTAGGACTCAATCGAAAGAGATCTGAAAAAGTTCTTATTTTTCAGTGCCCTCGCGAAGTGAGGATGATTTTTTCTGCAACCGGTCCAAAGGACCGCCTTGCGCAACCGGGGCAAAAGGTGGCCTTTGCGGGTAAGAAATAGGAATACTACACTAGTGGCCACAGACAGGATCATCTATAATCAAAAGCCTCCATCCTGTTTCTTTCCAACAGCACGAGGATGTCCTTTTCCTTGTACAATAATTTGCCTCCCACTTTGTAATAAGGCAGTTTACCTGTTATCCTGTACTCAGCCAGTGTCCTCCGTGTCAGTTTCAGGTGTCCGGCCAGCTCGCTGTCGGTCATATAACGTTCGCCGTTCAGGACCGGCCGCATCTTTTCCGCCTGTGTGTCCAGTATTTCGGACAGGCTCTCAATATTCCGGAAAAAGCGTATGATTTCCGGGCTTTCCTTGGTCAGCATGGATTGGATCATATCATTCGATTTTGAGGTGTCACCCGATGAATTTCCGCCTCCATAAAGCGGATGATATCCTGCCGTTTGTAATATACTTTACGGTCTATGTAACTGTAGGGGACGGACCCGCTTCTCCGGAGTTGTAACATTTTCCTTGGCGAGACATCCATAAGCGTACATGCCTCCTGGTTGTCGATCCACTCATCCATGCCCCGCGTGCTTCCTCCGCATGTCTCATGCACTCTTCTGGCGATGGCTTCCAGGGCCTCGTTCATTTCCATGAATGTCTTGGCCTCGATACACACAAATTCCATAAGTCTTTCCTTTTTTCGATTTGATACGAAAGTATGGAGAGGGGGACTCATATCCAAAAAGGTGTCCGCAAACGTCATCAGATGTCATCAGATGTCAGATATACATTGGTTTATGATATTTTTAGCCTGTTCCCCGGAAAGATAAGGCATGGTGGTAACGGATGGCCGGTAATATGTAAAGTTTACAATCCGTATTTTACAGTTTTACACTTTACCTGTTTACACCTGTTACATTCGAAAAGGAAGAAAAATATACTTTATATCTAATTATCAATATGTTATATTGCTGTTTTAAAAGACATAAAGGAGGTATGGCATACATTTTTCATAATAAAATGGTATATACTCTTACAGTGCGCACCGAGGGTATTTCAGTAATAACCTTTAAAAAATACAGGAGATACATGCCATGATGTATATAGATAATGAAGTGCTCGAGAAAATGATAATGACCATAGTGGAAGGATTTGAGCGCATAGAGAAGAAACTGGATAGGATGGGCCGTGTGAAGGAGTTCTTGAACGGTGACGAGCTTTTGGACAACTATGACATAGCCAGGCTGCTCAACGTGTCGCTTCGGACCGTGGCCCGTTACCGGGAAAAAGGACTGATCCGTTATTACCAGACGGATGAGAACGGCAAGAATTTCTACAGGAGTTCGGATATACAGGATTTTTTGCAAAAACGGGGAAAGAAAAACTGAACGGGGCAATGTGGATATGCGGAAGTTATGCTAACTTTGTCTTATAAACGGTTGTTATGAAGACAAATACCAATTCAAAATATCTCATTGCGGTTCTGATTGACGGTGACAACGTGTCCTTTGAGAGGATGGAGGATATCATGGGCTTTGTTTCCCGTTATGGGGATGCCGTTATCAGACGGATATACGGGGACTGGACGAGGAAAGCTCTTTCCGGATGGAAGGAGACCGCCCGGGAATATGGGTTCAGGTTGGTGCAGGCCTCCTCCTATGCTTCAGGAAAGAACACTACGGATATCGCGTTGGTCATAGACGCCATGGACATCCTCCGTGACGGCCGGGTGGACTGTTTCTGTCTGGTCGCCAGTGACGGTGACTACAACCCGTTGGCGCAACGGATACGGGAGGCGGGATTGAAGGTACTGGGATATGGGGAGGGCAAGACTCCCGTATCGCTGATACGCTCCTGTTCCGTATTCCTGTATGCCGACCGTAAGGAAAACAAGACCTTGGAGAACACCCCGGATTTTTTTATCCGAAGGGATATGGAGTTTTTTGACAAGGCTTTCCAGCAGGCGGCTGACGGCAAGGAGGAGGTCTCCCTTTCCCTGATAGGCGGCTCGTTGAAGAAAATGATGCCCAAATTCAAGGTCAAGAGATACGGATGCAAGACATTGGGCAAGCTCTATGAAAGGTTGGAACGGTACGAGCTGGTCATGACGGAAAAGGGAGTGGCGAGTGCCGTACGGATGAAAGGTCGGACCGTACGGCAGGAATGACCGGGAATAAATCCACGTCCGTTTATACCGGAATGGGATTTACCCGTAGCGTGTCAAGGTTGAGATAGGCCCCCCGGTAGAATGTCCTCCCTTCTCTGAACATGCACCAGAGGATGTCGCAACCGATTTGTGCCAGCATGGAGTTGATGAACAGGTCCTGCTTGCGCAACGCCTCCGCGAGCGAGCAACTCGGGCCTGAGTCCTCCTCCCGGATGGTGGAGTAGCTGACCTCCTCGGTGATGACATTCATCCTGGGCATGGGAAGGTATTCGCTGGATGCGGGCTGGCTTATTTTGCTCCGGATATTGCCTATCAGGACTTGCCCGGTGGTTTGGGCGTTCCCGAAATCCATCCAGTATATCGGCGCTTTCTCATCGTTCTTTTTATATTCCCTGTATTTCTTCAGGAACCGCCACAGGTCGAGCCGGGAACGGGTGTTGTCCGTACAGGTGATGATGATGTTCGCCAGCGGGACGCTTTTATCCCCTTCTTTGGTTATGATCGGATAGCGGCATTCCCTGGCCTCCCACGCATAACCGAAAAAACGGTTGACGCGGGTGACAAGCGCCGTCGCCTTGTTCAACCCCAGTTCCGTCTCGCTGAACAGCTGGCGGCCGATGTTTGCTTCCGTGACAGTGTCGGGGTCGAAAGCCGTCAGGTGCAGCCCCGGATGTCCCAGAGCCTGTAATGCCACGCTCATGCGTGCCAGGCTGGTTATTACCTGCGAGCCGGTTCCACCCGCCCCGGCTACCAGGACGGTTACGGGGTGATAGGGACTGAGCAGGTACTTGTCTGTGAAATGGATCTTTCTCATGGCAGGATGTCTTTCAATCGTTTGTTGATCGGTTGGAGTTCGTCGTTGTCGAACGGCTGTTCACGCATCCGCTCAGTAACCAGGACCAGATTGTTTCTTGTCGGGTTCTTCCCTCCTCCAAGATGGGAAAATTCACTGAGCCAGAAACGTTTCTCCCAATATTCCAACAGGGTGTGAAAATCCAGGCTCTCCGGTTTCTCCAGTGTGGAGTTTCCCAGGCATACGTTTCCACCGGTCACGTTGAAAAAAGGGGCCAGATAGAGCGGTGTCCTCCCGTCCGGTTTTTTCCCCTTGTAGGCGAAGATGTCCATCCTTTCATTTTTAATGATATAAATGACTCCCGGCACGTGGAACATTCCATCCCCGATGTTCAGGTCGTTCTTGAAAAACATCCGCCGTTTTCCCGGCGGATTATACCACACATAGCTTTCATGCCCCCTGCGGGTATCGCACCACAGCATGTTGGGTGGCAGCCACCCGTGCGGGATACGCCGGTTCCCGTCCGAATAGGATTCCACCAGGGAGTCCATGAATTCATATGTAACCGGAATGCCGGCTTCCATTCTTCCCTTTTTGTTGATAGGGCGTAGTTCCAGGTAGTGACTTCCGCTTGCGTAGTGACCTTCCTGGTACTCATAGGCGATCAGCGCCGCTTTGGGCACCATTATCTCTTGCAGTTGCTTGGTAAGTTCGTTCATATCCTGTATTTTTTTTGTTTTCGTTTCTTTATTTATTGGGAAACGGGCACTTTAAAATGCCAGTTTATGCATTGCGTGAATCGTTCCATCCATCCGGACAGTCTCTCCGGATAGTCGTCCATCCGGAACAGTCTGTCCGTCTCAGGTGTCAGGTACATGCTTGTGACCGGGGTGATGGCATACGTCTCCCGGTAGTCCGAGTTGAAATAGCATTCCATGTTCTCCGTAAGGGTGTCATTGTTGGAATATGCCAGCATGATCTGACAGTCCAGGTCGATCGGGGGGAAATCCGGTGATCTTTCATACGCCCAATCGTAACCGTATTGCATGATGCACGGATTTCCTGGGGTAATCAGTCCCATCCCTTCCCGTATCAGTTCCAAAAGCTCCCGTTCCTCCTTCACTGCCGCCCGGTATTTTAGGACCTTTTCTTCCAGATCGGTACAGAACGGTTTCCCTTCCATTCGTTTAAGTGTTTTTGCGATTTTCCCGGATTGGTAGGATTCCGCCAGGCGTTTGTATTTACGGATTGTCTGAGGGGAAGCCTCGGGATCGCGGTTCTTCCAGTCATCCAGTTCCTCCACCGCCAGCTCATAATACCATGTTTCCGTGACGGCGTTCAACCCGTGGTAACGTACGAACTGCCGTATGAATTCCCGGACGATACGCCGTAACGGTACAGGAAGGTTCTCCGTGAAATCGACGGGTAGCCAGAACAGGGTATGGTCCGGCCAGTCATGGAACCTGTACAGGCAGAAATGGAGCCTCCCGGCCCTTTCCTCCAGATTGACATGTTCCGGCAAGGTCTCGTCCAGGGCCTTGTATAAGGCGGTGATGTTGATGCGGGGACCGCTCCCTTTCCTCGCGCGGAAAGGGAGCCTGACATTCATGAGATCGGCATATCGCAGGGCGGACCGGTATAGATAGTCAAAGTTTTCGGACGTGGTCAGGTTGACGCATGCCCCTCCCGTTTCGTCCTCCACCAGATAGTCCGCCGCGATGGGGAGGAATCTGCCTGTCAAAAAAGCGTTACGCTCCCCGGTGGCGGCAGTCTTCTTTTTTCCCGGCCCATCGTACCCCGTCCGATGTACGAGAGGTCGGCGGCCCTGATGATCAATACGGCCAGTCCCGCCATTTGTGATTCTGATAGCGTTTTGCATGTATCCTCCTTTTTTTTGATGGAAATTCTCTTTGCCATATATCTACCCTTTTGTTCCGATGGTCGTCTTGAACCGGTAGACCACGCTGTCATCCTCGCATTCCGGACCGTGTACGCTCGCCGTGGTCAGTTCCGGATAGGTCATGGAATAGAAATCCATCACCTCGTTCGGGGACAGGCTGTTGTCCGGATCGGCCAGCTCTATTTCCGACGAGCCTTTCCTGATTTTGAAAACTCTCTGCAATCCTTTAATTTCTAGTGCCATAATTGTATTTTTATAGGGTTTAACAACATATCATTTCCATTTGTGCCTCGTCTTTCATGCGGTATTCCTCCGGGAAGTCGAGATATTCCGCGTAAGGGTCCTCACGCAGGAGCTCCCTGTCATGCTCGTCGTCCTTGTCGAAGCCGTACTGTCCCATGTCCTGCGCTCGTGCCCCGTATTCGCTTTCCCCTTTGTTATCGGGAACGGTTTGCGTGGAAGCCGTTTGCGGTTGCGAAGGGACGGGTTGCAGCCATTGACCGTCGTATACCTGTGATTGCGGCATCTGTACCGGCTGGTGGAATTGTATGGTCTGCGGTCGGTTCACGGGCTGCTGACAGCCGGCCGGTGTACCATCCGCTCCTGGTCGTGAAGCCGCCTGTCCGTGTGGAACCTGTTGTGGTCGCGTGCCTTGTACCGACCGCGGAATCTGGTGGGGAGATTGGCGGGACGGTTGTTCGGGTGCGAACATCCGTATCTGTTCCCCTCCCTGATATCGGGGGGCATGACCGGGTACCGGTTGCGGCGCCACCGGTTGGATAACCTGCGCGGGCTGTGGTTCCGGCATTACCGGTTCCGCTCCGAAGAGACTGCCCTCGGACGCTTTTTTCTGTACCTCCGCTATCTTCACGTCAATCTCCTTCTGCTTGTCCGGCATGGCCAGCCGTTTTGCCTGTCTGAGCCAGGTCAACGCCTCGGAATAGCGTTTGCCGCCTGTGGCGTCCTCCGCCTTTTTTAAGCAGCTTTTCCATCTTCTCCCGTTTCTCGCGTACCTCTTTTGATTCCTTCTCAGCTACGGACTTGGCCGCCTTGCTTTGTGATACGGCCTGTTCCGCTTGTTTCTCGAATGTTTCCAGGTTGGTAAGGATGCCCTGCGCCTTCTGTACGGGCGCGGTGATCGCTCCCAGGAATTCCATGTCCAGCTCTTCCGGGGTACCGTTCAATACCAGCGGGACGATTTGTTCCCCGGCCTCGTCTTTCAGTCCCGCACGCCGGGGCATGACGGCCACGGTCAGTTTGTCATTCACTTGTCTGATGTTGATACTCAGGTCTGTGCCTGCCGTAATCATTCGGTTGATCGTTTGAAAAAACATAATGGTAAAATATTTGTAAGTTATACATAAGTTTCTTGGAAAAACTCTTTCAGGAGTCTCTGCCTGTCGGGATTGGACGCGATGTCCTTTAATGGCTCCAGGTAGTGGCCTATTGTTTTCGGTTCGTCCAATATGCAGGGGAACCGTTTTTTGACAGGTTTTATGCGCTTTGTGACGGGCCATGCGACCGGCATGACCGGGGCTGAGGGGGTGGATGTCGCGGTTCTCATGTTTTTTTGTATTTTAGGAGTTATGCAAGCATGCCCATGACGGACAGGATAAGGATGACTTTTATCACAAGGAGGAATGCCCTGAAGAGGAATCCTATGATTGTTCCCGATAAAAGGAACAGGACGATCAGGTACACGGGAATGATTCCCTTGCTGTAGAGCAGGCATATTCCCGTAAGCAGGACCAGTGAGACCACTCGCTTGCAGATGTTTTCGATGAGTCGCAGTTTCATATCTTTAAATTTTTAAGAATGAATAATCCCATCGGGATATGTTTTCCCGATTTTATAGGCCTCCGGCCCTTGGATTGCCTTTTTGCGCAAGGCTTGGCAAAAGAAAATACCGCAGCGTAGCGAGGATGATTTTCTTTTGACCAACCAAGCCCCCAAAGGGGGCCGCCTTGCGGCAAAAACGAGGCAATCCAAGACCTTTGCCGGTTAAAAGCGGAAAAACTATCCAATCTCCCATGAAAAAAGGAGTACGGCATTGAAAGCCTGTACTCCCTGCTCTTTTGAGAATCGTCCCGTGCCGGTGGCGTAATATCCTACGGGTTGTTTTTAGCCTGATAGATCCGGAATATCTCACCGGTCACCTCCTTCACCTGTTCCAGTACCCCTCCCAGGAACTCCTCTTGCGTGAGTTTTCCCTGTTCTATCCGTGCCACTTCCGCTTCCCATCCGGAAGTGAGGGAGGTGTCGGCCACTTTCATCCCACGTACCGTTTCATAGAAGAAAAGCCCTTTTGGGGTGGGGATGACATATTTGCCTGAATAGCGGATATATTTACGCTCCAGCAGTGTGCGGATGATATTGGTACGCGTGGAGACGGTCCCTAATCCGCTCCGGTCCATATAGCCGACCAGCTCCTCATCCGTATAGGGGGATACCGGAAGTGTTCTCTTGCGGACGATATTGCATCCGCTTACCGGTACCGGCTCTCCCGGGGAGAAATCCGGTAGTGCGGAACAGGGCATACCCCCCCTTGCGATAAGATGTTCCCGCCCGAAGATGCTGAGCCACCCCTTTTTCAGGACGCGGTACGTTTGGACGCTGAACTTCCGTGCGGCACATACTACGTCGATGGTCGTATATTCCACCCGGCAGGATGGCATGAAGGCTTCGAGTGTCCTGCCGAGAATGAGCGTATAGACCAGTTGTTCCTCCTTGTTCAATGTTCCGGGGGGCATGCCGGTGACAATGATCGCGTGGTGATCTGTCGTCTCCTGTGCGCTGATGTCGCTTGGCGGCGCGGCAAAGTCCGTCATTTTGGCGTATTGGCGGAATTCCTTGCGGGAAAGAATCTTTTCCATGACAGCGGGCAACGTGTCATATACGTCCCTTGTCAGCAGGCGGCTGGCGGTACGCGGATAGGAGATCAGTTTCTTTTCGTACAGGCCTTGGGTGATATCCTGTACCTGTATGGCTGTCAGGTTGTGGTAACGGTTCGCGTCCTTCTGAAGTTCGGTCAGGTTGTAGGGAGCCGGTGCCCGGATGTCCTCGCTCTCGCGGCTGACCGTCGCGATACGTGCGTTCCGTACCGCCTTGCAGTCACCGTACAGTTCTGACGCGTACCGGTACTCCTGAAAATCTTCCGTGTGGCGCAGTTTTATGATTTGTCGGTCCTTGCAGAGACTGACGAATACCGGCCAGCTGTCGGCTGGCAGGAAATTCTCCCTCTCCCGGTACCGTCTGCATATCTCCGCCAGTACGGGGGTCTGTACCCTGCCCAGCGAATTGTTCCCGAAGCTTACCGCCTTACAGATGGCATAGCTTGAATTGACCCCCAGGAGCCAGTCCGCCCGGTTACGGCTGTCCGCCGCAAGGAACAGGTTGTCGAACCGATCACATGGAAGGAGGTTCGCCATACCTTCCGTGATGGCCTCGTCCGTCAGAGACGAGATCCAGAGGCGGAGGCAGGGTTGTTTACATCCCAGAAAACCGTAAAGATGGCGGAACAGCATCTCTCCCTCTCGGGAGGCATCGGTTGCCGCGATAATGGTGTCGCATGCGTTGAGCACCTTGGCAATCACTTTCAACTGGAGCACCGCATTGATGTCGGGATTCCACCCGGTATCCGTCTTCACGTGCCTTACTGTCAGGAAGGAAGGCGGCAGCAGAGGAAAGTCCTTCCACTCCACATGGGCTGTTCCTGAATCCTTCGGCATTGCAAGGGAAAGCATATTGCCGTATGTCCATGTCACCATGTAGCCGTTCCCGGTCATATAACCGTTCTCTTTTCTGCCGGCTCCCAACACTCTTGCTATCTCTCTGCCCACGTTGGGCCTGTCAGTCACTATTGCGATCATATTCTTTTTCTTTTTGATGCCCCGTACCGGATTGGGCAGTACAGGGACAGGTTAAACTTATTTTATTTTTTTGTTATTTCTTTGGAGATTCCTCCTGACGGATGCCGTTGATTTCCATGATTGTCCTGTTGTTGTCACCGGGTACCAGTTTGAGTGTAGCGTCCATGGTCAGGCTGATTACCGGGGTACAGAGTTTCAACGGGATGATTTCCGACTCCTTGCCTTGCAACAACAGGTCAAGGTTGCCGTCCGCTTCCAGTTGCTCCTTGCTGATACCCACGGCCTTCAGACCGGGCCAATCAATATCTTTTACATTATAATTATAAGGGATGTTCCGATTCGTATTCATACGGTTTGGGGATTTGATGTTTGTAAAATTCATTTTGTTTCTCTCTGATTGGGGTTATACCGCTTGTTTTGCGCCCTTCTTTTGTTCCTGCTGCTGGCCTTGGGCGGTATCCGCCTGTGCTGCACGACGGGAAGTATCCCTGCGAATATCAGGGTTCTCTTGGAAATACTGCAACTGTCCGGAATAAGGGTTTACTTTCAGGTAGGAACTGAACGTTTGCCCGTTGTTTTTCAGTCCTTCGACCAGGAGGGTCTTCCCGTCCTGGAGGTTCGCCTTTTCCTGCGCCGTGAATACATGGCCGTAAACCTCCGCCGGGATACGTGGTGCCTGCTGCTCGTTGAACCCATCCGGCGTGCGTGAGTACATCGTCCTGCCGGTATTCATGTCCAGCTTGACAAATGCGGAGAATTCCTCTCCCTTACGGTTGATCATGTTTTCCAGATAGACGGCCTGCCCCTTGCGCAGGACCTCCTTGTCCTCGGCTGTCAGCTGCACGTTGCAGATTTCCTTTGGAATATAGATTTCTCCGGTTTCCGGATTATGACGGGTGTAATTCGGCCGTCCCGTCGTCTGGTCTATCGTGACAAACGCGGAGAAAGCTCCATCCCTGTTCTTGAACTTCATGTCCTCGACCAGGATGGTATGTCCCTCGCTGAGCATCTTTATCTGGGTGGGCGAGAGTGGCACGCCCCCGATGGACTTCTCGTTGAATACCTGGTTCTTCGGGAAGATGAACTCCAACCCCCTGCGCTCGGCACTGTATTGAAGCGTGGCGTCAAACTCCTTCCCCGCCTTGGAGGTCATCCCCTCCACCTTGACGGGTTGTCCCTCCTTCAGCAGTCTGATCTCCTCGTCCGTAAGTCTTACCCCGCTCACTTCCTGCGGGATGTAGACATGTTCCTGCCGGACGGCGACCAGCTCGTTGGTGTTTTTGTCGATGGAGATCAGGCAGGGGGTGTACTCGCTGCCACGCAGGTTGAGTTCCACCGCACGTCCCATGTTGCCGGTCTCACGCAGGTTCTTCTTGTCTTCCTCGCTAAAGTTAAACCCGAAATAAGGGCGTTCCAGTTGCGGTTCCTTGCGTATACCGTGAACGGCCAGCCCCACCTGCCCGTTCTCTTGCGGTATGAGCGAGAGCCTCGCATCCAGTTTGGCTGTCAGCACGCCGGGAATGTTAAGTGTCAGCGGCACCAGCTTGTTGGTCTTGTAACCTCTCAGCATGGAGTCAAGAAGTCCTTGCTGTTCGAGTGTCGCCTTTGAGATACCGATCTTGTCCAATCCCTCCCAGTCGATCATGTTCTCATTGTAACGATAGCGCGGGCCTTGCGGCTCTTGTGGCACCTGCTGTGCCTGCGGTTGCTGTTGTTGCTGGGATGCTTGTTGTACCTCACTCTGTTGCAGGGGTTCCTGCGGTTGCGTTTCTTTTTTTTTGCCATGGCTGTCTCTTGTTTATTCATGTTTTGTTCCTCTTTGTTCTCTCTCGGACGGATCTCGTAGCGTTTGAGGAACTCCTTCACCACGTCCGTCTTTTTCCCTTCCGCCAGGTCCTTGATCGCCTGCTTGTTCACCTTGTAGTCGTGGAAGGTCATGCGGAGCAGGCGGAAATGGGTCGGTTCCTTGAACTGGCTCCAGAAATTCTTGATGAAGTTTTCGAGTATGCTCGAGTTCTTGTCGAATTTCAGGAATGAGTTTTCATTCTTCTCGTCCGCTGGAACCGTCTTGACCTTCCCGTCCTTGTCGATCTCGCTGACCACTTGTACACCGGCTTTCGGATCGCTCTTGTTATGAATCATCATCAGCTCGGTGATCTGTTCCACCAAAGGGGCATCGTTCATGACCTTCGGTTTCCGGGGGCCGTCCAGGCTTCTCGTTTGGGCTCTTTTCTTGTGCCATACCTTTTCTTTTTGGGGTTAATAAATTGCTTTGACACTTCAAAAATATGGGCTAAATCCGAATAAAACACTGATTTTCAAAAAGGTGTCATCAGATGTCATCAGATGTCGTCAAATGTCCGAAAGACTAGTTTTCCGTGAGAGAAACATGCCGTGAAAACAAGGATATGGTATGCGGAGGAAGGGCGAAGAAGCCGGCACGGGCGCAAAGGGAGGATTATGCAGAGCAGAGGGAGCTGAAGTCCCTGTCTTCTCATGGGGCGGCGTTTTTTTCATAAGACATTGCAGGTCTGCCCATATATCCCGTACTTCCTGCCGAATTTATTAGGGATATAAAGGAGGCCCTCCTTTTTTCATCAATGACACGGTCATGCGTCGCGTCGGTCGCAGTGAGTCCCTATAATCTTTCCCGAAATCAAAACCATTGTCCGGGCGTTTGTTTCCATGTGTATTTTCCGCGACTTGTCGCAAGGAAAATACTCATGGAAAGCGAAGCCGGAACGCCCGTGACAATACGGTTTTGATTTATCTTTGATTATAGGGAACTCGCTGGTATCCGTCTGTTTTTACGAATTTCCCAGAAAACATATACTGTCTTGTTGTTTATGCGATATAAATATTTCTAGACTTGTTCCACGGAAAAAACGTCGCTTTTCATTTTCGGACTTTGATTCTTTACGAGGCTATTTGGACTGTCTTTCAAGAAGATTTACAGAGTTTGGCATCGGCATCAGGTGATATTCGGTGTTCCAAGTGGAGAAGCGGAATCCATGACTAAATATTTTCTTCCTTCAACAATATAGCCCACGGGTTGTATCTATGTACCTATTATTCATCATAAAACAGACTATATATGGCTACCATTAAATTAAAATTCCGTCCGTCGACGGTACAGGGTAAGGCCGGCACGCTCTGTTACCAGCTTTGCCACCGTCAGGAGAACAGGCAGATTACCACCGACATGAGGATATTTCCCGAGTGGTGGAATGAGACGAAACGTGAGCTTGTCGCTGTCCCCGGCAATGAGAGGGTCCTGACCGCCTACCGGAAACGGGCGGAAAAGGAGATGCGTGACATCCGTGAGATTATCCGCGAGCTGGACTGTAGCGGAGAAACATACACCTTGTCGGAAATACTCAACCGCTATCGCTCCCTGCCTTCCGAGCCCGGTTTCCTGTACTACATGAAAAAAGAGATGGAAACGCTTTGGGAGAATGGCCAATACGGCACCTCTCGTAATTACCGGCGTGCACTGAACAGCTTTTCCGCTTTCCTGGACGGTGACGACATTCCTTTTTCATCGTTGGATTCCGCCCTGGCGTGTCGGTATGAGTCATGGTTGTGGCAACAAAAGGTAGCGAGAAACAGCAGCTCGTTCTATATGCGGATTCTGCGTGCCGTCTATAACAAGGCCGTAAAGCAAGGTCTTGCGGTGCAGACCTTTCCGTTTCGTGAGGTTTATACAGGAGTGGCTCGCACATCGAAGCGTGCCGTGGATGAGGAAACCATTCGGAAGTTACAGCGGCTTGACCTATCCGGATCACCGGCTCTGGCACTTTCAAGAGATATGTTCGTGTTCAGCTATTGCGCCCGTGGGATGGCGTTTGTGGATATGGCCTATTTGAAAAAAGAGGATGTAGGTGGAGGACGAATCACCTATTATCGTCATAAGACCGGGCAATACCTGACACTCCGCATAGAGCCGTGTATGGTAACGATATTGGAACGGTATGGGCGGACTTGTCCGGAAAGTCCATATCTTTTCCCCATCCTTACCGATGAACAGCCGGAGCTGGCTTACCGTCAATATCGGACCGGATTGAACTACCATAACCGAAAGTTGAAACGGTTGGGCAAATTGCTTGGCGAACCATTACCTTTGTCCTCATATACGCCACGCCACAGCTGGGCTACCGCCGCACGCAACCACGACGTACCGATTGCCGTCATCAGTGCGGGGATGGGACACAGCAGCGAAAGGACTACGCTTATTTACTTGGATTCTTTGGACAATGCCATAATAGATAATGCGAACGAGAAGATTTTGAAGGGTTTGAACGATACCATTTCTATGTAAGAGAGGGTAAAAACACACTGCAAAGGTAATGATTCTCAGTAAAACTGAAAAGTAAAATAAACGTTTTTATTTCCTTATTTTACCCCCCCCCCCATTTGCAAACAGCTGATTATCAATAATTTATATTACTAATTTAATATGAATCAAAATAGTGCCGTAATAAGAATATAAAATAAAAGGAGAACGTTGCATTTTCCATTCGAGCGTATTTTCGAGTCTAAAACCGAGCAAACCGAGCAAAAATGTACTTTTATAGCAATGTATATTCTTGATTATCAGAAAAAAACAACATGTGTACCCTCTCTTACATAGAAACGGTACGAATACGGGGTTACGGTATCCGCTCACTGTAGTCAGGAGCGGCCCGCATTCCGGAAGTCCTATGAAGGAAAAAACCGGATTAACCTTGATTGCTGTATCTTCCTTATTTGAAAAAGCAGAAGGTGCAGGAATGGAAATTATATCCTTTTTATCAACCCGGTAACATTACTTTTCGTTGAACATAGAAACACACACACACGAACATTGGTTCGCCCTAAAAGTATTTTATAACAAAGTTTTCGAGATTGAGGATATATTGAAAAAAGACAAGATCGAGACTTACATTCCTTGAGGAAGCCTTGATTGAACGTAACGGCATAAAGAAGAAACTCCGTCGTCCGGTCATTAATTCGCTTATGTTCTTCCGTTCAACCGTTTGTCGTGCTTTGGAAGTACAGCGACAATTCACCAATAAGGTAATCCTATATACAAGACAGAAGGGATTGAAAAGACTTCCCCTTGCCATTCCTGATCGGGAAATGAACATTTTCATGCTGGTCACCTCGTCCGGCGAGCAGGGAATGGAATATTTCGGGGAGGACAATTCCAAGTTTCAACAGGGAGAACGTGTACGGGTCATTGACGGAAAGTTCAAGGGAGCGGAAGGGGTTATCTGCCGGATTAGGAAGAATCGCCGTTTGGTGGTCACCGTCCAAGGCGTATGCGCCGTGGCTACTTCCTATATTCCACAAGCCTTTCTACAACGGATAGGGCAAGATTAAGAAAATCATCAAAAGAATCATATAGTGGACATTCTTCATTTTATCGAATTTGCCTTTATAGTCATAGTCGGCTGGACATTGAGTGCGATGGTCCTGCCTCGCATTTCGTTGGTCTCTTTCCGACGTCGCCTGTTCGACTCAGTGGACGAACGTAAGTTGCATACTGCCCATATACCAAGGCTAGGCGGTATCGCCTTTTCCCTTGTATCACAGTTACGGTTTCGCTTGCCATTATCGGTTACAACCTTTGGCAGGGCTATAACATACTCGACATGGACTTGACGAACCGTCTGCTTTCCATGCTCTGTTGTCTGTTCATACTTTATCTTATAGGTATGATGGATGACCTTATCGGTGTACGTTACCGTTCCAAATTTGTAGTGCAAATACTTTGTGGCATACTGTTGGTGATTTCCGGGTTATGCTTCGACAACCTATACGGGTTGTTCGGTATTTATGTCATACCTTATTACATAGGAGTGCCGTTCACAGTATTCGTCATCGTCTATATCCTGAACGCCATCAATTTGATAGACGGCATTGACGGACTTGCCTCTGGGTTGAGTATTATCTCATTCCTCGCTTTCAGCTGCATGTTCATCCATTTGCAATGGTGGATGTATGCCTTTATCAGTCTAGCTGCTTTCAGTGTGTTATTGCCGTTCTTTTATTATAACGTATACGGTAAGATATATCGGGGACGCAAGATCTTTATGGGTGATACCGGTTCGCTCACTATCGGGATGCTGCTGGCAGTGATGGTCATCCGTCTGAGTATGTCCGATCCAGTGAAAGAGAGTGCCTTTCCCGGTAGCATTGTGATAGCTTTTTCTTTTTTGATTGTACCAATGTTTGATGTGATACGTGTGGTTATTCACCGGTTGCGTAACGGTAAAAATCCATTTCTTCCAGACCGGAATCATATCCACCATAAATTTATAGCCTTAGGAATGTCCCAACGTAAAGCTATGGTAAGCATTATTATTATGGCAGCTTTTTTTGCATTGGGAAATTGTTTTTTGATTCATTGCCTTTCCGTAACAAACTTGTTTCTGTTGGATGTGGCTGTTTGGACGGTGATTCATTGCTACATAACTATGAAAATCAAACGAAAACATAAAGTAGAATAATTAACTGTACAGAAAAAAAATCAGATATGAAATTTCATTTAATTAAATTATGTTTCTTGTGTGTCTTATTGGTGTCCTGCAATACCTCCAAAGAAATTGTCTATTTTCAAGATATCGTAGTTAATCAACCCGAGGCGATTATCGGGGCACGGGATATTACCGTACAACCCAAAGACCAGATTTCCATTATGGTGTCCAGTAAGGATCCGCAATTGGCGGCTCTGTTTAATTTGACACGGGTGCAATACCGTGCCGGATCTTCTGATTTACGTTCTGGCAACATCAATGGAGAAATATCAGGTTACACATTGGATGATAAGGGGAACATTGATTTTCCTGTTGTCGGAACATTGCATATTGCCGGTATGACCAAGAGCCAGATTGCCACCCTGGTAAAAAAAAGGCTGATGGAAGAGAATCTGGTAAACGATCCGGTAGTTACAGTTGAGTTTATGAACCTTTATTTCTCCGTGTTGGGCGAGGTGAAAACTCCGGGTAAATATGCCATTACAAAAGATCAGATTACCCTTTTGGAAGCCATCAGTATGGCGGGTGACCTAAGCATCTACGGAAAGCGAGATGCGATATTTGTCATCCGTGAAGAAAACGGCGAGCGTGTAACCCATTGGGTGGATATCCGCTCGAAAGATCTGTTTAATTCACCGGTGTATTATCTGAAACAGAATGATGTGGTGTATGTACAGCCCAACAAGGTACGTGCCGGACAAAGCACCATTAATGAGAACAGTGTAAAATCGGTATCGTTGTGGATCAGTATCGGTTCGCTCCTATCCTCGCTGGGTGTTTTGCTGTTCAAGTAATGTATTGAATTTTATTTTATAAGATATTAAAAGAGAGCCAAAATGATAAAGAATAGAACGAACACAGGCAAACCTACCGATGATTTTATACGGATACAAGATTTATGGGGTATGTTTATCCCGAAATGGTATTGGTTTGCCACTTCCTTGTTCGTTGCGTTGGCAACGGCATCATTATATTTGTTGAGTACTCCTAATGTCTATACCCGGACGGCTGCCATTTTAATTAAGGATGACTCCAAGAACAATTCTCCGGCAAGTGCAATGAATGAGTTTGCAGATATGGGTATTTTTAAATCAAACACCAATATCAACAACGAACTGCTCACCTTGAAATCCCCTACGCTGATGACAGAGGTGGTGAAGCGTTTGGGGCTAAATGAGATATATACTATTCGTAGGGGCTTAAAAAGAATAGAATTATATAAATCAAGCCCGATATTGGTGACTTATCTTTTTGATAATAAAAAAAGTGTAAGTTTTGATATAGAAGTTGGTGCACAAAACAAGTTTTATCTTTCAAACTTTATCGTTGCTGGAGAAGAAACTGGGGAACGGTTTGAAGGAATTATAGGAGATTCCATTCAAACATCAGCAGGAACATTGGCCATCAGCTTAACTTCTCAATATGAGAATTTTTTTACAGGCAGCACTATTCAATATAGTAAAGAACCGGCTGATATGGTGGCAGACAGCTATACGCAAAAATTGTGGGCTGAATTAGGCAATGAAGATGCCACCATTATTAATTTGAGCATTGATGATGCTTCTGTGCAAAAGGCAGAAGATATTTTGAATACACTGATTGAGGTTTATAACGAGAAATGGATCCAGGACAAGAACCAGATAGCAGTAAGTACCTCACGGTTTATCGGTGAACGTTTGGGCGTGATTGAAAACGAATTGGGTCATGTGGATGAGAATATCTCCAACTACAAGAGTGAACATCTGTTGCCGGACGTACAAGCCGCTTCCAGTCTGTATATGAGCCAGTCTGCTGAGAATAAAAAAGAAATTCAGACACTCACCAACCAGCTTGCGACGGCTCAATTTATTCGCCGCGAATTGGGGGGGAAAGAGATGAACCAGCCTTTGCCAACCAACTCCGGTATAGCCAACGTAAATATCGAAAGTCAAATCGGAGAATACAACAAGATGGTGTTGGATCGCAACCGGCTGATAGCCAACAGTAGCGAGAAAAACCCGTTGGTGAAAGATTTAGGGAACTCAATGCAGAGTATGAAACGTACGATTCTTCAATCGGTTGATAATCTGATCGTATCGTTAAATACTCAGATACGCAGTATTCGCCAACAGGAAGCAACAACAACTCAACAGTTGGCTTCTAATCCGAGTCAGGCCAAATACTTGTTATCGGTAGAACGTCAACAAAAAGTAAAGGAAGAGTTATACCTATATTTGCTCCAGAAGCGTGAAGAGAATGAACTGTCACAAGCGTTTACCGCTTATAATACGCGAATGATTACAGCTCCACGTGGCAGTGCTTTACCAACGGCACCAAATAAGAAAAACATTTTATTGGTGGCTCTTGCTCTCGGGCTTTTAGTACCGGCAGTTATTATCTTTATGCAAGAAAACATGAACACCAAGGTTCGGGGTAAGAAAGATTTGGAGAATTTGAGTGTGCCCTATTTGGGTGAAATACCGTTATATTTCCGAAACAAAAAAAAGAAGAATAAATTTTCGGAATATGCAATTGTGGTGGAAGAGGGTAACCGGAATATTATCAACGAAGCTTTTCGTGTGCTTCGCTCCAACGTGGACTTTATGAAAAGCAAGAATACCGAGCAGAAAGTATTTATAGAAACCTCTTTTAATCCGGGTAGTGGAAAAAGTTTTCTGTCCATGAACATCGCCATGAGTTTTGCCATTAAGGGAAAAAAAGTATTGGTGATAGACGGGGACTTGCGACATGGAACGGTTTCGGCTTATGTAGGGTCGCCTAAGAAAGGTTTAAGTGACTACTTGGGAAACAAGGAAGTCGTTTGGAACGAGTTGCTTGTGATAGACAAAAAGTATCCTAATCTGCATATAATTCCAGTAGGAACCATTCCTCCTAATCCGACGGAATTGTTGGAGGATGGAAGTCTGGCAACCTTGATGCAAGACTTACGCGATGAGTATGACTATATCTTTATTGATTGCCCGCCGATTGATATTGTGGCAGATACACAAATAATCGAGCAATATGCCGACCGGACACTCTTTGTGGTACGGGCGGGATTATTGGACCGCTCACTGTTACCTGAATTGGAAAGTATTTATCAAGAAAAGCGGTTCAAAAACCTTTCGGTGATATTGAATGGTACGGAAAGTACAGGTGGACGCTATGGTTACAGTTATGGTTACCACAATGGGTATACCTTTTATTACGGCAACTCAAAATAAATAGTCAACAGGAATGTGGCTTTTTCGACAGAAAAAAACTATTAGCGGAAAGCGGTTTTTTCCGTGGTTTCACCGATTGCCATAGTCACTTGTTGCCAGGTATTGATGATGGAGTAAAAACAGAAGAAGAAACATGGAGAATTTTGGATGAGATGGAGCGGCAAGGAGTGCGGAAAATATGGCTTACCCCTCACGTCATGGAAGACATGTCCAATAAAACTGTTACATTACAACAAAAATTTTTGAGCTTAAAACAAAAATATCAAGGGAAGGTGGAATTGGCTTTGGCAGCGGAATATATGATGGATAACCTTTTTGAGGAACGGTTGGAAAAGGATGACTTGTTACCCCTTTGAGGAAGGAAAACATTATCTGTTAGTGGAAACCTCTTATTTCAATCCACCAATGGGATTACTGTCTATTTTGCAACGCATCCAAAAGAAAGGTTATCATCCTTTGTTGGCCCATCCGGAACGATATGAGTATATGCAAATGATGGATTATAAAACGTTAAAAAAGAACCAAATTTCTTTTCAATTAAATATACCGTCATTAGTCGGAATGTATGGTAAGCACATAGAGAAGAAAGCGAAGATATTATTAAAAGCAGGAATGTATGATTTAGGAGGAAATGATGTTCACTCCCTTATTTTTTATGTGACAACTTGTAAGCAAAAAATAGACAATCTGTCTTTCTTGAAAAATGTGTGTAAAATATAGCGTATTTACATTCGGGAAGACTTTGCCCTAATATGTGTTTTTTTATGTAAATGAATGATTTAATATTTAATACAAAGATAAATGAAAGCATGTTTCATGGGCTTGGGTTACATCGGACTACCTACAGCCATTATTGCCGCAAAGCACGGCATTCAAATAACAGGAGTTGACATTAATCCTCATGTAGTGAAAATGACCAATGCGGGACATTTGCACATCATTGAACCCGGCATGGAGGAAATGTTACAGGAAGTAGTGAAAGCTGGCATGTTGAAGGCTTCGGTTACACCGGAAGTCAGCGATGCATACTTCATGGTGGTCCCAACCCCGTTCAAGGGAAACCACGAGCCGGATGTGAGTTACGTGGAAGCGGCTACACGTGCCGTATTGCCGTTACTGAAAGAAGGGGATCTTTATGTAATAGAATCCACTTCACCTGTAGGAACTACAGAGGCTATGGCACGCATCATTTTTGGTGAACGTCCGGAATTGGAAAGTAAGATTTTCATAGCCTATTGCCCGGAGCGTGTATTGCCAGGTAATGTGATCTATGAATTGGTACACAACGATCGGGTCATCGGTGGTTTGAATCCTGAATCTACCGAAAAGGCAATAGCATTCTATTCGCAATTTGTGCAGGGCACACTTCACAAGACTAACTGCCGTACAGCGGAAATGTGTAAGCTGACGGAGAACTCCAGTCGCGATGTACAGATAGCTTTTGCCAATGAACTTTCGCTTATCTGCGACAAGGCTGGTATCAATGTTTGGGAACTTATTAACCTTGCCAACAAGCATCCGCGTGTAAATATCCTGCAACCCGGTTGCGGTGTAGGAGGTCATTGTATTGCGGTAGATCCATACTTTATCACTGCTGATTTCCCGGCAGAAAGCAAGTTAATCAGCGATGCACGTGATATTAACAACTACAAGAGTTTCTGGTGTGCTGAAAAGGTGAAGAACGCCATGTTGAAGTTTGAGTTGAAGAATCATCGTAAACCAGTTATAGCCATGATGGGATTGGCATTCAAACCAAATATTGACGATTTGCGTGAAAGTCCGGCGAAGTATATTACCACGAAAGTGATGCAGAGCTGCAACAATGCCGACATTTTGGTCGTAGAACCGAATGTAAAAGAGCACAACGTGTTTAAGCTGACTAACTACTGCGAAGCCTACGACAAGGCAGACATCGTGGTGTTCCTTACGGCTCACAACGAGTTTAAAGAGCTATCTTGGAGGAAGGATAAAATGATATTGGACTTTTGTGGAATATTCAAGAAATAATGGATATTTCTAAATAAGTGCAAATACAATTATCACCGAAACTAATGAAAATTGCACATAAAATAGTTCAAGTACCGGAAATGAAATTTTTATTAAGACCTTTTATACACAATGTAAAAAGGAATAATCAAAATATACATGAGATTTTCCAGGAAAAATCTCATGTATATTTTCGGAGTTTGATAAGATTTTGCCACAAAACAATATCTTTTGCAGCGTATTTACCAATATATTATTGGGGGCGGTTCGTAAAAAAATATCAAAAGCGTTTCGATATAATAATCACCAGTGCCTGATACAAGAATTATGCATCCAAATTAAAATATATACTCGAAAAAATAGGAATTTATGTTTATCCGAAGATTTGAAGTGTTAGCTGGAAATAAGACTTGTGAAGAAACATACAGGAAACGTCATATCGACATAGAATATATCTTACATATATGAAGACTATCCATCATGTCTGTGTGATTTTGGTTACGTTGACGGTACGGTATCGCATTTAGAATTGATGAAAAAAATTCGGTTGGGCAAAATTGGAAGAATCGAATTCCCTATCAGTCACGAAATAACACATTTTTTCGAAAACATAGAATCAACGTATTGGCTAATACAAATGAATGGATCTTGCAAGATATGAACTACTATATAACTTCCTATTCAGACTTTCACGACGATGACACAAAGCCAAGGATGTTTGAATAGAAAGAGGGTAAGGCGATATTAATGCATAGTGAGTATGAGGAGAAGTGGAATATTATTCCTGTATAAAATTCTTTTAGATAATCCTATTATTAGGTGATTTTAGGTTTCAAGATATGAAAGGGTTGAGTTTTATTAAGTCATCTTCAGGCAGAACTCAAAAGGCACAAAAGAATATTTTGGGGATGTTGCTCATAAAAATTTGCAACATCATTATTAATTTGGCTTATGTTCCATTGTTGATTAATAGTTTGAATCAAGATAGATATGGAATATGGTTGACAATTACTACAATTGTTTCTTGGATTGCATTTTTTGACATTGGGTTAGGTAATGGTCTGAGAAATAAATTGGCGGAATCAATTGCTTGTAAAGATGAAATAAATGCTCGAAAATATGTGAGTACTACTTATGGTGCAATGGGAATCTTATGTTTCTTGTTCTTTATCATAGAGGCCTGCATTGTTCCATTTTGCAATTGGAATAGTCTGCTAAACGCTCATTCGATTCCTAATGGTGAACTTACATTATTAATGTTATGGGTTCTTTCAAGTTTAGCATTTCAAATGCTACTAAAACTTCTAAATTCTGTATTGTACGCTTTACAAAAGCCGGCATTATCCTCATTGATATTGATGCTTAGTCAATTGTTCGCTTTCATTGGAATTTTTATTTATACAAATGTTTGCAATGAAGTTTCTCTTTTGAAATTGGGAATGATTATATCAATGGCTCCAGTCGTTGTATTGATGATTTTTTCATTGATACTGTTTAGAAAAATGATACCCCAATATATGCCAACCCCCTCTTTCTTTGAGCGTTCTAAAATAAAAGAGATTGTTATTCTTGGGAGTAAATTCTTTTGGATTCAATTGACGACTTTATTATTATTTCAGTCAAACAACTTGATAATCGCCCATACTTGTGGAAATACTTCTGTGGCTGAGTATAATATTGCCTACAAATACATTGGTTTGATAGAGATGGCCTTTATGATTATCATGACTCCTTTTTGGTCTGCTGCCACTGATGCTTATGCGAGAAAGGATTATCAATGGATTAAAGGAATATTAAAAAAACTACAATTCATTTCATATATAATGATTGCCGCTGGAGGAGTTTTGATTTTATTATCAGATTTTGTATACAAATGGTGGTTATCATCAACTATCAAACCCGATAAATCATTAATGTTTCTTCTATTATTGTATTTCTGCATCCAATTATCATGGGCTAGATATGGGAGCATAATCAATGGTATTGGGTGTGTAAAGCTCCAATTCTATATTACAATGATAGAGGCTTTTGTGCATATTCCATTGGCTTTATTGCTTGGTACTTATTGGGGTGTAAAAGGAGTAATTATTTCACTTATTATATCAACATTTGCCAATACTATTTGGCCTAAGATACAGATCAAAAATATTTTTTTAGGAAAACGAAGTATATGGGTAAAGTAAATTCTATTACAAAGCTAGAAATAGCGATATTTGTTTTTCTCACTATGATGATATCAGGAGCATCGTCCATTGCTAGTAATGATTTTATTAGAATTATAGTTGTGGGATTATTAGCTCTTTATAGCTTTATAAATCATAAGAATTTATATAATAATATTCTTTTTTATTTATTAAGTGGATGGATTTTAATAAACCTAATATCCTCATTATATTTTGGTAAAAATATAGATTTTTTTCCTTTTATAGGGAAAATTGTTTTGATCTATCTTGCATATTTATGTTTATCTTGTTGCAAGGATAACTTTTGGGATAAATATGAGCAATTTTTGTATAAACTGGCGTTAATTTCTACAATATTTTATATCTTATCCTTGTTCTTTCCCAGTATGTTTAATAGCCTTACTTCTGTATTCCGTCCTTTTACCGCTGATATTTTTTATCAGAAGGAGTCTCAGAAATACTATTTCTATGCTTTCTTTTTTACATATATGGGTAATGGAAACTTCAGGAATAGTGGTTTTATGTGGGAACCGGGTGCATATGCGATGATTTTAAATATCTTGATTGCATATAATATATGTCGACAAGGTTTTCAATTGAATAGACACATTAAGGTATATACTATAATCCTTTTAACTACATTTTCCACAGCAGGATATTTGGCATTTTTTATCATTTTGCTACTGTTTCTTTTGAAAGGACAAAATATTTATATAAAAGCACTTATTCTTATCTGTACTGCTTTTTCAATAGGTTGGTTGATGAATGCAGACTTCCTTCTTCCAAAAATCGAAGAATTTATATCCTCCGCACAAAAGGGAATAGTACACCATCAAGGTTACAGGAAACTATATGAAGCCAATAGAATCCTTTCTTTCAAATTGTTGACGGATAAATTTTTGATGTTTCCAATAGGTTGGGGTTGCGTCCAAGATACAACTTCATATATGGCTTTGAAACATATTGTTACTGTTAATGGCTTGGGAAACACATTAGTGACATGGGGTATTTTCGCATTCTCTTTTTTTATGTACTCGATTGGTAATTTTTTCTATCAATATAGGCAGTCAATTATTATTGTTACACTTTCATTATTAGTAGTATGTATTAGTTTTTTTTAGTAATCCTATAGAAAATAACATACTACTCTATTTGTTAATTTTATCTCCTTATATCGTAGAATTTAATTGATAAAACATGAATATTGGCATTATTTGTAAATACCCTATTCCGTATGGAATGGCAGCCACAACACGTATCTTCTCATATTCTAAGGGCTTATTAGAATGTGGTGATAAAGTTGATGTATGGTCAATTGCACCTAATAATTTTAACGCGAATAATAATAATGAAGGCGTTTTTAATGGTATATCATATTTTTATTCATTCAGAAGCAAACGATTTAGTAATAAGCTATTCCATGCATATGAAATGATTTATTCTCTTTTTATCTTAGGTGTAAAATTACATAAAAGAGATAAAATTAGAAGATATGACGTGTTTATTATAAGCTCAGATAGTCTCATTTGCCTGCTGTATATGAGGGTATTAAATATATTATTTAAGAGAAAACTTATTTTTATTTTTGATGAGTATCCAACACCTATTAGAGGTAAATTAAAGAATAAAATACCATTTTGGAAAGAAGTGATTTATCGTGTTATTTTAAGTAAATATTCAGGATATATTTCCATGACCGAAAATTTATTGAAATATTATAAAAAAATCACAGACAATCCAGGTATTATAATTTCATCCATTACCGATGTCAATCGATTCCATAATATAATAAAAAAGCCTATAAATAAAACTAAGAAATTAATTTATATGGGAAATATGGAATTATCAAAAGATAATGTAGACAATATTTTGTACGCTTTATCTATCTTGCTAAGAGATAATTATGATGTTCATTTGTATCTTTTTGGAAAACCAAATTTAAAAGATAAATCTATATTGGAAAGGATTATTGAGCAAGAGGGATTAGCAAACAACACAAGTTTTAGATTTGCTCAATATAATGATGTTCCAAAGATTCTATCAGAAGCAGACATTTTAGTTTCCTCCCAACCTGTGACTGTTCGTGCAGACGGAGGATTCCCAACTAAATTGGGAGAATATTTAATGTCGGGTACTCCTGTATTATCAACCAATGTTGGAGAAACATCAAAATACTTTAAGGATGGCGAACATATGTATTTTGCAAAACCAGAATCGCCATTGGATTATGCTAACAAGCTCAAATATATCATAGATAATTATGAGAAAGCATTAGCTGTTGCTAAAAAAGGGAAAATGCTAATAGAGCAATCGTATTCTCATATATCTGCTGGAGAAAAGATGCATAAATTTTTAAAATCATTATAAATAGTATGTCAGTATTCAAAGACAAAGTCCTGTTAATTACAGGCGGTACGGGTTCCTTTGGGAATGCTGTGCTACGTCGTTTTCTTGACAGCGACATCAAGGAAATCAGAATTTTCAGTCGTGATGAGAAGAAGCAGGACGATATGCGTCACCGCTTGCAGAATTCTAAGGTGAAGTTCTATATCGGTAATGTCCGCAACAAGACTTCTGTAGATATTGCTATGCGTGGTGTTGACTACGTTTTGCCGCCGCCGCTCTCAAGCAGGTGCCGAGTTGTGAGTTTTTCCCTATGGAGGCTACTCGCACTAATGTTCTCGGTACTGGAAACGTTCTTCTTTCTGCTATCGAGCATGGGGTAAAAAATGTTGTGGTCCTTTCTACTGATAAGGCAGCTTATCCTATCAATGCTATGGGTATCAGCAAAGCACTTATGGAGAAGGTTGCGATTGCTAAGGGTCGTGAACTTGGCGAGGGTGCGGCTACTACCATTTGTTGTACTCGTTATGGTAACGTTATGGCAAGCCGCGGTTCTGTTATCCCTTTGTGGGTTGAGCAGATGATAGAGGGTAATCCTATTACTATCACTGATCCGAATATGACCCGCTTTATGATGACTCTTGATGATGCTGTTGACTTGGTTATATACGCGTTTACCCATGGTCATAATGGTGATCTTTTTGTCCAAAAGGCTCCTGCCGCTACTTTGGAGACTCTTGCTACCGCACTGAAGGAAATATATTCTAAGGTTGATCCGAAATATGGAGATACTGAGGTTCGCGTTATTGGTACTCGCCACGGTGAGAAACTTTATGAGACTCTTGTCACTCGCGAGGAGATGGCTAAGGCTATTGATATGGGCAATTATTACCGTATTCCTTGTGATAACCGTGACTTAAATTATGACAAGTTCTTCTCTGAGGGTGATGAGGTGGTTTCTCGTATTGAGGATTATCATAGCCACAATACTCAGCGCCTTGATGTTGAGGGTATGAAGAAGCAGTTGATGCGTCTGCGCTTTATTCAGGAGGATTTGGGCTTGATTGAGAAGGCAAAGGCGCGCGAAATCCGTTCCGAATAGCCGGTGTGTGAAAACCGGCAATCTACTGCGTTGCCATCGACTTCGCAAAGTATTTTTTTGGGGGGGGGAACAATTATTCAAAGTGTTCCCGCTATTGAGAAATCACCAATAGGAAATCTTTTACACACAGGAAGACATTATCTTTCTTTTCCATCATAATTAAATTTTATCTCAATGAAAATATTAGTTACCGGAGCCAAGGGCTTTGTCGGTCGAAATCTTGTTTCGCAACTTTACAATATCCGCGATGGCAAAGCTCGCAATTACGGCATTGACAGTGAGGACTTGGCCGTTTATGAATATGATATTGACAGTGACCCTGCCGACCTTGAGGAATATTGCAAGAATGCAGACTTTGTTTTCAATCTTGCCGGTGTTAACCGCCCGAAGGACAATTCTGAGTTTCTGAAGGGCAATTTCGGCTTTGCGTCGGTGCTTCTTGACACTTTGAAGAAGTATGGAAACACTTGCCCTGTTATGATTTCATCATCTATTCAGGCGGTTCTTGACAATCCTTACGGTGAGTCGAAGCGTGCTGGCGAGCAGTTGATGTTTGAATATTCGGCGGAAACTGGAGCGAAAGTGCTTGTCTACCGCTTCCCGAACGTTTTCGGAAAGTGGTGTCGTCCAAACTATAATAGTGCCATTGCAACTTTCTGCAACAATATAGCGAATGATCTTCCTATTAGCGTCAATGACCCGAGCATTGTTATGAATCTTGTTTATATAGACGACGTTGTTGATGAGATGATAGCGGCACTTAACGGCAACGAGCATTGCAATGAAAACTTCTGTGAAGTTCCAGTCACTCATACCCGCACACTTGGCGAGATTGTTGAGATTATCCGCTCGTTTAAGGATATGCCAGCAAATCTCGGCGTTGCAGATATGGGCGACGGTTTGGCTAAGAAACTCTATTCAACATACCTTACTTATCTGCCGAAGGAGCGTTTTGCGTATCCTTTGAAAATGAACGTCGACGAGCGCGGCAGTTTTACTGAATTTATCAGGACAGCCGATCGTGGTCAGGTTGCGGTGAATATATCCAAACCGGGTATTACCAAAGGTGAGCACTGGCACCATACAAAGGTGGAGAAATTCGTTGTAGTCAGCGGTCACGGCCTTATTCAGATGCGTAAGGTCGATTCAGACGAGGTCGTCAATTTTGAGGTTTCCGGCGATAAAATCGAGGTTGTTGAGACTATCCCGGGATACACTCATAACATTGTAAACCTTTCAGAAACAGAGAATCTTGTAACTCTGATTTGGTGTAACGAGTGCTTTGACCCGAACCGCCCAGATACTTATTTCGATAAAGTAGTAAAATAGCAGGTTATGTTGGTTATCGACAAAGAATTGCTTGACGGGGTAACGGCACAGGCAAAGGCGAGTCCCCGTTTGCGGATGAACTACAATCTGCATGACAGTCTTGAGGCAAAGGCGCAGAGACTGATGAACGCTATGGAACCCGGAACCGATTTGCCGATTCACCGCCATACCCATACTGCAGAAACGTATTTCGTTCTACGCGGTAGAATCAACGTGCTGTTTTACGGTGAAGATGGTCAGTTGGAAGAAAGCCGTGAACTTGACCCCTTGAAAGGATGTTACGGCGTTCAGATTCCTATCGGTCAATGGCATACGATTGAGGTCCTTGAAAGCGGAACGGTAATCTTTGAAGTTAAGGATGGACCGTACACACCACTTACTCCTAAAAATACAATGACAAAATAAAATATTATGGAATTAAAAACTGACTATTCAGATATAAAATTTGCGGAAAACGGCAAGTTGAAACTTTTGATAATTGTAGGAACAAGACCTGAAATTATCCGCCTTGCAGCCGTTATCAGTAAGTGCCGCATCTATTTCGACACAATCCTTGCTCATACAGGCCAGAACTATGACTATAACTTGAACGGCATCTTTTTCAAAGACCTGAAGTTGAAAGAACCAGAAGTGTATATGGATGCCGTTGGCGATGACCTCGGTTCAACAATGGGAAATATCATAAGTGCTTCCTATAAACTCATGTCGCAGGTAAAGCCCGATGCTGTACTTGTTCTTGGCGATACAAACTCATGCCTGTCAGTTATCGGAGCAAAGCGTCTGCACATACCTATCTTCCACATGGAAGCAGGTAATAGATGCAAGGATGAGAACCTTCCGGAAGAGACAAACCGCCGTATCGTCGATATCATCAGTGACGTCAACCTTGCCTATAGCGAGCATGCTCGCCGCTATCTTGCAGAATGCGGATTGCCGAAGGAGAGGACATACGTTACCGGTTCACCAATGGCGGAAGTCCTTCATAATAATCTTGAAGAGATTGAGGCAAGCGACATTCATAACCGTCTCGGCCTTGAAAAGGGCAAATATATCCTTCTTAGCGCCCACCGTGAGGAGAATATCGACTCAGAAAAGAACTTCACTTCATTGTTCCGGGCAATCAATGCGATGGCAGAGAAGTACGATATGCCGGTGCTTTATAGTTGCCACCCAAGAAGCCGCAAACGCCTTGCCGCAAACGGATTCCAATTAGACAAAAGAGTAATTCAGCACGAGCCTCTCGGATTTCATGATTATAACTGTCTCCAGATGAACGCATTTGCCGTTGTCAGCGACAGTGGAACATTGCCAGAGGAGAGTTCATTCTTCACATCAGTAGGCCATTCGTTCCCGGCAATCTGCATCCGCACGAGCACAGAGCGTCCGGAAGCCCTCGACAAGGCATGCTTCATATTGGCAGGCATTGACGAAAAATCATTGCTTCAGGCGGTTGATACAGCCGTAGAGATGAACAAGAATCAAGATAACGGCATTCCAGTGCCAAACTATGTTGATGAGAACGTATCAACAAAGACCGTTAAACTCATCCAAAGTTACACCGGCGTTGTCAATAAAATGATATGGAGAAAATAATTAAGAATTTTACCTAAATCATCAATAAATAATGAAAGTTCTTTATTCTCATCATGGCATGAAAGGAAAAAATGGATGGGGACGAACCTTTTATATGGCACAAGGATTAGCAGATTTAGGACATGATGTGACCTTATTAACAATCAATCCTAAATGTTCATTCTTTAAGATAAATACTATTATCTATCAAGGTGTTAAAATAAAAGTACTACCAGACTTTTTTCCTGCCAAAATGAAATCCTCAGGTTTTGCTATTTGGAGTACTTTATTTGGATTGATATACTCGATGTTCCATAAATTTGAAATATGTATAGCAGATTGTGGACATAGATTTACTTCCTTACCTTGTAAATTAAATAGATTTATTTATCATTCTGTTTATATTTCTGAGTGGTGGGATTTCTTTGGTAAAGGAGGTTATATTAAAAAGAAAAGTAGATTGTTTAGGTTAACATACGGTAGACTGGAATGCTATAATGAACTCAACGATAAAAGAAAAGCTGATGCTATAGTCGTATTATCTACTTTTATGAAAGATAGGGCTGTTGAAAATGGAATTGACTCAGAAAAAATTTTTATTGTTCCTGGTGGGTCTATAGTGAAAGATGTAAAGCCGTTATATCCATCCTATTCATCTGTTGAAAAACGAAAAATAAATATAGCATACATTGGCATTAATAATCACGAAATTGATTTGATAGCTCCGTTTATAGAAGCATTGAAATGTGAAAATGTTAAAAACAGTTACAGGTTGATTCTATATGGGAATACTATCTCAAACGAAAAGTGGAATCAATTAGGATTGTCTGAAATTGCTGAATATAGAGGATGGTTAGATTATTCTAAAGATGTTTCTACCTTAAAAGATATAGATGTGTTTTTGCAATTATTAGATGACAACAATGTTTCTAAAGCTGGATGGCCTAATAAATTAGGTGATTATTTAGCATTTGGGAAGCCCGTTATATTGTCACCTTATGGTGATATAATTGATTTTGTAAAAAATGAAAAAGGTTTTTTTATAGTAGAATACAATAAATACTCGATATTAAAAATTTTACAAGAAATTAAAGATATACCTTATAGCGATTTAAAGACCATGGGGTACGCTAATAGGCAATTAGCGGAAAAAATCTCATGGAAAAATAGAGCAAAAATATAGAATATATATGCAATAAAATTAGATTTAATAATGAAACTGTCAAGAATTAAAAAACTTGTCTTCCTTCATTTACAGCATTTGCCAATGAAGTCAAGGGGTTGGAGACCAACGCTTTGTAAATGGGGGGGGTAAACATCAAATGCCCTAAAAAGACCTTCATCGGAGAGGACGTTATTTTCGACACAAATTATCCCGAAGATATTGTCATTGAAGAGGGCGTGCGCCTGACTGTCGGCGTCCGGATTGTAACGCATTTCATGAACCCGAAGACAGGCAGTTATGACCGCGGTCAAGTGCATGTTGGCAAAGGAGCCTACATTGGCATGGGAACAATGGTTGTCAAGCCGGTCACAATCGGAGAAGGGGCAATCGTAGGCGCCGGGGCAATAGTGACGAAAGATATACCGTCAAACGAAGTATGGGCAGGAAACCCCGCCCGCTTTATCAGAAAACGATAAAATTATGCCAAACGCAATATTTTTTTACAGAATACAGAGGTGGTTATACTTACACCACATTCCATTTTTACCTAAATTAATTCAACTATTAATTTTTCTGATTTACAACACTAAAATTACTGCTGATTCAAAAATCGGTAAAGGATCTTATTTTGTTTGTAAAGGAATTAGCACTGTACTAATCCCAGGAACGGAAATTGGAGAAAACTGCGTATTAGGTTTACGATTCTCAACAGTAAGAAAATTTCCATATAAAAACGTTCCTAAAATTGGCAATAACGTTTTTATCGGTCCAAACGTTGTAATCTGTGGACCAGTAGAAATTGGTGATAACTGTATTGTTGCAGCTAATTCGTTTGTTGATAAATCATTAAGGGGGGGGTAATTGTTGCAGGCTCTCCTGCTAAAATAATCGGATATACTAAAGACTTAAACTATAATATTTCTTCAAATCAAAAAGATTTAGATGGAATAGCACCATATCTGCAACCAAAAGAGTAAATCAAAAGTTGCAATCGGATATAGTTTTAAAAGGATAAAACTATGTTGAATGCAATCTCTTTTTATCGGGTATCAAGGTGGCTGTACTTGCACCACATTCCTGTACTGCCAAAATTGATAACATTGCTTATTTTCCTAATTTACAACAGCAAGATTCCATACCAGGCAAAGATTGGCAGAGGGTCAACTTTTGGATACGGAGGTATGGGTGTTGTTATCCATTCTAAATCAATTATAGGGGTAAACTGCACTATATGTCAGCAAGTTTCCATAGGGGGGTAATTCAAGATTTCCGGAAGTACCAGTGATAGGTAATAATGTTTATATTGCGAAAGGTTCTATCGTTATGGGTGGTATAACAATCGGAAACAATGTTACAATAGGAGCAAACGCAGTCGTAACCAAACCAATTCCCGATAATGCTATCGTTGCAGGCGTACCCACCAAAATTCTAAGGACTAAAGAATAACATAATATGCATAAAGTTATCAACTCTTTTCGCTTGCTGAAGGAGTATTGCGAGAATGAGGGGTTCAAGGGTTGGGATCCCTATGACGGACTTAACTCGAAGGTTTTTCAGGCGTTGCCGTTCCTGAAGAAGTCGGCAATCTGCCGCCTGGTTGTTATCCAAGGATTTAAGCGCTGCCCAGTCAATCTCCGCAGGCTTGCGCTTGTCCCCAAGGAATATAATGCCAAGGGCATCGGGCTTTTCCTTTCCGGTTACTGCAACCTATATAATGCGGTTAAGGCAAACCCCAAACTTGCGGAAAGCCTCGGCTCTCCCGATTCCCTGAAATCACGGATTAACGAACTGGCTGAACTGTTGATCTCTCTACAATCAAAAGGTTACAGCGGTGCTTGCTGGGGATATAACTTTGACTGGCAGGCTCGCAGACTTTTCCTTTTCCCAAAGTTTACTCCAACCGTTGTTGCGAGCAATTTCTGTGCAACCGCTCTTATGGAAGCATACGAAATTACCAGAGAGAAAAGGTTTCTTGAAATCGCTCTCAGTGCGGCACATTTCGTTATCAACGACCTTCACCGCACGGAATATAAGGACGGATTCCTATTCTCTTACAGCCCGTTGCAGGAAACGACACTGTCTTTAACGCCTCACTGCTCGGCTCAAGGCTGCTTAGTTTTTGCTACAAGTACACAGGCAACGAGGAATACTGCGAACTTGCAGAGCAAAGCATAAAGGCATGCTGCTCAGGTCAAAAGCCAAACGGTGCATGGGTATATGGCATGCTACCCGTTCAGAGTTGGGTTGACAGTTTTCATACAGGCTATAACCTTGATGCGCTTATTGCATATCAGGAGCTGACAGGCGACAATAAGTATCGCAAATATATTGAGAAGGGCTTTGAATATTATATTCAAAACTTCTTTGAAGCCAACGGAATGCCAAAATACTACGACAACCGCACTTATCCCATCGACATTCACTGCCCGGGGCAGTTGCTCGTAACGCTCGCAAGGTTGCACAAGATCGAAGAATACAAGGAAATTGCAGAAAAGGTCATTGATTGGACTATCCGCAATATGCAAGACCGGAAAGGCTATTTCTACTACCAGTTAAAGCCGGGGATAAGTTCAAAAATATCATATATGCGTTGGAGCAATGCGTTTATATTTAATGCTATGAGCCATTATTTACTTGCCGAATAATATTTTAATCTTATGGATAAAGTTTCATTAAACGGGGTCGAAATATTCCCTTTCGACTCCGAACAGCAACTATTGCATTATGTGGACACGCATAAGGGCATATTGGTAGCGATCAATGCAGAAAAGATATTGCATGCCACGGAACAGACACGTGCCATTATCAATCGAAATATTGGGTATTGTGATGGAGCCGGTGCACAAATGGCTTTAAAGCAGAAAGGTTATAAAGATGCCTGTAAGATTCCCGGATGTGAACTATGGCTAAAGATTATTACTCGCTTTTACAAGGAAAAGACATTCTATCTGGTTGGTGGAAAACCGCAAATCGTAAATGAGACCGTAGAGAAACTGTGTTCTGAATATCAGGATATCCGAATAGTGGGTTATCGTAACGGCTATATCAAGACGGATGAAGAGAAACGACGATTGATAGACGATATTGTGGAGAAGAAACCGGATGTGGTATTCGTGGCTATGGGGTCGCCAAAGCAGGAATTGCTGATGGAGGAGATACAGCAACGGCATCGCGCTATCTTCCAAGGATTGGGTGGCAGTTTCGATGTCTATACAGGTCATGTGCAGCGCGCACCGAAATGGTGGGTGGAGCATAATCTGGAATTTGCTTATCGCTTGATAAAAGAACCCAAAAGAATTAAACGTCAGATCCACTTGGTGAAGTATGCTTGGTGGCTGATGAAGAAAAAATTATAAACAGAGGAAATATGAAGAAAGTGATGTTGGTCTTCGGCACCCGTCCGGAGGCAATCAAGATGGCTCCGCTGGTGAAAGAATTCCAGAAACAGCCAAAACGGGTAGAGACTGTGGTGTGCGTAACCGGACAGCATCGGGAAATGCTGGATCAGGTGTTGAAGATATTCGACATCAAACCGGATTATGATTTGAATATCATGAAGCAGGGACAGGATCTGTATGATGTGACCGCTCGTGTGCTGACCGGTATGCGTGATGTACTGAAAGAGGTAAAGCCCGATGTGGTATTGGTACATGGGGATACTACCACTTCTACAGCTGCAGCTTTGGCTGCTTTTTTATCAACAGATACCGGTGGGACATGTGGAAGCTGGTTTGCGTACACATAATATTTATAGCCCATGGCCGGAGGAGATGAATCGGTTGTTGACGGGGCGTCTGGCGACCTATCATTTTTCTCCCACTCCGTTAAGTCGTAATAATCTGATTAAAGAGAGCGTTGATGACCGCAATATCATTATAACTGGTAACACAGTGATTGATGCACTTTATTGGGTAGTGGATAAAATCAAGAACAACAAGGAGCTAGATAATGAATTGGAAGATATATTGAGCAAAGCGGGTTATGATGTAAACCGCTTGAACAATGGCAAGAAGCTGGTATTGATTACAGGGCATCGTCGTGAGAATTTTGGTGACGGATTTATCAATATGTGTACAGCTATTAAAGATTTGACGGTTAAATATCCAGATTTGGATTTTGTTTATCCTATGCACTTGAATCCTAATGTACGCAAGCCGATTCATGAGGTGTTCGGGAGAATCTGTCCGGCTTAAAAATATGTTCTTCATTGAACCATTGGAGTATTTGAGTTTTGTGTATCTAATGGAGAAGAGCAGCATCGTATTGACAGATAGCGGTGGCATTCAAGAGGAAGCTCCGGACTGGGTAAACCGGTATTGGTGATGCGTGATACCACGGAGCGACCAGAAGCATTAGATGCCGGAACGGTGAAACTGGTAGGTACGGACTATAATAAGATTGTAAACGAAGTATCATCTTTGATTGATGATAAAGCAGCTTATGAAAAAATGAGTAAGGCTGTAAATCCGTACGGTGACGGATTAGCCTGCGGACGTATTGTAAATGCATTGTTATATAGGATATAAGCTGAGCTATGAAGCTGATACTGAAAAATATTTTTACAAATCGAAATACTTGTTATTACTTATGGTTTGCATTACCAAGAGCTAATAAACTTAAAGTGAAAGTTTTTTCTGGAGTTGAACTTCATTATCGGGACTTGTTTCATGGTAAGATATACGAATTGTTGCAAAACCTAACATCGGGTATAAAATGAAGAATGATAAACGAAAAAAAGAAATTTTTCGGTGGATATTCCTCGGAGGACTTTTGTTGTTTGTGACTTTTCCTGTTTTTACGCAGTAAATACAAGAATGAGTGGATTGATTTATGTGCCGAGCACGGACATAGATGATGGAGGAAAAACTCGCATAGGTGGTCACTTTTTCAGAAAAGAGTTCCTGCCCGATGTCAGCTTGAATTCGTTAGGAAAGTGGATGTATCATACAGGCAATCATTTTTTGAGCATCATTCCTTTTTCATAGATTGAGCTGGAATTATTTGTACTATACAGAAAAAATTAAAAGACAGCAATATAGATAATATGGATTTTGATCACAAGAATTGATATTTATCTAAAAGAATCAGGCCTATCAAAGAAAACGAATGATGATCATGTATTGCTATTGGAAGTAATGATCACATTACGACGAGTGACAAGGTGAAAAGAGATGATTGGCCGGATAGTAGAAGAACCATATTGGGGAACTATTATGTTGCTGCCACTAAATATACGAAAAAAAAACATATCATAGGTTTCTATGTCACCTACCGAAAATGAAAACGTGATTACAATTAAATGGAATGGAGTGGCAGACTGTATGACTTATCAGTCCTCTTTGCAAAACGGGAAATATTCTTCGGAAGGTATATGCTTTTACATCAACCTACTGTAAAATACTAATCAAGAAAATAATAAGGATGCCTACAGTCGTTGTCCGTTTTGAGACTTGTAAGAAAGCCATAGGGTACGGTACGGTTTATTACCGTATCTACAAAGGACATAACCGACGTATGGAATTTTCTTCCCACCTTCACCTACCAACTTCTTCTTGGGATGAAACCACAAAGACAATCCGGGGAGAGCATCCCAAAGCCTGTCTCTTTCGTGCTCAGATGGAAGCGGATCTTCGGCTTTTGAACCGGATTATAACGGAAGATGTTACCGGTCGACTGACAATGGGCGATATGATAGCCATCTTTAAACATCAAAGGACAATAATCAAATGAACTTTTGACTTGTAAGTCAATAGGATGGTACCGTCTTTGACAGATTGCTATCACCGTCTAGGTTTTCAGGTAACAGAATCCGAAGATGGATTACGGATAGGCTTCAAACCGGGAATGGCACATGCTATCGTGAAGGAGATTTGGAACGAGCAGCCTTTGACCCGTTCGGATGTTGAAAGGTTTTATGAAAAGCTTTCTTCACTGAACAAAGGATATCGAAATCTCTATTTCAGGATCGTGGCGCACGGTGGATTCTGCCGGAGGCATTGGACTTTGAACTGCACGGGCTGACCGTTTCGGATGAAAGCTATATTGAAAGCCTCTTGTCCGGAAGACATGTGGAGCTTTATCCGCATAACGAAGCGGCTTACAGGGCGATCATGCGGGGATTCAAACAACACCGTATCGGTACGGTCGTGCAGGCTACCGGAACAGGGAAATCCTATTTGCTGGCACGCTATATCGCAGATCATGCAAAGGAAAATATATTGGTCTTTGCTCCGAACATCACGATTCTGGATGAGATCCGGAAAGCCGTCGGATTCTCCATTCCGCAAGTGACGTACCGGACATTCCAGTCACTGATTCGTAACCGGGAGGACAATGGGTTGTTACGGGCAGATCATATTCTTATTGATGAATTCCATCATTTCGGGGCGGAAATTTGGGGAAGTGCCTTGCAGGAAGTGATAGAAAACAATCCCTGTGCCTATGTCCTGGGAACATCGGCAACGCCAATCCGTCCGGAAGGAATGATCGATACGGTGGATCTTTATTTCGAAGGAAATTTGTTTTATGAACTTACCTTGCCGCAAGCTTGGTATTACAATATCTTACCAGTGCCGATCCTGGTACAAAGTGCTTACGGGCTGGACAACGAACTGGATCGGCTGCAAAGAAAGCTGGAACGCAGCGGTTGTTCAGTCCGCCGGAGAGAGCGCATCCAAAAGAAACTGGACCTGGCGCGGGTCGATTTCAAAGGTGCTTTGGGCGCGTCGTCGGTGATCCGGAAGTTCCTACCCGAAAGCGTACGCAAACTGCTGGTTTTCTGTCGCGACCTGGCCGATCTCAGACAGATGGTGCCGGAAGTGTGCGACTGGCTCACACAGGCAGGCCGATCGATTACGCCATTTGAAATCCATCATGCGCAAAGCGAGCAGAGAATCAGCGGCTGTTGGCCGCTTTCCGAAAAGAGTCGGACCGGTTACACGTACTCTTTTCCGTCAATATGCTGATCGAAGGATTGCATGTCGAGGGAGTGGATGCCGTCTTGTTCCTGCGGCGCACCGAATCTTACATTGTCACCCTGCAACAGCTGGGGCGCTGTCTGGATGCCGGAAGCGGGAAACAGCCGGTCGTCTTGGATTTCGTGAATAACCTGTCGGGTAAATCGGTCTACGACGTGATGGCGTGCCACTGGGAGCGACTCTCTTATCTTCCATCGCCCCACGGATTTGAAAGAACAACCTCGTTCCTCGCTACCGGCTATTTGTCGGATATCCGGCTCCGCATCGAAGAGATCCTGGCCGAGCTGGAACCATGGCAGATTATGTACGAGCGGCTGGTCGAGTTCCACCGGGAAGAGAACGACTGGACTTCAGTGACGGAAGGGAACAGTGCCTTTGGTGCCACACGCAACGCATCGCCTACAAACGAGGCTGTCTTGCCAAGGAACGGTGCGACCAGCTTGATGCAATCGGTTTTGAGTGGAATCAGCTCGACTCCAAATGGATGAGGGAATACCATGCATTGAAAGTCTTCTTTGATACCTGCGGACGCTGGCCCAAACGTGAAGACGGCCCGCTTGCGACCTGGTGTTATACCCAGCGGGAAAGACGGAAGGATGGACGTTTGAGCAAAGAGCGCATCCGGGCTTTGAATGAGATCGGCTTTGTCTGGAATCAGAACCTCCAAGGGGAATGGATGAAGAACTACGAGGAGCTGAAGTCTTTTGTCAGAAAATATCGGCGTTTCCCTAAATCGACGGAAGGGAATTTGGGCGGATGGTGCCATACACAACGGAAAATGCGTAAACAGGGAAAGTTACCCAATGACCGCCGGCTCCTGTTGGATAAAATAGGATTTGTCTGGTCGGCGGAACAGGTCTGGCAAGGCAACTTCGAACAATTGTGCCTGTTCCATAACCTGCAAGGACGATGGCCGGGATGCCGTGAAGGAGCATTGGGACGCTGGTGTACCATTCAAAGACGGGATTACCGCAAGGGGAACATGTCAGACGAGCGAAAAGCACAATTGGAAAGAATCGGTTTCCCTCTTGCCTGATATGGAATATATTCGATTCTATCCGTTATGAAAGTTGTCTATTCAATTATAATCAACATTGGAACAGTGTCTGTCATTACCCGGATTTGGAACTGCCAGCATACGGGTGGAACCAACTGATAAAACCGGAATAAGACCAATCTCATAAAGTAAATCGTTATTGATTCATCCCAATATGGAAGCCCTTGTCTGAAGCCGGTTATCGGAGAAGACAGGGGCTTCTTCTATATTTTAAAATGAATTATAGATAACTATTACACTGGCTTAACGAATCCGTTACAAATCCTTGGTGGTTTAAAGTGAGTGTTTACGTAAAATGAAAATATTTATGGTAGCAAGGAAAGTTTCATTACAGCATAAGGTTCTTTTAGGGTATATGATATTGATCATGGCTGTTTGCGGCATGGTTTCCATCTTGTTATACGAACGGAGCCGCATGCGTGAGATAAAAACGGAAACATCGGAGATACGCAGGATACGCCATGACATCAGTACGGCGCATCGCTATATCACGGAGCTTGCCACCTATGGAGAGTCCGTCATTGTCTGGGAGGATACCGATTTTCGTGAGTATCGCAGAAAACGCTTGCAAACGGACAGCTTGTTACAAATATTGAAAGTGAGTTGTGGCACGTTCGTCCTGCCAAAGCAGATAGACTCCCTATGTCATTTATTGGAAGCTAAGGAGATACATCTGCTCCGCATTATGGAGACCATTACCAGACAGGGGGAAGCGGACAGCCTGCTCGCAAATCGTCTGCCTATTGTTATCAGGGAAGCGGTTCGTACCCGGACAGTCACCCAAAAGAAAAAAGGGATTGCCGGTTGGTTCGGAGGGAAAAGGAGCGTACAGGTCTTCGAGCCATCGAAAGGACTGCAAGATTTGAATGAGAAGCTGATCGCCATGCAAGAGGAACGTGAACGCCGGATAGACATGTATACCGACAGTCTGCGCATACAGAATAAGGCCTTGAACCGGAAGTTGCAAATACTCATCACCCATCTTGACGGGCAAGCGCAGGCGGCGTTCATCAGTCGTGAGGAAAAAATCACGGAAGCCGGAGATTTTTCTTTCAAACTGTTTGTCTTGGTAATCGTCTCTGCTTCCTCCTTGCTATTCATCTCGTTCCTGATCATACGGCATGACATCAGGAAAGAAAGGGAAGGGCGGGCACAGCTCCAAAGGATAAACCGTGAGAACGAGGAACTGCTCGGTATGCGTAAACAGATCATCCTGACCATCTCGCACGATATACGAGGACCATTGGGTAATATCAACAACTGCGTGGAACTGGCCTCGGAAACCCGTGAAAAGAAAAAACGGGAAGGCTATCTGGAGAACATCCGCCATTCCTGCCGCCATATACTGAATCTGGTGAACAACCTGATGGATGTTTATAAGATCAATGAGACCAAGGATACCCGTAACGAGGTTCCTTTCCGTCTAAACAACTTGCTTGACAACATATCGAAGGAATATGCCCGCAAAGCGGGTGGCCGGGCCTTGCTGTTCGAGCACCGGCATAAGAATGTCGGTGATATTACAGTGAGAGGAGACGCAGACAAATTGGAACAAATATTGGACAATCTGCTGACAAACGCCATCAAGTTCACCCTGTCGGGTACGATCCGTTTCCATACCGAGTACATGGCGGGAAGATTATATGTGGAGGTCGGTGATACCGGTATCGGTATGGACGAGGAGACATTGGAACGTGTCTTCCGTCCGTTCGAGCGTGCGGCGCAGGAGATAAACTCGGAAGGTTTCGGTCTTGGGCTTTTATCACGAAAGCTCTTGTAAAGGTACTGGACGGAAGCATTGAAGTAGAGAGCCGACCAGGTAAAGGTACAACATTCCGCCTGTCGTTTCCCCTTTCGGAAACGACAGGAGAACCGGAAACAGAGGAGCTTCCGGTACAATCTGCGACAATACTTCCCAAACATGTACTGGTAGTGGATGATGACAGCATCCTTCTGAAAATAACGGAAGACATGCTCGGGCGCAACGGGGTGGAATGCACGACCTGTCAAAATGCAAAAGAAGCCATTCTAGCACTCGACCGCTTGGATTATGATTTGGTATTGACAGATATACAGATGCCCGTGACCGATGGTTTCGGCTTGTTGAGATTACTGCGTAACTCGGATATCGGAAATTCCCGTACCGTTCCGGTCGCTGTCATGACGGCACGGGGGGACGGGGACTCGGGCGTGTATATGAAGTCCGGTTTTTGCGGTTGCATACATAAGCCTTTCTCTTCAAAGGACTGCTGGCCTTTATCTCCTCCGTTACGGAGGGCAGAAGTGCAGGCATGTCTCCGTTCGACTATTCCCGCCTGATGGAAAGTACGGACGACCGTCGTCATATGTTCGGTCTTGTCGCAAAAGAGTCAGAAAAGGATCTTGCCGAACTGGAGGAGGCTTTAAGAGAAAACGATCGGGAAGCCATGCGGAGGATCGTACATCGGATGGCTCCGGTCTGGGAGTTGTTAGGGGCCAACGATGTACTGTTCGGTTATCGGAAGCTCCTGCATGACAAGACCTCGAGCGACGAGACGGTCAGAGAGTACACGATGAGAATTATGAAACAGATACGGTTACTGATAGACGAAGTAAATAATGAATTAAGAAAGAAAAATGACGGGGATGAAAAAGACTTTATTGATCGTGGAGGACAACCTGATTCTTTGCGATATTCTTGAGAGATGGCTACAGAAAGCCGGTTACAGGGTATTGACGGCCATAGATGAGCCTTCGGCACGCCGGAAAATCAAGGGGAATAACGTGGCGCTGGTACTGACGGATGTCCGCCTTCCCGAAGGGGATGGCATCAGTTTACTGGAATGGAGCATCTCCCAAGGGTTACATATCCCTTTTGTGGTGATGACCGAACATGCCTCCATTGCAGATGCGGTGCGTGCCGTCAAATTGGGCGCAAAGGACTACTTGCCCAAGCCTGTCCACGAGGAGTTACTGATGGAACTGTTACGGGGATTGATCGGTCTGCCAGTTTCCGTTCCCCCGAAGAAATCATTAATGAAAAGGCTTAGCGGGCGGTCCGGGAGACCGAGCGGATAGCTTGTCGTGTGGCTCCTTTGAATTGTTCCGTCATGATCCTTGGACCGAACGGTAGCGGAAAAGAATCTGTCGCACAGCTGATCCAACAGCATAGCGGGCGTAAGGACAAGCCTTTTGTGGCGGTGAACTGTGGTTGTATCCGGGGGGAACTTGCCGCATCTGAGTTCTTCGGTCACGTGCAGGGGGCATTTACCGATGCGAAAAAGGATACTGCCGGCTATTTTGAGACGGCCAAGGGCGGTACGCTCTTCCTTGACGAGATCGGAAACATGCCTCCCGAAATGCAGACACTGCTGCTCAGGGTATTACAGGAAAGAGTGTATTGTCCAGTGGGCAGCCGCAAAGAACTTGAAGCCGATGTACGGATATTGTCGGCCACCAACGAGGATATGGAGCGTGCCATACGGGAGGGACGTTTCCGGGAGGATCTGTACTACCGTCTCGCCGAGTTTGAGATACGCCAGCCCTCTCTCCGAATGCCCGGAAGATATATTGCCACTGGCTGACTTCTTTCGTGAGCAACATTCAGAAGAGATACGTGTGGAGACCTCCGGTTTTACCGAACAAGCCAAAATCTCCATGCTTTCCCACTCATGGCCGGGCAATGTGCGTGAACTTGACAACCGGATAAGACGTGCTGTCCTGTTGGCGGTATCTCCATTGTTAACCCATAAAGATCTGAATCTTAATGCGACCATCTGTAGGACAGGCGAAAAATGTAAAAAAGGCTTGATGGAAGAAGCAGAAGAGAAAGAACTAATAAGGAAGATTCTGGAAGAATGTGGAGGTAAGATCAGTCGTGTGGCGAGAATGTTGGGGATGAGCCGTCCGACGCTATACAAGAAAATGGAAAGGTATGGGTTGAGATAGCATCTTCATCCGTTTCGTTTATACATAAGCCGGCAGATTCCGTTGGAGAAAGTTTTGCAGCCAAGAAGTTTCCAGCGGGCAGACCGGAATTCTCCCGTCAAGGGGATTCCACCACCATAAGAAAGAGGCAGCAGAAAAAGTACTGTCTCATCCACCAGATTATACCGAAAAAGTCCATCGGCATATTCCGCACTTCCTCCATCTCCCACTCCTGCCAGATAAATACAATCCTTGTCATGCTTTTCCTTTACATTCAGCAAGTCCATCAAACCGTAATGGGGGTAGATGTGGAATGTGGCCTGTCGCTGCCAGCGTGGGAAACCATACCGTTTGTTTTCCCTCACCCATCGCATAAGCATCTCGTCTTCATGCGGAAGGAACCCGTCCAAAGTGAGTGCCATGATAACTTGAATTTTTGCCATACCTCTTGTTAAAAAAGCATGAAACCCATGCTTATTTCGAACAGAGGCTCTGACAAAGCCCAACACAGAAACCCGCATGGGCTCATGCTATAAGGTATAGCATAAGCCTCACGCAATAGCCTCTGTGTTTTTGAATTTGTCAGATTCCTGTTCGAGACGTCTTGCGACTTATGTATAATAATGGCGGTCCCAATTGTCGAGACCGGCCTTATTTCTCTATTTCAAGTTTCAAATATACGGCATCTTTTTCAATAATCCGATCAGTCGGGGTATAATTTCTTCAATTACCCCTCCACTTGTCATGATTTGTCGGGGTCCTTTCCTTTTTCATCTTCCAGACCTAGTCGTTTACGGAGTTCAGGGTCATTTTTGATACGCCGCATCTCCTCATTGATAATAGCCTGCGCATCCGCCTTGATCTGGTCGTAATTGCGTTGTATCTGTTGCATCATGATGTCGTTACCGTTCCTGTCCTTGAAGTCGTTGATGACCGGGATTTTCTGATAAGCCTTTTCTTCTGCGCTGATCTTGGTATGGTCCACGACAATTTCGGCATGAAATATTTTTTGCTCTATCCTCTCATCAAAATTATCCGCCACAGCCCCGACAAACGTGCCTTGTGAGAGGTTGGCGATCTTTGATGCGGGAATGAGCGAGTCTAGCTGTGTGTTGATGGAGGTGGATACGTCCTGACGGTTGATGGATACGGACTGACGTTGCTGAAGCACCTTGCCGAAGCGCTCTGAAAGCGTTTTTGCGGTTTCACCGACCACCTGTCCGCTGAAAATATTCCCCACCGTGTTCTGGATGACCTTGGATTCTTTTTCTCCGTAGTCACGTGTCAATTGACTGAAATCCTGAAAACCCAGAAGCACACCCACCTTGTTGCTTCTCGCCGTCGCGATCAGGTTGTCAAGCCCACGGAAATAGATGGTGGGAAGCTCGTCAATGATAACGGCGCATTTAAGCTGTTTTTTCTTGTTGATAAGCTTGACGATACGGGAATTATATAATCCGAGCGCTGCCGAATAAATGTTCTGCCTGTCCGGATTGTTGCCCACGCAGAGCAGTTTGGGCTCTTTCGGATTGTTGATATCCAATGAAAAATCATTACCGGTCATCACCCAGTAGAGTTGTGGGGAGATCATGCGCGTAAGGGGTATTTTAGCCGAGGCTATCTGGCCTTGGAGCTGGTCCTGGGCATTTCCCTTCCATGCGTCCATGAAGGGAGAAAGATAGTTTTCCAGCTCCGGATAAGAGGTCAGAATGGTGAACAGGTCTGAGTAGGGTTTGTTGAGCAGTTCTACCGCATGGGGAAACGTACAGTAAATACCGTTTTTGTAAATCTTTAAATACCAGATTATTGCCGCAAGCAGAATGATAGGAGACTCCACGAAGAAGTCCCCCTGCTTTTCGATCCAGGTGCGATTGAGGTTGAGCATTATCGTATAGCTTGCCTCGTACGCATCGGAAATGTCCGTCATGAATTCCGGATTAATGGGATTGCACCGGTGAGACCTGCGCGGATCGTCGAAATTGATGACATAGAACCGGGGCTTTACCTCGTACTTGTCCATATTCTTCAACAAAGAATTATAGGCGATGGTGGACAGGTCATCAAACTTGTAATCATAGATGTAAATCGCAAAGCCTTTGGCTATAAGCTGGCGTATGTAACTGTTGACTATCGCATAGGATTTGCCGCTGCCCGGTGTCCCGATAACCATGCAGGCACGGAAAATATTGACAATATTGACAAATCCGTTATTCCAGCGTTTTTTATAATAGAATCTCGTCGGGAGGTTTACCGAATATTCATTCTCCATCAGTCGGGTTTCCTGCATGAAACTCTCATTTTCCATATTGAACACATCTTCCATGAGGTTGTGCCTGTAAAGGCGGCTCATCCATAATCCCGACATCAACAGGGCGAGATAGCCTGCCGTAAGAGTAAAAATATAGAATGCGGTATTTGCCATGTGTGGCAATGGCAGTTTAAGAAGCCACCAGTTCAGAAAAAACAATGCGCATCCTGCCACCAACACCGCATAAATTTTAGGCCAGGTTATTTTTCACCTTTGACCCCATGCGTACCCAGGCAGGAAACGGCCAACAGAAGCACTGCCAACAGTTTGCTCCAGAGAATACAGTTGAAAATTCCGGTCGTGTTGTTGAAGTTTACCAGAATCCGGTCTATCACCTCAAGGTTCAGGTGCCATGCGGTGATACTCGGATAGCAGTACACATAGACGTGTACCACCAAAAGAAAAATACTCACGGCCCTGCCGAATTCCATTATCTTAGCGAGAGCCCTCAAATCATCTTCCTGCTGCATAAGAATTGTATATAAATGGGTTGATACTTGTTTTGTCTAAATGCCACGCTTGCGTCCGGTCTTCTTTTTTTTCTTCATGCGGCGTGCAAAGGCTTCCTCCTCGTAATCCCGCGGATTGGTTTCCAAGGAAAAAATGCCTGCCGCCAGTTCGAGCGTGCTAGAGGATTCGTGACGGTGATGCTGCCAAAGTTCTGTAGCGGAATGTCCGCCCCGTTCCTTTTCGGGTATGTTTTCCAACCATTTGAAATAGTCGTTGAACACATTGGCAGAAAACACCTTGCCCATGCGTGAGCCGTTGAACACCTCCCGATGGTTGTGATCAATAAAGGTGACACCATAGATACGTCCCCGCTCATTCTTGCGGAAAACCACATCAATACGCCTTTGCCCGAGCAGTTCCACAAACCGTTTCTGTGAATCCGCCTGCCGCAAGGCACGAACGATGTCCGCCTGTATGGAGGGGGCCCATTTCCCATCTTTGAGAGCTTTCAGATTTATCAGCATCCGCTTTTCCAACTGTTCATTTCCGAAGCGTTTCCCAAATCGGGAACTTTTGAACGGTGGGCTGACAACCTTGCCGGTATCATCCGTGACCGAATATACAATACTGGTATATGGGGTACCGTTGTATTCTCCCCTGACCTGTTTCGCCTCGATGTTGAGCGTGGAAAGCAGCGCATTGTATTCCCCGAAGGTTTGGAAACGGTAGCTTTCCAATACGGCTTTAAGGGTATTACCTACCTGATGGCGGACATCTCCCAAGGAAGCGTCCACCTTTCTTAGTTCCGCTTTTGGATTCCGCTTTTCCGCATCCGCTCCGTTTCGCAGACCGAAATCCACTTCCAGCTCCCGACAGGCGGTCATGGAACGCCGATGCTCGTAGGCATCGCTGATCTTTTTCCCCTGTTCATCCACACAGACACTGACAATATGGATATGGGTATTGTGTGTATCGGCATGTTTGTAGGTGATGTAAGGCTGATTCCCATACCCCATCTTCTGCATATAACGTTCCGCCAGTTCTGCCAGCCGCCCGTCGGTCAGCCGGTCTTCCGGTGCTGGGGAAAGGGAAATGTGCAGGACGGGCTTCTCCGTATTGCGGTTTGCCAGCAGGTAATTCTCAAAAGAGAGCAATGCCAAGCGCATGTCCTCGCTTGGCAATCCGAGCCGGTCGGAAATCATACGGTTACCGGAAAGAATCTCAGCCGTTCCGGCTGCTACCTTCTCGTAGTTATAAGCAAGCGCTCCGTAAAGACTCATGCCATGGCTTATTTTTGCAACCATTTCCGCTCGTATTCCTGGGTTAGCGCCATGACCTTTTTGCAGATGAGCATCAGCTCAAGACTCAATCTTTCCAACTTATAGAGCAATGCCATCGCCCGTTTCTCCCCGAAATTGTTCTTCAAGGCACGGACGACCTGGTTGTAGTTGTTGCCGACAGCCTGGAACTGTTTGTGGAATTCTGTCAGCCTGATGTAATAGTCCATCGTCGCCTTGTCTATTTTCACGACCTTTATCTGTCCCGAGAAGATGGATTTCTTGATGAACAGCGTGAGGTTGCCGGCTCCTGAATCCGCCAGCAACTTTTCAAATCTTGTGTTCTCCTCGGCGTTCAGGCGGAAACTGTACTTGTGGTCCGCCGGATCATTTTTAGGCTTTCTGCCCGTCCTTGTCCCTGTTGTTTTCTCCATACACATGAGATTTTTGGTTTGTACTTTTTTCTCTTCCAGAATCCGCGACTTTGGAGCGGATTCCCCCGCCCCTCTGGGCGGGCAAGTTGGTTCTTGTCGGACAAAAGACTTTTTGTCGGACAAGGACACAACTTGCTCTGTTCGCTTGAACAGAGAATCCTCCTTCGTCGGATTGCTGCGCGACGTTCACGGAACGCTGTGGTCCGACGAAGTCAGTTCTTTTCCATCGTCTGATTCCGATTTTGCAAAATTAGACAGTGATAACCGATTGGTAAACAGCGTTTGATATGACATTTGATGACATCTGACGACATTTGATGTCAGGTAGGGGAAATGTTGGTGGAAGTTTCAAAAATAGCCGCTACTTTTGGCACAGTGCATGAGGGCATACATTGAAACATTGTCCTGTAAGGGGTATTGCTTGCCTGCCACAGGTGGTGCATGGTGTGAATGCGGCATCATCCATATATGTGCAATGCCATATATGCTGCACGACAATCCTGCATGACGGAATACATTGCATCCGTGCAATGCAGTATGGGATACATTGAACCCCATATTGCATGAATGCAATGCACCTTATATGGCAATGCCCATCGGCAACCGGTATTACACTGGTGCAATATGGTATGCAATGTATTCATGCAAACCGGCAAACAATGCGTCATTGCCATATACCAACGGATGCATTGCCGTGTGATGAAACAAAAAAATCCGGACAGATATGAAACAAATTATACACTCTAAATTCAAGCCTATGAAGAGAGATCCTTTATTTGTCGCTTTGAGCAACCAGAAAGGCGGTGTGGGAAAATCCACGTTCACCGTATTGCTCGCCAGTTATTTCCATTACCTGAACGGATATAACGTACTTGTGGTGGATTGTGATTATCCACAGCACAGCATCAGTGCCATGCGGGACTGGGAAGTGGGGAACATTGAAAAGAACGTGCATCTGCAAAACCTGCTGGTGGAACAGTTCGGAACAAGCGGCAGGAAAGCCTACAGCATCCTGAACTCCACCCCGGAGGAAGCCAGGGAGACGGCCGGCCGCTTTCTCGAAAAGTCGGAGCTGGACTATGACCTTGTCCTTTTTGACCTCCCCGGAACCGTGAATGTGCCCGGTGTCTTCCAATCCGTGATCAATATGGACTATGTATTCACTCCGATTACACAGGAAAGGATGGTAATGCGGAGCAGCATGTCTTTTGTCCTTGCCATCAGGGAATACATGCACCGGCATGCGGACGTACCCTTGCGTGGCATCCATATGTTCTGGAATCGGATGGACAAACGGGTGTCCAAAGGCCTGTATAACGGCTATACTGAAATTTTCCGCTCTCTGAAACTACCGGTGCTGGAGACCGTCATTCCCAGTGCGGAACGCTACAACAAAGATTCCGGGATGAAGGGGCCTCTGTTCCGCAGCACCTTGTTCCCTCCATCTTCCTCCGCACTGAAAGGCAGCAACCTGGACTTGCTAGTATCGGAGATGGAAACCATACTGAAACTTAAATAGATAATATTATGACTACCAAGAGAAGAATGGATTACCGGGTGGACGAGGATGCCTTGAAGCGCATGATGGCAGGGGATGTCACGGCATTGGAGGAAACAGTTCCACCGGCTGAGGCTCTGGGAAAAGAGGCCGTCCCTTTCCGGGAGACGCAAGATAAAAAGGCTTCTGCCAGTCCTTCTAAAAAGCAAACGAGGAAATTTCCGGATGAAGTAACCGGTACCAATGAATACCGGCTACGTTTTCTGGAAGCAAAGCTGGCGGGTACAAGAAGGCAGACCTATGTTAACGATACATTATACAGGACTGTTGCCAAAGTATTGCCGGTCATTGCTCCGGATATGTCCGTCCCGATGTTTTTAAACAGTGTCCTGTCAGACCATCTGGAAAGGTATCAGGACATCATCAACGAGATATATAACCAGGAAGCTACACAAAAACCGATAGAATGGAAGAAATAGTTTATTTATCGATACGGCTCGGCTGTACCGCTTATCTATTATATAAGGTATGGGAGCAGAAGAAGAGAATAGGTAAGATATGTGACCTGCTTTATACTCCCCGTAAGAAACCGGAAATGGAGAAGGACCACCACCGGAATCCGGAAAATGCGGCAGATGTGATGGGTGCCACTCGTTTTGTCTATCTGGATGAGAATGCCGGAAAGACCGTTGCCCCTTACATGAGCCAGCAATTGGAAATGGGAAGCGACCTTATCGGCAAGGATGAGGATATTCCGGAAGATGAAGTGGAATGCAAACTGCCTTTGGAGGAGATGAGAATGCTGAAAGACGAACAGGAAAAACTGGACAGCCGTTCTCCCGAGACGGAAGCCATTGTTCCGGCAGTTACTCCTGCCGACTTGCTCAATGTAGGTGACGTGCTGTTCAATTTGGATGGTGCCGGTTCAGATGAAAACAAATCATACCGGGCCGCCATGACACTGCGTGCCATCCGGGAAACGGACATGTTCGAGTTGTTCTCCTCCCAGATGGAGAACAAGAAACTGATAGAGGAGCTGATGGAAAGGTATGTGGATGAGGAAGGGAATGCTCTGCCTTTAAAAAAAGAGAGGAACGTTTCCAAACCTGTCGCAGACTGGAGGAAGCTGGTCTGAAAAGGCAATGTCTGTCATGCCCGGAAAATCCTGTACGCGTTGAAGTGTACGGGATTTTTTTATCATGTGCAACAGGGGTATCCTGAATTTGACCGGCTTTGCCGCCCATATCCTTCTCCATTCACTTTACATAAAGCCGTACGATGGATGACATTTGATGACATCTGGTGACATATGATGACACCTCTGAATCACAGCGTATTATTCCCTTTTATCTTCGCCGTCGAATTCAAATTTATGTCTTACCCAAACGATTCGACAATGAAGAAAAGAATCCTTTTTTCAGTGATGTGCGCGGCGATTGCCGCCGGTGCTTTCGCGCAGGGCCAAGGCCAGGGCCTTGCCGGTATCAACGAGGCGACCAGCCTCATGACCTCGTATTTCGATCCCGCCACCAAACTGTGCTATGCCATCGGTGCGGTGCTCGGCCTGGTGGGCGGCATCAAGACCTACGGCAAGTTCTCCAGCGGTGATCCCGACACCTCGAAAACCGCCGCCAGCTGGTTCTTTGCCTGCATCTTTCTGATTGTAGCCGCCACCATCCTGCGTTCCTTCTTCCTCTAAGCGGTATGGAGTATCCTGTAAATAAGGGGGCGGGCAATCCCGTCGAGTTCAAGGGGCTCAAGTCACAATACCTGTTCGTCTTTGCGGGCGGTATGGTGACGGTGCTTCTGGCGGTGGTCATCCTCTACCTGGCAGGCGTGGACCAATGGATATGCATCCCTTTCGGGACCGTATCCGGCGGTCTGCTGGCATGGGCGGTGTTCCGGTTGAACGCCCGCTACGGCGAACACGGTCTTATGAAGCTGCTGGCGGAGAAACGCCATCCGCGCTACCTGATCCACCGCAAGAGAGTTTTCAGATTATTTGCAAAAAGAAAAAAACGACAATCATGAGAAATGTATTGAAAGCGGAAACGCTGGAACGCAAGTTCCCCCTGCTCTCGGTGGAGAACGGCTGCATCGTGAGCAAGGACGCCGACCTGACCGTGGCCTTCGAGGTGGAGCTTCCCGAGCTGTACACGGTGACGGCAGAAGAGTATGAGGCCATGCACTCCACCTGGATAAAAGCCGCCAGGGTTCTGCCCGAACACAGCATCGTCTGCAAGCAGGACTGGTTCACCAAGGAGAGCTACCGTCCCCAAAACGGCGGGGAGGAACAGAGCTTCCTCTCGCGCAGCTATGAGCGGCACTTCAACGAAAGGCCGTACCTGAACCACCGCTGTTTCCTGTATCTGACAAAGACCACCCGTGAGCGCAACCGCCGGCAAAGCGACTTCAGCACCCTCTGCCGGGGATTCCTGCTGCCCAGGGAGATTACCGACAAGGACATGGCGGCCCGTTTCCTGGAAGCGGTGGAGCAGTTCGAGCATATCGTGAACGACTCCGGCCATATCCGGCTGCGCCGCCTGGAAACGGAGGAGATTACCGGCACGAGGGAACGTCCCGGGCTGGTGGAGAAATACCTCTCCCTCTCGATGGAGGACGAAACCGCCGTACTGCAGGACATCTGCCTCAAGCCCGGACGGATGCGTATCGGGGACAAGCGGCTCTGCCTGCACACACTTTCGGATACGGAAGACCTGCCGGGCAAGCTCTCCACCGACATGCGCTACGAGCGTATGTCCACCGACAGGAGTGACTGCCGTCTATCCTTCGCCGCACCCGTGGGGCTGCTACTCTCCTGCAACCACATCTACTCGCAGTACGTGTTCATCGACAATGCGCAGAAAATCCTGCAGATGATGGAGAAGAACTCGCGCAACATGCTCTCTCTGTCACAGTACAGCCGGAGCAATGCCGTGAACCAGGAATGGACGGAGATGTATTTGGACGAGGCGCATACCAAGGGAGTGCTTCCCGTCAGATGCCACTGCAATGTAATCGCCTGGGCGGAGGATGCGGAGGAGTTCCGCCGTATTAGGAACGACACGGGCAGCCAGCTTGCCATGATGGAATGCACTCCCCGGTACAACACCGTCGACACCCCGGTGCTTTACTGGGCGGGTATTCCGGGCAATGCGGGCGACTTTCCTGCCGAAGAGTCATTCTACACGTTCCTGGAGCAGGCGGTCTGCCTCTTTGCCGGGGAGACCAATTACAGAAGTTCGCCCAGTCCGTTCGGCATCCGCATGGCGGACCGGCAGAACGGCATTCCGGTGCACGTGGACATTTCCGACCTTCCGATGAAGCGCGGCATCATCACCAACCGCAATAAATTTATCCTGGGACCAAGCGGCAGCGGCAAGTCCTTTTTCACCAACCATCTGGTGCGTAACTATTACGAGCAGGGAGCGCATATCCTGCTGGTGGACACGGGCAACAGCTATCAGGGATTGTGCCGGATGATCCATGAGCGCACACGTGGCGGGGATGGCATCTACATCACGTATGAGGAGGACAATCCGATATCCTTCAACCCGTTCTACACCGATTCCGGACAGTTCGATGTGGAAAAGCGCGAGAGCATCAAGACTCTGATACTGACCTTGTGGAAACGGGAGGACGAGGCGCCGAAACGTTCGGAAGAGGTGGCGCTCTCGGGAGCGGTGAACGCCTATATCCGTAAAATTACCGAGAATCGGGAGGCAAGGCCGGACTTCAACGGCTTCTACGAGTTCGTTGACGGCGACTACCGCCGGATGATAGCGGAAAAGAAGGTACGCGAGAAGGATTTCGACATCGACGGCTTCCTGAACGTGCTGGAGCCTTTCTACAAGGGTGGCGACTACGACTTCCTGCTGAACTCCGACAGGGAACTGGACCTGACAAACAGGCGGTTCATCGTGTTCGAGCTGGACAACATCAGCGGCAACAAGGTGCTGCTGCCTGTGGTGACGCTGATCATCATGGAGACCTTCATCGCCAAGATGCGCCGTCTGAAAGGAATCCGCAAGGTAATATTGATAGAGGAATGTTGGAAAGCCCTTATGTCCGCCAACATGAGCGGCTATATCCAATATTTGTTCAAGACCGTCCGGAAATATTTCGGTGAGGCCGTGGTGGTGACCCAGGAGGTGGACGACATCATCAGCTCCCCGATTGTGAAGGAGGCCATCATCAACAACTCCGACTGCAAGATCCTTCTGGACCAGCGGAAATACATGAACAAGTTTGAGCATATCCAGCGGCTGCTCGGCCTGACGGAGAAAGAGAAAAGCCAGATACTCTCCATCAACCAGGCGAACCATCCCGGACGTTTTTACCGTGAAGTCTGGATAGGGCTTGGCGGCACCCGTTCGGCGGTCTATGCTACGGAAGTGAGCGCGGAAGAGTATTTCACGTTCACGACGGAAGAGTCCGAGAAACTGGAAGTGCAACGGCTTGCCGAGGAGCTGGACGGCAACCTGGAACTTGCCATCCGCCGGATGGCAGAGAGAAAACGAGAGGAACAAAGACAAGTATCAATCCCAAAAAGAGAACAATGAGAAACAAATCCCTTATGAGACTGGCGGTGTGCCTGATCGGTATGGCCGCCATGGTATTGCAAGGCTGCTCGGAGAGCGGCACCGACCGTGACAAGCTCTGCGGCTCGTGGAGCAGCGTGGAAGGCAAGCCGGACGTGCTGGTATATAAGGAAGGGGAAGCCTACAAGGTGACGGTGTTCGCCCGCAGCGGAAAGATGCGCCGTCTTAGGCCTCAGACCTACCTGCTGGTTGAGGAGAACGGGAATCTGTTCATCAACACGGGGCACCGCATCGACATCTCCTACAACGAGGCCGCCGACGTGCTGACCTTTTCCCCGAACGGTGACTATGTGCGGAAGGAGGAACGCCCATGAAAGCGAAGTCACTCCTGATCGGAACGGTACTCGCCCTGTGCGGCACCGGCGCCAATGCCCAGTGGGTGGTGACCGATCCCGGTAATCTTGCCCAAAGCATCATCAACATGTCGGACAACATCGCCCATACCTCGAAAACGGCGGTCAATACGGCCGACAGCTTTGCGGAGACGGTGAAGATTTACGAGCAGGCCAAGAAGTATTACGACCAGTTAAAGGCGGTAAACGACCTGATACAGGACGCCCGCAAGGTGCGTGACATCATCCTGATGGTGGGCGACGTGTCCGACATCTATGTAACGAACTTCGGCAAGATGATGAACGACGGGAACTTCTCGCCCCGCGAGCTGGACGCCATCGCCTTCGGCTACACCCGCCTGCTGGAGGAGAGCAACGGCGTGCTGCAGGATCTCAGGCAGGTCATCAACGTGAGCACGCTCTCCATGACCGACAAGGACCGCATGGACGTGGTGGACCACTGCTACTATGAGATGCGCCGCTACCGCAACCTGGTGAGCTACTACACGAGCAAGAACATCGCCGTGAGCTATCTCCGTGCCAGAAAGAAGAACGACCTGGACCGGGTGATGCGGCTTTACGGGAATGAAACCTCCAAATACTGGTAGCCATGATGCCGTTGTCGATAGATTTTGCCAACCTGCATACCATACTGGCGACCCTGTATGACGATATGCTGCCCCTTTGCAAGGACATGATGGACGTAGGAAAGGGACTTGCCGGGCTGGGTGCCCTGTTCTATGTCGCCGTCCGCGTGTGGCAGTCGATGGCCCGTGCCGAACCGATAGATGTCTATCCCCTGCTGCGTCCCTTCGCCATTGGCATCTGCATCCTGCTTTTCCCCACGCTGGTACTCGGCACGCTGAACACCGTGCTCAGCCCGATAGTACAGGGTACGCACAAGATGCTTGAGGGGCAGACGCTGGATATGGAACAGTACAGGGCGCAGAAAGAGGAACTGGAAAGGGAGGCCATGCTGCGCAATCCCGAAACCGCCTACCTGGTGAGCGACGAGGAATTCGACCGTCAGCTGGACGAGCTGGGCTGGTCAACCATAGATACCGCCTCTCGCCTGGGCATGTACGTGGAGGTGGGGATGTACAATCTGGAGAAGAAAATCCGTGACGCCTTCCGCAGCCTGCTGGAACTGATATTTGCGGCGGCATCGCTGCTGATAGATACCGTGAGGACCTTTTTCCTTGTCGTGCTCTCCATTCTGGGACCGGTAGCGTTCGCCTTCAGCGTATGGGACGGATTCCAGTCCACGCTCGGGCAGTGGTTCACGAGGTACATATCCGTCTACCTTTGGCTTCCGGTCAGCGACCTGTTCAGCACCCTGCTCGCCAAGCTCCAGGTGCTGATGCTCCAAAATGACATTCTGGAATTACAGAACAACCCCGACTACTCGATAGACAACTCAAATAGCGTCTATATCATATTTATGCTGATAGGGATTATCGGGTACTTCACCGTCCCGACGGTGGCGGGCTGGATCGTACAGGCGGGCGGAGCCGGAAACTTCAGCCGTAACCTGAACCGCACGGCCACGAAAGCGGGCGGTTTCGCTGCCGGGGCGGGCGGTGCCGTACTGGGGAATATCGGGGGAAGACTGCGGGGCAAATAGGCTCTATGGCAACCCGTTTCCGTGAGTCGGGCAACTTGGATTACCGGGTTGGGCGACTTGTCGGAAGGAGCCGCCCGGTCATACCGGAAACATTTATTTATTCATTCAAACCAATCATTCGCTAAATGGAATTCAAGTCATTGACCAACATTGAGAGCAGCTTCAGGCGCATCCGGTTGATGCTGGCTGTCTTTACCGGCTGTTGTGCGCTCGTCACCAGCTATGCGTTGTGGAGCTCGTACCGTTTCGCCGAGAAGCAACGGGAAAAGATCTATGTGCTGGATAAGGGCAAGTCGCTGATGCTCGCCCTCTCGCAGGATCTTTCACAGAACCGCCCCGCCGAGGCGCGGGAACACGTCCGGCGTTTTCACGAGCTGTTCTTCTCGCTCTCCCCGCAGAAGGACGCGATCGAGCACAATATAGGCCGTGCTTTGCAGCTGGCGGACAAGAGCGCCTATCACTACTATGTGGACTTTGCCGAAAAGGGATATTACAACCGGCTGATTTCGGGCAACATCAACCAGGTGGTACACGTGGACAGCGTGGTGTGCGACTTTGCCGTCTATCCCTACAAGGCGCATACATACGCCCGACAGCTGATCATCCGTGAGAGCAACGTGACCGAGCGAAGCCTTGTCACCTCCTGTTCGCTCCAGAATACGGGGCGTTCGGACGACAATCCCAACGGGTTCATCATCGAGCAGTTCACCATACTGGAGAACAGGGATATAAGGAGTGTGGAACGATGAGAGGGAAACCTGCCGTCTTAAAACGTGCGGACAGCCGTATCCGGCTGTTCTGCCGCCGGCTGACCGGAAAGCAGCGCATTGTCTTGACAAGTGTCGTCTCGCTTCTGTTTACGGCAGCCTGTCTGTACTCGGTTGTCTCTTCCGTGTCCCGTTTGGGGGAACGGAAGGGCGACATGAAAACCGGGCATATCCGGCCCGTCATGTTACGGCCGGAAACAACAACCATTCATTCAAACATCCAGAAACATGAAAATGGACTTTCAGAAAATCAGGGAACGGCTGGGGCTGTCAAGTGACAAGCCGCTGACTCCCGAAGAGAAGCGCCGACGCGCGAGATATATTGTCTATCCGCTCTTCTGCCTGCTGTGTGCCGGATTCCTTTTGTTGGTATTCAGCCCGTCGGAAAAGGAGAAGTCGGAAAAGGAAAAGGGCAAGGGATTTAATGTGGAGATGCCCTCGCCGAAAGATTCGGAAATGGAGGGCAACAAGGTAAGCGCCTACGAGCAGGAAGCACTGGCAAAAAAGGAAAAATGGCGCAGGGGAACCTTCCAGGAAATGTCCGAACTGCTCAACAAGGACAGTCAGGATACTGCCGGCCTTACCGCAGGAAAAGCCAACACGGAACTTCCGCCGGAACCGGAAACGGAGAAATCCCCCGGCTTTGTCCATTCCTCTGCGGAAGCCTACCGGAATATGAACCGTTCGCTAGGTGCTGTATATACCCGGAATGAAAACCAACAAAATGCCGATCTGCTCCGCCGTATAGAGGAACTGGAAAAAGAAAAGAGACCGGCGGAAGGACAGCCGGAAGGACAGACCCTGGAAGAAAAGATGGCACTGCTGGAAAAGTCTTACGAGCTGGCCGCCCGGTACAACGGGAAGCAGCCGGATGCCCCGGCTGCCGTGAATGGCCGGAGCGACCGGAAAGACAGGACAGCCGTCCGCCCGGTGAAACAGGTACGGAATCAGGTGGTGTCATCGCTTGCACAACCTATGGGCAATGAGGATTTCATCGCCGAATTTGCGGGAGAGAGGAATACCGGTTTCCATACCCCTATAGGCAGGACACTCCCTTCCGGCAGGAATACCATCGCCGCCTGTGTACACGGTACGCAGACCGTATCGGACGGGCAGGTGTTGCGCATCCGGTTGCTGGAGCCGATGGCGGTGGACGACCGGCTCATTCCCCAAGGGACGGTATTGACCGGCGGTACACGCATCCAGGGGGAGCGGATGGACATCCTTGTAGAGACGGTGGAATACAAGGGCACGCTGTTTCCGGTGGAACTGGAGGTATATGATGCCGACGGACAGCGGGGAATCCTCGTGCCGAACTCGATGGAGTATGATGCGGCGCGTGAGATAGCCGCGGGTATGGGCACCTCAATGGGGAGCAGCATCAACATCTCGACGGATGCCGGGGCGCAGATTGCCTCGGACGTGGGCAAGGGGGTAATACAGGGCGTGTCGCAATATGTGGAAAAGAAAATGCGTGCGGTGAAAATCACCCTGAAAGCCGGACACCGGCTGTTGCTGCACTCTCCCGAAAAATGAAAAGAGAAAAGAAACCAACCATTTATTCACCAACCAATCAAGAACGCACATGAAGAAGATTCTGATGATGTTTGCCCTGATTATGGGCGCAGTGACTGCATACGCGCAGCAAAGCAGCGGGGATTATTACGAGGGATTGAGCCGCAAGATCGGCTTCAGCCAAATGATTCCCCCGCATGGTCTGGAAATCACGTATGACAAGACCGTACATATAATTTTCCCCTCTCCCGTAAGATACGTGGATTTGGGTTCCCCCAACCTGATAGCGGGCAAGGCGGACGGTGCGGAAAACGTCATCCGTGTGAAGGCGACCCGGAAACATTTCCGCAGTGAAACCAATATGAGCGTGATAACCGAGGACGGGAACTTTTACACATTCAACGTCAAGTATGCCGACGAGCCGTTGCTGCTGAACGTAGAGATGTGTGACTTCATCCATGACGGGGAGTCGGTTAACCATCCGAACAATGCGATGGAAATCTACTTGCAGGAACTCGCCGGGGAGTCTCCCCGTCTAGTACGGCTGATCATGAAATCCGTGTATATGCAGGACAAACGCAAGGTCAAGCACGTCGGCAGCAAGCGGTTCGGGGTTCAATACCTGCTCAAGGGGCTTTACGCACACGGCGAGCTGCTCTATTTCCATACCGAGGTGAAGAACGCCACGCACGTGCCTTTCGATGTGGACTTCGTAACTTTCAAGATTGTAGACAAGAAAATCGTGAAGCGTACCGCCATGCAGGAGCAGGTCATCTATCCGCTGCGTGCCTTCAACTATGTGACCCGTGTGGACGGGAAGAAGAACGAGCGGACGGTGTTCGCCCTGCCCAAGTTCACCATCCCCGACGGCAAGAAGCTGGTCGTGGAGATGTACGAGAAACAGGGTGGCCGCCATCAGTCGTTTGAGGTAGAGAACGAAGACCTTGTACGCGCCGGGACTGTCAATGAACTGAAAGTAAGATGAGTGCCATGAAAAGATACTTCATCTTTATTATCCTCCTGCTTGCCCTCTTTACGGGGCAGGCGGAAGCCCAGCGCCAGCTGCCGGGGATGAAAGCCATCCGCTTTACCGCTGAAATGGCCGACGGCTTTTACAGCCGGGCAGACCGCCATGATGCGGGCTACGCCTTTTCGCTGGCTGTTGCCACTTACACAAAGAAAGGGAACCAGTGGGTGTTTGGCTGTGAGATGCTACAACGTAATAACCCTTACCGGAACACGTATGTCCCACTGTCGCAGTATACAGGGGAAGGCGGTTATTATCATACAATCCTTTCCACATCCGGCAAGTCTTTCTTTCTGAACCTCGGCGCTTCCGCCTTGTTGGGCTACGAGGCCGTGAACAACGGAAACCGCCTGTTGGATGACGGAGCTGCCTTGCGCAAGTGTGAGTCCTTCATCTATGGAGGCGCGGTGACACTGGAAGCGGAGGGATACCTGTCGGACAGGATAACCCTGCTGATACGCCTGCGTGAGCGTTTCATGTGGGGCGGCGCATCCGGCCGCTGCCATTTCCAGTATGGAGCCGGAATCAAATACATTTTCTAACCTTAAAAAGAACAGAAGCCCATGAAAAGAAGAATCCTTGATATGATGATGGCTGCCTGCTGCATGGCGGTTTCCTTCCTTGGTCTTGCCGCTTGTGACAATGAACTGGACATTCAGCAGGAATACCCGTTCACGGTGGAGTCCATGCCGGTGGCGGATGAGATAGCCGGTGATGAGACGGTGGAAATCCGTCTGGAAATCAAGCCGTCTGGAAATTTTATCGGAACGGTCTATACACTGAGGTATTTTCAGCCCGACGGAAAGGGCAGTCTGAAGATGGAGGACGGCACGGTGCTGAAGCCCAATGACCGTTACCTGTTGAACGAATGGAAATTCCGGCTCTACTATACCTCGCAGAGCGACAAGGAGGCGCAGACCATTGACCTCTATTTTGAGGACAACTGGGGAAACTTGCAACAGTTGACGTATGATTTCAATGGAAAGGAAGCGGAGGAAGACAATAATAATACGGAGGCCGCATGAAAAGAATACCGGTTATTATGATTTTTCTGTCACTTGTTCTGTATGGCAAGGCGGAAAATCCCCCGTCTGACAAGGATAAGGCGGTAGCCTGTATCAAGCGGTGGGAAGGCTGGCACCGGGGGAAAATGCCTTACATCGGTTTTGGACACCGCCTGCTCCCCCATGAGAAGCTGACCGAGAACCTGAGCGAGGCGCAGGCGGACTCACTTTTGAGATGCGACCTTGAACGGTGCCTGAAGGTATTCCGTAAATATGGAAAAGACTCGCTGCTTTTAAGTCTGTTAGGCTTTAATGTGGGCTGTTACCGTCTGATTGGGAACGGGAAGATACCCAAAAGCAGACTGATTCAAAAACTGGAAAGTGGCGACCGGGATATTTATAAGGAATATATATCATTCCGCTGTTATCGGGGGAAAGTCATTCCAAGCATAGAGAGGAGAAGAAAAGAGGAGTTTGAGCTGTTCTATATACCTTAGATTGAAATTATGCAAAGCCGTGAACGGATGCCGGTCATCACCGTTCACGGCTTTTGTCTTAGCCACTCTTAATTTACCTTTACCCGGTTCATCAGCTGCCCCGATATTTCGTGCAGCTCCCGGCAGCGTTCCGGCTGCTGTTCCCTCGCAAAGGCGGTGATTCCCTGTGTCAGTTTCCAGAGCGTGGCCCCGCCTGTCACTCCGTCGTCAGGATTGTTGTTCATCAGCAACTTCTCGACCTCGCGTCCTTCGTTTTTCAACAAGGCTCCTTTCTGCACCAGATTCTTCAGTTCCTTGTCGAAATCCACGTCTATTTCCGATGCTCCTTGAATTTCGATGGCCTTCTGCATGATGGTGTCTTTGCTGTACAGTCCTTTGGTCAGGTCGGAAACAGCCGATACGGTGGTCTGCGTGTCCAGTTCGTAGGTCTTTTGGGAGAGGGACAGGGATTCCGGCAGTCGGCCTCCAAGGTGTATCTGCCGCATGACGGACTCCCTGACCATCCCGTTCAGGCACGCCCCGTTGAGCAGGAACGACCGCATGTCCACCGAGCCGTTGCCATAGTCGGATGTGGAGAAGCGTGCTCCTGCGAAGATGATGACCGTCCCGTTCTTACGGGTGGGTATCTCTATCGGAGTGGGCAGGATCGTTTCGCACCATACTTTCGTGTCGTTCATATAGGCGTCGGACACGACCGCCCCCTGTCCTCCCGCCTCACGGATGAAAGCGGTCAGGATGTCCACCGAGTTGAGCCGGCGGTAGGAGTCCGACAACACGCCACGGACCTCCATACCTACCGCACGTATCAGTACCCGTGTACGCTCGGTCCATCCCGAATGTTCGTTCAGGATGGTGGCACACAACTGTTTCTGCCAGGCATCTCCGGCGGAAAGCTCGCGCAGGTATTTGGCGGGAATGCCCATCTTCTCCGAAATCTGGCTTATGGCGTTGCCGTGCAGGTTGAAGTTCCCTTCGGGCATTGCCATCTGTACCCTTCCTTCCGCTTTGAAAGAGATAACGGGGCGTTCCTTGCTACGTTGGCTTACCCCGATGGGAGCGATGAAATCCTGCGCGATCCGCCCCTCACTGAGCAGACGGTTGATGGTGTCCATGACACCACCTTGCCTGCCTTCTATCATTCGCCGTACCTTGTTGATGACTACCTGGTTGAGTCCCTGCTGTTTCTGTACCGGTGCAGTGGCCGGCATGACTGTTGCTTCCATATTTTTTGTTTTTAAAGTTGATAAATTACAATTTGTTCTTATGGCTTGTCTTGCTTGTTTTAGTAAATTCAGATCTGTACTCTTTTGACAGACGGATATAATCCTTTTCGCTATATCCGGCCGGTCCGAACAATTCATAATATCCGGGGAAGGGTTTTCTTTCCGTTTCCGGTATATGCGTGCTGGTTTCCTTATGGCAACAGATGATGTGCCGGACAAACCGGTAGCACTTGCAAAGATCCGCCAGGACGGTGTACTCGTTGTCCGTATGAGGTTCATAATATCCACAGGAGAGATTGACGCAGGATACTTCCAGCCCGTTCCTTTTCAATGCCGCCACATCCGTAGCCAGCCCCTGTGCAGGCTTGTAACCGTACTTCCGGGGATCTACCGCTGAAATGAACTCATTGGAGCATAGCCTCATTCCGTTGATTTGTGTTACCATATCCCCGTTCCCTTTCCGGTCGCACTGGATGACGAAACGGCAGTCGGAAAAGAAGGACATGTCGGCATGGCCGCTGCCTATGCATCCTATCTCCTCCTGTACGAAGAAGGCACATTTCACCGCCTTGAAATCCTCCAGGCATTTCAGGCAGATCCAGATGCCGTTCTTGTCATCCGCGCCGATTCCGGTCATCCGTTTACGCTTGTGATCATAACCGACAATCATCGAGTCCGCCACAAGATGGGCCGCATAGGAGCCTGTCTTGCGCCGGTGTACCTCGTCCATGTGCGCCACGACACAGGGGTAGCTTTCCCGGTTGCCTTTGACCGCGTAGATGTTTCCGTACCGGTCTTGCCGGAAAGGAATCCCCATCCGCCTGAGTTCCCCGATGATGAACCCGGCTATCTTCCCCTCCTTACCGGAGGGGGAGGAGATGTTGTAAAGAGCCATTAATTTTTCCATGATACTGACTTTTTAGGAGATGAACAACTTTTCGATTTGCAGGTACCGTCTGAACTCCGGTACGGGACGTCCCTTCTTGAAGAGGAAGGACGGATATTTCTTTCCCTTGTATTCCACCGACGTGCCTTTCAATACTTTTCCGAATACGGTGGATATATAGAACATATCTTGACAATTCTTGCAGAATGCCATATCCGGAAAGGGATGTATCTTTCCGCATTTGGGACATACATATTTTCTCCTGTTTGCGCACCCTTCCGTGCTCCGGCAGGAGGCTATGCTTGTGTCGCCCTCCGTATTTCTAAGTTCCAGATTGCCTTCCGTCAGATGAAGACTGTAGAACGTGTCGAGGTAAGGCACCCCTTTCTTGTGCCACCTACAGGCGGGCACTTTCACCGTCAATGAAACCTGTATATTGTCTCCGACCGCCCATTCCTGCCCCTCAATGGGATTCAGTACGGTGAAATCCGTTGTATGTGTATAATCGTTGTATCTGCGTCGCAACAGGATGCCCGCCTCCTGCGCCTGCTTGCGGATCAGTTCAGCGACGAATGCGTGTGAGAAATAGATGCGGTCCAGCAGGGAGGCGGCAATCGGTGTATTTATTGATTTCCACAATGTTACCTCGTTCCATACAACAGCCCGTCCGAGTATGTTGTTGCTCTCGTCCCTTGCCACAAGGATTTTAGCGCCGGCGAAGTTGGTATAGAAGTCAGCGGCGTTGCGTGCCTTGTCCTCATATCTCATACAGGAACTGTGCAGGCTGGATGTGTCACTGTCGGCGATGGGGCTGTAGTTGCTTTCCAGATAGGCTTCCATGAAGTCGTTCATGCTTTCATGCAGCCTGACCGTGACTTTGCTGTCCAATGAGAGGGCGCTACAGAAATAATTGATTTCGTCGGGTGAGTACTTGGGCAGGTTCTTGAACAGTTCAACAAACGTGGAGGGTTCCAGAACTGTACGATTCTCCGGGAACCAGGGTGCCTGCGGGTTGTTCCGGTCCGGGAAACTGGGATGGGCCAAATCCTTGCTGCAGGCCGTGAACACGATCCGGATTTTCTTGAACGTGCCCGCTTCCGTCCGCTTGCGCTTGGTGGAGAAGCAGTTATAGGTACCGCGTATGATCTCTTCCACCGGTACGTTCTTTTTTACTTCCAAAAGGATGTCTTTGGCTATCACACTCCCGTTTTCCGCCGCATGCATCAGGCGGGATTTCAATTCATTGCTAACATTCAGTTTCATAATCATTCGGTTTATTGTTTATAAATTCTGCCATGTTTATATGGCAATTGTTTCTTGTCCGGCTGCATTTGGCGCAATTTCTCTTTCCGCTTTCTGAGCAGGTCAACGGACATGTTCCTGCTTGTCCGATATTCCTCCTCGCTCATCCGGCGAATGGAAGGAATGCCCGTCTGAGTCAGTGTATGGTTTACCATCCAGCCGTCCATGAAGTTTTCGGGGAAGAGGCTGTCATGGTGGATGACCTCACCTATGCAGCCATGTACGAGCATGTTGCAAACGGTCATCAGGCAACAGGTACGGTTGACATCTTCTGCAACCAGATAATTACCCAGGTGGCGTACATGATATGCCAGCAGCAGCCTTCCGCTTCCGCATGTCGGGTCACAGATACGTTTTCCTGTCGCTGTCTCCCCCGAATCGGTACATAAGACCATCAGGTCGCAGATATCCGGCGGAGTGAAGAACTGTCCGTTCACCTGCCGACCGCTTTTGGAGGATATTGCCATGAAGAGGTCACCGAACGCATCAAACCATCCGCCGGATTGCAATTCCCGCTGCATGAGCCGTATCCATCCGGTAAGCATTTCCATAAAATGCCTGTTCTGCTGCCGTTTGTATTTCCAGTCCATAAGGGGCGGTGCGCCGGGAGAGAACCCGTGAACGATATAGCGCAGGAAATCGTTGAAAACGGATATCGGATCGTAGCCGTTCGAATAGGCGAAATCACAGATCGTTTTCTCAAGCGGACGTATCGCCTGCGGTGTGTTGTATGGTGCCATATTACTCTGATTTTTTATAGATTGTTACTATATGTCTTTTATGGTCAGTCTGTATCCTGACGGGAGAAATGCCAAGGAAAGAGAGATGGGTGTCCGCTTTCAGCATGTTCCATTCCCATGCGGGAAGTTCCTTCCATTCCATACGGTATGCCCAGAGTATGAACAGACCGGGACGGAATCCGTTGAAAAGCTTTCCGTGCAGAATCCCGACCAGCCGTTCCAGTTCTTCCCGCGAGTAAAGGGTGAATGCCTCATTCCGATAGACAAAGGCATCAGCCGGTTCAATATCCGGCTGACACTCGATGAGGTATCTCGTCCATTCTTTTGTGGTGTACTTTCCGTACAGAGGATCGGGTTCCGTGTATTTCCATGCCCTGACGAATGTGTGGAAGAGGACGGCACCGTTCCTGTGCCTTCCGGTATGCCCCCACATCCGGAACTGTTTGCTGCGTATGCCATCGGGAATCAGCAATTCCGGACCGGTTGTAACCCAAGGGCCTCCTTCGGTACTGTAACCGGTACACTTTTCATTTTCATGGCAAAAAGGTGTCTGTGGGAGAAGGCAGATATGAACTTCCCGGTCATCGCCCCTTTCAATGTGTGCCTGCGGATAATAGTCACCGCCACGGGTGATATAAGTGACAACATCTCCTGCAGTCGGTAAACCGACTCTTTCCCTGTCCTCCCGCATCCTTGAAATCAGCCGGTTCACCTTCTCCACGTCACACGCCTTTATGGAGCAGGCACACCCTTCATGCCTGTTGAGAAGAGTCAGACTTTCCAGGTCATAAAAATTAGCGTACTTCATATTGAGATCGTTTTTGTTGGTACAATTTGACCTGACGGGCAACCATGTCGCAGAACTTCTGTCCGTTCTCCTTCTCACTTCTGAAACAGGCAATCATGTCCCAGAGATTCTGCTTGAAGCAGCCAGTCCATTTTTCGTAACAGTGACTTCCATAGACCTTTCCGAACGTTTCCTCGAAAAGTGCGGGAGTCGGCCCTTCATCCCCATGGTGGTTGTATTGCCACAGGGAGACAGGCAGTAGCCGGTTATAATCCAGTGTTTCCATATCTGTTCTTTTTTAAGTAAAACATCGGCCTACATGGGTAGGCATTTTTATTTCTTGATGTCTTTTCAGTCTGTTTTCCGGGGATTGCGGCAAGGCTTGGCGAAAGAAAATACCGCAGCGAAGCGAGGATGATTTTCTTTCAGCCAACCCAGCCCCTGAAAGGGGCCGCCTTGCACAATCAGCCCGGGAAACAGCTATCTTTACAGCAAGAAATGAAAAAGCAGACCTCGGATTCTCTGTTCTGAAGTCTGCTTCTCGGTCATTGTCGGGTCTCATGTTTTTCAGGTATGTATCTGCCATCCGTGGAACGGCTGCAATGTTACGGCAAACGATCTGTCAGGTATTCCATGATAGAGCAGGCCGCCCACGATACCTGTCCTTCCGTCGGGATAGCGCTGTGTGAAGCCGAACGAGTACGGGGCATGGTCATAGTAGAGTGAGATTTCGCAGGGATAATCAGGGTTTTCTTCCCAGCTTTTCAACCGTTCCAGACATTTTTGGAGCGAGGTGTCACCGATGGATTCGGCATAACGCCTTACATTCTCGAAATGTTCTTCATTCAGGATTTTCATGACTTTTGTATTTTTATCTGTTAAACACGTCCGGCTCCGGGAGCCGGTATTTTTATTTCTCGCCTGCCTGACAGTCCCGTGGCCGTACCCGCAAGGTTTGGCGAAAGAAAATACCGCAGCGAAGCGAGGATGATTTTCTTTCAGCCAACCCCGAAGGGGCCTGACCTTATACGGGTACACAGGACACGGGACTACCTTTGCAGGGTGGGAAATAAAATATACGGTTGTTTTTTGTTGTGGGATTTTGTGTGGATTCCTTAGATAATCTTCCTGATTTGTTCGCCATTGCCGGACAAATGCTGTATTTTTGCAATTTCTAATTTCAGGATTATGGAAAACTATCTAAAGAAAGCGACGGATGCTTTCCTTGTGGAGCGTCCGTATGGTATGCGTGTGGATTACAGGAAGAAAGGGTTCGTGCTGTTTAACCGCAACCTGAACGTATTGGGCAATGTGGAGCATGCCCGTCTGGAAGAGCTGCCTCTGGAGCGGTTCAATGTGGAGGAAATTCCGTTGGAGGGTGAAATAGTGGAAGAACATGCAGGATTTACCGATGTATTCTTCTACACCGATTTGACCAACCCTTATGCCGGATATGTGCTGAACCTACAAAAGCTTAAAGCCTATAACCGGTTGATGTTTCCGCTGGCAATGGCGCTGAACCGTGAGTTGTGAGGTCGGAAGATGGTAGCGGTAACAGCTGCATGGAACAAGCCGTTACCGTCCCGGATTTTATTGTTTGCCCTCTTTTTCTGTTATGAACGCAAGATAGGCGGGCACGGCCTTATGGCATCCGGTAAAGTTCGGTGTCCGGCGGCCCTTGATTTTCCGGAAACTGATGGTTCCGTTCCTGTCAATGCCTCTTACATGCCTGTTGAATGTCCCTTTGGTTCTGATATGGATGTCAAAACCATCCCTTCCGGTGATTTCAAGGAACATTCCTCCCGTGATCCGTTCCCCGTCCAGGAATTTCTGTTTCTGTTCATCGAGCAGCAGTTGATGTTGCTCTTCCCGCGCTCTGCGCTCTTCCGCCTCTTTCTCTTCCCGCTCCCTGCGTTTCTGTTCCTGCTTCCTTTTGTATGCCTCACGGGCTTGCAGCAAGGGTGCGGTGTCGAGTCCGAGGGCATTGAACACACGGATGGAGATCAATCTGACGAAGGCTCCTCTTTCCGCGCCCTGAAGCGTATCCGCGATCCAGTTCCTGCAATAGGCGGCGGCTTCCTCCCTGCGGCCTTCTCCTTTGAGGAACCGGCGTGAATACTGCCCGCTGGAAAAATAAACGTTTTCAATCCGGCAGACCACATGGAAACAGTCATCGTCCTCATTCCCATATTCGTTCTTTCTCGACAGGGAGAGATATACATTCTCTGCGTACGGCTCCAGTTCCATATAAGGAGCCACGACGGTATTCCCGTCAGACTTGTACTTGAATACTTTTGCTTTCATACTATCGTTCAGTTTGTTGGTTGTTGCATATTACATCTATAATCTCTTTTCCGCTTCTTTCACCCTTCAGGAAGGCAAGGAAGCGCCTCAAAAAGAGCCGGGCACAGTCAGTTCCCAGCTGGGAGCTTTCACCCTCTTTGGTAGCGCATACCGCAAAACGCCCCAGTCCGAAACTGTCCTGTTGCGGTACGATGTGGTAAGACAAGTCCTCGCTTGCGTTGATGTGCAACCCACGACGGAAAACATAGAAAGTTTTCGGGATTCTTCTGTCGGTATCGATTTCCATACGCTTGTAACCGTGATGTTCCAATAACCGGACCAGTTCCCTGTTTGTCGGAATTGTATGTCCGATCCAGTCCGGCCAGCTTATATTTTCTAGTATGTGTCCGTAATTGTCATATAATATATTGAACTGATCCTGGTATTCATCGTAAAATTCCCCGTTCCCGTTGCACATTTCCTCCAACGCGATGCCGTTTTTACGGACAAGGGCAAGGTCGCCCAGTCCACACGCGATTTCATTGAGCAGCGTGCGTTCCTCGTCCCTGTCTTTTGCCGTTCCGTAAATTCTAAGCAGGGAATACCGGTGTAGCGCCGAACGGGATGGCATATCCAGTTTTTCCCATATCTCATCGTTTCCTATAGCTTGTTTGGTGTTTTCCGGAAGTCCGTACCACCACTTGTCCAAATTGTTTGTATCCATAATTTCTGAATCAGATTGTTTTCAAATTCTGTTTTGAGTACCATGCCTGATACGCGGCGGCATACTCCTGACGTTCCCGCTCCAGGGAATCTCTCATCTTCGGGGTGTACCCGAGCAGGCGGATGTATCCTCCGTTATAACCGGTGAGTTCGCACCTTATTCCGGCTTCCTCCAGTTTGTCGATGCGTTTTTGGGCCATTTTTGCGCTTGAATATTCCTTCGGCCAAAAATAGAGTTCGCCCCGTGAGCCGAAACAGTCTTCCCCCAGAATTATTTCCCCGGCATACTTCCGGCTTTCGATGAAGCCGAAACGCGCTTTGCCCAATGCCCGGCGCATTGCCTTGTGTGCCGGACCTTCCGGATGCTTGAATACCTCCGGTTTGTCTTTGCTGTCGAGTCTGGGCGGTTCCACCTTGTACGGCTGTTTGTAACTTCCGATTCCAAGTGTCAGGTAAAAGTTGGTGTGAAAATAGTCCGTCATGGGGTCGCTGTCGTCGAAATTGTACGACATGATGAAATCGCAGATATTCATCATTACATCCTTTGCCCTGTCCGTCAAGTATTTGTCTGAATCGATATGATAGTGGTTGACATCGCCTTGAACTTTTCCAGACTCTTTGGTGAACGCCTCGAAATCCGCTTTCATCAACCGGATATGGATGGAGTGGCAATTCTCCCGTCTGACAGAGAACTTGTATCCCGGATAGGTCTCCTTGAGCCATGCCCGTACCAGTGCCACGATTTCCGGCGCATGCTGCCCCTTGTAATTGCGGCCTTTCCAGCGGTATTCGTTATACACATACTCGGTGTATTCCTTTGCCGTGGCTCCCGAATAGTCATATTCATATCCGGTTGAAGTCGCGGGAATATCCGGTTTGTCTTTCCAAGCCTCAAAAAGCCTTCCAAACTCGGTGTTCACCTGTTGCATGATCGCAGTGTCGCCACCCTTGTCCGGGTGGTGCTCCAATGCCAGCCGGCGGTATTCTTTCTTCAAGTCCGCCAGAGAGTGTATGTTCTGAAAATAAGTCATAGCCATGAGTTTTTTATGCCCCTGCGAGGCGGTTGATAAAATATTCCCGGTAGTCAAGGTCAAGACCGAGGTTGAGACAGGCCATTTCCATGTCATCTTCCCTCAAATCATCTGCCTCCTGCAATTCGCGCAGATACCGGATTTCGGAGTCCAGGTACTCCCGTGCTTCCGTTTGACTGCAACCGCATGAGCTGCTGATCAGACTGATAATGTTTCCTTGCATACTGTTTGATTTTTGGGGTTACTGTTCCTTTTTCTGAAGCGTCGTCCGTCATATATCGAGACGGCCCGTTCCACCAGAATCCTGCGGTTGTCTTCCGAGAGTTCCAGGTAGAACCGTTCCGCCGCGCCGAATGTGCCCTTGCCTGTCGCCACGCACCATTTTTCCCAGAAATGCGGGTACATGCCGCCATACACGGCTTTGCATTCCTCCTCGCTCCAGGCGTTCCACATGTAGTAGAAGAAACTGGAGACGGTATTTTCCGCTTGATATTTCATGGTTCTTCTATTTGTGATTCTACATTGTTTGTTTCTCTCAGTTGATGCCACACAGCCTCATACATCTCATGAAGCCAGTCTATGTTCTTTGCGCCGAGTTCAAACGGGCTGTGACACTGCACCTCGTCACCGCTTTCTTTCTCTTCGGCAAGGACGGTCAGGCTGTCCGCCGTTACCCGGAGTCCTGTCACCCTGCATTCATATAGTTCTCCGTTCTTGCCAAACCATATCACCCAGACCGGATCATAATCCTCTTCCGGAAGACGAATTTCTTTCACGCAGTGAGTATGGAGCAACTGCCGTATCGCGTCGATGATGTCCCCCCGCAGTTCCTTGATCCTGCCGCTGAAATCAACGGCTTCTGACGGTAAACTTCCTTTTCCGCCTCTTTCCTGCAAGGAGAGAATCCGCGTGTCGGGATGGATACAGAAATCCCAGTCCAACACTTCATCGTCATCGCGTGTCGTGTGGATATCGCCGCCCAAAACAAGACCGCAATCGTCATTTACCATTCTTTTTGCTTCATCGCGGTCTTCTGCCGCTACCGTGTAAGTGCCCTCGAAGGAATACCTTACTCTTATGTCATATCTTTTCATGATTCTTTCCATTTGATTGTTGATACCAGATTCATTGCCCGGAAGGATTACCGGATATTCAATATTGCGCTAAAGGCATGTGGGTCAAGCCTGTAAAACGTCGGAAGGTTAAGTGTGACCATCGGGTAGCTTACCCAGCCGCTCTGACGTCTATAACCTGTATCCTCAGCCAATTTGTTGGACAGAAGGAACTCCATGGCATCAGGATTGTTGTTGATGTCCACGAATGCCCTGTCAGGCAGTGAGAATGCCGCCTTATCTTCTAAGTTGACCGTCAGGACCGTGTATATCTCATGGGTCACGGGATCTTTCAGAGACAATGCCGGCCAGCCGTTATGGTACATTTCAATCACGATTGAGAGACGGCTTTCCTGATACAGGAAAGTCTCTTCCATGGACGGATGGTCGCATTTGACAATTTCAAAATCATCCTCCCCTTTGGTAAATGTCACCATCGGATAGGATACATCGACAAAACATTCCTCTTCCCGGTAACAGATATGTTCTTTTCCCTTTGAACGGATTATAGCTAATTGGGTGTTCATATTCGTAACTGGTTTTAAAATTATTGACTTGCAAGTTAATTGGCCGGCATTCATCTGCCTGTTTCTTTAAACGTGTGATTGTCACCGCCTGCGGACATTTGGGAGAGTTGCTGTTTCACCGCCTTGATTTTCCCAATCAGTTCGTCCTCCCTTCGGAATGAGGGGGTACATTTGGTACGCCTCATCCCGGCTCCCCAGGGGATGTCGCCGCATACTTTTCTCAGGCGTGCCTTTTCGCTTTCCAGGGCCGACTCCAGACGGGCCAGCCTGCGTCGCAACGATTCTTCGGTCACAGTTCTCATGATCTCATTGTTTTTTTTTGTATGGTGACGGGTAGGAAAGACAGTCACCATACCGTCGTTATGTGTCACGTTATATTTTAGCTTTTTCCCTTTTGATGCCTCTCAGGACGTACAACAGGTGCAGGAACAGCTCCCTGTCGTAAATCCGGAAGAAGAACGGCTCGCCTGTTTCCCTGACCGTTCCGGTAAACGACACGGACTCCCGGTTCACGGGATATTGGAGGAAGTTGCCATTTGCCAGCAGGGTGTGCTTTTTCTTCATCACTTCGCCTAGGAACTTGTCCATATCGTCGTTTTCCTCATAGCCGGAGAAGTAGAGGAAATGATGACGGCGCAGGCTTCGCAGGATTTTGGCGGTTTCCAGCCTTACATCCCTGCCTGACGATTCGTCCGTTCCTCTCATCAGGTTGCAGATGAACTTCTTCTCGCCATTTATGTCAAGAAACAGATAAGGAACTATAATTATAGAAGCATGCCGTGCGTGGCCGGAGATGACCATCGGCTTTTCTTTCAGGATGTCTCCTTTGAAGGTAATGTTCCGGTAATGGTTGTCCATCTGCCGTTCCAGCTCCTTTCTTGGCGTGGTAACGGAGCGGAGTCCCGTGAAGTAGCGTCCGCCCGCCCGGAAGCAGAACCGGTAGATGTCCGCATGATAAGGCTCTCCCAGGAAAAAGAAATTCCGGGTATGGCGGATGGGGGGCAAGACATCCATGTAGTCGAAATATCTTTCTTCCGTAATCTCACTGAACGGGGCGCAGAGGGATTGCAGGTGGATGCGTATCATCTTGCGGACGGTATTTCCGGACACGGCTGTGAGGTACGGGTTCTTTTCCCTGTCCCTCAGTTCCTCCAGTGTCTCATGATGGTAGTCGCCGTGTATTCCGTCAGACATGGTGGTCACGCAGCTGCCGTCAAAACTGCGTGAATCGACTACGAATTTCAGTTTGTCGTTATTCATGGTTCAGATGTTTTGAAGGTTCAACACTCTCTTGGCGGCACTGAGGGCATTGGAGGTGAGCTGCCGTTGCCATGCCTTGTTTCTGGGTGACCAGCGGAATCCGGAGGATTTCAGTTCCTTTCGTCTGTTGTCTTCGGGAATCCTGTCAAACAGGATCTGAAGGCGGTCTTCCCCATAGTTCCATACAAGTGTCCCGCCCTCGAACGGCACTTCCTTGTTTTCCCGGCTTTGCACCGCTTTCAGCCTTTCGCGCATCCGTTCCGCAAGTTCCGGCAATTGGAAGAATTTGTTTCTCGGGGTGATGACGGGTTTCCTTAGCCTTGCGTTATATTCGGAAATGAAGTCCACGGCCCTGCGGACGATTTCCACTTCCCCGTGATTGGCGAAGGTGGATACCTTGTTCAGGATGCTGCTGACGAACAGGGCACGGTTATAACCCCGGCATTGTCCGGTGTCAATCCCGTGGATGGTGTCGGCGCTGCTCTTGATGTCGCGTTTGAGCGTCTGCCATGCCTTTTCCAGTTTTTCTTCCTCCGGTCGTGCGGCTTCCTTTTTTCGTCTGACGGCTTCAAGAACCTTTTGCCGCCAATTGCGGAACTCCTCGTAGCGGTTCTGATAGCTTCTGTTCGTATTCTCCTGCCTGTGGTAATCAAATCCGCCTCGTCCCGTCACCATCGGGTTGGCGCAGCGTGAGAGGGCCGAGAGCTGGGCGGATAGCTTTTTCCGGTAGGCGGCGATGTATGTATCCCGTTCCTCTTCCTGCATGAGTTGCAGGTCGTTGTGCAGCTCCTCCCCGTAAATCATGATGTCCGTCTCGCCACGAATCTCCGGGTCGAAGGAACTCCAGGCGTATGCGTCGCAAGCCTGTTTCCACATATCCTCCAGATAGCCAGGATGTTTGAACGCTACGGCTTCCCAGTCTTTGAAGTCCCTGGAATGCAATTCATTCCGATCTTCCGGATTTCCGTACAGGTGTACATAGTTGCCCGTTCCATGATGCTCCTTTCTGAAATGGAACGGTACGGGAGGATGGTCCGTACCCTTTTCCCGGATCATCGTGACCCGGTGCGCATTCTCTGCGGTAAGGCCCGTTACTTGTTCTTCCCGGACCTTTGCTGTTGTTGTTTCAGTCATAACCGTTGCCATTCATAAATTATTTCTACCAGTTCTTCGTCCGCCAGTTTTTGGATTTCCTCGTCCGAGCAATAGCAGGCGATTTCCTCGTCCAGCTTGAAAGCTGCCGGGTCAAGGCTTCTGATGCCGTCCAGCAGTTCCGGCACCAGGCTGTCTGCGGCAACCGTATAGCTTCCGTCCCTGCCTTGCACCTTCCGTGCGGGATAGCTCCTTTCCCGATAAACCAACATTCTCATTTTCGGATTGGCACCCTGCTGTCCTTTGTGGACTTTGCTTGTTGTCTCTCTGTTCATACCTTCATTTTTTTAGTTTGTTTGACATGATCGGCTCCGTGGAGCCGGTTTTTCGGTTTCTTACTTGCCGGACTGTCCTTTGCCGGGGATTGCGCAAGGCTTGGCAAAAGAAAATACCGCAGCGAAGCGAGGATGATTTTCTTTTAGCCAACCAGCCCCTGAAAGGGGCCGCCTTGCGCAATCAACCCGGCAAAGGGCTATATTTGCAGGTAAGAAATTGAAAGAATGGCTGGGATTTTCAATTTGTCGGATACAACATGTAATAAGTGTAATGAGCAAATTTAAAAGCATACAACGAAGGTTTTTCAAATATTTTCCAAACTATCGGATATCAATATCATATCGTAAAACAAGCGAAGGCGTGGCATTCCGGAATAAATACATGTCTTCGCGTCAAAGGTGATTGATTGAAATGAATATATTCTCTGCTTTTGATACGGGTGTCATGGTAGCTCTCTTGCTGGGTATTGAGTTTCTTAGGAGTGATATCCAAACAATTCTCTATTGTAAAAGAAACGATCCCGGGATTTTTAAGAGCTGCCTGTATACATTATTTATATTGTTGGCAAGTCTTTATTCCATTGTGGCCGGAGCCATGCTTAACCCCGAGCCCGTACCCGTTTATGAATTGATGCCCGGTTTTCAAATAGGAGTTTATGGTTCTTGTTTTTTGTTTATATTTCTTGTTATCGCCGGTCTTTACCGTAAAATATTACCTCTCGTCCTTTTGGGGTACGCTATGGTATATGTAATCGGTGTACTGATACCGTTACTTGGATATGTAGTGTCCATGATGAATTATTTCGCCAGCGTAGGATGATTATGAAGATCAAAGATGTTTTCCAGAGAAAATGGATAACAGACAGTATAACAAAAAGAAGGTATCCTTTTCAGATACCTTCAATGACGGGCCGGTTGCATATTTACCCTAATTTCCGCAAGCGAATGAAATCAGAGATTGCCATGCATTTTTTAGTGAGTTTATTATCTTTACATTGTGTTTTAGTGAAACGAAGGTGCCAAAGGTCCACTCTTTTGCATAACTTCCCCTTACCCCATGAAGCGACTTGAGGCAATACGCATTACCCACCATTAGAATAAGGATTAGCCAAAATCCTGTTGAAAGGCTATTTTATACGCTGGATTCTCGGTATAGATGTTTAGCACGTACGTCCTTGAAGTCCTAATCCACTTTGCGGCAATCGAGATGTATTTGAAAATATTGGTGTCCGGTAAAAGTTTGACCGAATCAAAAATACAAGGCTGAATCCCCTCTCGGAGGTCCAGCCTTTTTCGTTACCTTTGTTTCTGCTAAAAAATAAATCAATAACGATGAACAAAGGTAGTCATTTCAACGGACAGCCGGCATATGGTCAGCTGATAAATTTGCTGGACAAGTCAAAAATTCTCCAAATCAGTCAAGAAAAGGGCGGCGAACGGTATGTCAAACACTTTGACGCTTGGCAGCATCTGCTGATAATGTTGTATGCCGTGATCAAACGGTTCGATTCGCTGCGGGAAATCACGGACTCGATGTTCCCTGAAGCGAGAAAGCTTGCCCATCTTGGGATAAGCATGATGCCCCGGCGCAGTACTCTGTCTGACGCAAATGCACGCAGGTCAGAGGGAATCTTTGAGGCAATCTATCGCGACCTGTACAAGACATACCGCAACGAACTTTCATCGGACAGCCGAAACAATCCATCTTCCAGTTGGATAAACCGGCTGCAGATTATCGATTCGACGACAATCAGCCTGTTCTCCAACCTTATCTTCACGGGAGTCGGACGCCATCCGAAGACGGGGAAGAAGAAAGGCGGCATAAAGGTCCACACCAATATCCATGCAAACGAGGGAGTTTCTTCAGATATCAGGTTCACATCTGCCGCCACTAATGACAGTTTCATGCTCAAGCCGTCAAATTACACAAGCGGAGACATCGTTGCCCTGGACAGGGCCTACATCGATTACGCCAAGTTCGAGGAGCTGAGCCGGGCAGGTGTCATATATGTCACCAAGATGAAGAAGAATCTTGTCTATGAGGTTTCTGCTGATACGATATACATGACAGAAAGTGGGTTGATGGCACTTCGGGAACGCCATGTGACATTCACGAAGAAGGTCAAAGATGGCGACGATATAAAGCACCATGCACGCATAGTCACCTACGTCGACCAAAAGAAAAGAGGGGCCAAGCTCATATCCCTCCTCACAAACGACATGGAGATGAGCGCCGAGGATATTGTGGCAATCTACCGGAAACGCTGGGAGATAGAGCTGTTGTTCAAGCAGATAAAGCAGAACTTCCCCCTTCGGTACTTTTACGGCGAAAGCGCCAATGCCATCAAAATCCAGATATGGATAACCCTCATCGCCAACCTTCTACTGATGGTGCTGAAGAAACGCATCAAACGCAGCTGGAGCTTCTCGGGATTGGCAACAATGGTCAGAATCATGTTAATGTATTACGTCAACCTCTACACCTTCCTCGAAGAACCCGACAAAGACTGGTCAAAACTGGTAGCCGAGGCAGAATCGCCACCCAAGGAACTCCTGCTCTTTGGATAGAGGGGCTTACCAGACAAAACAAACACCCGCAATGCCTATCAAGTGACACTGCGGGTAGGCGAATCGTACTACACTAAACTTTAGCGGACAGCAATGATTTGAAAACGAAAGTCTTAATACGACTCGATATGGATAGGCCAAAATCCTTAACGTTTAATTTTCGGATGATTGTTTTGTAGAAGTTCCTTATCAATGCAGTCATCAGCAGGTATACTGCATTTTCTGCCATGAATGACTTTGGCAAATGTTTCCATCCAAACCCGTTGTTCATGTCATCGAGGATTCTTTCCTTCCCACCGCACAGGTTATAGAACTCTACGACATCCCTTATGTCGGATTCGAAATCATTGGTAAGGATACACCGGTAGGTATATTCTCCTTCCCATAGCTCCCGTATGTCATCTGTTCTTCTTTGTCTTTGGATGACAAGACGGTATGGTTTCCCCTTCCACTTTTCTACGACAATCGAATTCAGCTCGAACCTGATTCCGTTGATCTCCTCAGCCTTCCATCCCCTGAGGGCGAACATGTCATCGTAAAAAGCGGAGCATCTGTTGGCTCTGATATAGAAGTACTTGCAATGGGCCTTGACGGTATCTACAATCTCTTCGGAGCACGACCCACAATCCATACGAGCTCTATTTATATGAATGCCGTTACATTCCAGCCTGGTGAAGATTCTTTCCAATGTACACTGCTGGCAGAACCGGACATTCGTGTTGCCATCCCGATTTTCAATGCCGACAATATGGTCACCTATAACGGCCACTCCCGGGCTGTATCCTGTGAACTTCTTGTATGTACGTTTGGCATCATACTTCTCCGTTTCAATGAACTGGTGGTCAAAATCCAGATCGTAACCCTGCTCCTGACATAATTCTCCGGTAGCAATGAGAGACTTGACCAACAATTCGTTCATTGTGTCAGCTGTATTGAAGTCATATGATTTACCTGAGTCTGGAGATGAATACGTTATGTTGTCTGTAGTCAGTTCTTTTATGGCGCGAAGAATCGTGTCTGCGCTGCAGGTTTTAAGTTTGGGATGCAGGGAAAGATGGGGCATGAGATGAGTGGATATGTCTTCAATGCACGAGCCGCCACAGAAGAATACGCACATGAGAGAACGGATGATTTCACTGTATTGGTAACCATAGGTTCTGCTACGCAGTCCTAATGTGGAGTCGATTACGTCCGATAAAAAGAGCATCAAATTGCTCCATGATTGAAAATATTCCGCCAAAAGGTGTGATTGAATCGAATTTTATTTGTACTTTAGCCATGTCTGCTGAAGATTGGTTTGATTTTTATTGCAACACGAAGTTAAGTGAATCTTCTGACATGACAAAGCACTGGGTAATACATTACTACTCAGTGCTTTAAATTATTCTTGTACAAAAGTGTTGCGGAAATTAGGTATATCAACAATTGAGGAAGCGTTATGCTTGTTTTGTTGTGACTCCACTCAAAATGCGGTGTTCCGGTTTCACGCTTCCATGTATTATCAGGTTCTTCCAAGAAACCTGGAAGGCGTAAAATAATCCACATTTATGAAGCAGTATTGGTCTTTTTTCAAATCGGGCAAGTTTGCTTTTCTTGCCTTGTTCTTCGTATCACTTACGGTAATATCTTGTGACAACGATGACGATAACAATGTTTCTCCCGATCCGCCTATTGAGAAAGGCGAAATTGAGCTTGCAGAAAATGCCCAAGCTCTCAACTATTTTGATTTTATCAATCCGAACGATGTGGAGATCTTAAATGCTGACACAACACAGATTCGTGTGAGCCAGGCATACCTGGATAAGATAAAGACAAAGGTAAACAAGAACGATGTGTTGTCTATATGGCGCAGCATTGACACGCCACCTTTCATTCGGAAGGTATCAAATGTATCGGCAAACGGAAAGGATGCTATTCTGACGACAACCCAAGGTACATTGGCAGACCTGATAGAGCATGGCGACTTCAAGCTGAGCACGGAATTGTATGTTAACTACGGCGAGAAAGGCTTGAAGAACCGTTATTCCAAAGACGGCGTTTATCATCCCAGCGTGGTTATCTTCAGCGGTACAGAAGACAATGGCAAAAAGTATGCAACAGCCGAAGAGCTGCTGGCCCAAGAAGCTACATGGCATATTTTCAACAAGGATGGAATAACCAATTATTCATACGAAGAAAAAGGCTTACGCATTGGACTGAAGGATGTACAGACCCACACAGCATTAGACCTTGAAATCGGCATCAACATTTCCTGGTTCAAATTACGTAACTTTGATTGCTACTTCACAGGTGAGTACAAACTGGATGGTCCTCTGTTCGTTGAATGGGATGTGAAGGATAAATCAAGCGGCGGTGAAGTCCCATTAGTCTATTATCCTCCTATTGTAGTTGTATTCCCGATAGCAGGTCCCATTCACATTTCGGTCATGGTTATACCCACTTTAACTATGGACTGTAATGCACATGCAAAAGGCACGATAGGCATAACTCTGCCCATGACTTTTGATTCTTCCTTTAAGCTGGGTCCTTCCTATGCAAGAGACAGAGGCTGGGTCTTTTATAAAGAATACAACCATTCGTTTAACTGCTATGTAGATCGAACCAACATCACTTACTCTGGTGAAGTGGCTGCAAGCCTGGGTGTATATTTCAAGACGGAAGTCAATATAGCCTATTGCGGAGGTCCTTTCGTTAAAGTAGGTCCTTCTGTTTCAACAGATCTGTCTGCAAGTGTAGTAACGGGTTCCGACTATCAGTTCAAGGTCAACACCAGCGGCAAGTTTAAGCTGGCCGGTAAGACAGGAGCCGAATTGCATATAGTGGGATATTCGTTAGGCAAGTGGGAAACGGAATATGTTTTAGCGGAGAAAGATGCCTGGAATAAAGAATTTATAGTAGATATGTGGCCTAAGTAGGGCTTTTAGCGGATAAACCTCAATCAGTCATTAGAACGAGAAAAGTAAAGCGACTGACTATTTTTATTCGTTCTAACGACCGAATTGGGTTAAAAGAGACAAAATGGGCGAGGAAGACCACTGAGCTTTCAGCCTATTTTGTGACTTTCACTTATAGTCTAAAACGATATAGCATTAATGAATTGTCTTCCTCGTCCATATTGGGTATGATATACGAATAATAATAGGGTGCCATATATCCCATTACTCTAAAATTCGTAGGAACGGATACATCTGCAATGAGCTTACCTTCTTTATAAATTTGCAGCCCATCTTTTTCTATATCCTTCTTTTTATACGATCTGAATAAAGATTGATTGCTGATTACGTGTGTTGAAAATAGTTTAGGATATCTTTTGTCCGCCTGACTACTCTAATGCTATCCACTTTCTATCCACCCTTATTTTTGTGACAGACTGTTGGCTGGATGCTCGTGGAAAATCGTTACTTTTGCAGCCGTTTTCAGGCAGGATAGGTTCATGTAATTGGGATAAAGTGGCATTAGCCGTAGGAATTCCTGCATCAGAAAGTGATTATTATCAACATAAACCTAATTTCCGCAACACTTTTGTATAAGAATAATTTAAAGCAGTGAGTAGTAATATATTACTCAGTGCTTTGTCATGTTCGAAGATTTACTTAACTTCGTGTTGCGTAAAAATCAAACCAATCTTCAGCAGACATGGCTAAAGTACAAATAAAATTCGATTCAATCACACCTTTTGGCGGAATATTTTCAATCATGGAGCAATTTGATGCTCTTTTATCGGACGTAATCGACTCCACATTAGGACTGCGTAGCAGAACCTATGGTTACCAATACAGTGAAATCATCCGTTCTCTCATGTGCGTATTCTTCTGTGGCGGCTCGTGCATTGAAGACATATCCACTCATCTCATGCCCCATCTTTCCCTGCATCCCAAACTTAAAACCTGCAGCGCAGACACGATTCTTCGCGCCATAAAAGAACTGACTACAGACAACATAACGTATTCATCTCCAGACTCAGGTAAATCATATGACTTCAATACAGCTGACACAATGACCGAATTGTTGGTCAAGTCTCTCATTGCTACCGGAGAATTATGTCAGGAGCAGGGTTACGATCTGGATTTTGACCACCAGTTCATTGAAACGGAGAAGTATGATGCCAAACGTACATACAAGAAGTTCACAGGATACAGCCCGGGAGTGGCCGTTATAGGTGACCATATTGTCGGCATTGAAAATCGGGATGGCAACACGAATGTCCGGTTCTGTCAGCAGTGTACATTGGAAAGAATCTTCACCAGGCTGGAATGGAACGGCATTCATATAAATAGAGCCCGTATGGATTGTGGGTCGTGCTCCGAAGAGATTGTAGATACCGTCAAGGCCCATTGCAAGTACTTCTATATCAGAGCCAACAGATGCTCCGCTTTTTATGAAGACATGTTCGCTCTCAGGGGATGGAAAGCTGAGGAAATCAACGGGATCAGGTTTGAGTTGAACTCGATTGTCGTAGAAAAATGGAAGGGGAAACCATACCGTCTTGTCATCCAAAGACAAAGAAGAGCAGATGACATACGGGAGCTATGGGAAGGAGAATATACCTACCGGTGTATCCTTACCAATGATTTCGAATCCGATATAAGGGATGTCGTAGAGTTCTATAACCTGCGCGGTGGGAAGGAAAGAATCCTCGATGACATGAACAACGGGTTTGGATGGAAACATTTGCCAAAGTCATTCATGGCAGAAAATGCAGTATACCTGCTGATGACTGCATTGATAAGGAACTTCTACAAAACGATCATCCGAAAATTAAACGTTAAGGATTTTGGCCTATCCATATCGAGTCGTATTAAGACTTTCGTTTTCAAATACATCTCGGTTGCCGCAAAGTGGATTAGGACTTCAAGGACGTACGTGCTAAACATCTATACCGAGAATCCAGCGTATAAAATAGCCTTTCAACAGGATTTTGGCTAATCCTTATTCTAATGGTGGGTAATGCGTATTGCCTCAAGTCGCTTCATGGGGTAAGGGGAAGTTATGCAAAAGAGTGGACCTTTGGCACCTTCGTTTCACTAAAACACAATGTAAAGATAATAAACTCACTAAAAAATGCATGGCAATCTCTGATTTCATTCGCTTGCGGAAATTAGGTTTACCATTCCAGACGTTCCTTCACATTGTTCATCGCCTCTTTCAGGCTGCTGTTCATGACCCGCGCATAATGCTGCGTCATGCGTGTGGAGGCATGTCCGAGCATGACGGACACGTCCTGCAAGGGTACATTGTTGGCGAGCGTGACGGTGGTCCCGAAAGTGTGCCTGGCCACATGCGTGGTCAGATTTTTCTTTATGCCGCAGAAATCGGCGATTTCCTTGAGGTAGCTGTTCATTTTCTGGTTGCACATGACAGGCAGGCAGCATCCTTTCTTTACGCAGATCGGATGTTCCCTGTATTTCTCCAATATGGCCAGTGGAACGGGCAGCAGCGGGATGTTGCTGATGGAAGACGCTTTTCTGCGGTGTTCCAACTTGACCCTTCCCTTCCTTATCCACCAGTCACCGAGATTGTCCTGTACCAGGTTTTCACCACTCAGAGTGGCGACATCGGAGAACGCCAGACCGGTGAAGCACGCGAAGACAAATATGTCCCTGACCAGCTCGAGCCGTGGGATGGTGAATTTCTTTTTCATGACGGCCTGCAACTCGTCGTAGGTCAGGAATACCGGATCGGTCTCGTCCTGTTCCATCTTGTAACCGTAAAAGGGATTCTTACGCATCCATTCCTTTGCCAATGCCATGTTGGTGAATTTCTTGAAACATTTCATGTAGCGGACTATCGTGTTACGGCACAGTCCCCCCTCCGTTTTCAGGTAAATGTCAAACGCGCGGATGAACTCCGGTGTCAGCTCATGGAAGGTGATATCCTCCTTGCCGTAATAAGAGGGGATAAGCCGCTGCAATTTCTTCACCACGTTCTTGTACCGGTTGATCGTAACGGGAGAGTAGTCTATGCCTGTCAGTGTTTCCATTTCCTTGATGCCATCCTGCATGGTACCGAGCAATGTACGCATTTCGGTGTCTTTCCCGAAAACACGTTTCAGGATCAGTTTCGGGGTAATCAGGGCCTGTTCCAATACCAGTTCCTTGTGTTTCTCGAGGGCACGTGCGTGTAACTCCGCAATATAGGTATTCAATGCGATGGATGCCCTGTCCCTGCCCTTGCTGCATCCTTTGGCCGCATTCCATAAGTTCAGAGGCACGCTTCTTTGGATACGGGCATCGTCGTAGCTCCCGTTGATGGTTATCCGCATCAGTACGGGGGCCTCACCGTTTTTCAACAATTTCGTTTTGAGCACGAAAAAAAGAATGTTCATTGTTCCTTGTTTCATCACTTTTGTTTTTTTAGAGGTGTTACATCCAATTGTTTCGTCAAAACCGGATGGCATGAGGACGTGAAACGAAATGTTAAATTCGGTGGCTTTTTTGAGGGACTTGTGGAATAGCCATAAAAATCCCATTTTTATCAGGTTCGAATTGCCTTTTGTATCCCGGGTTCGATTCCTTTTTTTATCCCGATGGGAAATACCGAATTTTTAAATTTATTTCACATTTTCAACTCCATCCGGTCATGTGTGCAAAATTACTTTTTCACACCGGAGATTGAAATTGTCAAACAGTTGAAAAACAATGAAGTATGATACATATTTATGGCTTTTTCAAAAGCCTTAAAAAAAGCCACTGAACTGGCAAAATCCAACTTCACAAATATGTAATGAAATGCGTAGCGAGGGTAAAAAAAGAACCCTTGAACTATCTCTAATTCAAGGGTTTTCTAAAATTGAAAAGCTTTTTGGTGGTGCCACCAGGAATCGAACCGGGGACACAAGGATTTTCAGTCCTTTGCTCTACCAACTGAGCTATGGCACCATTATTTCTTGTTTGCGGTTGCAAAGGTAGTGAAACTTTTTTAAACTACAAACTATTTCTAAAAAAAAACACTGATAAAAACATAAGGTGCTTATTATCAGTGTTGTTTAATTAAAATTATTTTTCTTTTAGTGGATTCCAACCTTGCGCTTTCAGCTCAAACTCTTGTCCGTCACGGGTAATCAGGGCACATCCCAGCTCCGGTTTGGTGATGTGACCAATCACTTTTATACCCTCTATAGCCGAAACTCGTTCATGCTCTGTTAAAGGTACAGTAAATAATAGCTCATAGTCCTCACCACCATTTAAAGCACATGTTGTCACATTCATATTCAGTTCTTCCGCCATTACAGCCGTTTGGTAATCAATGGGAATTCTTTCCTCGTAAATGCGACAGCCGGTATCGCTTTGTGAGCATATATGTAGCAGTTCCGAAGAAAGGCCGTCGGAAATATCCATCATAGCGGTGGGCTTGATTCCCGCTTTTGCCAGTTTCTCAATGATATCCTTACGTGCTTCAGGCTTTAACTGACGTTCCAAAATATATTCTTTTCCGGAAAAATCCGGATTTGCTTCTTTTTCTCCTTGGAAAACAGCCTTTTCACGCTCTAGAAGTTGAAGTCCCATATAAGCTCCTCCCAAGTCACCGCTGACACAAATCAAGTCTGTATCTTGTGCGCCGTTGCGATAAACCACTTTGTCCTTGTCCGCTTCACCTATGCAAGTAATACTGATGGCGAGCCCGGTTACGGATGAAGTTGTATCTCCACCCACAATATCTACATGGTGTAGTTCACAAGCCAGTTTTAGCCCATCATAGAACTGTTCTAAATCTTCAATACAAAAGCGTTTGGACAGTGCGATAGAAACTGTGATTTGTTTTGGAGTACCATTCATAGCATAAATGTCCGAGAAGTTTACGATGGCCGATTTATATCCCAAATGTTTCAATGGGGTATAAACCAAATCAAAATGTACCCCTTCCATCAGTAAGTCTGTGGTCACCAATACCTCTTTATCTTTAAATTCCAATACGGCTGCATCGTCTCCCACACCATATTGGGTTTCCGGATTTTTTAACTCGATATCCTTCGTTAGATGTTTAATGAGGCCGAACTCACCTAAGGTCGCTATTTCTGTTCTGTTTATTTCCTGCATGTTCTTAAATTCGATTAATCATTTCACGCATAATGGTAGTCATGCGCGGTTGCGCTTCATCTGCCGCTTTCTGAACCTCTTCGTGTGAAACTTCCACAATTTTTCCCTCCACGCCTAGGTCGGTGATAACCGATACTCCAAACACTTTGATGCCACAATGGTTTGCTACAATAACTTCAGGAACGGTAGACATACCTACGGCGTCAGCTCCAAGAATGTGGAACATCTTGTATTCTGCCGGAGTTTCGAAGGTAGGTCCCTGTGTACCGATATATACTCCTTGTTGTACTTTGATACCTTTTTCTTTAGCGATCTCCAGTGCTTTGTCTATCAGTTCTTTGGAGTAGGCTTCACTCATATCCGGGAAACGGGGGCCGTATTCAATGTTCTTGCCGTGCAACGGATGTTCGGGAAAAAAGTTGATATGATCTCTGATAATCATCAGATCACCAATTTCAAAGTCTGCATTCGTACCTCCAGCTGCATTGGATACGAACAATGTTTTGATGCCTAATTCACGCATCACCCGTACGGGGAAAGTAACTTCTTTCATGGAGTATCCTTCATAGAAGTGGAAACGTCCTTGCATAGCCATGATGTCTTTATTACCTAATTTGCCGAAAATCAATTTACCGCTATGTCCCTCTACGGTTGAAACAGGGAAATTAGGGATATCTTTGTAACTGATCTCGTATTTATCGGTAATTTCGTGTACCAGGCTTCCTAAGCCGGTACCTAATATAATAGCAGTTTCGGGACTGGTATGCATCTTTTCTCTAAGAAAAGTTGCTGTTTCTTGAATTTTTTCTAACATAGTCGGTTATATTTGAGTTAAACAGTTCTTGTTGGTCTTGTAAAAAGGCTACCTCAATGGGCAGCATATATATATAAGGTTTCAGCATTTCGTCCATCAGTGGATGGGCTGCTAGTCGTACAGAGTCTTTTTTCAGTGGTGATAATCATGCGTTTACCTTCCGGAAGTTTCATGAAACGCTTCTTTATCAGTTCCATATCTCTTGCTGTAAAGTCATGGTGGTCACTGAAAGCCAGTGACTCAATGTGCTCATTGTATGGTGATAAATCTTGAATGAGTTTTGCTGGGGAGGCTATGCCTGTCACCAATAGGATATGCTTGTCTTTTTCTATCTCTTTTAATGAAACTGCATTCCCTGCTGTAAACAACGGATGCAGCTTGCCGTATGTTAATGTTGTGAAGTAGAGCTGCTGATAGGGGTAAAGTTCCATTTGCTTGCTTAAGACTCTTAAATCCATAGGGGTGATGTCCTTAGGACATTTAGTGACAATGACAATATGTGCCCGGCTTTTTCCGTTTTCAGGTTCGCGCATTCGTCCGGCAGGCAGCAAGGTGTCTTCGCAAATCAGTCGGTGGTAATCTACTAATAAGATGTTTATTCCGGGCTTTACATATCGGTGCTGGAAAGCATCATCCAAAATAATCACTTCTGTTCCAGGGGCGATGTGACTATTGCATAACTGCTCTATGCCATGACAACGGTCCCGGTCTACTGCCATATGGATATCCGGAAACTTCTGTTTCATTTGGAAAGGTTCGTCACCTATCATCTGTACGGACGTATCCGGTCTGGCAAGTACAAAGCCTTTGGATTTGCGTTTGTAGCCGCGGCTTAGTACGGCTACTTTGTAATCTTTCTGCAATAATCTTATCAGGTATTCTGTATGGGGGGTCTTTCCGGTTCCGCCTACGGTGATGTTGCCTACCGAGATGACCGGGATATCAAACTTACGTTCTTTGTATATTCCCCAGTCAAACAATTTATTACGCAGCCATACACCGGTCCCATAAATCCATGAAACCGGATATAGCCACTTGTTTATCTTGATAAGATTACCTTCCATGTGCAATTTATTGGATATTAGGGTCAAACGGCATACGTGCCTGTATACAGTTGGCGTCTTTTATGTTCTCCAGCGCCTTGAAGCTGTTATAATAGCTTCCCAAATATTCTTTAATTTCGCTGTTTATATAATGTTTTTTTCTGATTTCCCAGCAGGCTTGCGAAAATATTTTCTTTTTCAGGATAGCCGATAATACTGTAATTTTCGATACCGGCTTGGGTGGCGGCGGCATTCAATGCTTTGTCTATACCTCCCAGCTCGTCTACCAGACCAAGGTCTTTTGCCATGGCACCGGTCCATACACGGCCTTCAGCAACTTTTTCAATAGCCTCTGTAGACATTTTTCTACCTTCAGCGCAACGGTTTACGAACAGCTTGTATCCTCGGTTGACATAGTTCTGCATTAATTCTTGTTCTGATGCATTTAGCGGGCGGGTGAGAACCGGACCTAGGCTGGCACCCAAATCAGCCATTTTATTAGTTTTCACTACATCAAAATTTAGTCCTAAAGTTTCAGTAAACAGTTTCTCACCTGAATACATCATGCCGAATATGCCGATAGAACCAGTCAGCGTAGTCGGGTCAGCGAAAATGCGGTTTGCAGCGCAGGAAATGTAATAGCCTCCTGATGCAGCATAATCTCCCATAGAAACGATTACCGGTTTTTTCTCTTTCAGTCTTACTACTTCACGCCATATTTGATCTGAACCGTATGCGCTGCCACCCGGTGAGTTGACGCGTAATACAACAGCTTTTACGTCATCGTTATCACGTAATTTGCGCAGGTCTTTACACATCTTTTGTACATCAATACAATCTTCTGTGGAACTGCCGGGAGCATCCAGGATCTCGCCGTATGCATAATATACGGCTATTATATTTCCACTTTTGTCTTTGGGCACATTTTTCTTGACGTTTATCATGTCTTCTATGAAAAGACTGTTTAGTTTGTCGTTTTCGTCACGACCGCTTAATTGTTTCAGATAGGAAATAACCTCATCTTTATACATCAGGGTATCTGCCAGTTTGCATTGAATATATTCTTCTGCCTGACAAAAATCCATATATCGGTCAGCATAAGCATTCAGAGTATCTGTCGGGATGCGTCGTGAGTCGGATACATCTGCAAGAATACGATGCCAGACAGATTCCAGACATTCGGTCATCTGTTCGCGGTTGGCCGGACTCATTTCTGTAGCAATAAACGGTTCCACGGCTGATTTGTAAGTGCCCACTCTGAATACCTGTACTTCCAGTCCTAGTTTGGAAACCAGATTTTTGAAGAAAACAGGTTGCATGCCTGCTCCGTGCCATCCAATACTTCCTTGCGGATTGATAATTATTTTATCGGCCACGCTGGAAAGATAATACATCCCCTGTGCATATTGGTCTGCATAAGCAACGATGAATTTGCCGCTTTCTTTGAAATCCAGTAATGCATTGCGTATTTCCTCTAAGGAAGCGTATGATGCTTCCAGATAAGAAGGTTGGATATAAATACCCTTGATTTTGTCATTGTCTTTTGCCTTCTTGATAGAAGCTAGAATGTCATCCAAACCGTATGCTTCAAATTCTTCTCCCAAAAGTTGTTGGAGTGGGTTTTCCTGTACACGTTCGGACAAACTGCCTTTAAAGTCGAGTACGAAGATAGAGTTGTCTTTCACCACCGTTTCAGTATCCGATGAGGCGACTATGCCAACCAGAGTGATAATCCCTAGTATAGTGAACACTACGCCTGCCAGAATGACGCCGATGACGCTGGCAAACGTAAATTTTAGAAAATCTTTCATTGAATGTGTTGTTTTTAATGTTAATAATTAGCTAACAAAAATAGGTTATTGCATTGAAAAAAGCAAAAAAAGTGAACTTCTTTTGTTACCTGTTTGTTCTTCATTTATAATAACCCATAAATACGTTGTTTTATATGACAAAAAGTTTTAAGGAGGCTCTGAAAGCCCGTCGTACATTTTATCGGATCCAAAACAAATCGACATTGTCTGATAAAGAAATAAGAGATTTAATTTGTTTTGCTGTAGAATTTGTCCCCTCAGCTTTCAATTCTCAAACCACTCGTGTTGTGTTATTAACAGGTAAGGCGCATGAAAAGTTGTGGAACATTGTAAAAAATGTCTTGCGTAAGCGAGTTCCGGCTGAGGTATTTGGCAAGACCGAAGAAAAGATTGATGGCTGTTTCGCTTGTGGATATGGTACTATTCTCTATTTTGAAGATATGGCTATCGTTCGCTCTTTGCAGGAAAGTTTCCCCACTTATAAAGATAATTTCCCTATCTGGGCAGAGCAGACCGATGCTATGCATCAGTTGGCAGTCTGGACCATGCTGGAAGATGCAGGAATGGGGGCGTCTTTGCAGCATTATAATCCGCTGATTGATGATGAAGTACGTAAAGTTTGGAATTTGTCTGATGACTGGAAATTGATAGCGCAGATGCCATTCGGTGTGCCTGTTGCACAACCGGGCTTTAAGGAAGTGAAGTCATTGGATGAGCGTGTTTTTGAATTTACTGATTAAAATTCATGTCTTATCTTTTGGCTTATTAGGGGAAAATAAGCATCTTTGTGTGCAATAAAAACAAAGATGTGCTATGAAAAAATTATTATCACTTCCCCCTAATCTGGTGGAATGTTTTCATGATATAGAGAAAGCGGACCAGACAGAGTGGTTTTGTACTTCCGATCCTATAGGTAGTAAGCTAGGATCAGGCGGGGGGACTGCATGGCTGTTGGAGGCTTGTTGTCAGAAAGTAGCTCCTGACAGCGATTTTCTTACTTGGCTGGGAAAAGAAAAACGTATTTTACTTCATGCAGGCGGGCAGAGTCGTCGTTTGCCCGGATATGCGCCATCCGGCAAAATTCTTACTCCCATTCCTGTATTCCGGTGGGCCAGAGGACAACGGCTGTCACAAAATCTGCTTTCCCTCCAGCTCCCTTTATATGAACAAATCATGGAGAAAGCTCCGTCTTCTCTTCATACATTGATTGCAAGTGGAGATGTTTATATCCGTGCGGGCCAACCGCTTCAGACTATTCCTGATGCGGATGTGGTGTGTTACGGTTTATGGGTAGATCCTAATCTGGCAAAAAACCATGGTGTTTTTGTTTCTTCACGGGCTACTCCCGATAAGCTTGATTTCATGCTTCAAAAACCTTCGGTGGAGGAATTGGGGAAATTAATGCAAACCCATCTTTTTCTGATGGATATCGGAATTTGGCTGTTAAGTGACCGTGCGGTTAGTCTGTTGGTAAAACGATCTTATAAGGAAGGAAAACTCTCTTATTATGACATGTATTCTGATTTCGGACTTACATTGGGAGAGCACCCGCGTATGATGGACGATGAACTTAACAAGCTGAGTGTGGCTATTCTGCCGTTGCCCGGAGGGGAGTTTTATCATTACGGAACCAGTCGTGAACTTATTTCTTCTACATTGGCAGTACAAAATCTGGTAAACGACCAGCGGGAGATTATGCACAAGAAGGTAAAACCGCATCCGGCCATGTTTGTTCAAAATGCTGAGGTAGGTTATCAACTTACCTCACAAAATTCGGAAATATGGATAGAGAACAGTTATGTAGGAGCAGGATGGAATATCCATCACCAGACCATCATAACAGGGGTTCCCGCTAATAATTGGAACCTAGAGGTTCCGTCCGGTGTGTGTATTGATGTGGTTCCTTTTGGAGAATCTGGCTATGTAGCGCGTCCATACGGCTTCAATGATACTTTCAAGGGAGCTTTGGCTAAGGAAGAAACATATTATCAAGGAATGTCTGTAGGTGAGTGGTGTGCTGTACGCGGCATTTCGGTGGAAGAAATAGAAAACGGTCACGACTTGCAGGCCGCGCGTTTGTTTCCGGTTTGCTCATCTGTAGAGGAATTGGGAGCAGTTATGCGCTGGATGGTCTCTGAACCGGCATTACAGCAAGGAAAAGAAATATGGCAACGCTGTCGTAAGTTATCTGCCGATGATATATCTGCTTATTCTAATCTTTATCGTCTGGCAGAACAGCGTGAAGCTTTCCGGATAAAGAATTGGCCGGCATTGGCGCATAATTATGAACGAAGTGTCTTTTATCAGCTAAATTTGGAGAATGCTGCTGGAGAATTTGCTCGGTATGATCTGTCGTTGCCTGAGCCTTTATCAGAATCGGCTCCGCTGATGACACGTATCAGTGATAATATGTTTCGTGCCCGGGTGCAGCAGCTTAAGGGGCTGGCTTATCGGGAATATGAGAATGAGGCTTTTCGTTTGATGCGCGACGGACTTACTGCTTCGGCTTTAGCCAAGAGGCAGCAACCGCATTTGTCAGTGTACTCCGATCAGATTGTCTGGGGGCGTAGTCCGGTCCGTATTGATCTGGCCGGCGGATGGACGGATACTCCACCTTATTGCTTGAATGAAGGGGGGAATGTGGTGAATATTGCTATTGAGTTGAACGGGCAGCCTCCTCTACAAGTTTACGTGAAACCCTGTCGGGAGTATAAGATAATTCTTCGTTCTATAGACTTAGGCGCTATGGAAGTGGTTACAACTTACGGGGAGGTAAGGGATTTCATGCAAGTGGGATCCCCATTCTCTATACCTAAAGCGGCATTGGTGCTGGCAGGTTTCCAGCCGGGCTTTTCCACCGAATCGTATGTTTCATTGGAAGAGCAGTTGAAGGCGTTTGGCTCCGGAATGGAAATCACTCTGCTTTCTGCGATTCCTGCGGGCTCCGGTCTGGGTACAAGTTCTATTCTTGCATCAACTGTGCTGGGGGCAATCTCTGATTTTTGCGGACTGAACTGGGATAAGAACGAGATATGTAACCGTACGCTTATTTTGGAACAGTTACTGACTACCGGAGGGGGGTGGCAAGATCAATACGGAGGTGTGCTTCGTGGAGTGAAATTATTGCAGACTCATGCAGGTATGGATCAGAGTCCGTTAGTGCGCTGGTTGCCCGATTATTTGTTTACAGGTGGCGAATATCAGAAGTGCCATTTGCTTTATTACACGGGAATTACCCGTACAGCCAAAGGAATTTTAGCTGAAATCGTGCGTAGCATGTTCCTCAACTCCACAGAGCATTTGTCTATACTTGGCGGTATGAAGGGGCATGCTCTTGACTTGTACGAAGCCATTCAGCGTGGGAATTTCGATGAAATGGGGCGTTTGGTTGGTAAAAGCTGGAAGCTGAACCAAGCGTTGGATCCCGGCACTAATCCCGAGGCAGTTGAGACTATCATTCGCCGGATTGATGATTATTGCCTGGGATATAAATTGCCAGGTGCGGGGGGAGGCGGCTATCTTTATATGGTGGCTAAAGATCCTGAGGCTGCTATACGTATTCGAAGTATTCTTACTCAGAACCCACCCAACAGTTGTGCCCGTTTCGTTGATATGGCTTTGTCCGACAAAGGCTTGCAAATTAGCCGAAGCTAGTTATAACTGAATAGAGTTGGGAAACCAGCCGGGTGATATTTTCTTTAGCAAACTCCGGTTCCATTGCCTTCTCCAGGGTGATGGGGCCGGGGGCTATAGAGAATATACCTTTGAATCCCGCTTTGTTTAATTCCGGCAGGTTTTCTATACTGCCTGCCAGTACAATAACGGGAATATGTTCTTTTTGTGCTTCCTTTAGTATTCCGTATGGTACTTTTCCCATAGCTGTCTGCCGGTCTGCTTTTCCCTCGCCCGTAATAATGAGGTCTGCTCCTTTTATTTTTTCGGAGAAGTCGATGGCTTTCAATAATAATTCTGTTCCCGGTTTTAGCTCTGCGTTAAAAAAAGCCAGTAGTCCACCACCCATGCCTCCGGCTGCACCTGCACCGGGGTAGTTCGTGATATCTTTTCCTGTCGTTTTCTTTATAACTTCGGCTAATGATTGCATGCCTTCATCCAGTCTTTGCACCATATTTGAATCGGCTCCTTTTTGTTGTGCAAAGATATATGCCGCTCCGTCAGGGCCGTAGAAAGGGTTGGCTACATCACATGCTACCATGAAGTGTGTTTCTCTTAGTGCGGGATGAATACCGGATGTGTCTATGTTTGCCACGGCTTCCATTATTTGGCCTCCTGTACCTAAGGTATGCCCTGATTTGTCTAGAAAGCGGAAACCTAGTGCCTGTAGCATTCCTAATCCTGCGTCATTAGTCGCGCTTCCGCCAATACCGATTATAAAATTTCTGCATCCTTTGTTTAATGCGTCTTTTATCAATTCTCCTGTACCAAAGGTTGTTGTCAGCATAGGATTTCTTTGTTCAATAGGTACGAGAGGTAGTCCGCTGATGGCAGCCATTTCTATAATAGCTGTTCTGCCATTGCCGGACAGACCGTAATGTGTTTTTGCCATTTTCATTAGCGGTCCATGTGCCGATAAGGTTATATATTTCCCTTTAGTGGCTGTGATGAGTACGTCCAGTAAACCTTCACCGCCATCAGCGATGGGAATAACTGAAGTGTGGCAGGAAGGATTTATGCTTTTGATACCTTTTTCGGCAGCTTTTCCTGCTTCTGCTGAAGTTAGACAGCCTTTGAATGAATCGATGGCGATAATTATTTTCTTCATTGTATATCTTTATATAGTGCAAATCTACTGAAAACTTTTCTTCTTTAAATAGAACAGGTTGTCTTTTATTTGTGGATTGGAATATGTGTAGCTTGATGGATAAAGTAGATGTTTTTTGCTTTTGTCTGGGTGTAAGTATTGGTTCTTGAAGTTGATGGTGTTTCCGAACAACCGTCGAGATGTAAGAAAATGATTTTTATTCTTCTCGGCATTTTTTTCCTACAGTTTTTCCCCAGTGTTTGCGGAGTCAGCACTTTTGAGAGCTCTGTGGTTTGTGTTTCGTAACCTGTCCGGTTTTTCTTCGGGCTTGCTTCTTTTCCGTCTTTCCTTGTTTTCCGTCTGCTATCTTCGTATGGGTCCCTTCCTTTTTCCGTCCCTATACGCGCGTGCGAATATTATAATGTGTGTGTCTTTTTCCTCCGGTGTCCTCCGTTATAAAAACATGCTTTGTAACACATCTGTTATTCAGTGTATTACAAAAAAAGTTTCAGGAAATCCGTATAATTTTTCCTTCGTATGTTTGCTGGTAATCGTTAAAAGGTCTACCTTTGCATCCGCAATCGAGAGAGATGCGGCACTTCAGACAGTGTGTGACTGACTTGGTGAACCAAACGTAGGAGAGTTTTCCTTGACAGTGTCTGCACCCAGTATCTTACCTTAGCGGGGCTAAGGGAGCGAGAACGGATAAGACCTGGGAAGGATGAACGTCCCGCCTTTATGGAAGTTTCGAAAAAAAAACTTTTTCAAAAAAACTTTCGAAAACATTTGGCGGTTACGATAAAATCTCTTACCTTTGCATCCGCTTTCGGAAACGATGGCAAGACATAAATGAGAGTTCTTTGAAAGATTTAAGATAAACAAACAAGTAGTACAAGCCGGTGCACCGTATGTAATATATATATGGTGTACGGAAAAACAAGAACCGTCAATATTGATATTGATAGATTTGGAATCCTTGAGCAGATTATCAACTGAATAGTTGGAAAAAGATATTATTACAATGAAGAGTTTGATCCTGGCTCAGGATGAACGCTAGCTACAGGCTTAACACATGCAAGTCGAGGGGCAGCATGGTCTTAGCTTGCTAAGGCCGATGGCGACCGGCGCACGGGTGAGTAACACGTATCCAACCTGCCGTCTACTCTTGGACAGCCTTCTGAAAGGAAGATTAATACAAGATGGCATCATGAGTCCGCATGTTCACATGATTAAAGGTATTCCGGTAGACGATGGGGATGCGTTCCATTAGATAGTAGGCGGGGTAACGGCCCACCTAGTCTTCGATGGATAGGGGTTCTGAGAGGAAGGTCCCCCACATTGGAACTGAGACACGGTCCAAACTCCTACGGGAGGCAGCAGTGAGGAATATTGGTCAATGGGCGAGAGCCTGAACCAGCCAAGTAGCGTGAAGGATGACTGCCCTATGGGTTGTAAACTTCTTTTATAAAGGAATAAAGTCGGGTATGGATACCCGTTTGCATGTACTTTATGAATAAGGATCGGCTAACTCCGTGCCAGCAGCCGCGGTAATACGGAGGATCCGAGCGTTATCCGGATTTATTGGGTTTAAAGGGAGCGTAGATGGATGTTTAAGTCAGTTGTGAAAGTTTGCGGCTCAACCGTAAAATTGCAGTTGATACTGGATATCTTGAGTGCAGTTGAGGCAGGCGGAATTCGTGGTGTAGCGGTGAAATGCTTAGATATCACGAAGAACTCCGATTGCGAAGGCAGCCTGCTAAGCTGCAACTGACATTGAGGCTCGAAAGTGTGGGTATCAAACAGGATTAGATACCCTGGTAGTCCACACGGTAAACGATGAATACTCGCTGTTTGCGATATACGGCAAGCGGCCAAGCGAAAGCGTTAAGTATTCCACCTGGGGAGTACGCCGGCAACGGTGAAACTCAAAGGAATTGACGGGGGCCCGCACAAGCGGAGGAACATGTGGTTTAATTCGATGATACGCGAGGAACCTTACCCGGGCTTAAATTGCAGATGAATTACGGTGAAAGCCGTAAGCCGCAAGGCATCTGTGAAGGTGCTGCATGGTTGTCGTCAGCTCGTGCCGTGAGGTGTCGGCTTAAGTGCCATAACGAGCGCAACCCTTGTTGTCAGTTACTAACAGGTCATGCTGAGGACTCTGACAAGACTGCCATCGTAAGATGTGAGGAAGGTGGGGATGACGTCAAATCAGCACGGCCCTTACGTCCGGGGCTACACACGTGTTACAATGGGGGGTACAGAGGGCCGCTACCACGCGAGTGGATGCCAATCCCCAAAACCTCTCTCAGTTCGGACTGGAGTCTGCAACCCGACTCCACGAAGCTGGATTCGCTAGTAATCGCGCATCAGCCACGGCGCGGTGAATACGTTCCCGGGCCTTGTACACACCGCCCGTCAAGCCATGGGAGCCGGGGGTACCTGAAGTGCGTAACCGCGAGGAGCGCCCTAGGGTAAAACTGGTGACTGGGGCTAAGTCGTAACAAGGTAGCCGTACCGGAAGGTGCGGCTGGAACACCTCCTTTCTGGAGAGGACGAAAGATCGATAAGGTTTTTGTTCTTGTACTGCTGGTGTTGTTTATTCAAGATATGATTCCGTAATGATACGGAAGAGAGAAAGTAAGAAGCCGGGTCTAATTAAACAGACTAGGTTGAACTTAGTCCTATAGCTCAGTTGGTTAGAGCGCTACACTGATAATGTAGAGGTCGGCAGTTCAACTCTGCCTGGGACTACGAACGGAATCAAGTTCGGGGGATTAGCTCAGCTGGCTAGAGCATCTGCCTTGCACGCAGAGGGTCAACGGTTCGAATCCGTTATTCTCCACTCCATCGGAAACGTAAGAAACGAAGATGAACGATCTATGACATATTGTACAAGCAAACAGTAATTTTAGTAGTAAAGAGCTGAAAGTATATATCATCCCGCTGGCACGCAAGTGTGAGCGAATGGATAAGGAAAGTAAAAAGGGCGCATGGCGGATGCCTTGGCTCTCGGAGGCGATGAAGGACGTGATAAGCTGCGATAAGCTTTGGGGAGGTGCAAATGACCTTTGATCCAGAGATTTCCGAATGGGACAACCCAATATCTTGAAGAGGTATTATCTTACTATGTAAGAGGCTAACGCAGGGAACTGAAACATCTTAGTACCTGCAGGAAAAGAAAATAAACAATGATTCCCCAGTAGTGGCGAGCGAACGGGGAACAGCCCAAACCATCCATGTTACGGCATGTGTGGGGTTGTAGGACTACGCCGTTGCATGAAGACATCAGAGAAGAACTTTCTGGAAAGAAAGACCATAGAGCATGACAGTTGCGTATTCGAATGTTGTCGAAGCATAGTAGTATCCTGAGTAGCGCGGAGCACGAGGAATTCTGCGTGAATCTGCCGGGACCATCCGGTAAGGCTAAATACTCCCGAGAGACCGATAGCGAACCAGTACCGTGAGGGAAAGGTGAAAAGCACTTCGAACAGAAGAGTGAAATAGTTCCTGAAACCGTGCGCCTACAAGCGGTCGGAGCTCGTTGATGAGTGACGGCGTGCCTTTTGCATAATGAACCTACGAGTTGCCTTTGCCGGCAAGGTTAAGTGTGACGACACACGTATCCGAAGCGAAAGCGAGTCTGAACAGGGCGTATAGTCGGCAGTGGCAGACGCGAAACCAAGTGATCTACCCTTGGCCAGGTTGAAGGCTGGGTAACACCAGCTGGAGGACCGCACCAATAAGCGTTGAAAAGCTTCTGGATGAGCTGAGGGTAGGGGTGAAAGGCTAATCAAACTTGGAGATAGCTCGTACTCCCCGAAATGCATTTAGGTGCAGCCTTGCGGGTTACTGATGTGAGGTAGAGCGACTGATAAGATGCGAGGGCTTCACCGCCTATCAAGTCTTGACAAACTCCGAATGCGCATCAGTTCTACCGCAGGAGTGAGGGCATGGGTGCTAAGGTCCGTGCCCGAGAGGAGAAGAATCCGGACCACCTGCTAAGGTCCCGAAATGACAGCTAAGTTAAACTAACGAAGTCTGACTGCTAAGACAGCTAGGATGTTGGCTTGGAAGCAGCCATTCATTTAAAGAGTGCGTAACAGCTCACTAGTCGAGGAGTCGGGCGTGGATAATAATCGGGTATCAAGTTGTCTACCGAAGCAGTGGGATCATTAATATGATCGGTAGGGGAGCATTCCAGTCGGCGTCGAAGGCGTACCGTGAGGTATTCTGGAGCGTCTGGAAAAGCAAATGTAGGTATAAGTAACGATAAAGGGGGCGGGAAACCCCCTCGCCGAAAGACTAAGGTTTCCTGATCAACGCTAATCGGATCAGGGTCAGTCGGGTCCTAAGGCTCAGCCGAACGGCGATGCCGATGGCAGAAACGGTTAATATTCCGTTACTACCTTCAGGAGTGACGTGGAGACGCAGTAGTGACAGTGCCGCCATCTGACGGAATAGATGGTTGAAGGGTGTAGGAGTCGATCATGGCAGGCAAATCCACCATGAGATCCGAACCTGATAGTATGCCGCGTCCTTCGGGACAAGGCAATAGTGCGCGTAAGCATGCTGCCGAGAAAATCCGCTAAACTTAATCCTGGAGGTACCCGTACCGCAAACGGACACACGTAGTCGGGATGAATATTCTAAGGCGCTTGAGTGATTCACGGTTAAGGAACTAGGCAAACTGACCCTGTAACTTCGGGATAAAGGGTCCCTACCCTTTTTATGGGAGGGCGCAGAGAATCGGTCCAGGCAACTGTTTAACAAAAACACAGGGCTGTGCCAAATCGAAAGATCCAGTATACAGCCTGACACCTGCCCGGTGCTGGAAGGTTAAGAGGAGATGTCATCGATAAGAGAAGCGTTGAATTGAAGCCCCAGTAAACGGCGGCCGTAACTATAACGGTCCTAAGGTAGCGAAATTCCTTGTCGGGTAAGTTCCGACCTGCACGAATGGTGTAATGATCTGGACGCTGTCTCAACCGTGAGCTCAGTGAAATTGTAGTATCGGTGAAGATGCCGATTACCCGCGATGGGACGAAAAGACCCCGTGAACCTTTACTATAGCTTATCATTGAATCTGGGCACGTGATGTGTAGGATAGGTCGGAGGCTTTGAAGCAGGTACGCCAGTATTTGTGGAGCCGCTGTTGAAATACGACCCTTTATTTGTTTGGATTCTAACCCGTGGATACGGGGACATTGATTGGTGGGTAGTTTGACTGGGGTGGTCGCCTCCAAAAGCGTAACGGAGGCTTCTAAAGGTGCCCTCCGGCCGATTGGTAACCGGCCTTAGAGTGTAATGGCATAAGGGCGCTTGACTGGGAGACTAACAAGTCGATCAGGTAGGAAACTAGAGCATAGTGATCCGGTGTTTCCGTATGGAAGGGACATCGCTCAAAGGATAAAAGGTACTCCGGGATAACAGGCTGATCCCTCCCAAGAGCTCATATCGACGGAGTGGTTTGGCACCTCGATGTCGGCTCGTCACATCCTGGGGCTGGAGAAGGTCCCAAGGGTTGGGCTGTTCGCCCATTAAAGTGGCACGCGAGCTGGGTTCAGAACGTCGTGAGACAGTTCGGTCTCTATCTATCGTGGGCGCATGAAATTTGCGTGGCTCTGACACTAGTACGAGAGGACCGTGTTGGACAGACCTCTGGTTTGCCGGTTGTGCCGCCAGGTGCATTGCCGGGTATCTAAGTCTGGATCGGATAAGTGCTGAAAGCATCTAAGTACGAAGCCGGCCACAAGATTAGATTTCTCAGGGTCGTTGTAGACTACGACGTTGATAGGATGCAGGTGTAAAGATGGAGACATCAAAGCCGAGCATTACTAATTGCCCGTTCACTTTCCTTATATGTCGGATGGTGTATACCTTTGGTTTTTACTACAGAATGAAATTACGATAACAGCTCAACAATATGTCAACCTTATTCAGGTGGCTATAGCACAAGGGTTCCACCTCTTCCCATTCCGAACAGAGAAGTTAAGCCTTGTCACGCCGATGGTACTGCGTCACAGTGGGAGAGTAGGTAGCCGCCGTTTTGATTGAAGCCTTCGGACTTGAAGAAGTTCCGGAGGCTTTTTTTGTATCCGCACGCATGAAATGTGGCCTCTACCGTTTTTTCCCCGTGGGTGTGGGTACCTTTCCCACGGAACTGTCCGGAAGGGGCAGGTTTTTATTTAGAATTAGAAAAGGGGTTAAAAAGATTGTATTTCATAATTTCTTTATGATTATCGAATATATTTACCACTTGAACTTGAATAATTTTTAGGTCTGCGTGAACAAAAAAACAATAGAATTGTTTCAATAATATAAACCGAGAATCTTTCGAAACTAGTAGCCAAAATGAAGCTTATCGTCAAAATAGGATTAATAGTCCTGCTTTTAATGTTTAATTATCAGGGAGTCGATGCAGATGTTGTTTCTTCCGCTATTGACAGATATGCTACTACTACAGAACATCAAGATAATATGGCATCTGATCATGGTACATTGGATACCATGTCTTTCACCCACTCTTTACTCACAGGGCAACAGCAGGTATTAGCGAAACTAATGCCCGACGATCTCCGTATCCGCAGAGCAGAGGAACTTCAACAGAACTTCTTAAAAATTCTCATAGGTCGTTTTTCACTACGGGAAGAAATACTGGCAACTGACCGCGCTAAGATCTTTCCGTCTAATCCCATTCATTGTGTGTCTCCGGCATGTCATTATTTCGTGTTCACGCTGAGACGCATTTTGATTTAATTAATCGTTATAAATTTAGTTGTTTCACCTTCTCCGGCGCCCTGCAGAGTGTCGGGGTTGGTATAGAATTGTCATTTAACTATAACGATTAATTAAAACATATATCATGGAAACTATTCAAAATAAAACTACTAATAAGATTGTAGGTATTAAAAATGCGGGTTGGGTAATTATATGCTGCTTTATCATTGCAGTTTGTATCTATCACTTCATATTGGGGAATCCATCCAACTTTATGAATAATGACCCTAATAACCATCCGTTGCCGGGCAGTTTCCTGGGAACAATTTACAAAGGTGGTGTAGTGGTGCCCATTATCCAGACCCTGTTGCTCACCGTCATAGCGTTGAGCGTTGAGCGTTATTTAGCCATCCGGTCTGCTTTTGGCAGAGGTTCGCTGGTGAAATTCGTCGCTAATATTAAATCTACCCTGGCCGCTGGTGATATGAAGAAGGCACAAGAGCTATGTGATAAACAAGGCGGTTCTGTAGCCAATGTAGTTACTTCGACTTTAAGAAAGTATGCCGACGTGGAAAACGATGCGACACTTTCCAAGGACCAGAAAGTACTGGCCATTCAAAAAGAATTGGAAGAAGCAACTGCACTGGAGCTCCCTATGATGGAGCAGAATCTGCCTGTTATCGGTACAATCACCACATTGGGTACCTTGATGGGACTACTCGGTACGGTAATTGGTATGATCCGTTCATTTGCAGCTTTGTCTGCCGGTGGTGGTACGGACTCCATGGCTTTGTCACAAGGTATTTCCGAGGCGTTGATCAATACGGCATTCGGTATCTTGACAGGTGCATTGGCGGTTATTTCTTATAACTACTACACTAATAAGATTGATAAATTGACTTACAGCCTCGATGAAGTAGGTTTCTCTATTGTACAGACCTTTGCGGCTTCTCATAAATAATCGTGCCAACCCTTTAAAATAAACTGCTATGGGTAGAGCAAAGATTAAAAAGAAAAGTACGTTCATAGATATGACGGCCATGAGTGACGTCACTGTGTTGCTGCTTACTTTCTTTATGTTGACTTCAACATTCGTAAAGAAGGAGCCGGTACAGGTGTTTACTCCAGCCTCCGTTTCTGAAATCAAGATTCCGGAAACGAATATCCTTCAGATTCTGGTGGACCCGCAAGGGAAAATATTTATGAGCCTCGACAAACAGCCCGACATGAAGGCCGTATTGGAGAAAATGGGTGAGGAGTACGGAGTTGATTTTACTCCTGAGCAGGAGAAGAAATTTGTGACAGCTTCTACATTTGGTGTCCCGATGAGAAGCATGCAGAAATATCTGGATCTGCCTTCCGACCAGCAGGATAAACTGTTGAAAAATGAAGGTATCCCCTGTGACAGTACAGATAATCAGTTTAAATCATGGGTACGCAGTGCTCGTCAGGTGAATCCTGATTTACGTATTGCTATCAAAGCTGATGCGTCAACTCCCTACGCTGTGATTAAAAACGTAATGAACTCACTTCAGGACCTCAGAGAGAACCGGTACAATCTGATTACTTCTCTGAAGACTACTTCTGATAAATAAAACCGAATAATTATGAGTGCTGAAGTACAAGAAAGCAGCAAAAAAGGAAAGGGTTCGAAGCAAAAAAAGATGACTGTCCGCGTAGACTTTACGCCTATGGTGGATATGAACATGTTGCTGATTACTTTCTTTATGCTGTGTACCACGCTGAGCAAACCTCAGACGATGGAAATAAGTATGCCGAGCAATGACAAGAACATCACTGAAGAGCAGCAGAGCAAGGTGAAGGCTTCACAAGCAATTACCCTGTTACTGGCCGGAGGAGATAAATTGTATTATTATGAAGGAGAACCTAATTATAAAGACTATACATCGCTGAAGGAAACTTCCTATAATGCAGATGGTCTGCGTTCCATTCTTCTTAAAAAGAACTCGGCGGCAGTTCGTGAAGTAAACGATCTGAAAAAACAGAAAGCTGATCTAAAGATATCAGAGGAGGAGTATACGAAAAAACTGGCTGAAATAAAAAGCGGAAAGGATACCCCGACTGTTATTATTAAAGCAACGGATGACTCTTCATACAAGAATCTGATTGATGCTCTAGATGAAATGCAAATATGCAATATAGGTAAGTATGTAATTACAGACATCGCAGATGCAGATCAGTTCTTGATCAAGAACTATGATACGAAGGGCGATCTGAGTAAAGACATTGCGGAATAGTAACACACATTTAAAAGGAGGAAAAGAAAATGGCAAAAATAGATTTGACCTCACCTGAATGGTGTGAACTGATATTCCAAGGTAAGAACAAGGCATACGGTGCCTATAAGATGCGTGCCAATTCACCTAAACGCCACACGTGGGCAATGGTAATTGTAGTGATCATTGCTGCCATAGGTTTCAGTATACCGACATTGGTAAAACTGGCAACCCCGAAGCAGAAAGAGGTGATGACAGAGGTGACTACCTTGTCACAACTGGAAGAACCCGAAGTGAAACAGGAAGAGTTCAAGAAAGTGGAACCGGTGGCTCCGCCTCCTGCTCTGAAAAGCTCTATCAAATTTACAGCTCCTGTCATCAAAAAAGATGAAGAAGTGCGTGATGATGAAGAGATAAAGAGTCAGGAAGAATTGACTCAGACCAAAGTGGCTATCTCTATTGCCGATGTGAAAGGTAATGATGAGTTGAACGGTAAAGATATTGCTGAACTGAAAGAAGTGATAACCAAAGCCCCCGAAGCAGAAGAAAAAACATATACTATGGTAGAACAGATGCCTCAGTTCCCGGGTGGTGATAGAGAATTGCTGTCTTTTATAGCAAAGAATTTGCATTATCCTACCATTGCGCAGGAAAAAGGAATACAGGGTAAAGTGTTTGTCCGCTTTGTGGTTTCGGCTACAGGTGACGTAAAGGATGTGAAGGTGATGCGTTCTCTGGACCCGTATTGCGACAAGGAAGCCATCAGGGTGATCCAGTCATTGCCGAAGTGGATTCCGGGAAGACAGAACGGACGTAATGTTCCCGTGTACTATACCGTTCCTATAACTTTTAAGCTACAATAATATCTATATATGATGATGAAGCTGTATATTGCATTATTGGCTGCTTCGTTGCTGCTGCTTTCGGGCTGCGGCAACAAACCCAAACCGGGGGAAGACGATACGTTGACCTCTGGCACTATAACGATAGCGGTGGACGAAACTTTCCGTCCCATTATAGAAGAGGAGTTACAGGTGTTTTATGCATTGACACCGGATGCCACCGTGCATCCCATTTATTGCAGCGAAGTGGAAGCCATGAAACTTTTGCTGGCGGATAGTGTACGTCTGGCTATAACCACCCGGCAACTCACCAGGCAGGAAACAGCCTATCTTAATGACAAGAAATTCTTTCCTGTATCGGTAAAGATGGCGACAGATGGTTTGGCCTTGATAGTGAACAAGCAAAATACGGATTCATTAATTACGGTTGACCAGTTTAAAGAAATACTGACGGGGAAAGTTACTGACTGGAAACAGTTGAATCCTGCTTCCCGTTTGGGTGAGCTCCAACTGGTATTTGATAATCCCAATTCGAGCACCGTACATTATGTACTTGATTCGATCTGCGGCGGTATGCCTTTGTCGAAGGACCTGAAGGCGCAGAAAACAAATCCGGAGGTGATTTCGTATGTGGCTAAGAATCCCGCAGCTTTAGGGGTTATCGGTGTCAACTGGATAGGAAATCCTGCGGATAGTACGCGACTCTCTTTCAATGACGTCATTCGGATAATGGCTGTCAGCCGTGCGGATTCGGCTACAGTGGGAAATAGTTTCAAGCCTTATCAAGCTTATCTGGCTTTGAACCAGTATCCGCTCACTCGCAATGTGTACATTTTACTCAATGATCCTAAAAGTGGTCTGCCCAGTGGTCTGACTTCTTTCCTGACAGATTTCCGGGGACAGCGTATCATCTTGAAATCAGGACTGGTACCTGCTACGGCTGCTGTGAGGATTGTAGATGTAAAAGAGGAATAATAAATGAACAAAAAAGAAGAACCATGAAAAAATTAGTATTAACCGTGATGAGCCTGTGCCTGGCCGTAACTATGTGGGGACAGACACCAGCAGGCAGCGAATGGTCACCCCAAGTGAAACAGGCTGCCACGATGATAAAGGAGAATCCGGCAAAAGCCTCCGAGGCTTTTGATGAACTGATGAAAGGTAAAAATAAGAAGAATACTTCCTTGTTGGTAGAGATAGGCCGGGCTTATCTGGACCAGGGAAAAACAGCAGAAGCTGCCGAATATGCACAGCGCGCTAAAGATGTGAACAGTAAATGTGCTGTAGCCTATCTGCTGAGTGGTGATGTGGCATTGAAACTAAATGATGTGAACAAAGCCAGCAGTGATTATAACCAGGCTATTTATCTGGATGAAAATTGCAGCGAAGCTTATTTTAAATATGCACAGGTATATAAAGGTGTAGACCCTCAACTGTCACTGGATATGTTGATGCGTTTGCAGACTAAGGCTCCGGACGATAACCGTATCAGTAAGGAATTGGCCGATGTATATTATACGATGGGGCAGTATGGCAAAGCAAAAGAAGCTTATGAAAGTTATCTGAAAGTAGGTACGCCTACCGAACAGGACTATACCCGCTATGCCATGTTGCTATATCTGAATAAGGATTATGCGCAGTCTTCGGATATGGTAAAGAAAGGTCTGGAACTTGCTCCGGAAAATCATGTGCTGAAACGTCTGGCGATGTATGATAATCTGGAGTTAAAGGATTACAAAGAAGGACTGGAAGCAGCCGCCACTTTCTTTTCTAATCCCGGTAATCCGGATTATGTATATTTGGATTACGTTTATTTCGCCCGTTTGCTGGAAGCTGACAAGCAGTATGATGAAGCGGTGGCACAGTTCGACAAAGCACTGGCTATGGACAAATCGCATACGGAAATCTATAAAGATATCTCTGATGTATACGAAAAGGAACGTGATTTTCCGAAGGCCATAGAGGCTTATAAAAATTATTTGGGCGGAATGAAAGGTGATCCGGATATTAGTGACCTGTTTTTATATGGACGTTTGAACTATTATGCGGCTACTGATTCTGCTTATCAGGATAAGCAACCACTTTATCTAGCTGAAGCCGATACTATTTTTGCACAAGTGGCTGCTAAAGTTCCCGATAACTATTTAGGAAACTTCTGGCGTGCCCGTGTTAATTCTTTGCGTGATCCTGAAACAACTCAGGGATTGGCAAAGCCTTATTATGAGGCTGCACTGAGTATTCTGGAACAGAAGCCTGATGCTACTAAATCAGTGTTGGTGGAATGTAACAGCTATTTGGGATATTATTATTTTGTAAAAGAAGATTATAACCAGTCAAAACTGTATTGGAATAAGATATTGGAAATTGATCCTGGAAACGAAACTGCTACTAAAGCACTAGGAGGAATTAAATAGTCCTTCTTTTTTTCATTTATCATTTGAGTTGAGCGGACAGTACTTGGTTGCCGCCCGCTTAATTCGTTTAACGGTTAATGAATGTTAAAGATGAGTCATTCTTCTTGTTTATTCAAATAAACTATATACATTTACAGTGTACTAATCAACTAATACACTAAATAACTAATAAAACCATAAACACAATGATGATTGAAGTAAAGAACTTGTCTTTCAGTTATGGAAAGAGAAAACAGAAAGTCTTTGATGACTTCTCGCTAGCATTGGACAAAGGTTCAGTTTACGGCCTTTTAGGGAAGAACGGTACAGGTAAATCTACTTTGCTTTATTTAATGACAGGTTTGCTTCGTCCTCAGGCCGGACGGGTGCTTTACAAAGGGGTGGATGTTTCCATGCGCTATCCCCTGACTTTGCAGGACATGTTTCTAGTGCCTGAAGAATTTGCTTTGCCATCAGTCAGTTTGAAACAATACTTGAAGCTGAATACTCCGTTTTATCCGAATTTCAGCAATGAACTCTTGAGCACTTGCCTTCGTGATTTTGATATGAATGAAGATATTCATTTGGGCGAGCTTTCGATGGGACAGAAGAAGAAAGCATTTATGTGCTTTGCATTAGCTACCAATACCTCTTTGTTGGTAATGGACGAGCCCAGCAACGGATTGGATATTCCTTCTAAAAGTCAGTTTCGTAAAGTAATCGCTTCGGGCATGACCGATGAAAAATCAGTCATCATCTCTACGCACCAGGTGAGAGATATTGACAGCCTGCTGGATCATGTGGTTATTATTGACGGTACCCGCGTATTGTTGAATGCATCGGTAAAGACCATCTGTGACAAAGTCTATTTTGCAGAGCAAGGCATGAATGAACCGACGGACACAGCACTCTATGTCCAGCCGTCCGTCCAGGGAAACAGTGTCATCTTCCCGAACACTGAGAATGAGGAAACGAATTTGAATCTGGAAGTATTATTCAACGCTATGCTGGCAGAGAGAGAAAAAATGCAAACCATGTTTAACAAGTAACACACACAAACATTATGGATACGAATAACTTCTTTAGCTTTTCGCGTATTGCAATGGTAATGAAACGCGAGATTATGGAAAATTGGAAAACGAATCTTTATCGTTTGATAGGAATTTATGCTGCATTCGCCTTGGTAATGATACTTCATATGTGGACAATGAGTTCTGGTAGGTCTTCTCAGATATCGTTTACTACTTATTGTTCTAATATAATGGGGACCTTTGTTTTTATCATTGGTATTGCCAGTATTGCTTATGCTGCCAACATTATGGAAAACATGATTACAAAAGAAAAACGTATCGCTTTTCTGATGCTTCCGGCGACTATGATAGAGAAATTTGTAGCACGATTTTTAATTGTTACGGTAGGGATGGCCGCAGCCATTATAGTTGCCGCTTCATTGGCAGAGATTACGCGTTATCTTGTACTTCCTTTGTTTAATTTGCCCGAGGCATTCCATCAATCAGTGTTGTACCATCTTCTTTCTATGGCTGCTATAGATGGAGAACAGGTATTTAGGGGATCGGGATCCGCTTTGAATATGTCCTACCAGAACTGGCTGGGTGAGCTGTGCGGATGGGCTTTCTTGGTGTGGTCACATTCACTTTATATTCTAGGGGGGAGTTATTGGTACAAGAAACCTTTTTTCAAGACATTGGGTACATTGATGCTTATTTCTATTCTGTGTTCGGTCTTGTCAGTACATATCATATCATGGGTAGGCAATGACGGTATGCGTAGTTTCGCTGAATGGCTGGAAGCTAATTTCCAGTGGGTGACATTAAACAAGTTACTTTCCTTAGGGGTGGCGTTCTTCAGTGCATTCACCATGTTCAACTGGTGGCTGAGTTACCGGCTCTTTACCCGTTCACAAGTTATTAAACCCAAATTCCGTTTGCTATGAAATTTAAAGAAAGTAAATCCATTTACTTGCAGATAGCTGACCGGATATGTGATGAAATCCTGCAAGGACAATATACGGAAGAAGAGCGTATTCCATCGGTCAGAGAATACGCCGCCACAGTGGAGGTGAATGCAAATACGGTGGTCCGCACGTATGATTACCTTCAGGGACAAGAGATCATTCACAATAAACGCGGCATTGGTTATTTTGTATCGGCAGGGGCTAAAGACCGGATTATTGCTTTACGGAAAAATACATTCCTGCATGAAGACCTGCCTGAGTTTTTCAGACAAGTGAAGACATTGGATATTCCCATGAAGGAGATAGAAAAAATGTATAAGGAATATCTGACTCAACAATGACACAACACCAAGCACATCTACGACAACACATACACAACATCGGTTAGATAAAGAAATCCCGGCAGAGCGATGACTCGCCGGGATTTCTTATATCCGGTTACTTGTCTGCTATAAAAATTGTAGTCCAGTATAACCATTCGGTTGCAGCTCGGAGGATATCGGGATTGATAGATTGGGTGTTATCTTTGGGATGATGGTAATAACCGCCTCCCAAGGCCCATAAGTCTATACATGGATAGCCGGCTTTCATAAAGACTGCACCGTCTGTGCGAGGGCGGGTCAGGAAATGAGTCTCACTAGTGAACAGACGTCGATGTACATACCTATCATTGGCTTTCTCTGATAGCTCAGCCAGTTCGGGGTATTTATAGTGATAATTCGCTCCTAGCATCTCACCTACACCCACTTGTTCCAGATTCAGGATTGCTACCACTTTGTTTTGGGGCACAAGGGAATGGTTGGTGTAGTAGGTACTTCCGGTGAGTCCGGCCTCCTCGCCGTCCACACTCATAAAGATGATGCTGCGTTTCGGTTTTATCTTTGATTTTGCCAGTGCTTCGGCTACTCCCAGCATGGCAGCGGAGGAAGAATTGTTGTCATTCGCTCCTTCAATTAGGAAAGGAATCATTCCTAAGTGGTCCAGATGGGCGGAAATGATTACATATTCATTGCATAGTATAGGATCACTGCCTTTGATCATGCCCAAAATATTTTTTCCAGTAGCATTGGGATTATAGGTAGCATTCATTTTGATGTGGGCTCTCTTTCCGGTATGGAAAGAGGCAGGCTTCTGAGTCTTATAAATCTGCCGGATGGTTTCTTTATAGGTCTTGCCTGTTCCCCTGAAAATATCATTGACCACAGTGTCTGTAACATGACAATAGACAAATCCCGGATTATAGGGGGCATTCGGACCGGGAACCCATTTGTATAACAAGCCTGCCGCACCATGGGCTGCAGCGTTGTTCAGCTTGGTTTGGTGCAAAGTATGTTTGTACCACATGGCCAGTGAATCGGGGTTACGGCTTATATTGGGTGTTTCTCCCTCTACCAGCACAATCTTGCCTTTTACATCTATGTCTTTGTAATCATCATATCCTAATTCGGGTGCTGTAACGCCAAATCCGGCATATACCACATCGGCTGTCACTTCTCCGTTACTGGTCATTCCTCCGGCAAACCAACCATCTGCCCAAGGGTATGTCTTGGAGATCCATACAGTTTTTTTCTTGTCTTGGGTGACAGGAAATAGGATATCCATAGTGCTTCCCGGTTGTATCTCTACACAAGGGTGGGGGAATAGCTGTATGTAGGAACCATTCTCACCACGAGGTATTAGTTTCCACTCTTTAAAATATCCTTTTACGATATCTACAGCTTTAGCCATTCCGGGCGAACCTGCGAGTCGTCCCTCCAAGGCCGGGTCTGAAAGTTGCTTTACATAACCGAAAATCTTTTCGGTAGTGATGTTACGATGCATGGCATCAAGGTACATTTCTTCATCAGTCATGGTAGCCGTTCTTCTTTGGGCGGATGAAGACAGGGAGCCCAATGCAAGAATTGCAGATAACAAGAGGAGTCCTTTTTTTCATGTTAATATGTTGATTTAAGATTCGGTTCTAAAGATAAAAAGAAAAGATCAGATTCCTGTTTATCTCCTTGTAAAAATCTTAAGTTCGTATTTCTTGATATAAATCAAACCGTTACATCGTGAAAAGTCTGTACCTTTGCACCCCGAAAATCAAGGGTAACAAGTGGACGTAATTCAAGAACCGAGAAGTGTACGAAAGAACCTTGCCAGACTGGCGGTTCCTATTTTCATTGAAACATTGCTGATTATGATGCTGGGCGCGGTAGATACCGTGATGCTGAGTCAGTATTCAGACAATAGTGTGGCTGCCGTCGGGGTGGTCAACCAGCTCATCATGTTTGCTTTCCTGATATTCGAGGTGATTAATATAGGAACTTCCGTACTCTGTTCGCAATATTTGGGAGCAAGAATGCACAAGAATATGGTGCAGGTGGTGGGAGTATCATTGATACTCAATTTGGTGTTCGGCCTGTTTGTCAGTGCTATTCTGCATTACGGAGCCACTTCTCTGCTATCTATGATGGGACTTCGTCCCGAACTGATGGAATATGGAGTGAGTTACATGAAGATAGTAGGGGCATTCGCTTTTTTTCAAGCCATATCTCTGACTATTTCTGCCTCTTTGCGTAGTGCTAACAAAGCGGTTTATCCCATGATGGTAACGGTAGTTGTGAATATTCTGAATATCATCGGTAACTATTCGCTGATTTTCGGTAAGTTCGGCATGCCGGCTTTGGGAGTGGAAGGTGCGGCTATCTCTACAGCATTTGCCCGAGGGGTATCTATGGTGATACTTTTTGTAATTCTTTTCCGCAAGCATATTCCCAGATTTCCGTTATCCTATTTTTGCCCCTTCCCGTTTGTCGAGCTGAAAAACCTGTTGAAAATCGGAGTCCCCTCGGCCGGAGAAAATATGTCCTACAGTTTCTCTCAGGTAGTATTGACCTATTTTATTAATATGTTGGGGAATGAAGCGCTGGCTACCCGTACCTATGTGGTGAATATAGTGATGTTCGTTTATTTGTTTGCTATTGCCATGGCACAAGGCGGAGCCATCTGTATCGGACATCTGGTAGGTGAAAGGAAAATTCATGCTGCCTATCTGTTAGGCAAATATGTGATGCGTATTTCTATTTTGGTTTCTTTGGTTTTATCCTGTATCTGGGCTTTGATGGGGCATACCTTGTTTAGCTGGTTGACAGATAATCCGGAAATTATCCGTCTGGGTACTATTATCCTGTTTATTGATGTGATTTTGGAAGTGGGACGGGCTATTAATATTTATGCGACGAATGCTTTACGTGCAACGGGTGATGTAAATTATCCGTTTTATGTAGGATTTGTTGTTCAGTGGAGTGTTGCCGTAGGTTGTGGTTTCTTGTTCGGCATTCATTGGGGATGGGGATTGGTAGGTATGTGGTGTGCGTTTGTGCTGGATGAAAATCTTCGTGGTATTATCTTTGTACAGCGTTGGAACAGTCTGAAATGGACTAAAAAGGGATTTGTGAAATAAATCTTCATTTTCGCAAACTTTATGCATCTTCAGGCCGTTAAACTCAAGAAAAAAGAATTAATTTTGCAGTCTGATAATTATCAAAGAATATAATATGGAGCTCGATTTACTCACGGCAATATCACCTATTGACGGTCGATACAGAGGAAAAGCGGGAGCTTTGGCCTCTTATTTTTCTGAATTTGCACTCATCAAGTACCGTGTGCAGGTAGAAATTGAATACTTTATCACTCTGTGTGAACTACCGTTGCCACAGCTGAAAAGCTTTGATCATGCACGTTTTGATGCATTGCGCGCTATTTATAAGAATTTTTCAGAAGCTGACGCACAGCGTATTAAAGAGATAGAAAGTGTAACAAACCACGATGTAAAGGCTGTAGAATATTTCATCAAAGAAGAATTCGATAAGTTGGGCGGAATGGAGGAATACAAGGAATTCATTCATTTCGGATTGACATCACAGGACATAAACAATACTTCTGTACCTTTGTCTATAAAGGAGGCATTGGAACAAGTGTACTATCCGCAAATTGAAGAGCTGATTGCTCAGTTGACTACATACGCTGAAGAATGGGCAAATATCCCTATGTTGGCAAAAACACATGGGCAGCCTGCTTCTCCTACTCGCCTGGGTAAAGAAATCATGGTTTTCGTTTATCGTCTGAATCGTCAGCTGGCTGTATTGAAAGCTTGTCCTGTCACGGCTAAATTCGGTGGTGCGACGGGTAATTACAATGCACATCATGTAGCTTATCCCGAATATGACTGGAAAGCATTCGGAAATCAGTTCGTGGCAGAGAAGCTGGGGTTGGAACGTGAGGAATATACTACTCAGATTTCTAATTATGATAATCTGGGAGCCATCTTTGATGCCATGAAGCGCATCAATACCATTATGATTGACATGAACCGCGACTTTTGGCAGTACATCTCTATGGAGTACTTCAAACAGAAGATTAAAGCGGGCGAAGTCGGTTCCAGCGCTATGCCGCACAAAGTAAACCCCATCGACTTCGAAAATGCTGAAGGTAATCTAGGTATGGCAAACGCTATTTTGGAGCACCTTTCTTCTAAGTTGCCTGTTTCCCGCTTGCAACGTGACTTGACAGACTCTACTGTGTTGCGTAACGTCGGTGTACCTTTCGGTCACATTGTGATTGCTATCCAAAGTTCGTTGAAAGGTCTGCGTAAACTGTTGCTGAATGAGAAAGCAATCTATGCCGACTTGGATAATTGTTGGAGTGTGGTGGCGGAAGCTATCCAGACTATTTTGCGCCGCGAAGCCTATCCTCATCCGTATGAGGCATTGAAAGCTTTGACCCGTACAAACCAAGCTATCACAGAAGGGGCTATTAAAGAATTCATAGAAACACTAAATGTAAGCGAAGATATTAAAAAGGAACTGCGAGTGATTACACCGCATAATTATACAGGTATTTAAAAAATAGTTAGTTGGATTTTAATCAAAAAAGCCCGAGAGGGCGTTATACATTAATTAATAAACAAAAGGAAAACCATGAGTACAGAAAATGAAAGCAGACAAGAAGGTGCTGCAAACGAAGAAAACCAGAATGTAAGCCGTGATGGTGGTTATAAGTCTTATAACAGAGACAGTAATTACAACAGATACAACAACGACGGCGAACAGCGTCCTTATCGTCCTCGTACGAACAGCTATAATCGCGAAGGTGGCGACCGTCCTTACCGTTCTTCTTATAACAACGGTGACCGTCCTTCCTATAATCGCTATAATAATAATGGTGACCGTCCGCAACGTCCCCGCTTTAATCCTAACAGTGAGGATGGAGGAGAACAACGTTCATACCGTCCTCGTACAAATTATAATCGTGAAGGTGGTGAGCAGCGTCCATATACTCCGCGCCCTCGTTTCAATAATGGTGAGGAAGGTGGTGACCGTCAATACCGTCCCCGTACAAACTATAATCGCGAAGGTGGTGAGCAGCGTCCTTATACTCCGCGTCCCCGCACCGGAGGATATAATCGCGAAGGTGGCGAGCAGCGTCCATATACTCCGCGTCCCCGTTTTAACAGCGGTGAAGGTGGTGAACAGCGTTCTTACACTCCGCGTCCTCGTACCGGCGGTTATAATCAAGGCGGCGACCGTCCTTATCGTCCTCGTACCGGTGGTTATCAAGGTGGTGGATACAATCGTCCCTATCGCCCCCGTACGGCTGATTATAACCCGAATGCAAAGTATAGTCTGAAGAAACAGATTGAATATAAAGATATATTGACCGATCCAAATGAGCCGATTCGTCTGAACAAGTTCTTGGCTAATGCAGGTATATGTTCCCGTCGTGAGGCTGATGAGTTTATTACAGCAGGTGTAGTCAGTGTAAATGGTGAAGTGGTAACCGAATTAGGTACTAAGATCAAGCGTACTGACGAAGTGAAGTTCCATGACGAACCGGTAAGTATTGAACGCAAAACTTATATTTTGTTGAATAAACCGAAGGATTGTGTGACTACTTCTGATGATCCTCAGGAACGTAAGACTGTAATGGATTTTGTGAAAGGTGCTTGTAAGGAGCGTATTTATCCAGTTGGGCGTTTGGATCGTAATACTACCGGTGTATTACTGTTAACTAACGATGGTGATTTGGCTTCCAAGCTGACTCATCCTAAGTATTTGAAGAAGAAGATTTATCATGTATATTGTGATAAGAATGTAACCAAGGCAGATCTTGACCAGATTGCAGCAGGTGTGACATTGGATGATGGAGAGATCCATGCAGATGCCATCAGCTATGCATCGGAAACAGACAAGTCACAAGTCGGTATTGAAATCCATTCCGGAAAGAACCGTATTGTGCGTCGTATTTTTGAATCCTTGGGATATAAGGTAATCAAGCTGGACCGCGTTTATTTTGCTGGCCTGACTAAAAAAGGTTTGCGTCGCGGTGACTGGCGTTACCTGACGGAACAAGAAGTGAACATGCTCCGCATGGGCTCATTTGAATAATAAACAATAAAGAGACAAAACAATGGAAAAAATTAGTAGAACAAAGATTGTTGACTTGCTGAAGCGCCGTGATTTTGGTGCGATGGTCAATGTAAAAGGTTGGGTTCGTACCCGCCGCGGTAGCAAACAGGTAAATTTTATCGCCCTGAATGACGGTTCTACAATAAATAATGTGCAGATTGTTGTTGATTTGGCAAACTTTGACGAAGAAATGTTGAAGCAGATCACCACCGGTGCATGTATCAGTGTGAACGGTGAGTTGACCGAATCCATTGGCTCTGGTCAGGCTGCCGAAGTTCAAGCGCGTGGAATCGAAGTATTAGGTACTTGTGATAATACTTATCCGTTACAGAAGAAAGGTCATACGATGGAGTTTCTTCGTGAGATCGCTCATTTGCGTCCCCGTACCAATACATTTGGAGCTGTATTCCGCATCCGCCACAACATGGCTATCGCTATCCATAAGTTCTTCCATGAACGTGGTTTCTTCTATTTTCATACACCTATTATCACAGCATCCGATTGTGAAGGTGCGGGACAGATGTTCCAGGTTACTACCAAGAATCTTTATGATTTGAAGAAAGATGAAAACGGAGCGATTATTTATGATGATGATTTCTTTGGCAAACAAGCCAGTTTGACGGTTTCCGGACAGTTGGAAGGTGAATTGGCTGCTACTGCTTTGGGGGCTATTTATACATTTGGACCTACATTCCGTGCGGAGAACTCCAATACGCCGCGTCACTTGGCCGAGTTTTGGATGATTGAACCTGAGGTTGCGTTCAATGATATTACTGATAATATGGATTTGGCCGAAGACTTTATTAAATATTGTGTACAGTGGGCGCTTGACAACTGCTATGATGATGTGAAGTTCTTGAACGATATGTTCGATAAAGGATTGATAGAACGTTTGCAGGGCGTGCTGAAGGAAGAATTTGTCCGTCTGCCTTATACGGAAGGTATCAAGATACTGGAGGAAGCTGTAGTAAAAGGTCATAAATTTGAATTCCCGGTATATTGGGGAGTAGACTTAGCCTCTGAACATGAACGTTATTTGGTGGAAGAGCACTTTAAACGTCCTGTAATCCTGACAGACTATCCGAAAGAAATCAAGGCATTCTATATGAAGCAGAATGAGGATGGCAAGACGGTGCGTGCAATGGATGTATTATTCCCGAAGATTGGCGAAATAATAGGTGGTTCTGAACGTGAGGCTGATTATGACAAATTGATGACCCGCATTCAGGAACTGGGAATTCCGATGAAGGATATGTGGTGGTATCTGGATACCCGCAAGTTTGGTTCATGTCCTCATTCTGGTTTTGGACTTGGTTTTGAACGGTTGTTGCTGTTTGTTACCGGTATGACCAATATTCGTGATGTGATACCTTTCCCACGTACTCCGCGCAATGCTGAATTCTAATTGTAGGAAATAATAATTCAAAAAATCCTGCCCTATAACATAGAGCAGGATTTTTTTTGTGTTTAACTGTAAAAAAGTTATTTGAAAAGCAGAAAGTTTGAAAAATTTTTCTAATTTTGTTGTATCCACATAACGCAATTTGTTAACTAAATATATACAGCTATGAAACGGAAAAAATTATTCCTACTGATGATAGCATTCTTGCTAATCGGTACTTCGCGTGTAGTGGGACAGGAAAAATCGGATGCAGCCCCTGTCAATTTGAAAGGGATTTGGCAGATGTGCTTTTATGTATCAGGTACTCCTCAGGTGCCGGGTGAGTTGAAACCAAGTAATTCTTTTAAAATTTTGTCTGATGACGGCAAGTTTACCAATATGACCATGATTCCTAATCATGGAGCCATTATTATTGGTTCCGGTACCTATCGGCAGACTGCTCCTAATGCTTATACAGAGCATGTGGAGAAAAATCTGCATCTTCCACAATTGGTAGGTGTGGATAACATTTTGGAATTTGAGATGAAGGGGGGCGATGTCATGGTACTGAAGTTTTTTGTGAAAACGGATAAGGATGGAAATGAAATCAATTCCTGGTATTATGAAACTTGGAAACGGGTGAAAATGCCTCCTGTTTATCCAAAGGATTTGGTCAGATAAGTTTGAATCTTTGTTTATAAACAAAGGATAGTCATTGGGGAGGGGCTGCTCTTTCATTTTTTGAAAGCGTGGTCCCTATCTATATGGTGGGATATGTGTCTTGTTTATATGATTACTTGTTTGGATACTTAAATGAAAGGTGTCTATGTATTAATTGTTTCCAATAAAATGATGTAGTGAGTAACTGTTACCTGTTTGCAGGTTGCTTAAATATACGGTAAAATTCCTGTAATCTCTTCTTAATTTGCACAGAATTTCAAAAAATGTGCTATTCTTCATCACTTTTATGCCTTTTCGAGAACAAAAATTGGAAATAATCGTTAACTTTGTCGCCAATAACAGAAATAGAAAAGGAGATTAATGTCTAAACTTTATATAATAGCGGGGTGTAACGGAGCTGGTAAAACGACTGCTTCGTATACGGTATTACCCGAAATTTTAGAGTGCCGTGAATTTGTCAATGCCGATGAAATCGCCAAGGGACTTTCTCCTTTTAACCCCTCAAGTGTAGCAATCGAAGCGGGACGACTGATGCTGAAACGCATCGGAGAACTGTTGTCAGCCGGAGTCAGTTTTTCTGTTGAAACTACATTGTCTACCCGTTCTTATATCAATCTTATCCAGCAGGCACAAAATCAAGGATATAGTGTCAGCCTTATTTATTTTTGGCTGAATTCGCCTGAACTGGCTATAGAGCGAGTGAAACAGCGTGTTGCCAACGGAGGGCATGATGTACCTGCTCCCATTATCCGTCGTCGTTATCGTTCGGGGTTGGAAAACTTTTTCCGTATTTATATGCCTTGCGTGGATTATTGGATGCTTGCGGACAATAGCTGCACACCGCGTGTTATTGTGGCGGACGCCTTCCGTTTGGGAGATGAGGTCCATATCTATAATCAAGAACTTTTTACTAAAATCAGAAGTTATGTCAACTGAAGAAGAATATAAGGAATTAAGTGCGAAGTTGCGTTATGGTTTAGAATTAGCGGAACAGCGGTTGATAGAGGAAACTGCACGGCGCGAAGGGACACTGTGTTATGGTCGTCCCGATGGAAAAGTAGTTCGGATCTCAGCAACTGAACTTTTAAAGCTTCGTCAGTCCGGTGGAAACAATGCGGCATCTGTGGCTGTTTGTACTTGCTCTGAGATGGAGAGTGGCTGGAATCGTTGAAAATATATGAATAACTGTATATGTATAGGGAAGAATCAAAATTTCTTCCCTATGTTTTTACTCCGTTATTCAAAGCCTAGATGTGGTTGTATCAGCCTTTTGTATGCAAAAAGCAGGAGGAAAAAATATCTTAATTTGTTTGTCAGTTCAAAGAAAAGCCGTACCTTTGCAAGCCGATTATTATCAAAAGTTTATAAAGAATTAATTCTTAGCGTGTTAATAGTTCTTTGTCCGGGAACGGTTAGAAACGCTGGGAAGAATTGTTTTTTAGTAGTTAACATTTAAAAAAGAATTTAAGAGTGGATACTTTAAGTTACAAGACCATTTCTGCAAACAAAGAAACAGCTCATAAAGAATGGGTTGTTGTCGATGCAACCGATCAGGTCGTAGGCCGTCTCGGTTCGAAAGTTGCGAAACTGTTGAGAGGAAAGTACAAACCAGACTTTACCCCTCATGCTGACTGCGGTGATAATGTTATTATCATTAATGCAGACAAAGTGAAATTTACCGGAAACAAGTGGAACGACAAGGTTTACTTGCGCTATACAGGTTATCCCGGTGGTCAGAGAGAAATGACTCCTGCCCAGTTGATGAAGAAACCTAACGGTGAAGAAAAACTGTTGAAGAGAGTAGTAAAGGGTATGCTTCCTAAAAATCGTCTGGGAGCACAGTTGCTGGGCAATTTGTATGTTTACGCTGGTAGTGAACATAAACATGAAGCTCAGACTCCGAAATCAATTGATATAAACTCACTTAAATAATAAAGAATGGAAGTAGTAAATGCATTAGGCAGACGTAAACGCGCCGTAGCACGCGTGTTCGTAAGCGAAGGTACAGGAAAGATTACTATTAACAAGAGAGACCTTGCACAGTACTTTCCATCAACTATTCTTCAGTATGTAGTAAAACAGCCTTTGAACAAGCTGGAGGCTGCTGAAAAATATGATATCAAAGTAAATCTTTACGGTGGTGGTTTTACAGGTCAGTCACAGGCTTTGCGTCTGGCTATCGCCCGTGCGCTGGTTAAAATCAACCCTGAAGATAAAACAGCTCTTCGTTCAGAAGGCTTCATGACACGTGATTCTCGTTCTGTAGAACGTAAGAAACCGGGTCAGCCCAAAGCACGTCGTAGATTCCAGTTCAGTAAACGTTAATATCCGGTTTTACTTGGAACTGGTTAAGAAGCGTTTAGTATCTAAACCAGCGGGACTCTACTTGGTAGCGGACTACCCGATGGTTGGTTGAGATAAACAAAAAAGAAAGTAAACGATTTAAAGAATAACAAAATGTCTAGAACTAATTTCGATACATTATTGGAAGCCGGTTGCCACTTCGGACACCTTAAGAGAAAGTGGAATCCCTCAATGGCTCCTTATATTTTCATGGAACGCAATGGTATCCATATCATTGACCTCCATAAAACAGTTGCTAAAGTAGATGAAGCTGCTGATGCACTGAAACAAATCGCAAAATCAGGTAAGAAAGTCCTGTTTGTTGCTACTAAGAAACAAGCTAAACAAGTAGTAGCTGAGAAAGCTGCTTCTGTAAATATGCCTTATGTAATCGAGCGTTGGCCGGGTGGTATGTTGACTAACTTCCCGACTATCCGTAAGGCTGTGAAGAAAATGGCTACTATCGATAAGTTGACCAACGATGGTACTTATTCAAACCTTTCTAAGAGAGAAGTTCTGCAAATCTCTCGTCAGCGTGCTAAATTGGAGAAGAACTTAGGCTCTATCGCTGATTTGACTCGTTTGCCGTCAGCACTGTTCGTTATCGATGTGTTGAAAGAAAACATTGCAGTTCGTGAAGCTAACCGTCTGGGTATCCCTGTATTTGCTATCGTTGATACAAATTCAGATCCTTCAAACGTAGACTTCGTGATTCCTGCAAACGATGACGCTACTAAGTCTGTAGAAGTGATCTTGGATGCTTGTTGTGGCGCTATCGCTGAAGGCTTGGAAGAAAGAAAAGCTGAAAAAGTAGATATGGAAGCTGCCGGTGAAAATGCTCCTAAGGGTGCTGGTAAGAAGAAAAATACCAAGGCTCGTATGGATAAAGCCGAAGAAGAAGCTATCAATGCTGCTAAGGCTGCCGCTTTCTTGAAAGAAGACGAAGAAGCTTAATAGTATAAATTGAGAGTTGAGAATTGAAAATTGGGGAAGGGGCAGATTATGCTGTTGATTCTCAATTCTCAATTTTCAATTCTCAATTCTGTTTTAAAGATATTACTAACAATTAAAAAATAAAGGAATATTATGGCTGTAACTATGGCTGAAATAACCAAGCTTCGTAAGATTAGTGGAGCTGGTATGATGGATTGCAAGAACGCCTTGACTGAAGCAAACGGCGATATCGATAAAGCAATGGAAATTATCCGTAAAAAAGGACAGGCTGTTGCTGCAAAACGTTCTGACCGTGAAGCATCTGAAGGTTGTGTGCTGGCAAAAAAGGATGGCGAATTTGCTGCTATCATCGCTTTGAAATGCGAAACCGACTTCGTTGCTAAAAATGCTGATTTCGTAGCGTTGACTCAAGCTATTCTGGATGCTGCTGTTGCCAACAGATGCAAGACTTTGGAAGAAGTAAAGGCTTTGCCTATGGGTAACGGTACTGTACAGGATGCAGTAACAGACCGTAGCGGTATCACTGGTGAAAAAATGGAATTGGATGGCTACAATGTGGTTGAAGGTGCTTATACTTCTATTTATAACCACCAGGGGAAATAACCAGCTTTGTACTATTGTTGCCATGAATAAGGAAGCTGAAGCTGCCGCTCACGGAGTTGCTATGCAGATTGCCGCTATGAATCCTATTGCAATTGATGAAGCCGGTGTTCCTGAATCTGTAAAAGAAGCTGAAATACAGGTAGCTATTGATAAAACTAAGAAAGAACAAGTAGACAAGGCTGTTGAAGTTGCTTTGAAGAAGGCTGGTATCAACCCTGCACATGTAGACAGCGAAGAGCACATGGAAAGTAACAAGGCTAAGGGCTGGATTACTGACGAAGATATTGCCAAAGCTAAGGAAATCATTGCTACTGTTTCTGCTGAAAAAGCTGCCAACTTGCCGCAACAGATGATTGAAAACATTGCTAAAGGTCGTCTGGGTAAGTTCTTGAAGGAAGTTTGCTTGCTGAACCAGGAGGATATCATGGATGGTAAGAAGACTGTAAGAGAAGTGTTGAAGGAAGCTGATCCTGAATTGCAGATCGTTGCTTTCAAACGTTTCACTTTACGTGCTGAATAAGATTTCCGCAATTATAGAATGGGGGACTGTGTGACAACAGTCCCTTTCTTTTTTCCGGTTATTTGGTCTGGGTATATCCTTCAGCTTTCAATAACTCGATGACCCGTTGCTTGAACTCTCCTTGGATAAGGATCTCCCCGTCTTTTACTGAACCGCCTACTCCACATTTGCTTTTCAATAATTTACCCAACTCTTTCAGGTCATTTTCTGTTCCGATGAACCCGTTGATTAATGTCACGGTTTTGCCACCCCGTCCTTTTTTTTCTATATTGACACGGAGTTTCTGTTGTTTTTTATCTAATGTCTCAACCGCTTCCTCTTCAACACTTTCATACTTGAAATCAGGATTTGTGGAATAAACCACATTCAGACGTTCTTTCCAATCGTTATTTTTCATGTGAATTTTGCTTAAATGAATACTCAAAGATAAGACTTTTTTTATACTCTATCCGTCAATGTAACAAATAAAAGTGTACTTTTGCAAATTACCTAATGATAATACCTAAAGAAAAAGATGGATATACGTATGCATAAATTCTCGGATAAAGTGCCTGAGCCGACTTTGCGCAGACTTCCGTGGTATCTTTCGAATGTGAAACTGATGAAAGAACAGGGAGAAACGTACGTGTCTTCTACCCAAATATCCAAGCAAATCAATGTAGATGCTTCCCAAATAGCGAAAGATCTTTCTTATGTAAATATATCCGGCCGTACACGTGTGGGGTATGAGATTGATGCGTTGATAGAGGTGCTGGAGCGTTTCTTGGGATTTACCAAAATGCATAAAGCTTTTTTGTTTGGTGTCGGTAGTTTGGGAGGTGCTTTATTGCGCGACTCGGGGCTGCATCATTTTGGATTAGAGATAGTAGGTGCGTTTGATATTAATCCCGGATTGGTCGGGAAGGAAATAAATGGAATTCCTATTTATCATTCGGATGAATTTGAGATAAAAATGAAATCCTGTGATGTGAATATCGGGGTATTGACTGTGCCTATTAATATAGCACAGGAGATAACAGATAAAATGATAGCGGGTGGCATTAAGGCTGTTTGGAACTTTACACCGTTCCGTATTCGTGTACCGGAAAATATTGTGGTGCAGAATACATCACTTTATGCTCATCTGGCTGTAATGTTTAACAGATTAAATGTAATTCAAGAATAATAATATGAAGATTATAGCCGTAGGAATGAACTACGTTGCACATTGCCACGAGTTACATGCTGATGAAAAATTACCGGAAGAACCGGTTATTTTTATGAAACCGGATTCGGCTCTGCTGAAAGACAGCAAGCCGTTTTTTATTCCTGATTTTTCTCAGCAGGTGGATTATGAGACAGAATTGGTAGTACGTATTAATCGTTTGGGAAAGAATATTGCTCCGCGTTTTGCCAGTCGGTATTATGATGCGGTGACGGTAGGAATAGATTTTACGGCACGTGACCTTCAGCGGCGGTTCCGGGAGGAAGGCAAGCCTTGGGAGCTGTGTAAAGGGTTTGATAGCTCGGCTGCCATAGGTGATTTTGTGCCGGTAGACAGATTTAAGGATATACAGAATTTAAACTTTCATTTGGATATAGATGGAAAAACAGTGCAGAGAGGCAACACTGCGGATATGTTGTTTAAGGTGGATGAGATAATTGCATACGTTAGTCGGTTTTTTACATTAAAGATTGGAGATTTGCTCTATACGGGGACTCCTGTGGGAGTAGGGCCAGTCGGCATAGGACAGCATTTGCAGGGGTATTTGGAAGGTGAGAAATTATTAGATTTTTATGTAAGATGAAAATAAGAGTAGGATTTGGATTCGATGTGCACCAACTGGTAACCGGTCGTGAACTATGGCTTGGAGGAATAAAATTTGAACATGAATTGGGGCTATTGGGACACTCGGATGCCGATGTGTTGATTCATGCCATTTGTGACGCTTTGCTGGGAGCTGCCAATATGCGTGATATAGGTTATCATTTTCCTGATACTGCGGGTGAATTCAAGAATATTGATAGCAAGATTTTATTGGCTGAAACGGTGGACCTGATTGCTGCAAAAGGATATAAAGTAGGTAATGTGGACGCAACGATTTGTGCTGAACGTCCTAAATTGAAAGCGCGGATTCCGGAAATGCAGTTGGTACTTGCTCATTTGATGAGGATTGATGTGGATGATGTTTCCGTAAAGGCTACCACTACAGAGAAACTGGGATTTACGGGCAGGGAGGAGGGCATTTCCGCTTATGCCACTGTATTGATAGAGAAAGCGGAATGATTTGTTGCGCTTTATTGGGAAATATCTTCTGGCAAGATCTTGCTGGAAGATTATAGGATAAGGCCGAATGCTAGTAATACGCCGAATAGCAGCATATTGCGGGAGGTTTCTCCCAATATGCTGTTTAATTCTTTTCCCCTGTTGATTTTTACCATTCTTTGCCATGCCATGAAGTGAGGTAACAGATAAATTTGGGGTAATAATGCAGCCCAAATGTGCCCGGTCGGGATAAACAATAAACAAAGCCATGCGGCAGCCAATCCCAAAAATAAGTATAATTGTTGCCCTGCATTGGCTCCCCAGCGTACTACGATTGTTTTCTTTCCGCTTTTTGCATCCTGATCGCGGTCACGGTAATTATTCACCATCAACAAGGTATCTATAATCAGTCCGCAAGCTAGAGAGGCGAGTGTCACATTCCAAGTCCAGTCACGGCACATCACATAGTAAGTGCAGCCTACCGGTACAAATCCGAAAAAGACAATGACAAGTATGTCTCCCCATCCGTGATAAGCTAGCGGATAAGGTCCTGCTGTATAAAGAAAAGCGAATAAAACACATAAAATTCCTACTGGAATCATTTCAATCCCTCCATAAGCTAATAGGCATAACCCTGCTAAACAAGCTGTTGCTGTGGTCAGGGCGATTCCCTTTCTCATGGCGTTCAGTGTGATCCATCCTTGCGCGCAGGCACGTTCAGGACCCAAACGGTCTTCACGGTCACTGCCTTTCAGGTAATCAAAGTAATCATTAATGAAGTTGGCGTCTATCTGCATCAGAAAAGCGAAGGCAAAGCAAAGCAATGCTGGTGTCATTTGGAAGCAGCTGTCTGCATAGGCCAAGGCACATCCCAGTAAAACCGGAGTGGCGGCTCCTGCCAATGTTTTAGGGCGGGCGGCTAGAAGCCATGCTTTTATTGAGTTAACTTGAACAATTTCCATTTCTATTTATAATTAAGGTTGTGCAAAGATAAAACAATTAATTCTGTATCTTTGTCTCCAAATAGAAAGGATTATGAAGAAACAGTTTCTTTTTTTGCTTTTAGCGGTTATTCTTTTGTCTTCTTGCGCCACAGCTACTTTGTCCGAGTTTCCGGGGGTAGGGCGTGTGAAGCAATATGATTTTTATAGTTATGATATTCCACCCGCTTTTGACGGTTTTCGGATAGGGTTTGCTTCGGATTTTCATTATGAGAGTCGCTTTAAGAGGAGTGAATTGAACAGCGCGGTGCGGGCATTAAAGTCAATGCATGCCGATGTCTTGCTGTTGGGTGGAGATTATCGTGGCAAGAAAGGTGGAAATCTGGATACTTTGTTCACCGCCTTGAGCAGAGTTTATACGCCTTACGGAACATTTGCTGTGATGGGAAATCATGATTATGGCTATTGTTATTCCGAAGTGGTGGAGGCCATGCAAAAGAATCATGTGCGGTTGATGGAACATAAAAGCTATAAGCTGATGAAAGATGGTCAGTATATTATAGTGAGCGGTGTACGCAATCCGTTTGATTTAAAAAAGAATGGTGACTCTCCATCCCAGCATTTTCCGGCGGATGATTTTATTATATTGCTCACGCATACTCCCGATTATGCAGAAGATACCGATGTGTCGAATGCCAATTTGGTGTTAGCGGGGCATACTCATGGTGGGCAGGTGAGCTTGTTTAAAAAATATTCTCCGGTAAAGCACTCTATTTATGGAAACCGTTTTCTGACTGGTTGGAAAGAGAATAGCAAAGGTACTCCGATTATTATAACCAATGGATTGGGTACTTCGCGCGTTGACGTCCGTTTATTTACTCCCAGCGAAGTTGTTCTGGTAGTCTTGCATCGTGTTGAAAAGCAGAAAGAATAGACTGTTTGTCCGTTAATAATGTACAGGGTGTCCATAATCGGACACCCTTTTTTATGTTTACTTGTTGATACTTAGTGGATTAATTCCGTGGCATGTACTTTGCACTTTATAAAGTGAAGCGACTCAAGAAAAAAAACGGATCATGTTGCAACGTTTTTAGAGTCATTTGCGTCTTATAAATAAAGACACAAATAAACACGAATTATAAACATTAAAAATAAGACATTATGAAAACTACAATGCTCACTAAAGCCATGATGGCAGTTCTTTTTGCAATGACAAGTGTATTAACATTGAATGCGGCCAAGCCTGTGAAGATTACAAATGAAGAGGTGGAAAATGGTCGGGTGTCGGCTAAGGTCGTTTATGAACAGGAAGGTACTTTCCTGACTCCGGAGTATCGTTTTGAGTTCAGATACAACGATAAGGGACAAATCATAGAGAAGAAAAGTATGAAATGGAATGGCACGGATTGGATAAATTATTATTGTATGGAAGTTACGTACACAGACACAGAAGCGCATATTGATTATTCTTTGTGGAATAAAAATAAAAAAGAGTTTGTCCCTACGCAGAAATATGTATATACGTTAGATGAAGCTGGGAAGTTTTTGGCGTGGCACTCATATAAAAAGGATACGACAGGCTGGGAGTTGGACGGATTGATAAATAGTAAGGTACTGCTGGCAAAGCGTTAATGGAGTGCGTCCTTTGAATTTTAGATTAAATAATTGATGTGTTTTTCCCCGGGGAATTTGGATTGTATCCTCCCGGGGATTTTTATTTTTTCAGTCGTTCATATACTGCCGGATGCAGGAAATATCGTATATCTCGTCCTTCCGCCAGTGCCTGTCTGATAAAAGTAGAACTGACTTCCAATAACGGAGTATCGGCTAATTGCACGGAAGGAGGAAGGGTTGTTGGATCAATAGTGAAATTCGGACGGGGATAGATCATTACATGATGATTCTTTAAAATCTCCTCTGCTTTGTACCAACGGGGGAATAAAAGCCAGTTGTCCGCCCCGATGATAAGGGTGAATTCCCGGTTGGGATAGGCTTTGTGTAAAGCATCCAATGTGTGTATAGTATAGGAAGGACGAGACAGGTGGAATTCGAAGTCGGAAGCCCGGAATTTGGGATAATCCGCAATGGCCAGTTTTACCAGTTCCAATCGCAGATTATCATCCCATAAATCCGTTTGTTGCTTTAATGGATTGTGAGGAGAGACGAGAAACCATATTTCATCCAGTCCATTATATTCACATAAATAATTGGCAAGTGCCAGATGGCCCATGTGGATAGGATTGAATGAGCCGCCGAAAATACCAGTCTTTATCTTACTCTTTTCCATTTATTGTAATTCCATACTTGTCCTACAGTGACAATACCCATTGCTATGGCAATAATGTATTGTTCCATTGCCATTGCAATGATGCCTACAGCCAAAGCTATAAAACCAATGAGGATACAAAGTATCGACATTCTTTGGGCCAGTTTTTTCGGATCTTTGATCATCGTCTTATTGTTCAATAAAGTTTCTAATAACTTTCAGTGCTTCCGCCTTTGCCTTCTCCAAATCGTCATTTACTATCACGGTATCGAATTTATCGGCGAACCCCAATTCGAATTCTGCTTTTGCGATTCGGCTTTCAATCACTTCGGGGGCATCAGTACCACGGCCTTGCAGGCGTTTACGGAGTTCTTCTACACTGGGTGGTTGAATGAAAACAGACAATGCGCGGCTGCCATAATATTTTTTGATATTACATCCGCCTACCACATCTACGTCAAAAATCACATTTTGTCCGGCTTCCAATTGTTTTTCCACTTGTGCTTTCAAGGTTCCGTAGAAACGGTTTTCGTATACTTCTTCGTATTCCAGAAACTCATTATTGGCAATGCGTTGTCTGAATTCCTCAGGAGATAGGAAGAAATATTCCACACCATGCCGTTCTTTTCCGCGAGGAGGGCGGCTGGTGGCAGAAATAGAGAAAGACAGGTTCAGGTTTTGTGTCAACAGATAGTTGATAATGGTTGATTTGCCCGAACCCGAGGGGGCTGAAAAAATGATAAGTTTTCCTGTTGCCATATCTTGATTCTTTGCTTATGAGAATGGTGTCCGGTATGTGAACCGGTTACATTACATTTAACACCTGTTCTTTGATTTGTTCCAGTTCGTCCTTCATCTGCACTACGATGTTTTGCATTTCGGCATGATTGGATTTGCTGCCAGTCGTATTGATTTCGCGTCCCATTTCCTGTGCTATGAAACCAAGTTTTTTTCCTTGTCCATGACCGCCTGCCATGGTTTCACGGAAATATCTCAAGTGATTGCTCAGTCGTTGTTTCTCTTCGTTAATATCTAATTTTTCAATGTAATAAATCAATTCTTGCTCCAGGCGGTTTTTATCATAATCCACACTGATGGTCTTTTCCAAAGCATCTGTAATGCGTTCACGTATCTTGGCTACACGCTCTGTTTCGTAGGGTTCGATGGACTTTAACAAACGCTCGATGTTGTCAATCTTTTCGTTGAATTTCTTTTCCAAGGCGGTTCCTTCCTGTTTGCGGAAATCTACCAAATGGTTGATGGCCTCTTCCACTACCCGGCGGACTACCTCCCATTCGTCTTCCGAAAGTTCTTGTACATCGGCTTTGGTCAGTACGTCAGGCATTCGTAGAAGGGTTGCAAACCAATCTTCGGGCATTGGTATATGGGTCATTTCGGAAATAGATTTTATCTGATTGTAGTAGTTTTCTACAAGGGCGGCGTTAATGGGAGTGGCTGTATCCGAAACGTCTTTCTCTATCCACAGGCTGAAATCAACTTTACCGCGTTCCAATGATTTGGAAATCATATTGCGGATTTCCATTTCTTTTTCACGGTATAAAGGAGCGATCCGTGTAGACAAGTCCATTGCTTTACTATTTAAAGACTTGATCTCTACGTTAATTTTTTTTTCTCCGAATATAGCGGTTGCTTTACCGTATCCGGTCATTGACTGTATCATAACTAATATGTTTTTTTGCAAAAGTAATCTTTTTATGGAAATGAAGTATAAATAAAAGTGTATATTTGCAGATTATATTATATAAGTAGAGCATTATGTCGTGTATTTTGCATATTGAAACTTCAACAGAGGCCTGCTCTGTTGCCGTCAGTGAGGATGGATTGGCGGTGTTCTCCAAAGAGGATTTGAAAGGACCTTCACACGCCGTGCAGCTGGGCGTATTTGTAGATGAGGCTTTATCTTTTGTCGACAGTCATGGTATGCCGTTGGATGCAGTGGCTGTGAGTTGCGGGCCCGGCTCGTACACAGGGCTGCGTATTGGTGTTTCTATGGCGAAGGGTATTTGCTATGGACGTAATTTGCCACTTATCGGTCTGCCGACATTGGAGGTGTTGTGTGTGCCGGTGTTGTTACATCATGATTTGCCTGAGGATGCCTTGCTCTGTCCTATGATAGACGCACGTCGCATGGAAGTCTATGCAGCTGTTTATGATCGCGCATTGGGCGTGAAAAGGGAAATAGCCGCCGATATTGTTGATGAGCATTCCTATTTGGAGTTCCTGAATGAACATCCGGTCTATTTTTTTGGTAACGGTGCAGCCAAATGCCGTGGGCAGATTACTCATCCCAATGCTCATTTTATTGATGACATCCGTCCGTTAGGTAAATGGATGTTCCCATTGGCAGAAAAGGAAATGGTAAGGCAGAACTTTAAGGATGTGGCTTATTTTGAGCCTTTCTATTTGAAAGAGTTTGTAGCTTCCAAACCCAAAAAGCTTTTGTAACAGCCGATGAACAAATCAGTGCATAAATCATAAATTTTAAATATATATGGAGTATAATACTCAACAACGAACTTTACCCCTTCCTGAATATGGCAGAAGTGTGCAGAACATGGTAGACCACGCCTTGACCATCGAGGACAGAGCTGAGCGCCAACGTTGTGCGAACACGATTATCAACATTATGGGCGGTATGTTTCCGCATTTGCGGGATGTGCCCGATTTCAAACATAAATTATGGGATCATTTGGCTATTATGGCCGATTTCAAGCTGGATATCGATTATCCGTATGAAATTGTGAAGAAAGAAAGCCTGGAGGTGAAACCCGATATGTTGCCTTATCCGCATAATGGAATCCGTTACCGTCATTATGGACGTATTTTGGAGAACATGATTAAAAAGGCAGTGGACTATCCGGAAGGTGAGGAGAAGAAGCAGCTGATCAGCCTGATTGCAAACCACATGAAGAAATGTTTCCTGAACTGGAACAAAGACGGGGTGGAGGATCAGAAAATCTTGGATGATCTTCGCGATTACTCTAAGGGAATGATTAATCTGACCCCTGAAGACCTGCATTTGAATGAACAACAACGTGTTTATGTTCCACGCAGGCCGCAACAGAACAACAATCAGCGCAGACCGCAACAAAACAACAACCAAAGAAAGAAATATTAATTCCTAAAAAATGATACCATGGCTTCGTTTGTAATTGAAGGAGGACATAAATTGCACGGCGAAATACACCCGCAAGGTGCTAAAAATGAAGTGTTACAGATTCTTTGTGCCACTCTGCTGACCTCGGAAGAAGTGACCGTAACTAATATTCCGGACATTCTGGATGTGAACAATCTGATTCAGTTGTTACGTGATATGGGTGTCAAGGTATCAAAAACAGGGATTGATTCGTATACATTTAAGGCTGACACTGTGGATTTGAACTACTTGGAGAGTGATGAATTCTTAAAGAAATGTTCCAGTCTGCGTGGATCAGTCATGTTGGTTGGTCCGTTGGTTGCCCGTTTTGGAAAGGCTTTGATTTCAAAACCGGGCGGTGACAAGATTGGCCGCCGGCGTTTGGACACTCACTTTATCGGTATTCAGAAACTGGGAGCCTGTTTTAATTATGATGAGGAACGAAGTGTTTTCAGTATTTGCGCAGAGCATTTGGAAGGTACTTATATGTTGCTGGATGAAGCTTCGGTTACCGGTACGGCTAATATTGTGATGGCTTCTGTCCTGGCGAAGGGCAAAACGACCATTTACAACGCAGCTTGTGAACCTTATCTGCAACAACTTTGTCGTATGTTGAACCGCATGGGGGCGAAGATTTCCGGTATTGCATCTAATTTGCTGACTATTGAAGGAGTGGAAAGTCTGCATGGCTGTACGCATCGGGTGTTGCCTGATATGATTGAAGTAGGCAGTTTTATCGGAATGGCAGCTATGACAGGAAGTGAACTTACCATTAAGAATGTATCGCATGAAAATTTGGGCATTATTCCAGAAAGTTTCCGTCGTTTAGGTATCAGAGTAGAACAGCGGGGAGATGATCTGTTTATCCCCGAGCAGGAACATTATCAGATAGAATCGTTTATTGATGGCTCTATTATGACCATAGCAGATGCTCCCTGGCCGGGGCTGACTCCCGACTTGCTCAGTGTGGTACTGGTGGTGGCTACACAGGCGAAAGGCAGTGTACTGATTCATCAGAAGATGTTTGAAAGCCGCCTGTTCTTTGTGGACAAGCTCATAGATATGGGAGCACAGATTATATTATGTGACCCTCATCGTGCCGTTGTGATAGGGCATGACCGTAATTTCCAGCTTCGCGCCGGAAATATGATTTCACCCGATATCCGTGCCGGTATCGCTTTGCTGATAGCGGCAATGAGTGCCGACGGTATAAGCCGCATACACAATATAGAGCAGATAGACCGGGGATATCAGAATATAGACCAGCGTTTGAATGCGCTTGGCGCACGTATTACTAGAATTTAGAGAAATCAATCATGATTAAGAAAGATGAAGTTTTCAAGATTGGTATATTCAACAAACCGCATGGAGTAAAAGGAGAAATCTCATTCACTTTTACGGATGATATTTTTGACCGTGTGGAATGTGAGTATCTGGTCTGTTTGTTAGACGGTATATTCGTGCCTTTCTTTATTGAAGAGTATCGTTTTCGTTCAGATACCACTGCTTTAGTCAAACTGGAAGGGGTGGATACCTCGGAAAAGGCCCGTATGTTTACGAATGTAGAGGTCTATTTCCCGAAGAAATATGTCGGTGAGGAGGAAGATTCGGATGATATACCTACCTGGAACTATTTTATTGGCTTTAAGGTGGAAGATGTGAATCATGGTGAGTTGGGCGAGATTGTGGCGGTGGATGACAGTACGATGAATGTCCTTTTTGCCATTGAGAAAGGTGGTGAGGAACTTTTGCTGCCTGCCCACGAGGAATTTATCACCAAATTGGATAAGAAAAAGCGTTTGCTGACGGTCGAAGTACCTGATGGCTTGATATAAATATAGAAGGTGCGCACGATGAAGAAAAAAGGAAGGAAAGCATTTTGGCATAATTTCAAGTTTAAGTATAAACTGACCATTACCAATGAAAATACGTTGGAGGAGATTGTGGGACTGCACGTTTCCAAACTCAATGGTGTGTCTGTATTGCTGTCTGCCGTAACGGTAATTTTCCTGATTTCGGCAACTATCATTGTTTTTACTCCTTTACGTAACTATTTGCCGGGATATATGAACAGTGAGGTACGTGCGCAGGTGGTGACCAATGCCTTGCGGGCCGATTCATTACAACAAGTGGTGACGAGGCAGAATATGTATATCATGAACATTCAGGATATATTTAGCGGGAAAGTAAAAGCTGATACAGTCCAATCTATCGACTCTCTGACCATTCTTCGTTCTGATTCTTTGATGGAACGTACCAGGCAGGAAGAAGAGTTTCGCAAGCAATATGAAGAATCGGAACGATATAATCTGACGGCTGTTGATGATAATAATGCCGCTTCCGGATTGATATTCTATCGTCCTACACGGGGCATGATGTCATCTAATTTTGACTTGGAGAACAGGCATTACGGTGTGGACATTGCCGCTAATCCAAATGAAAGTGTGTTGGCAACATTGGATGGGACAGTGATTTTGTCTACTTATACGGCAGAAACCGGTTATGTTATTCAGATACAGCATGGACAGGATTTTGTGTCGGTGTATAAACATTGTGGTTCGTTATTAAAGAAAGAAGGAGATCCGGTGAAAGGTGGTGAAGCTATTGCATTGGTAGGAAATACCGGTGAAAAAACTACCGGACCGCATCTGCATTTCGAATTATGGCATAAGGGACGTGCGATTGATCCCTCAAAATACATTGTATTTTAACAACATTATGAAAAAACAAATAGCGATATTAGGTTCTACCGGCTCTATCGGTACACAAGCTTTACAGGTAATAGAGGAACATCCAGATTTATATGAGGTCTATGCGTTGACAGCCAATAACAGGGTCGATTTATTGGTAGAACAAGCCCGTAAGTTCATGCCCGAGGCGGTAGTGATAGCCAATGAGGAAAAATACCTTCAATTGAAAGAGGCGCTGAGTGATCTGCCTGTCAAAGTATATGCAGGAGCGGATGCGCTCTCTCAAATTGTGGAATCACAACCTATTGACATTGTACTGGCTTCTATGGTAGGTTATGCCGGATTGCGTCCTACTATAAATGCGATAAAGGCAGGTAAAGCTATTGCTTTGGCTAATAAAGAAACACTGGTTGTAGCCGGGGAGTTGATTAATGCACTGGCAAATCAGTACCATACACCTGTACTTCCCGTGGATTCGGAGCATTCGGCTATCTTCCAGTGTCTGGAAATAAATAACCGGTTGGAGAAAGTGATCTTGACAGCTTCAGGAGGGCCGTTCCGTACTTATACCATGGAGCAGTTGCAAACAGTGACCAAAGCACAAGCTTTGAAGCATCCCAATTGGGAGATGGGAGCGAAGATAACCATTGATTCGGCTTCCATGATGAACAAAGGGTTTGAAGTGATTGAGGCTAAATGGTTATTCGGAATGCGTCCGGAGCAAATTGAAGTGGTAGTTCATCCACAATCTGTCATTCATTCTATGGTGCAGTTTGAGGATGGGGCTGTGAAAGCACAGTTGGGCATGCCCGATATGCGTTTACCTATTCAATATGCTTTTTCGTATCCGGAGCGCGTGAAATCTTCTTTCGAGCGGTTGGATTTTGCCCGTATAACAGACCTGACTTTTGAACAGCCTGATACCAAACGTTTTCGTAATTTGGCATTGGCATACGAGGCTTTGTATCGGGCCGGAAATATGCCCTGTATAGTGAATGCAGCTAATGAAGTGGTGGTGGATGCTTTCCTGAAAGACAAAATATCTTTCCTGGGTATGAGTGATGTCATAGAACAGACTATGGGTAAAGTTGCTTATATCAAGGAACCGACTTATGAAGACTATGTGGATACTGATGCTGAGGCGCGTCGGGTAGCGTTGTCCCTTTTGTCATCTTAAATGGTAGTTGGCAGAGAATTATGTTAATTATAAATTATAAAATAGTAAATAGTTAGATGGAAACATTTTTGATTCGTGCTCTTCAATTGATAATGAGCCTTTCATTATTGGTCATTATTCATGAGGGAGGACATTTTCTTTTTTCACGTCTTTTTAAAGTAAGAGTAGAGAAGTTCTACATATTTTTTGATCCGTGGTTTTCTTTGTTCAAATTCAAACCGAAGAACAGTGATACGGAATATGGTATTGGCTGGGTGCCTTTGGGGGGATATGTGAAAATTTCGGGTATGATAGACGAATCTATGGATACCGAGCAGATGAAACAGCCTGCTAAGCCATGGGAATTTCGTTCAAAACCGGCTTGGCAGCGTCTGCTTATCATGGTGGGTGGTGTCTTGATGAATTTCTTGCTGGCTATCTTCATCTATTCCATGATTTTATTCCATTGGGGAGATTCTTTTGTATCGCTGCAAGACATGACTCATGGTATGAAATTTAATGAGCGTGCCCGGGAAATAGGTTTCCGTGACGGTGATATTCTTCTTCGTGCAGATGAAAAACCATTGGAGCGTTTCGGGGTGGATATGCTTCGTGATATTGCTGAGGCACGTACAGTGACTGTATTGCGCGACGGAAAGGAAGCCGAAGTATATATGCCTGAGATCAGCTTGTTGGATATAGCAAAGGACGATCCGATGTTTGTTACGGCGTTAGTTCCTAATGTCGTTGACTCGGTGATACCGGGCGGTGGCTTGGATAAGGCCGGTATACAGAAGGGAGATAGTCTGGTCGCGGTCAATGGCGAGAGGTTGAACTCATGGAATGCATTGGTGGAAAAACTGGATAATATGCAGGCTGATGCGGAAGCTACAGGAGATAAAGATGCTTCTCTACAAATGGTATATTCGCGTAACGGACTGCGTGACACCGTGACGGTGCGTACAGACTCTTTGTTTAGAGTGGGTGCAACATTCTCTTCATTGGCTGATTATAAAGAAACAACCCGTGAATTTGGTTTCTTTGAATCTTTTCCTGCAGGGGTACAATTAGGAGTAAATACATTAAAAGGATATGTGAACGATATGAAATATGTGTTCACCAAAGAAGGAGCCAAGAGCGTAGGTGGTTTTGGAACGATAGGAAGTATTTTTCCGAAAGTATGGGATTGGCATCGCTTTTGGGAAATGACTGCTTTTCTGTCAATCATCTTGGCGTTTATGAATATTCTGCCTATTCCGGCATTGGATGGCGGACATGTATTATTCCTGCTTTATGAAATCATTGCCCGCCGTAAGCCGAGTGACAAGTTTATGGAATATGCGCAGATGGTAGGTATGTTTTTACTGTTTGCCTTGCTCATTTGGGCGAACTTTAATGATATCATGCGATTCTTGTTCTAGGTCTGCATGACAGAAAAGGACACGGCATTTTTATAACAATGCCGATAGGCACGGATTTCCGCAAAGATTGAATCAATCGTCTTTGCGGAAATCTGCGTTTTTTATATTGTTTCTCTCCCGTGGTGAAAAAAAGACATAAAAAAAGAGCGAAAGTTTTTATCAAACCCGCTCACATCCTGAAGAACCCCCCTCCATTATGGGGTTCTTTTCATCTTTCTCGTCTCAGTTGTGTTATCCTCTCTCTCTTGTACCTAAAAAAACAACTCTTTTAATACCTATAAAACTAATCTCCTGAAAACTTTCTTTTTCTAATTACCTTAAATCTTACTACTAATACCTTTCTAAATCAATCTTTCTTTACCTAAATCTAATACCTTAAATTAAAATCTTTACCTTAATACTTAATACCTAATTTTGTTCTTTTCTTTATTAACTTAATATTTGGTTTCACAACCACATTGCAAAGGTACGGTTTTTCTTGAAATTAGCAAGTAAATATATGCTGAAAAACATAAAAAAGGGTGAATTCATGATATATATCAAGAAAACACCCCTTTTTTATTTCTTTTAGCGTTATCGCACACGGATGATGCGTTGATTACTGCTGCCCCGAAATTCCAAGTAAGGAGAGTACAAATCCGGCTCAAATCGTCCGTCTACTATAACATCCACATAATCCAGTATCGGTTTTAACATTTCATCGTTTTGTATCTGTTCAAATGTATATCCAGTATAACACCAGATGTTTTGTCCGGTAGCTTCTTTGATCTGTTTGACCAGAGCCAGGAATTCTTGGGGATGATAAAGTGGATCTCCACCGGAAAAGGTGATTCCGTCCAATAATGGATTGGCATTTATTTCGCAGATCATTTTTTCTATTTTTTCCGGTGTGAGCGGAGTGCCTGCCGATGGATTCCAGGATTCGGGATTCTGGCAACCGCGACAATGGTGACGGCATCCGGCCAGATAGATGGAATAGCGGATGCCTTCACCGTCGACTATTGTTTCAGGATAGGTAAATAACAAGTTCATGCTGATTATCCATGCTTTACCCGGTCACGTTCTTCAGCACGCTTGGCTGAATTCCAAGTGCTGAGGTCGCCTGTCAAATACCCGGTAATGCGACGCATTCGCATTATATTCTCGCTCTGGCAAACAGGGCACTTGTCGTAAATGACTCCTTTGTAACCGCAAGCCTGACAAGTATCAACAGGATGGTTGATGGAACCGTATCCAATGCCTTCGTCATGCATTACTTTTACAATCTTGGCTATGGCTTTTACATTTTTCTGAGCTTCTCCGTCCAGTTCCACGTAAGTGATATGCCCTCCGCGGGTAATGGCGTGGAAAGGAGCTTCCCGTTTTATCTTCTCGGTGATGGTGATGGGCTCTTTTACATCTACGTGGAAAGAGTTTACATAATAGTCATTATCCGTCACGCCGGGAATGATGCCGTATTTGCGGCGGTCCATACGGGTGAAGCGTCCGGAAAGTCCTTCGGCAGGAGTGGCAAGTACGGAGAAATTCAACTGATATTTCTGTTTGTATTCGTCTGCCACTTTATTCATTTCCGTAACGGCTTCGAATAATGTATCCCATGCTTTCTGGCTATGTGCGTGACCTTCTCCATAAAGAGCCATCATGGCATTGTGTCCGCCGATAAAGCCTATCCCTAATGTGCCTTGACGCAATACATCCCCCACCTGGTCGTTGGGCGAAAGTTTTCCTCCGCCTTTCCACACATCATTCCCCATCATGAACGGGAACTGGCGTGCCAAGGCTGTACGTTGATACTGGTAGCGTGCATACAATTGTTCGGCGATTAGTTCGGACAAAGCATGTACACTTTCTATGAATATTTCTTTTGCTTTTCTTTCTATGGCCTCTTTCTTGCCTGACTCTTCCAGACTTTCTGCCTTGATGCGTGCTTCGATGGCCAGCCGGGGCATATTCATGGTGGTGAATGACAGGTTGCCACGTCCTAATGAACTTTTTTCACCTGCTATATTTTCGTATACGCGGGTACGGCATCCCATAGTTGCCAGTTCATAGCGGTAGCGTTTAGGGTCCTTGATATCCCATTTCTCATTTTTGTTATAAGGAGTATCCAAAAACATAAAATTAGGGAACAAGGCTTTTGCGGTGGTACGGCAGGCTTTCAGAAACAAGTCGAAATTGGGAGCTTGGAATTCCATTTTGCCTTCCAGTGCCGCTTCGAAGTTTTCCATGGCTTTCTTATAGTCCTCTTCGGAATAAGATACTCCGTCTTTAACCTTGAATATCTGTATGGGGAAGACCGGTACTTCGCCACGGGTACCCAGGCCTTCGATGGTAGCTTTCAGCAGTTCCTCTATGACCATGCGGCCTTCGGGAGAAGTGTCTGTTCCATAATTGATGGAACTGAACACGACTTGGTTTCCCCCTCGCGAATGCATGGTGTTCAGGTTGTGGATGAATCCTTCCATGGCCTGATGTGTATCTTTGCGCGTCATGGCGTATGCTTTCTCTTCAATTTTCTTGAGAGCCTCTGTTCCGGGTTCTTTTCCCTCTACTTCTATATAAAACTCGGTTAAAGTTTTCAGATGTTTGCGAAATGTCTTCCGGACCCCTTCCGCCATAAAGAAGTCGAAGGCGGGAATAGCTTGTCCGCCGTGTTGCTCGTTCTGGTTTGTCTGGAATATGATGGTGGCCAGAGTGGCATAACTTTGAATGGACTGTGGAGTACGGATACTTCCGTTTTTAGTGCGGAAGCCGCGTTCGAACAAGTCATCCAGGTCATATTGGATACAAGTGGTAGTCTTGGTGGGATAGTAATCCAAATCATGTATATGTATGTCGCCCAACTGATGTGCTTCGGCATATTTTTTAGGCAACAGGTATTTATAGGTATAGTCTTTAGTAACTTCCGAGGCAAAAGTCATCATCTGTCCGGCGGGAGTATGGCTGGACATGTTGGCATTACTCAGGTTGACATCATTTTTGTCGATGGCTACAATGCCGTCCATGATGTGCTTCATTTGCGTTTTACGGTCGCGTTCCGTATTCCGCCATTCGCGATAAATAATATATTTCTTGGCCACTTCGGGACGTACTTTCATCAGTTCCTTTTCTACCAGATCCTGAATCTCTTCCACACTGATGGTTGGAGATACGAAATTGCTGATAACCCGCATGGTAATTTCAGCAATCAGTTTGTCTTCATTGTCAATTCCGGAGGCATGGAATGCCTTGCCGATTGCATTTTTAATTTTACTGATGGAAAAGTCTTCCCGCTTTCCATCACGCTTAATAATACAAATCTCAGCGTAATTCATTGTTTGAAAAATTAATTGTTAATTTAAAAAACTTGGCTGTCCTTCCAGGCAGGTTTTCTGACTTATCTCTCCCTTAAAACGCCTTCCCGCAAATGGTTTTGTAGTGGCATATTGTTTCAGCTCTACGAGAATTACAGCAGCGGGTACTGTTGCTGATTTTCACGGCATTCCCTCTTGGAAGTGGTTAACTTCACCTTGTCGGACAGCTGCAAAGGTATAACATTTTGGGAAACTTTCTATTTAAAAAATGGATAAAAGTTTTCCAAAACGGATAACTTATTGAAGATGGGAAGGTTATAAAATGTACCACAATGCCATCATGTGGCAGACCGTTCCTCCTAATACGAACAGATGGAAAACAGAGTGCATATAGGGCAATTTGGGGAAGGAATAAAAGACAGCTCCGGTGATGTAAGACACTCCTTCACCGATTAACCAATAAATAAAAGCGGGAGGCACATGTTGGCAGAGCGGCTTGAAACCTACAAAAATGCTGCATCCCATGGCTATATAGCAAATTGTTTCCAGGTTGCTATGTTCTTTCAGGTTACAAAAACATAGAATGATCCCGGCGAGGGCGCATAGCCATACGAAACTAAGAATTCCCCATCCCCAATAATCTGCTTCCCGCAAGGCTATCAGCATGATGGGGGAATAGCTGCCTGCGATATGCAGATAAATCGAAGCATGATCGAATTTGCGCAACACTTCGCGGTGAGGAGATGGTTTGCTGGCATGATACCAGGTGGAGCTGATATAGGAAGACAGCATACCGAATAGGTAGAGCCACATGCCGCCTGTTGCCCACGGATTGCCACTTTTCATGGCAGTAAGCAACAGATAACCGCCGCCGGCGATACCTATCAGGATACCAACGCCATGTGACAGGGTATTGGCCCACTCTTCTCCTTTGGTATAGTGTATGGTCAATTTCTTATAAGTTTTTTGGAGTTAATCCCATGCTTTTTGCTTTCTTCAACATGTGTTCTAAAGCAGCATCATGTTCATTAGGGATGATTCCATCCAGTATGGCATCCTTGATAGAACTTTTCAGACTGCCTATTTCACGGCAGGGCTGCAGGTCGAATATCCGCATAATTTCTTCTCCGTCTACCGGAGGTTGGAAATTGCGTATCCGGTCTTTTTCTTCCAGGTCTTTCAGCTTCTGGCGTACCAGTTTGAAGTTATCCAGGAATTTTTGTTTTCGTGCTTCATTTTTTGAAGTGATGTCCGCTTCGCACAGCATCATCAAGTCGTCAATATCATCTCCGGCTTCAAAAAGCAGACGTCGCACGGCGGAATCGGTTACTACATCATCTGCGATAACAATGGGGCGCATGTGCAGGCTGACCAACTTTTGGACATATTTCATCTTCTCATTCATGGGCAGTTTCATCTTGCGGAAGAGATCCGGAACCATTTTTTCACCGATAAAGTTATGATTATGGAAAGTCCATCCTATACGTGGCTCCCAGCGTTTGGTACGTGGCTTGCCTATATCATGCAACAGCGTAGCCCAACGCAGCCATAGGTTGTCGGTATGTTTGGAAATATTGTCCACAACTTCCAGGGTATGATAGAAGTTGTCTTTATGGGCACGCCCGTTTCGGGTTTCCACTCCTTGCAGCGCCACCAGTTCGGGAAAAATCAAAGGCAGCAGTCCGCAGCGGTCCAGTTCTATAAAGCCTTTGGACGGTATGGGGGCGAGCAGGATCTTGTTCAACTCGTCGGCGATGCGCTCTTTGGAGATAATATGAATGCGTTCCTTGTTGCGTGACAGTGCTTCGAAAGTGGTGTCGTCAATATAGAAGTTCAGTTGTGTGGCAAACCGGACACAACGCATCATGCGGAGCGGATCGTCACTGAAAGTGATGTCCGGGTCCAGCGGTGTACGGATAGTTCTCTCTTTCAAATCGTCCAGCCCGTTAAAAGGATCTACCAGTTCACCGAAACGTGCTTTGTTCAGGCACACTGCCATGGCATTGATCGTGAAATCGCGCCGGTTTTGGTCATCCTCCAAGGTGCCGTTCTCTACTACAGGCTTGCGGCTGTCATGGCTGTATGATTCCTTGCGGGCCCCCACAAACTCCACTTCCGTATCATGGTACTTGATTTGTGCCGTACCGAAGTTTTTAAAAACAGAAACGCGTGCCCCACGTCCCAGCTTCCTGCCGAAGGCCTGTGCCATTTCAATTCCGCTCCCTACTACTACAACGTCTATATCCTTCGAGGGACGCTTCAGGAATATATCTCGTACATAACCTCCTACAACGTAACATTCCAATCCCAGTTCGTCTGCCGTTTCGGAGATTAACTTGAATATCTTATTATTAAAGTGTTCTTTTAGTTCCATATTCATCTTAAAGAGGGGCAAATTTACGATTTTTTGCGCAGGATAAGGAGAAATCACGCAATTAAATTGTATTTTTGCCTGCATATAAAACGATCAAGTACATGAAAAAGATAGGATTAGTAGCATTATTTGCCTTGTTGCTGGCCGGTTGTGATGATGGCGGCGAGAAGAAAGCGCAAGAAAATTTGCGTAAGGCCGAAGCGGCTTTGGAAAAAGAGAACTTTAATGAGGCCAAATTGCAGATAGACAGTATCCGCATCCTTTATCCGAAAGCGTTTGAAGCTAGAAAACAGGGAGTCAAGCTGATGCAGCAGGTGGATTTGAAAGAACAGCGGAAAAGTCTGATTTACCTGGATAGCATGATGGTGGTGAAACAAGCTCAGCTGGATTCCGTCAAGGGTAATTTTGTTCTTGAGAAAGATACTGCATATCAGGAGGTGGGTAACTATTTTTATCCCACCCAGACGGTAGAAAAGAATATAGGCCGTTCATTCTTGCGCGGACAGGTGAACGAGCAGGGGGAAATGTCCCTTACCTCTATTTATTGTGCTGGCGGTACGTTGCATCATACGGCGGTGAAAGTGAGTGTGGGGGATACCTTTGCCGAAACTCCCGCCTCGAAAGACAGCTATGAAACCACTGACTTGGGCCGTGCAATCGAGAAGGCCGATTACAAGATGGGGGAAGACGGCGGCGTTATCGCTTTTATTGTAGCGAACAAAGATAAGAATATCCAACTTCAGTTTATCGGAGACCGTACTTATAAAACGGCTATGCAACCCAATGACCGTAAGGCGATTGCAGAATTGACGGAGTTGGCGCGCATCCTGTCCGGCATGGAACAAATCCGTAAAGATAAGAAAGAAGCGAACTTGAAAATAGAGTTTGTAACCCGCAAAATGCAGGAACAGGAGGAAGAGAAGTAATGTGGATGGGAACACAAACAATGCGGATCCTGAAGAGAATCTCCCCAAAGTCCGCATTGTCCGTGTTCCTTGTTTCATGTACAGCCCTTACAATCGCTTCAAGGCCAGCTTGATCACTTTCTCTACCGGGGCGGCAGGCTCCTCTTTCAGTATGGCAGCCACTACCTTTTGTGATGCGGCTTGTGCGAATCCCAGCATGGTGAGTGCGGCGACAGCCTCGTCATGAATTTCCGTATTGCCCGGATTGGCAAACATTTCACTGTTCACCGTCTCCACGCCCGAAGTGGCGATCTTGTCCTTTAAGTCCACTATGATGCGTTGGGCAGTTTTCAGGCCGATGCCTTTTACCGTTTTCAATAACTTGTCATTACCGGAACTGATTACTCCGCACAGCTCGGAAGGGGATAAGGCCGACAGAATCATACGTGCCGTGTTGCCGCCGATGCCCGATACGGAAATCAGTAACAAAAACAACTCCCGTTCCTGTTTGGTCGAGAATCCGTAGAGTACGTAGGCATCTTCCCGGATCGCTTCATAAATATATAATTTCGTATTGCTCTGATTCTGAATGGCCGAATACGTATTCAATGAGATATTGATGCCATACCCCATCCCGTTACAATCTAAAACCACCGTTGCCGGAGTAATCTCCGCAATGTCTCCTTTAATATATTCTATCATGGTTGTTTCATTTGAAAATTTACAGTTCTTTGCAAAAATAGGACATCTATCTTTTAAATTATAAGTTCGGCAAGAATATTTTTAAATTATTAGGTCGTAGTGAACAAAAAAACGAGGCAAAATGTTTATTTTTGCAGCGAATTAACAGATAATAGTAAACTAAACCCAATAAAAGATGAAAAAAATAAGAGCGGCCGTGGTTGGATACGGTAACATTGGTCAGTATGTAGTGGAGGCTTTGGAAGCTGCTCCCGATTTTGAGATTGCAGGTATCGTCCGTCGTAGCGGTGCGGAAAACAAGCCTGCCGAGTTGGAAGCATACGCTGTGGTGAAAGATATAAAGGAATTGAAAGATGTGGATGTGGCTGTGCTGGCTACTCCGACCCGTAGCGTGGAAGAATATGCGAAAGAGATTCTGGCAATGGGTATCAATACGGTAGATAGTTTCGACATTCATACACAAATCACTTCTCTCCGCCGTTCATTGGATGAGTCGGCAAAGGCCGGTAAGGCTGTCGCTATTATTTCTGCCGGATGGGATCCGGGAAGCGATTCTGTAGTCCGTACACTGCTGGAAGCCATCGCTCCGAAGGGCATTACTTATACCAATTTCGGTCCGGGACGCAGCATGGGGCATTCCGTAGCAGTCCGTGCCATTGATGGAGTGAAGGATGCTTTGTCCATGACTATTCCTGTGGGAACCGGTATCCATCGCCGTATGGTGTATGTGGAACTGGAAGAAGGTGCGGACTTCAAGACTGTGGAAGCCGCCATCAAGTCGGATCCTTATTTTGTAAATGACGAGACACATGTAAAACAAGTTCCATGTGTGGACGATTTGAACGACGTGGGTCATGGCGTTAACCTGGTTCGCAAAGGGGTATCGGGCAAGACTCACAATCAGTTGTTCGAGTTTGACATGAAGATTAATAATCCGGCTCTTACCGCGCAGGTGCTGGTTTGCGTGGCACGCGCCTCCATGAAACAGCAGCCCGGATGTTATACCATGATCGAAGTTCCTGTAATTGATCTGCTGTGCGGCGACCGTGAGGAACTGATTGCCCATTTGGTATAAAGAGGTTTCCTCAAAAAGAACGATATTCTGAAAATCTCTTCTCTGTTTTATTCCGGAGAAGAGATTTTTTTATTTCCTTTGTGTTCATAAACAAAGAAATAGAACAATGATAGCAAGTATTGTATGGGATGTGGATCCTATCTTATTTAAAGTAGGTAGTTGGGAAGTGCGTTGGTATGGGCTGATGTGGGGCCTTGGTTTCATATTGGCTTATGAAATGGTAAGCCGTTTATTCAAAAAAGAGAAGTATCCGGAAGAGTGGGTGGACAAGCTTTTTGTCTATTGCATAGTCAGTACGGTCATTGGCGCCCGTCTGGGGCACTGTTTGTTTTATGAATGGGACTATTATGGCGCCCATCCTGTTGAAATATTCAAGATTTGGAAAGGCGGGCTGGCAAGTCACGGAGGGGTGTTCGCCATCATTCTGGCTCTGATGTGGTACTCGAAAAAAGTAACCCGGAAAAGTGTGTGGTGGTTGTTTGACCGCATGATACCTGCTGTGGCGATTGTCTGCTTCTGTATCCGTTTTGGTAATTTAATGAATTCCGAGATATTCGGATATCCCACCACGTTGCCTTGGGGATTTGAATTTGTCCGTTCCCGGGAGTGGCATCAGCTGTATGAAGGTTTGCCTTGCCATCCTACTCAGATTTATGAAATGCTGTATTGCCTGGTTGCCGGTGTAACTGCCTGGGTGATGTACCATACATACCATTTACAAAAGAGGGTGGGATTAATAACCGGAGTAAGCTTGCTTATATTCTTTGGCACTCGCTTTGCTCTGGAGTTTATGAAGAATCCGCAGGTTGCCGAAGAGGCGGATATGACTTTTAACATAGGGCAGTGGCTCAGTGTGCCTCTGATTCTGCTGGGGGCGTATCTCATAGCCACCAGCCGCACCCGGAAAGAATAAAGGTTCCGGGAGAGGGGGGAAGCAGGTGAAAGGATACCTTTTCAGCCTTCCGGCATCGCCCTGTATATCACGTGCGGGGCGCGTCCGTCTCTTTCTATTTTCTTTTCGCTGCTCCATTGGCGTAGTTCGCTGCCGGCTTTTGTTTTCAGCAACCCTGTCAAGGCACAATATTCCTTGCAAGTGATAATGGAGTGCTCTTTCAGATAATTTGTCAGCCGTACAAAGCGTTCTTCTGCTGAATATCGGGTGGAGGAGGTCCGGAAACCATATTCCGCCCGTTCCAGCTTTCCTTTGCTTCGTACCTCCTTACGGAATTTCCGGGTGGGTTTGAACTTTATGTTGTCAAAATGTACCGATGCGGCGCGTATCTCGCTTTTGTCCGTTACCTTGCGGCAAGTCAGAGTGGCCGAGAATGTACCCAGTTCTCCCAGTTTTACGTTATAACCGTCTGCCAGGTAATTGGCGATAATGCTTTCCAGGTCACATAACAGACCGACGACGGTCCCTTCGTGGACGGTGGAACGCCGGGCGATGTCTTTAGCCAGGTCTTTCAGGTTTTTTGTGCCCGATACTACAATTTGCGGATACAGGGTGGGCTGTTCCTTCTCTCCCTGTATGTCGGGGGAGGTTTTGAAATCATACTTTGCTGCCATGTTTAATGCTTTTTAATAGGGAGATTAAGTCGTTTCTTGCTGAACGCTAAGGGGATTCTTTCTATTAACTTCTATAGACGCAGGCAATGGACCGTACGGTTTACTGTAGTGGACTGTACGGTCTGCTATAGTGGATTGTACAGTCTGCCATCGGAGTCTGTCTTAGTATTCAGGACAAAAGTACTTAATCATACTGGAAAAACCTATTAATTCATAGGAGAAAAGAGCTTATACGGGCAAATTAGATGTTTCCCTTGAAGGTTTGAGGGATTTTCCTTTCATTGTGGTGTCTTTCTTTTCAGTTGGTGTGCTGTAAAGGTAAGTGTTTTATGCTGATTACCGGCATACTTCGGATAGAAAAAGAGGAGGCGGGCTGACAGTAGGCTGAAGGATTATCCTTCAGGTGTTTTCTTCGATGGAATGGGGAAAAACAGCCCAAACTGAAGGCTGAAGGAAAATTGGCATGAATTTGTTTTTAGAGGTGAAAAGGCGTATGGTTCACGAGAAATGTTACATAATCCGTCACTTTTGTTGCAATGAAACAAAAATGCCGGCAGCTGTAACAAATGTTTTATAGAGGTTGCCGGCTGTCCCCTACCTTTGCCTCAGAAAAACTTCTAAAAACATTTAATGCTATGAACAAAAATCAGCAAAAGAACCGGATGGGAGCGGTCATTATTTTACTTGCCGCCGCTTGCTTGAATGGTTATGCACAACAAGATTCTACCAAAGTGTCCTCTGATTCGAAAGAGGAAGGCAATCGCAATGTCATGTTGAATGCGGCTAGTGCCAATGGTCCTCGTGAAATCTCTATCGGTCTGCCCGGTGGTGATGTGAATGTACTCGAAAATGGTCTGCCTGTGGTATATAATTCGAATCCTCATAATGTAAACACGCATTGGCGCGGAGACAGCAGCTTGGGACATACCGGATTGCTGAAGATTTCCGAAACAGCGATTACTACCGGTAATATAGGTTATGCTGTCAATTCGTTTACGGAACTCGGCTTGAATAAAGAGAAGAAAATGAATGGTGTGCTGAACTACGGCACCAATCATTTCGGTAAACAGCAATTTGACTTCAATCTGAATGGAAGCATCGGAAAAGATTGGTTTTACAGCGGCAGCATCTATCAGAATTTTGATCCGGGTTCGTTCAAACTGCGTTTTGCGCAATATCAGGACCGGACTCAGATCTATAAGTTTGCCTTGACCAAGTTCTACAATGAAGGACGTGGACAGCTCTCTGCCATCTACCATTACAGCAACAGCCATTGGTTGTCCAATGCTACCACCGGTGCACCATTTATTTATGTAGGCGATGGGAGTGTGAAGGAAATTCCCGGTTTCGGACTGGGGACTTCTTCTTATCTGCCCAATGTATCGGATATGGTTTATATGGACATGCGTACCGGCGAGATGAAAAAGATCAGTCTGTATGATGCTACGGCCAGTAAAGGAAATCAGTTGACGGTTCTGAACCGTTACCGGTGGGATAACGGGTTGGAGTGGAAAATCAATATGAAGTATGACCATGCTTTGGGTTCCTATCTGTACCAGACTCCGATGTCTATGGAGCAGAAAGTAGGAGCCGACGGCTATAGCACCAAAGGACTGGATGGAACATTGAATCCTTATGAGGGATATGTACAGAGCCGCATGTCCTGTTTCAACCGGGGGAATATAGATGAGTTCTTCTTTACCACCGAGTTGTCGCGGAAGTATGATGATATGACTTGGCGTGTGGGGGTGAACGAATGGTATTATGATGTGGACTATGCTTCGAACACTACCATGTATGACCATACGGTGGAAGAATATCCCCAAATGTTGTACAGCGCCGATACGAAGGATATTCATCATTACGGAAACACTCCTTATTATAATCTGAACCAGAATGCTTCCGAATATTACAAAGGACATGAAAACAAACTGGCTCTTTATGCTACTCACGACTGGGACATCACCGATAAATGGAATGTGTATTATGGCGCACGCTTCGAGTACCAGCGTCTGGCAGGAAAGAACCTGGCGGTATATAATGCCGAAGGCAATCCGGTAGGCCGCTTTGCCGGTTATCATATCGGGGCAGTTGCAGCCGATGGTACGAAGATAGCTCCCCGTTATTTCAGTTACAACTGGCTGAACATGGCTTTCACGGCTGCCGCCACTTATAAAATGACAAAGCAGTTTGGCTTTACCGCCGATTTCACCTACAATACCCAGCGGCCGAATATGTCGAACTTTGCTCCTGCCGAGATGCCGAATGTAGATAAGATTACGATTCCGTTGGGGCGTGCGGGTATTTATTTCAATAATGACTGGATTAGTCTGACCTCACTGTTCAGTTATATTGCCAAGACTAACAACAACTCTACCTTGAATCTGATTAATCCGAATAATGATAAGGATATTAAGGCGGCTGCATTGAGTTATGATATTGAAACAATAGGGTGGACGACGGATGCGGTGGTGAAACCTTTCAAAGGATTTGATTTCCACTTCCTGTTCACTTACCAAAGCCCGAAGTATAAGAAGTATGAAACGGGAGTGACCTTTAGTGACGGGACAACATCGGGTATCAATGCCACCGGCAATATCGTTACCGAAATTCCGAAGGTGCTGATTGAGCTGGACCCTAGTTACAACATTACCAAAGACTTGAAGGTATGGGCCAGTTTCCGTTACTTCAGCAAGACGTATGCAAATATTAAAAATGCTTATTATTTCAACGGCCGTTGGGAAACATTCGGTGGAATAAACTGGAATGTGAACAAACATCTGTCCTTAAGCGGAACTGTGATAAACTTCTTGAACCAGACCGGGGCGAAAGGAAGTATTTCGGGAGCCGAGCTGGTAGATAAGGAGAATGCGGCGGCATATAACGGCGCATGGATGGCAGGCAGCTATATCCGTCCGTTCACCGTAGAATTTGCGGCGAAAATAACATTCTGATTCAAGAGGGATTTAATTCTTCTTTATGGTGGAAAAGTAACATTTATACATAAGAATGAAACAAATGTTTCAGCCGGTAAGGCAGGTTTCCGTTAACTTTGCCGATAACGAAAAACAATCAAACAAAACTTTTAATATCCTATACTTCATGAAAACAAATCTTGTTAACCTTGCATTAGGTTTAGCCTTTACAGGAGGCGCTGTTTCTTGTCAGTCACAAAAAAAATGACCTGGTTTTCGAACATCAGGGAGATACGGTGACAATCGTACATATTGTCCGTCCCGCTAAATATTTGTTGCTTCCGATTCAGGAGAGCAGCAAGGAAGGACTGGTAAGGCTGGATACTGGGAGCCCCGCAGATACCGATATGGATGTGCGTCTGGCTACAGACAGCGTTGAATATTATGTTCCGTTTGCCTTGCCTCAGGGAAGTGAGGAAGCTACTGTCATTATAAAGAAGGTGGAGGCAGATGCGCTGTGTTGGGACAGCATCCGGGTTTCGGATACATTTGATACGGCAAACAGGGATAAGTTCCGTCCGGTTTATCATCACACTCCGCTTTATGGCTGGATGAATGATGCCAACGGACTGGTTTATAAAGACGGTGAATATCACCTTTATTTTCAATATAATCCATACGGCTCCGTATGGGGAAATATGCACTGGGGACATTCCGTGAGCAAGGATTTGGTTCATTGGGAGCATCTTGACCCAGCGATTGCCCGTGATACATTGGGGCATATCTTTTCGGGAAGTGCCATTGTGGATAAACATAACAGCGCAGGCTACGGTGAAAATACAATTGTCGCTTTTTATACTTCGCACCGTAATATACCCAGTGGGCAGAGCCAGGTGCAAAGTATGGCATACAGTACGGACAACGGGCGTACTTATACGAAGTATGAACAGAATCCGGTTCTTACTCCGTTTGACGGACTACAGAATTTCCGTGACCCGAAGGTCTTTTGGTATGAACCCGAACAGAAATGGATTATGATTGTCAGTGCGGATAAGAATATGCGTTTTTATTCATCTGCCAACTTGAAGCAATGGGAATACATGAGTGAGTTTGGAGAAGGATTTGGCCCTCAGCCCAATCAGTTCGAATGTCCGGATTTCATCCAACTGCCTGTAGATGGTGACCGGACCAGGATGAAATGGGTGATGATTGTCAATATCAATCCGGGATTTGTCTATGGAGGCAGCGGTACGATGTATTTTACAGGCGACTTTGACGGGCATCAGTTTGTATGTGATACGAAACCCGAGGTGGTGAAATGGCTCGACTGGGGAAAAGACCATTATGCCACTGTTTGTTTCTCGAATACCGGCGACCGTGTCATTGCCGTACCTTGGATGAGCAACTGGCAGTATGCTAACTATACTCCTATACAACAGTTCCGCAGTGCCAATGCTTTGCCGCGTGAGCTGAGTCTGTATACGGGAGAAGACAAACAGCTTTATCTGAGTGCCGCACCGGTAAAGGAAACGGAGCACTTGCGGAAAGATTCTAAAAAGCTGGATGATTTTACAGTAAATGGCGAGAAGCGTTTAGAAACACTTTTTTGAAAATAACGACGGCGCTTTTGAACTGGAATTGCAACTGGTGTCGGCTGGTAAAGAGGCTGGTTTTGAATTGCTGAACAGTTTGGGTGAGAAGGTGAAGATTTATTTGGACGCTTCGGAGGGACGTGTGGTAATGGACCGTGCGGAAAGTGGTATTGTAGATTTTGGCAAGAAGGTAAAACCGCATGATTTGGATACCGAAGAAAGTTATGCTCGTTATAAAGAGGTTACGGTGAATTATAAAAATGATTTTGCTTTGGGTACTTGGGCTCCGATAAACACCGCGAAGGCACATAAAATTCAAGTTTTTGTGGATAATGGAAGTGTGGAGTTGTTTGTTGACGGTGGCCGCGTTGCCATGACTAATCTGGTATTCCCGAATGAACCTTATAACTCTTTGCGTTTTTATAGTAAAGGAGGAGAGATGAAGATTTCAAATTTCACAATATATAAGTTAGGTTTGTAAACTAAGTATAAAGCCATGAATAGCAATAAAAATCTGTATGCCAAATTAATTCCGGTGATGCTGTGTTTCTTCGCCATGGGATTTGTAGACCTGGTGGGGATTGCATCGAATTATGTAAAAGCGGATCTGGATCTGACAGACTCTCAAGCCAATATATTTCCTTCCTTGGTCTTCTTCTGGTTCCTGATTTTCTCCGTACCTACAGGTATTCTGATGAATAAGATAGGGCGTAAGAAGACAGTTCTTCTGAGTCTGATTGTCACTTTTGCCTCTTTGCTGCTCCCAATATTCGGCGACGGCTATACGCTTATGTTGATTTCTTTCTCTTTACTGGGTATCGGTAATGCGTTGATGCAAACCTCTTTGAATCCGTTGCTGAGTAATATTATTGCGGGGGAAAAGTTGGCAAGTACATTGACTTTCGGTCAGTTTGTAAAAGCTATTGCTTCCTTTCTTGCCCCTTACATTGCCATGTGGGGAGCGATGCAGGCTATTCCTACTTTCGGGCTTGGCTGGCGGGTATTATTTCCTGTTTATATGGTGATAGCCGTTTTTGCCATCGTGTTGTTGGGGCTGACCCCTATTGAGGAAGAGAAACCCGATAAAGCGTCCGGCTTCAAAGCGTGCTTTTCCTTGTTGGGAAAACCGTTTATTCTCTTGTCTTTCATTGGGATCATGTGCCATGTCGGTATTGATGTCGGTACGAATACAACGGCTCCTAAAATCTTGATGGAGCGTTTGGATATGACATTGGCTGAGGCCGGTTTTGCAACAAGTCTTTATTTTATTTTCCGTACGGTGGGTTGCTTCCTCGGAGCCTTTATCTTGCAAAAGGCTTCTGCAAAGTCTTTCTTTGCTCTCAGTGTCGTGTTCATGTTGCTGGCAATGGTGGGATTATTTATATTCCATTCGGAAACAATTATTTATATTTGCATTGCCATGATTGGTTTCGGTAACTCCAATGTGTTCTCTATTATATTCTCGCAGGCATTGTTTGCCATGCCCGAAAAGAAAAATGAAGTTTCCGGATTGATGATTATGGGGCTGTTCGGCGGTACGGTATTTCCGTTGGCCATGGGAGTTGCCAGTGATGCCATGGGGCAGAGTGGCGCTGTGGCGGTGATGACTGTCGGAGTTATCTATTTGTTGATGTATACCTTGAAAATAAAGAAATGATTTTAATTGTAAACAGTAAATAATATCATGAATCAAATCATCGTAGGAATGGGTGAGGCACTATGGGATGTGCTGCCCGAAGGAAAGAAAATTGGTGGTGCTCCGGCAAACTTCGCTTATCATGTGTCACAATTCGGTTTTGACAGCCGGGTGGTCAGTGCGATTGGCGATGACAAGCTGGGTAATGAGATACTTGAGAATTTTGATGGCAAGAACTTGAAGTATCAGATAGAGAAAGTGCCTTATCCCACAGGAACCGTACAGGTGGAACTGGACCCTAATGGGGTACCTATGTATGATATAAAAGAAGGGGTGGCTTGGGATAATATACCTTTTACACCTGCTTTGGAAGAGTTGGCAAAGAATACCCGTTCCGTATGCTTCGGCTCGTTGGCACAGCGTAGTGTGGTTTCAAGGGAAACAATCAACCGTTTTCTGGATGTGATGCCCGAAGGAGAAGGACAATGTAAAATTTTCGATGTGAATTTGCGCCAAGGTTTCTATACGAAGGAGATTCTTTGCAACTCGATGAAAAAATGTAATATTTTAAAGATTAATGACGAGGAGTTGGTCACAGTGAGCCGTATGTTCGGTTATCCCGGCATAGACTTGCAGGATAAATGCTGGATTCTGTTGGCGAAATATAATCTGAAGATGTTGATTTTAACGTGTGGTGTCAATGGCAGTTATGTCTTTACTCCGGGTGAGATTTCATTTGTAGAGACTCCGAAGGTGGAGGTGGCCGATACGGTAGGTGCGGGCGATTCGTTCACGGCGACTTTTGTAGCTGCTATTTTGAAGGGAAAGCCGGTTGCCGAGGCGCATAAACTGGCTGTTGAGGTTTCTGCATACGTATGTACGCAAAACGGGGCTATGCCTGAGTTGCCGGCTCGTTTAAAGAATGAGTTGATTTAAATTTTAATGGTTGCGGATACTCATTCAAATTGGATTGGAAATCATATTGTCTGAGGCTGTATCGCGAAGAACCTGTAAATACAAAGTAGATGTAATCAGGTTCTTCGCGATGTTCTTTTTTTACTTTCTCTTGCAGATGTTTGTTTTATTAGCGGTTACCTTTTATCTTTGTTATCTATAAATACCTTGAGGAACATGAAAAAACATCTTTTGTTTTTGATTTTATGCCTTATGGGAATTCTGACATCGTGCAGTCAGAAACATACGCGCTATTACATTGGTGTTTCACAATGTAGTGATGACGAATGGCGGCATAAAATGAATCATGAAATTGTACGTGAAGCCTTGTTTTATGATGGGGTGGAGGTGGAGATCCGTACCGCGAAAGATAATAGCCGGAATCAGATAGAAGATATCAACTATTTTATTGACAGGAAAGTTGATTTATTGATTGTCGCTCCGAATGAGGCGGCGGCTGTCACTCCTGTTGTGGAGAAGGCATACGGGCTGGGAATACCTGTTGTGGTAATTGACCGTAAGATTTTGTCGGACCGTTATACGGCTTTTGTGGGCGCTGATAATTGTGAGATTGGCAAAGATGTGGGACAATATATTGTGAACCGTTTGGGTGGAAAAGGGAAGATTTTGGAGATAACGGGACTGGAAGGTTCCACTCCGGCTATGGAGCGTCATAGAGGATTGGCGGATGCCTTGAAGGCAGAGCCTGGAATAGAAATTACCGCCAGCGTGGACGGAGCCTGGCTGCAAAGTGTGGCTGGGGAGAAAATGGATTCCATACTTCAAGACAATAAGGGTATAAATCTGGTTTTTGCCCAAAATGACCGCATGGCTGTCGGGGCTTATTTGTCGGCCAGACAGCGACAGTTGGAAAAGGAAATGTTGTTTGTCGGTATTGATGCGTTGCCTGGCAAGGGGTATGGAGTGGAGCAGGTACTGGAAGGGGTGTTGGATGCCACTTTTATTTACCCTACCGGAGGAGATAAAGTGATGCAGGTGGCGATGGATATTTTGGAGAAGCGTCCGTATGAACGGGATACTAAGTTATCAACAGCCCTTGTTGATAAAACGAATGCCCGTGTCATGCAGTTGCAGACAGACCACATTGCCGAACAGGACGGAAAGATAGAACGGCTGAATAATCAGGTGGACGAATATTGGTCAAGATACTCTGCCCAGACCATGTTTCTGTATGCATGTCTGATTATCCTGTTACTGTTTGCTGCCTTATTGGCGATCATCGTCCGTGCGTATTGGACAAAGAACCGGATGAACATGGAGTTATCCCGTCAAAAGAAACAATTGGAGGAACAACGCGACCAACTGATCAGCCTCTCCAAGCAGTTGGAAGAGGCGACTCATGCCAAGCTGGTCTTCTTTACGAATGTTTCTCATGATTTCCGTACTCCGCTTACTTTGGTTGCCGATCCGGTGGAACAGCTTTTAGAGGATAAAGACTTGACCTCTAAGCAACGATCCTTATTGAAAGTGGTACATAAAAATGTGAATATTCTGTTGAGGCTGGTCAACCAGATTCTTGATTTCCGTAAGTATGAAAATGGTAAACTGGAGTTGGTGAGAACCAATATGGACCTGCGTGCGCAATTACAGGAATGGAGCCATGCATTTCAAACATTGGCTTTGAGAAAGCATATCCATTTTGTTCTGGACGTGAACGATGACCGGACAGACTGTCTGATGGCGTTGGATGCCGAAAAGATGGAACGTGTCTATTTTAATTTATTGTCCAATGCGTTTAAGTTTACCCCGGAGAATGGAACTATCACTGTCACACTTTCTACTTTAATAAAGGAGGAAAATAGAAGATATGTCCGTCTGGTAGTTGCTGATACCGGTTCGGGAATCTCTGTCCGGCACATCCGGCATATTTTCGACCGCTTTTATCAGATGGATGTGAACCATGCAGGCTCAGGTATTGGTCTTGCTTTGGCAAAGGCTTTTGTCGAGTTGCACGGCGGGGTGATAACGGTGGACAGTGTGGAAGGAAAAGGAACAGTGTTTACGGTGGATATTCCTATGGAGATAGTGGAGGGGCAGTCTGTAGATCGGATACAGGAACCGCACACTACACAGCCGACGGTGGTGGAGGAATTGGAGGAGACGGAAACAGAAGAAAGGCTTCCGGATGAGAATAAGGAATGCATCTTGATAATTGACGATAATGCGGATGTACGTGGCTATGTGAAATCATTATTGAAAGAGGAATATACGGTGATAGAGGCTGCCGACGGACATGCCGGATTAAAGAAAGCTATGAAATATGTGCCTGATGCCATTATCTGTGATGTGATGATGCCGGTGATGGACGGATTGGAATGTTGCAGGAAGCTGAAAATGGAATTACAGACTTCTCATATTCCGGTGATGTTGCTTACTGCCTGTTCTTTGGATGAACAGCGGATACAGGGGTTTGAATGTGGAGCGGATTCTTATATTTCCAAACCTTTTAATTCCAAATTGTTACTGGTGCGTCTTCGGAATCTGATTGATAACCATAAGCGGTTGAAACAGTTTTTCGGAGATAAGATTACTTTGTCTAAAGAGTCTGTAAGCGAGGTGGATAAAGGATTTGTGGAGCGCTTCAGAGAGCTGATAGAAGCAAATTTGACAGATTCTGAGTTAAGTGTGGAAGAATTAGGCAGTAAGATGGGATTAAGCAGGGTGCAGCTTTATCGTAAGATTAAGGCACTTACCAATTATTCTCCCAATGAACTGGTGCGTATTGCCAGATTAAAGAAAGCTGCTTCTTTGTTGGCTTCTTCTGAGAAAACCATATCCGAGATAACGTATGAGGTAGGTTTTACATCTCCTTCTTATTTTACCAAGTGTTACAAGGAATATTTCGGAGAAAGTCCTACGGATTTCTTGAAACGCAGAGGATAATTGTGGGGGCGGACACGCAGCTCCGCCCCTACAAGGAATACTTTAAATCAGTGTTGATAAATCTTTTTCGGCTACAAAAAGAGAGATTATTAAGAATAATCACTTCCCTTGCTCTGTCCGGATTGTCTGTCCGGAAAATCAAGATGCCTTTATTTCCTAACAGGAAGGAATACAGATAAGTAATGCCTATTTGGGCTTCACTGAAAATGGTGATGGCGTCTGCCGCCCGCCCCGGCTGATTGTCTAGTGTGATGGCGAACACATCGGAGAGTGCCACGGAGATTCCTGCCTCTTTCAGCGTCTCGTATGCGCGTTTGGGTTCCGAGCAGATGATACGGTAAATACCATACTCTACTGTATCGGCAATGGTAGAGGCAATCAACTGTATGCCTGCTTCTTTCAATAAGTTCAATACTTTCTGTAGTGTCCCCGATTTGTTTTCGATGAAGACGGATAATTGTTGTATAGTCATAAACTTATTTTTTAAAAGGTTTTACGTAAGTCTTTCACACGGACTGCTTTACCTTCCGATTTAGGCAGTGCTCCTTTGGGTACCAGTTTCACACGTGGGGTAACCAATATCTCATCTTTCAGTTGGCGGGTAATTTCCCGGGTCAATGCTTGCAGGCGTCCATAGTCATCGGTGAACAGTTGGCTCAATTCCACTTCTACAGTCATTTCGTCATTAGATTCGGCGGTTTCGAGTGTGATCAGATAGTCACTGCCCAATTCTTTGAATTGCAATAAAATCGTTTCAATCTGAATGGGGAAGATATTGACCCCTTTCAGGATAATCATATCGTCGCTGCGCCCTTTCATTCTGTCCAGACGTTTGTGATGGCGGCCGCAGGGGCATTCCCCCGGCAGAATGCGGGTCAGATCACGGGTACGGTATCTCAATAACGGCATCGCCTCGCGGTTGATGGTGGTCAGTACCAGTTCGCCCACTTCACCCTCGGGCACAGGTTCCAATGTGTCGGGGTCGATGATTTCTACGATATAATAGTCTTCCCATATATGCAATCCGTTTTGTTCCTGGCATTCAAAAGCCACACCGGGACCGCACATTTCGGACATGCCGAAAGAGTTGTAGGCTTTTACACCCAGCATATCTTCGATGCGGCGGCGTTGTTCTTCGGAATGAGGTTCCGCTCCTATGATCAATGTTCTCAATTTGGTGTCACGACGCGGATCAATCCCCATTTCCTGCATTATCTCGTACATACGGGCTGCGTAACTGGGAATGGCGTGCAAGGCGGTGGTTCCGAAATCGGAGATGAATTTCAACTGGCGTTTGGTGTTTCCGGCAGCGGCAGGTACAGTCAGCATTCCCAGCCTTTCAGCACCATATTGAAAGCCCAGCCCGCCGGTGAACATTCCATAGCCGGAAGAGTTCTGGAAAATATCTCCCGGACGTAATCCTACCATATAAAGACAACGGGCCACTGCATTAGCCCATTCGTCAAGGTCTTTTTGGGTATGCAGAATGACAGTGGGATTTCCGGTTGTTCCACTGGATGAGTGAAGGCGGACTGTTTTTTCCAAAGGTACGGACGCCAGTCCGAAAGGATAAGTGTCACGTAGATCTTGTTTGGTGGTAAACGGGATTTTCTGTAAATCATCCAATGAACGGATATCTTCCGGACTCAGATGATTTTCGGCAAACCGTTGTTTATAGAAAGGGGAATTCATGCAATGGCGGACAGTCTTTTGCAGTCGTTCCAATTGTAGTTTCTCAATTTCGGGTCGTGTCAGGGTCTCTAACTCTTTGTGTAAATACATAGCATTTCCTGTTTAGTTGGTTATCAGTCCGACAAAAATAGAAAAAAATATAATGCGGTTGGGAATAAGCTGACAAAATATGTATCTTTGGAGGATTTTAATTTGAAAATGTGATGAAAAAGACATTGTTTGTAATAGGTATGCTGTTATGTGGGCTTTCATTGTACGCTCAGGATATGAAAACTCTTTTTATTGCCATGCCCGATTCGGTGGCTCCTTTATTGACAAAGGTAAATCGTGAGGATTGTGTGGATTTTCTGGCAAGCAATATGAAAGCGGAAGTGAAAAATCGTTTTGGCAAAGTATCTGAACTGAAAAGACTGACGGATGATTATTTGTTTCTGCAAACCACCGGAAGTAGTTCTATGGAAATTAAACTGTTACCCTTGAATGATTCTGTAAAGGTGATTTGTGTAGTGAATACTGTTTGCGGTCCGGCTTGTGATAGTGAAGTTCGTTTTTATAATACGGACTGGCAGCAACTGGCGAAGGAGGATTTTATTCAGCTTCCCTCCGTCGGGGCTTTTTATCTGCCGGTGGATACGCTGACCGATGAGGCTTATGCCGCGATTAGAGAGAAGGCGGATATGGAGTTGGTGAAAGCCACTTTATCAGAAGACAAACCTATTATTTCTTTTACTTATACTACTCCGGATTATCTGGCAAAGACGGAACGGGAAAAATTGGTTGTATACATCAGGAAAGAACCTGTAGTGTATGAATGGAAGGGGGGAAAGTATAATGATGTATCTTTGAAATAAAGGTGGATATGTATGATAAAATAAAAGGCTGCAAACTTATCGGGTTGCAGCCTTTTATTTTGGAACTTATGTATAAGTTACAAATTACTTTTTCATACGGTTGCCGTAGCGGCTCATGAACTTGTCTACACGACCAGCTGTATCTACTAATTTGGATTTACCAGTGTAGAACGGGTGTGATGTATTAGAAATTTCCAGTTTTACCAACGGATAAGTTTCACCTTCGAATTCGATGGTTTCTTTTGTGCTACAAGTTGAACGTGACAAAAATACATCACCGTTTGACATGTCTTTGAATACTACGGGACGATAGTTTTCAGGATGAATACCTTTTTTCATTTCTGTATATTATTTTATTGTTATTATTTTTTTTACTTGTCTGGTAAACAATATTGGGTGTAATGGTCCATTTTGGACCGCAAAGATACTGCTTTTCTTTGAAATAGAAAAAACTTCGGGCTGTTTTTTCTTCTAAAAGCCTTATTTTCTTCTTTTATAGTATTGTAAGGTAGACATTACAATATAATCAGTTTGTATGTTTTAGTGAAGAAAATAGTTAATAAAATCATTTTTTTATGAGATATTTTTGGTGTGAACTTGCCATAGTTAGCGCATTTATGATTACTTTTGCAGTGGAATTTAATTCACTAACAATTATAAATATTAGAACAATGGTTAATTACAAAGATTTAGGTCTGGTAAACACTAGAGATATGTTTGCTAAGGCTATCAAAGGTGGATATGCAATTCCTGCATTCAACTTCAACAATATGGAACAGATGCAGGCTATCATCAAAGCTGCAGTAGAAACAAAATCTCCGGTTATTTTGCAGGTTTCAAAAGGTGCTCGTCAGTATGCTAACGCTACTTTGTTGCGTTACATGGCTCAGGGTGCTGTAGAATATGCAAAAGAATTAGGTTGTGCAAAACCTGAAATCGTTCTTCACCTTGACCACGGAGATACTTTCGAAACTTGCAAGAGCTGTATCGACTCAGGTTTCTCTTCTGTAATGATCGACGGTTCTCACCTGCCTTACGAAGAAAACGTAGCTTTGACTAAGAAGGTGGTTGACTACGCTCATCAGTTTGATGTAACTGTAGAAGGTGAATTGGGTGTATTGGCCGGTGTGGAAGATGAAGTTTCTTCTGATCATCATACTTATACTGACCCTGAAGAAGTAATTGATTTTGCTACTCGTACAGGTTGTGACTCATTGGCTATCTCTATCGGTACTTCTCACGGTGCATACAAATTTACTCCGGAACAGTGCCACATTGATCCTGCTACAGGTCGTATGGTTCCTCCTCCTTTGGCATTCGAAGTATTGGATGCTGTAATGGAAAAACTTCCGGGATTCCCCATCGTTCTTCATGGTTCTTCATCAGTTCCTCAGGAAGAAGTTGAAACAATCAACAAGTATGGTGGTGCATTGAAGGCTGCTATCGGTATCCCTGAAGAAGAATTGCGCAAGGCTGCCAAGTCTGCTGTTTGCAAAATCAACATTGACTCAGACTCTCGTTTGGCTATGACTGCTGCTATCCGTCAGACTTTTTGCTGAAAAACCGGCAGAATTCGACCCGCGTAAGTACTTAGGTCCGGCTCGTGACAATATGGAAAAACTGTACAAGCACAAAATTATTAACGTGCTGGGTTCAGACAATAAATTGGCTGAATAATTGATTCATCCTATATAAACAGAAAAAAGCTGCTTTCTTTATCGGAGGCAGCTTTTTTTGTTTTAAGACCGGTTTCGGTATTGAAGAGGGGACTTGCCTGTATGTTTCTTGAAATAGCGGCCAAAAAAAGATTGGTCAGGGAAAGATAATCGGTTGGAGATCTCTTGAATACTTAGAGATGTGGATTGTAGTAATGCTTTAATCTCAAGAATTACATGTCGGTCAATAATGCTTTTGGCTGTGTTGCCGGATACGTTTTGTACGATTGTGGAAAGGTAACGGGGAGTGATGAATAGTTCGGCTGCATAGAAAGATACCTCACGTTGGGTGGTGCAATGTTTATGAATTAATTGGATGAAACGTTTGAATATCTCTTCCTGGCGATTTATTCCTTCGGTCTTTTTTTGCAGGAACAGGTGTTGGGTCTTGTCATAGAAGTCCAGAATGAAGTTTTGAATGAAATTTTTGAAGATCTGAATGCGGAAACTATTATCCCTGTCTTCATAAAGATCTTTCATGACCAAGCTGAGTCCGATGAATGGTTTTACACGTTCTTCAGGGATGACAATGCATGGATGCTCTTTTAGAAAGTGAAAGAAGGAGGGATCCAGACGTGAGGTGATCTCCCTGAAAAGGGTGTCGGAAAAAACAATATAGGAAACGGTAAAATCATGGCTGGCGCAGGTGCAATTGAAGATACTGCCGGGGAGAAGCAGAAGTTGGGTGTTCTCCGTCACTTCGTATGCCTGCAAATCAATTTCTATGTGGGCTTTTCCGCTACGGCAATGAAAAATAGATGCGTCTGCTAACTTCATGATCTGATTGGAGCATATATCTATATTTTCTTCTATTCCGGTGATAAACGGTTCATTCTCTGGTAAACTCAATATTTCCATATTTATTCTTGTTTTGATGCAAAATTAACTATTATTTTTGTTATAATAGGAAATCTATTCCGAATTTGAACAATGGTAGCTAATAATTGAATGTGTCGGCTTGAAAAATTCCATCTACCTTTGCGTCCGAATTTAAAAGATTGGAATATGATGACATTGAACAAAAAATGGATGCGACTAATGGTATTGGTTGGTTGTGCTGCTTTGACAGCGTCGTGTAAACAGGCGCCTGTTGCACAAATGGAGGCGGAATATGCGGTATTAAAGGTATCACCGTCGGACAAAGTTTTGTCTACTACTTATTCGGCTACGATCCGTGGCCGCCAGGATATTGATATTTATCCGCAAGTTTCCGGTTTCCTTACCCGGCTTTGTGTGGAGGAAGGACAGGCAGTGCGTAAAGGGCAAGTCTTATTTATTATTGACCAAGTGCCTTATAAGGCGGCATTGGAAACTGCTGTCGCCAATGTGGAATCGGCTAAAGCCGGTCTTGCCACAGCCGAACTGACTTATAACAGCAAGAAAGAATTGTTTGCCAAAAAGGTGGTTTCAGAGTTTGATCTGAAGACTGCGGAAAACTCTTACCTGACCGCTAAGGCTGGATTGGCTCAGGCTAAGGCGCAGGAAGTCAGTGCTCGCAATAACCTTTCATATACCGAGGTGAAAAGTCCTTCGGATGGGGTGATTGGTACATTGCCTTATCGGGTAGGTGCATTGGTTAGTGCCAGTTTGCCACAACCGTTGACTACGGTTTCTGATAATTCGGATATGTATGTCTACTTTTCGATGACTGAAAATCAATTGTTGGCTCTGACCCGTCAATATGGTTCCAAAGCAGAAGCGTTGAAAAATATGCCGGAAGTGGAACTGCAATTGAATGACAAGTCTATGTATGGCGAAAAGGGACGCATTGAAACCATCAGTGGGGTGGTAGACCGTAATACGGGTACCGCAAGTCTGCGTGCCGTATTCCCGAATAAGAATGGGTTGCTGTATAGCGGAACATCGGGAAATGTGATTCTTCCGGTTACGATGAAAGGAAGTTTGGTTATTCCTCAGGCTACAACTTTTGAAATTCAGGATATTACATACGTATATAAAGTCGTGGACGGCAAGGCACAATCAGCTCCTGTCAGTGTGACCCGTGTAAATGGAGGACAGGAATATATCGTGAACGATGGATTGAAAGAGGGGGATATCATTGTAGCGGAAGGCGTAGGTTTGCTGCGTGAAGGTACTCCCATTAAAGTAAAACAGAACTAAGAAAGACTATGAATTTAAGAACCTTTATAGAACGCCCCATCCTGTCGGCTGTTATTTCTATTTCGATAGTGGTAGTGGGTATCATCGGGCTGTTCACTTTGCCCGTCGAACAATATCCTGATATTGCTCCGCCTACCATTCAGGTAAGTACCTCTTATTTTGGTGCCAGTGCGGAAACTCTTCAGAAGAGTGTTATCGCTCCGTTGGAGGAAGCGATTAACGGTGTGGAAAATATGACTTATATGACTTCTACCGCTTCAAATGCCGGAGTTGTGGATATCACTGTGTATTTTAAACAAGGGACAGACCCCGATATGGCAGCGGTCAATGTGCAGAACCGTGTATCGAAGGCAACCGGACAGTTACCGGCAGAAGTAACGCAGGTGGGTGTGACTACCTCAAAGCGGCAGACCAGTATTTTGCAGATGTTCTCACTATATAGTCCGGATGATTCGTATGATGAGAAATTCTTGTCCAACTATATCAGTATTAACTTGAAACCTGCTATTCTTCGTATCCAGGGTGTGGGTGATATGATGATTATGGGGGGTGACTATAGTATGCGTATCTGGATGAAGCCTGACGTGATGGCCCAGTATAAATTGATTCCATCGGATGTGACCCAAGTGTTGGCTGAACAGAATATTGAATCGGCTACCGGTTCATTCGGAGAAAACTCTGATGAAACTTATCAATATACAATGAAGTATAAAGGGCGTCTGATTACTCCGGAAGAGTTTGGGGAAATTGTGATCCGGTCTTCGGATAATGGCGAAGTGTTGAAGCTGAAAGAAATTGCCGATATAGAGATGGGCGAGGAAAGCTATGCCTATCATGGGGCTATGAATGGTCATCCTGGTATTTCCTGTATGATTTTTCAGACGGCAGGATCGAATGCGACAGAAGTAAACAATAATATTGATGTTTTTTTGGAAGAAGCAAGGAAGGATCTGCCCAAAGGGGTGGAGATGGTTCAGGTTATGAGCTCCAATGACTTTTTGTATGCATCTATCCATGAAGTGATAAAAACCTTGTTCGAGGCCATTTTTTTGGTAATCTTAATTGTATATGTATTTTTGCAGGATATCCGTTCTACTATTATTCCGTTGGTGGGGATCATCGTGTCCTTGATTGGTACATTTGCTTTTATGTCCATAGCAGGATTCAGTATCAACCTGATTACCCTGTTTGCTTTGGTGTTGGTGATCGGTACGGTGGTGGATGATGCTATTGTTGTCGTCGAGGCGGTGCAGGCGCGTTTTGATGTGGGATATCGTTCTTCTTATATGGCTAGTATTGATGCGATGAAGGGGATTAGCAATGCGGTCATCTCTTCTTCGTTGGTATTTATGGCTGTGTTTATTCCGGTTTCGTTTATGAGTGGAACTTCGGGTACTTTCTATACTCAGTTTGGTTTGACTATGGCGGTTGCCGTAGGTATCTCTGCCGTCAATGCACTGACTTTGAGTCCGGCGCTGTGTGCTTTGTTCTTGAAACCGTATATCAATGAGGATGGAACGGAAAAAAACAATTTTGCAGCACGTTTCCGTAAAGCGTTCAATGCTGCTTTCGATGCAATGATTGAACGATATAAGAAAGGGGTATTGTTCTTTATCAAACGCAAATGGATGGTATGGACACTTCTTGCGGCCTCGGTAGTACTATTGGCTTTCTTGATGAATACAACTAAAACCAGTTTGGTACCTGATGAAGACCAGGGGGTTGTATTTGTGAATGTCAGCACGGCGGCAGGTAGTTCATTGAAAACGACTAATGACGTAATGATGCGTATTGAAAAGCGCATGATGGATATTCCTCAGGTGCTGCATGTGCAGCGTGTGGCAGGTTATGGTCTGCTAGCCGGACAGGGTAACTCTTTTGGTATGTTGATTCTGAAACTGAAACCTTGGGATGAGCGTGAAGGAAAGGAAAATGATGTTCAGGCAGTAATCGGACAGGTATATGGCCGTACGGCAGACATCAAGGATGCCAGTATATTTGCTATTTCTCCGGGTATGATTCCGGGGTATGGTATGGGTAATGCGTTGGAACTCCATATGCAGGATAAACAAGGTGGTGATGTGGGCACTTTCTTCAATACCACTCAACAATATCTGGGTGCTCTGAACCAACGTCCCGAGATTGCGATGGCATACTCTACTTTTGATATCCGTTATCCGCAATGGACGGTAGAAGTGGATGCGTCCAAATGTAAGCGTGCCGGTATCACTCCGGATGCTGTGCTAAGCACATTGTCCGGCTATTATGGTGGGCAGTATGTTTCAAATTTTAATCGTTTCTCTAAAGTATATAAGGTTATGATTCAGGCAGATCCGAAATATCGTGTGGATGAAAGCTCGTTGAATAATATCTTTGTGCGTATGTCTAATGGCGAGATGGCTCCTCTCAGCCAGTTTGTGACATTGACCCGCAGTTATGGGGCAGAATCGCTGAGCCGTTTCAATATGTTCAATTCTATTGCTGTAAATGCAATGCCTGCCGAAGGGTATAGTACCGGTGATGCCATCCGTGCCGTTCAGGAAACTGCCGTACAGGCACTTCCCAAAGGTTTTGGGTACGACTTTGGTGGTATTACCCGTGAAGAGACCGACCAGGGAGGTACTACCATTATCATCTTTGCTATCTGTTTCTTGATGATTTATCTGATTTTAAGTGCACTTTATGAAAGTTTCCTCATTCCGTTTGCGGTGTTGTTGTCTGTTCCGTTTGGGCTGATGGGTAGCTTCCTGTTTGCGAAGATGATGGGACTGGAGAACAATATTTATTTGCAGACCGGTTTGATTATGTTGATAGGTTTGCTTGCTAAGACTGCCATTTTGCTGACCGAGTACGCTACCGAGCGTCGTAAGGCAGGTATGAGCCTGACTTCCGCTGCACTTTCTGCCGCCAAAGCCCGTTTGCGTCCTATCCTGATGACGGCACTGACTATGATTTTCGGTCTGTTCCCGTTGATGGTTGCCAGTGGAGTAGGTGCTAATGGAAACAGTTCGCTGGGAACAGGTACTGTGGGTGGAATGGTGATCGGTACGCTGGCGTTGCTGTTTATTGTACCTTCTTTGTTTATCGTATTCCAATATTTACAGGAAAAGGTACGTCCTATTCAGTTTCAGCCGGCGGCCGATTGGCAGATTCAAGAGGAATGTGTAGAAGCAAAAGAAGAGAGACAACACCACATCGAAAGCAAAAACGAAGAGAAAAAATGAAAAAACAGATCATCACTCTGACTGTCGCAGCGCTCACACTGAGTAGCTGCGGCATATATACCCAATATAAACCTGCAACCGAAGTGCCCGATAATTTGTATGGGGAAGAGGTGGCAGTTGCTGATACCGTGGATAATATCGGCAATCTGAGCTGGCAGGAGATTTTTACAGATCCGCGGCTTCAGGAATTGATAGAGCAAGGCTTGCGGAACAATACGGATTTGCAGTCAGCACAATGGCGTGTGAAAGAGGCGGAAGCTGCTATGCTGTCAGCCAAATTGGCTTATCTGCCTTCTTTCGCTCTGTCACCTCAGGGGACAGCAAGTAGTTTTGACAAAGGAAAAGCTGTACAAACTTATACTTTACCGGTGGCGGCAAGTTGGGAAATTGATATTTTCGGCCGCATCCGTAATGCGAAACGCCAGGCGAAAGCATTGCTGGAACAGAGCCGTGACTATAAACAGGCTGTCCGGACACAGCTGATAGCCGGTATAGCTAATACTTACTATACCTTGCTGATGCTGGACAATCAGCTGGCCATTTCTGTCCGGACTGAAAAGTCCTGGAAAGAAACCGTAGATGCAACCCGTGCTCTGATGGAAGCCGGATTGGCAAATGAAGCTGCCGTTTCACAAATGGAAGCTACATATTATACTATATGTACTTCAGTTCTTGATCTGAAAGAACAAATTAACCAGGTAGAAAACAGTTTGTCGTTGTTGTTGGCTGAATCTCCTCATGCTATTGAGAGAACGGGCACATGGGACAGTTCTTATATGATGAAGGAACATTTTCCGGTAGGCATCCCTGTGCAAATGCTTGCCAACCGTCCCGATGTACGCAGTGCGGAGCGTTCGTTGGAAGCAGCTTTCTATGCCACAAATCAGGCTCGTTCCGCCTTTTATCCTTCTATTGTTTTAAGTGGAAGTGCGGGATGGACTAATTCAGCAGGAAGTATGATTGTCAATCCGGGCAAGTTCATTGCAACGGCTGTAGCTTCGTTGACCCAGCCACTGTTTAATAAAGGTGCGAACATAGCACAGCTAAAGATAGCTAAAGCTCAGCAAGAAGAAGCCAAACTGAGTTTTCAACAGGCTTTGTTGAATGCAGGAAGTGAAGTGAACGAGGCTTTGGTGAAATATCAGACGGCCCGTGATAAATCTGTTTATTATGATAAACAAATAAATTCATTAAATAAAGCTTTGGAAAGTACCTCTTTGCTGATGCAACATGGGAATACGACTTATCTGGAAGTTTTGACGGCTCAGCAGACTTTGCTTAATGCGGAGTTAACTCAGGTTGCTAACCGTTTTACTGAAATGCAAGGCGTAATCAATCTCTATCAGGCATTGGGTGGAGGTCGTGACTAATTTAGCATACTGTTATCTTCAACGTGTTGAAGAAAGAGAACGCTGCTCTCCGTGAGGAAAGCAGCGTTCTTTTATGGTTGTCAAGGTTCCACTATAACACAAACCGGATTGGATTCTTCATTGATTTCCTGTAAAAAGCTTAGCTTTCCTTCTTGGACAATTCCCGGATTTTTATCCATCCATTCGTCTATTTTCCCTATCTCCAATAAAGCGGCATACTCTCCTTCTTCTGTACAAGTGATGGGATAGAAAGGCATGAAATGCGTCAGGTCATCTGTCAGCCCCACATTGGCATCATTCATATAAGTAATATGTTTTTCTTTGTCGTAAATACCGTAGAAGGGTTTTCTCTTGTCGTATAATCCCTGTAGAGATATAAAGAAGAGATGTTTGGGAGTTTCCAGAATACCGGTTATAACGATGTAGTTGTCTGTATCCTCTTTTTGTCCCATTTTTTCAGCCGGGAAATGCCATTGCCCGGTATGGAAAGTGGTATGGACAGTAGCTTCGTGTCCTTTAATGTCGTAGATTGTGTCATTGAACGCTTTTCTGAAATGTATGCTGCCGTTGTTCAGCCAAAGTGAAGGCTGGTCTATAGGAAGAACAGTCATTGTTCCATCCTGATAATTTATATATATTAACCCTCCTATGTTGGCGTTGCCGGGTAATTGCTTGAATACGTTGATGCTGGATATCTGGTCCATGCCCATAGGATCACCTGGATTGGCAAATTCCGGCAATGAGTCTTTTACTTCTCCCTGTTCGTTGAAGTAAAGTAACGCACTTGCTTGCGGTTGTCCTATTCCTTCTCCATAATGAGCAAGAATAAGGGAGTCGGAAAAAGTAAAGTAAAGGGATGGGGAAATCTTTTGTGGTAGGTGTACTTGCCCTAGATAGTTACCTTTTGTATCGTATTTTACCAACTTGTCGGGTTGGCGATAAAAGTAGAGATGGTTGGTATGGGGGTGAATAAAGCAGTTGGCATTGCTGTAGCCTTGTGGATCTTCTCCTTTGTGCCCGATGCTGCCAAGATATTTTCCGGTTTGCTTGTTGAATGACAGGCATCGTCCGTTGGTAGAGACAAAGATATGGTCTTTAGATAACTTGATGGAATAGGAGTTGCCAATCAGGGATGAGTCTGTTGTTTCCAAAGGGATATAACGGATTTGTTTTCCCAATTGGGAGGTCTTTAATTCTGTGAGGTGTTCCAGACTTGCGGCAATGTCAATTGCATTCGGGTCATTCTCATTGTTTTGGGGAGCACAGGAGCCTAATAATAGGAGTAGGCCGCCCAGCATGATTTGCTTCTTCATAGTAGTATTGTTTTATGGAAGAAAAGAAGTTGTTTGCATGGGCAACTTCTTTTCTTTGTGTTTAAATGATGTTGTGTTTATTATCTTGCAGCAAAAAACAAGGAGTTTCCTGTAGCTATTCTTGCGGTAGCAATACCTTGTGCATCAGGAGTGACAGTCATGGAGGTTCCGTTTTGCAGGCTCAAAACAGCCGTTCCGTCTTCGTTCATTTTCACAAGTTCGAAGCTCTGTCCGTTGGCTACGGCATTCCATGTATTGTTTTCTTTGTTATAGACCAAATCTACAGATTTGTCTTCTCCTTTTTTGGTAATGGTATAACCGTTTTCGTTGGTTTTTACCAAGTATTCGCCATTTTCTCCTTGCACTGTTTTTACTTCACCGATAGAAGCTGTAGGGTTGGAACCGCTCCAGAATTCGATGGAATTTAAAACCAATGCGTCTGCCAGATAAGCAATTTCATAAACAGGGACAATATGGAAAGCGAGAAAGATAAGTTCGTTGACAAACTTGTTGCTTACCCCCTGGTTCCAGTCTTTCAAACTATTCCATAATCCGAAAGAACCGATGCATGATGAAAATAAGACGCTGCCACTCAACATGGCGCAAACAAGAAATGTTTTGCTTTTTTTCATGATCAATAAAGTTAAGTTTATAAAAAGTAATTTTATGACGATTTCCTACAATAAAACGATTTAATCGTCACGCAAAGATAGAACTTTTTTATGGAAAGAGGCTTCTCTACCTAAAAAACTGTATCTTTGTAAGCAGAACATGAAAAACTATTAATCAAAAATCTTATAAAAGAATGAAAGAACAAATTCAAAAAAAGCTCAATGACTCCAAGGTTCTTCGGTGGAGTGTGTTGGCGTTGGTGGCTTTCACCATGCTATGCGGTTATTTTTTGACCGATGTAATGTCCCCCTTAAAACCGATGCTTGAAAAGGAGCTGCTGTGGGATAGTCTGGATTATGGTATTTTTACCAGTGCATACGGTTGGTTCAATGTCTTTGCCTTTATGCTTATTATCGGTGGTATCATTTTGGATAAGATGGGAGTGCGCTTTACTGGTATGGGAGCATGCCTTTTGATGGTGTTGGGCTGTGGGTTAAAATATTATGCTATTTCTACTACATTTGCTGAGGGAAGCACTTTGCTTGGAATGAAAACCCAGGTAGGACTGGCTGCGTTGGGATATGCTATATTTGGTGTCGGTGTAGAGATTGCAGGCATCACGGTCTCAAAAATTATTGTGAAGTGGTTTAAAGGAAAAGAAATGGCTCTGGCCATGGGTATGGAGATGGCGACAGCCCGTTTAGGCACTATGCTGGCTTTGGCTGTTACGGTTCCTATCGCTACTTTCTTTGGTATTACTGATGATGAGGGTGTGTTCCATCCTAATATTCCTGCTCCATTGTTGCTGTGCCTTACTATGCTTTGTATTGGTACGGTAGCATTCTTTATTTATACTTTCTATGATAAGAAACTGGATGCTTCTTTAGAAGAAGAAGGGGCGGAACCTGAAGAGCCTTTCCGTATGAAAGATATTTGGTTGATTGTAACCAATAAAGGATTTTGGCTGATTGCGTTGCTGTGTGTGTTGTTTTATTCTGCCGTATTCCCTTTCTTGAAATATGCTACAGACTTGATGGTGCAGAAATATAATGTAGATCCGGAATTGGCGGGTACTATTCCTAGCCTGTTACCATTGGGAACTTTGTTCCTTACTCCGCTTTTCGGTAATGTGTACGATCGGATAGGCAAGGGAGCTACGCTGATGATCATCGGTTCTGTGCTGTTGATTTTTGTTCATACAATGTTTGCGTTACCTGTCTTGAATGTATGGTGGTTTGCCACTATCATTATGATTATATTGGGGATTGGCTTTTCTTTGGTGCCATCGGCTATGTGGCCCTCTGTTCCTAAAATTATTCCGGAAAAGCAGTTGGGTACAGCTTACGCTTTGATCTTCTGGGTACAAAACTGGGGGTTGATGGGTGTACCTGCTTTGATTGGTTTTGTCTTGAATGAGTATTGCAAAGGACCGGTAGTAGATGGAATGCAGACTTATGATTATACACTTCCCATGTGGATATTTGCAGGCTTTGGTGTGGCTGCATTGTTCTTTGCTTTGTGGCTGAAAGGTGAGAATAAGAAAAAGGGGTATGGATTGGAGGAACCAAATATTAAAAAATAATTGATTGTCTTTTAGTGAAAATGAGGGTGTCCAGTGTATTATGGATACCCTCATTTTGCTATGTAGGGGTGAGATGGAGTTTTAGTCTTTATCAATCTTCACAATTCCTCCGGTATTAGGATTAAAGATCACTCGTGTATTTACTTTTTTATTAAAAAGGTTATCTATCAGACATTCCGTTGTCCCAAATTGTGTAACAGGTAGTTCTCCGTCAAAATAACGTTTGTTTGGAGTGAATACGGTAACCTGAGCTTTTCCCGGAATATTGTAAATAACACCATCCGTCTTCTTTTTTTCTTTGCCTTTCGGATCCATCGGTGGCAATGTTTCTTGGTTGACGATGGAAATGTAATAAGGTTCACCGGATAAATTATCGGCATCCAGCATCCCTAGTTTCTTTGAGAAACGGAAAGCTACTTTTTCTTTCATGTCCGCTTCTGGTTTTATGCGGATGGTAAATGATTTTTCTATGCGGTCTGTTGTGCCGGCAAACATTTGCATCATGGCTTGTTCCTGTTCATCCAGATTGTCCAGCATGAGTTTTAAAGCGGCTCCGTCTTTGGGCATATAATCTGCTTGCCCGCGGGTCAGGCTGTTTTTGCTTTCTCGTATATTGTAGATTTCTTTCGCCACCAACTCAGCCATTTTAGCGGTAGAACCGGCTATCAGAATCTCTTCGGTCATAAAACTGCGTGGGTCAATACGTTTTTTGACCGTATCGGCAACCTTTGTCACAGGTGCTTTCTCTATAGGAGAGGTGGTGTTGATAGCCTTTATGATTCCTTCAGGAGTCAATTCTACCTGTGAGGCCGCACTTTTGTCTTTCAGTTTTACAGCGTATGCATTGTCCGGGTCAGGAATGCCTATGGAATTTACCTTGATACTGTTTATTTCCCAATGTTCTTCCGGTTGGGATGATATGCCTGTAAGGCGCAGATAGCGATCGGCGTATTGGCAGAATTCTCCGGGCGTGTAGACAACTTTGGTTGCGGTGACTTGCAATTCTATTTCGGTCTTAGGCAAATAATAAACCACTCCTTCTCCCATGGTTCCGGGAGTATATGTACTGACATCTTGTGCGGTGCCGCTTAATGAAACCAGTAACCCTGCTGCGATTAATCCTTTTTTCATATTTCTATATTCTATCATATATGTAAGCAAATATAGCTATTCTTTTGTAAATCTGCCTTTTGTTTCTGTTAATTTCTTCCATGCTGCGGGTAATGCGTCAATAAGATCACTTGAGGTGGTTCCTATTTCTCCTTTTTCTTCCGCTGCAATGTCTCCTGCCAGACCATGTACGTAGACGCCTAGGCGGCATGCATCTTCTTGAGTATATCCTTGTGCCAATAAGGCTGCCAGAATACCGGTCAGCACATCACCGCTGCCGGCGGTTGCCATACCTGGATTCCCGGTGGGATTGAAATAACAATTTCCTTCGGGGGTGACAACTGTGCTCCATGATCCCTTTATAATGATATAGCTTTGCAGATAGGCTGCCAGTTCTTTCGTCTTTGTCAGCCGTTCGTAAGTATCCATGCATTTACCTATCAGTCGTTCCAGTTCCTTTAGATGGGGGGTGAGAATACAGCGCTTCGGCATCCGGCTGAGCCAGTTGCGGTGAGTGCCGAAAATATTAATGGCATCCGCATCCAGCACTAAAGGTACCGGACAACCTTGTATTTGTTCCATCATGGCCAACGCTGTATCTTCTTCTTGTCCCAACCCCGGACCGATGGCTATGGCTTGATAACGGTCTGTATCCACGGGCTCGGCAAAATAATGGTCGTGTATGTCTGTCTGTACAATGGCTTCGGGAACAGTGGTCTGAAGTAAATCATGGTTGTGGATAGGTACATGGACAGTCAGTAATCCCACTCCCGAACGCAGGCAGGCACGGGCAGATAAAATGGATGCTCCTGCCATGCCATAAGATCCTGCGATGAGCAGTGCATGGCCGAAAGTTCCCTTGTGGGCAAATCGTTTCCGCGGTTTGATGAGACTGCGAATTTCTTCTTCCTCTGTGATATAGTAGGGACTTTGTGCTGTATCAATAAAGTCTTTTTTCAGTTGGATGTCCAATAGTTGCCATTCGCCTACAATGTCTTCGTTTTCGGGGAAAAGAAAGGATAACTTAGGTAGCTGAATGCTGAGAGTGACATCCGCGTGTATCATGTTTTGACGGATATTATAAGTGTTGTCCTCACACATTAATCCTGAAGGTACATCAATGGCTACTACCTGTGCCTTGGATGCATTAATATATTTCACTACGGCAGCAAATCCACCGTTCAGTGGTTTGTTGAGTCCGGAACCGAATAATCCGTCTACTACCAGATGCCTTTCTGTCAGGACTGGAGGATCAAATTGTGTGCTTACTTCAGTAAAGTACACCGAGCCGCATTCTTTTAACCGTTCAAGATTGGTCTGACATTCTTCCGACAGTTTTCCTTTGGTGTTAAACAGAAAGACTTCTACGTGATAGTTTTGCTTAGACAACATACGGGCTACGGCAAGCGCATCGCCCCCGTTATTTCCCGGTCCGGCGAATACTACAATATGGAAAGAAGTATCCCATCGGTGGGTAATGGCACGAGTCAGTTCTTCGGCTGCCCGTTCCATCAAATCAATGGAGGCAACCGGTTCTTTGGCAATCGTGTACTTGTCCAGCTCTTTTAGTTGGGTGCTCGAAATAATTTTCATGACAATCTCTTTTGTTTGAACGTACAAAGATAACACTATTTACAAAAAGAGGTTATGTGAATACTTCGATACTTGGAATAAAAATGTTATTTTTGCAGCAATTTAATAAAATAGCGGTTATGGATACCATTCAAATCAAAGATAAACGTTTCACTCCTTTCATTCCTGAAGAACGGATCTTAAAAGAAGTGGCACGGGTAGCGAGTGAGATTAATCGGGATTTAGAAGGAACTAATCCCTTGTTTTTAAGTGTATTGAACGGCGCATTCATGTTTGCTGCCGACTTGATGCGTAACCTTACCATTCCCAGTGAAATTTCTTTCGTGAAACTGGCCTCTTATGCAGGAACTTCTTCTACAGGAAAGGTAAAAGAGTTGGTAGGTTTGAATGATGATATTGAGGGTCGTACAGTGGTGATTGTGGAAGATATTGTGGATACCGGGGTGACAATGAAGCACTTGTTGGAAACATTACAAGCTAGAAAACCGAAAGAGATCCGTATCGCTACCTTGCTGCTGAAACCTGATAAATTGAAGGTGGAATTGGATATACATTATGTGGCCATGCGTATTCCCAATGATTTTATTGTGGGGTATGGTCTGGATTATGATGGCTTGGGACGTAACTATCGGGATATTTACACCGTAATGGAATGAAATTTGTACAACTAAATATAAAAATAAAAGGTAAAACAAGATGTTGAACATTGTAATTTTTGGAGCTCCGGGTTCTGGTAAGGGTACTCAGAGTGAACGTATTGTAGAGAAATTCGGTATTAATCACATTTCAACAGGGGATGTGCTTCGTGCTGAGATTAAGAAGGGTACAGAATTGGGAAAGACAGCCAAAGGATATATCGATCAGGGCCAGTTGCTGCCTGATGAATTGATTATTGATATTCTGGCAAGTACGCTGGATAGCTTTAAGGAAAGCAAAGGGGTTATTTTTGATGGATTTCCCAGAACCATCGCCCAGGCAGAAGCGTTGAAGAAAATGCTGGCCGAACGTGGACAGGAAGTATCTGTTATGTTGGACTTGGATGTACCCGAAGAAGAATTGATGACTCGCCTGATTAAGCGTGGACAGGAATCGGGACGTGCGGATGATAACGAGGAAACAATAAAGAAACGTTTGGTTGTTTATCACTCGCAGACGGCTCCGCTGATTGACTGGTACAAGAACGAAGGTAAATATCAGCACATTCACGGTTTGGGTACGATGGATGCTATTTTTGCCGACATTGTTGCTGCTGTTGAAAAATTATAGTAATATGCTAATGTGCTGATGCAGCAGTCCGCCAATGTGTCAGTCTGCATAATGATACATGGAGTACAGTTTCGTTGGCACATTAGTAAATTGATAAATTAGTAAATTATTAATTATGGCTGAATCGAATTTTGTTGATTATGTGAAGATATATTGCCGCTCGGGTAAGGGCGGGCGAGGCTCTGCGCATATGCGTCGTGAGAAGTATGTACCCAATGGTGGCCCTGACGGTGGTGATGGCGGTAGAGGAGGTCATGTTATTTTGCGGGGAAACCGTAATTATTGGACATTGCTTCACCTGAAGTATGACCGCCACGTGTTTGCCACACACGGCGGCAATGGATCGAAGAACAAAAGCTTTGGTAAAGATGGTGAAGACAAAGTTATTGAAGTACCTTGTGGTACAGTGGTTTATAATGCTGAAACAGGTGAATATATCTGTGATATCACCGAACACGGACAAGAAATAATTCTGTTGAAAGGAGGACGTGGGGGATTGGGAAACTGGCACTTCCGTACAGCAACCCGTCAGGCGCCACGTTTTGCACAACCGGGAGAACCCATGCAGGAGCTGATGGTTATTTTGGAATTAAAACTGTTGGCTGATGTAGGTTTGGTAGGTTTTCCAAATGCAGGGAAATCCACTTTATTGTCTACCGTATCGGCGGCACGTCCTAAAATAGCCAATTATCCGTTTACTACGCTGGAGCCGAATTTGGGTATCGTGTCCTATCGCGAAGGAAAATCTTTTGTCATGGCGGATATTCCCGGAATTATTGAAGGGGCCAGTGAGGGAAAAGGACTGGGACTTCGTTTCCTGCGCCATATAGAACGCAACTCTTTGTTGCTCTTTATGGTACCGGGTGATACAGATGATATCCGTAAGGAATATGAAATCCTGCTGAATGAGTTGGCTACCTTCAACCCGGAAATGTTGGATAAACAACGTGTGCTTGCCATTACCAAAAGTGACATGTTGGATGAAGAACTGATTGCCATGTTGGAGCCGACATTGCCGGATAATGTTCCGCATATCTTTATCTCGTCGGTAACTGGCTTGGGGATACAGCAGCTGAAGGATATTTTATGGACAGAATTGAATAAGGACAGCAATAAGTTGGAAGGTGTCCGTACGGAAACAATTGTTCATCGCGCCAAAGATGTTGCCAAACTGCAGGAAGAGTTGAAAGACATGGGTGAGGATGAGGACTTTGAATATGAATATGAAGAAGATGCCGATGATGACTTCGATTATGAATATGAAGATGAGAATTGGGACGAAGAAGAGGAAAAGAAATGAAACGGCTGACATCAGATAATAAAATGTTGGGATATGAGCTGATGAAGGCATATCCCAACATTTCTTGTTTTTCTACCACCCGTCACGGAGGTTGTAGTAAGGGAAACTACGCTTCGTTCAATTGTAACGGATATTGTGGGGACGAGGCAGAAGATGTGAATCGCAACCGGGAATTGCTGCGTAGCTTGTTACCCGGGGAATCGGTAGAACTCGTAATTCCGCATCAGACCCATAGTGACCATGTGAAAGTTGTGGATACTATTCAGGTAAATACTGAATTGGAAGGAGTGGATGCATTGGTAACAGACATTCCCGGTTATTGCTTGTGTGTATCTACGGCCGATTGTGTTCCTGTTTTATTATATGATACCCGAAAGAAGGTAGTGGCTGCCATTCATGCCGGATGGCGTGGTACGGTGGCCCGGATTGTGGAGAAGACAGTTTCAGTCATGGATAACCAATACGGCTCGCAAGGGAAAGATCTCATTGCTTGCATCGGTCCCAGTATTTCATTGGAGGCTTTTGAAGTAGGGGATGAAGTTTATCAAGCTTTTTGTGAGGCGGGGTTTGATATGAATCAGATTGCCCGTAAAGAAGCAAAATGGCATATTGATTTGTGGGAAGCCAACCGTCAGCAATTGTTGGCATACGGTGTGAAGCCTGAACATATTGAGATATCCGGCATTTGTACGTATCATAATAACGATGATTTCTCTTTTCGGCCCGCCGGCAAGGAATCCGGTCGGGAAGGATATTATCGGGCATTCTTTTAGGTGTCTGAGGAATACGCTCGTTGGAATAACGCAGTATAAAAATAAATATGGAAATAAAAGTATCGGAAGAAATAAAGAAAGCCTGTCCGCAGTTTGCCGGTATAGCCATCCGTGCTACGGTAGAGAACACTGCTTATAGCGAATCTTTGTGGAAAAAGATAGACGAGTTCACTATACGCTATCGTGAAATGTACACTACGGATTCCATTAAGGATATGGTTACGATTCATGCCACTCGGGAGGCTTATAAGAAATGTGGGAAAGACCCTAGCCGTTATCGTCCTTCGGGGGAAGCGCTCTGCCGTAGAATCCTGCGTGGAATTTCCTTGTATCAGATAGATACTTTGGTAGATCTTATTAACTTGGTATCTATTCGTTACGGATATTCCATCGGTGGCTTTGATGCGGATAAAATACAAGGAGATACATTGGTGTTGGGTATCGGTAAATCCGGAGAGCCTTATGAAGGGATAGGACGTGGAGAGTTGAATATAGAAGGAATGCCTGTTTACAGAGATGCTATGGGCGGAATCGGTACGCCGACCAGTGATAACGAGCGTACTAAACTGGAGGCAGGAACTACGCATCTGCTGACTATTATTAATGGATATAGCGGCAAGGAAGGTTTGCAGGAAGCGGCAGATTATATGTTGGAGCTCTTGAAAGAGTTTGCAGCGTCCAAGGATGAAGAATTAATTTATTTTTAAAATGAGATAATGAAAAGCACACAATTACTATTTTTATTGTTCATAAGTGTGGCGGCATGGGCTGGGGGGCCGGCCAAGAGTAATTTTACCGCAATGGAAGTAAACCATATCAGAGTCAAGACTCCCGGGCTCTTTAACGGGCGCAAGAGTTTCTCCATTCATCTGGATAGTATAAAAGAGAATGAATATTGTTTTCCTCTTCCCGGTGGTAAAGTGATTTCTGCATACGGAGCCCGCCGGGGGCACAGTGGAACGGATATAAAGACTAAGGCCAATGATACTATCCGTTGTGCGTTTGATGGAATAGTACGTATGGCAAAAACATACGCTGCTTATGGAAATGTAGTTGTTGTGCGTCATGATAATGGATTGGAAAGTATTTATAGTCATAATTCCCGGAATTTGGTAAAATCCGGAGATATCGTGAAGGCCGGTGATGCAGTAGGATTGACAGGCAGAACCGGACGTGCCACTACTGAACACCTTCATCTGGAATTCCGGATAGATGGACAACATTTCAATCCGAATCTGATTTTTGATATGAAAGACCGTACTTTGCACAAAACGGAAATTGTTTGTACCAAAGCCGGCAATAGAGTGATAGTAAAACAGAATTTAACACCTAAAAAATAGACGATGGACATAGAAAAAGCAATCACCGAAGGAATTGTATTCAAAGGTGGTAAATCTCCTAGTGGTAAGCAAGAAGATAAAGTGAAGACCAAGGCTAAAAAGAAAAGCTATATAACAGGGTTGCATGGGTCGGGAGCTGCCAAGATGAAAGCTGAGTTTCGTAAAAAACGTGCTAACAGACATAAGAATAAATAGGAATGTAGATTGAATTTAATATTCAGTACTTTATTAATAATTAAACAATTATCCTCTCCTTTGTTTTGGAATTATTCGTTTTTATATAAAATATGTTGTAAAACATAGAATAAACTGTACCTTTGCAATGTAAAACACAAAGAAGGCAAACCTCTTCGGCGTGGATTAATAGGTAAAAAGTTTAATTTAAAAATGACAAAAGAGATGAAAAAGATTGTATTGTCTGTTATTGTAGCATTGATTGCTATTACTGCAAATGCGCAGGTGTATGTAGGTGGAACATTTGGAGTAGGTTCTGATAAAGTGGAAACAGAAGGAACAGAAGTTAAGAATACTACTTTCAAGATTCTGCCGGAGGTCGGTTATGAACTAAATGAAGATTGGTCTGTCGGTACAGTAGTCGGTTATGAATATAATAAAAGCGGTGATGTGAAAACTAATACTTTCACTATTGCTCCTTATGCACGTTATTTCTTTTTGAATAGTGATGTAGTCCGGTTATTTGCCGATGGCGGATTTGGCTTTTCTACTTCAAAAACGAAGGGGAATGACGCTTTGAATTCGTGGAATATTGGTATTAAACCGGGTATTGCCATCAAATTGTCTGATCATTTTTGTCTGGTTGCCAAGTATGGTTTTCTTGGATATTCCAAAAAAGAGAATCATGGATATGAGAGTGAAAATGTTGGTATAGATTTTGATACGGATGAGTTAAACTTTGGCTTTCATTATATATTCTAATCATATATAAATGTATCTGATAATCAGGAATCATATAACTGTATAATAGTTTGGTGAGCGGAATTTTTCATTTTATGAAAGATTCCTCTTATTTTCTTTACACATTAGGACTGGTTTCCAAAATAAAGCTTATATTTGTGAATGTAATGACGGTACAAAGGAATTGGGAACTGAAATTTATTATTAACTAAAAACAAACAGTCATGAAAAAACTAGCCTTTTTTATTTTATTGTCATTGGTTACACTAGGTGTCTCTGCACAATCAAATCTGAAATGGAATGTGAATGCGGGTATTGGTATGTCAAACTGGTATGGTGATGATACGGATGGTACAGATGCTAAATTTGCTTATAAAGTGGGTATAGGTTTGGAGGTACCTTTTGCTAATACTAATATATGGTCTTTCCAGACAGGTTTGAACTTTATTTCTAAAGGTGTGAAAGGTGATGGAGTAACTGACGCCTGGGACGTGGTTGATGTGACGATCAACCAGCTTTATCTGGAACTGCCTTTGATGGTTGGTGCTCGGATACATACGGCCAGCAATTTTGATCTTCTTTTCAAAGGTGGTCCGTATTTGGCTTATGGAGTTGGCGGAAAAACTAAAATAGATGGTGTATCCGAGAAGGCTGATACTTTCGGTGATGATGGTTTAAAAAGGTTCGATGCCGGTTTGGGGTTAGGAGTTGCTTTTGAATTTGGCAACATAGTTGTAGGTGTTGAAACTGGCACAAGTTTTACTAAAGTAGCTAGCGGTGTTAGTGCTCATAACCTTTCTGCATTGGCCACTATCGGTTATAAATTCTGACCACAGATATAATCTTACCTTTAAATATATAAAGAACGGCTGTTTCTCTTTTAGAAAGAAGCAGCCATTTTTTGGGGTCAACGTAACAATCTGAGGGATTTTATATTTAAGCATATAATTTAGCAAGTCTATATAAGAAAAAAGCTCTATCTCTTACTCCTCTGAACTGTGCTCTAAATGCTTTGATTTTAGCATTGAATGACTCAGCTTCGGCATTGGTTGCCCTCCTTTCAAAAAAATTGATTATATCCAGATAATGTGTTTGTATAGAACGTGCGACCCTTCCAAAGGTGAGGAACCCTGATTTATCTACTTCATCATACCACCTTGCCAGCCTTGTCAAAGCAATATCCTTAAACTTACACTGATGATAGATTAAGCCTAACCGCATAGACAGATAATATCCTTTCTTTATATCGGGATATTCCTTGAAAAGAATTTCAGCCCGTATTCTTTGAGACTGAGTCCATAAGGATTCCTTCTTGTAAAGCAGATAAATACTTCTCGCTAACAACTGCTTTCTTGTATCTCCATTAGCGAAAACAGGTGCATGATACATCTTTCCACAGGCCTTTGCATAAGCAATCTGAGTGGACTCTTCATCCAAAGCCTCCCAGCGAGCTTTTACCCGCATCTCCTGCACCGCTTCATAAGCTAACTTCTGTACGTGAAAGCGATCGGTAACACGTTTGGCCGCAGGAAAGCAGATGCGTGCAATCTGCTCCATGTTAGGAGCCATATCCAAAGTAATCTCGCGCACTTGGTAACGGCGGCGACGGGATAGCTTAAGCAGGACAGAAGTGACCGTATGAACGTCCGTACCTTTAATGATGGCAATCATACTACCTTTACCACCGTGAGCTTCTTTATTGGTCAGTACAGTATAGAGTTCCCCACGCGAGAGGGCTACTTCATCAATACAGATATAAGCACCGATATTCTTTTCGAATAGTAGCCAATCCTCTGCATGAACAAGTTGGTCCCAATGGAGATAACCACTTAGATGGTTACGGTATTGACGCTCCAATAAATCCCCGTCAACTCCAGATAAAACACCTAAGAGCTTGCAACTGATCGGATAGCTATCAATATAGTTCTTTTAAAAAAGACGCAAAATCCTGCGTCATACGAGTACCTTCAGCCACCATACGCCAGTTACGAGAGATATACTCATTATGCTTCTTTAAGAGCCAGCGACGACGACGAATATTAAGGAAGACCTTCTTGCCACGAAGAGGAAAATCCTGAACAATAACAGGATCATAAAAGCCTTTACTCTCAGTATCCTGATCTGTATACTTCTCAGGAACGATATTTTTCTCCTCAAGGTAGAACACAACTTCATTTACGCTTTCCTTCACATCAACAAGATCAAAGTAATCTAAAGTGCCTTCAGGAAGAAGAAGGCGATAACCGTTTAACTCCATAAGCTATGAATTTGGAGACAAAGATAACAATTTATAAATTTACCCCTCAGCTTTTTACATTGACCCATTTTTTTTAGATGAAGCGTGGTTTATGAAATAAAAGCTATATTTGCAGATTATGATTAAAGACACAATTTTTTAGGGATATGGCATTAATAGATAAGGTAAGAGTGATAAAACTACTTCTTTTTGCACTGTTTATGATGGTAAGCATGGTGACTCCGGCTCAGAGTCAGGTGGATTGGAGTATAAAGGCCGGTATAGGCATGGCAAATATTATAGGTGATAATATGGGATCTCCTAAAGTAAAACTGGCGTATAAATTAGGCATTGGCTTGGAGTGCCCTTTTGATAAGATCTGGTCTTTACAAACAGGCGTTTCGTTTGTTTCCAAAGGCACTAATCATACGATTGTTGAAACAGATGGAATTTCGGCTCAGGCTAAAGTAAATGCATCCTATTTGGAGTTTCCTGTAATGGTGGCAGCCCGGTTTGCAATGGATCGGAATACTTATATACTTGTTGCGGCAGGTCCCTATGGCGCATGGGGGATTGGTGGCAAAACCAAGGCTTTAGGGTATAGCTGGTCATCATCGTCTACACCGGATTGGAATACTGGAAATGTGGTTGAAATAAATACTTTTGGCAAAGATGGACTTGATCTGCGTCGTTTCGATTATGGAGTGGCGATAGGTTTATCGGTGGAATACCGGCATTATGTGATAGGAGTGGAAGGACGATTAGGGCTGTGCAAACTTCAAAAAGAACTTCAAGGGAAGAATATTACCGGTTTTGTAACAGCGGGATATAAATTTTAAGACGATTTTTTATATGGATTGTAAACACGGATCTTACAGGCTAAGTATGGTTTGCTTTTTATCTGTAAATCCGTGTTGCAATTTGCACTGAGTATGAATAATTAATGATGGAATAAACGAACACCAGTGAATGCCATGGTGATGCCGTATTTGTCACAAGTGTCAATTACATGGTCATCACGTACAGAGCCTCCAGCTTGTGCTATGTATTCCACTCCGCTCTTATGCGCACGTTCTATATTGTCACCAAATGGGAAGAAAGCATCCGAACCCAATGATACCCCCTTCATGGTATCCAGCCACGCGCGCTTTTCTTCGCGAGTCAGCACTTCCGGTTTTTTAGTGAAGAATTGTTGCCAGATGCCGTCAGCCAGAACATCTTCATGATCGTCACTGATATAGACATCAATTGTATTATCACGATCTGCACGGCGGATTTTTTCTACCCACGGCAGATTCATTACTTTAGGATGTTGGCGCAAATACCATATATCCGCTTTATTACCGGCAAGACGTGTACAGTGGATGCGGCTTTGCTGGCCGGCACCGATGCCGATAGCCTGCCCGTCTTTTACATAACAAACAGAATTACTTTGTGTATATTTTAAGGTGATAAGGGCAATAATCAAATCGCGTTTTGCTTCGTCTGGAAAATGCTGGCTTTTAGTTGGAATATGAGTCAGCAGGCTTTCGTCCAGTCTGATTTCGTTGCGGCCCTGTTCAAAAGTAATGCCGAATACATCTTTGTGTTCAATAGGTGCAGGGCGGTAAGCTGGGTCTATTTTAATTACATTGTATGTTCCCTTGCGTTTGTTTTTCAGGATTTCCAGCGCTTCCGGTGTGTAATCGGGAGCTATGACGCCGTCTGAAACTTCACGGTTGATGAGGCGCGCGGTAGCTTCGTCGCAAGTATCGCTCAATGCGATAAAGTCTCCGTAAGAAGACATGCGGTCAGCGCCACGAGCACGGGCATATGCGGTAGCCAATGGGGTAAGTGGCAAGTCATTCACAAAATAAATTTTCTTCAAGGTGTCATTCAACTCGATTCCTACTGCGGCTCCTGCCGGACTGACATGCTTGAAGGAGGCTGCTGCGGGTAGTCCGGTAGCTTCTTTCAATTCTTTGACCAGTTGCCAACTGTTGAAAGCGTCCAGAAAATTGATGTATCCGGGACGTCCGTTTAATACTTCGATAGGCAATTCCCCTTCTTGCATGAAGATGCGTGACGGTTTTTGGTTGGGATTGCAGCCGTACTTTAATTCTAATTCCTTTGCCATAGTTTTATAATATTTCGGTTTATAGATTTTCAATGTGTGGCAAAGGTACAAAATAAATGGGGAAGACAGGTTATAAGAACTGTTTTTGGTTGCAGGCAATATGCTCGGGTGTTATTGGGGGAAAGTTGGAATGTGAGATAGGAATTGCTTTGCAATATGAAAATCTATTTAAATTTTATTTAAAAAGAACTTTCAAAAGAATACGGAACAACATTTAAGCAGGAACTAAGTTTCATTTTTTTATTCGGAATTTTGGGTTTGTCGGACTTTGGTGGGGAAGTATGATCTGAGCTTGATGCGACTGTTTTTCTATTTTTTCTCCTACAGTTTTTCCCAAGTGTTTGCAGAGTCAGCACTTTTGAGAGTTCTGTAGTTTGTGTTTCGTAACTTGTCCGTTTGTCCTTCGGATTTGCTTCTTTTCCGTCTTTTCTTGTTTTCCGTCTGCTGTTTTCGTATGGGTCCCTTCCTTTTTCCGTCCCTATACGCGCGTGCGAATATTATAATGTGTGTGTCTTTTTCCTCCGGTGTCCTCCGTTATAAAAACATGCTTTGTAACACATCTGTTATTCAGTGTATTACAAAAAAGTTTCAGGAAATCCGTATAATTTTTCCTTCGTATGTTTGCTGGTAATCGTTAAAAGGTCTACCTTTGCATCCGCAATCGAGAGAGATGCGGCACTTCAGACAGTGTGTGACTGACTTGGTGAACCAAACGTAGGAGAGTTTTCCTTGACAGTGTCTGCACCCAGTATCTTACCTTAGCGGGGCTAAGGGAGCGAGAACGGATAAGACCTGGGAAGGATGAACGTCCCGCCTTTTATGGAAGTTTCGAAAAAAAAACTTTTTCAAAAAAACTTTCGAAAACATTTGGCGGTTACGATAAAATCTCTTACCTTTGCATCCGCTTTCGGAAACGATGGCAAGACATAAATGAGAGTTCTTTGAAAGATTTAAGATAAACAAACAAGTAGTACAAGCCGGTGCACCGTATGTAATATATATATGGTGTACGGAAAAACAAGAACCGTCAATATTGATATTGATAGATTTGGAATCCTTGAGCAGATTATCAACTGAATAGTTGGAAAAAGATATTATTACAATGAAGAGTTTGATCCTAGCTCAGGATGAACGCTAGCTACAGGCTTAACACATGCAAGTCGAGGGGCAGCATGGTCTTAGCTTGCTAAGGCCGATGGCGACCGGCGCACGGGTGAGTAACACGTATCCAACCTGCCGTCTACTCTTGGATAGCCTTCTGAAAGGAAGATTAATACAAGATGGCATCATGAGTCCGCATGTTCACATGATTAAAGGTATTCCGGTAGACGATGGGGATGCGTTCCATTAGATAGTAGGCGGGGTAACGGCCCACCTAGTCTTCGATGGATAGGGGTTCTGAGAGGAAGGTCCCCCACATTGGAACTGAGACACGGTCCAAACTCCTACGGGAGGCAGCAGTGAGGAATATTGGTCAATGGGCGAGAGCCTGAACCAGCCAAGTAGCGTGAAGGATGACTGCCCTATGGGTTGTAAACTTCTTTTATAAAGGAATAAAGTCGGGTATGGATACCCGTTTGCATGTACTTTATGAATAAGGATCGGCTAACTCCGTGCCAGCAGCCGCGGTAATACGGAGGATCCGAGCGTTATCCGGATTTATTGGGTTTAAAGGGAGCGTAGATGGATGTTTAAGTCAGTTGTGAAAGTTTGCGGCTCAACCGTAAAATTGCAGTTGATACTGGATATCTTGAGTGCAGTTGAGGCAGGCGGAATTCGTGGTGTAGCGGTGAAATGCTTAGATATCACGAAGAACTCCGATTGCGAAGGCAGCCTGCTAAGCTGCAACTGACATTGAGGCTCGAAAGTGTGGGTATCAAACAGGATTAGATACCCTGGTAGTCCACACGGTAAACGATGAATACTCGCTGTTTGCGATATACGGCAAGCGGCCAAGCGAAAGCGTTAAGTATTCCACCTGGGGAGTACGCCGGCAACGGTGAAACTCAAAGGAATTGACGGGGGCCCGCACAAGCGGAGGAACATGTGGTTTAATTCGATGATACGCGAGGAACCTTACCCGGGCTTAAATTGCAGATGAATTACGGTGAAAGCCGTAAGCCGCAAGGCATCTGTGAAGGTGCTGCATGGTTGTCGTCAGCTCGTGCCGTGAGGTGTCGGCTTAAGTGCCATAACGAGCGCAACCCTTGTTGTCAGTTACTAACAGGTCATGCTGAGGACTCTGACAAGACTGCCATCGTAAGATGTGAGGAAGGTGGGGATGACGTCAAATCAGCACGGCCCTTACGTCCGGGCTACACGTGTTACAATGGGGGTACAGAGGGCCGCTACCACGCGAGTGGATGCCAATCCCAAAAACCTCTCTCAGTTCGGACTGGAGTCTGCAACCCGACTCCACGAAGCTGGATTCGCTAGTAATCGCGCATCAGCCACGGCGCGGTGAATACGTTCCCGGGCCTTGTACACACCGCCCGTCAAGCCATGGGAGCCGGGGGTACCTGAAGTGCGTAACCGCGAGGAGCGCCCTAGGGTAAAACTGGTGACTGGGGCTAAGTCGTAACAAGGTAGCCGTACCGGAAGGTGCGGCTGGAACACCTCCTTTCTGGAGAGGACGAAAGATCGATAAGGTTTTTGTTCTTGTACTGCTGGTGTTGTTTATTCAAGATATGATTCCGTAATGATACGGAAGAGAGAAAGTAAGAAGCCGGGTCTAATTAAACAGACTAGGTTGAACTTAGTCCTATAGCTCAGTTGGTTAGAGCGCTACACTGATAATGTAGAGGTCGGCAGTTCAACTCTGCCTGGGACTACGAACGGAATCAAGTTCGGGGGATTAGCTCAGCTGGCTAGAGCATCTGCCTTGCACGCAGAGGGTCAACGGTTCGAATCCGTTATTCTCCACTCCATCGGAAACGTAAGAAACGAAGATGAACGATCTATGACATATTGTACAAGCAAACAGTAATTTTAGTAGTAAAGAGCTGAAAGTATATATCATCCCGCTGGCACGCAAGTGTGAGCGAATGGATAAGGAAAGTAAAAAGGGCGCATGGCGGATGCCTTGGCTCTCGGAGGCGATGAAGGACGTGATAAGCTGCGATAAGCTTTGGGGAGGTGCAAATGACCTTTGATCCAGAGATTTCCGAATGGGACAACCCAATATCTTGAAGAGGTATTATCTTACTATGTAAGAGGCTAACGCAGGGAACTGAAACATCTTAGTACCTGCAGGAAAAGAAAATAAACAATGATTCCCCAGTAGTGGCGAGCGAACGGGGAACAGCCCAAACCATCCATGTTACGGCATGTGTGGGGTTGTAGGACTACGCCGTTGCATGAAGACATCAGAGAAGAACTTTCTGGAAAGAAAGACCATAGAGCATGACAGTTGCGTATTCGAATGTTGTCGAAGCATAGTAGTATCCTGAGTAGCGCGGAGCACGAGGAATTCTGCGTGAATCTGCCGGGACCATCCGGTAAGGCTAAATACTCCCGAGAGACCGATAGCGAACCAGTACCGTGAGGGAAAGGTGAAAAGCACTTCGAACAGAAGAGTGAAATAGTTCCTGAAACCGTGCGCCTACAAGCGGTCGGAGCTCGTTGATGAGTGACGGCGTGCCTTTTGCATAATGAACCTACGAGTTGCCTTTGCCGGCAAGGTTAAGTGTGACGACACACGTATCCGAAGCGAAAGCGAGTCTGAACAGGGCGTATAGTCGGCAGTGGCAGACGCGAAACCAAGTGATCTACCCTTGGCCAGGTTGAAGGCTGGGTAACACCAGCTGGAGGACCGCACCAATAAGCGTTGAAAAGCTTCTGGATGAGCTGAGGGTAGGGGTGAAAGGCTAATCAAACTTGGAGATAGCTCGTACTCCCCGAAATGCATTTAGGTGCAGCCTTGCGGGTTACTGATGTGAGGTAGAGCGACTGATAAGATGCGAGGGCTTCACCGCCTATCAAGTCTTGACAAACTCCGAATGCGCATCAGTTCTACCGCAGGAGTGAGGGCATGGGTGCTAAGGTCCGTGCCCGAGAGGAGAAGAATCCGGACCACCTGCTAAGGTCCCGAAATGACAGCTAAGTTAAACTAACGAAGTCTGACTGCTAAGACAGCTAGGATGTTGGCTTGGAAGCAGCCATTCATTTAAAGAGTGCGTAACAGCTCACTAGTCGAGGAGTCGGGCGTGGATAATAATCGGGTATCAAGTTGTCTACCGAAGCAGTGGGATCATTAATATGATCGGTAGGGGAGCATTCCAGTCGGCGTCGAAGGCGTACCGTGAGGTATTCTGGAGCGTCTGGAAAAGCAAATGTAGGTATAAGTAACGATAAAGGGGCGGAAACCCCTCGCCGAAAGACTAAGGTTTCCTGATCAACGCTAATCGGATCAGGGTCAGTCGGGTCCTAAGGCTCAGCCGAACGGCGATGCCGATGGCAGAAACGGTTAATATTCCGTTACTACCTTCAGGAGTGACGTGGAGACGCAGTAGTGACAGTGCCGCCATCTGACGGAATAGATGGTTGAAGGGTGTAGGAGTCGATCATGGCAGGCAAATCCACCATGAGATCCGAACCTGATAGTATGCCGCGTCCTTCGGGACAAGGCAATAGTGCGCGTAAGCATGCTGCCGAGAAAATCCGCTAAACTTAATCCTGGAGGTACCCGTACCGCAAACGGACACACGTAGTCGGGATGAATATTCTAAGGCGCTTGAGTGATTCACGGTTAAGGAACTAGGCAAACTGACCCTGTAACTTCGGGATAAAGGGTCCCTACCCTTTTATGGGAGGGCGCAGAGAATCGGTCCAGGCAACTGTTTAACAAAAACACAGGGCTGTGCCAAATCGAAAGATCCAGTATACAGCCTGACACCTGCCCGGTGCTGGAAGGTTAAGAGGAGATGTCATCGATAAGAGAAGCGTTGAATTGAAGCCCCAGTAAACGGCGGCCGTAACTATAACGGTCCTAAGGTAGCGAAATTCCTTGTCGGGTAAGTTCCGACCTGCACGAATGGTGTAATGATCTGGACGCTGTCTCAACCGTGAGCTCAGTGAAATTGTAGTATCGGTGAAGATGCCGATTACCCGCGATGGGACGAAAAGACCCCGTGAACCTTTACTATAGCTTATCATTGAATCTGGGCACGTGATGTGTAGGATAGGTCGGAGGCTTTGAAGCAGGTACGCCAGTATTTGTGGAGCCGCTGTTGAAATACGACCCTTTATTTGTTTGGATTCTAACCCGTGGATACGGGGACATTGATTGGTGGGTAGTTTGACTGGGGTGGTCGCCTCCAAAAGCGTAACGGAGGCTTCTAAAGGTGCCCTCCGGCCGATTGGTAACCGGCCTTAGAGTGTAATGGCATAAGGGCGCTTGACTGGGAGACTGACAAGTCGATCAGGTAGGAAACTAGAGCATAGTGATCCGGTGTTTCCGTATGGAAGGGACATCGCTCAAAGGATAAAAGGTACTCCGGGGATAACAGGCTGATCCCTCCCAAGAGCTCATATCGACGGAGGGGTTTGGCACCTCGATGTCGGCTCGTCACATCCTGGGGCTGGAGAAGGTCCCAAGGGTTGGGCTGTTCGCCCATTAAAGTGGCACGCGAGCTGGGTTCAGAACGTCGTGAGACAGTTCGGTCTCTATCTATCGTGGGCGTATGAAATTTGCGTGGCTCTGACACTAGTACGAGAGGACCGTGTTGGACAGACCTCTGGTTTGCCGGTTGTGCCGCCAGGTGCATTGCCGGGTATCTAAGTCTGGATCGGATAAGTGCTGAAAGCATCTAAGTACGAAGCCGGCCACAAGATTAGATTTCTCAGGGTCGTTGTAGACTACGACGTTGATAGGATGCAGGTGTAAAGATGGAGACATCAAAGCCGAGCATTACTAATTGCCCGTCCACTTTCCTTATATGTCGGATGGTGTATACCTTTGGTTTTTACTACAGAATGAAATTACGATAACAGCTCAACAATATGTCAACCTTATTCAGGTGGCTATAGCACAAGGGTTCCACCTCTTCCCATTCCGAACAGAGAAGTTAAGCCTTGTCACGCCGATGGTACTGCGTCACAGTGGGAGAGTAGGTAGCCGCCGTTTTGATTGAAGCCTCCGGACTTGAAGAAGTTCCGGAGGCTTTTTTTGTGTACGCACGCATGAAATGTGACCTCTACCGTTTTTTCCCCGTGGGTGTGGGTACCTTTCCCACGGAACTGTCCGGAAGGCTCCGCCATGTCTTTTCTCCGGCAGGGGCAGGTCCGGAAACCCTCACCGGGTACTTATGCCTTGGAATAGGGACTGGAAATAGAACAGGCAGGTCTGAAGGCCTGCCCTGATAGAGAACCGGGAGATGATTATAGAGTCTTTATGCAAGCTATCAGTTTGTCGACATCTTCTTCTGTTGTATCGAAAGAGGTAACAAGTCTCATTTCTCCTATGGTTTCGTTCCAAAAGTAGAAATGATAATATTCTTGTAGCTTATCTTCTTTTTCACGCGGCATGATGAAGAATAATTGGTTGCTCTCCACTGTTTGGGTAAACTTTATATCAGGCATTGTGGAAAGTTTCTTGTACAAGCGTTGCGCCATTGCGTTGGCATGTTGTGCGCATGTTAACCATAGGTTATCTTCAAGGAAGGCTGTGAACTGGCAAGAGATATAACGCATTTTGCTGGCCAATTGGCAAGATTGTTTTCTGGCATAACGTGCTTCCTTTATCAAATCCTGATTGAAAATCACTACACATTCGGCTCCCATCAGTCCGTTCTTTGTTCCTCCCAAAGTCAATGTGTCAACTCCGCAAGCTCCTGATATATCATCAAGACTCATTCCCAATGCTGCCGCGGCATTAGAGATACGGGCACCGTCCATATGCACAAACAGTCCATGCCGGTGTGCAAATTCTGTCAATGTGCATATTTCTTCTGGTTTATAAATTGTTCCTAATTCACTACATTGACTTAGGTAAATTGCTCCGGGCTGAGAATGGTGTTCTATACCAAAGTTAACCATAAATGGTTTTAGTAATTCCGGAGTCAGTTTGCCATCCGGAGTAGGAATTGTGCGCATGAAACAGCCAGTCGCTTTACTGGGGGCACCACATTCATCTACAGCAATGTGAGCTGTGTCGGCACAGAAGATAATATGGTAAGGACGGGTCATTATTTGCAGCGCCATAGTATTACTGCCTGTGCCATTAAAAACAAACAGTGCTTCACATGGACGTGAAAATTGTTCTTTCACTTTGTGGGCGGCTTCTTCTGTCCATGGATCATCTCCATAGCCAAGTGCATGTCCGTTATTGGCCTTCATTAACGCTTCCATGATGCGGGGGATGTACACTTGAATTATTGTCAGATGCAAAACTTCTCATATTCTTTTTCTATTTTACAATTTATTTGTAAAGGTAGGAGCTTTTTCAACAAAATGCAATGAAACGTCATTGAAATAAATACGCAAAAGGAGTATCATGCAGATGTATTATACATGTAATGCTTTTATCTGATCTTTGCCATCGGAAAAATAACAAGGTAAAAGTATGATGAAAGCTCAGATGAAAGGCATTAGCCTTATGATAATTCTCTTGATGTTGGTATTGACTGTACAGGCGGCTGCTTTGAGAGGAACTGTAACAGATAAAGCGACTAAAGAGCCACTTATTGGTGCTGCTGTACAGTTAAGTGGTACAAATACAGGAACTATTACTGATGTGGATGGTAATTTCGAACTTGCGGGATTAAGAAATGGAACGTACAAGCTTATTATATCTTATGTGTCTTATTGTACACAGACTGTTGAGGTTACAATAAACGGCATGTTCGAAATAAAAGTAGAACTAGAACAGGATAATCAACAATTAGGAGAAGTTGTGGTTGTAGCGGATGCTAAAAAGAATACGGAGAATGCTATTATTACCCAACAACGTACTAGCTTGGTTATGCAAACGGGAGTTTCTGCCCAGCAGATTACCAAGACGCAAGATAAAGATGCTTCGGAAGTGATTCGCCGTGTACCGGGTATCAGTATAATTGAGGAGAAATTCGTTATGGTACGTGGGCTTTCACAACGGTATAATAATGTGTGGATTAATAATAGTGCCGTACCTAGTTCTGAAGCCGATGCGCGTGCTTTCTCTTTCGATATTATTCCATCGTCGCAGTTGGATAATATGTTGGTAGTGAAATCGCCTGCACCGGAATATCCGGCTGATTTCAGTGGTGGTTTTATTTTAGTGAATACCAAAGATGTTCCTAGCAGTAATCTGTTTACTATTTCGGTTGGAACTAGTTTAAATGATCAGACTCATTTTAAAAAGTTTCTGTATAATAAAGGAAGTGGCACAGATTTTCTAGGTTTCGATAATGGCTTTCGTAGCTTGAAAGGTGGAATCAATGCTGTGCTTAGTCCGATGAACAATGGCTATGATTTATTAAATAATGGGTTAAATAATGACTGGACCGTTAAAGATCGTAGGCCCTTGGCAGATCTTAGCCTGAATATGAATTTCAGCCGTCGCTGGGTGGATAGTAGCGGACGTACTTTGGCTATATTAGGAACAGTGAACTATAGCAATAGCTATAGGACATATCTGGATATGGATAACAATTTGTTTGGTGCTTATGATATGACTCACGATTGTTCTAATTATTTACGTAAAAGTATAGATGACCAATATAATCATAGTGTTCGTATAGGAACTATGCTGAATTTTACTTATATACCTGCCAGTGGTAACAGTCGCTATGAGTTTAAGAATATTTTTAATCAATTAGGGAAAGACCGCTATACTTACCGTAAGGGAACAGATGCACAAAGTGATTATGAAGAGAGTGCGGAATATTATTATCAGAGTCGTACCACTTATAATGGTCAATTTACGGGGAAGCATACATTGGGTAATACCGATAAGTTGGATTGGAGTGCTGGATATTCTTATGCCAATCGGAATATGCCGGACCGCCGTCGATATACTACCGTACTCAATGAGGAGACCAATCAGTTGGAAGTAGAGAACTTGAATGAGATTAATCGGGAGTTTTCCCGATTGGATGAACATATTTTGTCGGCTAACATCAATTATCAGCACGATTTCTCTTTCGGGATTTTTACTCCTAGCCTGAAGGTTGGAGCTTACACGGAGCATCGTGCTCGTGAATATAATACCCGTTTTTTTATCTATAGTTGGAAAAATGGTTTGCCGGGTGCTTATAAAGTAATGAATGTCCCTAATGAATTATTACAAGAGAAGAATTATGGAGAGAATGGACTTTATTTATTGGAACAAGTGGATTGGCGCAATAATTACGAAGGCAATAACCTCTTGAGTGCTGGTTATGTAGGGGGTAATCTTCCGTTGGGCAAATTGAATGTATACGCAGGAGTTCGTTTTGAATATAATAGAATGGAGTTGGTTAGCCATACACAGAAAAACGAGGAAAGCCCCACTAGTGTGTTTTACACGTATGATGACTTTTTCCCGTCTGTAAATGCGGCTTATCGTTTGAATGATAAGCATCAGTTCCGTTTATCTTATGGACGTACTGTGAATCGTCCGGAATTTCGGGAGGTTTCTTCTTCTGTATATTATGATTTTGATCTTGCCAGCAATGTACAAGGTAATTATAATTTAAAGCCTGCTTATATTGATAATTTAGATTTTGGTTATGAGTTTTATCCCAGCAGTGGAGAGCTGATTTCTGTTTCTCTTTTCTATAAAAGGTTTAAGAATCCTATTGAATGGACTTATACTGTATCCGGAGGTACAGACCTTATCTATTCGTATGTCAATGCCAAAGGAGCGGATAATTATGGAGTAGAAGTGGATATACGCAAAAATCTGGATTTTATAGGTATGCGTAATTTTAGTCTTAGTCTGAACGGGGCTTTAATTAAAAGTAAAGTGAAATTTGAGCCGGGAGCCAAAGAGAAGGACCGTCCGATGCAAGGTCAATCTCCATATTTGATTAATGCCGGTTTCTTCTATCAACATGCCGATAGCGGATGGAATGCTGCATTGCTTTATAACCGTATCGGTAAACGTATTATTGGTGTAGGCTGTAGTTTGGGAACCGCAGACAATGAAGTCAGAGTACCCGATTCTTATGAAATGCCCCGTAATGCAGTAGATTTAAGTGTTTCGAAAAAAATTGGTAATCTGGAAATAAAGGTTGCTGTACGCGATTTGTTGGCGGAGAAAGTTTCTTTCAAGCAATTTGAAGAAACTAGACATGGAAAAGTGGCGCAAATTACCCGTCAATACAAATCAGGGCGTAATTTCAATTTGAACATTAACTATACGTTTTAAAATAGAATGAATCTTTCATTATTAACCAATAAACAAATGGAAATGAGAACTGACAAGTTTATGATTTACGTATTCTCAGCAATAATGCTGGGGGGAATGGTTGCTTGTAGCAGTGATGATCCGGAAACTGATACAGGAAACGGTAATGGCAACGGTGGAAATGCCGAAGCTCCTTATGTATGGGGGGCTGAGGGGGCTATTAAAACATGTGACCACTTGTTATTTAATGATGATAAAACAGAGAATGCCAAAGGTACCGTGATAGGAAATGGAGATCAGGAGTTTATTTTTAAGGGTACACAGACTTTGTCCAAAGGAACTTACCTGATGAAAGGATGGATTTATGTGGGGACTGGGTCGGTATTGACCATCGAACCGGGGACTGTTATCAAAGGGGATAAAGATACACAGGCTGCCTTGATTGTAGAACCGGGCGGCAAACTAATAGCCGAGGGTACTAAAGACGCTCCGATTGTTTTTACCTCTGAACAGCCTAAAGGCCAGCGTAAACCGGGAGATTGGGGGGGATTGATTATTTGTGGTAATGCCAAGAATAATCAGGGAGTGTTGAACCAGCAGATTGAAGGAGGTCCACGTACTAAACATGGAGGAAATGATGATGCTGACAATTCAGGTATATTGAGATATGTACGTGTGGAATTTGCTGGTTATCCTTTTCAAAAAGATAAGGAAATTAATGGTATAACTTTTGGATCTGTAGGTAGTGGAACTACCATTGATCATTTACAGGTTTCATATTCCAATGACGACTCTTACGAATGGTTTGGAGGTAATGTAAATTGTAAATATCTAGTGGCTTATAATGGATGGGACGATGAGTTTGATACAGATAATGGCTTCTCCGGTAAGGTCCAATATTGTCTTTCAATCCGTGATCCGAGAATCGCAGATACTTCTCAGTCTAATGGTTTTGAGTCGGATAATTGTGGAGACGCCTCATTGATAGAACCCTATACGACAGCCGTATTTAGTAATGTCACTTTTATCGGACCGTTGGGGCGTGATGCCAACTTTGTTAATAATGAGAGTTATATTACGGGCGGTAGCTTCAATCCTAATAATGGTTCAGCTTTAGGTAAGTTTCAGTCTGCTATGCAGATCCGGCGTTCCAGTCGTTTGAATTGCTTTAATTCAGTAGCTGTAGGGTATCCTGTCGGTTTAATTATTGATGGTGAGAAAGGTAATACAGTTGAGATGGCGAAGGCAGGAAACATAAAGTTGGAGAATATTTGGTTTGCAGGTATGACGGTGGTCGGTTCTGATGCTAACAAAGTATATGATGATGTGCTTTATGATGCCGTGAACAAGCAAATCATTGATGCTGGACAAGAGTCTTATTCTTCTACTTTTTTCAAGACTCAGAAAGGAAATAAAGTATTGACTGATGTCAATGAGTTGAAATTCAAGGACGGGCGTAATATCGGTGTTAATTATATGCCGGATGCAGATAGCCCTGTGTTGACAGCCGCTTCATTTAATGACGCACTGTTGAGCAGCGGTTTTGAGACAGTAGAATATATCGGAGCGTTTGGAACAGATGATAATTGGTTGGATGGCTGGACTAATTTCGATCCTAATAATACAGACTACTAATACACCTTTGAATATACACACATAGCTGTTAATTTTAGGGGATTCTATGCGGTAAAGTCATAGAATTCCCTTATTTTTGTATCCAAACCTAGAAACTATTAATTAATACACCTATGTATCCATTTAAATTTAACCCCATTCTGAAATCCACCATTTGGGGTGGAGAAAAGATTATTCCGTTCAAACATCTGAATATTGAACAGCCTCAGGTTGGCGAAAGTTGGGAAATTTCTAATGTCCCAGGCGATGAGTCTGTTGTTGCTAATGGAACTGAAGCCGGCAAAAATTTGAGCCAGTTGGTAAAAGAATATAAAGGTTCTTTGGTAGGAGAAAGTAATTATCAGCGTTTTGGCGATAATTTTCCCTTGTTGATCAAATTCATTGATGCTTGTGACGACCTCTCTATACAAGTGCATCCGGATGATGAACTGGCCAAGAAGCGTCATAATTCGATGGGCAAGACCGAAATGTGGTATGTTATTGACAATGCCGGGGGGAAAGCACATCTGCGTTCGGGATTAAGTAAAAAAATTACTCCCGATGAATATGCTGCAATGATTGCTGATAATACTATTTGTGATGCATTGGCTGATTATGCCGTACAACCGGGTGATGTGTTTTTCTTGCCTGCAGGACGTATCCATAGTATTGGAGCCGGATGCTTTATTGCTGAGATTCAGCAGACCTCGAATGTGACTTATCGAATTTATGATTTCAATCGTAAGGATAAAAATGGCAATACTCGTGAGTTGCATACAGAATTGTCAAAAGATGCCATAGATTATTCTGTAGAAGAGGATTATCGTACTCATTATACTCCGAAACAGAATGAATCTGTCGAGTTGGTTACCTGTCCGTATTTCACTACTTCTGTTTATGATTTGACTGAAAATATGACGATAGATTATAGTGAACTTGATTCGTTTGTAATTTATATTTGCATGGAAGGTACATGTACGGTAACTGATGGGGATGGTAACTCATTGGAATTGCAAGCCGGTGAATCTATCCTTTTCCCTGCCACAACAAAAGAGGTGAAAGTGACTGTGGAAGGTCATGTTAAGTTCTTGGAAACTTATGTATAAAGATTCGTTTTGTTTTTGATAAAATAAACTGCTGTTTCCAATACATACAACGAAAGCAGCAGTTTATTTTATTAAAAACAATGTTTCCTGTTTAAAAGGTAAACTTCAGGCATACAGGTTTATTGGTTTTTATTGTTTTGCCTGTGTCTTTCAGTAGTCCTGTTTGGGAATCTCTTTCAAATACTTGTATGGAGTTGCTGTCTCTGCAGGCCACTAACAGGTATCGTCCGTTCCGGCTGATAATAAAATTACGTGGATGGATACCAGTCAGCTGATAACCTGTCTTTGTTAATGTTCCTTCTTCCTGATTTATGGAGAAAATAGCGATACCGTCTGCTTTTAAGCGGTTGGATGCATATAGAAATTTTCCATCAGGTGAAATGTGAATATCTCCGCTACCTTTGGCACCCACTGTGTCAGCTTCTATATATTGTATGGCGTTTAATTTTCCTTTGTCGTAAGAGAAAGCTATAACTTTTCCTGAGATTTCATTAATCAGATAAGCGAATTTTTGGTTCGGATGGAAACAAATGTGGCGTGGTCCTGATCCTGATTCTACTTTTATATTAAATTCTTCGGATTCATTCAGCAAGGAATGGGATACACCATCAGTTACATTCTCACTAACAGGAAATACATGAATCTGGTCTGTTCCTAAATCACTGGCAAGTAGATATTTATGGTCTGGAGTGAATTCTATACAATGTAAATGTGGCTGTGTTTGTCTCTCTTTGTCAAGACTATTTCCTGTAAAGGAAATAAGGCGTGTTTCGGATTTTAATTTGCCGTCTTTATCTAGTGGGAAAACGGTAATGCTACCTCCTATATAATTTGCTGTCAGGACAAATTTTTCCGACGGGCTGAGAGTTATATAACAAGGTGCACCGCCGTCAGTGGGTTGAGAATTAAGCAAAGTTAGTTTCTTTTGTTCTTTATCGAATTTGATGGCATTGGCGGTAGAACTTTTTCCGGAATCCTCCCCTACAGCATATATTCTTTCTCCATCAGCCGAAGGAATGAGGAAAGATGGGTTGGATATTCCTTTTATTCCGCTGATATATTGTGAGTTGCCATTTTGTTCATCAAAGTTATAAACCTTGATACCTTCTTCCTCCGGAGTTGCATAACTGCCTACCAACATATACATCATATTCGGATTTTCTTCAACTGTAATTGCTTCCGTTTGTTTCTTGGGAGAGGGTATACAGCCTCCCAGTATCATACTGCTCATACACAATACCATTAATTTTTTGTTCATATTGTCTGATCTGTTAGGATTAGAAAAATTATTTTCAAAGATACATTGTTCTCATTAAAATGCTATAAATAAATGAATAAATAATTGGATATTAACAGAAGTGTGTGTATATTTGTAATCTCTTTATGAGTTACCAGTACGGGGTTGACTGGATTTGACAGCGTGGCTAAGTGGTATGTAAGCATGCAGTGCGTGGTTGATTGGCACTATAATCCCAGTTTTCAAAATTTTATCTGGCAACGAAAATTATGCTCTTGCTGCTTAATCGAATCATAGTAGATTAGCTTTATTTCTGCCAAAGTGGTGGAAACGAGACATCACTCAAAAGCTCTTGTTCCGAAGCGTTTGATCAAGTGGTGCAGTAAAATCGGGAATAGTTAGAGATCCGCCTCGTGTCTCTTACGAAAATTTAGAGGATAAGGTATAAGTTGGTGGCTTCGGTCCTGCTTATACTCGAAAATTTAGGCGAAGATAAGCATGTAGAAAGCGTATGGCTTCCTCGTTTGGACGAGGGTTCGACTCCCTCCAGCTCCACGAATGGATTTGAAAACCGCTGATTTTCAGCGGTTTTTCTTTTGAAAAAATCAGATACTCCCCCTTTTACTCCCCCTGTCTTTTATATTCATTTAACCTGTTCCTGTTAAATACCATAAAAAATGAACTTATTTCTTGATTAGATTGGGACTTGATACTTTTATTACTATGTGTAGATTACTTGTTTCATAAACGAGAAAAGAGGAACCATACGTAATCCATTGTATAGTTCCTCCTAAATACTATGTAAAAAGTTTATATTATAGTTTTTCAATCTCTTCTTTAGACAATCCTGTAGCTCCAATAATTAATTCCATTGCGGTTCCTGATGACTTTAGATAACGGGCGACTTCGATAGCTTTCTTTCTTTCTCCTTCTTCAAGACCTTCCGCCCTTCCTTCTTCACGTTCAGTATTGATATTATCACGAAGGATTACAATGTTATCCAAGTGACGGTAGTAAGCGGCAAGTTCATCTTTAGTCATACTATCCAACTTTAATCTTTCACGGGCCTCCTCAAGACCGGGAGCTGTGGCAGTGGAAGGTATCTCCCCAGTGTTAAGATAGTAGATCCATTCTTCCAGGGGACTTTTTGCTACCTGATTAAAACCGTTCACTTTCAGGATATAATATTCAGGATATAGCTGACTTACCGTATCCACCTTGAATGTCTGTTTCTGGAACGGGGTGAGTTCAAGAAGATCATTAGTGTGGATACCCCTGAATTCCGTCTTTCCATGATAAACGAAGTCTCTGCCATGTCCTAGGGAGAAGTAGACTATATTGACGCTGTATACTTTACGAACCTTGTCATAGCTTTCCCCTCTGTTGATATATTCAGTGACCAGCTTGGAAGTACCGAACAACATACGCTGGAAGTAGGCATATTCATTATTGTTCTGCACCTCTATCAATACCAGCTCACCCTTGGAGTTCTCGGCAAGCATATCCACACGGTTATACTTGTCATACTCATCCTCCTGATTGCTCTCGCTTTCAAGAAGTCTTTGGATAATGATCTTCTCACCCAGTAACGTGGTGAGCAGGCCTTCAAGGACACTGAAGTTTGCCTTGTTCCTGAGCAGACGTTTCATCGCCCAGTCAAAACGGATTATCTGGTTTTTATTATTGCTGTTCATAATGGTCTGATATATTGGTTACTACAAAGATAGGTAAAAAACTCAAGACCTCCAAAATAATATGGGTTATAGTGAAAAGTGGCTATTCTCAACGAACCGCCACTTTGTAATGAATCAATTTGTTTTATCATTCATGAGGGAAATCTATTTCAGAACAATTTTTTGATGTATCCTGTTCAATGACCCTGTGTCCAGTTCGTCTATGCTTATTATATATAAGGTGTCGGTCACATATATTCCGTTCTCTCCAAGAAATATGTATGCGGCATCGAAAAACCAGCCCTCACCTCTTACCCTCATGTCTATTCTGATATCGTTCTGTATCTCACAGATTTTTCTTATAGCCTCAATCAGTTCGGTTCTCTCCATATAATGCTCCTTTATCCGTATACAACAGGGCATCCGGATTTTTGTTTGCGGACTTTTCATTTATATATCAAAAGTATGGCCGTTCATTTTTCCCTCCTGAAACCTTCCAAACCCTTATATATGAGAAAATAGCTTGGAGCATTATTCAGCACCATTAAGATAAGGTGCGTCAGCTTCGAGCGTTATAAAAAGTAATTTTCCGGGTTAAATCTAATTCAGATGATGGTTAGAACTTTAATTCGAGGGATAGCAACGGTACGAGTAGTTTTCACAGCTTTAGTCTTGATTACCCAAAGTATGCAGTCTATCGGAAAGTCAAGTCAGATCGAGGAGGTTTGATGACGGCTTTTCTTTTTTTTCTTCCCCTTTCTTGAATCCTTCAAAGCCTTATATGTGAGAATAATATATAAGAGAATAGAAACGTAATAATAAACAATTGAAAATTAGAGAAATGGGAAATTTGGTAAAAGCATTGAAGATCGCCGCAAATGTAGCGGAGATCATCGTGGCAGGCTCCGTATTGATCGAGCTTGCCGAGAAGTATGGTGGCAGATTGGGAAAGAAAAAATCCGCCACGGGTAAAGTCGAAGCTGTGGATGCGGCGGTGACTGAGAACTAACATAATGTCTTGAACAGTGGATTATGATAAGGGTCAGGACGTAATAATAACAATCCTTGAGGTTACTACATCAATACTCAAGGGAATCAAGAAGCTAAGAAGTTTATTTATAAAAGCAAAGAAATAAACCTCTTGGCTTTTTTTCGTTTATCGGATTTTATTAACAACTAAAAAATAACAAAGAGTATGGAAACAATGACTAATGAACTTACTGTCATTCCAAGAACAATCGGAATGATGACAAGAATGATGGATGTGATTAATACCGAGAATATTGAAGATGCTGTAATCGTATCTGAAGAAGAGCAGGAAGAACATCCCAATTTCATAGAATCGAATACTTCAGGCATTACACTTGAAGAACTTGAGAGAAACTGCATTGTACCCAGTTTCGGAGATAACCAGCTTACAATCAGCCACCAGACATTCATACACCGGATCGAGGAGGCTGCAAGGAGTTATTTTACGGGTGAGAGCTTTGGAAACACGGAAATCAGGGTATCACATAGAATCCTGGGCAGGGTTCCGGGAGCATTAACCAAAAAGAAAGAGGAACTTAAACCTGAGGACGAGACTATCTATTATCAACGTATGGCTTTCTGTTTTCATATCAGGTCTATGAGCAGAATGATGAACGGAGAAGAAGTACATTTATGTATCGGAGGTGTAAGAAGTCTGAACGAGGAAAACCTATACGCCCGAAAATCACCCGAGAAATTCAAGATATTCATAGGATGGAGAGTGAAGGTTTGTTCAAATCTAATGCTGACCAATGATGGTCTGACCGGAAGATTGGAAGTAATGAGTGATGCAGATATATACAGTTCAGCACTACGGTTATTTCAAGACTTTAATCCCGAACAAAATCTCATGCTACTTGAAAATCTGGGAAGAACGAATATTTCACAGGAACATAATCAAAGAAATCTTCGAATTATCACAGCTTGAAGAAAATAAACCGATTTATATAGTGATGAACAAGAAAGAAGGTGCATCGTGCATTACGACACACCTTCTTCTTAGATCAAAGCAAACTTCAATACAACATCATCATGAAATACATTCCTTTCAAATCCGTTCTTCCGATGGATGAGGTGATCCATTGGTTCGAAACGGCATCCGGTGAAAAACTTTTTGTTCCCTATCATTGGGAAACCAAAATTAGTCTTCAATAGCGCCTATATGTCCGCCATGACGACCCTGACTATGCAGCCTGCAGGGTTGGCAGCCTGCAGCAGCTGATGGAACGCAAATTGGGATATATGGATTGGATTTCTGTCTCCGCCACAATCCATAAATGGCTGATGGAAGCGGTGGAAAACTGGACAGCTTCCTGCGGATATCAACCAAAGTCTATAAGCCAAAGATGGAGTAGCGACAGATAGTCTTTTAAAATTACCCTTAGTATTTTTGTAGCTTGATTGATGCGGTAATAAATCGTTTTATCGGAAACGTTGGTGACATCTGCAATCTCCTGCACACTCAGACCTTTGAACTTGTACAGCACAAAAGCGTTTCGGTATTCATCTGGCAGGTTAGCCACCGCCTTGTCTATGTTGTCCATCAAATCTCTTAATTGCCAAAGCGAGTATTCTTCAATGAGGGACTGGTGTAATATATAATAGTTTGTTTCTGCCCGAGCTACAGCTTCTTGCTTTGCAATTAGGTTAAGGCTCTTGTTATGAATCATGCTGAACAGATAGGCTGTCAAGGATTTTTCAGCAGGCAAATCTTGTCTGTTTTCCCATAACCATATCAAGGTGTCCTGTGCGACTTCCTGTGCCTCTTCTTTTACTAAGAATTTATGCGCATATGCATACAGGACTGGATAGAACAGTTTGAATAGCTTCTTAAAAGCTCCCATCTCTCCTTGAGACAGGGATTTCAATAGCCGATTTATTGCTGCCTGATCCGTTTTGTTTTCCATACTCACCTTTTTTTTTGCAAAAATACGTTTTTTTTTTTTTAAATAAATCGAGATTCCATTAGAAAAGACGTGTTGAGGACTGTCTACATCATAAAAGGACAACAATTATGAATGTTTCAAAAGATAGCTTCAGTGATATAGAAGACCTCCTTCCCCGATTTTGTGAAGGAAAAACCAGCCTTGAGGAAACCAGGCTGGTGGAAAAGTGGATGTCGGAGGATGCTGATAACCGTAGATTGGTGCAGCAGATTCTTGCACTCAACCTTGCTGTAGATGCACAGAAATTCGAAGAGGAATCAGACTTGGACAATGCTTTCAATAAGGTAAAAAGAAGGATAAATTCAAGTAGTAAAGCATGGTGGAATTGGGCAATACGGGCTGCTGCTGTATTGTCCATACCACTGCTTTTCAGCACGGTAACATTATATTTGCAACGGCAGGATCAATTGGCACAATTTCAGATTATAACAGCCCATGCTTTTCCTGGTATGCGGAGTAAAGTTTTGCTTCCGGATAGTACGGTAGTCTATCTGAATGCAGGATCCACGTTGAAGTATCCTTCTCGTTTTTCGGAAAGTCTGCGAGAAGTGGAGCTGGAGGGTGAAGGCTATTTCGATGTACGGGCGAACCGGAACTCAAAGTTTGCGGTCAATCTCAAAGACGGCATCTCGATTGAAGTATACGGGACAAAGTTCAATGTTGACGCTTATCAAATAGACAGCATGGTTTCCGCCACACTTCTCGAAGGGTCCATAGGTTTTGCCTATTGTGGGGAAAACGGAAAAAGGATGTTGCATAAGTTGCAGCCCAATCAACGGCTCACTTTTCAGCCAAAGGACAAAAGTTTGAAAATAAACGGTACTGAGGGTTTAACGGAAACAGCTTGGATTGATGGACAGTTCATTTTTAAGGATACTCCCATCAGGGAGGCGCTGTACATCTTGGGCAAACATTTCAATGTAAGGTTCACGCTCAAGCAGTCACTGAATGACTTGTCTTATACAGGAAAATTCACTTCAGAACCTTTGGAACTTATTCTTAAGCATTTTGAAATCTCTACTAATATGCGATGGAGATATCTCGATGATGCAGTAGACGCCAAGAAACGTACAATTGAAATATACTAATACTTTGTTGAACTAAAAAATATATTATGCTTATGGTAAAAGAAAATAGATAGAAAAAACCATGCAGTCTGATATTGGCGTATCAAACTGCATGGGAAATGAATCAAATCCGTTTGGCGACGGAAAAATGAAAACCTTTTTTTATATCAAATACATTACAAAATTATGAAAAAACATCTATTTGTCCAATCAAAACGGGACAATTGTTCATTCAACCCATTGTTAAAGAATTTATCTTTGCGTATGAAGACAAGTGCGTTATTTTTGCTCTGCGCATTAAGTTTGTCCAATGCATCAAACATTCAGGCTCAGAAGGCTAAGGTTTCGGTTGCCCCCGGAGCCTACACTGTACAGTCCATCCTTGACATGATTGAGGGACAGACGGACTATGATTTCTTTTACAGCAATAATCACATTAACTTGGATCGTGTGGTCCATTTGACTGATAATGCAAAAGATGTGAATACCATCCTTACAAAGGTTTTTCGTGGAACCGATGTGACGTTTTCAGTCTTGGATAAGCGGATCATTCTTACTAACGTTTCTACCACAACTGCCAAGCAAACAAGCTATACGGTTAAGGGAAAGGTTGTCGGAATGGATGGGGAGCCCATTATCGGAGCAACTGTGATGGAGGTAGGTACCGATAATGGTACGATTACAGACATTGACGGTGCTTTTCAGCTGACTATCCAGTCATCGGAGAATCGGATAAGAATTTCATATGTCGGTTATAAAGAAATGACGCTGAAAGCAAATATTCTATCCGAAATGATAGTCACAATGTCCGAGGATTCCGAACTCATCGAAGAGGTTGTGGTGGTAGGCTATGGCAAGCAATCTCGTGCGAAAGTGACCAGTGCAATCAGCAAACTGGAAGGTTCCAAACTCCTTCAGGATATGAACGTCTGCAGTTTTGACCAGGCGCTTGCATCAAAGATGCCGGGCGTGAACATCCAGCAGGCGACCGGTGCACCGGGTGCTGGCATTCATATTAAGATCAGGGGTTCCAATTCAATCAACTATTCCAGCCAGCCGTTGATTGTAGTCGACGGCGTTCCCCTCAGCAGTAGTTCCTCCAGTGCTGACATGCAGGGCGAAAGTACAGGGTTCCAATATGGATCAAATCCTCTGTCGATGATTAATCCGGCGGACATTGAAAGTATTGATGTGCTCAAGGATGCAGCTTCAGCGGCGATATATGGTTCGCGCGGTTCCAATGGTGTAGTTATCATCACGACCAAGCAAGGTAAGGTCGGCAAGACGAAAGTGAACTTTAGCATGTATTCCGGTATTTCACAGATTACCAAAAAGGTGGATGTAATGGATGCTTACGAATTGGCCAACTTTACCAAGGATTCTCGCGACATGGCGTATCAGCTTGCCGGTGGTAATCCGGATGACCCGATGGAAATGCGCACCAATCCCAACCACAAATACCCGTCGTACATGGTTCCCTATATTGAGGGAAAGCAAGGCTTGGTCAATACGGATTGGCAGGACGCAATTTACCGTACAGCGTTTCAGCAGAATTATGACTTGAATGTCAGTGGGGGCAATGAACGTATGAACTTCTATGTTTCCGGCAATTTTACAGACCAGGATGGTATCATCATCAATACTGGCATGAAGCGCTATTCGTTGCGTACGAACCTGAACGCAAACATTACGGACAAGCTGAAAATGGGCTTGCGTATGAGTGCGGTTCAATCAGATAACAAGCTCGTGCGTTCAGAGGATGCCTGGTCTCGTGAAGGGCTCGTTATTACGACATTGATGTATCACCCCAATTTGCCGATTTATAACCAGGACGGTACATTGGCAACAGATTTGATGTTGCTTGAGAACCGAGGTGGGGTCAATGTGGCTCAGATACAGAATCCGGTAGCATTGGCTACCATGGTAAAGAATCAACTCACGACGCGTACCTTCAACGGGAATCTTGACTTGGAATACAGTCTGCTGGATAACCTGAAGCTGAAAACCTCTTTTGGGGTCGAAAGTATAGGAATGCACCGAGAGTATTATCGCCCCAAGGGCTTGTCTGCTCGTTATGAGCTTGCACCTACAACAACCTATAACGTGGGTGAAGATACTCGTTCAAGTATTTTTAACTGGATATCCGAGACGAACCTGACATACAATCAGAATTTCGGTGATCATAGTTTGGACTTTATGTTGAACTTCTCAGCCCAGAAAGAAAAGTCCGAATATACTTATCTGCATGGCATGAACTTTCCCAATGACAATGTGACGACCATAAATGCGGCGGCAACAACAAAAGGACGTAGCTATGGACAGGAAGCTGCTATGGTTTCATTCTTGGGCCGTGTCATGTATTCCTACGGTAATAGATATCTGTTTACCGCGTCTTTGAGAAGGGATGGTTCCTCACGCTTTGCAAAAAACACTAGATGGGGTTGGTTCCCGTCTCTTTCAGCAGGTTGGAATATCAGCAAAGAAGCGTTCTATCCGGAAAATGCACTGGTTAATAATCTGAAGTTGCGTGCCAGCTATGGTATTACCGGCAACGCCAATATACCGTACTACGGGGGTACATCTGTCTTGGCTTCTAACAATTATATTTTGGGGAACGGAATTTTCCAGGGTTTTGCACCGGGAAATTCTCCCAATCAGGACCTTTCCTGGGAAAGCACATCGACAGCAAACTTCGGAGTCGATTTCTCCTTGTTCGACAGTAAACTGAGCATAGCTATCGATGCTTACCAGTCTGAGACACGTGATCTGCTTCTTAACGTAACTGTTCCTGCTACTTCTGGCTTTACATCCGCATTACAGAATATCGGAAAGATTCGAAATAGAGGTCTGGAAATCATGCTTTCCACCAATCAGTCATTTGCGTGTGGATTGAACTGGGAAGGATCTTTTGCATTCTCTACCAACAAGAACAAGGTGCTTGCACTCGGTCCGGGGCAGGAGCAGATATTGTTCCGCAGCGGATTGAATGACGACTCCTATATCGTTCAGGTAGGAGAGTCTTTGGGCTCGTTCTATGGCTATAAGGTAAACGGCATTTTCACATCTCAGGAGCAATTTGATACTACCCCGCACCTGGAAGGCCAAAAACAGGGGGTAGGTGACTTCATCTATGCAGATATCAACGGCGACAACAAGGTTGATGCCAATGACCGTACAATCATAGGTAACGCGAATCCCGATTTCACTTGGGGTCTGAACAATACATTCAGATGGAAGGATATCGATTTCGGCTTCGGATTGGAAGGTAAGCATGGAGGAAAGATATTCAATGCCACCCACAGGTACTTGGCTGAAGCATGGGGTAACAACCTCAAAATCTATGGCACGGACAAGGCTCCCCGCAGCGTATGGGCTTACGGAACCAAGAGCCATACCAGACCATCCACATGGCATGTCGAAGACGCATCATTTATTAGAATCCGCAGTATATCCTTAGGATATACATTTCGTAACCTGTTTGGGATTAATATGATTCGTTTATATGCATCGGCTACAAATCCGTTTACATTTACTGACTATTCAGGGTATAATCCCGAGGTGTCAAATAAGGGAGGTAGTGCAATTACTGCCGGCGAAGATTTCGGTAATTACCCTGTATCCAAGTCATTCACCTTTGGTCTCAATGTCTCATTTTAAAACAAAGTAACCATGAAAAAATTCTTTACACTGATAATATCTGTCATTTCGCTCTCTTCTTGTAATGACTTTATAGATCTGAAACCTTTGTCGCAATCTACTGCAGACGGCTTTTATAATGACGAATACGAAATGCAGCAAGGCTTGGCAGCTGCCTACAGTGAGCTCCAATCTACTAACCAGTACGGTGGCATTGGCTTTGCTTCCTTCATGGAAGTTTCGGCCGATAATACGTGGAATTTGAACACAACCCAGAATGGGGGGCGCTATGCTGCATTTGACAACTTTGCGGTTGATGAAACCAATGCCCAGTTGCAAAGCACATGGGTTTCATGCTATAGCGGTATACAGAAAGCTAATCTCGTCATTACCAGGACCAAGAAGAATACTAGCATACCGGAAGAGAAAAGACACCAGATTTTGGGTGAAGCGTATTTCCTTCGTGCGTTGACCTATTTCAACATTGTCCGTATCTGGGGAAATGTGCCGCTGATTACAGAAGAGGTCGAAAACGTAAATGACGCATTCAGCCACACACAGGCTAGCCCTGAAGAAGTATATGCCCAGATAAAAGAGGATCTCGAATTCGCGGTGGATGCATTGCCTATTCAATACGGACCAGCTGATATCGGAAGAGTGACGAAGGGCGCAGCACGATGCTTGTTGGCCAAAGTCCATCTCACACTCAGCGAGTGGGATAGTTCATTGGCATGCCTGAAGGATATCATCAACAGTGGTATGTATACGCTGATTCCGAATTTTGCTGATGTGTTTTCTGTAGAGAACAAGAATAATGCTGAGTCTTTGTTTGAAGTGCAATTCGATAAAGTCCTTCAGGATGAGGGGTATTATGGAGGTGATCCTCTGGAAGCTGGCAGTGATGTAAACAACCTTCCATCCCATAGCCTGCTCGAATTGTTCGATGCTCATCCGGATGACCGCAAGGCTGCTTCAGTTATTGATATGGGCACACAGGGAATGCGCTTGTATAAATGGCACGACACCAAAGGAAGCAACGGAGGGTTAGGCTTTAACATCATTGTACTCCGTTATGCCGATGTGCTTTTGATGGCTGCCGAAGCCATGAACGAACTGAGTTACGGTGATGAATTGGCTTTGGAATATTTGAACAAGGTCCGTGCACGTAGTCATGCTAAAATATATACCTATTCTGAACTGGATTCACAGGAAAAGTTTCGTGACGCATTAGCTTTGGAACGCCGTCTTGAGTTAGCCTTCGAAAATCATCGTTGGTTTGACCTGGTCCGTACCGGCAAGGCATTGGAAACGGTTAATGCCAACAATGGAGGATCCGTACTGAAAGTTGACGCCAAACAGCATCAGCTTCTGTTCCCGATTCCTCAAAACCAAATTGATGCGAGTGCAAACAAATTGATTCAAAATCCTGGATATTGATAATATGAAGAGATTGATCATATTTACTGCTGTGTTTGGTTTGTGTACCTTTGCTTCAGCACAAACGCTTACAAAGCTAGAAGTCTTCCGTTCTAAAGGATGCGGAGACTATGTTTGGGTAGCTTCACATCGGGCTGACGGTGTGTTCGCTCCAGAAAATTCTCTACTGGCCCTTCAACATGCTATACAATTGGGTTGTGATATTGTCGAAACCGATGTTCATTTGACCAAAGACGGCAACATAGTCATTATGCATGATCATTCCGTTGATAGAACGACCAATGGAGAGGGTAAGATAGCAGATCTTACATTAAAAGAAATCAAGGAATTGAACCTACGTGACAACTGGGGGGCATCCACTGAGTGCAAGGTACCTACCCTCGAAGAATACATCCAGGTAGCTAAGGGTAAAATCTTCTTGTACTTGGACAAGGCTGGATACGATTTGCCTGGCCATGAATCAGGATACATGGTTAAGAAACTGCTTCATGTATTGGAGCGCACCCAGGCTTTGGAACAGACGATCTTTGTACTTGACTGGCCCTATGAAAAAGCCAAGCGGATTTTTGGGGATTGTCTGGAGAAAGTAATCTTTTGCCCTGTCGTTGATGACCGGATACCTGATCTTGAACAATACGTAGATGAATATATCGACAAGCTATCACCGGTTGCCTTTCAGTTCCGATTTAAAGATTGTAACACGACGACTTATTCGCTTATCCCTAAAGTACAGGCCTCAGGCAGCAAACTGTTCGTAGCTGCTACGTGGAACAACCATACTGCAGAACATAGCGATTATGTATCCGTGTTTTCTCGTCCGTCAGAAGGGTGGGGGTGGCTCATTGACAAGGGGTTCAGAGTAATCGAAACTAATTTTGCTCGCGACCTGATTCGCTATCTCAACGTAGAAAACAGGCGTATATTTCCATCGGATGATTAGGATAACAGATGTATGTCATCCTGTTTGCTGATACAGGATGTTGATACACACACTTTTCACAATGAACGTTTGACTGTTTTGTGAAAAAGTTCATTAATGGAAGCAGGTGGTGGTTATATCCTGAAGATAACCCTTGCCTGCTTTCTTTAAATTGGCTACGACTGTTTTGTGTGCGGATGTTCTTCTTTGGCTGGTTCCATAGATGCTAGGCGTACTGTTGTAACCTGCATTTCGTAATAACCGATATAGGTAAGCATCCGCAGAAATACACAATGTGCACCCTAAGGTTTGATTGTAGTTAGTACTCGCGAAAGAAATCAGCCCCTAAGAAGCTGTTTAAAATTTAGGTATTAAGGAACAAATGGACACCATTACAAATCGTTATAACAAATGGTTATACTTGTTCCATATTTCAAGTTGCTAAGATAACAAAAAGGGAGTGTAGTTATGCTCCCTTTTTAGTTTGATCCCAATTTATCTTCCATCCTATTTTTAGATATAATATAATGAAGAAATATCCAATGAGAGAATAAGAAATAATATCTGCTATAGTATTTATTGTTGGAGTTACTATACTAAAATTAAACAGTCCGATAATTAACATACAAACTTTTAAAACACATCCAACAAAGGCTATTAATGCTGCTGTTCCAAATTTTACAATCTTCATTTTTTCAATGCTTTTTCAAATAGTGAATATGTCTTAATTAGTTTCTTTGCGTTCTTTTCTTTTATATCAAAATCGTAATATCCATCATTGGTATAAATCCTAATAGCAGTCATTGTTTTATCTTTGAAAACCGAACAGTTTCCAATCAAAGTTAATTCAACTCCAAGCAGATTCATTCCAAAAGCAACGACAGCCCCACCTCCAGGTGTAGATAAAGTATAATCTTTGTTTTTAAAATTGTAAGTATTTCCATCTTTGTCAAGAAATACAATATCAGCATCAGAATCAACGGATAAGACTTCTTTACTGCACCATCTTAACTGGGCAAAATCCAATCCATGATCATGTGCAAAACGTAACCAAATGTTTTTCCCAATAGGAGATACCATCATTACAGATTCAGAAGATATTTTTTCAAAAGAAGTATATACTTTTTTCTCTTTGGAAAATTTGTCTACTTCGTTTATTTTCAAACTTTGTCCATAGACAGAAACACCTATAAGTAAAGAGGCGCATAATAAACAAATTCGGCTGTGCATAATCTAATAATATTAATTTTTGCACAAAAATATAAACTTATATTTTTATCGCATTAAATCTAAGTTATTTTTATGTAATGTTAACTATTTGAAGAATATGCTTTTAGTAAAATAAAATTGCAAAATTAAACAGGTGCAAAGATATTATAGAGCCATTTTATACAATGAAATTACGATGATTATGGAAGTGGCAATTATAAATGGTAGATAAGTGTTAAATCTATCTGCTATGGCCATGAGCATGAATCAACATTAATGTTTGATACAGAAGAAGAGGCATTGAAAGTTACTAAAGGATACATATATTTATCTTAACAAAATGACAATGAATGGAGTATATAAAGAATGGGAAAAGGCGATAAGTCATTTAAATAAATAGTCCTTGTGCACCCTTATCTCTATTTAGCAACTTCCAAAACACTATTTTCTATTTGGGAAAAGGAATAAGGGTAGCCTTGTTTGCTAATGCCATTGTGAGAGCCATAAATGACACTGCATCACATTTTCCTACAATCGGCTGTTGAGCTAACTCATAGAAAATACCTACGTGATAATGATTTTCATCCTCCACGTTCCTTTTAACCCTTGCCGTACAATCCATTATATCCTGAGTATGAATAATACCAACATTTAATGTTGCATATCCAAACACTTCATCGCCAGGAGTGCGCGGAGGAAAAGTCACATTTTCTCGTGTGGGAGTCTTGTGTAAAGTGCGCCATACGGATAGATATTTCTCCCATTTACCACTGCGTAATTGTTCTAAGAAAAACGCATTACGGCTTATCCTCCCTTCTTGAACCATTGTTGGAGAAAAAAGGATACGGGCAACTTCTTCTGATTCATCAACATCGTATAATGTTTGAGCCATATTAAGTAAAATAGCCAAATAGGTTGCTCATAGCAATGAGAGCCTCAACCGCTTTATCTATATTAAATTCCCTCTGTTCCATTATAGAATCTCCTGATTCTTTCATGGCAACATACGAGAAGTCTTTGTTTCCGACACTCATTGCCGCAATCTCTCGTTCTTTGAACTCAAAGGAAATAGTGCCGTTAGGTGACGGAAAGACATTCCACAACCGAAGAATCGAATCAGGGGTATCCATTACTATTTTACGGGCATTTAAGTATGAATCTCGTTCTATGGGAAAGGCATTGTAACCATCCCAACCCTCTTTGTTCAATTTACAGAAAAAATTAGAAAGTTTCCCTAGCATCTTTTCTTTTTCAGAATAAGAACCTGTAAAAGTCAAGATTTCCTTTTCTATACGTTCAATCTTTACAGGACATACAATATCATTAACACTAACCAAATCACTATTGGAAACATCACTTGTCTCAACATTATCAGACGTACAAGCAACTGCAACTATAGTAGCAAGGACAAATCGTGTTACAACCTTTCTCTTTTTAGCCTTAGGCAAAGATGCTGGAGATAAAAAAGTGTAATCAGTTGTTTCCATAATATTATTGCTGCAATAAATTAATCGTTTTATCTGAAACCATATTACAAAATGCACTGAATATAATATGATTCAATACATCTGCGTTCGCAATTATATCTTTAGTGTCAATATCATAAACAGTTCCTATTAAATCCATTTGAAAATAGAAATTATCTTTATCAACAACTTCAACCAAAAAAGGTACACGAACTTCGCCCCCATCAAATTTTCCAGCCCCCTCAATTGTTATTTTAAACGGTTTGTCACTAACAGATGAGTTAGCAGCAAGCTCTCTGAGACTTTCATCTTTAAAAGATTCATGTAACGCAAATCTCCATGAAGAATAAGCATTGGGAGAAGTCGCTTTAAACAAATTTTTCTTAGAGATTGTCAAAGCCTCTATTTTTTCAATTCCTAAAGCCTTTAAAAATTCAACAAGGCGTTTCATTTTAGGAGCCAAAGTAACTTTATAGCACCGATAGATGCTGGCATCGAGTGTTAACGATGCAGAAGTAGTTGAGAAATTATATCTTTCAACTGCCGTTTCGGCTGATAAGGTTATTCCTCCAACTGTCAGGGTTCCCGGAAAGTATTCAATTATTCCAAAATTTGATTTCAAGAAATGAGTTATTGCTTCTTTATTATTCAACAAAGGTGTTTCGACAAATTTTATACTTGCCGAAACTTCCTGTAGAAAAGTCCGATTAAAGACCTTGTGAGGAATCTCCGAATATGGATTTTGTATAACCATAATTTTAGGTTGCGAAATTAGTCAATTGTAATCATACACACAAATTTTCAAGCATGATTTTCTAAACCTTTCTAAACGATTTGGCTTCATTAACAATCTTTTTCCAATTAAAAGTATGAAGTGCTTAAATTGTTTCACCCCGATTAATCAGAACTTCATTGCTGCCAACGCTTTGTCCCAGCTGGAAATGCACCCCTGCTTCTTCTACTTTATTATACCAGCGTACTAGATATAATATTTAATATATCCAACTGTTTTACGCAATAAATCATATTTGTTTAACTAAATAAAAATAGATAATTTTTCAGAAAAGGTATTCATTTTTTCTTTTCCCCCTTATTCATTGCTTCCAGAATCTTTATCCATGATTCAGGAACTTCCACATCCATGATGTTCCCATCTCCATCTTTTACGATGTATTTATTCTTCTTTTTCTTTTCGTCCTTTGGCTTTTCTTTCTTATCATCCTGCATATCTGTAATCTCCTATATCTAAGTATTGCAAAAGTAATCTAAATCTGTCAGAATCGCTAAGTTTTCTGGTATTAAATCTAAAGACAAATTCATCTACATAGCGTTGCATATATTTCTTGCTTATATGATAATATGTGGCGTATATCCTCTTGAAAACAGACCAAGCGTTTTCTATCGTATTGGTAGTAATCATCACCGTTTCTTTATTATCATTGTAATAAGTAATACCATAATATTTACGCCCGTGATCTACAGATATTTGGTTGTACATTTCGGATACTTCGCCATAATCCCATCCATCAGTATATATTGTACTTCCTTCTTCAACATACTTTCTTATAATTGGAAGCAGCTTGGATGAACCTGTTCCGCTTACTACTTTGGCAACCAAATCCCCATTTCTGCCTATTAGTCCAAAAACAGGAACTTTGTCTTTAAAACTTCTCCCCTGGCATCTCTCCACTTTTTTATCCTTATGTCGGTTTGCATTTTTTCCACCTGCAAATGATTCATCAATCTCAACTTCTCCTTCAAGATAGTAGTCGTTTTCTCCTGTCATAGCCTTACGTATCTTATGTAACATACGCCATGCGGTCTTTTGAGAAACATCAATATCTCTAGATACCTGATAGGAAGATATGCCTCTTTTCCCTTGAGCAAATAACCACATAACATAGAACCATTTAGTAAAAGGAATCTTACTATTTGCAAAACACGTTCCTGTTTTTACTGTGAAATACCTGTTTGTATTCTTGCATTTATACTTATGGTTCTTACACTTATAAACCTTGGAGGTGGGATCAAATGGAGAAACAACTTTGTCACCCCATTTCCATTGTTCGTACAGATCATAACAAGCATTTTCATCCTTTACAATCTGTATAAACTCTAGAAAATTCATTGACTTTTTCATACAGCCTCCTTTTCTTTGATTCTTTTGCAATATAACGATAAAAAGTTAAATATGCAAATAAATACAAAGAAAAGATAGAATGTAATATTATGTTATATAACTTTATAAATTTGATTTGACACAATCAGAAAATATATAATTATAACATTTTGTTATAACTTATTTATCAAGTGTCCATTTGTTCCTTAATGCCAAAATTTATTGAAAATAAACATTAGGGATATTCAGTAAATGTCCCCAAAAATAAGATGGCATATGAAGAGATTATGATCCGGATACGATAGACGGACTGCTGGATTCAATAACTGAGGATATTTCTGCTGATGTGATTCTGACTGCTCTTGTACATAAACGTTATATAAATGATTTCCGGCGTAACCATTTCAGTACGATCAAGGAACTGACCAACTATGATATGATGCAGTATGTCCTTATGAAATCTTGAGTAGTGTATTATATGATGTGAATGCTTTACTTCATAAATGGGGGATCGGTTTCTAGAATGAATTCGTGAACTTTCAGCATCATATCCTCTATTTTCCAGTAACTGTTTATTCTTGCTGACGGATGAAAACTGTCTATCAGCAGAATATTCAGTTTCCTGCTATAGTGGCAGAAATAATTTATTTCCCTGAATGATTCATTCTCATATATTATGCTTTTGGCTATATTCAGAACCGTGCCTTTTCCTCCTCCACATACTATGATATTGGGGTGAAGGATGTCACGTATCTGCTCCTGTAAGAAAGCCTTGTCCCTGTTTGCATATTCGTACAATGTTTTGTTTGAGACGAATGAAGTTCCTGAAATTTTTTTGATATTGACTATGGCAAGCGGATATTTCGTAACAACAGCATTGGGTACGGTTGCATAATCTCCATTTTCCATTGTGGGAATAAAATCTTTGCTTATTCTCGACAATCCTTCCAGCCATTTAAATATGCAGTTGAAAAAAATTGTGATTTATATTTCTCCAGTGCCATTCCCTGTAATCACTGTCTGAATTGTTGTTTGTATCCTTCATCAGAAAGAGTATGCGTCTGTCGGTGTTGTTCCAAAGTTTCTCCTCATTACCTTGGTGTGCATTCTTACCATCATTGTAAATTTCTCCATTATAGCATAGTCCGTCAAAACAGAATGCTTTCCGTTCGTCATCGGGATAGGATTTCAGCCAGCGTTCCCGTAGATCGTCCTCAAGTTCATGAATGTTTTTCATTTTGTTCTTTTATCAAATTAATAATAGTTTTGAAATATGTCTTATTTCAAGTCTTTGTAAAGATAGAAAAAATATTTCATATTTGCGTTTTTTTGAATGGAATTCCTTGGCTGTTTGATTATGCAATCCGGGGTGGACATGGCTTGTTCTTTCTCTTTTTTACCCTCTGTTAGTAAGCATTCGGCCTCGTGCGTGTTTTTTTCCCCTCTTTTCCTTCCTACCTTTGTGGCTTCATTATAATCTTAATCCATTATGTGTTCAGTATTAGAATTTTCTAGCGAAAGTGATAAACTACGTACTCTCTTTTCCGAGTCTAACCATTTTGATTCTGTTCTTTTCATATTTGATGGCGGCCGTCGTTATAAAGTTTCGTCTTCCAGCCTTGGTATCCATTCCCCTCAGGACCTACTTCTCCCTTTAGGTCTTGGCCTTTTCCGCAGCAGTCCTTTTTTGGTCTTATTACCTTTATCCCCAAGGTTGTAATTTCCATAAAGGTATTGACGGTCTTTGTGGCGAGGTCATCCGACACACGGGTTCCTGCGTGTCAGAGCAGAGCTGTCATATTTTTCCCGACCGCTCCCGTAGCAGGTTGCATATCCTTTATCGGTGCGACGACGAATACCGTCTGGAATGCCGTCGTCTGAATCGCGGTTCTTTCCTCTTGAAAAAGGAGGAACGGAAGAAGGATTTTCTTCAAATTTCCTGGAATCGCCTGAATGAGCTGCTTACTGTTAAAAAGTATCGGAAAACAGTTGAAAAGTAATTCCCCATTCTATAAGCCGTGCAGTTTTATTTTGATAACTTTGCCACATAATAAAAAGTGGATGTACAGTGAAAGAACCGGTTATTACCCTTACTTTGGAAGAGTACGAAGAGTTGCGCAAGGAACATGAATGCCTTGAAAAGGAGCATGCGGAACTTCAGAGAAAATACGAAGCCTCTTTGCAGGAGTATTCCCGCCAGGTCGAAGAAATCTCGGCCTGTACAGCCGTCATTGCCGATCTGAGATGGAAATTGGCTGACTTGACACGCCGTTTATGGGGTAAATCCAGTGAAAACGTCATCTTCCCGAAGATGCCGGCCAGCTGAGCATCTGTTTCGAGTCTCCGTCCGATGTCAATGACCCGGTAGCGGAAGAACAGAAAACCGCTGGGAAATCCGTCACATCGGAGAATGGCTACAATCGTTTCCGTAAAAGCTTCACGAAAAAGATCACTCCCCACGCCCGTAAGCCCATCGACCCGTCCCTTCCCCGTGAGGAGATTATCATTCCCATGCCGGAAGGCCTTTCGTTGGAGGGAGCGACGAAGCTGGGAGAGGAAGTGAGCGAACAGTATGCTGTCAGTCCCGCCCGATTCTATGTGAAACGCATCATCCGTCCTAAATACCGGCTCGCCGACGGTCGTATCATAACCGCTCCCATGCCCGTAATGGCACATCCCCACAGCAATGCCTCGGAAAGTGTACTGGCCCACATTGCTACCGCCAAATATTACGACCACCTGCCTCTGCACAGACAGCTGGATATCTTTGAGCGTGAAGGAATCCATCTGAGTCCTTCCACCGTAAGTAACTGGATGATGGCTGCCGCACAGCGTCTGGAACCAATCTATAATGAACTTCGTGAACTGGTCAAGGACAGCTATTACGTCATGGCCGATGAGACACCCCATCCCGTACTTGAAAGCGACCGGCCCGGTGCTCTTCACCGCGGGTATATGTGGAACTTCTATCTGCCCCGGTTCCATACCCCCTTCTTTGAATATCACAAGGGCCGTGGCAGCAGCGGAATAGACACACTGCTGGCAGGACAGGTCCGGGTGGTACAGAGTGACGGCTTTGCAGTATATGACAAGTTCGACACGCTACCCGGAAAGTTGCATCTGTGCTGCTGGGCGCACGTCAGGCGCAACTTTGTGGAAGCGGAAGGAAATGACCCTCCCAGAGCAAGGCATGCACTTGGAAAAATAGGCGGACTGTATGCCGTGGAGGAGAAAATCAGAATGGAACATCTGGAAGGGGAGGCGGTGGTAAAGCTTCGCCGGGAAAAATCGTACCCTATTATCAAAGAACTGGAAAAATGGTGCAAGGAGGAATATGGACATACGGTCGATAAATCGCCTATTGCCAAGGCCATGTTCTATATGTACACACGCTTTGAACAACTGTCCGGATATGTCAATGACGCACAGTTCTGCATTGACAATAATCCGGTGGAGCGTTCTATAAGGCCGTTGACTTTAAACAGAAAAAATACGCTCTTCTCCGGATCACATGAGGCAGCACATGCAGCGGCAATTTTCTTTTCACTGATGGGATGCTGTAGGGAAAATAAGGTGAACCCAAAACTATGGATGCAGGACGTGCTGATTAGGGTACAGGAGAAAGAAAGAGAAGAGAAAAACGATTACACCGATTTACTGCCATTTAATTGGAAAGGATAAACAGGAAAGCTATAATAAAGTCAAAAGCCAGACATGCTTCGTCTGGCTTTTGACTTTATTATAACTTGGAGAGAAACACGCACGAGGCCGAATGCTTACCTCTGTTAATGTAAGTGTCTTATTCTTTAAAAAACAAGTTTTCCTATTTTTTATACGCTTTTATTGCAGGATAATCAAAATACTCTTATCTTTGTTGCCTGAAAAGATCGAAACATTATGTAAACGGAAGAGTTCAGTTCTTCCGGTAATTTTAGACAGTGCTTCTTAAGTAATTGAAATACAGAAATATAGGTGTGTTTCAATGCTCCATAATTATGTACTCAAGTGAAAAAATGCAATGGTTTGCGATGCGTGCTACTTATCGCAGAGGCATGCAAATCAAAGGACTTCTTGACCAGAAAGGAATCAACAGCTTTATTCCGATGCGTTATGAAATCCATTTAAAAAATGGACACAGGAGACGTGAACTTGTTCCTGTAATCCGTGATATTGTCTTTGTCCATACAACCCAGTCCGAACTTCAGAGAATAAAGTATGGTATCCCCTATTTTCAGTATATGATGGATATCCGTAACGGTGAGAAGATCATAGTTCCCGATGAGCAGATGAGGCGTTTCATTGCTGTGGCAGGTACTTATGACGAACAGATTATTTTTTTCAGTCCCGATGAGGTTAACTTAAGAAAGGGAACAAAAGTCAGAATCACAGGAGGACAGTTCGAGGGATATGAGGGAGTTTTTGTGAAAGTGAAGGGAAGCAGGGACCGGAGAGTGGTTATCAGCTTGCAGGGTATACTGGCTCTTGCAATGGCCACACTCTCACCTGATCTTATAGAAGTAATTGAGGAACCGAAGAAAAGAAATCATGACTAAGGCTTTACCGGCAGGAATCAGGCTTCAGATGCTGATAAAGGATCATCATAAGGATATCTTGGAGAGAGAGAGGAACAACGGGAAGTTCATCCACCTTTATAATATAGGTACATACTGGGTGGCTTTTGAAAGATCAGCCTTTCGGGTGGATAATATTTTTCAGGGATGTGAGATTAGTCTGTTCATGGTTTCCGGTTATCCTGAATATGTCGTGATGGCTTCTGTTCCACATGATGAGGCTGATGATTATTTTCGGAAACATATTATTCATCACGACAAACCTGATTATAAGGTTCTGTCTATTTCTCCGGCTGCTTTGAATGGAAATTATCATAGGTGGCATATTCAGGCGGTGAAGAAAGTGTTGTGAAGTAGTAGTTAGTATAGAAAGACTATATGGTTAATATAAGATCTAAAATTTACTCTTATTTTACAAAAGGTAATGAACGTAGCGTTATCATAAAGAAAAATATCGCAGCTTCATTAGTCTTGAAATGTGTCAGTATTTTGATTTCATTGCAGGTTGTTCCTTTGACCATTGATTATATTAATCCGACAAAATATGGAATCTGGCTGACTTTAAGTTCAATTATAGCTTGGTTGTCCTATTTTGACTTGGGGTTTGCTCATGGTTTTCGTAACCGTTTTGCAGAAGCGAAAGCGAAGGGGGATATCAGACTGGCTAAAGAATATGTCAGTACTACTTATGCTGTACTGTTTCTGTTGTTCTCTGTTATTCTATTGATAACCTTGATGGTGAACAAATACCTAAACTGGAGTAGTATATTGAATATTGACGCGGTTTATAACGAGGAGCTTCATATCGTGTTTGGTTTGCTGGCCTGTTTTTTTTGCATCAATATTGTAGCCAGTGTTTTTACCACAATGTTGACTGCTGATCAGAAACCTGCTCTGGCTTCACTGATACAGACCGGAGGACAAGTTTTGGCCTTTGTTTGTATTTATATTTTGACGAAAAATACAACAGGAAGCTTGAGTGTATTGGCAATTGCATTTGCTGGAGTGCCGTGTCTTTTGTTAGTCTTAATTTCTTTTATCATGTTTTGTGGAGGGAGATATAAGATTGTAGCACCGTCATTGCACTATATTCGTTTTTCGTTGACTAAAAAGATTTTGGGATTGGGAGGACAGTTTTTTGTTATCATGATTTCCATGTTATTTATCTTCCAGTTCATTAATATTATTTTGTCTAGAGTAGAGAGTCCAGAAGCTGTGACGCAATATAATATTGCTTATAAATATTTTAATGTGCTTAATATGGTGTTTGTGATTGTTCTTACCCCATTTTGGTCGGCTTTTACGGATGCGTATGTGAAAAAAGACTATAGTTGGATGGGAGGAATAGTAAGAAAATTGGAATGTTTATGGTTACTATGTATTCCTGTCCTTATTTTGATGGTGCTATGCTCTAATTTTTTGTATCAATGGTGGGTGGGCAATTCTGTATCTGTTCCCTTTTCTTTATCCGTATGTATGGCTGTATATATTTTGTTTCAAATGGGGGGGAATGTATATATGTACCTTATTAATGGAACGGGTAAAGTACGTTTACAGTTGATGGTTTATATCATATTGGCTCTTGTGGCTTTGCCTTTGATAAATGTTTGTTGTAAGCAGTATGGTGTGAATGGAGTTTTGATTGTTCCTGTCGTAGCTTTTGCTCTGCAAGCAATTGTAGGTCGGATGCAAATTTGGAAAATCATAAAAAATAAGGCTAAAGGGATTTGGCTTGAATAATTAAATTCGATTGTGTATGGAAAAACCTTTGATATCAGTTGTGACTGTTGCTTATAATGCTGTTGCTACTATTGAACAGACCATTCTTTCTGTTATAAATCAGACTTATCCCAATATTGAGTATATCATTATTGATGGTGGCAGTACGGACGGAACGGTGAATATCATCAAAAAGTATATGGATCACATTGCTTATTGGGTGAGTGAGCCGGATAAAGGGATTTATGATGCGATGAATAAAGGTGGAATTAGGGCTACCGGTACTTTTATTCAGTTTCTTAATGCTGGTGATTGGTTGGAAAATGAATATGTTGTGGAAAAAATATTTAAAAAAAATCCTAAAAACGTAGATGTGATTTATGGTGATATGATTATCCGTCGTAGTGATGGAATATATTATGCAAAGGCTCAAGATTTGTCACATTTTAAATGTGACTTTCCTTTGTTTCATCCTTCAACATTTATATCTAAGTCCATATTTATTAGTCATTTATTTGATGTATCATATAGGATTTCAGCAGATTTTAAACTCTTACGTGATATTTATTATGAACATAGAATTTTCTTATATATTCCTTTTGCATTTACTAATTTTGATGCTGTCTATGGACTTTCTTCGACAGGGTGTGCTTTGGAAATATTTAGGGAGCGGGGAAGAATTTATGGCAAGGATAAAATGCTAGCATGGAAGTTTATATATATGATTTACAATGTGAATTTAAAAATTAAATTTTTGTTGAAACAGATTTTGCAATCTTGTTGGCCATCTTGTTGGAGAAGAGTTGTAAAGATGCGTATTCCAAGCTATTTAGAAAAAATCTCATGACATATTCTTTTATTTTATCTGACAGGAGGAATAATCAATATAAAATTATAGGTATATTGATATTTATGATATACCCTATATTATCATTCCCATTTATTTTAAAGGGAATATTAAAAAAAGAAAGATGGGCTTATCTATTAGGGGCAGTTCTGATGGGGTATATGGGGATATTGTATCCTCCGGCAGGAGATATGTATAGATATGCTGAAGATTTTAATTTATATAAAGAACTGGATTGGGAATATTTTTGGCTTTTTATGGCATTGAAATTTGACTATTTCTTGCCGTTACTTTCATGGGGATTGGGGAAATTAGGTGCATATCCAGAGTTGACACGCTTTTTGTTTGTTGCATGTTCTTACTATTTGTTATTAGATTTGTATCATGATATCACATTATCAAATAAGAATATGACTAGGCGGATTAGAGTTTATTCTCTTGTATTACTTGTTCCTTTAACCTTTTCAATTTATCTTTTCCGAATGGGGTTTGCTCAAACAGTCTTAGTTTATGGAATTTATTGGTTCCTAATAAAAAATAGAAAGAAAGGTGTTTTCTTTATAGTATTTGCAATCTTCATCCATGTCAGTTATATACCTTTTATTTTTATTGCGATAGCCAGTAGATATAAAATATTTAATTTTTCATCCAATATATTTTGTTGTCTTTGTTTTCTTTTAGTTTTTGTAGAGTCATCATCATTAGGTGTAACTCTTTTACGTTCTCTTCCTTTTTCGGAATCTTTGTTGGCTCATCTTGAGGAGTATATTTCCGGAAGTCAATCAGAGGATTTAAGTTCTCTGTTTACTATAAAACAACTGGTTGCAAAATATTTTTTTAATATTGTTTATTATATAACATTGTATCAATATTACATATTTTACAAATCAAATCCACAGCCATTGAAAATAAAGCGTTTTGTGAATATATTTATTCTTGTTATTATTATGAGTTCTTCAGTGCCTGTATTACATGACCGTTTGCTTGATGTTTTGAAGGTATTTTTGATATTGTCATCATTATGTTTTATGACTAATTCGTTCAGAATGCAAAGACTTTTACGAATAGTAGTAGTATTTACGATAATCAATATGTTGTTCACTTTTTGGCAGTTACGCTTTTATATAAGATTTGGAGAGTATAATAAGCTTTTAACATCTTCTTCTTTGTGTATAATATCTTTTCATTATACAGATGAATGGGTATCTAAAAATATTGATAAAGATGGTAATATAGTGCAATGGCTTAAATTGGGATATAAACCAGTAGAAAAATAGTATAAATGATAAAAGTTGTGGAACGGATTGTTTTTTACTTGCTAATGATATGTATATATTTTTTAAGACAATATAGGAATGAATGTGCTTAATGATAGTGTAGATGATACAGTGCAAAAAAAAGTAGCTTTTTTTTTGCCGACATTGAATATTGGGGGAATTGAACGTGTTTTTATCACTTATGCGAATTACCTGATAGATAAAAAATATAATATTTATTTTATCTTGTGCAAAAGAAGAGGAGAATTGTTATCTCTCTTAGATTCAAATATAAAGTTATATCATTTAGGCAATGTTCAATTAAAGTTTTCTTTTTTAAAGTTGAGGCAATCTCTGAAAGAGATTCAACCGGATGTTATTGTTAGTGGTGGGGATTTTCCAAATTTGATACTTATTGTATCTTCTTTGGGTTTAAAAAAAGTACCCAAAATCATTATTTCTCAGCACAATTATTATAATGTAGAAACAAGAAGATTGGGATGGTGGGCATATGGAACCTGTTTTTTTATGAAAAAAATCTATCCTAAAGCTGATAAAATTATAGCTGTATCTGACGGAATTCGTGAGTTCTTAATTAAGAAGATACATATATCAGCTGATAGGATAATAAAACTTCCCAATCCAATAGATATAAAAGGTATAAAGGAAAAGAGTTTAGAATTATTGGATATAACATTGCCTGATAGATATATTCTATTTGTAGGGCGATTAAGTTATGTGAAAAATTTATTTTTTTTATTGGATGCATTTGAAATGGGCAAATTAGATAATAACAGTTTGGTAATAGTAGGTGATGGTGAGATGAGGAATGCATTAATGAAAAAAGCTAAAAAGATGCATAAGGCTGATAATATAATTTTTTTGGGTGCAATGGAAAATCCGTTGCCAATTTTAAAAAAAGCTCAACTATTGGTATTGCCTTCCTTTTCAGAAGCTTATCCTACAATTTTATTAGAGGCTCTTTGTTTATATATTCCAGTTGTGTCTACTCCTACCAAGGGAGCAAAAGAGATATTGCATAATGTTTCTGGAACATATATTTCAACTGATTGCTATAATATAGAAGAATTTGCCAGACTCATGGAAAGGGGAGTGAAAGAGAGAATTAGTCATAAAGTTATAGATGATAAAATTGGCTTAAATTCTATTGAAAATATAGGTCTTAGAATTCAACGTGAAATAATAGAAGATAACAGATTATGAATATTTTAGTTGATTTAACCCAAATACCGATTCAAAAGGTAGGGGTAGGGGTATATGCTAAGGAAACGTTTAAATTTCCTAATGAAGATGCAAATGAATTATTTTTTTTGTTACAAGACGATGATAACGACTTAAGAAGTACTTTTTTAAAATCCAAAATTATTTTAGTAAAATCTAAATTTTTTCGATTTTTTTTCTGCCGGTTCTTATTAGAGCAATTTTATATTCCTTTTTTATGTTATAAATACAAGATAAATATATTGCATAGTCTTCATTATAGTTTTCCTATATTCTTGTTTAAAGTGAAAAGAATTGTTACTATTCATGATCTTACTTTTTTTATACATCCAAGTGTTCACACATTTATAAAACGGTATTACTTTAGATTATTTATAAAATTGGCATGTCGATATGCTGACCGGCTTATTTGTGTATCAGAGTCAACTAAAAAAGATTTAGAGAGAATATGTGGAAGGAGATCTGTTTCAATTGATGTTATACCCTTGTCGTGTTCTCCTAAGATGCAAGTTGGGGAGCAGGAGTTAGAATTAGTAAAGAAGAAATTCGGTGTGGTATCCCAATATATGTTATTTATAGGAACATTGGAGCCTAGAAAGAATATTCTTAATTTGATAAACGCCTTTTATAAGTTTTCTCAAAAGAATAGAGATTATAGTTTGGTTATAATAGGAAAAAAGGGGTGGTTTTATGAGTCGATATTTAAATTGGTTGAAGAGTTGCATTTAGAAAGAAGTGTTGTTTTTACAGGATTTGTTACTACAAAAGAAAAATTTATATTGTTATCAGGAGCACATTCTTTTATTTATCCATCAATTTATGAGGGGTTTGGTTTACCAGTTTTGGAAGCTATTACTTATGGTATACCTACTATCACAAGTAAGTTATCATCATTACCTGAAGTCGCAGGAAATGCAGCGCTTTATATAAATCCTTATGATGTTCAAAGTATATCTGACGCTATAGAATCTGTGAATTGTGATGAAGAAACAAGAAGAAAATTAATTAAGAATTCTGAAAAACAAAGATTAAAGTATAGTTGGAAAAAGACTGCCAATTTAACATATTCTTTGTATAACAGATGTGGAAGTATTTAGTTGGATACTTGTGCTATTTACTCTTGGTCGTATTTTTTAGTAAATTTTAAATGGTATAATAAATTGGGTTTCCCATGAAAAAACATGCTTATCTTATAATCGCTCATGATAATTGGAAGATATTAGAAAAATTATTGATTTTATTGGATGATAAAAGAAATGATATTTATTTACATATAGATCGTAAGTCTAATCTTATAAACTTCTCAAATAACGTCCATAATGCAAATCTTTTTGTTTTTCATGAAATAGATGTTAGATGGGGAGATATATCTCTAATACAAGTTGAATTTTTCCTTTTTAAAACTGCATATTGTAAGGGGAATTATTCTTACTATCATCTGATTAGCGGTAGTGATTTACCATTAAAAACACAAGATGAAATTCATGCTTTTTTTGACGCTCATTATCCCACTGAATTTATTGGATTTTCATTAGAAATGACATGTGATGATCGTGTAAATAGGGCTTACATCTTCCCAAAGTATCAAAGAATAAAAAACAGGTATGGTAATAAACTGTTAGGTTCACTCCGCTCCTTTTGCGCTTTTCTGCAAAAAATCTTGAATTATAATCATTATAAGTTGAAAGATAAATTGATGATAGGACCTGAATGGGTTAGCATTACAGAACAGTCTGTAAGTTTGATTTTGTCAAAGGAGAAAGTTATAATGAAACAATATAGATTTGCTTCTTGTGGTGATGAAGTTTATAAACAGACTATTATAGGAAATTCTTTTTTATTTAATTATGTATATGACAAAAATGATGATTATAAGGGATGCATGAGATATATAGATTGGACTAGAGGCAATCCATATATATTTCGTTCTGCCGATTTTGAGCAATTAATGTCCTCAGATAGAATGTTTGCAAGAAAATTCGATGAAAAAGTAGATTTTGATATAGTTGAAAGAATATTTGAGGTATTGAATGGGCAAACAAGTGATTCTAAGATGAAATATTACTTCTAATATGTTTAATTAAGAAAATTATGATTACAGCAGCGGTTGTTACATTTCACACATCTCGGAAAGACTTAATTCGTTTAATAGATTGCGTGTTACAATCTTCGGTAGATAAGTTTTTTATTATAGATAATTCAACGAATGATGCTTTGCGTGAATTAGAATCGGTGTCAGAGCGAATCACTTATATTTATAGTGACAATTTGGGCTTTGGAAGTGGGCATAATATTGCTATTGATCGGGCAATAGATTTAGGTAGTGATTATCATATCATAATCAATCCGGATATTTATTGGAATGGAGATATAATAGAGCAGTTGGTGCAATTTATGGATCAGAATAAAGATTGTGGCTTGGTAATGCCTAAAATTCTTTATCCCAATGGAGAGGTTCAATATCTATGTAAGCTTCTTCCGACTCCTTTAGATTTATTTGGAAGAAGATTTATTCCATTCAAAATGTTTCAAGAAAAGCGTAATGCATGGTATGAAATGCATTGGAGTGGGTATGATAAAGTTATGGAAGTTCCTTCTTTATCAGGTTGTTTTATGTTTATACGGACTGATATATTGAAAAAAACAGGAGGGTTTGATAAACGTTTTTTTATGTATGCTGAAGATATGGATTTATGCCGTAGGATAGGTGAAATAACTAGGACGATGTATTATCCTTCAGTTTTAGTTTTTCATGAATATGAAAAGGGATCATATAAGAATCGAAAGTTATTGAAATATCACATCTGTTCTATTATTAAATATTTTAATAAATGGGGCTGGTTTATTGATAAAAAGAGGAGAAAAAAGAATGATTATTGCTTGAAACTTACGGAACACATTAGAAACTAAATATAACATGCTACTGAACATTGTTTTTATTTTTTCCGGCTTTCTAACAGCTGTGATTCTTGCTCGTATTATCATCCCTCGTATTTTAATCATTTCTCTTCGTAAAAGATTGTTTGATACGCCTGATATACGGAAAGTACATAAGAAACCTGTTTCTCGTTTAGGAGGTGTTTCTTTTTTTCCTGCCATATTGTTCACCGTTACTTTTCTTATAGGTGTTTGTGATAAGACGGCATGGATACCTTTAGTGGATATAGCACGGCATTGGATACAGATTTTGTTCCTGTCTTCCGGATTGACATTATTGTTTATCATAGGTATTGCTGATGATCTGATAGGAGTCCGTTATCGTCAAAAATTTTTAGTCCAGTTACTTGCTGCCATGATGCTTCCGTTATCGGGTTTGTATATTAATGATTTTTACGGTCTGCTTGGTATACATGAAATCTCTTCATTTATAGGTGTTCCTATAACCCTATTGCTTGTGGTCTTTATCACAAATGCTATTAATCTGATAGACGGTATTGACGGTCTGGCTTCTGGACTTAGTATGGTTGCATTATCTGTTTTTGGGTTCTTGGCTGTTTTCAATGAAAGGTGGATGAGTGCGTTGCTTGCTCTTACCACAGTGGGCGTGCTGCTTCCATTCTTCTTTTATAATGTGTTTGGTAACGCTGATAGGGGAAGGAAGATCTTTATGGGGGATACTGGAAGTTTGACCTTGGGGTATATACTGAGCTTCCTGACTGTACAGTACACGATGAATACTTATGAAGATGGTATTGACTATGAAGGTGCCATATTGATAGCTTTCAGTGTGTTGTTGGTTCCTTGCTTGGATGTGGTAAGGGTAGTTCTAGGTCGTGTACGTCGTGGTAAAGACCCCTTTATGCCGGATAAGACACATATTCATCACAAGTTTCTTGCCATGGGATTCACACCGCGTAAAGCGATGATTTCCATTCTTTGCATTTCATTTTTCTTTTGTTTGATCAATATTATTTTAGTCAGTTATATAGACAATACGATATTGTTTCTCTGTGATGTGGCTGTATGGACATTGATGAATCTTTATATGGATAAGATAATATTACGTTATAATAAATCAGGAATATGATTATTCCCTCTTTCCGTCTTTATCATTTTGCAGTAAAACTGATATGGAAATCCATGTTGGTGCTTACCTTTTTCTTTTGGACCGGTCTAGCCGTTATATTTTATCTTGTAAACCATGTTGCTATATGGGTTGAGTATGGATGCTGGTTGTCTCTTATGATTTTTGGAACTTATTTTCTTTTTATGGATGTGAGGTTGATGGTGATGATTATGCGTCATGAGGAAAAGAAAAAATGGAAACGGTACTGGTTAAAAAATAAATTTGAAGAATGAGATCTAATAGAATTTTCATAAGTGTATTGCTCGTTTTTCTGTTTTTTATACCGGCAACAGTAATTTCCCAGATCAATTATGGTACCACCGGATTAATGAACATGCCTACAGCCGATATGCAGAGGGACAAGACTTTCATGGTTGGAGGTAACTGGTTGAATCATCACGCTACAGTACCGAGATGGTGGTATGATACATGGAATTACTATATCAATATAACTGTTTTTCCCTGGTTGGAAGCAGGTTATCTATGTACCGGTCATAAGGCTGTTCCTGTGGATTATGGTAATCGTTCCGGTTATTGGGTTCCTTCTACTTATGGTAAGTTTGTCAATCAGGACCGTTCTTTTCATTTCCGTTTCAGAATTTGGAAAGAAGGCTGGTGGAAATCATGGACTCCCCAAATAGTTATAGGTGCTAATGATGGGATTGGAGATTCAGCCAATGGTGGTTCATTATCGAATCTGTCGGAACAGGATTATGGAAATGGTTTCTTGAACCGTTACTATCTGGCTATAACCAAACATCTTTATTTTGATAACATCGGTACATTGGGTGGACATATCTCATGGATTTATAGCAATCGTTTTGATAACAAGCTTAATAATCCTGCTTTCGGTGCTAATTTTCGTTTTGGCCTGAAAGAAAATGGTTCGTTGATGAACAGGATTATTAATGGTGTGAATCTGATGGGTGAGATTGTTCCGGGTTATACTGATGTGAGATCTGATCTGACATTTGATTCTGATGCCTCGAAGTATCAGGTAAATATAGGAATGGAATACAGTTTCTGGAAAGACTATATAAATGCAGTGGTGGAACTTAATAGGTGTCGTTATTTTTCCGGTGGGCTGGTGTTCAAGGTGCATCTGAAATAAAAATTGATGGTAATATCTATTGTAGTGGTAAGGTATCTGTTTTCATGGATACCTTTTTATTTGTATCCTTTGAATTATTGCCTTAATTTTGTACAGATAGTCTTATCATGAAGAAAGAAGTATTTTATGTTATATTACTTTCGATCTGTGAGAACTAGGACGTGATTTCTTATTCAACGCTGCTTTCAATATGATGGTGGCGTTTTTTTAGTTGTATATAACTACTTATGTCATGGAACCTGCATATCTTTATAACATTGCAGAGGAAAATATAATTTTATTTTTCTCACCTGTTTGTTCATACTTATGAAGGCAGGACAGGCTGATTATCAAAGAATTTAGTTTTGTGGAGAGGTTATTTCGGAAGGGGTAGCCTCTTTGTTTTTCATATTGCTTGTTGAAATGGGTGGATGGATAAAGCTGTTACTGTCTTTCACAGACCATAACAGATGATTTTAGGATTTTCACAATAAAATTAAAAAAGTCCCGTTGTAAGAATAGTGGAAGAGCCTATCCTGAATATAAAAATGCAGCCGTTTTGATCTTGGGTTTATTATTCCTATTTTTGTATTTATCAAGTCCTGTTGTGATCTGTAAAATAATAAATCTTATTGGGCTGAGTGTTCCTAAAAAAGATCACTTACAGGACTTGATTCTTGTGATGTGGAAAAAAATGAAGGAGACCGAGCATTGAAGTTCAGTCTCCTCTTTTTATTGGCTATTTCTTTCTTGATTTATATTTCCTACGTTCACATCCGAAAGTATTATGGGAGTAGGCATATTCAATTATTTCAGTAATATCAAAATCCGGAATAAGCTCTTCGATGAATGATTTGGCTCTGTTTTTCTCTACTCCTGCCTTACATAGAACACCGGCATAAGACATCGTAGTATTATTCCTCCCGTTGGCTATTGATTTTCCAGTCCAGATTTTCCCAAGGATACGGATTATACTATCATCGGAAACAACTTGTCTGCTCAGAGTGTTCAGGAATTTGGCTACATAAGAATCATCCTCCGTCAGTATTTCATTTCCGGCTTCATCCTTTATTATGGTTTCTGTAACAGTTTCGGGTATAATTGGTTCAGAGGTGGATGGAATGAAGTGGAAAGGTTGAGGTTTCGGATTTTTCCATAGGTTCGGATCATAGCTCAGAAAATTACCTCTGGCCAAATCCGTTGTACTCTTATCTATCTCAGGGCAATCAAACAACTTCAAGAGCTGATTATACAAGTCATAATGATAAAGCGGTTCATAATTATCATGAAGAATAATCGCTTTATAACCCTTACCGCTCGGAGTGACATAATAGGCATAGATACATGGAAATCCTTGTAACCATTTTCCGAACTCATCCATCTTCTCTGGCTGAATATGGTCGAAGTCAAGAGCCGTGAATGAAGAATAGTGTATAAGGTCGTTCCTGTTTTTGGTCTTGAAAGTTCCGTTCCATGTTACAGCCGGAAGTTTCATCTTGGCTTTCTCTTTTTCTTCCTTGGTTTTGGCTTTCCTTACCGCATCAACTTTTTCGGCTACATGATAATAACTACTAGTCTTGATTATATCCAATACCTTATCTATTTCATATTCTTCAGGGTGATTGATGTCTGTAATTCTATTGAAAAGTGATATTTTTGTTCTGAAGTGTGATGTTACCTTGAAAGTCGCTATCAATTTATCTTTCATCCTGACAGTCCTATCCTCGCAGGTCAGATATTCGGATATATCAGAAGCACTTGGTTTTCCTGCTATATTCAGCTCCTTATAGATACCTTGAAGTAAATCCTTGACTTCTGATTTGGTATAAGTCTTGTCTGTCTTCAAAGCATCTATTAGTTTCACTGCTATCTGATCCTTGGGTAGCTTGTCAAAAGGAGTAGGTTCGATAGATTGTCTGATATAGTCTTCCCTCCAACATAACGCTTCAAATCCTTCTTTTCCAAGAGCGTCATGATATTTCTTATATTTGCCCTCTATGAAAGTACAGTCCTCCAAGAGTTCAGGGAAATTATCATATAGGTCACAATACAGTCTGGCTTTTCTAGGGAACTGATTATCCAGATTCCACTCCTTGAAAATCCGCTGTACTTCAGGATCATCACTTCCTGAGGATTTTGTAACGACAGCACCAACCCTTAAAGCACGGTACATGGAAAAATCATTGTTATAGATCCGGTTTGTAACTTCCCATGCTCTTCTTTCAGATATTTCAAGGATTTCATTCTCAACAATTCTGACATTATTATCCGCATCCTTGATAATACAGCAATAATGTTCCTTGTGCCCTTGCTGCCTGATTGTATTTTCCATCATCTGCAATTGTTCATCCTTGTTCGGAACCGCATTAAAATTATCAATCTGCTTCTTTGTCTTATCCTTCTTTTCCTTGATTGAGTTCTCCAGTTCCTCTTCCGTAACCTTTGATTTTCGGGTATTAAAGTAAAGAGTGGCTGTATTACGGAACGGATTTGTATCAAGTCTCTGTCTACCTATTATCTGTTGTAAATCCACTGAAACATCCACGGTCATGCTTTTCACCAGCGGATTGGCAAAGATATAGGAATAGGCGTTGGTGGAATAGAAATCAGCACCTATATATACGGTGGAAGTACAGAAGGTGAACATCTTATGCGGTTCTCCCTTACCCGGAATATCACCGATCATAAACTTTTCTCCCACCTCCCTGGATAATTCATTCAGTTTCTTGATGTTTTCTGATTTGGAAGAGCAGATTATGTTTACCTCGTCCGCCTTCAAGCCATTTTTTTTTATGATATTCTTTATAACGGAAACATCATTGATATAGAAAACAGCTTCCTTCGCTACAAATTCCTTACCATCCACGACAGTACTATTTCCTTTTCCTTCCCTGTATTTGCCGATCAGCTCACTACATAGTTTGAAGACAGACTTCTTGGATTTTATAACCTCCACTTTCGGAATCTGTATCATACTTTCAGGCCATAAAAGTTCATAGAAAGTCATATCCTTGAATTGTCGGGTCATGTCAAGGTAGGATTCCAGGAAAGGTGTGGCTGAAAGATAGACCACAGTATTGAAAGCTCCCAGGATCTGCCCAAATTCGTATTCTGTTGTAGGCTTGAACTGGCAATCATAGAACATGGCTTGAAATTCATCCACTACCACAGTCCATTTATCCAGGTTTTCTTCATCAGCTACCAGAACTTCCTTAATCTTCCTGAGTGAGTCGTATGTGGTAAGGATCTTTTTCCCACCTGATTTTATATATTTCCCCAGTTCATCGTTAAAAGCAAAGACATCCTTTTCCGAATAAGACTTGCTCTCAAAATACTTCTCACGGTTTCCCTGATAACGGTAGAGATGGAGGTTGTCGGAGAGATGCTGTGAATACTTGTTATAGAGGAGCTGTTTTCTGGGACTGGCCAATATCACTTTCCTGTCTGAACCGATATAGGCTTCAGTAGCTCCACAACCACAAATCCTTTTATTCAGGATATAGTGTTGGTTCATAGGCAGAAGGTTCCATAACTCCTTCCATTCTGACAGATACTTTATTCCGTCAGGTACATTTAATGTTATCTTTTTCATTATCTGGAATTAAAAGTTTATGTTGGGGTTGGTCAGAGACAGAAGTAGATACGAAGTATGAGTATGGTACATAACCCGAAGGGATGTTATAAAAAAACTACAAAAACGTTATTCTTTAAGCATTTGTACCTCATTTGCACACTTTTTTATAACACTTTGTCTTACAGTTATGTATTACATTCCACTACGTTCCATACTCTTGTCTCCGACCAACCCTGATTATTCATTTATTGATTGTCAGGTAACTTGAAATTGGGATTATTCCAGTTTAGTTCTTTGGTCAGCTTATCTATATCCTCCCTTTTCTTTTTCATATACTCTTGATACTCAGAACTGCTTTCTTCCACCCATTCAAGATTATCTGCATGGTAATCAAGATAGTCCATGTTCTTGTGAAGCACTCTCGGTCTTTGCATTGTAGATTTATCTCCATCCACAAAATCAGCAGCAGCCATCAGGTCATCTATATGGGCATGTTTTTCCTCGGTTCTTCCCCATGGGTTTTTCCAATAATAACGTACATAAGGATCTATCGCTGTCATTTGATCCATATCACTGTTTCCTGTTTCTTTCACAATAGGCAATGCTTTCTTCTTGTCAAGTATTGTTCCATCAACTTTCACTTTTAAACCATTATCTAAAGTACGTTCAGTGGCTAATGGACCATATTTCCTGACCTCTTTCCATTCAAGATTATTGGCTTGACAGTTCCCCAGGTTCCCGTCTTTATGAATCAGGATATATTCCTTTCCATCATTAGGCATGGGTCTGTAACAGATGGCTATAGCTTCATCGAGTGGAATCTCACCATGACTTTTGGTGTTTAGAAATTTACTTCCGTCAGGTCTTGTATGGATTATCAGGGGACAATTCCAAGTAGGATCATTATATTCCCGATAAGCATAATCACCGGCATTGTTCACCCAGACATTATACTTCACACAATACCGCATCATTCTCCCGTTTATTATTTTGGGAGCCTTTATTTTCTGTTTTGTATTCATTGTCTTCTGCTTTTAATGGTTAATAAAATGTTTCTCTCTTCTCTCAGGTATTTCACCAAAGAGTTATACGCTTCGCATCTTCTACGCTTTCTTGGAATTACAGCAAGAAGTTCACTCAATGTAACTTCAATGCTGAGACCGGAAATGAAATGTTCCTCACCGATATAACCTGCCAGTACTTCGACATCATTTTTGAATTTTTCCGGAGTTATACTTATTTTTCTGGCGATAACATCAGGAGCAGTATTTTCCTGACGATCCTTTGAAGATTCTGAACCTCCAAGGGATGTATGATTAAAATATAAATTCATATCAGGAATAAGGTTCATAAGGTTACAGAGGAGCGTTTTAGCGGTTTGGGGCGGATTATGGCTCTGAAATTCCTAAATCTGATTAGTTGTGGAGAAGCCCTGCTGTTTGTATATTTAGGCTTCCCCACTGTTTATTGTCAAGGTTTTATCTTTCTTGGAGTCGGATAAGCGTGGTATTCTTTTCCGTCCAAAAGACACCCGTTTTCTTTAGCACTACGTTTCACTCCATCAGCCCCCCAAGTACCCCATTGTTTGAAAAAGAAAGCTGTACTTGTGGAAGCGTCACACTGGGATTTAATATTCAGAATCCAGTCCTTTTCCACTTTTCTGGCTCTGTTTCCCGATTCACCGCCAACGATAACCCAGTCAATATCAGACAAGTCAAGTGTTCCCAGGTCTTCCAGCAGAGGCTCACAACTGAGGAACCGTACCGGAGCATCCAGTTTCTTCAGGTAATCAATACGGCCTTTCACCTTCTGATTCTCGACTGTAACACCAAGCCATACATTTTCAGGAATGGCATGAGTCGAAAAATACTCATACATCCTCTCTGCCCGTTTTGTCAAAATCTGGAATGTATGCTGTGGACATTTGGTGATAACTTCTATTACTTTGTCGATGAAATCAAACGGAATATCCTTATGGAATAAATCTCCCATACTTACCACAAACACAAGCTTGTTCCCTTTCCATCCAAATGGCTCGTTTAAACATTCAGAATGAATAGTCGGGATAAAGCCATTCTGATATTTGGCCTGTCCCATAGCTTTCAGACGTTCGGCCATCATTCTTGCGTAACAATTCTTACATCCATCACTGATCGGATCACAACCCGCTGTAACGTTCCATGTGGTTGTAGTCCATGAGATTTTGCTGTTATTACTCATTGTTTCTTATTGTTTTTAAATTCAATACTATTATCCCTCTGTCCCTCAGTTTCTTATATCCTATACCCGGGATATTTTTAGGCATAGAAGGGGCTGTAATGGAAATTTTCATTTTTTCCATTATCCTAAAATTTTTAATTATGTTATTGCTTGTTCTCTTCAAATCCACAGACCGTTTCCGATTCCATAACCTCTCTTTGGAAACCATGATGAAAACGGTCTTGTGGAAAGTGGATGTTTTCCGGTTCTATCAGTCTGTTGATTCCACCAAGTTACCGGAAGCATTATATAGTTCGATACTGTGTCCCAGTTCCTTCTCGATATGTTGCTTCAGTGTTTTCGGGTTGACAGCCGGTGAGTCGGCATAGAATCTGATATTTTCCCGACATCCCCTGAAGGCGTTTGTCGCAATACTACCGATACAAAGTGGAATATGAATATCAGTCAGCGATATGCATCCTTCAAATGCTGCCTCACCGATATTCGGATCTATGGGGAGGGTAACTTCCTTCAGGTTTATACATCCCTTGAACAGATTGGCCGGTACTGTATCCGCATAATCTGGAAGTATCACCCTTTTAACGTGTCGGTTCATATAAAAGGCACCGGGAAACAAGCCCGTCCCACTTTTTGACAAATCAATCTCTGTTTTCTTGCAATACATCCGTTTTTGGAATGTATTTTTGTTCCCTTTTAAATGTTTCATAATCATTTTTTATCTTGGCTGGAATTATTCTGTTGGTTGAAAATCACCATCCTGTGTTCCAAAGACGATTATCAAGTTCTTTTTTCATGTCATCCGTCAAATCTTCTCCTTGATATTTGATTTGATCTGTAAACCTGTTAAATACGTAGAATTTACAGTATTTATATCCGAAAGCTAATCCTTCGGAAAACAACCATCTCACTTCTCCGGAGCATTTTGAAATATAACCGTTACAAGAAAGAATACTAAAGAAGAGGTCCTCTCCGTATTTGGTAGAATCCGAAAAAACATTCAAGAAACGGTCTGGTAAAGAATGCAAGTTGGGGTTCATCGGCGTTATCCGGATGAATCCATCCTATAGTCATGTCATCACCGCCATCTTCAAGAACAAATTCTTTTGTCAGGGAAACAATTATTCCCATTTCCACCCTATACTTATAGATATAGGCTGTATAGCCATCTCCCCAGTCGAAAGCATAGAAATCGTCACAATGTGAATCCATATCTGAATGGTCAGTATCAGAATGCTCCTGGTACAAAAGAGTATTTTTCTTAATTACCTGATCTATTGTATCCATAATATGATCCCAATTACTGACAAATTCTTCCACTACTTCACCCAGGCAACTATATTCTTTCCGGCCGGGAATAGGTAAACTATCAGCTTCGGAAATATTATTACTATTTAAACCCGAAGACGATTTGCCGTTTTCAAAGTATAATCTCAGCATGATATTCTTTTTTTTATGTTATTTACTGCTATCCTTTTGTTTTCAAAGCCTTTATATTCTACACCAAGGATATTTTTAAGCATAGAAAGGGCTGTAATGGGAATTTTTAGTTTTTCCATTATACCAAATTTTAATTAAAATTAAACTGTAGGAAGCAGGCAGGGCCCATGCCTGCTTTATATTAGAATTTTACATATCTGCCGGGAATAGTTTCAATGTTTATTTCCTCATCCTTGAGAGCAGATTGTAACAGAGCATACCAGAGGTTCAGATCATTGCCAATAACGACCAGCTTCTTTTCCAGGTCGTTATCCAGTGCAGTTACGAGATCACCGTTCCCATCCACTACAGACACCCCACGTACCAGATAATCATTGACCGTAGTAACATGAATTATAACATCTCCAACAGGACACATCAACTGGCATTGTAACTTGTTGATGATTCCGGTATCAAGTTTTGGTTTTTGAGGGGGACATATACTGTATCCATCTTCCCTAAGTTTCTTCAAGTTATTCATTTTCTGAATATTTCTTATAGAATCCCCATCACCTCTCACATGATGGGGAGTTATAGATTACTTCATCCGTTCATTATACAGAGCGTCCAACGCATTTCTCACATTCTGCGCCCTGTCAGCACCTTTGATTTTCTCAACCTTGTCAGCATCCGAACGTGTGAGTCTTGAAGCGAATTCTATGATTTTTTTTGCAGCTTCAGGACCTGGCATATAATCCAGTTCATCCAGTTTGCCAATCACCCATTCCGGAAAAAATTTGCATCCGAGAATTGATTCGGCAAAAGTCCTGGCAAAAGCATCATAAATGGATTTACCACGTTCAAATTTGGAAGAGTCGCTGATTTCCTTGTAGGTTGTTTCAGCTTTCTCATCCGTACCGGCTGCCTTTATCAGCTTTGTTCTTGAAGGTACACCCAGTTTGTTTAATTTGACCCATTCCCATGTCGCTGTATCCCCAAGTTTTTCCAACTTGGACTGGACCCAGAGAAGCATTTCATTTTTTGCAGCCTCCTCATTGGACATTATCAGACTGGTCAGAAAATCCGAACCACCCCACGGTCTTGTTACGACATTGGACTGTCTGAGAAGCTCCAATATGGGAACTGTATTTACGATGGGAAGATAATAATAGCATTCTTTTTTCTCCTCACCACTCTTCAGACTGGAATTTATTTGCTGTACCGCCACATGCCTGTGCTCTCCGTCAATAACAATCAGTATCCTGTCCAGGTTTGGAGTATCCCAGGTTATGGCCTTTCCGTCAAACCAGATAATTTCAAGACCTGCCTCCAGACAATCCCTTGCTGTTACAACCAGACAGGGGGATATGACTCCGTAAGATTTTATGGATGCTATTTTTTTCTTCAAAGCCGCCTGGTTCCTCGCTCTGTTGATTTTCAGTTTGCCAAAAGAATATCCCCGGTTTATCAGAAAGGACAGAGCGACAATATCTCCGATGGTAAGACGGTTCTTTTCTTTTGACTTCGTTTTCTTTGCATGTCCGTCTTTCGCTTCCCCATATACCTGTGGATTCCGTGTCGGTTCATTTGTATTTTCCTTGTCGGTTTCCATTCCGGTTTCTCCTTTATTAGGTGAAGTTGTATCGTTCCCGTTCACTTGTACAGGTGTTCCCTTGTCAGCTTCTGAACTAGGTTGTTGTGTATCACAGGCAGATACACTTGCCTGTAGATCCTTATCCTCTACAGCGGATTTTACTTTCACATTTGACCCTTGCAGATCCAGTGTGGAAACTGCTTCATTGATTAAATGCTTTTCCATTGTACTTTTTAATTTTTAGAGTTAAACTTGTTTTTCTTATTACTCACATGCAGGATCTCCAGTACCTTACAGGTGTCAAAGATTACAGTCTTGCCATTCTGAAAGAGCGCATCATCAAGCAGCCCCTCAGCTTTCATTCTGCTTACCGTACTCACAGAAATACCTAACAGTCTTGCCAACTCTTTAATACCTGTAATGAACTGTGGCAAATTCGGATAATCACCCACTAAAGGATACTTCACCGTTTCCTTTGTTTCCACATCTTTCAATTGTTTCAGTAGTTCTAGTAATTCTGCACCGTTCATTGCCAGTACCGGCTTGTTTAAAAGCGGTTCTATACTCTGATAATTTTTATTCATAATTTTATATCTTGAAATTTTATATTCTGTTCTTTTCCCGGGGACTGCCGCAAATGTATAAACAAAAAAGCAGTTATATGTTGTCACATAACTGCTTTGATATCAATAAATTATATATAACACTACTTGATAATAGAAAGTGGTGTCCAATGTTAATTATCGAGACCTAATACTATCGCTAATGCTAGTTTATACTATCATTTACGTTTTTTTCATCCCTTTATTAAATAGCTTTATAATTTCGTCAATCTTTTGTTTGTCTTCCTTTCCTACTTTATCTACATTTTTTCCTAATTCCCCGGATTGTATTGGTAAATTGTCTATCACAAAGATATTGGCAATTTTATCCCACATATCTCTGGGCATCCTTTTCCGCTTCACCAAGTATAGTCTGACCATAAAGTATTGCAAGGCATGTTTTCCCTTCTTCCATTTTATTCTTCGGCATCCGACTTCATCCGCTTTAAAGTCTGTGCCCATAGTACCTCCAAGCCAATATCGGAACTCTTGTGGGGTACATTGAAAGAATTTATCATTACCTTGCTTGTATAATGTTTCAAAAGCTTTATTCAATAGTTTGGAATCATACTGTTCAAATAGTTCAGGCAGAGATAACGGATTATATATAATGTCTGTTCCCGTATATAACCTTTTAGGCTTCTTCGGGCGAGCAGGAACACTGACATTCTGTGTCTCTGCTAATGAATCCTTCCGTTCGTCAACTTTTACATTCTTTTCTTCGGACACAGGGATTAGCTCATGTGCCTGTCCATTCAGAAATGTGTCTGTTACCTTTCTGTCATCAGATTCTTGATTCTTACACTCATTTTTTTCCTGCACATCGCGTCTGAATCTTGAATTCGAACGTCTATAGCCAAAACGGTTTGAAGTGTTCTCTTCCATGGAAAGATATTCTTTTGTTCTCCTTTTCCTCCTGTATAAATAGCTGCCTAGAATAAATATTCCCTTAGCACATAACTTTATTATAATATCATCCACACCGCTACCGGAAAAGGAACACCATATAGTTTCCTGTGAATTGGCATTTTTTGAGATTTGTCCCATCATATTGCAACTCTTTTAAAATTAATACAATTAATAAAGCAGTACCCGATCTTAGCCAACCGAATACCGCTCCAAATATAAGTAATAAATTTCAAGCTATACCTTTCACATATTCAAAAAGTTGTTTTAGCTGTGTTGCATTCATTTTATCCAGCTTTTCTATGATCTCCGATTTGTATTGGTGGGTGTTCCATTTCTCCATCTGCATCTTTTGGGTTTCGTCAGCCACTTCAATGTAAGGCTTCATACTTTCATAATCCGAATGTCCTGTACAGCTCATTACCACACTGGCCGGAATACCAAGAGCGAGTGAACAACATACAAAAGTCCTTCTTGCATCATGACAGCTAATTTGCTCCCAAAACTTATAGGTATCTTCATGTCTGGTATTGCCTTTGAAATAAACCTGGGATATTTCACGGTCCAATCCGGCAAGTTTGGCGGCTTCTTTCAAGTAATCATTTAATTTTTGATTGCTTGGGACAGGAAATATAGTATCACCTTTGTACCAGGAATATTTTTCAATGATCTTCATGGCATGTTCATTCAGAGCGATATGCAGTTTGTCATCGGTCTTTTCAGTACAGAAATCCAAGTATCCATCCACCAGATTAACCGGTTTGAGTGCGGCCAGATCCGAATATCTGAGTGAGGTGAAGGCCATGAAGCAAAACATGTCCCTGGCTTTTGACAAGTGTTCTTTCTCTTTGGGAAATTCAAAGTGGAAGAAATGCATCAGTTCCTTATATTTTAAAAAGGTGACAGCTTTCGGTATAACTTTTAACTTAGGTTTGAACTCCAGTACACCGGGTTGTATTACATAGCCATTTCTGGAAACCCAACGAAGAAATGATTTTAGCATTTTAAATTGTTTTACAATGGTGCGATTACAATAATTGTTTTTAATGTACCAGTTCATTAGTTGAATCATTTTATCTTTATTCAGCGTGTCCAGTTCTATTTTAGGATCATAGCCTGTTAATTGATGCCACATTTGTTCATATTTATATTGTGCATTTTGACTCCAATTCCCTTCTTGTGGGCGAAGTCGTAAAAAATCAGAAAATATATCTTTTAATGTTTTGGATTTGTTTTCTTTTACAATTTCCTCTTCTTTAATTCTTCCTAATTTTTCATTCACCTGTTCTTTCAAATCTGTGGTAGTTGGTATTGCTGAATGAATGTTATATTTAGCAAACACTTCCTCAATACAGGCAATGAAACTACGGATTGTACTATTGATTTCACGGGCATAAACTGTTTTTCCACTAATCTTATGGGTCGTGTTACTTTTTACCAGTTGCCTGTCGCTATCCCATTTAAGAGGGTCAATAGTGTAACCAACAGAGAACCCCACTTCATTTTTCTTGCTGTTCCATCTCACACGGATCATCAGTTGTCCGTTCTTCATTACATAAGCTCTTGTACTAAAACTTGTCTTCTTCATACGCTTTAAAATTTAATTCTAGTGTGAAATTAAGGGGAGTATTTTAAAGGGAAAAGAGGGTGATATCACATGGGACTGAATGATATTACAAACTAGTTTTCCCTGTTTTATTTTTTAATTTCAAAAGCTAAGATACGAAGACTAATCGGGGGGGAGTAAGACCCTTTAACTACTCCCCCGATTTCTAAGATTATATGGTATTATTAGAGATTAATATAGATCGTTATTTTGGTATATTGTTGATTATTAGTGCTATATGATGTCGGAAAAGGTCTGGTGAATTTATTTCTCATCTCCCTCCAGCTCCACAAACTAAGAGTGATTCGTCCTTGGGTTTTCATAATCCAAGGACGAATTCTTTTTTAGAAGAGTAATGTATGTAGCTTACTCATGTTTCTTTTCTGATTTTTGTAGAATACATTTTCTCTCTTTTTCTAAAGATATTCTTGTTTTTCACGTAAAGACACTTGTTTAAAGATGAATGCTATTTTATTGTTTAATGACTAATTCTATTACATAATCTATGTCATCAGGTACTTGAGGCAGTTTTATAAATATGCCGTCTTTCTCCTGTTTGAAAGAAAGTGGAGTTTTGGAAATGAACTGTATTGCTTTCTTTACTTTTGCCTTCAGAGGTATATAAAGTGCATCATCCTGCAAATCTAGTATATGGATGAATAAACGGTCACCTTTGCGAGTTGATACCCCCCATGTATGAGGAACTACATCACCACCACGGGTTCCATAAATCGTTTCTCCATATTGATTCATCCATTTACCCACCTGTTTTAGATGCTCTACAGCTGTAGCTGGTAATTCTCCGTTGGGTTGAGGTCCAATATTCATTAGCAAATTTGCATTTTTTTCCAGCTGCCTTAACCAAATAGTGTATCAATTCTTTAGGGGATTTGTAATTTTGGTCTTCAATTCTGTAGCCCCACATTCCGTTCATTGTTTCACAAGTTTCTAAAGGGAGTTCACTTATTCCTTGTCCTGCTGAAAAACCGGCTTTGTTTTCACCGGGCAAATCACGTTCGAACATTTGGAAATCTTCTCCTGCATAAGGAGTTCGGTGATGATTGTTACCTATTAGACAGGATGGTTGCAGTTTATGAATTAATGCGTATTGTTCTTCCAGTTGCCAATTGAAGTTGGTAGGTTGATCCCAAATACCATCAAACCAAATGGCACCGACAGGACCATAGTTAGTCAAAAGTTCGGTCAGCTGTTTATTCATAAACTTGTAGTAACTTGCCCAGTTTCCATGTCCTTTGGGACGTCCTGTTCCATGTCCGGTGTTTCCTTCCGGATAGTCGTCACGAAACCAATCCAAATGCGAATAATAAAAATGGAGTTTGATGCCTTGTTTTTGACATTCTTCTGCCAGTTCTTTTAGTATGTCTCGTTTGAAAGGGGTGGCATCTACGATATTAAAATCGGATTCTTTTGTATCAAACATTGAGAAACTGTCATGGTGTCTACTGGTAATACAGATATATTTGGCTCCGGAGGTTTTGATGGCGGAAACCCATTCGGCAGCATCGAAGCGCGAAGGATAGAATCCGGATGCCAGTTTGGCGTATTCATTACGGTTGATGTTGTGAGTGTTCATATACCATTCTCCTTGGGCGGTCATACTGTAAATGCCCCAATGAAGGAATATACCGAATTTATTATCTTGAAATTCCTGCCGTGCTTTTATATTTTCAGGAGTAGGTGTATAAATTTGATTGGAGGTTTGTGCGAAGGCTGAAGTTCCCGCCATCAATAACAAGGCTGCGCCTAATTTGATTTTTTGTGCTAATTTGTTTCTCATTGTTATTATAAATTTGTTTTGCGAAATATAGTTATACTCTTGGAATATTTAAAGCATTTTTTGAAAAATGTTGCACTGTGAATTGAGTTTTAATGGATTCTAACTGGGGGTATGTAAAGAGTCTTTTTTGTTTATAAGGTATAAAAAGATGTTTTCTATTGTTTGGAAATTAATCATTCTATACCTTTGTGAAAGTAATATTGAATTTTATATGAGAGTAAAAGAAATTCCTATACTGCTTTTGACCGGTTATCTGGGCAGTGGAAAAACGACATTAGTGAACCATATTCTTTCTAATAAACGTGGTATTAAGTTTGCGGTTATTGTCAATGATATCGGTGAGGTGAATATTGATGCCGACCTCATACAGAAGGGGGGGATTGTAGGAAAGAAAGACGAAAGCTTGGTAGCACTTCAGAACGGTTGTATCTGTTGTACTTTGAAGATGGATTTGGTGGAGCAGATAGATGATATTATGAAGCAGGAGCGTTTTGATTACATTGTGATTGAGGCAAGTGGGGTTTGTGAACCAGCTCCTATCGCACAGACTATTTGTTCTATTTCAAGTATGGGGAATACGTACGGGGGATGTCGTTTGGATTGTATTGTGACTGTGGTAGATGCCTTGCGTCTGCAAAGTGAGTTTTCTTGTGGCAACGATTTGACCTGTAAGGGTATTGACGAAGAGGATATTGAAAATTTGATTATCCAACAGATTGAATTTTGTAATGTTGTATTGTTGAATAAGGCCTCGGAAGTGAAACGTGACGAATTGGAACGTATCAAACAGATTATCCGTACATTGCAACCTGCAGCTGAAATAATAGAATGTGATTATGCTGATGCAGATTTGGATAAGATAATCTATACTGAAGCATTTGACTTTGAACGTACTGCCACTTCTGCCGGTTGGATACGTGGAATAGAGAGTGCCCTTACGGAAGAGCAGAAAAAAGAAGCGGAGGAGCATGAGCATCATCATCACGATGAGGAGCATGCACACCATCATCATCATGAAGGTAGTGAAGTGGATGAATATGGCATCAGTACTTTTGTGTATTATCGTCGTCCGGCTTTTGATATCCATAAATTTGATCGTTTTGTATCCACCCAGTGGAGTCGTAATATTATTCGAGCAAAAGGAGTCTGTTATTTCAGCAATAATCGTGATATGTCTTTTCTTTTTGAACAGGCCGGTGTGCAGAAAAAGTTGAAGGAAGCCGGTTTATGGTATGCTACGGCACCTGAAGAAGAACTGATAGAGGTAATACGTCAGGAGCCGGGCTTATTGCGGGATTGGGATGATAAATATGGAGATCGTATGCAGAAAATAGTTTTTATCGGGCGACATCTTGATAAAGAAGAGTTGATACGTGAACTTGATGAGTGTCTGGAATAGGTTCTCAAAAGAGGATATAATCTTTGGTATGATGGCATCTCATTATACCAAAGATTTTTTATCTTATTTTCTTACCTTATTTCCATTGATATACAGTTCTTTCAGTACTACATCCTTAGCTCCGGTAATTAAATTTCCCTTTTTCTCTACATTATTGAAACGGCTGTTTGTTACATGGATGTCTTCAATATTGACACGGTCGTCATATCCGGTAATCAAGACTCCGTACTTACTTTTTTCACTGGTAACATTATCCAGATATACATGGCGTACTACAGGTGGGAAATTTCTGTCACATTTTTCACGGTTTTCATATTGCAGGTTGATTTTCAAAACGGCTTCGCGACATTCACCTACTTCTACATTACGCACATAAATATTTTCAATGACACCACCACGGCAGTTGTTGGTTTTGATGCGGATGACACGTTCCAGGTTCGGGCTGTCCATTTTGCAGTTTTCAACAAACAGGTTCTTATATCCTCCCGAAATCTCACTGCCTACAACTACACCACCGTGTCCGTCTTTCATTTCGCAATTGCGTACAATGATATTTTCACTTGGTACATTCCATTTCCGTCCGTCGGCATTCCGTCCGCTTTTAATGGCAATGCAGTCGTCTCCAGTATCGAATATACAGTTTTCAATTAATACGTTCTTACTTGATTCCGGATCGCAGCCATCGCTATTGGGACCGTGACTGGAAACTTTAACCCCACGCACTGTCAGACTTTCACAAAATAAAGGATGGATAACCCAAAACGGAGAATTTTTCAATGTTACATTTTCTATTAAAATAGTGTTGCAACGATATAGATTGATAAGTTGGGGACGTAAACCGTCTTCAAAAGTCATTTGGCGCTTATCTATCGGGGCAAATGTTTCGGCGTACATCAGTAATTTGTCTCTGCCGCCATTTTTTTGAGCTGTCATACCTTCCTTCCAGCCATAGTGTGGAGCACCACACATACTCCACCAGTTATCATTACTGGCCTGTCCGTCTATAATACCTTTACCGGTAATGCCTATGTTGCTTTCACCATAAGCATAAATTAATGGATGCAAATTGTAACAGTCTACTCCTTCCCAGCGAGTGAGTACGGTTGGAGTATATAGATATTTCTCTGAAGAAAATTTTAGATAGGCACCTTCTTCCAAATGCAGATTTACATTACTTTTCAGTGTGATAGGACCTGTTAGAAATTCTCCGGGTGGAACTAATACAGTTCCTCCACCTGTCTGGCTGCATGTGAGGATAGCTAGATTGATTGCTTCATGGCAGAGTATTTCACCATTATTTCCTTCTTTGGCACCGAAATCTTTAATGTTGTACACACGATCGGGAAAAGAAGTCTTTTTGATTTGTTTTTCTATTTGCTCACTTTCTTTCCAAATCTCTTGTGGTATTTGTGCATGAGCAAGTCCAAAATATGCACATATACAAAGTACACTAACTAACTTTTTTACCATATCTTTGATGTTTAATAATTAATAATTTCATAGTTACCAAAAAATATCTACGATGCAATATTAAAGCATATAATTAGAAAATAAGTGGATTAATTGCCCATTATTGTGTAAATTCTAATAATAGAGGAATAACTGCTGCTACATTTTTATATTATTTGTATATTCGTACCTTAATAATCTGATATTATGAAATACATCACTTGTATATATTGATATCTGTTGGGGAATTCTTGTCGTGATAGGAGGTAGTATTTCTACTACCAAAGATAGTCTTCTGAATATTATAAGATATACAAGCGCAGGATTCCATTAATTCTTCTAGTCTGAAAAAATAATTTAGTGAACTACCTGTAAAGTATGGAGTAGATCAATTGAACTATGAAAATTACCGTTTGGAAACTAAGAACAGGAGTTTTTTAGTAATTAGACTTTTTATGGTACTTGTATTGGTGAAATTACCAAAAGGGGAAATGTTTATCTCCACCAATGAATTGTATTTGTCGTTAGTGATAGAGAGCCTGTTTGATAATACTAATAAATTTACAGATTCTGGATCTGTAACTCTTAAAATAAAGTTGGATAAGGCACAAAGTAAGTTACGAATTGAAGTAACTGATACCGGCTGTGGCATTCCTCCCGAAGAACGGGAGGAAATATTTCTGTGTTTGTCTGTATAACTTAGTGTGTGCCTTCTTCAATGTCACGCTTTCGTTTCAATGCTTCCAGGAAATAATAGTCTGCATAATTTAAAGGTACATCTATTTCTGTGCCATGAGGAATACTGCCCACTGAATGCATTAATAAAAAGTTACCATTTTTTCCAAGAGATGCCAGATAGTTTGGTGAGGCTAGAGAGGCCATAATACTGTCTGCATAGTTCTTATAACTGTTTGCATCAGGCACATCCATTGTACTAATTTCATAAAGTGCAGAAGCTATACAAGAAGCACTTGAAGCGTCTCGTGGTTCATTGGGAATATTGGGAGCATCCATATCCCAATAAGGAATCAAGTCTTTGGGAAGCCGGGGATGTGTTTTCATAAATTGGAAAGTCTTCAATGCCTGATTCAGATACTTTTTATCATGAGTTTCCCGGTAACACACAGTGTAACCATAAATCGCCCATGCTTGTCCACGACTCCAAGTCGATTCGTCTGCATATCCTTGGGCTGTTTGTCTATGCCGTACCATGCCGTCTGCCAAACTATAATCTATTACATGATAACAACTTCCGTTTGTACGGAAATGCTCTTTCAAAGTGCGGTCTGCATGGTTCACTGCTATATGATAAAAGGTGGAATCACCAGATAATTTAGTTGCTTCAAATAGTAACTCTAAATTCATCATATTATCTATTATGACCGGACATTCCCAACCGCGTTCCGATTGCCAGCCGCGGGTCACATCCCATGATTGGATAATTCCTGGCTTTTCACGGAAACGAGTAGCTAATGAACGTGCAGCTTCTATCATGACTTCTTTGTATTTGGGTACTTTAGTTGTTCGCCATCCATTGCCGAAACTACAATTTATCATGAAACCTACATCATGGTGCCAAGTCAGTTTTTTGGCTTCTTCTATGGCCGAAGTGTATTTATCAGCTAATGATAAGAGAGTAGTGTCGCCACTTAACTCATATAGATACCACACTGACCCAGGGAAAAAACCACTTCGCCAGTCGGCGTAGTCACAATAATAAATGGTACTGTCAGTTTTCAATGTAACGGGGTTTATAAATTTCTCTGATTTTTCTATAATTTGTATTTCATTCCCGATTTGTGCACGTGCAAATGCTACATTTTTTTCTATAAAGGAATCTGTTCTGGCGGATTGTTTATTTTTCTCTGTGCAAGATCCCCATAAAGTAGAGCAAGCGAGTATTGTAATATAGAGGACTTTCTTCATAGTACTTATTTTTTTATAATTTGCTACGAAGATAATGATAAATTTGTTGAAGAGAAACTTTAAGGTATTCTTTTACTTTGGAAACAGATTGATTCTGCCTCCAAAGTAAAAGAATATTGATCATAGAAATATAATAATCATTTCAGTTATTATTCTTCTTTTTGTAACTGAACTTTTATAGTATTGCTGTATCACTTAATAGTTGATATACCCCACTTATAATTCCTAAAACGAATATGCCGGCTACACATACCAACAGACTGATGCGCATCGGAGTTGCTGTACGAAAATTGCCGATAGGGTCTTCATTAGGTGTGATGAACATGGCTTTTACAATCAATAAGTAATAATACAATGAAATGATTGTATTGACCAATGCGATAAATACAATAAGATAATATCCGCTATGGAATGCTGCCATGAATACAAAGAACTTACTGAAGAATCCGGCAAATGGCGGGATACCTGCCAATGAGAAAAGAGCAAGTGTCATGACCATAGTTAGTTTGGGGTTGGTCTTATAAAGTCCGTTATAATCTTCGCGCTCTATTTTACCGTGGGTATGTTGCTCAATGGTACTGATGACACCGAATACGGCGAGATTGGCGGCAATGTATACTACTATATAATATACTAGGGATGCCATGTCCTGCGGAGTTCCAGCCAGTACAGCCAACATTATGTAGCCGGCTTGTGAAATACTACTGAAGGCCATAAAGCGTTTCAGGTTGTTTTGGCGGATGGCGAACAGATTGGCTATAGTGATGGTGGCTACAATGATAATACATAGTATTTCACTCCATTGTTCAGTCATTGGTCCGAATACTTTCATTAAAATAATCATTAAAGCAAAAGCAGCTGCACCTTTTGAAATAACGGATAGGTAGGCGCTTACTGTAGTCGGTGCACCTTGATAAGTATCTGCTGTCCACAGATGAAAAGGTACCAAGCTTAACTTGAAGGCCAGTCCGGAGAAGAAAAATACTAGTGCAAGAACTTGTAATGGAGTTCCTGTCAATCCGGCAGGGATATCTTCAAAATATAAAGTACCTGCTGTCCCATAAATCATAGAAATACCATAGAGGAAAATACCGCTGGAGAATAAAGCCGAAAGAATGAATTTAGCTCCGGCTTCGGCACTATGTCCTTTATATTTATCGAAAGCTACGAGACAAGCCATAGGAACGGTTGCCAATTCCAATCCAAGGAAGAATAGCAGGAAGTGCCCTGCGCTTACCATGAAATACATACCCAGCAAGGTACTGAGGGTAAGGATGTAGAATTCGCCTTGTTTATGGCGGGTGTCTTCACGTTTTAGCCAAGTGTCTGCTTGTAGGAACACCAGTATGGTACCTATGGTAAGGATGCTTTTTAGAACAGACGCCATAGGGGTTGAGTGGTACATGCCGCCAAATAAAGTCACCTCTTCCGGCCATAGGTTTGCTAAGAGTTGAATGGTCAGCAGGATACATGCCATGGGGCGTAACCAGTGACGTTGTGTTGCCGGTAAAAATAAATCTAACAGAAACATCAGAATAAAAACGGCTGTCAGACTCAGTTCGGCATGCATATGGAGTATTGCAGTTATGTCCATCATTGCTATTTTTTAATTTTTAATTCTCAAATTTTAATTTAATAATTGACTTATGATTGGTTCTACACTGTTACTGATCAGATCGCTTATCCAGAATGGAGCCATTCCTAAACCTGCTACACAGGCGATGAGGCAGATAACGGCTACTCGTTCATCCCAGGTTGCGTCTGTGAGTTTCAGATGTTCGGGATTCAAAACTTTACCATAAAGAATTTTACCTACTACACGCAGGATATAGACTGCGGTAATGACGATACTTGTTGTTGCCACTAGGGTACATACGCGATGGAATGTATCATCATTTTGGAAAGAACCTACAAAGACCGTCATTTCAGCAACAAAACCACTTAGTCCCGGAAGTCCCAAGTTAGCAAGACCGGCAATAACATAACCTACAGCCAGGAAAGGCATAATCTTCATCAAACCTCCCATTAATCGGACATCACGAGTGTGGGTACGTCCGTATATCATACCAATAAGGGCGAAGAACAAAGCGGTCATTAATCCGTGACTCAACATTTGGAGAATAGCACCCGTACAACTGGTGCGTGTCATCATCAGCAGGGCAAAGAGCACCAATCCGCAGTGGGATACGGAGGAATAGGCATTGATATATTTTAAGTCGGTTTGTACCACAGCACTGAATGCACCGTAAACTACAGAAATAGTGGTCAATATCAGGAATACATCTCCCCACATGGCTGCACCTTCAGGCATCAGGTACATAGCAACACGGAAGCATCCGTAACCTCCTAGTTTCATCAATACTCCAGCGTGAAGCATAGAAACAGCAGTCGGTGCAGAAGCATGACCATCGGGACTCCATGTATGGAAAGGGAACAAAGCTCCTAAGACTCCGAACCCCAAGAAGATAAGCGGGAAGAAGATGCGTTGCATTTCATGAGGTATATGCAGTTTGGCGATTTCCAGCAAGTTCATAGTTTCACCGCCTGCACCATAAAAAATACCGAGAATTCCGATCAGTAGAAATGCAGAACCACCCATTAACATTAATGTAAGTTTCATGGCGGCATATTCTTTACGTCCGCTTCCCCATACACCGATGAGCAGATACATTGGAATTAAGGCTACTTCATAAAACATGAACATGGTGAACAGGTCTGTTGAAACGAAGAATCCGAATACCCCTACACTCAATAGAGTGAACCACATGAAATATTCTTTTGTCAATGGTTGTAACTTCCACGATGCAAAAGTACCGGTGAATACAATAATGGAACTAAGTAGCAACATTGCTACTGATATACCGTCTACTCCTACTGAGTAACATATATGGAGTGGTGCATACCAAACTGTGCTGGCTGTGAACAGCATCTCTCCTGTAGCACCGGCTTGGCGTAGTTCGATATAATCAATGGTGAGGTAAACGGATAATGCCAATAATATGGAAGATCCGACAACCATCACTCCGCGAACTTGATTGACGCTGCGCGAAGCCCAAAGGCTCGCGAGCATCAACAAGGGAACTATAATGAAAAAACTTAGTATGTTCATCTTTTTAAATTAAAAATTAAAAAATGGCCATGCGGCGGATTTTTTATTATTCATTAAATTAATAGTATCAGCGTCAATATCAATGCACCTGCAAGGAACCAAATACTGTACTGCTGTACGTTTCCACTTTGCATGTCACGTATTTCATCGGCGGTAGCATGAGTACTCCACGCAGTGAAGTTAAAGAATTGATCGATAACGTGCCGGTCCCACCAAGCTATCGGAGTACTGATGCACCGGAAGATGATTTTCTTGGTTACGAACAACCATATCTCATCCATATAGAAACGGTGGTAAGCTGCTGTGTGCAAACGTGGGAATGTGCGCGCCAGATAGTTGGCTACGGGTTGTCTCTTACCTGCATACATCCATGTAGCTAAAGTGATGGATGCTATAGCAATAATGATACTTGTAGCAGCTATCTGTATATCCAGATGAATGGTATAGGCTTCTCCGTTACTACTGATCAGATTGCCGAAGGGTATGAATCCGGCAATACAGGTGATAGCGGCTAAAAACATCAGCGGGAATGTCATGGTACGTGGAGCCTCATGCGGAGTATGTGCATCAGGTCCGGATTCGTGGGAGTGTCCTTTCCATTCTCCATTCCAGAAAATACAATAATAAAGGCGGAACATATAAAATGCTGTCATGGCGGCAATGCCTGTCATTATCCATCCCATAACAGGACTGAATTGGAAGCAGGCAGTCAGAATTTCGTCTTTAGAGAAAAAACCTGAGAATGGCCAAATACCCGAGATAGCCAGACAAGCAATCAGGAATGTCCAGTGGGTGACGGGCATGAATTTATGAAGTCCTCCCATGGCGCTCATCTCGTTACTGTGTACGGCATGAATGATACATCCGGCTCCTAAGAACAGCAATGCCTTGAACATGGCATGTGTGAACAGGTGGAACATGGATGCCATGTAACCTAGTCCTCCTTCATGAGGATTCATGGAAGTACAAACGCCTAATGCAACAATCATAAATCCAATTTGAGATATAGTGGAGAAGGCGAGCACACGTTTGATATCGCTTTGTGCACACGCCACACTAGCGGCGTAGAATGCAGTGAACGCACCGATATAAGCTATCCAGTGCAGCACTTCGGGCGCATATCCTATAAACAACGGGAACATACGGGCTACCAGATATACACCGGCTACTACCATGGTAGCAGCATGGATTAATGCACTGACAGGAGTAGGACCTTCCATAGCATCCGGTAACCAGATGTGCAATGGAAACATCGCACTTTTACCGGCACCACCGATAAACATTAGCCCCAAGGCCAATGGTATCATACTTCCGGCAACTGCAAGTACCTGAAGTTGGGGGGTGAACGAGAATGTTTCGGCATAATAGCCGTAAATCAAGATACCGATCAGAAAGCCTAAATCAGCGAAACGGGTAACAATAAATGCTTTTTTACTGGCAGCAATCGCTTCTTTCTTGGTGTAATAAAAGCCGATAAGTAGATAAGAAGAAACACCTACCAGTTCCCAAAAGACATACATCTGGAAAATATTAGTTGCTACTACGAGTCCCAACATGGACATGGTAAACAGGCTAAGAAATGCGTAGTAACGTTGAAAGCCTTTTTCACCTTTCATATATCCGAATGAATAGATATGTACCATCAGACTGACGGTGGAAATAACGACTAGCATCATAACTGAAATAGGGTCAAGCATGATTCCCATGTCAATATGCAGGTTCGTTGTGAAAGGTAACCATTCAAAATTATAAGGTGTGAGAGTAGGATAGACGCCTTCTGCCGTACGCCCTCCTGCAAAATAATTGAAGGCAGTGAGGTAGGAAAGCAACGTCACCCCTGCCAGTGAAACGGTGCCGATGGTTCCTGCCAATCCGTTCTTCATACGCATACCTGCCAGCCCCAGTATCAGGAAACTGAGGAAAGGTAGGATAAGGATTAGTATTGTATGTTCCATAATTAGTTTTTCATTTCATTTAAGTTCTTCACTTGGATATTGCGTACATTGCGGTAGATATTGATAATGATAGCAATAGCTACTGCTGTTTCAGCCGCACTCACGCCGATAGCGAACAGGGCGAAAAAAAAGCCTTCCAGTTCTTCGGGAAAAAGGTATCGGTTGAATACGGCGAAGTTGATGTCTACCGAATTCAGTATCAGTTCCACACTGATGAGCATGGCCAATAAATTGCGGCGGGTGAAGAAACCATAGATTCCCGCAAACATCATAAAGGTGGAAACCACCAGATAATATTCCATGTGTACCATAAGTTCTATCTTTTTCTAGCAATTAGGATTCCTCCTACGATGCAAGCGAGTAATAACACGCTGATTACTTCGAAAGGAAGGATATATTGATATTTTTCCATGCCCATCAGTGCATGACCGATCGTGCGTACATCCAGTTCACCATGAACAAAATGAGAGGGCAAGAATTCGTTCTTCAGCATGACGAACAGACAGATAGCCAGTCCTGCTATAGTAGAAATAGCTCCGGCCACCATCTTTCCATTTTTTAATCTCTCTGCTTTGTCTCCCTGTGAAGAGGTCAATAAGATACTAAATACATAAAGCACTGTTATACCACCGGCGTAAATCAGTAATTGTACAGCTCCCAAGAATGAGTAGTTGAGTTGGAAGTAAATACCTGCTGTACCAAATAAAACGAACAGCAGATAAGTTGCTGCACGCAAGATACGTGAGGTCGTGACTGCCAATACCGAACAGACAGCGATAAACAACGCCAGTACAATGAATACAATTAGTTGTAGTGTCATAATATCGTTTGTTTTTTATATTTTTTGTTCAGAGTGAGAACTAGTTTGCTGCGGTCGAATACAGCATTTTCGAATTCTGTATCGAACCGAATGGCATCGTGTGGACAAGCGTTCACACAAAGTTGACAGAACATACAGGCTCCCAGGTCGTACTCATACTTTACCAATATTTTCTTTTTCTTGCCTGTTTCTTCGTTGGTCACAGATTCGCTGGTAATGGTGATTGTATCATTGGGGCAAGCCATCTGGCAAAGTCCGCAAGCAATACATTTGTTATTACCATTCTCATCAACCGGCATGATAAGCCGTCCTCGGAAACGGGGCGATATTTTTAATGTGGCACGGTTTTCGGGATATTGTTCAGTGACTTTAGGAGTGAAGAACTCTCGTCCTGTCACTTTCATGCCGGTAAGTAATGTACCGATGCCATGAAGCAGCCCTTTTATATAGGAATGTTTTTCTTCTTTCATCAGAAATGTAATTTAAATACAACAATAATTACCATCAACAACAGGTTGCACAAACCTATTGGAACCAAGTACTTCCATTCCAGCGTTAGAATTTGGTCAATACGCAGACGGGGAAATGTCCATTTGATCCACATTAGTAACCATACTACAAAGAATGACTTGCCAAAGAACCAAATAAATCCGGGTATATAATCCATGATGGCATTGAATCCGTCTAGCCCAGGAATATGTAGCGGCATCCATCCTCCCAGGAAGATGGTTGTGGCTACTGCGGCGATGATAAACAAGTTTACAAATTCTGCCACATAGAACAGACCGAAGTGCATACCGGAATATTCGGTATGATATCCCGCAGTCAGTTCACTTTCTGCTTCAGGCAAGTCAAACGGGCCGCGGTTGACTTCTGCATTTCCGGCTATCAGATAAATGATAAAAGCGATCAATGCAGGTATATGTCCTTTAAAAAGGAACCAGCCGTCAGCTTGGCGTTCTACAATTTCGCTTAGTTGCATGGTATCTGTTAAGATTACAATGGTAAGGATGCTTAATCCTACAGATAATTCATAACTAATCATTTGAGCGCCACTTCGCATGGCTCCGATTAATGAATATTTGTTATTGGAACTCCAACCTGCCAGCAAAATACCTACCACGCCGATACTGGATGCTGCCAATAAGAAGAAAATACCTACATTGAAATCAAGGACCTCCATGCCCTTGTTGATGGGTAGGCAACTGAAAGCCATGATAGAGGCGAGGATAACAATGTAAGGTGCCAAATTGTACAGGAACTTGTCAGCATGCCGGATGGTGATAATTTCCTTGATCAACATCTTGAATACATCGGCAAACACCTGTATGGTACCTTGGGGACCTACACGCATTGGCCCCAAGCGGCATTGGAAAGCGGCGCACACTTTACGTTCCATGAAAATCATAATGATAGCAATAACTGCATATGCCAACATGATACATACGCCAATTACTATACATTCTATGAGCACTGCCAGTTCTTCAGGCATAAATGACGTGAGCAGTGAGTGTACCCATTGGGTGACTATACTAAAATCGAACATAATTTAATAATGTGTCAATTTGCTAATTTGCCAATAGGCAAACTTGTAATTATTTAATTTGTTAATTCTCAGTCTGATAAATAGTGCATTCTCCAAATTGTATATTGAAGAATCGGCACATTATTATCGGTCAATATCCGGTACTACATAATCCACCGTTCCACCAATAGCAATTAAGTCGGCAATTTTTGCGTTGCGGCACATAGTTTCCATTGCTGATACTAAAGGCAAACCGGTAGCGCGGAATTTCATGCGGTAAGGAAATTTGTCTCCACGACTTTCCAGATAAACACCGAACTCTCCGCGAGAACCTTCCACTGCGGCATAATAATTCCCTTCGGGCACACGTATAATCGGTTTCATCTTTTCCTGATAGTTCCCTTCAGGAATATTGTCTATCAGTTGCTCAATGATATCCATACTTTCCAGTATTTCTTCCATACGGACCATATAACGTGCAAAGCAGTCACCTTCAGTGTGGACAATCTCTTTAAAATCTACCTTGCCATACATCGCATAGGGATGACGCTTGCGGACATCGCATGCCCAACCGCTGGCGCGTCCTGTACCTCCTGTCGCTCCGAAAGAGATGGCATCTTCCCGTGAAAGAACTCCCACACCTTTCAAACGTTCTTGGGCAATGACATTTCCGGTGAATACTTCATGGTATTCTTTTAGCATCGGACGCAGATAAGCAATGAATTCTTTTACTTTCTGTACAAAGTCCGGAGCGATATCAGCTTGTACCCCTCCAATGGTGTTATAATTCTGTATCAAACGTCCTCCGGTAGTTGCTTCGAAGATATCCAATATCTTCTCACGATCACGGAATCCATAGAAGAATGCGGTCAAGGCACCCATATCCATACAGAGACAGGAGAAGAAAAGCAAGTGAGAATCTATACGTTGCAATTCGTCCATAATGGTACGAATGTATTGTACCCGTTCGCTTACTTCTACGCCCATTGCCTGTTCAATGCACATACAGAGAGCATGGCGGTTTTGGTGCGCACCTAAATAATCCAAACGGTCGGTCAGGGCCAAGGTTTGGGGATAGGTAAGACTTTCGCACATTTTTTCGATACCTCGATGGATGTATCCGCAGTGCACATCCAGTTTTTTGATAATCTCACCTTCCAGTGAAACACGAAAACGAAGTACACCGTGGGTTGCCGGATGTTGAGGACCTATGTTAATGATATATTCGTCCTCATCAAAAATGGTTTCGCGTTTTTCTATTACACTGCCATCATGTTGTACTTCTATATATTGTGTCGTGTCTACAGGTTCCTCATTGGTCATACGGAGTGGGTTGAGGCTTTCATCGTAGTCCTTACGCAATGGATAGCCTACCCAGTCATCACGCAGGAACAAACGGCGCATATCAGGATGTCCTATAAAGCGGATACCATAATAGTCGTACACTTCGCGTTCATTGAATTCAGCACCTTTCCAAATATCACTTACACTAGGAAGTTCCGGCTTTTCTCGGTTGGTTGTGCGAGTGCTGACCACTATATTTTCTCTTGTATTCGTATCTTCCAGATGATAGACTACACCTAGTCCTTCTTCGCCCCAGTCCATTCCGGTAAGGCTGCGTAGAAAATCCATATGTTTACCCTGCCGCAATTTCAGCATTTCTTCATGTAGCTTTTCGGCAGGTATTTCTATTCTTTCACTCATGCTTGTTCGGGATTTTGTGGTTCATTTTCTTTGCGGTTCACTCCGCCGAAGAATTTTTCCAGTTTTACTTTACGTTGCAATTGTATCATGCCGTACAACAAGGCTTCAGGTCGGGGCGGACATCCGGGAATATATACGTCAACGGGAAGAATTTTGTCTACTCCGTTCAATACGTGATATGATTTTTTAAAAGGACCGCCGCTAATGGCGCATCCGCCTACTGCAATGACGTATTTAGGATCCGCCATCTGGTCATACAAACGTTTTAGTACCGGAGCCATCTTGTGTGTGATAGTTCCTGCTACCATGATCATATCTGCCTGGCGCGGACTGGCACGGGCTACTTCAAACCCAAAGCGGGCGAAATCATACCGGGCAGCACCCACTGCCATAAACTCGATTCCACAACAACTGGTTGCAAATGTAAGCGGCCACAACGAATTGCTGCGTCCCCAGTTGATAAGGTCATCCAAACAGCCCACCAGTACTTTGGTACCGCCTTCATTGAGCTGCTTGACCATGTTTTCCAAATACTCATTGTCTTTGAAGTCTTCATAAGGAATAGACTTTATGGTTGGTTTCTTTACTTCCATTCCAACGCTCCTTTCTTCCAGGCATATGCCAGACCTAAAACTAATATAACTAAAAAGAAAAGGATGCTAAACAGACCGTACACTCCTAGGTCTTGTACCACTACAGCCCAGGGAAATAAAAATACTGTTTCCACATCGAACATCAGGAAGAGGATAGCAAATAGATAATAACCTACTTTGAATTGCATCCACGACCGTCCCCGCGTAGGAATACCACATTCGTAAGCTTCTCCCTTTTGTGAGTTGTATGAACGGGGAGAAATGGCACGGGCAATTCCCAATGCTACGGCAACTAATGCGATTGCCGTCAGGATAACGACAACTAATAATGTAAAATACATATCTAAACTTTTTTTGATTAGACAAACGAATAGAAAAATTTTCCTTATAAGACGTTTGTTATAAGGATTTCTACTCAGCAAAATGCTGAAAAAAGATTAAAAATTAAATGATGATCCGCCGGAGTGCATAGATATAATAATCTACTGCATCAGTGTAAAGCGAATGAAAAGTGTGGCAAACTATATGGTTTGTTTGTAGCTCCTGCTTTTTAAGTTCGTTCAATGCTGCTAAAATGCGGACTATACATTTGAACTTTGATGTGGAAGGGTTGTCAAGTGATATGGCTATTTGTGGCATATCTGCAAAATTATTGGTAAACAGGAAGTCCACTGTTCTTTTGCAGGGGTCTTGTTGTTGCTGGTAACAAGAGGTCTGTGGGGGTAAATCTGTTGTCTCAACCGTATGATAATCCTGACCTACTGTTATCGTAAACAGTAGAAATAATAGGATATATACAATGTATCTCAACATATTATTCATCTTGTTACCCTTTAAATGAGGGTGCAAAGATAGCCAATATTTGAAGCTTCATTGAGATTTTTTGAATTATTTATGTATAAAAATGGTTATAGGACGTAAATGTCAATGCTTTTTCCAAAAACTCGGCATGAAGAGCAGAAGTACGGTAAATAATTCCAAACGCCCTATCAGCATCAATATTGCACTTATCCATTTTGCTGCATCCGGCAACCCGTTCCATGAATAGGAAGGGCCGCATTTTCCAATACCTGGTCCTACATTGCCCAAACTGGAAATGACTACGCTATAAGCTTCTTCAAACCCTACTCCAAACAGCATAAGAACCAGCCATCCAATAAAAATAATAGCCATATATAGAAAAATGAATGCAAGTACTGCTGACTTGGTTGTTGATGAAATAACTTGGCGATTGATACGTACAGGAAGTATAGCATTGGGATGAATGATATGTTTGAATTCATTTTTAGAAACACGGCTCATAATGGCTATGCGTATACATTTTATTCCTCCTGTGGTGGATCCGGCACAAGCTCCAAACAGCATGATGATGCACATTAATGTCCAAAGTACAGGTACCCAGGTCATATAATCTGCAGAAATGAATCCGGTAGTGGTTTGTAAGGAAACAACCTGAAATATGGCTTTACGGAAAGATTCTTCAATACTGAACGGACTGGTGAAAATAAGAGTGACGGTAGTGAAAAGGGTAAAAAATCCCACAGTTCCCAAATACCAGTGGAGTTCTGTATTTTGGAATAAGCGTTTGAAATTTCCTTTTAAGAACAGTAGATATAGTAAGGTGAAATTGATACCTGCCAAAAACATGAATAGCGTAATTATATATTCTATGTAAGGAGAGTTGAAGGCGGCAATGCTATTTTGTTTGGTTGAATATCCTCCTGTGGCGGTAGTAGTCAGAGAATGACATACACTGTCGAAAAAGTTCATGCCTCCAGCAACCAGCAGAATAATCTCTGTAATGGTCAGCCCCAAATAGATAGTCCAAATCCATTTGGCCGTAACTCCAATACGCGGATGTACTTTATCATGGGTGGGACCGGTGGCTTCCGCTGCAAATAATTGTACACTGCCTACTCCGAAAATCGGTAATACGGCAATAGTAAAAAAGACAATTCCTAATCCTCCGATCCATTGTGTCATACTTCGCCAGAACAAAAGCCCGTGTGGCAATGACTCTATATTGTCCAAAATACTTGCTCCGGTGGTGGTGAATCCTGACATGGTTTCAAAAAAAGCATCCGTTATAGTGGGAATATATCCGCTTAGATAGAATGGAAGCATACCGAATAAAGAAAAAAACACCCAGGCAAGGGTTACAATAACGTATCCATCGCGGCGGCTGATTCTCTTTTCTGCATTTTTCCCTGCTAAAGCGGCTATGCTACCTGCTCCGGCTGTTATTGCGGCAGAATATAGGAAAGCTGAAATATCTGATTCATTATAATAGACAGCGAGAAACGAGCATAGAATAAGAAACCCCGCTTCGATGAAGAATAACGCCCCCATAATCCGGGCTATCATTTTTGCATTTATCATCAATTGAAGAATTTTTCTATTTTCTTAATCATCATACCTAGACAGAATACTACGACATGGTCGTTAGGTTGGATGACGGTATTACCTGTCACCAGTATCCCTTCACCGTTGCGAATCAGTCCGCCAATGGTGGCACCTTTGGGAAGGCCGGCATCTTTGACAGCGCATTTGGTTATACGTGAACCGTTTTTAACCGTAAATTCGGCTACATCAGCATTGGCAAAAGTCAGACATTTTACGTTGGAAACATCTGCATCCAGCATCATTTGATAGATATGGCTGGCGGCAATCATTTTTTTATTGATAACCGTACCGATATCCAGGCTTTCTGCCATGCTGATATAATCGATATTTTCTACTTCTGCCACAGTTTTGGTTACTCCCATACGTTTGGCGGCAAGACAAGCCAGAATGTTTGTTTCAGAATTGTCCGTCAGAGCGACAAATGCTTCCGTGTTTTTTAACCCTTCTTCCATGAGCAGATCCATATCCCGTCCATCTCCGTTGATAATCATTACTTTGTCATCTACCACTTCGGTCAGCCGGTTACATCTGTTGATGTCATTTTCAATAATCTTGACCTGCATGTAATCCGGTACATATTGTGTGGTGCGAACAGCTATGCGGCTGCCGCCCATAATCATCACATTGCGTACATCGGGATAATTTTCTTTTCCTGTAATCTTGCGGATATAGGGAATGTATTTCTTTGTTGTTGTGAAATAAACAATATCATGCAGTTTGATAACATCATCTCCCCGGGGGATGATTGTTTCATTTCCCCGTTTGATAGCTACAATGTGGAATGGAATATTACGTCCTCCCAGTTCATGAAGGGGAACGTTCAGAATTTCTGCCGTTTCGCGCATTTTGGTACCTATCAGGACCAATGCACCACCGCAAAATTCCCACCATTGGCGTATCCAGCTCATTTTGATGGCATCTACTATATCTTTGGCGGCCAGCATTTCCGGATAAATCAGTGAGTGTACTCCTAGTTGGGAAAAGAATTCTTTATGTTTAGGAAGTAAATATTCGTAATTGTCAATCCGGGCTACAGTCTTTTTTGCCCCCATATTGGTAGCCAACATACAGGCCGTCATATTGCGGCTTTCTTCCGGCATGACCCCGATAAATAAATCCGCGCCTGCCACTCCTGCATTCTTAAGGCCGGAAATGGAGGTGGGGGATGCATTGACAGTCATTAAATCGAAGTTGGAATCAAGTTTGCTCAACTTTTCTTCGTTTTCATCCATCAAAATGATGTCTTGCTTTTCATCCGATAATAATTTCGCCAGATGGGTGCCTACTGCTCCTGCTCCTGCAATAATGATTTTCATTGTTCGTCTCTCTTAGAATGATATCAAAACTTTGTAAATACCTTCTTCGTCCATGCCGCAAATATGATATAGTTCTTTTACTGAACCATGCTGGACAAATTGATCCGGTAGTCCGATACGTTTTATTTGCGGATTATACTCATTGTCTGCCATAAATTCCAGTATGGCACTGCCCATTCCACCTTTTAGCACACCGTCTTCAACAGTGACCACTTGCTTGAATCTCTTGCCTATTTCGTGTAACATACTTTCATCTAACGGCTTTAAGAAACGCAAATCATAGTGAGCAATGCTTTTTCCTGTTTCCTGTTCGGCATGTGTGATAGCCTTTTCTGCTTGAACGCCAATGGGCCCCAGCGTAATGACCGCTATGTCTTTTCCTTCTTTCAATTTTCTTCCTTTTCCTATCTCAATCTCTTGCATTGGACATTTCCAGTCTACCAATGAACCTCTTCCACGTGGATAACGGATGACAAAAGGACCTTTGTCAGGTAACTGGGCGGTATACATCAAACAACGCAGTTCATGTTCGTTGTAAGGGGAGGCCACAATGAGATTGGGTATCGGTCTCATATAAGCCAGATCGAATGCTCCGTGATGAGTAGGACCGTCTTCTCCTACCAATCCAGCGCGGTCCAGGCACAATACTACATTGAGTTTTTGTATCGCTATATCGTGAATCACATTGTCATAGGCACGTTGCATGAAAGACGAATAGATATTGCAGAAAGGCAATAGACCATCTTTTGCCATTCCTCCTGAAAAGGTAACGGCATGTCCTTCGGCAATTCCCACATCAAAACCTCTTTCGGGCATGGCTTTCATTAATATGTTCATAGAGCACCCTGAGGGCATTGCGGGAGTGACTCCTACGATTTTATCATTTGTTTGGGCCAGTTCCAATAGGGTATTTCCAAAAACATCCTGAAACAAAGGGGGCATTCCTTTGGTATCGACAACGATACGCTCTCCGGTTTCCTTGTCGAATATGCCCGGAGCATGCCAGATGGTGGCAGCTTTTTCTGCCGGACCGAAACCTTTTCCTTTGGTGGTATGTATATGGAGCAGTTTAGGTCCTTGCATATCTTTAATCTCTTTTAATACACGTGCCAAATTGTTGACATCGTGTCCATCAATAGGTCCGAAATAACGGATATTCATGCCTTCAAATACGTTTTGCTGTTGTACCAGCATGGATTTCAGGCTGTTGTTAAATCGTATCAGGCTTTTCCGGCGTTCTTCGTTCAGGATACCCCATCGATGGAACATTTGTGATATTTTATAGCGTATCCGGTTGTATCCTTCAGACATTTGCAGGTTCAACAGATATTGTTTCATGCCTCCTACACTACGGTCTATAGCCATGTTGTTGTCATTCAGGATAATCAGAAGGTTATTAGGAGTTGCTGAGGCATTGTTCAGCCCTTCGAAAGCCAGCCCTCCACTCATGGAACCGTCACCAATTACAGCAACGACATGCCGGTTATTCTCTCCGTGCTTTTTGGCTGCTACAGCCATACCTAAAGCTGCGGAAATAGAATTTGACGCATGCCCGCAAGTAAATGTGTCATATTCACTTTCGGATGGAGAAGGAAAAGGACGTATGCCATTCAGTTTACGGTTGGTACAGAACGCATCCCGGCGTCCGGTTAAAATTTTATGCCCGTAAGCTTGATGCCCTACATCCCATACAATGCGGTCATAGGGTGTGTTGAATACATAATGTAAGGCGACGGTCAGTTCTATTACGCCCAAACTGGAACCGAAATGCCCCGGATTACATGAGAGCTCATCTATAATCTTTTGCCTTAGCTCTTTACACACTTCGGGCAGTTTGTCTGCGCTTAAATGGCGCAAATCATCCGGAGTATCTATGCTTTGCAGTAAGTTATATAAATTATCCTGTTCCATTCCTATGATATGATAAATATCGTGCAAAAATAGCATAAATATGTGTATTATGATTACATTTGCCCTTAAATTTTAAAAGCTTTCCTTATCGTATGAATTTCAGAACGCAAGTAGAATTACCTAAAAGGGAAACAGAAATCCGGCATTCGGACCGAATCATGCTATTTGGTTCTTGTTTTGCAGAAAACATCGGAAATTTGTTGTTGGCAAATAAGTTCCGTTGTGATGTAAATCCTTTTGGAATCCTCTATAATCCTTTATCCATAGTGGAAGCTCTTTGGCAAATTCTATCCCATCAAACATATACGGAAGAGGATTTGTTCTATGCCGGAGGCTGTTGGCACAGTTGGATGCATCATAGCGTTTTTTCAGCCTCTACGGCAGCATCTTGTTTGTCTTCTATAAATACGCGGCTGGAACAGGCTTCAGCCGGACTTCCTCAGCTTGATTGGCTGGTTATTACTTGGGGGACTGCATTTGCTTATTGGCTGAAGGAAAGGACCATGGTGGTAGGAAATTGCCACAAACAGCCCGACAGCCTTTTTACCCGACAACTTCTTACGGTAGAGGAAATTGTCACTGAATGGGAATGTGTGTTGGTGGAATTGAGAAAAGTAAATCCGTTCTTGAAGATACTTTTCACTGTCAGCCCCATACGGCATAGCAAAGATGGTATGCATGGTAATCAGATAAGTAAGTCCACTTTGCTTCTTGCGGTGGATGAATTATGCCGCCGCTGGTCTGATTGTTACTATTTCCCTTCTTATGAAATCATGATGGATGAACTTCGTGATTATCGTTTTTATGCAGATGACATGTTGCATCCTTCTCCTGTTGCTGTATCTTATTTATGGGAATGTTTTACAGAATGTTATTTTAGTAAAGAAACGGATAGAATAATGAAAGAGTGGGAGGATATCCGGAAGGCTTTAGCTCACAAACCGTTTAATGCCCAATCTGAAACATATCGCAAATTTTTAACTCAAATAGTGTTAAAGATAGAGCGACTTAAAGAAAAGTTCCCGTATTTTGACCTTCAAAAAGAATTAGAACAATGTCAAGCTCGATTGAAAATATAGAAAAAGTTCTGGGAGCAAAGCGGTTTGGGGACCGTAGTGCACAGATTGATTGGATTTTAACTGATAGCCGTTCATTGTGCTTTCCGGAAGAAACATTATTTTTTGCTTTAAAAACCAAACGGAATGACGGGCATAAATATCTTCCGGAATTGTATGAACGTGGAGTCCGTAATTTTGTAGTGGGCGAATTGCCGGCCGATATGAAATCTTTTCAAGATGCGAATTTCCTGCAGTTGGCCAATCCTCTGAAAGGATTACAGAAATTGGCGGAAAAGCATCGGGAGCAGTTTCAGATTCCGGTTATAGGAATTACAGGCAGCAATGGAAAAACCATTGTGAAGGAATGGTTGTATCAATTGCTGAGCCCGGACCGTGTGGTAACCCGTTCGCCACGTAGCTATAATTCACAGATAGGTGTGCCACTTTCGGTATGGTTGATGAATGAACGCACTGAGTTGGCTATTTTTGAAGCGGGTATTTCCGAAATGGGGGAAATGGAGGCGTTGCAGACTATCATTAAACCTACTGTGGGGATTTTGACTAATATTGGTGGTGCGCACCAAGAGAACTTTTTTTCTCTTTACAGGATAAATGTATGGAGAAGCTTACTTTGTTCAAAGACTGTGACGTCATCATTTATGATGGCGATAACGAACTGATCAGTTCGTGTGTGGCAAAATCTCTTTTTACCTCGCGTGAGATTGCTTGGTCGAAAAAGGACAATGAACGTCCGTTGTTTATTGAGTCCATTCAAAAAGGGGCACATGCTACCACTATTAAATACCGTTATCTGGGGATGCCGAATGAATTTAGTATTCCTTTTATAGATGACGCTTCTATTGAGAATTCGCTGCATTGTCTGGCTGTGGCTTTGTATATGATGGTTTCCCCTGAACAAATAACCGAGCGCATGGCGCGTTTGGAACAGATTGCTATGCGTCTGGAGGTAAAAGAGGGCAAGAATGGCTGTGTGTTGATCAATGATAGTTATAATTCGGATTTGGCTTCTTTGGATATTGCTCTTGACTTTATGTCGCGTCGTTCTGATGATAAAGGAAAAAAACGGACACTTATCCTCTCGGATATGCTTGAAACAGGCCAGAGCGGCAAACTGCTTTATCGTCAGGTAGCCGAATTGGTACATAGCCGGGGAGTAGAGAAGATTATCGGGGTAGGAGAGGAAATTCGGACTGCTGCTGCCCGTTTTGAGATAGAAAAGTATTTTTTCCGTACTACAGAAGAACTGTTGGAGTCGGATTTGCTGGCTGGGCTGCGTAATGAGGTGATTTTGGTAAAAGGTTCGCGGGCTTTTCATTTTGACCGGATTTCAGATCGTTTGGAACTGAAAGTGCATGAAACCATTTTGGAGATCAATTTGAATGCTTTGGTTGATAACTTGAATTATTATCGCAGCAAACTGAAACCGGAAACAAAAATGGTATGTATGGTGAAGGCTTCTGCATACGGTGCCGGTTCATACGAGATAGCTAAGACACTGCAAGATCATCGTGTGGATTACTTGGCAGTAGCTGTGGCTGATGAAGGTTCGGATCTGAGGAAAGCGGGAATTACCTGTTCCATTATGATTATGAATCCTGAGTTGACAGCATTCAAGACCATGTTTGATTATAAATTGGAACCCGAGGTTTACAGTTTCCATTTATTGAATGAACTGATTAAAGCTGCCGAAAAAGAAGGGGTAACGAATTTCCCCATTCATATTAAATTGGATACGGGAATGCACCGTTTGGGTTTTGCACCCGAAGAGATTCCGGAACTGATAGACCGTCTGAAGAAACAGACAGCTGTTATTCCACGTTCTGTATTCTCCCATTTGGTAGGCAGTGACGGGGCTCAGTTTGATTCGTTTACGCGCAGACAGATAGAAATGTTTGAAGCTGCTTCTGAATGTTTGCAGGAGGCTTTTCAGCATAAGATATTGCGTCATATCTGTAATACAGCCGGGATAGAACGTTATCCGGGTGCTCAGTTCGATATGGTGCGTTTGGGAATCGGTCTTTATGGAATTGATCCGTTTACCAATCAGATCATCCATAATGTAAGTACATTAAAAACCACTATTCTTCAGATTCATGAGGTTCCTAAGGAGGAAACAGTGGGGTATAGTCGTAAAGGACATTTGGAAAGGGATTCCCGCATTGCCGCTATTCCTATCGGCTATGCCGACGGGCTGAACCGACGTTTGGGAAATGGACATGCCTACTGTTTGGTGAATGGGCAGAAAGCGCCATACGTGGGTAATATCTGTATGGATGTATGCATGATTGATGTGACGGATATTGATTGTAAGGAAGGGGATAAAACTATCATTTTCGGAGATGATTTACCGGTCACTGTCCTGTCAGAGATTCTGGAAACTATTCCATACGAGATCTTGACCAGTGTGTCTAATAGGGTAAAACGAGTTTATTACCAGAATTAACGAAAAAAAGAACGAAAGAAAAAAGACTTGAAAAGGATGAACATACGTTACTTTTGCGTATCTTTAGGAAGTTACTAAAAATAGATAGCTATGAAACGTATATTCTTCCTTTTGTTATGTCTTTGTTTCTCGGTGTTGTCATTTGCCCAGAGAACGAATGAGACCAAGCAGTTGACCAAACAGGACTCTTTGCGTTTGCAGCAACTATTGAGCGGTCAAGTAGAAATTGTGATAGATGATGAAACACAGAAAGAGATTGACAGATTGTTCAATCCCGAAAAGTGGAAAATGAAATCAACTCCCTTCCCTAAAAAAAACATGAAGTTTGAAACGGAACTTCCTCGTTATTATATCTCTCAAATGGATACAATAGATGGTAGAGGGTATATCAGGTTATTGCCGTACGGACCGTTTGAAACTCCGGAAGAGGAACAAATTTATGTAGAGATTCCTATCAACAAAGAGTTGTTGGCAGGCTATGATCCTCGTTTGGAACCTGCGCCGGCAGGCAAATTTACTCCTAGCGCTTTGATGGTGGGGGCGGGTATCAGTGCTACGTTTGATGCCGATAAGCTGCTGGGAATCATTTTCAGTAAGAAAATGCGTGCAAAAGCCCGTAATGCCAAAGAGGCTGATGCCTGGAAGAGTTATTGAACTATTAAGTAAAGAAACGAATGCCGGATATATGTGGAATACACCGGGATCTTGTGAATTTCATGTTGAAAAAACAGGAGCCACGTTTGGATAGTGCCAGCCGTGGCTCGTGATTAGATATTGTTGAATTTGATTTATTCAACTGCTGATCTTATTTTATATTATTTATACTTACCTTTTTCCAAATGAAATTGTCAATCATTTCTTTGTCGCATTCCCCGTTTTTAGCTTTAATGTTCAGGTTTTCGAATGTAAAGTTAGTAAGTTGATATTGATCAGACTTTTCTACGCTGAAGAAATTATCGCATTTAAAATCAATGTTTCTCATTGTCACATGGTTTGAGTAAGAAACGGGAATGTCTTTTCTATCTTTCAGGTCGAAGAATTGTGTCCAAGGCTTGATATACAGAAAATGATCTGCATCTCCGGTGATATCTTCCACCAGAATATATTCATATTGTTGGGGGGTGTCCGGCCGCATCTTTAACCATAACAAACGATTGGCATTGGTGATGTGAATGCGTCGCAAGATAATATTGCGATTGTGGATGGATTCGCTTCCACAAGTGAGGGCGCCGTGGCAGAAGCCGTAGGTACAATCTTCGATGATGATGTTGAAGTTACCTCCATTGTTCGGGTCTTGGTCTGCCCAGGGACCTTTGCCGCCTTTTAAGGCTATGGCGTCATCATTGACAGACATATAGCAGTTCTTCACCAGTACATTGCTGCATACATCAATATCAATGGCATCCGTACTTGGAGCCTTTACCGGTTTCTCCGGTGAGAAAATATAGAGGTTCAGTAATTTTATGTGATTACATTTATAAAGATGGGTAGTCCAAAAGGGAGAGTTGATGAGGCGTACTCCTGAGAGTTGGACGTTATTGCTATGGGAGATATGAACCAGCCGAGGGCGTAATTCATCCATATTGGTACATTGGGGATTGACTTTTCGACGAAGCCAGAATGATTTCCAGTATCTTAATCCGTTGCCATCAATCGTGCCTTTTCCGGATAACGTAAAACCGTCCACTTTGTCGGCATTGACCAACGCCGCGAAATATTTCAAGCTTTGCCCTTCCATGCGGGTATCTATGATGGGGAAGTTGCTGATATCATCACTTCCCTTCAACACAGCTCCTTCCTCCAGATGCAGGTGTGTTTTGGGTTTGAAGAACAGCGCTCCGCTTAAATAGGTTCCTTTGGGAATGACGATAACTCCGCCGCCATTTTGTGCGGCAGCATCAATGGCAGATTGGATTTTCTCTGTTTGTAACAGGGTGCTGTCATTGATGACACCGTAATCTGTCAGAATGTATTTCTTGCCTAATGTGTTTATATCTACTATCTTACTGTCCTTAAACCAATCGGATACAGGCGTGCCGTCCGGAAATTTTTCTTGTGCCAAAGACGGAAGGCATAGAAAGGCGGCACATACAAAAGTTATTAATTTCATGATTCTGCTATTAAATTAATCACTAACTACTATTCACTTGTTTATTGTCGGAAATCAAACATCAAATTCAGATGTAACCCTTCATCCCCCGATTTGATACGGATATTACCCGGCTGGCTGTTCGGTCCTTGTTGCTCGATGGGTTTAAAGGAGCAAATAGCCGGGATGTCCAGCAGGAAGGATATATCCCCTTCGGGGAATTTGGGCATGGTGTCTTTTACGCGTCCTTTCGGTTCTTCGGGAGTGAACACATGGAAGAAGATACCGTCATTCCGGGAATAAACGGTGAACGGTGTCGTGTCACTTTCCAAAGTGGCCCAATACATATTGGCATGATATCCTTTGAATTCCGGATAAACCAGATTTTCAAAACTTTCTCCGGTGATGGTATTGTTGTACTCTTTGTGCCATACTCCATAGTTCGTTCCCGGAATCCGGTTTTTCCAGACACGGTACGGGCCGCGGCCCATCCATTTCATGCCGGAGCAATTCTTTTCAGGATAAGAGAAAGTCAGACCGAGATTGAATACTTTGGAGTCCATGAAAGCATCATCGAATCCACCTCCGCCGGAAGCTCGGTTCAGCAGAATGGCATCCATATAGAGTAATCCTTTGTCTGTAAGACGCCATACGATGGAGTCGGCGGCACCTTTGTACTTGGCACTGTAAACAGCTCCCTCGTTGCTGTTGCGGACATAACTCAATGTTGGCTCGTAGCGCATTTTCATGCCCACTGCCACAGGACCGTCTTTGAATGGAACTTCTGTTCCTCCTGATGTGATACGGCTGATCATGCCGGTAGCCGGATCAAAAGTGACGGTTACACGGTCGCTTTTCAGTTCGATGGAGGTAGCGGTTTGAGTGGCGGTGGCCGGTTGTACCGCTTCCGGGGTCATCGGAGTCTGCGCCATTTTATGATCAAAGTATTGTTTTGCCAGTCGGATAGGATAAGTCCAGTTACAGATACTTTTCCCCTCTTTGTCAAATGCCTCTAACTCCAGTACATCACCTTCCCGGAAAGAAGCAGGAAGAGTGAAGCGGGCTTTTCCGGTTTCACCTGGTGCGATGGCTGGCAGTTGTACATGGCCTTCTGCGATAACTTTACCGCTTTCCATGGCATTTTTCAAAGGTGTTTCGCAAGTACGTATTTTGTAAGTCATGCGACATTTGTCCAGGTTAGTATACGTATATTCATTAGTAACCAGGAAACTGCCGTCAAAGTGGTCGGTAATCAGCAGGGGTTTTAACTGGATGGGCGACCATTGTGCGCGGATAGCATAGTAACTTCCTTCTTTTTCTCTACGCGGACCAACTACCCCGTCAGGAGCATTGGATTTATCAGAATCCAATATGCCTCCTTTATCAGAACGTTTGGGGGCTTCGTCACAGAATACCCAGATAAAGCCTCCGGCAAACATGGGGTTCGTGCACCAACGATCCCAAAAGTCACGTAGTCCGGCACCGCCTCCCTGATCGTACATGGCATGCATGAATTCGGTAGGCATAAATACTTTATAGCCGTTGGTAAAACGTGCCACTCCGGTCAGATAAGTGGGATAATGGTGGGTGTCCAGATCATTGAAATCGGCCCAAGGGTGTACCATGTGGCGTTTCTGTAATTTATCGTATTTGGCGAATAAAGGATCCAGATTATAATTCCATCCTCCTTCGTTGCCATTACTCCAAATAATGATGGAAGGATGATTCACATCGCGTTCTATCATTTCTTTGACTAATTTAGGACCTACTTTTGAATCGTATCCGTTTTGCCATCCTGCCAGTTCGTCCATATAGACAATTCCTAATGAATCACACATATCCAGGAAATGTTCATCAGGCGGATAATGTGAACGGACCGCATTCATATTCATCTCTTTTACCAGCAAGGCATCCTGACGGCTCATAGCCGCACTGGTAGCACGACCTCCATCTACGGAAAAAGAATGGCGGTTGACACCTTTCACCACTAGTTTGGTTCCATTCAGATAAACTCCGTCTTGTGGAAAGAATTCAATGGTGCGGAAACCTATCCGCGTTTCACGGCTTTGCACCGTTTTCCCTTCGGGGTCTTTCAGTTCCAGTCTGGCTACGTACAGATTGGGGTCCTCTGTAGACCAAGGTTGGATATTCATCCAGTTTCCTTCCATCAACTGTTCCTTGTTCGAATCCTTAATCTGATGAGAAACGGTAGGTTTGTGTCCTTGAGTGTACATTTCTTTTCCATCCTTTAATGAACGGACGGAAACAGACAATTCATATCCTTTGGCATCCCCTTCCATTTCTATTGCCGCTTGCAATTTTCCATGCTGATCGGCGTTCAGAACAAAATGTCGCATGTGGACTGCCGGGACAACTTCCAGCCATACGGGTCTGTAAATACCACCATACAGCCACCAGTCGGCTTTACGTTCGGCTGCATTGATGGATTTGTTGGCTGATTCTTTGGCTATCTTTACTTCAAGCAGGTTCTTTTTGCCGGGCTTCAATAAATCGGTGATATCATAACTGAAGCGGTAGAATCCTCCCTGGTGCATTTCGCCTGCGGGTTTTCCATTGATGAAAACTTCCGTGTCGGTCATTACTCCGTCAAAGAATATTTTTATCCGCTCACCGGGAGTTGTTGCCGGAGATTCAAATTTATATCGGTAAATACCCGTTTCGTCGCTTGGCCTTTCACCTTTTATGGTGTACCAACGACCGTAAGTATATTCTCCGAATCCTTGCAGTTCCCAGTTGCAGGGTACTTCGATCTTTTTCCATTTCCCACTGTTTTGTCCTCCCGAACAAAAGAACTCCCAAGTCTTGGTGTTGTCAATACCGGTTCCCGATAAATAGATACGTTCGGGGTGCGGAGCTTGTGCCTGCACGGTTGGTCCACTCCACAGGGCAGCTATTGCTAAAGCCGCCAGTTTGGTCCATTTGTTTTTCATAATACCATTGAATACTGTTTTCATGATACAAAAATAAGGCGGGATAACCCGCCTTACAATGGAAAATCATACATTATGATGAAAAATGATACAATTCTAGGGGATTATAGTTGCGGAAGTGGGTGTGATAAGTGTGATTATTTAGGAGAAAGATTGGAACGCAAATGACGCGAATGACACAAATAAAGCCCCCTCACTACATAGAGGCAAAACCTACCGAAAGGTTAAATTTGTGTCATTTGCGTCATTTGCGTTCCAAATCAGACCGATATTTAGTTACTTTATTTCTATCCTCATGGGAGATTCCTTTTTATACTCAACCTTTTCCTGATTGGCATTGATGTTCTTGAAAACAATGTTTCCGGATCTTTCCCCTTCCACATTCACCATGATCTCTCCGGCGGGGAGTTTGAAATGTATATCCTCGAACAGGATGTCTTTTCCATCCAATATGTGAATGTCATTGTGCTGCGATTCTATCGTCAGCTTCCGCATCGTAAATCCGGCGGCATCATTCAGGGCACCGATTAATTTCCTGCATTTGATCTCTCCATTTTCCACCACTACCTGGTTGAAAGGTATTTCGGGAATACCATTGGCGGTAAAGAACTGGTCGGCTGATTCTACAATGAAATCTTTGATCAGGATATTCTTTACATCAGGCGTCAGCCGGTTTACTTTTCTTGCCGGATAGCGTGCGGCCAGTTCGCCCATATAATAAGCACTGCCCAACAAATCCCAGGTAAAGGCTTTTCCTACATTGATCATGCGCAGTCTCTCATAGTACGTGTTGTCACTGCCTCCTCCACGGTTGCGTCGTGTCTTGAAACGGATGCCGGTACGGGTTCCGTCGAATACACAATCGTGTACATACAGATTCTTGATCACTCCGGCTGTTTCACTACCACAAGTTATCCCGCCATGTCCATGCTGGGCCAGCGAGTAGCGGATAACTACATTTTCTGTAGGTTTGCCTACACGTAATCCGTCTTCTGCTCTACCGGCTTTCAGGGTAAAGCAATCATCACCACAGTTCAGCGTGCAGTATTCAATCAGTACATTTTTACAGGATTCTATGTCAATGCCGTCTCCGCTGGGCACCTTGGTGGAGTTGACGGTAATGCCTCTTATAATTACATTCTCGCAATAAATGGGTACCACATTCCACAAGGTACTTCGTTCCATCGTGATCCCTTCTATTAATACATTGGTACAGTTGATGGGAGAGATTGTTTTAGGACGATAGAAAGTCCTGCCTTCCATACCGTCATAGATACGTTGTTCTATAGGCATGTCCCACGGAACATCTTTTTCTACCACTGAAGCACCGTTAGGACGTTTTCTGATTTCAGCATCCATAGGTGGTCCGTAGATGGTTCCTTCTCCCGTAATGGCGATGTTGTTTTCCCCATTGGCGTAAATAAAGGCGGCCGGCCCCATTATTTCTACCCCTTCATGGCGTGTGAAAACCGCCGGCAGATAATCTTCCGCGCAACCGGAAAACTCTAGTTCGGCTCCTTTGGCTAAATGCAGATTGACATTACTTTTCAGTACAATACGGGCCGATTTCCATTTTCCCTCAGGAATGACGACTGTTCCTCCTCCTTGTTTGCTGACTTCGGCAATCGTCCGGTTCACTAAATCTGTAATAGGGGCATCTTCTGTCATTCCTTTGTCTTTCATATTGACGATGAAATCAGGGAAAACGGGACGCTTCAGCTGAGGCATATTGAAATAGGGATTCTTGATCGGAACGATATTCCGGGGCATGGCTTGTGCACCGACTTCATTTAAATAGGGGATAGCCGGTTTCAGTTCTGCTGTCAGTTTATCCAATACTTCCGGATTCGAGTTTGCTTGTATTGTTCTGATGTTATGAAGACTTGTGTCGCTTCGGACAGTATATAAAGATTCCCCATTGGTAATTTCATTGATATGGGATGGGGTATAGTTTTTTTGATTATCAGTTTGGATATTTGTATTTTCTATCTTTTGAGCGACACTTTGTGTGCTTGCCATACATATCCCGATACACAGTCCCCAAAAAGCGTTTCTTGTCATACTTAGTCTTTTAAAAGTTAAATGGCCTTCATTTTGCGGCTCTTATAGGTAATGACGTTTATAGATCGAATTTGTAACCATTGGATTTGTTCTTATTTTTATAAAGCGGTTCGATGTCTTCTTGTTTGTCTGTAAAGGGAAGAAAAAGGTTGTTTTTATAGGAGTCAAACCAAAATATGTTGTATATTTGAAGGCGAAATAATCAAATACCTATGAAAAAGTATATTATAACTCTGCTGTTTTGCACGTTGTTCTGTCATCTGGGCATTGCTCAAGGTTTGAAATCCGTTTCTATTCTGGGGGATTCTTATTCCACTTTCGAAGGCTATGTTCAGCCCGATACTAATTTTGTATGGTATCTGAAGACGCCTCCTAAAGGACGGAAGACAGATATGGTTTCTGTACGTAATACCTGGTGGCATCAGTTTATTAAGGAGAACAACTACCGTCTTTGTGTGAATAATTCGTTTTCCGGTGCTACTATTTGCCATACCGGTTACCGTTCGGAGGATTATAGCGACCGTTCTTTCATCACCCGGATGAAGGCATTGGGCTGTCCTGATATTATTTTTATTTTTGGCGCGACTAATGATTATTGGGCAAAATCTCCTTTAGGAGAGTATAAGTATGCGGATTGGTCTAAAAAAGATTTGTATTCTTTCCGCCCTGCCATGGCTTATATGCTGGATACAATGATTGATTACTATCCTAATGTGGAGATTTATTTTTTGTTGAATGATGGTTTGGGAAACGAGATAACTGAATCAGTCAGAACAATTTGCAAACATTATCAGATCGATTGCATCGAATTGAAAGAGCTTGATAAGATGAGCGGCCATCCTTCGGTGAAAGGGATGAAACAGATTAGTGAACAGGTGAAGGCGTATATGAATTCCCGGCAGAATTGAGTATGACGGTTTATGTGGTGATTATTTTAGAGGAATAATGATAAACAGTTTCCGATGATATTTTAGTGAAAGATATACTGGTTGAAGTATATTCTCTCACTAAAATATGCCTATCACTTCTTATTTTACAAAAAACAATCGTCAAATGGCTTTCAGTTATAATCCGATCTCGATGGTTAGAGCAGGTAAACCGGAAAGTTTTTTCATTGTGATTTCATTAAAGTTTCTTTTTTTAGCCTTTAAAAATGAAGAGAGCTTATTAATTTCGCTTCTATACTTTCGTTCGTTGACCCTGTTCTTATTTTCTTCTGGATCTATGTGATGGTCAAACAACATTCGAGAATGAATCTTTTCTTTTTGTTTCCATTCCGCATAGTTGTATCTATTGCTAACAGTATTGTCCCCTCCTTCCCATTGGATATATACTTGGTCTTTTATTTTTGCTTTTAAATTTGTTAAAATAGGAACAAAACTAGTGCCATCTAATTGATTCTTTGGTATGGGCAAATGACAAAGTTCACATAGTGTCGGATATAAATCTACGAATTCTACCATGGACTTAGTCTTTCCTTTTTTCAATCCGGGAACACGTACAATTAAAGGAACGTGAGTAGAACGATCCATTAAATTATGCTTACCGAGAAAGTTATGTTCCCCTAGATGCCAGCCATGGTCTCCCAGTAATACAACGATGGTATTATTTGCTAAACCTAACTCATCCAGAGCGTCCAGTACTTTCCCTATTTGCGCATCAACATAACTCAGACAAGCATAATATCCATGTTTGGCTTCTTTCTGAAAAGAAATATCATCTGCTGTGGTGGTACGTGCGTAAGCGTAGATTTCTGTAGAGTTTTTAACCTCATTCGGTAGATCTTTAGGACGAAAACGATTGTTAGCAACTGGAATTTTCTCTCGGTCATATAAATCCCAATATTTTTTAGGGGCATTAAAAGGTAAATGTGGCTTCCAAAATCCACATGCCATAAAGAAAGGTTTTCCTTGTTCTTTTAAACGTTTTAAGTCTGCAATGGCTTTTAATGCCAGTTTTCCGTCATCATAAGCGGTGTCAGGTACTTCAGCCCACTCACAGAAAGGTCCACGCATTGTTTTGGGATTGATAGTTCGTGCGGAGGCTTCATTCATCCATAATTCCCATTTATTGTATTCTGCCCAATATACATCATATCCGTCGGGATGTTTACGGTAAGGGGGTTCACTCCATGAATTAGCATGATCTGAAAGATGGTGGAAAACCTTGCCGTTTGAGATTGTGTAATAGCCATGTGATGTAAACCATCTTGATATCGGAATTGCGGTCGGGCAATCTTTGCTGGCATAAGCGGAATAGTTGACAAAACGATCTGGATAGTGTGGATACACTCCTGTTAATAAGCTGGCGCGTGAAGCTCCACTTACTGGGATATTGCAGTAAGCGTTCTGAAATAATAACCCGCTGGCGGCAAAACGGTCAATATTGGGGGTCTTTACTTCTTTTACCCCATAGCATCCTAACTCAGGGCGCATATCGTCTGCCATCAAGAATAGAACGTTCATTTTCTCTGTCTGTGAAAATACAGACAGAGAAGAGAAGGCAAGCATTGAAATGCTTGAAAACAAAGTGTATTTTAACTGCATAATTTTATTTATTGTTTTCCCATCCAGGATTTTGTTCGAGAGCAGGATTGAGTGCCAATTGATTTAGAGGAATTGGATTTAGATAGTAATGTTCCAACCACCCTATGGGTTTCTCGAAATAATATACATATCCTTCATTGTTGGATGGACCATTCATAACTTTTACATTAAATTCACTTGCATCTTTTAAATAGACTCCAGTAGGTTGTTTGTTTACATAATGTCCTTTTTTCCATCGGCGTAAATCGTCCAGACGAGTTCCTTCACCCATTAATTCAACGCGGCGTTCACGGCGGATTTCCCATAGTAAAGGATTTACATCTTGATCTCTGTCAGGATCAAAATCTGTGGTAATATCTGTCAAGACCATGTCGGCCACGTGAGCACGTTTCCTCAGTTTGTTAATAGTTTTATCTGCTATAGATTGATCGAATAGCCCTAGTTCATACATTGCTTCGGCATAATTCAACAGTATCTCGCCGAGTCTGAATAGGGGAGCGTCTGTAGTACAAACTCCATTGGCAGTGCTGGCATCGGTATGGGTATTATAGTATTTCCATACCCAGAAACCCATTTGGCTGGCATTCCATCCCTGTCCCCAATTGACATTTTTAAAATGGGGTTGCCCTTTGGTTATAAAACCTTTGAAATTAGATGTCGGCAACCGGTGATAAGTTTCTTTAGAAATTGTTGCCATCAAGTCAATATACTCGCGTTCAGAGGGATTATCTGTGAACTTCCATTGAGTAGTAGAGGCACTTGCTAGACTTACCATATAGGGAGGACATACTGTGTGATATAGACGATAATCCCTGTTGCGGAACTGGGCATACACATCTTTGTCACCTCCGTATGTGGTACTGTTTTTGATAGGATGTCCGTCACTGCACAAATAACTGTCCACGGCATCTTTGGTTGCTTCTATTTGTGACTCGCCGGTTCTTACCATACGTGTGAGTCCATGGCATAGCTGGCTGGTAGCATACTCTTTGTATAGAATAATTCCATTGATGCCAGCTAAAGACTCTGAGTTGAAAAGTTCTTCATAGTTGGGGTGTAGGGTAGTATATTTATTCATGACTTCCTTGGAAGCCCGTGTACATTCTTCTAAATAGGTTGTGGCATTTGGTAGGGCATGATATTTTCTCCATGTCCCTTCAAACAAACAAAAACGGGAGATTAATGATTGTACTACAGCTCGATTGATTGTATTATTGCCATCTCCGTCTACTTTGATATGTTCTTCTGCGTATTTCAAGTTATTCAGAATATTTTGGGCCACAACATCCCGTGGGTCTCTAGGGAAATATAGTTCCTCGCTGTCTTCTGATAAGGTATGTTCTACCCATGGTAAGTCTCCATATAGAGACAACATTTTAAAATATTTATAAGCGCGAAAAAAATATCCAACACTTCTCCAGTGTGCTTTTTCTGCATCATTCATGGATGATTGGTCTATATTGTCCAACATTAAATTTACCCGGCGGATGTATTCATAATCCCATGAATCAGAGGATGCAGGTACCTTAGCTTTTTGATACGCCCATTGGCTTTCATTGCCTGAGACATGCTTGATCATATTGTCAGCTTCATAATCTCCTTTAAAGATTTCATCAGTTTGTCCTGTTTTATATGCATAGCCGAAAAAGACGTTATACAGTCCCCAAGAGTAAGTCTTGAAGTTTTCATATGATCGGAAAGAGGTTAATTCCGTTTGTTGATCTTTAGGATATACCTCCATAAAATCATTATTTAAACAAGAGTTCATCAACAGGAAGAGTCCTGCTGCTACTATATATTTTTTCATAATGTCAGCTTTTATTATAAACTTAAATTAATACCAAATGAGAATTGACGCATATAAGGATAAGTAAATCCACGTTGTCCCAAATTGTCTGTTACTACACGTTCAGCATCTATCCCTTTGGGCAGATGATCAAATGTAAAGAGGTTCTCTCCACCAAAAAATACTGATAAGTTAGTAATACCCAGTGGCTTGATCAGTTTTATGGGGAAGGTATATGATAAACTGATATTGCGTATGCTCAAATATGCTCCATTTTGCAAAAAACGGGTTTGTGGTTTTTGATTGGCTTTAGTGTTTCCTTCTGCCTTTTCATATAAACGTGGGAAATAACTGTTTGTATGTTCTGGAGTCCAGTAATTCAATTGAGAGTCAAACAAAGTTGAGTAAGCATCGTAATGTGGATAGAATAGCTCGTTCATGAGCCAAAGATCCCGTTTGCCGACTCCTTGTAAAATAAATGACAGTGAAATACCTTTCCATGTTGCACCACCACGAATTCCGTATTGATATCTGCGAGTATCATTACCGATAATACGAGTGTCGCCTGGTTCGTTTGATGTGTTTTTACCATTGTTTATGATACCATTCCCATCAAAATCCACATAAAGTATATCTCCCGGATTAGGATTATAACCTTCCACTTTGGGAATATTGTTTTTTTAACTTTCCTTGACTGTCAAAATCTTCGGTAGTATATAAGCGGTCTGTAGTATACCCCCATATTTCACCTAATTCCATTCCTTTCCGGTAAATCAGATTGTCATCCGAATCTTTTCCTAGTAAGCCTACCTCATTGTCGTATTTTGTGATTTTCGTACGCGAGTCATATAGGTTAAAACCTAAATAATATTGCACATTGCCGATACGGTCATTCCAATCCAAGGATATTTCCCAACCTTTGGCGCGTAAGTCGGCAGAGTTTTGTAATGGGGCTTTGGCACCCAATACTCCTGGAAGTTCCATACCTGGAGCCAACATTCCTTTTGTATCCCGTTGGTACCAATCAAATACAACATTTAGGCGGTTATTAAACAGTCCTAGGTCAAATCCGAAATCCAAGGTACTAACTTTTTCCCAAGTGAAACTATTGCTGACTAGGGCTGGAGGAGCCAATGTTGTAGTAGCTTGTCCGTTTACAACCCAATTAGCCAATGGAGAATCCATGCCAGGAATAAAAGCATAAGGTTCTATACTTTGATTACCGATATTACCATAAGAACCTCTCAATTTTAAGTTAGAAAGAAAAACTTTATTCCATTCCATAAATTGCTCTTCACTGACACGCCATCCTACGGAAACAGAAGGAAAGAAGCCGAAACGATTTTCTTTAGGGAATTTCGAAGAACCATCATAACGCCCGTTTGTTTCGAGTAAATATTTACCGGCATAAGAGTAATTTATCCTATAGAATAATCCTCTGACATGGTATTCTTCAAATTCATCACTGTTTTTATAATCTCCTGTAGCTTGTGATAATGAGGGTAAATCTTCGTTAATCATATCTGTGCGTGACGCTTTCATCATCTTATAGGAATTGCTTTCCTGATTGAAACCAGCCATAATTCCAATGTCATGTTGGCCTAATGTTTTGTTGTAATTGGCATATACATTAAAAGCATTATAATTGGTTGCCCGATTTTCTATTTCATATTTCGAATTTGAAACAGACTGTTCTTTGCGGAAGTTAGCTCCGTGAGCATAAGCAAATTTCTTATCGAAAGTTGTGATTTCTCTGGTCTTTCTATTAAATGTATATTCACCGATTATTTTCAGATCTTTGAACGGAGTAATAGTCAGCTTGCCAAAGATGCGTAAATCGTTTCTGTCATTTTCTTTAGGTGCTGACAGATTGATGAAATTATGAGGAGTATTGATAGGCAAGATTTCACCATCCAGTTCCATATTACCTAATGGAAAATAAGATGGAAAGGCTACTGCTGCTCCCCAAATACCATAAGAAGCTGAAGTATAGGGAAGTTCTGAATGTGAATTCGCATATTTGATGTCTAACTCTGGAGTAATCCAGGAATGAATGTCGGAGCGGATGTAAGATGATATATTATAACGTTTATATGAGTCTTTGTCTGTAACAAGAATTCCATTTTGATTCACCATACCGGCTGACATTCTGTAAGATATTGATTTATTACCTCCTCCAACAGAAATGTTATGTGTTTGTTGAAAACCTGTTTCCATCATGTCGTTTAAGAGATCTGTTTCTTGTAAACTGTATCGAAGTCCGTCTACAACGGCATAACCGTCAGGATAATTGCTTGAATTAGTATTATATTCTTTCAATAACTCTAACCAGGTATCTACATTTTGTCCTGTCTGATATGATACTGTTCCCATATCTTTATAAGCTTGTACTGTTTGTAACGGAGTTGCTTTATGGGGTAAATTACTGGGCTTACTGAATGAGAAGTTATTAGAGTAGTTGATAGAGAAGCGAGTGTCTTTCATTCCCTTTTTAGTGGTAACTAGGATAACTCCGAATGCAGCGCGTGCACCGTAAATAGCCGAAGATGCGGCATCTTTTAATACAGAGATAGATTCAATATCATTAGGATCCAGCATATTTATGTCCATCTCTACATTGTCAACTAATACAAGCGGGGCACCTTCATTGATGCTGTTCACTCCACGGATATTGAAAGACATTTCAGCACCGGGTTGGCCTGATGTGCCTGTTACCTGCAGTCCCGGCATTGCTCCCATCAGTACATTACTAACCGAAGTGACAGGACGATCACCCAATATTTCATCCATTTTTACACTGCTTACTGCTCCTGTCAGGTTGGCCTTTTTTTGTACGCCATATCCTACGACTACTACCTCTTCCAAAGTTTCAGTATCTTCCTTTAATACAACATTAAGTTCTTTCTTTCCAGAAACTTTCACTTCTTGAGAAACATACCCGATATAAGTAATCTGTAAAACGGCATCTTTGGGAGTATCCAGAACGAACCGCCCGTCTATATCTGTGATTGTACCAGTTGACTGGCCTTTTACGATGACATTGGCACCGATTATCGGTTCGCCATTCGCATCTTTCACAATACCTGTCACCTTATTTTGTTCTTGCTGTATTCCTTGCACAATCTCAGTAGAAAGAATGATTTTCTTTTCAAGCACCGAATACTTCACATTCGTTCCTGCGAAAATCTGATCCAATATCTTGAAGATATTATTGTTGTTTGCCGAAACTGATACAATACGTTTCAGATCTACGTGTTTATTGTTGAAGAAGAAATCAAACCCCGATTCTTTTTTCAGCTTTTCCAACACAGTGCCAACTGTTTCATTACGCACTTCAAGACTGATCATGGTCTTTTGCGCATACGACTCTGCCGCATAAGTCATACTTAGCGAACAGATTAAAAAGAGTACACTCAGTTTCATAGGTAATGGAGTTTTATTTAAGATTAACCTACACGACTTTATCATCCATAATAATTGGACGCTAAAATAAATTTTCATAATTTTGTAATTGAGATAAAGTGAATAAAATGTTGTCTTTGCTTGTCGCCAAACAAGCATGGAAAGATGATTTTTTCATACGGGGTGATACGCCAATATCCTCCCGTATGTTTTTGTTTAGGGAGCCTGTTGTCTGTTCATTTTTCTAGTATTTAAATTAAGGGTTAAACGTATATTAGTACACTTCTATTTTCAGCTTTTCCGTCTTTATATCTGCACTGTCAATGTAACGCCAGCGTATGTGGGAAGAAATCCGGAAATATTCCATAATACGCTCCAGACGCTGATGGGTGAATGTTCCTGTGAACGAACAGCCTTTCAGCCCCTTGTTGGACAATACGAATTCCACATTGAACCGCTTTCCAAGCATGTGCAGCACTTCATCCAACGGAGTGTCATTAAAGATAAGCTTGCCGTCTTTCCATGAAATCTCCGATTCGCCCGAGGTAGCGTAGCACTTGATATCTCCGGTTTGTGGGGAATAAACCAGCTTCTGTCTGGGGGAGAGCATACTCTTTTGAAATTTTCCTTTGCTATTCTTATAAATAAACCCTACGCTGCCTTCGATAAGCGTGGTGGAAATGGGAGTTTCATTACCGTATGCTTCCACATTAAAACTTGTTCCGTACACTTCCACCTGCGAATGGTGAGGGGTGGAAACGATGAATCGTTTCCGGGGGTGTTGGGTCACATCGAAATAAGCTTCACCGTTTAATTCCACTTGGCGCACATCGCCGGCAAAAAAGGTGGGATAGCGGAGGGAGGATTCCGAATTGAGGTGAACTACCGTGCTGTCCGGTAACAGGACGGAGGTAGTCATGCCTGCATTGGTTTTTATTTCCACCATCTGAGCGGTGACTACCGGCTGCTGTCTGTCCGGATACAGAGCCAATACACCTATCAGGAGGGGAACGGACAGGATGGCCGCAATGCGTTGTGTCCATCCCCACCAGGACAGGTTTCTAACTTTTGTTCTGCTTTTTACCTTGTCTAATGCCTTTTCCGTATCTATCTTCTTTGTGATGTGCTGTGTGTCTACAGCCAGATAGAGCGTATTCAGCTGCTTGGCTATACGCAAATGCTCCTCATCGGCATTCAGCCAGGCTTCTATCTGTTCGTTCTCCGGCGGAGTGGTGTTTCCTTCGAAATACTTGGTCAACAAAGTTTCTATATCGGTATGGTTTTCCATGAATTATACTTTAATGTTTTCCTTTATATTATTAAGACAAGCGAGAATGAAAGGTATCTAAACGAAAAATGCTTTTTTTTTAAAAAAAAGTTTTTTCCGATAAAAACAACTATCTTTGTACACAAGGAAAACAGTTATTATACTATGAATCATACCGTGGAAGACTTGTCTTTGTTTAATGCTCTCCGACAGGGGGATGGTAATTCTTTTGACCATTTATTCAGAAGGTACTATCCTATGCTGTGTGCCTATGCTCACCGCTTGGTGTCGCTGGAAGATGCCGAAGAGATTGTTCAGGAGGTGATGTTATGGCTGTGGGAGAATCGTGGGGATTTGATAATCGAGTCTTCATTGAATCAGTATTTGTTCAAAATGACTTATCGGAGGGTCTTGAACCACTTGACGCGGGAACAGGTGAAAACCAAGGCGGAAGCTGCCTTTTATGAGCGGACACAGGCGGCATTGTGTGAAGTGGACTATGGTCGTTTTGAGGAATTGGACCGGAAAATAAAAGAGGCGATGGCTGCTCTTCCCGACAGTTATCGGGAAGCCTTTGTGATGCATCGCTTTAAGGAACTGAGTTATAAAGAAATTGCTGAAGTGCTGGATGTGTCGCCACAGACGGTGGCTTACCGCATCCAGCAGGCATTGAAGCTGCTTCGTGTTTCCTTAAAGGATTACTTGCCTATGCTGGTATGGCTGGTGGGCTGAAAAGTATCTCCCCCGGAGTTTCCCCTGTTTTTTCTTTCAAATCCTTCAGCCTCTTCGCAAACGCCCGTCAATAAAGAAAAGCGGCTGAAGAATTTCCTCCCGGAATTCCTTCAGCCTAGTGTAGAAGTTTCAGCTCTTTATGGTTTGAGCTTCGTTTGTAGAAGTTTTCTATTATATTGTTTCGTTGTATATTTACTTTATTGTCAGGTCCGTGTCGTTTGTTGCCGATACGTTTTCCGTTTCGTTCTCCGGTTCGGGCAATTTCTCTTTTCCGTAGAATCCCGGCATCGGTTCATAGATGGGGTTGCGCGGAATGGAGATATTGCGCAGTTTTTTATCTTTCGCCAACTGAGCGATATAACGTCCCGCGGTAGCTCGTGTCAGTCCGCATAACGATTCAAACTTCCGGCGTGTCAGCACGCTGTTTGTCAGGAAGTATTCCGTCAGTGCTTCGTCTATACTCTCTTTGGTTACCGGCATGGAGTGCGGCTTGTATTTCGAACGCTCGGTCTTGACGTCGCTCAACTGATGCTTCAGGTATTTGTCCGCACGGAATGTCACCGATTTGAATTTCACCTTGTTGGCACGTGTGGAGCTTGGTGTCCGTGTCTCGGGGCAGGTAAGCGATATATGGAAATATCCTATCCCTTCGATATGTACCCGGGCACCGTCCTTCAAGTAGTAGGCCAGTTTCTCGCTGAGCGAGATAATGGTTGCCTTGATGTCCGCCACGGTGAGCGAGGAGCCGTACTGTATTTCCCGCGCCAGATAGTCGGTGTTGATGCGCTGCCAGTTTACTACACGGGCGTGATAGCGCTTCTTGCGCGTACCTATCGTATTGGGTGATTCATAAAATTCAAATTTGATAGCCATTCGCTTATTTGTTTTTATCCGGTTGTTTATGCTTTCTTGTACGGAAGAGTTTGCTGCAACTTCCTTTCAAGTTAATCGTTTCACTTTAGTGATGAAATAATATCACTTGAGTGATGAAGTTGTATCACTTAGGTGATGAAACTTCATCATTCTAGTGAAACGATTAACTTGACGGTGCAAAAGTATGAAATAGTCTTGATAAAAACGAATAATTTCCCAGTTATTTTCGCTTAGTCACTTTTTTGCGGTAGTGTGGGGTAAATGCTTGTAAAAGGGCATTTTGAGTGTTATCTTTGTGATATTACACAACCCCAAATAATGAAAAAGGATGAAAAAATTAGTGGAAAATTTACTGAGTTGGTGCAAAAAGAGTATGAAAATGAGGAGATGCGTGGGAAAAAGCACGGCTCCGGTTACCGGGCAGTCGGTGGGGCAAACCGGAAATGCGGAAGGGGTGTTGCCTTCAACGGCTACGGAAACGGTGGATGAAATTGTTCTCCCAGCGGCTGTCGAAACAGCTGGCATGGTAGAAACTATCGATGAAAAGGCGGCTTTTGGCAAATCGGGGCGCAAGAAGCCGGAGAATATGCTGGATGCCTTGCAACGCTTCTTGACCATACGCTATGATTTCCGTTACAATCTTCTCACTGAACAGACGGAGTATCGTGGGAAAGAGATGCCGGATGAAGAGTATGCCATGGTGGCTCAACGTGATTTGAATACATTCTGCCTGGAGGCGCGTACCGGTGGCATCAACTGCTGGGATAAGGATGTGAGCCGTCTGCTCCATTCCAGAAAGGTGGAAAACTATCATCCTTTTCTGCATTATATGAGCCACTTGCCTCAATGGGACGGGGTGGATCGTGTTACTCCGCTGGCCGTGCGTATATCGCGTAAGCCGATGTGGGTGAAAGGGTTTCACCGTTGGATGCTGGGTGTTGCCGCCCAATGGCTGGGGCAGGCGCAGGATTGCGCCAATGCGGTGGCGCCTATGTTGGTGAGTCGTGAGCAGGGGAAGCGCAAGTCTTCTTTTTGCAAGATTTTGATGCCCAAGGAACTTACACCTTATTATATAGATAAGTTCGACCTGACGAGCGAGAGTGGATGTGAACAGAAACTTTCGCTTTTCGGACTGATCAATATGGATGAGTTCGACAAGTACCGTGCCGGGCAGATGCCTGCCTTGAAGAATCTGATGCAGACGACCACACTGACTTTCCGCAGGGCACATCGTCCGGCATTCAGTCATCTGCCCCGTATCGCCTCTTTCATCGGTACGTCCAATATGACGGACCTGCTGACTGATCCCACAGGAAGCCGCCGTTTCCTTTGTGCGGAAGTGGACGGCAAGATTGACTGCACACCGCCCGATCATGCGCAGCTGTTCGCCCAGCTGAAAGCGGAGCTGGCCGGAGGAGAGCGTTACTGGTTCTCGGAAGAGGAAGAAAAGGAGATACAGCACAGCAACCGGAATTTTTATAAAATGCCTGCCGAACAGGAATTGTTTTTGCGTTGTTTCCGGATGCCGCAGGAAGGGGAGTTGTCCAAGCCCTATACCACGACGGATTTGTTCAATTATTTGCAGAAACATTATCCGGCGGCCATGCGTGGGGTGACTCCGAACCGGTTGGGCAGGATGATGGTTGCATTAGGGATACAGCGTGTTCATACTGAGTATGGCAATGTGTACCGGCTGGTGAAGCTGAAGGATTCTTCCGCGGCCTGAAACTTTTTCCCGGTGTGATCCTTCAGCCGGAACGCCCTCCTGCAAAGGGTTTGCGGGAGGGCTGAAGCTTTTGAAGGATTTTTCAGGGGGAATCGTATAAGGGGAAATAAATGAAAAATATTGCTTGGCGATTTGTTTGTTCGACTTTTTTAGTGGTGGCGTTTTTATCTATAAAAACATGGAAGTGACAGTTTACATATTTATTGCATTGTTTCTTCTTGGGATTGTCCGGAAACGAGATGCTCCAAGTTTCATGCTGCTCCGGGAGATACTTTGCAGTTGAAAGTTTCCTTCCGGTCGGACAGCATAGGGGTGTTTGTCCGTGAATTTCATATCTATGGCAACTTTTCCTTTTTGCCACTTGGTCTGACGGTGGAGGGCGATTGCATATAAGGCAAGCTCATAGCATATAAGAGAAAGAATTAACAGGATAATTTTGTTTTTATCGAAGGTTTATTGCTAACTTTGCTCTACCATCGTAATATGGATGAAAAGCACAACCGATATACAAATGAGCAAAATGTCTGGAAATTCTTTTAATGATATCTATACCTCTTATTATAAGAAGTCTTTTTTTCTTTGCCAAATCATACGTTCATAATGATTTGGCGGCAGAAGATATTGCCTCCGAGGCATTAATAAAGTTGTGGGAAAAGTTGAAGGCCGAGCCTGTTGAAGAGAAATATATCTTACCATTGTTACTGACAATTTTGAAGAACAAGGCTTTGGACTATCTAAAGCACGAGGAGGTAAAACGCAGTGCTTTTGAAGTGATGGTCGACTGGCAACAACAGGAATTGTCTATCCGTATGTCTGCCTTGGAAGCGTGCAATCCTGATGAGATTTTTTCGGAAGAAGTGGAAAAAATCATCAGTGCTACTTTAAGTACCTTGTCGGAACAGACCCGACGGGCATTTATTTTGAGCCGTTTTGAAAATAAATCCAATAAAGAGATTGCCGAAGAGATGGAAATCTCTATAAAGGGGGTGGAATATCATATATCAAAAGCATTGAAAGTACTGCGGGTGACTTTAAAAGATTATCTTCCTTTATTTTATTTCTTCTTTTATTATTAAGCCTGACCGGATAGGGATACGGATGTTTTTGAGGACAAAAATGATTTTTTTATATTTTTCTTCATTTTCTTTTAGGGTAGTTTCTTCTTGAGTCGTTTCTAATAAAACAGCATAGAATATGAATCCTGAATTATTGCAAAAATATATAGCCGGAAATGCTACTGAAGCCGAAAAGCAGCGTGTGACCGAATGGATACAGGAAAATCCTGAGAACATGCGTGAATATATGGCACAACGGAAGTTGCATGACATGGCATTGTGGCGTACGGAACCTGTGGCGGAGGAGAATAGCCGGGAAAGGAAACATTTCTCGTTACGCGGAGTATGTATGGAAGCTGCCAAGATAGCAGCGGTATTGGCGATCGTCTTGTTGGGTACACATTATTGGACAGGAAAACATCAGGTACCGGAAGACAAAACATGGCAGTCTATTTATGTGCCGGCGGGCCAACGGGCGGAATTGATGTTGGCGGATGGTACGAAGGTTTGGTTGAACTCACGCAGTACCTTGACTTTCCCGGGAAGTTTCAAAGGGAATATCCGAAATGTGAAATTGGATGGTGAGGGTTACTTTGCGGTGACAAAGAATGTGGAACAGCCTTTTATTGTAGAGACGAACAAGTGTAATGTGAAGGTGCTGGGTACAGAGTTCAATGTAATGGCTTATGCAGCGGATAGCGTATGGGAAACTTCTTTGTTGGAAGGTGCTGTAGAAATTTTAGTGCCCGGTTCGAATAACAGTGGAATGAGGCTGGAACCGAACATGATGGCCAGCTTGAAAGGCAACAGACTGGTGAAAGGACGCATCAAGGAGGTCGATTATTTTTTGTGGCGTGAGGGCTTGCTTTGTTTTAATGATATATCCGTACGTGATATGATAGAGAAACTGAAACTGTATTATGGGGTGGATATTGTGGTAAATAATACCCGGATTTTAAAGAACCGTTATACAGGTAAATTCCGCACGAAAGATGGGGTGGAACACGTACTGAAAGTTTTGAGACTCAATAATAAGTTTACTTATACAAAGGATGATGAGACGAATGTGATAACAATTAATTAACCCTTAAAAAAGAATATGCCTATGAAATAACACACATGGTCTAAAAAGGAAATGGGATAGTGCTGCAACACCATCCCATGGAAACGTCAATTACGTATTGACAATTTTTTTCTCAAATAATCTTAAGTTGAACCTAAAATTAGTAATGCAAATATATGAAAAATATTTTGTATCAGGAATCTATTGTAGAAATTAAACATTTATTCCGTATGATGAGAAACACACTCTTAGCCCTGTTTGTCTTTGCCGGAACAGCTTTTGCCACTGAGTCTTATTCTCAGACAATGAAGGTGACTGTTGTGGCGGATAACATGTCAACAGGCAAGGTAATCAGTGAAATAGAAAAACAGACAGATTATCTGTTTGTATATAATGTAAACGAGGTGAATCTGAAGCGCAATGTGAAGGTGAATGCGCAAAATAAATCTGTAGCCGAAGTGTTGAATAAGGTTTTTGAAGGTACTGATATTTATTATGCCATGGAGGGTAAGAATATCATGCTGATGAGCAAGGCGAAAGATGGGGAAGTTGCCCAACAGGCAAATAAGGTGACAGGTATTGTGAAAGATACGAATGGCGAGCCGATAATCGGTGCCAATGTCACGGTGAAAGGTCAGTCAATAGGTACGATAACAGATATAGATGGGCGGTTTGTGTTGGATGCCCCGAAAGAAGCCGTTTTACAGATTACGTATATCGGGTATGTTTCTCAAGAAGTGAAAGTTTCTGGGAAGAGAGAAATTAATGTAGTATTGAAGGAAGATTCGGAGATGTTGGATGAAGTGGTGGTGGTAGGTTATGGTACAATGAAGAAAAAGGATTTGACAGGTGCAGTTTCTCAGATTCGTCCGGCTGAACTTTCTAATGAAGCTCCGAAAACTGTACAAGATGTTTTGCGTGGTACTGCTGGCTTGCGGATTGGATTTGATGGGTCTGCTAAAGGTGGTGGCTCCATGCAAGTTCGTGGTCAACGTTCTGTTTATTCAGATGGAGGACATAACGATCCACTTATTATATTGGACGGTATGATTTTTTATGGAGAATTGTCTGAAATCAATCCGAATGATATCAGTCAGATTGATGTGCTAAAAGATGCTTCTTCTGCTGCGGTTTATGGTGCTAAAGCTGCTAATGGAGTAATTATTGTAACGACAAAAAAAGGACGTTCGGAAAAACCTGTTATCAATTTTAGTGCAAATATAGGCTTCGTTACTATTGGTGATAGCCGGAAAGTATATGACTCTCATGGATATCTAAAATATCGTGAAGATTTTTATACGACAGACACTTATGGTATAAATGCTCAAACAGGAAATTATGAAGCTTATCAGACAGGAAATACTCCTGTTGGTTATTATAGTCGTCCTACAGAAACTAATTTGAATAAGTATGGCATTACTTTGGAAGCTTGGAAAGCTCAAAGTAATCAAGATGGTTCGATGAGTACAGAGGAGATTTGGGGAAGAAGATTGGGATTACAAGCTAGTGATATAACATTAAATAATTTTTTATTAGGCAAAACGTTTGATTGGTATGATCATTCTTTCCATACAGGATTGAATCAAGATTATAACGTCAGCATTTCAGGTAATAATGAAAAAGTGAATTATTATCTTTCATTAGGTTATCTTTCTAACGAAGGGGTAGCAAGAGGTAATGAGTATAGTGCAATACGCTCAAATATGAAACTTAATGCCCAAATAACTTCTTGGCTTAATGTAGGGGCAAACATTAATTTTCAGAATCGTACAGATGGGGATATTGCAACTAATTGGGAAAGCCAAATATTGGATAATAGTCCATTTACTTCTCCTTATAATGAAAATGGGGAACTAGTGCCTCATCCTATGGGTGAAAATGCTTATTGGAAAGGATATAACTTTGATTACGATCGCCAATATCTTGACTTGGATAAAGGTTTTACAGTTTTAAATTCTATTTTAACAGCCAAAGTAACTTTACCCTTAGGAATTACTTATTCGTTTAACGTATCACCGCGTTTACAGTATTTTCATGATCGCTACTACCGATCATCAGAACATCCTGATTGGCAAGCGGAAACAGATGATCGTGTAAACCGTGAGCAAAGTAAACGTTTTGATTGGTCCTTAAATAATACTATTACTTGGGAGCACATTTTTGCAGAAAAGCATCATACTATTTTGACTTTGGTACAGGAAGCTGAAGAACGTCAATCTTGGGCAGATCGTATTGAGGCGCGTAATATTCTACCTTCTGAAGCTTTAGGATTTCATGGCACTGCTAATGGTGATAAAAATCTGAGCTCATTTAGATCTACTGATACGCGTGAAACAGCATGTGGTTATTTGGCTCGTTTATTTTATTCATACAATGATACTTATATGGCTACATTTTCTTTTCGTCGTGATGGTTATTCTGCATTTGGAACAACTAATCCTTATGCTAATTTCTTTTCAGGAGCATTGGCATGGACTTTTACTAATGAGAATTTTTGGAATTGGAAGCCGTTAAGTTCTGGTAAGCTGCGTGTGTCATTCGGACAGAATGGTAACCGTAGTTTGGCTGATTCATACATTGCTTTAGCAAACTTGTCACTTGGAAAATATACACAAGGATATATAAATTCTGCTTCGGGGGCGTTGATGGATCTAAAGTATCTTTTTGTAAGTCGTTTGGCTAATCCGAATCTACAGTGGGAAAAGACTACTTCTTGGAATGTAGGTCTTGATGTGGGATTTTTTAACAATAGGATCAATGCAAGTATGGAATATTATGTAATGCCTACTACGGACATGATTATGAACCAATCATTGCCTGACTTTACAGGATTTAATTCTATTACAACTAATTTGGGTAGAATAGAGAATCGGGGATTTGAATTGTCTATTAATTCACGTAATATTGAAAAGGCAAATTTTCAATGGGAAACCGGATTTACTTTTTCAGTTAATAAAAATACTATTAAGAAATTATATGGAGAATATGAAACCATAGTTGATGCATTGGGCAATACAATAGTAAAAGAACGAGATGATGTGACTAATGGCTGGTTTATTGGGCACCCTGTTAGTGCTATTTGGGATTATAAAGTTACAGGTATTTGGCAAAAAGATGAGGTGAAAGAAGCTGCCAAATATAGTCAACGCCCAGGTGATCCTAAAGTACAGAACATTTATACAGACGATGATAAAGTAAATGCTGATGGAAGCGTAACCCCTGTTTATAATAATAAAGATAAACAGTTTATGGGGGAAACAACACCTCCTATACATTGGTCCTTGAGGAATAGTTTTACTATTTTTAAAGATTGGGTTTTTCATTTAATATGTATTCTTATATGGGACACAAGAGCTTGGATACTAATTATTTGAATAATGATAATAATTATTCGCAGATAACTAACTGTAGAAATGTCTACACTAAAGAATATTGGACTGTAGATAACCCTTCCAATACTTATGCGCGTCTTAGTGCACAAGGTCCAACTGGCATATCTGCACCGGCCCGTGTGATAGATCGCTCATTTATCCGATTAGAGAATATTTCGTTGGCTTACAATATTCCAATGAAATTTTTAGAGAAATATAAGATTCAGAATGCCAAGATATTTACTACTGTCCGTAATGTAGCAACTTGGAGTAAAGAATGGGAATATGGTGATCCTGAAACAGGTGGTTTGGCTCCTCGCACTTATTCTTTGGGAATTAACTTAACATTTTAATAATATGACATATGAAAAACTATAAAAATATATTTAGAATATTGATAGGAACTGTTTGTTTTCAATTATCTATGACAGGTTGTTCTGACGACTTCTTAACCCCCGATCCGCTATCACTTTATGAACCTTCAATAACTTTTAATACAGTAGAAGGGTTAAATGCAGCTTTAGCTTCAGCTGATAAAGCATTGCGGGCTTATTGGACAAATACCGAAGCGTGCGATCTGATGCTTCCTTTAATGAGTGAATACCTGTTCTCTGATTTAACCGTAGCAGCAAAAACAGACGATGCGCTTATTTTTGTGACATCAATGAACGCTTTACTCCTAATAATGGTTGGTATAATTTTGACCAAAACCGTTTGGTTATCTTTTGGGGAGAAACCTATAATGGTATTAAATATGCTAATACGATTATCAGTTATATTGATAAAGTGGAAGGACTGGACGAATCAATAAAGAATGAATATTTAGGACGAGCCTATTTTCATCGTGCTTATCGCTATTTAAATTTGTGCTTCCAATTTGGCGATGTACCTTTTGTGTCAAAAATTATAGATCGACCAAAACAGGATTATAAAAGTACAAAACGAGAGGCTATCATAAAAAAACTAGTGCAAGATATGGAATTTGCAGTGCAGCATGTGCCTGATCAAAAGGATATGACTTACATTGGTATGATTAATAAAGGAGCTTGTCGCCAGCTACTTATTAAATGTTATTTAGCTAATGGGGAGTTTCAGAAAGCCAAAGAACAAGCTGATATATTAATTAGTCAGTCTGGGTATAAGCTGATGACGGAAACCTTTGGTACTTTCTCTAATCCACACCCTACTACATGGAATATTACTAATAATGTGATTTGGAATTTGCATCAAGGAAATAACAAAGTTATTGCAGCTAATAAAGAAGCAATTCTTGTTATGCCTAATCGTTATGGTTCAGATTCCGGTATCCGGACACGTACAATGCGTAATTTGGTACCTTGGTGGAATGCAACGTCTATTTCTACGCCTGACAACAAGTTGGCAGTAGACCGTTTTGCTCTTACTCATGCTTCCTATGATGCATCAATGGATTATAATAGAACGTTTGGACGTGGAGTAGGAGTTGTACGCCCCACTTATTTTGCAGAAAACTCATTATGGTATCTTAATGGTAACCATGATGATGGGGACTTGAGGCACAATTCAAAAGTTGGTAATTGGGTACATATGGAAGACTTGAAATACAACAATCCCAATTCTGTATATTATGGCAAACATTTGAGCTACAGTTGTATTAATGATAATGGAGAAGAACAGATCCTTTGCAATGATACTGTTCGGACTTGGTTTGATTGGCCTCATTATAAGACATGGTCTGAGTCTCCAGAAGATGAGGCTCCTCATCTTAATAATTATCAAGGTAGTGGATATAGTGATTTCTATTTGTATCGATTAGCTGAAACTTATTTACTTCGTGCTGAGGCCAATTATTATTTAGGTAATATAGAAGAAGCTACAGCAGATGTTAATATTATACGTCAACGTGCAAAATGTGACATCTTCTATTCAAAAGTAAATATTGATGATATTGTAGACGAACGTGCTCGTGAACTTTATATGGAAGAATGGAGATTTACTGAGTTGAGTCGTATTTCTTATTGTTTGGCTTTAAGTGGTAAACCTGATAATGAAGGGAAGGTATATGATGTGGATAAACTTTATGAAGATAGTTTTTGGTGGCATCGTATTAATAAATATAATAATTATTATAACAAGCCTGATGCACCAATAGTAAAAGGACGTAAATATACTATAGGACGTCATAATATAAATTGGCCTATTCCACAAAGTGCAATTGATGCTAACCTGTTAGGGAAACTCGGTCAGAATCCTGGATATGACGGTTATGATCCTACTGTAGAAAAGTGGAACACATGGGAGGAGGCCGTAGCCGACGAACAATAAATCAGAATAGATTTGAAGAAAGTAAATTGATACAATTGGGGCTGTTGCGTCAATTTACTTCTTCAGAACAATTACAAATTAAATATTGACTTTATGAAATGTATATTGGGGATGGTTGCATTATTATTGCTTGCAGCATCTTGTAGTAATAAAAAGGAAAATACTGAGACTTCTGAGGAATTACTGGAAATAATTCATCGTGTGAACCAGCGCTATCAGTCTATGCATAAGCCACAAGTCCGGTCATTTTGGGACAATGCTGTATATCATACTGGAAATATGGAAGTTTGTGCACTGACTGGAAATAAGGATTATCCGCAATATTCTATTGATTCAGCAGACTATAATCGATGGAAAGGAGCTATCAGCACCAACAAAGATGAGTGGAGAAGCACTTATGGAGAACCACCGTAATATGTTCTTTTGGTTATTAGCAAGTTTGTTGCCAAACTTATGAAGATCTATATAAACTTGACCCTGATACAATAAAAATAGCGCGTGCCCGCGAAGTAATGGAATATCAGATGTCTACTTCAAAACTTGATTACTGGCATTGGGTTGATGCATTATATATGGTAATGCCTGTCATGGTGAAGATGTATGATATAACAAAGAATCCATTATATTTGGAGAAATTACATCAATACCTTACAGTAACAGACAGCATTATGTATGATAGGGAAGTTGGTCTTTATTATCGTGATGCTAAATATCCGTATCCGTTTCATAAAACAATAAACGGAAAAAAAGATTTCTGGTCACGGGGAGATGGATGGGCATTTGCCGCATTTGCTAAAGTACTGAAACAATTGCCGGCAGAGGATAAGTATCGTGAAGAATATATAACTCGTTTTCAGACAATGGCAAAATCTATTGCTGCCTGTCAACAGCCTGAAGGCTATTGGACACGTAGTTTAATAGATCCGGAACAAGCTCCGGGTCCTGAAACAAGTGGTACTGCTCTTTTTACTTACGGCTTTCTGTGGGGAATTAATAATGGATTGCTAAATGCGGATATTTATTCGCCTATTGTAGAAAAGGCTTGGAACTATCTTAAAACAACAGCATTGCAAGCTGATGGAAAAATCGGATATATTCAACCTGTCGGAGAAAAAGCAATACCAGGGCAGGTGGTGGATGCTAATTCATGTTTCAATTTTGGAATAGGAGCTTTTTTATTAGCTGCTTGTGAACGAGTACGTTTCTTACAATAAAAAGGTAAAGAAGATGAATAAGTTTATTTTAATTGGATGTACGATATTATTTTTGTTTTTCTCTGCCGATTTGTGCGCTAAGCACAAGACAAAGAAAATGGCTGATCGTGAAATATGGTGTGATGTCATGTATCGGATGGCTGCACCGGTATTAAGTAATATCAGTGAAGGAAAATTGCAAAAAAACATGCAACTTGAATTAAGTCCTACGTGGGATGGACGTGACCGGCGAGTTTCTTATATGGAATGTTTCGGACGTTTAATGGCTGGTCTTGCACCATGGCTTTCGCTACCAGATGATGATACAGCGGAAGGTATTCAGCGAAAACAGTTAAGAACTTGGGCATTGCAAGGATATAAAAATGCTGTGGATCCCTTATCTCCTGATTATTTACTTTGGAGTGAAAATTTCCAAACATTGGTAGATGCGGCTTATATAGCTGAGAGTTTTATTAGGGGATATAATTCACTTTGGATGCCACTTGATGAGGTAACAAAAGAACGATATATAAATCAATTTGTTGCATTAAGGCGGATTAATCCATTATATACTAATTGGTTGCTGTTTTCATCTACTATAGAAACATTTCTTCATAAAGTAGGAGCGAAAGCAGATTATTACCGCATAGATTCTGCCTTGCGAAAAATTTCAGAATGGTATATTGGTGATGGATGGTATTCGGATGGTCCTTCATTTGCCTTTGATTATTATAACAGTTTTGTTATTCATCCTATGTTTTTTGAATGCGTGGAAGTTCTTACTGATGGTGGAAAGAAAAAACGGGAATGGGCGGGAACAACTTTTGCTCATGTTACTAAACGTATCCAACGTTATAGTATTATTTTGGAACATCTCATATCTCCTGAAGGAGCATTTCCTGTATTTGGTCGTTCCATAACTTATCGCACAGGGGTACTTCAACCTTTAGCATTGATAGTTTGGAAAGGATTGTTACCAGAAGAACTTAGTAATGGTCAAGTAAGAACAGCAATGACTGCCGTTATAAAACGTATGTTCGCTGATGGACAAAACTTTAATGAAAAAGGATTTCTCACATTGGGATTTAACGGTAAGCAGCCGCATACGGCTAATGTATATACTAATAATGGAAGCCTTTATTTAGCATCTTTAGCATTTTTGCCATTGGGCTTGTCAGCCGATCATCCTTTTTGGACTTCCCCTAGTGAATCTTGGACTTCCAAAAAGGCTTGGGAAGGAGAAGAATTTCCTAAAGATCATACATATTATGAAAAACACTCAATGAATTACCAGTAAAAAAATAATGTATGCAGTATAAAGTATTATTCAAGAGATGCTTGTTGGCTATAGTGGTAATGTTTGTCGTTACCTCTTTACAAGCGCAGCGGGAAATGAAGACTATCAATGATAATTGGGAATTTCGGAAATCTATAGATGAATCATGGGAATCTGTCAATCTCCCCCATACTTTTAATATAGATGCTTATCAACAACGAAATTATTATCAAGGTAAGGGATTCTACAGGCGTACTCTCGTTTTACCGGAAATTGTTGCGGAACGTCGTTATTATATGAAAATAGATGCTGCTAGTAAGGCTGCTAATATTAGAGTGAATGGAAAGGAAGTAGGCAGTCATGTAGGTGGTTATACAGCTTGTATTGTAGATATAACAGAGTATATCAGAAAAGAGAATTTGATAGAGATTACGGTTGACAATGGGAGAAAAGATATTACTCCTATATCGGCAGATTTCACTTTTTGGGGGGGGATCTACAGAGATGTATGGCTCATATCTACTCCAAAACAACACTTCAATATGAGCAATATGGGATCTGATGGAATTTTTATTAGTACTCCAGTAGTGAATGAAAAAAGAGGAGTATTGAAAGTAAAATGTGAAGTGACTAATGATTCTCATGAAAGTTCTATATTGGAAGTCAGAAGTGCAATTTATAGTCCGCAAGGAAAACTTTTGCAGACTATTAAACAAAAACAAAAACTTAAGAGTGGCGAAACCTATATTTTTGAAAACACATCTGGTGCTATTGAGAGTCCTGATTTGTGGAGTCCAGAAACTCCTTCACTTTATTTGGTAAAAACTACCTTGGTAGATCCGAAGTCAGGAAAGCTATTGGATGAAAAAAATCATAAGGTGGGATTTCGCTGGTTTACCTTTGATGGAAGTAAAGGTTTTTCCTTAATGGAAAATCTTATAAATTACGTGGACTCAATCGTCATCAAGATCAAGCTCCGGCAGGGGTAGCTTTAGATGACGAAGCCCATCGACGAGACATATTTTTAATGAAAGAGTTGGGATGTAACTTTATTCGTATTTCACATTTTCCACAAGATGATGCAATATTGGAAATGTGTGACGAATTGGGACTATTGGCATGGGAGGAAATTCCTATCATTAATATTGTACCGAATACACCTGGATATGATGATAATTGTGAATATAATCTGCGTGAGATGATTCGCCAGCATTATAATCATTCATCTGTTATAACATGGGGATATATGAACGAAATTCTTCTTACTGCTCCTTCCATTGGTAAACCTGAGTGGCTAGCATGTAAAGAGCGCACGGTAAATCTAGCACAACGACTGGAAGCCGTTCTGAAAGAAGAAGATCCAGGAAGAGCCAGTGTTATGGCATTTAATATGACCAATCTATACAATGAAATAGGTTTGAATCTAGTAGACGTAGTAGGTTGGAATTTATATCATGGTTGGTATGTTGATAAATTAAAAGATTTTAATGCATGGTGTGAAGATCAACATCGTCGTTACCCTGACCAACCTATGATTATCAGTGAATGGGGAGCAGGCAGTGACAAGCGGCTGCATTCCACTCAAGGACGTGCCTTTGATTTTAGTATCGAATATCAACAAACGTATATAGAACATTATCTTCCTTTTATAGAGAATACAGAATGGATTAGTGGATGCGCTTATTGGAATTTCATTGATTTTAATGTGGCTGCTCGCCAGGAGTCAATGCCTAGAGTAAACAATAAGGGATTGGCTTATAATAACCGTATATGGAAGGATGTGGCTTACTATTTTAAGGCTATGTGGCGGAAAGATATTCCAGTAATAAGAATTGCCAGCCGTGATTGGGAAATGCGTACTGGGGAAATAAATAAGCCACAGTCCATTAAAATTTATTCAAATATGCCGGAAGTGGAATTGTTTATTAACGGACAATCAATAGGATGTCAAAAGATAGCTAATTGTCACACTGTCTTTAATGTAATTTTACCGGAAGGTATATCAGTTCTTATGGCGCAAGGAATCAAAAATGGGAAAACAGTTCAAGATGCTATGACAATTCAGTTCAAGTCACTTCCTAATATAGCTGAAGGAGATGAATTGGCAATTAATGTAGGAAGTAATTGTTACTTTACGTCAGATATCAGTAATCTTACTTGGTTACCTGATCAACCTTATACTGCGGGAGGTTGGGGATATATAGGTGGAAAAGCGCATAGCACTACCTCTGAAATTTATAATACTTTAGATGGGCCAATATACCAGACGTGGCGTGAAGGAAACTGGAGTTATAAAATCGATGCTCCTATAGGAGAGTATGAAATAGAACTGCTTATAGCAGATGTTACTAAACCTGCTGCTCAGTTGGCCAATCTTTTAAATAAGAATAAAGAAGAAAAGCATTCGGGAGAAACACGTTTTCATATTTCCATTTGTGGAAAACAAGTAGAAACTAATTTTTCTCCAATTGATGGAGGAAAGCATCGTACTGCCTTTAAGCGTCGCTATATTATTCGAAACGAACATGATCATATTGTTATTAGTGCAGGGGCAGTGAAAGGAGAACCGTTTTTAGCTGGTATTAAGGTACGGAAACTTTGATATGTGACAAAAGAGTCTTAAAAAGAAAGAATTTGTCTCAAAACACTTTTGATACGGATTCTTTCTTTTTAAATAGTGCAATTTATTGTCCGTACTGTACTATTGATCATAATAAAGTATTGTTATTGTTTATTCTAGTTTAGTATTTCAGAGAAAAAATGTTGAACTCATAAATTGCCGTAATGGAAAATACTTTGGATGAATAATAAAAAGGAATTGTACTATAATACAAAGAAATGAACAGGAATCCATAGTTACTATAATTTTATGTTCCGATATTTGCATGGAATTTATAGTAGATGAAAAACATGAATAAAAAAATTAAGTTATTAGGCATTCTGATGACTGTATCATTTCTATGTTGTTATGCCCAGACAAAAGAGTTCGATCCTTCTCTGGCTCCTAATGTAACCATCGTGAGCCGGCAATCTCAGGAGGAATGGAACAGTCGCTATATGTGGTATCCGGGACAACTGGCTGCTTTCTACCAGCAACAATGTGCCCGTATCTCAAAAGAGCGTTGTGTCAATGTATCCGGGTAAATTTTTTGCAAAGAATAATCATGTCTGGTTCAGAAAAGAGGTAAGATTGAAAAAGGAAAGTAGTCTTTGCTGGGAGGGTCCGTCGGATATTGTTCTTTATATAAATGGTGTAAAACAGTCTGTTTCCGGTAAACAGGTTATTTTACCCGTGGGCAGATCCTCTTTATTGTTTGAGGTGACAACGGATGACTCATTACCTTGTATCATTCTGAAAGGGGCGGGACTGGAAAATCCGGATGAATGGCAAGTCAGCATGGATAAAGAGCATTGGACAATACCCGAGAGTGCCGTCATGTATAATAAACCGGGCGTGCTGCCGGATGCTCCGCAAGATATGACAGCCCGGATTAAACCTTCACAAATACTCCCCATGCGCAATGCTGAGATGCAAGGTAAAGACGGAATTAGTATCGGAAAGAATGGTTATGTCCTCATCGACTTTTTCCATCTTGAGATTGGAACACTGACCTTTCAAGCGAAAGGAAAGGAACTATAACCGTACGCGTTGGCGAAACTCCCGAAGAAGCACTGGAACGGGATGATAAGAAACTGGAACAATATCCATTGGCTCCTGTTACCTTGTCAGAAGAAGGAGGCACCATCACTTTGCCGGAACGCGCTCTCCGATATGTTTCACTGGAATGCGACAAGGGGGCTGAGATTACCTCCCTTCGTTTTGATGCGTCATTGTGGCCGGTAGAGCACCAGATGCAGTTTGAAACGGATGATGATTATGTGAACAACCTGTTCAAAATGAGCAGTGCGACATTGCATACTAGTATGCACCGCTTTTATCTGGACGGGGTGAAGCGTGATTTTCTTCCCTGGTCCATGGATGCGCTGGTCAGCACCCTGGCGGGGGATTATCTTTTCGGTGACCAGCAGGTGTCAAAAAACGGAATTTCCATAGCACTGATGCCGCTTGATCCGCAGAAATCAGATATAGGGATTCCTGATTATCCGTTGCATGCCCTGTTCGGCCTGAAACAGAACTATCTGCGTTTCGGTGACTTGACCACTTCCCTTCAATACAAAGACCGCATCATCCAGTTGCTTGATTTTTATGCCTCCATCGTGGATGAGAATGGTTTTGTACACGGCAATTATGGAGACAGACAGTTCGGTTATACCCCCGGATGGTCCACTTATAACGGTCCTGCCCGGAAAGGGGTGGCGGCCTATGCCCAGATCATGCTCTATTATAATTATGTGACCGGAGCTTATTTCGCGGATCTGTGGAAGGAGAGTGCATTGGCGGACAGATACCGCAAGTTGGCCCGGAATCTGAAAAAGAAGATTTTGAACATTTTTGGGATAATGACCGGAAAGTCTTCATCAACGGTACAATGAATGACAATGTGACTGTGGACAAGCGTATTTCGCATCATGCCCAATATTGGGGAATACTGGCCGATATCTTTCCCAAAGAACATTATGACAACCTGTTTGAAAATGTTCTGCCGAATTTGCCGAACTATTATGAGGTGGTCAGTTATGAGAAGGGTTATGAGTTTCTGGCTTATGCCAAAGCCGGGCGGATAAAAGAGTTATGGGATCATATCTATGGTGTGTTCGGCGACTGGATGGATCAGGGACATACCCGTTTCCCGGAGAACTTTATGATGAATGCCTCCAGGGCCCGTCAACTGGTATTTTATAATCGTCCGTACGGCCTGAGTCTTTGTCATGGGGCGAATGGAGTCCCGGTAGTGGTAGGCGCATTGAACGGTCTTATCGGTTTCAGCCAGTCTTCGATGAAGACGAATGAATATACCATTAAACCGGAGTTACTCCATTTGAAGTGGATTCATTCCAGAATTCCGGTAAAGGAAGGATATATTGTCTTGAAACTGAATGCCGAGGGGGAGAGCACTATTGACATTCCGGCAGGATGTACAGTCAGAATTATAAAAAAGATCGGAAAGAAGCCACTGGTACTGAGAGAACAGGGCGGGTACAGCTTTCGGTTGAAGGACTGAGCGTTGAATAGAAAAAAGTGTCTGTTCAATAGCCATATTCTTTATTAAGTCATTCTTAATGTACTTGATTAAACCGACAAGTTGCAAGTTCTTGAATTTCTTCCTAGCTTTGTATTCGTTTGTTTTCAACAGGAGTACTTGCGTGAAGAATATGAAAAACATAGGAAGGATAGTATTACCAATCATTATTTTGTTATTGACTGTGCGGATAAATGCCGTTCCGGTCAAAGCATTTGATATGATAGTAAGAAACCTTCCTAATTCGGAACAGTTGCCGACCAAAGAATTGCTTTGTATCTTCCAGGATTCGGAAGGATATATGTGGTATGGCACTGAGGGGGGAGGTTTGTGTCGTGATGATGGATATATGGTGAAAGTGTTCCGTTCTGATTTCAAAAATCCGGGAATCTTGGAAAACAACAGTGTGACGTGTATTACTGAAGACGGTGAAGGGAAAATATGGTTTGGAACGAAGCGTGGCGCCTATATTTTGTCAAAAACAGATTATGAGATAAGGGCGCTTGCTGATGAAACGATAAAGAGCTGGACTATAACTACAATGACAGCGACGTCTGATGGTACGATCTGGATTTCGACTAACAGGCATTTGTTTCGATACAATGAGTCAGGGGAAAGAACCGGAAAATACATTCTTAAATGGAAAGGACGGGAGAATACCGTCAATTCTATTTATGAGGATAAGAAACAGACTGTTTGGGTAACTCAAGCAAAAGGCGGGCTTTTTTGCTATGATAAGGTAAAGGACTCTTTTATTTCATATCCTTGGCCCTATGATGAGTATCCCACAAGCATGACGGAAGATCATAACACTCCGTATTATTGGGTTACTACTTGGGGAAAAGGAATTGTACGTTTTGACCCCAAGGCACAGGATACGGACAAAATGTTTGGATTGCAAACAGTGGATAATGCGTCTTCTAACTCCGATGCCCGAAAGCTTCATCATATCATACAAGATTCTGTTAAGGGATATTTGTGGGTGACTGCGGCAGATAACTTATATGCCTATAAAATAACGGCCGATGCATCCTTGGATAAGGTGGATCTCTCCCGTTTATTATCAGCTGACAGGAAAATCCTCACAAAGATTCTTTCCGATCAATCCGGAAATTTATGGGTGACAGGTTATTATCCTTCTTCTTTCATTATTTCTTTTCTACCCAATGAAGTGCTTCCTTTGTCTATGGAAGGGGTAAAGCAAAATCTGGGGGTAATCGCATCTCCTATGCAGTTTTCTCAAGAGAAAAATTATTATTGGATCAGGCAAAAGAAATTGGGGCTGTATGCTTATGATCCCCAAAGAGATCGTATGTCTGTTGTTAAGAATGACAGGGAGCTTTCTTTTTTCTTTGAGAGGCCATCGGATAGAGAGGGAATCTATATGGTAAGGGATCATTCGGTAATTTTAATTCGGTATAAGGAGGACCGGCTTTTTGAATCCATCGTATGTACCATACCCATTAAACAAGGTGAGCGTATCCGTGCTTTGCATGATGACCGTCGTGGGAATCTTTGGATAGGGACTACTTACCATTTATTCCGGTATAGCTTGGAGGAAGGCCGATTGACTACAGTTTGTGATGATGTTGGTTTTATAAATGCTATCGTTTCGTCTAATGAAGGAGTTGTTTATTTTGCAACTGAAAGTAGAGGGTTGTGGAGAATTTCGGAGAAAGCCGGTTGCAAATAAAGGATACAGGAGAAAATTATTCGGTATTGACTGTTGCACCGGACAACAATCTTTGGGTGGGTACTAAACAGGGCAATGTGTATAGTTATTCTCCGGATACGAATGATTTTATTTCCCGGACAAAAGATTGTGGATTGACAGGGGATGCTGTGTTGGATATAAAGTCGGATGACGATGGGAATCTTTGGATTCTTACATCACAGCGGGTGATGGTCTATCATCCCGGAACACATATCTTTACTATGATGTCTTGTACTGATTCTTGGATAAATCTGGAAGATTTCCAGTCATTGTATAAAGATCCTCGGGGAGAAATGAGTGTGGGTGGACGAGGTGGAATTGTGACTTTTCCTCACTATAATGAAAAAAAGAGGAGGATACCTGAACCAACGGTGCATTTGACATCCGTCGAAATGAATAACACCTCTGAAATCGGGGTGGATAATCAAAAGAAAATAAGCCTGTCTCCTCATGAGAGAAATGTGAAATTGTTTTTTTCTACTTTTGACCATTTGAATACGGATAAGGTAAGATATGCTTATCGTTATAAACAAAGAAACGATAATTGGGTGGCCTTGCCGGCAGGGGAAAATAGTATCGGATTGTCAGATTTGTCAAAGGGGGAATTTGAACTGGAAGTCCGTGTTACAGATGAGAATGGGCTGTGGAGTAAGAGTACATTAACGGTCATGATCCAGTGTTTGCCTGCTTGGTATGAAACAGGTTGGGCGTATTTGTTTTATGTGCTTGTTGTTTTATCGGTTGTTTGGGGATTGGGCCGGATGTATATGAAATTACGGAAGTCCATTGTTGCACAGACTGTTCTGCCACTGGAACAAAATCCGGAGCAAAGGCATGAGATAGATCCATTGTCGGAAGAAGGAAAAGTAGAAGCGAATTCTATTTCAGCATCTGATGAGCAATTAATAAGGAAGGCATTGGATATGGTTGAGAAGAACCTTAGTAATCCTGAATATTCCATAGAAGATTTAAGTAGGGATATGTGCATGAGCCGTGCTACTCTTTATCGTAAGATTACATCCATCACCGGAAGCTCGCCTTCTGATTTTGTGAAGAATGTACGTCTTCGTAAAGCTGCCGAATTATTGAAAGAGGGAGGGCTTACCATTGCTGAGATAGCTGATAAGGTTGGTTTTAATACACCTAGTTATTTCACAAAATCATTCAAGAAACTGTTTGGGGTGTTGCCTACACAATATAAATAAGTGATGTTTTAGTGATAAGAAGGAGATAGCTTTTGTGGCAGTTGATGGAGGAATAATTATAAATATGATTCATAAAGTTCAATTAAAGTGTATAAATTTCCATGTTAATGAACAAAAATACATTTTTGGGCTTTATAAATAACGATATATTTGTAAAATGCTGCTTGAATATTTCAGATTGAAAGAAATAAGGTACTCATTTTACATTTAAGACCATGAAAGAACTAAAGATGTACATCGATGGGCGATTCATCGAAAACCAATCCGATAAGTGGATTGATGTATTGAACCCTTCTACGGAAGAAGTGATATCTAAAATGCCTGATGGCACACCGGAAGATGCACGTGCTGCTATAAATGCTGCCGTGAAGGCACAGCTTTCTTGGGAGAGTCTTACCTCTATTGAACGTGCCGGCTATTTAACTCGGATTGCACAAGGTATCCGCAAGCGGGAACAGGAATTGACTGATATTATTATCCGGGAGGGTGGAAAAACAAGAGGATTAGCTAATGTAGAGGTGTTATTTACGGCTGATTACCTTGATTATATGGCCGGATGGGCCCGTCGCTATGAAGGGGAAATCATTCCTAGTGACCGTCCTCACGAAAATATATTTGTCTTTAAGAAACCTATTGGGGTGACAACAGGCATCCTGCCTTGGAATTTTCCTTTTTTCTTGATTGCCCGTAAGGCCGCTCCTGCTCTGTTGACGGGGAATACAATTGTGGTAAAGCCGAGTCAGCTGACACCGGAAAACGCGTATGTTTTCGCACAGATTGTAGATGAAGTTGGGTTGCCTAAAGGTGTATTCAATCTGGTGAACGGTCGTGGTTCGGTGATTGGACATGAATTGGCTGCTAACCCCAAAGTAGGTATGGTTAGTCTGACTGGAAGTGTGGAGGCTGGAATACAGACTATGGCAGCCGCTTCTACCAATGTGACGAAGGTTTCTTTGGAATTGGGAGGGAAGGCTCCCGGTATTGTAATGCCGGATGCAGATTTGGATTTAGCTGTAAAATCCATTATTGCTTCGCGTGTTATTAATACAGGACAGGTATGTAATTGCTGTGAGCGCGTGTATGTACATTCTAGTATAAAAGAGGCTTTTCTTGAGAAATTGTTGGCAGGATTCAAGCAGGTGAAAGTGGGTGATCCGAATCAGTATACAGACCTCGATATGGGTCCGTTGATTGATGCCAATGCACTGAAATCAGTAGAAGAGAAAGTGGAAAAAGCTATTGAGCAGGGAGCTGAGTTGCTATGCGGTGGTCATCGTATCGGTACTAAAGGATATTTCTTTGAACCGACGATTTTGACTAATTGTACCCAAAAGATGGATATTATTCAGGAAGAAACTTTTGGACCGGTACTTCCGGTTGTTGAGTTTACAGAGGTGGAAGACGCCATTGCCTGGGCTAATGATTGTGAATATGGGCTGACTTCTTCTATTTATACCCAGAACCTGGATATGACATTCAAATTGATTCGTGCGTTGAAATTTGGTGAAACTTATGTGAATCGTGAGAATTTTGAGGCGATGCAGGGATTCCATGCCGGATGGCGTAAATCTGGTATCGGCGGCGCGGATGGTAAACATGGGCTGGAAGAGTATTTGCAGACGCAGCTGGTTTATTTGGAAACTAAAGGCTGATTCTCATCATTATTCTATGTAGGATTGTCTCGGGATATAATTCGTATTTTATGTCTCGAGATACATCTTGTTATATGATGGATATTTATTATTGATTTAGATTGATACTTTAAGAAGTATAGAGTACAAAATACTTGTTGTTTCGTCCTGTTGGAAAAGGTTTATTCATCATAAAACAGCATGCTATGAAATTGTTTTTTTCCTTCGTTTTTGCCTTATTGGCTTTTACAGCTTGTACAAAACCCGAAAAGGAAGTCTATATCTTCACTTCTCATCGTGAGCCGGCATTGGACGGGTTACATTATCTTTACAGCTATGACGGCTATCATTGGGATAGTATCGCAGGTTCATGGTTGAAACCGGAAATAGGAAATAAGACTCCTTATTATAATTATTTCACTAAACAGACCGAAGAACAGAAATATGCTCCCAATTCGATGATGCGTGATCCGTCCATGACCCAAGGCCCGGATGGAACTTTCCATTTAGTGTGGACAATCAGTTGGAATGGAGAACAGGGATTTGGTTATGCCAGTTCTAAAGACTTGATTCATTGGAGTGAACAACGCGAAATCAAAGTGATGAAAGACTCTTTGACTAACAATGTGTGGGCACCGGAAGTTTTCTATGATGATGAAAAGGAACAGTTCATCGTTGCCTGGTCTTCTGCCATTCCTGTAGAAAGATATACGGCAGCCGATAGTTTGGGAGCTAATAAAAGTCACCGTGCCTATTATACCACGACCAAGGATTTCCAAACGTTTACTCCTGCAAAGGCGTTTTATGATCCGGGATTTAATTCTATTGACGGATTTATAGTAAAGCGTGATAAAAACGACTATGTATTAATTATAAAAGACAATCGCAAGCCTGGTTACAGTGATTTGTTCTGTGTATCCGGGCCATCGGCAGAAGGACCTTATGCTGATCCGTCAGTAAAATTTGCACCGACTTACTCTGAAGGTCCGTGTGCCGTGAAAGTAGGTGATGAATGGTTGATTTATTTTGATGTTTATCGGGAAGGACGGTTTGGAGCCGTGTCTACAAAAGACTTCAAGAACTTTACTCCCATTGACGATCAGATTTCTATTCCGCAAGGACATAAGCATGGTACTATCATAGAAGTTCCCGAATCAGTTTTGCTCAACCTGAAAGCGGAGGAAGCTAAAAGATTCCCTCAAAAAGACTAGTTATTACCCAGAATTGTCTGCTTGAATAAGTTACTTTGGGCTTTTGAAATTTATAAGATGAATGCACAAATGAAAAACAAGAATCTAGTATTATTATTCCTTCTTCTGATGGTGGAAGGAGGGCTGCTTTCGGCAGCAGCACAGAGCAAATCGTCGGTTTATAAGCCTTGGAGTCATGGACAACTGAAAGTAAGTAAAGAGAACCGTTATCTGATGAATGCGGACGGAACTCCTTTTTTCTGGTTGGGGGATACGGGATGGCTGTTGCCCGAGAAACTGAATAGAGATGAGGCTGCTTATTATCTGGAACATTGTCGTCAGGCAGGTTTCAATGTGGTGCAGGTACAGACTATAAATGGAGTTCCTGCCATGAATTTCTATGGCCAGTATTCCATGATAGATGGTTTCAATTTTAAGAATATAGACAGAAAAGGAGTTTACGGGTATTGGGACCACATGGATTATATTATTCAGAAAGCTGAGCAGAACGGCATTTACATAGCGATGGTATGTATCTGGGGAGGGCTTGTGCGCTCCGGAAAGATGAATGTTGAAGAGGCCAAAGCGTATGGTAGATTTTTAGGTGAACGATATAAAGATGCTCCTAATATTATTTGGGTAATCGGTGGAGATACTTATGCTGACCGGAATACTGAGATTTGGGAGGCGTTGGCGAATAGTATTCTTGCTGTGGACGAGAATCATATCATGACCTTTCATCCGTTTGGTCGTACATCCAGTGCTACCCATCTGAATAATAAGGAGTGGATGGATATGAATATGTTCCAAAGTGGACACAGGCGTTATGGCCAGAAAAAAGGAGATGGTGATACTTCTGTTACGGGATTGGAGGAAGACAATTGGCGTTATGTAGAAGAGGCTTTGTCCATGACTCCACTGAAGCCTGTTCTGGATGCAGAACCCAGTTATGAAGGTATTCCTCAGGGATTGCATGATCCTGCCCAGCCACGCTGGCGTGACTGTGATGTGAGACGCTATGGATATTGGTCTGTTTTTGCGGGCTCTTGCGGACATACATACGGACATAATAATATCATGCAGTTCTTGAAACCGGGTACACCCGGTGGGTATGGAGCTGATGGAATAGAGAAACCTTGGTATAAAGCAATGCAGGATCCCGGCTTCAATCAGATGAAATATCTGAAGAATCTGATGTTAACTTTCCCTTATTTTGAACGTGTACCGGATCAAAGTGTAATTGCCGGTACGAATGGGAATCGTTATGACAGAGCCATTGCGACTCGAGGAAAGGATTATTTGTTAGTATACAATTACTCCGGAAATCCGATGTCTGTTGACTTGACTAAAATCAGTGGCGCAAAAAAGAAAGTATGGTGGTATAGTCCTAAAGATGGAAAACTTTCTTTTATAGGAGAATTTGATAGTAAAATTACTCCTTTTACCTATGACGGCAGTTATAATCGGGATAATGACCAGGTATTAATTGCTATAGATTCAAGCAAGAATTATATTTCTACCGAATGGCTGGAACTTCCTATGGTAAATCAATAGCATTTTTAAGGAATACAGCCAAAAAGTCTTATTAAGTCTTAATGAAACGGGAAAAGTCAATGCGGAAATTGTAATTTTGAAAAAACACATTTACAAATGAAACGCATTGGCTTGTTCTTATTCTTTTGTATTCTTTCCTTGCATGGCATAGCTCAGGTTGAAAATGACAAGGATACGCTCATCATCCGGCAAGATAAAATCAATGAGTTTATCAATGAGATGAATGAGGCTGATAAAAGTATGGATTTTATAAACGAACCTCCTACGTTGACACCTCCCGTTTTATCTGATACGTTGCGGATGCCAAAATTTGATTTTACTCCCCGTGAAGAAATGCCTAAGATATCCCCTTATACTTTTTCCGGAAATCCTTTCGGACATGATTATATAGATGGACGTGCTTATCAGATTAATAGTACAGGGATTCTGAGTGGTTATCATTCCTTTCAAGGGTTGCCTTCTATAGGTGAGGCACGTAATGCCGGAGTGATGTACACACAGCGTCTCAATGATTTTATAACCGTGACGGGAGGAGTATATGCTGCTAAATACAATGTATATGGAGTCCGCTTTAATGATTTAGGTGCTAAGGGAAGGTTGTCTTTTCGCATTAATGACAGAATGAAGATCAATATGTTCGGCACATACTCGGTGTATAACGGATATGGTATGACTCCCGCTTCACAGCTTTTTATGAACCAGAATTCATACGGAGGCACTTTGGAATTTAAAATATCGGATAGTTTCGGAATTGAAGCGGGAGCAGAGAGGGAATTTAATCCGATGACCCGTAAATGGGAAACCCATCCTATTATTATGCCAGTATTCTATAAATAATAATTTGTGTATCTTTACGGCATGAATGAAGAGATAGAAGAATATTACGAAGAGTTATACAGGCTTTATGTAGATGAAAACCAGCCATTGGAACGCCGTTACAGGCAATTGCGTGAATCATTGGAGCGTGTGGTGCGTGAAAAGATACAAGGGAATAGTTTGCAGACCACTGATTTGGCCGCCCGTATTAATTATGTAGCCACTCAATATGGGCTGGATCTGAAAGAACAGAATCAGTTACATACCTTTCGTCTGACTTCCAATGATATTTTGAACCATCGTAAGTCTCCTGTAAAAGAAGAGTTCCTGCGTGATTTGCGTGCAGTGGCATACGCATATAGGAAGATGTTTGCACAGGATATTCCATTGAAGTTGTTCTCAGTTCTTCCCAAGCAGGAAATAGCATCTTCAGGGAAAAAAGAAAAGATGGAATACATCCGCCGCATCCGTGTATGCTTTGATTATGCCGATGATACCTATTTGTATGTACATCCTGTAGATGTAATAGCTGATGAACCTATACGAGTTGTTTATAATAAACCCGGTATCAATCATGAATTTGAAGAAACCATAAAGGAACTTTGGCGATATGCCCAGCTTAATCTGCTGGATGTTTCTGTAGATAGGGATGGAATTTATACCCCTTCTTTTATCGTATTGGAACCGGATTATTTGATAGATATCAGTTCATTGGCGGAATGTTACAAGGATTATGGCAGCCATCCGGCAAACTATTTTTTGAGCCGGCTGGTGCCGATTGATAATGCCCGCCCTTTGCTATTGGGAAATATAGCCAATCTGTTCCTGGATGAATGGATACATGCAGGTGAGGAGGAGCCGGACTATATAGACTGTATGAAGAAGGCATTCCGGCAGTATCCCATTGAACTGGCTGCTTGTGCCGAACTTCGTGACCCGTCCAAAGAGAAAGAGTTTGCCAAGGATTGCCGGATGCATTTTGAGCATATACGGGACGTTGTACAACACACTTTTTTGGAGCCGGGGTATAATCTGGATAAAAAGGAGGCTGTGCTGGAACCGTCCTATATTTGCGAGGCGTTGGGCATTCAGGGACGTCTGGACTATATGCAGCGGGATATGAGCAGCTTTATAGAAATGAAATCGGGCAAAGCGGATGAATTCTCCATGCAGGGAAAAGTGGAACCCAAGGAAAATAATAAGGTTCAGATGCTGCTATATATGGCAGTGTTGGAATATAGCATGGGACAGGACCGGCGGCGTATGCATCCCTATTTGCTTTATACCCGTTATCCTTTATTGTATCCGGCCAGAGCATCGTGGGCTCAGGTAAGGCGGGTTATCAATTTGCGTAACCGTATTGTTGCTGCCGAGTATGGGGTACAATTCCATAATCATCCTGATTTTACACGCAACTTGTTGGCACAAATCAATCCGGAGGTGGTGAATGAAAGAAAACTGAGCGGCAGATTCTGGGAACAGTATTTGAAGCCCTCTATCTCGCGTTTCCGGGAGAAGCTGTCGGCGTTGGAACCTTTGGAGCAGGCCTATTTTTATACGCTTTATAATTTCATTACAAAAGAACTTTATACCTCCAAATCGGGAGATGTGGATTATGAAGGACGTGCAGGGGCTTCAGCTCTTTGGCTGAGTACACTGGATGAGAAACGTGAGGCGGGAGAGATATTATATGATTTGCAGATAATGGAAAATAGGGCATCACAGGCTCATAAGGCTTATATACTTTTGTCTATTCCGCAATATGATGAAATGTTTCTTCCCAATTTCCGTACAGGAGATGTGGTTGTGTTGTATGAGCGTAATAATGACTTGGATAATGCGACCAATAAAATGGTTTTTAAGGGTAATATTGAGCAGATTACAGATACAGAATTGCGTATTCGTTTACGTGCTACCCAACGTAATGCTTCCGTTTTTTCTCCGGACAGTCGTTATGCTGTAGAACATGATACGATGGATACTACATTTCGCAGTATGTATTTGGGACTCTCCGCTTTTCTGGATGCGAATACGGAAAGACGGGAATTATTGCTGGGACAACGGCCTCCCCGCTTTGATTCGTCTTTTGATGAAGCTATAGCGCTGACCGGTGATGATTTTGAGAGGGTGGCGTTGAAAGCTGAGTCGGCCCGTGATTATTTTCTTCTGGTGGGACCTCCCGGAACAGGAAAGACTTCGAGGGCGTTGCGTAGAATGGTGGAACATTTCTATGCAGCATCATCTATGCAGATATTGTTACTGGCTTATACCAACCGGGCTGTTGATGAAATTTGTCAGTCACTGTCCTCTATCACCCCCTGTATAGATTATATACGGGTGGGAAGTGAGCTTTCCTGTGATGTACGTTTTAGAGGACATCTGTTGGAGAATATATTGGCGGAATGTAACAGTAGGAGAGAGGTGAATATCCGTATGGCAGATTGCAGAGTATATGTTGGAACCGTGGCCTCTATTGCGGCTAAAGCTGAACTTTTTAAATTAAAACGTTTTGATGTAGCCATAGTGGATGAAGCCACCCAAATATTAGAACCCCAATTGTTGGGTATTCTGTGTGCCAAGTTTGCCGATGAAAGAAATGCAGTGGGTAAATTTATCCTGATAGGTGATCATAAACAGTTGCCTGCCGTTATTTTGCAGAATAGCGGACATTCTGAAGTGCATGATGAGGGACTTAGGGAAGCCGGACTTTTTAATTTAAAAGATTCTCTGTTTGAGCGGCTTTATCGTTTTCATTTAAAAGAAGAATCTCCTAAAGCGATAGATATGCTTTGCCGTCAGGGGCGTATGCATCCGGGAGTGGCTTTTTTTCCCAATAAAGCATTTTATGCCGGAAAATTGGAGGCTTTGGGATTACCTCATCAGTTGGAGCACATAGAGGCTCCGGTACGTTTTATCCCTTCGAAGCAAGATTTGGAGAGCGTTTCCGGAAAAACAAACAGATATGAGGCACAGATTGTCGCCGGTTTAGCCAAAGAGGTGTATCTGGCTCATGAAGAGGAATTTGATCCGAATCGAACGTTAGGGGTCATTACTCCTTATCGAAGTCAGATTGCTTTGATACGTAAAGAGCTTCAGGCATTGGCTATTCCTGCTTTGAGTAGGATTTCCATTGACACTGTGGAACGGTATCAGGGCAGCGAACGTGATGTCATTATTTATTCTTTTTGTGTGAATCACCTCTATCAATTAAGGTTTCTGCCCAACCTGACAGAAGAGGACGGTGTACAGATTGACCGTAAGCTGAATGTCGCTTTAACGCGTGCACGCAAGCAGCTTTTTATCACAGGAGTCCCTGAAATATTAAGTCATAATTCTATCTATCAATATCTTCTGAAAACTATTTATTAGGGAAAAAAATACCACAGGCTACTTAGGTGTGTAGTCTGTGGTGAATTCTTTAATTAGGCATCAACCGGTTTGTATTTGGGGACCAATGCTTTCATGATAATCCAACCAACCAAATAAGCTACGGCACATACACAGAATATGATGAAGTAGCCGGCAGGTTTTCCTTCGAATCCCATAAAAGTCATATTCGTTTCTGCTGCATAGTCAAACAGTCTGCCAGATCCCATATTAATACAGAATGAACCTATACCACCTGCCATACCACCAATACCTACGATAGTAGCGATGGTGCTTTTGGGGAACATATCACCTACTACAGAATAAATATTGGCAGACCATGATTGGTGTGCAGCACCTGCAATACCGATAATAATGATAGGATACCAATATGAATAATTGCCTAAAGGTTGGGCAAACAATGCCAGCAGTGGGAACAAGGCAAAGATAAGCATAGCCTGCATACGGGCTGCATATGGATTCTTACCTGTTTTATTAATGATAATAGTAGGTAACTTACCACCATAAATAGATAACATGGTAATAGCATATAATACGAAAATCAACATTTGTGCGGTACCCGTATCTGAAGCGAAACCGTATACATCCGAAATATATGCCGGAGTCCAGAACAGGAAGAACCACCATACGCCATCAGTCATGAACTTACCGACAAATACAGCCCATGTTTGGGGAAATTTGAAACATTGCAAGAATGAAATCTTCTTGTTGTCGAAGTCGTTGGCAGCAGCTTGTTGTTCTGCTGATTCTTCAGGATTGTTGTTGTCTTGTTCGATATATTCCAGTTCGGCAGCATTCACGCGAGGGTTGACATTGGGTTTCTTATAGAGGAACATCCAAAGTCCCATCCAAATGAATCCTAAACCACCGATAACGATGAAAGCCATTTCCCATCCGTTGCCCACACCAATACTTTGGAAATAACGTGCCAAAGGAGGAATAGTGATCGGAGCGGCTAAAGCACCTACTGTAGAACCTGCATTAAAGATGGAAGTGGAATATGCACGGTCCTTTTTCGGAAAATATTCGGCTGTTACCTTAATAGCTGCTGGGAAGTTTCCTGCCTCACCTACACCTAATACGATTCGGGCAGCGATAAAGTAATAAACGCTGGTAATAGCGATAGTTGAAGCGACGGCTCCTGTTGCAGAAAGCATCTCTTCTGCGTTATGAATACCTAATGTTTCTTCGGTTGCCCAACCGCACAATGCATGAAGACAAGCTCCTAAGGACCAGACAAAGATAGCCCAGAGATAACCTTTTTTAGTTCCCATCCAGTCAATGAAACGACCGGCGAACAGGTTGGCAATGGCATACACTATAGAGAAAATAGCTGTGATATCTCCGTAATTCGAATCCGTCCAGTGAAATTCCGGAGCAATGAAGTCTTTCCAGGTTAGTGAAAGCACCTGACGGTCGAGGTAATTGACTGTAGTGGCAAAGAATAGCAGACCACAGATTATCCATCTGAAGTTTGTCATCTTCTCACCTACTTTTTGAAATGTACTCATGATAATAGATTTAATTATGTTTTTCTTATTAGACGCAAAAATAACCATTCTGTACCTATTCTCTATGCAAAAATTGGTGGAAAGCCTGTATAAATCGGTACAATGGTAAGATTTCTAAAAAAATCATTCTGAATGTCGCAAAAAAAACTGAAAACGAGTTGATTTCTTGCAACATTCAGAATGACAAGAGTTAATGAGTAATGGTGTGTACCATTCTACTTATCTCATATCTGTGTATTTTATTTCATCCTTGTCACTGTATTTCAGGTTTTCACCTCCCATACCCCAAATAAAGGTATAGTTGCTGGTACCTGCAGCGGCATGGATAGACCATTCGGGAGAAGTGATAGCTTGTTCATTGTGTAACCATACCAGACGCTCTTCTTGCGGTTCGCCCATCAGGTGGCAAATGGCATTTCCTTCAGGCAGGTTGAAATAGAAGTAGGCTTCCATACGACGGGTATGTGTATGGGCCGGCATGGTGTTCCATACAGAACCCGGAGCCAGTTCAGTAAGTCCCATCTGTAATTGGTTTGTACCACCGTTTTTCACTCTTTCCAATACATCTTTTACAATTAACTGGTTTACAATACGGTCGTTGCTATCTTCCATTTTTCCATAATGATCTGAGATAGCTAAAGCATACTGTTTAGGATTTGCTTTTTGAAGCTTGGCGTCGGTAGTGATCAATTGAGTAACGTATGGCTTGTAAGCCGGTGCCGAATTGATATAGAATTTAGCCGGTTTGGCAGCGTCATTACTTTTAAAAGTAACTTCTTTATTCCCGCAACCTACATAGAGGGCTTCCTTGTATTTCATAGGATATTCTTTACCGTCTACAGTAACTACGCCATCACCGCCTACATTGATGACTCCTAGTTCACGCCGTTCAAGGAAGTAAGTGATTTCCGGACCCAGTTCACGGAAAGTTTCCAGCTTCAAAATTTTGTTTACCGGCATAGCTCCTCCGTAAATAAGACGGTCGTAAAGGGTGTATGTAACATTGATCTCATCCGGCGCCATCACCTTTTCCATCATAAATGAACTACGCAGACGTTCTGTATCATAGTGTTTCACATCTTGCGGATGGCAAGCGGTCTGTACTTTGTAATTTACTTGAGCTGAAGCTGCCAAGGCAGAAACACTCAGCATCATTGCAATCGCTAATTTTTTCATAATCATTATCTTTAAATTTTAATTTTTCATTGTTTTCTGGTATTTAATGATAGAACGACGGTTCAGCACCATTAAGAATAGTGTTATCAGTACTAAAATTCCGGAACCAATCCATTTGAATGAATAAGTCAAATGGAAAATAGCCCATGAGAAAGGACTTGAAGCAAAATCCAACGCACCACCTTCAAAACCAGACGGGATGTTTACGGCAGCATCTTGTGTCTTGGCGTATACATCATGTGCTGCTTTGGTGAAATAAGGAGCCAGATCTGTTACAAAATACAGACCGATGGCCAGCACAACAAAACCAATGATGAAAGTCTTTACTACATTTCCTTTTGTGATAGGTAATATCAATGGGAATACATAGAACATGCCAGCTAATGAAGCCAATGGCAAGAATTCATTGCCCGGAAGCACCACTGCCAATAAGATAGTAACAGGGATTAATAGTAATGATACAACCAACGTGGCCGGATGTCCGATCACCAAGGCAGGACTCATACCGATATTTAAGCCTACAGCACCCTTAAACTTCTTGGCGATCAGTTCGCGGGTAGCGTCCGAAATGGGTTTCAACCCTTCGATGAACAGGCTGGTAATACGGGGAATCAACTCCATTACCGCTCCCATCTTGATACCTAAACCTAGAATATAAGGAATCTTGTCTACTATTTCTTGTCCGTTCTTGCAAGATAATGCACCGATGCCACATCCTACCAGGATACCCAAGAAGAGAGGTTCGCCTAATAAACCGAATTTCTTTTTCATACCTTCCGCATCAATGTTCAGCTTTTCAAATCCGGGAATTTTGTCCAATACCTTATTTATAATGAGAGCGAATGGTACGAAACCTGCACAGAAGGGCTGCGGAATAGAAATACCTTCCATTTTATCATAGAAACCTTGAAATTTGTCTGCTGTGTAATCTGCTAAGATTAATGTGATGATATAACAGATAACAGCAGCGAAGAATCCCCACAAAATACTATCTGTTGCAAAATAAACTACGGCTCCGATAAAAGCGAAATGCCAATAGTTCCATAAATCAATATTAACCGTACGGGTGGTTTTAGTCAATAACATTAAGATGTTAACGGCCAGACATACCGGAATGATGAATGCCCCTACGGAAGTGTTATAAGCTACGGCTGCAGCAGCAGGCCATCCCATATCGAATACTTTCAGTTGCAGGCCATATATTTCGACCACTTTGCTTAAGGCCGGACCCAGACTGCTGGTCAGAAGTGCGGTAACCACTGATAGACCAACGAAACCAACACCTACCAACAAACCGCTTTTTAATGCTTTGCTGAATTTGATTCCGATACAAACGCCTAAGATTGTAAAAATTATAGGCATCATCACCGCTGCTCCTAAACCGATGATATAACTAAAAACTTGTTCCATTCTCTTGTGAATTAATAGTAAATGACTGTGTTTTCTACAATAGTATAAATTAAAAACTGCCCCAAAAATAAAACCTTTTCTCAACTTATCAAACCTGAAAGACATAATAATTAGTAAAAAGACAATTTTTGAACGATTTTTATCGTTATCGTGCACAAAAATAACCGTTTTCGCACACGAATACCAAATAATACACTTAGTAGGTTGAAAAGTGCACACTGCTTTTCGAGGAAAATACTACTTTTGTTTCATAAAATAAATAGGTCTAATACTAAAAATAAGTGTCTTCATGAAAAAGAATTCTATTTGTAAAATTATTGTGTCCGGTTTGCTTGCGGCTGTTCCTTTGATTGGCATGGCTCAGCAGGTTTGTGGTAATAAGCCTTGGTCTGTACGTATGGCGGAATCAGAAATGGTGCGTTGTCCCGAATCTTGGCAATTGGATTTTCAGACCCGTTTGAAGTGGGATTACTGTCATGGCCTGGAACTTCAAGCTATGCTGGATGTATATGATGCATACGGTGATAAAAAGTTTTTTGATTATGCTGTGGCTTATGCTGATACAATGATTCATCAGGATGGCTCTATCGAAACTTATAAACTGGAGGAATATAATATTGACCGTCTGAATTCCGGCAAGATGCTTTTCCGTATTTATGAGCAGACTAAGGACGAGAAATACAAGAAAGCATTGGATTTGTTGCGCAGTCAGTTGGATACGCATCCTCGTAATGCCGATGGCGGTTTCTGGCACAAGAAGATTTATGAGAATCAGATGTGGCTGGATGGGCTTTATATGGGGCAACCATTTTATGCGGAGTATGCTTACCGTAACAACCGCGTGAATGATTATGCTGATATTATCAATCAGTTTGTCACAGTGGCCCGCCATAATTATGATCCGAAGACAGATCTATACCGTCATGCATGTGATGTGAGCAAGCGTGAAAAGTGGGCGGATAAAACTACCGGGTGGTCACAACACTGTTGGGGACGCGCCATGGGATGGTATGCAATGGCTTGTGTGGATGTACTCGATTTTATACCGGAACACGAAGCCGGACGTGAATCTGTTATCGAAATATTGAATAAACTGGCTGCCCAGATTAAACGTACTCAAGATCCAGCAACAGGGGTATGGTATCAGGTGATTGACAGAAGCGGGGATGAGGGGAATTATCTGGAATCCTCTTGTTCTACCATGTTTGTATATACTCTGTTGAAAGCGTTACGTAAGGGATATATTTGTCCTTCGTACATGGAAGTGGCTAAAAAGGGATATGAAGGGCTTTTGACCCAATTTATAGAAGTGGATGATAAAGGTGTGGTTTCTATTACTAAAGGTTGTGCTGTTGCAGGTTTGGGAGGCAAGCCGGTGTATCGTACCGGAGATTATAATTATTATATAACTGAAAAAATACGTTCTAATGATGCGAAGGCAGTAGGTCCGTTTATTATGGCCAGTCTGGAATGGGAACGTTTGTTTCAGAAAAACAGTTGTGGAACTGCATGTGAATAATAGGAGGTGATACGATGAGGAAAGTTTTAGGATTATTGTTGCTATTGTCTGTTGTAAGCGCAGCATGGGCTCAGGAACGTCAGGATACAATTGTAGTCTCACGTGATGGAACGGGGAATTTTCGTACTTTGCAGGAGGCTATAGAGAGTGCGCGGGCTTTCATGGATTATACTGTTACGATCTATGTGAAGAACGGAGTATACAAGGAGAAAGTGATTGTTCCTTCATGGGTGGAAAATATAGATATTATAGGTGAAGATCGTGATAAGACGATTATTACTTATGATGATCATGCGAATATAAATAAAATGGGTACTTTCCGCACTTATACGGTGAAGGTAGAGGGCAGTGATATCACTTTTAAAAATTTGACTATTGAGAACAATGCGGCTCAGTTGGGACAGGCGGTAGCTTTACATACGGAAGGTGACCGTTTGAAATTTATCAATTGTCGTATCTTGGGCAATCAGGACACTATTTATACCGGTGCTAAATTTACCCGTCTTTATTTCAAGGATTGTTATATTGATGGTACTACCGACTTTATTTTCGGTCCTTCCACCGCTTTATTTGAAGATTGTATTATTCACAGTAAACGCAATTCGTATGTAACGGCTGCTTCCACTCCGAAAGAGGCTAAATATGGATATGTCTTTAAGCACTGTAAGCTGACGGCAGAACCGGGAGTGGATAAAGTGTATTTAGGTCGTCCTTGGCGTCCATATGCTTATACTTTATTTATAGAATGTGAATTGGGGAAACATATTGTTCTTGCCGGATGGCACAATTGGGGTAAGCAGTCTAATGAAGAAACCGCCCGTTATATGGAATATAAAAATACCGGTGAGGGCGCAAATGCTTCGGAAAGGGTGGCGTGGAGCAAACAATTAACAAAGAAAGAAGCTGAGGCGGTGACGGTCGATGCTATTTTTCGTACTCAAAGTGATTGGAACCCAATAGACTAGATTGATTTTGTAATTGCTTGAAAAGGAGACTTCTACGTTGGTGGAGGTCTCCTTTTTTTGTTGTACTGAATAATTGGATCCCGTAAAAAATACCTAATAAATCCACATAAAAAGATAAAAACTACACATCAAGGTAATGTTATATCCATAATTTTGCAACAGTGAAACTAAGGTCAAAACCTTAAAAAACATTTTAATAACTATAAAAACACATCTTATGAATCTAAAAGAATTAGCTAGAAAAGCTGTCTCAACTCTCTTTTTGAGTATGCTTTGTTTGGTTGCTTTTGCTCAAGGTCGTCAGGTGAACGGTACTGTTAAAGATGCAGCAGGTGAACCGATGATTGGTGTAAACGTCTTGGTAAAAGGAACGACTAATGGTACCATTACGGACTTCGATGGTAATTTTTCGCTTTCTGGGGTTAAAGACAATGATGTTTTGTCTGTAACTTATATAGGTTATATTACTCAAGAAGTGAAAGTGGGTAATCAAAAAACAATTAATGTCGTACTGAAAGAAGATACCGAAACTTTGGACGAAGTTGTGGTTATTGGTTACGGTACTGTGAAGAAACGTGACTTGACAGGTTCAGTAGCTTCGGTAAGTAATGAAGCTTTAGTTGCCAACCCGGTTGCCGATGTTTCTCAGGCTTTACAAGGTAAATTGGCAGGTGTTTCTGTCGTTTCTCAAGATGGTCGTCCTGGAGCTTCCGTTTCTATTCGTGTACGTGGAGGAGGCTCTATTTCACAAAGCAATGATCCTCTTTTTATAGTGGATGGTTTCCCGGTTAGTTCTATTTCTGATATTCCTGCAGATCAGATTGTGTCAATTGATGTCTTGAAAGATGCTTCTTCAACAGCTATTTATGGTGCTCGTGGTGCAAATGGTGTGATTTTGGTTACGACTAAAGGTGCGGATAAAGATAGGGTTTCTGTATCATATAGTGGATATTATCAAAGTAAATGGGCTGCAAAGACTCCAGAACCTATGTCTGCTCAGGATTATGTAAAACATACTTGGGGATATGGAACTGCATTGGGAATGGGAGATCAGATGGCTAGTTATTTTGGTTTAGGAGAAAAATATGGTAATCATTATAGTGAATATGCGAATATGGATTCCCATAATTGGACTGATGATATGCTTCGTACAGCTAGTGCTCAAAATCACAATGTGACCATAAATGGTGGCAGTGAAAAAACGAAAATATCATTTTCTGTTAACTATCTGAATGATGATGGTATTAAAATAAAATCAGGCTATGAACGTTTCTCTACTAACTTGAAATTGAAACAAGAGTTGGCAAAAGGACTGAGTTTTGAATTGGATGCACGTTACGTCAGCACTAATGTTGAAGGTAAAGATGAGGCTAGAAGTGGACGTGGTTCTCTTTTATCTTCTGCTTATCAGTATCGTCCGATTGATACTCCTTTAGGAAACGGTGACGATGCTTTGTTCCAGATGGGATCTAAGAATATTGAGGTGGGTGCCAATCCTGTTGGTCTTACTAATGCTATCACTGATTTGACAAATCGCCAAAATATCCGTGCAAATGCTGCTTTGAACTGGGAGATTATTAAAGGTTTGAAAGCTCGTACAGAATTTGCGATTGGTCACGGATGGAGTGAGGGTAAATATTACGATGATGGTTCTGCTTCTTCTGCTGATAATTTTACTAGAGGATATAAATATGCTAAGTTGACAAAAGGCAATACTGAAAATTGGCGTTCTGTTACTACAGTGAATTATGAAGTACAAGGTTTGGGAGATAATCATAATCTTTCTTTCTTGTTGGGTAACGAAGTCATTAAAAATACGGGTGCTTCAAGTGAAATGATTGGTGCCGGATATTCGATGGCTGAAAGCTGGGACATGGATCGTGTCTTTGGTATGTTCAATATGTATCAAGCTGGTCATGCCGATAATTCTTATTCAAATAAAATTAATACTCCTTCTACTACGGTTTCTTTCTTTGGACGTGGTAACTATTCGTTGAAGGGACGTTATTTATTGACTGCTACATTACGTGCTGATGGCTCTTCTAAGTTTGGTCCCAATCATCGTTGGGGATATTTTCCTGCTGGTGCTTTTGCATGGCGTATTTCTGATGAACCATTCTTTCAGCCATTGGCAAGAGTTGTTGATAATTTGAAATTGCGTCTTTCTTATGGACTTGCGGGTGCTGATAATATTGATGCTAGTTTATGGCGTGAAACTTGGAAAACAGGAACTACTACTTATAATGGTAATGTGGTCTCCACTTATGAACCGAACGGAATGAAAGCTAATCCAGACTTGAAATGGGAAACTACTACTTCACGTAATATTGGTTTTGATTTTGGATTGTGGGGAAGCCGTTTGTCTGGTACTTTGGATTTGTATTGGAATACAACAAGTGATTTGTTGATGCGTCAAGAAATTGATTCTTCTACAGGTTATAGCTATCAGTATCGAAATATTGGTCAGACTTCTAACAAAGGTGTTGAATTGGCTTTGAATTATCATTTGATTCGTACTAAGGATTTTAATTTGAACGTATCGGCGACTTATAACTTCAATAAGAATAATATTGATGAGTTAGATGGTGGTAAAGATATTTACTATAATAGTGGATGGGGGTCTTCAGCACAACATCCTTCATATGACTATGTTCTGTCAGAGGGCAAACCTGTAGGTGTTATTCGAGGTTTCAAAAGTGCCGGTTTCTATACGGTAGATGATTTTGATTATGTGGATGGCGTTTATAAATTAAAAGCAGGTATACCTGATATCTCAACTGCAGCTACTGGTACTTATCGTAGACCATCAGAACTGCAAGTGGCAGATGGTCAGATTGCCTTTCCTGGCGCTTTGAAATTACAGGATGTTGATAAAAGTGGTATTGTTGACTTGGATGATGTTGTTGATTTGGGTGAAGTCCAAGCAAAACATACAGGTGGTTTTTCTTTAAATGGTAATTATAAAAATATTGATTTTGGAGCTAATTTCACTTATCAGATTGGAGGAAAAGTATATAATGTTGCTACAATGAGTCAGCTTAGTGGTGGTAAAGAAACTGGTTTGGGACTTAATAAGTATAAAGATTTGGCAGGTGCTTTTCAATTGTATGATATACAGAATGGAAATTTGGTACCGGTAATAGAGCCGACAGCTTTGAAACAATTAAATGCTAATGCTAAATATGCTCTTCCTTATTATGAAGATGCCCCTATATTATCTGATTATGTAGAGGATGCTTCATATTTGCGTTTGAATACATTGACTGTCGGTTATACTTTGCCAAAAGCATGGACAACAAAAGCATACATGCAGAAAGTACGTATATATGTCACGGGAGGTAATTTATTCTGCATTACAGGTTATTCAGGTCTTGATCCTGAAGTAAACTCAGATCCGGATAAAGCCAAGTCTTATCCTACTCTTGGACTTGACTGGGGGGCATACATGCGTGCTCGTACATTTACGGTGGGTTTGAATGTTGAATTTTAATTTGAAGTCTAATAATTAAAAAACACGTAACGATGAAAAAAATATTATATACAATGATGGGTGTAGGAATGCTGTTTGCTGCTACATCTTGTGAAGACTTCTTGGATACTTCTTCACCTTCAGAGGCTGATGTGGATTTTGTATTTTCTGAAGCGTCTACTGCCCGTGCCGCACTTTATAATGCTTATGAAAAGTGGCGTGGAAATGCAGGGGTACATTCTAATGGCGTATTTTATGACTTGGTGGTTTGTGGTTCTGATGCAGAGCGTCATCCTGAGGCTTATGCATCACAAATAGCTCGTCATGTTCCTGAAAATTTATATGGTTATTCAGATGCTACTTTTACAAAGAAGGGACCTTCTAACTATACTATTTCTCAATATGGTAATGCAAAAGGAACTTGGGAATCACTGTATGCTATTATTGCTACAACAAATACATTGATTTCTGCTGTGGAAGGGTCTTCTGCTTTTGCTGGATTTGCGACTCAGGACGGACCATCTGAATTGAGTCAGATTTATGGTGAGGCTGTCGCTTTGCGTGCTACTTGTTATCATGAACTGATTCGTTTTTATGGAGATATTCCTCATCAGCTTCAGGCTGGTGAAGAGGCCAGTGAGATAACTCCCCGTGATGTGATTGCGGAATATCATATTAATAAATTGAAAGAGGTTGAGCCTTTAATGTTTAGAGCGGGAGAATCTTCGGGGATTGATAAGACTTTCATGACTAGAACTTATGTACAAGGCTTGATTGCTCGCATGGCTTTGATGGAAGGTGGATATCAGACTCGTCGTTCTGATTTTGGAAATGATTATTATAAGGATCTTGACGGTAATGTATTGTCTTTTGAGAAAGCAGGCGAAACATCAGCTACTCAGTGTTTTTATGGTCGCCGTACAGATTGGGAGAAGTTTTATAAGATTGCAGAAACTTATCTTACTTCTGCTGTAAATAATTCTGGTACTACAGCTTTGCAGGTTAATGACCCTAGAAGCAGTGATAAGAAGACATTTGGTAATCCTTATCAGTATGTATTCCAACAAATGATGGATGAAACGATTGCAGATGAAAATGTATATGAAATTCCTGAAACTCGTGGTAAGCAGGGTGAACGTCCTTATGCATTCGGACGTCCGTCGTCTGGTGGCGGTTCTGCTGCTTATCCTTGTAAGAACTATGGTCAGAGCCGTTTCCATGCAGTTTATTATTATGGTGATTTTGATCCGAATGATATGCGCCGTGACGTTACATGTACGGTGACCGGTTCGACTGGTGATGGCTCTGAGAAGATTATTCCTTTTACTATGGGCTCTGTAGCTAATAATGGTGGTATTGCTTTGAATAAATGGGACGAGAATCGTCAAGCTAATCCTTGGGTTATTAAGAGCCGTCAGGCTGGTATCAATACTCCTTATATGCGTTTTTCGGATATCATTTTGATGTTGGCTGAAGTAAAAGCAGCATTGGGTGATGACGCTTCTGCCAAGCAATATTTGTCTATGGTTCGTAATCGTGCTTTTGCTTCTACATCAGAAGCTAATGTAGATGGCTTTATCAGTAAATGTGGTTCTGTATTGGATGCTGTCCTTGAAGAACGTAAGTTGGAGTTTGGTGGTGAAGGTATCCGTCGTTATGATTTGATCCGTAATAATAAATTGGGAATGGCTATTGATAACTTCCATAAGCGTACTAGTGCAATGATTAGTGATTTAAAATCTAAAGGTTATCATACTTTTGATAATGGTAATACTATTTCATCCTATATTTGGGTTAAAAAAGTAAATCCTGCAGATTTTGGAGTAAATTATAGACTGACTACGACCTGTACTGATAAAACGAATCCGGTACTCTTTCCAGGTTGGAGAGGTCAGAACGATGATTGGGCATCTGTAGCTGCTTCTAATGGGACTTCAACGAAGAATCTTACAGCTGGGAATGTTACTAATCTTGCTATTAAAGGATTGTTTGAATATATCGATCCGAATGGAAGTGAGGCTAAAGCTTTAGAAGCTGATGGATATACTAAACAACCATGGGGAGCAAAAATCGTAGAATTGGAAAATGAATATAATTCGTATGTATTTAATGGATACATTGCAGGTGAGGCTCCTATTTACTTAATTCCTTATCATCCTGATGTTATCAAGAATTCAAACGGTGTTTTAACTAATGGATATGGTTTTGGTCAAGAATAAGAGATCGTAAGTAAATGAAAAGAGGATGTGTCAAAACGACACATCCTCTTTTTTGTTTTATTAAGAATGTATTTCTAAACAAGTATTCCCGTCATTATAGCATTAATAATTTGAACTCAAGGTTTACTCTCTTGACGTTTGTAATTTCTGCTATCACTTCTATACTTCCCTATCTATAGATGATTCGGCAAAATGGTGGAAGTAGTGGCAGCAAAGTAATAAACCTTTGTTATAGGAAGTTACAATAAAAAATCAATCTTTTTCTTGATAGGTTAGTTCGTGTGTTGCTAAATTATGCACATAAAAGACCAATTTTTACCTTATTTTTCTTTGATTGCTTTTTACTTTTGTATCAAGATATATTTTTATCTGATACGAAATGAAATTAAAAATTTTAGTAAGTGCAATAGTGAGCATTATTATATGGCCGGCAAGTATTACGGCACAAAGTGAATTGATTCCAATGATAGAAATACCCGCAGGAAATTTCTATATGGGAACTTTGGGTGAAGATGAGAATTATGATGAAGCACCTATGCATAAGGTGTATATATCCAAACCATTTAAAATGGGGCTGACCGAAGTGACTAATGCGCAATATGAATTGTTCTGCCCTAAACACAAGTTGCTGCGTGGTAAAAATGGTTTTTCAAGTGAAGATGACGAAGCGGTGGTGTTCGTAACTTATCAAGATGCCGTTGCCTTTTGTGACTGGTTGACCCAGAAAGAAGGAAAAACTTATCGTCTGCCTACCGAAGCTGAATGGGAATATGCATGTAAGGCAGGCCGTTACTGGAATTTCTATATGGATGACAAGCTTCCTGCCGCCTGGCAAAAGAATCAAGTGATAGCGGCTACTCCCAAACCCTTGTCTTTGAAAGTGGCACAAACTCCTCCTAACGAATGGGGGCTACATGATATGTGTGGAAATGTGGAGGAATGGTGTTTGGACTGGTATGGGCCCTATATAGACAAGGAACAGACTGATCCTGTCGGCTATTCGGACGGTATAGCACGGGTGACTAGAGGAGGTAGTCATAATACACCGATGAAATATCTCCGTTCGGCAAACCGTATGGCTATGTTGCCGGAGGACAAACATGCAATGACAGGCTTTCGGGTGGTACAGGCAGAGTATCCGCAGACCGCTCCGCTTTCTCAGCCAAAAGATGAGTATGCCGTGTCTCAGATAAAATGGGATTGGACTTCTCAGTGTATCACGGAACCTGTCTTCACTGCTCCTTTGGTTTATGTGCATGAACCGGATGCGCATAGTGGAACGCCTTTTTTCAAGCATAATCATCAGCCGGCATTGACTTGGTGTGATAATGGAGACTTGTTGGCTGTGTGGTTTTCTACCAATGAAGAAAAAGGCCGTGAGATGGTGGTGCTCTCTTCGCGCTTGCGTGCCGGAAGCCGTGAATGGGAAAAGCCTCGTATGTTTTATCAGATAGCTGATCGTAATTTGACCGGAACTGCATTGTTGAACGACCGCCAAGGGACTCTTTACCATATCAATGGAGTGGAAGCGGCCGGACATTGGCAGAATTTGATGATGACTTTGCGTACAAGTACAGATAATGGACAAACTTGGAGTAAACCTCGTATGATTGCTCCAGAGCATACGAGACGCCATCAAGTGATAGCCGGAACCTCTATTACAAAGGAAGGCTGGTTTGTTCAGGCTTGTGATGCCGGACCCGGTGGAAGAGACGGGGCTGCTGTTCATATCAGTAAGGATAAGGGAAAAACTTGGACGGACCCGTGGAATGGAGCGCCCTTGCCCGATTTTAAAGAGGGAGGGACAGGTACCACTATCGCCGGAATCCATGCCGGAGTGGTGCAATTGAAGGATGGCAGATTGATGGCATTGGGACGTAACAATAGTATTCGTGATAAAGAAGGACGTCTACGTATGCCTATGAGTGTATCTGATGATATGGGAAAGACTTGGCATTATTCCGCTTCGGAATTTCCACCCATTGATGGAGGACAACGGCTGGTATTGATGCGTTTGAATGAAGGTCCTATTTTGCTGATATCTTTTACTGAACATCCTTATCGTACTCCGAAAGAGGAGCGTGGTATGATGTTTACTGAAAAATCAGGAAAGCCTTTTAAAGGATATGGCATGTACGCTGCTTTGTCATACGATGAAGGTAAGACCTGGCCTGTAAAACGTTTGTTGACTGATGGCACTTATCGTTTCCTTAATGGTGGGGCTTGGACTCAGTTTTTTGAAATGGATGAGAATCATGCTGAACCTCGTGGCTACCTGGCCGGAACACAAACACCTGATAATATGATTCATTTGATAACGAGCCGCTTTTATTATAAGTTTAATTTAGCTTGGTTGAAAGAAAACTAGTATAATAAGGTAAAGAGTATATATGAAAAACATTTTATCTGTTTGCGCATTTTTGCTAGTCTTTGGGATGCTCCCTTTATGGGGCAGTTCCAAGATTCTTTAAATGAAGATCAAACTATTGTACGTATTTGGGAAGGTGATAATTAGGATCCTTCTATTGTCCGTTATGGAAAGTCTTATTATCTGGTCCATTCTTCTTTTGTTTATATTCCGGGACTGGTAGTTTACACGTCGGATGACTTGGTCAATCTATGCTTATGAGAACGGATTTCAAACATTGGGTTGTCAGGATCCTTTTATGTGAATTGGTTCAGAAGGAGAATGGTTACATTTGAAAGAAGGAGTTATTTCTTTACCTGTACCGGATCACTTAATATGCTAATTTGCCGTATGGTTCTGCTATGTTCGCATGTCAATTGGCCTATTAGCAAATTGGCAAATTAGCACATTATTCAAAATTTGCACATAATAGACCAATTTTTACCTTTTTGTTCCCTGTCTCCTGTTTACTTTTGTATTAGAACAAATCTTAATCTATACAAAATGAAACATTTACATTTTCTTGCTTTTGCCTTGTGCTGGCTTGTATGGGGACATCTGTTAAAAGCACAAAGTATTGATCATTATAGTTCGTTAGATCCTTCGCAACCTATAGAATTTAAAGGAAACTGCCTTCGTTATGCAGATAAAGAAATTATTTTAGGTCCGAAAACATTTTTTGTTGATGGGCAGTTGTCCGATAGGGAAGTGGCGGGTAATCCTTATGTTTTTAATAGTTTCAATAAAGCTGCCGCTAATTTCTCAGCTGGTACGGAAGCGGAACCTATGAAAGTTTATTTGGCTCCTTATGTCTATTGGATTGATGATCCAGATGACCCTGCTATTCGTGTTGGTAAAGACGGCCGTGAACCGTTCGGCTTGGTTGTTAAATGCCCTTATCTCCATATTATCGGATTGAATACTCATCCTGAAAATACAGTCCTGGCATCCAGTCGTGGACAGACACAGGGGGCTGTCGGTAATTTCACCATGTTTGATTTTTGGGGAGACGGTCTGTTAGTAAAGGACTTGACCATGGGGAATTTCTGTAATGTCGATTTGGAATACCCTCTGAAGAAGGAATTAAGCAGGAAGAAAAGAATGTCTGCCATCACTCAGGCACATGTCGCTTATTGTCATGGCGACAAGATTGTGGCGGATAATGTACATTTCATCAGCCGCTTGAACATGAATCCGTTGAATGGCGCCAAGCGGATACTTTTTAATAAATGCCACATGGAAAGTACGGATGACGCATTGACCGGAACAGGGGTTTATCTGGATTGTACACTTCATTTTTATGGTCAGAAACCTTTTTTGGAGAAGTGATATGGGCGGAGCTGTATTTTTGAACTGTGACTTTTATGTATGTCATGAGGAAGACCGGCAATATTTTTGTAAGTCGGTCGGGCCGTTAAGTATTGTCGATTGCCGTTATCATTCGAAGAAGCCGGTTTATGCGGGCTGGACACATGATCCTACAGATTGGTTGCGTTGTTACCAATACAATGTGAAACTGAACGGGCAACCTTATGTAATAGGGGCTGACAAGCCTTATAATACGGTTTGCATGGATCAGCTGAAGCAACTGAAAGCTTTCCGGCTGGAAGAGAATGAAGAGGTAGTTTATAATACTTACAATTTATTGAGAGGAGAGGATGATTGGGATCCTCTTCAGGTGAAAGACCGTGTCATTGCTATAGGTAAGCGGGATGGAAGGGATTATACCCGGATGCCCTCCTGTCTTTCTGTAGAGCCTTTAACGGCTTCCATCCAGACTGGTGGCCGGACGGTCAAATTGACTGCAACAGTAAAAAGGCATTGCAACTATGTACTGAATAATGTTCCCGTGAAGTGGAAAGTACAACAAGGTTATGAAAAGGATGTGAAATTATCTACTTCCGAGGGTTATGAATGTGTTGTCGAGGCAACTAATACGGAGGATGAAACAAAACATTTCACTGTGATAGCCTATACAGAGGATGGCTTGGAATGTGCGACGGAACTTACGGTTGCTCCCGATTATGTACCGGCTCCCTCGTTTACGGAAGAGCCGGAATTGAATATTGCTAAAGGAGTAGCTACTGTCAGTTATGCTTTAAATTTGAATGGGCGCAAGGATGAATCATTGATAACCTGGTATAGATGTACGGACAGGAACGGGACTGATAGACTTCCGGTTTCTGTATCCCGCTTGAATGAACCGGAATATTCCTATACGTTGGTAAAAGAAGATGTTGGTTATTATCTGATGGCAGCTATCGCTCCCAAGCATCTGCGTTGTTTGCCGGGGGAAGAACGGATTGTTGTTTCCAATTCTCCGATAAAGAAAGGGCAAGTGAATATCACTCATATATTTGAAACGGATTTTCAGAACTTTCCATGTAAGAATCAACCACAACTTTTACCGGGATTTTGGACGATTGGTGGATATAAGCCTTTGGATACGGCAGCATACGATTGGCAGGTAGTTCCGGATAAGGATTATTGGATTTATGGACCTGGAATGAATGGTTCTCACGGAACCGGTTTGTTGCAGGATCAGAAAGGAGCCCGTTTGCTGTATACTCCATTGGATGGCAGCTATGGAGATATGGCAATCACATTGAATGTGGATGCCAGTAAAACAGCAGGACAAGGTTTTGGTAGTGCTACAGGACAGTATTTGGATTTGTATATCAAGTTTGATACCCGTACTTTAACGGGATATGCATTGCGTATCATTCGTACGACCAAGTATAGTAATGCGGTTGATTTTATTTTGATGAAATATGAGAACGGGGTGGCTGAAGCCATCAGTCAACCGGTGTCTTCTACCTGCTATCGTACAAATTGTACTCTGACATTGACTGCTAAAGGAGGAAAATTGACAGCACATGCTTCAACAACGACTCCGCTTCCGGCGCCTGTAACTGATCCGAACTTGAAACTTTCGGTAGATTTGGAGGCGGATATAGCCTCGAACACTTTTGGGGGCACCGGTATCCAGCATACGGGCAGTTGTGGTGAAAGTACAACGATGCTGCATTATATGAAGGTGGAATGGGAATAGAATGATTAAGACTTGAATTTAATACTGATGAATCTATGGTTACATTAAAATCGTTTTTAGGTATGATTGCCGCAGTTCCTTTTATAATGGCGTGTAATCAGACAGGGCAGGTCAATGCAACACTTTTTCCTGCTTCCGGTTCGGAAAATGTCAATCCGGACACTCATTTGGTTCTTACTTTTTCCGAAACTCCTGTCCTTGGAGATTCCGGTATGATACGGGTTTATGACGCAGTTACTGACCAAGTGGTGGACAGTTTGGATTTGAGTATTCCGTCTGGTCCTACGGAGAGCCGTACGTATGGTCCGGAATGTGATTATACAAAAGTGCCTTATGACTATACTCGTACCGTTATGCCTACCAATAAAGATACTCGTCCGGGTACTCCTTCGGGAACGGCGGAACCTACTCCTCCTGTGTACCAGCTTACTATTATAGGGGGATTTACGGATGCCTTTCATTTTTATCCCGTCATCGTGCGTGATTCTATAGCTACTATTTATCTACACAATAATATGCTGGAATATGGGCATACTTACTATGTGACTATAGATAATGGTGTGTTAAATTTAGCTGATGGCAGTTTTCAAGGAGTCACTAAAGAAGATGAGTGGATTTTCACTACTAAATCTGACATGCCGGAACTTTCAGATACATTGATTGTGGATGTTGCAGGAAAAGGAGACTTTAATACAGTTCAGGGAGCCTTGGATTTTATTCCTGATTTTAATGAACAACAGACTGTGATTTTAGTTAATCCCGGTGATTATGAAGAATTGGTCTATACAAGAAATAAATGGAATGTTAAAATTAAAGGAGCAGGAATGACCGATACTAAAGTACATTATGCAAATAATGAAGTCTTTAATCCTCATCCGCTGACTGTGAAAACCAATGAGTGGCCCGGTACATTTCCTTCCCGTCGGGCGGCTTTCATGCTTGATAATTGCAAGGATATAGTCATTGAGGATATGACCATTGCTACAGATTTAAAAGGTCAGGCAGAAGGGTTGTTGATTAATGGAGAAAGGATTGCTTTATACCGTGTACATATTATAGGTTCAGGAGATGCATTGCAGGCGAATGGAACAATCTATATGGAATCTTGTGAGTTGGATGGTGGTGGTGATACTATTTTAGGACGTGGCAGCTTGTTTGCTTATAAAAGTAATTTCCGTAATGGTGGCGGCCCTTTCTCATGGGTAAGAAATACGGCGGGCAATCATGGTAATGTGTTTGTTGAATGCACTTTTTCTACGGAGGATGGTAAACAGGCGGATTACGGACGTACTAAAAGTAACCACGGTTCGGCCTATCCTGATGCAGAGTTTGTCTTGATAGATTGTAAAGTGAAAAATATAATTCCTGAAGGCTGGAGTTCTATTGGAGCGAAGACTGCTAAAATGTACGAGTATAATACTTGTGATATGGTGACAGGAAATCCGGTTGATGTATCCAAACGTCATCCATATTCCCGCCAGCTGACAAAAGATAAAGATACAGAGCTGATTAACAATTATCGGAACCCTGCTTTTGTTTTGAAAGGCTGGGTGCCGGATAGTTGTATAAATGGGACGAAGTAATAATTAGTGGAGATAAGTTTGCGCATCGAATATTGAGGTATCTAATTAAATATCGGAAACAGATATGGATGATCTATTAAAGTTGGAAACAGAAACTTTTAATAAATTATATACTGATTACAGGTTACGGTTTATTCGTTTTGCGCAAACTTATATTCTCGATATTTCTATAGCTGAAGATATTGTGATGGACACTTTAGCTTATTATTGGGAACATCGAAGAGATATAAAGAACGATGAGAATATATTAAGTTATCTTTTAACGGCTATAAAGCATAAATGCTTGAACTATTTAAGACAGGAACGCTTTCATTATGAAAAGAATAATTCTTTGTCTGAACTTGCTTTATGGGAATTGGATTTTAAGATATCAGCATTATCGGCATGTGATCCTTGTGAATTGTATACTAATGAGGTGCAAGAGATTGTAAATCATACGCTTGAAAAATTGCCATCAAAAACTCGACAGATTTTTTTTATGAACAGATATGAAGATATATCCTACCCTGAAATAGCTAAAAAGTTATTTGTGAATCAAAAAACCGTTGAATATCATATAAGTAAGGCATTAAAAGCTCTACGTGCTGTCCTCAAAGACTATCTTTCTTTTTTGATTTATCTAATTTAGCAGATTTTTTTGTTTTTCGTTTAGGGTATTTCCATTCTCATGTGCTTATAGAGTAAATAATGGAAAGAAAATGAATTTATTATCGTTGTATCATTTTTTTGCAGGCAAAGCATCTGACAAGCAGAAAGAAGCTATTAAACGATGGGCTGAAAGTTCACCGGATAATTATGAGACATTATGTCGTGAAAAGAAAATATTTGATGCAGGTATTTTGTTGGTAGATAAAAAGGAACTGTTTCAAAAAGAAAATGCCCCGTTGTTATATAAGTTAATTAATTATACCGTAAAGATAGCTGCGGTTGTTCTTTTGGTTGTTGTGTCTGTTACTATTTATAAGTATCAGGAATTGGTGAAAAAATCAGAGGTATTACAAACCATACTTGTTCCTGCCGGTCAAAGAATAAACATAATTTTACCCGATAGTACGTTTGTGTGCCTTAATTCTAATACGAAATTTAGTTATCCTTCTGTTTTTGCAACAAATAATCGTAAAGTAAAGTTGGATGGAGAAGCTTATTTTGAAGTATCGGCCAATAAAAATAAGCCATTTTATGTACATACTTCAAAAGGAGAAATCAAAGTACTCGGTACTCATTTTAATTTGGAAGCTTATTCTAACGCTGATGTATTTAAGACTTCTTTGTTTGAAGGCAAAGTCCGTGTCAGAGTAAAAGGTAACAATATTTATTTGAAACCTGATCAAATGGTATGTTATCATAAAAATGGAAAAATTCATTTGGAAACCATCCACGATTATGACCAGTTCCGATGGCGTGAGGGATTAATTTGTATAAAAAGCGCAAAATTGAAGGACATCATGAAAACTTTTACTAAATATTTTGGAGATAGCATTGTTATTCAAAATAAAGAGGTGGAACATTATAAATATACAGGAAAATTTAGACAAAGTAGAGGGGTTATTAATGCGTTAAGGTTATTGCAGAAAGATGCTCCTTTTACTATAGAGCAGGATGAGGACAAACAAATTATTTATATCAAATAGAGGTTCAAATACATAAAACACAACTATATTTTTTTTTAAAACTAAAATCTAATAACATGGAAACAACTTATTTAAACGTATGTGATAGGCCAATAAGTCGGTGGTCTATTGTGAGATTACTGAAAACAGTCTTGTTGCTATTATGTGTGTCATTTAGTTCAGTGTACGTACAAGCATCAGATCGGAACGAAGGTATCACTATTTCATGTAAGAATGAAAGCTTGGAACAAGTGATACACTTGATTGAGAGCCAGTCATCTTATCTTTTTGTGTTAAATGATAAGGTGAATACTAAACACAAAGTAAGTATAAAGATAGAGAATGGAAATATAAATGCTATTCTGAATAAAATCTTTCAAGGTACCAATATGACGTATCAAGTTGATGGAGATCATATTTTAATTTCAACTACTCATAAAAGTATCGGTTTGGATGAAACACGACAGGCTACCATGATAAAAGGAAAAATAGTAGATAATGCAGGTGAGCCTATGATTGGAGTAAATGTATTGGTAAAAGGAACGACTAATGGTGCCATTACTGACTTTGAAGGTAATTATTCTCTTGCTGATGTAAACGAGAATGATGTATTAATGGTGACCTATATTGGCTATCTTACTCAGGAGATAAAAGTCGGGAAACAGTCTGTCATAAACGTTGTGATGAAAGATGATACTCAATCTTTGGATGAAGTGGTAGTGGTTGGATATGGTGTTCAAAAGAAGAGTGATTTGACTGGTTCTATATCTTCTATAAAACCAGCGGATATTACATCTACTCCTACTACCAATGCGTTGAAATCTTTGCAAGGTAAAGTAGCGGGATTGGATATAACACAATCTAGCGGGCAACCCGGAGCCTCTATTTCATTAACCATGCGTGGTAATCGTTCTCTTAAAGCTGACAATAATCCGTTAGTATTGGTCGATGGTATAGATTACGGATCATTTGTTGATATTAATCCTACTGATATTGAGTCTATTGAAGTCTTGAAAGATATCTCATCTACAGCTATTTATGGAACGAAAGGAGCTAATGGTGTAATTATTATTACAACAAAATCCGGAGCCAAGGGACAAAAGACGAAAATCGATTTTAATGCTTATGTTTCTATTAAAAATAAGGCTAAATACCCTCGTATGATGAATGGAGAAGAATATGCTCAATTAAAGAGAGAGGCCTATAGAACTACTAATTCAGCAGCGCCGGATCAATATATGGATGATGCTTTGATTTTCAATGCAGAAGAATTGGAGTATTTGGAAAAAGGTTATTGGGTTGATTGGCAGGATTTATTGTTGGGTACCGGTATTACCCAAAATTATGAAATCAGTATGTCTGGTGGTACGGAGAAAACATCTTATTCATTATCATTTGGTTTTCAAGATGATAAAGGATTGTTGAAAAATGATGTATTGAAACGTTATAATGGTCGTATTAGTCTTGATCATAAGATAAATAAAATTTTCAATGTGGGTGTGAATGTTTCATATACTTTTAAAGATCAGGATAAGAGACAGAATCCATTGAATTTGGCTAACAAAATACCATGTATAGGCAGAGCTTATGATGATAATGGTAATTTTATATTAAACCCTGCTCCTGGAAATAGTTCTGCATTCAGTCCTTTATGTGATGAGCAGCCGGGTGCTTACGAGGATAATATTCGTACGAAACGTATGTTTGCTTCGGGGTATTTGAATGTGAATATTCTGAAAGATTTTTTCTTTAAATCCACTATTGGCATTGATGTTACAGATAGTCGGGAAGGTATTTATAAAGATAAAAATACAGTAGCTAATCTTGGTGTAAAATCTACCTCTTCTGTTCAGGCGGATAACGATTGGCGTTATACTTGGGAGAATATACTGAATTACTCCAAAACATTTGGGAAACATGGACTAACTGCAATGATTGGTAGTAGTACCACTGCTTATGGATATGAAAAGGTTTTGGCTAGTGGAGCTAACCAAGCTTCTGCTCTGACTTCATTCCACGATCTGGGAGCAAATGCTGATTCAAAAGAAAATGCCAGTCAATTGATTGAGACGCAAATGGTTTCTTTCTTTGGACGATTGAATTATAAGTTTAATGAACGTTATTTATTCCAAGCTTCTTTGCGTGCTGATGGATCTTCCGTTTTGGCGAAAGGGCACAAGTGGGGGTATTTCCCGTCAGCATCCGCTGCGTGGCGTATTTCAGAAGAAGGCTTTATGGCTGATCAAGATATTTTTAGTAATTTGAAATTACGTTTAAGTTGGGGAGTTGCTGGTAACAGTGCAATTGATGCTTATGCTACTTTAGGAGGACTTAAAAAATCAGTATATACATTTGGCAGTAGTGTTTATGGATATTATCCTAGCGAGATTGCAAATAAAGATTTGACTTGGGAAAAAACATCGACATGGAATCTTGGACTGGATTTCTCAATTTTAAGAAATCGCATATCTGGTACAATTGATACTTATATTTCACAAACCTCGGATTTGTTACTTCCAAGTTTATTGCCTAGTTCTACTGGATATGCATCTGTTATGCAGAATATAGGTAAAACAGAAAATAAAGGTATTGAAGTGACATTGAATACAATTTGGTTTCAAAATAAAAATTTTAGTTGGAATACGGATTGGACATATAGTTTGAATCGTGAAAAAATTAAAGCTTTAAATAGTGGTGTAACGCGTGATGAAGGTAATCTTTGGTTTGTTGGCTCTCCTACTCAAGTTTTTTATGATTATAAAAAGATTGGTATCTGGCAATTAGGTGAGGAAGTTCAGGCCAAAGCTTTTGGAGGATTTAAGCCAGGGGATATTAAAGTGGCAGATATGTCACCTAAAGGTTCTGAAGGTGAAGGCGTTTTCTCTACGGATGACCGGGTTATTTTTTCAAGAGTTCCTAAGTATACGTTTGGTATAACTAATAATATCATCTATAAGAATTTTGATTTAATGTTCTTTATTTATGGTCGTATCGGACAATATGTAAAAGATGCCTATACTCAGCTATACAAGCCAAGTGCGTTGGAAAATAGCGCACCTGTAAATTATTGGACACCTGAGAATCCTAGCAATGAGTATCCTCGTCCCAATAGTGGTTATTCAACGAACAGCTATTTGTTACAGTCTTCATTGGCATTCCGTAAAGCTTCTTTTGTGAAAATACGAGATATTACATTGGGATACACACTGCCTAAAGAATGGACATCCAAAATGATGGTGCAGAAGTTGCGTATTTATTGTTCTTTGAATAATTTCATTACCTTCACGGATTTCCCGAATTATGATCCGGAAAGCAATGGAAGTATGGACTTTCCATTGGCGAAGCAAGTGTTGTTTGGCATCAATCTTAGTTTGTAATCTTTAATTATGATCATTATGAAAACAAAATTTTATTATTATATAAGCATATTATTTCTTTGTTTATGTCATGTCTCTTGTGAAGACTTTCTAGAAGAAACTAATAAAAGTGGATTGACAACGGATCCATTTATGAAAACGAAAGTTGGAATAGAGAGTGCGTTGAATTCCTGTTATTCGGGTGCAAGGACATTTTATGGTCAGGAAGATGGTTTTGGTATGACAGAATCTGGTACTGATTTGTTTTTGCGTGGGGGAGATAATAAAGCAAATCAATTGGCTGATTATACTATTGACTTAAATGGCTCCCAATCAACTATCGGAAATGTTTGGAAAAATCTTTATTTGTCATTAAGCGCTTGTAATCAGACTATTTCTTTGTTGCCAAGTGAAGTATTGACCGAAGCTGAAAATAAGTCATTTGAAGGCCAGGCTAAGTTTTGGAGAGCCTTCTATTTGTGGTTGATAACAGAAACTTGGGGAGACGTGGTATTGAACACAGAACCTATAACGGGTGCTGTTACTGAAGCACACCGTTCGTCTGTAGAAGATTTTTATAAAGTTATTTTTGATGATTTAGATGTGGCTGTCAATCAACTGGCACCAGGCAAATCAACAGATGGTAGAATAACTCAGGATGTAGCTAAAGCTTTTAAAGCAAGAGCTTGTTTGACCAGAGCTTGTGCAACGGGCGAGGCTTCGCTTTATGCTGAGGCCGCTGTGTTGGCAAAGGATATTATCAATAGTCAACGCTATTCTTTCTATACTGATTATAGTGATATGTGGGATATTGCCAATTGTGATGGAGGTACAAACAAAGAAGCAATTTTTTCTATAAATTACACCAACTCAGAATTAGAAAATAATGCTTTTGATGCTACTGCTACTAATTCGGGTAATAAAGGGATTGTTGATTTTGTGATGAAATATGATAAGGAAGCCGGAATGGAACGCGATGTCTTGAATGCTCGTCCTTTCCAAAGATATATGCCGTCCAGGTATCTGCTGCAATTATATAATGAGAATATAGATCAGCGTTATAAAGTGACGTTTAAAGATGCCTGGTACGCTAACAAGAATCCGTTATCCGAGAGTGATTTAAAAGTTTATCCTTTAATGGCTACAGGAGATACGGCCATATATATCATGAAAACGGCTGCTACTGATTCACAAAAAGTATGGGCGTCAAAGCGGTATCGTTTGCTGGATGTTAATGACGTGTACACTTCGGAAGGTAAAGCTATCTTAAGGTCGCAATTTGTAGAAATGCATAAGTTTGCCGATCCTACGGCGGTTTATAATCAGGATTGGTGTCAACGGGATGCATTTGTCATTCGTTTGCCGGAAATGTATTTTATTGCAGCCGAAGCGATGCTGCAAACGAATAAACAGGAAGCGGTGGATTTGATGAATGAATTCTTGATGAAACGTGCAATACCAGGTAAAGAAAATGACATGAAAATTACTGAATCGGAACTGACTATCGATTTTATTTTAGATGAGAGGGCTAGGGAATTGTGTGGAGAACAAATACGTTGGTTTGATTTAAAACGAACTAAAAAGTTAGTTGAATACGTTAAGTTGCATAATATGGATGCAAAAGATAATATTCAAGAATATCATATGCTACGTCCGATACCCCAAAATCAATTGGATGCGGTGACTAATAAAGATGAATTCACTCAAAATCCCGGATATACAAAATAAAGTAATTTTGTAAAAGGAGTATATTGAAGTATTTCTTCTTAACATACTCCTTTTATAATATACCATAAAGAAAAATAGAGGTAAAATGAAATCAGCTATAAAAAAAATATTCGTTTTAGCGGGTTGTGTACTATTGTTTGTAACATCTATGAGAGCACAGAGGGCATGTCTCAATTTATCAGAAACTCTATGGAATATCACTCTTGATCGTTCGGCTGTATGGCAAAATGATTCTCTTTATGTTCCTCCTGTCAATATTCATGACCTCCCTGTTCATATACCTACCGGAGGCTGGAATTTGCTTGATACACCCGATAAGATAGGGGTGACACTTCCTGCTACCGTAGAGCAACACCTATGGAGATGGAATGGAGAAACATTTGGAGTTACCGGAAATTATGTAGGGGTTTCATGGTTTGATACAAAAATAAATGTACCTGCTGATTGGAGAAATAAACGGATAGTGATGAATGTTGCTTCTGTCCGTTTTAGAGCTGAGATTTTTGTTAATAAAAAATTGGTGGGATATGATTTGGTGAATAGTACGCCGTTTGCTGTAGATGTGACACCTTTTATTCTACCTGGTCAGGAAAATGTGATTGCTTTCCGCATTACTGATCCAAATGGTAATTTTAATTGGAAAGATTCCCAAGTCTATACATGGGGAGAGTATAGAACTAATCCTTCTCATGGTTTTGGCGGTATAACTGGAAAAGTGGAGTTGGTTGCTACGGATAAGTTATATATTGGAGATGTTTTTATTAAAAACCAACCGGACCCTCATTCTATTGAAGTTGAAGTGACGGCTTGTAATGAAACAAAGAACCCGATGAAGGCTCAGAAAATGCTTTTAACAGTAAAAGAACATAAAGGTGAGAAAGTACTTTACCGAAAAGAATACCCTGTTGAAAATCTTGTTGTCGGAGAGAATAAACAAACTTTTCATATTCATTTGCCAGCGGCAAAATTGTGGAGTACGGATTCTCCTCATCTTTATGATTTGTCTGTTTCAGTAGGTACGGATAATTATACGCAGCGTTTTGGATTCAGATGGTTTGAAGTGAAGGATATTCATGGAGATAAGCAATTTTTCTTGAATGGAAAAAGAATTGTTTTACGTACAGCTATTTCATGGAGTTTCTGGCCGGATAATGGGATCACTCCATCTGATGAGTTGGCTAGGAGACAAGTGGAGAGTGCTAAAAAGCTAGGACTTAACATGTTGAATTTTCACCGTACTATCGGGCATAGCAATGTCTTGGATTATGCTGATGAATTGGGACTATTATACTTTGAAGAACCGGGAGGCAATCAGTATCCTATCAGTCACTTTAATGATAATAACAAGCAAAGCAAGTTTTATTTTGCTTACCGGAATGAAAAATTGGCGCGAATGATTAAACGTGACCGTAACCATCCGTCTCTTGTTATTTATAATTTGCATAATGAACGGGGAGCTTGGCCACAGGTACAGGATTATGCGCAGATGCGTATGGCACATTCGTTGGATCCTACCCGTATCTTAACTTATAATTCCAGTAATGGAGAGAATCCGGAAAATGAGGCGAATGCCCGTTTTAAATTGCACTTGATGCCAAACGATACTACTTTTTATGATTATGGATGGTATGACAGGCATCATGCAGGTGGTCCGGGTTGCTATCATGATAATTTATATTTGGGTAAAGATAACTATCACCGTTTTTCAGATCATAAGGATGAGATTATTTATTGGGGGGAAGACGGGGCTATTGGTACTCCGCCGCGTCTTCAGCTCATTCGGGATGAAATCCTGCAATCTGGCACTACTTCTGGATGGGAAGCGATGGATTATATGAAGTGGTATGATGCATATGATTCGTTTCTTAAACACAATGGATTTGCCAAAGCATTTCCTACAGTGGATGATTTGACCCGTGCCATGGGGAATGTGGCTTTCTATTATCAAGGTAGGGTAATTGAGAATATTCGTATCAGTAATACGGTGGATGCTTATGCTGTAAATGGTTGGGAAAGTATGAAACTGGAAAATCACTCCGGCATTGTTGATAATTATCGTTATCCTAAAGGAGATGTGGAAGTAATGGCTCGTTATAACCAACCGTTATTTTTAGCTGTAAAAATGAATCGGAAAGTGCTGAATGTTGGAGATACGACTATAGTAGATACTTATATTGTAAATGAAAAGAATTTGAAGGGGAATTATTCTCTTCAATTGATCGCGAAAGATGCGGAAGGTACTGTATTGGCTACCCATGTATCTAGTGTACATGTTAAAGGGGGGAATGTATATGGTCAATGTTTACAGATCGGCTGGAATTTTGTTCCTCGGGCAACAGGCTATGTTTGTATTGAAGCAAAGTTGGTCAAAGGCAAAAAAACTTTTGCAACTGGAAACGATTCTTTGTTTGCTGTAAGTTTGAATACGAAAGGAATTACAGCTAATGGTTCTATTGCTGATACTACGGGCGTTCTGAGCAATTTTATGAAAACAGTTGGTTTTGATATTCCGGAATATAAAGAAGGAACACCTTCGGGAGATTATTTGTTGGTTGGCGCCTTTGAACCTACTCAATGGGGAAGTGGTATGAGTGATATTATGGAATGGGTTTACAAGGGACATACATTGATTATTGTGGATAATGCGGAAAGGTGGGCTGAGTTCTTAGCGGATAAAGAAGTTTTGGATTATCGTGGTTCAAAGAAACTAGGTACGGCTTGGTATGGTGGGAACTTTTTCAATAGAGAACATCCTATTTTTGATGGATTGCCTGTCAATTGTGTCTTTAATTGGGAATATCAATGCTTTGCTACTTACAACCGTCATCGTGTAGGGTTGCGTTGCTTTAATGGGGAAACATTGGTTGCTTGTGTTTCCGATCATAAAAAAGAAGTTTATTCTGCCTTGTCTGTTATTCCGGCAGGTCGTGGAAAAATAATTATTACTACATTGGATATTCCTGCATGTATAAAGGATGTCAAAGCTTATACAGTTCCTGTTGATCTTGATGGCATGAACGAGTCGATGAATACTTTTAATACCAAAAGCGAGAATAGGGCTAATGTAGTGGGCCAACAGTTATTATTGAATTTAATAAAAGAAAGTAATAGATAATTATGAAGAAGAGTATTATTGCCATAGCATTTTTGTTGTTATGTCCATTTTATGGGGTGAGAGCACAGGAGAGACCATTTTTTGATTTGTCAGGAAAAGGATGGCATTTATGGCAGGATAAAAATGCAGCTTGGCAGACAGAGGATATTTATTTGACATTGGAAGAGGCACGGAAAAGTCCTGTAATTGTTCCTACAGCGGGATGGGATATATTGACTTCTGCCCAGACTCTTTCGGTACAGGTTCCTGGAACAGCTGAAGAATATCTTCAAACTCAGTCCGGACCCGAAGGAGATATTACAGGAGTTACATGGTGGAGTCGTACAATGGATATTCCGGTATTGAAGAAAGGACAAAAAGTCTTTTTGAATTTTGGCTCTATACGTTCACGGGCGGAAATTTTTATTAATCAGAGATTAGTGGATTATCAGATTGTGGACAATGTTCCTTTTGAAACGGATATTACTCCTTATATAAAATCAGGAGAACAGGTACAATTGGCTGTACGTATAACGGATGCGGGTGGTAACCATGATTGGCGTGACTACAGAACTATTCCGTGGGGAGATAAAATGTTGCCTCCCGGTCATGGCTTTGGAGGAATAACAGGAAAAGTTAGTATGAAGGTATGTAATTCTGTTTATGTGGCAGATATTTATATGCAGAATACTCCTCAGATAACTACCGCCAACGCTATTCTGACATTACAGAATGAAAAAGGAAAGACTGCGAAGCAGGATCTTCGTATAACGGTGTACGAGTGGAAAAATAAAGAAAAAATAGTTTATTCTAAAGAGATAAAGGGTATCTCATTAAATAAAGGTATGAATGAACTGAAGATTCCTGTATCAGCTCCGGATGCGAAATTATGGAGTGTGGATGATCCTAATCTGTATGTATGTGAGGTGGAGTTGTCCGAAGGACAGAACTGGGTGGATAAAGATTCCCGCCGTTTTGGATTCCGTTGGTTCGAGGCTTCCGGTATAGGTGATGATGCTGTTTTTCGTTTAAATGGAAAACGTATCATGCTTCGCTCGGCCATCAGTTGGAGTTTTTGGCCAGTCAATGGTATTTTTCCGTCGGAAGAATTGGCTGAAAGGCAAATTCGCATAGCTAAGGAGTTAGGATTGAATATGCTGAATTTTCATCGTTTTATCGGTAATACTGACGTAATGAATTATGCTGATGAGTTGGGACTGCTCTATTTTGAAGAGCCTGGCGGTTTTCGTCTGGACGTAAGACAGCCGTTTATGAATGCTGTTTTGCATGAAAAGGTCATCCGTATGGTAAAGAGGGATCGCAGTCATCCCTGTCTGGTTATCTATAATATGATGAATGAATCGGGAAATGCTGCTCCTGAAAAGTTAGAATTGGAAATTCAAGCGATGAAGGATATGCGTGTATTGGATCCTTCCCGGTTGATTCTTCGTACCTCGGCTTGGGCTAAGGGAGATGATATAGAAGATCAGGCTAAAATTCATATTCGTCCTTACGATGAAAAAGTGTATTGGAGTGGCTGGTATGATTATCATCGTGCCGGAGGACCTGCTGTTTGGAATGAAGGTTTGTACAAAGGCCCTGAAGATTATTATAATGATACAAAGAATAAGCGTGAAATTGTATTCTTTGGTGAGGAAGGGGCTTTATCATCACCTCCTCGTTTGGAAAAGAATAAAGAAGATTTGGAAAAATATAGCTATAAAGGATGGGATGGTAGAGAGTTTCTACGTTGGTATGATGAATTCAATAAATTTCTGGATGCTAAACAGTTAAGGACTGTTTATCCTACCGTGGATGATTTGTGTGTGGCTATGGGAACTGTATCCTATGAACATCAGGGACGTAAAATAGAATCGGCCAGAATGAATAATTTGACGGATGCATACGTTGTTAATGGATGGGAATCGGAATTGACGGAGAATTATTCGGGAATTGTCGATTGTTTTCGTTATCCCAAATCAGATCCGGCTATCATAGCTCGTTATAATCAGCCTTTGTATGTAGCGGTAAAGACCAGGCAACAGGTTGCAGCCGCAGGGGGAAAGGTGACCGTTGATTTTTATCTGATTAATGAGAAGAATGTCCGGGGAAACCATCAATTGAAAATCTCGGTGACAGACTCTCAAGGAAAAGTGATGGAGGTAGGGACTTATGAAACGGAAGCTGCCGGAGGTGAGGTTTATGGTCAGTTGTTGGTGAAAGATGTAAAAATACCTGTTCCTACAGCTGGAGGACTTTGTAGGATTGAAGCAAAACTGTGTAAGGAAAATTCTGTTGTTACAACTGGGTATGATGATATATTGTCTGTAAATCTGGCATCCAATATGTTGGATGGTAAAGGGGCCGTTTGGGAAGATGGGAGTGCTTTACAGAATTTCTTGAAGGGAAAAACGAAAGAAGCGGTTGCAGCTTACGAGGATAATTTAGGAAAGTTGGATTGGATTATGGTGGCCCGTCCTCCTAGGAAAGATCAGTTGACAATGGTGCCGATGGAAGCGTTACGCTCTGCCGATGGCAAACCGGGATTGGATGTGGTCTATTATGAGGATATGGAATTTCAGAAGGAAGTTTATCATGAAGTGGCCAAGGTGGTTAATCTGAGTGCTATTGAGGGAGCTACACCAAGTCCTTTTGTGTATATGCTTGATGGTTATGGTATTAAATGGAGTGGTAAAGTACTTCCTTCTGTCAGTGGTGAATATACGATTATTCCTCAGAGTAATGATCGTAGTATGATTGAAGTCTTTGTCAATGGTAAGAAAATATATGAAATAACCAGGAAGAAAGAGCATTTGGGCGATGGAAAAGTCTATTTGGAAGGAGGCAAGTCTGCCGATATAGAGATCCGTTTCAGGCATCCTCGCAGTAACGCGCGTTGTCGTTTGGATTGGGCTGTTCCTAATGATAAGATGCCGGATGCACAGCGTTTAATGGAACGTGCCGTAAATGATGGAACCAAAATCTTTATTATTCAGAGTGCTGATGAATGGTCGGAATTTATAGCGGCTAATAGTAAAGCGGTGTTTAAGGACAAATTCTTTGTTGGAACCAACTGGCTGGGCGGGGTGATGTTTAATAAGCCACATGATATTTTCAAGGAACTTCCTGTCGGAAATGCTCTCAACTGGCCTTATCAGGCATTGATACATACAGGGGTGGAGCGTATGGGATTAGTGATGGAAGGTGAAGAATTGCTGGTCGGAGCCTATCATACTTATCCTATGGCTATCGGAACTGCTATGGGGATTGTACCTATGGGTAAGGGTAGTGTTTTGTTCTCTACATTGGATATCTATGGGAACATCATTAATGATTCGGCTGCCGGACTCGTAGCCAAAAAGCTGATTTTCAATATGATTGATTTTAAATAAAATAACAGATACCATGAAAAAACGAATCCTATGCTTTTGTTTATGCCTGTATTGTATAGGGCTATGGGCGGCCAATGCTTCTTTTAAGAAGACAGGAAATGATTTGTTGTTTCTTCTGCCTCAGGGAAATGTGAAATTGGAATTTTGTACAGATGATATGTTCCGTGTACGTCATTCTCAAGGTACCGTGTTCGCTGAAAATGAGCAGTGGATGGTTCGGAAATATGATTTTACTCCTGTACACTATACAGTGGAAGATAAAGGTGCTGCATGGTTGATTACGACCGGAAAACTGATTATAGAGGCTACCAAGAATCCGTTCTGTCTGTCTGTTTCTGATAAAAACGGCAAACTGCTTTATACGGAACTTGCGGAACAACGTTTTTATAAGGATTCTGTCAAGACGAAAGCTGTTCTACAACCGGATGAGCATTTCTTTGGTTTTGGGGAACGTATGGATTTCATGGATCAGCGAGGGCGTAAGGTCTATCTGAATGTAGAGTTGGGAAGAGGGATAAAACCGGCTGTAGGAGGAAAAGATATTTTACGTGCCAATTATTGTCCCGTACCTTTTATGATGAGTACCAAAGGATATGGTTTATTCTTTCATACTCCGTTTGCTACCGAGTGGAATATGGGGTGGGATAGTAGTGATTATTATTCATTCAAAGCTTTTGGCGGTGATTTGGACTATTATTTTATTTATGGTCCCGATTTTTATACCATGGTTGACAGATATACGGAATTGACCGGAAAATCCCCCATGCTTCCTCGTTTTGCAATGGGGTTGCATGTCGGTACTTATTCCGGTGGAACCTGGAAGAATGAAGAGATGACTTCCGATAAATACCCGCCTGCTTTATGTAAACGTTTGCGTGAGGAAGAAGTGCCTTTTGATTTGCTTTGGCTGGATTCTACTTGGAGGCTGTTTAATACCACTTACGGAAATGGTGGTTGCTGTTTTGAATGGCGTAATACGTTCAAAGATCCGAAAGCCATGTTTGATAGTTGCTATGCGCAAAATGTAAAAATGGTGGGGCTTCATATCCGTTCTATATTAGATAATGGCCCTGAATATCATCTGTTGGATAAGGCGCGTGAACAGGGAAACGTGCTGTATCCCGGAGCAAAGATAGAAGGAGTGGTGAATTTCTTTGATCCGAAAGCTGTAGATTGGTGGTGGGAGAACGGAGTAATGAAAGTCGCTTCTATCGGGGCTAAGTTTGTGAAAACGGATGTCGGAGGAACGATGGACCTGAAAGGACTTCATAATATTTTTCCTTTAGCTTATGCGGAGGCCCCCTATCGTAAATTTCAGGAATATAATAATATGAGGGGGGTGACACATACCCGTGAAGGTTATGCGGGAATTCAGCGTTATCCTTATATCTGGGCTGGAGACTGGGGAAGTGAATGGCAGTGGTTTGAACCGGTGATACGTGCAGGACTTAATATTGGTATGAGTGGTGTGGGTAACTGGACTCATTGCATGGGAGGATTTGAACAATATTCTCCTTACGATACAGAATTATATACTCGTTGGGTACAGTTCGGTATGTTTTCACCTATCGCCATGGTGTTCGGTATGGACCATCCCCGTTACCATGAACCTTGGACTTATGGTCCGGAGGCTTTGGCCAATTTCATCAAATATGATAGTTTGCGTTATACATTGATTCCTTATATTTATAGTAATGCCTATCAGCTTTATAAAACGGCACGTCCCATGATGACTCCTTTAGTGATGGACTATCCTCAGGATGAGAATACTTATCAGCTGACACGTCAGTATATGTTCGGGCCATGGATGATGGTTTGTCCTGTCACTACCAAAGGTGCACTGAGCCAACATGTTTATTTTCCCGGTGGAGAATGGTTTGATTATGAAACCGGTGAGCGTTACGAGGGCCGTCAATATAAATCTTTTCTTACTCCGTTGGATGTGTTGCCTATCTATATAAAAGCCGGAGCTATTATTCCCATGCAACCTGTTATGCAGTGGGTAGATCAGCACCCTGTAGAGATGATAACATTGGATGTCTATCCGTCAGGCATTTCTTCTTATGAGATGTATGAAGATGATGGTATATCAATGGATTATCAAAAAGGGATTGGTTCATTGACCCGTTTTACCAGCAGGCTTGCTGATGATAGTTGGACGTTTACTGCAGATAAACCGGTAGGGAAGTACAAACCTGCCAAGCACACTTATCTAGTAAAGGCTTATTTGCAGAACGCTCCGCAATCTGTGATAGAAAATGGTAAATCGTTGCCCGTTCTTTCATCAGTTACAGATGCAGAGCGGAATACAGGCTGGTTTTATGATATAGAGCATAAACGTTTGTATGTGAAGACAGCCGGAGATAACCGTCAGAAAATTGAAATTGTGGTACAATAACTTAAAGGGATGATTCTATGAGAAAAATTATCGGTTTTCGCACTTTATGTGTAGGTTTGGGAATATGGGTGGGGACTGTTGTGGTTTCTGCTCAGGGGGAGTTCAAGGCATTACCTTGGAGTCAAAGTACTGCTTATAATTCTTATCTGATGCGTGATGTACATCGGCAGTTTGCATCCCGGCAGTCAGCCATTCAGCAAGCATTTACTTCTCCTGCCGGGATGCAGGAGTACCTGGAGGGTTGCCGTGAACGATATAAACAAATAGTAGGTACTTTTCCTGAAAAAGAGAATTTAAATGTTCAGGTGGTGGGGAAGATACAAGGTACCGGCTATTATATAGAGAAAATAATTTTTGAAAGCAAGCCTGGCCGCTATGTCACAGCACATCTTTATATGCCGGAGAACATGACTGTTCCTGTTCCGGCAACATTGGAACTTTGCGGACATGGATTGAATGGTAAAGGTTCTTCGTCTCATGCCGCTATGCTGATGGCATCCAATGGTATTGCTGTACTAGTGGTAGATCCCATAGGCCAGGGAGAACGGTTGCAACTTATTGATAGGGAAGGAAAACCGCTGACACGGGGGGCTACCACGGAACATACCTTACTGAATGCGGGCTTTAACTTGCTTGGTACTAGTTTGGCGGCACAGGAATATTGGGATAATCATCGGGCTTTGGACTATTTATTGACTCGTAAGGATATTGATTCGGAGCGTATCGGAGTATATGGATCTTCTGGTGGTGGTACTCAGACCGCTTATTATATAGGTTTGGATCCCCGTGTAAAGGTAGCGGCCATTTGTAGTTTCTTTTCTACCCGAGAACGTACTATGGAGTTGCAAGGTCCTTCCGATGGTTGCCAACATATACCATACGAAGGGCGTGAACAACTGGAAGTACCTGATTTTGCTTTAATGATGGCTCCACGGCCTTTATTGATTTTAAGCGGTAAATATGATTTTGTCGATTTATGGGGTGCACAACAAGGGTTTGCTGAATTACAACAGTGCTATAAAGTATTGGGAGTTCCCGAAAAGGTGGATATGCTGACAGTAGAAACAGGGCATGGACTTGGAACTGAAAAAAGGCAAAAGTTGGTCAGTTGGTTCAAGCGTTGGCTGAAAGATGATCAATCTCCGGTGAAGAAATCGGCACAAGACCGTTTCCGGTTGTCTGATATGCTTTGTACGACTAAAGGACAGGTGAATGTATCTATGCCTGGAGCACTCAGTATTATGCAGGAAAATGTGAATCAGCTGGATGAGTGGGCTTCCAAGCGTGAGGCGTTTCTTTCGAAAGGAAAGAAAACTGTCCAAGCAAAGATGCTGGATTTGTTAGGTCTTAAAGGTCTTCCTGACCATAAAATAAGAATTGAAGCAACCGGACATGATTCAATGCGTGAAAATGAACAATATAAGTTTCAGCTTATAAGGGAAGGGGAGATGCCTGTTCCTTGTATTCTTATCATGCCGTCCAGAGCGAATGCTGATTCTCCTGTTGAGTTAAGGTTACAGGAAGAGGGAAAAGGAACTTATTTGAGTGAATATGCGAATTTTGCTGCTGCCTTGACGGAAGGAAAAATCTTGTTGTTGGCAGATTTGCGCGGATTTGGGGAAACAACGGATCCTGCATTCTATACGGATGCTAAATATTGGAACCGTGAGTATCGCAATGCAATGGTCAGTATGCATATAGGGCGTCCTATTATGGGACAACGTGTTGTCGATATTTTGACTTTGCTTGATTTTTGTTCAGAACACGAATTTCTGAAAGGACACCCCGTCAAGGTATTTGCCAATGGTATTTATGGTCCGGTTGCAATTCATGCTGCTTATTTGGATGAAAGAATCAACAGTGTGGAGATAAAACATAGCGTGAAGACTTGGAAGGAATACATTGAGAGGCCTATGCAGTGGGATATGTATTCTAATGTGTTGTATGGTGCTTTGAAATATTATGATTTACCGGATTTGATAAGGTTAAGCAATTGTCCCATTCGTTTTGCAGATTAAAAAATAGAATTCATTTCCACTGTAGGAGCATATTAAATGCCCAAAGGAGGGCACAGCAATCTGCTCCTGCAGTGGATGGAATATATGGCTTGTCTATTTCTTTTCCAGGAAATCAGCACGCATCGGGCTGAAACAATCTATCAGCATACCCGGCTCCAGGCATACACAACCATGCACAGCATCCGGTTCCTTATATAGACAGTCGCCGGCCGATACAATTTTTTTCACACCATTGATGGTGAACTCAAATTTTCCACTTTCCACATAGGTCACTTGTGAATGGATATGATGGTGGACAGCTCCTACAGCTCCCTTTTCAAATTTTACTTTAACAACCATGATGTCATCATTGTAACCCATGATCTGGCGCACTACACCTTCGCCTGCAGGTTCCCATTCTTTGCCTTCTGCAAAAATGAAGTTTTCACTACCTGTTTTCATAACCTTTTTTTCAGTGTTTTTGTTTGTTTCTTCAGTACACTCTTTGTTGCTCTCTTTTTTTTCACTTTGTGCATTGCAGCTCTGCAATAGTAGTGGTGCCATCAAGGCGCAAGCATACAATGCGGTTCTTACTTTACGATTCATGATCTTGCATTTAATATAAAATGAATAACTAAAACTTTTCTTCAAATATACTTATAATATGGGGAGGGTAGTTCGTCGTGATTAAAATATACGAGGAAAAGACCAAATATTACAAATCCAAGCTCCGGAAAATGGCTTATTTTGCTTCATAATGATATTTAAACTTGAATCAAAACACTAAAACAACAATGAAAAGCACATTAAAGAAGAACTGGGAAAGAATTGTCCTTTGCCTGTGCATGGCAAATTTTGCTTGTATAGGTATAGCCCAAACTAATAAAAAATTAGATGACCAAGTTATAAATACGATGAAAACCGCCACTCGGTTTATGATGGACAAAGTGAGTTATAATGGTGGCTTCGTATGGAATTATTTGCCGGATATGTCCCGTTCATGGGGAGAGATGGAAGCCAAGAGGACAATGGTATGGATTCAGCCGCCGGGAACTCCTTCTGTCGGTCATTTGTTGCTTGACGCTTATCATGCTACAGGAGATGAGTATTATTATGAAGCTGCGAAAAAAGTGGCTAACACCTTGATTTGGGGACAGCTTGAATGTGGCGGATGGAATTATGTGTTCGATTTTGCAGGAGAGAACTCCTTAAAGTCCTGGTATGATACCGTTGGTAAAAATGGCTGGCGTCTGGAAGAATTTCAACATTATTATGGAAATGCGACTTACGATGATGCGGGTACTATGGAGGCTGCCAAATTTCTACTTCGTATGTATGTGGAAAAAAATGATCCTGCTTTCCGTCCGGCTTTGGAGAAAACCATTGATTTTGTCTTGAAAAGTCAATATCCGGTGGGCGGATGGCCTCAACGGTATCCTTTGATGTATGATCACCCTTTTCAAGGTAAGAAAGATTATTCGTCTTTTATTACTCTGAATGATGATGTGATTCCTGATGCGACCGAGTTTTTGATTCAATGCTATCAGGCAATGGGGTTGCAAGGGGTAAAGGAGCCTATTATGCGTGCTATGTACTTGATGATTTCCCTTCAACAAGGGGAACCTTATGCAGGCTGGGCAGACCAATATACAGTAGATGATTTGAAACCGGCTCATGCCCGTTCTTATGAACCGCGCAGTGTGAACACCGGTACTACCGTCCGTCTTGTTAATTTAATGATGGATTACTATAAACTTACAGCTGATACTCGTTTCCTGTCGGGGATTCCTGCTGCAATTCGTTTTTTGGAATCAATGAAATTACCGGAATCGGATGTGAAGAAATGGAAGAGTCAGTCGACTAATCCGGAAGCTATTTTGGTTCCTCGTTTTGTAGATCCTGATACTGGTAAACCACTGTATGTCCATCGTAAAGGAAGTAATGTGAAAAACGGTACTTATTATATAGATCAGAATATAGAAAATACAATAGCTCATTATAATTCGGCAACTTTTGTGAATCCAGGTGAACTGCGTCGTCGTTATGAGGAAGTGAAAAAACTTCCTGTATCCGAATTGGCGAAGAATTCACCTTTGCTGCAGGATCATTTGGTTCCTTTACCTAAATATTATACTCGTTTACGTGGAAAAGCTACGGAAGAAGTTGCCCGGAAATTGGTGAAATCACTGACTAAGGACGGTTGCTGGCTCTCTCCTTTAAAGTCAACCTCGAACCCGTATAAGCCATATACTGTTTCAGGACCTAGTGAGGAAACGAAATATATAGCTACCTTTGTAGGGGACGAGCACGATACATCACCTTATCCGTGTACCACCGGAGAATTGTGCATCTCTGTTGGGGATTATATTGATAATATGATAAAATTAATTAGTTACCTTGAAAAGTAAAGTTTGTTAGGTATAGGTTTATGAAGAATACTGTAATTTGTTTATTGTTGTTTGGGATAAGTCTGACGGCTTCTGCTCAAGAAAAGGTGGAAACAGTCTCTATGCGTTATGAAACGCAGAATGATATGCCGCTGTTCTATCAGAAGATGAAAGAAAACCTGACTTATCCTATGGCTTGGGGAAATTCTTCCATCAGAAATTTCAAGAAGTGGCGTGAGGAAGCTCGAAAAACGTTATTGGATTGCATGTTGCCTGCTCCTCCTGCTACGGCTTTTGATAAGGAAGTGATAGATACCGAGCAACGGAATGGATATAGGGCGGAGAAGATTTTGTTCAGTGTTTCGGAATATTCTCGTGTTCCCGCTTATCTGTTGGTTCCTGACGGGAATGGCCCGTTCCCGGCAGTATTGCTGCTTCACGATCACGGTGCGCATTTTTCGATAGGGAAAGAGAAAATGGTACGTCCGTTCGGTGTGGAAGCATCTGTACTGGCCGATGCGGACGATTGGGCGGAAAAATGTTATGACAAACAGTATGTAGGTGATTATCTGGCAAGTCACGGATATGTAGTGCTTGCTGTGGATGCCTTGTTTTGGGGGGAACGGGGACGTAAGGAAGGAGTACGCTATGACTCACAGCAAGCGTTGGCGGCCAATATGTTACAGATGGGAATGTCTTGGGGAGCCTTGATAGCCTGGGATGATATCCGTAGCGCGGAATTTCTGGCCTCATTGCCCATGGTTCATAAGGAAAAGATAGGTACTATGGGATTTTCTATGGGAGCACATCGTGCCTGGATGGTCAGTGCCGCTACAGATGTGGTGAAGGCAGGCGCTGCTGTGTGCTGGATGAATACTACAGATAGCTTAATGACACTTACCAATAATCAGAACAAAGGCGGGTCTGCTTATTCCATGATTATTCCCGGAATACGGAATTGGATGGATTATCCTCATGTGGCATCTATCGCCTGCCCCAAACCGATGTTGTTCATCAATGGCTTGCGGGACAAACTTTTTCCTGTAAAGGGCGTTGAAAGCGCTTTCTCTACCATGCAGGATGTATGGAAGAGTCAATCGGTAGAAAATCTGTTGACTACCAAGTTCTATGATTTGCCCCATTTTTGCAGTAAGGAGATACAGGATGATATACTTGAGTTCTTTAATCAAAATTTAAAATAGAAAGCGATGAAAATTAAGATGTTGATGGCATTTGTTGCCTTGTTGTTTTCTGCTTTTACGGCAGACCGCACAATTACTATCTTTATGATAGGTGACTCGACTATGGCTAACAAACCCTTAGAGGGAGGTAATCAGGAACGTGGATGGGGCCATGTGCTGGGAGGATATTTCAGTGAGAATATTCGTGTGGAAAACCATGCTAGAAATGGTCGGAGTTCTAAAAGTTTTATTGATGAAGGATTGTGGGAGGTAGTAATTAATAAAGTAAAGCCGGGTGATTATGTTTTTATTCAGTTTGGGCATAATGATGAGAAGGCCGATGAGAAACGTCATACTGATCCCGGATCTACTTTTGATGCCAATCTACGCCGTTTTGTAAAAGAAACACGTGCTAAAGGGGGGAATTCCCGTGTTGTTTAATGCCATTGTCCGTCGTAATTTCCGGAATAATAAAAATGCGGTAGCCGAAGATGATGTGCGCAAGGATTTGTCAAAGGGGAGTGTTTCTCAAGATGGAGAAGTGTTGATTGATACTCATGGAAAATATTTGGAGTCTCCGCGTAACGTGGCAAAAGAGTTGGATGTGCCTTTTGTGGATATGAACAAGATAACGCATGATTTGGTGCAGGAGATGGGACCGGAGGCTTCAAAAAAATTGTTCATGTGGATTCCTGAAGGTGTGTGTGCAGCTTGTCCGAAAGGGCGTGAGGATAATACGCACCTGAATGTATATGGGGCGCGTACTATTGCTGGTTTGACGGTGGATGCTATAGCTAAAGAGGTTCCTGCATTGGCGCCTTTTGTACGTCATTATGATTTTGTAGTGGCAAAAGATGGCAGTGGTGATTTCTTTACCATTCAGGAAGCGATTCATGCTGTCCCCGATTTTCGTAAAGCAGGACGCACTACTATTCTAGTCCGTAAAGGGGTATATAAAGAAAAAGTGGTTATTCCTGAAAGCAAGATTAGTGTTTCTTTGATAGGTGAGGACGGAGCAATTCTGACAAATGATGATTTTGCTGCTAAAAAGAACTATTTCGGAGAAGAAATGTCTACCTCCGGTTCATCAACCTGTTATATCTATGCTCCCGATTTCTATGCTGAGAATATCACTTTCGAGAATAGTGCCGGCAGAGTGGGGCAGGCAGTGGCCTGTTTTGTTAGTGGAGATCGCGCTTATTTCAAAAACTGTCGTTTTTTGGGAAATCAGGATACTTTGTACACTTATGGCAAAGACAGTCGTCAGTTTTATGACCATTGTTATATAGAGGGTACAGTGGATTTTATTTTTGGCTGGTCTACGGCATTGTTTAAGGATTGCACCATCCATAGTTTGGGTGATGGGTATGTTACCGCTCCTTCTACAGATCAAGGCAAAAAATATGGCTATGTTTTTATAGGCTGTAAATTGACGGGTGTGGCTGAGGCTCAGAAGGTGTATTTGTCCCGTCCTTGGCGTCCTTATGCACAGGCTGTTTATATTCATTGTGATTTGGGAAAGCATATTCTTCCGGTGGGTTGGAACAACTGGGGCAAAAAAGAAAATGAGGAAACCGTATTCTATGCTGAATACCGGAATACGGGAGAAGGGGCGGCTACCGCTTCGCGTGCTTCGTTTGGAAAGCAGCTGAACGATATCAGTAATTATAATGAAGCACAGATTTTGGCAGGTGATGACGGATGGAATCCGGTGGAAAATGGAAATGTGTTGTTGCAGAATTTAAAGAGATAAGCTGTTCTTTCTACCAGTAATAATACTTTGTCACTGTAGGGAGGAATTCTATTTGTTCCTATGGAAAGTGTCAGGGAAGAGTAGAATGATAAAGGGGGGATTTAACTTTTCCCCTTTTGTTTTTTTAGGAGCTTGTATATCAGTATCTCTCGTTTTTTATGTATTTTTGCCTATTATATATGAAAATCTACGAAATGAAAAGACACATTCTGTTTATACTTACTTTGCTGCTCTTTTTTCATGCAAAAAGTCAGCCTAATTGTATCTTTACTCATTATTCTTCGGAAAACGGCTTGTCTCAGAACTCCATCATGAGCATGGTACAAGACCATAATGGAGTTTTATGGTTCTCTACTTGGGATGGAATCAACCGGTTCAACGGTTATGACTTCAAAGTTTATAAAGCCAGACAAGGGAATAAAATTACTATGACTAACAACCGGGTAGACTTATTGGAAGTAGACCCTTATAATTATATTTGGCTGCAAACGTATGATTATCGTGTGTATCGTTTTGACCAAAGAACAGAGAAGTTCGAACAAATTCCTGCCGAAGGTGAAGAGGAGGGCATGCGTTTCTCTTCTATTAAAATATTGCCCGACAGTGTCATTTGGCTACTTTCTGAAAATGAGGGGGCTGTCCGTGTGAAAACAAACCCTAAAGATTACAGTATAACTACCCAAGTATATGCTACTCATAGTCGTGGAGGAAATGCCGTTCATATTAATCAGGTTTTTAGCGATGCTTACAATCAAGAGTGGTTGCTTACTGATAACGGTCTGCTGAAGATTACGAATGATAAAGAAGAGCCTGTCTCTTATTTTGTGAATATCCAGTCAGGCAAAGATGAACCCGTACAGGCCTTCTACTCTTTTTGCAGTTATGGTGACGAACTTTATTTTGGATCAGACAGAGGACGGATATGGTGCTATTCTTTGCAGAATGAAATCTTTCGTCTTTGGGAATTGCCGGTAAAGGATAAAGTGATTGCTATAAATGAAATAAAAGGTACGGGGCTGTTGATAACAACTGCCCATGAAGGATTGATATTGTACCATTCGGATACAAAAGAGTGTAAAGTCTATAATAAGTCCAATTGTCCCGAATTCCCGGCAGACGCTTTCCGTTCTGTTTATGTTGACAGTAAGCAGGAAGCATGGTTTGAGATGACCGAATGGGGAAAGGTTTGTCATTTCAATCCTTTGACAGAAGTATTTAAGCAAGAAAAGATGCAAGTGGAGCCTCGTGGTGCCGATCGTTCCTATCCCAGTTTTCATATTTGTGAAGACTTGAACGGTAATTTGTGGGTACATCCGCAAGGAGGAGGGCTTTCTTGGTATGACAGAGAGGCAAATCGGCTGTTACCTTTCTATAATGACCCCGATTCACCCGATTGGCACTTTTCCAATAAATTACATTCCATGTTATCCGATAAGCAAGGCAATCTTTGGTTATGTACTCATTCTAAGGGGTTGGAGAAGATTACTTTTTTAGGAAGCCAGTTCCATATTTATCCCCGCATGGGTCACAGTTATGACTTGAATTCCAATACGGTACGTGCGTTGTTTGAAGATAGCGAACATCGCATCTGGATGGGAAAACGGGATGGTCAGATTGAAATTTATTCTTCTGATTTAGATTTTCAGGGTATTCTGACTGAAGAGGGGGATATAGCCAAATCTGGCAGGCCGTTACGGGGAGTTCCTTATCATATCATGCAAGATTCTCACGGAAACATTTGGATTGCGACCAAAGGGGATGGTATTATTCTGGCAGAAAAGGAGGGGACCCATTTTAAGTTTACTCGATTCAAATATGATGAAGATGATATTTATAGCCTGAGTCATAATAGTGTTTACTGGTTACATGAAGACAAGTATGGACGCATTTGGGTGGCAACTTTCGGTGGAGGGTTGAATTATATTCAGAAAACTCCTGAAGGGAAATATGTGTTTATTAGTTCTAGAAATAACCTGAAAGGTTTTCCGTATGACCGTTGTTACCGTGTACGCCATATCACTTCTGACAAGAAGGGGAATATATGGGTGGGGAGCAGTGATGGCGCGCTTAGTTTTAAAGAGGATTTTAAAGATCCGGAGTCGATTGTGTTCCATCTTTATGCACGTATCCCCGATGATATGAATTGTCTGAGCAACAATAACGTATATCGGATTGTAACCACTTCTCAAGGAGAAGTTTATTTGGCTACATTTGGGGGTGGTCTTAACCGGCTTGTTTCCATGAACGGAGAAGGGGGAGCTATATTTAAATCTTATACAGTGAAGAATGGCCTGCCTTCAGATATCCTGTTGTCTGTAGAAGAGGATGGCGCAGGAAACTTGTGGATAAGTACGGAAAACGGATTGAGTAAATTTATTCCGTCCGAACAACGTTTTGAGAATTATAATGAAAGGGATTTTGGTGGTAAGATACGTTTTGAGGAAGGAACATCGTTGAAGCTTGGTCCCGACACTATTTTGTTTGGCACCAGTCGTGGCGTGCTTTATTTTGAACCGGAGCACATTAAGAAGAGTAATTATGTTCCATCCATTATTTTAGGTACTTTGAAGATATCCAATCAGGAGGTAGTTCCAGGCGTACCGGGAAGCTTGTTGCGGCAGTCACTCAATAATACAGAACATCTGGTGCTTTCACATAAGGAGAATATTGTAACCTTATCGTTTGCTGCGTTGGATATGATTTATCCTGAAAATATCCGTTATGCTTATCGTTTACGCGGATTTGATAAAGAATGGAATTATGTAGACAGACAGCGTACCGCTACATATACTAATCTTCCGAAAGGAGAGTATGTCTTTCAGGTTAAATCGACCAATAGTGATGGGGTTTGGGTAGAGAATGAGCGTAGTTTGAGAATCACCATTCAGCCTTCGTTTTGGGAAACGGCTTGGGCTATGGCAATTTATATTCTTGCTTTTCTGTTGATTCTGTTTTCAGGAGTATATATATTGTTTACTATTTATCGTCTGAAACATGAAGTGTCTGTGGAACAGCAGGTTTCTGATATAAAGCTTCGCTTTTTTACAAATATTTCTCACGAACTTCGCACTCCGCTGACATTGATTGCAGGTCCTGTGGAATATGTTCTGAAAAACAAGACTTTGCCGGATGATGTACGTGAGCAATTGCATGTAGTAGAACGTAATACCGACCGTATGCTTCGCTTGGTGAACCAAATTCTTGATTTCCGCAAAATACAGAAAAATAAGATGAAGTTGCGTATAGAGCAGATAGATATTGTTCCTTTTGTACGCCATATCATGGATAATTTTGAATCGCTGGCCGAAGAGCATCATATTGATTTTGTATTCGAAAGTGAAATGCCTTCCTTAAAACTGTGGGTAGATGCGGATAAGTTGGAAAAGATTGTCTTCAATCTGCTTTCCAATGCTTTCAAGTATACTCCACAGGGTAAGATGATTACGCTTTTCATTCATGAAAATGAACATAATGTGGCGATTGGTGTGCAGGATCAAGGTATAGGAATTTCTGAAAGCAAGAAAGCTTCCCTTTTTGTCCGTTTTGAAAATCTGTTGGACAAGAATTTGTTTAATCAGCAAAGTTCTGGTATCGGTCTTTCTTTGGTTAAGGAATTGGTGGAACTGCACAAAGCGACTATCCGTGTGGATAGTAAAGAGGGGGGAGGGCAGTTGTTTCACGGTTGAGTTTTTGAAAGGCAAGGAGCACTATACGGAGAATGTAGAGTTCATTCTCTCTGATTCTGTCGAAATGAGGCCGGAAGAGGTGGAAGAATCTGTTCAGGGACATGAAGAGAAGAGGAATGAAAGCAAAACGATGTTGCTGGTTGAAGATAATTTGGAACTTCGTTTCTTTTTGCGTAGTATCTTCATCTCAAATTTCAACGTCATAGAGGCTGTCAATGGGGCTGAAGGTTTGGATAAGGCTTTGAAGTTTGTTCCGGATATTATTATTAGTGATATCATGATGCCGGAAAAGGATGGTATTACCATGACAGAAGATTTGCGTGCTAATATGGCGACCAGTCACATTCCAGTCGTTTTACTGACGGCTAAAACGGATATGGACAGTAAGTTGGAAGGTATGGAACTGGGAGTTGAGGATTATATAACGAAACCGTTCAGTGCTACTTACCTGAAGGCCAGGGTGGAGAATATTCTGACACAACGTGTCAAGTTGCAACAGTTGTATTGTGCGAATCTGATGAATATTCAGCCTGTTGCGGAGGAAGAACAGCAAACACAGCCTGAGATGTCTTCCCATGACCGTAAGTTTATGGAAAAACTGACGGAATTAATGGAGAAGAATATGGATAATGGCGATTTGATCGTGGATGATTTGGTACAGGAGCTTGCGGTGAGCCGTTCTGTCTTTTTCAAGAAACTGAAGACCCTGACAGGACTTGCCCCCATTGAGTTTATTAAAGAGATGCGTGTGAAACGTGCCGCACAATTGATAGAGAGTGGTGATTATAATATGACGCAGATTGCTTATATGGTAGGTATTAATGATCCTCGTTATTTCAGCAAATGTTTTAAACAACGTTTTGGTATGACACCTACCGAATATAAAGAGAATGCGAAAAATAAGCGATAACTTTTGCTGCTATTGGTTGGTTTTTGCAGCGTTTGTTTTTTTTGATTTCTTGAACGATATGTTTAAATGTAGGGTGTTTCTTTTGTTATGTGAGTGAGTTGCTCATGTTATTTTATTATTTTTCCGGATATGCAATGGGGGTTTTTCTGAATTTTTAGTCTTTTACATAGATAATGAACTAAAAAGAAGAAAAAGATGAAAAAAGTAATTTTATTTATGGCAGGTATTTTGGCGAGTATGATGTTGAACGCTCAGTCTCGTTGGAGTGTTACGCCGGAAGCCGGCTTGGTAGTGAATAAGGAAAATGAAGGGACATCAGTTACATTAGGTTTTAAAGCCGGTGCCGGTGTGTTGTATCAGTTAAAGGAAGGGGTGGGAAAGAAGCCTTCTTTTGGCTTGAAGTCCGGGGTTTATATCTTAATGCAGAAAGGTGGGTATCATCCTATGAGCTGGGGAAACATATCAACAGGGGGAGGATTTAGCATGGATTATGAAAAAACGAATGTTGAGTCCACGCGTTATTATTTGCAATTGCCTGTTATGGCTCATTGGGGTTTTAAACTTTGTGATGATGTGCGTCTTAAATTAGCAGTAGGACCTTATGTAGCTGTAGGAATTGGTGGACGTACTAATGCTTATGTTTCTTCCTCAAAATATAATATAGATGAAGAAACAGGTGTTGGACAGTACGAATACCGGAATGATTATTACCGGTTTGGCACATTTAAAGGAAAAACAGTAAATGAGGAATTTGGTTTTGAAGCGTCCCCTCGTTTGGATTGGGGAGGAACGGCTTCTGTCGGGATTGCTGTTAAACGGATTTCATTTACTGTCGGGTATGATTTGGCTTGGGGAAAATATAATAAGGAGCAGAATGATTTAAGGATACGGAATCATATGGTTAGTTTTACTTCAGGGTATAGTTTCTGATAAGAAAAGGATAAATGAAACAAACATACACAAAATTCTTTGTTTAAGATTGTTAAATGAAGAATTTTGTGTATGTTTGTTTTTTATAAACACGATAAAAGTTCAATCTATGAGGAAAATGCTATTCATTACCCTTTTAATGGGCGGTTTGTGTACGACAGTTTCTGTTGCAAAAGCGCAGGAACGCTTGCCGGAATATCTGCAGGCAGAGAAATACACACAAGAAAAATTGAACACCATGTTGTTTTCTACTGTGGTGGATCCGCATTGGTTCCAGAAAGGTAATAATTTCTGGTTCGAGTACAAAACAAGTGAAGGAACCTTTTGGTATGTGGTTGATCCGGCTGCCCGGACAAAGAAGCTTTTGTTTGATAGGGATGAATTAGCTTCCCAGCTTACCGAAATTGTAAAAGATCCCTTTGAGGCACGCCATTTGCCAATCACAAATCTGAAAGCGGAAGAAGATGGGCGTACCTTTACTTTTGAAGTAAAGTCAACAAAAGATGCGACACCAAAGAAAGATGGCAAGGATAAGAAGGACAAGAAGAATGAGAAGGAAATCTTTTATTTTTCTTATGACTATCCTACCCGTAAATTGACCCATCTGAAAGATAAAGAAGACGACCTGAAGAAAATCTATTGGGGATCGGTCTCTCCTGATGGTAAAACGGTGATTTATGCCAAGGATTTGAATTTGTATCGCATGAGTCGTGAAGATTATGAAAAGGCGAAAAAAAATGAAAAGGATAGTACGATCGTGGAAATCCAGCTTACTACAGATGGCATGAAGGATTTTGGCTATGGTATTCCCTATAGTATGTTGAATACAGATACTTTATGTAATGGCAAGCGTCGTCGTGTAGGTGGAGTGTGGTCTCCGGATTCACGTTATTTTGCTATGACAGTTTCTGACGATCGCGCTGTGAAAGAGTTATGGGTAATAAATTCGATGGCCCGTCCACGTCCCACATTGGAAACTTATAAATACCAGATGCCGGGAGAAAAGGAAGCTCCCATAGAACACCTGTACTTGTTTGACTTGGTTGATAATAAACGTAAGGAAATTAAAGTAGCAGCTTATAAAGATCAAAGCATTGGCCTGGAATACAAACCAATGATGCAAAAACAGCGTGATATGGAAGATCAGGCTGCCGTTTGGCAGGGTGATAACAACCGTTTCTTCCTGACCCGCAGCAGCCGTGATTTACATCGGATTGATGTTTGTTCCTATACGATAGGACAGGATTCTGTTGTACCAGTAATAAAGGAACGGATGAATACCTATCAGGAAACTCGTCCTTTAAGAGTCTTGAATGGTGGAAAGGAAATTATTCAATGGAGTGAGCGTGATGGTTGGGCACACCTTTATTTATATGATGATCAGGGTAATTTGAAAAATCGTATCACAAAAGGTCCCTGGCACGTGGAGGAAATCTTGAAAGTAGATGACAAGGCGCGTGTGATTTATTTTACTGCCAATGGAATGAATGCGAAAGAACATCCTTATTATGAACATTTGTATCGTGTGAATCTGGATGGCAGCGGTTTGAAATTACTGACCAAAGGGGATTATTTCCATCGTGTGGAAGTGGATGATGATGCTCGTTTTGTGGTGGATAACTATTCGCGTGTAAATACGGTGCCCTGCGCCATCCTGCTGGATACTAATGGCAATAAGGTAATGGATATTCAGGAGAGTGATTTTTCACAGCTTTTTGCTGCCGGTTATAAATTTCCGGAAATATTTAAGGTAAAGGCGGCTGATGGCGTGACAGATCTGTATGGTGTGATGTATAAACCTTTTAATTTTGACTCAACTAAGGTTTATCCTATTGTGGATTATGTTTATCCTGGGCCACAGGTGGAAGGTGTTTATTATCCGTTTACCCGTATGAGCCCCCGTACCGACCGTTTGGCACAGGCCGGATTTATTGTTATTTCTGTGGGACAACGCGGCGGGCATCCTAGCCGCTCTAAATGGTATCATAATTATGGATATGGAAATATGCGTGATTATCCGCTGGCCGATCATAAATATGCTATCGAGCAATTGGCGCAGCGTCATCATTTTATAGATATAGATAAGGTTGGTATTCATGGACATTCGGGAGGTGGATTTATGAGTACGGCGGCTATGTGCCAATACCCGGATTTCTTCAAAGTGGCTGTTTCTTGTGCCGGAAATCATGATAACAATATCTATAACCGTTGGTGGAGTGAAACGCATCACGGCGTAAAAGAGGTGGTGAGTGAGAAAGGGGATACAACTTTCGTTTATAAGATTGCTACTAATCCTGAAATAGCGAAGCAATTGAAAGGAAATTTGTTACTGATTCATGGTGATATTGATAATAATGTGCATCCGGGCAATACCTTACGGGTAGTTGACGCCTTGATTCGTGCCGGGAAGCGTTTTGATATGCTGATTCTTCCTCAACAGCGTCATGGATTCGGTGATATGAATGAATATTTCTACTGGAAACTGGTTGATTACTTTTCCGAACATCTGAAAGGGAAAAGTGAAAAATCGGTAGATATACCGAAACGGTAGATTTAGGATCATTGCCGGACGAATATGAAAGGAGCACAGAGGTTCGTGTCATTAAGATACCTTTGTGCTCCTTGTTGTTTTTATATTATAGCAGACTGTTGATATAAGCCTTCATGTCCGGTGTAGCGGATTTTGCTTCCAGATACAGTTTATACTGCGCTTTGGTGCGTACCAGATTATGGTCTTTATACCGGGTTTGATAATACGTGTCTCCGTTTATATAATCTGCTAAAAAGCGTACAGCTTGCATATAGGGGAACAGGGTGGCAGCGTAAGGTAGCATTTCTATTTCGAGAGGAGTCAGGAAAGTCCGGGCCGATTCAATATAACCTTTGGTAAATGCTTTGAAGATTTCCATGTTGAACTTCACCTTATTTAAATCAGCCTCATCCTCCTTGCCGGTATTGGCTGCCGAACGGAGGAAATCACCGAAATCGGAGAAAATGAAACTGGGCATTACCGTGTCCAGGTCAATGACACACAACACTTTTCCGTTTTCATCAAATAACATGTTGCTTACTTTTGTGTCACAGTGGCAGATGCGTTTGGGCAATTTGCCTTCACGGTAAAAACGTTCAGCGCTGCACATCGTATCAGCATCTTTTTCTATAGCGTCCACTATGTCCTGTACTTCTGCCAAACGGCCGGATATGTTGGCGGATACGGCTTCACGTAATTGTTTTAAGCGGAATTCCATATTGTGGAAATCGGGGATGATTTCTCCGAGTTGTTCGGGCACATCAGCCAGCATGGCCTGGAATTCACCAAACTTCAGTCCTGCCAGATGGGAAGATTCCGGTGTAACTGTTTCCAATGTTTGTGAACGCGGAATAAATATTGAAATTCGCCAATAACCTTCTCCATCATAGAAATAGGTCTTGCCATTGGTGGAAGGTAGAAAATGGAGTACCTTACGTTCAATGTCCTCTTCGTGTCTGGCTTCCAGCTTTTGGCGGATGTGTCTGGTCACTACTTCTATATTGTGTTGCAGCATTTCAATATTGGTAAATATTAAATGGTTGATTCGTTGCAATACATAGTCAGGCTCTTCAGGAGATACCGATTTTACCAGATAAGTCTGATTGATGAGGCCGGATGTCAAAGCTTTGATTTCTTTCACTTCACCCACTTTGGGGAACTGTTTGATAATTTTTTTGAGGTTTTCCATAGGTTTGTTTGAATAATGTCTATATATACGAAACAAAGATAACTTCTTTCCTTCAATTGGAGGAAAGAAGTTATCTTAAAAAACATATAATAGGAATATAAATCTTTTTATTTTTTCAAATCAGTCTGGAACATACGGTCGGCGCGTAACAGATGACGCCAGTAGGAAACCAATTCTTGTGATTCCTGCAATACATTGAGGTACACCATGGAAGCTTTTACATTGACATCCCGTTCTTGTATGCGGTCCATCTGTTCTTTGCGCAAGGTAGAGATCTTGCCTTTCAGAAGGGCGCCTTCACGTAGCAAGGCATCAGTCTGATCGTAGGCCTTGTTGGCAAGTACTTCAGTAGCCTTGGTCATTAATGCGGTCATCTCATCGCGGATAGGGATGAACTCGTTAGTGGCACGTTCCGATAATGGGGTGAACTTATTGTCCACATGTTCTTTACAAGGATCGCAGATACGTTTCAGACAGTAAAGCATTTGTTCACAACTGTTGCTTCCCAAGTGGAACCAAGTGTTTTTCTCGATAGCAGTAAAGTTGTCTATACGGCGCAGACCTAGTATTTCTTTACGGCGTATCTTTTTTAACATTTCTTTCTGATTGTCGGTATTGTTCACGGCCTTGCGCAGAGCTTTCAGATTTTCGTTGATGAAACCGTCGGTTATCTGCCGATAGGTTTCATTGGTGAATGCCATTTCGGCTACCAATGTGTTATTTACATGCTGGCGGAGTAATCTCCAACGCTCTTCTTTGTCTTTACTGGCAATGAGGCGGGAGAATATGTCGTCTTTGCCTTTATCCTTCTGTTTCTTGCTGTAGTGTATGTTGCTGCGAACCAATAAGAAGATGGCAAGTGCAATAAGGGCCAACATGGCGAATGTGCCTCCATAATACATGATGAGCGTAACCACAAAACAGATAGTGAAAGCGGCTCCGGCAGTGATGAACCATCCACCGATAACAGAAAGCACACCGGTGATACGGTATACGGCACTGTCACGGCTCCAGGCACGGTCGGCTAATGAACTACCCATAGCTACCATGAAAGTTACGTAAGTGGTAGAAAGAGGGAGTTTCAAAGAGGTTCCCAAAGCTATGAGCAGACCGGCCAGTACCAAATTGACAGAAGCGCGTATCAAATCAAATGCTGCCCCGTTCTCCATAATCATCACATCTTTGTTAAAACGGCTGTCGGCCCATCGTTTCAGATTGTCGGGCAATATTTTGGCTATACTTTCCGAAGCGCTCATGGTAGAACGGACAATACTGCGTGCTACAGCGGAAGAACCAAACATTTCGTCACCTTCATCCTGACGCGAGAGATCTACCGAAGTCTTCACTACATTTTGCGCTTTTTTTGAAGTAATCAGCGCATATACCATAATGACGCCTGCTAAAAATAAAAAAAGAAATGGGGTTTTAGCCGGACCATTCAGTGAGTTCATCAAGTATCCCATTGGTTCACCGTTTCCATTAGCCATGAAGTCTGTATAAGCTGAGAAGCCTGCCAAGGGCACACCGATGAAGTTTACTAAGTCATTGCCTGCAAAAGCCATAGCTAAGGCAAAAGTACCTAACATTACCACCACCTTGAATATATTTATCTTGCACCAATGCAATATTTGCATCAGAATGGTGAAGAACACAAAACTGCAACTTACTAACATCAAGGTGTTTTCCTGAATCCAATGTTTGTTTTCGGTGGTCATGAAGGCGGAATCTTTCAGACCTTTTATCAACATGAAGTAGATAATGGCCGTAACAGCAATACCGCCGAACAGTCCGATAGTGTATTTCAGTTTCTTTGTATAATTAAATGTGAAGAGAAGACGGGAGAGATATTGTACTAATGTGCCGAAGAAGAAAGCTACTGCTACTGAGAGGAAGATACCTAAAATGACGGACAATGCCTTTTCCGTATTCAGCAGATCAGCAAATCCTAGCATTCCGGTTTCGTCTCCTGCTATTTTGATAAGAGCTAGAACGAAAGTACCTCCCAATAGTTCGAATACCATGGATACGGTAGTGGAGGTAGGCATTCCTAAGGAATTGAAAATATCCAATAGGACTACGTCTGTTACCATAACTGCTAGAAAGATACACATTAACTCCTGAAAATAAAATTGTTCAGGCCTGAAAATACCGTGCCGTGCGATTTCCATCATACCGTTGCTCAGTGTGGCGCCGATGAAGATACCGAAAGCGGCAATGGCGATGATGGTCTTGAATGACGCGGCTTTAGCACCGATGGCGGAATTCATAAAGTTCACTGCGTCGTTGCTGACGCCTACTACCAAATCGAATATGGCTAGCAGAAAAAGGAATACGACGATTCCCAAAAACATTGTTTCCATATAATTTTGTCTCTCTATTTTATTGGGCGCAAAGGTACGGGAGGTATATTATGATAAAATGTCATATATGTTACATTTGTGTTACAGGCGTTTTTTTGTTCGCCACGGATTGCACGGATTCACACAACTTGATTTTTAATTTATTATTATCCATATTTAGTGGCGGATCTCTTCTTTTTTTTAAACAAATATGAGTGGATAAATAATATTTCACGTTTATGTGTGGAATTTATAGAGTGAAAATTTATACCTTTGTAGCCCAAATACTTAATCTATAAAAAATGTCAGAGGCTAAGAGAATTAAAACCGCATTGGTGTCGGTTTATCACAAAGAAGGTTTGGACGAGATTATAACCAAACTACACGAAGAAGGAGTAGAGTTCCTGTCAACAGGAGGTACAAGACAGTTTATCGAATCTTTAGGTTTCCCTTGCAAAGCGGTGGAGGATCTTACTACTTATCCCTCTATTTTGGGCGGACGTGTGAAGACACTGCATCCTAAAGTCTTTGGAGGTATTTTATGCCGTCGTGGTTTGGAACAAGATATGCAACAGATAGAAAAATATGAAATACCCGAAATAGATTTGGTCATCGTTGACCTGTATCCGTTTGAGGCAACTGTGGCTTCGGGGGCCGAAGAACAAGCTATCATCGAAAAAATTGATATAGGTGGTATTTCTTTGATTCGTGCTGCTGCTAAGAACTTTAATGATGTGGTGATTATCGCTAGTCAGGCACAATATAAGCCGTTCCGTGATATGTTGCTGGAACATGGCGCTACTACTTCACGCGAGGAACGCCGTTGGTTCGCAAAAGAAGCGTTTGCTGTTTCTTCTCATTATGATTCTGCTATCTTTAACTATTTTGATGGTGGTGAAGGTTCGGCTTTCCGTTGCGCGGTGGAAGAACAAAAACAACTTCGTTATGGTGAAAATCCTCATCAGAAAGGTTATTTCTATGGAAATCTGGATGCGATGTTCGACCAGATTCATGGAAAAGAAATTTCCTATAACAATTTGTTGGATATCAATGCGGCCGTAGATTTGATTGATGAATTTGATGAGGTGACATTTGCCATTCTGAAGCATAATAATGCCTGTGGATTAGCTTCGCGCCCTACTGTGCTGGAAGCATGGAAAGATGCGTTGGCAGGCGATCCGGTGTCGGCTTTCGGAGGTGTGTTGGTTACTAATGCCGTGATTGATAAAGAAACAGCGGAAGAAATCAATAAACTGTTCTTTGAGGTAATTATTGCTCCGGATTATGATGTAGATGCATTAGAGATTCTGGGACAGAAGAAGAACCGTATTATTTTGGTTCGTAAGGAAGCTAAATTGCCGAAGAAACAATTCCGTTCTTTATTGAATGGGGTTTTGGTTCAGGAAAGAGACCTGGATGTGGAAACTCCTGCCGACTTGAAGCAGGTTACTGAAAAAGCTCCTACGGCGACTGAAATAGAAGATATGTTATTTGCAAATAAGATTGTGAAGAATAGTAAAAGTAATGCTATTGTACTGGCCAAGAACAAACAACTGCTGGCTAGCGGTGTAGGTCAGACTTCACGTGTGGATGCATTGAAACAAGCCATTGAAAAAGCAAAATCATTTGAGTTTGATTTGAATGGCGCAGTGATGGCCAGTGATGCTTTCTTCCCTTTCCCCGATTGTGTAGAGATAGCGGATAAGGAGGGTGTGAAAGCTGTTATCCAGCCGGGAGGCTCTGTAAAAGACGAGTTGACTTTCCAATACTGCAATGAACATGGCGTAGCTATGGTCATTACAGGGATTCGTCACTTTAAACACTAAGATCATTGCAATTTACCATTTGCGGCTACAATCGGACTGTTTATACAGCATTGTTCAGGTAAATGGTAAATTGCAAATGTCAATTGTAAATTGCTAAATTGTAAATGAATTTATGGGATTATTCTCCTTTACACAAGAGATTGCGATGGACCTTGGCACTGCCAATACCATCATTTTAAATAACGGGAAGATTGTAGTGGACGAACCTTCGGTCGTTGCGCTTGATCGCCGTACCGACAAGATGATTGCCGTAGGCGAACGGGCTAAAATGATGTACGAGAAGGAAAATCCGAATATTCGTACTGTACGTCCGCTACGCGACGGGGTTATTGCCGACTTTAATGCCTGTGAACAGATGATGCGCGGTTTAATAAAGAAAGTGAACATGGGTAATCGTTTCTTTTCTCCTTCTTTGCGTATGGTGATCGGAGTTCCCTCAGGTAGCACTGAAGTAGAGCTTCGTGCGGTACGTGACAGTGCTGAGCATGCGGGAGGACGGGATGTTTATTTGATTTTTGAACCTATGGCCGCGGCTATTGGTATCGGTATTGATGTAGAGGCTCCTGAAGGTAATATGATTGTTGATATAGGTGGTGGTTCTACAGAAATTGCCGTGATTTCATTGGGTGGTATTGTTTCCAACAATTCGATACGTATTGCCGGTGACGATCTTACAGCCGATATTCAGGAATATATGAGCCGCCAGCACAATGTGAAGGTGAGTGAACGTATGGCCGAACGTATCAAGATACATGTAGGCGCTGCCTTGACTGATTTGGGAGATGATGCTCCCGAAGATTACATTGTACGCGGGCCTAACCGTATCACTGCTCTTCCCATGGAAGTTCCGGTGTGTTATCAGGAGGTGGCGCATTGTTTGGAAAAGAGTATTGCAAAAATTGAAACAGCTATCCTTAGTGCATTGGAACAGACTCCGCCTGAACTTTATGCTGATATTGTTTTGAACGGTATTTATTTGGCTGGTGGTGGTGCTTTGCTGCGCGGTTTGGACAAGCGTCTGACAGACAAAATCAATATTCCGTTCCATATAGCCGAAGATCCTTTGCTGAGTGTGGCGAAAGGTACCGGTATTGCACTGAAGAATGTAGATCGTTTCTCTTTTTTGATGCGGTAAATGATTTGCTAATGAGGCAGTTTGCTAATTTGCTAATGCCATGCGGTATGGATAGCGCAGTACATTGGCACATTGGCAAATTAGCACATTGAACAATTGGTATTAATGAAAAATCTGCTGAATTTCTTTTTAAAGTATAACTACTGGTTTCTCTTTGTTCTTTTGGAGATAATCAGTTTTGCTTTATTATTCCGCTTCAACAGTTATCAGGGGAGTGCGTTCTTTACATCTGCTAATTTTGTTTCGGGAGCTATGTATGATGCAGCCAATAATGTTACCGGATATTTTCATCTGAAAACGATCAACGATGAGTTGGTACAGAAAAATGTGGAACTGGAATTGCAGTTGGAGAGTATCCGTAAAGCTTTGATTGAAGCGACGGAAGACAGCAGTGGTGTAGAACAGCTTAAGCAGGAAGCACTGGCAGGATATGATATATTCAAGGCTAGCGTGATAAATAACAGTGTGACTCATGCTGATAACTATATTACACTTGACAAAGGAGAAGCGGATGGCATTCGTAGTGAGATGGGAGTGGTAAATGGAAGCGGTGTGGTTGGTATTGTTTATCTCACCTCTCCACATTACTCCATTGTCATTCCGGTATTGAATTCCAAAAGCAGTATTAGCTGTAAGATAAAACGGAGTGATTATTTCGGCTTCTTGAAATGGGATGGCGGTTCATCCGAATTTGCTTTTATAAAGGATATGCCCCGTCATTCATTATTTTCTTTAGGTGACACCATTGTAACCAGTGGACACAGTGCTGTTTTCCCTTCCGGCATTCCGGTGGGTACGGTAGATGATATCGCCGATAGTCACGATGGCTTGTCTTATTTGCTGCGGGTGAAACTATTTACGGACTTCGCCCGTTTGAATGATGTGCGCGTAATTGCCCAAAAAGGGCAGGAGGAACAATTGGAGTTGGAAAAGCAGGTAAAAACGACTAAGTAAGAAGGTTGATGTTGACTTATCTACAAAGAATAGAGTGGTTTATCGGACTGGTACTGTTGCAAGTGCTGGTGCTGAATCATATGCATATCAACGGGTATGCCACTCCTTTCTTTTTTATCTATTTTATTTTGAAGTACAATTCGGGAGTTAGCCGTAATGTCCTTATGATATGGGCATTCCTGTTGGGATTGACAGTCGATATATTAGGCAACACTCCGGGGATGAATGCGGCTGCGGCCACTGTACTGGCTTTTATGCGTGAACCTGTATTACGATTAGTCACGCTCCGCGATAGCGTCGAGGATTTTGAACCGGGTATCAAGAGTATGGGATTCTCGCCTTTCTTCCGGTATATCTTATTGTGTACTTTCTTATTTTGTACCATTTTACTTGTCATAGATACTTTTTCATTCTTCAACCTGCCTGTCTTATTGTTGAAAATATTGACAGATGCCTCAATAACCATCATTTGTATATTGTGTGCTGAGGCAATCAGGAGGAAAAAATAGTGGAAAGAGATTATAATCTGGAGAAGCGGAAATATGTAATCGGTGCATCGGTGATCGTTATTGTGCTGATTTACCTGATACGTCTTTTTACCTTGCAGATTATGAGTGAGGATTATAAAAAGAACGCCGATAGCAACGCTTTTCTGAACAAGACACAATACCCTAGCCGTGGGGTGATGTACGATCGGAACGGTAATCTGCTGGTGTATAACCAACCTGCCTATGACGTTACGATGGTGATGAAAGAGGTGCACAACCTTGATACGCTTGATTTATGTAAAACATTGAATATTACCCCCGACTATTTTAAAAAGCGTATCCGCGAGATAAAGGACAGACGTTCCAATCCGGGCTACTCTCCATATACTCATCAGGTATTTATGACCCAGCTTTCGGCAGAAGAGTGCGGAGTCTTCCAAGAAAAACTGTTCAAGTTTCCCGGTTTCTATATTCAGCGGCGTACTATCCGCCAGTATAATTACAATGCGGCTGCTCATGTTCTGGGAGATATTGCAGAAGTGTCCAAGGGGGATATTGAAGCCGATGATTACTATGTACGCGGTGACTTCATAGGGAAACAGGGGGTGGAACGCTCATACGAAAAACAGTTGAGGGGCGAGAAAGGAGTGGAGATATTACTGCGCGATGCCCGTGGACGTATTCAGGGACGGTATATGGACGGGAAATATGACAAGACTCCCGTTCCGGGGAAGAATCTGAAACTAGGTATAGACATAGAGCTTCAGATGTTGGGAGAGCGTCTGTTGGAAGGGAAGATAGGCAGTATAGTGGCTATCGAGCCATCCACAGGAGAAATACTTTGTATGGTATCTGCTCCCACTTTTGACCCAAGATTGATGGTGGGGCGCCAACGGGGTAAAAATCATCTGGAACTGGCGCGTGACAGTTGGAAACCATTGCTGAACCGTTCTATTATGGGGCAATTCCCACCGGGATCTACTTTCAAGACTACTCAGGCGTTGACTTTCCTGCAAGAGGGGGATTATTACTCCTCAGACAGCCTATTCTTGCTATCATGGCTTTGTGTATGCCGGTCTTAGGGTGGGCTGCCACTCTCATGGGTCGCCCCTGCCTTTGGTGCCTGCCATTGCAACTTCCTGTAACGGTTATTTCTGTTGGGGGTTGTTTCACATGATAGGGGCGAAGAAGAAGTATGGTTCTGTACAGACTGCCATGAATACATGGCGTGATTATATGGTTTCTATGGGATTTGGTTATCCTTTGGGAGTAGACCTTCCGGGTGAGAAGCGTGGGATGATCCCGAATGCTGCTTATTATGATAAGAACTATCGGGGATCATGGAACGGACTGACGATTATTTCTATTTCCATCGGCCAGGGGGAAGTGACGGCTACTCCGTTGCAGATTGCTAACCTTGGGGCTACTATTGCTAACCGGGGCTATTATATTACTCCGCATGTAGTGAAAGAAGTGGAAGACGAGCCGTTGGATACCCTGTATACGACCAAACGTTATACTAAAGTAAGCCGTGAACATTATCAGACGGTAGTCGAAGGTATGCGTTCGGCAGTATTGGGAGGAACTTGCCGTAATGCGAATATTCCGGGAATTGAAGTGTGTGGCAAGACAGGTACGGCGCAAAACCGTGGAAAGGACCATTCTGCTTTTATGGGGTTTGCACCAATGAATGATCCTAAGATTGCCGTGGTAGTCTATGTAGAGAATGGAGGTTGGGGAGCAACCTATGGTGTACCTATCGGTGCATTGATAATGGAGAAATATTTAAAAGGCGAACTTTCACCGGAAAGTGAGGCGAAAGCGGCGGAAATACAAAACAGACGAATAGATTATGGCATACACGAACGATAGTATATGGAAATCAGTGGACTGGATGACTATCTGCATTTATCTGATGCTGGTTATCTTTGGATGGTTCAGCGTATGTGGAGCCAGCTATGATTATGGTGAGATTGATTTTTTTAGTTTCGACACTAGGGCAGGAAAACAGTTTGTATGGATCTGTTGCTCTTTGGGGCTCGGATTTATCCTGATGATGTTGGAGGATAAGTTGTATGATATGTTTGCTTATATTTTATATGGAGGCATGATGCTGCTGTTGTTGATAACACCTTTTCTGGCAGAGGATACTAAGGGATCTTACTCATGGATAAAATTCGGACCTGTAAGTTTGCAACCGGCGGAATTTGCTAAATTTGCCACGGCGCTGGCTTTGGCTAAATTTATGAATGTCTACGGGTTTACAATGAGTAAGTTAAAGTATTCATTGCCTGTGGTAGGGATGGTGTTGCTGCCCATGCTGCTTATTATTTTGCAACGGGAAACGGGGTCGGCTTTGGTTTATCTGGCTTTCTTTTTTATGCTGTACCGGGAGGGGATGCCGGGTTCTATTTTGTTTGCCGGGATTTGCGCCGTGGTCTATTTTGTAGTTGGAATCCGTTTTGGCAATGAATTGATGGCGGATGACTGTACTTCCATCGGTGAATTTTCTGTGTTGCTGCTGATAGTCATCCTTTCTGCTTTATTAGTTAATAGTTATTGCAAAAAAGCATCGGTAGTGTGGTATATCGGAGGGATTGGTGTTGGTGGTACCTTGCTGGCTTTATTATTTTCGTATTATGTTATCCCTTTTGACATTACTTGGTTCCAATATGGATTGTGCGTAGTTTTATTGTTCTATTTGATCTTCCTTTCTATGCATGAACGTATGCGTAATTATTTTTATATTGCTCTATTTGCGATAGGTTCGGTGGGATTTCTTTTTTCTGCCGATTATGTTTTCAATAATGTGCTGGAGCCACATCAGCAGATACGTATTAAAGTGGTGCTTGGTATGGAGGAAGATTTGGCGGGGGCAGGATACAATGTGAATCAGAGTAAGATTGCTATTGGGTCGGGAGGCTTATGGGGGAAAGGCTTTTTGAATGGTACACAGACTAAACTGAAGTATGTGCCTGAACAGGATACAGACTTTATCTTCTGTACGGTAGGGGAAGAAGAAGGCTTTGTAGGTTCGGCGGCCGTATTGTTTCTTTTTACCGGACTTATTTTGCGTCTTATTGTGGTGGCGGAGCGTCAGCATACTCGTTTTGCCCGTGTTTATGGATATTCGGTATTAAGCATTTTCTTATTCCATCTGTTTATTAATATAGGTATGGTTTTAGGACTGACCCCCGTTATAGGCATACCACTGCCTTTTTTCAGTTATGGGGGATCTTCTTTGTGGGGATTTACGATCTTGCTTTTTGTATTCTTGCGTATTGATGCAGGGCGGGGAAAACGTTAGAGCTTATTGGTTTTCCGGTTTGCGCAACCGGATACCTATATCGCTGATTCCCGTCAACGGGTTGTCCGTCATGATATGGACGATGCGGAAAGTACGTGCGCTTCCTTCTGTACGGATAGGAATAGATGCTTTATAAGGCAGGTCACATTGATATAATCCACAAAGACCATTTCCTGTTTTATTTCCAGCTTCGTCAACCAGAAAAAGTTGTAAAGTGTCTGTGACGTAAGTCAAAGTATCCTTTGTGTTATGGCTGACTTCTAGCCAAATATCTCTGTAAGGATAAGATTCTTGATAACGGATACCGATTTCTGCTTCGTAATTTCCGGCAGGGATAGAATTGGGCAGGGTATAAACAAGAGTATCACTTTTATCCCATCCGTCAAGGGGGACGGGGGCGTAAGAGTGATAGATGATATTGTTTTTGACAGGCTGCCAATATGAGTATTGGCAGCCATGTCAGTTTATTCTTTAGTTGATACAGGAGTTTGTGGCTTTTCATTCGGGATTTGGCTATTGTTTCCGTTGTTCTTGTTGTCATTTTCCTTTCCTCCTCCGTTATTCCGGTTTTCACTGCCTCCTTCATTATTACCATTATTGGGGCGGCGTTTATTGCGGTTCCGGTTTCCGTCTTCCCGATTTTCACGACTGCGCTCTTCCCGGTTGCGACTTTCCCTGTTGCGATTTTCTTCTTTAGGGCGGTTTCCGTTCTCTTCGCGTGGCTGCTGAGCCTTGTTTTCTTTAGGCTCTCTAGGTTGTTTGGGACGTCCTTCTCTAAGTGGCCGGTTTTCTTTGGGTTGTTGTGACCGGTTCTCTTTAGGTTGTTGCGGACGTCTGTTTTCATTGGGAGTACCTTCTCCGTTATTACCGTTATTTTCCGGCTTACGTTTTTTCTTTCGGTTGCTGTTGTTGCCTTTTCGTTTGTCGAATCGGGTTAAGCTTTCTTGTTCTACTAAATCAACGGGCTTTTGAGGTTCGTTCTTTTTGACAGATTCGGTTAAGCTTTCCGGTTTCTCACCCCGTCGGTTCATATTAATAATTTCAAAAGCACGGCGTGCGGTGATGGTTACAGCATTAGCTATGAAGTTTTTGTCAGTAGAGTACATGATAGTTCCCTTCAAAATATCCGCTTTGAAAAAATAGAATGTACTATCCGTCGTTTCTAAAGTCATTTCTTTGCTTGGAAGGCGTTTTTGGGACTCTACATAGGCGTCTACCTCATAGTTTAGGCAGCATTTCAGCTTGGCACATTGTCCGGCTAACTTTTGGGGATTCAGAGAAATATCTTGATAACGTGCCGCACTGGTAGATACAGATACAAAATTTGTCATCCAGGTAGCGCAGCACAATTCACGTCCGCAAGGTCCGATACCGCCAATGCGTCCGGCTTCCTGACGGGCGCCAATTTGTTTCATTTCTATACGTACACGGAAAGCTTCGGCCAGTACTTTGATCAGTTGGCGGAAGTCTACACGTTCGTCCGCGATGTAATAAAAGATAGCTTTGTTGCCATCGCCTTGATATTCCACATCACCGATCTTCATGTCTAGGTTCAGATTCTTGGCTATCTGGCGGGACCGGATCATTGTGTCATGTTCTTTGGCTTTTGCCTCCTCGTATTTTTCCATATCTACAGGTTTTGCCTTGCGGTAGATACGCTTGATTTCGGCATCGGGTTTGATGTTTGCCTTACGCATTTGCAAAGGTACCAATCTTCCCGTCAGGGTTACTGTACCGATATCGTGTCCGGGACTTGCTTCTACAGCTACTATATCTCCTTTTTCCAGCTTCAGTTTGTTGCTGTTCTTATAATACCCTTTGCGGGTATTCTTGAATTGAACTTCAACCATTTCCTGTTCCTCGGTGTTGCCGGGAATATCAGCCAGCCAGTCGTAGGTGTTCAGCTGCTTATCCTGTCGTCCGCAGCCTTTGCAACACAAACAGCCGCTTCCGTTCTTTAATTTGAATTCATTGTCCATAATTCTGTTTTAATTGAGAATTGAAAATTGAGAACTAAGAAATAAATGCCATGCGGTTCTGTTATTTTTTAATGCTCAATTCTCAACTTTTAATTTTTCAATAGCACAATCATTTTTAAAGAGAAATCAAAGAACACCATTTTGGGATTCACATTCTGTCCTATATGTAATTGTGCTTCACTAAGTTCGTCCATTATGCCCATCACATTCCGCTCGTTGACAAACGGTGCGAAACGGGTGGAAAAATTTTGTTCTTCGGGATTCATATACACTAAATCACGTTGATGAAAGTTGTATATGAAGTTTTCTCGTATCATACGTTGGCAGTAGGCCAGAAAATTCTTCTGACGTTCACGCCCCATGGAGGCTACCGCATCGCTCCATTGTCTCATTTCGCGTATCTTCCGTTGATAGGAAAGGCGCATCAAATTTATAAAGAGTTCAAAGAACAGTTTGTTTTCCTCGCTCAGATGTATGGTTTCCAGTGCTTTCAGAAAATTGCCTTCTGAGCGGTGTGCTATATCGTCAGCATCTTCCGGTTGTAGTCCGTATTTGGTTTGCAATACTTTTGAGATTTCAGGTTCTTTGATCCCATGAATGTTAAATCGTTGGGTACGGCTTTGGATCGTTTGCAAAATGGCATCAGGCTCTTCGGATACTAATAAAAAGACAGTCATGGCAGGAGGCTCTTCCAGTAACTTCAGCAGTTTGTTGCTGCATTCCACGTTCATCTTTTCGGGAAGCCATATAATCATGATTTTGTAACCGCCTTGACTGGATTTTAAGCTGAGCTTTCGTACAATCTCATCGCTCTCTTTTACAAAGATTTGCGCCTGTTGGTTTTCTGCTCCCATCTCTTTCAGCCAATGGTTCAGATTAAAATATGGGTTCTGCAGGACAAAGTTGCGCCAGTCTGCTATGAAATCATCGCATACGGTATCCTTTCCGGCTTTTTTCTTGATAACAGGAAAAACGAAATGCAGGTCGGGATGTATCAGCTTATTGAATTTCACACAAGTGGGGCAAATTCCGCAGGCATCTTGTTCACCACGGTTTTCACAGCAGATGTAACGGGCATAAGCTATTGCCAAAGGCAACTTTCCTGTACCTTCGGGACCGCAAATCAGTTGTGCATGAGGGATTCTTCCTTCTTTTACCTCGGCTATGAGCCGCTGTTTTGCTTCCTCTTGTCCTATTACATCTTTAAATAACATTGCTTTTTATAGTCATTTATTTACTGTTTAATAAATTGCTTTTGCAACTTCCTTTACACTGTTCACGGCACTTACGGTATAGAAATGAATGCTGGGAACCCCACAGGCTATTAATTCACGGCACTGGTGTATGCACCATTCTATGCCAAGACTTTCCGCTTCTTCATCTGTTTGACATTTCATCGCTTCGCCTGCCAGTTCTTGCGGCAAGTCTATCTTGAACGTCTTGGGTATCATGTTCAGCTGGGATAATTTGCGGAAAGGCTTGATACCCGGAATAATAGGTACATTGATTCCTTCTTTTCTTACCCTTTCTACAAATTCGAAATATTTGCGGTTGTCATAGAACATCTGTGTCACAGCATATTCAGCTCCTGCTTCAATCTTTTTCTTCAGCCAATAAATATCTTGTTCCATATTGGGTGATTCCTCGTGTTTTTCAGGATAGCAGGCTACTCCATAACTGAACGGAGTTCCTGTTACCTTGATGGGGGAACCGTCTACAAATACGCCTTTATTGAAATCATTGATCTGCTCTTCCAGTTCTATGGCGTGGTTGTAACCGTTGTTTTCGGGTACGAAAGCTGATTCGTGCTTTGCCTTGTCACCACGCAGTACCAACAAGTCGGTGATGCCCAGGAATTGTAGATCTAACAATACATATTCTGTATCTTCGCGGGAAAAACCGCTGCACAGGATATGTGGCACTGTCGTTATATTGTATTTGTTCTGCAAAGCGGCGGCAACAGCAACTGTTCCGGGACGGCGGCGCTGGCGTGTACGTTGGTACAGCCCGTTTCCCAGCTCCTTGTACACATATTCGCTGCGGTGGGTTGTAATATTGATATATTTAGGGTCGAATTCGCGTAGCGTATCAACCGTTTTATACAGTTTTTCAATACCCGTTCCTTTCAGCGGAGGGAGAATTTCAAAAGAAAAAGCCGTATTGTCCGTGCTTTTTATTAAATCAACTACTCTCATCGTTCTGTCTCGTTCTCTTATGCCTTATCGGGCGGAATTACATATTTGGGCAAAAATAAGAAAAATATCGTAGTTTATGGGGATGAAAAAGCGATTTATTTTATCTTTGTTCTATAATAAAGTGAAACATACGGAGAGAAAAGCGTTTCCTTGCAGCTAAGCCGTGGTTTTCCACACTTGTCAGGGATACCGTCCGTGATGGTGGAGTAACATTTCTCCTGCCTACAGGCATTGCTCTCTTTGATGATGACCTGTCAAGCTTTACTGCATGGAGAATACTTGCGGATGGGATAAGCCCCGTCCTTGCAGGAGATGAAATAATCTGTAAACCTTTGTTTGGGGAAGTAGCGGAGGTTTATAGGAATGGAGTGAACAGATTGGCGAACCAACCGACGAAGCGTTTCCATCCGGAGCGTTTTTTATATTCTTCCTTGGTAAACAGGGTACTGTCCAGCTTGTCATGCTCGAACATGGTGTTCAGTTCATGTGTGGTTTCTTTGTCAAAAATGAAAGCGTTGACCTCATAGTCATAGCGTAGGCTGCGGCTGTTCAGATTCGTACTTCCCACAGTGCAGAACAGGCTGTCCACCATCATGATCTTAGAGTGGTGGAACCCGCCATTGTACACATAAATCTTTGCTCCTTTCTTACGCAGCTTGTTTGCTGTATAGAACGCGGCATCGGGGGTAAAAGGAATATCCGATTTGCCCGGTATCATGATTTCTACTTCAACGCCTCGCTTCAACGCACGTTTTATGGCTTTTTTAATGCTTGGAATGGGAGTGAAATAGGGATTCACTATTTGTATTTTATCCTGTGCGGCATCAATGGACTTGATATAAGTCTGCCTCATCAGTCTGGGTTCTTTTTTCGGAATGCGGTCTACAATGGCTACATTCTTATTTCCCTTGAAAGTAGAATCGTTTCGTAGGGGATAGTATTGGCTTCCGCTTACGTGTTGTTTAGTGCTTTTGTTCCACATGGCCAGGAAGATGTCCTGCAATTCGTTTACGGCATTTCCCTCTATACGGATATGCATGTCGCGCCAGTCGCCTATTTCCGGCAGACCCTTTATATAGTAATTGGCTATGTTCATGCCACCGGTATATCCTATTTTTCCGTCTATGACTACAATCTTGCGATGGTCTCTGTGCAGGGCATGATTGATATAGGGGAATTTGAAAGGGTCGAACTTGACAATTTCGATTCCTTTGTCACGGATTGCTTGTATGTGTTTCTTTTTCAATGGCTTGTTGTTTGACAAATTGCCGAAGGCATCAAACAAAGCTCTGACTTCCACTCCTTCTTTCACTTTTTCTCCCAATAAATCAAATAGTGCGTTCGCTATGGAATCGTTACGAAAATTGAAGTATTCTAAGTGGATATGATGTTTGGCATGCCGTATTTCTTCAAAGAGATCGATGAATTTGGCCCGACCGCTTTTTAATAATTTCAGTTTGCTGTTTTGGGTGATAGGAATGCCGGCATCCTTTAAGAAATTGATAACGGCAGAGTCGCTGGTATAGGTTGGCACCGTATCTGTCGCTGCTATATGGATGTTGGTAACTTCTTGTGACTGAGCTGTCTCTACAGTGAAAGATAAGATGAATAAAAGTATTAAATAAATATGTTTTTTTATATCAAACTTCATTGCTTTTTTATTAAGGCTGCAAAGGTATTTATTATTCTAGGAATGAACAAGCCATCGGTATTATTTATGTTTAAAAGGGAGAAATAGAACAGTGTGGCCATTTGTTTGAACAGTTGGTAAATTGAGGTGGTAGAAATTTAATGAAGGTTGTTTTTATTGTTCCATTCATATCTTTTTTCAGGCTCGGTATAAACATCTGTAGTGTGTGTGAAAGAAGTTTGTCGGTCCGGTTTTTCTGCTGTTGTGACATTCAAGAGGAGGAGATACGGAAAAATAATAATCCGTCGGCGGGATTAAAAGAATGCATATCGCATCCAGCCCTGTTGCCTAAGCCTTTTCTATCTCCAGATTAACCCTTTTTATGCGGATGTATTCTATCTCCATAGCCTTGGGAGTTAACTCCATAGCCTTGGGAGATAACTCCAAAGCTTATGGAGATAACTCCAAAGGCTTGCGGAGATAAAACAGACGGGAAGAAAACCTTTAATCATACGGCGGGAAAGGTTTGGGGATACAGGTAAAATCTTTTAGTGATGAATCCGGTGTATGTACAGGGTTATACATATATTATATTCATTCTTATATGTATGTATATGAACTTCCATACGTTCAGAATGAAAATCCACATCAGGGCAGGGGTGTTTTTTATCTCTGCCGATGCATCGTAAGCCGTCATTCCTTGGAGGTACAAATCTTTTATGGTGCTTTTTCATTGAAAAAGACTTGGAATGCTCTACTTTGTGTCAAGCTGGAATAGTTTATAAAAAAGAGAGTATATGATTGATAAACAGTATGCTATGTGAAATTTTCCTTGAAAATGTAGTGAGGGCATGAGGGTATGAGTGAGAGCAAGTATTTTTACCATTGGCGTATAAATGGTTTATAGTTAGCTTGTTATGTTTGCAGTGAGGGCATGAGGGCATAAATGCTTCGAACTTTCTAGTGGGAGCTGAAGGGAAAGGCTGATACGCCAAGAATATTTTGGAAAACTGATCCGGAAAATCCATTCTTGGTTTAACTCTCGGTTTAACCGAACCATGTAAACCGGCGCGTTTAAGGCATAAAAAAAGAGAGTTACTTTGGTGTAACTCTCTGATTCTTTGGTGATCCGCTTGGGGCTCGAACCCAAGACCCCAACATTAAAAGTGTTGTGCTCTACCTGCTGAGCTAGCGAATCAATCCTTTGTTATTGCTATTCTTCCGAATTGCGAGTGCAAAGGTAGACGTTTTAGATGAAATATGCAAATATATTACTTGATTTTTTTGAATTATTTTTCGTTAGAATTCTCTTTGTGCTGAAAATCAGAGTGTTCTATCCCTCCGGAAAATTCTTTTTCTTTTATTCGTATGTATCTTTGATAGTAAGAAAGCATCAAGCTGGTACAAGGCAAAGCGATAATCATACCTACAATTCCCATTAATGCCCCCCAGACGGAGAGGGATAATAAAATGATAGCAGGATTCAATCCTGTGATTTTTCCCATAACTTTCGGTACAATCAGACCGTCTTGTATAATTTGTACGATGCAGAACACAAGGAAGGCGCAAAATAATATCCACCAGAAATTCTCTCCTGTATCCGCAGCCTTCAGTAAGGCTAATAAGACTGTGGGAATAAAAGCGATAAGCTGAAGGTAGGGAACCATATTGAGAAGCCCGATAAACAATCCGAAACCGATGGCTAACGGGAAATCAATAATAAGAAACCCTATGCTGAACAGAATCCCTACACAAAAAGCGACAAACGCCTGCCCGCGGAAATATTTGTTCATGCCGTCCTGTACATCCGTGACAATATGTACTGTCATTTCACGGTGTCTGGCAGGGATCAGTTTTATCCATCCCCGTGCAATGGCTTCATAATCTAATAGAATGAAGAAAGTGTACAGCAGGATGATGAATGAGGTGAATACACTGAATACAATATTGACAGATTGGGTCAGCAATGCCCATACTTGGGGAAGAACATTACGCATGGTATTCGCAAAATTGCTTTCGTTCAGCGCTTCGTGTATTTTCAACATATCTATGTGCTCTTTTATGAAATTGGCCACTGTGCCGGGAATGGCTGCTTGCTTGGATCCTTCGATAAAATAGGCGGTGAGCAATTCTTTCAGTTTGCCGAATTCTTCAATGATTGGTGGTACAAGTCCTACAAATGCTAAAGTGATAATGGACAGCAATACCAGCAAAACAACTAATATGGAGATTACCCGGTTCCTCAGACGCAATTTGTTCTGAAAGAAAATGACCATCGGATAGATAAGATAGGCTATCAGCCATGCTATGAAGAAAGGAAGCAGCACTCCGCTGAGTCGGTTGACCAGATATAGAATGCCGATAATGACCATCGCTGTCAATATTCCGCGGATAAAACTATCGAATGTTATTTTTTTCTGTATCATAAAGTGTGTGTTATTTATTTTCAGTTTCCTCTTTCAAAGCTTCCATATAGCAGGTCCGGCAAAGAGGCTCATAGTCTGCCTTTTCCCCTAATAGGACCCGTTTTTCGCTTTTGGTGATTCGGTGGGTGGCATAGGCCAAGTTCCCACATTTCACACAAATGGCATGAACTTTGGTTACTTCGTCTGCAATAGCCAGCAAGGCAGGTATAGGTCCGAAAGGAACTCTCCTGAAATCCATGTCCAATCCGGCGACAATGACTCTTATCCCGTTGTCAGCCAGCTTGTTGCAGACATCAACCAAACCTTCGTCAAAAAATTGCGCTTCGTCTATACCCACTACATCCTTGTCTGAGGAGAAAAGCAAGATGCTGGCAGAAGAATCAATAGGGGTGGAGGCAATAGAGTTGCTGTCATGTGATACAACTTCTTCTTCCGAATAGCGTGTATCTATGGCCGGTTTGAATATTTCAACCCGTTGACGGGCAAACTTCGCTCTTTTCAAACGGCGGATTAGTTCCTCGGTTTTACCTGAGAACATTGAGCCGCATATTACTTCTATTCTTCCTCTTCTACGTGTTTCCTGGATGTGGTCTTCTGAAAAAACTACCATAATTTAGTTATAACAATTAGATTAATTCTGAGTGCAAATGTACGACTTGTACCCCGAAAAAGGATTATTTTCACTTGGAAATTTATTAATAAAAGATATAATGTTAAACAAAAGTGCAACATCTGTTAAATAATTGGGACAATTAACTTTATGCATTTAAATTCTTTCTACATTTGTTCCAGTATAACAGAATGCAATTGTTTTATGGGAAAACTGTATGTCGTACCTACTCCAGTAGGAAATTTAGAGGATATGACTTTCCGTGCCATCCGTGTGTTGAAAGAGGCTGATTTGATATTGGCGGAAGACACGCGTACTTCGGGTATTCTTTTGAAACATTTTGAAATTAAAAACGCCATGCAGTCTCATCATAAGTTTAATGAGCATAAAACAGTGGAAGGTATTGTGAATCGCATCAAAGCGGGCGAAACTGTTGCTTTAATATCTGATGCCGGAACTCCTGGTATTTCTGATCCCGGATTTTTAATAGTGCGTGAGTGTGTGAAGAGTGGCATTGAGGTGCAATGTTTGCCTGGAGCTACTGCTTTTGTACCTGCGCTGGTGGCGTCGGGATTGCCTGATGAACGTTTCTGCTTTGAAGGATTCCTGCCACAAAAAAAAGGAAGAGTGACCCGTTTGACCTCTTTGCAAGAAGAAAAACGGACGATGATATTTTATGAATCACCCTACCGTTTGGTGAAAACCTTAACTCAATTTGCCGAGTTTTTCGGTGCCGAAAGGCCTGTTTCCGTATGTCGTGAGATTTCAAAAATTCACGAAGAAAGTGTTCGGGGCACATTAACTGAAGTTATAGCGCATTTCACTCAAAACGAGCCGCGAGGTGAAATCGTAATCGTACTCGGTGGGAAAGAGGACTAAAAATGAATAAACTTAAAATGTAAAGCAAATGAAAAAACTAGTATTTTTATCGTTGTTATCTGTGGCTTTATTGACTTCATGCGGTAATGGAGCTCAGAAAGATGCCTTGAAGGCTCAAAATGATTCTTTGATGGTGGAACTGTCAAACAGAAATGCTGAATTGGACGATATCATGGGTGCTTTCAATGAAGTACAGGAAGGTTTTCGTCAGATAAATGAAGCTGAGAATCGTGTAGACTTACAGAGTGGTTCTATTCGTGAGAATAGTGCTGATAAGATAAAAGAAGATATTCGCTTCATCAGTGAAAAATTACAGTCAAACCGTGAGCAGATTGCGAAACTGGAGAAGCAATTGAAGAATAGTCAGTATAATTCCGCTCAGTTGAAGAAAGCTGTAGCCAACCTGACGAAGGAGTTGGAAGCTAAACAGCAGCAGATTGAGACTTTGCAGGCTGAATTGGCTTCAAAAAATATTCGTATCGCTGAGCTGGACGATGCTGTGGCCGGTTTAAGCCAGAATGTAAGTGAACTGACCGCTGAAAATGAGGCGAAGGCTGCAACTGTAGCCAGCCAGGATAAAGCTTTGAATGCTGCCTGGTTTGTTTTTGGTACAAAATCTGAATTGAAGGACCAGAAAATTCTTGAAAAAGGTGATGTCCTGAAAAGTGCGGATTTTAATAAGGATTATTTTACTCAGATTGATATTCGTACTGATAAGGAAATCAAGTTGTATTCTAAACGCGCCGAATTGCTGACTACACATCCGGCTGGTTCATATGAACTGGTGAAAGATGCGAAAGGCCAGCTGACTTTGAAGATTACAAATCCTACTGAATTCTGGAGCGTATCACGCTATCTTGTTATTCAGGTGAAATAAGGAATTTAAATTATTGTTCTGTGAAAGGGTTGTGCCGTGAGTGACGCAACCCTTTTTTAATCTGCTTTATGTTGTATGTATAGAAGTATATTTATTGATTTGGATGATACGGTATGGGCTTTTACTGAAAACGCTCGTGATACATTCCAAGACATGTATGATAAATATCATTTTGATCGTTATTTTCGTTCTTTTTCGCATTTTTATACTTTGTATAGCGGGAAGAATGAGGAGTTGTGGAATGAATATGGTGCTGGTAGGATTACAAAAGATGAGTTGAATGAGCAAAGATTTGCCTATCCGTTGTTGCAGGTAGGCGTTGCAGATAAAGCGTTGGTGAAAGCCTATTCGGATAATTTTTTTGATGATATAGTTTACAAGAAGAAACTGATGCCTCATGCAAGAGAGGCTTTGGAATATTTGGCATCCGCTTATAATCTGTATATTTTGTCCAATGGATTTAGGGAATTGCAAGAGCAGAAGATGCGTTCTGCCGGTGTGGAAGGATATTTTAAGAAAATAGTTTTGTCAGAGGATATAGGAGTACATAAACCGTTTCCGGAGATTTTTTATTTTGCCATGTCGGCTACGCAGTCCGAGCTGCATACTTCTTTAATGATTGGAGATAATTGGAAGAATGACGTTGAAGGTGCGAAAAACGTAGGGATGGGAAATGTTTATTATAATATAAAAGGTGAGAAGAGCTTGCCTTTTAAACCTGGTTTTGATATGAGGGATTGGCGGGAAATCGCTTCTTTCTTATAAAATTGAATGGAAGATGTTGATGGATAAGTCTGTTGGCACAAACAATGTATTTGCATAAGGAATGCCCGATATTTGTTTTAAAGGGATGCTCCTGTGTATGGGGGCATCCCTTGAAAAGCATTTTTTTTTCAAAATAAAAAAATGTGATTATTTATTTTGGAAGAGTATTTGTCCAATTGTTCTGAGTTACTCCGAATCCAGCGTTGATTTCTGCACTAGGAATAGGAAATACTAAATTTGATATTTCGTAATTAGTATAAGTAAATTTGATGGCTGGAGCACTGTTGGCATATACACTGACTCTTTCATTCCAGCGACGCAAATCATATAGACGCATACCTTCTTGGAATAACTCACGAGCACGTTCGTCTTTTATAAAACTCATAAGATTTTCTTTTTCGCTCGGTAAATCGTTTGTTGATTTTATATCTAAATTACGCTTGGCTACTACTAATAAAGCTTCTTTGGCTTCATTCAATTTGTTTAATTGTACATTTGCTTCAGCCTTAATTAAATACATTTCCGGAGCATTTACAATATAATTAGTTCCACGAGCAGGGTTACCTGACGAAAAGTGAGCAATTTTACCACCTGTGTAAACAGGTTCAGATTCTGTAGAAGTTTTATCTCTTCCATCAATAAGAATTTTACGGCAATCGTTAGTTGCATACATTGAAATTAGTTTAGGACTAGGACTAAAGTTGTATGTAGACCACAAAGTTCCATATGAATTAGCTGACCAGTTTGTTGTATTAGTAATAGCTAAAGCAAACATACTTTCGGAATTTGATATTTCACTATTATAAAGAGCTTTGTATGCATTAGCATCGTTGGTTAAAGTAGTAATACCCGCTATTTTTAGTGCTTGTTCTGCATAGTTTCTTGCTTCATCCCAATTTTCTAAATATAGGTAGGTACGGGCCAATAAACCATTAGTAGCAGCTTTTCCTAAATATTGGAGTTCTCCTCTGTCTTTACCAGCTGCTTCAAAATGGGATAATGCATTTTTTAGGTCATTGATGATGGCTTCATAGCTTTCGCCAACAGTAGAACGGCTGATTTTAGTCAATGCTTCTTTGGGTTGGTCAATTATGACGATTCCTAGTTCGGAAGAAAAATCTTGTCCATTCACTTTTATTTGGTGCCCATAAATATTAGTAAGCAATAATTGTGCGTAACCTCTTAGAGCATAAGCTTCAGCCATATACATATTAAGTTCTGTTTTTTCATCATCGCTTGCATTGTTATATAGTGCTTGAGAAGCTTGAATTACACGTGCTGCATTATCAGCTGTTTTATAACCATACTCCCAAATACTTTTTAAATAAGTATCTGTATCTGTAAAAGTATAGGTATAAATACCATCAAAATGTCCGGTTTTAGTATTCCAATAAGTAATATCTGTAGGAATATCACCAATAGCTAAAGCATAGTTACCAGCAAATGCATAATAAAATAATTGATAATAAGTTCCATTTAATGCTGTACTAACGTTAGTTACAGTGTTGAGCCCTCCTTCTAGGTCCACTCCTTTATAGTTGTCAGTTTCAAGAAAACTGTCACCACATGAGGAAAGTCCTGTTGCAAATGTAAAAATGGCAATTGCATTTAAAATATATTTTTTCATATCTTTCCTTTATTAAATTTTACCTTATTTAAAAACTTAATTGAATACCTCCGATGAATGTACGGGTTGCTGGATATTGCCACGCAATTACACCATTGGAATAGGTTTCAGGATTATATCCAACAAAATCATTGGATGTAAATGTATATAAATTATCAATGGATATATAAGCTCGTAATTTTTGAATGAATATTTTCTTTGTTAGATTTACGGGCACAGTGTAACCTAAGGTCATGTTACTGATACGTAAGAAATTACTGCTATATAAGAATCTAGAAGAAGTTTGAGTTGCTTTATTGGGATCTCCATAAATATATTGTGGATATTTGGCATCTTTATTTTCTTCTGTCCATGAATTTAATGCAACGTCTTTCAACGGAGTACGATTGGCCATACCAAATCCGGTGAATGAAGCTCCGGAATCGAAAACTTTTCCTCCTAATCTATAGGTAAAGTTCATGTTAAAGTCAAATCCTTTCCAGCTTAAATTTGTACCGAATCCACCTAAAACTTTGGGGTCAGCATCGCCTACATAACGTTTGGCTGCTGCATTATAGTCGGAGGTCGTTTCGTTGCCTTCTTCATTCAGATACCATAATGGTTTACCATTTTCGCGGTCAACGCCTGCATATTCTTTCATATAGAATTGGCGATAGGGGCGTCCTTCTTCAATAATTTGATAAGTATATTCTATGGGTTCATCTGTAGATAGTTTGATGATCTTATTTTTGTTCCATGTCATATTTGCATAAATATTCCATGTAAGATTATTGTTGTTGATAACAGATGCATTGATAGATGCTTCAATACCACGGTTGCGGATTGCACCAATATTTTGGTATACTGTAGACATACCTGTAGTCATGGACAATGGTACTTCAAACAATGCGTCACTCGTCTCTTCATTATAATAATCGAAAGTAAGATGGATACGATTAATTAAAGATAAATCAAAACCTATATCAAATTTTTTTTGAAGTTTCCCATGTCAAATCTGAATTAGAGATGCTAGTGGGAGTCATACCAGGCTTTTCGTTATAATTGTATCCGGAAGAATAGAAACCACGTGCTGCATACCAATCGATATCTTGATTACCTACGGTTCCGTAAGAGGCCCGAAGAGTGGCATTGGTAATAATAGAATTATCTTTAAGAAATTCTTCTCCACTTACACGCCATTTTCCACCAACAGACCAAAAGTTACCCCAACGATGATTTGAACCGAAAACAGAGGAACCGTCACGGCGGAATGAACCAGATACATAATATTTATCCTCGTAAGAGTAGTGTGCATCCATAAAATATGATGCCAATCGAGCTTCTTTCTTATAATATTCCGATCCTTGAGGAGTTCCAGCAGTAGAAAGGTCGGTTTTTCCATCAGCTGCAAATGGGAAATCAGAGCCTGAATAATATTCATAGAAATAATTCTTTCGTTGCATCTCTTGACCTAATAACAAGTTAATATTGTGTTTGTCAAAAGTATAGTTCCAACCTAATACATTGTTCCACGTAATTGTTGTATAACGAGAATTGTACTGTTGACCTAATCCATTATAATCAACAGCTTGTGGATTATATAATGCACTCAATATTGATATTGACGTAAATCAGCAATATTTACACCTAAGGTAGTTTTTGCATAAATACCTTTTCCGAGATCAATCTGCAAATATGGGTTGAAGTTCAATGTTTGATTATTGTTTTCATTGATTTCACCAGCTTTTTCATCATATAAAGCTAGAGGATTATAATTACTGATATTGGCATAACTTCCATCTTCATTATAGAAAGGCATCATAGGATTCATAGAACTTATAGCTGCTACAGTAGCGCTGGACATAGAGCCACTTGTAGCTTGTGAAAAGCCGTTTTGGGTAGAATTACTGTATGAAGCGTTGACACCGATAGTAAAGCAACTGAACTTAGAGTCTAGGTTCAAACGTCCTGAATAACGTTTCATGTCAGAACCAATAATCAATCCTTCAGTATCTAAATAACCTAAACTAACATAATAACCAGTAGAACCAGAACGTCCTTGGAGGTTTACATTGTAGTCTTGGTAGTATCCTTTACGGGTGATAGCATCCATCCAATCGTAGGATGAAACACCATCCCAACCATAACCTTGATATACTTTTTTCAAATAATCATAGCTCTCATCATAGGTGTTACCATAAGCAACAGAACGTCCGTGAGCAAATAGATTCATAGATTCTTGAGCATTGGCGTAATCCATATTATGATTTCCCATTGAAACAAATCCTTGTTTAATGTCTAAGTTGATGCTCATTTTTCCCTCTTTTCCTTTTTTAGTAGTGATTACAATAACGCCATTAGCTGCGCGTGAACCATAAATGGCTGTAGCCGCAGCATCTTTTAGAACTGTAACACTTTCAATATCAGAAGGGTTGATTGCGGCCATCGGATCAAAATTATTATTTGTAGTCGTACTCATACCATCTGTTTCAGAGTTGACAGGCATTCCATCTATTACATATAATGGCTGAGTGCCTGAATTCAAAGAACCACGTCCACGAACATAAATCTCGCTCCAAACACCAGGCATACTGGTAGAGTTGCTCATTTGTACGCCTGGTACAGCTCCTTCTAGTGCTTTCACAAAATTAGCATCAGATTTTTTGGCTATAACATCTTCACCAATAATAGCAGCAGCACCAGTAAATGAAGCTTTGCGTTGAACTCCATATCCTGTTACTACCACTTCTTCAAGCACTTCGGCATCCGACTTCAAAGTGATATTAACAGTCTGTTTTATAGCTACTTCTTGTGTAGCCATTCCGATAAAGGAAACTACCAAAGTCTTTGCGGAACTTGGAACATTTGATAATGTAAATTTACCATCCATGTCAGTAACTGTACCTACAGTAGTACCTTTTACTAAAATAGAGGCGCCAACTACGGGTAATCCGTCCTCCTCCGAAATAACAGTACCTGTTACCTTCGTGATCTGAGCGGTTACCAAACCTATACCTACAAAAAGGCAGGTCAATAACAGCATTAATTTTCTTTTCATAAAATTCTCTCTTAAAGTTTAACTTTACATTAATATAAATTCATTCACTCTAACAAATGACAAAGGTATGAATAAAATTGTAATATCAAACAAATTATTGTAAAAAACATACTAAACTGCTATATTTTTATGCTTTTAGGCATTTAAAACTCACAAAAGACGAAAATAAACCTCATATTTATTCTTTTTTTTAAGTCATTAAAAAGAGAAACTTTCAATTTATAAGTGATCAGGTAAACATACATTAACCTATAAATGTTAACGAATCGTCTAATAAATATAAAGATGAGAACAAAATAGTAGGATAATGCTTTTCTACTTTTCTTTATTGCGTCTTATTATAGAATTTCAATTAAAGAATTAAATTATGAGGAAAATCAGTTATCGTTTCGTTTACAATCGAAAAAAAAGTTTAAATGACAGAGGGACCGCTTTGGTCCAAGTTGAAGCCTACTTGAATAAAAAGAAAGTGTATTTTTCCACACATGTTTATTTACGGCCAGAACAATGGGATGTAAAAAGGAAAATCATCAAAGATCATCCTAACCAAGATGCGCTGAATGGCATGCTTAATGAATTTATTATTGAATTAGAGAAAAAAGAATTAAGTTTGTGGAGGCAAGGAAAGACAATAACCTTAAGCCTCATAAAAGAAGAGTTCAAATCGAATACAGATGCTTCATTCTTAGGGTTTGCGCGTAAAGAAATAATGTCTTCTCAGCTAAAAGATAGCACTAAGCGCAACCATTTAACAACAATATCCCTTTTACAATCGTTCAAACCGACAATTGAGTTTGAAGACTTAACCTATAATTTCGTTACGGATTTTGAAAAAAATCTTTATGAATCTGGATATCAAACAAATACAGTAGCCAAGCATATGAAGCATTTGAAATCTTTTGTTAATGCTGCAATTAATAAAGGATACATTGATCCCAATAACTATGCCTTCAGAAGATATAAAATTAAAATGAAGGAAGGAAAACATGTTTTTTTATTACCGGAAGAAATGAAAAAATTGGAAGAAGTGTCTTTGACAGGAAGAAATAGTTGTCTGGAACATACTCTTGATGCATTTTTATTTTGCTGCTATACGGGATTGCGGTATTCTGATTTTGTGAATTTGAATGAGAAAAATATCGTAAAAATGGATGGAAAATTATGGCTAATCTTTGACTCTGTCAAAACAGGTACAGAAGTGAAATTGCCTTTAAACTTGCTGTTTGAAGGTAAGGCTTTAACTTTATTACAAAAATACCAGGGAAAATGGAGTTCGTTTTTTTCAATTAAAAATAACTCAAGTGTAAATAAAGAGCTGATACGAATTGGCAAATTAGCAAAAATAAGCAAACACTTTTCATTCCATTCTGCAAGGCATACTAATGCTACTTTATTGATATATAAAGGTGCTAATATAACAACCGTGCAAAAATTATTAGGACATAAAAACCTTGCTACAACACAAATTTATGGAGAAGTTATGGGAAGTACAATTATACGAGACTTGAAAAAATGTCAAAAAAGATAATTAACTCTATTGTCTATACATTATCTCTTATAAAGATGAAGAAGAATCATTTTCAAAAGTGAATATAGCCTTATCTTCTTAATAAAGTTTATCGTTTTGTGAACATGATAATTTTTTGTTGTGATTGCAATACGATAAACTAAAAGAAATAAAATGTGACAATATTTCCATCTCAGCCTAACCGGGTAGAAAATAGGTATCAAGGTTATTGAATTTCTGCAAAATTCATATATGTGTATCATATAATATGCGCATATAAAATTCTATATCAGAAAATGATAATAATAGTTTGCTAATTTACTTCATGTCCTACTATCTTCTTTTGTAATCTAAAGTGCAAACAATCTTTGGAAGTTTTGAAATATTTAAAAAGTTGAGAAATATCAATCTTAGTACTTCAGGTATTTTATGAACAGAGTAACAACGAACAGGAATGCTGCAAGTCAATTCTTTTTTCAGTAGAAGAAAGGTAGAAAATTATTATTATCATACTCTTTAAACGGCTTAAATCAAGGAAAACGAATAAGAGATTCAGTAATACATATGCTGGTTATCAATTATTTACATAAATAATTAGTTCCGCAAAGACTTTGGTAGTTTCCTTTATCGGAATGAAGAGTCAAGAATTGGATGTCAAGTCTAATTTACATATTAGTTTGAAACCCGATACTGAAACTCTTGATGAAGTTGTGGTGGTTGCGTATGGTGCTGCTAAGAAAAATTCATTAACAGGTTCGGTAGCTACTGTGAAATCGGATGCTTTAGAGAAAGTCCCAACTGCTTCTTTTGAGAAAGCGTTACAAGGATTATCCGCAGGCGTACAAGTAGAAAGTCAATCAGGTCAACCTGGTTCAGTAAGCCAAGTACGTATCCGCGGTATTGGGTCTATGTCCGCATCCAGCCAGCCTTTGTATGTTATTGATGGCGTTCCTGTTTCATCAAAGAATATATCAAAAGTCGCAGATGAAGATAGTTATGGAACTTCTGTAAATCCATTATCCAATTTGAATCCTAATGACATAGAATCCATATCGGTTCTGAAAGATGCGTCTGCCGCTTCATTATATGGTTCGCGTGCTGCTAACGGGGTTGTCATGATAACTACAAAGCAAGGTGCTTCCGGACAAGCAAAGATCGAATTTAAAGCTCAAGTAAGTTCTTCACATTTACCTTCCAATGGCTATGATTTAATGAGTTCTACAGAACATTATAAGACTTGTTACAAAGGATTCTATACTCAAAACATAAGCGACGGAATGACTTCCGAAGCAGCTAGTATTGCAGCTAATGCATCTGTACAAGATATGTATAAAGCCAATCCTTTTAATATGGCTAATCCTTTTACTGGAGAGGGTATTTTGGCAAGTGGTGCAAAAGCTATGATAAATACAGACTATTTAGACGAACTGTTTAAGACAGCAACTACCCAGCAATATGATTTAAGCATCAGTGGTGGTAGTGACAAATCTAAATATTTTATATCTTTGGGATATATGGACCAAGATGGTTTGGCCGTTGGTTCGGATTTATCACGTTATTCTGCCCGCATTAATGTCAGCAGTAAAATTAAGCCTTGGGCAGAAATCGGTGTAACATCCACAATGTCAGTCAATGAGCAAAACACCCCTCCGGGCGGTGGAGGTGGTTCATCACCTTTAACCAATGCTTTTTTTGTCCCTAATGCTATCTCGCTCTATAAATTGGATAATGATTTTAATAAAATCTATGATGAAAAAGGCAATCCTGTTTATAACTATGTGAACCCTGTGTTCAATGACATGAACACACTGGCTTTTTCGAAAATGGATATCTACAATACTAAAACGCATCGGGCATTAATTAGTCCATTTATTGATTTGAATATTTTCGGTGTACATTGGCGTAACAGTTTCTCTTATGACTATACCAATATGGATGAAATGCGTTGGTATAATCCAGAACATGGTAATGGTGCGGCAGTAGATGGACGATTAAGCAAATATGCTATTAGTGACATCACATCCACATTTACCAGTACGTTGAATTATGCTTTTTCTTTGTTTAATGATCATCATATTGGTTTGCTGGCCGGTTATGAAGCATATAAGAACACTTATTCCATGCTTCATGCCCATGCTACAGGCTTTTCTAATAGTGAAATGATTGAATTAAGTATGGCCTCTACTCCTTATGAAACTAAATCAAAGAAAGATCACGAGCGTATGCAATCATTTTTCGGGCGCATAAACTATGATTATTTAAACAAATACTTTCTTTCATTCAGTATTCGTACCGATGGCTCCTCACGGTTTGCACCTGGACATCGTTGGGGAACGTTCTGGTCTATCGGTGGCAACTGGCGTATCAGTGAAGAGAATTTTTTTAAAGGTATTGAATGGGTTGATGATTTAAAATTACGTGCCAGTTATGGAACTTCAGGTAACAAACAATCTGATTATTTGTATGGCTTCCAAGGCTTATATGATACAGGAAACAATTACAATGGTCAAAATGGCATTACACACTTGCAAATTCCTAATGATGAATTATCATGGGAAAAGTCTAAAAATTTTAATGTAGGTATTGATTTTGGAATATTTGGATGTTTGAATGGTAGTATTGAATATTACAATAAAACTTCAGATGCCTTATTACTTGAAAAACCATTGGCGCCCTCAACCGGATTTGAAAATGCTATATCAAACCTAGGTGGTATGCGTAATCAAGGTATAGAAATTGATTTGCATTCAACAAATATCAATACGAAAGATTTCACTTGGACAACGGACTTTAATATTGCTTTTAACAATAATAAAATAACATCTTATCCTCAAAAAGAAGAAGTGGTTGGCACCAAAATTCGGACTGTAGGCTATAGTATCTATGAATTCTATATGCAAGAATGGGCTGGTGTAGACCCCGTTAATGGAGACCCACTGTGGTATATGGATGTAACTGATGATAAAGGCAACCCTACAGGAGAACGTACCACAACCAATACATACTCTAAAGCTACAAAATATAAATTAGGGTCTGCACTTCCTTCAGCAACCGGAGGTTTGACTAATACTGTTTCATGGAAAGGTGTAGATTTCTCATTCATGTTTACTTACGGATTTGGAGGTAAGATATATGATGTATATGAGGAAAATTTATTAAATGATGGAAATAAGACTGGATATCAGTTGATAACAGAACAAGCAGATAGTTGGACACCGGAAAACACAAATGCTTCCAATCCAAAATTTATTCCAAATAATTCCAATACTTCTAATGGAAGATCAAGTCGTTATCTACATAATGCAGATTTCATTAAGTTAAAGAATATCAGTTTAGGTTATTCACTACCCAAATCACTGATCAAAAAAAATCTATTACAGAATGTACGTATCTATGTCAGTGCAGACAACTTGATAACTTGGAATTTGGATAAAAATTCAAAAGTTATGATGTAGAATTAGGTGGTGTTGATGGTTTGCTTGATGGAGGCGGTACAGTTCCATTGGCGAGAACATTTACTGCGGGAATTAATCTAACTTTCTAACTTATAAACCAGATATATATGAAAAAATATCCTATATTTTTGCTTCTATACTGTTGACTGCTTCATTAAGCGGCTGCAATGATTTTTGGATGTAACTCCTTCTGACCAGTATTCAGATGCAAGTGTTTTCACTAGTACTGAAGGAGCACAGCAGGTGTTAATTGGTGCTTATGACTGGTTTACTAATGGCCATTACGCTCATTATACCAATCAATATATTTTCTTTATGCCTGATGTGATGGCTGATGATGCAATGGTAAACAGTACAGGTAACTATAATCGTTTTGTTTCACCTTATCAATACTCTATTACTCCAAGCAGTACTTATTCTGTGGATCCTTGGATTGGTTGCTATAGCTTAATTGATAACTGTAATGCTATTTTAGATAATTTAGAAACATTACCGGAAAGTAGTGAACGTAATCGTATTGAAGGAGAGTCTTTGGCATTGCGTACCTATGCATATCACTATTTGATTAGAATGTATGCAAAACCTGTTAATAAATATCCTGATAATCCAGGAGTTATTCTTCGTTTAACATCTTCAACTACAGACATACCTCGCTCTACGGTAAAAGATTGCTATGTTCAAATGGTGAATGATATTGAAAAGGCTTGTACTTTATTGACAGGTACATCCTCTTCTTCAAAATGTTACATAACAGAACAGGCAGCTCATGGAATTGCTGCTAGAATTTATTTAGACTTAGGCGATTACACTAATGGAACGTCACATGCAAACAAAGCTTTATCAGAAATTACATTGATGTCAAAAGCTGATTATAAAAACAAGTTCTGTGAAAATAACACTGAAACAATATGGTATTTTACATGTACCTCTACTGACAAGCAATCATTCTTATCGTTGCCAGCATTTTGGTACTATTGTGACCAAGATTCTACTTATGTAAAAGACGGGTACAGTTCTCTAGGTGTTGCAAAAGAGTTGATTGATATTTTTGATGATACAGATATCCGTAAAACTTTATTTGTAAAGATAGATGGCAAATATTACAAACGCAATGGCAGCTATGTCACATGCAAAATTAACAGCCGGAAGAATGACGATAGCGATGGAACAAAAGGATCTGGTACAGTAGCTTTTGCTGAAGGTGATTATAATATGATGCGTGGTTCTGAAATGTATTTAATTATAGCTGAACTAGCCGCTGATAATAATCATGAAGATGAAGCCTTAGCTGCTTTGAATAAAGTGAGGGAAGCACGCGGTATAAGTGCATATTCAGGCACAGGTGATGTTTTAAAAACAGAGATACAGAATGAACGTCGTCGTGAACTTTTTGCTGAAGGTCACCGTTTATTTGATCTTAAGCGCAGAGATTTACCAATGGACCGTTCAAATTTAACATTGGATTGGAGCAGAGTCGGATTGATTCCTGCCGGTTCAGACAAATTAGAAATGCCCATACCTCAAAATGAAATTGATGCGAACGGTGCGTTAACAATAGCAGACCAGAATCCTGCATATAAATAACTAATATACAGCAAATATTGTTATTCGGTACTAAGGAAAGAACTGATATTTTCATTTAAATTGAGAATATCAGTTCTTTTATAATATATAGTCAAAATATATTTAAAACAAAAATGAAGTAAACACTTTATTTCAGTAGAATAAAGGTAGAAAATTATTTTTTTTATACTTCTCAAACAATTTATATAGTAGAAAAGCAGGCAAAGCGAAGAAATACTTTTGTGTTGATTGTCAGTTCTTTACATAAATAATTAGTTCCGCAAAGACTTTGGTAGTTTCCTTTATCGGGATGGCTAGTCAAGAGGTTTCTATCAAACAGAATGTTAGCATCATTTTAAAATCTGATACAGAGATGCTTGACGATGTAGTGGTTGTTGCTTATGGTACTGCGAAAAAGTCATCTTTTACAGGATCAGCGACTGCTGTTAGTGGAGAAAAAATAGCAAAAATGCAGGTTTCTTCAGTATCTAAAGCCTTGGAAGGTGCAGCAGCAGGTGTACAAGTAATCAATACCAGTGGGCAGCCTGGAGAAAATGCTAAAATAAGAATCCGTGGTATTGGCTCTTTTAGCGCATCATCGGCTCCTTTATACGTAGTTGATGGTATGCCTTATGACGAAGAGTCGGTTAATGCATTAAATCCTGCCGATATTGAAAGTATGTCTATATTAAAAGATGCTGCATCTGCAGCCCTTTATGGCTCACGTGCAGCAAATGGTGTTGTGATGATTACTACTAAAAAAGGTATGGTAGATAAATCCAAAGTTACTCTTGATGCACGCTGGGGAGTAAATACTCGTGGTGTTCCAGAATATGATATCATGAAAGATCAAAGAGAATACGTACTAACAGCCTGGAATACTTTAAAAAATCAATCTACAGGTGCAGAAGCTTCCGAAGAATTAATAGGTAGCATTGGATACAATCCATTCATCGGCGTAGCTAATAATGCCATGGTTTCAGCAGATGGCGTAGTTAGTTCTGCGGCTCTACGCCATAATGACGATTGGGCTGATGCCGCATTACATAATGGTATGCGTCAGGAATATAATTTGAGTCTGCAAGGTGGTAACGCTAAGACAACTCATTTTTTATCATTGGGATATTTGAAAGATGAAGGAATCTTAAGACATACTGACTTTGAACGTATTTCAGCACGTGCCAATATTAATCATACTGTAAATAAGTTTATTGATATCAATGGTAATTTGGCTTACGCAAGAGCGGAAAAAAATGCAGGCCAGTCACAAAATGCTAGTTTGTCTAATTACTCTAATGCTTTTATGTTCACTCAGCAAATCGCTCCTATTTATCCTGTATATGCGTATGACGAAAACGGAAATCGCATATATGACGAAGAAGGCAACACTGTTTATGATTTTGGTGATGGTACATACAGTACACGTATGGGCGGTTTCAGTAATCAAAATGTTGCAGCTAATTCTGGGTTGGATGTGCATCAGACTTTGAATGACAATTTTAATGGCCGTGGTACTATTAACATTAATATTATTGATGGTTTAAAAGCGACTGCTAACATTGGTTATGATTTAATGAATCAAATCCGTACAGATCACATGAATCAGTTATATGGGGATGCTGCTAATGTGAATGGTCGTACTTATAAATATAATCAACGTATTGAATCGTTTACAGCAAATCAACTTTTAACCTATAGTAAAGCATTTGGTCATCATAATATTGACATAATGGCTGGTCACGAATCTTATTCATATACACTGAAATATCAGTATGCTCATAAATACAATTTTTATACTATTGGAAATCCTGAGTTCAACAATGCCATAACTATGAGTGATATGAATTCATATACACAAGAACATAGTATGGAAAGTTTCTTTGGTCGTGTAAACTATGATTTTGATAACAAATATTATCTATCTGCAAGTATTCGTTCAGATGAATCTTCCAAATTCCATCCTGATCACCGCCGTGGTACTTTTTGGTCTGTCGGAGGTTCTTGGAGATTAACACAGGAAGAGTTTTTGAAAGATGTGGAATGGTTGTCTAATCTTAAACTAAAAGCAAGTTATGGAACACAAGGTAATGATGGAATTCTTGATATAAATGGTTATGTAGTCTATCAACCATATCTGAAGCAATATTCTGTAACCAATAATAACGGAGATTTCTCTGTAGTCGAAACTTATCGTGGAAATAAAGATTTGACTTGGGAAAAAAGCAAAAATTTAAATATCGGTTTGGAAGCTGCTTTTCTTAATAACCGTTTGAAACTAGAAACTGAATATTTCTTGAAGAAGACTTCGGATATGTTGTACAATATGCCTTATCCTATTTCTTCTGGAATTTCTTACGTTCCAATGAACCTGTTGGATATGCAGAATAAGGGGATTGAATTTACTATTTCTGCCACCCCAATTCAAACAAAAGATTTTATATGGAATTTATCTTTTAACGGTACACATTATAGCAACAAGATTTTGAATCTTCCAGAAGACAAAAGAGAGAATGGAATTATTCATGGTACTGCTTCTTTGTTCCGCTTAATGGAAGGAGGGTCTATTTATGATCTTTATACCTATGAATACGCAGGTGTTAATCCAGAAACAGGAGCAGCACAATGGTATATGGATGAGAAAGATGCTAATGGCAAAGTGACTGGAAGGACCGTAACCGAAGACTATACTCAGGCAAGCAAATATGAATTAGGTTCTACTTTGCCCGATTTCCAAGGAGGTTTTTCAACTGATTTTGCATACAAAGGAATCGATCTTTCTATAGCTACAAACTTTCAAATTGGTGGAAAGATATATGACAGCATGTATTCTTCTTTCATGCATGCGGGAAGCAATATTGGCAGTAACTGGCACAAGGATATCTTGAATGCTTGGACTCCGGAAAATAAAAATACAAATGTGCCTATAATGGATGGTGCACAAAATAGTAATAGCCAATCTTCACGTTTCTTGATAAATGCATCATTCTTTAACATCCGTAACATTTCATTAGGATATACTTTTCCGAAAGAATGGATGAAAGCAATATCAGCAAGCAGTGCACGTATTTACGTATCTGCCGATAATGTAGCTTTATTCTCTAAACGTAAAGGTATGGACCCACGCCAATATGCTTATGGATATTCGGCTGCTAATTATTCTGCGATTCGTACTTTATCATTCGGCATTAATTTGAACTTTTAAAAGAATAGAATTATGAAATATACAAAATATTTAGCAATATTGGCTGCAGCGTTTATGATGGGATCTTGTAGCGATGACTTTTTGGACAAGGAACCTTCAGAAAATGCATCAGAAGACCAAATTAAAGATTTGCTTGATAAAGATCCTACAGCTATTCAAGCATATATTACAGGATATTACAAAAATATGTTTTCTCCGGAAGCACAGCAAAGTCATGATGATTTCGGATTAAAGGCATTTGAATTGGCTACAGATTTGATGGGAGATGATATGGCATATATGACCTCACACTTCTTCGTATATGATTATCTGCTTGACAACCGTGCTTCAAGTTATCGTCGTACGACCACTTATTGGCAAGAATTATATGCTGTAATCAGTGGTGCAAATGAAGTAATCAGCGGTCTGAAAGAACAGGCAGATAGCGGTGATGAGAGTGTTGAGAAGATGTTGGGACAAAGTTATACCATACGTGCTTACTGCTATTTTTGGTTAATAAACATGTACCAGCAACCTTATGAATGGAATAAAGATAAATTAGGTATTCCTATTTATACTGAATCTGAAACCAAATTGAATCGTGTTCCTGTAAGTGAGGTCTATGAACAGATATTAAGTGATATAGATAAAGGATATAATTATTTGAAAGGAAAAGGAATAGCCAAGAAAGATGAATTAAATGAATATGCAGCAGCTGCTATTTATGCAAACATTCTTTCATTTGTTAATGATTATCCCGATCAATGGAATGAAGTTGCTAAATACGCAAAATTGGCTATTGAAGGTGGCTCACTGATGAGTGAAAAAGAATTACTTTCCGGCTTTAATGACCTTTCTTTGAGCGAAGTGTTATGGGGGGCTGATATTAATGGTGAAACAAATACATTCTACGCTTCATTCATGAGTCAAGTTGATCCTTACGGCCCGGGATACGGTGGTAATTTAGGAAATTACAAAATGATTTCCAGTGATTTGTATGAAAAAATTTCAGATGATGACATTCGTAAAAAATGGTTTGGAGTTGATTTGGGAGAAACAAATACTCATTATAAAGTAAGACAATATGTGCAGCGCAAATTTATTGATATAGGTTCTACCGCGCCTGGTTTTACTCCTACAGGTGATACTTTTTGCTCTGACTATATTTATTTGCGTACTGGTGAAATGTATTTTGTAGCTGCAGAAGCATTATATAGGGCAGGGAAAGAAAATGAAGCCAAAACAATGCTGACTACGATTATGAAAACTCGTAATCCAAAATATGAAACATCCGCAACAAGTGATGCACTTTTACAAGAAATTGAACTTCAAAAGCGTATTGAAATGTGGGGTGAAGGTCGTCGTTTATTTGACATGAAACGTCGTAATGAAAGTTTGGATAGAACACATGCAATTAATCATAGTGCGATTGCTCCAAAGGAAGTCCCTGCAGGTAGTAAATTATTCATTTATCAAATCCCCGATAAGGAGTTAAATGCCAATAGTGAGATTACTGATAAAAACGAATAGCTAATAATAGGTCTATAATAAAAAAGATGCTTAGATTACTAGGCATCTTTTTTATGTTTAAGGTAGAATAAAAGTAGACATAAAATCAAATTATTTTTTTATGTTATAATATATAGTTGATTTATAGTTTGTTATAATAGATGTAATATTGTATATCTACAAGAGAGCAGAATGCTAAATATTTGATTACTAGATGTTTTTTTGTATATTTTAGTTCCGCAAAGACTTTGGTAGTTTCCTTTATCGGAATGGCTACACAAGAAGTGAATATTAAAGCGAATTTGAATATTGTATTAAAGTCTGATACAGAACAGCTTGAGGAAGTAATGGTTGTGGCGTACGGTACTGCCAAAAAGTCTTCGTTTACGGGATCTGCTGCTGTTGTTAAAAATGACAAAATAGAAAAAATGCAAACGTCTGATGTGACCAAAGCATTAGCGGGTGCAGTGTCGGGAGTCCAAATTACCACAGCTTCAGGTGCCCCTGGTTCTGGTACAAGTATTCGTGTACGTGGCCTTGGTTCTATTAACGCTTCCAGTGAACCTCTTATTGTTGTGGACGGTTCTCCTTTTGATGGAGATTTGAGTATGATTAATAGTCAAGATGTTGAATCTATGACTGTATTAAAAGATGCTGCTGCCAATGCATTATATGGTGCACGTGGTGCTAATGGTGTTGTCTTGATTACTACTAAAAGAGGTAAAATAGGTAAAGCTACTATAACCGTTGATGCTAAATGGGGATCTAATAGTCGTGGTGTACCTGAGTATGATGTAATGAGAGATCCTGCTACTTATTATACTACATATTGGCGAGAGTTGAAAGGAATGTATGAGGCTAATGGCGAGGCTAATCCCGGACAATTAGCTTCGAACGCTTTGATTACCGACAGTGGTAGTGGCTTGAGTTACAATGTTACGACTGTAGGTAATAACGAAGTGGTATTACCGGATGGAACATTTAATCCTAATGCTAGAATTAAATATGCGGATAATTGGGAAAAGGAAATGTTTCACAGCGGTTTACGACAAGAATATAACGTAAACATGAACGGGGCTAATGAAAAGACTAGTTATTATTTGTCATTTGGTTATTTGGATGATGAAGGTTATATTGTAAAATCCGGTTTTACACGTTACTCTGCCCGTTTGCGTTTGGAACACCAGTTTAACAAGAATATTAAGATGGGTGGTAATTTTGCTTATGTCAATACTTCTACTGTAGCCACTTCAGCTACAGAAGAACAAGACCAAACTGCTGGCACCAATATGTTCTACGTATCACGTACCATGGCTCCCATTTATCCTATCTACAAACGTGATGAAAATGGTAATTTTATGTATGATAGTCATGGTCGCATAGTGTATGATTATGGAGATACTCCGGGTATGCAGCGTCCTGTATCAGGAAATTCAAACGCATTAGGTAGTCAGAGTTTGGATGATCGTAAAAATGGAAAAGATTATTTCAGCGGAAACATGTTTGCCGAAATTTCCTTTTTGAAAGATTTTAAATTTACTTTCCGTGCCGGAATAGAAAACGATAATACTCGTCAAATGGTATTTCAAAATGGTGAATACGGACAGTTTACTGCACAAAACGGTATTGCAACTCATTATAGCACTCGCAATATGACTATTAATTTGCAGGAATTGCTTACATGGGAACGTACTTTTGGAGAGCATTCGGTAAATGTACTGCTTGGACATGAAACTTATCAGAATAAGTATGATTATTTATACGGATCAAAAAATAACTTTGCTTTGTGGGGGTCAACTTCATTGAATCATGCAGTGAGTAATCCGCAAGCTGGTTCTTATGTGACAGAATATACTACTGAAGGTTTCTTGGGACGTGTGGAATATAATTATAAGGATAGATATTACTTCTCGGGAAGTTATCGTCGTGATGCTTCTTCAGTATTTCATCCAGATTATCGTTGGGGGAATTTTTGGTCTGTAGGTGCTAGTTGGAGACTGAAAGAGGAAAATTTTTTGAAGGACGTTGAATGGTTAGATAACTTAAAGTTTAAAGTTAGCTATGGTTCGCAAGGTAATGACTACTTGTTGTTGAATGGGGTGCGTAACCGTTATGCTTATATGGATCAATTCAGTGTGAGCAACAATAACGGACAACCCGCAATTACTCAAACATATAAGGGTAATGATAAATTAAAGTGGGAAACTAACTATAATTTTAATACAGGTATTGAATTTAGCGTATTAAACGGACGTTTGAGTGGAGGCTTTGAATTTTTCTCCCGCTATGCAAAAGATTTGTTGTTTAACCGTCCTTTAGCAGCTAGTACCGGTTCTAATTCTTATCCGGATAATATTGGTGATATGCGCAATACCGGATTTGAAGTAGAATTAAGTGGGGACATTATTCGCACAAGTAAGATTAATTGGAATATTTCTGTTAATGCAACTACCTATAAAAACAAAATTTTGACTTTACCGGAAGAAAAAAGAGAGTCCGGTATTTGGAATGGTATTTTCAAAATGGTTGAAGGAGGTTCGTACTACGACTATTATATAAAAGAATGGGCTGGTGTAGATCCGGAAGACGGAAAGGCTATGTGGTATAAAGATGTTACTGATAAGAATGGAAATACGACTAAAGAAACAACTAAGACATATAGCGAGGCGACGGATTATAAAGCAGGTTGTGCCTTGCCTGATTTGTATGGTGGTATTAGTACTTCATTAAATGCTTATGGATTCGATTTTAGTATTGCACTTACTTATCAATTAGGAGGACAAGGCTATGATTATACCTATGCAACTTTGATGAATAGCGCTCAGGGTGCAGGAACAAATTATCATAATGATATTTTAAATGCTTGGACACCGGAAAATAAATATACTGATGTGCCAAAATTAAATGCAAAAGAAAGTAATAACAATTCTACTTCTACCCGTTTCTTGACTTCAACTTCGTATTTAAGTTTGCAAAATATTTCTGTAGGTTATACATTGCCGAAGAATTGGATTGCAAAATTGGGTTGCGAGAGCTTAAGAGTATATTTTGTGGCAGACAATGTAGCACTACTTTCTGCTCGTAAAGGTTATGACCCTCGTACAAATTGGAATGGCGAATCAAATTATAATTATTCGGCATTGCGTAGTATTTCTGGTGGTATAACAATGAAATTTTAATTGATAAAACAAGAAAGCATGAAAAAAATTTTAAAATATACGGCTTTTGCAGCCATGGTAGGATTGTTTAGCAGTTGTTCTGATAGTTTTTTTGAGGCTGAATCTGGTGATATCATTACTAGTGATCAGATGGATGAAGTTGATCCGGTGGCAGGTTTGAACGGTATGTATGCCTATTTGTATAAATTTGATACAATGGGATATGGTGATGAAGCTCAACATTACGATTATGGTTATCATCATATTTTGTTATGTTCGGATTTGTGGGGGCAGGACATGATTCAGTATAGTTCTAAATATGGATGGTATTATACTGATTATCAATTTAATCAGAATTCTAGAGCATACCAATATATTTCTACGTTCTATTTTTGGAACTATTTGTATAAATTAATAAAATCGGCTAATGACGTATTGAAAACAACTACAGATGATTCTAAAAAAGAAGATCGTGGACAGGCTTTAGGTATGCGTGCTTTTGCTTATTTGACTTTGGTACAGATGTATCAGCATACTTATGCAGGTCATGAAAATGCTCCTGCGGTACCTATTGTCCTAGAAACTACCGAGCCAGATGTATTGAGCAATAATCCTCGTGCAAGTGTAAAGGAGGTTTATGATTTGATTGAAAAAGATTTAGTGCAGGCACACAGTGATTTATCTTCATACCAACGTTTGAACAGCACTTATATCGACCAAACTGTGATTTCTGGTTTATTGGCACGTATGTATCTGTTAAAAGAAGATTGGACTAATGCTGCCAAATATGCTAAAGAGGCTCGTGCTTCTTATGGAGCACCTGCCGATAAGGCTGAATTGATAGATGAGGGTTATATCGATATGAACAAACATCATACTTGGATGTTTACCTCACATATTACAACGGATGCGGAGATTGTTCAGACAGGTATTGTTAACTTTATCTCCCACATCAGTTCTACCGCTTATGGTTATGTCACGGCTGGAGGAATGTTCAAGAATATTAGTTCTGAATTATACAGTAAAATAGCTGACAATGATATTCGTAAAGGATGGTTTGCGGATAAGGACTTTACTTATGAAGGAGGGCCGATGGGAAGTGTAGCTTTACCTAAATATGCTAATTTGAAGTATATGTGGTATGATTTGGAAGGTAATAATTGCAACGATCTGTGTTATATGCGTGCTGAAGAGATGTGGTTGATTGAAGCAGAAGCTTTGGCTATGGGAGGTAATATTGCCGGTGGTAAATCATTATTAGAAGAATTTGTGAAAACCCGTCAACCGGATTATGTATGTGATGCAACAGATGCAAAAGGAATACAAGATGCCTGTTGGTTACAGCGTCGTATCGAATTTTGGGGTGAAGGCATTGCATGGTTCGATTTGAAACGCTTAAAGAAGCCTATTATTCGTAAATATGAAGGAACCAATCACAATTTGGATGCACAATACGATTTTCCGGCTGAAGATGATATCTTTAGAATTTTGATTCCAAGAAAAGAAATTCAAGATAATAATGGTATTGGCGAAGAGGATAATAATCCAATGCCTAATATTTAATAATTCTCATATTAACTTTTCTATAAAAGAAGGTGTGTCAAAATGCACACCTTCTGTTTTTTTTTACGCACAAAGCCCCGACTTTCACAAGCTGGGGCTTTGTTATTACCTAAAGATTTTGTATCTTTAGGTAATAAGAATTTCACTATGACAAAGATACATTTTCGTTCTTACAATCCCAACCAAACCGTTCTTTTTCCTCAAAGAATTGATGAGGATATTGCAGAAAACGATCCGGTGCGCATGGTTGACGCCCTGGTTGAGGGCTTGAATCTTGAAAGTTTCAGAAAGCTGTATAAGGAATGCGGGCGCAGCCCTTACCACCAGGATGATGCTCAAGGTCATTCTGTATGCCTATATGAACAACATCTACTCCTGCCGGAAAATTGAAAAGCTCCTTCACCGTGACATCCATTATATCTGGCTGGCCGGATATGAGAAACCGGATTTCATTACCATCAACCGTTTCCGCAACCGGGTGAAGAATGAAATCAACGAGGTGTTTACCCAAACCGTACTCCTTCTCTCTTCCAAAGGCTTCATCAGCTTGAATGTGGAATACATTGACGGGACAAAGATTGAGTCCAAAGCCAATAAGTATACTTTCGTCTGGCGGAAAACGGTTGAGCGGAACCGTGAACGCCTGATGAAGAAGATACATATCCTGCTAGGGCAGATAGACAATGTCATCGCCCAGGAGAACTCATCGGAAAGCAATGAGGAGATTGAGTTCACTCCGGCCATGCTGACTGAAATGGCAGGAGAATTGCGTCAAGCACTCGAACAGGTTCCTGAACCCTCCACGAAAGAGGAAAAGACTGCGTTGAAAAAGAAACGCAAACAGCTGAAGGAGTTGGAAGAGCACAGGGACAAGCTACAGGAATACGACAACCGTCTGGACACGCTGCAGGACAGGAATTCCTATTCCAAAACGGACAATGACGCTACTTTCATGAGAATGAAGGAGGATGCCATGCGCAACGGACAGACGAAGCCCGGTTACAACCTTCAAATCGGCACCGAAAATCAGTTCATCACCGATTTTGCACTCTTCCCGAACCCTACGGATACACTGACCCTGATTCCTTTCCTGCAATCTTTTTCAAACAGGTATGACCGGATGGCCCATACGGTGGTTGCTGATTCCGGCTATGGCTCCGAAGAGAATTACCGCTTCATGTCCGAAAACGGCATGGAAGCCTACGTAAAGTACAACTATTTCCACATGGAGCAGCGGCCGAGATTCAAACCGGACCCGTTCAAGGCCGAAAACTTCTACTACAATGAAGAACATGACTTCTGCATCTGCCCTACGGGGCAAAGGATGCGGAGGATAGGCACCAGGAATGTGAAAACCGCATCCGGATATGTCAACGAAAATGCACGGTACAGAGCTGTCAGGTGTGAAGGATGTCCCCTGCGATGCCGCTGTTTTAAAGCAAAAGGAAACAGGACGATAGAACTGAATCATAGGCTTAGACAATACAAGCGGAGAGCCAAAGAACTGCTCTGCTCTGAGAAAGGACTGAAACACAGAGGGCAGAGATGCATAGAACCGGAAGCCGCGTTCGGACAAATTAAAAACAATATGAACTACAAACGTTTCCGACATTTTGGAAAGGACAAGGACTTCATGGACTTTGCCTTCCTAGCCATTGCCTTCAATATAAAAAGATGTGTGCAAAACTGACAAAAAAGGGTATGAACTGGCTGATTAGACTGTTTTATGAGCTTACAACTGCTGTTTTTAGATGCTGGGAACACATAAATCAAAGAAATCTTCAAAAGATCGCAGCTTAAAGAAAGTGAACAGATTTGTATAGTGATGAACAAAAAAAGAGGTGCATCGTGCATTACGACACACCTCCTTTATAATTATAGCTACAATTATATTTCACTATAAAGTTTAAAGAAATACCTTTGATAGTGTCTTTTTCATGATAATAAAAAGCTTTTCTTACAATTAGTTTTTGTTTCAAGCATTCGTTTTATTCCAGTAATAAATATTGTGATATGACTATTGTAATGTTTATTTGATTAAAATAAAATGGAATTTCATTTCATAAATAAATAGAACAATGGCAAATTTAGCGAATTTATATAAATTGGTTTACTTATTTCAGTAGAATAAAGGTAGAAAATTATTTTTTTTATACTTCTCAAACAATTTATATAGTAGAAAAGCAGGCAAAGCGAAGAAATACTTTTGTGTTGATTGTCAGTTCTTTACATAAATAATTAGTTCCGCAAAGACTTTGGTAGTTTCCTTTATCGGAATGGCTAGTCAAGAGGTTTCTATCAAACAGAATGTTAGCATCATTTTAAAATCTGATACTAAAGTGCTTGGAGAAGTGATGGTTGTTGCATATGGCACTGCAAAAAAGGAATCTTTTACAGGATCAGCATCCGTTATTAATAATAAGAAACTGGAATTACGTCCTATAAGTAATGTTACTAAAGGATTGGAAGGACAGACTACAGGTCTGTTAACAACTTCAGGCTCAGGTCAACCTGGCGAAGCTGCCAAGATCGTGATTCGCGGTTACGGTTCCATCAATGCCTCACAAGATCCTTTGTATGTAGTTGACGGAATACCTTTTAGTGGAGATATGAGTTCTATCAATCCTGCCGATATTGAAAGCATGACAGTTTTAAAAGATGCTTCAGCCGGAGCCCTTTATGGAGCCCGTGGTGCAAATGGTGTAATTATGATTACTACCAAACAAGGAAAAGAAGGCAAGACTAAGGTATCTTGGCGTTCTACGGCAGGTTGGTCTTCACGTTCCTTGAAAGCCTATGACATGGTTGACCAAAAAGAATTTGTACAGTTAACGTATGAAGGTTTACGCAACGGATATATCTTTGACAATGGATATAACTGGGAAGCTGCCGGTAGACAAGCATCAGCAGATTTAGGTGGCGTTTTAGGTGGAGAACAATATAATCCATTTAAAAATTACACATGGGGAACAATTATAGATCCTGCAACAGGTAGAGTGCAGGGTGATGCTACATCCGCATGGAATGAATCTTGGATGGATGCAATACAAAGAGACAATGCATTTCGTCATGAACACCAGTTGTCTGTTAATGGAGGTACAGAAAAGACCAAATATATGTTCTCTTTGGGATATTTAAATGAAGATGGCATCTTGATTAATACCGGTTTCCAACGTTATAATGCCCGTGCAAACATAAACACTGAAGTGAATAAATGGATGAAGACTGGATTGAATGTGTCACTTTCCAATTCCACACAAAATTTTAGTGATTACGAAGGTTCATCTAATTCAAATGTATGGTACTCTGCACAATTTATGGCTCCGATTTACCCGGTGTATATAAAGGGAGAAGATGGTAAAGATGTATTAGATGCTGATGGAAATCGCCAACTGGACTACGGTGACGGTAGTGTACAACGCCCACAGTATAGTGATTTCAATCCCGTAGGCGGTTTGGTAGATGACAAGGCTGATATAAAAACAGATGTAGCTGGTTTGCGCACATTTTTGGCATTCGGCTCAGATTCGGAAGATGCCGGATGGGCTAAAGGTATTAAGCTGACTTTGAACTTTGGTCTGGACTACCGGAACAAATCTCAAAAATCATATATGAATATGCACCATGGTAATCAGGCAGCTGCCGGCGGTTTGTTGATGAAATATAACAGAAGAACCCAATCTTATACTTTTAACCAGTTACTGACATGGGGGCGTTCTTTTAACTTTCATAACATCGATCTTTTGGTTGGTCATGAATTTTATGCATATAAATATGAATTTCTGTCTGCCGGAAAAACCAATTTAGTAGATGGTATTCTTGAATTGCGTCCGGGTACAAATCTATACAATGCGGATTCATATTCGGAAGATTATCGTGTGGAATCCTTCTTTGGGAGATTCAATTATAACTTTAATGAAAAATATTATTTTTCAGCCTCTATCCGTACGGACGGTTCTTCACGCTTCCAAAAAGATAACCGTTGGGGTACTTTCTGGTCTGTCGGTGCCAACTGGAGAATTTCACAAGAAAAGTTTATGCAGAATTTGACTTGGATTTCTAATTTATCAGCTAAAATCAGTTATGGTGAACAAGGTAATGATAATCTGTTAAGATATGATAGTCTTGAAGGAGGATATGTACCAGATTATTATCCTTGGCAAGGACTCTATCCATTGGAATATCCGAATGCGAATCAAGTAGGAGGCCTGATCGGTGCTTTGGAAAACAAAAAACTTTCATGGGAAAAAAGCGGTAATTTAAATGTCGGTATTGAGGCAAGTATGTTTGACGGACGCTTGAATGTCAGTGCTGAATATTATAACCGCAAAACAACGGATATGTTGCTGGGATACCCCAAGGCTACTTCTAGTGGATTCTCTGAATACAACGCGAATATCGGTTCTATGCGTAATACCGGGTTTGAATTTAGCTTAGGTGGTTCCCTTATCAAAACCACTGATTTTATATGGAACTTAACTTGGATGGGCTCTACTGTAACCAATAAAGTGCTGAAACTGACTGGGGAATCTCCTGAAATTATCAAGGGAGTTTTCAGTATTAAAGAGGGAATGCCTATTAATACATATTATATGGCTAAATCTGCCGGTGTGGATCCTGCAACAGGAGCGCAGCTCTATTGGGTATATGATAAGGATGATAATGGCAACATCACTAACGAATATATCAGCAGTGACTATCAAAAAGCTGCGAACAGCAAATATTATTCCGGCAGCCGTATACCTGATTTATATGGTAGTATCAATACCGATTTCTCTTACAAGAATTTCGATTTGTCAATATTGGGTACATATTCTATAGGAGGTAAAGTTTATGATTCATTATACGCTGGTTCTATGGAGGTTATGTATGCAGGCAATACATGGAACAAACATGCTTTGAGACGTTGGCAACAACCTGGTGACATCACAGATGTACCTCGTATTCAAATTGGAGGTTCCTACACAACTTCAGACCGTTTTTTAGTTGATGCTTCATACTTTGCTATCAAAAATATCACTTTGGGCTACACTATTCCCAAACAATGGCTAAAGAAGGCCGGGCTAGAGTCTGTCCGCATATTCGGATCGGTAGATAATCTCGCTTTATTTTCTCATTTGGACGGTATGGACCCACAGTATAACTTCAAGGGCGAAACAGACTATTCTTATGCTCCCAACAAGACTTATTCAGTAGGTTTTGAAATTAATTTCTAACAATTTAAAAGAATACAGGAAAGTATGAAAAAAATATTTAAATACATATTTGCCGGGATGGCTGCAATGTCTGTGGTAGCTTGCAGTGAGGATGCTTTGGAAACCAGTCCTTCATCTTCTGTTTCTGGCAACGAATTATTAGGAACAGCAACTAATGCATTAGTATCATTGAATGGTGTATATCGAGCAATGTATACAGCAGGGGTTTCAAACAGCTCTAACACTCATCAATGCTTCGGTATCACAGCTTATAATCTGGTGGCAGATGTTATGGGTGAAGATTGCATTATGAACGGACAAGGTAGCGGCTGGTTTTGGTATGATTGCGTTTACAATGTAAAATCAAGATATACCTCTACCGGATGGCGTTCTTATGATATGTGGAATGGCTATTACACTTGGATTTCTAATGTCAATTACATTTTGGCAGAAGAGGAAACCATGTCTGGAAGTGAAACCGAAAAGAATTATGTGCTTGGACAAGCCTACGCTGTACGTGCTTACAGTTATTTTATGCTGGCGCAAATGTTTTCTCGCACTTATAAAGGACATGAAAGCGAACCTTGTGTACCACTCTATACAGAACCGACTGATATTGCAACAGAAGGTAAAGGGCGCGCAACGATTGAAGAAGTATATCAACAAATCACTTCGGATCTTGACAAAGCAATTACCATGCTAGGCAACTCAGGTAAAAGAAAACATATCAGCCATATCAATGAGGCTGTTGCCTCAGGTATAAAGGCTCGTGTCGCTTTAGTGATGGAAGACTGGCAGACCGCTTTGGATGCCGCGAATGCCGCAATAAGCAAAAGCGGGTGTAGTGTCGGCACTGGAACTGCGGTAACCGGTGGAATGAATGATGCTACTGCCAATAATGTGATGTGGGCGGCCGAAATCATAGCCGACCAGTCCGGAATGTATGCAGGTTTCTTTACACACATGGATGCGGATCAAGGGAAATATGGAGCTAGTGCTCGAAAACAGATAAACAAACTGCTTTATGCAAAGCTAGGCACAAATGATGTCCGCAAAAAATGGTGGAATCCACAAGACGAGAATAATGAAAAGAATGGTTACCAACAAGAAAAATTCAAGTTTAAAGATTATGCGAAATGGACAGGTGACTATATTTTTATGCGTATTGAGGAAATGTTCTTAACCGCAGCAGAAGCATCTTGTCGTTTAAATGATGACAAAGGCGCACGACTGATGTTGAACAGTTTAATGCAAAAACGTGATGAGGATTACACTTGCAAAAAAACAGGAACGGCATTAGGTAAGCTCACCTCGGATGAAACCGGTTCTTTACTTGAAGAAATTATAATTCAACGCCGTATTGAACTTTGGGGAGAATTTGGACGTATCTATGATATACGTCGTCTGAAACAAGGGTTCAGACGTACTGCAGACATGGGCTGGCCATCCAGTGCTTTAATTGCTGGTACAGATACGGAAGATCCTGAGTCGTATGCATGGGTATTAACTATTCCTCAAACGGAATTTGATGGTAATCCGAACATGGATCCTAGCAAAGATCAGAATCCGATAGGTGATCATAAATAGTATTAATCTGTAAGCAAGTAAATTATGAAAGTAAATAAATATATAATCGGCATGTTTGTTGCCACTGCAACTCTTTTTGTATCGTGCAACACCGACAATGAAGGAGATATATACAATGGCACAACAATGGGGGTGACATTCGCCACAGGTACACAATCGGTTTCCTTTCCTTCCACAGGATATGAGGGTTTTGATGTGGAAGTCTTACGCGCGAAATCTTCGGAAGCTACTACAATTAATTTATCAGCAACATTAGTTGTCGGTGATAAAGAGCAGGAACTCCCTGCCTCCATTACCGTACCTTCCTCGGTTTCATTCGCAGCAGGGGAATTTAAGACCAATATTCATGTTACAGTTGGAGATATAACTCCTGGACAGAATTATAAAGTCAAGATATCTTTGCCGGAGGAAATGGTTACGATAGACCAGACTTCGGATAAAGTCATAACTGTTTATAGGGATTATACTTTTTCTTCATTAGGAACTGGAACATTTAAATCTGCGGCTATGGCAGAGGAAGGGGAAGATTTTACAACTTGGGAAGTAGAAGTTCAAAAAGCAGACCAGATATCATGGTATAAAGCTATGAACTTATATGAAAAAGGATATAACATTGTCTTCAAAGTTAATGAAGCCAATGAGGTCACTGTAGAATCTCAGCCGGCATGGAAGCACGCATCCTATGGAGAAGTTTTTGTTTCAGGCAAAGGTGCTTTGGAAGACGGAGTTATTACTGTGAAGCTGTCGCATGATGTACCCAATGTTGGTGGTTTTGGTGAATTTAAAGAAATACTTTACCTACCTGCTAAATAATTTAGATTTAAGATATGAGGAAAAGATGAAGCTTTCTCCTTAATTATCCAATAGATTATTACCCAAGTATACAAAAATAATGTATACTTGGGTAAATCTATATAGTAAATCGGTCTTTGGAAATTATCGATAAACATCTGTTAACTCAAATTCGATTACTATATAAATGTGCCTGTAAAGACATATATGTTAAATATTTAGTTACATATTTGGAAGGAACACAACAAACCACCATCAATCCTTATGAACTGATTGTAATTCCTGACGGGAAGTCAAATTCTGATTACACACGGAATCTTTCATCAGTTTTTTAATGTTCTTCCCAGCCAAAACTCAAAAAAACGATCATAGACCGGATATAGCATATTATGCCGTCAAACAGTTGATATATTTCAGATATAACATTTTTATTAATGTACTTCCCGCTTTTCTGGAAATGGTGTGTAACAAATTTTGTATATTCTTTCAGTCTGATAGATTGTTGATCCAAAATCATAGTACTTTGATAAAAAGCCGGAAGACTTATAAAAATTTCTCCCGTCATATGACATTGTGAACCTAAATATATAAAATGGGCATTGTACAATGTTATATATCGATGCTCAAAATGGCTTTAACGTTCTTTCTCGAATCGGATCTTGAGCAATAACTTGAAATTAGTCAATCGCCACTAGGCAGATTTTGTCTGCTTTTCCTAGATAGCTAAGTATTTCGTCCAAAGTAACAGACGTTTTTTGCTCTCTCCCATTTCTAAATTCCAATTTGGATCTCCTCTTTCATTATTTCATGCATTTTTTTAAGAAAAAGATTATAATCTTATTACAATACAATTATCATAATGAGATTTATCGCAATTAGACTTTTTTATCGTATAAAGTAATTCTGAGGTAGAACAAAAGTAGAAAAAAGGTTATCATAACTTTGTTTAAAGTAATTCCCGCAGAGTTAATAAATAGAATCGACAAATTTTAATCTTTTGATTATAAACACTTTATATATTTTGTTAGTTCCGCAAAGACTTTGGTAGTTTCCTTTATCGGAATGGCTACACAAGAAGTGCCAGTTAAAGCAAACTTGAATATTGTATTAAAGTCTGATACAGAACAGCTTGAAGAGGTAATGGTGGTGGCTTATGGTACAGCGAAAAAATCTGCATTTACAGGTTCGGCTGCTACTATAAAAAATGAAAAAATAGCGACGAGACAAACTTCAAATGTGACAAATGCTTTGGCGGGTCAAGTAGCCGGAGTACAAACTACGAGTAATAATGGTCAGCCGGGCAAAGATGCTGAAGTGCGTATTCGTGGTATTGGATCTATATCGGCTAGTAACAAGCCTTTGTATGTGGTAGATGGAGTTCCGTATGATGGTGAAATTTCTGCTATCAGTACTTCTGATATAGAATCAATGACAGTGTTGAAAGATGCTGCTTCTAACGCTCTGTATGGTGCACGTGGTGCCAATGGTGTAATCTTGATTACTACCAAGCGTGGTAAGAGTGGGGAAGCCCGTGTCACTTTTGACGCTAAATGGGGTGTAAATAAACGTGGAGTACCTAATTATGAAACAATTACGGATCCGGCTACATTCTATGAATTAAACTATTCTTCTATTTATAATGCCGATTTGAAAGGATATGCGGCAGCCGGAGATTTGGCTAAAGCTAATGCGTACGCTAATCAAGCGATGCTTTCTTCTACATATTTGGGATATCAGGTGTATTCCATTCCTCAAGGACAGCAACTGATCGGTATGGATGGCAAATTGAATCCTAATGCGACATTAGGTTATTCTGATGGTACATATTATTATACTCCGGATAATTGGTCGGATGAAATTTTTGAAAATAACCTGCGTCAAGAGTATAATTTAAGTATCAGCGGTGCGACTGAAAAAATGAATTATTATATGTCGGCCGGCTATTTGGATGATAAGGGAATTGTTCCTAACTCTGGTTTCCAACGTTATTCTGCACGTTTGAAAGCTGACTATCAAGTGAAGCCTTGGTTGAAGATGGAAGGAAATGTATCATTTACTCATTATGATAGCCGTGAACAGGATACTGAGGGTGGTACATCAAATGCAAACATCTTTTATGCATCAAATATTATGGGAGCCATTTATCCTATGTATGTTCGTGATGCACAGGGTAATATTATGGTAGATAATCGAGGTTTCCTTCGTTATGATTATGGAAAGCCAGGACAAGATTCAAATGGTAGCCGTAATACGATTCCTAATGCAAATCCGTTGGCAAGTTATATGCTGGATAAAATGAAATATTCGGGTGATGTGGTTAGTGGAAAATGGTCTGCTGATATTGATATTTGGAATGGAATCAAGGCAAAAGTGAATATAGGTGTTGATGTAAATAATGTGCGTGCTACAGAGATGGTTAACCCCTTCTACGGACAGTATTCTGAAACTAGTGGAGTCGGAGGTTTGATCAGTGTATCTAGTGAGCGTACATTTAGTGTAAATCAGCAGTATTTATTGACATACAACAAAACATTTAATGATGTTCATAATGTGGATATTTTGGCCGGACATGAAAGTTATGACTATAAATATCAATATTTGTACGGACAACGTGAGAAATTGTATGATCCGAATGTTCCTGAATTAGGCAATGGTATTATGAACCAGAGCAATAATTCATATTCTCGTAATTATGCAACAGAAGGATGGCTGTTCCGTGCACAATATGACTATGATGGACGGTATTTTGTTTCAGCTTCTTTCCGTCGTGATGCTTCTTCTTGTTTTCACCCGGATAATCGTTGGGGTAACTTCTGGTCTGTAGGAGCTGGATGGTTATTAAGCAAAGAGAAATTCTTGGAAAACCAGTCTTGGATTGATATGTTGAAATTTAAAATCAGCTATGGTTTGCAAGGTAATGATAACTTGATGTTCCAAGGTGGTTTGTACCGTAACTACTATCCGTATCAAGACCAGTATACATTGGCAAACAGTAATGGCGATTTTTCAACTTCTCTATATTATAAAGGTAATAAGGAAATTACTTGGGAAACTTCACACAGCTTTAATACTGGATTTGATTTCGCTTTTTGGGGTGGTAAGTTAGGTGGTTCTGTTGAGTACTTCTCACGTAAAACAACCGATATGCTTTATTTCAAACCGGTAGCAGCTTCAATGGGTTATTCCCGTTTTCCTGAGAATGTGGGTTCAATGGTAAACCGTGGGGTTGAATTGGACTTGTATTCCAATATAATTGAAAACAAGAATTTTTCCTGGAATGTAAACTTTAATCTTACACATTTTAAGAATAAAGTCTTGGAATTATCTCCAGAACTGAATGGACAATTGATTGACGGTGCTCGGATTTATCGTGAAGATGAGTCTATGTACCAGCTTTATTTACCTAAATATGTAGGTGTGGATTCTGAAACAGGAGAGAGTCTGTGGGCGCTGGTGACTCCGGATGAGAATGGTAATACAGTTACGAAATCTTATTCTGTCGCTTCTGAAAACAGATTCGCATCAGGTGACATTTTACCTAAAGTTTATGGTGGTTTTGGAACAAGTGTCACAGCCTATGGCTTTGATCTCTCTGTTTCGTTTGCATATCAGCTTGGTGGACGTATTCTGGACTATACTTATCAAGGATTAATGGATGTGGCAGCCACGGGTAGTGCTTTGCATAAAGATATGTTAAAAGCATGGACTCCTGAAAATAAAAATACGGATGTTCCTCGTATGAATATTAATGACCAATATACGAACAGATTAACAGATCGTTTCTTGACTAGTTCGGATTATTTAAGCTTGCAGAATATTACATTGGGTTATACTTTGCCGAAGAGTCTGACACGTAAAATGCAGATTGACGGTGTCCGTGTATTCTTTGTTGCAGATAATGTGGCTTTGCTGACAGCTCGCAAAGGGTTGGACCCACGTCAAGGTTATGTGGCTGCTGACAATGTATATTCACCTATCCGCACAATTTCCGGAGGTATATCTTTAAATTTCTAATTTAGCAACCCATTTTTAAGAATATGAAATTGTCAAATAAATATATAGCATTTGCAAGTGTCGCTTTATTAATGGCATCTTGCGATTTGGATAAATTTCCTGAAGGAGATTACATATCTGAAGAACAGAAAGAAGATATAATCAATGGCAGACCTAATTTGATAACTGCTGAAGTGAACGCTATGGCAGCCAAATTAAATACTTTTGGTACGATTTCAGATGATGCCACTACTTATCATAATGACTATGGTATTCCTGCGGTATCTATGATATTGGAATCAGGAGGGCAGGATTTGGTTGCATTGGTTAATGGATATAACTGGTTTAATACATCTCAGAATTATAGTGACAGAGTATACGATAGTTCAAGCGATGAATTGATTTGGAAAACGTTCTATAATCACTTGAAAGCTGCAAACAATGTATTGAAATTGATAGCGGCAGATACGGAAGATTCTTCTTTGAAGGTTTATCGTGGCCAAGCTTTAGCTGCTCGTGCTTATGACTATCTGAACTTGGTTCAAATTTATCAGTTTACTTATGCAGGTCATGAAAATAGCCTGGCAGTACCTATTGTTACAGAAACAATGACTGATGAAGATATGCAGAATAATCCGCGTGCAACTGTACAGCAGGTGTATGACCAGATTATGAGTGACCTGAATACGGCTGCTGATTTATTGACCGGGTATGATAATGGCTCAAACAAAGATCAGATTGATGAGGCAGTAGTTTACGGATTGCGTGCTCGTGCTAATCTGTTAATGCAAAAATGGGCGGATGCAGCTAAAGATGCAGAACGTGCCATTGCTGGCGGTACACCTCAGACTTTAGCCCAGGTATCTACTCCTACCTTTAATTCAGCATCGGCAAGTTCATGGTTATGGGGAGTGATGATTACGCCTGATAATGATGTTGTCCAGACAGGTATTATCAACTGGCCTTCGCACTTGTGCTCTTTTACCGGGAACGGTTATACTTCAGGAGTGCCTGATGGATATAGAAAGGTGAATTCTGCATTATATGATTTAATACCCGAAACAGATATCCGTAAACAATGGTTCTTGTCTCCGGATAATAAATCTTCATTGATTGATAATGAGCAGATTGAGGGTACTTCCATCGTTGAATATTTTGGTTTGACTCCGTATGTAAATACAAAGTTCGGAGCTTATCAAAGTATATTTGGTAACACAACCAATGCGTCAGACTGGCCTTTGATGCGTGTTGAAGAAATGTATCTGATAAAGGCTGAGGCAGAAGCCATGGGTGGTAATCTGAGTGGCGGAAAGAGTACATTGGAAAATTTTGTACGGACATATCGGGATCCTTCCTTTACAAGTAAAGCTAATTCGGCACAGGATTTTCAGGATGAGGTTTGGTTGCAGCGTCGTATGGAACTTTGGGGAGAAGGTTTCTCACTGTTCGATATCCTACGCTTGAAAAAGCCGGTGGTTCGTAAGAATACGAATTATGACCCGTCTGTACAATATAATTCAGCAGCAGAAGCGCAGATCCTGATCTATCGGATTCCGCAATGTGAAATGGAAACCAATTCCGGAATCAGTGACACTGATAACAATCCGGCTGCTCCACAACCACAACTATAGGGAATAACTGTAATAAAAAAGAGGATGACGTTCAACGTTCATCCTCTTTTTTTGTTATATTTGTCGCGAACTTATTTAGATTGATAGATAAATGAAAGAATTTGTAATTTCTGAAGCACAGGTTGAAACTGCCATCTTAGTTGGTTTGATTACTCAGACACAAGATGAGCGTAAGACCAAGGAGTATTTGGATGAGTTGGAGTTCTTGGCCGAAACGGCCGGAGCAACAGTGGTGAAAAGGTTTACTCAGAAACTGCCTGCTGCCAATTCCGTGACCTATGTCGGTAAAGGAAAGCTGGAAGAAATCAAGGAATATATTCATCAGGAAGAGGAAAATGAGCGTGAAGTCGGAATGGTGATTTTTGATGATGAACTTTCTGCCAAGCAGATACGTAATATAGAAGCTGAACTGAAAGTGAAGATTTTGGACCGTACTTCGCTGATTCTGGATATTTTTGCCATGCGGGCTCAAACTGCAAATGCTAAAACACAAGTGGAGCTGGCCCAATATAAGTATATGCTGCCTCGTCTGCAACGTTTGTGGACTCACTTGGAGCGTCAGGGAGGTGGATCCGGTGCCGGTGGAGGTAAAGGCTCTGTGGGATTACGTGGGCCGGGTGAAACTCAGTTGGAAATGGACCGTCGTATCATTTTGAATCGTATGTCATTGTTGAAAGAACGGTTGGCTGAAATTGATAAACAGAAGTCCACTCAACGTAAAAACCGTGGGCGTATGATACGTGTAGCTTTGGTAGGGTATACCAATGTGGGAAAATCTACTTTAATGAATTTGCTTTCAAAAAGCGAGGTCTTTGCTGAAAATAAACTTTTTGCAACATTGGACACCACAGTACGCAAAGTGATTATTGAGAATCTGCCATTTCTGCTTACAGATACCGTAGGATTTATCCGTAAATTACCAACGGATTTGGTTGATTCCTTTAAATCAACCTTGGACGAAGTGCGTGAAGCTGATCTACTGATTCATGTGGTGGATATTTCTCATCCGGATTTTGAGGAACAAATTTCTGTGGTTGATAAAACGATTGCTGATTTGGGGGCAGGTGGAAAGCCTACCATGATTGTTTTTAACAAGATAGATGCTTATACCTATATAGAGAAAGCAGAGGATGATTTGACTCCTAAAACCAGGGAGAATATTACATTGGAAGAACTGATGAAGACATGGATGGCAAAATTGAATGATAATTGTATCTTCATTTCTGCCAGAGAGAAAATAAATATGGATGAATTGAAGACTATTATATATAATAAGGTGCGCGAGCTACACGTACAGAAGTATCCTTATAACGATTTTCTTTATCAAACCTATGATGAAGAATAAATACATATAGAAGATGAAAACTTATCGTTCACTTACACAAGAAGAAATACAACAATTAAAAGAGAGATCATGCACTGCGGTTGATTGGGATGAAATTGAAGTAGTAGAGAACTTTAAGACGGACTATATTTATCATACCCGTTTTTCCGGAAAGGTCAGATTGGGGGTCTTTGAAGATGAGTTTACGTTGGCAGGTGGCATGCGTAAACATTCCGGATTGTATCATGCGACTTTGCATAATGTAACGGTGGGCGATAATTGTTGTATTGAGAATATAAAGAACTATATAGCCAACTATATCATTGGGGATTATGTATTTATAGAGAATGTAGATATCATTCTGGTAGATGGCCGGAGCAAGTTTGGGAATGGCGTTGAAGTAGCTGTATTGAATGAAACGGGTGGACGTGAAGTGCCTATTCATGATCGTCTGTCAGCGCATCAGGCCTATATTCTGGCATTGTACCGTCATCGTCCTGAATTGATTTGCCGGATGAAAGCCATTATTGACCGGTATGCTGAAGAGAATGCTTCGGATACAGGTACTATTGGCCACCATGTTACCATTGTTGATGCGGGATATATAAAGAATGTACGAATAGGTGATTATTGTAAGATAGAAGGGGCGGGACGATTGAAAAACGGTAGCTTGAACAGTAATGAGCAAGCGCCTATTCATATCGGCTATGGAGTGGTATGCGATGATTTTATTATATCAAGCGGCTCCAATGTGGAAGATGGAACTATGTTGACCCGTTGCTTTATCAGCCAGGCATGTCATTTGGGACATAACTATTCTGCATCTGATTCTTTGTTTTTCAGTAATTGTCAAGAAGAGAACGGTGAGGCATGTGCCATTTTTGCCGGACCCTTTACGGTGACTCATCATAAGTCTACTTTGCTGATTGCCGGAATGTTCTCTTTTATGAATGCGGGTTCCGGCTCTAATCAAAGCAACCATATGTATAAGTTAGGTCCGATTCATCAGGGAGCTATGGAGCGTGGGGCGAAGACTACTTCCGATTCTTATATTTTATGGCCCGCACGTGTAGGTGCATTTTCTTTGGTTATGGGGCGTCATGTGAATCATGCCGATACTTCTAATCTGCCTTTTTCTTATCTGATAGAGCAGCAAAATACCACTTATCTGGTGCCAGGGGTGAATTTGCGGAGTGTAGGTACGATTCGGGATGCTCAAAAGTGGCCTAAACGTGACAAACGTAAAGATCCGAACCGTTTGGATCAGATTAATTATAACCTGTTGAGTCCCTATACTATTCAGAAAATGATGAAAGGGCGTAGTATTCTGAAAGAATTACGTAAAGTATCCGGAGAAACTTCAGAAACTTACTCTTACCAAAGTGCGAAAATTAAGAATTCTTCTTTAAATAATGGCATTCGTTTTTATGAAACGGCTATTCATAAATTTTTGGGTAATTCATTAATCAAGCGTTTGGAGGAGGTTCGTTTTAGCAGTGATGAGGAAATCCGTGCCCGGTTGATTCCTGATACAGAGATAGGGACAGGAGAATGGGTGGATATTTCCGGATTGATCGCTCCTAAAAGTGAAATAGAGAAGTTGATGGCAGATATAGAATCTGGAATCCTGACTAATGTGGATCAGATTCATGACCGTTTTGTTGAGATGCATCGTAATTATTATACATACGAGTGGACATGGGCGTATGGGAAGATGCTTGAGTTTTATAATCTGCGTTCCGATGAAATAACGGCAAAGGATGTTATTGCTATCGTGAAGAAGTGGCAGGAGGCTGTTGTCGGATTGGATAAAATGGTCTATGCCGATGCGAAAAAGGAATTTTCTTTGTCTGCTATGACGGGGTTCGGTGCAGATGGATCACGTGAAGAAATGGAGCAGGATTTTGAACAGGTGCGTGGGGTATTTGAAAGTAATCCGTTTGTGACAGCGGTATTGCAGCATATTGAAGCGAAAACAGCGTTGGGTAACGAGTTGATAGAACGGATTGCTTCTATATGATATTTTTGATGAGAGTATCCAGACTAAGATGAACCTTCGGAAAAGTTACAGATGGTAGTTACATATAAAAAGAGCCGTATGAATGCTGGAGTAGTCATACGGCTCTTGCTATTGGATGACATTTGAGCTTGTTGGGATACTTCCTTTTTATTTTTTTACCACAGGTAGTATAACTCTGCTTGCAGCTCCTTGCTGATGATAAATTTTGATCTTTTGTTTCATCACAAAATCTTCTACCGTACAATGATAGGTATCAATAAACCTTTGTGGATTGCGGTCAATAATGGGGAACCAGGAACTTTGAATTTGAATCATCAGTCTGTGTCCCGGCAGGAATGTGTGTGCCACATCATACAGTGTGTAATTAACCGGAGTTATTTCTTCCGGTTTGAAAGGCAGGGGATTGTCGAATCCCTTACGGAAGCGTCCTCTGAATAATTCGCCACGAATCATCAGCTGGTACCCACTCATTGGGTAGTCACTCTTTAAATAACTGCGTGCAGTTTTGGAATATTCAAATTTTTCAGGATATACATCAATTACTTTCACCATAAAATCAGCGTCAGTACTACTGATGGCAGTCATTAATTCCACTTCTATAGGACCGGCCAATGTTAATGTATCACATAGCGGCTCCGTCATGAAAGTAATGACATCGGGACGTGAAGTAGCAAAGCGTTGGTCATCTACCATGAATTCTTTTGTCCGGTAAGTGGTAGGGTTTGCCGTATAGGGTACCGGATGTGACATATCTGAAATATATTCTGAATAAGACTCTTGTTCTGCCGGTGCTTGTGTGGATACTGATCCGTTTTTATGTATATAATAAGGTGTACCGGCAGTCTTTTGTACAGGCCATTCGTTGTATGTTTTCCATTCGTTTTCACCTGTATGGAATATATTTACTTTATGCTTGGGCTTTTCTCCCTTTCCTTCCAGGAAATATCGGAAAAAAGGATATTCTATTTTGTCCATGTAATAAGCCGAAGTGCTTTTACCGAAATACAGATTACCGAAACCTTGGAACCCGCGTACTGTCCATGCTCCATGCCACCAAGGACCGAATGTCAGATATAAATCTGTGTCCGGTGATTGCTCTTTGATGGCTTTATAAAGATTCCAGGCTCCGTAACAGTCTTCGGAGTCATACAGTCCACCTACCACCAATATGGCTGGCTTCAAGTTATAACAGGAGGTGCGTGCATCGCGCTCTTTCCAGAAATCATCGAAATCAGGATGGTTTTTGATATCATTCCACAATGTCTGTGTGGTATCACGTACCAGGTCGTCTACATTCTTAAAGGTACCGAGTGCCAGAAAATCTGTGTAAACATCATTCTTTACAATTTGGTTCATCACTCCTTTTCCCATGTGGCGTCCTTCCAGTCTGGGAAGGAAATTAGTGGTTTGCAGCAGGGTGAAGGCTCCGTTGTGATGACGGTCATCTCCACGGAACCAGTCAGTAACGGGAGCTTGCGGAGAAACAGCTTTCAAAGCCGGATGATTGGAGGAGGCTGTCATAGTGGCATAGAAACCATCATAACTGATTCCCCATGTTCCTACATTTCCGTTATTATATGTGTTGTGAATCAACCATTCTATGGTATCGTATGTGTCCGTAGCTTCGTCTATATTCTTTTTATCTTTCTTACCCTTTTTGTTTTTGTTGAGAGGGCGTACTTGGATAAATATTCCTTCACTCTTATGTCGTCCACGTACATCTTGGAAGACGATAATATATCGGTGCTCTATATAGTTTTTCAGATTAGTTCTGAAATGACGGTCAAATCCTTCTCCGTATGGGGAACAAGAGTAAGGGCTGCGGTGCATCAGGATAGGATGCTGCCTGCTGTTGTCTTTCGGTTCGTAGACAGCGGTGTAAAGCTTGATTCCGTCACGCATGGGAATCATGACTTCCCGTTTCGTGTAGATTTCCTTCAGTTTGAGTTCGATACTGTCCGGTTGGTTTTTTGCTTGGGTTTGTGTCCATCCTCGAGGGATGAGAAAGCATAACAGTAATGAAGTAATAAATAAGAATTTGCCTAATCTTTTCATGTATAATGTGATGTTATTTTAATGAGTTGGCAAAGGTAAGGACATTCCTTGAAAGTTTTCACGCTAATTAAGGAAAAATTTCGATAATAGTTACTACCTTTGTCACACTAATAACTTTTAACTAAAATAAGTATCAATATGGCAACACCTCCGTTCCACTATCAGCACATGTTCCCGTTGGGACCTGATAAAACCGAGTATTATTTGCTGACTAAAGATTATGTGTCAGTAAGTGAGTTTGAAGGAAAACCTATCTTGAAGATTGAAAAAGAAGGTCTGACTGCTATGGCTAACGCTGCTTTCCGTGATGTTTCTTTCTTGCTTCGCCGTTCACACAATGAACAGGTTGCTAAGATTCTGAGTGATCCCGAAGCCAGTGATAACGATAAGTATGTAGCATTGACTTTCTTGCGTAATGCGGAAGTTTCAGCTAAAGGCAAATTACCTCTTTGTCAAGATACGGGTACTGCTATTATCCATGGTGAGAAAGGTCAGCAGGTATGGACCGGCTATTGTGATGAAGAAGCCCTTTCCTTGGGAGTTTATAAGACTTATACGGAAGAAAATCTTCGTTATTCTCAGAATGCTCCTTTGACTATGTACGATGAGGTGAACACCAAATGTAACCTGCCTGCACAAATTGATTTGGAAGCTACTGAAGGTATGGAATACAAGTTCCTTTGTGTGACTAAAGGTGGTGGTTCGGCGAACAAGACCTATTTATATCAGGAAACGAAAGCTGTATTGAATCCGGCTACATTGGTTCCTTTCCTTGTTGAAAAAATGAAGACTTTGGGTACGGCTGCTTGTCCTCCTTATCATATTGCATTTGTAATCGGTGGTACATCGGCAGAGAAGAACTTGCTGACTGTTAAGCTAGCTTCTACTCACTATTATGACGAGTTGCCTACTACCGGTAATGAATACGGGCGTGCTTTCCGCGATGTGGAACTGGAAAAACAAGTATTGGAAGAAGCTTATAAGATTGGCTTGGGTGCACAGTTTGGTGGTAAGTATATGGCTCACGATGTCCGCATCATCCGCTTGCCTCGTCACGGTGCTTCTTGTCCTATCGGTCTGGGCGTTTCCTGTTCTGCTGACCGTAATATAAAATGTAAGATCAATAAAGATGGTATCTGGATTGAAAAGATGGATGATAAACCGGGTGAGCTGATTCCGGCAGAACTCCGTGAAGCCGGTGAAGGCGATGTGGTTAAGATTGATTTGAACCAACCGATGGCGGATATCCTGAAAGAATTGACCAAGTATCCGGTAGCTACCCGTCTGTCATTGAACGGAACCATTATTGTAGGTCGCGATATCGCTCATGCTAAATTGAAAGAGCGTTTGGATCGTGGCGAAGATTTGCCGCAGTATATCAAAGATCATCCTATCTATTATGCCGGTCCGGCAAAGACTCCGGAAGGTATGGCTTGTGGTTCTATGGGCCCCACTACAGCAGGACGTATGGACCCGTATGTGGATTTGTTCCAGTCACATGGCGGTAGCATGATAATGTTGGCAAAAGGTAATCGTAGCCAGCAGGTAACGGATGCTTGTAAGAAGTATGGCGGTTTCTATCTGGGCTCTATTGGTGGTCCGGCTGCTATCCTTGCTCAGAATAATATCAAGAGCATTGAGTGTGTGGAATATCCGGAATTGGGTATGGAAGCTATCTGGAAAATTGAAGTGGAAGATTTCCCGGCATTCATCTTGGTGGACGATAAAGGTAATGACTTCTTCAAGCAGTTGAAGCCGCGTTGCCTTGGAAATTGTAAATAATTAAATTATTCCGTAATAATACTAATACAGCCTTCCTCCCTTTAAAGGCGAGGGGGCTGTTCTGTTTTTTATTTAATTGGTGTTATCCGTTACCTTAATAATATGATGAAAAAACTACGATTGTTGTTTGTGCTGTTATGGATGACAAGCAACTTATTTTCTTCTCCTGTTACAGGATTATTAGAGCGCATCGACAAAGGAGCTTCCTCCAAATTTATTATTGAACGTCAGAAATCGGAAACTGATTTTTTTGAACTCGATCAGAAAGGTGATAAAGTAATTATCCGGGGTAATGACTATGTAAATATTGCTACCGGATTGAATTGGTATTTGAAATATTATGCAGGCATACATCTTTCTTGGAATGGAATGACTGCAAAACTGCCTGCTGTTTTGCCCCCTGTGACTAAAAAGGAACGGCATGAAACGGATCTGCCCTATCGTTATGATCTGAATTATTGTACTTTCTCTTATTCCATGGCTTTTTGGGACTGGGAGCGTTGGGAAAAGGAGATAGATTGGATGGCGCTTCACGGTATCAATCTTTCCCTGGCATTGACAGGGACTGAGTCGGTTTGGAGAAATGTACTTCTAAAACTGGGATATACTAAGGATGAAATTAATGAATTTGTAGCCGGACCGGGTTTTACAGCTTGGTGGTTGATGAATAATCTGGAAGGGTGGGGAGGACCTAATCCTGAAAGTTGGTATACCCGTCAGGAAAAACTTCAGAAGAAGATTGTAAAAAGAATGCGTGAATATGGCATCGAACCTGTGTTGCCGGGATATTGTGGCATGGTTCCTCATAATGCAAAGGAGAAATTAGGATTGAATGTTGCTGATCCCGGATTTTGGTGCAGCTATCATCGTCCTGCCTTTTTACAGCCGGAGGATGAGCGCTTTGAAGAAATCTCTGCTTTGTATTATAGAGAACTGACAAAACTGTATGGAAAAACAGGTTTTTACGCTATTGATCCGTTTCATGAAGGGGGAAGTACTCAAGGAGTAAATTTGGATGCAGCCGGTAAAGCCATCATGAAAGCCATGAAAAAAACAAATCCGGATGCTGTGTGGGTGGCTCAGGCATGGCAGGACAATCCTCGTACTCCGATGATAGAGCATCTGGAAGCAGGAGACCTGTTAGTCTTGGACTTGCATAGCGAATGCCGTCCGCAATGGGGGGACCCGGCGTCAGAGTGGTGTCGCAAAGGAGGATACGGGCAGCATGAGTGGGTGTACTGCATGTTGTTGAATTTTGGTGGTAACATTGGGCTTCATGGTAAAATGGATGCGCTGATTGATGGCTTTTATGACGCGAAAGCAGATGTTCATGCCGGAAGGACATTGCGTGGAGTAGGGATGACTCCGGAAGGTATTGAGAACAATCCGGTTATGTATGAGCTGGTGATGGAATTGCCATGGCGTGAACATCGGTTTACTCGTGATGAGTGGTTGAAAGGATACGTATATGCTCGTTATGGGGTAGAGGATGAGGCTTTGCAACAAGTTTGGGATTTATTAGGTAACGGTATTTATAATAGTCCCAAGGAGAAAATACAACAGGGAACGCATGAGTCGGTATTCTGCGCTCGTCCGGGGTTGGATGTATATCAGGTATCCAGTTGGTCGGAGATGAAAGAATACTATAATCCGCAGGATGTGATAGAGGCTGCCCGACTGATGGTTTCTGTGGCTGATAAATATCAGGGTAATAATAATTTTGAATTCGATTTGGTGGATGTGCTCCGGCAGGCATTGGCAGAAAAGGGGCGTTTGATGCAAAAAGTGGTAACGGCTGCGTTCCGGGCAGGAGACAAGCAAGTATTTGAGTTGGCTTCACAGCATTTTCTGCATCTTATTCTATTGCAAGACCAGTTGTTGGGTACCCGGAAAGAATTCAAGGTTGGAACTTGGATTGAAGCGGCACGTTCAGCAGGACAGACCCAGGAAGAAAAAGCATTATACGAATGGAATGCACGTGTTCAGATTACTACATGGGGAAATCGTGTAGCGGCAGATCAAGGCGGACTTCGTGATTATGCTCATAAAGAATGGAATGGCATTTTGAAAGATTTCTATTTTATGAGATGGAAGGCTTATTTTGATTATTTAGCTTGTGTCCTGGATGGAAAGCAACCGGAGGAACTTGATTTTTATACCTTGGAAGAAGCATGGACTAAAGAAACAGGATTCTATTCCTCAATTCCTGAAGGAAATACTGTGGTAGTAGCTAAAAACATTTTTGAAGAAGTTTTTTAAATGTTCTTTCTACTATGGATAACTTAAGACTTTCATAGGTTATAAGGCTTGATTATGGGTTCAGAACCGATGGGTATGAAACTATGATAACTTTATTCACGGTAGGGGGTGGATTGAATTTACCCCTTACGGTGAATGAAAGTTATGGAAACAGATAGCGTGTGGAAAACGCTTACTTCTTCTTCTCGGATGTCTGTTTCCAGATACGTACCATATAGAATGCGCAATGTGTGAACGCAAAGACGAACGAAATAGCGAGCAATGTCTTGTCTTCTTCCCAGCCTACTGTCTGTTGATGCCACAATCCTGTAATAACTGAAAGTACAGACAGGGCGATTCCTGTCATATTCAATATGGTGAGTCCTTTGCGTCGTTTTACGTTATGCTCCAGCTTGCTGTGTTTTACTCCATAGCAGGCATAAACATCCAGACCTATCAGCATCCATAATACCAATCGGATCCAAGTGTCAGCCGGAAGAAACAACATCATACAAAGGCAGGTAAGGATGCCTAAAATCGGTACCGTGGGAACAAAAGGAGTTTTAAAGGCACGATGTACGTCAGGCATACTTTTACGCACGATCAATACTGCCGCGCAAACCAATGTGAAGGCGAATAAGGTACCTATACTGGTCATTTCTCCGGCTACACGTGCCGGAACAAATGCTGCCAGCCCTCCTACAATGACCATGAATAACAAATTACTGTGTGCCGGTGTCCGGTATTTCTCGTGAATCTTTGAAAAGAAAGGAGGCAACAGTCCGTCGCGGCTCATACTTAGAAATACACGGCTTTGTCCTAGCAAAGTTACCATAATAACCGAGCAGTAACCAAACAGGATAGCCAGTACGATGGCCCGGTTCAACCACGGATAATCCGGATGAATTACTCCTGTGGCATCTGCATGTCCCATGTGGTCAATCGCTACGGCAACAGGTGCGATACCTTGTTGTCCTGCAAAGTCAGAATAATGGGCAACTCCCGTCATTACGTAAGCAAACACCATATAAAGAATGGTGCAAATCAGCAGGGAACCTAGAATGCCGACGGGCATATCCCGTTTCGGATTTTTTGTTTCCTGAGCGGCTGTACTTACGGCATCAAAACCAAGAAAGGCGAAAAATACAATCGCTGCTCCACGCAATACACCCGAGAATCCGAACTCGCCTAAAGTACCAGTATTGGCAGGGATATAAGGAACATAATTCTCTGCATTAATGTATTTCCATCCTAATACAACGAAAATAAGAATCACTGCCACTTTCAGGAACACAATGAAGCCGTTAAAGATAGAACTTCCTTCTGTTCCACGAATCAGAAAAATACTCATCAGCACTACAATCAGTGCGGCTGGTATATTCACAATACCTCCGTCCCAGGGACAAGCAGCAAGTGCATGGGGGATATTTATCCCCACTCCTTCCAGAAAAACAACGAGATATCTGCTCCAGCTGATACTGACGGTAGTAGCGGCAACAGTATATTCCAATACTAGATCCCAGCCGATAATCCATGCTATAAGTTCGCCCATTGTAGCATATGAGTATGTATAAGCACTACCTGCTACAGGTATCATGGAAGCAAACTCGGCATAACATAAACCGGCAAAGCAACAACCTATTGCCGCTATGGCGAAAGATAAAGTAATGGCAGGCCCTGTGTATCCTGCGGCTACTGTTCCGGTGATGGAGAATAATCCGGCACCGATGATAACACCTACTCCTAATGCGATCAAGCTCCATGGTCCCAAGACTCTTTTCAGGGTCTTGTTTCCAGATTCATTGGCTTCGGCTTGTAATGCAGCAAAAGGCTTCTTGATAAATAATCCCATATCTTTTTACAACATATTTAGTGATAATTGTGTGCAAAGGTACGGATAACTGCCCTGAATTACAAGCTATAAGTAAAGGCTATAACGATTATTCGAGATATTTCGTTATTCTTCCACTTAGTTGGAGCAGGGAAATTTCACAGACTTTGGTGTTATATTCAGCAGACAAAATACGTTCTTCCGCATCAAGCAGGCTCTTTTGGGCTTCACGCATCTCGATGCCGGAGAGATCTCCCAGCAGATAACGTTCTTTGGCTATTTCATGGTTTTCACGGGCGGCAACCAGATTCTGGCGTTCCAAATTTAATAAACGTAAATTATTGCGATAGGCCTGCCACAGATTGCTTAAATCCGCTTTCAAGCCCAATTCCAGCTGTTCTCTTTCCAGTTGCGAGTTACGTATTTGCAGGCTGGCATTGCGCTTTTCACGGCGACGGTTACCATCCCATAGGTTAATGCCTACGGTAATTCCTCCGTTTAGTCCCCAATTGCTTCTCCGGCTGGTGGCGTTTGTTTCATATTTGTTGAATGTATAGCCATAACCGGCGTTCAATTTTACATAGGGATAATTACGGGATAGAACCTGACGGTAATCCAATTGGGCAATTGTTGTATTTTGATCAGCTTTCAGCAGGTTGGCATTCGTCTTGAGGGTGGATTCCCATAATTCATCGTAATTCAGCGCATCATTCACTGTTATAATGGAGTCATTGACACGTAGCGGTCGGTTGACTTCCTGTACGGCCATTAACTCGTTCAGGTTGATACGTGAGGTAACCACCAGTTCCTGTTGTTTCATATATTGTGCACTGTCTGCATTGAAGTCCACTTTGGCTTGTTGATAATCCAGCCGGGAAAAATTACCGATATGGTATCGTTCTTCTACAATGCGCAGGCGTTCTTTGGATAAAGACACAGCGTAAAGGAAGTTCTTCAGACGTATTTCCTGTTGTACATAATTATAGTATTCGGCAGTGAGTCCCGCTATGAAGTCTTCAAGGGTAATACGCGTGTTGGTTTCTCCCTGGCGTTCCAGTTCCTTCAGTTTTTTGTAGGTGGTGCTGATATTGAATCCGTCGAACAGAGTCCAGTTTACATCCAGTCCGGCCTTTAAGGTTTGGTCGTAGATGTTTCGTTCACTGGCTGTGGTGCCTGTACTTCTACTCTTGGTATCCGTATTGTCCAACGTTCCTGTATATCCGGCAGACAAATCAACAGTCGGCAGATAACCGGCATTTGCTAATGTGGCATTGTTATGGCTGATCTGTTCTTCATTACGGGTGATACGTATGGAATAATTGTTTGCAAGTCCTTCCTCCAGACATTTTTTCAGCGTATAAGGATATTGCGCATAGGTGGAAGCCACCCATGCAGTACAGATACATAAAGTTATAATGATTCGTTTCATACAGTTTCTGTTTTAACGTTTCGGTTGGTAGATATATAACTATAAATAGCCGGTACGATATACATGGTCAGGAAAGTAGATACTAACATTCCTCCCACAACAGCCGTACCCATGGCGATACGTTGGTTGGCGCCTTCTCCTGTTGCGAATGCCAGCGGGATCAAGCCTAATACGGTAGAGGCACTTGTCATGAGAATAGGGCGCAAGCGTTGCAAAGCGGCATCCCGTATGGCCTGCATCTTGTTTTCACCGGATTCTTGTTTCTGATTGGCAAATTCCACAATCAAGATACCATTCTTTGCTACCAGACCAATCAGCATAATAATACCGATTTGGCTGAATATGTTCATGGTAATGCCACCGGTATACATGAAAATCAGTGCTCCTGCAATGGCCAGAGGAACGGTAAGCATGATGATGAAAGGGTCCTTGAAACTTTCGAACTGTGCCGCCAGAATAAGATAGATAAGTATCAATGCCAGAATGAAAGCAAACATCAGGCTGGATGAACTTTCCCGATAGTCTTTGGAGTCTCCCGACAAGGCGGTACGGAAGGTTTCGTCCAAAGTCTGGGCGGCGATTTTATCCATTTCTTCCAAGCCTTGTCCGATGGTCTTTCCATCTGCCAGTCCGGCAGATACGGTAGCGGAAATAAAACGGTTGTAGTGGTACAATTTAGGAGGAGCTACGGATTCTACAAATTCTACCAGATTGTCCAATTGAATCATTTCCCCTTTGTCGCTTCGTATGTAAATAGATTTGATATTGGCCGGTGTATTACGTTGTTGGCGGTTTATCTGACCCAAAATCTCATATTGTTTTCCATTCATATAAAAATAGCCCATACGTTGTCCGCTGAGACCGTATTGCAGTGTTTCGGCTATATCACGCACGGTGGCTCCCATTGTACCTGCCTTATCACGGTTAATATTCACTCTCATTTCCGGGCTGCTGAACTTCAGGTCCACGTCCGCCATCTGGAAAGTAGGGTTGTCATATACTTTGCTTAAAAAAGCCGGTAATACTTTCTCCAGTTTTTCTATACTGACAGCTTGTAGTACATATTGTACGGGCATACTTCCTCTCCGTCCGCCGAAAGAAGACTGTTGTTGCACAAAGGCACGTGCTTTCGTCTTGTTGCGGATGGCCTGTGAGATACGTTCGGCAACTTCCATCTGGGTGTAATCACGATCTTTGATATCTTTCAATGTGATACGTATATTTCCACTGCCACTGGAAACACGTGCGGTTACAGATTCGGCATCGGGTATAATAGAATCTACCAGATTGTTGATATCTTCCGTATAATCACGGATGTATTCATAGCTGGCGCCTTCGGCTGCACGGGTATTGATACTTATTTGCGACCGGTCTTCCATCGGAGCCATTTCAGCGGGTATCTGGACCCAAAGTACTCCGATGGCTATCAACATAATCACTGTAACAGGTATTGCCCATATGCGTCTTTTAAGAAAAGCGTTCAGTGAACGGGCATATATGCGGTTCATACCTTCAAAGAAAGGCTCTGTCTTTTGGTAGAACCATCCCTGTTTTTCCCGTTTTATCAATAGCTTGGTTGCCAGCATAGGGGTGAACGTTAATGCGGCAAAGGAAGAAATGATGACCGAACCTGCCACAACGAAACTGAACTCACGGAACAGACGTCCGCTGGTTCCTTCCATAAATACGATGGGCAGGAACACTGCCACCAAGGTGATAGTGGTGGAGATAACAGCGAAGAAAATTTCTTTTGCCCCTTCTATTCCTGCTTCGAACGGACGCATACCTCGTTCTATGCGGATATAGATATTCTCTGTCATAACGATGGCGTCATCCACTACCAAACCTACGGACAATACCACCGCCAGCATGGTCAGCACATTGATGGAGAAACCTGCTATGTACATCACAAAGAAAGCTCCGATCAATGAAACCGGAATCACGATGCAGGGAATCAGTGTCACGCGCCAGTCGCGCAAGAACAGGAAAATGATGATGATAACCAGTACGAACGCTTCATACACCGTACTTTTTACTTCATCAATGGAAGCGCGGATAAACTTAGTGTTGTCAAAGCCATAGCTGTATTTCACATCGTCGGGCAAGTCCTTCTTCATCTGCTCCATACGCTGGTATACGGCATCGGCGATTTCGATATGGTTGGCACCGGGTTGTGGAATGACAACGACACCTACCATCGGCACTCCGTTCATTTTCATGTAACTCTTGATATCTGCCGGACCTAGTTCGGCGTAACCGATATCGCTGAAACGGACCACTCTTCCGCCTACTTCTTTTAATATGATGTTATTGAATTCTTTAGCGGTGTGCATTTGTCCCATGGTGCGTAAGGTCAATTCTACGGTATTACCTTCAATGCTGCCCGAGGGGAGTTCTATATTTTCATTGGTTATCGCGTTCTTTACATCTACCGGAGTAATACCATATCCTGCCATTTTGGTGGGGTCGAGCCATAGGCGCATGGAGTAACGTTTTTCTCCCCAAATAGATACGCTGCTTACATCCGAAATGGTTTGCAGTTGTTCTTTTACGGTCAAGTCTGCTATTTCACTCAGTTCCAACAGAGAGCGGCTGTCACTTTGGATAGCTACCATCAGGATAGGCGTTGCATCGGCATCAGCCTTGGATACAGTAGGAGGGTCACAGTCGCGTGGCAGGTAACGTTGTGCGCGGGACACTTTGTCGCGTACGTCATTGGCGGCAGTTTCCAAATCGACGGATAATTCAAATTCCACTGTGATACGGCATTGCCCTTGTTGGCTGACACTGGACAAAGAACGGATTCCCGGAATACCGTTGATGTTTTGTTCCAAAGGCTCGGTTATCTGATTCTCGATTACATCGGCATTGGCACCCGAGTAACTACAGGTAACAGAGATGATCGGATTATCTACTGAAGGATATTCGCGGACTCCCAATGTATTGTAACCGATCAGTCCGAAAAGTAATATGATGATGGTAAGCACGGTGGCAAGCACAGGCCTACGGATACTAAGTTCGGAAATATTCATAAAAGTATTTTTTTAGTTGTTAGTTAATGGCCTGAAGTTCCACAGGCATTCCCTTACGTAATTGCAGTGTACCCGATGTCAGGATGGTATCACCCACAGACAATCCTCGTACAATCTGTACTTCGGCTTCGGTACGAAGACCTATGATAACATCTACAGGGTCTGCAACTCCGCTACGATAAACAAATACTTTATTTTTACCCATTTCGGGGACAATCGCTTCGGATGGAATCGCTATCGCATCTTCTATTTCTTTTTGTTTTAATTGAATATCTGCATATCTGCCTGCCAGCAGTTCGCCGTTGCGGTTGGGGTAGATGGCACGGATGTTCAATGAATGGGTTTCCATATCTATACTGGATTCGGTTGCATAAACCTGTGCATGATAGGTATCCAGTTTTCCTTCTACTTTGAATTCCAGATTAGTCCCTTTTTTTATTTCCCGGGCATAACGTTCCGGTACAGCGAACTCTACTTTCAATGGAGTCACTTTGGTCAGTCTGGCTACTACAGTGGTGGGGGAGGCGTATGCTCCCGTACTGACCTGCCTCAATCCGATGATACCGTCGAATGGTGCGCGGAGTTCGGTCATGTCAATGTTGGCTTTGATATTTTCGATATCAGCGTTAAGGGTGGCAAGTTCGGTTTTTACCTGTTCGTATGCTTCTTTACTGACCGCATCTCGTTTTAACAGGGCGTTTTGGCGGAACACACGGTCTTCGGCTAAAGGTATTTGTGCTTCCAGACGTTTTAACTGAGCCTGTAACTGCCGGTCGTTTACTTTGGCAAGTAATTCTCCTCGTTTTACCAATGTGCCTTCTGTGAAAAAAATATCGGTGATCTTTCCGGAGGTTTCAAAAGACAGACTCACTTCTTCGTCAGGAACCAGGCGTCCGGTCACCAATATTTCATCTGTCAGCAAGTGTGGTTTTATGACTTGTGCATTGACTTTCAATGTGCGTTGCTTGTTTTCTTTAGGCAACGCGTCGGCGGCTGTCAGTTCTTCATTTTCGTGAGGGGTAAATTGATAGATGCCTAGTCCGGCCAAGCCGGCTCCGATTAATATAATGATGCCCCATTTGATTCGTTTGTTCATGTGCCTTTCTATATGGGTTTAATAAATACGTTAATGTAAGATTAGATAAAAAAACGTGGCGTTCAGTTTAAACGCCACGTTCTTTTTTAATATTTTTTTTCGTTTGCCAGTTTCCACATCGCAAGGAAAGAGGCTTTGGTTATATCGACTATCTTCAGCCAATTGATTTTCTGTGTTTCATCTCCCGGAAGGTGATAATCGGGATGGGCATCAGTGTGATACCATATAATAGGTATTCCCAGTTTGGCGAACGTGCCGTTGTCGCTGCCTCCCACCGGATTGTCCCAAGCCCGGTAGTCAGGGGATAACTGCAAGCGGTAATCCTCAATATCTTTTTTCAGCCAGTCACCGAAGGCCTGATGGGCTGCGGTATAGAAGTAAACGAAATAATCGGGCTGGTCCTCCCGGTTGTTACGTCCTATCATGTCATAGTTCAAATAGCCTTTTACCTTTTTAATATCCGGATAGTTCATGGCGAAATAACGGGAGCCCAGCAATCCCTTTTCCTCACCATCCCAAAAAGCGAAGATAACGGTACGTTCCGGCTGCTCGCCGGTAGCAAGAAAAGCACGGGCTACCTGTAATACGGCTTGAACGCCTGATGCATTATCATCTGCACCGTTATAAATCTGATCTCCTTCCAGCATCGGATCGTAGCCTATGTGGTCGTAATGTGCACCGATAATGACAATTTCATTTGGATTCTTTCCTTCTATTTTACCTAAGATATTACGTAATGCCAATTTTTGATATACCACTTTTTTCAGTTCCGCAATAGAATCGGGATGTACTTGCCAGCGTTTCCCTTTCACTTGCCGTTCAGCATGATACACGTCAAAGGGCTGTATATAGTCTCCGTCCAGTGGCTTTATTCCCATCTGTTTCAGGCAGGAAATGATATAATTGCCTGCAATGCGTCCACCTTTCCATCCGGCTTCGCGTCCTTCCAGTTCGTCACAGGCCAAAAAGCCGATATGTGCTTCGGCTGTGGCACGGTTAATGGTTTCTACTCCTTTTTTTTCAGGAGCTACTTTTTTAGGAGAAGCGGCATTCAGCCCGGTGGTGCATAATGCAAACAGTGCAATAGCTAAGAGGTGTTTTTTCATAAAGTTGTGGTTTTTAGTAAGCGGCGCGATACTTGCCTTCTTCCTTGTCTTCCAACATATTCAGGTAAGAAGTATAGCGTGACTCGCTGATTAGATGTTTCTCCACTGCATCGCGTACGGCGCATCCGGGCTCGTGCCTGTGGGTGCAGTTTCCATACTTGCAATGAGCGGAATATTCAAATATTTCTTTAAAGTAATGTCCTACTTCCTCTTCTTCCATATCGAATGTTCCGAAACCTTTGATACCCGGAGTGTCGATGATGTATCCGCCGCCGTCTACCGGGAACATTTCGGAAAAGGTTGTGGTATGCATTCCCTTGTTATGGTAATCGGATATTTCACCTGTTTTCAAAGTTTGTTCAGGTAAAATGGCGTTGATTAATGTTGATTTCCCTACTCCTGAGTTGCCGGAAAGCAAAGTGACCTTCCCTTCCAGGTCTTTTTTTCACTTCATCTGTACCTATGTTGTTCAGTGCGGAAACTTTGAAGCAAGGGTAACCGATGTATGTGTACAGGTTTATCAGAGCATCCATATAGCGTGTATCATCCTCATTATACCTGTCTGTCTTATTGAATATCAGTTTGACGGGTACACGGTATGCTTCCGCGGTGGCTAGAAAACGGTCAATGAATATAGTTGAGGTTTCGGGATAATTAATTGTAACAATCAGCATACATTGATCCAGATTGGCAGCCAGTATGTGCGATTGTTTGGAAAGGTTGGAGGCGCGCCGGATGATATAGTTCTTGCGGTCTTCTATCTCACTGATGAAGGCGGTTCCTTCATTGTTGATAATGATTTGTACATAATCTCCTACAGCAATGGGATTGGTACTCCGAATACCCTTTAAACGGAAATTTCCTTTGATCTTGCATTCGATGGTACGTCCGTCTTCTGTTTTGACAAGATACCAGCTGCCTGTGTTTTTTATTACTAGTCCTTTCATAAATTAAAATGAAGAATGAAAAATGAAGAAAGAGGAATTGGATCGCACGGACAAAAGCAAGGCTGTGCAGGACAATTCTTCCTTCTTCATTATTATTGCTTCATTATTTTAAGTTCTTCATTAAACCGTCATAATTTCTTTATCTTTCTCTGCTAGAAGTTCTTCAATCTTCGCGATATATTTATCGTGTACTTTCTGAAGTTTGGCTTCCGCATTCTTTTGCTCGTCTTCGGGCATACCCTCTTTAACGGCCTTTTTCAGTGTGTCTATAGCGTCACGGCGTGCGTTGCGTATACTTACTTTTGCGGTTTCGCCTTCGCCTTTACATTGTTTGGCCAGTTGCTTGCGGCGTTCCTCTGTCAATGGCGGAATACCCAAACGGATAATTTCACCGTTGTTTTCGGGAGTGATGCCCAGATCAGAGTCCATGATAGCTTTTTCGATGATACGGAACATACTTTTGTCCCATGGCTTGATGGCGATACTGCGTGCATCGGGAGTAGTCACGGCAGCTACATTACTGATGGGAACCATGCTTCCATAAGAGTCAACACGAATGCCGTCCAGCAACCGGGTACTGGCTTTTCCTGCACGAATGTGCGCTAAGGCTTCTTCCAAATACATAACGGCCATGTCCATTTTCTCTTGTGCGTCGTTGATGCAAGTTTTTGCGTCTATCATACTGTTCTGTTATTTAAGTTGTTTATTGATTCGTTTTAAGTGAAACAAAAGTAATTTATTTTTTGATTATCTGCAATAAAAGAGAGATGATTTTATATTTCTAACGGCTCTTTACCTTATCATCACCAGTTTAAGTTGTTGGGGCTTTATTAAAAACAAATGAAAAGTTTTTGTGTTTTATCGGATAACAGCTATCTTTGTTTCTATCCCATAAGCAGAATTAGAAAACAATGAGAATATGGAAGAAAATTACAGACGATACCCCATAGGTATACAGAATTTTGAGCAGTTGCGTAACCGGAATTGTGTATATGTAGACAAGACCGAACTGGTTTACCGATTGGCTAACACGGACAGTGTGTATTTTCTGAGCCGTCCGCGGAGGTTTGGGAAAAGCTTGTTGGTGTCCACTCTTGAGGCTTACTTTCAAGGGAAAAAAGATTTGTTTAAGGGGCTGGCCATGGAGCGTCTGGAAAAGGACTGGAACGTGTATCCGGTATTCCATATTGATTTCAGTCTGACTAAATATACTACCCTGTTCGATTTGCAGGAACAGTTGAATCTGTTTTTACTTCGTTGTGAAAAGGTTTATGGGGCGGAAAAGGAGGAAAAGACTCCTGCTGCTCGTCTGCAAGGTATGATCCGTCGTGCGTATGAACAGACCGGTCTGCCGGTCGTTGTCCTGATTGACGAATACGACGCTCCTCTTTTGGACAGTAATTCCAACATCCCCTTGCAGCAGGAGCTTCGGAATGAACTGCGTAAGTTTTTCAGTCCTCTCAAGGGATTGGGGCAATACCTTCGTTTCCTCTTTATCACGGGAATCAGCAAGTTCAGCCAGATGAGCATCTTCAGTGAGCTGAATAATTTGAAGAACATCAGTATGCGGGATGACTTCAGCGCGATATGCGGCATCACCGAGCGGGAGTTGCTGGACGAGCTTCGTCCGGACATTGAGCGGATGGCTTTGGCGAACGGCGAGACGTATGAAGCTGCCTGTGCGCATCTGAAGCGGCAGTATGACGGGTATCATTTCAGCAAGCATTGTGAGGATATTTACAATCCTTTTAGTCTGTTCAATGCCTTTGATGCAAAGGAGTACAAGAATTTCTGGTTCTCTACCGGCACTCCTACTTTCTTGATTGATTTGTTGCAGGAAACGGATTTTGACGTGCGCCAGCTGGAGGGGGTGGAGGCTACAGACGAGCAGTTTGATGCCCCGACGGAACGTGTAACTAGTCCTATCCCCGTTTTATATCAAAGTGGTTACCTGACGATCAAGGGATATGATCCCGAGTTCCAGGTGTACCGGCTGGCCTATCCCAACGGGGAGGTGCGTAAAGGTTTCATCGAGTCCCTGTTGCCCGCTTACCTTGAGTTGCCGGGTCAGAGCAGTACTTTTTATGTCGTTTCCTTCATTCGCGATCTTCGTAAGGGAGATATAGAGAGCTGCTTGGAACGTACGCGTTCTTTCTTTGCTTCCATTCCCAATGATTTGGAGAACAAGACGGAGAAGCATTACCAGACCATCTTTTATTTGTTGTTCCGTCTGATGGGGATGTATGTGGACAGCGAGGTGAAAAGTGCGGTGGGGCGTGCGGATGTGGTCATAAAGATGCAGGATGCCATTTATGTGCTGGAATTTAAATATGACGGTACGGCCCGGGAGGCATTGGCGCAGATAAACAGCAGGCTGTATGCTGTTCCTTATCGCAAGGATGGCAGGCGCATCGTGAAGGTGGGGATTAATTTCGACAGTGCCACCCGTACTATCGGGGACTGGGTGATAGAAGTGGAAGATACGGTGGATAATTTGTAGCTTGCAGGCGGAGTGACATTTCGAAGGTGGCTGTCTGCTTTTGATGAATACTTAAGCCTTTTTCCCCTGTATACTAAGTCTTTTCTACTGCATGATTAAGCTTTTTCATACGGTAACCTACTACAGACTCCGATAATGGACTGTATAAACTATTGTAGTGGACCGTACGGTCTGATGTAACAGACTGTACAGTCTACTGACGGAGTCTGTAGTAGGTTACCGCATGAAAGGCCTTAACTGTACGGAAGAACCCCCTTAATCTACGGGGAGAATACTTTTATAGGCAAGATTGTTATTTTTTTATCATCTGTCTGAAGATTGCTTTTCTTTGGAAAGGAGAATAAGAAGGTTGCCCTTTTGAAGTAAATCTGGCCGGTAAGCATTATCTTTGCATTAAAAAAGATGATAACTTTATATTTAGCCCGTCACGGGCAGACAGAAGAGAATATCGCCCGTATTTTCCAAGGACATATGCCGGGCACGCTGACTGTTGAAGGAATAGCACAGGCTGAAGCGCTGCGTGATACTTTGCGGAATATCTCTTTGGATGCAGTGGTCAGTAGTGATTTGAAACGGTGTGTGGATACGGCCCGTATCGCGGTGGAAGGTCGGAACCTGCCTTGGGAGAAAACGGTCTTGTTGCGTGAAATCGATTGGGGGAGTTGGACAGGTCTTGCCATTAAAGAAGTTGATTTGCAACATTTTCCGGCAGATGTGGAAACGGAGGCAATGCTGTATGAGCGTGCGGGGCGTTTTGTGGACTACTTGAAAGAGCGATATGATGGAAAACAGGTGTTGGCAGTCGGGCATGGACTGATAAACAGGGCGGTACAGGCACACATTCAAGGAGTGACTTTGGAACATTTACGTAGTGTGCCAAAGATGAATAATGCGGAACTACGCCGGTTCAAGTTAACGTAATTCCGCATTGAATAACACGTGGTTATTGCAAAGTGATTCCCATGATTCCTATCACCACATCATTGGACAGGGTTTCCAGGGTCAGCCTTTTTAGTTCCTTGGAATGATCCAAAGGAATATCGAGCAATATGCCTGCACCACCTTCTATCTCACGTCCATATACACCAGTGATGTTGAGTTCCTTACCCAGATCACGGCTTACTTTACCGCTTTTCAAGTGCAGACGGTACGGCCGGGGAGCAGTTGCTTGGAATGCTTTGCCGTCCACATAGAAATCTTGTTCTATAGGACACCAGTTGTCCGGATTGGTCAACTCCGTTGCTTGGGAAGTTCCGTCTGCATAGTGTATGCGTATTATTCCATTGGCAATGTGGCACTGCATGTGGTTGGTACTTCCCGCCATCAGCAGATAAGCATGTGAGGCAGTGCCTGATAGTGAGATGGTGGAACTGTCCGGGTAATTATCCCATAGGGAGGTGAAAAGAATGTTGTTTCCTTTTTCTTTCAGACGGAAGGGGATGCCTAAAGACGTTTGGAAAGTATCATGATGTACAAGACTGCGTAATCCCGAGTCGTCTATGGTAGCACTCAGCAGCGGATGACACCATTCTCCTATTCCCTGTGTGGGAAGTTGCAACGTAGTGTATGGAGACCGGGGAGACAAGTATTCATTTTGATATATATCGGTGACGGAAGCATTCAGTTGCCGGTCAAAATCAACCATCCGGCATTTTTCGGGACGGATATCTGCAAAGTCTGTATAGGAGGGGGATTCCCAGACGTTCTCTATATAGATATTAACAGGTTGCCACCAATCCATTTCTCCCTGATGGGTGTAAACAAAGAAAGTGTGGTGTCCCGGTTCACCTTTTATCTGTGCGTTGAAAGCGGTGGCTTCCACAGTGTGATTTGCTAAAACGCTCTGAGGATCATATACTTGGGAGATGGATGCTCCCGAAGGTATTTGCAAAGCCAACTTCCCGTTTGAAGTGATGACTGGTTCTTGGACTGCCAACGTGTGAAGTGGTGCTCCTTCCCATTCGATGGTAATGGTGGTTGAAGATGTTCCTTCCGCCTGGATTGAAAGAAGAGGATAGCCATGGGCCGATTCGATGGATTGCCATGTGGCAGGGACACCGTTCACTTTTACTGAACGGATCTTCTCTTTTCTGGCATTGACGTGCAATACCGGATGGAGAGGAGTCTGGAACCGTTGTGTGATATGATAGGTATCCGTATCTTCTTTCCGGGTAAAGCGATAGTTTATATCGGGAGTGCTGACGGAAGCCTTGTCCCAGTCGTCCGGGAAGCCCGGCCGGAGGATGATTTGCTGGTTCAGGGCATCCGGCAGGATACCGAACAGACCTTGGATCAGTACTCGTGAAGCGACTCCGATGGGATCACCGAAATCGCGGTAGCATTCTCCGCGTGCGGCATCATAGAAGCTGATCTGGCCGAAGTTACCCGGACTGTCTCCTAGATACATGCCGTCCAGAACAGAACTTTTCAAAAGTTTGTATCCGGCGTCGGCACGTCCGGCCTGGAAGTATGACAATGCGGTATGCATCACTTCGGCAAAGGCGACATTATTGATGCTCCATGAGTAGGGCAGCCAGTTGGTGGTGGCGATAGTGGCATAGCCATTCTCTTTTAATCCATGGGCCGTGACGGGGATATGAGGAATGGACGTGTCTACATAACGGGTAGCTTGATAGGCTTGGAACGGATTGGCTGTCTCGCTGTCTATAGCATGATAAATGGTCCATACAGCGGCACTTTCGTGTACTCGCTTGTGACCCATAAAATCTTGATATTCCGCCCAATGTCCTTTGTCGGGAAGCCATAGCCTCTCGTTCATGGCTTTCAGAATCTTTTCGGCTTCGTTGCGGTAAGGAGTGGGATCTTCGCCTATCTTTTCTGCCAATTGAGCCGCTGTCTTGTTGGCACGGTAGTTATAAGCCGATGAATGGGTGACTGCTCCGCTATTGTAATAAAGGGCGTCACTGGCCCAAATGCAGGCGTACGCGTCATACAGCCCGTCGTTATCCGGGTCGTAGTTCAGCTTTTCCCATGTGAGGTGACGGGTGATGACAGGCCACATTTGGCGGACATAATCCAAGTCCCCCGTCCACTTGAAATGCCATAACAATTCGTCTATGTAGCAAAGGTTCATGTCGTAGTGGTGCATCTGATTATTGCGGTGCGGATTACGGCAGATGTATCCGTTACTGTATTGGGGTGTACCCCATTTCTTGACGGAACGTGCCAGATGCAGGGCGGAATCTTGTGCCGGATGGGGGAAGGTGTTGGGCACTTCGGTGACCTGACTTGCCGCGTATGCGTTGAAATGGGTCCGGGCACGGTCATGCCATCCCAAAACATCGCCGGTATAGGCGGCTCGCCAGCCACTGAGGGGCATTCGCCAGCCTATGGCACCGTGTAGCCACACTTCGCCGTCCCAGATTCCATCGGCAGCCATAGCCAGCGTGCCTCCTAAGGTGTTGAAATAAGGGTCGGGTGTTTCAATGCGGATGCGTGAGGCTGTTTCGGAGCGGGCGGCTTCTGCCTTTTTAAACAGGTTTTCGCCTTCGGCAGTCGTCAGTGTGCGTAGTTCCTGGTTTTCCAATAGAATATAAAGTGTTCCGTCTATCTGCACCGGGAAGGATTGTAACTGTTGAGGCTGGAGAGGAGCTTCGAAACTGTCGGCAGGGTCGGCTCCCATGTCTCCGTTACGGTTTAGTTTGGAATTACGTATCTCTGAAATGGATGCCAGTAGAACGGGATGGAATTCCTTGAAATTCCGGGCGTTGAATTGCCAGATGGCCCCTTCTTTATCGGGAAGTGCCCATGTGGTAATGGATAAGCTTCCGCCTCCGAAAGCCGGATCAGATAAACTGTAGCTGCGGCGTCCCGCTGTATAACGGGACTCGCAGTGTTCGGTAGAGTCAAGGGCTACCGTGCCTCCGGAGGTTTGCAGTTTAAAGCAGATGTGCTTCGGATTCTCCTTGGTATAAGCAGCGAATACGGGCCGGTCGCTTGTTTCCAGCCGGAATGCTGTGTGGCTGCCGTATAAGGCACGGGTAAAGCGATTCTTACCGTTGATGCAGACAAAATCGTCTCCGTCAGGGGTATATTGCAGGCTTCGGGTGGCATTCCGGCGATGTTCGTTGTACGAAGTGGATTCTATGAAATCACCTATCTTTTGTGGCTGCTTGGTTTGTCCTGCGCCGGAAACGCTACCGATGCCCAACAGGCATAGAAGTAAATATGTCGTTTTCATGATAATAACTGCTAACTCCTGTTCTTACGGTAACGGCTGTAACCCTTCCCAGCGTACATTCCATTTGCCATCTTTCGGAAATCCGGGATTGTTTCCTTCCGATCCGTCCCATCCGGCGCACATCATGGCGACTGTGGTCAGTAATCCACCGTTGCCGGGCAGGTAAATACGCAGACGCCCGTCCTGGTAATTGTGACCGTTTACCAGATAGGTGTTGGTACGCTTGTCCATCAATAATGCGCTGACCGCCTTTTCGGGCTCACCCATTCGGGCGGCATTCATGGCTGTCATCGGATAATCCCAGCCCCAGGTCTTGTCCCAGTTCCAGTTATCCCAAATCCAGTGCAGGGTGTTTTTCATATATCCGGCATGAATCAGCTGATTCATGGGCAGGATGCCGACAGCGCCCAGCACTGCCATGTGGTCTGAGGTAAAACGGATATCTTTATAGGTATCCACCGCGGTCTCGGCTGCCAGATACAGCTGTTCGTCGTTGTATGCCAGCGGAGATAATTTCTCTATCAGCACATCCCATTCGGGTACACGTTCCATCCCTGTACGTTCACGCCATGTTTGGGCGACTTGCATGGCGAAATGCCAGTACGAAAGTTCAAAAGGCGGATTGACAGTTTCGGCGGCGCGCAACGTTTCCTGTGCGGGGATAGCGCCTTTCAAGACATAACGGTCGTGCTCTTCCTCGTATGTGGCGAATGAATACATGAATTCGGCGGTTTCCTGTATCAGGCTATTGTATTTTTTCAGCAGTTCTTCCGATGGATTAGCCCGATAGAGCAATTCTGCCAGGTAGATGAGATGAGGCTGTTGCCAGATCAGGAAGCTGCCTACTTTAGAGGGGGCTTCCGTACCGCTGGGATCAGTCATTTTCATCCATCGTATGCCTTTGAAACCTTGTCTTTCCGCTATCTGGCGGGCTATGGGTTCCACGGTTTCATACCAGGATAAAGTGCGGTCCAGCAATTCGGGATGTCCCCATAAGGCGAATTGTGCCTGATGCCACCAGATCATTTCCAAATGGAATTTCCCGAACCAGGAGTTGTAAGTCAGTCCGGTTTCCTGTGGCGGGGTTGATCCGGCGCATTGGATGGCGAGCAGATATTGGCTTAATACGACCCGGCGTTCCAATTCTTTGGCACGGACATCCGTACATTGTGAGAAGTCGGCGACAGCTCCCTGTGTCCAGTAATTTTGCCAATGTCCGGAAGAGGCTTGTTGTACTTCCGCAAAAGTCAGGATGGGAGAAGCGGACGCTTGCGGTGTGAATTGGCAGGTGAATGTAAATACACTGTCCGTTGGCGTGAGTACGAAATAGTTTGCACTTTTTTCCCTCAGCTTCGCAGCGCCTTCCCAACTGATTGTTACATAATAGGTGGTTGCGTCGAGTGTTCTTTTTAACACGGCCGATTGTGCATCTTCACTGACCAGGGTCGTGCTATGCTTATCATTCGCCTCCCAATTACAAGCATCGTCACAGTGACCGCCCGTGGGATAGGGGAAGTGAAACTTGATGCCGGCAGGTTGTCGGGCCGACAGGCGTGCGGCAATCATGTCACGCTCCGGATGGCAGACTGTCTGAATGTGGTAGGGAGTTTCTTTGAGGGTGAACCGGCTGTTGATGATACCGTTCCACATATCCAGTGATTGCTGTATGTTTTGCACATCCGAGGGACGTACTTCATTTTCTAATTCAAGTCCGATGATACCCAGATGCAGGCGGTGTGGGTTTACACGATACCAGTCGGATGCTTCCTTTGCTCTGCCGGGTTCTTTGGGTTGGGTGGCATATAGCTCTTTGTGCCCGTGGCCGAAGTCATACTCCACCAAGGCTTCCTCCGGTTTATAGTTTTCGGGATTTCCGAAGCTGTGCCATCCCCATTGGCTTTGTGTACCCAGTGGAACTCCGTTTTTATAGACTTCGGGAAAAGTCTGCAATCCTGTAGCATCTACCGTGTAGGCAAATTCTCCGTTTCCTACCGACAGGGAGGATAATGAATCCATGGCAGTTACTTCCGGATTATTGCGTGTTACCAGTGCATGGCGGTCTATGGCTTCCTCTTGGGGAGAGGTGCAAGCGGCCAATGCAAACATTGTCAGAGCATAAATGGTGTGTTTCATTGTATATAGCTAATTTAAAAAGATGGATAATTCTGTTGTTTATGCGATATGATTCTATTTGCCAAGTTGCAGGCAACCCATGATGAAAGGACCGGTAGCTTTGACATCGTTGTCACGCATCTTTTCGCCAATGTAATATTCAAAGCTTCCGTCGCGGTAAGGAGTGCCGCCCAGTCCGCCTACTTGACAGCAACGGGTCAGCGTCAGAGTTCCGTCGGGGTTTTCGCGAAGCAATGTTTTCTTTAATCCGTTGAAGGCTTTTTCCGCGATGGTCCGGTATCGGGCGTCTATATATCCTTTGTTCACCGCTTTGGCATAAGTATACATACATTGGGTGGTTACGGATGCTTCGGGAAAATTACCTTCACGTTCGGGCTGGTCTATTACCTGATACCATAGCCCGTCTCTTTGATAGTTGGGCAGGCTTTCTGCCAAACCTTGAATCCAACTGATAAGCGAGGCACGGCCGGGGTGGTTGTCGGGAATATAGTCCAGTACATCTACCATGGCCATGAACCACCAGCCTATACTGCGTCCCCAGAAGTTAGGTGAAGTACCGTCTTGCGGATTTGCCCAACGTTGGGATTTGCTCTCGTCCCAGGCATGATGATATAATCCGGTTTCCGGTGAATAGGTATGTTTGTGGCAAAGTGTGAATTGTTTTACCGCCTCATCAATCAGATCAGGACGGTTGAATTCCGCTCCATAGCGGGCTAGGAAAGGAGAAGCCATATAAAGTCCGTCCAGCCACATCTGATGTTGATAGATCAATTTATGCCAGAAGCCACCTTCCAGCGTACGTGGTTGTCTTTTGAGTTGTTCGACCAGCAGGTCCATGGCTGCTTTATATTTTTCTTTGCCTGTTTCTTTATAGAGGTCGAACAGTACTTTTCCTGAATTGATGTAATCCAAGTTGTAAGTTGACATATCATAGAGGTGGATTTCTCCTTTTTCGTTAATCAAACTATCCGCCCATTCCTCAACATACGTAAAGTAACGTTTGTCACCGGTATTTTTCCACATATCCAGCATGGCGCAGCAGCCTACTCCTTGTGAATACCCGAAAAAGAGCCGTTTGCCATGATCCAGCTGATAAGCTTTGGGAAAGCGGAGCATCTCAGAGTCGGCAAAGCGCCGGGCATACGAGTCGGAAGATATGCCGGGAAGGGTTGTGGGGACTGTAGGGAGAGGGGCTACACATACTTCTCCACTGTACGGAATTGCTTTTTGGGCTTGGAGAGACATGGGAGCCATGCAGGCAGTCAATAAACAGATGTAACAGTAATTTTTCATGGTATTTCCTGTCGTTTTTATAGTCTTTGAATGATTTACATTTTTTGCTGATGTAAAAATAGGCTAATTAACGCTATAAGTCCATGAATAATTGTTCATTTAGATGGAAAATCTATCGGTTGAGTCTCTTTTTTAAGGAATATGTGTCAATAAAGAACGAATTTGTGGAAAAAATGGTAAGACAGAGAAAAACTGTTCACCCATCTGTCATTTAGAAGGAAATAAGGAATGACAAATGGATGAACTTGATGAGAAAATCAGTTGTGTACCAGTGTTCCTATATTTTCACCGGTCATTACTTTTTTCAGGTTACCTACTGTGTCCATGTCGAAAACGATAATGGGCAGGTTGTTTTCCTTGCACATGCAGGTTGCTGTAAGATCCATTACTTTCAAACCGCGCTTCAATACCTCATCGTAGGTGATATCGTCAAATTTCGTAGCAGTGGGGTCTTTTTCCGGATCAGCTGTATAAATGCCGTCCACGCGTGTTCCTTTCAACATCACATCGGCTTCTATCTCGATACCACGCAGGGAAGACCCGGTATCGGTAGTAAAAAACGGATTGCCTGTTCCGGCAGACATAATCACAACTTCTCCGTTTTCCATCGCTTCAATCGCTTTCCATTTGTTGTAAAACTCACCGATGGGTTCCATGCGGATAGCTGTCAATACACGTGCCTTGACTCCGGCCGCTCCCAATGCGGAACTCAATCCCAAGCTGTTGATAACGGTTGCCAACATCCCCATTTGGTCACCTTTTACACGGTCAAAACCTTTGGAAGCTCCGCTCAGCCCCCGGAAGATGTTTCCACCACCGATTACAATACCTATTTGTACGCCAAGGTCGTGTATTTCCTTGATTTGTTGCGCATATTCACCCAGACGTTTTTCGTCTATACCATATTGCTTTTCGCCCATCAGGCTTTCGCCGCTCAGCTTCAGTAGAATTCTTTTAAATCTTGCCATATTGGTTTGTCTTTTAGTTTTTTGCAAAGATAAAAATATTAATCTTTTTTACTTGTTTTATATCCTAAAATATTTCTTCCCATGACTCCTTGCATTACTCCGCGAAGTAGAAGATAGGTAATGAATGCCATCCATAAAGCGTGATTGCCCATTGTCCCCCGGAAACCATAGTAAATAAGAAAGAAACTGACAGAGGCTACTATCATAGCTTTCAGCATCAGATGGGTGGCTGTCGCACCGATGAATATTCCATCGAACAAAAAAGCAGAGAAGCCTGCCAAAGGAATGGCAAGTACCCAATAAAAATAACTTTCGGAAGCATGAATGACAGTTGTTTCGTCAGTCAGTAATCCGAGAAAGGATTGTCCCCCTATACTATATAATAAGGTGAAAGCAAGCGATAATCCTACTCCCCAGCCGAATAGTTGGCGAACCGTCGTGTGGAGTGCTTTCTGATTATTGGCTCCGATATATCTTCCTGCCAATGCTTCTCCGGCGTATGCGAAGCCGTCCATAATGTAGGAGAATAAAGTGAATAATTGCATAAGTAATGTATTGACCGCCAACACCACTTCTCCTTGTGCCGCACCAGCCGAGGTGAAAAAGACAGTAACCGCTACCAGGCAGATGGTACGGAAAAAGATATCCCTGTTTACTTGGAAGAAACGGTACATGGCCTGTTTGTCAAAGAAGGAATGCCATTCTATGCGTTTCCGCAGGGTGCTGTAGTAGCGTAACCACAACAAATATGCCATGACTAGCCCGGCATATTGTGCAGTTAACGTTCCGATGGCGACACCTTCTATTTTCATTCCTAATCCATATACAAGAAGAAGACTGACCGCAATGTTCACTATATTTTGTGTGATGGCTATATACATGGGGAAACGGGAATTTTGCATACCGATATACCAGCCGGCAAAACTGTAAAGCCCTAATACAGCCGGTGCTCCCCAAATACAGATATAGAAATAGAGGGACGCCAGATGTTCTACTTCTTCAGTCGTTTGGATAAAGGTGAAGGCGGTTCTTTCTATAGGATATTGCAAGGCTAGCAAAGTAAATGCAATGAATAATCCTACTCCGACGGAACGGAGTAGTAACCGGGTGACTTCATTCAGGTCGTGCCTGCCGTATGCTTGTGAAGTCATGCCGCTGGTTCCCATACGCAGAAAACCGAAAATCCAGTAGATGATGTTGAAAAGCATTCCGCCTACAGCTATCGCTCCGATGTAGGCGGCAGAGCCCAAATGACCTACAATAGTAACATCAATCAAGCCCAACAGAGGAACTGTAATGTTTGAAACGATAGAAGGGATGGCTATTTGAAGTATTTTTTTGTTTCCGTTATTAAGTTGAATCATGAGTGTAGATTGATAGAGATGGATACAAAGGTACTCTCTTTCTCATAAATAACCAATGAAAATTTAAATTTGAATTGAAAATAGTTGTTGTTTAAGATGATATATCATTGGAATATAGATATATTTGCGGTTATTAAAATGATCAAAACAGGAGAATTATGAAAGAGAATTTTCAAATCCATATTTGGTTGGGCTTATTGTTATGTCTGTTAGGCATGTCATGTTCGGATGATACTCCGGCTAAAGGAGATGACCCGGGAAATGGTAACACGGAGTTGGAAGTCAATGAGTGGATAGAGAGTGTCATGCGCAGTGATTATTTGTGGAATAACGACATTCCTGCTCAAAATAAGTTGGATTTCTCTGCTGATCCCCAAACATTCTTTAGATCTATGCTCAGTTTGAAAGATGGAAAGACGAGAAACGGAAAGCATCTTTATTATTATTCTTATATGGAGAAGAATAAAGATTATAAAGCACGTACCAGCATTGATGCGGATGATACTTATGGTATGGAGTTTACTTTATTTAATGTTGTAAACGATAGTAATCAACCTTTAGGATATTATTATGCCCGTATTCTGTATGTTCTTCCTAATAGTCCGGCATCAAGTGCAGGTTTGGAAAGAGGGGATTGGATCGTGGGTGTTAAAGGAAGAAATAATATTAATTCCGATAATTATGGAATCTTATTAAATGGAGATAGGACTCAATGGCTCGTCAAACGTGGCGATACAGAGGTCAGAACTATTGATATAGAAGCTTCCCGGGCCGTGGAGGACAATCCCTTGTTCTATCACAATGTATATACTCGGGGAGATAAGAAGATTGGGTATTTGGTTTATAATCATTTTACTTCCGGACCGAATGGATATTCGGATCGTACCTATGATGAGGAAATGAAGAAGATATTCGCCGGATTTCAGGCGCAAGGTGTGAATGAATTTGTGCTGGACTTGCGCTATAATGGAGGTGGATATGAGAATTCTGCTAATATGCTCGCAGGACTCCTCATTCCAGAAGCTTCTCGAAAAAAGGTGTTTGCTGTTTTCTCTGACAATAAGGGACAATCCTATTCCAATGATTTTTGTGTGGAAACGAAAGGAACGGCAGGTTACTTGAAACTTAATTCCAATCGAATTTATATATTGACAAGCCAAAGTACGGCTTCTTCTTCGGAAGTCGTTATTAACAGTCTCAACCCATTTATGGATGTTATCCTTATTGGCGAATTGACAGAAGGGAAAAATGTAGGAATGGAGATGCAAAAGAATGATAAATATGAATGGATATATTGGCCTATCACATTGAGAGTGACTAATGCGGTGAATGATGACTACAGTGCTGGTTTTAAACCGGATATAGAATGGAATGAGTATGATTTGACTCAGAATCCGACAGATGCTTTATTACCATTGGGTGATCCGGATGAATTCATGCTGGGTAAGGCCATCTCCTTGATCACAGGAATAAACCGGTCAGCCAGAAGCATGAATACGTTAGGGATATTCAGTAAATGTCTCTAAAAAATAAGATGGCATATGAAGATGATAGGGCATGACCATTTCATATGCCATTCTTATTGTCATTTTTCCGTGCTTTCTCACATACTTCTATCCGACAGGACATGACGTTCCGGAAGAAGTCTGATGACCTCTTCTGATTCTGTGAGTAAAATCATATCATGCTGCTTTAGCTGTTTTGTTTCTGATTTTTTCTATCATCAGTATGGCATTTGCCGTATGTATTCCAAAGAAAATCCACAGTATTTCCGTCTTCCTGTTTCTGGCCTTTATCCTTGAGAGCGAGTAATGTTGCTTTTGAGTGCCGAAGCTTCCTTCAAGCCGTGTTGCCCTTTCTTTTGAGAGTTCGCTTCTAAGCACCTTCCTCAAAGGCTCATCTTTGGCCGCCCTTCCCTTGCACTAAAGGATGTGGATATCCCATATTTTGTACAGAACTTTCTGTTGGCATTATTGGCATATATGGAATCGGCAGCCACACATCTTACCCTTACATTCATAAGCTTCTGCTGCATACGGATACAGTCCTTCAAGCGTATACCCTCATTGAATGCCTTGAACGAGAGGTGTTCGATGAACGATATGCCGTCTATCTGTATATTATTGACCTTTGCACCGAACTCGACGGACTTGTTTTCCTTGCCTCTGACGATGGGACGTACATAATGACGGTCAATGCTGACGATGCGGTCACTGACTTTCCGCCCTTCAAACATTTCCTTTTCTTGTACAAGCACCTTTCTGATGATGGAAAGACGCTTATGATAATCCTGGGTATATCGGAGTAAAGCACCGTACTCGCTATGGATCCCATCCCTTTGACTGAGGAGCTTTTCAAGAAGCTTGATCATACGGCGCTTAAGCATTCTTGTCCTTGAAGCTCTCCTCTTTCTTTTCTTGCAGTAGGACAGATAGGATTCCGCCACATTCCTGTATTTGTTGCGCGGACGCCTTATGCCCAACTCCCTGCAATGCCGGCATATATGCCTGTAGAGCCATTCGAGGCTTTCCCAAAGGAGTTTCATGTCCGTAGGAAAACGCATGTGGCTTTCATAGCATGTGGCATCGGTCATGCAGACGTGAAGGTTATCAAGATAAGGTTTCCAGTGTGAAGCCAGGAGCTCCTGGAAAGAATCAATGTCAAGGCGGGATGCTATCTCATTACGGATGGCACTGACTATCTTGAAGTTGGTTATGGGAAGGGACGGGGGAATCATAATTCCACAGAAAATCTGGTAGTGTATGTTCCCGTTCAGATGTTCCACCAGTTGCCTGTCGGAGAATCCGGTGTATGCCTTCAGGACCATAAGGGCGATCTTTGCGGAAGGACTGAATCTGTTCCTGCGTCCCAGGCGCCGGTCCGACAGGCCGGCGGCTTTGCCATACATTCAAACGGAAAGACCGAATGAAGCTTGCCAAGCTCACTCTCATTAAAACTCTTGCGGTATTTTTCCAGAATATCAAATTCTGTAAAACCCAAAGTAGGGTGAATTTCTGAAATATTCACTATCTTTGCCATATCTTATTAGTTTGGATATTTCCCCCGTTTTGGCCGTCAAATCTTATTTTCGGGGGAATACCTAAAGATACAAAAAAGCCAACTAATTCGCAATACTTTGTGTATGAATTAGTTGGCTGATTTTGTAATATTTAATGAATGTCCCTACGTTATCCCAACCGATTATGAGGGGGGAATCTGTGTATCAATCGACAGAACGTCATGCCACTGGAGGAATGTTGATGGTTCCTGAAGAGAAGAACAACTAAAGGAGGTATTTAACTTCTTTGAAAGCATATTTTCTAAGAGAACCGTTTTTATCTTTCAGAATCAAATGTCCGTCGGGCTCCACACGGATCAGTTTGGCAGTAAACTCTCCTTTTGCATCGCAATAGGGGTGATAACCTTTCTTGCGGTATTGTGCTTTCAGGTAGTATTCCTGAATTTTGGTAATGATATCGGTTTCTCTGTTTTCTATCCGGGAATAGAGATCTATGATATGTTCCAATACGCTGTTCAGAACTTCCATTCTGTCTGTTTTCTTTTGAGTAATTTGTCTTAATGAAACAGGGTTGGGAGCAGATGAATGAAATTCTTCCTGGTTAATATTGATCCCTATCCCAATAATGCTCTGTGAAATTTGGCTTCCTGTTAAATCATTTTCAATCAATATGCCGGCTATTTTTTTGTCTTTCCAATAGATATCATTGGGCCATTTTATTTGCAGGCAATCTGCATGGACATAATGGGCCAATGCGGTACAAATGGCAGAAGCTACCGTCATAGATAAAATGAACTGACTGGCGGGAGCGATTGTTTGGGGGTAAAATACAGTGCTGAATGTCAGATTCTTGCCATATTCTGATTCCCATGAATTTCCACGTTGCCCTTTTCCGGCGGTTTGATATTCTGCCATAAGCGTGGTGAATTCCTTGATTTCTTTTTCCTGGCAAAGTTCTGCAAGTCGGTCATTTGTTGAGGTTACGGTTTCTTCTTTTAAGATTTTGCTTGACCAGTTAGGGGATCTCATCATATTCTTTTTTAAGTTTACGGGTGAATTTTTTGATAACCTCTTCGTATGAGTGGTCTATCAGTGATAAAATAAGTTTGTCGTCAATGTTACCTTGTAAGGATACTTGGTTCCAATATTTCTTATTGAAGTGATAGGCTCCTTCAATGCCGGAATGATGTTCTCTTAATTCCAAGGCATATTCGGGTGCACATTTTAAAGATAGCCATCCCGGGTTGTCCAATCCGATACAGGCATACATTTTCCCCATGACTTTGAATACTAAGGTGACATTGTCAAAAGGGAATTCTTCTGTTGTTCCTTTCTTTCTGATACAGTAATCGCGTATTGTTTCTATGTCCATATATAATATATATATTTTTACCAAATCGGAGGATAAAAGGCTTCTTCAATATGCTCTATAGTGAAAGGAGTCTTTTCGCCCACTAAGGTGATGATATCAAAACGTACAGGTAAATCTACTGAGAACTTGCGCAAGTATGCATCAGTTGAAGCTATAATTCTGCGAATCTTCTTATCTGTTACTGCATCTTCCGGATTACCGAATCTAGTATTCTTGCGGGTCTTTACCTCTATGACAATTAGTTCGTTCCGATATTCGGCGACAATATCCAGTTCTTTTTTTCCGCAATGCCAGTTCCGGTGGCGGATAGAATATCCTTTATCTATGAGATATGCAGCGGCCTCTTCTTCTCCCTCTTTGCCAAATTCGTTGTGTTCTGCCATTCTGTTTCTTTTTGTACAAAAATACTCTTTTTTATGCTTTGTATTTACAGAAGTAAAGCTAATTTTGCAGAGAATATGGCAAACAACGTAAAAAAGAGAGTAAAAGTACCGGCATCAACCCCTAAACGCAAGCAGCGTATGGTATGTTTGATGAGTGAAGAGGAAGTACGGATTGTGGATTGTTATCTTAAAAAGTATAAGATAACCAATAAGGCGCGTTGGTTACGCGAAACAGTATTGACTTTTATCCATCAGAAGATGGAAGAGGATTATCCTACATTGTTTAATGAACATGATATGAGAAGATAAGATGGCAGATGATACCTATTATATGAAACAAGCCTTGATGGAGGCTGTAAAAGCGGCTGAACAAGGAGAAGTTCCGGTGGGGGCGGTGGTAGTCTGTCGTGACCGCATCATTGGTCGTGGGCATAATTTGACAGAAACATTGAATGATGTTACAGCTCATGCCGAAATGCAGGCTGTCACAGCTGCGGCTAATACCTTGGGCGGGAAATACCTGAATGAATGTACTTTGTATGTCACTGTGGAACCGTGTGTGATGTGTGCCGGTGCCATAGCCTGGGCACAGACAGGAAAACTTGTCTTTGGTGCTGAAGATCCCAAAAGGGGATATCAAAAATATGCCCCCGATGCCTTGCATCCAAAGACGATCGTGGTGAAAGGAATACTCGCCGATGAATGTGCCCGATTGATGAAAGATTTCTTTAAGAAAAAACGATAATTCTTATTTCACCTCTTCATAATCTACATACTCTCCCTCATCGTCATCAAAGATTTTTTTTCTGTTTCCCGATGAATGAGAATGTCTATTTGAAGAAGATGAAGAGAATTCTGCAAAGTTTTCATTCTCGTCATTCGTTTGAGTCTGGGTATATGTATTTTGTTTTTGGTGGGTAGATGTTCGATTCTGGTAGGAGGGATGCTTGCCGATCCCGAACAATACACGCAGAATGTTGCCTAATATAGTGAAGCCGATAAAAACAATCAGCAGAAAAATAATAAGTAGAAAGCCTAAAAATCCAAACATAGTAATTTCTTTTTTTATATACCACGTACAACAAGCGTGCCACGTTTATTGTTTACGCTCTTTTTTTAGTTAAAAGAGATAGAATGATATACCACAGGATGATAGCTGCAAAACTGCTGATTTTGAAGAAAGCCAACAGGGGAATACATACAATGAGGAAAATATAGCTGACTTTGTTCTGTTTCCAGGCAAGACTCTTGAATTTTAATGAGAACATTGGAATTTCTGCCACCAGCAATAATGACATAATAACTACCAAGATGAAAAGATATGCCGCATTAAAAGAATCGGATATAAGAAAAGAATGTGCTCCTACAGTCAATGACCCCCAAAATAAAGCATTAGCCGGAGTGGGCATACCGATGAAACTACTGCTCTGGCGTGGGTCAATATTGAACTTGCCTAAACGCAAAGCTGAAAATACGGAAATAAGAAATGCTGTATAAGGCATATAATCGGCAACAGGCAATAGAAAATCAGGATAGTGTACCTCTTTAAATAAAGAAAAGACAATGGCGGAAGGAGCGAACCCAAAAGTGATGTCATCGGCCAACGAGTCTAATTCTTTTCCTAAAGGCCCTGATACTTTGAACAAACGTGCCAACATGCCATCAAAGAAATCAAATACAGCGCCTAGTATAATGAAAGAGATGGCCAAGGTATAGTTTTCGTTAAAAGCCATGACACTGGCAATACAGCCGGAGAATAAATTACAGCAAGTTACCGCGTTAGGAATGTGGCGTGTGATACAGTTTGCCATTGGTGATTTTCTTATTTTAGTTTAGCAATGACGGTTTCGTTACCTACAGTCGCTTGTCCCATCTTGACACAGACTTCGGTTCCTAGTGGGAGATAAACATCTACACGCGAACCGAATTTAATAAACCCCATGTGTTCATCAATATAGCAATCTTCTCCTACTTCGGCATAGGTCACGATTCGACGGGCTATTGCTCCTGCTATCTGGCGCGCCATGACAGTATGTCCTTCAGGAGTTTCAATAACGACCATAGAACGTTCATTTTCCGTACTGGCTTTAGGCAGCCATGCTTTCATAAATTTACCGTTATGATGGTCTACATGTTTCACTACTCCGTCTACGGGATACCAATTGGCATGTACATTGACAATGCTCATAAAAATAGAAATCATTAACCGGCGGTCATGAAAATATTCATGTTCATCTACTTCTTCTATAACTACTATTCTTCCGTCTGCCGGGGCTACTACGATTTTTTCAGTGTCGTGCTCGAATAATCGAATGGGACAACGGAAAAAGTTAACCATTAACAGGTAAACAACGATACTTGCGGTGGCAAATATATAAAATGGAATTTTGCACTCAATTCCCCAAAACAATAGGGCATTGATACCAATTAACAGGATGGCACTGACAATCAAGATGCTTGTTCCCTCTCTATGTAGTCTTATTTTCTTTAATTTCTTCAGTCGGTTCATGATTGTATAAAACCAATTATCGTGCAAAAATAAACTTATTTTGAAAACCTTGCAAATAAAAGTTGTTAGAAATGCCTATTTCGACTTCATTTAAGATAAAAAAAGCGAATGTTGATAACTTCTTCTTTATCTTTTTGCAGGTTTTATGAAAGCAGAGTATCTTTAGACAATTTTTTAGTAGAGTAACGATTATGCAGGATTTTGTCCATTTACATGTCCATACCCAGTATTCCATCCTTGATGGCCAGGCGTCTATTCCACGTTTGGTAGACAAGGCTATGGCTGATGGAATGAAAGGTATAGCCGTAACAGACCATGGTGATATGTTCGGTATCAAGGAATTCTTCAACTATGTAAATAAGAAGAATAGCAGTACTAACAGTGAGATAAAGGATTTGAAGAAAAGAATAGCCGGACTGGAAAAAGGTACGGTGGAATGTGATAATCCCGAGACGGAACTTGTGGCATGCAAGGAAAAATTGGAAACGGCAAAGAAGAAACTGTTTAAACCGATTTTCGGTTGTGAGATGTATGTGGCGCGCCGTCGTTTATTCAACAAAGAAGGAAAACCCGATCAAAGTGGTTATCACTTGGTTGTGCTTGCTAAAAATGAAAAAGGATACCACAACCTCATAAAATTAGTATCAAAGGCATGGACGGAAGGGTTCTATATGCGTCCGCGTACTGACCGTGTGGAATTGGAAAAATACCATGAAGGGTTGATTGTCTGTACTGCGTGTATTGCCGGAGAGGTTCCTAGAAATATCATAGCTGGAAAATATGAAGAGGCTGAGGAAGCTATCCAATGGTATAAACGTGTATTCGGAGATGATTTCTATTTGGAATTGCAACGTCATAAAGCGACGGTTCCTCGTGCGAACCATGAAGCTTATAAATTGCAGCAAATTGCTAACGAAAAGCTGATAGAGTATTCTAAAAAATTCAATGTCAAGCTGGTTTGTACCAATGACGTTCACTTTGTAGATGAAGAGAATGCTGAAGCACACGACAGGCTGATCTGTCTGAGTACGGGTAAGGATTTGGATGATCCTAACCGTATGCTCTATTCAAAGCAAGAGTGGATGAAGACACGTGCCGAGATGAATGAAGTTTTCGCTGATGTTCCCGAGGCTCTTTCAAATACGGTGGATATTTGTGATCAGGTGGAATTTTATAGTATAGATCATGCACCGATTATGCCTACTTTTGCTATTCCTGAAGATTTTGGAACAGAAGAGGGATATCGGAAGAAATATACAGAAAAGGACTTGTTTGATGAGTTCACTCAAGATGAAAACGGTAACGTGGTAATGAGTGAGGAGGCCGCTAAAGCCAAAATAGAGAAACTGGGTGGCTATGACAAACTCTATCGTATTAAACTGGAAGCTGATTATCTGAAGAAATTAGCGTTGGAAGGTGCGCATAAGCGTTATGGAGAAGTATTGAGTGAGGAAGTGCAGGAACGGATCAAATTCGAACTTCATATTATGAAGACGATGGGTTTTCCCGGTTACTTCTTGATTGTGCAGGATTTTATTCGTGCCGCGCGTGAAGAATTGGATGTGTCTGTGGGACCGGGACGTGGATCGGCGGCAGGTTCTGCCGTAGCATATTGTTTGGGTATCACTAAAATAGACCCTATTGCATACGATTTGCTGTTCGAACGTTTCCTGAATCCCGACCGTATTTCTTTGCCTGATATTGATGTGGATTTTGATGATGATGGTCGTGGACGAGTATTGAATTGGGTAACTGAAAAATATGGTCAGGAAAAGGTGGCGCATATCATTACATACGGTACGATGGCAACCAAGCTGGCAATCAAGGATGTAGCCCGTGTACAGAAATTACCTTTATCGGAGTCCGACCGTTTGTGTAAGTTGGTTCCGGATAAGATTCCTGATAAAAAAATGAATTTGCCTAATGCCATAGCTTATGTTCCCGAACTACAGGCAGCGGAAGTCTCACCCGATCCTATTTTGCGTGATACGATAAAGTATGCAAAGATGTTGGAGGGGAATGTCCGTAATACAGGTGTGCATGCGTGCGGTACTATTATATGTCGAGATGATATAACGGACTGGGTGCCTGTAAGTACGGCAGATGATAAGGAAACCGGTGAAAAAATGCTGGTGACCCAGTATGAAGGTTCAGTTATTGAAGATACTGGATTGATCAAGATGGACTTTTTGGGTCTGAAGACCCTTTCTATTATCAAAGAGGCGATTGAAAATATCAAGCATAGTAAGGGGATTATCTTGGATATTGACGAGGTTGACATTTCGGATCCTCCTACTTATGCTCTTTATAGTGAAGGACGGACGATTGGTACATTCCAGTTCGAATCTGCCGGTATGCAGAAATATTTGCGGGAATTGGAACCTAGCACTTTTGAGGATTTGATTGCGATGAATGCCCTTTATCGTCCGGGACCTATGGATTACATTCCGGACTTTATCGACCGTAAGCATGGCCGTAAGCCTATTGAGTATGATATTCCTATTATGGAGAAATATTTGAAAGATACATATGGTATTACGGTATATCAGGAGCAGGTCATGCTTTTGTCACGTTTGCTGGCGGATTTTACTCGTGGCGAATCCGATGCCTTGCGTAAAGCAATGGGTAAAAAACTGAGGGACAAACTAGACCATATGAAGCCTAAGTTTATTGAAGGCGGACGGAAGAACGGTCATGATCCCAAAGTACTTGAGAAGATTTGGACGGACTGGGAAAAGTTCGCTTCTTATGCATTCAATAAATCTCATGCTACTTGTTATTCGTGGGTGGCTTATCAGACAGCTTTTCTGAAAGCAAACTATCCGGCGGAATATATGGCGGCTACGATGAGCCGGAATATTTCGAATATCACGGAAATTACTAAATTGATGGACGAGAGTAAGGCGACTGGTATCATGACCAAGGGACCTGATGTGAATGAAAGTTATCTGAAGTTTTCTGTGAATCGTAAAGGGGATATCCGTTTTGGACTGGGAGCCATTAAGGGAGTGGGGGAAAGTGCTGTGCAGTCTATCCTTGAAGAACGTGAGAGAAATGGAGAATATAAAGATATTTTCGATTTTGTGCAGCGTGTAAATCTTTCGGCTTGCAATCGTAAGAATATAGAAAACTTGGCTTTGGCAGGTGCTTTTGATAGTTTCACAGGAATAAAGCGTGAAGACTTCTTTGTAAAGAACGCTAAAGATGAAACATTTACCGAAGTGTTGGTACGTTATGGGAATAAGTATCAGATGGATAAAGCCGCGGCTGCAAATTCTTTGTTTGGAGGTGAGAATCAGGTGGATATTGCTACTCCCGAAATCATTCCGTCTCCTGCATGGGGGGATTTGGAACGTTTGAATAAGGAACGTGATTTGGTAGGTATCTATCTTTCTGCCCATCCGTTGGATGAGTATGCTGTTATATTAGAGAATGTATGCAATGTCCACATGGCGGAACTTGCCGATTTAACCCCTTTGCAGAACAGAGACTTAACCATGGGAGGGATTGTGACTGCAGTGCGTGAGGGGTATACCAAGACGGGAAAACCATACGGTATTGCTAAAGTGGAAGATTATTCGGGCTCAGCAGAATTTGCTTTCTTCGGTAATGAATGGGTAGAGAAGAAGAACTTTTTTATGACCGGTATGTTTTTATTTATGCGAGGGAAATGTCAGCCAAAACAATGGCGGCAGGAAGAATGGGAGGTGAAGATAAGTACTATTGAGTTGTTACCGGAAGTAAAGGAAAAGATTATTGAGAAACTTACAGTTTCAGCTCCTTTGTCTGCATTGGATGAAGAGCTGATAACGGAGTTTTCAGCCTTAATCAAGGCACATCCCGGTAATGCAGAGCTTTATTTTCATGTGATGGATGAGGATGGACAAATGTATGTCAATCTGATGTCACGTACTATGAAAATTTCAGTTCAAAAAGAGATCATGACTTATTTAAAGAGCCAACCACAGCTCTCTTACAAAATTAATTAGTATATTTGCGCTAACATTTTAAATAACTAAGTATAATAATTATGGCACTAGAAATTAAAGATAGCAATTTTGAAGAATTGCTGGCATCAGGCAAGCCTGTAGTAGTGGACTTTTGGGCAACATGGTGTGGTCCTTGTAAAAAAATAGCTCCGGATGTTGAAGCTTTGGCAGAAGAATATAAGGATCAGGTAATAATTGGAAAGTGCGACGTGGATGATAACGACGAACTGACCGGTAAATTTGGTGTACGTAACATTCCTACTGTTCTTTTTATCAAGGACGGTGAAGTGAAAGATAAGACTGTAGGTGCAGTGACCAAAGCTCAGCTGGAAGAAAAAATAAAAGCTTTACTGTAATAAAAAGAATATTCACCCCTTTAATATATACGACTATGGGAATGGAAGACGATTTCTTATTGGAAGATGAGGATGATCAAAAAACGATAGAGTTTATCAAAAATTATCTGCCTCAGGATTTGAAAGATAAATTCACGGAGGATGATTTATATTATATCCTTGATGTGATTGTGGATTACTATACCTCCAGCGGATGCCTTGATGTACAACCTGATGAAGAGGGATACATTAACATTGATCAAGATGAAATTGTGAATTACATAGTCAAGGAAGCCAAGAAAGACGGAATGGGGCCTTATGACCCCGATGATGTATTCTTTGTAGTCCAAGGGGAAATGGAATATGGGAATTCATTGGGACAAGTGGATTAAGAAGAAAGTCTCATAATAAAATAAAAGATGCGTATCTCTATGTAGGGGATGCGCATTTTTTTATACTTGAAAACAAGGTAGTATCTACTATTAGCTCTCTTATTTCTTTTGTAAAAGAAAATAATAGAATACCTTTGTAAAAACACTCATGCTCATTTTAACTATAAAAACATTGCTTAATGGCTAAAAAAGAAAAATTCCCAATTCCTGCCTGGTCTTTTGGAGGATATCATGTCTTTATTGACCCCGGAAGAACAAGAAATTGCATTTGAATTGTTTAATGATGGAGCGAATCAGGTAGATGAAGAACTGTCTCATATTTATTATCATCATCAGTGTCCCGATTATAGATTGATTGCGCAGCCGATCGCATCTTATCTGATGCCTTTGTGGACGATGGATGATATGAGTAGTCTGTCACCGGCTGAAATCTACTCTTCTTGTGCTGTTATTCCACAAGAAACATTGGAACGAGATCTCCGCAATTTTATCTTTAATATCTTTGTCGTATATCGGAAAATGCCCGAAAAATGTTATTCATATAGAATGTGGTATGCATTAGGAATAATGGAGCATTTTCGTATGGAACATTGTTTGGATATTGTTTTGGAAGTGCTGCGGCAAGATTTGGATTTTTATGATTTTTATTTCGGTTATTTGTATGAAACAATGTTGTCTGCCATTACCTATCAATTGGGACAGAATCAATTAGATGTTTTGATGGACTTTATGAAAGAGCCCGGACTGCTTCCTATGTCTAAATATAGAGTGATTGAAGCTGTTGCTCATATTGTGATAACTCATCCTGACAGAAGAGAGGAAGTGATGGATTGGTTTGGTAATTTGTTGAGTTATTATTTTGATGTACTGAAAGAGCAGAAGAATGATATTTGTTCTACTTTGCTGCTTGATCATGTTACAGCTTGCATGATGGATATTCGCGGGGTAGAAACTTTACCTATTTTGCAAAAGATTTATCGGACTTATCATATTAAACCTTATGGTATTCCAAGTATTAATGAACTAAAGAAAAAAATGCCTTATGCGGAAATGCATGGGTTGGAAATGGAACGGGTAGAGGATTATTTAGTTGAAGTTTTCGAGGTTGCTACTGACGAGGAAGAAGATGAGGAGATTTATGATGATCCGCTTTATATGGAGGATCAGCCTGCTAAAAAATTTAGAATAAAAATAGAGTTGAAAGACTCTGAACCATTAGTCTGGCGCATATTGGAGGTTCCTTCGAATATTTGTTTGGAAAGATTTTCTGAGGTGGTAGAAGTGGCAATGGGATGGGATGGTTATCATTTGCATCGTTTTATTAAGGGGAACACTTATTATCTTCCTCCCAAAGATCGGGCAGATGATTGTTTTTTTGAAGGTGTACCCAAACAGTTTGATTCCGGTATGCTTTCTTTAGGTGAATTATTAAGTCGTAAGGGATCAAAAATTAAGTATGAATATGATTTCGGTGATAGTTGGATACATGAAATTATATTAGAATCCTGCCAGTCCTATAAGAAAGAGGAAATTCCGGTTATAGCCTTGTTGGATGGTGAAAATGCTTGTCCGCCAGAAGATTGTAATGGCATATGGGGGTATAGGAAAATGCTGAAAGCTTTAGAAAAGCCTCGCTCTAAAGCTGCGCGTGAATATAAAGAATGGTTGGGGTATAATTTTGATCCTACTGAATTTGATCTTGATGAAACTAGGGGGCTGTTGGCTGAAATTGTAGATTGATTTGGATTTTTGTTATAACAGGGGGCGGGTGGAAATCCTGCTCTTTCCTAAAAAACTTGTTTTATGTCTGTGGATAGGGGAATGTAATATCCACAGATTTTGTTCACTATGTGTTTATACGATGCCTTGTACATTCAAAAAGAAATAAATGCCTGTAGCTATCATTAATAGTCCTAATATAGCATAGAAAAGTCGTGCACGCTGACGCCCTGCATTACTGACAATGAACTGTGTGTTGTGTGCGGTAAAGAACCACTCCCAATTAAATAAGGCTGCCAGAACGGACAATAGTCCTACCAATACGAATATGGCTTGGATCAGATAATGCATTCCCATAATTTAATGAATTTGGCTGTAGGGGCAGATTTTGTTCGTCCCTACAGTGAATATTTTTCTTTTATTCAGCTTCAAAGTGCATGATTCGGCTTCCATCTTCAGATTCTTCAATCTCGACTTTTACAGCATTGCCAGGCAAAAGTTCTTCTACCAGTTCCGGCCATTCGATGAAGCAGAGGGCACCGCTATAGAAATAATCCTCATATCCCATGTCGTATACTTCGTCCAGTTTCTTGATACGATAGAAATCAAAATGGTAAATAAGTTCACCGGTTTCATCCGAACGGTATTCGTTGACAATGGCAAAAGTTGGCGAGTTGATGACATCTGTTACCCCCAGCTCTTCGCATACAGCTTTGATAAATGTTGTTTTACCGGCTCCCATCTTTCCGTAGAAAGCAAAAACGGTATTATCACCCATAGCTGCGATGAATTGTTTGGCAGCTTCGTGGATAGAGTCTAAAGAATTGATTTTAATTTCCATATCCATTGGTTTGATTGAGTTTCTTTTGTTTGCAAAGGTACATGCTTTTCCCCATTTTGCAAAAAGTATAGATGAGGATTGAAAAAAAGATTATTGCTGCACCCGAAGGAACTTGTAATTTATAAGAAATGAACAGTCCGCCTAAACAACCTGCATAACCGGTGATGACGGACCACCAGATAATTTTCTTGAAACTATGGGTAAACAAATTGGCGGTCATTTGCGGTAAAGTCAGCAGGGAAATGGCAAGTACTATACCTACCATGCGGAGGCATGATACGATGGTCAGTGCGATGAACATCATCAGAATATATTCAAATAAAGCTACCGGTATACGTTGGGAACGGGCGAATTCCCGGTCGAAAGCGATGCAAATGATAGGATTCAGAAATAAAGTGAAGAATAGTGTCAGCAGCACGGAAAGAATGGCAAGTAACAGAATATCTGTGGGCGTAATGGTCAGAATGTTGCCGAACAGAAAGGCGGATAAATCGGGAGTGAATCCTGGAGCTAGAAAGCTAAAGATAATACCTACTGCCATACCGAAAGTCCAAAACACGGCGATAGCGGAATCTTCGCGCATATCTTTCCGTTTGCTTAACCATTCTACCCCAAAGGAAGAGAGTACGGAGAAGATTGCAGCAGATAATAGAGGGGAGATTCCTGCGTATAATCCTAGGCCGATACCTCCAAAAGAGGCGTGGGTAATTCCTCCACTGATGAATACCAAACGGCGCGTCACAATGTATGTGCCGATAATGCCACAGGCAATGCTGGCAAACAAGCTTCCTAGCAAGGCATGTTGGAAGAAAGTATAATGCAAAAGTTCTAATATATCCATATTTTTTTCAGTGGTTTTTATTCAAATGGAGACTTTGCTTGGTGTAGGCGGATTATTTGAATCTTCGTTCACCTACAATCAGGAAAAGCTCGTCTTTCAACTCGTCCGGCAGTTCTATTCCACGCAATTGCAGGCTACGGCTCCATCCGGCTACTTCATCTTCTTTACAAGTGTACATGATTTCCCGAAATTCTTCCACTTCTTCTTCATTATAACCATTTGAGGGACGGCCGCGAAAGCGGTCCAGTTCCTCGTCATCATAATATTCTATTTTTTTGCTGACAGCGGCAAGCAGGCTTTCTTTTTCACAAATTTCATGTTGCCCACAACATTCAGCGTCTGCTTCCACTATTTCGGGAGCAGCCTTCAATTCTCCGCTTTCTATCTTTTTTTTGTATCTGGCGGTTGTGTAAAACTCCCACTGTCATGGCGATACCTGCCAAAATAATCAGACCAATAATAAGTATGAGCATAACTTTATACCTCCTCTATTATAAAACCAGCTTTCTTTAAATCTTCCCAATAGTAAGGATAGGATTTTGAAACGACCTGTGGATTATTAATCCGGATTTCGGGCATTACTACACAAGCCGGAGCGAATGCCATAGCCATACGGTGGTCCTCATAAGTGTCAATGGCAACATCAGCGGTCATTTCACATCGTTCACCTTCCCAAGACAGAATACGATCATCTGTTTCATGAAGTATATATCCTAGCTTTCCCATTTCTTGTATCAAGGCTGCCATACGGTCTGTTTCTTTAATCTTCAAACTTTGTAAGCCTGAGAAGCGGAAGGGAATATTCATTAACGCACAAGTGACGACAAACGTTTGTGCCAAATCCGGTTGGTTGATGAAATCATAATCCAGCCGTTCGGTTATTTTATCGGTCTTTTTCAATGTTACCGTTTTATTTCCATAAATACTTTCGATTCCTAGTAACTGGAAAATTTCAGCCACTTTACTGTCCCCTTGATAGCTTGTTTCGAATAATCCCGGTAAGATGATTTCCGCTTTGTTGGAAAGAGCGGCTATCTGATACCAATATGAAGCTGCGCTCCAATCACTTTCCACGTAGAAAGGTATGGATTGGTAGGGTTGCGGCTCAACTTTTAGTTGATATTCATTGAGCCATTTGGCTCTAGCACCAAAATCGTTCATCAGCTGCAGGGTAAGGTTGATATAAGGGCGGGATATGATTTCTCCTGTCAGTGTAAGGGTCAGTCCGTTACTTAGTATAGGGGCAATCATCAATAAGGCTGAGATATATTGAGAACTGACATTACCCGGCAGGCTGATGGTATCTTTCTGCAGTTTGTGCCCGGTGATACGCAGAGGAGGATATCCGTCATTGATTATGTATTCAATTTCTGCTCCCAGCTCACGTAAAGCATTGACCAACACCTGGATAGGACGTTGTTGCATACGTTGTGTACCAGTGATGATCCGTGTTCCCGGAGTGACGGACAAATAAGCAGTAAGAAAGCGCATGGCTGTTCCGGCTGCCATAATGTCTATGGTATTTTTGCCGTCATTTAAGGCGTGAATCATTACTTGGGTATCATCGCAGTCAGATAGGTTCTCAAGTTGGAATGTTCTATTTCCCAGTGCATTGATTATCAATGCACGGTTGCTGATACTCTTGGAAGAGGGGAGCTGGATAGTTGTATGTATTTGAGCGGGTGCCGTTACTTTTATTTGCATCATACCTTATATAATATAATAATGTGTATCGGATTGCAAAGGTAGGAATATTATCTTAATACTTGAAGGTTGCTACTTAAAAAAGGAGGCCGGAGAGTATAAAAAAGCCGGGAACATGGAAAGGTGGTTGTTTTGTTCCCGGCCCGGACATATAATGAAAGTTAAGCTATAGTGATGCTTGAATCCAAATAAACATCTTGAATGGTATTTAGCAATTCAATTCCGTCTTTCATTGGTTTTTGAAAGGCTTTACGTCCACTTATGAGGCCCATACCTCCGGCACGTTTATTGACGATTGCTGTTATTACTGCGTCTTTTAGATCAGAACTGCCATGAGATTCACCTCCAGAGTTGATTAATCCTACACGTCCCATGTATCCATTGGCTACTTGATAGCGACAGAGGTCGATAGGATGTTCTGAAGTCAGTTCGGTATAAACTTTATCATTTGTCTTTCCGAATTTAATGGCTGTAAAGCCACCGTTATTGACCGGTAATTTCTGTTTTACAATATCTGCCTTGATAGTAACTCCCAAATGATTGGCTTGTCCGGTCAAATCGGCTGCTGCATGATAATCTACACCGTCTTTTTTAAAAGCATTGTTACGTAAGTAACACCATAAAATAGTAGCCATGCCTAGTTCGTGGGCATATTCAAAAGCTTCCGCTATTTCAACCAGTTGTCTGCGGCTCTGTTCAGAACCGAAATAGATAGTGGCACCTACTGCTACAGCCCCCATATTCCAGGCTTCTTTTACAGTACCAAACATCACTTGGTCGTAAGAATTGGGATAAGTCAATAATTCATTGTGATTTAGTTTGGCAATAAAAGGAATCTTGTGGGCGTATTTGCGGGCAACGGAACCTAATACTCCGAAAGTAGAGGCTACGGCATTACAGCCCCCCTCAATAGCGAGTTTTACAATATTTTCCGGATCAAAGTAAAGTGGATTGGGAGCAAATGAGGCTCCTGCTGTATGTTCTATGCCTTGGTCTACAGGAAGAATAGATACATACCCTGTATTTGCAAGTCGCCCGTGTCCTAACAGGGTTTGAATACTGCTCAGGGTACGAATATTGCGGTCTGATGATATCCAAGTATCATCAATGGTGCTTGAAGAAGGGATATGGATTAATGATTTATCTATAGTTCTACAGGTGTGCTCTAAATAAAATGCTGCTTGGTCACCCAATAAATTTGTTATTTTACTCATACTCTTTTTTCTTTAATTGATTAATAATCTTTTATCCATAATGTTTTCTTTCTAGTATAAAAGCGTATGATTGCGTTTGAATGCACTATTGAAAACACTATTTTGATGTATTCTCCATTCTGTGATGGAGGTTTCGGACAGCGCAGGAAAATTATTTCCTGCCACCGGGGTTGGTTTTTCCTTGATCGGCTACAGCTTCCATTAGTTTTTTTATTTTTTCCGGATCTCCCAAAAAGTAGTCTTTCTTCAAATTCAGGTCATTATCAAACTCGAATACATACGGAACAGCAGTAGGTAGATTAAGACCTACAATTTCCTCATCCGGTATATGTTTCAAATATTTAATAATTCCTCTGAGGCTGTTTCCGTGAGCTACTACCAGCAGTTCGTTTGCTGTAGCTAGATTGGGGAAGATGATGCATTTCCAATAAGGTAATATACGTTCTACTGTTTCTTTCAGAGATTCGGTACGTGGAAGATCTTTGTCAGGAACTTCTTTATAACGGGTATCTGTTTTCGGATTGCGCGGATCATCTTCCGGTAGGGCATTGGGGGCTACGTTAAAACTACGGCGCCATATCAAGACTTGTTCTTCTCCGTATTTAGAAGCTGTTTCGCTTTTGTTTAATCCTTGCAATGCGCCATAATGTTTCTCATTTAGGCGCCAACTTTTCTCTACAGGTATCCAGTCTTGATCCATTTTATCTAGGACACAGTTTAATGTTTTGACCGCACGCTTTAAAAAAGAAGTGTAAGCTTTATCAAAATGAAATCCTTTTTCTTTTAAGAGTATACCTGCTTGGTTGGCATCAGCGATACCTTTTTCGGTTAAATCTACATCTGTCCATCCTGTAAAACGGTTGTCTTTGTTCCAAGTACTTTCTCCATGGCGGAGTAATACGATTCTTTTCATTTGTTCTCCTTTCTTTATTACCCGGTAATACATTTTCTGTTGGCGGCAAAATTAGTTGTAGCATACATACTTATCAATACCCATTAATTATGAATTTAACAGCGGAAGGCAAGGTTTTGTTTCTCTTTTTATTATTTTTGTACTTTGTAATTAAACACATGCCATGAAAAGAATTAAAACAGGACTAACGGGATTTATATTAGGAGATTGGTTGGGAATGCCTTACAGGGGAAAAGGAAAAGGGACATTTAAACCTATGTGGACAAAATCTTATCTTCGGGGAGACAAATGTTCAGGAAATACTTCGATGTTATTATGTGCTTTGGACAGTCGTTGTAATTTGGAACTTTATCAGCAGAATTTAAGAGATTGGTATTTTAATAGAAAGTATACAGGAGAAAACATTGAGTTTGATATTGATCAGGTAACCCAAAAAGCAATCATGAAAAATTTCAGGGGAGTGTCTTCGGATTCTAATAGCGGCAACCGTAGTTTGATGGGATGTTGTGTTTTGGCTTTTTCGCCTTTATCTAAAGAAGAGATTTTTCCTTTTATTAAGATTACTCATAATAGTCGTTATAGCTTTAAGTATACTTGGTTTTTTATTGAGTTTATTCGTTGCCTGTTGGAGTATGAAGATAAAGGACAGGCATTACAGCAGGCTGAGCAGAGATGTGGTGTGGAGGTTAACAGGCAAAATCTTTGTAATGGAAGCTTTGTTGTAGATACGGTGGAGTCAGTGGTCAATTGGTTTATGGCAGGAAATAGTTATAAGGAGTGCGTATTTTCGGCTATAAACTCAGGTAAGTCAAGTGATGCGGTAGGAGCATTGACAGGTTTGCTGGCGGGAATATATTATGGATTAGAATTAAAGAATGGAGTGAAAGGGTTTGAAACAATGGAATCTTATATTGATTCATTTATCCAGTACCTTAATCATCCCACTCTTTAAATTCCAATGAAAGTTGTTCCCATTGTTTTTTTATTTCTTCTTTTGGATTAGATACGGATAGTCCGATAAGGCGGATGGGGTGGCTTTCATAATCAATTTCTTTCAGTAATTTTTTTGCTAAAGGAAGAATTTTATCCATGCTTGTCAGTTCACTGTCTTGAGTGATGCTGCGGGTTATTTGGTTAAAGTCATGGAATTTTATTTTTAAAGTAAGTGTATTACCACTGAAATTAGTGCGTTTCAGTCTTTCTAGCAATTCGGTGACTACATGATATAGTTCAATGATGGCGGAAGAATGAAGAGAAATGTCTTTTTCCAATGTATGTTCGCATCCTACGGACTTACGGATTCTTATGGGTTCTACAGGACGGAGGTCTATGCCTCGTGCAAAATCGTAATATAGATTACCTGCTTTGCCAAACTGTCGGGTAAGCATTTCTAAAGTGCAGGCTTGTAATTGGGTACCATTATGAATACCTAATGCGTGCATTTTTTGGGCTGTGACCGGACCTACTCCCCAAAAAGATTCGATGGGAAGATGGGCGATGAAATCCAATGCTTGGTCGGGATGTATTGTACATAATCCGTCGGGTTTGCGGTAATCCGATGCTATTTTGGCTAGAAATTTGTTATAAGAGACCCCGGCTGAAGCTATCAATCCCAATTCTTTGCGGATACGCTTTTTTATATCTTTGGCTATATCTATAGCAAGTGAAAAGCCTGCTTTATTTTCAGTTACATCCAGAAAGGCTTCGTCTAGTGACAGAGGCTCTATGATATCTGTATAGGTATGAAAGATATCGTGTATCTGCCGGGATACAGCTTTATATACATTCATCCGCCCTGGAACAAAAATCAGTTCTGGGCAAAGTCTTTTGGCTTTTTGTGATGACATGGCGGAATGTACTCCGTAACGACGGGCTTCGTAACTGGCAGCAGCTACCACACCTCGTTCTTCAGCGTGTCCCACAGCAAGCGGTTTTCCACATAATTCGGGGTTGTCACGCTGTTCTACCGATGCGTAGAATGCATCCATATCGATATGTATTATTTTGCGTTCGGACATCTTCATGAAATTTGTAGAGCAAAGGTATGAAAAAGGTTTTTGGTTGATGAGTTCTTTAACAGCTTTATTTGTTATATTTTCATTAATGTTATTTCTGTATAACGAATACGAGAGAGACACATAAGAACTGCCCCTTTTATTTATCTGATGATGCGAAATTTCCGCTGGGCCCCGAATATTGGTTTCGGTAAGGTAAGATCAATGTTGGGTAGTATAATAAAAAGAAGGAGTTAGTTTTCACTAAACTCCTTCATGCTCAGCTTGTCGGGGTGACTGGATTCGAACCAGCGACCACACGCCCCCCAGACGCGTACTCTAACCGGGCTGAGCTACACCCCGAATTGCGGATGCAAAGGTACGGCTTTTTTTGGTATTTGCAAATATTCTCTGTACTTTTTTACATTAAAAGTGCATCTTTTTATGCAAGGTATTGATGAAACTAATAAGTCGATTCCCTATATTCAGAGGGAGACATATTGGTGTGTCTTTTAAAAAAACGACCTAAAGCAGACTGGTTCAGGAACTTAGTTCTGATTGTTATTTCCTGAATATTAAGAGAACTGTTTTTCAATAATTCTTTTATCTCCAGTAATGAATAATCTATAATCCAGTCCTTAGGAGATTTTCCACTGGTTTCTTTAACTACTTCAGACAGATATTTGGAAGAAACATGAAGTTTGTCGGCATAAAAGATAACCTCTTTATGCTCTCTGTAGTTGTCCATCATTAGCGTATAGAATCTATGCGTTAAATCTTCTTTACGTGTTGTACTTGTATTATTTCTATGATTGATGTAATTTTCAAAATCGTTATATAAATCTAGGAATATAATTCTTAGCAGAGCTATAATTGCTTCTCTGGAAAAACTTTTGGGAAGTTTGATCCGACTCTTCAGTAACGTATAATAATTCATGAAATACTGCATCTCTTGTTCCGGCAAGGGATAAAGGAAACGAGATTTCATGTAAGAGAAAAATTGAGGAGAAAAACTCCTGATAGTTTTTATTACATCATAGAAAAATGTGTTTGAAAGTGTAAAATAGTTTGTTGTGAAATGAGGACTTGTCTCTATGACTGAGACTAGCAGTCCCGGCATAAAGACAAAAACATCATGTGGGTGTATAGTATATTCTTGAGAATCCATTCTTATTTTAGCATTTCCTTGTATACAGATTCCAATAGTACATATAGGGGTATAAGAAGGGCAATCTGTAATGGGCAATGTTGATGCATTAGATTGCATGCAAAATTCATTCTCTAATATATCTTCTCTATTCTTTTCAAATTCCTTATATAACATTTATACCAACCAATTATATAATGCAAAAATAGGGTTTCTGAAGCATTGAAAAGTTGATCAATGGTATTTAGGAACAATTTTACGGAAAAAAGGTGCTTTATATTTGTCTTTTTTAAATGATTGTCCTGTTTTTTAACTAATGTATTATAAATACTCTAATTGCTTGATTGTTAAAAGTTTGATCGATTATAATTGGGAATAAATAAAAGATGTTTTTATTGTATCGGACAGATGGAAAGTTTGTATAATCCTTTCCATCTGTTTGAAGGGAGATCAGCAACCCATGGATTCATGATAAAAATCCAGCATTTCAAAAATTTCGTCTTTACTTGCCGATTGATTAATCTGTATATTTCCTATTTCAGTTAATAGGGTGAAATTGATAATGCCTGCTGAGTTTTTCTTATCATGTTTCATGAATTCATAGAGGCGTTCATATTGTTTGCAATTAAAAGGCATAACTCCATAATGTTCTTTGACGAACAGGATGGTCTGACGTAGCTTGTCTTTAGGAAAACCAGTTTTGATATGGGAGAAATAAAGTTCACAAACTATTCCCCATGCCACAGCGTAACCATGTAATATCGGATGCTGTGTTTCTAATGCCAGACTTTCAAAAGCATGCCCTACGGTGTGTCCCAGATTTAAAGCTTTGCGGATTCCTCTTTCAAAAGGATCCTGTTCCACTATATCTTCTTTAATCTGTACAGATTTTCCGACTAAAGTCTGTAAGACCTTGTAATCTATATTGTTGAAGTCAAATTTCAACAATTCTATCCAATGATCATGGGTGCTGATAAGACCATGTTTCAACATTTCAGCGTATCCGGACAATAGATTGCGAATATCCAGTGATTTTAGAAAATTAGCGTCAATCAATACACTTTCGGCAGGAGAGAAGACTCCGATCTCATTCTTTAATCCGTTGAAATTGATTCCGGTCTTGCCTCCTACAGATGCATCAACCATAGCCAGCAGTGTGGTAGGAATATTAATATATTTGATCCCTCGTTTGAAAGTTGATGCGGCGAATCCTCCTAAATCTGTAACCATCCCTCCACCTAAATTGATAAGTAGCGAATGACGGCTTGCACCTTTATCTCCCAACTCTTTCCATACATATGCCAGTGTTTCCAAGTTTTTGTGCACATCTTCAGCCCCTATATAAATAAAATGGGCATTTTTAATACAATCAAATTCTGATAAAACAGGAATGCAAAGTTCACGTGTATGTTCGTCAGCCAAGACAAATAATTTGTCATGTGGGCATTGGTTTATTGCCTTATTGAGATTTTCTTCTAAGTTATGGCAGATAATAACTTCTTGTTTACTCATATTTTCTATTATTTGCCTGCAAATTTAGGTAAAAAAGCAAAAAGATGACCGTTCTTTGCTTACAAATAATTACTTTTGTACGTTAAAATATAAAATAATGAAAGGAATTTTACCGGTTTATTGTAGGACGATGGGATATGTTGTTCTGTTGTTGTCTGTTTTCGTACCGTTGTTCATGTTTATGTTTGGCATGATAAACGATAGTAACCTGTTGTTTACAAAGGCTTCTATCAAGTTACTTATCTGGTTTTCTTTGTTTATGATCTTCTTGGCAAAAGTGAAGGATGAGAATGAGAAGATTTCCCGAATACGTATCAAGGCTATTTGTTATGCTATTTATTTGTTGGGCATTTATTATATTGTAATGTTGGTCAGAGGAGTATATAATGGAAATCTGGAAGAAGCGGATAATTCCATTGCTATAGTTTATATGGTTTTTAATGTTATTTGTCTGGAATTTGGTGTACAAAAAAAGCCGGGTTGACCGATTGTTTAAGAAATAAATACATTTTTCCGTTAAACCTTTTGTCGACAAGAGTGTCCAAAGGACATTAGGCATTAAAATTTCAAGGAAAAAGAAAAAATGAAGAAGTTAGTATTATTGTTGTTACTGGTATGTACCTGTGCAACTCTCTCTTGGGCGCAAAGTGGCAAGCGCATAACCGTGACGGGATCTGTGATTGATGGTGATGATAAAAGCCCGGTTGGACAAGCTACCGTACAGTTACTTTCTCTACCCGATAGTACAATGGTGGTAGGAAATGTTACCAATAACAACGGAGTATTCTCTATTGCTGCCCGCCCGGGGAAATATGTACTTAAAATTTCATTTGTAGGTTACCTTACTCAGGAAAAATCTTTGCAGCTGACAGCTGGTAAACCGAGTGTTAATATTGGAACAGTCACTTTACCCACCGATGCTATCATGTTGGGTGAGGCGGTTATTGTAGCCGAGGCTCCGCAGGTAACCATTTCAGAAGATACTATTGGCTATAACGCTTCTGCTTATCGTACTCCTGAGGGGGCGATGTTGGAAGAATTGGTGAAAAAACTTCCGGGAGCAGAAATAGATGAAGACGGAAACATAAAGATGAACGGCAAGGAAATCAAGAAACTTATGGTAGATGGCAAAGAGTTTTTTGGCGGTGATGTGAAGACCGGTTTGAAGAACTTGCCAGTCGATATGGTGGAAAAACTGAAAACCTATGATAAGAAATCCGATTTGGCACGCATTACGGGTATTGATGATGGTGAGGAGGAAACAGTGCTCGATTTGACGGTGAAGAAGGGGATGAATCAAGGCTGGTTTGGAAACGTGGATTTAGGCGCCGGAACGGAAGACCGTTATACAGGAAGAGCTATGATTAACCGTTTTTATGATAAAACTCAGGTTTCTATTATTGGTTCCGCCAATAATGTGAATGATCAGGGATTTTCGGGAGGAGGACCTCGTTGGAGGCGTAACAATGGATTGAACGCGACTAAAATGCTAGGAGCGAATTTTGCTACAGAAACAGAAAAACTGGAATTGGGAGGTAGTATGCGTTACAACTATCGTGATGCAGATGTAGTAACAGTCGGATCTTCACAGCGTTTTTTGCAGTCGGGGGATTCTTATTCCAATTCAAACAAAGCCAATAGTAATAAGGAAACAGGTTTCAAGGCAGATTTCCGTATGGAATGGCGTCCCGATTCAATGACCAATATTATTTTCCGGCCGAATGTTTCTTATGACAAGACAAGGGGAGCTTCAGTTGCAGAGTCAGGTACTTTTAATGAGGATCCTTATCAGTATGTGGTAAATCCCAATGATTATTTGAACTTTGACAATATAGAGTCTGATGATCCGTTAAGGGATACTCGTATTAATGCTACCAATGAACATAATCTGTCCAAATCAAATAGTTTGTCGGCTAATGCAACATTGCAGCTGAACCGGAAACTGAATAATGAGGGACGTAACATTACATTCCGTGGTTCATTTGGATATGGAGATGATGACAGCGATCAGTATGCTCAATCGGAAACCCGTTATTATCAGATAAAGAACTATTTAGGAGGGGATTCTATAGAACATCGTAATCAATACATTACGATGCCTACTAAAAATTATAATTATACAGCACAGTTTACTTATAGCGAACCTATAGCACGGGCTACTTTCCTGCAATTTAGTTATAGATTCCAATATAAGAATAGCAAGAGTGATAAATCGACATACGATTTGGGGTATCCTTGGGATATAAATGACGGATTACCCGAAAACTATGAAACTGCTTATGTGGATAGCTTGAGTAAGGATGCTGAATATAAATACTTTAATCATGATATTTCTTTGGGACTACGATTTATCCGGGAGAAATATCAGTTGAGTGCCGGCATGTCCTTACAGCCTCAAAATACGAAATTGTCCTATAAGAAGGGAGATTACATGACTGATACCACAAGAACGGTATTCAATTTTGCTCCGAATCTGGATTTTCGTTATCGCTTCTCCAAAGTAAGTCAGTTGCGTATCACTTATCGTGGGCGTAGTAGCCAGCCTAGTATGGAAAACCTGTTGCCGATTGTCGATAATTCCAATCCGTTGAATATCCGTGTGGGTAATCCAGGTTTGAAGCCTTCGTTTGCCCATACCATGCGTTTGTTTTATAACACTTATAATGCCGAGAAGCAGCGTGGCATAATGACTCATGTAAATTTCACTGCTACTCAGAATAGTATCAGTAATAGTACGGTATATGATGAGAATACGGGTGGTACTACTTCAACTCCTCAGAATATCAATGGAAACTGGAATGCGTTTGGATTGTTCGGTTTTAATTCGGCTTTGAAGAATAAAAAGTTTACTATAAATTCTTTTTCTCGTGTGAGCTACCGGAATCAGGTAGCGTTCTTATACAATAAGGAAACATTGCATGATGATAAGAATACGACTACCGGTTTGACTTTGGCGGAGAATCTGAATGGGTCCTATCGGAATGACTGGTTTGAATTTTCATTGAATGGTTCTATTGAGTATACAGCGGAACGTAGCAAGCTGCGTCCTGAAAAGAACCAGAATCCTTATACATTCTCATATGGAGCGAGTACCAATGTCACTTTACCATGGCAGATGACATTGTCTACTAATATCACCAACCAGTCCCGTAGAGGATATGATGATGCCAGTTTGAACAATAATGAACTGATTTGGAATGCCCAAATAGCACAAAGTCTATTGAAAGGAGCTGCAACTGTTAGTTTTGAAATGTACGACATCTTAAAACAACAGAGCAATATCAGCCGTTCTTTGACAGCGGATGTACGTTCGGTTACCGAATACAACAGTATCAACAGTTATTGTATGGTACATTTTATCTATCGTCTGAATATTTTTGGAAGTAAAGCCGCCCGTGACAAGATGATGAATAGCCATAGGGGATTCGGCGGTCCCGGTTTTGGTCCCGGTCCGGGAAGACATGGCCGGCGTCCTTTTTAAATGAAACTATATCTTAATCTTTTCCCAATCTATATTGTTATAGGTTGGGATTTTTTTTATAAGTTTGCTTATAAGTAAATTACTGGAATTATATGGTAGAGTGGAGTATCTTTAATGAAATCTTTGCTGTTGCTTTTAACGTGCTTTATTTTGTGATTATCATCGGAACTATCTTTATAGTGATACTTGATAATCGTAATCCCGTTAAAACAATGGCATGGGTACTTGTGCTCTTTTTCCTGCCCATTGTGGGGCTTGTGTTCTATTTCTTTTTCGGCAGAAGCACACGTAAGGAGAAATTGATCAGCAAGAAAGGGTTCACCCGTCTCATAAAACGTCCCATGGCAGAATATCAGGCGCAAAAGGCGTTTAAGTGTCCTGATGAACAGCACCAGTTGATGCGTTTTTTCCGGAAAGTGAATAATGCTTTGCCCTTTGAAGGAAATGCGACGGAAGTTTTTACGGATGGTTATTCCATGCTGTATTCATTGATGAAAGAAATCAGTAAGGCAAAGCATCACATCCATTTGCAGTTTTATATTTTTGAGGATGATCCGGCAGGCAGGTTGCTGCGCGATTTGTTGATAGATAAAGCGCGGCAGGGAGTAGAAGTGCGTTTGCTATATGACGATGTGGGCTGCTGGAAAGTTCCCCATGCTTTTTTTGATGAAATGCGGGGAGCAGGTATTGAGGCACGCAGTTTTTTGAAAGTCCGTTTTCCTTTATTTACCAGTAAGGTAAATTATCGTAATCACCGTAAAATAGTAGTAATCGACGGTCGTGTGGCTTATACGGGAGGGATGAACATTGCTTTGCGCTATATGAAAGGCTTTCCATGGGGGATATGGCGGGATACTCACATTAAAATAGAAGGAAAAGCGGTATATGGGTTACAGACTGCTTTTTTGACCGATTGGTATGTAGTAGACCGTACCCTTATCACTTCCTCCCGTTATTTCCCCGAAGTCGGAATCTTTGGAAAGGCTCTGATACAGATTGTCACTTCCGATCCTGTAGGCGAATGGCGGGATATTATGCAAGGGCTACTGATAGCTATCAGCAGCTCCCGAAAGTATTTTTATATACAAACACCTTACTTGTTGCCTACCGAACCTATTCTGATGGCATTGAAAACGGCAGCTTTGGCAGGCGTGGATGTTCGCATTATGATACCGGCACGTGCCGATACATGGATAACACATTTAGGTTCGTTATCTTATTTGGATGATATCATGCGTGCGGGTGTCAGGATTTACCTTTATCAGAAAGGTTTTTTGCATTCCAAGCTGATGGTCAGTGATGATACTCTTTCTACGGTAGGTTCTACAAATATGGACTTCCGTAGCTTTGAGCATAATTTTGAGGTGAATGCCTTTATGTATGATCCGTCCTCAGCATTGCTGTTGAAAGGTATTTTCCTGCAAGACCAGAAGGACGCCATCCTGTTGCAGAGAAAAACATGGATAAAGCGTCCTTGGTATCAAAAAGCACAAGAATCTATTGTCCGGTTGCTGGCACCGTTGCTTTGAAGAAAGAGAAGTTCACACTGCCATATGCACGGCGCTCAATAAAATGGGGGTCATCCTCAAAATGATTCTCTTTGCCATGTTCCAGTACCAGTAATCCGTCTTCCTTTAAAATCCCGCTTTCGAAAATACGGGTGGGGATGCTTTCCAACTCTTTCAAGGCGTATGGAGGGTCGGCGAAGATGAAATCAAATTGCTCGCTGCATTTGTCTATAAATCTAAAGACATCAGCACGGATAGGAAAACATTTGTCGGTCTTCACTTCACGCATCATCTGTGAGATGAAAGAAAGGTGCTGGGGATCTTTTTCTACTGAAATAACCCGGTCACAACCGCGTGAAACCAGTTCTATACTGATGCTGCCCGTACCGGCGAAAAGGTCCAAGGCTGTAACTCCGTCCTCGAAGTCAAAATAATTGTTACTTAATACATTGAAAAGGTTCTCTTTGGCGAAATCCGTTGTCGGACGTGCCTTGAATGTATGAGGCACATCGAAACGGCGCCGTTTGTATATACCGCTGATTACTCGCATAATAATAAGGTTTGCATGTCAAAAGGTATCTCTTCTATTTTACTTATCTCGGAGCGGTTGAATTCCGCTTTGGGGCTGATGACGAATACCTGGCGCAGATAATTGCGCAACTCTTTCAGTAATTCTTCTTTGTCCTTTAATATTCCTGTCAAGTGCAGCTCGTCTCTTTCCTGATTATAATTTAATTGTTGCCATACATATAATAGGTAATACACACGGTCTGTGGTTTGTTTGCATGGAAATGAGTTGATCAGTAATAAGTTGCCCTTATCAAAACAAAAAACTTCCATTTGTTGCTCGCGTATGTATGTATATAGTTTCCGGCTGTTACCCAACCGGCTTTTCCGGGCGAAATATTCAGTCAGCGGGCTGGCGGTGGAGAAGAAACGAGCTGTAGGAAAATGTTCAGTCAGTAACAAATGGGTATGTTTGTCCATAGCAAAAAGTATTACCACATTGCTTCTTCCCAGGACATTGCAAAGTACAATCTCGTTATTTCCTTTAGCTTTAGGAAAATTATGATAGAAAATTGTATCCATCTGTTCGTCTTCGAATAATTCCAAAGGAACAGGGGTGAAACGGGGGGAGTCATACAAGATGTTAACCCGTTTATACGGATACTTCAGCGCTTCTGTTTTAGTCAGCATATCTTTCAGATTGGCCGTCATGGAATATCCGGTGTTGACCGGATGCGGAACAAAGCAGAAATCATTATCTGTCAGTGGGTTATAGATAGAAAAAGAAAATCCATCCGCACTGAGGCGGATGGATAATGTATATTGTTCTGATTTTGTAAAATCGATACGTTCAGTCATTCTTATTCCCAGTTACCTGCGTTATTGTTAGGCTGTTCGATATCACCCACTCTTAAACCGCAATATTTACCCAATTTGGTCTGAAGGTCTTTAAGGTTAGCCAATTCTTGAGTATTCAAGCCGCCCAAATATGTTTCATACGGAGTTTGAGCTTGGAACAAGTTCAAAGGAGCACCCGATTTGGTAGTATCGCTGCGGGTAACCATCTCAAATTGTACGCCGTTTCCGAAGGGAACATATCTCAAAGAGTCTGCATTGAAGCCCGGAGCATAGATTGTATCTGTTACGGCAACCCATAAAGTATCACGTTTGAAGTTCATCAAACCTTCTTTTTCAACTTCTTTCCAGTTACCGGTCTTTTTGGCTTTGTTGATGATTGCCATCGCTTTCTTTTCAGTCATACCGGCTTCCAGTTGTGTATCAGACAAAACTCCTTCTTTCTTTACAAACGGAAGTTTTGCAGTTTTGACGAAATCAATCAAGGTGTCGAAGCTTGCAGTATATCGTCCATTGTGCAGGTTACGGTATTCCAACTGTGCCTTACGGATGTCAATTAAGCGTGCAATAACTTGTTTCTCTCTAGTCTTTTTAGCGTCATCGAAGTTGATCGGTCCCATGATACTGCCGTAGCAAACGTATATCAAACCGATAACGCAAGCAGCCAATACAATATTAATAACTGTTTTCATGATAAATATGTGTTTTTTTTAGTTTATATTCGCATCGCAAAAATAAAACAAATAAATCTAATAACGCACAGTTCAAGGAACTTTTTATTACGCAATTATGATTAATAGTTATTTAGTGCAGCAAATTAAGGGAAATTTTCTATATAAACCAACTTTAGAACAAGAAAAAGCTGTTAAATTTTTAGCAGATTTTCTCTTTTCCCGCCAATCGGACTCGGTTTTTCTCTTAAAGGGATATGCCGGTACGGGTAAAACATCCCTTATCGGAGCATTGGTGAAGACCTTGGACCAGTTACAGCAAAAGTGTGTTCTGCTTGCTCCGACGGGAAGGGCGGCTAAAGTCTTTTCACATTATGCACAGCATCCGGCTTATACTATCCATAAGAAGATTTACCGCCAGCGCAACTTTTCAAATGACCTGGACAACTTTTCTTTGGATGATAACCTGCATCAGCATACTTTGTTTATTGTGGATGAGGCGTCGATGATCGCTAATGACGGATTGGCGGGGGCGGTCTTTGGTACAGGGCGTTTGCTGGACGACTTGATTCAATATGTATATGCCGGAACAGGTTGCCGTCTGATGCTGATAGGAGATACGGCGCAGCTTCCTCCGGTGGGAGAGGAGGAGAGTCCGGCTCTTTCGGCCGATAAGTTACGCGGGTATGGCATGGAAGTATATGAGGCGCAGCTCACTGAGGTGGTCCGTCAGATGCATGATTCGGGGATTCTTTGGAATGCGACAGAATTGCGCCGCTACATATCCGAGGAAAATTTTCTCACTTTGCCTTCTGTCCGTGTGGAAGGGTTTCCGGATATCCGGATGGTTTCTGGTAGTGAGCTGATTGAGGTAATCAATGATTGTTACGGTCAGGCAGGTATGGACGAAACGATTGTGGTCTGCCGTTCCAATAAACGGGCGAATATTTATAATAAGGGAATCAGGAATACGATTCTGTTTCGGGAGGATGAGCTGAACAGCGGTGACCTGCTGATGGTGGCGAAGAATAACTATTTTTGGACGGAGGGTTGTAAGGAGATTGATTTTATAGCCAATGGAGATATAGCTGTGGTTCGCCGTGTCCGTCGGGTGCGTGAGGCATACGGCTTTCGTTTTGCCGATGTGGTGCTGGCGTTCCCCGACTATGATGGTATGGAATTGGAGGTGAAACTTTTGTTGGATACCTTGCATACTGAAACACCCGCACTGCCTAAAGAATTGAATGACAAGTTGTTTTATTCGGTATTGGAGGATTATGCTGATATAACAGTGAAACGTGAGCGGATGAAGAAAATGAAAGCCGATCCTCATTACAATGCCTTGCAGGTGAAATATGCGTATGCCGTTACTTGTCACAAAGCGCAGGGTGGCCAGTGGAAACGGGTCTTTTTGGATCAGGGTTATATGACGGAGGATATGTTGACTCCGGATTATTTCCGTTGGCTGTATACGGCTTTCACCCGTGCTACGGAAATTCTGTATCTAGTGAACTGGCCGAAGGAGCAGACGGAATGAGCGGGCAGTCAGTGAGGTGTTAATGACTGATGATATGTTTTCAACCGTTTGGTTAATGTTTTTTTCTTTATGGCTAAGCCTTTTTGAACGTTTGTATTCTATCTCCATAACCTTTGGAGTTAACTCCCAAGCTTATGGAGTTAACTCCAAAGGCTATGGAGATAACTCCAAAGGCTTGGGAGATAGAAATCTTCCTTTTTATTTCCCTTATCCATAAAGAAGAAAAGGCTTAGTAAACCAGATAAAAAAACTCCGCCATCGGCTTTCAGACCAGATGGCGGAGTTTTGATATATACGAAATATGGACGAAATTCGAATAGATTACAATGCAGCCAGCTCTATCACTTTATCAACAGCCGCATTCAGACCGTCGGGATTCTTACCGCCTGCCGTTGCGAAGTGGGGCTGACCGCCGCCGCCGCCTTGAATCAGTTTGGCTGCTTCACGGACCAGTTTACCTGCATTCTGTCCGGCTTTTACCAAGTCTTCGCTAATCATGACAGTCAGCATCGGTTTGTTGTTGTCCACACTACCTATTACAACGAACAGATTGGCAGGAATCTCACCTTTCAGCTGGAAGGCAATATCTTTCACTACGTCGGCAGACATCGGAATGATGGCTTTCACCACTTTCACACCATTTATTTCTTTGGCATTCTCTACCAGTCTGGCTTTCAGTGCGGCGCCCTTTTCTTTCATGAACTCTTCCACCTGCTTCTTCAATCCTGCATTTTCGTCAATATACTTGCGGATGGCGACTTTCAGATCGGGAGCATTGTTGAACAATGCCTTCAAGTCATTCAGCGTATCTTGGACCGTATCCATCAATTCCTCTACTTTGGCCCCCGTGATAGCTTCGATACGGCGCACACCGGCAGCAACAGAGCTTTCGCTGATAATACGGACCATACCGATCTTGCCTGTAGCCGGAACGTGGGTACCTCCACAGAATTCAATAGAGTTTCCGAATTGGACAACACGTACCTCATCACCGTATTTTTCACCGAACAAAGCAATAGCACCCAGTTCTTTTGCCTTTTCGATAGGAAGATTGCGGTATTCCGTCAAAGGGATGTTCTCACGGATTTTGGCATTTACCAAATGTTCCACTTCACGAAGTTGCTCGTCAGTCACCTTCTGGAAGTGAGAGAAGTCGAAACGTAATGACTCAGGGGTTACCAAAGAACCTTTTTGTTCTACGTGAGTTCCTAATACCTGGCGCAACGCTTCGTCCAGCAAGTGAGTACAAGAGTGGTTGGCGGCACAGGCGGCACGTTTTTCTGTATCTACACAAGCCATCATCGGAACGTCAAGGTGTTCGGGCAGTTTTTTGGTGATATGGATAGGAAGGTTGTTTTCCTTCTTGGTGTCAATGATTTCAATGGTTTCGAATTCGCTTACGATCACCCCTGTATCACCTACCTGACCACCACTTTCGGCATAGAAAGGAGTATCGCTCAGTACAATTTGATACAATGTCTGGTTTTTCTGCTTGATCTGGCGATAGCGCAGGATGCTGGTTTCATATTCGGTAAAGTCATAACCTACAAAGTGGGTGTCACCTTCCTTTATGGTGATCCAGTCGCCGGTTTCAACGGCTGCCGCGTTACGGGCGCGTTCTTTTTGTTTCTGCATTTCGGCGTTGAACTCTTCTTCGTTTACAGTCATGCCGTTTTCTCGGAGAATCAGTTCTGTCAGGTCGAGGGGGAAACCGAAAGTGTCATATAATGTAAAGGCATCCACACCGCTGATCTCTTTTTTCCCGGCAGCTTTGGCATCGTTCATAGTCTTGTCCAACAGACGGATACCTGTTTCCAGTGTGCGCAGGAAAGATTCTTCTTCTTCTTTGATCACTTTCTCGATCAGTGTTTTCTGTGCGTTCAACTCCGGATAGGCCTCGCCCATATTCTCAATCAATACAGGCAGCAGCTTGTACATGAATGCTTGTTTCTGTCCCAGGAAAGTATATCCGTAACGGACGGCACGGCGGAGGATACGGCGGATTACATAGCCGGCTTTTGCGTTGCTGGGCAATTGGCCGTCGGTGATTGAGAATGCGATGGTACGGATATGGTCGGCTATAACGCGCATGGCGATATCTTTCTGGTTGTCTTGACCATAGGTGGTTCCTGCCATTTCGGCAATGGCTTTCAGTATCGGTTGGAACACATCAGTGTCATAGTTGGATGTCTTGCCTTGCAGTGTGCGCACCAAACGTTCGAATCCCATACCGGTATCGATCACTTTGGCGGGAAGACCTTCCAGTGAACCGTCTGCTTTGCGGTTGAACTGCATGAATACAAGATTCCAGATCTCGATTACTTGCGGATGATCCTTATTTACCAGTTGGTTGCCGGGGATTTGAGCTTTTTCTTCTTCCGAACGTGAGTCGATATGGATTTCGGAACACGGGCCGCAGGGACCTGTATCACCCATTTCCCAGAAGTTGTCATGTTTGTTGCCATTGAGGATATGGTCTTTCGGCAGGAACTGTTCCCAGTAAGAGGCGGCTTCGTTGTCCCGTTCCAGTCCTTCTTCGGGACTTCCTTCGAATACGGTGGCATACAGATCTTTCGGATCTATCTTCAGTACATCTACCAGATATTCCCATGCCCAGCCGATAGCTTCTTTCTTGAAGTAATCTCCGAAAGACCAGTTGCCCAGCATTTCGAACATAGTATGGTGGTAGGTATCATGTCCCACTTCTTCCAGGTCATTGTGCTTGCCGCTTACACGCAAACATTTTTGTGAGTCCGCGACTCTTTTGTATTTGGCCGGGTGGTTGCCCAGAATAATGTCTTTGAACTGGTTCATACCTGCATTGGTGAACATCAATGTGGGGTCATCTTTAATGACCATCGGAGCCGATGGAACAATCTGGTGTCCTTTCGACTCGAAAAAGCTTTTGAAAGAATCTCTAATTTCTTTAGCTGTCATCATGTCGCTTATAATATATTGTCTTCTAGTTAATATTCTCAAAAAGGATTTGCAAAGATAATTGGTTTTATTATTTTTGTCGTCAAGAATTGTGCAAAATATTGATGTGTTGTGCATTAAAAACTTCAAAAAGCAGAATTAGATGCGTAAAGTCTACTATATTTATAATCCTAAGACCCGAACTTATGACCGCATTTACCCCACAGTGAGGCAGCGTGCCTTAAGCATCTTGCGCCGTTTGTTTGTGGGAATGGGCTTGGGGGCAGGCAGTTTCATTATCTTATTATTGATCTTTGGTTCTCCGTCCGAGAAGGAGCTCCGTATAGAGAATACCCGTTTGCTGGCCCAGTATAATGTGTTGTCCCATCGTCTGGATGAGGCTATGGGGGTGATGCAGGATATCCAACAGCGTGATGATAATTTGTATCGGGTGGTGTTGCAGGCCGATCCTGTATCGGATGCAGTCCGTAAGGCCGGTTATGGGGGGGACAAACCGCTATGAACAGTTGCGGGATATGGCGAATGCCGATCTGGTTATCAATACCACTCAGAAGCTGGATATGTTGAACCGGCAGCTTTATATCCAGTCCAAGTCTTTTGACGAGGTGGTGGATTTGTGCAAGAATCATGACGAGATGCTGAAATGTATTCCGGCCATAATGCCGGTATCCAATAAGAATTTGAAGAAGACGGCTTCAGGTTACGGTGTACGTATAGATCCTATTTATAAAACAGCCAAGTTTCATGCGGGAATGGATTTCTCTGCCAATATAGGTACTCCTGTTTATGCTACGGGAGACGGAACGGTGGTAAAGGCGGGATGGGAAACCGGTTATGGAAATCTGATCCAGGTGGATCATGGTTTCGGGTACGTGACTTGGTATGCACATTTAAGCAAGTATAAGGTTCGCCCGGGGCAAAAGGTGGTACGTGGGGAAGTGATAGGGGAGGTAGGAAATACGGGCAAGAGTACCGGGCCGCACTTGCACTATGAAGTGCACGTGAAAGGAAAAGTGCAGAATCCTGTGAATTATTATTTCATGGATTTGAGTGCGGAAGATTATGACAAGATGATACAGATTGCAGCCAATCACGGTAAGGTATTTGACTAGCCGTGAATTTTTAATTCTTAATTTTAATTTACCATGGCCTATAATCCGAATAAAGAATTGAAACTTTACTATTCCATTGGGGAAGTGGCGAAGATGTTTGATGTAAATGAATCCTTGTTGCGTTATTGGGAAAAGGAATTTCCTATTATTTCGCCCAAGAAGGCGGGAGGGAATGTCCGTCAGTATCGTAAAGAGGATATTGAGAATATCCGGCTGGTCTATCATCTGGTGAAAGAGAAAGGGATGACTTTACAGGGGGCTAAGCAGAAACTGAAGATGAACAGGGAAACCACTATCCGTACTACGGAGATTTTGGACAGATTGAAACTGATACGTGAGGAATTGGTCAGTATGCGTAAAGAACTGGATTACCTGACTTAAGAATATTCACCACAGATTGCACGGATTAAAAACGAGTTGCAGATAATCGTTATGGACAAATCAGTGTAATCTGCGGTGAAACTGGTATTGGTTAATTCGGCTCGTCTTCGAACTTTTCGATACGGGTGACGGTTTTTATCTCATCTATTTTCCTTAGGTTGGTAGTGATGGATTTTACATCATCCACATCGTGCACAAATAGCTGTATTCTTCCTTCAAAGATACCATCGTTACTTTCAATATTCAACTTGTGGATATTTACATTCAATTGTTGTGAAATGATTTCTGTTACCTTGTTTAACAGACCGATGTGGTCAATACCTTTTATGTAGATATTTACAGGGAAGTACAAGGACTTTCCTGTTTCCCATTGGACAGCCAACAAGCGGTTGCCATAACTGCTTTTCAGTTTGGTAGCCAACGGACATTGGCGTTTGTGGATGATGATACGATTATTGTCGCCTATATATCCCAAAACGTCATCTCCCGGAATAGGTTTGCAGCATTCTGCTATCACATAGTTCTTTTGGATAGCTTCGGGAGTCAGTTTCAATATTTTCTTGCTGTCTATCTTTGGTAGGGGAACCTTCTCTTCTGTCGGTTTCTCCTTGTTTGTCTTGCTGCCTCCGAAAGCGAAAGAGATATACTTTTTCCAGTTACTGGAAACCGGTTTGTCTTTCAGTTCGTTTTTATCGTTTTCTCCTAGAATGATTGTTTTGAATCCGATGGCTGCAAACAATTCTTCCTGTGTCTTGAGGGTATGCAGATTACAGATCTTTCGTATGTTTTCGGGAGTGTACTCTACTCCCTCCCTGGAGAAGAATTCCCGTAACATTTCCTCACCGGCCTGCTGCATACCTCGCTGTTCGCGTTTCAGTATGGCCTGTATCTTAGCCTTGGCTTTTGCAGTGGTGGCAAAGTTTATCCACGAAGGCTGTACATGTTGTGATTTGGAAGTAAGAATCTCCACCTGGTCGCCGCTTTGCAGTTTGTGGCTCAAGGGCACCAGCTTGTGGTTGACTTTAGCTCCGATGCAATGGCTGCCCAAGAATGTATGGATGGAGAATGCAAAATCCAGTGCCGTACAGTTTTGCGGCATCGTTTTGATTTCACCTTTCGGAGTGAAGACAAATATTTCAGAAGCGAACAGGTTCAGTTTGATGGTATCCAGAAAGTCCATGGCATCCGGTTGCGGATCATCCAGAATTTCCTTGATGGTACGCAGCCATTTTTCCAGTTCGCCCTCGTCCTCACTGCCTCCGCCTTCTTTATATTTCCAGTGTGCGGCAAAGCCTTGTTCGGCTACATCATTCATCCGCTCGCTGCGTATCTGCACTTCTATCCATTGGCCTTTGTTGCTCATCAGAGTTACGTGAAGTGCCTGATAGCCGTTGGCTTTAGGATGGCTTACCCAGTCGCGCAAGCGGTCTGGGTGCGGTTTATAAATCTTGGATATGGATACGTATATGTTAAAGCACTCGTTGAGTTCTTCTTCCGGATTTTTGGGACAGAAGATGATACGGACAGCCAGGATATCATATATTTCTTCAAATGTGATATGCTTGGTCTGCATCTTGTTCCAGATGGAATAAGGGGATTTGACTCGTGCTATCAATTGATAGCTGATACCCATTTTGTCCAGTTGTGCGCGGATAGGTGCTGTAAATTCACGGAATACTTCTTCGCGTTCCGCTTGTGTTTCTTGTAGCTTGGATTCTATCTGTGCATATTCTTCCGGATGCTCATATTTGAAACTGAGATCTTCCAGTTCTGTCTTTATTTTGTTTAACCCCAAGCGGTTAGCCAGTGGCGCATAGATGTATAAGGTTTCTCCGGCAATTTTGTATTGTTTGTTGGGAAGCATGGAGCCAAGTGTACGCATATTATGCAGACGGTCGGCTATTTTGATGAGGATAACCCGGATGTCATCACTCATGGTCAGTAGCAATTTCTTGAAATTCTCGGCTTGTGCGGAAGCCCGGTCTCCGAATATGCCGCCGGATATTTTAGTCAGGCCATCTACAATCTGTGCGATTTTAGGACCAAACAGATTTTCAATGTCTTCCACAGTGTAGTCTGTATCTTCAACCACATCATGCAGTAAAGCCGAACAAATGGAAGTTGATCCCAGTCCTATTTCGGTACATACAATTTTAGCAACGGCTATGGGATGCATGATGTATGGTTCACCCGAGCGTCGTTTTACTCCTTTATGTGCTTGTTTGGCAAAATTGAATGCCTTTGTGATGATTTCTACTTTTTTGCGGTGCTTGGTCGCTAGATAACTGTCCAAAAGTTCCTGAAACCCTTGGTTTATCATTTCCTCATCCGCCTGTTCCTGAGTCTGCTTTTCATCCGTCATATCTTTGCCTCCTATAATCTATACTGCAAAAATATACAAAAAACATATTCAAGCAAGTATTTTCAGAAAATGTATAGTGTTAAATCTGTATTTTTTATCAATCATCTGATCCGCAAACTTCTTCCGGCTCTGATATTATTGCCCTTTATACCGTTTAGATTACGTAATTGGCTGATGGATACGTGGTATTTGGCAGCAATTCCTCCCAATGTGTCTCCTTGTTTGATTTTATGATAAAGAGTTCCCTTGGATGAGCGGTTTCTGCTACTGGTTGTTTCCTTGATGGCTACCGTTTTTCTTTTGGTCAGATATTCATTGGGCTTATAAGCGAACACGCTGTCTTGGCGGTCAATGAAAGTACTGACAAAGTTATTGGGCAGACGAAGTGCGCACAACTCGCTGTTACCGGGAATAATATCCTTTTTGTATTGGGGGTTCAGGCTGCGAAGCTGGTCTAGGTTGATGTTGCATACTTCTGCCACTTGTTGTAAGTGGAGGTCTTTGTTAATGTGAATGGTGTCTGTAGCGTTGGGAAGCTGTGTTTCCATGGGACAGATGCCATGTTCGCAATAATAGGTCATGATGTAGTTTGCCGCTATGAAAGCAGGAACGTACCCACGGGTTTCTTTGGGCAGATAGTTGTAGATTGTCCAATAATCCGTGGCTCCTCCGGCACGGCGTATGGCTTTGTTGATAGTGCCCGGCCCGCAGTTGTAAGCTGCCAATACCAGATTCCAGTCTTGATAGATGTCGTACAGGTCTTTCAGGTAACGTGCTGCCGCCCAAGTTGATTTGACCGGGTCCCGTCTTTCGTCTATCAGGCTATTGTTCTTCAGCCCGTATATTTTTCCTGTACCCAGCATAAACTGCCATAAGCCGGTAGCTCCCTGGCGGGAAACAGCGACAGGATTTAAGGCGGACTCTATAATCGGCAGATATTTCAGTTCTTGAGGAAGGTCGTATAAATCAAGTGCTTCTTCAAAGATAGGCATATAAAAATTGGTTGCCGCAAGCATAAAGGATACTTTATTGCGCAGACGGACGGCATACATATCAATGAATTTGCGTACTGCCTCATTGTAAGGCATTTCTATGATAGAGGGAATACGTGACAGACGATCCATATAGATGGAATCACTTACAACAGGGTTGGTAGAGGCCATTGTGCAGTTCTCTCCCAATGTGATGTGATTCTTAGATTGCCAGTCCCAGTAAAGACTGTCCATTTCTGACTGCATACTTTCAGGAACATCAATAATTTCTTCTTTTCCTGTAGTTTGCGAGTGAACGGTAATACTTTGGGTTTGTGCGCTTATTCCCGTTGTTCCTATAAATGTAAATAAACCAATTAAAAAGTTTTTCATGCGATTAAAATTTGAAGCTGCATTGCAGGCCTATTGTATTAGGTATCCTGCTCCGGCCGTCATTAAAAATAACAGGTTGTATTTGAAGACCTAAGTCTTTGGATATGTCAAAATCAGATAGTTCGGCATCCACGTATGCGTCTATGACAGACAGTATATATACACCGATAAAACAGAATATGCTTAAATCCCGATTTCGGCGATAGAAATCTTTTCGTTTTTTAAAGGTGTCCTCCATACCTTCCGCGCTCATGCCATGAGGCAGGAAGTCTTCGTAGCTTTTGGTATCAGGGTCATCGTCCATAATATCCAGATAGGCTTGAGAATAGTCCTTGTACATTCTGTTGTTCCAGGTCAGCGCATATGCACATCCCACAAACCCACCATATACTATCGGCAGTTTCCAATATTTACGGTTGTATATCTGTCCTCCGCCGGGAATTACCAACGCCAGCCAGATGGCACGGTTGGAGTTCGGGATAAACCGGGGTTTTGTTTCGGCAGCCATTGCTTTCTGTATGGAATCATTTTTACGGACTAAAGCGGCAGTATCAACAGGTGCTTCCATATTTTCTATCTTTTGCCGTTCTTCCAGCAGTTTCAGGCTGTCAATGACAAGTGAATCTTTGACTTGTATAATAGAATCTGTCTTTATACCCATACGGCGGTTGCGTGCCTTTTGGGCGTGAACATTCATGCTTCCAGCCATCATAAGGCATAAAAGCAGGAATGTAAACAGTTTATATGTGGATGTTCTTCTTTTCAATGTAGTAATAACGCTTTATTCTTTCTTTTTCAGTGAATCCAGTATTTCCATGATTCGTTCCAAGTCCTCTTCGTTATTGAACGGAATACTGATCTTGCCTTTTCCTTTGGCTGTACATGATAGCTGTACTTTCGAACCGAAGAATCCGCAGAGGTGGCTTTGCAGCAAAGTGTATTCCTCGGATAGTTTGGAGCCTTTCGGTTTGATCTTCTTCCCACCGCTGTCCACTGTCTCGCCACTGCTCAGTGCCTTGACAATTTCTTCCACTTTACGGACAGAATAGCCTTGTGACTGTATTTCATTAAAGATACGTATTTGGGTCTTAGGATCATCTAAGGACAATAAGGCACGGGCGTGTCCCATGTCTATTTCGCGGTTTTTCAATGCTACTTGAATCTGGGCCGGAAGTTTCAGCAGGCGCAGATAATTGGCGATAGTGGTACGTTTTTTCCCTACACGTTCGCTCAGCCGTTCCTGTGTCAATGCATATTGTTCCAATAAATGTTGATAAGCCAGTGCAATCTCCAATGAATTCAAATCTTCACGCTGAATATTTTCAATCAACGCCATTTCCATTACATTCTCGTCATCGGCTGTGCGGATGTATGCCGGAATAGATTTAAGTCCTGCCTGTATGGAGGCGCGGTAACGACGTTCTCCGGCTATGATCTGGTAAGAGTCTTCACTCAGTTGACGCAACGTAATGGGTTGGATGATACCAATTTCGGCAATAGAGTCGGCCAACTCCTGTAACGCCACCGGATCAAATTCACGACGCGGCTGGTTAGGGTTGACGGATATTTTGCTCAGTTCTATCTCGTTGATAGAAGATGAGCCGGCTGTCTTTACTTCTTCAGTCGAGATCAGTGCGTCAAGCCCGCGTCCTAAAGCAAATTTCTTCTGTACTGCCATTGTTTACTTACTGTTACGTGTTATAATTTCTTGTGCCAATGCCAAATGATTCTTGGCTCCGGTAGAGTCGGCATCATACAATATTGCAGGAATGCCGTGGCTGGGAGCTTCGCTCAGTTTGACGTTACGCTGTATAATTGTCTTGAATACCAATTCTTGAAAATGGCGTTTCACTTCATCATAAATCTGGTTGGCCAGACGCAGACGTGAATCGAACATTGTCAGCAGGAAGCCTTCTATTTCCAGTGAAGGATTCAGTTTCGATTTAATAATCTTAATGGTATTCAGCAATTTGCTGATGCCCTCTAATGCAAAATATTCGCATTGAACAGGGATAATCACTGAATCGGCTGCTGTCAGCGCATTGATTGTTATCAAGCCTAACGACGGGGAGCAGTCTATCAGGATATAGTCATATTCGTCCCGCATGGGGGCTAATACTTTTTTCATGATCTTCTCGCGGTCTTCCAGGTTCAGCATTTCTATTTCTGCGCCAACCAGGTCGATGTGTGAAGAAACAATGTCGAGTCCGTCAATGTCGGTGGTATAAATTGCTTCCCGTATATCGGCTTCGTTGATAATACATTCATAGATAGAGCATTCTACCTCTTTGATGTTCACACCCAATCCTGATGATGCGTTGGCCTGAGGGTCTGCATCAATAACCAGCACCTTTTTCTCCAGTGTTGCCAGAGAAGCTGCGAGGTTAATCGTTGTGGTAGTTTTACCTACGCCACCTTTTTGATTGGCTAAAGCAATAATTTTTCCCATATTAATCAGTTTTTCTCGCTGCGAAGTAACAAATAATAGGTGATTGCACCTATAAAAAACGGCAGACATTAGCAAAACTGTTGATAACTCATTGGTTTTGTTAATAACTCAACGGCGGCAAAGATAGAAATTTTCATTCAATTCTATTCTATTTTTAGCACTGGGTTGTAGAACATTAAGATAATTTTCTTTTCCGGTGAGGGGTAGTTCCGGCAAAGAGTTGTATCTTTACGCTCCGAGAAAAAGAGTGGAAAAATATGAAGAAAGAAAAAACCGTTGATATTGCTGTCAAATGATGACGGCGTGGAAGCTAAGGGATTGAATGAATTGATACGCGGGTTGCGTGGAATGGGTGAGATAATCGTAATGGCACCGGACGGTCCTCGTTCGGGAGCTTCGGGGGCGATCACTTCCGAGCATCCTGTGAAGTATTACAAGGTACGTGAAGAGGAGGATTTGACTGTGTATAAATGTACGGGCACACCGGTAGATTGTGTGAAACTGGCATTGCATACGGTGGTTCCCCGTCGTCCCGATGTGGTGATAGGTGGAATAAACCACGGTGATAATTCTTCAGTGAATGTGCATTATTCCGGTACGATGGGGGTAGTGATTGAAGGGTGTCTGAAGGGGATCTCTTCTATCGGATATTCATTATGTAATCATTTTGCGGATGCTGATTTCTCTTCATCGCTGCCTTATATACGCCGTATTACTGAGCAGGTCCTGGAGCATGGCTTGCCTTTGGGGATTTGCTTGAATGTGAACTTTCCGGATACAGCTTCCTTGAAAGGGGTACGCATCTGCCGTCAGACGAATGGGGCTTGGATTAATGAATGGAAGCGTAGTCTGCATCCTCGGGGGGGAGAGTATTTCTGGCTGACCGGAGAGTTTGATAACTATGAACCGGAAGCGGAAGATTCGGATCACTGGGCATTAGGGCATGGGTATGTGGCGGTAACTCCGACCCAAATTGATGTGACTGCTTATGGGATGATGAATGAGTTGAAAAACTGGAATCTGGAAGTATGAAATACTATTTGATAGTAGGCGAGGCATCAGGCGATTTGCACGCATCTAATTTGATGCGTGCCTTGATACAGGAAGATCCGGAAGCAGAATTCCGTTTCTTTGGCGGGGACTTGATGACGGCTGTTGGTGGAACGCGGGTGAAACATTACAAAGAACTGGCTTATATGGGTTTTATCCCGGTGTTGTTGCATTTGCGTACTATCTTTCGGAATATGAAAGAATGTAAGCAGGACATTGTTCGTTGGACTCCTGATGTAGTGATTCTGGTGGATTATCCCGGCTTTAACCTGAAAATAGCCGAGTTTATAAAGAAGCAGACGAAAATACCTGTCTACTATTATATTTCTCCTAAAATATGGGCTTGGAAAGAGTATAGGATTAAAAATATCAAGCGGGATGTGGACGAACTGTTTTCCATCCTGCCTTTTGAGGTTGAGTTTTTTGCCGGACATCAGTACCCTGTTCATTATGTGGGTAATCCTTGTGTAGATGCAGTGGATGCTTATTGTAAGGAACATCCGGATGGATTTCCGGAATTTGTGGCGGATAATGGCTTGTCCGAAAAGCCTGTTATCGCATTGTTGGCGGGCAGCCGGAAACAGGAAATCAAAGACAACCTGCCGATGATGCTGGAGGCTGCTGCTCCGTTTACCAAAGATTATCAATTGGTGCTGGCAGGGGCTCCGGGGATGGACCCTGCCTATTATTCGGATTATATAAATCCGAATGTACCGGTTAAAATCATTTTCGGACAGACCTACAGGTTGTTGCAGCACGCGCAGGCGGCATTGGTGACTTCGGGTACTGCAACTTTGGAAACAGCTCTTTTCCGTGTTCCTCAAGTGGTGTGTTACTATACTCCGGTAGGGAAATTTATCGCTTTTCTTCGCCGGCATATTCTAAAAGTGAAATATATTTCGTTGGTTAATCTGGTAGCCGACAAGGAAGTGGTTCGTGAACTGGTGGCGGATACGATGACGGTGGATAACGTGCGTTCAGAGTTAGAATCTCTTTTATATAATAAGGTATACAGAAATAAGGTGTTGGAAGAGTATGATCGTATTATTCAGATTTTAGGTCCGGCAGGAGCTTCGGGGACAGCAGCCCGTGAAATGGTAGCTTTGTTGAAGAAATAAACTTTTCACGATCTCTTTTTGTTCTTTCGGGTAAACAACTTAAACCTTGGAAGTATATGAAATATTTTTTTCAATCTATGTTAGGGGCGATGCTTCTTTTGAGCGGAGTATTCGCCTTTTCATCTTGTGGTAATGATGAAAGTGATCCGGACAGTACGGTGACTATAGCTATGGCTACCGTAGAAAAACAACCTCAGTATGATGCTCCTTATTTGGTGTTGGACAACGGAGAGAAGTTGTGGGTGGTGCAGCATATTGTTCCTTACCGGGATTTGAAGGCAGGAGAACGGATTTTTGGAAATTATTCTTTTTTGGAAGCCGGTGAAAGTGGATTTGCTTATAATATCCGTTTGAATGACTATACCTTAGTACCTGTTCAGAAAATTATCGGATTGAACCCCGATAATATGGACAGTATTGGAAATATGAAAGTACAGATCAAGGATATGTGGCCTTCTGATGACTATCTGAATGTACGTTTTATGTTGAATTTTCCCAGTCCGCAGAAACCTATTCTTAATCTGGTTGTGAATGAGATGATTCCTTGGACAAAGGACGGATATGCGCATTTGGAACTCCGCTATAATAACAACGGAAGTCAGGGCAGATTGGTACCTGGTATGGTTTCTTTTAAATTAGATGATTATTCACCGGAAAACAGTGAATTGAAAGGAATAAAGGTATTGGTTAATCCTGTGGACGGGGAAGAAAAAACATATATTTTCTCTTATCCGCTCACTGGCGAGGATGTACCGGGCTTTAATCCTTTGGATTTGGCGGAGTTAAAATAAAGAAACTACATACAGATAGACTACTGCTGCCGGGATTGCGAGAATCGCGCTGTCAAAACGGTCGAGCATTCCACCGTGTCCCGGTAAAATATTGCCCGAATCTTTGATGCCTAGACGGCGTTTTAATAAAGATTCCGTTAAATCTCCCCAGGTTCCGAATACTACCACTGTCAATGCTAGTCCGATCCATACTCCGGTAGACATGAAAGGGAAGAAGTGAGATAGCAGGAAAGAAGCTATGATACAGAAAATGCCGCCGCCAATAGAGCCTTCCCATGACTTCTTAGGAGAGATGCGTTCAAATAGTTTATGTTTGCCAAATAGCATGCCTGTACAGTAAGCACCTGTATCATTCACCCAGTTGAATATAAAAATAGATAGTGGGAGAATAGCGTTGTATTGTGAAAGGCTGGCTGTTTCGTCCGAATGGAAAGCCAATACATTCAGCAAAGCGAATGGCAAGGCAATATACATCTGGCTTAACATGGCATAAGCCCAATTATTCAGCGGGTTTTCTTTTTTCAAATAAAGTTCGCTGACCATCAGATAAATAAATAAAGCTAAATAAGGAATAAATATACCTGTTTGTGAAGGATCTATTCCAAAATAGAAAAAGCACAGGAAAAGAAAAATTCCGCTGAGAATACATATACGTTTATTTACTTGTATTCCTTCTACATGATTGACCAAATTACAGAATTCATTGATTGCCAATGCGCTGATAATGGCAAATAGGATGCCGAATGAGACAGCCCCTCCCACGATGCAGCCTATCAGTACTGCAACAAAAATAATTCCGGTTATGGCACGTTGTAAGAAATTGCTTTTCACGGTCGTTAGTCTTAAGTGATTCAAAAATCAAAGTAGAAGATCTGTTTTTTTATCATTCTGAGTGACTATGAAGAATCCGGATATATCTGGATTATTACGGACTCTTTGTATCATTCAGAATGACAATGCTTATATAGTTGACAGATCTTTCTACGATGTTATGCTTCTTTTTTTTCTTTTTCCTTTTCCTCAGAATCTGAAGAATTCTTCTCTTCAAAATCTTCGGTTACTTCTACTGGTTTTGCTGTAGCTTCTAAAGCCATAATTTCTTCTGAACGTGAAGTCCAGGGGCGTTTGCCAAAAATGCGTTCCACATCTTCGGCGAAAATTACTTCTTTTTCAACCAACAGACGGGCCAGCTCGTTGTGACCATCTTTATGTTCGGATAATATTGCTTTTGCCCGATCATATTGTTCGTTGATCATTCTTTTCACTTCTTCGTCAATCAGTTCGGCTGTACGTTCACTGTAAGGCTTGCTGAAAGAGTATTCATCGTTGCTGTAATAACATAAGTTGGGTAACTTTTCACTCATTCCGGCATAAGCAATCATTCCATATGATTGTTTTGTCACACGTTCCAAATCGTTCATGGCACCGGTTGAAATATGTCCGGTGAACAGTTCTTCGGCTGCACGTCCCCCTAAAGTGGCACACATTTCATCCAGCATCTGCTCTTTGGTTGTGATCTGCCGTTCTTCGGGCAAATACCATGCGGCTCCCAATGCACGTCCACGGGGAACAATGGTTACCTTAATCAAAGGATTGGCATGTTCCAAAAACCAAGACAGCGTAGCGTGACCGGCTTCGTGTAAGGCAATAGTACGCTTTTCTTCGGCAGTCATGATTTTGGTTTTCTTTTCCAAACCACCGATAATACGGTCTACAGCATCTAGAAAATCTTGTTTCCCAACCGCATTCTTACCATGGCGGGCGGCGATCAGTGCTGCTTCATTACATACATTGGCAATATCTGCCCCACTGAATCCCGGAGTTTGACGGGCGAGCAAATCCAGATCAACACTTTCGTCCAGTTTTAAAGGCTTCAAATGTACTCCGAATACTTCTTTACGTTCGTTTAAGTCGGGTAAGTCAACATGAATCTGGCGGTCAAAACGACCGGCACGCAATAATGCCTTATCCAATATATCCGCGCGGTTGGTAGCGGCCAAAATGATCACACCGCTATTTGAACCAAAACCGTCCATTTCTGTCAATAATTGGTTTAATGTATTTTCGCGTTCATCATTTCCACCCATGCTTGGATTTTTGCCACGGGCACGTCCTACTGCGTCAATTTCATCAATGAAAATAATGCAAGGAGCTTTCTCTTTCGCCTGGCGGAACAAGTCACGTACACGGGATGCACCTACTCCGACAAACATTTCCACAAAGTCGGAACCTGAAAGCGAAAAGAAAGGTACATCCGCCTCACCGGCAACAGCTTTTGCCAGCAAAGTCTTACCGGTTCCCGGAGGGCCTACCAGTAAAGCGCCTTTAGGTATCTTACCTCCCAGCTCCGTGTATTTCTGAGGTTGTCTCAGAAACTCTACAATTTCCTCCACTTCTTGTTTAGCTTCCGCTTGTCCGGCTACATCTTTAAAAGTAATCCGGTTAGTTTTGTCTCCTTTTTCGTATACCTGAGCTTTGCTTTTACCTACGTTGAACGGATTGGCGCCTCCGGCCCCTGCTCCGCCGCTCATGCGGCGCATGGCAAACATCCAGATACCGATCAACAGTAAAAACGGAGCGATATTCCAAAATAATGCACCGAAGTAGTCGCGTTTCTTTTCATAACTGATAGATCCGGTAAAATGACCTTCTTCCTGTGCCTTTTCCATGAATTTATCCAATGACTCCATGGAACCTATTTCTACGTTCAAGGCTGGATTACGACCTACTTTTTTATAGTCATTTTTAAATACATCTTTAACAAATTCCGGTTTAATGTACATTTCTACCGTATTGTCATCGTATGCAATTATTTTATTGGCATATCCCTTGTTTATCATATCTTTAAACTCGGTATATGTTATTTGTTTGTCAATTCCTCCTTCTTGATTGGAAAAGTAGAGGATGGCAAAACTCATGGCAATGATAACATACAGCCAACTCAAATTGAAGCGTGGCATGTTTATCTTTGGTTTATTATTGGTATTTTCACTCATTTTGATTCTGTATTGGATTAGTCTAGATCAGGAATTTGGGTTAGTTTGGCATCTGCCCATAAATGTTCCAGATTATAAAAATTTCTTGTTTCCGGCAAAAAGACATGTACCAGTACATCACTGTAGTCCATTGCAACCCATTCTGCGTTTCTCAGTCCGTCTATTCCCGTAGGTTTGTCATTTATTTCTTTATGTACATATTCCTTGACTGAGTCAACGATAGCTGTAACTTGACTTGGGGAATTACCTTGACAGATTACGAAATAGCTGCAAATGGTATCATTAATGGCGGTGAGGTCCGCTATTACAATGTTTTTACCTTTCTTTTCTTGAATGCCTTCTGTTATTTTTTTTACTAAAGTCTCTGCTTCGTTCATTATAATGTTATTAACAACTGATTATTCTAATATATGTATTTACAACAATGCACAAAGATACTTGGTTTTCTCATTCTAGCGAAAAAATGTGCATTAAATATATTCGGTTTTTGTTTTTTTTAGTTAGAGAATCTTTTTATTGTTATGTTAAGTCTAGAATGATGATACACGGTCAAGAAGGATAAGGAAGGCCGGAAAAGAAGGCAAATGGAGAAAAAAAGAATCTTGATTAGAAAAAAAAGCTTCAAAAATTTGTGGATTAAATAAAAAGCCGTATCTTTGCAGCGTCAAAATCAAAACGGGTGTTTTGATAGGAAAATTGGGATATGGTGTAATGGTAACACAACAGATTCTGGTCCTGTTTTTCCAGGTTCGAATCCTGGTATCCCAACAGACAAATCACTTGTCAAAGACAAAGATCTTCTAAAATTATAATTTTAGAAGATCTTTTTTTATTTTGTGTTGGTTATCTTAAGAATTAGTAGTGTTATATGAAAAAAAGAGTCTAACGCAAATGCGTTAGACTCTTTTTTTCATATAACTGTTTTTATTCGTTTTTCATTGATTGGTCGATCACCTCAATTTTTTTCAAGATCAATTCTAGGTCTGCTTTGAGTTTTTCCACTTTACGATTCATTTCCGTAACCAAACTGCTACCTTTTTTGGAAGAACTGGTCAAGAAGCCCAAGTTGTTCTCGTATGTTTGAATTTCATTCTTCATGTTTTCGTAAGCACGAACCAGTTTTTCGCGTTCACGATAAAGGTTGCCTTCCTTGCTGATGGTTGATTTAAAATTGCTTAATTTTTTCTGTGATGCGGAAAGATTCAGCTTGTCAAACAACTTGTCGATGACACCATGATATTGCTTGTACAGTTTATCTTTTTCTTTAAACGGTACATGACCGATGCCGTTCCATTCTTTCATTAATTCTCGAATGGCGTTTCCCGCATCCTCTTCCGGTGTTTCCTGTGCGTCAATTGCATTTAATTTTTCAATGATCGCCTTTTTCTGAACCATGTTTTCCTGTTCAACCGAGCGTTGTGAAGAAGTCGCCTTGTTCTTTTGCTCGAAGAAATAATCACATGCGGCAATGAATCGTTTCCATACGGCATCCGAATACTTTTTAGGTACAGGACCGATTGTTTTCCATTCCTTTTGTAATTTGCTTAGAATATCAGCAGTTGCTTTCCAGTCTGTGCTTTCTTTTAGTGCTTCTGCTTTTTCACATAATGCTTTCTTCTTTTCCAGATTGCCTGCCATACTTTCCTTGATGGATTTGAAGAACTCGGCTTTGCGTTTGAAAAACTCATCACAAGCGGCACGGAAACGTTCGAATATCTTCACGTTCATTTTTTGAGGTGCGTAACCAATTGTTTTCCATTTAGCTTGCAAAGCAATGATTTCCTGAGTTTTGTTTTCCCAGTCTTGGAAAGTAGTGAACGTATCGTATTCCATCGCTTCCACAATTTCACAGATTACGGTCTTTTCATCCAAATTACGTTGCTCTTTTTCTTTTAAGGCTTCGAAATGTTGCTGGTGACGACGGTTTACGGCTGTAGAGGCAGTTTTGAACCGGGTCCATATATCTTCGCGCAATTCTTTTGCAACAGGACCCGTATTCCGGAATTCCTGATGTAACTTTTGTAATTGGTGGAAAGCGGAAATCACATCTTCTTCATCAGCCAATTTCTCTGCGGCTTCACAGAGATGAGTTTTTATTTCAAGATTCTTTTTAAAATCATACTCACGGAATTCATTGTTCAGCTTTATCAAGTCATAGAACTTTTCTGCATAGTGCTGATAATTTTTCCATAGTTCATTTACCTTGGCAGCCGGCACCTGTTTTATATCGTTCCATTCCTGTTGCAGTTTCTTGAATTCATTGTATGCTTTGTTGGCATCTTCGGGAGATTCGGCAAGTTCTTTCAAGCGGTCGATAATGGCGAGCTTTTTCACCAGGTTATCTTCTTTTTCTTTATCTTGTTCTGCTTGTATGGCGCTTCTTTTCTCTTTGATAGAGCTCATGATATCTTTGAAACGGCTTTCAGCATCGTCCGGTTGGGGAATAAATGCCTCAGGAGCACCTCCGCCATCAATAAATGCCTTACGGGCGGCTTCTTGCTCAGCCTTGTGCAGCTTGTAGAAGTTCTGTTTCAATAAATCCAACTCTTGTTTGTCTGCATTGCAGGCGTCTTCGTTGATTTCTTTTAAACGTTCGATGACCTCTTCTTTCGTTTGTTTAGGTACATACGTAGCGTTATTTTCTTCTGCAGTAGCGGAAGATGATACCAAAGTTTCAGATGTCTGTTCCACTGGAACTTCGGTTAAAGGGCGGATAGTTTCATTCGAGTCCATCGTATAGATTTTTAAAGTAAGCGTTTTTGTTATAACAACAATTTACAAATTAAAAGAAATAAATTAGAACTTCATACTGTTTTTCCCGATTTTTTTAGGAAAATCCTTAAAAGTGGAGAAAATAGGAGAATCAAGGGGGATAAATGCACTGCAGATTACATAGATTCATACAGATTCTCTTTTATTGTGATTCTTTGCCGGTTTCTGTGTGAATCTGTTTTTCTCTGAATTTCAATCTATGTAATCTGTAGTGAAATGTGTCAGGATAGTAATACGGTGATGCCCATATAAAGCATCATACCTATAATGTCATTGGTGATGGATATGAACGGACCTGTAGCGATGGCCGGATCTATTTTTAGTTTTTCCAGTGTCATAGGAACCAGGGTCCCAAAGATGGAAGCGAACATGACTACTGCAAACAGGCTGAATGAAACCGAATAAGTCACGGTGGCACTTGCCCCGAAACGGATGAAATTATAGATATATACCAGCATAGAAATAATAGTAGCATTGATTACGGCCACTACAGATTCCTTTACTATTTGTTTCCAGGTGTTTTGGGCATCCAGCGAGCTGTTTGCCAGTCCTTGTACGATAAGTGCCGAGGACTGTGTTCCCACATTCCCCCCTGTTCCGCCGATAAGGGGGATGTAGAGGGCCATTTCGGGATGTGCGGCAAAAGTGCTGTCAAAGTTGCCCAGAATCATGGAGTTTCCTATTCCGCCTATCATGCCGATGAGCAGCCAGGGCAGACGGGCTGTAGTCTGGCGGAATACATTATCGTCTGTTTCCACGTCTTGTGACAAACCTGATGCCAGCTGGTAGTCGCGCTCAGCCTGTTCACGTACTTCGTCCATCACATCGTCTACCGTAATCCGTCCTACCAGGCGTCCGATACTGTCCACTACCGGAACGGCGACCAGGTCATATTTTTCAATGATTTGTACCACTTCGTCTATAGGGGTATCTACATGGACGGATATCGGTTCTTTCCTCATCACGTGCTTCACTTTGGATACGGAAGGGCTGGTGATCATTTTCTTCAACGGGAACACACCGCGCAGCCGCTGGTCATCGTCTACTACATATACATAATAGATTTCGTCCATATCTTCCGCCTGGATGCGCATTTCCTTCAGACATTCGGGCATACTCCAGTTTTCGTTTACGATTACCATTTCGGTACCCATCAATCCACCGGCAGTGTCTTCGTCATATTTCAACAAATCGACAATATCTCCGGCTTGTTCTATGTCTTCAATGTGTGAGAGGACTTCTTCTTGTTTGTCCTCGTCCATTTCACGGATAATGTCCACGGCATCATCCGAATCCATGTAGTCAACGAACCGTTTGGCGATTGTTTCAGAGGGAAGGATTTCCAGGAATTCCTTACGGGCGTCTTCGTCCATTTCGATAAGGACATCGGCGGCAGTCTCATTGTCCAGTAACAGGTATATGAACCGTGCTTCTTCCGCATCCAGTTCATTGCACAGCTCTGCTATGTCGGCAGGATGCAGTCCGGCAAGCAAGTCCTTCAGTTGCTCTGAGTCTTTTTGCTCGATCAGCTGCTCTACTTTTTCTAATTCCTCTTTATTCATCCTATTCTTCCGTTAATATAATAAATAGGTGTTATTCTTTCTTGTTTGTTCCTTTCCGGGCGATATCATTGCTATAGACAATATCCGTCTTGTTTTTCAGCGCCGCTTCCACCTGGTTGGTCAGTTCGATAAACTCTTGTACAGACAACTGTTCCGGGCGTTTGTTGAAAATGGGGTCTGCGCTCAATGGGTTCTCTTTGTCTAAAATGGAAGAAATAGAGTTTCTCAAAGTTTTACGCCGTTGGTTGAATGTTGTTTTTACAATGAGCTTGAACAATTTTTCATTGCATCCCAGTTCCGTCGTTTCATTGCGTGTCATACGGATGACCGCACTTTTCACCTTGGGAGGCGGATTGAATACATGTTCGTGTACGGTGAACAGGTATTCTACTTTGTACCAGGCTTGTATCAGGATACTGAGAATGCCGTATGTCTTGCTTCCGGGACCGGCGGCAATGCGTTCGGCCACTTCTTTTTGGATCATTCCGGTACAACAGGGTATCAGGTCTTTGTAATCCAGCATTTTAAAGAATATCTGGCTGGATATATTATAAGGATAGTTGCCGGTCAGGACAAAAGGTTTTCCGTCAAATAATTTTTCGAGGTTCAGTTTCAAGAAGTCGTCTTCAATGATATTATCTTCCAGGGCAGGGAAGTTCTCACGGAGATAGGCTACAGATTCATAGTCCAGTTCCACCACTTTTACCGGACGGTTTTTCTGCATAATAAACTGGGTTAGTACCCCCATCCCCGGTCCTACTTCCAGAATTGGCAAGTCAGGGCACACGTCTACCGTATCGGCTATATCTTTTGCAATACTGAGATCTTTCAAGAAGTGTTGTCCTAGAAATTTTTTTGGCTTTACTAATCCCATTCCGTTATTTTTCTATCGTTAATAAATAGGTTTATTTCGCTAAGATAGTATCTTTGCATCGTGCAAAGGTAAACATTCTAAATTAATATACACAGATTTTGGAACGAACTCGATTAAAAAAGATTATAAATAAAGGTTTGCAGATTGCATTTCCGTTATTTTTGGGGGCAGCGATACTGATATGGATGTATCACGGATTCAATTTTTCCCGGGTGTGGGAGGTCTTGGATGGAGGAATGAACTATGGGTGGATGTTAGTGTCATTAGTGTTTGGTGTGTTTAGCCATATTTTTCGTGGCTGGCGGTGGAAGCTTACGCTGGCTCCGTTGGGCGAGCATCCCAAAACATCCGATTGTGTGTATGCCATCTTTGTGTCTTATGCCGCCAACTTGGTTGTTCCCCGTGTAGGTGAGATTTCCCGTTGCGGGGTGTTGGCTAAATATGATGGTACATCTTTTTCCAAATCGCTGGGTACGGTGGTTACGGAACGGCTGATTGATACGCTGTGTGTGTCGTTGATTACAGGGGTAACTCTTATAATGCAGGCAAGGGTATTCGATACTTTTTTTAAAGAAACCGGCACGGATACCACGGTTTTGGCACAGGTATTTACTTCGGGGCATTTCTATATCACTATCGTCTGTGTGCTGGCCGTATTGGTGCTGGCTTTTTTTCTGATCAGGAATGTGACGGTCTTTGCTAAGGTGAAAGGCATTCTCCATAATGTATGGGTCGGTGTACTGTCTTTGCGTCATGTAAAGCGGATGCCTCTGTTCATTCTTTATACCGTCGGTATCTGGACTTGCTATTTCCTGCAATTCTATGTTTCTTTCTTTTGTTTCGATTTTTCCGATAATTTGGGAGTGATGGCGGGACTGGTCATGTTTGCTGTAGGTAGCATTGCGGTAGTAGTTCCGACTCCTAATGGGGCGGGTCCGTGGCATTTTGCTGTCATAACGATGATGATGCTCTATGGAGTGGGAAAAGAAGATGCGGGAATTTTTGCCTTATTAGTGCATGGAATACAAACTTTTTTATTAATTTTGTTGGGTATATATGGATTAGCGGCTTTGCCGTTCACAAATAAAACTAAGAAGTTATGAGTACAATTCTCTCTCTCGCTCCGCAGAATGTGTGGAAGCATTTCTATTCATTGACTCAGGTTCCCCGCCCTTCGGGTTACTTGAAGAAAGTGCAAGAGTTCTTGCTGAACTTTGGAAAAAGTGTAGGCGTAGAGTCATTCCAGGACGAAGCCGGTAATATCATTTACCGTAAGCCTGCCACTCCGGGGATGGAAAACCGTAAGAAGGTGATTCTTCAGGCTCACATGGACATGGTTCCTCAGAAGAATAACGATACAGTGCATGATTTTGAAAATGATCCTATCGAGACTTACATTGACGGAGATTGGGTGAAAGCTAAAGGCACGACTTTGGGAGCCGATGATGGCATGGGTGTTGCCGCTATCATGGCTATCATGGAAGACAAGACGCTGAAACATGGTCCGTTGGAAGCACTGATTACTGCCGACGAAGAAACCGGTATGTTCGGTGCGTTCGGTTTGAAGCCGGGAACGGTAGACGGTGATATTCTGTTGAATCTGGATTCGGAAGAAGAAGGAGAATTGTATATCGGTTGTGCAGGCGGTGAAGACCTGACAGCAGTGTTGGAATATAAAGAAGTGGAAACAGATCCGGCTGACATTGCTTTGAAAGTTACCTTGAAAGGGCTGCGCGGTGGTCATTCAGGATTGGAAATAAATGAAGGACGTGCCAATGCCAACAAGCTGATGGCTCGTTTCATGAACCAGGTGATAACTTACGATGAGGCTTGCCTGGTGTCCTGGCAAGGTGGCAATATGCGTAATGCCATTCCTCGTGAATGTGAAGTGGTCATTACGGTTCCGGCTGAAGAAGAAGCGGACGTACTGGAATTTGTGCAGGAGTGCGAAGCATTGTGGAATGAAGAATATCATGTACACGAAACACCGATCAGCTTCAAGGCAGAACGGGTGGAATTGCCTGCGATGATGGTTCCCGATGAAATTAAAGATAATCTGGTGGATGCCATTTATGCTTGTCAGAATGGAGTGATGCGTATGATTCCTACTATCCCCGATACCGTGGAAACCTCTTCCAATCTGGCTATCGTTTCTATAGGTGGTGGCAAGGCGGAGATAAAAATCCTGGCCCGCAGTTCACGCGATTCAATGAAGGATTATCTGAATACTGCATTGGAAAGCTGTTTCTCTATGGCAGGTATGGAAGTAACCCGTTCAGGTGGTTATTCAGGCTGGGAACCCAATGTGGATTCTCCTATTCTGAAAGCCATGAAGGAGTCTTATAAGGCACAATTCGGTACGGAACCTGCTGTGAAAGTGATTCATGCCGGCTTGGAATGCGGTATCATCGGTGCGGTGGTTCCGGGATTGGATATGATTTCTTTCGGTCCTACCTTGCGTTCTCCTCACTCACCGGATGAACGCTGCTTTATTCCTTCTGTAGGCAAGTTCTATGATTTCGTAGTAGCTACGTTGGAAAATACGCCGGTAAAAGAATAGTCTTTAATATCTTATAAAGATTTCGGGCGCGGATGATAGGGATTTCGTCCGCGCCTTTCTATTAATACTCCACTTTGTCACTTTTCTCTGTCCATTGTTGGAATGCCTTTATCGCCTCTTCCGCCAAAAGAACTTCGGAAGGCAGCTTGCGTGCCGAAGGTTTCAGGCTTAACTCATCATAGATAAAAGAGTCGTCAAACCCTATATTCTTGGCATCCGTCTTGTTGTTTGCATAATACATTTTATCCAGCCGTGCCCAGTAAATGGCTCCCAGACACATGGGACACGGTTCACACGAAGTATAAATTTCACATCCGCTCAAGTTGAATGTTCCCAGTTTGCTTGCCGCCGCACGGATGGCGCTGACTTCCGCATGGGCGGTAGGGTCGCATTGTGAGGTGACACGATTGGCTCCGGTCGCAATGATTTCACCATCTTTGGCAATTACGGCTCCAAAGGGTCCGCCGCCGTTTGCCACATTCTCTATAGAAAGCTCAATGGCTTTCCGCATTAATTCTTCTTTCTTCATAGTGGTTCTATTTCTTTAGTACAGAGCAAATATACGATATTTCCGGCTATATATGCGGGAGAGGGCTTATTTTATTCGGAAACTGCCGCTTCATGTGTACACTTGTCGGTTTCTGCTACCATTGAGGTGATTATCAGTGCCTCCGGGGACATTGCCCTGTTTTTTGTTTCAGAAGCTTCAGCCTCTCCGCAAAAGCCCGTCAATAGGGCAAAGTGGCTGAAGGATTGCCTTTGGAAATTCCTTCAGCCCGATTATGGAAGCTTCAGTTTTTGGTTGTTCGGGATGTGTTTGTGGAAGTTCATTTTCTCTGGTGCTTTTATGCCTGTTGGAAATGATGTTACTATTAGGAAGAGTTTGCTGTGACTGCCGTAATAGCTTTATTGCTTCACCTTAGTGAAGCAGCCGTTTTATACAGGTGACAATGGATCTTCACCAAAGTGGAATGGCGTGTTCACCTAAGTGATGGACAGAAAATACAAACTTATCCTGATGAAAAAGAATATGTTTCCGGTTGTGTCAGTTTGCTCATTTAGGGGTGCGATACGGTGACAAGTGCCTGGATATAGGACTTTTGAAGCATTGGGGAACCAATCTGTGCGGAGTATGCATACCCCAAGAGGGTGCGGCTGAAGGATTTTTCTTCGGGCTGAAGCATTTTCAGGTGTAATCCTTCAGCCGGAATGCCCACTGGCAAAGGGTTTGCGGAGAGGCTGAAGCTTTTGAAGGAATTTTCCTGTCCTTTTTCTTTGTATCACGAATTTGCTGAATACTCCTGGTTTTCCGTAATGCGCTGGTTTGGGCTAATACTTTGCACCCTTTCGGGTATATTATGCAAAAGAAGCTAATAAATTATACCCATTAGGGTGTAATTATCGCTGGTTTTGCTATATTGGTACCCTAAAGGGTGTAATTATGAATAATTCATTGTCATTGTTTGTTAAGGAAATGCGCAAGCGGTTCGGACTTACGCAAGTAGATTTGGCAGCTAAGGCGGGAGTGGGGCTTCGCTTTGTGCGCGAGTTGGAACAAGGAAAGCAAACTTTGCGAATAGACAAGGTAAACCAGGTGCTTGCCCTCTTCGGGTATGAAGTGGGAGCAGTGCCTGCAGGAAAGGAGCATAGCGTATGAGAAGGGGAAAAATATACCTGAATGATATATATCTACGCGGGGACGCTGACGGAAGACGAAAATGGTTTTACCTTTATCTATGATGCCGGATTCTTGCGTTATCCGGCTGGCACCTGAAGAACTTTTCATTGTATGACACGGGGATGGGCTATAGTCTGACGCCTGCATACCATTTGCTGTCCACGGTTATTGTCATGCCCGAGGATACGGAGGAGCTCGCCGGGGGGCAGTGGCAAGGTAATAGAGAACATCGCTTGGAAATTCCGACGTTCCATCATTAAATGGATGGAACTGATAGATGTTTCCTTCCTGCCCGAAGACATGAAGAAACCCTATAAAAGACTGGTGCTGCAACGTTTGCTTTGGCTGCGCTGAAAGATCTTTCCTTTTCTGTTTTAGTTATTTTAATTAAAACGTATGCAGTCTTTAAACATCTATTTCGTTTCTTTGTTAAAGAAGACTTAGTACGAACTAAAAGATTGTAGATATGAAAATTCGTTATTTATCTTTGATAGTGTTACTGGTAATGAGCGTATTTGCTCCTATGCAGGCACAAACCTATGACAATTTGTGGAAAGAACTGGAAGTATTGGAACGAAAGGATCTGCCCAAGTCGGTTATTTCCGAAGCAATGAAAATCTACGATAAAGCAAAAGCGGAACAGAATGTACCGCAAATGATGAAAGCCTATCTCACTGCCATGCAGTACCGTTCCCTTTTAACTCCCGATAGCTTGAAGGTAGATATGAATGGTTTGGAACAATGGGCTTCCCAAACCGGCAGTATGGAAGACAAAGCTATATTGTATTCTATTCTGGGTGAAATGACCATGCCTGCCGACGTAAAAAAAGGATTGGGTTATTTGCAGGCCTCTCTCAAGGATAAAGACCGGTTATTACTTATCCCGGTCGAGAAATTGAGACCTATGGTGAGAGTGGGAGAGGCTAGTAAACGGTATTTTCGTGATAATCTGTACAACCTGCTGGCACGTCGTGCCATACAAATCATGCAGCAGTACAGGTGGCAGGCGGCTGCTAAAGCAAATCAGACAAACAGTCTGTCTGTGGATATGACGGATATGGATCAGTTTGTTACTTATCAGTTTGTTCCCGTCTCTGATTGTGACCTGACGGCAGCTGTCATGCAGACTTATCAGTCCTTGCTGAAAGCATATGATACGGAAACGGAGCGTGAGGGCTGGTTGCTGACCGGGATAGATGCATTGAATTACCTGTACCGCAATTTTTCCGGAAACTTCTCGAATGACGTATGCCAACAGGAACTTCGGAAGTGGATTCATACTTATCCGGCTGTGAAAACAGTCCCTGAAGCTTATCTGGCTTTGGCACAATTTCTACAGTATCAAAATAATCAGGTAGAGCGCTTGCGGATAGTTCGTGAAGGAATAGCCGGATACCCCCGTTACGAAGGTATCAACCAACTGAAGAATATAGAAAAGGAAATTCTGAATGCAAGCCTTTCACTGGAAATAGCTACGGCCTATCCGGGTGAACAGCAGTCGGTGAAAGTAAATTATAAAAACCTTACCGGCATCACCTTGCAGTTATATAAGGTGAATTTACCCGTAACCTCTGCCGTATTGCAGAACAGAACCACCCATTTTGAAAGTAAATATGCCCGTTTGCAACGCGAGGAGCATTTTTCTTTGAAACCTACTACAGATTATTTGAATGTCGATACCACCCTGACCATACAGGCTCCTCAAGCGGGAATTTATTTCTTAAAGGCAGTGCCCGATGGGAAGAAGGGCGTTTCGGACGGAACATTAATGAATGTCACCGCTTTAAAGACCATTTATCGTCCTCTGCCGGATGGTACGTTGGAACTGGTGGTGGTAGATGCAGTGAGCGGACAGCCTGTTTCTGAGGCGGAAGTAACCATTTATACGGAGAAGGGAGGAGGTTATTCTCCCCAACAGACCTACCAGGCGGATAAACAGGGTACTTTGAAACTGGATTTCCTGAATAGTAACAAATACTGGTATAATGCACATACGGCGGCTGATAATGCGATGCCCATCTTGAATCTTTGGAAAAACGATTATTACTATAAAGAGAGCAAGAGGAAAGAAGTTTTGCAATTATTTACCGACCGCTCCATTTACCGTCCCGGTCAAACCGTATATGTATCCGGCTTGGCTTATGAAATGGAAAAGGATTCTACGCGTGTGCTTGCGGATAAAAAATATACGGTATCCCTATATGATGCGAATAATAATGAAACAGGAAAAGTGGAAGTACGGACGAATGGTTTTGGCTCGTTCAGCGGACAGTTTGTTTTGCCCTCTCCTTGCCTGACCGGTTATTTTAGCTTGCGTGCGGCCGATACTTCTGTCAGTTTTAAGGTAGAAGAATATAAACGTCCCACCTTTGATGTCACGTTTGAGCCCGTGAAAGTGGAGTATCAAGTGGGTGACTCTATAGAAGTGGTGGGTATGGCAAAGACTTTTGCCGGTGCGCCTGTGCAGAATGCCAGGGTACACTATAATATATCTCGTTCCTATGCCTGGGTCTGGCGGTTTATGGGCAGAGGTTCAGCCCGTTGGGAGGGAGAGGCAATGACCGATGCGGATGGTAAGTTCAGCGTTCCGGTGCATTTTGAAATAGACTCGGACAGGAGAGAATCTCCGTTGTGGTATTATACGTACAACATACAGGCGGATGTGACGGATGGTGCAGGTGAGACACAGCAAGCTAATTTGTCATTGCCTTTAGGAAGTACTTCAATGGTGCTGAATATGGATAATCTGCCCGATAATTTGGTGAAAGAAAAGAAGCTGGAAATAAAACTGACAGCCATGAATCTTTCGGGTGAGCCGGTAGATACTCCGGTTACTTATCAGGTAGTCGAGATGGAGGAGCAGAAAGACGGTCAGGAAAAAGAAGGCAGAAAGGTATTGACCGGTACGGTGGAAGCCAACAAGAGTTTTGTTCCTGAGGCTATTTATGCCCTGCCTTCCGGCAATTATCGTTTGAAGCTCTCGGCTAAGGATACGCAGGGCAGAGAGTGTACGGCATCTAAGAATTTCCTTCTGTTTTCATTGAACGACAAGCGTCCGCCTTTCGTGATAACGGATTGGTTCTATCAGGATGGTCTGGAATTTGATGCAGCATCTCCGGCTACTGTATATATAGGTAGCAGCGAAAAGAATGTCTATCTGCTTTATGATGTATTTGCAGGAAATAAGCGCTTGGAAAGCAAACGTATAGAGCTTTCGGACTCGGTGGTCAGTTTCCGCTTCCCTTATAAGAAGGAATATGGTGACGGCATTCTGGTAAGTATGGCATTTGTGAAAGATGGCAGACTTTACAGTCATAATGCACGGATTATGAAACCGGCCCCTGAAAAGAAGTTGCAGCTGAAATGGACTACGTTCCGTGACAAACTCCGTCCTGGACAGCAAGAGGAATGGAAACTGACGGTACTTTATCCGGATGGAAGCCCGGCTGAGGCTGAAATGCTGGCTACTATGTATGATGCTTCTCTGGATAAAATCTATAGTGCACATAAGTTGGACTTTGGAGTGGACTTTCATTATGTGGTTCCTTTGACTTATTGGAATACATCCTATATGCGGAATGCTTATTTGTATGTTGATTTCCCGTTGAAGAGGCTCCGTGCGGTTCCTTTGGAATATAGTGAATTGATCATTCCATCTACAGGAAGAATGGAGGCTATGGTGGTAGGTTACGGAGGCAGTCCTCGTGCCACTCTTGCAGGAGCTTTGAAGATTAGAGGCAGGAGTGCCGCAAATGCTGTGATGAACCAGGAGGCTGTTACTGATATGGTGCTCCAGGAAGAAATGGTAGAAACATCTGCACAGGAAAAGGTAGAAATGGGCAGTTCTGAAGAACTGGCAGAAACGGGTGATATACAGATACGTGAAAACTTTGCGGAAACGGCATTCTTTTATCCACAGCTCCGCACCAATGAAAAAGGTGAAGTCAGTATTTCCTTTGTACTGCCCGAAAGCCTTACCCGATGGAAGTTTATGGGCTTGGCACATACCCGGAATGTGGATTATGGAAAGATAGAAGCTACCGCTACTGCCAGCAAGGAGTTTATGCTTCAGCCTAATATGCCCCGCTTTGTCCGCGTGGGAGATAAAGCGAATATTGCCGCTTCACTGATGAACCTGTCGGACAAGGGAGTGAAAGGGACTGTCCGCATGGAATTGTTTAATCCGGAAACAGAAAAGGTATTCTATTCACAAAAACAGAAGTTTGATGTGAAGGGAGGAGAAACCGGGCATGTGAACTTTACTTTTGAAGTGGGTGACAAATATGCGGTAATGGCATGCCGGATGGTAGCGGATGGAGATACCTTCAGTGATGGAGAACAGCGTTACATCCCCGTTCTGACAGACAAACAGTGGGTGACGGAAACCGTTCCTCTGAACGTGAATGGGGAAGGTGCGCATATTTTCTCTTTGGAAAACCTGTTTAACAAGCATAGCAAAACGGCTTCCGAACAACGGTTGACCGTAGAATTTACTGCCCATCCGGCTTGGTATGCCGTGCAGGCTTTGCCTGTAGTGGCTAATCCTCAGAATGAAGATGCTCTTTCTTGGGCTACCGCTTATTATGCCCATTCATTGGCTGCATGTATAGTCAAAGAAAATCCCCGTATCAAGCAAATCTTTGATAGCTGGAAGGCTCAAAGTGGCACGAAGGAGACTTTTATGAGCAATCTGCAAAAGAATCAGGAACTGAAAAATATACTGTTGGCTGAAACTCCTTGGCTGACAGAAGCTACCAATGAAGCCGAACAAAAACAGCGTATCGCCACTTTGTTTGACCTGAATACAATGAATAGCCAACTGGCTGTTTCTGTAGAGAAACTGGGAGAATTGCAAAATGCCGATGGCGCATGGAGTTGGTATAAAGGTATGCAAGGCAGCCGCTATGTAACCACTCAGGTAATGGAAATGCTGGTCCGGCTGAATGCATTGACTCATCAGGATGCTGACAGCCGGATGCAGCCTATGATTCAAAAAGGGTTCGAGTATTTAGGCAAGCAGGCAGCCGAAGAGTATAAGTCAATGAAAGAAGCTGAAAAGAAAGGAGCCGTCGGCCTCCGTCCGTCAGAGCAGGTTCTCAGGTATTTGTATATCTGCGTTTTGGATGGCAAGGCTCCGGTTGATAAAAAGGTGAACCAGTATTTCATAGACAAGTTATCCGGTGAGGGAAAAGAACTGACGATTTATGGAAAGGCGTTGGGAGCTATCATCTTGCAGCAAGCCGGTAAGGTGGCAGAAGCCAAGCTGTTTATGCAGTCATTGATGGAGTATTCTGTTGTGACGGATGAAATGGGACGTTACTTTGATACTCCTAAAGCCCGATATTCATGGTTCAGTTATAAAATTCCGACTGAAGTGGCTGCTATGGAAGCTATACAGCGTATAACAAAAGATACGAAAGCGATCGATGAAATGAAACGCTGGCTGTTGAAGCAGAAACAGACACAGACTTGGGAAACGCTGATTGCAACGGCTGATGCAGTGTATGCATTGATGGCTACAGGGGCTTCGGATTTATTGGCAAATACAGGAGGAGTAGAGATTACTTTAGGTAAAGAAATGATCCGGACTCCGGTAGATGATGCCATCGGTTATATCAAGAAGACGGTGATCGGTGATGTGATGAATATAAAGAAAGTAAGGGTGGATAAAGAAGGAACCGGAATGGGTTGGGGAGCCGTTTATGCCCAATATCTGGAAAGTATGGATCAAATAGGTGAGCAGGGAAACGGATTGTCTGTCAGCCGTCAATTATATAAAGGAGATGAGGCTTTGAATGAATCTGCTCCGTTAAAGGTTGGCGATAAGATTACCGTTCGCCTGACTGTAAAGGCTGACCGTGATATGGATTTTGTTCAGATTAAGGATGACCGTGCAGCTTGTATGGAACCGTTACAGGCAGTTTCGGGCTTCCGTTGGAGCAACGGGCTGGGATATTATCAGGCTACCAAAGATGCTTCGACTCAGTTCTTTATCGATCAGATGAGAAAAGGAACTTATGTCATAGAGTATCAGGTGTATGTGAACCGGACAGGAGAATATCAGACCGGAATTGCAACTGTTCAGTCTGCTTATGCTCCGGAATTCGGAGGGCATACGGGAGGATATCGGGTGATGGTGGAATAAAGACACGGGATGTCTGGAATTAATTGTGTGATTTCATAAAAAGTAAGTTAGCTTGCTAACTTACTTTTTTCTTATGCTTCTGCCGTCCACCCATTCTAGTCTTATTTCAAAACCATCTTCAGCCGTGCCATAAAAATAGCGGCCTGAAACGGATGGATATTCAATTATAAATGTATAACCATCTGAATAATATAGATACAACCAACCGTTTTGAATTTCCCAGTCAAACTTATATACCCTATAAAGTTCATCATTATAGTAACAGCGTTCTTCCGTACCTACACCATGATCTGTGAAAGCACCTGAGGTGAATGTGATGTAACTGTAAAGAGGTTCTCCATATCGGTCTTCAAATCCCATATCGCCCCACCAAGTCTTACCGTATAATCCTGAAATGTCAAATCCTCTTTCCTCATCGCTTTCACATGAAGAAAAACTTATCATTGTAATCAATGCAATGGCAACGAACCAGTAATGTTTTACTATTTTCATAATTTATCTGATTTTTAATGCGGGACAAAGATAAAGGTTATTCATAAGATAAAATAAATTATAGGCTGAAAAAATGGGTAAAGGATGTTTTTTGTCTATCTTTGCTATCTAAAAAGCATAAAATAATTGTATGAAACATATTATACTGATAGTAAGTTTGTTAATGGGAGTGACTTTGGGAGTACAGGCACAACCCAAAGCATTATTTGATAAGACAACGCATGAATTTGGAACTATTTTATGGAAAAATCCGGTGACGGCAACCTTTAAAATCACTAATAAAGGAGATAAACCTTTAGTGATATCTAATGTGACAACGTCTTGTGGCTGCACGGTTGCTGATTGGACCAAAGAACCGATTGCACCGGGAAAGACCGGGATTGTCAGTTCTACTTTTGACGCCAAAGCCATCGGACGTTTTCAGAAGAGCGTAGGCATTTATTGCAATGCCTCGAATAAACCTATCTATCTGGCTATCCGGGGAGAGGTAACAGCCGATCCTAAGAATTACACTTTCACACATCCTTTTCAAATTGGCGCTATTCGTCTGGATAAGGAAGAAATAGAGTTTGAGGATGCCAATAAAGGTGATAAACCGACTATGGAATTGTTGGTTGCCAATACGTCAGATAAACTATATACCCCTGTGCTGATGCATTTGCCTCCTTACCTCAGTGCTGTTGCAACTCCGGAAAAATTAGGAAGGGGACGTACGGGTAAAATCAAGATCACTCTTGATACGGATAAGCTGCCTAAATTGGGCTTGACAACAGCTTCTGTTTATCTATCCCGTTTTCCGGGAGATAAGGTAGGAGAGGAAAATGAAATTCCGGTTTCTGCCATATTATTGCCGGATTTCTCGCATATCAGCCAGCAGGAACGCTTGAATCCGCCTGCCATTCATCTTTCTGCTAAAGAGTTGCAGATGGGAGAACTGAAAAGCGATGAAAAGAAAGCACATACGATTATTGTTAAGAATGTAGGAAAATCTAATCTGGAAATTCTTGATTTGCAGGTGTTTAATTCTGCTTTGGGGGTCCAGTTGAAGAAACGTGTCTTGAAACCGGGTGCGTCTACCAAGTTGAAGATTACTGCTTTCGGTCAAAATTTGAAGAAAGTAAAGGGTACTCCGCGTGTCTTGATGATAACCAATGATCCTAACAATCCGAAGATAATTATAAAAGTAAAAGTAACCTCAAAAAAATAGCTATGGAACATCCTGAAAATAGTGAAGAATATAAGGGATTGACAGTGAACAAAGGTATTGAGCAACCATCTATTGTGAATCCTTATTTGAAACTACGTAAAAAACCTCGTCGTCGTGAGTTTTCCGTAGGTGAATATGTAGAAGGCATCGTAAAAGGTGATGTGACCGTATTGAGTCAGGCGGTTACTTTGGTGGAGAGTGTAAAACCGGAACATCAGGCTATTGCCCAGGAAGTGATAGAGAAGTGTCTGCCTTATTCCGGAAATTCTATGCGAATCGGTATCAGTGGTGTGCCCGGTGCCGGCAAGAGTACATCTATTGATGTATTTGGATTGCATGTGCTTGAGAAGGGAGGAAAATTAGCTGTTTTAGCTATTGATCCCAGTAGTGAGCGTTCTAAAGGCAGTATTTTGGGAGATAAGACCCGCATGGAGAAACTATCCGTCCATCCGAAGTCTTTTATACGGCCTAGTCCGTCGGCAGGTTCGTTGGGAGGGGTAGCTCGTAAGACTCGTGAAACGATCATACTTTGTGAGGCTGCGGGCTTTGATAAGATTTTTGTTGAAACGGTTGGAGTAGGGCAGAGCGAAACGGCAGTGCATTCTATGGTGGATTTCTTTTTGCTGATTCAACTGGCCGGTACTGGTGATGAATTGCAGGGGATTAAGAGAGGTATCATGGAAATGGCGGATGGAATTGTTATCAATAAAGCCGACGGCAGCAATATTGAGAAAGCAAAACTGGCTGCCAGTCATTTCCGCAATGCTTTACATTTGTTTCCTGCTCCTGATTCGGGCTGGAGTCCTAAAGTAATGACGTATTCCGGCTTTTATGGTATTGGAATTAAAGAAATCTGGGATATGATCTATGAATACTTCGCTTTTGTGAAAGCGAATGGTTATTTTGAATATCGCAGAAATGAACAGGCCAAGTATTGGATGTATGAGTCTATCAACGAGCATTTGCGTGATAGTTTCTATAATAATGAAAAGATAATTTCTATGTTGGCTGCAAAAGAGGAAGAGGTGCTGAATGGCAAACTGACTTCGTTTGTTGCTGCCAAAAAGTTATTGGATGCTTATTTCTCAACCTTGAAATAAGGTTTTGCTACCAACAGGCAAAACAAAAAACGCAGATTATGATTATTCATTAAATCTGCGTTTTTTTTATTGTCTGTGGTGGATGAAATTAGATAGAAAGTTCGTGAAGTACATTCACCAATTCTCTGTCTATAGGCTTGTCGTTCTTTATAGCTTTAGCGAAAGGTACATAAACAATCTTATCATCATCAATACCAATCATTACATTACGTTGTCCTTCCAATAGTGCTTGGATGCTGGCCACTCCCATACGGCTGGCAATGATTCGGTCATGCGCTGTGGGGCGTCCGCCACGTTGTAAATGTCCTAATATCGTTACACGCACATCGTATTGCGGATATTCGTTCTTCACACGTTCGGCATAGTGCATTGCACCCCCGGTCAGTTCGCTTTCGGCTACTAATACGATGCTACTGCTCTTGGATTTGCGGAAACCATGTTCGATGAATTCTTCCAATTGGTCAACTTCTGTGCTGAATTCCGGAATAATAGCTGCTTCTGCACCTGCGGCAATAGCGCCGTTCAATGCCAGGAAACCTGCATCACGTCCCATCACTTCAACAAAAAATAAGCGTTCGTGAGAAGTTGCCGTATCACGGATTTTATCTACTGCATCCAAAATTGTGTTCAAAGCTGTATCATAGCCGATGGTGGTGTCGGTTCCATACAGGTCGTTGTCAATCGTTCCGGGCAGACCGATACAAGGCACATCAAATTCCTGAGCAAAGATACGTGCACCGGTCAACGAACCGTCACCGCCGATAATGACCAAAGCATCAATCTCGTGCTTTTTCATATTTTCGTAAGCTTGTGCCCGTCCTTCGGGTGTCGTGAATTCTTTGCAACGGGCGGTTTTCAGAATGGTACCTCCCATTTGTATGATGTTGCTAACATTTTGGCTTTTGAATTCCTGAATTTCATCTGTTACCAATCCTTTGTAACCTCTATAAATGCCATATACTTTCAAGCCGTTATAGATGGCAGAACGTGTGACTGCACGAATGGCAGCATTCATTCCCGGAGCATCTCCTCCAGAGGTTAAAATACCAATACTTTTAATCGTTCCCATAAATACCCATTTTAATATTTTTATGTCGCAAAGTTAACAAATTATCAGTTGGACAACGATAATTTTCTATTTTTTATTGGTCTATTTTTCGTTTAAGATTGCTTTTTTACATTCTTCCATCAACCATTTGGGGGTGGAAGTCGCTCCACAAATGCCGATGGAACGGACGTCCTCGAGCAAGTTCCGGTCTATTTCTTCCGGCTGGTCAATGAGGTATGAATTCGGATTGATCTTTTTGCATTCTTGATATAAGATCTTTCCGTTTGAGCTTTTTCGTCCGCAGACAAAAAAGATCAGATCATGCGCTGCTGCAAATTTGCGGATGTTAGGCATCCGGTTGGCCACTTGCCGGCAGATTGTGTCGTAATATTCAAAAGTGGCATCGGGTGAGATATGCTCCTTGATATATTCTATGATTTGCCAGAATTCTTCCAAAGACTTGGTTGTCTGGGAGTACAAGCGTATGTCTTTGGTGAAGTCCAGATGAGCAGCTTCAGCAGGTGTTTCTATGACAATTGCTTTTCCATGAGTTTGACCTACCAGCCCCAGTACTTCGGCATGACCGTTCTTGCCATAAATCACGATTTGTGTGTCTTGACTTGCCGGAACATTGTCATACTCCTGTTTGATGCGCTTTTGGAGGCGTAATACTACCGGACAGGTGGCGTCAATGATCTCGATGTTGTTGGTACGGGCTATAGCGTATGTTTCAGGAGGTTCTCCATGTGCGCGCAACAGTACTTTGGCATCGTGTAATTGGGCAAACTCTTCGTGGTTTATTGTGATAAGCCCCATTTTTTTTAGGCGTTCACATTCCTGTCCGTTGTGTACAATGTCTCCCAGACAATAAAGAGTGTTTCCTTTTGCCAGTTCTTCTTCTGCTTTACGGATAGCTGTGGTGACTCCGAAGCAGAACCCAGATCCTTCGTCTATCTCTATGTTAACCATTTATCGCTGCTTGAAATTTTTCGGTCAGCCACTTTTTCTGTTCGGCAATGCTCATGTGGCTGTTGTCCAACAAGATAGCGTCATCCGCTTGCCGTAACGGGCTGACTTCACGGGTTTGGTCTATACGGTCACGCTCTTCCACATTTTCCAGAATTTTTTCATAAGAGGCCTCTTGCCCTTTACTTCTTAATTCATCATAACGGCGCTGTGCACGTATGGCAGCCGAGGCGGTTACAAATATTTTCAGTTCGGCATCGGGGAAAACAACGGTTCCAATGTCCCTTCCGTCCATGACAATTCCTTTGGCCTTTCCCATTTCCTGTTGTTGTTTCACCAAAGCCTCACGTACAAAACCCAAGGCGGCGATAGGGCTTACATGAGAGGAAACTTCCATGCTGCGGATGGCATCCTCTACATTTGTATCGTTCAGGAAAGTCATGGGGCGTTGTGTCTCCGGATTTAACCGGAATGAAATATGTATATCGGGCATCGCTGTTTTTAACGCTTCGGTGTCGATGCCTCTTTCCGTAAAGAACCCTTTCTGCAGGCTATATAATGTAACAGCACGATACATGGCACCGCTATCAATATAAATGTATCCTATTTCACGTGCCAAGTCTTTGGCCATCGTGCTTTTTCCACATGATGAATAACCGTCAATGGCAATAGTTATTTTTTTCATATATAATTAATGTATAGGTGACTACTAAAAACGCTTCAAAGATAGATAAAAGTTGGGTGTATGTCTATGAAATCGGATGAAAATAAAATGAATTAGCATATTTTTCATGTGAAAATACTTTTTATTTAAAAGATTTGTGTTACATTTGCCCTCAGTGAGAAACACTTAATTTTAAAACACAATTTATGGAAGTTAAAAAATCGCCTAAAGCAGATCTCGAAGGTAAAAAGAGTACCTGGCTGCTTATCGGTTATGTGTTTATCCTTGCTCTCATGTTTGTAGCTTTCGAATGGACTGATCGCGACAAGCAAGTGACTACGGAAACAGGTATAACCGATGTCGTATTTGAAGAAGAAATTATCCCTATTACGGAACAGGAACAAAAACAAGCTCCTCCTCCTCCCGAAGCTCCTAAGGTAGAAGAAGTGCTTCAGATCGTTGAAAACGATGCTAAAGTAGAAGAAACTGCCATTCAGGCTTCTGAAGAAACAGGTCAGGCTGTGGAAGTTAAATATGTTCCGGTAGAAGTGGAAGAAGAAGAACCTGAAGAACAGCAGATATTCCAAGTTGTAGAGGAAATGCCTGAATTCCCCGGAGGTATGGCTGAATGTTTGAAGTTCTTGGGTAAGAATATTAAATACCCCACTATTTCTCAGGAAAACGGTGTGCAAGGTAAGGTTATCGTTCAGTTTGTCGTTAATAAGGACGGTTCTATCGTTGACCCGGTAGTTGTGCGTAGTGTAGACCCCTACTTGGATAAGGAAGCACTCCGTGTAATCAAGACCATGCCGAAATGGAAACCTGGCAAACAGCGTGGTAAAGCTGTACGTGTGAAATATACAGTGCCTGTAACTTTCAAATTACAGTAATAAAATACTTTAATATCTTAATTAAGAGGCTGCCTTTAAAAAGCAGCCTCTTTTTCTAGAACCCCTTAATCAAAATAATTTATGGCTTTTTCTGCAGACCAGTTATTGGAAAAGGTAAATACTTATCTTGCTACGATGCCTTATGTGCGCGAACCAAAAGGATTGTATGCTCCTATAGAGTATGTCTTGTCATTAGGCGGTAAACGTATCCGTCCTGTTTTGATGTTGCTTTCCTATCAGCTTTACAAAGAGAATGTGGATGATATTTTACCACAAGCGGCAGGTATAGAGACTTATCATAATTATACATTGTTGCATGATGATTTGATGGATTGTGCGGATATGCGCAGAAACAAGCCTACCGTGCATAAGGTTTGGGATGAGAATACGGCTATTCTTTCGGGGGATGCCATGCTGGTGTTGGCTTATCGGCTGATGAATAATTGTCCGGAGCGTTATTTGAGGCAAGTGATGGATATTTTCAGTCAGACTGCTTTGGAAATTTGTGAAGGACAGCAGTGGGATATGGAATTTGAAACCCGGAATGATGTTACTGTTCCCGAATATATGGAGATGATTCGTTTAAAGACATCGGTACTTTTGTCTGCTGCGTTAAAAATTGGTGCTGTATTAGGGGGGGCTTCGGAAGATGATGCCCGCAAATTATACGATTTCGGTATCAAAATGGGATTGGCATTCCAGTTACAGGATGATTATCTGGATGTGTATGGGGATTCGAAAGTGTTTGGAAAAAATATAGGTGGAGATATTTTATGCAATAAGAAGACTTTTATGCTGATCAATGCGTTGGCTTTGGCAGATGGGATACAACGGAAGGAGTTGGAAAAATGGATAGCTTCTACTGCTTTTTGTCCGGAAGAAAAGATAAAAGCTGTAACAGCTCTTTATGATAAGATAGGCATCGGCGGAATTTGTGAAGAAAAGATTAACGCTTATTATGTCGAGGGGCTTTCGTTGTTGGAAAGTATAGCTGTGCCTTCTGAAAGAAAAGAAGAGCTGAAGTCTTTTGTTTGTCATTTGATGAATAGAAAAGTATAATATGATTGACACGCATTCTCATTTGTTTGTTGAGGAGTTTGATGAGGATTTGCCGGCTGTGATAGAACGTGCTCGGGATTCCGGAGTATCTAAAGTCTTTATGCCCAATATTGATGACACCACGGTGGAAGCGATGTTGAATGTCTGTACGGCATATAAGGGGTATTGTTTTCCTATGATTGGATTTCATCCGACTTCTGTTGGGGCTGATTCGTTATTCCGTATTTATGAGATGAAAAAGCTGCTTTCCGGTGAACATCCTTTTGTGGCTGTAGGTGAGGTGGGAATGGATTTGTATTGGGATAAGACATATTTGAAAGAACAACAGAAGGCGTTGGATATACAGATTCAATGGGCATTGGAATATCATCTGCCTTTGGTGTTGCATTGCCGTGAAGCTTTTCCGGAGTTGTTTGAAGTGATGGAACCTTATAAAAAAACTGAGTTAAGCGGTATCTTTCATAGTTTTACGGGTGCTCTGGAGGAAGCAGGGCAGGTTTTAGAGTATGCTCGTTTTTTCTTTGGAATCAATGGAGTCGTTACATTCAAGAAGAGTAGTCTGGCTGAGGTTTTACCTCATATCCCCTTAGACAGAATTGTTCTTGAAACGGATTCTCCTTATTTGGCTCCTGTGCCTTTCAGGGGAAAACGGAACGAGTCTTCTTATATAAAGAATGTAGCGATGAAACTTGCCGAAATCTATGGTCTGGATTTTAAAGATGTGGATAGAATTACTGCCAATAATGCTTTAAAAGTGTTCAAAATGGCTGAATAAGTTTTTAAAGTTTATTAATTTTGATAGGTAATTTAAATATTGGCAGGGCTAATTCTACGTAAGACGAAAAAAAAGAATACATTTGTAGCTGAAATCGCTTGCAGTTCCCGATTTTCTTTGTAATTTGCACCCGATTTTAAAAAAGATAGTATTGTGTCGCCCGAAAAGGAGAGATGCTCGAGTGGTTGAAGAGGCACGCCTGGAAAGCGTGTAAACGCCAAAAAGTGTTTCGCGGGTTCGAATCCCGCTCTCTCCGCATTGTAATGGAAAGCACAACAGACTGGAAGACAATTAAAACAAATAAATAACAATTAATTAATTAATCTTAAAAATTAGACACACAATGAAAAAGTTATTTGCAATTCTTGCAGTGATGGGAGTCCTTACTTTAGGATCAGTTCAGCCTGTTATGGCTCAAGACGCAGCTCCGGCTCAAACAGAACAGACTACTGAAGCAGCAGTGGTTGAAGAAGGTGGTGGTCTTCACAAAGAGTTAAAAACCAAATTTATTGAAGGTGATGCCAGCTTCATGTCATTGGTAGCTATCGCATTGGTTTTAGGTTTGGCTTTCTGTATTGAACGTATCATTTATTTGAGCTTGGCTGAAACGAATACAAAGAAGTTGATGGCTAACATTGAGGCTGCTTTGGAAAAAGGTGATGTTGAAGCTGCTAAAACTGTATGTCGCAATACTCGTGGTCCGGTCGCTTCTATTTGTTATCAAGGCTTGATGAGAATAGATGAAGGTATTGATGTAGTAGAACGTTCAGTTGTTTCTTACGGTGGAGTTCAAGCCGGTTATTTGGAAAAAGGATGTTCTTGGATTACATTGTTCATCGCAATGGCTCCGTCTTTGGGATTCTTGGGTACTGTAATCGGTATGGTTATGGCGTTCGATAAGATTCAGCAGGCTGGTGATATTTCTCCGACAGTTGTAGCTGGTGGTATGAAAGTGGCTTTGATTACTACTATCTTCGGTTTGGTTGTAGCATTGATTCTTCAGGTATTCTATAACTACATCCTTTCTAAGATTGAAGGTTTGACAAGTGAAATGGAAGACTCTTCTATCACTTTGTTGGATATGATCACTAAATATAACTTGAAATACAAAAAATAATTAGGAGATGGCTAAGTTATCATATAAAGTGTCTTACTACATAATGTACATTTGCTTTGCGCTGATTCTTGTCGTGCTGGGAATGTTCTATTTTGTAGGATACAATAATCCGGTAGGTGAATATAATGCACCTGAACATACGGAAACATTGATTTACTTAATGTATGCAATGTTTGGAATATGTGTGGCAGTAACTGTAATTGGTGCGATAGCACAATTTGGCGCTGCCTTGAGAGATAATCCTAAAAGTGCAATAAAGTCTTTGATCGGCTTGGTCTTGTTTGTGGTAGTATTGGTCGTTTCTTACGGTATGGGTTCTGACTCTCCTGTTGTTTTGGCCGATGGTAGTGCTTACACTGATACAGGTTGGTTGAAAATTACTGATATGCTGATTTACTCCATTTATTTCTTGTTTGGTGTGGCTGCAATCGGTACTTTAGTAAACTTGAGCGGTATCTTTAAAAGATAATATTATCTACATTGATTAAATAATTTAAAACGAAGTAAGTAAAATGGCAAGAAAAAAAAGAGGCGTACCTGGAATTAACTCCAGTTCAACAGCTGATATTGCCTTTATGTTGCTTATTTTCTTCCTGATAACAACATCAATGGATACTGACCGTGGTTTGGCGAGACGGCTTCCGCCTCCTCCCGAAAACAAGGATCAGAAAGATGATGATATTATTGTAAAGGAACGAAACATCCTTCAAGTCCGTCTGAATAAAGACAACCAGCTGATGTGTGGTACGGACTATATTGATGTGAAGCAATTGAAAGAAAAGGCAAAAGAGTTTATAGCCAATCCGTATGATGATGAAAATCTGCCTGAAAAGCATAGAAAGAATATTCCTTTGCTGGGTGATTGTATGATTACGGAAAATCATGTAATCTCTGTTCAGAATGACGTTGGAACTAGCTATCAAGCATATATTGATGTGCAAAATGAATTGGTTGCTGCGTATAATGAACTTCGTAATGAACTAGGTAAAGCTAAATTTGGAAAGCTTTATAATGAGTGCAACGAAGATGAACAAAAAGCTATTCGTGAATATTATCCGCAGAAGATTTCTGAAGCTGAACCTAAAAAGTATGGAGGTAAGTAATGGGAAAATTTAATAAAACAGGTAAACGTGGAATGCCTGAGTTGAATACCTCTTCATTGCCTGACCTTATCTTTACCATGTTGTTCTTCTTTATGATTGTAACAACCATGCGTGAGGTTACATTGAAGGTTCAATTTCAGGTTCCTCAAGGAACAGAATTGGAAAAGTTGGAAAAGAAGTCGTTGGTTTCCTTTATTTATATAGGTAAACCGTTGCCGGAATTCCAAAAGAAAATGGGTGCTGAAAGTCGTATTCAGTTGAATGATAAGTTTGCTGAAGTGTCAGAAGTTCAGGACTACATTTATCAGGAACGTGAGAATATGAAAGAAGAAGACCAGCCATTTATGACAGTATCCTTGAAAGTTGATAAAGATACAAAGATGGGTATTGTACAGGATGTAAAGCAGGCACTTCGTCAAGCTTACGCTTTGAAAATAAACTATTCAGCTACTCAACGTCAGTAATAGTTATATAAGCATAGATAAAAAAGGAAGCTGTTTTTAACAGCTTCCTTTTTTTATGTTTTCCATTCTATTTGTTATGGACGAATTTATCCGTTACCTATGGCTAGTAATAGTACGTACAATGGATTTTTTGAGGACAAACTCCTGTGTGGTGGCTCAGGGAATTGAAGAAAAAGATGAAGAATGAATGTTCAGATCTCTTGTCCGTAAACTTCTTTGTAAAGAGTCTTTTTAACTTTCTCAAAATCACTTTCCATATCTATATCTCCATAGGTCATTAAGAGCATTGGTAGGCCGCTATCTCCCTTACGGTAGGGAGGTTGTATATAGGGCTTTTTATGTAAAGTGAATTCCAAACGTTTATAGAAGTGAATACGGCGTGTGCTCATTTCATCATTAGGCTCCTCTACTTCCAATACAATTGGACCTTTTAACTGTTTTTTTATCATTTCCAGCACACGTTTTCCATACCCTCCGTTTCTGAGGCTGGGATCAATAGCGAAATGTTCGATATAGTAAAAATCTCCCATTGTCCAATAGCTGATCATACCAATGCTGTTACCGTTTTCTAAAATAATGTTGTTGCAGAACCGGGGATTATTATCAGAATATTCTCTCTGCTGTACGGTATCACGGCGTTCTTCTTGAGGGAATGCCGTATGCATTAATTTTTCCACAAAGGTATAATTAACCTCATCTTGTGTTTTTACTTGTTTAATTTCAATCATTTTATCTGTCTTTGTTTAGTCTTAAGTTATGAACCTATTTCGCAGTATAAAAGTTTATTAGTCTTTCTAATGCACGTTGGCATACCGGGCAGAATGCAGGTGCTTCGTTTATCTTCATTCTGCATTCGGTAGTAGGACGATAAAGTCCTTTTTGTGTATAGCCTGCTCCTTCATAGACACCCACCTTGGTGTATAAGTCGGCATTTTCTGTAGCTACCGGAGTAGGTATGGCAGTACCTTCCGGAATCATATCTTTCCATTTACTGTCGAAATCAATTAATGTGGTGATATTTGGCTCCCAAGGTTCCACTTCATATGGATATTGCGGGCTTGGGGTTTCGGTATATGCATATTCATCTGCTAATCCTCCAAAACTATGGCCGAATTCATGGACTACAACCGGTTGAAAATCAGGATGGTGGGCTGTGGTCAGTGTATATGAGTTATAGATGCCACCTCCTCCGTAGGTGTCTGTATTGGCTAGAATAATGATATGCTCGTAAGGAATTCCAGCCAACCAATTATGAATACTTTTTACCCGACTGGTAGTGAGATACCGGTCGGAATAGAACGTGTTGAAATGTGAACTTACAGCTGTAGATTTCCATTTGCCTTGTCCCGGTATGCTGACTCCGCTGTCTTCCGAAGGGCTTGCCACAGCGACAATATTAAATTTGTCCTTCAGTTTCTTGAAAGGTTCATGACTGAACAGGGCGTCACACGCTGTCTGGGCATCTTTATAAAATATATCCATCTCTTTTTCTGTATATCCTTCTGCCATGATTGCTACATCGATGCAATCTGCGGCATTTCCGTTTTGCAGAAGATAGCGATGAGGGGTAATATGGTTTGTTCCCCTCTGATGGATCAGAATATCATTGGGGATTATTTCATGTGTGAGTGAGGCATTTACTTTATGATATACATCTTTTAGAGATATGGTCACTACTGCTTCTTTTTTGGGATAAGGCAAAAGAAAAGAATTCTCGAAGCCTCTTTTTATCCTACTTGCTTCTTCTTCGCTTACCCATTCTTGGAAAAGGCTAGAGAATGACGTTCGATAAATGGTTTCTCCTGTTGCTTTGTCTTTCATTGTGATTTCACCGTTGCCTGCCAAAGGAAGTTCTGCTAGATGATGCTTGCGTCCTGCCCATTGCGGAAGGCTTGACAGTTCGTCCAGATATACTTCTTGTTTTTTGGCATCTCCGGTAAAAATATAATCTGCCCGAAGTGTTTTATCTTCGAAATAATCACTGAAATTTTGAGCGTTTACAGTCATGCTGAATAAACTGCACAAGGTAAAAATAAATGTCTTTTTCATCGTCTTTGCATTTTCTGCAAAGATAGGACATTCTATTAAATTATTGGTATTTATACAATAAAAGTTATGAATCGCACGAATATTGTCGGGAAAAGTCATATCTTTGCAGAAAATTAAACTAAAAAGAATGGGACATCATCAATTAGACAGTTTGGATGAGCAGATTTTGAGGTTGATAGCCAGTAATGCTCGTATTCCGTTTTTGGAAGTAGCCCGTGCTTGCAATGTATCCGGTGCAGCCATTCATCAGCGTATTCAGAAATTAACTAATCTGGGAATTCTTAAGGGATCTGAATATGTTATTGATCCAGAAAAGATCGGATATGAGACATGTGCATATATTGGTCTTTATCTGAAAGATCCGGAACAATTTGATTCAGTGACAGAGGCTTTGAAAAATATTCCTGAAGTCGTAGAATGTCATTTCACTACGGGACAATATGATATGTTTATCAAGATTTATGCAAAGAACAATCATCATTTGCTTAGCATAATTCATGATAAGTTGCAACCATTGGGCTTGGCTCGTTCAGAAACTATTATATCTTTTAATGAGGCTATCAAGAGACAAATGCCTATCCTCGATTTAGCTGATGAAGATTAATCGTTACTTTATCCGGCTATAATTAATAAAACTATACGGGTAGAGATGTTTTTCATCTGTCGGGTGATCTTCTCTGCCTGTTTCTTTCCATTCCTCTTTCTTTATTTCGGGAAAATAAGCATCAGCTTCCTTGGATGTGTCATCAATAAATGTGATATATAATTGTTGGGCTATATGCATTGCCTCTTTATACAAGCTTGCACCGCCTATAATAAATATTTCTTCTTCTTCTTTGCAGTGGGATAAAGCGATTTCCAATGCAGGGAAACATTCAGCTCCGGCAAAGACTGCTCCTTCCCGGCGGCTTAATACAATATTCCGGCGATTGGGAAGTGCTCCTTTGGGAAGTGATTCAAAGGTTTTGCGTCCCATGATGATAGTATGTCCGGTTGTTAAAGCTTTAAAACGTTTCAAATCGTTGGGAAGCCAATATAATAATTTATTTTCAAATCCAATGCCGTGGTTGCGTGCTATTGCTACTATAATTGAAATATTCATAGTGATGAGTGGTTAGTGGTGAATGTTTAGTGATATTAGTGGTAAGTGATGAATAAGCTTGTGCAGCCTATTCACCATAACTGCTAAACAGATACTTTACCCGCAATGTGTGGCCATGGATCATAATTCACCAATTCAAAATCTTCATATTTAAAACTGAATATATCCTTGATATCCGGGTTGATTTTCATTTGAGGTAAGGGACGGGGTTCACGGCTCAATTGAAGTTTTACTTGTTCCAAGTGGTTGGTATAGATATGTGTGTCACCTAGTGTATGAACAAAATCACCGGTCTGTAATCCGGTAACTTGTGCTACCATTTGCAGCAACAATGCGTAGGAGGCGATATTAAAAGGTACTCCCAAGAATGTATCTGCACTGCGTTGGTAAAGTTGTAGGCTTAAACGTCCGTTGGCAACGTAGAATTGAAAAAAAGCATGGCAAGGGGGAAGATTCATGTTATTTAAATCGGCTACATTCCATGCACTGACAATGATGCGTCGTGAATCCGGATTATGCTTGATCGTTTCTATTGCTTCGGAAATTTGGTCAATAAAGCCTCCATTGTAATCTGGCCAGGAACGCCATTGATAGCCGTAGATATGTCCTAGGTCTCCGTTTGCATCGGCCCATTCATTCCAGATGCGTACCCCGTTGTCTTGCAGGTATTTCACATTGGTATCCCCTTGCAGAAACCACAGAAGTTCGTGAATGATGGATTTTAAATGCAGCTTTTTGGTGGTGACCAAAGGGAAACCCTCTTCCAAGTTGAAGCGCATTTGATGACCGAATACGCTGATGGTTCCTGTACCGGTGCGATCCTCCTTGTGAACACCTTCGGTCAGGATACGGTTTAATAGGTCTAAATATTGTTTCATGTTCGGATATTCATTTTATAGATTGCAAAAGTACACAAAATCTTTCTTTTTCCGAGCATGACCCTAGTTCTATTTCAGTTTTCACCATTTCAGGCTGCATACACGTTGTAAGCCGATGATGATAAGAACCGCAGTGGCGATAACCAGTGATTGGAAATTAGTATCACTTACCAAATAATAAGTTTGGGAAGTAACTATGTCACTGATTGTCTGGCATAGAATTTCAAAGCCATTGAAAATGTAGAATAATGCACAACAGACAATGGCGCAAGTTACACTGAGTATATCCGATAACCATTGGGCTGGTTGGGGGAGGCGGCGGATAACCCCGCGTGAAAATCCATTGTCCTCAATTTCATGTTTGTTGGCAAGCATGAAATTCTTAATTAATGTATCATCGTTTTCCATCATAACCATTCTGTTTTAAGAAAGTTGTCAATTTTGTTTTTCCGCGTGATAAATGGGACTTGATTGTTCCTGCAGGCATTCCTGTAATCACTGCAATTTTTTCTATCGGAAGATCTTCCATAAAAAATAAGGTGATGCAGGTTCGCTCTACCTCTTTTAATTGGCTCAATCCCCGATATATGTCCATGTGTTCACCTACTTGCCTTTGTTCTGTTTGGTAAACAGCGTCTATTTCCCAAGTTTCCAGTCCGGACGTTTCTTTTTTGCTGCGAATATAGTCATAAAATATATTATAAGCAATACGGTAAAGCCATGTGGAGAAACTGGACAAATTTTTAAATGAAGCCAAGTTGGTGTATGCTTTTATAAAAGTTTCCTGTGCCAAGTCATCGCTGAGCTCTGTATCTCCCAATGTTTGGTGCAGGAAAAAACGCCTGATGGGCGATTGGTACTTTTTGACCAAAGTATCAAACGCCCGGGTGTTTTTAAAGACCACCACTTGTGCTACCAACGCTATGTCGTTGATTTGGCTCATTTTTATTCTTCGTTGTAGGGAGTGTCTATATTGTTCTTTATGTTTTGTGTTTCTTTGGTCTCTTTGTTACGTCCCAGTTCAATATTTTCAATTTTCATTGATCTGACTCCGTTTTCATCTTGGTTTATTCGGGTAGGAGGGAAAGGATCATCTTTTTTCTTTTTGTGTGGAGTGGTAGTGTAAGCTATCAATACTTGTCCCAACCCCATACAGAAAATAAGGAATCCGATAGCTGCCAATCCTTCTTCTTCTGTCAGTACCCAAAGGAATACTCCCAAACCAATGCCTAAGAATATATTCTTGATCCCCTTTGTCATTACAGCATTTCCTTGTTCTTCGGGGTCATTGAACAGTTCGGCCGGAATGGTTCGTCCTGCTGCCAGAGCCTCTGCAGCCAGTTTGTATTTGGCTTGTTTGTTCTTGTACCTGAACCAAAGTACAATAGCTACGATAAAGAAAGGGAGTCCACAACAGATGATGAGTGCGACAATTGCTACCGAAGTAGGAGGACCGCTATTCCAATCACCGAAATCCGAACTAATGTCATGCATGGCAGCATTCTGATCTTCATCTACATCTTGCAGGTTGCTTATAACGACTGTATCCATCCGAGTGCTGTCAAGGGCTGAAGGTACTAATTTGATTGTTTTGGCATGGGTTGCGAAGCAAGTCCCTATGAGTAAGGTCAAAATAAAAAGTAACTGTTTCATGTTTTTATATCTTTATTATTGTTTTCTGCTAGTTAGACGGAACGAATAAGGAAATAGGTTGCAAATAGACAGAAAATTTTCTGATAATCCCAAAATATCATCGTATTTTTGTAACATAAAAAGGAAGGAACATGAAATTACCATCAGAATTTGAAGCAAGAACCCTGGAATGGATGGGAGAAGAAACTTATCGCGCGTTGGAAGCGGCTTTGCAGACGGAGCCTCCTGTCAGTATTCGTGTCAATCGTACGAAGTGGAGTGGGGAAGTTGCAGGAGAACCGGTACTTTGGGCATCTGCAGGGGTTTATTTATCGCAACGGTCCACTTTTACATTCGATCCGTTGTTTCATGCTGGTTGCTATTATGTGCAAGAAGCATCTTCCATGTTTGTGGAACAGGTATTACGCACTTATATTACCGGACCTGTAGTGATGCTCGATTTGTGTGCTGCTCCCGGTGGCAAGTCTACTCATGCGCGTTCAGTTCTCCCCGTAGGTAGTTTGTTGGTGGCTAATGAGGTGATGCGTAACCGTTCTCAGGTATTGGCTGAAAATTTGATAAAGTGGGGAAATGCAGAAGTTGTGGTGACGAACAACGATCCGGCCGATTTCACTTCTTTGACAGAGGTGTTTGATGTTGTCTTGGCAGATGTGCCTTGTTCCGGTGAGGGGATGTTCCGGAAGGATCCTGTGGCTGTAGAGGAATGGAGTACGGACAATGTGCAGGTTTGTTGGCAACGTCAGCGTAGGATTTTAGCGGATATATGGCCGGCTTTGAAACCCGGTGGTCTGCTGATTTATAGTACCTGCACTTATAATAGGGAAGAAGATGAGGAAAATGTGGCTTGGATTGCTGATGAATTGGGTGCGGAGAAACTGAAAGTGCCAGTGGCGTCGGAATGGGGGATAATAGGAAATTTGGCGGGACAGGATTTTCCTGTTTATCGTTTTTTGCCTCATAGAGTGAAAGGAGAAGGATTTTTCTTGGCTGTATTGAGGAAGAGTGCTGCCATTTCTCATGTTGTTCCTTGTATTCGTTGTCAGGATGACAAAGAGAAAATAACAAAAAAGAAGAGAAAAGGAGAAAAGGGGAGCTTGTCTCAGGTTGTTCCTTTTCCCAAAGAAGTAAAAAGTTGGTTAAAGCAGGCGGAGGATTTCCGATTTGAGGTAAGAGGCACGAAGGTGATAGCCTTCCCCAATGTCCATCTTTCAGAATATGATCTGTTCCGTCAGGAATTAAAAGTTGTTCATGCGGGTGTTACTATAGGTGAGTTGAAAGGAAAAGACGTTATACCGGATCATTCGTTGGCAATGAGCACATTGCTGAATCATGATGGTTTCTCTCGTTTTGAATTGACCTATGAACAGGCTATTGCTTATTTGCGTAAAGAAGCGATCACATTGGATGCTTCTGTTCCGCGTGGTTATATACTTTTGACTTATAAAAACATTCCATTAGGATTTGCCAAGAACATTGGCAATCGGGCTAATAACCTCTATCCGCAGGAATGGCGTATCCGAAGCGGTTATTTACCCGAAGAACTTTCTTTTGTATGCTAAAAGGAGCCATAGATTTGTTCGGGAAGATTGTGCATATTGTTTTTCATAGACTGGCGCAATGCTTCTCCGGGTACAGACTTGTTTGTATTCTATAATATACAAATTTGTTTGGCTTCGTACAAGGAAAATGTGATTATCAGAAAGGCTTCCTGTAGGTACACCCGTTTTTCCATTCTGAGCAGCCATACGCGGTTTTTCCTTTTATAATCGTTCCTTTGCCACATAGCGGGCAGGATTTTCCCACCAATTCGTTATCGGATGGGATAGTGGGAGCGGGCGTGGCTGAAGAAGCGTTTTTTCGTGAGGTCCCTGCCTTTTTTTTCGGCTGTTTGACCGTAGAGGTTGTTGCAGTTTTCGTTGCTGTTTCCTCTATTGTGGTGACGCGGCGGTTTGTATTATCACTTAAAACGCTGTATACTATTTCACTTACCATTTGCTTTAATTCATTTAGAAAAGTCGTTGCATCATAGCTTTTCTTTTCTATTTCACGTAGTTTCTTTTCCCATATTCCCGTTAATTCGGCGGATTTCAACAGTTCTTCGCGAATTAGTCCCACCAGTTCTATTCCGGTAGGGGTTGCGATCAGATTTTTACGTTCTTTACGGATATAATGGCGTTTAAATAGGGTTTCAATAATGGCTGCACGTGTAGACGGACGTCCTATTCCATTTTCTTTTAATGCATCGCGTAGCTCGTCATTATCTACCAGCTTACCGGCAGTTTCCATAGCGCGTAGTAAAGTTGCTTCTGTATATGGCCGTGGGGGTTGTGTCCACTTCTCGTCCAGTTTGGGCAGATGCGGCCCGCTTTCTCCTTTCACAAAAGCGGGCAAGGAGTGTTCTTCGTCATTTTCACGGGCTTCTGCATCGGGATCGGTCATACCTTCTGGCAGATTGGTTTGTGGTTTGGCAAAGATAACGCGCCATCCGGGATCTAGAATCTGTTTTCCTGTGGCTTTGAATTCTATACTGTCAGCTTCGCCTATTACGGTAGTAGTGGCAAACTTGCAGTCGGGATAGAATACGGCAATAAAGCGGCGTGCTACCAAATCAAATACCCGTTTCTCCATTTCTGTCAGATTTACAGGAGGTTGTCCCGTAGGAATAATGGCATGGTGATCCGTTACTTTTGAATTGTCAAATACTTTTTTGGACTTGATGAGCTTTTGTCCTGCCAACGGAGCGGTAAATACTGTATATGGAGTTAGTCCCGCCAAGATATTGGGACATTTGGGATAGATGTCATCGCTTAAGAAAGTAGTATCTACACGAGGATAAGTAGTCACTTTCTTTTCATACAATGACTGGATAAGTTTTAGAGTTTCGTCAGCTGAATAAGCAAATTTTTTGTTACATTCCACCTGTAGGGAAGTCAGGTCAAAAAGACGGGGAGGTGCTTCTGTGCCTTGTTTTTTTGCTACTTCTGTCACGGTAAAAGGAACATTTTTGATACGTTCCATAAGTGCCTGTCCGGTAGCAAGATCGGTGATGGGAGGAATTCCCCTGTTCCCTTCAGCCTTTTTGGCTTTCTTGGGGTTCTCTTTAGCATCGCTTTCTTCCTGAGCCAGTTCCTCATCGCTTTTGCGGATGATGGCAGAGAATGTGGTTTCCCGGTATAAAGTAGCCAGTACCCAATATTGTTGAGGAGTGAAGTTCTCTATTTCTTGCTGACGCTTTACTATCAGTGCCAAAGTCGGAGTCTGCACCCGTCCTATCGATAGAATTTGTCTGTTTTGTCCGTACTTTAAGGTATAGAGCCGGGTGGCGTTCATGCCCAATACCCAATCGCCGATAGCACGGCTTAATCCAGCTTCGTATAAAGGTTGGAATTCTTTTTGATCTTTTAGTTTGCTGAATCCTTCGCGTATGGCTTCTTCAGTCAAGGATGAAATCCATAGACGTTTCACCGGGCAGTGTGCTCCTGCTTTCTGCATGACCCATCGTTGAATAAGTTCTCCTTCCTGGCCGGCATCACCGCAATTTATAATTTCATCGGCATTTTGCATCAGTCCTTCTATAATACGAAATTGTTTTTCAATGCCCGGATCGCTGATTAGCTTAATGCCGAAACGAGGTGGAATCATAGGAAGGCTGGACAGACTCCATGCTTTCCATGAGGGAGTGTATTCATGAGGCTCCTTCAAAGTACAGAGGTGTCCGAATGTCCAGGTAACCTGATATCCGTTTCCTTCTATATATCCGTCTTTTTTGGTTTTTGCTCCCAGTACATCCGCTATGTCACGGGCTACGGAAGGTTTTTCGGCAATACAAACTATCATATTTTTTTTCGTTTCTGTTCAAATAGGATTGCAAAGGTAATAAAAACCTCGGAAGAGATTTTGTTTTGTCTTTATTAGTTCTTCTTTTATAAGAATTTAAAAGTAGGTATCGGGGGCTTTAAGGTCATTTCAGTGCAAATGGGCTGTTAGGTATGGTTTTTCTGTTATTTGCTGTTTGACGAATGTCTTTTGAACTTTTCTCTATGATTTCAGTTTCTTTTCAGAATCCTATAAGAATTTTGCATCAAAAAGAAACTATAAAACAATGTAATTATGAAAAAGAATTGGATGTTATTTTTATTTTTCGCAGCTTTTGCTGCACTAACTTTTAGTGGTTGTAGTGATGATGACAATAGTGATGTTCCTGAAAACACACATTTGGTTTCAAAAGAAGTACAGGCTGCATTTAATGCAAAATATCCGCAAGCCAAAGACGTGGAATGGGAGCTGAAAGGTGATTATGCTGTAGCAGATTTTTATTGGGATGGTGGAGAGCATTCTGCATGGTTCAATCCGTTATCGGCTGCCTGGTATATGACAGAAACAGATGTTCGTTATGAAAATCTTCCCGAACCTGTACTTGCTGCCCATAAAGCAGGCAAATATGCTGACTGGCGGGTGGATGATGTGGATAAGTTGACTCGTGAGGGAATGGAAACTCTTTATGTCATTGAGGTGGAGAAAGGAGAATCCGAGCTGGATTTGTTTTATTCGTCTACAGGTATATTGGTAAAAACTGTTGTAGATACCGGACACGAAGAAGATTATGATGATTATTTGCCGCAGCCTGATGCAAACGGCATTATAGCTATTGTCAAGCAGAAATATCCCAATGCGACAATTGTAGAAATAGAACGTGAAAAAGGTTTGCAGGAAGTTACTATTTTAGATGAAAACAAAGAGAAAGAGGTTTATTTCAATGAGCGGAATGAATGGATGGGAACAAGCTGGGATGTACAGGTGGCAAATTTACCGGAAGCGGTAAAAAAATCGGTTATGGAAAAATATTCAGATTATGTGATAGATGATGCTGATTATGTGGTGACACCTGATAATGAATGGTATATACTTGATTTGGAAAACAAACAGATCGATAAAGAGCTTAAAGTAAAGGTAGATAAGGACGGCGTTTGGTTGTAATTTTATTATCCCCTAGGCTATGCTAGGTAAACAGGCGGATGTTTCATAGGGCCGGACAGCTTTGGGGTTTTTAAACATTATGATTTTTGTGGCAGGCAGTTGAAGTGTGAATTTGTATTTCTGTTATACATTTTTTGTGATTTTGATGAGAGAGTAAAAGATGAATGTGGAAAAATAGATTTGTATGATATACGATATTCAGTTACATTTGCATTTAGAATAAAAAATAGCATGATGGAAACAGGATTAACTTATACTTCGACTGTTGTCGTTTCAAAAGAAAATGTAGCTGCCACCATGGGTAGCGGCGATTTGAATGTGTTTGCCACTCCCGCTATGGTGGCGTTGATGGAGAATGCTGCCATGAGTGCCGTGGCAGATGAGTTGCCTGAAGGTTCCACTACAGTAGGGGCCATGATGAACACTACTCATATCAAGCCCTCGGCTGTGGGAGACACGGTTTCGGCTACTGCCGTATTAAAAGAGGTGGAAGGCAGAAAACTTACTTTTGAAGTGCGGGCGCAAGATAGCAAGGGCGTGATTGGAGAAGGTACACATGTACGTTATATTGTGGACAAAGAGAAGTTTATGAGTAAATTGTCTTAATAATTATTTGAAATTATGCCACAACTGAGAGCTTCCCTTCTTTTGTGATTCTGAATATTATTTGTTCCGATAACGGGAAATCAAGTAGAGGAATGAAGAACGTGCTTTAATAAAAAATATTTAAGGAGAGCAAAACGAATGACAATCTGAAAAAGAGTGTCATGGAGTTCTGCCCTCCTTCTTTTATTCTTGCAGCGCCAAGATATATTCGTATAACTTCTTATAAAACGGATGTTTCGTCAGCGTAGAGGCATCTCCTAATATAATAAGTTTCATGCGTGCACGTGTAATTGCTACATTCATTCGTCGCAAGTCATTTAGAAAACCAATTTGTCCCTCTTCATTTGCACGTACTAAACTGATGAGGATAACGTCTCGTTCCTGTCCCTGAAAACCATCTACCGTATTGATGGTGATAAGGTGTCGGTAAGGCTTGAAGAAAGCATCTCGTTTTATCAGTTGACGGAGATATTGTACTTGTGCTTTATAAGGAGAAATCAGTCCCACATCAATCCGTTCTTCCAGAAAACGGTCTTTACCTATTTTATTGATATAGTTGGTGAGTTGGGAAATGGAGAGTGCCGCCTCCTCTTTATTGATACGGCCGAAGCTTTCACCCACAAACTCTTCGTTGCATTCCATTCCTTCCGTATTTATCCATTCTATCGGTGTGTCATAGTCCAATATACTCCGATATTTTACTTCGGGAGCTGATTTCAGTTCACCCTGATAGAACCATTCTGAAGAGAAACGCATAATTTCGTCATTCATTCTATATTGTACCTTTAACAAGGATACAGTGTCGGGTTTGTTGTCTGCAATCTCCTGCATCAGTGTCCGGTCTAATCCTCCACGAGCTGCTTCCATGCATTTAATGGTAGGAGGAAGCTGGCAATAATCACCGGCCAGAATGACACGGTCTGCTTTGCGGATGGCAATCCAGCAGGCAGGTTCTAGAGCTTGTGCGGCTTCGTCTATGAATAAGGTACTGAATTTGCGTCCTGTCAATATTCGGTTGGCGGAACTTACCAGTGTGCAGGCTATCACACGTGCTTCGCCGAACAATGCTTCGTTGATGCGAATTTCCAGTTCGGTGGCACGGTCTTTCAGTGAGTTTATTTTCTGTCGGATATTCTCACGTTCCGCTCCTTTGCGCGAACGTCCGTAGAGCTCGCGTATTGCTTTTCGGATACTCCATAATTGCGGATAATCGGGATGGCTTTCAAAACGGCGTTCATAGGTAAAAGCAAGCATTTTGTCATTGACGCGGATGGGATTACCAATACGGAGAACGGGAACACCCCGGTCCACCAGTTTCTCGCTAATCCAGTCTACAGCCATATTGCTCTGTGCACACACCATGACTTGATTTTCCCGGTGAAGGGTCTCGTAAATGGCTTCTACCAATGTGGTAGTTTTACCGGTTCCGGGCGGACCGTGGACTATAGCAACATCTTTGGCATGCATCACTTTATTTACTGCTTCCTCCTGCGTATTGTTTAACCAGGGGAAACGGGTGAAGCCGAAACTGAAAGTTTCCGCCTTTTGGTTGCCATGAAAAATCTCACGTAACTCTGCCAGACGATTCCCTTTTGCCTTGAGGACTTGTCCCAACGCTTCGAACATCAACCGGTAACTGGTTTCATCAAAATAAAGCTGTACTCCCAATTGTCGCTCGGTTGCCTGTATGCTGAGCAATGCATCTGCCGAGGGGAGAACGATTACCATTCGGTCTTCGTCCACGTAGTTGACAGTTGCCGTAAAATTGAAATAATGTAATTGGCCTGATGCATTTTGCGTAAAAAAGCATACCGGACGGCCGAATTCAAATACATGTTCTATGTCTTTGTCTTCTTGCCTTTCAACTTCTACAACCAATTGATTCAATGAGTTATAATAGCTTCTGCCTGCCGATATAGGATACCAGCACATACCCCGTTTCACTTTGCGCCCGATGCCCATAGCTTCAGTCTGTTGCCTGAAAGTCTCTTTTTCGTAATCATATTCTAATTTTAGTAACAACTCTTTGCGTTGTAGTTTGTTAATTATATTAGAAAGGGGTATATGTTGGTTCATAATGATGCTTTTTTCTATAAGAATTGCAAAGATAATAATAATCCTTTAGGTAGGACTTTATGTTTTATTTTGTTAAACGTATTATAGATTACACAAGAATTCAAATATTATTCCTATATTGCCAAAAATAAAATAGATTTAAAACTGTAATAATTATAAATGGTAAAAGGTATGGTATATGACTTGGACATGTTAAAGGCCTTTTATGCTTCTTTCGAAAAGAAGATAGGTCGGGTAAGAGCCGTGTTGCAGCGTCCGCTGACATTGGCTGAGAAAATTCTGTATACACATCTTTATGATGATGCTCAACTGAAGAATTATGAACGTGGCGAGGACTATGTGAATTTCCGTCCCGACCGCGTGGCTATGCAAGACGCGACGGCGCAAATGGCATTGTTGCAATTTATCAATGCAGGAAAGGATTCCGCTGCCGTACCTTCTACTGTGCATTGTGACCATTTGATTCAGGCATATAAAGGAGCGGGCCCGGATATTGCAACGGCTACGGAAACCAACCGTGAGGTATACGATTTCTTACGAGATGTTTCTTCGCGTTTCGGTATCGGGTTTTGGAAACCGGGAGCAGGAATCATTCATCAGGTGGTACTCGAAAACTATGCTTTTCCCGGGGGAATGATGGTGGGGACGGATTCTCATACCCCCAATGCCGGAGGATTGGGGATGGTGGCAATCGGAGTCGGTGGTGCCGATGCTGTGGATGTAATGACCGGTATGGAATGGGAGTTAAAGATGCCGAAACTGATTGGAGTTCATTTGACCGGAAGCTTGAATGGATGGGCTTCGCCAAAGGATGTGATTCTGAAATTGGCCGGTATTCTGACCGTGAAAGGTGGAACGAATGCCATTATAGAATATTTTGGAGAAGGGACAGCTTCACTTTCGGCAACCGGTAAGGCTACTATCTGCAATATGGGTGCAGAGGTGGGGGCTACCACATCCTTGTTCCCCTATGACGACCGGATGGCTGTGTATCTGAAAGCTACCGGAAGAGAGTCTGTAGCAGAGATGGCCGGAAAAGTGGCAAATGATTTACGTGCCGATGCTGAGGTTGTTGCCAATCCTTCTGCTTTCTACGACCGTGTGATTGAAATTAATTTGTCCGAGTTGGAACCTTATATCAACGGGCCGTTTACACCGGATGCCGCAACACCTATTTCAGAGTTTGCCGAAAAGGTATTGGTTAATGGTTATCCGCGTAAGATGGAAGTCGGGCTGATAGGTTCATGTACCAATTCATCTTATCAGGATTTAAGTCGGGCTGCTTCCATTGCCCGTCAGGTAGCTGAAAAACATTTGGCTGTGGCTGCTCCTTTGATTGTCAATCCGGGTTCTGAACAGATTCGAGCTACCGCCGAGCGTGACGGGATGATTGATGCTTTCCAAAAGATTGGGGCTACTATTATGGCGAATGCTTGCGGTCCGTGCATCGGACAGTGGAAACGCCATACCGATGATCCTGTCCGCAAAAACTCGATTGTCACTTCTTTCAACCGTAATTTTGCCAAACGTGCCGATGGTAATCCGAATACACATGCATTTGTGGCTTCTCCTGAATTGGTATTGGCTCTGACTATTGCCGGTGATTTATGTTTCAATCCGTTGAAAGATACGTTGATAAATCAAGAAGGCGAGAAGGTGAAATTGAGCGTTCCCGAGGGAGATGAATTGCCGTCGGCAGGTTTCACTCAAGGTAATCCCGGTTATTTGGCTCCTGCCGGTGCACAGGTAGAAATTAAGGTGAATCCCGAATCACAGCGTTTGCAGTTATTGGCTCCGTTTCCGGCATGGGATGGAAAGGATTTTACGGATATGCCTTTACTGATTAAGGCTCAAGGTAAATGTACCACAGACCATATTTCGATGGCAGGCCCGTGGCTGCGTTTCCGTGGTCATCTGGAAAATATTTCGGATAATATGCTGATGGGGGCGGTGAACGCTTTCAATGGTGAAACGAACAAGGTGTGGAACCGATTGACAAATACCTATGAGAGTGTATCGGGCGCGGCTAAGCAGTATAAAGCGCAAGGCATCGGGTCTATGGTAGTTGCGGAGGAAAATTATGGAGAAGGTTCCAGTCGTGAACATGCCGCTATGGAGCCTCGTTTCCTGAATGTAAAGGTTATTCTGGCGAAGAGTTTTGCCCGCATCCATGAAACGAATCTGAAGAAGCAGGGAATGTTGGCGGTGACTTTTATAGACAAAGCGGACTATGACAAGATTCAAGAACATGATTTGATTACCGTCAGCGGATTGGCGGACTTTGCTCCCGGAAGAAATCTGACTGTGACTTTACACCATGAAGATGGCACTCAGGATGGTTTTGAAGTACAGCATACTTATAATGAACAGCAGATAGGTTGGTTCCGTGCCGGCTCTGCTTTAAATGCAAGATAAAAGATGAAAAAGACAGTACCTTATATTACAGGAGACGGAGTGGGAGCAGAAATTACTCCCGCTATGCAAGCCATAGTGAATGCGGCCGTGAAGAAGGCGTATGGCAATGAACATGAAATAGAATGGATGGAAGTACTGGCAGGTGAACGTGCTTTCAACGAAACAGGTTCCTGGTTGCCGGATGAGACGATGGAGGCTTTCAAGAAATATGGTGTGGGCATAAAAGGTCCGTTGACTACTCCCGTAGGAGGTGGTATCCGTTCCTTGAATGTGGCTTTGCGCCAGACGCTGGATCTGTATGTGTGTCTGCGCCCCGTACGTTGGTTCAGCGGAGTGGTATCTCCGGTGAAAGAGCCTCAGAAGGTGGATATGCATATTTTCCGCGAAAATACGGAGGATATTTATGCAGGTATAGAATGGGAAGCAGGCACGCCGGAAGCTGAGAAGTTTTATCGTTTTTTGCATGATGAAATGGGAGTGGCTAAAGTGCGCTTTCCCGAATCTTCTTCATTTGGCGTGAAACCGGTGTCCAAAGAAGGAACGGAACGTCTGGTACGTGCGGCATGTAAATATGCTTTGGAGCATGGCTTGCCGTCAGTGACGTTGGTGCATAAAGGAAATATCATGAAGTTTACTGAAGGCGGCTTCAAGAAATGGGGATATGAACTGGCGGAACGTGAATTCGGAGATGCCATTGCGTCAGGCAAGTTGGTGATAAAAGACTGCATAGCCGATGCATTCTTGCAGAATACGTTATTGATTCCCGAAGAATATTCGGTGGTGGCTACCTTGAATTTGAACGGAGATTACATCTCGGATCAGTTGGCTGCCATGGTAGGCGGCATCGGAATTGCTCCCGGAGCGAACATCAATTACAATACCGGTCATGCCATTTTTGAAGCGACTCACGGTACGGCTCCCAATATTGCCGGAAAGGATGTGGTGAATCCTTGTTCATTAATCCTCTCGGCTGTCATGATGTTGGAACATTTTGGCTGGAATAAGGCGGCGGAGCTGATAGTGAATGCTTTGGAATCCAGTTTTGGCGAAGGCAGAGCCACACATGACCTTGCCCGTTTTATGCCCGGAGGTGTCTCGCTTGGCACGTCGGCATTTACAAAAGAAATAATAGAAAGAATAAACTCCTAAAAACTCACGGATATGAAGAAAGAATATATCATTTACAAACTCTCCGAGGATATGAAGAATGCAACCCGGATTGAGAACGAATTGTTCAAGAAGTTTGATGTAAAGCGCGGATTGCGTAACGAAGATGGCACCGGTGTTTTGGTAGGGTTGACCAAGATAGGCAATGTAGTAGGGTATGAACGTATTCCCGGTGGAGGATTGAAGCCGATTCCCGGCAAACTTTTCTATCGTGGGTATGATTTGGAAGATTTGGCACATAGTATCATTAAGGAGAAACGTTTTGGTTTTGAGGAGGTGGCTTATCTGTTATTGTCCGGTCATTTGCCTGACAAGGAAGAGTTGGCGTCTTTCTGTGAGTTGATTAATGACAATACTCCGTTGGAACAGAAGACCAAAATGAATATCATTGAGTTGGAGGGAAATAACATTATGAACATTCTGGCCCGTAGCGTGCTTGAAATGTACCGTTTTGACCCGCAGGCGGATGATACTTCGCGTGATAACCTGATGCGTCAGAGTATTGACTTGATATCCAAATTCCCGACCATTATTGCATACGCTTATAACATGTTGCGCCATGCCACGTATGGTCGTTCGTTGCATATCCGTCATCCGCGTGAAAAACTGTCTATCGCAGAAAACTTCCTGTATATGTTGAAAAAGGATTATACGGAACTTGATGCGCGCACGCTTGATTTGCTGTTGGTACTTCAGGCTGAACACGGAGGTGGTAATAACTCTACTTTTACCGTCCGTGTAGTTTCGTCCAGCCGTACGGATACTTATTCGGCCATCGCCGCAGGTATCGGCTCGTTGAAAGGTCCGCTTCATGGAGGGGCAAATATCCAGGTGGCGGATATGTTCCATCATTTGCAGGAAAATATCAAGGATTGGACCAATGTGGACGAAATTGATACTTACTTTACCCGTATGTTGAATAAGGAAGCGTATGATAAGTCCGGTCTGATTTATGGTATCGGTCATGCGGTCTATACGATATCCGATCCTCGTGCCATCTTGTTGAAAGAATTGGCTCGTGATTTGGCAAAAGAAAAAGGCAAGGAAGAAGAATTTGCTTTCCTGGAATTGTTGGAAGAACGTGCCATCGCTATGTTCGGAAAGATTAAGAATAACGGCAAGACGGTGTCCAGTAATATCGATTTCTATTCAGGTTTCGTATATGAAATGATTGGTCTGCCACAGGAAATATTTACACCTTTGTTTGCGATGGCTCGTATCGTGGGGTGGTGCGCACACCGCAATGAGGAGCTGAATTTTGAAGGAAAACGCATTATTCGTCCGGCATACAAGAATGTGTTGGAAGAACTGGAATATGTGCCTTTGAAACAGAGATAACGGTTTAGAGGCACCTCGGTTGGCGATAAGCTTTGGTATTATTGTTTTAGCTTGGCGGCAATGAGGTCTGTATTGTTGTAAAGAAAAGTAAGATATCTTCGTGGACAAAGTAAGATATGTTTCCGAGCAAAGTAACACCACGTACATGTTCCACGAAGATATCTTACTTTTTTCAGTGAGATATGGTCGTTCATAATACTCTATATAGAGTACCTTGAAAAATCCTTCAAATCTTTCAGCCTGCTCGCAAATGCCCTGCCCGTCGGCTTTTCGGCTGAAGAATTGGGCTCGGGAATCCTTCAGCCGGACCGGTGTTCTTCCAGTTCTTAGGGAATTGGTTTTTCTGAAGGATATTTTCCGGCTGAAACATTTCACAATGCATATCCTTCAGCCGGAATGCCGACGGGCAGGGCGTTTGCGAGCAGGCTGAAAGATCTGAAGGAAAAATAAGGCGTTTCGGCATGTAGATGCCGTTATGGGAAAAAACAACAGGTCAAATTTTAAAAAGCTCTTGTTCTTTCAATGAAAACGTCTTGTTCTTTTCTGAAAAGAACAAGGCCTTTAAAAAAAAGAACAAGACGTTTGAAAGGTTAGTAACGTGTATGCCGGAAGGTTAATAACGTGTGGGATGATACGTTACTATTGAATATTTTACAATTATAATTCATTATATTGCATACTATACATATCAAAACCGTCAGCCCAATAATTGCGTTTGATTTCATTCAGTGTGAATCCTTGCTTTTCATAGAATTTATATGCTAATTGCGAGGTTCGGACTGTTATTTTTTTGATACTGGGAATAGCCTTTAAAACCTCAATTCTGTATCTTAAAAGCTTTTTACCTAAAGATTTGCCTTGATAGTCGGGATGCATAATATCCCAACTTATTTTTCCAATGGTTCTTTTTTCTGCGAAATTTATCCCGCCGCATCCAACCACTTTCCCGTCAACGAGCAAGACATAATAGAGCTCTATTTCTTTATCCAAATAATTGCTCAAATCATTAACTTCCTCTTTTGCAAAGAAGTTGGGTGTGTTTAATTTAATTAAATTCATGACAACTTCTTTATCTGTCGTCAAATATTCTCTAATTACAATTGAATTATCTTGTGTCATAGAACTTTCGTTTGAAATTCGTGGCAAAGATACGAAAATTAAAAACTGACAAGAGATCAAAATATTGTCTATTGAAAAAATAGTAAATAATTATTTGACAGCATAGCACCACAAATTATTGAAATTTGCACAGTTGCTGAATCGTTACCTCTGTTCCTTAAATATTACGCTAAACATTTGTTTTTTCAATTGGTTAATCCAAGATGATGAAAATCTAAAATAAACTGCTCTTAATATAATTTTGAAATATCTTATCCCAACTCTTTTTCTGTGTCTAAGTCTGGGTACAATAAAAAAGCATGTCCAGTTTGCTAATGGCGTTACGAGCTTCCTGTATATGTCTGATGCTGAAATGCAACGTGATGGTACTTTGATGATTGGCGGGGGAGGGAAGTCGGAAATCAATGGAAAACCTGTAGAAAATAGTATATACCTCTCTAAGTAAAGTCTTCTCTGCGATAAAAATCGTATCCTTTTTTTGCAAAAAATCTCTTAATTGTTGCTTTCCTCTGATTTTTCCCTTAAATTTGTTAGTGACTTACTAAATTTAATACAGGGAGGAACGAGTATGGGACAACAGACTTTTGAATTTTTGCTATTGGCAATGTCCGCACTTGCGGTGATTGTATTTGTAGCCCTCTATTATGTACGTGCCGGTTATGGTATGTTCCACACCCCGAAATGGGGACTTTCAGTGAACAATAAATTAGGTTGGGTACTGATGGAAGCGCCTGTATTCCTTGTAATGCTTTATCTGTGGTGGAACAGCAGCGTGCGTTTTGATGCCGCTCCTTTCCTCTTTTTTCTTCTTTTTGAATTACATTATTTCCAGCGCTCTTTTATCTTCCCTTTCCTGATGAAAGGAAAGAGCCGGATGCCCCTTGCCATTATGTTGATGGGAGTGGTCTTTAATGTCCTGAACGGACTGATGCAGGGCGAATGGTTGTTCTATCTGGCTCCGGAAGGACTCTATACAGATGCCTGGCTCAGTACTCCTTCTTTTTGGCTTGGGGTTATTCTGTTCTTTATAGGGATGGGCATTAATCTACATTCCGACAGTGTGATCCGCCATTTACGTAAACCGGGCGATACACGCCATTATTTGCCGCAGAAGGGAATGTACCGATATGTCACTTCGGGCAACTATTTTGGCGAGTTGGTGGAATGGATAGGGTTTGCCGTACTCACTTGTTCGCCCGCTGCATGGGTGTTTGTGCTGTGGACGTTTGCTAATCTGGCTCCACGTGCCAATTCCATCCGTAACCGTTATCGGGAAGAGTTTGGTAAGGATGCGGTAGGAAAAAAGAAAAGAATGATTCCTTTTATTTATTGAATTTGAATAGTATATCGTTTCTGTTTCAGGAAATGATGAAAGCGAAACATAACATATGAATGATGAACTCTAAATTATTTACTCCCGCTTCTATCGGACCGCTGACTTTGCGTAACCGTACGATTCGTTCGGCTGCTTTTGAGAGTATGTGTCCGGGCAATGCTCCGTCCCGGCAATTGAAGGATTATCACTGCTCGGTGGCGGCAGGTGGAGTGGGAATGACTACTATTGCTTATGCAGCAGTTACACAGAGTGGCCTTTCTTTCGACAGGCAATTGTGGATGCGCCCTGAAATTATACCGGGATTAAGGGAAATAACCGATGCGGTTCATAAAGAAGGGGCTGCCGTAAGCATTCAGTTGGGACATTGTGGAAATATGTCGCACAAAAGTATTTGTGGGGTAACACCCATAGGAGCTTCTTCCGGTTTTAATCTTTATTCGCCTACTTTCGTGCGTGGCTTGCGCAAGGAGGAACTGCCGCAGATGGCAAAGGCATACGGTCAGTCGGTCAACTGGGCGCGTGAGGCCGGATTTGACGCGGTGGAGATACATGCGGGGCATGGCTATCTTATCAGTCAGTTTCTTTCACCTTACACCAATCATCGTAAAGACGAGTTCGGCGGCTCGTTGGAGAATCGTATGCGCTTTATGGATATGGTGATGGAGGAAGTGATGCGTGCCGCAGGTAATGACATGGCCGTTCTGGTAAAAACCAATATGCGTGACGGTTTTAAAGGAGGAATGGAAATAGATGAAGCTGTGCAGGTAGCGAAACGGTTGGTACAGGACGGGGCTCATGCGTTGGTGCTGAGTGGAGGTTTTGTAAGCAAAGCGCCTATGTATGTCATGCGGGGAGCGATGCCTATAAAAAGTATGACACATTATATGAACTGTTGGTGGCTGAAATATGGGGTGCGTATGGTAGGCAAATGGATGATTCCGACAGTACCTTTCAAAGAGGCTTATTTTTTGGAAGATGCATTGAGATTCAGAACAGAAATAAAGGAAATTCCGTTAGTATATGTGGGGGGGCTGGTATCTCGTGAAAAGATAGATGAGGTATTGGATGATGGTTTTGAATTTGTACAGATGGGAAGGGCGTTGCTGAATGAACCTGGTTTTGTGAATCGGTTGCGCACTGAAGAAAAGGCGCGTTGCAATTGCGGTCATAGTAATTATTGCATTGCGAGAATGTACACTATTGATATGGCATGCCACAAACATTTGGAAGAGAAATTGCCCCTTTGCTTGGAACGTGAAATAGAAAAATTAGAGAACCAATGAGTAAATTAGCCATAATAACCGGTGCCGATGGAGGAATGGGAACCGAAATAACCCGTGCGGTAGCACAGGCCGGTTATCATGTAATTATGTTGTGCTACACTCTTTTCAAAGGAGAGGAGCGTAAGAACCAGTTGATTTTGGAAACAGGCAATAAAGAGATAGAAGTCAGACAGGTTGACCTTTCTTCTATGGCTTCTGTGACTAATATCGCAGAAGATTTGTTGGGGCGTGGAAAACATATCGACTTACTGATGAACAATGCGGGAACCATGAGTTCCGGAGGTTTGATTACAACGGAGGATGGTTTGGAATATACGGTAGCCGTGAACTATGTGGCCCCTTTTTTACTGACCTTGAAATTATTACCTCTGATGGGGCAGGGAACCCGGATTGTGAACATGGTTTCTTGTACGTATTCCATAGGGAAGATTACTCCTGAATTTTTTGTTCGTGGAAAGAGAGGAAGTTTTTGGCGTATCCCTGTTTACAGCAATACAAAGTTGGCTTTGTGGCTTTTTACCCGTGAACTTTCTGAAAGGCTGAAAGCAGAGGGAATCACCGTCAATGCTGCCGATCCCGGTATTGTTTCTACCAATATCATCCGTATGGATATGTGGTTTGATCCGTTGACCGACATACTGTTCCGTCCTTGTATCCGTACTCCGAAGCAAGGAGCTGCGACAGCTGTCAGTTTGCTTTTGGATGAGCGATGGAAAGAAGTTACAGGACAGATGTTTGCTTCTTGCAAGCCTAAAAAAGTAAAGGATAAGTTTATGAATCATCCGCAGGCAAGACAGCTTTGGGCGGATACGAAAGCATATTTGGAGAAACTGAAATTGGAGGAGCCAATTGGCTGAGAATTCCTTTAAATACATAAAAGCCGTATCGTTACTCAAAAGTAGAGTGGATACGGCTTTTATGGTCGGTGAAGAGTGTCTGGTTTCGGATTGCAGTGTAGTTGAGGTTATTCTTTCTTGGCTGCTTGTTCTGCCAGCATCTGTTCACGGCTTTTACTTTGGGTTACAATATAAACTCCCGTGAATACCAGTGCCACAGCTATTCCTTTGGCAACACCGAAGGTTCCCATTCCTAACAAGATAGAGACACTGGTTCCTACAATAGGCTGCACATAGTTGTACATACTGATGACAGTAGGGCGCAATGTTTTCTGTCCGATCATCATCAGAATATAGGCAAGGAATGTTCCACCTACAATGACATAGGCTACACAGGTCCATGTGGAAGTGGAAATTTCGTGAAAATGTATGGTCGAGACCTCATGATAGGAAAATGGAATAAAGCAGATGGCTGCATAGGTGAACATCCATTTCATTAAAGTAAATATGTTGTATCTGCTGATCAGTCCTTTGAAAATAGCCAGATAGAATGAGAAACTGATTTGTGCCAACAGGCAAAGCAAATCTCCCGGAATACTTCCGCCTTTTCCATCTGTTGAGCCTTGGCTGCTCAGTATGAGTGTTAAAGCTCCGATGGAACCTAGAAAAATGCCAATCACTTTTTTCCCTGTAACCGGTTCTTTCAGATAAATGGCAGCGACAATCATAGTGGCGATAGGGGCTGTGGTTGTTACAATGGAAGCATCGATGGGGGAAGTCAGTGATAGTCCGAAAGTAAAACATCCCTGATTCAGGACGATACCCAACAATCCTGCAAAGAACAACATCATCAAGTCGTGCGGCTTTACTTGTTCTTTAGGAGCGAAAATAGAAGCTATCCAAAAACAGATAGCACCTCCTGTCATTCGAAATGTAGCGAGGGAAAGGCCTGAAATACCGTTTTCTAACGCCGTTTTACCAATTGGGGACATTAATCCCCACATTATGGCAGCGCCTAGCAATGCCAAATGTCCTTTGTACTTTTGAATAGCCATTCTTTTTACCTTAAATAACAGTGCAAATGTAGGAGGTTTTTTTTATATTTTCTATCTTTGCTTACAAGTAAATCTATCAAAAATGAAAAAGCAAGCTGATTATATAAAACGTATCGAGATAAAGCGGCTTTGGGGCCGTAAAGATATCTCATGGGAACTGCGTCCGGATGTCAATATTCTGAGCGGAGTGAATGGTATCGGCAAGAGCACTATCCTGAACAGATCTGTGAATAGCCTGACGGCTTTGGAAGGTGGAGCGTTGAGTAACGGTTCGGCTCCCGGTGTACATTTTGTCTTCTCTCCGGAAGATGCTACCCAGATACACTTTGATGTAATCCGTAGTTTTGACCGTCCGTTGATTCATTCGGAACTTCTCGAAAAGATGGCGGATAAGAATGTTAAGACAGAATTGGATTGGCAACTTTATCAGTTGCAACGGCGTTATCTGGATTATCAGGTAAATATCGGTAACCGCATCATCGAGTGCCTTACCTCCGGTGGCCCTGACGGTCAGCTTCGTGCCGCCGAGATGTCTTACCCCAAGACAAAATTCCAGAATCTGATGGATGACTTGTTTGGTGAGACCGGTAAGAAAATCATTCGTAAAAGCAATGAGATTTTGTTTGAACAGGATGGAGATATACTTTATCCTTATCAACTGTCTTCCGGCGAGAAGCAGATTTTGGTTATTTTGCTGACGGTTCTGGTGCAAGACAATCGCCGCGGGGTTTTGTTTATGGATGAGCCTGAAGTATCCTTGCATGTGGAATGGCAACAACGCCTTATTTCATTGATACGGCAATTGAATCCTAATGTACAGATTGTATTGACAACTCATTCGCCTGCTGTGATTATGGATGGCTGGCTGGATGCAGTGACCGAGGTGAGTGATATTACAAAATAAACAATTTCTAACGACGATACTATGGGAAAAAGATTGTCCGAGAATCTGTCCTCCTTATATATTGGTGCGGCCAACAAATTGAAGCCTAAATGTTCGCGACGCAAGATTATTGCATACGTTGAGAGTTATGATGATATTTCATTCTGGCGTACCTTGTTAGGTGAATACGAAAATGAAACTCGTTATTTCGAAGTGATGCTTCCTTCGAAAACCACTTTGGCTAAAGGTAAGAAGTCTGTGCTGATGAATGAACTGGGACCTCGGTTGGGACAAAATATGATAGCTTGTGTAGATAGTGATTATGATTATCTGTTGCAGGGGGCTACCCATACCTCACGTTATATAATAAATAACAAATATGTTTTTCATACCTATGCATATGCTATAGAAAACTATCAGTGTTATGCTGAAGCATTGCATGAGGTTTGTGTCATGGCAACGTTGAATGATCATCCATTGGTGGATTTTGTCGCTTTTATGCGTATGTATTCTCAAATAGCTTATCCGTTGTTCATCTGGTCGGTGTGGTTTTATAGAAAACATAATCTTTCCGAATTCTCTTTGCTTGATTTCTGTTCGTATGTAAAATTAGATAGGGTCAGTGTCTATCATCTTGAACGGAGTTTAGAGAGTATGAGCCGCAGGGTGAGGCGTAAATTATTGGAGCTGGAACGCCGCCATCCGAAAGCCTTGGAGGAAATAGAGGCGATGAAGGGGGAATTTGCCAAATTGGGAGTGAATGAGGACAATACCTATATGTTTATTCAAGGACATCACATTATGGATAGTGTAGTGATGAGATTGTTAGTACCTGTCTGCAATGTGTTACGCCGTGAACGTGAAACGGAGATTAAAGAACTGGCAGAGCATAATATGCAGTTTCATAATGAACTGACCAGCTATCAGCGCCGGCAGTTGGGAGTAGACATTGTACTCCGCAAACATACCAGCTATAAGTTATCACCTCTTTATAAAAAATTGGAAGCAGATATAGAACGTTTCTTGAAACATATCTGAATCGGTTATTTCTTATGGGAGGCAAGTGCTTTGGCTATGAAATGATCTAGTGAGAATTTACCCGGTCCTGCTATATACAATAATATGAATACTACCAGATAAATAAAGGCTAATTCTTTAACGGCGAAAGGATCAGAACCATGAACAACAAAGAATGCGATACACATGGTGAAGATCATCGGAAGCATTGCCAAGCGATAAAGGAATCCGAAAATGAAAGCCATCGAACAAACCATTTCACCAAAAATAGCCAGTACCAGTGAAAGTTGGCTGCCTATTCCTAAAGGATCGGGAAAACTGCCGGACATGACATCGTAGTTGGCCCATTTCTGTACACCGTGCGACATGAGTAAAATACCAAACAGGATTCGTAAAGCTAATATCAGAAGTGACATAGCAGTGCCATCGGGCTTGGATGGAAATAAGAATTTATAAATGACTGACATAATACGTTTTTATTTTTTTGTTTATACTATATTTATATAAACGTAACAAAAGGGTGAAATGTTCAAATCATTCACTGTTTGTTTCTTTGGAGATGGTTGATTCGCTCATATTAATTTTTTATTGTAGAAAAACTCTTGAAACGAATGTCAGGACTTCGTGCAAAAGGAATAAAAAAAGAACAATTATAATAAATATTAGTTCTATATGGTATAATGTTTGTCGTACCTTAGGTAACGATAAAAGCTAACATACGAATATATGAAAACAATTAAATGTATTGGAGTGCTGACATCCGGAGGGGATGCTTCTGGCATGAATGCCGCTATCCGTGCGGTAACCCGGAGTGCAATTTGTAACGGATTTAAAGTGAAGGGTATTTATAGAGGATATGAAGGGCTGATTAATGGAGAAGTGAAGGAACTGACCACCCAGGATGTGAGCAGTGTTATTCAACGTGGAGGAACGATGTTGAAGACAGCCCGTTCTGCTGAATTCCAAACAGTAGAAGGACGCAAGAAAGCATACGATACTATGCAGCGAGAAGGAATTGATGCTTTGGTGATTATAGGTGGAAATGGTTCTATTACAGGAGCCCGGATTTTTGCGGAAGAATATGATGTGCCTTGTATCGGGTTACCTGGTACAATAGATAATGATCTTTATGGTACTGACTTTACCATAGGTTACGATACGGCTTTAAATACGATTGTGGAATGTGTGGATAAAATCCGTGATACGGCAACCTCTCACGACCGTATATTCTTTGTGGAAGTGATGGGACGTGATGCCGGTTTTCTGGCTCAAAACAGTGCCATTGCTTCTGGTGCTGAGGCAGCGATTATTCCTGAAGATCGTACGGATGTGGATCAATTGGAGAAATTTATCGGGCGCGGTTTTCGTAAGACAAAGAATAGCAGTATTGTTATTGTTTCCGAGAGTCCGAAAGACGGAGGTGCCATGCATTATGCAGAGCGTGTCAAGAAAGAATATCCTCAATATGATGTGCGTGTTACCATTTTAGGGCATTTGCAACGTGGAGGTTCGCCTAGTGCTTATGACCGTATTCTTGCCAGCCGTCTGGGGGCGGGAGCTATTGATGCCATATTGGAAGGGCAGCGCAACGTGATGATTGGCATTCATAACGATGAGGTGGTATATGTACCTTTTTCTGAGGCAATTAAAAAAGACAAGCCCCTTGATAAATCGCTTATCAAGGTGCTTGATGAATTATCTATTTAATGAAAATAATCATGAAAGGAGAAGCGGAAGTAATTCTTCTGCTTTTTCTATGATATGTGCCGGATGTAAGGCTTCCAATTCTGTGCGCGGCCGGAATCCCCATGCCACACCTATAGCTGTTACTCCGGCATGATGCGCTGTTTGCATATCTACATTAGAATCACCTACATAAAGTATATCTTCCTGTTTGACTCCTGCTTTTGTCATGATTTCGTTTATGATGGATGGATCGGGTTTTGCGGGGATACCTTCGCGTTGTCCCAGTACTTCCACAAAGTTTATTTCTGGAAAATAGTGTGCTATTAACTTTCGGGTAGCTGCTTGGTATTTATTGGAGGCGACCGCTATCATGATCCCTTGCTGTTGCAGTGTTTTTAATAATTCGGAGATACCGGGATAAGGGCGGCTTAAATCGGCATTGTGCTCATCATAATAAGGGATGAATTGTGAACGTATCTTTAATACATTCTCTTCCGTACGTTCCCCTTCAGGCAGAGCACGCTCAAATAATTTATTGATTCCGTTTCCTACAAAAAAGCGGTATGCTTCCGTTTCATGTGTAGGATAGCCATAATATTGTAAGGCTTGGTTGGTGGCGGCAGCCAGGTCGGCAATGGTGTTCAGTAATGTGCCGTCCAGGTCGAATATTACAAGTTTCTTCATATTTGTACTTCTTTTATCGGTGCAAAGTTACTATTTTTGTATGCAAACTAATAATAATGCTTATGAACTTTCTAGAATTAGTGAAGGCGCGCTATTCTGCACGCAAATATGCCAATCGTCCTGTTGAGGCTGAAAAGTTGGATTATATCATGGAATGTGTACGTTTTGCACCATCTGCAGTTAATTTTCAACCATGGCGTTTCCGTATTGTTACAGATGAGGCCGTACTGAAAGCGTTGTATTCATGTTATAAACGGGAATGGCTTGCTACGGCTCCTTGTATCATAGTGGCTTGTGTGGATCATAATGAGTCTTGGCATCGCCGTGCCGATAATAAGGATCATGCTGATATTGATATTGCTATTGCAGTAGAACATCTTTGTCTGGCTGCTGCCGAACAAGGACTGGGTACTTGTTGGGTTTGTAATTTTGATGCTCCGCAATGCAGTGAGGTTTTGGGACTGCCGGAAAATTTGGAACCGGCCGTTTTGATTCCGGTCGGTTATGCGGAGGATGAACCTACAGAAAAGAAGCGGAAACCATTAAATGAAATCCTTCTTTAAAAAATCACAAAACCACCTTTCGGAGTGTCATCGGGCAGGTAGATTCAATTTCCTTTTACAGTGGATGAAGGTACTGTTAATTTCTTGACCTGATGACTGTTCCGGATTTTAAGCACATTTCTTTAGACTCTTCTTATTTTCTGATAATTTTGCATATTTTGTATTCCATTTATGATAGAAGTAAAGCCGAAATGGCTAAATTTGAGCACTTTTTAGGCTTTGAATAACCTATGAGTGTAGTAAGTACTATTAATAACACTGAAAATTATGGAGAACATAGGAGTTGGATTGATGTTGATGGTGGTCGGTATGGCGACCGTCTTTGTCATTCTCCTCATCGTTATCTATCTAAGCAAGTACCTTATTACTGTTGTCAACAAAGTGGCCCCCGAAGAGACCCCCAAAAAAGCACCTGCTGTAGCACCTACGGCAGATACTGGTGCTATGGATGCTATTAAGGCGGCAGTTGAGATTTTGACAGCAGGTAAAGGTCAGGTGATAAAGATTGAGAAGTTATAATCCAAAAAAAGAAAAACACATTTATCAAAAATGGAAAGAGAAGTAAAATTTAGTCTGGTCTTCCGCGATATGTGGCAGAGTGCGGGTAAGTACGTGCCTCGTGTAGACCAGTTGGTTAAGGTTGCCCCGGCTATTATTGAAATGGGCTGTTTCGCCCGTGTGGAAACAAATGGTGGTGGTTTTGAACAGGTAAATTTATTGTTTGGTGAAAATCCGAATAGAGCTGTGCGCGAGTGGACGAAACCCTTCCACGAAGCAGGCATCCAGACTCATATGCTGGACCGTGCGCTGAACGGTCTCCGCATGAGTCCCGTCCCGGCAGATGTCCGTAAATTATTCTATAAGGTTAAACATGCGCAAGGAACAGATATTACCCGTACTTTCTGCGGATTGAATGATGTCCGCAATATTATCCCTTCTATCGGCTATGCTCACGAAGCCGGAATGATTTCACAATGTTCGCTCTGTATCACTTTTTCTCCGATACATACTGTGGAATATTATGTGAATATGGCCAGGCAGCTTATAGAAGCCGGAGCCGATGAAATCTGTATTAAAGATATGGCCGGCATCGGACGTCCCGTTTCATTGGGAAAGATTGTTGCCGGAATCAAGAAGATTAAAAATATTCCTATACAGTATCACTCTCATGCGGGGCCCGGATTCAATATGGCTTCTATTTTGGAAGTATGCCAGGCTGGTTGCGACTATATTGATGTAGGTATGGAACCATTGTCATGGGGAACCGGCCATGCTGATTTGATTAGTGTGCAAGCCATGTTGAAAGATGCCGGATTTAAAGTGCCCGAAATTAATATGGAAGCGTATATGAAAGTGCGTTCCATGATTCAGGAGTTTATGGATGATTTCCTTGGTTTATATATCAGTCCCAAAAACCGTCTGATGAATTCTTTACTGATTGCTCCGGGATTGCCGGGCGGCATGATGGGAAGTTTGATGGCCGATCTTGAAACGAATCTGGAATCTATCAACAAGTACAAGGCAAAACGTAACCTGCCGTTTATGACTCAGGATGAATTGTTGATCAAGCTGTTCAATGAAGTTGCTTACGTATGGCCGCGTGTGGGTTATCCTCCTTTGGTTACTCCGTTCAGCCAGTATGTGAAGAACCTTGCCATGATGAATGTAATGGCTATGGAGAAAGGTAAGGAACGTTGGGGAATGATTGCCGATGATATTTGGGATATGATTTTGGGTAAAGCGGGACGTTTACCGGGTAAACTGGCCCCTGAAATTATTGAAAAGGCAGAACGTGAAGGCCGCAAGTTCTTTGATGGCAATCCGCAGGACAATTATCCCGACCAGTTGGAAAAATATCGCAAGATGATGCTTGAAAAACAATGGGATAAAGGACAGGATGACGAAGAACTGTTTGAGTATGCCATGCATCCGGCCCAGTATGAAGCTTATAAGAGCGGGAAGGCAAAAGAAGACTTCTTGGCAGATGTGAAGAAACGTCGTGAGGAGAAAGCGAATGCCACTACTCCTGTCGAAGCTGAAAACAAGACCAAGGTATTGACGGTGGATGTGAACGGGCAACCTTATCGCGTTACAGTGGCATATGGTGCTGTAGATCCTGCTACGCTGACAGCTCCTTCGGGTGCAGTTCCTGCACAAGCTGCTCCTGCTCCAGTAGGGGAAGGGAAAGATGTGCTTTCTCCGTTGGAAGGTAAATTCTTCTTGGTAAAGAATGCCCAGGAAACTCCGAAGAAGGTGGGTGAAAAGGTTAATAAAGGTGATGTGATTTGTTACGTCGAAGCAATGAAGACCTATAATGCGATTCGTGCGGAATATGACGGTACTATAACTGCTATTTGCGCTAATTCGGGTGACACGGTTTCAGAGGATGACGTATTAATGAAAATAGTATAATGGAAGATATATTTGAAAGACTTTATGATATGACTGCTTTCAGCAATATTATTGCTGAACCGCAATTCTTGATAATGTATGCCATTGCGTTCATCTTACTTTACTTGGGGATCAAGAAAAAGTACGAACCGCTGCTGCTGATTCCGATAGCTTTCGGAGTGTTGCTGGCTAACTTTCCCGGTGGTGAGATGGGGGTTGTCCAGGCCGATGAGAACGGCATGGTAATGGTGAATGGAGCACTGAAGAACATCTGGGAAATGCCGTTGCACGAAATTGCGCACGACTTGGGCCTGATGAACTTTATCTACTACATGTTGATTAAGACCGGTTTTCTTCCGCCTATCATTTTTATGGGGGTAGGTGCTTTGACAGACTTTGGTCCGATGTTGCGTAATTTGCGGCTTTCTATTTTCGGAGCTGCTGCACAGTTGGGTATTTTCACAGTATTGTTGGTAGCTATCTTGATGGGGTTCACTCCGAAAGAGGCGGCTTCATTGGGTATTATTGGTGGAGCAGACGGTCCTACCGCTATCTTTACCACTATTAAACTGGCTCCCCATTTGCTAGGGCCGATTGCTATTGCCGCTTATTCGTATATGGCTCTGGTACCCGTTATCATTCCGTTGGTTGTGAAAATCTGGTGTACGAAGAAAGAATTGAGTATCAATATGAAGGAACAGGAAAAGAAATATCCTTCTTCGGTAGAAATCAAGAATCTTCGTGTGCTGAAGATTGTATTTCCGATTGTAGTGACTACGGTGGTCGCTCTGTTTGTGCCAAGTGCAGTGCCTTTGATTGGTATGTTGATGTTTGGTAACTTGATTAAGGAAATAGGTAGTGATACTTCACGTTTGTTTGATGCAGCTTCAAATAGTATCATGAATGCGGCAACTATCTTCTTGGGGTTGTCAGTCGGTGCGACAATGACTACGGAGGCATTTTTGAATTGGACTACTATCGGTATTGTGATAGGTGGTTTCTTGGCGTTTGCCTTGTCTATTTCCGGTGGTATCTTGTTTGTGAAGTTGGTGAATCTTTTCACTAAGAAGAAGATCAATCCACTGATTGGGGCTACAGGTTTGAGTGCTGTGCCCATGGCCAGCCGTGTGGCTAATGAAATTGCTTTGAAGTATGACCCCAAAAATCATGTGCTTCAATATTGTATGGCAAGTAACATTTCAGGAGTTATCGGTTCTGCCGTGGCTGCCGGTGTGCTGATTTCATTCCTACAATAAAAATCATCGTATTTAAATTGTTCGGGCACGAATTATACGGAAATTACAGGTGTTTTAGACAATACTGTAAGATCTGTATAGTTCGTGTCTTTTATTCTCTTTCTGTATCGTTCTCCTGGCTAAAACAATAGAATAGGCCCTCTCCTCACGAAGAAAGCCTATCGTTAGATTAATGTTTAATATAAGAGAGAGTTTTATAGTCCTAACAGTTCATTGAACTTCTCTGCTGTCTTGGGATCTGACGGACGGGTCATATTGGCAGAGATGATTTTGCCATCCCGATCCAGCAGGATAAAACGGGGAATGCCGTTGATGAGGTAAGCATCCATAAAGGTCCTGTCTGTTCCCATGTGTAACTGGATCCCTTTCAGTTGATCCTTTGTTACCATGTTCTCCCATGCCTTTTTGTTCTTGTCGCATGACAGGCTGACAAAATGAATATCCTTTCCTGCATATTTCTCTTCCAATTCCTTTAACGCAGGAAGTTCTCCACGGCAAGGGCCACACCAGGTAGCCCACACGTCAATATAGATATATTTCCCTTTCAAATCTGCCAAAGATACTGTTTTCCCATTTATATCCGGATAGGAGAAGCTAGCTGCTGAGGGATTGCCTGATCTTAATTTTTCCCACTTGGTACAAAGTGCGTTGAATTTTTCTATGGACTTTGCATCCTTCACATGTTTGCGGAATAGGACAATCAGCCCGTCTGCTTCATCCAGCCCGTTATTGTCTACAAAGTTATAAACAAATTGGTCAATCAGAAATTCTGCAACCTTTTCATCTTGTATGGTTGCATCTACGTAGTTTACACTTTGTTCTGTAGAATTGGATGCAACTGTTTTTCCTTTATTACTAAAGGCGCTGATAGCATCGGGAAGAAAAGCCTTATATTCTTTTAGAGCTAATAAACCGGCATTGATCGGAGTAATAGCTTCCAGTTTTTCATAATATGCTTTGGAAGGAATATAGTTGTCATCCTTTCCAAAATGAGGATGATACAAAGCGTATTTGGAGAAATAATAATACGTATAGAATTGCAAACGTATTTTTTCCTGTGCAGTGAAATCGGCTGGAAGTTTTGCGGCTTCCAATACTTGGCAATTGGCTGCGTACAGGCTGTCTCCTTTGTGTATGAGGGCGGCCTCTTGCATTTTCATATCGGGCATACCGAGTGATTGGAGCTCTTTGCTTCCCAGATAGGTGTTGATAGCGGCACCTGCTCCTTCAAAGGTTGTGTTTCTCCACATGTTGTCACTGTCGAATGACAAGGTAAGGTCTTGATTGGGATCCAGATAAAGAGTACGGCGTCCGCGTGTGTATTGCATGGTTACATATTGCGGAGTGAATCCTGTGATTTCTATGTTGCCGTTTCCAGCGGCATCAATCGCCACTTCTTTTTGTTCGCCACTTTGGCTGAAAGTCAATCTCACTTTGACCTTCTCATTGGGATTGGTGACCTTAAAAGTGAGCTTTGCAGCTTCTGTAGCGGTAAAGGTACTCAGCGCAAGGCCAAGTACCATGATGGATTTTAGAGTTCTCATCTTATTTTTTTCTTTTAGGTTTCATTTTCAATGCATCGGGACGCATGTTATAGACTTTTTTTCCGTATGCGGGTTCTGTGCTGAGGCAGGCAGGGATGGGGGCTTTGCCGTTCAGTTTGCGAAGCACCATTTCCAAGGCGGCTGCATATTCCTGATGGATGAAAGCATCATCTCTGTCTGTTTGGTTATAAGCAATGTATTGCAGATAGCCTACACATTTGTTGAACCAGAATTCGGGAAGTTCCTCTGCTTTGTATCCCAAACGGGCGATAAATTTCAGTCTACTGATTAACTCTTGCTGATTGACTGTGGTGTCTGCAATCATCGCATCAATCTGGGTAGCTGCCGCTTCATACTTTTGTTCCCGGATATCATTATTGATACGGATCATTTTCAGATTGAAATCTTTTCCTTCATAGTTGCATAAGGCTTCAATTTCCGCCAATTCGCCGTATGAAGTTTCTTTTGCCAATTTAGCATCAACAGCTTTTTTGCCGAAACGCTGGCAGAAATCTGCATAATTGTCTGATACTTGCTTCAGGTACGGGTTCATGCCATTGATAGTGTTTACATATACTTCCCATACATCCGGATCAGTCAGTTTGGCACCTCCTTTTATTAATTCATCAAAAGCGGCTTGTACGTTATTGCGTGCATAGACTGAATAGTGATAATTGATGTAATCAATCAGGAATGCACGTTCTCTGTTCCCCTTGGTATATTGCTCTTGCAGGTAAAAAGAGCGTTTGGTAGGAATGTTTGCATCTTTTCCTGTCTGAATAAACTGTTCGGGAGTCTGACGGCTGCTGCTGCGATGAACAATTTCTTCGGTAGCAGGATCGACGAAGGCATAAGTAGGGTAGCTGCGTACACCGTATTTCTTGGCTAATGTAATTCCTTCACCTTCTTCAGCATCAATTTTGAGGTTGATGAAAGTTTGGTTATAGTAGTAACCCACTGTAGGCAATGAGAATACAGTTTGTGCCATATTCATGCAAGGTCCACACCATTGGGTATAGAAATCAATGAATATCAATTTGTTTTCTGCTTTGGCTTTAGCTACGGCTTCTGCCCAAGTAGTGCCGTGCAGGAAATTGATTCCTGCATTCTGGGCATTTAAGTGAATCGCATAGATACATGCGAAAATGAGTAAGATATATTTTTTCATGTCTTTGAATTTAATATGTTAATAACCAGGGTTTTGTTTACATTCCAGATTAGAACTGATTTCTGATGACGGAATGGCATCGATACGGCGGTCTATGATGCGTTGGTAATAATTGTCTCCTTGTGCTTCCGATTTTTCATATTCTTTTTCCAAAGCTTCTCTTAACGTCTTGTTCAAAGCAAGCAGACGGGTGAAATCGGGTTTCTCTGTGTATCCTGCAAAACGGATCATGGCAAACCATTCATGCCAGTTCTCGAAAGACAATTCCAGCATCCATTCGTTGAATATGGCGGTTTCCAGTTCTTCGTTATTGGCTGGAAGAATTATTTCGGCTCCTGCTCTTTCGCGTAGTTTACGGATCGGTGCGTAGGCTTCGGATATAGAGGCTCCTGAACGATACAAGGCTTCGGCTTTAATCAGGTAGAGTTCGGAAACACGACTGAAGATGACAGGCATGTCATTGGCATCATTCAGCAGCTTCTTTACCGATTTCAGGTTGTAGGCTACCGCAGAACTGCGGCTGTCCATCAGGCTGTCTACTTTAGAGAAGATGGCATCGGCGCGAGGATCATCCCCCACCAGTTCCACATACTCATTGGTGGGCCCCCAGTAACCTTGTTTTTTCGTGGGGCTGTTACCGTAACATTGCTGACGGGTTGAAGTGTTGGTGGCATCTTTTTGGTCGAATACACGAGCGAATAGAATCTCTTTGGTTGTTGAAAACTTATCAAAAACGTCACCATAGTTTGCTTCCGGCAATGGAGAATTTGTATCAATTGCATCATTAACTGCTGCTACCGCTTCTGTGTATTTTCCTGCATACAGCAATACTCTTGCCTTTAATGCCTTGGCTGCTTCTTTAGAAGCTTGTGAAAGCTTTTTCCAATCAGGAGCTTTTTCAATAGCTATTTCCAGTTGATCCAGAATATATTGATAAGAATCGGCTACGGAGCTACGCGCCTTTAAAGCATTGGATACGGATGGAGCTTCATTACGCATGACAACTCCGTATTCACTATTCATATCCCAAAATTCGCAGTAACGAACCAGGATATTGAAGTAGGCCAAAGCGCGTAAATAGGCTATTTCACCTAACACTTCGGCTCTACGGTTTCCGGAGAACTCTCCGTCACTCATGCGGTTACAGGCTGTTTCCAGGAAGTTGGCGTTTTTGATTACAGCGTAATCTGCATCCCATTCCGTTGCATCACTGAATGATAGGGTAGGCAACATTCGTTCGGAGTAGTAAACGGCATTACCGGCGCTGACAATTTCTTGACGCCACATGGTCCCGGCTTTGAAGGAACCACTTACTGTAGGAAATATGACATTGAATCCATTTCCAGGCAAGGAGTAATAGATTCCGTTTAAGGCTAACTCTACAGCAGCGGGTGTTGTGATGGCACCGTCTAAATCTGCTTCGAATTCGGGCTTTTGGTCCAAGACATCTACCAACTGGCACGAGGAAACGCCCATTGTAAGTAAAGCTAAGAATATATATTTTTTCATTCGATTATACATTTAAATGATTATAAGTTAATTTTTAAACCAGCCGAGAAAGAGCGGAAACCCGGATAAGTGGAGGTTTCATAGTTACCGCCATAGTTGCTGTTACTGTTTACGGTAGCAGGGTCTGTTCCCGGATAAGAGGTGAGCGTGAACAAATTGGTAGCCGAGACAAATAGTTGTCCTTTTATCACTTTGTTTAAAGGTAAATTATAAGTCAGACGCACTTCCTGCAAACGGAAGAAGGAGGCATTAAACAATTCATGATCGGTTAGTCTAGGTACACCGTCACCTATATACAAGGCCGGGTATTTGGCATTTTTGTTGGTGTCAGACCATCTGTCATTCAATCCATAGTCAATCAAACCGGTTAATTGTCCGGGTAGATTCTGCAATGTTTTGTTATAAATCTTCAAACCACCGATCTGATATCCGAAGTTGGCGAACAGGCTGAATTGTTTATAAGATAAATTGGCAGTCAGACCGCCGAACAGATCCGGATCAGGATTACCGATAATAACACGGTCATTGTAGTTGATGATTCCATCTCCATTTAAATCCTTAATTTCCAAATGTCCCGGTTTTAATGAGTTACCATCGTAATAACTTTGTCCCTTTGATTTAGCATAGGCATTCAATTCATCTATTCTGGCTTGATCTTGTATGATCCCGGCATATTCATAACCATGGAAAGCTCCCATTGGATAGCCTACAGCCAATACTTGGTCGGCATAGCTGCCTTGAACTACTACATCCATAGCTGATTGTGCTCTACCTTCTTCAACCAGTTTGGTGACTTTATTCTTGTTATGTGACATATTCAAGGTCAGGTCCAAGTTCCAGTCTTTAGTAGATAATACACGGCCTACCAGGTTTATTTCAATACCGCGGTTGGTCAATGCTCCGATATTACGGTTCATCTGCATAGAGCCACCGGTTGCACTGGGCGGGAAATCAAATGACCAGATCAAGTCTTTGGTATCTTTGATATAGCCGGAGATAGAACCGGTCAGTCGGTAATCGAACAATGCGAAATCAAGACCTAAATCATATTGGGTCGATTTTTCCCAACGGATGTCGCGGTTACCCACTTGTTTATGTATAATGGCTGACAGATTATTATAACTGGTTGCTTCGTATAAATCACGATTAGAGAAGCTGGTTAAGTTTTGGGTACCGGTAGTACCTACGCTGGCACGTAATTTCAAATCATTAATGAATGTCAGGTTTTTCATGAATTTTTCCTGAGAGATACGCCATGCAATGGCTCCTGAAGGGAAGAAACCATAACGGTTGTTCGAACCAAACATGGATGAACCATCATAACGTCCTGTAAAAGTGAACAGGTAGCGCTCCATTAATTTATAATTGATACGGGCAAATGAAGAGAACAGACCACTTGCATTATATCCGTTACTCCAAGATGAGATGCTTGCGGCACTTCCTAAATTGGTGTAAATATCATTATCCGGATAAGTCTGGCCATTCATTCTTGTACTACGGCTTATACCACGTTCAAAGGAGATACCGGCTACGGCATCCAAAACATGATTCTTGTTGAACTCATAGTTATAATTCAATGTATTGTCGAATACGGTTTTTGAATATTTATAATGATATTCTGACCCACTGGCTTCATTTCTAGTACTTAGAAAACTTGGACTGAATGAATTGTTTTCAGTAAATTGTAAATTACCCGATAAACTGGAACGGAACCGGAATCCTTTCCAAATATCAACTTCTCCGTATACGGTTCCCATGATGCGGTAAATATTATCATGGTTTTTCTTATAGGTGTTGGCCACCGGGTTGGCTTGACCTGTGGACATATCAAATTCCCCGTTATCATTATATATAGGCATATCAGGACGATAACCTTGTGCGCTGAACAGTGAAGTTCCTGCATTATCCTGATCTGTATAACTCATATTAGCATTGATACCAAAACGGAGGATAGGCAATACATTCATTTCTGTAGACACGCGTGCATTATATCGGCTTAAGTCACCTCCTTTAACCATACCTTGCTGATCGAATATGGATAATGAAATAAGATATTTGGAAACTTTGCTACCTCCACTTACTGTCAAGTCGGCATTGTGGCGGATAGCTGTTTGTTTCACTTCGTCAAACCAATTGGTGTTGGCACTGCCTAATGCGGTGGAATTAGGCTCAAGAATTTCTAGTGCATATTGGTTGGACGGATCATACACCAAGGTTTCTTTAGCAAAGCGGCGTACCGTTTCGCGCCATTCATCACCATACAGGATACGGAAGTTCTTAATTTGAACATCAGTGGTTACATTATAGTTGAAGTTGACGGTAGGTTTGGAACCCTCCACCCCTTTCTTGGTGGTAACGATAACCACACCGTTTGCAGCACGAGAACCATAGATAGCAGCTGCAGAAGCATCTTTCAATACGTCCATAGATTGGATATCATTCGGAGAAATGGCATCCAGCATGCTGGGATCTTCTACAGGAACTCCATCGATAACATACAAGGGTTCATTAGAACCGGTTAATGACGTAGCACCACGCACACGTACACGGACTGTCTCACCCGGAACACCGGTATTCTGTGACACCTGTACACCTGCTGCCAGGTTTTGAAGCATAGAAGTTACATTAGGAGTATTCAATTGGCTCAACTGCTTTAGGCCTACTGAAGCTACAGAGCCGGTCAAATCCTTTACAGAAGAAGTACCATAACCTACTACGACTACTTCGTCCAGATTGGTCACCTCGCTTTCCATTTTTACATTGAAAACGTGTCTGTTGCCAATTTTTTCCTTAACTGTCTGCATACCGATAAAGCTGATCATCAGTTCGTCGTTTTTAGTGTTTTCAGGATAAGACAGCATGAATTGTCCATCCATATTGGCTACTGTACCGAACGTGGTGCCTTGGATAACAATAGAGGCTCCGATGACCGGTTCGCCCATATCATCTTTGATCACTCCGGTAATTGTTCTGCGCTTGGCATTTCTGTCAATCGGTAATATGAGTACATAATTGTTCTCTACTAATTCATAGCGCATACCTGCCTGGCTACAAATCACGGAAAGTGCTTGTTCCAGAGGTTCTTTGTTTAATGTAAGTTTCAAAGGTACATTGTTCAATGTTGCATCTTCGTACATGATATGAATGCCTGTTTGCTTTTTAACCATGTTAAGAGCCTCTTTTACACTGATGTTTTCACTTTTGATAGTGACAGTCTTGTCGGCTAGTACGTTTGCAAACATTGCGTTGAATGTGCAGAATATGCACATTAACATTACTAATAGCCTCATTTTTGGAGGTTTAGCTACTAAACGATTCCAAAGTTCGTCTTTTTTCATAAAACTCAAATAACTCATTTAATTTAGAATATTCCTGTTATACAGGGTTTGATTATTGTTTTTTTACAAATATAGTTTCTCCTTTTCTCTCAAACTTGACATCGGATACGCGATGAATAATATCTAATGCAAAATCCAAAGGCTTGTTACGGAAAATGATTCCGGTAAACTTCATGGTTTCCAATTCCTTGGATGCTATTTGAATATCTACATTATAGCATCGTGACAGTCGGGCTGTCAGCAAAGGGAATGGCATTGCGTCAAATTCCATAGCACCATCTGTCCATGAAGTATAGAATTCTGTATCTACTTTGCTAACTTTTGATTGTGCAGAAGAGTAATGTTCACCTGGCAGCAGGTAGTATTCACCTGAAGGAGCAGTTACTTTTAGTTTACCTTCAATCAGAGTCACAGATAATTCTTCATCGGGATAAGCCGAGATATTGAAAGTTGTTCCTAATACATAAATAGCATGGTCGTGTGCTTTTATTATGAAAGGACGGGCTGCATCGTGGGTTACCTCAAACATAGCCTCTCCTTCTAAGGTGATTTCACGGGTATCTCCAAACTGAACCGGAAAATCGATATGGGAGTCCGCATTCATTTTTACTTTTGTACCATCAGCCAATACTATTGCATATTCCGAACCTTTTGGCACTATGATCTTATTTTGTAATAGTTCGGTATCCAGTTCTGTTTTATGGGGGTAATCACTTTCTTGAGGGAATATGATTTCTCCATTGTTAATATAACTTCCGTTGATTTCCCGTTGGTTTTCATAGAGGGGAATTACAGATTGGTTTGCTTGTACCCAGGTGGCTTTAGGAGTTTGGGTGTTCTGGGGAAGAGATGATTGCTCGCTTTGGGTAATGGCAGGCGTCAGATTCCGGTTATTAAAATATAAAATGGAAGCAATCCCTATGATAACAGCTATCGCAGCGGCAGATGAATAAATCGCAACCCGATAGCGGATAGAGTGGGGCTGCTTGCAACGTTTTTGAATAGCTTCCCATGAAGCTTCTTTATCAAACTGTTGTAATAAGTTAAGTTGGTTATTGACATGGCGGAGTGAAAGTAACTTCACAAAAATTTCTTTATGTGAAGCGTCTTCTTCAATCCATTGTTTTAATTCTTTAAATTCCTGTTCATTGAGTTGGTGGGACAGGTATTTTTGAATTAAGGTTTCTGTTTTACTCTTTTGCATAATTGTTGTACTGTTTAACACTAAGTATCACAAATACGCAAAACGGGTGACAAAAATCTGAAGAAAATTATAAATTAAATAAGATTAGGATTTCTATCATATTGAAACGACGCAACATTTTTAATGCGCGTGATAAATGAGTTTTTACTGTATTTACGGAAATATGGAGTTCTTCGGCTACTTCTTTGTACTTTTTGTCTTCCAGAACAATCTTGACTAAAACATTGTATTCCTGTTCCGGCAGTTTTTTTAATTCGGCCAGCAACTGGCTTCTTTTTTGCAACAGTTCTTCTTCATCATAAAAGTCATCGATGGGAGAATAAGATTCTTCCTCCAGCTCGTCTAAGGAGAAATAGCGTTCCCGTTGTACTTTGGTCAGTGAGGAAAAACGGACGGCATTGAACAACCAAGCATGTAGGTTGGAGGAAATGGCAGTATGCGAGTTCTTGTCCCAGAAACTGACAAATAGATTCTGCACGATATCTTCTGAAGTTTCCGTAGAGCCTGTGAACTGTACAGAGTAAAGGCATAAGGGAAGGTAATAAGTATCATAAAGCAGACGAAAGGCTTCTTCTTTGTTTTCAGTAAAGAGGGCTAATATCCTTTCGTCTACTTCATCATATTTATTGTATTTTCTTGCATTATTGTCCATAGATGCCTTTTATGGCACAAAATTAGGAATTTAACCGGCAAAATGTGCGATTTACATCAAATAAAAATGCAAAAAGTACAATGTATATAGAATATCTTCTTTATTTTTCAATTCTGAACCAGTCAGCGTCCGTCCATCCTCCGTCATTGGTTACAATAGCGGGGCGCGTACAGAAGATACCTACCTTGGCTCCTATCCATTTACCTTCTTTTACTTGGAAAGTTTCTCCTAATGGCTGGAATTTCTTGCCGTCCGTACTGTAACTGAGGTTACATTTCACTAACAGGTCGTGACCGCCTTCACTGGCTTTAATCTTGTCTCCTTTTGCGGAAAATTTAGCGCGAAGATAGATTGTGCCGTCTTTTAAGGGAACGGAAGCATTTACTTTTTCAGTACCCCCTCGATCGGCTTTCAGGCATTCCACTTGTGACAGGACGAGTCCGTTGTCTGTGTTTTCAACAACTAATCCGGCATAATCCATTCCCATTACAACCAGTCCCGTACGTTCACCTTTATATTTTTCTGTCGGCTTGAAAGTAAGCTTGGTGGTGGCAGTGAAATTGGGAGCCGGAGTCTTTTGTAGCATCAGATTAGAAACATCCCATAAACTCTTATAATCTTCGGGAACCGGGTAGGAGTATAGACGTACAAATCCTTCTCCTCCGTTGAAATAAGCCCATTTTTCATTGATGTTAGCCTGCCATTGCCATTGAGGAGACAATGTATAACCATCAAACTCGTCACTTTCCTGCGGAGTACAAATAGGATAGTTCTTACCTACATTAGGCTTTTTATAAGTCAGAACAGGTTCGCCACAGCCGTCTCCGTCTTTATCAATACCTATGACGGGCCAATCATCAACCCATTTCATAGGTTGCAGGTGAACCAGGCGTCCGTAAGCACCTACGTCCTGGAAGTGCATGAACCAGTCTTCTCCCGTAGGGGTGTCCACCCAGCCTCCCTGATGAGGTCCGTTGACGGGAGAGTTGCCTTGCGCTAATACTGTTTTCCATTCGTATGGACCGTATACGTTTTTTGAGCGAAGTACGACTTGCCATCCTGTAGGAACGCCGCCTGCCGGATGGAAGATGTAATAGTATCCATTACGTTTATAGAATTTGGGCCCTTCACAAGTCTGATGTGCTTCATGACCATCGAAAATGATACGGGATTGTGTGATAGCTTTACTTGCATCAGCACTTAGCTCACAAATTGTAATTACACTTTTCAGTCCGGCCCGGCTTCCTGCATAAGCGTGAACCAGATATACACGACCGTCATCATCCCATAATGGAGTCGTGTCGATGATGCCCTTTCCGGCTTTCACCAAAACTGGCTCGCTCCAGGGACCTTTCGGATCTTTGGCTTTCACCATGAATGCTCCTTGGTCCGGGTCACCCCAGAATATATAGAATTCACCGTTATGGTGGCGGATACTGGGTGCCCATACACGGTTGCCATGTTCAGGACGGACATCGGTAACAGGGGGCAGTGCGTAGGGTACAGCCGCACCTATGATAGTCCAGTTGACAAGGTCTTTGGAGTGTAATATTTGTAAACCGGGCAGACAGTTGAAACTGGATGAGGTCAAATAATAATCGTCTCCTACACGGCAAACGTCCGGATCGGAGTAATCCGCATACAGGACTGGATTTTTGTAGGTCCCATTGCCTTGGTCGGCCACCCAGGCTTGGGATACATAATTCTGTGCGGGAGCAGATAAAAAACAGCCTCCTAGCAGACAGAGAGTGATTAGTCGTTTCATGGTTTTAGATTTTTTATTTAATCGTAATTTTGCAAGGATGTTCCAATTCTTTTCTCCATTGGGGAAGATAATTGAACCAGTCTTTCATATCTTTAAATCCGAAACTTTCTTTTTTTGAGGTGAAAGTAACGTAATAGTGGAAATGCTGTTGCCCCGGTGCTTGTAAGGTATATAAGTAGTTTGATCCGTCTTGTACTTCTTTACCGATATATTTAGGAATGAAAGTTCCCATACCTGTTGTTTCCTTCACATAACCTATGGTGTCTGTGACAGGCCAGTCGGTTCCCCAGCTTCCAGTCAGTCCTTTATGGTCGCTCATGTGACCTCCTTCTTTCAGAATCTGTACACCTGCTGCAAAGACTTCCTGTTTAAGCGGACGGTCAAACAGGACATCTACCTTCATGTCCCGATGACCGCCATAGATGGTATATCGATTGATCATGTTCAAATCGTTTCCTTGATATTCCCAACCGATGACTTCTGCTTCGACGATGGCACGTACAGGACCGGAGGCTAGTACACGTTCCGTGCGGTTTACTACTGGTTTTATGTGGGTCGCCTCAGTACCATTCCAACCTTTTAATGCACCTACACCACCACTATTGTAAACACGTAGCGCATCATCTCCGTAGCCGTTGGCACGTTGCGCTTTGGTAGGGTAGAAACAAGTCTCTTTTATTTCCAGTCTTTTATTTACTTTGCTATATGGATCTACCGTCTGTTTTTCGTTGAAATAGATACGATAGGCAACTAATTCACTCTCTATAGCCGGTCCGTGATGGTAAACAAAACTATATACATTCTCGGTTCCTGCCGCTGAAAATCCCGTAATATTGGCGAATTTGTTGTTATGTCCGTAAGCTTTCATTTGGGCATAAGTACGTGCCGGATAGTTTTTTTCACTTTTTTCTGAAGAGAGAATTATACGGAAACTTTTGTTGCTTTTGGCTGGCATATCGATGAGGAAAGCCAGTTCGTCAGCACGTGCGTCACCGTTCAGATCGTCCAGTTGGGACGGAATTTCTTTATTACCTTCCCATACAGTGGCGGATTTGATGTTGAAACCTGCTTTCAGGTTATTTAAATCTATCACTATCGGTTCGTCGGTCTTATTTTGAGTCCATTCATTGCTGACTTCTACGGTCAGTGTCTTTTCGCCTTTTTGTGCAAAAGAGTTGGTAAAGCATCCTGCTAATAATGTGAGGACAATAATTGAGCGCTTTTTCATAATGATGTATAGTTTATTATTTTAAGCACGGATCATACGGATTACACAGTGTTAGTATGAAAACCGTGTTTATCCGTGCAATCCGTGCTTTACTATTTTTATAAATTAAGTGGAGAAATGCACTAATGGGTGTAAGAATTAGAAGTTGAGTTCTTCTCCTTGTGCCCCGATTTCAGCATGATTCTTTCCGTCTATCGTTACATTGGAAACATTTTGCATCTTCAAGTTCTTTCCACTTTTTAATAACTCTATTTTGATATTTTTCATATTAACTTCGTCGGCTTCGCTTAATACTACACCTTCTTTAGCATTAGATACGATGATATTCTCCATATTGATATTCTTGATTCTCATCTCAGGCAAGCCATTGAAGAACACAGCCCTGCCTGCTCCGTTACAGGTTACATCTTTGATAAAGATATTACGGAATATCGGAGTTTCTTCTGTTACAGGAGGGATGGTAGTTTCTGCTTTCTTTTCATCCTGATTAGGATCTTCACCACGACCTTTTCCACCATAGTATAAATTGAATATTAATGCTTCGTTCGGAATATTAATCATGTTGATATTGCTGATGTAGATATTCTCTACCAATCCGCCACGCCCACGATTACTTTTAAAGCGTAAGCCAACATCTGTACCCATGAAAGTACAATTGTCTACATATATGTTGTTTACACCTCCTGACATCTCACTACCTACAACAAAACCTCCATGTCCATGTAATACGGTGTTGTTCATAACGATAACATTTTGACAAGGTTCACCGCGTTTGCGCCCTTGTTCGTCCTTTCCTGACTTTATACAGATACCATCATCTCCTGCATCAAATGAGTTGTTTATAATCAATGCTTTATTACATGATTCCAAATCAAGAGCATCTCCGTTTTGTGAGTACCAAGGATTAGAAACAGTAACTTTATTAATTGTAATATTTTCACATGATAGCGGATGTAAGCACCAACTGGGTGAATTTTTGAATGTCGCTCCTTCCAGCAATACCTTATTACATTTGATGAAACTTAGCAATACAGGACGTAACCAGTCGCGCATGTAGTCCCAGTCAGAATCGGTAAGTTCTCCACGAGGTACGTTGAAGTTGTCTTTTGACAGGATAGCACCTTTCAATGCACCTTCACTAGGATACCAGATTCTTCCGTCGGCATCTACCACACCACCGGAGGCGACCAATTTTTTCCATTGGCCTTCAGTCAGTTTATCTTTCTTGGTCGGACGCCATGTGTCTCCATTACCATCAAATACTCCGTGGCCTGTAATCGCTATATTTTCAGCATTACGTGCTGAAATAGGAGACTGGCAACGACGGGTTTCCAAACCTTCAAAAGAAGTGTTTATAATGGGATATAGTGAATGGTCTGCACTGAATAATACTAACGCATTCTTTTCTGTATATAGATTCACATTGCTCAATAGTTCGATGGGACCGGTTAGCCACAAGCCTTCAGGAATAATGACTTTGCCACCTCCTTTGGCATTAACCTGTTGGATTGCATCATTAATAGCCTTTGTGTTTAAAGTAATACCGTCTGGCTTGGCACCGAAATCTATGATGTTTACCGAATAGTCTGGGAAAGTAGGTTGTTCAACTTTATCCATCTTGAAAGGGAGGCTTGTATAGATGGCGGGATCTATAATATCTTCTACAATAGTCGTAGACGGACAATTATTACATCCGGTCAAAAAAGGAATTAAACATGTGGCAGGAAGTAATAGAATCTTCTTTATTAAAGTAGTCATTGGTATTATATATGTTTAAGATTAATAATTATCTAGTTGATTGTTGCTTTAAGAAGTCTTATCACTCTCCCGTAAAAGACCCTCACGGGCTATTTACGGGAGCAGCAATAATGTTTCATGTTAACCTAATTCTAACCTTAAATAAATATTATGAAAAAACCTCTTAATTCAATGGCAAATATAGCTGAAAGAATTGTCCTTTATGTGCACTATTTGATAGAATAAGTGGATTTTTTGTTAAATTCTCATTTAGCTGAAACCTTAAATGGTAAAAATTAGTTTTATAATTGCATTATTTCTTCATTTGTGTGCAAAAAAAGCTATGATTAATTTATTTGTTTGTATCTTTGCAAACTAATTTAACAATAAAGAAGGTATGAGTTACAATTTGTTGAAAGGAAAAAGAGGTATTATTTTTGGTGCATTGAACGAACAGTCTATCGCATGGAAAGTTGCTGAAAAGGCTGTAGAAGAAGGTGCGTCCATTACATTGTCCAATACTCCGGTAGCTGTCCGTATGGGAGAAGTTTCTGCTTTAGCTGAGAAACTGAATTGTGAGGTAATTCCGGCAGATGCAACCAGCGTAGAAGATTTGGAGAATGTTTTCAAACGTTCGATGGAAATATTAGGTGGAAAAATAGATTTCGTTCTGCATTCTATCGGTATGTCTCCTAACGTTCGTAAGAAACGTACTTATGATGACCTCGATTATGATATGTTGAGCAAGACTCTGGATATATCTGCCGTTTCGTTCCACAAAATGATTCAAGCTGCTAAAAAGCTGGATGCTATTGCGGAGTATGGTTCAATTTTGGCTTTGAGTTATGTTGCTGCACAACGTACATTCTATGGATATAATGATATGGCGGATGCAAAAGCATTGCTTGAATCTATCGCACGCAGTTTTGGTTACATTTATGGTCGTGAACATCATGTGCGTGTGAATACCATATCTCAGTCACCGACCATGACTACTGCCGGTTCAGGTGTGAAAGGTATGGATAAGCTGTTTGACTTTGCTAACCGTATGTCACCATTAGGCAATGCTTCGGCAGACGAATGTGCAGATTACTGCATTGTAATGTTCTCTGACCTGACTCGTAAAGTGACTATGCAGAATTTATATCATGATGGAGGTTTCTCCAGTGTAGGTATGAGTTTGCGTGCTATGGCAACTTATGAAAAAGGTCTGGATGAATATAAAGACGAAAACGGAAACATCATTTACGGATAAGAAATAGATGATGCGCAAAATTATATTCATATTAGTAGTATGTCTTGTTGCTCTTTCCTCCTGTCAGTGGGATGGGAAGAGTGGCAATACTGCTGATGTGGATGTAAGAGTTGCCCGTTATGATCGTTTGCAGTATGAGTATGTCACGATGAATAGTTTCTCGGCACTGCAAAAAATGAATACGGACTATCCTCAGGTTACCAAGCTGTTGATAGAAGATGTATTGGCGATAGGTGAGGTGGATGACATGAAGATTAACGACCGGATGTTGGAATATTATTCGGATTCTACTTTATTGACTTTGATGCACGATGCCGAAGAGAAATTTAAGGATCTTGGTTGGGTTGAGGAAAAACTGACCAAAGGTTTTAAACGTTTGAAAAAAGAGGTTCCTACATTGTTCGTTCCTCATTTTTATGCTCAAATAGCTGCTCTGAATCAGTCTGTTGTAGTTGGGGATAGTATTTTGGGTTTTAGTATTGATAAGTATATGGGAGCAGATTATCCTTTATATAAACGCTTCTATTATGACTATCAATGTCGCAGTATGGAGCCTGATCGTATTGTTCCGGATTGTTTTACCTTTTATTTGCTGAGTCAGTATCCTTTGCCATGGCAGCCTGGTCGTACTTTATTAGATATGATTATGCATCGTGGAAAGATAAATTGGATAGTGGCTCATATTTTAGGGTATGAATCTTTTGAGAAAGAGATGGGATATAGTGAGGATGAGGCTGAGTGGTGCAGGAAGAATAAAACAAGTCTGTGGAAGACAATGGTTGAAAATGGTCATTTATATGCTACCGATCCCCTTGTTGTACGTACTTATATACGCAAGGATCCCTTTATTTCTATTATGGGTGAGAAAACTCCTGCAAGTATTGGAGTATGGATGGGGATTTTGCTGATTGATGAATATATGAAAAAGCATCCTGATATGACAATAAAGGATTTGTTGGCTAAGACGGATTATCATCAGATGTTGGCTGAAACAGATTTCAAACCTTGATATTTTGATTGATTAGTAGTATGATGGAAGTTGCTTTGTATCTATTGCCTGTCACATTAGGCGAAACTCCTGTGGAAAATGTGTTGCCTGTGTATAATAAAGAGGTCATTCTCGGCATCAAACATTTTATTGTAGAAGATGTACGCTCGGCACGTCGCTTTTTGAAAAAGGTAGATCGCGGGATTGACATAGATGCATTGACTTTTTATCCATTGAACAAACATACTTCTCCTGAAGATATTTCCGGTTATCTGAAACCTTTGTTGGCCGGACAGTCCATGGGAGTTATTTCTGAAGCCGGTTGTCCGGCTGTTGCTGATCCTGGAGCGGACGTGGTTGCTATTGCTCAGCGTAAGAATCTTAAAGTGGTGCCTTTGGTAGGACCTTCCTCTATTATTATGTCTGTTATGGGATCGGGTTTTAATGGACAGAGTTTTGCTTTTCATGGTTATTTGCCTATTGAGCCTGGTGAGCGTGCGAAACGTATTAAGGTATTGGAGCAGCGTGTTTATGCAGAAGATCAGACGCAGCTTTTTATTGAAACTCCTTATCGTAATAATAAGATGGCGGAAGATATTCTTAAGAATTGCCGTCCGCAAACCAAACTTTGTATTGCTGCCAATATTACGTGTGAAGGAGAATATATAAAGACTAAGACAATAAAGGAGTGGCAGGGGAAATTGCCGGATTTATCGAAGATTCCCTGTATTTTCTTGATTTATAAGTAATGCGATAACAGATATTCATTTAAATTCCTCCCACATCTGTGTCACTATGTTCAGATGATCTATTTCTTCTTTTAGAAAAGAACTATATTGGGCAGAATTCATTTCTATTTCTTCGGGAGTTACAAATTTTCCTCCGGTAAAATGTATCTGTTCTTCATCGTTTAAAGGAAGAATATATAGCATGATGGTTTTTTTAACTCCATTGGTTTCTTTTACCAAATGTTTCAAACTGAAGCGTGGTTCCGGTTGTCCGGTAATATGGTTGCTATATTTATTTTCTACTTCTTTGGCATATTTATCCGTATCTGTCTTGCAGGCATAAATGTAGTCTTCCATAGGTATGTCCAACTTGCCGGGTTCTTCACCTTGATAACTGCGGGGAGCAACATAGATCTTTCCATTGCAAATAGGGGCGATACGTAAAAAAGGCATTTTTTTATAGGTTAAACTGATTGTTTTCACAAAAGCATGATTGACAATAATGCAAATGACATATATCAAAGGAGGGATGATGTGGGTCATAGCGTAAAGGGTATTATAAGATAGTGGACTGAAAAATAAATAAATTATGCAGGAAGCAAACAGGTGAATGCCGGATAAAACAGCTATAACCTGTGTGGCCCAACAGTTCAGAATAGATATCTTATAATGAAAGTAGGAGAATAGTTTTGTATAAAAATTGGGGACCATGAGATAGAGTAGTGAAAAACAGAGTATCAGTATTTCTAGCGTAATGGGAACTGTTCGGTCCGGAATAAGCATATCTCCGCTTATGCCTTTTATGATGGATGCAATGATTAATGCCAAAGTTCCATGTAGTAATACTAGATTTGGCTGATAAACAGGAGGTTTGACAAGTCTGTATAGGATATAAATAATGCTAGCCAAACTACAGACATACAAAACAACTGCATCTTGAAAGAAAATGCAGAAAATCATGCATACAATGGCTGGTATTAACCCTGTGGACATGATTAAATTCTTGTATTCCAGTAACGATTTCATTCTCTCTATCTCTATTTATATCTTTATAACAAAAAAGATATAAAGTTGGTTTACTCGTTACCCTTTAAATTTTATATGTTTTTCTGCATGATAGGAGGAACGTACCAAAGGTGCGCTTTCCACTTCTCGGAATCCTTTCTTTAATCCAATTGTTCTATACTGTTTAAATTGATCGGGAGTAATATATTCCGCTACCGGATAATGGCGGTGGGTAGGTTGTAGATATTGGCCAATAGTAAGTATCTTGCAGCCTTGTGCCAATAAATCGTCCATGACTTCTTCTACTTCTTCCGGGCGTTCTCCCAAACCTACCATAATACCGGATTTAGCTGTAATACCATTATTGGCTATTTGTTTGATGACCTTTAAACTGGTTGCATAGTTGGCTGCGCTTCGTACCAGGGGACTGATGCGGCGTACGGTTTCCATATTGTGTGAGATGATGTCTGGTTTGGCGTCAATGACTAGCTGAATCAGTTCGCTCTTTCCTTGAAAATCAGGGATTAAAACTTCGGTTGTGGTTTCCGGATTCAAGCGCTTGATTTCTGAAATCGTTTTAGCCCAATGGGCAGCACCCAAATCATCTAGATCATCACGGTCTACAGAGGTAATAACGGCATGAGATAATTTCATGAGTTGAATGGACTCTGCTACATGGGTGGGTTCTTCAGGGTCTAACGGAAGAGGCCGTCCGGTCTGTGTGTTGCAAAATTTGCAGGAACGGGTACAAATTTCGCCACCTATCATAAAAGTGGCAGTACCTTTTCCCCAGCATTCTCCCATATTGGGACATCGTCCGCTACTGCAAATGGTATGTAGTTTGTGGGAATCTACAATATGTTTGGTTTCGGTATATCGAGCATTTGCCCCTATGTTTATCTTAAGCCAGTCTGGTTTTTTAACGTGATTCATGATGATATTAGATTTATAATTCACCACAGATTATACCAATGCAAATTGTTTTCATTCGGTTTTTATGTAAAATTGTATAATCTGTGGTGAATGGTTTTTTATTTTAAATTATCAATAAAGAAATTGGCTACGCGAGTCAGTAAATGTTTAGTTGTGTTGCCTCCACTGATTCCATGGTTGCGGTTGGTATAGATTTGCATGTCAAATTGCTTGTCGGCCTGTACCAATGCTTCACTGTATTCTGCGTTGTTACGTAAGTGTACATTATCATCTGCTGTGCCGTGGATCAGCAACAATTCACCGTTCAGTTTGTTGGCACGGTTAATAGCAGATGCAGCATTGTAACCTTCCATGTTTTCTTTGGGGGTACGCATGAAGCGCTCTGTATATACCGAATCGTAGAAACGCCAGTCTGTAGGAGCTGCAACAGCTACTCCAGCTTTGAATATCGGTGTTCCTTCACTCATGGACATTAATGTATTGTAACCTCCATAGCTCCATCCCCATATACCGATACGGTTACCATCTACATAGGGTAGTGTACTTAAGTATTTGGCGGCTTCTACTTGATCTTTCGATTCTTTTACTCCTAAACTCAAGTAGGTGCATTTTTCAAAATCAGACCCTCGGCCACCGGTTCCGCGTCCGTCTACACAAGCCATGATGAAGCCTTGACCGGCCATATAAGCTTCGAACATGCCGCCATCTCTACGGGCTCCAATTCCCCATTTGTCTGCAACTTCTTGTGAACCCGGTCCACTATATTGGTGCATGATAACAGGATATTTTTTGTTCGGATTGAAATTTGCGGGTTTCATTATCCAACCATTCAATTCCACACCGTCATTGGTCTTGAAACTAAATAGTTCTTTATTTGGCATATTCAGACGTGAAACTTGGTGTTTCAATGTGTTATTATCTACTAAGGTTGCCAATTCTTTACCATTATTGTCATTAAGGGTAATGACAGGAGGGGTGTTGATATTAGAGAAAGTATTGATGTAATACTTCATATTGTTACTGAAAATAGCTTTATGAGTTCCTTCCTGTTTGGATAGTTTGGTCTTTTTACCTTTGCCGTCCACTTTGTAGATAGCGGTGCGTAGCGGACTACCTTCATTGCTTTCAAAATAGAATGTGTTGGTAGCTTCATCCCATCCCAGGAAATCTTTCACTTCGAAGTTCCCTTTTGTGATTTGCTTAACCAGGTTTCCTCCGCTAGTGTAAAGATAGAGATGGTTATAACCGTCTTTTTCACTCATCACCACAAAGTTTTTTGGATAGAAAACGATGTTGGAGTAGGCTTCTTCTTTAATGTATTGGGGAGCTTCATCACGTACCATCAGTTTACACAATGTACTTCGTGGATTGGCAAAATAGAGGTCGAAACGGTTTTGATGACGGTTCAAAGTCGTGATTGCCAACGCATTTTCATCATCCGTAAACTTGATGCGAGGGATATAACCGTCTGCATCTAGAGGCAAGTCCATCTTGCGGGTTACCTTACTTTTTATATCAAAAGTATGAACGGTTACTTTGGAATTGTCAATTCCTGGCATAGGGTATTTGTATTCATATTCTCCCGGATAAGTGCTGAATTTCTCTAATGCGGGAACCATACCTTTGTATAGTGGAAAAGAATACATAGGTACTTGACTCTCATCAAAACGGATATAGGCAAGCATCTGGCTGTCTGCACTGAAGTCGAAAGCACGGTTGAAGCCGAATTCCTCTTCATATACCCAGTCGGGAATACCATTTAGCACTTCGTTGAATTTGCCGTCTTTGGTTACTTGTGATTCACTGTTGCCAAACAATAATTTTACCAGATAGATATTATTATCACGTACAAAAGCTATCTGATTGCCATCCGGCGAGAATAAAGGAACCTGTTGTGGACCGTTTTCTGAGAGCGGTTCCATTTTATTGTTTTTTACGTTGAAAATATAGTAATTGGCGGTAAACGAACGACGATAAATAGGTTTGGTTTCAGTCTGTATTAGAATCAGTTTTTCATCGGGTGACATGATATAGTCATCAAATGACTTGATGCTACAGTCACGGGCCGTATTTACATCGAAGATGGTACCTGTTTCTTTGCCGGTCTTGAAAGAATACTGTATGATTTTTTTGCCATCGGCACTCATTTGGGTATAATGTTCTCCATCCAACATCGGTTTGATACCTCTGATTCCTTCGGCATGATACGTTCTGTTTGCTACGTCTTGCAAGCTTACTTGTTGAGCTCCGACTGTCAGCAAGCAGAAGAATAAAATAATAAATATACTTAATTTTCTCATAATAGATAAATTCTTTAAATGATAATCAAAGACAAAGGTAAAACTTTTGTTTGAAAATACGTATCTTTGTCCCGCAAAATAAGTTCATGAACAGAGAGATGCTTTATAACGACTTATCCGGCTTTTTAGCTATGCACTTTCCTTGTAAAGTGCAGAAGATTTCTATTAATGCCGGATTTACTTGTCCTAACCGTGACGGCTCGGTAGGATACGGAGGTTGCACTTATTGTAATAATCAAACATTTAATCCGGCCTATTGCCATACGGGAAAGTCTGTTGCTCAGCAGTTGGAAGAAGGAAAGCGGTTCTTTGTACGCAAATATCCGGAAATGAAATATCTGGCCTATTTTCAGGCTTATACCAATACGTATGGGGAACTGGAAGAGTTGAAAAGAAAATACGAAGAGGCGCTGATGGTAGAGGATGTGGTAGGACTGGTGATAGGAACTCGTCCGGACTGTATGCCGATATCATTATTGGATTATTTGGAAGATCTTGGTAAACGCACTTTTGTATTAGTGGAGTATGGCATTGAAAGTACGGATGATGAAACGTTGCGCCGGATAAACCGGGGACATACTTTCGCCGTTTCTGCGGAGGCTGTTCGGAAGACTGCAGAGAGAGGGATTTTAGTAGGAGGGCATATAATTCTTGGTTTGCCCGGAGAAGAAAGAGAAATGTTAATCAGACAGGCAGGAGTACTTTCACAATTACCTCTGACTACTTTAAAGCTGCATCAGTTACAACTTATTAAAGGTACGCGCATGGCGAGTGAATATGTGAAAGAGCCTGAAGCTTTCCATCTTTATACAGCTGATGAATATGTTGATTTGGTTATTGATTATATAGAACATCTTCGTCCGGACATCGTACTGGAGCGTTTTGTTTCCCAATCACCTAAAGAATTGTTGATAGCTCCTGATTGGGGATTGAAAAATTATGAATTTACGGATAAGGTGAAAAAACGGATGAGAGAAAAAGATGCCTGGCAAGGCAAATACTATAAATATTAAAAGAAGAAAACAGATATGGAAATCAAAGGAAAAGTACATTATGTGGGAGTGAATGACCGTAACAAGGCTTTGTTTGAGAACTTGTGGCCGTTACCTTACGGTGTGTCTTATAACTCTTATTTGATTGACGACGAGATGGTCGCTTTGGTGGATACAGTAGACGTATGCTATTTTGAGGTTTATTTGAAGAAAATTCGTAGCATTATCGGTGATAAACCTATCAATTATTTGATTATAAATCATATGGAACCAGACCATTCCGGTTCTATCAGTTTGATCAAGCAATATTATCCTAACATTGTGATTGTCGGTAACAAGAAGACTTTCGAAATGATTGAAGGGTATTATGGTGTAGGCGGTGAGCGTTATGTAGTGGGTGAAGGAGATTTTCTAGCTTTGGGACATCATAGACTGCGCTTTTCATTGATTCCGATGGTTCACTGGCCCGAAACGATGGTTACTTTTGATGAAACGGAAGGTATTTTGTTTTCCGGTGACGCTTTCGGTTGTTTTGGTGCATTGAATGGTGGTGTGGTTGATACAAATATTAATACAGATATTTATTGGAATGAAATGGTGCGCTATTATTCTAATATTGTAGGCAAATATGGTGCGCCGGTGCAGAAGGCCTTACAGAAATTGCAAAACTTGAAAATAACGACTGTTTGTTCTACTCATGGTCCGGTATGGACAGAGGAAATTCCTCGTGTGGTACGTATTTATGACCGTTTGAGTCGTTATGAGGCCGAAGAAGGGGTTGTAATAGCTTATGGCTCGATGTATGGTAATACAGAGGAGGTGGCAGAAGCTATTGCAGAAGAACTGAGCAAGCAGGGAATTCGTAATATCGTGATGCATAATGTTTCTCATACCAGTCATTCTTTTATTATTGCGGATGTATTCAAATATAAAGGACTGATTGTGGGATGCCCCACTTATAATACTCAGATGTATCCGGAAATGGAAGCTCTGCTGAGCAAGCTGGCTTCTCGCGAGATAAAGGGACGTTATCTGGGATATTTTGGCTCATTTACATGGGCTAGCGCTGCTGTGAAGAAAATTGCAGAGTTTAATGATAAGTTGAAATTTGAGCCTGTCGGAAATCCTGTAGAAATGAAACATAGCATGAAGGCCGAAACTAACACTCAGGCAAAGGAGTTGGCTAAGGCTATGGCTGATCGTTTGAAAGCGGATAGAAAATAAATCTTGTGATAGCATACAAATGACGCAAATGACACATGATTGATAAGATCAAGCTTGTGACAATTGCGTCATTCGTGTTCTAAAGATTTCTGACGTTAGGCTTGATGTACAGTAAGCTGTGGGAATGGGAAGTTAATTCCTTCTTTATTAAAAATAGTATAGACAGTCTGATTCATACTGAAAAATACGTTCCAGTAATCCGAACTATTCACCCATACGCGGATTTTTATATTTACACTGCTGGCGGCAAGTTCTCCTAATTCAATAAAAGGGGCAGGACTGGTGAGAATACGTTTATCATTGGCAATGATTTCGCGCAATACTTTTTCTACTTTATTATAGTCTTCTCCGTAGTCCACGCCAAAATTCCATTCTATACGGCGGGTGTCCAGTTTGCTGTAATTTGTAATGACCCCACTACTCATGGCTCCATTAGGTACATATATCATCTTGTTGTCTGCAGTGATAAGAATAGTATGAAAAATCTGTATTTCTTTTACTGTTCCCGAGGCACCGGTAGAAGCTTCGATAAAGTCCCCCACTTTATAAGGCCTGAACAATAAGATAATCAGTCCACCGGCAAAATTTTGTAAGTTACCAGACAGTGCCATACCGATGGCAACACCGGCAGAAGCGAGAAGTGCGGCGAATCCTGTCAGCTCGATACCTAATTTCCCTATCACAGCAAGAATCAGCATGATGAGCAGTAAGATATTCACCATACTCTTTAGGAATGACTGGATACTCGGGTCCACTTTTCTTTTTTCCAAAATACGTGCAAAAAGTCTATTCAGCCAATTTACGAGGAACTTTCCGATTATAAAAATAATAAGTGCTCCTAATACTCTTTCTCCTAATTGAATGCCGGAGTCGATAAGTTTCTCTAATGCATTGGTTAATTGAATACTTGTTTCAGATGCTAATAACATGATAAATTTACTTTAATTTGACATTTCTAATATATAAAACAATTCAGATTAAAAATCGTTCAGAATACCTTTACCTTGACGTACAATTTCTGCTTCTCCGTTTGTACAGTTCACAATGGTAGAAGGTTCTATGCTTCCGATACCTCCATCAATAATTAGTTCTACCTCTTTGCCGAATTTTTCTTCTATCAGTTCTGGAGTGGTAATATATTCTATGTCTTCGCCGTCTTTCAGAGGCAACGTGGTGGTCATGATTGGTGCTTTTAGTATATGGCATATTTCCCTGATGATGTTGTTGTCTGGTACGCGTATACCTACTTCTTTACGGTTCTTGAATATTTTGGGCAGACGGTTTCCCGTATTCAGGATAAAAGTGAACGGTCCGGGAAGATTGCGTTTCATTAGCTTGAATGTGCTGTTGTCTACTTTGGCATATTCGCTGATATTGCTTAAGTCGTAACAGATAATGGATAAATTGTTTTTACGTGGATCAATGTTTTTCAGTTTGCAGATACGTTCTATTGCACGTTCTTTCAGACCATGACATCCTATGGCATACATCGTATCGGTAGGGTAAATAATTAACCCTCCCTCTTCCAATATCCGGATTACTTCTTCCAGATCTTTGGGATTATTATTCTTATTATAAAGTCTTAAAAGCATGTTATTTTAATTTTTAGATTTTTTTTCACGCAAGCGTTCCGCAATAGCCCATTGTAGGGCGGCTTCCTCTTCTTTTCCGATTCTCATCAATGCGTCTCCGAAATATTCATGGGCCTTCGGATGTTCCGGCTTTAAAGAAACAGCCCGGTCAAAATCTCCCAAAGCTCCTTCTATATTATCTAATGCCAGTCTGTTTTTTCCTCGATTGTAAATAGCTTTGAATAAAGCGGGACTAAGGCGTACCGCTTCATTCAGACAAACTTCGGCTTCGTAGTATTCCTTGTCATTATGTAATGTGATACCTTTACGTATCCAAGCGTCCGTATAAGAAGGATTCAATTCAATCGCTTTGTCATAATTGGCAATAGCAGCACGTGAATCATGTGCCTGGATGATACATTCATTTCCCATTAAATAATATTCGCGGGCATATTTTTCAAGATTTTTGCGTTGTACATGGAATTGGTCTTTTAGCCGTTTGTTTTCGACTTTCAAATTGTTGATGATTCCCAGCTTCTTACGTATAAATCTTTTGATCAAAGGCTTTTCGATATCATAACGTGAATGGATGGCAAGAAAGAATTGTTCTAGAAATCTTTCAAAATCACCTTTGTCGAAGTGTTGTACCGCTTCTACATATTGTACATCAGCTTGTGCCTGCTTCAATGCTTTTTCAATGGACTGGCGGTTATTGAATCGTTGCGAGAACTTTACTATTTCCGGGCGGACAAAGATATCTCCACGTGTAATTTGCTTTTTTAGTTGGATGCCGTCTAGTGAAGTACAGCGGCTCAATGCTACGTAGGCTTGTCCACCGGCAAACACCCCTCCTGTAAAATCAATAACGACCCTGCTGAAAGTCAATCCTTGGCTTTTGTGTATCGTGATGGCCCATGCCAAACGGATAGGATATTGTATAAATACTCCTAATTCTTCTTCTTCTATTTTTTTTTCTAGTTCATTATATTTATATCGTATATTGCGCCAACTGTCTTTTTTAACGTCAAATTCCTGTCCGTCTTCTGTGATAACATATAATGTATCCCCTTCGTCTATACCTGAAATGGTGCCAATCGTACCGTTCACCCAACGGTGGTCGTAATCGTTTTTTATAAAAATAATTTGTGCTCCTGGTTTTACTTCCAGTTCCATTTGGGTGGGAAGGCTGCTTTCTGGAAATTCTCCGTGTATCTCACCGGTCAGAATCGTTGATTCTCCAGGTAGTTCAGATAATTTCTTTTCATTGATAAAGTCTACGGTGTCTCTCCGGGTAGCAAGTGTGATATACATATCACTTTCATTTTCTTCTATGTGAGTGTTGTAACGGGTGTTCAGTAGTTGCAAGTCGGCTGCTCCGGCAGTATTGGTCCGGATATGATCCAATACGTTAACAAAAATTTTGTCCGACTGGCGGTATACTTTTGTCAGTTCTATGGATACCAGCTCCATTTCCTGAAAGACCCGTGCCGAAAAGAAATAAGGGGTGGGATAGAAGCGGTTGATTATCTCACGTTCGTCATTTTTAATGACTGGTTCAAGTTGAAAAACATCTCCTACCAGCAATATTTGCTTGCCTCCGAATGGTTCACGCATATTTTGTGAATATACCCGCAATATTTTGTCTATAAAGTCAATAATGTCTGCCCGAACCATGGAAATTTCATCGATGATCACTAATTCTACTTCTTTTATCAGTTTTCGATGAGCGGAAGTATATTTTAGAAAGCTATGTAACTTTCCATCTTTCAAACTGAATTTAGGATCATCCGGTAAAAGTGGATAGAATGGTAATTTGAAAAAACTATGCAGTGTGCTTCCGCCGGCATTGATAGCTGCAATACCTGTGGGAGCCAGTACTATATGTTTCTTTTTGGTTACTTCGCAAACATATTTTAGAAAAGTAGATTTACCTGTACCCGCCTTTCCAGTGAGGAATACTGACTGACGTGTATATTGGATAAGGTTCAAGGCATCTTGAAACTCTTTATTATGGGTGTCTACTTGCATTTTGTCCATACGTTTGAAAATGAATGGACAAAGATAGTGGAAATCCCGTAAAAGGGCATAAAAAAGACGGTTAAATAACCGTCCTTTTTTATAGTCCTACAGGGGGTTGCCCTGTATTGGTTCTAATTTACTTTGTTTCGTTCAACATAACGTAACCCCAAATCATAGGATCAGCGTTAGCAATTTTGTGAAAAATGTTTTTTACCTTTTTCATAATGTTATCCTTTCTTTTTTTAATTAATACCTAAAAACACTCATAAATAGCAGGCGCACCTCCCGGTTGGCCTTCTTTAAACAATCTTTCTTTTTACCTTAGTAGCTACTAAAAAAATATCTTTTTATGTTTTACAACACAAAGATAAGGAGTTTGTTCGTTATAATATATGTTTTACAGCATATTTTTAATCGATATCTCAATTTTATTGATTTAGGTCAAAAAAAGTAGGAGTTTCTTATTGCATTTTGGTGAATATTTTGTTTGCTTCTGTCGTATAACATATAAATCAGTTTGTTTATCTCAAGAAGTATTGTTTGATTTGTGATATCATAATAATATCAAAAATAAATCATTATGGAAACAAAAGAAATGTCTTACAATGAGCTGGTAATTAATGGGTTTATGGCTTTGTTTTTTAACTTGGTTATGTTGCCTGCACTAGTATTCCTGAACTTTTTGATTTTTGGGCAACTACCTTGGTTATCTATTCCTGTTTTGTTTATGCTGGTATTGTTGTTTGTGCTGATGCTTCCGGGATATTTTTCTCAAGAACCTAATGAGGCACGTGTGATGGTGTTTTTCGGTGAATATAAAGGCACTTTTAAAAACACAGGCTTCTTTTGGGTAAACCCTTTCATGAACAAGAAGAAGTTGTCTCTTCGCGCCCGTAATCTGGATGTGGAGCCGATAAAGGTGAATGATAAGATTGGCAATCCTATTCTGATAGGGCTGGTTTTGGTCTGGAAATTGAAAGATACTTATAAGGCGATGTTTGAGATTGACGCGCAGACGATGGCGGACAGTAAAGGGACAGGGACGGCAAGTGTCAGCGTGGCAGGGCGTATGAATGCCTTTGAGGATTTTGTACGTGTGCAGAGTGATGCGGCCCTCCGCCAGGTGGCCGGACAGTATGCTTACGATGACAATGAGCATGATACGAATGAGCTGACCTTGCGTGGCGGAGGTGAGGAGATTAATGACCAGCTGGAACGTCAGCTTAATGAGCGTCTGGCTATGGCAGGTATGGAAATAGTAGAGGCCAGAATCAATTATTTGGCTTATGCTCCGGAGATTGCAGCGGTGATGCTTCGTCGTCAGCAGGCAAGTGCTATTATTACCGCGCGCGAAAAAATAGTGGAGGGGGCTGTTTCTATGGTTAAAATGGCTTTGGATAAATTAGCCGAGGATGGAATTGTAGAACTGGATGAAGAAAAAAAAGCCGCTATGGTCAGTAATTTGTTGGTGGTACTTTGTGCGGACGAGCCGGCACAGCCGGTAATTAATTCCGGAACGTTGAATCATTAGTGTAGGAGATGGCAAAGAAAGAAACGATAAAAAGCTTTGTGCTCAGAGTGGACGCGGAAATCATGGAAGCTATCGAGAAATGGGCGGCGGATGAATTCCGTTCCACGAATGGACAGCTTCAATGGATTATAGCGGAAGCTTTGCGCAAGAGTGGCAGAATGAAGAAAAAGAAGACAATAATCAAAAAGGAAGAAACAGAATGATACAGTTTATCTAATGGAAACAAAGTGTTTCCTACTGTTTGTAAAAGTAGAAAAATGATTAATAATCAAATAGTTATGGACTTTTATCTTGGCTGGCGGTAGGTAAATCGAGTATTATGGAGCATATTTTTCTGCGAATTCCGTTACTTACCCGTTGTTTTGCAAATGCGGATAGTCAGAAAATGGTAAATGATTTTTCTTTCAATGTATTGCGTTACTTTTCATAACTTCAAAAGGCTCGATGTTCATTAATTTTGTAGCTAAAAGAAGCGAGTAATAACAATAGAAGTTGTCAACAAAATCTCGGTAGACATCTGTGAAATTATTCTCTTCCAAAAGATAAGGACACTTTTAAAAAAGATCAAGAGCTTTTCAAAAAAGAACAAGAGCTTTTTTGAAAAGATAACGGGCTTTTTTAAAAGTGTCTTGGCCTTTTTACCACTACCGGGGATACTATTATATTTCGTGGAGATATGCACACTGTTTGCGAGCAAAAAAACGAGAACACCCTATTTTACATCAAGTTGGAATAGTCTAAAAAAGAAGTTTATATAACTGAAAGTAAGCATGTTATACAGAAATCAGCTTCAAAACGTAGTGAGGGCATAGGGTATAAGTGAGGGCAATAATTTTTACTATAACTACATAAGTTGCTTATAATGAGTTTGTTGTGTACGAAGTGAGGTCATGAGGGCATAAATGCTCCCAACTTTTTTTGAATGATGCGTCAAGAAGACTTTCGGAAATTGTTCGAAGAAGAAAATGATACTTTAAGAGCGCCCCCCTTCCTATGATTTTGCAGGTGAGCCGATGTTTACCCAATATTCATTTTAGTCTGTCGCGCGCGATAATATAATATGGTGTATACTTTTTGATATTGTAAAATGGATTATCGAAATAAACATTACGTATAATCTGTAAATCAGATGTTTATAAATATAATCACAAAAAAAATAGAAAAAACAGTAGATATATTTGGATAAAGAAATGAAATCAACTACTTTTGCATCCGCTTAGCAAGAGAGGTAAGTTTAAAACTGACAAGATGATTTGAAGAACATAGATGAAACAAAAAAGTTTTAAAAAAGTTCGATGTTTTTTTGGTAGTTTGAAATAAACGCTTTATCTTTGCAAAACATTTCCGAGAAAAAACGGAAATAGACGTGAATGAGTTCTTTGAAAGATTTAAGATAAACAAACAAGTAGTACAAGCCGGTGCACTATATGTAATATATATATATGGTGTACGGAAAAAACAAGAACCGTCAATATTGATATTGATAGATTTGGAATCCTTGAGCAGATTATCAACTGAATAGTTGGAAAAAGATATTATTACAATGAAGAGTTTGATCCTGGCTCAGGATGAACGCTAGCTACAGGCTTAACACATGCAAGTCGAGGGGCAGCATGGTCTTAGCTTGCTAAGGCCGATGGCGACCGGCGCACGGGTGAGTAACACGTATCCAACCTGCCGTCTACTCTTGGACAGCCTTCTGAAAGGAAGATTAATACAAGATGGCATCATGAGTCCGCATGTTCACATGATTAAAGGTATTCCGGTAGACGATGGGGATGCGTTCCATTAGATAGTAGGCGGGGTAACGGCCCACCTAGTCTTCGATGGATAGGGGTTCTGAGAGGAAGGTCCCCCACATTGGAACTGAGACACGGTCCAAACTCCTACGGGAGGCAGCAGTGAGGAATATTGGTCAATGGGCGAGAGCCTGAACCAGCCAAGTAGCGTGAAGGATGACTGCCCTATGGGTTGTAAACTTCTTTTATAAAGGAATAAAGTCGGGTATGGATACCCGTTTGCATGTACTTTATGAATAAGGATCGGCTAACTCCGTGCCAGCAGCCGCGGTAATACGGAGGATCCGAGCGTTATCCGGATTTATTGGGTTTAAAGGGAGCGTAGATGGATATTTAAGTCAGTTGTGAAAGTTTGCGGCTCAACCGTAAAATTGCAGTTGATACTGGATATCTTGAGTGCAGTTGAGGCAGGCGGAATTCGTGGTGTAGCGGTGAAATGCTTAGATATCACGAAGAACTCCGATTGCGAAGGCAGCCTGCTAAGCTGCAACTGACATTGAGGCTCGAAAGTGTGGGTATCAAACAGGATTAGATACCCTGGTAGTCCACACGGTAAACGATGAATACTCGCTGTTTGCGATATACTGCAAGCGGCCAAGCGAAAGCGTTAAGTATTCCACCTGGGGAGTACGCCGGCAACGGTGAAACTCAAAGGAATTGACGGGGGCCCGCACAAGCGGAGGAACATGTGGTTTAATTCGATGATACGCGAGGAACCTTACCCGGGCTTAAATTGCAGATGAATTACGGTGAAAGCCGTAAGCCGCAAGGCATCTGTGAAGGTGCTGCATGGTTGTCGTCAGCTCGTGCCGTGAGGTGTCGGCTTAAGTGCCATAACGAGCGCAACCCTTGTTGTCAGTTACTAACAGGTTTTGCTGAGGACTCTGACAAGACTGCCATCGTAAGATGTGAGGAAGGTGGGGATGACGTCAAATCAGCACGGCCCTTACGTCCGGGGCTACACACGTGTTACAATGGGGGGTACAGAGGGCCGCTACCACGCGAGTGGATGCCAATCCCCAAAACCTCTCTCAGTTCGGACTGGAGTCTGCAACCCGACTCCACGAAGCTGGATTCGCTAGTAATCGCGCATCAGCCACGGCGCGGTGAATACGTTCCCGGGCCTTGTACACACCGCCCGTCAAGCCATGGGAGCCGGGGGTACCTGAAGTGCGTAACCGCGAGGAGCGCCCTAGGGTAAAACTGGTGACTGGGGCTAAGTCGTAACAAGGTAGCCGTACCGGAAGGTGCGGCTGGAACACCTCCTTTCTGGAGAGGACGAAAGATCGATAAGGTTTTTGTTCTTGTACTGCTGGTGTTGTTTATTTCAAGATATGATTCCGTAATGATACGGAAGAGAGAAAGTAAGAAGCCGGGTCTAATTAAACAGACTAGGTTGAACTTAGTCCTATAGCTCAGTTGGTTAGAGCGCTACACTGATAATGTAGAGGTCGGCAGTTCAACTCTGCCTGGGACTACGAACGGAATCAAGTTCGGGGGGATTAGCTCAGCTGGCTAGAGCATCTGCCTTGCACGCAGAGGGTCAACGGTTCGAATCCGTTATTCTCCACTCCATCGGAAACGTAAGAAACGAAGATGAACGATCTATGACATATTGTACAAGCAAACAGTAATTTTAGTAGTAAAGAGCTGAAAGTATATATCATCCCGCTGGCACGCAAGTGTGAGCGAATGGATAAGGAAAGTAAAAAAGGGCGCATGGCGGATGCCTTGGCTCTCGGAGGCGATGAAGGACGTGATAAGCTGCGATAAGCTTTGGGGAGGTGCAAATGACCTTTGATCCAGAGATTTCCGAATGGGACAACCCAATATCTTGAAGAGGTATTATCTTACTATGTAAGAGGCTAACGCAGGGAACTGAAACATCTTAGTACCTGCAGGAAAAGAAAATAAACAATGATTCCCCAGTAGTGGCGAGCGAACGGGGAACAGCCCAAACCATCCATGTTACGGCATGGGTGGGGTTGTAGGACTACGCCGTTGCATGAAGACATCAGAGAAGAACTTTCTGGAAAGAAAGACCATAGAGCATGACAGTTGCGTATTCGAATGTTGTCGAAGCATAGTAGTATCCTGAGTAGCGCGGAGCACGAGGAATTCTGCGTGAATCTGCCGGGACCATCCGGTAAGGCTAAATACTCCCGAGAGACCGATAGCGAACCAGTACCGTGAGGGAAAGGTGAAAAGCACTTCGAACAGAAGAGTGAAATAGTTCCTGAAACCGTGCGCCTACAAGCGGTCGGAGCTCGTTAATGAGTGACGGCGTGCCTTTTGCATAATGAACCTACGAGTTGCCTTTGCCGGCAAGGTTAAGTGTGACGACACACGTATCCGAAGCGAAAGCGAGTCTGAAGAGGGCGTATAGTCGGCAGTGGCAGACGCGAAACCAAGTGATCTACCCTTGGCCAGGTTGAAGGCTGGGTAACACCAGCTGGAGGACCGCACCAATAAGCGTTGAAAAGCTTCTGGATGAGCTGAGGGTAGGGGTGAAAGGCTAATCAAACTTGGAGATAGCTCGTACTCCCCGAAATGCATTTAGGTGCAGCCTTGCGGGTTACTGATGTGAGGTAGAGCGACTGATAAGATGCGAGGGCTTCACCGCCTATCAAGTCTTGACAAACTCCGAATGCGCATCAGTTCTACCGCAGGAGTGAGGGCATGGGTGCTAAGGTCCGTGCCCGAGAGGAGAAGAATCCGGACCACCTGCTAAGGTCCCGAAATGACAGCTAAGTTAAACTAACGAAGTCTGACTGCTAAGACAGCTAGGATGTTGGCTTGGAAGCAGCCATTCATTTAAAGAGTGCGTAACAGCTCACTAGTCGAGGAGTCGGGCGTGGATAATAATCGGGTATGAAGTTGTCTACCGAAGCAGTGGGATCATTTATATGATCGGTAGGGGAGCATTCCAGTCAGCGTCGAAGGCGTACCGTGAGGTATTCTGGAGCGTCTGGAAAAGCAAATGTAGGTATAAGTAACGATAAAGGGGGCGGGAAACCCCCTCGCCGAAAGACTAAGGTTTCCTGATCAACGCTAATCGGATCAGGGTCAGTCGGGTCCTAAGGCTCAGCCGAACGGCGATGCCGATGGCAGAAACGGTTAATATTCCGTTACTACCTTCAGGAGTGACGTGGAGACGCAGTAGTGACAGTGCCGCCATCTGACGGAATAGATGGTTGAAGGGTGTAGGAGTCGATCATGGCAGGCAAATCCACCATGAGATCCGAACCTGATAGTATGCCGCGTCCTTCGGGACAAGGCAATAGTGCGCGTAAGCATGCTGCCGAGAAAATCCGCTAAACTTAATCCTGGAGGTACCCGTACCGCAAACGGACACACGTAGTCGGGATGAATATTCTAAGGCGCTTGAGTGATTCACGGTTAAGGAACTAGGCAAACTGACCCTGTAACTTCGGGATAAAGGGTCCCTACCCTTTTATGGGAGGGCGCAGAGAATCGGTCCAGGCAACTGTTTAACAAAAACACAGGGCTGTGCCAAATCGAAAGATCCAGTATACAGCCTGACACCTGCCCGGTGCTGGAAGGTTAAGAGGAGATGTCATCGATAAGAGAAGCGTTGAATTGAAGCCCCAGTAAACGGCGGCCGTAACTATAACGGTCCTAAGGTAGCGAAATTCCTTGTCGGGTAAGTTCCGACCTGCACGAATGGTGTAATGATCTGGACGCTGTCTCAACCGTGAGCTCAGTGAAATTGTAGTATCGGTGAAGATGCCGATTACCCGCGATGGGACGAAAAGACCCCGTGAACCTTTACTATAGCTTATCATTGAATCTGGGCACGTGATGTGTAGGATAGGTCGGAGGCTTTGAAGCAGGTACGCCAGTATTTGTGGAGCCGCTGTTGAAATACGACCCTTTATTTGTTTGGATTCTAACCCGTGGATACGGGGACATTGATTGGTGGGTAGTTTGACTGGGGTGGTCGCCTCCAAAAGCGTAACGGAGGCTTCTAAAGGTGCCCTCCGGCCGATTGGTAACCGGCCTTAGAGTGTAATGGCATAAGGGCGCTTGACTGGGAGACTGACAAGTCGATCAGGTAGGAAACTAGAGCATAGTGATCCGGTGTTTCCGTATGGAAGGGACATCGCTCAAAGGATAAAAGGTACTCCGGGGATAACAGGCTGATCCCTCCCAAGAGCTCATATCGACGGAGTGGTTTGGCACCTCGATGTCGGCTCGTCACATCCTGGGGCTGGAGAAGGTCCCAAGGGTTGGGCTGTTCGCCCATTAAAGTGGCACGCGAGCTGGGTTCAGAACGTCGTGAGACAGTTCGGTCTCTATCTATCGTGGGCGTATGAAATTTGCGTGGCTCTGACACTAGTACGAGAGGACCGTGTTGGACAGACCTCTGGTTTGCCGGTTGTGCCGCCAGGTGCATTGCCGGGTATCTAAGTCTGGATCGGATAAGTGCTGAAAGCATCTAAGTACGAAGCCGGCCACAAGATTAGATTTCTCAGGGTCGTTGTAGACTACGACGTTGATAGGATGCAGGTGTAAAGATGGAGACATCAAAGCCGAGCATTACTAATTGCCCGTTCACTTTCCTTATATGTCGGATGGTGTATACCTTTGGTTTTTACTACAGAATGAAATTACGATAACAGCTCAACAATATGTCAACCTTATTCAGGTGGCTATAGCACAAGGGTTCCACCTCTTCCCATTCCGAACAGAGAAGTTAAGCCTTGTCACGCCGATGGTACTGCGTCACAGTGGGAGAGTAGGTAGCCGCCGTTTTGATTGAAGCCTCCGGACTTGAAGAAGTTCCGGAGGCTTTTTTGTATCCGCACGTGTGAAATGTGACCTCTACCGTTTTTTCGGCTCAGTTTGAAAACTTGGGGGAATTAGTTAAAAACCTTATCTTTCCCGTGGGTGTGGATACGTTTCCCACGGAACTGTCTGGAAGGCTCCGCCATGTCTTTTCTCCGGCAGGGGCAGGTCCGGAAGTTTTGCTCTGTAGGGGGAGATGTTCATAAAGTGAGTATTCAATTTGCTTCTATATCTAAAGTGATCTATATCTTTGCAGATACACTTCTATAGAGATACTTGTAGATATATATTCCTATAAACTGTTACTCTAAAAGTAGAATAAATAAAAAATCGTAGTTTATATAATGAAAAAACTTTCATTTTTATTTTGCGTTTAGAAAATAATCTCTACCTTTGCAACGTTTTAGATAAAATAAGAGATAAACAATGAACCAAGGATTTATACATATTTTGCTATGCGGCATTATTATTCTACTGGCAAAGTCAGCGGGAAGTGAGTGTTGTGCATAAAAGTATGTGTGAACAATGATATACGAAAGCCTTTCTCACTTCCCTGTGTGAAAGGTTTTTTTTTTATGAATATAATAATAGTAAAATATAAAATTGAAATTTATGAGTGACAGATTATTTATTTTTGATACCACTCTTCGTGATGGCGAACAGGTTCCGGGATGTCAGTTGAATACAGTGGAAAAGATTCAGGTGGCTAAGCAGTTGGAAGCTTTGGGAGTGGATGTGATTGAGGCAGGATTTCCTATTTCAAGTCCGGGTGATTTCAATTCAGTAATTGAAATTTCTAAGGCTGTTACTTGGCCAACCATTTGTGCGCTGACTCGTGCAGTTGAAAAAGATATCGACGTAGCTGCTGACGCATTGAAGTTTGCCAAGCACAAACGTATCCATACTGGCATTGGAACTTCAGATTCTCATATCAAATATAAATTCAATTCTACTCGTGAAGAAATTATTGAACGTGCTGTGGCTGCTGTGAAATATGCACGTCGTTATGTAGATGATGTGGAATTTTATGCGGAAGATGCAGGACGTACGGATAATGAATACTTGGCTCGTGTGGTAGAAGCTGTTATTAAAGCGGGAGCGACAGTGGTGAATATACCTGATACTACAGGTTATTGCTTGCCTGAAGAGTATGGGGCGAAAATTAAATATTTGGTAGATCATGTAGATGGTATCGATAAGGCTATTATTTCTACTCATTGTCATAATGATTTGGGTATGGCTACTGCCAATACGATTAGTGGTGTGTTAAATGGAGCACGTCAGGTAGAAGTGACTATCAATGGCATTGGAGAACGTGCCGGTAACACTTCCTTGGAAGAGGTGGCAATGATTGTCAAATGCCATAATGATATTAATATTCAGACAAACATCAATACCCAGAAGATTTATCCGACTAGTCGTATGGTATCAAGTTTGATGAATATGCCGGTTCAGCCGAACAAGGCAATTGTGGGACGCAATGCTTTTGCACATTCATCCGGTATCCATCAAGATGGTGTTTTAAAAAACGTACAAACATACGAAATTATCGACCCGAAGGATGTGGGCATTGATGATAATGCTATTGTTTTGACTGCTCGTAGCGGACGTGCTGCGTTAAAACATCGTCTTCATGTTTTGGGAGTAGAACTGGAACAGGACAAATTGGATAAGGTATATGAGGATTTCTTAAAACTGGCTGATAAGAAGAAAGATATCACGGATGATGATATTTTGGTATTGGCAGGTGCCGATAGAAGTGTTAATAACCATATAAAATTGGATTACTTGCAGGTAACAAGCGGAGTGGGCGTTCGTTCGGTGGCAAGTTTAGGACTGAATATTGCAGGAGAGCACTTTGAAGCTGCTGCCAGTGGAAATGGACCGGTAGATGCTGCTATCAAGGCTTTGAAAAAAATTATTGACCGCCACATGGTGTTGAAGGAATTTACGATCCAGGCTATCAGTAAAGGTAGTGATGATATGGGTAAAGTACATATGCAGGTGGAATATGACGGACAGATGTACTATGGTTTCGGAGCGAATACAGATATTATCGCTGCATCAGTAGAAGCATATATTGATTGTATCAACAAGTTTAAAAGATAATAATACGTAATACAAAAATGGCTAACACATTATTTGATAAGATTTGGGACGCCCATGTGGTACAAAAGGTTGAGGAGGGACCTACTCAACTTTATATAGACAGGCTTTATTGTCATGAAGTAACTAGTCCGCAGGCTTTTGCGGGACTGCGCGCACGCGGGGTGAAAGTCTTTCGTCCGGATCATGTATATTGTATGCCGGATCACAATACTCCGACACATGACCAGGATAAACCGATTGAGGATCCGGTTTCCAAAACACAGGTGGATACTTTGGCAAAGAATGCCAAAGATTTCGGCTTGGCTCATTTCGGTATGATGGATAAAAGAAATGGTATTATTCATGTAGTAGGTCCGGAAAGAGGGCTGACTTTGCCGGGGATGACAATTGTTTGTGGTGACTCGCATACTTCTACCCATGGTGCGATGGGAGCTGTTGCTTTCGGTATTGGAACCAGTGAAGTAGAAATGGTGTTGGCTTCACAATGTATCTTACAATCTCGTCCGAAAACCATGCGTATCACTATTGATGGTGAACTGGGTAAAGGAGTGACGGCGAAAGACATGGCTCTCTATATGATGTCTAAGATGACAACCAGTGGTGCTACTGGATTCTTCGTGGAATATGCCGGTTCGGCTGTCCGTAACTTGAGTATGGAAGGTCGTCTGACTTTATGTAATCTGAGTATTGAAATGGGGGCACGTGGTGGCATGGTTGCTCCTGATGAAGTGACTTTTGAATATATAAAAGGCAGGGAACATGCTCCGAAAGGTGTGGATTGGGATAAAGCGGTGTCTCATTGGAAAACATTAAAGAGTGATGATGATGCTGTATTTGATAAAGAAATTCGTTTTGATGCAGCAGATATTCAGCCGATGATTACATACGGAACGAATCCAGGAATGGGTATGGGAATCACTGAGCATATTCCGGTAGATGATAAAAGTGCTTCTTTTAAAAAGTCTTTGGACTATATGGGCTTTCAGCCGGGCGAATCCTTGCTAGGTAAGAAAATTGATTATGTATTTTTGGGTGCTTGCACTAACGGACGAATTGAGGACTTCCGCGCCTTTACCTCTTTAGTAAGAGGGAAAAAGAAAGCAGATCATGTGACTGCATGGCTGGTTCCGGGATCATGGATGGTAGATGCACAGATTCGTGAAGAAGGTTTGGACAAAATCTTGGAGGAGGCAGGTTTTGCCATCCGTCAACCGGGATGTTCTGCTTGTCTGGCTATGAATGATGATAAGATTCCGGCCGGAAAGTATTCGGTATCTACTAGTAACCGTAATTTTGAAGGACGCCAGGGACCGGGTGCTCGCACGTTGCTTGCCAGTCCGCTGGTAGCTGCTGCTGCGGCGGTGACCGGTGTAATAACAGATCCTAGAGAACTAATTTAAAAATGCGAAGACAATGAAACAGAAATTCAATATCATAACAAGCACTTGCGTACCCCTTCCTTTAGAGAATGTGGACACAGACCAAATTATTCCGGCCCGTTTCTTAAAGGCGACAACTCGTGAAGAGAAATTCTTTGGTGATAATCTGTTCCGTGACTGGCGCTACAATCCGGATGGTTCTCTGAACAAGGATTTTGTATTGAATAATCCTACTTACGGTGGACAAATCCTTGTAGCGGGAAAGAATTTCGGTTCTGGTTCCAGCCGTGAACATGCAGCATGGGCTATCGCCGGATATGGTTTCCGGGTAGTTGTGTCCAGTTTCTTTGCTGATATTCATAAGAATAATGAATTAAATAATTTTGTACTTCCGGTGGTGGTGAGTGAAGGATTTTTGAAGGAACTTTTTGATTCAATTCATGCAGATCCGAAAATGGAAGTGGAAGTAAATCTGCCCGAACAGACTATAACCAATAAGGCTACAGGTAAAAGCGAACATTTTGAAATTAATGCATACAAGAAACATTGTTTGATGAACGGATTGGATGATATCGACTTTTTGCTGACCAACAAAGACAAGATAGAAGCATGGGAAAAAGCGTCAAAATAGAAATCATGGATACAACACTCCGCGATGGTGAACAAACCAGCGGAGTATCTTTTGTGCCCCATGAAAAATTGATGATTGCCCGATTGCTATTGGAAGATTTAAAGGTAGACAGGGTAGAGGTTGCCTCGGCCCGTGTATCGGATGGCGAATTTGAAGCCGTTAAAATGATATGTGACTGGGCTGCCCGCCGGAATTTGCTTCACAAAGTGGAGGTGCTCGGATTTGTGGATGGCCGTACTTCTGTAGATTGGATACAACGTACAGGATGCAGGGTAATTAACTTATTGTGTAAAGGTTCGTTGAAACATTGTACACAGCAGTTGAAGAAAACACCTGAAGAACATATTGAAGATATTGTGAATGTGGTGCGTTATGCCGATGAACTGGATATTGCAGTTAATGTATATCTGGAAGATTGGAGTAACGGAATGAAGGATTCTTCTGACTATGTATTCCAGTTGATGGATGGATTGAAGGATACCAGTATCAAACGGTATATGTTACCGGATACATTGGGTATCTTGAATCCTTTGCAAGTGATTGAATTCATGCGGAAGATGAAAAAACGTTATCCTCATACTCATTTTGATTTCCATGCGCATAATGATTATGACTTGGCTGTGAGTAATGTACTTGCTGCTGTGCTGAGTGGGGTTAAAGGACTTCATACTACTATCAATGGATTAGGGGAACGTGCAGGAAATGCACCGCTTGCCAGTGTTCAAGCTATTCTGAAGGATCATTTTAATGCTTTGACCAATATCGACGAAAGCCGTCTGAATGATGTGAGCCGAGTGGTGGAATCTTATTCTGGTATTGTTATTCCTGCCAACAAGCCGATTGTGGGTGAGAATGTGTTTACGCAAGTGGCCGGCGTTCATGCCGACGGTGATAACAAGAATAATCTTTATTGCAATGATTTGTTGCCGGAACGATTCGGACGTAAACGTGAGTATGCGTTGGGCAAGACTAGTGGCAAAGCCAATATCCGTAAAAATCTGGAGGATTTGGGACTTGATTTAGATGAAGAATCCATGCGTAAGGTAACGGAACGTATTATCGAACTGGGTGACAAGAAGGAATTGGTTACTCAGGAAGATTTGCCTTATATTGTTTCCGATGTGCTGAAGCATGGAGTGGTAAGCGAAAGTGTAAAACTGAAAAGTTATATTGTGACACTGGCGCATGGATTGAAGCCGATGGCTACTGTAAAAATAGAGATTAACGGAAAAGAGTTTGAGGAGAATTCCAGCGGTGACGGTCAGTATGACGCTTTTGTGCGTGCATTGCGTAAAATTTATAAAGTGACATTAGGGCGTAAATTCCCTATGTTGACCAATTATGCGGTAAGTATTCCTCCTGGGGGCCGTACAGATGCATTTGTGCAAACAGTAATAACTTGGAGTTTTGAAGAAAAAGTATTCCGTACTCGTGGGCTGGATGCTGACCAGACGGAGGCTGCTATCAAGGCTACCATGAAAATGCTGAATATAATAGAAAATGAATATGAAAATAATAATGGTTAGTGATTAGTGGTTAGTGGTTAATGAACAGTGTCGTCAGATTTCATTAACCGCCAACTATTAATCACTGACCGCTAACCATTAATCACTAAAAAAATGGATTTTAAAATTGCAGTTTTAGCCGGTGACGGTATCGGACCGGAGATTTCAGTGCAAGGCGTTGATGTGATGAACGCTGTTTGTGAGAAGTTTGGCCATAAAGTAAGTTATGAATACGCGATCTGTGGTGCAGATGCGATAGATAAAGTAGGTGATCCGTTTCCCGAAGCTACTTTTCAGGCTTGTAAGAATGCCGATGCAGTGCTTTTCTCGGCTGTAGGCGACCCTAAATTTGATAATGATCCTACAGCAAAGGTTCGTCCGGAGCAAGGTTTGCTGGCTATGCGTAAAAAATTAGGTTTGTTTGCCAATATCCGTCCTGTGCAGACTTTCAAATGCTTGGTTCATAAGTCTCCGTTGCGCGCCGAATTGGTGGAAAATGCCGATTTTATCTGTATTCGTGAACTGACCGGAGGGATGTACTTCGGTGAAAAATATCAGGATAATGATAAGGCATATGATACCAATATGTATACCCGTCCGGAGATTGAGCGTATTTTAAAAGTGGCTTTTGAATATGCCATGAAGCGCCGTAAGCATCTTACTGTAGTTGATAAGGCAAATGTGCTGGCATCTTCACGTCTGTGGAGGCAGATTGCACAAGAGATGGCTCCTCAGTATCCGGAAGTGACTACAGACTATATGTTTGTGGATAATGCTGCCATGAAGATGCTTCAGGATCCTTGTTTCTTTGACGTGATGGTGACTGAGAATACATTTGGTGATATTCTGACAGATGAAGGCTCTGTTATCAGTGGCTCTATGGGATTACTTCCTTCTGCTTCTACGGGTGAAAGCACTCCGGTATTCGAACCTATTCACGGTTCATGGCCACAGGCTAAAGGATTGAATATTGCCAATCCATTGGCTCAAATCCTATCGGTGGCCATGCTGTTTGAGTATTTTGATCTTAAGGAGGAAGGCACCTTGATTCGTAAGGCTGTAGATGCTTCTTTGGATGAAAATGTGCGTACTCCGGAAATTCAGGTTGAAGGTGGGGCCAAGTATGGTACTAAGGAAGTGGGTTCCTGGATTGTGGATTATATCAAGAAAGCATAGAATTTTATAGTTTTTTTACGGAGAATCAGAAGTGAATGCCATTTTACTTCTGATTCTTTATTTTTATTGGATAAGAAAAAGTATATTTGATGCTGCAAATAAAACAAAGATAATAATTGAAAGACATTCAGATGAAGAATTTAGTTTATGCTTTGGTAGGAGCTGGTTTTATGATTGCCTGCCAGCCTTCGGACCAACCGGAAATCAGCGGTATGCTGACTGGTATCGAGAGTGATACATTATTGGTACAATCTTTTCCTGTAAATGATCGTGATAGTCGTAGGACAGATACGATTGCCATGCAAAATGGAAGTTTTGCTTTTAATTTAGGTGATAGTGTATTGAAACAGGTTTATATTTATGGTAAACCGTCAGTGAAACCCAATGAGGATGGCAGTATACCTGCCATATCGATGAAAGCTATAAATTTTTTGCTGTTGCCTGGCCAACCTATAAAAATTTCAGGTTCATTGGATGAATATAAATTGGAGGGAGGTTCCTTTTATGATGATTATAATGAAGTGTTGGAGGACTGTAAAGCATATAGTCATAAAATAGATTCATTGAATGTAGTCTGTATGGATATGGAGAAAAAAGGAATACCCGGAGATTCTATCCGTAAAGTTTATGCTTCAGCAAAAGAATGGTATGGAAATATTTTAAAAATAAAAAGTGACTATGTTAGGCAGAATCCGGATAAAGATGTATCAGTATATGTAATGTCACAGTTGACAAGGGACCAGTTGGGGGATGCTTTTAATGTTTTGACTGACCGGGTAAAGGAAGGAATGATGGCTCCTTTATATCAGAGAATGAGAGAAGGATATGAGAAAGAACTGGCTCGCGATAAAGCAAAAGAAGCAATGAAACCAGGTAATCCTGCTCCGGAATTTACTTTGAAGGATTTGGATGGAAAGAATTTTGATTTATCTTCTCTGAGAGGTAAATATGTAGTGCTTGATTTCTGGGGAAGCTGGTGTGGATGGTGCATAAAAGGAATTCCCGAAATGAAAAAGGCATATGAAAAATACAAGGGAAAAATAGAATTTGTAGGGATTGACTGCAATGATACAGAGGATAAATGGAAAAAAGCAGTAGCTGAGCATCAATTGCCGTGGATTAATGTACGCAATATAGGTGAACCGGATGTGGCGGTGATGTATGGAGTAAGTGGTTATCCCACTAAATATGTGATTGATCCTGAAGGGAAAATTGCTAAACAGGTAGTTGGCGAGGATCCCGAATTTTATATGTATCTGGACGCATTGATGAAATGATGAAAGGTTCCGGATAATTATGAATAACAGAGGTGTGCCATTATTTGAACACACCTCTGTTGTTTAATTTAGAATTTTTTTACGCGTATATGACAGTAAGGTTCTCCTCCCGTTTTATCGTAATAGTGCTGATGATAGTCTTCTGCTTCCCAAAATTTCTCGGCAGGGCGTAATTTGGTATTGACTCTATGACCTTTCGAGCGAAGCAGTTCGATGACCTCTTCAGCTTCGGATTTTTGTTTTTCATCCATGTAGAAAATCATACTCCGATATTGCGGTCCGAGGTCGGGACCTATTCCATCGGTTTGTGAAGGATCATGTATTTCAAAAAAAAGTTTGCACAAATCCACATAAGAAACCATGTCGGCGTCATAATCTACAAAAATAGCTTCTACATGGTGGGTCATGTGGGCTTTTACCTGAGTATATGTGGGGTTGGCTTCCGGACCACCTGTATAACCGACTGTAGTGTTTAGTACACCCGGAATACGTTCGAACTGATGTTGTACGCCCCAGAAGCATCCGGCGGCGAATATCGCTTTTTCTACTTTCATGTTCTTTATTCTTTTAAAATTGTATGCCAAATATACGGAATACCCTTTAAAACGAGAAACCTACCTTATGCTTTTTTTAATTAAACTAAAGGAATATCGTTAAAGATTCCTCTACCTTTGCAACCGGAATTAATTAATATAGAAAATCGGATGAAACAGATCGTATGTTATCTTATGTTGCTATGTGCATGTATGCAGTTGCAGGCGCAAACTTACGATGAGCTGATAACCTGTGCGTTGGATGCGGCAAAAAACGACAGTTTGACAAAATCAGAAATTTTGTTCAAACAGGCATTGAAGATGGATCCTGCCAATATGCGTAATGCTTTATTGTTTACTAATCTAGGAACGGTCCAGCGGAGATTGGGGAAAATAGATGATGCTATTGATTCGTACACGTTATCCTTGAATATTACTCCATATTCTGTTGTTACATTGCTCAATCGTGCTTCACTCTATTTGGAGAAAAATTTGTTTGACAGGGCTTATGTGGATTATTGCAATGTGATTGATATAGATAAGACAAATAAGGAAGCGTTACTTTTTCGGGCTTATATTTATATGCAACGTAGGGATTATAAGGGAGCGAGAATAGATTATAATACTTTATTACAGGAGGAACCGGGGAATAATACTGCACGTTTGGGCAGGGCACTTTTAAATCAGAAGGAGTTGAAGTATCGTGAATCTTTAGAAGATTTTAACAGATTGGTTTCCGATAATCCCAGAGATGTTTCTTATTTGAAAGCTCGCGCTACATTGGCTGTAGAAATGAATACGCCTGATTTGGCTTTATTGGATTTGGAGGAGGCCGCCAAACTGGCACCGGACGATGCGGAAATTTATGTGATGTGTGGTGAGATTTATTTAAGTCAGAAGAAAAAAAGAGAAGCGTATGTTGCTTTTGAAAAAGCAATAGAGTTGGGAGTTCCCCGACCGGAATTACAGGATAAGCTGAAAGCAAGTAAGTAAAAATACGAACAGGATTATTGTCATACAATCATCATGCTTTTACAACAGGAACAGAATTTGGGATATTCAGTAAATGTCTCTAAAAAATAAGATGGCATATGAAGATGATAGGGCATGACCATTTCATATGCCATTCTTATTGTCATTTTTCCGTGCTTTCTCACATACTTCTATCCGACAGGACATGACGTTCCGGAAGAAGTCTGATGACCTCTTCTGATTCTGTGAGTAAAATCATATCATGCTGCTTTAGCTGTTTTGTTTCTGATTTTTTCTATCATCAGTATGGCATTTGCCGTATGTATTCCAAAGAAAATCCACAGTATTTCCGTCTTCCTGTTTCTGGCCTTTATCCTTGAGAGCGAGTAATGTTGCTTTTGAGTGCCGAAGCTTCCTTCAAGCCGTGTTGCCCTTTCTTTTGAGAGTTCGCTTCTAAGCACCTTCCTCAAAGGCTCATCTTTGGCCGCCCTTCCCTTGCGCACAAAGGATGTGGATATCCCATATTTTGTACAGAACTTTCTGTTGGCATTATTGGCATATATGGAATCGGCAGCCACACATCTTACCCTTACATTCATAAGCTTCTGCTGCATACGGATACAGTCCTTCAAGCGTATACCCTCATTGAATGCCTTGAACGAGAGGTGTTCGATGAACGATATGCCGTCTATCTGTATATTATTGACCTTTGCACCGAACTCGACGGACTTGGTTTCCTTGCCTCTGACGATGGGACGTACATAATGACGGTCAATGCTGACGATGCGGTCACTGACTTTCCGCCCTTCAAACATTTCCTTTTCTTGTACAAGCACCTTTCTGATGATGGAAAGACGCTTATGATAATCCTGGGTATATCGGAGTAAAGCACCGTACTCGCTATGGATCCCATCCCTTTGACTGAGGAGCTTTTCAAGAAGCTTGATCATACGGCGCTTAAGCATTCTTGTCCTTGAAGCTCTCCTCTTTCTTTTCTTGCAGTAGGACAGATAGGATTCCGCCACATTCCTGTATTTGTTGCGCGGACGCCTTATGCCCAACTCCCTGCAATGCCGGCATATATGCCTGTAGAGCCATTCGAGGCTTTCCCAAAGGAGTTTCATGTCCGTAGGAAAACGCATGTGGCTTTCATAGCATGTGGCATCGGTCATGCAGACGTGAAGGTTATCAAGATAAGGTTTCCAGTGTGAAGCCAGGAGCTCCTGGAAAGAATCAATGTCAAGGCGGGATGCTATCTCATTACGGATGGCACTGACTATCTTGAAGTTGGTTATGGGAAGGGACGGGGGAATCATAATTCCACAGAAAATCTGGTAGTGTATGTTCCCGTTCAGATGTTCCACCAGTTGCCTGTCGGAGAATCCGGTGTATGCCTTCAGGACCATAAGGGCGATCTTTGCGGAAGGACTGAATCTGTTCCTGCGTCCCAGGCGCCGGTCCGACAGGCCGGCGGCTTTTGCCATACATTCAAACGGAAAGACCGAATGAAGCTTGCCAAGCTCACTCTCATTAAAACTCTTGCGGTATTTTTCCAGAATATCAAATTCTGTAAAACCCAAAGTAGGGTGAATTTCTGAAATATTCACTATCTTTGCCATATCTTATTAGTTTGGATATTTCCCCCGTTTTGGCCGTCAAATCTTATTTTCGGGGGAATACCTAAAGATACAAAAAAGCCAACTAATTCGCAATACTTTGTGTATGAATTAGTTGGCTGATTTTGTAATATTTAATGAATGTCCCGAATTTGTCTGTTCCTGTTGTTGGTATATGGGAAGAATAGTTTTTCATTTCTTCAGTACCTTTTTTATCAACTCTATAAACTCTTTTCCGTATTTTTCTTTCTTATATTCGCCAATACCATTGATGTTGCCGAATGCTTCTATTGTTGTAGGTTGTTGGGTGGCGATCAGGTGTAAAGTCTTGTCGGATAAAACAATATAGGCAGGTATAGCTTGCTGGTCCGCCAGCTTTTTACGCAGTATACGTAACTCCTCGAACAAGTCCTTGTTTTCATTACCAAAAGTAACCGGAGTGGGAAAGAGTACCTCTTCCTTGGCTTTCTTTTTGCGTTTTTCCTTAGCAGGTACGAATTCTTCCCGTTTAATGACTACCAGCATGGCGGATTCTTTGCCGAACAATACTTTTTGCCCGCTTTCAGTTATTTTGAGGTGATTGTTCTCGTTATAGGCTATTTCGAAATATCCTAGATTCAGCATTTGCAGCAGATAATCTTGCCAGTCGCGTGCGGGAATATCTCTTCCTGCGGCATATGTTTTCAGTTTGTCATAACCTTTGTCAATCAGTTCTTGGTTTGCTGACCCTTTCAATATGTCTATTAACATGTGAGTACCTATTTGTTGGTTAGTTCGGGCTATTGCACTCAAAGCTTTTTGTACAATGATTGTTCCGTCAAAGCGTTCGGGGGGGATTACGGCACACATCACAGTTGCCACAATCATGGTCCATAGTTTCACCAAAATAGTTCAGCAGGATACGCCTCCGACAGATATCCGATTCAGCATATTGTTGCATCCGGTGTAATTTCTCTAAGTTAATTTCCTGCTGGCTGCTTTCTGTAGCGAATTTGGAAAGCATAACCAAGTCTCCCAGTGAATAGAACAGCAAAGTATCACTTTCCATACCATCACGCCCGGCACGTCCTATTTCTTGATAGAAACTTTCTATGCTTTTAGGAAGGTTATAATGAATAACCCAGCGTACATTGGATTTATCAATTCCCATCCCGAAAGCAATAGTGGCGCACACCACCTGTACACGATCATTTATGAAATCATTTTGTGCCTTATCACGCATATCGCTGCTTAATCCTGCATGATAAACGGTTGCACGGATACCTTGTTTCATCAGCATTGCGGCCACATTTTCTGTTTTGCTGCGGCTCATGCAATAAATGATACCACATTCATTTTTGTGTTTTTCTATGAATTCAAGAATAGTCCGCATCTTATCCTTTTGTTGATAGCCTCTTTTAACTTCCAAACTCAGATTGGGACGATCAAAGGAAGATATGAATATTTTAGGATCTTTCAAGGCCAATTGTTGTACAATGTCTTTTCGGGTTATTTTGTCAGCTGTAGCAGTCAATGCTACAATCGGTACTTTGGGAAACTGATTACGTAATACCTTTAATTGGGTATATTCAGGCCGGAAATCATGTCCCCATTGTGAGATGCAATGAGCTTCATCAATGGCAAATAAAGAAATTTGGATATCTTTCAGCAGGAAATTTGTTTCTATAAGTAATCGTTCAGGTGAAATATAAAGTAATTTGATTTTTCCTTGAAGACATTCGCGACGTAGGTTTATATTTTCTGTTTCATTATTGCTGCTGTTCAGTGCCCGTGCTGCAATTCCGTTTGCTTGTAAACTTTCCACCTGGTCTTTCATTAAAGAAATAAGGGGTGAAACGACAATGGCCGTACCTTCCATCAGTAAAGCCGGTAATTGATAACAGATGGATTTTCCTCCTCCTGTAGGCATTAATACCAAAGTATCCTTTTGAGCTAATATATTTTGAATAATATCTTGCTGTAAAGGACGGAAACTATCGTATCCAAAGTAGTTTTTTAGAGTTTGGAACATATCTGTTTGTTATTTTAAAATGTAATCGGTTACAAAGGTAGTAAAATCTTTAGATTTGGTAGGGATCTCTGCCTAATAATAGTAAATAAGATATACTTTTATTCATAATTCATTTGTTTTGAAATTACTGCTTAAAAGAGAGGTTGGTTATTGTAGATTGGACAAATAAACTTTTTTGCCACTTAAAAAACAAAGTGTTGTGATTATTTAAGAAATAAATTAAGCAAAAAAAGTTGCATATGAAAAAAACTTTTCCCACATTTGTCCAAAATTAGATATTTGCATTTATATAACTAACCAAACAACGAAAAATTAAAAGAAAAATTAACTGATGAGCGACGTGGAAAAAAAATCAGAAACCCAGGAAGCGGCTCCTAAGAAAAAACCGTATAACCTGAGAGAAAAGAAAGAGAAAAAGGCTGCTTACAGATCTCTGATTAGAGCAGAACTTGCCGATGAATTGTATGATAAGATTTTGAACATTGTAGTTGTTCAGAAAAAGTACAAAGACCCTAATTATTCAGCAAAAGATTTGGCGAAAGAATTAAAGACAAATACTCGTTATTTGTCAGCTGTAGTGAATTCCCGCTTCGGAATGAATTATTCTTGTTTGTTGAATGAATATCGTATTAAAGATGCTTTGCATCTTTTAGTTGATAAACGCTATATGGATAAGAATGTGGAAGAGATCAGTGCAATGGTAGGTTTTGCTAATCGCCAATCTTTTTATGCTGCGTTTTATAAGAATGTGGGTGAGACTCCTAATGGCTATCGTAAGAGAAATCAAGAAAAGAAATAAGAGCATAATTTGCTACATTATAATTAAGAAAAAGGAAAACAATTGTTTTCCTTTTTTTGTTTCGGCTCACGAATTATGAAAACGTTAATTGTAGAAATGAAACAGGTTGGTTGCAATGAAGTAGATAAAAGCATGAATGAAATGGAGGAATTTGATTATACGGTTGAACAATTTGCCGACTTACAGTTACTTCGATATAAAGTGTATGGATTTGAAGAACTGAGTTTGAAACAAAAAAAGTTGATTTACTATTTGTCACAAGCTGCTTTGCAAGGCCGTGATATTTTGTTTGATCAGAATGGCAAATACAATTTGCTTATTCGTAAAATGTTGGAAACCGTATATACAGAGTATCAGGGAGATCGTACAGATGTGAATTTCGTCAATTTGGAAACTTATCTGAAACGCATATGGTTTTCTAACGGAATTCATCATCATTATGCTTCAGATAAGTTCGTACCAGGTTTCACTCCGGAATTTTTTAGGGATGCATTGAATAGTGTGGATGCATTGAAGTTACCTTTGGGTAAAGGGGAAACAGTGGAAGAACTTTGTGAAGAAGTCTTTCCGGTGATTTTTGATTCTGAAATGATGCCTAAACGTGTGAATCAGGCAGACGGGGAGGATTTGGTCCTGACTTCGGCTGCAAATTATTACGAAGGGGTAACCCAGAAAGAAGCGGAAGATTTTTATCATAATTTGAAGAATCCGGATGATATGATGCCGGTAATGTTTGGTATGAACAGCCGTTTAGTGAAGGAGGACGGAAAAGTACAAGAAAAGGTCTGGAGATCTGGAGGATTGTATGGGCAAGCCATTGATAAGATCATTTATTGGTTGGATAAGGCTCTTGGTGTGGCAGAAGATGCACAACAAAAAATAGTTATCGAAAAATTAATTCGATTTTATAAGAATGGGGACTTGAAAGATTTTGATGAATATTCTATTGCGTGGGTGAAGGATTTGGATTCACGCGTGGATTTTGTTAACGGCTTTATTGAAAGTTATGGAGATCCGTTAGGACTGAAAGCTAGTTGGGAGTCCATTGTGAATTTTAAAGATCTGGAAGCAACCAAGCGCACGGAAATTATCAGCGCTAATGCCCAATGGTTTGAAGATCACTCACCTGTAGATCATCGGTTTAAAAAAAAGGAAGTGAAAGGTGTGTCGGCCAAGGTGATTACAGCCGCTATGCTGGGGGGGGATTTGTATCCTGCTACAGCGATTGGGATTAATCTCCCTAATTCCAACTGGATTCGTAGTGTGCATGGTTCTAAGTCTGTAACCATCGGAAATCTGACTGATGCCTATAATAAAGCGGCTCATGGTAATGGATTTACAGATGAATTTGTTTGCGGTGCCGAAGAGAAAGAATGGATAAAGAAATATGCAGATCTTACAGGGGATTTACATACTGATTTGCATGAATGTTTGGGGCACGGTTCTGGCCAGTTGTTACCGGGAGTAGATCAGGATGCTTTGAAAGCGTATGGATCTACGATAGAAGAGGCACGTGCCGATTTATTCGGTTTGTACTATCTGCCGGATGACAAAATGGTAGAGTTGGGGCTTACACCGGATGGAGATGCCTTTAAAGCAGAATATTATACTTATATGATGAATGGTCTGATGACCCAGTTAGTCCGCATCGAGTTAGGTAATATGGTAGAGGAAGCACACATGCGTAACCGCCAGCTCATTGCGCGGTGGACATTTGAGAAAGGTGCTGCAGATAAGGTGGTTGAACTGGTTAAGAAGGATGGGAAAACGTATGTGAAGATAAACGATTATCAAAAATTGCGCACTCTGTTCGGACAGTTGCTGGCTGAGATACAACGCATTAAAAGTGAAGGAGATTTTGAGGCTGCCCGTAAATTGGTCGAAAAGTATGCGGTGAAAATAGATCCGGTTTTGCACGCCGAGATATTGGCACGTTATGAAAAACTTCATCTGGCTCCTTACAAAGGTTTTGTAAATCCTGTATATGAGGCCGTGACAGATAAGGATGGAAATATTATAGATGTAAAAGTATCTTATAATGAAGGTTACGCGGAGCAAATGTTACGTTATAGCAAAGAATTTGCGAATCTTCCTTATAGAAATGAATAAGAATAAATATGGATGTACGCGAAACAATAAAAGACATAAAGGGGCAATTCCGTTTGTTTATGAATGGGGTGGTTTCCCAAAGTATGCGTGAGAAGGGATTAGACTATAAACTGAATTTTGGCATCGAACTTCCGCGTTTGAAAGAAATAGCTGCTCGTTATGAAAAAAATCATGAAGTGGCGCAAGCTTTATGGAAAGAAAATATCCGTGAATGTAAAATTCTAGCGGGAATGTTACAGCCGGTAGAAACATTTTATCCGGAAATAGCTGATATATGGGTAGAAGATATGCGCTATCCTGAAATAGCGGAACTGACTTGCATGAGTTTGTTCCAATATTTACCTTATGCTTCGGAGAAGGCTTTTGAATGGATGGCCGATGAGCGTGAATATTTTCAGTTATGTGGCTTTATGCTGATGGCAAGGCTGTTGATGAAGGGAAATCAGCTGACTGAGCGTTCGGAAGCTGAATTTTTGGATCAGGCAATGGCCACTTTACAAAGCGAGGGAGTGCTGCCCCGCAAAGCAGCTGCTACTGCTTTGAAGAAGTTTGCCGTTCAAAGCAAGGAAAATGGCAAAAAGGTGAATCGGTTGTTGGCTCCATTAACCAAATCAGATAAGGTAGAAATAGCTTCTTTGGCTGGAGAAATAAAATTAGAAACAGAATATTGGCATTAAACTTTCATGTTATCATAAAAAGGCTTAACTTTGACGGCGGAACTGAAATCTGTGATGGAAGAGAATGTGAAAGATAAGGTAAAGCAGATCTTGACAGAATATCTGCAGGTTAACGGGCATCGGAAGACACCTGAACGATATGCTATACTCGATACTATCTATTCCATTAAAGGTCATTTTGACATTGATACGCTTTATAATTATATGGCAAATGAAGGGAAATTCCGGGTAAGCCGGGCTACTCTTTATAATACCATCATTCTTTTTATCGATGCAAAATTGGTTATTAAACATCAGTTCGGCAATTCTTCCCAGTACGAGCGTGCGTACAACAATGAAACCCATCATCACATGATATGTACGGAATGTGGCAAAGTGACCGAATTTCAGGATGAGAATCTGAAACAAGCCATTGCCAATACGAAACTGAAGAAATTTCATGCCTCGCACTATTCCTTATATATCTATGGTGTATGCAGCAAGTGTACTTGGGCCAAGCGTAGGAAGAAAAAAGATAAGTAACATAAAACGAAGAAACATGAAAGTAGATGTCTTGTTAGGTTTGCAATGGGGTGATGAAGGCAAAGGAAAGGTTGTCGATGTTCTGACTCCCCGTTATGATGTGGTAGCTCGTTTCCAGGGAGGTCCGAATGCAGGTCATACACTGGAATTCGAAGGCCAGAAATATGTGCTCCGTTCCATTCCTTCCGGAATATTTCAAGGAAATAAAGTAAACATTATTGGTAATGGTGTGGTACTGGATCCGGCTTTGTTCAAGGCTGAGGCTGAAGCTTTGGAGGCTAGCGGACACCCCCTGAAAGAACGTTTGCACATTTCAAAGAAAGCTCATTTGATTTTGCCTACTCACCGCATTCTGGATGCTGCTTATGAAGCTGCTAAAGGAGATGCCAAAGTGGGAACTACCGGAAAAGGTATAGGTCCTACTTATACTGATAAAGTGAGTCGTAACGGTGTACGTGTAGGTGATATCCTTCATAATTTTGAAGAAGTGTATGGAAAGGCAAAGGCACGCCACGAACAGATCTTGAAAAGTTTGAATTATGAATATGATATAACCGAACTGGAAAAACAATGGTTGGAGGGTATCGAATACCTGAAACAGTTCCATTTGGTGGACAGTGAACACGAAATCAATAATCTTCTGAAGTCGGGTAAGAGTGTGCTTTGTGAAGGTGCGCAGGGAACGATGCTTGATGTTGATTTCGGTTCTTATCCTTTTGTCACTTCTTCAAATACTATTTGTGCCGGTGCTTGTACCGGTTTAGGTATCGGTCCTAATAAAATTGGTAATGTATACGGTATCATGAAAGCGTATTGTACCCGTGTGGGGGCAGGTCCTTTCCCTACCGAACTGTTTGATGAAACTGGTAAGAAAATCCGCGATTTAGGTCATGAATATGGTGCGGTGACAGGTCGTGAACGTCGTTGTGGCTGGATTGATCTTGTAGCTTTGAAGTATTCTATCATGGTAAACGGGGTGACTCAGTTAATTATGATGAAGAGCGATGTGTTGGATGATTTCGAAACCATCAAAGCATGTGTGGCTTATAAAGTAAATGGTGAGGAAATTGATTACTTCCCTTATGATATTAGTGAGGGGCTGGAACCTGTATATGCGGAGCTGCCCGGATGGAAGACTGATATGACCAAGATGACCAGTGAGGATGAATTCCCGGAAGAATTCAATGCGTATGTCACTTTCTTGGAAGAACAGCTGGAAACCCCGATCAAGATTGTTTCGGTAGGTCCTGATCGTGGTCAGACTATTGAACGCTATACGGAAGAATAATAGAGAAGAATCTTATAAGATAAAAAAGAGATACTGTTTTCCTTTGGAGTCAGTTTCTCTTTTTTTTTGTATACATCTATCTGTTTCTATGTATATTTGATAAAATTGTAACATCTATAATGATACCCATGTAAGATAATATATCTTTCGTCTTTATCGTATATCTTTCCGGTTACTATTTTAAGATGTGTGTGGAGCATCAATTGTGCATTATTGCGTATTATTGTGCCAAATCGCGTCATTCCGTCTGGGTTTCTTTCTATATTTGTCATCAATAAAAATATCGATATGGCATTACAAACAACCGGATTGGAATTTTTCTACTTGAGTGTGGATTTCTCCGAGAATGATAAAATATTGTTGGTGGAACAAGAGTTGGGCTACATTGCTTGTATTGCATTTATTGGCACGTATTTACCACAAAGGATGTCTTTGCTGTTGGAGAGAGGATAGGTGTCTGCTTTTTACTCGCAGATTGTCCGAAGGATGTACGGCCGATTATGTACAGCAAGTAGTGGATGCACTGTTGGAACGTGGATTTTTTAGTAAAGCCCAATACGAAAAAAATGGAATTCTTACTTCGGAAAGTATACAGGACCATTACTTTGAGGCGGTACAACAACGGAAGTGTGTAGAGGTGAGTACTGATTACTTGTTGATAGAGATTTCAAAATACAAGAATTTGTATGTGGATGGTAGTAACGTAGGCATTTCAACGGAAAATGTGGACATGAAAACATGAAGTTACAAAGTAAAGCAGAGCAAAAAAAGAAAAAGGACTCCTCTTCATTTTGTTCTCCAGAAAAGAAGAGGATTTTTGCGGAGAAAGAGACTTTTTCTTCTATTCCTGTAGATGGAAAATGCAGAAATGCTTCCGGACCAGTTGAAGCTTTGCAGCAGTGAGGGATAGGAGATAAGATAGTAGGGTACTGTGATTATGGTGTGATAGGGCATCCGATATGGCAAATATTAGCTGATATGCGTATGTCAGGTGGAAGGTTATATCAATTGTTAGCCTTTATTGGGGCGCGCCTGCGAGTTTGACCGATTAGAATTTAGTAGATTGATAAATACTGTAATTGTGTAATAAAGAAAACGATTGATCGTTTTATGGTTCATATAAGTAGAAAATAAATAGAATATTAAATAGATAATAGCCTGATTTTTAAAGTGCTGATTATGCTAATGGTAGAGTATAAGTAGAAAGTGACTAAAAAAATATTCATAATATATTGTGTATCAAGTAAAAGGGGGAAATAATATAAGTATGGTGGACTTAATGAATAGAGGAGAACGGTAAGCATAAGTTCTTTTGGAACTCATTTTATTAATAATATTGCAAAGATATAAAATTTTATTGAAAATAAAAGAATAAGTCTATTATTTTTTGTCTATGATATTTTTTTATTCATAAGTATTGTTTAGTTGTGATATTTGTTAGATGCAAGGTAATTATTTTATTTTTAGTATAAAATGATGTGAAATACATGAAAATTGTCAAGATAATCATTTTCTTCTTCAGATATCTTGTTCCAAATAAAGTATCTTGTTTTTTTTATTTCTTTAACTATTTATCCTTTGTGTGAAATTACTCTTTTAACAGTTGAATATCGTTTGGAACGACTAATATTTAGGCGTTTTTTATAAGAAATGAATTCTTGTACTTTCTTCTTTTATAGAACTAAGTTCCAAAAGAACTTGGATAATGTTTAATTAAAAGAGAGTGAGTATGAAAGAAAAAGTGTTAATGTTACTAGCTTGTCTGTGGTTGGGTATCGGCTTCTCTATGGCTCAAGCGCCTAAAACAGTTGCAGGAGTTGTAACTTCTGCGGATGATGGTGAGCCGATAATAGGTGCGTCTGTTTTAGTGGAAGGGACTACTATAGGAGCAATTACGGATGTGGATGGCAAGTTTGCTATCAATAATGTTCCTACAGATGCCAAAGCGCTGATTGTTTCTTATCTGGGTATGATTACTCAGCGAGTTGGAATTCAGCGTGGTACTATTACTGTAACAATGAAGTCGGACACAAAAGTGTTGGATGAAGTGGTTGTAACTGCTCAAGGATTGAACCGTAAACAAAAAGCGTTGGGTTATTCTACACAAAAGGTGGCAGGTGAGGATCTAACTATTTCACGACAGACTGATTTGGGTAATGCTATGGCCGGTAAAGTGTCGGGAGCACGTTTTATAGGTGGTGCCAGTTCTGGTTTTGATGCAGGTACTATTATTTTGCGTGGTGCAGGTTCCATTCCTTCTTCGTCCCAGTCAGATAATCCAGCCAATGAACCTATTTATGTGGTAGATGGTGCTATCACTAACAAAAACTCTATCAATATGGATGATGTGGAAAGCATAAACGTATTGAAAGGTCCCGCGGCTACTGCCCTTTATGGTTCGCGTGGTGGTGCAGGTGCTATCATCATAACTACTAAGGCGGGACAAAGTGAGAAAGGGTTGCTTGAAGTAAGTCATACATTGCAGGCCGAAACTTACTATAATCATTTCAATATGCAGAAGCTGTATGGTGGTGGAGGATATGGAGGTACGGAAAAAGGTAACAGGGCTCAGGATATTTATGATTTGTATAGTGGTGATATTCCCGGTTTGCAAGGTGCTTATGTGTACGATTATAATGAGGACACTTCTTGGGGAGCTGCATACGATCCGGCTGTGAAATATGTCACTCCGTTGTCATTAGACGAAACCAGTGGTCATTATGGAAAACCAGCCACTTGGCAACATGGATTGGATTTGAGAGATCTTTATCGGACTGGTGTAACCAATACAACCAACGTTTCGTTTTCAAAGAGTGTGAAAGATTTTAATACCCGTGTTTCTTTCACCAATAGCTATCGTACTGGTGTGCAGCCCAATTCGGATGCTATTCGCCGTTTCTTAGGGTTCAAGACAAATTTCAAACCCACACCGTGGATGAATGTGTCATTGGATTATAAATATACTTATCGTCAGGATCATAATGCTGCCGAAAGTGGATATAACGGTTCACGTACCGTTTTGCAGGAATATACCCAATGGGGACAGACCAATGTCAATTTAAAAGATTATAAGGACTATAAACGTCCGGACGGATCATGGAGGACGTGGAATATCAACAGTGTGAATAATCAAAGTGCTGCATTCCATGATAATCCGTATGCTTTATTTCATGAATATAATCATCGCACCATTTATCAATGGAATGTATTCAGTGGTGATGTGTCTGTGGACCTTCCTTATAACTTGAAGGCAGGGGTACGCGTAAATGGTAACATACGTGGTTACAAATTGGAACGAGAACGCCCTTCAGGATCTATTAATTTCCGGTCAAATTATCGTCAGGATCAAAGCTGTTTGATTGATTTGACTGTACAAGGACGTTTAACTTGGGGACAATCATTTTTTAAAGATAAACTAACGGTAGACGCAGCTCTTTTTGCAGAAGCACGTGACTATACGTACGATAATTTATATGCATACACCAATACGAATTATGATTTGTCTTTGGACGATTACTATAATTTGGCTGCTTCATCGGGTACTATTGCTTTAGCCTATAATGAGAAAACACATTACAAAGAACGTAGTGTTTATGCCACAGCTACCATGGGCTGGGATGATACTTATTTTCTTGACGCTTCTGTTCGTAACGATATGTCTTCCACATTGAGTCCTAATCATAACAGCTATTGGTATGGTGGCCTTTCCGCTTCTGTCCTTGCTCACAAATGGGTGAATGCAGAATGGCTGAACTTTTGGAAACTGCGTGCTAGTGCGGCTCAAGTAGGTACTACGCTCAATGCTTACAATATTTATCCTACTTATTCGCTGGATACCAGTTATGGTTCACATGTTACAATGTATGAACCTTCTTCTCAGAAAAATTATAATATCGAGCCGTCTATTTCCACTTCGTATGAAATAGGTACGGAATTCCGTTTGTTCAATAATCGTTTATGGGGTGATTTCAACTATTATACCCGGGATGACAAAGATCAGATAATCTCCGTAACCTCTGCTCCGCAATCGGGGTATTCCACTCGTAAGATGAATGCTGGTTTAATTCGTAATCGGGGTGTTGAATTGAGTTTGGGCGGGATGCCTGTTTCCACTAAGAACTGGAAATGGGAAATGAATTTCAATATAGCGAAGAATAGTAATAAACTGGTGGAACTAGCTGATGGAGTGGATTCTTATTCTATTTATTGGACTTCATTCACAACTCGTTTGTATAATTATGCTATGGTTGGTAAATCACTTGGTGTGATAACCGGTAATACATGGGAACGTGATGACAATGGCAATATAATCTTCCATGAATTGAGTGCTTCGCAGAAGGCGTTGTATGGTGGTGAATATGTACCTACTTACAATCAGAATACACTAGATGAACTGGGTAACTTCCATCCGGATTTCACTGGTGGTTTTAATACTAGTATCAGTTTTAAGAATTTCCGTCTGTCGGCTAATATTGATTTCTCTGTAGGCGGACAGATTGTATCCTATACTAATATGTGGGGTAGCAGTAGCGGTATTCTTGATAAAACAGCTGAACTTAATGACCGTGGCGTCAATGTTCGTGAACCGGTAAGCAAAGGTGGTGGTATCCACATGACTGGTGTGGATCAGAATGGCAATAAGGTAGATACCTATGTCAATGCTAAACTATATTATACCACAGCTTCCCGTGTATGGGAAGAATGGGTGTATGACCGTACTTACGTGAAACTTCGTGAAGTGTCATTGTCGTATGTTTTCCCGTCACAAACTTTGAAGAAACTAAATATCGGTCTGAGTCGTGCCAGTGTGGCAATTAATGCTTCCAATCCATGGTTGATCTACTCAGCTTGTCCTAATGTGGATGTGTCTGAAATTGGTATGGGATATTTTGAAGGTGGTAATGCCGCTGCAACCCGTTCGATAGGTTTTACCGTTAATCTTGCTTTTTAAACCATAAAACGAAGAATCATTATGAAATATATTAAATTATTACTTTTATCTCTGAGTTTTGCAGCAACATTCACAGCGTGTGATATGACTGACTTTGGCGATATTAACAAAGATCCCAATGAACCGTCGGAGGCTAATACTGGTATGTTGTTTACATACGCTTGTACTTATGTGAAATACTTCTCTATGAACTCAAATTATTATTACCCGTGGACGCAAATGTATCCGGGGTATATGTCCGAGAAAAATAATAATCAGTATGGTGCGTTTGGCGGACCTACTATGAGTACAAGTTCTTATTATCTTTATCCGTTGAAGAACTGCCAGAAGATTATTGACTTTAATAGTGATGAGGCTGAAAAAGGTAAACCTGCCATTGTACAGTTTGGTGATAATGCTAATCAGATTGCGGTTGCACGTACATTGATGGGATTCATCTATATGCACCTTACAGATGCTCTAGGGCCACTTCCTTACACAGAAGCATTTCAGGCAGGTGAGGAAAATTTTACTCCGGTATTTGATTCACAGGAAACGATTTATGCTAAGTTAGATGCCGATTTGAGGGAAGCGTATAATCAGTTTAATGAAAGTGGCTCGTTGAGCACAGCCGACATCCTGTTCGATGGTGACATTCGTGCATGGAAGAAACTGAATGCTTCTACCCGTATGATGCTTGCTATAAAACTGGCAGATGTGGATCCTGCCGAAGGACGCTCGCGTTTTGCTCAAGCTTACGCTGATGGCGGTATTGAAGAAAATGCCTATAATTTGAATTATACTTTTGAGGCCAATACTGTGGGATATTTATATTATAATGGCGTAAACCATAATTATAATTTTGTTCCTAATAAGTATTATGTAGATCAGTTGAAGGAATTGAAGGACAACCGTTTGTTCTCTACTTGTTCGCTGATTCCTTTTGGCAAGACACAGGCAGAGGCGGGCGTGACGGATGAAGACCTGAAGAATTTTGATAAATACCAAGGTATGCCTTTGGGTATTGAGTCTGCAGATGTGAACACGTGGAATAAAGTCTGCTGTTTTTATAATCCTTCGCTTACACAGGTAACCTCTACTTTCCCTATTATTACTGCTTCTCGTATGCTACTTATCGAGGCTGAAGCTGCTCAACGTGGCTGGATTCAGGCTGATCCTGCCCAACTTTATGCAGCCGGTGTGAAGGCATCATTTGAACAATGGGGAGCCGAAGGTGTTGATGAATATTTGGCACAGGAAGCAGTTGCTTATACGGGTACTGATGCTGATAAAATTAATAAAATTGCTCTTCAGCGCTGGATTAGTGGCTTCATGGCTGATGGTTTTGAGGCATGGTCTGACTGGCGTCGTTTTGATATTCCGAAACTAGAAGTCGGTCCGGTTTGTACAACGATTGATCACATCCCTTATCGCCATCAATTTGATAGCGAAATTTATCAAGGTAATCTTGAAAATTATGAAGCTGCCGTGAAAGCAGATTTGAATGGTGATGATAGCCGTGAGCAACGAGTATGGTGGAATAGAAGATAAGATTTGAAGTATATAATTCTCTTTAAAGTTTCGTTTAAATATAGGGGACATTCTCAGTGATGAGAGTGTCTTCTTTTATTGAAATAAATCAAAAAATATATAGGATAAACGTTAGTTAAGACTAGGTAATTCATAAATTGCCTCGATGGATAGATATACGTATTGCTTTTTCTTATTGACTTTTGTTGTGTTCGGTTGGGTGGCATTTGAAGAATGCTATTGTTGGGATATTGAATTTTTATGAAGAAATTCTCCTGTTTTAAAGCATAAAAAAAAGGCTATCTATCCCAGACAGCCAATCTTTTGTTAACCTTAAATCTAATACTATGAAAAACACACTACAAAGATACGGACTTTGTTTATAATAGCAAGTTTTTAGTCTGTATTTCACCGTTTTATAACATGCTTTATAAATATATCGCACCTTGTTAACAAATTAATTTAAAAATGTAAAGTTTTGTTTATTATGACCTTTCGGACTTTTTGTCTTATGAATGATAGAAGAGGGCAAATGAAAATAAAAGTATGTGATAGCTGTTTTTCTATTTCTTATTTTATATCTTTGATGTCACTTTACTGATTGAAAAAATAACAGTTACTTATGAAAAACAGACAGTTTATTGTATTTGCTCTTTTATTAGCATGTCCGTTGCTGTTACACGGACAGGAAACGTTTCTTTGTGGAAAAGAATCATGTAATAAAGGTTATATCCGGCATCCATGGTATGGAAAAAAGGTTGGTTATATAGGAGACTCGATAACTGATCCCAATTGTTATGGAGATAACATAAAAAAGTATTGGGATTTTTTGAAAGAATGGTTGGATATCACTCCTTATGTGTATGGAGTGAGTGGACGTCAATGGAATGATGTACCCCGTCAGGCAGAACAATTGAAAAAGGAGCATGGAGAAGAGGTTGATGCCATTGTGGTTTTGATGGGGACAAATGATTTTAATAGCAGTGTACCTGTCGGGACTTGGTTTGCAGAGAAAGAAGAGCAGGTGATGGCTGCCCGTGGTGAAACTAAAAAACTGGAAACGCGTAAAAGGCGTGTTCCTATAATGACGAATGATACGTATAAAGGCCGTATTAATATTGGTTTGAGTCATTTGAAAAAATTGTTTCCCGATAAACAAATTGTTTTGTTGACCCCATTGCATCGTTCTTTAGCGGAATTCGGCGAAAAGAACGTACAACCGGATGAAAGCTATCAGAATAAATGCGGAGAATATGTGGACGCTTATGTACAGGCCATTAAGGAAGCAGGTAATTTGTGGGGAGTTCCTGTAATAGATTTTAATTCGGTTACAGGTATGAATCCGATGATTGAAGAACAACTTATTTATTTCTATGATTCGGGGTATGATCGTTTGCATCCTAATACCAATGGTCAAGAACGTATGGCACATACATTGATGTATCAATTACTTTCTTTGCCTGCATCATTCTGACAGTTGGACATTCATATTTTGCCTTTTTGGAAGAGTTTGTCTATTGGGGAGAACCTTCGATGTTTCGATATGAATTTGAAGAATTGAAAAAATGTTCAAGTGGCAAATTGATGTTGTTTGAACATCTTTTTATTAGTTCTTATTTACTGAAAGAGTAATTGAACTATTGATTTTGAGCAAATTTCTATATTCTTGTATCATTTTTTATGGTTTCTTTTCTTGTTTACTTTTGCCTAAATCTTTTAACTTATAAAATGTATATGAAAAACATGAAATTAAAAGTATTACTTGTTTTATGTGCTTTACTCCTGTTATCGGCTTTTATTGCTGAGAGAAAAGCCCCCATTACTATTTTTATGATTGGTGATTCTACCATGGCGAATAAAAGTCTGAAGAATGGTAATATAGAGCGTGGTTGGGGACAAATGCTTCCCGGATATTTTACGGAAGAGGTTGTGGTGGATAATCACGCTATGAATGGATGAAGTTCACTCAGTTTTATCAATGGAGGACGTTGGGATGTAGTGCTTTCTAAAATTCATAAAGGTGATTATGTATTTATTCAATTCGGGCATAATGATGAGAAATCTAGAGTCACATTACATACAGAATCCGGAAGTACCTTTGATGATAATTTAAGACGTTTTGTGAATGGAACATGTGCTAAGGGAGGAAATCCTGTACTGTTCAATTCTATAGTTCGTCGTAATTTCCCCCCCCCCCCCTAAAGGTGTGACGGAGATAAAGGGTAGTTATGAAAAAGAAGGTCCGGTATTGGTTGATACCCATGGGAAATATCTGGAATCTCCCCGTCGGGTAGCCGGAGAAATGAATGTATCTTTTATTGATTTGAATAAATTGATCCATGACTTGGTTACCGGTATGGGAGTCGAGAATTCAAGAAAATTGTTTATGTGGATTCCAGCAGGACAATATGAATTTTGTCCGGAAGGGAAAATTGACAATACTCACTTGAATATATATGGTGGACGTATAGTTGCCGGGTTGGTTGTGGACGCTTTGATGGAAGAAGTGCCGGCTTTGGCAAAATATGTGCGACGTTATGATTATGTGGTGGCGAAAGATGGGAGTGGAGATTTCTTTACAGTTCAGGAAGCAGTGAATGCGGCAGTTGGTGGGAGCAAGAAAACAATATCTATACTTGTCCGTCCGGGAGTATATGAAGAGCATGTTTCTATGCCGGAATCATCGCCTCGAATAGAATTGGTGAAACAGACAGGGGCTGATATCAGGGATAACGGGTTCACACAAGATGTTTATGTGGCACCTTATAAGGGTGACAGAGTGTGTGCTATTAGTTATACATTTGATAAGAACAGGGGTAGGTACATGTACTGAACAATATCACATCGGGGGAGATAAGTCGAAATCGACTCCTGCGTCTTTAGATAAATGGGTGGAAAGCTTGGTAAACTCCGGTAGATAGGGAGTTGGCAATGATACATGGAATATCGCAGGGATATGATGCTTTTCAAAATCCTGAAATATTGTGGGAATAAGGTAAAGGCTATGGAAAATGAAATATGGGTGGGTACATTTAGAGAGGTAGTTGCTTATAACAAAAGAACGAGAAAAAAATCGCTTGAATGTGCTAGAAAACGGCTATAACATAACTCCTCATTTGGATATGAATGCACAATTATTTACAGAACCACTGACTATGGTATTGAAATCTGTGGGAAACAGAGTTTCGGAGATTAGGCAAGATGGGAAAAAGCGTTTTCTAAAGAAGGATACTGATAAGGTTCTTTTCGATTTTAATCTTTATGGAGTGATGATTCAGATTCGTTTTATCTGAGGTGTTGGATATAGTTTTAAAACTAGAATAGGGAAATCCGTTAGTCTTTATTGTGACCATTTAAGGTGTGATAATAAGATTAACGGATTTGTTTTTTTGCTCTTTTATAAAGTTACTCAGAATTAATTTTTAAATTTGTTCCCGTTAACTTTATTCCTTTTTCAAAAGAAATAAAATGGAAAACACAGAGAAACTGATTGTAGAACAACTGAAAAATGGCAACGAAGATGCTTATAAATACATCTATGATTATCATTATGTTCTTTTATGTCATGTAGCAAATCAATATTTGAACGATAATTTTTTATCGGAAACTATAGTTGGAGATGTAATATTTCACCTTTGGGAAATCAGAGAAACTTTAAACATTACTATTTCTATTAGAAGTTATCTGATAAAGGCTGTTCGTAATCGTTGTATAGACTATCTGAAATCTAGATCTGAAAAAAAGGAAATTTCATTTTCAGTTTTAGTACCGGAAGAGATGTCTGAAGAAAAGTATTTGCAGTCGGATAATTATCCTTTGGGAATATTATTAGAACGTGAATTGGAGCATGAAATCCGTATGGCAATAGATAAACTACCGGTTGAATGTAGATGTGTTTTTGAAAAAAGTAGATTTGAGGAGAAAAAATATGAAGAAATTTCTCAGGAATTAGGTATTTCTATAAATACGGTTAAGTATCATATAAAGAATGCATTATCTTTCCTTCAGACTGAATTGAGCAAATATTTAATTGCTTTGATTTTATTTTTTTCGTGTTAAAACAGAAAAAAGTTCTTTTAGGACTACCCTGTATTTAAAATAAATCGTCTTCACTTTAGAAACAACAAAGATGAAAGCAGAAAAAGAACATATTGATGAATTAATAGTATCCTATTTAAGTAATGAGTTGGATGGAAATGCTGTGCATGAACTGAAGGAGTGGATAGCTGCGTCTGTGGAAAATGAAAAGTATTTTATGCAGCGGCAAGAAATTTGGTTTTCTGCCATAAGTGTGAAAGAGGATGTTAAATATGATAAGAGCAAAGCATTTGAACAATTTAAAAATAGAATTGCTAATCAGAGGTTGAATGATAAAAGAGAACGTGAAAATTTCTGTTTGTCTAAATTTTGGCGTTATGCAGCTGTTATTGTTGTATTGTTCTCAGTTTCTTATTTTTCTTATTGGAGGGGTGGAATAAGTATAAAAGAGGTATTTTCGGATATCATTGTGGAGGCTCCTCTTGGTTCCAGAACAAAATTGACCTTGCCGGATGGGACATTAGTGTGGTTGAATGCCGGATCGCGTATAACATATTCACAAGGATTCGGAGTAGGGAATAGAAAAATAGAATTGATAGGAGAAGGGTATTTTGAAGTTAAACGAAATGAAGAAGTTCCATTTTCTTGTGAAAACGAATAGTTTGCTGGTAAAGGTATTGGGGACGAAATTTAATTTTCGGGATTATCCGGATGATGCAGAAGCCATTGTTTCTTTGTCCGAAGGAAAAGTGGCATTGAATAATTTATTGAAAAAAGAAAAAGAAGCTTTTTTGTTACCCAATGAAAGGGTGGTCTTGAATAAAAAGAATGGCAGAATGCATGTGGAGTATTCTACTGTTTCCAATGCATTACAATGGACTAATGGATATTTATTTTTTGATGAGGAATTGTTGCCAGATGTTGTGAAGGAGTTAGAACGTAGTTATAATGTGAAAATACAAATAGCTAGTGATACTTTGAATACTTTCAGGTTCTATGGAAATTTCGTTCATCGTGAGCAAAATATTCAGGAAGTTTTGGAAGCATTATCTGCGACCCGTAAGATTCATTATATTATTGAAGGACACAATATAACTTTATATTAAGTAGGGAGTGGATTAAAATTGTTTAACCTTAAAATTAAAAGTATGAATAGAATTAGAGCTGTAATACTGTAATAGGGGTACGAAAGGGATGAAAAAGAAAAGGTGGGAAGATATAGGGATTTTCCCACCTTGATGAAATCTCTTTTTCGACTTACGATTGTGAGTGCGCTTTTAGAGAATGCAAAGTTAATGATTTTTCTCTTTAAAAGCTAAGTTCATTTAATTTTTTAATTAATAAATTACTAATTTATGAAAAACAAGAGAAAGGCCATATTATTGGTCGGGGCTTTGCTTTGCCTTAATTTGAATATCTTCTCACAGAATATACCATTGAAAATGAATAAAGTATCGGTGAAAAAAGCTATGACTGAGCTAAAAGAAAAAAGTGGATATTCATTTGTGTATATAGCTGGGGATTTAGATACGAAAAAGATTGTTGATATAGACGCTGAGCAACTGCAAGAAGTTATTGAGCAAATCTTGGAAGGACAAAATGTTTCTTATGAGATAAAAGATAAAAATATCATTATTCGGAAGAAGGAAGTAGAACAGTCCATGTTGAACGAGAAAAAATTACAAGATATTTCAGGGCTTGTGATGGATGTTATGGGAGAACCTATCGTAGGAGTTAATGTGATGGAAAAGGGGACTACTAATGGTACTATTACTGATATGGATGGTAAGTTTTTACTTAAAGCTCCTGCGAATGCAACTCTTATTATTAGTTTTATCGGTTATAAGACTCTTGCTGTTAATTTGGAAGGGGAAAAGAATGTGAATATAACTCTGAAAGAGGATTTGGAACAATTAGATGAAGTGGTGGTGGTTGGTTATGGAACTCAAAAAAAATCTAGTTTGACAGCATCCGTGGCGACAGTGCCTGCAAAAGAACTGAGTAAACAGATGGGGCATTCTGTTGCAGCTGCTTTGCAGGGGAGGGCTCCAGGAGTAGAAATATTGCAAAAGGGGGGAGAAGCTGGGGCAGATATCAAGATACTTGTTCGGGGAGCAGGTACATTTGGTGCTACTGAACCTTTATATGTTATTGATGGTGCATTTTCTAATAATGGGCTAAATTCGTTGAATCCTTCAGATATTGAATCAATAGAAATCCTGAAGGATGGTTCGGCGGCTGCCATTTATGGCTCTCGCGCTGCAAATGGGGTTGTGCTGATAACTACCAAGCATGGTCAAAAAGGTAAAGCAAAAGTTGAAATTTCTGCAAACTATTCTTTGCAGACTCCTTCTAAATATCTTGATTTTCTAGATGCAAATGAGCATCGCGAATATACTAAGCAAATTGTTGCAAATTCAACAAACCAGACTCAAGCTCCAGAAAATATTCATCCTACTAATCCTGATATTAATACTGACTGGCAAGATGCATATCTAAGAAATGCTCCTATGTATAATTTGAATGCTTCAATTTCTGGTGGTGGTGAATATTCAACTTTTAATACAAGTTTGGGGTATTTTGATCAGCAAGGTATTATGGAATTTTCTGGTTTTAAGAAATATAATGCACGTGTCAATGGAACGTTTAAGAAAGGACGTTTGACTGTTAGTGAAACTCTTTCTGCTGCTTTTACAAATAAGGAGCCTCAAGTAAGGATGGTGATGGGGATTCCTACTGTTCCAATGACTGATGTAGAGGGAAGGTATGTATCTGCAGGTAAAGATTATTATGTAAATGAAGGAAAAGTTACTAATCCGTTTGCATCTTATTCCAATACTGTTCGAAGAAATAAAACAGTTAATGTTACTGGTAGTTTGAATATAGGACTGAATTTATATAAAGGATTGGATTATAAGCTACTACTTGGAGGTGACTATATATCAACAAATAATATATCTCGGTCCATTGCTTTTGACTCCAATTGGGATGAGAATGGTAATGCAGATCCTGATTATAGCAGAACGATTAATTCACTATCTGAAAGTCGTGGACAGCGATTTAGTTATACAATTGATAACATTTTGACTTATAAGAATATGTTTGCTGGTCATACTATTGACGCAATGGTAGGTACAAGTTGGATGAGAGAATACTATAGAACTATGGGGATTGGTTCTGGTTCTACAGATTTGGGTGGTCCTAATATTACTATTTTTAATGGGAAAGGAGATATAACAAGTGAAGAATACAATTCAGCTTTACTCTCCTTTTTTGCTCGCTTGAACTATGACTATAAGGAGCGTTATCTTGTTTCTGCAAGTATTCGTAGTGATAAATCTTCCAAATTTGCTAAAGGAAATAGGGTCGGTTACTTTCCTTCGGTTTCAGTGGGTTGGAATATACATGAAGAGAATTTTTTTAATATAGAATGGATAAGTAAAATGAAGATTAGAGCTAGTTATGGTGAATTAGGAGCTAATTTTATAGATTCATATTCTTTCCTTTCTACGGCTTATGGTCCAATACCTTCTGTATTCGGTGAAAATCAGATTGGTCAAAGTAGTGTGATGAATGGTTATGTAACCAAATTTGCTCAGGAAAATTTGACTTGGGAAAAATCAATATCTAAAAACGTAGCATTGGAAATGGCTTTTCTGAATAATAAAATTTCTTTTACAGCTGAATATTTTTGGAAAGATAATAATGACTTACTTGCTCCATTACTTCCATTAGCATCGTCAGGGCAAACCATTATGACTAATGGGGGGGATTTGCCAGTCTTTAATTCTGCATCTGTTGAAAATAAAGGTTTTGAATTTACGGTAGGTTATCGTAATAATTGGAAGGATTGGAGTTTGGATGTTACTGCCAATATTTCGGCATTAAGAAATAAAGTAAAGAGTTTGGGTGAGGGAGTACAACCCATTAAGGCAGAGGTGATGATGAGTGGTTCTTTTAATGACCGTCCTACTATTACTAAACCGGGCTTGCCTATTGGTACCTTTTGGGGATATGTGGTGGAAGGTTTTGATAATGATGGTAATTTTATTTTTCAGGATAATAATGGTAGTGTGAATGGTGTATTGACAGGAAAACCGGATGGGAAGATTGATGAGAATGATAAAACGGATATTGGTAATCCTCATCCGGATTTTACTTATGGTTTAAATATAAATGTAGGTTATAAGAATTGGGATTTGACTGCTTTTTTCCAAGGAACGCAAGGTAACGATATTTTTGCTTTAATGAAATATGATTGGTATTTTGGAGGAGCTAATAGTGCTACCCTAAAGGATGCTTTCTATAATTCATGGACTCCGCAAAATCCTAATGCAGAAGCTCCTAAACTGAATAGTAAAAACAGTTCTGGCATAAACTCGCTTCCAAGTACATTCTATGTGGAGGATGGTTCTTATTTCAGATGCAAGAATCTACAAATCGGTTATTCCTTTAATAAGAAATTATTGCAAAAATTCCATATAGAATCATTTAGAATATATGCGGGGGTACAAAATTTATTCACTATCACAAAATATCCCTTGTATGATCCCGAAGTTAGTTCAAACGTGTTGTTTGACAGAGGTGTGGATGGTTTCTGGCAAGCACAGGAAAGTCCTCATGAAGCAACAATGAATTCTAGAGTATATAATCTTGGTGTCAATTTAACTTTCTAAAAACAGAATAAGTATGAAAATAATGTTGCGTAAAATTATAGTTATCATTATCAGTTTTGTAACTATTGGAATGATGGGCTCATGTGAAGATATTTTTAATGATTTGGCGGTGAATCCTAATCAATCAGACGTTAATTCATTTTATACTACACTAGAAAATTGTAATAAGGGAATTCTTGGTATCTATGGGTATATTTCGACTCCTCGTAATTTGGGAGCTTGTGGATTTGGTTTGATGTTGACTCGTAGTGATGAGGGGTGTTCGGTAGCTGATTATGGAGTACCAGGTGCTTATAATGAAGAGTTTACCCCTTCTTATTATTCATTGGTTCAACCTTTTCAGTTAATGTATACAGCTGCTTCCCAAGCTAACCAAATGATTGAAAGTCTTACTGAAATAGAATTCAGCAATAAAGAATTACAGGATGCATATTTGGGGGAGGCTTATTTTCTTCGTGCATTTACACATTTCTTTTTATTCATCAATTATAGGAATATTCCTTTGATTAAAGAATTGCCTAAGGCTCCTAATGAATATAAGCCTCAGGCAACACCTGAAGAGGCTTGGGATTTTATTATAGATGATCTGATCAAAGCTAAAGATTTACTTCCTGACAAGAATTTTTGGGATGCTAAAAATAAAGGACGTGTGACGAAAGCTTCTGCTTATGCACTTTTGGGTAAGTCATATCTTTATAGATCCGGTATTGAACCCAAATATGGAACTTCACAAACAACTTATTATAATGAGGCTGCTGCGGCTTTTGCAGAAATCATTAATGGTAATTGTGGAAACTACAGATTGGTAGATGACTATTCATGGAACTTTGATGTGGCACATGAAAATAATGATGAATCTATTTTTGAAGTACAATTTGTCGGAGTGTTGAATACAGGATTTAACCCAGGATTTGTGGACAGTGGGTTGTTCAATGATGTCCGGTGTAAAATGTGTATAATGAATAGAAGTAGAAATTCGAATAGTTCTGCACAGGTTATGCACAATTGGTTATATGATAAATTTGTAGCGTCAAAAACAGTGACAGGAGAAACTGATCCACGTATGTTTGGTTCGTTTGTTTTTAATGATAATGTATCGGAGATTATACGTCCGAAAGGTATGAAGGTTACTTTTCTTGAAGGGAAGGATTGGGAAGCAGAAATGGGTTCAAAGGAAGGAACATTTGGTGAACAATATGAGTTGGCAATGGGATATAAAATGTGTAGTAGGAAATGGTTGGATTGGACCTTACCTCCGACAGATGATGCTGGTGGGCATTTTTTTAATGGACGTGCACAAGGAGTAAACTGGAGAATGATTCGTTATTCGGATGTTTTGCTGATGTATGCTGAAGCTGTAGTAATGGGAGGGAAAGCCACTGCAAACATAACCCCGTTAGAAGCAATAAACAAAGTACGCGATAGGGTAGGAGTACCTCATGTAACAGAAGCTAATATGAGAACTATTGAAGATGAACGTATTCTAGAACTTACCTATGAAGGCTTCCGATTCTTTGACTTGCTTCGTTGGGGTAAAGTAGTAGAGCGTTTTCGCGAATTGGAAAATACTGATCCTTTGTTTAAAAGGTTTAGCAGGGCTCAATATATGGGGTTTAAGGAAAATAAGAATGAATGGGTTCCATTGCCAATTGATGAAGTAGAGGGTAATCCATATATCACTAAAAATAATCCAGGATGGTAATTAAAAATAGAATAATTATGAAAGTATTTTATTATATTATATGTGCAGCTTGCTTTGCCGGCTGTGTGTCATCTTCCAATGATAAAACGGTGAAAGAGAATGGTAGAACATTGCATAATGGCATTGTGCTGCCCGAGCAATGGCCTCCTAGTATGATTGATGATGGAGTACGTCGCGAAATGTCTTTACCTTATATTTCAAACAAACCGACTGTTATTTCTGTAAATCTAGGACGCCAATTATTCGTTGATGATTTTTTAATTGCAGAAACAGATATGGAGCGTGTTTCCCATAAGGCTATGTTCTATGAGAATAATCCGGTACTTGCTCCGGATAAGGAGTGGGAATACACTTTTGAACGTGCTCCTTATGCTGCTCCTTTCAGTGATGGAATATGGTATGATGAAAGCGAACAAAAATTTAAAATGTGGTATTTGGCTGGTGCCGGATCTATGCACAAACATCGTCAAAGCTTTTATACTTGTTATGCGGAGTCAAAAGATGGGAAGCATTGGGAAAAAGTGAATATGGATATAGTGCCGGGTACGAATATTGTAGATACTTGTGATCGGGATGCGGCTACAGTTTGGCTCGATAAAATGTGTCCAGAACCAGAAAAACGTTTCAAACTCTTCAATGTGGAAAAACATAGTGGAGGATGGAAAATAATTTTAAAATATTCAAAAGATGGTATTCATTGGTCGGAAGGAGTTGCGCAATCAGGACCGGTGGGGGATCGTACCACTGCTTTCTATAATCCGTTTACTCAAAAATGGGCTATTAGTCTACGGCAGGGGAGTAAAGCAGACGGACGCTCTAGAGGCTATTTGGAAAATGAAGATCCAGAGATGGCAGTTAGCGTGGCGCATTCATTGGCTAAAGGAATAAAGGATAAAAATATAGTTTTGTGGTTTACTCCTTCCGATAAGGAACTGCCACATCCTGAATTTCCTGATGTGCGTCCAGCCATTTATAATTTTGATGCTATGCCTTATGAAAGTGTTATGCTAGGGTTCTATGCTATGTGGAAAGGACCAGAGAATGATCTCTGTGGTAAGTTAGGTATTCAGAAAAGAAATGAAATAGGGATGGGATATAGTCGGGATGGTTTTCATTTTTATCGTCCCAGTTATGAACCTGTTATGGGAGTAAATGAAACGGAAGGGGCATGGAATTGGGGAAATATGCAGTCTGTTATTGGCGTACCTCTCATTGTTGGTGATTCTTTGTATTTGTATTCTAGTGGAAGAATGAAGAATAAAGTGATGTGGGATGGATTTACTTCTACTGGGTTGGCAACTTTACGTCGTGATGGGTTCGTTTCCATGCATACAGACACAGAAGGGGTACTTGTTACCGAGAAAATAAAGTTTGATGGTAATCATTTTTTTGTGAATGCACAAGCAAAGGATTTGCAGGTGGAGATAATGGATGAAAATGGTAATGTGATTACGGGATTTTCCAGAGAGGATTGTAAGGAAATGAATGATTTGAACAGTACTAAACAATTGGTAACTTGGAAATCAGGTAAAAAACTTGCTGCTCTTTCAGGCAAGATAGTTAAAGTGAAGTTTTATGTTACTTGTGGCGATTTATATGCTTTTTGGATTTCTCCATGGGACACAGGAGAAAGTAGGGGATATACAGGTGGTGGTGGTCCGGGACTCAATCCTTGTGGAATCGATATTAAATAACTGATATGTGTAAAACATAGTTGTGTTACGTCGTGTATTTTGTTGGTGGCTGCTTCATGAGAATGAAGCAGTCATTTTTTGTATTACAGATAAATTTTGCTTGGTTGAGCTAAGTCAATATTTAAGTATGAGGAAAATGTAGACATAAAAAAAGGAGCAACGCCTTGCTCCAACCTTTGTTAACCTTAAATCTAATACTATGAAAAACACGTTGCAAAGGTACGTGTTTTAGTGGATTTTGCAAATAAAACAACTAAAAAAATATGTTTTCTAACACGTTTTAATACTTTTGTCCTATTTGTTAAGGATGAGGACTTTTTTTATTTACTTGTATTTTGTCTTTTTTACATATAAAACCGTATATTTGTTGCCACTTTTGCAAAAGGATAAAAACGAATGGTTTCAGTAGATAATTTGAAAGTAGAGTTTGGAGTAACGCCTCTGTTTGAGGATGTGTCATACGTTATCAATAAGAGAGATCGTATTGCGCTGGTCGGGAAGAATGGGGCCGGTAAGTCTACTATGCTTAAGATATTGGCAGGAATACAGGCGCCTACTTCAGGTAGTGTTTCTGTTCCGCGTGATGTGACGATAGGCTATCTGCCTCAAGTCATGATTCTGAGTGATAAACATACTGTGATGGAAGAGGCGGAGATGGCTTTTGAACATATCTTTGACTTGCAGGCTAGTATTGAGAGAATGAATCAGGAGTTGGCGGATAGAACAGATTATGATTCAGAAAACTATCATAAACTGATTGAGAAATTCACCCATGACAATGAACGCTTTTTGATGATGGGAGGTACCAATTATACAGCTGAGATAGAACGTACATTGATGGGGTTGGGATTTAGCCGGGAGGATTTTAACCGTCCTACATCTGAGTTCAGTGGTGGATGGCGTATGCGTATAGAGTTGGCCAAGTTGCTGTTGCGACGGCCCGATGTGTTGCTGTTGGACGAGCCTACCAATCATCTGGATATAGAAAGCATTCAATGGTTGGAAAACTTTTTGAAGACAAGTGCGGGAGCCGTTGTATTGGTGAGCCACGACCGTGCATTTATTAATAATGTGACCAATCGTACGATTGAAATATCTTGCGGGCATATCTATGATTATAAAGTGGCTTACGATGAGTTTGTGGTATTGCGCAAAGAACGTCGTGAGCAGCAATTGCGTGCATACGAGAACCAGCAGAAGCAAATTCAGGATACGGAAGATTTCATAGAGCGTTTCCGTTATAAGGCTACCAAGGCTGTACAGGTGCAGAGCCGCATCAAGCAATTGGAAAAAATAGTTCCTATTGAAATTGATGATGAAGATAATTCAGCCTTGCGGTTGAAGTTTCCGCCTGCCATGCGTTCCGGCAATTATCCGGTCATTTGTGACGGGGTGAAGAAAGCATATGGCAGTCATATCGTTTTTCACGATGTGACTTTGACTATTAATCGAGGTGAGAAGGTGGCTTTTGTCGGAAAGAATGGGGAAGGTAAGTCCACTTTGGTGAAATGTATAATGGACGAAATCCCATACGAAGGTAAACTGACCATCGGGCACAACGTACAGATTGGTTATTTTGCTCAGAATCAGGCTCAGATGTTGGATGAAAATCTGAGTGTCTTTGATACGATTGATTATGTGGCAAAAGGGGATATTCGTTTGAAGATTCGTGATATTCTGGGAGCATTCATGTTTGGAGGTGAGGCTTCTGATAAAAAAGTAAAGGTACTGTCGGGTGGGGAGCGGAGTCGTCTTGCCATGATAAAACTTTTGTTAGAACCGGTGAATTTCCTTATTTTGGACGAACCTACCAACCATCTGGATATGCGCTCAAAGGATGTATTGAAAGAAGCTATCAAGGAATTTGATGGAACGGTGATTGTTGTTTCTCATGACCGTGAGTTCTTGGATGGACTGGTGACCAAAGTTTATGAATTCGGAGGTGGAGTAGTAAAAGAACACATTGGCGGCATTTATGATTTTTTACAGAAAAAGAAAATAGAGAGTCTGAATGAGTTGCAGCTTTCGGCTTCTCCTACTGTGTCTGCCACTAAAAAGGAAGAACCCGAAACGGTTAGTGAGAACAAATTATCTTATGAGGCGCAAAAGGAATTGAATAAGAAAATTCGCAAATTGGAGAAACGAATTGCGGATTGTGAACAGAAAATAGAAAAGCTGGAAACTGAGATTGGCGAGGTGGAAGCTGATATGGCTACTCCCGAAGGTGCATCGGATATGGCTTTGTATGAAAAGCATCAGAAACTGAAAAAGGACTTGGATCAGACGGTAGAAGAATGGGAGACCGTTTCTATGGAATTAGAAGAGATGCAGGGAAGTTAAAGTATGTATCATATATATAGAATAAATGAAAGCAAAACATTATTTACCAATGGCTGTATTGGCTCTGGCAGTAGCTGCCGGATGCGACAGTAAAAAGGAAGCCGTCATGACTTCGGGTATAGACTTGACAAATTTGGACACTACGGCTGTTCAAGGAGCTGATTTTTATCAGTATGCTTGTGGCGGATGGATGAAGAAACACCCTCTGACCAATGAATATTCCCGTTTTGGCTCATTCGATATGCTTGCTGAAAATAATCGGGAACAACTGAAAGGATTGATTGTGGAAATTGCTGCCGGGCAGAATGCGCAAGGTACAATAGGTCAGAAAATAGGGGATATCTATAATTTGGCTATGGATAGTGTGAAACTGAATGCGGATGGAGTAACTCCTATTCAAGCTGATTTGGAAAAGATTGCTTCAGTGAAGGATAAATCGGAAATAGTTCCTTTGATGGCGGAACTGGCTCATAGCGGTGTATTCCCTTATTTCAGTTTCTATGTGGGTGCCGATATCATGGACAGCAAGAGCAATTTGTTTCAATTGTATCAAGGGGGTATCAGTCTGGGTGAAAAAGAATATTATCTGGACAATGATGATGTGACTGTCAATATCCGTAATAAGTATAAGGAACATATTGTAAAGATGTTCCAATTGGCTGGTTTTGATGAGGCTGCCGCTAAAAAGAAAATGGAGGCTGTAATGGATATCGAAACCCGTATTGCAAAAGCTTCTTTCAGTGCGGTGGAACAGCGTAACCCTGCGGCCAATTATCATAAAATGTCTTTGGATGAATTAAAGAAAGAGATTCCGGGCATTGACTGGGATGCTTTCTTGAATGGTATAGGCGTGAAAGGGGTGACTGAACTGAGTGTTTCTCAAGTGGAGCCGATTAAAGAGGTTGAGAAAATTATCAATAGCTTGCCGGTTGAAAATCAGATCGCTTATATGCAATGGAGTCTGATAGACAGGGCTGCCGGTTACTTGAGTGATGATTTGGTGGCACAAAATTTTGATTTTTATGGAAAAACACTATCCGGCAAACAGGCTAACCAACCTCGTTGGAAGCGTGCTGTAAGTACTGTAAATGGAGTACTGGGTGAAGCGGTAGGTCAGATGTATGTGGAGAAATATTTTCCGGCAGCCGCAAAAGAACGTATGGTGCAGTTGGTAAAGAATCTGCAGACCGCATTGGGAGAACGTATTCGGAATTTGGAATGGATGGGTGACAGCACAAAGATTAAAGCTATTGAGAAGTTGAATTCTTTTTATGTAAAGGTAGGCTATCCTGATAAGTGGAGGGATTATACCGGTTTGAATATTGAAAAAGATTCTTATTGGGCCAATGTGAAGCGTGCTACAGAATTCGAACTGGATTATATGTTATCCAAGGCAGGAAAGCCGGTTGACAGAGATGAATGGGGAATGACTCCGCAGACTGTCAATGCATATTATAATCCGACCACGAATGAGATTTGTTTTCCGGCGGGTATTCTTCAATATCCGTTTTTTGATATGAATGCTGATGATGCATTTAATTATGGAGCTATTGGCGTGGTTATCGGTCATGAAATGACTCATGGATTCGATGATCAGGGACGTCAGTTTGATAAGGATGGTAATTTGAAAGATTGGTGGACAGCCGAAGATGCCAAACGTTTTGAAGAACGTGCTCAGGTAATGGTGAATTTCTTTGATAGCATCCAGGTTTTGCCGGGACTCAATGCCAACGGTTCTTTGACTTTAGGTGAGAATATAGCCGATCATGGTGGTTTGCAGGTTTCTTTCCAGGCGTTCAAGAATGCGACAAAAGATGCTCCCCTGCCGGTAAAAGACGGATTTACTCCGGAACAGCGCTTCTTCTTGTCATACGCCGGAGTGTGGGCTGGCAATATCCGCGACGAGCAGATTCGTTTGCAAACCAAGTCTGATCCACATTCATTGGGCAGATGGCGTGTGAACGGAGCACTCCCTCAAATAGGTGCATGGTATGATGCTTTTGGCATTAAAGAGGGGGATCCTATGTATTTGGCTCCTGAAAAACGTGTCTCTATTTGGTAAGCTTTGTATGTAAAAGATAATAAGAAAGCATGGTAATTGCTGAGAATTCGGCATTTACCATGCTTTCTTTTTGGATTTTACATGATAAACACCTATTTTTGTGCCCGATGAAACGGAGACGATACATAGCATGGGTATTGATGTTGGTCAGCATTATCATGTTGACAGCATCTGTTCTGCCTCATCATCATCACCGGGAAATTCTTTGTTTGCAGCATGATATGACTTTGTGCGGCTGTCAATGTTCCGTGCAGCATCAGCAGCATAATAATAGTTCTGATGAGAATCATACATGTAATGCCGGATGTGTGACCAAGTTTAAAAGTGTAACTCCGGATCGGGCCCAAGACAGTGTTTCTCCTGATTATTCGTTTTGTTTGCTGTTATATACGGTGACGGATGTATTGGCGCTTTCATTGCGGTTGACAGAACACAACACATTACCTTATAATTACTATTTAGAAAAACTGCATTCTACGTGTCTTCCCCACGTAAAGGGGTTGCGTGCTCCTCCTTGCGATGTTCTTGCTTAACAGATAGAAAGTTTATCTTTTTATCCGCAACTTTGTTGCATTTTCTTTACACTAATTTTGCATTTAATAAAAAGTAAGAACAAATAATATCATCATGAAGAAACTTATTTTTATGGGAGTCTTAGGCTTGTTCCTCTTAGGCTCTTGCAACAGTAAATCGGGTCATGATCACGAAGGACACGATCATGGAACGGAGGAAGCACATAATCACGACCACGAAGGGCATGACCATAATCACGAAGGGCATGACCATGAAAAAGAAAACCACGACCATGAGAATGAAGGTCACGAAGGGCATAATCATGAAGCGGAAGCTTCTGCAGCCGGACATTCCGATGAGATAATTCTGGCTCCAGAAAAAGCAAAAGCAGCCGGGGTAGAATCGGAAATAATCCGGCCTGAATCATTCCGTCAGGTGATAACGACCAGCGGTCAGGTGCAGGCAGCACAAGGCGATGAAAGCGTAGTAGTCGCCAATGTAGCCGGTGTGGTTTCTTTCCGCCATCCGGTAACGGACGGTATGAGTGTGAGCAAGGGGGCTCCCATTCTGAATATCTCTGCTGAGAATATGCCGGACGGAGACCCTGTAAAACGTACCCGTATCGCATATGAAACCGCCAAAAAAGAATATGAACGTGCCGCCAAGTTGGTAAAAAGTCAGATAATATCGCAGAAAGATTTCAATGCCATTAAGGAGAGTTATGAAAATGCATTATTGGCATACGAGGCTATTTCAAAGAACCAGACCAAAACAGGTGTGTCCGTTACAGCTCCTTTAGGTGGCTATATCAAGAATTGTCTGGTGCAGGAAGGTGACTATGTGTCGGTAGGCCAGCCTTTGGTGAGTATCACTCAGAACCGTCGTCTGTTCCTTCGTGCAGATGTTTCCGAGAAATATTATGGTTATCTGCATAGCATCCAGTCGGCAAACTTCAAGACTCCATACGATAATAAGGTATATGAGCTGGGTGAGTTGAAAGGGCGTCTGCTTTCTTATGGTAAAGCATCCGGTGGTACTTCTTTTTATGTGCCTGTAACTTTCGAATTTGATAATCGGGGAGATGTGATTCCCGGTTCGTATGTGGAGGTGTATCTGCTCTCGTCGGAAATGCCCGATGTGCTGGCCTTGCCTGTTACGGCACTGACCGAAGAACAAGGTTTGTACTTTGTTTATCTGCAACTGGATGAGGAAGGATATAAGAAACAGGAGGTAACTTTGGGAGCGAGCAACGGAAAGGAAGTGCAGATTCTGACCGGTTTGAAAGCCGGTGACCGTGTGGTAACAAAGGGAGCTTATCAGGTGAAATTAGCGTCGGCCAGCAATGCGATTCCGGCTCATAGTCATGAACATTAATCAGCCGTCCTATGCTAAATAAGATTATACATTTTTCCCTTCAGAACCGTATATTGGTTCTGGTGGCGTCGGTTTTGCTGCTTATCGGCGGTACTTACACGGCTTTTCATACGGAAGTCGATGTGTTCCCCGATTTGAATGCGCCGACTGTAGTGATTATGACCGAAGCGAATGGTATGGCAGCCGAAGAGGTGGAACAATTGGTAACCTTTCCTGTAGAAACTGCCGTGAACGGTGCGACCCATGTGCGCCGGGTGCGTTCATCTTCCACCAATGGCTTTTCCGTTGTGTGGGTGGAATTTGAATGGGATACCGATATCTATCTGGCCCGTCAGATTGTCAGTGAGAAATTGTCCTTGGTCAGCGAGGAGCTGCCCGAGAATGTAGGTAAACCTACCATGGGACCTCAGTCTTCTATTTTAGGTGAGTTGCTGATTATCGGTCTGACTTCGGATACTACTTCCATGCTCGATCTCCGTACACTGGCAGACTGGACTATCCGTCCGCGCCTGCTCTCTACGGGAGGTGTGGCACAGGTTGCCGTGCTGGGAGGTGATATCAAGGAATATCAGGTGTTGCTTGACCCTGCCCGCATGAAACATTACAATGTTACGTTGGCAGAGGTGATGAACGTTACCCGTAACATGAATCAGAATGCCAATGGCGGAGTGATTTATGAATATGGAAACGAATATATTGTTCGCGGGGTGCTTTCCAGTCATGATGTGGCTCAGTTGTCACGTTCCGTCATCAAGACGGTGGAAGGGGTGCCCGTTACATTGGAGGATATTGCCGATGTGAAGATTGGTTCGCAGGAACCCAAACTGGGTACTGCTTCGGAGAGAGGAAAACCTGCCGTACTGCTGACCGTTACCAAACAACCCAAGACCGGGACTATTGAACTGACAGAGCAGTTGGAAGCCGCATTGAAGGATTTGCAGAAGAATCTTCCGGCTGATGTACACGTTTCTACAGATATTTTCCGTCAGAGCCGTTTTATTGAAAGCTCTATCGGCAATGTGAAGGATTCGTTGTATGAAGGTGCTGTTTTTGTGGTGATTGTTCTCTTCCTGTTCCTTGCCAATGTACGTACCACGGTTATTTCATTGGTAACCCTTCCGTTGTCATTGATTGTTTCTATATTGACTCTTCACTATATGGGACTCACCATCAATACCATGAGTTTGGGTGGTATGGCCATTGCCATTGGTTCGTTGGTGGATGATGCCATTGTGGATGTGGAAAATGTATGGAAGCACTTGCGTGAGAATCGCTTGTTGCCCGAAGGGGAACGTAAGAGCGTGATTGAAGTCGTGTTCAATGCTTCGAAGGAAGTGCGTATGCCTATCTTGAACTCTACCTTGATTATTGTAGTCAGCTTTGTTCCTTTGTTTTTCCTGACAGGAATGGAAGGGCGTATGCTGGTTCCGTTGGGCATTGCCTTTATTGTGGCGTTGTTTGCTTCTACGGTAGTGGCTTTGACACTGACTCCGGTACTGTGCAGCTATCTGTTAGGTAATAATAAAAGCAAAGGATTGCCCAAAGAGGCATTTGTGGCCGTATGGATGAAAAAGCATTACCGCAATGCCTTGTTATGGTCCTTGAATCATAAATCCGCAGTATTGGGTTTTACGGGTGGACTGTTTGCGGTGGCATTGGTTATGTTTTTTACATTAGGACGCAGTTTCCTGCCATCTTTCAATGAAGGTTCGTTCACCATTAATATCAGTTCATTGCCGGGAATCTCTTTGGCAGAATCGGACAAGATGGGACACCGTGCAGAAGAGTTGCTGATGTCTATTCCCGAAATACAGACCGTAGCCCGTAAAACGGGACGTGCCGAACTGGATGAGCATGCATTAGGGGTTAACGTGAGTGAAATTGAGGCCCCGTTTGAATTGAAAGACCGTTCCCGCCAGGAACTGGTAGCCGATGTGCGTGCCAAGTTATCTACCATTACCGGTGCGAATATCGAAATAGGCCAACCTATCAGCCACCGTATCGATGCCATGCTTTCGGGTACCAAGGCCAACATTGCCATCAAACTGTTTGGTAATGATTTGAACAAGATGTTTGCCATCGGTAATCAGATAAAGGATGCCATCAGCAGTGTGGAGGGTATTGCCGACTTGAATGTGGAACAACAAATCGAACGTCCGCAGCTCAAGATTGTTCCCAAACGCGAGATGCTTGCCAAATTCGGTATTTCTTTACCGGAGTTTGCCGAGTTTGTATCAGTGAACATGGCGGGTGAAGTCGTTTCACAGGTATATGAAGAAGGCAAAGCGTTTAATCTTATTGTCCGTACCAAGGATGAGGTGCGTGATGAGATGGAGAAGGTGCGCAACCTGATGATTGATACCGGTGACGGTCAGAAAATCCCTGTCAACTATATAGCCGATGTGGTTTCTGCCATGGGACCGAATACCATCAGCCGTGAGAATGTGAAGCGTAAGATTGTGATTTCGGCCAATACCAGCGGTCGTGATTTGCGCAGCGTGGTGAATGATATACAGGAACGGATTGATGCGCAAATCAAGCTTCCCGAAGGATATCATGTGGAATATGGCGGTCAGTTTGAAAGCGAGCAGGCGGCCAGCCGTACGCTGATGCTCACTTCGTTTATGAGTATCGTGGTTATCTTCCTGTTGCTTTATACCCAGTTTAAGAATGCAGCCCAAAGTGGAGTCATTTTGTTGAATTTGCCTTTGGCGTTGATTGGTGGGGTATTTGCATTGATGATAACAACGGGTGAGATAAGCATTCCGGCTATTATCGGCTTTATCTCGTTGTTTGGCATTGCTACCCGTAATGGTATGTTGTTGATAAGTCATTACAATATGTTGCGCGAAGAAGGTATGGATTTGAAAGAAAGCATTCTTCACGGTTCGTTAGACCGTTTGAACCCTATCCTGATGACTGCGTTGTCTTCCGCGCTGGCTTTGATACCTTTGGCATTCCGTGGCGATTTGCCGGGTAATGAAATACAAAGCCCGATGGCGAAAGTTATTCTTGGAGGTCTTTTGACATCGACTTTCCTGAACGCTTTCATTATTCCGATTGTTTATGAACTGATGAACCGAAAGAAGAAATAATAGAAATAATATGAAACGAATCTTAGTTATAATAGCCCTCTGCTCTCCCTTGCTGATGCAGGCTCAGAGTATTGAGCACATTTTGAAAAGCATAGAGCAGAACAATAAAGAGCTCAAGGCACAGAAACATGCCGCCGATGCGACCAAGATGGAAAACCGGACAAACAACAACTTACCTGATCCTACGGTGAGCTACAGCTCTTTTTACAGTAATGGTGCCGAAGGTGGTCACGGTACGGAGTTCGTTGCTTCGCAAGGTTTTGATTTTCCTACTCAGTATATTGCCCGCAACCGGCAGGCTACTTTGCAGAACGAAGCGGTGGACAAGCAACAACAGGCTGCCCGCCGGGATATTCTGCTGAATGCGAAGAATCTCTGTCTGGACCTTATTCTGTTGAATCAGGAAAAGACATTGATGGATATCCGTATGAAAAATGCAGATGAATTACAGGCACTTTATGAAAAACGTCTGACGACCGGTGATGCGAATATACTGGAAGTCAACAAAATCAAGATGGAGCGTATGAACGTGCAGACGGAAGTTGCCCAAAACAGCGCAGCTCACCGCACTGCCTTGCAGTCTCTGCTTGCCATGAACGGTAACATGCCTTTGGAGTTTGCTGAAACCACGTATCCTGCCATACAGGAAATCAATGATTACAATGTTATGAGGGATGAAGTGATGGCGTCAGACCTTGACTTGCAGGCCGCCGCCGCCACTGCCCGTGCCGCCGAGAAGCAGGTTTCGGTAGACCGCCAAGGATGGTTGCCGAAGCTGGAAGCCGGCTTTCGCCGTAACACGGATGATGCGGTTTCGATGAATGGTTTTGTGGTAGGGGGCTCCTTGCCTTTGTTTCAGAATCGTAAAAAGGTAAAGATAGCCAAGGCACAGGCTATCAGCGCTCAGCTTATGCAAGAAAGTGCTAAAGACCGGGTCGAGGCTTCCCTGATGTCTCTTTTCAATGAGATGCAGCAGTTGAAGGATGCCATGAATGCGTATGATGTTCCTTTGATGTACCGTTCGCTGGATTTATTGAAACAGGCATTGACCGAAGGACAAATTTCATTGATTGAATATTTTGTGGAAACGGAAAGTATTTATAAGAATCTTCAGGCGTATATGCAGATTGAGAATCAATACCAGAAGGTGATGGCGAATATTTACAAGAATAACCTATAAAATGTTAGGACTCGGTAAAATCTGTCATTTGATTATTATAAGGATGAAGAAATAATCCAAATAATATTAATGATTTGTCTGTTTGGAATACAATAGGATAGGGGTTATGTTATATAGGCATGACCCCTAAAACTATAAATATGGATAACTTGAAATTACTGGCAATAGTAACCGGAGAAGGCGAATTTGTGAATAAGAATTTAAGAACCGGATTATGGCTGAGCGAACTCACCCATATTTATCACGGCGCCAAAAAGCAAGGAATAGAAATTACCGTTGCCAGTCCCAAAGGAGGCGATACTCCTATCGATCCGGAGAGTTTGAATCCCTTACTCATGGATGAGATAACTAAAACCTGTTGGGAAGATTCCATATTTAAGAATGTATTGCAGCATACTAAAAGTTTGGATGAAGTCTCCGAATTTCAGTTTGATTGCGTTTATTTGGCGGGAGGACATGGTTCCATGTATGATTTTCCGGATAATATTGTCCTGCAAGCCATCTTAAAAAAGCAATATGAAAATGAAAAGAAGGTGGCAGCCATTTGTCACGGTGTTTGTGGATTGTTGAATGTGACGTTGGCTTCCGGCGAATATCTGGTTAAAGATAAGAAGCTTACAGGATTCAGCCGGGCTGAAGAAATTCTGGCAAGAAAGGAAAGGGTCGTGCCTTTCGATTTGGAAACCGAACTGAAAGACAGAGGTGCCCGCTACGAGAAAGCATTGATTCCGATGACTTCAAAAGTCGTTATTGACGGTAATCTGTTTACCGGAGAGAATCCGTTCAGTTCCAAGAAAATGGCAGAAGTCATCCTGCAATGTTTCAGTAAGAAATAAAGTTATTAATTTGAATAGGAAATGAATTTAGAAGAGGTATTGAACTTCCGCCGGTCTGTGCGGAGGTATGATAAAAATAAACCGATAGACCCGGAAAAGGTGAAACATTGTCTTGAACTGGCTACGCTGGCTCCCAATAGTTCCAATATGCAATTGTGGGAATTTTATCAAATAACGAATCCCGGACTGATGGCGAAAGTTTCAGAAGCTTGTTTAGGGCAGTCGGCTGCTTCTACGGCTTCGGAAATTGTTGTTTTTGTTACTCGTCAGGATTTGTATAAAAAGCGTGCTAAATTTGTGCTTGACTTTGAAGAAGGAAATATCAGGCGCAATAGTCCGAAAGAGCGTCAGGAAAAACGTATTAGGGACAGGAAGCTGTATTATGGTAAACTGATGCCTTTCATTTATGCAAGGTTTTTCGGGCTTCTAGGGCTTTTCAGGGTGATATTGGCGAGAACCATCAGCCTGTTCCGCCCTATGATGCTGGAAGTTTCGGAATGCGATATGCGTGTGACGGTAAATAAATCCTGTGCCCTTGCTGCCCAAACCTTTATGATTGCCATGGCAAACGAAGGCTATGACACTTGTCCGCTGGAAGGTTTTGACAGCAGGCGGATGAAGAAACTATTGAAGCTGCCCCATGGGGCAGGCATCAATATGGTTATACCTTGCGGCATACGGGATGGGAACAAAGGCATTTGGGGAGAACGGGGCAGGGTTCCTTTCGATGAAATCTATCATAGGATATAAGAGAACAGGGTATTCCTGGCGGGTGATGAAGGTGTATTCCCTTAGATATTCCATCAGCATGCCGAATCGCTCTTCCTGAGTGTGCTTGGAAGAAGACGTCTTGAAACCGTATGTGGGGTCTGCGTGTTCCAGTTCCTTTTCACCCTTTCTGTATACTTCTTTGACAAAATGGCGTGTCGGATTGAATTTGACACTGTCGAAGTGCTTTGGCCGGAAATTATAAGAATGCCGGTTACATCCTTTTTTTGATTCTCGATAAAATCCGGAAACGGTTGTTGTTCGGACGGCATAAAAAATGTGCCTGAAGAATTGGGCTGCCTTTTATGACAGAGTGACTTCCGGCACATTTTTTCTTGTTTATTCCTGTTTATTTCTTTTTCTTCTTAGCTTCTTTCGCCCATTCTTTAGCTCCCTGCTCTTTCAGTTTCGCGGTGAAAGCCTTTGCTTTTTCCATGTTTGCGTTTTCGTCTTCGGGTGAAGCGTATGCATGTTTGTAACCTTTGGTCACGTTCCATTCACCTCGTGTGAAGTCCGGGAAGGCTACTGCCGCACAGCCGTTATCCATAGAGATAGCTCCCAGTTCGGCCAAACAGCACCATTCGGCCAGGTCATATACATCCATGTCCAAAGGCAGTCCGTTTTGCAGGCAATATACCAGACGGCTGTCCATGATGAAGTCCATACCGCCATGGCCGCCGACTTCTTTTGCCATTTCACCATATTTCTTTAAAATAGGATGCTGGTATTTCTCAACAAGTGCTTCCATTTCTGCCTGAGGTAAGAATCCGTGAGAGTTCAAATCGTCTACTTTGGGTTGCACACCCGATGCGGTCAGTTGTGCTGCATCCAAAGCATATCCTTCAACGGGATATTTATTGGCAAACCCTTTGCTTCCTGTCAGTTGGTACAGGCGGTTGTAAGGTTGGGGAGTCATTACATTATGTTGGATTTCAATAACTTTTCCATTTGCTGTGCGAAGCAGGGTGGTGGTATGGTCTCCGTTACGGAATTCTTTACATTCTTCGCCGGTTCTCTTCTCCACTAAATCTTTACCAACAACAGATTTGGTGTCCATAGCTACTAAAGTGGTTATACGGTCACCACGATGGATATCCAATGCTTGTGCTACAGGACCCAGGCCGTGAGTGGCATATACATCACCCCGGTGTTTCATGTTATAATCCAAACGCCATCCCAGTTTGTCTTCTTTGCCGTTTTTCCAATAATGATCCCAAAACGGGCTTAAATTGTGAATGTAGGCTCCTTGGGCACGGATTACTTCGCCAAATACACCTTGTTGTGCCATATTCAGTGTATTCATTTCAAACCAGTCATAGCAACAGTTCTCAAGAATCATGCAATGCTTGCGGGTTTTTTCACTCAGGTTGATTAAGTCCCAGCATTCTTGCAGGTTCATGGCCGAGGGAACTTCAATAGCTACATTTTTACCGTTTTCCAATGCGCATTTTGCTACCGGGAAATGATGCAACCAGTCTGCGGCGATATAAACTAAATCTATGTCTGTACGTTTACATAATTCTTCATATCCCTTTTCTCCGGAATAAATGGCAGCTTTCGGCATAGATGCTTTCTTTAGGATATCCTGACATTTTTCTGCACGGGATGCTTCATAATCACAAAGGGCCACAATTTGTGTACCGGGAATATAAGTGAAGCGCTCTACGGCTCCGGGGCCTCGCATTCCCAATCCGACAAATCCTACGCGGACTACCTCCATTTTAGGGGTGGTTAAGCCTAATACGCTTTTCTGGCCGGTCGGACGTTCAGGAGTATCAATCACAATGGTTCCTTTGTCCCATGTCCAGGAATCTCCTGAACTTACGGTTTGTGCTGTCGTGGTTTGTGGTAAGCACATGCATAGGGTTGTACCCATACATAAGCTTATCATCAATGATTTAAAGGTTCTCATACTTTTTGAATTTAAAGATTAAAATTTAAAAATATAGGTTGTTTCTTGAGTCAACCACTTGAAACTTAATTATATTTCATGTTAATAATAAGAATATTTTTTATTTTTGCGCTCAAAGATAATTAATCTTTTTTGATTATGGATATAAGTTCGTCCTCTTTTTTCTAAGAAAAAGGTGAGTTAATAAATAATATGAAAGAAGGGAAAAAGTGGAATCAAGACAGAAGTTGTGAAGGTATGAGTGAAAATCTAAAAATAATCAAGGTTTGTTGATCGAAAACGATCAGGGAAAGGAAATAATTTAGTTCAAAAGATCGTTTAATAAGGAGAATTGGCGGGATTTTTTTAATTTTGCACTTACAACTAATTAACAGATAAGAAAATGCCGTTAAATTTACCCGATAAACTACCTGCTATTGAATTGCTGAAGGAGGAAAATATCTTCGTCATAGACAATTCACGTGCCAGTGCACAGGATATTCGTCCGTTAAAAATCGTGATATTGAATTTGATGCCGTTGAAGATAACGACAGAAACGGATTTGGTACGTTTGCTTTCCAACACTCCCTTGCAGTTGGAAATATCATTTATGAAGTTGAAAAGCCATACATCGAAAAATACGCCGGTAGAACATATGAAAGCATTCTATCATGACTTTGATTTGATGCGCGACGAGAAATATGACGGGATGATTATTACGGGAGCTCCGGTAGAGCAGATGCCGTATGAGGATGTGAATTATTGGGATGAGATTACTACTATTTTTGATTGGGCGCGTACTCATGTTACCTCAACTCTTTATATTTGTTGGGCGGCCCAAGCCGGGCTTTATCATTTCTATGGAGTTCCCAAATATCCGCTGAAACAAAAAATGTTTGGTATTTTCCGTCATCATATCAATGTACAGGGATTGCCCATATTCCGTGGTTTTGATGATGAGTTTTTTGTACCACATAGCCGTCATACCGAAATACACCGTGAGGATATTCTGAAAGTAAAAGAGTTGGCTTTAATAGCTGAGTCTGATGAGTCTGGGGTTTATATGGCTATGGCTCGTAATGGGCGTGAATTCTTTATTACCGGGCATTCGGAGTATTCTCCTTATACGCTTGATACGGAATATAAGCGTGATTTGGCGAAAGGGTTGCCTATTGAAATGCCTGTAAATTATTATAAGGACGATAATCCGGACAATGCCCCGGTGGTGCGTTGGCGCGGACATGCCAATTTGTTGTTTTCTAATTGGTTGAACTATTATGTATATCAGGAAACCCCGTTTGATATAAATCAGATACGATGATCAGACAACGAAAAATAGAATTATTAGCTCCTGCTAAAAATCTGGAGTGCGGTATTGCAGCTGTTGATCACGGTGCTGATGCCATTTATATTGGTGCTCCCCGTTTCGGAGCACGTGCGGCTGCGGGGAATTCATTGGAGGATATCGCTGAGTTGGTGCGGTACGCTCATGTGTATAATGTCCGTATCTATGTGACGGTGAATACGATTCTGAAGGATGAGGAACTGAAGGATACGGAAAAAATGATTTGGGATTTATACCGTGCCGGAGTGGATGCTTTGATCGTGCAGGATATGGGATTGTTGGAATTGAATCTGCCCCCTATACCGTTACATGCCAGCACACAGATGGATAATCGTACTCCTCAAAAAGTAAGATTCCTGGCTGAGGCAGGTTTCCGTCAGGTGGTATTGGCTCGTGAACTTTCTCTTGTTGAAATAGGAAATATCCATCATGCTTGTCCTGATGTGCCTTTGGAGGTATTTGTACATGGTGCTTTGTGTGTAAGCTATAGTGGACAATGTTATGTTAGTCAGGCTTGTTTCGGACGTAGTGCCAATCGGGGAGAATGTGCCCAGTTCTGTCGCCTTGCTTTTGATATGGTAGATGCGGACGGTAAATCTATAGTAAGGAATAAGCATTTATTGTCTCTGAAAGATTTGAATCAGAGCGAAGAGTTGGAGCAATTGCTGGATGCCGGAGCTTCTTCCCTGAAAATAGAGGGACGTTTGAAGGATGTATCTTACGTTAAAAATGTAACAGCTTATTATCGCCAGAAGCTGGATAGTGTTTTCAAACGTCGTAAAGAGTATATCCGTGCTTCATCGGGGAAAGTGAAATTAGAGTTCAAACCTCAATTGGATAAGAGTTTCAGTCGTGGTTTTACTAATTATTTTCTTTTTGACAGGAATAAGGATATTTTTTCTTTTGATACTCCCAAGTCTTTAGGGGAGGAGATGGGGACAGTGAAGGAAATTCGTGGTAATTATCTTACCGTAGCCGGAATCAAGTCTTTTAATAATGGAGATGGCGTCTGTTTTTTGGATGAGACTGGTAAGTTGCAGGGATTTCGCATAAACCGGGTGGAGAATAATAAGTTATTTCCTCAAGAGATGCCTCGGATAAAGCCCCGTACGATACTTTATCGTAATTTTGATCAGGAATTTGAGAGGTTGATGTCGCGTAAATCAGCTGAAAGGAAAATTGCTGTCATTTTAAAATTGGCTGAAAATAATCGGGGCTTTACTCTGTCTCTGACCGATGAAGATGATCACAGTGCCAGTGTGGTGCTGGAAAGGGAGAAGGAACGTGCCCGTACTCCGCAGGAAGATAACTTGCGTACACAACTTGGAAAGTTAGGAAATACTCCATTTGAAGCGTCAGATATAGTGATTGACTGGTCGGACAATTGGTTTATTCCAGCTTCTATGCTTGCCGAACTTCGCCGTAAGGGAATAGAGAAACTGCTGGAAGTGCGCCGTATTAACTATCGGCAGGAAATTTACAAGTTGCCTCGAACGCATCATGCTTTTCCTGTGAATGAATTGACTTATTTGGGAAATGTGATGAATGCTGATGCTGTTTCCTTCTATAGGAATCATGGCGTGCAGCGTATTGCTCCGGCTTATGAAAAGGCTCCGGCAGAAGAAGCGGTATTGATGTTTTGCAAGCATTGTTTGCGTTATAGTATGGGATGGTGTCCCTCTTGGCATAAAGTGCGTTCTCCTTATAGGGAACCTTATTATTTGGTTAGCTCGGATAACAGACGTTTCCGCTTAGAGTTTGATTGTAAGAATTGTCAGATGAAAGTCTATGCTGAAAAGTAAGTACATCGGATTACTGTTTTTGGTGTTGGCTATTTTAATGGCTTGCCAATATCCTTCACCTGTTACTCCGAGTGGGGATATGCCGCAAAAGAAAAGGGATTCTGTCAATTATTTGATAGAACGGCATTATACATTAAACAGTAATTTTGAGGTTACTTCAGATTCGCTTATGTTACAGCAACTGCCATTGGTTGATGTGCTTCCTGTTTTTAAAGGAGAACGGCTGGTGGTAGCGGAGTTTATGATACAAGCTGCTGATAGTGTGGATTCTGTATGGGTAAAGGTAGCACGGGACCAGGAAACAATGGGATGGATACATGAAAAGGAATTGTTGGAGAAAGTAGTTCCTGTGGATTCAGTGTCACAGTTTATTCATTTTTTCAGTAATTCTCATACCATCGCTTTCTTTGTCATATTAGGCTTTTTCGGTATTTGGTATATTCATAGGGCTATTCGTCGCCAGAAGCTGCAATTAATCTGGTTGAATGATATTGATAGCGTTTTTCCTACAGTTCTTTCTTGGTTGGTAGCTACAGCAGCTACGCTTTATGCCAGTATTCAGCATTTTGTTCCGGGAACTTGGGAGCAGTTTTATTATAATCCTTCTTTGAATCCTTTTAGCTTACCTTTTATTCTTTCTCTTTTCATGTTTAATATTTGGGGGATTATTCTTGTGGGGTTGGCTACTTTGGATGATTTGTTTCATCAGACACATATTGAAGCTGCATGTTTTTATTTGTTGGGATTGATGTCCTGCTGTATCTTTTTATATTTGTTTTTTACATTTACTACGTATTACTATTTGGGTTATCCATGTTTATTGGTATATGCTGTATGGTCATTTAATCGTATAAAGCATGCTTCCCGGTATAAATTCAGTTGTGGAAATTGTGGGGCGAAGATAAAGAATAAAGGAGTGTGTCCTCATTGCGGCGCTGTCAATGAATAATTTTATTGTTTGTTTCTTTTGACAAAGGCTCAAGCAGTTTTCTATTGTAAACAGCATTTTCTCTATGTACATACACTAAAACAAATAGGTTTGTTCTAGAAGCTATGGGTATCATTTACAGCAATAATAAAGTTCTTGCTTTTCTTGGTGTGACAGAATAAAAAATAAACTTGATTTGGTAAATGTGGAAACAGAAAGGGAGTTCGTGATGAACCCCCCTTTCTGTTTTTGCAAGAATGGTTAGAAGTGATAACGTATATCCACTCCCAGTTGTAAAGGCCTGCTTTTTTGTTCGAATCCTCTATGCATGGTTTCAAAATAGAAGGTTGTATAATCCTTGTTGGTTAAATTACGTCCCCATACATCTATCTGTAAAGCTTTTGTCTGCAAAGAAATGCGCCCGTTCAGTGTTCCGTAAAAACTTTGTGAGACATTGTTTTTTTCAGTCCAATAAATTTTTCCTGCTCCGGTATAGCTCATGCCTAAAGTCAGGCTTTGCATCCAATTGCTTTTATCGAAAAAGAAACTATAATTTGCGCCTGCATTCATGGTATGGCGGGGAACAAATGGTACATAATTGCCGCTATAATCAATTTGCTCTTCTGATGATGTAGTACCTCCGTCATATTTTTTGAATGTGGAATGAGTATATCCATAACTTACATTCATATTCAGGTTTTTGTTGATGGATGCCAGAAAGCTGGCCTCTACTCCATAACTTTCGCTACTACCGGCATTGACCATCATTCGTCCCAAGCCACTATTGACAAATTTGGCGATTTGTTGGTCGTGGGTATCCATGTAGAATGCGGCAAGGTCGGTCTTCAGTTTGCCGTTGAACAAACTGAGATGTGATCCCACTTCGTAATTCCAGCTGTACTCGGGCTTGTAGACAGTTGTTTCTTGTACGTTCAATTCTTTTCCGTAGTTGGGCATGTGTTGCTTGATCATTCCTTCTATCATACCTGCCATAGATTCTGGTGCCTTGTCTAGTATGGCTTCAATCATTTTTTGTTGCATGTCACTTTGTATCAGTTCTGAAAACATCTGTACGTTATAACCTCCGGAACGATATCCTCTGGTTATGCTTACATACATATTGTTTGCAGGGCTGAAATCGTATTTAAAAGCTAGCTTGGGAAGTAGCTGTACATAGTCGTTTTTTTCTTTTCCTTCCAATAGCGGTGCGGCATTCAAATTCCTGAATGGAATATTAAGGGGAGGCATTGCCATTTTAAGAAAGAAATCGAAATCAATATTACTATCCGAGAAATAATTCATAGACATTTTTTCATATTCCAAGCGCAAACCTGCTGTTACTGAAAGGCCTTTCACAAACAGGTCGTTGAATGTAGATTGGTGGTACAGTGCGGTGCTGAATACCGGTGTGTCAAAACTTCCACTTACGCGGATACGGTTGTTCAAAACGTCCAGACTCATTTCAGGGGTACGGCGGGGATCGTCTAAATGAATTTTCTTGAAAGTATTGTTGATGTTTCCTTCGATCATATCGGTCACTCCGTCCTCCATGAAGTTTACCGGACCGGTGGTATGTAGCCATTGATAAAAACCACTAACCCCTGTAACCCATTGCCAGCGCTTGTTGTTTTTGCTTTTAAAAGTAATTTCTTCACTGATGGTATTCAGACGCTGCTTCTGCTCAATGGTATAAATGCTGACAGGCAGGAAATCCTGGTCCATAAACATACGGTCGTTTAAATTCTGGAATCCTGTAACAGCGCTTAAGATAAACTTTTGCGCCTGGTATTCAATATTCAAACCGGTATTGAACAGTCCACGGCGATAAGTACAATCCTGATCGTATGAAATCTTCCCTATGTAGTTTTTATATTTTTCATTCTCTTTGTCGTATCCGTCTATAGCTCCTGTATAGTAATAAGGGTATCCCCCTTCGTCATTATAATCATAGCCTATGGTGAAGTCTAGTTTTAAGTTTTCTGAAGGCAGCCAGATAGCATGTATTCGTCCGCCTCCCGCTTCCATATTATCTACTTTTTTCCCATTGAGCGAATTGCGGAAGAATCCGTCTGATCCCTCATAATAACCACCGGCGGAGAAAGCGAAACAGTCACTCCAACGGTGGTAGTGGGTTAATGAAGCACTGCGGTAGTTACTTTTTGTTCCATAACTCAGTTTTACGTCTGTTCCCTGATAGGAGAATGGAGAGCGGGTATGTACCTTGATTAGTCCCCCCATGGTATTGCGTCCGTACAAGGTTCCTTGTGGACCGCGAAGAATATCAATACGTTCTATATCATAAAAATTGAAATCAAATGCAGATTTGTCAATGTAAGGGATATTGTCCACATACAAACCTACCGCAGGAGTATTGATACGCGATCCGATTCCCCGGATGTAAATGGCTGAGGTGAGTCTTGAACCATAGTCGGGCATAAAGAAATTGGGTACCAGTGAACTCACGTTCTTTAAAGTGGTGATTTGGTTTGCTTGCATATCTTTTTGGGAGAGTAAAGATACGGCTGTAGGAAGTTCCCTTAATTTTCCGGTTTCTTTAGGTGAAGCGATAACTACCACCTCTTCTATATCAATGACTTTTGTAGTGTCCTTAGGCAGCGTGTTGATATCTTCAGCAAAAGTTGTTGCAGCCAGCAGGCAGGATGTAATGAATAAAATGTTTTTTCTCATATTTATTGTTTGGTTTTATTTGATACATCACGGATAACCAGAGTTGCTACAAGTTTCTACCAGGCGGAAAATTTATATATTCCACTCTGTATAATCCATGATGGAGAATGATTCCGGCTGCAAAGTAACGGTAAACCTGATATGTGTGCAATCCTAATAAATGAGGATTTTATATTCTGTCTGCTTCAATGTAGCCATTCATCACAGCATAAACGGTAAGACCGGAAACAGACTTGATGCCCAGTTTTTCAGTAATGTTCTTGCGGTGGGAGATAACGGTGGTCAGGCTGATATTAAGTTTGTCGGCTATCTCTTTGTTGATAAGTCCTTTGGTGATAAGTATCAATACTTCTATTTCCCGGACAGACAATTCATGTTCCGTTTTTTCTATGTGCATTGCTTTATCTGCTGCTTGTTTTCTTGCCTGATGTCCATATTGGCGCAATTGATGGATGTCTTTTATCAAAGAACCTTCATCTTGGTAGATATTCAGTTTGGGAACACCGGATAATTGAGGCTGGTTGTCACCTCCTGCTAATACAATTGTTTTTGGTTTACGAAGTAAAAAGAAGGAAGTATGTTCAAAATAGATTTGGGCAGAGATAAAATAATGGGCATACATGTCCGGTGTGTCATCCGTCAGCTCACCAAAGGAATGGAATACACGGATAGTAGCCATTGGAATGATATCTTCCAAAATGTTTTTTAACCCCAGGCAAGTGAGGGTATTTGGGTCTACTATGGCTATTTCGGGATGATGCATGATGTTTTCTTTGGTGCAAAGATACATATCTTTTATAAAAAAACAGATTCATAAAGACAAAGAAATCTTCTTTTAGGCAACATCACCAATCATTTATTTGTAGGGGCGCATTTGAATGCGCCCGCATATGTGCTGTAAATCATTTTCGGATAGGTTCAATCTGTCATTACTCCTAAATAAGTGGCTGCTGCTTCAGCACATTTTTCTCCATCGATACCTGCTGAAACAATTCCTCCGGCGTAACCTGCTCCTTCTCCACAAGGAAATAACCCATTGACAGTGACATGTTGCAGTGTCTCATTATCTCGCAGGATCCGTACCGGAGCCGACGTGCGTGTTTCTACACCAATCATCACTGCTTCATTGGTCAGGAAGCCATGGCTGCTCTTTCCGAATTGTTGGAAACCTTTGCTCAAACGGTCGGTAATGAATGCAGGCATCCAAAAATGCAGGGGAGAGGAAACTAATCCCGGACTATACGAACTGTCGGGTAAATCATAGCTTAGTTTTTTGCGGGTGAAGTCCACCATTCGTTGTGAAGGTGCGGTTTGGCGCATATTGCCTTGCTGCCAGCAGGAGGCCTCCAATGCTTCTTGGAAATACATCATGGTTAATGGACAATGGTCGGTAGTCCATTGACCATGATTTTTATTAGTGGCTTTTAATTCTTCACTTTTCGTTTTTAATTCTTCTGTAAAAAGATTATTTTCCGCCAGATCTTCCGGCCTGATTTCTACCACCATGCCGGAGTTGCTCCATTTGGAGCCGCGGTTGCTGGGACTCATGCCGTTTACTACAATCTGATGCGGACCGCTTGCGGCAGGAACAACAAATCCTCCCGGACACATACAAAAACTATAGACACCACGTCCTTCTACTTGTGTCACAAAGCTATATTCAGCGGCAGGCAGATACTTTCCACGTCCGTTTTTATTATGATATTGTATTTGGTCAATCAGCATGGACGGGTGTTCCAAACGTACTCCTACTGCAATTCCTTTGGTTTCCATCTCTATACCATTGTCATACAACCACCGATACACATCCCGTGCGGAATGTCCGGTAGCCAGAATAACAGGTCCTTTGAAAGTCTTTCCGGTATTTGTTTCTATACCTGTGATTTTGTTTTTTTCTATAATAAGGGAATCCATTCGTGTTTCGAAATGCACTTCACCACCACATTCTATGATGGTATTCCGCATATTTTCAATCACACGCGGCAACTTGTCTGTACCGATGTGGGGATGGGCATCTGCCAGGATGGAGGTACTGGCGCCATGTTGGCAGAATACATTCAGAATTTTGTTCACATTCCCTCGCTTTTTGCTTCGGGTATAGAGTTTGCCGTCTGAGTAGGCTCCTGCTCCTCCTTCTCCGAAACTGTAGTTGCTTTCAGGGGCAACTTTGTGCTCACGGCTGATACGGGCGATATCTATTTTTCTATCGCGTACATTCTTACCTCGTTCCACTACGACAGGCCGGAGTCCTAACTCTATTAATCGCAAAGCAGCAAAAAGTCCGCCCGGTCCTGCTCCCACGACAATGACTTGTGGTTTCCCATCTACCTTATTATATATAGTACGGGTGAACTCCTCATCTTGTGGCATTTCATTAATATATAGGCGTATTTTCAAATTTACATAGATGGTGCGTTGACGTGCGTCTATGCTCCTTTTTAAGATGCGAAGGGCATGGATGGTACGTATATCCAATCCCTTGTCATGTCCGATGAACTGTTTCAGTGACTGTTCGTTGGCTGCTTGTTCAGGCAAGACTCTTATTTGAAATTCCTGTATCATGGTTCTTATTTGGATTGTTCGCCTTCCGGCATTAATTTTTTACGGTAATAAGAATTGGCGGTATATAGTGCGGCGGCAGGGTTGTGTCCTGTCACACGGTCTTTGGTCACTAAAGTTGTAGTATAGGCATTAGAGTACTTGTAGAATAAACTGTCATGTCCCACACATAGTCCGATAACCACGTTCAACTCTGTATATGCTTGGTTGAGAAGGCGTGCTTGTAGGATAGGGTTACACATTGCCGCACCGATTTTTTCACATTCTTTGGGGATTCCGATAGAGGATTTGGCTATTCCGGCTACTTTGCAGATTACTGAATATACCTCAAAGCCGTTAGCACGGAGGATGCGGGCAAAAATACGGGCTTCATTCACCAGTCCGATACAATAGGCAATTCCTAGTTTTTTATATCCCATCTTGCGTGCGAAAGTCATGATTTCTTCCACACGGGTTAATCGGCAGTAACCTTCATATTCCACTTCGGCACTGGCTGCCATTATCTTGTTGTTGTCGTTATATTGTTTCAACGCCCATTCCAAATCTTCTTGTTCCAAATGGGTAGTCAGACAAAATTCAGGGTAAGTGCGCTCTTTGAACTTGCAGTTCTGTGTGCCGCAGTCTATGCAGGTCGGGGGGTATGATTGTTCTTTTGTCATTTTATATCATTATTCAAATTAAGTTTTCTCTTATTTATCTCATCCAAACAAAGCTCGGAACGCTTCTTCTACCTTCCTTACCGGAATGATTTCTATCTTTAATTTTGATGTATCCATTCCTTGCAAATTATGTTTCGGTATAAGAATTTGTTTGAAACCTAATTTCTCTGCTTCTCCGATGCGTTGCTCAATACGGTTTACAGGTCGGATCTCACCACTCAGTCCTACTTCACCCGCCATGCAGGTGTCACGTTCTATTTCCGTATCCATATTGCTGGATAGAATGGCACTGATGACAGACAGGTCGATGGCCGGATCATTCACTTTCAATCCACCTGCGATATTCAAAAAGACATCTTTTTGTGCCAGTTTGAATCCTACCCGTTTTTCAAGTACTGCCAGAAGCATGTTCATACGTCGTAAATCAAATCCGGTGGCAGAACGTTGCGGATTCCCATATACTGCCGAACTGACTAAAGCCTGTGTTTCAATCAAGAAAGGGCGGACTCCTTCTATGGCAGAGGCGATAGCAACCCCGCTCATCCCGTCATGGTCTTGGCTAAGCAACAGTTCGGACGGGTTGCTCACTTGGCGCAAACCGTTTTGGCGCATTTCATAAATGCCCAGTTCGGCGGTGCTTCCGAAACGGTTCTTGATGCTGCGGAGAATGCGGTACATATAATGTTGGTCACCTTCAAATTGCAATACGGTGTCTACAATATGTTCCAGTACCTTGGGGCCGGCAATGCTTCCTTCTTTATTGATATGGCCGATCAGAATGACCGGCGTATTTGTTTCTTTGGCAAATTTTAAAATAGAAGCGGAACATTCACGTACCTGTACCAAACTGCCGGGAGAAGAGTCTATCGTTTCGGTTGAGATGGTTTGAATAGAGTCGATGATCACTAAATCGGGTCGTGTATTCTTGATATGGACGTAAATCTGCTCCAACGAAGTTTCACAGACTATCAGGCAGTCGGAAGAATTATGCGGGATACGGTCTGCACGCAGTTTTAATTGCCGGGCACTCTCTTCTCCCGATATATACAATACTTTTTTGTCAGGCAGATGAAGTACGGTTTGCAGCACCAAAGTGGATTTGCCTATCCCCGGTTCACCGCCCAGTAGAACGAGTGATCCCGGTACTAAACCGCCTCCCAATACCCGGTTCAGTTCTTCGTCGTGCATATCAATTCGAGGTTCGTCCCCCTCCGGTAATGTCATTCAGTGTGACAGGCTTGCTTTTTACGGATTCCAGGCCGGATACCGGTCTTTTGTTTGCAGGTTCCTTGCGTATAATTTCTTCTACGTATGTGTTCCATGCACCGCAAGACGGACATTTCCCTACCCATTTGGGTGAATCCTGCCCACAGTTGGTGCATACATATACAGTCTTTTCCTTTGCCATATTCTTACGGGATAATTAAAACAGCGCAACTTGAGGCTGAATTTGTACAAAGGTAAGGAAATAGTTCTGCATATCAACATGGGCAGGATAAAAAAGTTTTGTCTTATTTCTGCTTTAATAAAAACCATTCTTATATTTTATCGCAAAAAAATGGGAAATTGTGATAGATTGTAGGAAATTGTTTTTATATTTGCATCGTTCAAATAAAAAACAGAAGAAGAACAATAATAAAATGACGATATACTATCTCCATACAACCACCACATTAGGGATGGGGCACATGACAACTACAATGTCCACATCCACAACAATGACCCCTCGGGGTTAAGGATAGTATATGTGTTTCTACGTGATACACGCTTACGGACGTAAGCAAAACAAGCTTTTAATTTTATTTTTTTAGTGTAAACAGATACAGTTTCTTTTCGTTGTCATGCTGGGTGAAACGAAAGTAGATTCTTTACCGGACTTGAAATGGCTCGGAGGACAGAATGGCAAAAGAAGCTGGAATAAAAATAGATAATTGCATGAAAGTTATGAAATTCGGCGGGACATCCGTAGGTTCCGTGAACAGCATTTTAAGCGTCAAACAGATAGTAGAGGCAGTTGAAGAGCCCGTAATTGTAGTTGTGTCGGCATTGGGCGGTATAACTGACAAGTTAATCAATACTTCGCAGATGGCTGCCAATGGGGATTCCGCATACGAGAAAGAATACCGTGAAATTGTGAATCGTCACATTGAAATGGTATATACCGTAATTCCGGCAGGTAATGAGCGTACTGTTTTATTGGATAAGGTCAATGAATTGTTGAGTGAACTGAAGGATATTTTTCAGGGAATTTATCTGATAAAGGACTTGTCGTCTAAAACGTCGGCTACTATTGTAAGTTATGGTGAGCGCTTGTCGTCTATTATTGTAGCTTCGTTGATAAAGGGGGCTGTATGGTATGACTCCCGCAACTTCATTAAGACTGAAAAAAAACATGCCAAACATATTCTGGATTCCGAACTGACCACTCGCTTGGTTAAAGAAACTTTCCAGAAATTACCGGAAGTGGCATTGGTTCCCGGATTTATCTCTACTGATAAGAACAGTGGTGAAGTGACCAATTTGGGACGTGGCGGTTCAGATTATACCGCTTCTGTCATAGCTGCGGCACTGAATGCGGATAGCTTGGAAATATGGACGGATGTGGATGGTTTCATGACGGCAGACCCGCGTGTAATCAGTACGGCCTATACCATTAATGAGTTGAGCTATGTGGAAGCGATGGAGCTTTGTAACTTTGGAGCGAAGGTGGTTTATCCGCCGACTATTTATCCGGTATGTCATAAGAATATTCCTATTCTGATTAAGAATACATTCAATCCTCAAGGCGAGGGAACTATCATAAAGCAGGAAGTGAATTCCGGTTCTAAAGCCATTAAAGGTATCTCATCCATCAATGATACGAGTTTGATTACGGTTACCGGTCTGGGAATGGTGGGAGTGATCGGAGTGAATTTCCGGATTTTTAAAGCATTGGCACAAAACGGCATCAGCGTGTTTATGGTATCGCAGGCATCTTCCGAGAACAGTACTTCTATCGGTGTGCGTAATCAAGATGCGGCGCTGGCTTGTGAAGTGCTGAATGAGGAATTCTCCAAAGAAATAGAAATGGGGGAAATCAGTCCGGTTGTTGCCGAAATGAATTTGGCTACCATTGCCATTGTCGGTGAGAACATGAAACATACACCGGGCATCGCCGGTAAGCTGTTCGGGACTTTAGGCCGTAACGGCATTAGTGTGATTGCTTGTGCGCAAGGTGCTTCGGAAACCAATATCTCTTTCGTGGTAGAATCCAAGTCACTGCGCAAATCATTGAATGTGATTCATGATTCGTTCTTCCTGTCCGAATATCAGGTGCTGAACCTTTTTATCTGCGGTACAGGTACGGTAGGAGGCAGTTTGATAGAGCAAATCCGTTGTCAGCAACAAAAGTTGATGCAGGAACGCGGTTTGAAGCTGAAAGTGGTAGGTATAGCCGATGGACATCATGCGTTGTTTACCCGTGCAGGCGTAGACTTGTCACATTATAAGGAAGAGTTGGCAGAGAAAGGAATGCCTTCGTCCACCCAGGTGTTGCATGACGAGATTATAGGTATGAATATATTCAACTCTGTGTTTGTGGATTGTACAGCCAGTGCAGAAGTTGCATCCTTATATAAAGATTTTCTGATGAATAATATTTCGGTGGTAGCGGCCAACAAAATTGCCGCTTCTTCCGAATACTCCGTTTATAGCGAACTGAAACAAATAGCCCGCCGTCGCGGTGTAAAATTCTTGTTTGAAACCAATGTAGGTGCAGGGCTACCCATTATCAACACAATCAATGACTTGATAAACAGCGGAGACAAGATATTGAAAATAGAGGCGGTATTGAGCGGTACGCTGAATTACATCTTTAACAAAATCAGCGCGGACATTCCTTTCAGCAAGACCATCAAAATGGCACAGGAAGAGCGCTACTCGGAACCCGATCCGCGTATTGACCTGAGTGGCAAGGATGTGATTCGTAAACTGGTTATTCTGGCTCGTGAAGCCGGATATAAATTGGAACAGGAAGATGTGGAAAAACATCTTTTTGTACCGAATGATTTCTTTGAAGGCCCGTTGGAGGAGTTCTGGAAGAAAGTACCTTCCCTGGATGCGGATTTTGAATCACGCCGTCAAAAGCTGGAGGATGAAAACAAACGCTGGCGTTTTGTAGCCAAACTGGAAGATGGGAAAGGCAGTGTGTCTTTGCAGGAAGTGGACAGCAAACATCCATTCTATGGTCTGGAAGGCAGCAACAACATTATTCTGCTTACAACCGAGCGATATAAAGAGTATCCGATGATGATACAAGGATATGGGGCCGGTGCCAGTGTGACTGCCGCCGGAGTATTTGCCGATATCATGAGCATCGCTAATATTTAGGCTTATGAAACATATTATTATTTTAGGCGACGGTATGGCCGACTGGCCTGCCGAATCACTGGGAAACAAAACATTGCTGCAATACTCCAGTACACCTTATATGGATAAGTTGGCCGCTATGGGACGTACCGGGAGGTTGGTTACAGTTGCTCCCGGATTTCATCCGGGTAGTGAAGTGGCGAATATGTCTGTTATGGGCTATAATTTACCGAAGGTGTACGAAGGCCGTGGGCCGTTGGAAGCAGCAAGCATCGGGGTGGAGTTGCAACCGGGCGATATGGCTATGCGTTGTAACATTATCTGCATCGAAGATGAGAAGATAAAAAATCACTCCGCCGGACATATCACTACCGAAGAAGCTGATGTGCTGGTTAGATATTTGGAAGAAAAATTGGGTTCTGACCGGATTCATTTCTATACCGGTGTACAATATCGCCATTTGTTGGTGATAAAAGGGGGAAATAAACAATTGGACTGCACCCCGCCCCATGATGTGCCTTTGCAGCCTTTCCGTCCGCTCATGGTGAAGGCGGAAGTACCGGAGGCGCAGGAAACAGCCGGATTGATAAATAATCTTATCCTGGCTTCCCAGGAATTGTTGGCAGATCATCCGGTTAATCAAAAACGTATAGCCGAAGGCAAAGATCCTGCTAATAGTATCTGGCCTTGGAGTCCGGGGTATCGCCCGCAGATGGAACCTCTCTCCGGGAAGTATCCGGCCATAAAGAAAGGGGCTGTTATTTCAGCGGTGGACTTAATCAATGGCATAGGACATTATGCAGGATTACGCCGTATTGCTGTAGAGGGGGCTACCGGTTTATATAATACGAATTATGAGAATAAGGTAGCTGCGGCATTGGAAGCATTGAAGACGGACGACTTTGTGTATCTGCATATTGAGGCCAGTGATGAGGCCGGTCACGAAGGAGATTTTAAGTTGAAGCAGTTTACTATTGAAAATCTGGACAAACGTGTTGTAGGACCTGTTTATGAAGCAGTGAAGGATTGGGATGAGCCTGTGGCTATCGCCGTGCTTCCGGATCATCCTACGCCTTGCGAACTCCGTACCCATACAGCCGAACCTGTGCCTTTCCTTATCTATTATCCCGGTATAGAACCGGACTGTGTGCAGACCTTTGATGAAGTGGCATGTGTGGAAGGCAGTTATGGAATATTGAAAGAAGATGAGTTTATGAATGAATTTATGAAAAAATAATGTGGCAGTTTGCTAATTTGCCCCAATGGCAACCCTCCATGCAAAGCCCTTGGCACATTAGCACATTGACGCATTGAAAAATTGTTTACTATGAAATATTACAGTACGAATCACCAGGCTTCCGATGCTTCTCTGGAAGAAGCTGTAGTGAAGGGGCTGGCTTCTGACAAAGGTTTGTATATGCCCGAGGCCATCAAGCCATTGCCGCAAGAGTTTTATGATCAGATTGAGAATCTGTCGTTTCAGGAAATTGCTTATCGCGTGGCCGATGCTTTCTTCGGTGAGGATGTTCCTGCTGAAACACTGAAGCAGATCGTTTATGATACATTGAGTTTTGATGTTCCTGCCGTAAAGGTAAAGGATAATATTTACTCTTTGGAACTGTTTCATGGTCCTACATTGGCATTTAAAGATGTAGGTGGACGTTTCATGGCCCGTTTGTTGGGCTACTTCATTAAAAAAGAAGGGCAAAAGCAGGTGAATGTACTGGTTGCGACTTCGGGGGATACCGGTAGTGCTGTAGCCAATGGCTTCCTCGGAGTGGAAGGTATTCATGTGTATGTGCTTTATCCGAAAGGAAAAGTCAGTGAAATTCAGGAAAAGCAGTTCACTACTCTGGGGCGGAATATCACAGCGTTAGAAGTGGACGGTACTTTTGATGACTGTCAGGCATTGGTTAAGAATGCGTTTATGGATGCTGATTTGAATGCGCACATGAAGTTGACTTCTGCCAACTCCATCAATGTGGCTCGTTTCCTGCCACAGGCATTTTATTACTTCTATGCCTACGCACAGTTAAAGAAAGAAGGAAAAGCGGATCATCTGGTAGTGTGCGTACCTAGCGGAAACTTTGGTAATATCACCGCCGGACTATTTGGTAAACGCATGGGCTTGCCTGTCAAGCGTTTTATTGCAGCCAATAACCGGAATGATATTTTCTACCAATACTTACAGACCGGAAAATACAATCCTCGTCCTTCCATAGCTACTATTGCCAATGCAATGGATGTGGGAGATCCAAGTAATTTTGCCCGTGTACTGGCATTGTACGGTAACAGTCATGCTGCCATAACAGCGGATATCTCTGGTGCGACTTATGCGGATGAACAGATTCGTGAAACGGTGGGTGAGGTATATCGGGAAACCGGTTACTTGCTCGATCCGCATGGAGCCTGCGGTTATCGTGCTTTATCCGAAGGATTGTCCCCCAGCGAAACGGGTATTTTCCTGGAAACGGCACATCCGGCTAAATTCCTGGAAACTGTGGAAGGCATCATTGGCGACAAAGTGGAGATTCCCGCCAAACTGCAAGCGTTTATGAAAGGAACCAAACAAAGTGTTCCGATGGAAAAAGACTTTGAAAGTTTCAAAGGCTATTTGATGAAAGAATAGCTTTTAGAAATAGATATCTGATAAGAAAAGAGAGGGGCAAAAGTCCAAAGTAACTATCCAATGGTTCACCGTAGGGGCGGATTGAATAGTTACTTTGGGCTTGTTTACATAAAGAACAAAAAAGTTCCGTCACAGCAACGTGCTCATTACTAGTTACTTTCTGTGTAAAAGAGAATCTCAAACCTCCTTCAATCGGTATGCTTCCGGCTATCGAATCCTGTTACGTATGTAACAAAGTTTGTTCCTACCGTATCTTTCACTCCGTTTCATTTTCACTCCGTTTCATTTGATATTTCACTTGGGTGAAGCAACTGTTTCACTTAGGCGAAAACGGCTGTTCATCTAAGTGAAATCGCCTCTTCACTTGGGTGAAGCAACAAATGCAGATGGGCAAAAATAAGCCTTATGACGCTCTCCTGCAAGGAAGTAACCGCAACTATGGCACAGGAATTAGAACAACCGATATACGTCAAGCCGAATTTGATAGCGGAGAATGGAAAACCGTTTCAGGGGAATTTAGAATATTTTTTCACATTATATTGTTGATTTACAGAGAGATACTGCGCGTGGTCCGGAATGGTTGATGCGTGTCTTTATTTTATTTCTTCCAGCAACTTCCCGAACGAAGTGAATGTCCGTTGTTTCCCGCCCCAGGTGAGGTACAAGGTATCGGGAGCGATGACTTGTAGATGGGGCAGACCGGCAGGAACGTTTTGGGTTTGCAGACAAGTATATCCGTGACGGTTCAGTGCGTTGATAGTCCAGTGCAATAAGGTTTCGTCTGTCGCTTCCACCGTTATTTCCTGCTTTCCATTCACGGTTGGATAGTAGATGCCATGATCATAATCGAACCGGATATTACTGTGTGAGAACAGCGTGTCCATCCGATGGTTCAGAATCATATCTTCCGTCACTCCGCATTGCAGTCCTGTTTCTTTGGACAGCAGCCAAAGCTTGTCCGACAGTACCAGGGCTTGTTCTATGTCATGGGTGGATAGCAGGATGGCCTTGTTTTGCTCCACCGCCAATTGATGCAGCAAAGTCATGATTTCAATGCGGCTCACCACGTCCAGAAAAGCGGTCGGCTCATCCAAGATGATAAGCGGACATTCCTGAACCAATGCTTTGGCTATCATTACCTTTTGCCGTTCTCCGTCCGAAAGTTCGGCGGTGTAGCTTTCGGCTTTGTGGGCAATGCCTACGGCATCCAATGCCTCTTTGATAATGAGATGGTCTTTGGGATGGAGCCGTCCGAAGAAACCTGTATGCGGCTGGCGTCCCAAAGCTACCAGTTCATACACGGTCAGCCCTCCGGCTTGTGTCTTGTCTGTCAGGACCACGCCGATGGTGCGCGAACGTTCCTTTTCCGAATACTGCTGCAAAGGCTTGCCCAGCAATTGCAAATCTCCTGCCAGTGAAGGTTGCGAAGCGGACAGGGTGCGGAGCAAAGTCGATTTTCCGGCCCCGTTTGCTCCAAGCAGACTGGTCAGTTCTCCCGGATAGAGTCCGAAAGAAAGGTGTTCGTGCACTTTCTTTTCTCCTTTGTGGGTACGATAACCTATGCACAGGTCTGTGGCGGTGATGACAGCTTGCTTTTCCATCAGTTGAAGTACTGGATTTTACGTTGGTTCACAATGACATAAATAATAATGGGCGCACCGATGACCGGAGTGACGGCATTCAGTGGAATGATACCTGCCTCGCCCGGCAGAATGCAGATGAAGTTGCAGAGCAGGGCAATGGCTCCTCCCGTCAGCATGGTGACAGGTAGCAGAGAGTTATGGTTGGAGGTTCCCAGCATGAGGCGGGCAATGTGCGGCACAGCCAGTCCGATAAAGGAAATCGGGCCGCAGAAAGCGGTAGTCGTCGCTGTCAGTAATCCGGTGGCGACAAGCAGCAGGTTACGTGTACGGCGGATGTTGATTCCCAGGTTTTCGGCATAGCGTGTTCCCAGCAGCAGGGCATTCAGAGGCTTTATCAGCAGTATGGTAATCAGCAGTCCCGCCATTGTGACCAAGGAGAAAAAGGGAAGCTGCTGCAAAGATACTCCTCCAAAGTTTCCCATTCCCCAAATCATGTAGGAATGCACCCCTTCTGCCGTGGAGAAAAAGTTGAGCAGGGAGATGGCAGATGAAGTGATATACCCTATCATGATACCTATAATGAGCAGCATGATGCTGTTTTTTATCAAAGTGGAGAAGAACAGGATGATTCCCATCACCAGCATGGAGCCTATGAATGCTCCGATAATGACGGACAGGAATCCGGATAAAGTGAATACTCCGGCAGTAATCGTACCTGCGCCTGCCAGCATGACCAAGGCAACTCCCAAACTGGCTCCCGAACTGATTCCCAGTATGGAAGGGTCGGCCAAAGGGTTATTGAATGTGGTTTGCAACATCAGTCCCGATGCTGCGAGTGCCATTCCGCAAAGGAGGGCGGTAATGGCTTGCGGCAGACGGGATTCCCAGACTATGAAACTCCAACTCGCCTTTTCTACTTCATTGCCTGTAAGGATATGCCACACCGCATCGGCAGGGATGTTTACCGAACCGAACAACAGGTTGGCTCCTGTCAATGCAAGGATGAGAAGGAGCAGTATGATACCGTATTTTGTTCCTTTGTTATTCATTGATACTGTTTGGGGGTACGCCCACTGTAGGGAGTGTGTCAAAACTAACCCGGCCTATCCTATCGTCAGCTGTAGGGGCAGCATTATCCACGTTTTGACATAACCCTACGGTGATTTACTCCGCTAATTTAGTGAAATATTTTAATTCATACCCTTCTAAAAGCGTAGGATGGAATATTTTTATCAAATCTTTCAGTAATCGGTCGGGATGGAAAGGGGAATCTTCGTAAAAGTCTACCTTCCCTGTGTTGCATCCATAAATGTTGCGTTCCTTGAATGCACGGAAACCGGTGTATGGAGCATAGTCCTGCTCCAATTCCTTATAAGTCTTGTCAATGGCCTGATTATATTTGATGAGCCAGAAATCTGCATTCTGACCTTTGTCAAACACGGTTTCGAAGGCTAGGGGAACAGAACCGCTATGCTCGTCATCGGCAAACACATAATTGGCTCCGGCATCCGCATAGATGCGTGCAGAGGTGCTTTTACCTCCCGGAACATACCAAGCCGAACCGTTTTTCAGTTCGCTGATAACGCTCGGTGCAGATGAAAGGGGAGCAACCAATGCTTTCAGCTCATTATAGTTTTTTTCCACCTCGGCAAACAAACTGTCCGCTTTTTGTGCCTCACCGAACAGAAGGCCGTAGAAGCGCATCCATTCGGCACGTCCCAATGCCGAAGTTTCCATGTAGTCTGCACATTCGATAATGGGGATGTTGAGTTTTTCCACCCGTCCGTATCCGCCACTGTTCTCGAAAGGGGAGAGCATAATGGCATCGGGGTGCAGGTCGATTATCTTTTCTATATCCGGGTTCATTCCATTCCCTACATCGGCGATGCTTCCTGTGCGGCAGCCATCCTGCACTTCTTGCAGTTTGATATACTTCAAATCGCAGACTCCTCCAATACTTTTCAAAGCACCAATCTGGTTGAGCAATCCGCAATGTACGGATGAGTAAACAACGGCCTTGCTCAATGGCGTGCGGACAAGTGTCCCTTCCGGCAAGTCGGCAGGCAGGGACTTTTCTTTGTCAACCAAGACATAGGTATGCAGTATCCGGGTCGTATCCCATGGATTGCGCAGACGGGCAATGGTATAGTCTTCGGTTGCAGACAGATTGAGGTTTTCTGCATAACGCAAAGGGATTGCTTTTTCTGCTTCTATTACAGAAGCAGTCTTGCTTCTTCCGCCGCAGGAGGAAAAAAGCAAGACTGAAAGCATCAGGTGAATAAAGAGAGAAAATTGTTTCATTGGTTAGTCAATAAATACGGCTGCTCTAGGACTTACACCACCGCTCTCGAATTTTTCAATAAAAGTACCGTCTTTCTTGAAACGATATATATCTCCGTTAGTATTATAATCGGTAGTACCGACATAAAAATCTCCATTTTCAGGATTGATACTCAACATATAAAAGATACGAGTCTTGAGTTCTTCTGGCATTTGTAAAAAACTAGTTTCTTCTTTTTTGTTGGTTTTAGCATTATAAGAATATAATGTATGGTTGGATGTATTTGTATTATAGTCTGTTTCTGAATAGATAACATATACCACATCATTATATTCAGCCATTAATGTGCCCGGTCCAATTTTTTTGTAGGTTTTGTTTTCTTTGTCATAGATTGCTACAGTATAGTCATAATCAGGGTACGGACCACCATATCCTTGGATGAAAATTTTGTCATTAGCTTCTAGTATCCTATCCGGATTCTGGAAAATTTCCACATGCTCTGCTGTATCAAAAGTCTTGATATCAATGATAGACAAACGATTGTCATATCCGAAACCGGAGTTTACCAGATATAGTTTGCCATCTTCTTCAATAATATGCTCGGGATTTTGTCCTACAGCTACCATCTTTTCAAAAGTTAATGTGTTAGCATCCAAACGGGCTACATTACCACTGCTTAAAGTAACGTAAAGTTTTCCGTCTTCAGCAGCCATATAGCGAGGCTGTCCTTGCTCGTCTGTAAAGCTATAACGCGCTTGTTCTACACAAGCTTCATTCAGTTTGCATACATATTTAGAGCCATACATGGATACATAAATATTATTATTATATTTTATCATATCTTGTCCTGTATCTCCTAGTTTGGCTTCATTTTGCTTATAGAAAATGTCATCTATTACATTGTTTCTTTTATCGGGATCATAGTATGTGATGCCGGCATTGTTCTTTTGATAAGAACCTTCATTCAAAATGTAGACACGATTTTCAGGCAATTCCACCTTCGAACCTTCATCGTTTTTTTTGCTGTCATCGTCATCATCACTACATGAGGTGAATGAAACACCCAGCATTAACATACACAGTGTTCCAAAAAATAAGCTTCTTAGTTTCATAATTAATTTTTAAAAGTTAGACATTTATATTGTTTAAAATCTTAATACTCCCGTTATGCGCCAGGAACGTCCGGGCATGGGATAATATTTGATAACATCATATTGCTTGTCAGTGAGATTGATAACTTCTGCCTGAAGGCGGAGGTGACAGCCTTTCATTGTAAATTCCCGCCATAAAGTGGCTGTGTGTTCTACATAACCGTCTATCTTATTCACCGGTATATTCTGTGCCATATAGTAGCGTTCGCTGACCCCTGTCAGGCTGTAACCCACATTAATCCAAGGAGTTTCGATGGTGGTCGAAGCATTGCCGCTATGCTGAGGCGTATAGGGCAGCTGGTCTTTATAATTCTTGGCATCGGGATTTGTCATATCTATGGCTTTTTGCCAGGAATAATTGCCGCTTAATCCTACGTTTATGTTAGGGCAGACAGGTATGGAAGTAGCCATTGTCGCATCAAGGCCGGTGATATGTACCGTGCCGTAATTCTGCATTTTCCATACATAAGTACTGGGAAAGGCGACTATTTTATCGGTTACTTCATTATAATATCCGTCAAGAGTGATAGAAAGGAAATCGGTAAACGAAAACGGCTTGCCGTTCCAAGTGACACCTATATTGTATTCGCGTGCCTTTTCCGGGCGTAAGGAGGTATTTCCTATGCGTAGATAATAAAGGTCATTGAAGGTAGGTACGCGGAACGTATTCTTATACATTGCGCGGACGTATAATTGTTCTTCTTTCCATGGCTGAATGGAAACGGACAGGGTGGGCGACAGGCGTTTCCGGTCGTCGGGAGTATTCCCTGCTTTTACTTCTTCCGTAATGAAAGTCCCCACCAATGTGCCCGATAGCTTGATACGTCCCCATTGGTAACGTGCATTGAGGGCTGTGAGCGAGGAATATCTCACCGGGTTGGGGCTGTCGTTGATATTGGTGTGAAGGGTATTGATGAATCCATCCTGCGCGAGCGATAATTCCAGACCTTTGACGGGCTGATAAAGCACGGCGGCGGACAGATAATATTCGTCCTGACGGTTGATGTCGGTCTGCTTTCCGTTTTCATACTTCACGTCTGTATCTTCGTATTTGTTCCAAGAATGGTTGAACTTGGCTTGCGCCTGCAAAGTCCATTTGGGGGAGAAGGTTTTCTTATAACGGGCTTGGGTGAAGAAATTCTCGTCCCACAAACGTTCTTCTGCCTTCGGGTTGTATAGAATGACAGCACCGGGCAGTCCGCGTTCGGAATAAAAATAATAGGCTTTCACATCCAGTGTACTTTCGTCATGGAAAGTATGAAACAGATTCGCCTCTCCCTGCCATGTATGAATATCCGAATTGTTTCTTTTCTCTTGAGTGATGTATTTTCCGTTTTCCAATGTGAAGGGATAATTACCGTCGGCACGTATAAAGGAAGCATCGACTGACAGACCGGTGTGTTCTCCCAGCTTCTGCCATCTGCGTATGGATGGGGCTATGTAGCCAAAGGCTCCTCCCCGGATTTGTATTTGTGACAGGGAGGATTTCCCATTTTCGAAGACGGGTTTCTCCGTTTCAATGCTGAGTACTCCTGCCGAAGCATACAGACGGGCCGGTTGCAGCAGATTCTCATCTTGTCCGATTGCCAATGAAAGAGAGGATACATTGTCGAGGGAGAAACGCCCGATATCGATTTGTCCTGCCTGACTGTTGCTGACGACTACTCCATCGTAGCTGACTGCTGTGTGTGCAGCTCCTAAATTGCGGATGGAAACGGTCTTCAGACCGCCTATGCCTCCGTAATCACGGACGTTGGTTCCGGCAAAACGCCTTACGGCATCTGCCATATTCTGTAACCCCAAGTTCTTTATATCTTCCTTGTTGATAAGTTGTACAGGGCTGCCGGTTGTTACTTTGGCAGGCGGACGTCTTGCCGTAACCGTAACTTCATCTATTTTATGCACTTTTCCGGTGATGGAATCTCCTTTCTCCTGTGCCTGTATTTCAAGCGGCAATAGGAGAAAGCTGCAAAGCAGACAAAGCCATAGCTTATAAGCCTGGTTATTTCCTTTCATTTAAAAAAACATATTAATGAATAAATACCGCATTCTTACCGCTGCTCTTTCCTCGAAAGCGACGGTCGATGACTTTACGTTTTGCAGGTCTTCTGACTTACTCCTGTTTACTTGCCTTCCCACCTTATTATATATACAGGCAGTGGCGTGAGTGGATAAGTAAACCTATCCCCTTATAGAGGTAGATGGAGCTTACAGCAGCGGGACTGTTCAGGACTTGCACCTGATTCCCTTTTCATCCGCTTCCTCGCATCAGTCGGAGGTACGCGGAACAAAACATGGCAAAGATAGTTTGTTTGGATGAATAAGAAAAGGAAAATGATAAAAAATCCTTTTTTTAATTAGTTACAGATTTATTTTCTCCCAGCAAAAGTAGGCGTGTATAACGGTTCTTTTTTTAGTGACAAAACGACTTGATTCTATCCATGTTGAAGATAAAATAGAATAGTATTGAATAAAATAAAACTGATGCTTAACAACATTCAAATATTGATTCGCTTTATTCAATACAATCACTATATTTGTTAAATGGATAATCTTAAAATACGTAATAGATGAAACACTTGAATTTTATTTTAGCCGGTTTATTTTTCCTGTGCGGTCTTTGTTGTCGGGCACAAGTGCTTCCTTTGGAAGAAAATGTGGTGCTGAACACCAAGGAAGGACAAATCAAAGGAAAACTGCTTTTGCCCGGTGGGGTGAAAACCTGTCCGGTGGTGCTTATTATAGCCGGCTCCGGACCTACGGATATGGATGGTAATTCAGCCATTGGCAATTTGAGGAATAATTCGTTGAAGTTTCTGGCGGAAGGCTTGGCGGCAAACGGCATCGCTTCCTTGCGCTTTGACAAGCGGGGGATAGGAACCAGTGCGTCGGCAGGTAAGGAGGAAGCGAAACTTCGTTTTGAAGATTATGTGAATGATGTGACGGGCTGGATTGATTACCTGGCGAAAGAGAAACGTTTTACGACAATCACGGTGGCAGGACATAGCGAAGGGGCGCTGATTGGAATGCTGGCCTGTCAGAACCGGCCGAAGGTGAAAGGCTATATCTCGGTTGCCGGTGCGGGGCGTCCTGCCTACGAGATTATAGAGGCGCAAGTGGCTGCTCAACAGAATCCGGAAGCGGTGCGGAAGGAGGTGGCATCCATTAACGGGTCCTTGAAAAACGGCAAGGAAGTGAGTGACGTGCCGGCTTATCTGCAATCATTGTATCGGGCTTCTGTCCAGCCTTATTTGATTTCCTGGTTCAAGTATAATCCCCGGACGGTGATTGCTTCCGTCAAAGTGCCGGTCCTCATCGTTCAGGGTAAAAATGATATTCAGGTATCGGTGGAGGATGCCGAACTTCTGAAAAAGGGTTGCCCGGCTGCCGAACTGCTTTTGATTGATAAGATGAACCATGTGCTGAAAGATTGTGAATCAAAGGCCGTACAGCAGCAGATGCTTACTTACGGGAATCCTTCTCTGCCGGTGAACAGTACTTTGATAGCTTCTGTCAGTACATTTGTGAAAAAACTGAAATGATATGGGAGAAATAAAGAAACGTTTGCCGTTGCAATGCCCTGCGTGTGATGCACCGTTGAGGGAGATTCATTTCGGTCCGGCACCCAATCCTGTCTGGTGTGTTATGCGGCAGAGCATCTGATGGTGTGGCTGTTGTGTCGTATGTTGATAAGCCATCTTTATGGATAAAATAAAAAAGAGGATGCCAAAAGTCTTGTTGAAGCTTTGACATCCTCTTCTATGTTATACTGATGCGTTATTTAGGGACATTCATTAAATATTACAAAATCAGCCAACTAATTCATACACAAAGTATTGCGAATTAGTTGGCTTTTTTGTATCTTTAGGTATTCCCCCGAAAATAAGATTTGACGGCCAAAACGGGGGGAAATATCCAAACTAATAAGATATGGCAAAGATAGTGAATATTTCAGAAATTCACCCTACTTTGGGTTTTACAGAATTTGATATTCTGGAAAAATACCGCAAGAGTTTTAATGAGAGTGAGCTTGGCAAGCTTCATTCGGTCTTTCCGTTTGAATGTATGGCAAAAGCCGCCGGCCTGTCGGACCGGCGCCTGGGACGCAGGAACAGATTCAGTCCTTCCGCAAAGATCGCCCTTATGGTCCTGAAGGCATACACCGGATTCTCCGACAGGCAACTGGTGGAACATCTGAACGGGAACATACACTACCAGATTTTCTGTGGAATTATGATTCCCCCGTCCCTTCCCATAACCAACTTCAAGATAGTCAGTGCCATCCGTAATGAGATAGCATCCCGCCTTGACATTGATTCTTTCCAGGAGCTCCTGGCTTCACACTGGAAACCTTATCTTGATAACCTTCACGTCTGCATGACCGATGCCACATGCTATGAAAGCCACATGCGTTTTCCTACGGACATGAAACTCCTTTGGGAAAGCCTCGAATGGCTCTACAGGCATATATGCCGGCATTGCAGGGAGTTGGGCATAAGGCGTCCGCGCAACAAATACAGGAATGTGGCGGAATCCTATCTGTCCTACTGCAAGAAAAGAAAGAGGAGAGCTTCAAGGACAAGAATGCTTAAGCGCCGTATGATCAAGCTTCTTGAAAAGCTCCTCAGTCAAAGGGATGGGATCCATAGCGAGTACGGTGCTTTACTCCGATATACCCAGGATTATCATAAGCGTCTTTCCATCATCAGAAAGGTGCTTGTACAAGAAAAGGAAATGTTTGAAGGGCGGAAAGTCAGTGACCGCATCGTCAGCATTGACCGTCATTATGTACGTCCCATCGTCAGAGGCAAGGAAACCAAGTCCGTCGAGTTCGGTGCAAAGGTCAATAATATACAGATAGACGGCATATCGTTCATCGAACACCTCTCGTTCAAGGCATTCAATGAGGGTATACGCTTGAAGGACTGTATCCGTATGCAGCAGAAGCTTATGAATGTAAGGGTAAGATGTGTGGCTGCCGATTCCATATATGCCAATAATGCCAACAGAAAGTTCTGTACAAAATATGGGATATCCACATCCTTTGTGCGCAAGGGAAGGGCGGCCAAAGATGAGCCTTTGAGGAAGGTGCTTAGAAGCGAACTCTCAAAAGAAAGGGCAACACGGCTTGAAGGAAGCTTCGGCACTCAAAAGCAACATTACTCGCTCTCAAGGATAAAGGCCAGAAACAGGAAGACGGAAATACTGTGGATTTTCTTTGGAATACATACGGCAAATGCCATACTGATGATAGAAAAAAATCAGAAACAAAACAGCTAAAGCAGCATGATATGATTTTACTCACAGAATCAGAAGAGGTCATCAGACTTCTTCCGGAACGTCATGTCCTGTCGGATAGAAGTATGTGAGAAAGCACGGAAAAATGACAATAAGAATGGCATATGAAATGGTCATGCCCTATCATCTTCATATGCCATCTTATTTTTTAGAGACATTTACTGAATATCCCTATTTAATCTTTTCTCGAATCTTGCTAAGATAGGCACGCATCCCCGCAGCATCTTTCTTGTTGATGATATCCAACAGCTCATTTAATTCTGTACGGATACCTTCTACCTGTGCAGGGGTGCGGGGATTGAATAAAATTTCCTGCAACAGGTAGTCGTCTTCGTTCAATACTCCTTTGGCTATCTTCATGTGGCGTTTGAAAGTAGTACCGGGAGCGTCCTGATGCTTCATCACTGCCGCAAAAACGAAAGTGGAGACAAAAGGGATGGACAGCGAATAGGCCACTGTCTCATCGTGCTCTTCAAAGGTATATTCAAAGATGTTCAGACCAAGGTTTTGGTATAAGTCCTTGAAGAAGATTTTACCCAGATGGTCGCCTTCGCTGATGATGATGGCATTTTCGGTGCTCAGTTTGTCAAGGTTGGCAAATGTGGGACCGAACATGGGGTGGGTAGATACATAACGGAATCCGCATTGGTCATAAAACTCTTTCAGTCCGGTCTTTACCGAGGCAATATCGCTGATGATGCAATCCTTGGGGAGAGCGGGCAATACTTGGTGAAAAGCATCCAGCGTATATTTCACGGTTGCCGCATTGATAACCAGTTCGGGTTTGAATTCTTCAATCTCTTCGAGTGTGGTATATCGGTAGGTATTGTAAACGAAACGAAGGCGTTTCGGGTCTACATCAAATACAGCGGTTTCGTGCTGGAAGCTCAATACATCGGTAAAGAAGGAGCCCATTTTACCGGCTCCTAAAATTAATATTCTCATCGGTTTACTTATTTATGATTTCCATTTGTTGCCTTACGCTTTCTTCGTGAATGGCTTCGAATACTTTTTTAATGAATTCTGAATCCATGCCGCACAATGAACCTTGTGCACCACGCTTGTCCAGAATCTCATTGTAACGACCTGTCTGTAGAATGGTCATATCATGTTCTTTCTTGAATGTACCGATTTCACGGCAGACACGCATACGTTTTGCCAATACTTCGATAATCTCATTGTCGCAATCATCGATTTGGTTACGCAGTTCACCCAGGTTTTCAGTTGTTTGGGTTTCTTTGCGGATGACCAGCAGATTCAGGATGTAGTCCAGCACATCGGGAGTGACTTGTTGGGCGGCATCGCTCCATGCACAGTCGGGATTGCAGTGTGATTCTACGATTAAGCCGTCAAAACCTAAGTCCATCGCCTGCTGGCAGAGGGGAGCTACCAACTCGCGCTTGCCACCGATATGGCTGGGGTCACAGAAAATAGGCAGTTCGGGAATGCGGCGGCGCAATTCGATAGGGATATGCCATTGGGGTAGGTTACGGTAAATCTTTTTATCATAAGAAGAGAATCCGCGATGGATAGCACCCAGTTGCTTCAAACCTGCATTGTTGATGCGCTCGAAAGCTCCAATCCACAATTCAAGGTCAGGGTTGACAGGGTTTTTAATCAATATAGGAATATCCACACCTTTCAGTGCATCGGCAATTTCCTGCACGGCAAACGGATTGGCAGTGGTGCGTGCGCCAATCCAAAGCACATCAATACCTGCCTTTAAACATTCGTAAACGTGTTTGGCAGTAGCTACTTCGGTGGCAACATACATACCGGTTTCCTGTTTCACACGTTTCAGCCATGCCAGGCCATCTACACCGATGCCTTCGAAACCTCCCGGTTTGGTACGCGGTTTCCAGATGCCGGCACGGAAAATCTTAATGCCTTTATTGGCCAGCATAGTGGCGGTATCCATTACTTGTTCTTCGGTTTCGGCACTACATGGGCCGGCGATAATCATCGGGCGTTTCTTTTCAATTCCCGGAAGTTCGATGGGTTTTAAATCTAATTCCATAATCTGATATTTTGTTTTGTTACATTATCTTTTTAATTCTTTCCAGTGCTTCTGCCAGCTTTTCTTCTTTGGCACAGAGGGAAATACGGATATAGCGTTTGCCGTTGCTGCCGAAGATAAAGCCCGGAGTAATGAACACACGTGCTTCGTGCAAAACTTTTTCGGTCAGTTCTTCTACATCATTGTAAGATTCGGGAATGCGTCCCCAAAGGAACATACCTACCTGATTGGGATCAAAGCTACAACCGAGTACTTTCATAATCTCTTCTGCCAGTTGGCGGCGACGGCTATATACATTGACGTTCGCTTCTTCGTGCCATTCCACACTGTTGTTGTAAGCTTGTGCGGCGGCCAGTTGCATGGGGCGGAAAGTTCCTGAGTCAATATTACTCTTTATTTTCAATATCCATTGTACAAACTGCGCATTGGTGGCGAGCATTCCCACACGCCAGCCGGGCATGTTGTGGCTCTTGCTCATAGAGTTGAACTCGATGCAGCATTCTTTGGCTCCGGGCACATTAAGAATACTCAGTGGTTTCTTGTTCAGGATAAAGCTGTATGGGTTGTCGTTTACAATCACAATATTATGGCGGCGTGCAAAGTTTACCAGCTTTTCATACAGTTCCATCGTGGCGTTCGCTCCGGTCGGCATATTGGGATAGTTGGTCCACATAATCTTGACGCGGCTCAAGTCCATCTTCTCCAGTTCATCAAAATCGGGTTGCCAATGATTGTCTTCGCGCAGGTTGTAGTTCACAATCTCACTGCCCAATATTTTATTTAAAGAGGTGTAGGTAGGATACCCCGGATTGGGAACCAATACCTGATCACCCGGATTGACCAATGCCAGCGTCACATGCAGGATACCTTCTTTGGAACCGATGAGCGGCTGGATTTCGGTTGCCGGATCAAGCTCTACATGATACCAACGCTTGTACCAGTCGGCCATGGCTTTGCGCAATTCAAGAATGCCGACAGTAGGTTGGTATCCGTGCGCATCAGGACGCTTTGCCTGTTCGCACAACACATTGACGGTTTCTTCCGAAGGAGGCATGTCAGGGCTTCCGATACCCAAACTGATTACATTTTTACCTTCGGCATTCATTTGTGCCACTTCTTTCAGTTTACGGCTGAAGTAGTATTCGCTAACATTCGCCAGACGGTCTGCCGGCTGAATATTATATGGTTGATGTTCCTTCTGCATATTCTCCTAATATTTTAAGTTCTTTTGTCAATGGTGAAACGGCGTCGATAGACTGCTTGTATCTTAAATAATCATTGAAAATTACGTCTACATAGAACAGATATTCCCATTCGCGGCCTATAATCGGTAATGATTGAATCTTGGTCAGATTTATTTTATAGAAAGAAAAGATAGAGAGCACTTGCGACAGGCTTCCTTCGTTGTGGGGGAGGGAGAAGACGATATTGGCCTTGTTTACTTTCGAACGTTCACGTAAGTCATCGGCTTTCCATGGGTCGGCCACTACAAGGAAACGCGTGAAGTTGTGTTTGTTTGTTTCGATGCCTTCTTCCAATACTTTCATTCCGTACAAATCGGCGGCGTATCTGGAGCAGATAGCGGCGTGTCCTTTCAGATTTTCCCGTTTGATGGCTTCCGCACTTCCTGCCGTATCTTCCGTTTCTACTATTTTCAGTTTGGGATGTTGTATCAGGAATTCACGGCATTGTGCCAAGGCAACGGGGTGGGAGTTGACTTCTGTCAGTGTTTCCCAATTGTCGTCCGGCAAGCACATGAAGCTGTGTTTGATGCGTAGTTTGTGTTCGCCGACAATGGTCATGCCGCTTTCGCGCAGTAACTCATAGTTGTGCAGCAAACTGCCTGCAATGGTGTTCTCGATAGCGAGCATACCAATTACATTGCTATCCTGCTTTATGTTCGCAAAGACTTCTTCGAACGTGGAACAGCAGATTAGTTCGATCTCTTCTCCGGGGAAGAACTTGTGGGCGGCAATGTCGTGATACGAGCCCGGTACACCTTGTATTGCTATCTTTTTCATTCGTATATATATTATAAAAAAATCCCGCTTCTGCCGGAAGCGGGATTTCGTTGTTATTATCGCATTGTTTTAATCATTGTTTAACGTACACATACAAATTCCCGCTTCACTTTGTTGCTAAAGTAAAAGTAATAAAAGAAGAAAAAGTATGTATTGTATAATGCTTTCATTTTGTTCTTATTGTTATTGAATACGCTGCAAAAGTAATATATTTCTAGCAAAAACAAATAAATAAGAAGCTTTTTTTCAATTTTTTTTTAGGCTGTGCCTGTTTGGCTCCTGCTTTCCATAATTCCCGGCATCTGTTGTAAAGCCCAATCTACTAATCCTTCTATATGTGGTATTAAGCTTTTCCCTCTTTCTGTCAGTTCATATTCTACTCGCGGCGGAACTTCGGCATACACCTTCCGGCTCACTAGTCCGTCAGTTTCCAGTGTGCGCAGAGTTACAGTCAGCATACGTTGTGAGATATCGGCTATTGTTTTATGAATGTCGCAGAATCGCATGGTTCCGTTAGCATTTAATGTGATAAGAACCAGCATAGACCATTTATCACCAAGCCTGCACAATACATTCCGTACAGGGCAATTATTATCCGGATGAAAATTTTTCATTTTTTAATATTCTCTATTTGCTTGCCGTTCAACAATGGTTACCTCTATGTAAGTTCCTTATCTACAGGTGCCTTCTTGTTTTTGGGAAAAAGGATACTTACATTTGCATCACAAAAGTAATAAACTTACTCAAGGTAACTATTGTTTTACTAGATAAATTTATTGTTTCACTTATAATAAGTTAAGATTATGGCAAAGAAAGTAGCTGTTTTAGCGGTAAATCCGGTGAACGGATTCGGTTTGTTCCAGTATTTGGAAGCGTTTTTTGAAAATGGTATATCCTATAAGGTGTATGCAGTGGCGGAAACAAAGGAAATTAAAACAAACTCGGGCATTGAATTGGTGGCCGATGATGTGATTGCAAATCTTATAGGGCATGAAGATGATTTTGATGCTTTGGTTTTTGCCTGTGGGGATGCGGTTCCTGTATTTGCTCAAAATGCGGATAAACCTTATAATGTGGACTTGATGTCGGTCTTGAAGGCATTTGCCGGGAAGGGAAAGATCCTGATAGGTCATTGTGCTGCAGGCCTGCTGTTTGATTTTGCTGGAATTACAGAGGGAAAGAGATTAGCTGTGCATCCTTTGGCGAAACCAGCTGTAAGTAAAGGGATGGCTACTGATGAGAGATCGGTTGTTGATGGTAATTTTTATACAGCACAAAGTGAAAATTTTGTTTGGACAATGATGCCTCAGGTAATTGAAGCCTTGAAAAAATAAGGGAATATTAATGTCGCCCAATGTAGAAATTTCCTATATTTGGGCGACAATTCCTAAAAATAGAAACAATGAAATACAATTTTGATAAAGTGATAGATCGCAGCGGTACGTCTGCTGAGAAAGTAGAAGGGCTGAAACATATTTGGGGACGTACGGATTTGATTCCTTTATGGGTGGCTGATATGGATTTTGCCACAGCTCCTTTTGTAACAGATGCTATTCGTAAACGTTGCGAAAATGAAGTTTTAGGGTATACCGGCAAACCAGATAGCTATTATAATGCGATTATAAACTGGGTAAAACAGCGTTATGATTTGATCGTGACCAAGGAAGTGATAAATTTTGTTCCCGGCATTGTACCGGGCATCGGTATGGCTATGAATTGTTTTACTCAGAAAGGGGATAAGGTAATGATTCAACCTCCTGTTTATCATCCTTTTGCATGGGTTACGACTCGTAATGAGCGTACTTTGGTCATAAATCCGTTGAGATGGGAGAACGGGATGTACCGTATGGATTTGGATGCTTTTCGTGAACAAATTAAAGGTTGTAAGCTCTTTATTTTATGTAATCCTCATAATCCGGGTGGCGTTGTGTGGACTGAAGCAGAGTTACGAGCGATAGCTGATATCTGTTATGATGAGAAAGTATTGGTCTTCTCGGATGAAATTCATGCGGATTTGACTTTACCTCCTCATACGCATCGTCCTTTTGCTACTGTCAGTGAAAAGGCTCGAATGAACTCCGTTACTTTTATGTCTCCTAGCAAGGCTTTTAATATGCCGGGACTATCTGCCTCACATGCTCTTATTTTTAATGAAGATTTGCGTAAACGCTTCCGTATCTATATGGATGCCGGTGAGTTGGATATGGGACATGTCTTTGCTTTTCTTTCTGTTGAGGCTGCTTATAGTCATGGTACGGAATGGCTTGACCAATGTTTGGCGTATATACAAGGAAATATAGATTTTGTCGACGAATTTTTGAAAAAACATGCACCTAAAATCAAGGCCATTCGTCCGGAGGCTTCTTATTTAGTTTGGTTGGATTGCCGTGAACTGGAGTTGAGCCAGAAAGATTTGAATGAATTCTTTGTAGATAAAGCGCATTTGGCATTGAATGACGGGGAAATGTTTGGTAAGGAAGGCATTGGCTTTATGCGTTTAAACGTGGCAAGTCCGCGTTGTATCATTGAAAAGGCGATGAAACAACTGGCGGATGCTTATCAACTATATATAAAGTGATTATTTTAAGTATTGCGTCTTAAAGATATTCACGCATAAAATGAAGATGGATAACAATAACGGTCCGAATATGACACCCATGAATCCGAATAAGGAAAGTCCGATGACCACTCCAAAAATGGTGATGAGTGGATGGGTGTCTGCCATCTTCTTTTGCAGAATAAAACGAATTAGATTGTCAATGTTTGTTACAATTAATCCACAATAAAGAAGTAGTCCGACGGCATGTGTCCAATCTCCTGAAAGAGCAAGATAGGCGGCTAGCGGGAACCATACCAATGCTGTTCCTACAATAGGAATGACGGTGGCAAAGCAGGTCAGGAAGCCAAACAATAGCGCGCTGGGTACATCAAACAAATAGTAGCCTAATGTAGCTATTCCTCCTTGAATGACTGCCAGTAAGGGAATACCTATTGCATTACTCCTGACAATCATATTAATTTCTTTCAGTACATTTTTTTTGTTTGTATCGCTGAAGGGAAGTAACTCATAGATGTATTTTTCCATTTGAATTCCGCCAATCAGCATGAAGTAGAGAATAAAGACCAATACGAAAGCATTAACGGCAAAGCTACTGATACTTCCCATCAGAAACTGTCCGATGGCAGGAAGAATTGAGGCTATGGATGAAATGTTTTCTGCGCTTAGTAAGTCATATCCCGTCTTGGTATGAAGCCAATCGGCAAGATTGGTTACCGTATGGATAAAACCTGTCGTATCTACGTTTACCGTCTGTAATTTATTGATCAGTAACCATACAGCCAATGATAAAGGTACAAGAAAGCACATGATGGCTTCTATCAAGAGTAAAATGGCTGTAATACTTTTTTTGAAATGTTTTTCTTGGGTAAGATAAAACATTTGTTTTCTTACCATGATGTAAATGGTGCATGCTCCTAAAATACCTCCTATGAAAGGAGACATTTTTATAAATAAAATAAGTCCTAATCCCAGTATAATGGTGATAAGGGAATATTTCCAATACTGTTCTTTTACGCTCATGTGTTTTTTGCTTATTTTGTATATAAATAAACAATAAAACGAATTGAAATGTTCCGCTTTTAAAACGGAACATTCTTAGTCATGTTTTCATAATTATTGTATTGACCGCTAATATTCATTTCATTTTCAGGAGCCAGTTCTATTGCTTTCTTCATATCTTCCACAGATCCGTCTTTGTCTCCTTTAAGTAATTTGATACGTCCTCGTTCATGATATGCTTTGGCAAAGTTGGGATTGATTTCAATGGCTTCATCATATACAGCCAATGCTTTGTCAAAATCTTTGTTTACCAGATATAGTTCTCCTGACAGGATATAGGCCTTTTCATTGAACGGATTGAGTGACAATACTTGATTAAAACATTCTTGTGCTTGTTCCGGTTCATTGGTGGCGGCTAGAATTTCTCCTTTCAAAAGCAAGGCTTGTTCGTCGTCGGGATTGAGGCTGAGCAACTTTTGTATATCTTCGGCAGCATCTTTTGCTTGTTTCATTTTCCAAAGTACTTCAGCGCGTAGCTGGTATGCTTCGGTATAATCTTCTTTTAATACGATAGCTTTAGTCAGCATAGCGATGGCGGTGATATCATCTTTCATGCCGATAGCTGCTTTTGCTGTCAAATAGAAAGATAGGGGGTTCTTATTATCTAAAACCAAAGCTTTTTGGCAGGCATCCTTCATATTTTCGTAATCTTCCTGCATATAGCAGATGCCAGCTAGTGAAAGGAAGGTGTTTACTTGTTCAGGATCTTTTGTAGCCATGCGGTCTAGTGTGATACGGGCATCATCTAGTCGGTTTGCCTGTGTATAAGCAGTGGCTAGCAGGCTGAGTGTTTCCAATTCATCGTTGATGGCAACTGCTTCTTCAAAACATTTAATGGCATAAGGTAGTTTACCCATACGTTGGGCGCGGATGCCGTCGTATTTTAAAATCTCGAAGTTCTTTTTATCATTTTTCTCTTTTTCGGTTTCGGGGGTGTTGTTTCCGCCGAATAAGGATTTAAATAAGCCCATAATTTATAGTTGTTTTATTTGTCTATTGTTATAATAAATCGTCTGAGGTAAATTTCTTGTTCCTGATGCTGCATGTTGGTAAAACGTACTGCCTTTATTGGTTTCTGTTGTAAACTGGCAGTCAGTCGGTTGTTTTCTTGTGTAAAGTGTACTTTACTCCAGTCTTTTCCATTTGCAGATATCTCAAGACTTCCCCAAGTTTCGATTTCCGGTTTCCCGAAATCTATCTCTATATTTTCTCCGGGATAAACTTGATCCAGTTCGATAGTCAATGAACCATTACCGGGCCATCTGATAACTTCCAGCGCCGGAGAAATCTGAATGCGGTTTATCTTTACCTGTAAAGGTAAGTTCTTTATCTGACTGATATCGCTTATTAGTTTATGCGGCATATAGTCGGTTTCAGCATTCAGCAGTGTGCTATATTTTTGGTTATAGCATTGCGTGACGGTGGCGAAAGTTTGATCAATCAATGGCTTGATTACTCTTCCTGCTGTCTTTATACCCGGCTGGTAAGGGTTTTGGTTGTATGTCTGGTCAATTTGAAACATTTGTTGTTGCAAGGCTTTCACGTGTTTGTATTTACGCATAAATAAAGATTGGTCATTTTTGTCGTATGCTTTGACCATTGCCAGTACTTCATTTCCGGTTTCACCCAATAGTTTGAACTGATAAAGCCAAGGCATGATTTCTACTATAATCGGATTTTTATCAGCATGGGCGACTAAAATATCACTTGATTCAACCATCTGGCTGAAGGTTTCTTGTAGAATAGAGAAGTCTTTTTCAGTGTAAGTTTTATTTTTTATGTAACTTTCAGTAAAGCTCTGCGCTGTGGGTTGGAGATTTACAGATTCCTCTCGGCGATATTTATGTCCGTTGGGGCCCAAGTCCGAATTATGGGCGGCAAAGAATTCCAGTTCAGTGGCAGCATCGGGCAAAATGTTCATAATAGCGTCTTTCCAAGTTTTTTCACTGTTATATTTTGTTGGATTCCAAGCGTATGAGGCTACACTATAAATGGCTATTTTAGAAGCCTCGGCATGTTCCATCGGATTAGTTACAAAGCCAGACATCTGATTGGCTATTTGAGTATCGTTTCCATATACTGGTCCCATGAGCAGATGATCTCTAACGTAATCGGAAACAGGAAAGTTCCACCATATATATGCCGGACGTTTAATCCGTTCGTTTATCCATTGAATACCATCTTGGGTAATATCGGAAATAACCCGGTCTCCTGTCCACATAATTTGTATGGATGGATTCAGTTTGTCTCCTAAAGTAGTAAGATATCCTTTAGCAGGGTCGGACCAACTTTTATTGTATTCTGTAGGACACATGATAAGGGGAGTTACATCCGGTTTTACTTTTACAAAATGTTCATCTATGTAATTCAGCAGTTCTGCTTGTTTCACAGGGTTGGTACCTTCTCCTGAAATATCATCAAAGAAGACGGCAAAAGAACGGACACCGAGATGATACATCTTTTCAAATTTTGCCAATAATAATTCACGGTCTTCTTTATTCCATTTGATGTCTTGTCCCGGATGGATAGCCCAAACAAAATCGACTTCGTTTTCTTGAGCTACTTTTACTAATTCCTGTAATTGTTTTGCTTCTTTTTCGGGGTAAGGCAGACGCCAGTTGGGAGAACTATGGTAAGGGTCATCTTTAGGGCCGTATATATAGGTGTTCATTTTGTTTTCACCATAAAATTGAAGTTGGCGAAGACGGGCATTATGGCTCCAGGGGGGTCCCGTAAAATCCTTCTACGACACCACGGTAGCGTATGGCCGGATAGTCTTGTATCTCTATTACCGGTAATTGGTTATCTTTGAGCAATTGTTTTAAGGTTTGCAAGGCATAGTAGGTTCCACGTTCATCGTTTCCTGCCAGAATTATTTCCTTATTATTGATGGATAGATAATAACCTTCCTTTTGGTTGGGGATCTGACGAGTAAACTTGCGGATGGACTTGTCTCCTTTTTCTCCTATATAAATGCGCAAACCGGTATTGGCCGGGTGTTTTCCACCTAATAAATCTTTTAATTCTTGTACGGCATATGGATTGGCTTCAGTTTCTCCCAAGAGTTGGTAAGTTTCAGGTAAATTGATTTGTCCGTCTTGTTTGGAAACTTGTTGAGGGATGGGCTGTACTTCTATGTTTTGGGCAAAGATAGTACAACCGGTAAAAAGACAAATGATTGCCAAATGCATTTTTTTCATGTTCTGTTGGGGTAAAAGGTTAATAAATCAATGGCAAAGATACGATTTATACAGAAAGAATTCCATCTTTTAATTGTATTATTTCTTCGGAAAGTAGGTAGGAGAGTACCTTTTCCGCTTTTTCACGATTGCTATTCAATTGGTTCAGTAGTTCTGAAGCAGGCATGGCACCTGCCTGCAATAGCTGTTTGATTTGTTGTTCCAATTCTTGAAATTCTCCCTGTTTTATTCCTGAATGATGGTTGTTAAGACATACATCACATTGTCCGCAGTTGTGCTCGTTCTTTTCTCCGAAATATCTGAGTAGCATTCGGCTACGACATTTATCATCGGCTGTGGCATATTCTATCATAGCCTTGATTCGGGTGGTATAGCTTTTTTTCCGGTCTTCGTATATTTCCCGAGTTAGGGCAAGGCGATTCTTTTCTTGCCGTTCACGGGTATATATAATATAAGGTGTCTTTTTCCGTGGAATGTAATGTATGATATGTCTACGAGTCAGCGCCAGTAGAATTTCATAGATTCGTTGGCGGGTTAATCCGGAGCGGATTACTAAGGAATCTTCGTTAATATAGGCATAATCAGTAAATAGTCCTGTATAAGAACGCAAGATGATGTTTATCAGTTTCTCTGTATCTGTATCATTCTCGTGTAGTTTATAGAGTTCGTCGCGTTTCATCGTGAAAAGAATACGTGAAGCATTATCTTGCTCGTCTGTATATTCTAAATATCCGGCACGGGTCAGAATCTTTAAAGCGCTGTCGGCTTGTACGGGGAAATGTTTGAAGTTACGACAGAATTCATCCAAGTTAAAAGCAAAGGTGCAACCCATACCGTCTCCCATGGCCATTTGAAAATAGTAGTTGATATCTTCGTACACTTTTCGGATATAATCCTTGTCGGGAAATGTATCACTGATACGTTTGTTGAGGGTGGTTTTATCACTTTGGGCGTATAGCAGGACAGCATATGCTTTCTGCCCGTCGCGCCCTGCTCGTCCGGCTTCTTGAAAATAGGCTTCAGGAGAATCAGGCATATCTATGTGGATAACGATACGTACATCTGGTTTGTCGATACCCATTCCGAAGGCGTTGGTTGCTACCATAGTACGGCTTTCTCCGGTGAGCCAGCTTTTTTGACGTTGATCTTTTACATCATTATTCAAACCGGCATGATAGAAAGTGGCAGTTATGCCGTTATTGACCAGTAGTTCGGCAATTTCACGTGTACGTTTCCGGTTGCGGGTATAGACAATGGCGCAGCCGGGCACACTATTTAAAATATGTAATAGCTCTTCCTGTTTATTTTCTGTAGGACGTACAATGTAAGCCAAGTTTTTTCTTTCGAAACTCATTCGGAAAACCTGACTGTCTTTTTTAAAGTTTAGCTTTGTTTGAATATCTGTTACTACTTCCGGAGTGGCAGTTGCTGTCAGTGCCAATACAGGTATGTCGGGAAGGAGTTCGCGAATTTCTGCAATTTTCAGATAAGCAGGGCGGAAATCATATCCCCATTGAGAGATACAGTGTGACTCATCTACCGTGATCATGCTTACCTTCATGTTCCGTAGTTTGCTACGGAATATTTCAGTATCCAGCCTTTCCGGAGAAATATAAAGGAATTTATAGTCGCCGAAGATACAGTTTTCCAATGCAACAATGATCTCTTCGCGTGTCATGCCTGAATAAACTGCCAAAGCTTTGATACCTCGGTCGCGTAAATTGCGTACTTGGTCCTTCATCAGGGCAATAAGAGGTGTAATAACCAAACATAATCCGGGTTGTGCTAAAGCTGGTACTTGGAAGGTAATGGATTTGCCGCCACCGGTAGGCATCAATCCTAGCGTGTCGTGACCGTTGCCTATACTTTCAATGATTTCTTTCTGTATGCCCCGAAAGTCATCATATCCCCAATATTGTTTTAGAATTTCTTTATAGGTCATTGGAAGGGAAATAAGAAAATTATGTCAAAACTCCAATGACTTATCATCTTATTATTCTGATAAGTGTCTGATAACGTCATTAAAGTTTTGACTTATTTCAAAGATAAATCTTTATCATTATTCCTCACTGGGTTTTATATCTTCTATTTGCAATTGTACTTCACCACGTTTGTGCGTATTCTCTTCAATGGTATAACAAATATCAAAAGAACGTTTGGTCTTGATATAGCGTGCTTGTGAACTTTGTCCGAAAGCGATGCCATTCATCACATTGTTTGATTTATTGTCTACCAATTCCAACTTGATGTGTTCCTGATCACGCCCTACTACTTTGCTGGTTCCATAATCATATACATTATGTGTACAAAAGATTGGTTTGTGGTTGTCCGGTCCGAAGGGATTGAACTTTTTCAGGTCGGCATGGAACTTCGGAGTGATATCCCGGAAGTCAATTTCTGCATCAATATCAATTACAGCACTGGTCTGTTCCGGCAAAATATGTTCTGTGACATAGGTTTCAAAACGACGGGTGAATTCTTCCACATTTTCCACTTTCATGGATAGTCCTGCAGCATAAGTGTGTCCTCCAAAGTTTTCCAACAAGTCACGACAATGTTCGATAGCTTTGTAGACATCGAAACCTGATACGGAACGGGCGGAACCAGTTGCCAGATTATCTGTACGGGTTAATACAACTGCCGGGCGGTAATAAATCTCTGTAAGGCGTGAGGCTACGATACCGATAACACCTTTATGCCACGCTTCATTATAGATGACAATGGAACGCCGGTCTGCTAGTCCTTCCAAGTGGTCTACAATTTGGTTGGCCTCTTCGGTCATGGTCTTATCCAGATCTTTACGGGTTTCATTGTATTGGTTGATTTGGTTGGCTTTCTCCAATGCTGCCGAGAAGTCCTTTTCTATGAGCAGTTCCACCGCCTCTTTTCCGTTCTGTATACGTCCGGATGCGTTGATGCGCGGACCTATCTTGAATACGATATCACCTACGGTAATTTCTTTTTCTGATAATCCGCATACATCGATAATAGCTTTCAGACCTACACTGGGATTGGAATTCAACTGTTTTAAGCCGTGGTGTGTCAGCACTCGGTTTTCTCCCATGATAGGTACGATGTCTGATGCTACACTGACAGCAACCAAATCTAATAAAGGAGTTAGTTGATGAAATTCAATGCCATTATTCAAAGCGAAAGCCTGCATGAACTTGAAGCCTACACCACATCCCGAAAGATGATCGTAAGGATATGTATTGTCAGCCCGTTTGGCATTCAGAATAGCTACGGCTGGTGGCAATATATCATCAGGCACATGGTGGTCACAGATGATGAAATCGATACCTTTTTCTTTTGCATAAGCAATTTCCTCTACGGCTTTAATACCGCAATCTAACACAATAATGAGTTTTACACCTGTTTCACAGGCATAATCCACTCCTTTTACTGATACTCCGTAGCCCTCATTATATCGGTCGGGAATATAGTAGTCAATGTTCGAATAGAACTGCTGGAGAAATTTGTATACCAATGCTACAGCTGTTGTACCGTCTACATCATAATCTCCATAAACCATGATACGTTCTTTCCTGCCCATAGCTTGATTAAGCCGTTCTACAGCAATGCTCATATCCTTCATCAGGAATGGGTCGTGTAGCTCGTTAAGCTGGGGGCGGAAAAATCTTTTAGCCTCTGCTGCTGAGGTTATACCTCTTTCCAGCAACAACTTACAAAGAATCGGGCTGATCCCTGTTTCTTTGGCTAATGCTTTAGCTGCTTCTGTCTGTTCTTGGCTTGGAGGTTGATAATTCCATTTGTGATTCATTTTATATATTGTTTTTTCTTTTTTCTGCTCTCGGAGACGGGATAATACCATTTTCTGGTTATACTTACCCAATCAATCCGTAAAGTTAGGAAAAAACAAATAAAAAAACCGCTAATTCCATATATATTTTATGGAATTAGCGGTAAAGTATTGTATAGTAGCGGATTATTTGATACCTAATTTTTTAGCAATTTCTTTAGGCAGTGCATTTTTATTGACTACGATATTCATGGTTTTGTAACGGACGAATGCTTTAGAGGCATACCATAAGCCATCGTATTTTCCGGCTTTTCCCCAAGAATTCTTTACCATATAATAGTCGTTTCCTTCTTGATCCTTAGCTATACCGTAAATCAACATACCATGATCATCGGTTGTTTCCCAATTGTCATAAGCTTCCTGGCGTTCTTCTTGTGTACACCATTTCTGAGGTTGTGGTTTGGTGTTCAGTTTCTTTTCTTCCGGTTTCATTTTCAACCAATGAGCCATGTCTGATCCACTTAGTTCTTGTACTTTTTCCGTATCGGGCATAACAGCTACGCCGTCACGTGTAAAGCCTTGTTCACTGACATCAGATCCCCATGCGATTGGATAGCCGTTATTAATGGCATTATCAAAAACCTGCATGAATTCATCAATGGGAAGGTTGTATGATTGCCCCCAACGCCAGTTGTCTTGAATTTCAAGAACAAATGGTTCGTAGAACGGATGGTGGGTGTACGAGGTCAATGAAATGTAATCATTTGGATTCAATCCTGTTGATTCGAAGAATGAATGGGGAGTGTATTCTTTTCCTTTATAAGTGAATTTTTCAGGGCATTTACCTAAATAGATATCATGAATAGCGGCAATGGCCTTTTTCCATAATGGATTATGGTTATTATCTGTCTGGAGTTTGCGTAATTTTCCTTTGGCTATTGCTGCTACTACAGCATCCGATACGGCTGTAAGTTCTGTATGGTTACTTAATGTATCACCATACATGACTCCCGGACGCATAACTTCTTCGGGTACCAGACCAAATTTTTTCATTCCATAGATAACGTCATAGAATGATCCTCCTTGGGAAAAAGATACATCTCCGTGAGTACGTACGGCGGCATCGGCTCGATCCAAATAAGTTTGGTGTACGATGTACATTTCAGAAAAGTCGTATTCTCCTTTTCCCATACGAAGTAATTCTGATTCTAGAAAAGCCATACTGGAATAGCACCAGCAAGTACCGGCACGGCTTTGGTTCTTGACAGAAGTAATAGGCAGTTCTTTTACTGTAGTGAATACAAACCCTTCTTCCTTTGGCTCTTCTTTTTGTGCATCTTGTGCAAAGAGGCTTATACTGCATAAACCTAATGCTGCTAATAATGTAAATCTTTTCATTTTAGAAATAATAGTTTTGTTTGTTATGTTACTCATTCATGATAGTTTCTACTTCTTCGATAGTGATAGGGATGCGTTTCTCGCCAGTGAAACGGGAGCCTTCCGAAGTAATCAGAATATCGTCTTCCAGGCGGATGCCTCCAAAATCTTTGAATTTTTCAATGGCATCAAAGTTCAGGAAGTCTGTATGCATTTTCTCAGCTTTCCATTTGTCAATCAATGCTGGAATAAAATAGCAGCCCGGTTCATCGGTAATCACAAAGCCTTCCTGTAAGCGACGTCCCATGCGCAGGGAGGCTAGCCCGAACTGGGAAGAAGGACGGATTTCATCGTCATATCCTACGTAAATTTGTCCCAGGTCTTCCATGTCATGTACATCCAATCCCATCATATGACCTAATCCATGGGGCAGGAATAAAGCGTGTGCACCAGCGGCAACAGCTTCTTCCACATTGCCCTTCATGAGCCCCAGGTCTTTTAATCCTTGAACCAGCACTTTGCAGACTTCTAAGTGTACAGACATATAGGTTATACCTGGACGAGTAATTTCCAATGCTTTATCATGGCAAGCCAATACAATATTATACACATCTTTTTGCCGTCCTTCAAATTTGCCTCCCACAGGTACGGTACGGGTATGGTCAGAACAATAATTTGTCACTCTTTCAGCTCCGGCATCTGTCAGCATCATGCGTCCTGGTTCTAATATATGGCTATGGTCATGATTATGTAATGTTTCCCCATGTTGGGTCAGGATAGTGGCAAATGAAGTCATGCTTCCATAAGAAGCGGCGATGCCATCCAGTACTCCGGCGATATATTGTTCCTTTATTCCAGGTTTACATAGACGCATAGCGGCTGTGTGCATTTCATAACCGATATTACATGCCAAATCGATTTCTGCTATTTCGCAAGCTTCTTTTACAGAACGTAAATCAACTACAGCTTTTATCAATTCTACAGAAGCGTATTTCTTTACTATAGCGGCACGGATACCGGTTAAGTCTTCCAAGAGCATCATATTATCGAATCGGTAGGGAGGAAGGAAATGTACTTTTCTACCTTGCGCGATAGCTTTTCCTACCACCTCTTTTAGCTGGGGAAAGGGAAAACTTTTCTGAATACCTACTTGTGCAGCCAACTCTTTCACACTGGGTTGGGGCCCCATCCAGATAATGTCGTCCATATCTACATCATTTCCGAAGAAATAATCCTCTCCTGCTTCTATATCTATTACACCTGCATATCCGGGGTGAGAATGACCGAAGAAGTAGAGGAATGAACTGTCCTGACGGAATTTATATGTGTTATCCGGATAGTTTGCCGGAGCTTCATTATTACCTAGTATAAGGATAATACCGTTTTGCACTTTGTTTCTAAGTGCCTGACGGCGTCTTTGATAAGTTGCGGAATCAAACATGGCTAACTTTATTTTAATTGAAAATTTATTGAACTGTGTTGCAAATGTAATAATTATAATCTTAAAAGTACTATTTGCTTATTTGATTTTTTAATCGATTTCGGCTTTATTTTTATCATTTGTCAATCTTGCTTTTCTAATTTCACAGGTTTCTCTTATTTTTCCTTGATAAGTTGCCATTCAGTAATTTATACTGCTAGGAGAATTTGATTGATATTTATGATGGAATGCAATTATTTAATAAATATAAAAGATACGGCTAAATACTTTGAAAAGGTTAACTTTGCAGTGAACTCTTTCAAGGATAGATTTGTTCCTCAACATTGATTATGAAAATAGATGATAAAACAGGGCTGGTACTGGAAGGCGGAGGTATGCGCGGAGTTTTTACCTGCGGGGTATTAGACTATATGATGGATAAGAAGGTTTGGTTTCCGTATGGGGTAGGAGTTTCTGCCGGAGCGTGCAATGGTCTTTCATATATGTCTCGCCAGCGTGGTAGAGCTAAGTTTAGTAATATTGATTTATTGGAGAAATATCATTATATCGGCATAAAGCATTTATGGCGTAAGCACAGTATTCTTGATCAGGAATTGCTTTATGAACATTTTCCTAAGGAAATTCTTCCTTATGATTATAAAACATATGCTGAAAATCCTGCTCGTTTTGAAATGGTGACTACTAATTGCATTACAGGTAGGGCGTGTTATTTGGAAGAGAAACATGATCCTCGACGTATTATTGCCATAGCTAAGGCGTCCAGCAGTCTTCCTTATGTTTGTCCTATAGCTTATGTAGATGGTGAGCCGATGCTGGATGGGGGAATTGTGGATTCTATTCCTGTGTTGCGTGCTATTGAACAAGGATTTGATAAAAATGTAGTGGTACTTACCCGTAATCGGGGATATCGCAAAAAAGGAAAGGATATGAAAATTCCTCATTTTATCTATAAAAAATACCCTCGTTTGCGCGTGGTTTTAAGTAAACGTTGTCGTATTTACAACGAACAGCTTGATTTGGTAGAGCAATTGGAAGACAAGGGCAGGATTGTGGTAATTCGTCCTGAAAAGCCGATGGAAGTGGACCGTATTGAAACAGATATAAAGAAACTGACCGATTTATATGAGGAAGGGTATGCCTGTGCAAAAAAAATGTTCGAAGAAAAACGAATACTTCAAAAATAAACTTTTGGCCAAAAGAATGTTTTTTAGGGACATTCATTAAATATTACAAAATCAGCCAACTAATTCATACACAAAGTATTGCGAATTAGTTGGCTTTTTTGTATCTTTAGGTATTCCCCCGAAAATAAGATTTGACGGCCAAAACGGGGGAAATATCCAAACTAATAAGATATGGCAAAGATAGTGAATATTTCAGAAATTCACCCTACTTTGGGTTTTACAGAATTTGATATTCTGGAAAAATACCGCAAGAGTTTTAATGAGAGTGAGCTTGGCAAGCTTCATTCGGTCTTTCCGTTTGAATGTATGGCAAAAGCCGCCGGCCTGTCGGACCGGCGCCTGGGACGCAGGAACAGATTCAGTCCTTCCGCAAAGATCGCCCTTATGGTCCTGAAGGCATACACCGGATTCTCCGACAGGCAACTGGTGGAACATCTGAACGGGAACATACACTACCAGATTTTCTGTGGAATTATGATTCCCCCGTCCCTTCCCATAACCAACTTCAAGATAGTCAGTGCCATCCGTAATGAGATAGCATCCCGCCTTGACATTGATTCTTTCCAGGAGCTCCTGGCTTCACACTGGAAACCTTATCTTGATAACCTTCACGTCTGCATGACCGATGCCACATGCTATGAAAGCCACATGCGTTTTCCTACGGACATGAAACTCCTTTGGGAAAGCCTCGAATGGCTCTACAGGCATATATGCCGGCATTGCAGGGAGTTGGGCATAAGGCGTCCGCGCAACAAATACAGGAATGTGGCGGAATCCTATCTGTCCTACTGCAAGAAAAGAAAGAGGAGAGCTTCAAGGACAAGAATGCTTAAGCGCCGTATGATCAAGCTTCTTGAAAAGCTCCTCAGTCAAAGGGATGGGATCCATAGCGAGTACGGTGCTTTACTCCGATATACCCAGGATTATCATAAGCGTCTTTCCATCATCAGAAAGGTGCTTGTACAAGAAAAGGAAATGTTTGAAGGGCGGAAAGTCAGTGACCGCATCGTCAGCATTGACCGTCATTATGTACGTCCCATCGTCAGAGGCAAGGAAACCAAGTCCGTCGAGTTCGGTGCAAAGGTCAATAATATACAGATAGACGGCATATCGTTCATCGAACACCTCTCGTTCAAGGCATTCAATGAGGGTATACGCTTGAAGGACCGTATCCGTATGCAGCAGAAGCTTATGAATGTAAGGGTAAGATGTGTGGCTGCCGATTCCATATATGCCAATAATGCCAACAGAAAGTTCTGTAAAAATATGGGATATCCACATCCTTTGTGCGCAAGGGAAGGGCGGCCAAAGATGAGCCTTTGAGGAAGGTGCTTAGAAGCGAACTCTCAAAAGAAAGGGCAACACGGCTTGAAGGAAGCTTCGGCACTCAAAAGCAACATTACTCGCTCTCAAGGATAAAGGCCAGAAACAGGAAGACGGAAATACTGTGGATTTTCTTTGGAATACATACGGCAAATGCCATACTGATGATAGAAAAAATCAGAAACAAAACAGCTAAAGCAGCATGATATGATTTTACTCACAGAATCAGAAGAGGTCATCAGACTTCTTCCGGAACGTCATGTCCTGTCGGATAGAAGTATGTGAGAAAGCACGGAAAAATGACAATAAGAATGGCATATGAAATGGTCATGCCCTATCATCTTCATATGCCATCTTATTTTTTAGAGACATTTACTGAATATCCCTTTTTATACATGGGGATATTGGAGGAATGGGGGATCATTCTTGTTATATGGGGTAGATGAGGTTCTACTGCATATAACAAGAATGAATGCTCTTTCCTTTTGGAAAGAAAGATAATATATTAATAATATAAATGTGACGGTACAGTTAATACTTGCTCGGTATAAACTTGCTCGACGGTCGGATAATCTATAGTGAATGTCTTTTTTAAATCCTCAAAAAAAGCCATGAGGACTATGGGGGAAGTCCTGGAAGAAGGTATATATTCAGAGATTATAAATGTTCTTTTGGGTTGTTCTGGAAGAGTTAGATCAAATGAGATGATATGTCTTGTACCCCATTGTTCATTTTCTATTTCATTGGATTTTCTTTCAAAACTACCTTCTATAGCCTTGTTTCCAAACTTTTCTTGATAAACCAGTACTTTGCCTCTTGCAATTTCTGCATCCGTGTAGATAAATTTGTATCCTCCTCCTGTCTTTACTGGTATTGTAGCTAATGCTTTTTCTTTAATTGTTTGTTTTTCAGAATCTTTTAAGTCTCCTGTAAGAAGTATATCCTGTTTGCTTACAATGTAATTATCGGTGTAATAGTCTACTATTACATGAATGTCAAGTGTGTTTCCTGATTGATCTCTTACAGTAATAATCGCTTCACCTAATGCTAATGCTTTTATGGATATGTCGCAAGAAGAAATCATTTTGGTTTCTATAATTTCCGGTTTATCGCAGCTTATTTCATAATTCCCGTCTCCCCCTTGCAAAGGAAAAGAGTATGTCTGATTATTAGGATAGTTTAATTTTATATTTGCTGTTTCTCTATTTTTTAAGGAGATGGGAGCAAGTTCATCATTGCTGCACGATGAAATTACTAAAGAGCAAAGGAAAATAAGCACTGTGGCTAGCATACTGTTAAGTCTCATAGTTTGATCTTGTTTTATGTTCTACATAATTTAAATGAAGGATTAGATGATTTACTGCTTGGCAATTAGAAATTTATTTTTTTTCTTGAGTTTGTCCAGACTGTGGATAAAATGTGGGAATACAAAATGAAAAATCCCTCTTTCTTCTAAAGAAAAAGAGGGATTATAGTTGAGTTTCTTGTTTCTGATTTTTATTTGGCGAAACTTACCGCACGTGTTTCGCGGATGACTGTAATCTTCACTTGTCCCGGATAAGTCATTTCGTCTTGAATCTTTTTCGCAATTTCACCGGATAAACTTTCAGTCTGTTTGTCGTCAATCTTGTCGGCACCTACAATCACACGTAATTCGCGGCCAGCTTGGATGGCATAGGTTTTTGTTACCCCTGGATAAGACATGGCTAATTGTTCTAGATCGTTCAAACGCTTGATATAAGCTTCTACGATTTCACGGCGAGCGCCTGGACGTGCGCCTGAAATGGCATCACATACCTGTACGATGGGAGCCAGCAGGCTAGTCATTTCAGTTTCGTCATGGTGAGCACCGATAGCATTACATATGTCTGGTTTCTCTTTATATTTTTCGGCTATCTTCATGCCTAACAATGCGTGCGGCAATTCCGGTTCTTCATCAGGTACTTTACCTATATCATGCAGTAATCCGGCACGTTTTGCTTTTTTAGGATTCAAACCTAGTTCAGAAGCCATCACAGCGCAAAGATTGGCTGTTTCACGAGCATGTTGTAGAAGGTTCTGACCGTATGAGGACCGATATTTCATCTTACCGATAATACGGATCAATTCAGGGTGCAGGCCATGAATACCTAAATCAATAGTGGTACGTTTACCGGTTTCAATAATTTCTTCTTCTACCTGTTTGCGTACTTTAGCTACCACTTCTTCAATGCGTGCCGGGTGGATACGTCCATCTGTAACCAGTTGGTGTAATGCTAAGCGGGCAATTTCGCGGCGTACAGGGTCAAACGCTGAAAGTACAATAGCCTCGGGGGTGTCATCTACAACGATTTCGACACCGGTTGCTGCTTCTAAAGCCCGGATATTACGCCCTTCACGGCCGATGATGCGTCCCTTTATTTCGTCCGATTCAATATGGAATACGGTTACAGAGTTTTCGATAGCAGTTTCTGTGGCTACTCGTTGGATAGACTGGATAACGATACGTTTAGCTTCTTTATTAGCTGTTAATTTGGCGTCGTCCATAATGTCGTTAATATAGGAAGCAGCCTGTGTTTTCGCTTCTTCTTTCAAAGATTCAATCAGGCGTTCTTTGGCCTCCTCAGCAGAAAGACCGGAAAGAGCTTCCAGTTTTTCACGTTCTTGCATTTGTAATTTATCCAGTTCATCCTTTTTCTTGTCTATGATGACAATTTGAGCTTCTAGATTTTCTTTGATAGCTTCCGCTTCTGTACGTTTGCGTTGAACCTCTTCCTGTTTTTGGTTCAACATCAGTTCGCGTTGTTTTAATTTATTTTCGGCTTGCTGAATCTTTTGGTTACGTAGGGCGACTTCTTTTTCCAGATCAGCTTTTTTGTTCAGGAATTTTTCTTTTACTTCCAAAAGCTTGTTCTTTTTAATTACTTCAGCTTCCGTCTGTGCCTCTTTGATGATGATGTCATACTTAGATTTCAGGCCATATCTGAAAAGCATGTATGATAGGCCACCACCTACAGCGAAACACACAATTGCTATTATTACCGTTGTTATCATTGTTATTAATTTATATATAAATAAAAAACGCACAATCTATCTGTTAAGAACCCTTCTCTTAACAGTATAGCTGTGCGTGAATATCTTCAATTCTAAACGATTACTCTCTGTTACTGATTTGTTTTTCTATCTCTTTGGTCAGCTCCTTCAATTTTTCCTGATAAGGTGCAGTATTATTCCTGTCTTTCATAGAAATATTTTCAAAAGCTAACTCCAGCGCAGCCATTGCCCAATGCCTTGCGGGGCTGAAATCAGGGTAATAACTACGGTATTTGTTTAGTTTATTGTCAATCTGTTTGGCAGCGTCCCTGTATAACTGTTCATCTTCACGACGGATGGTCATCGGGTATCGTTCGTTGTCAATCAGTAGATGTATCTTCATCATATCGTCCATAATACTATCGTTTTATTGTCCAACTTTTTTTATTCGTTTAATAAAGCGATGCATTTGTCGACCTCACGCACAAGCCTTGACAACCGTTGTTTTGTATCATTGATGTCTTTATCATGAATACTGATTGTCCTCGCCATTTTCAAATTGGTATACCTTACTTCTAATTCTTTCCGGCTATTTTCCAATCGTCTTACCTCCTCGTTTTTTTCAGTGAGAAGTTGCTTTAACTGTGCATTTTCATGTTTCAATTCATCATGCAAATACATAAAATGCCTCAGTCTTGCCTCGAAAGTATTTAATAGCTTTTTGTCTTCTTCAGTCATTTTATACCAAAATTGTACACAAATATAAAGGATTGGAAGCAAACACGAAAATATTTCGTCCTAAATTTATCGTTTGTCGTTTAAAAAACTTTTTTAACGTCTTTATTAGCTGTTTTTCCCGTGCTGTTCGAATATGATCTTTTTACTATTACATATGTCTGTTGAGGATTGTCTATCGTTTTAATGTTTTATAGGACAAGATGTGCCAGGTAGTACCGATTGCAATAATCAGAAACAGGATTCTTGCCCAAATGTAGGGTAGTGTCCAGATGGCGCAATAGCTTAGGGTAATCCATATTAATGATACGGAAATGATTTTGGCATGTAAAGGTATTGCTTTATGCTCGCGGAAATTGCGGATGTAGCTTCCTAAATATTTTTGTTGGATGAGCCAATGATACCAGCGTGGTGAACTGCGGAAATACATGGCGGCTGTCAGTAATAAAAAGGGGGTGGTAGGCAGTAAAGGAAGAAATATGCCGATAATGCCTAGTATGAGTGAGGTTGTTCCTACAATGGTATATAGTATTTTCATAGGTGCAAATATAGACCAAAAAACAAAAAAATACAGTGTCCTTTTTATATTATTCTTTTTTATGGTGTATCTTTGCGTCCTGTAGCACCGAGGTGACATTAGGTGTGAGTTCTTTCTTATTATAATTAAATGCTATGTATACAGTAATTAAACGAATGGAAATTTCAGCTTCCCATAGCTTGAAGCTGTCGTATAGAAGTAAATGTGAGAATTTGCACGGTCACAATTGGATTATTACCGTTTATTGTCGTTCCGAGGTTTTGAACGAGGATGGTATGGTGGTGGATTTCACGCATATCAAGGAAACGGTGATGGGGCGTTTGGATCACCGGAATTTGAATGAGGTTGTTTCTTTTAATCCTACAGCTGAAAATATTGCACGCTGGGTATGTGAGCAAATTCCCACTTGTTTCAAGGTTGAAGTTCGCGAGTCAGAAGGAAATACCGTTATCTATGAGAAGGATTAATGAAATATTTTACAGCTTACAGGGGGAGGGGTATCATACTGGAATACCTGCCGTTTTTGTACGTTTTTCCGGGTGCAATTTGAGATGTCCTTTTTGCGATACTCAGCATGAAGAAGGTACATTGATGAGTGATGAGGATATTGTGATGGAAGTGGCAAAATATTCGACCCAGGTAGTAATACTGACTGGTGGTGAGCCAGGATTGTGGATTGATGAAAAGTTAGTTGATGCATTGCATCATGAAGGGAAGTATGTTTGTATTGAGACAAACGGCACTTGTCTGCTGCCTGAAAATATAGATTGGGTTACTTGTTCCCCTAAAGAAGGGGCGAAAATAAATCTAGATCGTATAGATGAGGTGAAAGTGGTTTATGTGGGACAAGATGTTTCTGCTTATTTGGATTTGTCTGCCAGTCATTATTTTTTGCAGCCTTGTTCTTGTGCTAATACAGAAGAAGTGATTGCTTACATTTTGCAACATCCAGAGTGGCGGTTGAGCCTACAAACTCATAAACTTTTGCAAATTCCTTAAGAAAGTAGAAGATATAAAAAAAGATTATCCAATGGCGTGGCATTGAATAATCTTTTTTGCACGGGAGGAGAGGCTCGAACTCCCGACACCCGGTTTTGGAGACCGGTGCTCTACCAACTGAGCTACTCCCGTGTTTGCGGCTGCAAAGGTAGTGTAATATTTGGAATATACAAACCTATTTATGAAAAAATATTGTTCATTATTCGTTTAATAGGCCTAACTCATTGAACATGACCCGGTATATTGCTGATTTTTTTTCAATGGGCAACGGGTAGGCACGGCTGGACGAAGGCATTCTGTATAATCGCATTGTCCGGTCTTCGAATTCGAAAGGTTCACTGGTTCCTACAACGGGTTCTTTTACCTTTATTTGTTCACGAATAATATCCGTTGCTTTTTGTCCTGTGGTTACAATGGCCTTGCACATTGGAATCTGCTTCAGTAGCAAACTGATATCTGTCTGTTCTACAACTTCCAGAAATTTGTCTGAGGCATTGTCCTGTAAACGGCGAACAGCTGAAGCGGTATCATAAAGTGCGATGCCTTTTTTGTTCAAAAGATCAATAATACGTTCCTTGTCAAATACCTTTTTGTCAGGATTCAGAAAGTGGTCTTTGTTTTGGAAAAATATTATTCCAAAAATACGCCACATATCATTTTGCAGATTGGGATAAAAGAATTCCATGCTCCATCGTTTCTTTTGTGGGGGAAAACTGCCTAACATCAGTAGTTTGGCGTTAACCGGTAAAAAAGGCTCTAATGGATGTTCTTCTATATTTAATAAGGATTTCATAAAATCTTTAATGATTATTCTTTTGGCTTTGGTTCTTTTTTAGCCAGTAATACAATGTTATACACATATTCCGTCATCCAGTTTTCAGAATATCCTAAGGCTTGTTTGTATTTACGGATGGCAACACAGGTCTTGTGTACGCTTTCGTCTTTCCAGTCGGTCTTGGTCATGATATCATGAATTGTTTTCTCGGTCATGTTACGTAACATTTTTTTCATTACGCTGGGCATACGGAATTTCCATTGCATCAAATTACCTATCAGCATCATCAAGTCATTGCTGAATCCTTGGAACATAAAAAGATAAGTCTTGACATCATTTACATTCTTGCAATTCTTTTTTATAGAACCGTCAATTTCTTTAAAGAAATCATCACTTAGACCATAAAGTTCTACTAACATCTTTTTGCAGCGTGACTTCTCAGCAATTCCCAACTTGTTGTTTTGGGTCGGTATTTTAAGGGTGCGTTTGAAAACTGCCATGTCTGGCAAAAAATTAATATTTGTGATACCTATGTTGCAGGCCATTACAGACTGATAATATACACGGATTAGTGTCATGAAGTCTTCCATACCACCTATGCGGCTTGTTTCTTCTCCTTCTGTCTGTTTTTTACCAAATAATTTTGAAAATATGCTCATTGTGTTCTTAAATTATATTGTTTTCCTGTCTGCAAAGATAGCGATAAAAACTGAAACATTTTTGATTAAAATCCTTTTGTTTTACTATTTATCATTTTTATTGAATGGTTGATGCCGGGGGAATTGCTTTGTGTTACCAGCATTCCAAATCATTTTCAATATCTTTCATTCTGTCTTTGGTGAAAACTGGATTTTTGACCCCGTTACGTTTCTGAATTCGATAGTCTTCCAATAGACGGAATGCATATTTCCCTAGTAAAGTAATGGCTATCAAGTTACAGATAGTCATAAATCCCATTGCCATATCGGCCAGGCTCCATGCCAGTTCCAGACTGGCCAATGCCCCAAACATAACCATTCCTCCCACTGCTATACGATAAATGGGGATAGCCCATTTCCGATGAGTTATGTAACGTACATTGGCTTCACCGTAATAATAATTTCCCAAAATGCTGCTATAGGCGAAAAACAGAATTGCCACCGCCACATAAATAGTTCCGATGTTGCCTATTTCATTATTCAGTGCCATTTGAGTAAGTTTTATTCCATTGGCTTCTTTTGTGGAGGCTACTCCGCTGAAAAGAATGATGAAAGCAGTGCAGGTACATATGACAAGTGTATCGGTAAAAACTCCCAATGTCTGAATTAATCCTTGTTTTACAGGATGGGTAACATCGGCACTTGCCGCTACATTGGGTGCGGAACCCATACCGGCCTCATTGCTGAATAATCCACGTTTGATTCCTTGCATTAATGCCATGCCTATACCTCCGCTTAATGCCTGTTCCCAGCCAAAGGCATTCGCTATAATCAATTCAATAACTTCTGGCAAATGCTTTGCATTTACAATTACGATGAAAAGGGATAAAAAGATGTATCCCAATGCCATGACAGGAACAATAATGCTACTTACTTTAGCAATACGCTGAATGCCTCCGAAGATGATAATTAATGTGAGCGAGGTCAGTATCACTCCCATTAGGCTGGGAGGAATATTGAATGCTTCTTCGAAAGCGGCACAAATGGTATTGCTTTGTACTGAATTAAAAGCAAATCCAAAAGTAAAGATAAGCAAAAAGGCAAACAAAACTCCCATCCACGGCTGTTTTAATCCTTTTTTCATGTAATAAGCTGGCCCGCCAACGAAAGAATTATGTCCGTGTACTTTATATAATTGAGCCAATGTGGACTCAATAAAAGCGCTGCTGGCCCCAAAAAGAGCAATTACCCACATCCAGAAAACTGCACCCGGACCACCCAAAGTAATGGCGGTGGCGACTCCTGCCAAATTGCCTGTTCCTACGCGGCTAGCTATGGAAACGGCAAAAGCTTGAAAAGAGGAAATATGGTGTTCGCGACCTTCTGTCTTGCCTGTAGAATCACCTAATAGACGTATCATTTCTCTTATCATGCGGAATTGTACGAAATTTGTTTTAAAAGTAAACCAAAATGCACATCCTAACAGCATGATGATCAAAATATAAGTCCAAAGCACATCATTCACTCTGCTGATTAATAGGGTCAGTATATCCATTTTACTTATTCCTTGTTTAATTTAAAATAGAACTTATGTCCATGGAAAACAAGTTCCACTAGACCAAAACGGATAAAGTCTGCTAATAGTTCACAAGTTGTCTTGTGGTTTAACCTGCAAAGTTTGCAACATTGATTTAATGAAAGTTTCTCTTTTTCTTTCAAGGCATCCAGTAACCGTTGCTCTCTTTCGGTAAATGTTACAAGTGCTCCTTCAGGTTTCTTGCTGTGTTGCCACATCTTTAGATGGACGGGAGTGGCCAGTATGTTTTCGTCTTTGATGCGGATATAGGCCCATGGCTTATTCGTTTCATCTAGGGCATATACAGGTTTAGAAACCGTTTCGTTAATACGTATTTCCAATACAGTCTTTCCTTCTACCTTGTAAGTCTGCGTTTCCAGTTCTACTTTGGGCTTGCAATACATGGTTGCTGCTGCTTCTATCATATATATTTCTTCGTCAGAGCGGACTCCTGCTATTTTGCCATTGTCCTTTACTCCTATTAACAGCCTGCCGCCCTCGGTATTGGCGAATGCGGAAAGGCTACGGGCTATTTTGCGTGCGTCCGAAATCTCGAATTTGAAATCCTGATGACAGTGTTCTCCCTCCGAGACAAGCTGTCGTATGTATTGTGTATCCGTTAATGCTTTCATTTCAATTGCAAAAATAGGAAAAATGAAACATATTGTGGGTATCGAATGATAAAAAAGCCGATATTAGTTTGTCTGTTATCAAGCTTTTTGCTTCATTTGCAGTGGAATAAAAATAATTAGCCTTTAAAATCTATGGGAATAAGAAAAAAATGTTTGATCATTACATTATTATGCTTTTCTAGTCTGATGCATGCAAGTGAATTCATGTTTAAACATTTGGAGGTGAAAGATGGTCTGTCAAACAATCAAGTCCTTGATATATTTAAAGATTCCGAAGGTTTTATGTGGTTTGCCACAGCTTCCGGTTTAAATCGGTATGACGGGTGCCAGATGACTTTGTTTCGTAGTAATAATGCTGATCCGGCTTCTTTACCTGATAATTATATCAAAAGCATACAAGAAGATTATAAAGGAAATTTATGGATTCTTACCGGTGTGGGTTATGTCATTTACAACTCGGAATCAGAAACATTTGATAGGGAGGTGCATGCATGGCTATGTGAAGTCGGTATTGACGGAACTCCAGCATTAGTATATATAGACCATAATAAAAATATGTGGTTTTATATAAAAGGAAAAGGCTGTTATTTGTACATTCCGGAATCTCAATTACTGTATCCGCTTTTGTTTGATACTCATCAGTTGCCAGAAGGTGATATTACGGACATTGTAGAATGTAGCAAGGGAATCTTGTTGGTATATAATACCGGAAGACTTGTTTGTTTGGATACTCGGACAAATGAGATTAAATGGCAGCAGGATGATTTGGTTGGGGAATTGGGAACTGACAAGCAGGGAATTTTCACTCTGTTTGTAGATCGTGATAATGATATATGGATGTACAGTCCGCTTGGAATATGGGTTTATAATCCGGAACAGGAAAAGTGGCTGTCTTGGCTGACAAATATTATCAAGCGTCGGTCTCATAACATGGTCCGTGCTGTATCACAGGATAAGCAGGGGCGTATATGGATAGGAACAGATCAGGATGGCATTGATATATTGGATAAGAAGACAGGGGAAGTGAGGCAGTTGCGGAACAAGACAGGTGATGAACGTAGTTTGCAAAATAATACAGTAATGGTTCTATACGAGGATTCCAGTGAAACTATGTGGGTGGGGACTTATAAAAAAGGAATTTCCTATTTTAATGAGTGTGCTTTTAAATTTGGTGCAGAGTATATAGGAGATATTAGTTGCATTGAAGAAGACAAAGAGGGGTATGTGTGGCTGGGTACCAACGATGTCGGTATCATATATTGGAATTCCGTGACTGGCAACCGGGCTGCTTTTCCACAGAAAGGTATGGATAAACTCACTACTGATGCTATTGTTTGCATTTTGAAAGCCGGTGATGGGAAACTTTGGATTGGTACTTTTGGGGGAGGCTTGATTTGTTATGATAACGGTCGTATTATTCATTATAAAAAAAACATACCGGAACGGCAAAATTCTTTGGCTCATAATAATGTATTGGCTTTGGCTGAAGATAAGCAGGGGATTATATGGATAGGTACATTGGGTGGGGGAGTGCAGAGTTTGAATCCCAAGACGGGTTTGTTCACCACTTATAATACAACTTCGGCCGGCTTGATATCCGATTATGTTTCCTCTTTGTGTATGGGAAAAGAGGGCTCTTTGTGGATTGGTACCGCTCAGGGACTTTCGGAATTGGATATTGAAACTAAAAAAGTGGTTAATCTGGAAGGTACTAAATCTGGTAAGGAATATTTTTCTGATCAGAATATAAGTCAGGTGTATGAGGATAGCCGTGGATTGATATGGATTGGTACATGTGAGGGGCTGAATGTTTATAATCCCAAAACGGATGAACTGATTATATTAGGAGTGGAGCAAGGAGTTTCCAGCCCTATCATTTCTGGAATAGTAGAAGATGGTAATGAAAATATATGGGTGACTACAGCACGTGGAATAACTAATGTCATACCGGCAGTAGATTTAAAAACAGGGCGCTATATTTTTCATAGTTGTGTTTATGATGACAAAGATGGTTTGCAAAATAGTGGGTTCAACCTGCGTTCCATTAAAAAATTGTCTTCTGGAGAAATTCTTATGGGAGGGCTGTATGGTATTAACCGCTTCCGTCCGGATGATATAAAATACAATAAAAAACGTCCCAGCGTGATGTTTACCCGTTTGTTCTTGTTCAATGAAGAAGTAGGGGTGGGTGAGGAATATGAAGGTAGGGTGATTTTGGATAAGGCGTTGAACAAGGTAGATCAGATAAAATTGAGTTATGAACAGAATATGTTCAGTGTACAATTTGCTTCTGATAACTATATTTTGCCGGAAAAAACGGAGTATGCTTATAAACTGGAAGGTTTCAATGAGGGTTGGATGACTACTGCCTTTGGCAAAGTGACTTATACTAATCTAGCTCCCGGAACTTATATGCTGAAGGTGAAAGCAGTCAACAGTGACGGATATGGTGGAGATGAAGAAGCTTCATTGAAAATTGTTATCTATCCTCCTTTTTGGCGTTCCGTTTGGGCATATGTTGTTTATAGCCTTTTGTTGGTTGCTGTATTGATATTGGGACGCTATTGGATTCTGCGTGGAGAACGGGATAAATTTAAAAAACAGCAAATAAAGCAAGAAATAGAGAGGAATCAGGAGAAGGCAGATATGAAATTGAAGTTCTTCACTCATGTCGGCCACGAATTACGTACTCCGCTCACTCTTATTATCTCACCGTTGGAAACGCTGATGAAGGAATATCAATCGGATGCTGCTCTGATGGATAAATTGAATATAGTGCAACGCAATGCATTAAGGTTGTTGAATCTTGTAAATCAGTTGTTGGATTTTAGGAAAATTGATGTGAATGGATATTATTTAAGTCTGTCTGATGATGATATCATCTCTTGTATTCATACGATTTGTGATTCTTTTATCTCTTTGTCTGAAAAGAAAGATATTTCTCTCATTTTTCATTCAGCAGTTCCTTCGTTGAATATGTTGTTTGATGGGGATAAAATGAGGGAAGTGATGATGAATCTGCTTTCCAATGCTTTAAAATTTACTTGCAATGGTGGACGAGTTGATGTGTCTGTCGGTTTAGTAGAAGGACAGGATTCTCGGGAAATGCTGGAAATCAGAGTGGTTGATACAGGTGTCGGCATTAAAGAAGAAAACAGAGAACGCATTTTCGAACGTTTTTATCAAGTGGATAATCCGGATATGAATATCTCAGATGGCGGAGGTGGTCTGAGTATTGTACGTGATTTTGTCACACTTCACGATGGCACGGTGAACGTAATGGATAATACTCCTGTCGGTTGTGTTTTTGTTATCCATATCCCGGTAAAGCGTTCCGAGAGTAAACCGACGAAGATAGAACAGGTGCAAGTTACAGATAAGCCGGTAGAAGACATTTCCACACTTCAGATTCCGGAGTTTTATATGGCGTCTAATGCCGGGGAGGAATCGGAAGAAGAACCAAACCATATAATAACAATAGAAGGACTGGAGGAGGATATCCGAAGATTAGAATCTGGTAATACGGAAGAAATTGCAGAAGAAAAAAACATAGAAACAATCTCAGCCGTTGCTCCACAAAGAGCAACGGTGATTCAATTGATTGAGGGTGAGGATAATGAGATGATAACTCATATTATTCCACCGGAGGAGTTGCCGGAAATGGTGACTGCTGTTCCTGAAGAAAAAAGTGAACAGAAGTTGAAAACGGTTTGGAATCATGCTTATATTGATTTCAAACCTAGTGGGACTGCTATAACTTCGATGGATGAAAAACTGATAAATCATGCTGTGAAATATGTAGAAGACAATATTGCACGCAGTGATTTGTCTGTAGAAGAGTTAAGCAAGGAATTAGGGATGAGCCGCGTTCATTTATATAAAAAGTTATTGGCTATTACCGGTAAGACTCCTATCGAGTTTATTCGTATAATTCGTTTACAGCGGGCTGCCCAATTACTCCGTGGAAGTCAACAGAATATTTCGGAAATAGCCTATCAGGTGGGCTTTAATAATCCGAAATATTTCAGTCGGTATTTTAAGGAAGAATTTGGTATACTACCTTCGGCTTTTCAATATAGACAAGGCAGATAGTTCTCAATATTTTATAGTGTCATTTAAAGTGTGTATCGGAGTTTCGTCAACAGACATACGTTCTGTAACAGATTTCATCTATGAGTAAAAACAATTCCATTTTATTATTGTTTTTATTAGTAATAGTCATACATTAAAACCAATATAGAATGGAACATACAGTTATACATGACGAGAAAGTAGACCGTTTCGAAGTATTTGAATCGGGACAAATCGCCTATTTGCAATATGATGAAAAGAACGGAGTTTTGGATATCCTTCATACCATAGTTCCCCCACAGTTGGAAGGGCAGGGAATAGCTCAGGCTTTGACCGAGGCCGCTGTGAGATATGCTTCGGTTGTAGGGCTTAAAATACGTCCTACTTGTTCTTTTGCAAAAATGTTTTTTACCCGGCATACCCAATATAAAGACATGTTGGTGGAGTGAGAAATAAAATCAGACACGGATTGTATAAAATGCCGTGTCTGATTCGTTTTTAACTCTCTTATCTTTATATATATTTAATCACATTGTTTGTGGGTCATAATATCCAATACTAGTTTATCGGTTTCATTCATGCCTTGTGAACCAATTCTGGTCAGGTTGCGGATGCTGCGGTCCACATCATTGTCAATGATACCTTCTACAGAAGATACACATTTATGTTCCATCGCTAATATAGCTGAAAATACAGCAGTAGAAACACCGCTGCTTAATTTCAGAGCACAACTGGGCTTGGCTCCGTCACAAATCATACCTGTCAGGTTAGCGATCATATTCTGTACGGCAAAAGTGATTTGCTCGTAAGTGCCTCCCATCAAATAAGTGATACCACAGCTGGAACCTGTTGCAGCCACTACACAGCCGCATAGTGCAGACAGACGTCCCAAGCTTTGTTTGATGTAAATCGCTGTCAGGTGGCTAAGTGTCAGTGCGCGGATCAATTCTTCTTCTGATTTATGGTTATCTTCGGCATAGACTACTACCGGTAAAGTAGCTGTAATTCCTTGGTTCCCACTTCCTGAATTGCTCATGACAGGAATCATAGCTCCCGCCATACGTGCATCGCAAGCTGCCGAGGTATAAGAAAGGATGTGGGTAAATGTATTACTTCCCAATATTTGTTCTTCGCTTTTGCTGCTTTTCAGAATCTTGCCTAATTCGTGACCGTAGTTTCCTTTGAAAGAACGTTCTGCCGCTGCTTTGTTCAAACGTTTGGTCTCAAGAATAAAACGAATTTCATCCAATGGTGTGGTGGTGGCAAAATCGTACACTTTCCGCAAGTTCAACTCCGGCTCTTTTGCATCCTCATTGCAGGTGGAGGTAGTTTGTTTGTTTAGTAAAACTTGGTTGTTTAGGGCCACATATATAAAATTGGTATGCCCGCAAGCAATAATGGCCGTCGCTGTATCACCATCAGCTTCACAGATAATTTCGATATATAACTTTTCTTCTATATTCTCTTTCAGCCCGATAGAGATAGCTTGTGAGTCAATTAGTTTTTTACCCTCTGCTACGGCGTCAGGAGTGCTGTCTTTTAAGACTTCCAATTGATATTCGGATTTTCCGATTAATGCCCCTAAGGCGATAGCGATAGGTAGCCCAATCATTCCTGTTCCCGGGATGCCTACTCCCATGGCGTTCTTAAGAATATTGGCGCTGAGTAAAGCTTTAATCCTTTCAGGTCTTTTACCTAGTGTTTCTGTTGCTTTTGCTACACAAAGGGCTACGGCTATGGGTTCTGTGCACCCGATAGCCGGAACGACCTCGCGATTTATAAGGGCAATGATTTGCTCTCTTTCTGGTTTGGCGATCATAGTAGATAATTATTAAGGGGTCTTGCAAAAATCTTTTTGAAAGTGTGTCAAAACTCGGATAAAACTATCGTTTCGTTTGTCTTTTCCTTTTTGTTGATTTTCAGAATATTTTTCATTAAAGAATATTCTGAAAGAATAAAATGATAGGTTTATTTAGTTTTGACACTCCTTCGACTTTTGACACACTTTGGTTATTTTTTATAGTTTTGTAATCCGGTCTGGAGGAAATCAACATATTTGTCTATATCCTCATCATATGAATATGATTTATTCAACGGTTTTCCCTCATTGTCAATCAATACATAGAAAGGTTGTGCATTGGCACCGAATTTAGAGCGTTGCAGGTAACTCCATTTATCACCGATCGTGCGTAGTGTACGTTCCTTACCGTTCTCCATCACTTTGATGTGTTCGGGCAATGGAGTTTTGTTATCAACGAACAATGTAATCAGTACATAGTCCTCAGTCATCAACTTGTTTACTTTCGGATCAGTCCATACAGCAGCTTCCATTTTACGGCAATTTACACATCCGTAACCTGTAAAGTCAAGCATTACCGGTTTTCCGGTACGTTTTGCATATTCCATACCGGCATCGTAGTCATCAAACTGCGCATGTACTTCATTGGTGTATAAGTTGAAGTCTTGTGTATTCATGGGAGGAGCAAATGCGCTGACAGCTTTCAAAGGAGCACCCCATAAGCCCGGTACCATATATACAGCAAATGCAAGTGAGATAAGAGCCATAAAAAAACGGGCAACACCTACTTTATCATCATCATCATCGTGAGGGAATTTGATCTTACCCAGCAAATAGAAGCCTAGCAAAGCGAAAATCACAATCCACAAAGCAAGGAATGTTTCACGGTCTAGAATTCCCCATCCATAAGCCAAGTCAGCAACCGACAGGAATTTCAAAGCAAATGCGAGCTCAAGGAAACCTAATACTACTTTAATTACATTCATCCAACCACCGGATTTAGGCATGGATTTCAGCCAAGACGGGAACATGGCAAACAGTGTGAATGGCAACGCTAATGCAAGAGCAAAACCTAACATGCCGATAGCAGGGGCAACTACACTACCTGTAGTGGAAACTTCTACCAACAAAAAGCCGATGATAGGACCTGTGCATGAGAATGAAACCAAAGATAGGGTGAATGCCATCAGGAAGATACTTAACAAACCACTGGTCTGTTCCGCTTTACTGTCTACTGCATTGCTCCATTTTGAAGGAAGAGTAAGTTCGAATGCTCCAAAGAAAGAGGCTGCAAACACAATTAGCATCAAGCAGAAGAATATGTTAAAAATAGCATTTGTGGAAAGTGCATTCAAGGCACTGGCACCGAATATCAAGGTTATGGCAAGACCTAATAATACATAGATCACTACGATAGAAGCACCATATGTCCATGCATCACGGATTCCTTTCTTTTTGTCTTTGCTACGTTTTAAAAAGAAACTTACCGTCATTGGGATGATAGGCCATACACAGGGCGTAAATAAGGCAAGTAATCCACCGATAAACCCGGCAAAGAAGATGTAAATCCATGAACGGTCTTGTTGTGATGTCGTTTCGCCAAATGCGTTCAGCTCTTGGATAACCGGAGTCCAATAATCTTGGACAGCAGTGTCATTGCCGATCAGGGCGGCAGTTGTAGCACTATCTGTTGCGGTAGTTGCAGTAGCTGTTTCCGCTACAGGAACTTCCGTTATGGCTGTTTCTGTTTTTGCAGGTTCAGTAGTCTTGCTTGTAGTGGCAGCGGCAACTCCTTTTCCGGAGAAAGAGAAAGAAACTTCAGTAGGAGGCAGACAGTTTTCATCGTTGCAGGCACCGAATTCCATATAACCTTCTATCATATAGGTAGCGCCCGTTATTTTTAGTTTCTGAATGAAAATGGCAGTGTTCTCAAAGTAACGTAATTTCATTTCAAACACCTTGTCGAAGTTTTCAATTTCTTTACCTTGTGGAGTGAGCTTTCCTACTAATTCTACTCCTTCTATCTTGTCTACGTTGAAAGTTGCGGAGATAGGACCTCCCGAAGGAAGATCAGTGGAATAAACGTGCCATCCGGCATCAATCTTACCAGTGAATACTATTTGTGCTTCCGTATCGGAAATCGTCTTTAACTCGGTTTTGAATTGTACCGGATCTTGAATCTGGGCAACTGCCGGAAGCAATGCCATAACGATTAAGAGGCAACTTAAAAAAAACTTCTTTTTCATTACGTATTATTTAAATTTGGATTAATGTTCATACCGCAAAGTAAGGGATAATATCTTAGATATGCCTCTTTATACCTATATTAATATCGGCAATTGCTGTTTTCAGAATAAAAAAAAGAGCAAAAAGATAACCTATTGCTCTTTTTGAAGTTCCATAACTTTGTTCCTATATTGGGAGGGAGTCATTCCCACTGAGGATTGGAAAAGGTTATAAAAGGTGGAAATGGAGTTAAATCCCAGCTCTGTAGAAATGGCTTTCAGCGGAGTTTCGTTATTGGGGTCGGATAATAGACGGATAGCTTCTTCAATACGGAAACGGTTTACATAATGAGTGAAGGATAGTTTGGATTGTTCATTGATGATACGTGATAGATAAGTACGGTTAGTTCCTAATATTTCTGCTACTTTGTCTTTTGTTATAAAATTGTCTTTGTAAATTTTTTCTTCTCTCATAATACGCTCTAATGTACGGAAAAGTTCTAAACTTTTCTCGTCGGTGAGTGAGGAGGAAGCATATTTTTCGGAAGTAGAAACCATGGAGGGGGCATTGGTTTCCAATTCTTTTATACGGCGATGCAGTTCCGTTTCTCTTTTGATTGCTTCTTGATTTTGCTTGACTATACTTAAATAAAGTTTGTTTTTACGGTGGTAGAGGTAATAAAGCAATCCTAGAACAATCACAATGATAATAAGAATAAATGTCTGTTGTTGTATACGCTGTTCTTTCTGCATTACATCCAGTTTGCTTTGTTTTATCAAATTTTCCTGCCGCTCAGAGTCGTATTTGAATCGCATTTCACTTAAATCTCTTTCTTTGTCCTTGTTGAAAAGACTGTCGTTTTCCAAACGGAATATTTTATAATATTTCAGTGCGTCATGATATTGGTGCAATTGCTCATAGCAGGTGGACAGATTTTCGTATAGTTCATTGCGATGGATGGCGTTGACGCGTGCATAAGAAATAGCTATTCCTTGTTTTAACAATAAAATAGCTTCTGGTTGTTTGTTTTGCTGCATTAGTATACGTGCATATCCCAAATGGGCATAGACAATAGAGGAAGTTTGTGCCGCCTGTTTGTCCTTCATGGCTTTTTTGTAATATTCCAAGGCCTGGGCATATTCACCCATATCATATAATATATTGCCAAAGAGATTGTAGGTATGGGCTTGGTCGTAGAAATCATTTTCCAGCATCAATGTTTCGGCTTCATGTATATATTTCATTGCTTCCTCATTCTGTTTCATTAAAAAATACATATAGGCAGAATTTACTGCACCGGAATAAATGATGTATGGATTACGCATACTGTGTCCTAATTCATAACATTCTAATGCGTATTTGATACCGGCTGTATCTTTTTTGAGGTAATAGATGTTTGCTAAATTGCCTAAAAGCAAAGCGTATTGTTGTTGGAAATTATTTTGTTGTGCCAACTGGATACCTTTATAAAGCCATCGTATGGCACGGTAATAATCGGTTTCAATATTTGCAGAGTAGAGTCCGAGACTACCATAGACGGAACAAAGGGTGGAGTCATTATTCAGTTTGGTTGCTAGTTCAAGAGAAAGGTTCAAGTTTTTTTTGGCTATTTTTTCCCGTCCGCTCATCATTTGTGCTTGTGCTTGGTAGATATATGAATAGAGTTGGAGTAGAGGATTTTTAGTCTTGTCCGCTACGTTTTTCATAATCTCGGCGTAAGTGATGGTTTTGGAATAATCTCCTTTATTTAAATAGTATTGGCATAGAAACTTTAATGCATCCCCGTTATCAGGTTCTTTCCTAATGATCTCCAACTGTTTCTCAAGGATGACGGGGCGCTTTTGTGCATGTACACAAAAGGATATTCCCAAAAGTAACAGTAAGAAAAGACATTTTAGTTTCATATGCTTTTTTTCGGTTGAGAGTGCAAATATAATAAAACCTTTAATTTTTCTTGTTCAAAAGTCTTGCATATTTAAAATAAAGTCGTACCTTTGCAACGCTTTCAACAAAAAGCACTTCTGAAAGGAAGTTTTGGAGAGGTGGCAGAGTGGTCGATTGCGGCGGTCTTGAAAACCGTTGTACCGCGAGGTACCCGGGGTTCGAATCCCTGTCTCTCCGCAAAAATAGAATGCAAATGAAAGAAAATCCCTGTAAACTAACAAATTACGGGGATTTTTTATTTTTGGTACATAGCAAAAATAAGCATATTAAAGCATTCTTTCGGTGTACTATTCGGTGTACCTTATTACCTTCAATGTCAGGTACACCTATTTGGTGAATAATTCATTGTTTATTAGTATTTTGCATCTTGACTTGTTGCTCTTAGAAATTTAGTTTTGTGATTAAAAAACAAGTAAGATGGAAAGAACAACATTTTGTCTATTGTTCTACATTCGTAGGACGAAATTGAATCGGAACGGTGAGGCTCCGATAATGATGAGAATTACAGTGAATGGAGTCCGGGTTGATGCTTCAGTGAAGAAAACAATTTTTCCGGAGTTCTGGAGTGCGGCAAAAGGAAAGGCTTTGGAAAAGAAACGGGAGTACAAGGAACTGAATTTGTATCTTGACTCAATCCGCTTACGGATAATGAAGATTCAGCGTGAATTGGAGATAGAGGGTGTATCCGTTTCTGCCAATAGTGTCCTGGAGCGTTTCTTGGGTAAGGATGCTCCCGTACAGCGTACTTTGTTTGAGGTCTTTCGGGAACATAATGATAAATGTGCTCAATTGTCTGGTACGGACATGGCACCTGCAACTGTACAGCGTTATGAAACATCTTTGAAACATACCCAGGATTTTGTTTGGGAAACATATCATAAAAAAGACATTCTTTTGGGAGATGTTTCCCGTCAGTTTATTGAGGATTATGAGTTCTGGCTGAAGACAGAGAAAAAGTGTTGTCACAATACTGCTACTAAATATCTAAAGAACTTCAAGAAGATAATCCGTATAGCTTTGGCTAAGGGATGGATGAAGAATGATCCATTTTCTGAAATAAAGTTCTCACTGGATAAAGTAGAACCGGATTTTTTGGAAGATTCGGAGATTCAAAAACTGATTTCAAAGGAGATTGATATTCCACGGTTGGGTCAGGTGCGTGATGTTTTTGTGTTCTGTTGCTTCACAGGTTTGGCTTTCTCGGATATTCATGATTTGAAAAAGGAACACATAGTAGAGGATTCGAACGGTGCCAAATGGATACGCAAAGGGAGACAGAAAACCAAAATTATGTGTAATATTCCATTGATGGAAGTGCCTTTGAAGATCCTAGGAAAGTATTCCACTAATGAATATTGTAAAAGTCGCGGTGTGCTTTTTCCTGTTCTTTGTAATCAAAAGATGAATGCGTATCTCAAGGAATTAGCTGATATTTGTGGCATTAAGAAAACATTGACGACTCATGTGGCCCGTCATACTTTCGCAACGTTTGCTTTGGCAAATGGTGTTTCCATTGAGAGTGTTGCTAAAATGTTGGGGCATACCAATGTTCAGATGACCCGTCATTATGCACGTGTGTTAGACCGTACGGTGATACGTGAGATGTCGCAGGTCAGAATGGATTTTCAATTATCTCTGTAATGTGATTATAGAGTAAGTTTGTATTATATTTTTCTGTTTCTTCTTATCAAAAGATTCTTTTTAAGCATATTCTTATAATTGTGAAATAGCCGGAATTACCCTCCGGCTATTTTTGTACCTCTTTGTCGGTTTCTGTCCTTTTTTGTCGGTTGCTCAACGGTTGAGTAACCAATGGCCTCATAATAACTCTGTAATATTGCACCATAAATGATAAAAACAAGGTCAATATGTTAATGCTATCAATTTTACACAGGACAAAAAGACAAGCCCTTTTTTACGAAATGAATGTAAATAGCTGTATTAGTGCTAAATATTGGGTTGTACCGTTTTTACCGGACAGTAATAAAAAACTTTGCAGAAGTTATCTGTTATATGAGAAATTTTGTAATTTCACGTTCGGTGAACATAGCAGGGACCGTTTGTGGTTCTTTGTAACTGGATATTATAAGGATACAACAGTTTCTGCTTAATTATTGTCTTAACTTCAAAATTTTTTTATGCATGCAATTTTAAATACATTCAAATCTGGAGTTGGTGATTGTGTATTTATGAGGCTGATAAAAGACGATGCCACGTTCAGTATTATGATTGATTGTGGTAAGTATACGCCTGAGATAAATCTATTCATAAAAGAGAAATTGCATAAGCATATTGATCTTCTTATTGTTACACACATAGATGATGATCATATAAATGGAGTATGTGAGATGCTTATTGCAATGCCAGAGATTACAATAGGTAAGATTTTTTATAATTGTTATCAGTTGTTATCTGGCGAGAAGATAGCGGCACTAACCAAGATTGTTAGTAGTGATATTGAAATTCTAACCCAAAATCTCCCCAAGCAGCGTACTGATACAAACGGTAAAATAAATATGGAGCATGCTTCTGTTCTTGCGTCAATCCTTTTGAAAAATCCACAATGGAACAGTGCTTGGGAGAAAACATTTTATATAGAGAACAGTTTGGAGCCATACCCATTGGGAGATGGTTTGGGGCAGTTGGTTTTTATTTCTCCAACAAGTTCTGAACTTAAAACGCTGGATATGAATTTTGCCCGTGAATATTTACGATTGACAAGACATGAGGTTATCAATGCACCTTTTGAGGGACGCGAAACTCTTTTCGAATTAGTCTCTCGACTTGTATCAATGAAAATTAGAGAAAGAGAATACGTCAAGAAGCAAAAAATTGCTGGCCTAATAGATAAATATTCAGTTGAGAGATGGAAAAAAGCTAAAGATTTTGAGCCGTCTGGCATAACGGATGAGAATAAAGGTTCTATTGCATTTATTTGGGAGTACAAAGATACGAAAGTGCTTTTCATGGGGGATGCAGAACCTGATATCGTAAAAACTGCCATTGTGAATAAATATGGTAAGGTGGATAATATGAAAGCCATAAAGGTATCTCATCATGGAAGTAAGCATAGCACCAGCAAAGAACTGATGGAAGTAATAGACAGCTTTGATTATTTTATTACAGGCGGTTCGGTTGGCGATAAGCCTTCAATGGAGACTTTGGTTAAGATAGTGGACAGAGGTGATAATAAAGTACGGACTATTCACTATAACTATGACAGAAATATCTTGATGAAAGATATGGCATCTGATGAATCTGTAGAATTACGACAAAAATATAATTTCCAAATCGATACAAATAATGAACTTGAATTTGAATATTGACAATTATGGCGGTAAGTCAGTTGTGCCAGTTAAATGCAGAGAAGTGCAAGGTACTGCTTTTTATATAGGCAATGGATATTTATTAACTGCTTATCATGTGGTTTCTGATGCAGAATACGATCGTTCTTCAATCATAGTCACTATAGATGGTAAAGATGTATTATGTGAGTTAATGAAGATAGGGGACATTATGGATGTTGCCTTACTGAGATGTCTTGAGCCAATAGATGAAAATCTTATTGAGAAGATTCCATTACTTAATACAGAGTTCAAGAAAGGACTGGATTTGGAAATCATTGGTTACCCTCAGGAAATAGGTAATGGTATAGATTACTTTGGTGTTAGTGTACGTAACGTTAGAAACCTCAGTAATCATACCCTGGGATTCGATATAGTTGTTCAAAGAACTGATGCTTTTGGTTTTTATTCGTATTCTGGTTTTTCTGGTTCTCCTGTGTTAAATGAGTTTGGATATGCCATTGGGGTTGTGACAGATCAATTGCATAGGTCATTGGGCTATACGTCTATAAATTCAATTGTACAAGCTCTTCCCAAAGAGGTTAATGTTGAAAATAATGCTGATGAATTTGATTCTCGGCCTTATGGAATAGGTACTTGTATAAAAGCGACAGAGGAATCTCTAAAGAAGATGAGTTCTAGATATAGAGAAGATTTGCATTCTGAGGATTTAGAGTTAGAGAAGAATATCCGATTATTTTGTGGTTTAGATATAAAAGAGGAACAAGAGGAACTCAGAATCAAATACTGTAACTGGTACGACACTCTTCCAGAGAACTATAAGGAGTTTTGTAAAGCACATTCTGCATTTATTCATTATCTGTCTACGGGTGAGAGAAATAAGGATTTCTATCTGGATTTAGAGAGGATTGGGTCATGCAGAGACCCTAGATACCATGAGGATTATTTTATCAGAGGCTACTATCATAATGTCCTGCAAGACTTAATGGATGAATTGCAGGATGTTCAAGATAAGGAAATGCTCAGCAAGAGGAGGCTATTGTACATTACAGGTGATGCAGGATATGGAAAAACGCACCATCTTTGCCATATAACGAATAAGTTGTGCAAAGAGGTTAATATATATTTGTTCTTTGGTACTGAGTTTAGTACCATGGAAGATCCGTTGAGAACAATAGCGACTATAAGACGTTGGGAAGATGTTGATTACATGAAAGTCCTAAACAATGAAGTTGCCAAAAAAGGAAAATATGCAATATTCATAATTGATGCTCTTAATGAAGGTGAGGGTACTTTTTATTGGAAAGAAAAACTACCACAAATTGTAGAAACATTCAGAACTTATCAGAATATAAAACTCATAGTTTCCGTAAGAACAATGGAGTCAGATGATGAACTGCATACGATATTGAATGCGAGCGATTGGGAAAAACTGGATTTAGGCGGATTCAGTAATACTAAAGCTGCATTACAGAAATATTTTAAGGTTTATGGCATCTATGAGGATCCTGAGATATACTCTAATTGCAAAGAGTTTACAAACCCCTTGCTCTTGAAAATATTTTGCGAGTCATTCTATTTGTTGCCAATAGATAAGCGAAAAGAGATTGATATTCTGCTGTTGTATAATCTGTATTTCCGCAAGTGCAATAAAAATGTATCAAGATGGACAGATGAAGATCCGCAGCGGGATGTTACTACCACTTTGATGTACAGTATCGGCAGAAGGTCTCTTGAAAAATACCATTGCTGTGACATTCCCCGTAGGATAGCAATTAGAATAGCAAACAAAATATGTCGCAACAGACTATGGTCTAATAATCTTTATCATAGTGCTGTCAAGGAAAACCTTCTTATGGAGTATGGAACTATAGACGGTTGTCAGTTTACAACATTCCAATATGATAATATGGGCGATTATGTGCGTGCAACGAATCTATTCGTACAGGATAAGACTGACGAAGAACGTTTTGAGCACATAAAAAGATTGCTTGGTTATTGTGCTCAAGGAACAATGACCCAAAAAGAAAAAGTAAAGACGTTAAACACTGTAACGGCTTTCCTATCTGTATGGAACCCAGATGAAAAGTTGTGGGATAAACCAGATTTTAAGGGCGGTCTTATGAGAGCCTGTCTGATTCGCAGTCTTTCTACAAGAAATTTAGCATCTAGTAAAAATACGTTACATCCTGAATTTGTCCAAAACTTCTTAAAAGAGGATGAAAATCTCTTAAATGTTATTCGTGTTTTTGAGCAGTTTAATCTGTACAAAACGTTGCTAATGCCTTATCTTCATGATAGACTGATGACGATGAGTATGCTTGAAAGAGATGAAAAATGGACAATTGGAGTAAATGGACTTTTAGATAGCTACAGACTTTCTTATACGATAAATAGTGTTTCTTTAAAGACTGCTGAAGATATTAAAATATATGTATGGCTGTTGTGCTGGATGTTCACTTCTTCGCATCCCAATCTTCGTATCCGTATGATACGCGTCGTGCGTTCATTGATGTCAAAGCAACCCTTGTTGTGCAAAGATATTATTGATGTTTTCTATTTGGTGAATGATCCTTACGTGTTATCTGGAGTATATGCAGCGATTTATGGTGTGTTATTGACAAATCGAGACGGGCAACTTACACACAATGTCGCAGAACGGATTTATAAATACCATTATGAGAATCAAGTAAAAATTCCATCTGATATTGATGGACGTATATGGACTCTGAAAATATTGGAGTACAATAATCACATCAATCCTGAAGACGATTTCTGGAATAATTCCCAGCCTCCTTATAAGCCAGCTGAAGATTTGATTACATATCCGACAACAGAAACTTTTGGTGATGATTATTTTGGTCCGGAGGGCGGTGCTTATTGTTTGAGGCATTCTTTGTTTGCATGGGATTTTAACAGATATATAATTGGCACAAATAGTAACAATGAATCGAAAACTTTTATCTTCAACGATAGAAAAATATTGTTAGATGATATAACAAAAGCTGTTGCCTATCGTATAAAACACGTTTACGGGTATTCCGAGATTTTATCAGAATATGATAAGAGCGTAGAGTGGGGGGACAGGCACTATCATTTGAAAGAGAGAATAGGCAAGAAATATCAGTGGATAGCATTAGGAGAGGTAAAGGCTTATCTTTGTGACATCTGTAAGATGACTAAGAACAGGTTTACAGAAGAACTAGCCGAAATTCCTTATCCATGGTATGCTGATAGATCATTCTATTTTGATCCAACACTAAAGGTCGTTGAGAATCAAATAGTGCTAGATAATGAGATGTTTGACTATTTGCCATCTGAAAACTTGTTTGGCATTACAGATGGTAGAGAATGGTTAGATTCAAGAGAGGTGTTACCTTCTTTAAATATTATCTTGAGAGACCGAAATCAGTGCGAGTGGGTCGTTATCGTAGGTTATCAGAAATATACCCAAGAGAAAGATGGTGAGAAACGAGAGTCTTTCATATACTATGCCCCTTGTCTTGTGAAGGATACTGACGATTGCGCTAACAAGTTTGAATCATGGGCAAAGGAACAGGATTTTTATGGTCGTTGGATGCCAGAGAGCACTGGCAACTATGAGTTTATATGGAATGAATATCCTTGGGCGGATACATTCAAACAGATAAAAAATGATGAGGTAGAGATATGGGGGCATAAAGCGCCATGCAATATAAAACTTCCATATAGTGCCCAATTACAAGAGGATAGGGTTGCAATAGATGACGAAGATGACATAAAATCAACAGTATATATGCCTTTATCGGAATTTTACGAGATGTTTGGACTTTATAATGCGGAGCGTGGAGTGGTTCGCAATAATGATGGATACATCATTGCACTCAACCGGAATATACCAGGAGACGCTTTTGATGGACTTGTGATTCGAAGAGATTATCTTAATAAATTTCTAGCAGAAGAAGGATACTCTTTATTCTTTTGTAATCTGGGCGAAAAACAACTATGGTCAGACACCAACCTGATTGATATGCAGAGGCTCAGTAGCTGTTGCAAATACATGCATGTGGGTGAAGTCGAAGTTATACAACCAATGAAAGACGAGCGTGATTTCCATCCTTCTTCATCAAAGGAAGAGAATAAAATCTTCTCAGGTATAAACATTGAAGATTGGCTATCGTTGGAGAATGATGATAGTGCAAAATATTTGATTGAAAAATTGAAGAATAATTAACTGATGTGTCGAGGTATAATACTGCCCCTTGATCTACTAAAAATCATAACAGGACTCTGAGACAAGATTGTTATCAATCCTTGTTGTCCTTTTTGTGGTTATAAGATGTAGCGGATTTAGCTAATCGCCATATTTGTAGATAGCTATATTTTATTGACCTCATGTTAAATATGTATCTGTAATCATATTTTGTAGATAAAAAAAGAATAATGTTTTCTCTACGGGAAACATAGTATTTTAATGCAACTCTCTAAAGATTAGATAAATACAGAGAACCTAAAAGATGAGGTAACGATTTGGAAACGGAAGTACTGCTTCGGGTTACACTACTTTGCATAGTTTCAAATAACTCATATACAAATGTAGGCAATATTGGGAATATAACAAAATCTTTTCTTGTTTATTTCTATACAAATCTGATTATTAGAGTATTAACAAACATAGGCGTACTTATTAATAGTTACTTATCAAAAAATAGCCGGGAAAAGTGCCTCCCGGCTATTTTTTGTCATAACTTGACGTTTCCTGTCTTTTTTTGGCGGTTACTTAACGGTTGGGTAACCTGTGACCTTATATCTCTGTAATATTGCACCATAAAAAATAAAAATAAGCTCATTATAATAGCAGAAGAACTATACCGGGTGGGCGCAGATGCGCCACATGCTTAGTGCCATACTCGCCAAAGTAACCAATATTGAAAAGTTAGTGGCTCCTACTATACATAATTTGCCCGACAGCGAAATACTGGATTCAAATGGCGTACGCCTACTTACCAAGATGTCCGACAGGATACTTTTAAGACGACGCAATGACGGCTCATAGGCTTTCCACCGTGACAAGGGGGAAGATTTACTACCACCGTTCGGATGTGCTGCGTTGCTGGAAAAAAGAAGAACACTCTAAAAATAAAAGGTTATGAAAATGATAATTAAGTTTGAAAGCGGCTCATTTGCTGCACTCGTGAGAAGTAACAAGAAGTCTCTCAACATGCTGACCGTGCTGCAACATATCTGCGAGGACAACTGTGTCAAACTCTCCATGCTGCCCGATGAAGTCTGCGAACTGATAAATCTCGATTCGTCAGAAATTGAGAGCGTTTGAGCGGGTGTCTGCATTTTGCGGAAAAGGAGAACGGAACCAGGTATTAATCGATTGTGGATATAATCAATCTGAAGGATTCCATTAACTGTAAAGTTATTAACAGACAGGTGAAAAACCTTTCCTTTGAGGAAGAAGAATGATAAAGTTTCCTTCTTCCCTTTACAGACAAAGGTATGGCCAGCAGGTCGGATTTATTCCGGGTACTAGCCATACCTTTGTCCTTTCTTGAAAAGCGGCTCTTTGCGGCAAACTTAGGATATTTTTCAGTCCATTTGACGGAGCGGCAATCTCCATTGAGGGTACGTATCTTCTTTGGCAAGTCTGGTTTCCGTCATTCGTTCTGCCTTCATGCCCACCTACCGGCTTTATGGTAAGCCGTATTTTCCGGTTCAACGTGGCAAGTTCCTCAATCAGCGCTTGATTTCCGCATCCTTGGGCCATGGCCAATGGTGTCTCGATAGAGAGTGTAACCAAGATGTTGGGGCATACCAATGTCCAGATGCCCCGCCATTATGCACGTATTTTAGATTGTACAATAATTCATGAAACGTCACAAATTAAAGTAAATTTTATTTTCCGCATAGAATAAAAACTAAAAAATGCCCTTGAGTAAATTTTAGGGAATTCTCACCTATTTTTTAGATTGTGTGACTAGCAATATTATCTATTCTGAATATCTAATATTGTAAACTATTGAAAATTAATTATTCCATATTTTTAATAGTTGTTGATTCAAATCTTCGTCAGGAGTAAAATTTGTTAAAATAGAACGATTATATCCACTTCTTTTCAAATATTTAACTACTCCTTTTCGAAGCTTCTTGCATTTATCCCATTCTTGCCAAAATGGTAAGGATTCAGCGTGAATATAAACTGCATCCCATACCTTGGCTGAGCTATAACGCAACGCCTCATGTATATGATAGAAAGAGTGTTCTAAATATAATAGAGCATTATTATCTTGCCACTGAAAAGCTAATTCAAATAGAAATAAATAATAATCTATACTCTTATGCTTAGTATCTTTGACTACCAAGCATTGCCATAAATCAGAACTATATTGGCGAACTATCTGACTTGCCGGAATAATATTGTCTACAAGTATTTGTTCAATCAAATCGGAACACGTTTTCTGTTGTGACAGCCAAGATAATAAAAGATCAATATTTTCACAAGCTTTCTTTGTAAGTGTGCCATCAATAGGTTTCGCATTCTCTTTGTTTAAAAAGTCAAGTATTATTTTTGCAGCATTGTCAGCTCTAAGGAAGAGTTCTTCAGCTATCTGACGAGATAACATTATACGATCAAATAATACACGAATTAGTAATTTATTCCAATTATAAAACCCGCTCTTGTCCATGATAACAAAACATGCCATCATATCATTAAATCGATCTTTTGGATAATCAATCCAGTCACCTCGATTCATATATTCAGGATTTAACGTGGCAATATTCACGAAGGATCGCCAATTCCTTTCTGCAAAGTCAGTAAGCGTTTGATAATCTATTTTGCGAAATGAGTTATTCATTGCATACTGTCCTGCTTCGTTTATCATGTCGGTTTCTGATATTCTGACTAATAGGTTAATGAAGTCTAATGGCTCTTTTTGGGCTAGTAAATCTATACGCTTTTCGTAATCGAATTCATCTTTTGAAAAAGGTTTTAAGTTGCTAAGGGTACATATTTCATATAAAAATTCCGTTTCACTACAATAAAGTGAAACAATTCTTTGGCTCAGGAAGTTTAATTTTAGTAATGATCCTTCTTTTTCATTAGGGAAGTTTTTGATCAATATCGAAAGAATATCGGTATATGAATCTATGCTCCTTGATTTACTGGCGCCACCATAAAGGTATTTCATTAAACAAGCAAAAGCCTTGAATTTCTCAACACTATCCGATATGTCATCAGCAAAAACTCTTATCATTCGAGCTAATTCAGCGTTTCCTTCTTTACAAGCATTACACATGAATTGAATACTTTGCGGAAAATTATCTTTTGATATATCCTTTGTCCACGGAGGAGAGATTAGTGATACAGCATTATCTTGCTGTACGAACTGCATTGTCAGAAGTGTTTCTTTGTCAAGTTGTCTGTAAGCATCACTACCTGTACTGAATGACAACTTCCACAATAAACCCACAGGAAGATACTGCATAAGATTCAAAACAAATAACTGGTTCTCTAACGACTGTCTTTCTACCTTTATTCCAAAACATCCATTTGCATTCAACAACGTGTTATAGATAAAAAGTAAACTAACATCATCTGTAAACTTAGGCATGGGGGCTTTGTAAACACTTTTATTAATATCTATATCTAACGTTTGACTGTATAAATTGTACGTTCCCTTCTTAGGCCTTTGAAAAAAAATCAGTAGGCTTCTGAAATCAAATTGATTGTCAATTTCTGACAAATTGATAAGAAATACTTGTGTCCAAACACAACCTGGACGTTCCATTTCATAGGCATACCATGATTTTGCTACAACATAATAAGGGGAATCTACCAAAGGAAACGCTGTAAGATATGAATCATCATCATCGGTTGTTCTATATCCAGACCAATCACTAAGCATTGCAAGACGCGCTGAATCAGCAGCAGAATTTATCAATATAGATCCTGTCAACAATGTATGTCCATCGTCATACCCATATAGCAATTGTTCTATTTTCATATTGTAAAACTCTTCTTATCTTAGTAATGCGGCTAATGGAACCGTTATATCGTGAACTGATTCATTATTGATAAAAGCTCTTTTTCCCTCTCGGGTTTTTTCAAGGAGTTTTTTACGAGATTCCTCTTTGATAACTTTCACCTTTCCTTCATTTCCTATTTTTTCTTCATATTCATATTCTGCTCCTTGAGCACTGATACCAAAAAATAGAACTTCTGGAAAATGAAACTTTATGAAGTTATACAAAGCAGGAGATTCATCCTTCAGATATTCTTCAGGGTCCTTATTAGGTGAAAGTCTGGTAATTTTGTCCCACGCTGTTATACAAATTGCAAATTTTTTACATGATGTATGTTCCCTTATATACCTAAGTATTAACATATTCTGTGTGGCAGGAGTCATTTTTTCTGGTTTCAATGGAGGGACAACTTTTGATGTTTCTTCTATCTGTTCTTCCTCTTCTTCTTTTGGAAAATCATCTGCAAAGATGCCAGGGCTAATATTTGATATCATGTACATGATGCAATTAGCTTTCTTGCACCAATTATCTAGCTCTGTAGGTTGATTTTTGGTAATAATCTGACGTATAGATTCTCCTTTGAAGTCGGGTACATTAAGGGTAAATTCCGTATCTTCATCTTTAGATTTTAGAATCATACTAATACTATTTGGAACATCTTTACTGGTCCTATCCATATCTTCCACATTACGCCAATGTTTGCTCAATGTGTTCAGTTGGTCGGTGTTTTCGGGTAGGTTCTCCTCCGAAGCTACCAACGATAAATCGATCTTATCTGTGTCATGCTTGACCACATGCCACAATGCTCCTATATATGTGGATTTTCCAGAGAATGGTAATCCTGCTATTAAACAATTTTGAGCCTCCATGATTATTTGGTTTTGCTATATTTGTTTTTTACCCAGTTAATTTGCTGTAATAATGCTTCGTCTATGTACGGTTCATCTATGTTTCCAGATAACAAATACTTGAAGAAATTGTTTAAATCTTCATTTTCTGCATTCAGCGAAGAAATCTTGAACTTTTTATTTATCTGCTTCTTTTTACTGATAATATTTTCAATGCTTTCTGCATTGCTTCTGAAGAGTTCCTTTGTTTCCTCTGTTTTCAAAATATCAGCTTTATTATACACAATATCAACAAATTTCTCTCCATCAAAAGCACCGTATTTGTTCATGCGCAATATCAAATCAGACAAATCATCCTGCAAATCAAAGATCTTGTCAGATGCTATTTTTGAAGCATCTAAAAAGAATATGATGTGAGCTGCATTTTTTAAAACCATATCCTGATTCATATCTGTCTCTGACTTTGCATATCGAAGATAGTTCTCGCCAGAACGATCTGACAATACAAGCTTTACACGTTTCTTGGTCACAGAATGAACAAAGAGCATACTCAGAAAATAGTCGGCATACACAGGAGTACGGTCAATTCTATCATTAATTTTTAATTCGATGTCACGAACTTGAGCTCTACGTTCAAAACCAGCCAAAGTATCCGAATCCACAAATATATAATCGCCTACACATCCAGTTGTCAGTACTTTGTGGTAGAGGGATGCAACAAATGTTGATTTACCATACTTAGGAAAACCGACAAGTATAACAACATGCGGAATTTCGTCTCCTACCAGTTCATTGATATTTGTATCATTCAAGGCATCGCCATAATACTTCGAACCTTCTGTCTTGGTGACATAATCAGCAGGACTAACAGGACTAACCTGCGGTTTCTCTTGTATCAGTCCTTCTACAATTTCGAGCTGTTCCATATTATTCAAAATATTTTTCAGACATTAATTCATAGTAAATATATGCACCAAATTCTCTTGGTGTAAGCGTCGTTCTAGAAAATGAAAGTTTTTGTAAGGTATCATTCTCTTGCATCATAAGAAGCAAAATAGATGACTTGCACTGTATCTCTGGCAATTCCACTTTTCCTTTTAAAGTTTGTACTATTGTTTCAATAGTTTGATTCTGTTCAACGGAATCTATGTCCAACAGATCGAGTATATTACCAAAACGCTGATTTATGAAAAACCAAGGCATACTATTGACAATATGGCTTAATGCCGTGAACACCCTTTCGTATAGATTATCTATTTGACAAATTCTAGCACTTATAATATAATTTTCAGTATCGTAGTACCACGCATTTCTTAGAAGGTGACGAATACTGTCGATATGTTCTGCGAGTTCGTTTTCTGACACACTATTGAAATTTCCATTATCATCACACCCAAACACCAAATTCATACAATCTTCAGGGGCATTGTTGTTTAGTTTACCTTTTTGGGTATAATATTCGTCAAATTTTGACATATACGAACCGAACACTTCTGGATAAGGAATTTCCTTTTCATGCTTATTAAGAATAATCATGCAATTCATCAAAGCGAGAATATTTATAGCCGAGGATTCGTCATCTACCTCTTCTATCATTAACTCTATGATGTATGTTGCAATGGCACGCATTGTGCATTTTGGAAGTTTGATTTTTTTCTCTACTTTTTCGTTGTATATCTTTTCTATTTTGTTTTTCAAGTCATCTAGTGGACCTTTTGAGAAAACAGCAATAGCTAAACCTGCTACGTCATCGTCTGAATGATGCTCATTGCTATAAGATTTACAGACCTCCGATAATGCAGCTATTATTTCTTCTTCGTAAGGGATAATAAGACAACCTTTAAGTAATACATCTAATGTAACCATATTGCTCATTTATTTATTTTTGACCATAACTCACCCCATAAGTTGTACTGCATGATAACATCAAGAAAACGCATCTTGTTAGAGTAGAGAGGTTGTGAATTGTCATAACAAAACAAACCCTTATCCATTTCATCCATAATTTCTCGTGCTATAGGAGACTTTGTGAAGGCGATTCTTATTTCTCGTTTAGATATACCTTCTGGGAGATTAATGTGTTCCATTTGTTCCCTTTCTTTCCAACGGTTATTATTTGTCAATTTTACTTGGAATTGCGATGATTCATTAATATCATATTCAAATCTACGTCCGTTCCAGTAATGGACTTGTAAATTAATATGTAGGTTATCTCCGCCATTTTCTGCCGGTCTTACATCCAAATCTATCATGTTGAATACAGGACGATATTCTTGATTTCCTTCCCCAGGTTGTAATGAACCAGAGAAGACATGTACTGCATTGTTTTCACAATTAGACTTTGATATATGAACATGGCCAAACAATTGAATCTGATAGCGTTCATCCAAATCTGTACGTATATTATCTGGTGAAGCAAGGAATAGAATTGGGTGATGAGCCATTAGTATATTGATATTTCCGTCTGTCTTATGACCACCTTTATATGCTATCTTTGGCAAGAACAACTTATGACCGTCATCACGGACACCTGGGTCATAGTCTTGCAGATCACTTGTTAAAGCTGTATTGACTCCATAGACTCTAACATGATAACCATTCAAGCCATTACCAAGTTCGTCCTCCCAGTACATAGTATCGTTTTTTTCATTATAAATGATGTCTTTACTATTTTCTATATCTTGAGATAAGAGTTTGCGCATTAATGGCTCAGTACAGCCATAATTAGTTGTAAATTGGTCGTAGTTGTAGAATGGATGATACAGCATTTTGTAGTGAGGTTTTATCGTTTTCAATCCAATCACAGAGAGTCTCATCATTTTTGTCTGATTTAGCCAATGTCTGATTTAGAATTTCACGCGTACTTTTACATTCTGCAAAAATATTCTTGTCGTGATTGCCTGGTACCATAAATACTTCAGACGGCTTGCATCCAGCAGCATTACAAAGTTCATTTAAAAATTCGTCCGCTTTACGATATTCAACTTCATTACCACTATATGCTATATCGCCACATATGAGTATATGATCAAAAATCGTAGCCTTTTCATAACAATAGTTTCTAATGTCTTGAATAAGTCCCTCACGAATATCACGATAAACGTCTGTTAAGGCATGAATATTATGCCAATGTATGTCTGAAATCTGGAGTATCTTCATATGTCCAAATATTAAACTTGTATTCTAAGACTTATGTTACATTGTTTTTACATTATTTAGGAGGGAAATCTTTATAATAAACGTATAAACATTCCTCCCAAACTATTTACAAAGTTAATATTTGTTTTTCATCCTGCCAAATTTGGAGATATAGATGTGGTGCTTCTTTTCTGACTTTAATCACATTTAACTTGATTGATATCCTAATATTTGATGTTGGTCCATTTTTGTTATCAACTTAAGTAGCATAATTATGTATTTTGATGCAACAGTATGAATGTTAGTTAAATATATGCAGTTTGAAAGGTCTTATTGACGATTGGGTGATGAAAGTTCTAGCTCAAGTTACACAACTTTACATGGTTTTTAAATAACATCATATACAAATGTAGGCAATATTAAGAAATATAACAAAATATTATCCTGTTTGTTTTTTAGATATTGACTGCTAAACTATTGATAAATATATAATTTGTTGATAACTACTTGTTATAGAATAGTCGGGGACAGTGCCTCCCGGCTATTTTTTGTTTCAAATTGGCGTTTTCTGTCTTTTTTTGGCGGTTGCTCAACGGTTGAGTAACCAATGGCCTTATAATATCTCCGTAATATTGTACCATAAACAATAAAAATAAGGTCATTATGAATAACAGAAGAACTGCACCGGGTGGACAGACAATCCACATGCTTAGTGCCATACTTGCTAAAGTTACCAACATTGAAAAGTTATTGGCTCCTGCCGTACATAATTTGCCGGACAGCGAGATACTGGATTCAAAAGGTGTGCGCCTGCTCACCAAAATGTCGGACAGGACACTTTTAAGACGACGTAATGACGGGACACTTCCCTTTCACAGAGACAAGGGGAAGATATATTACCGCCGCTCGGACGTGCTGCGTGCCATGTTGCTGGAAAAAGAAGAACACTCTAAAAAATAAATGTTATGAAGAAGATGATTAAAATTGAAAGCGGTTCATTCGCTGCACTCGTGAGAAGTTATAAGAAGTCGTTGAACATGCTGGCCGTCCTGCAACATATCTGTCAGGAAAATGACGTGGCGCTTTCCATGCTGCCTGATGAAGTCTGCGAACTGATAAATCTCGATCCGGCAGAGATTGAGAAACAGCGTTTGAGCGGACGGCTGCGTTTTGCGGAAGAAGAGAACGGGACAAAGCATTATTCGATTGTGGATATTATCAACCTGAAAGACTCGATTGACTGGAAAGTAATCAACAAGCAGGTGGAAAGCCTTTCCTTCGAGGAAGAGGAATGATGTAATTTACGGCTGACAGACAAGGGCACGGTCGGCAAGGTCGGATTTATCCGGGTGCCGGCCGTGCCTTTGTCCTTTCCTGAAAAGCGGCTCTTTGCTGTAACCTGCGGAAGTGGAGCCTGCGTAGCTTCCGGGGGTTACAGCAATGTGCCGCAGGAAACATTAGGATATTTTTTTCAGTTCCCTTGCCGGGTTTACGATTTCCATAGACGGTACATGTTTAGCCTGCCGTGGTAAATCCGGAGTCACGTCACTGCCACTGACAAGCCTCTGTTCTTCCGCTCCCGTTTCTTTACCTTCTACATTTTCATGCCGTCCTACCGGTTTAAGGGTAAGCTGTATCTTCCGGTTCAATGTGGCAAGCTCTTCACCCAACTTTTTGATTTCTCCCTCTTTGGGCCATGTGGCTGCCACTATTTCCTGCAAGACCGGAATATCTTTTGACAACTCCGCATTTTCCTTTTCCCGTTTCTCAATCATGCCGGGAATACGTTCCAGCGCATTGATGAAATACATTACGGCCAGTTTCGGGTCTTTGGCAATGTAACCGTTATGATAGGTATATTTGATACCGTCCAGTCCCTCGACCATGAATTTGTTATGCAAGGCTTGCGTGTCTCCGTCACAAGTCTTTTCGGTACGGACAAGGATACGAAAATCGAACAGGGTTCCGATTTTCATGTAATCGTCTTCCGTTCGGGCCTTCTGATTGATTGCGGCAAGCCGGTTACCGAGTATCTCCATATTGTCCGAATCCACACCGTCCAGTTTCAAGGGGTTGGGGCGGAGTCCGGTTTTCGCATCTACGGGAGCCACCTTATTGAGATATTCCCAATCTCTGGTAAAGCGTCCGATAAAAATATTGTTCTTCTCTATTCCGGCGGTCTTTTCATTCAGTTTTCCTTTCGCGTTTCCTTTATTACGGTGATATGCCTGCCTTTCGCTTTCAAGAACTGCCAGTTTCTTGTCCAGCTTCGCCTTTTCCAGCAGGTCGTCATTACCTGAAAGGATGGCCACGTATTCACTGAAATTGCCTCCGCCGTTTTCGTCAATCGCCCCCTCGTCAATGGTACGGGCAGCCAGATTGCGGCTTTTAAGCTGGTTGATGAACACCTGTTTGTTTTGCAGCAGGTTAAACTTGTAACTATCCAAAGACTTTTCTACCGCATAGATGTAACAGTCCACCTTATTGTCGGCATATTGCTTGGCGATGATATTACCCTTTCTTACCGCCCGTCCGTTACGCTGTTCCAGGTCGGACGGCCTTCAGGGTATGTCCAGATGATGGATGGCCACGGCACGTTCCTGCGCGTTGACTCCCGTTCCCAGTTTCTGTGTGGACCCGAAAAGGAAACGGATGCGTCCGGAGTTCATATCCTTGAACAGTTCCTTGCGTGCGTTGTCGCTGTTTGCTTCCTGAATGAACTTTATCTGCTTTTCCGGGATATTATGGTCTTCCACGAGCTTGCGCCTTATCTCGCTGTAAATGTTCCACTGGTCAGGCTTATAAGTACTAAGGTCTGAAAAGATGAATTGCGTTCCCTTTTGGTCGAGATATTTATAGTAATACTCCGCAATCTTGGCCGCGCAATGGGATGCCTTGTTACCCGGACTGTCACCATATTCAGGGTCTATCAGCCGCATGTCAAGCGACATCTTGTTCGAGTAGTTGGTGGCTATCAGCATCTGTGCCTTTTCCTCCGCTTCGGACAGAGGCTCCCTGTCTATGTAGGTCGCATCCCCGGTTTCTGCGAACTTTATCAGTTTCTGGATGAAAATCTCCTGCTGGGAAGTGGGCGGTATGTGATACAGTTGCTCGTTGAGTTCCGGCCTGTCAACCCCTACGTCCTCGGCTGTCTTGTAATCGGTTATCTCCGCATAGAAATTGGCGAGTTCCGGCACTTTGATAAAATAGCGGAAACGCTCTTTCTGCACGACCTGGTTGGTTACTGAAAATTCAAAGTCCGTGCTTTTCTTCGCATAGACGGCCGCCCAGCCGTCAAAGCAGGTAATGCCCTGCCGCTCCATTTCCTTCGGACGGAGATATTTGAAAAGGAGATAGAGTTCGGTCAAACTGTTGGAAATGGTCGTACCGGACAAGAATGTGGCTCCCAAGTCCCTGCCCGTGCGTTCCTGTATGGTACGGATGGCGAAGAGCATGTTCATGGCCTTCATGCTTCCTTCGGGATTGCCCATACCGGAAACCCTCGCATGGCGTGTGTTGAACATCAAGTTCTTGAAATTGTGTGATTCATCAACGAAGAGGTGGTCGATGCCCATTTGCCTGAAGTCGGTCACGTCATCCGTCCGGTCTTTTATATCCTGCTCCAGCTTTTCAAGTTTGGCCTCAAGGTTCTCCTTCCTTCTTTCCAGCCCCTTCTTTATCCAGCCGCTCACTTCATTGCCCTGCTGCTCGAATACGGCGAGATTCTCTTCGATACTGTCAATTTCCTGTGTATATATTTCCTGCTGTATTTCGGGAGACTGGGGTATTTTTCCAAACTGGTCGTGTGTCAGGATGATGCAGTCCCAGTTGTTGTTCTTGATGTCATGGAATATTCCGACACGCTTCTCCGGCGTAAAGTCCTCCTTACCCGGATACAGTACTCTGGCATTCGGATAGGCCCTCTTGAACGTGTCGGCTATGTCATGCACATTGCTTTTGAGTCCGATAATCATCGGTTTGTTCGCCAGTCCGAGACGTTTCATCTCAAAGGCGGCCACACACATGATAAGGGTCTTGCCGGTTCCTACTTGATGGTCAATTATCCCGCCGCCGTTCATCTTCAGCATCCATACGGCATTTCTCTGGCTGTCGTACAAATTCGGTATCCCCAATCCTTTCAGGTCAAGGAACGGAAAACTTTGCAGGGAACCGTCATAATCGGGACGCACATAGCAGTTGAACTTGCGGTTGTACATGTCGGCAAGATTCTGCTTGAACTCGGGGAGCTGCTCGTTCAGCCAACCAGTGAAAGCCGACCGAATTTCATTGATTTTGGCATCGGCAAGCTGGATGGCCTCGGCATCCCGTACCTTTATATCATTGCCTTCTTCATCCTGCACGGTTTTTGTTATGTCGGGCACCGTGTTATGCAGCGCATGTTTCAGCAGGTCGTTTCCGTAATAACCTCTTTTTTCCCCTTTCACATAATATCTGTCGGTGATGTTCGCGTTGGTACTCTCGAAGTTCACACTAAACTCGTCGATGGATTCCGTATAATGGATATGGGCCTTTGTCTCAAAGAGGTATCCGGCAAACTCTTCATATACGGACATGGGTATCCAGCGTTCCCCCAGATTGAAGTCAAGCAACTCGAAGCTGATCGGTTCCGGTATGGCTTTTCGCAAGGCTTCCAATGATTTTCTGCTTGCATCATCATCGGGATAGTCTTTCAGGTAGTTCTCTATCCATTCGGCTTTGGCTACCACATTGCCTGCTATGAAACGGTCTTTGATTTCATAGTTCTTCATCATGGGATTGTAGAAGATACGGGTATCCAGTTGTTTGAGCAACTCCTGTATGTCAATTTCACTGAGATTTTCCATATATTCCAGGTTGACCTCTCCGAACTTGTTCAGGGATGCCGCAAGCGCTTCCTGCGGTGTATCCACATGTTTCACTTCACTGGCGTTGAACGATACGGGAACAGAGAATATATCCGCCTTCTGTATCTTGCCGTTAACGGAACGCTCCAATGAGAGTATTTCCCGCCCTCCGGCATCCATCAGCAGGAATTTGGCGTTGTCCTTTCCGTTCAATTCCCTGAACATGCGGTAAAAACTGTCATACCGCTTGACCAGTTCTTCCCGCAGTTCCGGTTGTTCCGTTTCCGTTTCGGCTTCCGTATTGTAGAGGTCATGATAGGCTTCCCGGAGCGGGATGTAGTAGGCGGCCCGGTATTGCTGGGTGACTGTCAGTTTGAGCGGATGGAATTGTATATCGGGAGTGCCCATACCTCTTAAATACCCGTATTGCTCACCCGACTTCACGATGGAACCGTTCTTGTATTCGGGGCGTATCTCCCCGGTAAACGGCCGTGGTTCCATTTCTTTCTTCCGCTCTTCTTCAAATTTTTGTCTGCGCTCCTGCCATTTTGCTTCCGCTGCCGCCCGTTCCCCGGTCATGTCTTCCTGCGTGGCGGCTTCATCATACATATTCTCTTGCGAGAACAGATTGAACATTTCCGGTTCATCCCCTTTCTTTTTGCGGGATGCTGACGGTACCCGGCTTGGGGAAGGCCTGCTTTCCACTGCTTGCACCTCCGCTTCCTCTTCGTCCGCATAGGCGGCAAACAGGTTGAGCATGGGTTCATAGGGTTGTGAGGGACTTTCTTCCCGCACCTCTTGCCGGTGGTTCTCAACCGCTATTTCCAATGGTGTTTCAAATTCCGGTTCAAGACCGGTAGAAACGGCTGGCCGGGATAGATTGGCATCATAGAGTTCCCGGTTAAGATGGTTCTCCACATCTTGCGCCAATAATTGTCTGAGATGTCCAGCGATAGCTTCAATACCACCTGCATGAATAAAATTCATGGCCGGTTGTCCGTACATGTTTTTTCCCATAGATACGGAAGTATGGACGATATGGTCCAAACCGGAGTAGCAGTTGTTGATATTGATGCCGCCGGATACAAGACGGGTTTCAATAAAGTTCCGTTCCTTTTCGGTCAGTTCTGTTTTTTTTGTATTCTTCTGCAATACGATCAGGTCACTGCCCACTTCCGTACCCGCATCAACAAAAAGGTTGTCCGGCAGACGGCTGGCGGAAACAAGATTGGCATGGTTCATCAGCCATTCCCTGACGGGACGGTTCTGTGGAGAGTCCATGACACCCGAAGTCGTGATATAGGCCAGTATCCCGCCTTCGCGTAACGTGTCCATACCTTTGAGAAAGAAATAGTTGTGTACAGCAGCGAGTGAGGATTTACGCACGGTGTCTTCGCTCCGGTCGAAGTTCCTGTCGTAAACTCTGGTATTTTCAAATGGGATATTGGAAGAAACCATATCGAAGTAACCGTTATAATAGGATTGTATGGACTGGAAACCGTCTATGGTCACTCTGCTTTTCGGATAGAGGGATGAGAGTATCTTTCCCGTGAGCTTGTCTTTCTCGAAACAATGAACTTCAGGAATATCTTTCAACCGGCTGATAAACATGCCCGTTCCGGCGGAAGGGTCAAGGAAACGTCCCGGACGGATTTCCGGTACCTGCAAGGATTCCTGCATGGCCGCTACCAACGGTTCCGGTGTGTAAAAGGCTGTGAGAACGGAGCTTTTAAGGCTTTGGACGTATGCCTTGTATTCTTTCTCGTCTTTGGAATACTCCCGCAACAGTTCATGCAACAGCCGGACTTGGGGAAACAGTTCCCTGTCTGTCGTTCATCTTTCAATGTCCGTGTCTTTCTCTGCCGGATTCAGAATGCACTTCAGCCCTCCAAAACCCGAATAACCATTTAATACTTTGCGTGCCTCTTCCGTGAGACAAAACTCCGGACGCATGAATATCCATTCAAGAGCGGCTATGTTGTCCGCCAGATGTTGTCGTTTGTTATATGCCATATTTTTCGATATAAGATTGTATGAAACCTGTAAGTTCAATGGTAAGCGTATGATAGGACGGGGATGATTCAAACCGGTCATCTATGGGGTATTTGTTGAACACCGCTTCTGCGGGTGGCAATACTTTCAGACAGAAACCCGTCCGTTTTTCGGGCCGTACTTCGGGAAACCACTCCGACACGACCTCGAAAACCGTATCGAATCTGGAAAAGCGCAAGTCCTGATAGAGAACGGCTTCGACCAGTTGCAAAGCCTGCATAACGGATAAACCGTCACGTATGGCACGTTCATAACCGGCTGCCGCCTCGTCGGTCCGCGTTCGGACAAGTTCTTTGTCACCGGCAATATGCGGATGGCTTTCCTTTAAATAAAGAAGGAGAGTCGTCTCAAAATAGGACAATTCTCCGGTTGCGGTATTTTTATCTTGCATAGTCATTTGCTATCGCTTTAAAATATTAATTTGATATTAAACATATACCCGGCTACCATAAAAGAGAACCGGGTATATATTTGATGTAAACATCTATTACATGACTGAAAGGCTCTTTTTTGACTGTGCCTTTACAGATGCCACATGGCGGGATGCCTGCTGTTTCACCTCTTTTTTCTTGTCGTTCTTCTTTCCTTCAACAGTTGGTTTGTATTCACGGGCGTTGCGTCCTATCAGCAGTTGGTTACTCTTGTTGCTGAAACGTACATCATCGGAAAACACCCTGCCTTTGTAGCGCATATTCTCAATGAACACCATTTCATGGTTCTGGAGCATCTTCTTCTGTTCAGGTGTGATTTTGGCACCCATGATAGTGTCGTTGACCTTCAGTTGTTCGCCGGACTGCTTGAATGCGATGTCCATAATTCTCGGATCGACGAAAGCTACACCTGAAAGCAGCGTGTCGTTTTTGCGCTGTATGTCGTTGATGGGAAGCTGTCCGCCTGACGCAAGAATTTGCTTCTGTTTGTCATCCAGCCTTTTTCCGTAGATATAATCGGGTATCTTGATGGCATCCACCGGCATGGTAATGATACGGTTGCTCGGTTCATGGAAGGACACATAACAGTTACAGACCGTTCCCGTATGGGTATCTTTCATCTCCTTGATTGCCCCCAAAGTTCCGGTGTCTTTAAGCGACTGCTTTTCCTCGTCGGTGAATACTCCTTTATAGGCAGGCAGGTCATACTGCGGTTTATCGAGCCTGCTTAGAGTTTTCAGTTGTACTTTGCCGTCCTCCCCTTTGACACAGAGGAAACAGGCTTCTCCCATATCCTTCTTTTCTCCGTTCACTTCCTTGCTGATGGGGAAGGCCATGGAAGTAATCCTTCCTTTCAGCATCTCACCCATGCAGTGGTTGTCAAAGAGTAATTGCTTGTCAACTCCCAGTGCGGCGAGTTCTTTCCACGGAAGTTGGTGTTCATCGAACTTATACCGACGGGCAAGTTTGGCGATGCGCCCTTCATCATTGAGCTCGCTATTCTCCACCAGTTTTTTACCTTCCGCTCCGGGGTCTTCCCCTTTTCGGATCTGGACCACGGCATTCAGTGTCTTTTCCAAAAGGACGAGAGGTACGAGGAAGAAACTGAAACTCGTGGGATTGTTGTACTGGTTCTTGAAATTCGTGAAGAACAGTTCCAGCGGTGAGGTACGGTCCAGTTTTAGGAAGCTGCTGCTGTTCTTCTTGTCGGGTGGTACGATTTCGAGACTGCCGTCCTGCTCGTTCATTTTGGAAACGACTGCGGTCTTGTTCGTTCGCTTGTCAAGGATGGCCATTACATGTTCGTCCTGACTCTGTTCTTGTTGTTCTTGCTTTTTCTTAGCCATAAAATCAATAATTTAAGTGATACAATAATTAATCAATACCGGGTAAACTTTAGCCCGTCGGTGCGAATGTAGAGGTTTAATTGATAGGTTATTATGGTTTTATTTGTGTAAGGCATAGATGGCGGCGATTGGCGAGAAATGTCCGATTGGAATAATGAATACTTTTTAAATTTTTGCTTTTAGATAAAAGATGTATATTTGTATAAAAATGTCAAGCAGGCGGATGTTAGACACCACGCCCGTCTTCTGGCGGTTGATGTTTATCCACTCGTGTTCATCGAAGTAGGTGCGGATGTTCTCTTCCGTCAAATTGCGCATATCGGCGAATGACAAGCCCGTGAAGGCGCAGAACAGGTAGAGGTCGCGGTATAGTTCCTGTTTGGCGTTCTTCAGTTTACCTTCCATCAGCAGGCGGATTTCGTCTTTGGTCAGGAAACTGCGTGTCGTTTCCTCCTTCTTGATTTCATACTCCCTGAACGGGTCGCGTGTGAGCCATTCGTTGTTGATGGCGATGAACACCATCGTCCGAAGTGGGCATACATACAGCCACACGGTATTGGTGCAGCAGTGTTTGTCCGTGCGCAGAAACATCTCGAAGTCGGAAATGAAAGCGGGGGTAAGCTCTTTCAACGCGATGTCCTTCACGTGGTAACGGATGTTGAGAAACTCTTGCAGGTGCTTGTAAACGGTCTTGTACTTCAAGAGTGTGCCTTTGGCTTTCATGCCTGCTTCCACCTGCTTGGCATAGTCCTCGTTGTGTTGCTGGAACACCTGCATCAGCGTGTGATAGCGGTGTTCCAGTCCGAGAAAGGCGTTCTTCACCTTCTCTGCCGTGACGAAGTTGTCACGCTCCATGATTTCCTGATAGTGCTTGTTGATGCGCACCCGCATCTTGTCAAGCATGCGGTTCGTTTCGAGTGCCGCCGTGCTTCTGCCCGTGACACGTCCCCCTTTGGTGTCCCACAACTTGGGATCGATGGTCAGTTTGCAACTGAATTGCGTCTGGCTGCCGTCCACCGTGATGCGTCCCATGACGGGAACCGTCCCGTCTTTTTTCACTACCTGACGTTTGAGGTAGTAAATAACTGAAAATGTACTCTTCATCGTCCTTAATTTTTTTGTTCAAAATTAGTTGGTGAAGAGCCCTCCTCTGATACGCAAATTGCGGAAGAACGGCGCAATCTTTTTTCGTTACCGGATTTTTTGCGTGAGTTGTCAGTAACTCACTAATCCTTAAAGCCTTGTTTCGTTATTCGTGTCCATTTCGTCACCTATTGAGCGTGGTTACGAACAAGTAACGTAGCTCCGTCTTGATTTGGCTTCGGCGTGGATTGAAATGGCTCTCGGAATAATTGGCAGCGTAAATGAAACCCCTGTAAATCAAATCCATTACCATATTCTTCCGCATTTCACTTTTTTGTAGTAACTTTGTTGTACAAAGAAGCTAACTTTAAATTACTTATATATGAAATCTATAAAACCTCAATTAACCGCTGTACTATTAGCTCATACTATTCCTGATAGAGTTGCATCTGATGATGGATTAATTGTGAATAGTTATAAAGAACTTAGAAAGTATGTAGCGGAATTATCCTGTAAAAATAAAGATTGTATCTTATTCTATAGGGGACAAAAGGAAGATTATAAAAATAGTAAAAGTAAATCAACCTTTTATCCTACTATATATAGAGGGGAACCCTTATCTGCTGATGAACTTGCTTTTCGCTGGAGAAAATTAAAATCGGCAAGTAAATTATTAGTAGATAAGATTAAAGCTGAAAAGATAAGCGAAAAAGATTTATTAATTAGAAAAAAACTGCTGCAATGGAGTATTATTCAACATTATGAAGTAACCGAAACTCCTTTGATAGATGTTACTCAATCTTTAAGAGTTGCTTGTTCTTTCGCCCAATTAGATAATGCTAATAATTATGCTTATATATATGCGTTCGCTTTACCATATTATACAAATAGAATTTCTGTAAATTCAGAGCAATATTTAACGAACATAAGATTGTTAAGTGTCGCTCCACCTGAAGCACTGAGACCATATTTTCAGGAAGGCTTTCTCATTGGTGAAGATGAAATAAATGAAACTTATACAAATAAATCAGAATTAGACTTGAATAACCGTTTAATTGCCAAATTTAAAATTCCTAATAATAATAATTTCTGGGGAATTTCAGAGAAAGCAATATGTAGGGATGATTTATATCCTGACAATGATAAAATGGATGATATATGTCAGGAAATTAAGGCGGAACTTTACAATAATATTCTACCTAATGAAGTACCATTATCTGATATGGAATTTGGCAGTTTTATGTTGTCTTGGACAAAGTTAGAAGAATTGCTTATGCATAATTATTGTACAACAAGCTCCAATAGGCCTACTGTTTTAAATGCAATTCAAAATATAGCAGATCAAAATTTACGTAATAAATTAAATAAAATGAGAAATTTACGTAATTTACTTGTACACAATCCAAAAGGCTTTGGCGAAAAGATGAGAGCTTCTATTTTAGGTATAGACATGTTACTCAAAGATTTGCAAGATTATTATAAATAATAGTGATTGTTAGTGAGAAATATAATAGTTGTGTATCAAACTATTTGTTAATAATATTACGGTAACTATAATATTAATACTAAATAAATATTATAGTTACCGTAAGTTGTTAGTTTATTGAAATACTATAGTTACATTTCATTGTTCAATAAATATTTGAGTTCCGGGTCGTTCTCTATGCGGATCAGTTCGTTCTCCACCAATTCAACAATATCCTGTTTGATTTGCCGATAGTTGGCCTGTATCTGCTGCTCCATTGTATCGTTACCGTTCTCGTCCAGAAAACTGCTGATTTCGGGTATGGGCTGGTAGGCCGCCGTCTCTTTCTGTACGGCTTCATTGTCAACAACTATCTGCGCATGGAAAATTTTCTGTTCTATTGTCTCTCCGAAGTTGTCTGCTACGGCACCGACAAACATACCTTGCGAGAGTGTACTGATTTTGGATGCAGGTATCAGACTGTCCAGTTGCGTGTTGATGGAAGTGGACGTATCGTTGCGGTTGATGCTCATGGACTCTCTTTTTTGCAGGATTTTCCCAAATCTTTCCGACAAGGTTTTGGCCGTTTCACCCACTACCTGACCGCTAAAAACATTGCCCACAGTTGACATAATTACGGCGGCCTCCTTGTCTCCGTAGTCGCGCTTTAACTGGCTGAAATCCTGAAAACCTAACACAACCGCGACCTTGTTGCTTCGTGCCGTGGCAATCAGATTATCCAGACCTTTAAAGAAGATGGTCGGTAACTCGTCAATAATCACACAACTTTTCAGTTGTTTCTTCTTATTTATCAGCTTAACAATACGGGAGTTATAGAGTCCCAGTGCTGCTCCATAGATTGAAATTCTATCGGGATTGTTGCCCACACATAATACTTTCGGTTCTTTGGGATTATTAATATCCAACGTAAAATCACTGCCGGACATTACCCAATAGAGTTGCGGACTTATCAGTCTGGATAACGGGATTTTAGCGCTTGCAATCTGGCCCTGGAGCTGCTCACTCGCTCCGCCTTTCCATGCGTCAATGAACGGGCTGAGATAGTTCTCCAAATCGGGATAACTTGTCAGAATGGTAAAGACGTCTTCATACCTTTTATTAAGCAATTCAATAGCATGTGGGAACGTACAGAACTTGCCACCTTCATAGATTTTCAAAAACCATATTATCGCCGTAAACAAGACAATCGGGGATTCCACGAAGAAGTCCCCCTGCTTTTGCACCCACGACTTATTGAGGTTGAGCATGATGGTGTACGACGATTCGTAAGCATCTGAAATATCCGTCATCAGTTCCGGTGCCAATGGATTACAACGGTGGCTTTTCCTCGGATTATCGAAATTGATCACATAAAATTTAGGTGGAACCTTATAGCGGTATCTGTACTTGAGCAGATGGTTATAAGCGATAACCGACAGGTCATCAAACTTAAAATCATATATATAGAGCGCATAGGATTTCTCTATAGTCTGCTTTATAAACTGGTTGACAATGGCATAGGACTTCCCGCTGCCCGGTGTTCCCAATATCATTGTCGCTCGAAAAATATTAACAAGGTTGATAAATCCGTTGTAAGTCTTCCCTCTGTACCAGAATTTGGTCGGTAGATTGACGGAATATTCGTTTTCCATAAGGCGAGTTTCCTGCATGAACGATTCATTCTCAGTATTGAAAACGTCCTCCAGTAAATTGTTCTTCAACAGACGGCTTATCCACAATCCTGATGCCAACAGACTGAAAAAGCCGCCGACCAATGTCGTGGTATAAAGTATGGCGCATACACCGGATGATGCGTCAATGGACAGCAACCACCAGTTCAGGAAAAAGAGTATGGCACCCGCTATGGCCGCAATAATTATTTTCCTTCATGTGATTTCATGCTTCTTCACTCCCTTGTTGCCCATGCAGGACAGACCGAGGAAAAGGACACAAAACAGTTTTGTGTAAAGCAAAGATGAAAATAGTCCGGTGGTACGTTGGAAATTTGATAGTATTTTATCCACTATGCCAAGCGTTCAGCCCATTTCATGCAGTCAGCCGTAACAAAACCAATAGATGTGTATCGCCAAAAATAAAAAACTGATGGCCCGCATAAAGTCTGTGACTTTGGCAAGACCTCTTAAATCATCTTCATTCTGCATAATTGTAACTATTAAAATTAAACTTCTTGTTCTATACCTTTTATATTATAGCCTACGCCTGCGCTTCTTCTTTTTCTTGCGTCCATAGCGGAAAGCCGGATCAATGTACTCGTGTGTATGGTCATCTTCCATAAGTACGGAGAAAATGTCAACGGCACCGAGTGCGGATGTGTCAATCAGACTTTCGGAAGTTTCCGGCTGCCGGTGGTATTGTTGTTCCTGCCGTTCTTCAGTCTCTTTTCTTTCCTCCCGTTCCGTATCTCTGTCTTGCCGGGATACTTCCTGTCCGGTTGGTGGTATCAACCTCTCACGGTCTGCCTCCGGATTATTGAACAGTTCGTTGAACACATTGGCAGAAAAGGGTTTTCCCAAACGCGAGCCGTTGAACACTGTCCGACTGGTATGGTCTATGAAAGTGATGCCGTACAGGCGTCCTTCGGGATTGATACGGTAAACCACTTCTATATCCGCCTCTTTCAGCCTGCGGGCAAAATCTTCTTTCGTGCCGATGTCCTGCATGGCTTTGGTGATTTCCTGCCTTGTCCTTTCTGGGAGGTTGTCCTTTTTCACCTTTTCAGCGGAAGCGGCAAACTTCTTTTGCAGTGCTTCATAACCGAATACCTTGCCGAACTTACTGGATTTGAAAGGTGTTCCCACCTGCTGTCCGTTATCATCCAAAGCTCCGTACATGATACCGTGGTATTCCTTTCCGTCCACACTTCCCCTTACCTCGTAAACAGTGATGTTATACAAATTCAGAAGGGTGTTGTATTCGCCAAGTGAATGACAGTTGTAACATTCCAGCAAGGTACGGGCGGTATGCTTTGCTTGCGCTTTCACGTCACCTTTCGGATAATCCACTTTTTGCAAGGCCAACAGTTCCCGCTCACCGTGTTCTCCGAGTGTGGGATGAAGCCCGTACTTCACTTCCATTTCACGACAGATGTTCTGTGCCCGGACGGCTTCCCGGTTGTGGTCTATCTTTTCTCCTTTCTCGTTGATGCGTACCGAAACGATGTGCACGTGTTTGCGGTCGATGTCTTCGTGCAGCCAAACTATATAGGGCTGGTTCCCGTAACCGAACTTTTCCATAAACTCCTGCGCCAGTATGGTCATCTGCTCTTCCGAAAGAATGTCCTTCGGGGAGGGATTCAATGAGATATGGATAACCGGTTTTCTGACGTGTGAATTGAGTGCAATGTAAGGTTCGAAAGCCTGCACGCAGTTTTCAATTGGAACATTCCCCGAAGTGTCAGCCGCAATTTTCGGATGTCACAATACCTTTGCCGTACCGTCATCCACCTTTATCTTATTGTAGGCAATCACTCCATAGAATGAACTGCCTGATGTAATATTCGGCACCATAATATTATTCCTTTTTAGTGAGATATTCCTTATCGAACCGCTTTGTCAGTTCGATAATCTGTTTGCAGAGTTCCTCCAGTTTGCGGGTTTCTTCAGCAAGTTTATAAAGAAACGCAAGCGATTTCTTTTCCCCGTAAATGGTATGGATGGTCTTTACACATTGGTTGTAGTTGTTTCCTATCCTTCGGAACTGTTGATAGAAAGCAGTTAATTGGGCATAATACTCCTGCGCTTCCTTATCAATCTTCACTACCTTGAACTCTCAACCGAAGATGCGAGCAAAGATAAATTCAGCTTTGTTCTTCATGCCGGATTGTTCGAACATGGAGATAAACTTTTCGTCTTCCTCGTCATTTAGACAGAGGTAATAACGGTGCGTGCGTGGATCGGCCAGCACCTTGCGCCCTGCGGCGCCACGGATTCTTGTTTCATCTTTCATAACATGAATAATTTAGGAAGTTCGACTTGGAAGAACTGACATCCCCGAAAGCACTTTCGGGGCGAGACTTTCAGCGGGTGGAAATATTTTCAACCGCTGAAAGTACACCTCGCTATATGCTGACGCATATTAAAATCCGGCTGGGCCGGATTAAAGGTCTGAAGGGTTTGTTTTACGTTCTCTCTTCGAGAACGGGCTGCGCTCTCCCGGCGACAAAGGTAGATAGTTTTTTCGTTATGGTCATTATCAGGCATCACGCCAACAGCCGCCAACAAATGACTTTGAAACCACAGGTACATTACGGATGCTCTTTTTGAGGTTTATTTGCAGTCGGATAGTTATTTAGCTACTTATCCGGACAGATAAAAAGATGGTTATCAGGATAACTATGCGGACGGTTTTCTATCTGAATGGCTTTTTGTCTGAATAGCCATTTGATTAAGTAAGTTTTCAGATAAGCGTTCATAAGGCTATCTATCCGCTTATACAGCCATACATATATAAAGATGTATAGACAAGAATGTGAATATTCGGATAAATGGACAGGTAAATAGATTATTAGCTAAATACTTAGATAAACAACCGGATAGCTATGTGGCTACATAGCTATGTAAGTATGTAGCTAAATAGACAAATAGCTTCATAGCTAAGTAGCTATATAGCTAAACTGATAATGAAATGAATGAACGGATAGGTGTCTATCCGCTAAACTATCAATAAATCAAATTATTCACTTAAATTAGGAACAATGGAAAAGAGAATGAAAACATTATTCGTTTCGTTCGCTACCCAGAAAGGTGGCGTGGGTAAATCAACATTCACCATTTATGCGGCATCGTGACTGCATTATGTGAAAGGACTGAATGTAGCTGTGGTGGATTGTGACTATCCGCAGCACTCAATCATCAAACAGAAAAAGCGGGATATGGAAGTGGTGAAGACCACACCCGTTTATCAGAACCTCTTGGTGGAGCAGACCGGGCGGTTGAAGAAAAAGGCTTATCCGGTCATTGGAAGTACCCCGCCGGATTGTATGACTGACTGAAGGAGATTTGAAGGGAAATCGGACATACATTATGACATGGTACTGTTCGACCTGCCCGGAACTATGGGTAGCGACGGGGTTATCGCTGCAATTAGTGCGCTCGATTATCTGTTCGTGCCGATAAAGGCAGACCGTCTTGTGCTGGAAAGCACGCTGAACTTTGCCACCACCATTAATGACCGGCTGATAAAGACCGGCGTGTCCGCACTGAAAGGTCTTCATCTATTCTGGAACATGGTTGACCGCAGGGAACGCACGACATTGTATGATGTGTATCAGCAAGGTTTTTCCCTGTTAGGGCTGGATTGTCTCAAAACACGTATTCCCGTGCGCAGTAACTTTACCAAGGACTTGTCCGCTATGGGCGGCCCCGTTTACCGGAGTACGCTGTTCTCTCCCGATGCGGCATTCACCAAAGAGTGCGGCTTCGATACGTTTATGGATGAAATCATATCTGTACTTAAAACCGAATAGTCATGGCAAAGAAAACAAGCGGACAAAATCCGGTGGATGAAGCGTACCTGCGCAGCCTGATGGCAGGGGTTCCTTCGGAGCCTCCTTTATCATCTGTACCTTCAACCGGCGGAGGTAATGGCGAAAATAGAGAAACCGCTTTATCCGATGAGAAAGGAAAAGCGGATGGCACTGCAAATGAAACAGTCAGGGATGTTTCCGATGCAGGTGGTGCCGACCGTTCGGAAGTGGTTACGGAAAAAACGTCACCGAAAACGATTCGCACGGCTCTGGCTGACTTTATACGCAGATTCCTCACCCCTTATAAATGTGAAGGCAGACAGGGGGTATATATAGACAAGGAACTGCACCAGAAAATATCAGTCATCGTGGGCATTGCCGGAAAACGGCAGTTGACGGTAGGAAACTACATAGACAATGTATTGAAGGAGCATTTCGAGAAACATGCGGATGAGGTGAAGACCTATTTACAAAAGAGTTATAACAAAATATTTTAGGGTATGAATATACAATCAGGTTACTATGAAGCCGGAATCGCTCTGTTCTGGCTATTGTTCGCCTATCTGTTCATGGATAAGTTCCTGTTCAAGGGACAGCTTGGCGAAATATGTTTCGGAAAGGCACGCCGCCGCATGGCAAAAGCTCTGCGGGGCGTTGCCGGATGGTTCGATCCGGTGAAAGAGGAACAGAAAAAAGGGCGCAGGCGCTCGAAAGGGAAAGCGGAAAAGAAAGACGTTCTGGTAGCGCCGGAGTCTGAAAAGAGGAATGTCACGACCGCAAAAACGGAAATGAAGGATGACGAAAAGGTAGAAGCTAAGAAAAAAGCAGAAGGCAAAAATATGGAAAAACCTCCCCAAAAACGCTCTGAAACGGACAGTCTTGTCGTTACAAAAAGCTACGGGATACGTCAACGGCCGCCAATAAACGTCACCGGTTCCGGAACTATTGCAGGTAAAGAAAATGCCTCTACTTTTGCTGGCAGAAACGAAGATACAGCGCCACAAAAGGTAGCACAAGTGCCGCCGGAGCGCATTCCGGAACTGTTCCGGGACAAGCGCGTGGAAGAGTGGAGGGCTTCTTCGGATGAGAGTTCCGGCAAGCCGGATGGCGATAGCGGACAGGGAGGAAACGGTGACGAAGTGGATACAGATGAGTTGAACGAGGAACTGGATGATTTGAACTGTATCCGCGAAGAGTATTCGGGCGAGGCAACCGGCATAGGGCCGGAAGAGATTGACCTGATTATCGACCTCTGCAACGGCAAGGATATTCCGACAGACAAACGATTGTCCCTTTTAAGGGCGATCCACCATATCAAAGATACGCAGATTGAACGCTCGATACTGGAAAGTATCAATGGCAGCGACAGCCGTATCAGCAAATTTCTGGATGAAGCCGAGCAAATGGGCGGGGCTGCTCCGGACAGAGATTAACCAATTAAAAAAAGGAGGTAACAATGACAAGAGGTTATTTTGATACGGGTTGACAGCCCGTATCACCTTAAAGAGAGAAATTCGCTATGGTATTAATGACTGAATAAACCAACAAAACCATGTATATGACTTATTTCGATTCGGGTTGATAAATGGATGTTCCCGCCTGGTAAGGGAACACTCCAATCAAGAAGAGACAATACCTTTGGTAACTTACTTATAAAACAGAATGGCTATGACAAAAGGCTATTACGATTCGGGATGACAGACCGCCTGCGGCATTCACCCGGTAAGGCAACAAGAACTATTCACCATTAAATTTTATCCGTATGAATATAGGACTGGTAGATGTGGACGGACATAACTTCCCCAATTTTGCGCTGATGCGCCTTTCAGCTTATTACAAGGCAAAAGGGCATCGGGTGGAATGGGCAGAACCGACGGGACGGTATGATAAGGTGCTGGCAAGCAAAGTGTTCACTTTTAGTTCTGACTATGATTACAATCTGCTGGATGCGAAGGAAATCATAAAGGGCGGAACGGGATATGATATTGCCGGCAGGCTTCCCGAAGCTGTGGAAAACAGCCGGATGATGGATTATTCCATTTACCCCCAATATCCTTTTTCCCTTCAGTTCTTTTCAAGGGGCTGCATCCGTAAATGCCCCTTCTGTCTCGTCCGTGGGAAGGAAGGATACATTCAGGCCGTGGAGCCGGTGGAGCTGAACCCGAAAGGGAAATGGATTGAGGTGCTGGATAACAATTTCTTTGCCAATCCGCAGTGAAGATCGGCGGTAGATTATTTGATGAAGGCCCGGCAACCCGTTAAACTGCACGGTGTGGATGTGAGGATTATGAATGAGGAACAGGCCTGGCATCTAAACCGGATGAAGATGAAGCAGAACATCCATATTGCGTGGGATTTGCCCCGGCTGGATCTGACCGACCGCCTGAAAGAGATGGTCAGGCATGTGAAACCTTACAAGATAACCTGCTACGTGCTGATAGGATTCAATTCGACCGTTGAGCAGGATTTGTTCAGGTTGAACGTACTGAGGGAACTGGGGATTACTCCCTTTGTTATCCCTTTCCGGGATTATGCAAACAAGCGGACGCCTACGCAATACGAGCGTGACCTTGCCCGATGGGCGAACCGGATGTGGCTATTCAAGTCTACCTCCTTTGAAGACTATACACCCCGCAAGGGTTTCAAGTGCGGGGAATATCTGAAATAACCTGATAAAGACAAGACACAATAGAGACAATGAGAACAAACGGTTATTACGATTCGGGATGATTCACATCCTGCTTTCAAGAGAGAATTAACAAGAATGTTTCACCACCAAATCAAGTGACAATGCAAATAGCATATTATGACTCCGGCTGATTTCCGGCCGGAACTTACCCCCTGAATCAGTAAACCATAAACGGCCACGGCTGCCTTATGGGGATAGTGAAAGGGGGCAGTCCGTGGCTTTTTAAATCATTTAAAAAATCACAGAAATAAATGAAAAAGAAAAGATTGATTATGATGCTGGCCGCTGTTGCGGCGGCAAGTGCGGCAATGGCACAAGGAAACGGGCAGGCAGGTATCACCGAAGCGACACAACTCGTGACCGGATATTTCGATCCCGGCACAAAACTGATTTATGCAATCGGTGCCGTAATCGGCCTCGTCGGTGGAATCAAGGTCTATCAGAAGTTCGTGCGACGTGAAGTTGCGTAAGTGATTGTGTAACATCAAGATTACACCTCCAGTTCCGTCTGGAGTAGCCTACGGACACGTGCATTGGGAGTAATCCTTTTGTACGGAGCTGTCCCGACAAGGTAGCCTTTCCAAAAGGAGAAGATTGAACCGTGAGGGGAAATCAACGGCTGATAACACCATTCAGCACGAGGAGCTTGGCTTAGCGGTATGGTCAACGAAAGTGAACTGTCCGATAAACATCGTAAGGTATAACGAGCCAAAGGCTGTTGACAGGCTCGGACCAAAAGGTAAGCAGTCGGCTGTCCTCTTGAACTTTGGGGGCACACGGACATTAGCACTGCCGGTGGAATAGACAGGACCTAACCCGCTTATTTATCACTTATGTAAAACACGGTAAGCCCGTATCTCTCCAGTTCATCAGAGCTGGTAAGCAAGCCGCAAGGCAAGCCTACATGGGGTGTGGGTATAGGATAGCGGAAAAAGCGAATGCCTCCCTGTAATGGGGAGGATACGGATTGAGCCAATATCACGGGTTGGTAAAGGTAACATCATCCGACACGAAAGTGGGCAGACTTCCGCCTATGGTGACACTTTACAAGATAGTTTACAGAACTTTTAAAGAAAGGAAAGCAAATGAACGCAAAGAAATTGGCGTGTGCGCCCGAAGACATAGACATTCACGAACTCTGGTCGAAAATCGACTGGGACAAATGTGAGCGTTTTGTCCAAAAGCTGCAAGCACGTATTGTAAAGGCTCAAAGGGAAGGCAGAAATAACAAGGTGAAAGCCCTGCAATGGATGCTTACCCACTCGTTCTACGCCAAAGCATTGGCGGTAAAACGAGTTACGACTAACAAAGGAAAATCTACTTCCGGCGTTGACAAGATTACATGGTCTTCTCCATTGGCGAAAGCCAAAGCCATATTCACTCTGAAAAGACATGGCTACAAGCCACAACCTTTAAAACGTGTAAATATCAAAAAGAAGAACGGGAAATTACGCCCACTCGGAATACCAACGATGAAAGACCGTGCGATGCAGGCATTGTACCTAATGGCACTTGACCCGATAGCGGAAACCACTGGCGACAGCCATTCCTACGGATTCCGCAGACATCGCTGTACACATGATGCCATCGAGCAATGCTACATCGTTCTTTCTCGTTCGGTCGCTCCCGAATGGATTCTTGAGGGGGACATCAAAGGATGCTTCGACCATATCAGCCATGCGTGGTTAATCAACAATATCCCTATGGATAAGGAGATACTACGCAAATGGCTCGAATGCGGATATGTGTTCAATGGAGAACTCTTTCCTACGGAAGAGGGAACCCCACAAGGTGGCATAATATCCCCAACTCTTGCAAACATGGCACTTGACGGACTGCAAGATTTGTTGGAAAAGAGTGTCAAGAAATATCAGGTGAACTACAAAAAGATAGTTCCTAAGATACATCTTGTACGATATGCAGATGATTTCATTGTAACGGCAAAGGATAAGGAAACGATAGAACAGGTTATACTTCCATTAGTACGTAAGTTCCTTGCGGAAAGAGGTCTGACACTATCAGAAGAAAAGACAAAAATCACACATATAAATGAGGGATTTGACTTTCTCGGTTTCAATATCCGAAAGTTCCGCAATAATACGCTGCTGACAACTCCATCCAAAGATGCGCAAAAGAGGTTTTGCGAAAAAATCCGCAAGACGATAGAAGCCAACAAGTGTGTAAAACAGAAGTCACTTATTATGATGCTGAATCCAATCATAAAAGGTTGGGGTAATTATTATAAATATGGTACTTCTGCGAATGTATTCCACCGAATGGATTGGGAAATCTTCAAGAAAATATGGCAATGGGCAAGACGCAGACATCCGCAGAAATGTAAAGGATGGGTAAAGGATAAGTATTTCAGAACACTAAATGGGCACTCGTGGAGATTTGCGGCAGATATGGGCAAGAAAGATAAGATTGATTATCTCGAACTGACCTATCTACCAACCATCCACCATGAGAAATTCGTCAAGGTTCGGCATTATGCCAATCCGTATGACCCATCAGATAAATCGTACTACGAATGGAGAGAAACCTACCGAATGAAGCAAACGCTGAAAGGCAGGCAATCTCTAATAAACATTTGGAAACGACAGAATAAAGTATGTCCTGTATGTGGAGAGCGTATTGACAGGGAAAGACCTTGGAGTATCACTGAACAAATAGTCAGTGGACGAAAGGTAAGAACTCTTGTACATACCAGTTGTAAACGTAAAATGCAAAGTAGATTATGAATATGAAAGTCGAAAATGAGATGGCTCTACCGATAACAAAGTCGGTAACGGTCATGTTGCTTGAGCCGTATGCGGGGAAACTCGCACGTACGGTTCTTAGAGGGGAAAGCTCCCGTAAGGGGGCTGACCTACTCGACAGTTCGGGCGACCCCGACACGAGTAAAACTGCCAGTTCGTGGTTCGGAGCCTGTATCTTTCTGATAGTCGCCGCCACCATTCTGAGGTCGTTCTTCCTCTAAAAACATAAAAAAGACAATAACTTATGGCTGATTTTGAAATAAATAAAGGGGTGGGCCGTGAAGTTGAGTTCAAGGGACTCCGGGCACAGTACCTGTTTATTTTCGCCACCGGACTGCTTGCCGTATTCGTGATGTTCGTCATCATGTATATGGCGGGTGTCGGACAGTGAATCTGCATCGGTTTCGGAGTATCGGCGGCTACGGTACTGGTATGGCTGACCTTTACGCTGAACCGTAAATACGGCAGCCACGGACTGATGAAGCTGTTCGCGGCCCGGCAACATCCCCGGAGAATCCTCTCACGAAAACGTATCACACGTCTGATCAACAAACAACAATCGTAAATTATGAGAAGTATATTAAAAGCATCCACACTAGAAAGCAAGTTTCCCATCATGGCGGTGGAACACGGCTGCATCGTCAGCAAGGACGCCGACATCACGGTCGCTTTCCGGGTCACACTGCCGGAAGTATTTTCGGTATCATCCGCAGAATATGAGGCGATGCACGCCACATGAGCGAAGGCAATCAAGGTGTTGCCGAACTATTCAATCCTGCACAAACAGGATATTTTCATCACGGAGAAATACGAGCCGGACATTCGCCGGGACGAACTCAGCTTTCTCTCCCGCAGTTTTGAACGCCACTTCAACGAACGTCCCTACCTGCACCACGCCTGCTACCTGTTCCTCACCAAGACCACCAAAGAGCGCTCCCGGCAGCAAAGCAACTGGAACACGCTTTGCCGTGGTTTTCTGGTGCCGAAGGAAATCAGGGACAAGGAAATGGTGGAACGCTTCATGGAAGCGGTGGGACAGTTTGAAAGTATCGTTAACGACAGCGGACTTGTCAGGCTGGAACGGCTGACCACGGAAGAGATTACGGGAACGGAGAACGAACCGGGTATTATCGAACGGTACCTTACGCTCTCGGCCGACGGAACGAGCATGTTGCAGGACATGCAATTGAATCCGGACGAAATGCGTATCGGTGACAAGCGGCTCTGCCTGCATACACTTTCCGACCTCGATGACCTGCCGGGAAAGGTAAGGACGGACGGGCGATACGAACGCCTCTCGACAGACCGTTCGGACTGCCGTTTGAGTTATGCCGCCCCCGTGGGCGTAATGCTGCCCTGCGACCATATCTACAACCAGTGGATATTCATAGATGACAGCAACGAAAACCTTTCCCGTTTCGAGAAGATGGCGAAGAACATGCAGTCGCTTTCCCGGTACAGCCGCAGCAACCAGATCAACAAGGAGTGGCTGGATGAATACCTGAATGAGGCGCATAGCAACGGACTGCAATCCGTGCGCTGCCATTGTAACATCATCGCATGGGCGGAAAACGGGGACGAACTCCGGCGGGTGAAGAACGATGTGGGAAGCGCACTGGCATTGATGGAATGTACTCCGCACCATAACACGACCGACCTTCCGGCTCTCTATTGGGCGGGCATACCGGGAAATGAAGCGGACTTTCCGGCCGAAGAGACGTTCTACACGTTTACCGGGCAGGCGCTCTGTTTCTTCACGGCTGAAACCTGTTACCGGAACTCGCTCTCTCCCTTCGGCATCCGCATGGTGGACAGGCTGACGGGAAAGCCCGTCTTCCTCGACATATCGGATTTGCCCATGAAAAAAGGGGTGGTGACTAACAGAAACAAATTCATACTCGGCCCCAGCGGCAGCGGGAAAAGTTTCTTTACCAATCATCTCGTGAGGCAGTACTGGGAACAAGGGACGCATATCCTGCTGGTGGACACCGGAAATTCATACAAGGGACTCTGTGACCTGATACATCAGAAGACCGGAGGGGACGACGGGATTTATTTTACATACAAGGAAAATGATCCGATTTCTTTCAATCCGTTTTTCACGGAGGATTACCGGTATGACATCGAGAAGCGGGACAGCATCAAGACACTGATACTCACCCTTTGGAAAAGGGAGGACGAACCGCCCCGACGTTCGGAAGAGGTGGCGCTCTCGAATGCGGTCAGCCTGTATATCGAAAAGATAAAGAAGAACCGGAAGATAAAGCCGAACTTCAACTCGTTCTATGACTTTGTAAGGAAGGACTACCGCAAGATACTGGCAGACAAGAACGTGCGGGAGAAGGACTTTGATGTGGACGGTTTTCTGAACGTGCTGGAACCTTATTATAAGAACGGTGAATACGGGTATCTGCTGAACTCGGACAAGGAACTGGATTTACTGAACAAACGGTTTATTGTATTTGAGTTGGATGTTGTGAAGGATAATCCAATCCTCTTTCCGGTTGTCACCATCATTATCATGGAGACGTTTATAAATAAAATGAGACGTTTGCAAGGTATCCGCAAGATGATACTGATTGAGGAAGCTTGGCTGTGACATGTAAGTCTTGTATATGATTGTTCAACTTTCATTCCACGAGTTGGAAATAGAACGATTGAACCTGTTGTTCCGTCAACAGTAGCCTATGGGAACGTGCGGTATTAAGCAATGACCCCGTGCGGTAACAGAACCAACAATGAAGCCCTTCCGAAAGGAGAAGTCTGAACCGTGAGGGAATGACAACTGCTGTTAGTATCGAATGGCAGGGGAGCTAGGCTGAATGGTATGAATAACGTAATGTGAACCGTTGATAAACGTCGTAACTTCGAATGAGCTACTAATGATACTAGGCTCTAACCCAAAAGGGATGCAGTCGGATAACCTTCTCCATGCTAAGGTTACACGGACATAACGACTGCCGGCGGATAGACGGATTCTAACCCATTCGTTTGTCATATACAAGAAACATGGTAAACCCGTACTTCTCCTGTGTAACAGCAGGTAAGCAGACCGTAAGTGAAGCCGAATGGAGTGCGGGCAGAGGAATGCGGAGAAAGCGAATGCCGTTCTGTAATGGGACGGATAGAGGTTGAAACATCACCTCACACGAAAGTGGGCAGACTTCCGCATGGTGGATGTTTTACAAGAAACTTATAGAACTTATTAAAGGAGAAAAGCAAATGAACGAAATTAAAACATCGTGTGCATCTACTGACCGGAAATGGAACACTTGGGAAAGCATAGACTGGAACAAGTGTGAGATAGCGGTTAATAAGCTACAAGCACGTATTGTAAAAGCTCAAAAGGCGGGCAAACACGGCAGGGTGAAATCCTTGCAGTGGGTGCTGACGCATTCGTTTTACGCTAAGGCTTTAGCCGTAAAGCGTGTTACATCAAACAGTGGCAGTGACACCGCAGGTGTTGACAAGGTGAAATGGTCAACTCCCAATGCCAGATTCAAGGCTATCGGTGAACTGAAAAGAAGAGGCTACAAGCCCCAGCCGTTAAAAAGGGTCAATATCAAAAAGAGTAATGGGAAACTACGTCCTTTAGGTATCCCGACAATGAAAGATAGGGCTATGCAGGCATTATATCTGCTTGCGTTGGAACCTGTATCGGAAACAACTGCGGACAGTAATTCCTACGGTTTCCGTAAAGAAAGAAGCACTAGAGATGCAAGGGAACAATGTTTTTGTGTCCTTGCAAAGAAAGCTTCTCCCGAATGGATTATGGAGGGTGACATCAAAGGTTGTTTCGACCACATCAGCCATGAATGGCTGCTGAACAATATCCCTATGGATAAAGTGATGCTGCGAAAATGGCTCAAATGCGGTTTCGTCTTCAACAAGGAGCTATTCCCTACGGAAGAGGGTACTCCACAGGGCGGTATCATTTCACCAACTCTTGCGAATATGACACTGGACGGACTGCAAACTATGCTTGCAGAGAAGTATCACAAGAAATTTGTAAACAGGAAAACGACCTACTATCCCAAAGTACATCTTGTACGCTATGCGGATGATTTTATCATCACGGGTAGAAGCAAGGAAGCTTTGGAAGAAATCAAACCGTTAGTAGTGGACTTTCTCAAAGAAAGGGGATTAACCCTGTCGGAAGAGAAAACAAAGATTACACACATTGATGACGGATTTGATTTTCTTGGGTACAATATCCGAAAATACAAAGGAGTGCTTCTAATCAAACCGTCCAAAAAGAGCCTGAAGAAATTCATGCAGAAAATCCGGGGAATCATTGATTCCAATAAAGGAAGCAAACAGGAATCACTTATAAGGCTCTTGAATCCTGTGATAACAGGCTGGGTAAACTACTATAAGAATTGTGTGGCTTCTGACACATTCAGAAAAGCTGACTACCTGATATTTGAAAAGTTATGGCAATGGGCTAAGAGACGACACCCCAAGAAAGGCAAATATTGGATTGCCGACCGATACTTTACACGGGTAAAAAACCGTAACTGGTGCTTCGTGGCAAACTTCAAGAAAGGCAAGACTGATGACAGGATTGCACTGAAAAGGCTGTATGACACAAAGATTACCCGATATGTCAAGGTAAAAGGTGAAGCAAATCCCTTTGACCCCGAATGGACAGAATATTTTGAAAAGCGCAAGACTTACAAGATGTTACAGTCGCTCAACGGTAGAAAATCGTTGCTGTACATGTGGGAAAGACAGAACCATTTATGTCCCGTATGTGGTAAACCCATAGACAAGGAACATCCTTGGGGAACTTCCCAACAAATAGTCAACGGCAAGAAAGTAAATTTTCTGCTGCATGACAGTTGTAGAAGAAAAGTCATTCAAACTAATAAGATGTAACTATGAGCTGGTTTCTATTAAATAGAAATTTAACACTGCTTGAGCCGTATGATTGGAAACTTTCATGTACGGTTCTGAGGGGGGAAAGGGGCAGTAATGCCCCTGACCTACCCGGCAAGGCAATCGCCAAGGAAGGTATGGCAAACTACATCCGTTATCTTTTTAAAACAGTCAGAAAGTTTTACGGAGAGGCGGTTGTAGTGACGCAGGAAGTGGATGATATTATCTCTTCCCCCGTTGTGAAAGAGACGATTATCAACAACAGTGACTGCAAAATACTGCTCGATCAGCGGAAGTATCAGAACAAGTTCGACCAGATACAGAACCTGCTCGGCCTGACGGACAAGGAACGCAGCCAGATACTTTCTATCAATCTTGCCAATGCAGCGAACCGCCTTTATAAAGAGGTCTGGATTGGGCTTGGCGGTACGCAAAGTGCGGTATATGCGACAGAAGTTTCGGCTGAAGAGTACCTTTGCTACACCACCGAAGAGACTGAGAAACTGGAACTTACCCACCTTACGGAAAAGCTGGGCGGAAACATCGAGCTGGCTATCAAACAACTTGCCGAAAGCAAACGGCAGGAAAACAAGTAACCATATTAATCTATAGACAACAATGAGTAAGAAAGATTTATTAAGCCAATGCAGGGAAGCACTCGGAGATGCGACCCTGACCAATCTGGATCTGCTGAACCTGATCGGAGAAATGAAGAAGGAACTGGAACACGACCGCATCTGCGGTCACTGAATGAACAAGGAAGGCGGCTCCACGCTGACAATCCGTAAATCCAACCATGTGACGGACGGATTCAAGGGATACAAGGCTACGCTGTTCGCCGGAGAAATGAGTTATACCGAAATCAATATCCCGCTTCGGAAAGGGGACGACCTTTTCCTGCACGGGAACAAGGATGCCGGATGTATCGGGTATTTCAGCGGAAGCGAGGTATTGCTGTTCGGCTGTTACGGACTGTTTGCCCGTGATGACGACAGCCGGTATTTACTTACCAAAGAAAGGAGATAGACGCATGAAAAAGAGACTACTAATTCTATTCATGGCAATGCTGTCCCTTTCGGTAACAAGCAAAGCACAATGGGCAGTGATAGACCCTACGAACCTTGCTCAAGGCATTGTAAACTCGGCCAATGAAATTGTACAGACTTCCACAACGGCACAGAACATGTGAAGTAACTTTCAGGAGACTGTAAAGATTTACCAGCAGGGAAAGGCCTACTACGATGCTTTGAAATCCGTACACGATCTCGTAAAAGGGGCACGCAAGGTACAACAGACTATCCTTCTGGTAGGTGACATCAGCGATATTTACGTGACCAATTTCAATACGATGATGGGCGACCCGAATTTTACCGTGGAAGAACTCTCGGCCATTGCTTTCGGGTATAACCGGTTGCTTGAAGAAAGCAGCAACCTGCTGCTGGACTTGAAGGAAGTGACCACGGCTACCGGACTCTCGATGACCGACAAGGAACGGCTGGACATCATCAACCGGATATATGGCGAAGTGCTGGAATACAAGAACCTGACATGGTACTATACCCGAAAGAATATCGGCATATCGTACCTGCGCAGCAAGAAGAAGGGGGATTCCCGGCGGGTGCTTGCCCTGTACGGGACACACGACCAGCGTTACTGGTAATCATTCATCCTTAAAAAACAGATAGACTATGGTATTACTATCAATAGACTGGACGAACCTACATGAGTTGTTGCGTTCGCTTTACGATGAAATGATGCCGCTGTGCGAGGATATGGCCAGTGTGGCAAAGGGAGTGGCCGGTATCGGTGCCCTGTTCTACGTGGCCTACCGGGTGTGGCAGTCCCTTTCAAGGGCGGAAGAGATAGACGTGTTCCCACTCTTCAGACCATTTGTGCTGGGCCTTTGCATCATGTTCTTTCCTACTATGGTGCTGGGGACAATCAACGGGATTCTTTCCCCCGTATGCAGTGCCACTTCCTCACTGGTGGAACAGCAGACTTTCGACATGAAGAAGTATCAGGAAGAGAAGGACGAACTGGAACGGGAAGCGATGCTCCGTGACCCGGCAAAGGCTTTCCTTGTGAGTGATGAGGAATTTGACAAGAAGATAGACGAGCTTGGCTGGTCGCTGGGGGACATGGACACGATGATAAACATGTACGGGCAGAAGGCGGTGTATGACATGGGGGAAAAGGTGAGGCAATGGTTCCGGGAACTGCTGGAACTCTTCTTTCAGGCAGCCTCGCTGCTGATAGACACGCTGAGGACTTTCTTTCTGATTGTCCTTTCCATACTGGGGCCTATCTCTTTTGCACTGGCCGTCTATGACGGGTTCCAGAGTACGCTCACCACATGGTTGTCACGCTATATCTGTATTTACTTATGGCTACCCGTGGGCGACCTGTTCGGGGCTATCCTCTCACGCATACAGGTTCTGATGTTGCAGCAGGACATCAAACAGATGCAGGATCCGACATTCATACCGGACGCATCGGGCAGTGTGTATTGTATATTCATGATTATAGGTATCATCGGTTATTTCTGCGTTCCCACGGTGTCCTCGTGGATTATCCAGGCAGGCGGTGCGGGAGCTTACGGGCAGAAAGCTAACGGTGCCGGGAAGATGGCAGGAAACGGTGCGGCAGCAGTCGGAGGCGCAGTCGGAGGATCGGTTGCAGGGCGCATCAAGAAAATGTTTTAACGGACTATTAATTAACAAAAAAACATGGAATTTAAATCATTAAAAAACATCGAGACATCGTTCCGGCAGCTACGGCTGTTCGGAATGGTATTCCTGGGAGTATGCGCACTGGTAACGGTCTTCGCTACCTGAAAGGCATACGAGTTCGCCGAGGCGCAGCGGCAGAAAATTTATGTGTTGGACAGCGGAAAGTCACTGATGCTGGCACTCTCGCAGGATGTGCAGCAGAATCGCCCCGTGGAAGCGAGGGAACATATCAGACGTTTCCACGAACTGTTCTTCTCCTTGTCACCGGACAAGAGCGCCATTGAAAGCAACATCCAGCGTGCCCTTTACCTCTCGGATGAAAGTGCCATCGGTTACTACCGGAACTTGCAGGAGAAAGGCTACTTCAACCGGATGATAGCGGGAAACATCTCGCAGACGCTGACGGTGGACAGCATACAGGGGAACTTCAACAGTTATCCATACGAGATGAAGACCTATAGCCGGCAGCACATCATCCGTTCGAGCAGCGTTACCGAAAGGTCGCTTGTCACCACCTGCCGTCTGAGGAATGTAACCCGGAGCGACAACAATCCGCAGGGCTTTCTGATAGAGAGTTTTACCATCATCGAAAACAGGGACATCGGACAGTATGAAAGATAACGGTATAAAAAAGGTCTTCCACTCGTTCAGAACGGAGAAAGACCGACATACAGCAAAACTCCGCAGGCGGTGGCAACGGCTGAGCTACCGGCAGCAAAGGATGATCATCCTTTACCTGCTCGGACTCTTCGCCGCCATCGATCTTGCCTACATCGTGGGCGGTTTCTGCGGGACAGACAAATTTCCGATTGAGGTACAGCATCTCCAAAGGATTGCGCTTCCCCAAACGGGCAGTATCCAACCATTAAAAAACAATGTATCCAATGACACAATCCGATAAGAAAGAAGAAAAGAATAAAAAAATGCAGAAAGCGGAACCTGCATCCGAAAAGGAGAAGAAGTTAAACCGCAAGGTTACCGACAAGCTGAAATTCTATGGCGTAGTGACATTCCTTTCCCTGCTTTGCGCCGGGTTCATCTGGTTTATCTTCAAACCGGACGCACCCGAAACGGTGGAAGGGACGGCAGGCATCAATACGACGATACCCGACGCTATCGCACCGGAGACAATGGCCGACAAACAGAAGGCTTACGAACTGGAAGAGATGAAGAAACGCAGGCAAGAAAAAGTGAGAACCTTGCAGGATGTGGCCGGGGGCTACCTAATGCCGGACACAACGGACGGGCTGAAACCGGAAGAAGATGTACCGAAAGCGGATGCTATCCGGGAGTCCAGAGAAAAACAGCGGCAGATTTCAAGGCAGATCACCTCGTTCTATCAGGAACCGAAGGAGAGTCCGAGGGTGGACGAACTGGAACGGCAGGTGAAGGAGCTTAACGAAAAGCTGGAACATGAACGGAAAGGACAAGACCCGCTGGAACTGATGGAAAAGTCGTATGAGATGGCGGCACGCTATTTCCCCGGACAGATGGGCGGACAGGTGAAAAACATACAGCCTGCGGGCGTTACGGGCGGTTCATCCGGTAATCCTGCCGCCATAGCTGCCGGACGTGCTACGGAGAATGTGGTTTCGTCACTGGCCGTACCTCCGGTCCCCGACACGATACCCCGCAATTACGGTTTTGCCACTGCCGTGGGCGGCGGACAGCTTGCCGGAGCCAATACGATACGTGCCTGCGTGGCTGAAGACCAGACAGTGACCACCGGAGCATGACTGAAGTTCCGGTTGCTGGAACCGCTGCAAGTGGGCGGTGTGCTTGTACCTGCCAATACTCCGCTATATGGTACGGTGCGTATCGAAGGGCAACGGATGGCAGTCACAGTAAACTCCATAGAGAGTGGCGGCAATATCCTGCCGGTGGAACTAACGGCTTACGATATGGACGGGCAGGCCGGACTTTTTGTTCCGAATACCGCAGAACGTACCGCCATGAAAGAAGCCGCCGCCAATATCGGAGGCAGTTTCGGAACAAGCATCTCGTTCGCACGCAGTGCCTCGCAACAACTCGTCATGGACGTGACAAGGGGCGTGCTTGGCGGCGGATCACAATATCTGGCCACAAAGATGCGTGAGGTGAAGGTGGCCGTGAAAGCTAATTATCAACTTTTATTAATATCCAAAAAGCAGTAATCAGATGAAGACAAGATTTATTCTATCAATAGTCATGCTTTTAACCGTATTGTCGGTAAAGGCTCAGGAACCGGTGGAAACAAGGATTTTCCCCACCAACCGGATTATCTCACCGCATAAGATTGAGGTGACTTTTCAGAAAACCGTACATATCCTTTTCCCTTCCGAAGTGAAATATGTGGATTTGGGTTCGTTCGACATCATAGCGGACAAGGCCACGGGAGCGGAAAATGTGGTACGCATCAAGGCGGCGGTGAAAGGTTTTGAAGGGGAAACGAACTTCTCCGTCATCACTGCCGACGGTTGTTTCTATTCTTTTAATGTGGTTTATAAGGACGAACCGGCCTGGCTTTCCATCGAGATGGAAGACTGGCTCCGGGACAATCCCGAAGGCGGGATTGCGGGCGACCGCATGTTCGTGAAGCTGAAAGAACTCGGCGGGGAGACACCGCTGGTGGTGAACCGTATTATGTACACGCTGTATAAAAAGAACAAAAGGGATATCAGGCATATCGGTTGCAAGAAGTACGGCATACAGACACTGCTCAAAGGGCTTTATATCAACAATGACCTGCTGTACCTGCATACTTCCCTGCGCAACAGTTCGGATATATCGTTCGACATCGACTACATCCGTTTCAAAATTATCGACAAGAAGGTGGCCAAGCGCACGGCCATGCAGGAGAACTTCATAGAACCGGTAAGGACATACAACCGTCTGACAACGGTGGACGGAAAAGCCACGGTACGTAACATATTCGTGCTGCCCAAGCTCACCCTGCCGGATGACAAACTGCTCGTGGTGGAGGTTTACGAAAAGGGCGGTGCCCGTCACCAGTCGTTCCGCATAGAGAACACAGACCTTGTGGCGGCAAAACCAATCAGTGAACTGCATCTGAAATAATAACCTATATATAATATAATGTATATGCAAAGAATACTATTCATACTGACAGTTGCCATGTTGTCGCTCTTTGCGGGCGAAGCATACGCGCAGCGTGACCTGCCGGGACAGACGGGTGTACAATTTACAACAGGGGGAGTCAATCATTTCCTTTCATGGAAGAGTGGCGGCGAACGCCACTACTTCACCTCGCTGGCCTTTACACATACCAACCGTAACCGTACCTGCTGGCTGTATGGTCTGGATTATCAGATAAAGGAGTACACCTACGAAAATAAGGCAATACCCAAAGCGCAGTTCACGGGGGAACTCGGCTATTTTATTCCCGTATTGTCGGACAAGGGCCGGAACGTCTGTTTCCGTATCGGACTTTCCGTTTTGGGCGGCTTCGAGACAGTCAACTGGGGAACCTCCCTGCTTCCTGACGGAGCGGCGGTGACAAACGGTGACTGCTTTATTTATGGCGGCGGTCTGACGGCGGCTTTCGATGTCTGGCTGACAGACCGGATTATCCTGCTGATGCAGGTAAAGGAAAGGGCGTTCTTCGGAACGGATGCGGGTAACTTCCATACCCAGATAGGATTGGGCGTTCGCCTTATTATTAACTAATAAAAAGAGAAAGGAGAAACAAAAAATGAAAAACGTATTATATAAATGTATAGGTGCACTGCTTGCGGCGCTGGCCTTCAATTCTTGTAACGACGGGATAGACATCCGGCAGGATTATGATTTCAGCCTCTCGTCATGGTATCTGCAAAAGCAGATTGCAACGGGTGAAACGGTGGAGATACGCTTTTATCTTGACCGTGAAGGAGACTATGAAAAGGCGGAGTATGAAATAGGTTACATCCAGATGGAAGGCAAGGGAGAGGTGTCCGACAGTGAAGGCATAAAACTTGTGAACCGGGAAGTGAGGCCGCTGGCAGAGGTGCCGGGACTGGATACGGAAAATCCGGTGAAGCAGGTATTCACCCTCTTTTACCGTTCGACAAGTGCCAAACGCTCGGAACTGAAATTCTTTGTCCGGGATAATTTTGGCAGGGAAAGAGAAATGACGGTGACGTTCGATTTAGAAAGCACTACGGCAAAGGAATAACTGCTACCATTATCTATCAAGAAAGACGGTGGGGAAACCTATCGTCTTTGTTTTATGAAATTTGCTTAATGAAAACAAATGAATAAGTAATTGTTTCGGATTGCACAAAATTTGTTTTTATATTTAGCCGGAAGTTAATAGTTCAATCATATACGCATGAAAACAACACTCAGAATATTCCGTATCATCAGCAAGCTGTTGCTGCTGGCTTATGTCACGATAGTGAATTTTGTCTTTATTACGGTGTTTTACGCATTGCTACTTTCAATCTTGCGCCATATATGGCCGGCATATATACCGGGGCTGTTTGATGAGGGGGTGATTCCGTATTTAGTCAATACGTTACCGTATTATCTTTTGCTGTTATTCATCCTTTATTCCATTTCTCCGCTAAATGTGTGGGTGCTACGCAGAAAAGAAGGATACCGTCCTTTGAACAGTTCCGATCGCATGAGGCTGGAACGGTTGCTTTCAGAAATGGGTATGAACCGGAGGCTGAAACTTTATCGTAACAATGACGCACGGGTAAATGCCGCCGCATTCGGTTTCAATACGATAGGACTGACGGGCGGAGTACTCGCCGCAGCTTCGGATGAGGAGCTGAAGGGCATCATCAGTCATGAAGTGGGGCATATCTCCCATTACGACTTCGTCTATCAGGTGCTTTTATTCTCGATGGAGTCGTTCGGTTACCGCTGCCTTTATGGTATATTTCTTATTCCGGCTCTGATATTCGGGATAATTGGCAGCATGGTGTTCGCATTGGTTCCGGCTTTGGGCCTTGTAGGTGAACTCATAGCGAAGTTATGGTGGGCCGTTTACAAACTGCTTCACCGGATTATATACGGCATCAGCCGGATAACTGACGTGAATATCAATAAATATGCCGAGTACCGTTGTGATGCCTATGCAGTGAAATATGGTTGCGGCGAAGGATTGCTTTCTTTCCTCCGCCGGTTGAAAAGGACGGAAAACGTTTACGGTGAGCATCCGACTTTCACCGAATATATCATGAGTACGCATCCGTCCACCGAAAAACGGATTGCACGGCTGGAGAAACTGCTGTAACCTGCGGTAAAGAATGTGTGCCTATATCATTTTACGGATATTGGTATAGGGAGTACCGGATGCGCATATCTGCTGCATTTCTGTGGAAAAGTCATCGTAATAACAGATGATATGACCACCGACAAGCGCATTGCCAAAAAACTCTTTTTCCGGAAGTATTTTTTTATTGTCCGCCTGCTTTATCAGGTCGTCATACAAGGCACAATACACCTTGTCGGTATCTGCCGGAAAAGCGGTTTCCGGTATGGCTACTGAAAGGATTATCTCCGGGCATTTGCCCGCTTCACGCAGCATGACTATCGTATCCGCACCTAATAATCCGATATAGGAATGCGGATTGCAGGTGAATGTGCGATAACCTTCATTATAAAGTGGAAGGATTATCCGGTAGAGTTCCATACGGATTTTATCTTCCCTGAATTGGTCGTATTTGGTTGTCTTTTCAATGGTACTGCCGGTAATGGCAACGTTCTTGTTGTACATCTTCCTGTGATTTTTGAGTAATACCTTGTCCGTAACTTCCTGTTATGTACCAAAAATACACGGAACTTAACAGGTTCTACTCTCCGGTACGACCAAGCACCCATGCAGGAAACGAGTTAAGACCGTGCCATTGGTGTATGACAAGGACTCTGCCCGTTTATTCTCCTGCATTGAATTTGGTCGTTTCGAGAGTAAGAACAAACAGCTAAAAGCTATTCTAATATGTTATCATTCAAAATCTTTAATCTTATAACTTTCTTTTTTGGTTCAACCCTGCAAAAATAGAAAAAAGCCGGGCAACTGCATAGGGATTGCCCGACTTTTTTAAGAGGATGTATTCAAGTGTGGGGTGTGGCAGGTCAGTCCACGGGTTCGCCGCCATAGCGAAGGCGGCAGATGTCCTTGTGGATTTCACACATGATATGCATCTGCATCTGCTTGCTGATATGGCGGCTTTGGGAACGCATGAACAGACGGTTCTCTACCAGACTGCAAAACTTTGTACCTTCCCTGCTCACGATGCAGAGGATTTGATGTTCAAGGAAAAACTCCCTGTCGGTGGAATACTCCACGTTAGGGGACATTTTTATATATTTCATATGCTGATATTTTTAAAGGTTTTACGGTGGCGGTGTGGGTGGGGTCGTCCGGCCCTGCCCTCTGTTCTCTTGGAGGGTGGTGAAAAAGATGTGCCGGATGTTGTCTCCGGCACATGCTTTCTGTTCGGCTTCAGGCGGCTTTTCCGCTTTCGGGCTTCTCCGTTTTCGGGGCGGTGACTTTCTTCTCCGTCTTTTCTGCCGTCTGCTGTTTTTCCGCTTCTTTGGCTGCTTTCTTTTCCGCTTTCTTCATTTCCTTTATCCTTTCTTCCAAACGTTCATGCCGTTTCTGATATTCTTCCTCGTGGGTGGCTTTGGCAAGTCCGTACTGGTCGGGAAAGTGCATGTTTGCGAAGTCTCTTAACAGTTTGGATGCGTTGTTGTCTCCGTGGCCGTTCTCACAAAGGAAGTGGCTGATGAAGTCCCGTTTGATTACCGTCTTTTGTGCGTCCGTCAGTTTGGCAACGATTTTCATCCGCTGTTTCTCGTCCAATGCGAAAGGCTGGTCCTTGATGCCAAAAAGCGAAAAATGCTTCCTTTGCAGTTGGGTAAGCATGGCGAAATAAATCATGCCGTCCTCGTACTGCGTGAACGGACTTTCGGGATAGTCGTTCTCCCGGACAATCTTTTTCGTGTCGGCAACGGTTTTTTCGATAGAAAGCTGTTTGAAACGCTTGTCCCTCTCCTGCAATGTCCCGATAGTGACGGGGGCGGTTTCCTTCCTGTTTATCTCCACGTAGCAGAGTTCGGGTTCCGTCTGCCCTACCTTCACATAGGTCTTTATCCTGCCTTCCTCCTTCATGCGGTCAAGTTCCTCCACCTTTCGGGCATATTCCTCGTTTCTGCGCTCAAATGTCTGCACCGCCTGTTCGTACTCTTTCGCTTGGGGGAACTGCTCTTTCTTCGGTGCTTCGGGGGCTTTTGGAAATTCCCTTGCCGATACGTTGTAGTCAAGTTCCTTGATTTCATGCCCTTTCTTGTCCAATTTCTGTAGTGCCATATCGTTACGGCTTCCGTAGTAGGGGCGTGCGACAACCAGCTTCGGATCGGATTTCAAAAGTTTCTCCGTCTCTTTTGCCACATGGGCGGCATTCTTGGTTTCCAGACATTTGCGGTTTGTGCAGTGTCCGCATCCGTTATGCTCGGCAAAGAGATTGTAATTGGCTGCGTTGTGTACGCATGCCTTGCATTCCGTCTTGTCGAATTTGTATTGCTCAAGGTCGGTTGTGTAGTATTTCTCAAAATATTTCTTGAACAGATTGAGCGTGTAACCGCTCCAATCGTCCTTGTTGTCTGACTTGAGGTGGTTCTCATACACGTCCTTTTGGATATTTGCTTCATAGGTGCTTATCTCTTCGGCTACGCTGATAGTAATTGTTTCATTGTCTAACAGTTCACCGATAGGCGCATAGAGTTCGTTCAGTTTCAATCGGGTATAGATATACTTCTCGCTTCGTCCGAAACGGCTGACAAGTGAATACATATCATACCTGCCCTTTTCAAGCAGGCGTTTGAAGGCTTTCGCTTCTTCGGTGGGGCGTACCTGCTCACGCTGCAAATTTTCACTCAGTGACATATCTTCCGCTTCATCATCTGTTATATTATTATAGATAGTTGCCTTTATCGTCTTTGCTCCTGCAAGCAGTGAGGCACGATAACGGCGTTCTCCGTAAATGATTTCGTAACCTCCTGCCGTGTGGGGGCGTACTGCGATAGCCTGCAAAATGCCAACTTCCCGAATACTTTCCGCAAGTTCCTGCAAAGATGCGTTATTGAACGTCTTGCGGTGGTTGTCTGCGCTCGGATGCACGGTGGTAATATCAAGGTCTGTTTCGGCTGTGGCCGTTGCAAGCGGTGTCTTGAACGTGACCTGCTGCGGTGCTTCTTCCGTAACGGTGGGAACGGTTGCCGTTTCGGGTGCTTCCGCCACTTCGGTAGCCGTGGGCACGTCCTGCGGTGTGAGTAACATTATCGGCTTCGGGATAACTGCCAAAGCAGTTACTTTTACTGCATTTTCTTTCTCTGATTTCTGTACGCTGTTCTTCTGTACTTTTTTGTTCGTCTTCATAATGGTAAGTTTTTAAATGTTGATAATTAATTGAATAGTTTTCCGTCTGAAAGGTATTCCCAACCGTTGGCGTTGCTTTCTTCCGTGAAGTATTCCAAAGTCTGGGTGCTTTCCATATCATCCCGACAAGCACGGAAAAAGCTGTCGAGACATTTGTTCATAAGGTTATCAAACGTGACATTCCCGGTGGGGGATTTCAAGAACTTATAAATCGGATCAAGAATGCAGTCATCTATGTAGTAGCCCGTAAGAGGGCAACAAATATCTACAAATATCCTGCTTTTTCGTCCTTTCATCCCTTTCCAAAAATATTTGGGGGTGTATAGGTCGTTCCAATGGTTGTTCATCAAATAGGCCATCAATCGCCAACCGCTCAGGCTGTCTATACAATCTTTCTGCCTGCTACGGTAGTCATAGCTGTAATTGCATGCGTCATATCTCCAATTACGGCACACAATGCCGAAGCGTTCACAAAAGGTGTCAAGAGTTTGGCGGTTCTCGTGCGTCCAACCGTAAAAGTATCCATTGCATAACCACTGGTTATACGCCTTTTCTTTGGCTTCCTCGGATAACTCGGTTATCCGATAGAGGGTGTATGTTCTTGTTTCTGTTCTCATGTCGTTACTTTTTTATGGGTTTATTGATAGGTGGGCGGATTGCTCCGCCCTGCCGTTCATGCTGTCATACATGGATGCACGTGGCGAGTGCTTCCCTTACTTTCAGCTCCTGCTTCTTGGAATATATCCACCCTGCACGCCTTTCGCCCTTATAAGTGAGGTTTGCACGGAACAGACCGTTCAAGTTTTTCAGAACGTCCTTTATCGGCTTGGTGTCACCGAATACGGCAATCGCCTTTTCGCTGTATTCCACGATTTCAAGACTGAGGGTTGAAGGGTCTGCGGTTGCTGTCGGCTGTTGTGCTTCGTTTTCCCTCTGCGGTGCTTTCATGCAAAGGTTGGCTTCATCCCCTGCGGTGTGCGCATACCGTTCTATGAACTTTTCAAGGTCGTAGATAGGCTCTTTCTCAATCGTCCAACCGCTGTACTTGTTCCTGCCCAAATACATGCCGTCCCCCATGCTGTAATTTTCACGGTGTTCGTAATCTGCGTTATATTCTGCCAAATAGGCCGTTTCCTCAAAATTGGCGGCATGCTTGCGCATTTCTGAAAAGAGGTTGCGTGTATGTTTGGAAAAGCCTAAAATGACGGTTCTTGCTATACTATAGTCGTAATAGTCCGTATAACTGTCGCATTCGTTCACTCTCAATGTGCCGATAATGACCGCCTTTGCATCCGTCGGGATAAGGGGGCGCAAACGTTCCGCACCGATTTTGGCGATACGTTCGTATTCCTCTCTTGCTTCCTTCGCTTTCTTTTCTTCTTCGGCTTTCTTCTCTTTCGCTTTGGTCAGTAAAGCGGCTGTTTCCAACGGATCCAAAAACTTGGGGTTCGCATCATCGTAATAGATGCCTATTCCGAATTTCTCTGATAATGGCCGGATAAGGTCGGAAGTGTGAAACTCGTGTGTCCGCAAATTGACAAGATGATAGGTTATTCCCCACTTGTCACGGGTTACTTCATACACAACATAGCTGTCATAGCTGTAGCCTTCCAATACTACCACTTGATTGACTGAAACGGTCTGAACGCTTCTGTCGTAACTTTTGTTAGCTCCCAATAAATGTACTTTAGTCATAATGATTTAATTTAAAAATGATTAATATTCTGTCAGAGTATCACGCAAAGAACAAGGATGAGAAGAGCGAGCACGCAAAGGGAAAGGAAAGCGGAAAGGATGCGCCACACGGCACGGATGAGGAAAAACACCACCGCCAAAACTGCCAACATGGGCAACTCACCGCCCAAGCCAACCACTACACCACCGACAAAGGCACACACGAAACGTACTGCCACATAGACCATGAAACCGACCGACAACCACTTCACCAAATTTTTAATGCCGGTTGGAGCGAAGCCGAAGCCTCGTTTCAAATCTTGTTGTATTTCAGTTCTCTTTTTCATAACATTGACTTTTTTTTTATGCCTTGTCGGTGGCCTCACCTTGCTCGTTTCAGGGGGCAGATACGGACGGGGAGAAAATATGCAAGGCTTTTGGTGAAAAATTTTCAACCGCCCCACTGGACGGATTGAAAATTTTTCGCCAAAACCCGCAGGGCGCGAAGCGGGCTTGCAGATTTTTAGGGGACCCGGACGTAGCTTTGCACCCTGAACCACGCAAGGTGGAGCTACTGACGGGATAATAAAAATGGGGAAATCGTTATAAAGGGAAAAAAGAACTGAAATATGGCAGGATTCGAGAATTAGGCTAAATAGGCACATAATAGTGTGTATTGAGCTTGGGGGCTACATCTTGCGGTGGTAATAGTTTATATGTATTGATATACAACATTGTTTCAATAAGATTTAGAAACTATTTTGATTCTTCTTTTAGAAGTTTAATAAGTCTCCTTACAAGAGCTCTTTTATCTATTTCCCTCTGTCACATAGCCTATTATATTATTTTGAAAAAATAGATAAATCCTCAAAATAACTTTCGAGAGTAAGCTGAAATAAAATAAAAAAACAGCTTTTTAATATGCTTATACATAATGTAAGTACTTTGTCTTTTATATGAATCCTCGTTAGTGCCTGTAAAATAATAAGCATAAAATTGTATAATATGAATGGATGATATTAAGGTGTATATTAGTTGTGGTTTTTCTTAGTTTTGAATTATAGCAATTCAAAAGTTCTTAGTTACTTGGTGTGGTAGAAAATATTGACTATATTGATAGTCTGCTATATTATAAATTTATTAATAAAAAAACGTTGTAAAGTTTATTTTTATCTGAAACTTATATTTTAATGGGTATCTTAACTAACTTTACCTCTTAAAGTGGCAAAGAACTAATTCAAATCTGTCTATTTCAAATAGACTATATTGCGTTAATTGTTAATATTATGCAACAGATTTCTAGTTGTTTGTTTGATATTAATTATCTCTAAAGAACTTATTTAGAGTCTATTTAAATTTTCTTCAAAAAGTTTTTTATTCTGTTTCTTCCTAAGTTTCTTTTCGGTCTGTTTTCCTCTTTTTATTCGTTAAATAGCTTGCTATGCTTCTCGTAAAACAGAAAAACATCCTCAAAAAGAACTCTCAAAAGAATGCTAAATAAAATTTAAATAGGCTCTTATCTTTTATTTTCTATGGCGTTTGATATATTCCGACGGAGATACGTTGAACTCCTTGAAAAAACAGTCGCGGAAATGGGGCATGTTGTTAAAGCCTGTTCTAAAGGCTGCATCCGAAACATTATATTCCCCGGTCTGTAATAAAAGGGCACAATTTCTTAATTTGATTTTTCGGACGAACTCGTTAGGTGTGAGTTCGGTCAATGCTTTTACTTTACGATAGAATGCCGAATAGCTCATATTCATGCGGTCTGTCATAAAGGCAATATCTATTTTTTCCTGCTCCAGATTATTTTCTATTAAAGAAGTCAATTTGGTAAGAAAAGCCTCATCCAGTTTGTTCAATTGTGGCTGGGTGGAAGATGGCGTTTGCAAATCGTTGGACTCTTCTGTTATTGTAGTTGGGACGTTTGCTATAAACCGTTTGGCTAAGCGTTTCTGGATTTCCAATAAATTGTTGATCCGGCTTCTTAGTAGTTTAGCACTGAAAGGCTTAGTCAGGTAAGAATCCGCTCCGCTGTTATAACCTTCCTCTTTATCTTGTATAGAATCTTTGGCTGTCAGTAAAATGACCGGTATATGACTGGTGTTCATGTCGCTTTTAATAGCCTTACATAAGGCTATTCCATTCATGTTGGGCATCATTATGTCGCTTACTATGATATTAGGAGTATATTTCAATGCTAAGGCTAACCCCTCTTTCCCGTCATCGGCTTGCAATATTCTATAGGTATCTTGCAGTTCGTTTGCAATATATTCCCGGATATCTCTGTTATCTTCCACGACCAGTAGGATAGGAAGTGTGTTTTCGGGGTCTTCTTCCACAATTTCTTTTGCAGGAATTGCTGAATCCTCTTCTTCTTTATGCAGTGCCTCGGGGTAATCATAGTCAGTCTTTATGCGAAAGAAGAAAGTGGTTCCTTTTTCAAGCACGCTTTCTACGTCCAATGAGCCATGATGCAAATCAACGAGTGACTTCACCAATGCCAGTCCGATGCCGGTACCCGAAGCTTGGTGCTTACCTTTCGCCTGATAGTATCGGTCGTAGATGTGTGGCAAAGACTCGGCATCGATGCCATAGCCGGTATCTGCCACGACCATTTCTACATAACTCGTGCCGTTTGCCTTTATCTGGTGCATAGAGAGAGTTATCTGGCCTGCCGGTGTATATTTGATGGCATTGGACAGTAGATTGTTGAGTATGATGGTGATGATTTCAGCATCGAAATAGACAGTCTTTTTCATAGGTTCTACTTCGATGTTGAAAGTCACATGTTCATTCCTGTTCAGTTCTTTGTATTTCAATCCTATCTCTGTAACCAAGTTGTTTAGATTTCCTTTGACTACTGTCAGTTGGCGGTTTTGAGTTTCTGTCTTGCGGAACTCCATTAGCTGGTTGATAAGATTGAGCAGTTGTACGGCACTACGATAGATGGTCTGTATCTTTGTGCGGAAAGGAGTAGGCATGCTTCTGTTGTCCTTTAAATCTTCCAATGGACCGATAATCAGCGTGAGCGGTGTGCGTAGCTCGTGTGCAATGTTTGTATAAAAACGCAGCCGCTCACTGTTCAGTTCGTGTTCCTTTTGCCGATTCTTTTTTTCCATTTCCAAGGACTTTTTCTCTATGTCCAAAGAATTTTGCAGTAAAAGTCTCTTTTTATATGAGCGGAAAATGAAATATATCAAAATCAATGCCAGCAATGTATAAAACAAATAGGCATACCAGGCTCTCCAAAACGGAGGATTGACAATGATGTGTAGAGGAACAATGTTGTCCTCATTCCATCCTCCGTTTTTTAGGCGTGCCTTTATCTTGAATGTATATTTGCCTGGCGTGACATTGCGGAAAGTAATGGTATTGTCATCTTCTGTATTATACCAAGAGTTATCCATTCCTTCCATCATATAAGCATATTCCACTTGCCCATTCTGTGCATAGTCTGCTGTGGAAAATGAAATGCGAAATGTGTTCCGGTCATAAGGTAAACGAATGAATCCCTCGTTGTCCGGTGTCATTGTTTCCGATTTTCGTCCTCCCTCTTGTGTATTGAAGCTTTCACAGGATATGATTTCTATAGAAGAAACGGTTTCGTTGGCTTCAATTGTTTGCGGATTGAAATAGCAAACTCCATGTAACGAACCAAAATAGATAGTGCCATCTGGTGTTATGGTTGCCGAGCCCTCTACAAATCCTCCCATAGGAACTCCATCCTGATAATCATAATTATGGAATTTTTGCTGATAAGCATTCCAACAGGCTATGCCGGTATAGGTACTGACCCATATATTCCCCATCTTATCCTGTTGAATGGCCCGGATATGACTGTCTGCCAACCCATTTTTTTCATCATAGACCTCTATTTGCTCCGGATAGTTGGAGTCTTTTACATAGGCTAATCCTTTATAAGTTGCAATCCATAATCCTCCTTGCCTGTCTTTGTATATTTGGTTAATGTTGTTGGAACAGAAATTCTTATCTTCATGCAGATGTATAAGCTCTTTATTATTGGCATCAAGAATGTATATACCGGAACCTAATGTGCCCATCCATGTCTTCTGTTGCTTGTCCTTCATTATGGCAAAAACTGTAGGTGGCCAGTTTTTCCAGCTATTCATCGCAATCTTGTTTATAGTCCCTTTACTATAAGTATATAACCCTATTTCACTGCCTATCAGCATTGTCCCGTCCTCATCTTCATAGAAAACACGGATATCCAAGTTATCCACATCCAAATCCACATGGCTGAAAAAGTCTTTTTGTGGATTGTAGCACATGACTCCTTCATCGTTGATTCCCAGCCAAAGATTATTGTTTTTATCTTTTTCTATGGTATAAATGACCGAATAGGAACGATACATATATGTGGAAAGATTCACGCGTCTGGATATCTGATGTCCGTCATATAGGGACAATTCATTTTCTCCTCCCAACCATACAGTGCCATCCGGATTGGCTTTTACTCCATAAATTCGTTTCCGGATTTTTGTTTCACCTATTTCATAGAAATAAGGTATGATATGAAAGTTTGATTGGTTATGGCTGATAAAATCAAGACCGGAACTGTAGTTGCCAATCCATACATTGCCAAATTTATCTTCTTGTATCATTCGTGTGTTGGGAGAAGACAGACTGCTGTTAAGATGGGTAATATTCTTAAACTCTAAATTCTCAACATTTTGAGTACTAAAATTATGTAAATCCAGTAGGCTGATTCCTCCTAAATCGGAAGCTATCCAAAGATTTTCATCCTTCGTCTCTGTGATGCAATGAATGTTGTCTCCTACCAGTGAATGCTCATTTTTGTTGTCGTGTCGGAAACAGGTGAATGTCTCTGTCATCGGATTGAACAAAGCCAGTCCGCCATTGGTTCCCACCCATATATTTTTCAGGTGGTCTATGAAGATGGAGCGTACATTATCTCCGGGAATACTTTGAGGATCATCTGGTTCATGAAGATATTTTTTTGCAGTTTTCTCCTTTAAGTTGATTATTGTCATTCCATTCCCTATGTGACCTACGTATAAAGCTCCGTTCTTGTCATCTCTGCAACAGCGGTTTCTTCCGGTCAATCCCGGAATGTTTCGGCTATTGTATGAGATGATTTTCTTTGTCTGTTTGTCATAGAAGTCTATTTCCCCACTTAAATATGCAATCCATACGCCTTTATCCCCAGCTGCCGGCATAATGTCGGTTACACTATTGCTGGACAATCCTTCATCTGTTGTGAAATCTTTGAATTGTTGCGTCCGGCAGTCGAACAGACTGATACCTTCTTGTCTGGAGCCAACCCATAGTATATTCTCGGATGGATCATAATACAAGGAGGTAAGTTCATTACTTACCAGTCCGGAATTACTTTCCTTATATACAATATTGCTCCCATTGCCGACCCATTTATTCAACCCCGCTTCCGTTGCAACCCAAACACATCCTTGTTGGTCAATTGCCATATCCAATACAAAATCGTTGGACAAGCCGTTTTGCGAACTGATGTGCTTAAAGTTGTAAGTTGCTTGTCCGGCCAAATTTTGGAGTATGGACAAGCTGATGATAAGATATGTCAATAGATTCTTCATGCACTGTATTTTTCAATGATACAAAATTAAGCATTTGCCATTGATATGGCATAATAATTTGAATAAAGAAAGAAAAACAACCCTAAAAGATGGATTTCCATCTTCTTTAACGCCTTTATAGGCGTGGAATAGTATTTAGAAAGAATACTAACTTCAAAAAAGAACTTTCCATCCCCCTTGTTCACGGTAAAACCTATAATTTTGTAGGGTCACTTTTGACATAACTCTTAATACATATATTTTATGACAAGAAAAACATTGCTGGTATTTCTCAGCTTCCTGCTTGCAACGGGTATCAATGCCCGTTCAGTTGGTTTGTTCGGACATGACAAGCTGGATGTGTCCGATACCGTTCGGTTTGCGGTCAATCCGTTTACCGGTGCCATTGACGAATTGACTGTTGAAGGCGACAAGCATCACATGAACTGGATAGTGAAAACTGACGGCAGTCAATACCCTTGGATTACGGAAAGATACAGTTGGGGATTGGGTTATTTCACGCAAGTAAAAGGACATGAAAGCCTGAAAAAGGAATGGATGCGCCCTCTTGTAGTAGAGGACGAAGGAAAAAAGGTTCTCTATAAGGAGGGTGACGTACTTATCCGTGCCGAACGCAGCATGGATGGTGGTGATTTGATAGAAGAGTACACTTTTACGAACAAGGGCGGAGAGCGGATCTGGTTGTACGATATAGGCATTTACACTCCATTTAATGATAATTATCCGAATTCTCAAACCTGCATCACCAATCGTTGCCATGCGCATGTATGGAATGGCGGAAGCGGTGCATACGTCAATGCGTTGCGAATGGGTTTTGAAGCCCCCCATGTAGGGATGATGCTGACCGAAGGAGCCATTGATAGCTATGAGATATGGGGACGGGGCAGGAAAACGAGCAGTTCGCACATGCGTGGTATATTTGCCATGAACCTGCCGGACATGCGTCTGAATCCGGGAGAGTCGTATCGCCTGAAATGGCGGTTGTTCTCGCATGGGGGGGAAAGCGGACTTTCGTGACAAAATGTTGGACAAAGGCGGTGTGCTTGTCTCATCAGATAAATATGTATATGAAATAGGTGAAATGGCTTACGTTACTATGCGATGCAATTCTCCGCTCCGAAACTGTACTGCAAAGATAAATGGTATCCCCGTCAAAGTCTATCATGCAAACGGCATATGGACGGTAAAACACAAAATGGAGCAGGCGGGAGAAATGAGGGTGGAGTTCTGCTATGGCAACGGAAAGAGAACCCATGCCGACTTACTGGTAATAGATAATGTAAAAGATTTGGTGAACAAACGCATATCGTTTATCCGCAATCGTCAGCAGATGAACAATCCTCGCGACTTGCGCGACGGGGCGTATATGGTTTATGACTGCGAGGCCGACAGCATTTATCCGAACAACACGCCCAACTGTAACCCGGTGGACCGTGACGAAGGTGCCGAGCGTGTAGGTATGGGCGTGCTGTTGGCCAAGCAATACCTCTTGTCCGACAAAAAAGACAATGATTTGAAATCCTCTCTTCTCCGCTATGCAAAATTTCTCCGTACCCGTTTGCAGACACCCGAATACGTCACCTATTCCAGTGTGGATCAAAAGAACCGGAACCGGGCATACAACTATGTCTGGATTGCCGAATTCTATTTCTATATGTATCGGGCTACGGGAAACAGACAGTTTGTCCGTGACGGTTACGAAACGCTTCGTTCCATGTTTCGCCAGTTCGGTCATGGCTTTTACGGCATCGGTTATCCGGTATGTTTAGGGTTGCAATGTTTGAAAGAAGCCAAGATGGAGAACGAACACCAGCTACTGCTGGATGACTTCAAAACGATTGGTGACAAATTCATAGCCAACGGGGTGAACTATCCGGCCAGTGAAGTGAATTATGAACAGAGCATCGTGGCCCCGGCCCTGCAACTGCTCGCTCAAGTCTATTTGGAAACCAAGGAGCGGAGATATCTGGACGAGGTCAAGCGGCAACTTCCCGTTGTGGAGGCGTTCAACGGTTTTCAGCCCAGTTTCCACCTGAACGAGATAGCTATCCGCCATTGGGACGGGCATTGGTTTGGCAAATACGAGCTTTTTGGCGATACTTTTCCTCACTATTGGAGTACGGTTACTGCATCGGTTTACCATTATTATGCTTTGTGTACCGGCGATACATCTTATCAGAAGTTGGCCGAAGAGATTGTGCGCAATAACCTCTGCTTGTTTTTTGAAGACGGGAAGGCTTCCTGCGCCTACATGTATCCGCATAAGGTCAATGGAGAAAAAGCGCATTTCTATGACCCTTATGCCAACGACCAAGATTGGGCATTGGTATATTGGCTACAGGTGATGAAGAATCTGTAAGAATGGTGTAACAGACATAGATGATAGGATTGGGAATCTTTCATGATAGCGAAAGATTCCCAATCCTTTTTTGTGCCCTTTTATTTAGAAAGAAATGAACCCTTTTTAGAAACATTACAAATTACGGCTTGTGCTTATTATAACTAATTTTGTCACAACTTGAAATAATATTTCCAACGTTAACAAAAGACTATGAAAATATGGCAAAAAATGTATTGAAAGCATGGCCGGTGGACAACACCGTGACTACCGATGACAAGGCGGACAAGATTTTCTCTTTGGAGACTACCCACAGCATCGACAAGGGAAATCATACTGGATCGCATGGTGGCAAAGAATCCTGGCGTGCGGTGCGAGACGATGGCGAATATACGCTTACAGTGACTACGCAGTACAGGGGCGGTGGCGGCGACCTGCTGAAGACACCCCGCAGCACTTCCCATACCATTTACATAGGTAAAGCACCTGAAGGCAGTGGCTCCACCGAGAAACCGGGCGGCAGTGACGGAGATTCTGATGACTCTCCGATGGACTAAAAAACACTCATCGTATAGACAAAAAATATAATAGGATAAGACATAGGCTTTTAAAGGTAAAAGGGAGTATTCAGGATAACACTTTGCTTCCGCTATATTTCGGGGCAGATTCTTGACCAAGGTAGTCAAGCACTTTGACTAAGGTAGTCACGACCTTTGACCAATCCAGGGGCGTTCAAACAGGAACCAAATTTATTAATCTAATTTTAATACCAGAACAATGAAAACAGAGACTTTTAAATTCTCCCGTAAGGCGACGACAGCCTTATTGCTCTGCACGGGGCTTGTGGCAAGCCAGCCGCTATCCTTGTGGGCAGAGAATGATTCCGGTGCCGTGCAGATTGTACAGCAACAGAAAATCACCGTGAAAGGCACAGTGAACGATGCCATGGGACCCGTCATCGGGGCCAGCGTTGTGGAAAAGGGCAACTCTTCCAATGGTACGATTACCGACATGGATGGTAATTTCTCCTTGTCGGTGCAGCCGGGAACTGTACTCGTCGTATCGTACATAGGATACAAGACACAAGAGGTGACGGCCACTGTCGGCAAGGCAATTAACGTTACACTGCAAGAAGACAATGAGATGCTGGACGAAGTGGTTGTGGTGGGTTTCGGTACGCAGAAGAAAGTCAATCTGACCGGCTCGGTTGGCATTGCCACAGCCAAAGAAATAGAATCCCGTCCGGTAACATCAGCGGTTCAGGCCTTACAAGGTCTAGTCCCCGGTCTGAAAATCAGTACGAGCACCGGAGAGTTGGATAAGAACATGAGTATTTCTGTCCGTGGTACAGGAACTGTAGGCAGCTATTCAAGTGGTAGCCCGTTGATATTGATTGACGGCACGGAAGGGGACTTGAACACCATCAATCCACAAGATATTGAGAACATATCTGTTTTGAAAGATGCGGCAGCTTCCTCCATTTATGGTTCACGTGCACCGTTCGGTGTGATTCTTGTCACGACCAAGAGTGGTAAAGCCGGGAAAACTTCCGTAAACTACAACAACAGCTTCCGTATAGGCAGCCCTATCAATATGCCGGAATCGATGGATTCATACTCTTTTGCCGTGATGTTCAATGAAACTTACAAAAATCAAAAGGGAAGTGGACAGGTTTTTACGGACGAGGTGATGCAGAAGATGCTGGATTTTCAAGCCGGAAAACTTACCGGAGGAATGGATTCTGATCCGGCAAATCCGAATGCATGGAACTATCCGTGGTACAATGCGTATGCCAACGTAGACATATACAGTGAAATGTTTAAAAGCAGCGTATTCTCTCAGGAGCATAATGTAAGCGTGAACGGAGGATCGGAAAAGGTGACTTATTATGCTTCTTTCAATTATTTGGATCAGGGTGGTTTGCTGGAATACGGTGAAGATGGATTGAGCCGCTACAACGTGGCTGCTAAAATCAATGCCAATATCACAAAATGGCTGAAATTCAATTACAGTACACGTTTTACGCGTAATGATGTTTGGCGACCGACATCCTTCAACTCACAGTTTTATGACTATTTTGGCCGTATGACTTGGCCAAATATGCCTATGTACGATCCGAACGGGTATCCATACGGAGAGGTTAGGAATATCGCGGAAGGCGGGCAACGCGATGTACAAACTGATCGGCACTACCATCAGGCGACGTTGATTATCGAACCGATAAAAAATTGGGTCACTAATATCGAACTCAATTATCGCATTACGGACGGCGGTGTCAAGGAGACTACATTGCCCGCATACAACCATTTGCCGGATGGTTCCGTCGATGATACAAAAGCGAATTCGAGCCTGTACCAGGAAGATACAAAGGAAAACTATTTGAATTTCAATGCTTATACGTCTTATTTGCATACTTTTAATGACACGCACAACCTGAAGGTTATGCTCGGATTTCAGTCAGAAGAAACGAAATACGATTTCTCATCCACTAAGAAATACGGTCTGATGGTTAATGGTCTCCCCCAATTTGACCTGACTACCGGACTGGACGGTACAGGAAACAAGAAAGACACGGAAGTAAGTGGATATCATAATGAATGGGCTACGGTAGGCTTTTTCGGCCGTCTCAACTATGACTATAAGGGACGCTATTTGGCGGAAGTGAATATGCGTTATGACGGGACATCTCGCTTTCGTCGAGGTTCCAGATGGCAATTGTCTCCTTCTTTCTCTTTAGGGTGGAACATAGCGCAAGAAGAGTTTTGGAAACCAATAGAGAATATAGCCAACTTGTTGAAAGTCCGTTTTTCTTACGGTGAACTGGGAAACCAGAATATCAACAATTGGTATCCTACTTATCGAACAATTTCTATTGGTTCACTGAATGGAGACTGGTTGCAAAATGGATTATCTCCTAATACTTCATCTGTCGGCGGCCTGATAAATACGGCTCTTACTTGGGAAAAGGTCCGTACATGGGATGTTGGCGTGGATTACGGACTATTCAATAATCGCTTAACCGGTTCTTTTGATTACTTTGTCCGTTTCACAGAAGGTATGGTAGGCCCTTCTGCCGAACTGCCTGCAACATTGGGCATATCAACTCCCAGTTCCAACAACAGCGACTTACGGACGAAAGGCTGGGAAGTGTCAATTGGCTGGAAAGACCGTCTGAAAAATGGTTTGGGATATGGCATTAACTTGTCATTGTCAGATCAAATCACGATGATTGACTCTTATCCGGACAACAAGACATTGTCCATCGACTCCTATCTGCCAGGATACAAGGATGGACTTATTTGGGGATATGAAACCATCGGCATAGCCAAAAGCGATGAAGAAATGCAGGCACACCTGGCTTCTCTGCCTAAAGGAGGACAAGATGCAGTGGGCTCGCAATGGGCAGCCGGTGACATCATGTATAAAGACTTGAACGGTGATGGCAAAATCAGCGAGGGAGCACGTACCTTGGGAGATCATGGCGATTTGAAGATACTGGGAGACACTTATTCGCACTACTTCTTTGGAATAGATCTGAATGCCGATTGGAAAGGATTCGATTTCCGGGCTTTCTTCCAAGGCGTTTTGAAACACGACTATTGGGGTAGTGGAAACTTCACTGGCATGTTGTTCGGTGTACGCGGCGGATACAGCCGCTGGCATACACGAGGATTCAAACAGCATGAAGATTATTTTCGTGCAGAACCCGCCGGGCTGGAAGGGCATGAGCTTCCCGCTAACCTCGATTCGTACTATCCACGGCCTATTTTCTCCGATTCATCCGATGGAACCAGCTTCGGAGCAAAGAATCAAAAGGTACAGAGTCGTTATGTGCAGGATGCTTCCTACATACGCTTGAAGAACTTGCAGTTTGGTTACACCCTACCTGCTAAATTTACAAATAAGTTCGGGATAAACCGTTTGCGCATATTCGTTTCTGGTGAAAACGTTTGGACCGGGACTGGTTTGACCAAGTTGTTCGATCCGGAAACCATTAGCGGCGGTAATGGAGGAAATGCTTATCCGTTGTCACGCACGTGGTCTTTTGGCTTAAGTTTAACTTTATAAATTTAGAATACAATGAAGATAAGACATCTATTTTTGACAGCTGCATCTATTTTGTGTGGCAGCATTTTTATCTCTTGTGAGGATTTCCTAGATCGGGAACCGGAATCGTCCATCTCTCCGGAAATATATTTTACCGATGCTAGCCAGTTGCAGTCATGGGCCGATAAGTTTTATTCTGCCATATTGCCCTCTTCCGGCAAAAACAGCTACGGATTTTATGCCGAAGATAAACATACGGACAATCAGATAGCTTCTGATACTCCTAATCGCTTGACTAAAACACTGTGGAAAGTACCGCAGGACGATAGCAACTGGAAATTCGAGAATATTTATCAATTGAATTACTTCTTGGATAATGTCCTTCCTAAATTCGGTGAAAATTTAGATGGATCGCAGAACCAGATTTCGGGCGATTTACAATCTATCCGCCACTACATAGGCGAAATCTACTTTCTTCGTGCGCTCGATTACTTTAACCGCTACCAGAAGTTCGGAGATTTCCCTATCGTTGAACATGCACTGACAGATGACATGGAGGCTACCACCGAGGCAAGTAAACGCAGTCCGCGCAACGAGGTGGCTCGTTTTATCCTTTCCGACCTAGACAAGGCTGCCACGTTGATGGATGGGATAGACTTTGCCACCACCCGGATTAACCGCGACTTGGCACTGCTGCTTAAATCACGTGTAGCCCTATATGAAGGGACATTCCTGAAATATTTCAAAGGGACAGCTTTTGTTCCCAATGGCGAAGGATGGCCAGGTAAAAGCAAAGAATACAATGCCAATTATGAATATCCGAGCGGAAACATAGATAACGAGATAAATTTTTTCTTGGATGAGGCAATGGCCGCCTCTAAGGAAGTGGCCGAGAAATACAAAGGGCAGCTGACCGCCAACACCGGAATGCTGCAACAGGCTGCGGACGATCCGGAGAATCCCTACTATAACATGTTCTGCGATGAAGATTTGTCCAGTTATCCCGAAGTGCTGCTGTGGAGACAATATACAATGAACAAGGGAAATGATATTGCCTTGGCAGCCAACATGGGGAATTGGGGCGTTGGAATTACTCGCTCTTTTGTACAGAATTTCCTGATGGCTGACGGTACTCCCGTATATACACATGGAACGTACGCGGACGGTGATGGCTACTATATGGGCGACCAGACGATAGCCGATGTCCGTACCAACCGTGACAGTCGTTTGTCTCTCTTTTTGAAAGAGCCCGGGCAAACGAACATCGTGTGGGATGACCAGCCCGGACAGAGCCTCAATTTGATAGAACCCGTACCTAATATTATCGTAGGCGATATGCAACGTGCTTATACCACCGGATATGCTTTGCGCAAAGGCGGAGCACTCAATTCAAAATACTGCATACAGCTTAAGGGATACGTTGCATTGGTGTGCTATCGGGCTGTTGAGGCCTTGCTTAACTATATGGAAGCAAGCTACGAAAGGACTGGGACACTAGATGCCACTGCTCTCGGCTACTGGCAGGCTATTCGCAGTCGCGCCGGGATAAGCACGGACATCGATGCCACCATTGCAGCTACCGAGATGGATAAGGAAGCAGAGAACGATTGGGGGGCTTATTCCGGTGGAAAGCTACTTACTGACAAGACATTGTATAACATCCGTCGCGAACGGCGGTGTGAAATGCTGGCCGAAGCTTTGCGCAACATGGATGTCTGCCGTTGGAGAGCAATGGATCAATTGATAACCAGCCCCTATGTACCCCAAGGATTTCACTTGTGGAATACGCCGATGGAGCATTGGTATGACAATAGTGACGGTACATCGGCTCTGGTATCCGATGGTACAAGCAACTCCAATGTATCGCCGTCTAGCTACAGCGAATATCTTTGCCCATTCCAAAAGACATCGAACCAGATAGGATATGGTGGATTTACTTGGAACATGGCTCATTATCTGTATCCGATACCTATAAAGCAGTTCCTGCTGACTTCACCGGATGGTACCAATGTAGAAGAATCCGTCATTTATCAGAATCCATACTGGCCAATCAAGGCTGATGCCTCAGCTGAAAAATAGATATGCTTAACAGCATACGTGTGATAGAATAGAATATGGTGTTTGGAAAACATATTCCCAGTCAAGACAGAAATAGAGATGAATTTATCCTCGTCTCTATTTCTGTCTTAATTGAGAATCCGACTACCACCATAAGGGAAGATATCTTTTATAGAAGATTATCAACCTTTCTGCTATTAGCCCGGTATTTAGGTGGTATTCCATCCCTTTTAGACAGATTTTTCACCTATTCATATCCCCTTCCTTCTATAATTTTGCAGGAACCATATAATGTACAACTTTATTAATATCACGAATTGAAATAAATGTGAAATAGAGATTGGTAGTATTATCATTATGCTATTGCCGTATGAACTGTAATTGTACATTATCATATATCTTATTTTTATGTTCTTTCTTGTTAAAAAATATATCATGAGAAAGTTGAATTCGAAATTACTATATGTATTTTGTGCGCTTCTTTTCTTTTCCGCTTTTACTAGCGGAAAGAAGGATATAATCACCATTTTTATGATAGGTGATTCTACTATGGCGAATAAAAGTCTGAAGAATGGAAATATTGAACGTGGTTGGGGACAGATGCTTCCTGAATTTTTGATTGGCGATGTACGGGTGGACAATCATGCCATGAATGGTCGGAGTTCACAGAGTTTTATCGATGAAGGACGTTGGGATGTCGTACTCTCCAAATTGAAGAGCGGAGACTATGTATTTATCCAGTTCGGTCATAATGATGAGAAATCTGCCGAAGAGCTACATACTATTCCCGGAAGCACTTTCGATGAAAACTTGCGTAGATTTGTAAGGGAGACGCGAGCAAAGGGAGCTTATCCGGTGCTGTTTAATTCAATTGTGCGCCGGAATTTTCCACCGGAAGGGACCATTGGGCATAAAGGCAGTTATGAGACGGAGGGAAGCACATTGGTAGACACTCATGGAGAGTATTTGGAATCACCAAGAAGAGTGGCAAAAGAAATGGATGTTCCTTTTGTAGATTTGAATAAGCTGACGTATGATTTGGTAGTCAGTATGGGGGTAGAGAAGTCAAAAAGCCTTTTCATGTGGGTACCTACGGGAATATATGATTTCTGCCCAAAAGGAAAAATTGATAACACCCATCTGAACATTTCTGGTGGAAAGGTGGTGGCGGGAATCGCGATGGAAGCTGTTGCCAAAGTTGTGCCGGAACTAGCTGCATATATGCGTTCTCACGATTCGGAAGTATATGTGGCAGATTATAAGGACGATAAGCAATGTGCTATCAGCTATACTTTCGATGATGGTCTGGAAGAACACTATACGCTTGTTTTCCCGGAAATGGAAAAAGTAGGTTTCAAAGGGACTTTTTGGATATGGGGAAAAGGGATAGAGAATGTGACGGAGCAGCAAGATAAACCACGTATGACTTGGACGCAAATGAAAGAAATGTTTGATAAAGGGCATGAAATATCCAGTCACGGTTGGTCACATGCAGATTTGAGGCATCTTAGTCTGGAAGAAGTGAAAGCGGAAGTTGGCAGGAATGATAGCATTATTCAGGCTGAAATAGGCGAAAGGCCGCTAACCTTCTGTTATCCGTTTAATTCTTATAATGAAGATGTACGGCGGATTGTTTCAGAAAATAGAATAGGTACACGTATCAAACAATATGCCATAGGAGGTGAGAAATCAAAATCAACGGTTGAATCGCTGGATAAATGGGTAAAGGAGCTCATGATTTCCAATGATTGGGGAGTGACTATGATACATGGAATTTCTACCGGTTATGATGCCTTCACTTCCCCGGATATATTATGGGAACATTTTCGTAGAGTGAAAAATCAGGAATACGATATTTGGGTAGGTACTTTTCGCGAGGTAGCGGCATATGTTAAAGAGCGGAGGAATGTACAACTGGATATTGTGAAAAAGGAATCGCAGTGGGCAGTTATACCTCGTTTGTTACTGGACAAGGAATTATTTAATGAACCTTTGACAATGGTGCTGAATAAGAAAGGAAAGGGAAAAGTGAAGGTGTATCAAAACGGAAAGAGACTGTTAGTAAAAAAACGGGATGATAAACAGGTCTTTGATTTCAATCCGTATGGGGGAACTATAAGAATAAGTTTTTTTTGATAATCCAGCACAGCTAAAGGAACATCCCGTTGGTGGAATTTATCTCGAACTTGATTCTGCCAATAGGTAGGAGAAAATATCGTTTATAAGAGCAGATTAGCAACCTTTCTGTTATTAGTCCGGTATTTAGGTAGTATTCCATCCCTTTTAGACGGATTTTCCACCTATTCATATCTTCTTCCTTCTATAATTTTGTAGAAACAATATCATGTATAACTTTATTAATGTCACGAATTGAAATAAGTATGAAACACAGATTGGTAGTATTATCATTATGTTATTGCTGCATGAACTGGTCGGCAATGGCAAACGCGAAAAATGTTGTTCCTACAGAAAGGAAGCAACAGGTCATTTCAAATGTAGACACAAGCCTTGAAGGTACACAGAAGTATGTGCTTCGGGTGACAGGTACGCCGTTTTATATGACCAATATACAGTTGCGGCTGGATTTGCTGAGATATTCTGAAGAATGGAGCATGGACTTGTGTGAAAAACTTGTTGCGCAAGTGGCGGCAGACGGATTCAATACAGTGTCTGTTCCGGTACATTGGTATGAGGTGGAGCCGAAAAAGGACCGGTTCGATTGGACTATCCTGGACAGTTATCTGAAGCTGGTGAATAAATATGGGTTAAAAATGGAAATGCTCTGGTTTGGTGCAAACAGCGGAGGGCATGTGCAATGGCTGGGACGTCCTAATAAAAATGCCGTACACTTACGCACACCGGACTATGTGCTTTATTCCCCTTCACCATCTTCTAAAGAAACAACTAGTGAATTTACCATCCGGAGAGATATGTCTGACTACACGTTGGATATTGCAGATGACCGTTTGCGCGAAAGGGAAACCTATGTGTTGAAAGAAGTAATGAACCACATAGCCGATTGGGATGCTGCCAATGAGAAGAAGCATCCTGTAATCGGTGTGCAAATCAATAATGAATTCATTGGGATGCGAACCACGTTTCCCAATTCGTTAGCTATTTCTTATCTGAATGGAGTGGCCGGTGCGGTGAAACAATCGGATTATGTTGTATGGACCCGTGCCAATTGTGTGTTTTGGAACGTTGCCGGACGGATCCAAGAGAATGAAGCCCACAGGCTTTCAGGGGAAAAGACTAATCTTGATTTTGTAGGAATTGACACTTACCGGCATCATTTTGCTTCGGATGCCTCATTCATTGCCAGTATGCGTAACAATGTCCCATACGTTGGCAAGAATTTCCGGATGATAATGGAAACCAATTCGGGTATTCCTATCTCTGCCCAGATGCATTTGGCTGCCTTGTCGGGCAATGCTGCTTTCGACTATTATAGTATAGAAGCGCTCTATGGCAGGAATGGGAACAAGATTGTTCCGCTGGTAGGGCACTTGGACGACATACGGCGCATGAACAAGATTTTACAGAGCGACCCGGTGGACCTTGCTACCAAGACGCATGGTTACGGATTGTTTGTACACAATTGGGAAGGCGTTGATGGAGGTACGAGTACTGCCAACAGCGGAATATCATACTCCCCTATTTATCCGACATCGCAAGGTATCAGTATTCTGCGTAGTGATACGGAGGTAGTTTTGATGAGCACCGGTGGAGGACGTTTCACATTGCCTGTTGGCATGCAAGTGGAAAGCGCATCGTATGGTTATTTCGATAAAGGTAATCAGTGGGTGGGACAAGGTAACGTCAGCTTGGGACAAACGGAATTGTTCGACACGGCATCTGACAAAAATCCGTCGGTATTCGTGGAGGCAGGCACTACCGTGTTACTGAAATGCAAAGGGACCTTGTTCCCGAAACCTTATCAGATAGTCCAGGCAGAGTTTGTATCGCTCAGTTCGGATGCTGTTGCGGAATATGACATCCAGAATATTGGGTTTGCCGGGAATGGTTATGTGAAATTGCCTTCTCATGAGGGTGCATATATTACTTGGGAACAACTGGACGGTAAGGAAGGGGGCGAACATATCATCCGCATCCGTTATTCTTTGGAGGACAACCGGCAGGCCAGCCATATTCTGACTGTGAACGGGAAATCTTATCGGATAAAACTGGAACCTACAGGAGGAGGCACTAAATATAATTATTTCAGTATTTCTGTACCGTTGCAGAAGGGGAAAAACAATACCATTCATTTGGAAACGACAGGTAACTATTATCGTCCTAATAGGGTTGTTGTGCCAGCTCCTGCAGGAAATATCGATGAAATACAGATACTATGAAAGAGTTGAAACATATCATAATATTAATCACTTATGCAGAAACGTAATTTATTAATAATCATTTTATTCTTGTTTACCGGGACAATAGGATGGTCTGCCGAACGTATCTGGCAGAATTTTGATTTCGATTGGCAGTTCCGTTTGGGAGAACAAGGTATCTATAAACCTGTCCAGCTTCCGCATGACTGGAGTATTGAACTGGACTTTAACGAAGAGGTGGGTCCTGAAAGTGGATATTTGCCGGGGGGTATAGGTTATTATAAGAAAGATTTCAATGTGCCTGCGTCTTACAAAGGTAAGCGGGTCAGCATTGTGTTCGATGGCATCTATCATAAAGCTACCATCTATCTGAACGGACAGGAGGTAGATTACCATCGTTACGGATATACTTCATTTGAAACTGACTTGACTCCTTACTTGAAATATGGAGGAAAGAATACATTGAGCGTGAAGGTAGATCATTCGGAGAAATCGCGCTGGTACACTGGCTCGGGTATTTATCGCCACGTATGGATGCAAGTAACCAATCCGATACATGTCAAGATGTGGGGTACATATATTACCACTCCCCGAGTGTCGGCAGAATCGGCCATCGTATCTTGTGTAACAACTGTAGCCAATACTTCGGCATTGACCGGTGAAATAGAAATTATGCAACGAATAGTGGATGCACAAGGCAATCTGTTGAAGATAAACGGCAAGCAGTATGCAGCCCGAACAGAGGTTGTGATGCCGGAAAACGGGACAAAAGATATTGCACAGTCTTTCACGCTGTCCAACCCACAATTGTGGAATTTGGAAAAACCTTATCTTTATCGTTTGGAAACAATATTGAAACAAAAGGGAAAGGTGATAGACCGTTACACGACCCGTTTCGGGGTGCGGACCATCGGTTTCGATAAGGACAAAGGCTTCTTCTTGAACGGGAAGAATATCAAGATGAAAGGTGCGTGCCTGCATCAGGATGCTGGATGCTTGGGGGTTGCCGTTCCAAACCGTTCATACGAACGCCGTCTGACTATCTTAAAGGAGTTTGGAGCAAATGCCATCCGCTGTTCACACAATCCGCCTTCACCGGAGTTCTTGAATTATTGTGATTCCATTGGTTTCTTAGTCGTTGACGAGGCTTTCGACAAGTGGAAGTCGGGATATTATGAGCAGTTCTTTGATGAATGTTGGCAACAAGATATTCGTGACATGATTGTGCGCGACCGTAACCATCCTTCCATCGTCCTTTGGAGTATCGGCAATGAATTGGCAGAAGCCACCCGTAAGGACAACGTGGGTGTGGAACGTGCCACCTTGTTGCGTGACTTCGTACATAAATTAGAACCGACACGTCCAACCATGTTGGCACTGGCACCGGCATACCAAGATAAGTTTGCTTCAGTAACTGATGTGGTAGGGTATAATTATAGCGAACTATCTTATATAGAGGACAAGAAAAAGCATCCTGAACGAATCGGCCTGATAAGTGAAAGTTATCCCTATTATAGCGGATTGAGACCTTATGAGGCAAGGGATTACTCTCCCAAGAATCCGTGGAATTATGTGATGGAAAATGATTACTTTTGTGGATCGTTTGTTTGGGCCGGAGTCGATTATATCGGAGAAAGCATGGGTTGGCCGAGTAAGGGATGGGCTGCTACGCTTTTCGATATGTGCATGGACGAGAAGCCTCGTGCCGCCTATTTCCGTGCGATGTGGACAGACAAGCCTGTCTTGAAAATGGCTGTCGTGGACTATAGCATAGATGAAGATCCGGGTAAGGACCACTGGCAGACACCGCCTATGGTGCATGACTGGACTTTTCCATATACCGATTCACGTGTGTTGCCAATTCATACCCCATCTAATTGTGACGAAGTGGTACTGATAGATCCACGTGGAAAGAAATATGGACCGCGCAAACCGAAAGACTATCTGAATAATACCATTATTTGGAATCAGCCTTATCGACCTGGGAAGGTGGTTGCTATCGGATACAAGGATGGTAAAGAGGTGTGCCGCGACAGCATTCAGACAAGTAAAATTAAAGCAGCATGTTTCACACTTACACCTGACAAAACCGTATTGCAAGCAGACGGACAAGACCTTGCTTTCATTGCTTTACAATTATTTGATGAAAATGGGGTGCCTGTAAGGATAAACGACCGTGTGGTAAATGCAACAGTGGAAGGCACTGGAAAATTGCTGGGGATAGATAGTGGAGAAATGCGTCGAGCATATCGTTTCAACAGCCATGAGCTTCCTACTTATCAGGGCAGGTGCATGCTGGTGATACAGGCTGGACGAAGTAAGGGGATGATGAGCGTAAAGGTTTGCGTAGAAGGCCTTCCTGAACAAACAATAACGATAAAAGTACACTAATTTTTATAATAGCAGTAAGAATGACAACATTAAAAGATTTATTTGCTGGTTTGCTTCTTGTTATCTTCTTTCCCATTAGCTCATGGGCTGAAGGGGTGAAGCTTCAGCCGGTGGAGGTAGAGGCTCCTTTCCCTATGGACTCTGTATTTTTGTGTATATTCCCACAGAGGGATTTCTTGATAACCAAATATGGAGCTAAGGCAGGAGGAAAAAAACTGAATACAAAGGCAATAGCCAAGGCAATCACTGCCTGTCATTTGGTAGGTGGCGGTCGTGTAGTCATTCCCAAAGGAGAATGGCTGACTGGTCCTATCCACTTGAAAAGCAATATAAACCTCTACATGGAGGAAGGAGCGGTATTGCGTTTTACAGACACTCCTTCGGATTATCTTCCGGCGGTAATGACCTCATGGGAAGGCATGGAGTGTTATAACTACTCTCCGCTAATTTATGCATCTGATTGCGAAAACATCGCCATTACAGGAAAAGGAGTATTGGCTCCCAAGATGGATACATGGAGAATATGGTTTGCCCGTCCGCAAGCTCACATGGAGGCTTTGAGGAAGTTATATACAATGGCTTCCACTGATGTTCCTGTGGAAGAAAGGCAAATGGCTGTTGGTGAGAATAACCTCCGTCCTCATCTGATTCATCTGAACCGTTGCAGGAATGTGTTGCTTGACGGCTTTAAGATCAGGGAAAGTCCCTTTTGGACTATACACCTTTATATGTGCAAGGGTGGCATTGTCCGTGGTCTTGATGTCAAGGCGAACGGCCACAACAACGATGGCATAGATTTGGAAATGAGCCGTAATTTCCTGATAGAGAATTGCAAGTTTGACCAGGGAGATGATGCTGTAGTTATTAAATCGGGGCGAAACCGAGATGCGTGGAGATTGGGCACCCCTTGTGAGAATATCGTTGTACGTAATTGTCAGGTAATGGAAGGACATACTCTATTGGGCATTGGCAGTGAACTGTCTGGAGGTGTGCGAAACGTTTATATGCATCATTGTGATGTACCCGCATCTGTGCATTGCTTATTCTTTATCAAAACCAACCGAAGGCGGGGTGGAATTGTGGAAAACATCTACTTGGAAGATGTTACGTGCAAGGATACTGAATATTTGGTTGGGTTGGACATGGATATTCTCTATCAATGGCGGGAGTTGGTTCCTACTTATGAGGAACGTCTTACCCGTATCGAGGGAATTCATGTGAAGGACATTCGGTGTGGTTCCGCGGATTTTGTCTATGAGTTGTGCGGTGACGAAAGGTTGCCACCCAAGGACATTACTATTCGAAACATTGTAGTGGATAATTCCAAGGGAGTCCCCAATCAGAGCCATCATATTACAGGACTTACATTGGATAGTATTTGTTATTCTCATATTCGGCCGGATATGGTGACAAAACCACGGAAAAGATGGCGCTGAAGGCTGTGCTATTGTGTTGTCAAGAATGAATAATATTCACAAGGGCTAAGAAGTTAGAAGAAGTTGTCGCCCGCTCCGGGCGAGCTTAGAAGTTAAAGTCAATAGACAATATATTGGCAGCAATGTATCGGCTTAACTTCCTAACTTCTTTCTGCCCCTCCTCCGGTATCAAGTTTACCCCTGTCTATATCGTTTCTGATATTCGGATGGAGGAATGCCATATTCTTTTTTGAAACAATCGCGGAAGTGTGCCATATTGTTAAAGCCGGTCATTGAGGCGGCTTCTGACACATTATGTTCTCCTGTAAGTAATAGATGTGCACTATTTCTTAGCTTAATCTTTCGAACAAATTCATTGGGACTAAGTTCTGTCAAAGCTTTTACTTTACGATAGAAGGCAGAATAACTCATGTTCATACAATCAATCATAAAAGCGGTGTCTATTTTCTCTACATCCAGATTATCTTCTATCAATGAAGTCAATTTAGAGAGAAAGGCTTCGTCCAATCTGTTCAATTGCGGATGAGGGGATGAAGTAGATTGTCGCTTTTCGGTGTTCTTGACCACCGTAGACGGAACATTTTCCACAATTTGCCGGGCAAGGCGTTTCCGCATCTCCAACAAGTTCTTGATGCGACTCCTCAATAGTTTCGCACTGAAAGGTTTGGTCAAGTAAGAGTCGGCTCCACTGTCGTACCCCTCTTCTTTATCTTGTATGGAGTCCTTGGCTGTAAGGAGGATGACAGGGATGTGGCTGGTATTCATGTTCTCCTTGATGCCCTTGCACATGGCTATGCCATCCATTTCCGGCATCATGATGTCACTCACTATAATATTTGGAGTGTATCTTAACGCCAAAATCAGACCCTCCTTTCCGTTATTGGCTTGCAATATTTTATATGTATCTTGTAATTCATTGGCTATATATTCCCGGATGTCAGCATTGTCTTCCACCACCAACAGAATAGGGAATGCACTTTCCGGTTCGGCATCTTCTGCCATTTCCTTTACAACAGTAACCACTTTTTCTTCCTTGTGCAATGCCTCGGGGTAATTGTAATCGGTTTGTATGCGGAAGCGGAAAGTCGTTCCTTTCTCCACGGCACTTTCCACCTCCAGTGAACCGTGGTGCAAATCAACGAGCGACTTCACCAATGCCAGCCCGATACCGGTACCCGAAGCCTGGTGCTTGCCCTTCGCTTGATAGTATCGGTCGTAAATGTGCGGCAAGGACTCTGCGTCAATTCCATAGCCAGTATCTGCCACTATCATTTCTACATAGCTTATGCCATTTGCCTTTATTCGGTGCATGGAGAGTGTGATATGTCCTGCCCGAGTGTATTTGATGGCATTGGACAACAGATTGTTAAGTATGATCGTGATGATATCCGCATCGAAATAGATATTTTCCTGTACAGGTTCCACTTTGACATTGATTCTTACATGCTCATTTTGATTCAGCTCCTTATATCTCAATCCTATTTCTGTAATCAGATTGCTCAGGTTGCCTTTACCCACAGTCAGTTGTCTGTTTTGAGTTTCGGTCTTGCGGAATTCCATCAGTTGGTTGATAAGATTGAGCAGTTGCACGGCACTGCGGTATATGGTCTGTATTTTTGTACGGAAAGCGGCGGGTATGCCTTTGTTATCCTTTAAATCCTCCAACGGACCGATAATCAGCGTAAGCGGAGTACGTAATTCATGTGCGATATTTGTATAGAAGCGAAGCCGTTCATTGTGCAGTTCTTGTTCTTTCTGCCGATTTCTCTTTTCCATCTCCAGCGAGTTTTTCTCCACCTTTAAAGAACTCTTCAGCAGCAGTCTTTTTTTGTATGAACGGAAGATGAGATAAATAATGCACAATATTAATAAGGTATATAATGATTTGGCATACCATGTTGCCCAAATCGGCGGATTAATGACAATGTGTATGGATGCAGTATTTTTTTTCATCCCATTCACCATTTTTCAGCCGTGCTTTAACTCGGAAGATATATTTACCCGGATCTATGTTTCGGAAGGTTATTTGTTGTTCTCCTTCGGTATCATACCACGTTCTGTCCAGTCCCTCCATTTGGTAGGCATACTCAACTAGACCTTCTTGTGCGTAATCTGGTACGGTGAATAAAAAGCGGAATGTATTGCGGTAATAAGGCAGGCTGATTACCCCTTTGTCATTGGGAACTGTTGTTTCTGCTTTTCTGTTTATTACCTTACGGTCAAAACTTTCGCAAGCGATGAGTTGGATAGGGGAGACAATATCCGTATTATTGATAAGTTGTGGATTGAAAGAACAGACACCATGTAAAGAACCGAAGCAGATAGTTCCGTCCGGCAAGATAGTTGCCGAGCCTTCGATAAAGCCTCCTGCAGGTATCCCGTTGTGATAATCATAATTGTAGAATTTCTGGCGGTAAACATTAAAACAGGCAATCCCCGTATAGGTACTTACCCAAATATTACCCAGTTTGTCTTGCTGGATGGCTCGGATATGGTTGTCGGCAAGTCCATACGCCTCATCGTATAATATAGTCTGTTCCGGTTGGTCGGTATCTTTCACATAGACCAGTCCATTATATGTAGCTATCCACAGTCCGTCATCCCGGTCTCGGTAAATTTGATTGATGTTATTGGTACGCAGGCGATTGCCGTCATACAGTCTTGTCAATTGTTTATGGTTTGCATCAACAACGTAGATTCCTACTCCCAATGTCCCTATCCATATTTTTCGTTGTTTATCTTGCATAAGAGCGAATGCAATCGGATTCCACCGTTTCCACTCCGGTACATTCCATCTTTGGATGCTATCATGGTGGCTGATATAGACTCCTTCCTCACTTCCTATCCACATTTGTCCTTGTTCATCTTCGTAAAAAGTGCGTACATCTATATTCTCCATACCCAAATCAATACGCTTGAAAGTATCATTCTTGGGATCATAGCGTAGTACTCCTTCGTCATCAATACCCATCCAAAGTCTACCTTGGCTGTCTTGTTTCATACTATAAATAACGGAATAAGCATGTGACAAGTGTGAAGAAACATTCCATTGCTTTTTTACTTTGTTGCCCTGCCAGCAGGTTAACGTATTTTCTCCTCCCAGCCATATTTCCCCTCCGCTATTCGCTTCTATGCTATACACTCGGCTGGGTGTTTTCACTCCATCCTTTTCACTATAGAAGGGCAGGGTATGGAAAAGGGGGCGGTTGTTCTCTATGAAGTCAACGCCAGTACTATGGTTACCTATCCAGATATGGCCGAATTTATCCTGCATTATGACACGCGTGTTGGGGGATGAAAGTCCGCTATTGATGTGAGTGATGTTCTCAAGGTGTAATTGGTCTTCCTGTCTCTTTAGCTCAAAATTGTTTAAGTCGAGTGTGCTGATTCCTCCTAAATCCGAGGCTATCCACAATACATTGTTTGTTGTTTCCGTGATATGATGTACATTGTCTCCAACCAAAGATTGGAGATTGTCGTCTTCATGGCGAAAGGAGGTAAACTCTTCTGTCATCGGATTAAATAATGCAAGCCCACCATTTGTCCCTACCCATATATTTTTTTTATGGTCTATGTAAATGCTTCGTACATTGTTTCCTGGCAAACTTTGGGGATTTTGGGCATCATGATAGAATTTTTTCACCGTTTTATTTTTCAGGTTGATTATGCTCATCCCTTCAGTAATATGTCCTACATACAAATAACCGTTGTTGTCATCTCTGCAACAACGATTGCAGTCTTTCAATCCTGATAGTGTAGAAGAATTATAGACATATATCTTGTGCGTATTTCGGTTGTAATAACTTATTCCGTTATCCACATGAGTAATCCATAAACCTTCATCACCAGCAGGCATGATATCTGTGATAGCATCACTGGCAAGTCCTTCTTTGGTACTCAGGTGGCTGAATTGCGATGTATGGCAGTCGAATATGCTTATGCCTTTTTGTCTGGAGCCTGCCCATACGCTATTGCTCTTCGCATCATAGTACACGGTTGTCAATTCATTGCTTGCCAATCCGGAGTTGTTTTCCCGGTATATGGTATTTCCGTTGCCAGTCCATCGGTTCAGTCCCTCTTCGGTGGCAATCCAAATAAACCCTTTTCCGTCCACGTCCATATCCCGTACAAAATCATTCGATAACCCATCGCGACTACTGATGTTCTTAAACAAGTAGTCAGACTGTGCGATGATGGGTATACATGAAATTGTAAGAAATAATAGTATTAGTACTTTTTTCATAATATATTCGATTAGGCTATTTTTTTATTATCTTTTCTTTTTATGTAGACAAATATTGCTTTGACAATGACAAAGATAATGTTTCATGGTGAAAGGAACAAAAAAATGGAAATGAAGAGTATTGTCTGCCATACTTGTGTCGAAGAAAAAAGATTTCCATCGCTTTGTGAAAGATTTCCATCGTTACCGTTATTGTTTTTCCATCTGTCGTCATGCTTCTAAATATTTAGAAAGAATAGTAGCGGCATAAGGAAGATTTACCTCTCATTCGTACCTCTCATTTTCTATATATTTGCAGCGTTGATATGACATATTAGTTTATTCTATTTTGATATATAGATAATTTTGTCATATCAATAATGCAATATTATATTGCCAATGTTAACAAAAAGACTATGAAAGTATGGCAAAAAATGTATTGAAAGCATGGTTGGTAGACAACACGGTGACTACCGATGACAAGACGGACAAGATTTTCCAATTGGAGACTACCCGCAGCATTGACAAGGAAATCATCTTGGATCGCATGGTGGCAAAGAATCCCGGTGTGCGGCGTGAGACGATGGCACTGGGCATCGAACTGATGGAAGAAGTGGTGGCCGAAGCGCTGATGAATGGTGAGAGTGTGAACACTGGGCTGTTCCGTGGCGTGGCACAGTTCCGCGGCGTGGCGAAACAGAACGCGTGGGATGCTGCGACCAACAGCATCTATGTTTCGCTTACCCAGGGCAAGGCACTTCGCGAGGCCATTAAAGATACACGTGTAGACGTGCTGGGCGAACGCCCCACAAAATTCTATATCGGCAGCGGGCAGGATGCCACCACTCGCGCAACGGACTTCAGCGCCACGGCAGGTCGCAACTTCACCCTTTTTGGCAAGAACCTCACGGTGGCAGGTACTGACCCTTCGGTAGGTGTCACGCTCGCTTCCGCCGCCACGGGAACCGTGACAAAAATAGACAATGACATGATTGTGCTGAACGAGCCTTCGCGACTCATTATCTTGCTGCCTGCATCGTTGGAAGACGGCGAGTATATGCTTACAGTGACCACGCAGTACAGAGGCGGTGGCGGTGCTCTGCTGAAAACACCCCGTAGTACCTCTCATACCATTTACATAGGCGGGGCACCCGAAACTGGTGGCTCTACAGGGCCCCCGGGAGATAGTGACGGAGATTTAAACGAAAACCCATTAGGATAGAAAAACATTATTGTATAAGCAATATAGATGAGTAAGGCATAGGTATCGTATAATTTAAGGTATAAGAAAGTATTCAGGATAACACATTTCTTCGGGCATACTTCAGACGAAACTTTAGACTAAGGTAAGCGAGAACTTTGACCAGAGGTGGTCAAGACCTTTGACTAAGTTGGTCAGTCACTTCTTCCAATGTCAGGCGAGACTTTCGTCCGAAATCCGAAGAACTTCTCACTTAGAAAAAAAGAAACTAAAAGAAATTAAGCCAAATGTCTAATAAAAAACAAGAAAGACAATGAAATCAGATTCATTCAGATTCTCGCGTAAGGCGACAGCCGTCTTACTGCTTTGTACCGGTCTCGTAGCGAGCCACCCGATTGCCCTGTGGGCAGAGGACGGCGTGACTACTGTGCAGGCCGTGCAGCAACAGCAAGTCATAGTGAAAGGTACGGTCAGTGATGCCATGGGACCCGTCATCGGTGCCAATGTTATTGAAAAAGGAAACAGAGGAAATGGAACCATTACCGATATTGATGGAAACTTCTCGCTCAAAGTGAAACCGGGTGCCACTTTAGAAATCCACTACATCGGCTATAAAACCGTAGAGGTAAAGGCTGTACCGGGAAAACCGTTGAATGTGACCTTGACGGAAGACAGCGAGATGCTAGACGAGGTGGTTGTTGTGGGGTACGGCACAATGCGTCGGAAAGATGTCACCGGCTCCGTCGTACAGATACGCCCCACAGCCATGCAGAACGAAGCCCCCAAGACCGTGCAAGACGTGCTTCGCGGTGCACCGGGGCTGAAGGTGGGACTCGACACGTCGGCCAAAGGCGGTGGCTCACTCGAAGTCCGTGGCGACCGCTCGCTGTCCAGCTTGACGGACGGCTCTCCGATGATTGTCCTTGATAATATGCCGTTTTATGGTGAGTTGTCTGAAATCAATCCTGAAGACATTGGGCAGATAGACGTGTTGAAGGATGCTTCGGCAGCAGCCGTTTATGGTGCCCGTGCGGCAAATGGCGTGGTCATCATCACTACCAAGAAAGGAAAGATAGGCAAACCTGTCATTAACTTCAGTGCAAAGGTGGGCTTCGTAACTAAAGCCAATTATAAAGAAGTATATGATGGTGACGGTTATATGAAGTACCGTGAAGACTGGTACAAGACCGCTACTTACGGAATGAATCCCGAAACCGGAAAGTATGAGGCATATCAGACGGGAACTATCAAGCCCGGTTATTATGACCGTCCCGACCGCTTGCCTGCCGGTGTTTCCATCGAAGACTGGCGCAACTATTCGGTCAATGCCGAAGGGCAGTCAGACCTCGGTATTTATGCCGACCGTGTGTTGACCCAGACAGACCAGTTGATACGTGACAACTTCCTTGCCGGAAGAACATACGACTGGTACAACAGTGCTTACCAAACCGGTATCAATCAGGATTATAATGCCAGTGTCTCCGGAGCGGGCGAGAAAATGAACTATTATATGTCCGTAGGCTATCTTCGTAACGAAGGGGTCATTCGGGGTACTGAATACCAAGCCATCCGTGCCAATATGAAATTGACTACCAACATTACCGACTGGCTGGAAGTCAGCGGCAATGTCAACTTCCAAAGCCGTAGTGATGGCGACCTGGCATTGAATGAAGGCTCCACTCTCGCCAACAGTCCCTTTGCCAACTACCGCGATGCGGATGGAAACCTTGCCGTACATCCCATGGGTGAGAAGAACACCTACAACATGGGTTATAACTACGACTTCAACCATCAATATGAGCAACTTGAAAAGGGATATTACGTGCTGAACTCCATTTTCACAGCCAAACTGAAACTGCCGTTTAACATTAACTATTCATTCAATGCTTCTCCGCGCCTCCAGTGGTTCTACGACCGCTGGTTCCAGTCATCCGAACATCCCGATTGGGATGCGGTAAGCCACGGTGCCAACCGTAATACAGCTTCAAAATTCGACTGGTCTATCAATAACACCTTGTCATGGGACCATACTTTCGTTAAGAAACACCACGTCATACTGACCCTAGTACAAGAAGCCGAGAAGCATCAGTCATGGTCGGAAGGTATTGCCGCCCGTAATTTCCAGCCCACCGATGTATTGGGATTCCACTATGTGAATACGGCAGGAAAATTGGAGAGCAGCTTCTCTTCAGAAGATACTTATCGTACAGCTGTAGGTTTGTTGGGACGTCTGTTCTACTCTTACGATGACCGCTACATGATTACCGCCTCCGTTCGCCGCGATGCCTATTCGGCCTTCGGAGAGAAAGAACCTTGGGCCACATTCCCCTCTGTAGCCCTGGCATGGACTTTTACCAACGAAAAATTCTTCAAGTGGGAGCCAATGAGTATGGGTAAACTGAGACTCTCGTGGGGGGTGAACGGAAACCGTGCCATTAACAACCCTTATCTGGCACTTGCTACCCTTGACATCGGTGCCAAGATGTTTAGTTACTTGGATGCTTCGGGCAATCTGAAAGAGATGGAATACCTGAAAATCGGTCGTATGGCAAATCCTGACCTGAAGTGGGAAAAGAGCGAAGCCTACAACGTGGGCTTGGACTTCGGTTTCCTGAACAACCGCATCACCGGCTCTTTGGAAGGCTATGTGATAAAAACCAAGGATATGATTATGGGGCGTACGCTTCCTCCTTTCACCGGTTTCGATGAGATTGCCACCAATTTGGGAGAGGTACAGAACAAAGGTGTGGAACTGACCCTCAATTCGCAGAACATGGCTATGAAAAACTTCGAGTGGAACACCAGTTTCAGCTTTGCTTACATGAATAACGAAGTGAAGCATCTGTATGGCGAATATGAAAATGTGCTTGATGCCAACGGAAACATTGTGGGCAGCAAGGAAAAGGACGAATATGGCAAATGGTGGATAGGACGCCCCATCTCTGCGATATGGGATTACCGTGTCACCGGCATCTGGCAACCCGACGAGATTGAAGAAGCTAAGAAAGTAGGCCAGCTACCGGGTGACCCCAAAGTGGCCAACAACTACACGGAAGACGACATCATCAGTTCCGATGGCAGTCGTATCCCTGTTTATAACGACAAGGATAAGGAGTTCTTGGGACAAACTACTTCTCCTTACATTCTTTCCATGCGGAACAACTTCACTATCCTGAAAAATATCGACTTCTCCTTCAATCTCTATTCCTGTATCGGTTCCAAGATGAAAGACACCTCCTACCTGAACCAAGTGAACGCTTCAGAAATAGATTATGGCTTGAATCAGAGTATAAAAGAATACTGGACTCCGGAGCATCAGTCCAACACGTATGCACGGCTCAATTCTAAAGGACCTACGGGAGTAAATTCACCGGCAAGGTATATTGACCGCTCGTTCATCCGTCTCGAAAACATTTCGATTGGGTATACCTTCCCGAAATCCATTGTTTCCAGATGGGGACTTTCTAATTTGAAGGTTTATGGCACCATCCGTAATGCTGCCCTTTGGACCATGTCTCATTGGAAACTGAACGACATAGAGACCGGTGGTCTTGCACCTCGCACTTATTCTTTAGGTATAAATGTAACTTTATAAAACAGCACTCATTATGAACAACAATAGATTAAACAATAAGAAAAAAGGACTGTCTGGTTTAACAGCGGCTGCATGCGGCCTGCTTCTTCTCTGCGGATGCTCGGATTTTTTGGAGCCTAAACCGCTTTCCTTCTATGACCCGACAACCACATTTACCACAGAAGCCGGTCTGCAAGCCACCATGGCAGCTGCCGACAAGCAACTACGTGACATTTGGATAAACGGTGAAAGCAATGCTCTTGCCTTGGAATATCGCCTTTCGGAATTGGCGGCTAACGGGAAAACGGATGAAAGCAATCCTTTTTGTGACATCAACGGTACGCTGACACCTACCAACATGCGCGACCAGACCAGATGGTTCTGGAATGATGTTTATTACTCCGGCATCAAGTTTCCCAATACGATTTTGACCTACATCAACGGGGTGGAAGGGCTTGAAGAAGCCACCAAGAATGCCTATATAGGCCGTGCATATTTTCATCGTGCAATCCGTTACCTGAATCTGGTGTTCCAGTTCAAGGACATTCCTCTGCTGACCAAAGTCATTTCAGTACCTAAACAGAATTACGCTACTACTGACCGCAAGGCCATTTTGGATATGATAACCAAAGATATGGAGTTTGCCGTGGAATGGGTGCCCGAGCAAAAGGACATGGATATGGTCGGCCAAGTGAACAAGGGCGCATGCCGCCAACTCCTGATAAAGTGCTATTTGGCCACCGGGCAATGGGAAAAGGCAAAAGAACAGGCTGATATCCTTATAGATAAATCCGGTTATGAACTGATGAAAGAACCTTTCGGTACTTTTGTAGAGAGTGGGGAGCCTGAAACTTGGAAGATAACCCGTAATGTTATCTGGGATTTGCATCGTGCAGAGAACAAGCTGACGAGTGCCAACAAGGAGGTAATCTATGGCATTGTCAGCCGTGGATCGGGAAAATCCTTAAATGAATTTCATACTATGCGTGCCTTCGGACCGTTTTGGACAGATGCTAAAATCAAGGGACCGGATGGGAAACCTGGTGCTACGAATTTTGCCCGTAACAACGCCAAGTATAACAAAAAGTATGACTTTGTGCGGGTCATAGGTCGTGGTATAGCCAATATCCGTCCCACTTACTTCGCCACCCACACTTTGTGGCAGGTGAATGGTATGGACGATAAAGGTGACTTGCGCCATAGTGCTAAGGTGGGTAACTGGTTCCCCATGGATTCGCTGAAATACAATGACCCGGCATCGGCTTATTATGGCAAGACGTACGCAGAGGTACGTCCGGATTGTTCGCAAGACACCATCCGTTCCTGGTTCGATTTTCCTCTGTATAAAATCTATTTAAAGGATGTAGTAGCTGAAGGCAAGCCGCAAGAAAACAACTTCAAAGGCGCAACCAAAGGGTCTATCGCCGACTGGTATATCTATCGTTTGGCTGAGACGTACCTGCTCCGCGCCGAAGCTAAATTCTACATGGGCGATGCAACCGGTGCGGCAGACGATGTAAATGAAGTGCGGAAGCGGGCACATTGCGAACAACACTACACCACTGTTACCATCGGAGACATCATGAACGAACGTGCCCGTGAACTCTATCTCGAAGAGTTGCGTCAGGTGGAACTAAGCCGTGTCTCCTACTGCCTTGCACTGAGTGGAAAGCCTGATGAATGGGGGAATGTTTATGATGTGAATACTTACGATCGGCAAGAAGGTACTGATGCCAACGGGGGTAGCTATTGGTATCAGCGGATAGTGCATTACAGTGGCTTGTACAACACGGGCAAACCAATCAATGCCAATGGACGTGTATTCAACTACGAAATAGGTAAGCACAACCTGTACTGGCCGGTTCCCAACGAGGACATCAAGAAAAACACAGGCAGGCAAATGCGTCAGAATTTCGGCTACGATGGTTACGATCCAAACATCACGATGTGGGAGAATTGGGAGGATGCCGTGGCTGATGAAGACAAGACAGAATAAGATACTCAATAGGTTATAAAGTATATGTAGTATTATTTGTCGGCGAAATACGGTTTGTTTTGGGGGGATTGTATTTCGCCGACTTTGGTTCATGAGTTTTGTTGGAACCGAATAATCACCGGGCAGCGAGTCGGGAATATTAGATTCCGGCTGTGACTGAGGCTGATACCGGAAGCTATATTTTCTATTCCTAGTGATAAATGGGGAGAAACTGAAAGTTTTGTCGGGAAAGATAATCAGTAAGGGTACAACAAATGTGTTATTATGAGATTGATGATAAGAAATTTTTTTATTGCAATATGTTCTATAATTTTCTGTCCTTATAATCTGCAAGGACAAAATGGTGTTTCTTTAGAAACTAAATTAGTACATAAACTGACCTTAGTGGCAGATTCACTAACCAAGCATCTGAAACCTTGGACAGTCCCCGTTTCTATATTCGATGTACGGAAGTATGGAGCAATAGGTGATGGGAGTACGCTGAACACCACTGCTATACAGAAGGCAATCGACGCTTGCTTTGTCGCAGGTGGAGGAACCGTACGGATAGCAGGAGGAGAATACGTGACGGGCACTATAGAATTGAAATCCGGTGTGATGCTGGAGGTAGCCAAAGGTGCTCGCTTACTGGGTAGCACGAATTTGAAAGATTATCCAGACAAGGTGGAACGCTTTCAAAGTGTGATGAACGTGATACACAAATACCGCATTTCGCTGATTTATGCCGAACGGGCGGAACGTGTGGGCATTTGCGGGGAGGGTGAGATATACTTTCGCGGCGAAGCAAAGAATTTTCCGGGACCAGAGACCATCGGAGCATTGGAAGGACGTCCTTTCGGCATCCGCATGATAGAGTGCAACAACGTGGTCCTGAAAGGAATCACCCTGCGCAACTCTGCCGCATGGATGCAAAGTTATATTTATTGTCGCGACTTAATATTCGATGGCATTACCGTGTTTAACCATGCCAATCACAACAATGACGCACTTGACCCGGACGGGTGTAAGAATGTCATTGTAAGAAACTGTTTTTTCAGTTCGCACGATGATGCCATGTGTCTGAAAAGTGCCAGTGCCAAACCTTGCGAAAACATACTGATAGAAAACTCTACCTTCTACTCCACCTGCAATGCTTTTAAACTGGGTACAGATACTCAAGGCGATTACCGTAACATCATCGCTCGCAAGTTGGTGCTGGGTGGCCTTCCGGATGCTTCCCAGTCTTTTCGTAACCGCGATGACTGCAGTACCGGTATCACATTGGCTACCGTGGACGGAGGAAACATCGAGAACATCTTGATACAAGATATAGAGATAAACCGTAGCCGTTGCCCCATCTTTCTTCGTATCGGTAATCGCGGACGCCGGCTCAACGAGAAGATGGAGCATCCCGGATATTTGAAGAACGTGGTAATCAAGAACATCAAAGGTACGGACAACCGTCTGCAAGGCTCGCTGATTTCGGGTATCAAGGAATATCCGGTAGAAAACGTTGTCATTCGCAACATGGATATTGAAACTGTGGGTGGCGGCACTCAAAAGATGGCAACATTGGAAGTGCCGGAATTGGAAGGTGGTTATCCCGATGCACAGGATTTCCGTCGGAACGGTTTGCCAGCATTCGGTTTTTATGTGCGCCATGCACAGAATATCTATTTCAAAAACATCCACATTACGCCGAAGAAGGCCGAGGAACGTCCTTTGTTCCGTGTGGGCAAAGATGTAGAGAATCTCTGGGTGGACAGCAAGGAGATGGCGGATGTGAAATATACTTTCAGGAATCCCATTCTTGGCGGTGATTATCCGGATCCTACTATCATCAGAAGTGGAGAAGATTACTATATGACACACTCCGCCTTTAACTATCTCCCCGGACTGACTATATTCCACTCACGCGACCTTGTAAACTGGCAACCTGTTAGTGTAGCGTTGACCCGTTATTTGGGTTCTGTATGGGCGCCGGACATCTGTAAGTATCAGGGAAAGTATTACATTTATTTCACTGTGTCACAGGGTAATGATCGCTTCAGCAATCATGTGGTTTATGCCGATTCACCTGAGGGGCCTTGGAGTGAACCGGTGGACTTGAAGATTGGGTACTGGATAGACCCTTGTCATGTAGTGGATGAGAGTACTGGCTAGCGGTGGTTGTTTCTTAGCGGTGGGCATCGGGTGAAATTGACGGATGACGGGCTGTCTGTAGCTGGAAAGTTGGAGAAAGTGTATGATGGCTGGCCTATCCCACAGCATTGGACGGTGGAAGGCATGGCACTTGAAGGTCCGAAGATGAAGAAGATTGGCGAATATTACTATTTTCTGAATGCACAGGGCGGTACTGCAGGGGCACCCACCAGCCACATGGCGGTGGTAGCTCGCTCCAAATCGGTAGACGGACCATGGGAAAACAGCCCTTGCAATCCGTTGATTCACACTTACAGCGGTGAGGAACAATGGTGGTCGAAAGGGCATGCCTCGCTCGTTGACACACCCGATGGCAGATGGTGGGCTGTGTATCATGCCTACGAAAAGGATTATCTTACGCTGGGGCGGCAAACTTTGTTGGAACCGATAGAGATTACGGAAGACGGTTGGCTGAAAGCTCCTTTGGAGAAGAAAGTAGAAGAGGAAATACCTTCCCCCTTGTCACTGAACGGTGCGGCAGACCGTCACGCACGATTGGATGAGTTTCGCATTGGCTTTGACTGGAAATTCTACAAGCGTTACCAACCCAGACGTGTACGTGTGGAAGGCGACACGCTTGTGTTGCAAGCACAAGGTGGTAATCCGGCGGAATCATCGCCCATGATGTTCGTTACGGGAGCACATAAGTATGAAATCAGTGCTCGTATCGAGTGCGACAGTGCTGCCGTTGCCGGACTTATCCTCTACTATAATGACCGCTTCTATGTAGGCACGGGGTGTGATCGGCACAACCGACACAAGTGGCGACGGGGTAAGTATCGTGGCCGATCGGGACAAGGTGATTACACTGCTCTTTGGCTGAAACTGCGCAACGAAGACCATGTGGTGACCGGCTATTACAGCTACGATGGCAAAAAGTGGATGAAAGAGACATTCGGCATGGAAATTTCCGGTTACAACCATAATACGCTGGATGATTTTCAGAGTGTGTTGCCCGGCCTGTTCGTATATGGCAAGGGGAAAGCACAGTTCACTGATTTTCAATATAAAGAGCTGGAATGATGCATCTTATCGTGAATATGATTACTTTTGTCATGAATTTATCGTATGAATGAAATCTTTTAATTAAAGCAGATTTATGATTTTGGATTATTTTAATGTAAGAAAGCTTGTTGTGGTCGCAACTGTGGCTTGGGTAGGAAGTTTTCAGCTTTGGGGACAGTCTGTAATAAGAACCAGCAGTACCGAGAAGGCTGTCTGGCAGCAGTCTAAGGATAGGTTGAAAAGCACGGCGGAAGTATCGCCAATATTCTCTATAACGGGAAATGAAAAAGGTACCGAATGGAAAGCATGGGGAACGACTTTTAATGAACTGGATTGGGATGCGTTGCTGATGCTGACACGTGACGAGCAGGAAGAAATTATGTACAATCTTTTCGCTCCACAAGGTGATTTGAAGTTCACACGTGGACGTATTTCTATGAACTGTAATGATTATGGCCGTTCATGGTATAGCTGTGATGAAGTGCAAGGTGACTTGGAACTACGCTATTTTAACATTGAACGCGACAAGCGTAGTATCATCCCTTTGATTCGTGCTGCACAGAAGTACAATTCGGCTCTCACCTTTTGGGCTTCTCCCTGGAGTCCGCCAAGCTGGATGAAAATAAACAATGACTATCCGGTGGTGAGCAGCCGTCATAATCATGCCAATCCGAACATAGACTATCTGCTTTACGGTAGCGTGGAAGGTATTGATGAAAACGAAATGCAATTCTTGGGAGAACGCAAAGGTAAGTTTCCGCGTCGGCTTGCCACGCAGGACTATTTCATTCAAGACCCGCGTTACTTACAGGCATACGCCAACTATTTCTGCAAGTTTATCGATGCTTACAAAGAGCAGGGCGTAAATATTGATATGATTATCTACCAGAACGAGGCTTATAGCTATACGCCCTATCCGGGCTGTGCCTGGACGGCAGAGGGAACCGTATGTTTCAACCGGGATTATTTGGCTCCGACACTCCGTTCACGTCACCCTGAAGTGAAACTCTATTTGGGTACGTTCAATACCAATCGTCGGGACCATGTGGAGAAGATACTATCCGACGGGGAGTTGCGTAAGAGCATAGACGGCATCGCTTTCCAATGGGAAGGCCGTGAGATATTGCCGGAAATACGCCGTCAATATCCCGATTACCATTACATCTGCTCGGAGAGCGAATGCGGCAACGGCAGCATGGACTGGAAAGCGGGCGAGCACACCTTTTTCCTGATCAGCGACAATGCCGGCAACGGATGCGACGAATGGTTCAACTGGAACTTCCTTCTGCCCGACAATGGAACCAGCCCCTGGGGATGGAAACAAAATGCTTTGATTCAGGTGGACTCTAAAACACGCAAGTTCCGCTATACGGCGGAGTATTATGCGGTAAAGCACTTTACGCATTATGTAATACCGGGCAGTCGGATGATAAACTACTATCCGCAGAAAGAGAAAAAGCTGTACACTGTGGTATGGCAAACTCCGGCAGAGGATTATGTGACGGTCATCGGTAACTTTGGTGACGCGGAACAATCCATCTCCATAGGCTTTGGAAAAAAGTTCCTCAATACAGTGGTAAAGCCCCATTCATTCAATACCTATTGTATAAATCATAAGTAATTCTCATGAAAAAGTTTATATCTATATCTTTCTTCACCTGGCTGTTTGTAATGTTCAGCTATCCTCTGTTTGTAGAGGCTGCTATGCCAGAGCGGAAACAGTTGTTTGATGACAATTGGCGTTTTAAACTCGGCGATACACCCGATGCCCCTTCACTTGCATATAACGATGTCGGTTGGCGAAGCTTGGATCTGCCTCATGACTGGAGTGTTGAAGCCGATTTTGATGCGGAGGTTCCTGCCGGAAACGATGGTGGCTATCTGCCTACGGGTATTGGATGGTACCGAAAGAAGTTCCACGTAGATAAGGTGATGGAGGGTAAGGAACTGCGCCTCTATTTTGAGGGTGTTTATATGAATTCGGAAGTATTTGTCAATGGAGAGCGTGCTGGAGGGCATCCATACGGTTATTCATCCTATTTCTGTGACATTACTCCTTACCTGCATTTCGGGCAGGAGAACATTGTAGCCGTACGTGTGGATAACTCCCAACAGAAGAACTGTCGTTGGTATAGTGGTTCAGGCATCTATCGCCACGTGTGGCTGCTGACTACAGAGGCGATATACATTGATGACTGGAGCGTTTATATTCGCCCGACTCAAAAAGAAGGCAGCGATGATTGGAATCTGGACATTGCCATGCGCTATATAGACAATGCCCGGACCGGGACAAAACCGGAAATCAAGCATACGATTTATGATGAGGCTGGCAGAGTGCTAGTAACATCCGCAAGCGGACACACGAAGCAATCGCTCTCTGTAAGTCATCCGAAACTATGGTCGCCGGATACCCCAAATCTTTATAAGGTATGTACGCAACTGATTGTTGGAGGCAAAGTGGTAGATGAGGTAACGAATATGACCGGATTCCGAAACATAACTTTCGACAGTCAAAAAGGCTTGTTTGTGAATGGTAAACCTATACTTCTGAATGGCGGATGCGTGCATCACGACAACGGCATATTAGGTGCGTGTTCTTTCGATGCAGCCGAAGCACGCAAGGTGCGATTGTTGAAAGAAGCTGGCTTCAATGCCGTGCGTACCTCGCACAATGTGCCTTCGGAAGCCTTTCTGCATGAATGCGATCGTCAAGGATTGCTCGTTATCGACGAGGCTTTTGACGGATGGCGTGATGCCAAGAACAAACATGACTATTCCGTGCTTTTTGACAAGTGGTGGAAACGTGATATTGAAGCGATGGTGCTTCGCGACCGCAACCACCCCTCCGTATTCTGCTGGAGCATCGGCAATGAGGTGATAGAGCGCAAGAAACTGGAAGTAATCACTACGGCAAAGAGACTTGCCGAACACGTACATCGGTTGGATCCTTCACGTCCGGTCACTTCTGCACTAACTACTTGGGACAAAGACTGGGAGATATTCGACCCGTTGGCAGCCGTACATGACATTGTAGGCTATAATTACCAGTTGCATCGTGCAGAATCTGACCACGAACGTGTCCCCTCCCGCATCATCATGCAGACGGAATCCTATCCACGCGATGCTTTCCGCAATTGGGATTTGGTAAACAAGCATCCCTATATCATCGGCGACTTTGTATGGACGGCATTGGATTATCTGGGAGAATCGAGCATCGGGCGTGCCTATTACAAAGGTAGGGAGAAAGACGGTTTCCATACCGGGCAGCTCTATCCTTGGCATGGTGCCTATTGTGGTGACATCGACCTGACCGGGCTGCGAAAACCCATATCCCATTATCGTGACATGCTCTACAACCCCGATAAGAAACTCTATATGGCCGTACGTGAACCCAATGGTTACCGGGGAGAAATAAAAGTAACTGATTGGGGTGTATGGCCTACCAGCGAAAGCTGGACTTGGAGCGGGCATGAAGGAAAACCGATAGAAGTAGAGGTCTGCTCCCGCTATCCCCGTGTGCGGCTTTTCTTGAACGATTCACTTGTGGACGAACGCCCGGCAGGCTATGTACAACAGTTCAAGGCTGTCTTTACATTGCCCTATCAGGCAGGTACACTGCGCGCGGTAGGTGTGGATGAGAACGGTATAGAGCAGGAAACCGTAGTGTTAAAGACTTCCGGAACTCCTGTTTCTCTACGCCTTACCACTCAAGATCAAACCATAAAGGCTGACGGACAAGATTTGGCTTTTGTTATCATTGAGGTCGTGGACAAAAATGGAAACGTAGTACCTGATGCTGCTAATGAAGTGGAATTTTCCGTTCGTGGAACCGGTATGCTGGAGGCTACGGGCAGTGCGGATTTGAAAGACGAAAAATCATATACGGCTCCCATACGTAAGGTCTGGAAAGGTCGTGCCATCGCTGTAATCAGAAGTACGAAACAAAACGGTAAAGTCAAACTGAAGGTGGCGTCAAAAGGACTTTCTCCGGCTTCAGTAATAATTAAAACTAAAAGATAAATAATATGAAAATAGGATTCCTAACAATTTTACTCTTCCTTGTCGTACAGACGGCATGGGGACAGTTCCGTGTGCATTCAGGTATGACGGTTACAGTGAACTGTGACAAATCGGAAGCTCCGGTGGTGCATACAGCCTTGGAATTGCTTCAACGGGATTATCGGGCTGTTTTCTCCGATTCTTTACATTGCGAAGAAACGCGTGGTAATATCCTTGTTGGAACTTTGGAAGTAAACAATGCGGTTGAGCAATCTAAAGCCGATCTTTCTGGATTGAAAGGTATGAGAGAAGCCTTTTTGCTGACTGTGTTACCTGACGGGCGGTTATTGATTGCCGGAAGTGACAGTCATGGTACTGCATACGGCATCATGGAACTTTCGCGATTGATAGGCGTGTCTCCTTGGAAGTGGTGGGCGGATGCCACTCCTATGAAACGAAAATCTTTTGAGTTGCCTTCCGGTTATCGGAATGTACAGGCTCCGTCCGTGGAGTATAGGGGTATCTTTATCAACGATGAGGACTGGGGGCTGATGCCGTGGAGCAGTTTGCATTACGAGCCTTGGTACAAGCCGGGACGCATCGGTCCTAAAACCAACGAACGTATTTTTGAATTGCTGCTCCGCTTGCGTGCCAACACTTATTGGCCGGCAATGCACGAATGCACGCAACCTTTCTTCCTGACAAAAGGCAATCGTGAGGTAGCAAAGAAATTCGGCATTTACATCGGAGGGTCACACTGTGAACCGATGGCTTCGAGCACCGCCGGTGAATGGAGCCGCCGAGGAAAAGGGGAGTATGATTATGTGAACAACAGTACTTCAGTTCGTAACTTCTGGGAAGAACGTGTGAAAGAGGTTGACGGGCAGGAGATTTTATATACGGTAGGTATGCGAGGTGTGCATGATGGTGCGATGAATGGTGCCAGAACGGTGGAAGAACAGAAGCGTGTACTCGAACGTGTGTTTGCCGACCAACGGAGTTTATTGCAGCAATATGTCAACAAAGATGTGACAAAGGTGCCACAGGTGTTTATTCCTTATAAGGAAGTACTTGATGTGTACAATGCCGGATTGGAGGTGCCCGAAGATATTGCGTTGATGTGGTGTGATGACAATTACGGCTATATCAAGCATTTTCCGACGGAAGCAGAACGTGCCCGTAAAGGCGGTAACGGCATCTATTATCATGTCTCGTACTGGGGACGTCCGCACGATTATCTTTGGTTAGGTACATTCAGCCCGTATCTGCTCTATCAACAGATGAAGCAGGCGTATGACCATGATGTGCGTAAGATATGGATTTTGAATGTGGGTGACATAAAGCCGATAGAATATCAGACGGAGTTGTTTTTGGATATGGCATGGAATATAGAAGAAGTGAATAAAGAAGGAGTTTCTGCTCATTTGAGCAATTTTCTTTGTCGGGAATTTGGTGAAAAGGTTGGTCGAGAACTGCTCCCTGTCATGCAGGAACATTATTGTCTTGCCCATATCCGCAAACCGGAATTCATGGGGAATACACGGGAGGAGGAATATCATACGAATGATTACCGCATTGTGAAGGATATGCCGTGGAGTAAAGAGTATATCCTGCAACGGTTGTCGGATTATCAGACTGTTTCGGATGAGGCTGAACGGCTGTCTGCGCAAATATGTGATGGACGTGAAGATGTTTATTTCCAACTGGTGAAATATCCCGTACAGGCTGCTGCTGAGATGAACAAGAAGATGCTCTACGCCCAACTTGCCCGTCATGGCGAAGCCGACTGGGGGCGGAGTGATGCGGCCTACGACAGCATCGTTTCATTGACTCGCATATATAATACAGGTATAAGGAATAATGGGAAATGGCATCGTATGATGGATCACCAGCCGCGTCGGTTACCTGTATTCGAACCGGTAGACCGTTCTGTCACGATGAAACCCATGAAAGAAGAGCGTGCGGCAATCCGTCGTTGGAATGCGGTAGAATGTGCAAAGGGGGATTTCGTCCCTTGTGAAGGTTTGGGATATGAAGGGAAGGCGGCTGTCATTCCTAAGGAGAAAGAGGTCACATTTGAATTGCCAGACTGTCCGTCTGATTCTGTAGAGGTAGAAGTCCGTTTGTTGCCTTCCCATCCCGTGGAGGGGACACAGTTGCGTTTCACTATTGCATTGGATAAGGAGGAAACTCTGCCTATCCATTACGAGACTAAAGGACGCAGTGAGGAATGGAAAGAGAATGTACTCAGGAATCAGGCGATAAGAAGAGTGGCTTTGCCTGCCCGGAAAAAGAAACTAAACAAACTTGTGATAAAGGCTCTTGATGAAGGTGTCATACTGGATCAAGTATCGGTTTATCCACTTTAATATTGCATAGAACGGATGGAAAAAACATGGAGATGGTTTGGCAAGAAAGATGAGATTACACTTACCATGTTGCGTCAGATAGGAGTAGAAGGGATTGTTACTGCTTTGCACGATGTACCTAACGGTGAAGTCTGGCCCTTGGAAACTGTCAAGGAAATGAAAGAGTATATAGAATCTGCCGGACTTCGCTGGTCGGTGGTGGAAAGTTTGCCTGTATGTGAGGCAATCAAGTATGCAGGCCCTGACAGAGACCGGTTGATAACAAACTATATACAAAGCCTTACCAACCTCGGCAAGGCGGGCATCAAAACTGTGTGCTACAACTTTATGCCGGTCATTGACTGGATTCGTACGGACTTGAACCATCCCTGGCCGGACGGCACCACATCACTTTATTTCAATAAAACACGTTTTGCCTATTTCGACTTGAAAATCCTGAAAAGGAAACATGCGGAAAAGGATTATTCCGAAAAGGAACTGATGGAGGTGGAAAAATTAGGCAGCCGCATCACTGGGGAGGAAGAACTGGAGCTGATAGATACGGTCATTGTGAAGACACAAGGTTTTGTGAATGGAAATATACGGGAAGGGGAGACTGAGCCCGTTTCGGTTTTCAGGAGGCTTCTATCCCTTTATGAAGGTGTGGACAAGGGCATGTTGCGCGAGAATATGCGTTATTTTCTTGCAGCCGTCATGCCGGTGTGTGAGAAATATGGCATTGACATGTGCGTGCATCCCGATGACCCACCCTTTCAGATGCTTGGACTTCCCCGTATCGTGACCTGTGAGGAGGATATTGCCTGGATTCTAGATGCCGTGGACAATCCACACAATGGGCTGACATTCTGTGCCGGTTCACTCAGTGCCGGTGTACACAATGACACCCGTGGGCTGGCACGCAGGTTTGCCGGTCGTACCCGCTTTGTCCATCTTCGCAGCACAGAGACTTTGTCCGGTGGGGATTTCATAGAGAGTTCGCACCTGTCCGGCCGGGGACATCTGATAGAACTGATTCGTGTCTTCGAATCCTCAAATCCCGGCTTGCCCATGCGGGTGGATCATGGCCGCATGATGCTTGGGGATGAGAAACTTGGATACAATCCGGGATATTCGTTTCATGGACGTATGCTGGCATTGGCGCAAGTGGAAGGGATGATGTCCGTTGTGCAGGATGAATTGCAGGAACAGCGAATGAGATTTTAAATAGTAATATGGATTATACCGATTAAATTATATGCCGATTGAAATGAATGAATTATTTGGAATTGCAGGAAAAGTAGCCGTTATCACTGGAGCCGGTGGAGTTTTAGGCGGTAATATCGCAAAACATTTTATGCGGCAGGGTGCAAAAGTCGTTGCAGTTGATATCCGTCAGGAACAACTGGACAAGCGGGTTTCCGAACTGAAACAATATGGAAATGAGGTGATTGGCGTTGTTGGCGACGTACTTGATGTGGCAAGCCTGGGAAAACTGGCCGGACAAGTACTTTCTCAATGGGGGAAGATTGATATACTTCTGAATATTGCAGGGGGGAATATGCCGGGAGCCACACTTGAACCGGAGCAACACTTTTATGATATGGATATAGCCTGCTGGGAGAAGGTGACCGGCCTGAATATGAACGGTACTGTGTATCCGTCAATGGTCTTCGGCAAAGTGATGGCGGAACAAAAGAAAGGTTGTATTGTCAATGTATCTTCGATGGCCGCTTATAGTGCCATTACCCGTGTACCCGGCTATTCGGCTGCAAAATCTGCAGTTGCTAATTTTACCCAATGGCTTGCCTCTGAAATGGCTTTGAAATATGGTGACAGCATTCGTGTCAATGCCATCGCTCCCGGTTTCTTTATCGGCGACCAGAACCGGAGGGTATTAATTAATCCTGACGGATCTTTGACGGAACGAAGCCGCAAGGTACTGGCCAAAACCCCGATGGGACGCTTTGGGGACATTACCGAACTCAACGGTGCGGTTCAGTTCCTATGCAGTGATGCGGCAAGTTTTATAACCGGTGCATTACTGCCTGTTGACGGCGGATTCAGTGCTTACAGTGGAGTGTGAAGGGGGATATGGAGGCTGACCGGGTGATAATGGGGTGACTCATTTGTTGCCCGGTTGTGTATGTCGGCTTGTTGGTCGTACTTTTAGCTGTACATATATTATCTACTAATTTTCAAATATTGTGTCACGCAATTGTTATTTGTTTTAATTGATACTAGCCTATTCCAAGATGAGATCTTTTCTTTCCATACTCCAGTTGAAGATAGCCGGCGGATACATTCTGCTGCTGGCATTGCTCTGTGCTGTGGTTTTTCTTGTCCGGCTGGAGCATGGAAAGATGGAGGAACTGGATTCCAGGGAACATTCGACCAATATGAGAAGGAAGGCCGTCAACCGGACCTTTGAAAAACTGCTGGAATTCTCCTTCCATGACCATTTCCTGCTGATGCAGGACAGTGCGGATATCCGTGAATGCGGGAACAGTTGTGCGGCGGCTCTGGACGCCTTGAACGGACTGAAACCTTATTATGCGGCAGAACAGCATCCGGCCATAGACACCGTATCCATGCTCCTGCTGGAAAAGGAGCGGCTGCTGTATGAGTTGACGAACACCCTTTCCGGTTTTCCCCGTGCGGACAGCCTTCTTCTGAGAAAGGCTCCCGGAATCGTGCGGCAGGTGCGGGATGCCGGACAGCCGGATACACCGTCGGCAAAGAAAGGCCGGGGCCTTCTCAATGTTCTTATAGGAGGCAGGAACAAGAAGTCCGCTTATGCCAATCGGAAGGAGAAGGAGATGCGGAACCGAAAAAGACAGTCCTCCGTAAACGGAGAGTTCATCCGGCTGCAAAAGGACATGTACAGCCAGTATGCTGACTACCGGAAAAGACTGGAGGCCTGCTCGGACAGCCTGCGGTGCCGCAACCGGGAACTGGACGCACGTATCAGCGGCCTGATACATGATTTCGAACGGGCAGCCGATATGCAATATACGGAGGATATGGAAGAAACGGCGGCATTGAGAAGGCAGTCGTTCCGTATCATCCTTTCTATAGCCGTCATTTCCGTTCTTCTGATAATCCTGCTCTATCTTCTTATCCATGCCGACATCAGAAAGAGGCAGAAGTACCGGATGACACTTGAGGCCGCCTGCTCCCGGAATGAAGAGCTGCTGGTGTCCCGCCGTAACCTGATGCTGTCGGTGAGCCATGACCTGCGGGCGCCTCTCGGTACGGTCTGCGAGTTTGCGGAACTGATGCAGCATGAGAAGGATGCCGGGCTTGTAAGGGAGTTCGCCGCCAACATCCTGCACGCCTCCCGTCATGTCATCGGACTGGCCAACAACCTGCAGCACTACTACAGGCTGGAAGAGGGTAAGGAACAGCCGGAGAATGCCGTATTCCATCTGGGGCAGACTATCGGGAATGCCGTGCGTGTCTATCTTCCCTCCGCTGAAAAGAAGGGGCTCGGACTGACAACGGAAATAAAATCGTGTGATGTGCTTGTCAGGGGCGATTCCGGACGGCTTGTCCGGATTCTCGGCAACCTGCTGTCAAACGCGGTCAAGTTCACGCGTACCGGTTACATCCATGTGGGGGCCTCGTACGGAAACGGCAGGCTCCTGCTGTTCGTGAGGGACACTGGCACAGGTATAGACAAGGAGCGGCAGCAGCTGATATTCTCCGACTTTGAACAGGCCGGCTTCCCCACGGACGGCGGCTTCGGGCTGGGGCTGGCAGTCACCTCAAGACTGGTCTCCCTGCTCGGGGGAGACATCCGTGTGGAGAGTACGCCGGGACGTGGAAGCACTTTCGAGGTCCGGCTCCCCCTCGGTGAGGCCGACATGCCGGATATGCGGGATGCGGCCTCCGGTGACGGCCTCCCGCTCAATATCAGGGTATTGTACATTGATGACGACCGGATGCAGCTGGATGCCGTCCGAAGGATGTATCTCCGTCACGGCATCGAATGTGACTGCTGCACGGACATCGACGGGATGGTCACGACATTGCGGAGGAACCGGCATGACCTTGTCCTGACCGACATGAGGATGTCCGATACGGACGGTTATGGTGTGCTGGCATTGCTCCGCAACAGTAACATAGGCCAGTCCGGAACGCTCCCCGTACTGGCCGTGACCGCCCGTGTCGACAGCGATGCCGCCCGTTTCAGGGAGGCCGGTTTTGCCGGATGCCTGCACAAACCCTTCTCCGGGGACGAACTGATGGCGGCCACACGGGGTGTGGAACGTCCTGACTTTACATCCGTCATGGAGGGCGAGGAACACGCGGACGAGCTGCTGGATATTTTCATCGAGGACACGGAGGCCGGACTTGCCGGCATACGCGATGCGGTCAGTTCGGGCGATTATAAAAAACTCGGAAATATCATACACAAGGCCGTCCCCGTATGGGAGACGATACGGATAGACATCCCCCTGCAGGAACTGGCATATATGGGCTCTCTGCCGCCTGAAAAATGGGCCGGTATGTCGGACGAGCGGATCGGAAGGTTGGTCAGGGCTGTAGAGAATGCTGTAAGGAAGGCCGTAACATTAAAGGAGAAAATGAATGGAGACAATACTCATAGTGGAGGATGACCGTACATACGCACGCGCCACCGCCAACTGGCTGGCTCGAAACGGCATGGACACCCGTTACGTGCTCTCGGCGGACGCCGCAAAGGAGTTTCTGGGCAGCCATGAAGCGGCTCTGGTTCTCTCGGATTTCCGTCTGGGTGACTGCAACGGCGTGGAACTGCTCGAATGGATGAGGGCTCACGGCTACCGTATGCCCTTTCTTGTCATGACGGGTTATGGGGACATATCCGGTGCCGTGGAGGCCGTGAAGAAAGGGGCCGACAATTATCTGCCCAAGCCCGTGCAAACGGAAAAGGTGCTCGGTGTCATCCGCGGACTGTTGGGGCGTGGGAGGAAAAGGACGATGGAACAGAACTTCTACATCTGCAAAAGCCCGCCGGCTGTAAGACTTCAGGAGATGGTACGTCTGGTGGCTCCTGCGGACGGTCTGTCCGTGCTGATACGCGGGGCGTCGGGTACGGGCAAGGAGCGGGTGGCACGGCAGATACACGCTTTCAGCAAGCGTTCGGCCGCCCCTTTCGTAGCAGTGGACTGCGGAGCCCTTCCACGGGAACTGGCCGCATCGGAACTGTTCGGGCATAAGAAGGGGGCTTTTACCGGAGCGGTGGAGGACAAGAGCGGCGTGTTCGCTGCCGCCGAGCACGGGACATTGTTTCTGGATGAGATCGGCAACCTGAATATGGAGACGCAGGTACAACTGTTGCGCGCCCTGCAGGAGAAGCGCTACAGACTTGTCGGTGGAACGGAGGAGATGCATGCGGATGTCCGGCTGTTGGCGGCCACCAACGAGGACCTGGAACAGGCGATAAGCGAGGGACGGTTCAGGGAGGACCTTTTCCACCGGCTGAACGAGTTCCCGCTCCATGTTCCGCCTCTGAAGGACTGCGGGGAGGACATCATGCCGCTGGCCGGATTCCTCCTCTCTTCCGCGAATGAGGAACTGGAAAAGGAAATAAGGGGATTTGACCGGGACGTCAGGGAGGCTTTCGTGTCCTATCCGTGGCCCGGCAATATCCGTGAGCTGAAAAATGTGGTGAGACGTGCATGTGTGCTGGCGCAGGGGGACTGGATCACTCTCAAGGAGATCAGCCTTCCGGTGGATGTATCCCCCTCGGATAATTACAGACTGGATATGGAGCGGACGGAGCAGGAGGCGATACAGAAGGCGCTGGAAATTACAGGTAATGACCGGAAAGCAGCCGCACGGCTGCTGGGCATATCCCGGAGCACGCTTTATCTGAAATTGAAAAAGTACGGCCTGATTTGAAACTGTCCACATTTCTGGACACACCGTGTCCGACGGGAGATTATGGACATGGACACACAATTATACACTGATATTATAACATTCACGTTTTCAAAAGATTGCTTCACACGTTCCGGTATGGCACATCTCTTGCACTTATGGTTATGATAACGGACAATAAAACAGAAACAGTTTTAATTTTAAAATATCAATACCATGAGAACATTGACAAATACACCGCTGTTCGGAATGTTCACCTCTTACGTGGAAGGTTCGGAGCTCATGCCGGGAAACTTGCCTGCCGCCTATGATGATTTTGTAGGACTGCTTACCAATTTGCCGCAGGACGGGGACACGGTAGGACAATTAAGACGCTTGAATTACACAAGAATAGAACTTTCCTTCATGAGGCAGACTAGTGATGTATTGAAGGAGAAACGACACGTGCTCTATGACGTGTTCATCGACAAGGTCCTTTCCCTGCTGGATGCGGAGATAGAAATGCTGAAAGAGTGTTTGCGTCACTATACAGATGATGCCGGTATGGGAATGGAGATCCGCCCGCAGGGCTGCAAGCGTAAATCCGCATTGCGCTGGAACGGTACGGACAGCGACCTGATAGAACTCGTGGCCGCATTGATGGCAGCCGGATCGGTGGACTGTGCGGAGGGAAAGAAACTGACCATTGTGGATGTCATCAGGGTATTCGAGGACGCCTTCAATATCAAGATAAACGCCTTGTATACCAAACGCGGCAAGGTGTTTGACCGCTGTACGGATTCCACGCCCTTCATCGACTCCCTGCGTAAAAGCTATATCAGGATGCTGGACGAGCGGCTGGCGTAAGGATTGTCCGCCAACAGCTGCCAACGGGCGACTTGCAAGCATGTCTTGTTGTGGATTGACGACCGGAATGTTTTCTTTGCAGTCAAAAACTTTAGTAAACAAATCAAGCTATGGGACTATTGAATGACTGGACAAAGCGCTGGCTGGTTCGTCTTACGGGCAAGGCGGCCGAACCGGGCAGCGTGTTCATCACACTGGACGAAAAGAATACTCCGGTGGATGTACGCACGGGTGATGCCACACCGAAAGCGTATGAGGATTATATCGGGAAGACGGTGAGGAACTTCGACAAACGGGGCTACCTACCCGGCTGAACGATTCTAAAAGCGGATTTCGCAGATAAAGGGAAGATACCTTCCCGACGGGGAGAACTGGCGAACTGGTATTTTCATACTCTGGTTCCGGCTATCCATAGACATAAGGCAGTGACGGGAAGGCGGATTCCTTTGAGGGATGCGGCCTATACGCTGAAAACGGGGTTGAAACTGTTCAGCCGCCGGGCATCATCCGCAGCACTGCAAAAAGACAAGCAATATAAAGAGTTTATCCGGCATAACGAGGCTAAAGGCTGGAACAATGAAAGACTGGCCGGTGAAAAGGGGCGGGTGTATGCCGTGGCAACGGATGAGGGCGTACTGTTTTTTTTCGGACAGTGAAAAAGGAATGAAAGCACGTAACAGCTATCTGCAACATCTGGCAGACGGATTTTTCAATATGGCCAAAGGGACGGAAACATTGAAAATGTATGAGATGGAGACACCTTCCCGACAAGTGGCGGAACTGGCGGACAACTGCATCGACAAACTGGCGAAAAGCGATTTGCGCAGTGCCGGTACGCAACTGCGCAAATCGGAGTTCAGCTTCACTTCTGAGAAACTGGCAGGAAAAGAAATGCTGGAAGGTGCTGTCTGTACGGACAAATACGACTTAAGACCGGATTACAACAACTTTGACCGGTTAACCAGAGATTTCAATCTGGGCATTTCTCCACGCAATTATGATGTTGCCTCTCTGCTTTATATTTCGGAAAACGGGTATGCCGGTCATGTAGCGGCGGACTATTTTCATCCGTTCAGTTACGAATATGAGTTCAGGGACTTGGCAGAAAAACTGGGTGACAGCATCAAGGCACGGCAATCGGCACCGATGTCGTCACATGATTTCGGCTATGCAGCCTTGCAGATGGAAGCGAAAGCAATGGCAAGAGATATTTTGCAATCGGAGTTCCATATAACGGATGGAGAATTCAAGTTGAGCGGAAGTATCAACCGGGTGGAAAAAACGGAAAGAATACACCCCACCTCTTGTCAACATTCCCAAAAACAAAAGAGGGGTAAATCTTCCGGGGCAGACCATATACGAGAGATTCCGACACTGAATAACAGTCAGCGGCAAGCGAAGCATGTTGCTTCCATTACTCCCGATAAAAAGGAAAAGAAACAGCTAATCATATAGGATTTATGGAAGAAAAGAAAATGCAAGCGGGGGAAAGCGGCAGCCTGTATATGACGCTGGATGCTTTTTACCGCCCCGTTTATTTAAGTATGCGGGGACAGGGAGAAGAAGGATTCTCCCGATATATCAGCAATAACGTACGGTTTCATACCGCAAGCAGGGAATTTGTACCCGACCACTGAATGTTCCGTTTCGATTTCAGAGACAAAAGTCTGATTCCCCCCATACTCGGAACGGATAATGCGGATTATCTGGAACGACTCATGCCGGTATTGGAACGGGAAAGGATTCATCCTTCGGGTGTGGTAAGACTGAGGGATGCGGCATTCTGTGAGGAAAGGGGCATCGTGCAACTGTCATCATCGGCGGAACATACGGCCTTATTGGAAAATGATGACTACAAGCGGTTGGGGCACCGTTTCGGAATGGACGGGGATGTGATAAGGAACGGACTGGCCGTTTTTCCTACTTGCACAGTAGTGGAATACGGACAGAAGGTGTTGCTGCTGGGAAAAACGAACAAAGGGGACAAGGCATTGGAAGAGTTTCTGAACGGTTTGACCGGACACTTTTTCGACGGGAAACGAAAGCCGGAGGAATTGAGATTCCATGAGGTGGCACCGTTGGATGCGGAATTTCGGGCGGAAATCGGAGACTGCAAGACTACTTCACCGGATATACTCCGATACGGGATTTGTACGAAGCGGTGCGATATGGCCCCCACACTGAGGAACTTTAACCGGCTGAGAAACCTGCAACTGATGCGTGCGCCACTCTCAAAGGAGCAGCAGCGGATTGTCTCGCTGCTGGTTACACGGCCGGATAATGTACGGTTCCCGGAGACGGAAGTGAAGACGAGTATGCCATTTAAAAAGAAAGGACAGGGTATAAACATTTAATTCTTTGATATATGGAGAATAAACAGAACGGAACGACAAAAGGCGGCAGCGTATATATAACTGTGGACAAATTTTTCAATCCCGTGCATATCAGCATGAAGGGTACGGGAGAAGAGGGTTACCAGGAGTTCATGCAGGAAGATGTGGAGAAAGCATTGAAAAGCGGGGAAATGCCGGATATGGGCCTGATGTATTATAATGTGCCCGATATGGGTATCGTGCCGCCATTGGAGGAAGGGGACAATGAGGATTACCTGAAAAGGCTGGAAAAGGCAATGGACGAGCATGGAATCATATTGCAGAGATACCAGCGCTTGTCGGAAGTGGTGTATTGCCTGTGAAATGAAATAGACCCGTTTTCGAAGGATGAGACTTATATCCGCCTGCTCACGCCGAAGATATGGACGGAAATAAAGTCGTCACCCGTAGCGGTGGCGGATATGCTGGATGATTTGAAGCACGGGAATAAGTTCTATACGGGTGTTGAGACGGACAAGGGGGTATTGCTTTTCAGCCGGAATTATGAGGGAAACCACCAATACGGGGCCTTTATGGAGGCGAATATCGAGAGGCATTTCTTTGAGCCGGATTTTGAAGGCAGGCCGCTGACTGTATATGAACTTCGGGGATGGCCTTCGTTGATGGCGGGGAAGATAAACCGTTGTTATGATGATTACGATAACCTGTTACCATTGGAGAAGATTCCGTCAGATGCCTTCCTTGATAAATCGGCTCTTAAAAGCATTACGGACAAAGAGGTGTATGACCTTTCACCCACATGGGAGAATTACGCCCGGCTGACGGATAGTGAGAAGGGGCTTGGCCTGCTCCGAAGCATGGACAATTATGACCGGATGACATTGCTGTATATTATGGACAAGGGTTATCCAATGGAAGGGCTGACAAATGAGTATCCGGACAATTTCAGTTTTCATGAAAATTTTGAAAAGATAGAAGGAGCACTGCTGGGCCGGAACAGATGGAACATTTATGACGAGATGCAGGAGAAGGCGAGAAAACTGGCCGGAAAGCTGTTGCGTGAGCATTTCCCCAATACATGGCAGAAAGTGGCGACTAAGGAAAAAGAAGTTTTACGGAACAGTAAAAGTATAAAGATGTAGAAGACAATGGAAGACAAGCAGGGGGGGAAGGCGCATTGCCAGCGGATGCAAGTGGTGCGCCTTTCACTTCTATATTGGGCTTCTGAAATCTTTTGGTTTGAGTAAATATGGAGAAAAGAAATTGGATAGCAATACTTTCTGGTATGTTTTGGGGGACAATGTGCGCCAATGGGTGACTTTGATTCCGGAGGCTTTTCCGGACATGGAAATGTGCTTTACTTTGCTTCACAAATAGTAAAATTATAAATCAGATTTGTTATGGAATTAGTTGTAATTGAAAAAAGTGCGTATTTGCGGTTAAAACAGCAGATTGAAGATTTGTCCACACAGATTGAAGCCGTTAAAAAGAAATTTGGCTCTGTTGAAAAGGAAAAATGAATGGATGCCCAAGAAGTCTGTCTGGTGCTGAATATTTCCAAGCGGAGTTTGCAAAGTTATAGGGAATATGGCATTATTCCGTGTTCTTTCATAGGTGGAAAATATGTGTACAAGGAAAGTGATCTGGCTAGGATATTAACTCAAAAAGGCAAATAGGATATGGATGGGGTAATTACAAAACAGTCAGAAGAGTATATCGGGATGATGGAGATGCTCAAGAAATGCTCCAAGGAGATTTTTGCAATTCAGGATTTGCCTGTTCCTGTAGCCAATGAGGTCTATATGACTGGTGAACAAGTATGTGCCATGTTGCATATATCGAGCAGAACCTTGCAAAAGTTGCGTGATGAAAAGGGGATAGCTTATACTGCCATAGGTGGTAAGTTTCTTTATCCTCTTTCAAAATTGCAATTGTTATTGGAAGAAAATTATAGAAGTTATGTTCGTTAAATCAAGCGTTTGATTTGTATTTATGCCCCTTTTTTACTACTTTTGTAAAAGTAAGAGTGTAACAGGAAGAAAGTTGCAGCATATACGCGGTGAATTATTCGGTGTCATAGGAGTAGAGTCTTTTGGTAAGATGCTGATAATGAGTAGGGGAGATGAAAGTTAATCGTTCCCTGTCTCTCCGCTGGAAAGAATTGCAAAACAAAGAAAATCCCTGTAAATTAATACTTTACGGGGATTTTTTGTTTTTGGTGCATGGCAAAAACAAGCATATCAAAGCATTCTTTCGGTGTACTATTCGGTGTACCTGGTCTTATGCTTACATATGTGATATCTTCATGCTCTCAAAAAAGATCAAGAACTTTTCAAAAAAGACGACGACCTTTTTAAAAAAGAACAGGAACTTTTTTAAAAACGTCTTGGTCTTTTTTATTGTTACCAATGCATCGTAAACCGTCATTCTGTGGAGGTACAGACCTTTCATGCGTACTTTTTGCGGGGAAAAAGCCTAAAACACCCTACTTTATATCAAGTCGAAACGATCTATAAGAAAATGGTATGTGGCTGAAAACAAGTAATTTATGTGGAAATATACTTCAAAACATTGTGAGAGTATGAGAGCATGAATGAGAGCAATTTTTTTTATCCTTACTACATAAACCGTTAATAATAAACCTGTTATATATGCAGTGAGGGCATGAGGGTATACATGGCTCGAACTTTTCTTTGGAATATGCAAAACGGCTATATTCCACGATATAGGAATATATGCCGTTTTGATAGAGGGGAAATTTTTTTATGGTATATAATTCCAATAATCCATATTTGTAATGATTTGAACTATAATTTTACGATCTCCTTCTCGTATTTCGTTGGGAGCATTCTGAGATGCATACGATATTTTTGCGCCCACTCCTTTTGCTTTTAACATTTTATTGGGAACTCCTTTCTTTATAAGTGCATTGACTACAGCGTCTGCACGTTTTTGGGATAGATCCATATTGTATTGTGATGATCCTTTTGCATCAGTACATCCTGTGATGAGATATTTTTTGCTTGTGTCTGTCAGCATAATTTGAGCTATTTCATCAATGATAGTAGCTGCTTTAGGAGTTATTTCTGTTTTATCAAACTCAAAATAGATATTGTTGAATAAATCACATAAAACATTGGGCTGGCTTGGAGTTTCTACAATTTGTTTCATGATTATAGGTTTTTCTATAACTTTTTCTATGATTTTTTCCACATATTGAATTTCCGGTTTGACTTTTAGGGATTTACCACCAATGCGCCACATCAATCGAATGCTTCCTTGCCATGAATTGGCTATATGTTTGTATGGCATGATGAGGTAGTCTCCTTGGAGTCCTATGCCAATGTTGTCATTAAGCCACATATTCACGCCTATTCCCAATGAAATAGGGATAAGATTTTGTTTATCTTTCCCTTCTTTAGTATAATCATTTGACAGATTCCATCCCATCTCCTCACTGTTGAATTCTTCCATCCCCTTATAGTTGATCTTAAAATTCTTGTACATATAGTTGGCTCCCATCCGTAGGAAAGGATCAATATAATTTGAATGGAGATATTCACCTAGACGCCACTGTAAACCGATTCCTGCCATACCTAGCCATCTTGATTCTTTACCGTTACGGACAGGATCGGAACTGTAGTCTAATGTTCCTTGTAAATCTAGATAAAAATGAGAGTTAAGTTCACGAGCAAAATATAGATTTCCTCCAAAAATAAAATCTTTTTTATTAGTACCTACAGTGTAACCGCCTTTATTATTAGTATGGAAATTAATGACATTAAAACGTGTCATTTGAAGTCCGGTTGCGCCTATACCTATTTCCCATGCTTTTTTATTATTATCGGCTGCTCCATTCTTTGCATTTTGTTGTGCATTTATAGGTAAACCGAAACATAATACTGAGGTAAAGCATAGTATGAGATGGATTTTATGTATATATATTTTCTTCATATTTTTATTCTTCATAGATAACTTGTACTTCGGGCAACTCATAAGAGCTGCTATAGTTTTCAATAATAAATGTTTTTTCATCCTTTCCTTTTCGGAGATAACCTTGATAATATCTATAGAAATATGAACTGTTGCCACTGTCAATGTATATGGATGAATTTAAAAATGGTGCGAATACTTTGAACGTTGGAACTTCTGCAGAAGATCTGTTATTAGAACTTGATGCTTCTTGTGAGCCAGCTGTTGAGGTATATCTGAATGTGATATATGCCATTTTAAGTTTGCTGGCTTCTTCTTCAGTATATGCTATCGGTTCTACATAGTCCATTCCATTTTCTTTAACGACACGTGTGGTCGATGATTTGTAAATTCTTGTAAAGTCTATTTTTGAAAAATCCAATTCACCTTCAGCAGATGAGAAACTGGGTGCTTCTCCATTGGATATTATTTTTAATTTTAATGTTTTTAGCGTAGGTCCCATTTGATAAGGAGCTAATAAACAAACACCATTCCATTGGAAAGTTTCTCCATAATAAGGTTCTCTAGCTTTTACAGTGTAATAAACGTCACTTCCATCCCAATATTCAGATTGATTGTTTTTGAATTTTCCGGGATTTTCTTGAATGAACCGATAGGTATAAATATAGTAATAATATCCTCCATTATTTGAACTATAACTTTGGTTTGAATATAGTTTTTTGTCTGGCAAAATACTGTTGGGATTATTTTTGTCAGAGACTCTATATGCGTCTAAATTCCTTGAACCACTATTAGGTAAATAAGAAGGGATATTTTGCCATTGGTCTTCCGGATTAACTTTTCGTTGTATATAGAAATATAGATACTGATAATCGTATAATGAATTTGAATTATCGCGGAGGATCATTCTCATGCGTACTCTATTAGGAACATATGTGTTTTTAGCGGATTCTTGCGGCAACTTTCCGGCTAGGGTTACTTCTTTTACCGTTCCCCAGCGTAAGTTTATGTCTTGTATTTCGGGTAAATCTTCTTTAGGTACAATAAACTCTCCGTTTTCATTGGTAATGTAAGTTTTTTCCGCATTGATACCCGGCATGCCTTTTACTTGAGCTTTTGGTGCGATTTGTCCAGTTTCATCATATACTTTATAGAGTACACCTCCATCAGTTGTGCGTACATATTCACCATATTCTGATTGAGAATATTGTGCAATAACATTAGGTATACCCTTAATGATGGTAACTTCTGTTCCCGGTTTTCCTGGTTCTCCGGGTTTGCCGTCTTTGCCATCTTCTCCGTCTTTGCCATCTTTCCCGTGTAGATAGTCATAAAAATCCTTTAACGTATTTTTTTCACAGTCCCATACTCCACCATTTTTGTGGTCAATAAGTGCATCTGTTGTACCGCAAAATTTAGCTAAGTCATTTTTCCACAGTTCATGTGCTGATAAACCATTGCTTCCGTTTATTCCGTCTTTACCAGCTAAATAATTGAAAAAATCATATTCTGAAACTTTGTCAGAAGGCCATTTTTGTCCTGGATTTTTAGGATCATTCATATTGCCTGTTCCTACAGTTTCTTTCCATAGTTCATAAGCGGATTTTCCATTGTTACCATTTGTTCCACTGAGGTAAGTGTAAAAATCTGCCATTGTAATTTTATCTTTGGACCATGCTGAATTATTTTTGTCTTTGATTTTATCATTTTTGACGTCATTTACCCATAATTCGTATGCAGATGCTCCGTTAACTCCTTTTTCTCCTTGAGCTTTTATTCTTGTATCAGTAGTACCTATCCACCAATTTCCGTTATTACCTATATGGGGAGATACGCCATCATCTCCTTTCTCTCCTTGAGCTTTTATTCCTGTATCGGTGGTGCCTATCCACCAGTTCCCATTTTTTTATCACCGGGGTAAGTCCGTCCGCTCCTTTATCACCTTGTTCTCCTTTGGGACCTTGCACTGCAATCCCTGTATTGGATGTGCCTATCCACCAGTATCCGTCTTTAATGAAAGGGGTTAATCCATCGCTTCCTTTTTCTCCTTGAGCTTTTATTTTTGTATCGGATGTATTGATCCACCAGTTTCCATTAGGACCAATATAAGGGGATGTTCCGTCTTTACCATTTTCTCCTTTTTGACCTTGAGCCGGAAAATTTGTATCACGATTGCCAATATACCAATTACCATTTTCACCAACATGTGGAGTAATACCATTTTCACCATCTTTCCCTTTTAAATATAAAAAGAAATGTTCCATTGTTGTTTGGTCTTTGGGCCAATTTATATTGCCGCCAGCAACAGATTGTTTCCATAATTCATAGGCGGAAAATCCGTCTTTGCCATTAATTCCATCCTTTCCATCTTTGCCGATAGCTTTGATTTTTGTATCTTTATTGCCGATATACCAATTCCCATTTTCGCCAATATGAGGTGATTCTCCGTCTCTTCCGCTAAGAAAATCCCAAAAATCGGCTTCTGTATTTTTTGAAGAAGGCCAAATGAGCGAAGGGTCATGAGGGTTGGTGACATTACCTTGGGTGATCAGGATTTTCCATTGATCGTATGCAGACATTCCATCTTTTCCTTTGTCTCCTTTTTCTCCTTTAATATAAACTAAAAAGTCTGCTAAATCAACTTGGGTGGAAGGCCAGTTTATATGACCGGTTTCAACTTCTTCTTTCCATATCTCATAAGCGGATTTGCCATTGGTTCCCTGAGGACCTTGGGGTAATTCAAAATCAATACTGCTGCACGAGAAAAAAAATGTGCAAAGTAGCACTGATAATACATAAATTTTGCATTTCTTCTTTGTATACATGACTGTAAATTATTAAAAATGAATTGTTCTTTGTTGTTACATATTGGATAAACTCCGTTCTGCTTTATTGAATATTGTATCGTTGGGGGGCATGCAATTTTATATTTTAGGTTATTCTGCTGTGTGCGATTTACATTATAATAATATTCACATTTTATTTGGGTGCAAAGTTCTATATTTGGTACTAAAAAGAAGTTGCGTATTTAAAAGATTTGTTTGCATATAATCAGTTCTTTCTTTTATATCTGCATAAAAAGGTTTCCTATTTTTCTAAATGTTCGTTTTGGGATAGTTTTAAATGGTAGATGCTTTATATGATTTTACAGAGGGGTATATGTGATAAGTTTTCCATATATTGATGGTGGATTATGATTAGGTTTTGTGATATTTGTTATTATAGATGTATAGAAACTCTTAAAATAGATCCATATACCGAGATCAGGAAACAAACTTATTATTAGCTTTAGTGTGTATGATGGAGATAACTATATTCATAATCTTTAGGATGCGGGATGTTTGTTTAATCGTTTGCAGAAACTGAATATGTTTCAAGAGAAGGTGTATCTCTTGATTCTTCTCCTTTTTTACGTATTTCGTTAGGAGTAGCTCCGATATTTCTTTTACAGTAGGTTGTAAAATGGGAGAAAGTCTTGAAATGATAGTCCAGCATTATTTGTTTGATGGGTAAAGTACTTTTTTTTAATTTGAATTCAATTTCATAAGATGTTTGTTTTTGTAACCATTGATATGGTGTATCTCCATGGAAGTTTTTTTTGAATAACTGTGTGAAAACAGTATCATTATATCCACATAAAACAGCTAGTTCTTTGGCTGTTCTGCAAGCTTTGTAATGTGTCATGACGGATACGAAGAATTGAAGGTCGTTAGATAGCGCATCACGGAAAATGGAGGCAATTTCATTCTTCTTATAGCAAATTTTAAATAATGAGAACAATTCATATTCTTTGGCTCGATGTAAGTCGGGAATTTCTGTTCCATTTTTCATGTAATCGACCAGCAAATCTAAGTAGGAACGCATTAACGGATAAATGGGAAGGACTTCTACCGGTTTTACTTCTTCGATGGATATATCTTGCAGATACTCTATTGTTCTGCTATGTAGATAAGGAGCCACAATATTACATGCATGAATGACAAGTTGTACTTCATCCATTGCCTTGATTTTACATTGATGCAGGCTGCTGATGAAGAAAAATTCATTCTGCATTGCCATCAGAGGCATGGATTCTATATGATCTCTGAATAGGCATAATGATCCTTTTAGAACAAAACAAACTTGAAATTCATGGGTTTCGTTCAAGTTTTGGATAATCTCTCCTTTACTTATATGAAGACACCTGAATTGGCTGAATCTGGATAGCGCAAGAGGATCACGGTATAAATTCTTTAGTAAAAATAGCATTTCCATACATTATAAACATTTTAAGATAAAAAAAGTTTTGATACATCTATCCCGGACAAATATAACTTGATATTTAAAATGTTTTAAAGCTATAGGAGGAATATGCAACTAAATCATTGCTAATATGAAATTGAATCTTCTGTTTAAGAAAGAGTTTATCAACATATGAAATTATAAGGTATTTAAGGCCGGATGCTTTGGATGGTAGCTTATAAAGTGGAAGATGTTTACTGATTTTTTTTATGAGTGAATGTAAATAAGTGATTTGGAATGGAGATAAATCTAAGGATCTTTTTCTTATTGCAATGAACAATAAGGAAATTACAAATAAAAATCCGAATATAAGGCCGCTCATGTGATACTGATTACTAAGTATCGATTATATAAGTATTCCCCATCTTCGGGAGTATGGTTCAAAGTACAAAGCAACCATTGGCATAATGGATTATTTGTGTCGTGGGAACAATAGAAGTAAATAAGGAATGACGGACTACCTATAAGTAGGGTAAGTACTGTCAGAATCTCTATTGTTCTATGATGAAGTGTCTTGTTCACAGGCATTTCATGATGTGTCAATTTAATCATGCTTGCTTTTTTTACAAAATTGGTTATAGAAATACATACTGATAATACCTATTAATGGTGATAATTTTCGGCTTTATACCTAAAAATAAGTACTCATGTATTTTATGATGTATATGATTATCAGTAATAAAACCCCAATTTTTAGGTATTGTGTACTCTTGGTGGCAAGGGTAACTTTGCAACAAATTTGAAAACATAAAATAATAACTATTAATCAATAAAACTAAAGTATTATGAAATTGAAAAACTTTTTAGCGATGATGGCTATTGCATTGTGTGCAGTAGCATGTAGTGACAATGATGATAAAAAGGAAGATACCGTGATTCCGGCTCAGGAGGTTGCTGGTATTTACAATGGAACATTATCACTCTCAGTATCAGGAAATGATCAAGGAACGTCTGACAGTCAGGTGAAAATTACTGCGGAAGAAGGGGGAACTGTTCAAGTTCTTCTAGTTGGCGGTGCTGGTGAAGGAATGATGTCATTGCCGGATATTGCTATACCTGGAATTAAAGTGCATACCTCCGATAATGTCACTTATATTTTGCCGGAAAGTGCTGTTGATGTAACTGTTGGTTCTGTAAAATATACAGGAAGTTTACAAGGAACGATTAAGGATGAAAAGGCTGATCTGATCTTTACACTAAAGCCGGGAGCCATGCCTATGGCTATTACTGCGACTTTTGTAGGCACTAAATAGCATGAAAAGATATCTCTCTATTATAACCATACTGGGAATGATGCTTTTGCCATTCTCGGCATGTGATGGTATTTTGGAAGGAATATATGATAGTCCTGCTGCTTCGGATAGTAATGAATTGGGTTTTATAAGAACAGACCCTTCTACCCATTCGGGTACTATTTATATTGATGCTACTGATTATAGACGTTGGACTTTTATCGATTTCCATACACAAAAAGTAGATTCTGTAAATGTGACGGATTCTGAACAGAAAGAACCGGAGGAATGGGATATTGCTGTTCATCGTTATGATGTTAAAACCAATGCTGGAGCAGTATTGGAAACCGGTTTCACAGGTTTTTCTGCTTTACGGAATGCGGATGCGATGCCCGAAGGAGCCTATGTTGAGGATGTTTGGACTACCGCTAAGATAGCCATTGATATGTCAGGTATGATGGATGGTAATATTGTTTATATGGAATCCTATTATAATGAAGAACTATCCAAATGGTTGAATGTTGATAAAAGTAATATGCCACCTACCTATACTCTTTCAAACAAGGTTTATATGGTAAAGCTGAAAGATGGAACTTATGCGGCTGTTCGTCTCACAAATTATATGAATGCTAGTGGTGTAAAAGGCTTCATGACTATTGATTATATTTATCCGTTTGAATTGTAAACCGACATACGATATGCATAGACTACTCAGAAACGTGTGCTTGATACTGTGTTGGCTGATGGCGGTATCAGTATCAGCACAACGAATTATTTCGGGAACTGTATTTGATGAAAATAAAGAACCTCTGACGGGAGCAACAGTTTCCGTAAAAGAAAAAGTAACTTTGGGAACCACTACGGATACACAGGGAAAATACATGTTGAAATTACCCGATAATAGAGAATATACTCTACAGGTTTCATACATGGGGTATATCTCGCAGACTCATAAAGTGTCTGTCAGTAAAACAGGTAAAGTTGATTTTATACTGAAAGAAGATGCTGTAAATATGGAAACTGTAGTTGTAACGGGAACCCGTACTCCGAAACTCCTGAAAGATGTTCCCATTGTAACTCGTGTCATTACTGCCGATGAAATAAAAAAAGTAGATGCTACCCATATTGGAGATTTACTTCAGGCAGAACTGCCGGGAATTGAATTCTCTTATTCCATGGACCAGCAAGTTTCTCTCAATATGCAAGGATTTGGTGGAAATGCTGTACTTTTTCTGGTTGATGGTGAGCGTCTGGCAGGTGAGACTTTGGATAATATAGACTACAACCGATTGAATATGAGCAATGTGGAGCGTATTGAAATTGTAAAAGGTGCGGCTTCTTCACTCTATGGTTCGAATGCGGTAGGAGGAGTGGTAAACATCATAAGTAAAGTGCCTGCGGAGCCTTGGACTGTGAATCTCAATGGACGTTACGGGGCTTATAATGAGCAGCGTTATGGAGGAACAATAGGTTTCAATGTTGGAAAATTCAATAGTGTGACTAATGTACAGCATACCCAAGTAGATGAAAAAGATTTGGCAGATGGAAAAACAAATGAGGAAACGGAGGATTGGGCATTTAAAAAGGTGTATGGTGATAAAACTTGGAATTTCAAAGAACGTTTGGTCTATACTGCTAATGACCATCTGAAACTGACGGCACGTGCCGGATATTTTTTTCGTGAACGTGAGAAGTCACAGACTAGTAAAGACCGTTATCGAGACTTCAGTGGTGGGGTGAAAGGAAATTATGTATTGGATAAAGATAAGGATCTGGAAATAGCTTATTCTTTCGACCAGTATGATAAGAGCGACTACTTGCCGCAAGACGCTAATGATGTACGTGATTATAGTAATGTACAACATTCGGTTCATACTTTTTATAATCATACTTTTGTCGGTAAGCATATTCTCACCGTGGGTGGTGATTATATGCGTGATTATTTAATGTCCTATCAGTTTGCCAATAATGGAAGTAAACATCAGTATACAGTGGACGGCTTTGCACAGTTTGACTGGAACCCGACGAAATATTTCAATGTCATCACAGGATTACGTTTTGATTATTATTCAGATTCCGATATTAATCATTTCTCTCCCAAATTAGGACTGATGTATAAAATAGGAAACTGTTCATTGAGAGGTTCCTATGCCGGTGGTTTCCCGAGCTCCTACTTTGAAAGAAATGTATATGAATTTTGATATGGCAAGTATTTTTATGATTTATGGTAATCCTGACTTGAAGCCTGAAACCAGCCATAATTTTTCTCTTTCGGCAGAATATATGAAAGGTCGTTATAATTTGACGGTGACAGGTTTCTATAATGTAGTTGATAATCGTATCACTACGGCGTGGAGTGAGGCGTTGAAAGGGCAGGTATATACCAATATATCAAATATCAGGATATCCGGTGCCGAGGCAAATGCTTCCGTCAAATATCCTTGTGGACTGTCGGCACGTTTATCTTACGCCTATACACACGAGAATATAAAGAAAGGGCAACCTGTCATTTCAAGTACTCGCCCGCATACGGCTACTGTCCGTCTTGAGTATGACAAGCATTGGAAGAACTATGCGTTTAATGTTGCTTTGAACGGACGCTTTCTGTCCAAGGTGAATACGGAGGAATATACTTCGAACACTTCTTATGAAGAAACTGAGAAGGTGACTTATCCGGCGTATACAATGTGGAAGCTTACGTTGTCTCAGAAAGTATGGAAAGGTGTTGATATGACTTTGGCGGTAGACAACCTGTTTAATTATGTCCCTTTCCGTTATTATAATAATTCGCCTGCTACTAAAGGAACAACTTTTTCAGCCGGTTTGTCATTGGATATAGAACAATTGTTCAAATGAAATTTGGCTGCTAATACTAAATAAACTATGTGATTTAAATAAAGATATGAAGAAGAAACAATTATTGATTGGCGGAGGGATAGCAGTCATCTTGCTGCTTTTGTTTGGTGTATGGAATCTTTGGTTCAGTGCAACTAAAGTGGCTTTCATCAACTATCAGGTAATCAGTTTAGGGCAGATATCTAAAGCTAATGACAATTCATTTATTAAAATCAGTGAACTGAGCACAGATGATCTGAACCGATTGGCCGGTTATGATATGGTATTTATCAATGCCATGGGATTAAGGATTACTGAAGAGCAACGTGCGCAAATACAAAAGGCAGCCGATGGTGGTCTGCCGGTATTGACTACTGCCGCTACCAATCCTGCAAACAAGATTATTTCATTGGATTCCATCCAAGCGGATACATTGAAACATTATCTGTCTAATGGAGGACGTCGTAACTATCGCAGTATGCTGAATTATGTGCGTGTGCATATTGATAAAAAACTATTCTCTGTGTCTGAACCGGAAGCCGTAATGAAACGTGCCGATGATGTGCTTTATCACATGGATCCAAAGAAACCCGAAGACGAAGAGTTGGGTTTCAATACGGTAGCCGGATACAATACTTTTCTGCAACATAACGGCTTGTGGAAAGAGAATGCTCCGCGTATTATTGTGACCGGTCCGATGGGTGAACCTTCCGGGCTTATTGCTAAATTGGAGGAAACTGGCAATATGGTTTATCCTATACGTTCCATGCGTTCTTTTATTCAGAACCATGGAATTGATTCTGTCCGTCCGTCTGCTATTATCAATATGGCGCATGGACGTATGGGTGAACCTATTGTAGATTATCTGGCGAAACAGAATATACCGCTTTTCTCTCCATTGAATGTAAATCGCTTGGTAGAGGAGTGGGAGAGGGACAAGATGGGGATGAATGGCGGCTTTATGTCACAAAGTATTGTTACTCCCGAGATAGATGGAGCTATCCGTCCGTTCGCTCTTTTTGGACATTATAAGGATGAGGAGGGTTTGCAACACGCTTATGCTATTCCAGAACGCTTGGAAACTTTTGTAGAAACAGTTAATAACTATATTGCTCTGCAGCGTAAACCCAATAGTGAGAAACGCGTTGCTATTTATTATTATAAAGGTCCTGGTCAGAATGCACTGACTGCGGGTGGTATGGAAGTGGTTCCTTCACTTTATAACTTGTTGCAGCGTATGAAACGCGAGGGCTACAAGGTGGACGGTTTGCCTACCTCTTCGAAAGAATTGGAACAGATGATACAATCTCAAGGAGCCGTATTTGGTTCGTATGCCGAAGGAGCTTTTGATCGGTTTATGGAAACCGGCAAGCCCGAACTCATAACAAAAGAACAATATGAGAGTTGGATAAAGAAATCCATTCGTCCTGAAATGTATGCCGAAGTAATAGCTGCCAATGGTGAATTTCCCGGAGCATATATGACTACTTCCGACGGCCGTTTAGGAGTAGCTCGTTTGCAATTTGGAAATGTGGTGCTCTTGCCACAGAATGCGGCCGGTAGTGGGGATAATGCATTTAAAGTAGTACATGGAACCAATGCAGCTCCTCCACATACTTATATTGCTTCTTATCTGTGGACACAATTCGGATTTAAAGCTGATGCGTTGATTCATTTCGGTACTCATGGCAGTTTAGAGTTCACTCCGCGCAAACAAGTTGCTTTGTGCAGCAATGACTGGTCCGACCGTCTGGTAGGTGCATTACCTCATTTTTATATTTATTCCATCGGCAATGTAGGTGAAGGGATGATTGCTAAGCGTCGTTCGTATGCGGGATTGCAATCTTATCTTACTCCACCTTTTATGGAAAGTAGTGTCCGCACCATTTATCGTGAACTGACTGAGGCTGTCAAAACATACAATAATTTACTTCCGGCCGATGGGCAGGCTGTACTGTCTACCGGAAATAAAGACGCTTTGAACCGTGCTTCATTGGCGGTAAAGAAACTCACGGTGAAACTGGGCATCCATCGTGAATTGGAATTGGATAGTCTTCTTACTGTTCCTTATGCCGAGGAAGATATTCAGCGTATAGAAAATTTTGCAGAGGAACTGGCAAATGAGAAGATTACAGGTCAGTTGTATACAATGGGGATTCCTTATGAACCCATTCGTATTACTTCCAGTGTGTATGCTATGGCTACCGAGCCGATAGCCTATAGTCTGTTGGCATTAGATAAACTACGTAATCGTGCGGACGGACAGGTAGAGAAACATCGCACTCTTTTTACTCAGCGTTATTTAGAACCTGCACGTGATTTGGTCACTCGTCTGTTGGCTGATCCATCGTTGGCTTCTGATGAATTGATTTGCCGTATTACTGGCATTACTTCCGATGAACTTGCTAAAGCACATGAAATCAATAAATCCCGTAATACTCCTCAAGGCATGATGACCATGATGATGGCATTAGCTGAAGAGGCTCCGGCTGAGGCTAAAACACATGCTGATATGAGCAGTGGAATAATGCAGGCTGACCAAAGCGGATGTTCGAAAAGGAATAGCATATCCGGGTCTATGAAAGAGAAAATGAAGGAAATAGCGAAAGGTATGAATCCTGAGAAAGCTATGGAACTTGCAAAAAAAATGGGTGCAAGCCCTGAAGCTTTAAAGAAAATGGAAACAGGAATGTACAAGAGTCGTGCTGTAGGTATGAATACACTGGCCAAAGATACGGTTACAATGAAAACAACTTCTCGAGGAAAACGTGAAAAAGCGGATAGTGATAAATTCGGAGGCATGGAAGCGATGATGAAAGCTATGATGTCCAAGAAAAAAGAATATTCTAAAGAGGAGATGAATTTTGCTTTGGCTGTCGTGGAAGTAGAACGTACCTTGAAGAATGTGGGCAATTATAAGAGTGCTCTTTTGGAAAGTCCGGAAAGAGAATTGACCTCTATGGTGAATGCGTTGAACGGAGGATATACGCAGCCTTCACCGGGTGGTGATCCCATCGCCAATCCTAATACATTACCTACAGGACGAAATCTTTTCGCTATCAATGCTGAAGAAACTCCGTCGGAATCTGCATGGGAAAAAGGAAAACAATTGGCTGACAACACTATCGAAATGTATCGCCGTCGTCATAATGACTCTGTTCCTCGTAAAGTAAGTTATACATTATGGAGTGGAGAATTTATAGAAACCGGCGGTGCTACTATTGCACAGGTGCTTTATATGCTGGGTGTAGAGCCTGTTCGTGATACGTTTGGGCGTGTGACGGATCTTCGTCTGATTCCTTCTGCTGAATTAGGCCGTCCTCGTATTGATGTGGTAGTGCAGACTAGCGGGCAGCTGCGAGATATTGCCGCTTCACGTCTGTTTCTTGTTAATCGTGCCGTAGAGATGGCTGCCAATGCTAGAGAAGATCAATTTGAAAATCAAGTAGCAGCAGGTGTTGTGGAAGCTGAACGTGTATTAATAGAAAAAGGTCTGACTCCAAAAGAGGCCCGTGAAATGTCTACTTTCCGTGTGTTCGGAGGAGTGAATGGTAATTATGGTACGGGTATACAAAGTATGGTGCAATCTGGTGACCGTTGGGAAAGTGAAAAGGAAATCGCCGATGTTTATTTGAATAATATGGGTGCTTTTTATGGTAGTGAAAAGAATTGGGAAACTGTTCGCCAATTTGCTTTGGAAGCTGCTTTGACACGTACGGATGCGGTTATTCAGCCACGTCAAAGCAATACATGGGGTGCATTAAGTCTGGATCATGTGTATGAGTTTATGGGAGGTATGAATCTTGCTGTCCGTAATGTGACCGGTAAAGATCCTGATGCGTATCTGAGCGACTATCGTAACCGTAACAATGCCCGTATGCAAGAGGTGAAAGAAGCTATTGGTATAGAGAGCCGTACCACAATATTCAATCCTGCTTATATTAAGGAAAAAATGAAAGGGGAGGCCGGCGCAGCTAATACTTTTGCTGAGATTGTGCAAAATACGTATGGTTGGAATGTCATGAAACCTCAGGCTGTTGATAAGGAAATGTGGAATGAGATATATGATGTGTATGTAAAGGATAAATTTAACTTGGGAGTGCAGGATTATTTTGAAAAGCAGAACCCTGCCGCTTTGGAAGAAATGACTGCGGTAATGATGGAAACTATCCGTAAAGGAATGTGGCAGGCTAGCGGGCAACAGATAGCGGATATTGCCAAACTACATACCGATTTGGTGAATAAATATAAACCGTCTTGTTCTGGTTTTGTTTGTGATAATGCTAAATTACGTCAGTTCATAGCTTCTAAAACGGATGCACAGACTGCATCCCGGTATAAGGAAAACATCAGTCAGATACGTGAAGTTGCTGCTTCAAAAGAGCAAAAGGGTATGGTGATGAAAAAAGAAGAGATGAATACAGTCGGTACGGAACAACAGACGAATACGGTAAGCAATACTGTTGTTTGTGTTGTAGTGGTGGCTGCAGTTCTTGTTTTAATTGTATTGGTGCGTTGTCGCCGTAAAAAAATGCAAGAATAACAGGCTATGGAAACAGTTGTAGTTGTTCTTATGATATTGGTCTGTTTCAATTTTATGATGAAACAGACATTTCGTAAACGAGGATCGGTTGCAGCAATAGCTGTTGTAGCCACCCTCTTTGTGGGACTGATGTGGCCATATGCTATTCAGCAGTCTAAGACACAGATTGCTGATTGGTTGGCAAATGTCCAATTGATGCTTGACACTTCGGTTGTGCTTACAGTGGAAGTTGCCTTACAGATGGCTTTTTGTATGTTGGCTGTTCATGTGCTTACTACAGGGCCTGTTAAGAAACGTACTCTTTTGGCTTACCGTGCTTTACGTTGGTTTCCGGGGATTTTGATATTTCCTGTCTTGTTTAGCGGATTGGTATATCTTATCTTCTCTTTTCCGGGTGTTTCCTTTTCTCTTGTCGCATGGAGTATGGCGGCAGGTGTATTGATATTGATTTCTGCAGGCACATTGTTTCTTCGTTATCTTTTGCCGGAAAAGGAATTACGGTTGGAGCTATTGTTCCTCACTAATGCATTGACCGCCATATTGGGAATTATTGCTACTGTAAATGGTCGTACCGCCGTAACAGGTGTAAGCGAGGTGGATTGGGGGGCATTGACCGGCTTGATAATTATGCTGGCAGGTGGAGGACTCATTGGATTGGTTATATATAAATATAGACGAATAAAAACAAACATTTAAAACTTACTGACATTATGAATCTTATATCAGACATTCTGTTTTGGATTTCGAACGGACTTTTAGTCCCTGTTGTTGTATTGCTTATTATTCTTTTCATCCGTTCGCTATTATTGATAGGCAGTTTTTTCGGGCAGTATCTGGCTATTCGGCGTACGGATGCGTTGTTGCGTCAACAGCTTGATACATTGACTATAGATACTTTGTCCGAATTGGAAGGCAAACTTCCTGTGAAGTCTAACTCGTTGGTCATTGCGTATATCCGTCGGGTGTTGGAGTCAAAAGACCGTCCGGCACATGTGCAGCGCCTGTTGGCTGATTTTGAAATTACTGCTGATAAGGATTTGGCTATTTCAAAAACATTGACCAAGATGGGACCGATGCTTGGATTGATGGGTACATTGATTCCAATGGGACCTGCTTTGGTGGGACTTTCTACTGGTGATATCGCTTCTATGGCGTATAATATGCAGGTCGCTTTTGCTACGACTGTAGTTGGTCTGTTTTCTAGTGCTATCGGTTTCATAACCCAACAGGTGAAGCAACGCTGGTATTTACAGGATATGACTAATCTGGAATTCCTTTCTGAATTGCTCACTGAAAAACGTACAGCTTGAGATGAAACGTAATTTATTAAGAAAAGAGGAGGATAGTGACCCGATGAGCGTGGTCAGCAATCTGTTTGATGTGGCGATGGTGTTTGCTGTAGCGTTAATGGTGGCCTTGGTTACCCGTTATAATATGACTGAAATGTTTAGTCAGGAAGATTTTACGATGGTGAAGAATCCGGGTAAGGAAAACATGGAAATCATAACCAAGGAAGGGCAGAAGATTAACCGTTATACCCCTTCTGAGGATCAGGATGTCAAAAGCGGCAAGAAAGGAAAAAAGGTGGGTATTGCTTATGAATTGGATAATGGAGAAATCATTTATGTACCCGAAGAATAAACTTGTATAAAGGAAAGGGAGGATAAAGTTAAAACTAGAACTTGCCATTTTATATAGCCAAACAGAATTTATTTGAGAAATATAGGGCAAATAAAGTAACTTGACTTCGTGAGCCAAGTAAGTTAAGTGAAAGTGTCAAGTAAGTTAAGTTACTTGCCCAATGCACTTAAGTTACTTTTGAAGCTATCGGGGATTCATCCATCCTATTTCCCACAAGTTAATTCTGTTCGGCTTTTAGTTTGAAGTACCTTTATTACATACATATGTGTGGTCCGATATATATATATGTATGTAATAAAGGTATTTTCCCTTTTTCTAGTATCGGTTGATAACTTTTTTTGCTTTGTTTACGGCAGTGGTAGGAGAAATCTTATCCATGCTTGATTCATCAAACATTTTCAAGGTTTTGTCTATATTCTTAATAGCTCCTTTATTGCCTTTTTCTTCAAATTCTTCTTTCAGAATGCGTACTTTCTCAAAAAATTGTATTCCTTCTGTCAGGCGTTCCAGCCGGATGGATGAACGGGCGCCCGGATAAATCATATACGTGTCTCCGGCAGCCCAAGCTGTGAAACGGCTGTCTTGTAGGGGATTTTTCACCCAGCTGTTTAAAGCCCAACGAAGATATCCGTCCAGATTTTCTTTCGCACTATGCCATGCCAGCCATTCAGCTTCGGCAGGTTCGCTGAAAGTGAAAGTGTTGGGGCGGGGCTCTGTGCAGCAGGTATAATAAGTAGTTACTTTGCCTGCCTTCCGGCGCGCTTCAATCTCTTCGGGAGTAAATTTCTCGGCAATGGTGATACAATAATCATTCAGATCATCCAATAGTTCTTTGTGATAAGTTCCTGCCAAAGAAACTTTAAAGTCTTTATCAGCCTTACGGATCACTTTCAGTGTTTCCTGCATGTCCTTCATCGGGCGTTCGTCCATCGCAATGTGAGTGATATCGAACCAGCCTTTTGCTTTCAGATGCTTTGAGAAATCTTGCAGCATATTCATCCAAAATTCTTCATAAGCAACTTCACCCGGTTTGGCGTCCAAAAATTTGAAAGAGTTGCTGGCCTGATCAAAATATTGGAAAGAAAGGCGCCAGGGAACCATAGAATAGCAACTGATTTGTTTTTTGACACCAAGATCCATCATAAATTCCACCCACTTGTCGAATACGGTATAGTCAAAATACCAGGTTCCATCCGCTTTTTTCAACCAAGTGACCATGCTTTCAAAAGCATCATAGGTCTGTCCGTTCCAAGGCTTGTGCATAATGGAGGCTGTGATTACCTTACCACCTGCATCGGCATACAGTTTCATCAATGGGCGCATCAAATCGAAATGTTTTTTGCTGAACGGTTCCACATTGTAGTAACGGGATACTGCATAAGGGTTCTGCCATAAATCCAGATGGAAAGCCCATTCGGAAGGAGGAGGCAGAGTACGGTTCTTCACTTGGAGGTTCAGTTTTAATTCAGACAAGGTGATACCGTCGGCTTTCACTGTGACGGTTCCTGTGTATTTCCCGGCTTTAGTGCCCTGAGGGATGTTTACGCTGATCCATCCCCCTTGGGTGGAGTTGGCGGGAAGGGTTAGAGTAGGAGTGATATGGTCTATTACATCTGCTACTAAAGTTGAGTCAAAATCAGCACTGTTTCGATAGCCGCATGCGCCCAAACCATCTTTGTTCAGTTCATCGGTTATAACGTAACGGACAAAGCCTGTTCGGATATTCTCTTTACTGATGGTTGCACTGCCTGAGGTTAAATCGCTGACCATGAAAGTCAAGTCATTTAGCACTTTGGGAGTCCATACTACCAGTTGGGCTGAAATTTTCTCACCTTTCCATGCAGTAAGATTCATACTTTTCTGCGCACTATGGATGGGAGCCGGTTCCTCTTTCTTATAGCGGATGTCTGTGCTTCCCCAGCTGATTTGTGGAGCTGTAACTTTCGCCCATAAAGCGGGGTTGGTGGCAATAGGATTGGCTGCTTCCTGATAATATTCGGAAGTTTGGGCGTTCATACATACTGTTGACAACAGGAGAGCGCCTAGAAATAGGAGTTTTTTCATAGGTTATATAATAGTTAGTTGAAGTTACAAAGGTAACTCAGGGAGAGTTAATTTCCAAATAGGAACGGTGGAGTTTGCATAATTGCATAGGAATATTTATTTTTGACGAGTTATAATAATAAGGAAGATAGAGATGAAAAGAATGGTAAATGTGCTTTTTGCTGGTGTACTGGCTATGACTGTACTGTCCTGTGGCGAAGAGAAAAAAGGATATACTCTGAATGGAGAAATATCGGATGTTAAAGATGGAATGGTGTATCTGAAAAAATATCAGGATAAATCGTTCATAGCTGTGGATTCGGCTGTGATTACTGACGGTACTTTCAAATTTGAAGGTGTTTGTACTGAGCCATTGGCTTATGGGCTGACTACGTTCAGGGATAGCAAACGTCCGTTGGTATTCTTTTTAGATAACGAAAAGATGCAGTTGAAGATGAATGAATCAGAAAAGATACTGACTGTGACAGGTTCTGCCATTAATGATCTGTATGCACAAAATGCTCCTTTGACTCGTCAGGATGGATATAGCATAGATAGTCTGGTTGCTGTTCACCCGGCATCTGCTGTTACCCCTTATTTCATAGTGAAGGATTTCGCTTATAAGTTGAATCTGGAAGAAATGAAGGCATTGCGTGCCAAACTGGATGCTTCATTGGATGAAACCATGTATGTCAGTCAAATAGATGGCTTTATCAAGCGGATGAAAGATATTCAGGTCGGTGCTGTGGCTCCGGATTTTACATTGCCCGATGTAGACGGTAATCCTGTCACATTATCCGGTTTGAGAGGAAAATATGTACTGATTGATTTTTGGGCTTCCTGGTGTCCTGATTGTCGCAAGGAAAATCCGAATATTGTTGCTGCCTGGAATAAATACAAGGATAAGAATTTTACTATTTTAGGAGTTTCTTTGGATCGTAAGAAAGAACCTTGGTTGGCCGCTATTGAGAAAGATCAATTGGCATGGACTCATGTTTCAGACTTGAAGGACTGGAAATCGGATGCAGCCGTGCAGTATGCTATTCGTTGGATTCCTATGAATTTCTTGTTGGACCCCAATGGGGTGATCTTGGCTGTAGGATTGGAAGGGGAGGCTTTGCAACAAAAGCTGGATGAGGTTTTGAAATAACAAGTTTGCTGTAAGATTATGAAAATAAATGTACCAAAAGCCAGGGGTTACTGTTGGTTCTCCATTGGCTTTTGATACATTTTGTTGTCTTTGTTCACATCATTGTTCTTTCTCTTTAGTCATTATCACGTCCGAAGGAACAGAAAATCCTATCAGTTCTGTATATTCATCCGGTTCTTCAAGGGCTAATCCTAATTTTTCATCCAGATGCCAACGAATTTTATCGGAAGAAAGCAGAAGTATTTTTCCGCCTAATATCCCTTTTCCGCCGAAGTGCTTCTTCCGTTGGTCGTAAAATAAAACTCCGACTCGATTAGGATCAATGTAGTCCAAACTGGTAGCATTGTTTGAAGCCCAGATAGAAAAATCTTGAGTTCCCTTTTTTTTGTCCAAGTGCCAAATAGTATCTCTGATACTAAAATAGTTTTCTACAATTATTCCCTTCACTGATAGAAAATATCCTCCCATAAGACCATTTATAATCATGTGTTGATCCTCTGCATATCCTTTTTTAAGAACTATTTTAAAAATCGTATCATTTGACTGATACATCCAAGTCCCGATATAAGCATCCAAGTTTTTTGTTGGAGCAATTTCCTTTTGGGCAAAACTAACTGTGCTGATAAAAAACAAACACAAAACAAATTCTATTCTTTTCATGACTTTTCTTTTTATTGGTTACATTCCATATTTACAGATTTCCCATTAGAAGCTAGTTCCTGAGCATTCCAAGTCGGATTGCTTTCATCAATATTCGAACTAAACATCACTGACAGACCGGAGTTATTGCGATCTAAAAATTTAAGCAACTGACCTATACATTCATCAACTCCCCCTCCGCTTGCACCAACTATATAAGCGTTCCAACTTTCGGAAAGTTCACCATTTCGAACTTTGGTAGCGAAAGTATTAAAATCTGTTGGAGAAGTTATCATAATACTCATACATCCGAACTCTGAAACTACTCCATAAGTAAAATTCTCTGATTTCACATATCCTTGTTGGTATCGTATAGCTAAAGCCTTTAAATCTGCCCATGAAGTAATCATAGAGCCTGTAGGGTGGGAATGGTACCATTCCATGATTTCTTTTCCTGCTATTTGATCATTTGTGAATTTGGCACTTCCTGATTCTTGTACGTTCGGGAAAATAGTTTGCCCGTCTGAAGTCTGTATAAAGCCTTGCTCCACAGTATTGCCTGCGGAAAATGTTTTTCTATACACATCTTTTATACGCGATTTAAATGCTGCGTCCTGCGACAATGTTTTAGCACGTTTACAAGGAGTAGGAGGTGTTTCAGGAGGATTTGAAGGAGGATTATATCCACCACCTCCGCCATCCATTTCGTCATCATCCAATGAAACGCAAACTTCATGATACTCAGGATGTAAATACTTGTCGCAAATTACATCGATGCCGGGCAGCCCCAGTTCATGATCCCAAACGATATCATTATGACAATTCCGCTTTTCCATCCAGTCTATTTCCGTATTACATACGGATTGTCCTCTTCCTCTTTGCAAACTCATACGGTATCCTTCCTCTGTTCCCGGAGAAATGGAGGCTGTTATTTTCCCTGATTCATATTTCCAACCATTTACCAATCCATAATTGAAATTGTAGAATAAAACTTTTCCATCAAAATCAGCTTCACGATGTAAATAAGAATTGTTTTCAAAAGAGGTGGTATGCATCAAATAATCATAAGTACCTATGAATACCATGATGAAGTTGTAAATCTCACCTGTTTCTAGATTCTTCAATATTACCATGCGTACTACATTATATATTTTATCCAAATCATCTTGTAGTTCATATTTTTCTTTTGTCTCGTTATCCATAAAAAATGTACTACCGCTTGTCATTAGAGTTGTTTCGACTACCTCTAAATCTCCTTTTCTACTTTCTTTAGCCTTGTTCCAATTAGGCTTTGCTGGAATTCGCCCGTCAGCACTTAAGGACCTAACTGTAGTAGCTGAGGGATTGGTGGCATTATACCATTGTTCTGCTTTAGCAATGGTCAATTCTTTATTGCTGTCAAAAATAACTTCATCAGTTACATTGGAGGACCATTCATCTTGCCAACATGAATAAACTATCATACTGACAAAAACCAAAATGCCAACAATAGAAATTTTTCTTTTAAGTGTTTTTCGTTTCATAGTATCTATTTTTGATTTGTGGTTAGTATGGGTTGAGAATATTTGCAATAATATCAAAAAAGTAACTTTACAAAACCCTTAAGTAAAAAGATAGTTATTAGAGAGCCTTTATTTAAAAGCCTTCGGCTTCGAAGCTATCTTTTTTTCGAAAGTATCTGTAATAAGCGTTAGTGCCCCATCTCCGGTAATATTACAAGCTGTTCCGAAACTGTCCTGTAATGCAAAAATCGTAAGTAGTAATGCCGTTCCGGCTTCATTAAAGTGAAGAACAGAGATGATTAGCCCTAAAGAGGCAAGTACTGTTCCCCCCGGTACTCCCGGTGCACCGATGGCGAATAATCCTAATAACAGGATGAATAAAGTAATTTGTAATATACTGGGCATACTTCCATAAAGCATTTGGGATACAGTGAGTACAAATACGGTTTCTGTCAGGATAGAGCCGCATAGGTGTATATTGGCGAATAAAGGTATCGTCACATCACTGATTTCTTTTCGAAGGATAGGGCTTTTGCGGGCACATTCCAACGCCACTCCCAGCGTAGCTGCTGAAGACATTGTACCTAATGCTGTGAGGTAAGCAGGACCATAGTATTTCAATACCTGCCAACTATTTTTTCTTGAGTAAACAGCTGCAATGAAATAAAGCAATGACAGCCAGATGAAATGACAAACAATAACAACTATCAATACGGAGAGGAATACCGGTAACTGCTTCGTAACAGCTCCCTGATAGCTAAGAATGCAGAAGTTAGCGGCAATAAATACGGGAAGTACGGGAAGCAGTACTCTTTTCACCAATTCAAGTACCATCTTTTGAAAAGTATCCAGTAGTTTTGATATTTCATCCGATTTAACCCAAGCAGTAGCAAGTCCTATCAAAGCTGCCAGTACAAGGGCCGTCATAACATTCATGACCGGTGGAATATCTATTTTTAGTAAATTTTCCGGCAATGCTTTCAGTGTATTGGCATCATCGGCTATATGCAGAAAAGGAATCACATTGTAACCTACGGCTGCTCCGAAAAAAGAGGCTCCGATAGATGATAGGTAGGCTATGCCGAAAGCGAATAAAAGCATCTTTGATGCATTGCTGCGCAAATGGGCAATAGAGGGGGCTATGAATCCCAGAATAATAAGGGGAACCAGGAAAAATATAATCTGTCCCGTGATGTGCTTTATACAGATAACGACTTCCAGCACTGCGTCATTAACAACAAAGCCTGCCAACAGTCCGATAATTACGGCAATAAGCAGTTGTACGATAGTATTACTTAGAAACTTTTTCATATATTTTTTTCAGTTAAACGATGAATATCCGGAAAAAGTTTGCTGTATAGGTATGTTATTTCATAGCTTGAACAAAGATAGAAAAATAAAATAGAATGCCGTATGAAAAATAGAAAAAGACGGGAAACATAACGCTCCCCGTCTTACAAAGTCTTTTTGCCTTATGCTAATACCTTGATTAAGTGAAACATTTAGACTCTCTCTTATAAATAATCATTATTATTGGAATATGAATTAAAAGTTGTTTTTACCTGTGTCCCACCATAGCCGTGTACCGCCATTGTCTGCACCACCAAGAGCCGTACACAGATTTTTATACTGCTCAGGATCTTTTTTGGCATCATCTTGTGAGAAGGGGAGGCGGCGAATCATGATGTCTGTATCAATTGTACCATTGCTGTTGTTGGTTTGTACTTTGAATAATTTCGGATATCCGGTACGGCGCTGTTCTGCCCATGCTTCCATGCCTTCTGGCCAGCAAGCAATCCATTTTTGAGTGATAATTTTTTTCAAGTTGTTCTTCTTGATTAACTGCATCGTCAAAATTGGGAGTGGTGGTTATTAATGCTTTCATGTCTTTTCCGGGGCCTGCTGCGTAATTAATGTAATCTGTCGGTTTACCTTTACTTGTCAGATATAGGCTTGCATCTCCGGCGCCCCATTGGCTGAATGAAGTTTGGACACCGGCTTCATAACATTGCTTTGCGCTTTCGTTTTTCGGATTGATACCTCGTAAAGATGCTTCAGCACGTAAGAACCAAGTTTCTGCTGCTGTCAGAAGAACGGCGGGTGTGGATGCTGTGATTGTTTGGGTGTTGATAAAGGAATAGCTTTGGTAATAATTGGGGTCACCGTCCTTGGCATATACTCCTTGAGGTACTCCTAGATATTCCTCTGTATGCTCTGCCAATGTCGCCGGATTATAATATATACTGATGCGTGGATCTTCATAACCGTTTAGGACAGAAGCTATTGTTGCTCCCATATAGGTTTCTCCCCAACCGGCAACACCTGCTAACGGGTTTTGATACCCCTTACCGGAGATTTGTATGTTTTCATCAGAAGATTCTATGACACCATAAGAGTTTTCTAATGCTTTTTGGGCTTCACTGGTAGCAAGTGTCTTATCTACATTAGATACGCGCATAGCTAGACGAAGACGTAATGAATTGGCAAATTTTATCCATCTGCTGGCTGTAGGACAATTGCACATATTAATGCTTTTCACGCCATCTTCTTTGCCGCCTTCTTTCAAATAAGTATCCAATGCGTCTACAGCTTTATCCAGATCATCAAAGAATGCTTTATAAGCTTCTTCCTGGGTATCAACAGAGTTTGTTTCGTTTTTTCCGAATTTAGAATAGACAATAGGGCCATAAGTATCAGTTATACGGTGCATGGCTTCTACTTTTAAAATAAGGGTTGCACCATAAAAATGTTTGTATTTGGCTTCATCTTGTGTAATTAATGTTGATTTATGGGCTACTGGAAATATATAATTATAAGTATAATTCCACGCACTGGCTGTCCATCCGGCCTCTAATGCATATACTGTATTTTTATCGCTGAATTTGGAGGCAAAATCATGAAAATATCCTGAGAACATATCATGATTCAAGTTTTGGAATGTCTGCCAAGGCCAAGTGGTGCCTTCTCCCCAGTCGTAGTTAAAATAAATACCTTTTTGAATTGTCTCAAAGTTAGTAGTGTATTTTTGGAAATCATATTCTTTTACAGTATCATCAAAACTACCGTTGATTTTATTGTCAGATTCGAATCCGTCTGTGCATGAGGCTAAACTCAGAAGGCTTCCCACGCATAAAATTGAAATATATTTTGAACTTTTCATAATGTCTTTGTTTTAAAATTAGAATGTAAATTTAACGTTGAAACCAATATTACGTGTAGTCGGCATGCCGAAAACATCAACGCCCTGCAGAGTATTACCTACTGATAAAGTTGCATCCGGGTCAAATGGAGCATCTTTGTACAAAAAGAATAAGTTACGTGCAACCAATGTGAGATCTAATCCTTTGATGAATTTGGTTTTGGCAAGGAGGGTTTCCGGGAATGAATAGCCTAGTGTCAATTCTCGTAAGCGTACATTCGTTGCATCATACATATAGTATTCTGAGATGCCGTTACGTCCTCCGACTGTACCATAGAAGTTAGGAACATCTTTGAATTGGATGCCTTCATATTCCACATAACCGCGATCACGGGATTCTCCGGATTCTTTGCTGACTCCCATTGCGTCAAGATGTGCTTGTGTCAATGACATGACATCTCCTCCGATACGTGCATCAATCAAGAAATACAAAGTAAATCCTTTGTAAGTAAAGGTATTGCTCCATCCTAATAAAGCATCAGGATTAGCATTGCCTAGTAAAGTATTGTTACCTGTAACTTTGATTGGATTTCCTGTCTCGTTTAATTTAATCTTACCATTTTCATCTCTTTCGAATCCGTTTCCATAAATATCTCCCAGTTTCCCACCTTCTTTTACCCACATGTCATAAGCCATGGAGAATCCTTCAGAACCGTAGCGGAATGATTTATAATCCTTGTGTAAGGAAACAACTTTGTTTCTGTTCATGGACATGTTTACAGCGGTTTTCCAACGGAAATTTTCATTCATCAAAGGAGTACCCTCTAGTGTCAATTCGATACCAGTGTTACGAATTTTACCTGCATTGATATAACGGAACGCATAAAGTGAACCAGCCGGATTGGCTACTCTTAACAGTTGGTTCTTTGTATCTGTACGATACCATGTAAAGTCAATTCCGAAGCGATTATTGAAAAACTTCCATTCTGTACCGAATTCAATGGAAGTACTGATTTCCGGTTTCAAATCACCACGTTGTTCTATATCGTTTGTTTGGATACTTCCACCACATTGAATGATATCAGCTAAATTGGTGATGCCGATGGGAAGGTCATTGCCGACCTGTGCAAATGAACCACGGAATTTTGAAAAATTGATCCATTCCGGTAGTTTGATGCTGTTGCTCATAATCCAAGTCAAACCTACTGACGGATAGAAAAATCCATTTTTCATACTTTCTGTGTTTGCCAGGGTGGAAGACCAGTCATTACGTGCTGTAATATCTAAATAAATAGCATCTTTCCAACCCACTTGTGCTGTACCAAATAAAGATTGTATAGTACGTTTCGCATCAATTGTTTGGTTGATATATCCCTTTGAAGAGAATATAATATTGGAAACGGTAAATACATTAGGACGATATAAAGATGCTGTTTTGGAGTCGATCATTAAAGAATTGGCTTTGCTGACGTTAATGCTGGTTCCTAATGCGGCATTGATGGAAAAATCACTAAAGGTTTTGTTGAACATGGCCATGAAATCACCATATACTTGGAAGTTTTGTTCATCCGACCATACATAGCGTCCGTTAGGTAACCCTGTTTCATCATTTTTTCCGGCAATGTTTGCTGCTGTTGATGCATACATCTTGTTGTCAAACTTATCACTTACATAGTCTACATTCCCGCGTGCCTGGATACTTAACCAGTCAGTTGCTTTTATATTTGCACTGATAGAAGCTAATGCACGGTAACGTTTACTCTTGTTGGTCACACGATTTTTTATCCAGTACGGATTCTGATCCCATTCGCTGAATGAGCCGTCTTCATTTTTTGTATACCAATTCTGTAAGTTCATATTGCGGTCAGTATCGAAAACTTCAAAGTTTTCAGCGTAGGGAGCCAGATCGGCACCACGGGGAAAAGAATACAAGCCAACCAGCGGATTCAGATAATAACCACCTCCGACAGGAGTATTACGGATAGTTTGTGTCATCAAACTGGCATTTCCGTCCAATTTTAAACGATCATTAAAGAAACTGGCTGTTTCACGGAAAGTAATATTGTGCTTTTGAAGCTTATTTGAGTCCACGATACCTGTTCCCCGGGTATTGGCATAAGAAAAGTAAGTTTGCATTTTGTCATTACCTGTTTGGAAGGTTAAAGAGTTGATGGCTGTAATACCATTGCCAAACCAATTACCTACGTTATCATAGTCTGTCAGATTTCCTTTGTCGCCCCAACTGCTGGTACCATCGGCAGTTTGTCCATAATTGTTTTGAAATTCCGGCAGGCTGACAGCATGGTCTACTGTCAGGTTAGAGGAGAATGTAACTCTTGACATACCGGCTTTCCCTGATTTTGTAGTAATTAAAATAACACCGTTGGCAGCTTGGGAGCCATAGAGAGCAGCGGCAGATGCACCTTTTAATATACTCATACTTTCAATATCATCAGGGTTCAAGTTGGAAACACCGTCACCAGAGTCATGGTTGACCCCGTCATTTTCACCTCCCATAACGGTGGCTGTTGATTCTGTTGTGATATTCAGCATAGGAACGCCATCTATGACATATAACGGTTGGTTGTTACCACTGGCGAATGCTGAACGTGCACCACGGATAGATACTTTTGCCGAACCTCCCAGACCGGATGAACTCTTTGTTATTTGCACACCGGCAGATTTACCGGCTAATGAATTGATCATATTAGCGTCCTTTACTTTATTCAGTTCGTCACCATTCAGTTGCTGAGTGGAATAAGTTAAAGAGGCTTCTTTCTTTTTAATACCCATAGCGGTTACTACAACAGTTTCCAGTTTCAATGCATCATCTTCCATTTTAATGGTAAAATTAGTCTTTCCGTTTACTGGAATTATGACTTTTTTATAACCGATATAAGATATAACCAGTTGTGCATCAGCCGGAACTTCTAACGTAAAGTTACCGTCAATATCGGTAATTGTACCGTTAGTAGTACCTTGTTGAATAATGTTTGCACCGATAATTGCTTCACCTTGCATATCAGTTATAGCACCTTTAACAGTGATTGTATTTTGCTGTTTTACTTCCTCACGGGCTATATTGCTTTCTTTTGTCAAAACAATGTTTTTACCTTCCATAACATAAGTGATACCAGTTCCGGAAAAAACTTCATCTAGAATTTCGGATACGGCTTTATTTTTTGCGTTGATTTTTACCTTGCGGCTTAGATCTACATTTTTCTTACTATAGACAAACAGGTAATTAGTTTGTGATTCGATGGCAGAAATCAATTGGGCTACCTTCATGATGTTGGTATCCAGACTGACTTTGGCGTTCTGAGAGTGTACATCCATACTGAATGCGCTGAATGCTGTGGTTAACAGAAGAATTAAGGTGATCTTCATAGTTCGTAATATTTGTTTAAAAGCTAAACTTTTTGGGCATAAGTACCCTTCCAAAGAAATTTTTCTCATATCTTTGTAATGTGTTAAGTTAATAAATTTGATTAAGGTCAATTGTTAGCTGTCGAATCGGGGAGTATGGGGGTACTTTCCGATTCTTTTTTCAAAGGTTTTTATGTAATCATAACAGTTCATTTTTTAAGGTTAAACTTCTATTGTGATTTTATTCTATGGTTATCTTGTTATGTTCGTTATCAATATTGTATTTAAACGGATGGTCTTTTTGTATAACTTTTAGTATATGCTCTATGCCGTCCAAATCTTTGAATTTACCAGTGCAGCGGTAGTTCTCTAAGATTTTAGGATTCTTCACTGTTATCTTATAATTATAATATAGAGCAATCTTGTCCAGTAACTCTTTAAACGGAACATCATCGAAATAATAAATGCCTTGCATCCATGCCAAAGCATTGTTACTGCTCATTTCGCCCGTTTTGTATTTGCCGTTTTCCATTGAGAAATACTTTCCTTTTGTCAGGCTGGTAATTGGCTTTTCTTCTTTTGCATTGTTGGTAAGCAAGTTGATGGAACCTTCTATCAGTCTGGCTATAAAGCTGTTTGAACCTTTATAGGAGCATACATCGAATTTTGTTCCGGTGACTTGCACCTTTATGTTTTCTGTCTGCACATAAAAAGGAATCTCCTTATTGTGTGCCACCTCGAAATAGGCTTCTCCGTCTAACGTGACTTTACGGTCTTTTTTACCGAAGTTTTCATCATAAGTTAGTGTGGTTTGGGAATTCAACCATACTACAGAACCGTCAGGAAGATCCATCTGTGCACGTTGACCTGCTGGAATACGGATGGTTTGTGACAATTGTTGTTTAGGTTTATGCATATGTGGCAAATCCATTACAAAAACAATAGCCAGCATGGCGGCAATGGCAATCAGTGGGTACAGGTACAGATGCCCTTTCGGTTTCCGTTGTATGTTCGAACCGTCAGAAAAAAGGGTTACATCAAACAGCATTCGCTCTTTTAGAAAGTGTTCCTTGTTTTCTACACTGCTTTCTACCCATTCCACAATCTGGTTTTCCTCTTTTTCGGTGGTTTCTCCTCTGAAATATTTATGTAGCAATTCGGTTTTCATTCTTTTTGCATTTTGTATATAGAACAGGATAGCTGGAAACAACCCTAGTGGAAAAATGATTTTTTTTTCGATTTTCTCAAAAAAAGTGCTTTTTATCCTCTTTTTTCATTTCAAGTAAAATTATTACCCCCCTGACACACTGCTAATAAAAAATATTAGTAACTTTGCAACACCCAAAATAAGCGAGATTGTATTTATACACTATAAACAAAAATAAGAGATTATGATGACAATTGACAAATTCAACTTTGCCGGTAAAAAGGCAATTGTCCGTGTGGACTTCAATGTACCTTTGGACGAAAATGGTAAAATTACTGATGATACTCGTATCCGTGGTGCTCTTCCTACACTGAAAAAAGTGTTGGCTGATGGTGGCAGCTTGATTATCATGTCACACATGGGTAAACCCAAAGGTAAGGTAAATGCTAAATATTCATTGAGCCAGATTGTCGATGCTGTTTCTGAAAAATTAGGTGTACCTGTTCAATTTGCTCCTGATTGTGCGAAAGCCGGTGATGCTGCAGCTGCTTTGAAACCGGGTGAAGTCCTGTTGTTGGAAAATTTGCGTTTCTATCCTGAAGAAGAAGGAAAGCCTGTTGGCATTGACAAAGAAGATCCTGCATACGAAGATGCCAAGAAAGCGATGAAGGCTTCTCAGAAAGAATTTGCCAAGACTTTGGCTTCTTATGCTGATTGCTATATCAATGACGCATTCGGTACTGCTCACCGTAAACATGCTTCTACAGCCGTTATCGCTGACTATTTTGATGCGGACAACAAGATGTTGGGGTATTTGATGGAAAAAGAAGTTCAAGCTGTTGATAATATCCTGAAAGATATCAAGCGCCCGTTCACTGCTATTATGGGTGGTTCCAAGGTGTCTACTAAGATTGGTATCATTGAAAACCTGATGGATAAAGTGGATAACTTGATTCTTTGCGGTGGTATGACTTATACTTTTGCAAAAGCTCAAGGTGGAAAAATTGGTAATTCTATCGTAGAAGATGACAAATTGGATTTGGCTCTTGATATCATTGCTAAGGCTAAAGCTAAAGGTGTGAATTTGGTATTGGGCTCTGATTGTGTGGCTGCTGATGCATTCTCTAACGATGCTCATACTCAGGTTGTTCCTGCAAATAATATTCCTGACGGATGGGAAGGTTTGGATGCAGGTCCTGAAACTCAGAAAGCATTTGCTGCTGCTATTGAAGATGCCAAGACTATTCTGTGGAACGGTCCTGCCGGTGTTTTTGAATTCGATAACTTTACTGCCGGTTCACGTGCTATCGCTGAAGCTATCGCAAAAGCAACTAAGAACGGTGCATTCTCATTGATCGGTGGTGGTGACTCTGTAGCTTGTATCAACAAGTTCGGCATGGCTGACCAGGTTTCTTATATCTCTACCGGTGGCGGTGCTTTGTTGGAAGCAATTGAAGGAAAAATTCTTCCGGGTGTTGCAGCTATCAAAGGTGAATAATTAATTTTCTGCTATATATAAAAAAGGCAGCCTTTTCGAAAGCTGCCTTTTTTATATTCTTTATTTTGTACTTTTCAGAACATGAACAAAACTGTTGCTACCAGTCTGTTGTTTGAAACAGAATGAGTATCAATAATTTTTCCGTTAGAACTTTTCATGGAACCATACCATGCGGAAGTAAGATTGTATTCAACTCCCAATTTCCAGTGAGGCACATTATAGGTTAGTTCTGCGCTGGTGCTTACCAATTGGTCTACATTGGTTCCTGTACCATACATTTTACTTATTTCGTCACTCGTTCCTAAATTTTTCATATAACCTAAAAAAACAGCCGGTTTCCATTTCTTACCGTATGCAATGTTCAGCCATGAACTAGAATTCCGGTTGGGGGAATACTCTTGTTCTCCCGTACGGGCATCAGTGGATTTTACACCGTATCCGCCCAGCATGGATACTTGTGTAAGATTGGAACCCAAAATACTTTTTGCTGCCACATACCATAGAGGAGAAGTATATTTCATGTGAACTTCGTAAGACAGGGCAGTGACACGTTCATCCACTTTGTAAACTTCATCTTCTACTACCGATTGAGTACGAGGTTTTAATGAAATCATTTCAATGCCTGCTCCCACTAGCCAGTTGCTTCTTTTGTAATCTGCACCAATATAGATTTCGGGTATACAACTTTCTTTTATGTATTTCTGGCTTTTCCCATCAGGACCTTGAGACAGGTATTGGGATTGCCAAATAGCCGCGCCTGTCAGTTGTATATCACCAGCTTTGTAGCGGAATCGTATTTGTGGGGCACGGCTGAACGGTTGGAAAGGAGCTCCCATATTCAGATTCAGAATTTGTGGAGCAACGTCACCATATAACGGATGCCAGGTTTGTCCCAACAGTAAAGACGGTTTTCCCCAATCAAGGTTTAAATAGGCATGGCGCAGACGTACAGTGGAGAAGGTTGTTCCTGATCCGCGGAAGTCCATTTCTACTTTTGCGGAGGTTTTTGCTCTTCCCAACTTGGGACCTTGCACATCTATTCCCAAACGGGTATATAAAGTATAAAAGCTTCCATTGGCTGTCGCATTCAGGTCTTTACCTGTTGCATCGTACACTTTATCTTTAGGATACATATAGAAGAGCCCGTCAACAGTTTCTTCATTGGCACGACTATTGTAATAGAAGTCGGTGCGGATTTGTCCGTAGAACTTGTAATTGAAATCTTTGTCTTGAGCAAAACTTTTTGCCGATAGCAGTAAAAATGTGAATAAAAATAAATATTTTCTCATATTTTAAAGGGTTATTATAAACAGTCGGCAAAATTACATAATTTATTTGAAAATCGCACGTGTGTCTTGGTAAAAGAATTGTGCGCCTCTACATATAAAGTCTGCACCGATACAAATTATTTTTGTTGCCTCATTCAAGGCAACATTTGAATCTTGTCGTATTCTTCATCGGTTACGGGTTCTAACCATTCATTGGATGTGTTTTCTCCGGAAAGTTCGAATGCAAGGTGGGCGAACCAACTGTTGGCGGCTGCACCGTGCCAATGTTTTACGTTGGCAGGGATATGGATCACTGTGCCGGGAAGAATCTCAACAGCTGCTTTACCTTCCTCTTGATACCAGCCACGGCCGGCTATGCCGATAAGCATTTGTCCGCCACCTTGAGTTGCATGGTGGATGTGCCAGTTGTTACGGCAGCGTGGTTCAAAGGTGACATTGGAAATGCTTGCCTGTTCACGAGAGATAGGGGCGAGGTAACTGTTACCAGTGAAATATTGTGCATAAGCGGTGTTTGGTTCTCCGATAGGAAAAATCATTTCGCGTTGGAACGTTGTTTTTTCATCTTTATCTTTACAAGAGATATCTTCATTCCATACTTCTTTGGCAAGACGGAATGCCGCCCATGCTTTCGGCCATCCTGCATAGAAGCCGATGTGAGTGATGATCTCTGCAATTTCCGTACGCGTAATACCGTTGTTTTTGGCTGATTGGAGATGGAATGTAAGCGAACTGTCCGTTATTCCTTGACTGATGAGTGAGGTGATTGTGACTAAACTGCGGTCACGAAGACCGAGTTGCTCGGTGCGGCTCCACACTTCTCCAAAAAGAATGTCGTCATTAAGTTCTGCGAATTTAGGAGCAAATGTTCCTAATTGGTCGCGTCCTGCTGTCTGTTTGATCTTTTTTTGTGCCATACTGGTTGTTGTTAAAATACTGAATATTAAAAGTAAAATGACTTTGTTCATAGCGTTCATATTTTAAGTCTTTCAATATAAATTCTATGTACAAAAGTATGGAGTTGAAAAAAATAAGATTGTACCCGGATTACAGATTTTTATACCATTTTTCCTGTTTCGTTTGTTGTGCTTTTTAAAATGAAATTCCATTGTCATCCGGCTAAGTTTTCAATCAGGAAATAGAAAACAAGGTTTTGAGCCGGATTACAATGGAATTCAATTCTCCTTATATAAATAGGTAATTAATAGATTTCTATTTCGTCCAAAGCTATTGTGCTGGGTACCTCGCTTTTATCATGAGGGCTATAGCAATCAATTCCATTGCGTATTTTACCTCCGCTTGTAAATTCTATTTTTACCTTCACCGCTTCTTGTGCCGGAAATTCTATTTCTTCATCGAAGCCTCTGAACGTATTTTCTTTGATATCGTAAGTGAATTCTTTTTCGGCTACTTTCTCGAATTTGTTGTCTAAAGAGGAAACATAGACTACAGCTTTGCTCACCGGCAATATTCCACCTGCTGCATTATACAATGTACCGAATCTGATTTTACGGATAGTGGCTTTCTCAAAGTCTACTATAAAAGTAACTTTGTCATTATTGTCTGGGCTGATACCTACCCACGGGGTGGAGGAGGCATTATTTCCACGTTTTCCATTGGTCAGTCCTAAAGTCACAGTGTCTGCGCCCAATATATCATTTTCTCCTAAAATATCACCTTTCATACCTTTGGGTTCGGGCATGATTTCATATTTTTTCCCACTGATTAAATTCTTGTAAAGCTGTTTATGAGTAACCTTACCGATTTGTTTGCCGTTAACGAAAGCAGCGGCTTTCAAGTCGTATGTGCCGTCCAATGGGAATGGACGATTGTATAAGTTGGCATGTATGGATGGTTGCTCACCATGAGTCGTATAATAGATTTGTGCTCCCGGATAGAATGTTTCCAGCTCTACATTCAGTACACCTTCTTGGGTAGCACGGGTGTTGATATTTACATCAAAGAAGTTGAGGCAAGGTTTTACGCCCATTGCTTCCAGACGTTGGAAGTCTTCAACCATGCGGTTGCAGAATGAAGTAAAATTCTTTTTCTTCATCGGAGTCCAGCCGGTTTCGGATATAGCGATCAGGCGTGGGAAGATTTGATAATCACGGTTATCCTCAGTTGGCATATATTCTGCCCAGCAATTGGCCTGTACACCAATGATGTGCTGTTTTACCAAACTGTCTGCATCAGCCGGTACAGGATTATAGCTGTATGTCTTTTTCAGTGTGTTGTATCCACCGATAGTAACAGGAGCTATTTCCGGTTCTTCCTGGTAATGGTCAAGGTAAGCGTAAGGATTAGGAGTCATAATAGCATCATGTCCGGCTTTGGCTGCGGTCATTCCGCCTTCCACACCACGCCATGACATCACTGTGGCGTTGGGGGCAAGCCCTCCTTCCAGTATTTCATCCCAACCGATGATATTACGTCCTTTGCTGTTCAGGTATTTTTCCACACGGCTTACGATATAACTTTGTAATTTCTCTTCTTTCGTATGCTTTCTTCCGTCTACGGGATTGGGAGTGATGTCATTTTCCAATCCCAGTTCACGTATCAGTTTTTGACAATGTTCACATTGTTCCCAGGCTGTTTTAGGACATTCATCACCACCTATATGTATATAAGAGCTTGGGAATAATTCCACCACTTCGTCCATGACTCCTTCCATAAACTGGAAGAAGGTGTCGGTAGGGCAGAATACTTGGTCAAACACACCCCATAATTTGCAAACTTCGTAGGTGCTGTCCGGAGTACAGGACAATTCAGGGTAGGAAGCGATAGCGGCCAAGGCATGTCCAGGTAACTCTATCTCCGGAATGACAGTGATATATTTGCTTTGAGCGTATGCAACGACTTCTTTTATTTCGTCTTGTGTGTAAAAACCTCCGTGGGGCTTGCCGTCATATTTGAATGGGTAATGGGTATAGAAATAATCCACCATGGTTTCTGAACGTTGAGAGCCGATCTCAGTCAGTTTGGGGTATTTTTTGATTTCAATTCTCCAGCCTTGGTCGTCTGTAAGGTGCCAGTGGAAGGTGTTCATTTTATGTGCAGCCAATACATCTATGAATTTTTTGATATAATCTATAGATGCGAAATGGCGGCATACATCCAGCATGGCTCCGCGATAGCGGAATGTTGGGGCGTCTTCTATTTCAACGCAAGGTACACTCCATTCGGCATTACGTGCTCTTTCTTTACAATAGACATCCACCGGCAACAGTTGATACAGGGTCTGTAATCCATAGTAAAAGCCGTTAGGCGCCGATGCGGTAATTTTTATCAGTTGAGGGGTGACCGATAACTTGTAGGCTTCTTTTTCCATCCCCGGAATGCTGTCAAAAACAATGGAGGGTACATTTTCATGTAACTCGTCAGTCGGTTTCAGCTTGAGACCGGCTATATCCAGGAGAGTGGTTGACAGGCCGGAAGCAATGTGTTTCACTTCTTGTGAGGCGTTAACGACGATAGGAACATCACTGTTCAGGTAAAAACGTCCCTGCTGCTCGCTCATGGTAACAGGCAATGGAACTACATTGTACTCATTGATTACTTCTTTCATTTGGCATCCACACATTAATAACCCAACGAAAAATACTGGCAGACTCTTTTTCTTCATAATAAATCTGTGTTAAGTTTTTAAATAAAGGGGGTATAGAAATTCTTTTTGGACAAAAATAGCAATAAAAACGGAATAAACATGTTTTTCAGAGAGATTAATATGTTTACAATATAAAAATATTTTTCACAGATTTGTTTCTTTATTGCTAATAGAATGCTATCTTTGTCCGAGTTAACCAATTTATTAATCTAACACGCATGACAGCAAATACCCCCAAACGGTTGCTTGCTCTTGACATATTGAGAGGCATCACTATTGCAGGCATGATTCTTGTAAATAACCCCGGTTCATGGGGGTATGTGTATACTCCGTTGGAGCATGCCGCCTTTAACGGGTTAACCCCTACCGATCTCGTTTTTCCTTTTTTTATGTTCATTATGGGAATATCCACTTATATTTCTTTGCGGAAATATAATTTTACTTATTCTCATGCTACATTACGGAAGATTGTGAAACGTACAGTCGTTATTTTTTGTATCGGTCTATTTTTGAATCTTCTGGCCAAATCGGTTTTTACACATCATCTGAATTTTGAAGAGTTGCGTTATTTAGGAGTCATGCAACGGCTTGCTATAGGATACGGTGTGACTAGTCTGGTTGCTATAACGGTGAAGCATAAATATTTTCCCGCTATCATTTTGGTAACTTTGGCCGTCTATTTTCTTTTATTGGCTATGGGAGACGGCTTTAACTTGTCGGCCACTAATATAGTGGCCCGTTTTGATGTATGGGCATTGGGTACATCCCACATGTACCATGATGGTGGAATGGCGTTTGATCCGGAAGGACTATTGAGTACGCTTCCTGCGGTGTGCCATGTAATGGTAGGGTTTTATTGTGGAAAGTTATTGTTTTCTGCTAAAGATAATGACGAGAAGATACAACGATTGTTTTTGGTGGGTACTATTCTCACATTTGCTGGCTTTTTGTTAAGTTACGGCTGCCCTATCAATAAGAAAGTGTGGTCGCCTACTTTTGTCATTACAACCTGCGGATTGGCATCCAGCTTTTTGGCTCTGCTTATCTGGATCATTGATATAAAAGGCTATCAAGGTTGGTGTGTTTTTTTCCGGTCGTTCGGAGTGAACCCTTTGTTTATCTATGTGTTTGCGGAAATAATGGGGATTCTATTGGGCGCTACGGGGGCAAGTGTCTTTATTTATGAAAAGGTACTGGTTCCGGTGTTGGGAAATTATCCCGGTTCATTAGCCTATGCTTTGTTGTATGTATTATTTTGTTGGAGTATTGTTCATATTTTATACAAGAAAGGTATTTATGTCAAGATCTAAAAAACGGAAACAGAAAATTAGTTAAATGAAAGAGACGAAGAATGTTTTTATGTCAGAACTGACGGAGGTGTTTAGCAAACGTCAGCAACAGTTTGTTCAGTTTGCTTACTCGTATGTCAGGAACAGGGAAGAGGCTGAGGATATTGTAATGGGGGCTTTTACTAATGTATGGGAGCACCGGAATGAGTTACAGGAGGATACCAATATTTCTGCGTTGCTGTTGACTGCCATAAAAAATCGTTCATTGAATCATTTGCAACACTTGGAGGTACGTATGCGTGCCGAGCAGCATATAGGAGATATGCGGCAGAAAGAACTGGCTTTGCGTATCTCGACTTTGGAGGCTTGTGATCCCGATAAATTGTTTTGTGATGAGATTCAAGCTTTGGTGCAGGAAGCCATTAGTGAATTGCCTCCTACAAGCAGGGAGGTGTTTATTTTGAGCCGGATGAAAAATTTACCGAACAAGGAAATTGCTTTGCGGCTGGATATTTCTGTAAAGACTGTAGAATTTCATATCACCCGGTCGCTGAAACAGTTGCGGGTGCAGCTGAAGGATTATCAGTTTCTTTGGAGTTTTTTATAAAACAAGACCATGTCTCAGTTATTTGGACATGGTCTTGTTCTTATTTCATATACAGGAATCAGAAACTATAATCTGCACTTAAACCGAACACTTTGTTGGTACGGCTATATACATTTGTTCCGGGTAGTCCGGTTCCGTTATAGTTGGTTGATTTTTTTGTATAATCCTCATAATTAGTCCACATATAACCAACATTTAAATAGAGGTGTTTGTTCATCTTTATTTTGGCTCCGACTCCCAAAGAGTAAGAATCACAAGAAAAACTGGTGTCTGATTGATAGTTATCTGATAGTCCGTAGTCAGTGATTTGTCCACCACAGCTGAGAGTTAGTTGCTTGGTTACATCAAATTCAATACCTGCCAAGTATTCATTGGTTCCTTTAGTCAGATATTTTTGTTTGCCGTTTGCCATACCTGCATTTTTGTCATCATAAAAATGATATTCTACAGAAGCGCGAAGTACCGGAAGGAATTCGTAGGCGGCTGCGATAGAGAGCATGGCTGGAATATCATTGGGAGTATTCACACCGTGTTCGTAGGGGGCTACCATATCTTTGGCACTGGGTGGATATTGTAAGTTCTTTGTATTGTTTTCGATATTCAAGTTGGTCTTGAATTCATATTTGGCACCAATGTTCAGTTTACCCAGTTTAGCATCTACACCGATAACAGGAGTAAGTCCCCAGCCGGTTTGGTCACAGTCTAGAGCAAGAGGCAACAGGTTTGTGTCTGTTCCTTTTACAATAGCGTTCAGAAAGCCTTTGTAGCCACCGGTAAAGTAGTTCATTCTACCTCCACCGAATACGGAAAGCCATTCGGTAGCTTTATAGGATAATCCCAGCTGCAAAGAGTAAATATATTGTTTACCGTCCATGGCACTTGTTATATCATACATATCAGGAGTTATAACCGTAGGTTTTTCTGCTTTTAAACCTTCTTGAAAAATACCTGCCATAGCTGAGGCGTCGAACATAGGCAGTCCGTCATCAAAAGACGCCTTTCCACCTCCGGCAGTGATGGCGAAGAATCCTGAAATTGTCCACTCACCTTTTTTATATGCGGCGAAGAGGCTGGGGATAACCGGTGCGGCGGCTGTTCCTTCGTAATATTTTTCAAAAGGCTTGTCTGCAACAGTAGGACCTGTGGCGTTAACGCCATTGTATGTCATAAAACTGGCATCAATATTTCTAGTCTGATAAGCGCTCTGAATGCTCAATCCTACATGGAATCCGTCTTTGGGCAAGAAAGCCAGGCCGGCAGGATTAGATAAAGCACCGTCTATTTCTGTTGTAGCACCACGAGATAGCATACGGAGAAAAGCTGCATGTTGATTTGTATTGGTTAAAATACCTCCTGCGAAAGTTGAATTTGAAACGATTAGTGTCGCTGCACTAATTAATAATAGTTTCTTCATTTATTACTTGATTTTTTGTTTGCGGGCGCAAAGGTAGGATAAAATAACACACGGGCAAACCTTTTGTGCAATTATTTGTGTCGTCTATTGAAAAAATCAACTGTTTCAACAGAAACTATTTGCCTGGATGATGAATATCCTTTTTTTATTTGTGTGATTGATTGGTAGGAACTGTGGAATGAGGGAGCATGCTGATGCTTTTGTGATATATTTGTTCCGGCACGCCTGTCCGCTAAGTAAATTCCTGGTCTGTTTACAGTTTCTTCACTCCATTCAGAACACCGGATTGAAAAGAATGTAGTATCTTTGCAACTCTTTTACTCAATGCAAAAAAAATATATGTATACCAACAAAGAAATATGGAACGTAAGTTATCCGATTTTTCTCGGATTATTGGCGCAAAACATTATCAATGTGACAGATACTGCTTTCCTGGGCAGGGTAGGAGAAGTCGAGTTGGGAGCTTCCGCCATGGGTGGATTGTTTTATATCTGTGTCTTCACTATTGCTTTCGGTTTTAGTGTCGGTTCACAAATCTTGATTGCTCGTCGTAATGGAGAAGGACGTTACAAAGATGTGGGTCCCGTAATGATACAGGGAGGGACATTCTTGCTGGGATTGGCGGTGCTCATGTTTGGGCTGACACATCTTTTGGCCCCATCCATTGTCCGCTTGCTCATTTCATCTGATTCCATTTTTGATGCTACCATGGAATTTCTCAACTGGCGTATTTGGGGCTTTTTCTTCGCCTTTGTCAACGTGATGTTCCGTGCGCTGTATATTGGTATTACACGTACTAAGGTGCTGACAATGAATGCAGTGGTCATGGCATTGGTGAATGTGCTGTTGGACTATATTTTGATTTTCGGTAAGTTTGGAATGCCGGAGATGGGGATTAAAGGAGCAGCTGTCGCTTCGGTGATGGCTGAAGCCGCTTCATTGGCTTTTTTCTTGATTTATACCTACGCAAAGGTGGATTTTAAGAAATTCGGCTTGAATCACTGGCAGAAGATTGACTTTTCTTTATTGGGAAAAATTCTGAGTATTTCGTGTTTTACCATGATACAATATTTTTTGGCCATGGCTACTTGGTTTGTCTTTTTCATCGCGATAGAACGGTTGGGTCAACGCGAGCTGGCGATTGCCAATATCGTGCGTAGTATCTATATTGTGATGCTCATTCCGGTTCAGGCATTGTCTACTACTACCAATTCATTGGTCAGCAATCTGATTGGTGCGGGGGGGATAACCCATGTCATGCGTTTGATTTGGCGTATAGCCCGGATGTCGTTTCTCATTATGGTGGTCTGTGTGGCGGTGGTGGTGCTTTTTCCTCATGCCATGCTTTCGGTTTACACCAACGAACCGGCGTTGCTGGTAGAGTCTGTGCCTTCGTTGTATGTCATTGCCGGAGCGATGATTATTGCATCAGTGGCGAATATTTATTTCAATGCCATTTCGGGAACTGGAAATACGCAGGCTGCTCTGATACTTGAAATGGGGACTTTGGTATTCTACGCCCTTTACATTCTATGGATAGGCATGGTGGTGAAAGCACCGGTTTCTGTTTGTTTTTCTATAGAGGTGGTGTACTATAGTTTGTTACTGCTTAGCAGCATTATTTATTTGAAAAAAGCAAAATGGCAGAATAAAAAGATATAAGGTTCATAAGTTTTTTGTATTTTTGCACCCTGTTGTTATTCTGAAGGTTAGTAAAGAAGGACAGGCAATCATAATTTGTAATTTATAATTAAATATATATGTTCGATAATTTAAGTGAGAGACTGGAACGGTCTTTTAAGATTCTGAAAGGTGAGGGGAAAATCACCGAGATTAATGTAGCGGAAACATTGAAGGATGTGCGTAAAGCTTTGTTGGATGCTGACGTGAACTATAAGGTCGCCAAAGGCTTTACTGATACTGTGAAAGAAAAAGCTTTGGGGCAGAATGTGCTTACGGCTGTGAAGCCCAGCCAGTTGATGGTAAAGATTGTACATGATGAACTGACTGCATTGATGGGCGGTGAGACTGCCGAATTGGTGTTGGAAGGTCGTCCGGCGGTTATCCTGATGTCAGGTCTGCAAGGTTCCGGTAAGACTACTTTCTCCGGTAAACTGGCCCGTATGCTGAAAACCAAGAAGAACCGTAAGCCGCTGTTGGTGGCTTGTGACGTTTATCGTCCCGCTGCTATCGAACAGTTAAGAGTATTGGGAGAACAAATCGAGGTTCCTGTATATAGTGAATTGGACAGCAAGAATCCGGTGCAGATTGCATTGAACGCTATTCATGAAGCAAAAGCGAAAGGTTATGATTTGGTTATTGTCGATACAGCCGGTCGTCTGGCTATCGACGAACAGATGATGAATGAGATTGAGGCGATTAAGAAAGCGGTCAATCCGGATGAAACATTGTTCGTTGTCGATTCAATGACCGGTCAGGATGCGGTGAATACAGCCCGTGAATTTAATGAACGTCTGGACTTTAACGGTGTTGTGCTGACCAAGTTGGATGGTGATACCCGTGGCGGTGCCGCTCTTTCTATTCGTACCGTTGTGAATAAGCCTATCAAGTTTGTGGGTACCGGCGAAAAGTTGGATGCTATCGACCAGTTCCATCCTGCACGTATGGCAGACCGTATTCTCGGTATGGGTGATATCGTGTCTTTGGTAGAACGTGCGCAGGAGCAATATGACGAGGAAGAGGCAAAGCGCCTTCAGAAAAAGATTGCCAAAAACCAGTTCGACTTCAATGACTTTTTGAGCCAGATTCATCAGATAAAGAAGATGGGTAACCTGAAAGAGTTGGCTTCCATGATTCCGGGTGTGGGTAAAGCGATTAAAGACATTGATATCGATGATAATGCCTTCAAGAGCATTGAGGCGATTATTTATTCCATGACTCCGCAGGAACGTACAAATCCCGAAATCCTGAACGGAACACGTCGTACGCGTATAGCCAAAGGCAGTGGAACCAGCATTCAGGAGGTAAACCGTCTGCTGAAGCAGTTTGACCAGACCCGCAAGATGATGAAGATGGTGACCGGCAGCAAGATGGGTAAGATGATGCCGAAACTTAAAAAGTAAGGTTTAAATAAACAGGTAGGGAGAAAGTGCGGAACTTTCTCCTTTTTTTATTATGCAACGTGGCTGATTTATGCTACATTTGTTGCTCAATGGATTATTTATAAATAAATAGTATGCAACTAATTGATGGAAAAGCTATTTCGGAACTGGTGAAGCAGGAGATTGCTGCGGAAGTTGCCGGAATCGTGGCTAAAGGTGGCAAGCGTCCCCATTTAGCTGCAATCCTCGTTGGACACGACGGGGGAAGTGAGACATACGTGGCGGCTAAAGTAAAGGCCTGTGAAGTATGTGGTTTCAAATCCAGTCTGATCCGTTATGAAGCAGATGTGACGGAAGAAGAATTACTGGCAAAGGTCAGAGAACTGAATGAGGATGCTGACGTGGATGGTTTTATCGTACAACTTCCCTTACCGAAGCATATTTCCGAGCAGAAAGTGATTGAAACCATTGACTATCGGAAAGATGTGGATGGTTTTCACCCTATCAATGTAGGTCGTATGTCCATTGGTCTTCCTTGCTATGTATCTGCTACTCCTAATGGTATTCTGGAATTGCTGAAGCGTTACCATATTGAAACACAGGGAAAGAAGTGTGTAGTATTGGGCCGTAGCAATATTGTGGGTAAGCCTATGGCGAGCCTGATGATGCAGAAAGCTTATCCGGGTGATGCCACTGTAACTGTTTGTCACAGCCGCAGCAAGGATTTGGTAAAAGAATGTCAGGAAGCTGACATTATCATTGCTGCACTGGGTCAGCCGAATTTTGTGAAGGCTGAGATGGTGAAAGAAGGTGCGGTGGTTATTGACGTGGGTACTACCCGTGTGCCGGATGCCACAAAGAAATCCGGATTCAAACTGACCGGAGATGTGAAATTTGATGAAGTGGCTCCCAAATGTTCTTATATCACTCCTGTTCCGGGTGGTGTGGGACCTATGACTATTGTATCTTTAATGAAGAATACGTTGCTGGCTGGAAAAAAGGCCATTTACAAATAAGTGCCACACGCTTTGCGAAGCTTGCTGGATAAAAAAAGAATGTGTCAAAAGTTTGGTAATGCTTACAAGATAAGCTGACCTGCTTTTGACACACTTGTTTTCATGAACAAAAGTTATGCCTGTTTTTCGGACTTACCTGTAAAATCATAAGGAAGGATTTTCGCTCTTAAAAGATTATTTTGTTCTTCGGAGTAATCATACTTTCGGGAGTGTCCTTGATGTATCGGTCTTTCTCGCTGGGAAGTTCGGGACATTTATGCCCTCATGCCCTCACTGCATGTATAATAGGTTTATTATAAAAGATTTAGATGGTGAGGGCAAAAAATATTGCTCTCACTTATGCTCTTATGCCCTCACTGTATTGTGAAGCTGAATTTTGCATAAAATGCTTGAATACAGTTATATATATACTTTTTATAGGCTATTCCGTTTTGATGTAAAGTAGGCTATTTTTAGGTTTTTTTTGTAAGAAGTGCGCATGGAGGATTTGTACCTTTATGGAATATGGCGGATTCCGGCTGTGGTAAAAAAGATCAGGTCATTTTTAAAAAAGATGACGAGCTTTTTTTAAAAGGCCGCCGTCTTTTTTAAAAACGTCTTGGTCTTTTTTTTAAATGTCCTTGTCTTTTGGACTGGCGGTTGGCATGCTTGCTGACGTGGTTTCTGTTGGGGTCATTGTCATCAATAAGGCATGTGTGTGATATATAAAGATTTGTTGCAAATGCTTGTAGATCCTCTTTCTAATTTTTTATTTGTATTATTCGCTTGAAAAAAACGATGGTACTGCTGTTTCAGAACGGGTGCAGGTTAGTGAAGCCTGTTGGCACAGTTCGGGGTTGCTCCTACGGAATTCAAGCGTATGAAAACTGTAAATTAGTGTAGAACTTTGTTCTTTACGAATTTTTTCCTATCTTGTACCCTTTAATGTTAGAATAGATGAAACAGATCTTCATTCTTTTTTTGCTATGGTTTGGTTTGTCGCTATCGGCGCAAGATCAGATCTCTTTGTTGTTTGTCGGTGATTTGATGCAACATCAGGCTCAAATTGATGCAGCCAGGCAAGGAGACGGGTATAATTATAATGATTGCTTCCGTCATGTGAAGAAAGAAATAAGTGAGGCGGATATGGCTATAGGGAACTTAGAGGTGACATTGGGAGGAAAGCCTTATAGAGGGTATCCGGCGTTCAGTGCTCCGGATGAATATCTTCATGCTATAAAGGAAGCCGGATTTGATGTATTGCTGACCGCTAACAATCATTGTCTGGATAAGGGGAAGTTGGGGTTGGAACGTACTATTCTGATGTTGGATTCTTTGAAAATACATCATGCTGGAACCTATAGGAACCCGGAAGAACGTCATAAGAACTACCCGTTATTGATTGAGAAGAATGGTTTTAGAATTGTATTGTTGAACTATACTTATGGAACGAATGGCTTGAAGACTGATGCTCCGAATGTGGTGAATTATATTAATCGGGAACAAATAAAAAAAGATATTCTTGATGCACGCAGAAAACTTCCTGATGTTATTATAGCCTGTATGCATTGGGGAGTGGAATATTGTTCGTTCCCTGAACGATCGGAGTGTGAATTGGCTAACTGGTTGATTGAACAAGGAGTTGATCATGTAATAGGTTCGCATCCGCATGTACTCCAGCCTATGGAAATTGTAAAAGACCCCCGGACTCCTGCCCGGCATGTCATTGTTTATTCATTAGGTAATTTTATCTCAAATATGTCGAAAGAAAAAACGGATGGAGGAGCTATGGTAAGATTGAAGTTGCAACGGATTTTTCGAATAACCCGTTTAGCGGATTGTGAATATGCATTGGTTTGGACTTCAAGACCTGTTTTAAGTAAAAAAAAGAACTTTGAATTATATCCTGTTACTTTTATTAATAAATCCATTAATAATGAGGAACTTAATGTGATGAAACGTTTCTTGAAAGGAACTGAAAATTTATTAGGAAAATCGAATGGAGGCATAAAAGAGTATTTTTTTGAATAATTTTTCCTCAAAAAGTTTGCAGATATAAAAAAAAGCAGTACCTTTGCATCGCTTTCGAAAGGAAAGCCTAACATGGTGACTATAGTTCAGTCGGTTAGAGCGTCAGATTGTGGTTCTGAATGTCGTGGGTTCGAATCCCACTAGTCACCCCTTCACCTATGAAAGGTTCTGTAAATCTAATGATTTATAGAACCTTTTTCAGTTTTTATGTCTATTAGTGTATTATCATGATGATAAATTTGAAAGATAATAGCGAAAAGGATAAGTATATCTTGGAGTTGTTCCAGACATCTCCTAAGGAGGCTTTTCGTTTATTATTTGATGCTTATCACATGAAATTATGTATATATGCGGTGCAGCTGACCGATTCTTTTGAGATGGCTGAAGATATTGTGCAGGATTTCTTTATCTATTTTTGGGAGAAGAAATATTATTTGAAAATAAATCAGAATCTTCGTTATTATCTTTATTTGTCTGTGCGGAATGCGGCCATCAATGCTTTGCAGAAAAACAACATGTTGTCTATGGAAGAACTCTCAGGCATTGATATGGGTATTCCTGAAGAGTCTATAGATGAAGAGGAGCAAGAGGAACGAAATAAGTTATTATTGGAAAAACTACAAAAATTACCTCATCAGGAATTACAAGTGGTGAGAGCTGTCATTATGGAAAATAAGAAATATAAAGAAGCTGCTGAGGAACTTCATATTTCTGTGAATACCCTAAAAACTCATCTGACAAGAGCATTGAAACAATTAAGAAAAGAATACAATCTGCACTCACTGTTTTACTAAAATTAAATTTTTCTTCTTTTTCTGTCACCCATTTATTAATTTGGACTCTCTTTTATTAAAAGAAAGTAATCAATGAACAAAGAGAATCCAAAAAAGAACAAAAAGTCTTTTGAGTATTATATAGCGCAGCGAAAAGAAGAATTTCGTTGTCAATATGATCATGAACGTTCATGGGAAAACCTGCAATATAAGCTTCAAAAAAGAAAGAATCACCGTCTCAGTTTATATTGTGTAGCAGCCTCGGCAGCTTTTCTTTTTCTTATTTTAGGAGTCAGTCACATATTCTCTCTTCACAATAACACACAAAACAAGGAGGCCGTAGTGGCTGCTGTGGTTTCATTTCCGGAAACAGGCAGCCGCAAGGCTATCCTTACTTTAGAGAATGGAGAAAAAGTGGATCTGTCTGTTAAAAAGGGTACGATTTCTAATGCAAATTCTACTGTAATCAATAATAATGCCAATCAATTATTGACTTATAGAAAAGTGGAAGAGGTTTCTTCAACTCCTCAGATTAATACATTGGCTATTCCAAGAGGAGGGGAATATCAGTTGATTTTATCGGATGGAACAAGGATATGGATGAATGCTGAAAGTCTTTTGCGTTATCCAACTTCTTTCATTGGAGAAAAAAGAGAAGTTTTCCTAGAAGGGGAAGCTTTTTTTGAAGTGGCGAAAGATGCTAAGCACCCCTTTATAGTTCATACAAACAGACATTCGGTGGAGGTACTTGGTACAAGTTTTAATATATCTGCTTATCCTGATTATAAGGTATATACGACTCTTGCAGAAGGGCGTATCAAAGTAAGTACAACTAAAGTTTCGGTTGTGTTAAATCCTGACCAACAAGCGGTTATTGAACCGAATAATGATGATATAGTGACACGTGATGTGCCTGCTTATCTATTTACTTCCTGGGCGAAAGGAAATTATGAGTTTCGTAATACGTCTTTGTCTGAAATTGTTGCCCAACTGTCACGGTGGTATAATGTAGATATCTATTTTAAAAATGAATCTTTGAAAGATAAAAGATTTGCAGGTATCATTTTCAGGGATGAAGAGTTGAATTTTGCTATTGAAGTGATTGAGAGAGTGTCTAATGTACATTTTACTCGCGAAGAAGAAACGATTTACATTGAAGATAGTAGAGAAAAGTGAGTTATAACAAATAATATATTTATTAAATTAATCAACAAACATTATGAGTGCAAAACTTTCGAGCAAAAATTTTTACGGCGGAAATCTCATGGTTAAATGCTTTGTTGCATTGGTCATATTCTTTTGTTCAGTGGGAAATCTGTTTGCTCAAACTGAGACGAAGGTAACTATCAATGTAGATAAAGTGTTGATCAGAACAGCGTTGGAACGGTTACAAAAAGAAACAAAGGTCCATTTCGTTTATGATGAAGAAAACATAGATCAGGATAAAAGAGTGAGTTTGTCTTATACTCAGGCTCCTCTTAAAATAGTTCTAGAAGATTTTTGTAAACAAACATCGTTACGTTATGAAGTGAAAAGAAACTTGATCCTGATTTTGCCGGGAAAGGCTGACAGGAATGTAAATCGTCAGTCTTTTTTAATGAAGGGTGTCGTTACGGATGAGGATGGAGAAAGTATAATTGGGGCTACAGTTATGATTGGTGGAACTAGTAAAGGTACTGTTACCGATATAAATGGGCAATATACATTGGAAGTCCAGTCTGGGGATTTAGTTTCATTTACTTTTGTGGGGATGACTGATAAAGTTATAAAAGCACAGGTAAATAAAAAGATGGTTAATGTTCAGCTTGAGAGTAATGCAACTGCTTTAGCAGATGTTGTGATTACTGGATATCAGACCTTATCAAAAGAACGCGCAACAGGTTCATTTGATAAAGTAGATTCCAGTGTGTTATCATCACGTCCGACAGCAGATCTTTCTACGGCATTACAAGGTTTGGTTGCTGGAATGCAGGCGACGGAAAAAGAGGATGGAAGCATTGATTTTTTAATTCGTGGTTCAAGTTCATTATATGCTGATAAAAAGCCATTGCTTGTAGTGGATGGTTTTCCTATTCAGGGGGATTTTAGTAGTATAAATCCGAATGATGTGGAAAGTGTTACAGTTTTGAAAGATGCGGCTGCTGCATCAATTTGGGGAGCTCGTTCCGCTAATGGGGTTATTGTTGTTACGACCAAAAAAGGTAAAAAGGATAAAGTTCAAGTTGATGTACAGGCATTTGTTCGTATAGGTACTAATCCTGATCTTGAATATATTATGAATCAGGCAGATAGCCGTACAATGGTTGATTATGAAATGAGAGCGTTTGAGAATAACTGGAAGATGGCAGCTTGGGAATATGCTCCAATTTTTTCAAAAATACAGAATTCTCTAACTTTGGCACAAGAGTTATATTATGCTAATAAATATCAAGGGCTTTCTAAAGAAGAAATGGAGCAGGGATTAGAGCGTTTACGTAATACTAGTAATCGTCAACAATTGAAAGATTATTTAATGCAAACACAGTTATTGCAACAATATAATGTCAGTATATCTGGAGGAACTGAACGTATGTCAAATTATATGTCTTTAATGTATGAGAAAAATGATGAAAGTACTATTAAACGTGGATATGAGAAGTTCATGATTAACTATAATAATTCATATAAGGTTACAAAATGGTTGACTGCTAATTTGATAACAACCTTGCAACGTAAGGATCAAGAAACGTCTGGCGTGACTATTGGTGAATTCAGTAATTTGTCACCTTATGAAATGTTATTGAATGAAGATGGTAGTTATGCAACTAATTTGAATGTATATAATCGTGCGGAATTAGAAAAATTGCCTTTAGAAAAATTACCTTATAGTGATTGGTCATACAATATGCTTCGTGAAGTGCGTGGGCGTGAATATAAGACTACAAATACAATGTATCGTGTTCAGCTGGGGTTAAATGCTCAAATTATTAAGGGACTGAATTATGATATGCGTGTGCAGTATGAATCGACATCTTCAGAATATAAAAATTATGATAGCGAAGATACTTTTTATGCGCGTAATTTAGTAAACTCATATACGGAATATAATAATGAAACACAGGAAGTAGGGGTTTCTCGTATTCCTAAAGGTGGGGTCTTGCGATCAGGTAAGACGGAATATTCAAATTATGTATTTAGAAACCAATTGAATTATAACAATTCATTTGCAGAAAAACATGAAATTTCTGCATTAGCTGGTATTGAAATAAGCCAATATGATACCGAAGGTACTGTTAATCCGTATGTGTATGGATATAATAAAGAGAAAAATACATCATCTGTTCCTCCTTATGGGTATGGTAGTAATGTAGACTCATTCAAGAATTTTTTTGGAAATAGTGCAACAATTGAGGGTGGAAATACAAGTTATAGTCTTCGTTGTGACAGATATGTATCCTATTATACTAATATAGGGTATGTATATGACGGAAAATATGGAGCTTCTTTCAGTGCTCGTGGTGATGGATCTAATTTTGTTTCGGATGACCCGTCTTTGCGTTGGTCGCCTATGTGGTCTGTTGGCGCAAAATGGAATATAGGTAAAGAAGAGTTTATAAAAGATATAGATTGGATTAACTATTTAAATTTACGTGCTACTTATGGAATAAATGGTAATGCGGAAAAAAGTACCTCGCCGTTGACATTGGTTTCTGTTGGAAGTTCGGTTAATTCTACTACAGGTACTATTACTGGAAATATCTCTAGCTTTGGTAATCCATCTTTGCGTTGGGAGAAAACTTATACTACAAATATAGGTGTTGATTTTGACTTGTTTAGAAGTAAATTATCCGGTAAGTTGGATTTTTATAATCGGAAAAGTAAGGATGTTATCGGACAGGTTACTATTCCGTCTGTATATGGTACTAGTACTCAGAAATTTAATAATGCTGAAATATTAAATCGAGGTGTTGAATTAGAGTTGACAGGAAACTTCCATATACCATCGGTAGATTTGGGGATTCGTTCCACTGTGACTTATGCTTATAACTACAATAAGATTTTAAAGCTTTATTATCCGGCTCTTTATTGTTATGAATTAGTAGAAGCAGATACTCATGTCGAAGGAAGACCAGTCGGTAGTTTGTATTCATATGATTTTTTGGGAACGGAAAATGGAATACCTTATGTTATTGGGGCTAATGGAGATAAAATATCCATGAATGATGTTTCTGTACATAATCGTTCTTTGGGACTTGATATCTTGCATTATAGTGGTACTACTATTCCTCCCCACACATTTGGATGGTCTAATCAGTTTACTTGGAATAATTTCAGTTTATATGTTTATTTAACAGGTAATTTTGGTGGTATCTTTCGAGCGCCTACTGCCGGAAGTATTCCTTCTGTAGGTAGCGGAAAAACTTTTGTCAGTAGTTCTATTAAGGATTTTGCTGATAGTGATGGTACTCTATATCCTACTTGGCCTCTTAAAGATGAATCTAATTTTTATTTATGGGATCGTTATACTCCGAATTTAGAATATTTTGTTCAAGATGCTTCTTTTATTCGTTTGAAAGAAATCAATTTAGAATATAATTTGTCTAAAAAACTTGCTGGAAAATTACATCTTAGGGGGGCGAAACTTTTTGTTCAAGCACGTAATTTAGGATTGATTTATTGTGCTAATGATTATGGGTATGATCCTGAATGGCTACCTGGAAGTAATAAACCATCTGCAACAATTGCCTTTGGCGCTAATATTAATTTTTAATTTAAAGATTATGAAACAAATAATATATGTTTTTTTGTTGACTGTATTGTCTTCGTGTGATAGTTATCTGTCTAAAGTGCCTTCGCCTTCTACTAGTGCTCCTATTAATAACGTGGAACAACTGGTTGCAATTTATGATAATGCAACAGCATTTATTAATGAAACCAATCCCTTTGCTTGTTATTCCAATGATGATGCCGACTTGACAGCCGAATTATATAAAGCTGATCCTAGTGCATTTGCTATATCAAGTACGGTTTTTTATAATATATTGCATACAGCAGGGATTGCTTCACAGGCTTCGGATGGTTTATGGAATGGAGAGTATTCAAATATTTTTAAAGCTAATACCATAATTAACAATGTGGATAAAGTTACTGGAGATGAAAGCGAGAAAATAAAATTAAAATGTAATGCCCATTTTTTACGTGCTTATTCGTATTTCGTATTAGCTCAATATTATTGCTTGCCTTATTGTGAAGCCAATAAAAATGCTTTGGGACTTCCCAAACGTTTGAATACGGATTTTGAGGAGTCAATAGCCAGGGTGTCATTGGACGAAATTTATCAATTGATATTAGATGATTTGGAAATTGCAGCCGTGACCCCAGATAAGAGTGTAAATCCTAATTTTCCATGGCGTATTTGTCAGGCAACAGTAAATGCATTACTTTCACGTGTATACTTGACAATGGGGAATTATAAGGAGGCACAAGCTACTGCGGAAAAGGCTTTGGAAGGAGCTCCTGAACTATTGGATTTTAATGAATTGGGTTATGCTCCTGTTGAATCTTATCCAGAAATGGAGGGTCTTCCGGCACAGGATGTATATAATTGTGAAACTCATAAATGGACAACGATTAAGTATTTATATTGGAAGGAATTTCTTTTCCCACGTTTTACTTATGCGCGTAGTCAATGGATTATTCCATCTGATGATTTAGTGAGTCTATATGATCAGCAGAATGACCGCCGTTTTAAGTTGTTTTTTGTGGAACATGGAAACCGTCGTATGGGAGTTCCGTATGAAGCATATCGTTATAATCAATTCTATGATGGACGTTATATAATATCTGGCTTGACTACTGCTGAAATGTTATTAAATAAAGCAGAGGCACAAATTCGCCAAGGAATGTGGCAAGAGGGTTTAAAGACTTTGGACGTGCTTCGTGAAAAGCGTTATGAGGCCGGTACCTACATTTCTCTTAGCGCAGGTAACCAAAGTGAAGCTTTATCTATTGTATTGGCTGAAAGACGTCGTGAAATGCCATTTTCTATGCGTATACCTGATATCAAACGTTATGGTGTAAATGAAATATTGGAAGATGATGTGACAGTAGTAAAGAATTTTTTTGAAATATCAATGTCTGAGGTTTTTATAGATAAGCCTAAAACTTATACGATTCCTTCCAATAGTTTGTTGTGGGCGATGCCAATAAATGATGTTGAAATAGGGTCAAGCAATGGTGCTATTCAACAAAATAGATATGAATGAACAACCTTAAATAGTGCAAATCTTCAATGATTTTTTGAGATGCTACGTTTGGGGTATATGTAGTATGTTTTTGACAAAATGATATGTTATTAATTACATTATAATAATTGGCGATATGAGAAAAAATATTTTTTTTATAGTATTCATTATTTTATGTGCAGTTTCGTGTACAGAAAAAAAATCAAATTTTATTAATACGGTTCATTTGAAAGGCCAGTTGCTTGATATGGGTAGCCAGAATGTGCGTATGAGATTTGACGGAGCAGCATCTATGCTAGGTGACAGCCGAGATATTTTGTTGAAAACGGATGCTGCCGGTTATTTTGATACTACTTTTGTACTTAAAGAGCCGACATATTATACTATCAGCCGCAACACATTGTATCTTACTCCAGGAGATGACATGACTATCAAAGTAACTCAGACAAATACAGAAGCGGAATTCTCGGGAATCGGAGCCGAAGCCAATAATTACATGAAGTTCCGTCTTTTTCCGAAAGGTGGTTCTTATCTGGAAGCCGGTGGTAACTTGCGTGGAGATTTTGTGTCCACTAAAGCGTTGGTTGACAGCTTGGCCGCTATACGTATGCATACATTGGATACGTTGAGTAATGTGTCTGATGCATTTAAAAAGCTGGAAACAGCACGGATCAAAGCGGATATTATCAATAGTTATATCTGTTATGCAAGTTATTCAAGGATGTTTGCCGAAGTGAAGAATGAAGAAGAGATGCGGGCTAAATGGAATGAGTTTAATGTTTCATTAACTCAGGATGTAACTCCGCTATATAAGGAGATTGTGAATGAAGATATGCTGAATGTAGCTGTGGTGCGCGATGTTTTGTCTTATCAGGAAGATTCTACATTGGCTTCTCTTTGGTTTAAGGATATTTCCATTCCTGCGCGTACTACGGAATTATATGCTTGTGCTAAAATAGTCGATAATCTGAGAAATGAAGCTTCAGAACAGACTGTGAACGAGGCGAAGGCATTTTTGCAAACAGTGAAGAATGCTGATTTTGCAACAGAAATTGAAGGAAAGATTGTTCAAGCTTCCAAGTTGCTTCCCGGACAACCTGCCATTGATTTTGAAATGTTGGATGTGGAGGGTAATGTGAAGCATCTTGCAGATTTTAAGGGTAAGGTGATTTATATTGATTTATGGGCGACCTGGTGTGGGCCTTGCATTCAGGAATCTCCGGCATTTGAGGCTTTAGGTAAGAAATATGTGGGTAAGGATATCGTTTTTCTTCCGGTTTCTACAGATACTACAACGAAACCTTGGTTAAGGTATTTGGATGGACATAAGAAAGAATTGACTCAATATCATTCCAATGATGTTGCTTTAAAAGAAAGTTGGGCTATCATGTATATTCCTCGTTTTATTTTGATTGACAAGGATTTCAATATTGTGAATGCATACGCTCCACGTCCGTCAAGTGAAGAGATTGGTACTTTGATTGATTCTGTTCTTAATAAATAGTAAATTTATGATTTATAAAAAATATCTATTATTAGGCGTTTCTTTATGCATGTTAAATGCTTGCAATGAGTCTAAGTCTGTGTCTTTAGAGGGTAGTCTTGATGGAATCCAGGCTGATTCTATCTATTTATATCAAGTAGACAATGAGCATTATGGTAGTGTGAAACTGATTAAATCTATTGCTGTTACCGATGGTAGGTTTGCTTATCCCACTGATTCTATACAAGCCGGTCTTTATTGTTTCTCTTTGCAGAATATGGAGCGTGGAGAGTATTTACAGCAATACGCTAATTTGTTTTTGGAACCCAAATCCATGCAGCTTACCTTGGGTAAGGATAAGTATGATCAACTGAGTTTACATGCTACAGGGTCTGCATTGCAGGAGCAATACGAAGCCTTGCAAGAAGCGAAATATGTAGCAGGTAATCGTATGGTTCTCGATTCTTTGGATCATATGTTCTATGAAGCTCGTGAAAAAGGGGATCGTGAGGAAATGGAGCGTATCCGGGAGGTTTCCAGTCCTTATTATGAGAGTGCCTCGGAACAGACCCGTAAACTGATAAATGGGGAAATTGCTAAAAATAAAGGCTCATACTTCGGTTTGTATCTTTATTATACTTATCGCTTCCAAAATCATACTTTTAATACAGTTGAGGAGATTGATGAGGCACGTAACTTCATAGGCAGTTTTGATGAGGCGTCCAGGCGAAGTGGTATATATGTAAAAATGCAAGAAGGTTTGGATAAATTTGCTAGGTGTGCTACCGGTAGCGTTGCTCCTGCTATAACAGGAATTGATTTGAAAGGGAATTCTGTCAGTTTGAACGATTTCAAGGGTAAATATGTTCTAGTCGATTTCTGGTTTGCCGGTTGTAGTTGGTGTCGTAAGGAAACTCCTTATCTGTTGAAGACGTACAATGCTTTCAAAGATAAAGGATTTACTATTTATGGTGTGTCTACAGACCGTCGTGAGGAAGATTGGAAAAAGGCTATTGAAGAAGACAAGAGCTATTGGAATCAGGTTCTGTTGCAGAAAGACGACGTGAAGGATGTGTTGGAATCATACTGTATTGTCGGTTTCCCACATATAATTTTAGTAGATCCGGAAGGTAAAATTGTAGCGAAGGAGTTGCGTGGAGATGATCTTTATAATACCGTCGAAAAGTTTGTAAACGGAGCAAAATAAAGAAATGTGTTTTTTAACTCATAAAGCAGTAGGCTGGGAATGTCCGGTCTACTGTTTTTTCTTTTATGGAATATGGTTTTTTTTTGAAGGAATGATATGGTTTTATTATAGGTAGTGATGTTCTGTATTGTATTTATTTTTTAAATAAATCTAATGTGTGACCTGTATTTCTTTAATGTTTTCCTTTTGAAGAACATATTGTCTGTCGGATAAGTTAAAAGTTTACCTTTGCAATATAATCAGAGGATGAGATATTGATCTATAATAAATATTATAAATAAAACGCATAGGTATTGTAAGCGTACAATACTTTTTGGTGGTCTCGTTGGATGCTTGTGTTCAGATTTAAGGCGAGGTCACCTTATTCTCGTAGAGAATTTAGATTTTAATTTGAATGATACTTGCTCGCGATGAGTAGGTATCATTTGTTTTTTAGTCTATTCTGTATGGAAATGGCTTGTAAGATTATACATAGAAGATAGAATAATTAGATCACTCTGCCGTTGAAATGGAGGATTTGAGCGGATTATTTTAATTATTGGAAGAATTGTTCTATCCTTTAAAGCATATTGCTTCTATCTTTGCCATACTGAGAAAAACATTAAATTACACTATTATGAAGAATTTTCTTATCTTATCTCTGTTGTTAGCCTTTTTGACTACGGAAGTATGTGCGCAGTGGAAACCGGCTGGTGACAAGATCAAAACACAGTGGGCAAATAAAATAAATACCTCTGCCGTATTGCCTGAATATCCACGTCCTATAATGGAACGTAATGAATGGAAGAACTTGAATGGTTTGTGGGAGTATGCTATCACCGATTTGGGAGGAAATGTTCCGGCGCATTTTGACGGGCAGATTTTGGTACCTTTTGCAGTGGAATCTTCTTTATCAGGTGTGGGACAAAGAGTCGGTGCAAAAAAGGAATTATGGTATTCCCGTTCATTTGAAGTGCCTGTTGCTTGGAAAAATAAAAATGTATTACTTCATTTCGGTGCTGTGGACTGGAAAGCAGATATTTGGGTAAATGATGTGAAGGTTGGTAGTCATACTGGTGGTTTTACTCCGTTTTCTTTTGATATCACTGCAGCGTTGTCTGGTAAGGGAAATAATAAATTAGTAGTAAAAGTTTGGGACCCTACGGATGAAGGGTATCAGCCTAGAGGTAAACAGGTGAATAATCCGGAGGGTATTTGGTATACTCCTGTGACTGGCATTTGGCAGACTGTTTGGCTGGAACCGGTTACTGCCAGACATATTGAAGAACTTCGAATCACACCGGATATTGACCAACACTTACTGACTGTAAAAGCCCATTTGAATATGAGGGCACCTTCCGATCTGATTGAAGTAAACGTATATGACGGCAATCAGTTGGTTGCCACTGGGAAAAGTATTAATGATGAGGCTGTGGTCATACCTATGCCGGAAGATGCTAAATTATGGAGTCCTGATTTTCCCTTTTTGTATACTTTAAAGGTTATGTTGAAAAGCGATAATAAAATATTGGATCAGGTGAACAGTTATGCAGCTATGCGCAAATACTCTACGAAACGTGATGCTAATGGAATTGTACGTTTAGAACTGAATAACCAACCTTTGTTCCAGTTCGGACCATTGGATCAGGGATGGTGGCCTGATGGATTGTATACCGCTCCTACTGATGAGGCTTTAGTATATGATATACAAAAGACTAAATACTTAGGATTCAATATGATACGTAAACATATTAAAGTGGAACCGGCCCGTTGGTATACTCATTGTGATCAATTGGGAATTATTGTGTGGCAGGATATGCCTAGCGGTGATCGTAATCCGGAGTGGCAGAACCGCAAATATTTTGAAGGTACGGAAAAAAAGCGTTCGGCGGTTTCTGAGGCTTGTTACCGTAAAGAATGGAAAGAAATTATGGATTGCTTGTATTCTTATCCATGTATCGGAACATGGGTTCCGTTCAATGAGGCATGGGGGCAATTCAAGACTCCGGAAATTGCAGAATGGACTAAAGAATATGATCCGACCCGTCTGGTAAATCCTGCAAGTGGAGGTAACCATTATACTTGTGGCGATATGCTTGACTTGCATAATTATCCTGCTCCCGAAATGTATCTGTATGATGCCCAGCGAGCTAATGTTTTGGGAGAGTATGGTGGTATCGGTTGGGTAGTGAAAAATCATATTTGGGAACCGGATCGTAACTGGGGATATATACAGTTTAATTCTTCCAAAGAAGTAACTGATGAGTATATAAAATATACAGATATGCTTTATGACCTGATAATCAGGGGATTCTCGGCGGCTGTTTATACTCAGACTACGGATGTGGAGGTGGAAGTGAACGGACTGATGACTTATGATCGTAAGGTGATTAAAGTAGATGAAAAACGAGTGAGAGAAGCCAACGCACGTATCTGTAAATCATTAAAGTAAGGAATATGAATAAGCTGTTCTTTTGGGTATGTGCAGTCCTTATGACTGCATGTGCTTCTTATAAAAATGATGAGGTCTTGACTGAATCCGGTTTAAGTAACAGTCGTTTTCAAACGGAGATAAATGGTGAGAAAACTGATCTGTTTGTATTGAAGAATAAAAATAAGATGGAAGTTTGTATCACCAACTATGGCGGTCGTATTGTTTCTGTTATGGTTCCTGATAAAGATGGAATAATGAGGGATGTAGTATTGGGTTTTGATTCCATACAGGACTATATCAAATATCCGTCGGATTTTGGAGCAAGTATAGGGCGTTATGCCAACCGTATAAATCAGGGACGTTTTTCATTGGATGGGATAGTATACCAATTGCCTCGAAACAATTACGGACATTGTTTGCATGGAGGTCCTCAAGGATTTCAATATCGTATTTATAGAGGTATTCAAGTGAGTGACAGAGAGGTGAAACTGACTTACTTGTCTAAAAATGGTGAAGAGGGTTTTCCTGGAAATTTGAATTGTACTATTATAATGAAATTGACGGACGATAATGCTATTGATATTCAGTATGAAGCAGAAACGGATAAACCGACTGTTGTAAACATGACTAATCATTCTTATTTTAATTTAGATGGAGATCCGTCAAAAGATAATTCTGATTATTTATTGACTTTGAACGCGGATTATTATACTCCTGTTGACAGTACTTTTATGACGACTGGAGAAATTGTTCCGGTTGAGGGTACTCCTATGGATTTCAGACTTCCTGCTGTCATTGGAACTCGTATTAATCAAGATTTTGAACAATTAAGATATGGGAATGGCATTGATCATAATTGGGTATTGAATACTAAGGGGGATATTCATCAAGTTTGTGCCACATTGGAGTCACCTGTTACGGGGATTGTACTCAATGTTTATACTGACGAGCCGGGTATTCAGGTTTATTGTGGTAATTTTCTAGATGGGACATTGACGGGTAAAAAAAATACAATATATAATTTTCGGGCCTCTGTGTGCTTGGAAACGCAAAAATATCCCGATACACCTAATAAGGCAGACTGGCCTACGGCAGTAGTGAGACCAGGAGAAAAATATCAAAGTCATTGTATTTACAAGTTTTCGGTACATAAATAATGTATGTTAAGGTAGAAGGAATTGTGGAATATAACATTTGGGATAAATAAGATTCAGAGAGGAAGAGTCCTGAAAGAAGCGGTGAGAGTAAACACTGGTTCTTTTGGGACTTTTTCCGGATAATTATTGATATGGAGAATTTAATCTTTAATTTTGTACTCTCTAAACTAAATTGATATACTATGAAAAGAATATTCATAATAGGACTTCTTTTTTTATATGCATTTACTCTTTACTCTCAAAGTAATATCCGATATTATTTCAAAACATTGGATATTCAAGACGGACTCTCGCAAAACACGGTGAACGCTATTTTGCAAGATAAACAAGGTTTCATGTGGTTTGGAACAAAAGATGGTTTGAATCGTTTTGATGGCCTGAGTTTTCGTATTTTCAAAAAAGAGAATTCTGCTTTAGGAAATAATTTTATCACTGCACTTCATGAGGATAAAGAAGGAAATATTTGGGTTGGAACAGATGCAGGCGTTTATGTGTATAATCCTTTATTAGAAGACTTTACAGTATTTGATAGAGTTAGTGACACAGGTGATATGATTAGTCGTGCTGTGACTCGTATTGAAAGTGATGAAGATAGTGATATATGGATTTCCGTGGATTATCAAGGATTGTTTCATTTTGATCGTGTGCAAGATCGGTTAATTAATTGTCTGCATAGAGATAAGCGTAAGAACCAATTGGCCAATGTTACGCGTTTTTGGTTTGAGGAAAAACTATGTTGGGTCAGTTTATATGACGACAACCTATATTATACAAAAGATAATTTTAAGACATTGTTTCCCTTTCAGGATTCTGAAGGAAAAGAGCCTTTTAAAGATGATATCATTAATACTTGGATTATGGGTCCCCATAATTGTTGGTATATCGGTTCTTCTAATGGTTTGACTGAAATTAATCTGACAACAGGGCGGGTAAGGCGTTTGTTGAATTATTATGTGCGTGATTTAGGCTTTAAATCGGATAAGGAATTATGGGTAGGTACGGAGTCGGGGCTATATATTTATGATTTGGAAAAAGGTGAAATAGCTCATCTCACTGTTTCAAACGGGAATGATTCTTATGCTTTAGCCGATAATGCTATTTATTCTATATGCCGTGATAATGAGGGAGGAATGTGGATCGGATCTTATTTTGGCGGGGTCAATTACTATCCGCGTCAATGGACTTATTTTGAAAAATTCTACCCTCGTGATGATATTAAAAATTTTGGGCGTAGGGTACGTGAGTTCTGTGAAAGTAATGATGGTACTGTTTGGATTGGTACTGAAGATAAGGGATTATTTCATTTTTATCCGGAAAGTGGAAAGATTGAAAAATTCTCACATCCTGCTATTTATCAAAATGTTCATGGTTTATGTTTGGACGGTGATGATTTGTGGGTAGGCACTTTTTCCGGAGGTTTAAGCCGTATTGATTTGCTTACGAAGCAAGTAAGACACTATCAAAAAGATATAAGCCCAAATTCTTTGGATGCCAATAATGTATTCTCTATTTGTAAAACTACATCTGGTGACTTATGGATTGGCACTACATCTGGATTGCTGCGATATAATCGTGATACAGATGACTTTACTAGGATGCCGGAACTAGCTAATATGTTTGTTTATAAAATATTGGAGGATTTTAGTGGGAATTTGTGGCTGGCAACTTATTCTAACGGTGTTTTTCGTTATGATGTGAATAAGAAAGAATGGAAGAATTTTATTTTTCACAAGAACGATTCCACTTCATTACCTTATGATAAAGTAATCAGTATTTGTGAAGATAGTCGTAAGCGGTTATGGTTTATGACACAAGGGGCGGGTTTTTGCCGTTTTAATCCGGAAAATGAAAGCTTTACTCGTTTTGATATGTCGAAAGGTTTTCCTAGTAATATCATTTATCGGATGGTAGAGGATAATCGGGGGAATTTATGGTTGACAACTAATAATGGTTTGGTTTGTTTCAATCCGGAAACAGATGATAAACGAGTTTATACTACAGCAAACGGATTGCTAAGTAACCAGTTTAATTATCAGTCTGGGTATAAAGATAAGATGGGACGTATCTATTTAGGTAGTATAAATGGTTTTATCACTTTTGATCCATCTACTTTTGTAGAAAATACTTTTGTTCCACCAGTTGTCATTACAGATTTCTTCTTATTCAATAAACGAATGCAGATCGGCAGTAAGGATTCTCCATTGAAAGAAAGCATCGTCTTTTCTGATGAGGTCGAGTTAGAATCTGATCAAAATTCTTTTTCATTGCATGCGGCGGCATTAGGTTATCAGGCACCGGAAATGAATCAATTGGTTTATAAAATGGAAGGATTTGATAAAGAGTGGTATAATGTAGGGCGGAATTCGGTAATCAATTATTCCAATTTACCATATGGAACTTATATTTTCCATTTAAGAGGATCGAATAGTGACGGAAAATGGAATGAAAAAGAGCGTATATTGAAGATTCATATTTTACCTCCGTTTTATTTATCAGGGTGGGCCTATTTTATTTATTTGCTATTAGGAATTCTGTCTGTGGTAGGTATCATTTATTATTTCCGGAAAAGGAATGAGCAGAAACACCAACAGGCCATGGAGAAATTCGAACGGGAAAAGGAACGCGAACTCTATACTGCAAAAATAGATTTCTTTACGAATGTGGCGCATGAGATTCGTACTCCTTTGACATTAATCAAAAGTCCGCTTGAAAATGTGCTTGTTTCTCCGAATGTATCTGCAGATATCCGTGATGATTTGGAAATAATGAATCTGAATACTACCCGTTTACTGGATTTGGTTAATCAGTTACTTGATTTCAGAAAGACTGAAACACGTGGGTTTCAACTGAATTTTGTAGAGTGTAATATTTCGGATATATTACAGCAGATTTATATGCGGTTTACTCCATTGGCACGGCAAAAGAAATTGGAATTTGTTATTGAATGTTCGGAATCTATCTATGCGTCGATAGATCGTGAGGCGTTGACTAAGATAATTAGTAATCTGTTTACTAATGCCATTAAATATTCTGAAACTTATATTCATGTCCGGTTGTGGATGGAGGATACTTGTTGGTTCTTGTCTGTCTGTAACGATGGCAATGTAATTCCTATGGAAATGCGTGAAGAGATTTTTAAGCCTTTCATACAGTATAAGGACGGATTTTCCCGTAAGGTTTCGGGTACGGGAATTGGTTTGGCATTGGCAAGATCTTTAGCTGAGTTGCATGAAGGGAACTTAATTATGGATGATTCACAAAAGCAGAATTGTTTTATTCTTTCATTGCCAGTAAAGCATGAACATACTATTGCCATTTCGAAGAGTGAGATTAAGTTGAAAGAGGATCCGAAAGAAGAGGATCCGGGACAATTGCAACAGAAGCCGCGTTACACTGTATTGATTGTGGAGGATAATGTTGAAATGTTGGCTTTTGTTGTCAGACAATTGTCACCTGTTTATCAAATATTGACTGCAACTAACGGAGTGGAGGCCTTAAAGGTGTTGGAGGGGCATACAGTGAACTTAATAGTATCGGATATAATGATGCCCGAAATGGATGGGTTGGAATTATGTGACCGTATAAAATCAGACTTGGATTACAGTCATATTCCTATTGTACTGTTGACGGCTAAGACCACTTTACAATCAAAAATAGATGGTTTGAAATCTGGAGCGGATGCTTATATTGAAAAGCCGTTTTCTGTGGAGTATTTGAAAGTGTCTGTTGCCAATTTATTAAGTAATCATGAAAAGCTGCATGCGGCTTTTGCACATTCACCGTTTATACAGACCAATTCTATGGCTATGACGAAAGCGGATGAAACTTTTTTGAAAACCTTGAATGAAGTGATTGTTGCCAATATGCAAAATCCGGACTTCTGTCTGGACGATATGGCGAGTTTGCTCAATATGAGCCGTTCCAGTTTGAACCGCAAAATAAAAGGAGTGTTGGACATGACCCCTAATGACTATATCCGTTTAGAGAGATTGAAAAAAGCTGCTCAATTATTAAGGGAAGGAGAATGTAAGGTAAATGAAGTATGTTATATGGTTGGCTTCAATACTCCTTCTTATTTTACTAAATGTTTTCAGAAGCAATTTGGTATTTTACCAAAAGATTTTGTGAAATGATTTTTTTCGGCGCATGAAATAGAATAATAGAACTAATCGCCCTCAGGAACTATTCTGAGGGCGATTTTTGAATGTATTATTCTATTAATTGGTTGAATAGTTCTAGCACATTCGGGGAGTTTGGAATACATTTGCATCACAAAAAGTTGAGAATATGATTCATGTAATACTGTGAAAAAAGAAATGCCTATGACATAACAAGAATGTGACCTTTAAATTCTATCTGTTGTATGTATATTTATGAACATACTTGTGATTAATTAAAAAGCGGAACTGAAATCTCCGCACAATTTTACAAATCTAATTCTATAAAAAATGATTAAAAAATTATTAGTCTTCTTTCTGACTATTTTTACGATGACTGCTTATGCGCAGAACGTAACAATGACCGGAACCGTAGTAGACACAGACAACTTGCCTTTAATTGGTGTGAATGTGGTTATTAAGGGTACTTCTACCGGTACTACTACTGATTTGGATGGTAAGTTTACTCTTACTGGAGAAAATGGACAAACATTGGTTTTCTCATATATAGGGATGACCCTCCAAGAGATTGTTTACAAGGGAAAACCTTTGCACGTGATAATGAAGGATGATTCCAAGGCTTTGGAAGAGGTGGTTATAATTGGTTATCAGACTGTGAAGAAATCTGATCTGACGGGTGCAGTAGCAGTAGTTGATACCAAAGAGATGAAAAAAAGCTCAGCTGGAACACTTGTCAGTCAGATGCAGGGGCTTGCTACAGGTGTAAACGTTCGTAGTAGTGGTAGAGCAGGTGAGGATGCTTCTATTCAAATTCGTGGTGTGGGTTCATTAAGTAATAATGCTCCGTTGTGGGTGGTCGATGGGATGATAACTGATCCGGGAGTTGACTTTAATCCGGCTGACGTTGAATCTATTCAGATCTTGAAAGATGCTTCCGCTGCCGCTATATATGGTTCTCGTGCTGCTAATGGGGTGATTATTGTTACTACTAAGAAAGGGGTGAGTGGTCCTATGAAGGTGAATGTGAGTGTGAAAGAAACATTGGAGTGGAGTCCGAAGTTTGATTTGATGAATGCGGCAGAGTACATTAAATATAATGATATAGCTTATAAAGAAGCGATAAAAGATGGTATAGCCTCCATAACAACAACTCAGAAGCATTCCGAATATGATACCAATTGGCAGGATGAGGTATTGAAGACAGCTTTGGTACAGGATTATAATGTATCTTTATCCGGTGGTGGAGATTCGGGTAGTTATTTTGTTTCAGCTGGTTACTATAATAATGATGGTGTATCTTATGGAAATACGTTTGATCGTTATAGTTTCCGTGTTAACACACAGGGGAAAAAAGGTTGGTTTTCATTCGGTGAGAACTTGGCCTACTCATTAACTAATACAGATCCGAACCAGACAAATACTTATAATGACTTTTTACGTATGATGCCTACTATTCCGGTTTATGATGAGAATAATCCAGGTGGTTATGGATATGGAGATGCGGCTAAATATAATACTTTCGGTGTAAATCCCATTGCACGTGAAAATTTGGAAAAACGCCATATGAGACAAAATCGTCTGAATGGTTCATTGTGGTTGGAGTTCAAACCTTTCGAGTTTCTTTCTTATAAGTTCAATGGGGGCGTTGACTTGTATTTCTATGAAAATTCATGGTTTCGTGGTGAAGGTAATTGGCAACAAAATCAGGAACATCGTGATCCGGAGAGCCAGAAAGCACGTGATAATACTTATAATATGCTGATTGAGCACACGTTGAATTTTAACAAGGATTTTGGAAAACATCATGTCGATGCAGTATTAGGTACTACTTACCAACATCATGAGTGGGAGGGGTTATGGGCTTCCCGTCTTAATTTTCCTATGTTAGGTAATGGTGATTATCTGACAGTGTTAAATGCTGGACAAAGTAACCAACAGAATACTAATAGTATTAGTGAGAATGCCATGATCTCTTATTTGGGACGTGTTAATTATATTTATGATGACAAATATTATCTGACAGCTACTTTCCGTCGGGATGGTACTTCTCGTTTAGCTAAGGAAAATCGCTGGGGTAATTTTCCTTCTGTTTCTGCTGCCTGGAGAATTTCTAAGGAAAGTTTCTTTAAGGTACCTTGGATTGATGATTTGAAGATCAGGGGAAATTGGGGGCGTTTGGGTAATGCTTCTATCGGTGATTGGGATTATGTTGGTACTATTAATCAAAGCATTGTGACGGTATTTGGTGGAGCTATTGTACCTGGAGCCACTCAAGTAAAATTAGTGAATACCAATCTTGTTTGGGAAACCAAAGAAACCGTAAATATTGGTTTTGACGCTAGTTTTCTCAATTCACGTTTGACTTTCAGTGCCGAGTATTATCATTCAAAGACTAAGGATGTTTTGACGGAAATGCCTATTGCCATCTCTACCGGTAATCAAGAAGGGGCACCTAAAGCAAATGCGGCTAGTTTGCGCAATCGTGGATTTGAATTGAGCTTGGGGTGGAAAGATCAAGTTTCAGATTTCAAATATGGTGCATTGTTGAATATTACAACTTTGAGTAATAAAGTATTAAGTTTAGGATATGAAAAACCTTTTATTGATTCAGGTCAGGCAAGAACGAGGTTGAATGGTCCGTTGGCAGAATTTTTTTTGTATAAAACCGATGGGATTTTTAAAACACAAGAACAAATAGATAATTATGTAACTCCTGATGGCGAACCTATTATGATTTCCGGGAAACGTCCGCAATTAGGTGATGTGAAATATATTGATACGGATAATAATGGACAGATTACGGCGGATGACCGTCAATTTTGCGGAAGTCCGTGGGCAAAGATGCAAATGTCATTGGTCTTGAATGCTGAATGGAAAGACTTTGATTTCAGTATGATGTGGAATGGGCAATTTGGTAATAAAATTTATAATGTATCCAAATGGCAAGGACGTTTGTTCTCGGACAATTCCAATTATCTTCGCTTCAAGAAGGGAGAAGAACCTTATCAGGTAAATCAGAATTCTGATACGCCACGTATAATTTATGGTGACCAACGTAATTCATGGGATGCGGATCGTTTCCTTGAAAACGGTTCTTATTTCAGACTGAAAAATATTTCTATCGGATACAATCTTAAAAAGGAATGGTTGAAGAATTTGGGTATTGACAAACTTCGTTTATATGCTACCGGTAGTAATCTGCTCACTTTTACAGGCTATTCCGGGCTTGATCCTGATTTTATAAACACTAATATTTGGAATAGTGGAACGGATAGTTTTTCATATCCTAATACTCGTTCTGTTATGTTTGGCTTGGATTTGACCTTTTAACTTATAAATTAGTATACTGATATGAAGAAAATATATAGATTTTTATTTGCTGGTGTCTTGGCTTTGTGTGCTACCGGATGCAGCTCAAGTTTATTGGATATAGAAAATCCGAATGAAGTAACCAATACTACTTTTTGGAAATCGGCGGATGATGCAAAAGCTGGAGTAAATGCTTGTTACAGTTTCTTATATAAAGAAGGGACTTGGATGCGTTGGTTGTCTTTTCGTTACGATCTGTCATCAGATGAAGGATGGAGTTCGTCTCCTTGGATAGAATTAGGTGACTGGACGCGTTTTCTTTATAATAATTATGATTTCTATGAGGGTAATAAGGTACATTGGGAGCATTTTTATGTAGGGATCTTTCGTTGTAATCAGGTTTTGGCTAATGTGCCTGCGATTGAAATGGATGAGGTTCAAAAGAACCAACTTTTAGCACAGGCTTCCTTTTTACGTGCTCTGTGGTATTTTCAGATAAATCTTTTGTGGGAGAAAGGGACATTAGTTCTTGAACCTCAAAATGCTGATTACATACCTAAGGACGCTTCAGAACAGGAAATTTGGGATCAGATAGAAAAAGACCTTACGTTTGCAATGGAGAATTTGCCGGAGGCATGGGATGCGGCAGATTTAGGCAGAGCGACAAAAGGTGCTGCTAAAGCTTTGTTGGGCAAGGCTTATATGCAACAACATAAATATGATAGGGCCAAAGAACAGTTGCAATGGCTGATTGATAGGGAAGGCTCTTTGTATGGTTTGCTTGATAACCGTGAAGACAATTTTACCGATTTGAATGAAAATAATCAGGAGGGAATATTTGAAATTCAGTTTGATGATCAAAATAAGGGGGGCACAGGCAATGATGCCAGTATGGCCTTTGGTTTCCAGCGTACTCAGTTTTATGCACCCGGTGGCACTCATGGTACGGGTTGGGGCGATGGTAAAGCGCGTCGTTGGCTAGTAGATGAGTTCTTGAAAGAGAGAAGGGTTGATGGCAGAAATGACTTGCGTTTATACAATAGTATTCTTTATAAACATTTTGGAGATGATTTTCCTGATCAGTCAAAAAAATACTATGCCAATGAAGATGCGTCACAATGGTTTGATGAGTGGGGACAGGACACAGAGGATTGTTATATTCGCAAATACAATACTTCTTACTATCGTGAACGTGAAGACTATTTCGCACGTAATAATTATCGTATTATGCGGTATGCTGATGTTTTATTGAGTTATGCGGAGTGTTTGGTTGAAACTGGAACTTCGGCTTCTGATGCGGCTGTTTATGTTGATAAGGTAAGAGAACGTGCAGGGTTATCCAAACTGAAAGATAGTCGGTGGAAGGATTGTTTAAGTTCAAAGGAGGTCTTTATCAAACGTCTTCAGATGGAACGTGCTTTGGAACTTTGTTTCGAAGGCTGGCGTTGGGCGGATTTGAAGCGCTGGGGATTGCTTGATTCACAGGCTGGTATTGACGAGCTGAAAGCTCGTGACAAGGACTTCAACAATTTTGTGATTGGCAAACACAAACGTATGCCTATCCCTACATCGGAAGTTGAAATCAGTAAGATTGATGATGTTCCTCAACTAACTCAGAATCCTAATTATTAATAAAAAAGAAAGACTGTGTCGGAGTGTTTTTTCTTTTTATAATACTTCCGGCATAGTCTTTATTTAACTAGTATCATTTATGCTTGTCTGCAAAAAAATACTGATCTTCTGTGCTTTTGCTTGTTGCGGTACTTTATTCGCGCAAAACATACAGAATCCGGTGCTTCCCGGAGTAGCGGATGCCGGTGTGATGAAATATAATGGTAAGTATTATATAGGTGGAGTATTTACCAATGGGGATTTTTATGTTTCCGACGACTTGGTTCATTGGGGTAAACCTGTTCATGTCGTGACTATGGATAATGGCTGGAGTAAAGGAAGTGGTGCCGGTAATGAGCAGATTCACGCCAATGATATGTTTTGTTTGAATGGTGATTTTCACTTATATTGGTCTGTCAATTATTGGGGTAAGGATAAGCATGCTGTTCACATTGTACATGCTCAAAGTAAAAATGTGTTGGGGCCCTATATAGAGCCTGATAAAAAAACTTGGATGGATAATCGCATTGATCCTAAGGTTTTTAAAGATGATGACGGACAATTATATATGTATATGGTGCGTTTTACTGATGGAAATACTATTTGGGGACGTAAAATGAAGAATCCGGCGGAATTTGCCGGAGAACCAGTGTGCTTGTTTGCATCATTGCCGGATACATGGGAGACCATGGATAACAGAGTGGCAGAGGGACCTTGGGTGATGAAATACAGAGACCGATACTATTTGATGTATAATGCCAATCATACCTCTACTGAGTGGGGGAATTATCAATTGGGGGTTGCGGAGGCAGACTCACCTTTAAGTTTTCAAAATGGGAATAAATATAGCTATCCGGTAGTAAATTCTAATCAAATTCTACTGGAAGAGAATTATGTGGATCTTTTACGATATGGCATCACTTATGAGCCATTGTTTGATTATACAGAAAATAATCCTGGAGTCGGTTGGATGCTTCCGGTATATCAGGCTTCCGATTGGAAGAAAGGAGAATGTGGATTCTCATCTAAAGAGATAAAAGGATCTACCACTCGTCATTTAGGTACTTGGTGGACATCTCCTTCATTGTGGTTACGTAAATCTTTTTTTGTTGGCAAACAGGTGGGAAATTTAGCACTCAGGGTTGCTCATGACGGAGATACAAAAATATATTTGAATGGAACATTGATTTACGAAAAACAGGGACGGGATTATTGTATGGTAAACCTTGATGAAAAGCAACGAGAGCTTCTGAAAAAAGGAGAGAACTTGCTTGCTGTAGAAACAAATAAAGGGCGTGCCCAATTTTTTGATGTTTCTTTGTTTGATATGAGGAGTGAAACAGCAGATGATATTTTGATGACCCCGGGACAACCTAATATTTTAAGGGGGCCCAATGGATTTGAATGGTGGCTTATATATATGGCTAATAAAAATAATGAGTGTAGGGGGCAGTATATTAACCGTGTTCATTTCTTTAATAAAACATTATTTGTTGAAGGAATAACCGGTCCTTGTACAGATGGCTATCATCCGGAACCTTCTTTGCCCACTTTTTCAATGAAAGGGGAAACACCTTCTTTTGGAGTGCTGCAACAAGTGAAACCTTCTACAACTTATATGTTTGAAACAGCAGTCAAAACAGATGGAGATGCTGGTATCATTGCGTGGTGGAAAGATGTGGATAATAATGCTTATATCGGTTTCGATACAAAGAACCACAATTGGTATTTGCGTACCATTATTAATGGTAAAGAAAAGGAGGAATATTTCACTTTGCCTAAAGATTTTCGTTGGGGTGTTTATCATCATTTACGTATTGAACGTAATCAGGATTGTTTAAAAGTATGGTTGGATGAAATACCATCTCCTCAAAAACATCTGTTTACAAAGATTATTCCTGTGACGGAACCCGGTGTTCCCGGAGTGTTTGATCGGACTAAAAAAGCTTTGTTCGAAGGGGTGACTTATACTATCGGATTTGATGATGACCGGATACAGTTAAAAGAACATTCAGAAATATTGAAAGGTGATTTTCTTGATCATTATGAATTTAGTTTTCAACTTTCAGGTTTGTCCGATTGTAAGATGTCAGGAAGCTATCCGGTTTATGTGGATAAAGATAACTATGTAAAAGCTCAATTTAATGGTATCACGCGTATGCTGGAAGTGGTAGTTGTAAAACAAGGACAACAGATACTTGATAAAAAATATCCGTTGGAACATTTACAAATGGTTTATCCTGATGTGAAGTATACTGATTTTGTCGAAAAATGTTATCGTTTTATATCGCCTTCATGGATAAATGCCCTTTACCTGAACCGTCATGAAGTAGGGAATAAGGCGGAGTTTGTAGACGATATGTTTAGTAAATTTACAATAGAATATTTGAATGAGGGAAAATGGTATCCATTGAATAACAGCGGGGCGACGGTGGCAGAGCATCTGGCTTATAATCGTTTGTCTTTTACTCCGATAAAAACGGAAGGTATTCGTTTTATTAATAAAGACGCTCAGGATTTGGAACGGCATATTTATAAGTTGGGAATTCAAGAACAATTAAAGGAATCTTATAATTTCCGTGCGGTGAGAAGGGGAAATAAGCTCTATCTTTTTGTTGACGGAAGAGAATTAGGGAGATTGGATATTCATTATCCTGCTTCTTGTGTAGGATTTTGTTCTGGAAATTATTCTCCGGTATATAAAGGAATATTGTATTATCATATAGGAAACTGACTAGTATTATGAAAAAAAAAATGATTTTTATTTGGTTATTGATGTTGGGGACATTGACTTCTTGTCAGTCATGTTCCTCAGAATATAAGAATGTGAATGAAATAATTGTGGAAGAGCTGGAAATACCTGTTCCACTGGGTGACCCGTTTATATTGTTGCACAATGGGACTTATTATGCTTATGGTACTCACTCGGATGAAGGAATAGAGGTTTATATCTCGGATAATTTAAAAACGTGGAAATATAAAGGGCTGGCTTTGAATAAGAAGGATTCATGGGCAGACCGTTGGTTTTGGGCACCGGAAGTATATGAAGTGAATGGTAAATTTTATATGTATTATTCGGCAGATGAGCATATTTGTGTAGCAGTGGCAGATTCCCCTGTAGGACCATTTATACAAAATAAGCAAGAACCTATGATTGTTGAGGAGAAATGTATTGATAATTCTTTTTTCATGGATGATGACGGTACTCCTTATTTGTCATTTGTCCGTTTTAATGATGGGAATAATGTATGGATAGCCGAGTTGGAAAAAGATTTGATAACCCTTAAGAAAGAAACGATGCGTCCTTGTATTCATGTTTCACAGGCTTGGGAGGAAGTGTGGCCTCGAGTCAATGAAGGTTCTTATATTCTCAAACACAATGGAATTTATTATATGACTTATTCTGCGAATAGTTATGAAAGTCCATTCTATGGTGTAGGTTGTGCTACAGCTACCGATATAATGGGGGAATGGGCTAAATACGACGAAAATCCATTATTGCAAAATCCTGGTGGGTTGGTAGGTGTAGGGCATAGCGCCATGTTCACTGATAAAGAGGGAAAACTTCGTATTGTATTCCATGCCCACAAAGATAAAAGTAATATTCATCCGCGTGCTATGTATATTGGTACGGTAAATTTTGAGAATGTGAATGGAACAGACCGTATGAGAATCAGTAAAGAATATATAACTCCTAAATTACTGCAATGAGAAAAAATTTGATCCTGTCTATCTGCTTTTGTTTGGTGTCTTGCTCATCATCGTCTGCGCAAGAAGAAATATCTGATGGTGATAAAACCAGCTATTACTGGAATCCGGTGATAGATTATAGTCTGCCCGATCCTACTATTATAGAAGGTGGTGATGGTTATTATTATTTGTATGCAACCGAAGATATTCGTAATTTGCCGATCCATCGTTCCAAGGATTTGATTAATTGGGAATGGGTAGGTACAGCATTCACGGATCGAACGCGTCCTGATTTTGAACCGGGTGGAGGCTTATGGGCTCCGGATATCAATAAGATAGGTGATACGTATGTACTTTATTATTCTATGTCTAAATGGGGAGGTGAGTGGACCTGTGGTATCGGTTGCGCTACGGCAGACAAACTTTCGGGGCCATTTAAAGACCATGGTCTGATGTTTCGGAGTAACGAGATTAATGTACAGAATTCTATTGACCCTTTCTATATAGAAGATGCCGGAAAGAAATTTTTGTTTTGGGGCAGCTTTCGGGGCATTTATGGCATTGAATTAAGTGAGGACGGTCTTTCAATAAAACAAGGGAAGAAGCCTCGGCAGGTGGCTGGTACAGCTTATGAAGGAACTTATATTCATAAAAAAGAAGGTTTTTACTATTTTTTTGCTTCCATAGGGACTTGCTGTGAAGGATTGAATAGCACTTACACTACTGTAGTTGCTCGTTCAGAAAATTTGTTTGGACCTTATGTTGATAAGAACGGGAGGACAATGATGGATAACCAACATGAAGTGTTGATTCATAAGAATAGTTCGTTTGTGGGAACAGGACACAATTCGGAGATTGTGACTGATAAAGTGGGTAATGATTGGGTATTTTATCATGCAGTGGCCACAAAGCATCCTGAAGGGCGTGTTTTGATGATGGATAAAATAAGTTGGAAAGACGGATGGCCTGTGGTAGCTACGGATTCTCCCTCATTGAAATCGGAAAAACCTGTATTGTAATTAATAAATACATAAAAATATGAATTGGAAAAACTTTGTATGTAGTGTGGTGTGTCTGGCAGGAATGACTTGTGCGGAAGCTGTGAACTATACACCGGAAAATGTTTCGGCTTCCATTGCTTTGAAAGTGCCTGGTAATGATGCGAAGCGGTATCCGCTGACTTTGCAGCAATTGGATAATAGTAATTTTGAATATCAGTGGGTGGCGGCCGATAAATTACCTGTGGTGATTTATCAGAATGTTGAAGAAAAAGACGGCAACCAGCGTATTGTCATTTTTATGACTGCATTGGATGATGTTTATTTCAATTTTGGTGAGCAGGTAATGACTGGTTGTCATCATGATGATTGTTTGTTTTATATGCCTGGATTTTGGTATCGTCGTAACTTGCGTTCTCCTCAAGAAGCGCCGTCTTTTCATACCTCGGATAGCTGGTTGGTTCGTGAAGACCGTTTAAGTACTCCCTTGACTGCTATTTTTGATGAAAAGAATAGGAAAACATATTCTGTTATCCGGCTGGATAATATGGCTTCGGATGCTTTGACTACCCATAAGGAAGGGGAAGTGATATTGTCTGGTAAAACCTCTATAGGTTATACAGGATTTGAAAACCTCTCGGGTATCGCTTCTTTGTCTTTTGGGTTTCCTTACAAGGAAGCTCCTAAAACTTATATTCGTAAATTGACATTGGCTCCTTCGGTTGAGGCCTATCAATTATTACGTAAAGGTGAGAGTCTTTCTCTGACTTGGGAATTACATGAGTCGGAAATTGCTGATTTTTCAGAATGTGTGCAGCATATTTGGGAATATTCTTATGATACAAACTGTCCTCAAATTGTAAATACACCTTATTCTCCTGAGAAAATGAAGGAAGTGATGAGTAATTTCTTCGTGGAAAGTTTTGTCGGAAATACTCCTACTCATTATTATTCGGGGGTGGAATTGCGTACAGCTACTTGTGACCAAACGGATGTTGCCGAAGTGGGTTTTGTGGGACGTACTTTGTTGAATGCTTTTAATGCATTGGAATATGGAGAACAGCAGCGTCGTACGGATTTGGTGACGAATGCTTATAAAATTTTTGATTCTTATTTGCAGAATGGATTTTCGGAAACGGGTTTCTTTAATGAAGTAGTACATTATAGGCGTAATTTTGTAGAGTCTGTTCATAGTATCCGCCGTCAGTCTGAAGGGGTATATGCCCTGCTTCATTTTTTGAATTACGAAAGACTGCAAGGTCGTAAACATCCTGAGTGGGAAAAGCGTATAAAAAGTATGTTGGATATGTTTCTGCGTTTACAAAATAAGGACGGTAGTTTTCCTCGTAAGTTTAAAGATGACTTTTCTATTGTAGACAAGAGTGGGGGAAGTACCCCTTCGGCAACTTTGCCATTGGTTATGGGATATAAATATTTTAAGGATAAACGGTATTTGGCAAGTGCAAAACATACGGTGGAGTATTTGGAAAAGGAATTGATTTCGAAGTCCGATTATTTTTCTTCTACTTTGGATGCTAATTGCGAGGATAAAGAGGCATCTTTGTATGCGTCAACTGCCGCTTACTATTTGGCTTTAGCTACAAAAGGAGCTGAACGAGCCCATTATGCTGGGTTGGCGAGGAAGGCAGCTTATTTTGCATTGTCATGGTACTATACATGGGATGTCCCTTTTGCCCCCGGTCAGATGTTGGGTGATTTAGGGTTGAAAACTAGAGGCTGGGGAAATGTTTCTGTAGAAAATAACCATATTGATGTCTTTATCTTTGATTTCGCTGACGTATTGAACTGGTTGGCAAAAGAATATAATGAAAAGCGTTTTTCGGATTTTTCTCAGGTAATCAGTACATCAATGCGTCAGTTGTTACCCTATGAAGGGCATCGATGTGGTATTGCCAAAACAGGATATTATCCGGAGGTTGTCCAGCATACTAACTGGGACTACGGTAAGAATGGTAAAGGCTATTATAATGATATTTTTGCTCCGGGATGGACAGTGGCTTCATTGTGGGAATTATTTTCTCCGGGACGTGCCGAGAAGTTCTTGAAAAAATAGTTTGAAAATTGATAATTTATTATGATGTTAAGTGATTAGCATTTCATTTAAAACTTGATTTTCTTTTCTTTTGTAGGGAAAGGTATGTCCTTTTTCAGAAAATCAGCTTTCTCTTTAAGGAAGGATACCTGAAGTATATTAAAAAGCCGGGGATTGTCTTTACAGATGTTCCCGGCATAATTTTTTACCGTCACTGGCATTATTGTTCTGACTTTACATCTCTTATTGAATAAAACAAGTAAAAGAAAGAATTTCTCTATGTTAAGATAACAGTTTACTTTAAATTCTTAACTTTGTTCCCCTTGAAAAATGATTGTTACAAGATAATTTAACAGCTAAAAATGCAACAATATAAAAGACCGGAAGCTATAAAACGTATGAATGAGCTGGCGGGTAGCCGGAAGCCTTTCCTTTTTATTATAGATTATAAACAGCAGTGTTCCTTGATAGAGGAAATAAGTCGGATTGATTCTACCCGTTGCCGTTATAACTTTAATGGAGTGAAAAATGTGGATACTGTAACAGAAAGTTACAGTGGGCAGATAGACTGGAACTTTGTTCCAATGTCTTTGACAGACTACCGGCAGGCTTTTGAAATCGTAAAACGGAATATTCTGGCAGGTAACAGCTATCTCGCTAATTTGACTTGCAAGGTTCCTGTCAGTACTAATCTTACTTTGGAGGATGTGTTCCGGTACTCCAAAGCGCTTTATAGACTTTGGTTGAAAGATAAACTGGTCTGTTTCTCACCCGAAATTTTTGTTCGTATAGAAGATGGCGAGATAAAATCTTTCCCCATGAAAGGAACGATTGACGCTACCTTACCTAATGCGGAAAAACTGTTGATGGATGATTCTAAGGAAACTGCCGAACATGCTACCATTGTAGATCTGATTCGTAATGATTTGAGTATGGTGGCGGAACAGGTCAGGGTTGTCCGCTATCGTTATTGTGACCGGCTTGAAACCAATAAGGGACCTATCTTTCAGACAAGCTCCGAAATATGTGGTGTCTTGCCCGATGATTACCCATCGCATATAGGAGATATTATATTTCGTTTGTTACCAGCCGGTTCCATAACCGGAGCGCCCAAATCCAAGACGATGGATATTATTGAAGAAGCGGAAAATTATGAGCGTGGATTTTATACGGGCATAATGGGTTATTGTGACGGCAGGACTTTAGACAGTGCGGTGATGATCCGTTTTTTAGAACAGGAAGGAGAGAATCTTTATTATAAGGCGGGGGGAGGAATTACTTCAAAGAGTGATTTACAAAGTGAATATAATGAAATGATACAGAAGATTTATGTACCCATTTATTGAAACTATACGGATAGAACAAGGAAAAGCGTGTAATTTGTCTTATCATAATGAAAGACTGAACAATACCCTTCATCATTTCTGGCCGGACTGTGCCGGCATAGAATTAGGTGAATACCTGAAATTGACACCGGAGATGAACGGAATGAAATGTAGGGTGATTTATGATGGAAGTGGAATAAAAGAAATTAGTTATGAAGCCTATCAGATGCGTCCGGTACATTCTTTGCAGTTGGTTTATTCGGATGATATAGATTATACTTATAAAAGTACAGACAGGGAAGCTTTAAACCGGCTTTTTGCCTGCCGTGGAGAACGGGATGATATTTTAATTGTCAGACGCGGACTGCTGACCGATACTTCCATAGCTAATATTGCCTTGTTTGATGGTAAGGATTGGTTCACACCTAAATTACCTTTGTTGAGAGGGACTTGCCGTACAGCATTGATTGACAACGGAATTATAAAAGAAAAAGATATCCGGCCGGAAGAACTATCCTCTTATTCTTTTGTTAGGTTATTTAACGCTATGATTAAATGGGGAGCGTTGGAATTTTCTACCGGAACCATTTACGGATAATAAGAAAGAAGGTGGAATTTTGAAGATTTTTGTTTGTTTCCTTAAATAATTTGCTATATTTGCAAAAAAAATATAAATATAGGTAGGGTATGAGATTGCGGACAGTTGCCAAGTTGGGTATGGTGCTATCAGTGGTATTGTTTTGTACGGCTGTGGGCTTTTACGGCTTTGCTAAATTAAGCCTGACGGATAAGAGTCGTGAGATCAATCTCTTCTCACTTGTACCGGCTGATTGCATCGGTGTGTTGGAGAGTGATAATATTAATTATTTTCTGAATGAATTTCCTCAATTGAACTATTCTGAAGAACTGGGTAATTTCCAGTTTCCCGGTTTGTTTAATTATGTGTTGGGAGGTTTGAACGAATATACCACTAACACTGCTCATGGTCTGAGCAGTAAGATGAGCCGGGTGGTGGTCAGTTTCCATTCTCCGGGTACTCCGCGTGACCAGGTGGTATATTTCCGTATGGGGGCTGATGATAAGGAAACATTGGGAGATATGTTGTTAGAGAGAACTCCGGGAAGTTTTTCACCTAAAAAAGAGAAATACAGAGGAAAAACTATAGCAGTCTATCCATTGGGCAATAATGATTTTCTAGCTGTCTATAGCGAGGCGGGATTCTATGTGGTGAGTTATCAGAAGAGTTTGATAGAGAAAGTGATTGATGCGCGTGAGGATGAAGAGAAAGCATTGAGTAATGATCCCGTGTTTGCCAAAGCGATGCAGAAAAAGAAAACGCATAACTTCCTGACTTTATACGGACGTACACCGTCTATGCCTTTCTTGCAGGATAACAGTGGCTGTTGGAGTGAGTTTGACTTTCACATGAACAGTGATGTGGTGTACCTCACCGGAGATACTTTTATGCCTGATTCATGCGGCTGTGTGAACCAGATGGCCAAAAAATTGAAGAATATTCCGGATATAAGGGAAGATAGTTTGATTATTTCTGCTGATAAAGATTCCATGGCAAATTATATGGAAGAGGCCTACGAAAGAAATAGCAGGACATTGTTCAATGAATGTGTAGCCAATCTTTCACGTGATGCAGCCTTTATGCTTGTGGCGGACATGAACAAGATTTCCCGCAACCCGGAACGTTTCGAGCCTTATTTGCCGGCATTTCTGTTGGAGAATGCTCCTTTATTCCATTCGTTTATTCTTTCAACCCAATTGTCGGTTGTGAACGACCGGCTTTCCCATATCATGGTACTGACATATAAGGATTAGCGCAACTTATGTCGGTGGAAGTGGGGAGCCACTTTGCTTCTAAAATAAAATAACGAAATAACAGTGAGTGCGGCTCCGAATAGATAGGCCATCTTGAAGGTGGCTATTTCTGCTATATATCCGCCCAATAACATGCCGGCGCCTATACCTACATCCCACGAAGTCAAGTAGGTACTGGTTGCCGTACCACGCTGGTTGTTGGGGGCCAAGTTCACAAACAGCGTGTTATAGGCAGGGAACATGGTTCCAAACCCAATACCTAGTAAAAGAGCTATGGTGAACAGAAAATAAGTGGTCCATTGCAGACTCCATGTTGTCAGCCATCCGCATGAACTCAAACCGAAGAAACAGAAGCAGACCAGATACAGGCCGGCTTCAATAACTTGAGTAACCATTCCCCGGTCTACCAGGCGTCCGGAGAAAAGACGGGAAACTGCCATTCCCAACGCCATGAAGGTGAAGAAGAAACCGGTGGATGACTGGATACCTATTTGCTTGGCATACATTGCAACGTAATTGGTGGTCATGCCATAAGGGATGGATAGTAATAACAGACTGAAACCTGCCGGTATTCCTTTAAGCAAAATAAAGCGGTCCAATGATATCGGTTCTCGTTTTACAGGAGGTTTGTAGGTGGTCTTTACCAATGAGGCGCATAGAAATCCTATCAGGCAGGAACCTAATGAGCAACAGAAGATAAGCGTATAGTCTGCTCCTGCATCATGTAGGAAGAGTCCGGTCATCGGTCCGATGGACATGGCTATATTGTTTGCCAGCCCATAATATCCTAATCCTTCCCCACGACGTGAAGAAGGCATGATATCAATGACAATGGTATTTCCGCTGACTGTCACCATGCCGAATGATACTCCGTGTATAATGCGGAATAAAATAAATAAGGTTAGTGTTCCTGCAATGAGATATCCTCCGAAGATGGCGGTAAAAGTGAAATAAGCCAACAGATAAAGTGGTTTGCGGGCAAATGTATCTAACAGATAGCCGGAAAAGGGGCGTATGCACAGGGCGGCAATGGTGTAACAGGAAAGTACGGCCCCTATGGTTGTTTTGTTGGCGTCAAAAACTTCTGCCAGATAGAAAGGCAATACAGGCATCAGTAACCAGAATCCAAAGAATAATAGAAAATTGGCTGCCAGTATTTCTATATAATTTTTGGTAATCAGCTTGTCCTTCATAAGCAATAATGTGCTAATATGTCAATGTATCAATATGCTAATGTGGCAATATGTTAATATGCCAATTGACCGCGTTCTATTCCGCATGGCAATTGGCATATCAGCACATGGTCACATTGACACATTATTAATTGGCTGCTTCGAATTCTTTCAGGAAGCGGGTATCGTTTTCAGAGAATAATCGTAAGTCGTTTACACGATATTTCAAGTTGGTAATGCGTTCAATACCCATACCTAGCGCATAGCCTGAGTAAACTTTGCTGTCAATGCCGTTGGCTTCCAATACATTCGGATCCACCATACCACATCCCAGAATTTCCACCCAGCCTGTGCCTTTACAGAACGGACAACCTTTTCCGCCGCAAATATTACAACTGATATCCATTTCGGCACTTGGTTCGGTGAACGGGAAATAGGACGGACGCAGACGGATTTGAGTATCTTCGCCGAACATTTCTTTGGCAAACAACAGCAATACCTGCTTCAAATCAGTGAATGATACATTCTTGTCAATGTAGAGTGCTTCCACTTGATGGAAGAATGCATGGGCACGATAACTGATCGCTTCATTGCGGTATACACGTCCCGGACAGATGATGCGGATAGGAGGTTGCGAATGTTCCATAGCTCTTGCCTGTACGGAAGAGGTGTGAGTGCGAAGTACGATGTTCTTTTTCACATCTTCCTGATTGGCTTCGATGAAGAAAGTATCTTGCATATCACGTGCAGGATGGTCTTCGGCAAAATTCATGGCAGTGAATACGTGCAAGTCGTCTTCTATTTCGGGACCGTCGGCAATACTGAAGCCCAGCCGATGGAATATATCAATGATTTCATTCTTTACAATGCTCAGCGGGTGACGTGTTCCCAGTTCGATGGGATAAGCCGTACGGGTAAGATCCATTTCGGCTGCGCTGTTATCTTGGGTTTCGAAAGCTTCTTTCAATGAGGCGATACGCTCCTGAGCCTTGTTCTTCAGCTCGTTCAGTTTCATACCCACCTCTTTTTTCTGCTCGGCAGGTACGTTGCGGAAGTCTGCCATCAACTCATTAATCGCTCCTTTTTTGCTAAGATATTTAATGCGCAAGGCTTCCAATTCTTCCGCATTGGCTGCTTGCAAGCCTTCAATTTCCTGAAGTAATTGTTCTATTTTAGCTAACATAGTTTCTTCTTTATTTTTTAATGACCGCAAAGTTAGCGAATTAAACCCATATATTTTGCTGAAAACTAAAAAAAACGATATTTTTGCATCGATTTTTTCTAAATATAGAAAATGAGAAAACTAATAATCGGAGTTTGTCTGCTTATGCTGATAAGCTCCTGTGGAGGTGGAAAAAAGAAAATGGACCCCTTCGAGACGCTTACTGAGGAGATTGATTCGCTGACTGCACCCCCGGACACAACAGAAGCGATGGCTGCGGTAGAGGAAGAACCAATGGTTCCCGCTACGGCCGACGAAAGTTTTGCCGACTTTTTCTACAATTTTGCCAGTGATGAAAAGTTACAATTGTCACGCATCGTGTTCCCTTTGCCGTATTATACAATGGAAAAGAAAGAGCACATTGAAAAGGACCAATGGAAACACGATCCTTTATTCAGCCGGCAAGATGCCTATACAGTTCTGTTCGATAAGGCGGAAGATATGGAAATGGAGAAAGATACGGGGCTTACCAGTGTCAAGATAGAATGGATTTACTTGAAGAAGGGAAAAATCAAGCGGTACTATTTTGAGCGTCTGAAGGGGCTGTGGAAACTGGAAGCCATAGATTTCGCGGATATGCCGAGAGAGGATACCGGTAAGGAGGACTTCTTTGAGTTTTATGAACGTTTTGCCAATGATTCGGTTTTCCAGTTGTCACGTTTGCACGAACCGTTGAAGTTTGTGACTGCTGATCCCGAAGACGAGTTTCAGATACTGGAAACGACTTTGGAGGCCGGACAATGGTTCGCATTCCAGCCTGTGTTGCCTCGTGAGAATCTGACTAATGTGAACTATGGCCAGAACGAGAATGTGCATTCCAATACGAAAGTGATTGAAATGAAAGGTTTTGGCAATGGATTTAATAATACGCTCTATTTTGAACGGCGGCACGGTCTATGGAAACTGATGCAGTTTGAGGATCTGAGCGATTGATTTGATTGTAAATGAAGGAAATAAAAGACTATTCTCTGTTGCCTCATAATACATTTGGTATGGATGTGAAGGCATCTTTGTTTGTGGAATATGAATCGGTGACAGAGCTGCAATCCATCTTGTCGGATAAAAACCTGATGGCCGGTAACTGGTTGCATATCGGCGGAGGAAGCAATTTGCTTTTTAAAGGTGATTATGCAGGGACTGTCCTGCATTCGGCTATCCGGGGGTATGAGGTGGTTGCTGAAAACGAACAGGAAATAGAGGTAAGGGCAGGAGCCGGTGAGGTGTGGGATGATTTTGTGGCATATACCGTGAAGAACAGTTGGTATGGTGCTGAAAATCTGTCATTGATTCCCGGTGAAGTGGGTGCTTCTGCCGTTCAGAATATCGGTGCGTATGGTGTTGAGGCAAAAGATTTGATTGTAAGTGTGGAAACCGTCGAGGTGGAAACCGGCAGGAAACGGATTTTTACCAAAGAGGAATGCCGTTATGCTTATCGTGAAAGCATTTTCAAGAAAGATTTGAAAGGTAAATATATAGTGACTTACGTCACTTATCGTTTAAGTAAGCAGCCGGTTTTTAATCTGGAGTATGGAAATGTGCGTGGCGAATTGGAAAAGCGAGGAGGTGAGGTGGCATTGGAGAATGTAAGGAAGGTGATTATTGCCGTGCGTGAAGCCAAGTTGCCCGATCCCCGGGTGCAGGGAAATGCCGGAAGTTTCTTTATGAATCCGATTGTTCCACGCAGGCAGTTTGAAATAGTACAGCAACAGTATCCTGATATGCCACATTATGAAGTGGATGGCAATCGGGTGAAGATTCCTGCTGCATGGATGATAGACCGTTGCGGCTGGAAAGGCAAACAAATAGGGCGCGCGGGTGTTCATTCTAAACAGGCGTTGGTCTTGGTGAACTGTGGAGGCGCTACGGGAGATGAAGTGATTGCTCTTGCCAGACGGATACAGGAGTCTGTGCTTCAAAAGTTCGGGGTAGCTATCTCTCCCGAAGTGAATTTTATATAAAGTATAATATGAAGATTACAATACTAGGCAGCGGAACGTCTACGGGAGTACCCGAAATAGGGTGCAAATGTCCGGTATGTACCAGCAGCGATCCCCGGGACAACCGTTTGCGTTGTTCGGGACTGATAGAAACGGAAGGGCTCCGGATTCTGATAGATTGCGGTCCCGATTTCCGTGAACAGATGATACGGTTGAACGATTTCAAGCCGTTGGACGGTGTTTTGATTACTCACGAACACTATGACCATGTAGGAGGCTTGGATGATTTGCGTCCTTTCTGTCGTTTTCGCGATGTGCCGGTTTATGCCGAACAATATACGGCAGAGCGTTTACGCCAGCGTATTCCTTATTGTTTTGCCGAACATCTTTATCCGGGAGTTCCCCGTATTACATTAGAGGAAATTGTTCCCGATTCTCCTTTTATTATCGGCAATCCCGAAGGAAACAAAGTAGAGGTGACACCTCTTCGGGTAATGCATGGCAAACTGTCCATTTTGGGATACCGTATCGGCCGGATGGCATGGATTACCGATATGTTGACGATGCCTGGGGCTGAATATGATTTGCTGCAAGGACTGGATGTGTTGGTAATGAATGCATTGCGTCCTCAGCCTCACCATACCCACCAGAATTTGAAGGAGGCTTTGGACAATGCACAAAGAATAGGAGCCGGGGGAAACCTATTTTATTCACATGAGTCATCATATAGGATTACATGCTGATGCTGAACGGTTATTGCCGCCGCATGTGCATTTTGCATACGATGGAATGAAAATTTGTTTATAAAGCCGGCTTCAACGAATACCGGCACAATCCGTTCAACCCGCATTCCGAACATTTCGGTGTCCGTGCCACACAAACATATCTTCCGTGTAAAATAAGCCAATGATGTGCGGTGGGCACAATCTCCTTCGGAATATATTTCATCAGATATTTCTCGGTAGCCAGCGGTGTGGTGCAGGTTTGAGGAACCAGCCCGATGCGGTGGCTCACGCGGAACACATGTGTATCTACCGCCATGGCCGCTTTATTGAATACTACACTTTGGATGACGTTGGCTGTCTTGCGTCCCACTCCCGGCAGTTTGACCAGTTCTTCCAATGTTCCCGGTACTTCGCTATGAAAATCTTTCACCAGCATTTGCGCCATGCCCACCAGGTGTTTTGCCTTGTTGTTGGGATAACTTACACTCCGTATGTATTCATAAATCACTTCCGGCGTCGAAGCGGCCAATGCCTCAGGAGTCGGGAAATCCCGGTAAAGAGGAGGGGTGATCATATTTACCCGTTTGTCCGTGCATTGTGCACTCAGGATAACAGCTATCAATAACTCGAATGGGTTATTGTAATGAAGTTCGGTTTCGGCAACAGGCATCGCTTCTTGAAAATAAGCGATCACCTTGTTATAAAGTTCTTGTTTTTTCATCTTACCTTCTTTTTTCGGTTACAAATATAATTGATAAATCAATAGGGTAGAATTATTCGGGCAATTCATTTGTTTAGTTGAGTAAACTTCTTATATTTGCATAAATATATTAGATTTATGCAGCTTAACGTAAAGAATGAAACTTCTACATTGAAAGCTGTGGTGCTTGGACAACCCGGTTCCATAGGGAAGGTCCCCACGCTGGAAGAAACTTATGACGCCAAGTCATACGAGTCCGTATTGCATAACATATACCCCCATGAAGAAGATATTTTCAAAGAGATGAGATGCTTTGAAAGCGTATTGTTGAAATATGGGGTACAGGTCTATCGCCCGTGGACACTGGAGAATTGTAATCAGGTGTTTGCCCGTGATGTGGGGTTTGTGATTGACGACAAGATTATTGTTTCCAACATCATCCCCAACCGGGAGGATGAGAAGGAAGCCTACGAAGTGGTCTATAATCAGATAGCTTATAACAAGATTTTCAACCTTCCCGAAAAGGCGCACGTAGAGGGAGGTGATGTGGTGCTTTACAATAATATAGTGTTTGTAGGCCTTTATACCCAGCCCGATTACCCGCAGATGAAGACGGCACGTACCAACCGGTATGCTTTTTCCTTTCTGAAAGAAATCTGTCCGGGGAAGATATTCATCCCCTTGGAGCTGAAAAAACATAATACAGATCCACGTGCGGGGATTCTGCATCTGGATTGTACCTTTATGCCGGTAGGGAAAGGGCATGCGATTATTTATAAGGACGGATTTATGTATCCTCAGGATTATCATACTCTGCTCGATTTGTTCGGCAGGGAGAATGTATTTGAAATAACGCGGGAAGAGATGTACTATATGAATACGAATGTCTTTTCCATCTCTCCTGAGGTGGTGGTTTCTGAAAAGAACTTTATCCGCCTGAATACCTTTATGGAAGAGGTATGGGGAATGACGGTAGAGCGTGTACCTTATTATGAAATATCTAAGATGGGCGGACTGTTGCGCTGCTCCACCTTACCATTAATCCGAGAAAATGACTAAACAAACAACAAACCACATTTTGATGGTGGAACCCGTGGCCTTCGGGTTCAATGAAGAAACAGCGGCCAACAATTATTTCCAGCAGCGGACAGTTGCGGCAGGTGAAACAGTACAAGCTTGTGCCTTGAAGGAATTTCGGGGCATGGTGGATAAGTTGCGTGCAAACGGCATAGAGGTAATAGCGGTGCAGGATACCCCGATACCTCATACTCCGGATTCCATATTTCCGAACAACTGGGTGTCCTTTCACGACGACGGAACGGTGGTGCTGTATCCTATGTTTGCGGAAAACCGCAGGGCGGAAAGACGGGCGGATATCTTGCAGCGGATAGAGTCGGAGGGGTTCAGCATCCGTCGGAAGGTAGATTATACAGGTTTTGAAGAAGAAAACCGGTTTCTGGAGGGGACCGGGGGAATCATTCTGGACCGGGTGAACCGTTATGCATACGCGGCTTTGTCGCAAAGGGTGGACGAAGCTTTATTTGGTCGGTTCTGCAAGGAGCAGAATTTTATTCCAGTGTCCTTTCATGCTTATCAGACTGTAAACGGACAGCGTCTGCCCATTTATCATACCAATGTCATGATGTGTGTGGCGACAGATTATGCGGTCGTTTGTCTGGACAGCATCGACGACGTGGAAGAGCGTGAGCAGGTTTGTCACGTCTTGCGGCAGACAGGGAAAGAAATCATTGCCATCTCCGAGGAACAGATGCATCACTTTGCCGGAAATATGCTTCAGGTGGAGAACGGGAAAGGCGCATTGTTTCTAGTGATGTCTCAAAGTGCTTACGATTCGTTGGATGAAGGCCAGTTACAACGGCTGTCTAAGTATAACGCGTTGCTTCCCATGCCCATCCCTACCATTGAAACGCTGGGAGGAGGAAGTGCCCGTTGCATGATGGCGGAAATATTCTTGAAGAAAGAAAAACATTAAATAATAAAAAGCTTATGGATGCAAAATTATCGGCAGCTCAATTGATGGAGCTTGAGAACAAACATGGAGCACACAATTATCATCCTGTTCCTGTGGTATTGGATAAAGGAGAAGGTGTGTTTGTATGGGATGTGGAAGGAAAGAAATATTATGATTTCCTTTCCGCTTATTCGGCAGTGAACCAAGGACATTGTCATCCGCGTATTATCGATACGTTGGTAAAACAGGCGCGAAAGCTGACTTTGACTTCACGCGCTTTTTATAACAGCCAGTTGGGACGGTATGAAGAATTTGTCACCCGTTATTTCGGATATGACAAGGTTTTACCGATGAATACGGGAGCCGAGGCAGTAGAAACCGCATTGAAGCTTTGCCGCAAATGGGCGTATGAAGTAAAAAAGCTTCCCAAGGATACGGCGGAAATCGTTGTATGCCGGAATAATTTTCATGGGCGTACTACCACTATCGTTTCTTTCTCCATTGATCCGGACGCTTACAATAACTACGGACCTTTTACCCCCGGCTTTGTCGTGATTCCCTACAATGATGCCGAAGCATTGGCGAAAGTGCTGGACGAACATCCTCATGTGGCCGGATTCCTGGTTGAGCCCATTCAGGGAGAGGCAGGTGCTTATGTACCCGATGAGGGATATTTGAAAAAATGTTACGACTTGTGCCGTGCCCACAATGTACTTTTTATAGCCGATGAAGTGCAGACCGGCATTGCCCGTACAGGTAAATTGCTGGCTTGTGACTATGAGAATGTTCATCCGGATATCTTGATTTTGGGAAAGGCTTTATCGGGTGGGGCCTGTCCTGTTTCTGCGGTATTATCATGCAATGAAGTGATGGATGTTATCCGTCCGGGGCAACATGGCTCCACTTTTGGCGGAAATCCTATTGCTGCGGCAGTGGCTGTTACGGCGCTTGAGGTAGTACGGGACGAACAGTTGGCGGACAGGGCATACAGGCTGGGACTGATATTCCGGGAAGAGATGAGAAAACTGTGCGAAACATCTCGTGTGGCTTCTTTGGTCCGGGGCAAGGGATTGCTGAATGCGTTGATAATCAATAATGATGAAACGAAGGATTTGGCGTGGGAGATTTGCTTGAAATTGGCCGAAAACGGTTTGCTGGCCAAACCGACACATACGAATATTATTCGTTTTGCTCCGCCATTGGTGATTACAGAGGAACAATTAAAGGAGTGTATCGAAATTATAAAGAAGACGATTGCTTTGTTTGAATAAAGGATTTTTTTATCCTGTCTTTTAGGGGTGGATTCAATCTGCCCCTAAAATCGTTTTCACTGATACCCACCTGTTTGTGACGCTTCATCTTTCATTGTTCCATACTGTTTGGCTATAGAAAAGGTAATTGTTTGATGAGGCTGTTTCTTCTTGATAAGAATATTTAATGCAGTTATATCCGGTTAACTCGGAAATAATTTCTATCTTTGCACCCCGAATTAAAAAATAGACGTATGATGCCGTGAATAGCGGTCGTGTATTCTAGAACACCACGTAAAAAACAGGAGAAATGAAGAATAATAATACTGTATCTGTATCGTTCATGTTGCTTGGCATACTGTTTTGTGTATGTCTTGTCGCAGCAAATTTATTGGAAACCAAAGTTGTCCAGATCTGGAAAATTACGGCGACTGCCGGACTGGTTGTATTTCCTATCTCTTACATTATCAATGATTGTATAGCCGAAGTATGGGGCTTCCGCAAGGCACGTCTTATCATCTGGATGGGCTTTGCCATGAATTTCATGGTGGTAGCTTTGGCGCAGCTTGCCATTCTGATGCCCGCAGCTCCGTTTTGGGAAGGAGAGGATGGCTTCAACTTCGTTTTCGGCATGGCGCCCCGCATCGCTGTAGCCAGTCTGACCGCTTTCTTGGTCGGCTCTTTTCTCAATGCCTATGTCATGAGTAAAATGAAGCTGGCTTCGGGAGGAAAGAACTTTTCACTTCGTGCCATCACTTCCACTTTGGTGGGTGAGAGTGCCGATTCCATGATTTTCTTTCCTGTTGCCTTTGGAGGTTTGATGCCTGCCGGTGAACTGATAAAGATGATGGTTATTCAGGCAGTGCTCAAGACACTCTATGAAATTATTATCCTGCCCGTTACCATCCGTGTGGTAAATTACATCAAGAAGGTGGATGGCAGTGATGTCTTTGATGAGCATATCTCATACAATGTATTGAAAATCAAAGAACTTTAATAAGGTGCTGATGTGTCAGTGTGCCGGTTAGCCAATTACCATACGGTATATGGCGCAGCATATCCACATAGCGCGGCAATTGGCACATTGGCGTATTAGTAAATTGAAAAATTGTCAACAATGAATAAAAGTGACGCATTGGTTGTGTTCAGCGGAGGGCAGGACTCAACCACTTGCCTGTTTTGGGCAAAAAAACATTTCCGCAAAGTGTATGCTTTAAGCTTTATCTATGGACAAAAGCATGTGAAGGAAGTGGAGCTGGCCCGTGTTATTGCCGGAAAGGCAGGGGTGGAGTTTAAAGCGATGGATGTTTCCTTTATAGGCAACCTGGGTAAAAATTCGCTGACAGATACTACGATAACGATGGATGAGGTGAAGCCTGCCGATAGTTTCCCTAATACGTTTGTGCCGGGGCGGAATTTGTTCTTTCTGAGCATTGCGGCTGTCTATGCACGCGAATTGGGAATCAATCATATCGTGACCGGTGTGTCGCAGACAGACTTCAGCGGTTATCCCGATTGCCGGGATGCTTTTATCAAGTCGCTGAATGTGACATTGAACCTTGCCATGGACGAGCAGTTCGTGCTTCACACTCCGTTGATGTGGATTGATAAAGCGGAAACATGGGCGTTGGCGGACGAATTGGGCGTGCTCGATTTGATCCGGCATGAAACGCTGACTTGCTATAATGGCGTACAGGGGGATGGCTGCGGTCATTGCCCGGCCTGTAAGCTCCGTCGTGAAGGATTGGAAAAGTATCTGGAGATAAAGGCGGAAAGAGAGAAACGATAGGATAAACGAAGGTGTTTTCTCTTTGTATGAAAGGTGTTCCTTTCTTGCCGGGTATATCGTTTCACTTTAGTGAGCAAGTTTTATCACTGAAGTGAAGAAGTTTCATCACTCAAGTGGTACAGTTTCATCACTTTAGTGAAACGATGTACTTGGCAGGGAGAGAATTTCTATTCCAAGGTATGAAAGAGAAAACATGAATATGAAAAAAACAGATTTTAATGGAAAGAAAAGATGAATTGACCCTTCTCGGGTCGAAGACCGAGTACAGGCAAGATTATGCTCCCGAAGTGTTGGAGTCCTTTGTGAACAAACATCCCGGAAACGACTATTGGGTACGTTTTAACTGTCCCGAATTTACCAGTTTGTGTCCTATTACAGGACAGCCCGATTTTGCGGAAATCCGTATCTCCTACCTGCCTGATGTGAAAATGGTGGAGAGCAAGAGCTTGAAGCTGTATTTGTTTAGTTTCCGTAATCATGGCGATTTTCATGAAGATTGCGTGAATATCATCATGAAAGATTTGATTAAGCTGATGGATCCTAAATATATTGAGGTGACGGGCATTTTTACTCCGCGCGGTGGTATTTCCATTTATCCGTATTGTAATTACGGCCGTCCGGGTACTAAGTATGAGGAATTGGCGGAGTATCGGATGCGTAATCACGATTTATAGATGTATCTCTTGGAATGATTAGATAGATTGTGGACTCAAATATTTGCTGGTTTTGAAAATTTGTTCTATTTTTGCACTCCGAAAAAAGGAGAGGTGCTCGAGTGGTTGAAGAGGCACGCCTGGAAAGCGTGTATACCCCAAAAGGGTATCCGGGGTTCGAATCCCCGTCTCTCCGCAAAAGTAGAAAAGTTAAAGTTGTAGATTCTTGAATTTGAACAATTCAAGAATTTTTCTTTTTCCAGCACTTATCTGTATGGATGATAATGCGGAAAGTGGTGAATACAAAAGGTGAATAAGAAACAGTACCCATAGTTCAGGCAGATTGATTTTATAATGGATGTAAAAACAATCTAATCGGGATATTATTATGGATATAAATTGATTGACGCAAAGGCTGGAAAAGTATAGCTTACGCTCAATGAATCATTTATGAAGGATCCCTTTCAAAATCCTTCACGACAACACATTGAAAAACAATGTATTGTGTAAATATGAAGGATTTGAAGGATTTCCCGGTGTTTTTTTATTTTAATAGGTTTTATGATAACTCCAATCCCAGTGCTTCTTTTAATTTCAGCAGATTCGGGTTTTTCTTGCTCATCATCTGGAAACGTTCCACGTGGCTGTAAGCACGGATGTTCTCGGTAGGGGCACTGACACGTACCGTCATGGTGATTTTCCGGTTGTGCAGACGTTCGCGTAAGTGATTCTGAACCGATGGTATCAATTGTACCATATATTTTTCCACCATATCATTGTCTACTGTCACTTCAAAAGTCGTGTCATTCAACAAATGCGGATGCATGTTCATCATTCGTGCGGAGTTAGCCTTCTCTTCCTTGGGCAGGGCGGCTGCAAATTCACGCCAGTAATAGTCCAGATCTTTTTCATTGAAAATATAATCTTCGTATGTGGCATCGTTTTGGGCAGCGGTGCTTGCCGCTTTTGCTTCTTGCTTCTCCGCGGCTTGCTGTTCGTGCAAAGGACGGCGCAGGGATATACCGAGTGAGCCCGCCTTGAACACCGGGATTTTTTTCTCTTCTCTGGTCTGAGGCAGCGGGCTTGGACGGCTTGCGTTCATACTGCCGGCTGTACTTGTACCCTGTGGCTGAGGAGCGGAGGTTGCTGCGGTCTGTGCAGCGGCAGTTTTAGCCTGAGGCTGTGACTGCGTGGCGGCTGTGGAAGCCGCTTGCTGCGTAAATAGGGGTTTTAATATCTTCTTAGGGCCACGCCCACCACTTGCATCGTCGGCATCGGGCAGAGTGAGTTGGGCGCATTGAATCAGTGTCAGTTCTACCAGCAGACGTTTGTTTTTGCTTGCACGATAGTTCAGGTCACAATCATTGCATAGCTTCATGGCACGGTACAGGAATTTCTGGTCGCATTTTTGTGCTTGTTCTTTATAGCGGTCGCGGATACCGGCGCCTACTTCCAGCAATTGCAGGGTGGAAGGGTCCTTGCTCACCAGCAAATCCCGGAAATGAGAGGATAGTCCGGTGATGAAATGACTGCCGTCAAATCCTTTTTTCAATACGTCGTTAAAAAGCAGCATGGATTCGGGAACTTTGTTTTCAAGCAACAAATCGGTCAGCTTGAAATAATATTCGTAATCCAAGACATTCAGGTTTTCAATCACACTTTTATAAGTGATGTTCCCACCTGTGAAGCTGACTACCTGGTCGAAGATGGAAAGAGCATCGCGCATACCGCCGTCGGCTTTCTGTGCGATGACAGTCAGGGCTTCGGGTTCGGCGTTGATATGTTCCAGTTTGGCAACGTATTGCAGATGGTCGATAGTGTCTTTGATGCCGATGCGGTTGAAGTCATAAATCTGGCAACGGCTCAGAATAGTCGGCAGTATCTTATGCTTTTCCGTTGTGGCAAGGATGAAGATGGCATGATGAGGCGGTTCTTCCAATGTTTTCAGAAAAGCATTGAAGGCGGCTTGCGACAACATATGGACCTCATCAATGATATATACCTTGTACTTGCCGATTTGTGGCGGGATACGTACCTGCTCAATCAGCGAACGGATATCTTCTACCGAGTTGTTGCTGGCGGCATCCAGCTCATGTATGTTGTAAGAACGCTGTTCGTTGAATGCCAGACAAGACTCACACTGATTGCAGGCTTCTCCTTCGGCAGTGGGGGTCTGGCAATTGATGGTCTTGGCAAAGATACGTGCACACGTTGTTTTTCCCACTCCACGCGGTCCGCAGAACAGGTAGGCATGTGCCAGCTTGCCGGTGGCAATAGCATTTTTTAAGGTGATGGTCAACGCGTGTTGCCCTACAACCGATTCGAATGTAGCGGGACGGTATTTTCGTGCCGATACGATATAATTTTCCATAAGCGGAGTTCTTTTTTCTAATATGAGTTCTGCAAAAGTACATAAATTATCCGTTTTTATGGGTAGGATTGCTTGAAATATTTCTATCTTTGCAAAAATCAAAAAAGGGATTCTTTGTATGAGCAAATTGCTGACTATTTGGAACTACATCCGGCGCCATAAGTATATGATTACGGTGCTGATCTTTATTGTAGTTATTGGTTTTCTGGATGAGAACAGCTTGATTCAGCGGGTAAAGCATCGCAGTGAGATCAGCGCGCTGAATAGTGAGATAGAGAAATATAGAAAGCAATATGAGGAAGATACGGAGAAACTGAAGGAACTGACCACGAATCCTGAGGCTTTGGAGAAAATAGCACGCGAGAAGTATTTGATGAAGAAGTCCGACGAGGATATTTTTGTGTTTGAAGAATGAGTAAATCTTATAATATAATTTCGATGGCAGGGGCAGTCCTGCTGCTGGCAGGTGCGGTGTTGCAAATCACCCGGTGGGAGCTTGCGCCTTATCTGTATACGCTGGGTGCTGTGATGTTCGGCTATGTGCAGGTCATGGGGAATCGTTATGATGGAAGGAATTTTATCATCAAGCGTTTGCGTAGACAGCAGATTTTCGGGGCTGTCGCACTGGTCTTTACAGGAGTATTGATGTTTACCATGAAACGTAACGAATGGATTGTTTGTCTTTCCATTGCCGCTGTCCTGGAACTTTATACGGCTTTCCGTATTCCGCAGGAGTTGGAGAAGGAAAAACGTTAAGGAACCAGTGTCATTTTTTGTCCGCGTTTATAGAGGCTTATCTTGTGAAAAATAGGAGAACGCGGACGACACTTGTTACGTGTGGTCCGCGTTCTAAAAAATAGTTGTCCGGTATTGTTATTCCACAATGGTCATTTCATCTACCAAGTGTTTCGCTCCTGCAAACTTATCAATAATAAATAAGGTATAGCGGATATCCACACAGGCTGCACGTTGTAACTGGGAATTGTAAGCAATGTCACCGGTCAGTCCTTCGTAGTTGCGGTCAAAGCCGGTACCGATCAATTCCCCTTTGTTATTGAAAACGGGGGAGCCGGAATTACCTCCTGTATTGTCTGTTCCTGTAACAAAACAGATGGGCATTTCACCATTTTTCATGGCATAGCGCCCGAAGTCTTTCTTGTTATACAAGTCCTTCAGTTTGGCCGGAACCACGAATTCATAGTTGTTCGGATCCTCTTTTTCCATCACTCCTTTCAACGTGGTGTAATAGTTGTATTCCATACCGTCTTTGGGGCTGTATGAACCTACTTTACCATAAGTGAGACGTAACGTGGAGTTGGCATCCGGATAAATAGGAGTGCCTTCATGCTGTTTCAGCTTCATCATACCCTCTACCCAGGTTTTATGGGCCAGATTATAAGCATCGGTTTCGGCTTTCATGGCTGCATCGGTATCTGCATAACCTTGGTCTACTGATTTGGCATATTGCACCATCAGGTCATTTTCCAATGTCTTGGCATCCGGCTTTGCCACAAAGTTGTCAAAGGCTTCACGGCTTCGGAAGATGGATGTATCAAAACAAGCATCGACAAAGGCGTCAATGTTTCCTTTGAATTCTTTGTCTATTACTTTAAAGATGCTGATGCGCTGTTCGGCCGGAATTAATTCTGCGTAAGTCTTCAGCAAAGCTTTGGAAACTTTACGGTCTATTTCGGGATTATAGTCTTTATTGAAAAATTTATCGGCTTGTTTGATCAGTGTGCTTAATGCATGATCCAGCGGATTGATTTCTTTAGTAGCATGAGGTACTTTATATCCTTTTTCCAATGCTTGCAGGACTTTGTCTGTGGAAGGAATCTTATAGAATTCCGTTCCCAGTTTGCAAACTTCGTAAATGGCTTGCTGATGATATACGGCATCCCGGCGTTTGCTCACGATTTCTCGGATAGCATCGAAGGCTTTCTGGTAGGCGTCAGTACCCGTCTCACGTCCGTAAGCCAGAAGCTTTTCCTGTTGTTTCTTTTTCGTATCAAGTACTTTCAGCTGAACCAGTCCTTCGTTCATACCGATAGCATTCTTCCAGTAATTGGCTGACGAGGCGTATTTGCTGGCATACTGGATGCGTACTTTATCACTTTTCAGCATCTCTTCCAGCAGATTATTCAATCGTACGGTGCGGACGGTCTTACGCATGAAGTTGGTAGTCTGCATACGTTCTTCCACTTCGTCCGAAATCATGTATCGCCAGTTGCGTCCGGGAAATCCCATTACGAAAGTGAAGTCTCCCTCTTTGATTCCTCCCAGGTTGATGGTCAGATGTTTTTTCACCTTCAAGGGTACATTGCTTTCGTTATAGTCAGCAGGTTTACCGTCGGGTGTTGCATAAATGCGGAACATGGAGAAATCGCCACAGTGACGGGGCCACATCCAGTTATCGGTGTCAGCTCCGAACTTTCCGATGGAAGAAGGAGGAGCGCCTACCATACGGACGTCTTTATAGATGGTCTTTATAAACAAGTAATAGCGGTTGGCTCCGTAGAAAGGCTTTAGTTCCAAAGCGGTGAACGGAGTGATCTCTATATTTTCTTGTTCGGCAAAACGTTTGGCTACTTTGCTCAGATAGGAGGGGGACAGGTAGTTCAATCCTTCCGGGTCCTCATCTTTGGCCAGTTGTTCCTTTACATAAGGAGTGACGTCCAGAATTCTGTCTATGAAGGTGACAGTCAGCCCCTTGCAGGGAAGTTCTTCTTTGCGGCTCATAGCCCAGAAGCCGTCAGTCAGATAGTCGTGTTCTACCGAACTGTGTTGCTGGATATAGCTGTAACCGCAATGATGATTGGTCAGCACAAGACCTTCGGCAGAAATGATTTCACCGGTACAACCACCTCCGAAATGCACTACAGCATCCTTCAGGCTGATGCTGTCCGGACAATATACTTTATCAATGCTGATATCCAGTCCCATATCATACATGGTGGCCGCATTCTGTTCTTTCAGATCAGTCAGCATCCACATCCCCTCGTCGGCATGGCCGGCAAGGGTTGTGAAAGTAAATAGCGAGAGTAATAGTATCTTTTTCATTATTCAACAATAGTCATTTCGTCAATCAAGTGTTTGCATCCGCCCAATTTGTCGATGATGAATAATACATAACGTATATCCACTGCGATACAACGCTGTAAGTTGTTGTCGAAATTAATGTCACCACTCAGTGATTCCCAGTTGCCGTCAAAAGCGGCACCGATGAGTTCGCCGTTACCGTTGATGACGGGAGAACCTGAATTACCGCCGGTAATATCATTGGTAGTCAGGAAACAAGCAGGCATATCACCGTTGGGCAATGCATAACGTCCAAAATCTTTTGCTTCATACAATTCTTTCAGTTTGGCGGGAACAACAAATTCCGGATTGGTAGGATCCTCTTTTTCCATGACACCTTTCAGCGTAGTGTAGTATTTATAGTGTACGCCGTCTTTGGGATTGTATGATTTCACATTGCCGTATGTCAGACGGATGGTGAAGTTGGCATCCGGAGCTTTGGGTTCCGGTGAATACATTTCACACAGGCCGCGTACATAAGTTTTGTGTAATAAATCCATGCCTTTCATCGATTCTGCCAGTTCGTTTCCCAGCTTGTCCATCAAGTCATATTTAGCCCGTACGTATGCAGTCATAGGATCTTTTTCTATGGCTTTCACGGTAGGTTTCTTGATGAATTTATTGAAATTCGCTTCGTTGGAGAAGATGGAATTGTCATAACAATGGTCTACGTATGCGTCATAGTTACCTTTAAAATCCTTCTGGATGGTAGTATAGAAGGCAGGTAAAGCATCGGCAGGAACCATTTCGGCATACAGGGGCAACAGAGCTTTGGCCACTTTGCGGTCTACTTCGTGATCGTAGTCTTTGTTATGTATATCGGCATATACTTTTTTCAGCGTTTCAATATTTTTATTAATCGCTTCTTTATCTTTATTTTTGATTGCGTCTTTCAGCTTGTCCAGAATCAGATAAGGAGTGCCGAATTCTATACCTCCTTGAAAGACTTCACGGAAACAGGTGTAGTTATAAAGAATAGGATTACTCTTTTCGATGGCGGCATCAATTTCGCTGACTACTTTTTCATAATCAGTGTTGCCTTTGGCTTTAGCAAATGCTGCGAACTTGGCTTCCTGTTCTGCTTTTGTTTCCAATACCTTGTTGTCGATAATGGCTTTATTCATGCCGATAGAGTTTTTCCAATAGTTGCTGGAACCTGCATATTTGCTGGCGTATTGGATACGTACTTTGTCACTGGCAGCCATTTCTTTCTTCAGTACATCCTGACGCACACCACGTATGCGGATACGGGGTTCGTTGGTGGAATGCATCCGTTGTTTCACTTCACTTTGAGTCAGATAGCGGTTGGTGCTTCCGGGGAATCCCATAATCATGGCATAGTCACCCTCGTTAATACCTTTCAGTGAGATAGCCAGATGCTTTTTGGCTTTCAGAGGAACATTGTTTTCATTATATTCTGCCGGTTCGCCGTTGGCATCCGCATAAATGCGGAAGACGGAGAAGTCGCAAGTATGGCGGGGCCACATCCAGTTGTCTGTTTCACCACCGAATTTACCGATGGATGAAGGCGGAGCGGCAACCATGCGTACGTCGCTGTAGGTTTTCAGATAAATCAGATAGAATTTATTGCCTGCATAGAAAGGCAGAGCTTGTGCGCTGATACCTGCTTTTCCGTTCAGGTCACTGGCTTTCAGTTCCTCGTCGGCCAGTTTTTTTCAGGAAGTCGTATTCAAAGGTTTCCTCTTCTTTTACTTCGCCTGATTTTACTTTATTGTTTACTTTATCTGTGACATCGACAATGCGTTCTACAAATTTGAACTTCAATCCCGGAGTCGGTAGCTCTTCTTTGCGGCTTTTTGCCCAAAAACCGTCAGTCAGGTAGTCATGTTCTACCGAGCTATGTTGCTGTATCGCTCCGTAGCCACAGTGGTGGTTGGTCAGGATCAGTCCGTCCGGTGAGATGATTTCACCGGTACATCCTCCTCCGAAAATGCCTACTGCATCTTTTAATGAAACGCGGTTCGGGTTATAAATGTCGTCTGCTTCCAGCAGTAAGCCTTGTGCTTTCATGCGGTCTGCCAAATGCTGCTCTTGCATCAGTTGCAACAGCCACATACCTTCGTCTGCCTTCGACGGCAAGAATGCTACACACATCAATGCGAGCAATAAAAGTTTGAATTTTTTCATGTTGTGTACTAATTGTTATTTCTTTATCCTTATATCGGTTACAAAAATAGAAAAAAAGAGGGAACTTTGCACTATAAATTGCCTTCTCGGTAATAATCTTCTATTTAGTTTTAAATTTTAATAAAATATTTTTGTCACTGAATTATAGATTGTACCTTTGTATGCGAAAAATAGTAATGGGGCGTAGATAAGCATGAATAAACTTTTTTTCTCTGTGGTGTCTTTATTGGCTTTTACTTCATGTGCCAGTGAGTATAAGATAGAAGGTAGTTCTTCTGTTTCTCGGCTGGATGGGAAAATGCTATTTGTAAAAGTTCCTAGTGGAGACCGGATGCTGAGTATTGATTCGGCAGAGGTAATTCATGGAATGTTCAAGATGGAAGGTATAACCGATTCTACTTCAATGGCATCCTTGTATATGGATGATGAGAGCATCATGCCTTTTGTCATTGAAAAAGGGAAAATATCCATCAGTATCGATAATGCCCGTATTGTAGTTACCGGAACTCCGTTGAATGATCGTCTGTATGATTTTGTGGGAAAAAAGACTTCTTTGGATGATAGAGCATACGAGTTGGAGCGTCAGGAGAGCCGTATGATTATGGATGGAAAAGCACCGGATGAAATTCAACGTGAGATAACGAGAGAACGTGAGAAACTGGCTGCTGAAATGAATGCATTGGCTAAGGAGTTTATCCAAAAGAATTATGATAATGTATTGGGACCGGGTGTTTTCATTATGTTGTGCAGCAATTTTCCTTATCCTGTCATGACTCCCTTGATTGAGGAAATTATAGAGGAGGCTCCTGACCGATTTAAAAACAACTCCTTGGTAAAGGATTATGTGACAGTAGCCCGTTCGAATATGGAAAAATTAAAAGCTCCCCATTAATGAGGAGCCTTTTTTTATCTGTCTTGGTCTGGATTGTCTATTTTTCCTTGATATTTTTCAGGTAAGTCTTTCTCAATTTCCCTGTAAGCCTCTTCCATGGTTGCTTTGATGTTTTCCATTCCCTGGCTTTGCGGATAAATGGGCTTATGTACGACTAATGTCATAGGATGCCAGGATACAAAACCGCCGGTACGGGGAAGAATATTAAAGGAGCCGATAATAGTGAGTGGTACTACGGGAAGTTGCAAATCATCTGCCAGTTGGAAAGCACCTTTCTTAAAATATCCCATGTGCCCGGTAAAAGTACGTGCACCTTCGGGAAATACCACTAGAGAAGTTCCATCCTGTAGTACGTGACGGGCGTGTTCTATGGTTTCTATTACCTTCTTGGGACCGGATTTATCAACGAATATATGTCCGGCAGCTTCACAGGCTTTGCCGACGAAAGGCATTTTGCGCAGACTTTTTTTCATCATCCATTTAAAGTTTCGTCCCAGAAAACCATAAATCAGGAAGATATCGAAAGACCCTTGATGATTGGCTACAAACACGTAGGATGTTTTTTTAAGTACTTCCGGATGTCCTACTACCTTGACAGGAATAAGTAATACATAGCAGAAAAGCTGTGACCATATTTTTCCCGGATAATATCCCCAAAAATGCGGATTGCCTATCCATGAACCAATAATGGTAACTATTGCTGTAAGTATGGTTAATACCAGCAAAATGGGAAGTGCTATGAATAGTTGGTATAAAATATATAGTACTTTCATTTGTCTGAATTTTAGTTGTACAAAGATAGAAAAACTATTTTATATTTTATGTAACGTGATTACTGTAATTTCCGGCCATGCTCCAAGGCGCATAGGGAACATCAGGTAGCCCAAACCAATATTGACAAACAAGGATTGTTTTCCTTCCTGGTATAAACCGTTGTGTTCGGGATATACGAATTTAGCAGGAGAGAAGCCAAACAGGCTGAACTGCATTTCATGGGTGTGGCCTGAAAGCATTAGCTGTATATCACTTTCCGGCAAGACTTCTCTGTGCCAATGAGTGGGGTCATGGCTCATTAATATTTTATACATTCCTTCCGTTCCTTTTAATGCTTTCTGCAGATCTCCATAATTAGGAAATGGGGGATTTCCGCTGTTCTCTACACCTGCCAGGGCTATACTGTCTCCATGATGATGTAGAATGACATGATCGTTATTGAGTATTTTCCATCCCATGGCAGCCTGTTTGGATTTCAAGCTGTTCAGGTTGGCTTCTTGAGCTTCTTCTGTTTCCCATTTTATATAAGGGGAATAGTCATGGTTGCCTAAAACGGAATACACTCCGTCTTTTCCTTTTATCTGTTCTAGAATAGGGATAAATTCGTCCAATTCCGTTGCCACGTTATTGACCAGGTCACCTGTAAAAAGTACCAGGTCAGCATGTTGTGCATTAATAAGGTTTACAGCCTTCTGTAAAGCAGCACCGTTGCCAGTCCAGCTGCCGGAATGGATATCAGATATTTGTACAATGCGGTAGCCGTCAAAGCCGCTGGGAAGTTCATCGGAACTGATGGTTACCTCCCTGATTTGAAAATGCTGTTTTCCTTCGGTTGCTCCATATATTACATATATTAACGAGGCTAAAGCCAATCCTCCTGCTACATATCCTCCATACAGTTTTTTGCCGGAGATGATATATAGGAGCTTCATAAACAGGATAACAATGACGAAAAGTGCCTTGGGTACGGAGAAACAAAGAAAAATCAATAAGAAATTGCTAAGTCGCTGCATGGAATCCGGACGTGGCTCATGTATAGAAAAGACTAATGTCATTCCCAATAAAAGAAACAGACTGGGAAGCCAATAAGCCCAATGTGTCCATTTTTGGGAAACACGGCGTATATATGCCTTGTATATATACATATCGGGCAATATCAGTAGCAGTAGAAAAAACAGAAATAACTTTATCAGCATCATAATTTATTCGTTTTTTATAGATTGGCGGCGAGAAACTTTTTAGTTTCTTCTATACTCATGCCCCGGCGGGCGGCGTAATCTGCCAATTGGTCTTCACCTATTTTTCCGATGGAGAAATAGCGGGAAGCCGGATGGGCAAACATGAGTCCGCATACAGAGGCATGGGGCTTCATCATACCATTCTCGGTCAATGAAATTCCTATTTGCTTCATATCCAGCAACTCGTCTAATAGGAAATTGACGGATTGGTCGGGCAAGGAAGGATAACCTACGGCAGGACGTATCCCTTGATATTTTTCATTATGCAGGTCTTTTACGCTTAGGTTTTCATCAGGTGCATATCCCCAAAGTTTTTTGCGTACATCTTCGTGTAGTTTTTCGGCAGTAGCTTCCGCCAGTCTGTCGGACAATGTTTGCACTAACATACGTTTGTAATCGTCTTCTGCATAGAGCCGCTCCATTTCTGCATCTACCGTAGTGGCGAATGCTCCTATTTTGTCTGTGATACCCGATGATAATGGACGCACAAAGTCACTCAGACATAAAAACGGGTCATCTTCTTTCAATTTTGCTGTTTGTTGACGCAAAAGCGGAAAACGCTTGCTGTTCAGCAGCAGATCATCTCCGTCGGCATTGGCATCCATGATATTGACCACTCCGTGGGTCTGATACGCTGTATCCAGTTCATTCAACATCCGATTTGCCTCTTTGAAAAGCTGCATGGCTTCACTGGCTTTCGGACGGTCTTCTTCCGCAAAACCGGTGAGCCACATGGCCCGGCATGAATCACATCCATGTATGTCCGCAATGGCGGCAAACTTGGGTTGAAAGCCCCATGCATGGAAAAAATAAATCCAGTTAATGTATTCGCTTACTTCGTGAATCTTGTAATTTACAATCATCTTTTAAACCTTAATTCTTGTCCGCGATGACTTTGGTCTACCTTGTTGTCACTGTAAACCAGATCACCATTGACGAATGTTTTTTCTACCCGTGTGTGGAATTTCTGTCCTTCCATCGGAGTCCATCCGCATTTGCTTAAAACGCAGTCGGCAGTTACAGTCCATTCATGATCCGGATTTACCAATACGAGGTCGGCTTGATAACCAGGACGGATGTAGCCTCGTCTTTCAATATGATAAAGTTCGGCCGGTGCATGGCACATTTTCTGAACCAGTTGCTCTATGCTTAATATGCCTTCGCGTACTAATTCCATGATAGCTACTAATGAAAACTGTATCATCGGCATACCCGATACGGCTTTCAATGCTCCCCCCTTCCTTTTCTTTCAGTAAGTGAGGGGCATGGTCGGTACCTATTACATCTATCATATTGGTAGACAATGCTTTGCGTAAAGCATTCCGGTCTTCTGAAGTTTTGATGGACGGATTGCACTTGATACGTCCTTTCAATGTCTCATAATCTTTGTCATAGAAGTATAGATGTGACACGCAAGCTTCCGCCGTAATCTTTTTTTCACTCAGGGGTTTGTCTTCAAGCAAATCCAGTTCTTGTGCGGTGCTGATGTGCAGGATGTGCAGGCGGGCATTGTTTTCTTTTGCCAGCCGGATGGCCAGTGAGGAAGAATATGCACATGCTTCCGCACTACGTATCTGCGGATGGTATTTTATATCAGGATCTTCTCCATATTTTTCTTTGAAGGCTGTTGTATTGGCGCTGATTATAGATTGTTCTTCACAATGTGCTGCAATCAGCATACCTGCATTGGCAAATACTTTTCTAAGTACTTCCATGCGGTCTACCAACATATTTCCCGTGCTGGCTCCCATAAATAATTTAACACCGCATACCCGGCTTTTATCTAGTGTGGGGAGTACATCCGCATTCGTATTGGTTGCTCCGAAATAGAATGAATAGTTTACGATGCTTTTGGTTGCCGCATCCGCAAACTTGGCATTCAAAGCTTCCAGGGTCGTAGTTTGCGGAGTGGTGTTGGGCATGTCCATAAAACTGGTGACGCCACCTGCCGCCGCCGCTGTGCTTTCAGTATGTATGTCGGCTTTATGAGTCAGTCCCGGGTCACGGAAGTGTACATGATCGTCTATTACTCCCGGCATCAGATAATAGCCTTTCGCATCTATTATTTCTCCACAAGGCTGGGAGGGAACTGTTTCTTCTGCCAGCACTTCAGCTATGACTTCATTCTCAATCACTATCGAACCGTGAAAAATCTTGCCTTCATTCACAATCCGTGCATTCTTTATCCATGTACGTTTCATACTGTTTTCTTTTGCGGGTATTTGCGGAACCAGCTACCCAGTTTTAATTGAATGACTCCTAATACAGCTTCACCGAAGATACTTCCGTTCATTTTTGAAGTACCTAATTCGCGATTGACAAAAATCACAGGAACTTCGGCTATCTTGAATCCGCACTTGTAAGCAGTGAACTTCATCTCAATCTGGAATGCATACCCTTTAAAACGGATGCCATCCAGACCGATTGTTTCCAAGACTTCACGGCGATAGCATTTAAATCCGGCGGTAGTATCATGTATGGGTAACCCTGTGATAATCCGTACATATTTGGAGGCGAAATAGGACATCAGCACACGCCCCATCGGCCAGTTCACTACATTCACACCACTGACATAGCGTGAACCGATAGCTACATCATAGCCTTCAACGGCACATTTGTTATACAGCCTTGGCAGGTCATTCGGATTATGACTGAAGTCAGCATCCATTTCAAATACAAAATCATATTGATGCTCTATCGCCCATTTGAATCCGGCAATGTAAGCAGTACCCAGTCCTAATTTACCTTTACGCTCAATCATGAAAAGACGGTCGGGGAATTCTGTTTGCAGTTTACGGACAATGGTTGCCGTGCCGTCTGGTGAGTTATCTTCAATAATCAATATGTGGAAGAACTTTTCCAGTCCGAATACAGCCCGGATAATGTTCTCTATATTTTCCTTTTCGTTATAGGTGGGTATAATAATAATACTATCGGATTTCTCCATACATTTTTTGTATTAGCTGAATAAATATCATACAAAAGTAACTATTATATTAACACTCCCGTCAGAATTTAATTTTATTAATTAAAAAAAGAGGATTACCCCTGCCTGGCGCACGGATAATCCCCCTATTTAACAGAATAGTTTAGAAATCTTTAGAATGCCACACCAAGGCGGAAACCGAAATTGTTTAATTTATCCATATCATAGTTAAATACGGTTCCCTTGTTGGTAGAGTAGCTGTAGAATGCTGCCAGATGGAAGCCGATACTGTTTGTCCAGGGGTAGATATTCACACCGACTTCTGGTGATACATAGAAACCCCAAGTGTTGTCTTTCACTTCGTAAATGTAAAAGTCACTGGACATTTTGGTATAGTTGGCACCCAGCTTCAATCCGATATAAGGTTGGCATGCACCGTCACTGAAGCGATAGTGTGTTGCGAAACCGAAAGGCAACTGAAATACGGAATGTTGCTGGTCGGTTGTCAGGGCTGCCGAGTTGCTGATTGGTAGTGTCTGACGTGAAATATACTCATTATTGGTATGATAATTGATAAAGGCACCGATTGACAAATCCGGCAGTACATAATATCCACCTTCGAAGTTCATACCCCAACCGCTTGCTTTGTTTGCAAAGTTATTGCTGATAGGAGCGTTGAACTGCCAGTCTACATTGAAATAGGTAAACGGAGTTACCTGTGCTTTTGCCGGCAGGGCAAAGGCTATGGCGATAGCGGCTACCGCCATCAGTCTGAGAGTTAAATATTTTATAGTTTTCATATTTCCTTTTTATTTTAAATGAATACTTGTTTCACTTACGTTTATTTTTTCAGATAAGGACTCTGAGTGAATGCTTGGTTGATGGCAGTCGTTGTACGGTTTACATTCAAACTGCCACTTCCGCCCAGTAACCCGCTGATGTATGCATTCCAGACAACAGTTAATTTTTCTTTTTGTCCTTCCGGAGCATTCTTTAAATTAATCATGTCGGCCAGCAATGAACCGGTGCTATAGCTGTAAGTGATAGGATAGGGATAGTACCATCCACCTCCCCAATTGCCGCCCCAGTAGCCGGGATACCAATAACCGGGATAATAGCCCCACCAGGGTCCGTCATTATAGTAACCGTGGAAATAATAAGTACTTGCTACGTAGCTTACCTGTAGGCCGAGGTCGGCGTCGTCTTTATTAGCTGCGGTGTAGCCGGCAGCGTTCATCTTAGTCTTGAATGCATTGATGATGATCTGTGCATTCTCGTCCTTCCAGTATTCAGGGTCTTTCTTGTCACCGATGATCAGGATGCTGTCAGGGATATAATAAGTACTGAAGTCATTGAACTTAGTACTAGTGTCATGACTGGTGAATACCAGATACTCATTGTCCAATTTGTCCATGTCCGGGTCTTTCTCGCAAGATACCAAGGCAAAGACCGCCAGTAGGATAGGAATTAATTTTTTCATGTCAAGTTTTTGTTTAAGTTAATACTAATTGTTTTTCGTCTAGTTTCTCTCATACAACGGCCAGCTTATGTTTTTGTTCACTAACAGTCTGTTCTTTAGTGAATTTTTTTGCAGCCAGGTTAATTAGAGTTTCTTTTTTAAAGTGTAATTTAGTTTAGAAACAGCTTTCTTGAAGTCCTTGCCAATCATTGTCAGTGCACTGTCACCCTCTGCCAGAAAGTTTGTCTTTTCGTGTCCCGGAGTAGCGGAAATTAATTGATAAACGATAGCGGTGCTGTCATTAGGAATTCCAATAATAGTTACAACTGTACCACTGTCGGTAAATGCCTGGTTACCATCTTTTGTTCCTAAATAAGTGGTCGTCAGATTGTATGTGCCCAGTGAGTCTTGGCCTGCCTCCTGAAGTGTCAGTTGATAGTTGATACCTTCGGCATCGGCAGCTGGCAGAATACCTTCATAGCTATATGTTTGTAATTCACCCAGTGTGCTGTCGTTCACAGCGAAAATAGAGTCACTTTCACTTTCGGCTATTATTTCAGCACTTTTGTTTCCTTTAGAGCCACAGGAAACAATCATGGCAGCCAAAGCTGCTGCAATAAATACTTTTTTCATTGTTAAGTCAGGTTTTTAATGGTTATTTGGGTACATAACATTTGTTATGCCCGTTTTGTTTTTAATAAGTTCTCTTTTCAGAAAAAACAAGACCATGTTTAAAATGCATTAAACACGGTCTTTAATAAATAGGGCGTTGTATCTGGATAAATCGGACTACCGTAGCCGTATGCCGTTCATACTTCTTCGAATCAGTGAGTTATAGATAATTTTTCCTTTTGATACTTGTTCTTCTGTTTGTGGCAGGTCGGGCATACTTCCTGTCGTAATATAAGCTATGGTGTTCTTCAATAAATACTCTTTGGTATCTCCCAGTGGGTAGAGAGGGGAGATGAGGTTACGTTCGCTCAATGTGAAATCGGGGGTGATTCCATTTACATAGTTGGCTTGTCCTGCCGAGTTGAGAACGTATGCCACAACCGGCCATAAAATAAAGTTGTAACGCTCATCTTGGTATGGTTCCATGGCTACATTTTTGCCAACAGTCGTTTCACCTATTACCACTACATTTTCTGTACCTATATATGGACGGAGACAATTTATGACTGCTTCTGAGGCCGATGCAGTAAATTTGCTTGTCAGTACGTAGAGCTTGCTTAAGTTCAAGTTTTCGGAAGCAAGTCCTGTATTGAGAGGGAAATCAATTTTTTGCGGGTCACTGATGTCATTATACAAAGTTGTGCAAAATACTTTCCCTAGATCTGCCGCAGGTGCCAGATAACTTCCTAAATCTGTGGCACAACTCAAATAACCACCGGGATTGTAGCGTAAGTCCAGAATAAAAGCGTCGGGTGACTGTCCCTTGAACCGGGCGAATATCTGTTTCATCTGTTCCCTGTATTCTGTATCTGTTGCCTGGTTATTGGGGCCTGTACTGAATTCATTGTAGACCATATAGGCTATTTTTTTCCCGGATACCTCATATACAGTATCTATATAGAACGGATTCAATTCTACAGGGCGTGATGCCGCTACTTTGACTGTATCTGTTGCAATCCAGCTGGAATTGCCTTCCTCATCAAAAACCAAGCTTTCTCTGGCGAAAGTTGTATTGCCGCCTTCCATCAGATATCCGTAATTATTGTTGGTCAGTTCTTCTTTGCCAATGGCTGATATCCAGTTCCCTCGTTCCAATCCGGCTTCTGAGGCCGGTGAATTGGGCAGTACGAATAAAATACGGGCAAATACGTGTGATGAGATTCCGGTAGGATCGGTCATTAATTCAAAATCAAATCCGTAAGTAGAAGTACGTTGCAGGTAGGAACGTGCCGCATCGGAAGCGTCCTTTATTTCTATATACGAATACGGGTCTCCTTTTCCGTTTTGTGCCTTGGTATAAACCAATTTTTGCAGGAAGTCTTCCGGTTCGGCAAAATAGTCCGTTTCCTTTATTGCCGGAATACTGTCATACCACAAATAATGCTCTTTCATTATTTGTTCTATCCATACATTCTCTCCAATTAATGCATAGTATTCCCCACTGCGGTCTTCGCCACATGAAGCCATTATAAATAAAGTGGTTAGAAGAAAAAAAGTGCTCCGTATATGCTTCATAATCTAATTCCTTTTTCGATCTGCAAAGCTAGGGATTTTATTTTAAAGTAGGGATAAGGTTTGGAATAAATAATCCAAAAAACCTTTATATAAAAAAGAAATCCGCCGGTTAGGTCAAGCAGACTTCACGGCGGACGTTCTTAATTTTTTATTTCTTTTCAGATTTCCATTTGTCAGCATATTCATTCAGAATTCTGCGGATACTGAGTCCGATTTTGATATAATCTTTCTCGTTCAGGTTGGCAAGTGATACACGTACACTCCATTCGGGTCCGTCGAATCCACCACCATTCAATACGACCAGGCCTGTTTCATTGGCAAGACGGAATACTACGTCCAATGGATTATGAGTTGTCTGCAGATGTTGTACGAATTCATCTCCGTAAAATTTCTTGGCCCATACCAGCATGTCTATTTCTGAATAATAACCGGCTCTTAGTGGATCGTCGAGGAGAATGAACCCTGTGTTGTCCCATAATGCTTTCAGACGGGTATGGATTAAATTAAGCATGGCATGACGATATGTATTTTCTTTGTCCAGCAATGAAAAAGAAGCAAAGAGTGACATCTGCATTTGTTGTGGCAAGGACAGTCCTGCTGTATGGTTCAAGGCTACTTGACGGCTGTCTGCTACCATACGGTCAATGAATTTCATGTTTTCTACTTGCATACTCAAGCTGCCATACCGTTTGGTTAGTTCGCTTTTTCGTTTGCGGGGCAGATTGGCAATCATTCTGTCGAATACATTTTTCTCATGTAAGGCAATTACAGCAAGGCGCCAACCGGTCGCTCCGAAATATTTGGAGAAAGAGTAGACACAAATTGTGTTCTGTGGCAAATCAGCCATCAGGCTGCGGAAGCCGGGAACAAAAGTACCATATACATCATCTGTTATAATCATCAGATTGGGATTCCAGCGTGTTACTACGTCTTTCAGGGCATCTACGCATTCTTTGTTCAACTGATAACTGGGTGGATTGCTCGGATTGACAATAAACAAGGCTTTGTATTTCGTGTCTCGCAGTTTATTGATATCTTCCACTTTGTATTGCCAGGTATGAAGTCCTTCTTCATTTAGAGTACTTGCAGGAATATTGAGCACATCATAATCGTAACGTGTCAATTCGGGTATCTCTATATAGGGTGTAAAGATAGGAACCATCAATGCTATACTATCTCCTTTGTGTAGCAGGAAATTTTCTTCCAGCGAGTCGAATACATAGCACATCCCTGCTGTTCCGCCTTCGGTGGCGAATAAATCGAATTTACCTTGCGGGGGTTGCCCGTTGCACATTTCCTGATTCAGGTAATCCTGTACTAGAATTTCTGTATATTTCAAGATGCGGTCAGGCATGGGATATTGGTCGCCTACAATACTTTCGGTCCATTCGTGTACCAGTTCGTCCGGATCGGCTGCATGTTCCATCAGCATATAATTATAGGTACGTTTCAATAGATCTGTCCCCGCATTTCCTTCATGCTTTTTCAGGTACTCCTCAAAACGTTGGGCTATGCCTGTTTTTTGAGGAATACCGGCAATGCCTTCGGGCATGTCCATGACCCGGCGACACTCTTCAATGCCAAAACCGCCCAAGGCGAAGAATGCTTCACGAGCCTCCGTTGCAATCCAGTTGGGATTACCTCTGCCTGCATTCAGCATGACGTGCGCCATTTTCTTCACACTTTCATCTGCCATTTCAATCAAACGGTTTTTTAATTCGAAGGGACTGATCTTTTCCAAATTCTTGTCCATTCGGGCAACGCTGCTTTTATCACTTAAATATTCCATAATGTATGAGTTTAGTTTTTTAGTTGATTAATAATACAATGACCACTCCCCATATGATGAGTAGTGTATTTCCTACGGCGTAGGTCACGGTGTATCCTAAGGAAGGTGTTTCGCTGCCTACTGCTTCTTGTATGGCGCCCAATGCAGCAGTGGTAGTACGGGCTCCTGCCGTGCATCCCAAAGAGAGGGCGGGATGGAACTTGAATACATATCTGGCTAGAATCAGCCCTAATAATAGAGGCAAGGAGGTGGCCAACGCACCTATGATAAACAACATAGGACCTACTTCTTTTAGTCCCTGTACAAAACTGGGTCCTGCAGAAATGCCGACTACGGCGATGAACATATTCAAGCCTACATTATTCAGCACCCATAAAGAGGATTCCGGTATTTGTCCGAAGGTAGGGCGTTTGCTGCGCCACCAGCCAAATACTAATCCGGCTATCAAGGCTCCTCCACTAGTGCTCAGGCTAATAGGTACTCCGCCGATATGGATTGCAAGTGCTCCGATGATACCTCCCAGTAAAATGCCGAGTCCTACAAATGTCATATCTGTGGCATTGGTGGGGCGGTCTATGTATCCTAGTTCTTTTGCAGCAGATTCCACCTCTTTTTTCAGGCCGACCAATTCCAGAGTATCTCCGCAGTCGATAGTGGTTTGTGCGAAAACAGGGATATCAATGCCTGCCCGTTTGATACGGCGTATACTGACGCCGTGCATAAAGCTTTGACGGCGTATGAAGTCCAATTTTTGGTTGGAATATGGCTTTTTGTGTATCATGACAGGGAGTACTTCCACAGGGAAATCAAGCAGTTGGGGATCGACGATTTCTTCTCCAATCCAGTCTTCCTCACCAATGGCGAATTCTCTTCTTCCGCTCAGTACCACTTCGTCTCCTTTTTGTAATAATTGTCCGGGAATAATATCATTGACAATGGAAGATCCATGTCGCATTCTTTCAACAAACAATCTTTTCCCTTGTGAAATAAAATAGGATTCTAGCTGGTCAACGGTCTTGCCGTTGCCAAACCAATCGTTCTCTATGCGGTAAGCGCGAAAAACTACCGGACGGCGTGCCTGTTCAAATCCGGGTTCGTCTGCTTCACTGGTACCCATCCGGGTTTCCAACTCTTTGCAAGCGGCTTTCACTTTTTCTAATCCTCCCAACATTTTAGGACCTAAAGAAGAGAGGACCCAGGCAGAGCCTGCCGTACCGAAAATGTAAGTTACAGCATATGCCACGGGAATGATATTAATCATATCACTTTTTTGGGAAGAGGATATGTTGAGTCCGTTTATGGTATCTTCTGCTACTCCTATGACGGCAGAGATAGTTTGTGCTCCGGCCAGTAACCCGGCTGCTTCACCGGCATTATATCCCATTAAGATAGCTAATAACCAAGTGATAATCAAACAACCTATACACATGAGCGCGGCGAATCCTACTTGAGGTAAACCATCTTTTTTCAGTCCGCGAAAGAATTGTGGTCCCACTTTGTATCCGATAGCAAAAAGGAATAAAAGAAAAAACACGGATTTCACCGGTTCTTCTATTGTAATGTTAAGCTGTCCCACTAATACCCCTACTAGCAATACACTGGTGACGATTCCCAAACTGAATTGTTTTATTTTCATTTTTCCAATCCAGAAGCCTGCGGCGATTGTCAGAAAAATCGCCAGTTCTGAATGCTGTCTCAAAAGATGTATAATCCATTCCATATTTCTTTCTTATTATAATTGCTGTTTAAAACAGAGTGGGGGTAAAGAAGTTGAGTTAAAAAGCTCCAAATTGTACTTAGTTCTAATATTTTTTATTTTATTTGCATAGAGATGATACTTGACTTATGAAAATAAAGTTATTTGTAAAATATATTTCTTTGTTAGTTCTCTTGTTTGTTGCTGATGGTTGTAAAGAAAAAAAAGCTGACACATATGTGACTAAGGTCACCGATTTAACGGGAGAGGAAGAACAAGTTTTGAAATTGGAATATGATCGTGATGGTAAAATTATAAAGTATGGGGATACCCCGGTAAGGTATGAGGGCGACCAGATAACCATCGGACAGATGAATTGTTTGAATACCGGCAATAAGCTTTGCAATGTTACGTTTCAAATAGGAAAAGGCAAGGCGAGGGAGAGTAGGGCCCGTTGTATGTTGAAGGTAGGAGAGGAGGTTTATGAAGCTGATAAACAGACTGTCTATGATTATAAAGGAGATACTATTTTTATCAATTCTGATTATCGTGCTACTTCCGATTATCGTTTCTTGAAGAAAGTGCAAGGAAAATATGTTTTTGATCAGTTGGGACGGTTGAAGGAGGTGATGACTGTTTTTACTGAGGCAAATGATAGTGTGTCCAGTTGTCATACTTATTATAATTATGATAATAACATCAATTATCAGGCGAATCTGAATTTACAGGCTTATGTGATTGATTATGATGGGGTGGATAGTTTCTTCTATTTTTTATTGAATCTTGGGCAGTTGAGGAATAGAACAGCCTTACCTAATGATATTGGATATTGTATGAATCATGGTTTAAGCACTTATAATGTGCATGCCAATTATCGTCTGGATGATGAGAATCCGGTCAGGATAGAAGTTTTATATAATTATACCAAACTTCTATCCCGAATAGATTTATCTTATAATCCTTTAAATTAATTCGGGACATTCATTAAATATTACAAAATCAGCCAACTAATTCATACACAAAGTATTGCGAATTAGTTGGCTTTTTTGTATCTTTAGGTATTCCCCCGAAAATAAGATTTGACGGCCAAAACGGGGGAAATATCCAAACTAATAAGATATGGCAAAGATAGTGAATATTTCAGAAATTCACCCTACTTTGGGTTTTACAGAATTTGATATTCTGGAAAAATACCGCAAGAGTTTTAATGAGAGTGAGCTTGGCAAGCTTCATTCGGTCTTTCCGTTTGAATGTATGGCAAAGCCGCCGGCCTGTCGGACCGGCGCCTGGGACGCAGGAACAGATTCAGTCCTTCCGCAAAGATCGCCCTTATGGTCCTGAAGGCATACACCGGATTCTCCGACAGGCAACTGGTGGAACATCTGAACGGGAACATACACTACCAGATTTTCTGTGGAATTATGATTCCCCCGTCCCTTCCCATAACCAACTTCAAGATAGTCAGTGCCATCCGTAATGAGATAGCATCCCGCCTTGACATTGATTCTTTCCAGGAGCTCCTGGCTTCACACTGGAAACCTTATCTTGATAACCTTCACGTCTGCATGACCGATGCCACATGCTATGAAAGCCACATGCGTTTTCCTACGGACATGAAACTCCTTTGGGAAAGCCTCGAATGGCTCTACAGGCATATATGCCGGCATTGCAGGGAGCTGGGCATAAGGCGTCCTCGCAACAAATACAGGAATGTGGCGGAATCCTATCTGTCCTACTGCAAGAAAAGAAAGAGGAGAGCTTCAAGGACAAGAATGCTTAAGCGCCGTATGATCAAGCTTCTTGAAAAGCTCCTCAGTCAAAGGGATGGGATCCATAGCGAGTACGGTGCTTTACTCCGATATACCCAGGATTATCATAAGCGTCTTTCCATCATCAGAAAGGTGCTTGTACAAGAAAAGGAAATGTTTGAAGGGCGGAAAGTCAGTGACCGCATCGTCAGCATTGACCGTCATTATGTACGTCCCATCGTCAGAGGCAAGGAAACCAAGTCCGTCGAGTTCGGTGCAAAGGTCAATAATATACAGATAGACGGCATATCGTTCATCGAACACCTCTCGTTCAAGGCATTCAATGAGGGTATACGCTTGAAGGACTGTATCCGTATGCAGCAGAAGCTTATGAATGTAAGGGTAAGATGTGTGGCTGCCGATTCCATATATGCCAATAATGCCAACAGAAAGTTCTGTACAAAATATGGGATATCCACATCCTTTGTGCGCAAGGGAAGGGCGGCCAAAGATGAGCCTTTGAGGAAGGTGCTTAGAAGCGAACTCTCAAAAGAAAGGGCAACACGGCTTGAAGGAAGCTTCGGCACTCAAAAGCAACATTACTCGCTCTCAAGGATAAAGGCCAGAAACAGGAAGACGGAAATACTGTGGATTTTCTTTGGAATACATACGGCAAATGCCATACTGATGATAGAAAAAATCAGAAACAAAACAGCTAAAGCAGCATGATATGATTTTACTCACAGAATCAGAAGAGGTCATCAGACTTCTTCCGGAACGTCATGTCCTGTCGGATAGAAGTATGTGAGAAAGCACGGAAAAATGACAATAAGAATGGCATATGAAATGGTCATGCCCTATCATCTTCATATGCCATCTTATTTTTTAGAGAGACATTTACTGAATATCCCTAATTCATCGGGAAGTATAAACAAGTCTACTTCATTGGCGCCTTGCTTTATCAAGTCTTTCTTATCTATTTGGTAAAGGCGGACAAACTCATCATGACTGTCGCATAGTTCCTGGGCTTTGCGATAATATTCTATTGATTTTTCTGTTTCATTCAGGATATAATACACATGTCCTGCATTCATCCAGTCTTCCATAATGGGCTTGGGCTCGGATATCAGCAAGTCGTAATATTTCTTGGCTTGTTGATGGTTGCCGGTAATGAAGGAACACCATCCGATGGCGCGTCGGGCATTCTGTGGCTTTTTATCCAGATACTCCACTTTGAAGAAATAAGCCAGTGCTTCATCGTATCGTTCCAGTGCCATCAGGCATTGTCCTATTTGTAGTGCCAGATTCAGACTGTCGGGCTGTGCCTGTTCCACCTTGTTATAATATTCCAAAGCTTTTGGGTAGTTTCCCTCTTTTCTATAACATTGTGCCAAATGGCGGTTATTCCATGTATTATCGGGGATCAGCAGATCTGATTGCAGGTAATAATCTATCGCTTTTTTATAGGAACCGATTTTCTGATAAATGAAACCTGCTTTCTGCCATAATTCGGCATTTTTACGATTGTATAATTCAATTGATTTATCATAGAGAATTCCGGCTTCTGCCAAGTCGTCGTGTGTGAATAGGTAATCTGCCAGTTTGTTGATATACTCTTTGTGTAACAAGGCTTGAGACAATGCTTCTTTATTCCATAAGTCCAGAGTGTCCTCAAAAATGTCATGTATTTCATGTCTTCTTGACCATAATTTGAAGAAACGGTAGAGGTCATGAATGTATTGCCGGCTCACGAATTCAGCGCGAGCTTTTGATTGTGACATCTCTTTTAAACGTTCTTTCAGTTCTTCAGAAGCTTCATGTTGTCCGTTCAATTGTTGCTGCATGAGATTCCTTTGGCTTTCCGGCATTTGTAACATGGTAAAACAAAAAGAGTATTTGTCGGAATTGCAGAATACATCCGAATTCATCAAAATGTTGAGCAGAGAGATTTTTTGTTCGTCATTTCCGAGAGATAATTTGGCGATATCCTGATATTGGGGGTCAAAAGGATAGAACCAGTGAGAAATTTTGCGGAAAAACGGGAATTGTTTCAGCTGTGAAAAGGTACTCATATACACATCTGCCCCGGACATTTGCAGTTCACCTAATTCGCGCAATTTATCGGTAATGCCTGAACGGTCAATCCATTCTTCCCATTCCGGATTATGATCTTCGGCATCTTCATCCAGTCCTTCCAAATTAAGTTTGGGATTTTTCATCATTTCGGGAATGATTTCTTCACGCATCTTCTTGTCTATCTTTCGGGTTTCACGGGAAGATTGCAATAATTGAATCTGGATATGATGCAGGTTTTTGATGAACTCGGCATTTTCATTCAGTTCATTTATGCGCGACACGGCTTCAGGGTATTGAAGGATACGCTTTTCATAATAGTAGCATGTTAGTGCGATCCCTGCAATAGCCCGCTGATTCAGCATGGTATCCTGATGGGTATAGGCGTTCAATAGAAACATGAACTTGCGGATGTCGAATATTTGCAGCAGGCTCATGGTGACGGCGCTGACCATTATGGAAAGGTCGTTGACTTGGATCAATAGTGAGTTGAACAAAGTTTGCGCTTCAGCATATTCCGATTCACTCCACCGGGTGGATACCCATATTTTTTCAAATAATTCGTCTACGGCTGTTTCGTGACGTTTTCTCATGGCATCCATTTCTTCATTTCTTTTGGCCTCGGTGGTATATATCAATGGGGCTGTAGCCATATCTTCTGTATACGCCTCCAATTGCATTTGTAATTCGGCATAGCTGTGAGGAGGGCTTTGGACAAAAGTGCGCATTGTGTCATAATAGGCTCCGTAATTTTGTGTTGCCTGTACGGCTATATGGATACGGTCGGCCAGTTCGTATGCCGTGCGTAACATTTTATGGTATATTTCCACTTTATTGGGATCTTTCATCCCTTTTGAAGTATATTGCAGCATCAGGTCGTATGACGTTTGCAGGGCTTCTAGCTCATTCTTTAATTGCCAGTCGGAAGTATGGGTGGCATATCCTGTCATTTGGGATAATGCTTCTTTTAACCGATATTGGTCTAATAGTTTTATGATTTCTTCGCGCATATTTTAAAGTTCTATTTGTATGTCTTTTATAAACAAATGCGGGCAGACTTCGGTTCTTGGCTTATTTCAGCCAGGTTGCCCGTTTCCATATATATTCCATCGGACCGTGAGAGTGGTGATTCATCCACCAGCGGCAGAAAGAGAATTGCAAGATGAAGAAAACTATTCCTGCCAGGCAGCTGGCTGTGATACCAAACTGATTGTGCAATGCAAATCCCCAGTTGTAGTATAACATGGAACCTACTATACTTTGAGTAATATAATTGGTAAGGCTCATCTTTCCGTATGGCGTTATTTTCATTAATCCGTCGTGTAAGTTTGTCTTGTAAAAAGCGAAGACGACACCGGATACCAGAATCAGCATAAATGCAAAATTGGAAAGCGAGGTGATGATTAGTGAAAGAGGGGTCAGAATGGATTTATTTGTGATAAAGTCCGGTAGCATATTGCCCAACCCATATAAAGGGAAAAATGCGACGAGTGAGCTTGCAAGTACCTTGTTCCATACCTTCAAGTGCTCTTTCAAAAAAAGTCCCTTGCGCCCTATCAGCATACCGAGCAGGAAAAGGGCGGCTGTTTGGAATACCCGTCCGTGATCCCAGGCCCAGGCAAGGCTTGCCAACTGTCCTTCCCATAAATTGACACGGATGGTTTCCAGAAAATTACCATTGCTTTGCACTGCAAAAGTTGCATTCCAGAAGCTGCGGGTGGGGATGGCCGGAGTAACAAATTCCGGATCGAGACAGGCACGTATTACATAATAAAGTGGCAATGGCTGGATCAATAGCAGACATGCCAATGCAAATATCCATTTGTCTTTCAGCCGGCAAGTCAGTGGCAGGATGAAACCTACTAAAGAATAAAGGACTAGCACTTCCGCTGTGAAAAAACTGGCATTGATATTACCTATCAGGAAAAGAAGAATTAACCGCCAACAAAAACGTAGACGGAAATCATTGCCCCGTAGGCGTTGGTTGTCATCTTGAATAAAAAAGCTAAAACCGAAAAGTAAAGCGAATATGGCGTATGCTTTTCCGCCGAACATGAAGAATAACCCGTTCCAAATGGCTTTGTCCGAGAAGTTCAGCCACGCACTTTGTCCGGCTGTATCGGGAAATGAGTAGAAATTAAAATGTTCGATAGAGTGCAGGATGATGATTCCCATCACTGCCAGTCCGCGTAGCACATCAGCTACATCTACACGTGCGTGTCCTTTCAATTTTGTGTTTATTGCTTTTGTTTCCATGGGGTTATATATTAGCGTACAAAAATAGGAAAATCTTGAATAGTTGGCAAAAAAAGGAGGAAGTAATCAGATATTTCTTTAATTTTGTCCCCATCTTAAAAAAAGATATGGATATTTCGGAATTGCAACGTATTTATGCCGGTCATCCTAACACTAAGGGACTGGCTGCGTTATTGGAAGATTCCTCAGTGAGGACTATTTTCCTGGGAGGATTACATGCTTCTGCGGCAGCTTTATTTGTTTCCTCCTTTCTTAGAGAGAATAAACAGACATTTGTATTTGTACTGGGTGACTTGGAGGAAGCGGGTTACTTTTATCATGACCTGACACAGGTGAACGGTGATGAGCATATTTTGTTCTTTCCATCCTCGTATCGTCGGGCTGTTAAATATGGGCAGAAAGATGCAGCCAATGAGATCCTGCGTACGGAAGTGCTGAGCCGTTTACAGAAAGGCGATCCGCTATGTGTGGTGACTTATCCCGAAGCGTTGGCGGAGAAAGTGGTATCACAAGAAGTACTGATGGACAAGACGTTAAAACTTGGTGTGGGTGAGCATGTGGACACAGAGTTTATCACGGAAGTGCTGGCCGGTTACGGATTCGAGCATGTAGATTATGTTTATGAACCGGGGCAATATGCTGTACGCGGTAGTATTATTGACGTCTTCTCTTTTGCTTCCGAGTATCCTTACCGTATTGACTTTTTTTGGTGACGAGGTAGACAGCATCCGTACTTTTGAAGTGGAAAACCAGCTTTCGAAAGAGAAGAAACAGAGCATTGCCATCGTGCCCGAGCTGACGAATGCCGCCGACAAGAGCGGGGTGTCTTTCTTTGAATTCATTCCTCGGGAAACAGTTCTGGCAATGAAAGACTTTCTTTGGGTACGTGAAAGAATACAGGTAGTACGGGAAGAGGCACTCTCTCCTCAGGCGCTTGCCGCATACGAGGGAGAGAAGACGGAACTGATGAATTTGGAACTGAAGCTGATAGACGGGGCGGAATTTACAGTACGGGCTTTGGATTTCAAACGGATTGAATTTGGTAACAAACCTACAGGAACTCCACAGGCAACGTTGGCTTTCGATACGACGGTCCAGCCTATTTTTCATAAGAATTTTGATTTGGTAAGCACTTCATTCACTGATTATCAGAAACGAGGTTACACCTTATATATATGTACCGATAGTGAGAAGCAGGCAAAGCGTCTGAAAGATATCTTTGAGGAGCGTGGTGATCATATCACGTTCATTCCGGTCAACAAGACTTTACATGAGGGCTTTACAGATAATGTATTGAAAAGCTGCTTTTTTACAGACCATCAGATTTTTGACCGTTTCCATAAATACAATCTTCGTAGTGACAAGGCGCGTAGCGGTAAGGTGGCATTGACCTTAAAAGAGTTGAGCCAGTTTGAGCCGGGTGACTTTGTGGTACATATAGATCATGGTGTAGGCCGTTTTGGCGGTTTGGTACGCATTCCGAATGGAAATACTACCCAGGAAGTGATTAAACTTATTTATCAGAATGAGGATGTGGTATTTGTTTCCATTCATTCCCTGCATAAAATATCCAAGTATAAAGGGAAGGAGGGAGAAACTCCCCGCCTGAACAAATTGGGGACCGGTGCGTGGGAAAAAATGAAAGAGCGTACCAAGAGCAAAATCAAAGATATAGCCCGTGACCTGATCAGACTGTATTCGCAACGTAAACAGGAAAAAGGATTCTCGTATAGTCCCGACAGTTTTATGCAACATGAATTGGAGGCGAGCTTTATTTATGAGGATACCCCCGACCAGTTGAAGGCGACTCAGGATGCCAAAGCCGATATGGAGAGCGACCGTCCTATGGACCGTCTGGTGTGTGGTGATGTGGGGTTCGGAAAGACTGAAGTGGCTATTCGTGCTGCTTTCAAGGCTGTGGCTGATAACAAACAGGTGGCTGTGCTGGTTCCCACTACGGTGCTGGCCTATCAGCACTTTCAGACTTTCAGCGAACGGTTGAAAGATTTTCCATGCAAAGTTGATTATTTGAGCCGTGCCCGCAGTGCAAAAGATGTTTCCAGAATAGTGAAGGAACTGGCGGATGGAAAAATAAATATTTTGGTCGGTACACATAAAATCATCGGTAAAAGCGTTAAGTTCAAAGATTTAGGATTGCTGATCATTGATGAGGAACAGAAGTTCGGAGTTAGTGTGAAAGAGAAGTTGCGTCAGATGAAAGTGAATGTGGATACACTTACTATGACCGCTACCCCCATCCCCCGTACTTTACAGTTCTCGTTAATGGGCGCCCGTGATCTTTCTGTCATTCAGACTCCGCCTCCCAACCGTTATCCCATTCAGACAGAGGTGCATACCTTTAATGAAGATATCATAACGGAAGCGATCAATTTTGAAATGAGCCGTAACGGACAGGTGTTCTTTGTCAATAACCGCATACAGAATCTGGTAGAATTGGAAGCCATGATCAAGCGGAATATACCCGATTGCCGTGTCTGCATAGGTCATGGACAGATGGAGCCCGAAAAGCTGGAGAAGATTATTTTCGACTTTGTGAACTATGATTATGATGTGCTGCTGGCAACCACCATTATCGAGAGTGGTATTGATATACCGAATGCCAATACGATTATCATCAACCAGGCGCAGAATTTTGGATTGAGTGATTTGCACCAGATGCGTGGACGTGTGGGAAGAAGCAATAAAAAAGCATTCTGTTATTTGTTGGCGCCTCCATTGACTTCACTGACTCCCGAGGCAAAGCGCCGTCTTCAAGCCATTGAGAATTTCAGTGATTTGGGCAGCGGTATCCATATAGCCATGCAGGATTTGGATATCCGTGGAGCAGGAAATATGCTGGGGGCGGAGCAGAGTGGCTTCATTGCCGATTTGGGTTATGAAACTTATCAGAAGATACTGGCCGAAGCGGTGAAAGAGTTGAAAGAGGATGAGTTTGCCGATCTTTACGCAGAGGAGTTGCAGGCAGCGGGAGAAGAGAAAATCAGTGGCGAGAACTTTGTGGATGAATGTCAGGTGGAAAGTGATTTGGAATTGCTTTTCCCCAATGAGTATATCCCCAGCAGCAGCGAACGTATGTTGCTTTATCGTGAACTGGACGGATTGGAATTGGATAAGGACCTGCTCGCTTTCAAGGCACGGTTGGAGGACCGTTTCGGAAAGGTTCCTCCCGAAGGGCTGGAACTTCTGCGTATCGTACCTTTGCGCAGATTGGCTAAACGGTTGGGGGTGGAAAAAGTATTCTTGAAAGCCGGACGAATGACTTTGTTCTTTATCAGTAATCAGGAAAGTCCTTATTATCAAAGTGCGGCTTTTGGCAAGGTGATTGATTACATGAGCAAGAATCCGCGTTACTGCAATTTGCGTGAGCAGAACGGCAAGCGTAGTATGGTAGTCAAGAATGTGGAAACGGTAGAGACTGCGGTAGGTATTCTGCAGGAGATGGTGAGTTTGTGATAAAAGATGTCTGTATTGGCAGAAACCGGCATTGCCGTAGAGTAAGCAGGATATGTTAACGTAAAATTGAATATTAACTAAATAAACAGCTGATTTTTAATTAATTGTTTAACGGAATTGAATTTGGGGTGTTTTATATTAAAAAATAATATAAGACACTCCTTTTTCTTTTAACTTATCTATATTTTTACTATCTTACTTCCAGTTTAAAAGCGGACACTGAGATTTTTACTCACATATTGTCTAATTTAAAAAACACTTGTTATGGAAGTGAAAAAAGCACGAAGAGCCGACCTTGAAAAGGGTAAGTCCCGTTGGCTGTTCATGGGTCTCATTGTGACGCTGTCGTTTATGTTTGTTTCGTTCGAATGGACTGAACGTAATGTAACTTACGCGATCAGTGATTTAGTCAGTGACCCGGATTTCTTTGAAGAATTAGTTCCTGTAACCTATAATCAGGATAAACCTCTGCCGCCACCGCCTCCACCGGCTGCCGTCAACCCGGAAGAGCTCAATATAGTGGATAATAACTCGACGGAAACAGAAACCGATATTGCAGCTTCAGACCCTACGGATGCTCCGGTAATTATACCGACCCCTATTGAAGTACCCGAAGAAGTAGTGGATGAAAATGTGGAATTTGTGGTGGTGGAAGAGATGCCGGTATTTCGTAACGGTAATGCTGATTTGATGAGGTATCTGAGTGAAAACATCAAATATCCTACCGTCAGTGCCGAGCAGGGAGTTCAAGGAAGGGTAGTGGTGCAGTTCGTTGTGGGTGTTCATGGAGAGATCCTGAATCCGGTAGTGGTGAAGAGTGTGGATCCGTATCTGGACAAGGAAGCAATCCGCGTGATCAGTTCCATGCCAAAATGGAAGCCCGGCAAGCAAAGAGGAAAAGCAGTGAGGGTGAAATACACTGTTCCTGTAGTCTTCAGACTGCAAAGTTAAGATTTAATTAGTATGGATGGAGGAAGCGTAATCTCAGAAGAGGACGCTTCCTCTTTTTTTATCGAGGAATAAATAGGGGATATTTATGAAAACATGTAAGAAAAAAGGGAGTGAAAGGAAATAGTTAGTAATAAAATGCTTGCTATCTTATTATATTTGTTACCTTTGTGGGTCTTATAATATGAAAAACAATGAAAATAACAATTCTACAGAGAAATATAGAATGGGCCAATCCACAGGCCAATATAGCAAGGGCGGACGAAGCGATAAGCTGTCTGCCGGATGCTGATCTGTTTGTTTTACCCGAAATGTTTTCCACCGGTTTTTGTACGCAACCCGAAGGAATTGCGGAGAGCACCGACAGTGAAACCCTGCACTGGATGAAGCGTAAGGCAGCCGAGCGGAATTGTGCTATTGCAGGCAGTGTAGCTGTATGTGAGAATGGAAACTATTATAATCGTTTTTACTTTGTCCATCCGGACGGAGCCGTGCAGCATTATGATAAGAAACATTTGTTCACCTTTGGGGGCGAACACAAGCGTTTCACTGCCGGCACAGAGCGTGTGGTGGTGAACTTCCGTGGGGTACGTATTCTTTTGGAGGTATGTTATGACCTCCGTTTCCCTGTTTGGTCACGCAACCTGGGGGATTACGACATGATACTTTATGTGGCAAGCTGGCCCACTCCCCGTGTGGATGCCTGGAGCGCTCTGCTTCGGGCGCGGGCTATTGAGAACCAGTGCTATGTGGCCGGAGTGAACCGCATGGGAACTGATCCTACCTGTGAATATTCGGGTGGCAGCGCCATCATCGATCCCTACGGAAAAACGATAGCCGAATGTCCGTGGAGCAGGGAAAGTGCGGTATCGGCTGATATAGATATGGAGGCATTGCAGGCTTTCAGGAAGAAATTCCCGGTATTGGATGATGCAGACCCTTTTACATTGATATGAAACAATTAACAAAATAATAGATAATGGCTGAAAAGAAATTATTGTTGGGCGATGAGGCAATTGCCCTCGGAGCGATACATGCCGGCATATCGGGTGTATATGCCTATCCGGGTACACCGTCCACTGAAATCACAGAGTTTATCCAGAATAATCGTTTGGCAAAGGAAAGAAAATTGCACAGCACTTGGTGTACCAATGAAAAAACGGCCATGGAGGCTGCATTGGGTATGTCATACGCAGGAAAACGTGCTTTGGTATGTATGAAACATGTAGGCATGAACGTGGCTGCCGATGCGTTTGTCAATTCTGCCATAACCGGCGTGAACGGTGGTCTGGTGGTGCTGGCTGCCGATGACCCTTCCATGCACTCGTCACAGAACGAGCAGGATTCACGTTTTTATGGAAAATTTGCTATGATTCCCATGCTGGAACCGTCTTCCCAACAAGAAGCATACGATATGATGGATTACGCATATACACTCTCGGAAAAACTGAAGTTGCCGGTGCTGATGCGTGTGGTTACCCGTCTGGCACATTCGCGTGCCGGTGTGGAAGTAGCCGATATCCGTGAGGAAAATCAGTTGAATCCTGACCATGAACGTGCCCACTGGGTATTGCTGCCGGGTAATGCGCGTAAACAATATCTGGATCTAGTGAAAAAGCAGGAGAAGCTGGAAGAAGCTTCCTCCAAATCTCCTTATAATTATCTGGAAGGGTTGAATCCCGAATATGATTATGAATTCGGAGTGATAGCCTGTGGTATCGGTTATAATTATGTGAAGGAGGCGGATACGGACAGTTGCCATATTCCGGTATTGAAAGTTTCGCAGTATCCGTTGCCGGCTGAAGAAATCAGGACGATGGCAGACCGCTGCGGATATGTTCTGGTAGTGGAAGATGGCCAGCCGTTTGTGGAAGAGCAGGTAAAAGCGATACTTTCCTCGGACTATGAGGTAAAGGGACGCTTGACGGAAACTTTGCCGCGTACCGGTGAATTGACTCCGGATAATGTGGGCGAGGCGATCGGATGGGGAATCAAACGTCCGTTTGGTAAGTCTCAGGTGGTGATGCCGCGTCCGCCTGCATTGTGTCAGGGATGTGGTCATCGGGATGTGTATGATGCATTGAACAAGGTGGCTGCGGAATATCCGGATGCACGCATTTTCGGTGATATCGGTTGCTATACATTAGGTGCGTTGCCCCCGTTCCGTGCTATCGACAGTTGTGTGGATATGGGTGCTTCCATAACCATGGCCAAAGGTGCTTCCGATGCAGGGGTATTTCCGGCCATTGCTGTTATCGGTGACTCTACTTTCACTCATTCCGGTATGACCGGTCTGCTGGATGCGGTGAATGACCGTGCCAATATTACGGTGGTGATTTCGGATAACCTGACTACTGCCATGACCGGTGGACAGGATTCTGCCGGTACGAACAAATTCGAGGCGATCTGCCTGGGATTAGGGGTAGAACCCGAACATGTGCGTGTGGTGGTTCCATTACCGAAGAATATGGAAGAAATCACCCGTACCATTCGTGAGGAAATAGAATATAAAGGGGTGTCTGTCATTATTCCGCGCAGAGAGTGTATCCAGACATTGAATCGTAAACTAAGACAGAAAAAAGCAGATAAGGCATGAGAAAAGATATCATACTTTCGGGCGTAGGAGGACAGGGTATCCTGACTATCGCTACTATTATAGGAGAAGCTGCTACGGCAGAAGGCATCAATTTGAAGCAGGCCGAGGTACACGGTATGAGCCAGCGCGGAGGAGATGTGCAGTCCAATCTGCGTTTGTCCGACGAAACGATTTATTCGGATCTGATCGCTCAGGGTGAGGCGGATCTGATTATTTCCATGGAACCGATGGAGGCGTTGCGTTATCTGCCTTACTTGCAGGAAGAAGGTTGGGTGATTACTTCCGCTAATCCTTTCAAGAACATTCCCGACTATCCTGAAGAAGTGGATCTGATGAGGGCTTTGGAGAGTCTTCCGCATGTGGTGAAGTTGGAAATAGAGGATATGGCAAAAGAAAACAGTATGCCTAAATGCGCGAATGTGATTCTGCTGGGCATGGCTGCGAAGTATATTGAAATCGTATCACCGGAACAGTTGCGCGAAAGCATAGGGCGTGTGTTTGCTGCAAAAGGTGAGAAGATTGTTGAAATGAATCAGAAGGCTTTTGATATAGGATTGAATGCGGTAAAGAACTGGTAATGCCATGAAGATATTTAGTGAAGAATTAGTGGAGAAGGCGGTGAAGGAACTGCACATCGCCAATCTTGCACAGGCTACTATCGGTGATGTGTTGTTGGTAGCCCAGTATCTGGAAAAGGAAACGGGGATTCCTTTTATCCGCATGGATCAGGGATCTCCTGGTCTTGCCGCCAATCAGATAGGGATTGAAGCGGAGAAAGCTGCTTTGGACAGGGGAGTCGGATCGCAATATCCGGCTGCCGCAGGAGTGCCCGAGTTGAAAAAGGAGGCTTCCCGTTTTGTAAAAGCTTTCTTGAATCTGGATATCTCTCCGCGCGCTTGTGTGCCTACCACCGGGTCGGTGGCGGGTTCATTCGGCTCGTTCATAGCCTGTACGCAGCGTATTCCGGGGAAAGACAAGGTATTGTTCATTGATCCCGGATTTCCTATTCAGAAATCCCAGCTTCGCATTATCGGCGTGGAGTGGGAAGAGTTTGATATCTATCATTATCGTGGACAGGCCTTGCGTGAGAAATTGGAAAGTTTCCTGAGTAAAGGCGATATAGCAGCGATTATCTATTCTAATCCGAATAATCCGGCATGGATTTGTCTGGAAGAGGAGGAGTTGCAGATAATCGGTGAACTGGCAACCCGGTATGATGTGATTGTCATGGAAGATCTGGCTTATTTCTGCATGGATTTCCGTCGGGATATGGGGCATCCTTTCGAACCGCCTTATCCGCCCACTGTGGCAAGATATACGGATAATTATATCCTGATGCTTTCTTCTTCCAAGATATTCAGTTATGCCGGACAGCGTATGGCATTGGCATGTATCAGCGACAAACTGTTCGACCGCCAGTTCCCTGCCTTGGCAGAACGGTATAAAGATGCAGGGGTGTTCGGTCCTACGCTGATTGCTTCCATTCTTTATATGATTACTTCGGGATGTACGGCTTCCACTCAGTATGCATACGCTGAAATGCTTCGTCTGTCTACCGAAGGTAAAATCAATTTTGTGGAAGATACCCGCGAATATGCCCGTCGTGCGGAACGCATGAAGAAAATATTTACCGACAATGGTTTCCATATCGTATATGACTATGATGCTACCCAGGTGGTGGGAGATGGTTTCTTCTTTACCATTGGTTACGGAAATATGACAGGGGGTGAATTGCTCCGGGAGTTATTGTATTATGGGGTAAGCAGCATCTCGCTTTCTACTACCGGCAGCGAGCAGGAAGGTGTCCGCGCCTGTACGTCACGGATGCGCGATGAACTTTATCCGGTGATGGAGGAACGCATGAGAGCTTTTCATGAAGATCATTGAAAATAATGTGCTAATAGGATAATGTGCCGATTGCCATACAGTGGGTTTGTGTGCCAGTACATTGGCAGATTAGCACATTGAAAAATTATTTATTATGATTTGGAATAAAAATAAAGAGTGCATGAGTCGGGACGAGATGAGCGCTCTGCAGGGAAAACGTCTGAACAAGTTGGTGAACTTGGTTTATCATAATGTTCCTTTTTATCGTAACAAGATGCAGGAGATGGATTTGTCTCCGGATGATATCCAGACTATCGAAGATATCGTAAAACTTCCTTTTACTACCAAGCAGGATTTACGTGATAATTATCCATATGGTCTTCAGGCTGCTCCTGCTTCGGAAATTGTACGTGTGCACGCTTCTTCGGGAACAACCGGGAATCCTACCATTGTGGGATATACGCGTCGTGACTTGTCTGTATGGTCCGAAGTGATGTCACGTTGTCTTTCAGCATACGGGGTTACCCGTAATGATACCTTTTCTGTCAGTTATGGCTATGGCTTGTTTACAGGCGGGTTGGGCGCACATTATGGGGTGGAGAATCTGGGGGCGACTGTTATCCCGGCTTCTACAGGAAATACGGAAAAGCATGTCCGTCTGATTCGCGACTTGGGTATAACGGGGATTGCCTGTACTCCTTCATACGCTCTTTATCTGGCAGAAGTGGTGGAACGTATGGGATTGACCAAGAATGATATCAATCTCCGTATCGGAGCTTTCGGAGCCGAGCCATGGACGGAAAGTATGCGTAAGGAGATAGAAGAGCGGCTGGGATTGAAAGGGTATAATATTTATGGATTAAGTGAGATTATGGGACCCGGTGTTTCCTACGAATGTCAGGAGCAACATGGTTCGCATATCAATGAGGATCATTTTTATCCTGAAATCATTAATCCTGAAACGCTGGAACGTCTTCCGGATGGAGAAGTGGGAGAATTGGTGTTTACTACCTTGACAAAGGAGGGGATGCCGTTATTGCGTTATCGTACGAAGGACTTGACTTCCCTGATGGAGGGTGAATGTCCGTGTGGAAGAACCAATATCCGTATGTCGGGTATTGTAGGCCGTAGTGACGATATGCTTATTATCCGTGGCATCAATGTTTTCCCTTCTCAGGTGGAAAGTGTTATTTTGGATATGCCTCAGTTTGAACCTCAGTATATGCTGGTGGTGGATAGGAAGAATAATCTCGACTCTTTGCAAGTACAAGTGGAAGTCCGCAAAGACTTCTTCTCGGATGATATGGGAAGTATGCTTGCCATGAAGAAAGCGTTGAGCGACAAACTGAAAAGTGTCCTTTCCATCAGTGCCGAAGTGAAGCTGATGGAACCTAATAGCATTGCCCGTAGTGAAGGTAAGAGTAAACGTGTGATAGACAATCGGATTTTAAAATAAAAAAGTATGCGATATGACAATCAAGCAATTATCTGTTTTTCTGGAAAACAAAACCGGAAGAATAAATGACGTAACCAAGACATTGGCAAAGTATGATATCAATATGCATGCGTTCAGCATGGCGGAATCTACTGATTTCGGTATACTTCGCCTGATTGTTTCGGATGTGGAAAAAGCGGTGGAAGTACTTCGTGCCGAGAATTTTGCCGTGATGCTGACCGATGTGGTATGTATCAGTTGCCCGAATGTGGCAGGTTCTTTGGCTAAAGTTTTGGACTATCTGGCAGCAGAGAATATCTTTATTGAATATATGTATGCTTTTGCTCAAGGAGATACGGCACATGTGGTTATCCGTCCGTCTAATGTGGAGAGATGTGTGGAGATATTGAATAAATTCAATTGTAATGTTTTGACTAAGAACAGTCTGTAATGAATTTGACTTTGTGGGTATGAATGCATCACAAGTCTTTTTACCACAGGTTACTTGGGCTCACACGGGTGTTTAAGCTGAAAACTTTAAGATTGAACCTGTGCGAATCCGGGTAATCTGTGGCTGTTTTGATGGAACAGTCTATCAATAGCAAAACCTGTTTGTTGGAGAATGCAGAATGTTATGAGCGTTCTTTGACAATGGGACACTCGAACCGATAAAAAATACCGAAGTATTGTACATGATTACATTGGATAATTTTGAGGACTTTGTTCCCTATAAAATATGGATGCGTGGGGAAGAGTATTATGAAACAGACGCTGTTTCCGAATTGGAAGAAATCTCACCCGGTGAATGGACTGCGACTGTAGAAGGAACAGACGATTATAATGTGGAGATATCTATGGATGGAAACGAGATAGAATCCTGGTACTGTGATTGTCCGTATGATGGAGAAATCTGCAAACATGTTGTAGCGACATTGTTGGCAATTCGCGACAATAGAAAAAAGGCGGGTAATAGTATTTTCTCGAAGATGAAAATCAAAGCGGAGGAAGCCCCTGTTTTAGAGGAAATAAAAGAAGTGGGTAAGCAGCCTTGTCCGTCTTTGGTAGACATACAGCAACTGTTGTCTTTCATTGATCCGCAGGAACTCTCGAAATTTATCTGTGAGTATGCTTCAACGAATCTGGAATTTAAAACGGCACTTTCAAATCATTTCATAGCTAAGGAGTTATCTTTGTCATCAAAGGGAAAAGATTACAGAATTGAAATTCAAAAAGTTTTTAAAGGATCTGGTTACCATAAAAGGTCTCGTTATCACAATCGTTATGATAATTACGACCGTGACTGGAAAACTATTTTCAATCAGATGGACACTTTTTTGGAGAAAGCGGATTTCTTTTTGAATTTGGAAGCTATGGATAATTCTATTGCCATAGCTCTTCAAGTACTTCGTTCCATCGGTGAAAACTATGATGATGAACTTTTGTATGATGATGGTATTTCTTCTTCTGACTATTGTGAACAGGCAGGAGATTTGCTCCTGAAAGTGATTGAACATCCTAAAACCACTCAGGCACAAAAGATGGAGATACTTCAGGGCTTGCGTGAGATTGCTGAAATATCTATTTTTCGTGAATATGATCTTTATGATGTAGACGAATTGATGATGCAGATCAATCTTTCGATTCAACCGGCAGAAAAAGCGTTGGAATTGATTGATGAACTTCTTGAAGTAAGAAAGGGAACCTGTGATATCTATCAGTTAGTCATTCGTAAGGTCAATCTGTTGTTAGAACAGAATGAAGAACAAAAGGCGGATGATACGATTCGTCAATATCTTTATCTGACTGAAATACGAAGAATGGAGGTTGATAAATTGATTGCCCGTTGCCAATATGATGAAGCCATTTGTTTGCTGAATGACGGAATAGAAATAGCGGAAAGAGAAATGCATTCTGGCACTGTGGGTGAATGGCTGAAAATGAAATTGGATATTTATGAAATAACCCATAGGGTTTCTGAGGTAATTGATACATGTCGTCTGTTGTTTGTGGTGGGTAGTGATAAATTGATATATTACAGCAAACTTAAAACTCTGGTACCGAAAGAACAATGGAAAAGTTTTCTGGATAGGATGATGAAAGAAGCCGAGTTAAGTGACTATTTTTCTTTTGTCGGAAATGATAAGGCTGAAATTTATGTGAAAGAAAAGGATAATGACAGCTTGTTCTCTTTGCTGTCGTCAGTCCGATACAATCAGTTGGAAGCATTGATGAAATATGCCCATTATTTGAAGGACACTCATTCTGAGAAATTGATTGCTATATATACTTCTTTATTGAATGATTATGCTGAACGGAATCTGGGACGGGAGCATTATGAATTTATAGCACGGGTATTATCCTGCATACGTAAACTAAACGGTGGACAGGCTGTTGTGAAAAGCTTGGTGGCAGAGTTCCGGATAAAATACAAACGTCGTCCGGCAATGATGGAAGTGTTGGGGAAGTTTTAAAAATAGTTTATCAGAATCTTTTTTAAAATTAGAAAGCCGCCTCCTCCGAAGCGGCTTTCCGTTTTTCTATCAGAACAAACTCCAAGCAACTGTCAGTCCGGCCATTACAATGGCGACCATACTCATCAGTTTAATCAGAATGTTCAAACTGGGTCCGGATGTATCTTTAAACGGATCACCTACTGTGTCACCGGTAACCGTTGCTTTGTGTACTTCGCTTCCTTTACCTCCGAAATTACCTTCTTCTATAAATTTTTTCGCATTATCCCATGCGCCTCCCGCATTGGCCATAAAAATGGCAAGAACGAAGCCCGAGGACAAACCACCTATCAGCAGACCGATAACACCGGGAACACCAAAAATCAGTCCGGTAGCGATAGGGGCAATGATAGCCAGTAGAGAGGGGAATACCATTTCACGTTGTGCTCCTTTGGTGGATATTTGTACGCAACGGGCATAGTCGGGTTCTGCCTCTCCTGTCAGAATCCCTTTTATTTCACGGAACTGGCGACGCACCTCCTCTACCATGTGAGCGGCTGCTCGGCCTACGGCGTTCATGGTCAGACCGCAGAACAGGAATGCCATCATACTGCCCAAAAACATGCCGCTTAGCACTTTGGGGTTCATCAGGGTTACATCGTAATAAAGCATATAGTCAGTGAAACTGGCGTTATGAACATCTACGGTAATGCCGTTTGGTAATTCCAGAATGGTTTGCCCCAACCGGGTTAATCCGATACGGATTTCTTCTACATAGGATGCCAGCAGGGCCAGGCCGGTCAGAGCTGCGGAGCCGATGGCAAAACCTTTGCCTGTAGCGGCAGTCGTGTTACCTAACGAGTCGAGGGCGTCAGTACGTTTGCGTACTTCTTTGCCCAGTCCGCTCATTTCAGCGTTACCGCCGGCATTGTCTGCAATCGGTCCGTAAGCATCGGTAGCCAAGGTGATTCCTAATGTCGAAAGCATACCTACGGCAGCAATACCGATGCCATACAATCCCATGGAAATATTGGCAAAATCAAATCCTGAAGCGAGCCAGTAGGACAAGATGATACCGGTTACTACTGCCAGTACAGGGATGGTGGTGGAAACCATACCTAGTCCGATACCGGAAATGATAACGGTGGCCGGACCGGTCTTTCCACTTTCGGCCAACCGTTGTGTGGGTTTATACGATTGAGAAGTATAATATTCGGTGGAACGGCCGATAACGATACCTACTATTAATCCCACTACCACAGCAAAGGAAATGTTTACCCAATTTTCCAAACCTAATGCCCAGAGGATAAGGAAAGTGGCAACGACAATCAGTACCGAACTTAAATTGGTTCCTGTGGCCAATGATCCGAGTAATTCCTTCATTCCTGCATTTTCTTTAGTACGGACGGCAAAAATACCGATGATAGAGAGAACGATACCCACTGCCGCAATCAGCATAGGTGCGATAACCGCTTTAAACTGCATCACGGTATCATCCGAGCCAATAAAAGCGGCAGCACCTAAAGCGGCGGTAGCTAGAATAGAGCCGCAATAGGATTCGTACAGGTCGGCGCCCATTCCGGCTACGTCACCTACATTGTCTCCCACATTATCGGCAATGGTTGCGGGATTGCGGGGGTCATCTTCCGGAATACCGGCTTCCACTTTACCTACCAGGTCGGCACCTACATCGGCTGCCTTGGTATAGATTCCACCTCCTACACGGGCGAAAAGTGCTTGTGTGCTGGCTCCCATACCAAAGGTAAGCATGGTGGTTGTGATGACACATAATTTAGCAGAAGGGTTCAAGGCGTCTGTGGGAATGCAATAGTCCAATAATATGTACCAGAAAGAAATATCGAGTAGTCCCAAGCCGACAACGACCAACCCCATAACAGCTCCGCTACGGAAAGCTACACGCAGTCCTTTGTTCAGGGAGTGTTGGGCGGCATTGGCGGTACGTGCAGAAGCGTATGTAGCCGTTTTCATTCCTAAAAAGCCGGACAGTCCGGAGAAGAAACCGCCGGTAAGAAAAGCAATGGGCACCCACGGATTTTGTAAGTTGAAGCCGTATGCCATGATAGAAAACAGAATAACTAATCCCAGAAATACCAGCCCTACCACCTTGTATTGTTGTTTCAGATAGGACATGGCGCCCTGGCGCACATAAGAAGCGATTTTCTCCATCGTCGGAGTTCCTTCGCTTTCAAGCATCATTTGTTTGTAGAAATACCATGCAAGTACCAATGCCAAGAGGGAGGCAATGGGCACAATCCAGAATAGATACGTTTCCATACGCAGTATTGATTTAAAAGTTGGTTTTGCCCAAAGATAGCAAAAAATAAATGATATTCAATAGGATAGGTCGTATTTTTATCAATTAATATTTGCGGTGCTTTTCTAATTAAGTTTAGGGGGGAATAAATATCAATATCTGTAACTTGGAACACATGTACCTGTTCCTGTGTTTCGTCAAAACACGATGAAAGGTAAACAAGACGTTAAAAAACAGTTTCACCACAGATCAAATCTGTATAATCTGTGGTGAATTTAAAACTCAGGCTTTGTATTTACCATACAGCTTATCTATCAGATCAGCGCGTCCTATTTTGCGCAATTCATTGATGATAGCACGTCGTTCTTCGGGTTTATACCAGAAAAAGAACATCCGTTGAGCCAGTTTTTCTTTTGGTGTTTTAGCGGAAAATACCGGTTGCAACGTATATGGATGATAACCTGTGTACCAGGTTTCAGTGGCTACGGTCATCGGAGTAGGAGTAAAGTCCTGTACTTGTTCCAGATGGAAATCCAATTTCTTGGTGATCACTGCCAGTTCTGCCATATCTTCTTCTGTACATCCGGGATGGCTGCTTATAAAATAAGGTATAATCTGCTGCCGCATATTCAACTCCTTATTTATTTTGTCGAAAGTCTTTTTGAAGTCATAAAATTGTGAAAACGAAGGTTTCCTCATGATTTGCAGCACTTGGTCGCTGGTATGTTCCGGAGCCACTTTCAAGCGCCCACTGACATGATGGGCTATCAGTTCGCGGGTATATTCAGCTGTACTTCGGTTTACTGCCGGATCTTTGCTTTGATATTGTAACAGGTCATAGCGTACACCGCTTCCGATAAAGCTTTTCTTGATACCGGGAAGTGCGTCTACCGAATGATAAATATCCAATAAGGGGCGATGGTCCGTGTTCAAATTGGGACATACTTTGGGATGGATACATGACGGCCGTTTGCATCGCCGGCAAATTTTCTCATCTTTACCACGCATGGCATACATGTTGGCGCTAGGTCCTCCCAAGTCACTCAGATAGCCTTTGAAATCAGGCATTTCAGTTATGGCTCGCACTTCTCTTAAGATACTCTCTTTACTTCGGCTTACAATAAATTTCCCTTGATGGGCGGAAATGGTACAAAAGGCGCATCCGCCAAAACAACCACGGTGCAGATTGACCGAGAATTTAATCATGTCGAATGCGGGAATGCGTTTTCCTTTATATTTAGGATGAGGCATACGCGTATAGGGCAAATCAAAAGAATGATCCAGTTCGCCTTGGCTCATTGGAGGATAAGGCGGATTGACTACTACTGTTTCATTGCCTGTATCTTGCAAGATGCGGGAGGCTTCGTACTTGTTGCTTTCCTCTTCAATGAAGCGGAAGTTCTCGGCTTGTTTCTTTTTATCTTTCAGGCATGCTTCATGAGAGTGTAGGATGATGTCTGGCTTTTCGTTCACACACTCAATTACAGAGTGCTCGGACGGAACTGATCCTTTCTTACGGATAATATAAGCCGTTTGTGGTATATCGTGGGGAATATCCTTTTGTAAGGGTAGATGGGCTCCGTCCTGACTGTCTTTGCTTTCTTTCGTTCTCTTGCAAAGTTCCGTAATCGGCTTCTCTCCCATTCCATAGATCAATAAATCGGCTCCGGAATCTATCAGAATTGATTTACGCAGGCAGTCCTGCCAGTAGTCATAATGGGTGACACGGCGCAAAGATGCCTCTATACCTCCCAGAATGACAGGTACGTCGGGATAGATTTTCTTTAAAATCTGTGTATAAACGATGCTGGGATATTCGGGACGCATGTCGTGGCGGCCGTCGGGAGTATAAGCATCCTCGCTGCGCAAACGCTTGTTGGCAGTGTATTTGTTTACCATGCTGTCCATACATCCGGCGGACACACCGAAAAAGAGGCGTGGACGTCCCAGCTTCTTAAAATCGCGCAGGTCATCACGCCAGTTGGGTTGAGGCACAATGGCCACTTTCAAACCTTGCGCCTCTAATAATCTTCCAATTACTGCCGGACCAAATGAAGGATGATCTACGTAGGCGTCACCGCTGAACAAGATTACGTCCAGTTCATTCCATCCGCGCATCTCTACTTCTTTCTTGGTTGTCGGCAACCAGTCTGTAAGTTTGTATTCTTTCAATGATAAATACTGTTTTTTTTGTTTTGCTACAGAGAACACAGAGATTGTTTATTATATCTCTTCTTCATCTTTATTTTTCTCTTTCTCCCATTGGATATAAAGCAGAATGAGTTGATGAAGTCCGAAAGCTTTCATGTTATTATGATAAATTACATCGATACAAAGGTCGAGCAGCTCTTTATTGTTTCCTTCCTCGCTGGTTATCAGTGAACGGATATTCAACTTCAGTTTCTCCAGCACCGACTCGTCCACGATACCGTTGCTGTCTATCAGATGCTGGAATAAAGCATATTTCTCAATAGTTTGCAGGTTCTCTTCTGAGATTTCCATGCTGCGTGTGCCGGAGGCATTAGTCTGTATAGTGTACATAGTCGTTTTATTTTAATGGTTTATACGGACAAAGTTAGGCGTTTTTATGAAATAACCTCTTATTTGCCCTTTTATTTTCGTTTAAAAATATCACTTGCTGCCAAAGAAGCCCAGGATGGCACTCATTACCCGTGCTCTTTCCTTCACTCCCTGAATGCTTTCAAAGGGGAAACCCAGGACAAAAGTCCGATATTTGCCTTTATAGGCGATACCGGCACTGTAACTGCCCGGATTATATACAAAAGCGGAGTAAGCAGGGGCTATCGGGGTCAGACAGTCGGGAGCGGGTACGGCGTATGTTTGCTCGTTGATAGTGCGGGGAATACTGAAACGGGTGTTGGCTCCATATATTTCTCCCGAAGTGGAATTTATCATGCTGCCTCCGAAACTATATTTTAATATGTTTTCGGTGAAGTTCAGTGCTGTGGGACTGTTCATGTTGCTTCCTATATACGAGCCGCTGAGCATCAGGTTGCCGCCTCCTTGACAATAGGTTGTGAGCAACTGTTGCAATGTGTGGGAGAAAGGACGCCTGTCGGCTCCGAATATCAGGTCTGTAATGGGGTAATCTGCCAGCCGGACAAAACCATTTTCAACGGCTTCATCACTACACGATACAAAAGAGTATCCTCCGGCTGCCTGGATGGCTTTTCCATGAATGAACGGATAATCGAAAGTATTTCCGGCTATCAACATTCCTTCCAGTTCGCTGCCGCTATATCCCAGCCCGTCTTTAGTCTCCCGTCCTATGCGGCTGCGGTCGAAGCTTTGTTGCGTTCCGCAGAAGGCGGGTGTATTTATATAAGGTATTCCCGGATCCGTATTCAAGTCAAAGCCTTGCAAGAAAGGAGATCCTACGGTAGCAGGTCTGCTTAAACGGTCGAATCCGTTGACTATCAAGATTGTTCCTTTACTTTTCTTTGCCTGATAGGCTGACAGGATTTCGGAAGGAAAACTTTCTCCGCCCTTGTTGACTGCGGTTATTTTGAAACTATATACCAGTCCCGGTTCGGCTTCGAAGGTATATTCAGTACCGCGTACTAACGTTCCATTGTCAAATCCACCATGTCCCAGACGGGTATAGACTATGTATTGTTGAGCTTTGGCAGTCGGTTCCAACGGGTCGTCTACCGCTTGCCAAGTTAGTTGGAAGGTGTTTTTCCTACTTCCGGAGTGAATGGCAAAGTTATTTACCGGTAAAGGTTGGACTACGTAATCCGTCCCATGCATGGTACTCAGGTATTTTAGTATGGATTTGTAAACAGAACGTCCTACGGTAAACTTGAAACGCGGATCGTGCCCCAATTTCAAATCGGCGAAGTTCTGGTGGGAGAGGAGTTCCAGAATCATCGAGGGAACGGCAGGCAGACGGGTTTCGCTGTAATTGCGGTTCCACAGGCTGCGGCGTTGCCACCGGATACCGAATTGGGCGGAGATATCCTGTTGCAGACCGGTCAGTACCATGTCCGCCAAGTCGCGGGAAGCATAACGGGAGATACCGGCGTTCAGTTCACCATTATTATAATCGGTGGTATAGATACCCAGCGTGCCTATTAAATAATCTTCTTTGGAAAAACCTGCATCGCTGTGCACTCCCAAGGTCATTTCAAAAGGAACGCCCAATCCCTTCTCCTTTGGATTGTACACAGAATTTCCGCTGAGATAGTTTATTATCCAGCTGCGGGCGTTTATATCATCGGTATAGTCATTCTTACCTTCGCTGGGACTGTAAACCGAATAAGGAAAACCCGACCATTGTGCGGCATAGCGTGCCCCTTCCAGATAACGGGGCAGGCCGCTGGTTTTTCCACCGCGCGATATGTTTCCCATTCCTCCGCCAAAACGGACGGCATCGGCGCATACCACTCCTTTTTGTCTGCTCTCATTACTTAGTACCACCATACCGTAATCGTTGGTTCCTTTGTCGAATTCAAAAGTGCCCAGATAAACCCAGGTTCCTCCCCCTATTTGTTGGTTGACCAGAAATTCGGTGACACCCCCTTTATGGAAAACCAGATATTTAGCGTCACTCACACTTCCGGGTAAAGTCTGATAAGTCACATAGACGGCATATTTTCCTGTTTCGGGAATATGGGGAATCCATTGTGCAAAGGCTTTTTCCGGTTTTTTCTCGGTGGAGGCAAAGCGGGCTGTACCTTCTTCAAAAGGATTTTGTCCGTCCCGGTAAACCAATCGTTTTTGAGCGAATGCCGGGGTGGGGGCGGTTTTCCATTTACCTTTCCGGCTTTTTATCTCCTGATAGATGCAACCTTGGGGATGGGTATCATTATCCACAATCACCTCATTGCGTTGCCAGTCACGTTCACGAGGGGTATAAACTATGGCTCCCGCATTTTCCAGCATGGGTATAATATAAGGTATGACGAATGATTGGGTGAACAAGTCTTCTGTGGTACAGAACAGGCGGGGACGTTGCCATTCCCAACATCCCTTGTCCTTTTTATAATATTTTCCGTGGCTTTGCCAAAGGGCGATGTGTCTGCCTTCCAGTCCTTTGCTGGCAGTAAAGGGGCGGGAAATATTTTTTACCCATGGATCACCTTTATAATCTGTCCGTTGCCATAAGCGGCTTTTGTCCTGTTTCTTCCTCAGATAGTTGGGAATCAGGTCTTCGATTGATTTGCCATCGGCATAGATGGTTATATCGTAATAATTTACAGGACCGGGTAGGCTTTGTCTAAGTAACCGGTAGATAGCTTCTGTCTTTTCGGGGGTAAACGGTTGGTAGCCGAAGCTGGGGCTGGCATATACATTCAGTCTTTTTTTGTCATGATTTACTTCATAACGGTCTAATTTACATTTACCTATGTTGGCATAAGATGTTTCGTACCGGGTGAAAAAATCTTTTAGACGTTGTTCCACATTACCATCTAACCCTTGTGCCAAAGTGTGTGATATTCCTGCCATTACCAGCAGGAAGGACAAAAATATCTTTTTTCATGTTGTTTTCTTCTTTATTTATGGTTGCGAAGTTAGGAATTTTTGTTAGTTTTGTCATTCTAACTAATCTATAATGAACCTAAATGAAACGAATTATCTTTAATTTCTGCTTCGTATGGCTGGCTGTTTCCGCTTTTGCCGGAAGTAAGGTAGTCGAAATGCGAAATTATGGTCTGGTACCGGACACACACGAGAATCTTTCACCCAAATTGCAGAAGGCGTTACAAGACATCAAGTCTCAAGTTGCTTTGGGTGATAAGGTCACCCTGCTTTTTGAATCCGGACGTTACGATTTCCATCCTGAAGGGGCGGCTGTCCGTGAGTATTATATTTCCAATCATGATCAGGACAATCCGAAAACGGTAGGTTTCCCTTTGGAGGATTGGAAGGGGCTGACGGTGGACGGACAGGGTGCCGATTTTATCTTTCATGGACGTATGCTTCCACTTTCTCTGCTTCGTTCAGAGAATTGTACTTTGCGTAATTTCAGCATAGATTTTGAGACTCCTCATATTGCTCAGGTCAAGATATTGGAAAGCGGAGAGGAGGGAATTACTTTTGAACCTGCCGCATGGGTGAAATGCCGTATCAATGAGAAAGGTTTTTTCGAAGCATACGGTGAAGGCTGGTCCAGTGCTCCCCAGGGAGGAATTGCTTTTGAAGAAAAGACAAAGCGTCTGGTATACCGCACCAGTGACTTATGGTGTCCTATGGAAGGGGTGAAAGAAGTTTCTCCACGTGTCTACCATGCTCCTCAATGGAAAGACGCCCGGTTGAAACCGGGGACAGTGGTGGCTCTTCGTACTTATTATCGTCCTGCTCCGGGTATATTCTTGTCCAATGATAAAGACACCCGTTTGCAGAATGTGAAAGTGCATTATGCCGAAGGTATGGGACTGCTGGCCCAGTTATGTGAAAATATCACGTTGGATGAATTCAGCGTTTGCCTTCGTGGCGATAAGGATCCGCGTTACTTTACCACGCAGGCGGATGCTACCCATTTCTCCAGTTGCCGGGGGAAGATTGATTCTCGCAACGGGTTGTATGAAGGAATGATGGATGATGCGATTAATGTACATGGTACTTATTTGAAAATCAAGCAACGCCTTGATGACCATACGGTGATTGCCCGATACATGCATCCGCAAGCATACGGATTCGAATGGGGCGTGAATGGCGATGAAGTACAATTTGTACGTTCCGCCACCATGGAACTGACCGGTGGAAAGAACCGGGTGAAGGAAATCCTGCCCAATGACAAAGATACGGTGAAAGGTGCAAAAGAATATCGTATCACTTTTGCCGAGCCTTTGGATGCGGAGATTACGGATAAAGAAGGTTTCGGCATTGAAAACCTGTCCTGGTGTCCGGAAGTTTATTTTGCGGATAATGTCATTCGTAATAATCGAGCACGCGGTACGCTGTTCAGCACTCCCCTGAAAACGGTGGTAGAGCGTAACCTGTTTGATCATACATCAGGAACAGCCATATTGCTGTGCGGTGATTGTAACGGCTGGTTTGAAACGGGAGCTTGCCGGAATGTGCTGATTCGTAACAATCGTTTTATCAACGCATTGACTAATATGTTCCAGTTTACGGAAGCTGTTATCTCTATTTATCCGGAGATTCCCGATTTGGAGCATCAGAAAAAATATTTCCATGGTGGAAAAGGAGAAAAAGGAGTAGTGATTGAAGATAACTATTTTGAAACCTTTGACCGCCCTGTACTTTTTGCAAAATCCATTGACGGATTGATCTTTAAAAACAATGTGATCCGCCAGAATACGGATTATCCGGCTTTTCATCATAACAAATCCCGTTTCCGCTTGCTTCACACCCGGAATGTGAAGATAGAGAAGAATAATTTTGAGGATGGGGATGAGAGTATAGCAAGAGAATAGATACAAATAACACTGATTATGCGGGTGAAAATACAATCCGCATAATCAGTGTTTTCATATCTGAAGAACTACAACGGAAGGGTTATTCTATTTTTCCAATGCTGAAGTTTTCAGGATATTTGCCTTTGAAATTCTTATAATACAATTTGATTTCACGCATATCCTTGTCCAAATCACCGCTGGGATGTATTACCTTTTCGGCTGTGATGCATTTCTTCTCGTAGTCGATAGCTACCAGAATAATAGGCAGACCAGCCCCTTGCGCAATATAGTAAAACCCTTTCTTCCAATTGGGATTGGCTTTGCGTGTTCCTTCCGGAGTGATAGCCAGATGGAATTTTTGACTCGATTTGGCAATCTTAATCATCTGGTCCACCAATGAAGTCTTGCGGCTACGGTCTACGGGAATCCCTCCCATCCAGCGGAAAATAGGGCCTAGAGGCCAGAAGAACCAGTCTTTTTTCATCATAAAACCGGTTTCGCGACCTATAGCTCCCATAAACAGTTTGCCTATGAACAAATCCCAATTGGTGGTATGCGGTGCGGCACAGATAATATATTTGTCATAATCGGGAACGGATACTTTAGTCTTCCATCCCAATAGTTTGTAGTAGATAAAACCACAAATAGCTTTTTTCATTCCTTAAATCTTATGCTTTTGTAGCTTTAGCCAGTTCGTCTGCAACCACTTTTATTTCTTTGTTCAAATCCTCATTCAGTTTCTTGTAGAAACCTTTTACGTTACCCGGTTCAGTGTGACTGATGCGTATAATCAGTTTGATCACATTGTGTACAGAGTTGCAAACTACTTCACGGTTAACACCTTCCATCAAACTGACTAAAAACAAATCACTTGCTATATTGGTTATTTTTTTCTTTAAATTTCTTCTACTTGCCATAAATGTAATGTTTTAAGTTAATACATAATTCTAAATTCGCGGTAAAGGTAATATTTTTATTTGTATACGTTTTCATATTTGCGAAAAAAGAACGAAATTTGCACGTGAATTATAAATGAAATTATACACCTTTAAATAGAATAATAGAATATGACTAAAAGTGCATTACAAATTGCCAGAGCTGCTTATCAGCCCAAACTTCCTAAAGCGTTGAAAGGCGCTGTAAAAGTAAAGGAAGGTGAACCTACACAGTCAGTTGCTGACCAGGAAGCTATCAAAGCCTTGTTCCCTAACACTTACGGCATGCCGTTGATTCAGTTCGTTGAAGGCGAAGCTGTCAATATGCCTGCCATCAACGTAGGTGTCATCTTGTCTGGTGGACAGGCTCCCGGCGGACACAATGTTATTTCCGGTTTGTTCGACGGTATCAAAGCATTGAACAAGGACAGCAAACTGTATGGTTTCATTCTGGGCCCCGGTGGTTTGGTAGACCATAATTATATGGAACTGACTTCCGATATTATCGACGAATACCGCAATACCGGTGGTTTCGATATCATCGGTTCGGGACGTACCAAACTGGAAAAGGTAGAACAGTTTGATAAAGGTCTGGAAATCATCAAGGAATTGGGCATCAAGGCATTGGTAATTATCGGTGGTGATGACTCAAACACAAACGCTTGTGTATTGGCAGAATACTATGCTGCGAAGAACTGCGGTGTTCAGGTTATCGGTTGTCCGAAGACTATCGACGGTGACTTGAAGAACGAGATGATTGAAACTTCTTTCGGTTTTGATACGGCTTGTAAGACTTACTCTGAAGTAATCGGTAACATTCAGCGTGACTGTAACTCTGCCCGCAAATACTGGCACTTTATCAAGCTGATGGGACGTTCGGCTTCTCATATCGCTTTGGAATGTGCTTTGCAGGTTCAACCTAACGTATGTATCGTTTCAGAAGAAGTGGAAGAGAAGAACATGTCATTGGATGATGTGGTTACTTACATTGCTCAGGTGGTGGCTAACCGTGCCGCACAAGGCAATAACTTCGGTACAGTGTTGATACCTGAAGGTTTGATCGAATTCATCCCCGCAATGAAGAGATTGATCGCTGAATTGAACGACTTCCTGGCTGCTAACGCATCAGAGTTCGCATTGATCAAGAAATCTCACCAACGTGAATATATCATCTCCAAGCTTTCTAAGGAAAACTCGGAAATCTATGCTTCTCTGCCCGAAGGCGTTGCACGTCAGCTTACTTTGGATCGTGACCCGCACGGAAACGTACAGGTATCACTGATTGAAACAGAAAAGCTGTTGTCTGATATGGTAGCCGTTAAATTGGCTCAGTGGAAAGAAGAAGGCAAGTATGTAGGTAAATTTGCCGCTCAGCATCACTTCTTCGGTTACGAAGGACGTTGCGCTGCTCCGTCAAACTTCGATGCTGACTATTGCTACTCGTTGGGTTACACCGCTTCTATGTTGATTGCCAACGGCAAGACCGGTTATATGTCTTCTGTACGTAACACTACTGCTCCTGCCGAAGAATGGATTGCAGGTGGTGTGCCTATCACAATGATGATGAACATGGAACGTCGTCACGGTGAAATGAAACCGGTTATCCAGAAAGCGTTGGTAAAATTGGACGGTGCTCCTTTCAAGGCGTTCGCCGCACAGCGTGAACGTTGGGCTATTGAAACAGACTATGTATATCCGGGTCCTATCCAGTACTTCGGTCCTACAGAAGTTTGTGACCAGGCAACCAAGACATTGCAGTTGGAACAAGGAAAATAATTTTTTCTTATTTCTATAAAGCATAAAGGAAACCCATCGGGGCTGATTGTAAAACCATTCTCCCGATGGGTTTTATTGCATAGTATGTGGGAATAGGTAAGGTAAAAACAGCTAAATAGGATAAAATGGTAAGAGCGAAAAGCACACGTCCTGCCCCTGTTAAAAAAAAGGCAGTCGCGAAACCTGTCCGCCGGACCACACAGCGGAAGGCGAAAAAGAAACCGCAAAGAGAGATGCCGTCATGGCTTCGGTATGTCATTGCGGGAATTATTGCTTTTTTATTCCTTGCCGCTTTCTTTTATTTCTTTATCCGTCCTTACTCTTACCGTTGGAAGCCTTGCTATGGCTTTAAAGCATACGGTGTATGTATGCCCTCAGGTTTTCATGTGCATGGCATTGATGTTTCCCATTATCAAGGAAACATAGACTGGAAAATGCTGACCCAGACCCGACAGGGAAAATTTCCTATTCATTTTGTCTTTATGAAAGCTTCGGAAGGAGGCGATTATGGGGACAAGGCTTTTAGCTCCAATTTTGATTCGGCGAAAACACATGGGTTTATCCGTGGGGCTTATCATTTTTACAATCCGAAGACAGATCCTGTCCGTCAGGCCGATTTTTTTATCAATTCCGTCAAGCTGGATTCAGGTGATCTTCCTCCTGTGCTCGATATTGAGAAGAGGGGAAAGGATGAGAATCAGCTCCGTCGTGACCTTAAACTGTGGCTTGACAAAATAGAACAGCACTACAAAGTGAAGCCTATTCTTTATACTTCTTATAAGTTTAAAACGCGTTATCTGAATGATTCGGTCTTCAATTCTTATCCTTACTGGATAGCTCATTATTATGTAGACTCGGTGGAATACAGGGGGGGGAGTGGAAATTCTGGCAGCATACGGATGTGGGTACGTTGCCGGGTATTCGTGAGAAAGTGGATTTGAATATTTTCAACGGTTCGTTGGAAGAATTGCAATTAATGACCATAAAGAAATAAGGGAACTGTGCCTGAGGTTCCGAAAACTTTGCTTATATTTGCTTTATGAACTTACTGCTCAATATTATTTGGCTGATTTGCGGCGGATTTCTGATCTGCGTGGAATATATTGTTTCCAGCCTGTTGCTGATGATTACTATCGTCGGCATTCCTTTCGGTTTCCAGACTTTGAAGTTGTCTATGCTGGCTCTTTGTCCTTTTGGGCGGGAAATACGCAGTTGTCCCGGTGATGGTGGATGTCTCAGTGTGTTGATGAATATCATCTGGATACTTGTAGGTGGAATCTGGATCAGCCTCTCTCATCTGGCATTCGGGGTGTTGCTTTGCATCACTGTCATCGGCATTCCATTCGGACTGCAACATTTCAAGCTGGCGGGTTTGGCACTTACTCCTTTCGGAAAGGAGATTGTATAATAAATATAATACCGATATGATCGTTTGGTCACTTTGGATAAAATGCAGCGTCCTACGTGCGTTTGTCACCGCTTGATTCCGGTTCTAATTTTCAGGGAAGAAGAACAAAAGGACAAAAGAGAGAAAATCCGTTCTTTTGTCCTCGAATAAATCAATGCATATCCTGCGTGGTTGGTGGCAATTCCGTCTTTATCGCGTCTTTGCCATACTTGAAAATGGTATTATTTCATGATGAATTTCACAGCTGCCCAGTTGTTCTTTTCCCGATGATGTACGAACTCCATTCCCAGACTCTCCGCTTTTTCGCGGATAAAAGGAATATCCTGTATATAGAATCCACTCATAAATATTTCCGAACCCGGATGCATACAGGCGGCATAATGGGGAAGGTCTGCCAGAAGAATATTCCGGTTAATGTTGGCAATAATCACATCAAACGCTTTGCGCCCTTTCAGCAGATTGGCGTCACCCAGTTCCACTGTAATGTTATGGATATGGTTCAGTGCAATGTTGTCTTTTGAATTGTTGACGCACCAGTCGTCAATGTCGATGGCTGTCACAGGATTGGCTCCTCGCATGGAGGCAAGGATGGCAAGAATAGAAGTGCCGCATCCCATATCCAGGACTGATTTTCCTTTCAGGTCGGCTTCTAACAGCTCGCTGATTATAGAGCTGGTCGTTTCATGATGCCCTGTGCCGAAAGCCATTTGCGGGTTAATCAGAATTTCATACTCAGTTTTCGGAGTGTCTTTGTGGAACGTGCTGTGAATGCAGCAACGGTCACCTATGACGATGGGTTGAAAGAAGTTTTTCTCCCATTCTTCATTCCAGTTTTTGTCTTCGGCTTCCTTTATGGTGTATTCTATCCGGGTGTCAGGTAAAGGGAAGTTCGCAACCATTTCTTTCAGTGCTTCCTCGTCAAAGAGAGTTTGCTGGATATAGGCCTGTATTCCCCCTTCACATTCTACAAAACTTTCAAATCCTATTTCTCCGGCCAATGCGGACACTACATCATTCACTGTCTCATTACAGGGATGTGTTGTAAAGGTTACTTCTAAATATTTCATATCTTTTCGTTTATTCTATCACTTTACGGAGCAATGCCTCCATCTCATTTTTGAAGATGCCCGCTTCATGCACTTTCACCCCGTCCACATAGAACGTGGGAACGTAATAATAGTCGTATTGGTCGGCTATATCAGGATGTTGGGTTTCTTCTATCATTTCTATTTCTATAGGTTGGAATTCAGGATATTCTGCTTTCAGTTCTTCAATATAGCGCAGTGCTTTTTTGCAGAACGGGCATCTTTCCTGATAAAATAATTTCACTGGTTTCATACGATTGTTGGTTTAAGGATGATGACAAAGATAATTTCTTTTCATTACTTTCACAAACAAACCTTCCGTCTTTTTGTTTCAGACTTGTGCTCTCATTGCAATGTTAGATGCAATTATGCCCTCATGCCCTCATTTGTGAGGTAATTTGTTTATAATGAACAGGTTATTTGTGATGGTAGCATAGAAGAGTATGAGGGCATTGCCCTCATACTCTTCTATGGTAAAATAAATTATTTCAACTTTGTTACATGATATAGGGTACCTCTGGTACTGGTCTTTTTAGGAATGTTCAGTTTGCGGAGAATACGTCCAAACCAATTTATTTTATTGATAGACAGTTTGTCGCGTGTGTTCTCTTGAAGATAATTAAAAATATCCATGGCAGTCATCCATTCTCCCTCCTTTTCGTTGGTTGCAGAAGAAAAGTTACAATGGAATAAATGCTCCAAAGGTGATATTTGTTCAAATTCGCTGTTGCTTTGTCGTAAAACGGCCTCATCTTCGTCATTCAGCCAATAACGTTCGTTCTTATAAAGTAAATGCATGGCTTGCGCATAGAGTTGGCGGTAGTCTATGGTGACATTGGTATCAATGGGATCGGTCACTTCGATACAGATAAAGCGACGGCTTCCCGTGGGGTCGGTGAGCAAATCCTTCTGATTGCTGGTGCCGATGAATGAGGCATAGCGGCGTAATTCGCGCACGCTGGTTCCGTAAGGCTTGCGCAGATTGGCTGTCGGTTTTTGTAGCAGATGTTTCAGAAAGCCTTGTTGATTTACGGTAATCTGGTCGAATTCGTCCAGGTTGATAAGGAAAAATCGTCCCAAGGCACGTTCCGCTTCCTGTTTGCTGCTGAAGTCCAGGCTGTCGGCATAGCCGAAACGGAGTTCGGGTGGCAGCAAGATACGGCAATATGTTAAGTTGTTAAAGTTATACCTTGCTATTGAAAATACTCTTTATCTTTGCATCAAAGATAAGATAAACAATGAAAAGAGTTATAGGTTATATTCGTGTTTCTACTGATAATCAAGACCTTGAAAGGCAAAGGGTGTTGATTAGAAAGTATTGTGAGAATAAGGGGTACTCTCTGTTAAGAATAGAAGAAGACTATGCCATATCTGGAACAGTCAGCAACAGAAACGGATTGAACAGTATTCTAAACATTACCAATAGCGTTGCTGACATGGTAGTAGTTAGTGAGTTGTCTAGACTGTCACGTCAAGATGATATATTTGAAACTTTGACACAGATTCACACAATCATTAGAAACGTGGATTTAGTAATACTAGACGAACCAGACAAGGTATATGAAGCTGGAAAAACTATCATTCTTTCTGACTTTTTAATGCTTGCAATCAAAGCCTATGGAGCAGCGGATGAAAGAAAGAAAATAGTAAGCCGTATGACTACAGGTAAAGACAGTAAAGTACAAGCGTTTCCGTTAATGCTTACAGACAGTAATATACCAACTGGCTTTAAGGCAGTGCCCAATCCGAATTATATAAAGGGAGCAACCCCCCAAAATGTTATTGGTGGAAGATGAGGAACGTATGCAGTTAGTCAGAGATATATTTAACTATGTGGCAAACGGTCTTTCTCTAGGAAAAACAGCAGAAAAACTGAATATGCTTGGATATAGGACAGCAAGAAACAAACCGTTCTATGAACAGTCTATCAGAACAATTATAAATGATTCCATTTATAACGGTGTCAGATATTGGAAAGGCATGAAACTGGAACTTCCCGTAAAATTCATATCAGATGAAATCTGGAATCTGGCACACAAGAAAGTGCAGGAGAACAAGAATTATAGCGGTGAGGCACAAAACATTATAACCCGTTGAAAGGCATTATCAAGTGTCCTTGTGGGCAAACCTCAATGTATGGCAGAACCTCATCCTGCATTACCTACAGATGTCTGGACAGAATAAAGATGGGAATAAAAGCCCATGCACCAATGTTGGCATAAAGGCTGAAACTTTAATATATGCGGTGTGGAAAGATGTCAGACTTAGAACTCTGGATGAAACTTACCAAGCCAAGAGCAATGAGAAAATTGCAGAAATAGAAGCTGAAAATATAAAACTGACACAAAGCATAAAAGAAAAGGATTCTGAAATAGCCAAACTACAGTCTGATTTGAAAACAGTCATAGATAATGTTATGGCTTCCACCAATATAACAATAGTCAAGGCATTGAATGGCAAGGCGGATTCAATAGACAGCCAGATAAAGAGTATAGAAGCGGAAAAGACAGCCATTGATGAAGAAATTGCATCCAATAACAGAAGAATAGCGGATGAAATAAAGAGCCAGTCAAGAAAAGAACTTGACAGCCTTTCTCTGGAGGGCAAGGGAGAAATGTTCAGAGAATTACTTAGTAAAGTAGTTTATTATTCCGTTTCTTTAAATAGCGGATTCATAGTCATTACTTACAAGAATGACTTGGAAACTATCATAGCGTATCATAATAGGAACAAACCATTTTTATGGGCACTTCCTATAACTTTCAGATTCAACAAGGTAAAACGGACTGTAATAGTTCCAACTTTACCAGAGCAACCTAAAATGACTTCTTTTGTCTTGGAACGTATCAAAGAGAAAGAATACACATTTAAACAGTTGCAGGAAAGTTTCAATCTGGAAGAATATAAAATATAAAAGTCTGTATTCTACAAACTTTTCTGTTATTTTGCAGTAGAACTAATAATGAATGTACCATGCTAGAAGAAAAACTATATCAGATAGAGGAACTTTCAGATTTGAAAGTTAATTGGACTGAAAGCTACAAATGTCTGGATGAGCCACTATTAGAATATGTGTGGGAAGTAGCCAACCACTTTCTACCAGATTATGAAGAAACAGATAAGGGAATGATACCAATAGAATCTACAGCACCTGCTATATTTGCCAACAGATATGCGGAAAGAAACTTGTCCGTTGAAGAAAGATACGAGAGAAACAAAGAAATGAACACTTTCAAAGGAACTTTGGAAGAATACAAAAAACGGGAATACAGAGAGTTGGACGATTCTTTCAAAGAGAAGTTTTTGAATAATAAGAACTTACAGCATACCATTGAAGCATTTGATTTTGATGTCAGCAAGTTTTGGTATCTGCTTCTTTTCGTATATGACTTTATAGAGGATATTGGAACTGATGCGCCTACTGTAGAGAAACCGCTACTTGAAGATTTCGCTTCTTTTCTAACTAATCTATGCGGAGCATCGAGCATAACCTTGAAACAGGGCGACAAGAATATTTATTCTACAGAACGGGAAGACTTGATAGACATTATCCAAAGGGCTGTTTATCATTTCGGTGAAACATATAGCAAGATTGTAAACGGAGAACAAGACCTAAAAACAAAAATCAAACAATTACAGAAGTTAGGCTTGAAAGGCTTTATAGATAACAGCCTGTTATCGCAAATTAATTTCAACGGCAAGTACACTCTTGACTATTCCCACAAAAGATGGAAGTTTGCAGAAATGTTCCTGTATTTCTTGGAGGGCAAGAAAGCAGATAAAAAAAGAGTAAGTGACAGAAACGTAAGGATTTCTACTGAAAAGAACCTATTCGTTTCGAGACTTCTCTATACCACAGGCTATGTCTCGGAGGTGTACGACAGAGAGTTCTTTCCAAACGGAAAGCCCAACAGGACATTGTCCCTTATCATCCGAAAATACAGTAAGGAGAAATTTCCCCCTGTTATAGCTAACAACTATAATGCAGTAGCACTTTAGGCATATATAACAACAGGAAATGCGTACTGAAAGACTTATTCTTTTCGGTACGCATTTTTTTTGCGTACTGAATGCAACAGATGATAAGTACGTATATTATTAATTTACAGCGCTTTGCAGTGAAATAAAATATATTTTTCTTTGCATCGTCAAAATGAAAACCAAGATGCGCATCAACTAATGATTTTCGATTGACATTAGTTTCTAAATTAAAATTGTTAGCTATGAGCAAAATAGTACAGGTGGCGACCTCAAACGCAGATGTGTTAATTAACGCTACGGAAGTAGCAAGTGTAGAATCTCAAAACGACAATAATATGAATGAAGTGACGAGCACAGACTGTTGCCCGAAAGAAAAGACAACAGTTATCGCTATCATTGAGGGTGTTAAACAAGAAGTTAAATTGGCTCGCACCATCTATAGCATGGACGTGCTGAAGAAAAGCCAAGAGAAACTCCTTGGAGAAATTGACAAGAGCAAGTTGCTTGATGAGATATTCCACTTTTCAGACCCCGAAATCTTCCGCAAGGCAGGGATTCCCCTCTACGACTGTGAGGGGGAAGAAATTCCTAAAGATGAGGAGAATGTGCTTGTGCCTATTGAGACAGGAGCAAACTATTGGAGGTTCAGTTTCGATGCCGTACTGAAACACGTACAGATACATACCTTTGAAAGCGTGGAAGAGTATGCGCAAGTGGTAGGAATGGCAGACCTTTTCACCCGTTCAAGAAGCACAGTCGAGAAGATAGGCATTGCGGCTTTGGCTACAGGGGATGCCACTTATCAAGCGGTCTATGAACTTGCGAGAAAGACAGGTATGCCCGGCAGCAGTGCTTATGCGTACTTGGGGGTACAACTCCAAGCATCCACCACGTTGGAGATGTCTATCGGTATAAGACGGAAAGACGTGCCTGTGCTGAGCAGAACCCTTGAAGAAGCGTTGGAACTCCACAAACAAATCTGCCTTACGTTTACTCCAGCCGACGCAAGGAAGCGTTACGCAATTCGGGCTATCAACTCCGTTATGAAAACAGGAGACTATGACCTTGCAACCATCATGCAGGCATTACGAACCATTCCAGCGGAAAGCGTCACACGTGCCCGCCTAATGGATTGCGGAATAAAAGAGACCTGCATAGCCAATGTCCTAATCAAGTACATCATTGAAATGCGGCAAAAGAGAGCCGCCTAAACAGCTCCGAAGAATGAGCCTGTGTGACAGGCAGGCTTGTTCTTCACATTAGAAGCGTCTCTTTCCAATGTAAGAAAAACCAACAGATTATGGATATATATAAATTCAGTCTGACAGTACAACAATGAACGGAGGATGCTCTAATGTGGCTGACTTACAAAGACAGAAAGTGTAAGAAAATTTTTAGGAGAAAAGATTATGATTACGTATAAAATAAGTGTAAAGGACGGTTACATGGTAGATTCCGATTTACCACACAACTGTATCTTTAATAAAGCGAGGACAGGCTGCGGTGGCACAAGCATCGCATTGAATAACGGCGAGAATTACGTTGTTGCCGTACCCACCACCGAACTGATAATAAACAAGTGCAGTTCCAATGACAGATGTTTTGGCTTGTACGGAAACTTCACGCCCAAACTGAAAAAAGAACTGTCCGACTACATCCAGCAACACGAATGCAGGAAGATTATATGCACCTATGACAAGCTGCCCAAACTGCTGGCTTTGGTTGATGGAAAGGACTACAGGCTGTTGGTGGACGAATACCACAATTTCCTCAAACAGTATTCGTTCAGGGACAAGGCTATTGACGGAGTATTAGATAACTTTAAGGCGTTCAAGTCTTTCTGTTTCATGTCCGCCACTCCGATTGAAACGGACTTGAAGCCAAATGTTTTGGATGGCGTGACGGAATATGTTGCCGATTGGAAAGAACCGCTCCCGATATGCGTCCTTCCCTATCAGACCAACAAGCCTTATCAGTTTGCAGCCAATGTTATCGGCAAATACAAGATGCAAGGCTGTTTGGAAGTGAACGGGCATGAATCACGGGAAGCCTATTTCTTCTTGAACAGCGTACAGGAGATTGCGCACATCATCAGACAGTGCGGGCTGACCAATGACAATTGCAGGGTGATATGTGCCAATACAAGCCACAACCAAAAGAAACTGGGTGAAATGAAAATATCCAACTCGTTAAGCCCTGCAAGGATGTTCAATTTCATCACCTGCAAATCATTCGAGGGTGCGGACTTTTTCTCTGAGACAGGGCTTTGTTTCGTTATCAGCAATGTCTATAAAAAACAGACCTTGGCAAGCATGGATATTGACATACCCCAAATTGCAGGAAGAATCAGAAACAGGGAAAATCCGTTAAGGCATACGGTCTTTCATATATTCAACACCAAGAAAGATGATATGTTTGCCAGCTATGAGGAAGTCAGGAAAGACACGCTCAAACAGCTTGAAATAGCAGAGGAAAGGGTTAAGGCATACAATTCCTTTTCAGCGGATGCCAAGAAACAGCAGGCTAAAGAGGTCAAAGATTCCTTATATATAAGGTATAACAACGGTATGTTTGAAGTGAACGACAGGGCTGTAAACTATATCCTGTATGAATACAAGCTGATGCACCAAATATACCAGTCGAAAGAGAATGTTGCGGATGCCTATGCCCATGCAGGTTTCAACTATGGCAATATCCGATGGGAGAAATTGCCAAACGAGGAGATTGGAAAGTTGGGCAGGAGAATTGCGTTTGCGGAGATAGCGCAGAGATACTATGACCTGCAATACAGCTTTAACAATGGCAGGGCAGAGATTGAAAGGCAATACCCTTTCATCCGTGAAGCGTTCCAACTGTTAGGCTTTCAAGAGATACGCAGGCTAAGAAGCAGGAAAGCGGTGGAAGAAGCCTTGCTACAAGCCAAGTTAGCCGATAAGCCAAGCCGTTCTGAAATGTTCGGACTACTTTCGCAAGTGATAGAAATCGGCAGATTCTACTTGACAGCGGACTTACGGGCAATCTGTGAACAGTTCCATCTTTCCAAGATTAAGGATTTGAGGGAATGGTACAATATCAAGAGTGGAACAAAACGGATAAATGGTGTTCCACGAAACGGATATTGGATTAGGAGTTTGATTGTGTAATATTAAAACTTATTTATTATGGGATTAAATTTAAGCAAGGGGGATATGTACAAGTTTGTTAACTATACTTGGAATCCTATCAAAGGCAAATGCCTGCACGATTGCAGCTATTGCTATATGAAGCAGATAAATCCAAATGCCAATCCGCCAAGATTGGCAGAATATGAACTTAATACAGACCTTGGCTGTGGCAGGTCTATTTTTATTGGCAGTTCCACGGATATGTTCGCAGAAGACATACCATCCGAATGGATTGCCAGAGTGTTGGATTACTGCTATCAGAACAGAAACATGTTACTGCCCAACGCTTACCTGTTGCAGTCCAAGAACCCCAAGAGATTTTTGGAGTTCATCAACCATCCGATTATGGAACGTGTGGTATTCTGCACGACCATTGAGACCAACCGTTTCTATCCGGAGATAATGAACAAAGCTCCAAGAATTGATGAACGGGTGGAAGCTATGGAAGAGATAGCAAGGCTTGGACGCCCCACAATGGTAACGGCAGAACCTTTGATGCAGTTTGACCATGAAGAAATGGTGTCTTTTATCAGAAGATGCAGCCCCAAGTTGGTGAACATAGGAAGAAACTCTTGCAGGAGAATTGTACTGCCAGAGCCTACCCAAGAAGAAGTCCAGCAACTCATTGCGGAACTGAAATCGCTGAAATCGTTTACCAAGGTGAACGTGAAAGACAACGCATTGGAATGGTGCAAGTAACGGCAGAGAAAGAAAGTTGGAGGAAACCTGCAATATGGCGGAATCCAACTTTCGCTTTTTATTAGAGTTATATAGCCTATACTTTATAATATTCCACATACAGCCAATGACATTAAAAAGGCTACCTAATTAAAGAATCACCTATATGCAGTTTAGCTAAAAGTCAAGAGAACAGACATATAAGGTACTTAATACAGAAATCCCCCCCTCCCCATTCAGCCAGTGACCTAAAATATATAAGAGTGTCTGCCTCACGAGTTCACAACCCCTCAAGTCCCCCTCTGTATATTGATATAAAAAAGAATTATTAATCATTTAAACTTTTATCATTATGACAAATTTAGTTATCATGCCAACAGAGAACAGAGAGAGAATGAATTTAGGTGAGTTTGCAGAAGAAGCAACCATTATTGAAGAAACTGCAACGCCTAAAAGAGTAAATCATTTCATTGAGGCAAACACCCAAGAAGCTACCTTGCAACATTTGAAAAATGACTGTATTACTCCCGTTTTTGCAAAAGACAATGAGCTTACAGTAAACCATGCTGCATTTATTGAAACTGTTTGGGAAGCTGCAAACTCCTACTACAATGGTGAGACTATCGGAACACCCGATATTCGTGTCTCTCATGTGATTAAGGGGCGCATCCCCGAAGCTATCCACAAACCTGCCAATCAGTTGTTGGAATCAGACAAAACAATCTACTATGAGAGGGCAGCTTTCAGTATTGACATTCCCACAATCTATGAAACGGTTGAGGGAAACAAGTTGAACCTTTCAATAGTGGGGGTCAGAGCCTATAATCAAATGAACTTATACAGCAAGAAAGTTCCAGAGTTGTTTAGGTTGGCTATTGGCTTTAAGAACCAAGTATGCTGCAACATGTGCGTCTTTACAGATGGTTACAAGGATGATTTAAGGGTGAGCAATACAAGTGAACTTTACCGTTCTGCCTTGGAACTGTTCAACAACTACAATCCTGCCAAACATCTGCATTTGATGCAACAGTTGGGCAATACTTCAATGAGTGAACACCAATTTGCACAAATATTGGGCAAAATGAGACTTTATCAGTGTTTGCCCAATGGCTACCAAAAGAGACTGCCAAGAATGTTGCTTACTGATACACAGATTAACAGTGTTGCAAAAGCCTACATTAATGATGAGAACTTTGGCAGCTTTGGAAATGACTTGAATATGTGGAAGTTCTACAACCTATTAACGGGTGCAAATAAGAGCAGCTATATAGATTCATTCTTAGACCGCTCATTAAATGCAACTGAAATGGCTGTTGGAATCAATGCAGCCCTGCATGGGGATGAGCATTACAAATGGTTTATTGACTAATTAATGAGAGGACATCTATTTATTAGGTGTCCTTTCTTTTTTAACAACTTAAAAATACTACAGAATGGAAGATAATGGAAAACTAGTACTATGGGGTACATTGGTAGTTCTACTACTAATAATAATTGGTATTATCAATCCTTTTTTGCTGATACTGATTATTGCAATCTTTACTTATCTGCAATCATAAATACTCACTAATATACAAAGTGAATGTTTTGCTATAAATCAACACATTAGCTAATTAGCTAGTATGTTGGTAATGGTGAAACATTCACTTTTATTTATTACATATAAAACAGAACATTATGAGTTTAAAGTATTCAAGCACTACAGCAGATTATCTAGTTTGGTCTGATGCTATGAATTTAATAAGGAAATTGGCTAAAGATGGTAATTACAAAATTTCACTTCTTATAGCTTTGGGTTGTTTCACAGGATTGAGAATATCAGATATTTTAGCTTTGAGATGGAAACAGATATTAAATACCAGTGAATTTACAGTAATAGAGAAAAGACAAATAAGGTGAGAACTATTAGGATAAATGCCCAACTTGGGCAGCACATTAAAGAATGCTATGAACAGATAAAGCCTATAGGAATTAACTCACCTATTTTAGTGAGCCAAAAAGGAACTGTTTTCACTATCCAGAGAATCAATGTGATACTAAAAGAGGTGAAAAAGAAGTATAAATTAAAGATTAAGAACTTTAGCTGTCATTCACTTAGAAAGACTTTTGGCAGACAAGTTTATAATATGAACAGTGACAATTCAGAACTAGCCTTAGTCAAACTGATGGAACTGTTTAATCATTCCAGTGTAACTATAACTAAAAGATACTTAGGTTTAAGGCAGGAAGAACTGTTAAATACTTATGACTGCCTAAGTTTCTAATCTGTTGGAATGTGACAAAGTTTGAAATTTCTGAGCTATTTACAGAGATAGAAAGTTTTGTCACATTCTGATAGTCCTATGCAAACCAGTTCCGAAATGAAGTGGGAACCGTCTTTTTAAAAAGGCATGGTACGGCTTGTAGTTTATGGTATGTGCGATTTGTGGGAACTACTAATAAAGTTTGAATGGTTATATCAATCTGCAATATTAGCTATAATCTTTCTAGCTAACAGTAAGTATGAGTTCCGTCTTATATGCCCACTTCTAATTTTTATACTGCAATGAAGTTACAACTAAAAGAAACTGATACTAGCTAATTATCTATTACAGATATGTTTTGGAACACTTGGAACTGCATTTATCAGCGTTTTATCTTTAGCTATTCAAAACCTTTCATTAACTTTGCAGCAATTTCAGAGGTCTTAATGCGTTAAGACACTGGAAGGACATATTTTAGTAAAGGGCGTTTAGCAAAGTTATCCTTCACTTGAATCTGGACAATTCTTGACTGTGGGTAATGAGCAAGAAGCGTCCGCGTCTATGGTATTTTATATCCTAGCTATAGGAATATCATATCATTAGGCGTGGACTTTGCTTATTATACAGTCAAGGCAGTCCAGAGCCTAAGTGGAATAATAAGTTAAAGTTTCCACGCCTTATTTTTATCCGCTTCTGTCTGGAAACTGGGAAGCATGGATTTAAACAAGATGAAAGCCTACTTATTGGATATTCCTAACAAATACCACAGATTCAGTAAGAATCTGGATGTTAAAACTATTCTATGTAATAAGTCTTGGTTGGTATTTAATGATTCTGGAGATAAGGAGTTATATATCTTTCAAGAAAACGGTTCTCTCATTACTTCTGTAAATGGTAGTGTTATAAATGCTACATGGCAATATATTTCTGCCAATAATTCCTTAGTGATTTCTTTCAAAGAACAATCTTATATGCTTCATCCATCATTCAAGGATGATGTTACATTTGTTTTACAGCTAGACGGAACAGAAAAATTTGCCTTTATGATAGAAGAAAGCCAAAGCAATTCTTTTCATCCAAAATCACTAAAAGAACTTACTGCCTATTTTGAAAACAAAGAACGTAGAAATATAGAAGAAAGGCAACAAGAAAAAAGATTCTTATTGCAACAGCAAGAAACTAGGCAAAAAGAAATAAGAGAATTTCAGATAGACCAGAAAAGACGAAGAAAAGAGGAAGAACGAGAAGAAGAAATTTTGAAGAATTGTAACTATTACTTGAAATTCAGCATAATTGCAGGGAGTATATTCGTAATATATACAGTTCTGTTTATTATTTATTATCCTCCAACACAGAACCTTAGAAGTTTTATAGATATGCTTTTTACATTCTGTTCTCCAATATTATTTTTCAGTGTCATTGCAATAATAATTGATATTAGATTAAGAAGCAGAATACTTAGACGCTATAACCAAAGATAAATATCCAGTGATTTAATCAACATAATTAATAACTTAAATATCAAACAGAAATGAAAACTTTTAGATTAATTGGAATGGCTTTACTAGCCATAGTCATGTGTGTGAATTTCACTTCTTGCAGTGATGATGAAGAACCTAGTAAAAATGATGATGGTGTTATCACCAATCAAAAGCTACTTATTGAATTAAGAATGACAAACGAAGATGGGGTATCTATTACTGAATATTCCTACGGTAGTAATGGTAAGCTAATATCAGCTACAAACACAGAACAATACGATGGTAGCACACACACCAGTACTTATACAGTCACTTGGGGAGCAAACAAAATCATTGAAAGCAGAAATGGAGAGGCAATCACATATACATTAGAAAATGGATTGATAACACATACTTCTGATAGTGACGGAGGAGATTTGGATAATACAGACTTTACTTATAATGCAAACAATCAGCTAGTAAAATTGCAATATGATGAAGAGGACTATCTGTCTTACACATGGCAAGGTGAAAAATTAACTAAAATGGCATGGAGCTTTAGCGATGAAGATATTCACGAATTGTCTTATAGTGGAAAAACTTGTAAAGGCTATCTCCCGATAATGGTATGGAGTGTGGATGATTTGCGTCCGTTATTGGAAGCACATCCCGAATTGGCAGGAATGAGATGCAACCAACTTCCAGACAAAATATATAGCAAAGATGAAATTGACGAAACTACAGAGCAATATACCTATACATTTGATAAAGACGGATATGTGGAAAGCTGTACTGAAGTATCTACTTACAAACGCCTAGATAATAATGAAACAAGAACAGAAACTACAATTTATACTTTCACATGGGAATAGTCTAGTGAAACTGTAACTAATGCAAAAAGCCAGCCTATCCAATTACGGATAAGTTGGCTTTTTCAGTTCTGAACACTTAATCATTAACATCTTTTCTTGGACTTCATTATAGGAACAAGTCCAATAGTAGAGAAATAGTTCCGCATTATCTCTCTGTTACCAATTGGTTTCTTTATTAATTTCTTCATAGCTATAAATTTTAGAGTTTCACATATCCAACTGTATTCAATATTACAGAGAAATCAAAATGAGAATACACTCTATATCTCATAACATTCTGTATTTCTTTATTTTAAGCAAGGTATAACTTTAAAAAGTCAAATTAAGTGGATTTCCGGAATCCTTGCGAACCTACAAGTAAAGGTGAAGTGCTGTTTCCATGCTGGCGGTCCATCCCCCTCCAATGCGCCACCATGCCTAGAAACCAACGGTAAAAGAGTTCTTCCCAATGCGGATTGCCGCAAGGAACGAGCCGGGCAAGTGCGCGGATGCGGTCAGTACCGTCCCAGCGGGGAAGGTCACACAAGTATTCTTCTACAGGATTGTAAAGCGGAACGAAATCGGAGGTGAGAAAGCGGTCTATATCCCGGTCCCACACTTGCAGCCCTTCTTTTAAGGCGCAGAGGGCGATACTGTTGCGGGTACGTTTATCTAAAGGCTTGAAATAGAAATGAACAGAGTCCCGTTGACGGTATTCCACCTCGTCCAGCACGGTGTTGAAGCGGAATTCATACCGTCTTTTCAAGAATTCCTCCAGCCGGAAGGTGGCTTCCTGCTCTTTACTGAAACCGCTTTTTTTACCGAAACCTTTCATTTCCCGGTATCCGTTGCCAAAAGCTGTACGGATGGTTTCTGTGTCCGTTGCGTGAAAATAGTGCATCAGCGTGCGCTGTACGGCTTCCTCTTCGGGGATGCCTGTTTTGAAGCATTGTTCTACCAGATGGGGCAGTAAAGGTTCCAGCCCGTCATCACGTTTCCAGTTTTCCATCTCGGCCAATGCTCTTTTCCGTGCCGACTGGTACATCTGGGCAAAAATCTGCATACTTTCGCAGCCGGGTGTCATTCGTTCCGGTGCGCTTTCGCTGTTTTGTTTCCGTTGCCGGAAAGTTTCCTCATCGGGCAGGGCAAGCGGTTGCTCTATGCAGAAAGGAACGGACGAAGGGTTATAGTAAGGTTGTTCATCCACGGTCATGCGACAGCTTTGCATCAGGTCCGGTTCCTTCAGTGTGATGCCGAAAGGAAGCATGGGCTGGTAGCATGTCACCGCCAGCCGATAGGCGTGGGCATGAAACAGGAGGACTTCTTGTGTGGCAGTGGGCAAGCTGCCGTCAGTGCGTGCGAAGCGTATCCATATCTTTACGCTCCGTCCGCTTGAACCGCAGAAAGCGGCAAAGGTTTGTGGCAGTTGCTCTACTTGGCGTTTCACATATTCCACCTCATACAGGTCGGCGAGCCGGTTCACTTCCAGCTGCACCAGTCCGTTGTAATGTTTCATACGTTTCTCACCCTTTTGTTTGCGGGTATATTCTACGGCAGGATAGACACGCGGCAGTTTGTCGATGTGGACGTAGCGGGCGGACGATCCTGCCAGCCGGGGTAGTATTTCACGCAGTTCCGATATATGCCCTGCTTTGTTCTCTGTCTTTACTTTCTCGAAGAATGCGTCCGTATCGCATAGTGACAAGGCTTCTGTCCCCTGTTCTTCATCTTTCCTGATGAGTGTAATTTTCATATTTGTCTTTCGTTTGAATGTTTTTTTGGTTTTATGTACCTCCCATGGAAAAGATGATGTTCTGTCGTGTGGAGAAGACTGCGTATTGCGAGTGTCTATGTGTGCATATTTTTAGTAAAGATAAGGTTTCTTTCCGGATTCTGCAAATGCTTTCCGGATTAAATGCCGTCTTTTTCTTTTTCCTTTCTTTTCTGTGTTTTTATTCTTAGTCTCAGTGCATATTCCCCTGTCTCTTATTTGTTTTCTACCTTTTCTTTTCTTATTTTTGTATGTTTGTAATTAGTTATCTACCCTTGTGATTAAGTCTGATCATAAAGGTGATTAAAATTAATCACAAAGGTAGTTAAGCTTAATCACATCCGTGATTAATAGATATTGAACTTTCATCAATAAAAAAAGAACAGTATGGCAATACTATTTGATTGGTACGAGAATCCCAAAACCTCTGAGCAACAAGGGGAAGAGAATATGTTGCATCCGCGTCTCCGGCTGAATGGGAAAGTAAGCACGGCCCAGCTCCGTGCCCGTATACAGAAATATTGTACATTGACGGAAACGGATGTAATAGCCGTGCTCGATGCGCTGTCACACGCCATGGGCGAGGAATTGGCGGAAGGCAGGCAGGTGCATCTGGACGGCATCGGCTTTTTCCGTCCCAATCTGGTGAGCACCGAGCCGGTAACCGAAAAGACGAAACGTAAAAATACAAAGGTAAGGCTTAAGGGGATTGTTTACCGCCCCGACCGATTATTGATGGATGAGGTGGGGAAGGTAAAGGTGCAGCGTACCCGGTTCTCGTTTCATTCAAGTAAACTGACCGATGAGGAAATTGACGCATTGCTGACGGAGTTCTTCACAACTCATGATTTTGTGCAGCGGAAAAGTTTCCAGCTTCTTTGCAGTATGACACAAAGTACGGCCAGCCGCCATTTACACCGCTTGTGCGAGGAAGGAAAGCTGAAAAATGTGGGACTTCCCAAACAACCGGTTTATAAGCCGATAAATGGGTATTATGTTGTGAATGAATGATTTAAGTGAGATGTGCAAGAAAATAGGAGTGAGGGCATGAGGGCAATGCTCTCACTTTTTAACATGCCCTCACTGTGTGTAGTGGTTTAATAATGAGTAGGTTATGACTTTTAGTGAGGGCATGAGGGCATAAGTGGGTGCAACTTAATATAAAAAGTTGTTTTACCACCAGATTTGTTTACCATCAACGTATGTGAACGGACGTTCTTCTGTTTTCCGTGTGTGTGCAGAAATAGATAAAATAGTTGAAGTCCGTTACTAAAATAGGGAAATCCCTACCAACTAATAGGGATTTTCTTTGTTATGAACTGAAACCTCTGGCTATCTTTGCACTAGAAAAAGTAGATAGAATAACAAATAAAACAGGTATGAGTATGAAAAAGATTGTATTAGCTTCGCTTATGATGGTGTGCTTGCCTTATTGGGCAATGTCACAAAGCGTTGATGACGACCTTTATTTCATCCCTAAGAAAAAAGCTGAAAAGAAAGAGGAGGTTAAGCAAGAGGTGAAAGTGGTGGTTCCGCAGAAGCAGAACACGACTACCGTTTACGCAGCCCCCGGTTCTACAGTGGTAGTGAAGGATGTGAAAGGAAAAGTGCGCGATGTGGATGAGTATAATCGTCGTTATACTTCACGAGATAATAACTTCTCGATGGAGAATGATACCTTGTATATTGAGGAGAAACCTTTGAATGAGAGAGGGGGAATGGGTTAATGGTTTTGAGGGCTCTCAAGACGATTATGAATACGCGATGCGTATCGTCCGTTTCCGCAATCCCCGTTACGCCATTCCGGTAAGCAGTCCGCTCTATTGGGATGTGGTTTACGGTTTGCCTTCATGGGATTGGAATGTATATGATGACGGATTGTATGCATACGTTTTTCCCACTTACACGAACCGCTTGTGGTGGGATTGGCGTTGGAATTATCCATATGGCGCCAGCTGGGGATTCAGTTGGGGATGGAGTTCGCCGTGGTACTACAATAGCTGGTACTATCCCGGTTATTGGGGTGGCGGCTACTGGGGTGGCTATTGGGGCTACCATCATCACCACCACCATCATTATTATCCGCATTATTCCGGTCACGGTTGGGGCGGCGGCTACTGGGGAGGCGGTCATGGATGGTATGGCTCAAGCAGACGTAATCCGGGAATACATGCCGGAAGATACACCAACAGCTATGGCTCTTCACGCCCAAGCCGGAATAATTATGTGAATAGTTATGATAGGAATAGTCGTAATTCGTATGTAGGAAATTCCAGACAAAATGTCCGTAATAGTGCTAATAGCTATCGTACCGCAACACGTAACGGATCTTCATCAGGAAGAGTGGTTTCGGGATCTGACGGTGTAAATTCGGTTCGTCCTAATAGAAGCGCTATCAGAACCCGTACAGGAGCAACTCTTTCACCAAGTCAGGCTGCAGGAGTCCGTCCGGGTAATTCGTATTCACGTCCGACAGAAGGAAGGGGTTCTTCCTATACCAGACCAAGCAGTACCCGGAGAAGTGTGGGAAATGCAGCAGGATCTGCTTATCAGAGAACAGGGGCTGCAAGCCGTGGCGCTTATCGTAACAATAGTGGCGTTTCGAACTCTCGCAGCAGTTCATATTCCCGTAGCAGCAGTCCTTCCCGTAATAGTTCGTCTAACTCTTACCGTAGTAGTGGAACTTCTTCTTCCCGTAGTAGTTTTTCTAGTGGCGGTGGGGCTTCCCGTAGTTCCGGAGGCGGTGTTTCCCGTTCAAGTGGCGGTGGCAGATCGCGTACCAGATAAGTAGCAGATTAAACCAGACTGTTGTATTTAATAGAATTGATGTATGAAAAATAAAGTAATAGTAACCGCTTGTACGTTGCTGGCAATGGCAACGGCAAGCGCACAAAATGCTTATGATGCGGAAAAGTTGCTGGGGAATGACTTGAATGGAACAGCACGATTTGTTGGTATGGGTGGTGCCATGGGAGCTTTGGGAGGTGATATATCTGTCATGAGTTCCAACCCTGCGGGTATCGGCATTTTTCGTAGTAATGATGTGTCCGTTTCTTTTGGTTTTAATAATACTTCGACAAAGAGTAACTTTAGTGGCGTGTCAATGAATGAAGACAAAACGCGCGCTTCATTTGACCAGATTGGATTTGTTTATAGCAATAAGATAGGCAACAATACTTCTTTGCGTTTTGTGAATTTCGGATTCAATTACCATAAAAGTAAAAACTTCAACCGCCTTTTCTCTATGGGAGGGGCGTTGGATAATATGTCACAAAGCTTCCAGCTGGCTCAGGAAATGGAACGATATGGATTGACGGAAAGCGAGTTTAATGACATACTGGATGCGAAGAATCCTTATACCAAATATTGGAACCAGTTACCTGTTTTAGGAGTAATGGGGGTGAGAACCGGTGTGGTTGACTGGTTTAATGATCCTGAAAAAAACATTCATGCTCCATGGGGGTGGAATGGTTTTAACAATAACTTCTTTAGTAAGGAAACTGGAGGTATCAGTCAATATGATTTTAATGTTTCATTCAATATTGAAGACAGGGTCTATTTAGGAGCTACCTTGGGGGTCTATGATGTGAATTATGACCGTTATACTTCTTATACGGAAAATTTGAATGATGATAAGGGTGCGGATAATGGGGGGTATACATTGGATAATTATTATAGACTGGAAGGAACTGGTATGGATTTGAAGTTGGGGGTTATTGTACGTCCTATAGAAAGTTCTCCTTTCCGTTTGGGATTTGCCGTTCACACGCCTACATGGTATGATTTAAGAGAAAGCTATAATGCCACTTTATCTTCTGATATTTTAGCTTATGAAAAACCCTATATCCAGACATTGAGTGATTTTCTGGTAACTCCGGAATATGATTATTTGACCTATGATTATAATCTTACTACTCCGTGGAAATTTAATGTCAGCGCGGGTACTACTTTTGCGGGTGCGGTGGCAGTAGGTGCGGAATATGAATATCAGGATTATTCTTCCAGTAAGCTGAAGGATGTGGATGGTTATGAATTGGGAGATCAGCCTAGCGTTGAGAATTATCTGAAAGGTGTCCATACTTTCCGTATAGGAATGGAAACGCGGATCATACCTGAGTTTAGCATCCGTGCAGGGTATAATTATTCTTCGGCTGCATTTTCAAAAGATGCTTATAGTGCCTTGTCTTTATATAGCACGCGTACTGATTTTAATAATACGGAGTCTAAGAATACCTTTACGTTTGGTCTTGGATACCGTGGCAGTGTAATTTATGCGGATTTGGCATATAAATATGATATGTATAAATCAAACTTTTATGCTTTTGACGATATAGATCTTCCGGCAACTAAAGTGGACAATGAACGGCATCAGCTCTTGCTGACAGTCGGCGCCCGCTTCTAAGAATTTATTGTGAGTCTAATATAATTAACCTGTGATATACCGGAAGAACTTTATAGGCTTCCGGTATATTTTTTATTTATCGCGGAATTCTTTCCTTTTCCAGAAGTTGAATCCTGCATATACACGAACGGTTCCGAATGTATTAGTGAGAGAGAAATTCCTTTTCCGATAATCGTATGTATGCATCACCAGTGAAGCACCTACAAAGTACTTGTTGGTATTATAGACCACGGCGGCACGTGTTATCAGGTCAAAATTGATATCCTTTATCCAATGATTGTCGGTGTTAGGCGTATCGTCTATTTTTGATTTTTTATAGGCAATGGCCGGTAAGAGTGAAAGATTGGAAACCCAGTTTTTTGCAAATACCCAGTTATAGCCATAACCCACGTTGATGCTGTAATCAGAATATTTCACTTTCTTGAAAAGCAGGGCATCATGCAGTTGGGCTCTCACTTCACCGGGAAGCTTTTCGTAATCAAAAGATATGTTGTGCTGGGAATAAGAAAAGCCCGCCATCAGGGAACCCGCGCTTTTACGCTGGTTGGTGGACTGGCTATAGGCTGCCGGATAAGAGAATTTTTTTATAATTGAAAATCCAATAGGCGTTCAGTCCTTTGATTTTACTTTGCAATCCGTTGAAATTCAGATTTTTAATGGGAGTTTTCAGGTCAAATCCGCTGGAAGAACGTATCTTGAAATCGCTTCCTGTCTTTCTGTAATATAAATCCACACCAAATTTGGAACTATAAAGATTCAGTGCCATTTCGGTTTTCTTGGCCTTGTTCTTGTGTCCGCCGAAAATATCTTTTACATCGAAAGAATATCCTAGAAATATCCAGCGCCATCCGAAATAGACCCCCAGCTTGAAACTGGCATTGGGGGAGAATCCCAAACTTTGTTCGCCGTTGTTTCCTTTACTGCCTAACCGATAGTATTCGTACCAACTGCTGGATTCCAGCATGAAAGCCAGATTGTAGAGGTTAGGCGAGATATAGGTGGTATCGACCGCGTTGAATTCTTTTCCCACTTTCCTGATTTTTCTTCCGGTATGACGGACAGTTGTCGCTATTCCATCGGTCAATGTAATGAGAACACCCTTGTTGTCCTGTACTGTCGAGTCCTTCTGTTCCGCTTGTGCATATACACCGAGGGCGGAAAGGAAAGACAGACAAAACAGGCATAATTGACGGATGTCCATAGGCAGAAATCAGAGTTTGTCAAGTATACGGTCCATTACCCAGTTGGTGGGTGTCGCACTGATGCCGTCGCAGGTACAGACAGCTTTTCCCTGCAAGTGTTCTACTACGGCTTTTATGAGCGGAAGTTGTACATGAGGGGGATTTTCGGGAAGAAACTCCTCGCGGCCTCTTTCAGTATGCAGGGCGATGGGATCGTAAGTGAAAACAGAGAAACAGATCATTCCCTTGTCTCCGATGATTTCTATACGGTCTTCCTTGGCCGATTCATGGGCAACGAAACACCATGATCCTGATCCCGGCAGACCGGAATCAAATTTGAAGCAGGCACTTATCGTATCTTCTGCCGGATATAACCCGCCACGGTTGCTCTTGTATCCTTGGGCTTCGAGAATGCAGCCGAACATATCTTGTAGCAAATCCAGCTGGTGAGGAGCCAGATCATAGAAATAACCGCCGCCGGCAATATCAGGTTGTACACGCCAGGGAAGGTTGGTACTGTTGTAATCCAAAGCGCGGGGAGGCTGGGCGAAACGTATCTGTATGTTGATGACATTGCCTATTTCTCCGTCCTCTACCATCTGGCGTACTTTTTGGAAATAAGGAAGATAGCGTCTGTAATAAGCTACGAAACAAGGAATTCCTGTTTCCTGTGATATGCGGTTGATGCGTGCACAGTCTTCATAGCTGGCCGCCATAGGTTTCTCGATGTATACGGGCTTTCCTGCCTTCATGGACATAATGGCAAAAGTGGCATGAGAAGAGGGGGGAGTGGCTATATAAATAGCATTGACATCTTCATCTCCTATTAACTGCTGCGGATCGGAGTACCAGCGGGGAATGTTGTGTCTTTTGGCGTATGATTGAGCTTTTTCTTTGTCACGGCTCATTACGGCCACTACCTCTGAACCTTCGATCAGGGCAAAGGCTGGTCCGCTTTTCTTCTCGGTCACTTCTCCGCAACCGATGAAGCCCCATTTTACTTTGTCTAATTTAACCATGGTAATAACTTTTTTGTCATTCCGCTTAAAATAATAACAATTTATATTGCAAAGATAGGACTATTTTGCAATTTCAGCCGGATAAAAATCAGTTATTGTAATATTTCTTGCGCAACAGTTTGAATGCAGGAGTCTTGACGTAGTCATTTAACCAGGAATTCAGGCTGTCAAGCAATATTGGAGAATGTTTGCTTACTCCCCATGAATAGAATTGTGAGAAGCTGATGGCTGTTTCTATATCCAATTGTGGAAAATCATTGATGGAGGCTTTGGCAATGCTCTCGTCGCATACGGCATAGTCTATGTCACCATGTGCTACCATGGCCAGTAATTGTTCTTGTCCGTATTTCTCCACTTCTTTGATATAGATGGTATCGCCTATTTCGTTACTTAAATTATGTATGCGCAGGATGGCAGGTGAGTTTTTGACTAGATGAAGGGTCTTGCGGGCTAGTTCCAACTGGCTGTGAATGTACAGACTATCGTTTTCTTTTTCGGGTTTACGCTGTACCAGTACTTGTTTGTTCAGTATAATGGGGCGGGTAAACAACAGGGAGTCTTTGTATTCTGTGGTAACTACCGTGCTGTTGGCCAATATATCGTATGTTCCTTTTTGTACGTCTTCCAGTCTTTTGGAAAAGCTCATTTCAGGAGTGATTTCCGGTTTCAGTCCTTTGCTGTGTGCAAAAGCATGGAGCAGTTCGTAGTGGAAACCGGAAACGGTGTCGCCGTCGGCATAAAAACTGATAGAATTGTACTCGGTAACGGCACGCAGGATTCCCGATGCCGCTATTTCTGCATAATCGCGGGGCAGACTGGTTTCAGCCTCCGTTTTCTTTTTGAAGAAGATGGAGGATAGGGTTACTGCAAGGATACCCATCAGAATGTATTTCAGATATTTTCTCATATAGACCGTCAATCAAAGAAATTCCATGAAAGGCCGAACTTTATCATTCGCGGATTGATTGGGTAGTGAGGCGCCAGGAAGTAATTGGATTTTCCCGAACCGGCATTGACGTGATACATCATAATAAAGAAGCGGGTACGTTTTAAATGCAGGTTGGCATAGACGTTGACTATCGGAAAAGCTCCTATCTCGATTTTGTCATCAGGATTCTGGTTATAGAATTGTCCGATGACGGGGGAGTAGTCTGGCGCGTAATATTTACTGAAATAACGCACATCTGCTCCCATTTCTATCTGGAGTACTTTTTTGGCGAGACCGAATTTCATGTACAAGTTGCCGTAAGCCGACAATTCCGGTAAGGGCAGAATGTCTTGCTCACTTGATTTTTGATAGGCTACTTCACCGTCGAGATGAAATATTCCTACTTTCAATTTTTGTTGCAACATTGCTGTGAATATTTGTATATTGCCGGAGTGCTGTCTTACGGCTGCATTGTTCTTGAAACCGGTGACATTTCCTTCACTGTCTTTTACCGGTATGCTGGCATTGGCCAGATAAGTGTAGTTCTTTATATTTTCCACTCCGGCACGCAGTTGGGTTCCCCATCTGTTCAGACTTAGTTTTCCTTCCAGGCGGGTTCTCATTATTTTGGATAAATCGTTGTTGTCCCACCAGTAATGTTTGGATTGGAAATGCCTGAAATAGAATACGGGGTTCTGGTTCTTGATGAATGCATTTACATCCAGTCTCACCGTATCTCCGAATAAACGGAGATTCAGATCCCCTCTGCCTTCTACGCTGAATTGTCCTGCATCTTCACCGGCTATGGCCAATTCTCCTAGAATATTGTAATGTAATAGTTTTCCTTGTTTTTTGGATAGTTCGCCGCCAATGGAGAGTGAACTTTCCTTATAGTTGTTGATAATGCGCTGTCCCGGTATGTTTGTCGTGTCGGTCAAGGCGAAGTTTCGGTATTCATAACTTAAAAAGGCGGTAAGTCCGGCTTTCGCCCATTTGTTGAATCCTTCTTGTAAAGCAATGCCAATGGTATTTTTGATGGATGTGCGCTTCGTCTTGTCTATTGAGTCGGTCCCCAGATAGTTATGTTCAAAATACTTCTGATTCTGTGCGTCATCGTATGAGATGTATTTGCGATTGTTCAAGTCCACTTGTAATGTATGTATGAAGCTTGTGACAGGAACAAATACCTGCGTTATTTTTACGGAGTCCGTATCCACACTGTCCTGTTTTTCTTTATAGAACCCTAAGTTGTAACGATGTGTCAGGAAGGCATGGTAGCTGGTGTTGTGATTCCATATCTGACTCAGTCGCGTTGGGATTTCGTTGGCGGAATATTCTTTTTTGCCTTCTGCCATATCCAGCGGGTTGGTGATATACCGGTCGTCCGTGATACCTCCGTTTTCTGCCATCTTCAAGTTATCGTTGTTGAATATGAAATGCATGTCATATTTGTCTCCCCGGTAGCTGGAGAACAGGCCACCGTTGAAGAAGGCTGTGGACTGATCTTGGTAAAGCCCCCGGCCATACAGGTAATCTATGTAGAATCCAAACCCCAGTCTTTTGTTTGCATTGATGGCAAAATAGGATTTGAAGCGTTCTTCTCCGTCACGGCTGCCTCCTCCTTTGTAATAGCTCAGGTTCGTGAATGGAGAAAATGTATTGGTGAATATGACATCTTCCGGACGTTGTACGCAAAAGTCGTATGGGTCGGTGAAAAAGTATTGGCTGGGATCCCGACGGTCAAAAAAGATGCGTGAGAGGCGGGGGGAACCCAAATTTCCCAAGTAATTGTATTGTCCGGTGTAGCCCCCCATGTCATTTGAGTTCTGGAAAGCGTGCTGCAAGGTATCTACGGGGATATAAGTGACATTGCCAAAACGACTGTCCACTTTCCATGAATACAGTCCGATGGGGATAGTGTTGGCATCTACTACGGCTGTCGTGTCTATGGGGTTTCCGTTACGGTCATATTGGTTTCTGTCCAGTCCGTTTGCCGAGGAACCGAACTGATTGTTCAGGGTATTCATTGTCCGCTGTGCCATCAAGGAAGTATGGAAGCACAGGAATAATAAAAAAATAATAGAGAATATTCTTTTCATAACGGCGGCAAAGATACAATATAAAAATAAAAGGAAGAGCTTTTCCGCTATGGAAAGTTCTTCCTTTTATTATTCGTTTAGAGTTATTTTAACTTACTGAGGTTTAATAATCTCCATTCCGATTCGGATGGCTTCTTCATTCATCGGTATCAGATGATGGTGACGTTCGGGCAATGTTTTGCGTAAAGCTTTTATTACACTTTCAATGGATACTACGGGACGCAGTTTCAGCAAGCCTCCTAAGACAATCATATTGAAGGTCTTTGCCATTCCTTTTTCGTTGGCGGCATCCATTGCGTCAATACGATAGATTTGTATGTCCTTACGTGTCGGAGGCTCGATGATTCCGTATCCGTCATAAATGAGGATACCACCCGGTTTGATTTTGCCTTCAAACTTTTCCAATGAGGGTTGGTTCAGTATGATGGCTGTGTCATATTGGCTGAGAATGGGTGAAGAGATGCGTTCATCACTGACAATCACCGTTACGTTAGCGGTTCCTCCCCGTTGTTCGGGACCGTATGCCGGCATCCAGGTTACTTCCTTGTCTTCCATCAGTCCGGAATAGGCAAGTATCTTACCCATGGATAGCACACCCTGACCGCCGAATCCTGCTATAATGATTTCCTGTTTCATGGTTTCTGTCTTTTTATTCTTTATCTTTCAAATCACCCAGCGGATAGAAGGGGAACATGTGTTCCACCATCCAGTCATTGGATGCTTGCGGAGTCATTTTCCAACCGGAATTACAAGTCGATACAATTTCCACCAAATTGGATCCTTTGCCATTCATTGAGTTTTCGAATGCCTTGCGGATAGCCTTTTTTGCTTTGCGGATGGCAGGAACCGTATGTACGGCCTGGCGGGTAACGTAGGCGGTGCCTTCCAAAGTGGCGGCAATTTCTGTCATTTTCAGCGGATAGCCATGAATGGCTACATCACGACCATAGGGGCAGGTGGCTGTCTTCATGCCAACCAGCGTGGTAGGAGCCATTTGCCCACCGGTCATTCCATAAATGGCGTTGTTGATAAAGATGATAGTAATGTTTTCGCCACGATTTAAAGCATGGATGGTTTCGGCAGTGCCGATACATGCCAGGTCACCATCTCCCTGGTAGGTAAATACCAGACGTCCGGGCCATAAACGCTTGATGGCGGTAGCTACGGCTGGTGCGCGTCCGTGGGCGGCTTCTTGCCAATCGATGTCTAGATAGTTGTATGCAAAAACGGCACATCCTACCGGTGACACACCGATTGCCTTATCTTCCATGCCCATTTCTTCAATAACTTCGGCTATTAACTTGTGAACCACACCGTGGCTGCATCCGGGGCAGTAATGCATCGGATTGTCATTCATCAGTGTCGGTTTCTTATAAACCAGGTTTTCGGGTTTTATGATTTCTTCTTTTGTCATAGTTTCTCCTCCTATTGCTTATAACATGAACCGCATAAAGAATTCCATCAGCTTGAGAAAAATAGCTGCTGCACAGACATAGATGAATACTTTGAAGTCACTTGCCATGAAGTAAGTGATGACAGCCGCTAGTGCCAGTGCCATGAAAAGTATGTTCAATATGTTTCTGATCAGATCGATATTCATACGGTCTTATTTTATTAGTTTCTCTTTCAGTGCAGTGATTACTTCATCCGGATCGGGAACAATACCACCCAGACGTCCGAAGTGTTCTACAGGCACTTTGCATTCTACGGCCAGACGGACATCTTCTACCATTTGTCCGGCGTTCAATTCTACAGTGAGGATACCTTTTACCTGTGCGGCGCGTGCTGCAATAGCTTTCGACGGGAACGGCCATAGGGTAATAGGACGGAGCAAACCAACTTTGATGCCTTCTTCCCGAGCCATTTCCATTGCTTTTTGGGCAATGCGGGCACAAGAACCGAAAGCTACGATCAAATATTCGGCATCTTCGCAGTGAAGTTCTTCGAAACGTACTTCGTTTTCTTCTATTTCTGCATATTTTTTCTGAAGATGGATATTACGTTTTTCCATCTCGGCAGGATCGAGTTCCAATGAGGTGATGATGTTGGGAGTACGGTGGTGGGTTCTGCCGGTAGTGGCCCACGGACAACGGGCTATGACTTCTTCATCTGTCAGGCGTGTGCGCTGTTCGGGCAATACTACTTTTTCCATCATCTGTCCGATAACGCCGTCTGCCAGAATAATGGCGGGATTGCGGTATTTGAAAGCCAGATCAAAAGCTATACCTACGAAATCTGCCATTTCCTGTACTGATGCAGGAGCCAGGGCTATGAGGCGATAGTCTCCGTGACCGCCGCCTTTCACTGTTTGGAAATAGTCGGCCTGACTAGGTTGGATGGTTCCTAATCCGGGACCTCCGCGCATGACATTGACAATCAGGCAGGGGAGTTCGGCACCGGCAATGTACGAGATGCCTTCCTGCTTTAAACTGACGCCGGGACTGGAGGATGAGGTCATTACCATTTTACCGCTCGCTGCACCGCCATATACCATGTTGATTGCTGCGACTTCACTTTCTGCCTGCAACACCACCATACCGGTAGTTTCCCAAGGTTTCTCTTCGGCCAGCGTTTCCAATATTTCCGATTGGGGAGTGATGGGATAGCCAAAGTAACCGTCTACTCCGATACGGATAGCGGCGTGGGCTATGGCTTCATTTCCCTTCATTAAAACGACTTCTTCTGCCATATTTGTTACATTTATTGTTGTTTTACTTTATACACAGTGATGCATCCGTCCGGACAGACTGTGGCACATGATGCGCAACCATTGCAGGTATCTTCTAATACCTGGTGGGCGAATGTGTATCCTTTTTTATTCACTTGTTTGGCATTGAGCGCGATTACATGCAGCGGACATGCCACTACACATAGATTGCAACCTTTGCAACGCTCTGTGTCTACTACAATAGCACCTTTAATCTTTGCCATGGGTTAGTTATTATTGATTATACATGTCTTTGTTATAGAAATTCAGAATATTCATAATCATGTTACGGGCGGAAACGGCCGGACTTTCCGGATTACGCTCGATGGCTTCCAGATAATTGTTCAAAGCTTGTTGCCAGTCTCCCATTTTGCGGTAGGCGTTACCCAGTAAGTAATAGGGTTCATCGTTGACGTGCGCATCGTTTCGGATGAAATTAGTTAGCGCATGAATGGCTCTTTCCGTATCACCCTGTTCGATAAGTGTCTTTATGTCCTGTAATTGTTCCGTCATAAGGCATGATTGTCTCATTGTTGTTTACAAAGATACTCTTTATTTGTTATGAAAGGGAAGATTGGAGCAGAAAAAACGGCTTTCTTGCTAAAAACATTTAAAAAAAGGAGAGAAAGATAGGGAAAAAATGGAAGAATGATTTCTTCTAATGGTTTGATTATTATAGAAATGGTTTCAAGTGAAACGGTTGATAGAGGAACGGTGTTATTTATTCTTAAAGGGGAGACATGTTTGAATGGTATTTGTCATGGTGCTTTTGGGGAAGTATATGGTAGATCGTTTGTATGTTTTTTAGGGGGAGTTGTCGGGTTATCTCCCCCTAAAAAAAGTTTTATGTATTATCAGAATAAACTGTCACGGTATAAATATATGGGAGAAAAGACTATTTTATTACTTCACCTACATACATATTATATGCCTTCTGACCGTCATTACTGGGGTTCATCTTTTTTGCTTCCTCACCGGTAACGGTCTGTTTCATCAGTTTCTTGCAGTTTACTATCAACCACGGCTCGCTATTACCTTGCTTGTAGAACGAAATTTTATAATTATCGCTCTGATCCATCAGCATATTGCCCATTGATTTGGCTTGGTCGATTACGCAGAATGCTACTTCTTTGCCGAATAACTGGCCGAAACCTCCCCAGCATTCTTTACCGATTTCGAATTGTTCATCGTTTCCGGCAGTAATTGTCATACGTGAGGATGCCTTGATTTGGTCATCTATGCTTTGTTCTTTGCTGGGAGTTGCATTATTGGCTGCTTTTATTTCGGTATTACCCTCAGAACCACCGATGACAGCCGGTTGGGCAGGGGGAGTTACCGGAGTGGCGGTAACGATTGTTGTTGCATTTGATATCGGAGTAGCTGTCACGCCCGGAGCAGGAGCAACTGCAATTTGTGAGTTGTTCAAGACCTTGTTGCCCAATGTATCTTGGATGGATTTGAACAGTGTGTCTTTCAAGTCAATAGTCTCTCTTCTGAATTTGCCGCAGATGGGAGCCAGCTTGGTCTTCGATTTGTTTAAAGCCATATCGTCTACAATCCATTCCTCTGCACTGTATTTTTCTCCTCCGTCACGAGCTTCATCATACCAATAACGGATACGGGTCATTTCGATATCACATTTTCCGTTTTCGCAGGTGATAAACAACTGATAATAAATTCTGGTTCTGTCCAATGACAATGCGGAGGAGGAGAATACCAGATATTCTTCGCCACCTGCTGCAATGGTTCCTTCATCTTCATTGGTGTAAAGAACACGTGCATTGAACTTGCCTTCGGGCTTGAAACGTTCTGTGGCCCATTTCAGCATGGTGCCATATAGTTGGTCTTTCGTTAAAGACGGTGCCTGTATCTCTGTTTTGAAAGAAACTTTACCGTCATCCATAGTTATCGCTCCCGCCAGATATTTGGGATCTGTCTGTGCCATAGCGATGAATGGCAGACATAGGAGCATTAAAAAAAGAATCTTCTTCATAGTAATATTTTTTATTTTATATTTTAATCTAAGCAAAGATAGGAATAAAAAAAAAGAGAAGCTATAATGCCTCTCTTTTTTTACTTTTATTATTATTGCGTGAATTTTACTTTACAGGTATCTTTTCAATGCGCTTTTGGTGACGTCCGCCTTCGAAGCCGCTGTTAAAGAATTCATCCAATATTTTTTCGGCCATTTCATGGTCAATGAATCGTCCCGGCATTACCAGAACATTGGCGTCATTGTGCTGACGTGACAGATGGGCTATCTCGGGCATCCAGCATAGTGCCGCACGGATACCCTGATGTTTGTTCAATGTCATGCTGATGCCTTCACCGCTTCCGCAAATTGCCACTCCGGGTCCGCATTCTCCGGCTTCTATAGCCAGTGCAAGCGGATGGGCATAATCTGCATAGTCACAGCTTTCTGTACTGTATGTACCGAAATCTTTGCATGGATAGCCTTTTTCAGTTAACCATGTCTTTACAAACTCTTTCAGTTCAAATCCTGCATGATCGGATGCCAGTCCTACTTTTTTCATGCCAGCATTTCTTTTACTTGGTTATACACGTTCTGTGCGGTAAAGCCCAGCTTTTCATCCAATACTTTGTAAGGAGCGGAGAATCCGAATGATTCCAGACCGAATACCTTACCGTTGGCACCTACCAAACCTTCAAGGTTTACAGGAAGACCGGCAGTCAGACCGAATACTTTAGCCCCTGTGGGAATGATACTGTTTTGGTATTCCTTGCTTTGGCTGCGGAACAATCCCTCAGAAGGAGCGGATACGATACGTATTTTTATGCCATCCTTGCGGAGAAGTTCTGCACCTGCTTCCAAAGTGGAAACTTCGGAACCTGAAGCGACTAGGATTACATCCGGATTTTCATCGGAGCCTGCAACAATATAAGCGCCTTTGGCAGCCTGTGAATAGTCGTTTCCTGCAGGCAGATTCGCGATATTCTGGCGGGAGAAGATCAGTGCGGTGGGGGTGCTGGTATTTTCCATGGCCAATTTCCATGCCACAGTGGTTTCTTCCGCATCTGCCGGACGGAGTACCAACATAGAATTGTGTCCTTTGTGGTTTTTCAGTTTTTCCATCAGGCGGATTTGTGCTTCTTGTTCTACCGGTTCGTGAGTAGGACCGTCTTCACCTACACGGAATGCGTCGTGTGTCCAGATGAATTTGACGGGAAGTTCCATCAAGGCAGCCATACGTATGGCGGGTTTCATGTAGTCTGAGAATACGAAGAAGGTAGCGCATGCAGCAATCACACCTCCGTGAAGTGCCATACCCAGGCAGCAGCAAGCCATGGTTAATTCGGAAACACCTGCCTGCAGAAATGCACCGGTGAAGTCGTCTTTTGTGAATGCATGTGTTTTCTTCAAGAAACCGTCGGTCTTGTCTGAATTTGACAGGTCGGCAGAAGAAACGATCATGTTTTCTACTTCTGTAGCCAGTACACCGAGAACTTTGGCAGAAGCGCTGCGTGTAGCATCTCCGGCTTTTTGTTCGATAACATTCCAATTTACTTTCGGAGCTTTGCCAGAGAACCATAGTTCCAATTTAGCAGCCAGTTCGGGGTTAGCTTTAGTCCATTCAGTTTTAGCCGCATATTTTTCTGCAACAATTTTTTTCAGTTCCTCTGCACGTTTGGCATACAACTCTTTTACTTCAGGGAAGATTTGGAAAGGATCGGTTGGATCGCCGCCTAAGTTTTTGATTGTATTGATGTAAGCATCACCTCCCAAAGGAGCACCGTGGGTGGCACAGTTACGTTCATAACTGGAATCATCCGCTTTGCGTGCGCCTTTACCCATAATGGTCTTACCGATAATTAATGTGGGCTGACCGGTTACGGCTTTCGCTTCTGTCAGAGCCGTGCGGATTGCATCGGGATCATTACCGTCGATGGTAATTACTTTCCAGTGCCATGCTTCGTATTTCTTGGCAACATCTTCGCTGGTAACAGCATCGGTAGCGGTAGACAGCTGGATGTCGTTTGAATCATAAAACATGATCAAGTTGTCCAGCCCCAAATGACCTGCCAGACGGCCTGCACCCTGAGAAATCTCTTCTTGAATACCCCCATCGGATATATAGGCATAGATGGTCTGGTCCATGACATGACCCAGACGGGCTTTCAGAAATTTGGCAGCGATAGCAGCACCTACTGCAAAAGTGTGTCCTTGTCCTAACGGGCCGGAAGTATTTTCAATACCGCGCATGATGTCCACTTCAGGGTGTCCCGGAGTCGGACTGCCCCATTGGCGGAACTGTGCCAGTTCTTCCATGGTGAACTTGCCGGTCAGTGCCAAAGTGGAATACAGCATCGGTGACATGTGGCCTGGATCAAGGAAGAAACGGTCACGCCCTTCCCAACGCGGATTTTCAGGATCGTAAACTAAAAACTCAGAGAAAAGCACGTTTACAAAATCAGCGCCACCCATAGCTCCACCCGGGTGTCCTGAATTAGCTTTCTCTACCATCGAAGCAGCCAGAATACGGATGTTGTCCGCTGCACGGTTCATAAGTTTCTTTTCGTTCATATTAAAATAATATTATAATTTGAATGCTATTAGTGAGTCGGTTTATCTTTGCTATTTTATTTAATATCTGCAAAGATAACTCTTTATGTGTAAACCGCAACATGTAAAGAGGCTCTTTTTTAAGCCCGTTTGACTCACTTCTTAAATCGGGTCGCTGCTTCTTCAACAGGCAGTCCTGCCTTATAGTTTTCGATATATGTGTTGAATCCGGCTACATCTTCGGCTGTTGGCGATATTTCAATACCGGCATCACCGGCGAATACTTTGTCTTCCAGAAAATCTGCCAGGGATTGGTTCTTTTCATTGTTGACAAGGTAAGAACCTAGCAGGGCGATTCCCCATGCGCCACCTTCACCGGCAGTTTCCATTACGGAAATAGGGGAGTTTATAGCTGCTGCAAGTATTCTCTGGCCTACACCTTTCGTTTTGAATAATCCGCCGTGTCCTGTGATTCTGTCTACTTTGATTTTCTCTTCATTGAAAAGAATGTCATTACCTATCTTAAGAACTCCGACTGAAGCGTATAAATGGGTACGCATAAAGTTGGCGAGGTTGAATTTGTCATTTGCAGAACGTACAAACAATGGCCTTCCGTCGGCAAGTCCTGTCACGGGTTCACCTGAAATATAATTATACGAAATAAGACCACCGCAATCTGCATCGCCTGCGAGCGCATGATTGTAAAGTTTTCCATATAATTCATTCATATCTACGGGTATACCCAGCAGTTCTTGGTATTCTTTGAACAGATTGATCCAGGCATTGAGGTCGGAGGTGCAGTTGTTGCAATGTACCATAGCTACAAGGCTTCCGTCGGGAGTGGTAACCATGTCAATCATTTCGTATGGCTTGGACAACTCTTTTTCCAATACAATCATGGAAAATGAGGAAGTGCCTGCTGATACATTCCCGGTGCGTTGCTTGACAGCGTTGGTTGCTACCATGCCGGTTCCGGCATCTCCTTCCGGAGGGCAGACAGGTACACCTGCTTTCAAGTGGCCCGACACGTCCAGCCTCTTGGCACCTTCCGGGGTAAGGAACCCTGCATTCTCGCCGGCGGGTAAGACTTTGGGCAGGATATCTGTCAGTTTCCAAGGGTATCCTTTAGGAGCTACCAACTTGTCGAACTTGGCTATCATTTCGGCAGAATAATTCTTGGTAGCCGGGTCTATGGGAAGCATTCCTGATGCATCACCTATGCCCAGAACTTTCTGACCTGTAATTTGCCAATGAATGAAACCTGCAAGGGTGGTCAGATAGTCAATGTTACTTACGTGTTCTTCATTGTCTAAAATAGCTTGGTATAAATGAGAAATGCTCCATCTCAGAGGAATGTTATATACGAATAATTCAGATAAAGCGGCGGCTGCCGGACCGGTATTGGTATTTCTCCATGTACGGAAAGGTACAAGGATTTCTTCTTCTTTATTGAATGCCATATAACCATGCATCATGGCACTGACACCGATTGCCGCCAAGGTTTCTATTTCTGTGTCATATAGCTTTTTTACGTTGGAACGGAGATCTGCATAGCAGTCTTGCAGGCCATGCCAGATAGCTTCCACACTGTAAGTCCACAGTCCGTCTACCAGTTGGTTTTCCCAGCTGTGGCTTCCCTGGGCAATGGGCTTGTTTTCCTGGTCAATCAAAACAGCTTTGATTCGTGTTGATCCGAATTCTATGCCTAGAATAGCTTTTCCTGCTTCGATGGTTGATTTTGCATCTGATTTCATATTAAAACCTATAATTTAAGGTACAACAATAATGATGATAAAATAAGGTGGGATGTGCCAAGAATCTTATTAGCCTTGACACATCCCCTCTTTATGGATGAATTAGCAAAGTGCTTTGTTCAGCATATAGTAGACTTCGTTCATGCGAAGCTCTTTCTTGAAGTTGCTGATGGTAGTATCTTTGTCGATACGGATCATTTCGATACCTGCAATCTCAGCATAGTCTTCCCAATATTCTGCTGTCAGATCATAAGAGAAGCAAGAATGATGTGTTCCACCTGCTAGGATCCATGCGCCTGCACCTACTTCGAAATTAGGCATCGGAATCCACAGGGCGGAAGCAACCGGTAATTTGGGCAACGGTTTCGACTCGATGCATTCTACGTCGTTCACGATCAGACGGAAACGGTTACCCAAGTCTACTACAGTGGCGGTACAACCTGAGCCTACTTTTGAAGTGAATACAAGACGGGCTGTCTGGCTCTTGCGAATACCTATGCCTAGGAAGTGTACTTCCAGACGTGGTTTGGAAGCGGCGATAAGAGGGCAAACTTCCAGCATATGTGATTGCAGGATAGCACTGTTTGCACCATCGAAGTTCAATGTGTAATCTTCCAGGAAAGAACAACCTTTGGAAAGTCCTTGGTTCATCACCCATACGGTACGGTAGAGAGCTGCTGATTTCCAGTCACCTTCCGCACCGAATCCGTAGCCTTCAGCCATCAGACGCTGGGAAGCCAGTCCCGGAATCTGATCGAAGTAGCTGCCGTCTGTTTGGCCCAAATCATCAAAATTAGTAGTGAATCCTTTGGCGCCTTTGGCTTTAAGGATGGCACGAAGAGCTAATTCGGCTTTTGCAGCGTTCCATACTTTCTGATAAGCTTCGGTTGATTTATCTTCTAATGAAGCATCGTGGTCGTATTCGTTGAAGTAAGTTGCTACAAGTGCCTCTACATCTGTATCCTTGATGTTTTTATGGTATTTCATCAGTTCGCTTGCCGGACAGTAATCTACGTGATACCCCATACGTTGTTCTGCTTCCACTTTATCACCGTCAGTTACAGCTACATTATTCATCTGATCGCCGAAACGGATGATCAGCATATCCTGAGAGTCTGCCCAACCTGCACAAACGCGCATCCAAACGGCAATCTTGTGCTGGGTGTCTTCGTCTTTCCAGTAACCTACCACTACTTTGCGGCGGATGCGCATACGGGTACAGATATGTCCGAATTCGCGGTCACCATGGGCGGATTGATTCAGATTCATGAAGTCCATATCCATGGTATCCCAAGGAATTTCCTTATTGAATTGAGTGTGTAGATGTAACAGTGGTTTCTTTAACTGTTGCAGACCGTGAATCCACATTTTAGCTGGGGAGAAAGTGTGCATCCAAGTGATGACACCGATACATTTTTCATCGTTGTTGGCTGCTTTGAACACTGCTTCCACTTCTTTGGAAGAGTTGGCTGTTCCTTTATATACTACTTTTACAGGAAGTTTCCCTGATTCGTTCAGTCCGTTTACCATTTCATTGGAGTGAGCGTCTACTGCTATAACTGCGTCACCTCCGTACAGAAGCTGTGCTCCTGTTACAAACCATACTTCATACTGATCAAATGCTTTTTCCATAATGTTATATTTTAAAAGGGTTATTAATTTCTTTGTTTCTTATTTCTGTCCATAATAGGCATTGGGGCCGTGTTTGCGGTTGAAATGCTTTTCTATTAATAAAGAATTCATCGTTAAATGAGGGTTGGCGGCAAAAGCGATACTTGCCATTTTGGCTACCTGTTCCATGACTACTGCATTATGTACAGCATCATTGGCATCTTTTCCCCATGCAAAAGGACCATGATTTTTTACTAGTACTCCCGGAGTATGTACAGGGTTCAGGTTCTTGAAACGTTTCACAATCACATTGCCTGTTTCCTGTTCGTAGGCACCTTTTACTTCCTCTTCAGTCATATCTGCGGTACAAGGAATGGCGTCATGGAAATAATCGGCATGAGTCGTTCCGATATTGGGGATATCCATTCCGGCTTGTGCCCAGGCGGTAGCATAGGTGGAGTGGGTATGTACCACTCCACCTATTTCGGGGAATGCTTTATATAGAACTACATGGGTGGGAGTATCTGAAGACGGACGAAGAGAACCTTCTACCACGTTGCCGTCCAGATCTACTACAACCATGTCTTCAGCTTTCATATCATCGTATGATACGCCACTGGGTTTGATTACTACCAGACCTGTTTCACGATCGATGGCAGAAACATTTCCCCATGTAAAAAATAACTAGTCCGTGTTTCACCAAATCCAGATTGGCACGGAATACTTTTTCTTTTAATTTTTCTAACATAATGAATAATTGGGTAATGTGGCAATCTGCTAATTTGTCAATTGGCAAATTATTGCATCGGCACATTATTTTAAAGTTTAAATTTCGGATCTTTTCTGTAGGCCTTATCATTAAATTTATAAAGATAAGCACCTCGTCGGGAACCTGATTTGTCTATCAAATCTGTTTTTTCAATGAAATCCATTTCGGCTACCCGCTTGCGGAAATTCCGCTTGTCCATCGGTTCGCCATAGATTGCCTCATATAGATTTTGCAACTGTGTCAGGGTAAACAGTTCGGGCAGCAGGTTAAAACCAATTGGATTGTATGATGCTTTGTGCTTCATCAGTTCACGTGCTTTGGAAATCATGATCGGATGGTCGAAAATGAGCTGTGGCAGTTCGTCTATTTTTGTCCAATGGGCATTGTGCTGCTGCACTAGTTCCCTATCATATTCATTTACATTGACTAAAGCATAATAGGCTACTGATATGACTCGTTCTCCCGGATCGCGCTCTAAGTCGCCAAATGTGCCTACTTGTTCCATATATACATTTTCCAATCCGGTCAGTTCTGCCAATACCCGTTTGGCGGCAGCGTCTACACTTTCGTCTTCTTGTACGAATCCTCCCATCAAAGACCATTTTCCCATAGCCGGTTCAAAATTTCGTTTTAGTAGAAGCAGTTTTAATTCTCCTTCGTCAAAACCGAAAATGATACAGTCTACAGATACATAGAATTTAGGGTTTATGTTATAATAGGTGGTCATGGTTTAGCGTCGGTTTAAAATTAACAGGCTGTATTCTTCAAGATAATTCAAAGCATACAGCCTTTAATTTATGGTTTACCAGAAATAAGCATAGAATAGTGCACAAAGCAGAACTACACCTAAAGAGGTAATAACATCCCATTTGTTCCAACTCTTTCTGATAAGTTCCTTGTAACTGCCGGTAAAGGTGATGGCTTCCACTTGTTTGGCGGTTGGAGCCGGAGTGAAGCATGATACAACAACCATTAACAACAAGAGGAATACAAGTAGCCATATTTCAAAAATAAGCCAGTTTGTCTGCCAAAACCAAGTTGTATTTTCCCAAAACCAGCCGGTCATCACATCTTTTCCGGTGTTGGTGAGGATATTAGTCAGCAAACGGAGCATACCAATTAGGAAACCTACAATCATGGCTGTTTCACCGGCTTTCGGAGTGATTTTCTTGGAGAATATACCAAGTGCAAATACGGCTACCATTGCAGGTGCAAGGAGGGACTGTATGCCTTGCAGGTAGTCGTAAAGGCTGCCGAGGCTCATCATTACAGGAATCCATGCCATGCCGAGGATAACTACAACTACGGTGGCGATACGTCCTACCATAACATAAGTAGCTTCACTTTTGTTTTTAAACATGGGCTTGTAAAAGTCTTCTGTAAAAAGTGTGGCGCATGAATTAAAGAAAGCAGCCAGTGAAGCAACCAATGCGCAGATGAATCCGATAGTTACAATACCTTTTACACCGGCAGGCAGAACATCCTTTACCATTACAGCAAAAGCCGCATCTGTATTTGACATATCAAATTCACCTTTTGCAGCCAAGGCGGCAGCTACCATCCCCGGAATAAGAAACATGAAGACAGGCAGGATTTTAAAATAACCGGCTGCAATAGTACCTCTGCGGGCACGCTTCATTACCACATCATTATCTTCGCCTTTACGCTGTCCAAGTACACGCTGTACGATATGCTGGTCGGTACACCAATACCAGAAACCGATGATGGAAGCTCCGATAAATACCCAGAATCCAGGATAATCTTGATACATCGGGTCTGCTTCGGTCCAGTGAAACATATGGTTGGCACCATAAGCGTGTCCGTCTGCTCCTACATTCATGGCGCTACGCGCATGATCCATCATTTCTGTCCATCCTGTAGCAATATTACCGTCTCCCAAGGCTGACAGTCCCAGGAAAAGAACCAAGAAAGAACCGATGATTAAAATAGGGGTTTGAATAGCTGAGAGGGTCATTACTCCTTTCATTCCACTCAGTACGGTGAAGATGCCGGTCAGGACAATAAGTCCGATTGCCCCATACCAAAAAGGAAGTCCAAGTAAGAACTCCAAAAAGATACCTCCGGTATAGGCGGTTACACTCACTTTAGTAAGAATATAGGCTATCAGTGTGATGATAGAAAGCCATGAACCGGTACGCGGGGTATAACGGTATTTAAGGAAATCGGGCATGGTAATGATTTTGCCCATTTTATTGTTTAATAGTTGGTAGAATGGAACAAAAAGCCATCCTAGAAGAAGAATCATCCAACCTTGCATTTCCCAGTGTGCCATACCTACTCCGGATTTGGCACCGGTTCCTGCCAAACCTACCAGATGTTCCGAACCGATATTGGCTGCAAAGATAGCAGCACCAATGATGTACCATGGCTCACCTTTGCCAAATAGATAATCTTCACTGCTTGCTCCTTGTTGCGAGCGTTTGTCTTTTTGTACAGAGCGCCATACCGCCCATATCACAGCTACAATGCCGACTGCCAGTATTGTCCAGTCCAGCCAGATGAATTCATGTGAATTCCAATTCATGATATTAAATATTTAAAGTTTAACAATTATTTTTCAACACCGAATTTAAAGATACATTGGCTGTGATAGGTCTGTCCCGGTTCCAGAATTACAGAAAGCCATTGTGATTTGTTGGGGCTGTCGGGATAGTGCTGTGTTTCCAGACAAACAGACGCGCGTTGCGGATAAGTAATTCCCTTTTTCCCTTTTACGGTTCCATCCAAAAAGTTGCCTGTATAAACTTGTATTCCCGGTTCATTAGTATATACTTCCAAAGTGATACCACTAGTGGGGCTGGTCAGTTTGGCAGCCAGCTGGTTGATATCGCCTTTCGTGTTAAGTACCCAATTATGGTCGAAGCCGTTACCGAATTTTATTTGTTCGTTTTCAAAGTTAGTCACATCGGGGGCAATGGTTTTAGGAGTATTGAAATCAAACGGAGTTTCTGTTACTGCCATCATTTCTCCAGTGGTCATGAATGTGCTGTCAACGGGAGTGATGCTGTCTGCATTTACATAAAGAATATGGTCGGTGGCCGGATTGGCAGGGTTTCCACTCAAGTTGAAATAAGAGTGGTTGGTCATATTGATAACAGTCTTTTTGTCAGTTGTCGCTTCGTAATTTATGTCGATGGCATTGTCTCTTGTCAGTGCATAAGTAACAGTAGCGGTTACATTTCCCGGAAAATTGGCATCTCCATCCGGTGACTTCATAGTCAGTGTCATAGTACTGTCGTTTAATTGGTTTGCTTCATAAACTTGGTATTGCCATCCTTTAGGACCTCCATGCAGGCAGTGACCAAAATTATTTTGGGGTAATTGAATGGTTTCTCCATCCATTACGATGACTCCTTTATTAATGCGGTTGGCATAGCGTCCGATAGAAGCACCGAAGTCGCTTGGTATATTTTGGTAGTCAGCAATGCTGTCAAAACCCAGCACTACGTCTTTTAGATTTCCATTTTTGTCGGGGACCATGATAGATACAATACGTCCGCCAAAATTAGTTACGCATACTTCCATTCCGGCTGCATTCTTTAGCGTATACAGTTTAACAGGTTTTACGCCATCCACTATTGTTTCATAATTAGTGGGGTTTAATCCGGACTTTGTAAGTGTTTCTTGAGATTGTTTGGGAGCGCAAGCACTTAACAAGGTCAGTGCGATACCAGTTCCCAGAAAGGTTTTTTTCATGCTTTTCATGATATAAAAGTACTAATTAGTAATAGAGTATATGATTTTTGGTGTAAAAGTAACACTATTACTAATACATTGGATATGAAAAGAGTATGTTGTGCAACATAAAAGTGTATTTCCTACACTTTTATAGCATAAAGAAGAAAAAACCGCTTTGAATCCAAAGCGGTTTTTTCATATGTTAGCGAATTTGAGATCTTTTTTATACCAGCTTGCGAGAACCGTCACTGATGACTACATCGTAAACTTTGGGACTTCTTCCGAACTTCTCTTTGAATCTTTCTTTGGCAGTGGTGATGAATGTTTCGTATAGTTCATTTTTAACCAGGTTGATTGTACATCCACCGAAACCTCCACCCATGACACGTGAACCGGTGACACCGCAGTCGAAAGCAACATCATTCAAGAAGTCAAGTTCTTCACAGCTTACTTCATACAATTTACTCATGCCATAGTGAGTTTCATACATCTTCTGTCCTACGGTTTCGTAATCACCTCTTTCCAAAGCATCGCAAACATCAAGTACACGTTGGATTTCTTCAATGACGTATTCTGCACGCATATAGTCTTCTTCACTGATCTCGGCTTTTGCTTCCTGCAACATTTCCATTGTACAATCACGTAAAAATTCTACATGAGGATGTTTTTTCTGGATGGCGGCTACAGCAGCTTCGCAGCTTTGGCGACGTTTATTATAAGCAGAAGAAGCCAATTCGTGTTTGACTACCGAGTCAACCAATACCAATCGGTAACCTTCCGGTTTGAACGGGAAGTATTGATATTCCAATGAACGACAGTCCAAACGGATCAAACTACCTTCTTTTCCGAATACAGATGCAAATTGATCCATAATACCGCAATTTACACCACAATAATTATGTTCTGTTGCCTGACCTACCTTGGCTAATTCAAATTTATCTATTTTGTTGTCACCGAAAAGTTCGTTGATAGCGAAAGCATACGTACTTTCCAATGCAGCAGATGAAGACATACCTGCACCCAAAGGTACGTCACCCGCAAAAGCAGTGTCAAAACCTTTCACATCTACACCACGTTTGATCATTTCACGGCAAACGCCGAAAATATATCTTGCCCAACTGGCTTTAGGGGCATCTTCTTCGTTCAAGCCGAATTCTACATAGTCTTTTAGATCAATAGAATAAGCACGTACCTTATCAGTACCATTAGGTTTGATTTCAGCAATCATACCTTTATCTACTGCTCCGGGAAAGACAAAACCACCGTTATAATCGGTATGTTCTCCAATAAGGTTAATACGTCCGGGTGATGCATATACTGAACCTGTTGTGCCATCAAAATGTTTGATGAAGCGACTTCTTACGTATTCTATATCCATGATATTAATAGTTTAAAGTTAATACTATATGTTTTTATAATTATTCTACAGGAATGTCTTTGTTTACGTTCTTGCATCCTACCAAACCATAGAACAACAGATAAGCAAGCAAAGCGATAATTAACCAATAGCTGGCCATATATCCCACAGCGTCAGAAATGAATTGCTGCAATAATGGGAAAATACCGCCACCGACAACCATCATCATAAAAATACCTGAAGCTTGTGCGGTATATTTGCCTAAACCTTCTACAGCGAGGTTGAAGATACCTCCCCACATAATGGACGTACATAAACCACAAAGTACCAAAAATAGGGCACTGACAGGTACAGAGGCCATTTCGAATCCATTTTCTACACTATATCCCGGCATAGAGACAGTGATTTCTTTTGGAGTGAAGATTGCGATTAATATAAAACAGATAGCTGTTGCGGAAACAACAATCAATTGTGTGCGTGTAGCTACTTTACCGCTGATGACACTACTTGCAGAACGTCCCACTAACATGAGCAACCAATAGATGGCAGCAATAGCACCACCGATAGCGGCACCGTTGGCAAGCAGGCCCGCACCTTTTTCCGTTGGGTCGGCAAGATAGAAATTTAATGTGCCTGGAATACCGATTTCAATACCTACATACACAAAGATACCGATTACACCTAATACAGTATGGCGGAAATTCCAAGGGCTATGAGAGAATTTCTCTTTTTCATGACCTGCTTTTCTTAGATGAGGCTCTGGAATGGCGATGAATGAAAGAGCGATAAACGCTGATACGAATACACCCATTGCGATGAAAAGCAGAGGAGCTACATCTGACATAGCTGTTTGAGGGGTAACAGAACCAATCAAGGCACCTACGAAAAGCGGAGTCAAAGTACCTGACAATGAGTTTAGAGCACCACCGGCTTGGATTAATTGGTTACCTTTGTTACCACCACCACCTAAAAGATTTAGCATCGGGTTAACTACTGTGTTCAGCATACATACACAAAAACCACAGACGAAAGCACCAAGCAGGTAGATGATAAAATTCATTTTAATGGCATATTCTCCTAAATTGAATACGTCTATATCTGCACCGAACAAACTGGAAATATATTGGATAAACAAACCGATGAAACCTACTGCCATGGCAATGAGGGCTGTTTTTTTATATCCGATTTTTACAAGCATATTACCTGAAGGAATCCCCATAAACAGATATGCGAGGAAATTCATCATATTTCCCATCATACCCAAGGTATTGGCACCTGCATATTGGTTTTTCCATATTGTGCCGAAAGGCGCAGCAAGATTAGTAACGAAGGAAATCATCGCGAAAAGGAAGAACATTGTAATGATAGCGATGATATTACCGTTCTGTTTTTGTTGATTCATGGTTTTGAAAAAATTATAAGTTTATTAATTAGGTTATTTCATAAAATTATTTTTCTACACCGAATTTGTAGATGGTTACTTGATTGTAAGTTTCCCCCGGATGTAGAACACAAGAAGGGAAATGGCCTTTATTGGGCGTATCAGGAAAATGTTGTGCTTCAAAACAGATGGCACTTCTTGCTGGGAAAGTTGCTCCATGAGCACCTTCGAAACCATTGTGCCAGTTTGAAGTATAAACTTGTACACCGGGCTCTGTAGTGTATACTTCCATGCTACGACCGCTTTCGGGATCCACACATTTTGCTGCAAAACTCAGTGTGCCTGCTTCACGTTTGTTTAATACATAGCAGTGGTCATAGCCGGCACCGAATTCTAGCTGTTCGAATGGGTCATTGATTCTACTGTCTACTCTTTGAGGAGTACGAAAGTCCATAGGAGTACCTTCTACTTTGGCAATTTCGCCTGTAGGGATGGATACATTATCTATCGGAGTATAAAAATCAGCATTAATGGTTACGATGTTGTTATCAACGGTTGCCGTAGGATTGGCAATGCCTGATAGGCTGAAAAAACCGTGGTGAGTAAGATTTACCAATGTTGTTTTGTCTGTTGTAGCGTGGTAAGTAATGATGAATTCATTTTGATTACTTAAAGTGTACGTTACGTGAATATCCAAATTTCCCGGAAATCCTTCTTCGCCATCAGCAGATAAATAATGCAATTTCAAGCTTTGGGGAGTTTCCTGTTCTGCATCCCAAATGCGGGTATGAAATCCGGTAGGACCGCCATGCAGCGAGTTGGGACCATTGTTGATAGTCAGTGAATATTCTTTCCCTTCTAAAATGAATTTGCCTCCTGCTATACGGTTTCCGTAACGACCGATAAGAGTACTGAGGAAAGGTTCGTGGCTATTGATAACATGGGTTATACTATCATGTCCTTGAATGACATTGGCATATTTACCGTTTTTGTCCGGAACCATAATAGCTAATACTGCTCCACCATAGTTGGTGACAGCTATTTCAGCTCCGTTTTCATTTTTCAGAATGAAGAGGTCTGTTTGTTTCCCGTTCACTGTTGTCTGAAAATCGGCCCGTTTCAGGCCGCATAAATTCTCATCGGAAGTAGATGTGTTTATCATGTTATTGAAAATCTTTTTATTTTATGTATAAAACTAATGCAAATAAAAAGATTTTCTTCGGTATTCCCAAACTTTTTCTATAAAAGTGAACGGACTAAACGTGAAATTTTAATAAATCCGCAACGATAAAGCTGCTTCCTCCAACAAAAATAAAGTCATTTTTGTTAGCCTTTTCTTTAGCGGCTGTTACAGCTGTTTCTACATCAGGATAAGTATCTCCGTGCAGCCCGGATTGCATCGCTAAGCTTTGTAATTCTTTTTCGGATAAAGCACGCTTTACGCTGGCTTTGGTAAAATAATAGGTGGCATTTTTAGGAAGCATGGACAATACTCCACTGATATCCTTGTCGTTTACCATACCTATTACAATGTGTAATCGTTCATATTTCTGATGTTCTAATTGTTCTATGATATACGAAATACCTCCTACATTATGTCCTGTATCGCATATTAAAGTCGGTTCACTTTCTAATTTTTGCCATCTTCCCATCAGGCCGGTGAGTTCACATACTTGTGAGAATCCTTTGCGTATATTGCTTTCGGTAAGTTGATAACCTGCTTGTTTTAATAGGCGGATGGCAGATAAAAGTGTATTGGTGTTTTTAAGTTGGCAAAGCCCTTCCAGTTCGCCTTCCAGATTGAGGTAGTCGGTTGTTTGATATATTCGTTTACCTTTTTCATTTATGCTGGAGGAGTGTAATAACTGTTCTTCTTCTGCAAAGTAGATAGGAGCGTTTACTTCTTTAGCACGGGTTGTAAATATAGGTTTGGTTTCGGGTGTGGTTTCACCGATAACTACCGGGGTCTTTTCTTTGATGATTCCGGCCTTCTCTGTGGCTATTTTGGCTAATGTGTTACCTAAGAATTGTATATGGTCGAAACTGATATTGGTTATGACACATAGATCCGGACAGATGATGTTTGTACAATCTATTCGTCCTCCCAGACCGACTTCTATAATGGCTACATCTACTTGGCTTTGGGCAAAATAGTGGAAAGCCATTGCAGTAGTCAGTTCAAAGAAAGAAGGATGCAGAGGTTCAAAAAAGGCACGGTGTTTTTCTACAAAGTCTATGACATATTCTTTGGATACAGGAATTCCGTTGACGCGGATTCGTTCACGGAAATCTATCAGATGTGGAGAAGTGTAAAGTCCTGTCTTGTATCCGGCTGATTGTAAAATGGCGGCTAAAGTATGTGAACAAGAGCCTTTTCCATTGGTCCCGGCTATATGAATGGTTCGGAATTGGCGATGGGGATGGTTGAAATACTTGTCTAAAAGATAAGTGTTTTCTAACCCTGCCTTGTATGCATCTTTTCCTATATGTTGGAATAATGGGGCACTATTATATAAATAATCCAATGTTTCTTCGTAATTCATGGCAAATGTTTTTATTTACCGCAAAGTGTCACAAAAGAATGCCCGGCAGATATAAAACCTGGTATTCTTTCTGTGACACTTTGTAGTATAAAAATTAATCGAAGAAGTTTTTGAACTTCTTGAATATTTTTTCTTTAATGCTTGTATTCGGTTTGAAGTTATCCGATTCTTGCATTTTCTCTAGTGCTTGTTTTTCATCTTTATTCAACGTTTCTGGAATATATACGCTTACATTGACTAATAAATCACCTGTACCGTTACTGTAACCATAACTATTGACATTGGGCAATCCTTTACCTCTTAGGCGTAAGACCTTACCTGGTTGGGTGCCTGGTTCAATTTTTACTTTTACTTTGCTATCAATAGTTGGTATTTCTACAGTGCCTCCTAAAGCAGCAGTCGGAACGCTTAGTAACAGATTGTAAATCAAATCATTTTCATCGCGTATTAGGTCTGGATGGGATTCTTCTTCTATGACAACAAGCAAATCACCGGGAACACCGTTATGTTTGCCCGCATTTCCTTTCCCATTGACAGAAAGTTGCATTCCTTCAGCCACACCGGCAGGAATTTTCACTTCCACGACTTCTTCTCCGTATACAATACCTTCTCCTGCACAAGCTTTACATTTGTTCTTAATTATTTTCCCTTCTCCGTTACATTGTGGACATACGCTTTGTGATTGCACCATTCCAAAAATGCTTTGTTGGGTGCGGGTGATACTTCCTGTTCCATGACAAGTGGGACACGTTTCCGTTCCTCCTTCTCCTTCGGCTCCTGAACCATGGCAATGGTCACATGTTACGTACTTTTTCAGTTTGAATTTCTTTTCTACTCCCGTAGAAATCTCTTTTAAGTTCAGTTTTACTTTTACACGGAGGTCTGAACCACGGAACTTGCGTTGTGCGGAACGTCCGCCACCACCGAAACCTCCAAAGCCTCCGAAACCTCCTCCATGTCCACCGAAGATGTCACCGAACATAGAGAAAATATCATCCATGGACATACCTTGTCCGAATCCTTCAAAACCTCCACCGGCAGCTCCACTCATTCCTGCATGTCCGAATTGGTCGTAACGGGCGCGTTTATCCGGGTTGCTCAACACATCATAAGCTTCGGCAGCTTCCTTGAATTTTTCTTCCGCTTCTTTATCTCCCGGATTCTTGTCCGGATGATATTGTATTGCTTTTTTGCGGTATGCTTTTTTTATAACATCAAGGGTGGCTGTTTTGTCCACCTCCAGAACTTCGTAATAGTCTCTTTTTGCCATGTCGTTTTATGATACTGTTTTATTGAGCCACAACTACTTTGGCGTGGCGTATTACTTTGTCATTCAGCTTATAACCGGTTTGTACACAGTCCAATATTTTTCCTTTCTTCTCTTCGGAAGGAGCTGGAACTAATGCAATTGCTTCGTGATAATCGGTATCAAAGTTCTCACCGTCAGTCTCTATTTTCTGAAGTCCTTCCTGGTTCAATACTTTCAGGAATTTGTTGTAGATCAACTCAATTCCTTCACGCATTGCTTTTACATCATCCGAAGTTTCTGAAGTCTTTACTGCACGCTCCAAGTCATCCAAAATAGGAAGAATGGCAGTAATGGCCTTTTCTCCACCATTTTTAATCAATTCGGCCTTCTCTTTCATGGTGCGTTTACGGTAATTGTCAAATTCGGCTGAAAGACGCAGGTATTTGTCATGCTGCTCTTCTATTGTTTTCTGAGCTTCCGCCAATTCCTTGTTCACCTTCTCTTCAGCGTTCAGTTCTTCTGTTGCTTCTTTCTGAGTTTCTTCATCAATGGCAGCTTCTGCCGCTTCCTGATTTTTCAAAACTTCCTCGTCTTGAGGTTGGTTCTTCTCTGTTGGGTTCATATTCTTATTAAACTTTTTGTTTTTCTTATTTTTACTCATAACAGTCAGGTCTTTTAGGTTAATTTACTGCTAACAAATTTCGTGCCTAGTTGTTTTCTTAGAGTAATAATTTTGCAAAAGTACGGAATTTCTGCCACACTGGCATACTTTTCTGAATTAAAATGCCTACCTTTGCAATTCCAAAATAGAATAATTATATAAATAAGGTATATTAGGATGATTACAGTTTCGAACTTGGCCATTCAATTTGGTAAAAGAGTGTTGTATAATGACGTAAATATGAAGTTCACCAATGGTAATATTTACGGGGTTATCGGTGCGAACGGCGCCGGAAAATCTACTTTCTTGAAAGCAATTTCAGGTGAGCTGGAACCGACTAAGGGCTCAGTGGTATTAGGACCGGGCGAACGTCTGTCTGTATTGAGCCAGGATCACTTTAAGTGGGATGAATATACAGTCATGGATACGGTTATGATGGGACATACTGTGTTGTGGAACATTATGAAACAGCGTGAAGAACTGTATGCGAAAACTGATTTTACAGATGAAGATGGCTTGAAAGTTTCTGAATTGGAAGAGAAGTTTGCCGAACTGGATGGTTGGAATGCCGAGAGTGATGCTGCTTCTTTGTTGAGCGGATTGGGCATAAAGGAAGACAAGCACTATATGTTGATGGGGGAACTGAGCGGTAAGGAAAAGGTGCGTGTCATGTTGGCGCAGGCACTTTACGGTAATCCTGATAACTTGTTGTTGGATGAACCTACCAATGATTTGGATATGGATACGGTGACTTGGTTGGAGGAATATCTTTCTAATTTCGAGCACACGGTGTTGGTGGTAAGTCATGACCGTCACTTTTTGGACTCTGTTTGTACTCATACTGTAGATATTGATTTCGGTAAAGTGAATATGTTTGCCGGTAACTATAGCTTCTGGTATGAATCAAGTCAGTTGGCACTTCGCCAGCAGCAGAACCAGAAGGCTAAAGCTGAAGAGAAGAAGAAAGAGTTGGAAGAATTTATCCGTCGTTTTAGTGCCAATGTGGCTAAGAGCAAGCAGACAACCAGCCGAAAGAAGATGTTGGAAAAACTGAATGTAGATGAAATTAAGCCGTCGTCCCGTAAATATCCCGGTATCATCTTTACTCCGGATCGTGAACCGGGCAATCAGATTTTGGAAGTATCCGGCTTGCGTGCGGAAACTGAAGACGGTATGGTATTGTTCAATGATGTGAATTTTAATGTAGAAAAAGGAGATAAGATTGTCTTTTTGAGCCGTGATCCGCGTGCCATGACTGCTTTTTTTGAAATAATCAATGGAAATCGTACTCCGCAGGCTGGTAAATTCGCGTGGGGCGTTACTATTACTACGGCTTATTTGCCTTTGGATAATACGGATTTCTTTGAAAGTGATTTGAATTTGGTAGATTGGCTGAGCCAGTTTGGCGAAGGTAACGAAGTCTATATGAAAGGTTTCTTGGGGCGTATGTTGTTTTCCGGAGAGGAAGTATTGAAGAAAGTGAATGTGCTTTCCGGAGGTGAGAAGATGCGTTGTATGATTGCCCGTATGCAGTTGCGTAATGCGAACTGTCTGATTTTGGATACTCCAACCAACCATTTGGACTTGGAATCAATTCAGGCTTTCAATAATAATCTGAAGACTTATAAGGGAAATGTGCTGTTCTCTTCCCACGACCACGAATTTATTGAAACGGTGGCGAACCGTATTATTGAATTGACCCCGAATGGTATCATTGACAAGATGATGGAATACGATGAATACATCACTTCTGATCATATTAAAGAAATGCGTGCGCGTATGTATGGAGATAATTAAATTATAAATATGAGCTGAAAAAGAAAGAGTCATTGGGAGCCATTGTTCCTGTGGCTCTTTTTTTATGGTTTAGCCGCAATTCTCATTCTGTATGAACCATAATGAGTTCAAAAAATCTATGATAATGGACGATAATCCATGTCGTTATATTAGAATTAGGATTATTTTTGTGTCCATTAAAAACATGAAATGATACTTATGAAAAACTTAATTTTGATTTTGATTTTTGCAGCTGTTGGCTTGAATACGATGGCTTCCAATCCTGTACATGTGATTATAACTGCCGGACAGTCTAATACCGATGGACGAACTCCTAATGAAGATTTGCCGGCATATATTAAAGCATTGGCTACGGATACACTGACGTATGCCGAAGGTGCCTACCGTTATTGTCAGATAGCTCAGAATGACGGAAAGGGAGAATTTATTCCTTTCTGGCCTCGTGCCAAACGTAGCGGAAAAAATAATATGTGGGCTTTTGATGCAGTGACATATTATTGGTTGGAGCAGTTGTTGCAGGAGAAATTTTATGTGGTGAAATGGGCTGTTGGCGGAACTTCCATAGCACCTGATTATAATGCTTCCAAGGGACGTTTTTGGTCTGCGGCGCCTGAATGGCTGGCACAGGCTAAGCCAACTTCTGATGGAGGAAACTCCTTGTTGCTTTCTTTCATTCAAGAGATAGACATGTGTATAGACAAGACTCTTTCCCGCCTGAAGGATGGCTATCAGATAGATGCATTTCTTTGGCATCAGGGGGAAAGTGATTATGCTAAAAGTAAAGATTATTACCGTAACTTGAAGACAATGGTGGCTTATGTGCGTATGCATCTGACAGAAAAAACCGGAAAGGATTATTCTCGTTTGCCTTTTATTTTTGGTACTGTTGCCCGAAGTAATAAATATTTCAGCAGAGAAGTGGAGAATGCGATGAAGCAATTGGCTGCTGAAGATCCGAACATGCACCTGATAGATATGTCAGGCGCGGAATTGTTAAATGACAGACTTCATTTCACGGCTCATTCGGCAGAGTATTTGGGACAACAGGTATATAAGCAGTTGGAACAAATTATTAAAGGAGTTACCGTCAGGACTGATGAATTGAAAGGAAAACGTTTGGGAATTATTGGAGATAGTTATGTGAAGAATCATAAGGAACCTGTTAAGAATACCTGGCATTATAAATTTGCCGAGAAACATGGTATGGAATATTTAAATTATGGCAAGAACGGCAGCAGCATTGCTTATAGTAGCCCGCGTTGGGGGGAAGCGATGTATGTAAGATATAAGGAAATGCCGGATGATTTGGATTATGTTATTGTTGTGGGTGGGCACAATGATGGTTTTAAATTGGATTCAATTGGCGGTATTGATGTATTTAAAGAGAGGCTGGCAATGCTGTGTGAAGGGCTTATTGAAAAGTATCCCACAGCTAAGATTTTTTTCTTTACCCGATGGAACTGTAAAAATTTTGCAGGAAGTGATGCTGAGAAAGTGGTGGATGCTATGATTGAGGTTTGTGGAAATTATAGTATTCCTATTTTTGACAGCGCCCGAAAAGGAGGAATTTATGCAAGTAATGATCATTTTAGAAAAATATATTTTCAGAACAGCAAGAATAATACAGATACTGCACATTTGAATGAAAAAGGTCATGAACGTTTCTTGAAAGTGGCTGAGAGTTTTATATTGCAATACTGAATAATGTAAATGTAATGGATTATTTTTAAAATGTGATGACGCAGAAATAATCCATTTACAATTTTCTTACAGTTCGGAGAAAAAAGTAAGGTATTTTCTCTCCGCTAGGGAAAGTAATTCTCTTTTGATCTTTGTATTTTTCTTGAACCAGTTCATTTCTATATGTGTTGTTTGTTTTTGTATGACTTTATTCCAATTTCCAACTATTTGCCCGTTGTACAGAATAACCGGACGGAATATCCCGAAAGAATTGAATGCTTTGTGTTGGTATTCTTTGTTCAATACATCAGTACGGTCTTTGTAGCTGATTAGGTATTCATCGTATGAAGGAAGAATATGCAATATGTCGGTTGTTTTTTCTTCTTTATAAGACTGATGAACATATAATTTTTGTGCTAGGAAACGGTCAGTAAGCAATTCTTGTTCAATGGCGGCTATACCTTGTCTAGCTTCCGTTACCGAAAGTCCGGACCACCATACAAAGTCTTTCAGACTGGCAGGAGAGTGGCTTCTAAAATACTTGCGTGCCAAGATAGCTAGCGCCTCTTCTTTATGTAATTCTTGTATTGGAGGAACACGCTCATCCAAAAGTGCGAAGGTGATTTTATTATTTTTATCTGCTCCGCTGCAAATAAGTCCTTCAGCTTCAGCGTGAATCAGGAAACGGTTGGATAATCTTTCATTGGTTTCCAGCCCTCCTTCTTTAAATATGTTGTCAATTTCTTGCTTGGTCAGATGATTGTGTCCTGCTAGTGCCTTTTCCAATAATCGGTTTGCTTTGTTGTAAATGTCAACTGAAATGTCTTGTCCTCTGGACTTGGCAAAAGAGTCATTGGCAGTAATGATGCGTCGGGATGAAAGCTTCAGCATCCAGCGTATATCTTCTGCAGCTACATAATGCCAAGTAGGACGCATGACATGAATGCGCAATATATCTCCTTTTGCCAGTGCCTCATTGACTGTTTGCAGATTTCCTGCCTTTAGCCGGATACCAATAGCCCATTTGGACATGGTGTAATCTTGCGCTTGAATGCCTCCCATCCATGATACAAGATCTTTCGGATTATTGAAAACCGGATTTATTAACTGTTGGCTGTGCAGACGGATGGTAGGTATCATTTCAGATAATTTCCATCAAACGATAAAGGTAAAAGTCCGCTTACGTTTTCTAATATATAAATATCAGTCTTACTATAAAGCAGTATCCGCATAGGTTTTCCATATCGTTTTTCAGTTTCTAATAATACTTGCCGACAGGCTCCGCAAGGAGGAATAGGTGTGTCAAGAAAACCATTTTCTGTGCGGGCAGCAATGGCGAGTGTTTTTACTGCTTGATCCGGATATTGAGAATTGGCATAAAACAAAGTGGTACGTTCTGCACAAAGACCAGATGGGTAGGCTGCATTTTCTTGATTGGTTCCGGTAATGACGATATCATTTTCCAACAGTGCGGCGGCTCCAACAGCAAAATGTGAGTAAGGAGCATAGCTTCTTTTCGTTGCTTCACACGCGGCGTCTATCAGTTTGCGGTCCTTCTCTGTTAGTTCGTCATAATGGCAAGCCTCTATGTTTATTTCCAGTTTGATTTGTTTCATGATACGTTCCTCTTTGTTTTCTTGCAAATGTAATGTTTTGTTTTTAATCTCCCAATGTTTCTTTTCTAAAATCTGGTTTTAAATTTATTTGTTTTCTTATTGCTTGTCAGAGTTGAATGTGAGAAGAATAATATAGTTACCGATAAAAAAAGGAGAAAGTTGCAACTTTTTTTTTATTTGTGCGTCTAATGAATATATAATTAAAAAAGAGAAAGATTATGTTAGCAACAACAACACCTACTATCGAAGGAAAACGTATAACCAAATATTATGGCATTGTAACAGGTGAAACTATTATCGGTGCTAATCTGTTTCGTGATTTTTTTGCTAGTATTCGTGACATTGTAGGCGGTCGTTCCGGTTCTTATGAAGAAGTACTTCGACAGGCTAAAGATACTGCGTTACGAGAAATGCAGGATCAGGCTGCTTTATTGGGAGCTAATGCTGTAGTTGGGGTGGATTTGGATTATGAAACTGTGGGGGACAGCGGTAGTATGCTGATGGTAACCGCAAGCGGCACAGCTGTCAGAATAGAAGATTGAGGTAAAGCAGATGTGCCTGTTGCAATATTTTTTAGGTTTATTGCAACAGGTACGTTTGCTTTTACTGTATTAGGGTATTCCTAATATCTCTTTGGCCTTGTTTTTACTTGAAATGAAATCTAGTGAGTTGACAATATTATCGTAATTTGTTGTGTCAGCTATATGGTCTTTCAGTACTTGTAACATTTTTAACTTGTCATTATCAAAAGTATAAAGTGACATAAGTTTAAGGCATTGTGCGCAACTTAATTTTTTATTTATAATGGCTTTTTCCAGAGTTGAATCTTTGAATACGGAATTTTTTGTTTCATTGTATATCTTTTCAAATTCGTTATCGTCTATTGAACCAACGGTATCGAGGGATATTTTGCTGGAATATAGGTCTCCTACTGAAGTCTCTTTAGCTATTTCATTGTAGGAATCCATGCTTGTTACCTTTCCGTTTCGAAATTCGATAATTAGAAATTTGCAAGACGTTGCAATTCCTCCGCTCTGATATTCCCATTGTTCCAAAGAACCATCGAAACGTCGGAAATCGGGTTTTCCAAGAAGTTGGCCTATTTCTTCTGTTGTCATTCCCTGCTGTACTTTCCATGCTTTCTGTTTGATACTTCCTGTGGTATGACAGCTGACAAGTGTTATACTGATAACAAGCAATAATAGTTGTTTGAATTTTCTCATATATTTATGTTTTTGTGTGTTGTTTAGGTTGAATTACCATTGGTTAGTGATTCCCAATATTTTACGTGCATCATCTTGTTTAAATAAAGAATCCAGTGTCTTGATGATTTCTTTTCCATTTTCACGGTCTACAATGCGGTTGGAAATCATTCTTAATACTTTCATTTTTTCATCGTCCCATGTAAATATGGACATGAGTCGGGCAGTTTGTTTACAGGTGAAGTAGTTGTTTACAACTCCTACAGATAATAATTCCATTTGGTCGTCCTTAAATGCTTTGTTTTTTACTTTTTTATAGAGGTTTTCAAAATCATGTGGATTCATGGCTTTGTGTTTTGGTCTGTGCGGGCCAGAATGATCAGGGTGGTTGGGTGGAACTACCGTAATGATTTCATTTGGCGGACACACTGCAACTGGAGGCGGAGTAATGTTGGACTCAAAAGAATCCATGTTTGTTACCATTCCGTCTACAAAATCGATAATAATTACCGTGTTTGCAGCTGTGGACATATTGGTCTTGGTATATTCCCATTGTTCCGAGCCGTTGTCGAATCTACGGAAATCGGGTTTCCCAAGTAAATGGCTGACTTCTTCTTGGGACATCCCTCTCTGTACTTTCATAATAGTGCTACTAGTAGTCAAACTGCAACTGATGACTAAAGTACAAATGGTTAACGCTAATAATGTTTGTTTCAATCTTCTCATTTTTTTGTTTTTTTGTTTGTAACAAAGATAAGTTGGGAAAAGGTATATTCTTCTATCTTTTTCCCTATTTATTTTTAGGGATTTCCCTATTGTTTATATGGTAATTCTTCTAAGAACTGAAATTTATTGATAGGAAGATTGAGTTTGAATTCTTTAAATTCATATTCCGGAAGATTGGTTGTATTTTTCTCTTGTAGGAAATGTGATTGATTATTTTAACTTCATCTATAATTAATGTAAAAACTTCATTTTCACTTTTAACTTCTTGTTCTCGGGTGGTTCTAACCTATAAACTTTTGACGAATAGATGATAAACGAAGATAAAATTAGGGAAGTATGGGCTTCCAACCCGGAACGGGGATTTAAATTGTTGATAGATTTTTTTCAACAGCCCATATATTGGCATATCCGGAGATTGGTTGTATCACATGAGGATGCAGAGGATATTCTGCAGGAAGTCTTTATTCGCGTCTTTCGCCATCTTCCTCAGTTTAGGGAGGAAAGTTCATTGGGGACATGGATTTACCGGATAGCGACCAATGAGTGTCTCCGTTTTCTGAATATGCGTAAGGAACAAGCTGTTTCGGCGGAAGAAGTTCAGGAAGAGTTAATGAATAAGTTGATGGCGTCAGATTATGTGGATTATGAGAACGAAATGGCGGTGAAATTTCAGCAGGCTATTTTGATGCTTCCTGAAAAGCAGCGGGTAGTTTTCAATCTTCGTTATTATGATGAACTGGAATATGAGGAAATTAGCAGGATTACGGACACGAAAGTGGATACGTTGAAAGTGAATTATCATTATGCAAAAGAGAAGATAAAAGAGTACATGATAAATAATTAAAGACAGGATGGAAAAGGAGTTTGATTTTAAGAATATTGGGAAGCGGATGCCTTATCGTACCCCTGATGGCTTTTTCGGAAAAATGCAGAAGCAAGTATTGGAGCGTACACAGGCTGAGAGGTTTAATAGGCAGCATAGAATAAAATTGATTATTGGGGCTGCTTTAGCTATTGCGGCTGTCATGTTGGGAGTTCTTTTCTTTCCGATATCCCAACCTGTGGCAGAGGAGTTGCCTTCTCCTTCACTTATTGTTTCTACGGATTTAGACTCTTCTTATTCAGATACTTTGGATCGTTATATAGAATCTATGTCTGATGAGGAATTAGCAGGATGGGTGGAATTATCTGAAAATGATATATTTATAAATTGATTAATCACTAAAAACAAAAAAATGATGAGAACAAAATTTTTTTTAATGATGTTGGCAGCCATTGTTATGGGAAGTCAGGTAACACTTTTTGCACAAGAAAAGAAAGGAGCTAAATCTGAAAGAAGGCAGTTTAATAAAGAGCAGATGCTGGAAATACAGTGCAATCAAATTATAAAAGGATTGGCATTGGATGACGCAACGACTGCTAAATTTATTCCGGTGTATAAACAATACATGGAAGAAATGCGGGCTACTCGTCATATGGGAGCCTGTCGAAATATTGCAAATAGAACGGCTGCAGATAAACAGACCCCCAAACCGCTTCCTACAGATGCTGAAGTGGAGCAGGCTATCAAGGCACGTTTCGCGCAGAGTAGAAAGATACTGGATGTTCGTGAGAAGTATTATAATGAGTTCCGGAAATTTCTTTCTCCTAAACAAATTCAGAAAATGTATAATATGGAGAAACACAATGGCGATAAATTCCGTAAAGAGATGAGAAAAAGACAAGGAATGAAAAAACAGCATGATGGGAGAAGACATATGCCACAGGGCGATGTGAAGAAATAAATATGGATGAAAATGTAAAAATTGTGCTTTCATTGTCTTTATAGCTTTATTCTTTTAGTGGCTGCTGTTTATGGTAGCCACTATTTTGTTTTCTCAGTGGAAGTATATATTTTTGTGAAGCTAATAGTAGCTATTTAACTAATAAAAACAATACGATGAAAGTAAAGAAATTAAGTGGTAAAGTTCAAGATGCACAACAAATACCGACCTTGTTTGATAATGAGAACATTACGTATCATCCTATTGATATAGTGAACTGGAAAGAATATCCTTATCAACCTCAAGTCTCTTTTCGTATAGCCTATACAAATGATGCTATATTAGTCCATTATAAAGTAGTAGAAGACAGTGTTCGTGCCAAATACGGTGAAGATAACGGTAGTGTTTGGACAGATTCCTGTGTGGAATTTTTCTCTATTCCTGCGGGAGATGGCATTTATTATAATTTGGAATGTAACTGTATCGCTACGATTCTTTTAGCAGCAGGTTCGGAGCGTAATAATCGTGAAATGGCTCCTTCTGAAATAACGGATCAGGTGAAGCGTTGGGCTAGCTTGGGCAGAGAAACTTTTGAAGAAAAGATAGGAGAATGTACTTGGGAGGTGGCTTTGCTGATTCCGTATAAGGTATTTTTTAAGCATGCCATTACCGGGCTGGATGGAATGAGCATACGGGCTAATTTTTATAAATGTGGAGATGAATTGCAAAAGCCTCATTTCTTATCATGGAATCCTATTAAAATAGAGAAGCCGGATTTTCATCGTCCGGATTTCTTTGGACTTTTGGAATTCGAATGAAATTCGTAATTAATTTAAAAAGATTGCATACAGCCGGATAAAAATGGTAAGTTTGCAACTATATATAGCGGAAAAAGTATAGTCGCGATTTTGAAACAGTTTTATATGATGAAACATACGTTGAAATTTATATTAATCGGGTTGTTTTGTTGTCTATGTAATTTTACAGTGCAAGCGCAAACCCGTAACCGGCAGTATGAGGAATATATTCATAAGTATAAAGATCTCGCTATCGATGAGATGAAACGGTATCGTATTCCTGCCAGCATCACTTTGGCTCAAGGATTATTGGAATCAGGAGCGGGAAAAAGTACACTGGCTCGTAAATCCAATAATCATTTCGGTATAAAATGTGGTGGTGACTGGACTGGTCGTACTGTACGGCATGATGATGATGCCCGTAATGAATGTTTTCGTGCCTATAAGCACCCTCGTGATTCATATGAAGATCATTCTAAATTTTTAAAAGGACGTTCACGTTATGCATCTCTTTTTAAATTAAAAATCACCGATTATAAAGGATGGGCGCATGGGCTGAAGAAAGCGGGATATGCTACTGACCCTCGCTATGCATATCGTTTAATTGATATCATTGAATTATATGAATTACATAAGTATGATACCAAGGATGGTATAAAGTGGATGAAGGAATTCCCAAACCCGCATCAGCCTTATTTGGCTAATGATTTACTCTATATTGTGGTACGTCCGGGGGATACATTTAAAAAACTTTCTAAAGAATTTGATATCAGTCAACGCAAGTTGAGGAAATACAATGATCTTTATAAGGGATATGTATTGAAGCCAGGAGATATTATTTATTTGGATAAAAAGCATCGTCGTGCGGATAAGGAACACATAGTTCATGTTGTCCGTGGGGGAGAATCTATGTATTCCATTTCCCAAAAATATGGTATTCGTCTGAAAAATTTATATAAGATGAATAAGATGAAACCGGAAGACCCTTCTCCTAAAGTAGGTGATATATTGCGTTTGCGTTAATCATTATTGTACGGTAACTGATGTTTAAAAGCGTACAGGGTGTCCGATATCGGACACCCTGTACGCTTTATTTGTTGTTGATTATCAATAAGTTGTTTCCTTGGCACGGATGTTGTTTATTCTTTAGCACAAAAATGATAATAATAAAATTACAATAAGTTATGGACAGAGAAATTCCTAAAGAAGTGCGTGATAAGGAGCGCAAAAAGAAGTTCATTAAATATGGTGCAATAGGTGTGGCGGCAGTGGTATGTATAGCTGTATTGATTTCGTTTATGCGAAGCAGCGTCAATAGGAAAGATTTGGTGTTTTCAGAAGTGGACAATGGAACTATTGAAGTAAGTGTCAGTGCTTCCGGTAAGGTTGTTCCGGCTTTTGAAGAGATTATCAACTCACCTATTAATACTCGTATCGTGGAAGTTTACCGTAAGGGAGGAGACAGTGTGGATGTAGGTACGCCGATTTTGAAACTTGATTTGCAGAGTACGGAAACCGAATACAAGAAATTACTGGATGAAGAACAGATGAAACGTTATCAGTTAGAGCAGTTGAAAGTGAATAATAATACGTATCTGAGTGATTTATCGATGCAAGTGAAAATTTCCGCCATGAAATTGAACCGTATGGAGGTGGAACTTCGTAACGAACGTTATTTGGATAGTTTGGGCTCTGGAACAACGGACAAGGTTCGTCAGGCTGAACTGAACTTTAATACCGGAAAATTGGAATTGGAACAGCTCCGTCAGCAATACGCGAATGAATCGAAAGTAAAAGAGGCTGATTTGAAAGTGAAGGAGTTGGAATTCAATATTTTCTCAAAGAGTCTTGCTGAAATGAAACGTACATTGGATGACGCTCAAATTCGTTCACCGCGTAAAGCGATTCTTACCTATATAAATAATCAGGTAGGTGCGCAGGTAGCGGAAGGCAGCCAGGTAGCTATCATTTCTGATTTGAGCCATTTTAAAGTGGAAGGTGAAATAGCCGATACATACGGTGACCGTGTGGCAGCAGGTGGACGTGCCATAGTCAAGATTGGCAATGAGAAACTGGAAGGAACGGTAAGTAGTGTGACACCGTTGAGTAAGAATGGGGTGATTTCGTTTATTGTACAATTGAATGAAGATAATAACAAGCGATTGCGTTCCGGCTTGAAGACAGATGTGTATGTCATGAATGCCGTGAAGGAAGGAGTCTTAAGATTGGCGAATGCTTCTTATTATGTGGGCCGGGGTGAATACGAATTATTTGTCCAGGACAGTAAGGATGAAATCGTGAAGCGTAAAGTTCAGTTGGGCGACAGCAACTTTGAATATGTGGAAGTCGTATCGGGGCTGAAGCCGGGTGACAAGGTAGTTGTCAGTGATATGAGCAGCTATAAAAACAAGAATAAGTTGAAGTTGAAATGAGAGCAGCTATGACATAAACAACAAGATAAAACTTTCTCTCTTAAATTAAAGTAGCGGGAAACCGGGTGGAAGGGAGGCATATTCCCTTCTGCTCGCCCCGGATACTGATGATAATTCGTTCTCATTATGATAAAATATTATTGGAAGCAGGCCTGGGAGCTGCTGAAACAGCATAAACTGTTCAGTGTGCTTTATATAACAGGTGCGGGATTGGCTATTGCCATGACTATGGTTGTTTTTGTGGCACATTATATAAGAGTGGCACCTGTTTATCCGGAGACAAACCGTGCTGAGACGTGGGTTTTGAAGTCTGTTACGGTGCAACGGGTGAAAACCCGTGGAAGTGGCAGTTGGCAAAGCTCTCACCAATTGGTACGTGACTGGTGGTATCCCATGCAGGAGGCCGAGCAGGTTTCTGCTGTATATAACTCGTGGGAATTGGATGACTACATTCAACGTGAGAACTTGGGTTCGGAACTGAATGTGAAAGTGAAATATACCGATCCTGCTTTTTTCCGTATCTTTCAATTCTCTTTTTTAGCTGGGAAGCCATTCTCGCAGGCCGATTTTGAGAGTGGTATCATGAATGCAGTGGTAGGGGAGGACTTGGCACGTCGTCTGTTCGGCACCACAGAGGTGGTTGGCAAGACTTTCAGCTTGAATTATACGGACTGTCGCATTGTGGGAGTTGTGAAAGATGCAAGTTTCCTGACAAGAGACTCCTTTGCACAATTATATCTGCCTTATACTACAGTGGCAGGCTATGATAAGGATTCTAAAAGTGATGCCGGTATGTTGGGACCCTATACGGTTTATTTCAAAGTGAAGGATGATGCCATGGGAGCGGCTTTGGAGGCGGCCATGCATGAAATGGTCCGTAAATATAATACTTCACAGGAAGAGAATAAATTGGTTTTATCAGGTCCGGATGTTTATTGGAAAAGTGTCTATCGGCGTGGAAATGTTCCTTTGGACTGGTGGGAGCTGATACGTCTTTGGGGAGGGCTTGTTTTGATTTTCTTATTGGTGCCTGCTCTTAATTTATGTGCGATGATCAGTACGCGCATGGAAAACCGTCTTCCGGAAATGGGTATCTGTAAAGCCTTCGGTGCCGACCGCGGACGTTTGCTTCGTCAGATATTGATCGAGAATTTGATATTGACCTGTTTGGGGGGGCTGCTGGGCTTATGTTGGGTCTGGACGATATTGATAGCCGGACGTAATTGGGTGTTTACTTTGTTTGAGCGTTACGGAAATTCCGCTCCTGAAGGAGTAGATACAATCGTCAGTTTTGATATGCTGTTCTCTCCATGGATTTTCTGTGCAGGTTTTATCGTTTGTCTTTTGCTGAATTTATTCTCTGCATTATGGCCGGCGTGGAAGGCACTGGGTAAGGATATCGTTTATTCATTGAATCAGAAGAAATAAAAGGAGGGGGATGCGATGCTACATTTGATAGGTAAGAATTTATGGGCACGCCGATACCGCAATGGCTGGTTGTTGGCAGAGTTGATCATTGTATCTATGGTGATATGGGTACTGACTGACCCGATTGTGGTGACTACCCACGACAGGGGGCTGCCTACCGGTATCACAGAGGAAGGAATGTACAGACTGAATCTTGCTGCTGTCTCTTCCAAATCAGCGCGTTTTGAAGCAGGGGAAGACACTCCGGAGGCACGTGCTGCCAATGTACGACGGATTCTTTCGCGCATTCGCGACTATGAAGATGTGCGGTATGCAACTTTGCAGTTTAGAGACGTCGGTCCGTTTTGTTCCAGTTCATGGAGCCGTTCGTTAAATACGGACTCTTTACATTATTATCCCTATATGGTGATGTTCTTTGAGCCTCAGAGCCAGTTTTTCAGCACATTTGGATTTGAGGAAGTGGAAGGGCAGACTAACGAAGAACTGGACCGTATGCCTTTTGAAAATAAAGAAGTCGTTATGACCGTAGATCCTGTACCGGGAGTCGTTTCATTGGGCTATCGCTATGTTGATTTTAAAACGGATACCTTGAACTGGATTATAAAAGCAACCATCGGTAAACTACGTATGCGCAATGGCATGCAGCCGCAGAATGTATTGGCCGAGCCTCAACAGTTGGAAAAATTCGAAATACCGGAAGAGGTATGTATCGTTTTCCGTACTAAACCGGCTATAAACGAAACGCAATTTATGCAGCATTTCAGACCATGGGCGGAGAAAGAGTTGCGTGTGGGTAATCTATATATGCGTAGTGTGAAGAGTTATCATGAAGTAATAGCGGACAATGATGAAGAGAATACGGTGAATTATACTTATCGTGTGAATTTACTGATGGGAGGATTCTTCCTGATCAGTTTATGTTTAGGAGTTTCCGGTACCTTTTGGATGCAGACACGCAACCGTCGGGAGGAAGTGGGTATCATGAAAAGTTTCGGTGCCCGGTCTGTCTATATCATCCGTATGTTGCTGGGCGAAGGGATAGTGCTTTCTACGCTGGCTACTTTGACCGGTTGTCTTATTTATTTGCAATATGCCTTGAAAGAAGGGCTTTATACCAATATGTGGAATGAACAGGAAATACTTCCCATTTATTGGGTGAATAGATTCCCGCTTCATTTTTTAGGAGTGTCACTGATTGTATGGATTATCTTGCTGATTGTGGTCAGTATAGGCATTTATATTCCTGCACGCAGCATCAGCCGCATAACTCCGGTGGATGCATTGCGGGATGAGTAGGATTAAGATTTAAAAAAAATGATAAACGGCTGTAAACCGGTCTGTTTATAGGTGTATGGATTTTGAGATAACTAGTATGAGATAAGATTAACAATTTAAATACGAAACGATTATGGCAATGATTAAATTAACCGGTATCAATAAAATCTACCGTACGAATGAGATTGAAACATTAGCGCTGGAAAATGTAAATTTGGATGTGGCTAAAGGGGAGTTTGTCAGCATTATGGGTCCTTCCGGTTGCGGCAAGTCTACCTTGCTGAATATTATGGGGCTGCTGGACGCTCCCAGCAGTGGAAAGATTGAAATAAACGGCACGTCTGTAGAAAGCATGAAGGACAAGGAACTGGCTGCTTTCCGTAACAAGACCTTGGGCTTTGTATTCCAGTCGTTCCACCTGATTAATTCGCTGAATGTGATTGACAATGTGGAGTTGCCTTTGCTCTATAGAAAGATGGCTGCCAAGGAGCGTACCCGTCTGGCAAAAGAAGTGTTGGATCGTGTCGGTTTAAGTCATCGTATGCGGCACATGCCCACACAGCTTTCCGGAGGACAGTGCCAGCGTGTAGCGATAGCCCGTGCTATTGTGGGTAATCCTGAAATTATTCTTGCGGATGAGCCTACCGGTAATCTGGACTCAAAGATGGGTGCAGAGGTCATGGAATTGTTGCATAAATTAAATAAAGAGGATGGACGGACCATTGTGATGGTAACCCATAATGAAGAACAAGCCAAACAGACTTCCAGAACCATTCGTTTCTTTGATGGGCGTCAGGTGCAATAACTACTGATTACTATGAAAAGGAATTTATTAAGAAATAACAGAGATGATTAAACAGTATTTTAAGCAAGCTTTGGCGCAACTTCGCCAGCATCCGCTTATCAGTGTCATCAGCATTGCAGGAACTGCTCTTAGCATTTTCCTTATTATGTTGGTAGTGATGCTACAACAAGTGAAGGTCGCTCCTTTTTCTCCCGAGTCAAACCGGAATCGTTTTCTGCATGTGCATTATATGAGCATAAGTCATAAGGATTGGGGGGACGGAACAAGTAACGGACCGATGAGCGTGCGGACGGCGCGTGAGGTATATAAATCATTGAAAACCCCTGAAGCTGTCACTATTTATTGCAGTATGCCGGTATCGACTCCTGTTTCATTACCCGCTATGCCGGCTATTGGAGCGGATGTGCGGGAAACGGATGATACTTTTTTTAAAGTGTTCGATTTTCGTTTTGTGAATGGAAAACCATACGATGAAGCTACTTTCAATGCGGGCACTCCTGTGGCTGTGATTACTGAGAGCATATCGCGGGCTTTGTTTGGTTCCACAGAATCTGCGGGCAAAGAGTTTTTGTTGAATCATGCTCCCTATCGTGTGGTAGGGGTAGTGAAAGATGTATCTACTCTTGCCGATGCTTCTTATGGCCAAGTATGGATTCCCTTTACTTCGACGGATTTGCCTAATGATACGTGGAGTGACCAGCACATGGGGATGATGAGTGTCACTATTTTGGCTCGAAGCCATGATGATTTTGGAGAAATCCGTGCTGAAGCCAAGCGGCGTATGAGTGAGTATAATTCTATTCTTGCCGATCAGGGGTATACGTTGATAGACCGTAACCGACCATATGATCAGGAAACTCAGTCTATTTCATTTGCAGCTAACTTGGAGCCGGATTTGAAGTCGGCTCGTCGTGAACGTGCTATCATTTTTATCATTCTGTTGTTAGTACCTGCTATAAATCTGAGCAGTATGACGCAAAGCCGATTGCGCCAACGTGTGGCGGAAATAGGAGTACGCCGTGCTTTTGGGAGCACCCGCATGGAAATGGTTGGACAAATAATCATGGAAAACCTGGTCGTGACTTTGTTGGCTGGTGCCGTAGGTTTGTTTATCAGTATTGTTATGGCTTATTTAGGTACCGATATCCTGTTTGCACAGCCTTATAGTGCGACATTGAATGCCCCTACAGTTGATTCCAGTATTTTATTGCACCCTTCCACTTTCCTTTATGCGTTGTTGTTTTGCTTTGTTTTGAATTTGCTGAGTAGCGGCATTCCTGCTTGGAGGGCTTCAAGGACTAGCATTGTCAATGCGCTGGGAGGAAGGATTCACTAAGGTGATAACGAATTAAAAGTAAAGAATCAAGATGAATAAGAAACTATTTACTCAGATAAAAAATGAATGGCGGTCTAATCTTTGGCTTGTCACCGAATTATTGTTGGTAAGTGTCGTTTTATGGTATATTGTGGACTATATGTATGTGCAGACCTCAATTTATAATGAACCACGGGGATTTGATATTTCTCATTGCTATTTGGTGCAAATGGGACGTCTTACGGACAAAAGTCCAGACTTTATTCCCAATCAGACAGACGAGGAAAAGCGGCAGGATATCAAGGAACTTCTAAGTCGTCTTCAGCATAGACCGGATATAGAGGCAGCCGGATTAGGACAAAATTCTTACCCGTATAATGGCAGTAACAGCAGTGCGTCAGTGGTGTATGATACGTTACGTTCGCCGGGATGGACTATACGCAGATTGGTGTCTCCCGATTTTGTCCGTGTGTTCCGTTATCGTGGCACCCGTGGGGAGACCCCTGAACAACTGGCTGAGATGCTGAAACATCCGAAGAATTTCTTAGCTTCAGATAATCTTTATAAACGGCGCTATGGATGTGATTTGACTTCATTGGTAGACAAACAATTTTATTTGTTCGGGGATACAACAAATACATATAATTTAGCGGCTTCTTTGCAGGTTGTGCGTTATGGGGATTATTTTGAGGCATGGAACAGTTACTGCATGGTGGCTCCTATGCCGGAAGAATGGTATGATTTGGGCACGGAGCTTTGTGTACGCGTAAAAGAGGATCAAGATCGTGATTTTATAGCCCGTTTGAAAGCGGATAGTGAGAAACTGTATCGCGTGGGCAATGTGTTTATCGCGGATGTGCGTTCTTTTACCGATATCCGTCGTAACTTTCAGCAGTCACATACGAATGCCTGGAACAGTTACCTTTTCGGAATGGGTTTCTTGTTGTTGAATATATTCTTGGGATTGCTAGGTACTTTCTGGTTCCGTACTCAGCAACGACGTGGGGAGATTGCATTGATGAAATCATTGGGTGGAACAGATCATAGTATCTTTGTCCGTCAGTTGGCAGAGGGATTGATATTATTGGCGGTGGCCACAATTCCTGCGATTTTTATTGATTGGAATCTGGCAAATAGTGAATTGAATGCTTGGATGAATGGCACTACTATTGAAGGTGGACGTTTCATAATAACAGTTCTTATTTCCTTTATTTTGATTGCATTGATGATTGTAGTAGGCATTTGGATTCCCGCACGTAAGGCTATGAAAGTTCAGCCGGCGGAAGCATTGCATAATGAGTAATCTCTTTTTTGTTAAAAGGTTTTAGAGCATAGCACAAACATGATAAAACTATATATTAAACAGGCTTTTTACCAACTTCGTGAGAATAGGCTCATCAGCTTGGTTTCTATCATAGGAACGGCATTGGCTATTTGTATGATCATGGTCATTGTCCTGGTGTTGGAAGTACGCATTACGGATTGTGTGCCCGAGGTGAACCGTTCACGTTCTCTTTATATGAAAGCGATGTCTATTCATCAGAAAGGAGATACCAGTGATAATTCATCAAACGGCTGTATGTCACTCACAGTGGCTAAAGAGTGTTTTAAGGCACTTACTGTTCCTGAGGCGGTAACTATAGTGTCTACAGGAGGCAGGATGCGTATTTCTGTACCTGCTGGAAAAATGATGACAGTGGATAACCTTGAAACTGACGATACCTTTTGGAAAGTGTTCTCTTTTGATTTTATTGCCGGAAAGCCGTTTACGGCTGCCGATAGTGAAAGCGGACTTCCTAAGGTTGTACTTAGTGCTTCTGTGGCCCGGAATTTGTTTGGTACGGTAGAAGCGGTAGGACGTACGGTCCAACTCAACTTGGCCGATTATACGGTAGTGGGTGTTGTGAAAGATGTATCCAAACTGGCTGTTTCTTCTTATGCGCAGATTTGGATACCTTTCAATTCAACAGAAATAGCCAGGAAGTGCTGGTATGACAATGCGATGGGAACTTTTCGTGTGGTCATTCTGGCACATTCGGAGAAAGATTTTCCTGCCATCAGAGAAGAGGCGGAACGCCTGCGTCAGAAATTCAATGACGGATTGCAGGATTCCGAAATTTTTTATCGTGGACAACCCGATGATCGTTTCTCTTTTATCTTTCGTCACTGGGGAAGAGAGTTACAGGCGAAGGAAGCTTATTTGCACTACCTGTTGGTGATTGTTATTTTATTGCTGGTACCGGCTATAAATTTGAGTAGCATGACTTTGTCCCGTATGCGGAAGCGCATGTCGGAAATAGGGGTGAGGAAGGCATTTGGTGCTACTGCCAATGTCTTGTTGAGGCAAGTGTTTTATGAAAATTTATTATTGACGCTCATAGCCGGAGCAGTAGGAATGCTTTTCAGTTATGCATGTACTTTTTTATTGAATGATTTCTTATTTTCCAATAGCGAGAACCGTGCCCAAATAGGAGAAACCAGTCTTTCGGCAGATATGTTGTTCAGTCCCTGGATATTCTTGGCCGCATTCATTTTCTGCCTGCTCTTGAATTTGCTGTCAGCGTGCATCCCTGCCTGGAGGGCATCGCGCATGAATATTACGGACGCTTTAAACCAACGTTAGATCATGAACAGGAATTTATTGAAACAGATATGGAACGAGCGCCGCAGCAATGCGTTTCTGTGGATGGAACTTTTTGTGGTGTTTGTCATATTATGGTATATTGTGGATGTGGTATATGTCACATTGAGCATCTATAATTTGCCGATGGGCTTTGATATAGAAAATACGTATGTTCTTCGTTTTGAGCGGATGACTTCGAAGGCGGCTGCTTATCAGCCTGGCCGTACTATGAAAGAAGATGTTGCCGATTTGCATGAAATTGTAAACAGGCTTGCGCATCGTCCGGATGTGGAAGCAGTCAGCCTCTCGCAAAACTGTATACCTTATAATGACGGTGCAAACAGTTTTTCATTTTATCTGGATACAGTTCCGGTACGTAGTTTGAAACGATGGATAACTCCGGAGTATTTTAATGTATTCCGTTATCGCAATATAGACGGTTCGGGTAGTGAAAGCCTTGCTGAGGCACTGACACCGTCCGGCATGGTCTTATCTGTGAATATTGCCGATGTTTATCAGGATGCACCTTGGCATGGTAAGGAACTTTTAGGGCGTAGGGTGCCTGTTTGGCGGAATGAGCCGGAGGCGGAGCATCTTTCTATAGCTGCTCTTACCGAGCCGGTCCGTTATGACCATTTTACAGCTCCGGATGATTACGGCTCCCGTTATGCTGCTGTGTACCTGACAGATGAGGCGTTGGAATCCTTAGGTGAGACGGTTTATATAGAAGTTTGCCTGCGTGTTCGTGAGGGACAGAATGATGGATTCATAGACCGTTTGATAGTGGATGCCGACCGTCAATATCAGGTGGGCAATCTATATCTTTTGGATATAACTCCTTTGAGTGATGTACGCACAGCTTATGAAACGGATTCGGTGAATGAGTTGAATACGCAATTTTGTATCATATTTTTCTTATTGCTGAATATCTTTCTAGGCATTATCGGAACTTTCTGGTTCCGGACACAGCATCGGCGTGCCGAAATAGCGTTGCGTATGGCTTTAGGATCTACCCGTTGGGGAATCTGCGGTCGTCTGATGGGGGAAGGAGTCTTGTTATTGCTGATATCTGCTATTCCTGCATTGGTTGTGGCGTGGAATTTGGGATATGCCGAACTGGTGGAAGTTACACGTATGCCTTTTACGGCAGGTCGTTTTGCGATTACGGTTCTGGGCACTTTTATTCTGATTGCTGGAATGATTGTCATTGGAATAGGATACCCTGCCCGTCGTGCCATGAGTATCGAACCGGCTGAGGCATTACATGAAGAATAAATAAAATGAAGAGATAAAACGAATGAAACAGCTATTATTACAAGCATTTAATCTGATACGGCAGAATCCTTTTTATGCTACAATCAGTATTATAGGAACAGCTGTCACTATCGCTTTTGTTATGGTAGTAGTGATGATTTATGACTTCCGTACAATGGATATGGCTCCGGAAAGTGATCGGAGCGATATGATGTATACAGGTTCGGGAATGACCTATCGTAAGCTGGATCATACCAACCAGAACAGCGGTATGGGACGCAAGGCTTTTGAAGCATTGTTTTCAGAGCTTCCTGGTGTAAAAGAGGTTACTTGGTATCGTGGCGTTTCCAAGACCCCTTGTAACTTGTCCGCTTCGAATGAGATATTCAACTATTATGTGCGGCCTGTGGCTGATAACTGGTTTAAGTTCTTTGATTATGAATTTATAGCGGGACGTCCTTTCACACAAGAGGAGTATGATGCCCGTCGGTGGGTCAGTGTGATAACCGAGCGTATGGCCTTGCAGCTTTTCGGCACGACGGATGTGGTAGGAAAAGAATATCAAAGTAATTTTTTTCCTACTAAAGTGGTAGGCGTGGTGAAAGATGTCAATGCTATTTTCCAGACAGCATACGCTGATGCTTTTGTTCCTTTCTCATTGGAAAATGAAGACTATTATGCTACTTGGACAGGGGGCTTGGGAGGAATCCGTCTGGGATTGCTCAAACTGCTGCCGGATACTCGTCCTGCAGAGGTACGGACTGAAGTACAGCATCGGCAGGATCGTTTGAATAGTTCAACGGCAGAATATGCTTTCGAGATGAACGAACTCTATACTCATACGGAATACACCTTTTTTCGTGGAAAAGATATTAGTGCACCGTTGGTTTACAGTATGTTATTGATGGTCTTGCTGATTGTTCCTGCTATTAATATCTCAGGTATGACCAATGCCCGAATGCAGGAGCGTGTGACAGAAATTGCAGTTCGCAAGGCGTATGGCGCATCACGTATTTCCATTATGGTGAGGTTGTTTTTAGAGAATCTGCTTACGGTCTTTTTGGGTGGAATTTTAGGATATCTGTTTTCGTGTGTTTTGGTTTGGCTGGGACGTGTATGGTTGTTTGGTAGCGGCGAGGTAGAATTATCAGGTATCAGTCTGGATGGAGGTTTGTTGTTGCATCCTGCTTTATTTGTGTTGGTTTTCGGCGTATGTGTTGTTTTTAATTTATTGTCGGTATTGATTCCGGTATGGATGGTCACACATCGTAATATTGCAACTACCATTAAAGGAGAATAGGAGGAAAGGAAAAATGATAAAGAGTTTATTCAGACAAATGTGGAACCAAAGGCACGCTAATGTATGGGTGTGGGTTGAATTGGTTGTTGTTCTTGTCTTGCTATGGTACAGCATCGATCTGGTTTATAATTATGAGGTTGCTGCCCGTCAGTCTAAAGGATATGACACGGAGAATGTTTTTGATATTCAACTGAATATTAAGCCGGTTTTGCAAAATGATTCTGTATTAATGAGTCATTCTGCTGAATATTTGGAGCAAATCTATCATTTGATCCAACAATATCAAGGGGTGGAGGAAGCTTGTTTTTATTATGGGACAATACCTTATACGGGAAATAATATGTATGAGGGATATGCTCCGCATTCGGATTCGACTCATGTGGTAGGCTGTTTCATCCGTTATGTCAGCCCTACTTATTTCAAGGTATTTCGCTTGCAGCCATTATCAGGTTCATTTGAGGCGGAGCGTTGGGACAAGAATGAATACCCCATGCCGGTGTTGATGAGTGAAACGTTAAGTGATTCCTTGTTTAGCGGACGCAATGGAGTAGGGGAAACTTGTTTCAATCCTTATTTCCTGAATAGTGTGCAGCCGGAAACTAATTATAAGGTAATGGCGGTACTTCCTGCTCATAAGACCGATGAGTACGAGCGTTACGAACCTTTTATTTATCTTCCCAGTTCGCCGCTGACTTATTGGCATCACATTGCGGTGCGTGTGGCTTCTAATTCCATACCGGGATTTACCGAACGTTTTATGCAGGATATGCAAGGGAAATTATCTATCGGCCCTTATTACTTATACGATATAAATTCGTATGGCGATATGAAGGAAGCTTTCGATATAGAGCAAGGAACGGTGAATTATCTGAATACTACCTATGCCGTTATCCTTTTCTTTGTTTTCAATATATTTTTAGGGATGCTGGGTACTTTCTGGTTTCGGACTCGTAAAAACCGAAGTGAGATAGCTTTGCGTATGGCACTAGGTTGCAGTAGGATGAATGTATTTGGTTATTATGTACTTGAGGGCATCCTTCTCTTGGTTTCGGCTGCCATTCCCGCTGTTTTTGTTTGTGCGAATATGCAGATGGCGGATCTTACTGTGCATACATTAATGGAACCTGCTTGGGGACGTTTTTTGCTTTGTTTTGTGTCGGCCATGCTGTTGTTGGGGATAATAATTTTGCTCGGCATTTATTTCCCCGCCCGGAAAGCGATGAGGATTGAGCCTGCAGACGCGTTGCATAATGAATAATGTTATTTCATTGTCACATGATCAGCAGTGTTCGTATATGAATGGAGTGTCCGATTTCGGACACTCCATTTTTGTTGTAAGGTGTTATAAAACAGTGAAATAGTTTTTTGGCATACCATTTGCCTTACCTTTGATAAAAAGAATAATAACGCAATGAAAAAACAAGTAATATCTCTATTTTTAGCCTTTGGCATATCGTTGGTTGCCGGAGCGCAGCCACAAGAAAAGCGACGTGCCATCACTTTGGAGGAAGCCATTACTATTGCCCGTGTGCAAAGTGTAGATGCGGCCGTAGCTTTAAACGAGCTGAAAACTGCTTATTGGGAATATCGTACTTTCCGTGCGGATTTGCTTCCGGAAATGAATTTTGAAGCCACTATTCCCAGCTATAATAAGAAGTATAATTCTTATCAGCAGGATAACGGTGCTTATACATTTGTACGTAATAATTATATGGAAATGAATGGTGAAGTTTCCATCGATCAGAATATTTGGTTGACCGGTGGTAAACTCTCATTGAATACCTCTCTTGATTTCTTGAAACAACTGGATGGAGATAAATCAAAACGATATATGTCTGTTCCTGTGGCATTGACTTTGGAACAACCTATTTTCGGAGTGAATACAATTAAATGGAACCGCCGCATCGAACCGGTGAGATACGCTGAAGCTAAAGCCGCATTTCTTACTGCAACCGAAGAGGTAACCATGACTACTATCAATTATTTTTTCAATTTGTTGCTGGCCAAGGAAAATGTAGGCATTGCCCGACAGAATCTGAAGAATGCAGATAAACTGTATGAAGTGGCTAAGGCAAAGCGTAGCATGGGGCAGATCAGTGAAAATGATTTGTTGCAATTGGAACTGAATGTATTGAATGCCCGTTCTACGTTGACTGAAAATGAAAGCAACTTGAAAAGTAATATGTTCAAACTCCGTTCATTTCTGGCATTAGGAGAGGATGAGGAACTGGAGCCGGTTGTTCCCGAAACGATTCCGACTGTTTTGCTGAACTATCCGGATGTTTTGGACAAAGCACTTGCCAATAATTCATTTGCACATAATATTCGTCGCCGCCAGTTGGAAGCAGATTTTGAAGTGGCTAAGGCGAAAGGTAATTTACGTGAAATCAAGCTCTATGCACAGGTAGGTTTTACAGGAACAGACAATGAATTTAATAGTGCATACCGCCGTTTGAAAGACAACCAGATTGTGGAAGTCGGTTTTAAGATTCCTATTCTTGACTGGGGAAAACGTCGTGGTCAGGTAAAGATTGCTCAAAGTAACCGCGATGTGACCGAAAGCAAGTTACGTCAGGAAACCATGAATTTCAATCAGAATCTGTTTATCCTTGTAGAACAGTTCAATAATCAGCAGGCCCAGTTGCAGATAGCAGACGATGCGGACAAGATTGCCCAGAAACGTTACAGTACCAATGTGGAAACCTTCATGGTTGGTAAAATCTCGACATTGGATTTGAATGACTCCCAGACAAAGAAAGATGAGGCTCGTCAGAAGCATATCAATGAGTTGTTCTATTATTGGTACTATTATTACCAGTTGCGCAGCTTGACATTGTGGGATTTCAATACCAATACTAATATTGATGCCGATTTCGAAAAGATTATCAAACAATAGGATTTTTACTATTCAATTCTGTTTGAATATAAAATGGGGTTGTCTTTGTACTTATTAAAATAATAATTTCTACATTTGCAGTATTATGATATTAATTATAGACGATGACAGTGCCATTCGTTCTTCTCTGAGCTTTATGCTGAAAAGGGCGAAATATGATGTGCAGGCCGTACCAGGTCCCAAAGAGGCTATTGAAATAGTCCGTTCGGTTGCACCCCAGTTAATCTTGATGGATATGAACTTCACCCTGTCCACCAGTGGTGAAGAAGGATTGACGCTTTTGAAACAGGTCAAAGTGTTCCGGCCCGATGTTCCCGTTATATTGATGACGGCATGGGGAAGTATCCAGCTTGCCGTGCAAGGGATGCAGGCAGGTGCATTCGACTTTATTACCAAACCTTGGAACAACGTAGCGTTGATGCAAAGGATAGAAACTGCTTTGGAACTGACTTCACAAGATAAGAAAGCAGCGGTTCCGGTGGAAGATAATGACGGCTTCAACCGTAGTCATATCATTGGAAAGAGTAAGGCACTGATGGATGTGCTGGCCACGATCAAGCGGATAGCGCGTACCAACGCATCGGTCTTGATTACCGGTGAAAGTGGTACAGGTAAGGAGTTGATAGCCGAAGCGGTGCATTTGAACAGTTCCCGTAGCAAGAAACCTTTTGTGAAAGTGAATTTGGGAGGTATTTCTCATACTTTGTTCGAGAGTGAAATGTTCGGTCATAAGAAAGGTGCGTTTACGGATGCCACAGCCGACAGGGTAGGACGTTTTGAACTGGCTGATAAGGGTACGATTTTCTTGGATGAGATTGGCGATTTGGATTTAAGCTGTCAGGTGAAACTGCTTCGCGTGTTACAAGAGCAGACTTTTGAAGTTTTGGGCGACAGCCGTCCCCGTAAAGTCGATATCCGTGTGGTCAGTGCGACGAATGCCGATTTACGGCAGATGGTGCAGGAACACACCTTCCGCGAGGATTTGTTCTATCGTATTAATTTAATTACGGTGCATCTTCCGGCATTACGCGAACGCCGTGAGGATATTCCGTTATTGGTCCGTCATTTCGCCGACAAACAATGTGAATCGAACGGTCTTCCCAAAGTGGAATTTACTTCTGAAGCGATGGATTATTTGAGCCGTTTGCCTTATCCGGGTAATATCCGTGAATTAAAGAATTTGGTGGAACGTACCTTGCTGGTCAGTGGAAAGGAAATATTGACTGCGGATGATTTTAAATCACAATACCAGCATCCTATAGAACAGAAGATGACAACGAATCTGCAAGGCATGACCTTGGAGGAGATAGAAAAGCAGACTATTCTGCAAACGCTTGAAAAGTATAACAATAATATGTCACAGGTTGCCATAGCCTTAGGAATCAGCCGGGCCGCTCTTTATCGCCGTTTGGAGAAATACAATATACAAGTGAATGATTAGCAAAAACGGAACCGGATAAAATATGAAACTGAAATTCTTGTTCTTCTTTTTAGCATTACTGTTGACAGCAGTATGGACTATCCTGCTCGTTCTTACATTGAAGGAACGCGGTGCGCTGTTTTATATAGGAGAGGGAGTCATTACATTCAGTCTTGTGTTTCTGGTTTATTTCTACCGCAAAGTCGTGAAACCGCTTGATATCATCGGCAACGGTATGGAACTTCTTCGTGAGCAGGATTTCAGCAGTAGGCTGACTCCTGTCGGACAAAAGGAAGCCGACCGCATTGTGTTGGTTTTCAACCGCATGATGGAGCAGTTGAAAGACGAGCGTCTCCGGTTGCGTGAGCAGAATCATTTTCTTGACCTGCTGGTCAGTGCTTCTCCTATGGGAGTTGTCATACTGACTCTGGACGGACATATTTCCATGCTGAATGCGGCAGCTCTTCGTTTTTTGGATTATTCTTCGTCAGAGGAAGTCAGAGGCCGATTGCTGTGCGAGTTGGCTTCCCCTTTGGCCGAAGAAATAGAACGTATTCCCAAAGATACTACGGAAACAATTCGTCTGAGTGACTCCATGATTTACCGCTGTTCCCGGCTTTCTTTTGTTGACAGAGGCTTTTCTCATCCGTTTATTCTGGTGGAAAGTCTGACTTCCGAGGTGGTGAAAGCAGAGAAAAAGGCATACGAAAAAGTGATCCGTATGATAGCACATGAGGTGAATAATACGACTGCGGGCATTACCTCTACTCTTGATACGGTGGATGGTGCCTTGGAATGTATGGAGGATACGGAAGACTTGCGCGAAGTGATGAAAGTCTGCATAGAGCGTTGCTACAGCATGAGCCGTTTTATCACGAATTTCGCCAATGTGGTGAAGATTCCCGAGCCTCAATTACAATCAGTGGACTTGAATGACCGCGTGGCCGCTTGCAAGACATTTATGGAAACGGTTTGCCGTAACCGCAAGATTACGCTGCATCTTAATTTATGTAAAGAGAATCCCGAAGTGATGATGGATACTTCCTTGTTTGAGCAAGTATTGGTCAACATTATCAAGAATGCGGCTGAAAGTATCGGGGAAACAGGAGATATCTTTATCCGTACTTCCGTATCACCTACGATGTTGGAAATTGCTGATACCGGTGCCGGTATCAGTAAAGAGGTGGAAACCAAGCTGTTCAGTCCTTTCTTCTCCACCAAGCCTAACGGACAGGGTATCGGTCTTATTTTTATCCGTGAAGTTTTGATAAAACATGGGTGTACTTTCTCTCTTCGTACCTATCCGGATAAACTGACCCGTTTCCGTATCCGTTTCTGATGATTTTCTACCACTTTACCACGCTGCGATGCTTCCGTAAGGAAGTGCAAAGGGAGGGGGTATAGTAAACGTCTTTCGGATGTTTCTTTTTGTGCTGTTGGTTCTTTCGGAATCTCAGTTCAAAATGAAATACCCTTTTTATTATGCTAGGCTGTCCACGATAAAAAATGTTCAATCAGGATTGGATGAAATCGGTTCGTTTGGTTTATCTTCACAATATTATGTGCTAAATAATTAAAATATGAAATACCCTATCGGCATACAAATTTTTAGTCAAATCCGTGAAAACAGATCTGTTTTCACGGACAAGACCGATTTTATCTATCAGTTGGTGAGTAGAGGAAGTATCTATTTTTTCAGCCGTCCGCGCCGTTTCAGCAAAAGTAGTATGAAGGGCGGAGAGAGGTGAGGTAATATCCGGACAAGCCTGAAAATATCCTGTAGTTTGGAATAAGTAATGTTATAAAATAGCCTGATACATTATTTTATTCATCGTTATAAGCCCAAATCCAAAAAAGTTGGGATTGTTCATGCCCTCATGCTCTCACTGTATATGTAACATGTTGGCCATGAATGATTTGTGTAGTTATGGTAAAAATAGTTGCTCTCACTTATGCTCTCACTAATCCCTCATGCCCTCACTACGTTTTGAAGCATTCTTCCGTATAACATGTTTGTTGTCAGTTATATATACTTTTTTATAGGATATTCCGGCTTGATGTAAAGTAGGATGTTTTTTGGCTTTTTGAGAAGAAAAAGTGTACGTAAAGGGTTTGTATTTCTATGGAATGTGATCGTAAAGTTCCCGGCATTTCATGCAGGGTAAAAAGATCAAGACGTTTTTAAAAAAGCTCTTGTTCTTTTTTAAAAAGGCCGTTATCTTTTTTTGAAAGTTCTTGATCTTTTTAAAGAACGTCCTTGTCTTTTGAGGTGAAATTCCGGATCCTACGCGAAAACTTCCACCACAGAGTTTTGCAAAACTGCTGCTACTGCTACCACCCTTTCCATTGAAAGCACCATGGGCAGGACGTTTCATAGGGTGATGGCAGCATTTTTTTATATGGTAAAAAGGGTTGCTGTCACCACTTTTACCTCTTTTTTACCCCAAAAAGTCCGTAGGAGGGGGAAGAAACAGGAGGCGGAGGATGACCAAATACTGGGAAAAGGTGGGAATACAGGCACACAGCATCCGGAAACCGGATCGGCAGAATATTGTACACCAACAAACAAGACACTGACTACAGCCTGATGGGAATCTGATTGCGGATCGCCAGAACTGAAGTTTCAACCCTACGGAACCGGTTGAAGCTGAACCTTATGGCTGAATATGATGTCCGTACAATTAATATAGGTGCTGAATACAGCTTTTGGAAAGATTATATCAATGCAGTGATAGAGTTCAACCGCTGCCGTTACTTTTCCGGCGGAGTGTTTTTTAAAGTCCACCTGAAATAATAAAAGGAGTGGCTGTCAGTCTTTGATTTTCTTTTTATACACTTCCCCTCTGTTCATTACTTCCTTAACGAAATTGTAGGTTTCCACCCCTCGGAAGTATCCATTCTTACAAACCGGATCATTGAAATATTCTTCATTACTTTTAAGCAGAATATAGTTATCTACGCTGTTGTTCCATACATATTTATTCTTGCCGTATTTTTCAGCCAGTGCCATGGCATCCAGTACGTGTCCTATTCCGGCGTTATAAGCCGCCAAGACAAATTTCATCCGTTCGTTTTCATCTTTTATTGCGTTGAAAGAACGGGAAGTGGCAGCAATATATTTCACGGCGGCCTTTATACTCTCTTCCGGATTCTGTTCTTTACCGGGAGGAACTCCCATAGCACGCGCCGTCCGGGGCATGAGCTGCATTAATCCTTTCGCGCCTGCCCATGATACGGCTGTTGTATCAAAGTTTGATTCCGTATAGGCCAGGGAAGCTAAAATACGCCAATCCCAATCTATATCTTTGGCATATTTCTTGAATAGAGTGTCGAAGTGTGAAATCTTTCCGTCTTTGATGGACAAGATGGAACCGTGAGGTGTCCGTTTGCTTATTTCAAAATAACGCTTGCTACTGGCCTGATAGGCAGGAGAAGTCATATTTTCCTGATGCCATTTAGTAGCAGCTTCACCTAGTAGCGGTGAGGTCTTACGTACGGCCCATGAGGCACGTTGGTCAAAACTGACAGCCAGGTCAATATTCAGATTGGGGTAATAAGTCTTGTTTAATTTGGCAAGGTCGTTATCACAGATGGCATAATCTATCTCACCATTGGAAACCTGCATGATTAAATCCTCGGTGGTGATGCTGTCATTATCGACTTCGTGTATCAATATACCGCCACCCAGTTCTTTATCCAGATTGATGAGACGTTCCAGATACTTTCCTGGTTTTACATAGACCTCTTTCCCGATTAATTCTGTTACATTATTCAGTGCTTTCTTCTTTTTTTGAGTATTACGTTGTACCAATACCTGATGGGTGATGATATCTTCCCCGCAAAACTCTACACTGTCTTTGAACTCTTTGGTGACAGGCAGATTATAGGCTATCAGGTCTCCTTCTCCTTGTAATAGTTTATGAACCAGGTCACGTGCATTCTGTGCTACTTTTATTTTCAGTTTTACGTCCAATGAACGGGCAAACTGATCGGCCAGCTCATACTGGAATCCCATAGGCTCGCCCCGATAGTCGAAATAAGAAGTGGAACTGTTCAGTGTCAGGACTACTAATTCTCCGCTGTCTTTTATTTGCGGCAAATCATAATTTGTCACTTCGGCAGATTGTTGCCGGTTACGGCACGCTGTCATGCATATACAGGCAAGAACTAATAGCCAGACATTTTTCATCTTCCTAAAATCTTTTCAATATATAGTTTAAGGATTTCAATGGCCTTTTGGTTGTTGCCTCCATTGGGGATAATAATATCGGCATATTGCTTGGTAGGCTCTATGAATTCGTCATGCATCGGTTTCAGAATGTTCCGGTATTTGTCTATCAGCATTTCCAAGGGATGGCCGCGTTCCACCATGTCGCGGGTAATCACACGCAGCAAACGTTCGTCGGGTTCGGCATCCACAAAAATCTTTAAGTCCATCAAGTCTCGTAACTCTTTATCATAGAGACTCATGATACCTTCCACAATGATGACTTCCTTTGGCTCTACACGAACTGTTTCGGGCAGGCGTGTACATACTAGATAAGAATAGGTGGGCTGCTCAATGGGATGCCCTTTGCGCAGGTCGGCAATCTGTTGTTCAAAGAGCGGCCAGTCAAAAGCATCGGGATGGTCGAAATTGGTTTGTTTACGTATTTCCAAGGGAATGGATGACTGATCGTTATAATATGAATCTTGTGGAATGACTGCAACGGAACCTGGGGGCAGGCTCTCTATGATTTTTCTAACTACAGTGGTCTTTCCTGAACCGGTTCCGCCGGCTATACCAATAATTATCATAATAATAGAATGTATTTTAAAACAAAACTGTTACTTTTGCATCAGGTTAAATACTTTAGCCCTGTGTCGATTACAAAAGTAGGATAATTAATTAAAATATCAAGTATGGTTAAGCACATTGTTTTATTTAAATTGAAAGAAACTCTTTCACAGGAAGAAAAATTGAAAGTGATGAATGATTTTAAAGCGGCTATTGAAGCTTTGCCGGCCAAGATAGGTTTTATCCGTCATATATTTGTGGGACTGAATGCCAATTCTGCTGAAAAATGGGATATTTGTCTGGATAGTGAATTCGATACGCTGGCAGATGTCAATGCCTATGCCGTTCATCCGGATCATGTAGCTGCAGCCGGCCTTTTGAAGGAGGTTAAGGCTGATCGTGCTTGTGTGGATTATGAATTCTAAAAGATAGCCTATGAAAAAGATAATCAATCCCTGGAAAGGGATGGAAGGATATAATTGCTTTGGCTGTGCTCCCAACAATGAAGCCGGAGTGAAGATGGAATTTTATGAGGATGGGGATGAGGTAATTAGTATATGGAAACCTCAGCCACAGTTTCAGGGATGGATTGATACGTTGCATGGCGGTATTCAGGCGGTGCTGCTGGATGAGATTTGTGCATGGGTGGTTTTGCGTAAACTACAGACTACCGGTGTTACGTCCAAAATGGAAACCCGCTATATGAAACCTGTTAATACCAACGATTCGCATATCGTATTGAAGGCTTCCATAAAGGAGAGGAAGCGCAATATCGTATTTGTAGAAGCGGCTATTTATAATAATAAGGAGGAACTTTGCACCAAGGCGCTGTGCACTTATTTCACTTTTTCTCAAGAGAAGGCAAAGGAAGAAATGCATTTCTTGAACTGCGAGGTGGAGCAAGATGAGATAATACCTTTAATTTGAAAGAAAAAACAAAGTTTTTGCGATAATTATTTGCTGATATTAAATATAAACTTTATTTTTGTCGCAAGTAAAAAGAAAAGACTATGGTTAGAACTGCTACACATCATCATCATTTTCCTAACGAATAATTCGGTGGGCTAAGGTGATATTGTAGTATAATGATATAGGGCTTGCCGAAAACGGTAAGCCCTTTTTATTGCCGGTTAATAATTAAAAACAGATAGAATCATGCTTAGAATTGCAGTACAGTCAAAAGGCCGTTTGTTTGAAGAGACAATGGCATTATTACAAGAGGCAGATATTAAAATCTCCACTTCTAAAAGAATTCTTTTAGTACAGTCGTCTAATTTTCCGATCGAAGTTCTTTTTCTTCGCGATGATGATATTCCTCAGTCGGTGGCTGGTGGAGTGGCTGATTTAGGGATCGTAGGCGAGAATGAGTTTGTAGAGAGAAAAGAGGACGCTGAGGTGATTAAACGTTTGGGGTTCAGCAAGTGCCGTTTGTCATTGGCTATACCTAAAGATGTGGACTATCCGGGTTTGTCTTGGTTTGAAGGACGTAAGATTGCGACTTCTTATCCCGGCATTTTGAAAGATTTCATGGATCGGAATGGCATTCATTCTGATATTCATGTCATTACCGGTTCGGTAGAGATTGCTCCGGGAATCAGTTTGGCTGATGCTATTTTTGATATTGTCAGTTCGGGATCTACTTTGGTAAGCAATAGCTTGAAGGAAGTGGAAGTGGTTATGAAAAGTGAGGCGTTGCTGATAGGCAATAAGAATATGTCTGAGGAGAAGAAAGAGATTCTGAACGAACTCTTGTTCCGTATTGAAGCGGTGAAAGCTGCCGAAGACAAGAAATATGTCTTGATGAATGCTCCGACAGAGCGTTTGAAAGAAATTATCGAAGTGCTGCCGGGTATGAAGAGTCCTACTGTGATGCCATTGGCACAAGAAGGATGGAGTTCGGTACATACAGTGCTTGACGAGAAGCGTTTTTTGGGAGATCATCGGAAAACTGAAAGCATTGGGCGCGGAAGGTATTTTGGTATTGCCCATTGAGAAAATGATATTATAGCCGGTCCATACGTCAGGCGAGATTTGTAAACTTATAAAAGAATACATGTATGAAGAAAATAATATATCCTGAAAAGAAAGACTGGATGGAAATTCTCCGTCGTCCGGCATTGAATACAGACACGCTGCGCAATACGGTTAAAGAAGTGCTGGATAAAGTGAAGACGGAAGGAGATAAAGCGGTGAGGGAATATGAAGAACGTTTTGATAAGGTGAAACTGGACTCACTGGGGGTTACTGAAACGGAAATTGCTGAAGCGGAAAAGGAGGTACCCATTGAATTGAAGGCAGCTATCATGCTGGCACAGAAAAATATTCATACTTTTCATAGTTCTCAGCGGTTTGAAGGGAAAAAGGTGCAGACCGTACCCGGGGGTAACTTGTTGGCAGAAGGCGGTTGCTATTGAAAAGGTGGGCTTGTATATTCCCGGAGGCACGGCGCCTTTATTTTCTACCGTATTGATGTTGGCTACTCCGGCACAGATTGCAGGTTGCAAGGAAATCGTACTTTGTACTCCTCCTGATAAAGAAGGAAAGGTTCATCCTGCTATCTTGTATGCGGCAAAATTGGCCGGGGTAAATAAAATATTCAAAGCAGGAGGGGTGCAGGCCATCGCTGCTATGGCATACGGAACGGAAAGTGTGCCTAAGGTTTATAAAATTTTCGGTCCGGGTAACCAATATGTAACGGCTGCCAAGCAGCAGGTTTCTTTGCGGGATGTTGCGATAGATATGCCTGCCGGTCCTTCTGAAGTCGAAGTGCTGGCCGACGAGACGGCTAATCCTGTATTTGTGGCAGCCGATTTGCTTTCACAGGCGGAACATGGAGTTGATAGTCAGGCCATGCTGATAACTACTTCTGAGAAATTAATGAAGGAGGTGGAGTATGAGGTACAACGCCAGTTGGCTTTGCTTCCCAGATGGGAAATAGCCGAAAAGTCGTTGGCAAGCAGCAAATTGATTTTGGTGAGGGATATGGATGAGGCAATTGCTCTGACGAATGAATATGCTCCCGAGCATTTGATTATCGAGACCAGGGATTATATGGAACAGGCAGAGCGTATTGTCAATGCCGGATCTGTATTTCTAGGTTCACTTACTCCGGAGAGTGCCGGTGATTATGCATCCGGAACCAATCATACTTTACCTACCAATGGTTATGCCAAAGCGTATAGTGGGGTGAGTCTGGATAGTTTTATCCGTAAAATCACTTTTCAGGAGATTAATGGCGAGGGTATTCAGAATATCGGTCCTGCTATTGAGGTGATGGCGGCTAATGAACAACTGGGTGCGCATAAGAATGCAGTAACCGTAAGATTAAAAACAGTATAAAGATGAAAGATTTGAAAGAATTGACGCGCCCGAATATTTGGGCTTTGAAACCCTATTCATCGGCACGTGACGAATATAATGGAGCGGAGGCATCTGTTTTTCTGGATGCCAATGAGAACCCGTACAATACACCTAATAACCGTTATCCTGATCCTATGCAGCGGGAATTGAAGAATATGATAGCTCCTATTAAAAAGGTAGACCCCGATACGATCTTTCTGGGAAACGGCAGTGATGAGGCTATTGACTTGGTGTATCGCGCGTTCTGTATTCCGGGGGTGGATAATGTAGTGGCTATTGACCCTACTTATGGTATGTATCAGGTGTGTGCCGATGTCAACGATGTAGAATATCGCAAGGTGTTATTGGATGAAAACTATCAGTTCAGTGCCGATAAACTATTGGCGGCAACAGACGATCACACCAAACTGGTTTTTCTTTGCTCGCCCAATAATCCTACCGGTAATAACCTGGATCGTAGGGAAATGGAAAAATTACTGGATACTTTTCAGGGATTGGTGATTATAGACGAGGCCTATTCCGATTTTTCTGATGCGCCGTCTTTCCTTGCCGATTTAGATAAATATCCTAATTTGATTGTCTTTCAGACTTTTTCTAAGGCATGGGGATGTGCTGCCATTCGTTTGGGCATGGCCTTTGCGTCTAAAGAAATCATCTCTATTTTCAGTAAGATTAAATATCCGTATAATGTGAATCTGCTGACACAGAAAGAGGCTGTTATGATGTTGCACCGGCATTATGAGGTAGAACGTTGGGTAAAGTCGTTATTGGAAGAACGGACGCGTTTGGTCAATGAATTTGTAGAACTGCCTTGTTGTGAGAAAATCTATCCTACGGATGCCAATTTCTTTCTAGCTAAAGTGACAGATGCCAAGAAAATATATAATTATTTGGTAGGTAAAGGTATCATAGTGCGTAACCGTACCAGTATTTCTTTATGTCGTGATTGTTTGCGTGTGACTATTGGTACACGTCCGGAGAATGATATGTTGTTGGAAGCATTGAAGAATTATGAATGTTGAAGTATGAAGAAAGCGTTGTTTATAGATCGTGACGGTACGTTGGTTATAGAGCCACCGGTTGACTACCAATTGGATTCTTTCCATAAATTGGAGTTTTATCCTAAGGTATTTCGTAATTTGGGATTTATCCGCAGCAAACTCGACTTTGAATTTGTGATGGTTACCAATCAAGACGGCCTCGGTACTTCTTCTTTTCCTGAGGATACCTTTTGGCCGGTGCACAACCTGGTGTTGAAGACATTGGAGGGGGAAGGCATCATTTTTGATGATATCTTGATAGACCGCAGTTTTCCGGAAGACCATGTGTCTACCCGTAAGCCTGGAACAGGAATGATGGGAAAATATCTTATCGGTGATTATGATTTGGCAAACAGTTTTGTTATTGGTGATCGTGCTACAGATGTGGAACTGGCTAAAAATATGGGCTGTAAGGCTATTTTGTTGCAAGAAAATATGGATATTCTGAAGGAAAAGAACTTGGAATCCTACTGTGTATTGGCGACTACGGATTGGGATAAGGTCGCTGAATTCCTTTTTGCCGGAGAACGTATAACGGAGGTCCGTCGTACTACGAAGGAAACGGATATTTATATCAGTTTAAATTTAGATGGCAGCGGAAAATGTGATATTTCCACAGGTATTGGTTTTTTTGATCACATGTTGGAACAGATTGGAAAGCATGGTGGTATTGACCTGACCATTAAAGTAAAAGGTGATTTGGAAGTGGACGAACATCATACTATTGAAGATACCGCCATTGCTTTGGGTGAATGTATTTATCGGGCATTGGGCAGCAAGCGTGGCATTGAGCGTTACGGATATTGCTTGCCCATGGATGATTGTCTTTGTCGGGTAGCTTTGGATTTTGGCGGTAGAGCATGGTTGGTATGGGATGCTGAGTTTCATCGGGAGAAAATAGGGGAGATGCCTACCGAGATGTTTCTTCATTTTTTTAAATCATTGAGTGATGCAGCTCGTATGAATTTAAATATCAAAGCCGAGGGGCAGAATGAGCATCATAAAATAGAAGGTATTTTCAAAGCTTTGGCTCGTGCCATAAAGATGGCTGTGCGAAGAGATATTTACCATTTTGAAGTACCCTCAAGCAAGGGATGTATTTAAGTCGGCTTCAAAGACAAAGTAACTTAACTTAGTTGGGCGAGTAAGTTAAGTTACTTTGTCTTTGAAGCCGACTTACTTTTTTATGTGGTTTATAGCTCTTCGCATTCTTTCAGCCATGAAGCTGCACTGGCATCGCTCGGCATACGCCAGTCACCTCGGGGACTGAGTGATACAGATCCCACTTTGGGACCATCGGGCAGGCAAGAGCGTTTGAATTGTTGTTGAAAGAAACGGCGGCAGAATATAGTAAGCCATTTTTTGATTGTTTCCTCATCGTATGTATCACGAAAAGCGATACTTGCCAGGAAGAATATCTTGGCGGGACGAAAACCGAAACGTAGGAATTGATAAAGGAAGAAATCATGCAGTTCGTATGGTCCTACCAAATCTTCTGTCTTTTGTTTTATATTGCCGTTTTCATCAGCAGGAATCAGTTCGGGACTGATAGGAGTGTCTACAATATCGAGCAGGGTAATACGTGATTCATTATCCATGCCATTCAAAGCCACCCAATTTACCAGGTATTTGACCAGTGTTTTGGGAATGCTTCCATTGACTCCGTACATAGACATATGGTCGCCATTGTAGGTGGCCCAGCCTAGGGCAAGTTCTGAAAGGTCTCCCGTACCAATGACAAGACCGCCCAATTGGTTGGCAACATCCATCAGAATTTGAGTCCGTTCGCGTGCCTGGCTGTTTTCGTAGGTTACATCGTGTACGGTCATGTCGTGGTTAATATCGTTAAAGTGTTGGATGCAGGATTCCTTTATGCTGATTTCTTTAATGGTAACACCTAGTGAAGCCATCAGATGGAGAGCATTGTTATAAGTACGGTCGGTAGTACCGAAACCAGGCATGGTGATGCCGATGATACCTTTTCGTGGCAGATCCAATTTATCGAAAGTCTTGGCACAGACCAAAAGTGCCAAGGTGGAATCCAGACCACCGGAAATACCGACTACTACAGTCTTGCAGTGAGTGTGTACCAGACGTTTGGCTAGTCCTGCTATTTGGATAGCGAAGATTTCTTCACAGCGTTCATCCAATTCTTTGCCTTGAGGAACAAAAGGATGAGCTTCTATACTGCGCGTCAGACTAAGATCGCGTGTGTTGACAAATTCTGTACTGATGTGGATGGCGGGACGTCCCGGGCAGTTGCCGATATTGGCGGCAAAAGTGGTATTGGTCAACCGTTCACCACGAAGACGCTCCACGTCTATTTCACTGATGACCAATTGTTCCTTGAATGAGAAACGTTCAGACTCGGCAAGTAACGTGCCGTTTTCATATATCAGTCCGTTGCCTGCAAAAACAACGTCTGTGGTTGATTCGCCGAAACCGGATGAACTGAATACATATCCTGCCAGACAGCGTGCTGATTGTTGACTGACTAATGAACGGACATAATTATGCTTGCTTATTCCTTCATTGTCGGCAGACATGTTGAAAATGATTTCCGCTCCTTTCAGTGCTAATGCGGAACTGGGCGGAATGGGGGCCCACATGTCTTCGCAGATTTCAATGCCAAAGCAAGTTTCCGGAGTGTCGAAAAGCAGGTTGGCGCTGACCGGTACATTTTGTCCGCAGAGGCGTACATTGGCATCCGGGTGGTTCAGAGCAGAGGTAAACCAGCGTTGTTCATAGAACTCTTTATAATTAGGTAAATATGTTTTAGGAACAATACCCAGTATTTTCCCTTTTTGGAAAACAACAGCACTGTTCAGCAGCGTGGAATTCATAACCACAGGCATCCCTATAATAGAGATGATATCCATTTGTCGGGTATTATTCATAATTTGCATTAAAGCCATTTCTGCTTCTTCCAACAGTAAAGACTGACCGAACAAGTCGGCGCAAGTATACCCTGTAATACTTAGTTCGGGGAAAATGATAATTTGTACTCCTTTCCCGTCTGCTATGGCAATTTGAGTTTCAATCTGTTGTGCATTAAATTTGCAGTCAGCCACTTTCACTATCGGAATGGCAGCCGCCACTCTTACAAAACCGTATTTCATATTATACCTATTATTATATATACCTGCAAAATTAATCATTCTTTCCCGATTTATACCTCTAAATAAAAAAAATAAAAAAAAGTGCGTGATTTATTTGTTTGTTGCGAATAACTATCTATCTTTGCACATGAAATAAAATTGTAATAGTTACAAAAAGGGAATATATGAAGAGTTACGATTATCTTATCAGTTATAACATTAAGCCGTCCGTACAGCGCATAGCTATTATGGATTATTTGTTGGCTCATAAAACTCATCCTTCTATCGATGAGATTTATTTGGCGCTATGTAAGGATATTCCAACCTTGTCCAAGACTACAGTGTATAATACACTGAAACTCTTTGTCGAGCATGGAGCAGCTTTAATGCTTACAATTGATGAAAAGAATGCGTGTTTTGACGGCGATACTTCCCTACATGCTCATTTCCTTTGCAAGAAATGTGGTAAAATATTCGATTTACCCTATAGTAATGAAGTGAAAAAAGTAGAGCAAATTGATATGAATGGATTCAAAGTGGATGAAATTCACCAATATTATAAAGGTATATGCCCTGCTTGTTCTAAAGAAGATTAAGAAAGAAGTTAAAAAGGATAGAGAGTAAATGACTAACTAATAAATAAAATATTGACTAACTAATAAAAAAAGAAATTATGAAAAAGTTTATTTGTACAGTTTGTGGTTATATTCATGAAGGTGATGCAGCTCCTGAAAAATGTCCGTTGTGTAAAGCGCCTGCTTCTAAGTTTAACGAAATGGTAGAAACAGAAGGTGGATTGGAATTTGCAGACCAACACGTTATCGGCGTAGCAAAAGGTTGTGATGAAGAAATGATTAAGGATTTGAACAACCATTTCATGGGTGAATGTACAGAAGTTGGTATGTATTTGGCAATGAGCCGTCAGGCAGACCGCGAAGGTTATCCTGAAGTTGCTGAAGCTTTCAAACGTTATGCTTGGGAAGAAGCAGAACATGCTGCTAAGTTTGCTGAGTTGCTGGGTGACTGTGTATGGGATACAAAGACTAACTTGGAAAAGAGAATGAATGCTGAGTCAGGTGCTTGTGCTGACAAGAAACGCATTGCTACTCGTGCAAAAGCTTTGAACTTGGATGCTATTCACGATACAGTTCACGAAATGGCTAAGGACGAAGCTCGTCACGGCAAAGGTTTTGAAGGTTTGTACAACAGATATTTCAAGAAATAATATACAATTTGCTATAGTATAAATGGAGAGAGGGGGAGCAATTATTATTGCCCCCTCTCTTTTATTGGTTATATTTAGATTAGAGATATATAGGGCTTGTTTCTCATTCTTTCAGTAACACTTCTTCAATGGCTTTCCTGAAAGTAGCTTTATTGGCTGCTCCTATAATGATTTGTGGCTGTCCCGTTTTGGGAATAAAGATGATGGTGGGCAGTGACTGTATTCCCATAACGGCAGATAATTCTTTTTGTTTGTCTGTATCTACTTTGTAAACTGCAATTTGATCTTTGTATTCTTTGGCCAGACTTTTTAGCAGAGGGGCAACCATACGGCAGGGACCACACCATGTGGCGTAAAAATCAATAACTGCCGGTTTCTCTCCTTTGTATTTCCAGTTAGTGGAACCGGAAGTGTAGTCAAATATATTATCCAAGAACATTTGTTTGTCCATACGTATGACTTTTCCTGAATTTTTATCTGACTTATCCTGGACAGGAGTTTGGGCACTGAGATATCCCGTTAATCCGGCAGTTAATAGAATACATGTGATTGTTTTCTTCATATTTTACTCATATTGGGCTAGAATAGTGCTTAAATCATTGGCACGCATTACACCGCTTTGTCGCCACAATTGCTTACCGTTTTTAAAAATCATTAGTGTGGGAACTGACTGAATCTGATAGTATGCAGCAATTTCTTTATGTTTGTCTACATCTACCTTGACAATTCTTACTTTTTCCCCTTTTATTCCTTTTAATTCTTCTAAAATAGGTTTCATGGCTTTGCAAGGTCCGCACCATTCAGCAAAAAAATCAACTAATACAGGGATGTTTGAGGTGATTAAATCTTCAAATCTTTCCATAATGTTCTCCTTTCGTTATTTTTATTATAATAAAAACGTTTATAGGGTGCTTTTTGTTTAAAAGTAAAGCCGGAACAGTAGACTGTTCCGGCTTTACATATATAAGGTTGATGAACTATTATTTTTTTACAGAAGAGGGAGTATAACGTGCATTCAGTCCGTCAATGATTTCTTGTGTGATGTTGTATGCCGGATTAGCGTATAGCAAGTTGTCAAATCCTGTATTGCTGATAATCAGATCATATCCTTTGTTCTGATTATAAATTTTCAAGAATGAATTGATAGAATCACGTAACTGCAAGCTGTTCTTTTGGTTTTCAGAAGCTAGCTCGTCGCTTAGTTTCTGTTGGAGTGCCTGCAGTTCTTGTTGTTGCTTCATCAGTCTCATCTGTTCTTGTTCAGCACGTTCACGTGTAGCAAAGCCATTATTTTCCAGTTTGCGTTGGAATTCTTTAGCATCAGCATCCAGCTTCTTTGCTTTTTCATTTAAAGTAGTGCGGATATTTTCTTCTTTCTGTATCATCACTTCATTTAAGTCATTCCAGAAATTGTACTTAGTCAACAGTGAATCGATTTCCACATAAGCTATTTTCATGTTTGAGGAACCTGCAACGCCGGCAGCCGGAGCAGCGGAAGAAGTTGCAGCGTTGTTGTTTTTGTCGCTACATTGTGCGAACACTAACACGATGGCTAGCGCTAGAAATCCATTCAGGATGAAATTTGTTCTTTTCATAATCTTTTTCACGTATTGTTTATTAATTATTATCCGTTTTGCTTTGCTTTTCAATTTCGGCTATGGCATTTTTATTAGGTTTGCGTGCTTCACGATCTTGTGATTGCACACAGCCTATTCCTTTTTTACGGAGTGCCTTATTACCGCTTACATGTGTATTTGGAAACTTTCCTTTTAGAAAGATTCCGATAGACAATAATGCTATACAGATAGCAACTATTAACACAGTTATAAGGATAGTATCAAGCATTTCTATTATTTTTGTGGTGCAAAGTTAGTGTAAGGCAAGGGAAATGCCAAATTTATTGAAGCATTTCGTGTCTGCGGACTAAATTTGCATAGCAAATATAGAATTTTGCAATGATTTAGCTTTCTCTTTTTTCATTAAAAAAGAGGAAGTGTCCTATTTAAGAGAATTATTTAACCATTTTTTGCAAATTTGGAAACTGAATTTTCCTAAACGACATGATTATGAATGAAAAGAATTTAAAGCCTGCATCTGTCTTTTATTATTTTGAAGAGATATGTAAGGTACCCCGTCCCTCTAAAAGAGAGGAGAAAATAATTGCTTATTTGAAAGCCTTCGGTAGAGAACATGGTTTGGAAACCAAGACAGATGAAGTAGGCAATGTATTAATTAAAAAGCCTGCCACTCCGGGTAAGGAGAATTTGAAAACTGTGATTTTGCAGTCTCATATAGATATGGTTTGTGAAAAAAACAGTGATGTGGAGCATGATTTTCTAATTGATCCTATTGAAACAGTGGTGGACGGTGAATGGTTGAAAGCCAAAGGTACTACATTGGGGGCGGATAATGGTATCGGTGTGGCGACAGAATTAGCTATATTGGCTGCTACTGATATAGAGCATGGTCCGCTAGAGTGTCTTTTCACGGTGGATGAAGAAACTGGATTGACAGGTGCTTTTGCATTGAAGCCAGGGTTTATGACTGGTGATATTCTGATTAATTTGGACTCGGAAGATGAAGGAGAATTATTTATCGGCTGTGCCGGTGGTGCAAATACTACAGCGGAATTTACTTATCAGCCTGTTTCTGCCCCACAGGATTATTTCTATTTCCGTGTGGCGGTCAAGGGATTGACTGGTGGGCACTCCGGTGATGATATTAATAAAGGTAGAGCGAATGCCAATAAGCTGCTGAATCGTTTTCTGACCCAGTTGGCTTCTAAATATATTTTATATTTATGTGAGATTGATGGTGGAAACCTGCATAATGCCATACCTCGTGAGGCACAGGCATTATGTGCGGTACCTATGAAGGATAAGGAATCGGTTCGTGTAGATTTGAATATCTATACCGCAGAACTGGAGAATGAATATGCTGCGACAGAACCGAACTTGAGAACCGAACTCTCTTCTGAATCCCCTTGTAAGGAAGCGATAGATATGACTACTGCCGGACACCTTCTGAGAGCTGTTTACGCTGTGCACAATGGAGTGTATGCCATGAGTCAGGATATTCCGGGATTAGTAGAAACTTCGTCTAATCTTGCTTCCATCAAACAGGTAGAGGGAAACAAGATTAAAATAGTGACTAGCCAGCGCAGCTCCATTCTTTCATCACGCAAGGATATGTCCGAGATGATCCGTTCTGCTTTTCTTTTGGGAGGTGCTGAAGTAACAACTGGTGAAGGCTATCCAGGGTGGAAACCGAATACGGATTCTCCAGTTTTGAAAGTTGCGGTAGATAGCTATAAAAAACTTTTTGGTGTGGAACCTAAAGTAAAGGCAATTCATGCCGGATTGGAGTGTGGTTTGTTCCTTGAGAAATATCCGTCACTGGATATGGTTTCTTTTGGACCTACTCTGCGTGGTGTTCATTCACCTGATGAGCGTATGCTGATACCTACTGTAGATAAATTCTGGCGTCATTTGCTGGATGTATTGGTTAATATACCGACAAAATAATTTATATGAAGAAAACAATTTTATTTCTTTGTTTGTGCTACCTGGTAGGGGTGACGTATGCACAGGAACCGTTTCGGGTAATGTTCTATAATGTAGAGAATTTGTTCGATTGTCAGCACGACACGTTGAAAAATGATTATGAATTTTTGCCAGATGCTCCGAAAGGATGGACACAAGCGCGCTATCATGATAAATTGGCTAAGATAGCTAAGGTTATTATTGCCACCGGTGAGGAAAATGTTCCCGATTTGGTGGGGCTTTGTGAAGTGGAAAATGATCATTGCTTGAAAGATCTGACAGAAAACTCACCATTACGCGAGGCAGGTTATCGTTATGTCATGACTGATTCTCCTGATGAGCGTGGTATTGACGTGGCGTTGCTTTATCAGCGAGGAAGTTTTAAGTTGCTGGGCAAAAACAGCCTTTCTGTTCCTTATAAGGAGATGGAACGCCGCCCTACACGTGATATCCTTCATGTGATGGGGCAGGTAGCATCAGGTGATACTTTGGACGTGTTTGTGTGCCATATGCCGTCTCGTGCCGGTGGTGAGGAAAAAAGTGAGCCTTATCGTCTTTTCACTGCACAGATATTGAACATAGCGGCAGATTCCATCATAAACCTTCGCCAGCATCCCAATGTGATGATAATGGGTGATTTTAATGATTATCCCACTAATAATTCGATAGCTAAAGTATTGGGTGCCGTGGCTCCGAAAGGTGAAGTACAGGCTAAGAAACTGTATAATCTGATGGACGGGCGTAAGGAGGGAACCTATCGTTATCGAGGTGAGTGGGGCGTACTTGATCAGCTGATTGTTTCCGGTTTTTTGTTACAAGGGCATGATAGTATGCGCACTTCATATGATAAGGCACAGATTTTAAAATATCCGTTCCTATTGGAAGAGGATGAAAAATATGGTGGTGATATCCCATCACGTACCTACTGGGGAAAGAAATATCATGGTGGCTATAGCGACCATTTACCAGTGTGTGTGGACTTTGAAATTGGAAAATAGGGAGAGAATTAGTGGTTAGTGATGAATGGACTGCGCTATTATGCCGCAGGTGTTAATCACTAACCGCTATATATTTCTATTCATGATGATAAGGACCGTTATTCAATATAGTCATCGCCCGGTATAGCTGTTCTACGAAAATAAGGCGTATCATTTGATGTGAGAAGGTCATCTTGGATAATGAGATCTTTTCTTGGGCTGCATCATATATTTTGGGTGCAAATCCGTATGGTCCCCCAATGATGAATACTAACCGTTTGTTTACAGTGTGCATTTTGCGTTCTATCCAGTTGGCAAATTCTACGGAACGGAATTCTTTTCCATGTTCATCCAATAAAACCACTACATCGCCCGGCAACAAAGCTTTCAGAATTAGTTCTCCTTCCTTCTCTTTTTGTTGCTCCATACTCAGGTTTTTGGTGTTCTTGAGTTCGGGGATGACTTCCATATCGAAAGAAATGAAGTGCTTGGTACGTTCCACATAATCATTGATAGCGGTGATATAATGTTTTTCGACAGTGCGTCCTACTACTAATAATGTAAATTTCATACGTTCTTTTCTGGTTTACTTTGCAAAAATACGGAAAATCTCTACCTTTGCCTATCAATTCATAAAAAAACGATAACATTATGGACGAATTAGTAGTAAAAGACTTAATAGACAGACTGATAGACCTGTCTTTTGCTGAAGATATAGGTGATGGGGATCATACTACCTTGTCATGTATTCCCGCAGATGCAATGGGAAAATCAAAGTTGTTGATTAAGGAAGAAGGTATTTTAGCAGGCATTGAAGTGGCTAAAGAAGTATTTCGCCGTTTTGATCCCACAATGAAGGTGGAGGTGTTCATTCAAGATGGAACTCACGTGAAACCGGGTGATGTGGCTATGGTGGTGGAAGGTAAAGTTCAGTCACTTCTTCAGACAGAACGCTTGATGCTGAATATCATGCAACGCATGAGTGGCATTGCTACTATGACCAATAAATATGTGAAGAAACTGGAAGGTACGAAAACTCGTGTACTTGATACCCGTAAGACAACTCCGGGTATGCGTATCATGGAGAAGATGGCTGTAAAGATAGGAGGAGGATGCAATCACCGTATCGGTTTGTTTGATATGATTCTGCTGAAAGACAACCATGTAGATTTCGCAGGCGGCATACACAATGCGGTGTCCCGTGCCAAAGAATATTGTAAGGCAAAGGGTAAGAACTTGAAGATTGAATTGGAAGTGCGTAACTTTGACGAATTGAATCAGGCGTTGGCAGAAGGTGTGGATCGTATTATGTTTGATAACTTTACACCTGAAGATACTCGTAAGGCTGTAGAGATAGTAGGAGGTCGTTGCGAAACCGAGTCTTCCGGTGGTATTACTTACGATACTATGTTGCCTTATGCGCAGGCAGGAGTGGATTTCATTTCTTTTGGTGCGCTGACCCATTCTGTAAAAGGATTGGATATGAGCTTCAAGGCCTGTTAAGGAAATGTTTTATGATAAGAGAGAATTCTAAATTTTGGACTTCTTTTTGAAATGTGAATGACGCAAGTGGTACGAATAAAATTAAAATGAATTCGCACATTTGCGTCATTGATATTAGTTTCTTTTACTTTCTTCTTTAAATTGGGTAGGTGTCATTTCCTTTAACTTGTTTAAAGGAGGTACTGAAATGCCTCTGGCAGGAAAAGCCTACCTTGCAAGATATGTCGTTGATATTCATGTTGGTATTTGTAAGTAAACAGATTTTTCTGTGTATAGTGTTCTTGATTTTTTCAGTTTGGTCATAGCAAGACAGTCCAAATCCATGATATGATGTGATGTTATTTATCTTTTCGTCTCTTTGTTTTATCTTTGTCGTTGAATATTATAGTAATTAAGTATATGAAGAAAAAAAATGTTTTTAAATGGTGGGGAGTTGTTTTGATATTGTCTATGTGTTCTGTCCATGCTGAGGCGCAGGATTTGAAATCTGTATTGACAGGAGTGGCAAAGGCCGTAATTGGTAACAAGGCTACTACGGCTCATTCCATTGTGGGGACTTGGACTTATCAGGCTCCTGAATGTCAGTTCGAGAGTGATCAGTTGCTGGCAAAGGCTGGTGGAGAGATAGCGGCCAAAGAAGTGGAAGAAAAATTACAGACAATATATGATAAGATTGGTTTGGCTGGTATTAAGTATATTTTCAAGGAGGATGGTACTTATTCATATATATTGAAAAAACGTACGGTAAGCGGCACTTATGTTTTTGATGATGAAGCTAAGACGATTACTATGAAAAATAAGTTGGGCATACAGACGGTAGCTTATGTGACAGTGACAGGAAATAGTATGAGTCTTGTGTTTAATGCTGATAAGTTGATGTCTATTCTAAAGGTGATTACTGGAGCGGCTTCCAAAGTAAATTCCACAGCTGCCACTCTTAACAGTGTAGCTGAAGCTTATGACGGGCTGATGTTAGGATTTGAATTGAAAAAGTAGATGCTTTTTGTAAAATATGGATACAGGTGTTTTATGAAAGTTGAAAAATAGTGATTGGAAATAATGTTTGAGGATAAAGCCGTTTTGACCTAACCTTATTATTATGGTTAGGTCAAAACGGCTTTTATTTAAAATGTATTGTTTCCGTATATACTGGTCATGAATGTGATATGTTGCATATATGTGAGAACGATTTATTCTTGTTCTTTCAGTGCTGCGAAAATCAGACCTTCCAGTTCTTCCGCCAGTTCGGGGTTGTCCTGAATCACTTGTTTGGAGGCGTCACGTCCTTGTCCCAGTTTGGTTTCGTTGTAGCTGTACCATGAACCGCTTTTCTTGATAATGCCTAAATCAGCACCTAAATCAATGATTTCACCAGCTCTTGAGATCCCTTCACCAAACATGATATCGAATTCGGCTTTACGGAAAGGAGGTGCCACTTTGTTTTTCACCACTTTTACTTTAGTCTGGTTGCCGATTACTTCTTCACCATCTTTCAGTTGAGTGGAGCGACGGATATCCAAACGTACGGAAGCGTAGAATTTCAGAGCATTACCACCGGTAGTTGTTTCAGGGTTACCAAACATGATACCGATTTTTTCACGCAACTGGTTGATAAAAATACAAGTTGTATTGGTCTTGCTGATGGCTGACGTAAGCTTGCGCAAAGCCTGAGACATCAAACGTGCCTGTAAACCTACTTTGTTATCACCCATATCTCCTTCAATTTCAGCTTTCGGAGTCAATGCCGCGACAGAGTCGATAACAATGATATCAATGGCGGATGAGCGTATCAATTGCTCAGCAATTTCAAGTGCCTGTTCACCGTTATCGGGTTGTGATATCCATAAGTTATCTACATCCACTCCCAGTTTGGCCGCATAGAAACGATCGAAAGCATGCTCGGCATCAATGAAAGCGGCAATGCCGCCTGCCTTCTGAGCTTCAGCAATGGCATGGATAGCCAATGTAGTCTTACCGGATGATTCGGGACCATAAATTTCTATGATTCTACCTTTGGGATAGCCGCCTACCCCTAATGCGGCGTTCAAGGCGATAGACCCGGTAGGAATCACTTCCACTTCCTGTACGTTGTCATCACCCATTTTCATGATAGAGCCTTTACCAAAAGTTTTCTCTATCTTATCCATTGCAGCTTGCAGCGCTTTCAGTTTTTCACTATTTCCGGCACTCGGACTTGCTGCGAATGGAATTTCTTCGTTATCTTTTTTTGCCATAAATCTGTTGGTTTATAAAATTTGTTGTGCGTGCTCTTTTGTTTTCACCTCTTTGGGAGAGATGATACGTTCAATCACGCCTTCTTCGTTAATGATGAAAGTTGTACGGAATGTACCCATATATTTACGTCCGTACATACTTTTTTCTCCCCATACTCCGAATTGTTCTACCAACTTCTTGTCGGTATCGGCAATAAGAGTAAAGGGTAGCTCGTTCTTTTCAATAAATTTCTGATGCGATTTGGCATCATTCACACTGACACCGATTACTTCATAACCATGGGCGCGCAGTTCCGCATAATTATCACGCAAATTACATGCCTGGGCAGTACAACCAGATGTCATATCCTTAGGATAAAAATAGAGTACTATCTTTTTTCCTTTGTAATTACTTAAACGAATTTCTTCTCCTTTTTCGTTTAAGCCTAATATTTCCGGGGCTTTATCTCCTATGTTCATTTTTTAGTGGTTAATGATTAATGGTTAGTGTGGCCCAAGTATGAATTATGGGCCATTAATCACTATTTTAAAGTTCTAGATCACCATCGAATACTTCATGCCAAGGCAAACCTTGTTTGTTCAGTTGTTCCATAAATGGATCGGGATCAAACTCTTCTACATTCCATACTCCCGGACGTTTCCACAATCCTTGCAGGAACATCATGGCTCCAATCATGGCTGGAACTCCAGTTGTATAGCTTACTCCCTGCATTCCAGTTTCTTTGTAAGCTTCTTGATGGCTACAGTTGTTGTAAACATAGTAAGTACGTTCTTTGCCATCCTTTACGCCTCGGATGCGGCATCCGATAGAAGTTTCGCCTTCATAATTTTCTCCTAGATCCTGTGGATTGGGGAGTACGGCTTTTAGGAATTGTAACGGAACAATTTTCACTCCGTTATAATCTATTTCGTCAATGCGGGCCATACCGATATTCTGGATGACACGCAGATGAGTCAGGTATTCCTGACCGAAAGTCATCCAAAAGCGAGCACGTTTGATGGTCGGGAAATTCTTAACTAATGATTCCAGCTCTTCATGATACAGCAAGTAGGAATCACGAGGACCGATATTGGGATAAGTCAGATCCTTGTGGTATTCCAATGGCTTGGTGGTCACCCATTTGCCTTCTTCATAATAACGTCCGTTCTGAGTAATTTCGCGGATATTGATTTCAGGATTAAAATTGGTAGCGAACGCTTTGTGATGGTTGCCGGCATTACAGTCCACAATATCCAAGTAGTGCATCTCGTCAAAATGATGTTTTGCTGCGTAGGCTGTATAAATACCACTTACTCCCGGATCGAATCCACAACCCAGTATCGCTGTCAGTCCTGCGTCTTCAAAACGTTTTTTATAAGCCCACTGCCAGCTGTATTCGAAATGAGCTTCATCCTTTGGTTCATAGTTTGCTGTATCCAGATAATTCACCCCGGCTTTCAGACAAGCTTCCATGATGGTCAGATCTTGATAAGGCAGAGCTACATTGATGACGATTTCGGGTTTGAAACTATTAAACAGGGCTACCAGTTCGTCTACATTGTCCGCATCTACCTGTGCAGTCTTAATAGCTGGATTGCCGATAGCTTTTACGATTGCATCACATTTTGATTTTGTACGGCTGGCGATCATGATGTCAGTGAATACATCCGGATTCTGAGCCACTTTGTGTGCTACGACAGTACCTACACCGCCTGCACCGATAATTAATACTTTACCCATTTGCTGTTTTTTATTCTTGTTAAAATAAAATGCCCGGCAGACATTACCGTTCACAGGGCAAAGATAACAAAATATTTTGGGTATTAGTGGATACGGTCTAGTTTCTTATTGGTGAAATCTAAGGTTTTTCTTTCGTAGGACCATGTTTCATAGCCACCCGTGACTATATGGATGCGCATGGGATTACCTAATGCCAGACGACATTCGTCGGTTGTCATTCCTTTTCGTACCTTACCGCGGCTTATCATGTTCCAAACTTCTTCTGTGATATTCGGATACTTGGTTCGTAAGTTGCCTATGCCGAATAGATCCGTAAAATAATTGTCTGATTGTAAAATCACATCAACTACACTCGTATGGGTGAATGCAGCTTTTATCTTATAATTCTTTCCATCTATGTTTTCCAATTCTAAAAAGACGTAAGGAGAGTTGTTTTGTGAGATTATATTTTTGATGGTGAATTGTGTATATCGGGGAAGTCTCACCGGAGTGTCTGTTTCATCCAGACATTCCGTTTCCGCTTTCAGATAGACAGGTTTTTTTCCATATTTACTCATCAGATTCTTTGATTTTTTTGTATTTGCATCACTGAAGCTAAATGAATTTGGAAAATATTTATTTTTATTTTCCATAATAAAATCACTGTCTGCCATGCCACAATTAGTCTTTGATATAGCTACCGGCTGATAGTAGGTGTTTCCTTTCTTGTCTTGGAATACGATTTTTACAGGGTATGCGCGGCTGCCCACTCCGACAGCTGTTACTGTTACTTCTTCATTTATACCAATCGGGACCTCTTTATAGCCCGATATGCTGTTGGGATCATCTATACGTACTTTATTGGTACGCATATATAGGGTTTGTCCTTCCAGCAGTTCTTTGGCTATGTCCACATCACCCAGGTAGGCAAGGGTAGGAATACCGGCTTTGGGCTTCAGGCAATATTGTTCCAGAGTGGTGTTTTTAAGTTCGTGATAATATTGTTGCCCTTCACATTCAAAGTTAAAATGTACAAAGCCCCGTTCGGTAATTTCTGAACCCAGATATTCAAAAATCTTATGTTTTAACTCTCCTGTATCCACCTCCTTGTTGGTTTCCGCCGATTTAAAAGGAGGAATAATGATGTCTTTACGTTCCGGCATCACCATGAATTTCATGCCTGGTGTCCAGTCACACAGGTTGTAATACTTGAAATGATCGTTTATAAACTGTTTTTCCAAAGATTCTACGGAAATACTTGTTTGTTGTGAAGTAGTCGTGACTATATATCCGTTTTGTGCATAAGTGCATAGGCTACAGCTTGTTGCCCCAATTAAAATGGCTAAAAACCTTTTCATTGCTTTAAGTGTTAGTATATATAAATTGATACAAAGGTATAAAATTTTTGTGTATAATTGCTATAGTGAAAAATAAAATGGTTAGTTTTGCACACTAAACTAACAGATTTAACAAAAAAATAATATGAAAAAACTAGTATTGAAAATGATGGCTGTTTGTGCCGGAGCATTGATTGTATCTTGTGGTAGTGGAAAGAATATGTTGTCTGTTTCTTCTCTGGATGGGGAATGGAATATTACAGAGGTGGATGGACAGAAGATATCTACAGAGAGAATGCCTTTCATTGGTTTTGATGTAGCTCAGAAACGTATTTATGGCAATAGCGGATGTAACCGTATGATGGGAAGTTTTGAAGCCGACTCTCTGAAGCCAGGTACATTGAAGTTTGGACAGATAGGAAGTACCCGCATGATGTGCCCTGATATGAAGACTGAGCAGATGGTATTGGGTGCATTGGATAAAGTGACTTCTTTCCAGACGGTTTCTGACAAGCCCGACGTGATAACTCTATGTAATCAAGATGGTCAGCCGTTGATGACTTTGGAAAAGAAGGCGGCTCCGGAAGTGTCACTGTCTGATCTTTCAGGAGAATGGGTTATTGAATTGGTGAATGGAAAGAAGATTGTAGGTACGGCTGAGGTGACCCCTTTTATCGGTTTTAATTTGGATGAAAGCCGCATTTACGGTAATGTGGGCTGTAATACCATAAATGGTGCGTTAATGCAGGAAGATGGAAAACCCAATTCTTTGAGATTTGACAATGTTGCTACTACCATGATGATGTGTCCTGATATGGAAACTGAAACTATCGTGCTGAATGCTTTGAATGAAACAAAAAGTTTCAGCATGAAAGATGATAAAGTATATTTGTTAGGTGAAAATGGAAATGAATTGTTGGTGTTGAAGAAACAATAATCCATCTACATTCGAATTGATATGGGTCGGCCTGTTTTCTCATAAACGAGAAAACAGGCCGATTGCATTTATGGCATTATGCTAGGATGCTGACAGGTTTTTTATTTGGTGGAGTTCTGACATTCTTGCCTTATATGAATCCATTTAAAAGTATCATATAGCAAATAAATCAGTCATTTTGTCAGCCTTTGTCACATTCTTATTTTTGGCATACCGTTTGTTTTATGAAGGGCGTGCGGTTGGTGCACCAAAGAAAAAAGAAGTCCTTCGTGAACCATTCGCCAAGAAATCAGTTTAATTGAAAACAAATAAATAAAGATATATAATTATGGGAAAGATTATTGGTATTGACTTAGGAACCACAAATTCATGTGTTTCAGTATTTGAAGGTAATGAACCGGTAGTAATCGCAAACAGCGAAGGTAAACGTACCACTCCGTCTATCGTTGCATTTGTTGACGGTGGTGAACGTAAAGTAGGTGATCCTGCAAAACGTCAGGCAATCACTAATCCGCAACGTACTATTTTCTCTATCAAGCGTTTCATGGGTGAAACTTGGGATCAGGTACAGAAGGAAACTGCTCGTGTTCCTTATAAAGTAGTGAAAGGTGACAATAATACTCCGCGTGTAGATATTGACGGACGTCTTTATACTCCGCAGGAAATTTCAGCTATGATTCTGCAGAAGATGAAGAAAACTGCTGAGGATTATCTGGGACAAGAAGTTACAGAAGCCGTTATCACCGTTCCGGCATACTTCTCGGACTCACAACGTCAGGCTACTAAAGAAGCTGGTCAGATTGCAGGTCTGGAAGTGAAACGTATTGTGAACGAACCGACAGCTGCTGCTTTAGCTTATGGTCTTGATAAGGCTCACAAAGATATGAAGATTGCTGTATTCGACCTTGGTGGTGGTACATTCGATATCTCTATCCTTGAGTTTGGTGGTGGTGTATTCGAAGTACTTTCTACTAACGGTGATACTCACTTGGGCGGTGATGACTTCGATCAGGTAATCATTGACTGGTTGGTACAGGAATTCAAGAATGACGAAGGTGCGGATTTGACAAAAGATCCGATGGCTATGCAACGTCTGAAAGAAGCTGCTGAAAAGGCAAAAATTGAATTGTCTTCTTCTACTTCAACAGAAATCAACCTGCCATACATCATGCCCGTAGACGGTATGCCTAAGCACTTGGTTAAGACTTTGACACGTGCTAAATTTGAAGCTTTAGCTCACAATTTGATTCAGGCTTGTCTTGAACCTTGCAAGAAGGCTATGAGCGATGCAGGCTTGAGCAACTCTGATATCGATGAGGTAATCCTTGTTGGTGGTTCTTCACGTATTCCGGCTGTTCAGGAATTGGTAGAAAAATTCTTCGGTAAGACTCCTTCCAAGGGTGTTAATCCTGACGAAGTGGTTGCTGTAGGTGCTGCCGTTCAGGGTGCTGTTTTGACAGATGAAATCAAAGGTGTGGTATTGCTGGATGTTACTCCGTTGTCAATGGGTATCGAAACATTGGGTGGTGTAATGACTAAGTTGATTGATGCAAACACTACTATCCCGGCCCGCAAGAGTGAGACCTTCTCTACAGCTGCCGATAACCAGACTGAAGTGACTATCCACGTACTTCAAGGTGAACGTCCGATGGCTGCACAAAACAAGTCAATCGGTCAGTTCAATTTGACTGGTATTGCTCCGGCTCGTCGTGGTGTTCCTCAGATTGAGGTGACATTCGATATCGATGCCAACGGTATCTTGAAAGTATCTGCCAAGGATAAAGCTACCGGCAAGGAACAAGCTATCCGTATCGAAGCCTCCTCTGGTTTGAGCAAGGAAGAAATCGAAAAGATGAAAGCCGAAGCTGAAGCTAATGCAGAAGCAGACAAGAAGGAACGTGAAAAGATTGACAAATTGAATCAAGCTGACTCCATGATTTTCTCTACTGAAAATCAGTTGAAGGAATTAGGTGACAAGTTGCCGGCTGATAAGAAAGCTCCGATTGAAGCTGCTCTTCAGAAACTGAAAGATGCTCATAAAGCACAGGATTTGTCTGCTATTGATACTGCCATGGCTGAACTGAATACAGCATTCCAGGCTGCCAGCGCTGAAATGTATGCTCAGAGTGGTGCACAAGGTGGCGCTCAGGCCGGTCCGGGTGCAGGTGCAGGACAACAGGCTAATCAGGGTTCTTCTAATAATAAAGAAGATATTCAGGATGCTGACTTCGAGGAAGTCAAATAATAAGTAATTCAAAGTCGTAAAGTAAGAAATTACTGAATAGATAAATCATAAATGAGGCATAATTAATAGTAATTGTGTCTCATTTTTTTATTATAGCATATGAGTAAAAAATTTATTAGAAAAACAAAGGAAAGTAAACCAGTTGTTGCAATATGTTATGACTTTGATAAGACATTATCACCAGATGACATGCAAGCGCAAGGGTATATACAATCTGTTGGGGATGAAGTCGAATCTTTTTGGAAAGAGTCCAATGGGTTAGCTGAAGAGAATGACATGGATCAAAATTTGGCTTACATGTTTACCATGATTCAGAAAGCGCATGGAAAAGTCATATTTAATAAAAAGGCATTAATGGATTATGGGGCGAAAGTACAATTATTCCCCGGTGTTGAGACTTGGTTTAAGCGCATTAGAGACTATGGCATGGAAAGAGGAGTTATTGTAGAGCATTATATCATTTCATCAGGTCTTAAAGAAATGATAGAAGGTACAAAAGTCGCTAATGAATTTGAAAAAATTTATGCCAGTTCCTTCTATTATGATAAAGATGGTGTTGCTCAATGGCCAGCACAAGTTATTAATTACACGAGCAAGACTCAATTCCTTTTTAGAATAGAAAAAGGGACATTAGATGTGAATGATTCAGGTGTCAATGACTATTTTAAACCAGAGGACATTCGTATTCCTTTCAGAAATATGGTATATATAGGTGATAGTGATACGGATATACCTTGTATGAAACTCATTAATTCTTATTCAGGTCATTCTATTGGAGTTTATAATCCAAAAACAAAAGATAAACGAAAAGTCTATAAAATGATGGAAGATAAGCGCATAAAATATTATACTCCTGCAGACTATACAGAAGGATCTGAATTGGACAAATTAGTCAAAACCATTATTGATACAACTGCATCGAATGAAAAATTGATGGCTGTCCATTACATAAATAAGCAAGAGCAGGTAAGCCATAATGGACAGATAGATAATAAGGAAGACAAAGAAAAAGAGAAACTTATTATGGATTTGGAAAATAGCAACAGTTTTAAACAAACTCATTCAATAATTTCAGAACTTAAGAAAATCAAGAACTGGACTCTAGAAGAAAAGAAGCAATTAAAGATTATAGCGGAGAAGAATAAGCAGATTTCTTATATAATGAAGGATGGTGATGTTGCCTCTTTCTACTCATCTCTTGAATAGACTTAAGATTTTTCTATCAACTGTCCTCCTGATTCAAAATAGCTGACGGCAAAAAGTCGTACCTGACGGAGAACCACGTTTCTCCATATAATCCAATTGAGTAAACATATGCCTTGAATGGGGAAATTAAATTAATTGCCAAACGCTAGTGTTCCGGTTTTAATGTGACACTAGCGCTGTTGTTTCTTTTTCTCTTCTCTCCCTAACCTTTTCTAATCCCGGCATCTTTTTGCCAATACACTTTCTCCAGCAGGAAAATAGAGAGGAAAAATTTTCATCAAAAAACTCACAATTTTACTACGGCTTTTATCCATATTGTAAAAAGCAGAGCAGACAAAGTACATTAGTTCTTGCTGACTACATGTTTCTTTGGGCTGTATGTTTATTGAGGGAGCAACTATCAAGTCATGTTCAGCAAATGATAGAGCACTGGCAAGTATAGCTTCCTGTTCTTCTTCAGTAAATACCTTGATTTTTTCTGTTAACCATTCAAGCTCTCCTTGCTGAAGTGCTTGTTGCTTTTCGTTTTGATGTTCCAATAGGATTGCCACATTTTCTTGTTGCTTTTCTGTCAAGGCGTTTTCCAATGCTTGGTTCTTTCGTTTAAGAACATTGAATTTTAGCAAAGCAGCAATGTACATACAGAAATATCCTACTGCAATATCGAATATTAGGACAAGCAGATAATTGTTACTTGAGTTTTGTATGCCACCAGCCATATATTCACTAATAGGGATAACAGCTAATAGCATGATAATGGCTATTGCATAAAGCACTCGGTATCGCGTTTTATGGTTTCCTGTGGCAAAGAGGCAAGCAAAAAGGCGATAATCAAAACGGCTATGATTGCAAAGAGTGGTATGAAAGAGGTCTCCATAGGTTTGTTGTTCTGTTTATGGTTTAACAATAATGCGCCAATAACCAGCCTTGTCTGAACCTTCGTGAACCAAAATTCCCATACCCCTAAGGCTCTTGATATTTTTCTCTATAGCGCGTTTAGTTACACCAATCTTGTTGGCCATATTATCAGCTGTGATTGAAGGATCTGAAATAACGAGGTCGATTATCTTTTGTGCAGTTTTACTGACTTTCTTCTGTGTTTCCGATGTATCTCCGAACTTATCCGCATTTACACCGAACTTTTCGACCGAACTTTCTTCATTTACACCGAACTCTTTTGTGTTTACACCGAACTTTTCGACCGAACTTTCTTTGTTTACAGGATACTTTTCGAGGGTACTATTTACCCTGTTGGCTACTTCTTCAACAGGCATTCTTCCGTTGTCACCCCAGTTCAAATTATAGAATGTGGTGTAGAAAGAAGTCGCTTCCGTTTGATATTGCGGCTCTTTACCTTGCAGGAAATTGGGTAGCTTCTCTGTAAGCTCTCGCATTTTGCGTAAACCGGAACCACGTTTCTCCATATAATCCAACTGTGTGAACATGTCTGCAATGACAGGGTTACGGCGCATGGACGGCACTTTGTATATGTCACGGTCTTGAATCTGTGTTCCGTCAAGCATTGCGCCCGGTGATACCAGTTCTACACGGTCATCGTAAATGTCAATATGCACTTCACCACCCATCACAGTATAATCTCTATGGATAAGGTGGTTTACCAATCCTTCGAAGATAGCACGGTCTGAATAGTCGGGGAGGTTTAGACGATAGTTCGGCATCTTCACCCAACCACTCATGGTATAGTTCTTGATGAAGTCCATGCCGTATTTCAATAGCAATACAAGGTTAGCCCGATGTTCCACGGAACTGATGGCATCATCTTTATAGAGTCCAGTCCAACGGGTACAGAAAATACGTGATTGGAATACGGTACAATTATCCACAAACAGCAATCCGGCATTGGTCAGTTTGCCGTCAGGAGTTACTAGTCCGAATGATTCCAGATACTTGTCATTCCATTCCTGATGGGTTTGCTCACGGAAAGTATTGGCGAGAATGATGAAAGAATGTTTGCTGGCATCCACTTGGGTAGGCAGTGAATCCCAAGTCATGTGCGTACCTTTCAATACCAATGAAAGAAGCTGTTGCGAATTACACTCCACGCTTTCATTGCCAACTCGTACATATGCGGTACGTGTCCCATCCTGATAATAGTAATAAGGTGTAAGCGTTCCTGCCTTTACTTTCACTTCAAGCAAGGTATGCCCTTCGTGTTCTATCGGAATAAGCTGAACTTCCGGCACAGGGTCAAGTCGTGCCTTTATCATTTCACTGATAAAATCAGCATCGGCTTGTGGATTCTCCAAACCTACAATTACACCGTCATCATTCACTCCATAAAACAAACTGCCACCGTCCGTATTGGCAAATGCCGACACGGATTTAAGCCATGACTTTACTTTCTTACGTTCCAGCATTTCCTTGAAATCGTAAGCCGAGCATTCCGCTATCAATGTATTGTTATGTATTTGCATAGTTTCCTTATTGTTGTTCGGGTATAACATCCCAATATCATATACAAAGGTAAGGATAAAACCGAAGAATCTGTTAAAAACATCGCTTTCTTTTGATTTTTATGCGTTTACATCTCTTGTTTATGAATAAAAATCGTACTTTTGTGAGCAAGAGCGTGTGTTGCTTATGGATGCTTATTTTCGGGTTTGCGTTATATTTGCAACACGTGTACGCAAGTCGCTGATAGATATATCATGTTGACTTTGAGGAAGTGAAGTAATTCAGACAAGGACATAAACAATAAGCAAAAGCGTGCAGTTTATCAGAGCTGCGCGCTTTTGTATTTTTTATTGTTATATACTTGTCGATATAAGAACACTGAGTTCTTTCTCTTTAATTCTAAAGAATCTATTTGCCATTACAAGTATTTAAGTCCTCATTAAAATATAAATCATGATATTATATTTTTCTTTGATGATTTATTTAATTAACCTAGGTAATGGCAAATATGAGATTAGTAAAATTAAAGAACCGTCCGAGTAAGGGCGTTTTCGTTTTTGAATACATGCAGGAGCAGATAGAGCGTCTTAGAGGGCAAGGAAAAGAACGGACAGTCGAAACATATCAGTCCGCATTGAACAGCTTCATGAAGTTCCGTGACGGCATAGACTTATGTTTTGATGAGATGGATGCAGATTTGATGGAACATTATGAAACGGAGATGCGCTCCACTCACCATTTAAGTCGTAATACCACCTCTTTTTATATGCGTATTTTGCGTTGTGTGTATCGTAAGGCAGTGGGTGAGGGACTGGCCCTTCCTGCAGATCCTTTTGAGAATGTATATACTGGTGTGGACAAGACCTCAAAGAGAGCTGCCACCCTGACAGATATCAAACACATCAAGCAGTTGGATCTTTCCGATCATAAATCATTGGAATTTGCACGAGATATCTTTCTCTTTTCTTTCTATATGCGAGGAATGTCTTTTATAGATCTTGCCTATTTGCGTAAAAAAGATCTCAATAGTGGCTTTGTGAGTTATAGCCGTCGTAAAACAGGTAAGAAACTCATTATACGGTGGGAAAAACAGATGCAGGAGATTATTGACAGATACGGAGATTCGGAAACACAATATCTTTTACCTATTATAGAACGAGAAGATGGCACGGAGCACAGACAATACCGGAATAAAATGTTGCTGGTGAACCGTAAGCTGAAGAAGATTGCAGCCCGGGCAGGATTGACCACACCACTTACTATGTATGTGGCGCGCCATTCCTGGGCAAGTATAGCTAAGACGAAAAACATCTCGATTGGTATTATCAGCGAAGCGATGGGGCATGATTCAGAAACTACTACACAAATCTATCTTTCGTCTATACAGACTAATCAGATAGATAATGCAAATAGAAATATTTTAAAAGATCTATAAGAAGGGGAATATTTGAATTATTTTGAAATTAGGACGCACTCTTATATAGAGAGCGTCTATCGGCTGCAAAGGTATAGATTTATTTTCATTTTCTAGCATTTACAGACTGTAAACTGATAAAAAAAGTTTTTTTCTCTCTCTATATATAATAAACTTATGGGCTGATTTTATTCATACAACTTACTACATAAATGGAAATCAGAAATTTAAGAAATCGGACGCTCTCTATATAAGAGTGCGTCTGTTTTTAGTCGGATTATTCCACTATGAGTATTGTAAATAACAAGGGCAAAGACATGCCACAACAAATTTTGGGAACGACGGTTCAAAAGACCGACGACGCCGTAGGCATATTCCGAAATGATCAGGAAAAAAAGCATTGGTATGTGGCTGTTGTAAATAACAGAAGTGAAAAAGCCTGTCAGGATAGATTACGAAAACGTTTGAAAAACGAAACTGATAGTGAGAAAGCTTATGAAGTTTATGTCCCTATCCAACAGGAGATGAGTATTCGTCATGATGGTAAACGTAAAAAAGTGGACCGTATTGTTTTCCCTGCTCTTGTGTTCATTCGCTGCACAGATTCAGTAAGACGGAAAGAAATAGTCTGCCTTCCTTATATAAAACGTTTCATGGTTAACATAGCCGGTTCTTCCCGAAATACTTGCCGTCCCGTAGCTATTATTCCAGATCATCAGATGTACAGCTTGATGCGTATGGTCAATGATGCCGAAGAACATGTCACTATTGAGTCATGCCCTCTGCATTTGGGCGATCGTGTCCGTGTAAACGGTGGCAAACTGGTAGGGTTGGAAGGGAATATATGTCGTGAAATAGATGGTTCTACTAGTCTGGTTGTAAAAATTGATATCCTTGGATGTGCTAAAGTTACCATTGCTAGAGAATTGCTGGAACCTATAGCGGAAAAAAACTCAGTTAACATATAATTATATATTGACATACAATGACCATAGCAGTAGACTTTGACGGTACTATTGTTGAGCACAAGTATCCGGCAATCGGCAGGGAGTTGCCGTTTGCCATTGAGACATTGAAAAAATTGCGTGACGAACATCACAGGTTGATTCTATGGACAGTGCGTGAAGGGCGTCTGCTTGACGAAGCTCTTGCCTTTTGCCGTGATCGCGGTCTTGAATTTTATGCCGTGAACCGCGACTATCCGGAGGAGGAGAAAGGGCGTAACAATCATTACTCACGCAAGCTCAAAGCCGATCTTTTTATAGATGACCGCAACTTGGGAGGCCTTCCCGATTGGGGTACTATTTATGGAATGATTCATGACGGAACCACTTTTTCGGATTTGATACGTAATGCCGGTGAATCTCCTGTTTCGGAGAATCACGGCAGAGGTCTTTTTTCGCGCCTGTTTGGCAGATGATTGAATAATAAATGAAAAAACTGATATGAAGACTTTAAAGAAACTATTATTGTTTGTTGTGGCATCCGCCTTGTTGGCAGGCTGCACCTCCTATAAAAATGTACCTTACATGCAGAATCCCGAGGTAGTGAACAGTTACAGGGAAGATCTTCCCCTTTATGATGCAAAGATTATGCCGAAAGATTTGCTGAGTATAACTGTGAACACGAGTGATCCTCAGGCTGCCGCTCCTTTTAACCTGACGGTACAGACTCCTCTGAATGCAGCCCTGACCAATATTAATACTACCACACAACCCACTCTCCAGCAATACCTGGTAAATAACAAGGGTGAGATAGATTTCCCCGTTATCGGTCGTCTGAAGGTAGGCGGCCTTACGAAAAACGAGGCGGAAGATTTGATCCGTGAGCAATTGCAGCCCTATCTGAAAGAGAGTCCTATCGTTACAGTCCGTATGGCAAATTACAAAATTTCGGTATTGGGAGAGGTGAACCGTCCGGGTACTTTTACAGTAGGAAATGAAAAGGTAAATATCCTTGAAGCCCTTGCCATGGCGGGAGATATGACTGTTTATGGCGTCCGTGACAATGTGAAACTGATTCGTGAAGATGCAAAAGGCAAGCGTGAGATTATCAATTTGAATCTTAATAATGCAGAACTGGTTGTATCTCCCTATTACTACCTGCGCCAGAACGATATCATCTATGTAACGCCCAATAAGACAAAAGCCAAGAACTCGGACATTGGCAGCAGCACCAGCATATGGATCAGTGCTACATCCATTTTGGTATCTCTTGCAAGCCTTCTGGCAACCATCTTGAAATAAAACTCATAAATATAATTGTTGATTACAAACTGTTGATATGACTGACGAACAGAAGAACACCCCTTCGGGTACCGAGCAACGTGAGGAGAACGTTGATCTTTATGCCTTGTTTTTTAAATACTTTGCCTATTGGCCGTGGTTTGTAGCCAGTGTGCTGGTTTGTATTATATCTGCTTTCATCTATCTCCGTTATCAAGCTCCTGTCTATAATGTCGATGCGGCCGTACTCATCAAAGAAGGTGACAAGAAAGGTGGAAGCAGTAATAATCCTATGGGAGCCCTTCAGGATCTGGGTATGTTCTCCATGACTAACAATTTTGACAATGAGGTGGAAATCCTGAAGTCAAGAACCTTGATTAAAAAGGTGGTGAATCATTTGAATTTGTATATTTCAGTGGCCGAGGAACGTATGTTCGGCTATAACACTCCTTTATATAAGTCCACTCCGGTAAAAGTTTATATGACTCCTGAAGAGGCAGACAATCTGGAAGAAGGAGCCAAGCTTCATCTAAAATACACCATGAATGGAAAATTGGATGTAAAAGTGGAATATATGTTTGACGAGGAGAAGCAGGAGACTGAGGTAAGTTTTGACAGTATTCCGGCTGTTTTCCCCACTCCAGTAGGAGTTTTCAGTTTTACAAAGAACGACTCGGTCCCACCTTTGGAAGAAGATATGAATCTGGTGGCATACGTTAATTCTCCTACAGATGTGACGGAAAGTTATGTAGAGAATTTGTCAGTGGAACCCACTTCGAAGACTACCACAATTGCTGCCATCAGCTTGCAGAATACGGTAAAGCAGCGCGGTATCGATTTTATCAATTGTTTGGTTGACTTTTATAATCTGGACGCGAATGACGAGAAGAATGAAGTGGCTCAAAAAATCCGCAGAGTTTATAGACGAGCGTATTGGCATTATCAATCGGGAGTTAGGTACTGCCGAAACGGAACTTGCCGATTTCAAGCAACGCTCCGGATTGACCGATTTGACCAGCGATGCCCGTCTGGCTTTGGAAGAGAGTTCGAAATATGAACAGCAGCTGACCGAGAATGCCACCCAGTTGAGACTGGTGGAGTCCTTGCGTAACTATGTGAACAATCCGAAGAATGCAAACGAGGTGATTCCCGCCAATGTAGGGTTGCAGGACCAGAATTTGGGTTCTATCATCAACCAATATAACACGATGCTGATCGAACGCAAGCGTTTGCTCCGTACCTCTTCCGAAAACAATCCTGCGGTAATCAATATCAATACGGGCATCGAGTCCATGCGGCACAATGTGCAGACTACCGTGAACAGTGTACTGAGAGGGTTGCAGATAGCGCAGTCCAATCTTGAACGTCAGGCACGGAAGTTTGAAGGCAGGATCAGCAGTGCGCCGCAGCAGGAGAAAGAATTTCTTACTATCTCCCGCCAGCAGGAAATCAAGGCGACCCTTTACATTATGTTGCTTCAGAAGCGTGAAGAAAACGCAATAACCCTGGCATCCACTGCTAATAACGGACGTATCATCAAAGCTGCTCTTCCTAGTAAAAAGCCGGTTTCTCCTAAGAAGAAGATAGTTCTGCTGGCTGCCTTTGTATTGGGTATGGGTATTCCTGTAGGTCTTATTTATTTGAAGGATTTATTAAAATATAAGATAGAGAATGCCGAGGATGTGGAGAAGATAACGGATGTTCCTATTTTGGGTGAGCTTCCTTTAAGTAAGAAGCCCGAAAAAGGTGCCATTGTGGTTCAGGAGAATCAGAATGGTATGATGGAGGAGGCTTTTCGTGGTCTGCGTACCAATATGTTGTTCATGCTTGGTGCCAGTCAGAAAGTGGTGCTTTTTACATCCACACAGCCGGGTGAAGGTAAGTCTTTTATTGCTGGAAATACGGCAGTCAGTCTGGCCTATATGGGTAAGAAAGTTGTTATTGTGGGTTTGGATATCCGCAAGCCGGGGCTGAATAAGGTCTTTAATCTGTCCCATCGCACGGAAGGTATTACCAATTATCTGGCTGACCCCGAGCATACCAATCTTTTTGATATGATACAACATTCGGATGTAAGTCCTAATCTTGATATTCTTCCGGGTGGTCCTATTCCTCCCAATCCTACAGAGTTGATGGCGCGTACGGTACTGGAGGATGCAATAGAGAAATTGAAAGAGCGTTACGATTACATTATTCTTGATACGGCTCCTATTGCTATTGTGACCGATACTGCTATTGCCAGTCGTGTGGCTGATATGTGCGTGTATGTGTGTCGTGCAGATGTTACTCCGAAGTTGGGGTATCAGTATATTAATGTGCTGCGGGATCAGAAGAAATTCGATAAATTGGCTACGGTTATTAATAGTATTGATTTGAATTCAAGAAAGAGTGGCTATGGGTATGGTCATAAGTATGGCTATGGATATGGGCACAAATATGGTTACGGCTATGGATATGGTATGAAAAAATAACAGGAGATCACTTTTATAATGTGATCTGATAATAACAACCTACCATGAAAGACAAATTAGCATCCTACAACCACTTGATCGAGACCTTTGTGATTGTCACCGAGACCTTTCTTTGCGGTCTGCTATTCCTGCTTTTCAGCAAGCTGTCCAATGAGATGCAGTGGGATAGCCTGCAGGTTGGTGAAACCACCGTTCTGCAAGTCATGCTTACACTGATGTTATGTTACGCCCTTTGCGTCGTAAGCACTCAATGGCTTCCTTGAGCTTATAAAAAAGAAATATGATCTAAGTAAAAATAAAGATAGGCGGAAGTATATTTATGACATTTGGGACATTATAGGAAGTAAGTACTCAATTTAGGCAGGTACTCAATTTATAGCTATAAATTAAAAGGCTTATTTTCGCTGCAACCAAAATTTAAGAACTAAAGAATATCCGTGTGTCATTTTTAACAAGTGATTGTGAATTTGAAATGCTTAAAGGAGTTGTCACATCTAACGAAACGGCTTTCAAAACAGGCAAAAAAGACACATACCATTATTTGAATGATTTTCAAGAATAATTAGAGGATTTTTTTATATAGACCCCATAAAAACAACTCGTTGGAATATGATAAGAAATGACTTTTTAACCACTGTAGAAAAGATTAATTGTCAAAATAAATAATAAAGTTAACATGTTAATTTGCAAATGAATTTATTCAAATACATGGTGACAAATAATGAAAAATCCGGCAGAAAACAATAAGCGTGTAGCCAAAAACACGTTGTTCCTTTATTTCCGTATGATTCTTATCATGCTGGTTACCCTTTATACGTCAAGGGGCGTGCTGGCAGAATTGGGTATTGATGATTATGGCATTTACAATGTTGTAGGAGGAGTGGTTTTAATGTTCTCTTTCCTGAACAGTTGCATGTCTACCGCTACACAGCGTTTTCTTACATTCGAGCTTGGTCGAGGTGATACGGACAAATTAAAAAATGTGTTTGCTGCAGCCTTAAACATCCATATAGCTATCGGTATTTTAATAATATTTCTGGCTGAAACGATTGGGCTTTGGTTTGTCAATGAAAAGCTGGTCATTCCTGATAACAGGATTGCTGCAGCCAATTGGGTCTATCAGTTTTCCATATTGACTTTTTGCATCAACATCATTCAGGTGCCGTATAATGCAGTCTTAATTGCACATGAAAAGATGAATGTATATGCGTACATAAGCATATTGGAAGCCTTATTGAAATTAGGCATAGTCTATTTGCTTGTAATTGTATCGGCGGATAAGCTTATTGTCTATGGAATGCTTGTCTTTGCTGTGCAATTGATTATACGGATTGTCTATCAGATGTATTGCAGGAGACATTATGAAGAGAGCAGGTTTAAACTGTTTTGGGATAAAGCTCTGTATCAACAAATGTCTGGCTTTGCCGGATGGAATCTGTTCGGCAGTGTGGCATGGCTCGTGCGTGATCAAGGGACCAATATTGTCCTCAATCTTTTTTTCGGTCCTGCAATTAATGCTGCTCGTGGGGTGGCATCCCAGGTCTCAAATGCCGTTATGGGGTTTATCTCTAATTTTCAAGTAGCATTAAATCCCCAGATTACCAAGGATTATGCAACCGGAAATATAACCGGAATGGAACGGCTTTCTTATTTAGGGATAAAGTATTCTTTTCTGATATTGTTTATGATGGCATTTCCTCTTTGCTTGAACATTGATTACGTGTTGCATTTATGGTTGGTCGATGTGCCTGACTATGCTGCTTTATTCATTATATTGATAATGATAGATGCATTGTGTGGAACACTTTTTGGGACTCCTTTTATGACATCTTTGTCAGCAACGGGGTGGATACGGAACTACCAAATTGTTGTAAGTTGCATCATATTGTGCATTTTTCCGATCGGGTATATTGCATTGAAGTTCGGCTGTAGCGCATCATCGGTGTTTTATATTTCAATATTCTTCACACTCATTGCAGGTTTTGTTCGTTTTCTGTTCTGTCGGAGTCTGATTGGCTATTCATTGAAGAAACTTATAAAGGATGTTTTATCTCCTGTAGCCGGAGTGACGGTTCTTTCTTTGCCGTTGCCTGTTTTCATAAAATATCATTTCCTTGAAGCTCAAACTCTTGGTAATTTCATTTCACTATGTATAATTACCGCTATTGTCACTATGACCATTTCATGGTTTATCGGCTTGAAAAAGACTGAAAGGAATACGCTTATTTCCGTCGTAAAAAACAAACTTCATAAAAAATGAAATTGATTTGTGAGAAAGAGTTATGTACGGGATGTGGACTGTGCGCCGCAAGGTGTCCCAAACATAGCATATCCCTGGTTGCTGAAGAATTGGGACATCTTTATCCGTCCGTTGATCAGAAGAAATGCATTGATTGTGGGCTTTGTCAAAAAGCATGCCCATCGTTGCATGATACGGTATGTCTGTATCCGTCAGTGGCATACGCCGCATGGTCGAAAGACGAAGAAGACTATAGAAGCAGCACTTCCGGCGGTATGGCTTCTGTATTGACTCATTATTTTTTAGCCAATGTAGGTATCGTTTATGGATGCACTGTAATACCGGGCATTGAAATTAAGCATATCCGCATAGATAATCTTAAAGATGCATATAAATTGAAAGGCTCTAAATATGTGCAAAGCAGTATCGTTGATGTCCTGTCACAAATTAGACAAGATGTAAAAGATGGAACAAACGTATTATTTATCGGGACACCTTGTCAAGTGACAGCTGTCAAGCGAATGTATGAGGAACAACCTGATAATCTTTTCTTGGTAGACCTTATTTGTCATGGGGTGCCTTCAAATAAATGGTTGGTTGACTATATAGCAAATACTCTCAAAATAAAAGCAGATAAAGTTTCTAGCATTGGTTTTCGGTTATTTGAAGCTTTTAGTCTATGTGTATATAATGATGATAGGTTGATTTATAAGTCCGGAGATCTATGGACACACCGTTATGAAGATTTATATTATAACACTTTTATTGACGGTTTTACCTATCGAGACAGTTGTTTTAATTGTCATTATGCCAAACCGGAAAGAGTATCTGATATAACTATCGGAGATTTTTGGGGATTGGGTAATGAAACTGACGATAATTATATTCCCAAACATCCGTATGGCATTTCCTGTGTTCTTCCTCTTACAGAAAAAGGTAAAAGACTCATTTCGATTGTAAAGGATAAGCTGAATATTTACGAACGTCCAGTTACGGAAGCCATAAACGGTAATGACCAGCTCAGATTTCCCAAAAAGAAAAATCTAAGAATAAAGTTTTTTAGAAGAATCCATAAATACATAGGAGTAGATGCTGCCTACAAACTATGTGTTTGTGATAAGATTGTAAAATATAAGATTAGAAAAATAATAAGATAGTAGCATTATAATATGGGAAATAGAAAAAAGAAATGTGGTATCGTTACATTTCATAGCTCACATAATTACGGCTCTGTTCTACAGGCTTATGCCATGGTAAGAGTCATGCAGAAAATGGGACTTGATGCAGAACTGATAGATTTTCGCCATCCCAGAACAACAGATATGTATGAGTGGAGACTATGGTCTACGTATAAAAACTGGAAATGGAATTTGCGAGAATTGGTATTGCGTGGCTTATTCAGTTTTGGGAAAAAACGGGAACAGGTATTCTCTGATTTTATTGAAAATGTGCTGAAAAAATCCAAAAGGGTAAAAGATAAAAATGATATACCGGATATCTATGATATTTTAGTTTGTGGCTCGGATCAAATTTGGAATCCAAAGGCATCTGGTGAAAACGACCCTATATATTATCTTGATTTTGGCACGACTACTTGTAAATTCTCATACGCTGCGAGTTCCGGTTCGGTCAGATTTGGTGATGAAAATCCTGAACTGTTTAAAAAGTATTTGCAAAACTTGAAATCAATCGGTGTAAGGGAGCGATTTATGCAGGAATATATTAAAGAAGAATTGGGATTAGTATCAGAGATTAATCCGGATCCTACTTTTTTATTAAATGCCTCAGAGTGGTCAGAAATAGAAAAACCATATAAAGGATTACCTGATAATTATTTATTGATTTATACAATAAAAAGACCGAAAGAGACGATAAATTTTGCGCATCAGGTTGCTGTTTCTTTAAATTTGCCAACTGTACAAATTTGCAATGATAGAGACTTGAACGCATTAATGCATAAAGATGTTGATTATAGATTAATGAATGTTTCTCCACAACAATTTTTATGGCTGTTTCATCATGCTTCGTTTATCGTAACAAACACATTTCATGGTAATATGTTTTCTGTGATTTACCGAAAAAACTTTGTTCATTATGGAATAAATTCAAGTGATACAAGAATCTCTACGTTACATGATGAAATAAGACTGAAAAACAAAATCGTTTCTTCATTCGAAATAGATCAAAGGATTATTGATTACAATTTAATAGAAGAAAATGTTGCATATTATTGTAAATGTGGATTGAATTTCATTCAAGCTAATATAAATGATGATTAAATCGTTTAATCATATCTTTTATAAACAGTAGTAAAAACGTTTAAGTGTACCTATTATATACAATGAGTTATCAACTGATTTCTTTAGTTTTTTACAATTTGATCTTATTATTCCTTTTGTTTGTTTGGATTAAAACAAAAGGGTGGCAGTTAAATGGCACATTATATATTCTATTCTTTTTGTTATTTTCAGGAATAATTTCTGCTTTTTATTGGAATGTTTCAAATGGAACTATTCGTAATTATTCTAATCTGACGCTAATTCCATTTTTCTATTTAATCATTGGCTATCTTATAACCTTAATGCCTATAGTAAAATATGACATCACTCCTAGGAAAGAACTATCTATAACTAACAAGCAAGGTGTGTTTTTACACTATTTTACTCTTTTTTTAATAATCATTTCTTTTGAACCTTTTGGGGAGAATTTGTTGCATCTACCTTCTGTGATAGCTAATTCCGATTATGCTGCAAAAATGTATGATAGTAGAGTCGAGTACCTTTCTTTTATAGGACGAAAATTAAATAGAATTTCGACTTCTTTTGAGCTGATTTACCCTCCATTACTATTTTATTTTTTGCAAAAAAAAATAATATCAAAAAAAATCGTATATGGACTTATAATGGTAATTTTAAGTTTTTGGATTCATGAATTAGGATTAGGAGGGCGTTCTAAATTAGTGCAAAATATTTTATATTTAGTTGTTTGCTTTTTTTTGATGAGACCCTATATAAATGCTTGTATAACTAAAAAAATTATTTTATATGGAAGTGTTGTTATTGGGTTAGGAATTTGTATGGTATTGCTCATTTCTATTTCCAGATTTACAAGTATAGAAGCAGAAGGTAGCAATATAGAAAATATTTGGATATGGCTAGGACTTTATGCCGGTGAAGGAGTTCTTAATTTCAATTCTCTAATGTGGTATGTAGAAAAAAGCACTGGGGGCGATTCAACATTTATTTTTTTAAAAGATTTACTTGGACTAACGAAAGGCTCTGGGGTTGAAGACAATTGGGCAACAGTTAGCAAATTGGGGATACCTGGAAATATATTTTATACGTATATAGGATCTATTTTTGAAGACTTCAATAAAATAGGCACATTAATATTTCTTTTAGTGTTTTCTACAATTACTATCAAATTAACTAAAATAAAAAACGGATTAATAACATTTCCTCAAATAATAATATTATGCTTATGCGCAAGGGTGTTGGTTATTCCTACATTTTATACATACACTTCCTTAATGGCACAAACAAATTTGTTATGTGTCCTTTGTTTTTCTATGGTTATCTATTTAAAAAAATAATCTGCAGCTATGAAAAATCCAACTGTATCCATTATTATTCCTGTTTACAATGCAGAAGGTACTATTACACGCTGCCTAGATAGTATCATACATCAGACATATTCAAGCATTGAAGTTATAATTATTGATGACGGTAGCTCAGACTTATCAGGAAGCATTTGTGATAATTATGCAACAAAATATAATTATATACAAGTAATACATAAAAAAAATGAAGGAGTTAGTATAGCCCGTCAAATAGGAGTTAAACATTCGAAAGGATTATATTCAATTCATGTTGATGCAGATGATTACATTGATAAATGTGAAATAGAAAGAATGATGGATATAGCATTAAAATTTAATGCGGATATGGTTGTTTGCGATTATATATTAGAATATAAGAAAAATAAGTTTGTATACCAGAAAGGTATGAAGGATGCCTGCGATGCATTTGATTTTCTTAAACAAATATATAATGGAATATTCATTGGAACATTGTGGAATAAATTGATTAAAACATCACTTTACAATAATGTCATTTTTCTAAAGCAATGTAATTATTGTGAGGATGTTTATATTTTAACTCAAATACTTTCAAATAACATATCAATTAATTACATCAATGAAGCTCTATATCATTACTGTTATGATGCATCATCTTTAACACGGGAAATAAATAGAAATTATATAATAAATCGTATAATTTTTATCCAAGAAATCGAGAAAATACTTCCTTTAGACCTTGATCTCAGCCGATTTAAAGCAGGTATAAAATTGTCTATACTGAAATCTGGAGAATATACATATAAAGAATATATTAATTTATACCCAAATACAAACATTCCGAAAGAACTATTGAATAAAAGAAATTTACTGTTTTTATCAACAGCAAATTTCTTTATTGGCTATCAATTTCTAAAGATATTATTCAATTTGAAAAAAAGATTCAAATCATTTCACTTATGACAATCATCCATATCACCTATGCCTTCGGTCTTGGAGGTATAGAAACTATGCTGCGTAATATTGCGAATGAGCAAGCTAGATTCGGGTATAATATACATCTGATTGTTATCAATAATAATGTTAACGATGAGCTTCGCACAAGTTTGAATGAAAAAATCAAATTCTACTGCCTGGAAAGGCGAAAAGGTTCTAAAAATCCTCTGCATTATATTAAGCTAAACTTACTTCTTAAAAGAATCAATGCAGATGTTATTCACTTGCACTACTCATCTATTGCGAGATTCATTTTTTTATCTTCATTGGAGCGCAAGCTATGTGTTACACATCATGATGTATGTAACGGAGGAAATTTTGTAAACTTATATAGATGTAAAAGGGTTTATGCAATTTCCAATATTGTTAAAGAAGATATTTTTAAATGGACCGGTCTGAATTCAGAAGTCGTTCTTAATGGTGTTGATGTGAGTAAAATCAGATACTCTACTGCTCGTCAAGTTGATATTTTCAGAATCGTACAAGTGAGTAGGCTCATGCATGAAAAGAAAGGACAACATATATTAATAAAGGCTTTTCATCAATTAATAGATCGTGGACATACTCAGTTGCACCTTGACTTTATAGGTGAAGGTGAATCTCGTGAGTATTTGGAGAATCTTGTTAATGAGTTGGGACTGTCCACATATGTCAGTTTCTTGGAAGCAAAAAATCAGTCGTATATCTATACTCATCTGTGTGAATACGACTTGTATGTACAACCATCTATTTATGAGGGTTTTGGACTAACCGTAGCCGAAGCTATGGCGGCGAAAATCCCCGTACTTGTATCGGAAAATCAAGGGCCGTTAGAAATCATAGATTATGGTAAATATGGCTATTCATTCAAAAATATGGATGTAAATGACTGCGCTGATAAGATTGAAACCTTTTTGAAAGGGCATAATAATATTTCTATGATTGAAAGTGCTTATAAAAGAGTTACGGAACTTTATAATGTGCGGATTACGGCTAAAACATATTTAGAAAAATACAAAGAATTTATAGAATCAGATTATGCTCCAGTACATTGACAATAGAATAAACTACAACTATTCCCTATGTCAGCAATGTGGCATTTGTGAGGCAGTATGTCCTAAACAGGCAATATCATTCAAGTTGTTGAAAAACGGCATACACAAGGTTGTCATTGATGACGAGAAGTGCATCAGGTGTCTGCGATGCGTAAAAAGTTGCCCTGCTAATAAGAAAGAAGGTTATGATGGATATTTCAATAACTTTTCGATTAAAAAGTATTTTTTAGGGTATAATAAGGACAACAAGATAAGGCGTGAAAGCTCGTCGGGCGGGGTGTGCAAGACATTGATTATTGAGAGCCTGAAAAACAACTTGGCTGACGGCGTGTACACGTTGAGGAAGACCGGACGTTATCCGTATGCCGAAGGCGAGTTTTACACGAAAGAGAATATACCTCGATATGATGACATTCCGAACTCGGTTTACCACTCTGTACTTGCGTGTCGTGAGGTAAAGAAAATACAGCGGTGCGAGCGTCTGATTGTTATCGGTACCAGCTGCCAGCTTAGGGCCATGAATACCATACTGAAAGGGAAGGCGAATGAGATTATCAGAATTTGTATTTTTTGCAAGCAGCAGAAGACTTTGGATTCGACCAGATTTCTCGCTAAAATTATGGGTATGGAAATCTCTGAAAATCTAAATTTCTCGATCCGTTATCGTGGGAACGGATGGCCGGGAATTGTTCGAGTGAACGAATCTGAACTGTCTTGGAATAGGGCAGCTCAGATTCCGTTCGGTAGAAGATTGTGGACTATTCCTGGCTGCAATGTTTGTGGTGACTCGTTCGGGACAAATGTCGGAGCGGACATAACCTTAATGGACCCTTGGAAAATAAGATCTGAAAACGATTTGGGTGAAACCTTAGTCATCGTACACACAGACAAAGGACTTAATCTGTTGAATAATATCTTATCGTTAAGGTCAGAACAGAAAGCATATAAAGAAGTAGCACTTGCGCTCGACTTGAAAGACATTTGGCGCAAACAGCAGCTTGTGCCGTTCTTCCGTGGCGAAAATTGTACGGAGACTGTCCTCAAGGCAGGTAAGGCTGAGCAAAGCCAGAGAAAGTTCTTGCGCTCTGTGGTTGAGACACTGCCAAGAATGCCGATTCTCTTCTACCGCATTTTATGCAAAATTTCTGACAGGCGAAATAACATATTAAAATAACGTTTATGGATATAAAAGTAATCACCCGACATGCTCCGTCTAATTACGGTTCTTTATTGCAGTCAATAGCCACAATAACGACATTGGAACGATTAGGGCATAAATGCGAAATCATAGATTACATACGCGATGACGAACACGGACTTAGTGCCGTAAAAACAAACCTTAACAACAAGCAGAGATGGTCCGGTAATTCGTTGAAGAAATTGGCATATATAGTTTTACGTTATCCTGAAGAAAAGAAGGCTGAACTGAACTTCAGAGAAATGCGCAGGAAGTATCTGAAACTGACGCAGCTATGCAGGACACATGACGATCTGAAACGTCTTGATGCCGATATATTCATGACCGGCAGTGATCAAGTATGGGGACCTACTCTCAACGGACACTATGATGAAGCTTATTTTCTCTCATTCGTAAAAGACAAAAGGAAAATAGCGTATGCGGCAAGTTTAGGCAGAACTGATTTTACGGCAAAGATACTTTCTGAATACAAAAAACTGTTGTCTTCATATTCAGGCATAGCTGTAAGAGAAAATACGGCTGTCGGGTTGCTCAGGCAGATGGACATTGAATGTGCAGGACAAGTTCTTGACCCAACACTCCTTCTTACAGGTGATGAATGGAGCAGAATGATAAAAAAAGATATGGGCGGCAAATATGTTTTAGTGTATCAGCTTCATAATAACCCTGCGTTAAGTAAATATGCAGTTAGATTCGCAGAACATGTTGGACTGCCTTTATATAGAGTGTCCCCCACTTTCCACCAAATCCGCAGGGGCGGCAAGTTTATATATCTGCCTGATCTACCTGATTTCCTGTCATACATAAAGAATTCTACTTATTTCATAACAGACTCTTTCCACGGAACTGCCTTCGCGTTGAATTTCAATAGGCAGTTTATTGAGATATTGCCAAACAATAAGACCGGAAACAGAAATCAGAGCATCTTGCAACTGACGAGGTTGCAAGACAGAATTGTTACGGATTATGCTGACTGTTCAATAAGCGAACGCATGATTGATTATGAAAGGGTTAATGATATTTTAAGAAAGGAGCGCATTCGATCTTTGGGAATACTGAAACAGCTTCTTCGTCAATAGGTTACCTCACCTGAGTAGTTACGTCAATAGCATCTTTTTATATACACACTTTATGAGCTTTGACTAGAATAAAAGAATCTTTCGACTTTTGCTGGTTTTAGTGAGCCTGTTGCAGTTTGCAAAGGGAAATGTTTCTCAAGATTCAACCTATCTGATGTTCTATGTCTCTATGTTTCATCCTCACAAGGAAGTAAAGATAAAAGTGAAATCTATCTGTTGGACCGAGATTCGAAAAAGGACAGGAAGATGAAACAGGAATTGTTAAAACAGATAGATTATAAACCTGTCTGGTTGGTTCTTGACAGGCATATACATTAGAATTTTACAGACTCAAACCGAAAAGGTTGAGTGACAATAACCGTCTAATATCTTTTTATTTAATGAAAATTCTGCAAATTAACGTTTTTAACTATCGTAAGGGTGGTTCTGAGGTCGTGTATTTCAGTACGATGGAGTTGCTGAGGATGCATGGCGAAGAGGTTGTCAATTTTGCATTGAGATGGCCTGAGAATTATCCTTCTGAATATGAATCGTATTTTCCTGAATCAAAGGAAACCCGAAGTGAACTGTTGAAGCCTGTAAAAAACATCATCAATTATTTCAATAACAGGGAAGCAGCCCGGAAGTTGGAACAGCTGATAGAGAAGGAACGTCCTGACCTGGCACATATGCATTTGATCTGGGGACAGATTACCGGTTCCATTTTGCCTGTCTTGAAGCGGCATAATGTACCAATCATATTTTCCATTCACGATTATCGCATCGTATGTCCCGCCTATACGTTCAGGAACGGGAAAGGTGAGATATGCGAGCAGTGCAGGGGAAGAAACTTTTATCATTGTGTGATCAACAAATGCACGAAAGACAGTTATCTACTAAGCGTGATGATGGCGATAGAACAATGTTACAGGAATCGCTTCTTCAATCCCGCCGAATACATTGACGGTCTTATCTATGTAAGTCAGTTTGCCAAACAGATGCATGAAAAATACATGCCTGAATTGAAGGAGAAAAGGAACATTGTCCTGTATAATCTGGCTGATAAAATACTGGATGCACCTGCCCAAAAGACAGATAGATATTTCCTATTTTTCGGAAGATTGTCCTACGAAAAAGGCGTAAAAACATTGATTTCAGCTTTTAAGGATATGCCAAATTGCAATCTGAAAATAGCAGGTACCGGTCCGCTGGAAGATGAATTGAAAGATTACACCAAATCCAACAACGTTACCAATGTGGAATTTTTAGGATATAAGTCAGGTAAAGAACTGACAGATTTGGTTGAGAACGCTTATTTCATCATAGTCCCGTCTGAGTGGTATGAGAATAACCCGATGACTATCATAGAAGGATACGCGGCAGGCGTGCCTGTTATCGGCACAAACATCGGCGGCATACCTGAGATTATAGAAGAAGGAGTAACCGGATACTTGTTCACTCCGGCCAATTCCGTTGATTTGACAAGAGTTGTGAAAGCGGCTGATTCATTACCAGTAGAACAATATTCAAACTATCAACAGAATGCACTGAGTTTTGCCAGAAAGCATTTTGACAGGGAAAAATACTATCCGCAACTGATAGGCTTCTATAATCAGCTTGTTAAGTAATACATTTTTTTCAATCCGATATTGCTCCAATAATATATTATAGTTCAACAAGTATTCCAATATAACCATTTGGGAATACTCTCTAAAATTATATTCCAATATTTATGAAGATAGCATTTGTCAGCACCCGTGGTATACCTAATAACTACGGGGGATTCGAACAGTTTGCTGAATACATTTCCGTAGGGATGGCACAAAGAGGTCATGAAGTGGTAGTCTATTCACCCAAGTTTCATCCATATCAGGAAAGCACGTACAAAGGTGTGCGGATTAAGCATATCTACAGTCCGGAAACATGGATGGGCAGTTCAGTCGGCAGTTTCTTCTATGACTTTGCATCGTTACGTGATGCTTTGAAGAAAGAAGATTTCGACATCATCTATGAGGCAGGATATACGAGCATCATTCCTGCTTACATTTGGTTCAACGTGAAAAAACGGAAACGTCCAATATTCACCACGAACATGGACGGATTGGAGAACAAGCGGTCGAAGTTCAGCCCGATGGTGAGACGCTTTCTAGACTGGGAAGAGAAGATGGCGGTGAAATACAGTCATTACCTGATAGCCGACAACATGGGTATCCATGATTACTATAAAGAAAAATATGGCAAGGAAAGCAAGTTCCTAGCTTATGGCGCAGACATACACGATGATTTTAAGGCGGAATACTTGGAGGAGTTCGGATTGAAATCGGAAGAATATTACATCCTGATAGCACGCCTTGAACCGGAAAACAACATCGTGATGGCGATAGAAGGTTATCTGCACTCCAAAGAGAACGGACGCAGACCGCTGATTGTGGTCGGCAAGACAAACACGCCTCATGGTAAAGAACTTGTAGAGAAATACGGGAACGAGAGAAACGTGGAATTTGTCGGCGGCATCTATGATTTCAAAAAGCTGGATTCAGTCCGTCATTTCTCAAAGGCCTATTTCCACGGTCACAGTGTGGGAGGAACAAATCCTTCCCTGCTTGAGGCGATGGCGGCAGGCTGTTTCATCTTTGCTCATGACAATATTTTCAACCGTGCCGTACTGAAGGAGAATGCTTTCTATTATCCTTCGGCAGACAAAGTCACTGAATATCTTAACCGTATTGACACGATTGCGGAGGGAAGCAAGATTCAATATACAGCCCGTAATATTGAAGTAATCAGGAACGAATACTCATGGGAAAGTTTGATAGATAAACACGAAAAATATTTTTATTGGTTACTTTCTCAGAAACAATAAATTGCTACCTTTGTTCATGATATCATCATGAATAATTAGGTTTTGGCAAAAAAAGAGTATAGACAACTTTCCGCACAAGAGGAAACGGCATTCATCCTAATGGTGTTGTTGGATGAAGGCAAAAGCAATTTGCCTTATAGATTGTTGCGTTGTTTGACAAGTGTACATTTTGCCAATCAATATTATTTAAAAAGACTGTTCTCCGGATACCGTTCTTTAAACTATAATTTTTATCGTGATAAATTTGAAAAGGAACAAGGTTGATTGTTGTTTTTCCTGCCTTTTGTTTTAATGAAGAAAATTTTATTTGTTTTTCTGCTGTGTATGATATGGCAGGAAGGTTTTTCTCAGTATGTGTATGGAACCACCGGACTTCTGCACATGCCTACTGCCGATATGCAACGGGATAAGACATTCCTGTTCGGAGCTTCTTATTTGGATGTGGCTGCTACTCCTGCCCATTGGAATTATCATACGTTTAATTACTACATTAATATCACCATTTTTCCTTGGCTCGAAATCGGATATACTTGTACCTTGCATAAGGCAGAACACGGTAGTACTTATTTCCCACCTTCCGTTTGGGGGAAATATTGTAACCAGGACCGACAGTTTTCAGGGCGGTTGCGTATATGGAAAGAAGGGTGGTGGAAAGAATGGACTCCTCAGATTGTATTGGGCGCGAATGATCCAAGTACCAATGATATATTAGGAAATTCTGATAAAGATGATTATGGCATTGGTGGAGTAGGAGAGATGGGTAATGGACATTGGAACCGATATTATATAGCTGGTACTAAGCATTTTTATTTCAAAAATAGGGGAGAGCTAGGCATTCATGTTGCTTATTTATACAATAAACGGAAAGACTATCATTTAAACGGTCCGGCTGTTGGAGTAAATTTTCATTTTTATCTATCGGGTACAAATTTCTTTGTGAAGGCATTAAACAATCTTAATGTAATGGCTGAATACGACAGTCGTACCATAAACTGTGGGTTAAAATATAGTTTTTGGAAAGATTATATTAATGCTGTGGTAGAAATGACAGAATGTAAGCATTTGTCAGGCGGAGTGATATTTAAAGTACATTTAAAATAACAAACACTATAACTTATTCGTATGAAAGGAATTGTTCTCGCCGGTGGTAGCGGTACCCGTCTGTACCCCATCACCAAGGGAGTAAGCAAGCAGCTTCTCCCCATCTTTGACAAACCGATGATTTACTACCCTATTTCAGTCTTGATGCTGGCAGGCATCCGTGAGATTCTGATTATATCCACTCCCTATGATCTGCCCGGCTTTAAGCGTCTTTTGGGCGATGGATCAGACTATGGTGTGAAGTTCGAGTATGCCGAACAACCTTCTCCCGATGGTCTTGCACAAGCCTTTATTATCGGAGAGAAATTCATTGGTAATGATTCTGCATGTTTGGTATTAGGCGACAATATCTTCCATGGTAACGGTTTCAGTTCTCTTCTTCGTGAAGCCGTGCGTATGGCGGAAGAAGAACAAAAAGCTACTGTATTCGGTTACTGGGTGAACGATCCGGAACGTTATGGTGTGGCAGAATTTGATGTGGAAGGTAACTGCCTGAGCATCGAAGAAAAACCGGAACAGCCCAAATCAAATTATGCAGTGGTGGGCCTCTATTTTTATCCCAACAAAGTAGTGGAAGTGGCCAAGAACATCAAACCTTCCGCACGTGGCGAACTGGAAATAACGACAGTGAACCAGCGTTTTCTGGAAGATCGTGAACTGAAAGTACAGACGTTGGGACGCGGTTTTGCCTGGCTGGATACGGGAACGCATGATTCATTGGCAGAAGCTTCGACTTATATAGAAGTCATTGAAAAACGTCAGGGTTTGAAAGTGGCTTGTCTGGAAGGAATTGCTTATCGCAAAGGCTGGATAACGGCAGATAAGATGCGTGACCTTGCCAAACCGATGCTGAAAAACCAATACGGTCAGTATCTGCTCAAAGTGATTGATGAAGTGGAACGTACAGGCAAAGAAAATCTAGATTAAGATATGGAGGTTATAAAAACAGGAATAGAAGGTGTGGTGGTCATTGAACCGCGCATCTTTAAAGATGAAAGAGGCTATTTCTTTGAATCTTTTTCTCAACGGGAGTTTAATGAAAAGGTGATGCCTGTCAATTTTGTACAGGATAATGAGAGTATGTCATCGTATGGCGTGATGCGTGGGTTACATTTTCAGCAAATGCCTTATACTCAGAGCAAGCTGGTGCGTTGTGTAAAAGGTGCCGTACTTGATGTGGCGGTAGACATCCGCAAGGGAAGTCCTACATACGGGCAGCATGTTGCGGTGGAATTGACGGAGGAAAACCATCTCCAATTCTTTATCCCCCGTGGATTTGCCCATGGTTTTGCCGTATTGAGTGAAACAGCGGTTTTTCAATATAAGTGCGATAACTTCTATGCACCGCAAGCTGATGGTGGCATTCAGCTGCGCGATGAAAGTCTGGGTATTGATTGGAAAATACCCGTTGCCGAGGCCATTTTAAGTGAGAAGGATTTGAAACATCCTTTGTTGAAAGACTATGACTCTCCGTTTGACTACACTATTAATCTATACGAATGATGAATATACTTGTTACAGGTGCCAATGGTCAACTTGGCAATGAGATGCGCAGGGTGTCGTTAGACAGCCGGAATCGTTATCTCTTTACAGATGTAAATGAACTGGATATCACAGATGCGACAGCTGTCCGTAATATGTTGAAAAAAGAGCAGATAGATGTGATTGTAAATTGTGCTGCTTATACGAATGTAGACAGGGCGGAAGATGATTTTGCTATGGCTGATTTGCTGAATAACAAAGCTGTGGAGAATTTGGCTGTTGCTGCCGCAGAAACAGGTGCCACGCTTATTCATGTATCTACAGACTATGTGTTCCGAGGGGATAAAAACATTCCTTGCCGTGAGTCTTGGGAAACTGATCCGTTGGGTGTCTATGGAAAAACCAAACTGGCGGGCGAACAGTCTTTGGTAAAAGCAGGATGTAAATATCTTATTTTCCGCACAGCTTGGCTTTACTCGCCTTTCGGTAAGAACTTCGTGAAAACCATGCGGCAATTGACTTCAACAAAAGATTCACTGAAAGTGGTTTTTGATCAAGTAGGCACTCCTACTTATGCCGGAGATTTGGCTGCTTTGATCTATAACATAATCGAAGAGAACTTGCTGGATCGTCAAGGTGTCTATCATTTCAGCAATGAAGGGGTATGTTCTTGGTATGATTTTGCGAAGGAAATTTGTGAATTGAGCGGAAATAATTGTGACATACAGCCTTGTCACAGCGATGAGTTCCCCAGTAAGGTGGGACGTCCTCATTTTTCGGTGCTGGATAAAACAAAAGTGAAGGAAACTTTTGGTATCACTATCCCTTATTGGAAAGATTCTCTAAAGAAATGTATGCTAGAATTGGAAACTCAACAATAACTAATTAAAACAATATTTTAAATTATGGATTCATTCAAACGCAATATAATCATTACCGGTGGTGCCGGTTTTATCGGCAGCCATGTGGTACGTCTTTTTGTAAACAAGTATCCGGAATACCGCATTATAAACTTGGATAAACTGACTTATGCCGGTAATCTGGCCAATTTGAAGGATATAGAGGACAAACCGAACTATATTTTTGTAAAGGCGGATATTTGTGATTTTGGAACCATTCAGGAATTATTGGTGCGATATCAAGTGGATGGTATTATCCATCTTGCCGCCGAGAGTCATGTGGACAGAAGTATCAAAGATCCGTTTACTTTTGCACAAACCAATGTGATGGGTACATTGGCTTTGCTTCAGGCAGCCAAGTTGTATTGGGAATCCCTGCCGGAAAAGTATGAGGGGAAACGCTTCTATCATATTTCCACCGATGAAGTATATGGGGCATTGGAATTTGACGGGACTTTCTTCACGGAGGAAACCAAATATCAGCCTCATAGTCCGTATTCTGCAAGTAAGGCAAGTAGTGATCACTTTGTTCGTGCTTTTCATGACACATATGGTATGCCTACCGTTGTAACAAACTGTTCTAACAATTATGGTCCTTATCAGTTTCCGGAAAAATTGATTCCGCTTTTTATCAACAATATACGTCATGGAAAACCATTGCCGGTATATGGTAGGGGAGAGAACGTACGCGACTGGTTGTATGTTGTGGATCATGCCCGTGCTATTGATCTTATTTTTCATCAGGGCAGAACAGCGGATACATATAATATCGGTGGTTTCAATGAATGGAAGAATATAGATTTGATAAAAGTAATAATCAAAACCGTGGATCGTTTGTTGGGAAATCCGGAAGGCACTTCAGAGTGTCTGATAACTTATGTGACCGACCGCAAAGGTCATGATCTCCGCTATGCGATTGACAGCAATAAACTGAAGCACGAATTAGGATGGGAGCCTAGTTTGCAATTTGAAGAAGGTATAGAGAGAACGGTCCGTTGGTATTTGGACAATCAGGAATGGATGGATCATATTACCAGTGGCGAATATGAAAAATATTATGAGTCGATGTATAAGAACAGATAATGAGAATCCCAGTTGGGGATAATACGGCATACATCTTTAAACTTACCCCCCATACCACTATGAAAGACAAATTAGCATCCTACAACCACTTGATCGAGACCTTTGTGATTGTCACCGAGACCTTTCTTTGCGGTCTGCTATTCCTGCTTTTCAGCAAGCTGTCCAATGAGATGCAGTGGGATAGCCTGCAGGTTGGTGGAACCACCGTTCTGCAAGTCATGCTTACACTGATGTTATGTTACGCCCTTTGCGCCATCCATTCAGGAGTAGTGCTTCACCGGAGGAAAGTGCATTCCCTTCAGATATGGAAACGTGTGTTCGAGAATATGTTCCTGTTTGTCCTCCTGGGCGGTCTGGTCCTTTCTGTAGGAAACTATGCGGATATAGCCTCCCTGTTCATGCTGGAGTACCTTTTCCTCCTGTTTCTGTGTCTTGTTTCGTTCCGTTTCACTCTTCGTCTTCTCATCAGGCTTTACCGTATGAGCAAGAAACATACGCGTTTTGTAGTACTGGTAGGAAGTACGGACAACAACCTGGAAATCTACCATGAGATGTCGGGCAGTGAAGATACAGGTTATTCGGTCGTGGGCTATTTTGACGGTCAGGCGAATCCTGCTTTCCCGGTAGAATGTCCGTATTTGGGCCAGCCGGCGCAGGTACAGGAATATCTGGAGAAACATGATTATGTACATTACCTGTTCTGCTGCCTGCCCTCAAAAGACAGAGAGGTCATCGTTTCTCTGATTGATTACTGCGAGAACCATCTGGTACATTTCTTCAGTGTGCCCAATGTGCGCAATTATCTCCACCACCGTATGTCGTTCAACATCATGGGGAACGTCCCTTACCTGGGCCTTCGCCCCGATCCCTTAAGTTGGCCGGGGAACCGCCTGCTGAAAAGAGCCTTTGACATAGTAGTCTCATCGGTGTTCCTTTGTACGTTTTTTCCGGTTATTCTGATTGTGGTGGCGATAGTGACCGGATTGACCATGCCCGGCCCGTTGTTCTTCCGCCAGAAACGGAACGGGCTGAACGGCAGGGAGTTTTATTGTTACAAGTTCCGCAGTATGAAAGTAAATGCAGATGCCGACAGGATACAGGCCACGGAGCATGATCCCCGCAAGACGCGCTGGGGCAATATAATGCGTAAGACGAATATAGATGAACTGCCCCAGTTTATCAATGTGCTGTTGGGGGATATGAGTATCGTGGGGCCTCGTCCTCACATGCTTCTCCATACGCAGGAATATTCAAGGCTGATCAATAAATATATGGTGCGGCATTTTGTGAAACCGGGTATAACGGGATGGAGCCAGGTTACGGGTTTCCGTGGGGAAACGAAGGAACTAAAAGACATGGAGGGCCGTATCCGTGGTGATATCTGGTATTTGGAGCACTGGAGCTTCGGTCTGGACCTTTACATCATGTACAGGACGGTGGCGAATGTCTTCCGTGGCGAGAAGAATGCCTATTAGTAAAACGGGCTGTTCTTAACGATCCTTCTCGATGAGGGTCCTTAGTAATTTAGCAGTTAAAAAACTTTGTTTTTGCAGCCTGTTATTTCCGTCTGCCGGCCGGAAATGGAACATAGCCGGCACTAATGTTAGATCAGAACCCTTGTCCTTTGTGAAAAGTGCAGGGGGAGCTCCGGGAACGAGAGCGCTTGTTCCCGGAGCTTTAATAATAAAGAAGATTATCCGATCAGGATTTATTCAGCTTTAAAAATAAACGCGGATTATACAATAACCCGTAACAGGAAGGATTTTTATCTATATGATAGTCTGTTTCGGTGTGTCGGTACCGGCCGGATGATCTTAGTAAAAAATTCCCTCTGCCAGTAGTATCACTCTCTACTTGAGAGCAGAAACGAACACTGGCAAAAGGAAACCTTGGAAAAAGAAATTACCTTTCCAAATATCCGAACACCCCTTCCGCGTCAAAACACGGACAAGCCTTCGGGATGCTTCCGCTCATATCCCTATGTCCCCTTATCCGGGCACCGGGAAAAAGCTTTGCCAGACGCATCAGCAACAAGGTAAGCTGTTCTGTCTGCTCTGCGGTCCGGGTGTCTGCCGGATGTCCGTCCGCATCCAGACCGCCCTCGTAGCAGATGCCGATGCTGCAACGGTTCCAGGGACGGCAGGGTGCCCCCACTTCCAGCAGTTTGCGGTGCTGGGTGATGGTGCCGTCGCGACGGATATAGAAGTGGTAACCTACAGTCCGGAAACCACGGGTCTTATGGTCACGAAGTAATTGCTCGGCAGTATAGTCTTTGTCACAACGTGTGGCGCTACAGTGGAGGATGAGGTATCGCACTGATTCGCGTCCTTGCATCAGCGGTCCGTCCTCTACGGTGAGGAGTTGGCGTTCGTTTTTCATTTCTTCCTCACCGATTATCATTGGGAATGTTTCTTGTATCATAATAAATTGAGAATTGGAAAATGTTGTGTTTGTTCTTTAGATGAGGGATGCGCAACTGGTAATGCCCAAAGCGGTGAGTGCCGCGATGGCTGCCTGGATAACTGCCCGGAGGATTTGTGTCCAGGTGATTTTCTTGGATTCGTGGTTGGATTCATTCATGGAAATATCTGTTTTTTGTCAGTTTAAAATGCGAATGGAACAAAAGGAGGTTACGGAACTGGCGGACGGACACGGGGGAGTGAAAGAAGAGTCCGTGTCGCCCGTGTTCCATAATCACATCATGCTATCTCTGTGGAGCGGAACAAGCCGGTCAGCTATTTTCGTCTGCCGGTTCGCCGGAGGCGGCTGGAATGCGGGAGGCGTCAGCGTCGTCAGCGGCAATGCCGGCGGCAGAAGAATTGCCCGTCAGGTCTACCGTAGTCTTTCCGGCCTTCAATGCCTTCACTACTTCGGCGGCTGCCTTGCGCGTGGGAACCAGTTGGAATTCGGCATCTTGGCGCAGGTTGTTGAAACGGACGCCCGGAGCCCACAGTACGTTCACCTCGGTGATGTTCTCCACAGTGAACTCTGCCATCGAATGGGCGCCGAGGCTTCGGATACTGTTCGAAAATACGCCCAGATCGCCCATCTGTATCTGCTGTCCGTTCAACAACTGCTCGCGCAGGCAGTCCACGGCAAGAATAAGGATGGCTTGGATATCGGCGCGCGAGTATACACATCCGTGGCTGGCAATGTGGTAACAGAACTTGTCCAGTGTCATTACTTGTGAGTACTGGGCGTTGGCATACGCCTTCTTGGCCGCGTCTTTGTCGGTGGGGTTACCACGCATGCAGGTGCTGTAGTTGATCATGATAAATAGGGTTTTAAGAGATGAAAAATAAAAAATGAATTTCGTCAGTGAAGAGGGAGAATACTTTACTTTTCTTGCGGATTGCACGTAGGTAACGTGTAAGGCTGAAGGTTAGTAACGTATGGGGTTACATGTTAGTAACATGCTAGGCCGAAGGTTAGTAACGTATCGGCTCCCTCATTGTTGACATTGCAAAGATAGGTACTGTGAAATGCGTGCTGACGCTTTATGACACCTTGTGGCACTTTATGGCTTTCATCCTGTTCCAAAGAGCTTGCAGGGCTATCCGGGGCTGCCCAGATGCCGGTTGATCAGTGTCACTTGGCGGCTCGTGAAGACTTTTTGCGAGGTATGGTAACCCGTTGCGGATAACTCTTCCATCAAAGGGGGACAGCCGTTTATCCACCTCATCAGATGCCGGGTGGCTATCCGGGGATTTGAACCGGGAAAATAGAGCAGAGCCAGGCTACCTTTTGTCATGGATGGGAAATAAAGGAAATCTTTCATATTTATACATTTTAAATTCAGGAATCTTGCAAACTTGCAGAACTTGCACTCTCTCTCACACCCACACACGTACGTGTGTGCATGCGCGCGTTGAATTCGTATTCGCCACGCCCCACTTTGACCAGCTGTCCGCGTTCGGTCATACGTTTCAGCAGCGAGTCCACCGAGCCTGCCGGAACTCCTACCTGTTCTCCTTTGTCGATGGCTTCGTTGCGGGTGAAGCGCAGGGGAAGGCAGTCGAACAGGGTTTCGGGAGTCATGTTCGCCGATGGTGCGGTGGGGGTTCCTGCGGGCAGGAGCGAGAGAATGTGGCATGCATGGCGGTACAGAGGTTCCACCAGGGCCAGCACGGCATAAAAGTCGTCGGTGCGGATGGAGAGGTTGAATTGCGGTACGATTCCGTCTGCTATGTTTTCTTGTGGAATATGGGCCGACGGGGTCAGTCCGGGACAGTCCAGCAGGGTACGCACGATGTTTTCCTGTGGCTCACCGCTCCTTTCGCCTCCCGGCAGCAGGGATTCCAGAGAGCGCAGCAGGGCGATAATGCTTATGATGCGGAAGATATTGATGGCAATACGGGTTACGGCGCTTTTCATCTGGTTACCGTGAATGGCGGAGGCTCGTCCGAATACACGGGCAAAGTGGAAGTTGAATATCTCTTTTTGCTCGTGGGTGAGCTTCATGTTGATGTTGCTCACCGAAGCGGTGATGGCGTCCAGCACTTCTTTCCATTGTGCCCCCCATTCCAGGAAACGGGAGTCATAGTCTGTATCCGCTTCGTTGAACTGGTCTTCCCATTCTTCAATGGCAGGCATATAGTAGAACAGCTGGCGAGAGAACAATCCGTTTTCGGCCGATGGGATAAGGGGCTTGATTTGTGCAGGCGTGCCGCTGAGAAGTACGCAGAGGAACGTGACGTTACATTCGCGGTATTCGTGATTGGTGCGCCGGTTGTAGGCCAGCCGGTCATGGTCGAAACATTTCCGGAGGAGGTCGCTCCAGTGTCCGTGGTCGCCTCCAATGGCGGTGCTCACGGTGTCGGCCTCGGTTTCGCATATCAGTCCTACGCCTCCGGAGTCCATCAGGTTTTCCTGTATGCCTGTACCGGTATTGTCGCCGGCTATGAGGAGCATTTTCAGCTGGGGCTGTTCGGGTTCGGGGGTATTTGCCTTTTCCTTCCCCAAAGTGTCCCATTTGGTCTTTTCCATGCGGTAGGTCTTTATTTTTTCCCGGTAGGTGTCCAGCAGCGCGTTGTGTATGGGTTCTGCCAAACGGCGTACCCAGGTCAGCGCACCTTTGCCGGAAGCGGGAGGCGCGGTGACGAACACTTGCAGACAGGGATACTTGTGCTTTCGTCCGTACACAAAACTTACCAGTTTGTTGAGAGTGCTTCCCAGCACGGTTGCCGCACCCAGCAGCAGGATATCCCGTTGGGCGGGAGAGTTACCGCAGTCTATGATTCCTTGCAGGAAGGCGGGCCAGCGGTAGTCGGGGAAAGAGGGAAGTCGGGCAGGGAGGATGGTCTTGGACACGCCGTCGGACAGGGGGGAGGCTGGGTCCGTGAAAACGGCATCGGGCGGAGTCCCGTCGGAAGCATCCGGATGGGCATTATAGGATACGCGCGCACGTGTGTGGGTGTGGAGAGACTGCAAGTTCTGCAAGTTTGCAAGTTTCGGGTCCATTTTCACCCCGGCCACCTCTGCCAGATGGAAGACGGTTCCCAGGGAATTTCTGCCTGTTCCTTTGGTCAGGGCATGTCCGTACAGTTTGTCTGCTTCATCGTGGTGGTACTTTTCGGATATGCGGCAGATGCGGTGGAACCGGGTGCGTCCTTCTTCTCCGCAACTGTTGGCTATGGCAAAGGCCAGCGGCATATATTCCTGATAGGTGGGGGCCACATTGACTCCCGCTTGTTCGATGGCTGTTACCAGCTGTTCCAAGATAGAAATAGAATCGTTCATTTTTTAATATTTATGGTTATTGATTTTCGCTTCTCCGTCGTGCGACAGAAAACAGGCTCTGGACAAGTCGGCATTGGCCCTGTCCACTTTCAGCTCGTATTTCCATTCCAGATACTCCCATGCGGTGTGCAGGGCATTGTCGAAGGATTCTTCCACGCTCAGGAAAGGGTTTATGCGGTAAGGGATAAACAGTTTTACTCCCTGGTTTCCGGGGCTGACAAAGGAAAGTACGGGGTGCAGCACTTCATCGGCAAAGAGGCGGTCGCGCCACATTGCCGCTTCTTCGGTGGAAGCCAGTTCGTCAATATCTATGACAAAGAGGCCCGAAGGAACTTGCATGCATTGCTCTTTGCAGTAAGAGAAGATACCTGCCGGAGTGACATACGGTAAAAGGGTCTGTTTATTCTTTCGGAACACTTGCTTGTCTCCGAGTCCGGCTCTGACTTTACGCGTCAGTTCTTCCAGTTGCGGATTGGTGCTGATGTAGGTATGAAGCCCTGCCACACTGCATATACATGTGGGTATTTTATTGGTGACGGGTGCATTGAAAAATGACATGATGTATTCTTTCATAAAAGAAATTGATTTTGATTTATCTGCACAAATATACGGGTAGGGAATGACGTATGGAAATCGGTTCATAACCGTTTACTATCTGTTTACTATTGGTGCATGCTATTGATTATATATTGATAAAATATGGATTTTGATTAACGATCTGTTGATAATAATTAAAGAATAGAGAAAAGAAATAGTATATGAATGAAAAACCTGATATGATGATAAATATTTATGGCGGAAACAATCTGATTGCCCCTGTGGCGTCTTCCGCCATTCAGAACTTTTATGGCGACCGGGGTGATGAGGCCGCCGACCAACCGGAAGATTCTGAGAAAACGGAGAGTACAGAAAGTGTGACGGATGAGAAGCCGGCACAGGAGCCGGCGGAACTGTCGGATGATGAATTTTACGTATCGGTTTATATACCCGATATAAAGGTGATGAGGGCTTACAAGATACTTTTGGGAGAGTGTACCACGGCACGCGAACTGGCGGTGGTGGTAGGAAAGATGCTGGCCGATGAGAACTGTAGGAATGTAGACAAACACACGGTGGTGAAAGCGGCTTTCATCAAGTCGTTGCTACCTTTTGCCAAACGGCTTGTGTCGGGCGGTACGATAGCCAATATACGGGCGCAGATTAATAATATGCTGGCTAGTAAATAATTTTTTCAGTTATCCTCTTACTCCATTGGCACGTTAGCAAATCGGCAAATTATTTATGTTGCGGGATTATCAGATAGAGATGAAAACACGTCTGATGGAAGCGTGGAAAGCTCACCGGAGCGTGATGGTGCAGATGCCTACCGGTACGGGCAAGACACATTTGCTGGCATCTGTGGTCAGTGAGTTCGTGTCTTCTGCCGGCAGCGGGGTATGGCTTATTGCCCATCGTAGGGAACTGGTGGCGCAAATGGAGGAAACGCTGGCTAAATATGGTATCCGGAGGGAGGATACTCCGGTCAGGGTGATGTCTGTCCAATGGCTGTCCCGGCATTGGAATGAGGCGGGTGATGCTCCGGGACTGATTGTGATAGACGAGGCTCATCATGCCTTGGCCGCTTCTTACACGGAGATGTGGAAGCGTTATCCTGCCGCAAAGAAACTGGGTGTGACTGCCACACCTTGCCGCCTGAACCGTAGGGGGTTCACGGAACTGTTCGAGGTACTGGTTACTTCGTGGAGTATTGCCGAGTTTATTGAAAAAGGCGTGTTGTCTGTGTTCGATTATGTATCCATCCGTCCCGGCAGCGAGGAGCGGCGGCTCATTGACGGTCTGGAGAAACGGGGGGCCGATGGGGATTATCAGGTGAAAGAGATGGATGCGGTACTGAACAGGCGTCCCGGTATCGAGCGCCTGTACCGCAGTGTCAGGCAGTTTGCTTCCGGCAAGAAGGGGATGGTGTATGCCATCAGCATTGAACATGCCCGGCGGATAGCGGAGTATTACAGCAGGCGGGGAGTGAATGCGGTGGCTGTGGACAGCAAGACTCCTGCTATGGAGCGTAAGCGGATGGTGGAGGAGTTCAGACATGGAAAAATCGAGGTGCTGGTGAATGTGGATGTATTCAGCGAGGGGTTCGACTGTCCCGATGTGGAGTTTGTACAACTGGCCCGTCCTACTTTGTCACTGGCTAAATATTTGCAGCAGGTAGGGCGCGGATTGCGGAGATCGGAGGGCAAGGAGGCGTGTATGCTGATAGACAATGTGGGGCTGTACCGCATTTTCGGGCTTCCTACACAGCGATGGAACTGGGATGCTATGTTCCGGGGACGGATGGCGGGAAAGGGGAGTTTGCCCGGACGGATGAACTGTGATGCTTCCGTTACCGCTTTTCCGGTGGTGGAAAGGCCGGCTGAAGCCGGTGGGGACTTGGTGGTGGTTATGGAGCACGGGCGTTTGCTTTCTTCCATCAGAGAGCAGGCTTTGCCGGATGAGAAGGAGCAGTCACCGTCATGCAGGCTGAGGGCATTTGTAGATAAGGAAACAGGTCTTTGGGGATTGGAAAAGGGAGATGAGATGTTGCCGGACGCTTCGTTTAAAGAGGTTTTGAGTATCAAAGGACGTTTTGCCGTGGGGAGGCTTCGGAACGGGTGTGTCCGGGTACTGGATGATACGGGGGCTTTGGTGGCCGAACCGGGGCATTGCCGTGAGGTGAGGTTTCTGAAAGATGATTTGTTGCAAGTCCGTCATGCCGGGAATTCGGTGTCTTATGTGGATTTACGGAACGGCCGGTGTTATTCTGTCCGCCCGCGTGTCCTCAGATACGGGAGCATAGAATTGTTACAGGCGAACCGTACTTATTACAGCAGGACAAGGCAGGTGTATGCCAATACATGCGGGTTGCCTTCTTCGTCCATCGTGTGGATGGGGTTTTATGTGAAGATGTACGATGGCAGAGTGCCTTCCCGATGCCGCCGCATGGAAGATGGAGGCTTTTGTTGTGAACCGCAGGTTTGTCTGTTGGAGGGGGATGAGGAGCGTGCTTATTACCTGAGCGGACGGTTGCCGGATCAAAGTATTGTGGTGATGGATGAGGAGGGACGGTATTACCATGTGGAGAAAGGGCATGGAAAGCGTTATGTGGCCTGTAACCGTCCGTCGGACCGGAGTGAGGATTTTGATGAGGCGGTGGCATTGCTCCGAAGACAGGCGGACGAGCGTGTGGAGAAACGCTTGCGTGAGGAGAAGTGCGAGTATGAACGGAAACGGCAGCGTATAATCAGCAGGAGTGTGGAGGCCGTACCTTTTCAAATAGGAGTGAAATGGGGGCTGAGGACAGCGGAGCGGATTTTGATTCCACCTGTCTATCGGAGGATATTGCATCCGGTGGGTGGTTATTGCGCCTATCAGGACAGTTCCTGCCAGTGGGGGGTACTGGCTGTAGATGGAAGGATCATTATCCGGGCCCGGTATATGGAAGTGGAGATAGACAGGGATGGAACGGCGCGTCTTACTTTGGTTCCGGGGAAGATGGAAACGGTGAAGCTGACGGACTGATAGGATAAAAAGCAGGGGATAACTTTTTGTCAAACCGATATTTGGCGATGGAATACGTATCATTATGAAAAGTTTTGTAACTTTGCATCCGATTTTTAAAAAGGAGATATTGATATGGAATTACCTGATGACCCGATGATGCTTTTCAGCATGGTGAATATGAAACTTCGTGACTGCTATCATTCGCTGGACGAGCTTTGTGATGATATGAATGTAGACAAGGAGCTGTTGGTGAAAAAACTGAAGGCGGCCGGATTTGAGTATAGTAAGGAAAACAACAAGTTTTGGTAGATAGAGGGATCAGCCCGTTCCGGAAGAATGTGTGGAACGGGCTGATTTTTTTATTGAGGTACCTATTGATTATTTTTGTATAAGTCCTGTTTCCGGTATTGCAACAGGGATGTTCCGGTATGTCGCTTGAAGAAACGTCTTAAGGTGGCAAGATTGGCAAACCGGGTTCTTTGAACGATTTCCTGTATGCTGATGGATGGATTCTCCAATAGTGCGTAAATCTCTTGCAGGGTATAATGTATAATCCATTCTTTGGGGGATTTTCCGCTTACCAGGGTCAAGGCTTCAGTCAGGTATTTGGAGGAAACATGCAACTTTTCGGCATAGAACGCCACTTCTTTGTTTTCTTTGTAATGCTTTAACAGCAAATCCAGAAAAAAGTATCCGATTTCTTCTTTATGCAAGGTGGTGACTTTATGTTCTTTTACCGTGCTGTAATAGTCTGCATAAAGTTCCAGAAAAGGTAATTTCAGCAGATTGGTAATAGATTCTTTTGTAAATAAATAAGTTGGCGAAGTGGCTCTGTTGTATAATAACCGGAAATAGATGGAGAACTGTTCCGCTTTCTCTTGGGATAGCGAATAGACGCAGTGGGTCTGGGTGTAGGTATGAAAACCGGTCGGAAAACGTTTGATACTTCCATTGATCACGTCATAAAAAAGGACATTTGAAAAAGTACAATAGTCGATGGTGAAAGTCGGGCTGGATTTTATAAATGAAACCAGGAATCCCGGCATGAAAATAAGAATGTCGTTTGCGCAAATAACATATTTCCGGAGGCCAACCTGGATCTCGGCATTTCCTTCGGTACATATACCCAAAACTCCTGCCGGCATATAAGAGGGGTATTTGCTGAAAGGCACTGTGTGCGCATCCATATAAATACTGAAATCTTGGTCGGACAGTCCTTCTTTGGTATCCTGTGGTTTTGGGTTATTATATAACATACTTTGTATCAAATCTAGCTTCACAAAATTAGAATTTAATGATACATTCCACCGGGAGTAGTGGACATAAGGGAAAATAAAACGGAAAAAAACTACGTGTATTTGATTTTTTTAATATACTGATAGGAAAACAATTTGAGCTTTCCGTAAGTTGTAGGAGAACACGGAAAATTATTCTTTTTTACAGAAAGAAGGGTGAATTCAAAAAGACCGTTTGATTGGTTTTTGAATTCACCCTTTATGAATGGATCGGAGTTATTTTTGCGCCAGTAATTTGGCTATGGCACGGTCGGGTTTCCCGGTTTCTGTCAGGGGAAGTTTGAATACCGGAACAAAACGTTTGGGACGCCAGTAGGGAGGTAATTGATGTGTGCAGGTCTGTTCTATGTCGTCGGGCAGTTGTCCTTCGGCAAGCAGTACAATGATTTCTCCGAATTTTTCGTCGGGGGCGGAGGTGATCAGGAAAGGAACGGACAGGTGTTCTTTCAATGCGGCCTCTACTTGTTCTATCTGCACTTTTACTCCTCCTGTATTGATCGTGTTGTCTTTTCTGCCTAGAATGCGGAATTGGTTCTGTCCGTTTATCTCGGCTATGTCATTGGTCACCAGTTCTTTTTCGCAAATTTCGGGAGCGTATATCACCAAGGTGTTTTCTTTACTCAGACGGATCTGTATGCTCTCGAAAGGGGTGTACCAGTCTGAAGCTTCAGGACCGTTCAGTCTGCGTAGGGCAATGTGTGACAAGGTTTCGGTCATGCCGTAGGTAGACCATACGGCATGGGGGAAATCTTTTAACGCAGCGTTCAGTTGGGAGTCGATAGGACCGCCTCCGATAATGAGGTGTCTGATTTGTTGCAATATCGCTTTCTCTTCGGGAACTTGCAGTGAGTTATAGACTTGCATGGGGATCATGGCGGCAAAGACGGGTGCTTTTGTCAGGTCTTTTAAAGGATGTCCGGAGGGGGTGACAGGCAGCAAGTCCAGTCCCGCTACCAAGGCACGTATTACCACCATTTTTCCGGCAATGTATTGCAAGGGCATACAAAGCAGGGCGGAATCTTCTTTTTGCAGTCCGAGGAAGGAACAGGTGAGGCAGGCGCTTTCCATCATGCGTTCTTTTTCTACATACAGTTCCTTGGGTTTGCCGGTGGAGCCTGAAGTATGTACCGGCAGGGTGTCTGCCGGGTCAAACCATTCGGAAAGAAAGGAGAAAAGTTCCTGCCGGAAACTTCGGTTGTCGGCAGGGATATTCATTCTTACCATTTCAATTTCCCAGTTGGAGTAGGGGATGCTTTCTATCAGAATGGTCTGTTTGTTTCTATTGGTGCAGAATTTTGTCATTGTTTCAGCCAGTTTAGTAAGTCGGGTTCTTGTTCTTCGGGGTGGAACCAAAGGCAGTCTCCTTCGATGTGAAGCGGATAGTCTATATTGTCGGTAAACAGCAAGCCGGTACCTAGTCCTTGGGGGAGGGCGGGCTGCAAGGTGGCACACCATTGTGCGATGGCATTCAGTCCGATATTGGACTCCAGAGCGGAAGTGACCCATGAGCCGATGCCTCTTTCAGCCGCCAGTTCCATCCATTCTTCGGAGCCGCTGATTCCTCCGTGCAGAGAAGGTTTCAGGATAATGTACTGAGGACGGATGGTTTCCAGCAATTCTATTTTCCGGTCGCGCCGGTTGATGCCTATCAGCTCTTCATCCAGTGCAATGGGAAAGGGGGTGGCGGCACAGAGCCGGGCCATTTCATTCCATTGCCCCGCACGGATGGGCTGTTCGATGGAATGGAGCTGGAATTCGGAAAGACGATGTAACTTTTCGAGGGCATCGGCAGGAGAGAAAGCACCGTTGGCATCTACACGCAGTTCGATTTGGGCTGGGGTGAAATGCCGGCGGATGTGCGCCAGCAGCTCCAGTTCCTTTTCAAAGTCGATGGCGCCTATTTTGAGTTTGATGCAGCGGAAGCCTTGCTGCATCTTTTCCCCGATGCGCCGGTACATCTCGTCAAAGTTTCCCATCCAGATGAGTCCGTTGATGGGGATGCCCTCTTTGCCTTTGCTGAACGGGGTGTGCCAGAATTGCAGGCTGCGTGCCCGGAAATGCAGCAGGGCGGTTTCCATACCGAACAGGATGGACGGATAGGGAAGCAAGGCTTCCCGGTCTATTTCCCCGTTCTTTTCCAGGTTCTTGCAGGCAGTGGCCAACACCTCGTCGTATGAGGGGATATCGTCACAACTCAGGGCAGGGAGAGGGGCACATTCACCCACGCCATAGTGGCGGCTGCCGGTGTCGGTGAGGAGGATGTACCATACATTCCGGGTGGTATATACTCCTCTGGAAGTACCTGCCGGTTGCTTGAAGTGTAATTGTTTTTTTATAATTCGGGTTTGGAACATTCTTATTAGTGATTAGTGGTTAATGGGAAGCAAGGAGGACTATTGGGTTGTCCTCCACCGGAAAAATGAACCACTGATTATGGGAACTTCGGATAATCCTGGAACCGTGGCTTGCGTTTTTCCAAAAATGCCTTTCCTCCTTCCTGTGCTTCCTCTGTCATGTAATACAGCATGGTGGCATCTCCGGCAAGTTCTTGTATGCCGGCTTGTCCGTCCAGTTCGGCATTCAGTCCGGCTTTGATCATACGAAGAGCGAGCGGGCTGTGCTCCATCATCTTTTCTGCCCATGCCACGGTTTCGTCTTCCAGGCGGTAGAAAGGAACGACTGTATTGACCAATCCCATTTCCAGTGCTTCCTGTGCGGAGTATTGACGGCAAAGGAACCATATTTCACGGGCTTTCTTCTGCCCTACGATGCGTGCCAGATAGGAAGAGCCGAATCCGGCGTCGAAGCTGCCTACCTTGGGACCTGTCTGTCCGAAAATGGCATTCTCTGAGGCAATGGTCAGATCGCATACCACATGCAGCACATGACCGCCGCCGATGGCGTAACCGTTTACCATGGCGATGACCGGTTTAGGCAGTGACCGGATTTGCTTTTGTACGTCCAGCACATTCAGACGGGGAACTCCATCCGTGCCGATATAGCCGCCATGACCTTTTACGTGCATATCTCCCCCGCTGCAGAAGGCTTTGTCGCCTGCTCCGGTCAGAACCACTACATTGATATCCTGGCACTCGCGGCAGTAATACAGGGCGTCGCTGATTTCCGAAGTGGTGGTGGGGGTGAACGCGTTGCGGTAACGCGGACGGTTGATGGTGATTTTCGCTATTCCGTTGTAAAAGTCAAACAGAATATCCTGATATTCTTTGATGGTTTTCCATTCTCTTGTTTCCATTATTCATTTTTATTTTTAAGTCCGTGATAATATTCTCTTAACAGGGTGGTGTCTTTTTCCTTGTCGGTAAACACCTCCAGCAGCATGGGTTGCATCCGTGTCTCGGGTGAGGTGAATGGCTGCATCGCTTCTTCCAGCTCTTCTTCTCCGGTCACTTTCATGTAAATAAAGCCGCGTTCTTCCGCCCAGCCTTTGGCGGTGGTGTAATGCTCGGCTGTGATAAACTCCCTGGAACGGCTTGATTTGTCCATTCCAGGCAGGGTGTGGAATATTTCTCCTCCTTCGTTATTCAGTAACAGGATGCGGATGTTGGCACCGTAATTTTGATTCCACAGTGCGTTCATGTCATAGAAGAAGCTCAAGTCGCCTATGATGATGAAATTCAGCTTGCTGGAAGCGGCGGCATAACCGATGGCGGTGGACAGGGAGCCTTCTATGCCGTTCACTCCCCGGTTGCAACAGATTTCCACCTGGGGAGGAACTGTAAATAACTGTGCATAGCGCACGGTGGAGCTGTTTGCCAGATGCAGGGCACAGGGTTCGGGCAATGCCCGGATGAGTTTTCCGATAACGGAGATTTCGGAATAAGCAAGGTCCGGCATCGGAATGGTTTTGCAATAGTTTTCCCACATCAGCGGATAATGGGTAGGTTTGTTGTCCAGCAGGAAAGCTATTTTTTCCAAGAACTCAAACGGATCCATCTCGATGACGGTGGTCAGGCAACCGTATAAATCGGCTATCTTCCCGTCGGCGGCAACATGCCAGTGTTCGCGCGGGGGATGATTGCGCAGGTATTTCTTCAATTGTTTGGATACGATGTGTCCGCCGTAGGTAATCAGTATTTCGGGGGCCATGTCTTCCTGGCGTTCCGGTGTCATGGAATAAACGGCGGCGTCGAAATTCTTGATAGGAATGCCGGGGATGGTCTGGTTGCCCAGATGTTCCGTCAGCCAGGCGAAATGTTTATAAAGCGGTTTCACATATTTTTTCTCGAACAGGTAAATCAGATTCATCTGGCCTACCACAACCATGCGCTTGTTGTACTTGTTCAGCCGTTCGATCAGTTCCTTATAGTCACGGTCGTACACGCTCAGTCCCTGATAACGGGTGATGACACGTACTTCGGGAAGTGTTTTGGCGGTGAAGCGGTAAATGGGTTCGGAAATGGGTACATTGATATGTACAGGCCCTTTGCCGTGGTGGGTGGTTTCCAGTATGGCTTCGTTGATAAGGCGGTTGCAAAACCATTCGTCTTCCTCAGTATGTACTTCGGGCAGGTTGACAGACATCTTGACTAACGTTCCGAACACATGGGGCTGGGGCAGGGTTTGTCCGTCCATTTGTCCTATCCAGGCAGCGGGGCGGTCGGCGGAAATGACAATCAGAGGTACTTGTTGGTAAAAGGCTTCGGCTACGGCAGGGTGCAGGTTCAGCAGGGCCGAACCGGAAGTGCAGCATACTGCGGCAGGGCCTCCCCCTTGTAAAGATAGGCCGATGGCAAAAAAACCGGCACTGCGTTCATCGGTTACAGAATAACAAGTGAAGTCCTCTATATTGGCCAGAGTATGTACGATGGCAGCATTACGGCTGCCGGGACAAAGCACTATTTTCCGCACACCGTGCGCTTTGAGAAGTGCCACCAACTGAAGTATGTTCTTTTTGTCTGAATACATTATTCTTCTACTTTAATTGTTTCCATTTATTTACTTATAAAGTCAGGATGAAGGATGCTCCGCATCGTATTCATCTTGTCTCCCGTTTCCATCCATTCCGATTCTACTTCCGAGGAAGCCAGTATTCCTCCTCCTGCATACAGGATGGCTTCACCCGGCTTTATTTCCATGCAGCGCAGATTGACGTAGATATCGGTATGCCCCTCTGTGTCCAGCCAGCCGGTGAACCCGGAATAATAACTGCGGTCGTACCCTTCATTGTCCGGAATAAACCGGAAAGCCTCCTCTTTGGGCAGGCCGCAGACGGCGGGAGTGGGATGGAGTTCTTGCAATAAATCGCCTATATGGTCTGTATTTTTCAACAAGAAATAAAAATCGGTCTTGAGGTGTACCAATTGTCCGGCACGGGCGGTATAAGGACCTTTCTCCGTCATCTTGTTGCCGAATCTTTTGGCGATCCGGCGGATGTAATCAGCCACATAGCCCTGCTCTTCCCGGTTCTTCCTGTCCCAGTCTGTCGGCATCACTTCATTCTGCATCGGCATGGTACCGGCCAGGGCCACGGTGTGCCATTCTTTGCCGTGTCCGCTTAATAAGATTTCCGGTGTGCTGCCCAGCCAGGTTCCGGAAGCAGGGGTGTGGCATAGGTAAATCATCATGCGCGGATAGTTGTTGCAGGCCCGGACAAAAGCGCCGAGTGGTGAAAAATCATCTCCGATATGTCTGGCGGAAGAACGTGACAGAACCAGTTTCTGGAACCGCTTCTCTTGTAAGGGAGTGATGAAACGCCCGAATGCGCGGGTATATTGTTCTTTATCCGTTTCTTCGGAAACAAAAGGGGAGAGTTCACTCTGCCGGCTTTTGCAGGTGAGCAGGGCATCCGCACATTCCAGTGAAGACAGTGCTTCGCTGATTTCGCTCCAGTCGTATGCGGTGACATCCGGACGGATAAGTACCAAGGGATGTTCCTCCGATATCCGGAAAGGAGCCATGACAAATCCTTTCTTTCCATTCAGTTCCTGAATGTCCGCTAATTGTTCCACATCGCCCGAGGTTTGCAATACCAGGTAGCATTCGTCTGTCCAAGGTAACCGGTAGAGGGCGAAACCGAGGCGGCTGTGTGTCAGGCAATCCAATAATTTTTGCGTATGTATATCTGGTAGATTCATTTCTTTTTCAGTATGAAATTAACGACACGAACAGTAGAAACCAGTTGTCCTTGTGGAGTGGTGATATCTATATTCCATATATGCGAGGATCTGCCGCGGTGAATCAGTTTGCCGGTGGCGAATACTTTGCCTCCGACGGGCACGGCCGACAGATGATTTCCACTTACTTGTACTCCGCAGGCATATTCGTCTTCCCGGCATAGCGACGTAGAGCCATGCCCTGCCACAATCTCGGCCAGAGCCAGTGACGCGCCGCCGTTCAACATACCAAAGGGTTGTGAAGTACGATGGTCTACAGGCATTTCGGCATGTACCGCATCCTCGGTGGAGGGTAGAAACCGGATACCCAGATGTTCCGCCATCGAATTCGAATAATCAGGTTTGCAGGTTGTTTCTTCCATCATTTGTATGTCTGTTCTTTTCTATAGGGCTACAAAAATACATAAATTTTAGATGAAAAGGTGTTGTATGTATGTCTTTTACTAACAAAAACATTTATTTAAATTCAATTGTTTGGGAGCTTTTTCGATACTTATAATATATGATGCCGATGACGTCCGCTATAAACCATCCGATAGGAATAGACCACCAGATTCCGATGACCCCGATGGCAGGAATGCCGGCAAGCCAATAGGAAAGGGCTACACGGGTTCCCAACGATACCACTGTGAGCACTACGGACATTCCCGGCATACGGATGGCACGATAATATCCGTATAACAGGAACAAAATCCCGATTCCGCAATAAAACGCTCCCTCGATGCGTAAATAACTGATACCGATGTTCAGAATTTCCGTTTCGTGGGGGCGGACAAAAATCAGCATCAATGGTTTGGCGAATAAAAAGACCAGAATGGAAATGACCAGAGAGAAGAGAACGGTGGTAATCAAGGCACTTTTCACTCCTTTGCGGATCCGTTCCTCTTTTCTCGCTCCGAAGTTCTGGGCAATAAAGGTGGAAAAGGCATTTCCGAATTCCTGTACCGGCATATAGGCGAACGAGTCTATTTTTATTGCTGCCGCAAAGGCGGCCATGACTACAGTGCCAAAACTGTTGACCAATCCTTGTACCATGAGAATGCCCAGATTCATTACCGATTGTTGTACACAGGTCAGTGCGGAGAACGAAGTGATCTCTTTCAGGCAGTGACGGTCGAAATGCAGGTCGTTGCGGTGTAATCTCAGTTCGGGGTATTTCACGTAGGCATATCCCATAATTCCCAAAGCGGATACTCCCTGTGCGGCTACCGTGGCGATGGCTGCTCCCTTGATTCCCCAATCCAACTGCAAGATAAAGAACAAATCCAGCCCGATGTTCAGTACAACGGAAACCGCCAGAAACCAAAGAGGAGTGACGGCATCTCCTATGGCACGCAGCAATGCCGCATAGAAATTATAGATAAAGGTAAAGCCGATTCCCCAAAAGATAATCCACAAGTAATCATACATCATGCCATAAATATCTTTGGGAATCTGCAATATCCTGAGGATGGGATGAATCCAGACGAAAACCGCTATATTTAGAATCAATGTTACTGTGCCGATCAGCAGGACGGATACATAGATGCTACGGCGTAGGGAATCCGTTCGTCCGGCTCCATATTGCAAGGAAAAAACGGTTCCGCTTCCCATGGACAATCCCAGCAGGATGGAAATAAGGAAAACCATCAGCGTGTAGGCGGAACCGACGGCGGCCAATGCGCCGGAACCTATACATTGTCCTACAATCAGTGTGTCGGCTATGTTGTAACACTGTTGTAGCAGTGAGCCTATAATCATAGGTAAGGTAAAACGTAGCAGAGTGCCGGTGATGCCTCCCTGCGTCAAGTCTATTTTAGATAACATGATGTGCGTCTGTTCGATTCAATTTCTTATTTATTTTGAAATTTATTGCGAAGGTAGGGAATAAAATATCAAACAACAATAGAGATTGTCTATTTAATACCCGGAATGTTCTTTCTCCTTAAAAAGAGTTAACTTGATAATATTTTCCATAGGAAACTTTTTATTATAAGAAATATCATGTATGTTTGCATAAAGTTTCCATTGGAAAATATTAAATCAAATAAAATAGTTCGATTATGAAGTATATAGTAATAGGAGGCGTAGCAGGAGGTGCAACTGCTGCCGCACGTATCAGAAGAAACACGGAACAGGCGGAAATCATTTTGTTCGAGAAGGGAGAATACATTTCGTATGCCAATTGTGGTCTGCCTTATTATATAGGAGGTGTGATTGCGGAGCGGGAAAAATTGTTTGTACAGACTCCGGAGGCTTTCGGGAAACGTTTTAACATAGATGTGCGTACCCGGTCCGAGGTAATAGCCATCCATTCTGCCGATAAGACAGTGGATATTCGTACTTCCGACGGGAAAACTTATACGGAGAGTTATGACAAATTATTGCTTTCTCCGGGTGCGTCGCCTGTTCGTCCTCCCTTGCCGGGCATTGACAATGAAGGAATTTTTACCCTACGTAATGTGAATGATACCGATGCTATCAAGAGTTACTTGCAGCAGCATAAGGTGAAACGGGCGGTAATCATCGGGGCCGGATTCATCGGGTTGGAGATGGCGGAGAATCTGCAGGAAGCCGGTGCGGAAGTGGCGGTTGTAGAGATGGCAAATCAAGTCATGGCTCCTATTGATTTCTCTATGGCTTCTTTGGTGCACGAGCATTTGTTGCAGAAAGGAGTGCATCTCTACCTGGAAAAGGCGGTGGCTTCTTTCGAGCGCACGGTCAACGGACTGGAGGTTATTTTTAAATCGGGCGAAAGGCTGCCTGCCGATATGGTGTTGTTATCCATCGGGGTACGTCCCAATACCTCATTGGTGACAGAGGCCGGACTGGAGATAGGGGAGATGCGCGGCATTAAGGTGAACGATTACTTGCAGACTTCCGACGAGTATATTTATGCGGTGGGCGACGCTATCGAGTTCCGTCATCCGCTGACTGATAGACCGTGGTTGAATTATCTGGCTGGTCCGGCCAACCGTCAGGCGCGTATTGTGGCAGATAACATGGTTTTTGGAAATAAGGTTACATACGAAGGGGCTGTCGGTACTTCCATTGCCAAAATTTTTGATATGACTGTCGCTGCTTCAGGCCTTCCGGCAAAGCGGTTGAAACAGGCAGGCATTGATTATTTGTCGGCAACCATCCATTCCGGTTCCCATGCGGGATATTATCCCGATGCTTTACAGATGTCCATTAAAATAACCTTCTCTCCTGTGAACGGGAAATTACTTGGAGCGCAGATTGTGGGGTATAATGGAGTGGACAAACGTATTGACGAATTCTCGCAAGTGATTAAGCATAACGGAACTGTATATGACTTGATGGCTTTGGAGCAGGCATACGCTCCTCCTTTCTCTTCGGCTAAAGATCCTGTAGCAGTAGCCGGATATGTAGCCGGAAATATACTGAGCGGAAAGATGAAGCCTCTTTATTGGCGCGAGTTGCAGGCTGCCGATTTGAGTAAAGTTACGTTGGTTGATGTCCGTACTCCCGATGAATTTGCACTCGGTGCTTTGAAGGGGGGCTGTCAATATTCCTTTGGATGATATGCGCGAAAGGATGAAAGAGATTCCTCAGGATAAGCCGGTCTATTTGTATTGTGGAGTGGGGTTGAGAGGGTATCTGGCTTCTAATATATTGTTACAGAATGGCTTTGGGGAAGTAAGGAATTTAATAGGAGGTTTGAAACTGTATAAAGCGGCAACGGCTCCTCTGCCCAAGCCGAAGGAGTTCTCAAATTCCGGATCTTCAAGTTCTGATTCTTCAAAAGTTGATCATTCTGAACACAGTAAAGATTCTGCTGAAGCTTATACTATTGCCTCTTCCGTCATTCCTTCTATGAAAGCAATAAAAGTGGATGCTTGTGGCATATCTTGTCCCGGTCCTATCATGAAGCTGAAGAAGAGTATGGAAGAACTGGCGGACGGCGAACGTCTGGAGATTGTCGCTACGGATGCCGGTTTCCCCCGCGATGCCGAAGCATGGTGCCAGACTACCGGGAACCGTTTTGTCTCAGTAAAGTCAGGAGCAGGAAAGTATGAGGTAATTGTTGAGAAAAGTACTCCGCAATCTTCTTCCTCGGAGGTTTGCCGGGAGGATAAAGGGAAAACTTTTATTCTGTTCAGTGACAACCTGGACAAAGTTTTAGCTACTTTTGTACTCGCAAACGGTGCGGCGGCTACGGGAAAGAAGGTGATCATCTTCTTTACTTTCTGGGGGCTGAATGCTATCAAAAGATTGGACAAGCCTGCGGTGAAGAAAGATATCTGGGGGAAGATGTTCGGCATGATGCTGCCTTCCAGTTCTTTAAAGTTGAGATTGTCTAAAATGAATATGGGTGGAATGGGAGCCAGGATGATGCGATATATCATGAATAAGAAAAATATCGACTCACTGGAATCTCTGCGTACTCAAGCCATTCAGAACGGAGTGGAATTTATAGCTTGCCAGATGTCAATGGATGTAATGGGTGTGAAACGTGAGGAATTGCTGGATCATGTGACTATTGGCGGAGTGGCAACCTATATGAACCGTGCCGAACAGGCGAATGTAAACTTGTTTATTTAAATTTGCATGGAGAAAATAAAATCAATATGTGTCATGAGAGAGTTGTTCAAGGCTCTCTCTGAACTTGAAACCCGCTTGATGGAACAATATGGAGTGTCATTGAATGAGGCAATGGCACTTTGTTGCATTGGCGGAGATACGCTGACAGCCAGTGTGATATCGGAAAACACAGGTCTGTCTGCTTCGCATACCTCTAAAGTCATCCGTTCCATTGAAGAGAAAGAATTAATCGTCCGTAATTTGGGGGATAAGGATAAACGGCAGATGCATTTTACTTTATCCGATAAAGGGCGTGAATGTTTGGAAGCGCTGAAAGCAAATGAAATAGAAATACCGGAACTATTAAAGCCATTGTTTAAATAAACCCTTCTCTTTTCCATTTGTTTATTCCGGATATGAAACTGGAGAAATGGAAAAACAAGTGGAAGGAGTGGAGCAATCTGCGCAAATGGCAAATATGGAAACTGAAGCTGATTGATGCCCGTCTGTATTTCGTGAGCATATTCGTGGGGCTGCTTACGGGACTGGTTGCTGTGCCTTATCACTATCTTCTCTGGTATTTCTTTGATGTGCGGAAAACTTTTTTCACGGCGCATTATCCGTGGTATTGGCATGTATTGTTGTTTTTTATCTTATGGGGGATTCTGATCTTTGTCGCTTCTTTGGTAAAACGTATGCCATTGATAGCCGGAGGCGGTATTCCTCAGACACGTGCGGCCAATAACGGTCGTATCCGTTATGAGCATCCTTTTAAGGAACTGGTGGCCAAATTCTGCGGAGGTGTGTTGGCTCTCAGTGCGGGGCTGTCCTTGGGACGCGAGGGGCCGTCTGTTCAGATAGGGTCTTATATAGGAACACTTATCTCCCGTTGGGGACATATCCTGAAAGGGGAACGGAAACAATTGCTGGCTGCCGGAGCCGGTGCGGGCTTGTCTGCCGCTTTTGCCGCTCCGTTGTCTTCTTCTTTGCTGGTAATAGAATCCATCGAGCGTTTTGATGCGCCTAAAACCGCCATTACTACCTTGTTGGCCGGCGTGGTAGCCGGAGGAGTGGCTAGTTGGATGTTCCCCACGACTCCTTATCATCTGATTAGTGCGGTCGTTCCCGGTTTATCTTTTATCCGTCAGGCAGAGCTTTATATTATCTTTGCCGCCCTTATGGCTGTCATTGCAAAGTTTTATTCGCTCATCGTTCCTTTCTTTCAAGAAAGGATACCTGCCATGAAACTCTCCATTCCTGTCAAGATGTTGTATTTATTGATCATAGCTTATGCCATATCGTTAACAGAGACGAATCTGACAGGTGGCGGAGAGCAGTTTTTGATGATGCAGGGAATGAATGGAACTCATGATATCCGGTGGCTTACTATCATGATGCTTATTCATTTTGTTTTTACGCTGTTTTCTCTTTCTTCGGGTTTGCCGGGAGGAAGTTTCATTCCTACCTTGGTTACGGGAGGATTATTGGGACAAATCTTCGGGTTGGTATTGGTACAGCGCGGATGGATAGGGTATGAGAATGTGAGTTATATGATGCTGATCGGGATGGTGGCTTTTTTGGTGGCTGTGGTGCGTACCCCTTTGACTGCCATTGTTCTGATAACGGAGATTACCGGTCATTTCGAGGTGTTCTATCCTTCCATCGTGGTAGGTGGGTTGACTTATTATTTCACCGAATTGTTACAGATAAAACCTTACAATGTATTGCTGTATGACAGGATGTTCCGTAGCCATAATCCGAAGTCTTCCGAAGGGGCTGGTGCCCGCTATCATCTTTTTGTCGAGATAATGGATGGGTCTTATTTTGACGGAAAGGAAGTGGATACATTGGCTTTACCTAATCATTGTATCATTCGTAGTATACACCGGAATCGTAAAAACTTACTTCCTCAGGGGCAAACCCTGGTTCCCGGTGATCAAGTGGAGATAGAAATGGATGCGCAGGATATAGAAAAATTATACGAACCGTTGGTCAGTATGGCAAATATCTATTAAATTTGCCGTATGAAAAAGAAATTCCAGCTTGAAGTTCCGGGAGGAGCCGACAAAGTGTTGCTTCATACTTGTTGTGCTCCTTGTTCATCAGCCATCATAGAGTGCTTGATGCAGCATGGTGTCACTCCGGTTATCTATTATTGTAATCCCAATATTTATCCGTTGGAGGAATACATTATCCGCAAGGACGAATGTACGCGGTATGCCCAGTCCTTGGGATTGGAAATTATAGATGCCGATTATGATCATGATGCCTGGCGTTGTCGAATGGCAGGAATGGAGCAAGAGCCTGAAAGAGGAGGCCGTTGCTTGCGTTGTTTCAAGATGCGACTGCAGGAAACCGCACGTTATGCCCACGAACATGGATTCCCGGTTATCACTACTACGCTTGCTTCCAGCCGTTGGAAAAGTTTGGAACAGATAGAGGAAGCGGGCCGATATGCTACGGCTCCTTATCCGGATGTCACTTATTGGGAACAGAACTGGCGTAAAGGTGGATTGAGCGAGCGTCGCATTGCTATCATTAAGGAATATAATTTTTATAATCAGCAATATTGTGGCTGTGAGTTCAGTATGCGGAAAGAAGAAAAGGGAGGATGACGAGAATGAAGATGTTCAAACTGTGGATGGTTGTAATGTTATTGGGACTCTTGCCCGTTGTTTCAGAGGCGCAAGAAGAAATAAATAATGCCATTAATGTACAGTTGGAGTATCTGAAAAAGTATCCTAAAGACAAAGAAGCACTTCGGAAAGTTAGTTTTCTCTATCTGAATAAAGCAGATTATGATCAGGCTATCTTTTATGGTCGACAATTGTTTGAGTTGGGTTATAATGAACGGGATTACAATGGCGCTGTAATTTATTCTCATATTTGTCTGGGGCAGGCCCATATGATGAAGGGAAATGTAAAGGAGGCTTATAGTCATTTAGGGCAGGCCAGGCTGATAGGTGAAAGTAATAAAAATGATTCCGCCTTATGTTCCGTATATAATGGGCTGGGACTTTATGCATCGAATGTCCAAAAAGACTATTATCGTTCACTTACCTATTTCTTCAAAGGAGTTGAAGCTGCAAGACGTTGTCATTATGACAGGCTCTATTCCATTTTGCTTTCTAATATTGCCGGTATTTATTATTTGAAAAATGATAGCACAGGATTGAAATATGCTCTTGAATGTTATGAACTGGGACATGAACGGAAAGATCCTTATCTGATTTATAGTGGTTCAACCAATACCGCTTATATGTATTATTTGAAGAGTGACTATAATACAGCATTGAAATATATTCAGGAGGCGGAGTTCACCATGGTGCAGAATGACTTTTATGATCAATCAAACGTTTACAATCTTTATGGATATATTCTGCATAAATTGAATAAAGATGATGAAGCGCTGGTTTTTTTCCGGAAGGCTTTGGATTTGAAAGAACAGGGAAATATTTCTTCAGTGATGAATTCTTATTTGGGCTATGCCGAAATTTTAATGGAGCATCACCAGTATGACCGGGCTGTCCGGATGCTGAAAGCCGGAATAGAACTGTCTTACCAACAGGCTAATGCCATCTATCGAAGTGACCTGTTGAAGGCTTTATCCCGATGTTATGAAGAAGATGGTATGCTGGTAGAGGCGTTGAAGTATCATAAGCTCTATCAGCTGGAAACAGATAGCTTATATAATGCGGAAAAGGAACGTGCTGTGGGGGAGATACGTGCAAAATACGATATGGAACGGCAGGAAAACGAGATAAAACAAAACCGTCTGGAATTATTGGAAAAGGAAAATAAGATGCAATTGCTTATAGCCGGATTTATCTGTATCTTCATAGCTGCCTCTTTACTATATTACTTATATTACAGAAAAAATAAGCTGTACCTTACCATTGTGAAGCAAAATCAGGACGCTATCCGGCGTGAACAGCAATTGCAGAACAAGATAGATGAGCAGTTTGCAGAGATAGGCCGCCAGTCCGCTCTTTTACAAGAATATCTTACGGATTCGACGAAAACTTCTTTGCCGCAACCTGAGAAATATGCTTCATCCTCGTTGACAGATGAAAAGAAGCAGGATTTATTTCTGCGTTTGGAAACGCTGTTGTGGGAGGAGAAGGTATTTACAGACAATTTGCTGACCAAAGAGAAAGTAGCGGAAATGTTGGGAACTAATCGTACTTATCTCTCTCAAATTATTAATGAGCAGACCAAGCAGACTTTTACTCAATTTGTAAATGGTTTCCGCACAAAAGAGGCAGTCCGTTTACTTTCCGATCCTGATAACCAAACTCCGCTAAAGGCGATTTCAGCTGAATTGGGCTTTAATTCCATGACTACTTTTTATAGCCAGTTTCAGGCGGCTACTGGTATGACTCCCGCTCAGTATAGAAACAAAGTGCAGGAATTGCATAAAAATAGATAATCTATTAATTTGCTATCATAAATTTATCCAAATGCGGCAATTGCTGTATTTGGATAACCTATTTTTGCTATAATTTAAAATTTTATGCATTAATTTGCTATCGACGCAATATAAGCTGCAAAACTGTTTTAACAATAAAACGGGACTTAAAAGTGATTATAAACAGTATTAATATTAAATCTATAAAAAGTATGAAACATTCAGATTACCACGGAAAGCTACTTCGACTGGCGATGTTTTTCGTTGCATTGTTTTTGTGTGGAACAATGGCATATGCACAAACAGACCGGATGATCAGCGGTATAGTTGTAGATGAGAATGGAGATCCCCTGCCTGCCGCTCACATCCGTCAGGTGAGCCAGACGAAAGGGGAGGAACTGGCTGCTGTCATAACCGATATGAACGGGCACTTCCGGCTGACCCTGCTCCGCACAGCGAAAGAGATAGAAATCTCTTACTTGGGCTATGAATCAAAGAAAGTAAGATTGACAAGTGCGAACAGTTACAGAATTGTCTTGGAGCCGGCCTCCGAACTGCTGGACGAGGTGGTGGTAACCGGATATCAGACTATCTCCAGGGAACGGGCTACCGGTTCATTTGCGAAAGTAGATTCGAAAAAGTTGGAAACCCAACGGTTAAGTAGTGTCAGCTCATTGATGGAGGGAAGAATAGCAGGTTATAGTGACGGTAAGATACGTGGTGTGACTTCGATGAACGGACTTACTACTCCTCTGTATGTGATTGATGGGTTTCCGGTAGAGAAAACTATTTCTGACGGACTGGGCAACTGGGTCGAAAATGTGCCTGATTTGAATATAGAGGATATAGAGAATATTACGGTATTAAAAGATGCCGCGGCTACGTCTATCTATGGTGCTCGTGCTGCTAATGGTGTAGTAGTCATCACTACTAAAAAAGCCGGAAAGAATCAGCTGAATGTATCATTTTCAGCGACATTGACAGTACGCCCTTATAATTTTTATACCGGTCACTTAGCCGGTACGGCTGACATGATAGAGATGGAAAAGGAGTGGGCAGCCATGAATCCTAATCTTCAAGGAGAGGGAGCATCCCAATATGCACAGAATTTGTTGGACAATGCATCCATGTATTCCTGTTTGGGGGTACAGGCTATTTTAAAACATCATACAGGTGCGATCAGCGAAGCACAAATGGAGCAGACGCTACATGAACTGGCTTCACAGGGATTCCGTTATTATGATGATGTGAAGAAATATGGTAAACGAAATCCGTTTTCGCAACAATATAACTTGAATATCGGGCGTGGAACGGAAAAAAAATACATTTAATGCTTCGCTGTCTTACAGGAATAACCGGGAAGAAGATAAATATACTGACAGCGAGAGTTTCGGATTGAATTTGCAGAATACTACCCGGCTTACTTCATGGCTGAGTCTGGATTTGGGAACGTATCTGAATTATGGAGATGGTACAACGCAGAGTTATAATCTGACCTCACCCGGATATAATTATGTTCCTTATAGTTCGTTGTTGAATGGCGATGGAAGCTACTATACTAACACGGCTGCGGACCGGTACAGTAAGTCACAACAGGAAATTATTTCTTCTTACGGATTGTATAGTATGGATATTACCCCTTTGGACGAATTGGGAAGAAACTTGTCGAAGAGTAAGAATTTTAGTAATCGTACTTTTGCGAGACTTAATTTTAAATTCACAGACTGGTTGAGATACACTGCTTCGTTCCAATATGAAGTAGGGGAATATAAGACAAGCCAATTGCAAGATAAGGAAAGCTATGCTGTACGTAATAAAGTAAATACATTTGCTACTGATGCAAGTGGGAGTGGCCAGGCTACTTATAATCTTCCTTATGGCAATATTTATACAACGGGGACTAATAGTATCCGTGCTTATAATTTCCGTCAGCAATTGGATTTTAACAAGACATTTGCAGAAAAACATGATGTGACCGCTTTGTTTGGTATGGAAGTACGTGAAAATAAGACGGAATACAATAATCGGAAATATTATAATTATGATCCGGCTTTACTAACTTATGATCTTATTGATGAACGGGTGCTGAGTAATACTTATACCGGAGTTTTGGGAAACTATGTATCATTCAATAAAAATGATATCTCCAATATCTATGAACTGGTAAATCGTTTTGTTTCTTTTTATGGGAATGCAGCTTACACGTATGATGGTAAATATATGGTGACAGGAAGCATTCGTTGGGATCGTACCAATTTGTTTGCTACTGGTTCCAAGTATCAGAAGAAACCTATCTGGTCGGTAGGTGCTGGTTGGAATCTGGACAAAGAATCTTTTTTTAAAGTTTCATTTATAAATATGATGAAACTGCGTTTCAGTTATGGTATCGGTGGTAACATCGCCAAGAATTCTGCTCCTTATATGACGGCTTATTATAATAATAATACCCATGTGGGCGGCATACAAGGGACTATCAGCAACCGTCCTAATCCTGATTTGCGGTGGGAAAAGACAACTACAGCTAATATTGGTGTAGATTTCTCTATGTTTAGAAATCGATTGAACGGTTCTATTGAATATTATAATAAATCGGGCGTGGATTTGTTAGCCAATACCAATGGAGTACCTACTGAAGGTTTTGGTTTTTCTACTTATACCATGAATAATGGTAAAATGAGAAACCGTGGATTCGAGTTGACTCTTTCCAGTGATGTCATTATGGGAAAAGATTGGAATTGGAACGTAGGTGGTGTGCTGGGATACAATAAGAATAAAGTGACTTATGTCAATGTAAAAGCACCTGCTATTTTTCTTCAGTTCGATTATCCTGCCGCCTATCCCCGTGTTGGAGTGCCTTATAATGCCATTTATGGATATCTGTGGGCAGGGCTGGATAGTAAAGGGCAGCCTCAGGTGTATGACTCGGAAGGAAATATCCATGTAAGCAGTTCACCGCAAAAAGTGGAGGATGCTGTGTATTTAGGAACTTCTGTTCCGGTTTATAGTGGGGCTATTAATACCAATCTCCGTTATAAGAATTGGGAACTGGCTGCTCAACTGCTTTTTGAAGGGGGGCACAAAATGCGGAATACCAATATAGCCTATCCGGGATTAGGAGTGACAAGTAAGGATGTGAGTAAACGTTGGCGTCAGCCTGGTGATGAGGCATATACCGATGTACCACGCTATGTTCCGTCAGAAAGCAAGGATTATAATTCTTACTCATCCGATCTTTATAGCAAGGCTTCCATTCATGTACTTGATGCCGATAACTGGCGCTTGAAGAATCTCTCTGTTACTTATCATGTTCCTGCAAGTGTATGTCAGAAGTTTTATGTAAAAAATGCACGTATCATGCTAGGTATGGAAAATGTGTTCACTTTGGCTAAAAGTCGTGATGTGAAATGGATGCTTGGGGGATATAGTAAACCAAATTATTTGTGTAATGTCAATTTGAACTTTTAAATGAGAGCAATATGAAAAAGATACTATTTATGATAATGACAGTGTTAGGGTGGATAAATCTGACTTCTTGTAATGATTATTTGGATATTGTTCCCAAAGGGAACAAAATTCCTACTACCTTGGCTGATTTTGAAGCATTGCTGCGAGATGAATATACCATTGGCTATATTCCTGTAACGAATAGTCTTTATCTGTTGAATGATAAATTTGTAGGACAAAGCAGTCTGACTAGCGTTACCCTTACGAGTGCCAATTATCTGTGGAATGAAACAGCGGACAGAATTGTACTGAACAATCAGGACGAAGGGACTTATTACCGTAGTTATATGGCTATTTCCACTTGTAATCTCTTGCTGGAGCATGTTCCCGTTGCAACCGAAGCGACTGATTCCGAACGCAATGAGGTAATGGCTTATGCCAAAGTGATTCGCGCTATGAGCTATTACATACTGGCCAATTATTATGCTGATACCTATGTGTCTGCAACTGCCGGTACTAAACTGAGTGTACCTTTGATAACCAGTGCCGATATTAATGCTCCTCACAAGCAGGTCACTATTCAAGAAATCTATGATTTCATGATTAAAGATGTAAAAGAAGCCATACAACAAGGATTACCCCAACAGTCAAGGACTGTTATCCATCCCAATTTGGGAGCAGCCTATGCCTTCTTGGCACGGGTCTATTTGCAAATGGCGAATTATGAAGAAGCGCTGAAATACGCGGATATGGCTTTGGAACAGAATGATACTCTGTATGATTGGATATCTTATTACAACAGTCATAAGGAAGCTATTACAAAAGAAGACAGTTATCCGTCGTTACCGTCAGCGACAGGGTATGATTATGTGGAGAATTACTATTTCCGTTGTGGAGAGGGTAACCCTAACTATGCTACCAGCGAACTTAATATTCCGGTGGAACGTGCGGAGAGTTTCGAGGGAGGGGATGCGCGTTTTCTTTCCCGCTGGAAACTGCGTACGGTAAATCAGGATACTTACTATCAAGGTTTGGCCAAAGGATATTTCAACGGGGCTGGTCTGACCACTTGCGAGGTATATCTCATCAAGGCCGAATGTTTGGCACGTCAGGTCACAGGTAATGATTTCTCTGCTGCTATGGATGTGTTGAACAAGGTACGTAAGACCCGTATTCTGCCGGAGATATATCAACCCTTGCAAGCTTCAACTTTGACAGAAGCCATTGACTTGATCCGACGTACGAAAGACAATGAATTGATTTTCACTATTGTGCCATTCGCTGATGCCCGGAGGTTTAATGCCGAAGGTACTTTTGCACGTGCACTATCCAAAACATGGGAAGGGCAGACTTATACATTAACCCCGGCTTCACATCTTTGGATTATGCCTTTCCCGGCAGGTGCCGTTCAGAATCCGGGTAATGGAACTATCACTCAAAATGTATCTAAATAACCTATAAAAACAGACTTTATGAAATTGATGTATTTATTAGCAACATTCGCCGTTGTTTTGGTGATGATGGCATCTTGTACCCGGCAGTCGGTAACGGGGTACACACTGACAGCTGCAATTGATGGAATTCCTGACGGATCCCATGTACAGCTATTTCCTGTAAGTCATGGTCATGAAAAACCGGTGGCGGACACTACTGTTGTAGATGGAAAATTTATATTTAAAGGGGTGGCGGATGAACCTCTGGCTGTACGGTTGATGGTGAAAGATGCATACGGTTCCATGCCTCTGATGTTGGAGAATGGCAGTATAAGCGTGGAGGGTAAGGTGACTTCTGAAAACCTTAATGGAACCGTGAATTATAATTTTTCACAGGTTTCAGTGACGGGATCTCCTTTGACGGACAAATATGTAAAATTATTGAGCACACGTGATGCCTTGGATTCTATTTATGTGACGAATAACGAGAAGTTTAAGGATATCCGTGTTGCCTATGGTAAAGCGAGAGTTGCCAAAGATAAGATCTTGATGGATTCTGTCGTTGCTACGGAAGCTTACAAAGCATCTGCCGTGGCCGATAGTTTGTTCTTTGCTACGGTAGATGCCACTTACTATAAATTAGTTATGGACAATAAAGAGTCTTATTGGGGGCCTCTGATGATGATCAGTTTGTTTTCTTATCTTACCGAAGAGCAGAAACCGTGGTATGATGCCTTGTCAGAAGAGGCTAAACATTCCCGCTATGGAAAAATGGTGAAAGAGAGTGTGGCTCCTGATAGTCAGATCGGTTCTAAAGTGCCTGTCTTTACAGCCAAGTCACAAGATGGGAAATCGGTAACTTTAACCGATTTGTGCCAAGGTAAGAAGTATGTCCTTATTGATTTTTGGGCATCATGGTGTAATCCTTGCCGTAAGGAGATTCCTAATTTGAAAAAACTCTATACGCAATATGCAGACAGGGGTTTCCAGATTGTAAGTATCTCTATTGATAAAAAAGAGGCGGAATGGACAAAAGCGCTGAAAGAAGAACAACTTCAGTGGCCTAATTTTTTGGATACTGAAGGTATTGCTGATATATATAAAGTGAAATTTGTTCCTACTATGTATTTGATAGATGCCCAAGGGGTCATGGTAGGAGAAAATCTTCGTGGTGAGGCTTTGGCAAATAAACTGGCTGAGCTTTTTGGAGAGATTGAATAATCATATTCTTTTTATGGTATTCTGACATAGAACGGGGCAGAGTCGATGAATAAGTTGGATCTGTCCCGTTGTCTTATGTTTCGGACTGACCCTTCTTCTGAGATATTCAGTTAATGTTTCTAAAGATAAATGGTCTATGGAAATGATAATCCCTAATCACTCTATATGCTATTTTTATTATGATTTTTCTGTGTTTGTTTTCATAATTTTATTCGGTTCTATCCGTAAAATCATGTCATACCGCTTTATTTTGTTTGCTTTTAATCTTATCGATCATCAGTACAGCATTTGCCGTATGTATCTTGAAGAAAATTCACAGGTCTTCCGTTTTCTTGTTTCGTACCTTTTATCCTTGAGAGTGAGTAATGCTGTTTTTGAGTGTCGAAGCTGTATTTAAGTTCGGTAGCCCTTTCCCTTGTGAACAAAGGAGGTAGATATCCTATACTACATGTAGAAATTTCTGTTCGCATTGTTGGTGTATATGGAATTGGCTGCAACACATTTTACCCTCACATTCATCAGCTTCTACTTGAAATATCATTATAAATAACATTAATTATCTTGTGGTTTGTTACATGGCAGGACGGGTCTGCCATGATATTGTAGAACAGTTGATAGTATCTGTTTCCGTTAAGATGTTTAATCGGTAACCTGTCGGAGAATCTGATGTAAGTTTCAATACCATAAGGGCTATCTTTGTTGAAGTACTAAAACTGTTCTTGCGCTCCAGATGGTGCTGTGACAGACCGACCTCTTTGGCTATACTGTCGAATGGAAACACAGAATGAAGATTGCCAGGTTCACTCCTATTAAACTCTTACGATATTTTTTAGAATATCGAATTCTGTAAAACTCAAAGTCAAGTGGATTTCTGAAATATTTGGTATCTTAACCATGTCTTTGTTTGGATATTTCCTCCGTTTTTTTTAGGTCGCCAAATCTTATTTGCGCACGGAATACCTAAAAATACAAAAAAAAACCAACTAATTCTCAATAGTTTGGTTATGAATTAGTTGGCTGGATTTTATGTTATTTGCTGAATATCCTTACCTTATATATTCAAAAATAATACCTATATCACAGTTATGTTATAAAAAAATTACTCATATCCTGGTGTTTGTTTTAATGCGCTGTTGTTTGTTAATGTACCAGCATCAATAGGCCACAATAATCTGGATTGTTCAGCTGATGAGTATTGATGTACATAATCCCAACCTAGCAAGCGGATATCATACCAGCGCTTTCCTTCAAACATGAATTCGCGGAGACGTTCTTTCAATATAGCTTCTAACGCACCGGCATTATCAGGTTTCATCCATTTGTTGTCAGTGTAGAACTCAGGATCGTTATCGTTAGGATAAGCTATTTCTGCTTTGTGTTCATTGAAGTATTTACTTCCATAAGCACGTTCACGAACAGCATTGATTTCTTCTGTAGGATCTTCTCCTAGTAACACTTTTGCCATAGCTAGTTGCAATAGGCAGTCAGCATAGCGATAAATAGGAAAATCGTCTAAGAAACTGCGTGTAGACCCTCCTTCCAGCATCGTTCCTTGGAACTTATAAGTGATAGGGCCGAAATAACTGACTACTCCTTGGGCATCTTTTTTATAAACGGCTTTCAAAGAAGTTGTCCAGCGCGTATCATTGTTACGGAAACCTTTGAAATAAAATTCTCGTCTTACTTGTAGCTGGGTAAGACCATTAAGTTGTGCATCTGGGGTTCCGACAAAGGAATTACCATTCTCGTCACAATAAATTTTCACCATTTTATCCTGTGCAGGAATTAATCTCATTCTATAGTATCCTCCCCACATTTCATATTCGTCTTTACCATTGTGGATAGTGAAAATCATTTCCTTGTTCTTTTTATTCTCAAAGGAGAAAATATCTTTAAAAGAACTGGTTACTAAACCAACATCTGCTTTTTTTACGTTTTCAAAGGCGTTTTTTGCAATGGTATAATCACTGTTGCCTCCATTCATCTGGCGTCCGCTCCACAGATAAGCTTCTCCTTTTAACATTTGAGTTGCTGCGGCAGACCAAAAGTGACGTCCCAATTTGAAAGAATAGTCAGAGCCAAAGGCATTTTCTGATGCCTGAATGTCTTTCTTTATTTGTTCCATAACTTCTGTTGCAGGTGATACTCCTTTGGTAATGTTACTTAAATCAAGGTTCTGCCCTTCCGTGTAATCTAAGTATAAAACGACATCTCCCCAGGAACGTAGCAAGTGGAAATAAAGGTAGGCACGCATTCCGTAGGCTTCACCTAAATAATAATTTTGGGTGGCTTCTGTCAGAATTGTCGTTTCTGTGGTCTTGGCAATCATCTGGTTTATTTGATTGATGATTTTATACATGTCACCATAATTGCTGATACCTACATTTTCTTTATTTATGGTATTGAAAGGTAAACGTTCCATGCCTTGGCTTGCTTCGCCACCAATAGGATTGTCTCCGTAAATGTCTGCACGAGGTTCACCCAGTAAGAAGAAATTATAACTTTTTTCGCGAAGTAAAGCATGCAGTCCTGTATTGAACGCAGTGAATTGGTCCGGGTTTTTCCAATATGCGGTTCCTGCCAGTGAACTGGTAGGCTCAATATCCAAGGAATCACATCTTGAAAATGATAGCAGAGAAAGTCCTGCCAACAGGTATGTAAATATCTTTTTCATGATTTTATTCTTTTATAGTTGTGTTCAATTTAAAATGTTACAGATAAACCAAATAATACGGTTCTAGGAGTAGGATATCGACCTTGATCAACGCCGTATAGATTTTCATTATTATCACTATTTGTCAAGACAGGCTCTGGAGAAGTGCCGGTATATCCGGTGACATAGAACAGATTTTGTCCGGTGACATAGACAGATGCGTTTTGTATAAATGCTTTGCTAGTCCATGCTTTGGGCAAGTCCCAACTTAGTGTTAACTCTCGTAAGGCTAGATAGTCAGCTTTTTCATAGAGGCGTGAACTGTTGTTATGACGGCTGGCTGAGGCATTATTGGAACGGGTGATATTCTTTTTGGCCAATTGGTCTGCATAATAGAATGCCGGTAAGTCTGAATTCGGATTATCTTCACTCCACATATCTTTTACTTCAGTAATTATATTGAATGCACCTTGGTATTGGCCTAAAGTACGTGCGGCCAAGTCATTATAAAGAGTATGTCCTAATGCATAGTCAAAACGTGCATAGAGGGATATACCTTTCCAAGAAAGAGTTGAAGAGAAACCGCCGGTTACTTTTGGGAAAATATTGCCTACTACTTCGCGGTCAAGTCCATTGATTTTATTATCACCGTTGATGTCTTCCCAGCATACATCTCCAGGTTCTATAGGTTTCCATCCTTCTTTTCCTGCATATTCACTAGCTAGTCCCGGACCGTACAGGTTAGCAACTTCATCAATCATCATATTAGCGTGCTCTTTAACATCATCCCAGCTTTTGAAAATATGATTTTGCTTGTAAGCTACCATTTCGCCCAATTTTCCGCCTTCCTGACGTCCGGCAATCCACTTGGTGGCATTTGTTCCTTTACCTACGGCAACTTCATAACCTCCTACTCGGTTGTTTTCTATACCGTTATAGGGTAATGAGATAATTTTGTTTGCTACCGAAGATAAATTAGCGGAAAGGTCCCAGGTAAAACCACCTACATTATTTAATATATTGGCTTTTACCTCCAATTCTATACCTGAGTTACGTAAAGTTCCCATGTTGGTCATAATATCGGAAAAACCCAAATAACCCGGTAGAGCTTGTTTAGTCAGCAAGTCATTTGTTCTTCTGTTGAAGTAATCGATAATAAAACTTAATTTGTTATTGAAAAAACCGATATCCAACCCTACTTCCAAGGTCTTGCTCTGTTCCCAGCGTAAACCGGTATTTACCAATGCCGAATTATAGAATGCGGAAGATCCCCCATAGTTTTTAGCATCTACAAGACCATAGGCACCATATACATCGAAGTTGCCAATTCCATTTACATTACCGTTTACACCATAACTGATACGGGGTTTCAAGTTTGAAATCACTTCTGAAATTTTTGAATCTTTCCAGAAATTTTCTTCCATCACATTCCAACCTACCGAAATGCCAGGGAAGAATCCCCAACGATTGTCTTTCAGACGAGAAATACCATCATAGCGGGCTACGAATGAAAATAAATATTTCATGTCATAGTTGTAATTGATACGTCCGAAACCGGAAAGAATGCGGTAGGCAGTTCTTGTGGTGGAAGTATAAGTCTGCTTGGCACCAACATTTAAAGTAGGTATGTCATCAATTGGTGAATTTTGAGTCTTGGCTTCAAACTGGAATTCATCATAATTATAATATTCACCACCCAACATGACATCTACATTATGCTTTTCTGCAAATCTATCCGTATATGTTAGTGTACTATTGAATTGCATTTGGTTATATCTCTTGATCCAAGCTTCAGCTTGACGAGTATTTGTAGCTGTAGAAGAGGACTGTAATTTATAACTTTTATTGAACTTTTCCCTCTGGTAGTCATAATGTAAAAGTGAAGCGTTTCCGCTTAATACGAGTTTTTTAGGGAGAATGTCAAGATCAAATCCAATGTTATAGGATTGTCGGCGCTCTCCGTTATGTTGTGTCAGTTTGTCCCTGAAATAGGCAGGATTACCGTCGGAAGTACCACCTCCTGATGCTGGATTACCCTCTTCATCATAGGGGTTCCATGTGGGGCGTTGAGAACGGGTTCGGTAAAACATTTGGTCTTCACTAATCCATAGAGAAGGTTTGCTGGCCCAGGTATAAGTTGCTCCGGCTTTTACGTTTAAGAATGGGAAAACTTTATAAGAACCATTTACAGAACCGTTAAATCTCTTATATCCGGTACCTATAATCTGACCGTCTTCATTGTAATATCCCAAGCTTGTAGCAAAAGTTCCTTTATCATTACCTCCGGTGATACTTATATAATGTTCTTGCATAAAAGCATTGTCATCGAATACGTCATTATCTAATAGTCCTCCATAATCTTTAAATATTATTTTTTTACCTGGATTTACGGGGTCGTCCATCGTTTGCCAGCCTTCATTTTGCAAATGAGCTGTTTCATCATTCAAGTAGCGAATATCATACATATTATTGCCGATGCCATATCCTTGCTGAGCATCCAGACCATCATAGCCTTTTACTTTTTTATATCCGATACGGTTGTAATAAATATAGTCTTCAGCGTTTAGGTAATCATATCCTTTACGGGCAAAATTCACACCCATTTTGAATTTGTAATTAACTGAAGCTTTTCCGGCTTTTCCACTTTTAGTTTCAATTAAAATAACACCACCGTTTGCTCGGGCACCATAGATGGCAGTAGAAGCGGCATCTTTCAGCACTTGAATGGATTCAATGTCTGAAGAGTTAATATCGCCCATACTATCACGTACAACACCGTCTACAATAATTAAAGCTTTATTGTTGGCTCCGGTGATAGTAGCTCCACCGCGAAGAGTTATACTAGGTTCAGAGCCAGGTTGACCACTGACGGTAACGACACGTAAACCTGTGACAGAACCCTGTAGGGCTTGTGCAGCGTTACTATAGGCTGCTTTTTCAAGTACCGAATTGTCCATTTTTGAAATAGCGGTTGTTAAAGTCGCACGTTTTTGCGAGCCACCGTAACCAGTTACCACTACTTCATCCAAAACTTCTGTATCTTCTTTTAAGACAATTTGGTAGGAGTTTTGAACACCGGTTGTAATGGTCTGTGTTTTATAACCGATGTAACTGACATTAATTTTAGCTCCTTGGGATACGTTTAGAGAAAACTTTCCATCAAGGTCTGTAATGGTACCATTTGTAGTTCCTGCTTCTACCACACTGGCGCCTATCACCGGTTCATTGGTAGCATCCACTACTGTACCTGTAATTGTTTTCGTCTGTGCCATTACATTGAATGACATTAAAAGACCTAATAACAAAAAAAGGTTCTTTTTCATAGAGTTAAAAATTAGTGATTAATAAAGATTTTGAATTTGAAGTATGAATTATTCAACATATTCTAATTTAAGTGTCCATGCATACTGACAAGGAACTTTGCTGTAAGGAATAGTGGGAATTTCTATTACTATATTATTTCCATTCTGTTTCCATTTCAATGTTTTGTCATATCCTAATAAAGTTATTTTTGTTTTGGAACTTGTTCTAATGTCTTTCAGTATGACTTGATTTTCCGGAAATTTAGGCAGAATGGCATATACTGCATTATTTTTAGCTGTGAAAAAGGCTTCTTTTACGGCAAAGCCGGGATCGGGATCTACTGTTTGTTTTAAAATAGAGTTTCCTCCTACATAATGTTTTCCTTTATCTTTCCAATTTCTGTCACCTTCAGACCATTGTTCAGATTGTTTCCATTTGTAAGTATCATAGATTGCTTCTCCATTTACTTTTAGCCATTCTCCCATTTGCAATAAGCGTTCCTGCATGATAGGGGGAATTTTGCCATTTCCATTCGGACCTATGCCCAAGAGTAAGTTCCCACCTTTGCTTACAATATTAACTAAGGTAAGTATTAATCCTTGTGGGCTGGAATAATCTTCTATATCTTCATTTTGATTATAAGAGAAAGAGAATCCCATGCCACGACATTCTTCCCAAGGTTTATCCTCTGGCATATTGCGATTGCTATATTCACGGGTGTAATAATCGCCATGCTTTTTCCCATCAGTAAATTTTGCCCATCTGTCATTCAGTACAATTTTGTTCTTTACTGGGGATTCAGAATAGAGCCATTGGAAAAGTTTTTTTGTTTGCCAAATAGAGTCACTGTAATTATCGGGACCGTCTGACCAAAGAATATCGGGTTCATACCGATTTACCAGATCTTTAACTTGCGGTATAAAATGACGGGATACATATATATTAAGTAACTCCGGGCAATATAACGGACTTCCCCATTCTCTGCATGAAATGTAGAATCCCACCTTAATGTCTGTTTTTCTAAGAGCTGTGGTATATTCACCTACCAAATCGCGTTTAGGACCTATTTCCATACTGTTCCAAGGTCTGCCGTAATCTCTAGACGCTTCCATACTTGGCCATAATGCATAACCGTCATGGTGTTTAGTTGTTAAAACTACATACTTGGCACCTGATTTTTCGAATAGTTTGGCCCAAGCGTTTGCATCGTAATCATGTGCTTTAAATTTGGCAGCAAAATCTGCATAATTAAAGTCTTCTCCATACATTTTTGTATGATAATCATAAATTTCGGTTCCGGTAAATTCACCGTTCCCCATTAACTTTTTATTATCCAGCCAATATTTATACCATTCTTCGTAAGTGCCTTTAGGTGACCACATGGGTACAGAATAGATTCCCCAATGGATAAAGATTCCAAATTTTGCATTTTTGAACCATGCAGGGGTAGGGCGAGTATCGAGCGATTCCCATGTTGGTTGGTAGATATTGTTTTGAGCATTAATTTTGATAAAGATTAATAGCACAATAAATAATAGTGATTTCTTTTTCATATTAGTATTAGAATTTTAAATATTATATTAACCGCAAATATACTATTTTTTTAAAAGCATCAAACATTTTTAATAAAATAATTTATTAAAAACAGTTATTTCTTTAAAAGAATATTGTTTTATTCTGTGATATATCAGATTGTTTATTTTAATACGTGCTCTTGTTTGTTTATTTTGTATATATAGCTTGTTATTATTTAGTATATTGGAAAATATGGATATAATATTAAAATAAAAGAGTAGGAAGATTTAAATCAAAGTAAGCGAGTATGTCTGCAGGCAGGAGTATAGACAAATATCTATCGGAGTAAGTGATTCTCCCAAATTTTCCGGGTCAGTTGAGTCACTGCCGTTTTCAAACTGAGCCTTGATCCCGGCTATACTGGATCCCGGCTATACTGGATACCCTGCACAAAGCAGGGTAAAAATAAAAAAGCCATCGATTTATCGATGGCTTTTTTATTTGGTAGCCCGTGGGGGAATCGAACCCCCCTTTCAAGAATGAAAATCTTGCGTCCTAACCGATAGACGAACGGGCCATCCTTTTTATCGAGGATTTCTCTCTCGATTGCGGGTGCAAAGGTAGTGACTTTTTTTGAATTTGCAAACATTTCCCAAACTTTTTTCTAAACTTTTTGTTCATAGTCCATTGAATTGACTATTTACCTAAACTTAACTTTTATGAAAAGTATCTTTAAATCAATGAGTTGCCTTGTATTGGGCGCAATGATTGTTACGCCGATGTTTGCGCAACAAAAAAAACTTTATCCGGAGCTGGAAGGACCGGGACCTGTTGTTATTATCTCAAAAGATAAAAATGGCAAGGAAGAATTAATCAATGTATTTGAAGAAACGCAACGTCCGCATTTCCATGATCCCCGTGCTCCTCGTTTTTTACTTACTGACCAACAGGGAAAGTTTGCATTGGGTATCGGTGGTTATTTGAAAACTACAATGGAATATGATTTTAATGGAATAGTGGATGATGTTGACTTTATCCCTGCACTCATTCCGCAACCGGGATCCACGTCTGTCCGTAATCAGTTCCAGATGGATGCAAGCACTTCCACTATCTTTTTAAAGTTGGTGGGGAGAACCAAGCATTTGGGTAACTTCATCGTTTATACAGCCGGAAACTTCCGTGGAAGTGGAAAGACTTTTGAATTGCAGAATGCTTATTTATCTTTCTTGGGTTTTACTATGGGGTATGATACCGGATTGTTTATGGATCTTGCTGCAGCTCCTCCGACTATTGATTTTCAAGGACCTGACGGGATGACTTTCTATCGCGCTACCCAGTTGCGTTATGAAGCCAATGTGATGAAAGGCTTGAAAGTAGGCATTGGTGTGGAAATGCCGTCAGTAGACGGTACTCCGGCACAAGATGTGAGAATCGGTAAGCAGCGGATGCCGGATATTCCTGCCTATGTACAGTATTCTTGGGCAAAGGCTAGTCATATACGTGTGGGAGGAATCTTGAGAAGTATGACTTATGAGGATCAAGTGAATAATAAGGCAAAGTCATTGACCGGTTGGGGGATACAAGCATCGGGAACAGCAAGACTGGGTAGTTTCCAGCTTTACGGACAATATACTTATGGTAGAGGTATTGCTCAATATTTGAATGATATCAGCAACTTGAATGTAGATATCGTTCCTTTGGCCGATGAGTCCGGACGTATGCAGGTACTGCCCATGAAAGGGTGGTATGCCGGATTACAGTATAATTTCTCGAAACGGGTATTCGCATCGGCTACGTATAGCCAGTCACGTCTGTTTACAGAAGATTGCTATGCTCACTTTAATGAAACTCAGTATAAAAAAGGTCAGTACCTGGTTGCAAATGTATTCTGGAATGTAAGTCATAACTTGCAGGTAGGTGCGGAATATCTTCATGGTTGGAGAGAGAATTTTAATGATGTGAACCGTGAAGCAAACCGTATAAACTTGAGTGCGCAATATAATTTCTAACTTATTTTTCCTATCTTTGTGTCTATCAATAATGGAAAGAGAATGAAAAAAATAGGTGCACATGTATCCGTAAGCGGGGGCGTGGAAATGGCCCCCGTTAATGCATTAGGGATAGGAGCGGACGCATTCGCTCTTTTTACAAAGAATCAGAGGCAATGGGTTGCAAAACCTTTGTCTGTCGAGAGTGTTACTCTGTTTAAAGAAAACTGCGAGAAAGAAGGTTTTGATGCCCGGTATGTTCTTCCTCATGACAGTTATCTGATAAATTTGGGACATCCTGACGAGGAAGGGCTGGAGAAGAGTCGTGCAGCATTTTTGGACGAAATGCAGCGTTGCGAGCTTTTAGGATTGAAAATGCTGAATTTTCATCCCGGAAGTCATTTGAATAAGATATCCATAGAGAAGTGTCTGGACAGGATTGCCGAGTCTGTCAATATGACTTTGGATAAAACGACCGGTGTGACTGCTGTGATTGAGAATACAGCCGGACAGGGAAGTAATGTGGGAAATGAATTCTGGCATTTGAGATATATTATAGATAAGGTGGAGGATAAATCTCGTGTGGGAGTTTGCCTGGATACTTGCCATACCTATACCGCCGGTTATGATATTGTGAATGAATATGACCGGGTCTTTACCGAGTTTGATGAGGTAGTGGGGAGAAACTATTTGTGTGCCATTCACTTGAATGACTCAAAGAAACCATTGGGTAGCCGGGTAGACCGTCATGACAGTATCGGAAAGGGGCTGATTGGTATTGATTTCTTCCGCCGCTTTATGCAGGATTCCCGTTTTGACGATATGCCCGTTATTCTTGAAACTCCCGATGACACCATTTGGCGGGACGAGATTAAAATGCTTCGCAGCTTTGAGTCATAGTTTGTGGCTGGGTGAAAACATATTTAAGGAATTCAGCTATCATTTTGCTTGTAAGGGCGAGGTTTGCTCGCCCGAAAATAGGCTGATTTGCATATTCTCCCAAGATCGTGCCCGTTGGTTCGGGCAGGCAAAAAAACTTATATTCGTCAATCTGAGTTGGCAAATAGTATTTTCACCACCGTAGGGGCAGACTCGTGTATCTGCCTGATAGTACGAAAGCAGTTGCAGGTTCTCTTTCCAAAGTATGACCGACCGTGGTCTTGTAAGCAGCTTCTTGACGATAAAGTCGGGAGAGAAGCGGAACTCTGGAAGAACCTGCAGACTGTTATCTAAAACTTATAAAATGAAGAAACCGACCCTTTTGGGTCGGTGTTCTACGGTAGATGTTTTTCCTTTGCTTGACGGCTATGAGACAATCCCTGCCCCTACAGCTGAATACATGACAGCACTATCGGACGGACTTTCGGCATCTCCTCATTTACTTGAAATCCGGGCCATACTCCAACCAAAATACCATTGCCCAATCCTGGTCATTGGCAAACGGGTCATAAAGATGAACTTTTTGTCCGTTCACTTTGTTCGGATAGATAAAGGCGCAGCTTCCTCTTCCGTCTTCGGTGAAGAGGCATAGATTGTTCCGGAAAATATTCAAGGCCCGTTCTGTATATTCTTGTTTTCCGGTCGCTTTGGCATAAAGACGGAAGGCAATACCCGATAAAGTGCTCCAGTAATGTGGGAAGGTATCTCCCCAAATCCGGTCTTTTCCAAACCAATAACCATCCCAGTGACGAATAGCGATGTCATAAAGGTGGAAACTGGGCTGTTTTCCGCCAAATGATTCTAATAAAGGAAGCTGGCTTTCGGCCCCTTTCAGATATTTTTCATCCCCGGTGAGCATATATACATTCAGCAGATGGATAATGGACGGAGCTACGATGCTCTGTTCGTAATTGACTTCGGAGGTCGGATAATTAGGCCCGTTTTCACAAAATACGTCTGCCATTGATTTGAAATCGTTCAGCAGAGTGTCCGCTTCGGCAGTAAATCCGTTTTCTTTCAATAGAGTATAGCCGTAGGTCGGGATATTGATGCAATAAAAACCATGCTTGAAATAACGGACCAGTGCACGCAGTGTGCCGTACCCGTCTTTCAGATATTGTTTATTGCCTGTGGTGCGGAACATGGTAAACCAGAAATCGGCCACCCACGGATAGTTGTATCCCCGGTTCTTGCTCTTGAAGTCTACGGTGGAATTGGTTGTGTAGTCCGGTTTCTGGATGCGGCGGATGAAAGATACGTAGTTGTTCAGGGCATCCATTAATTTTTTGTCGGAAGTACGTTGGTATTGTAGAGCCAGCAGAATCCCCATAGCTACCCTTTCTCTGGCTTCGTCGCAGTCAGAGCGTTTGCTGCCACTTTCTCCGTTGATGTAAAGGGATTCGGTATCGTTGTCATAAACAATGAAGGCACCGCTTCTAGGGTCACCGGGCTTGATGAACTGTTGGTGTCCGGCAATGAACTGACACCGGTGGTTGACCAGGCTGTCAAAGTTGCTGACGGCAAGACACTCTACCGACGTTTGCTTTCCGTTCCCGTAGGCCAGTGTGAAAATCTTCTCTCCGGGTTCATTTATTGTGGTGGTATAAGTGATGTTGTCACCGCTTACTTCTGCCACTTCTTTACCGTTCAGCAACAGCTTGCCTTTCAGTGAGGGGCAGTTGCTTTTGAACGAAACATTTATTTTTTCGCCTGCTTCTACTACATAACGGTCTGCTGAGGCTATGATCAGACCGTTGTCTATGGCTTTTGCTTGGAATTCATCCCAGTTGTCCGCCGATAGGAGTAACCATTGTATGGTATAACATTCTCCCGGCTTTAAAGTCTTGTCCTGTGGATTAAGTTGGAAAACACCGCGGAAGTTGGAGCTTCCTTTTTTCTGCGAGCGCTCCCTCACTTCATAGCCTTTAATGGCACCTTCTTCCATAATCAGTCCCAATCCGCCGGGGGCTCCGCTCATCCGGGTGCAATAGACATAGGCTTCATTTCCTCCTGCCCATATATGTGCATTGCAACGGGCTTCGTAGCAAGTCCGGGCATCCGGATAATTGTCATTGAAAGGTGTGTTGATGGCAATGTCCTGTAAGTCGGCGTCTTTTTCTCCGGTGTTTACGAATTCGTAGGATTCTACCAGGTTCCCGTCCCTGTTCCATTTTCGGGCTACGTTTATTTCTATGTCACCTGTCTGGTATTTCACGGTCATGTGATGGCTCGTGTCATGTTTTTTTGTCGGGATATTCCAGGAGTATTCAGTGCCGTTTATCCGAAGATGTCCCAATCCCCATCCATACCGGGAGTCCACCCATTCGTATTGTGTTCCATCCGTACGCAGGATCCAGTTCATGGAAGTGTCGCTTGTCAGATAAAGTCCGCTTAGCGCCCCTGTTTGTGAGTCGGCTTTGAACGTGATGTTTTTAGGGTAGCTACAACTGCCTAGTGCAATTAATGCCAAAGGTAATGCAGCATACAAGAAAAGCTTCATGATGTTTTTCATACTTATTTGGATTATTGATGTAACTGTGCAAAGAAAGGAATAAAAAGGGAAATTAATTTGTACTTTTCATACATAATCCTGTAAAATAGTTCATTTTCTTTATAAAAAGGCTTGAAGTGCCTGTTATTTTGTGGTTTTGAATCATTTTTTAGGTGCGGGTTGTGCGGGATAACGCGGATTTTTTCTTATGATAACATGAGTTTATTATAAGACTAGCTTATAACTGACAGGAATATGAGCAAGACTGATATTGAATTTTAATAATCCTTTTGTCATTTAACTCAAAACCATCCTGTAACGAGTTATTTCTTATATCGAACTTACGTTAATGTTATATCCCGCCGGTAGAGTGGTTTGTGTCTTTCATTGTATGGTTAAGCCTTTTCTATCCTATCCCTAAGCTTAAACGAACGTATCCTTTCTATCTCCATAGCCTTTGGAGTTAACTCCCAAGCTTATGGAGATAACTCCAAAGGCTATGGAGTTAACTCCGCAAGTTTGGGAGATAGAAGTTGTCAGTAAAAGAACCCTTAACCTGAAGGATACAACCGCTTAGCTTGCCGTAGTTTATAGGATAATATATCCTTTCCGTATCCTTCGTTTATTTTATGTCCTGATTACATGTCTTTTATTTCATCCAAGTTCTTCTGGATATCTTCGTCTTTTAACTCATAATTCATCAAGTTACCTGCCAGGTATTGGTCGTATGAGGCCATATCAATCAGCCCGTGACCTGAAAGGTTGAACAGGATCACTTTCTCTTCACCGGATTCTTTGCACTTGTTCGCCTCGCGTACAGCGGCGGCGATGGCATGGCACGATTCGGGAGCCGGAATGATTCCTTCTGCTTGTGCGAACAAACAACCAGCCTGGAAGGATTCTAATTGCTGGATATCAACCGCTTCCATCAGATTGTCTTTCAATAATTGTGAAACGATGACACCTGCACCGTGATAACGGAGACCTCCCGCATGGATATTGGCCGGAGAGAAATTATGCCCCAGTGTAAACATGGGCAGCAACGGGGTATATCCGGCTTCGTCGCCAAAGTCATACTGGAATTTACCACGGGTCAGTTTCGGGCACGAAGCCGGTTCGGCAGCAATGTATCGGGTTTGTTTCCCATTCAGGATAGTGTGGCGCATAAAGGGGAAGCAGATTCCTCCAAAATTGGAACCGCCACCAAAGCAACCGATAATCATGTCGGGATATTCGCCTGCCATTTCCATTTGCTTTTCGGCTTCCAGACCGATAACCGTTTGATGCAGTGTGACATGGCTTAATACCGACCCTAGTGTATATTTACAGTTGGGAGTGCTCATTGCCAGTTCGATAGCTTCGGAGATGGCTGTTCCCAGTGAACCTTGATAATTGGGATTACGGGTAATGATATCCTTGCCGGCACGGGTAGACATGGATGGAGAGGCGGTGACCGTTGCTCCGAATGTCTGCATGATGCTGCGGCGATAGGGCTTCTGATTATAGCTGATCTTTACTTGATAAACGGCAGCTTCCAGCCCGAATACCTTTGCGGCATACGATAGAGCGGCGCCCCATTGTCCGGCACCGGTTTCTGTAGTGACATTGGTTACGCCTTCTTCCTTGCAATAATATGCCTGGGCCAGAGCCGAGTTCAGTTTGTGGGATCCGATGGGGCTGACACTTTCATTTTTGAAATAAATATGTGCGGGAGTCCCTAGTGCTTTTTCCAGTCCGTAGGCACGTACCAATGGTGTGCTGCGATAGTATTTGTACATTTCACGCACTGCTTCGGGAATTTCAATCCATGCGTCTGTCTGGTTTAATTCCTGTTTGCAAAGTTCTTTGGCAAAAATGGGGTAGAGGTCTTCCGGTTTCAGCGCTTCTTTGGTTTTAGGGTTCAACGGCGGCATGGGTTTGGTCTTCATGTCTGCCTGTATGTTGTACCAGTATTTAGGAATTTCATCCTCTGGTAAGATAAAACGTTTCTGTTTTGTGCTCATAATCTTTCAATTTAATAGTTTTGCGGTCAAAATTAGGTAAAAAAAGTATTCCTTACTAATTTTCAACTGCTTTTTTGTCGGGAACAATAAAAAAAGGGATGTCAGAGTAAAAATGCGAAGTTATTTGTTATTATAGGCAGAGATGTGAATATTTTGATTAAGTTTGTTTTCTGTTAATGCAAGATGATATCGACATGGAACCTTTACACAAACTATTTATCTATCGTAAGAAGTTAGTAAAACCGTACATAGAGCGATTGCTGAAATGGATGGACGGGATAACTTATATGATGTCGGCCTTGTTCATCCTTACATTGGTTTATGAGCATGGATTTCTTATTTCTTTTGAAGAAATGGAGATGATAAACACGCTGTATCATTTTGTCTGGATTGTTTTTCTGGTTGATATTTCCCTGCATCTTTTATTAAATTACTCGGATACCAAGCGGAAGTACCGGGGACTGGCATGGATACTGAGTCTGATGCTTTATCTGACTTTGATTCCGGTTATTTTCCATGAACCGGAGGTGCAAGGGGGAATTCATGATTTCTGGTCTTTTTTCCACAGTCGTTTATATCATGTGGTGCTGCTCACTTTGCTTTCGCTGCTGCAATTGTCTAATGGGATAGTCCGGCTGCTGGGCAGGCGCACCAACCCGTCTTTGATCTTTGCATCCAGTTTTCTCATATTTATTCTGATAGGGGCAGCGTTACTGATGCTTCCGCGTGCCACTTATCATGGCATTTCCTTTATCGATGCTCTGTTTACCGCTACCAGTGCCATTTGTGTCACGGGGTTGGTTTCGGTCGATGTCTCTTCTACATTCACGTCCGAGGGGTTGTTCATCATTATCATGCTGATACAAATCGGCGGTTTGGGAGTCATGACCCTGACCAGTTTCTTTGCCATGTTTTTTATGGGGAATACTTCGCTCTACAATCAGTTGGTGGTCCGTGATATGGTAAGCTCGCAGTCACTCAGTTCGCTGCTTTCCACCTTATTATATATATTAGGGTTTACCTTGGTGATAGAGGCTGCTGGGATGGGGGTTATTTTTTTAAGTATACATGGCACTATGGGCATGGATATTGAGGAGGAACTGGCTTTTTCTGCTTTCCATTCCATCTCTGCCTTTTGCAATGCCGGATTCTCTACTTTGTATGGAAACTTAGGTAACGAACTGGTACTTCATAATCATAACTTGCTATATATCACTATCTCTTTCCTGGTTATTTTGGGAGGTATAGGTTTCCCGATTCTGGTAAATCTGTATGAAACGGTTTCTTATGAAAGCAAGCGCTTGTATCACCGTTATGTCAAAAAGAATAAGAGGACAATCCGTAAAATACATTTATATAACCTGAATACCCGTATCGTATTGATTATGACGGCTATCTTGCTAGTGACGGGTACTGTGGCCATTGTTGTTTTCGAATGGAATCATGCTTTTGCGGGAATGACGGCTACAGAGAAATGGGTGCAGGGCTTCTTTAACGCAACTTGTCCCCGTACGGCAGGATTTTCAAGTGTGAGCATGACTACTTTCAGTGTGCAGACGTTGCTGCTGATGGTGGTGCTGATGATGATTGGCGGCGGTACGCAGTCTACGGCCGGTGGTGTGAAGGTGAATGTGTTTGCTGTAGTCATGTTGAACTTGCGTGCTATTCTTATAGGTGCCGATAAAGTCAATATTTTCAACAGGGAGTTATCTCATGATTCCATCCGGCGTTCTAATGCCACATTGATTCTTTATCTGCTGATTGTTTTCGCGGGTATCTTCGGTTTAAGCATTCTAGAGCCGCAGGCTTCAGTGATGGCGTTGGTTTTTGAGTGTACTTCGGCACTCAGTACGGTAGGTTCAAGCCTGGATCTGACACCTACTTTGGGAAGTGACAGCAAACTGATTGTCATTGTTCTGATGTTTATCGGACGAGTAGGGGTGCTTACTTTGATATCCAGCCTTATTAAACAGAAAAAAATAACAAAATATAAATATCCGAGTGATAACATCATAATCAACTAGTTATGAAATACATTATTATTGGTTTAGGAAATTACGGCGGAGTGTTGGCCGAAGAGCTTTCCGTATTGGGACATGAGGTGATAGGAGTGGATACAAACGAGCATCGTGTGGATGTGTTGAAGGACAAAATCGCGACTTCTTTTATTATTGATGCTACGGACGAACAATCGCTCAGTGTGCTGCCACTGAAAGATGTGGATGTGGTTATTGTTGCTATCGGCGAGAATTTTGGTGCTTCTGTGCGTGTGGTGGCACTGCTGAAAAAGAAAGGAGTGAAACATATCTATGCCCGTGCGGTAGATGATGTGCATAAGACCGTGCTTGAGGCTTTTAATTTAGATAGTATTCTGACACCGGAGAAAGAAGCGGCACGGAGCTTGGTTCAGTTGTTGGATTTACACGTCAATGTGGAGTCTTTTCAGATTGACGAGGAACATTATGTGATGAAGTTCAAACTTCCTTCTTGTTTTGTAGGCTATAAGGTGAGTGATCTGTCATTAGAAACGGAATTCAATATAAAAATCATTGCATTGATAAAAGGGGAGAAAGTGCTGAACGGTTTGGGTATTTCGATATTGGAGCATCAGGTGGAGAATCATTTTGAGGAAAATTATGAGTTGGAGGAGGAAGATCAGTTGGTCTGCTATGGGCTTTATAAGAATTTTATGGATTTTTGGAAGGCGTTGTAGCAGGAATGCCTTTCAAAGAAAGAATATTTTTTTCTAAGTGAGATTAAACCTTTTCTTTTGGGTTTAGTCTAACTTAATAAATAATTTAGTTTAGTTTTTAGTTTTCTCTGAAGGCCGGCCAATGTGATATTGCCCGGTTTTCGCTTTTTATGGAGGTTTTCTTGTGAGTGTCCGTTACTTTTTGTTACTTTGTCACCTAGAAATCGAGATTTAGATGAAACAGATATATTTTTTATTTGTCGTTTTGCTGGTTGTAATGACCGCTTGCGGAGGTAAGAAAGAGGCTTCCGTTGATGCAGAACAATTGATGTTCCAAATAGACAGTGTGGATCATGTGACAGGTTTGCAGCGTATGCAGGTTTCACGTATTGACCAGCATATTGTCAGTGGCGGAAAAAAATATAATTTGTTTATAGAGCGTGCTCCCAGTGATTCTCTGCCTTCAGTCAAAAGTGACTTGGGGATTTTTGCCGACAATCGTATCATCGTTAGAATTTCCCGTGAAAATGGGAGCCGGGTCTTTGCCAAAACTTTTACCAAGCAAAGTTTCTCTGGATTCGTAAGTGCTGATCATCTCCGTCATTTTATATTGGAGGGCGTGGTATTTGATGAAGAGAAGACCCGTGAGGGAAAAAATATCATATTGGCTGCCAGTGTGAGTTATCCTCAGACAGATTTGTATATTCCTTTCTCCATCACTATTACTCCTGAAGGAAAAATGAGCATATCTAAAAATGAGGATATGGAGGAGCTTCCTCCCATGTTGGGAGACAGCCTTAATTAAATCTAAAATACAGGAATAATTTTTCGCGTCATAATCTTTTTAGGCGGTTAGTTGTTGGTATGGCATTAACTAACTAAAGAATAAATTAGATTATGAGAAAGATTTTATTTTTAATGGCTATGCTGGTATGCTCTCTTCAGTTCGCCATGGCAGGCGATGTTGTGACCCGCGATGTGAATAAGCTTCCTGTTGCCGCACGTGAAATGATCGGCAAACATTTCTCCCAGACTAAAGTTGCGTATATCAAGATTGAAAAGGACTTGTTTCAGACCACTTCCTATGATGTGAAATTGGCCGATGGCATTGAATTGGAGTTCAATTCAAAGGGAGAGTGGCTTGAGATAGATTGCAAGAACAAGTCGGTTCCTTCTACTTTTATCCCTCAGGCTATTTCCAAGTATATGAAAGCTAATTATAACGGGCATAAAACGGTGAAGATAGAACGTAACCGCAAGGGATATGAACTGACATTGGAAAATGGATTGGAAGTAGACTTCGATCAGTTTGGAGGATTCTTGAAGTTGAGCGATTAAAAAAGATTTTTTCTGTAATAGGGGAACTATCTCTCCTTATAGTAATGATGCCATAAGAGGGTGTATCAGAAATAAATTGAACTATCTTTTTATTATCAGCGTTGAAAAAGATAGTTGCAACGAATTTTGATTCACCCTCTTATGTATTATAAATACAGTTCTCGGTCTTTGCCCTGTTATTAATCCATCGGCTCGTAATCCTTTGCCAGACCGCCTTCGCTGGTTTCCTTATATAAGGAAGGAAGGTCATGACCGGTCTGTTTCATTACTTCCACCACTTTGTCAAAGGATACACGGTGATTACCGTCTGTAAAGGCAGAATAGATATTGGCATCAAGAGCTCGGGCTGCTGCATAGGCATTTCTTTCGATACAAGGGATTTGTACCAATCCGCATACCGGATCGCAAGTCATTCCCAAGTGATGCTCCAAGCCCATTTCGGCTGCATACTCTATCTGGGCCGGGCTACCTCCGAATAATTGGCTGGCAGCGGCGGATGCCATTGAACAGGCCACTCCTACTTCTGCCTGGCAACCGGCTTCGGCTCCGGAAATGGAGGCGTTGTGTTTTACTATATTTCCTATCAATCCGGCAGTAGCCAGTGCTCTTAAAATCCGCATATCGCTGAAGTCACGGCTTTTTTGCAAGTGATAAAGTACAGCCGGAACCACTCCGCATGATCCGCAAGTAGGGGCTGTGACGATTTTGCCACCTGAGGCGTTTTCTTCACTGACTGCCAGAGCGTATGAGAATACTAACCCGCGGGAACGCAGATTGTCCTTATAACCTTTTGCCTTAATATAGTAAGTGGAGGCTTTTCTGCGCAGATTGAGTGGCCCGGGTAATACGCCTTCTTGATCCAAACCACGCTCAATGGCTTCTCTCATGGTTTTCCATACTTCTGCCAGATAGTCCCAAATGTCTTCGTCTTCACATTGCTGGACGTATTCCCAGTAATTGCGCCCGGTACGTTCACACCAGTAGAGGATTTCACTCATACGGTTCATATCATAGATTTCCGGAGTTGAGCCTTTGTCGTGTCCTTCTTCGGCTAGAGCACCTCCGCCTACACTGAAAACAGTCCATTCATCTGTCACCTTTCCTTTTTCATTCAAAGATTTGAAAGTCATTCCATTGGGATGAAACGGATAGAAGACATGGGCTTTCCAGATAATTTCTGTAGGCGCATGCGGTTGCAATGTATCTAAAATGGCTACATCGGTCATGTGTCCTTTACCGGTAGCGGCGAGGCTTCCATAAAGAGTAACTTGAAAAGCTTTGGCTTCGGGATGTTTTCCTAAGAAGATTTCAGCAGCCTTGCGCGGTCCCATAGTATGACTGCTGGACGGACCGGTGCCGATGCGGTATAGTTCTCGGATAGATTTCATTTCGTTTTATAAGGTTAGTTATTATGAGGAACAAAGGTATAAAATAAAAGGGGGAAAGTAGCAAAAAAGGAAAAGAAAAACTCTCTTGACAAATAGGAAAGTTGTCAGGAGAGTTTGGAAAACCACCGGTAGGATTTGGTGTATTGTCTTTATTCTAATTGTCTTTGGATACCTTTGTCACCGACGACAAAATACTGATTATTTTCAATCAGCATGGCACGTCCGCGCTTTTTTTCCCGGTTTTCTTTATTGTCCACATTTACTCCGATAACCTTGCCGTTATAGAAAGTGGAAATATCTTTGAAAATGGTATGTCCCACAATAATATGTTTTGCCTTATAACGGTCCATAATCATTTCTAGGGAGTCTTTTGCCAGCGGATTGTATTTGCCATCGGTGCGTACCAGTCCGCGATACCAGATGGGACCGCTGTTTCCATACAGGAAGGCTGTGAGTGGAGAAAGCGCTTTGCGTTCTTTTTTCGTCATAAATAGCCCTTTACTCATTTCTTCATTGACAGTGGGAATGCTCAAGTTCTTGTCATAGAAGTCTTTGCCCAGTCCGGCATGTACATATAGGTCGTTACCTATCATTTGCATGGTGTTACGGGTTCCCAACCATCTGCCCAGTTCGGTATCGGGACCGAATAGCCGGGGGTATTCCATCTTTAGTTTTTCAGCCAATATTTTATATTTTTCTTTGGTGTATCGGAGGTCATTGGCCAGTACCATCGGTTCATGATTTCCCAGTATGAACGATACGTGTCCTCCGGCTTTGGCTGCTTCCTCTTCCAGTTTGTAAAATAGCCAGAAGATTTGCGGTACATCTTTTCCTCTGTCAAAAATATCACCGATAATCATCAGATGGTTTTTCCCGAAGCTCCATTTGTAGTCTTTATCGATGATATGATTGCCTTGTAACAGGCTGATTACACAGTCCAGCCTTCCATGAGGGTCGGACATGACAAAAACTTTGTCTGCCTGGGGATAATTCCATCCGGGACGTTTTACCGGGTGTAGTTTTACATCAAATGGAAACCTGCCTTTGTGGTCTGTCACATGCAGGGTAAAGTTTTGAGGTAATGTGGTATAAGTGGTATCAATGATATTCCCTTTCTTATCTACATTGATTACTCTGATTTGGCCGTCAGGCTGATACAATACATATGGACCGTCGGCTGTTAATTCTTCTTTTTTCTCTTTGTCTTTCTTCTTGTCTTTGAAATCAAGAGTTCCGGCACTAAGGCCGGAACTGATGAAGGCGAGGGTAAATGCAAGAAGAAAGTAGTTGATAAAATTAGTCTTGCTTGTCATCGATTTGGTATTTGAATTATTTAATCGACATATCCTGGATTCTGTTTCATATTAGGATTTGCGTCCATTTCTTTTTTGGGAATAGGAAGTAGAATTTTATGGAAATTCCAGTCATATTCCATGTAAGCAGTATTATGTTTGGTTTTGTTTATATCACTGTCTTTCACATCGATTCGTTTGACAGTCATTCCATTTCTGATAACATCGTACATACGATGTCCTTCTGCTACCAATTCTTTACGACGTTCGTCTAATACATTTTCTAATGTTAATGTTTTTCCTTCCACTGAATTTTCCGGATTAGCTCGTTGTACTATGGAATTCAAATATTTCACTGCTTTGGCATTATCTCCTGTCTGTACGGCCGCTTCAGCAGCATTCAGATAGGCTTCTGAAAGGCGTATAAGCGGAATATTGGCATCGGTTATGTTTTCTCCTTGCTGAGGTTGGTATTTATTGACGTATGCGTAGTACTTTTTGTCAAAACTCAAGATTTTCAACCGGACGTCTTTGGGATCTTTCTTTAATAATTGATAAAAAGAGCAAGTAATACACATATCGTCATAACCGTTGTATGAGTTCAGATATCCCATGCTTTCTTTGCCCGGACTGTCTGTAGTCAGATTGACAATTTCGAATAATATTTCACCAGGATTGGATGCTGATGCGTCATTGCCCCATGCGGTTGGATATTCTTCGTTTGTCCAAAGAGCGTAGCCTTCTTTTTCTGCACCCTTTATTGCATTTTCAGCCATGGTCAATGCTTCATTGTATTCTCCTTTATATAAATATACTCGGCTCAACAATGTCATAGCAGCCCATCTGTTTACTTTTCCTTTATTAAAATCACCGCTCAGCAGCTCTGTACTGTTTTTGAGGTCGGAAATAATTTCCGTATAACATTCGGCTACTGTATTTCGTGCGGGTTTACTGTCTATGGTTGATAACTCTTTCACAATGGGCACGCCTAATGAAGCTCCGTTATCTTTTAGGTAGGGATAACCAAAAATACGTGTCAGGTCGAATAGTGCCATACCACGGATGGCTAATGCCTGGCCTTTCAAATCATTTTTATATTCGGTTTCATCTTCATCTATAGATAGTTTATCAACATTCATTAGAATCAGATTACAGTTCTGGATAATAGAGTACAGATATGACCAATGACTGCTGGGACCATTGTCTTTAGTAAAATTGAAACGGTAATAATTACCGGTTCGTTTCGTTGAACTTACAGCCTGCATGTCATCTCCAGTTACATCTCCATAATATACCAGACGGCCGGAGTATGCATCTGAACTTTGCATTGTGCTGTAGATTCCGTTCAATGTGAATTCAATATCTGACAAAACATTGATACTGGTTTCTGTATCCACTTGTGTGGAGGGGGCTAGATCTAGCCAGTCATTTCCGCACGAAGTGACGGCAAACATAATGGAACTGATAAATAAATATTTAAATACTTTCATAATTCAAGTTTTTAATGGGTTAGAAATTAACGCTTAGACCAAAGGTTACAGTCTTCAAAGGAGGAGTTCCCCAGATGGCACTACCACCACTGACAGCTTCAGGATCATAATAATCATAAGCAGCCCATGTCCAAAGGTTGTTTGCGGAAGCATATACACGTACATTGTTAACTCCTATTTTTTGTGTCCATACTTGGGGCAGAGTTATTCCAAAAGTTAATGTTTTCAGGCGGATGAAGTCAGAACTGTGTAACCTGCGAGTAGTAGTGGATTTGTTCATCGCTACATCAGGACTTTCAATAAATAGTTCATATTTTGTGATATCACCAGGTTGTTTCCAACTATCGCGATAATAGGTTGGTATATTTGCTTCTAGGTCGTTACCACCATGCTCTGTTTTTTGTGCCCAATTGTCATAAGAATAACCGCCAAATTGGTAAGAGAACATGAAGTTTAAGTCGAACCATTTATAGCGTAATGTATTTGATAAACCTCCGATAACATTAGGCTCTGCATGCTTATCTAATACAATAGCATTGGCTTCACTATATTTTTCTGTAATCTCTTTTATATAGTTGCCGTTTTCGTCCAAATCATTGGTATAGAATTGGGGAGCGCCTGTTTCGGGATTGATCCCTGCGAACTCTATCATATAAAATGTACGGTATGATTTTCCTACTTTCCGTATTTGGGTACCACTGATAATTTCTGTTTGCATGCCATCCAATGTCACAATTTCATTTTTGTTGTGCGAGATGTTGAAAGTGGTATTCCAAGAGAAATCTTTAGTCTTTATATTGGTCGAACTGATTTCCAATTCCACTCCCTTATTTTTTACTTCACCAATATTCATAAGATAGCTGCCGAAACCTGTTGTCATAGAGATAGGACGATCCATCAACAAATTTTTAGTAGTACGAGTGTAGTATTCCAAAGTTGCGTTTATACGATTGAACAAACTGAAATCCAGACCTAAGTTAAGGTTGTAATTGGTTTCCCATTTTAAATCTGTATTTTTGATTTGTGATTGGATAATACCCGGTTGTTCCAAATAACCATTGGTTAAACTACTCAAACCCATATATCCGAAATAGTCAGATGGTAGTGTGCCATTGACACCATAAGATGCGCGTATTTTCAAATCGGTCAGCCAACCTTTGGCCGGATTCATGAATTCCTCTTCAATCATACGCCATGCGGCAGATACTGACCAGAAACTACCCCAACGGCTGTCTTTATGCAAACGGGAACTACCGTCAGTACGGAAACTACCACCTAGATAATATTTATTTTTATAGTCATAGTTTACACGTGTCAGATAAGATACCATGCGGGTTCTGGTAGAGCTGCCACCAACGGATTCGGTTTTCATACCATTGCTTATTTCATCTTTGTCTGCTGTAGCGAAATTAGTTGCATACCCTGACAGATAGTCACGATATTGGTCATCAATTTCATAACCTACCAATGCGTCAAAATGGTGATCGTTGGCTATATTAAACTTATAACTCAGTTGGTTTGCCCATACCATTTTCTTGTATTCGTAGAATTTTTTGCTCATGCCGCCATTTACATCCTCACCATTGGAAGTGCGGGGATCACTCCAATCCTTGCCTTTAGTGTTGGTGTAGTCATAGCTGAATGTTGATTTGAATTTTAAGTTTTTAATAAATTCATATTCGCCATAAATAGTGTTGAAAGCACGATTAACATATTCACGTTGATAGTCGTAAGTTGCAGATAATAGTGGATTACGATCACCGTTGCGGATAAAATCGCGGTTCCAGCTTCCATCTTCATTGTATGGTGTGTCTGAGGGGACAACAGCGTTACGTGATGAATAGAAAGGAGAAGTGTAGGAGGTACCTTCACCATATACATCTTGATTAACGGTAGCAAATAACATATTTGCCCCTAATTTTAATTTATCAGTTGCTTGATAATCTACATTTAAACGTCCGCTGATACGTTCTAAACCGGAGTTGATAGCAATACCTTCTTGTTTTAGGTAAGAGATAGATGAATAATATTTGAATTTGTCTGTTCCACCAGAAATGGAGGCTTCATAAGTCTGGTGATTTCCTTTTTTGAACATGATATCATCCCAATCGACATATCCACACCAAGGAACAGGAGCATAATCGTCAATATTTTCATTAGCATATGCTATGGCTTCGTCGTGACTATTTCCGTCTCTTAACGCACCGGCTACTAGACCGTTATAAATATATTCGCGGCGTTCTTCTCCCCCCATAACAGGACGATAATCCATTGCGAAATCAGAACTACCCCAATCTGCTTTGAATGAAATTTGTGGCTTTCCACTTTTACCTTTTTTAGTAGTAATAAGTACTACACCATTGGCAGCACGTGAACCGTAGAGAGAGGCGGCAGCGGCATCTTTAATGATTGTTATGTTTTCAATATCAGAGCTATTGATAGTTGACATAATGTCAAGACCTGCATCTGAACTCATCGTATTGATAGAACCTGAACGCATAGGAATTCCGTCAATTACGTATAATGGAGAATTACTGGCATTAAAAGATCCCATACCGCGAATATTCAAAGAGGAAGAAGCTCCTGGTTGACCTGACGATGAACTGAATTGTACCCCGGGTGCATTACCTTGTAGTAAATCTTTGAATGAAACAGCCGGAATATCTTTCATTTTATCAGCCTTCACAGTAGAAGCAGACCCTGCGTATGCCGACTTCTTGAAAGTACCATAACCGGTAACAACCACTTCTTCCATAACATTATTATCAGGAGCCATGACTACTTTCAGTATCTTTCCGGCAGTGGCTTTAATTTCCTGCTTGCCATAACCTATATAGGAGATAATCAAAGTGGCAGGTATACGGTCTACATCTAATGAGAAGTGCCCGTCCAAATCTGTAGTAGTTCCATTCGTAGTACCTTTGACTAAGATATTCGCTCCAATAATAGGTTCTCCCGTCTCATCCAGTACTGTACCGGTTAATGTTGTTTTCTGTTGAGGAACAGCAGACTCTTTTTCTTCAATTTGCTTGATAGCAATAACGCCGTTGTGAACTGAATAGGTCAAACCGCTATTCATAAGACATTTATCAAGCACATTGGCTATTTTTTCGTTATTTACATTTAGGTTTTGGACTTTTATTTGTTTTACATCATTGGTGCTGTATACAAAAGTAAAGTCGGTTTGTCTTTGGATTTCCCAAAGAATTTCACTCAACGTGGCATTCTTGAATGAGGCTGTGACAGTGGCTTGTGCAAACACTTTGTTGGCAGCCTGCATAAAACCTGTGGTAATGATACAGAAAAATAGGAACGTAATCCACAAACGTTTACTACTTTTACCGTGATTGGTGTAGTTGTGTTTTTTGTCCATAATACATCATTTTTATTAGTTATAGAATGTGATTGTTTTGTTATTGACTTTTACGTGTACTTTTTGAGTCTCTTCCAACAAACGTACAAATGGAGTGATTTCCGAATACCGATCTACATTGCATCCAAAGCGTAGGTCTTTTATTTTCTCATTGGCAAAAATTACTTCCATGTCATACCAGCGTGATAGTATTTTCATGATATCTTCCAATCGCTGGTCTTTGAAATGAATTTTTCCTTTTATCCATGAAGTATAAAATCCGGCATCTACCATGCGTATCTGTATGCTGCTGTTTCCGAGGCTGATGGTAGCTTGCTGGGAAGGCTTTAAAATACAGCTTTCTCCAGTTTCTGTATTTACTTTGACAGAACCGTTTACCAAAGTTGTCTGATACTCTTCCTGTGGATAAGCAGAGATGTTGAATGTGGTTCCCAACACTTCTACTTGCATGCCTTGAGTGCATACTATAAATGGTTGCCCTGTTTTGCAGACTTCAAAATAGGCCTCGCCTTCCAGTTCTACTTTGCGTGGACCGTTATCAAATGTCACAGGAAAGCGGAGACTGGTCATTGCGTTCAGATGCACTTTTGTTCCATCACTTAACAATAGAGCATATTCTCCACCTCGTGGAGTTTCCACTTTATTATATACAGGCTTGTTTTTTTTAGCTGTTTTTGATGTTACTTGGTAATTCAGCATTGTAGAGTCCATGTGGACTCGGGCTCCGTCTATTTTCTCAAGCAGACTCTCTGTTTCTTTATTTATATGGATTGTCTGGCCGTCCTCCAATGTCAGAATAGCTTTGGATTCCCCAGGTAGAATGGATTGTGCGATGAACTGTTTGTCCGAAAGAGAAACGGGCGAGGTGAATTTCATGGAAATACTTACAAAAAGGACAGGTAACAGAATGATTGCGGCATAACTTACTATTTTGATATATCTGCTTCTGTTATTATTTCTTTTGATTCGCTTTTCCACTTCTTTCCATCCGGATGAAGGATTGAATGCCGTATTTTTCCGGAAATGTTGCTTTTGGTTTTCTTCATTACAAATTTTCTTGAATAAAATCTCGTGCGCTGTAGATTCTTCTCTCCAAGCAGTTAGTTTTATTGTTTCTTCCGGGGTTATTTCTTCCGACAGATACCTTGCTATGAGGTTGGCTATATAGAAATCTTGTTTTATCATATTTTGACCTGTTTTTTATCTCTTTTATAATAAAACAGGTCTGTTTGAAATTCGGGTGAATAATAAAACGACTTTTTTTGAAAAAAAACAAATTAATGTCTTTTTATATAAAGAACAAGAGGAAGTAATAGTAGTCTTTCAAATTCTCTCTGAGTTTCTTGTAGGCTATTTTCTTTAATGTATGGACTGTTTCTGTAGATATGTTTAGTCTGTCTGCTATTTCTGCGTTTTTTTTCCCTTCCAGAGATAGTTGCATAATGGCTTTCATTTGGTCAGGTAATTTATTTATGGCTTCAGAAACGATACGATAAGTTTCCTCTTCAACGATTGCATCGTGAAAAAAGGAATCCTTTTTCTTTTCGATGACATTTTGAGCGTATTCATATACTACTTTTGAATGCTCCAGTTCGTTGAGTGCTTTATTGCGTACAGCTGTATATAAAAATGCTTTTACCTGATGCAGATAAAAAAAATCTTCTCTTATTTGCCATAGTTTGGCAAATGAATCTTGTACAATATCTGCTGAAGTTTCTTGGTTTTCTGTATATTGATTGGCAAATAAGCATAGAGTTACATAATATTTATTGAAAATATCATGAAACCCTTGCTCATTAAGCTTAATACTTATAGTTGTATGAGAAGTTCCCGCTGCCACCTTTGCTTTTAATTTTCTCTAATTTTAGTGCGAATATAGAGAAAATTAATTAAAAACAGCCTCTTATTCTATTAAAATATTATTTTAAGTCTACTACAGTAATACCTGCCCCACCAAATTGTACGTGTTCGTCTTGATAGTGTGCTACTCCTGGAACACTTCCCAAATAGCTGCGAATCAGGGTGCGCAGTATGCCTGTACCTGTTCCGTGAAGGATACGTACACGGTCTATTCCCAATAGTATGGCATCATCGATAAAATAAGTTACTGCCTGTATCGCTTCATCGCCACGCATACCGCGTACATCAATATCTTGTTTGAAATTTAGTTTCTTTTCATATACCCGATCTTGTGTTTCACTGCTGACGAAGGTACTTTTTACCATTGTTTTCTGGGTGGGCTGTATTGGTGTGCTACGTTCCAGCTTATCCAGTTTTACATTGGTTTTTATCATTCCGAACATAACTATTGCATTTTTGCCATTAATTCCTAGTACTTCTCCGACACTGGATTGACCTTTGATCTTTACAGTGCTACCTACAGTGATAGGCTGTTCTTTGGGCATTGACAGTTGGGAAGATTCCGTCTTGGCTTTATCCTTTTTGTTTTTTTTCCGCTCTTGTTTTTCACGGAGTTTTTCCATTTTCCGGATGATTTCATCTTCCTTGTTCTTTTTCTCGATATCTTCTATCTGATTTTTAAAATCAGTCAGTTCCTGACGTGCCGATTGTGTACGTTCTTTGTCGGCTTGTGCTTCCTTGATGATACGGATGGTATTTTCAATTCGGGCATTTGATTCCTGTATCAATTTTTCCGCATCTTCTTTGGCCTTTCGCAAAATCTCTTTACGACTTTTCTCCAGTTCCTGTAGTTCTTCTTCGTATTTGGCGATGGTTTCTTCCATCTGTTTTTCTCGTTTGCGGATGTTCTGACGCTTAGTTTCCCAATAACGTTTGTCACGTACGATATCTTGTAGATATTTATCAGCATTGATATATTCACTCCCTACAATTTCGGATGCGTCGGCTATAACTTCTTCCGGTAAACCTATTTTCCTAGCTATTTCTACTGCAAATGAACTTCCCGGATTTCCTATTTGTAATTGGAATAAAGCTTGCATTAAATGCCTGTCATATAACATGGCACCATTAACCACTCCTTCGTGATCTTCGGCAAAATGTTTCAAATTTTGATAATGAGTGGTGATAACGCCGAATGTGCCCTTTTCATTGAAACGTTTCAACACAGCTTCAGCTATGGCTCCTCCAATTTGTGGTTCTGTACCTCCGCCGAATTCATCAATGAGGATAAGGCTGCGTTCGTTACAGCTTTTCATCATTGTTTTCATGTTGGTAAGGTGTGAGGAGTAGGTACTCAGATCGTCTTCGATACTTTGTTCGTCACCTATGTCTATAAAGATACTGCCGAATAATCCGGCATGGCTACGTTCATGCATCGGAACCGGCATACCACATTGTAACATATATTGTAGTAATCCCACAGTCTTCAGACAAACGGATTTACCTCCGGCATTCGGTCCGGATATAATTAGAATGCGTTGATTTTTAGTTAGTTCTATATCTAGAGGAACAACCTTTTTATTATGCTTGGCCAGCGAGAGTTGCAATAGTGGGTGTATGGCCATGGTCCAGTCCAAAATCTGTTTGTCTTCCAATGATGGTTTGGTGGCGTTCGTCTGAATGGAAAAATGGGCTTTGGCACGGATGAAATCAATTTCTGCCAAAAACTCGTATGACTGGAGGATGGCGGGGACCTGTGGGCGGATTATGATAGAGAAATCTGTCAGGATACGGATGATTTCCCGGCGTTCTTCTCCTTCCAATTCCCGTATTCTATTGTTTGCTTCCACTACTTCGGCCGGTTCTATGAAAACTGTTTTGCCGGTGGATGATTCATCGTGTACAATTCCCTTGATTTTCCGTTTTAATCCCGGTGCGACAGGGATGACGAGTCTTCCGTCACGCATGGTAGGAGTTACATCTTTATCAACATAACCTTCTGCTTGAGCGTTGCGTAGAATTGCATTCAAACTGCGTGATATGCTTCCGGCTGTCGAGGCCAACTCTCTGCGGATGCGTAATAATTCGGAAGAAGCGTTGTCTTTGATTTTTCCGAATTTGTCTAAGATGTTGTTTATACGCGTAATGAGTTGAGGAAACACGATAATATCTCCTGCCAGTTTTTGTAGGGCAGGGTAGGGGGAGTTTTCTTTTTCTTGTTCTTCGTCATTCGAGGTCAGTGTCAGAAAATGGATGATATCACGAATTGTTTCTAAAGAACGGCGTAAATCAAACAGTTCTTGCTCATCCAAATACATACCTTCTACGCGGATACGTTTTAGTGATGGTCGTACATCAAAAAAATATTGGTCGGGAAAACTGTCTTCCTCTTGTATGATGCGCATGAATTCCATCACCTGTTCCAGCCATTCATTAATATCCTTAAAGGATTCTGAGAAGTTCATTTCATCTACTCTTTCTTGACCTAATGTGCTGAGACATTTCTCTTTTAGTAAATGACGGATGGAATCGAAACCTATTTTCTGTTCGAAATTCTGAGGGTATATCATGATTTATTTCTTTCGTTTATTATTCGTATGCAAAAATACGATTTGAAAATTTTATAGCAAAAAAACTGGTAAACTATTTGCTTATTTAAAATAAAGTCGTACCTTTGCAGCGCTTTCAACAGAAAGTACTTTTGAAAAAAGAAGTCTTGGAGAGGTGGCAGAGTGGTCGATTGCGGCGGTCTTGAAAACCGTTGTACTGCGAGGTACCCGGGGTTCGAATCCCTGTCTCTCCGCAATAAATGCTGAAAATCAGTAATTTACAAGAAAAACACCCAATTTTACACCCTAAAAAGTAAAATTGGGTGTTTTGGCTTTATTTAATACTTTGTTCTTTTATTACTTATTTGGCTTTGCACTGTCTTTGGTTGCTTAGCTATTATTTATTGTATAATTTGAAAAGGGGATATTGTGTTGTTGGTGATATTTTTACACTAATATTTATTTGAATCATTTTCTTTCTTTAACTTTTTTAGAGTAGGGAATCTCCCGAATAATTCTGTCTTTTATAATAGTAATACATTCCTTTAGAGCTTGATTTTGTGTTATTATGTTTGTATCTTGGTGCTAAACGCATTATTTTTATATTGGATAGGCATTTAGGTTATGAATTGAATATAACTTTGGGCTTTTAAAGTACATTTCATTTTGTCAATGAAATACTAATTAATGGGTATTTTACTGATAAAGAAATTTGTATGATTTTGCATAAATGCATATCGCAAAGATGCAAAAACGATTTATTTTATTGTTTTGATAGTGGATTTGTTTACAGCTCTTGTATGTTATACTTTTATTTTCATGCTTTGGGCATAATAATGAAATTGAATGGTTATTTGTGATAAAATACCAATTAATTGGTATTTTATTGTACAGGAAAAATTCTTTAATTTGCAAAAACTAAATAGTATTAATATGAAAAAAATATTCATTCTTCTGTTCGTTTCCTTAGCATTATTTTCCTGTGAAAAAGAAGAAGATAATAAAATTTTTGAATATCAGTTGCTGCCAAGTGAGAATGTATCTAAACCATTTAGTTGTTTGGGGGAGAAACGTACTATTACTTTTACAATTATTCAAAAAACATTGATAGATGATATTTTAGATTCAGAGGTTCCGATTATTCCCAAGGATGTTTCGATAGAATTTGATAAAACTCTTTTTTCTGATATAGAGACAAAAATAAAGGGTGATCAGGTTGTATTAAATATAACCTCAAATATTAATAAGGAAGATAAAATTTTGAATGTTGATCTACAGATTTCTTACTCTACTATTAATGGTATAAAAGTAGAAAAAATTCCCCTAATTATAGATAAAGGGAAGTTGACATTTGTGTATAAAATCCATTCGGAACAGAATCCTTTTGTTCTACCAGTTGAAGGTGGAAAATTTGAATTGCCTTTTATTTGTAAAAAGCAGACATATTTGAATGATCAGTTTATAGAGGAAACTTATTCATCATTAAATGGATTGAGATTTAAAACGATAAGTACTGGTAATGTCTGGTTTCTTACGGTCAGAAAAGACGGGGAAAAAATCGGTTTTTACAAATTCACTTTTGTGGGAGAAGGACCATATAACCAAAAAACAGATCCAGAGTGCTATTTTAACATATATACCCATGATGCAAATTTAATTACAGATAATCCTACGGAAATATTCAGACAGGATTTCATACAACCCCAGACCCCGGGTGAGGATTATTATAAACCTTCTCGGTCCTCTTATAAACATGGTACTTTTGATTTTTAACATATTCGGTATTAACTTAATTATATTAATAATGAAACAGTATGTGTATTTATTGATTTTGCCAATTATGTTTTTAATTTCATGTTCCGATGATACTAACCCCACTGCTTGTTGATTTATTTCAAAAATATGCTGAATTCAAGAATGCCCATAAAAATTCAATAACATGAAAATATCCCTTTTATTTTTAATAGTTTTATTCTGTGGCTCTTGTGCCGGATATAGGGTTAGTCGTTTCACCACTGATCCTGTGAAAATTGGCTCTCCAAAAGAATTGGTTTTAAAGAAATATGGTCCTCCTTTTAAAATTAATTCATATAATAATGGAAACAAAACATTAGAAGTTCTTTATTATAAAGAACCTATGGTTGTAGCTCGATACGAATATATCTTAACAACAAGTCTTACATTCGATGATTCTATTTTAGTTAAAATAGAACAAGAGGAAGAACCTACACCAGATAATATTAGAATTATAAAAGAATAATAATTGTGTTTTTTAGTACATGTTTAATCAAAAAGAAAAGCCTTATGAAGATTTTACAGTATGTTTTTTCTTTTTTCTTGCTGTTGATTGTTGTTGGTTGCAGTAATGATCCAGAAGAAGTAATAAATGATTTCAAAAAGGAATTGGATGAAGTTAACGAAATCTCTCAAATAAAAAGTGCCTTTGAAAGTAAGGGGTTTAAATCAGTAGAAGAAGCTGCTGCTTATGCAAATAGTTTGATACAGGATATTAAACCTATCTCCAGAGCTATCAATGAAGACGATTATGTTGAGAGGATATCCCCTGAAGTAATGGAAGTAATAGAGAGTATGAAAAACATAAAAGTTGATACAGAGGCTTCCCCTGAAACTCTAAGGCTTCAGCTCAAAGAAATTGTGCAAAATAGTACTCTATCTCCAAACTCCCAAGAATACAATATTCTAATGAATTCTGTAGATATAGCTGTTGAAGCTATTTATTATGCTATGGAGTTAGAAGCTCCTAAAGCTACAACGAGAGGATTTTTGGGGACGGCATGGAAAGTAGTGAAATGTGTTGCAGGAACTGCAGGATCCGCGGGATTAGGTGCGGTTGGTGGTGCAGGAGTTGGTACTGTCACACTACCTGTTATCGGTACAGTATCGGGAACCGCTTTAGGTGGGTGGAGCGGCGCCTTAGTAGGAGTTGCTACTTTTTGCTAAAACATGAAAAAAAGCACTCTGATAATGATCTTTTGTCTATCAACATTCATTATAATCCCACTGCTTGTTGATTTATTCGAACAGGAATATTATACAAAATGCTTCGTAATAGTTTTTCTGTTTATACTATCTGTTAAAGGATTATGTAAGAAAATCGTGCAAAAATCCTGATTGTTCATTTAAATAAATATCGCAGAAATGTAAATTGACAGTGGATTTATTTACAGCCCTTGTGTGTGATGCTTTTATTTTCATGCTTTGGGCATAATGATGAAAATCAATATGTATAGAAAGGTGACTACATTAATTAGTTTTGCAGCATTTGTTTTGTTTTGGATCATCATGTGTCCTCTTGGGATGTATGGTCAAGAATCGAAGTGGGTTGATATGAATCCTGTGAGAAAACGGTATTTGCGTTTTCACAAAGATTTTGCAGTTGATTCGGTTAAATATCCTATTTGGGAATATCAAAATTCTGTTATTTTTGCAAATTCCGGTGTTACTCTTCAATTCAAGAAGGGTGGGCCGTTTTTTTACACAGACCAAAGTCCTTTACATAAAGGGGAATATAATGTGTCGGGGGTAATAGCCCCATTGTGGAATGGTCACGTTTACGGCATGGGACGCCAAATGAATTTAATTGGTATTGGTGTTTTTAACTATGCTGCTATTGGATATAACAAATCATTGTCAGATAATTTATTTGCTGATGTTGCATTGCATGCAATGAAGTTGAGTACTCCTCGCCATGTGGATGAAACATTTGGTATATCGGGTAAACTTTCTTATTCCTTTAATTCCCGAATGAGTTTGCATGTATTTGGCGGTTTTTTATTTACTCCTGTTACTTCATTCAGCCGTAATGACTACGGAGGCAGTGTTGCTTTCGATATAACGGATTCTTTTGGAACGGAATTAGGTATAAGGGGTTATCGTGAATATCCTTTTGAACGTGGGGGAGTTACTCCTATCTTAATGCCTTACTATAAATTTAAAAAGCATAAAGTGGAAATGGATTTTGGTGGATTTTTACAAGAAATAATATATGGATTGTTATGTAAAAAGTATCATTTATGAAGAAAATAGTATTTGTATTGTTCGGATGTTTGATCATCTTTCAAAGTTGTAGTAATGTGTTTTATAACCATGCTAATAAAACGGAAAAGGTTACTGTTAAGGTAAAGCCTTTTAAATAAAATAATTGTTTAATACAAAATCATACACTATGAAAATTGAAAAGATTTTTGGTTGTATTTTGAGTGCATGCATGATTGTAAGCTTGTTATCTTGCAATAGCGAAAATGAATTTATCGGTTCTGCACAAGAAACCATACCGGATGTTGAGGTTTCGACAATGGATATGTGGGTAAAAGAAACGAGAAGTGTTAGTGAGTACTTGAATATGCCAGTTCTTCATTTTAAAGATGAACAGGTGTATAGCGAGACGCTCCGGCAGCTTAAAAACATGACAGAAAATGAAAGATTTACTTATTTTCAGCAGTTGGGCTTTGAAGGGGCGTATATTTTATGGGAGCAGGCAGATAGGGAGCTCGATAAAATATTTGATATGGAAAGTGATGATTCTCACTTAATACAAGAGATGATAAATACGTACAAGGATAAATATTCAGATATTTTTTCTTTTAATACAGTTGACTTATTCGACGTTACCCCTTATTTTACATTCACTGATAATGATTTGTCCTTACTCGGTAATATAAAAGGTTACGTTGTAATCGGTAATAGTCTAAGAGGGCCTAAATATGATTATCCTACTTATGATTTGGATGAAGTTGTTTCAGCTACACGGGCAGCAGAGCCAACTCCGATTGAGCCAGGTTTTAAGGGATTTAAAGATGCTTCATTAACAATCAAGAATGGAAAATATAAAAGCACAATGACTATTGGGCGTATCGTTAATGGTAATTCTTTTGCTGTGGAATTTAAAACTAAAAAGAAACAACTTTTTTGGAAAAAGAGTGTTAAGGCCGGTTATTCGGCTATGTTAACAATGAAAAGCTCAAAGTTTAATTATAAGAATACAGTCTTTTGTCCTTATGGAAAAGAGGTTTCGATTTTAAACCTACCCATAGAACGAGTTGGAAATGTCTTTGATGCAGTTGTGGAAAACTTTAAATCTTCAAGGGGAGATGCAAAAGGAAACCAATCATTTCATAACATACGTGTAATATAGTCAACAGTAAAGATAGCAATATAATGAGCGTATATAAATCAAAGTTTCAGCCGGTAATGGAGCGCTGGTCTCTGGTGTTAAAGATTGTCTTATTAACTACTGGACTTATGTTTCTATTAAGAACTTTTATGCTACAATCTTTGCAGGATCAAATCGCAAGCCTGTTATTGGGTACCATTCTTGTATCTATATACATATACATGCTGATAGTGATTCCTTCATTTATTTGTTTGGAAAAGGATCAACTCGTTATAAAAAGAGTGTTTGGTAAGAAATGTATTCCGTATTCTTGTATTAAGAACGTTTTTGTTTATGACGGTGTTCAAAATGATGTCCGTTATTTCGGAAGTAATGGCTTTTTGGGGTATATAGGTGTAATGGGCAGTACCCATTATGGGAAATATTATTCCTATGTAAAGAATCCCAATCAACAAATTTTTATATTAACAGAAAAAAAGAATTATCTCTTAAGCTGTGAGAACAGAGATATGTTTATAAAAGATTTGTTGATTCACTTATAATATGCTGGATATTAATATAACCTGTTGGAAAATATAGTTATAGTATTACTTGACGGGAAGAATATGTTTTTTATTCTTCCCGTTAGTTTTTTAGAGCATTAATAATTAACCCCCGTATCTCTGTAATAAATGTTGAAAATCAGTGAATTACAAGAGTATGCCCAATTTTATACCCTAAAAAGTAAAATTGGGTGTTTTTGCTTTGTTTAACACTTTGTTCTTTTATTATTTGTTTGGCTTTGCACTGTCTTTGGTTGCTTAACTATTATTTGTTGTATAATTTGCAAAGGGGTATTGTGTCGTTGATGACATTGTTATACTAATATTTATTTAAATCGTTTCCTTTTTTTAACTCTTTTGGAGTAGGGAATCCTCCTAATAATTCTGTCTTTCATAATAGTAATAAAGTTCCTTTAAAGGTTGATGTTGTGTTATTCTGTTTGTATCTTGGCGCTAAACGCATTATTTATATTGGATAAGTATTTAGGCTATGAATTGAATATAACTTTTAGCTTTTAAAGTATACTTTGCTTTCTCAATGAAATACTAATTAATGGGTATTTCACAGATAAGGAGGCTTACATATTTTATATAAATACATATCGCAGAGATGCAAAAACGATTTATTTTACTGTGTTAATAGTAGATTTGTTTACGGCCCTTGTGTGTTATACTTTTATTTTCATGCTTTGGGCATAATGATGAAAATCAATATGTATAGAAAGGTGACTACATTAATTAATTTTGCAGCATTTGTTTTATTTTGGATCATTATGTTGCTGTTTTGCTTTCCTCTTGATGCGTATGGTCAAGAGTCGAGGTGGGGTAATATGAATCCTGTGAGAGAAGGGTATTTGCGTTCTAATAAAGATTTTGCAGTTGATTCGGTAAAATATCCTATTGGAAAATATCGAAATTCTGTTATTTCTACAAATTCCGGTGTTACTTTTCGGTTCAAGAAGGGTGGCCCATTCTTTTATACAGACCAAAGTCCTTTACATAAAGGGGAATATAATGTGTCGGGGGTAATAGGACCATTGTGGAATGGTCACGTTTACGGCATGGGACGCCAAATGAATTTAATTGGTATTGGTGTTTTTAACTATGCTGCTATTGGATATAACAAATCATTGTCAGATAATTTATTTGCTGATGTTGCATTGCATGCAATGAAGTTAAGTACCCCTCGCCATGTGGATGAAACATTTGGTATATCGGGTAAACTTTCTTACTCCTTTAATTCCCGAATGAGTTTGCATGTATTTGGCGGTTTTTTATTTACTCCTGTTACTTCATTCAGCCGTAATGACTACGGAGGCAGTGTTGCTTTCGATATAACGGATTCTTTTGGAACGGAATTAGGTATAAGGGGTTATCGTGAATATCCTTTTGAACGTGGGGGAGTTACTCCTATCTTAATGCCTTACTATAAATTTAAAAAGCATAAAGTGGAAATGGATTTTGGTGGATTTTTACAAGAAATAATATATGGATTGTTTAAATAAAAAGTATCATTTATGAAGAAAATAGTATTTGTATTGTTCGGATGTGTGATCATCTTTCAGAGTTGTAGTAATGTGTTTTATAACCATGCTAATAAAACAGAAAAGGTTACTGTTAAGGTAAAGCCTTTTAAATAAAATAATTGTTCAGTAAAAGTGCGGATCGTTTTCAACATACCCATTGGAAAGAATGCTATGCCCAGTACAAGGCTAAGGCTTTAAATATTCATACAACCAAATATTTGCCATAATGAATACAACAAAATACCTATTGTTATATATAACAATAATTTTAATGTTTTCTTGCTCTAATGAAGAGAGAAACAGATTGCCAAGTATTACCCCGAGTCACATAGACCTGTCACTGGAACACCCTGAAGCCTATTTTCAGATAGCATGCGGTGATTACAATATGTATGGATTTATAATTGTGGGACAGGAAGAATATAGGATTACAAAAGAAATAATGTCAAAGGAAGTAACTGTTGTTGAGCTTTCTGACGGAAGTAAGGCCACTTTCCATTGTAGGAATCGCATACTTGTAAAGATAGACTTTGGTTTTATGACCATAAGCAAAATACAAAGAGGCAAATATAAAGTTCAATTGAATAAGAATATTGATATGCGACAACCAATTGCCATTTCCTTTGGATTCAGTGTTCCTGATGGAATATCTACTGTCGTTGTAACCTTGAAACAATAAATACATGAATGGTTATTTGTGATAAAATACCAATTAATTGGTATTTTATTGTACAGGGAAAATTCTTTAATTTGTAAAAAAAACTAAACAGTGTTAATATGAAGAAAATATTCATTCCTTTGTTCGTTGCCTTAGCATTATTTTCCTGTGAAAAAGAAGAAAATAATAAAATTTTTAAATATCAGTTGCTGCCAAGTGAGAACGTATCTAAACCATTTAGTTGTTTGGGGGAGAAACGTACTATTACTTTTACAATTATTCAAAAAACATTGATAGATGATATTTTAGATTCAGAGGTTCCGATTATTCCCAAGGATGTTTCGATAGAATTTGATAAAACTCTTTTTTCTGATATAGAGACAAAAATAAAGGGTGATCAAGTTGTATTAAATATAACCTCAAATATTAATAAGGAAGATAAAATTTTGAATGTTGATCTACAGATTTCTTACTCTACTATTAATGGTATAAAAGTAGAAAAAATTCCCCTAATTATAGATAAAGGGAAGTTGACATTTGTGTATAAAATCCATTCGGAACAGAATCCTTTTTTCCTACCAGCTGAAGGAGGTAAATTTGAATTACCTTTTACTTGTAAAAAACAAGTCTATTTGAATGAATGTTTTATAGAGGAGGGATATTCATCATTGAAAGGGTTGCGGTTTAAAAAAGTAAATACTGGAAATGTAAATTATATTGATGTAAAAAAGGATGGAGACGCAGTAGGGTTTTATAAATTTACCTTTGAGGGGGAAGGTCCATATAATCAAAAAGCAAAACCTGAATGCTATTTTAATATATATCCCAATGATGCAGATTTAATAACAGGCAATCCCCAGGAAATTTTTAAGCAAGAATTTGTACAACCTCAAACTCTTGGTGAGGATTATTATAGACCTTCTCGTAGCGCATTTAGAAGTGGTACATTTGATTTTTAACATACCTATTGTAAATTTAAATTATAAGTATTATGAAAAAGTGTTTATATCTATCTGTTTTTTTTATTGCTTTTTTTTCTTCGTGTTCCGATAACGAATTGGAAGAAATGTCTAATTCAGTTCCCGTTTCAAAATATCCCCAAAAAGTTATAGATATTTCAATGGAGAGCCCTGAAAGTTTTTCACATTTTAGTAATATTTCTATTACTCGTTCTTCTGAATTATTAAAGGACAGTGTGTGGAGTGATGGAAAAGGGCATACGTTAATTTATGAAACAAATGAACATGTTCCGACTCAAGAGTTAATGAGATATATTTATTTAGGTTCAATTCTTCAGGGAGGTTCTATTGAAAAACAACGTTTTGTTCCTGTTTTAAAACCTGTTGATCCAATAACAATATCCTATTCTTTTCCTGCCCGTTGGGTGACAGACATAATCATGAAACCAAGTCTGTCAGCACAAAGGCAATCTTTACAGAACATAATGAATAAAGAAGGAATGGAAGGTAAACAATTAGGCTCTTTTAGCTATAATATGCGACAATTTACTTATTTTGAAGAGCTTAAATTAGCTTTTGGGGCAAATGTGAATATTGCACGTATTCTTGATATTGATATTAGTGTTGATAAAGGAAAAATCAGAAGAAAAACTGGATTGTTTGCGAAAATAATACAACGGAATTATACAGTTGACATGGATCTTCCTATTGATGGAAATCTGCTTTTAAATCATGATGAAATAAATAATATAGGTAGATACGATCCGGTATATATTAGTTCTATTACTTATGGAAGGATGGCTCTAATTTCTATGGAATCTTTTGAAAGTTATGATAAGTTAAGAGTTGCGTTACAAGTGGCTTTACAGGCAAAAGTCATAAATGGGGAATTAGACTTTAGTCTTGAGCAAAAAAAAATTCTCAAAGAAGCGGAAATAAATGTTGTAGTGTATAACGGAGAAGGTGAAGGCACTGTTAAAACTATTAAAGGTTGGGATGAGTTTCAGAAATTCATAATCCAAGGAGGACGATTTTCTAAAGATTTGCCGGGGGATGCCATATTCTATACTGCCAGTTATCTGTCTGATAATTCTCCTTATTATTCAAAATTCAAAATTCATTTAAAAAATCAACAATAATCTGGAGCTATGAGAATTTTAAGATATACTCTGTTTTTATTTGCTATAGGATTAATTTCATGTGAACAAGAATTTGACAAAAAAGAACAGCAATCTGATTGCTGTTCTTTTCAAAATCTACCTAAGTATCCCGAACAAGTGGTGAATATAAATGTGCATAACTATATTCCTGATATGGGAGATAAGGTTTTATCTTCTCCTTCGCATATCCATACAAGAGCTTCAGAAATCATTTCTGAGACATTATGGGATAATGGGTTTGGTAAAACAATTCATGCACAGGCAGATGAGTCGATAGTTTTGGATAATCTGAATCGATATATTTATCCTGGTTCTATCTTGGATGGGGCAAGCGTTGCCAATCAGGATTATAAAACAATCAGTGTCCACTATAAGCCTATAAATGTCTCTGTGTCCTTTCCTGCCCAAAAAGTTACAGGTGTACTTGAAAAGCCCTCTTTGTCTTCATGTAGGCAGTTAGTAATGGATTTGATGCATCAGAAAGGTATAGGGCAACAATCAGCTTCCGTACACTTTGATATACACCGTTTTACATCTTATGATGAGCTGAAAATGACTTTTGGATCAAATGCCAATACGAGCTTTTTATTTTGGGGGTCGTCATCTTCCCAACAAGAACATAAGGAACGAATTAGTAAAAGTAGTGGCTTATATATAAGGTTTATTCAGAAATATTTTACGATTGATATGGATATTCCTGAGAAGAGTTTTATTGAAGGTAGTATCAATGCCCAATACTCTCCTGTCTATGTGAGCTCCATAGCTTATGGAAGGGTCGGCATATTAACTCTTGAAACCGATGAAATATACGAGAATGCGGAGTCCATTGTAAAGAAGGCCGTTAATGGCTTTTTATATAACAAAAAAGAATTTCTGACAGTTGAAGAAAAGGGCTTTTTTGATGAGGCCGGAATGAAAGTATATGTAGGGGGAGGAAATGGTGACAGTGGTGTAAAGACCCTTACCGGATTTGACGATTTTATCAAATTTATAAGTGAAGGAGGGCATTTTTCTGCAGAGACACCTGGTAAACCTATATTTTGTAGCTTTGCGTATTTGTCGGATCATTCACCTTATAAAGTTAAATTTAAAATTGATATTGATAGCGATCCTGTATATGCAAGAATTGAATATCGGAATCTAAAAAATGACTCCTATGTGGGTAGATCTTTACAAAGAGAAAAGATAATTGGCGATGTACATCTTGCCTTTTATGCTGATAGAACGGCTAAGATTCCGACAGTTGCTCCAAGATACATTTCTTTTAATATTGTAGAACATAGCAGACATTATTTGAAGGCTCGAATACCAAGAACAGAAAAGGATGATACAACAGTAGAAGAATTTGTCAAGAGTAATAATAGCCGTGGGACTGAATTACAATTAAAACATGATTTGTTGCTCACAGAATTTGTTTGGACGCATAATAACCCAAGAAGAACTCGATATGAACAAAACACTTTCAGGTATAGTCTTAGTGAAGGTGGTTTTTACAAAATTCTCCCTGCTATAAATGAGCCAAAGAAGTGGCGATAATTTGAAGTTGGCGCTCCTTGTCGGACAAATAAATAAGAGATATGGTATTAAAAGATAAATTGGTTATGAAAAAAGTATGTATGTTACTTCTTTTGTTATTTATATGCAATATTGGGTTGGTATTAGCACAAGGAAGGAGATTCGGATTTGAATTAGGAGCCAATTATCCAATTGGGCTACAAAAGAATGGATATAAAGAAAATCATGTTGGGTTTTATTTAAATGGAATATATAGGTTTCCCACCAATCCGTTAAGTGTAAATCTAAAATTAGGTTATGAAAGTTACACAATTGTGCTTAATAATACTTCTAATTCTCTTTTTAATGGACGATCTTTATCTCTTATGCCGACAGCTAATTATCATTTCTTACGGAATGAATCTGTTGATTCCTATGTTGGTTTGGGAACTGGTGTTTCAATTGATAATATAGATGTGGGAGTTTTCAATGAAGGTTATAAGTTGCACTTTGCAGTGGCTCCACAAGTTGGTATTAGATTTATAAACCATATAAATGTATATTTACAGTATTATGTGACACATAAAGATTTTTCCAGGTTGGTATTGGGAGTTGGTTATGTTTTCTGATATTGTCCGAGTGAAGAATAGATTTCTTTATATTTGTTAGATTTAGGGTGTCAATTTGCGTTTAACAGGTGCCAGTAAAGAGTATATTCTTTTACTGGCACTAATAATTTATAGCCTCTCGTTATTAAGTGATTATATTTTCAATCCTTTTCGTTGCTTGTTTTCAACAGGTGTGTTTAGCCCTAACTTTTCTTTAATTTCCTGAAACTTCTTCCTGAACCAATCGAGTATGGGTATTCCGTCAATGCACAACCTGAATTTTCCTTTCTCCTGGGGGTTCCTCTCCACTGTTGCCGTTGAGTGCTCCGTCCTGAACTTCTCCTTGTACTCTTTTGAATAGAGCCTTCCCTTGAACTCCACGGGTTGCAGGCTGACAATTCGTCTTGTCAGTTCTTCGGTGAAGCCCACTTCCCGGCATTGTTCTGCTATGGGCATCAGTTCCTTTACGATAGGGAAGTAGGTGTCTATCAGTTCCAGCCGATTGTCGTATTCTGCGATTTTCTGCCGGTAGCTCCGGTCAACTCTGTTTATCTCGCTGCTGTGACGGTTTTCCATTTTTGTCTGCTCCCTCTGTTCGGCTTGCACCTGCTTTTGCAGATTCACAATGTTCCGTTTCAAATTTTCATTCTCCGCTTCCAGCCTCTTAACCTTGCTGCCTCCGAAAAGTGAGCTCACCCCGTCCGCTATGGCTGTGGTGGCGTTCACCGCCGCCCCCTTCATTTTCTGCACGTTGATTTCCCCCTTTACCTGCTTCAGCTTTTTCATTGCTTCCTCTTCCAGCCCCAGCAGGTTTTCTATGTTCTCTTGCAGGCTGTCCTGCTGCTCCACCAGCTGCTTGTAGTATTGCATGGTGGAAATATGCCTTGCCAATGAGCCGTCCACGCCTCTCTGCAAGCCGTACTTGTTCATGGCTTGGGCATAAGTGTCCTGATAGTGTTTTAGCCTGTGCCTCGCCATTACATCATCTGCGCAGAGTCTCACGTCCTGCGGGTTCTTCTTTCTGTACTTTTTCTTCCCGTTCTGTTCTTCCTGTCCGGCTTTCCTTCGCTCTCCGGTCACTATCGGTATGACTGTGGCGTGTATGTGTGGTGTCTTCTCGTCCATGTGCAGTACTGCCGATACGAGGTTCTGCTCCCCGTATGTTTCCCGGATCCATTTCAGACTGTCGTTACACCAGTCTTCAATCCGTCCTTCCGCTTCCATTTGCTTCATGTCCTTGTTGCTTCCGGTAAGGAGTATCCGGATTGCCTTCACCTGATTGGCGCTCACCTTGCGTCTGATGCCTGCCGTTTCTATCCGGTGGGCTATCGCCTGCGTGCGGTTCCTCACCCCTTCGGGAAACTGTACGAGCTCCCGGTTCAGGTGTGTGCGCGTTCTGTCCGCATTTTTCGGGTGAACGGTGCGCTCTATGTGTGCGGACATCCTGCTGTCCGTCCCTTTTGCCTTTTCCAGATGCAAAACTGCATATCCCATAACTGTCAATAATTTCAGGTTAATACTTCCCCTGCCTTGCCTTTATGCCGCATGGCAGACGGGGTTTCCAAAGGGGCGGCGCCCCTATGGCTCGTTGGGGCTTTTTTAGCAATGTGTGCATTGCGTTAAGAAAAAGCCCTAATGAGCTATGGCTTTTTTCAAAGCCTTCCGGTGGCTGTGCGGCTACATCCTGATCCCTTTGCCTTTCTTCTTCGGCTGCTCTGTCTGCCGTTGCCTTTTTTCCGCTTCCGGTTTCTCTTGCTGCCGTTGCGCCTGTCCTGACCTTTTATCCCGCAGGAAGTCGTTCAGATCGTTGTACCCTTCGTATATGTGCGATGTGTCCCGTATGCGTAGCCCGTACTCTTTTTGCAACTCCTGAACGGCCTCGATTCCCGCCTTGTCGTTGTCAAGGAAACAATGGATGCTTTCATAACCGCCCAACGGTCGGATTGCTTTGGAAAGGTCGGAAGTCGAGTTCAGTACGATGTAGTCCTGTCCGTCAAGTTCGGGACGGTCGGGACACCTTTCCAGCCGCAGGGTGAGGAAAGAGAGGTAGTCCATGAATCCCTCGAAGATGTAGCATGCCTCCTTCGACTCCGATTGTCGTATATGGGTGATGTCCTTCGGTGCTATGCATCCCTTGAAATGCTTGTTGCGTATCTCGTATCCTCCCGAACGGTTGGGGAAGCCTATAGCATAGTATGGGGTTTCCCCGTTCAGATAGCGGACCTCCCTGCATTCTCTTTTTGCCAGTTCCGTATTTATTCCCCTTTGCCGCAGGTAGGCATACAGGGCGGGAGAGGAGAGCGGTACTACCTCCAACTGCCGGAAACTCGGCTTTGATAAGGGTTGCTTGCCAAAAGAGAAAGAGACCGGGCGCACGTTTTGTGCCTGCTCCCTTATCCTTTCCAAGAGGTAGGGCAGACTGTCGGATGCGTATAGCTCCTGTGCCAGTGCGATGATATTACCACCTTTGCCTGCGCCAAAATCATACCATAGGTTGCGTTCGGTGTTCACCTTGAAGGAGGGTTCCTGTTCGTCCCTGAACGGTGAGTTGTACCATAGACTACCACCCTGTTGCCTTACCGGACTGTATCCAAGACTGTGCAGATATTCCTCTATGCGTATCTGCTTCGCTTCATTCATATTCATCATATTTCTGTTTTAAGTAGATATTGTTTTTGGGTTTTTCGCCCGTACCCTTTCATGTGTTACGGGCTGCATCCGCTTTACTTTACTTTGCTATATATATGCCCCCAGACTAAAGTAAAGCGGTTTCCGGTCTGTGCCGTCATGGTGGAGGCCTGGTATGAGACCATACCCTTTTCCGTACTGTCATACCGTTGTTCTTGTCAAGTGTGAATATTATTTTTTCTTTTCGCCCGTATCTTTTTGTATATTACGGGCTATATCCACTTTACTTTACTTCCGTATATATATGGTACGGGACTAAAGTAAAGTGGTTCCCATACAATACCGCTAATAGTGAAAATCGGGTTTGAAGGTGTATTTCCTGCCGTTCTCCTGTACTATCATCCGTTTGTTTTTCAGTACTGTAATGAGGTCTGTCAGCCTGTTTTCCCCAAGCATGACACCGACAGAGGCATAGGTTTTCCTCAATTCTTCCGCAAGCTCCTTGTAGCCGTATTCATCTTTGAGTGTGAATGCCGCTTCCAGTGCGATGCGGTGCTGCTTCTCTGTGATGTCCTTGTAGGGGTCGAACTTCTCCCTTTTCCCTTTTCCCGGATCCTTGTGTTTGAATAGGTATTCGTCCAGCAGTTCGGGCAATGCCTCCCCGTTGATGCGGAATGCGAACGGTTCGAAGTTCATCGCCCTGATATGTGCTGCCTTGACCGTACTGATGTCGGGGTCCTTCTCGTCCTTCTCCACTTGCAGCACTGTTTCGGCCTTGTTGCTAAGCTCCGTTCCGATGTGTCCCCTTGCGTTCTCGTCCCCCTTGTTCTGATGCAGTATGGTGTGTATGTGTATGTGTCTTTCCCCCGTCCATGTCATCAGCAGGGAGATTATCTTCGTGGACTCGCTGGGGCTGTTGATGTCGTACACCATATCCCGTATTCCGTCAATGACTACCAGCCCTACATTTTCGGTGCGGTAAATGGCCTCCCTCACGATTGCTATTCGTTCCTCGGGCGTGTACTTCCTTAGGACAAGGAATTCAAGGTCTTTATGGTTCCTGCCTGTCGGCAGTCCCGCCATGCGCAATATTCTTTTTGCCACTTTCGCACAGTGGTAGGAACTTTGTTCGGTATCCACATAGAGTATTTTCCTCCTGTTTTCGGGCAGTTCCGCCGTGTAGCTTAGCACTGTCCCGTTTTTCAGTGCAGCCGCCACGATTGCGGAAACATTGAACGTTTTCTTGCTCTTTGCTTTTCCGATTGATGCGCTGAAGTTCCCCAGCGTGCCTATGACGGAACCGTGTACTTTCAGTATTTCGGGTGCCCTCTCGTAGTCTTCCGAAAGGTCGAGCCGTGAGGCTTGCCACAGTATCACCGCCGCTTCGGGCGTGACTTCTTTTCTTTCTCTGTACTCCATGTCCGTACCTCCTTATCTGCGTCCCCCGCTTTTGTGTCCTGCCAGTTCGAGTGCCATGTCCGCATCTACGATGATTTTGCGTCCTATCTGCGTAATGGCTCTGTCTATCTTCCCACTTTTCTTGATGCGGTTTGCTGTGGGCATACTGCACCCGAACAGGCGTGCTATGCCGCCTATCCCGTACACGTATTTCTTTTCCGTATCGGCTGCGGGCTGTGCTGCTCTCGCTTCCCTTTCCTGCAGGGCGTGTCGGTTCAGTAATATAAATTCCTCTCCCGTCATCTGCCATACGGGCTTTGATAAAAGTTCTCTGATTTCCATGTTGGAATGAATTTAACGTTTGTACTGTAAGCCCTGCGCACGGGCTTTTTTGTTTCGTTCGAACAGTGCAAAGTTAATCCCGGATACGGGTGGTAAGGATGTGGATAGCGTGAATGGGGTATCACGCTATCTCACTAAATATCAGAAGATAATAAAGAGTGGTGAAAAATATTTCGGGTGGTAAAAGTGGTTGTTTCGTGGAATGTCGTGGCGTATCGCTGACTATCGGAATATTGACTGCATTTCCTTCGCAAATATCTGATTGCTGTCACTGGGAAAATCGGAAACGGGTTCTTTGTATTTTGATTTATAGTATGTGTCGTCTATTCCCAGCAGGTTCATGATGTCTTTTCTCCATTTTTCTCTGTCTGGTTTGTGCAGTGTTTCACCCATAAGGAAAATAAGATAACATACACGAGCCTTTTCCCTCGGTCTTATTATCAGTTTGCCTTCGCACGGTTGCAGGTTCATGCTGGCGTAAAAGTCCAGTTCGGAAATGGCTTCGAACTGTTCACCGTTACATTTTTCGTAAACGGCTGACAAGAGTTTCATGGGAAAATAGGTGGGTGAGGGTGTCGGTGTGGCGGCCTCTTTTTCTTCCCCTTCCTTTTTCTTTTGGCCGGTCATGTATTTTTCGAGGATTGCCAGCAGCGATCCGTCCAGCCTGTATATGTCTCCGCAGCGGTTTTTCAGGTATTGTAGGGCTTCCCGCCTTGCCTGTTCCTTCTGTGCATATAGTTCATCCAGCTTGGCTTTCTCCCTGTCGTATTCCCGTTTGCACTGCCCGTATCTTTTTTCCAACCTTTCCTCTTCCTGACGATCATGTTCCCTGAAACCGACTGCCTCCAAAGATCCGTTAGCTTCCATAAGTTCCCGGTAATATTCGTTTGTGATTTGCATTTGTCTTTCGATGTCCCGGTCATGACATCTTTCATGCTGCCGGCAGATATGTTCAATATCGAGACGGTCGAAAAACTCCCTGCAGGTATTATACATTGAGATATTGTTTTCAATCTCCCGTTTCAGGCTGTTCAGCAATATGGAAAAGTGCGTACCCTCCGTTTCAAGCATGAGGCTGATAATTGCCTTTTCAAAGGTCTGTGTGTCTTCATACTCTTTGTAAAAGTCATGAATGAACTTCTGCTTCTCAAAAGAGAGGCCGTCACCGGATGTTATTTCCGTATATGTCTTGTTGAGTTTCCCGTAGCGGGGTATCATTGAGGTTATTCTTTCTTCCATGCTATTGTTGTGTTTACAGTTGGTTGAATTTGTTCATCGCATTGGCCTTGATGTCATCGGCAACGTCTATGTATGGTTTCATCGCCTTGTAGTCGCTGTGTCCCGTCCACTTCATCACCACTTGTGCGGGAATACCCAATGCCAAAGCGTTGCAGATGAATGTCCGTCTTCCGGCATGGGTTCCCAGCAGGGCGTATTTGGGTGTGACGGTGTCTATACGTTCATTTCCCTTGTAGTAAGTTTCCCTTACCGGGTCGTTGATTTCCGCAAGTTCCCCCAGTTCTTTCAAATAATCGTTCATCTTTTGGTTGCTGATGACCGGAAGTGCCTTGTGATCTTCAAAGTGTACGCTTTTGTATTTTTCCAGTATCGCCTTGCTGTGGTTGTTTAACTCTATGATAAGGCTGTCCGCTGTCTTTACGGTGGTCACTTCTATATGGTCGGGCTTGATGTCGCTCCGTTTGAGGTTGTACACGTCCGAATAGCGCAGCCCGCTGAAACAGCAGAACAGAAAAACGTCCCTTACCCGTTCGAGATACTGCTTGGTTTGGGGTATCTTGTAGTCTTTCAGTCTGTTCAGTTCCTCCCATGTGAGGAATATCACTTTTTTGGGTGTGTTTTTCAGCTTGGGCTTGAAGCTGTCATAAGCCATGTTCTGATTGTACCCTTTCTTGAAACTCCACCGCAGGAACCATTTCAGGAAGGCTATCTGCTTGCCTATGGTGCTGTTACGCATATCTTTCTTGTTACGCAGGAAGTCCACATAGTCATTCAGACCGTTCTCGGTGAACGTATCAAAGGAAAGTTCATCCCTGAACTCTTTCAGGTGGTTCTTTACCGCAGCGAATTTTTCGTAGGTTGCGTCTGTCCAGTCGTTCTGTTTCCCGCATTCCCTTACAAACTCCTCGAACGCCTCCCAAAAGCTGATTTTAGGTCCTTCGGCTGTTTCCTGCTCTGTGACTGGTGCATCCTTCATCCTTGCATTGAAGCTGTCCTTTATCTGTGCGGGTGTGGGTAGTACGTTCTGTACTTCAAACTCTTTGAAGATGTTCTGTATCTCCGTATACTGTCTTAGCAGGTCTGCATTGATTTCGGATGCGCTTAGCTTCAGTTTGTTTGTGCATCCGTTCTTTACCCTTTGTTTGTCCGTATCCCATTTGGTAGCGTCAATGCGGTAGCCCGTTGTAAACTCTATACGCTGGCTTGCGAATATCACACGCATACGGATAGGCACATTCTCTGTGATTGGCACACCGTTTTTCTTCCGGCTTTCCAGTGCGAAAATGATGTTTCTTTTGATATTCATAATTGGGTGTGTTTGAAAATTGACACCCAAAAATACACCCAAAAAGTGAGATATGCAAAGATATTAAGAGATATTTTATTTTCTGTTTGCTTTGTAATAACTTGGTAATTAACAAGATATTACGAGTTTGTGATATTGTTTGAAATGATAGGTGATAGAACCTGTCTCTCCGCTGAACTAACCGGACAAAACCGGACAGAAAGCAGACAAGTCCCACAAATTCAACGATTTGTGGGACTTTTTTTATCCCCTTATGTCTGCCCTACCGGACATCATTTAGCCCTTAAAAGACAAAGTTAGTAACCTAACTCGTACCCCCGACAACTGAAAGTCCAAAAGGGGTACACTTAGTCCGAAATTGGCGAACTTCTGTCGCTATTTGGCGAGCCTGTATAAACTTCACTTTGAGCTAATTAACGTAGTTTTGTAACCTAAAAAAGTGAGTTTATGAAGAGTACATTTTCCGTTCTTTTCTTTGTGAAAAAGGACAAGCAAAAAATCAATGGCAGTTACCCTATTTTCGTCCGTATCACGATTGACGGTGTGGCAAGCCGTTTCAATTCCAAGCTGGACGTTCAACCCAAACTTTGGGACGGTAAGGCAGGCAAAGCCGCCGGACGTTCTGCGGAAGCTACCCGCATCAACAGATTGCTGGATGATATAAACGCATCCCTTAATACCATCTATCACGAACTGCAACGGCGTGACAATTATGTTACCGCCGAAAAAGTGAAGAATGAATTTTTAGGGCATAGCGAGAACCACGATACCATCCTTAACCTTTTCCAAAAGCACAATGACGATGTGAAACAGTTGGTCGGCATATCCAAAACGATTGCCACTTATCGCAAATATGAAGTAACCCGCCGCCATCTTGCCGAGTTCATCCAAAGCAAATATAACCTGTCGGATATTTCTATAAAGGAAATAACCCCGATGTTCATTACAGACTTCGAGTTATATTTGCGTACCACCTGTAAATGTGGTTATAATACGACTGCCAAGTTCATGCAGTTCTTCAAACGCATTATCTTGATAGCCCGTAATAACGGCATCTTGATAGGCGACCCGTTCGCCAACTATAAAATACGTTTGGAGAAAGTGGATAGAGGGTATTTGACAGAGGACGAAATAAAAATCATCCTCAAAAAGAAGATGGTTTCCGAGCGATTGGAACAGGTGCGTGATGTTTTTATCTTTTCCTGTTTCAGTGGTTTGGCTTATGTGGATGTTGCAAACTTAAAGGAAGATAATATCCGCAAGTCCTTTGACGGTAATTTATGGATAATTACGAAACGCCAAAAAACAAATACAGACGTGAATGTTCCCTTGCTGGATATTCCTAAAATGATATTGGAAAAATACAAAGGTAAATTGCCGAATGGAAAGGTACTTCCTATTATCAGTAATCAGAAACTAAATGCGTATTTGAAAGAAATAGCGGATGTATGCGGAATTAAAAAGAACTTGACATTCCACCTTGCAAGACATACATTTGCCACGACAACCACACTTGCTAAAGGTGTGCCCATTGAAACAGTCAGCAAGATGTTGGGACACACCAATATAGAAACGACACAGATATACGCCCGCATTACCAATAACAAAATCAGTAACGATATGCAGGGGCTTGACAAGAAGTTTGTCGGCATTGAAAAAATTTACAAAGAAGTATCAATGAAATAGTTGTATAGGGGGATTTATCGCAATTAGTGATAAGTCCCTTTATGCTTTTAATTATTCACCATTAAATAGTAACATTATGGATTTACAAATCATTCAGAGCAAGATTTATGAAATCAGGGGTTGCCGGGTTATGCTCGATAGTGACCTTGCGGCACTTTATCAGGTGGAAACAAAAGCCTTGAAACAGGCTGTCAAACGTAATATTGAACGTTTTCCAAGTGATTTTATGTTTGAACTGACAAAGGAAGAAGTAGAATGTTTAAGGTCACAAATTGTGACCTTAAAGAATAATCCCGATGAAACGGAAGAAGAAACCAGTTCAAAACGTGGCAAACATACTAAATATTTGCCCTATGTTTTCACGCAGGAGGGGGTAGCCGCCCTGTCCGGTGTGCTACGCAGCCCTATTGCCATACAGGTGAATATTTCCATCATGCGGGCATTTGTAGCCTTACGTCAAATGATAACAGGTTATCAAGAATTACTAAAGCGTATTGAAGAACTGGAAGAAAGTACGGATGCACAATTCAGCGAAGTGTACCAAGCACTTACCCAGTTATTAAGCAAACCCGAACCGAAGCCACGCAAACCGATAGGATATAGAACCTATGATGAATAACTGTTTAAGGTATTCGGTTGTCTAAGGGGTGTCACCAGTGATACCCCTTTTTCAGTTCCCTAAAATAATGTATCCCAATCACAAATTTTAGCAAAGTTACAGCCCGGCAGGGACAAATACCAAATCCGAGCCGTTCCGGTTTTCTAAAAAATCTCCACACCTACGGGTCGTGTTTTTTGAAAAGATATGGTTGAAGTCCCCGCCAAACTGTGGGTGTCCGGCAAAATTTCTTATTGTTTAATTTAAAATTCAGTAGTCATGAAAACAACAGAATTTACCATGCCGGAAATCACTATCTCTTATAAAGACAATGTAAAAGCATCCGAAAGGGTGAAAATACTCTCATCCGAAACGTCCTACTCTTACCTGAAACCGTTCTATATCGAATGTATGGAACACCACGAAGAAAGTTATGTAATGTTCCTCAACCGTGCTAACAAGGCTTTAGGCGTTTCCCTTATCTCTAAAGGCGGCATGGCTGAAACTGTAATGGACGTGAAAATCATCCTGCAAACCGCCCTGAAAGTCCATGCTTCGGGCATAATCCTCTCACATAACCACCCATCGGGTAACCTACGTCCGAGTGAACCGGACAAACAAATCACCTCAAAAATAAAAGAAGCCTGCAAGGTCTTGGATTTACACTTGTTAGACCATATCATCCTGACAGAAGAAAGCTATTATAGCTTTGCAGACGAGGGGCTTATCTAAGCCCTTTTTTTTGTTACTGGCAACAAAAACACAATATCCTACTTTTAAAATAAAACCATTTTCCCTATTTCTCTTATTGTAAATCTTCCTCTTAGGCAGTCCCCAGCCGGAGCAGTCATTATCGTATCACATAGGCAAAGGTATTTCCGTGTTCTTCAGGGCTTTGCAAGGTCAAGCCCTAAAGGGTTTAAATAAAAATCGTCCTGCTGTACTTCGTCCAGAGAGTATTTTTCTTTAAAACCTTGCAAAGCCTAAACACTACCCTTTAAAGCCTATATGAAACGAAAACGACCGCCCTGACCGGAAACGCATAAAAAAAAAAGTCAGATTTACGAGAAACAGGAAAAAAAGGTTATGAAACTTCAACTCCCTTACCTCTCAAATCCGCATAAATTTAAAAATACAGAAGTCATGGAAGCAGTAACATTATCAGAAGCAAGAGTTTATGTAGGTACTTACAACAAGTATAACAACGGTTCACTTTTCGGCAAGTGGTTAGACCTTTCCGACTATTCGGATAAGGACGAGTTTTTGGAAGCCTGCCGGGAACTCCACAAGGACGAAGAAGATCCGGAACTAATGTTTCAGGACATCGAGAACATACCCGAAGCCCTGATTTCCGAAAGTTGGCTTTCTGATAAGTTCTTTGAGCTACGGGATGCCATCGAAAAACTAAGCGAAACCGAGCAGGAAGCGTTTTTCGTATGGTGCGACCATCACAACAGCGATATAAGCGAAGAAGATGCGGACGACCTTGTTTCTTCCTTTGAGGACGAATATCAGGGAGAATATAAAGACGAGGAAGATTACGCCTATGAAATCGTAGAGGAATGTTACGACCTGCCGGAGTTCGCAAAAACCTACTTTGATTATTCGGCTTTTGCCCGTGACCTGTTTATGACTGATTACTGGATGGATAACGGTTTTGTTTTCCGTTGTGCCTGATTACTAACCGGGTGGAGCAATCCACCCATAACACACCAAGACAATGAAAGTATATAATAAGATAACGACTTTTTTACGATGGTTTATACTTGCTTTTATCATCTATCAGGCAGCCACCAGCACCGCCGGAATGTGGATAACCCTAATCATAGGCTTTTTTATTATCCGATTTGTTATCCGGATGTTTATCCCCACTATATACCTGTTTGTGTTTATTTTCATGGTGCTACTTTTGCTTCATATTTTCTGATAGCCTATTATAATTTATGATATTATGGAAACATTAAACGAAAAACAGGGTAAGCATTGCCCAAACATTAAGAAAGGTGGTATGTTATGCTCTTGTGATTTCCCTTCGTATTTATCATTTCCGCATGGTCTGTTAGAAATGAAACGAGGATATTCTTCTTGTCCTGTCATATTCTATATTCAAAAGGTTAATGCACAAAGTTAATAAAAAAAATATTATAGATAAAATAATATAGTCGTAACTATGAGGTGTCTGTTCTTGCAGAACCCCAAAAATGATTTAGATTCTAAAAAACAACCGCCATACTTCATGTCCAAAGTGATGGCGGTTATTTTATCCGATTGTTTATAATTGAATTATGCTATCATTCTCTGAAAGTAATTATAAAACCAATGGTACTCGATCAATAATTTCCAATATAAGTCAATCCTTAGATTCTTTCTTTCAGAAATGTCAATATCAATATCATCAATGATGTTAATTCTAATATCATTATCAGTCAAAGCCTTATTTACCTGATTTAAACTAATATTATTTATAACAATCTTTGCCCATATCTTCCTCATGAAAATCAAGGTTGAATGCATTAAATTTAGAGAGCTGATGGTTGACTCGTATTTTTCAAAATAAGTTAATGTACCATCAATTTCATATCGTACAATCTCTGCTGCTCTCGGAATGAAAAATAGTGGAACAATTTTATCATTTCCCCTAAAGTTATTGCAGCATTTATGTAGTATATATTTTTCTCCACCTTCAAAGACCTTTCCTTGACAAGAAGCAACTAAATTTTCATGTGCAATGCAATGGGGATAGGGAGGAGTATGTAGTTTGGGAGATATGGGAATCTCTTTATCTGGGCAATAATATATTTTCCCCCTTTTTAATCGTCCAAACTTACTGTAATATTTTACCTCTTCCTTACGCTTTTTGTCCTCTAAATGATGTGGCATTACATGTTCTAAAGTCACCTCATTAAAAGGAATTTTTCTCATGCAATAACAACAAAATCCTTGTTGTTCTTTGAGCAGTAAATACTTAAACGCTTTAATTCTTTTAAGTTCGTTGTAGTTTAAATTTACATATCTTTGAATATCATTGTTCCACTTATCTTTAATGAAAGCCTTGATAATTCGGTGTCCTTTCCTCTTATATTTGAATTTATTGATAAATTGCATATTCTTTATTAGTATTTGTCCTCTGCCAGTTGAGAGTTTATTTTAGAGATAATATTTATGTATTGTTCCTCCGAAACCATAGATTTAAGTTCTTCTTTCCTTTTTTCTACTAATTCCGGCTTACCTCTTCTTGAAAGCCTTAAGATGGCTTCTATTTCTTCTTTAACCTCATTGTCTGCATAAGGAGTTCCCATAAAATCATAAACAGCAGCAGAATAATCCACGCCATATAAATTAGGCAATGCATTTGGTGTATCTTCGTCTGCCTGCATTCTATAAATCATATTTCCCGTATCTTTGACTTTAAGATTGGAGAGTACCATTGGAGAATGTGTAGATACAATAAATTGAATACTTGGAAATGTTTTTTTCAGACGAGCTAACACTTCTTGTTCCAAAGAAGGATGTAAATGGAGGTCTATTTCATCAATTATGGCAATACCTTTTGGGTCTTCCTCGTTTGTTTTCCGTAAAATATATAATCTATAAGCCAAATCAAAAGCAATGGAGTATAGTCTTTTATATCCAGCAGGTAAATTATCAAAGATAACGTCCCGTTCATTTTTTAATCGCAGATATAATGATAGCGTCTTATCATCTACAACCGGAAAGAAATCTTTTATTTCAAAATCATCCTTTTCTTCTAACGCAGAATTGATAGGTTCAGAAAAAGTGCGCAATTTATTTTTTATATATTCTACTTCCTTAGAATTTAACGGGTCACTATCATTAAGGGAAATTTGTTTTAGCATGGAATTAATGAATCTATTTTGCCAGATAGATGTACATGATACTTCTGAATTCCATTTGTAATAAGCAAAATTCCTGATAATATATCCTTGTTCCTTAATAGCTTTTTTTGCAAAATCGCTGGTTCTTGTATCTATATGTGGAAATGAATCAGAATAGAAAACAAACAGTGGAAGTTGGTCGCTATTATGATATTCTGCCATAAGTGTACGATATGCTTGTTGATACTTGGAAACGAATAACGAAGCACCTGATGTAGAACGCTTATAGTATTCCCAATTCAAAGGTATATCATTAAATTCAGCTTCCATGTTGATTGTTAAATCAACTGCTGGTAAATCCGCATTTTGGGCTCGATAAAAATCTGTAGCTAATGTTGAAATGACTTTTAAATCGGGATTACCTGATATAAGTAAATCATCTCCCATTGTGCTATCATTGGAAAAAAAGACACTTAATCCATAACGAATGGCATTTAGTAGAGAAGTTTTTCCTGCGCCATTTTTACCAATAAAAACAGTAATTCCTGGTGTTAAATCAACCTCATAGTTTTTAAAGCAACGGAAATTTTCAATTGTTATTTTTTTAAGTATCATATTATTTTCTTTTTTTCTGTCTATGGATATAATATTCACAAAGTTAGTGATTTTCTAATATAAAACTTCATAATCTGATTATTGTTTGCAAATTTAGACTCTAAATTCCTTTTCTCCAAAACATTGTAACTACTATATACACAAGTTTACATGTGAATCTTATCCTTTCATCACTATAGTACGGGATATGCACATAACGTCAGGGTATCGGCAGAATTTTCTATATGGAAATTATAACTCTCTAAGCATCTTCTGTGAGTTTACCTTCATCCACCGGCTTATCTTCTTCCATAGGTTCATCCTTATCATCGGACAACATGCCACCCTCTATACGTTCATCTCCGTTACATTCCTTCGTTTTGCCTTTTTCTACATTCTCCCCGTCAAAATACCGACGAATAAACTCGTGCAAATCCTTTTCACGATAGTACGTTTTATGCAAGATCGTGTAATACTTCAGCCCGTTGTCTCTGTACCGTTGTAGTGTTCGTTTGCTGATGTTCAGCAACAGACAAACATCCTGATTATCGTACAGCCGTTCACCATTCAGGTAATTTTGCGGCTTCTTATTCTTCTTGTCCAGTGCGCCTACGACCTTTTCCACTTGTTCGAGCAACCGTTCCATATACGCCTCGAATGTTTCTTTATCCAATGGTATCATAAGCTCGCCTGTTTTAAATTTCCGATGATATAATAACTTTGGTTTGACGGGTCTTTCAGTATGATTTCCTTCTCCCGCATGAACTTGATATAACTTTTCGCTGTACGTTCCTTTACGTCCAGTATCGCTTGAATTTGTTCTGCCAAATCCACATAAGTAATAAAGTCCTGCCGTCCGAAAATATCCCGTGCCACTGCCACGAGTTCATCCTCTTTCCGCTTCTCCTTTTCCTCTTTCGGCTTTTCCCCCAGATACACGTGCATCCTGACATCTTTATCCCATGCAAACTGCATGATAGGCACATCCAACGGACTGCCGTCGCGCACTTTCAGCGCCTTCACCACCGACACCGACGGATCAGTATCTTTCTCTATCGAGAGGATAGCCGCCGCCTTTCGTTGCAACTCACTGCCCAAATGCCCCCGCAATTTCAGCCCCGAAGGAATAAAATGCAGGATAGTAACGATACAAGTATTGTAAATCCCCGCCAGCCGATACAATTCCTCCACCACGGCAATACTTTCCGTTTCATCATTCGCACCCTTTATCAAGTCCGCAATCCCGTCGATCACCACCATGTGAATCCCCCGGAACTGATAATGAAACTTATCCATGCTTTGGATAATCGCCTGCAAGCGTTCTTTCCGGCTCATTCCCGTCAGGCAATACGCTTTCAGGTATTCCGGCATTGTTTCCCGTCCGCAACGCTTTAAAAGGTTTGTAATGTTCTTGTACGTCTGCACCTCCGACTGTTCCGTATCATAGAACAGAATCGCCTTCCGCTTGCTGTTTTCACTGACCGACACCCCCAACGTGTCCATCGCCTTATCCTTGTTCTTTTCGGATTGTCCGATGGCACCGGCTATTAACGCCGTCACATAATTACTTTTACCGGTTCCCTCACCACCGGTAATACAGAGGATATTCCCTTGCGTGCCTAATGGCACATCATTCACCGACACAACCATTTGTGCCACAGGTGGCGGATTATTAAAATCCACCTCACAAGATTTTAGAGCAGACATAGTTTCGCTGTATATTGTATCCAGATAATCCAGAAATAGTTTAATCAAATCCTCCCGGCTATTTCCCAAACGGAAAAAGTCCGAAATATCCTTTTCCACCTTCGTTCCCGCCAATGGCAGCAACAATCGTTTCACCCCGTAGTTCTTCAACGCCAGTTCTTGTTTTGCCGAACTGTCCAGCCCCGCTTTGTCCACATCATAGAGCAGTACAATATGTTTGAACCGGAAAGAGAGCCTATGAATAATTCCCACGGGAATAGTCACCGTTTCCGAATTGAAGCAGATAGCATGGAACCCGTGAACCGTCAGGCTCATCACGTCCTTCTCACTACCCGTAATAAAGAGTAAATCCCCCTTAGCAGGCAACTGCTCCAACCCGAAGCAATAATTCTCCCCAAAATCCCCGGCATATAAAAAGCGCATCTCCGAGTGCGGGCGGTACACCTTCACATATTGCTTTGCAGTATATCCGAACACCGGTTCTTTATCCGTCGCCGCAATGCTGAACGGTTTCCCTTCGTTATTCTCGCTGCTGAACTTCTTCAGTGAAACCACCCGGAATAATCTCAGTACCTCTTGCGTGATGCCGCTTTTTCCCCAGAAGGCAAGTTCCGCAGCCGTAAAGCTCTTTTGCGCCAACGTATAAGGTCTTGCCTTTTTTCACTTTGGATGGCGATGTTGCTGCCGTGACAGCAGGACTGATGGGAGTAATAGTCTTCGTTTCAATATAATTTCCCGATGATAATCCCAAATGCAGGTCACGATCGATTATTTTCATTATCTGAATGAAGTCTTTAGAATCTTTACAATCTAGTCCATTCAATTTTCCCACGAATGCGAAACAGTCGCCTGAATAGTCGTCATTACCAAAGTCCTTCATTTTATAAGTATCACTTCTTCGCTCATAATAGATGTTACAGGAAGCGTGCTTATCCTCATAAAGCGGATTAAGGAAATTACGTCCTACACGAAATGGGGTAGGGAGGTAGTGCTTGAATATAGCCATTCCTCTATCTGTCAATCGCAGAATATCATCTTTATTCATAGTTCCCATTGAATAAGAAGTTTCTACGGAACTCATCCAGCGTATGTGGATCACAAACGATTATTTTCTCATTTAGTCCTCTTTCTATTTCTGATAATTTGTATCTGCATCTTCCTCGTAACATGGAATAGCTGATTAGATTTTCTTTTCTTAATCGTTGCAGTGTCTTGGTACTTATACGTAGCAAGTTGGCAACTTCTTGATTATCCAACCATATCTCTTCCTCCTCGTTTGGTTTACTCTCTTTTTTGAATACATAGTCTGCAATCTTTTCTATTTTGCGGATTAGTTCTTTATAGGCAGTCGCCTCCATTGTTATTACGTCCATACACTTATCTTTTAAAGTTTGGCACAAAGTTCATCGAATTAAATCGGGGCATTTGCCAACTTGTTACCAACTTGGCATAACTTTTTTTACATGACGATTGGAAATGAGTGGGATGGAGTCGGGTGCAAGATAAAGTCCGGTGCAAGGTGCAAGCCTATTCATATATATAGGCTCGCACCTTGCATTGGAATATAAAAAATAGATAATTAATAATCAAACATTTGGAAGATGTTCATATTTTCCATACTTTTGAACCCGAAAGCTATGGTAGACGAATAGCGGACAAAAGTGGTCATTAGGACAAAAGTTTAGGTCGTTACAAATTCGTTACAGGAAGCAAAATAATGAAAGCTAATAAGCTGATATATACGGAAATAAAGAGAAGAGGTTCAGAACCCTCCCTCTCCGCTGGAAAGAATTACAAAACAAAGAAAATCCCCTGTAAATTAATACTTTACGGCGGATTTTTGTTTTTGGTGCATAGCAAAAATAAGCATATTTTTTCATTAGAAAGTTCGGGGTATTTATACCCTCATGCCCTCACTGTATGTATAATGGGTTTATTATGAATGACTTATATGATAATGGTAAAAAAAATGCTCTCACTTATACTCTCATGCCCTCACTACGTTTTGAAGTTGATTTTCACATAATATGCTTGCTGTCAGCCATATATTCTTTTTTATAGACAGTTCCTGCCTGGTATAAAGTAGGGCGTTTTCAAGCCTTTTCCTCGTAAGAAATGCGCATGAAAGAGGAAACTTCCACGAAATGATAGCTTACGGATTCGCGGCAGCGGTAAAAAAGAACAAGACATTTTAAAAAAAGCTCTTGTTCTTTTAAAAAAAGGCGGTTATCTTTTTTAAAAAGCTCTTGATCTTTTTTTAAAACGCCCTTGTCTTTGATATGGAATTTTATTCTGGACTGAGGCATTTTACATATACATACGCATAAGCTCGTACGTACGTAGGTATAGCCTTGTATGGATGTATGTGCAAAAGCGTGTTTATACCCGTTCTCTTTGTATTTCTTTAAATGCTTTTCACTTATTCTTATTGAATTTGTGCATTGATTTCGTTTCTGAACTTTATAGGATTGGTGATAAAGTCAAATTTGTTGGTGACCCCCGCCTGTAGTAACTACAATAGAACCAAAACCGAGCATACGTCCCATGAGGCTTTGATTAATCCGTATTCCTTCGCATTTGTTTAAAACCAATTCAAGGGCATCCCGGTTTAAAATACCGGATTTTAGAATGACTTTCTTGTTTGTGACAACATATTCAGCTCCCATCTTAAGAAGAATTCTTTTTATCAATTGGAATAATCCTGACAACAATAGAAATATGCTGACATAATAGAATAATCCGGTTTGTGCGGAAGAAAAGAAGGCGCTTAATAATAGTAGTATTACCGGATATGCAAATATATACCAGTGAATATCTGCTTTGTATTTAATTTCTTCACCAGCTTGTAGATTGTTTTGGATATAGCTCATCGTTTTTGTAAATTAATAAATTGCATAATTTTATTATCAAGAGACAAATATACAAATAATCAGAATGGTATGAAATAAATCTAGATTTATTTTAAGGCTGAAACTTAAAATAAAAACAATTCTTACTTGTTCTTATTCTTGTCAATCTCTCTCTTATTATCAAATATTTTATTCTTGTACTTGCTGTTTCAAGAATTTGTAATCCTTATAATTTTTTCCTCTCTTTATTCGGAAAGTTAGTTTATGCCATTCATCTTTTGTTAGGGGGATATCCACGTTCATGCAAAAATAGCAGGTTTCGTAGCCAATAAGAGGAGAAATCCATATTTTTCCTATACATTCTTTCTTGCCGGAGTTGGAATAATATAAAAGACAGCGTACTCTTCTTATTTGTATGCTGTCTTCATTGCATACTTTTACCTCTATACGTTTACCTTTTCCGATGTTGTAGAATTGGGGAGCAGACATTTTTATTTTGTTTAAAATACTATCTTTATCATTTACACTGACTACGACGAACTTCTCTATATTGTTTGGCGATTGGGAGAAAGTGCTTTTTGTGGCAAACAACAATATTAAAAGTAATGTTATAATTTTTTTCATGTGATTGGACTTGTTGGTTAAAGCAGTAGCAGATTATTAATTAAGAATTTATTCTTCCGATAATAAATACTTCATACTGCAAAGTAAATGTTTTTTGTTTTAAGGGTTATAATTGTTAAAATGCAAAAATAGCCTGCATCCGCTAATATGTCAAGGGCTGTTTTTCATAAAAAATGTTCAATTCTTTGGTATTTCTTTGGGGTTTTCTTGGTATGAAATTTCTGATAGATTATATGAAAAGTGATTTGGAGGCTATTGAAATTCTTTTAGAGTGGTGCATTAAGCGATGGGATGTTTTAAAAGTCTGGTTGGCATTTTAATGCTTTATCTTTGTAATTTGAACAAAAAGTAATAAATAAAAGAGGTATATGGACATTCTTGTATGGAGTGGTCTTGGAAACTCCGATTATTTGGAAAAATGATGTCGTTTTCCAATATATATTTGTACTTTTGGCTGAAAAGAAAAAAAGGTATATCCCGTGTTTATATCGGGTGTGTTTATATGTATTTTAAATGGACTACGGTTTTATGACAAACATTATAGATAATATGCTCTCTTTGTGTCCGGTTTCTGAAGATACGATACAAGAACTGAAAAAATGTATGATTTTATGTCGTTTCCCTAAGAAATATCAGTTAATAAAGGAGAATACATTTTGTAAATCAGCTTATTTCATAGAAAAAGGAATGACACGTTCTTTCTGGCTTGTAAATGGAGAAGAAATAACAACCTCCTTTTCATGGGAAGGAGGTATTGTTTTCAGTATGGACGAGTTGTACTATAATAAGCCGAGCGAGGAATTTGTGGAAACGCTTGAAGATGTAGTTGTTTACAAAATATCATTAGCTGATTTAACCAGACTGTTTCAGACTAATATTGAATTGGCTAATTGGGGGAGGATTATTCATCAAAATGAGTACAGGCGTTTGCATCGTTCTCACAAAGAACGGCTGACTTTGCCAGCAAAGGAAAGATATGAGGAGTTTAAACAACAGTTTCCTCAGATATGCCAACGGGTGAAGTTAAGGTATATTGCATCTTATTTGGGTATAACACTTCCCACACTTAGTCGTCTCCGAGCTAAGAAATAATTTATGTATTGCTGATTTTTTGTCATAGGACAAATTTAAAAGCCTTTAAGTTGTGTAACTTTGCAGCATTATTAGTAACAGTTAAAAAGAATCAATTATTAAATCTATTAATTTATTATGGAAAAAATCTCTTCTGCAGCATTTACTGATACAAAGCCTCATTATGATCTTCTTGATGGATTGAGAGGAGTTGCTGCTCTTATGGTAATATGGTATCATGTATTTGAAGGTTTTGCTTTTGCTAGTGCCGGCAATATCGAAACTCTCAACCACGGATATCTTGCTGTGGATTTCTTTTTTATTCTTTCGGGTTTTGTTATCGGTTATGCGTATGATGACCGTTGGGGGAAGAATTTCACTATGAAAGACTTTTTCAAACGCCGTTTGATCCGTCTTCATCCGATGGTAATTATGGGTGCTGTTTTGGGAGCTATTACGTTCTGTATTCAGGGTTGTGTGCAATGGGATGGAACGCATGTCGCTATTTCCATGATTATGTTGTCTTTACTTTGTACAATATTCTTTATTCCTGCCATGCCGGGTGTGGGATATGAAGTTCGTGGTAATGGTGAGATGTTTCCGTTGAACGGACCTTGCTGGTCCCTGTTTTTTGAGTATATAGGTAATATTCTTTATGCGTTGTTCATTCGTCGGTTATCTAATAAAGCATTGGCTGTGCTGGTTGTGATGCTGGGTATGGCATTAGCGTCATTCGCTGTTTTCAATGTGTCTGGTTATGGGAATATGGGAGTGGGATGGACACTCGACGGAGTGAATTTCTTAGGTGGAACTTTGCGTATGCTTTTCCCATTTTCATTGGGTATGTTGATGTCGCGTAACTTCAAGCCTATGAAGGTGAATGGGGCGTTTTGGATATGTACTATTATACTGATTGCGCTGTTCTCGGTTCCTTATCTGGAAGGATTGGAGCCGATTTGCATGAATGGTATTTATGAAGCTTTTTGTGTAATTGTGGTTTTTCCTTTTCTTGTGTGGCTGGGGGCGTCGGGTACTACTACGGATAAGCAGTCTACAAAGATATGCAAGTTCTTGGGAGATATATCCTATCCGGTTTATGTAGTACATTATCCGTTGATGTATTTGTTCTACGCATGGTTGATTGAGAATAAACTTTATACATTGGGAGAAACTTGGTATGTAGCTGTGGGTGTTTTTGTTTTGAGTGTCATTTTGGCTTGCCTGTGTCTGAAACTGTATGATGAGCCTGTGAGAAAATGGCTGACTAAGAAGTTTCTTGCTCCCAAATAAAAATACTGTATTTCTTGATTGATGTTCATTAAAAGGGCGGATACTATATAAGAAAATATTACAGCTTTGAATAACAGACAATTAGATGAATGGCATCCGATCAGTAAATTCGGATGCCTGCATTGGATTATATCAACTGGGCTTTGGGGTTGATTTCCTTTTCTGGCAATAGTTATATATGCTGATGAGAGCATTCCGAACATAGACCTTTCAGGACATAATTGATACTTTGTACGGTGAATCCGGGAGGTAGTGTCACGATGGGCACGTGGATACTTTTCATACAAAACGTGCGGTGACAGTTCTCACAGTAGAAGTGAGTGTGGAGGTCGTCTACCTCACAATTGCAATCATTGCTGCAAACTGCATATTTTAACGATCCTGTACCGTCATCAATGCCATGAATCAGATGATGGGCTAAAAAAAGGGTTATGGTGCGGTAGATGGTTGATTTGTCTACCGTATCCAATTCGTTTTCCAAATCCAACAGTGAAAATGCTTCTTTGTGCTGCATCATGGTTTTTAGAATAAGCAGACGTATGGCTGTCGGTTTGATTTCCCGCTGTTCCAGTTTTTTTAAATAGATTGTTTCATTCATAGGTCAAATCATTTTATTCTTTCCATTTCTGTATTCTCATTGCATTAAAAATGGCGAGTAAAGCTACGCCTACATCTGCAAATATGGCTTCCCACATAGTGGCCATTCCGCCGGCTCCCAATAGCAATACTAACAATTTCACTCCGAATGCCATTGATATATTTTGCCATACGATGCGATGGGTCTGTTTCCCTATTTTTATAGCTTCCGCCACTTTACTGGGTTGGTCTGTTTGTATCACTACATCCGCAGTTTCTATAGCAGCGTCACATCCTAGGCCACCCATGGCAATCCCAACATCGCTGAGTGCCAGTACGGGAGTATCATTGATACCGTCTCCTACAAAAGCTACACGATTTTCAGAATTTGCTTTTAATTGTTCTAAATGTGCTACCTTACCTTCGGGTAGTAAATCGCCGAAAGCCTGTGTGACACCTATCTTTTCGGCTAAATTAGAAACAATTGTCTGTTTGTCTCCCGATAATATTTGAATATTATTAATATTTAAGTCTTTCAGTTCGCGGATGGCTTGTACAGCATCTGGTTTTGGTGTATCCGCCAATGAAAGATATCCCAAATATTTGTTTTCCATTGCACATAACACGATTGTTTCTGTCATGTCGCTGATTTCATAGGGAAAAGAGATGCCGTATTTTGATAATAACCGTGTATTTCCTACATATACTTCTTTACCGTTTGTTACGGCTTTTATTCCATATCCGGCAAATTCGGTTATTTTCAGTGACGAGTTAAGGGATATACTTTGTTCTTCTGCATATTTGACAATGGCTTTTGCGATAGGATGATTGCTGAAACTCTCTATAGAGGCGATAAGTTGAAGCAGTTCTTTTTGCGAAACACCTTCGGCTGCCGATATTGCCTGGACACTGAATACACCTTGGGTGAGTGTTCCGGTTTTATCGAATACTACGGTGTTTATTTGGGTTATGGCATCTAGATAATTACCCCCTTTGAAAAGAATCCCTTTGTGAGATGCGGCACCAATACCTCCAAAGTATCCTAATGGAATGCTGACCACTAATGCGCAAGGACATGATATGACTAGGAATACTAAAGCCCGATAGAACCAATCATCAAAAACAAAAATGAATTCAGGTTTTATCAGAGAGTATAAATAGGGGAGTATGACAACTAGTATCGCCAGTCCTGTCACTATCGGTGTATAAATTCGTGCAAAACGGCGGATAAATAATTCGGCAGGGGCTTTTCTTTCTGCTGCATCTTGTACTAAAGTGAGGATACGTGCTAACGTACTTTGATCATACGGTTTGTTTACTTTGATCCGTACCACTTTATCTGAAGCGATCATTCCTGCTAAAACTTCTTCTTGTTTATATAGAGTCCGGGGAACACTTTCTCCGGTTAGGGCGGCCGTATTAAATGAAGCGGAATCTTCCAGCAAAAATCCGTCTAGAGGTACTTTTTCTCCAACTTTTACTTCAATGGTTTCTCCTGGCTGTACTTTTTCCGGTACTGTTATTTTATATGTGTTGTTATATATTACAGTGGCTGTTTCGGGACGTACATCCAATAATGCTTTGATGTCGCTGCGTGCTTTGTGTACAGCTTTGTGTTGGAACCATTCACCTATGAGATAGAACAGAATAACGGCAATACCTTCCCAGTATTCTCCTAGATAGAATGCTCCTGATACAGCTATTCCCATTAAAGTGAATTCATTGAAAACTGATTCTAATTTTATTTTTTTCATTGTTTCTTTTTATTTATGACAACAAAGATAGCGGAAAGAAGATGCAACTAAATTGCAAATTATATTGTACCTTTACATCGGGTAATTTTTTATATACATGAAAAAACGATATTGGGCTTTTTTGATAGGAAGCTGGTGTTTGTCTGTAGGAATGCAGGCAGCTAAGGTGGATACTTTGTCGGTACATAGCGATGCAATGAATAAAGAGGTTCAGGTAATTACCATCTGTCCGGATAAAGCCATGGCAGGTGAAAAATGTCCCGTACTTTATCTGCTTCACGGATATGGGGGCAATGCGGGAACATGGCTCGGGATAAAACCGGAATTACCTCGGATAGCTGATAAGGAAGGAATCATTTTTGTTTGTCCGGACGGGAAGAACAGTTGGTATTGGGACAGCCCTTTGAACAAGGAGTACCGTTATGAAACATTCGTGTCAAAAGAATTGGTGAACTATATTGATAAGAATTTTACTACGAAAGCGGAGAGAGGGGGACGTGCTGTCACCGGGTTAAGTATGGGTGGTCATGGAAGTTTATGGTTATCCATCCGTCATAAAGATGTCTTTGGAGGAGGAGGTAGTATGAGTGGAGGTTTAGATATCCGTCCGTTTCCCAATAATTGGGAGATGAAGAAGCAATTAGGTGAAGAAGCGAGCAACAAGCAGAGATGGGACGAACATACGGTAATTAATCAGTTGGATAAGATAAAGAATGGTGATTTGGCTGTTATAATAGATTGCGGTTGTGATGATTTTTTTCTGGAAGTGAATAAGGCTGTACACGAAAAACTGTTGAAGAAGAAAATAAATCATGACTTTATCATCCGTCCGGGTGGGCATACAGGCAGGTATTGGAATAATGCCATAGACTATCAAATACTATTTTTCAGTAAGTTCTTTAATAAATCGAAATAATAAAATGGATAAGATTGTTTTTATCACAGGAGCTTCCAGCGGTATCGGTGCCGGATGCGCTCGCAAGTTTGCTTCACAGGGAGCAAGTTTGATTTTAAATGCCCGTAACGTAAATAAACTGAGTGCATTGAAAGAAGAATTAGAAAAGCAATATGGTGCGAAAATATATTTGCTTCCTTTTGACGTGCGCGACCGTAAAGCGGCAACGTCTGCTTTGGAATCATTGCCCAAGGAATGGCAATCCATTGATATATTGGTGAATAATGCTGGGTTGGTTATCGGTACGGATAAAGAACAGGAAGGCAGTCTGGATGAGTGGGATATTGTCATAGATACTAATATTAAGGCTTTGCTGGCAATGACACGCCTGATCGTACCGGGAATGGTGGAACGTAAACGAGGACATATTATTAATATTGGTTCTATTGCCGGAGATGCTGCTTATCCGGGAGGTAGTGTGTATTGTGCTACAAAGGCTGCTGTGAAAGCTTTATCGGATGGACTGCGTATAGATTTAGTTGATACTCCATTGAGAGTGACTAATATCAAACCGGGGCTGGTGGAAACAAATTTTTCAGTTGTTCGTTTCCGGGGAGATAAGGAAAAGGCGGATAATGTATATAAAGGCATTCGTCCATTGACGGGAGATGATATTGCGGAAACGGTTTATTTTGCAGCTTCCGTACCGGAATATATGCAGATTGCAGAAATGTTGGTTATGCCTACTAATCAAGCTACAGGGACAATTGTTTCACGTAAATAAAAGAGGTGGACAGAGATATAAATAAAGGCGGCCCTTTAATAAAAGCCGCCTTTATTCTTACTTTCTCATTTTACCTTCTTACCTTAAAAAAACAATTATAATTCAATAATCAATGATTGACGTGCACCGACTGTCATATTTTTGGTAAGGTCAATTTTTTTGCCACTGATAAGTTCTTTACCGCTTTTTGAATCATTTGTCATTATGCGGTAGTGGTCATTTGCCACCACTTGTTCGGCATCGGTGCTGTTTAGGACAATGAGTTCAGTTTTCCCAGAATTAGTACGTGCGTACATATATATTCCGTGTTGGGGAATATGGTACTTAACTGTTTTCTTTTCCATCTTCGTTTAATTTAGTTTGGTTTTACGGCGGCAAATTTATATGTTTTTCAGCATATCTTATATAACTAATCGTTCAAAAATCATAATAAATCATTCATTTCTTAATCTATATCAATAAAAAATCCTCTTCCACATATTAGTTGAAGAGGATTTTATTTATTGTTGTTCAATGAATTACATCAAGAACCCAAGTAAAATACCGGCAGCTACGGCAGAACCGATTACACCGGCTACGTTGGGACCCATGGCATGCATCAGCAAGTAGTTGGTAGGATCATATTCCAGACCGATAACCTGAGAGATACGTGCCGAGTCAGGAACAGCAGATACACCGGCATTACCGATAAGCGGATTGATTTTGTTATCCTTACCTAATACCAAGTTGAATATCTTTACGAAGATAACTCCCGAAGCGGTAGCAATGATGAATGACAATGCACCCAGCGCGAAAATCAAAATCGAATCAATGGTAAGGAATTCTGAAGCTTGCGTGGAAGCACCTACTGTCAATCCTAATAAGATGGTAATGGTATCAATCAGCGGACCGCGGGCAGTTTCTGCCAAGCGACGGGTTACACCGCTTTCTTTCAATAAGTTACCAAAGAAAAGCATACCCAATAGAGGCAGACCCGACGGAACCAGAAAACAAGTAAGCAACAAACCAATGATAGGGAACATTACTTTTTCTGTATGAGAAACGACGCGTGGTGGTTTCATACGGATCAAACGTTCGTGCTTGGTAGTGAGCAGACGCATGATAGGCGGCTGGATAACCGGTACCAATGCCATGTATGAATAGGCAGATACCGCAATAGCTCCCATCAGGTTAGGCGCCAGTTTGGATGAAAGGAAGATTGCTGTCGGACCGTCCGCACCACCGATGATGCCGATAGCACCAGCCTGCATCGGATCAAAGCCCATTGCCAATGCAATCATGTATGCACCGAAAATACCAAACTGTGCGGCAGCACCAATCAACATCAGTTTAGGATTTGAAATCAATGCCGAGAAATCCGTCATTGCACCGATACCTAAAAAGATAAGTGGTGGATACCATCCGGAGGTAACTCCTTGATATAAAATATTAAGAACAGAACCTTCCTCATAGATGCCGACTTTCAGTCCGGCTTCCATGTTGAAAGGAATATTACCGATCAAGATACCGAAACCGATAGGAATGAGCAACATCGGCTCAAATTCCTTGGCCACGGCAAGGTATATGAAGAATAAACCTATCAGGATCATTACGATATGACCAACAGTAGCATTGGCAAAACCCGTATATGTCCAAAAGTCAGCTAGGTTATTCCCTAAAAAGTTGATAAATTCTCCCATATTATTCAATAATTACAAGGTCAGTACCTTCGAGAACGGATTCTCCTTTACTTACATTGATTGCGGTGATCTTGCCGTCTTTGTCTGCATTGATGTTATTTTCCATCTTCATAGCTTCAAGGATAATGATGGTTTGCCCCTTTTTTACGGTATCACCCACATTTACCTTGATATCAAGGATTACCCCCGGCAACGGAGATTTAACGCCCGATTTACCTGTAGAAGTTGCAGCAGGCTTTACTACTGTAGCTGGTGCCGGAGCAGGGCTGGTTGATACAGGACGAACTACCGGTTTCACTACAGCTTTCGGAGCTTTTTCCATTTCCACTTTGTAAGGAGTACCGTTCACTTCAACATGAGCGATATTGTCTTCTATATCTCCAATGGCAACTTTGTATACGTTACCGTTGATCTTATATTTATATTCTTTCATCATTTTATCTTTTTATTGGTGACTTACTTTTTGTGGGGAGTTTCACGCAAGGTATAAATCTTGGAACTCCACGGTGAATAACTACGTTTTACACGGGTAATGGTAAGAACGGTTTCTTCCACGTCATGTACATCGCTTTGCATTTCATGCATGGCCATGGCGATAGCGGCGAATACTTCGCCCGGAGCTTCACCCAATTTCTTTTCTTTGGCTTCTTGCTTGTCGGTAATACCTTTTACCTTCATGGCATTGCGCTTGCTCAGGTTTACAGAAATCTTACCTACACATTTGAAGAGAATGAAAAGTAAAAGAAGACCGCAGAATACAACGCTCATAGCAGAGATGGCCATACCGATACCACTACCGTCGTGTTCTTCGAATTTTTCCATCTTTGCATGACTGTTGATAGTCTTGTTATTGGTGCTCGGAGTCACATATTTGTCTGCGCTGGAACCTTTCACCTCCCATTCATTTGCTGCGTCGCTGACACGTGCGTATGATTGGTTTGCTTGCAATGTGCCTGCCGGAACAATAATCTGATCCAATAATTTTTTGCCTGAATCATACAATCCAATCCAATTGTCGGTTGCGGCATTCAGTGTGAAATTAGTGTGGAAAGTACCGCGGTTGGGTTCGCCGTCTGCCCAGAATAAAGCGTGCTGGCGAGGTTTGACCAAAGTCAATACATCACCTTTAGGGATAAAATAAGTAGCAGTATCTCCAGGCTGGCTGCTCACCTTCAGTAAACAACCGGCAAGGTCTGCGCTACCAAATGATCTGTTGAATATTTCAATCCATGCGCTGTGTACTCCGTAGTCATCCTGGAAATTGCTTTCATTTTCAATCAGCACTTCATTCAGTACCAGCTTGGTGTTCGATTTCTGTTCTCCACAAGAACATAACCCCACCATCAGCAGCAAAGAAAGGAATATTCCTATATTTAATTTCTTCATGTTCAATTCTCAGTTTTTAATTTTTAATTAAAGAGGAATATTACCATGCTTCTTAGCCGGATTGGTTAATTTCTTAGTCTGCAACTGTTGCAATGCACGGATGATGCGGAAACGGGTATTACGCGGTTCAATCACATCATCAATGTAACCATATTTGGCAGCATTGTAAGGATTGGCGAACAGCTTGGTGTATTCAGCTTCTTTTTCGGCTAGGAATGCGGCAGGATTTTCCTGTTCTTTGGCTTCGCGTGCGTATAATACTTCTACTGCACCTGCACCACCCATAACGGCGATTTCGGCAGTAGGCCATGCATAATTCATATCACCGCGAAGTTGTTTACAGCTCATTACAATGTGAGATCCGCCGTATGATTTACGCAGGGTAATTGTCACTTTGGGTACAGTCGCTTCGCCGTAAGCATACAGCAACTTGGCACCGTGGAGGATTACACCGTTGTATTCTTGTCCTGTACCCGGAAGGAATCCCGGAACATCTACCAATGAAACAAGAGGTATATTGAAAGCGTCGCAGAAACGTACAAAACGAGCACCTTTGCGTGACGCATTGCTGTCAAGCACACCCGCCAGGTATTTGGGCTGGTTGGCAACAATACCTACAGACTGGCCGTTGAAACGTGCGAAACCAATGATGATATTTTTAGCGTAGTGAGGTTGGACTTCCAAAAACTCACCATTATCTACGATGGCGCTGATCACCTCATACATATCGTATGGTTTGTTGGGGCTGTCGGGGATAATTTCGTTCAAAGAGTCTTCCAGACGGTCGATAGGATCGGTACAGTCTACATAGGGAGCTTCTTCCAGATTGTTCTGAGGAATATAGCTTAACAATTTGCGGATCATGGCTAACCCTTCTTCTTCCGTCTTGGCTGTAAAATGAGTAACACCGGATTTGGTTGAATGAACGCTTGCACCACCTAAGTTTTCCTGGCTTACATCTTCACCTGTAACAGTCTTTACCACTTTCGGTCCGGTAAGGAACATATATGATGTGCCTTCCATCATCAAGGTGAAGTCTGTCAGAGCAGGAGAGTAAACAGCTCCGCCTGCACAAGGACCGAAAATACCTGAGATCTGCGGAATAACACCTGAAGCAAGAATATTGCGTTGGAAAATTTCAGCATAACCGGCCAATGCATTGATACCTTCTTGAATACGTGCGCCACCCGAGTCGTTGATACCGATACAGGGAGCACCCATTTTCATAGCTTGATCCATTACTTTGCATATTTTCAGAGACATTGTTTCTGAAAGAGAACCGGCAGAAACAGTGAAATCCTGTGCAAAGATGTAAACTAAACGTCCTTCTATGGTACCACAACCTGTTACTACACCGTCGCCCGGATAATGTTTTTTCTCCATGCCGAAATTGGTGCATCTGTGTTCCACAAACATATCCATTTCTTCGAAACTGCCCTCATCCAGCAGCATGGCTATGCGTTCGCGGGCTGTATATTTTCCTTTATCATGCTGTTTTGCAATTGCTTTATCACCTCCACCCATGCGTGCTGTAGCCCGGCGTTCGATAAGCTCTTTTATTTTTTCAAGTTGATTGCTCATTTTACTTATGATTTTACAATTTACGATTAAAAAAATAATTCTATTTACGCTTGAACCAGACTAAATATACTGACTTCAATCGTGAATAGTCAGATCTCGTGTTTTATGGTTTTTCGCAAAGCTCGGTCAGGACGCCCAAAGTTGATTTGGGATGTAAAAAAGCAATTTGCAAACCTTCGGCACCTTTACGCGGAGCTTTGTCAATGAGACGGATGCCGGTGGTTTCAGCTTCGGCTAACGCATTTGCCACACCATCTTCCACTGCAAAAGCCAAATGATGCATACCACCGTTGCCATTATTTTTTTCAATGAACTTTGCGATAGTGCTTTCGGGGCTTGTAGGTTCCAGCAGTTCTATTTTAACATCACCTACTTTCAGAAAAGCGGTTTTAACTTTCTGATCCTCTACTGTTTCGATATTGTAGCATTTCAGACCTAATACGTTTTCATAATACGGCAGGGCCTCTTCAATGCTCTTTACGGCAATGCCCAGGTGTTCAATGTGTGAGATTTTCATGATCTTATAATTTTAATAGTTTGGTTTTATACTCAAGTTTTCAGATAAAACTGCACAAAGAAAGTAATTTCGAGTTAAATAAAGAAATATTTCTTCAATTTTATTTCTTATTTGCAAGATGCTTCACAACACTTTAGACAAAAAGACAAAAATGAGTTAAATATAGAATTTGCACAAGAGTTTGTTCAGCCACTTCCAACTGAAGCGGAACCAGCGGCGTGTACTGCTCTGCTTGCCGCCAAAGCGGAGTATAAAGTCCCTGTAACCGTGCTTTTTGAACGGTAATCCTGCATCCATGAATTCCAAATGTGCATATCCTTTTTCGTAAGCATAGGTAATAGGTGCCCATACGGACAGAATACCGGGGTAAAGAAAAGCATAGGTTTTCCGCATACCTCCTGAGAACCACAGGTAGGCACTTTCTTTTGAGAAAAGACAGATAGAACCACCGATGATTTTGCCTTTATATTTCACAAGAAACACTTTGGCTAATTCTTTTTCCGGGTTCTGCCATGCTAATAACCGGAAAAAGCCGATGTCCGGGAAATGTTTTCTTATCTGTGAGGAATAGGCTTTTTTCAACATTCGTGAGAAATCTTGTATATCTTTCTCATTGTCGGCTATTTCCATGATGGCACCATTTCTCAGAGCTTTGTTTATTTGTCTTCTGCGAGACATGCTCAGCCGTTCGTAAGGAGCTTTACTGTGCAGTGAATTACGTACTCTTAGCCAATTAATGGCGAAATAGTTGTTCTTTCTGAAAGCTTTGTATCCGAATAGCGGATTTTCCAAGTTGCGGAACTCGATGAGGAACGATTTGCATAATACTTCGTTGGTGAGATGTTCCAATATTTCCCCGAACAGGTCTTCCTTATTCTGTTCTTCATCAAAATACTCGCCTGTGCCATAAATTTCGCATCGTTTGATGATTGCAGGGGGGAACAGGCGCACACTTTTCCGGATGACTGCCAGCAGTTTGCCTACAGGACGGTTTCCTATATAGGCTACGATAAGCAAAGGTTCGTATCCCCGGGTCATTTCAAAGACATGAAACAGCTCGGTAGAATGGAAAATGTTTGTTCCCGGCAGAGGGGGAATGGCATTTCCTTTGCGATATGTACTTAATCTGACAGGCATCTCTAATTGCAAATTTATTGTTTTTTGTTTATCAATCCACATTCTAGTTGTATATTTGTGCAGAAAAATAAATTAACAGGGTATATTATGGAACAATTTAGTGACTTAATAAAGAACAGACGCAGCATGCGTAAGTTCACGGATCAAGAGTTGACACAGGAAGAGGTAGTTGCTTTGTTGAAGGCTGCTTTGATGGCTCCGTCTTCTAAACGTAGTAATTGCTGGCAGTTTATTGTGGTAGATGATAAGGATATGTTGGAAAAACTTTCCCATTGTAAGGAGATGGGGGCGGCTTTCCTAGCGGATGCTGCTATGGCTGTAGTTGTGATGGCTGATCCGTTGGCTAGTGATGTCTGGATTGAAGATGCGTCAATTGCTTCCATAATGATCCAGTTGCAGGCAGAAGATTTGGGGTTGGGAAGTTGTTGGATACAGGTGCGTGAACGTTTTACCGCTACCGGGATGCCCTCGGGTGAATACGTGCATACGTTGCTTGATATTCCGTTGCAGTTGCAGGTGGTTTCCATTATAGCGGTAGGGCATAAGGGTATGGAACGCAAGCCTTTTAATGAGGAGCATTTACAATGGGAGAAAATTCACATTAATAAATATGGAGGCAAGTAAACGTGGCTGCTGTCAATCATAAGGATACGTATAAAGCTTCTGCGGTGTTTCTCATTGTGATGGGGATGCTTTATCTGATCGATAAGTTTATAGGATTTGCTTCACACGGGTTGCCATGGGTTATGCAGAAAGACAATCTGTTACTGTATGCAGCTGTTATTTTCCTTTGGTTCAAGGCTGATAAGTCAGTAGGAATTGTATTGACGGGTATATGGCTGATATTGAATATCGGTTTGGTGATAGCTTTGTTGGGACAGATGTCTGCTTATTTGTTGCCGGCGGCTTTGTTGCTGGTGGGAGTTATTTTATATTTAGTTTCGACCCGATGATGAAAATAGTTCTGATAGGAGCTGGCAATGTGGCAACCCATCTGGGAATTGCTTTACAAAAGGCGGGGTGTCTTATCTTGCAGGTATACAGCCGTACAGAGGAATCTGCTTCTGCATTGGCTGCCAGACTTTCAGTAGACTACACTATTGTGCCGGACGAGATACGTCGGGATGCCGATTTGTATATTGTAGCGCTGAAAGATGCAGTTTTGCGACAATTGGCTCCTGTATTGGTGAAAGGAAGGGAGCAGGCCTTGTTTGTACATACGGCGGGTAGTATGTCTATGGATTTATGGAAGGGATTGGTAAAACGCTATGGGGTACTTTATCCTATGCAGACTTTTAGCAAGCAGCGTGAAGTGGATTTCAATACTGTACCTTTTTTTATAGAAGCATCTGCTCCGGCAGAAGTGGAATTGCTGCGTATGGTGGCAGTTCGTCTCAGTCCTAAAGTGTATGAAGTGACTTCCGGGCAACGTAGGTATTTGCATCTGGCGGCAGTCTTTGCTTGTAATTTTGCAAACCATATGTATGCATTAAGTTCACATATACTGGAAAAGCAGGGGATTCCTTTTGAAGTGATGCTTCCGCTGATAGACGAAACTGCCGGCAAAGTACATGAACTTTCTCCCACACAGGCGCAGACAGGTCCGGCTGTACGCTACGATGAAAACGTAATAAGCAAACATTTGGAGATGTTGGCGGATGAGGAGTCTTTGCAGGAATTGTACGAAAAGATAAGTAAAAGTATTCATAATCTCCCTTTGTCTGTCATTCAGGCAAATAAAGAGGGAAAGAACTCATAAGTGGTATGATAAACTATGATTTAAAGAAAATAAAGGCATTGGTATTTGATGTAGATGGGGTATTGAGTGCGGAAACTATTTATTTGCACCCCAATGGTGAACCCATGCGTACGGTTAATATCAAGGATGGGTATGCATTGCAGTTGGCTGTGAAATGCGGGCTGCATGTTGCCATCATTACCGGTGGAAATACCGAGGCGGTGCGTAAGCGTTATGAGGGGCTGGGTATCAAAGATGTCTATCTGGCTGCTGCGGTGAAGACCCGGGAGTATGCCCATTTGAAGGAAAAATATGGATTGCAGGATGAGGAGATACTCTATATGGGCGATGATATTCCCGATTATGAAGTGATGCGTTTGTGTGGGCTGCCTTGTTGTCCTGCTGATGCGGCACCTGAGATAAAGGAAACAGCTGTTTATATTTCTCATCGTAACGGGGGATATGGATGTGGCCGTGACGTGGTGGAACAGGTCTTGAAGGCTCAAGGAAAATGGATGGCTCATGAAAAGGCCTTCGGGTGGTAATGAAATAAAGAAAAGTTATGTTGGAAAATTTAGAAAAATATAAAATAATCCTTGCTTCCAATTCTCCGCGCCGCAAAGAATTGTTATCCGGCTTAGGTATAAAATATGAAGTAAAAACACTACCCGGCATAGAGGAAACCTATCCGGATACATTGAAAGCAGAGGAAATCCCTTTGTATATAGCTTGCGAAAAGGCGGCTGCTTACCGGAATACCATGCATCCGGACGAATTGATTATTACTGCCGATACCATTGTATGGTTGGATGGTGTAGTCATGGGCAAGCCTCATAACGAGGATGATGCACGGCAAATGTTGTGGAAGCTTTCCGGCAAGACCCATCAGGTGATAACCGGAGTTTGTCTGACTACCGTCGGGGCTCAGCGAAGTTTTTCAGCTGTGACAGAAGTAACGTTTGCAGAATTGTCCGATGAGGAGATCGATTATTATATCCGGGTTTACAAGCCGATGGATAAGGCTGGTTCTTATGGTATACAAGAGTGGATAGGTTTCATTGGTGTCCGTGGTATTTCAGGTAGTTACTTCAATGTGATGGGGCTTCCTGTACAGCGCCTGTACACGGAACTGAAAAAACTATAAGTCAGTATGTGAACAGTAGGGGCCGTGTTTTTGTTATTTATATGAACTATAAATGGAAAAACAATTATGGCTTATAAAATAGCTTTTTACGACACGAAACCCTACGACGAACGCTCGTTTACGGAGGCTAATGAGAAGTTTGGCTTTGATATCAGGTATTACAAAGGCCATTTGAATATGAATAACGTGGTGTTGACCAAAGGAGTGGATGTGGTTTGTATCTTCGTAAACGATACGGCTGATGCCGAAGTTATCCGGGCAATGGCGGATAATGGTGTTAAACTGCTGGCTTTAAGATGCGCAGGTTATAATAATGTGGATTTAGCGGCAACGGCAGGTAAGATGAAAGTGGTACGGGTACCGGCTTATTCACCTTATGCCGTTGCCGAATTTACGGTGGCGTTGATGTTATCACTCAACCGCAAGATTCCCCGTGCTACAATGCGGACACGTGACGGGAATTTCTCCCTGCACGGGCTTATGGGATTTGATATGCATGGCAAGACTGCCGGAATTATCGGTACGGGTAAGATTGCCAAGATTTTAATTCAGATATTACGTGGATTCGGTATGAATGTTCTTGCATATGATCTTTATCCCGATTACAATTTTGCCCGTGAACATCAGGTGGTTTATTGTACTTTGGATGAACTTTATCATAGTTCGGATATCATCTCCCTGCATTGTCCTTTGACAGAACAGACAAAGTATCTGATTAATGATTATTCCATCAGTAAAATGAAAGACGGAGTGATGATTATCAATACGGGGCGTGGGCAGTTGATTCACACCAATGCCTTGATAGAGGGACTGAAGACTAAAAAGGTAGGATATGCCGGTCTGGATGTATACGAGGAAGAAGAGCCTTATTTTTATGAAGATAAGTCCGACAAGATTATTGATGATGACACTTTAGCCCGTCTTTTGTCTTTCAACAATGTGATTGTGACTTCTCATCAGGCATTCTTTACCAAAGAAGCAATGACGAATATTGCTCATACTACTCTGCAAAATGTGAAAGACTTTGCTGAAAGTAGATCTTTGGTGAACGAAGTAGCGGTGGGGAGAGTCTAATCTCCCCTGTAGTAATATAATAAGGAGTTGCGGGCTATAAAGTCCGCATTCTTTTGAACCAGTTCCCTTTCACCAAATTCGGGGAATTGTGCATCGGGGATATAGTGGTTGTTTATTACATATTCCATCAGGTCCGGTGGGCATTTGGTCGGGATAGTAAGCAGGCTGAATGCCTCTTGGGCAGCCGTTGCGGCATCATACATCGGGTTAAGAGGGTCACTGATGTATTTGCATATATCTTTCGCCAGTAGAATACCTTTTTCGGAATTCACCATCATGATGAAATCCTTATGTTCCTTCATTTGGGGCAAAGTGTGATTGGAATCGTCCGGCCATTGTAATACTTGGGTAAGGAAACGGTGTAGTTCCTTATATCCTTCCAGATATACGATACGGGCACCGTTTGTGCCTTGCGTGAACAATTGATAGGTATGGTGGTTCCTTTCCTTCATTTCATCCGATATTTCGGGAATGGCAGGGTATAGTCCTTCTATCTCTTCCCAACATTCGGTTTCTCCGTTGGTCAGCAGGTCAATCCATTCATGAAGAAACAGGGCAAGGGGGCCACATGGAATGATGAATTTGTCGGTTTCTGTAACCTGTGCAATATATTCTTGTACAGATGGTTCTGTGAGATAAGTATGTCCGAACAGCCAGCGTAGTTTATGGTTTGCGTTCTCTTTTCCTTTGAAGTCCATAAAGAAATCCTGTAACGTGTCATTGGCGGGAGCCGTTTCATACTCTTCATCCAATATCCGGAAAAATGAATGCGAGGTTTCTTCGATATTCCTGTCCATCGGATTGATATACGGATGTTTATATGGAGCCTTCTCTAAAGTGTTCCAAATGATGAAGCGGATATCTTCTTCATTGATCTCATCTTTTATATAATCCGGCCGGATGGTATAGAAAGGAAGTGACGTATCATATAGTTCCAGATGTTTTTTGATGAATGCTTGCCATAGACCTAAACCTGAAATGACATCTTCAAAATAGGCAGCGGTGTAAAGACATAATTTCTTTTTTATGGATTCGGGAATCTCTCTTATCGTACAAGTGGAGTATAATCGGTTAGCCAGATCGACAAAATATCTGTCTGTAGCCTGTTGTTGGATGTAAGGATGGATAGCCAACCAATCTTTTATGTATAATTTTATGGTTTGCATATTAGTTTATTTGAATTATTTTTATTGCAAAGATATTCCTTTCATTGTAAAAAGGAAGGAGAATATCGGGATATTTACTTTATCTTTGCAATATTCTAACTTTGAAATACCTATAAAAATGGAAATAGATTTAACAACTCCTGCTTTATTATTTTCTGCCATATCGCTGATTATGTTGGCATATACTAATCGTTTTCTTTCATACGCTCAATTAGTGCGTACGTTGAAGGACCAATATCGTGAGAATCATTCGGCTGTGACAGCAGCACAGATTGCTAATCTCCGCAAGCGTCTTTATCTGACACGTGCCATGCAGGTGACAGGTATCGGAAGTTTGTTGCTTTGTGTGGTCAGTATGTTTTTAATGTATATACAGTTCTACCTTATATCCGTATATATTTTTGGACTGGCGCTTGTGCTGCTCATTATTTCTTTGGGGATTTCTGTGCGCGAGATTTATATTTCGGTCAAGGCGCTGGAATTGCATCTAAGCGATATGGATTCCTGATTTATTTTTTTGAAAAGATATTTATCATAAAGGAACAGGTTGCCAGTGTGATACCTGTTCCTACTACTCCCTGCCATCCAAACCAGTGCCAAAATATTCCGGCAAGAAGTGTACCTATGGAACCGCCAATAAAATAGGTCGTCATAAAAATGGTGTTGATACGGTTGGCCGCCTTCGGGCTAAGAGAGAAAATCGTAGTCTGATTACTCAATTGGATGCATTGCATGCCTATATCTATGATAAAAATTCCGATGATGATTCCCACATAGGAGTTCTGACCGGAATAAAGCGAGAACCACGCTGAAAATATCAAACCACAACCGATGTAATTCAGTCGTTTGACTCCCAAAACCTGTACATAGTTTCCTATATACGAGGCGGTGAGAGCTCCTGCTATGCCGCATAATCCCAATAACCCTACAATGTTGTTTCCCGCAAAAAAAGGGGCTTGTTCCATCTTAAATGCCAATGAAGTCCATAGAGCAAGAAATGAGCCGAAAGCAATTCCGGCACGTAAGGAAGAAATACGCAACTGGGGGTATTCCATAACCAATGAAAACAAGGATTTCATCAGATCACTGTATCTGCCTTTGAAATTACACGGCATGTCGGGTAGTACACGCATGATGATGATGACACATATCACCATCATCCCGGCTGCCACAAAGAAAATGAACCGCCATCCTAAATATTCACCGATAATTCCGCTTACTACGCGCGAGGCCAGGATACCTGTCAGCAATCCCGATACAATCATACCTACATTTTTTCCCTTGGTTTCGGGAGTGGAAAATTGGGCAGCTATGGGGATAAAGATTTGTGGCATCACCGAACAAATGCCGGTCAGTAGAGAGGCAAATAAAATGAGATGGATATAGGGAGTCAGTGCGATGGTTAGTAATGAAACGACCAGGACTGTGAAATTGATTAGAATAATGGTTTTCCTTTTAAATAAATCTCCCAAAGGAATAATGAACAGCAATCCGATGGCATAACCTATTTGGGTAATCATTGCTATCAGGTTGGCGGTGAACTCGGATGTTTGGAGATCACGGCTGATGCGGTTTAATAAAGGTTGGTTATAATATAAATTGGCAACGGAGATTCCCGCAATAATTGCTAGCGTCCAAAGTAAGGAGGCAGGTAGTCCTTGGTTTTCTTTTAATTCTTGTTTCATGCTGCAAAAGTAGTAATTTCATGAAAATCATGTTATCTTTGTAAAGAAGAAAAATGGGAATGAAAATGAAGAATTGGATAAAAACGGTCTGTTTTCTGCTTTGGACCTGTGTAATGTGTACGGCGTGTATTGATGATGATGTGGAGGAAGGTACTGTTGATTTACAAACAGGAGAGAGCATTCCTGTTTTCTCTGTGGTAATGGATGATGGACAAATAATAACTTCCGAAACTCTGAAAGGAGAGGTTTCTTTGATTGTGTTTTTTCATACGGGGTGTCCGGACTGTCGGAAAGAACTTCCTGTGCTGCAAAAAATATATACGGATTACGGTCGAAGAATCCGGATGGTTTGTATTAGCAGGGAAGAGAGCTCGGCAGAGATTGTCCGTTATTGGGACGAAAATCATTTGACCTTGCCCTATTCGGCCCAAGAAAACCGCACGGTATACTATCAGTTTGCTAAATCGGGAATACCTCGTGTTTATGTCATAGATAAAGAGTTGGTTATCCGTAGTGTTTTCACGGATAACCCGTTGGCAAGTTATGAAGATTTGGCTGAGGCTATAACCGCCAGTTTGTAATTTTAGGCATGGTATTTTAATTTATATTATTTCTTTTGTGGATGGTGTATGTTTATAGCATACTTTTCCCTCTTCATCTTTAGGGATAATGAATGTGGTTGATGAAGATATTGGTGATGGAGTATCTTGATGTTTATTGTGTTGGCTTTTTGAAAAAAGTTCCTTTATTGTCTTTAATCTCTATCATTCCATTATCGGCATCAAATAGGAAAGGAGGAAAGCTGAAAAATATGTATATTTCAGTATCTTTTAATTTATAGAGTTTGGGAGTTATTTTTTTGCTGACACCAGATGGGAATACTTGGTCATCCATTTCGGTGAGGATATAATAATCTGCTCCCTCCCTCAATACATTTTTGCTAATCTTGGCTTCTGCTTTTGATTTGGCAATAATATAGAATCCCTCTATATCATATTTTTCCCAATTTTTATACTCTTGTCCAAGCACCATACTTATGTTTAAACATAAAACCAGTAGTAATAATATTCTTTTCATATCTATCTGTTTTTAAGGTTATTCCAAGTTGGTATCACAAATATAAGAATTCTTATTGGTTTTTTCAAGGAATAAGAAAGAAAAATAGAGAGTGGAATTTTAAAGAAAAGTAATTCCTATCCATATCAGAACTCCTGCTATTAGAACAATGCCTAACATGATTAATTTTATTTTGAAGAGCTGGTGGGTTTCCGCTTCTTCTTTTTCTTGCGTTTTTATTCTGATCTCTTCTAATTGCTCAAGGGATAGATGGGAGGAGTGCCCTTTTTTGTTCAAATCAATCAGTCGGTTTCTAGTTTCATTCAAGCGTTCCTTTCCTGCCTTTCGTAGTTCACGATTTTCTTTATCTCTTCTCATCATGTTATTGATGCAACCTAAAGTACCCATAATCTAACTGTTTAATTTGAATTCATTTTCACAAATATAGTGTTTTTTGCAGTTGCTTTTCTTCATTTGCTAATTTAATATTTGAAGGATAGATATTACTTAATAAACCTGATGTGCCTTGACTGCCGGATATAAATATTCTGCCAATGGATTTGTAATATAAAGTTGTATGCCATTATGCTTTCATACCATTGCTTATGGGGTAATATGTTGATAATGAACTGTATTTATATGGCGTGGCATTTTCCCCATTGAAATAGGTAAAAAGTAGATGTATTTATCTTATCATTGAAAAAAAATGTGAATATAAAGTTTAGGTGAAAGTGATTTTATTTGTAAATTGTATACCGTCATGTAGGTATCTCCGATCTATGTATAATTTAGTATATACCTAGAAATGGGGATTGTGCCGAGCTTTTATGAATTGTAATTTTGCAAACCAATAGAGAATGAAATGATTTGTAAGATTGCATATATTTTTTTATTTATAATTTGTAGCAATGTGTCTCTTTTATGGGGGCAGACATTTGTATTTCGGGGAACTGTACTGGATGAGCAGACTCATAAAGCGTTGGATTACGCTACAGTTCAATTGTTTGTGGATAAGCAGATTGTTTATGGGGGAATAACAGATGCGAATGGACATTTTGAACTTCTACATATCCATCCTGGAACTTATCGGGTTATTGTATCCTATTTAGGATATGATTCTACAGAAAAAGAAGTGAAGGTCATTGGGGATATTTCAGCAATCTTTTATTTAAAACCTTCGGTCATGGCGCTGAACGAGGTAGTGGTGACCGCTTCTGAATCAAAACGCGCTACCAGCGCTTCTATCGTTGACCGTACAGCCATGAAACATCTTCAGCCCAGCAGTTTCAGTGACTTGATGGAATTAGTACCTGGAGGAAAGTCGGCTGATCCTCAGATGGGGCAGGCCAATCTGATCCGGATACGTGAAACAGGTAAGACGGAGGATATCTCTTCATTGGGAGTTGGATTTTATATTGATGGTATCTCCCAGAATACGGATGCGAATCTGCAATATATGCCAAACAGTACTTCCGCAGTGAATGCAACGAGCACAATGTCAAAAGGGATAGATATGCGTACCATCTCAACCGATAATATTGAGAAGGTGGAAATCATTCGTGGCATTCCTTCCGTGGCTTATGGTAATGTGGCAAACGGTGCGGTAATCATTCAGCGTAAAATGAATGAGAGCCCCTTGTCTGCGCGTTTTAAGGCTGATAAAACCAGTAAACTGTTTTCTGTAGGCAAGGGAATTCGGCTGGATGGGAACGGGCGTTATGTGTTGAATGCTGATTTAAACTATTTGGAGTCCAAAATAGATCCGCGTAACAGTGTGAAAAATTACACTCGCCTTACTGCTTCCGCCCGCTTGGATGGCAAATGGTTATGGAATGAACGTAATATTCATTGGAATATCAGTTCCGATTATACCGGCTCGTTTGATGATGCGAAGAGGGATAAAGATGCGACAGTAAAGGAAGATTCTTATAAATCGGACTTTAACAGCCTGAAGATAGCGGGGAAATGGAGCATGAAGTTTCCGGCCCATTTATGGATTCGTGAGGTTGGTGTGGCTACTTCTGTCAGTCAGCAGTGGGAGAAGATGCGTGAAATAAAGTCCGTTTCTCTGAATCGTCCGGCAGCTATTGCTACTCAGACAGAAACCGGAGAGTTTGATGGCATCTATCTACCTTATAATTATGTGGCACAGATGGATATTGATGGTAAACCTTTATATGTTACGGCTTCCGCCCGTACGCGGTTGGCTTTCCCGTTGGGGGTATTACAGAATGCGATGAATATGGGGATGGAATGGAATTATCAGAAGAATTTGGGAGAAGGCCAGGTATTCGATGTGACACGGCCCATCAGTGAAAGTTTGAGTACACGGCCTCGCCGTTTTAAGGATATACCGGAGCTGCAACCTTTCGCCTTCTATGCCGAGGAGGTGTTGAATCTTCCTGTAAATAGACATAAATTGGCTTTTACGGCTGGTATCCGTTTGCAGTCTTTATTGGGGCTGGACACTAAATATAAGATGCAGGGCAAGATATATCCCGATCTTCGTCTGGACTTGCAATGGAGTTTACCGGTATCAAACGGATGGGATGTTTCCTTTTCGGGAGGTTTGGGCTGGATCAGCCGTATGCCGACCACCGCACAGCTATATCCGGATTTTAAGTATGTAGATTTGATTCAGTTGAATTATTACCATACCAATCCGGATTATCGCCGTATCAATATGATGACATATAAATGGGATAATACAAACTATCAATTGGAACCAGCACGTAACATGAAATGGGAAGTGCGGGCCGACGTCAGCTATAAGGGAAACCGCCTGTCGATAACTTATTTCCGCGAACGGATGAATAATGCTTTTGATGATATCACTTATTATAGGTCATTGGCATATAAACTATATGATCCTGCTAGTATCGACGGATCAGCATTGACGGCTCCTCCAGAACTTTCTCAGTTGACTTATACAAATGAATATAATCTGGATGTGTATTCCACACAAGGTAATGTAATGAAGGTGTGTAAAGAAGGAGTGGAGTTTCAGTTCGCTTCCAAACGAATAGAATCGCTCAAGACTCGCGTCACTATGTATGGAGCCTGGATAAAGACAATTTATAATTCGGATTCTCCTCAATATAAGGCCTCTTCTATATTGTTGGACAATAAACAGCTGAAATATGTGGGATTGTACAATGGGGACAACGGAACAGAAAGCCAGGCATTCAATACGAACTTTATGTTTGATACCTATATACAGCGTTTGGGACTTACTTTCTCTACGTCGGCACAATGCACTTGGTATACCAACAGACGGAACTTGTGGAATAATGGCGTGCCAGTAAGCTATATAGATCAATCCGGTGAAACGCATCCGTTTCGCGAAGAGGATAAAAACAATATTCAGTTACAGCATCTGGTGGAGAAATATTCAGCCACTTATTTTGAGCGTACTACCGTGCCTTTTTATATGGATATCAATTTGAAGGCGAGTAAACGGATCGGTAAGTATCTGAATCTGGCTTTTTATGTAAACCGGCTTTTGGGTATTTATCCTGATTATACGTTACGGGGCGTACTGCAACGGAGAACGTCCGAATCGCCTTATTTCGGTATGGAAATGAACTTAACCTTTTAGTAAATGAACAATAAAATAGAGATGAAGATGAAAAAGAATCAATTGACAATGTTAGTCCTTTTTGTGACAATGCTGGGATTTACCGCATGTAGTGATGATGACAAAGTGAGCATATCCACTGTAGGTATTACCACTACTGTAGATACAACTATCGAGGGGCTGCAACTGACCGGTGGAACCTATACTTTTGAAAATGTAAATACATCTGTCAAGACAGACATTACCTATCCGGCTCAGAGTATTGAACTGGCGGACGGGTTGTATAATGTAACTTTCATTGGTAAGGGAACTTACTCACAGAATGGAACTCCGGTGGAAGTCGATGTACAGGGAGTACAACAGAATGTGGCCGTATCTGGAGGGTCGTACAAGCTGGAACTGAAGGTTCATGTACTCAATACAGGTGATCCTGATTTTGTGATTGCCGAGATATTTATTCCCGGAACCTATAATGAAGCAGGTAAGCAATATAATGGCGACCAGTATATACGTATCTATAATAACTCGGATAAAGTTTTGTATGCGGATGGATTGATATTTATGGAATCACAATTCCAAACTACTCAGAAATATCAATCGGTAGATCCGGATATCATGGATGAAGCTATTGCGGTAGGCTCTGTTGTAGCAGTACCGGGCAGTGGAACAGATTATCCGGTACAACCGGGAGAATCCTTTATCCTTTGTGACAATGCGATCAATCATAAAGAGGCTAATCCGAATTCTATAGATTTAAGTAAAGCCAATTTTGAGTGGTATATTGAATCAAAGCAAGATGTGGATAATCCGGCTGTTCCCAATCTAGATGTTTATTATTGTTATTCCAAAACTATCTGGGTGTTGAATAAACAGGGAAATCGCGCTTATGCTATTGGCAGATTACCCAAAAGTATGACTAAAGAAAAGTATATTTCAGACTATGCATACAACTATACGTATATTATGCAAAATGGAACAGCCAGTAAACCGCAAAGCAAATATAAGTTCCCCAATGAATGGGTGATTGATGCTGTAAATGTAGGTGCTTCCAATGAATGGCAGTGGAATGTAACCTCTACCGGGCTGGATATGGGGCATACTTATATCGGTATGAACAATACCGTTGCAGAAAACATCGGAAAGTGCGTAATGCGTAAAGCCGCCTACAAGGATGGTGATCGGGAAGTATTGCAGGATACAAATAACTCTACCGTTGATTTCACACCTGCGGCTACTCCGAGCCTGTTTAACAAATAATTGAATCCGTCTTATTGATATATAAATCTTTATTATTCATGATGCTAATCCGAATTATCATTATGTTGCTGATTGCTTTATTTGTGGAGAGTCGGCAGGAAGCCTTCGGGCAGACTACCGACACACTCTCCCTGTCCGATAAGGTAATCCGTACCGCTTCATTTGCGACTGGATTTCGTGGCGAGATATGGCAGAATCCGGCACTTTATTATTACTATACTCCGTATATATGGACAAGGCTGGACGTAAATGGAGCTTATCATGATAAAGGAAAAGCATCTTTGAAACAGGAAGGTGATAAGGATACCCGTATCGGGGTAGATGTCAATTCCTTCGTTATTCTTTCGGAACGTGATCGTGTATTCGGTTCAGCAGGATACAGGAGTGAGAAGCAGGAGAATGTGTTATGGAATGAAAATATAGACTGGAAATTGATCGCTCCTTACGTGACTGGTGATTCCATTGGTGGTTTCCTGAAGGGAGAAACTTATTATTTCAATGGAGGTTACGCCAGTGAGTCAGGTTCCTGGACATGGGGAATCACCGGTGGTTACAGAGCGTCTCATAATTATCGGGATAAAGATCCGCGTCCACGTAATACAGCTTCCGATCTCTCTTTTGCTTTGGGAGCAGGATATCGTCTGGGGACATATCGTTTGGGAGTTTCCGCAGATTTCCGGCTTTATCAGCAGAAAAGTGAGATTTCATTCCTTGCAGATAAAGGCTCTACTTCGGTATACCATATGTTGGGATTGGGCATGGATTATGTGCGTTTCGCCGGAAACCAGACCGGGACGAAGCATCAAGGCATCCGGTGGGGAGGAAGCATAGGCATTCTGCCAGTTGATACGGAAAAGGGGATATCGGCCACAGTTTCAATTGACCGTATGTCAATGGACAAGAAATTGAGCAATGCCAATAATCTCACTTTGCTGGAATTGAATACGACTGATTTGAAAGGAAACGTGACCTGGATGCGGGAACTTCAGCAGGCAGAACACCTTGCTGTGAAACTGGATGCAGGCTATATAGTTCGTAAAGGAATGGAGAATATTTACGGAGAGGCGGGCGGAAGCTCCTATGGAGCATTAATTAGTACATCTCCGGGAATGAAGGTCACGAATAGTCGGATTGCCGTAAGTGGTTTGTGGGAGAAGCTTTTGACCGATAAAGGTGTATGGGGAGGAGCAATTGTCCCAAACATAATCTACCATCGGTTGGAAACGGATTACAACGCCGTATCCCGGTTTGTTCACTTGTCTGTTTTGGAGAGTTCTTTGCGTGCCCGTTTGCTGTATCAGAAGAGGCTGCTACGATTGACCGCAGAAGCTAACGGTGGATATTATGCCAATTTATCGGCTGAATATTCTTTACCGAGATTGAATACCGCGAAGTCGTCCGCCCAGACTTTATTGGCAAATATTGACTATTTATCTGATAGTTATAGTATGGTGGGGATTCGTCTGCAAGGGGATTATCCCATCATGAAACAATATAACCTGTCTTTGTCTGTTCAATGGCAGGCGGCATATTATAAAAAATGCGGAACGGCCCAGTATGCCGTTTGTTCATTGGGCATCTTTTTTTAAAAAATAAAAACAGTTAGCATATGAAAATTAAGTTTATGGTCGCTGCAACCTTAATGGCAGCTTTAGTAACTACTACTTCTTGTGGAAACAGTAACAAACAGAGCCAGTCTGAAAAAACGGAGCAGGCGGCTCCGGCGGCATTGAGCATCGATAATCTGCTGGTGCATGCCGATTCACTGGCCAACAAGGAGGTGACTATCGAAGGAATCTGCACACATACCTGCAAGCACGGAGCTACAAAAATATTCCTGATGGGTAGTGATGATACCAAAACGATTCGTGTGGAAGCCGGACCTTTGGGCTCGTTTGATACCAAATGCATCAACGCTATTGTCACAGTGACCGGAACGTTAAAGGAACAGCGGGTAGATGAAGCTTACTTGCAAAACTGGGAGGCTAAACTGAAAGCACAGACTGAAAAATCTCATGGAGAAACTGCTGCCGGGTGTGATTCGGAAAAAAAAGCACGCGGTGAAACAGCCAGCACCCCTGAAGCCCGTATTGCGGACTTTCGCGCAAAGATAGCAGAAAGAAAAGCTGCTACCGGAAAAGATTATCTGTCATTCTACTATATGGAAGCCAGTTCTTATGAAATCGCAGAATAAAGGTACTGCATTCCGCAAGTGGAGCCGGATCATCCATCGTGATCTGTCTTTCTTCTTTGCGGGAATGATTTTGATTTATGCTATTTCGGGTATCGTGATGAACCATAGGGATAGCATAAATCCCCATTATACAGTTACACGAACGGAATATAAAATAACAGAGGATCTGTCGGACAAGAGCAAAGTTAATGAGAAGATGATTTTGACTTTGTTGGAACCGCTGGGCGAAGCCGGAAATTTTACTAAATATTATTACCCGGAACCGGATCTGATTAAGGTTTTTCTGAAAGGAGGCTCAAGTCTGGTGATTAACACCCGGACAAAAGATGCTGTCTACGAGGGGGTGAAGCGCCGTCCGCTGATCTCTTCCATGGTACAACTCCATTTCAATCCGGGTAAGTGGTGGACTTGGTTTGCCGATGCTTTTGCTGTCTGTCTGATTATTATCACTGTCAGCGGTATAGTGATGATAAAAGGTCCTAAAGGATTGTGGGGCAGAGGAGGAATCGAGTTGGTGGCCGGTATCTTGATTCCTATTCTTTTCCTGGCGTGTTTCTAATAGCAAACGAAAAATGATTTATAAAGCATGAGTGCAATTATAGAATGTAAGAACCTGACCCATTATTACGGTCAACGCAAGATTTATGAGAACTTGAGTTTTGAAGTTCCTCAAGGGCGTATCTTGGGGTTGTTGGGTAAAAATGGTACAGGGAAAACGACAACCATTAATATATTGAGCGGTTATCTTCAGCCGCGTTCAGGCGAATGTCGCATCTTTGGTGAGAACATTCAGACCATGAATCCTGCTTTACGCAGGAATATCGGTTTATTGCTGGAAGGTCATGTTCAATATCAGTTTATGAATATCACACAAATAGAAAAGTTTTATGCTTCTTTTTATCCGGGACAATGGAAAAAGGAGGCTTATTATGACTTGATGAATAAATTGAAGGTAGCTCCGGGGCAACGTATCTCAAGAATGTCGAACGGACAGCGTTCGCAAGTGGCATTGGGACTGATCCTGGCACAAAATCCGGAGTTGTTGATTCTGGATGATTTCTCTTTAGGACTTGATCCGGGCTATCGCCGTCTTTTTGTGGATTATTTACGTGATTATGCCCGTTCCGAGAACAAGACTGTTTTCCTGACTTCCCATATTATTCAGGATATGGAGCGGTTGATTGATGATTGTATTATTATGGATTATGGCTCTATCCTTATTCAACAGCCTATTGAAACGTTGATGAAAGAGCTGAGAAGATATACTTGTACTGTGCCCGAGGGTTATCAGCCTCAGTTGCCGGCAACTTGCTATCATCCGGCTGTCATTCGTCAAACCTTGGAAACGTACTCCTTTTTGCCTCCCGTGGATGTGGAGAAACTGTTGAAGGAAAGTCAAGTTCCCTTTACTGGTTTGCAGCACGAAAATGTAAGTCTGGAAGATGCCTTTATCGGTCTTACCGGAAAGTATTAATATGTAAACTAAATAGAAGAAATATGATACAAGCCATATTTTATAAAGAGTGGATAAAAACGCGTTGGTATTGGTTGCTGGCAACTCTTTTTATGATAGGGATCACAGGATATTCCATGCTTCGTATTGGCCGTACCATTGCCATACAGGGAATCGATCATTTATGGGTAGTGATGGTCCAGAAGGATGCTATATTTATTGATTTGTTGCAATTTGTCCCTTTACTTATCGGTATCTTGCTTGCTGCCGTACAGTTTTTCCCCGAGATGCAACGTAAGTGTTTGAAGCTTACTTTGCATTTGCCTTATTCACAGAAGAAAATGGTCATGTCAATGTTGGCCTATGGCGTACTTGCACTGGTGACCTGTTTTGCTATGAGTTTTATTATGATGGGAGTTTATCTGCCACAACATTTTACAAGTGAGTTGGTGCAGCGTGTTTTATTATCTGCGGCTCCATGGTTTTTTGCCGGATTTGCCGGTTATCTGCTTGTTTCATGGATTTGCCTGGAACCCACATGGAAGCGCAGGGTTTTGAATCTGATTATTGCGGCATTGATTTTCCGTGTCTACTTTCTGGCTCCGGGAGCGGAGGCATATAATAGTTTCTTGCCCTGTCTGACACTTTATACGTTGCTTGCCGCTTCTCTTTCGTGGATTTCTGTGGTACGGTTCAAGGCCGGTAAGCAAGACTAATTGAATGTTTATTATTAAAAAATCAAACAAACATGATTCGATTCAGCAAAATATTTTTTTATATTACCGTAGCTGTCCTGCTTGTATGGCAGTTGCCTTGGTGTTATGCTTTTCTCACACTGAAGCCTGTCAAAACTCCTTTTACTATGTATAGTTCCGTACTTGGTGATTTTGTTATTACACAACTAGATGAGAATAAGCAACTTCACCGCTATGATACGAAAGGCAATACATATACACAACAGCAGGTAGACAGTTTGTTGCCTTCTCTCTATGTGCGCCAGCTTACGGCGGACGAACGTTTCCCTGATACCATTTGTGGTAAGGCAGTTAGTCCGAAAGATATTCAATTGACAAACTTTACTTTCAAGAGTGTGCCGTCAGCCATCAATGCTCCCCAGACAGGACTCTATTTTCTGATGGAGTCCATGTCCAAACGGGTGGATTTGAAAATGCCCGAAGATGCATTCCGTTTTACCGATAAAGGTATAGAATTTATTCGTATGGAAACGAATTGTATCGATGAGGCGAAAAGTAAATTGTTTACGGATATGCTGGTTCAGAAAGGGTTTGCTTTTCCTGCATGCTATGCTTCGGGCAATCCAACTACTCGTAAAGACTATGATGAGGGATATCTGGTTTTAGATGCCAACCATAAATTGTTCCATCTGAAGTGCACCAAAGGACGTCCGTATGTGAAAGCTATTCAGTTGCCTGAAGGAGTCTTGCCGGAATATGTGTTTATTACTGAATTCCGTAGCCGTCGGACTTTGGGGTATATGGTAGATAGCAAGCATCATTTTTATATTATCAATAGTGATGGAAGTTTGGTGAAATCAGCTCTCCCCGGTTTCGATCCGGCAAAAGATGAGTTGACCATCTTTGGAAATATGTTTGACTGGACTGTAAAGTTATCGACAGATAAAGATGATTATTACTATGCTTTGGATGCTACAGATTATTCACTGATTAAAGAACATGCCTATAAAGATATCCGCCGTTCTGTTCCGGGGTTGTCTTTTACATCTCCAGATGACAAATTTGTAAAACCTCGTTTTTGATGTGAATTTGGCAGGGGAAGTCTGATATTAAAATGTATATTAGTTCGAACAGACCGAAAACAACTAGGTAAAGGGGCTATCATGTTAGGCATCAGCTAACTCTACCTTCTGTGAGATACTGCAAATACGGGATTATATAATTGTGCGGACAGACAGGAGGGCGTGAAAACAGCCTTCCTTTTTTTGATAATATTTAAGATACAGGGATTTGATCTAGTTTTTCTTGCTCGTCAATTTTATATTATGATAATCGTTCTTTGAGTATATGCAGGATAAAACAGGTTGTTGAATTTTGCTTGTTTTTAAATTTTCAAAAATGCCAGATTGCATATAAATAATCTTCGTTTTGACCTCCTTTTATCCTAAACCAACTCTTAATTGTATAACCGATTTATGATTTAAAGAACCAATTTCATTCCGTAATTTTAGACAATTATTTGCAATACTTTTGATTGATATTGAAAAATAGGAGGGGGTGGGTCATCAGTTAAACGAATGAAATTACTGGAAATAAAAATCCCTATAACTGCAATGGTTACAGGGATTTATATATTAGCAATGTATTATATTACTTGCTCAAAGCAGTAGCCACGTCAACCGCACAAGCCACTGTACATCCTACCATCGGGTTGTTACCGATACCCAGGAATCCCATCATTTCCACGTGAGCAGGAACTGATGAAGAACCGGCGAACTGAGCGTCTGAGTGCATACGACCCATAGTGTCCGTCATACCGTAAGAAGCAGGACCGGCAGCCATGTTGTCCGGGTGAAGAGTACGACCTGTACCACCACCTGATGCAACTGAGAAATAAGGCTTACCTGCAAGAACACGTTCTTTCTTGTAAGTACCTGCAACCGGATGTTGGAAACGAGTCGGGTTAGTAGAGTTACCGGTGATAGATACGTCTACACCTTCTTTCCACATGATAGCTACACCTTCGCGAACATCATCGGCTCCGTAGCATTTTACTTTTGCACGAGGACCGTCAGAATAAGCGATTTCACGAACTACTTTCAGTTCACCTGTGAAATAATCGAATTCAGTCTGAACGTATGTAAATCCGTTGATACGAGAGATGATCTGTGCAGCGTCTTTGCCCAAACCGTTCAAGATACAACGCAGAGGTTCTTTACGTACTTTGTCTGCTTTTGCAGCGATTTTGATAGCACCTTCGGCAGCAGCGAATGATTCGTGACCTGCCAGGAATGCGAAACATTTAGTTTCTTCGCGCAGCAACATAGCAGCCAGGTTACCGTGACCGATACCTACTTTACGGTCGTCGGCTACAGAACCCGGAATACAGAATGCCTGCAGACCGATACCGATAGCTTCGGCAGCTTCGGCAGCGTTTTTGCAACCTTTCTTCAATGCAATGGCAGAACCTACTACGTAAGCCCACTTGGCATTTTCGAAACAGATAGGCTGAGTTTCTTCACAAGTTTTATAAGGATCAAGTCCGGCAGCTTCGCAGATTGCGTTAGCTTCTTCGATGTCTTTGATGCCGTTTTCGTTCAAAGCAGCAATGATCTGTTTGATACGACGGTCTTGGCTTTCGAATTTTACTTCTCTAATCATATTCTTTCCTCCTTATAATTATTCGTGACGTGGATCAATTTTCTTAACAGCTCCCTGTTCTTCAGTTACACGTCCGTAAGTACCTGTAACTTTCTTCAACGCTTCGTTAGCATCAGTACCCTTCTTGATTTCGTCCATGAACTTACCCATGTGAACGAATTCGTAACCGCAGATTTCGTCGTTCTTATCCAGGAATACGTTCTTGATGTAACCTTCAGCCATTTCAAGGTAACGGGGACCTTTAGCCAAAGTACCATACAAAGTACCTACCTGGCTGCGAAGACCTTTACCCAAGTCTTCCAGACCGGCACCGATAATCAGACCGCCTTCCGAGAAAGCTGACTGAGTACGTCCGTAAACGATTTGAAGGAATAGTTCGCGCATTGCTGTGTTGATAGCGTCACAAACCAAGTCGGTGTTCAATGCTTCCAATACAGTCTTTCCCGGAAGGATTTCAGCAGCCATGGCAGCCGAGTGAGTCATACCTGAGCAACCGATAGTTTCTACCAATGCTTCCTGGATGATACCTTCTTTTACGTTAAGGGTTAGTTTACAAGCACCCTGCTGAGGAGCACACCAGCCAATACCGTGTGTCAAACCAGAGATGTCTTTAATTTCTTTTGATTTTACCCACTTTCCTTCTTCAGGAATAGGAGCCGGTCCGTGATTGGGACCTTTCTTCACAACACACATGTGTTCTACTTCGTGTGAATAAGTCATATTCTTTACGTTTTTTGGTAATAAAATAAATATTCGTAACCACGTGAAAAGATTGGTTATTCTTTTCGCCTACAAAGTTAGTCGTTTTATTCTTTTCTGCAACTTGTTGCCCGTCACTTTTTATCTTTAAATAAAATAAATTTATTGCAGGACAGCATTTTGCAAACTAGAGTTGCCAAAATGTTTTTTCTTTCCGATGAAATTTCTATCTTTGTACCTATATTATAATGATAGGAATGGAAGCAAATAAAATAGCAATTACGGACGAAGCTTTGCGCCGAGGTGCGGAAGAGGGCATGGATGGTTTCTTGAAGGTGTTTATAGATAAATACTTGGAGGTGACAGGAGGTGTTGTCAATGCGGAAACAATGCCTTTGCTCAATGGTTACCAGCATTCATTGTTGGGGTATCATTTCTTGCGTGAAGAAATAAATGAAGGTGGTTTTGTACAATTGATACAGAATGGTTTTGGACCTTATATCTTTGATAATCCTTTTGCAAAAGCAATGCGGCAGTTTGGAGCGAAAGAATTTGCCAAATTGATTTATAGCGCGAAGAAAATATATGATGAGAACCGTGCTGATTTGGAAAAGGACAGGGATGATGAGGAATTTATGGCAATGTATGAGCAATACGAGGCCTTTGATGAGTTGGAAGAGCAGTTCATGGATATGGAAGAGTCGGTAACTGCCCGGATTGCAGAATATGTGGACAATCATATTGAGGAGTTTGCGGAGATTGTATGACAAGGACTTTTGCGTACTTTGTCGGGTATAAGCTCATGCGTTTTGATATAAAAAAAGTAAGTTGGCTTCAATAGCTAAGTAAGATACGTTCGTTGGCTGACGAACCTATGTTGCTTGGTCAAGCAAGTTAACTTACTTTTTTTGTCTTGTTATTCCGGTGTCATTCCATTTATTGTTTCCTGATAAACCAACCTTTGATATAGGCGGTTGCCAGTACGGCAAGTCCTGCCGCCAGGCAGATTCCCGTAAACACCAGTCCGTAACCGTTCAAGAAAGCTACCGGAGCGAAAGTTATCAGAGAAATCTCTACCGGGGCGATGAACAAGTAAGCCAGTGCATAGTTATCCAGGCATCGGCTGCGCATTTTGGGGTCTGCAACGCGGAGCAATGCGATGCCCATAGCCATAGTTCCTGTAAACCATCCCCATGTGAAGATAGCTTTCTCGAACCAACATTCTTTCATTAGTTTGCGGGCCATGACCAGAACATAAATCAGGGTTGCGATTAATCCTGAGACTAACAGAATTAATAAGGGTATGATGTACTCTATTACAACAGATATTTTAATGGAAGCAATTCCAAAAGCTACCAGAAAATCGGTAAAGGCTCCGCTGATGTGGCCTATGGTTTGCGGGCAGACATAATCACTGGTTCTTGTTTTGTCGAATATCTTTTTGATGAATATACCTACCACAAATGCACAACTGAATACCGGCAGTTCAAACCCCGGCATAAAGTGGGATACTGTTTTGCTGATGCAGTATCCGCCTAATGCTATCACTGCTACGATGATAAGATTGAAGGTCAGCGGGTCAATGGAGATGGAAGAGCAAGAACTTTCACCCATGCTTTCCCGTTTGTCGCCGGGCAACAGGCCTGTCTGTAATTCGTGAGGAAGGTCATCGTAATTGGCGAGGAAGGAGGTGTGCCCTTTCTTTGTCCCCCATTTTATGATGATCAGTCCGATAATGACTGCCGCTACGATACCGAAGGTGGCGGCAGTCATGGCCAAAGTTAGAATTTCGTCATATCCGAACTGGCTGAAAGCCTGTCCGATGGCTGCTGCTGTACCGTGCCCGCCGCAATAGCCGCTTGGCATAGTGATGCCGAAGGCAGGGTTCAAGGGCCATATCCGGTTCAGGACAAGCAATCCCAACAGTCCTCCAAAAGCCCATTGCAACAACATTCCTGCCTGTGAATATGCCCACATGCTGCCTATATTGTCTGCATCTCCTTTGGCTGCCTTTTGTGAGATGAGGGGGAGAGCGCCGAAAATGAAGGCTATCAATATGCCGGCATAAGTTCCTGTTTGGGTGGAAAGAGGTATGATGCCGAAACCGTGAGGTCCCAAGGACAGTCCTATAAACCCGGCCAACAGGCTGGGGGGGATGAACAGCCTTTGGATGAATCTTATTTTTACTCTCATGAGTTTGCCGAGCAGTAGCAGTACTGAGATGATGCCTGTATCGACAAAGAGTGTCCACGGGGTGAAATCGGTCATAAATCTAGGGCTTGTTTGGATGTATTCGTTGAAGAATACAGCGTTCATAAATAGTTTATTTTACCGAATCGGTTAGGAATGGAAATTGATCTTATCGGCAAAAATAATGTATAAGATCATGTAGATTGCATATTTAACTATATATTTATCCCGATTCTTTTAGTCATAGGCTGATTAAAAAAATGTTTTTGAAAAATATAGGATAGATGAGGATTGGTTATGCTGTAGTCTACTTCATTACCCTATATTAAATTCAAATGTTTCATTTTATATCTTTAAGAATATAAGTAACCTTGGAACCTTTATTGAATGCTCCTTTCCATTTGCCACTCATCTCTATAGTTTCTCCTTTGTCATTTTCAAAAATAGCCAAATAGGTTGCTGTATATTCTTTGATATATATTTTACATTCAGTCGTTACTTTTGTATGTGGAGAAAGTTTTAGTGTTTCTTTTGATTTATATAGAGGGGAAAGCACTGTTTCGTTAAGGGACAGAGGTGCATGTAAGTCGGATGATAATTTTCTATATTCAGAGCTCAAGGTACTGGCATTAGCTGTAATATCAACCAATATATTCTCTTTTAAAGTCAAAGAATTGAATAGTTCCGGGTCGTCACTGTAAAATTGTGATGTTTCTTTTATGTTTTCTTCAAATGAAAAAGTGATAGACATAGGTTCTTCTGTATTGTTGCTGGTTGTTTTAGGAGGCAACTCAATTGTATCGACTTTCTCGGCATCATCTGCACTAAGTTTCCATTGAATAGATTGCAACTGATAACTGTTGATATCCAGTTCATCATTGCTGCTGCAAGAGTATATAAACAATGTACATAGGGCGGTGATCAATGCTTTACATGATTTCTTGAGTATTAGCATAATATTCTAGATTTTATGGTTAATGGGTGTTTTGTTTCAAAGATAGGAAATAAAGTGGTACTATAGCCCAACTGCTTGTTCTTTTATGTATTAATTTTTATTAATGGGTTAATGGCGGATAGGCTACAAGTGAATTTCGGTGAAAAAAATAGTTAAAACAAAAGATAAAGCAAGTCTTATCAGAGGATGAAACATGAATAAAAAATAATGTTAAAAGACAAGTGGCGACGCAGTATTTAAGCCAATTTTTCATTTAATCATTAAAACAATAAAAAGAATTAAGTTTCTTTCTTGGAAACCGATTCTTTTATTTAATTTTGCAAACCCTAATAATTATAAAGAAGAAAATGAAAAAAATGAAATTGGCAGCAATATTTGCTGGGTTAGTATCGGTGTTTACTTTTAGTTCTTGTTTGAATGATGGTGATAGCGGCCCCAATTATGATCTTTATGAGATCGTTACTGTGGAAGATGGTAGTATTTTTGGTGGACCTGTCCTGAAAGGAGATGCATGGGGATATACTTATACTCCAGTGGCTTCAAGTGTATTGGCCGGTCTTAAGGCATCTGATGGCAGTTATTACAAGCGTGTGCAGGTAGGGATCAAACTGATGGAAGGAGAAGCGATTACAGAGGGGAAAAAGTCTTATAAGGTAAGTGAAGTTGGCCTAATAGCTATTTTGAATTATAAAGATTTTAATGTTCAGGCTGATACATTGAAAAATGAGTATGCACTAGTGTCATTGGAGGATTCTAATAATAAGATATGGGCTATAAATGGATATGTCAACGTACCTTTTACCTTTAAAACTAAAGAACAGCTGAACATGAATGATTTCCATTTATATGCTGTAGAAGCCAAGGAGGATACATTGGTGACAAGACTTCGACAGACCAAAGGGGCTGATGATGCTTATCAGACAGGAGGTGCTTTGATTAGTTTCCATATGCCTTTTAATGATATGGAATTTCGTGACATTTTCGATCAAGTAGTGCCTAAGAGTGATACTATTGTAGTTAAGGTGACTGCAAAGGGAGAAAATGACAAAGAACTTGTTTCTACAGTGAAATGTAGTGCTTCGAATATGCAAGGAAGTTATTAATAATACTTTATTATATAGTGAAATCCCCTTCAGTTACGGTTGAAGGGGATTTTTATTTAATGGAACTATGTGGTTCAATTTATAAGATAAGGGGGGGAAGAAATTTGACGGGGCCTACTTCTTATTTTCCTGTTCATATCTTTCTTTAGATTCAGTATATACCTTCTGCGTGTGAAAAGAGTTGACATGAATTTTTAAACGGTTCGATCTTTCTGCTGCCGTAATAACAACATATCACATTCGTTCCTGTTGCATAAGCCTTTTCTCTTCCCTGATTAAGCCTTTTTATACGGATGTATTCTATCTCCATAGCCTTTGGAGTTGTTTCCATAAGCTTTGGAGTTATCTCCCAAGGCTATGGAGTTAACTCCAAAGGCTTGCGGAGATAAAACAAACAGGAAGAAAACCCTTAACCATAGGGCAGGAAAGGTTTAGAGATATGGATAAGATCTTTTAAGGATGAATCTGATTATAAAGTTACGCATATGTATCAAAAACTTTGCAGGAACATGAAAGAAACGTCCTCTGATCATCTCCCGCAATGGGTGTAATTCCCTTTGGCAGACTTATTTTGGTCTGTCATACAAACCATCCCTAAAAAATGACGAGTGTTCATACAGGGTATCACAAACAACCGCATGAAAAAAATCTCCACTAAGTTTCTACTGCTCCGAAACAAGACTGTTTCAAGACGATAAATAATTAAAAAGCAAAAAACGGACGTACATTCCAATAAGCTTTTTTATCATATCCTTGCAAACAGACTCTATCCCAATTAGGATATTCAGGATCATCAATGTGCCAAAGTAACATCCAGCATCTGTCTTTATCATATTGGGAACTGCAACTGAAGCCAAGTCTGTAGGTATCACTAAACTGCGGTAACGAATTACCTACTTTAGATAACTGTATAGTCAATTTATCCAGTGTTTCTTGTCCCCATCCTGTGTCGTTTAGGCCGTTACTGGTTTCATTTCGAAAATCTCTTGGAGATTTTCCACAAATATTCACCAGCATATCAAACCATTGTCCGATACTCGGTACGAACCATGGACTGCGATTAAGTCCATCAGGAATTTTGTTACTGTTTCTATATTTTCTTATTGATTCAAAAGCACTGTAACTACCCTGTACATTAGCAGTATAATTCTTCAACATTTGTTCTGTTTCAGAATAACCGTTCATATTCTTCTCAATTTCATCATCTTTTGTCATTGGAGTAATCCCTTCTTCGATTCGTTCCATTCCCCCCCAACGACCGGTCCCTAAATTTTCAAACCCCATTACATAAGCATGATTCCAACCGTTTTCATTGCATTTTACATCTGTCATTTTTTTAGAATCGCAAGTAATGACCATTCCAATAGCATTCTGATAATCATATATTTTCCCGTTTTCTTCCAGCATGCCGTCTCCGGGATGTATCTCTATTCGTTTTTCGGTTTCATTCTGAAAGACAAAATCTCCGGGATAAAGTTTTCTTTCTGTGCTTCCTTTGCCGGGTACAGGGCTGATTACTTTCAGAGTATAGCATTTCCCAGAAGCAAAAGTGATGGAACTGCCCGAATAGTTTATCTTTGTATTCGTATTATTTCTGCCGTCGGCGGTTACATAGCTTCCGGTAATTCTGGCATTTTTTTGTGATGGGACAATGGCGCAGAATTTTACAGAATCGATCTGATATGGAGTAATGCCATTCAAGTTCACATTGATAGCTGCTGAGTCTGTTCCTAAAATTCTTGATTCTTTGTGGTAAACAAAACCTGCATTTTCGGGTGCAAAACAACCTATGTATGCTTGTGGTTGCAGCACAAGCAATGTAAATTGGTGTTTAAACTGCAGGTTCAGGATTATTCCGGAAGAATTGCCGGTAGTAGGTACGCCAGTAGCAATCAGCAGGTCGCTCACAGTATGCTTTTCTTTTGTGGATTGGTCTTTCGAAGGTTGCAGTTTCTCATTCCTGGTCAACGAAGCAATAGCTTCATCTGTATCCTTTGAAACATCTAGTGTGATATTCTTCCTATATGGATAGTATGCGATGTAACTCGCTCCATCATACCAATAGAGTGTCTTGCTGTTTTCAACCGGATTCCAACTATCATTTGACACGTTATAAACCAATGGGATATTGTTAATGTCATCCACTATTGTGCTATCTTTTATGGAGAATATACCAATAGAATCACCGTCTACAAATTCTGTTTTAAGATGTTCATCTGTCACAGAAGCACGTGTGGAAGGCTTTTCGGAACCGGGAACGTTTTCAAACCCGGTTGCTGTTGCTCGAACAGTGAGAGGAGTTCCATTGTAGCAGTCCGTTCTTTTTCCATTATTTGTTTCATTTTCGTCGGTGCATGCACTACAAATCAAGAGGATGCTCCAAAAGATTATGCCGGTGAAAGATTTCATTTTTCTTTGTTATTATCTTGTTTAAAATTAGCACCTTAGTACAAGGCTGATTTTTATTTGTCCCATTAATTCGTTATTTGTTTCTCTTCTGTTCCATTTACCGTTTCAGAATCCGTGCCTCCTTCCCATGATGCGATATCATTTTCTGACATCACGGAAATAGTTTTTCTTGAGATACCGATGGTATAACTTACAGAAGCTCCCGGATTCCAAGTGTCAGTAGAAGGTAAAGATTGATTTTCTATGCAGATAGCTTGAGTAATGGCATTATTATTTCCGTCTTTTGCCGCATATTGATAAGTGATGCTGAACTGACTTCCTTTTCCGGCAGGAAGCAGGAAAAAAGTAGCTAACAATTTCTTTTCTTCCGCAATAGTATTCGGTACAGGGAAATTGGTTATGTCAGCGGTAAAAGTTTCTTTCTTGTCAGGTGATGGAAATGCCCACAGCCAGCCTTTGTCGCTATCAGTCGTAGGAGTATAATAGGTCAGTATTCCGCTTTTTATTCCCGTAATGGAGAAAAAGGTTACGGACTTTTCCTCCGTATCATCATTACTTTTTACATAAACATTGATCTTGGTTAGTGTATGGCGCAGTTTAAAACTTACATTGCCATTGTTTTGATTCATAACCGGAGTTGCAGCGAGAAAATCTATCTGTTTGTTTTCGGCTGTGGGAACGGTATAACTCAACATCGGAAATCCATTTGAACTCTCTTTGTCTTGAACGAAAAAGTTGCTACTTGCTGTTTCATTTATATAAGGAGCATAAGCAAAGAAACTGATTTTATCTGTTGTTGAATTGTCCGGCCAGAACTTGACCGGACTATAAGACCATGTGCCGTCTGTTTGTTTACCAACAAGCTGGTTATACATGAAATTCGGTGTTGCGGCATCTTTATTGAAATTTCCGTGTGTGAAGTAGGCAAACACACCGATAGTTTCAAGATCACTTGTTGTGGTATACTCTTTAACAGATCTCATTACCGGAACGTTTCCTGAAAAGCTGATAGGGATATTTTCTTGGGGAAATTTGTTCGTACCCTCTTCCTGGGTACAAGCTCCCAATAACAAAGTTGCAGCAAGGAAAATGCCATACAATTGTTTCACCCTTATGCTTTCTGTTTTTCGATTCATGTTTCTTTTTCTATTTTATTGTACGTCCGTGCTTTTTTAACCGTAGTGACAGGGAAGAAACATTCAACCCTGTCCGGTCTGTTTTCTTTCCATAGCCAGTATGTATCATGTTTTGGCTGCAAAAGGAAATTATTTCTCTACATTAATATCAGAGTCGCTATCATCAGTCCAACCTTCCATATTATCCTCCACCGTAATCTTAATGGCATTCATCTTGATAGTCAATACGTAGGTATGTTTCGTTCCTTTCTTGAACGTATTTTTCGGTAGTGAAACTTCTTTGTTTGTTATGGTACTTGTCAGATTACTTGTGTCGGTCACTTTGGTTACGATGTCATAATTGATTTTCAGTTTTAAGTCACCTGCGTTGGTGGTACCGTTTTTGTTATTTACCGGAATAAAGTAAAGAGCTTCTGTATCTGAGAATAACGCGGTTGCATTCTGGTCATCACTTACATTGATAGAACTTTTATTATATCCCCATTGGTCGGTGGTTGTTTTATTTAAAAAATCACTCAGGTCTTGTTCTGTTGAAAAATAAGATGCGTCAGGAGATATGGCTTCCCAAGTGTCGTTATCGAATTTATAAACAGCCTTGTTGTAAAGTGTTGTACTTCCTGGATCTAACTTTAATCCCGTTACAAAAATTTTGGTATCAGTACCTAAGTTCACATCTGGCTTCACCTTGATATTGGCTATTTGGGTAAGTACGTGACTAAACTTGAACTGAACCGTCCCCTTATTACTTTCATTAGTTTGGTCTTGTATGGCAGTATGGCAGTCTGTTACCAAATCTATCATATCTTTCCAGTTATTAGAAGTCTTTACCTCAAAGGTGATTGTCGGAGCGCCTTTGGCATTCTGTCCTGATAAAGTTATTTTTTGGTCTGTTCCAACTTCCGGTTTGGATTCATAAGGCGCATAAGCAAAGAATGTTATTTTCTTATCATCTATTGGCCAAAAACGTAAATTAGTATATCCCCAACTATCAGAAGTCCATGTAGCATGTTCATTGTACATGAAATTAGGTGTTGTGTTTCCTTTTTCACTATTCCATCCCGCACTGCTTGTCTGATAGGCAAAAATACCGAAACCGGCATTTGCTTTCAATGTGGACGTTGTAGTTTCCGTTCCTCTGGTCTGTACTTCCGTATATACGTCCAACCCGATTGTCCGGTTCGTATCCGGATTCATTTCTGTCATTTCATTCTGTGAGCAACCAGCTATAGTCAGTGTTGCCATCACCATCAATAAACTTTTCACTTCCATTTTCTACTTTTTTTAAAATTAATATTATAACTACCCATATCTGTCATATATCTATATCGCTGTTCACTTCATCGTTCCATTTATCTACATCAGCGTCAAATCCTGAGCTACCTTCTGTTTTTACATTCGGCACGGTCTTTTCACATGCCATGTCAATAAAAACGCTCATAGTTCCGTCTTCTTCATCCAACCGTCTTATTGCCAAATCGTTAAAACTTTCTTCAAATATGGTCTTCCCGTCTACTAACTTTGCTTTCAGATGTAGGTTGTGTGGAATCTCTACATCGAAGCCGAACACACTAATAGTAGTGCTCAGCGTTCCTTCTGTTACCGAGCCGGAATCATAAATGGGATTGCTTAAGCGTAGCACTTGTGTTACTGTCTTTTCCGAATTTTGTTTCGAAACGAGAAATATGGATTCTGCAATGCCGTCTAATGTGCAGGTAGCTTTTCGTATGTTGTTCATTCCTTTGATACGGATTTTAACCGTTATTTTTTGAGTCAGTTTTTTGGGGGTGAAGCGTAAGTGACAACTATTTTCGTTCCTGGTGGAATTTCGGTTACTTTGTTGGGTAATGGCTGATGAATAGTTTTCCGGCATATCAGAAGTCACTTCAAAGCCTTCGATATAATCAGCGGCAAGTTCGTCAGGACTTTCCATAATAATTCTTTCAGAGGATGATTCGTTCCTTATTTCCATCTTCTTTACATAGGCTTCTAGCGTCTGGTAGTTTTCTTCTCCTCTGAAACAGAGGTTACCAAAATCATCGAATGAACGGTTGAAAAGGACGACGTTGTAACATCCTTCTTTCAAGCATAGGGTCTTGTATGTACGGTCACCCATCAGTGCTACAAAAGGAGTGCTGCCATCGGTAGGGTAGAATATGGCGGTAGCACCATAATCCTGCTCTTTTTCATTCAGTCCTGACTGACTCCAATCGGCACTGATTGTTATTGTTGCTTCGGGCGAATAAGTCAGTTCGCGTCGGTTACAGGCAACTAACAAGAAAACAAAAAGGTAAAGGATATATAATGTCGGGGATATTCTCATTTTGCACCTCCTTTCTTTGCCTTGTGTTTGAGTAGCCATACCAGTGTATGGTAATTCCTAGAAACGGATGTATAACGATAAGTGGCTATATTTATGGTTTGAAGTACGTTCAATAGGGATATTTGCAATAATGGGCGACTAAATTCATATGAGAAAAGGATTCTTGTTTCTTTGTTTGGTAAAAGGCGGATGAGTTGTACTTTTTCCAGCTTATTAAGTAAATCTTTCCATTCTTCGTTTTGAAGGAGGAATTTGACCGGTTGCAGAACTTTGCTAGAAGAAAGGTCATGCAGTACGGCGATGGCTATTTGTGCACGTGTATATACGGATAACATGATAAACTTACTTTGTTAAGTCATTACTTACCAAGTAATAGCTTATATTTTTCTCACAGGGTGAGGAAAAGCGTTTTCTTATTCTGTATTTAATAAGAAAAAACATTTCGTCGGATAGAAAAAGATGTAAGAAATATGATTCCGTTTTTGAGATGTCAAAAATGGAAAGAGGTGTCGTGTAATTTTGTAAATTAGTTAAAGTACTGACAGATGCAATATTGTGCTTGTGCTTATGTGTTTTTCTATAATTGAATAAAATATAGTGGATTAATACAGATTTATAAGCTTTTTCTTTGGATTTATGAGGAAATATTCCCTACTTTGTGAAAGTAATCATCCATTACTTGGTAAGTAATTCTTCTTTTATTTGAATGGCTGTCATATGATATTCCTCATGCCACTTCCTTTTCTCCATTATGTGCTACTACCGAGATTATCAGTTCGTCATTGGCTATATCTACCTTTTCGTTTTCAAATGGTTTCAAGTAAGTTTCTGTCACCTTAATGGAAGAGTGTCCCAATGCCTTGCAGATAATACCGATATTTACTCCTGCATGAAATGCTAATGTCGCCCATGTATGGCGCGGCGTGTATGAACTGAGCTTTACATCAGGCAGTAACAATGTCGCTATTTTTTCTAGCTTCAAGTTGAAGTTGCGCAGTACTCGGAGATAGTTCATATATAGCTCTTTATCTTTTTTTATTTTTCCATTTTTCTGACTCTGTTCCTTTGCTGCGTTTTTTTTGTCTAGAATCGGAAATAGATAAATGGAATCATAATTCATATTCTTGAACTTCTCTATCAGTTTCATTGCTTCTTTAGGAATGCGCACTGTTATCTGTCGTCCTGTTTTGTGACGGCTATATACAATATATTTTCCTTTCACATCTTGTTTTCGTAGATGGGCAAGGTCAATGAATGGCATTCCCCGGAATAGAAACATTAGTAAGAAATATGCCAATGCACATTGCATCTCTTTGGGCAATTTTTCTATATCGGTGTGCAGTAGTGTATTCATTTGTTTTGTATCCAGTGCTCGTTTGGTCTGTGATTCTACCTTTGTGTATACATTATCGAATAGCTTCGGGTTATAAGGCAATATTTTTTTATCGGCAAGTCGGTTATATACAGCTTTCAGGGTTCGCATATAGGTTGATATAGTATTCAAACTCAGGCCTTTCGGTACTCCATGTTTTCTATCTGACCTTTTCTTGTCGGTCTTTTTGTTTCTTGTTCCTTCCAGTCTCATCCATTCCTCATACTCTTTTAACCTGCCAGATGTGAAAGCTTCATCTATTGGCACAGGTGTTCCTTTTCCTCCGTAAAACTCCGTAACGGATTTCAGTGTATAAGTATATGTATGTACTGCTGACCATTTTTTGTCTATTTCCAACTGTTTGATTACTACTTGCATGTAAGATGCCAAGTCTGGTAATTTTATGGCTTTTGCCACTTCTGCATTTTTTTCTTTGTCATCCATAATACTTTGATTTTAATTTCGCATCGTGCATAATTTCTGTAACAGCTATGCCGATGGGAAAGTTTTGGGATGCGAAATTTTTATTTTGACCTAATGAATTTAGAATATCACTGGTTGAATATATCGAAAGATAAGCATATATTCTCCGGAAGTTATCTTTCTTTTTGATTAAGGTATAGAAGAATTTCTCTAAATGTATTATTATGAGATGAAATAATCTTCGAATCAAATAAAGAAAGTCTGAATCTATAATAAAAGTAGGCTTATTTTTTTGATTCCCCCAAGAGAAGTATGCGTTTTTTTATTCGTTTATTCCAGTGAATTAATTACCTTTGCATTTCATTGAAGTTGAACTGAGGTAAATAGATTAGGCATTGAATTACAAAGATTTATTTAAACGAGTAATATCGCTGATTTCATCTCCGGCAAAAGCATGGGAGGAAATTGGCAAGGAAGAGGATAGGCGTAAAGTGCTGGGAGCATTTGTTTATCCCATGATAGGTTTATGCGGATTGTCCGTTTTTATAGGTACATTCATTGGGAATACGGCAGGGGTCGCTGCTTTCCAGATAGCAATGACACGATGTTGTGCTATATTTGTATCCTTGTTCGGAGGATATTTTTTGGCGGCATACGCCATAGACCAGTTGGGCAAGAAACTGTTAGGACGTGAAGACCAGTATGAACTAAATCAGCAGTTTGTAGGTTATTCTATGGTAGTGACTTTTGTGCTCGATATTGTCAGTGGGTTGTTCTCTATTTCCATTCTCCATTGGATATTGCAATTTTATACTATATTCGTGGTGTTCGAGGGTGCACGTACCCTGATGAAGGTAAATGAAGAGAAACTGACACGATACACCTTGATTGCTTCAGTTATTATAATTGTTTGTCCGGCATTGATTGCCGCTGTGTTTAATGAGTTATCTGTTATTTTAAATTAATGAAACCGACTCCTATTAATATAAAGAATAAGCGTGCATCGTTCGATTATGAATTTATCGATACGTACACGGCAGGTATCGTGCTCACGGGAACCGAGATAAAGTCCATCCGTTTGGGCAAAGCCAGTCTGGTAGATACCTATTGTTATTTTGTGCAAGGCGAGTTGTGGGTGAAGAATATGCACATAGCCGAATACTTTTACGGCTCATACAATAACCATTCTGCCCGTCGCGAACGTAAATTGTTGTTGAATAAGAAAGAACTGCGGAAATTGGAAGAAGCCGGAAAGAACCCCGGTTTTACGATTGTCCCTGTCCGTCTGTTTATTAATGAGAAAGGACTGGCGAAGCTGGTTGTCGCATTGGCTAAAGGTAAGAAACAATATGATAAGCGCGAGTCATTGAAAGAGAAGGACGACCGTCGCGAAATGGACCGTATGTTTAAAAGGTAAGTGAAATCCGTGTTATCCGTACCCCAAAAATAGACTTATGGCTACATTAAAACAACTAATTGACGAGAGAGTTCTCATTCTTGATGGTGCAATGGGAACTATGATACAAAGGTATAATTTGTCTGAACAGGATTTCCGGGGAGAGCGTTTTGCTGAGATGCCCGGACAGATGAAGGGCAATAATGACTTGCTTTGTCTTACCCGCCCTGATGTGATAAAGGATATCCACCATAAATATCTGGAAGCAGGGGCTGATATTATTGAAACAAATACGTTCAATGCCCAACGGGTTTCGATGGCAGATTATCATATGCAGGATTTGTGCCGTGAGATTAATCTGGCCGCTGCCGGACTTGCTCGCGAAATGGCTGACGAATATACCGCGAAGACCCCTCATAAACCTAGATTTGTAGCAGGTTCGGTAGGTCCTACCAACAAAACTTGTTCCATGAGTCCGGATGTCAATAATCCGGCCTTGCGTGCTTTGACATACGATGAACTGGCCGCTGCCTATCAGGAACAAATGGAAGCTTTGCTGGAAGGAGGAGTGGATGCGCTTCTGATAGAAACCATTTTCGATTCCCTGAATGCCAAAGCGGCCATTTATGCTGCGGAAACGGCAATGAAGAAGATAGGGCGTGAGGTTCCTCTTATGCTTTCTGTTACTGTTTCGGATATTGCAGGACGTACTCTTTCGGGGCAAACATTGGATGCTTTTCTGGCATCCGTACAGCATGCGCCTATTTTTTCTATCGGCCTGAACTGCTCGTTCGGAGCGAAACAATTGAAACCTTTTCTGGAAGGGCTGGCTGCACGGGCACCTTATTATATAAGTGCCTATCCCAATGCCGGACTTCCTAACAGTTTGGGACAGTATGACCAGACTCCGGAGGAAATGGCTTCAGAAGTGAAGGAATATATCGATGAAGGATTAGTAAACATTATCGGTGGTTGTTGTGGTACAACGGAGGAATATATTGCAAAATATCAGGAATTGATCGTTTCCGGTTCTGCCTGGGTATCTCCTCATATCCCTGCCACCACTCCTGAGAGGCTGTGGCTTTCCGGGTTGGAGCTGTTGGAGCAGACTCCCGAAATGAATTTTATTAATGTAGGCGAACGGTGCAATGTGGCCGGATCCCGTAAGTTCCTCCGTTTAATCAATGAAAAGAAATATGAGGAAGCGCTAAGTATCGCTCGCAAGCAGGTGGAAGACGGTGCTTTGGTGATTGATGTAAATATGGATGACGGTTTGCTGGACGCCCGGGAGGAGATGACTACTTTCTTGAATCTGGTCATGTCCGAACCCGACATAGCCCGTGTACCTGTTATGATTGACTCTTCCAAGTGGGAAGTCATTGAGGCCGGACTGAAATGCCTGCAAGGAAAGTCCATTGTCAATTCTATTTCTTTGAAGGAAGGGGAGGAGATATTTATAGAACATGCCCGTCTGATAAAAAAACTGGGAGCTGCCGTTGTAGTGATGGCTTTCGATGAAAAAGGACAGGCAGATACTTTTGAACGTAAGATTGAAGTCTGTGCCCGTGCTTATAAAATATTGACAGAACAGGTGGATTTTAATCCTCATGATATCATTTTCGACCCTAATGTACTGGCTGTGGCTACGGGTATTGAGGAACATGATAATTATGCGGTGGATTTTATCAAGGCTACCGGATGGATCAAAAAGAATTTGCCCGGTGCACACGTCAGTGGTGGCGTGAGCAACCTGTCGTTCTCCTTCCGTGGAAATAACTATATCCGTGAGGCGATGCATGCCGTGTTTCTTTATCACGCTATCCGTCAAGGTATGGATATGGGTATTGTAAATCCTGCTGCTTCGGTGCTCTATACGGATATTCCTGCTGATGTGCTGGAACGGATAGAGGATGTGGTCTTAAACCGTAGGCCCGATGCTGCCGAACGTTTGATAGAGACTGCTGAGGCGTTGAAAAATACGGCGACCGGAACAGAAGCGGTGAAACAGGATGTGTGGCGTGAAGAACCGATGGTAGAGAAACGGCTTCAGTATGCCTTGATAAAAGGCATTGGCGATCATTTGGAAGAGGATTTGGCAGAAGCGGTTAAACTGTATCCTAAAGCAGTGGATATTATTGAGGGTCCGCTAATGGAAGGTATGAATAAAGTCGGAGAATTGTTTGGAGCAGGGAAAATGTTTTTACCGCAAGTTGTGAAGACTGCCCGTACCATGAAAAAGGCGGTAGCGATTTTGCAGCCGCTTATTGAGGCCGACAAACAGGAAGGTGTCCGCAGTGCAGGAAAAGTATTGATGGCTACCGTAAAAGGGGATGTGCATGATATTGGGAAGAATATCGTATCAGTGGTCATGGCTTGTAATAACTATGAAATTATAGACCTTGGCGTGATGGTTCCTGCCGAAATGATAGTCAGGAAGGCTATAGAGGAAAAGGTGGATATAATAGGATTAAGCGGGCTGATTACTCCATCATTGGAAGAAATGGCGCATGTGGCTGTAGAGTTAAAGCGTGCGGGGCTGGACATTCCCATTATGATTGGAGGAGCCACTACTTCCAAGCTACATACTGCCTTGAAAATAGCACCTGTTTATGGAGGTCCGGTCATTCACATGAAAGATGCTTCACAGAATGCCTTGGTAGCCGCCCGTTTGCTGAATCCGGAATCTTCTTTTGAGTTTGTGGAAAGGCTGAACAAAGAATATGAGGATCTTCGTCTGAAAAACAGTGCCAAGCAGGTAAAAACGGTATCTTTGGAAGAAGCTCAGAAAAATAAATTGAACCTTTGGTCATAAAGAAGTGTCCCCCAAAAAGTTAAACACAAAACTTTTTGGGGGCACTTCATAAAATTACGACTTTTTTTATCTGCCCATTTTATTCGAAAGAATAAGAAGCTATTTGCTAGCAAACAAAACAGTATCCCGCCTGAAATAACCCATTATATTAGGCGGGATACTGTTTTATGTTATGGATATATTTCTAGGACTGCTTAGAATTTACTGAGAAACTCTTCCGCTTTTTCCAGATTTTCGGGTTTGCCGATATCAAGCAATTGCAAGTCATCTTCTACATAGCACTGGATGTCGACCCTGTGACATATGGAGAGATAGAAATCGATAATGGAATATTTTCCTTTGGGAAGGAGATGTAAAATTTTAGGGGTGGTCACTTGTATTCCGCTATAGGCGTATTCCTGGTATTCCCCTTCTCTATACCGGAATCCTGCCGGTTTGGTTTCCATGGTGTCCTTATTGACCCAGCCACATAACAGATTGTCGTCATTAAACAACAGGTAACGGGAGGTCTTGCGCTGGCTGACTAAAAGGGTGGCATTGATGTTAGGACTATGCTGGTGATAATACATCAGACTTTCAAAATCGCAATTGGAAAGGATATCTACGTTGTGGAGCAAGTAGCATTCTTTCCGCATAACTCCTAAGGTTTTTTCGATTATCTCTTCCTCATCCATCCCTTTGTTCAGATTTTCGAATATCAGTTCATACGGGGTTTCGCCTTTTTGGGTAAACATATTCTCAGGATGGTATAATAAATGGTATGCTTTTTCCAAACCGCCGCCGGTATCAAGCAGGCAGTCTGTTTCGTCCGAGATTTGTATGTTGACTCCAAAGTTCTGGTTAGCTTCCAGAAAAGCAAGAATCTGATTGGAAAAGTGGTGTACATTGATCACTATTTCATCAAATCCTGCTGCTTTCAGCTTTAAGATGATGTGCTCTAACATGGTTTTTCCACCTACCGTTACTAAAGCTTTGGGACGGGTGTCTGTTATAGGTTTAAGTCGGCTGCCTAGTCCGGCGGCAAAAATCATTGCTTTCATAATGTTCTTTCAAATGTTTGTTCTATATTCTGCTCACGGTGTATGAGTTCTACTTTTACACCGAATTTTTTATTGATATGTTCTGCCATGTGTTGCGCTGAATAAACAGAACGGTGTTGTCCGCCTGTACAGCCGAAACATACAGACAGATTGCTGAAACCTCGTTCCATGTATCTTTTTACTGAAGCATCCACTAAAGAATAGGCAGCATTTAAAAATGGGAATATTTCCCCGTCTTCTTCCAAAAAACGAATAACAGGCTCGTCTAACCCGGTGAAAGGTTTGTAACGTTCATATTTTCCGGGATTGTTTACGGCACGGCAGTCGAAAACATACCCGCCACCGTTGCCTGTGGGGTCGTTGGGTATTCCTTTTTTGTAGGCAAAACTCATAACCTTCACAGTGAGTTGCCGTTTTTTTAAGTCATCTTTAAATTGTTTCAGTTCGGTCAGGTCTTTTAGTACGGAACACAGGTAGGAATATTCGGGGTATTCATTATGAAGCAATTGTCGCAGGTTCTCGATGGCGTATGGTACACTTTGGATGAAATGTGGCTTCTTTTCGAAATAGCCACGGAAACCGTAGGCTCCCAATACCTGCAAGGTGCGGAAGAGTACGAAGTGACGCAACTGGCTAAAGAAATAATCACGGTCTACTGGTTTGTATTTGGAGAGGGCGTCTATATATTCTTCCAACAGTTCGTTGCGCAGGGTTTCGGGAAATTTAGCTTTAGCCTGCCATAAGAAAGAGGCTACGTCATAGAAAAACGGTCCTTTACGTCCTCCCTGGAAATCAATGAACCAGGGTGCTCCATCCTTTATCATCACGTTTCTGCTTTGGAAATCCCGATACATAAAGGTGGCGGAAGAGCTGCGTAACAGTACATCACTCATTTTTTGAAAGTCATCTTCCAGCTTGTCTTCTTGAAACTCCAGGCCGGTAGCTTTCAAAAAGCAGTATTTAAAATAGTTCAAGTCCCAAAGGATAGAACGTTGGTTGAATTCGGCTTGGGGATAACAGTGTGAAAAATCAAAGCCGTCTGCTCCGGCAAATTGGATAGAAGGCAGTAGGCGGATGGTCTTGCGCAGCAATTCTTTTTCCTCTTCGGAGAAGACGCTGGTCGCCCGCCCTTTTTCAATAGCGTTGAACAACAGGATATCTCCTAAATCTTCTTGCAAATAACAATTCTTGTCTTCAGAACAGATGTATACTTCTGGAACAGGAAGACCTTTCTTGCGGAAGTGTGCTGCCATATAAAGAAAGGCTTCGTTTTCTTCTTTGGCAGTGCCGTATACGCCAATCAGTTTTTGGGTTCCGGTCAGCCGGAAATAACGCCTGTTGGAACCGGATGAGGGTAATTCTACAATCTCTTCGGGTACTTCTCCGAGATAGGTTTGATATAGGTTCTGTAAATCCTCTGTAATCATAATCATATTTTGGAACAAAGATATATATTATTCTCCCTTTCTTGGCTGATTTGCAAAGAAAGTTAATGCTTTAGTTCCAAATTATGAGAAAATTACTTGTTTTTACTCTTTCATCCGTATCAGTGCATTTGAAATGATGGCAGTCACTCCGCCTGTTGTAATGCCGGATGAGAAAATATTCTTTATTGATTCCGGAAATTGACATAGTATTTCAGGAACCATTTCTACACTTAAACCTAAAGCGAAACTAAGTGCGATGACTAATGTTGCTTTCCGGTTGATCTTCTGTGCTGCGATAATACGAATGCCTGCTGAAGCTACTGTTCCGAACATCAGTAAAGTAGCGCCTCCCAATACAGGTTCGGGCATTAGGGAGAAAATTAATCCTACACTGGGAAATAATCCTAATAGAATAAGAAAACCTGCAATGTAATAGCCTACATATCGGCTGGCTACTCCTGTCAGTTGTATCATACCGTTATTTTGCGCGAAAACGGAGTTTGGAAAAGAGTTGAGAATACCTGCCATCATCGAATTGAATCCGTCTGCCAAAATTCCTCCCGAAGCACGTTTGATGAATGTTTTTCCTTCTACAGGTTCTCCTGATATCAGTGAGTTGGCAGTAATGTCTCCATAGGCTTCTATGGCTGTTATCAAGAATACTAACCCCAAAGCTATGAATGCGGAAAAGTCGAAATCCAGTCCGTATTTAAATGGGAGGGGAATATTGAAACCACCAAAACTTTGTACTGCCGAGAAATCAATTCTACCGAGTCCCCAGGCAACTAAATATCCTATAATCAGACCGATAACGATGGAACTCATACGTAGGTAGCGGTTGGAACTTCTATTAAAAAGGATAATGAGGATAAGTACCAGCAGAGCTAGACCTAGATTCTCAAAACTTCCGAAAGTGCCGTTGCTTTGGGCGGAAACACCCCCGCCACAAGCTGTGATACCTACTTTTATCAGGCTCATTCCAATCAAAGTGACTACAATGCCCGATACCAGAGGGGTGATTATTTTACGGGTATATTTTAAGATGCGGCTGATGACCATCTCTACAGATGATGCCACGATGCAAGTGCCGAAAATCAGTGGAAGTCCGCCCAGCATACCTGCCGAGATGATGGGACCGATAAATGAAAAACTGGTTCCTTGGATACATAAGAGACCGGTGCCGATGCCTCCTATCCGTCTGCATTGGATAAAGGTAGAAATACCTGAGGCAAAGAGAGACATGGATACTAGGAAACTGGTGGTTTCCAAATCCAGTTTTAATGCTCCAGCGATGATAAGAGGCGGAGTGATGATGGCTACAAAAATAGCAAGCAAATGCTGTATGGCAGCAAAAATGGCCTCTCGTACAGGGGGGCGGTCGTTCAATCCGTAAATCAGTCCGGTATTGGATTGGGCGGTTTGAGATTCCTGCATGGGGTTATCTTATTTTGATTTCACAATTGTCCAGACTTTCAATGATGGCCAATGATTCTACGCGGATACCTGCATTACGCAAATAATCTCCGCCATGTTGGAATGCTTTTTCGATGATGAATCCCATTCCGGACAGTTCGGCTCCGGCTTTTTCTACCAAATCGATGATACCCTTGGCTGCATTGCCGTTGGCGAGAAAGTCGTCAATAAAAAGAACACGGTCTCCTTTGGACAGGAAATCTTTACTGACACATACATCATAAGAACGGTCTTTAGTAAATGAATATACACTGGTGGTGAGCATATTTTCCATTGTGACGGGTTTCTTTTTCTTGGCGAAGACAACAGGAAGTTCCAGTAAGTAGCCTACCATGATGGCGGGAGCTATACCACTGGCTTCGATGGTCATAACTTTATTGATATTGGTAGAGGCGAAACGGCGTACAAATTCTACAGCAATGGATTTCATGAGGATAGGATCCATTTGGTGATTGATGAAATTGTCTACTTTCAGTATTCCTCCTTCGAAACATTTTCCGTCCCGTAAAATGCGTTCTTTTAATGCTTTCATTCAAACTGTATTTTATAAATGAGTCGCAAAAGTACGTATTTTGCTGCATTATGCCAAACGTTTGTACAACTATCTCTACAGAAGCCTATTTACTTAATGATCAGGAAAGCCGGAATAAATAAGCCTGTGGAAGCATAAGCTGGTGTGGATTAAAGAATGTTTATTTCCACAAACTTTAGTTTATATATTTGGTGTGTACTTCTTTTCTTGATAATTTAGTTCTCAATATAATTTTCTTAGTTTAGTATTCTTACTTAGCGAAGATATTCTAATGGGAGGAAATGACTGAATATGATGTATATTTTTCTTGTCTTTTATGATATCTGTCGGTAGGTAAACATTTAAATTTAACCATTATGAAAAAGATATTTTTATCACTTGTATTCCTTTTTGGTGTAGGAACTTTTGTCATGGCTGATGATACCATGAAAGTAAAGAATGATACAGTTGCCGTTGAAGACGGATTTAAAAACATAGACCTGAAAGAGGTTCCTCAATCTGTTAAAGATGCCATAGCCAAAAAATATCCCGAATCAACTCTTAAAAGTGCTTCTCTTTCTCTGAAAGAAGAAGGGGTGAAGGCATATAGAATAATATATGTAACCAAGGAAGGGGTTGAAAATAGTATTCTTATTAATATAAAGACGGCTCCTGCTAAAACGGCTCCTGCTACAAAGTAGTTTGACAGGTAGTATAGAATTGAATGTTTTATTAATATATTGAAAGCCACCTTGCTATGGTGGCTTTTTTTGATGGGATAAGTTTTTTTCCTGTCGGATTTAGATTTTATATGTATCAAAGAACAGGTTGAATTTGTAAGAAATAGGCTATATGCTTATATTTGAACATAGTTTAAAATCAAGTTTATAATCAAATAGAAAAAGTATGAAAAGACAATTATTTACAGTGTTAGTGTGCATGACGATGTTTGCTGTTGCATCTTGTGGCGAAAAGAAAGGAAAGGATAAATTCGAGGAGCGTATAGAAAAAGCCAAAGAATCGGTTGAAGATGTGGTGGATGATGCCAAAGATCAAATTGAGGATAAAGCTGATGAGGTTGGGGAAACCTTGGATAAAGCTAAAAGCAAGATAGAAAAAGCCAAAAAGAAACTTGATGAGGCTAATAGAGATTGAGAAAAATTGATTATGGATGAATGGAAAGAGATTGTCGGCTGATTTATATTAAACCAGCCGACTTAATTTATATTTCTAGACCTTTGTTCACCATTTGTTATAATGGATATTTTCGGTCTTGAATTTGTCTTTAGCTTCTTCCCGATGTTGTGGATAACCTACCGGAATCAAATTGAAAGGAATGATATGGTCTGGTAAAGACAAGACTGACCTTACCTTTGCAATGCGGTCGTTCTCCGGATAGACCGCAGTCCATACCGCTCCCAACCCCATTGATTCTGCTGCCAGCAACAAATTTTCGGATGCGGCAGAGCAGTCCAGCATCCAGTACCTATCTGTTTCTCCGTTCAGGGCTTTGCTTAAATCACCACAAACCACGATGGCTAGCGGAGCCTGTGCCGTCATCTTGGCATAAGGCAGTTCGGCGGCCAGTTTATCCAATACTTTACGGTCATCCACTACCACGAAAGCCCAGGGCTGCTTGTTTACTGCTGTCGGTGCAGCCATGGCAGCTTTTACTAATAAATCCACTTTTTCTTTTTCTATCGGTTGGGGTGTATAGGTCCGGACGCTCTTTCGGGCAAAGATATTTTCTATAGCCGTGTTCTTTCCTGTTTCTTCTTTTTTTGCTTCCATATTGTTACAACCTCCTGTAATTAGTAATGTTATTGAAAGAGTAACAGTTGTCAGAGTTTTAAAGATTGTTGCCGCAGTCATTTTTATTATTGATTAATAATTGAGATGGAATTCTACCACAGCTTCAATTCCTTTGCGGAATATATCCAGAGAGAAGTTTTCATTGGGCGAATGGATGGCGTCACTTTCCAATCCGAATCCCATGAGAACGGTCTTTATACCTAGGATTTGTTCAAAATCGCTGATGATAGGAATACTTCCTCCACGGCGTACGGCAAGTGGTTTTTTTCCGAATGCCTTAGCAAAGCCTTTTTCGGCAGCCTGGTAGGCGGGCAAGGTGATGGGGCATACATATCCTTCGCCTCCGTGCATCGGGGTTACTTTTACTTGTACATATTCCGGAGCGATAGACTGGATATAGTCCACAAACAATTGGGAAATTACAGCGTGGTTTTGATGTGGAACCAGTCGGCACGATACCTTGGCATATGCTTTTGAGGGAAGTACTGTTTTTGAACCTTCGCCTGTATATCCGCCCCAGATGCCACAAATGTCAAAAGAGGGACGGCAGCTGTTACGTTCTAAAGTAGAATATCCTTTTTCACCTTTCAGTGCTTTTACACCGATGGCTTCCATGTATTTTTTTTCGTCGAAAGGAATTTGTGCAATCATCTCACGTTCGGCTGCCGGTACTTCCTCTACATCGTCATAGAAATGGGGGATAGTGATGTGTCCGTCTTCGCCAATGACTTGGGCTAACATACTGCACAGGGTATTGATAGGATTGGCTACCGCTCCGCCGAAGTGTCCGGAATGAAGGTCACGGTTCGGACCGGTCACTTCTATTTCCCAATAAGCCAGTCCTCGTAAACCTGTGGTCAGAGAGGGAAGATCCGCGTCTAGCATACTGGTATCCGAAACAAGAATTACATCGGCTTTCAGCAATTCCTTATGTTCCTTGATGAAGGTATTCAGACTGGGAGAACCTATTTCTTCTTCACCTTCGAAAATAAATTTCACATTGTGTTTCAGCAGTCCGTTTTTTACTACGTATTCGAATGCTTTTACTTGGATCATGGCTTGTCCTTTATCATCGTCAGCTCCACGTGCCCAAATGTGTCCGTCACGAATTTCAGGTTCAAAAGGCTGGCTTTTCCACAGGTCCAACGGCTCGGCAGGCATTACGTCATAGTGGGCATAAATCAATAGGGTAGGAGCATCATTGCTTACATGCTTTTGTGCAAATACCAATGGATTGCCTTGTGAGGGCATTACCATGGCTTCGTCTGCTCCGGCTGTCAACAAAAGTTCTTTCCAACGTAAGGCACAGGCCAGCATATCGTTTTTATGTTCGGGTAAAGCACTGATACTGGGAATACGGATGAGGCTGAAAAGTTCCTCCATGAAGCGTGCTTCATTTTCTTTAATGTATTGTTTTATTTCCATAATTGAATGATTCTTATAGTTGTGTAGTTCTGTCTATCAGATAATAATCCAAAATGGTCATGGCAGCCATGGCTTCTACAATGGGGACGGCACGCGGCAGTACGCAGGCATCATGACGCCCTTTGGCTTTCATGGTCGTGTCTGTGCCGTTGATATTTACTGTATGTTGCTCCATCAGAATTGTGGCAACTGGCTTGAATGCCACACGGAAGTAAATGTCTTGCCCGTTGCTGATGCCTCCTTGTATTCCTCCGGAATAATTACTTTTTGTTTCTACTCTTCCGTTATTATTATAAAATACATCATTCTGCTCACTGCCTTTTAGCTCCATGGAGTCAAAACCTTGTCCGTAAGAGAAACCTTTTACGGCATTGATACTTAACATGGCATTTCCTAGTGCGGCATGTAACTTACCGAATACGGGTTGCCCTAGTCCGATAGGGCATCCTTTGATGACGCAACTCACTACCCCGCCTATTGTATCGCCTTCTCCTTTGATTTTCCAGATAAGTTCTGCCATTTCCTTGGCTTTTTCCGGATCGGGACAACGCACATCGTTTGTTTCTATCAAGTCGAGGTTATAGCTTTTGTAATCTTTATCAAGTTTGACAGGTCCTACCTGTGAGGTATAAGCTGTGACACTGATTCCTAGTTGTTTCAATGCCAATTTGGCTAAAGCTCCTGCTACTACACGTGAAATGGTTTCTCGTGCTGATGAACGTCCCCCGCCACGGTAGTCACGGATTCCGTATTTTTGCATATAAGTATAATCTGCGTGTGAAGGGCGGAACAGATTCTTGATATTCTCGTAGTCGTTTGAATGTTGGTTCTTGTTCCATACCACAAATCCGATGGGGCAGCCGGTGGACTTGCCTTCGAATATACCTGAAAGGAATTCCACTGTATCAGGCTCCTTGCGGCTGGTGGTAAGTAATGACTGTCCGGGACGGCGGCGGTTCAGTTCCTGCTGAACGAAATCCATATCAATCTTAATACCGGCAGGGAAGCCGTCAATGACGCCGCCTACTCCCGGTCCATGGGATTCACCGAAACTGGTTAACCGGAAAATATTACCAAATGAATTGAACATATTGCTTGTAGTTTTAAAAGTTTCTTTCCGTAAAGATAATGATTTTAGGGATAATATACTTGATTGTTGCTGAAAAATTAGCAGAATGGATAAAAATGGGGTACGGATTGTATGAATTTTACAGTTTGGAATAAGAAAAACTGTAAAATTCATACAATCCGTACCCGGAAACTGTTTCTTAAGGATGGAAACAGGTATCTTTTACGAGTTAGAATTCTACCTTAGGTGCTTTATCGGCTCCTTCCTCAGATTCAAAATATGGGCGTTTGTCAAATCCGAACATGCCAGCAAGCAAGTTACGGGGGAAAGTACGGATGGCTGTGTTATATGCCCGTGCTGTGTCATTGAATCTTTTGCGTTCTACGCTGATCCGGTTTTCTGTACCTTCCAATTGTGCTTGCAACTCTTTGAAGTTCTCATTGGCTTTCAAGTCGGGATAAGCTTCGGTGATAGCGAGCAGGCGGCTCAATGCACTACCTACTTCGCCTTGTGCCTTTTGATAGGCCTGCATTTTTTCGGGAGTCAGGTCATCGGCGCTGATCTGCATCTGAGTGGCTTTGCTACGGGCGTCTACTACGGCTTGAAAAGTTTCTTTTTCGTGTGAGGCGTATCCCTTTACTGTATTTACCAGGTTGGGTATTAAATCAGAACGGCGTTGGTACTGGTTTTCTACATTGCTCCACGCTGTGCTGACAGATTCATCCATTTTTACCATACCATTATAAGAGGTTATTCCCCAAATGGCAATTAATACAATGACTACTATTACAATAATCGTTGACTTTTTCATATGTATATACTATTAAAATTATGAATATTCTTGTTCTTAAAAACGGCTTCCGGCTCCTCCGCCTCCAAAGCTTCCACCTCCGAAACTTCCTCCGCTAAATCCGCCTCCACTTCCACCGTGGCCACCAAAAAATCCTCCTCCCATTCCGCCTATAAACGGCCCTCCTCCTCGGGGGCCTTTGTAATTTTCATCTCTCGACCGTTCTTTCCGTCTGAGGATATGTCCGCAATTTCTGCATTTATATACTACTTCTTCAGTCTTTGTTCCGTTACTTCGGTCTATAACTTTGGAAGAAAGACGTTGCAGTTTGTGTTTTTTGCAGTGGGGGCAGCGTGTTTTACGCCAGTTTGCATACAATCCGATGCCAATAAATCCTCCGAAAATCACAAAAAAGATGATAATGAATTCCAAGGGATCATCTTCGCTTTCGTCATTGCCGATATTTTCCATGGAACCGTCCAGGTAGCCGTTTACGGCCCGTATTCCTGCTACCATTCCGGCGTTCCAGTTATTGTCCTTGAAATAGGGCAGCATATAGCGGTTCTGAATCCGTTTGCAGATGGCATCCGGCAATATCCCTTCAAGGCCATATCCGGTAGCGAATTGCACACACCGCTCGTCGGTGGAAAGCAAGATGACCAATCCATTGTCACGTTCTTTTTGTCCTACGCCCGTTTCCTGTCCCAGCCGGTGGGCAAAATCAAAACAATCACCTCCCTCTATGCCTGTTACCGCTACCACTAATGTCTGTATACCTGTTTTTTGCTCTAAAGCGTAGAGGATGCTGTCCATAGTGGTGACAGCGGTGGATGAAAGGATACCGTCGGGATTGCTGACGTAGCGGGTACGGTTTTGCAAATGTACCATCGGTATGTCTTTTATGGCATATTCTTTGGCTTGAAGCTGGACGGAGCCTAGAAGCATGAAAAAAGTAAGTAAAAATGTCAATTTTCTCATTGGATGTATTTGTCTACAAATGCTTTTACTTTTTGGGTATATTCTTCAGTATTGAACAGATAGGAATGTGCATGGTCTGCTTCCGGAACTATCCATAATGCTTTGGGCTGAGGTTTTGCCTCATACAATTTGTACACCATCCATGTGGGTACGTAGTCATCTTTATCACCATGGATAAAGAACATGGGCAGATGGCATCGGGCTACCTGTTTCAATGCGGATGCTTCTTTGAACCCCCATCCATATTCCAGCTGGCATAACCAGTCGGCGGTGTACATTAACGGGAATTGAGGCAAGCCGAATTGTGCTTTCAGTTCTTTGGAAAATTGGTCCCATACGCTGGTATATCCGCAGTCCTCGACAAAACATTTCACATAGTCGGGTTGCGGTTCGCCCGAAACCATCATAGTGGTGGCTGCACCCATCGAGATTCCATGTACTACCATGCTGGTGCTGTCACCGTAAATTCGATTGGCAACCTCCATCCATTGTGTTACATCTTTGCGGTCTAACCATCCCATTTGTATGGCATTTCCACCGCTCAGGCCAGTGTCGCGTAAATCTGGTAGGAGGATGTTGAAATCCAGTTTTTTATTGTATAGATAACCTATCATCATCATGCGGATGGCATTGTCTGTATACCCGTGTACTATAACTGCGGTTTTGGCTGTCGGGCGGCTGGAAGCCACATAGTAAGCATGCAGTTTTACGTGGTCGGGAGAATAGATAAAGGTATCCTTCAGTGCTTGGTTCTGTTTCAGACTATCTATCCACGGTTTTAGATAGGGGTAAGTCTTAAACATATATTGCCAGGAACTTTCCAAATTCTTTCCTCTGTTTTCAGGGCGTAAGGAATAGTTCAGCATATATTGACTGCCTCCAAGTAGGACTATAATAAGCAGAACGAATATACTACTCGTTCCAATAATCATTTTTTTTCTTTTCATACCTTAACTATTTGTTCCATATATCCCATGCACCAAAGGCTTGCAATAAGAGCATTTCTAAACCGTTTTTGGTAATTGCCCCTTTGTCTGCCCCCTTTTTCATAAAAAGAGTAGTGTCAGGATTATATAACAAATCATAAAGCAAATGGTTGGGTGTGAGATATTGGTATGGAATATTGGGATATTCATCGGCACGGGGATACATACCTACAGGAGTACAGTTGACAACTACTTTATACTCATCCATGATTTCGGGAGTGAGCTGATCGTAAGTCAGCATTTCTTCACGCAGGTTCCGTGATACGAATTTGCATTCCAAACCTAATTTTTTCAGTCCGTAAGCAATCGCTTTCGAGGCACCTCCTGTTCCTAGGATCAGAGCTTTTTTGTGCTGGGGTTCCAGCAAGGGTTCGATAGATTGAGTGAAGCCAATCACATCGGAATTATAGCCTATCAGCCTGGTCTTACCTTTTTGGCGGACAATTTTGATTACATTGACGGCTCCGATGGCTGCCGCATCTTTATCCAGTTCGTCCAAATAAGAGATGACTTGTTCTTTATAAGGTATAGTGACATTGAGCCCTACTAAATCAGGATTAGCCAATAGCACAGAAGGCAGTTCTTTGATGGATGGGATTTCGAAGTTTACATATTCGGCATCAATGTTTTCCGAATGAAACTTTTCATTGAAAAAGTTCTTTGAGAACGAGTGTCCTAACGGATAACCTATCAAACCATATTTTTTCATAAAACTCTATACTTTAAATTATTTCGTTGCTAAATAAAGCGTACAGATACCTAGTGTCAACCGCTTGAAACTCACCTGATTGAATCCGGCTTTACGGATAATGTCTGTCATTATTTCGCCTTGTGGAAAGGCTTTGATGGACTGCGGCAGGTAAGTGTAGGCACTACGGTCTTTAGAGAGTAGCTTGCCCAAAGTGGGGATGACTATTTTAGAATAGACAGCATATAGCTGTTTCATGGGGAACCAGTCGGGTTCGGAGAGTTCCAAAATGACTAGTTTTCCGTTGTCTTTCAGTACGCGGTGCATTTCGCGGAGTCCTTTGTCAAGGTCTTCGAAATTGCGTACACCGAATGCTACGGTAATAGCGTCAAAGCGTTTGTCGGGAAAGGTGAGTGCTGTACAGTCTTCCTTAGCGAAAGAGATGCGGCTGTCCAGTCCGGCGGCTTTTACTTTTTCACGTCCCACATTCATCATGCCTTCGGATATATCGGTACCTATCAGCTCTTGGGGGTGAAGTGTCTGACAGGCTTGAATGGCAAAATCGCCCGTTCCGGTGGCTACATCCATTATATGTTGCGGGTGAAAAGGTTCCAGCCAGTTAATGGCTTTGCGGCGCCAGCTTTTGTCAATGTTCCATGAAAGGGCATGATTCAACTGGTCGTAAGCAGGGGCAATGTTGTCGAACATTTTCTCTACTTGGACGCTTTTCTTTTCGTCAGCGTTGTAGGGCTTGATTTTTTCTTGTGGGTAGTTCATGTTTAATTAAAATTGAAAATTAAAGATTAAAAGGAGAGGATGGAGGATAGATTCCTGTACCTGTCTTTTAATCTTTAATTTTTCATTTTTATTTATTTCAAGTATTCGGTTACGTTCTTTTCTATACGTGCGGCGATATTTTCAGTGTCTGCTTTCACAAATTTTTCGCCGGTGATGTGTTCGAACAGTTCCATGTAGCGTTCGCTGATAGAATTAACGATTTCCGGGGTCATTTCGGGAACTTGTTGTCCTTCTTTGCCTTGGAAACCATTTTCCATCAACCATTCGCGTACGAACTCTTTAGAAAGTTGTTTTTGAGGTTCGCCTTTTGCAAAGCGTTCTTCATAACCTTCCAAGTAGAAATAACGGCTTGAATCCGGAGTGTGGATCTCATCCATCAGATAAATAGTGCCGTTGTGTTTACCGAATTCGTATTTGGTATCTACCAGGATCAGTCCGCGTTCTGCAGCGATTTCAGTACCGCGTTTGAACAGAGCCAATGTATACTTTTCCAATATTTCGTATTCTTCGGGAGTGGCCAGACCTTGTTTCAGAATTTCTTCCTTAGAGATGTCTTCGTCATGCAGGCCCATTTCGGCTTTAGTGGTTGGAGTAATGATTGGTTCGGGAAATTTCTGGTTTTCTTTCATTCCTTCGGGAAGTTTTACACCACAGATTTCACGAACGCCGTTTTTGTAAGCACGCCATGCGCTACCGCACAGGTAACCACGGACAATCATTTCCACAGGAAAACCTTGACACATAACTCCTACGGTAACCATAGGATCTGGAGTCGCCATTTTCCAGTTGGGGCAGATGTCGGTAGTTGCATCCAGAAATTTGGCTGCAATCTGGTTCAGCATTTGTCCTTTGTAGGGAATACCTTCAGGCAGAACTACGTCGAATGCGGAGATACGGTCGGTAGCTACCATTACTAACTTTTCGTCATTGATGTTGTATACATCACGCACTTTGCCGTGGTACACACTTTTCTGTCCCGGAAAGTTAAAGTCTGTTCTTGTTAATGCTTTACTCATGTCTTTATTTATAATTAAAATCAATAAATTCGTTTTATGTTTTCAGATTTTTCACTTCGTTCAGAATGACATGAATGAAGGGTTTTCTGTTTTTCTTCAAACTTCTCGTATGCTTCCACAATGCGGGTAACCAGTTTGTGCCGTACAATGTCCTTCTTGTTGAGTTCGATGAAACTGATTCCTTTCACGCCTTTCAGAATTTTTAGTGCCTGTATCAACCCCGAAGTTTGTGAAGATGGTAAGTCTATCTGTGTCATGTCACCTGTTACAATCATTTTGGTGTTCATCCCCATACGGGTGAGGAACATCTTAATTTGCTGGGTGGTGGTATTTTGAGCCTCGTCCAATATCACTACAGCATCATTCAAGGTGCGTCCGCGCATAAATGCCAATGGGGCTATTTGAATCACATTCAATTCCATATATTCTTTTAGCTTGGCGGCGGGAATCATATCTTGTAATGCGTCATACAGTGGTTGTAGATAAGGGTCAATCTTATCTTTCATATCACCGGGTAAAAATCCGAGTTTTTCTCCTGCCTCCACAGCCGGACGGCTCAAAATAATTTTTTTGATTTCTTTGTTTTTCAGGGAACGGACAGCAAGGGCGATAGCAGTGTATGTCTTTCCTGAACCTGCGGGACCGATAGCGAACAGCATATCGTTCTTTTCGTATTCTTGTACCAGCTTCAACTGGTTCTCACTACGGGGAACGATCGGTTTTCCTGTTACACTGAATACAATAGTATCCCCTGTATTCTCTATTTGGGGTGAACGACCTTTCACTATGTCTAAAATCACTTCTTCTTTCAGTGAGTTATACTGGGCGCAATGCTTTTCCAATGCCAATATATTCTCTTCAAAAGCACACATTTCCTCTTCGTCTCCCAATACTTTGATGACATTTCCACGTGCCACAATTTTTAATTTGGGATACAAAGCTTGTATCATTTTCATATTGACGTTGTTTACGCCATAAAATATCACAGGATCAATATCCTCTAAAACTATATGTTTTTCTATCATTTAACTAGTTTAGGTACTTTATGTACTTGTTTATAGGGTGCAAATTTAATGAAAGGTTTTCATTGTTCTTATTTTCCGGGCAATTTATTTGCATAAGCTTTTTCAGAAAAAGGATTTTAATCTATCTTTGCGAGGAATTTGAAAAGATAGTTAGATTATGAATTGTATGAAAGGTGCATGTTGCACGCTATTGTCACTTTTGTTTTCCTTGACAGTTTCTTCCGGTTGCAAGGAAAAAGATATGTCCATGAAGATGAACGAGCCTCATAATATAAAAGGTGTAATTAGCTATAAACGTAGTTTCGGTGATTTGAATGATACTCATCTCAGTGTGGCGAAGAAAATAGGAATTCGTCCGTTGGCTTCTCGTTCGGAAGCAGAGGGGCTGGGTGGCAAATTGGTTCAGATAAAACCCTGTGAGCGTTATGCCATGGATTCGCTGACTCACTCCATTCCTTTTCTGATTCCGCAGGCTAGTGCGTTATTGGATACAATAGGAGCCAATTTTTTGGATTCATTGAGTTGCAAAGGATTGAATCCTAATCAAATCATTGTTACTTCTGTACTTCGTACGGCAGATGATGTGAAACGTCTTCGTCGTCGCAATGGAAATGCTTCTGCCAATTCAGCTCATGCTTTTGGGACAACTTTCGATGTCAGTTACCGTCGGTTTTGTAAAGTGGAAGACCCGGATGGACGTCCTATGCAGGATGTTAGTCCGGATACGCTGAAGTTGGTATTGGCCGAGGTACTCCGTGATCTTCGGAAATCGGACAAATGCTATATTAAATATGAGTTGAAACAGGGATGTTTTCATATAACAGCCCGCTGATTTATTGAATTTTCACTTGGTCGGAGGCTTTACGATGCGGTATTTCATATATTTGGCTTATGATGGAACGAATTATCACGGTTGGCAGATTCAGCCCAATGGTGACAGTGTACAGGAAACATTAATGCGTGCTCTTTCTACTTTTCTCCGTCAAGAAATAGAGGTAGTGGGAGCGGGACGTACTGATGCCGGTGTGCATGCGCGTCTCATGATCGCGCATTTTGATTATGACCGGGAGTTGGATTGTGTTCAGATAACGGAGAAATTGAATCGCTTGCTTCCTCCCGATATAGCGGTTTACGCTGTAAAGCGGGTGAAGGATGATGCGCATGCCCGTTTTGACGCGACTTATCGTACTTATAAGTATTATGTGACTACCCGGAAAGATCCGTTTAACCGTCACTATGCCTGGAGGCTTTTTAATTCATTGGATTTTGAGAAAATGAATGAGGCTGCCCGTGTATTGTTTGATTATACTGATTTTACCAGTTTCAGTAAATTGCATACTGATGTGAAGACGAATAATTGCCGGATTATGCATGCTGAATGGACGCAGGTGAGCGGGACAGAATGGGTATTTATTATTAAAGCTGACCGTTTTTTACGGAATATGGTAAGGGCTGTGGTAGGTACGTTGGTAGAAGTGGGACGTGGTAAAATGACTGTGGATGAGTTCAGGAAAGTGATAGAGGATAAAGATCGTTGTAGTGCCGGGAGTTCTGTTCCGGGACATGCCTTGTTTTTGGTAGATGTGGGATATCCGGAAGAACTGTTTATTGTTTCTCCGTCAGATATTTCCAATATCTGACAGGCATATCTTGCCGGTGTTTTCTGGGATTCCAACGTTCTTTGATGCAAATGGACTTGAAATATGTTTTCCAAAGTTTCTGAAACAATTTCTCATCATTGTCCATCAATGTTTCATTTAGCATTCCTGTGACCAGATGCGCTTGGCGGGGGTCTTCAAATGTTACTTCTTCCATCTCCGTCAGATTATAGTAATATCCATATTGTCGCTTCACATCATAAATGAGCCAACGCTGGTCGGCAAACCGGTCTTTGAAATGATCCACAGCCAGTGGCAGTGCGTTGAATTGAGGCTCTACGGCTGCAAAGAAAGTTCCGTCCGCAGCTTTTTGGAAACGGACGAACTGCATGAGGTGTACTCGTTCTCCATCTACTCTTTTATAGATTTTCGCAAGCTCCAGCACATCAGGATCGGCAAAGTTGGTTTCGATGGAATGAGGAGAGTTTATGGCCTTCCGGATATAGCGGAAAAGCATTTCGTCCACCTTTGGTAATTCTGATAACCAGCAGCAGGTCAGGCAGAACAGGGCATGCTTGGAGATTTTTTTCTGTAATCCGCGCCACACTCGTCCGGCTTTCTCTTCATCAGTGGCTATGTGTATGGCTTCATCATAAAATAAGGGTAGCGGCTCGCCTTCCATCAAGAGCGAGTCTGGAAAGGTTTTGCGGAAGTAGGCATCGAAAATGCAAGTCAGCAAGCCTTCAAATGTATGGTCATAGATAAACAGAATCATTCGTTATCAGTGAAGTTTAGTATTAATTGGCGTTCGTCCACTTTCTTTTTGGGTTTGGGTACTAACAGTCTGCGTACTCCTGTCGGGGTCAGTTCATTAACAGTTCGGGTGGGGAGTTCGTTGCAGGTTATGAAGTATTGCGCTTTTTTCATCACTACACCTATTTTTTTCAGTTCATAGAATCCCAGTTTGGAGAAGCGGCGTGATGCGATGATTTGTCTTGCCGATTTGATTCCGATGCCCGGTACTCTGAGAATCATTTCGTAATCTGCCTGATTTATATCTATCGGAAATAGTTCGGGATGCCGTAATGCCCAACCTAGTTTGGGATCGATTTCCAAATCCAGGTCGGGATAGGAGTCATCTACTATTTCTTCTACTTTAAATTGATAGAAACGTAACAGCCAGTCGGCCTGATACAAACGGTTCTCCCGTACCAATGGCGGCTGTTTCAGTGCCGGAAGTCGTTTGTCGTATGTATTTACGGATATATATCCTGAGTAGTAAACGCGCCTCATGGTGGGGTGTTGGTAGAGTGAAGAAGAAAGATAAAGGATGTCTTTGTCTGATTCGGTTGTGGCACCGACAATCATCTGCGTGCTTTGTCCGGCAGGAACGAAGCGTGGAACATGGCGGAATTTTTTCCGGTCTTCCTTATTGGTAAGTACTCCCTGCTGGATATAGCGCATGGGCTGGTACACACTTTTGTGATCTTTTTCGGGAGCCAGTAATTTCAGATTCTCTTCTTTGGGAATTTCTATGTTTACACTGAGGCGGTCAGCGTAGAGTCCGGCTTCATTAACTAGTTCGCGACTGGCTCCGGGGATGCTTTTCAGGTGAATATATCCGTTGAATTTGTGTACTAACCGCAGGTCTTTGGCAACACGTACCAACCTTTCCATGGTGTAATCCGGATTGCGTACAACGCCGGAGCTGAGGAAAAGCCCTTCTATATAGTTGCGCCGGTAGAATTCGATGGTGAGGTCTACCAGTTCGCTTACCGAAAGTGTGGCACGGGGAATGTCATTGCTTCTTCTATTGATACAATAGGCACAGTCATATATGCAATAATTGGTCAGCATAATTTTCAGCAAGGATATGCAACGACCGTCCTCGGCGAAGCTGTGGCATATTCCCCAGCCGCCTACGGTGTTTCCCAATGTGCCTGATTGGTTACGGCGCACAGTCCCACTACTGGAGCAGGAAACATCATATTTGGCAGATTCTGCTAGTACTTTCAATTTGGCAAGGACATTCTCATTCATTTAATCAGAATATTTCTGCCAAAAATACAGATAGTCTTTGGAATGGGCAAACGGTTTGGCATTTTCTCCGTTAATTTTTAACTTCTTTGTTGGATTATGCTGTTCCTTTTTTCTAATTACAATATAAGCCCGCTTGCTTTAAGCAGGTGTGTATTGGTGGTGACTATAATTCTTTTAACTTCTTTGTGGAGAATATATGGGGTATTGGAACGGGGATGAACTCTGTATGAATTCCATCGCTTTTTTTATGTTAAGATGCTACTTAAACATTAGTTTATGTAATATAAATTAAGGCGGTTTGCAAATTATTTATTAATTTCGCACTTCATTTTTAATGTTTAATATAAAAAATATTTATGGAGTGGTTTAAGAAAAAAATGAGAGTCTTTCTTTTTGTCTGTTTGTTATTCCCTTTTTATAGTTATGCGGCAAAGATTTCTTTGTCTATAAGTGGTAAAATAGAAGATCATTCAGCAATGCTTTATTTTCCTGACGGGAGAGAACTTCCTATTTCAATAGATGCTTCAGGAAAGGGAGAATTGGTAGTCGATGTTACGGAGCCTGTTTATGTGGCATTAGGTTATCATTATATAAGTCGTACTTTGTTGCTTACACCTGATACAGATATACAAATTTCTTTTGAAAATAAAAAATTTGGAGAACGTGTAGCCATTACAGGCACAGGTTCACAAGTAAATATCTATTTGAATAACGGACGTTTGAAAGCAGCAAAAATTGATGATATGGCATTAGGAGAAAAAGCGTTCTTTTTGAAAATGGATAGTATTTTGAATGTAAATCTGCAAGAGTTGGATCATGCCGGATTATCAGAGGAAATTAATGAAATGGAGAAAATACGTTTGAAATATTTTACTTGTGCTACATTGCCTTCTTATCCTTATTTCCATATGCGTATAGCTAAGGATTCTACTTATGAAGCTTCTTTAGAATATTGGAGTAAGTTACAGGAGTTGATGGTTATGGATGCTTCTTTGTTGCGATATGACGAATTCCGTTCATTTTTGGTTGAGGCGGTAAGCAGAGTGGCAAGAAAACAATACCCGGAATCAAAGTCTTTGGATGCAGTAGTCCGATATGTGGAATCGGAAGTGAAGGAGCCTGGTATTGCAGAGTTCTTAATAAATAAGAATGTATATGCTTATGTAGAGAGATATGGACTTGATTCTGCTGATGCTTATTGTGCTGTGTTCGATCGGTATGTAAAATCACCGCTATTGGTGAAGAATTTTGAGACATTGTGCAATCGTTGGCGCAAATTGTCGGTAGGAGCTCTTTCTCCAAATTTTAACTGTACGGATTTGTCTGGTAAAAAAGTTTCTCTTTCTGATTTTAAGGGAAAGTATGTATATATAGATATTTGGGCTACTTGGTGTGGTCCTTGCCAACGTGAAATTCCACATTTGCAAAAGTTAGAAGAAAAATACCATGGAAAAGATATTTATTTTGTTAGTATCTCATGTGATAATAACAAAAAAGCATGGGAAAATAGAGTGAGGGCTGGTTTAAAGGGTATTCAGTTGCATTTTGTAAATGGAGATACATTTATGAATGACTACATGATAAAGGGGATTCCCCGTTTTATTCTTTTAGATAAGGAAGGAAAAATTATATCGGTGGATATGAGTCGTCCTTCTGATCCCAAAACAATAGCTAAATTAGATGAATTACTTAACTGACTTTTATATTGATAAATTTTTTTAATTTTATGAGTGAAGAATCAGTAAACTCAAGAAGGTGCAAAGGGGGAAATCTGTTTTTTTCAAGAATTCTTTTTTGTATTTGTTTGTGTGGACCGGTAGCTTATGCGTTGGCAGAGGAAAGTACTGTCGTTTCAGAAATACGGCAGAATGAAAAAAAATCTATTTCGGGAGTGGTTACAGATACTAATGATGAACCGTTGATTGGAGCGACTGTATTGGTAAAAGGAACTCAGAATGGTACCGTAACAGATGTGGATGGACGTTTCCATCTGAAGGTAAACAGTGGGGAAACACTTGTGGTTTCATATATTGGTATGAAATCAAAAGAAGTGGCGGTTGTGGATGGAAAGAAAGAGCTTTTTATTCGGTTGGATGCGGACACTGAAATGTTGGATGAAGTGTTGGTTACTGGATATCAGACTTTGTCGAAAGAACGTTCTACGGGTGCGTTTTCTAAAGTTTCTACTGAAAAGTTAGAGTTGAAACGTATGGATAACTTGTCTTCTATGCTTGAGGGACAAGTGGCTGGATATGTGAATGGACAGATTCGTGGTGTCACAACCATGAATGCTGTCGCGAATCCGATGGTCGTGATTGATGGATTTCCTGTAGAAAATACAACATTAGACAGAATAGGGCAGACAACTGAAAATATGCCTGATTTAAATCCGGAAGATATTGAAAGCGTAACAGTGCTGAAAGATGCTGCTGCTGCTTCTATCTACGGTGCGCGAGCTGCTAATGGCGTGATTGTGATTACTACGAAAAAGGCTAAAGAAGGTAAAGCGGAAGTAAGTTTTTCTTCTACCTTTACAGTGCACCCTTATTCTTATTATAAAAAAAATCGGACTAATGCGGCTGATGTTATTGCTATGGAACGTGAATGGGCGACTATGGCATTGAGTACGCCTGAGGCTGCGGAGATGCAGGCTGCCGATTTGCGTGAAAACGGACCATATCCTAGTTTGGGAGTTAATACTTTGTTAGATATGTACACTGGGAAAATCAGTATGGCTGAGGGAGATAAAATTCTGAATCAGTTGGCTTCCTACGGTTATCAATATTATGATCAGGCAGAAAAATATGGTAAGCGTAACCCTTTTTACCAGCAGTATAATTTGAGGGTAGGTAAAACAACAGAGCGTAATTCTTTTAATTTCTCTACTACTTATTGGGATAATGATTATGAGGATATAAATCATAGTGATTGGAAATTAGGTATCAATATTACTAATTCATTACAGCTAACCAATTGGTTGCATTTTGATACAGGCGTTTATCTGAAATATGGCAAAGAGAAGAACCAGTCATATGATTTGTTTGATCCGGGCTTTTCTGTCATGCCTTATGATCCGTTGGTCAATGCAGATGGAAGTTATTTTGTGGCACCTTCACAAAGTGACAAGTCACGTCGTGATTTAGTGGATCAATATGGGCTGTATTCAGAAGATCTCGTGCCGATGGATGAGTTGAATTATGCTCTTAATACAACCAAAACTTTTGAAACCCGCGCTTATGCTAAGTTGAAGTTTGATTTGACTTCTTGGTTGAATTACAATGTGATGTTCCAATATGAAACAAGTGATTCGGATTATGAATCATTGGGTGAGAAAGAGTCAAATTTTATGCGTAAGCGTATTAATGATTTTACCAGCAAATCACCGAATGGCAGTTCTTTGGTATATAATCTGCCGAATGGAGATTCGTTTCATACGTTGAAGAACAGCAAACATAGTTATAACTTCCGTCAACAGTTGAGTCTTGATAAAACATTTGATGAAAAGCATAATTTAGTATGGATATTAGGACAGGAAGTGCGCCATTCATTGATTAATTTTGATGAAAATACGGTATACGGATATGATCCGGAGCTTAAAACATGGCAAAATTATAATATGAAAGATTTGGCTTATTTTTCGGGCTTGTTAGGATCTGCTCAGTTAGATCAGAATAGTATTGCTTCGTCTCGTGAATTGCTTAATCGTTTTGTTTCCTTCTATTCGAATGCATCGTATACGTATGATGATAAATATGTACTTTCTGGAAGTATTCGTTGGGATCGTTCGAACTTGTGGGGAACTAATTCGAAATACCAGAATAAACCTTTATGGTCAGTCGGGGGAAGTTGGAATATCTATAAAGAGAAATTCTTTCAAGCGGATTTTGTAGACATGTTGAAATTACGCGCTTCATACGGTATTGGTGGTAATATTGGGCGTAATACAGCTCCCTATCTGATAGCTTCCTATTATGATTCCAGCCTTGTGGATGGTATGGCAGGGTCTGTGAATACTCCTCCCAATAAGGATATCCGTTGGGAAAAGACAACGACTGTGAATGTAGGTGTAGATTTTGCTTTGTTCCGTCATCGTCTGTCGGGAACAATAGAGTATTATAATAAATATAGTGTTGATCTACTTGCTGCTATAAATGGTAGTCCTACACAAGGGTTTGGCTATACAACGTTGATGACGAATAATGGAAAAATGGTAAACCGGGGAGTGGAAATCACTTTGAGCGGAGAGATTATCCGTCAGAAGGACTTTAGTTGGAACGCTTCATTGTTATATGCATTTAATCGTAATAAAGTAAAACACATCAGTGTGCAACCAAGTTTGTGGGATAGCCGTATAAGTATGCCTACCAGTTATCCTATGGTTGGAAAACCATTATATGGTATTTATGCGTATAAGTGGGCTGGATTGAATGAGAATGGTGATCCACAGGTATATGATGCGGAAAATAATGTCACTTCAGGTCCTGCACGTGATTATCATGCATTGGTTTATTGTGGTACGACTGTTCCTATACATAATGCTTCGTTAACCAATGTATTACGTTATAAAGGTTTTGAATTTTCAGCAATGCTGATATTGGATGCAGGTCACAAGTTGCGGTCAAGCAATATTCCAAGCATTAATATGTCGAACGGACGTATTACATCTACTGCTAAGGGTATAGTGGACCGTTGGACTCAGCCTGGGGATGTAACGGACGTACCACGTCTGCTTTTCTCTAATGATACGGAGAATTTTAATACACACCGTACGGAATTATATCGTTATTCGGATTTGTTTGTGTATGATGCATCAAATATTCGTTTGAGTAATATTTCATTGGCGTACAGAGTTCCGGCCCATTGGTGCAAGAAAATTTCTCTTTCCGGCGCTCGTCTTCAGTTCAATGTAGAGAATGTAGCAACATTTGCTTTTGATAGTAAAGCGAATTACGATTTAGGCGGTAAAGTGAAACCGAATTATGTATGGGGATTGTATTTGAATTTTTAAAGGATGAATAATATGAAAAAACAAATGATAAAGATAAGCAGTCTGCTTTTTGTTATGGTGGCTATGATGCTTTCCGCTTGTGATGATTATTTGGATGATGTGCCGAAAGGGCAGAAGATTCCGAAGACATGGGAAGACTATAATGCTTTTATCCGAAATAATTTTTCCTACCATTTTCTTGATCCCGATCAGCTTGCGGTATTAGCAGGAGATATATTTAAACTTCCTTCTGCCGTAACTAGTCCGTCGTTAACACGTGCCAATTATTACGCAGATGAATCTGTAAATCGAATAGACTTAATGACAGGCAATGATAAGAACCCTTATTTTAATGCTTATGAGGGACTTTTTGCGTGGAATCTAATCGTAGAGGATGTACCGGATGCGACAGAATGTACGGAGGTTCAGCGCCGTCAGTTAATAGCTCAGGGACGTGTTCTTAGAGCCATGCATTATTTTTATTTGGCTAATTTTTATGCTGACCAGTATGATGAGGCTACTAAGGATAAACTGTCAGTTCCTTTGATAACTTCGGCTTCTGTGGAGGCTCCGTCGCCGCAGGTAACTTTGCAAACAATCTATGAGTTTATGCTTGATGATTTGAATAAGGCGGTTGAAGATCTGCCTGTACATAGTGAGTCGATTCTTCATCCTAATCGGGCACTTGGATATGGTATGTTGGCTCGAGTGTATTTGTCTGTGGGGGATTATGACAATGCTTTGAAGAACGCTTCATTGGCATTGGAGCAAAATGACCAGCTTTTTAACTGGATAGATCTTTATGAGGCGGATAAGGAGCGCTATGATGATCCCAAGAATTATACATCAGGGGTAGCCGGTAATCCTGAAACAGATAATGTAGAGAATTATATTTATTGTTATGGATCTTCCACTTCAGGCTGGACTGGCTTGAATAACACAAGCTACGCTATTTCTCCTGAACGGGCGGCTCGTTTTGAAAAGGGGGATACTCGTCTGCTGACCCATTGGAAATCCAGAGTGTCATCTTCCGGTATTCCTTATTATGCGGGTATCTATGCTTTGGAAATGAATAAAGGAGGTATGCGTTCACCTGAAATGTATTATATAAAGGCCGAATGTTTGGCTCGTAAAGGGGGAGAAGCTAATATTAGAGAAGCAATGGAACTGGTGAATAAGGTGAGAAAAACACGTATTCTTCTTGAGTTTTATCAAGATTGGACTGCTGCAACAACGAAAGAAGCAGTGGAAAAAATAATAAGAGATAAAGAGAGTGAATATATCCAGACTCAGGTTATATATTGTGATTATAGACGTTTGAATAAGGATCCGGAGTATGCCCGTACTTTTCCACGCACTATTGAAGGAAAAGAGTATATTCTAAAGTCTGATTCGCATTTATGGATTATGCCTTTTCCGCGTGAAGCCGTATCTAATCCTGGAAATGGAACGATTACACAGAATGTGGAAAAGTAATAAAGCGATAATTTTGCGATAGAATTTATATTATCGATAGGAGTATTCTGAAAAGATTAAGAAATATCCGGATATCCTATAGAGAGAAACAAAAAGGGCGGAACAAAAAATCCGCCCTTTTCTCGTTTTATTATTTTTCAAATTGGATTAGTGGCAATGTCCGCATCCACAGTTGTTTTCATCACTACAACCATCACCGCATCCACCTCCGCAGTCACCACAACCACAGCCGCATCCTTCTCCACTCATCATTTTTACCATTTCCTGAATTTCTTCATTAGTGGCTGTGCGGGATTCTACTACTTCACCTTCAAAAGTGAGATCTTTACCTGCATGAGGATGGTTTAAATCTACAGTAACAGTGTCATTGGTTACTTCGCTTACGGTAGCGTAGAAGTGATGGCCTTCATTGTCCTGTAAGGGAATGACAGCCCCCCGGGAAGATACGTTCTTCATCAAAAACACCATCAATGGTGAACATATCTTTAGATACAGTGCGCACACCTTCGGGCATATATTCTCCGTAGGCTTCTGCGGTAGGAATGACAAATTCAAATTTATCACCCTTCTTCAAGGCTGTTATTTCTGTTTCAAAGCGTTCCAGTGTGGTTCCTAAGCCGGATATGAACTGGAAAGGATGTTCTACAGTTGCTTCTTCTACCAATGTTTTCTGGCCGTCTTGCATTACATAAAGTTTGTATGCTACGGTGATGTACTTATTTTCCATGTTTTCTTATTATAATAATGTAATATAAACTACTTACGTAAGTTTTCCGTTGGCAAAGATACGAATTAATTCCCCTTAATCCTTTGTTATTACGTTTATATTACATAAATTTGTTATTATGATACTATAAATGCATTTTCGGTGGCGTTTAATCCTTGATATAAATCAATTAACTGCTCGTTTTGATAGATGTTTGCTTTAATTAACAGATATATGACAACATGTTATAAAGCATGTTGTTATATTTGCAACGTAAAGAGAAAGAGATAACGAGATTGTTTTTAAAAGGTATTATTTAGTTCTTAGGTACTAAGTAAATTGTTTTTAGGTTTAACAAATTAAAATTTTAGGTATTATGAAACGTTTAGTATTGTTGGTTGTAGTGGCATTAGGAATGTCAGCTACAAGTTTTGCAGGAGAAAAAGTAGAAGGTAAAGATTGGAAGGTAGATGTTAACGTCGCAAAGTTGAGCAAATATTTGAATCTGGATGCACGTCAGATGGAGGAGGTTGCTAATATTTCTGATTATTTTGCTGACAAAGTGCAAAGCGCAAGCTACGCAAAAGAAGCTAAACAAGGTAAAAAATTGCGTGAAGCCGTATATGGAAACTTCAAACTGATGAAACGTACATTGACAAATGAGCAGTACAAGAAGTATGTGCAGTTGTTGAATGTCACATTGAAAAACAAAGGGTTGGATTCCTATATGGAAGATGCGGCGAATAAATAAATTTATAAAGTGAAATAAATGAATAGAAAAGAGAGTGCATTGGTTTGTATTCTCTTTTTTATTTATCCGTCGGAAGATATAGTGTATATTTGTGATAAAATGATTGTTTAAAGCCCGATTTAGTTACGAATGATAATTTATAAGAAAAAAAATCTTCATTTTATTTGTTTGTTACAAAAAACGCTTTACCTTTGCAGTCGTTAAAGAAACAAAGAAAACAGATATATGAATATTACTACTCTAAATAACCTGGCAGTCCTGCATATTATTCGCGTCGTGGTGGTCACACTGGGAGCGTGAGAAAGGTTGTGTATGTGTAGTTGTACATATAAAGAAATAATTGAAAGCCTTTCTCACATGGTGAGGAAGGCTTTTTCAATAAGTATAGGACGTTATAGATTTAGAATAAGATGAAGAATCAGTTACGCAGTTCGTTTAGCACACAGGGTCGCCGTATGGCAGGAGCGAGAGCTTTATGGGTAGCTAACGGCATGAAAAAAGAAATGATGGGCAAGCCCATTATAGCCATAGTAAATTCGTTTACACAGTTTGTTCCGGGACATACCCATCTGCATGAAATAGGTCAGCAAGTAAAAGCCGAGATCGAAAAACTGGGATGTTTTGCAGCAGAGTTCAATACAATTGCCATTGATGACGGAATAGCTATGGGACACGATGGTATGCTATATTCACTGCCCAGTCGTGATATCATTGCCGACAGCGTGGAATATATGGTGAATGCTCATAAGGCGGATGCAATGGTGTGTATCAGTAATTGTGACAAAATCACTCCGGGTATGCTGATGGCTGCCATGCGGCTGAACATACCGACTGTTTTTGTATCGGGTGGTCCTATGGAGGCAGGAGAATGGAATAACCAGCATCTTGATTTGATAGACGCCATGATTAAATCTGCTGATGCATCGGTCAGCGATGAGGATGTGGCTCAAATAGAAGATAATGCGTGTCCCGGCTGTGGATGCTGTTCAGGTATGTTTACGGCTAATTCCATGAATTGTCTTAATGAGGCTATTGGTCTGGGACTTCCGGGTAATGGCACTATTTTGGCAACTCATGCCAATCGTACTCAGTTGTTTAAAGATGCGGCTGCTCTGATAGTGAAGAATGCTTATAAATACTATGAGGAAGGAGATGACAGCGTGTTGCCACGCAGCATTGCTACTCGTGATGCTTTTCTGAATGCCATGACATTGGATATTGCAATGGGTGGTTCCACCAATACTGTGCTCCATCTTTTAGCTATCGCCCACGAGGCGGAAGTAGATTTCAAGATGGATGATATTGATATGCTTTCACGCCATGTGCCTTGTTTGTGTAAAGTAGCTCCGAACACACAGAAATATCATATCCAGGATGTGAACCGTGCCGGCGGTATCCTTAATATATTGGGAGAATTATCCAAGGGTGGTTTGCTGAAAACCGATGTGAAACGAGTGGACGGTCTGACATTGGCGGAAGCTGTCGAAAAATATAATATATGTAAGAAGGAAGTGGATACTGAAGCAAAACGTATCTATTCAAGTGCTCCGGGAAACAAATTCAATATAAAGCTGGGTTCTCAGAATGCTGTTTATAAAGAACTGGATACAGATCGTGCCAATGGTTGTATCCGTGATTTGCAACATGCTTATAGTAAGGACGGAGGTTTGGCTGTTTTGAAAGGGAACATTGCACAGGATGGTTGCGTAGTGAAAACAGCCGGAGTGGATGAAAGTATTTGGAAATTCTCGGGACCTGCCAAGGTGTTCGATTCGCAGGATGCTGCTTGTGAAGGTATTCTAGGAGGAAAGGTAGTCAGCGGAGATGTTGTTGTTATCACTCATGAAGGTCCGAAAGGTGGTCCCGGTATGCAGGAAATGCTTTATCCTACTTCTTATATCAAATCCAAGCATTTAGGAAAAGAATGTGCTCTGATTACCGACGGACGTTTTAGTGGAGGAACCTCGGGATTAAGCATCGGGCATATTTCTCCCGAAGCTGCAGCGGGTGGTAATATCGGAAAAATAGTGGATGGTGATATAATTGAAATCGATATTCCGAACCGCAGTATCAATGTGAAACTGAGCGACGAAGAATTGGCCGCCCGACCGATGGCACCGGTGACCCGCGACCGTAAAGTTCCTAAAAGCTTGAAGGCATACGCTAGTATGGTAAGTTCTGCAGATAAAGGAGGAGTGAGAATCATTGACTAAATTAGAAATTAAAAATTGAGAATAAAAAACAGTTTCGTTGTCATCGGCCAGTTGTCCGGCATCGTATTTTTTTGAATCTCAATTCTCAACTAAACAATTATGGCAAAAGAAAAGATAACAGGAGCAGAGGCGATGATGCGTTCTTTGGAGTATCAAGGAGTAAAAACTCTTTTCGGATATCCCGGAGGTTCTATCATGCCTACTTTTGATGCTTTATATCATCATAAAGATACATTGAACCATATATTGGTCCGTCATGAACAGGGAGCTGCCCATGCAGCACAGGGATTTGCCCGCGTATCCGGGGAGGTTGGTGTCTGTTTGGTGACTAGCGGACCCGGTGCGACAAATACCATCACCGGCATTGCCGATGCTATGATTGACAGCACGCCTATTGTGGTGATTGCCGGACAGGTAGGAGCTTCTTTTTTGGGTACGGATGCTTTTCAGGAAGTAGATCTGGTGGGCATCACTCAGCCTATTACCAAATGGAGTTACCAAATTCGCCGTGCGGAAGATGTAGCTTGGGCTGTAGCCCGTGCTTTCTATATAGCCAAAAGCGGACGTCCCGGTCCTGTTGTTCTGGACTTTGCCAAGAATGCACAAGTGGAGATGGTGGATTATGAACCGATGAAGCTTGATTTTATCCGTAGTTATGATCCGGAACCTAATCCTGATAAGGAATCTCTTCAGGAGGCTGCCGAATTGATAAACAATGCCCAAAGGCCATTAGTGTTGGTAGGGCAGGGGGTAGAGTTGGGTAACGCGCAAGATGAGTTACGTGCATTCATAGAAAAAGCCGATATGCCTTGTGGCTGTACTTTGCTGGGACTTTCGGCTATACCGACTTCGCATCCTTTAAATAAAGGAATGTTAGGTATGCATGGAAATCTGGGGCCCAATGTCAAGACTAATGAATGTGATGTGTTGATTGCCGTAGGTATGCGCTTTGACGACCGTGTAACCGGAAAATTAGAGACATATGCTAAACAGGCAAAGGTGATTCATTTGGATATTGACCATTCTGAAATAGACAAGAATGTAAAAGTGGATGTACCCGTATTAGGTAATTGTAAACATACGCTAGCTATGCTGACGCAACTTATCCGGGAGAATAAACATTCCGAATGGATTGATAGCTTTGCTGAATATGAAAAGACGGAATATGAACATGTTATCAGTAAAGAAATTCATCCTGTTGACGGGGCATTGAATATGGGTGAAGTGGTGCGTGCGGTGAGTGAGGCTTCGAATAATGAGGCCGTACTGGTGACAGATGTGGGACAGAACCAAATGATGGCTGCTCGTTATTTTAAATACAGTAAGAACCGCAGCATTGTAACTTCGGGTGGATTGGGAACAATGGGATTCGGTCTTCCCGCTGCTATAGGCGCTACTTTCGGTTGCCCGGATCGTACTGTATGCGTATTTATGGGTGATGGCGGTTTGCAGATGAATATTCAAGAATTGGGAACTATCCTGGAGCAAAAAGCGCCGGTAAAGATTATTTTGTTGAACAATAACTATTTGGGTAATGTTCGTCAGTGGCAAGCTATGTTTTTCGGTCATCGTTATTCATTTACTCCGATGTTGAATCCGGATTACATGAAGATTGCCGAGGCATACGAGATTCCTGCCCGTCGTGTCATGAAGCGCGAGGAATTGCAGGATGCTATCCATGAGATGCTGGCTAATGACGGGCCGTTCCTGTTGGAGGCTTGTGTGATAGAAGAGGGAAATGTATTGCCGATGACACCTCCGGGAAGCTCGGTGAATCAGATGTTACTGGAATGCTAATTTAATAATTATGGATAAGACATTATATACATTAATCGTTCATTCAGAAAATATCGCCGGTTTGCTGAACCAGATTACGGCTGTGTTTACTCGTCGCCAAATCAATATCGAAAGTCTTAATGTTTCTGCGTCTTCCATCAAGGGAGTGCATAAATATACTATTACTGTCTGGACTACTCAGGATGTGATAGAAAAGGTGGTGAAGCAGATTGAGAAGAAAATAGATGTTTTGCAGGCACATTATTTTACTGATAGTGAGATTTATCAGCATGAGATTGCTTTGTACAAGGTTTCTACTCCTGAATTTCAGGAGAATCCTATGGCATCTAAAGTTATCCGCCGTTATAGTGCCCGCATTGTAGAAGTAAATCCGGTTTTCTCTATTGTTGAAAAGAATGGAATGAGTGAGGAAATTACTGCTCTTTATGAGGAGTTGCGCGGATTGGGATGTGTGTTGCAGTTTGTACGTTCGGGACGTGTGGCGATTACTACCAGCTGTTTCGAGCGTGTGAACGAATATCTGACCCAACGCGAGGAAAAGTATCGCCAGCAAAAAACGGAATAATGATGAGTGAGAATAAAGTAGGAACATACAGATTTGTGGCAGAACCCTTTCACTGTGATTTCAGTGGAAAGTTGACTATGAGTGTGCTGGGTAACCATTTGCTGAATTGTGCCGGCTTTCATGCTGCCGACCGGGGATTTGGAATTGCTACACTCAATGAGAATCATTATACATGGGTACTTTCCCGTTTAGCTGTAGAGTTAGAGAATATGCCTTGTCAATATGAGGGATTCAGTATTCAGACATGGGTGGAGAACGTGTATCGCCTTTTTACAGACCGTAATTTTGCAATTTTGGATAAGGAAGGAAAAGCTGTCGGATACGCCCGTTCCGTATGGGCGATGATCAGTATGGAAACTCGCAAACCTGCTGACTTGCTTACGCTTCACGGAGGTAGTATCACTGATTATGTATGCGATAAGGAATGTCCTATAAGCAAGCCCGGTCGTATTAAGGTGACAGAGAAAACTCCGGTTTCTGAATACCAGACCAGATATAGCGATATTGATATCAATGGTCATGTGAACAGTATTAAGTATATAGAACATATTCTCGACCTGTTTCCTATAGAATTTTTTAAGGAGAAACGGATTAAACGTTTTGAGATGGCTTATGTAGCTGAAAGTTATTATGGTGATATATTGAGTTTCTACCGCGAGGAAGTGGGGGAGAAAGAATATGATATAGAGGTGAAGAAGAATGGCACAGATGTTGTCGTTCGCAGTAAGGTGATATTTATTTAGAATCTAATTTTTAATTTTTAATTTATAATTTAAAATGGCACAATTGAATTTTGGCGGCGTTACAGAAACTGTAGTTATCCGCGATGAATTTCCTTTGGAAAAAGCACGTGAAGTATTGAAAGATGAAACAATCGCTGTGATCGGGTATGGTGTGCAGGGACCGGGGCAGTCTTTGAATCTCCGGGACAATGGTTTCAATGTAATCGTTGGTCAGCGTCCGGGAAAAACATATGAAAAAGCAGTTGCTGACGGATGGGTTCCGGGTGAAACTCTGTTTGGTATTGAAGAGGCTTGTCAGAAAGCGACTATCGTAATGTGTCTGTTATCTGATGCAGCTGTTATGTCTGTATGGCCGACTATCAAACCTTGCTTGACTCAAGGCAAGGCACTTTATTTCTCTCATGGCTTTGCTATTACTTGGAGTGACCGTACAGGGGTAGTTCCTCCTGCTGATATTGATGTGATCATGGTAGCTCCTAAAGGGTCGGGTACTTCACTGCGTACCATGTTCTTGGAAGGTCGTGGTTTGAACTCTTCATACGCTATCTATCAGGATGTAACCGGCAAGGCTTATGAACGTACTATTGCATTGGGTATTGGTATCGGTTCAGGCTATTTGTTCGAAACGACTTTCCAGCGTGAAGCAACTTCTGACTTGACTGGTGAACGCGGTTCTTTAATGGGGGCTATCCAGGGATTGTTGTTGGCTCAGTATGAAGTATTGCGTGAAAACGGACATAGCCCTTCTGAAGCGTTTAATGAAACTGTAGAAGAATTAACCCAGTCATTGATGCCTTTGTTTGCTAAGAATGGTATGGACTGGATGTATGCTAACTGCTCTACTACTGCTCAGCGCGGTGCATTGGATTGGATGACTCCGTTTCATGATGCTATCAAACCTGTAGTTGAAAAGTTATATCACAGTGTGAAGACTGGCAACGAGGCTCAGATTTCTATCGATTCTAACTCTAAACCCGATTATCGTGAAAAATTGGAAGAAGAATTGAAAGCATTGCGTGAAAGCGAAATGTGGCAGACGGCTGTAACCGTACGTAAACTTCGTCCTGAAAATAATTAATAGTTAGTATTTAGTATAGAAAGCGGGGGTGCGATGAGGCATCTCCGCTTTCTTTTATATATATTAATGTTAGTGGTATTGTTTATATCATGTGTAGTCGCTAAATTTGTGAAAACTTGACTTAGACATGAATAATAGATTATCACTTTTATTAATAGGGTGCATATTTCCCTTTCTATCTTTTTATGCACAAAAGAATATGAATCTTCCACCATATTATCCCACAGTAAAAGGTATTACGGATTATGCTGTGTGGCAGCTTGTATATCCGGATTCTTTATTGAAGGCGGATATTGCAGGTGAAGCAGTGTGTACACTCCGCATTGATAGTTTGGGTATTGTCCGTAGTAAATATATTGAAGCCACTCATCCTTTGTTTGCCAAGGCGGCCGAAGATGTGATTGAGGGGATGCGTGAATGGCAGCCTGCAAAGAAAGCGGGTAGAGATATAGATAGTACTGTAGTCTTTCATATTCCTTTTAATCCTGATATTTACAGTGACCGCATTTGGAGGCAGCAGCAAGTTCTGGAATCTTGCAGGGGACAATTTGTCGATTCCATGCCTGTCTTTCCAGATGATATTCGTAGTCTTGTTATGGGAAATATGGGTTGGCCTGATGATAAAGTGGATAAAGCCGTTGCTATTTGCCGTTTTACGGTGAATGAAAACGGGGAGATTATGAATATCCGTGTGATAAAAGGCACTCATCCGGCTTTTGATAAAGAGGCTATACGTATTCTTTCTAATTTTCCCCGGCTGATTCCTGCCATGAAAAACAGCAAACCTGTGCCATATGATTATTTTTTGACTATGCGTTTTTGGAAAGAGGATCTGGAACATTATTTATTGTATAGGGAATGTGCACAGGAAGATTTGGAAAAGACCACTTGGGAGCCTTATAGATACTCTTCTTATCCCGGTGGTACTGTTGCTTTGACGCAATTTATAAATTCTCATCTGAAAATAACTCCCGAAATGAAGGCTACGGGAAAGCAGGGACGGGTGATTTATAGTTTCAATGTGGATATAGATGGTTCAATGAAAGATTTTCGGCTGGTGAGAGGACTTGATCCATTAATGGATGCCGAAGCATTGCGGGTACTTCAATTAGTGAATGAAAAATGGAGTACGGGGTATTATTTCAATTCAAAGAAATGGTATCGGGAGTTTTATGTGAATCAATTCACCATTCCCATTATTTTTAGTTGGTAGCTTATATATATTGCTACTTTGGACTTGAGATTTCGATGTTTTGACAGTTTTGGGAGTCCACCTGTAACATTAAGGAGGATTACCGTTCTTGAAGGATCATTTTGTTCTTCGGTCAACTTTCGGAAGTATCTCTGACCTGTCAGTTTTTCGATACAGGAACTTCGAGCATGTATGCCCTCATGCCCTCATTGTGTGTATAACAGGCTAATTATAAATTACTTATGTGTTGACGGTAAAAATACTTGCTTTCACTTATACTCTCATGCCCTCACTATGTTTTGAAGTTTCTTTTTACATAACATGCTTGTTGTCAGTTATGTATATTTTTTACAGGCTGTTTGTGTTTGATGCAAAGTAGGACATTTTCAGGCTTTTCTATCGTAAGAAGTATGCATGAGAAGGGTTTCTACGAAATGAGGCTTACGATGGAATTTTCGGCAGGGGTAAAAAAGATCAAGACGTTTTTAAAAAAGCTCTTGTTCTTTTTTAAAAAGGCGGTTATCTTTTTTTAAAAGCTCTTGATCTTTTAAAAAAACGTCCTGTCACCAACGACAGGAAGAATATAAAAACAGGCTGTACCAATCATTTGATACAGCCTGTTTTTATATTTATAGGATTATATACTACAGATTAGAAGTACAGATAACGGTCATCTTTCACTTCAGCTTTTTTGTAGAGGTCATTGATGAAACTGCTAGCATAACGTCCTGCCATATTAGACAAGTTGTTTTCTTCGTTTTTAGCATCAAATTCTTCTGCACTTTTTTCTTTGTTATAAACCTGAATCATGTAAACACCTGCATTACCCTTGATAGGACCAGTTAACTTGTTTACTTCAGCTTTGCTTGCATAAGCACCTAAAGCTGGTTCGCTGGCGCGAGTTACTGAAACATATGCCGGAGCAGAGAAAGTGATATGTTTTACAGAATCGCTAACTGCATTTGCCATATTTTTCACTTGGTCAATGCTGTTTGCACCTTTCATTTCAGCTATCAGTTTTTCAGCTTTTTTATCTTTGATGATTTCTGCTTTCAGCATGTCGGCAACCAAGTTGATATTACGATATCCGGCAGGATTAATCTTTTCAAGAGCAACTACCATCAGATGATCGTTCTCACCACATTCATACAATGGAGACACTTCACCTTCTTTGGCTGCAAAAATCCATTTCAACGCTTCACGGGTTCCTTTTACACCACCCACACGGTGTTCTGCGCTACGGAAATCAGCACGTTCTAACAAGCGGTATCCGCTTTCTTCTGCATTGGCAACAATCTTATCCATTGTAGTGTTCTGCGCTACGAATTGGCTGAAATCATTATATGCCTTGTTGTATGTTTCTTTGCTGAATTCAACCGGACGTTTAATCACTGCAACTTTATATTTATCTTTCATGGCTTTTTTATCCAACACTTGAAGAATAACGTTAGCTTGTCCGATCTGAAGATTGCTTAATTCTTTAACATTAGAGTTAATCAATGTGTTGATGTATTTAGCATTGTCAGCATCTAATGCAGCACCTTCATAGTTGCGTGCAGTCAACCAGGTTGCTTCACCTGTCTGACCATATTTTTTTGCGATATCAGCAAAGTCAGCTCCATCTTTCAGTGCATTGAAAATACTATCGGCTAAAGTTGCGGTTTTAGCAGCATCTTCAGCATATACCTGAATTTGACGATATTGGATTGAATCGGGAGCAGTCTGCTTGGCAATAATTTTAAAAGCATTATATGAATCATCTGCCTGATTATAGTAAGGACCATATACTTCGTTGATAGTTACAGAGTCCAAACGAGCAACTACATCATTAGGATATACAGTCTTGTTGATTGCAATTTCAGAAAAAGGAACAACAGAGCCGGTGGAACGGATGAATGTGTTCATGTCGGCAGCGGTACCTAGCTGGTTGGCATATTCGGTTACTTCATTTAATACTTCTTTGCGATCTTCTTCAGATGGAGTTACCAATACATCAATGTATTTGATGTTACGAGTTTCAACCGGCTGTTCGAAAGAACTTTTTTTTCTTGTTATACAGATCTTTGATTTCGCTGTTTGAAACCGTGATAGTTGAATCGCTGATAGAAGAATAAGGAATTGCAGCCAGTAAAACGTCTGATTGTTCAGTGCGTGATGTAAACGCATCTTCAGCTGCAACCGGATTTGAAATCAATGATTTTGCAATCAGGTTCTGATATTTTTCAGCTAAAGTAGATTGGATCAAAGTCTTTTCAATAAAATTCCAAAAAGCTCCCATTTTTTGATAGTATTCTACATATTGTGCAGGCATTTTGCTTGCATCCAGGTGAGCGTAATCTACCAGGAATTTTTTCAGCATATCTTTGTCGAAAGCACCGGTTTGCGGATTGCGGAACGGAGTTTGCATTAATAAGGGGTTAGTACCCTCCTCAATGATTGCTTGAACTTCAGCTTTGCTGACAGTCAGTCCCAATTTTGCAGCTTCTGCTGCGATTAATTGGTTATTTACGTAAGATTGCCATACTTGGTCTTTCACTTGAGTCAGTTGGTCGTCATTTAATGCAGAAACACCTTGTGTCAATTTAATGACTTCTGTGTATTCGTCTACCATTTTTTGATACTCTTGTGCTGTAAGTGTTTTTCCATTCACTTCACCTACGTCTTGTTTACCCTGATGTGGTTGGAGAACCTTCCATGCGTCTCCGGCAATGAATGCGAAGAGGGCAAGTCCGATTACAACGACCAACAGAGGGCCTTTACTTCTGATTGTTTGTAATGTTGCCATTTAATTTTACTATTTTTGTTTATTGTTTTTTTATACTTCATAGATTTAGCGCACGAAGATACAAAAAATGCAGCTTACAAGCTATTTTATTGTGAAAAAAATCTATTATTCGGTTACTTTCAACTTTACTAATTCAATTTTGGTTGCTGTTACTTTAATTATTTTGAAATGGAATTTATCGAAAGTGATCTCTTCATGTATTTTGGGGAAGCTTTGGTATTGGTGCAGGATGAGTCCACCGATAGTTTGGTAATCATCATTTTCCGGTAGGTCAAGTGAGAACAATTCATTGACTTTTTCGATTTCCAGACGTCCGGAAAGGATGTATTCATTGTCACCGACAGATTTGGCTATGTAAGAAGTCGTGTCATGCTCGTCTTCTATTTCACCGAAAATTTCTTCCACTAAATCTTCTAGCGCCACGATGCCGGATGTACCTCCGAATTCATCGACTACTACAGCTAAGGATTTCTTTTGCTGCATGAATAGTTTCATCAGCTTATGCGCTCCCATCGTTTCGGGAGCAATAGGTAGTTGGCGTACACTCTTAGTCCAGTCGGTCTGTTCACGAAACATTTCAGAAGAATGGATATAACCTATAATATTGTCAATGTTTTCTTTATAGACAATGATTTTACTGATTCCGCTTTCAATGAAGCGGGCTTTTAGTTCTTCTATGGGAGTTCCATATTCTATGGCAACAATTTCGGTTCTGGGTACCATACAATCCCTAATTCTGATATTCGAAAAATCTAGTGCATTTTGGAATATCTTGACTTCGGTGTCTATGTCTTGTTCATTTTGAACATCTTGTATACTGCTTTGAATAAAGTAATCTAGATCGACTTTGGTAAAAGCTTTTTCATTGGCTTCTTTATTTGTTTTAATGCCTATTATGTAAAGTAATATATTGGATATTCCCGAAGCAAACTTGCTGATGGGATAGAGCAAGACATAGCAAATGTAAGTGGGAACTGCAAAAATATTCAGAGTGAAATTGGGATTAATCTTAAATAAGGTTTTAGGAAGGAACTCTCCTGTGACCAAGATGATTAATGTGGAAATAATTGTTTGGATCAGTACTAATAAAAAGTGGTTGTCTATCAATCCTGCCAGCAAGTTTTGTTCAATGACTTGTGCCATCAATATACCGTAAATGACCAAAGCGATGTTGTTCCCTACCAACATGGTAGAGATAAAATTGTTCGGATTATGAAAGAAGATGGAAAGTATACGTGAATTTATGCTTTGGCTGTTACGATCCATTTCAAAACGTAATTTATTGGATGAAACAAAGGCTATTTCCATGCCGGAGAAAAAAGCGGAAAAAGCCATTGTGATAAGAATTTGTATAATAATACCCATAATAGTGAGTGAATTAGCGTATCGAATCAGTTCTGGTGCTATTTGCAACAGCTTTTGTACTGTCTGCTGGTGCTGTATCTTCTACAGTGAAAATACCTGTGTTATTATAAATTTGATATTCTGTCATTTGCTGGTTGGATTCAAATCCATAACCGGTAATGATTTTGTCTTCTTGTTCAATGCGGATAAATTTGTCAGAATAGACCCTTTCCTGTTTTTCATCCCAAAAGAGCAGGTCTGTGTCAAATTTGTCGCCTCTTTGGCTGCGGATATGCACATTGCTTCTCAATTCCCAAAGTTTCTTTTTCTCGTAGTAATAGGCTGTATCGGCTTTTATGCTGGCATCAATATGGAATAGGGAATCAAACTTTTCCAGATAAACTCCTTTTTCAAAAGCCCAATAAGGAGGGTTCTTTTTATCATAAATTTCCCATTCTTCTGTGATAATTTTGTAGCGGGTAATACCGGAATCGGATATAAGGGTAGTAACCCCCAATGTTTTCATGCTAGGCAATGAATCTCTTTCTGTAATGGCTTCCGCCAGATTTTTTTCGCCTCCTGAGCATGCTGGGAATAAAACAAACATAACAGTTGCCCAAATGGCAACTGTTATGTTTAGAAATATAAAGTGTGATTCTTGTTTTTTTTCAGACGACATAATTATCTGATAGTTGTTGTTTCACCAATCCATCCACCGATTGTAACAGAGTCACCTTTCTTCAAGCTGAGGAAGAACAAGTCTGCGTCTTTAGGAGTATGGGCTGCATAAGTACCAATTAGTTTATTTGCTTCTTCAGCAACACTAGGATCTACACTTTTTGCTTTCTGTAATTTGTCGATAACAGCAAAATAAGTACACTTGTTCAATGCGGCTTCATCACTCCAGTTAGGGCTTGATGCATACATATTAGCAATTAAAATGTAAGGCTTACCATTGTTTCCATCCAATGAGATTGACTTCAGCGCATATTGTTTTGCCTTGCTCAACTGTTTTTTGCTGAATAAAATAGCAGCGGTTTTGTATGCATAGTCGGCTTTCTTTAATGGGTCTTGTTCTAAGTTGATAGCCTGATCAAAATAGTCGATACATTTGTCCATATCACCTTTCTTGTAATACATGTATCCGCAACCTACAGCAGTTTCGGCAGTCGGTTCGATGGCATGTGCGGCTTCAGATGCAGCAAAGTAAGCTTCCTGTTCTGTACAGTTTAGCATCTGCATTACAGAAATAACTTGCTTCAGATAATCCAAATTAGTTTTGTTTTGTTCAACTTTCGGAGCATAGATAGCTTGTAGGTTGTCGCAAGTCGCTACACCACTGTTAATGAAAAATGCATCGATATTGTCTTTTGCCACTTTCAATAATTTTTTGTCATTTTCCTTTGTAGCAGCTTTTAAAGCTCCATCAGCAACTCCTGATGCAAACAAGTAATCCTGAATGAATTGTTCTTTGTATGCTTCATCACTCTTCATTTTACGGGCAGCAGCATCCATGAATTCTTGTAATACAAAATAGTCGGAATTTTCTTTTTCAAGTTCAATGGCTTCTTTGAACATGTTGTATGCTTCATTCATGTCCTGTCCACCCATTGTGAAGTAGTCATGTGCCTTCATTCCGATAATTGAACCCTTTGTAGCATCTCTTTTAACCAACTTGTTCAAATCGTCCAGATATTGGATACGCTGGTCGTGAACTTTCATCAGTTCATTGAAGTATTGTTTTTGCTTAGCTGCATCTTTTTCACCGGCTATTAAAGCACGAAGAATTTTTGCACCATTAGTATAAGTACTTACTTGAGCTTTGGGGGCTTCTGTAAATACGCTCATCCAAGGAGTATAGGCGTCCTTGAAATTGTTAGTTTTGACATACTCAGTGTAAATACTGATATTTTTCAAGCATCGGATACTGTCTTCACCATGTCCGAATCTTGATCCGTCTGACGCTCCGGTCTGAGCGAAAGAAGCTGTTGTACCTAAGGAAAGAACGAACAGCGCTGTTACCATCTTCATTTTCATCGTATATAAATTTAGTTGTTGTTATTTATTTGCTTCTCTCCATTTATTAATCCACTTTCCATTTCATGAACCAACGTTCATTGAAAGTGAGCCCGATATTGATTCTCAAATAGTTCTCTTCCATTAATCCTTTAAATTTAGGACTGACTTTAATGTATTGTCCGGAAATGTTCAGCATAGATTTACTTTGGAACATGGGAAGTCCGAAACCTACACTGACGCCATATTCGCGTGCACCGTCTTGAAAACTGGTTGCTCCTGTGTCCGGATCAGTATAGCTTACCTTATTATAAGGAGTTGAATAATAAGCTCCCATACGGTAACGGATACGCTTCAGATAGTTGTGGCTGATATAACTTGGTACGAATTCCGCACCAAAAGCTATTTTTGTGCGGTTATTCATTTCCACACTTTCTTTGTTGAACTTGCTCCAAGTCAGATCGGCTGTATTCCATTTTTGTAAAGTATAGTCAACCCCAATCGTCAGGCGGTTGTCATATACATAAGTAAGACCTGCACCAAATGTATGTGGCATTTTAAACGGGTTGGGAATAGTATCGCCGGTTTGTGACTGTACATAAATGGAACCATTACTTTCCGTACCTGTCTGATGATATTTATATGCATCTCCGTGCAAGGTATGTCCCAGTGTATAAACGGCACCTACATTTATTGTGTTTTTCTTGTTTAACTTATAAGTATACTGTAAACCAAAATCCAATTTATAATCACTGATGGAAAATTTGTCTAATTTGATACTACGTGTATCTGTCGCTCCAATAGCTGTCATGGATTGATGGGTAATGTCTCCATAAAGATATGAAAAATTTGCACCAACAGACAAATTATTAAATACTTTATAACCTAATCCTACAAAAACCTGATGAAAGCCTCCGTCGCCATTATAAGATTCGGCCCACTTTCCGTTATTGTCTACATCCTCAAAATCATGTGTTTTGGAAATGTTGTAACCTACTGTGGAAAATGGAAGAAAACCAACTGTCATTCCCATTTTTTGCCATAGACGGAATTGCATGGCCAAATAGTCAAAACTTGAGTTTTTAGCATTGGTTTTTACATTACCATCCTTGAAGTTCGCATTTTGAAGAGTCATTCCTGCATCGAACAAGAATGTCAATGAATCGATAGCTGTATAAGATGCCGGATTAGACGCGTTGATTTGGTAGCCGTTTCGCAAACCGTATGCTATTCCTCCCATTGCTTTACTGTTACCAAAATTTTGATCAGCTAACTGACCAAAGCCGTAGCGTGTATAGGGAGAATTTGTGCTTGTTTGGGCTACGGCCAGCCCTGTGACTGTGAGTAATATTGACGCACTAATCAGTCTTTTATAATTTATCATTATAGCTTAATATTCTGTTTAAACCTTTCAATACTAAAAATCTATCTGCAAAGATGATACTTTTTAATTTTGTATCAAAAGAAAATTCATCTCCGCCCGTTAAAAAAACCAAAAGCTCCGGATAATTCTTTTGAAGATGGGTGATATAGCCGCTCATTTCAAATTCCATTCCGCGAATGACTCCTGCCCGGATAGCCGTTTCTGTAGATTGTCCATACATCGGAACTTCTCCTTTAGCGCTTACTTTGGGAAGTTTGTCGGTGAATATGTTCAATGCCTTGAAACGCATACGCATTCCTGGAGAAATATTGCCTCCATGATAGGCTCCGTCAGCGTCAATAAAATCGTATGTGACACAGGTTCCTGCGTCAATAACCAGCACATCGTGTCCAGGCTTCAGCCAGTTTGCTGCGACCACAGCTGCTAAACGGTCCATGCCCAGTGTTTGAGGCGTTTTATATAAATTAGTGACGGGAACAGGGGTTTCATGACTTAATTCGATGATGTTAAAAGGCAATCTTTCCAGTTGGTGCCGGATCGTATTGCTTAGTGTTATGACAGAAGCTATGATACCTCGTTTCAACGGGTATCGGGAGCAAAGCATCGGGAGGCAATCTAAAGAATGATTGGAGCCACGAAATACTTCAACTAACTCGCCTTTGTCGAATATAGCCAATTTGGCTACTGAGTTTCCTATGTCGATTATTAAATTCACAACTTTGCTTTTTCGGCTGCAAAGTAACGCAAAAAATAAATAGGAATAGCAATAAAAAATGGTATTTGTGAGGAATTAATTAATATTTAGGTGTACTTTTGCATCGGTAAACAGAGAATGGAATTTATGAATAAATTAATTATAGCATTGATATTGTTATTCTTTTTCTTGGGCCAATCGGTTAGAGGTCAGGAAGATAACATAAAGGTAAGTCTGATGACTTGTGCTCCCGGTACGGAAATATATGCTTTGTTCGGGCATACGGCATTGCGCTATGAGGATAAGGCACGTGGAGAGGACTGGGTGTTTAATTATGGTATGTTCAGCTTTAATACTCCCCATTTTATCTATCGTTTTGTCAAAGGAGAAACTGATTATGAATTGGGCGTAACCCGTTATCCTTATTTTGAAGGCAGTTATGCTATGCGTGGTTCCTCGGTCTATCAGCAGACATTGAATTTGACTATTTCGGAAAAACAGGAACTCAGAAGATTGCTGGAAGAGAATTATCTGCCGGAGAATAGGGTTTACCGTTATAACTTTTTCTATGATAATTGCACTACCCGTGCGCGTGATGTAATAGAAAGGTGTATTGAAGGGAAGGTTGTTTATTCTGAAGGAAAGGAGGGGCTCTCTTTTCGGGATATTGTCCATCAATATACTAAAGGACACAAATGGGATGAGTTGGGCATTGATATGTGTTTGGGCAGTGAAGCTGATAAGCCTATTGATGCGCGTAAGCAGATGTTCGCCCCTTTTTATTTGCTGGAAGCGGCAAAAAAAGCGACTATAGTAGTAGGTGACAGCGTGCGTCCTTTGATTCTGCATGAAAAAAAGGTGGTGGATGCAGAACCGGAGAATGTTGGTGACGGTTTTCCATTGTCACCCCTGGCGTGTGTCTTTATTTTAATAGGAATTACTTGTTTTGTAGGATGGTTGCAGTTTAAAACCAGGAAAATAATCTGGATTTGGGATTTGCTTCTTTTTGGTGTACAAGGGTTAGCGGGGTGTGTCATTACTTTCCTGGTCCTTTTTTCTACTCATCCTACGGTAGGGTCCAATTGGCTTATCCTTTTATTGAATCCTATCCCTTTACTTTACCTTCCGGTCATGGTTTGTCGAGCTATAAAAGGTAAAAAAGACCTCTATCATACAATAAATGTAGCGTATTTAACACTTTTTATAATGATAATGCCGTTTGTACAGCAAAAATTCAATGTAACGGTATTACCTTTGGCACTGTGTTTGTTGATATGTTCTGCAAACCACGTTTTATTATATTACAGACAAAACAATAAATGAAAGGACGCATCTTAACTTCTCTTTTGACTGTTATCGCATTAACAGGGTTGCAGGCACAGAACATTCCTGCGGTTCCCAGGTTGGTGGTCGGATTGACTATTGACCAGTTGCGGACTGATTATATAGAGGCTTTTTCGGCTTTATACGGTGAACGTGGTTTCAAGCGGTTGTGGAGAGAAGGACGGATTTATCGGAATGCCGAATATGACTTTATTAATGTGGATAAGTCATCAGCTGTAGCGGCCATTTATTCTGGCACTACACCTTATACCAACGGAATCGTGGGGGATAACTGGATGGACCGCAGTACTCTGCGAGTTCTTAATTGTGTGGACGATGCTGATTTTATGGGTATTTACACTTCAGAGTCCACTTCTCCGCAGAAAATGAAGGTGTCGACTTTGACAGATGAGTTGGTAATAGCCACACAAGGAATAGCTGAAGTTTATTCTATCGCTCCTACACGTGAAATGGCGGTGTTGGCTGCCGGTCATGCTTCGAAAGGTGCATTCTGGTTGAATGATGAAACAGGAAAATGGAGTGGCAGTACATATTATGGTACATTTCCTGCATGGGTGACTACTTATAATGACCGTGAAGGATTGGATTTCCGTATCGGCAATATGTCGTGGGAGCCTTATTTGCCTGTGACTGTCTATAAATATTTGACTAGCGAGAACAAACAAGTTACGTTCAAGCATAATTTCGATGACGAGCGGAAAAATAAATACCGTAAATTGAAAACAAGCCCTTATGCTAATGATGAGGTAAACCGTTTGGTTAATGCTTGTTTTAGTAATACTTCCATTGGAAAGGATGCTGTTCCGGACTTTTTGTCACTGGCATATTATGCCGGGAATTATGATCATAAGGCTCCTGCAGAACTCCCGATGGAAATGCAGGATACCTATGTACGTCTGGACAACAGTATTGCTGAATTATTGGAATTGATAGACCGGAAGGTTGGTTTGAACAATACTTTATTCTTTATAACCTCTACAGGATATGCTGACGCTGATCCTGTTGATTCTCCTCAATATAAAATACCGGGTGGAGAATTCCATATTGAACGTTGTTCTGCTCTGTTGAACCTTTATTTGGCAGCTATTTACGGTGAAGGACAATGGGTGGAGGCGCATTTTGAGCAGCAAATATACTTGAATCATAAGCTGATAGAGCAGAAACAACTGAATATATCCGAGATATTAAATCGTGCGGCAGAATTCTTGGTACAGTTCAGCGGAGTGAAAGATGTGTATTCTTCACAACGTTTGCAATTGGGAGCGTGGACTCCTACCATTGATAAAATAAAGAATTACTATAACCCGATATGTTCCGGAGACTTATGGATAGAAGTCTTACCAGGCTGGACTGTATTCCGTGAACATTCGCTTGATACGCAGGTGCAACGCTATTCATATGCGTCGGCTCCATTGATTTTCATTGGGAACGGAATGAAACCGGAAATAATCCATGCGCCTATAAAAATAGGCAATATAGCACCCACCGTAGCCCATTACATGCGTATTCGTGCTCCTAATGCAGCCGTTCTGGCACCAATGACAGACATCAGAAAATAATATTAAGGAGAGAAGTGCAAATAAATCAGCATTTTATTGTAACTTTGCACTTTCAAAAGTAATCAAATTAGAAAATAATAAAAACAAAAAATACAATGGGATTTAATGAATTTATTGGCAAATTGTTTGGAAATAAGGCCACTCGTGACATGAAAGAAATCAAGCCATGGGTTGATAAAATAAAGGCTGTTTATCCGGAAATTGCCAAATTGAGCAATGACGAGCTTCGTGCAAAAACAGTAGAATTAAAGAAGTACATTTCTGATTCGGCTGCTGAGGAACAAAAGAAGATAGAAGAATTGAAAGGTACTATCGAAACTACAGAACTGGAAGATCGTGAGGGCATCTTCGCGCAGATAGACAAACTGGAAAAAGAAGTGCTGGAAAAATATGAAAAAGCACTGGATGATGTACTTCCGCAGGCTTTTGCCATTGTAAAAGACACTGCACGCCGTTTCTCTGAAAATCCGGAATTGGTTGTAACCGCTACCGATTTTGACCGTGAATTGGCTGCTCAAGGAAAAGATTTTGTGCGTATTGAGGACGATAAGGCGATTTGGCAGAACCATTGGATTGCTGGTGGTAATGACATGGTATGGAGCATGGTGCATTACGATGTGCAGTTATTCGGTGGTGTAGTGTTACATAAAGGCAAGATTGCCGAAATGGCTACTGGTGAAGGTAAGACGTTGGTAGCCACTTTGCCTGTGTTTTTGAATGCACTGACCGGTAATGGCGTACATGTAGTTACTGTTAATGATTACTTGTCAAAACGTGACTCGGAATGGATGGGGCCATTGTATCAGTTCCATGGATTGAGTGTGGACTGTATTGATAAACACCAGCCCAATTCTGATGCACGCCGCAGAGCTTATATGGCCGATATCACTTTCGGTACGAATAATGAATTCGGTTTCGATTACTTGCGTGACAATATGGCTGTCAGTCCAAAAGACTTGGTGCAGCGTAAACATAATTATGCTATTGTCGATGAGGTGGACTCTGTATTGATTGACGATGCTCGTACTCCGTTGATTATTTCCGGTCCTGTTCCTAAAGGTGAGGATCAGTTGTTTGAGCAACTCCGTCCTTTGGTAGAGCGTCTGTTTGAAGCTCAGAAAAAGTTGGCTACCCAATATTTGGCCGATGCCAAACGCTTGATTGCATCGGATGACAAGAAAGATCAGGAAGAGGGATTTTTGGCATTGTTCCGTAGTCATAAGGCACTGCCCAAAAATAAGCCGTTAATCAAGTTCCTAAGTGAACAAGGTATTAAGGCAGGTATGCTGAAGACCGAGGAAATTTATATGGAACAGAATAACAAGCGTATGCCTGAAGCCACTGATCCATTGTATTTCGTAATTGATGAAAAGCAAAACAGCGTAGATTTGACCGACAAAGGTATCGACCTGATTACAGGAAATGCGGCAGATCCTACTTTATTCGTTTTGCCTGATATTACTTCCCAATTGTCTGCTTTGGAAAATGAGACAGATTTGACAGAAGAAGAAAAACTGGCCAAGAAAGATGAACTGATGACAAATTACGCTATCAAGTCTGAACGCGTACACACTATCAACCAGTTGCTGAAGGCTTATGCCATGTTCGAAAAGGATGACGAATATGTTGTAATCGACGGACAGGTTAAGATTGTTGACGAACAGACAGGACGTATTATGGAAGGCCGTCGTTATTCTGACGGTTTGCATCAGGCTATTGAGGCCAAAGAAGGCGTGAAGGTGGAAGCAGCTACCCAGACCTTTGCTACCATCACTTTACAGAACTATTTCCGTATGTATCATAAATTGTCGGGTATGACCGGTACAGCGGAAACGGAAGCGGGAGAACTTTGGGATATTTATAAATTGGATGTCGTTGTTATTCCGACGAATCGTCCTATTGCCCGTAAAGATATGAATGATCGCGTTTATAAGACAAAACGTGAGAAGTATAAAGCTGTCATCGAAGAGATTGAAGAAATGGTAAAAGAAGGACGTCCTGTTCTGGTAGGTACCACTTCGGTGGAAATCTCTGAAATGTTGAGCAAAATGCTTGCAATGCGCAAGATTGAGCATAATGTGTTGAATGCGAAACTGCATCAAAGAGAGGCGGATATTGTGGCACAGGCAGGTCAGAAGAGTATCGTGACTATTGCTACCAACATGGCAGGTCGTGGTACCGACATTAAGCTGAGTCCGGAAGTGAAAGCTGCGGGCGGTTTGGCTATTATCGGTACGGAACGTCATGAAAGTCGCCGCGTGGACCGTCAGTTGCGTGGTCGTGCCGGTCGTCAAGGGGATCCGGGTTCATCTGTGTTCTTTGTATCATTGGAAGATGATTTGATGCGTTTGTTCTCTTCAGATCGTATTGCCAGTGTAATGGATAAACTTGGCTTCAAAGAAGGTGAGATGATTGAACACAAGATGATTTCAAATTCCATTGAACGTGCTCAGAAGAAAGTGGAAGAAAATAACTTTGGTATTCGTAAACGCTTGCTGGAATATGATGATGTGATGAACAAACAGCGTGTGGCTGTTTATACCAAACGTCGTCATGCCTTGATGGGTGAGCGTATCGGTATGGATATCGTGAATATGATTTGGGATCGTTGCGCTTATGCTGTAGAATTGGGCGACTTTGATAATGTGAAGATGGAAATATTGCAGACATTGGCAATGGAAGTACCATTCACAGAAGAGGAGTACAACAAGATGAGAAAAGAAGATCTTGCTGAGAAAACCTTTGAAGCGGCAATGAACAACTTCAAGCGCAAGACAGACCGTATGGCCCAGATTGCCAATCCCGTTATCAAACAGGTATATGAGATGCAAGGGCATATGTACGAAAACATCATGATTCCTATTACGGATGGCAAACGCTTGTATAATATCTCTGTCAACTTGAAGGCGGCTTATGAAACAGAAGGCAAGGAGATTGTGAAGTCATTTGAGAAGGCGATTCTGCTTCATACTATTGATGATGCATGGAAAGAAAACCTGCGTGAACTGGATGAACTGAAACATTCTGTACAGAATGCTAGCTATGAGCAGAAAGATCCGCTGCTGATCTTTAAGTTGGAATCTGTCAATTTGTTTGACAACATGGTAAATAAGATCAATAACAATACCATTTCTGTATTGATGCGTGGACAAATCCCGGTTCAAGAACCGGAACAAGTTCGTGAAGCTGCTCCCGAACCGCAGGCTCCTCGTCAACAGTATAGAGAGGAAAAGCAGGATTTAAGTGATCCTCACCAGCAAGCTGCTGCCGAACATGACACCCGCGAGGTAAAGCGTGAGCCGGTTCGTGCGGAAAAGACAGTGGGTCGTAACGATCCTTGTCCTTGCGGAAGCGGTAAGAAATATAAGAACTGTCACGGGCAAAATGCGTGATAAATAACGATTATTATAGAAACGTTCGGGTAGAATTTACTACCCGGACGTTTTTTTTATTCCTTTTAACTTACTTCTTACATAAATAAGCGTATTTTTGTTCCCTAAGAAAAAATGATAATATGAAAAGATCCGCCTCATTAATAATTCTAGTTGCCGGGACACTTTTTGCTTCCTGCAGCAGTTTGCAGACCATATCTTTTGACCAGTTACAGGCAGCCGATGTCAGTTTTCCGGATGCTGTGAGAAAAGTGGCTGTGATAAACAATATGCCTGTACTGAAAACTAAAGATAATCATGAAATACTGAGCAGTGAGTTGGAAGGCGATGGTAAAGTGGCATCCGAAGCTTTGGCAGAGAATATTGCCAATGTGAATTATTTCGATCAGGTCATTATCTGTGATTCTGTATTCCGGGCACAGGATAAAGTGCCACGGGTTAATGTCATTCTGACTAAAGAGGAAGTACGGAAACTGAGCGAGGACTTGGGAGTGGATATGATATTGTCTTTTGATCGTATTCATATTCAGACTAAGCCCGGCGTACTGTTCTATCCGGATTTTCCTATGCCTATAGATGCTGTAGATGGAATTATATCTCCGATTGTTAGAGTATATATTCCCAATCGTGATAAACCTTTGTTTGTAGTTGCCAAGCAAGATACCATTTCCTGGGAAATAGAACCAGCTCTTTCTGACCGGAAGATAGTAAAAGAAGCTTCGGAATATGCCGCTTCTATTCCAGTAGAACATCTGTTGCCACATTGGGATGAGGTGGCTCGTTTTTATTACGATGGCGGGAATATTGAAATGCGCGATGCCGGTGTATATCTTCGTGAGAACAATTGGGATGAAGCGTATAGTCAGTGGAAGATAGCCTATGAGAAGAGAAAAGGCCAGCAAAAGATGAAAGCGGCTTTTAATATTGCACTATATTATGAAATAAAGGATAATGTAGAACAGGCCAAGGAATGGTTGGGTAAAGCGAAGAAATTGGTGAAATCAGGCAGCAGGGATGAACAATTGATAGCCTTTTATTCATTGGAGTTAGAGAAAAGAGGGAGTAAGCTATCCCAATTGAGAATACAAATGAAACGTTTTGATGATAATTTTTAGAGAATAAGTGTTGAGAGAAAGATTTTTTTTGTACTTTTGGATATAAATAATATATAAAATTGATTTTGGTATGAAACTCAGTGCACAGTCACATGCTTCTATTGCGTCTTCGCTTCGGGAAGCGGTTGATAAATATATAGCGGATGGAGAGAGAACGGTAGTCACCGATATCCATTTGCAACCTAAGCAGGACAGTGGTGAATTAGTTATTTTTAATGATGATGACGAAGAATTGTCACGTACCATAATTGAAGAGTGGGTGGATTATAGTGAAGATGATTTTTATACAATAGTAGAGCGTATACTTCGTGGGGAGATCAACGCATTGAAAGATACGGGAGTTTTGGATAAGTTAGCTATAATGAAGCCTTATTCTTTTGTTTTGGTTGATGAGGATAGGGAAACTGTAACCGAACTTTTATTGATAGATGATGAAGACACTTTATTGCTGAATGATGAACTTTTAAAGGGTTTGGATGAAGAATTGGATGCATTTTTAAAAGACTTGCTTGAAAAATAGATAAAATAATAGGAGCATCGGGATAGTAAAGTTTCCGATGCTTTTTTATATCATAGGTGAAGAAAATGTTTTTTCAAGAGTGGCGTTTAAAATATTGTTTTCTCATCCATCGGTCAAAAACCATGAATAAGGGTATAGTTATGATGAATAGCAGATAAATGAGAGGAATTTGTATTTTTAAAACATGACTGCCAGCAAGAAATGCATGATACATAGTTTCCTTAATGTGCTTTCCAAAATAAATATACAGACCGATGCTGCCGCTTATTATTAAGAATAGAGAAGCAGCAATAGTAGCTAGTAACATCTTTCTCTCCTGTTTCTTTTCACGTAAGAGTATAGCTTCCTCTACTTTCTGCATGGTGCGGAAAGTAAAATTGGAGGTCAGCCGGAATTGGGGCTGTTCTTTTACAGCCTTCATTAATCCTTTATCTTTTTGTTTCTCGTTCATTCTGCTTCTGTTATGAGTATATATAATTTTTTTCTTATTCGATGCAATTTTACTTTTGCATTGCTTTCCGTCAGTCCCAGGATAAGAGCGATTTCACCGATAGTTTTCTCTTCATTATAAAATAGGGAAATCAAGGCGCGTTCTTCTGCATCCAGTTTCTTGATGGCCTTATTGAGTTTTCCTACCTGCTCCTCGCTTTCATCATTCAGGGCATCGTCTATTTGCTGGTCGGATATATTCATTAACATGGCACTGTCCATAACAATTAACTCTTGTTTTCTTTTTCTGGTTGCCGATATGGCGGTGTTATATGCAATGCGGTATATCCATGTAGAGAAACTACTCTCTGCTTTAAACGACGAAAGATGTTCAAAGGCTTTCAAGAACGTATCCTGGGTCAACTCTTCCGCATCCTCCTGATTCTCCACGATGCGTATAATCAAGATAAATACTTGCTGACTGTATTTATCCAAGAAGTATTCGTAGAGAGAAGTTTCTCCTTTTAATATCCTATGAATAATATGTGTTTCGTCGTTTTCCATTTTGTCTATTAGACGCAGGGCTGGGAGAGAGGTTACATAAAAAGAGAAAATATTTTTTTCTTTCTCAAAAGTGTAACCTCTTTGGCTACGCAGCGTCTAATGAATACAAAGGAACAAAATTAATAACTTAAATACGAATAAATTATGGGTTACATTACCGGTTGGATTGTTGTAGGTATCATTACATTAGGAATCTACAAATTATTTGAACTTTTTGTTGGTAAGAAAGAGCGTCTTACTATGATAGAAAAATTGGGAGACAAGTTAGATCCTTCCATGTTGGGGAACAGGCTTAGCCTGCCTCTTCCTGTAGGAACTCCTTTCATGTCATCTTCCCCGATTTCTTTCTCGGCCTTGAAATTTGGCTGTTTGTTGCTGGGTATGGGACTAGGGTTGTTGACTGGTTATATTATTTGTGCAACCACGGTTCCCGATTATTTCACAGAGCGTAATTGGCGCATGAGCGAGTTAACTTCATTGATTTATGGTGCAAATGTCTTGCTTTTTGGTGGTTTGGGCTTGGTAGTTGCTTTTATAGTAGAATTGAAAATTTCTCAGAAAAACAGGAAAGATCATACCCGTTGAATAATGAAAGACAATTAGAAAAAAGAAAGAGATGTGTCAAAATTTGAAGTAATTATCAAAACTATCCGAGCTTTGCAGCAAGACAATAGCAGAATTACTTTTGACACATCTCTTTATTAAAAAAGAAGTGATGACCGCTTTACATAGAATGTTGCAATCTCTGTAAAGCGGTATATTTTTTTATTTTTTCAAAGCAGCAATACTTTCTTTTAAAGAAGCTATTTTGCTTTCTGCATCAGCCTGTTTCTTACGTTCCATATCAATAACGTTGGCTGGTGCTTTGCTGACAAATTTTTCATTGCTTAATTTTTTCAATACACTTTGCAAAAAGCCTTCCTGATATTTTAAATCAGCCTCCAGTTTTGCCAGTTCTTCTTCTGTGTTGATTAAATTGCCCAATGGTATGGCATATTCAGTGGTACCTACCATAAATGAGCCGGAGCCGTCAGCTTTATTCTCTACGGCTTCGATAGAAGAGAGGTTACACAATTTAGTAATAACAGGATTGAATGTAGCTACTGGATTTACACCTACTACTTGCAACTCCAAAGTTTCTTTCTGTGCAATGTTTTTCTGTAAACGAATAGTACGGATACCACCGATTACTTCTTTCACTACTTCAAATTCTTTGACGATAATCTCATTACAAGCAGTCGGAATGTTCAATTGCTGGACCATCAGGCTTTCCCCTTCTTTGCGGTCATATATATGTTGCCATAACTCTTCGGTAATGAAAGGCATGAACGGATGCAGCAACTTCAGCAAGTTATCAAAGAAGCCTAAAGTTTTTTCATAGGTCGCTTTGTCAATGGGTTGTCCGTATGCCGGCTTGATCATTTCCAGATACCAGCTTGAGAATTCGTCCCAGAATAATTTGTATACAGCCATCAGTGCTTCGCTCAAACGATATTTGCCGAATAAGTCAGCTACTTCTGCAGCTGTTTTTGCCAACATGGATTCAAACCATTCAGTGGCCAGTCTTGCATATTCGGGCTGTGCAATATCGGCAACTTCCCAACCTTTCACCAAGCGGAATGCATTCCATATTTTGTTATTGAAGTTACGTCCTTGTTCACATAACGCATCATCAAATAAAATATCGTTTCCTGCGGGAGCGGCAAGCATCATACCCATTCGCACGCCATCGGCACCATACTTGTCAATTAGTTCCAACGGGTCGGGTGAATTGCCCAAAGACTTTGACATCTTACGTCCCAGTTTGTCGCGTACGATACCAGTGAAATAAACGTTTTTGAACGGCATATCACCTTTATATTCATATCCTGCCATAATCATTCGTGCCACCCAGAAGAAAATGATATCCGGTCCTGTAACCAAGTCACTAGTAGGATAATAGTAGTTTATTTCTTCATTATTAGGATTATTGATACCGTTAAATAAAGAAATGGGCCACAGCCATGAAGAGAACCAAGTGTCCAGACAGTCATCGTCTTGACGTAAATCTTCCATTTTCAGATTGGTATTACCGGTTTTTTCTTGTGCCAACTTCAAAGCTTCTTCCGCTGTTTCGGCTACTACATAACCGCCTTCGGGCAGAAAGTATGCCGGAATGCGATGTCCCCACCAAAGCTGGCGGCTGATACACCAGTCTTTGATATTTTCCAGCCAGTTTTTGTAGGTGTTCTTGTATTTGGCAGGATAGAATTTCAGTTCATCATTCATTACAGGAGGCAATGCCATGTCTGCAAAATGTTGCATCTTCAAGAACCACTGCATGGACAGTTTCGGTTCGATGGCTACATTGGTACGTTCCGAGAAACCTACCTTATTAGTATAAGCTTCTACCTTTTCCAGCAATCCGGCAGCTTGCAAGTCTTGTTCAATCTGTTTACGTACATCAAAACGGTCCATACCTACATACAGTCCGGCAGCTTCGCTCAATGTTCCGTTATCATTGAAGATATCAATGCTTGGCAAGTTATATTTTTCGCCAAGCATATAGTCATTCACATCATGGGCGGGTGTTACTTTCAGACATCCTGTACCAAATTCAATGTCTACGTAGTCGTCTTCGATAACCGGAATGATACGGTTTACCAGTGGTACAATTACCTTTTTGCCTTTCAGCCATTGGTTTTTCGGGTCATTGGGATTGATACACATGGCAGTATCTCCCATAATTGTTTCGGGACGAGTGGTAGCAACTACCGCATAGCGTCCTTCAGCATCACCTTCTACTTTGTAACGGAGATAATACAGTTTGCTGTGTTCTTCCTTATAAATAACTTCTTCATCACTGAGAGCTGTCAGTGCTTTTGGGTCCCAGTTTACCATGCGTACACCGCGATAGATCAAACCTTTGTTGTAAAGGTCTACGAATACTTTGATGACACTTTCGCTACGTTCTTCGTCCATGGTGAATGCTGTACGGTCCCAATCGCAGGATGCACCTAGTTTGCGCAGCTGTTTCAGGATAATACCTCCATGTTCTTCAGTCCATGCCCAGGCATGTTTCAGGAATTCGTCACGGCTAAGGTCAGTTTTCTTTATACCTTGTCCGGCCAGTTTGTTCACCACTTTGGCTTCTGTGGCAATGGAAGCATGGTCGGTTCCCGGCACCCAGCAGGCATTCTTGCCTTCCATGCGGGCACGGCGTACTAATATATCCTGAATGGTATTGTTTAGCATGTGTCCCATATGGAGTACTCCGGTTACGTTGGGTGGTGGAATGACGACTGTGTAAGGTTCACGTCCGTCGGGTTTTGAACTAAAGAGTTTGTTGTCCAGCCAATACTGATACCATTTTCCTTCCACGTCAGCGGGATTGTACTTACTTGCTAATTCCATTTTATATTTTATTTATTTAATTGATTATCGCATAATTGAGTGCAAAATTAATAAAAGTCGTTGGATTATTATGTACTTTTGCACTACAAAATGATATTAATAAACTGATTATGCATACAAGAAAAGAACAAATGGAAGCATTTGGCCGCTTCCTCGATATTTTAGACGAGTTGCGAGAGAAGTGTCCTTGGGATCGGAAACAGACGAATGAAAGTCTGCGTCCTAATACGATTGAAGAAACTTACGAACTTTGTGATGCTTTGATGAAGGATGACAAGAAGGATATCTGTAAAGAGTTGGGTGATGTGTTGTTGCATGTGGCCTTTTATGCAAAGATAGGTAGTGAAACAGGAGATTTTGATATCAAGGATGTGTGTGACTGTCTTTGTGAGAAGCTGATTTTCCGTCATCCTCATGTTTTTGGCGAAGTGAAAGCCGAGACTGCCGAGAAGGTGACTGAAAATTGGGAACAGTTGAAGATGAAGGAAAAGGATGGTAACAAAATGGTTTTGAGTGGAGTACCTTCTGCTTTGCCTTCGCTAATCAAGGCATACCGCATTCAGGATAAGGCCCGCAACGTGGGATTTGATTGGGAGGAGCGTTCGCAGGTTTGGACTAAAGTAAAAGAGGAGATCGGCGAGTTTGAAGCTGAGGTGGAGAACATGGATAAGGAGAAGGCGGAAGCGGAATTCGGTGATGTAATGTTCAGTCTTATAAACGCGGCCCGCCTTTACAAGATTAATCCGGATAATGCATTGGAACTCACTAACCAGAAGTTTATCCGTCGTTTCAATTACTTAGAGGAACACACCATCAAACAGGGAAAGAACTTGAAGGATATGACTTTGGAAGAGATGGATGCTATATGGAATGAGGCTAAAAAGGAAGAAAAATAGTAGGGTTGGAATTGTTTTTTATGATGTGTGCTATTTTTGTCTTGCTTGTTTTTCTGTTTTAATCAATAAAGGGTATTGTATTTATTCTAGGTAATTTAATGTATGGTGATATCAAATTGTGTTCTATAAGAATGAGGGGCTGTCTTTTTTATGACAGCTCCCCATTCTTTATGAAATAAGTTTTATATGAATTTTATTCTACCCATTCTTTGATGGCTTGTGAAGGATCAGGATTTAAAACAGCACCTTTGTTGAATACATTTTCATAAAGACTGATAAAGATATTCATCCAGGGCGCACAGTAGCCTTCTATTGAATTAAATCGATATCCGATAGGAGCATTAGTACCCGGATAACCACGAACAACTTGTAACTCTAACCGTTTGTAATCCCAAAAGATGATCCCTTCACCCCAGAATTCAATACGTTTCTGTTCAACAACCTTCTTTTGAAACTCTTTTAGATCATTTACTTTACATGTATAGCTACCCACAGAAGTATTATAACGAAATGTGTTTACGAAATCTTCTAATTTAGAAATACCGGCTGCTAATCCTTGGCTCATTCCTATTGCTTCGGCTTCGATTAAATACATTTCCTCTATACGCATTAACGGATAGTCAACGGCAGCTCCGATTGTATAATCGTTCATTTCTCCATTTTTAGGTCGGAATTTGATACCTGTATATGGAGGCATATCAGCGAAATCATCATCGGTCAACAAAGTTCTATATTTAGTTCCGGGAGCTTTGTGTGCATCTTCAGGAGCAATCCAAGTTGTTTTTCGCCAGTCTGCATTTGGTATTTGATCGAACAATTTTTTGCCGATAAGCTTGTATCCTTGCCATTTTCGGTTACCGTAACCGAAAGTTTGTTCAGGACACATGCTTCCGGCAAAGTTGAGCCAATAGCTATGTACATCCTCGGTAGTCATGATGGATCCCCATACCCATGAATTGGTTAGTACACTGTTGAAGCCGGTAGTATAGCTGTCTCCACCAAACCATTCCTTTTCAGTCAGAGGCATTGCTCCGCTTTCGTTAATGACTTTGCGTGCGTATTCGGCTGCTTTAGTGAAACAAGTTTCTTTTGATGCAATGTTTAAATCTGTATTGTTGTTTAGGGTGTTGAGATCTTCAGGGTAAAGTTCGAAACGAGATCCCATTTCCAGCCACATACGTGCCATCAGACCATGGACAACTGGGGTACAGGGCAAGTTTTTGGTTGGGCGTTGATAATCACTCAAAAGCTCCTCAGCTGAGGCTAGGTCATCTAATATGAATTTGTATACGGCATAGAAGGGAGCACGTGGATTATTACGCCCTTCTTCTTCTGTGGTTTCAGCGGTAATAATAGGTACGGTTATGCCATATAAATTTTTACTGGCTGCTTCTGCATCTAATTTCTCTACTCCTGTTTTTTTTATATTCATACATTCGGACTAAGTCCATGTATATCATGGCTCTATAAGATAGGCATATACCTTTATAATACTTGTTTTCGGGTGCATCATCTGCTTTTTCTAAAGCACTCAGTGCATTATTTACATTATTCAGAAACTTGTAGTTATAATACCAAATGGTATTGACAACATCGGCATCACCCAAATCATTACATACTCCATAAGTATCAAAAAAGTCAAATTTGGGTTCGTGGCAGAAGAAGTCTTCGCATGCACTTTCTCTGATTAAATTATATCCACTATATCCAAAATCATGATAAAATTGTGGACCGTAACTTCTAAATGCATTAATAAATGCGACTACTGAATTTACCATTGCGCTGATAGCTTGGTCAGATTTTCCTATTTGGTCTATGGTAGCTGTGCTACTTTCTGGAAATACCTCTTCGATACAACTGTTTAAGCTTAATGCTGATGACAGACATGCAGCAATCATTAGTTTGGTAATATATTTCTTTTTCATATTCTTGATTGTTTATGTGTTGATTAGAATTGTAAACTTAGACCGGCGGAGAATGCGCGTACGGCTGAATATTCTCCGGATGAATCTTTATTTCCGTTCCATGTTACGCGTGAATCGAAACCTTTTCTTTTTGACCAATAATAAACATTGTCACAGGCCACATAAATGCGCAGATTAGTTAGATATAGACTTCTAAGTGTTTTTTTGCTGAAAGTATATCCTAATTGAATGTTTTGAATACTTATGGAAGATGCATTAGTTAGAAACCTGTCGGATGTTTTTACACTGTACAGGTCATTGAATTGCCATTGTGGAATATCACTTTGAGTATTCTCCGGGCTCCATGCTTTATAAATATCTTTGTGAACATTGTATCCTAAATGAGTTGAAGTAGGAGGTGACATTAATGCTTGGTAACCATAGTCGTATGCCTGACCTCCTATACTGTAGTTTATTTGTGTAGAGAAATCAAAACCATAAAATGAAAGAGAGGTATTGATACCACCGTATAGGTCTGGAACAGCGTCACCACATAAGTATAGATCAGCTTGAGAATAGGTTGTTGTTGTTTTCATCTCACCGGTTTGCTTATCTGTATAATACCATTGTGGTTTGCCTTCTTCGGACACACCTGCATATTTTTGAACATAGTTAGTATACATTGGAAGTCCTTCTCCGTAATAATACAGACCGTTTACATAACCGGCATGTCCATCTATAATGTCTGTTTTTTTACTTTCTGCAAGACGGCTGATCTTATTTCTATAATGTGTTGCATTAAAGCCAATATTCCATGTTACGTTTCTAGTCTTGACTGGTATATATTTTAAATCAATTTCAACACCTTTGTTATTCATGTCACCAATATTGTCATAATAGCCTGAGTACCCTAATGATAAAGGTACAGAAAAACGGTTAAGCATATCAGTTGTTCTGCGATTGAAATATTCTATGCTGCCACTTAATCTGCCTTTTAATAGTTCGAATTCTATACCTAAATTTATATTTGTATTGGTTTCCCAGGTAATATTTTTATTTCCTTTTCTGGAAAAACCTAATGATAACTCATTATTGCTGTTATTGATATTGTAAGTATCTACATATAAGAAATCGTCTATTCTGTCATTACCCTGTTGACCTACAGAAAACTTTAGTTTTAATAAATCGAGCCATTTAATGTCATCCAACCATTTTTCTTTGGTAAGAATCCAAGCAGTTCCCACAGAGTAGAAATTACCCCAGCGATTATCCGGGTGAAAGCGGGAAGAGGCATCGCGCCGGTAAGAAAGTTGGAAAAAATATTTGCCGTCATAGTCGTACATACCTCGGAATAAATATCCTTCAGTATTGTATTTACTCTTATAGGATGACTCATCGTTGGTACCACTGATGGCACCGTTTAATTCTTGATTCTGAAAAAAAGAGAACATACTGTTTTTGGCTGCGTATAATTCTTCATAAACGTTATTAAAGCTTTCATGACCTGCCATCAATGAAACGTTATGTAATCCGAAGCTATGATTATAATTTAATATTTGTTGTAGGTTGAGGGTTGTTCGACGCCAATGCTGGACATTGATGCTTCCATTCAAAGAATTTGCTGTTCCATAAAAAGGATTTAAAGCATTTTTGTACCGGCTGTCACGTATCGAAGTGCCTGCATTGAATGTGAATTTGAAGTCTTTCAGGAAATTAACATCTATAAATGCGTCTCCATTCAAAGTATTTGCAGAGGTGTTATATGTATCGAGCTGACTTAATTTTATTCCGTTAGAGTTCGGGTTGATAGGACGGTTTAGAGGACCTTGGTTGGATACTCCGAAATCGTACATGTCACCATTTTTATCCTGCATGATCTTACCATTTGTATCACGTAGGTAAAGTGGATATATGGGAGCTGTATTGAAAGCTTGGCTAAAACCGCCAGCGGCTGAATTCTGTATTGAATGTGTATAACTGATGTTGGCGCCAAATCTCATCCACGGTTTAGCCTGATATGTGGTTTTCAAACGACCGGTGATACGGCTATAATCAGACCCTTCTGCTATACCGTCTTCATCTAAATATCCAAAAGAAGCATAGATTTGTGCTTTATCACTTCCGCCTGAAATATTGACGTTGTATTCTTGGCGTAATGCTGTATGATATACAGCATCGACCCAATTGTCGGGAGTGAGATAATAACCGTTTACTATCCGTCCTAATTTTGCATTAGGATTAAGAAGACCGTTTTTACCAATCAGATATTCTCCTTCAGGATATGAATATACGTTGTAGGATAAACCACCGGTTTGACTGTTGGTTCCTATCATATTAGTATTTGCGCTGACATATGCTTGGTCAGGAGTTTGTCCTTGGGCATTTAAATAATAATTGTATAATGCTTTATAGTGTGCTTGATAATATTCTCCTGGATCTTTTATGTAGTCATATTCTATTTCACCACGGGTATTGGCACTCCATTTAGCGTCTACTGTGATTTTTGCATCGCCTGCTTTAGCTGATTTTGTTGTTATAATTATGACACCGTTAGCACCTCGAGCACCATAAAGAGCTGTGGATGCTGCATCTTTTAGTACAGAAATAGATTCTACATCTGCTGGATTGATGTTATTCCATCCTCCTTCGTATGGCATACCGTCTAATACGATGAGGGGATCTGTTTTTGCGCTCATTGAACTGATGCCACGTATCAGAATGCTTGGAGTTTCTCCAGGCTGCCCATTTGTCATTGTCATTTGTAGGCCTGCCACTTGTCCAGATAAACTTTCTATGACATTAGTAACCGGACGTTTAGTTATTTGTTCTGTATGAATCATTTTTGCAGATCCTGTAAAAGCTGATTTTTTTGCAGTACCATAAGCAACTACCAAAACTTCTTCCATCACTTCTGTTGTTGAAGTCATAACAATTTTCATTTCCGGCTTGATGGTTACTTCTTGGGTTTCCATTCCAATGAAAGAAACAATAATTGTTTTGTTGGTAGGTGAGATGTTTGTAAGTGTGAACTGACCATTGATGTCGGTGATTGTTCCATTGGTTGTTCCTTTTACCAATACGGAAGCTCCGATTACCGGTTCGTTGTTTTCGCTTGAGATAACGGTTCCTTTCACTGTTACCTGTGCTTGTGCATGGCTTATTCCTACGAATAAGCATACGAATAGTAGTAATAGTGTCTTTTTCATAATGTTTGTAATAGATTTGTGAGTTTATGGTTTGTACAAACCTAGGAATAAAATCTAATAAATCAAAATATTTTCGATGACAAATGTTTAAAAATAAAAGTATATTCTAATCAATGTAATAAAAACTTAAACAAGCAAGAAAATTAACTTGTTTTTATAAAAGAAACATCTTAATCATTTTGTCGTTCCGCTGAACTTTTTACATACAAAAATCCCCAAATCTAAGTTGATTGATAGATTTGGGGAAAAAGTTGGAAATATCTCTTGTTGCTTTTATTTTTTTTGAGATTGGTGCATAATTTTTAAGATATCACGGTGGAATTTAATCTCTGCACGTTGTAACTTATATATTTTCTTGGGAGATAAGATTTTTTTAAAGCGCTGTAGATATTCCAAATCCAATTTATCGGCTTCAATCCTTGCTTTGACAATACCTTCTATAATTTGTTCGTATTCGGCATCGGTTGTTTTAGGATTTTTGCCTTTGCGTGCTTGCTCCCATGCTTTATCATTTACTGTTTTTTTACGGTCTTGTAATTCGAAGTAGATAGGGAAGAATTTAGTGGCCTCTTCTTGCGTTATTTCTGCTTTTTGCGTGAGATATGCTTCTTGTCTAGCTCTGAATTCTTCTTTGGTGAAACCAGGTTTCTTTTTGTCTTGCGCCTGTAGCGAAATGCTTATATATAAAGTGATAAGCAAGGTTGCCAGTCTTTGTATCATGTGGTTATTATTTAATTATACATATCTGAATTTGCATCTGTCAAGTATTGATAGAGCGTATAATCATCCATCATGGAATGATCTAAAATCGTTTCAATATATTCGTCTGAGAATTGTTCAGTTTCCGCTGCTGTAAAAATAGGAGTGTCTTGTTTAGGGGGACCTACAACAACTCTGACGCTGAACATCAATCCACAAAACATAGCTGCCATATATATCCAAGGCTTGATACGTTGCCAAGTAGTTATTGTTTCTTGCGGAGCAGAAGTTTGTTCCTTCTCCGGCAATTTATTCATCAACTCTTTTGAGAAGTTGTCGAAATAACCTTCGGGTACCATGAATGGATTTTTTGTCCCGCATTTTTTTAATAGTTCATCTTCTTCCTTCATAGTGGTTCTCCTTTCTTTGTTAGATACATTTCTTTTAAAAAGGTTTAAAGGCATTCTTTTAAAAAGTTCTCTATTTTTTTCACTGCATGGTGGTAGGAGGCTTTCAGTGCCCCTATACTTGTTCCTAATATTTCAGACATGTCTTCATATTTCATTTCTTGAAAGTATTTTAAATTGAATACTATACGCTGCTTTTCAGGGAGCGTCAGTAATGCTTTTTGAAATAATATTTGAGTTTCATCTCCATTAAAATATGTATTACTTTCCAGTTTGTTCACCATATCTGCATCAGCGTCGTCTATGGATAATTGGTTGGTGGCACGTTGTTTATTTAAAAAGGTCAAGCATTCATTCAAAGCTATGCGGTAAAGCCAGGTCGACATTTTGGCTTCGGCACGAAAATACTCTAGATTAGTCCATGCTTTGATAAATGTATTCTGTAACAGATCATTGGCATCTTCATGAGAAAGTACCATCCGGCGTATCTGCCAATATAGCTGTTCGCTGTATTCGTTGACAATACATTCGAAGGCTTCTTTTTGTCGTGCCGGGTCCTGTAATAACGCTATTATTTCTTTCTCATTATAAGTGTTCATGTTCCTATTTTTAAATTAGATATCCGGTTTATGTTATGGTTTAATGGATTCTATTGAAATTTTTAATGTTTCCCGTGCAAGTAGAGTGTTAGGAAAAATATCCGATGCTTCCTGTAACAATATGCTTTCATCTTCGTAGCGGGCTGAAAAATGTCCTATAAGAAGTTGTTTTACTTTTGCGGTACGGGCGATTTCTCCAGCTTGCGAAGCAGTTGTGTGAAAGGTTTCTTTCGCACGGGCTTGTTCGCTTTGTGCAAAGGTGGCTTCATGAAATAACAGGTCCACTCCGTATATTTGTTCTATGATATGTGGCAAATAAATAGTATCTGAACAATAGGCATATCGGCGGGGAAGGGCAGAAGGGATAGTCAATTTGTTGTTTGGTACTATTTTTCCGTCCGGTAATGTGTAATCGGCGCCATTCTTTATCCGGTTGAGTTCGTATACGGGGATTTCATAAAAGTCAATCATGTCGCGACGAATATGGGCGGGGATCTGTTTCTCTGAAAAGAGGAATCCGCATGTTGGTATCCGATGACGTAAGGGAATTGTTTCTATGGTTAGCGAACGGTCATCATAAATTATTTCAGCTTTGCCCGGATCAAAAGTTTGGAAAACGACTTTGTAACTCATACCTTTGCAAAAAAAGTCGAGTTGTGGAGTAAGAAGACGTTCTAATTCTGCGTGACAGTGAATATAGAGTGTGGCTGTCCTTCCCAGCATACCGAAAGTTGATATCAGTCCCATTAGTCCGAAACAATGATCACCGTGCAAATGTGAAATGAATATATGGTTTAGCCGGGTGAATTTCAGTTTTGATTTGCGTAATTGCATCTGTGCTCCTTCACCACAGTCTATCATAAATAGTTTTTCACGGATATTTACGACTTGTGATGTTGCAAAATGCCGTGTGGTCGGCAATGCTGACCCGCATCCTAATATATGTACTTCAAATTTCTCCATCGTTACAAAGATACTATCTTTTTTGAATGGAAAATAAAAAATGCCGTAAAAACGGCATTATAGGATTGAACTATTTCTTAAGTTTTATTTTCACAGCATTCATGCCACGTGACCCTTTTTCCAGTTCAAAAGTCACGATGTTATTTTCTATGATATTATCTATCAGTCCACTAATATGAAAGAAGTATTTCTCTGCATTCTTCAAATCTTTTACAAATCCATATCCTTTGGATACATTGAAGTGTTCTATTCTTCCTTCATGTACTAGTTCTATCGGTTCTTCAGTTCTACGAGGAGTTGAAACTTCAATGGTGGACATATCCACTTCTTGTGGTTTATTATTAGGAGTGGGAGGAGTATCGGTTATCATACCGTTCTCGTCTACATAGGCAATCATATCTTCAAAGGAAGATGTGCCGTTACTTTTTCTTTCTTCTTTTTTTTGCTGTTTTGCTAAACGCTTTTCTTGTTTTTTCTTTTCTAGATCTCGTTTGGTAAATGAAATAGGTTTCGCCATTTGATTCTTTTTAAATTAGTAATATACAGTTCGGCCTGCTACGGGGAAGTGTATGGAATTAATAGTGAGGTAATAAGAAAACGGGGGAGAAGTCGTTATGAAATACTAACTCGAAATTTTATTACTCTATAAAGATACGGTTTTATTACGGATATCCCATAGAATATTTTCCTTTTTAAGAAATAATGGCATAAAAAAAGGATGCATTTTAATAAATGCATCCTTTTGGCTTATCTTAAAGTAAACTGATTACTTCTTTTTGTTTTCCAACTGTTCTTTCAAAGCAGCCAAAGCATCGATATCGCCTAAAGTGGTAGAGGCTGCCTGATTTTGGATAGCAGGAGCTTCTTCTCTCTTAGTTGTTTTCTTTGCATTAGAAGCTGCTTTCTTTTCAGCTCTTTCTTCTGCCTTGGCAGCATCTTCGAAAATGCGGCTGTGAGACAGGATGATTCTCTTGGCATCCTTGTTGAATTCAATTACTTTGAATGACAGTTTTTCATCCAATTGGGCTTGAGAGCCATCTTCTTTTACCAAGTGTTTCGGAGTTGCAAAACCTTCTACACCATAAGGAAGAGCTACAACAGCACCCTTATCCAACATTTCGATGATAGTACCTTCGTGTACAGAACCTACAGTAAATACAGTTTCGAATACATCCCAAGGATTTTCTTCCAACTGTTTGTGACCAAGGCTCAAGCGACGGTTTTCTTTGTCGATTTCCAATACCTGAACTTCGATGTCTGCACCGATCTGAGTGAATTCAGAAGGATGTTTTACTTTCTTAGTCCAAGACAAGTCAGAGATGTGGATCAATCCGTCTACACCTTCTTCGATTTCTACGAATACACCGAAGTTAGTGAAGTTACGAACTTTTGCAGTGTGCTTGGAACCTACAGGATACTTTTCTTCGATAGTTTCCCATGGATCTTGTTTCAGCTGTTTGATACCCAAAGACATCTTACGTTCGTCACGGTCAAGTGTCAGGATAACAGCTTCTACTTCGTCACCTACCTTCATGAAGTCCTGAGCAGAACGCAAGTGCTGTGACCAAGACATTTCAGATACGTGGATCAAACCTTCTACGCCCGGAGCGATTTCGATGAATGCACCGTAGTCAGCCATAACGACTACTTTACCTTTCACCTTGTCACCTACCTGCAGGTTAGCATCCAAAGCATCCCATGGGTGCGGAGTCAGTTGTTTCAAACCAAGAGCGATACGTTTCTTTTCGTCATCGAAGTCAAGGATAACAACGTTCAACTTCTGGTCGAGTTCTACAACTTCTTTCGGATCGCTTACACGGCCCCAAGACAGGTCAGTGATGTGAATCAAACCGTCTACGCCACCAAGGTCGATGAATACACCGTATGATGTGATATTTTTAACAGTACCTTCCAGTACTTGTCCTTTTTCAAGTTTACCGATGATTTCTTTCTTCTGCTGTTCAAGTTCAGCTTCGATAAGAGCTTTGTGAGAAACAACAACGTTTTTGAATTCCTGGTTGATTTTAACCACTTTGAATTCCATTGTCTTACCTACAAATACATCGTAGTCGCGGATAGGTTTCACATCAATTTGAGAACCCGGCAAGAATGCTTCGATACCGAATACGTCCACAATCATACCACCCTTAGTGCGGCACTTGATGTAACCCTTAATAATTTCTTCATTTTCAAGAGCAGCGTTTACGCGGTCCCAAGAACGAGTAGCACGTGCTTTTTTGTGTGACAGAATTAACTGTCCTTTCTTGTCTTCCTGATTTTCAATGTATACTTCTACAGTATCACCTATTTTCAAATCTGGATTGTAACGGAATTCATTTAAAGGAATGATACCGTCTGATTTGTAGCCGATATTGACAACTACTTCGCGTTTGTTCATTGCAATAACAGTACCGTCTACAACCTCGCGGTCGTTTACTTTGTTCAGCGTACCGTCATAAGCTTTTTCAAGATCTTCGTGGCTCATGCTGGTTACAGCTTCGCCGTTTTCATAAGCATCCCAGTTGAAATCTTCAACAGGAGTGATGTTTTTTAAATTTTCCATTAATAAAATTGTTAAAATTCTCAGTTAATTACGTTAGACATTATATTGTTTATCTAATTTCGGGCGCAAAGATACAACAAAATACTGAAACACAAACAAGTTTACTGAAATTTCTTGCTGATTAAGATTTAAATGGGATATAATCGTTGTTTTTAATTTATGTTTGTACATTTGTAGAAATTTAACCTATTAAAATATGGTAGCGTTCATTTTAGTTTGTTTGGTTCTACTTTTAGGTCTTTTATGGGGATGGGAGACAAGAAAGAGGAAAAGTTGGGAACAGGAGTTCGTTAAGAAGAAAAATGGGGTGTGTTTGGTGAAAAAAAATTCGGATACCATATTGTATAATGTGGATGCATATATAATTTTGGTTGATCGGAATTTTTTGGTTGAAAAGACCAATTACTATAATTTGAATAATACTTCTGAAAGATAAGCGGAAAGTAATGTCCAGAGGCTTTAACGGTTATTTGTCCAAGCCTCTGAACAAAGAAGCTTTGTTTGATATGCTCCGCCAAATGGGAATTTAATCTTCCAAAGAGTAATCAATGGTGGTTACAACGCGGATGCGTTTGATGTAAGGAGTGTTGGCGTCACGATCCTCAATGCTGAATTGTCCCTGATAGGCTCTTTTTATCTTACCAAGTTCGCTGTCCGAGTCCTTGGCGAATTTAACGGCTGCCGCCCGTGCGTTTTTAGTTGCTTCCTCTATCATTTGAGGCTTGATGTCGTTTAAACCGGTGTAGTCATATTGCACATTGTAACGATAATCTCCACCCGTAATAGCGATACCTTGCTTTAAGAGTTCGCTTTGTTCGCTGATCATCTTTCTCACCAGATCTACTTTAGTTGAAGTAACCGTGATGACAGAGGTCACATTATAGCGGAAGGGAACTGAATTATTATTATAACGTTCGGCTTGCATGTCTATAATTTCCGGTGCATTGATACTGATTTCGTTTTCAGTGATTCCTTTCTGTTTCAAAAAACCGACAATTGCTTGGTTGGTTGCATTTATCTTGTTATATAAGGTCGGGAGGTCATTTCCCAGGTCTTTATACATCAAAGGCCAAGTTACTTTATTGGCCGGCACCTCCATTTCTGCCAGACCTTTCACATTCACTACTCTGTCTTTACCAGAGAAAGTATCCAATCCCTGTTTGATAAAATACCCCATCACCAACATGCCTATAGCAAGGATGACGGCTTCCAGTTTCCAACTTTTCATACTTCAGTTGTTTTTAGTGATACAATTATTTGTTTTGTAAGCGTCCAATGCCTTTTTAACAGAACCCTGTTCTTGCAGTAATTGTTTTGCTTCTGCTTTATTAATATGTAATTCGTCAATCAGCATTTGCACTCCTCGGTTTATTAGTTTTCGATTGCTGAGTTGCATGTTTACCATCCGGTTTCCTTTTACTCTGCCCAGTTTTATCATGACGGTGGTACTTATCATATTCAGTATCATTTTTTGCCCTGTGCCGCTCTTCATGCGCGAGCTGCCTGTGATAAATTCCGGACCTACTATCATTTCGATGGGTATATCTGCCACACTCGAGAGGGGAGAGCCCGGATTGCTGCTGATGCTTGCTGTTAATATTCCGTGTTCTCTTGCTTTTTGCAGTGCTCCTATTACATAAGGAGTTGTTCCCGATGCCGCTATGCCTATCAGAATGTCTTTATTTGTGATGTGATGGTCTTGCAGTTCCATCCAGCCTTTTTGACTATCATCTTCAGCATTTTCTACGGGACGTCTCAAAGCCTGTTCGCCACCGGCTATAATACCTATGACACAGGTATCAGGCATACCGAAAGTGGGTGGAATTTCAGAAGCGTCCAATACTCCTAGGCGTCCACTGGTTCCGGCTCCCAAATAGAATATGCGTCCTCCTTGATGCATACGTTCTACTATTTCATTTACTAGTTTTTCAATTTGTGGTATGCAGGCATGAACGGCTGAGGCTACTTTCCGGTCTTCTTCGTTGATACCTTCCAGTAACTCTCTGACGGATTTTTGTTCCAAATCCTCATGTATGGACGGTTGTTCGGTTATTTTTATAAAATTCATACTTCGAAATGATAATCCTTTAATCCTTCCAGTGGACTTTTTAAAACTTTTCCGATGGACACATTCAGTCTTAGAGCTGCTTCTTTTACTTCTTCTTGAAAGAAAAATGCAATAGAACCTGTGAAATGTACAAGAATATCATGATATTCGTATTGCATAACATTACGGGTGAAGAAATCAGTGAAGCAGGAAATTAATAGATTCCGTATCTCTGGTCTGTGCTTGTGGGCGAAAAGAAAAGGAGTCAGACCCGCCAGAAAGCGGTTGGCTAAAGGCTGTCGGTATACTTTATCTAAAATCAGTGCCGGGGTCAAATCGTATTCTTTAAGGAAATCTTGGCAAAGGTCATCGGGAAGTTGGTGTTTCAGTAAATCACCTACCAGACGTTTCCCTAATACGGCTCCGCTACCTTCATCTCCTAAAATATACCCTAACGGAGAAATATTAGCTGTTATTTTTTCCCCGTCATAAAAGCAAGAGTTGGATCCGGTTCCTAAAATACATGCAATTCCTGCCGTTTTACCACATAGGGCGTGGGCGGCACCTAACAAGTCACTTTCGACAAGGATATTCGCTTTGGGGAAGTTCTGCGCCAAAGCTGTTTTCACTATATTCGTCTTTTCGGGAATACATCCTGCACCATAGAAATAAATAGTTGTAAATTCAGTGGTGTCTCCCAACTGGGGAATTAGTGTGGAGGCAATCACTTCTTTTATTTCATCAACTGATTGGTGGAAGGGGTTGATACCTCCTGTTCGAACTGTCCTGCTGTTTGTCTTGGTGTTACCCAGACACCAGTCTGTTTTGGTGGAACCACTGTCTGCTATTACTATCATATCGGATAATAAGATGATTGTTAGTCTTACAAAAATAGTATAAATTTATCCGATATCCATTGTTTTCCGTATTTATTTGTCGGGCTCTTATATTATTTTAGTAACTCTGTTCCTATTACTTATAAGTTAGTGCTTTTTCATATAAACAGACTTTTTTAATAATTGAGCCACAGCTTCATTGCAGCTATCTTTTCTCTGCTTACAGTAATTTTATCTTTAAATGGCGGTTTTACCTGTACTATTATTTTTCCTAAAAAATAGTTTTCTATTTTCTGTATGGCATGTACACTGACCAATGTTTGCCGGTTGGTGCGGAAAAAAAATATCGGGGTTTAGTTGTTCGGACAGTTTGTCGAGCGATAAATCTATGATATGCTCTTTTCCTTCTTTTGTGACGGCAAAGGTAATTTTGTTTTCAGAATAGAAATAAGCTATATCTTCTACTTGCAAGGTATACAGCTTTTCGTCTCCTGATATCAGGAAGCGGGTACGGTATTTTTTTTCCGGATTACTTATATTTTTCAGTAGGTTCAGTAATTCATTGGATGGGTTCGATAGGGTGGTATTGCCATATCTGGCAGTTAATCTTTCAAACTTTTCGATGGCTTCGGCCAATCTTTCCCTGTTTATTGGTTTCAGCAGATAGTCTATGCTGTTTACAGTAAAAGCACGTATGGCATATTCGTCGTAAGCGGTGGTAAAAATAATCATACTTTCGGGTTGGGCCTGTTCTATGAAAGCGAAAGAAATGCCGTCGGTCAGTTGGATATCCAGAAAGATTATATCCGGGTGTGGATGCTCCTGAAACCATTTTACAGATCCCTCTATGCTGCCGGGCAATACAACTATATCCCAGTCTGGCCTTAATCCTGACAACATTTTATGTAGCAGGCGTCCTGCAGGAATTTCATCTTCTATAATAGCGGCTTTTATCTTATTCATTCAGTAAAGGTATTTTTACGGTGAAATATTCAGAATCGTCAATAATTGTGATATGCAAGTTGCAAATCAGCAGATAGCGGGCAGATAAGTTCTTCAGTCCCATTCCTGATTTTGCAACATCCTTTTTTAATTTGATCTTGTTTCTTACGGAAAGAGTTTGATCTTTGTCAGAATAATCCAAATGGATGACCATTGGATTTTCCATATTGATGATGTTATGTTTTATCACGTTTTCGATAAGTAACTGTAGGGTTAATGAAGGGATTTTCTTGTTCAATAACGTGGGGGTCATTTTGTTTTCCAGTTGAATGCATTTTCCCAGACGCACTTGATGCAGATAGATATATGAATCCAGAAATTCCAGTTCATCACGTAAAGTGACAAGTCCTTGTTCCTGACTTTTTAGGATATAACGGTAAACATCTGATAGCTTTTGTGTAAAAACTACTGCGTTTTCCGGATTATATTCTATTTCGGATATTAAAGTATTCAAACTATTGAACAGGAAATGTGGATTTAATTGATTTTGTAAAGCCGTGTATTGCGCTTTGATGGAACTTTCTTCCAGCTTGGTTGTTTTTTCATGCAGAATAACCAGCTGCCTGTAAAAAGCGCTCGTGATACTTAAACTCACAATCACAATTTCTACCAACCATATAATCATGATCAAGCGCAGACCCGGACTGCTCAGTACAAATGGGAAAGGCAGTTCCAGCAATACTTTACAGATGGTCAGAGTAGCGTAATTCATGAAGAAAAGAATAGCTGCAATCAAAATGCAGTTGATAATCAGCTTGTTTCTCTTCTTGATAAAGAATAGAGAGCTTTTTTTCAGCCACCGGTTGATGACTATCAGACTGAAGCCTACCAGATTGAATATGAACACCACAGAAATAAATCCCAAAGAGGAGATTAATATTTTCTGATGTTGAGGCGTAAGGTCGGTATATAGTACCAGCGAAAGGTATGAGAAACATGCCAGCCCTGAAAACAGGAAAAAGTTGAAGAATTGATTGTATTTATTTTGCATAGCCATTCCGCTGTTGAAAATGATTTGGGTTATTTTACAAAAATATGAAAAAAAGAGGAAATTCAGAAAAGAATAGAATACTTTCCAAATCTCCTCTTTTATGAGCAAACGCTTAGTATGGATTAAAAACAAACTCCTACACGTACACCCATGCTATTCCTTCCATCTTCAGAATAAGTCAGGATATCGGTTTTATTGGTTGCGTAGCTATAATATACGGCTACATGAAATCCCAGACGTTGATAAGGCACCGGATGAATATCCATTCCCAGTTCGGGTGAAACATAGAATCCCCACGGGCGTTCATACCATTGTACCAGATTGTTGTAAATGGAGTTTTGGGAATACATGGCACCCGATTTGACTCCGAAGTAAGGTTTTACATACCTGTTATCCGGTAACTTGTAGGATACAGATATTCCGAAGGGTAGTTGGAACGCTGATTGTTGCTGGTCTGTTGTCAATGAAGCCGTTGGGGTGAGGGGGATGGTCCGGCGGTCCACATATCGGTGATTGGTATGAAAATTAAGGAAAGCTCCTATAGCCCAATAGGGCGTCAGATCATATTTTCCTTCAAAGTTCATTCCCCACCCGCTGAATTTATCGGCAAAGTTGCTGTTCAACGGCACATTCATCTGCCAGTCTACGTTAAAATGTACATTTTCCCAGGTCTGTGCTTTACTTGTGAAACAAAAGAGAACTAGTAACATTCCGATGAGGATACGTTGGGGAACTCTGTGTTTTAATATTTTCGTTTTCATGATTTTCCGGTTTTATTGTTTGTTTGACAGATAAGGAGATTGTGCAAATGCCTGATTGACGGCATTTAATGTCAACTGCATATTGAAATGGGAGTTTCCGTATAGCAGTCCTGACGCATAGGCATGCCAGATGACAGGCAGTTTGTTCTGGTTGGACTTATCGGCAGGTTGTCTTAAATCAACCATCTCCATAATCAGGGTTCCTGTGTCATAGCTGTAAGTTACCGGATAAGGATAATACCATCCTCCTCCCCAGTAGGGCCCCCAGAATCCGGCATCCCACCAGCCGCCATACCATCCTCCTGTGGTCATTTGTATTCTTTGTTGGGCGTATGACAACTGAATGCCTACATTGGCTTTTTCTTTATCTTCCGTCCGTACATAGCCTTTCTGTTCCATTTCATGGGCCACTGCACTGATAATGTTTTGGGCATTTTCATCTTTCCAATAATTGGCTTTCAGGCTGTTGTCCGGAACCAGAATGCTATCTGGCAGGTAATAGGTGGAAAACTCATTGAAATGTACACTGTTGTCATAATCAGTGTAAACGCTGTAGTCACTATCCAGTTTATTCATATCCGGATCTTTCTCGCACGAGGTAACTATCATGGCAAGCATGAATAGTGGAAATAGTAGCTTCTTCATATTCCTATAATTTTAGTTAAGTAGTTTATAGTGAGCGTCCTTTAAACACATTGGCTTTCTTTAGTGGCAATATTTGACCGGATAAAGTCATGTGGCTGGAATTAAAGTTCGGAAGAATATCTACAGTCGCATTGTTGCTTCCATAAGGTATGTCAATGTTTACTTGGGCTGAGATTCCGATTCCCATCACGTTCATACTGACATGAATATTACCTTTTTTGTCGGTTTTTACTTTATAGTTCGAAGCATTACCGTCTACGGTAATACCTCCTAGTCCGTTCGGACCGCTGAAAGGTACATTGAATGCTACTTGCACCACGGCCTTGTCACCGTCCAGTCCTACAAAGTTGGTGTTGGATGAAACGAAAGCGGAGGTTCCGTATTTAAAGTAAACTCTGTCCGCTTCCAGTACAAAGGTTTGGTTGTCTATTGCCTCTTTGGCTTCCTGAAATAACATTTTGTCCAAAGCTTCCTGAGCCGCTTTTTTTTCCTGACGTGTCATTTCCTTTTCTGTTGTTTGTGCCTGTGAGTATTCTACGCAGGTAAACAAGGTTACTAATGTTAATATTACAACTTTTCTCATAATACCTACTTTTTTATTTTATGTTGTTTTCCTATTGAAATCCGGTATAAATATAATAAGCTTTGTCATAAACAGGTAGTAATTTATTACTGAAACGGAAAAACCGGTTGCTGAAGTGTGTTTTGGAGGAGCTGAAATTAAAGGTGTGAAGAGGAATGAATGAGAAAAGAACAGCCCTGGAAATCTGCTTTAACAAAATTTCCGGGGCTTATTTTCTATGAACTATAAAGTGATTAGAAAGACCTTCCTTTAAATATATTTGACTTGTCAAGCGGTAGTATTTCACCGGATAAAGTCAGACGGTTGGAATTGAAGTTGGGGCGTATATCTACGGTGGCATTGTTGCTTCCATAAGGTAATGTTATACTTACCTGAGCAGATATACCTACACCCATTACGCTCATTGTCAGATATATGCTTCCTTTCTTGTCGGTTTTGATCTTGTAACCGGAAACATTGCCGTCTACAGTGACACCTCCTAATCCGTTAGGACCGCTGGCAGGAATGTTGAATGCTACCTGCACAGATGATTTATCACCGTCTACCATTACAAAATTGGTATTAGAAGAAACAAAGGCATTTCTTCCTCTTTTAAATATAACCCGGTCAGCTTCCAGTGTGAACGCTTTATTTTCTATAGCTTGTCTGGCTTCTTCGAACAAGGCTTGTTCCATAGCTTTTTGCGCCTCTTTCTTTTCCTGACGAGTCATTTTTTTTGTTGTTTGTGCTTGTGAGTAGCCTACGCAGCAAAACAAGGTGACGAATACTAATAAAATAATCTTTTTCATATATGTATCTTTTATGTTATTGTTTGGATATGAAACAAATATAATAATTATTTTGTTGAAAGGACTTTATCTTATTTTTTAATTAAAAGCTTCTATGACTTTATATTTTGTACAATGTGTCAAAGAGGGGAGGACAGTATGGCGAATCCTGGCGCAAAATCCAATGGAACTTGGTGCAAGATTGGGTAAACCTTGTAACAAGATATTGCGGAACTTGATACACGTACATAAGTACGTGTTGGCTTATGCTTGCGTATATGTAGCCCGATGCCAACGTATGTTGCAAGCTTTACGTTACTGATGTTGTTGAATATGTCTTTATGTTTTTAGAAAACATCAGCACCTTTTTAAAAAAAGATAACCGCCTTTTAAAAAAAGACAAGGGCGTTTTAAAAAAAGGTCAGCATGTTTCAGCGTATATGCCTATCATGTTCAGCGTACATTACTCCATCACTAAGCCGATATTCTTCCTTCTCCATTTATCCTTTCATCTTATTAAAAACACACAGTCAATCAAGCGGTTAAAACTGGAACCGCTTCCCCTCACTCCCGTTTCAACGGTAAGCGTCTCCGCGATTCTATCTTGTCGCTCTTTTTTCATTCTTATATTTTTGCCATGTATAAAAATGAATCATTATGGATTTAGCAGAAAAGGAGGATGAAAGGACAATGACGGGATGCCCCTTCATCACCGGAACACCCACCGGCAGGGTGTTTTGACGGTAAATGAAAGGAGAAGGGAAAAACGAATTAAAACAAATGCTGAAGTGCGGAGCCTATAATTTCAGAATTTCTAACGGACCCTTCCCAACTGTGCCGCTATGTTTGAGAATGAACTCTAAAAAGAACCATATGTTTTTTGTGTGCGGGCCAGCGTGTACATATCTGCGACACCCTCCCTGATTCCTTCCAGAGAGCCACAATCCGCCTGTCTTTCCGAGGACAGGCTGAAATAAAGGTCGGATCAACCTTTCTTCTTGCCGAACTCCGGATCAATTTTTAGCAGAGCCGTTACTCCGAAGGTGATAACGCAGCATATCATAATCCATATAAAGAAATGGGTGTATCCCATCTGTTCCTGAAGCCAGCCGGCAGCCATTCCCGGAATCATCATGCCTAATGCCATAAATGCGGTACAAATGGCATAATGTGCTGTTTTATGTTCTCCGTCTGCAAAATAAATAAGGTAGAGCATATAGGCTGTGAAACCGAATCCGTAACCGAATTGCTCTATAAAGATGCAAATATTGATGAGATATAAAGAATCAGGCTGGATATAGCTGAGATAAACATAGACTAAATCGGGTAAGGAAATGGCCCATACCATCGGCCAGAGCCATTGTTTCAAACCGTTACGGGCTACGGCTATTCCTCCTAAAATACCTCCTAGGGTAAGTCCGATGATGCCGACAGTACCTTGTACGAAACCTATTTCTTCGGTTGTCAGCCCCAAACCACCTTTTTCAACGGGGTCTATAAGGAAAGGAATGCACATTTTTGCCAGTTGAGCTTCGGGCAAACGGTAGAGTAACATGAAAAGAATGGCAATGCCTGCCTGCTTTTTTTGAAAGAAACTGGCAAAAGTACCAAAGAACTTTTTGAGCAGATTGGAAGCGGAAACTTCTTTGGAAGTATGATCTGAATCCGGACAGGGAAGAACAAACTTATGATAAATCCATATTCCAAGGAAAAGTCCGGCCAATACAAAAAAGGTGAGGGACCAAGCGTATGGTATATTATCTGTCATTATTTCCAGTCTTCCTGCAAGCATGATAAGTAATCCTTGTCCCGCAATGGTTGCAATACGGTAGAAGGTACTGCGGATTCCTACAAACAGGGCTTGCCGATGCGAGTCCAGTGCCAGCATGTAAAAGCCGTCGGCAGCAATGTCGTGTGTGGCGGAGCTGAATGCCAGTAACCAGAAAACGGCCAAAGTGAGTTGGAAAAAATGCTCTGTGGGGATGGTGAAGGCTATGCCCGCCAGTCCTGCGCCGATTAAAAGTTGCATGGTGATAATCCACCAGCGTTTCGTCTTGATAAGATCAATGAAAGGGCTCCATAGAGGCTTGATAACCCAAGGCAGGTTGAGCCAGCCGGTATAAAAAGCTAACTCGGTATTGCTGATGCCTAATCTTTTATACATTATGACCGAAATGGTCATTACTGCCACATAGGGCAGCCCTTGTGCAAAGTATAGAGTGGGTATCCATGCCCATGGCGAGGTATGCTTGTTTTTCATGGTTCCTTTCATTTTAAAGAGTCCGAATGGAATCCCCGCCCATGTGGGCGGGGCCTGTTAATAAAAACGGCGGATATCCGCACCTTTATAGTAATGCAATAGAATTTCATCGTAGGTATATCCCCGTTCTCCCATTACGGCAGCCCCGATTTGGCAGAGCCCTACTCCATGTCCCCAGCCGGCGCCGGTCAGCAGAAACCATTCGGGAACGCCGTTTTTCAGTTCTCCCTTATCTATTACAAAGGCTGAGCTGAACAGGTGGGAAGAAGATAGAGTGCGGCGTATTTCCAGTTCCTTTCCGATAGTCAATGTTTTTAGCGAACCTACAATTTTCAGTTTGCAGATACGTCCGGATTTGCCGCGTTGGATAGGAATCAGGTCGATGATGTCCCCATAATCCGATTTTGTATTTTGACGGATCAGTTCGGATAATTCTGCCTGGGAATAACGTACTTTCCAACGATAGAAATCTGTAGTTTCCTGATCGTAGTTGTTCAGAATTTGTGAAATGACTTTTTTATCGTGGGTATCACAGAACGAAACAGGAGAAGTACGTATCCAACGCTCTGCCTCTTCTTCTTTGGTCAGATCGGGTAACGGGCGGTTTTCTTCTTCTTCCGCATCACGGATTGTAGACAAGTAGGGATAATTCTTGTCTTCCCAGCAGTATCCGAATTCCTCGCTTGCACCTCCGCAGCATTTGGAGAAACGGGCATCGCAAATGCCGCGTTCATACATCAGCAATTGTCCGCGGGTGGCTCTTACTGCTTCGGTCACGGCGGCACTGGATGCTTTGGTTATTCCTTGGTAGCGTTGGCAATGGTCATCGGCGCAAACATCGAATATGGTATGATCTTCGCGGTCGTACCAGCGGATGTATTCGGTATCGGTTTTGATAAAGGAGAAAAAGCCTTCGTTTTTGTCACTCAAGGCCTTGCGTTTCTCTATTTGGGCAAACAGCCAGCTGCGTGATACCACGGCATGGGCTTTCAGAAACTCCAAAGAGGAAGTGGCGTTCATCTCCGAGGAGATGACGCTTATCAGATAGTCTTCGGCGGGAAGAATATTGATAGCGGTGATTTTGCCTTCGTCCACCACTAGTTTCAGTGTTCCCATAAAACTTTGGGTTTCTTGCCGTTCCCAGTGGAAATTAATTCCGATGGTTACGTCATATAATGAAAACGAGGCATGTTCGTCTTGTGGAGTGAAGGTCAGTTCGCGGTAAAGATTACCATTCCACAGAATACCTCCTTCGCTGAAGGCTACTTGTTGTTCACCACAGACCGTTTCTCCTTTAGCGAAAAAATTGCCGTTCAGTGAAAAATGAATTTCTTGTGCGTTTACTATTCCTACGCTTATTTCGGGTTCTTTCATTGTTATTCGTCTTGTTTTTGGGCTTGCTGTAATTCCTTCATCTCTTCGTGTTCTCTCTATCTTTTTTGCTTTCTCGTCAAAATAACGTCCGGGTATCTTCTCGGCTTCTTCTACCGTTATTCCCACTTCTTTTATGATGGATGCCACTTTTTCTTCTGTTATTTTGTCGAAATCTTCCTGACGGGTGGTGACGATTACGCCAGCCATGTCCAAAGCTCCCGGACTGATGAGCATCTGTTCGCTGCCTTCTGCAAAGTAGCAGTCGGGACGGTGCTTGCTGCGGGGAAAAACCACCGTATAGTATAGATGGCCTTCCTTCCATAACAGCAGGTTGAACTTCGCTTCTTGTCCGTCTTCATCCGGTGGGAAAGCGGCGAGGGCACTGTATAACAGGGAGTCGTCATAATGCGTGTTGCTTGAGAGGATTACCAAAGGACAGGGATAGTCCTTGGTGTTGAGGTAAATTCGGCTACATTCTAGTGGATAATCTTCCTCTTCTTCTAGATAGGGAAAATACATGCTACGTATATCGATTGTCTGTGCGTGGGTTATCAGCTGTTGTACGTTCGGGATGATGGGAACATCAGTTTTTCTGACTCCTTGCAGATGGAGATGGTCCGGTGCAGAGGCTCCGCAATGTGCTCCATTATAGAATAGGGCGTAGTCCGGATATTTCTGTACGAATGCACGGACGTCATCGTAACTGAAAATATTCTCATCCATGAGTTGGGGGATGTGATCTTTATGGGCGATAGTGAGGTGATCCGGCAATATGGGATAAGGGTTAACGCATATTCTGTTTGCGGTGATGGTTTCCAGTGCTTTCTGCTCCTTAGGCTGGTTTTCCTTGCACAGGAAACAGGGGCGTGCTTGGATGCTGTCCTTATCCACTTTGGCGGTAGTCGAAACCGCACGCTGTGCATTGCACTGTACCACAAACGTGTAGCCGTTTATGGACAGTTCCTTGGTCTGTATAGTCTGTAATGCCTCGTGGTTGTGGTGTGCCAGTGGCCAGCACGCCAGTTGGCTGTCTATAAATCGCTTGATTTCATTCCGGTTCTTCAGCTCTTCTGTATATTTTTTGCGGATTCCCAGTTCACGGGTGCGCAGGCTGTCTTTGTAGTGATTGTTGGCATTGGTCTGCTCTATGCTCAGGGCGGCATCCGAGTTCCCTTCCCAGCGGCGGCACAGATAGAGTACATCATAGATTCTTCCTATCTTATATTGGCGCGAGAAAATGAGTCCCAGGGCATAATCTTCTCCGTAGCTGACATTGGGCACGCCTGTTTCGCGCAGGATAGGTGTGAAGAATGCGCGCGGAGCCCCCAGACCGTTGATGCGCAATGCGTTATTGTGTCCGTTCTCTTTCGTCCACTCGCTATGGTCTATCACTCCCGGAGCGATGGTGTTCAGCCGGAAGTCCGTCATGCGGTAAGTTCCTATTACCATGGCGCATTGCTCTTTGTAGAACGTGTCTACGATGGTTTGCAGGGTATGGGTGTCGCTGTACAGGTCATCGCTGTCAAGCTGTATGGCGAAGCGTCCGCACCGGGGGTGGTTGATTGCGAGGTCCCAGCATCCCCCTATGCCCAGATCGGTACGTTGGGGCTGAAGGTGGATTACCGCTTTGTTGTCCTTGTATTGACCGATGATTTCTGTGGTTCCGTCTGTCGAGTGATTGTCCACGATGATGATGTTGAATGGAAAGCGTGTTTCTTGTGCGAGTGCCGACCGGATGGCATCGTCAATGGTACGGGCGCGATTGCGCACGGGGATGATGACGGAGGCTTCATACTCGAAATTTCCTTTCTTTACATCCGTTTCCACACATATGGGTTCAAGGAGGGCATTGATAGATTTCAAGTATCGTGTGAATGCTTCTTCCATTTCTATCTGTACCTCTCTGTTACGGGGATTTACGTAGTCGAACTGCTTTTCGCCGGACAGGCGGTTGTCGCTTTCTGTTTCCGTATAAAGATATTCGTTGATATGTACCAGATGAGAATGGAGGGTAAGGAGCAGGCGCAGTTCATAAAGGGCGGCATACTCTCTTTCCTCTGTCATTTGGAGGCTGGCGAGGATGAATTCCGTTCTGTTGAATATCAGTAGCGGACCGAAATCGAAATCATCACGCACACTGCCGGGTTGGTAGTCGTTGACGGGATGTTTCTTCTTTTCTCCGTTTTTCCATTCATGATGGTCGGCATAGACCATGCCGCATTCTCTGTCCTGCAGGAAGTCCGTCATGCGTTCCAGTGCCTTGTAAGCCAGTTCCAAAGCAGAAGTCTTGGTGTAGAGCAATATATAAGGTGTGTCTGCTTTTTCAGCAATCATCTTCATTGTCTTAGAACTGGTTAGTGAATCAACAGGTAATATTTCGCATCCTTCGGGGGTGGATAATGTCTTGTTGGGTTCGATGTTCAGCAGATAGATTTTGTTGACTATGCTACTTTCTTTTAGAGCATGGATTGTCTGTTCTGCCGCTGTGCTTTCCCTATAAGGAATAAAGCAATTAATTGTTTTTCTCATTGTTAAAAAGTATTTCTCACGGCAAAGATAGGTAATATATCTTATTTTTTCTCTACCTTTGTACGCTAATTGTCTTTTAAATATAAATGGAAACTCCGAAAACAGCATTACTTGGCAGGACATTGGATGAGATTCAACAGATTGTGAGGAATCTGGGAATGCCTAAATTTGCCGCAAAGCAGATTACGTCTTGGTTGTATGATAAAAAGGTGGAAACGATAGACGAAATGACCAATTTGTCATTAAAGCATCGCGAAGCATTGAAAGAAGGGTATGAGGTGGGAGCATCTGCTCCGGTGGAAGAAATGCGTTCGGTAGACGGTACGGTGAAATATCTTTTCCGTACACCGGCTCATAATTTTATTGAAGCGGTTTATATACCCGATGAGGACCGGGCTACTCTTTGCGTTTCCTCGCAAGTGGGATGCAAGATGAATTGTAAGTTCTGTATGACCGGGAAGCAAGGTTTTACAGCTAATCTGAGTGCCCATCAAATATTAAACCAGATCTATTCTATTCCTGAAAGGGAAAAGCTGACTAATCTTGTTTTCATGGGTATGGGAGAGCCTTTCGACAATCTGGATGAGGTGTTGAAAGTGCTTGAGATTCTGACTTCAGAATATGGTTACGGTTGGAGCCCGAAACGCATCACTGTTTCTTCTGTGGGTTTAAAGAAAGGACTGGAGCGCTTTCTGAATGAAAGTGATTGTCATCTGGCTATCAGTATGCATACTCCGATTCCTTCGCAACGAAGGGATTTAATGCCTGCCGAGAAAGCTTTTTCCATTACGGAAATTATTGATATATTGCATAATTATGATTTTAGCAAACAGCGGCGTCTGTCTTTTGAGTATATCGTATTCAAAGGGGTGAACGATTCACTTATTTACGCTAAAGAGATTGTGAAACTTTTGCGCGGCATTGAATGTCGTGTCAATTTGATCCGGTTTCATGCCATTCCTAATGTGGATTTGGAAGGGGTAGATATGGAAACAATGGTTGCCTTCCGTGATTACTTGACGCAGCATGGCGTATTTGCTACGATCCGTGCTTCAAGAGGAGAAGATATTTTTGCTGCTTGTGGAATGTTGTCTACGGCTAAACAACAGAAGGAGAAAGGTGTTACATTACAGTAAATAACAACAATAATACCATATAATTATGAAACGAATAGCATTTTATTTAAGTTTGGTGCTGGTGGTTCTGGTACTGGCTTCTTGTAAGAAGGGACAAAAGAACTTGTTTACCCCCACGTCCAGCGGTAGGCCTTACGAAGTATTGGTCGTAGTAAATAAACCTGTATGGGATCGTCCTGCAGGACGTGCATTGTTTGATGTATTGGATACCAATGTGCCCGGACTGCCCCAGGCGGAACGTTCGTTTCGTATATCAAATGTGGACCCTCAGCATTTTGACCGTGTGCTGAAAATATTCCGTAATATCATCATTGTGGATATTCAAGATATTTATACTCAGCCCAAACTCAAGTTTTCCCGTGATGTTTATGCGTCTCCGCAGATGATTATGACAATTCAGGCTCCTAATGAAGACGAATTTGAGGAATTTGTAGCAAAGAACAGTAAAGTGATTATAGATTTCTTTGTGAAAGCTGAGATGAATCGTCAGATAACTTTGTTGAAACAAAAACATAGCGATGTGATTTCCACTAAGGTAGGAAGTATTTTTGATTGTGATATCTGGGTGCCGGTAGAACTGGCTAACTATAAAGAAGGCAAAGATTTTTTGTGGGCTTCTACTAATCGTGCTACAGCGGATATGAATTTTGTAATGTACTCTTATCCTTATACGGACAAGGATACCTTTACTAAAGATTATTTCATTCATAAACGTGATTCTGTAATGAAAGCAAATATTCCGGGTGAACGCGAAGGAATGTATATGGCAACAGACTCTATGTTTGTAGATGTGGAAGATATTGTTGTAAAAGGAGAGTATGCGCAAGAAGCCCGCGGATTATGGGAAATGGAAGGTGACATGATGGGAGGTCCGTTTGTGTCTCATGCACGGGTGGATCGTGCTAACGGCCGTGTCGTTGTGGTTGAGGCCTTTATCTATTCACCGGATAAATTGAAACGTAATCTGATGCGTCAGATGGAAGCTTCACTTTATACATTGAGATTGCCCAATGAAAGCTTGATTGACGAAATTGTAATTAGTGGTAATATTCCGGAAGAAAAAATAGATACAACAAGCCGGGTAAAGTAAGAAGAGACATATAATATATAATATAGATGGAAGATAACTACAAGATACGAGTTGGTATTACTCATGGGGATATCAACGGAGTAGGATATGAAGTAATTCTCAAAACTTTTTCGGATCCTACCATGCTGGAACTTTGTACACCCATTATTTATGGATCGCCTAAAGTGGCTGCTTATCATCGTAAAGCAATGGATATTCAAACAAATTTCAGTATTGTCAATTCTGCAGATGATGCTCAGCCGGATAAACTGAGCATCGTGAATTGTACGGAAGACGAATTGAAGGTGGAGCTCTCCAAACCGACACCGGAGGCTGGTAAAGCAGCTTTGGATGCGTTGGAGAGAGCTTTGCAGGATTATCGGGAGGGAATGATTGATGTTTTGGTAACTGCTCCTATCAATAAGCATACCATTCAGTCGGAAAGTTTTCATTTCCCCGGTCATACGGAATATATTGAAGAGCGTGTGGGGGAAGGACAGAAGGCGTTAATGATTTTGCTGAAGAATGATTTCCGGGTAGCTTTGGTGACTGGTCATGTTCCTGTACGCGAGATAGCACAAGATATTACCAAGGAACTTATTATGGAAAAATTGACTGTTTTCCATCGTTCTTTAAAAGAGGATTTTGGCATCGACAGTCCGCGTATAGCTGTGTTTTCATTAAATCCTCATGCGGGTGATGAGGGATTGATTGGTACGGAAGAGAGTGATATTATAATTCCGGCAATGAAGGAAATGGTTGCCAAAGGCATTCAGTGTTTCGGACCTTATCCGGCCGATGGCTTTATGGGATCTGGCAACTATACTCATTTTGATGGAATTCTAGCTATGTATCATGATCAGGGATTGGCTCCTTTCAAAGCTTTGGCAATGGATGAAGGAGTGAATTACACTGCGGGACTTCCCATTGTACGTACTTCTCCGGCACATGGTACTGCGTATGATATTGCCGGGCAAGGGGTTGCCTTGGAAGATTCTTTTCGCCAGGCTATTTATGTGGCTATGGATGTTTTCCGTAACCGTGTTGTCGAGAAAGAGATTCATGCACATCCGCTGCGTAAACAATATTATGAAAAACGGGATGATAGCGATAAATTGAAATTGGACACCATTGATGATGAAGATTAATGGACGATCGGTTTAAAATATAATTTCAAGAAAAAGTAGAAATGAAATTTGCAATTATATCAGCGGGTGAAGGTTCCCGGCTTTCGCAAGAAGGGGTTGCTTTGCCCAAACCTTTGGTGCAACTGAACGGAGTTGCCATGATTGATCGCTTGATACAGATTTTTGTACGTAACGGAGCTGATAAGGTGGTTGTCATTATTAATAATGAAAGTCCATTGACAAAAGAGCATTTGGCAAAACTACAGGCAGAAGCAGAGATCCCATTGGAAGTAGTTGTGAAAACTACCCCCAGTTCCATGCACAGTTTTTATGAACTGAGCCCTTATTTGCAGGATGATAAATTCTGCTTGACTACTGTGGATACTATATTCCGTGAAGAAGAGTTTTCGACTTTTATTGAAACGTTCAAACAATCGGAAACAGATGGGTATATGGCGGTAACGGATTTTATAGATGATGAAAAACCGCTTTATATATCTACGGACAGTGCTTTGGATATAACAGGTTTCCATGATGAGGCGACTCCCGAATGCCGTTATATATCTGGAGGCATTTATTGTCTGACCCCGGCAGCCGTTAAGACGTTGCATGGGTGTATGGAGAAAGGTATGTCACGTATGCGTAACTTTCAACGACAGTTGGTAGCCGACGGCTTGAAATTAAAGGCTTATCCTTTTACAAAAATTTTGGATGTAGATCATGCTGGTGATATCGTGAAAGCTGAAAATTTTCTAGCCGGTAAAGAGGAGTAACTTAAACACAACAGAAGGAATGGATGTAATTTCAATAATAGGGGTAAGCCGTGGAAATGAATATTCCCCCAATCATGTAGACAATGATGCCGCCATATTTTATAAGGTGACGGAGGAATTGCGGCGGTTGGGCTGTGAGGTGAAAGTTTATGCGGAGAAAGATTTCGTGGAACAGGGTGTCAAGGGAGATATTATTTTTGATATGGCCCGTGATAAGGTAACGATAGCTCGTTTGAGGTCTTTGGAGGATGAAGGTGCATTGGTGATAAACTCTGCCTACGGTATAGATAATTGTGTGCGTAAGCCAATGACAGAATTACTTATAAAGAACGGGGTTCCTCATCCGCAAAGTTTTATAATTTCTACGGCAGATGAGTATTTGGAAAATTGTTATCCTTGTTGGGTGAAACGAGGTGACTCTCACGCTATGGTGAAAGAAGATGTTGCCTACGCCACCTGTAAGGAAGAGGTAGAAAATATATTGGCTGATTTCCGTAAACGCGGTATTCCTGTTGCAGTCATAAACGAACACTTGCAAGGTGACTTGGTAAAATTCTACGGAGTGCATGGAACTGATTTTTTTTATTGGTTTTATCCCTCTCCTTGTTCGCACAGCAAGTTTGGTCTGGAGAAAATAAATGGGATAGCTAAAGGAATTCCTTTTAGCGTAGAGGAATTGAAAATACAAAGTGATAAAGCTGCCGAGGCGCTGAATGTGCCCATTTACGGAGGTGATTGTGTGATTTCAGCTGATGGCACACTGCGAATAATCGATTTTAACGACTGGCCCAGCTTTGCCCGTTGCCGTGAGGAAGCGGGAGGTAAAATTGCAGAGTGCATTTATAAACGGGCTAAAAAGCAAATGAAATAAAAAAGACATGAGTACAGAAAGTGAGAAGAAAGGAATAGAGGCTTCTTTCAAATCCATGGACACAGAGGAGTTCCTGGATATTTATTTCAACCGTCCCATAGGTTATGCATGGGCATTATTTTTTAAAAAACTAAAGGTACACCCTAATGTGGTAACCATTTTTTCTATCATTTTAGGTATAGGTGCTGGTGTGATGTTTTATTATCCTGATATGAAACATACTCTTTTGGGTATACTTTTGTTGATGTGGGCGAATCATTATGACAGTGCGGATGGACAATTGGCGCGTCTGACAGGACAGAAAACCCAGTGGGGGCGTATGTTGGATGGATTTGCCGGTGATATTTGGTTCTTTACCATTTATGCGGCAATTTGTCTCAGACTGATGAACCAACCCATGCCGTTTCATATTGGTGACGGCATGCATTGGGGTATTTTTATTTGGATATTGGCTATTGTTTCGGGTACTGTTTGTCATAGCAAACAATGTACATTGGCGGATTATTATCGTAATATTCATTTATACTTTTTAAAAGGGAAAAGCGGAAGCGAATTGGATAATTTCAAACAACAGCGTGAAATCTTCTACAGTCTGCCGTGGAAGGGAAACTTCTGGTGGAAAGCTTTCTTGTATTTCTATGGTAATTATACACGTCAGCAGGAAAGAATGACTCCTAATTTCCAACAGTTTTATGCATTGGTGAAGGAAAAGTATGGAGACAATATTCCACAGGAATTACGGGATGAATTTCGTGCGGCTAGCAAACCTTTGATGAAATATACCAATATCTTGACTTTTAATACACGTGCCATTGCTCTATATATCAGTTTGTTGATTGGCGAACCATGGTTGTATTTTGTGTTCGAGGTTGTTGTGATGACCTCTTTGTTTGTATATATGCGTCATTGCCATGAGGCGATTTGCGCACGATTGTATCATAAATACATAACGAAGTGAAAAGTAAGTATAGAAATATATTCCTGATGTTTGGAATTGCAGCCATCGTAGTGATGCTTTGTTCTTTTGATATGGAGTATGATGAACTACTGGCTAATTTGCGCCGGGCGGGAATGTGGTTGCCGGCTGTGGTAGGGTTATGGATTATTATTTATCTGTTCAATACCCTTTCTTGGTATATTATCATCCGGGATGGAAAAAAGGGAACACCTATTCCATTTTGGAAAGTTTATAAACTGACAGTTTCCGGATTTGCACTGAATTATGCCACCCCGGTGGGATTGATGGGAGGAGAGCCTTACCGCATTATGGAGCTGACTCCTTATGTTGGGGCCAGTAAGGCAACTTCATCAGTAATTCTTTATGTGATGATGCATATTTTCTCGCATTTTTGTTTTTGGTTTTTTTCTATCTTTTTGTATCTGGCTCTACGTCCGGTAGATATTGCCATGGGAACTATATTGGCTGTTGTGGGGGCGGTTTCTCTTTTAGCCATTTATTTTTTTTATGAAAGGTTACAAGAATGGTATGGCTGTCCGTACTTTAAAATTGCTTCAGCATATTCCTTTTATCAAAGAATGGGCTAAACGTTTTTCGGAAAATAAACGCGAGGCTTTGGAACGTGTGGACAGTCAGATAGCCGAACTGCATAAACAGCGTAGATCTACGTTTTATGCCTCGTTAAGTCTGGAATTCATGGCTCGGATTATAGGATGTCTGGAAGTGTATTTCATATTGAATATTCTGACAACGGATGTCAGTTTTCCAGCTTGTATTTTAATTATGGCATTTACTTCTTTGTTTGCCAATTTGTTCTTTTTCTCGCCTATGCAATTGGGCGCACGTGAAGGAGGCTTTGCTTTGGCGGTAGGAGGGTTGGCTATTCCGGGAGCTTTTGGGGTTTATACCGGATTGATAACCCGTGTACGTGAATTGATTTGGATTGTAATTGGTGTGTTGTTGATGAAAGTCGGCAATGGTACACCTGCTAATAAGTAAGATAATGGATACATTGAAAAATATTCAGGGAGTTATATTTGATTATGGCGGTACAATAGATACGAACAGCTGTCATTGGGCGGAAGTGTTGTGGACTAAGTATATGGAACATCAGGTGCCGGTGGATAAGGAAAGTTTCCGTGAGGCATACGTTTTTGGAGAAAGGGCGTTGGCTAAATATCCTTTTGTCCAGCCTTGGCATAATTTTCATGATGTGCTTTCTATCAAGACTAAACTTCAGGTGGAATGGTTGGCGGAACAGAGAAAGTTGCCTATGGATGAGTTGCAACTGCAATCTTATGCAGTGAAAGTGGCAGACAGCTGTTATGGGTATGTGTTGGATATATTGCAGGTTACACGCCCGGTAGTGAAGGAGTTGGCTAAGAAGTATAGGTTGGTGTTGGTTTCTAATTTTTATGGCAATATACAGACTATTTTAAAGGATTTCGGACTTTTGGATTTCTTTGATGAGATAATTGAATCCTCTGTAGTGGGTGTTCGTAAGCCGGATCCTGCTATCTATAGACTTGGAGTAGATGCTATGGGATTTGCGGCAGAGAATGTGCTGGTGGTCGGAGATTCTTTCTTAAAAGATGTTGTTCCGGCCAAAGCTGTAGGTTGTCGCGTTGCCTGGTTGAAAGGAGAAGGTTGGGGAGGAGAAGTTATAGACGAATCTGTTCCTGATGTAATTATTACGGACTTGGCTCAATTGCTTGCATTATTGTAATAGGATATGGAAATACAAAGACACGCATTGGTGAAAAGGGACTATTTAGTTCCTTTTGTTTTAGTAACCTCTTTGTTCTTTTTATGGGGATTCGCACATGCTATTCTTGATGTATTGAACAAACATTTTCAAGAGGTGATGGATATTACCCGTACTCATTCGGCAATGGTACAGGTGATGTTTTATCTAGGCTATTTCATAATGGCTATTCCGGCAGGATTGTTTATAACCAAATATGGATATCGTAAGGGAGTTGTTTTCGGATTGTTGCTTTATGGAATCGGGTCCTTGATGTTTATTCCCGGCGAGTATTGGATGTCATTTGAATTTTTCCTGTTCTCTTTGTTTGTCATTGCTTGCGGTTTGGTCTTTTTGGAAACAGCTGCAAATCCTTATATGACAGAACTGGGGGATAGGGAAACAGCTGCCAGTCGGTTGAACCTGGCCCAGTCTTTTAATGGGCTAGGATGTATTTGTGGTCCTTTAGTAGGAGGACTGTTATTGTTCTCGGGGAAGGGAGAAGCAAATATCTCGTATCCTTATATGTTGATGGGAGTGGTTGTACTGGCAGTGGGATTTATTTTTTCCCGTATCAAACTTCCGGAGATTGTTCATGTTGACGATTTGGCTGACGGAGAAACGGTTAAGAGAAGTTTATGGTCGCATAAATTATTCTTATTCGGAATAGTGGCACTATTCAGTTATGAGATAGCGGAGATTTCTATTAATAGTTTTTTTATCAATTATGTGGTGGATGACGGGTGGATGAATGCTCGGGATGCGGCGGTAGTACTTTCTTTCGGTGGACTTGGATTGTTTATGTGCGGACGTTTTGCCGGTAGTTGGATCATGCAGCGAATCCGTGCGGAGAGAGTTCTGCTATGCTGTGCTTTGGGGACGGTAATGGCTACTTTTCTTATCGTTTGTAATTTAGGAAAGATTTCATTAATAGCCTTGTTTTTGGTATACGTGTTCGAAGCCATCATGTTTCCCACTATTTTTGCCATATCTTTGAAGGGATTGGGTGGAAAGACCAAACGGGCTTCTTCCTTCCTTATGATGTCTCCCGTAGGAGGGGCTGTTGGTCCTGTGCTGATGGGTTATGTGGCAGATAATAGTACCATGTCCTTATCATTCATCATACCATTTGTTTCTTTTTGTATTGTGTTATTCTATTCGTGGTATGCTGACGTGGAAAGAAACTGAAATGAATAATCCCGATACAGTTGTTAGGCTTTATCGGGATTGTCCATTTCTTCTTAAATTTTTTCAGCTTTTAAAGAACTGGTTCGGATGATATTCCATACATCCTCTTCGGTTTTGCTGAAAGGACCGGATGCCTCTAGTTTCAGTGTCGACATAGCTGCTGCAAAACAACCGGCTTCTTCATAGGAAGCCCCTTTATTACGCATATATAAATATCCGGTAGCATAAGTATCTCCACAGCCAGTGGCATCTACTATGTCTTTAGGAGGATAGGCAGGGATTTTATGAAATGTACCTTCCGCATAAATTATAGACCCTAAGCTTCCCAATGTAATCAATACCTCTTTTACTCCCCATTCTGCTAGTTGTAGGGCAGCTTGTTTTATGTCTGTCTGACCGGTAAGCACTTCCATTTCATGTTCATTTACCTTTAGAATGTCAATATATTTTAGTGCTTCTACTTTGTCTGTCCAATCTATCGGATAAACTTTTTCCCCTCGGACTTCACGTAAGTACCCTTGTGCATCTACAGCTAATATACCTTTGGTAGAAAGATATTTCACAACGTCCAAAGAGAAATCATCTGCTAAAAGACTTCCCAAATGAAAAATATGAGCATTTATGTTCTCTAGTTGTTCTACGGTGAAGGGATCGGCTTTAGCCAATACCCGCTGGCTGCGGTTGTCTTGATTCTCACCGTATGTATTCTCAAAATACACTGTCCGGTGACTAGGAATAACAGTAACTTTGATGCCTTTAGCACGAATATCTTCAACAGCTTTAAATTCACTTGGAGCTAGTGCCGTGACCAGCTGATAATGCTTTGTATCCTTTAAGTGACTGATTCCGTGTGAGAAATAATAAGAAGTCCCGCCGGGCATATAAGTCGTTTTTCTGGGTGTTACTATTTTATCTAATGTAATGTGACCTATGCAACAAATATCATTCATACCTATTTATATTAAACGGTCGCAAAGCTACAAAAAAAACTAGAAAAAGCATGGAAGTTTTCAAAAGAAGGTGTAACTTTGGCACAAATTATCTTAATCTCTGCTATGAGATGCAATTTTAACAAAGAAATTAGAATGGAAAAAATGAATGTGAAACCGGCAACCGGTAAATTAGGCGTTCTTTGTGTTGGATTGGGCGCTGTTACTTCAACTTTTATGACAGGTGTGCTGATGGCTCGTAAGGGATTGGCAAAACCTGTCGGATCTATGACTCAATATGATAAAATGCGTGTTGGCCGTGGAGAGAATAAAAAGTATTTGCATTATGGTGAAATTGTTCCATTGGCAAACTTAAATGACATTGTGTTTGGTGCATGGGATGTTTATCCGGCTAATGCTTATGAATCAGCGGTCAATGCTGAGGTTTTAAAAGAGAAAGATATTAATCCTGTAAAGGATGAATTGGAGAAAATAGTTCCAATGAAAGCTGCTTTCGACCACAACTATGCTAGTCGTCTGGATGGTGATAATGTGAAAGATTGCAAGAATCGTTGGGATATGATGGAACAGTTGCGTGAAGATATCCGCAATTTTAAAGTGGCTAACAATTGTGACCGTATTGTTGTTCTTTGGGCTGCTTCTACAGAGATTTATGTTCCTGTTGATGAAAAAATACACGGAACATTGGCAGCATTGGAACAGGCTATGAAAGATGATGATAAGGCTCATATCGCTCCGTCTATGTGCTATGCTTATGCTGCACTGTCGGAAGGATGTCCTTTCATTATGGGAGCACCTAATACAACTGTTGATATTCCTGCTATGTGGGAGTTGGCTGAAAAGACTAAAATGCCTATTGCCGGCAAGGATTTCAAGACGGGTCAAACGTTGGTTAAATCAGGTTTCGCACCGATTATTGGAACCCGTTGTTTAGGCTTGGACGGTTGGTTCTCTACAAACATTTTAGGTAATCGTGATGGTTTGGTGTTAGATGAGCCGGCTAACTTCCACACGAAGGAGGTCAGCAAATTATCTACACTGGAATCTATTCTTGTTCCGGAAGATCAGCCGGACTTGTATACAGACTACTATCATAAAGTACGTATCAATTACTATCCGCCTCGTAATGATAATAAAGAAGGTTGGGATAATATTGATATCTTCGGATGGATGGGGTATCCAATGCAGATTAAGATTAATTTCCTTTGCCGTGATTCGATTCTTGCTGCTCCTCTGTGCTTGGACCTTGTATTGTTGAGTGACCTGGCTGCACGTGCAGGACGTTTTGGTATCCAACGTTTCTTGAGTTTCTTCTTGAAGAGTCCGATGCATGATTATACTGAAAACGAAATTCCTGTCAATCACCTCTTCCAGCAGTATGCTATTTTGAAAAATGCCATTCGTGAAATGGGTGGTTATGAGGCCGATCAAGAAATCGACTAATTTATAACAGGATTTTTTATTCGGGCGTGGATTGCGCGGGTTTTCACGGTTTTTCTTTTAAAGACCGTATCTATCCGTGAAATCCACGTCTTATTTTTTATTTTTCTGCCATAATTTCTTGTTGTCTGCCTGAGAATTTGTAATTTTGTCATATAATAGAGTGAATATGGTTAGGTCAGAAATACAAAATGTAAAGCTCAGATTTGGTATTATTGGTAATGCCGAAGGGTTGAACCGTGCCATAGACGTGGCTATCCAGGTGGCACCCACTGATTTGTCAGTGTTGATCACCGGTGAAAGTGGGGTGGGAAAGGAAAATTTCCCACAGATTATTCATCAGTTCAGTCGCCGTAAACATGGACAGTATATAGCGGTGAACTGTGGGGCTATTCCTGAAGGTACTATAGATTCAGAGCTTTTCGGACATGAAAAAGGTGCTTTTACGGGCGCTATCAGTGACCGTAATGGCTATTTTGCCGAAGCCAATGGTGGAACCATTTTTCTGGATGAAGTAGGAGAGTTGCCTCTTGCTACTCAGGCACGTCTGTTACGTGTACTTGAAAGTGGTGAATTCATTAAGGTAGGTTCATCTAAAGTGCAGAAAACGGATGTGCGTATTGTTGCCGCTACCAATGTGAATCTGACGGAAGCCATTGCTGAAGGTCGTTTTCGTGAGGATTTGTATTATCGTTTGAACACTGTACCTATTAAAATACCTCCTTTGCGTGAGCGTGGAGATGATATAACTTTACTTTTCCGTAAATTTGCATCAGATTTTGCTGAAAAAAAAAAAGCGAAAGTTTTGTTGCTGGCTTATTCGTGGCCCGGTAATGTGCGCCAGTTGAAAAACATCACTGAACAGATATCTATTATTGAAACTAACCGGGATATAACGGCAGAGATTTTGAGAAATTATTTACCAGAGCAACATGTGAATTCTGGTTTGCCTGCTTTGTTTGGAGTGAAAGCAAATACAGGGAAGGCTTTTGAAAGTGAGCGTGAGATTTTGTATCAGGTGTTGTTTGATATGCGGCGTGATGTGACTGACTTGAAGAAGTTAGTCAATACACTGATGGCGGAACGTGGCGCGCAATCTGTTCCGACGGCACCAGCTACTACGGCAGTTTCTTATTATCAGGAACCGCAACGGAATTTAGTTGCTACAGTGGTGCCTGCTACGCCTACCATAATTTCTGCCGCCAAACCGGCTCATCCTGTAGTAGATGATATTCAGGATACGGAGGAGGTTGTAGAAGAAGCCACTTTGTCATTGGACGAAGTGGAGAAAGAAATGATACGTAAGGCGCTCGACCGTCATCATGGAAAGCGTAAGAATGCAGCAAAAGATTTGAATATTTCAGAACGAACACTTTATAGAAAAATAAAAGAATATGGTTTGGATTAAACAATTGAAAGTAGTTGGTGTGTTGATGGTACTGGCGGGGATCGTAACTGCTTGTTCTATTTCATATAAATTTAACGGATCGTCTATAGATTATACAAAGGTAAAGACTATTTCGTTTGAGAATTTCCCAAACCGTTCAGCTGGCTTTGTTTGGGGACCGATGGAGAATATGTTCAATACGGCATTACAGGATATTTATATGCAACAAACTCGTTTAAAGCAAGTCAAGCGCAGTGGTGACCTGCAATTGTCTGGTGAGATAACGAATTATGAGGCATTTAATAAAGGAATTGGATCCGATGGCTATTCTAGTATGGTAGAATTGCGTATGACGGTGAGAGTGAATTTTGTCAATAGTTCCAATCCTACGGAAAATATGAACGGACAGCAATTTTCGGCTAGTCGTGAATATAATTCCAATCAGCAGTTAAGTGCTGTGCAGGATGAGTTGGTAAACCAAATGATTAAAGAAATTGTAGAGCAAATATTCAATGCTACAGTGGCAAACTGGTAGTGAGTGATTTTCCGTCATGATACAACAACAATTATATGAATGGATAACGCATCCTGAACGATTGAATCGGGATACTTTGTACGAGTTGCGGACGCTGCTTGCGCGTTATCCATATTTTCAGACGGTGAGACTGCTTTATCTGAAGAATCTGTTTTTATTGCATGACATAACATTTGGTGAGGAACTACGTAAGGCTGCATTGTATGTAGCTGACCGCAAGATTCTTTTTTATCTGATAGAGGGGGAGCGCTTTACTGTATCTTCCTTTGAAAAACAAGACCTACCTAAGGAAGAGGCTGGTTTGGATCGTACTCTTTCATTGATCGATACTTTTCTCTCTTCTTTGCCTGAAGAGGCCGCCGCTATGGAATTACCAATGGATGTAACAACAGATTATACTTCTTTTTTATTGCATGAGGAAGAACATGTGTCTGATGATATACCTCAGATGAAAGGACAGAATTTGATAGACAACTTCATTGAAAAGTCGGCAGAGGAACCTTTGTTACCTCAATTAGGAATAAAAGAGGCGGCACCGGTGAAGAATAAAGTTTCTGAAGAAGAGGAGTCGGAAGATAATGAAGAGGATATGGAGGATGAAAGCTATTTCACTGAAACATTGGCTAAAATATACGTTAAACAGCAAAGATATTCTAAGGCTCTTGAAATTATTAAAAAATTAAATTTGAAATATCCAAAAAAAAACGCTTACTTTGCAGACCAAATAAGATTTTTGGAGAAATTGATTATTAACACTAAATCAAAATAAAGAAAATGTATTTATTACTTATTGGATTAATTGTGCTTGCAGCTCTTTTGATGTGCTTCGTCGTACTGATTCAGAACTCAAAAGGTGGAGGCTTGGCTTCTAGTTTTGCTTCTTCAAATCAAATAATGGGTGTTCGCAAGACTACAGATTTTATTGAGAAATTAACATGGGGGTTAGCTGCTTTTATGGTGGCATGTAGTGTGCTTACTGCTTATTTTGTTCCTGCTGCTCATACAGATTCTTCTGTAATCATGGAAGAGGCAGTGAAAGAAGGAGCTACTAATCCGCTGAATGCACCTTCAGGTTTCGCTGCTCCGCAAACAAATGACGCTGCAACAGAAACTCCTGCTCCCAGTGATTCGGCACAGTAATTATAGAGAAAACATTTTCCTTAATTAATAAGGATAAGCGTCCTGTTTCGTTTACGAAAATAGGACGCTTTTTTGTTTTAAGTTTTTTTGCTTTGATAAGTATGCTTTTGTACTTACTTTTGTTCTGGAATGTTTTTAATCTACAAATAATAAAAGAATCATGTTGAAATTCATATCATGGAATGTAAATGGCTTGCGAGCCTGTTATGATAAAGGTTTTGTTGATGTTTTCCATCGTTTAGAAGCAGACTTTTTCTGCCTGCAGGAAACAAAGATGCAGGAAGGGCAACTGGATGCCAAGTTTGAAGGTTATCACTCCTATTGGAATTATGCTGAAAAGAAAGGGTATTCAGGCACAGCTATCTTTTCTAAAGTCAAACCATTATCTGTGACATACGGTTTAGGCATAGAAGAGCATGATCACGAAGGACGGGTAATCACTCTTGAATTGGAATCGTTTTATTTGATTACTGTGTATACTCCCAATTCGCAGGAAGAATTGCGACGGTTGGATTATAGAATGAAATGGGAAGATGATTTCCGTGCCTATCTGAAAAAACTGGAAGAAAAGAAACCTGTCATTGTGTGTGGTGACCTGAACGTGGCGCATAAGGAAATAGACTTGAAGAATCCTAAGACAAACCGTAAAAATGCAGGTTTCACTGATGAGGAACGTGCCAAGTTTACCACTTTGCTTGAGTCCGGTTTTACGGATACGTTCCGCTATTTTTATCCAGAGCAGGAAGGAATCTATTCATGGTGGTCTTATCGTTTTAAAGCCCGTGAAAAGAATTCAGGTTGGCGTATTGATTATTTTCTCACTTCCGATTCACTGAAAGATAGGTTGAAAGGTGCACATATTTATACGGATATCTTTGGCTCAGATCATTGTCCGGTAGAATTGACAATAGAACTCTAAGAAACACTCTGAAAAAGCTTTTGTTTCAACACGAATCTCAGATTATCTATAATTAAAAGATAATCTGAGGTTTGTGTCGTTGAAAGACTCTCTCTGTTTTACTTCCGTAAATTATTGATTCTTGTTTATCTTTACTTTGAAAAAACAAACTATAATGAAAAGTACAGATAGAGTTAGGTATAATTATTATTCTATTGATTTTGCTTGCGTGTCAATTGAGTTTATTACAAAAAGCCAGTGTATGGATGGAAAGTGGATTGCGTTCGGCCATTCAGAAGGAAGTTCTTATTTTTATAGTAGAGGATATCTCAAGTATTTGATGGTGGAATACCGTTTGTTCCCTGTTTTTATTATAAAGATTAGAATATGTGTACAGATTGTCAATACCGGAATCTTTGCTAAACTAAAAGATAAGGGATATTTGAACACAGCTCCGGCTGTCTTATAATTGGGAGAGGGAATAATCTGTTTATTATTGTATATACCTTCAAAAATTGTTTGTATTAGGACTTTCGTTTGAAGAAAGAGTTGGTCTGCTAGATGTGTAATTTTGTTCTGTAGACCGTGTGGCGTATAAAATTTGTAGAAAAATGGGGTTAAGATAAGGACGTAAAGAGGTATTTGTGGCGCAAATTTCCCGTTTGGATGATTGCGCCATGAATAATATGGTTTACATAGCTACTTCAATAGCCAGTATCTGTGTTTCGGAAGTGGCTTCGATAGTGACACTTTCAATGTCCCATATACCGATACCGTCACGGCGTGAAAGGTTTTCGCCTGCTACATTAATCTCTCCTTCTATAACAAAAATGTAAACACCTGTGCGAGGTTTGTGCATACGGTATATTACACTATGTCCGGCATCAAATGTACCTATTGAAAACCAGGTATCCTGCAACAGATGTGCCGGTGTGTTTCCGGAAGGAGAAATGAAAGTTGTCAGTTCGTTACGTTTCAATAACGGGCGGATATTATAATTATGGTACTCAGGTTTGGTTTCCTCTACATTAGGGATCACCCAGATTTGCAGGAATTTCAGATCTTCGGTTTTACTGGCATTGTATTCACTGTGATAGATACCTGTTCCTGTACTCATTACTTGAATTTCTCCGGGGGTGATGGTACTTTCATTTTGTACATTATCTCCGTGTCTTAAATATCCTTGTAAAGGAATGGATACTACTTCCATATTTTTATGCGGGTGCATGCCGAAACCTTCTCCGGGAGCCACTGTATCGTCATTCAATACGCGCAAAGCACCGAAGTGTATACGTCTGGGATTATAATAATCTGCGAAGCTGAATGTGTGGTAAGTTTTTAGCCATCCATGATTAAAATAACCTCTCGTGTTGGCTTTGTCAATAATCGTCTTCATAACTTAATGTCTTTTCTATTGGAATGTTGTTATTGATATAACAAATTAGAAGTTGAAAAGTTTGGAACATTGTTGAGTAATGAAAAAAATGGGGCGGTGTAAAATAAAAGAAGAGATGATCAAATCATCTCTTCTATAGAGCGGAAGACGGGGCTCAAACCCGCGACCCTCAGCTTGGAAGGCTAATGCTCTATCAACTGAGCTACTTCCGCAATTTTTTGTGGGCAAAGATGGATTCGAACCACCGAAGTCGAAAGACAGCAGATTTACAGTCTGCCCCATTTGGCCACTCTGGTATTTGCCCATTCGCTTTTAAGAGTCTATCTCAATTCTCTCATTGAGTAGGTTTGTTTCTCAATTGCGATGCAAAGGTACGGCTTTTTTTTGAATATGCAAATTATACAAGAACTTTTTTTCAAAAAATCTGCGTTTTTTGCAATTTCTCTTTAAAATCGAGCATTTTGATGGCAGTTATTGCACATTCATCCCCTTTATTTCCTAATCTTCCACCGGCACGGTCTTCTGCTTGTTGCATAGTATTGGTAGTAATCAAACCATAGATTACAGGAATATCTCCTTCGGCATTCAGTTGGGCAATACCTTGAGTGGTACCGGCACATACATAATCAAAGTGCGGAGTATCGCCACGAACTACGCAGCCTATTGCAATCACTGCATCTACTTTTCCACTTTTTATCATTTGTGCAGAACCGAAAGTCAGTTCAAAACTGCCGGGTACTGTTTGTACTAAAATATTTTTATCTTTTGCGCCATGTTTCTTCAAGGTACTTATGGCTCCTTCCAATAGGGGGCCGGTAATGTTATTGTTCCATTCGGATACTACGATACCGAAACGCATATTTTCTGCATTAGGAACTGAATTGAAATCGTAATCAGATAAGTTATGATACGCTGTTGCCATTGTTTTTTAGTTTTAGTGGTTTAATAAAAGAAAGAGGTTATCTGTACACAGGTGCAGACAACCTCTTTATATCATTAAGGTATATTCTTTTCTTATTTGATGGATGCACGTTCGATGTACTTATCAATGTCCATTGACTGGTAAGAATTGAAGTATTTTTCTTTCACCAAAGTGTATGCTTTAACAGCTTCACTATTCTTGCCCAACTTTTCGAACAATTGACCAGCTTGGATCAAATAGATAGGACTCAATGCCTGGCTGTCTGCTTTATCCGCTGCTTTCAGCAAAGTTCCTGCAGCTTTGTCCAATTGTCCCATTTCAGCATAACAGTTACCGATAGTTCCCAAAATGGCAGGGCTCACCAGCTGGTCTTTAGCGCTGAATTTATCCAGATATTTCACTGCATCTTCATATTTACCCAACTGTGCATAGCAGATACCTGCATAAGCATTGGCCAAATTACCAGCAGCGGTTCCACTGAATTCATCTGCTACTTTCAGAAAACCCTTGTAACCGATACTGTCACCATTCAATGCGGTTTCAAAGTTATCAGCTCCGAAATATTGTTCTCCTTTAAATAAAGCTTCTGATGCTTTTACTTCATTGGGGTCAGAAATAAAATGCTTATATCCCATGAAACCAGCTATGATAATCACTACTGCTGCAATAGTTCCAAGGATTCTTCCTTTGTACTTGATAAGGAATGCTTCTGAGGTACTCAGTGCTTCTTCCATATCTAATGGGTCCTGAGTGTGTTTTTGTTCTGCCATTTTTATATTTACTTTTTTATTATTTTTCGGATATTCTTTTTCGGTCAGCAAAAGTAGTTCATTTCTATGTATTAATGAAATTTACGGGCATATTTTTTTAGTTTTTCCCGTTTTTATCTCTAATTTTGTATCCTCAATTAAATAGAAGTTCTATGATACTGAAACGCATCTCGATATTGAATTATAAAAACCTGGAGCAGGCGGAATTGGAATTCTCGCCGAAGATGAATTGTTTTATCGGACAAAACGGTATGGGGAAGACAAATTTGCTGGATGCGGTTTATTATCTTTCTTTTTGTAAGAGTGCCACTAATCCTATTGATTCGCAAAATATCCGTCATGAAGGAGAATTCTTTGTAATTCAGGGTTTCTATGAAACAGACCAAGGTGAGCCGGAAGAGGTATATTGTGGATTGAAACGTCGTCAGAAAAAGCAATTCAAGCGGAATAAAAAGGAATATAACCGTTTATCGGATCATATTGGCTTTATTCCCCTTGTAATGGTGTCTCCTGCTGATGCGGAGTTGATTGCAGGAGGTAGTGACGGGCGCCGTCGTTTTATGGATGTGGTGATATCGCAATATGATAAGGAATATTTGGATGCGCTGATACGTTATAATAAAGCATTGACGCAGCGTAATGCTTTGTTGAAATCGGAACAGGAATTCGATGAGGAATTAATGCTGGTATGGGAGGAGATGATGGCATCTGCGGGTGAGGTCGTCTTTAAGAAGCGTAGTGAGTTTATTGCTGAGTTTATACCTACTTTCCAGTCTTTTTATTCTTATATCTCTCAAGATAAAGAGAAAGTGAATCTGGCGTATGAATCTCATGCTATGAGTGGGGGATTGCTGGATATTATCAAGGAGAGCCGTCGGCGCGACCGTGTAATGGGATATTCGTTGAAGGGAGTTCATAAAGATGACTTGATTATGCAGTTGGGGGATTTTCCGATAAAGCGGGAGGGGTCACAAGGACAAAACAAAACTTATCTTATCGCCTTGAAATTAGCTCAGTTTGACTTTTTGAAGAAAACGGGCGGCAATACTACTCCTTTATTGTTGTTGGATGATATTTTTGATAAACTGGATGCTTTTCGTGTGGAACAGATTGTAAAACTGGTAGCCGGAGATCGTTTCGGGCAGATTTTCATTACGGATACCAATCGGGATCATTTGGATAAAATATTGAAGAAGATAGAAAGAGAATACAAAGTCTTTGCTGTAGAAGACGGAGAAGTGACAGAAAGAAAGGAAATGGCTGAATGAAACGTAATGATGCGGAACAAATAGGGGAAATGATTCGGAAATTCTTCCGGCAGAATGCTTTGGAGGCGCCACTGAACGAGTATCGTCTGATACAGGCATGGAAAGATGTGGTGGGACCTGCCATTACTAAATATACGAGTAATCTTTATATTAAGAATCAAATTCTTTATGTACATCTCACTTCATCCGTGCTTCGTCAAGAGTTGATGATGGGGCGTGATTTATTGGTGAAAAATCTGAATAAGCAGGTCGGCGCACAAGTGATAGTCAATATTATTTTCCGTTGACAGGATGGTCTTCTGCTGTTTCTTTGGTATCCCCGAAGTTTCCTGCAATACTTCTTGTCAGGTGCGGATTTTGACGGATTTTTCTTATCTTTCTCGTAAAGTCCGCACTTGAAGAAGTGTAATGTGTAAGAGTAGCTTATGGAACAGTTCGTATCACGATAGATTCTATTTCAGGGATATTCAGTAAATGTCTCTAAAAAATAAGATGGCATATGAAGATGATAGGGCATGACCATTTCATATGCCCTTCTTATTGTCATTTTTCCGTGCTTTCTCACATACTTCTATCCGACAGGACATGACGTTCCGGAAGAAGTCTGATGACCTCTTCTGATTCTGTGAGTAAAATCATATCATGCTGCTTTAGCTGTTTTGTTTCTGATTTTTTCTATCATCAGTATGGCATTTGCCGTATGTATTCCAAAGAAAATCCACAGTATTTCCGTCTTCCTGTTTCTGGCCTTTATCCTTGAGAGCGAGTAATGTTGCTTTTGAGTGCCGAAGCTTCCTTCAAGCCGTGTTGCCCTTTCTTTTGAGAGTTCGCTTCTAAGCACCTTCCTCAAAGGCTCATCTTTGGCCGCCCTTCCCTTGCGCACAAAGGATGTGGATATCCCATATTTTGTACAGAACTTTCTGTTGGCATTATTGGCATATATGGAATCGGCAGCCACACATCTTACCCTTACATTCATAAGCTTCTGCTGCATACGGATACAGTCCTTCAAGCGTATACCCTCATTGAATGCCTTGAACGAGAGGTGTTCGATGAACGATATGCCGTCTATCTGTATATTATTGACCTTTGCACCGAACTCGACGGACTTGTTTTCCTTGCCTCTGACGATGGGACGTACATAATGACGGTCAATGCTGACGATGCGGTCACTGACTTTCCGCCCTTCAAACATTTCCTTTTCTTGTACAAGCACCTTTCTGATGATGGAAAGACGCTTATGATAATCCTGGGTATATCGGAGTAAAGCACCGTACTCGCTATGGATCCCATCCCTTTGACTGAGGAGCTTTTCAAGAAGCTTGATCATACGGCGCTTAAGCATTCTTGTCCTTGAAGCTCTCCTCTTTCTTTTCTTGCAGTAGGACAGATAGGATTCCGCCACATTCCTGTATTTGTTGCGCGGACGCCTTATGCCCAGCTCCCTGCAATGCCGGCATATATGCCTGTAGAGCCATTCGAGGCTTTCCCAAAGGAGTTTCATGTCCGTAGGAAAACGCATGTGGCTTTCATAGCATGTGGCATCGGTCATGCAGACGTGAAGGTTATCAAGATAAGGTTTCCAGTGTGAAGCCAGGAGCTCCTGGAAAGAATCAATGTCAAGGCGGGATGCTATCTCATTACGGATGGCACTGACTATCTTGAAGTTGGTTATGGGAAGGGACGGGGGAATCATAATTCCACAGAAAATCTGGTAGTGTATGTTCCCGTTCAGATGTTCCACCAGTTGCCTGTCGGAGAATCCGGTGTATGCCTTCAGGACCATAAGGGCGATCTTTGCGGAAGGACTGAATCTGTTCCTGCGTCCCAGGCGCCGGTCCGACAGGCCGGCGGCTTTTGCCATTCAAACGGAAAGACCGAATGAAGCTTGCCAAGCTCACTCTCATTAAAACTCTTGCGGTATTTTTCCAGAATATCAAATTCTGTAAAACCCAAAGTAGGGTGAATTTCTGAAATATTCACTATCTTTGCCATATCTTATTAGTTTGGATATTTCCCCCGTTTTGGCCGTCAAATCTTATTTTCGGGGGAATACCTAAAGATACAAAAAAGCCAACTAATTCGCAATACTTTGTGTATGAATTAGTTGGCTGATTTTGTAATATTTAATGAATGTCCCTATTTCAATATTCCATTCTCAGTCCAGACTTCATCCATTCTCCGGTCGAAAGGTTCGACAGGCAGCTTTTCGTTTACTTGAAAGTTATAACATATACCTATATTATAGGAATGAAGAAGAGGCAGTAATTTGTCATAATATCCTTTTCCTCTTCCCAACCGGTTGCCTCGGGCATCAAAAGAAACACCCGGTATAATGGCGAAGTCTATCTTCTCATACGCTGTAAATGCTTCTCCCGTCGGTTCCTCTATGTGATAAGCCTCACCGGTTTTCAGGTTTTGCCTGCCTGTATAAATACGAAGTTCCAACTCATCTCCTTTGACTACCGGCAGCAAAACTGTTTTCTGCCGGTGCCATTTTTCAACGAAGTCATGTGTCTGTACTTCATCATCCAATGAATAATAGAGCAAAACGGTACGGGCCGATGCAAACTTGGGATGCTGTTCCAGTTTCTCAAGCAAAGCAGCGGACTTCGTTATTAATTCGGTGATGCCGTGACGGCGCTTTTCTTGCGCTATCTGCTTGCGCAGTTGTTTTTTTAGTTCCTTCATCGCTTACTTTCGGTTCTATGGGTTGTTCGGGAGCTTTGGGAAATGATTCACCTTTATCCAATACTTCCAATGCTTTGAGGACAGTCTTGTCGCTCTTGTTCAAGTATTCTATATAAGCTTCCATGCCCAGCATGTTATAAATGATGTTTCCGTATAAATTTGTTTCAAACAGTTTCTGTGATTTATACATCAATATGTTGCGACGTTTTAGCCCTTTGTTCTCAGCGAAACGGGCGAATTGTTCCAAAATATTCTGATGCTTCAAATATTGCAGCAGGCTTTCCTCTGTTTCATATTTTTGCATTTCGGCACGGTGGTTGTCCGTATACTGGAAAGCAAACTGGATGGTCAGTCCGCGATTAACAGCCATGCGATAATAGGAAGTCATGCCGGTAGTATCCTGTGGTACAAAGATATCGGGCATAATACCTCCACCTCCATATACAGGACGGCCTAAAGAAGTTTCAAAGATTTGGCTTTGATCCTGTTTGATACTGTCTTGTGAGAAAAATTCTCCATGTTCGTAACGGGTCAGGATATCCATTTCATAATTTGCGTCATTACCTTTTACATACGGTTTCTGTATGCAGCGTCCTGACGGAGTATAGTAACGGGCAATTGTCAGACGGATGGCTGAACCATCGCTGAAGTCGATAGGTTGTTGTACCAGCCCTTTTCCGAAAGAGCGGCGCCCGATGATTGTCCCCCGGTCATTGTCTTGGATAGCTCCGGCAAAAATTTCGCTGGCAGAAGCCGAACCTTCGTCCATCAATACGACAATGGGCATTTTCTGGCTGCTTCCGGTTCCGTTGGATGTATAGTTCTCGCGTGGAGACTTGCGTCCCTGTGTATAAACGATGAGTCTGTTTTTGGGTAAGAATTCGTTTACCATCTGAATTGCTGCACCCATATATCCACCGGTATTACCGCGTAAGTCGATGACCACTCCTTCGCAGTTTGCCTGATTTAGCTTGGCTAATGAAATCAATAATTCGGGATAAGTCGTTTCACCGAATTTGTTTACTTTTATGTAACCGAATTTGTCATTCAGCATATAGGCGGCATCTACACTCTTTACCGGTATGTCACCACGAACAATGGTGAAATGTAAAGTTTCTTTTTCTCCCGGACGAAAAACGCCAAGTTTTACCTCACTGCCTTTGGGACCTTTCAGTCTTTTCATGGATTCATAGTTGGTGACAATTTTTCCTACAAAGGCACTGTCATCCACTTCTATGATGCGGTCTCCTGCCATCAGACCCACTTTTTCTGATGGTCCGCCTTGGATGACATTGTTTACATGGATGGTATCTTGCTGGATGGTAAACTGGATACCGATTCCGCTGAAACTTCCTTTTAAATCAGAATTTACAGCTTCCAGGTCTTTTGCCGGAATATAAGAAGAGTGGGGGTCCAGCTCACCTAGAATTTGCGGCATAGCATCTTCCACCAGTTCACCCATGTTCACTGTATCTACATATTGGTCGTCAATGATACGCAACAATGCATTCAGTTTGTTGGATGAAGTATTAATGATACCTAATTTGTTTCCTGAAAAGTGGTTGGCGTAAAAAGTTCCAATCAATATTCCGGTTACGATGCTTACTGCAACGATTACCGGCATAAAACGGGATGTTCGATTTTTGCTCATATCTTTATTTGCTATTATTCATTGGGATTGATATAGATTACTTCAATATTTGCGCGTTTCAATAAATCAAGCCCGTCTTCCAAACGGTATTTTTCTGAGTAAACCACACGTTTGATTCCTGCTTGGATGATGAGTTTGGCACATTCTATGCAAGGAGATGCGGTGACGTACATGGTTGCTCCGTCGCTGCTGTTGTTGCTTCGTGCTATTTTGGTGATAGCATTCGCTTCAGCGTGTAGTACGTAAGGCTTGGTGACTCCGTTGTCATCTTCGCATACATTTTCGAATCCTGCAGGAGTTCCGTTATATCCGTCGGAGATGATCATCTTGTCTTTTACGATCAATGCTCCTACTTGACGGCGTTCACAGTATGAATTTTCCGCCCAAATACTAGCCATGCGGATGTATCGTTTGTCGAGTTTGAGTTGTTTCTCTTCTTTCGTTTCCATTATTTCAGTCTTGCTTATTATGTGCAAATTGAATATAAGTTTTTTTCCCTTCGGGAGCTAGCAATAAAACATTGCTGTCACCTTGATAAAATATTGCATTATTCAATGCTTCTATGAACTCGTTGTTATAGCTTGTTGAAGGCGGAGTCTTGGTAAAGTTTATGTTTACTGTCCGGTCTTTTCCGTCCGCTTGCCATGTGCCTTCAATGGTTCCATTTTGTATGCTTCCTGTAAAAGTACCATCCGCTTTGAAAGTGATGTTGAAACCATGAATGATATCCAAGGCTTTTCTTCCTTCGGTTGCGATAGTCTTATCCGGATTGTGTGCCATTGCATTGTATTTGGGCTCTCCGTTCCGTTTGTCCCAATTTGCTTTACCATAGAAATCCACTACATGCCATGTGCCGCTTGCAAAGATTTCCTCTACATCGTCTTCATTGTTGCAACTCCATAAGAAAGGGAGTAGCATTAGTATATAAAGAATAGACTTTAGTTTCATATTGTTTGTTTTTTTAGTTGATGATTCCATTTCTTTTCAGCAAGGCATGGATACTGGGTTCTTGTCCACGGAAGCGTTTGTAAAGGGTCATCGGATGTTCCGTTCCTCCTTTCGAGAGAATATTCTCCCGAAAAGAAGCGGCGACTTCCTGGTTGAAGATTCCTTTTTCCTTGAATAAGGAGAAGGCATCCGCATCCAGTACTTCCGCCCATTTATAACTGTAGTATCCGGCAGAATATCCCCCCGCCATAATATGTGAGAACTGTACGGACATGCAGGTGTCTTCCACTCCGGGCAGTACTTGCGCTTTTTTCCATGCTTCTTTTTCATAAGCGCGGACATCTCCGTCAAATGTTTCCCGGCGGGTGTACCATGCCATATCCAGCAAGCCGAAACTTACTTGACGCAGGCAGGCATAGGCCACATTGAAATTGGATGCATCTACAATCTTTTGGATCAGTTCGGCAGGAATGGGTTCTCCCGTCTGATAATGTCTGGCGAATGTATTGAGAAATTCTTTTTCTGTGGCGAAATTTTCCATAATTTGTGATGGAAGCTCCACAAAATCCCAATATACGCTGGTACCACTCATGGTTGAATAGGTGGTATTGGCAAACATTCCGTGCAAGGCGTGTCCGAATTCGTGTAGAAAAGTGTTTACTTCTGAGAAAGTCAGCAATGCCGGTTTCCCAGCCGATGGCTTGGTGAAGTTCATGGTAACGGATACGTGGGGACGGCTGTTGACTCCGTTTTCTATCCACTGCTCCTTATAGCTGGTCATCCATGCGCCCGAACGTTTTCCGGCACGGGGGTGGAAATCTGTATAAAGTACAGCCAGGAAACTTCCGTCTTTGTCGAATACTTCATAAGCTTTTACATCGGGATGATAGACCGGAATTTCTTTATTTTCTTTAAATGTGATGCCATACAGACGGGTAGCCAGACCGAATACACCTTTCTCTACTTGGCTCAGCTCAAAATAAGGACGCAGCTCTTCTTCATTCAGATTGAATTTCTTATTTTTCAGCTTTTCTGAATAATAGGCCCAATCCCATGGCATCAGCTGGAAATCATTGCCTTCCATTTCGCGTGCCAATGCTTCAACTTCTGCCACTTCCTTTAGGGCGGCAGGGGTATAGGCATCCAGTAATTGGTTGAGCAGTTTGTATACGGCATCACTCGTTTCGGCCATGCGCTTTTTCAGTTTATACTCGGCAAAAGTGGAGAAGCCTAGTAAATGAGCCAGTTCCATGCGAATGTTTACCAATTGCTTGATGATGTCCACATTGTTGTATTCGTTATTGTGTGTACATTGGGTATTATAAGCCATATAGACTTCTCTGCGCAGTGAACGGTCATCACAATATTTCATGAAAGGAACAAAACTGGGAGCATCCAATGTAATGATGCTGCCTTCTTTTCCCTTATCCTTTGCTGTTTGAGCATAACTTTCCAATGAACTTTCGGGTAATCCTTCCAATTGTTTTTCCGTCAAAGCCAATTCGTAGTTATTTGTTTCTTTCAACAGATTCTGAGAAAAACGTAAGGTCAATATGCTTAATTCGGTATTCAGTTGGCGGAACTTTTCTTTTGCCTCACCGGTCAGGTTGGCACCGCTTCTTACAAAACCATCGTATGTCTTTTGCAGCAGTTGGGCGTCTTCACCTTTCAGTTGTAACTGGTCTTTTTGTTCGTATACGGCTTTTATACGAGCAAAAAGTTTTTCATTCAGACTGATGTTGTTGCTGTGTTCGGACAGTACGGGCATCATTTTTTCTGCCAATTCCTGCATCTCGTCACTGGTCTCGGCACTCATCAAATTGCCGAAAACAGTAGTTACGCGGTCTAGCAACGCACCTGATTTTTCCAAAGCAACAATGGTATTTTGGAAAGTCGGTGCTTCGGGATTATTGACAATTGCATCAATTTCCTCATTTTGTTCTTTCATTCCTTCCAACAAGGCAGGTTCATAATGTTCTATCTTGATAAGATGGAACGGAGCCGTGTCATGAGGGGTGTTATAGGGTTTTAAAAATGGATTTTTATTTTCAGTCATAGCACTATTTTATTTGACTTACAAATTTGCTAAAAAAAAGCATCACTATCCTCATTCTATTTACTTATTTAACAAAGTATATTAAATAGTTAGGTTAAAAATAAAAAAGCACAAGCAGAAATGCCTATGCTTTTCATTTTTATGGTTTTTTACCTGATTATTTATTCTTTTCAGTCAGTTTTTCCAACGCCGGAATGGAGATTTCCTTTCTGCTGAGTTGTACCAATCCCTGTTCCTGTAAATCATTCAGCACTTTTGACACATTGATTCGTGTCTCATCAATCAAACTCGCCAAATCCTCCATTTTGATTTTAAGGATTTTTTTTCCTTCGGGCTTCATGGAGCGCAGCACTAAAAAATTCAGTATTTTTTCTTCTGTATTACCTATGTGGCTGTTCCATAATTTTTCGTATGCCACTTGTGCTCTATTACTCAGAATATTTAAATAGTTAAGGCGGAAGATTTCGTAGTTGTTCAGTTCATTCAATACAAATAACTTGTCTATGGTAACTATGTTAATATCTGTACGTGCTTTGTAAGTCGCTGTATAGTTGGTTTGCATGCCGAATAATGAATAGGGCTCTATAACGAAAGGACTTCCAAAAGTTTCAAATAAGGCGTATGAATGTCGGTTATCGGTTGTTTGGGAGATTATCTCCCCATTTAAGAGAAAGATTAATTGAGTGCAAGGTGCACCTTGTTCCACAATGATATCATCGGCGTTGTATTTACGAAAATGTAGCTTTACCTTGCCTATGATATTGGTGAAGTCATTTTTACATAATCCCTGGAAGAGAGGGAGTTGTAAAAGTGTATCATACATTGTAATTTCCATAAGTTCTGTTGTTCGTTAAGTTATAGTTTAACATACAAAGGTAACGATAAAACGAGATTTATTATTTATAGGTGGAAGAACTTTTATTTTTTTTATTGTTTCTTACCGTCTCCTAATGTTTAAAAGCAGAATACTTGCGGACTGTATAAAAAATAAATATATTTGCATTCAAAAAAAAGGAGGAGTTTATGTTTGGATCATTTGATTTTCAAGAATTTTTAAGTGCGTTTATTGTGCTTTTTGCTGTCATTGATATTATCGGATCTATTCCTATTATATTGAATCTTAAGCAGAAAGGGAGAAATGTCAATGCTAATAAAGCTACCGGCATTTCTTTTGCTTTATTGATAGGTTTCTTTTATGCAGGGGATATGATGCTGAAGTTATTTCAAGTTGATATTGCTTCGTTTGCCGTGGCGGGTGCTTTTGTTATTTTTCTCATGTCTTTGGAAATGATTCTGGATATCGAGATATTCAAGAATCAAGGTCCTATCAAGGAAGCGACTTTAGTCCCCTTGGTTTTTCCGTTATTGGCTGGTGCGGGAGCGTTTACTACGTTGCTTTCCCTACGTTCGGAGTATGCTCCTGTAAATATTGTTGTAGCCTTGATATTGAATATGGTTTGGGTTTATGTAGTGTTGAAGTTGACAGATCGCATCGAACGTTTCTTGGGGAAAGGTGGAATTTATGTTATTCGTAAGTTTTTTGGAATCATTTTGTTGGCAATATCAGCGCGTTTATTTACTGCTAATCTGACTTTATTGATAGAGCAGTTTCAGAAAGCTCAGTAATATGCTGTTTTTTTACAGATAATAATGTCGGAACTCACCATAGATATTTTATTGGAAACCAACTGCTTTGTGTTGAATGGATATTAATCTGTGGTGAGTTCCGGTATCATTCCATTTGAATGGTAGCTGTTTGATATTTTGATACGCTCCTTTGGTGTCTATTTCTCGTTGATGATGAATTTCTTCATTCCGTCTGTAAAATAAGTTTCATATTTATCTCCTTCGCCTGAGCAAATAAAATAAGCATCCAGTTCAGGATGTGCTTCACAAAATGCTTTGGCTGAGTCCAGTCCCATCACCATGAAAGCAGTGGCGTATGCATCGGCACTGGCGCAATCTTTTGCAATGACAGTGGATGACAGGATACTATGTTGTACTGGATATCCGGTGCGTGGGTCTATGGTATGTGCATATTTCTTTCCACCTTTGTAATAGAAATTACGATAATTCCCTGATGTTGCCATACCTACATCACTAATGGCAAGCACAGTCTGTAATTCCTGGTTTACTGACAAGGAGTCATCTACAGGTTTGTTTATGCCGATACGCCAAGCGTTCATTTTGGAATTTTTGCCTCTTACCACTACTTCACCGCCTATATCTACCATATAGTTTTTTATCCCTTTACGTTCCAATAGCCTTGCTACTGCATCTACTCCGAATCCCTTGGCTATAGCGCTGCAATCCAGCATTATACGAGGGTCTTTTTTCATAATCCGGTTGTTCTGTAAATCTATTTTTTGATATCCTATCATTTGGCGTAAGCTGTCCACTATCAGTGAATCCACTCCTGTAGATTTTTTGAATCCGAATCCCCATGCATTTACCAAAGGTGCGACGGTGATATCAAAGGCTCCATGGGTTTCATCGGATATTTTCTTTGAGAGATGGAATACATGTACGAAAAAACTGTCAACTTCCGTCTTTTCATTGTGGTTTACGCGGGTGATTACGGAATTCGGATTGAAAGGAGAGAGGGAGTTGTCCACTTTCTTCAGTTCAGTTTCTATTTCTTCTTTCAGATTATCTTCGGACTGGTAGGTGATTTTGTATACTGTACCGAATACAAAGCCTTCATCCGTACGGAAAGGGGCTTGCTTTTTTAGAATAATAATTGTTCCTATTATCAGAATTGCTAGAAACGGCAATTGCCATGCTAATTTTTTTTTATTCATACCTGTATTTTAGTTAAGAAAGAAATAAATGTTCTATTAAAATTTTAACGCCGATAATAATCAAAACCAAACCTCCCCATAATTCCATGCGCAGGTTGAAACGCTTGCCGCAAAATACACCTATCAGACTTCCTAATGTTGAGATAACAAAAGAGGTAAAGCCGATGATGACAATAGGAGAAAGAATAGAAGTGAAAGAGTTTATTCCTACAAAAGCAAATGATATACCGATGGCCAAAGCATCAATGCTGGTTGCTATAGCCAGCGTAACAACCACTTTTAATTTAGTGGGGTCGAAGCAGCGTTTGTCTTCATTGCTGAAGCTCTCTTTTATCATACGCCCTCCCCAAAAGGCCAATAACCCAAAAGCGATCCAATGGTCATAATCCTCTATCAGGTGACTGAATCGGCTGGCGGCAAACCAGCCGATAAGCGGCATGACAGCCTGGAAAAGGCCGAAGAAGAATGCCATAATAAAAAAAGTGCGCCAGCAAATGCGACGCATGATAATTCCGCTTGTTATGGAAACTGTGAAACAGTCCATAGCAAGACTGATGGCAAGGAGCCATATTTCTAAAGTTGTCATTGGTTAAAATGGTAATTTGTATATTAAACTGTATGTTACTCCTAAGTTAGTCGAGTTGTTTTTTCCAAAACCGGGAATATACCAAGGTTCGGTGTGTTCCGCCTTTTTTATGTTCATGCGTATACGGTAACGTAGTGACCATCCCATGTAGAAATTCTTGTACACATTTACCTTTATTCCAGCCAGCAGTTCTGCCCAGGTTACTGTGGTCTTAATTCCGTCATAACTGAAAGGAATTTCAGGAAATCCCCATGTAGGATCCTTCATTGTCGGAGCATCTACATCGTATGAAAAAGAGGTGAATCCGTAACGTATGCCTCCATATAGAAAACCAGGCAGATAGGGCTTCTTGAAAAAGAAGTTGTAGTTCATGCCTATGCGGAAATAAGGAGCTGAGGCTTTATAATGTATATTGGTACCGTCATCAGTAGTGTCGGTGGTTCCATATCCAATTTCAGCTACGGGGACATAACGGTTTTTCAAATTGACCTCCACGCTGATTTCTGTACTTGTAATGTCACCTCCAAAAATTTTGCTTCCCAGGCCAAATATATCTACACCGATAGTAGTTCCCTGATAGAAGGGTACCTTTTCTTCCTCTATGGTTGTTTTTTTTTCTTGTGCCGCCAGTGTGGGGCTGTACAACAGCATACTACTCAGTAGCGTTAACAACGTAATATATGTTGAAATTCTTTTTTTCTTCATTATTGATGTCCGAATTTACAATCTCGATAGATTTTAGGTTATAGGTGGTGTATTTAATGTCTTCCACTTTATAAAACATCATGGTGCCACATTCTATATTCTGCAAGTAGGGGATATTTTGGTGAATGAGTGTGATAGTGTCACGCATCTTTTCCGTATAATGCAATACGTAGGTAGTTTTTGATGTATAACTCAAAGGCAGGCTCATACTGCTTTCCGCTTTATTGAATATCGTGTCATTCATCAATGAGTCTTTTACTACGGTTTCCTTAATAGTTCCATCTTCCAGTGTGTCACGTACAATCACATCGGTGGTGATAAATCCAGTGACGTCAAAAGCCGGACTGAATTTTACAGCTTGGTGTGTCTCTGCATCCAGAAAGTCGAAATGGGCAAAGGAATTGGTGGTAAGCGGACAATCGCTTTCCCCACAGCTTTGCATCAAGGTGCTTACGGTAATCAGGAGCAATAAGATAATGGCTGGTAGTTTCTTCATTTTAAAACTCTTTCTCTATTTTATAATTATTGCGTTCAGGAGCATTCCGGGCTATCAATTCTCCTATGAATCCTGCCAGAAACAGTTGGGTCCCCAAAATCATCAAAGTTAGGGCCAGATAGAAGTAAGGAGAATCAGTAATTAATATATAAGGTAAACCATGTGACAAGGCATATAGTTTGTTCGCTCCGATGATAATGACGGAAATGAAACCAAGAATAAACATCAATGATCCCATAAACCCGAAGAAGTGCATCGGCTTGATACCGAATTTGGATAAAAACCACAGAGTAATGAGGTCTAGATAACCATTGAAGAAACGGTTTAATCCGCCGAATTTTGTTTTACCGAATTTTCGTGCCTGATGGTGTACTACCTTCTCGGCTATCTTAGGAAAACCTGCATTCTTTGCCAGATAGGGGATATAGCGGTGCATTTCACCGTATACTTCGATGTTCTTTACGACATCACGACGATAAGCTTTTAGTCCGCAGTTGAAGTCGTGCAGGTTCTTGATGCCTGAAACGGCACGTGCTGTGGCGTTGAATAGTTTGGTCGGAATGGTTTTTGATAACGGGTCATAGCGTTTTTGCTTGTATCCCGATACTAAGTCGTAGCCATCTTCTGTAATCATTCTGTATAATTCCGGTATTTCGTCCGGGCTGTCCTGCAAGTCGGCATCCATTGTAATCACCACATCACCTTGCGCCTTTTCAAAACCACAATACAAGGCAGGGGACTTGCCGTAGTTCCGGCGGAATTTGATACCTTTTACGTTGTCCGACTCCGAGCGTAGTTTCTCTATCACTTGCCAGGAGTGGTCGGTGCTGCCGTCATTGACAAAAATTACTTCATAGCTGAAGTGGTTGGCATCCATTACACGTTGAATCCATGCGAATAGTTCCGGCAAAGATTCTTCTTCGTTATACAAAGGAATAACTACAGATATATCCATCTTTTATTCATTTTTCTTTTTACGCATCACGATCAATGCCGTAGGGATGGCCATTAGCATCCCGTAAAACATATTTTGTGATATCAGTTGAAATGTCATTTCCAGCGGGGTAAGTCCCGACAGTAAATCTATCGCTTCTTCGAATTGGTTCAGTGAGGTTGTCAGTTCGGCTCCGGCAGTTTCTTTGAACTGGTTTAAAATGGAACGGTATGCCTCGAATACGAATCCGCCATCTATATAGCGGAAGTAGATGTAATGCACTACCGCTACAAATAGAGAGGCGAACATATACATAAAGGTAGTGAATAGAAACGCACGTGAAAAAGTGATGCTTCCGTCACAATGCCGTTCTCTGAACTTTTTGGCAAATATGTATCCTAAAAAGGGTACTCCTATAGTCAGGACTATAAAAAGTAATTGTAGGAAAGGTATTCTCAATCCTAACGGGAAGAGCATGAATTTGAAGGCCCATAAAAGACCCATGCCCGTACCATAGCGCATGGCGCATTCCTGCAAAGTCGGTTTATAATTCGTCATTCTTTATTAATAAGTGCACAAAAGTACTTCTTTTACGGGAATCCGTCCTATAGTTATGGGTGAAAAATGTATTTTTTCTGCTAAAATCAAAAAAAAGTATTCGAAAGTATTGTAGTTTTGAAAATAATGTCTACCTTTGCACTCGCAAAACAAAAATGGGTAAGTCCTATACGGCCAGCTCCTGATGAATCCTCCAGGGCTTGATCGCAGCAAAGGTAGTTGGTTGTAGCGGCGCGATATAGTAAGCTTACCCACCCCCGCCTCTTTAGCTCAGTTGGCCAGAGCACGTGATTTGTAATCTCGGGGTCGTTGGTTCGAATCCGACAAGAGGCTCGGAAAAGCGAGAAGGACGAAGAAATCTTCATTCTTCTCGCTTTTTTTATTATATTTGCGCTGATATTAGTTTTAAGGTTGGTACAACCGTTATTTAAGAGTTCTTTTTTATGATAGAGTCACAGATTGTGGCAAGAGTATTGCCGTCTAAATGCCGTGAAGCGGTAAAGGTCCTTTTGCAGGAAGTGTACGGATATGAAGATTTCCGTAATTTAGAAGTTTATGATGACTTGTTCAAAGGTAAGGAAAAATTGCAATTGTCTCAAGGGCAATTAATTGAGGAGGTCATCATGGAAGCCGAAAAAGGGATCAAGGGTGACTCGTCTGCTCATAATTTGCTCCTGACAGCTCCGACCGGAGCCGGAAAATCATTGTTGTTTCAGCTCCCTGCCATTTATCTGGGTAATGAATATAAGCTTCTTACTCTTGTGGTTTCTCCGCTGAAAGCATTGATAGTGGACCAGGTTGAGGCGTTGCAGGAGTTAGGCTATGAACGTGTGGCGTATGCTTCGTCCGATCTTTCACCTGAACAAAAGAACGAAGTATATCGTCGTGTCCGTGAAGGGGAGGTTGATCTTTTTTATCTTTCCCCTGAATTATTGTTGGCGTATGATATCAGTTATTTTGTAGGTGAACGCCGCATCGGACTGGTAGTGGTTGACGAGGCTCATACCGTGACCACTTGGGGTAAAGAGTTCCGGGTGGATTATTGGTTTCTAGGGCGTCATTTGGAAGCTTTAAAGAATGCGTTGGGGTATGTATTCCCTGTTTTTGCATTGACGGCCACTGCTGTGTGGAATCCCGAAGGCGGGAACGATATGATTTTTGATACCATCCGGTCGTTGCATCTTGCTCCGTGTGCCTTGTATGTGGGCACGGTGAAGCGTGAAAATATCGGCTTTGACATTACCGCCATGACCATAGAGGAGGGGGAAACCTACGATAAGGCCAAGCAACGTACTGTTGCCGCCCGGGTGGAGGATTTTCTGGACGGGCATAAGACTATCATTTATTATCCTTTTGCCGGAGGTATAGATATGAAACTGAAGACCTGGGTGTATCCGGCTAACTGGCATTGGGTGGCATCTTATTATGGTAAAAAGGATAAAGAGCAAAAAGCCGAAATTATACAAGCTTTTAAGGAGGGTGAGAAAAAGATAATCGTTGCTACGAAAGCTTTCGGTATGGGGGTGGATATCAGTGATATTGACCGTGTGTATCATGTGGCTCCATCCAGCACCTTTGTCGATTATATTCAGGAGATTGGCCGTGCTGCCCGTGATAAGAACATTACGGGTGTGGCGGTGACGGATTTTAATGAGCGCGACTTTTATTATATGAAACGCCTGCATTCTGCGGGTGCCATCTCCCAGGAACAGTTGGGGATGATTCTGAAGAAAGTTTGGGAAATATATCTGATGAAAGGCTGTAGTGATGAAATGCAGATGTCTTTATCCGATTTTGAATTTGCAGTGAAGTTGCCTCGTAAAAAGAACAAGCTGGAATATGAATCGGATTTGGAGCAAGTCGTCAAAACGGCTTTGTTATGGATAGAAGAGGATTTGAGTTTCCGGCATGGCGGTTCTCCTGTTGAAATCAATTCACAGACGTTGTTTTCCGATGGCTATGTGCAGGAAAAGACGGGTGATGCCGCTTTCCGTAAAAAATACAAGCAGTACATGGTTCCCGTGAAAGGGGTTGAAGGAGTCTATAAGGTGGCTTTTGAATCTTTGTGGGAGAATTGTTTCTCGGAGATGGGATACCGTGAGTTTAAGCGCGATTTATACAATGGAAATCTCTTTGAGGGAGTTCGTGCGGCAGCTGTGGGTAAGCATGATGTCTTGTTAAAAGAGAGTGCGGCGGATATCTGCTCCAAGCTGGCAAGTCTCTTGAAGAGTTTGAAAGATTTGTTGACGGTGAGTCTGTATGGTAATAAAGGAAAGTTCGAGGAGGACGATTTGCGTAGTATTTTTGCGGCGTATGATATGGATGTTCCTTCTGCCAAGCGTTTTATCACTTCGTTACTGGAGTCCAGGGTAGAGGAGGGCAGAAGTGTGAGTTACATCACCAGTGCCAAGAAGAAAGATGAAGACAAACTGATGTTTACCGTTACCCGTGGTTTTGATTTGTTGCTTTCCCGTTACCAGAAGTTGTGTGCCCAGCGTATCACAGGAAAGAAAGGAGACCGGCTGTTGTTCTATGTCACTCCGTTCTCCGATCTCAATATGTTGCTCAACTTGTTGTCTATGCTCAATGTGGTGGACTTTACCGTAGAGGGGGGTGTTCCTTCTGTTGGAGTACGTGTCCGTGATGCAGAGATATTGAAAAAGGAAGCTGCTTCGGGGGACTATCAGAACCATGTGCTGGAGAATAATGAGAAAATATTCCAGGAACAGATAGAGTTGTTCCGGCTGTTCTTTGGCAATACAAAACTGAGCGATGAGCAGCGATGGGAGTTTATAGAGGATTATTTTACGGGGATGAGTTTGGAGGGATTGAAAGAAAAATATTCTTGTGTTGTGGAATGACAGCTGTAAGGGCTGTATAATATAACTCGTTGGCGAAATTAATTTTGCCTTGTATGATTTCACGTTAGTATATGAGGTTGTGCCAACGTTTTGACACAACCTCTACTTGATAGCCGACAGTATGGGCATTAAATTCACTTGAAATGAATTTGTTTTCCAACTTTTATTGTTAATGCGAAGAGAACGACTTTGACGAATGCTACTCTTTATTTGGCTGGTACGCGCAAAGTCACGGAAGTTGGAATCAGCCTCTTGTCGGCAACCATGACGGTGGAGGAACGGGAAGACAATGTTGTGATAATTGATCATCGTTTTTGTTTTTAAAGGGTTGTTATTATCAGAAAAGTGTCAGGAAGGAACAAGGCGCACACTGCTGCGGCGTCCGGTGAAACTTGGTACAAGATCCGCGGAATCTTGTACCAGGATTTTTGTAATCTTGTGCCGGGGTGCGGCTGGTTCCTTCTGACACTGCAAAGATAACTTCACGTCCGTGCGGCGTGACCCCTTCCGACCCCTTTTGACCCCTTGGCGGATTGCGGGGGGAATCATGGCTCTCCAAGTGGAGGCAGACTAGTTGCAACTGGCAGCGGGGACACGGGGACAGTGGGGACAGCCCCTTTTTTTCTCACACACACGTGCGCGCGTATAAAGCCGGGGTCAGCTCTTGTGATACGTTCCCCCTACCGTCCACACTCATCGGACCCCTTGCTTGGTGAACCGTTTGGGCCGCCTTTTCCTGGTGGTAGGTTTTCATCGCCTTTTTCACCTCGGTGCGTATACGAAGGTCTGCATGCAGGGGGCCTCCCAGGAGCAGTGTGTTGTGTTATTTGGTTTTTTTACTGTAAGAGATGATTTTCTCTAGCAGCTCCGGCCATATGTCATCCTGTGGAAAGGCAGGCAGGGGGAAATAAGGTTCGGAGCCTTCGGTGAGTTGTTCTTCCTCTTTGGTGTCATTGGGAAACTCATTTTCCACCTTATTGTATCGCGCGCACGTGTGTGAGAAAAAAAGGGGCTGTCCGTGCTGTCCCCACTGTCCCTGCCTTGTAAGAATCGGTGGAACTGAATAACGGAAAATATTTTTCAGGAGGACTTGTCTTTAAAATTCACTTGAAATGAATTTGTTTTCCCACTTTTATTGTTAATGCGAAGAGAAGTCGTTATCTTCGCATTAACAATCCATTTAAGAAAAAGAGAATGATGAAATATCCCATTGGCATACAGAGTTTTGATCAAATAATAGAAGGTAATTGGGTCTATGTGGATAAGACCAATTTGGTTTATCGTTTGGTAACGACGACCAAAACTTGTTTTCTTAGCCGTCCCCGTCGTTTTGGGAAGAGCTTGTTGGTAAGCACGTTGGATGCCTATTTCAAGGGGCGCAAGGAACTTTTTGACGGCTTGATGATAGCGAAGTTGGAGAAAGACTGGCATCAGTATCCTGTGTTCAAGATAGATTTCAACGGTGTTAACTTTACGGAAAAAGGAAACTTGGAAGCTACCATAGAATATTATCTTGCCAACTGGGAGAAAATCTACGGAGAAACTCCCCGTGAGGTTCCTATGGGGAAGCGGTTCGAACAAATACTTTCTCTAGCCTATCAGCAAACGGGGCGTCGTGCCGTGGTGCTGGTAGATGAATATGACAAGCCTATTCTCGATGCATTGGATACTCCTCTGGAAGATGCCAACCGCGAAATCTTGAAAGCTTTCTATTCCACCTTCAAAGGGGCTGATGAATACTTGAGGTTTGTGTTGCTTACGGGAGTGACAAAATTTTCGCAAGTCAGTGTGTTCAGCGGGTTCAACCAGCCTAAAGATATAAGTATGGATAATCATTATGAAGCATTGTGTGGTGTGACTCAGGTGGAATTGGAACATTATTTTGCAGAACCTATTGCAAATTTGGCTGAAAAGTTCAATTATACAGTGGAGGAAATGAAAGACGTACTCAAAATGCAATACGATGGCTATCATTTTGGCAGCGGCTTGCTTGGTGTCTATAATCCTTTCAGCCTGCTCAATGCTTTTGATATGAACGATATCCGCGACTATTGGTTTGCATCAGGTACTCCTACTTATTTGATCAAACTTCTGCGGCATAACCACGAGCAGATGGATGAATTGACCGGGCGTTACTATGATCCTTCGATGTTTGTCGATTATAAGGCCGATGTGGAAAAACCGCTGCCTATGATTTATCAAAGCGGCTATCTGACGATCAAGGAATACGACTCCCGGAGAAACCGTTACCTGTTGGACTTTCCAAATAATGAGGTGAAAAAGGGATTTCTGACCATGGTGGCAGCCAATTATTTCAAACCCCAAGAGTTTGAAGTTTCCAACTGGATTGTAGATGCCGTCATTTTACTTGAGGAAGGGGAAACTACGGCTTTTTGTTCAGCTTTAACTTCTTTCCTTGCGGATATACCTTATGATTCTCATGGCTCGATAAAGACGGTTGAAGCGACAGAAAAACATTTTCAATATACTTTCTATCTGATTCTCCGTTTGCTTGGGGTATATTGCCAGTTGCATGTGGAGAAAACTCAGTCAAGAGGAAGAGTGGACTGTGTATTGGAAACAAAGGATTATGTATATATATTTGAGTTTAAACTGGATGGTACGGCTGCTGAAGCCTTGCAGCAGATAGAGGACAAAGGATATGCTACACCTTATCAGACAGACACGCGCAAAGTCACGGCTATTGGTGTCAGTTTTTCATCGGAAACCATGACGGTGGAGGAATGGGAGGAAAAAACGTTGTAGCCCAGTTGAGATTAAATAATAGTGCAAAAGTAATGCCTCAAGCCGGAATCATCACGATCCCTCTTGAGGCAGTCTTCATTTATGGAATTGGGGATATAAACCGCTTACGCTTTAAAATTGCGTGCTATTTTTTTATATCCATATACGGCACGGTTACCCAATTCTTCTTCAATGCGGAGCAACTGGTTGTATTTTGCCATACGGTCGCTACGGCTCAGTGAACCGGTTTTAATCTGTCCGCTATTGGTGGCTACGGCGATATCTGCAATGGTAGCATCTTCCGTTTCACCGGAGCGGTGGCTGGTCACAGTGGTGTAGCCGTTACGTTGGGCCATTTCGATAGCATCCAGAGTTTCAGTCAGCGAACCGATCTGGTTTACTTTTATCAGGATAGAGTTTGCACAACCTTCACTGATTCCTTTTTCCAGGAACTTCACATTGGTAACGAACAAGTCATCACCTACCAGCTGGCAACGGTTGCCCAGACGCTCGGTCAGCATGCGCCATCCTTCCCAGTCGTTTTCTGCCATACCATCCTCTATCGAATCAATGGGGTAGTCCCAACTCAATTTTTCCAGATAGGCAACCTGTTCGGCGGCACTGCGCTTTTCCCCTTTGGGGCCTTCAAACTTGGTATAGTCATAGATGCCGTCATGATAAAATTCGGAAGAAGCACAATCCAGACCGATGGTGATATGTTTGAACGGTTCATATCCGGCAGCTTCAATAGCGGCAAGGATACAATTCAAAGCATCTTCGGTGCCATCCAGTGCAGGGGCAAAACCGCCTTCATCTCCTACGGCTGTGCTTAGTCCGCGTTTTTTCAGCACCTCTTTCAAAGCATGGAATACTTCTGCGCCCATCCGTAAGGCCTCACGGAATGTCTTTGCGCCGACAGGACGAATCATGAATTCTTGAAAAGCGATAGGAGCGTCGCTATGCGAGCCTCCGTTAATGATGTTCATCATCGGGACGGGCATGACATAGGTATTTGTTCCGCCGATGTATCTGTAAAGAGGGATATCCAGATAGTTGGCGGCAGCTTTTGCCACAGCCAGGGATACGCCCAAAATAGCATTTGCGCCCAGTTTTGATTTAGTTGGGGTTCCATCCAGATCAAGCATGGCTTTGTCAATGCCACGTTGGTCCATAGAGTCCATTCCTTTCAATGCCGGAGCGATAAGGGTATTTATATTTTCTACAGCTTTTAATACGCCTTTGCCCCCGTAACGGGTCTTGTCACCGTCACGTAGCTCCAATGCCTCATGTTCACCGGTTGACGCACCCGATGGGACAGAGGCACGGCCCATAATCCCTGATTCCAATATCACATCCACTTCCACAGTGGGGTTACCACGTGAATCCAAAATCTCTCTTCCTTTAATCTCTGCTATTTTCATATAATTCTAATTTTATAAGATGGTTTTATTTTAATAACAATAGAGAAGCCGGATTTGTTGAGGTGCCAGGGAAAGTTTTTTCATGATATTTACTTTTTTATTTCTTTCCACAGAGTACATCCGTCTTCTTTTTTCGTCTCCCTTTAATAAAAGCTAGAGATCAATATGAAAATAAAATGGATAGTGGGGGGGCTGTTATGGGCAAGTTCTTACTTGCAGGCTGCCGCACAGGAATATAAACTGTGGTATGACGAACCCGCTCAGGTTTGGACTGAAGCGCTTCCGCTGGGTAACGGGCGGTTGGGAGCGATGGTATTCGGCAATCCCGGTGTGGAGCATATCCAGTTGAACGAAGAAACTATTTGGGCAGGACGTCCCAATAATAATGCTAATCCCGATGCGTTGGAATATATTCCCAAAGTGCGCCGGTTGGTGTTCGAGGGAAAATATCTTGAAGCACAAACGTTGGCTACCGAGAAAGTAATGGCGAAGACCAATAGCGGTATGCCCTATCAATCGTTTGGCGATCTGCATATTTCTTTTCCGGGGCATACACGTTATTCCGATTACTATAGGGAACTGAGCCTGGATTCAGCTCGTACCATCGTGCGTTATAAGGTGGACGGGGTGACTTATCAGCGTGAAACACTGACGTCGTTTGCCGATCAGGTAGTTATGGTGCGTCTTACTGCCAGCCAACCCGGAAAGATTACTTGTAACGCCAATCTTACTACTCCGCATCAGGATGTGATGGTTGCGACGGAAGGGGAGGAGGTTACCCTTTCGGGCGTATCTTCCTGGCATGAAGGACTCAAAGGGAAGGTTGAATTTCAGGGACGTATGACTGCACGTACTCAGGGAGGAACCCGGTCTTGTCGTGACGGAGTCTTGAGTATAGAAGGGGCGGACGAGGCTGTGATTTATATTTCCATTGCTACCAACTTTACTAATTACAAGGATATAACAGGTAACCAAGTGGAGCGTGCGAAGAACTATCTGCGCCGGGCTGTAAGTAAAGATTATATGACATCACGTAAGGCACACGTCGATTTTTTCAAGCAATATATGGACCGTGTCTCTTTGGATTTAGGCATAGACAAATATGCAGGGGTAACCACTGATATGCGTGTACAGAATTTCAAGGAAACGAAGGATGATTTTCTGGTGGCCACTTATTTCCGTTTCGGCCGCTATCTGTTGATTTGTTCTTCACAGCCGGGTGGGCAGCCTGCTAATTTGCAAGGCATTTGGAATGATAAATTATTTCCTTCCTGGGATAGTAAATACACGTGTAATATCAATGTTGAAATGAACTATTGGCCGGCCGAAGTGACGAATCTCAGCGAATTGCACGAGCCTTTGATACAACTGATCCGTGAAGTGAGTGAAACAGGGCGTGAGTCGGCCAAGATTATGTATGGGGCGGATGGCTGGGTATTGCATCACAATACGGATATATGGCGTGTTACCGGAGCTATAGACAAGGCTCCGTCGGGATTATGGCCTACGGGTGGAGCCTGGCTGTGCCGTCATTTGTGGGAACGTTATCTTTATACAGGCGATATGGAGTTTCTCCGTTCGGCTTATCCTATCATGAAAGAAGCCGGTAAGTTTTTTGATGAAATCATGGTGAAGGAACCGTTACATAACTGGTTGGTGGTATGCCCGAGCAATTCTCCGGAGAATACTCATGCGGGCAGTAACGGGAAAGCGACTACGGCTGCCGGGTGTACTTTGGATAACCAGCTGATATTCGATTTGTGGAATCAGATAATCACGACCGCCCGTCTGTTGGGTACGGATGCTGAATTTGCCACCCGTTTGGAACAGCGTTTAAAGGAAATGGCGCCCATGCAGATAGGACGTTGGGGGCAATTGCAGGAATGGATGATGGATTGGGACAATCCGCAGGATGTGCACCGTCATGTGTCACACCTTTATGGTTTGTTCCCCGGTAATCAGATTTCTCCTTACCGTACTCCCGAATTGTTTGATGCGGCACGTACTTCGCTGATTCATCGTGGCGATCCGTCTACCGGATGGAGTATGGGATGGAAGGTATGTTTGTGGGCCCGTCTGTTGGATGGTGACCATGCTTATAAACTGATAACCGATCAGTTGACTCTCGTACGTAACGAGAAGAAAAAAGGAGGAACTTATCCTAATTTGTTTGATGCCCATCCACCTTTTCAGATTGACGGTAATTTTGGTTGTACGGCGGGTATCGTAGAAATGCTGATGCAGAGCCACGATGGTTTTATTTATTTACTTCCCGCATTGCCGGCGCAATGGAAAGAGGGAAGCGTGAGCGGGATTATAGCTCGTGGAGGTTTTGAATTGGATTTGAGTTGGAAGAATGGTAAAGTGAGCCGGTTGGTGGTGAAATCCCGTAATGGGGGAAACTGTCGTTTGCGTTCTTTAAATCCGCTGGCAGGCAAAGGGCTGAGAAAGGCAAAAGGAGAGAATCCGAATAAATTGTATGCCATACCCGAAATCTTACAGCCGATTATAAATAAAGAAGCGAAATTGAATAAAGTTGAGTTGAAAAAAACTTATCTTTATGATCTGGAAACCAAAGCAGGTGAAGAGTATATATTCTTAGGTAAGTGATGATTCTTGCATTGATTGTAAGGATGAAAAATAGTAAAAAGAAGAAATATGAAAAGAACAGGATTAAACATTATTTGCTCATTGTTGCTGGCAGGTGGAATGTGTGCATGTACTGCCACTCCTAAACAGACCGAAGAAATCAAATGGAGCGAACGTATGGCTCAGTCGGAAATGCAACGTTTCCCTGAGCCTTGGATGATAGAAAAAGCGAAAAAGCCTCGTTGGGGCTATACGCACGGACTGGTGGTGAAATCCATGTTGGAGGAATGGAAACATACCGGTGACACTGCCTATTATAATTATGCAAAAATATATGCAGACAGTCTGATAGACACCGACGGTAAGATAAAGACCATGAAATATCTTTCTTTTAATATTGATAATATCAATGCCGGAAAGATTTTATTCGATTTTTATGAAAAGACGGGAGACGGGCGTTATAAGGTGGCGATGGATACTCTTCGCAAACAACTGGCCGAACAGCCCCGTACCAGTGAAGGCGGTTTCTGGCACAAACTGATATATCCGCACCAGATGTGGCTGGATGGTATATTCATGGCTTCTCCTTATCTGGCTCAATATGGTAACGTATTCAAGGATACTACGGTCAATGCCGATATTGTGAATCAAATAAAGCTGATTGCCCGTAAAACGCATGATCCTAAAACCGGTTTGTTCTATCATGGCTGGGATGAGAGCAAGACACAAAATTGGGCAAATAAGGAAACCGGGTGCTCACCCAACTTCTGGAGCCGCAGTATAGGCTGGTATGCCGCTGCCGTGGTGGATGTATTGGATTATATGCCGGCGCAGTTCGAAGGACGCGACAGCATTATGACGATTATAAATACGTTGGCCGAAGGCATTGTAAAATACCAGGAGCCTGAAACAGGGGTATGGTGGCAGGTGACTGACCAGAATAACCGTAAAGGAAATTATCTGGAATCCTCCGCTTCATCGCTTTTTGTCTATTTCTTGTGTAAAGCGGTGAATAAAGGATATATCCCCGTGGAGTACAAGGCGGCCGCAGAGCGTGGTTTTAATGGCCTGATCAAACAATTCATTAAAGAAGAGCCTGATGGTTCATACACTATTACCAACTGTTGTGCTGTTGCAGGATTAGGCGGTAAAGGAAACCGGGATGGAAGTTTTGCTTATTACATAGGTGAGCCGGTGATAGAGAACGATCCGAAATCAGTAGGTTCCTTTATTTTGGCAGCTATTGAATATGAGAAAATGAAGCAGTAGGAATAATCTGAAAAAGATGAGGACATTTGTCAAAAAGGTCTTCATCTTTTCCGTAAACATAAGGACCTTTTTTAAACACCTTGTTGTTTTGATAAAAGCTCTTGTTGGGAGATTGTCAATTAATTAATAAACGAATTTGAAAATACAATGATGAACAGACACGCATTACTTTCCTTATTGGCTTTATTGCTATGTTGCTCTACTTCGTTGCCGGCGCAGAAAGCGAAAACGTATATTCCCTGGAAGAACGGCAAACTGGTGGTGTCCGAGGAGGGACGCTACCTGAAGCATGAAAATGGAGTACCTTTCTTCTGGTTGGGTGAAACCGGATGGCTGATGCCGCAACGTTTGAATCGTGACGAGGTTTCTTACTATCTGAATAAGTGCAAGGATGCCGGATATAACATGGTGCAGGTGCAGGTATTGAACGGTGTGCCTTCCATGAATATTTACGGCCAGTATTCCATGACAGACGGTTTTAATTTCAAAGATATCAACCGCAAAGGGATTTATGGATATTGGGACCACATGGACTATATTATTAAAAGTGCCGCTTCACGGGGTATCTATATAGGGATGGTATGTATTTGGGGAACTCCCGTGGAACAAGGGCTGATGAATGAAAAAGAAGCCGTGGCATACGGTAAGTTTCTTGCAGAACGTTACAAGGATGAGCCGAATATTATTTGGATGATAGGAGGGGATATCCGCGGTGATAATAAGACGGAGGTATGGGATGCGTTGGCAAACAGTATCCGCAGCATAGACAAAGGTCATCTGATGACTTTCCATCCGCGTGGACGTACTACGTCGGCTACTTGGTTTAATGACCGCGAATGGCTGGATTTCAATATGTTCCAAAGCGGACACCGTCGTTACGGGCAGCGTAACGGTGATGGTGACTATCCTATCGAAGAGAATACGGAAGAGGATAACTGGCGTTTTGTGGAAGCCAGTCAGGCAAAGACTCCGTTGAAACCGGTGATTGATGACGAACCTATTTATGAAGACATTCCACAGGGGCTGCATGATCCCAATGAAACCCGTTGGAATCAGCACGATGTGCGTCGTTATGCCTATTGGTCGGTATTTGCCGGATCATTCGGGCACTCATACGGTCATAATGATATCATGCAATTTATCCGTCCCGGATATGGAGCCTCTTTCGGCGCCGACGGACGTAAGAAAGCATGGTGGGATGCTTTGGAAGACCCCGGTTTCAATCAGATGAAATATCTGAAGAACTTGATGCTGACTTTTCCTTTCTTTGAACGTGTACCCGATCAGAGTGTCATTGCAGGAACTAACGGCGAACGCTATGACCGTGCCATCGCTACCCGTGGAAATGACTATTTGCTGGTTTACAATTACTCAGGACGTCCTATGCAGATCGATTTGAGCAAAATCAGCGGTGCGAAAAAGAATGCATGGTGGTATAGCGCGAAGGACGGTAAGTTGGAATATATCGGTGAGTTTGACAGTAAAGTCACTTCTTTCCAGCATGATAGCGGTTATCTGAGCGGCAATGATCAGGTTCTGATTGTTGTGGATTCTGCGAAGGATTATGTGCAGAAAGCTTGGACAGCCTTGCCGGATGCCATACAGAAATGGAATAAGTAAGAAATATGCATATCATGAAAAAACAAGTATTATTAATCATTCTTCTGGCACTTCCGTTGTGGTTGAAGGCAGCGGATGTTTCGGTTACCGGCCTGCGTACCGAGCAGATGGTAGATCCCATGGGGTTGGATACTGCTGCTCCCCGTATGAGCTGGCGGTTGGAATCTTCTCAAAGAAATGTGATGCAGACCGCCTACCGGATCTTGGTTGCCTCTTCTCCTGAACTTTTAGCACAGGATAAAGGGGATTTGTGGGATTCCGGAAAAGTGGAATCCGATGCGTCCGTATGGATTCCCTATCAAGGGAAGCGTTTGAAAAGCAATCAGCGTGTTTACTGGAAAGTGAGAAGCTATACCAATCGCGGTGAGACAGAATGGAGCGAGCCTGCCCGATGGGGGATGGGACCTTTAGGTGAGATTCATTGGAAAGGACGATGGATAGGTTGGGACGCTGCGTTTGCATGGGATCGGGAAGATTCACACAGCCGTTTGAGCTCTCGTTATTTACGCACGGAATTTAAAACGCAAGCCAAGGAGATAAAGTATGCTACCCTTCATTTGTGCGGTTTGGGTATGTACGAACTGTTCATTAACGGCCAGCGGATAGGTGATCAGGTATTGGCGCCGGCTCCAAGTGATTATCGTCGTACTGTGCTTTACAATTCTTTTGATGTCACCAAACAGGTTGCCGGAGGAAATGCCGACAATGCCATCGGAGTGACCCTGGGCAACGGACGTTTCTACACTATGCGTCAAAATTACAAACCTTATAAGATTCCTACTTTTGGTTACCCCAAGTTGCGTCTGAATCTGATTATAGAATATACCGACGGCAGTATCCAGCGCATCAACAGTGATGAGAAATGGCGTTTGACGGCTCAAGGGCCTATACGTAGCAATAATGAATACGATGGTGAGATTTACGATGCCCGTATGGAATTGGGAAACTGGACACAGCCCGGTTATGATGATTCCAAATGGCTGAAGGCGCAACGTGTTTCATTGCCGTACGGTACACTCCGCGGCAATACCGCTCCCAACATGAAAGTGATGAAAACGCTGAAGCCGGCTGTCTTCAAGCAATATGGTGACCGTTATATGATTGATTTCGGTCAGAATATGGCAGGATGGGTGCGTATTAACATAGCGAAAGCCGCTGCGGGAGATACGATTTGCATACGTTATGCCGAACGGGTAAAGAACGACGGTACGGAACTGGATGTGGAAAATCTCCGCCATAGCCAGAGTACGGATTATTATATCTGCAACGGTAAAGAAAACAACACCTCCTGGAGTTCCCGTTTTTCTTATCATGGATTCCAATATGTAGAAGTGACAGGTTATAAAAATCTGAAAGCGGAAGATTTGGTTGCTGAAGTAGTATATGATGACTTGGAAGATAACGGTACTTTCGAGTGTTCCAATGATATCATGAACCGGGTTTATCGGAATGCCTGGTGGGGAATTTCCAGTAATTATAAAGGAGTGCCTTTGGATTGTCCGCAGCGTGACGAGCGCCAGCCCTGGCTTGGCGACCATGCTATGGGAACGTGGGGGGAAAGTTTCATGTTCAACAATGGAAACACCTATGCCAAATGGGCGGATGATATCCGTGAAGCGCAGCGTGAAGACGGTTGTATTCCTGATATTTGTCCGGCTTATTACAATTATTATACATCGGAAATGACATGGTCGTCCACATTCCCGGTAATCTGTGATATGGTTTATGAACAGTTCGGCAACATCGAACCTATTCGTAAGAATTATGCCGCTATCAAGAAATGGATGCACCATATACGCAGTGAGTTCACCACAGAGGATGGAGTGATTAACGCCGATAAATACGGTGACTGGTGTATGCCTCCCGAATCACCGGAGCTGATTCACAGTCAGGACCCTGCCCGCAAGACGGATGGAGCACTGATTGCTACAGCCTACTATTACAAGGTATCGCAAATGCTGGCCAAGTTCGCCCGTTTGCAAGGTCTGGAAGATGAGGCGAAGGAATTCGAGAAGGATGCAGCAAAAATCAAAGACTGCTTCAACGCCCGTTTCCTTACGGTTAAGAAGGGAACTTCTCCGGTACAAACGCCGCATGTTCTTTATCCCGACAGCATATTCTATGGTAACAATACGGTGACAGCCAATATCCTGCCGCTGGCTTTCGATATGGTTCCTGAGGCCTATAGGGAAGAAGTGGAGAAAAATGTAATAACAGGCATTATCACCCGGAATAAAGGTCATATCAGCAGTGGGGTGATAGGTATGAACTGGATGATGCGTGAGCTTACCCGTATGGGGCGTGGCGATGTTGCTTTCCTGTTGGCAAGCAACAAGACTTATCCCAGTTATGGCTATATGATAGAAAAGGGAGCTACTGCCATTTGGGAACTGTGGAACGGTGATACCGCCAATCGTTGGATGAACAGTTGTAACCATGTGATGATATTGGGTGATCTATTGACTTGGTATTTCCGTGATTTAGCCGGATTTAATCCGGCACAGCCCGCTTACAAACAAATCATCCTTAAACCTGATTTTTCCATCCAGGAGTTGAGTCATGTCAAGGCTTCGCACAACACTTTATATGGCAAGATGATTAGTAACTGGAAGAAGACCCTTACGCATCTGGAATGGGATATTACGATTCCTTGTAATACCACTGCATTGGTTTATCTTCCAACGTTGGACGAGAAGGCGGTAAAAGACAAGGACGTTACCTTTGTACGTCGGGAAGGCAACTCTACCGTATGGAGTGTTCCTTCGGGGAACTATCATTTTTCGGTTAGCATGGACCCTTCTTCAGGTAAAAACCGTGCAGGTATCGTGGAAGATCAGTTCCTATACGAACAAGCTTCTTTTCCCGAATGTCACGGCGCTACTATTGTGGAATTGAAGAACGGAGACCTGGTAGCTTCTTTCTTTGGAGGCACTAAAGAGCGTAATCCGGATTGTTGTATCTGGGTATGTCGCAAGCCGAAGGGCGCGACGGAATGGAGTGCACCTTATCTGGCTGCCGACGGGGTGTTTAGTCTGGATGATCCGCAGGCTGTCTTGGCAGGCATTACGGCAGAATCCACTCCGGCGGATGCCGGCCCCGTGGCTTCTACGTTTAAAGGGGACAAGTCCCGGGCACGCCGCAAGGCTTGTTGGAATCCTGTGCTTTTCCAGATCCCCGGCGGAGATCTGATCCTGTTCTATAAAATAGGATTGAAAGTAGCCGATTGGAGTGGTTGGCTGGTACGTTCTAAAGATGGTGGAAAAACTTGGAGCCAACGTGAACCGTTGCCAAAAGGTTTCTTAGGCCCTATTAAAAATAAGCCGGAGTATGTGGATGGCCGTATCATTTGTCCTTCCAGTACGGAAGGCGATGGAGGATGGCGTATCCATTTTGAAATTTCGGATGATAAAGGAAAGACTTGGAAGATGGTAGGTCCTGTAGAGGCGGAAATGAGTGTGCCTACAGCTTTGCGTAAGGCAAATGCGGCCAATGTAGACGATCAGGAAGGCGGTGAAGCCATAAAAGGAGAAGGCGAGAAGCCTATTTATGCTATCCAGCCCAGCATTTTGCGTCATAAGGATGGGCGTTTGCAGGTACTTTGCCGTACACGTAACGCACAGATTGCCACTTCATGGAGCAGTGACAACGGTGAAACATGGAGCAAAGTCACTTTGCTTGATGTTCCCAATAATAATTCGGGCACGGATGCCGTAACCATGAAGGATGGCCGCCATGTATTGATTTATAATGATTTCAGCACATTGCCGGGTACTCCGAAAGGGCCGCGTACACCGTTGTGTGTGGCGGTTTCGGATGATGGCATTCACTGGAAGAATGTAATGACATTGGAAGACAGCCCCATCAGCCAGTATTCTTATCCGTCCATCATTCAGGGCAAGGATGGCAAACTGCATGCCGTATATACCTGGCGCCGTCAGCGTGTGGCTTATAAAGAGTTGGATTTGAGCAAACTGAAATAATACAATTGTGGATAAAGGAATTCTTTGATAGAGAGTATTGGAGAATTTGAAAAAACGGGTGTCTGAAATAAAAATCAGATACCCGTTTTTTGAAAACAGACTCCATTATCCGCCAATGAAAGCTCTTTCTAAAGATACAGAATATGAAATAATTATAAATAGAGTACAAACGTTTCTTATTATCGTCCTCCCTTTATAAAGAAAAGAATAAGTGACAGATTATTATGAAAAGCATTAGACTACTACTTTTACTGGCTTCCGGAGTAACTACGGGAGCATTTGCCCAGTCGGGCGGGCTGACGGATATGAGCCAAAGTCGTTTTGCCAAGATGGCCAATACGGAATTAGGTGCCGTGCATTGGACAGATGGCTTTTGGGGCGACCGTTTCAATGTATATAGCCATACCTCCTTGCAAAGTATGTGGGATACATGGAACAATCCCGATGTTTCGCATGGCTTCCGTAACTTTGAAATAGCTGCCGGTGTTTGCGAAGGCGAACATTGGGGACCTCCCTTTCATGACGGTGATATGTATAAATGGATGGAAGGGGTGGCTTCCGTGTATGCCGTCACGAAAGATCCCGAATTGGATAAACTGATGGATCACTTCATTGAACATGTGGTGAAAGCCCAGCGTGCGGACGGTTACATCCATACCCCTGTCATCATCGAGGAAAAGAATAAGGGGATTGACACTCATTCGGACAAACAGCAACAGACGGTAATTGGCACCAAAGTAGGCGGTGAGGACGAGAAAGGTGCATTTGCCAATCGTCTGAATTTTGAAACCTACAATTTGGGGCATCTGATGATGGCAGGTATCATTCATCGCCGTGCCACCGGAAAGACTACTTTATTCGATGCTGCCGTAAAAGCGACGGACTTCCTCTGTCATTTCTATGAAACCGCTTCTGCGGAACTGGCAAGAAATGCCATTTGTCCCTCCCATTATATGGGCGTGGTGGAAATGTACCGTGCTACAGGGAATCCCCGTTATCTGGAACTTTCCAAGAATCTGATTGATATCCGTGGTATGGTGGAAAACGGCACCGATGATAATCAGGACCGTATTCCGTTCCGTCAGCAATACAATGCGATGGGACATGCCGTGCGTTCCAATTACCTGTATGCCGGTGTGACCGATGTGTATGCCGAAACAGGAGAAGACCAACTGATGAAAAACCTGACCAGCATCTGGAAAGACATTGTGACCCGCAAGATGTATGTTACAGGAGCATGCGGTGCGCTGTATGACGGCACTTCGCCGGATGGAACCTGCTATGAGCCGGACAGCATTCAGAAAGTACACCAAAGCTATGGCCGTCCTTATCAGTTGCCTAATAGTACGGCGCATAACGAGACCTGTGCCAATATCGGCAATATGCTTTTCAACTGGCGTATGCTGGAAGTGACGGGCGATGCCAAATATGCGGATATTGTGGAAACCGCCCTTTACAACAGTGTGTTGAGTGGTGTCAGTCTGGATGGAAAGAAATATTTCTATACCAACCCGTTGCGCATCAGTGCGGATTTGCCATACACACTTCGCTGGCCTAAAGAACGTACCGAGTATATCAGCTGCTTCTGTTGTCCGCCTAATACGCTGCGCACCGTTTGCCAAGCCCAGAACTATGCTTATACGGTGACTCCGAATGCGGTATATTGCAATTTGTATGGAGCGAATACACTGGCTACAACTTTGAAGGAAACGGGAAAGATCGGGCTGGTGCAAGAAACGGAGTATCCGTGGGAAGGTGCTGTGAAGCTGACTGTTACCGAAGCTCCGAAACCGTCAAAGAAGAAAGCGTTTTCTTTGTTCCTCCGTGTTCCTGACTGGTGCGAGAAGGCAACTTTGAAGGTAAATGGCAAACCGGTGCAAGGAACCTGGAAAGCGAATACATACGCCGAGGTAAACCGCATCTGGAAGAAAGGGGATTGTGTGGAATGGGTGATGGATATGCCTGTAAAATTGCTGGAAGCAAATCCGTTGGCCGAAGAAATCCGTAACCAGGTAGTGGTGAAACGTGGCCCGTTGGTCTACTGTCTGGAAAGTATGGATATAGAAGGCGGGCATAAGATAGACAATGTGCTGATACCTGCCGATATCCGGTTGACTCCGAAAAAAATAACCATCGAAGGCAGTCCGATTGTCGCATTGGATGGTACTGCCCGTCTGGTCGATGAAGTATCATGGAAAGATACCTTGTACCGCGAGGTAGGAAAGGCCGACAAACCGGTCCATATCCGTCTGATTCCTTATTATGCATGGGGAAACCGCGGAAAGGCTGAAATGACGGTATGGATGCCTTTGGCACGGACTAATCACTAACCACTTACCCCTAATTAGTTACAAATGAAAAAAATATTCATAACCACTGCCGCGCTGCTGATAGCTTGTACACTGTCAGCAGCCGATTTGTTCGTATCTCCGGAAGGCAATGACCGGAATCCGGGTACCAAAGACTCTCCGAAAGCCACCCTTACAGCTGCATTGCGTCAGGCAAGGGAACTTCGTCGTCTTAATGATGAAAGTGTAAAAGGTGGCATCACCATCCATCTGGAGGCAGGTGACTACCATCTGTACGAACCCGTCTTTATCCGTCCGGAGGACAGCGGGACGGAAGCTTCACCTACCGTCATCACTTCGGATGGAAATGCCGTTCTGAATGGTGGGGTGGAAATCAGGAACTGGAAGAAGCAAGGAAAGTTGTGGGTAGCCGATGTCCCTATGTTTAACGGGCGTCCGCTGGATTTCCGGCAACTGTGGATCAATGGGCAAAAGGCTGTTCGTGCAAGGGATGTGGCAGACTTTGAAAAGATGTACCGCATCATCAACAACGACCCCCAAAACGAAATACTGTGGGTACCTGCCGCTGCCGTAAAGAAAATACAGAAGGCCCGATATGCCGAAATGGTCCTTCATGAAATGTGGTGTGTGGCAAATCTCCGTATCAAGTCGGTCGAAATACAGGGAGACAGTGCCGCCGTGCGTTTCCATCATCCTGAAAGCCGCATCCAGTTCGAGCACCCGTGGCCGCGTCCTATGGTGACCAAGGATGGTCACAACTCGGCTTTCTATCTGACCAATGCCATGGAATTGCTGGATGAACCCGGCGAGTGGTATCACGACATTGAAAGCCGTAAAATATATTATTATCCTCGGAAAGGAGAGAAGATAAGCAAAGCCGTAGTTCCCGGCATCGAAACGTTGGTATGGGTGGAAGGAACGATAGACCGTCCGGTAAAGCACATCCGTTTTGACAATATTGCTTTCCAATATACCACCTGGATGCGTCCCTCTTTGCAAGGTCATGTTCCTCTTCAGGCAGGTATGTACATGACAGACGGATATAAAATCCGTCCTTCCATGATTCGTAAGAACAATCATAAGCTGGATAATCAAGGTTGGTTGGGCCGTCCGGCATCGGCAGTCGTAGTCAAGGCTGCCTGGGATATTGATTTCGAGAAGTGCCGTTTCCAGCATTTGGGCTCTACAGGCATTGATTATGAATGGGCCACCGATGGAGGACATATAAACGGCTGTCTGTTCCGTGATATTGCCGGGAACGGTATTGTAGCGGGCAGTTTCAGCCCTGCCGCTCACGAAACACATCTTCCATACGATCCTGCCGACCGTCGTGAGGTCTGTACCGGACTGACCATTTCCAACAATTATATCAATGATGTGACCAATGAAGACTGGGGCACTTTGGGCATTTGCGCCGGTTATGTCAGTGATATCAATATCGAGCACAATGAAATCAGTGATGTATCCTATTCGGGCATCAGTCTGGGATGGGGGTGGACACGTACGGTAAACTGTATGCGCAATAACCGCGTGCACGCCAACCTGATTCATCACTATGCCAAGCACATGTATGATGTAGCCGGTATTTATACATTAGGTTCGCAACCCCATAGCCGGATTACGGAAAATTGCGTTTCCGACATATTTTCACCCGGTTATGCACACGATCCCAATCATTGGTTCTATCTTTACACCGACGAAGGATCTTCATTTATCACCGTCAAGGACAACTGGACGGAAGGAGAGAAGTTCCTGAAGAACGCCAACGGTCCGGGCAATACATGGGAAAACAATGGTCCGATGGTGAACGACAGCATCAAGGCAAATGCCGGACTGCCCAAAGAATATAGCTATTTGAAGGAAAAATAAAACGTGATACCATTATGAAAAACAAACTTGCCACTTTAGTCGGAGCACTTGCATTGAGTGCTGCCGCCTCCGCCCAGACCTGGATCTGGTATCCGGGTGATTATGAGATATGGCTGGGCAACCGGATGAACAACCGCCGTACGGAACGCGGTGCTTTTTTCCCTCCCTTCTGGAAAACGGACAGCCATTATGTGGTAGTGGAATTCAGCAAGAAATTGGACCTGGCGGAACCGGAAGAGATCTTCATTGCCGCCGAAGGAAAATACAATGTGAAATTGGACGGCAAACTGCAATTCGGTATGCCCTCCACCTTGAAACTCCCCGCAGGAAAACACAGTCTGAACATCAAAGTGTGGAATCAGTCCACTCCCCCCACTATTTATGTGAAAGGAAAAACCGTAAATACGGACAAGACCTGGAAAGTAACCTACGAAGACAAGGAATGGATAGACGAAAGCGGAAAAGCCAGTGATACTTCTGCCACCGTTTATATGGATGCAGGGTGTTGGAACTTTGACGGAGCCACCCAACTGCCTTCCAAGTTTTCATTGGCCAGAAAACCGATGAAAGCAGTTTCCTCCACTCCCCGGAAAGAAGGGGTATTGTACGACTTCGGAAAAGAGACCTTTGGTTATATCACTCTGAAAGAGGTAAAGGGAAAAGGAACGATCCATATCTATTACGGTGAAAGTCCTGAAGAAGCCTTGGATACGGAATATTGCGAAACATTGGACAAATTGCTGGCAGAGCCGGGGCAGATAACCGATCTGGCCATCCGGAATACACGGAAACTATACGATGAATACACGTTGGACAACAGCAAGGCCTTCCGTTATGTCTATGTCACTTGCGATCCGGGAGTAACGATACAGGACGTTTCCATGCAATACGAATACCTGCCCGAAGAGTACCGGGGCTCATTCAAATGCAATGACGAAGAGCTGAACCGCATCTGGGAAGTAGGAGCATACACCATGCACCTTACTACCCGTGAATTCTTTATCGACGGCATCAAGCGCGACCGTTGGGTATGGAGTGGCGATGCCATCCAGAGCTACCTGATGAACTACTATCTGTTCTTCGATAATGAAACCGTGAAGCGTACCATCTGGCTGCTTCGCGGAAAAGACCCTGTGACCAGCCACAGCAATACCATTATGGACTACACCTTCTATTGGTTCCTCAGTATTTACGATTACTATATGTATTCCGGTGACAAAGACTTTGTAACCCAACTCTATCCGCGTATGCAAAGCATGATGGACTATGTATTGGGACGCACCAATGCCAACGGTATGGTGGAAGGCATGACCGGTGACTGGGTATTCGTAGACTGGGCAGACGGTTATCTGGACAAGAAAGGCGAACTATCCTTTGAGCAAGTCTTGTTCTGCAAGAGTTTGGAAACCATGGCGCTTTGTGCCGGTCTGGCCGGCAATACGGCAGACAAAACCAAGTATGAGAAACTGGCTTCCGCTTTACGTTCCAAGCTGGAACCCGCTTTCTGGAATGAGCAGAAACAGGCGATGGTACACAACCGCGTTCAGGGCAAGCAGAGTGAGTCCGTTACCCGCTACGCCAATATGTTCTCTGTCTTCTTCAATTATCTGAATGCCGATAAACAGCAGACCATCAAACACTCCGTATTGCAGAATGACAGTATTTTGAAAATCACCACTCCTTATATGCGTTTCTATGAACTGGAAGCACTGTGCGCCTTGGGCGAACAAGAATCGGTGATGAAAGAAATGAAAGCCTATTGGGGCGGTATGTTGAAAGAAGGAGCTACCAGTTTCTGGGAGAAATACAATCCCGAAGAAACAGGTACCCGGCATCTGGCCATGTACGGACGTCCATACGGCAAAAGCCTCTGCCATGCATGGGGAGCCAGCCCCATCTATTTGCTGGGCAAATACTATCTGGGAGTAAAACCCACCAAACCCGGTTACGAGGAATACTCCGTCACCCCTTGTCTGGGCGGCTTGAAATGGATGGAAGGAACCGTGCCCACTCCATACGGCAATATCCATATCTATATGGATAAGAAAGAGATCCGTATCAAGTCCGACGGCGGAAAGGGAGTGCTGAACATTCCAACCCGGAAAGGAATGAAAGCCATGACCATAGAACCCGGAGAAGAACAAGTCTTCAAATACTAATGGAATAGATCAAAAAAAAGGTGATACCTACCTTCCCAGGCGGGTATCACCAACACTGTTTCGTAAGTTCCCGTTATCCGCTGATAACAGTACTTACCTCTGATCTAACATTAGTTTTCTTATGGGCTTCCGCCTGTATCACTACATTAGGAAGCGGAGATTCTACATCTTGGAAAAAAGTATCTTCCAAAAGCTTCGCTTTTTAGTCTCTTCTTTATTACCTGAACTTTGATAAATATCTTCGTATCCCCATTTGTCATGGATCATTCTGTAAATCATCCCCCATTCGGGCAGTCCTCCCAGATTACGGTCATCAATAAACAAATCCGCCTTCAGTTTTCTGGAGTAATGATTACTTTCCAGGGTTTCTTCCGCATAATTGCTGTTTACGGCATAAAACTCCAGTCCACGCTCCCGGCAGAAATCCACTGCCTCCTGTAATAATTTACCTTCCCGCACACTCCACAGGATAAGGCGATGCCGTTCCTGTTGTAGTTTTTTCAGCGTTTCTATGGCAAATGGTAGTTCCCTGCCTATTTCGGGATATTTATGCTCCACTATTGTGCCGTCAAAGTCAACTGCTATAATCATTCCTTATATTTTCGAAAATTCTTTAATACGCTGCTCCTCTGCCAGTCTGCATATCAGCAGGGTTCCCTCTTTCTCGGCTATGATATACCCGTCCAGTCCTTGTATTACCGCCTGTTTCAAATGCGGTGTGTGTACAATGCAGTTATTGCATTCATACATTCGGACATTCTCGCCTACAACGGCATTGTTCCGTTCATCTTTGGGCAGCAAGGAATGCAATGAGCCCCAGCTACCCAGATCAGACCATCCGAACTCTGCCGGCAATACATAAATCCGTTCCGCTTTTTCCATTACGGCATAATCTATGGATATACTTTCACAAGCAGGGAACAGCTCTTCTATGGTTTCTTTCTCTCTTTCGGTATAGAACTCCGGATAAATCCTGTCGAACACCTCGGCAATGCCCGGTGCATAACGGCGTATAGCCTCTTCTATGGTCTTTACATTCCATACAAAGATCCCTGCATTCCAGAAATAATTCCCGGCGTCCACATAGTGCCGTGCCGTTTTCAAGTCCGGTTTCTCTTTGAATTCATCCACTTTCCGTATATCCTGATCCACCTCTTCTCCCGCGGCTATATATCCGTATCCCGTTTCCGGGCGGCAAGGTCTGATACCTATGGTTACAATAGCCTTGCTTTGATCTGTCATCAGCAGTGCCTTGGCTATCACCCGGCGGAATTCATCCGTATTGATAACCAATGCATCCGCAGGAGTCACTACGATATTGGCGTGCGGGTGGTGTTTCTTGATTTTCCAGCAAGCGTATGTGATGCAGGGTGCCGTGTTACGTGCAACCGGCTCCGTCAGTATATGATGAGGCGGCACGGATGGCAATTGTTTCCTTACCGTCTCCTTATACTTATCCGAAGTCACTATCCATATATTATCCGGAATGCACAACCCTTGAAAGCGTTCCACTGTCAGTTGTATCAGGCTTTTGCCACATCCCGTCACATCAATGAACTGTTTGGGACATTCCGGCGTACTCATGGGCCAGAAGCGGCTTCCTATGCCGCCTGCCATGATAACGATATGAGTTTCCATAACACGTATGCTCTTTATTTCTTTTTATATTCCAGATACCATTGGTACATCTTGTGCACCCCTTCCTCTATGTCTATTTTGTGATGCCATCCCAGTTCATGCAATTTGGTCACATCAGTCAGTTTGCGCATGGTTCCGTCCGGTTTCTCCGGATTGAATGTAATGCTGCCTTTATATCCCGTTTCCTTTACTATCAGATGAGCCAGGTCGGCGATGGATATTTCTTTTCCCGTGCCGATGTTGATGTGGCAGTTGCGTATCTCTTTTGTGCCGGGACGGTAAGTATCTTTAAAGTCCACATGCTCCATGATGAAAACACTGGCATCCGCCATCTCCTCACTCCATAAGAATTCGCGCAGCGGCGTGCCTGTTCCCCACAGTTCCACCCCGTCCTTGCTGATGCCGTAGCTTTTCAGGACAGCCAGTATCTCCTCTGTTCTGCTCTCCCCGTTTATACCTTCCACCGGGCGCATATCCAGATCATAGCGTATGTTCTCCCAGTTATCTTCGTTCAAGCATTTGGCAAGATGTATTTTCCTGATCATGGCAGGCAGCACATGGCTGCGTTCCAGGTCGAAGTTATCATTGGGGCCATACAGGTTCGTAGGCATTACAGCGATATAGTTGGTACCATATTGCAGGTTGAAACTCTCGCACATTTTCAGCCCCGCTATTTTGGCGATGGCGTATGGCTCATTCGTATATTCCAGCGGGGAGGTGAGGAGAGCATCCTCCTTCATCGGCTGCTGTGCATCTCTGGGATAAATGCAGGTACTTCCCAGAAACAATAATTTTTTCACTCCGTGACGGAAGCTTTCCCCTATCACGTTCTGCTGTATTTGCAGGTTCTTGTAGATAAAGTCCGCCCTGTATGTGCTGTTTGCCATGATACCTCCCACGTGGGCGGCGGCAAGGATTACATATTCCGGTCTTTCTTGGTCAAAGAAGTCCTTTACGGCAACTCCGTCCAGCAAGTCCAGTTCCTTGTGGCTTCTGCCGGTCAGGTTGGTGTAGCCTTTTTCTTGCAGGTTACGCCAAATAGCGGAGCCCACGAGTCCGTGGTGCCCTGCTATATAAATTTTGGCTGATTTCTCCATTGAAATTCTTGACTAATGATTTAACAGCTTGCTTTGAGATGAAGTTTCTTCACGAATTTCATATCGTGTTTCACCATGATTTTCACCAGTTCCTCGAATGAAGTCTTGCGGGGATTCCATCCCAGTAACGTTTTGGCTTTGGTAGGATCTCCCAGTAATTGTTCCACCTCTGCCGGGCGGAAATATTTGGGATCCACCTCTACCAGCACCTTGCCTGTAGCTGTGTCAATACCTTTCTCGTTCACACCTTCACCTTCCCAGCGCAAGTCGATGCCCGCTTCCTTGAAAGCAAGGGTAGCAAATTCGCGTACAGTGTGATATTCTCCGGTGGCTATAACAAAGTCTTCGGGCGTATCGTGTTGCAGAATCAGCCACATACATTCCACATAGTCTTTGGCATATCCCCAGTCGCGCAGGGAGTTCAGGTTCCCCAAGTACAGTTTATCTTGGAATCCTTGTGCGATGCGTGCCGCCGCCAGGGTAATTTTCCGGGTAACAAAAGTTTCGCCCCGGCGTTCACTTTCGTGATTGAACAAAATACCGTTTACGGCAAACATGCCATAGCTTTCGCGGTAATTCTTGGTTATCCAGAAACCATATTGCTTGGCTACTCCGTATGGAGAACGGGGATAGAAAGGAGTAGTCTCTTTCTGAGGAACTTCCTGCACCAGTCCGAAAAGTTCCGAAGTAGATGCCTGATAAATCTTGGTTTTCTTTTCCAGCCCCAATATACGTACCGCCTCCAGCATGCGCAGCGTACCTACCGCATCCGCTTCCGCTGTGTATTCGGGCACGTCGAAGCTTACTTTTACATGGCTTTGTGCGGCCAGATTATAAATCTCGTCAGGTTGTACGGACTGTATGATACGTATCAGTGAGCTACTGTCCGTCATATCCCCCCAATGCAGGTTCACCAGTCGGTTCTGCTTCATATCCCGTACCCATTCGTCCAGATACAGATGTTCTATACGTGCAGTGTTAAATGAAGAAGAACGTCTCAGGATACCATGTACCTCGTATCCTTTTTCTATCAGGAACTCGGCCAGGAACGAACCGTCCTGTCCTGTGATACCTGAAATCAATGCTACTTTTTTACTCATATTTTGTATTATTCTAGAAAAAATGTTTTATTCCATGACCTGTCTTCATGCATACTTGCATTTGGACCGGTATAAATAATTCTTATTCTTTTTTATTTGCTGCGTCAGGTTGTATCAGGCTCTCTTCCTCTGCTTCCGGTATTTCACTCCACGGCAGTCTGGCTTCAATGAACTGTGGAATCTTTGAAAGAATTTTGCCTTTCAGTGCCGAGATGGGTTTTATGCCGTGACTTTTATACATTCTCAAGTCCTCCGCCCATTTCAGTTTGCTTTTTCCCGCATCGGTAGAAAGCCCCCCCATTCTCATTTTCACGATGTATTTGTTCAGGTAATATACTTTCAGGTCGGCTTCATACAGATAGCGCACCAGCAAATCCGAGTCGGCGGCTATCTTATAACTTTCGTCGTAAAGCCCCCATTTATCCATACACTCCTTCTTTATATAGACAGTGGGGTGGAGTGGGAGCCATCCGTTTTTCACATTCTCTTTACTGTATCGTCCGCTTATCCAGTTTCGTATCATCAGGTTGGTGTCGTCATAATCTACAAAGACCCCGTTGCCGTATATCATATCCGCATCTTGTTCCTCGAATGTTTTCACTATGTCGGAGATGGTGTGAGATGAGAACAGGAAATCATCGGAGTGAATCAGACCGATAATATCTCCTGTTGCTGCACGTATTCCTTTGTTGATCGCTTCATACATACCTTTATCCGGCTCGGAGATAATTGTATCTATCCCGTTTTTATATTCATTGATGACAGCCAGCGAGTTATCTTTCGACGCTCCGTCCACCACAATGTATTCTATGTAAGGATAATCCTGTTCCAGCACACTTTCTATTGCTCCACGAATGGTGGCTTCCCGGTTGTAGCAGGAAGTGATAATTGAAACTTTCATAATGTTGATGCTTTTATAATGTAAGTGGTTATTTATCTAAATACGTTTCTTTTATGAATGCCTTGATTCTCTTGTCATTCCATCCAAAGCGTTTTTTTATTTCATAAATTTTGGCATCTACCAGGAAACGATACCAGAAACCTTGTAAAAAGTGCCATATAAAGCCCTCTTTTCCATCCAGAAATCCCCCTTTCAGAATGTAGCGTATATTGAAATTGATAAATGGCCGTAAGAATAGCGGTGCTTTTATATATTTCACTTTCAGCCACCGTTTACGCTGTTCCTCTGTACCCCAAAACTTGGCCTGTACTTCTTTGCCTCTGTCGTCCAGTCCGTATTCCATCATCAGCATATCCGCCATTTCCCGTGTAGCATATCCATTGTGCTTTTCTGTCCACCAGGTCAGATCATTCAAATTGGCGTCCACTTGATTCCCCTCTTCCACTGTGATTGTTGTTCCACTGAAGATGCGGATATGTTCATCCATCCATCGGTTTTCACACTCCCCATGTCCTCTTCGCCATACTTTCAGGTGGTAAGAAGGATACCATCCCCCGTGTAGCAGAGGCTTTCCCATAAAATCTATACGCTTGCGGACGTATACTCCATTTACCTCATTGTTACATTCCGCCAATGCTTTTTTCATGGCAGATCCCAAGTTACCCTCCAAAAACTCATCAGCGTCAATGCGCCATATCCATTCTGTTGTAATGGGACAATTCTTCAGCCCCCAGTTGAACTGTGTCGCATAGTTTTTCCAAGGATTTTGGTAAACTTGCGCTCCTGCTTCTTTCGCAATTTCTACAGTTCGGTCCTTGCTGAAAGAATCGATGACGAATATTTCCTCACAGATATTTTTAAGCGAGTTGATACAACGGGATATATGTTTCTCTTCGTTGTATGTAAGAATGATGGCAGCTATGGAATTATTCATAATAGCTTTCGTTATACTTGATATATATTTTTGTTATTGAAAGGCTCATTGCTGAATACCTGTGAAAAAAAGATGGGCTGTGCATTTTAGCAGATATGCAGCAATAAATATGATGATATATATAATGATGATATTCAGTGGAAATATGTTATTGAGTTTATCTGTAAAGATGGCATATTGAACCATATATATTTCCAAAGTTAAAGTTGAGATAAAATAAATAAACTTTCCTCTTGATTTGTATTCCAATATTTTATAAATCTGAGGTGTGTCACAAAATCTATATATCCAATAAATACTACTCAATAACGGAATAAGTGATATTAACTGGAATTTACAGAAGAACGGATCTATTTTATAAATTCCCATAAGTACATAATATGTAATAAGACTTACCAAGGCATAACCTCCGGATTTGAGAGGAGATACAACCTTGTATTTTCTGATGGCTACCATAGCGCCTAGCATCATAAAAAGAAAATAATATATTCTCATAAATGGAACCGCAGCATACATTACCGAATGGTTAAAATCTAATACCCAGAAACTACTGATTGCCACAAGCAGGAAAGCTATGCCAAAGACTTGATTTAAATACTTCAATAGATAAGTACGGATGAAATAGAAGATGACATAATATGCCATAATACATGGTATAAACCAATATTTAGGGGTTGTTATTAAGTCTGTGATTTGCCAATTCCAATTGAAAATTACCGCCGATACCAGTGCCCACATTATGATAGTGGGATAAATTCTGTTAATTCGTCTTTTATACCAATTCGGAAAACCGTCTTGTCTTCCCATAAATAGAGTAAAACCGGAACAGAAAAAGAATAAACCGTCACCTATTGCCCCACCGGTAACTAAGCTACCGTATTTAGGAAATAATATTCCCATGTGTGAATAAGTTATTAAAAAGGCAGCAATGAACTTTAAGAGAATAATACCTTTGTTTTTACCCCCCCCATGTAATTATTTTTGACTATATTCATTTCTTTAATATTCTTTTTTTTATATATTTAGCCGGATTTCCTGCATAAACTCCCCACGGCTCTGCGTCTTTTACCATTACTGTACCTGCGCCTATCACAGCACCTTCCCCAATCTCTATATCAGGACCGATGAATGTATTAGCGCAAATCCATGTTTGATTGCCGATACGGATTTCGGGACGTAGTAGGGGAAGAGCCGGATCGGTATAGTCATGTGTGCCTGCACATACATGGACCCGATGGCTGACAGTAGCTTTTTCTCCTATTGTTACTTTACCTAAATTATAGATCAGGGTTTCTTCTCCAATGGCACTCCAATCGCCTATTTCCAGATTCCACGGGAACCAGATAACGGTGGAGGAGTAGATATGGACATGTTTTCCTATTTTAGCTCCGAATAGGCGTAGTATCGTATTTCTGTATCCGAAAGCTATACGGGGAGAATTACGGAAAAAGAATTTTCCGAATGTCCACAGTATACGTTTTACATAGATCCATTTGGAGTAGTTCAGATGATTGCGGTTTTCTGCTATGTTGAGTTCCATGTTTATAGACAAACTTTTTTATATAGTTCAACCATATCTTGAGCAACTTTTTGTGATGAGTATTTTTCTTCTATTAATTTTCTTCCATTTTTTCCCATTTGCTCCAGTTGTGTTTCTGTACATTGCAGAAATTCTTTGAGAGCTTTAGTCGTAGCTTCGGTTCCTATTTCTGTCCACCATCCGCAATGATAACTTTCCAGCTCTTGCCATGGAGTTCCTTGGGTAGTTATGACAGGTGTACCACATGCAAGTGCTTCAGCTACCACTATACCAAAGTTTTCACTATGTGTAGGTAGAACAAACAGATCGGCTTTTTTAAAAAGTTCCCACTTTTTATCACCGTATACACCTCCTATGAAATGAATTAAATTTTCAACACCTAATTTAGAAGCTAATTGCTTTAATTCATTGATATAGCTTTCTTCACCTTCTCCTGCAATGTTGATTGTATATCCTTGTAATTCCGTTTTTAAATTCGCTGTAGCTTCTATCAAGAAGTTGATACCCTTTTTGACATGGACACGACTTAAAAATAAGATATTCTTATTCCGTATCCATGACTCCTTCATTGTGATCTTATCTATTTCCACACAATTAGGAATTACTTCTATATTATTGTTCCATCCTAGCTGCGTAAGATTATGTTTTTCACTTTCTGCCGTAGCGTGTATGACGTTTGCTATTTGTATTCCTCGTTTTTGGAATAGCAGTGATGCGGGAAATTTTTTTGTCCAATAATGACGTTTCATAATCCACGGTTCAAGCATTCCATGTGGAGTATACACTACGTGATATCCGGCATTTCTTGCCCACATTGCTGTGTATGCTGACATTGGTAGCCAGCAACAATTAGCATGGAATACATCAGGTTTTATTTCATTGAGCAGAAATATAAAATTCTTTTTTTCTTTTGGTAGGAACGGATTATTGTTTTCTATAAAATGGACATGGCAATTTTTTAGCTCCAAAGGATTTGTTTCTTTATGTGTTACAACATGTAGTTCTACGAGCTTTCCTAGTTCTGCTGTGAGTAATTGCATATATGTACCAACACCACCTGAGGTACGATCAATACTAGGAATGTAATGTAATATTTTCATTTTTTTTTGATTGTCATTCTTTTGTGTAAATACTTTTTTTACGAAGTGGCTATACAAAAAAATGCTAAATATATTGAGGAGTATTAATTGGGGTAATTTTTATTTCGTTAAAAGAGGAAGTATTTCTTCTCTGGGAAACATATCTAATAATCCTCCATTTGTAATATTAATAAGTTTATAACTTTTTTTCTCGCTCCATGCCGCCAAGCGGTTAAGGTCATGGAGATGGCGAGAGTGCATCAGAAGATCTATAACAAACTGTGATGTCGTTTTATTTTCTAATTCTTTGTCATTACCATAAAAATGGCTATCTGCTGTTTTTATCATTTCATGCCCAATACCAGTAGCGTCAAATCCTGTGAAATATATTTTTTTGAACTTTTGTTGAATGGCAAAGGAAAAGCAGCTACCAGATACTCCGAGATTATAAAAAGGCAATGAATAAGTTAGCCAATAAATTTGTTTGTTGTTTTGATAATTCTTGAATAAAGGATGAGTATACCAAGATATTGGAAGAATAATTGTTGTATTAGGACTCATGTTCCAAATTTCATCTAACCAGCTTATTGGCCAAATTCCTTTTAACATTTTTGAATCTACAAATACATGGTATTGGGGTTGTAATTCTTTATATAATGGATGCATGAAGCCACGATTGACAAACATTGTATTTTTTCCTTTGAGAACACTTATATCTTGTGTCTTTAATGAAGGGGCATTTAGCAGTAGGTATAATTCTTTGCCTATTCCTTCTATAGGGCGTTTTGCCATTTCTTTTCTTGCTTTTTGGATTTGTCTATCTGTAGCATAGATAAGTTTACGAATTCCTTCTATAAACGATAATATAATATCGTCTTTTTTTATCATAAGTTCCCAAAAATTCATATCTGTTTTATCTTTTTACACGTCCACTGACATCTCCTTTTATTAAATTTTTTACATCTTCTATTGAAGACCAATTGAAATCACCTTTTATAGTATGTTTCAAACAACTAGCAGCTACAGCAAATTCCAATGCTTTTTCATCATTTCCATAGTGCATAATACCAAATATTAGCCCTCCCATGAAACTATCTCCACTTCCAACACGATCTACAATATCTGTAATATTATAACGTTTGCTTTTTAAAAGTTTATTGCCATCATAAAGGACTCCACCCCATGTATTATGATTGGCATTTATAGCACCACGAAGCGTAATTGCTACTTTTTTACATCGAGGGAACATTTTCATCATTTGATCACAAACATCAATAAATGTGTTTTGGTCTACATTTCCTTGAGTATGTTCTGCATTAAAATTTTGTGGCTTTATTCCAAATACTTTTTCGCAATCTTCTTCATTTCCAAGAATTATGTCGCTTCCTGCAACCATATCTGGCATTATTTCCTGAGCTGTTTTCCCATATTTCCAAAGATTATCTCTGTAATTGATGTCGCAACTCACTGTTATTCCTAACTTATTTGCAGTTCTTATGGCTTTCAAACATTCTGATGCAGCATTTTCTGATAAAGCTGGAGTTATTCCTGTCCAATGGAACCAATTAGCATCATGTAATATGTCATCCCAGTTAAAACTATTTTGCTGTATTGTTGCAAATGATGAATTTTCACGATCATAATATACTTTAGATGGGCGTGTATTGCTTCCATTTTCAAGATATAATATTCCCATACGTTTTCCATTACGAATAATATGATTTACACCAACATTGTGTCCACGCAATTCCATTATACACCTTTCTGCAATTGGATTATTGGGTAAGCATGTTATATAATCGGTTTGTATTCCATAATGGGCTAGGCTGACTGCTACATTTGCTTCAGCGCCAGCGTAACTAATTTCAAATGCATTTGTTTGTATTAGCTTTAAATATTCCGGTGCGGCAAGGCGCACCATGATTTCTCCAAATGTTACAACTTTTGCCATATTATTTTTTTCCATAAAGATTATTATACATTATTTCGGCGATTATAAAATCATCGGGCCAATCAATATCTAAACTGTGAAGTTTATCCATTACATGCAAAAGAGGTTTTTGACCTATTCGGTTTTTTTGTTCTATATAAACTTCTCGTTTAGCAAGAAACATTGTATGATTTATTTCATAAAGAGGAGTTAAATCTTGCGTACGTGGCCAAGGTAGAGAAGTTGTATTGTTAATAAGTTTTCCGTTCGTGTCGAGTAGAAAATTCTTCAATTCGTTAACTCCTACTAATGAATCATATCCTTTATGAAGATTGTCAAGATATAATTTTATGCCATTATCATATTGCTCTGCATCAGTAAGTGGGGTGGTAACATGTCCCCAAAGAATATGAGTAGCATCAGTTATTGTAGGTACATAACAGATTAAATCTTGCAGGTTTGTAGAGCTAAGACATAAATACTCCGGGCGTGGAATTATTTTTAGCCTGTTGTCAAATAGATATTTTTGGGCGATTGCAATACAATCTTTGTCATTGCTGCTAAAGATAATTTCATCAATAAATTTTGTTGAGAGTAATTGGCGAATCTTATTTTCAACGAGTCCTCCTTCTATGTTGGCAAAAGGTCTTGTGTTCTTATTTTTTACACGTTCACTTCCTTTGCGGGTTGGAAGGAAAAAAGATATTTTATTATTCATTTGTATATAATTTTTTGTATAATATGGAATTTGTATAGTACAAGTGTTGGATTATATAAACTGGTATACAGACACGACTTCAATTTCTTTGTATATAGACGGAGTAAGTGATTTTAGTATTTTTCCACTAATGGTGGTATATGTAGCAAATATAGTTCTGTTTTCATTTGTTAGTGCCATTTCTTTTTCAGAAAGTACATTCCCCGGATATCCGTCATAGCCAACAAGATAAATGTCTTGATCAGTAAGTAAAATTGCTAATTGTAATGCTATTGTTGTTACAGAATCTTTGTATTGATCAATGAAAGTTATGTTTTCGAGTTCAAATGTAACATTTTTGGCATACTCGGGAACTTCTGTACCCATAGGACGCGGATATGGCGGTAATACACATATTCCTGAAAGATTTTGGGGATTTATATTATGTGTCAATCTATGCCCTTCGTTACCAACAAGACAATAAAAATGAGGTGCATTTACATCAAGATATTCTCGTGCATATCGAGCTGTGGCAAAAATAATAGCTGTATTAGTATGTGTTTCAATGAAAGACTTGATAGCTTCTTTATGTTCTATCGCATTAAATCCACCACCAATAATTACTACTCTATCAAATTTGTTCTTTATATTAAGTAAAGGATATTTGGCATTATCCTCCATTTTATTTTTTCTGTTATCAAGCGCTCGTATAATACTATTAAATGAATAAACACGATTTGTTACCCAATCCATAACTTCTTTTTGTGGAATATTATTTGCTCCAGAAAGCATGTATGGCAGATTTGTTCCCCATTGATATTTTTCAAGTAATGGAGTAAAAGTGGTTATTATATTTCCAAGCACATTGAAATCAACATTTAATCCATGATGTTTGTTAAGATATGTAAGTAATAATTCCATCTTTAGGTTACCTGCACCACGTCCCATACCTGTAATGGTTGCGTCTATAAAGTCTATGCCATCATCTATTGCGGTAATAGAGTTAATCAATCCTAATTGTAGGTTGTCGTGTCCGTGGAATCCAACGGGAACATGAGTATATTTACGTACTTCTTTAAGTAGATTTTTCACTTCTTTAGGTGTGATACCTCCAAAAGAATCGACCATACAAAATAAATCAGCAATTTTGTCAATAGCCTTCAATTTAGACAAAAATCCATTCATTTCTGCCCATTTTGACATATACATTACATTAAAACCAACTTCAAATCCCATTGTTTTTATAGCTTTTGCTAGAACTATTGCACGGTCTATATTTTGAGGATCAATGGCAATACGTATCATGTCTACCAATCCTATTATGGGCAGAAGTAAATGATTGAGATCTTCAGGGGTCGTGTTTTTTTCATTTAGCATTATTGCTATTTTTTTTGTGGATATATTCCTTAAATGTTTTAAAACAGATACAGGAGTATATCCAAATTTTCCCATATACTCTTTACTTGGTTTATTTCTATAACCAACTTCCAAATAGTCAATAGGAAGTTCGTTCATGGCTAGTATATAAGCGTCGACAATTTTTGAGTTAAAATCCCAATTGGTGTAATATCCACCATCACGAAGAGTACAATCTAATATTTTCATAATGTTTTATATAATTCAAAATATTGTTTAGCTACAGTTTCAATACTGTATTTTTTTACATTATCAATTCCTTTTAATATTATATCATTTCTGTATTGAAAGTCGTTTATAACTCTTATATATGTGTTTCTTATTGATTCTATATTATAGGGGTCGCAAATGGCAGCTCCATTATTAGCAACAGAAATCATTGGTTCGATATTAGATGTGACTACTATTCTTCCAACAGCTTGTCCTTCAATAATAGGCATACCAAAACCTTCATGGCAAGATGGGAAATTTATAATATCTGCATTTTGATATTCTTTCAATAAATCATTGTCACTTAAATTGGATGCAAAGCTATAATCTGTTTTATATTTTTGAAGTAGGTCTAATTCTTTATTTGTTATCTCTCCTATGATACGGAGTTTGCATTTTATGCCATTTAAAGCTTTAATTGTACGTGATAGGTTCTTATGAGGGCGAGTTCCTATATGTAGTATAACAGGATAATCTTTATTGAATTCTTTTTCTTTAAAAGAAAAATTTTTATCCACTTCATTAAAAATCACACTTATTTTATTATTTTTTATAGATATTGTCTTCTTTAATTCTTGAACAGTAAAATTTGAAATACAAGTGATTGCTTTAGCGAATTTTAAAGAAAATATTTGCATTATCCAAAAAAGTATTTTTTTAAGGCCATGAATATCAAAATAATGTCCTAAATCATGAACTGTCACAACAACTTTTTCTCCTAATAAAAAGGGAATCAGATAATGTTCTGTTCCTGTTATATGAACGATGTCGTATTTCTTTGAATTTATGGCTTTTCGAGTTGTCTTTATGTTCTGCCATATACTATTTAGTGAATATTGTGATGTTGGCATATATATGGAGTCAACTTCTGCGTATTTTTTCATTTCTTCTTCAATAGGGCGAAATACTTTTCCTATTGAAAACCCCATACTAGGATGTCGATATATAAAGAGTATTTTCATCATTTTGTTATCGAATAATTTTTTTTAATATGGAAAATCCTATTAAAAACAATATAATATCTTGCCAATATTCGCGTAATAAATAAGGAAGACTATCACATGCTCCTCCAGCATTCCTGAACATTGCTAAAAAAGAAAAAATAGTAGTTAATCCTAAAATAGAATAAATAACTCTTTTGTTGTGCTTGATTATAAATGTATCTAAAAATAGAAATCTTAGATAAAAGAGAAAAAACTCTATTGGAAAATATAAAAATCCAAATGTTAAAAGACCATCGGCTAAATGGCTGGTAACAAGGTAGGATGCAAAAGGAGGACTATTTGTTGATAGTGCTTTTAATTTATCACCACGAGAATAGCGTTCATTTTTGTTATATTGAATACCTAAAGAATTCAATATGGGCGAAGGGAGTAGTGCTATAATTTCATTCCAAAAATCAGAATACATTTTTTCGTTAGCAAAGCCAACTTTCTTTGCATGATATAATGTATTGTCACTTACACGCATGTTACAATAACGATTTAATGCAAAATTGCTAACATAATTTTCCGACCATTCTTTGGGTTGCTCTTTGAGTGTGGTAAGATTTTTTTCATCTTTTATTTTGCGGAGTAAATTCATTTTATCTCTATCGAGATAAGTGTTAATAGTGTTACTGAATAGTTCGGAAGTACTTACTTTTCCACGAATTCCTCGATTGGCAAGCATTGCTAATGATACATCACTTACAAATGGTATTAAAAATATAATAATGAAAATGCCTAATATAATATATTTTTTATTTATATTTTGCCGTAAACGACTTGGATGCTGAATGTATGATAATAAAAATAATAGTGCAAATGTTCCAAATGGTTCTAGTATGGCGTATCTGCTGTTTGTAGCAAATGATAATAATATGATGAATATAAAATATATTACTCCACCTTTATTGAAAACTATAATTTTTTTTAGTTTACTCATTTTATATAGAGATGGAAAAAAAAGCATGATAGGGGCATATTGAAAAAAAGTGAATCCTGAAAGGGCTTTTCCTATGATATCTCCAATTTGAATATGAGTACTCATTAAATAGAACCTAATAATTAATCCAAGAATCCCTAAGCACCAAATAGTATTATCTGATACACGATCATAAAATCCACATTTGTATAGTCTTATTTTTAAGCTTATTAGTGCTTTCTTTTGATTTGTTGCAAGATAAAAAGCTAAAGCTGATATTAAAAATAGGCATGTTTCGCCTAAATATGTTTCGATTGGATTAACGAAGTTGTATCCTATAGAGTGGCATTCTAAAAGGGTTGCTAAAAGTGGTAATATTCGGTATAAGCTCATTGATAAAAATACAAGCCAGCTAAATATGTGTTCTTTTATTGTTGTTTCATTTAAGCCTATTTTGCTAAAAATAATCCAACAGATTAAAGTCATTCCACATCCGATTAGGTTTTCTAATGATGGCCATAGTATAAGTTCAACAGCAATAGCAATAAGAATGATACAATGTCCCCATTTTTTTATTTGTAACATATTGCTATCCTTTTTTATTGTAAATAAGTTTAAAGGCAGAACGTATCATTCCCTCGTTGCTATAACCTGAAGTTATGCACCTTTTACGTCCTGCTAAAGCTATTGATTTACGTTCAGAATCATGTACTAAATAGTATTTACATTTTTCTAAAAGTTCTTCTTTGGAGGAAAAATAAACAGCTTCTTTATTTTCTTCAAACATTGAAAGATGTTCATCAGTTCGTTCTGCCATCATAAAACCACTACAAGCAGGAATTTCAACAGAACGGCTTGTTTGTAAATCGTAGTTTATTTTACGAAGAAAACAAAGGGATATTTTAAAAGCTTGTAGTGATTTTGAATAATCTATCCCTTTTAAACCATGGTCTTCAATTTTTAGATTGGGACTGTAATTTTTGTATTTTTGCCATTCTTTTGTACCAAATACACGTACCTTTATTCCATTGTCTGCCAGATATAAAATACTGTCACAACGTTCTTGTTCCCAACTGCCAACAAAACCGACATCCCCACCTAGTTCGATTCTTTCTTGTTCAGTTAAATTATATGGATGGTGAAAAGTTTCTTCGTAGGAATTATTTACAAAAAAAAATATTCTTGGCCCCTAATTTACGCATATTATCAAGAATATAACTTTTATTTGTGAAAAAATAGTCATATAGTGGAATCGTTTCTAAGTATTGTTGAGTTTGATTATGACGTAATGCCATATTGTCTGGAGAATAACTGACTATAATAGTATTAGGAGATATTTTTTTTATATATTTAAGTGTAGAAGGTAATATCGTGTGTCCTTTATCTATCCATACGATATCATAATCTTTATTTTTTACCATTTTGCATATTTTCTCATTTTCCTTATTATTCTCAGGTATACGTATTGGCAATCCTAAAAAGAAAAGATGATAGCATATGCGTCCCCATAATGTAATAGGGTTGAGTTGAGTATTTATTTCATCTACTTCATCTGCAACTTTGTGCAATGCCCAATTTCTGTGTAAGCAAGTGTTGCTCATTCCGGATAGCGAACCAACAGAAAGTATTCTCATAGTAAATGTTGCGTTTTGTCTGAAATAATTTTGTTTATAAAATTTGCATATCTATTGCCGTATGCTTCCCAGGTGAGGTTGTTAACGGCTTCGCCTGCGTAAACCTCATAAAGTTTATCATACTGTTGAAGTGCTTGATTTACAGCATTAATTATAGAATCTATGGTGTAATCTTGAATGATAGTAATGCAGTCTTGAATAGCAATCATTTCTTTCAAGTCTGGTGCTCCTGAGTTTGGACTTCCAACGATAGGTAAGTTACATGCCATGGCTTGTGATAATACCATACCAAATCCATCTTCTCGTGATGGAAATAGAAAGATTTTTGCTTGATGGTAATAATTTATAAGTTTTGACTGGTCAACAGCGTCAATGTGAGTAAAATGAGGTATATTTGTGGGGAATGGAATATCCACAATACTTCCAACATGTAAGAATTTTAGTTTCATTTGCTTCATTGCCTCGATAATAAGATCACAACCTTTGCGGTATGACCATCCACCAACCATAATTACATCATAAGGCTTATTTTTTTTAAGGGTAGGTTTAAACATTGATAAATCTACTCCATAAGGGTTGATAAATAATTTATTCGGATTAAAATTATTTTTTATAAAGCTTTCTTTTACGTGCTGTGAGGCGATTGATATATAATCGGCTATATTATAGGCTTCTAAATTCCTTTTTATGTTGAAAGATGGTATTACTTCTATCTCTTTTCTATTATGGATGTGTTTTAAAATTTTCTCTTGTTCTAAAATATGTTTGGATCCTCGTTCAAATATGATGGTCGCACCATTTCTTTTGGCTTTTTTAGGAGCGAAAATAAAGCCTGTTAAAGATATTAGAATATTGCACTTCCTCATTATAATTGCCATTATTACATCCTGTATTATGTTGCGAATTTTATCAAAAGATTTAAAGTGCCTACTGATATATACTAATGGTGCTAATATATAGAATAGTGAGTAAAAGTCTTCATTACATAAACCATACTTTTTGCACATTTTGGGGGGAACAAATGAATATAGTTTTACATCAAATCCTTGTTTTTTTAGTTCACGTGTTAAATCAACCATGTGAAATCTCCCATGGGATAATAAGTTTATTTTTATTTTATTCATAGTAATATTACATCATGTGTTCAAACCAATAATGTATATCTTTAAAATCATCACTGAGTTCAGAAGTGAGATTATAATTATTGGCTTTTGGGTTGTTGTTGAAAAAATATATAATATCTTTTTCTATTTCGGTTGAGAATATACGCTTTAATCCTGATGTCAAAACTTTTGCAGGAGATCCTCCAAGCATAATAAAATTCTCTTCGTTTTGTGTATAGTCTTTATTCATTAAAGATCCTGCACATATGATTGAAAAATCTTTTGTTTTACTTCCTTTTGTTATTGATGTGCGGTTACCTATCCAATTACATTTTCCTATTAAAATTTCACTTTCTCGCCTTGTTACATTTCCTGTTTTCATATTTAATACAAAATGGAAATTGGAATCAACAAATTGGCTTTCATAAGCACATCGTGTGTATGCTCCAATTTTAATTTTATTAGAACAAATAAATTTAATAGAAGAGCCAAAAAAAGTATAAGCACCAAATATTAGTTCTGCATTTTGTGTTACACGTATTTTATAATTATTACCTATAGCACATGGACCTTCAAATATGATTTTAGAGTTCTTTTCCATGAGGATAAAAGAACTTTTATCAGTACCATTGAAAAATTCGTTATTTCGTCCAAGCTTTATCATGCCAGAGAAAATTTTTTCCGATCTTAATTCAATTTTTCCACATAGCCAATAGAATTTAATAGGACCATATATATATATAGGCAGCTTAATCGCTTGTTTAATAGGAAGTAACTTGAAATTAAAAAACAGAGAATGTAATAATCGCAAACGTGGTTGTGAGCAATGATAAATAAGTTTATCTAATAAGTTCATAATATAATTGTTAAATTGTTTTTTCAGAAAAGGAATATTATTTTTGCTCTTTATTGTTTTATTTTTCTAATCCGATGAGTGTGCAATAATCTAGTACTGATAATTTCATTCATCTTGCGGATTGTGATATTAATATATGATTAGGAGGCAGGACGATTATTTTGTTTTTCTCTAAGAAGAAAAAACTTTTTCTTCTTAGAGAAAGAAAGCTGATAAATTATTCTGTACTTGAGCTGTTAATGTTATATTATCTATTCTTCAAATAAGTAAAGAACTATTTTAGAAATTATTTGGATAGTTAGGTAGCCTTTTTATCAACTAATTTCTTATCTGTTTGATAATATCTTTGGCGTTGAGCGTTTATCTATATTATGTAATCTATCGAAGTAAGAATTTTTTTATTTTGCTGTTGTTTTTGTATCTGCATTCTGTTTGAAAGTATATAATTTGTATATGAGTTATACAATAGAATCTGTATCAGAATATTATAACCATTCCGAACTCTGAATAAAATAGTCTATTTTTATTTCTAAACAATTGGCAATAATCAGAAAGTATATATGTCATTGCTATTTATTTCATTTTATTCTTTAAGAATGTACTTATCATATTTCTTTCTTGTTTGCTTAATCCGATTACTATAATGATTAAACTTAATGAAATGCTGTTTAAACAGAGAATCGAGATTAGCCCCCAAATAGTCTGTGGAATAAACAATGTAATTATTTTGCATATAAACGATGCTGGTATAGCTACAAAGAAACAGGGTTTGATTACTTTTTTAAGCAATTCATTTATTCTTATGATTGAAACTTTTGATGCTATCCATACTCGTATTGTACAAACAAATATTTCATATAATACCATTGCTATTATCAAGGCATTAGGATTATTGGTTGTTATGCCGGCATAGTAGCTGATAGGCAAAACTAATAAATATATAGCTTCGGGCCATATCATAAATTTAGTAATATTACCGGTTGCATATACTGCTGTTCGTATTGTTTCAAAAGAAGCATAGGTAAGACTCAGAAATATGGTGCATTGTGCATAAGTCACAGCATATGGTGGCACATTACCTAGCCAGAGGTGCATGATATATTCCGTTTGAAAAAGAAATGGTATCATTATAAAAAAAATAAGAAATACTTGAAATTTACTTCCTGCATAGACAAGCTTTTTATGTATATCCAGCTCACCATTGGCATATGTTTTTGTTATTTGTGGAGCAATGGCACGTTGCAAATTTTGAGCAAATGACAGAACTGAGTTTTTCAATTGCATTGAAATTGTATATACAGCGTTAATAGCCACCCCGAATGTAAGATTGATAACGAGGATAAACCCTTGTGACGAAAGAACCTGCAAAGCACCGGAAGTAGAGGATATACCGGCAAATTTGCCAATTTGCATTATTTGGTTTTTGTCTATAATCATATGGTAATGGACTTCCGGAAATTTGCGATGGCAATATATCTGATAAGTTATTCTTATTAATATGCTTATTGTTGCCATCAATATAGCATAGATTAATAAACGGCCGGTAGGAAAGTAACTAAGGCAATAGACTGAAGCACATGTTAAGATTACTTGAAGAATACTGATAGCAGCAAAAGCATTCATTTTTTCATGTGCTACGATTAGTGAATTATAAGGAATACTTATAAGATTGACTATACAAGTGAGTACTGATATTTGAAACACCCATTGGGCTGCATCCATACTTTCCGCTGGTATGTTTATTTTGGTATGTAGAAACCATAGACCTCCGACCTCAAGTAGTATAAATATGATTCCGGACAATAAGAATATGACATTTAAGCAAGAACAAAATACTTTATTTGGATCACCGTTATCACGTCCTATTTCATAGGTCAGAAAACGTTGTACGGCATTGCCCATTCCACCACTGAAAACAGCGAACATACTGACAATACTACCAACGACACCATAGATTCCCATATCCTCTACACCAAGATTGGCAAGTGTTAAACGTGTGGTATACAAATTTAACCACATCGTAAACAGCATACGTACATAAAGTAAAATGGTGTTTTTAGCTAAGCGATTTTTGTTAAAATTGTCAGACATTGATGGATGGAATGTTTATTTTAAAAGTTTTTCTTCTATTTGTTTAATAGATATCTTTCTGATTTCAAGAAAAAATGTTATTTTTAATGAGCTAATAGTCAACAATATGAATTTAGAAAATTTCTTCCAATTAAGTTTCTCTTACAGGATGGGTCAGGTTTCATTTACCAACGAATGAATCTTGTTTAATATTAACCATTTCTTTATGGAATTCTATATTCCGACCCAAGATAGGATATGAACCTTACCTCTTTTTCATACGGTCACAGATCGAGCGACTGCTTTTTTATAAATTAGTAGATGGTAGAGAAAATCTTATTTAACGGTGAACTTCTAAATGCGTTTGCTTCCTCTCGATAACTTTGTTACGAAGTTTATGTTATAGAAAAAAGTTTCGGGAAAGAATAGCCTGTATCACACCTCAAGCGTGTCTGTTGCCTTTGAAGGCACTTTTGGAAAACAGTTCATTCAAAATGACGGTAACATCCGTTTCAAGCAAAGAATAATTCTGTGAATTTTCTTTTCTGTCATATCAGTTGTATTCCGTTTTTCAAGGCTTCCTGCACTACCGGTGAATCCTCATGGTCACCGATGACGTCAATCTTTTGGTCGCCCAAATGCAGTTTCAAGCGTGCGGTCATGCGGATGCGTGCCAATACACCCTTCTTTTCTCCCGTGCTGCGGACTAATAAATCAATATCTCCTCCACGCTTTTCGTCATTCAGACGGGAACCGAAGAGATATACCTGCACTGTTTCACCATAAATATCTTTAGCTATTTGGATGATGGTCTGTATTTCTTTAGATTGCAAACGCATGCGTTTATTCTCCTTTCTTACCGCAAAGCTACAAATTCCCCTCCACATTTCCTAGCGTCCGCCATCCTTATTTCATCTTCTCCACAAACCCCACCGGCATATCAACCCCAGCACATCCCAGCAAATCCAGTCTTACCACCACTTTCGCTTTTCCATCCACTTCCACCAGTTCTCCTTCCAGACCCTTTAGCGGACCTTTGACCACCCGTATCAATTCTCCCGGAGCCAATGGCGCGGTACACATCTCCACCGCCTCGTCCGAATAATCCAGCATAAATTTGAACCGTTCCATCTGTTCGTCCGGAATCACCGCCGGAGTATGTTCGCCATGCAGCACCATATACCGGCTGATGGCCGACAACGTGAGCACCTGCGAACGTTCGGCTGCATCTACATGGACAAAAATCATCATGGGGATAACCACCCGTTTTATTTTCTTTTTCCGGTAAGTCCATTGGCGGATTTCTTCTTGTACAGGCAGGAAGTTCTCTATGTTCATTGCGGTCAGCCGTTCGGCCGTCTTCTTTTCGTGGTGAAGGCGGACATACGCCACTAGCCATTTTTTCATATTCGGAGGAAGGAAAAGTAATGTTAGATGTTCTAAAAAATGAAAGAAATGATGCCTCTTGAGCACGCTACGCTGTTACCTGTGTCATTCCCAGGTAAGCTTGTCGTTAAATTCTGATGCAAATATAGACATTTTTTTACGATAACAAGCTATTTGTTCGCAAAAAATGAAAAAATTAACAAGAATGACGTATTTATTTATACTTTTGTGCTTTTTATATTTTAAATGATATTAACATTGTGGAAAAATCAAGATTTATAAGAAAAATAGTGGCAGATTGAGCTTCCTTCAAGAGTTGGAAAAAATCATGGCCGGATATCGCCTGTCCGGTGAAGGCTACACTGATGAGGAAATGAGAGTTCTGAAGCGCATGTGCAAAAGTATGTTGGCTGATATAGACGAGTTTCTGCGGAAAAAGGAGGAAAAGAAGAAGAAAGAACGGAAAGAGAAGAAAAAGAGGAAAGAAAGGAAATAAGGAGCAAAATGTGAAAAGACATTAAAAGGAAGTCTCCCGGTTATTTGTACACTTGTATCATAAATGGGTATTGTAAATCAGTGCTTTACATTGGGCAAGTGTACAATTTTAACTTTTGATTGTATGGGTTTGCAATATACTTTTGCTTTCATGGTGGAGGGAAATGCCCTCCTTTTGATAATTTAAATTCATACATGAATGGTTTATACCGATTTATGCTCTTTCTATTTCTCGGTGTTCGATGAACATGCCGTGGATATGACATTGGAAGAGTTTGTGAAGCTTCTGCGTGGCGAACGCTGGAAGGTGCAAGTAGAAGAGTATCAGCGCCTGAAGGCTTCGGGCAGGGAGACAGAGGCCAAGAAGTTAAAGAGAAAACTGGCCGCGCTGGTGATAGCCGGGCGTTGCGATGGGAGCCATGCCGAAACCAATCTGAAGCAGTGGAGCGGGGACGCCATGCTGGATGTGGATAAATGTAACGGCCGTGTGTCTGAGTTCTTGCAGGTCTTGAAGGACACTCCTTGGGTGAAGGCGGCATGGCGCAGCGTTTCGTACGACGGGCTGAAACTGGTGGTGCGTGTGGAAGCGGAGAGTGTGGACGAGTATCGTATGGCATACGCGTTGGTGGCATGGCACGTGGCGCAGCTTCTTGCCTTTCCCTGTGACATGAGTTGCAAGAATCCCACCCGTCCTTGCTTTGCATCGTATGATCCGGAGGCTTTTTTTCGTCCGGATACCGAAGTTTTTCCCTGGCGGCGCTTTGTGACGGAGCATCCCGACAGGGTGGGGGAGATTCTGGCGGAGCTGAAAGTGAAGACCCCGGCAGGTGCGTCCGGGCCTCCCGTTGCGGCTTCGGGCATGTTGCACACATTCTTCAACGAGTTCCTGGAGCAGAATCCCTTTGTGGATGGCAAAAAGAATGAGTTCTTGTTGAAGCTGGGACGTATCGCCCGCTATAAAGGAGTGGGCGAGGAAGAGTTGCTCCGGCTGAAAACGCTGGCGGTGGAAAGGTTGGCGGGTATGGGGTGTGCCGCCGGGGATATACCTCCGCGCATAGACTCCGGATACCGGTATGCCGACATGAACAAGGGGCCCGAAACACCTGTTTTCAGGGCTCACAAGGCTCAGGGCTCACCTATGCGGTATTCTGAGCCCAATGAGGGGGAGGAAGAGGCTGAGTTAGAGAAACTTGAGGCTGACAAGTTGCGTCGTGAAGTTCCGTGTCTTCCGGATGAACTGTTCGACCGTTTGCCCGACTTTTTGAAGCGTGGTTTGACGCACGTCCGCAACAAGCGCGAGAGGGATATTCTGTTGCTCTCCATGATTACCAACATCAGCGGTTGCCTGCCGGGGGTGAGGATGAATTATGGAGGAATGGTTTATTCCGCCGATCTCTATCTGGTGGCTTTGGCCGGTTCGGGCAGAGGAAAGGGGGTGATGCAGCTGGCGGCAATTCTGCCCGCAGCCATTCAGGAGTATTACGATGAATTGAACAGGAAGGATGAGCGTGAGTACCGGCAGAAGCTGCTGAAGTGGAATCTGGAGGAACGGCTTGCCGCTCAGGAAAAGAGGGTTCCCGATTTGGACCAATGCCCGGAGATGCCGGTGGAACGCATCCTGAAGGTGGCTCCCAATATTTCGAAAAGCCAGTTGATACTGGCTTTGGAGGCGGGTGGAGCGGTCGGCTTGGTGATGAATGCCTCCGAGCTGGACATGATAAGTTCTGCCATGCACCAGGAGTATGGAAAACATGATGATGTGATGCGTGCCGCTTCCCAGCACGAGGAGGTGTCTTCTTATTTCAAGACGGATCACCGGCTTGTTGTTGTGAGTGATCCTCATCTGGCATTATGCGCTTCGGGTACTCCCGCCCAGTTGCATAAATTTATTTCTTCGCTGGAGAATGGAATGTACAGCCGTGTGGCTTTCTATGTGGGACAGGCCCACTGGGAGTATAAGTCGGCAAACCCCGGCAAGGCCCGGCTGGATATGCGCGCTTATTTCAAAGGGATGGGCGAGGAGCTGCTGCGTATGTTCATCTTTCTCTCCGGATCGCCTACCGAGGTGGTTTTCACCGAGGAACAATGGAAAGAGCATACGGAGCGTTTCAGAACGTATCTGCGTGAGGTAGTGGCGGAAGATGATGATTCTCCGGGGGCCATTGTGCTGCGCCACGGACTGATGATGTCTCGTATTGCCATGGTGCTGACTGCATTGCGTAAGTGTGAGCCGCAATGGAATACATCGGAGTGGAAGTGTTCGGATGAGGATTTCCATACGGCGATGCAGATAGTGGATGTGTTGCTGGAACACAGTTTGCTGCTTTCCACTTCCATGGATGATACTGCCGGAAGAATCAGGCCGGTAAAGGCTTTTTTCAAACTGCGTCCCGTCTTGAAAAAAATGCCGCGCGAGTTCACCTATTCGGAGCTGATGGCGGCTGCCAATGAAGCCGGGTTGCCTACAGCATCCGTGAAACGTTATTTGTTGCGTTTGGTGTATTATCAAATCGTTGAGAAAGAGGATGGTAAGTATAGAAAGACCGGTAAATCTTGGCTCAGAAAACCGCCTAAGTGAGCCCTGAGCCTTGTGAGCCTTAAATGCAGGTGAAAAAGGTCCTGTTGTTTTCAAAAAACAACAGGACCTTTCCGGTAAAACAACAGGGAATTTTAAAAAAACAACAAGGTCTTTCAATGTAGATAACAGGTTCTTTGGGAAGCGTATGTCCTAAGGTTCTCCCAGATGCCTCACTATGATTGCCACTTCATGCTTCAGAAAGCTGTGGCGGAATTTGTTGTAGCCCGCTTCGTTCAATTCTTCCTGTAGCTGCATGTTTCTCCGCATCCAGCGATACAGGGTTTGCAGGGCTGCCGCGGCAGTTCGCCCCGGGCTGTATAGTTCTGCCAGTTCCGCTTTGTCATACGCTCTGATAATGAATGCTTTTTCTTCTTGGTTCATGTTCTTTTATCGTTTTGATTATAGGGTAAAGATACGCAAAATGTCCTTGTTTTCCTACTCTCTCTGTAAGTTATTCTCGACATTTCCCGACAATCTCCTACGCTTCTCTACAAATGTCTACACGGGGCTTCCGGTTCATCGTATCTTTGTAGTGTAATCAAAAGTCAATCATAGCCGGCTTAGTGGTTAACGGTTGATTGCCAGTGTGTTTCTTAATTTGCAAGTTTTAATTTTTAATTTGAAAAAGTATGGGAAGAACAGTTTCTTATTCGGTGGTAAAGCGTAATAATCCGCTTGATCAGGATGCAGTGCCTAAGTTTTATGCACAAGCTCAGGCCAATGGCCATGTGGAGATTCGCGAAATGGCGGATCGTATTCAGAAAACCTGTACGGTGACGCGTGCGGATGTTATGGCTGTGCTTGTTGCCTTGGAGGATGTGATTATGGAGGCTCTGGAAGGGGGCGAGATCGTAAGGCTTGCCGATCTGGGCACTTTCCAGATAGGGCTGAGCGGAAGAGGTGCGGAAACGGAGGATACGTATGATGTGTCGATGATTAGAAAAGCGCGTATCAATTTCCGTCCGGGTATTGCGCTAAGCGGTATTCTGGCAGCACTGAAATATACGAAAGTGGATAAATTGCCGGTGAAAACGAAGGGGGAGCAAAAGCCTGCTTAAGTAGATGGCGGACAAGTGTTTAATTAAAAAAAAACTGTAGAATGAAAGGTAAATCTGTCTGGAGCACTATTTTGAAAGTGGTGATTGCAGTAGCTACGGCTATTGCGGGTGTAGTAGGAATCAGCTCGTGCATAGGGGGATGAGAGTGATTAATCTGATTGTTGTCCACTGTTCCGCCACAAAGGCGGACAGGGACTTTACCGAACAGGATTTGGAGGTGTGCCACCGCAGGCGTGGAATGAACGGACCCGGATATCATTTTTATATCCGCAAGAACGGGGATATAAAAACAACCCGTCCCATAGAGAAAATCGGGGCGCATGCGCGTGGGTATAATGCGCAGAGTATCGGGATATGCTATGAGGGGGGAATCAGTGAGCGGGGCAGGCCGGAGGATACGCGGACGGTGTGGCAGAAACATTCGTTGCGTGTACTGGTCAGGACGTTGCTGGTGGATTATCCCGGTTGCAAGGTTTGCGGTCATCGGGATTTAAGTCCGGATTTGAACGGAAATGGCGAGATAGAGCCTGAGGAATGGGTGAAACAGTGTCCCTGTTTTGATGTTTCGAAAGAAAAATATAGTAAATAATATTTATATATTGAAACGTAATAAGACTAATTCTCTTCTGAATTTGTTAAAATATTAACACATTGGAAAGAGAATTAGTCTTATGTTATTATGTAATTACTTTTGAAATTACTTTTTATTTACATTTTCAGTGCCATATCCATAGCCGTAACCGTATTTTTTACCGTATCCGTAATACTTGCCATACTTGCCGTATCCATAGTAATATCCGTACTTCTTTTTCTTCATGTCCAGTCCGTTGATAAGGGTACATAGGTTGGGCAGTTTTTTCTGTTCGCTCAGTTCGTTGATTAAAGTATAATCTGCCTTGTGGGTGTAGTCTGCCCGGCACACATAGATGCTGGCGTTGGCTACGCGCGAAATCAGCAGGGTATCGGTCACCATGCCGATGGGGGCGGTATCCAGAATGATATAGTCAAAATGCTTTTTCAGTATGTCGATAGCCTGAGACAAAGATTCACGTGCCACCAGTTCGGTCGGGTTGGGAGGAATAGGCCCTCCGGGCAGAATGGACAAGTTGGCATTGATGCGTGAAACTTGTACCAGCGACATCAGGTCGGTATGTTCCGGATTGGCGAGGAACTGGCTGATGCCTTGTTCCCTGTGTGATAAGTTGAAAGCTTTGTTCAGACTCGGCTTGCGGATGTCAAGCCCCACGATCACGATTTTCTTTCCTAATAAAGCCAGACTGACAGCCAGATTGGAAGCGATAAAGGTTTTGCCTTCTCCTGTGGTGGTGGAGGTAACCAATATGACTTTCTCGTCGCTCCTCATCATATAAAGTACATTGGTGCGTACATTACGGAAGGTTTCGGCCATCAGGTCGTTTTGGTTTTCGTGTACTACAATGCTTTCTTCTTTTCCTTTATCTTCCGACAGGGGTACATCGCCCACAATGGGAAGGGAGGTGATTTTTTCCACATCGGCGCGGCCCTCTATCTTGTATTTTAAGAGTTCGATGATATAGATGACAACTACCGGCAGGGCGATTCCCAGAATCAGTGCTACCAGATAAATCATCTTCCCTTTGGGAGATACGGGGATGGCATCTGCCAGTGCTTCGTCCACCATGCGGGCGTTGTTGGCGGTAGATGCCAGAGTGATGGCGTTTTCTTCACGCTTTTGCAGCAGCATCAGGTAAAGGCCGGCTTTGATTTCCTGCTGGCGCGAGATGCTGACCAGCTGGCGTTCCTGTCCCGGAGCATTGGTGATGCGTCCGGCATATTTGCCTGCCTGACGTTCCAGATCCGCCTGGGTGATGGCCAAACCTCTTTGTACGCTGTTGATGGTGGTCAGCACATTGCTGCGCATGGCGCGGATGCTGGCATCCAGATTGACTACCACCGGGTTGTTTTCCTGAGAGGAACGGAGCAGGCGCTTGCGTTCCAGCAGCATCTCGTTGTAGCGGTTGATCAGCTCGGCAAGACCGGTATCTGTCAGGCCCACATTGACCGGAAGTACTTCGTAGGCATGATCCGGATTGTTGGCATAGCCGGCCAGGAATTGTACCAGCCGGAGCTGGGTGCTGTTTTCAGCACGTTTCTTTTCGTATTCCGAGTTTTCACTCAATGCCAGTTGGGCGTCGCTTTTCAAGTCGGTGAGCCCGGCATCGCGCTTGAAGGTTTCCAGTTCCTGTTCCGTGGTTCCCAATTCGCCGTTGATGATTTTGATACGTTCATCAATAAATTCCGCGGTCTTGGTAGCCACTTCGTTTTTGTCATCGTTGGCATCCCGGTTGTAGACTTCCACCAGCTTGTTGATGAAATCCATGCCGCGCTGCGTATGCGTGCTCTTGACAGAGATCTGTGCGATAGTGGTGGATTTGGAAGTAGGCTCTATGCTCAATGCTCCCCGGTAAGCGTTTGCCACACTGCGGGGGGAAGAAACCGTAGCCATGATTTCCTGCGTGCTTTGGACGGTTGTAGAGTCTTTGGGGGTAAAGCTGAACGTGCCCGACGGGGTGGTCAGCAAGGCGGGCAGCTTGTCGAACTGCTTGTTGTATTCCTCTTCTCCTATCCGGAGTTTCACATTCAGCTTGTTGCCCGGCTGCAAGGTCAGGTGAAGACGCGCGGGGGCGGGCAGTTTCTGGGCTTCTTCGGGGGTAATCCATACTTTCACAGGGGAACTTTTGTAAAGTTCGATGTCATGGAAACTGCTCTTCGTGGCATAGCTGATGTAAAGATCCAGTTCTTCCACCACTTTTTTGATAAGCGTGCGCGATTGCAGGATTTCCACTTCATTGTCAAAGTTGTTGATGGAGGAATAGAAGCCCAGGTCTTCTAGGTCGCCCATGCCGCTGCTTGCTTTGCTGTTCTTGTCATTGTCCTTGATGATGACGGATGCCGAGATGTTGTACACCGATGGAGTGTAACACAAATAGAGCCAGGCTCCCGCCATGCACAGCAGGGTACATGCCAGAAACCAGGGCCAGTGGATGGCGTATTTGAAAAGAATCGCTTTGAAATCGGTCTTTTCTTCTTTTTCTTCCAGATAGAGGTCGTCGTATAAGTCTTCTTTCATAGTTCTGTTTATTTGGTTATGGTTACGATCAGGCTGGCCAGTGCAACCAGAGTTCCTACTACCGAGAACCAGATGGTGGTGCTGTTGCTGATACTTGCATTCTTGGCTTTGGTCTTATTGGGGGTGACATACACCACATCGTTTTGCTGGAGATAGTAGTAAGGAGATACGATGATGTCGGCATCGTTCAGGTTCAGCGGAATCACCCGGCGGTTGCCTTGCGCGTCTTCACGGATCAGTTTCACTTTGTTGCGTTGTCCGTATACGGTCATGTCTCCCGCCATGGCGAGCGCTTCCATGATATTTACTTTTTCATTGGTGATGGTGAATGTGCCGGGTTTGGCAACTTCTCCCATCACGGAGATTTTGTAGTTTGCCATGCGTACATTCACAATGGGGTTTTCCTTGATATAGGTTTTCAGTTTTTCCTTTATCATGTTTTCCGCCTGGCTTTTGGTGAGGCCGCCGATGTGCAGTGTGCCCAAGACCGGGAAATCAATGTTCCCGTTATTGTCTACCAGATACTGTTGCAGGGATGGTTGGCTGGTAAGGCTTTTGCTGTTTGCCGTGATGGGGGTGGCTACCGTCAGGTTAAAAGGAATGGCGGCATCGGGGTCACTGGTGTTTACCGTGATGGTCAGCAAATCTTTGGGCATGATGTGTGCATCATACAGGGGTGTTTGGACATTTGCCATGTTCAGGTACTCGGAACCTTGAAGGTAGGGTACCTTTTTGTAGGCGCTGCAACTGCATAGCAGCAGGGAAACCAGCGCGAATAGGGTCAACTTTAATCTTCTCATTTTTTTTGGCTCTCTGTTATTTAAAATTTTTCAGTTTTCAGGTCTTGTTTTAATAAGCTTGCTTGTCTTTGTGCAGCGCGTTTGCCACGGTTTTGTACATAATATAAAGGTCGAGCAGGAAAGACCAGTGCTCCATGTACCATATATCGGCTTTCACACGTCCTTCCATGTCTTCCAGTTCGCGGGTTTCGCCACGGAAACCGGTCACCTGCGCCCATCCCGTGATACCGGGCTTGATGAAATGGCGGACCATGTATTTATTGATTATCTTGGAATATTCTTCCGTGTGTTTCAACATGTGGGGGCGTGGCCCTACAATGGACATATCTCCCAGCAATACATTGATGAATTGCGGAAGTTCGTCAATATTGGTCCGGCGCATGAAATCGCCGAATTTGGTTTTCCTGGGATCGTTGAGGGTGGCCTGTAAGGTGTCCGATTCCTTGTTGACTTTCATGGAACGGAATTTATAGCACCAGAATTCTTTGTTGTTCAATCCGTTACGTTTCTGACGGAAGAATATGGGACCCGGAGAAGTGATTTTGATGGTCACTCCTACAATAAGGAATATAATGGGGAATAATGTGCATAAAAAGAGCAGTGAGAAGATTACATCGAATATGCGTTTCAACATTCTGTTCTCTATTTTCCCCAAGGGCTCCTTGCGGATGCTGAGGATGGGCACGCTGCCTATCATTTCAAAGTGCATGCGGTGGCGCAGGTAGTTGCGTACATTGGGCACGCTGTAGAAATGTATCAGGTTGTTCTCGCAATAGTTGATGACCGGCACGATCTGTTCGCTCAATGCCGAGGGCAGGCAGCAGTAAAGCTGGTTCACCTTGTGCTGTGCCAGGTAACTGATAACTTGCTCCGGTTTTCCCAGATAGGTACAACTGGCGGGGAATTTGGCATTGGGGGTGGTGTCGAAATAGCCCAGTACCCGGTAGCCGGTGGTAGCGTCGGAGCTCATTTCATGGTACAGCTCGGCTATATTTTCGGTGCTTCCCAAATAGAGGACGGTACGGAAATTTCCTCCATGGCTTCTGTATAGCTGTATGCAGAAACGGAAAAGCAGGCGATAGACAGTGATACAGAGGATGAGCAGAATGAAATAATAGATAAAAAAGCGTTTGGAATATATTTCAAGCTCGGATAATACCATCAGTCCGGTCGATAAAAAAGAGAAATAGAACACGTTGCGGAGTACCCGGAATACAATTTGGTCGGCACGGGCTCCCCGACGATGCAGTATGACACCTCCTGAAATAGTGCATGCAAAATAGCATACACTGAACAGAGTCAGAATTTGGGGTAAAGTGCCGCTACAGGTTCTTTCCCCAAACAACTCGTTCCATATTGAATTAAATGAGATGAAAAGTACATTCAGAATGACTAAATCTCCTAGAATGACTGCTAATTTTAGTACTTTGTTGAATCTCTGGACTTGTATCATAGGTAAAACTTTTTATATGTCAGATCTATATGATGTTTTTTTCAATAGGTTTCAACTATGTCGCTTTTTTTCTTTCTTCTGCTCTTCTGTTACTTTGTAAGTAACAGAAAATTCATCAATAAACATATTATATAATTCACATCTCGCTATTTTACAACGAATAAGATATAAATATCTGAAATATAACATTTTAATGCATTGCGCATTGTTAAATTAGATAAAAATGATCATAGACATCAATTTAAGAAATGTTCAATTCATTATTATGTTATATTTCAGATATTTATATCTTATTCGTTGTAAAATAGCGAGATGTGAATTATATAATATGTTTATTGATGAATTTTCTGTTACTTACAAAGTAACAGAATTAAAATGCCATGATATTCAACGTTTTATCTATTTATGCTCTTTTCTTTCCATTTTTTGAAACGTATAGAATTATTGCATCATTAGCTTTCTTTATCTCTTCATATTTGAAGTTTTTCAAATATGTTTCTGTAACTTTCACTGACGAATGTCCAAAAGCCTCACAGATTAGTTGTTCAGAGAAATTACAATATTTGGCAAGGGTGGCCCAGGTATGGCGGGTAGTGTATGAACTGACCTTGGTTATCACTCCACATCGTCTTGCCAGTCTGCCCAGATTATAGTTCATGATCCGTAGCGCCTGCTGATACTCTATGTACAGCTCCTCTCCGGTTTTGGTTCCGCTCAGGATGGGGAAAAGATAGGGAGAGTTGCAGTCGGTATTCTGATATTGTCTGATCAGTTCCATTGCTGTTGGCGGAATATCCACTATCATTTGGCCGCCCGTTTTATGCCGGCGGTAAGAAAGTGTGTTACCTTTCAAGTCACTTTTGTGAAGAAAGGCCAGATCAACAAAAGGCATCCCGCGCAGCTGGAACATCAGGTTTGCCCAAACCCTGCACCGCACCAGGTCTTCCGGTAGTCTCTTCAGAGGAACTTCGTTCAGCAGCTTGTTTATCTCCTCCACTTCCAGCGCACGCTTGACATCGTTTTTCACTCCGGTATAGACGTGATTGAACAGGCGGGAGTTGCCGGTGGTTATTTTCTGGTCCACCGCTTTGTTGTAGGCGCCGCGCAGTGTCCGCATATAGGTGGAAACGGTGTTCCAGCTCAGCTGCTTGTCGCGCAGGTGGGTCTCAAATTCTTTCAGTGTGGCCCTGTTGAGCTGGTGGAAGTAAACAATCTTGCATCCGCAGAATTCGCAGAAAGCGTTCAAGGTACTTTGATAGACGTGTGCCGTGCCATAACGTTTCTCGTCTTTCAGCTCTTCAATCGTTTTGTTCATAAACTCGTTGAATTTTTTTTTATTTCTCATAAGGTTCCGTATTATAGATTTTACATAATAAGTAATTTTCATTACGGAATCGAATATAGACTGAAATGTTCAAAACAGAAAGATTATTTATCTAATTCTGCATCATTTATACGTATTATCCAGCCGTTTACTTGCATTTGTAAACATATGTAAGGTTTCTGCGGATCATTTGTCGGGCTCAGGAAAAATATCAGGTTATAGCGGTCTTGCCTGTCAAGATATTCTTGTGGAGGCATGTAGGTTGTTTCGACATTACGTGACAGAAGCAGGTAGGGTGTCAGCGGAATATCGAAAATCTCTTTTCCATCCGGTTGATGGATTAACCGTAGGCGGGTGTCGTCATTTTCCATCAGTCTCAATGTATTCATTCCGGCATGTACTACCTGTATGTCTTCCAAGTTGGCGCTTTCCTGCATGAAGGGGAGATAGCAGGTGGAAACGGAGTCTGTCGGAGTGTTCCGGTGATCCATGCATCCGTTGCGGGCTGTCAGCTCCAGACGGAAATCATCTGTATCCAGAGGGGCGGCCGACTGGCTTTGCAATATGCAGCTCAGAATATTCGTGTTTTTAGTAAGAGAGAGAGCCAAAACCTGATATTCGCCGCTGATATGCACGTTGTCCAGCCGCCCGTGGAATAGAGATGAAAGTTTTTCGGATTGTTCTCCCGCCTCATTGCGTAACAGTGTCAGTGAGGTGGGAGTGTGCCGGTAAAGTGAGTCCGCCAATCCTGCCCAGACCAGAAAGGTGTAATCTCCCTGAGGCAGGGAGGGGACTTGGATTGTACATTCATTTTGATGGAATGTAAGACTGTCTACTTCCTCCCGGACTATATAGTTGCCTTCCTGATCGAGAATAAATAGCGTGACATCTTTTACCTGAGTGGTCACGGCATCTACGTTCAGCATATTGTAGGTATAGGATAACTTTAGCCAACAGCCTGTGGGGCAATCGGATCGGTCATCGTCTACCCAGGAACATGCACTACAGAAAAGAGTACATAGGGCGAAGAGGATAGTAGCAGTTTTACTCATTGTTTTTCTATTTTGAGACTGTTTTATTCAAGGTCGGCATCTTGGTCACGGACAATCCACGGATATACTCCGAATTCTACGTCCAGGAATGCTTTGTTTTCATCCGGATCGGGTTTGGTGTCTGGGGTGCCGGGACCCAGGTTCTTGATGCTGGTGATGTTGACAGAGTAGATGTTGTTACGTACAATACCGAACTCCATGACGCCCATGACGGTGGGGTTGTTGTTGTCAAGATGTTTGATCCAGTAGTTGTAGAAAGTGGAGAAATTGCCTCCGTTCTTGGTGAAACGGGTAATCTGCTTGGCTGCCAGTTCTGCATCACTGGATTCTTCTGTCAAACCATCAATATTGGCATCGCCATATTTGCCTACAGCTGCCAGTGTGGTGTAGAACTTATAGTTGAAATAATACAGTGTGTTGAATACAAGCGGGTCTTCTACCGGATTACCGTTGTTACCGATGGTCTGTGAAGCTTCGGGGGTAAATGTACCTTTCAGCATGATACCGGTGGTGTACACCGTGTTCTGTGCCGGACGGAACATACAGTTTTCAAGACAGTACATGGAAACGTACTTTCCTGCATCGGCCAGGCCCGACCAGTTGCTGTCTGTCTGTTTTGACAGGTGGTTGGTGTAGAATGAACCGCCTGTGAAATTGGTAGTGGCTCCTGCTACGGTCTTGTCGAAGAAATAGGGGTCGATAAGGTAACCGTTGTTGTCGGCGATGTTACCGAAGTTTCCTGCTTCCACGCTGTAAGACGACGGAGCTGACGGAGTCTCAGGAGCGTTATCCAGTGTAGCGACATGGCGGAAGGTGTAGAACTTGTTTGCCAGGTTGATGAATTTGTAGTTGTTCAGACGGACTGTGGCGTAAGTCACTCCGGCAGGGTTCTTCAGCGTGTAGATTTCCTTGCTGTCATTTCTGACCATCAGTTTGGCAACGGCACGTTCCAGATTGATTCTGACCTGTGTTTTGGTGTCGCTTTCTTCGGGAGACTCCACGGTGATGTTCATATTGGCAGAGCCGCGGTTGGACATGATGAAACCGCTTCCGGGTACGCTGGTTATCATGCCGTTTCCATAGGTGGAGGCATCAATCTGTCCCAATAATGTGGATTCCTGACCTATTTCGAAGGTCTGTGAACCGTTGGCTACGGCAAGGATGTCATAGTTGCCCGGTTTTACTGTGATTTCCTTGTTGCAAGGATAAACAATGGTTTGTCCTTCTTTGCTGCTCTCTCCGCTGGAAGTGCCTGCACCCAGATCGCTTTGAGTTACATTGATGGTAGTAACCAGATTCTTGCTGGAAGAGTCAAACAGATAGAGGGTTACATTGCTCACCTTGTATTCTTCGGCGGTTCCGTCTTCGTAAACTCCGGAGTCTTCGGCGGAAGCGGCACGGCTGCCGTTGGAAGAGTTGGGAACTAGAAATGAAATCTCCATGTTTCCTCCTCTGGCTCCGGTAGCCGGATTGTCTCCGTTTCCTGAGGGAACATCTGCATCATTGATACATCCTGTCATTGCAGCTGCAAGAGCGAAGGATAATAATAATTTTTTGTTCATAATGTAAAAATGTTTTAGTTAAAAATGTGATTAGTAAATCTCATGTAATATCTTCAGGTTTTCACCTGCTTGGGGCAGTCCTGCTTCTTCCGCTTTGCGCAGCAGGTTCTCCGCTTCGGTATAGTTCCCGCTCAGCATTTGCATGATGCCTTGCAAAAGGGTCTTTTCGGGAGTCTCACCGGCTTTGTCCAGATAGAGTGAGGCGCCTTTGGTATCTCCCTGCGAGAGCAGGATGCAGGCTGCATTGAGATTGGCAACGGGGTGTTCCGGATTAAGCAGAACGGCCGTCATGAAAATCTTATTGTATTCCGGACTGCCGGCAGGATAGGTCCGGGCTATGCGGAACATCTCTTCAATACTCAGATTCTTGGGATTGCTTTGGAATACCTGCTTGGCCTGCTCTACCGTAAACGGACGTACCACATAGTGGATGGTGTAGTCTGAATGGCGGAGGCCGGGGAACCAATGTTGCAGGATGAAACGGAACTCTTCGGGATAACGTTTCCGTATTTTCCGTTCTTTCCCGTCGGGGCTGCTTTTGCTTTCTGCAATATGTAGCAGTTCCTCGCGATGGGTGATAACGGTGTCGGTCAGCAACTTGACAAATCCGTCCCAGTCTTCGGGGGTGTAATGGGTGGTGAACAATGTATCGTTGAAAGCATATTGGCTGCATACATAGTCCTTCAAGGTCCGGGTCCGTTCCCGCGCCAGACGCTCGTTGTTGGAGTAGGGGCCTTCGGGAGAGGCGTATCCATGGATGTCAATATGCGAAATGACTACATTGGTATCGTTTTTTATCAGGTCGATACTGCGCTTTATCTTTGCCAGTTCGGCCGGATTGTTTCTGTATTCGGGATAGATGGTTGTTTCGTTGAGCGGGAAGTCCAGATAGGCACGTCCGCTTTCTTCGCGCACTTTCCTTTCTTCCATCTGCGGAGTGATGAACGCTACGTGCGGATGGATATCGGGAAGGATGTTCAGGCGGGTCAGATAGGTGGAGTCTGTATGGCGGGGAACTCCGCATCCGCATTCTTTTTCGATGAGATGCAAGGAGGCATGCTTCATCCAATGGGTGAAGGGGATGCTGCGCAAGTAGTGTACGCTTTGTTTGCGGTCATTGCGGCGGCGTAACTCTTCATAGTCTTTTTCCTGTCTGCCGGTTTCACGCTGGAAGAAAATATGCTGTTTACGACCGTTCACATAGATGGCGGGAAGCTGGATGAAGTTGTCCAGGCTGTCGCTGAGCCGGGGAATCAGTATGACTGATTCGTTGGAGGGAATCTGCCTGGTAATGTCTACTTGCATGGACACTACCAGACTTTCTCCCATCCGGTAGAGCCGGGAGGAGGCGATGTAAATCGAACTGTCCCGTTCTGCCGGTTGCGCCGATGAGCAAAGCGCAGGAAAAATAAATGATATAAAATAGAATAAGTATTTCATGGCTCTTTAGTTAAATATGTAAACTATACTCAGAGATGCTTTGGAAGGGCCGAAATAGTGATAATGGCCTTTTTCCAGTAGCTCGGCACACACGTCGGGGCATTTATATTTCTTATAGTCGATATATTCATACCCTACACCGACGGAAACTTCTATATTCCAGTGGCGGTTGAGCATGATGTGATATCCGTAGCTTATGCCTCCACCTGTCAGCCAGCCTGCATACCGGTGCTCTTTCAGCCAGGGGAAGAGTCCGAAAGGCATCTTTTTCCCTCCTACGTTGAACTGCGCTCCGTTGAGATAGGCTCCCCAAAAACTGCCGTTGAATTTCTGGCAAGTCCAGTAGCGGTATTCAGGTTGTATGAGCCAATATTTGTTGACATATCCTTCCGTGCGTTTCCACGGGCGTATGCTGCCGGACAAATCGAATGTGGATTTGGGGCCGAAGGCATATTCCACACCGGCATTCAGCGCACCGTTGGCGGCGGAAAGCAGGTTGCTTTTGACAGCCATTTTCTGTGCGGAAACGGAAAGGGCGCTGCCGAGCAGAAGACAAGAAAGGACATACCGGGTTTTCATGTTTTATTGTATATTGGTTTGGTTGGATTCAAAGAATATTTTCAGGTTATAGGTGGCTTCTTCCGAGCCTTCGGCTTTGGCGGCTTTCAGCAGGCGGATGCCTTCGTAGGTGTTGTTGCACAACAGTTCGTAGGCTCCACGGCAGTTCTTGTAGGCAAGCGTTTCATGGGAAGCCATTTGCAGATAGCGGCCGGCTGCCTGTGTGTTGCCCCGTTCGATGGCGGCGGCAGCGGCGTTGAGGTTGGCAACGGGGCTTGCCGGATATATCTTGACACTGATGTCTATGATTTTGTAGAACTGTTCCGGAGTGTTCTTGTAGCTGATGGCCACGGTGTAAAGCTCGCGTAACGAAAGCATCTGCGGATTGATTTCGGCTATGACACGCGCTTCGTCCAGACTGAAGTTCAGCTCTTTCTGGTTGCGTTCATCGGTGGCATCGCTTTCGGGAGATACATAGCTTCCCTTGAAATACGGTTTGGCAGAGGGTGCGGGCGGAACAGGGGAAACAGAATGGTGTTCCGGAACAACGGGAGCAGAGGGGGAGGAGGCTGCCATAGGAGTCTCCCGGTTCCTGTCCCGTTGGGGAACGAAATGATCTGTTGCTGTTGCTATATGGGGTGCTGTGTCCGGAATGGGGATATTTTCGCTTTGTACTTTCTCTCCGCTGCCGTTGATGACTTCCTTCTTGAGGTTCAGGGTGGCGAACTGTATCCAGTCGGCTGCCGGAAGGGAAGCACGGTAGTGGATAGTCTGATCGCTGTCTGTCAGGAGGATAGCGGTAAATACGGGAGTTACATCTGCCTTGCCTTTTCGTTTGTTGAGCGCCAGGGTGCGGCGGTATAGCCGGTGTGCACGTTCTCCGTTCAGCAGGATTTGAGGGAGTTCTGCCGTGCGGGTTCCGTCTGTGAGGACAGGAGTGAGGCGGATATGGCTTTTGGTGTCCATTTGGGGAACATTGAGAGTCATTTTCATGAACACTGTGGCAGAGTCCTGTCCGAGAGTAACGGAGGGAGGCAGGATATCGAGTTTCAGGTTTTGTGCAGTGGCAAAGGTGCCGCATAATAAAAGACTGAATAGTATGTTTGTCTTGAGTTTCATGACTGATAGGGTATATTTGCTTTTATATTTATTGAATGAAATAAATGAATGATATGCCTAGCTGGGTAGGTCCGACATAGTTGGAGTGGGATTTCTCAATGAGTGCGTCTCCTTTGGCGGGACCGTATTTATCATAGGTGAGATGGGCGTATCCGACAGATATGCTTGCTTCAAGGCTCCAGAATGTGCTGAGCAGCCATTGGTGTCCATAGGTAACGCCGCAACCTATCAGATTACCCTGATAACGGTTGTTCTTGACCGTGGTGAAAGGAGTGGTTCCACCGAAATTGTATTGGGCGAAATGGGCTTGCACCCCGAAAAAACTTCCTATGAATGTTTCATTGAGCCACCAACGGTATTCGGGCTGGATCAGAATGTGCTTCATTTTTTTGTTTTCTCCCAGATTCCAGGGATTATAGTTGACACTCAGATTGAATGAATGGGTGTCATCACACCTTATTTCTCCTCCCAGGTTGAGAGTGCCGGTAAGGTCATAAAGAACATTGCTTTTTACAGCGATACTTTGAGCCGGGGCTATACGCGGAGTCATAACTGCCAGCATGATTGCTATTATAAATAAGTAAGAATGTCGCATTGTCAATATTTTTATTTTGTTTTTTTTCTGTTACTTTAGAAGTAACGGAAGGGGAGGAGGGAGGCGAAAAAACATGAAAACAGCAGTAAGATAAAGATTTAGTGGCTGTTAGAGAAGATAAAAGACCGGAAATGTGGCTTCACTCATATTGACAATCGGAGTATGGGTAGGGAGAGGTATATGCGGAATAAAAAAAATTTTAAAATAAAAACGAAAAAAAAGTGTAGAAATCTTGCATTGTATTTAAAGTTTGTATACTTTTGCTTCCAAAATCTGTTCCGTTACTTCTAAAGTAACAGTCTTGTAATTTGTTGTTTTATAATGTAATGTGAAGTTTTAAAATTGATTATATAGAAATATTAATGTGATTAATTATTACTTTATTTGCTCTGTCTAATTCATCGTTTTTAAAGCTTTTCAAGTAGGTTTCGGTCACCTTTGTGGAGGAGTGCCCCAGGGCATCACAAATCAATTGTTCCGAAAAGTGACAGTATTTAGCCAAAGTGGCCCAAGTGTGGCGGCTGGTGTAGGAACTGACGTTGAGTTTGATTCCGCAGTATACCGCCAGTTGTTTCAGGTCATAGTTCAGTTTCCGCAAGGCATGTTGGTATTCTGCATACTCTTCTTCGCTTTTCCGGTTTCCACTGAGAATGGGAAGCAGGTAGGGGGAGGCGGAGTCTGTATTTTGATACCGTTTGATAAGGTTCATGGCAGCGGGAGGAATCTCGACGGTGAGCAGGGCTCCTGTTTTGTGGCGGCGGTAGGAGATAACGGAATCTTGCAGGTCTGTTTTGCGCAGGTGTGCCAGATCCACAAAGGGCATTCCGCGTAACAGGAACATCAGGGTAATCCATGCCCGGCTCTCTTTCATGCTTTGCGGCAGGGGGCGTGGAAGGGAGGCACTTAATAATTTGCTCATGTCTTTGGCATCGAGGGCACGTTTGGTATTGGCTTTTACGCCGGTATATACGTGACGGAAAAGACGGGGCTTTTCTTCCGCCAGACCATCGTCCACGGCTTTGTTGTAGATGCTTCGCAAGGTACGCATATAAGTGGAGACAGTGTTCCAGGTACATCCCTTGTTGCGCAGGTGGTTCTCAAATTGTTTCAGGCGTGAACGTTCCATCTGGTTGAACCGGATGGCATCGGTCTTGCAGAAGAGCATGAAGGCGTTCAGGGTGCTTTGGTAGATGTGGGCGGTACTGAAACGCTCTTCTTCTTTTAGCGACCGGATAAGTTGTTTCATAAATAGGGTCAGGTTAGATTTCTTTTTCATTGTTTTTTTCGTTTTGAATGTTAGGTAATTCTGTTCCACAATACATTTCCTTTTAAAAGTTGGGTTTGCCCCCGTTTGTTCATCAGCTTTTTTTCTTTTTGTGATAGCTTGTGCTTTTTCTTCGCTTTTTGACGATTGGCGGAGGTCTTGTGAGTACGTCTTGTTGTTTTTTTCGTCTAACTGTAAATAATTTATATGAAAAGAATGAAAAATATCAGGCTAGGAACACTTGTCGCATGTATGTGCGTGTTATGGGGGTGCGAGAAACCCAATGTGAATATTGTGATGCCGCAGGAGGCGTCGAACCGGGTGCTGTTTGCAGGAGAACATTTGAAGAAAGCGCTGGAAGATGCGGGGTATTCGTCTGTTATGTTGTCGGATACTGCCGGTGTGGATAAAGATGAGGTATGCATCCGTCTGGAACAGGCTACTGATACAGCCGGACTGAAAAAGGAGGGGTTTACCATTTCTACCCGTGGAAACATGACTACGGTGACAGGAAACGACGGAAGCGGTGTGATTTACGGCTGTCGGGAATTGATAGATCATGTAGGGCAATACAAGGATTTGAAGTTTCCGGCACAGCTGACGGATGCTCCGGAAATGGTGCTTCGCGGAGGTTGTGTAGGGATTCAGAAAATGGAATACCTGCCTGGAAGAGGGGTGTATGAGTATCCTTATACGCCGGAGAGCTTCCCTTGGTTTTATGACAAGGAGCAATGGATAAAGTATCTGGATATGCTGGTGGAGAACCGCATGAATTCCTTGTATCTGTGGAACGGGCATCCGTTTGCTTCCTTGGTGAAGCTGGAAGAGTATCCTTTTGCCGTAGAGGTGGATGAGGAAACTTTCAAGAAAAATGAGGAAATGTTCTCGTTCCTGACTGCTGAAGCGGACAAACGCGGTATCTTTGTGATCCAGATGTTTTATAATATATTGTTAAGCAAGCCTTTTGCCGAGCATTACGGATTGAAAACACAGGATCGTAACCGTCCCATTACTCCGCTGATCAGTGATTATACACGTAAGTCGGTGGCCGCGTTTATAGAAAAATATCCCAATGTAGGTCTGCTGGTATGCTTGGGGGAAGCGATGGATACCTACGAGGATGATGTGGAATGGTTCACCAAAACCATTATTCCGGGAGTGAAGGACGGACTGAACGCATTGGGACGTACGGACGAACCGCCCATTTTGCTGCGTGCGCACGATACGGACTGCAAGATGGTGATGGATGCGGCACTGCCGTTATACAAGAACCTCTATACCATGCATAAATACAATGGTGAGTCACTGACTACTTACGAACCGCGCGGACCTTGGTCCAAGATACACTCGGACTTGAGTGCCTTGGGAAGTATTCATATCAGTAATGTGCATATTCTGGCAAACTTGGAACCGTGGCGTTGGGGATCTCCCGACTTTGTACAGAAGGCGGTGAATGCCATGCACAATGTACATGGAGCCAATGCCCTGCATCTGTATCCGCAGGCTTCTTATTGGGACTGGCCGTACACGGCGGACAAACTGGCGGATGGCAAACGGGAGTATCAGCTGGACCGTGACTGGATATGGTACAAGACGTGGGGACGCTATGCATGGAACTGTCATCGGGACCGTTCATCCGAAGTGGAATATTGGGACAAGCAGTTGGGCGATTTTTATGGTACGACTCCTGCCGAAGCCGGAGATATTCTGGAGGCATACGAGCAGAGTGGAGAGATTGCTCCGAAGTTGCTCCGTCGTTTCGGCATCACGGAAGGGAACCGGCAGACTTTGTTGCTGGGTATGTTTATGAGTCAGTTGGTGAATCCTTATAAATATACCATTTATCCGGGATTTTATGAGAGTTGCGGGCCGGAGGGCGAGAAGCTGATAGAATATGTGGAGAAGGAATGGAAAAAACAGCCGCATGTGGGCGAATTGCCGCTGGATATTGTGGCGCAGGTGGTGGAACACGGTGACAAGGCGGTGGCGGCCATTGACAAGGCTGCCGCAGCGGTGACTCGTAATAAAGAGGAGTTCGGACGTTTGCGGAATGACATGCATTGCTATCGTGAATTTGCTTATGCCTTTAACCTGAAAGTGAAAGCTGCTCAGCGTGTCTTGAACTACCAGTGGGGAAAGGAACTGAATGAACTGGATGCCGCTATTCCATTGATGGAACAAAGTCTGGATCATTACCGCAAGCTGGTGGCATTGACGGATAGTACTTATTATTATGCCAACAGTATGCAGACCGCGCAACGCCGTATTCCTATCGGTGGTGACGGTGGCAAGAACAAGACCTGGAAAGAGATGCTGGTGCATTATGAAAATGAGCTGGCTAATTTCAAGGCGAACTTGCAGTTGCTGAAAGATAGGGCGGCAGGTAAGGTGACGGAAAGTGCAGCTGAGATAAAACCTTTGTCCGCCGCAAATGTGAAGATCCTGAACGGACTGGCTCCGGTGAAACTGGCGACGGGGGCAAGCCTGTTCTCCAATGTACCGGGCAAGGTGGATGCGCTGGCCGCCGAGCTGGAAGGGCTGACTGCTTATAGAATGAACGGGGATGTGCAGCGCAAGGAAGGTACGACAATAGAGTTTGAAGCGGCTGCTCCGGTGAGTTTGTTGGTAGGTTATTTCCGTGATGACCAGAAGAAGTATGCGAAAGCCCCGAAACTGGAAACGGACGCTTCTGCCAATGATTACGGTCAGGCGGAACCGAAACTGACCAATGCCATACGCATAGCGGGTATGCCGCTGGCGAATGTACATGCTTATCATTTTGAGGCCGGAAAGCATACCTTGTTGCTGCCGAAAGGATATACGATGGTGCTGGGATTTACGGACGCGCAGGTAACTCCGCGTAATGCGGGACTGGCCGGTGCGGAGGAAACGATGGACTGGATGTTCTATTAAAAAGATTATAGGGATAGGGTAGCCACTTTGTCTATGATAAAGCTTTTTATCCTATCCCAATCTATTGCAACAAGCATTTCGGGCATGAATTGTTCTTCAGCATCTTCAAAATAAGTTAAACTCATCAAAGCGCGGAATTGGGAATTATCGGGATATTTATCAGCATAGAATTTTAGAATGTTTTCCAGTGAATAGTGTTGCAGTAGGAAATAAATATCTATAAAGTCTTTTTTGGTTCCCCGTCCCTCTATTGCATTTATTTTCATTGCTGCAATATCTCTGGGGGAGGCTAGTCTTATACCATTTTCTTCAATAGCAGGATCCAGCCAATTATATCTGTAATTGACAAAATCTATTTTAATATCATCAAGTATGTATATCTTGATGTTTTTAGACTCTTTGATAACAGATAATTTCCCTATGTTGATCAGTACTTCTTTTATAGTTTCATTATCTTCCTCTATATTCCCGAAAAAATCTAAATCAATTGAAATACGATGGCCGTATTGAAGTGCTAAAGCTGTTCCACCTACTAATCTGGCTTTTGAAAGAAATTCTTCATTGGTCAGCTTTTTTAGCAATTCCAAAGTGTGGGAGTTGACTGTTTGATATGATAACATCTGTATTGTTCTTTAGAGGTGTTTGAAATACAGCAAATATAAGACAATGCTTTTTTGTCCAATGTGCGTAATGATTGGCAAATAGAAACGATTCTATCCAATCCATAATATGATAATATAAGTTGCCAGTCTTTTAAATTGCCATATTCCAGTACACGTTGGATAATTTGTGCCGGGCAGGTATCTAAATTAACTTTATTTACGTCCATATCCCAAAATAAATGTCGGGATAATAGAGAAATATATTCTTTTTGTGACATTACATTCATAATAACTTTAATTTTTTGTTGGTTTCTTGCTCTAATATTTCATAACCAATTTCTTTTTGACAAAAATAGCTGTTTTGCTTCGGAATATCAAATATTACGGCTTAATTTTGTATGCTCAATCCTAGTACATTTTACTTTCTTATCCGTCTTGCTTGTATATAAAAGGTGATTATGAAAAAAGATCTTAATATTAGCATTTTCTTTGTTCACGTTGGGAACATACGCCCAACGTGAAGTTCCGCAATCGCGCATGGAGCAGATTTATGAGGAAGCCAAGACTCCTTATAAATATGGGCTGGCTGTAGCTCCTGCCGACAACAAGCATAAAATAGACTGCCCTACCGTGTTCCGCGAAGGGGATAAGTGGTATATGACCTACGTGGTTTATAATGGTAAGAGCGGACTGGACGGGCGTGGATACGAGACATGGATAGCCGAAAGTGATAATCTGTTGGAATGGCGTACATTGGGACGTGTCTTGTCTTATCGTGACGGATTCTGGGATTGCAACCAGCGTGGTGGTTTCCCTGCATTGCCGGATATGGAGTGGGGAGGAAGCTATGCCCTGCAGACGTATAAAGGCAAGCATTGGATGACTTATCTGGGTGGGGAAGGGACCGGATATGAATCGGTGAACAAGCCGCTGTATATCGGTTTGGCCTGGACAGACCGGCCTTTGGGTTCCGCCCATGAGTGGCAGGCACAGGACAAGCCTGTGATGAGTATCCATGATAAAGACGCGCAATGGTGGGAAAAACTGACCCAGTACAAAAGTGTGGTCTATTGGGATAAGGAGAAAACACTGGGCGCTCCTTTCGTCATGTTCTATAACGCGGCAGGACGGCATCCGGAAACGGATTTGAAAGCGGAACGGGTGGGTATCGCCTTGTCAAAGGATATGAAGAAGTGGAAACGATATCCGGGCAATCCGGTCTTTGCACACGAAGCGGACGGAACCATCACGGGGGATGCGCATATCCAGAAAATGGGCGATGTGTATGTCATGTTCTACTTCTCGGCTTTTGAACCGAGCCGCAAATACAAGGCATTCAATACATTTGCTGCCAGTTATGACTTGGTGCACTGGACCGATTGGAAAGGAGCGGATTTGATTATCCCTTCCAAAGACTATGATGAATTGTTCGCTCATAAAAGTTATGTGGTGAAACACAATGGGGTGGTGTATCATTTTTATTGTGCCGTGAATGACGCGGAACAACGTGGTATAGCCATTGCTACCAGCAAGCCGATGGGACGTTCGCAAGTGCATTTCCCGGAACGGGAGGTGAAGAACCGCCGGATGGTGATGGAACTGGATAAAGGATGGAAAACATGGCTTTGTGATAAAAGTGCATACGGGCATACGGACAATGCCCCTACAGTGGTAGATATTCCTCATAACTGGGACGATTATTACGGTTACCGCCAACTGACTCATGGCAATCTTCACGGTACTGCCATGTACGAAAAGATATTCATGCTGGATAATTCTCAATTTCCAATTTCCGATTCTTCATTCGGAAAACGTTATTTCCTTCGTTTTGAGGGAGTGGGAACGTATGCCACTGTTACATTGAATGGAAAGGATTTCGGCCGTCATCCCGTAGGACGTACTACGTTGACGCTGGATGTGACGGAGGCGTTGAAGCCGGGAGAGAACAGACTGGTGGTGAAAGCGGAGCATCCTGAAATGATAGCCGATATGCCTTGGGTATGCGGTGGTTGTTCTTCGGAATGGGGATTCAGTGAAGGTTCCCAGCCTTTGGGCATTTTCCGTCCCGTGGTGCTGGAGGCTACGGATGAAATACGCATCGAACCTTTCGGAGTGCATATCTGGAATGATGATAAGGCGGGAACTGTCTTTGTAGAAACGGAGGTGAAAAATTACGGGAAGACTGCCGAAACGGTGGAAGTGGTTAATAAATTCAGTAATGCGGATGGCAAGCAGGTGTTCCGCCTGACGGAGAAGGTGACTTTGCAGCCGGGTGAAAGGAAAGTGGTGAAGCAACAATCGCCGGTGCAGAATCCTGTCTTATGGAGTACGGAGAATCCTTATTTGTATAAACTGGCCAGTATGATAAAGCGTGGCAAGAGTACGACGGATGAGATTAGTACGCCCTTTGGTATCCGTACCGTCAGTTGGCCGGTGAAACGGAAGGATGGTGACGGACGGTTCTATCTGAACGGACAGCCTGTCTTTATCAATGGGGTATGTGAATATGAACACCAGTTCGGACAAAGCCATGCTTTCAGCCGTGAACAGGTGGCAGCCCGTGTGAAACAGATCCGTGCGGCGGGCTTCAACGCTTTCCGTGACGCTCACCAGTCCCATCACCTGGATTATCAGAAATATTGGGATAAGGAAGGTATGTTGTGGTGGACTCAGTTCTCGGCCCACGTGTGGTATGATACTCCGGAATTTCGTGAGAATTTCAAAAACTTACTTCGCCAATGGGTGAAGGAACGCCGCAACTCGCCTAGTGTGGTGATGTGGGGATTGCAGAACGAAAGCACGCTGCCTAAGGAGTTTGCCGAGGAGTGTAGTGAGATTATCCGTGAAATGGATCCTACGGCGCGTACCATGCGTGTGATTACTACGTGTAACGGTGGTGATGGAACAGATTGGAATGTTATTCAGAACTGGAGTGGAACCTATGGTGGTGATGTGAATAAGTATGGCCGTGAATTGTCACAGAAGAATCAGTTGTTGAACGGTGAATATGGGGCATGGCGCAGCATCGGACTGCATACGGAACCGGCAGCTTTTGATGCGAACGGCGTATGGAGCGAGGAACGTATGTGCCGGCTGATGGAAACCAAGATCCGATTGGCGGAACAGGCAAAGGACAGTGTGTGCGGACAATTCCAATGGATATTCAGCAGTCATGATAATCCGGGACGCCGCCAGCCGGATGAAGCGTATCGCCGGATAGATAAGGTGGGACCGTTTAATTATAAAGGACTGGTTACTCCGTGGGAAGAACCGCTGGATGTATATTATATGTATCGTGCCAACTATGTGCCGGCTTCCGAAGATCCGATGGTCTATCTGGCATCCCACACGTGGGAAGACCGTTTTGCAACAGGCCGCAGACGGGCTACCATTGAGGCGTACAGTAATTGTGACAGTGTGTTGCTGTACAATGATGCGGTGGATGCTGAATACTTGGGACGGAAACTGAATCATGGGGTAGGTACTCATTTTATGTGGGAGAACCGCGACATCCGTTACAATGTGATTCGTGCCGTGGGATACTTTAAAGGAAAACCGGCAGCGGAAGATGTATTGGTGCTGGACGGTTTGGAAAAAGCGCCTCATTTTGAGGCTCTTTACCGTGGTTCTGTTATAGTGCCTGTTGCTGCCGACCGGTTGAACGGAACTGATTTGTTGAAAGGAGCTGAGGGATATACGTATCTTTATCGTTTGAATTGCGGGGGAGATACTTATACGGATACGTATGGTCAGGTCTGGGCGCAGGATAACAGCCGTTATTCTCATTCGTGGGCGGAATCGTTTATCCATCCGTCGGACAGTGTGCAGTTATTGAGCCCTTATCAGGCGAGCCAGCGTACCACGAATGATCCCATTCATGGCACTAGGGATTGGGAGCTGTTCCAGACTTTCCGTTTCGGACGCCATAAACTGAATTTCCGCTTTCCCGTTCCGGATGGCGAGTATCGTGTGGAACTTTATTTTACAGAGCCCTGGCATGGTACGGGAGGCGGCGTACAGACGGATTGTGAAGGCTTGCGTATTTTTGATGTAGCGGTAAATGATAAAGTGCTTCTGAATGACTTGGATGTATGGGCTGAAGCGGGGCATGACGGTGCTTGCAAAAAGGTGGTGAATGCTGTTGTGAAAGGTGGGGTCTTGAAGATTGATTTTCCGGAGGTGAAAGCGGGGCAAGCTCTGATTTGTGGCATTGCGATAGCTTCGGCCGCTTCTGTGGAGCCTGTTGCTAATCAAGGGGCTGATGACCGGAATGTAAGTTTCAGCTGGGCTGCCCAAGATCAGGATGTGATGGAAAAGACTCCCAAAGAATTATTGCCTGAAGATAAAAATGCCCGTGCCAATGTGACTTATCAAGCCGAGGACGCTATGTTGAAAGGCAAGTTTATAAAGAAAGAGGTCAAGAAACAAACCGGTGTCTTCTTTGGTAAAGGTGAGAAAAGCAGTATTACCTGGAATATCTCTACCGGTCTGGCACAGGTCTATGCCCTTCGTTTTAAATACATGAACGCTACGGGGAAGCCTATGAAGGTGCGTATGCAGTTCATCGACTCCAAAGGGGTGGTACTGAAGGAGGATCATCTGACTTTTGCCGAAACTCCCGGAAAGTGGCGTATGCTGAGTACAACGACGGGTACGTATATCAATGCCGGCTATTATAAGGTGGTGCTTTCCGCTCCGGATATGGAGGGGCTGGCACTGGATGCGCTGGATGTGCAATAGGAGGAATGGTTTCTGCAAATAGTAAGGGGAAAGTTTCAGCATTTGGCATTTTTTACATATCTTTGTGCTCTGAAACTAACCTCTTAAAAATATGTTAATTGATTTACTGCATTCTTCTTATTTCTCGCTCTTCCTTATTGTAGCGTTGGGTTTTATGCTAGGGAGGATTAAGATAAAGGGTTTGTCGCTGGATGTGTCGGCCGTTATCTTCATTGCCTTGCTTTTCGGACATTTCGGTGTGATCATTCCTAAAGAATTGGGGAACTTCGGTCTGGTGCTTTTTATCTTTACCATCGGTATTCAGGCCGGTCCCGGATTTTTCGATTCTTTCAGAAGTAAAGGAAAGACACTGATTCTTATCACTATGCTTATTATTTGCTCTGCCTGTCTGACGGCGGTAGGACTGAAGTATGCTTTTGACATTGATACGCCTAGTGTGGTGGGATTGATAGCAGGGGCATTGACCAGTACGCCCGGTCTGGCGGTAGCTATAGACAGTACAAATTCACCGTTGGCTTCCATTGCATACGGTATTGCTTACCCGTTTGGAGTGATAGGGGTGATTTTGTTTGTGAAGCTGTTACCCAAGATTATGCGGGTGGATCTGGATAAAGAAGCGCGCAGGTTGGAACTGGAACGGCGCAGCGGTTTTCCGGAACTGACAACTTGCATTTTCAGAGTAACCAATCAAGCGGTATTCGGACGTACTTTGGCGCAAATAAATGCGCGTGCCATGACGGGGGCCGTCATTTCACGGGTAAAGCATGAGGATTCTATATTGATGCCTAAAGCGAATACCATGTTGCTGGAAGGGGACTATGTGCAGGCGGTGGGAAGTGAGGAAGCGCTGAATCAGTTTGCCGTATTGGTTGGAGAACGGGAGGAAGGTGAATTGCCTCTGGATCAGACACAGGAGATTGAATCTTTATTGCTGACAAAGAAAGATATGATAAACAAGCAATTGGGGGATCTGAATTTACAACGTAACTTTGGTTGTACGGTAACCCGTATCCGTCGAAGCGGCATAGACTTGTCACCTTCTCCGGATTTGGCCTTGAAATTCGGTGATAAGCTGATGGTGGTCGGTGAACGGGAAGGACTCAGAGGCGTTGCCCGTTTGTTGGGGAATAATGCCAAACAGTTGTCTGATACTGATTTCTTCCCGATAGCTATGGGGATTGTATTAGGTGTATTGTTCGGCAAAATAAATATTTCATTTTCAGACAGCGTTTCCTTTTCACCCGGATTGACCGGAGGAGTGCTGATGGTGGCATTGCTGCTGAGTGCCGTGGGAAAGACAGGACCTATATTGTGGTCTATGTCCGGTCCTGCCAATCAGTTGTTACGTCAGTTGGGCTTATTGCTGTTTTTGGCTGAGGTCGGTACTTCTGCCGGTAAGAATCTGGTGGCTACTTTTCAGGAGAGCGGATTGTTATTGTTCGGAGTGGGGGCGGCCATTACTGTCGTGCCTATGCTGGTTGCCGTTGTGGTTGGCAGGTTGGTCTTTAAAATCAGTTTGTTGGATTTGCTGGGCACCATCACCGGTGGTATGACCAGTACGCCCGGTCTTGCGGCAGCCGATTCCATGGTAGATAGTAATATTCCGAGTGTTGCATATGCTACGGTGTATCCGATTGCAATGGTGTTCCTTATTTTGTTTATACAAGTGATCGCTTCGGCGGTTTATTGATATATCAAACAGCCAGGTGGGTATGTGCCAAAGGTAGTAAATACTTTTGGCACATTTTTTATTTGGATGAATATTGTATTTTTATTTATCGATATGAGGAGAAAAAAATATTCATTTTGTTTCTTTTATAGAATTTAATTTATATATTTGTCACAGCCTTAATATAATACGGAGAAAGATTAGGCTTATTCAGTGACAGAATGACGATTGGAATATGGTATGAATAAGCTGAACTCATATATGGTATTTATAAATATACTCAATTTTATGAGGAATAAAGACACACACTCTCGAATTACAGACAAATGCAGATGTTTGTTTGTAGTTGCCTATTCGGCAATGTCTATTACAGGATTGAGCTCCGTGCTCGCAGTGGAAAACCATGCACTATCTTCTCCGGTTTCAGATCGTGTGGAAAGCGTACAGCAGAAAAAACATGTTTCAGGTAATGTGCAGGATGCTAACGGAATGCCTTTAATCGGGGCGTCCGTAATCATCAAAGGAACCAATACCGGTATGATTACCGATATTGAAGGTAATTTCGCTCTTGATGCTAAACAGGGTGATATTATCGTAATCAGTTACATCGGTATGAAATCGGCGGAGGTGAAAGTGCCTGCTAACGGGCAAATAAGAGTGATGCTGAAAGAGGATTCGCAGTTGATGGATGAAGTGGTAGTGACCGGTTATGGTGATTTTAAGAAGGCTACTTATACGGGGTCTGCTTCTGTTTTGAATACGGATAAATTGGAGTCATTGCCTGTTGTGTCTGTAGCACAGATGATGGAGGCTAATATTCCGGGGTTAAGTTCAGTAGCCAGTTCTTCCCAGCCGGGTTCTAAAGCTACAGTGCGGGTGCGTGGAATTGCTTCTATGAATGCTTCTACAGAACCTCTTTATGTATTGGACGGCGTGCCGGTAGCGTCTAGGGATATGAGTGGTCTAAGTGCCAATGCCAGTGCGGGAGGACTTGGTTTGATTGAGACATTAAATCCTGCGGATATTGAAAGTATAACCGTATTGAAAGATGCCGCTTCTGCTTCATTATATGGAGCAAAAGGATCTAACGGTGTAATCCTTATTACTACTAAAAAAGGGAAGGAAGGTAAAATGAGGGTGAGTATGCAGGCTACTTACGGTATTACGGATATTGCTTACAATTATCGTCCGATAATGGGGGGTGAAGAGCGTAGGGAGTTGATTTATGAAGGATTTGTTAATTATCGTTTGAATCAGGGGGATTCGGAAGCCGAGGCAAAGGCTTATGCGGATGGACAAATTGACAATTATGCTGCACGCCCGGCCAACGGATATGCTGATTGGGAAGATGCTTTATTGAAAAAAGGACATCAGCAGGACTATAGTTTGTCTGTAAGCGGAGGTAATGAAAAATCGAATTTTATTGGTACGTTAGGATACACCAATCAGACAGGTATAAGCATAAATTCAGGAATGGAACGTTTTACCGGTCGTATTGATGCAAACAGTAAATGGAATAAATTTGAGTATGGAATGAATGCTACCTTTTCATGGACTCGTAATAAACATACGCCGGAGGGACAGTATTATGCCAGTGCGCTTTATTCTTCAAAATATCAATTGACCCCTTCCATACCTATTTATAATGAGGATGGCAGTTATCATACGGGTTTCCAGAATAATGGAGGTATTAACCCGCTGTATGAGAATTCTGTAGATTCAAATTATGCACGTCTGGCACGTACAATGGCATCCGCCAAGGCTGCCTATCATATCTTGGACGGGTTGAAGTTATCTACTGTCTTTACAGTAGACTATTCTTTAAATAAAGACTTTTTCTTTTACTCGCCTGACGGTAAGGATGGGGAAGCTACACAGGGATCCGGACAGATGATGATGATTGAGAGAATGAGTTATACTTCACAAACGAATCTGGCATATAATAAAACGTTTGGCAAACATAACATTAATGCGGTTTTAGCGTATGAGGTTATGAAATACGATTATGAGGATATGTATGGTGAGAAACAGGTTTACGGGCAAACACTTAATCCGTCGTTGGATAATGGCGCCAAACCTGCTGATCTTACTAATACGAGGCAGGAAGATGCTATGGTGTCGTATGTAGGAAGCTTGAATTATGGATATAATGATAAATATTATGCAGGTTTCAGTTTCCGTCGTGATGGCTCTTCCCGATTGGCGCCTGATACCCGTTGGGGGAACTTTTGGGCTGTTTCCGCTTCATGGAGACTCTCTCAGGAAAACTTCATGAAACCGTGGGAGAATGTGGTGTCGGATATGAAATTAAGAGCATCGTATGGTGTGAACGGTAATCTGCCGACCGGTTATTATGGTTATCATGGAACTTATACTACCGGAGCATTTTATAATGGAAAACCTGCTCCGTGGGAAGATGCTATTGCTAATCCTGATTTGACTTGGGAAAAGAACTATGCATTGAATCTAGGGGTTGATTTAAGTCTGTTCAGACGGGTTAATTTGACTTTCGATTGGTATACCAGAACGACTAAGGATTTATTGATGAGTAAGCAATTGAATTCTATCAGTGGTTTTGGCAGTATTCTTACGAATGTGGGCGAAATGAAGAATACCGGTTTTGAAATAGAGGTACGTTCAAGTAATATTCAAACCAAAGATTTTAGTTGGACAACTTCTTTAAACTTGTCACATAATAAAAATAAGATTGTAAAACTGGCGGATCTTCCGGAATTTATAGATGGAAATTATATCAGAAAGGAAGGTTGTTCGTATGCGACAATTTATTTGAGAGAGTATGCCGGAGTGGATCCTAATGACGGACGCCCGATGTATTATGACAATAAAGAAGACGAAAATGGCAATAGAAGCAGGAATATTGTGTATGACCCCAATGATGCCGACCGTGTGGAGTTGAAAGATATATATCCTAAATTGACCGGTGGATTGATGAATACGTTTAATTATAAGTTTATTGATTTATCTTTTAATTTGTCGTTTCATTTAGGTGGATATTCTTACGATGGTGCCATGTATGCTTTGCAGGATGACGGTTATACGGCACAATACAATAAGAGTACAGAGTTACGCCGCCGTTGGAAACAGCCGGGAGATATAACAGATGTTCCCCGATATGTGTATGGACAAGAGTATGGTGGCTGGTGGAACTCGTCACGTGGTGTTCATAGCACAGATCATTTGCGCTTGAAAAGTTTGATTGTTGGCGTTTCTGCTCCTCAGTCTTGGTTGAGAACCATAGGTATTAATTCTGCCCGTATTTATTTTTCGGGTACCAACTTGTTGACGTGGGCTGCATACGATCAATATGATCCGGAGTTGAATGGAATTGTAAGTTATTTTACTCCTCCTCTTAAAACATTCGCATTTGGACTTGAACTTAAATTCTAATCAATTAACACCGAACTGTTTATGAAAAAAAATATAATTATATTAGGCTTGATTTCTTTATTGGCCGTATCGTGCGGGGATGATTTTTTAACTACTCATCCTGGTGATAGCGTTTCTACGGATTTGGCACTGAGTACAGAGCAGGATATAGATAATGCTGTGAATGGATTGTATGATTTGATGTCCAGCTATGGCTATTATGGCGGAACCATGTTTTTTTATGGGGATATGAAAGGGGATGATATGCAGAGTTCTTATAATAGCGGGAGAACTTGTAACCGGTGTTACTTATATGATCATCGCTCTACAAGCTTAAATGCCGGATATTTATGGGGACGTCCTTTTTATATTATCCGTAATGCATGGAATGTGATCAATGCGATTGATGATGGAAAAGTGCAAGGTTCAGAGCAAAGATTAAAGGAATTGAAAGGTGAGGCGATGACTATCATGGCACTTTGCCAGTTTGACTTGACCCGTTGTTTCGGTTATCCTTATACTAAGGATAAAGGGGCCGGTTGGGGAGCTCCAATTGTAGATCATGCAATTACATTAGATGAAAATCCGCCACGCAGCACTGTTGCAAAGGATTATGAGTTCATAATCAGTACATTGGAGGAGGCTATACCTTTAATGAGTACTTCTAAAAATAACAGCCGGATGAATGCGTATGCTGCAAGAGCATTGCTGTCTCGTATTTATCTGTATCATGATGATAACGAGAAAGCGTTTCAAATGGCAAGCAACTTGATTGAAGAAGTGGAAGGAAATGGAATGTACCGTCTTTATACACGTGATGAATATGTTCCGGCATGGGATTTGAAAAATACGTTTGGTACGGAATCATTATTTGAAATTGCTAATAGTACAGATGATAATGGAGGACGAAGTTCATTGGCATATCTGATGCATTGGAATGGGTATCGTGAGATTTTTGCCACTCAGAAATTTGTGGATGAGTTATTGAGTGACCCGGAGGATATTCGCTGTCTGTTGCTGGAAAAGAATGTTTATAATAAAAATGATGTATGGTGGTTGAAGAAATGGCCGGGAACAGATGCTACGACTCCATCTTTTGAAAATAATTATGTTATTTTCCGTTTGTCTGAAGTCTATTTGAATGCGGCGGAAGCCGGAGTGAAAATAGGTGGGGCATCTGCCGTAAAAGGTTTGAATTATCTGAATGCAATTGTGCAGCGTGCTAATCCTGCAAAGGAAGTAACGGCGGCTGAATATACATTGGATAGGGTGTTGGAAGAAAGAAGTAAAGAATTGATAGGTGAGGGGCATCGTTTCTTTGATATGTTGAGAAATGGAAAGACCATTGTTCGTAAGGGAGGATATCATTTACCGGGTATCGTGGAGGAAATAGACTGGGATTATTATAAATGTGTTTTACCGATTCCAACAGACCAGTTTACATTTAGTCCTGATATGGAGCAGAATCCGGGATATACTAAAAATTAATTTTAAATAATTATTAAATGAGAGGGTGTGGTATCACACCCTTTTTTTGTGTGGACAAATTCTACATTCATGTGGATTTATTCTACAATTTTACAGACGTTCTGTTTTCTTATTTAGTTAATATACAGTGATTTGACGGATGCTTCTTGTTGTTGGCATATCTTTTGACCGGAACATGATAAATTATTATATAATTATATAAATATAAATCATGAATAAATCTAGGTATGTTTTTTTTATTTTGGCTTGTTTATTCGGTTTGTACGTGCAAGCTCAAAATAGAACAGTGAAAGGACGCGTTCTCTCAGCGGAGGATAAAGAACCATTAATTGGAGCTACTGTCAAAATACCCGGTACATCTATCGGTGTGGTGACAGATATAGATGGCAATTTCTCTCTGGAAGTTCCCGACAAAGACAAAACATTAGTGATTGAGTTTTTAGGTATGAGTACACTAACGGCGAAGATACCTGCCAATGGGGTGCTGAATGTATCTTTGCATCCGGATACACAACGATTGGATGAGGTTGTGGTGACAGGCTATGGTAATTTTTCCAAATCTTCATTTACCGGTTCGGCAAATACATTACGGGGGGACTTGTTGAAGAACGTTCCGGTTGTATCGGTAGAACAGAAGTTGCAGGGTATGACTCCGGGCGTATCCATTTCGGGAAATTCCGGTCAGCCGGGTGCTAATCAAAGTATACGTATCCGCGGTATGGGGTCATTCAATGCATCGAAAGAACCTTTGTTTGTCATTGACGGAGTACCGGTGACTTCCGGAAGCTTGAGTGGTGGCTCGGCAGATGCCGCTTACATGAATAATTCTAAAACGAATATAATGAGTACGCTGAACCCTTCGGATATTGAAAATATAACAGTCATAAAAGATGCGGCAGCGGCTTCTTTATATGGTTCACGTGCGGCAAACGGTGTGATTCTGATAACCACTAAAAAAGGTACAAAAGGACGTGCTAAGGCTACATTAAAAATGGATGGAGGCTTTTCTAATGCTGCTGTGGAATTCCGTCCGACGTTGAATGGGGAGCAGCGTAGAGAGCTAATTTATGAAGGTTTGATGAACTTTCAACAAGATGAAATAGCCAAGAATCCGGAGGCGGGATTGGCGTCGCCCACCGAGTATGCCGATTTACATATCAATGATTATGCCTCCATTCCGGAACTGGGATATACTGACTGGAGGAAGGAATTAATGCGTACGGCACATCATCAAAGTTATGAAGCGTCCGTATCGGGAGGCAATGACAAGACTACGTTCTATTCTTCATTGGGTTTTAACCGTCAGGAGGGTTTGGTGGAAAATTCTAATCTGGACAGATATACAGCTCGTTTGAATGTAACCCAGAAGGTAGGTTCCCGTGGGGAAGTGGGCGCCAATGTGATGTTCTCTCAATTGAATCAGGAAATGAATGAGGAGCGTGGATCATCTATTAATCCTTTCCTTTGTGTGGCTTTGAACACCACTCCGTCTTTTCCGGTACGTGACGCTGAAGGGAATTATGTAGGATCATATCCCAGTAGCAATGTGAATCCGTTGCGTGATATCCGTACAGATTATAACCGTACCCGCATGACACGTATGTTTTCTACAGGCTATGCTTCGATAGATATTATCAAAGGGTTGAAATTGAAAGAAACGCTTAGCTATGATTATAATATTCAGAAAGATTCCCGTTATTGGAATCCGTTGAGTGGAGCCGGAGCTAAAAGTGGTAGTGATGCACAGACGGCAAAGGGATTTATAGAATATAGTAAATTGATTTCTTCCACTTCATTGGGATATAATACGACTATAGCACAATTACACCATGTGGATGCGTTGGTAGCTTATGAAATTGAAAATTATCAGACAGACAAAGCAATGGGGGATAAATCCAAACTTCCTTCAGATTATTTGGTGGAACCGGATAATGCAGCATCATTGAACAGCTTTGTGTCTTCTACTCAGGATTCAAGAATGATTTCTTATGTATCCCGTATCAACTATGATTATGATGACCGTTACTATATTGCCGGTAGCTTCCGTCGTGACGGCAGTTCACGCCTGTCACCCGAGAACCGTTGGGGAAATTTTTGGTCTGTATCCGGTATGTGGAATGTAGGTGCGGAAAAATTTATGCAATCTATAAAGAGTGTGCTGAGTGATTTAAAGATACGTGCCTCGTATGGTGTGAATGGTAATCAGCCGGGTGCTCTTTACGGATATATGGGACTTTATTCCTACGGGCAGAATTATATGGGAGGTGGTGGATCTTATGAATCGGCATTACCGAACCCGAACCTTAAATGGGAAAAGAACTATAACTTGAATTTGGGACTCGACCTGGCATTTATCAATCGTATTTTTGTCAGCTTGGAATATTATAATCGCGATACGAAAGATTTGCTTTACAATCGTCCTATCAGTAGCACTACCGGTTTCCAAAATTATTTGGGGAACTTGGGACAACTGAATAATAGAGGTTGGGAACTGGAACTGCGTACCATAAACTTTGCCGGTAACAACTTTAATTGGACTTCTGTTTTGAATATGACCCACAATAAAAATAAGATTGTATCATTGGATGGTAAATTGGACCAGTCTATCGAGGGAAGCTGGTTTATCCATAAAGTGGGGTTGCCGTATTCTACCTTCTATGTGAAAGAATATGCGGGGGTTGATCCTCAGACAGGAAAAGCTTTGTACTATATGAATACACAGGATGCAAATGGCAATTATGACAGAACAGTGACTACTGACGCTTCTGCAGCACAGGCAATTCCTTATAAGTCTGTGGATCCGAAGATTTCAGGAGGTTTTACCAATATCGTGAATTACAAATGGTTTGATCTGGCATTGACATTGACTTATTCTTTAGGAGGATATTCTTTTGACAAAACCGGAACTTATAATGAAACCGACGGTGCAAAAGAGCAGAACTATAACTTGCCCATTTATGAATTGGATCGTTGGCAAAAGCCGGGTGATGTGACGGATGTACCCCGATTTGTACTTGGCCAGGCGGCAGGACCGCAGAATTCATCCCGTTATGTACATAGCACGGATCATTTACGTGTAAAGAACTTGACTTTGGGCTTTACATTGCCGGATCAGTGGCTGACCAAACTGGGTGTCAGTAAAGCAAGATTGTACTTCTCAGGCAGTAACTTGTTGACGTGGGCAAAGTGGGACCAGTATGATCCGGAAGTACCTGTTTCCGGTGAAGTATTTTGTGAAACACCTCCTATGCGTACTTACAGTTTTGGAATAGAAGTCTCATTTTAATGAATCTCCTTTAAATTAGAACGAAATGAAAAAAATATATTTATCGATTGTTGCGGCTGTATCATTGATGTTTGTTTCGTGTACTGCTGATTGGCTGAATACAGATCCTTCTACGGCAGTTCCCAGTGATGATGCCATTAAAAATATAGATGATGCACAGGTGGCATTGAATGGTATATACCGATTAGCATCCGCACATAGTTATTATGGTGATAATTATCTTTATTATGCTGATTGTCGTGGAGAAGATGTGCAGGCACGTATTAATAAAGGAGCAGGCCGCAGGGTTTCGCCTTACTATTTCTTTGATGTTACGGCGGATGATAATTTTAATATAACCCTTGTCTGGAACCAACCCTATAAAGTGATCCATCAGGCTAACAGTCTGATAGAAAAGTTGGATGCCGGAAATGCGGGGAATGCCAGGCCGGAAGAAGTGGCACGGATTAAATCGGAGGCACTGGCAATGAGAGGACTGGCTTTATTTGATCTGACCCGTTTGTTCGGTATGCCTTATACTTTGGATAATGGGGCTTCTTTAGGAGTTCCTATTGAGATTCAGACTACCTTGGAAGATCATGCTCCGGAACGTAACACAGTGGCACAATGTTACGAACAAGTGCTAAAGGACTTGAACGATGCGTTGGGAGGACTGACAAAGGAAAAACATGATGCCTATATGAATTATTGGAGTGTGAAAGCTTTGCTTTCCCGGGTGTATCTGTATATGAATGACAATGAAAATGCATTGAAATGTGCAGAAGAAGTAATCAATGACAATGGGGGAATTTACCGGCTTTTTACTCATGACGAATATCCTTCTGTATGGGGAAAAGACTTTAACTCTGAGTCTTTGTTTGAATTCTATTTTACGATGTCTGAACCTTCAGGCGGTTCGGGAGGAGAAGGGGCGCCGATGGTGTATGCCGATAATGTGAAAGATTGGAATAACCTGATTCTGACAAAGGCTTATTTGGATTTGCTGAATGAAGACCCTGAAGATGTGCGCCATGTATTTCCTCATTTGCCGGAAAATGCCGTTGCGGATACATTGCCTGTAGCTGCCAAAGGTCAACCGAAATATCTGATTAAATATCCGGGGAAATCGGGCAGTGTGACCGATGCTGTTTCTACAGTCAATCCACAGGATAATGATCTTTGTATTCTCCGTTTATCCGAGGTCTATTTGAATGCTGCGGAAGCTGCTTTTAAAATCGGCAATACGGAAAAAGCATTGACATATCTGAATGCGATAGTTACCCGTGCCAATCCGGCGAAATCCGTAACATCTGCTGATCTCAGCCTGGAGCGCATTCTGAAAGAAAGACGTAAAGAACTGGTAGGTGAAGGTCATGCTTTCTTTGATTATATGCGTAATGGCAAGTCGGTGGACCGTTCGGGAGGCTGGCATCTGACTATGCCTGAAGATGCCCGTGTCATTGCTCCTTCAGACCCTAGGGTGGCACTTCCTATTCCACAAACAGAAATTGATGCTAATCCGAATATAGTTCAAAATCCTAGATAATTGTTTTGTCCATGTTAAGTTTGCCCTTCTTTTCGATGATGATATCGGAGAGAAGGGTTTTCTTTTTACAATTTATATGGTACAAAATCATATTTCGTCCGTCTTCATTTGAAAAGAAAGACCAAAAATATGAGATTATATGGATTGTTACTGTGCGGATGGATGACGGTATCCTTACAGGCCCAACAAATACATGATTGGGAGAATCATCATGTATTACAGATTAATAGGGAACCGGCAAGGGCTGCTTTTGTGCCTTTTGCCAAGCAGAAGGGGGATTGTTCGATGAGTCTGGACGGGATGTGGAAATTCCGGTGGACTCCTGTGCCTTCCGAACGGATAACGGATTTTTACCGCACGGACTTTAATGACAAGGATTGGAAAGATTTTCCGGTTCCTGCCAATTGGGAAATCAACGGATACGGAACGCCTATTTATGTATCGGCAGGATATCCGTTTAAAATAGATCCTCCACGGGTGATGGGGGAGCCTAAAGCTTCGTATACCACCTACAAGGAGCGTAATCCGGTGGGGCAATACCGGCGTACTTTCACGCTGCCCGCCGGGTGGAAGGCAAATGGGCAGACTTTTCTTCGCTTTGAAGGAGTGATGAGTGCTTTTTATGTGTGGATAAACGGTGAACGTATAGGTTATAGCCAGGGAAGTATGGAACCTAGTGAGTTCAATATCACCCGCTGGTTGAAACCGGGAGAGAACCAAATCGCTCTGGAAGTTTATCGGTATAGTGACGGATCTTATCTGGAAGATCAGGATTTTTGGCGTTTTGGAGGTGTTCATCGCAGTATTCATTTGGTGCATACTCCGGATATCCGTATCCGTGACTATGTAGTGCGCACTCTGCCTGCTGTTCAGGGGAATTATCAAGATTTCCGACTGCTGATTGATCCGCAGCTCAGCGTTTACCGGGGAATGGACGGTAAAGGTTATACGTTGCAGGCGGTGCTGAAGGATGCGGATGGAAGGGAAGTAGTGAATATGGTTGGCAATGTGGAAGATATCTTGGATTTGGAGCATAAGGCGGCACGGATGAATGAATGGTATCCGCAACGTGGTCCACGTAAGATGGGACGTATATCCGCCGTTATAAAATCTCCGCAACGTTGGACAGCCGAAACTCCTTATTTATATAAGTTGGAACTTCGTTTACAGAATGCAAACGGACAGACCATAGAGCAAGTGGAACAGCCGGTAGGTTTTCGTTGTATTGAAATAAAGGACGGACAAATGTTGGTTAACGGTAATTCGGTCCGTTTTCGTGGGGTAAACCGTCATGAACACGATCCGTATACGGCACGCGTGATGAGTGAGGAGAGGATGTTGCAGGATATATTGCTGATGAAACAAGCCAATGTGAATGCAGTCCGTACCAGTCACTATCCCAATGTGAGCCGTTGGTATGAACTGTGCGACAGCTTGGGACTGTATGTGATGGATGAGGCGGATATAGAAGAGCACGGATTACGTGGAACATTGGCTAGTACACCCGATTGGCACGCCGCTTTTCTGGATCGTGCGGTACGTATGGCGGAACGCGATAAAAATCATCCTTCGGTAGTGATGTGGAGCATGGGAAATGAAAGTGGTTACGGACCTAATTTTGCTGCTATTTCGGCTTGGCTACATGATTTTGATCCTACACGTCCCGTACACTATGAAGGAGCTCAGGGAGTAAACGGAGAACCCGACCCGAAAACAGTGGATGTAATCAGCCGTTTCTATACCCGTGTGAAACAGGAGTATCTGAATCCCGGCATTCCCGAAGGGGAGGACAAGGAACGGGCGGAGAACGCACGTTGGGAACGCTTGTTGGAAATAGCGGAACGCACGAATGATAACCGTCCTGTGATGACCAGCGAATATGCACATTGTATGGGGAATGCTTTAGGTAATTTCAAGGAATATTGGGATGAGATTTATAGTAACCCACGTATGCTGGGCGGCTTTATATGGGACTGGGTGGATCAAGGTATTTATAAGATATTGCCGGATGGCCGCCGGATGGTGGCGTATGGCGGTGACTTTGGTGATCGGCCTAATTTAAAGGCTTTCTGTTTTAATGGTGTGGTGATGAGTGACCGCGAAACTACGCCTAAATATTGGGAGGTGAAGAAAGTATATGCTCCGGTTAAATTGGAAATGGAAAAAGATCTTCAGGTTTTTCCAAAAGAACAAGATGTTTTGCCCAAAGGATTAAGAGTTACGAACCGTAATCATCACATTGGTCTGGAAGGATATCGCTGTCTGTGGACTTTGATAGAGAACGGGAAGAAGATGAAACAAGGGGAACTGGCGCTTCCATCGGTGGCACCCGGTGAAACAGGAACGATGGCTTTGCCCGATGTTAAGATTAATAAACAGGCTGATGTTCGATTGAATGTAAGTATAGTATTGAAAGAAGATGCTTTATGGGCGAAGGCCGGGCATGAGATTTTAAAGGAACAGTTTGCCTTGAATGATCATTTGATGGCGGTGGCTGACGGTGTACAACCGGGTAAACGTAAAAGTAAGTTTTCTGTTTTGGATTTATGGGAAGATAGTTATTTTCAAGCTTTCCGTGCTCCGACGGATAATGATAAAAGTTTCGGTAACTGGTTGGCCAAGGATTGGAAGAATCAGGGATTGGATGCTCCTCAAGTAGAGGTAATTACTCCCGAAACGAAAACTCAGGAAACAGATGGAACCGTATCGAAGAAATCGGTTGTGGAATATCGTTATGCCAAAGGTAGCATCCGTGTTTCTTCCCATTATAAAATATATGTGGATGGAACGGTGGATCTGGAACAGACTTATCTGCCACAAGGAGAATTGCCGGAATTGCCTCGTCTGGGCAGTGCATTTGTATTGGGAGAAGAATATGAGAACCTTTCCTGGTACGGTCGTGGCCCGTGGGAAAACTATCCCGACCGTAAGACGTCCTGTCTGATAGGTAGATGGAACAGCAAGGTGAGTGAACAGTACACACATTACCCGCGTCCGCAGGACAGTGGCAATCACGAGGATGTTACCGAGGTGATTCTAACCAATAAACAGGGTAAAGGCGTCCGTGTGACCGCCATAGACCGGCCATTTTCATTTTCGGCCTTACATTATACCGTGGATGATATTTATAAAACAACTCATGATTGTGACTTGAAACCACGAAAGGAGGTTGTTCTCAGCCTGGATGCTGCGGTTTTAGGTTTAGGAAACAGTAGTTGTGGTCCGGGAGTGCTGAAGAAATACGCCATTGATAAGCAGAAATCTCATACTTTGCGGGTACGCTTCAGTCTTATAAAATGATGTATGGCAAAAGGTTTGAATAGGCGACGGCGACATATCTTTCCGGTGGCAGACAGAAATATAGAATTAAATTAAAAATCAAATATCAAAATGAAAAGAGCAACAACTTTTTTATCACTCCTTGCTTTATCGGCAGGTTTGTTGGCGCAATCTTCCGTAAAAACAGAACGCCAATACTTGTCAGGACGTGGCTGTGATGATATGGTACAATGGGATTTCATGTGTACCGGTGGTAATAATTCCGGAAAATGGACGAAAATCGGAGTACCTTCTTGTTGGGAACTGCAAGGATTCGGTACTTATCAATATGGCATGAAATTCTATGGTAAGGCTTTTCCTGAAGGAGTAGCTGACGAACAAGGTTTGTATAAATATGAATTTGAGTTGCCTGCCGAATGGAATGGTAAACAGATAGAGCTGGTATTTGAAGGCTCTATGACTGATACGCAGGTAAAGATAAACGGTCGTAAAGCCGGCTCCATGCATCAGGGAGCTTTTTACCGCTTTATTTATAATGTGAGTGACCGGGTATTTTTCGGATCGAAAAAAAAGAATGTACTTGAAGTAACTGTAAGCAAGGAAAGTGCGAATGCTGGGGTTAATTTGGCAGAACGTCGTGCTGATTATTGGAATTTCGGAGGTATTTTCCGTCCTGTGTTTATCGTGGCGAAACCGGCTCAAAATATAGATCGTCTGGTAATAGATGCGAAGGCGGATGGGAATTTCTATGCCGATTGTTTTCTGAATATGGCAGTAGAAGGTGCTAGGGTACATACTGTCATAACAGATGCTAAAGGGAAAAAAGTGGCCGAAAACACTTCGGATGTCCGTACGGGCAGCGACCATGCTTCGATTAATTTCGCTGTAAAATCTCCTGAATTATGGACGGCTGAAACTCCGGCCATGTATCAGGCTACCTTTACCCTGCTTGATAAAGCAGGCAAAACACTGCATGTTGAAAATCAGAAATTTGGTTTCCGTACCATTGAAACACGTGAAAGTGACGGATTGTATATCAACGGTCGGCGTGTGATGATTAAAGGGGTGAACCGTCATAGTTTCCGTCCTGAAAGCGGACGTACACTGAGCAAGGCAAAGAATATTGAAGATGTATTGCTTATCAAAAGCATGAACATGAATGCCGTCCGCCTGAGTCATTATCCTGCCGATCCCGAATTTTTTGAAGCTTGTGACTCGCTGGGGCTTTATGTAATGGATGAGTTAAGCGGCTGGCATGGCAAGCACGAAACCATCAACGGGCAGAAGCTGGTAAAAGAAATGATTACCCGTGATGTGAACCATCCGTGTATTATCTGGTGGAGCAATGGTAATGAAAAAGGCTGGAATACTGAACTGGATGGTGAATTCCATAAATATGATCCTCAGAAACGTCCGGTGCTTCATCCGCAAGGCAACTTCAGTGGATATGAAACCATGCACTATCGTTCTTACGGAGAAAGCCAGAACTATATGCGTCTGCCGGAAATATTTATGCCGACCGAGTTTCTGCATGGATTGTACGATGGAGGACACGGAGCCGGACTGTATGATTATTGGGAAATGATGCGTAAGCATCCCCGTTGTGCCGGAGGTTTCCTTTGGGTACTGGCCGATGAGGGCGTGAAGCGTGTGGATATGAATGGATTCATTGACAACTGCGGCAATTATGGAGCCGATGGCATTGTAGGTCCGCATCACGAAAAAGAGGGCAGTTATTTTACCATCAAGCAGGTGTGGTGTCCTATTCAAATCATGACCGATAGCCTTGACAGTCAGTTTGACGGCAAACTGAAAATAGAGAACCGTTACGATTTCCTGAATGCGAATACATGCCGTTTCACTTATAAATATGTGCAATTGCCTTCTGTAACCGATAAGGGGGGAATGAAAGTGATGAAACAGGGAGAGGTGAACTGTCCCGACATTCCTGCTCACGGTGCGGGTACACTGACTATTCCTGCGGCTGTCAAGGGGGCTAATGCTTTGATGCTGACAGTAACGGATAAGCAGGGGAATGATCTCTTTACGTGGAGTTATAAACTGGACGACGTTGCCGGATTGCAACAGGTTTCTGCCGGAAACAAGCCTTCTTATAAAGAAACTGCCGATGCATTGACGGTTGATGCCGAAGGACGTACATTTACTTTTTCTCAGAAAGACGGACAGCTGAAGGGGGTAAAGGTTGGAAGCCGTATCATCAGTCTGGCAAATGGTCCCCGTTTCATTGCCGCCAAGCGTTCGGACCGTTCTATGGATCAGTTTTATAACCATGATGACAAAGAGGCTGAAAAGAAGAAAACCCAATACACTACATTTGATGATGCCGGTCGTTTTACAGGCTTTACCGTGCGTGAAGAAGGCAATAACGTAGTGGTTACCGCTAACTACAAACTGGGATGTTTTGATCAGGCTGTATGGACTATCGCTCCTGACGGTACCGCTGCTATAGACTTTACATACAACTTCAGCGGTGTAGTGGATTTGATGGGGGTGATGTTTGATTATCCGGAAGATAAAGTGTTGAGCAAGCGTTGGGTAGGTGACGGTCCTTACCGTGTATGGCAGAACCGTCTGCATGGTCCGCAGTTGGGCGTATGGGAAAATGAGTATAATGATCCCATTCCTGCCGAAAGCTTTACTTATCCCGAATTTAAAGGGTACTTTGCTAATGTGCAATGGATGACTTTGAAAACACAGGAAGGAACGATAAGTATCTGTAACCGTACTCCTCAGAATTATGTAGGGGTTTATCAGCCTCGCGACGGTCGTGACGGCTTGCTTTATACTTTCCCGGCTACCGGCATCAGTCTGATGAAAGTAATTCCTCCGGTTCGTAATAAAGTGAATACGACAGATTTGATAGGTCCGTCTTCACAAGCATTTTGGGCTGATGGAGCATATGGGGGAGGTATCACGTTAAAATTTGAATAACAGTGAAAAAATAGATTGTAAAGGGAAGAGGAACTTTGTTTATTCTTCCCTTTTCTTTTTTTATTTGGCTCGAACTCTCTATATTTGAAAAATTGAGTACAAATTACAACTTTATTCGTTTATCATTAAATATAGAATAAATAGCTTATGAAGATAAAACATCTGTTTGTATCCATATTGCTGGCAACCGGATTCCAACCGATGATAGCACAATCCGCTTTACGGCAACAGTTTGTAAATTCATCCGTACAGGAAGCTCGTCCCTGGACTTTCTGGTATTGGATGTTTGGCGCTGTAACTCCCGAAGGGATTACCGCCGATCTGGAAGCCATGCACCGTGTAGGTTTGGGTGGAGCCTATCTGATGCCTATCAAGGGAGTGGAGCAGGGACCTCAATACGAAGGGAAAGCCCAGCAGCTTACCCCCGAATGGTGGCGTATGGTCACTCATAGTATGAAAGAGGCCGACAGGCTGGGAATGCAACTGGGCATGCACATCTGTGACGGCTTTGCCTTGGCGGGAGGTCCTTGGATGACTCCCGAAGAATCCATGCAAAAAGTGGTATGGAGTGACACCATTGTGAACGGTGGAAATATCCGGAATCTCACTTTGCCCATGCCCGAAGCACTGGATGGCTATTATGAAGATATCGTTACCTACGCCATTCCATTGGAGCGTCAGCCTGAGGATACTTCATTGAAGCCGAAGGTAACTTTCGGCAATTTGAAACAGGCCGTTATCAAAGATGAATCCAAGGCTGTGAACAGGGATGAGAAAGGAGTCTTCCGTTCCTCTTATCCTTGTTGGATTCAGTATGAATATGCAGAACCTGTGACTTGCAGCAACGTGGAAATTATTTTGGGAGGAAATAACTACCAGGCACATCGCCTGAAAGTATTGGCCAGTGAGGACGGACGGACGTTCAAAACAGTGAAGCAACTGGTCCCTGCCCGGCAGGGATGGCAGAATACGGATTTCCAGTCCACTCATGCCATCCCCCCTGTTACCGCCCGTTACTTCCGTTTTGAGTGGACTCCCGTGGGAAGCGAACCGGGTAGTGAGGATCTGGATGCAGCTAAATGGAAACCGAATTTGAAAATCAATGATATAGTCCTTCATACGGCTCCGCGTATTCATCAGTGGGAGGGAAAAGCAGGACTGGTGTGGCGTGTGGCTACTGCTACTACTTCGACGGAAATACCCGATGCGGCTTGTGTGCAACCGGATGAATTGATCAATCTCCCTTTGTATCAGGGCAGGCTGACCGCCCGTTTACCCGAAGGTAAATGGCGTATTCTCCGCATGGGACATACGGCAACCGGACATGTGAATGCTACTGCCGGAGGAGGTAAAGGATTGGAATGCGACAAGTTCAGCACCAAGGCTGTTCAGAAACAGTTCTCGAACTGGTTTGCGGAAATGTTCAAAAAGACGGATGAAGCCGTGGCACGCCGTGTATTGAAATATATGCACGTAGACAGTTGGGAGTGTGGCAGTCAGAACTGGAGTGATAACTTCGCGGCGGAATTTAAGAAACGCCGTGGATATGATTTGATGCCTTATCTTCCTTTGCTGGCAGGTATTCCGATGGAAAGTGCCGCCCGCAGTGAGCAGATATTGCGGGATGTCCGTACCACCATCGGAGAACTGGTGACTGATGTGTTCTACACTGTATTGGCAGACTGTGCCCGTCAATACGATTGCCGGTTCTCTGCCGAGTGCGTAGCTCCTACTATGGTCAGTGACGGATTGATGCATTATCAGAAAGTGGATCTGCCTATGGGGGAATTTTGGCTGAACAGTCCTACGCACGATAAACCCAATGATATGCTGGATGCCATCAGTGGCGCGCATATTTATGGAAAGAATATTATCCAGGCCGAAGGCTTTACTGAAATTCGTGGCGTATGGGATGAAGACCCTGCCATGCTGAAACCTTTGCTGGACCGTAACTATGCACTGGGTATCAATAAACTCTTCTTTCATGTCTATACCCATAATCCTTGGATGAACCGCCGTCCCGGTATGACCTTGGACGGCATCGGACTCTTCTTCCAGCGCGACCAGACCTGGTGGGAGGAAGGGAAATCTTTTGTAGATTACATCACCCGTTGCCAGACTTTGTTGCAATACGGTCATCCGGTGGTTGATATCGCCGTCTTTACCGGTGAAGAGATGCCGCGACGTTCCATTTTGCCCGAACGGTTAGTTTCGATGCTTCCCGGTATCTATGGAGCCGAACGGGTGGAAAGCGAACGGATTCGGCTGGCTAATGAAGGTCAACCCACCCGTGTGCGTCCTGTCGGTGTTACCCATTCGGCAAACATGGCCGATCCCGAAGACTGGGTGAACCCGATGCGTGGTTATGCCTACGATTCTTTTAACAAAGACGCTCTGTTACGTTTGGCAAAAGCGGAGAATGGAAGAATGGTACTTCCGGGAGGAGCTTCTTATAAAGTATTGGTGCTTCCTACAGCCCGTCCTATGAATCCTGATAACCTGCCGTTGTCTCCTGAGGCACAGGCAAAAGTAGAGGAACTCCGCGCGGCAGGTGTCATTATTCCGCAATTGCCTTATCGGGAAGATGATTTTTCTTCTTTCGGTGTGGAACGGGATGTACTTCTTCCTGCTGATGTGGCATATACTCATCGGAGCGGGGAAGAATATGAGATTTATTTTGTGGCTAATCAGGTGGACAGTTTGCGTACATTCAACGCTTCTTTCCGCATTGCAGGACGCACTCCTGAATTGTGGAATGCGGTAACAGGAACCATTACCCGTCCGGCACAATGGAAAGAATTGGACGGCCGTACCGAAGTCGCTTTGTCTTTGCCTGCCAATGGCTCTGTATTTGTCGTATTCCCCAAAGAATCTTCAGAAGTTTCTCCGGAACGGACCGAAAGGGAACCTGTATCCATATCGATCAAGGAATGGACAGTAACATTCCCTTCCGTGCGCAAAACTGTCACTCGTCCGGTATTATTTGACTGGAGTAAGGAAGAGGATGAAAAAATAAGATATTATTCCGGACATGCCACTTACAGAGGGCTATTCAGATGGAAGAATGAACAGGACGGAAGAATTATTCTTCGGTTGGGTAAAGTAGCCAATGTAGCGACTGTACGTGTCAACAGCATTGCATGCGGTACGGCTTGGACAGCTCCATACGAAGTGGACATTACCGATGCGCTTCGTAACGGAACCAATGTTTTGGAAGTGGAGGTAGTGAATACCTGGGCGAATGCGCTCCGTGGAGCAGATCAGGATAAAGCGCCTTTTGAGGGGATATGGACGAATGCAAAATTCCGTCTGCCCGGAGATGATTTATTGCCTGCCGGATGGATGGGACCTTGCGAGTTTTTTAAAACTAAAGAATAATGGTAATCACACATAACATGAAAAATAAGAAACTACTACTGGGCATTGCTTGGGCATGGTTGACTTGCATGTCGGCAAATGCGGAAGTGAAATTGCCCGCTTTCTTTTCAGACGGCATGGTGATGCAACAGCAGACCCGTGCCAATTTATGGGGAACAGCTACTCCCAATGCACCGGTAAAGATTACAACAAGTTGGGATAAACAAACCTATAAAACTACTGCCGATGCAAAAGGCGCGTGGAAACTTGCTTTATCCACCCCCTCTGCCGGAGGCCCTTACACGATCACTTTTGATGATGGAAAGCTGACCGAAATACGTGATATCCTGATGGGGGAATTATGGTTATGCTCCGGTCAGAGTAATATGGAAATGCCCATGAAAGGTTTTAAAAACCAGCCGGTGGAGAATAGCAATACAGATGTGATGAACAGCCGTAATCCGCAACTCCGCCTGTTCACCGTAAAGCGCACTTCCTCTTTTACTCCGAAAACAGATGTGGTGGGAACCTGGCAGGAAGCTGTTCCAGCAACTGTGCGTGAGTTTAGTGCTACTGCTTATTACTTCGGTCGGATGATACAACAGCAGTTGAATATACCCGTGGGCTTGATTGTAGCTTCATGGGGAGGTTCTGCCTGTGAAGCCTGGATGCATCCGGATTGGTTGAAGGCATTCCCCGAAGCAAAGATTCCTCAATCGGAAGCCGATATCAAGTCAAAGAACCGTACTCCGACTGTACTCTATAACGGTATGCTTCATCCGCTCATCGGATTAGCCATGCGTGGAGTTATCTGGTATCAGGGGGAAGATAACTATAACCGGGCTTCTACTTATGCCGATATGTTCAGTGCACTGATACGCGGGTGGCGCGAAGAATGGCAGCAAGGGGAATTTCCTTTCTATTATTGTCAAATTGCACCTTATGATTATGGAATTATTACTGAGCCTGGCAAGAATGTGATAAATTCTGCTTATCTTCGCGAACAACAAGCTATGGTAGAACACCGGGTGGGTAATAGTGGTATGGCTGTATTGTTGGACGCAGGAATGAAAACGGGGATTCATCCGGGTAAAAAGAAGGTGGCAGGAGAACGTCTGGCGCGTTTGGCATTGGTAAAAACTTACGGAATGAAAGGTGTTACGGCCGAAAGTCCTTACTATACAGGAATGGAAGTAAAGAATGATACGGTAATAGTCAGTTTTGATCGGGCACCGATGTGGATAAATTGTAAAGACCGTTTTGAATCATATAACTTTCAGGTTGCAGGTAAAGATCGGGTTTTTTATCCTGCTAAAGCGTGGATACAGAGAAGTAAAATGCTTGTAAAGAGCGAGAGAGTACCTCATCCGGTGGCAGTTCGTTATGGCTTCGAGAATTATGTGGAGGGAGATTTGTTTGGTGAAGATTTACCTGTATCGTCTTTCCGTTCCGATGACTGGTAAAAACAGAAAAAAATGAAGAATATCTTTACGTTTTTATTATTAGTATTTATTGGCGGGCAGTTTCTGTGGGGACAGCCTGCCAATCTGGTTTGGAATACTCAAAGCCGGAATGCTTCGGAGTCCATGCCTTGCGGAGGTGGTGATATCGGCATGAATGTATGGGTAGAGAATGACGATGTTCTGTTCTACCTTAGTCGTAGCGGTTCTTTTGACGAGAATAATTGTCTGTTGAAGCAGGGTCGGTTTCGTGTGAGGCTCACTCCGAACCCTTTTGCCGGAACGGCTTCTTTTCGGCAGACTCTGCATCTTAATGATGGCTATGTCAGCGTAAGTAGTGATAATGCCACTCTAATTATTTGGGTGGATGTGTTTCATCCTGTGGTACATGTTGAGGTGAAAACGAAGGAACTGACTTCCATGCGTGTGAACTTTGAAAGCTGGCGTTATGAAGATCGTCCGGTGCGTAAAGGGGAAGGGCAGCAATGCTCTTACAAATGGGTCATTCCTGATGGATTGATGACTAGGCGTGACTCTGTCTGTGTGGAAGAAGATAATTTTACTTTTTTCCATCGCAATCCTGAACGTACTATTTTTGATGTGGTAGTGGACCAGCAGGGAATGAATGAAGTGAAGGAACAACTGTATAATCCTTTGAAGAATTTGATTTTTGGGGGGGCGTTTATCAGGTGATAATCTGGTTTATAACGGTACACGCCGTGGACATTATGCAGGTACTGAGTATCTGGCATGGATGTACAAAAGCAAGAAACCTACTTATAAGCAGTCTGCACGGATTGTTCTGAATACGGAACAAAGTACGGTTCCTGCATGGGAAGCATCCTTGGCCCGCACTGAGAAGGAAATAAATGTATCCAAAGACAAACAGGCTACCCGCCGTTGGTGGAATGATTTTTGGAAACGTAGCTTTATTGAGGGGGAAGGTGAAGCGGGAGATGCTATCCGTAACTATACACTGTTCCGCTATATGTTGGGATGTAACGCCTATAGTCAGTGGCCTACCAAGTTTAACGGGGGACTGTTTACTTTTGATCCTATGTATGTAGATCAGAAAATGGAATTTACCCCTGATTTCCGGAAATGGGGAGGAGGAACCATGACTGCACAGAATCAGCGTCTGGTTTATTGGCCCATGCTGAAAAGCGGTGACTTTGACTTGATGAAATCACAATTTGACTTTTATCTGCGTTTGTTGCCGACAGCCGAAGCACGTACCCGTACCTATTGGGGACATGCCGGTGCCTGTTTCACCGAACAAATGGAGAACTTCGGTCTGCCCAATCCTGCCGAGTATGGCTTTAAACGTCCTGAAAGCTATGACAGGGGGTTGGAATATAATGCATGGCTGGAATACGAATGGGATACGGTTCTTGAATTTTGTCAGATGATACTGGAAACGGCACGTTATAATGAGGCTGATATCAGCCGTTATATCCCTTTGATAGAAAGCTCACTTAATTTCTTTGATGAGCATTATCGTCAACTGGCATTACAGCGTGGACGTAAGGATTTAGATGGTAACGGCAAACTGGTGATTTATCCGGGATCGGCTTGTGAAACTTATAAGATGGCTTATAATCCATCCTCAACCATTGCCGCGCTGCGCTCTGTTTTACAAACCTACGGACGTAAACCGGACATGCTGGCACGTATTCCTGAGATCCCTTTGCGCATAGTGGATGGGAAGGAAATGATTGCTCCGGCACAGGCTTGGGAACGGGTGAACAATATAGAAACTCCCCAGCTTTATGCTGTATTTCCCTGGCGTATGTATGGAGTGGGGAAGGAAGGTCTGGAAATAGCCCGTAATACCTATCTATATGATCCCGATGCACAGAAATTCCGTTCACATATCGGATGGAAACAAGATAATATCTGGGCTGCCTGTCTGGGTATGACCGAGGAGGCTGCACAACTTACCTTAGAGAAAATGGCAAACGGGCCTCATCGTTTCCCTGCTTTTTGGGGACCGGGCTATGACTGGACGCCTGATCATAACTGGGGAGGCAGCGGTATGATAGGTATGCAGGAAATGCTGTTGCAGGAAGCCGATGGAAAGATTTTATTGTTTCCTGCTTGGCCCAAAGATTGGGATGTGCATTTCAAATTGCATGCTACAGGACAGACTACTGTAGAGGCTGTTCTAAAAGGGGGGACGGTGGTTGGCTTGACCGTATTACCTAAAGAACGGGAGAAAGATGTAGTAAATTGTTTGCTGAATAAATAATTTAAGGGTAAGGAGGTGTGTTTTGTAAATTCACCTCCTACTTCTTTGTATATACTCGATTGGGAACTTGTCACTCCTTTTGTTTTTCTATTCTTATCTATTTGTATGGCAATCAGTGCCGGAACATTGTTTGATGGCTTTGGTTATCTTTGTTGAGTAAACAAGAACTAAAATGTCCGATGCTTTGTTCTTACTATCATAAATAGATTTAAAATGGTTATGAAAAAGATTTTGATAGCTTTGGCCTTATTGCTGACAGGCATTGCAAGCGGATCGGCATGTACCGGTATTTCATTCCTCGCTGAAGATGGCGGATATGTGCAGGCACGTACTATAGAGTGGGGGAACAGTTATCTTCCGAGTGAATATGTTATTGTTCCCAGAGGACAGGATTTGGTATCTTATACTCCAACGGGTGTAAATGGCTTGAGATTTCGGGCTAAATATGGTCTGGTAGGACTGGCTATCATTCAGAAAGAGTTTGTGGCTGAAGGACTGAATGAAGTAGGGCTTTCGGCTGGATTGTTTTATTTTCCCCATTATGGGAAGTATGAAGAATATGATGAGGCTCAAAATGCAATTACTTTGTCGGATTTGCAGGTGGTGAACTGGATGCTTTCCCAATTTGCTACTATAGACGAAGTGAGAGAAGCTATAGAAGGGGTGAAGGTGGTGTCTCTTGATAAACCTGGTAAAAGTTCTACGGTACATTGGCGCATTGGCGATGCTAAAGGAAATCAAATGGTGTTGGAATTTGTAGGTGGTGTTCCTTATTTTTATGAAAATAAAGTAGGAGTACTCACCAATTCTCCCGATTTTCCATGGCAGGTGATTAACTTGAATAATTATGTAAATCTATATCCGGGAGCTGTCACTCCACAGCAATGGGGTGGGGTGACTATTTTCCCTTTTGGCGCAGGTGCCGGATTTCATGGTATTCCGGGGGATGTAACTCCTCCATCCCGTTTTGTTCGTGTAGCGTTTTATAAGGCAACAGCTCCGGTGTGTCCTACAGCGTATGACGCTATATTACAAAGCTTTCATATCCTGAATAATTTTGATATTCCTATTGGTATAGAATATGCGTTAGGGAAAGCACCTGATATTCCTAGTGCCACACAATGGACTTCGGCTATTGATTTGACAAACAGGAAAGTGTATTATAAAACAGCATACAATAACAATATTCGTTGTATTAGTATGAAGAAGATTGATTTTGATAAAGTGAAGTATCAGTCGTATCCATTGGATAAGGAGTTGAAACAGCCTGTAGAAGAGATTATTGTGAAATAGTGTAAGGGCTTGGAAACTGTTGGCGGAAGTACATGGAAGTTTTAATTGCAATGAATGAATAATGGATAAAATGCATTTTTTTAGAAAAAAGTTCTAGAAATGTTTGCAGATACAAAAATAAACTGTACCTTTGCACTCGCAATTCGGAAGAATAGCAATAATAAAGGATTGATTCGCTAGCTCAGCAGGTAGAGCACAACACTTTTAATGTTGGGGTCTTGGGTTCGAGCCCCAAGCGGATCACTTGAAAATCAGAGAGTTACACTAAAGTAGCTCTCTTTTTTTATGCCCAAATTGTGCTGGTTTACATGGTTCAGTTAAACCGAGAGTTAAACGGGGATCAGTTTGAAAACTTGGGGGAATCTTTTCTTTTTTGTAGAGAACACAGTTGAACTTTTAAAAAAGAATTATATTTGTATTATTCATTACTGAAACTATGGCGAAGAATAATTTACTAAGTGAGCAACTTGCTTATATTGGTGTCAGTTGTACCCCTACGCATCTGCATTTGTGCAGTTATAATGCTGAAAGTATTTGTATGAAGGATGGGAAAGATATAGATAGTTTAATCCCTTATTTGAATAAGAATGCTATAAACTGGATACAAATTCATGGCTTTCAGAATACGGAGGTCATACAGCATGTCTGTCAGAATTTTAATGTCGACTTTTTGACGATACAAGATATTTTGAACTCCGACCATCAGACCAAGATAGAACAGCATGATACATATAATGTAGTGATTTTGAAGTTACTTTTTTCTAATGATGATGGCTATGTACCACAACAAATAGCCATTGTGCAAGGTGGAAATTATCTGTTGACTTTTATGGAAAAGGAAACAGACTTTCTGAATGATATAAATACGGCATTGGAAAAGAATGTGTTGAAAATACGTAGCCGGCAGTCTGATTTCCTGCTCAGTGTTATTCTAAACAGTGTGATGGCCAGCTTTATATCCATTATTTCGGAATTGGAAGACGGATTAGAGGATTTAGAAGAGCAATTGCTTTCGCCGGAACAGGCTGATATGCTCGGTATTGAAAATATACAGCAATACCGCCGTAATTTTCGTGTAATAAAGAAATGTATTTTACCATTAAAGGAGGAAATCAGCAAGTTGTTGCATCCGATCGATAATGATTTGTTGCACAAAGCAAGCCGTCCTTTCTTTAATGATGTCAATGATCATTTGCAGTTTGTATTGCAAACTTTAGATGGTTGCCGTGACATGATTTCAGCTTTGGTAGATATTTACCTTTCCAATAATGACCGACGGATGAACAGCATCATGAAACAGCTGACTGTTGTTTCTACTATATTTATTCCGTTGACTTTTCTGGCAGGAATCTGGGGAATGAATTTCCAATGGATGCCTGAACTGGGATGGCGGTATGGCTATGTATTTGCATGGACATTGATGTTGATACTAGTAGCAGTTATCTACTTCTATTTTAAGCGTAAAAAATGGTATTGATGAGAGAGGATGGATGGGATTTACTTAAATGTGAATCCCATATTCATGTTTTACTTCATTCATTACAAAGGTGCTTTCCAGTGAACCCAAACTGTCAATCGTGCCCAAGACATTGAGGATAAATTCCTGATAATACTTCATATTAGGGGAGTGTATTTTAAGCAAATAGTCATAACTGCCTGATATGTTGTAGCACTCTGTTACTTCAGGGATATCCTGAATTATCCGTGTAAATTCCGCAGCAATGTCCCGGTTCAGTCTTCTTAGCTTGACACTGCAAAATACCACGAAGCCTTGGTTTAGTTTCTCAGCGTCCAATACAGCGATATATTTTTTTATATATCCTCCATTTTCCAATCGTTTGAGGCGTTCGAACACCGGAGTGGAGGAAAGGCTTACCCGTGCAGCCAGTTCTTTGGTGGTCAGTCGGGCATTTTCTTGCAAGGTACGTAGTATCTGCAAATCTACTTTGTCAAGTTTCTCTAAAGTACTCATAGAATAATATTTTTTCAAGAGGTTCATATCTGTTAATACAAATATATTGCATTTATTTTAGATTCCGGAGAATTTTCGGGAAATGTAGTACAGGGTTATATTCTTTTTTTGCCGGAGAATGCAAGAAAAGGGCAGAATGATTTTATCTCTCAAAAATACTTTTTATCTTTGCAGTTGCTATGACAAAGTATATATATCTTTTTTATATCTTGTTAGGTGTATGCCTGTTGGCGGGCTTTGGTTCCGCATTTGATAGCGGACAGGAGCACGATGTAGTTCGTACAGTTGGTTTGGAAAACAGTGCGGTGGCGCTGTGCAACATATCTGAAAGCAATAACGGGCAGGAAAAAAAAGAGATAAATAATGAAAGCTACCATTTTTATAAAGTCGGTATCGGCGGTACAGCTACCTCTTTTTCTTTTCGCACCTTGTGCTCTTCTAAAATTCTGCGAACTCATTCCTCTGCTTCCGTCATAGCCAAGTTGGCCAGATTCTTGAAAGTACTTCTTCCTGAAGAAAAGCAAATTTCTTTTTCACCTATTCTTTATTTTACTCAATATTCCTGTGAATACTATATTTATCAGTTGAGGCGTATTCTTATTTAGTTTATTTTTTCTTCTCGGCAAGGTCTGTTTTTTATATCTTACATTTTTTTGTTTTTATATTTTCATAATGGGAACTGGGGTGGATGCTTGTTCCTTTTATGAACGGTGTTATATGTTAATAACTAATATATAATGGAATTTTTATTGGACTTTATACTTCACATTGACCAATATATGATAGATATTGTTCAAGAATATCATACTTGGGCTTATGTCATACTGTTTATAATCATTTTTTGCGAAACGGGATTGGTTGTCACTCCATTCCTCCCCGGAGATTCTTTGCTTTTTGTCGCGGGAGCTATTTCGGCTTTGCCCGATATGCCTTTGGAAGTTAATATTCTCGCTTTGGTTTTATTTCTTTCAGCTGTGCTGGGCGATTCCTGTAATTATATGATAGGACACTTTTTTGGAAATAAACTTTTCAATAATCCCGATTCCCGTATATTTAAGCAAAGTCATTTGGAAAAAACACATGAATTTTATAAAAAATACGGAGGAAAGACCATCATTATTGCCCGTTTTGTACCTATAGTCCGTACATTTGCTCCTTTTGTAGCAGGTATGGGCAAAATGCATTATTATTATTTTATGGTGTATAATCTGATAGGGGGAGCTTTGTGGGTTGGTATTTTCTGTTATGCCGGTTATTTTTTCGGTGATCTTCCATTTGTACAGAAAAATCTGAAATTGCTGATTGTGGCTATTATTGTCGTTTCTATATTGCCTGCCGTTATAGAAGTAGGCAGGAATAAGTGGAAAACTCGCCATTACTAAAATCAAACATATCAAAAACAATTTATTCAAATTACATTTATGAAAAATTCTTTTTTTAGTCGATTTACACCTCAAGAACCTAAGTTTTTCCCTATGTTGAAACGTTTGTCTGAAATCCTGACCTCATCATCGGATTTATTGGTAGAAAGCATGCAGCATGATAAGCCGGAAGAGAGAGAAGACTATTACAAACGCATCAAAGATATGGAACGTGAAGGTGACAAGCAGACTCATTTAATTTTTGACGAATTGGGAAAAACTTTCATAACCCCTTTTGATCGTGAGGATATTCACGATTTGGCATCAACTATGGATGATGTAATAGATGGGATTAACAGTTGCGCCAAACGTATCACGATCTATAATCCCCATCCCATTGCTAATAGTGGAAAAGAGTTGAGTTTGTTGATACAGCAAGCGGCTGTTTATATAAGTAAGGCAATGGACGAATTGGAAATTTTCCGTAAAAAGCCTACTGAATTAAGAGTATGTTGTACAAAATTGCATGACATAGAGAATCAGGCGGATGATGTATATGAACTCTTTGTTAAGAAACTATTTGAGGAAGAAAAGGATTGCATAGAACTGATTAAGATCAAGGAGATAATGCATGAATTGGAGAAAACGACCGATGCGGCAGAACGGGTAGGAAAAATCTTGAGAAACCTGATTGTGAAATACGCATAAAAGCAGAAGGTACAATATGGAATTATTAGTGATTATTATTACTTTGGCTTTGATTTTTGACTATATTAACGGATTTCATGATGCAGCCAATTCAATAGCCACCATTGTGTCAACCAAGGTTCTTACTCCGTTCCAAGCGGTGATATGGGCGGCATTTTTTAATTTTGTTGCATTCTTTATTGCTAAATGTATAATCGGAGGGTTCGGAATAGCCAATACTGTATCCAAGACAGTAGTGGAACAGTATATTTCCTTGCCGATTATTCTTTCGGGGGTTATTGCAGCTATTGTCTGGAATCTGTTTACATGGTGGAAGGGGATTCCTTCTTCTTCTTCGCATACGCTGATCGGAGGTTTTGCCGGTGCTGCTATTATGGCTCATGGTTTTGATGCCATTCAGCTCAATATTATTTTGAAGATTGCTGTTTTTATCTTTTTGGCACCATTTATAGGGATGGTTGTTGCTTTTGGATTTACGTTGCTTGTCCTTCACATTTGTCGTCGTGCACATCCGAATACGGCTGAGATGTGGTTTAAGAAATTGCAGCTTGTTTCTTCGGCTTTGTTCAGTATAGGGCATGGACTGAATGATTCCCAGAAGGTAATGGGTATTATTGCTGCTGCCCTGATCGCTGCTCATTCGGAAGGGTTAAGAATGGGAATAAATAGTATCAATGATTTGCCGGATTGGGTGGCATTTTCTTGTTTTACTGCCATTTCTTTAGGAACGATGTCAGGCGGATGGAAGATTGTGAAAACCATGGGAACTAAGATTACCAAAGTAACTCCTTTGGAGGGAGTTGTTGCGGAAACTGCTGGCGCATTTACATTGTATCTGACAGAATATTTGAAAATACCTGTAAGTACAACCCACACCATTACAGGAGCTATTATCGGAGTGGGTGCTACTAAGCGTCTTTCAGCCGTCCGATGGGGAATAACAAGAAGCCTGATGACGGCTTGGGTGTTGACTATTCCTGTCAGTGGAATATTGGCCGCTGTTATTTACGGAGTGGTTACTCTTTTTTAGAATGACCGGATTGTAGGCTGTTCTAGAAAATAAAGATCTGTCGTGACCGAGGTGACTGGGAAGTTACCTCGGTTTTGTATACATACCCATTTGTAGGTAAAAAGTGGATGAAACTAATAATAAATATAAAATGTTATTGTGAGTTTGTTATTTGTTTCTATTTTTGTAGTGGTCTTACTGAACACAAAAATGAGAGAAAACGCAAAAGGCAGGATTTTTATAGCATGGCTGTTGTTAATGACGCTTATGCCATTTTTCATGGTGAAGACTTTTCACCACCATGAAGAAGATGCCGTTTGCCATTCTGATAGTGGGAATTCTCATGATTCCTCTCATCAGTGTCCCGTGTGCAATTTCACACTTTCACCTTTTACACAAGTTGAAACATTACAACTTCATATTGTTCTTCCGGTTTTTGATTATCAGCCGAAAATAACAGTGGATAAGGTTTGCCAGGTTAAATCTTATCCTTATTATCTGCGTGCACCTCCCGTTTGCTGATTCACATAGTATCTTTTATTTATTCACAACATCAAATGATTGTAATTTATGCGTATCAGATATGTTTCGGGTACGCTGGGAATGTTTTTTACCTTGTTTTCAAATGCACAGGTAGTTTCTGATACGATTAAAAGTGTGGATTTATCCGAAGTGGTGGTGACTGGATCTTACCGACATGCTCAGGAGAAAAAGACTACCCTGACACTCGAGTTGTTTCAGAAAGATTATTTGAACCGGCATTTTACCGGTAATTTGGTACAGACTTTGAAAAATGTTCCCGGTGTACACTCGATGGATATTGGTGCGGGATTCTCCAAACCTATGATTCGTGGTTTGGGATTCAACCGTATTGCCGTATCCGAAAATGGAATAAAACAAGAGGGGCAACAATGGGGGGCCGACCATGGACTGGAAATTGATGCTTTTAATGTAGACGAGGTACGGATTCTGAAAGGTCCGTCTTCACTGCTCTACGGCAGTGATGCGATGGGAGGTGTCATCGAAATCCTTCCTTTGCTTCCACAAAAAGAGAACCGATTTTTTTGGTGAGGCTGCCTTATTGGGAAAATCAGTGAACGGCACTGTGGGCGGTTCACTGATGCTAGGTATTGAGAAGAATGCATGGCTGGTCAGAGTACGTTTTTCAGAACAGCACTATGGAGATTATCATGTACCGGTCGATACCATTGTATATCTTACCCAGTTGGTGCCTGTTTACGGTCGTAAGCTGAAAAACACCGCTGGGTTCGAGCGCAATGTTTCTGTCATGGGAGATTATAGAAAGAAGTTTTATCAGATGAATATTGCTGTGAGCAATGTTTATCAGAAGATGGGCTTCTTTCTCGGTGCTCATGGCATTCCTGATATTTCCCGTTTGGAGGATGATGAGAACAGCCGTAATATTGAATTGCCTTATAGCAAAGTGAACCATCTTAAAGTAACCACGCATCAACAGTATCTTTGGAATGGGATACAACTTTCAGGTGATTTCGGCTATCAGTTCAATCATCGGGAGGAATGGAGTGCTTTCCATACCCATTATGACACTCAGATGATGCCTGCAAAGGATCCGGATAGGGAACTGGTGTTCAAACTGCATACATTCAGCTCCTCTCTGAAGCTGCGGTTGTCCAGCTCTTCTTCCTGGGAGCATATGGCAGGGTGGAATATGCAGATACAGAAAAATGCGATTGGCGGATATTCTTTTCTGCTACCGGAATACAAGCGTTTTACTACCGGAGCTTTTTGGCTGACGACTTTCCGATTGGATAATCAGTTGTCTGTAACTGGTGGGATACGTTATGATCGGGGAAGGATTGATATAGCGGCATTCGAAGATCCTTATTTGGTGGAGTATCTGCACAGACAGGGATATGAAGAAGAGGTAATACAGGCATATCGTTGGCGAAGTTATCCGGTGGACAGGGCTTATGGTAATTATTCCTGTTCGGCGGGAGTAGTGTGGACACCCGCTGCCGGTCATCTTCTGAAGATGAATGTGGGACGTAGCTTCCGTTTGCCGGGAGTCAATGAATTAGCATCCAACGGAGTGCATCACGGAACTTTCCGTCATGAAAAAGGGGATGCCACTCTTTCTTCGGAACAAGGATGGCAGATTGATGCTTCCTATACCTTGGCTTATAAAAAAATGGAACTGGTTGTTTCATCTTTTGCCAGTTGGTTTGATAATTATATTTATTTGCGCCCTATGGGAGAATGGTCTGTATTGCCCCATGCTGGACAGATTTATCAATATAGTGGCGCACGTGCTTTGTTCATGGGTGGTGAGATAAATTTCAATATGGATTTTCTACGCCATTTTAATTATCGTTTAGTCGGTGAGTATGTCTATACTTATAATCGTGACGAACATACGGCTTTAAGTTTTTCACCTCCTGTATCCATGCGTAATATTCTGACATGGAATAAAAAGGATTTTCAGTTGTATGCTGAACTTCAAAGTATAGCTTCGCAGAACCGTATAGCGAGGAATGAAGACCGCACACCCGGAGCTTGTTTGATTCATCTGGGTGGAAGTATTCATATACCTATGGCCAAGGCGGATATTGAAATATCTTTGGGCATTCGTAATTTGTCGGATGTGAAATATTACAATCATTTGAGTTTTTATAGGAAAGTGGAAATCCCTGAACCGGGAAGAAGCTTTCAGATTTCGATTAAAGTACCATTTAAACAATTATTAAAATGAAAACAAAATTTTATTTTCTTGTAATCAGCTTTTTGGCTATATGCTCTGTTTGTCTGCCTGCGTGTGATAATGATGAAAAAGGGGATGTAACAAAGCCCGTGATCGATTTGATAGAACCCGAAGAGGGAGCGGTGTTGAAAATTGGTAATGGGAAAGGGGTACATTTTGAAATGAATCTGTCAGATGATGTGATGTTGAGATCGTATAAAATCAATATTCATAATAATTTTGACCACCACGGACATGATTCCCGGGCAGCCGGAGAGAAAAACACAGCTTTTACTTTTGACAAGGTATATGATGTTTCCGGTTTGAAGAATACAAAAGTACATCATCATGATATTGTTATTCCGGCCGATGCTGCTCCCGGAGATTATCATCTGATGGTATGGTGTACCGATGCGGCGGGCAATCAGACAGAAGTGGCTCGTAATATTGTCTTGAGTGCGGATGGAGGTACTGAAACGGAACATGATCATGAGTGATTTTTTTGTATTAATCGTATTGTGTGTATTAATTGTCTGGTGGCGGTCGATGTGAATCGGCCGTCACTTTATTTTGTTAGATGTCGCCAAAGAATAATTTTCTTCCAGGAGGTAATAATCCGTTTGTAAATAGAATATTTGTTCTATAAATAGTGATAATTGTAGCTCTATTTTCTTTATTTTTAGTATATCTTGTTTGATATAACTGCCTTTAATACCTTTGCAACAGGTAAAAACAGAAATATATAACTTTAAAAAGATAAAGATTATGGCTACAAAAAAATTACATTTCGAAACATTACAACTTCACGTAGGACAGGAACAGCCAGACCCGGCTACGGATGCTCGTGCAGTTCCTATTTATCAGACTACATCTTATGTATTTCATAACTCGGCACATGCAGCCGCACGTTTTGGTTTACAAGATCCGGGTAATATTTATGGGCGTCTGACTAATTCCACACAAGGTGTTTTTGAACAACGTGTGGCTGCATTGGAAGGGGGAGTGGCAGGACTTGCGGTAGCTTCCGGGGCTGCTGCCATTACTTATGCGTTTCAGAACATTACTCGTGCAGGTGATCATGTTGTAGCTGCAAAGACTATTTACGGAGGTACTTATAACCTGCTGGCGCATACGTTGCCGACTTATGGTGTGACTGCTACATTTGTGGACCCTGGTGATCTTTCTAATTTTGAGAAAGCTATTCAGGAGAATACAAAGGCGGTGTTTATCGAGACTTTGGGGAATCCTAATTCGAATATTATAGATATAGAGGCTGTGGCGGAAATAGCACATCGCCATCACATACCTTTGATTATTGATAACACTTTTGGTACTCCTTATCTGATTCGTCCCATCGAGCACGGAGCAGATATTGTGGTACATTCCGCTACAAAATTTATTGGTGGCCATGGAACTTCACTGGGTGGCGTGATTGTTGATTCAGGTAAATTTGACTGGGTGGCATCAGGTAAATTCCCTCAACTGACAGAATCGGATCCTTGCTATCATGGGGTGCGTTTTGTAGAGGCGGCAGGTCCGGCTGCTTATGCTGTCCGTATTCGTGCTATTTTATTGCGTGATACCGGTGCAACTATCAGTCCGTTTAATGCTTTTATTCTGTTGCAGGGATTGGAGACACTTTCATTGCGTGTGGAACGTCATGTAGAGAATGCGTTGAAAGTGGTGGAGCATTTGAAAAATCATCCGAAGATCAAGAAAGTAAATCACCCTTCCTTGCCGGAACATCCTGACCATGCTCTGTATCAGCGTTATTTCCCCAATGGAGCTAGTTCTATTTTCACTATCGAAGTGAAAGGTGGTCAGGAAGAAGCACATCGTTTCATCGATAGTTTGGAAATCTTTTCTTTATTGGCCAATGTCGCCGATGTGAAGTCATTGGTTATCCATCCTGCCAGTACCACTCACTCCCAGTTGAATGCGGAAGAATTGGCGGAACAGGGTATTTATCCGGGGACAGTGCGTTTATCAATAGGTACGGAACATATAGATGATTTGCTGGCCGATTTGGATCAGGCATTAGCTGGAATTTAATAAGATATATTAATAGAATAAGGAATATTACTACAATATAAAATCAATATATGGATAAGAAGTGTATGCCGGAGGTTTGTGTAAAGATACATTATACATGCTTCTGGCATTACTTTATTTTTACTGATAAAAAAGGATAGATCATTAATCCAAATAGGATTCTTTTTTGTTATTAAAAAAAAGAATTTTTGCGGAAGTGGGGTTTCAAAGGCTTAATTTAAGAGTTTATGGATACCGTTTCTTTAACTTAAATACAATGGTTATGAATCTAGTCCTTGCTATTATTCCGGTATTGCTATTAATTATCCTGATGGCGTTTTTTAAAATGTCCGGTGACAAAAGTAGTGTGATTTCCCTTGTCGTTACTATGCTGATTGCTTTTTTCGGCTTTCATTTTCCGGTAAACGATTTGCTGTCTTCTTTTCTGTATGGTGCATTGAAAGCTGTTTCTCCTATTCTGATTATTATTTTGATGGCGATATTCAGCTATAATGTTTTATTGAAGACTGAAAAAAATGGAGATTATCAAGCAACAGTTTTCTTCTATTTCTACCGATAAAAGTATTCAGGTATTGCTGTTGACATGGGGATTTGGCGGCTTGCTTGAAGCTATGGCAGGATTTGGTACGGCAGTGGCTATACCGGCGGCGATTCTTGTCAGTCTCGGATTCAAACCGGTCTTTTCGGCAACAGTCAGTTTGATTGCCAATAGTGTGGCTACTGCTTTTGGGGCTATTGGTACACCGGTCTTGGTATTGGCGAAAGAAACGAATCTGGATGTATTGGTGCTAAGCGCCAATGTCGTGTTGCAGCTTTCGGTACTGATGTTTCTCATTCCTTTCGTATTGCTGTTCCTGACCGATTCGAAATTAAAATCCTTACCTAAAAATATTTTCCTGTCTTTGTTGGTCGGTGGTGTCTCATTAGGCAGCCAGTATATTGCCGCCCGCTATATGGGGGCGGAGTCTCCGGCTATTATTGGAAGTATTTTATCTATCATTGTTATTGTAGCCTATGGCAAACTGACTGCTTCTAAAGAGGAAAAAGCAAGGAAAAGCACATTGAAAGGGCTAGAGGTACTGAACGCGTGGAGTATCTATCTTCTTATCTTGTTCTTGATTGTTCTGACTAGTCCGTTGTTTCCCGGTTTACGTACAACACTTGAAAATAATTGGGTGACCCGTATCAGTCTTCCGATTAATGATTCAACTATGAATTATACGGTTTCTTGGCTGACCCATGCGGGAGTTTTACTTTTTGTAGGCACGTTTGTCGGCGGGCTGATACAGGGAGCCAAGATATGGGAGCTGTTTGCTGTACTCTGGAATACGGTAAAGCAGTTAAAGAAAACTTTTATCACGGTAATTTGTCTGGTGAGTTTGTCCACTATCATGGATACGGCAGGTATGATTTCAGTTATAGCCACTGCTTTGGCAGTTGCTACAGGAAGTCTTTATCCGTTGTTTGCCCCTGTTATAGGTTGCCTGGGTACCTTTATTACGGGCAGTGACACTTCTTCAAATATTTTGTTCGGCAAATTACAGGCTAATGTGGCCGGGCATATTCAAGTAAGTCCCGACTGGTTGTCGGCAGCCAATACGGTGGGGGCGACAGGTGGAAAAATAATTTCTCCGCAAAGTATCGCTATTGCCACTTCTGCCGGAAACCAACAGGGAAAAGAAGGAGAAATCCTAAAATCCGCCATTCCATATGCATTGGCGTATGTGTTGATAACCGGAGTGATTGTTTATATTTTCAGCTGATAATCGTTTGTAAATTCAAGAGGGCGTTTTAATATTGCCTGTTATGGATTGAAATACCCTGTAAACGAGGATCAACTGTTGAAAAATCGTAAAAAAAGAGATGGATAGGAGATTTATTGCCAAAAAAGAATTTAATTTGAACCGTTTTATAATTTATAAAAAAAAGAACATGAACGAATTAATTGCTAAAATCAAAGAATTGAACGAAGCTTTTATGTCTGATGCAGCATTGCAGATTGAAAAAGGTAACAAAGCTGCAGGAACACGCGCACGTAAAGCATCATTGGAATTGGAAAAACTGATGAAAGAATTTAGAAAAGCATCTTTGGAAGCTTCTAAATAATCCTTCATTCGTCTTTTAAAGATTTTTATAAGCCATCCTTCGGGGTGGCTTTCTTATTTTCTACCAGGTTTTGCTTTTATTTCGGGGGATAATTGATATTTTTGTATTTTTATTGGTGGGTGGTTAACCTAAAGGAGAAGGGATGTTTATGAAGAATATGTGTCTATTGCCTGTATGGGCGGTTTTATTGATTATAGCAGGGACTTTCTTTTCTTGTGAAAAGAAGAAGGATATGGCTATATACCGTCAGGCGGATTCTTTGAACTTGCTTTCTTATCGTATGCGCTATAAAAATTTGGACACAGCGTGTAAAGCGGCGCATGACGCCTACAAACTGGCGGATGGATTCCCCTCCCTGCGTGCCGGGGCATTGAATAATCAGGGTTTCTGCGCCTTTATCCACATGGACTTTGAAAAAGCCGAAGATCTTTTTCTTCGCGTATATGAGGAATCAAACAATGAATTGGAATGTTTGATAGCAGATATCGGTATGATGAAAATTTGTCAGCGTACCGCCATGAACAAGGAGTTCTATGATTATCGTAACAGTGCGTTACGGCGTATGAAGCGTATCAGTGATGACCGTTCTGCTATAACCGATCCCGGAGAGCTGGAGCGGCTTAATTATGCCCGTTCCGAGTTTTTCATTGCTTCTGCCATCTATTACTATTATTTGCAGCAGGAACAGCAGTCTTTGGAGGCGATTAATGAAATAAAAGTAGACGAGGCGCTGGAAAGTGATACTGCCCAATTGCTCTATTATTATTATATGAAAGGGTCTGGCGGTATGTATGAAGCGGATACACCGCAGGATGTGGTATTGGGTGAGTTTAACTATCTGATAGAATGTCTGGGTATCAGCAGGGAATACGGGTATGTCTATTTCGAGGCGAATGCATCTCAGGCAATGGCAGAATTGCTGAAAGAGAGGAAAAATTTCGATTTGATAATGGAAAGGCGTCCCAATGTGATGCGTGCCATCAATAGCGAGGACTTGTCGTGGGAGGAATTGACCATGCGTTTTGCCTGGCAGGCTTTGGATTTGTTCAAAAAATATGGAGATTTGTATCAGATTTCGGGTACATACCGCACTTTGGCGTCGTGCAGCAACGAGCAAGGCAGGTATGAAGACGCGCTGCATTACTTGTCGGAAGCATTGGGGTACGTCAATCGGCATCACGAGAAATATTACCATTGTACGGATACCATGGACAGGCTACGTCCGTATGTTCCCATGGCTACCACTTCCATTGAACTGGAATGGATTAATGACGATGGTATAAAAAGTGTTCCCGAATGGATTGCCCGTTTCCGTGAACAATTGAGTGTAACATATGCAGCGTTAGGAATGAAACCCCAGTCGGATTATAATCGTAATATTTATCTGGATATTTTGGACTACACCCGCCAGGACAAAGAATTGGAGAGTCGTTATAATGCGTTGGAGAAGGAATCGGAAGCCTTGAACGGACTTCTGGTGGTAGTGGTGATTGGTATCGTTGTCCTTATCATTCTATTTTGGATATTGAATAAAAGATGGCGTGTGCGGAATGCTCTTTATATTGATAAGTTGAAACGTACTTTGGAAATATGCCGTAAGATAACGGCTTCCGTACCCATTGATGCGGGGGAGATAGAGGATGTGACAAAAGCGGTAGTTGCCTCGGTGAAAGAGGATATCCTTTCGTTGGTGGGAGCGACGGACTTCCGTATTGTGGCTGAAAATGGAGAGGGGAATGAGGTGCCGGGGCAAGGGATTTGTACAAGTTTTATCTTGAATATTCCGGGCAGGGAACAACCTTTGGGCGAGGTGCACCTGTATTCGGAGCACAAAATGAAGAAAGATGATAAAGCACTGATGAGGGTCATTACACCTTACATTTCGTGGACACTGGAGAATGGACTGGCTTTTATTTCGTTGGGCGATGAACGGAAACGGCTGGAAAAGGAGCAATATGTCCATGAACAGCATTTGGCGGAGAATAAACGGCAGAATCTGGTGAAGAAAGCCTGTCTGTTTATTGTCACAGGCATTATGCCTTATATAGACCGAATCATGAATGAAGTGCATAAACTAACCGCACACAACTACATTCAGAACGAAGAAATAAAAGAAAGCAAATACCGTTATATCGACGAACTGATTACCCGTATCAATGAGTATAATGATATTTTGGCCTTATGGATTAAGATGCGGCAGGGGACACTGAGTTTGAATATAGAGAATTTTGAGTTGAATTCCCTTTTTGATGTACTGGTAAAAGGGCGTAAGACTTTCGAGATGAAACAACAGACTCTGACCATAGAGCCGACTGCCGCCATTGTGAAAGCGGATAAGGCTCTGACGCTTTTCATGATAAATACATTGACGGAAAACGCCCGTAAATATACGCAGCCGGGAGGAAATGTTTCTGTTTATGCGCAGGAAACGGAATCTTACGTGGAGATTTCGGTGAAAGATGACGGTCCGGGACTTTCACAGGAAGATGTGGAGCGTATTCTGAGTGAGAAAGTTTATGATTCGGGTAAAATCGGATTGCAGACCAGCGAAAATGTCAGCGAATTGCAGAAGAATAAAGGTCACGGTTTCGGTTTGATGAATTGCAAAGGCATTATTGATAAATATAAGAAGACCAATGAGATATTCCGGGTCTGCCTGTTCCGGATAGAAAGTGAATTGGGGAAAGGCAGCCGTTTCTATTTCCGTTTGCCCAAAGGAGTGCGCAAAACGTTGATGTTGGTGTTGGTCGCTTTTCTTCCTGTCCTGGCAGGATGTAATGAGGGGAGGGAGAAAGATGGGAAAGCTGAACAGCTCACTGTCAATGATTCCATTCAGCGATATGATAAATTATTGGCTGTTGCGAATGAATATGCATACGATGTTTACAATTGTAACATTGATGGATTATATCAACAGGCATTGTGTTATGCGGACAGTGCTCTATATTGTTTGAATAAGCATTATATTATGTATTCGGGCAGCAAAGGGCCTTTGTTGGAATTGGAAGGAGAGGGGGTAGCAGCGGATTTAGATTGGTTCAACCGGCATTTTGATACCGATTACTATGCCTTGCTGGATGTTCGCAACGAGGCAGCAGTCGCCTTTTTGGCTTTAGGTAATCTGGAGGCTTATCGTTATAACAATAATGCTTATACGGCGCTGTACAAACAGATCAGTGAGGACACCTCATTGGAGCAATATTGCCGCCAGATGCAGCTTTCTGCCAATAATAAGACGGTGGCTATCATTCTTTGTGTGGTTATTTTGTTGGTATTGCTGGTGGGATATTATATTCTGTATTTCCGCCACCGTTTGATTTATCGTTATAACTTGGAACAGGTGTTGGAAATCAACAAGCAGGTGTTTTCGGCCTCTTTGCTTGACGGAAGAGCCGACCGGGATATTGCTGCAAGTCTGGTCAAGGATATGTTTGAAACGGTAAATGAGTTGCTGCCCGTTGATGTGTTGGGCGTAGCGGTTTATAGTGAAGACAACCACAGCTTGAATTATGCTTTTTCACCGGTGGAGGATGAGAATGAAGAAATGCGTGAGATGATGGCTCGTAGTTTTGACGCGAAGACACCTTATTGGCGTGAGAAAGATAGGGTAAAATGTTTGCCCTTGTGGGTGGAAGCAGGTAACGAGAATCGTTGCACGGGTGTGCTGGCATTGAAAATCGCTTTGCCTGTGGAGCGTGAGGACGACCGCTTGATGCTGGAGCTTGTGGCCGGATATGTAGCCATCATTGTATATAATGCAGTGGTACTGATGGCGCAGAAATATCGGGATATAGAAAGTGCGCAGGATGATGCGCGCCGAGCCATACGGGAGGAAAACCAGTTGCATGTGCAAAATCTGGTATTGGACAATTGCTTGTCAACCATTAAGCATGAGACAATCTATTATCCTAACCGGATAAAACAGATTATCGACAGGTTGAACACCCGTCAGGCTGGAGAAAACGAAGCTGTGCAAGTAGAAACGATTGGTGAGTTGATCAGTTATTATAAGGATATATTTACTTTGCTGAGTTCATGCGCCGCACGTCAGTTGGAAGAAATTACTTTCCGCAGAGGTGTTGTGAAAGCCGGCGAACTGGCCGATTATGCGGTACGGTATATAAAACGTGCTGGAAAACGTATGCCGCATCGGGTAGAACTGAGGACGGAGGTGGAACATGTTTCCGTATTGGGAGATGTCATTCAGCTGAAGTTTATGTTGGAGAATTTAATAGATGAAGCGCTATCATACGAGGTGGATGGTATTTTGGAATTGTGTATTTATAAGGATAAGGATTTTGTGCGGTTTGATTTCCGCGATACGCGTCGCGAAAAGTCGCAGGAGGAGTTGAACTTGTTGTTCTACCCGCATCTGTCTCGTATGAAGCAGGGGCAGGAAGGAGTTCTGACCGGTACGGAATACCTTATTTGTAAGCAGGTGATTCGTGACCATGATGAATTTGCCGGAAGACGCGGTTGCCGTATCAATGCGCAGCCTGCCGCTGAAGGAGGGTTCACCGTATGGTTCACCCTGCCTGCCCGTTGAATGTAGAATGTAAAAAAACAATGCATATTATGGAGAATAATAGATTTAAAGTCATCATTGTAGAGGATGTCAAACTGGAATTAAAAGGAACGGAAGAGATATTCAGACACGAAATTCCGAATGCGGAAGTCATCGGAACGGCTATGACTGAGAATGAGTTTTGGGAATTGCTGAAAGTGCAGTTGCCCGATATGGTTTTATTGGACTTGGGCTTGGGGGGATCGACTACCATCGGTGTGGAAATCTGTTCTTCTTTACGGAAGAACTATCCGGATATGAAGGTGCTGATTTTTACTGGTGAGGTATTGAACGAAAAGTTATGGGTGGATGCGCTGAATGCGGGTGCGGATGGTATAATCCTGAAGACGGGAGAGTTGCTGACTGCCACAGATGTACAGGCGGTGATGGATGGCAAGAAACTGGTTTTCAATTATCCCATTCTGGAGAAAATAGTGGCACGTTTCAAGCAGTCGGTGGCTCAGGAACAGCGCAGGCAGGAAGCTGTCATTAATTATGATATTGATGAATATGATGAGCGTTTGCTTCGCCATCTGGCCTTGGGGTATACCAAAGAAATGATTACTAATCTGAAAGGGATGCCTTTCGGGGTCAAATCCATAGAGAAGCGTCAGAATGAATTGATAAACCGTTTGTTCACATTGGATGAAAGAAGTGGTGTCAATGCCTGTCGATTGGTGACCCGTGCTTTCGAGTTGCGGATTCTTGACATTGATAATTTGGAACCGGATGAAGAGTAAATATTATTTTCCTCATACCGCTACTGTGTTTTTTCTGCTGACGGTAGCTGTAGCCTTGTTCTCATGGATAGGAAGTATTTATGGGCTGGGGAAGGTGCAAAGCCTGCTCAGTCCCGAAGGAATCCGGTGGGAATTGAGGCATGCTATGGGGAATTTTGTCCAGACACCGGCATTGGGCATAGTAATGATGCTTTTTTTAGGGTTCGGCATTACGGTTCATTCCGGGGTATGGGGTACGTTGGGGAGGATAGTGAAAAGAGGAAAGCCCATTTCCCGTAAGGAAAAACGTGCGTTGATATTGGCAGGTTGTATACTGCTTGTTTATATCATAATGATTATTTGCACCACTTTTGCTCCATGGACTATGTTGCGTAGCGTGACGGGATCTCTCACGAACTCTCCGTTTCAAAAAGGGATTTATTATCTCATTTCGTTTGGTGTGGGATTGTCGGGTATGGCTTTCGGTTATGCATCGGGACGTTTTCGGGATGATAAGGATATAATAAAAGGTATGTCCTGTCTCTTTTCTCGTTTTGCCGATTACTTTGTGGCGCTTTTTTTTATAGTTCAGTTCTTTTCTTCATTGATGTATACGAATTTGGTGGAATGGGTTGGAATAGAGTCATATATAGTGTCTTACGCTTTCCATATTTGTTGCTATTTACCTTTTGCTTGGATGCTGAATAGAAAAAAAATAGATTGTTAATGCAAAAAAGTTGCGGATTCTTTTGGTAATTTCAATAAAAACCGTACCTTTGCACTCGCAATTAAGGATGGTTCCGTAGCTCAGCTGGATAGAGCAACGCCCTTCTAAGGCGTGGGTCTTGCGTTCGAATCGCAACGGAATCACATAAAAAAAGCTGTATCTTCTGAGGGTACAGCTTTTTTTATGGAAATATTTAAAAAGGATTTATCTATAAGCGGGGCTATGGAAAAGATCTTGTCCATATCTATAAACCTTTCCCGTTGGATAGTTAAGGGTTTTCTTCCTGTTTGTTCTATCTCCGCAAGCCTTTGGAGTTAACTCCATAGCCTTGGGAGATAACTCCAAAGCTTATGGAGATAGAATACATCCGTATAAAAAGGTTTAACCTGGAAAGAGAAAAGGCTTATGCAACAGGAACAGATGCAATACATTGTTGTTTAATTCCGCTGGCGGGCTATTACTTTTTCTCAGTTTCTCCGCCCTTTGGGCTTCATGGCAGCGGAAAGATTGAACCGGTTAAAAAGTCATGTTAACCCTTTTTGTACGCGTAACTTCCATGTATGCAGGCGAGGGGATGGATAACCATCATTTTACTGAGGTGCATGATATTTATGTAAAGGATTTGAAATGCAAAAAGGTGAATGTAGCTGCATTGGTGCTTCAAGGTACAGAGGAGAAGCCTATTTATAACGTGACTTTTGATAACGTGGATGTGGATAAAGCAGGGATAGGTCTTGGTTTCTCGAATACGAAGACAATTGGGGTTTCTAATTGTAATTTGGGAGGTTATGTTGGGGTGCCGTCTACAGCCAGTGCGAAAGATGGTATATTCGATAAATAGATTTGTTTGACTTCTTGGTTTACTTCGCCGATTCCTTGAAAGAGTCTTGTTACGCTGGAATGACAGAGTAAAAGGAAAGCAGGAAACCGTTTCCGGACAGGCTGGGGGAGGATTTTTCATCCCTCAGCTAAACAAATGTTTTTATAGATGGTTCTATAAGTAAAAAGACGATAATTATGAGTACAAACGAATTTGCCCGAATTTTATTGACTTGGATTAAGAGTTTTCTATCATGGATAGGCATCCCGCGCGATAGGTTGAATGAACTGGATGAGATTATTTTCTTGATCCTGATTGTGGTTATTGCTTTTGCTGTAGGAGCTGTTTTTCATTATTTATCTGTGCGTTTCACACGGAAGGTGTTGAAATATAAAAATATCAGTTTTTTAAGTTCGTTGATAGAATACAATGCCTTGCGGAAAATGTCTGCGGTCATTCCGCCGCTTATTATATCCGCTTTGTTGCCGTTTGCGTTCGACTATCGTTCTACTTGGTTTACTGTCAGTGAAAAAATCACTTGGATTTATTTCTTTATCGCTTTGTTGTTTTCGGTCAATGCCGTGTTAAACTCGGTAGGTAATGTGCTGATGAACAAGGAGCAGTTACAGAATCGTCCGATGAAAGGTTTCATACAGATCTTTCAAGTGATTTTTTCGTGTGTTGCCATCATTGTCATCATTTCCATATTGATTAATAAGTCGCCTCTCAACCTGATTACCGGACTGGGTGCTTTTGCTGCCGTACTGATGTTGATTTTCAAAGATACCATCCTTGGCTTTGTGGCGGGGGTACTGCTTTCCGAGAATGATATGGTGCATATCGGCGATTGGATTGAGATGCCGCAGAATAATGTGAATGGGGTGGTGATGGATATCACTCTGAACATTGTGAAGGTTCAGAATTTCGATAATACGATTGTCACTATACCTCCTTATTCATTAGTCTCCGGTTCATTTATCAATTGGCGTGGAATGACTGAATCGGGCGGGCGGCGTATTATGCGCGAGTATGCATTGAAACTGGATTACATACAACCCTGTACTCCTGAATTTTTGGAGAAAATGAAGAAGTTTGATGCTGATTTGGCCGACTTTATCACAGAAAAGCAGAAACAGGCGGCTGAAGGAAAAGTAGCGAATACTGACAATCCGGCCGGATTGGTAAATGGAACCATCGATACGAATGTAGGGCTGCTTCGTGCTTATATGACTCTCTATCTGAAGCGCCATCCTTTTATCAGTAAGGACCTGTTGCTGATGGTGCGCACATTGGCTCCTACGGAGAATGGCCTGCCCGTACAAATTTATTGTTTCTCGTCCAATAAGAACTGGCCTAGTTATGAATCTATCCAAGCGGAAATCATGGAACATTTTGTTTCTGTTCTTCCCGAGTTTGGATTGTATCCGTTCCAGAATCCTACTGCCAGAGATTATGTAATCAGTGGTTTGATAGAGTCTGGCAAGGACCTTTCTACTGTAGACGGAATTCCTTGGCATTCGGTCTTGCCAAAGGAAGAAAAGGTATAGTTAGGGATTTAAACATTTATTAATGACTTGCGGTTGAACAATTCTTGTTGCCGCCGTGTTATATAAATGTGTTTTTCATAGTATTAGATTAAAGGTTGAAGATTGCAATCGGCTTGAGAGAAGTAGTTGCATCTGAAGTAGAAGCGTCTACTATAAAAAATATAGAAAGGTTGTTCCTTACGGGACAGCCTTTTTTGTTTTGTTAAAAGAAACCATTCACTTTAACTTGAAATGTTAAAGGAGTTGTTGCTTTTATTAAACAATACTATAATTTCTTCTTAACGCTTCTTTAAATTTGCAGATAGCAGGAAAGTGTGTATATTTGCATGTGTGTTTTTCATAGTATTAGATTTAAGGTTAACAAAAGGTTGGAGCAAGGCGTTGCTCCTTTTTTTATGGAGTAACGTGAGGAGTACATCTGCTGTCCGGTTCCGATATCCGATACAGAACCACAGAGAAGAATCCGTGCAATGTATTCCTCTCCGTGACTGTGTAACTTAATTCTGCATTTTTAATGCAAGAGGCAGGCTGAATTAAATAATCTCGATGCCTTGCTTCCGGCATAACTCCAATCCCACATCCTTTAACTTGAATTTCTGTATCTTTCCGCTGCCCGTCATGGGGAACTCATCAACAAAGAAGATATATTTAGGAATTTTGTAACGGGCTATCTTGCCGTCGCAAAAGTCACGTATATCGAATTCGTTCATTTCCACCCCTTCGTGCAAGATAATGAATGCGCCTACCGCTTCTCCGTATTTCTTGGAGGGGATACCGGCTACCTGTACATCTTTTATTCCTTCCATCTGATACAGGAACTCTTCTATTTCCCGTGGATAGATATTCTCTCCGCCACGGATAATCATGTCTTTTATCCGTCCTGTGATACGATAATTACCTTCTTCGTCTTTCACTCCCAGATCTCCTGAGTGGAGAAAGCCGTTCCGGTCTATCACTTCGGCGGTTGCTTCGGGGTTTTTGTAATACCCCTTCATGGTGTTATACCCTTTGTTGCACATCTCGCCTTGTACGCCTATGGGACATTCCTCGCCAGTTTCCGGATCGATCACTTTTACTTCCGTAAACTCGAAATCACGGCCCACCGTGTTGCAGCGTACATCAAACGAATCGTCGATGCGGGAGGCTGTCATGCCGGGAGAAGCTTCTGTAAGCCCGTATACACTGGTGACCTTCATAAACATTTTCTCTTCCACACGTTTCATCAGTTCCACCGGACAGAGTGAGCCTGCCATAATGCCGGTGCGCAGACTGGACATATCGAACATATCAAACATGGGATGGTTCAGCTCGGCAATGAACATGGTAGGAACCCCGTACAAGGCCGTGCAGCGTTCCTTGTGGACGGAGGCAAGTACCAGCAGCGGGTCAAAACGTTCCACCATCACCTGCGTGCATCCGTGTGTAAGGCAGTTCATGGTGGCTAATACCACTCCGAAGCAATGGAACAGGGGTACACAGACACATAGTTTGTCATCGGAAGTGAATTTCATGTGCTCACCCGTCAGGAAACCGTTGTTGCTGATGTTGTAATGGGTGAGCATGACTCCTTTGGGGAAACCGGTTGTGCCCGAAGTGTACTGCATGTTCACCGTGTCGTGGCAGTTCACCTTCGCTTTTGCTTCCAGCAGCTCGTCATCGTCTATGTTGCATCCCAGAAGCAGAATTTCGGCGGTGTTGTACATACCCCGGTATTTTTCGGGGCCGATGTAAATCACGTTCTTCATGCAGGGGAAACGTTTGCTCTTCAGATATCCGCGCTGGCTGGTCTTTAGTTCGGGCAGCATGGCGTAGACCATATTTACATAGTCGTCATTGCCACGGTCTCCGTTTACGATACACAGCGTGTGCATGTCCGAGTTCTGGCAGAGGTATTCCAGTTCTGCCTGTTTGTAGTTGGTATTTACTGTTACGGCCACGGCGCCGATTTTGGCGCAAGCGTACAGAAAGGTCAGCCAGTCGGGCACATTACCCGCCCAGATTCCTACATGGGTTCCCCGTTTCACGCCGATGGCGAGCAGTCCTTTGGCCATGTGGTCTACACGCTCGTTAAATTGTTTCCAGGTGAAGCGCAGATTGCGGTCGGAATATACGATATATTCTTTATCGGGAGTGGTGAGGGCCCAATGTTCAAGCCAGTCACCCAAGGTTCTCGTGCTTAATTCCATCATAAATCAAATAGGAGTATAGATAACAGCCAATATTTTGGCGGCTTGTCCTTGATATCCGTGTACGTGGTGCGGAACGATAGAATCATAATAAATACTGTCTCCGGCTTTAATCAGATGGCATTTTTTACCGTGGCATACTTCGACGGCGCCTTCCATGACATAGATAAACTCTTCACCTTCATGCGAGGAGAGTGAGAAGTGGCTTTCCTCCGTCGGTTCCACGTCTACGATGAATGGTTCCATATGCCTGTCCGCTTTTGATTTTGACAGTGAGTGGTAGCGCATATGTGTACGCAGGTCCATTGCATTGTTCGAGAAACTGATAGTATCCTCACTCTCTTGTTTCCGGCAGATTACTGCTCCTTGTTCTTCCTGGTCGTCCAGAAAAGTGCCCAGACGTACCCCTAACGCGCGGGCTATCTTGATGAGGGGAGCCAATGAAGGAAGATCTACATTATTCTCTATTCGTTCTATTTGTTCTTCGGCAAGGCCAGAGCGTACGGCCAGTTCGGCCACACTGATTTCTTTTGTTTCACGTAGTGATTTTATTTTTTCACCAACAATCTTTGTGCTGTCCATGGTTTGTTTTTAATAAGTTTGCAAAGTATAAAGTGCAAATATATAATAAAAAAGAATTGGGCACTCTGTTTTTGTTCTGAATATGTAAAAAAGGCAGGTTAGCGACGAATTGCCGGTCATTTGTCATTAACCGTCGGTAAGTTTCGAATATTTGTGTTTTTTGTTCTATCTTTGTTCTCGAAACTTAATTAAAGACTAAAACTTATGTTCTCAGGGATTGTAGAAGAATATGCGGAGGTGGTGCGTATTGTAAAGGAGCAGGAAAATCTGCACCTCACCTTGAAATGTTCGTTTGTGGACGAACTGAAAATAGACCAGAGTATCTCTCATAACGGTGTGTGCCTGACTGTAGTCAGTTTACAGGATGGAACGTACACGGTTACCGCCATGAAAGAAACGATAGAGCGTTCCAACATCGGCTTGCTGAAAGTGGGAGATAAAGTGAATGTGGAACGCAGCATGATGATGAACGGGCGGCTGGACGGTCATATTGTGCAAGGACATGTGGATCAGACTGCCGAATGTATGGATATAAAGGATGCTGAAGGGAGCTGGTATTTTACTTTCAGATATGCGTTTGACAAGGAAATGGCAAAGCGCGGCTACATCACGGTGGACAAAGGCTCGGTTACGGTGAATGGTGTGAGTCTGACCGTTTGTAACCCTACGGAGGATACTTTTCAGGTTGCCATCATTCCTTATACTTACGAACATACCAATTTCCATACTTTTAAAGTGGGAAGCATTGTGAATATAGAGTTTGATATCATCGGCAAATATTTAAGCCGCATGATGCAGTTCTCCTGATTCTTTTACCGCAGGTTGCACAGATGATTGTTGAAGATGAAAGAAACTTCTTTGTGGAAATCCGGAATTATCCGCATCGGCTTTTGAGCAAAAAAGAATCTGTGCAATCTGTGGTAAAATCGAATATCAGAATTATAAATCTTTCAGCAATATCTTGCTGGTGCTTTTATAATATTCTTCACGGGCATTTGCCAGCGCCTCCCAAGAACTGCTGTATCGCTTTTTGTCTATTTTGAAGGCTTCCGTTCCGGCTATGTCCAGTCTGTTCAGCAGCATAGCCACGTTCATCCGGTTGATATCTACTGACGGCAAATAGCCTATGCTTTCATCGTCACCGTCCATAGCAGTTTCATAAATCATGTGCATGTCCTGTAGTTCATACAGGATTTTCTTGGTGAGCCTTATCGGGATTTTATGTTCGTCGCTGAGTGTCTCGGCGGTATAAGGAGCCTCTTCCGTCTCAAAGCGCTTGCATATCAGAGACATGATGAGGATACACAGAAAGTCGTGATAACGGCGGCTGATATTTGCCGTTTCTTTGCTGAAACTGTAGTTGCGAAGATTCTGTGCCACATAGCAAAGTTCTGCGCCATACAGGCAGATTCCCCATGAAATCTGCGCCCATAACAAGAACATAGGAATGGCGGCGAAGCTACCATAGATTGCATTGTACCTTGATACCCATATCTGACTGCCGATATACAAGTATTGAAAAGCCTGAAAGGCTGTGCCTGCGATGATACCCGGAATGATGGCATACTTCAGTTTCACTTTAGTATTGGGCATAAAGACGAACAGTCCCGTAAACATGGCCCAAGTCAGGATGAAAGGGATCAGGCGTACCAGAAATTTCATCAGGGGTGCCAGTAATACGAAGTCCTCCATGTTTTTCACCATGGTGGACATAAAGATGGTAAGACCGCTGGAAAGTACGATAAGTAGGGGCAGTAAGAGCAGGATGGAGAAATAATCCGTCATTTTGCGATACAGTGTACGGGGCTTCTTCACTTGCCATATATAATTGAAGGTACGTTCTATGTTATAGGTCAGGCTCAGAATGGTCCAGAACAACATCACCAGACCCACTCCGATAAAAATTCCGCTTTTGGCGTGCACCAGATAGGAGTCAATCAGGCCAAGAATGGTTTCGGCAGCCGCACTCTGTCCTTCAAGACCGCTACGGAACTGGGTTTCCAGCAGGTTGGAGAAGCCGAAACCGCGTGCGATGGCGAATAAAATGGCCAGAATGGGAATGATAGAAAGCAGGGTGCTGTATGTCAGTGCGGATGCTTTATTCAAAATACGTCCCTGAGTGAATTCACGAACAGAAAGAGTAGCGATTTTTATTGCATTATAGAGTATTCCTCGGGATTTGCTAACCTCGTCTTCTGTCACCCGCCATATATCATCTTTGAGAAACGATTGCAGACCTTTCAGTTTTTCCTTGTTCATGGTACTCATAAGCTCTTCATTAGGATATATGAAAAAAAAGCAGCCGGCCTGTAAGCCGGGTTCTGTTCCTCGCCTTGCGGCGAAGTGCCTGCCATTTATCTACGCCTGTTGTCACCAACAGGCTCTAGCGGTCTACCCTCCGACGTGGGGCGAGCAACCCTCATAATGTCGGTTTACATGACCTTACAACTCCTAAGACGTACAGCCCGTCATGTCACCATGCGGCTGGTGGGCTCTTACCCCACCTTCTCACCCTTACCCCGTTTCCCGTAGGAATTGTGGCGGTTGTTTTCTTCTACGTTACTCCACCTTTGCAGATAGCTTTCTGTTAGGAAGTAGGATGCTCTGCGTTGCCCGGACTTTCCTCTTTCGCCTTACGGCGTCAGCGGCAGACCGGCCGGCTGCTTTTAAGTCTACAAAGATAGTGATTTTAGGTTAAACGTAGGATAATAAAGCGGAAAAAAGTAAGAAAATAAATGGAAAAACGAAGAAAGAGCGGAACAGCCCATTACTTTTTCTTGGTATATATAATAATGAGAAGAGAATCGGTGATGATCGGTTCGGCACTCCTGCTTATCGTATAGAAACAACGGTAAAAACAGAAATATAAAAGTAAATGAACAGTGCCGGAAAGAGAAGTGGGTGCAGTTTTCGCTTTCCCTCTCCGGACACGGATTTTAGCGGTAGAATTCCAGTTCGTTTCTCAATGAACGCACTTCCTGTTGCAGAAGTTCTATACGTTCCAGCATGTGGTGGATGGCGTCGATTCCTGCAATATTGATGGACAAGTCATAATATAAATGCGTGTAACGCTCCAGTTCCGCTAGTTGGGATGTGGGGAGGTAGCGTTCCTCGTCAATCACCCGGACTTCGATCAGTCCGTCTTCTTCCAGTTCCATAATGAACGACGGGTCCACATGGCAACGGTCGCAAAAATCGTTGATAATAATTAAATCGGTCTGCATAATCCTTCTCTTTTTTTAATTGCTACTATCTTTTAATTGGCGGAACAGCTCTTTCTGATGTTCGGTCAGGTTGCTAGGAATGGTGACATTATAAGTTACTATCAGATCGCCAAATTTGCCTTCTTCCTTGTAAACAGGAAAGCCTTTGCCTTTCAAACGGACTTTGGTTCCGTTCTGGGTTTCAGGTTTTACTTTCAGTTTTACCTTGCCGTTCAGTGTGTCCACGGTTTCTTCACCACCCAGTACGGCGGTGTAGAGGCTAAGCGGAGCATGGATATATAAATCATTTCCCAAACGTTTGAATACAGGATCGTCTGGAATGACAAAGGTGATGTACAGATCGCCTGCAGGACCACCGTTTACCCCCGGTGCACCATGACCACGCAATTTGATAGTCTGTCCGTTGGCTATACCTGCCGGAACAGTGATACGTATGTTCTTTCCGTTTACATTAAGCACTTGTTTGTGTGTTTCGGCGGCTTCACGCAATGAAAGTTGTAATTCAGCATTATAGTCCTGTCCACGGAATCCGGCGCTTCGTCCGCCGTTTGCACCGCCACGATGCCCGAACAGTTCTTCAAAGAAATCAGAGAAACCACCTGCGCTGCCACCGAAATGTGCACCGGTGAATTCTTCTCCTCCATTGCCGGAATACCAGTAACTGCCGTTACCGTCCGTACCGAATCCGCTTCCGGCTCCGCCAAACCCTCCGAATCCACCAGCACCTCCATATTGTTGCTTTTGTTTTTCAAATTCGTCGGCATGTTTCCAGTGTTCCCCGTATTCGTCGTATTTCTTACGTTTTTCCGGGTCACTCAGTACTTCGTTGGCTTCATTTATCTCCTGAAACTTATCTTTGGCTCCAGGATCATTCGGATTCAAGTCAGGATGGTATTTGCGGGCCAGCTTACGGAAAGCCTTCTTGATATCATCTTGGGTGGCGCTTTTGTCCACTCCCAATACTTTGTAATAGTCTATGTAAGCCATATTATATATTTGTTAAATTTCATCTGCTTTAAGAGAAACAAAATACATGCCAATTGGTTGTGTTCTGTTTTTATTTTATTATCTTTGCAGCGAATTTTTAGAAATTATTCTAAAGGAAATGAGGGGATTGGCAATCATATTCAGGTTTTTTATGCTATTAGTCCTGCTGCTTCCTGTGGTTGCTCTGTGTCCTGTGAAGGCGGAAACGACCTCGGAAGGGCCTATCCTTATTGTCACTTCTTATAATCCCGAAACGCGTAGTATTTCTGACAACCTGTCTGCTTTTATGGATGAATACAGACAGCGTGGCGGCAAGTATACTCCGATCATAGAGAGTATGAACTGCAAGAATTTGTCCGAGGCCTATCTGTGGAAATCGCGTATGGCCTCCATCCTTGGTAAGTATAAGGGGAAAAACCGTCCGTCACTGGTTATATTGTTGGGGCAGGAGGCATGGTCGGCTTATATCTCACAAGACACAGAGATAGCTAAAAAAGACTCCGTCTATCTGTGGCATGGTCAGTGTCAACGGACTGGTATTGCCCGATGATAGTATCGACACGCGGGTATGGGAACCTGAAAGTAAGAATATTTATACGGATTTCAGTGATTATAATATTGTTGCCGGTTATGTATATGAATATGATGTCGATAAAAACATAAAGCTGATGCGTCGTTTTTATCCTGATATGCGCCGTGTGGCATTTATATCGGATAATACCTATGGCGGGTTGTCTATGCAAGCCTTGGTTAAAAAGGAGATGAAGAAGTACCCCGATTTAGAAACAATTTGGCTGGACGGCCGTACAGAAACCTTTATGGAAGTGAGTGAAAGGATGCGCAGGTTGCCTCAAAATACGTGTGTGTTATTGGGAACATGGCGTGTAGACTGTACGGAGAGTTATGTTATTGGTAATACGACTTATATGCTGCGCGATGCGAATCCCACCCTGCCTGTGTTTACTATTGCATCTGTGGGGCTGGGACATTGGGCATTGGGAGGATATACTCCCGAGTACCATGCGGTAGGAAAGAATATAGGCGCGGTTACTTATGATTTTTTGGATAAAGGGGATAGAGAAGGGGTGGACTTGTTGACTATTCCCGGAAACTATACTTTTGATATAAAGCGTTTGCATGAATTCAAATTGGATTCATTGAATCTTCCTCAGGGAGCGGTGTTGGTGAACAAGACTCCTTCGTTTTATGAGCAGTATAAATATTGGGTCATAGGGGTTGTTTCGGCGTTCATGTTCCTGATAGCCTGTTTCTTGATAGCCATATATTATATTATCCGTATCAACCACTTGAAACATAATCTGGAAGTATCCGGCGAGGAACTGCTGGTAGCCAAGGAGAAAGCGGAGGAATCCAACAGGTTGAAGACGGCTTTTCTGGCCAATATGAGTCACGAAATACGCACTCCCTTGAATGCCATTGTGGGATTTTCCAGCGTGTTGGTCAGTGATGATTCCTCTCCTGCCGAGAAAGAGCAGTATTGTGATATCATTCAGAAGAATTCCGATTTGTTGTTGCACCTCATAAATGATATTCTGGACATCTCGCGCATGGAATCCGGAAGGATAAAATTCGTATGGGAAGAATGTGATGTGGTAGAGTTGTGTCAGACGGCTTTGTCTACAGTGGAGTATGGACGCAAGACCAGTGCTTTGTTTCTGTTTGAAACTCCTGTGCCTTCGCTGGTTGTCAAGACGGATGCCCAGCGTCTGAAGCAGGTGTTGATTAATTTGCTGTCCAATGCCGCAAAATTTACTCCGTCCGGTTCTATCAAACTGACGGTTGCCATAGACAAACAGCATCAGCAGTTGGAATTGTCAGTGTCGGATACCGGTTGCGGTATTCCGCCCGATAAGAGTGAAAAGGTATTTGAACGTTTCGAGAAATTGAATGAATATTCCCAAGGTACGGGGCTGGGATTGGCCATTAGCAGGCTGATAATCGAGAATCTGGGAGGTAAGATATGGGTGGACAAGGATTATACCGAAGGCGCCCGGTTTGTATTCACGCATCCTTTGACTAAAAAAGAATAAAGAATAGAGAAATGAAATATAGAATATGTATCAGTGCCCTGCTGTTGTGGGCAGGTATGCAGTTGTCTGCATCCAATAATCAGGAAGAAGTGGTTATCAAGATTATAGAAACCAGTGATGTGCACGGGAATTTCTTTCCGTATAACTTTATCGAACGGAAAGAATGGAGTGGAAGTCTTGCCCGTGTTCATTCCTTTGTGAAAGAACAGCGTGAGAAATATGGGGATAATTGCCTGTTGATGGATAATGGGGATATCCTGCAAGGTCAGCCTACAGCTTACTATTATAATTTTATGGATACCGTGTCTACTCATGTTGCGGCGGATATGATGAATTATATGGGATATGTGGTAGGTAATATGGGTAACCATGATGTAGAGACGGGGCATGCGGTGTACGACCGTTGGATAAGACAGTGCGATTTTCCGGTACTGGGGGCTAATATAATAGACAATGCCACTGGAAAACCTTATCTGAAACCCTACGAGGTGTTGGAGCGCGACGGAGTGAGGATAGCGGTTCTGGGTATGATTACTCCGGCCATTCCTTCATGGTTGCCGGAGAAATTATGGAGTGGTCTGCATTTTGAGGAAATGGAGCCCTGCGCACGCAAATGGGTGAAGATTATAAAGGAAAAAGAGAATCCTGATGTCATTGTGGGATTGTTTCATGCCGGAAAGTCGGGCAACGTGTTGGGACAGGTGGTGGAAGATGCCTCTATGGATGTAGCCAAACGGGTTCCGGGCTTTGATGTGGTGCTGATGGGGCACGACCATACTAGGGAATGTGTAAAGGTGCAGAATGTGGCAGGAGACAGTGTGCTGGTCATTGACCCGGCAAACAATGCCAATGTAGTTTCGGATGTGACCCTGACCGTAACAAAGAAAGACGGGAAAGTAGTGGAGAAGTCGGTGGAAGGTAGATTGGCGGATATGAACAAGTATCCTGTCAGCCGGGAGTTTATGGATAAGTTTGCCCCTCAATACAAGGCTGTAAATGACTTTGTATCCCGTAAAATCGGTACAATTTCACGTACCATCACAGCGAAGGATGCTTATTTCGGTTCTTCTCCTTTCATAGACCTGATTCATCAGTTGCAATTGGAAATTTCGGGTGCTGAAGTGTCTTTCTGTGCTCCGTTGTCCTTCCGGGCAGAGATTAAAGAAGGAGACATCTATGTGAGTGATATGTTCAATTTGTACAAGTACGAGAACATGCTGTATGTGATGGAACTTTCGGGCAAGGAAATTAAAGATTTTCTGGAAATGGCATACGCCATCTGGACTAATCAGATGAAGAGTTCCGAGGACCACCTGATGCTTTTCAAGGAGCCGGTAGAGAAGGGGAAGCGTGCTAATTTCAAGAATTTCAGCTTTAACTTTGACTCTGCCGCAGGCATTAATTATACGGTGGACGTGACCAAGCCGGCAGGAGAGAAAATCACGATTCAGAGCATGTCGGACGGGACTCCTTTCAGTATGGATAAGGTTTATAAAGTGGCTTTGAATTCTTACCGTGGGAACGGTGGCGGAGATTTACTGACTCTTGGAGCTGGAATTTCCAAGGAAGATTTGGCAAAACGTATTATTTTTGCAACCGATAAGGATTTGCGTTATTATCTGATGCAATATATTGAGCAGGAAAAAGTGCTGCATCCTCATGCTATGCACCAGTGGAAGTTTATTCCGGAGGAATGGACTGTGCCTGCCGCGAAAAAAGACTATCAATTGTTGTTTGGCGAGGAAAAGAAATAAATAGTTGAGCAAGAGAAGGTACATAGTAGCCCCGTTATTACTGCTGGCGCTGTTTTTAACGTATCAGGTAAGCATCACTTTGTTTACCCACGTTCATATTGTGAACGGGGTGATGATTGTGCACTCTCATCCTTCGTCCGAAAAACACCATACGCATACCACAGGACAGGTAATCTCAATTGCTCATCTGAGCACTATCCAGACTCTGGAGCCCGGGGGGCAGACAGAGATGACTGTATTCCGTCCTGTGTTGTATGTTTTGGAATACAAGACAAATACTTTCCGCGCGAAAGTGCTTTGTGCGCAATGTATCCATTTGCGCGCTCCTCCTTTTTATTGCTGAAACATAAGGTATATCTGTTGACGGGATACATTCGGATAATCCGTTCAACAGATGCGGATGTGCTTTTGCCGTAGAGCTGCACACATTCTTTAATTGAATAAACCGAAACATTTTAGTAATAGAAAAAATAGATGAAACAATATATTCTGTTACTCGTGCTCATGGTGATGGGTGCGGGTATCCATGCGTATGCAGAAGATGTAAATCCTGTGAAGGAAGGAAATGTGATTTCAGGTCATGTAGTGGAAAAAGGCACGGAGAACAGCCTTCCGTATGCTACCATATTGATTGTGGAAACCGGGCAAGGTACGGTGAGTAACGAGGACGGGGAGTTCCGTTTCAAGAAGGTTCCGGCAGGAAAGTACACATTGAGAGTTCAGCTACTGGGCTATGAGACACAGGAAAAGAAAGTGACCGTCAGTAACGACTTCACGGTAGATGTTCATTTTTTTGATGAGTGACGAAAGTATTATGACGGACGAGGTAGTCGTATCGGCCAATCGCAATGAAACAAGTCGCAAGGTGGCTCCGGTGGTAGTCAATGTGATGAATGCCAGGCTTTTCGAATCGGTGAATTCTACCGATTTGGCTAAATCCTTGAATTACCAGTCGGGGTTGCGTGTGGAGAACAACTGCCAGAACTGCGGCTTCCCTCAAGTGCGTATCAATGGGCTGGAAGGGCCTTATTCTCAGATTCTTATCAATAGCCGTCCGGTAGTCAGTGCTCTGTCCGGTGTGTATGGCTTGGAGCAGATTCCGGTGAATATGATAGAGCGTGTAGAGGTTGTCCGCGGAGGAGGGTCGGCCTTGTTTGGTGCTAATGCAGTGGGCGGAACCATCAATATCATCACGAAAGACCCCATCAACAATTCATTTCAGGTTTCTTCAACAATGTCCAATATGAACGGCAAGGTGTGGGAACAGTATATGGGAGCCAATGCCTCTTTGGTGTCAAAAGACAATACGTATGGCATCGCTTTGTATCAGTCTTATCGGAACCGTAATCCGTATGATGCGGACGGGGACGGTTTCTCGGAGTTGGGAAAGCTGAATATGAATACATTCGGGCTGCGCACCTATTACCGTCCTACGCAGTTCAGCCGTATCAGTCTGGAATATCATACCACGAATGAGTTCCGCCGCGGAGGGAATAAATTTGATTTGCAGCCGCACGAAACGGATATCACCGAACAGACCAAGCACGTTATCAATAGTGGCGGATTGAGTTATGATCTGTTTTGGAAAGAATACAAGCATAAGCTTTCTTTCTATTCTTCCATCCAGCATACCGACCGTAACAGTTATTATGGTGCGCAACAGGATGCGAATGCATACGGAAAGACAAAAGATCTGACTTGGGTGGCAGGCGGCATGTATGTGGGTAATTTTGAGAAAGTTTTATTCTCTCCTGCTACTTTTACCGCCGGGCTGGAGTATCAGAACAACTCCCTGCACGATGTTATGACCGGTTATCACCGTGATATGAAACAGGATGTGCGCATTGCCAGCGCTTTTGTGCAGAACGAATGGAAAATGAATCAGTTTGTATTCCTGGCCGGCTTCCGTCTGGATGACCATAACCTGATTGACAATCCCATCTTCAGCCCCCGTCTGAACCTGCTCTATAAGCCCAGTGACAAACTACAGGCGCGCATCACTTGGTCCACCGGTTTCCGTGCGCCGCAGGCTTATGATGAAGACTTGCACGTTACGGCAGTAGGAGGTGAGGGCGTGCTTATCAAGTTGGCGGAAGGGCTGAAGCCTGAGCATTCTAACAGCATCAGCGGCTCCATTGACTGGACGGCGAATATCGGTCATTTCCAGACCAATTTGTTATTGGAAGGATTCTATACCGGATTGGATGACGTGTTTGTACTGGAGGATATGGGCCATGACCAGAATGGTAACAAGGTGAAGGAGCGTCGTAACGGTAACGGGGCACGTGTGTATGGCGTGAATCTGGACGGAAAGATTGCACATGGACGTGATGCGGCTTTACAGGTGGGCTTCACGGTGCAGCGCAGCGAATATACTGAGCTGGAGGCATGGAGTGAGAATCCTGAGGTAGCGCCGGTGAAGCGGATGCCCCGTACTCCTGACTATTACGGTTATTTCACATTGACATCTGCTCCGTTCAAGAATTTCGACTGCTCCTTGTCCGGTGTGTACACAGGCCGGATGCATGTGCCGCATTTCGCACCGACAGAGTTGCCCGAGGAATATATAGGACAATATATCGCTAAAGATGAAATGGTGCATACTCCTGATTTCTTTGATTTGAATGTGAAACTGAATTATACGTTTGTATTGAATGACCATATCAAGTTGCAATTGAACGGTGGAGTGCAGAATATCTTTAATGCTTTCCAAAAGGATTTGGACAAAGGTGGTTATCGTGACTCGGGTTATTTCTATGGGCCTACACAGCCTAGAACGTATTTTGTGGGGATCAAGATTACGAATTGAATAATCTGCTGATTGGTCAATGTGCTAATATGTCAATGGGTTACGCTTTGTTCCACATGGCACATTAGCACATTGTCACATTGACAAATTAGCAGATTGATTTATTATCAACTACTGACAAGTGACTATACTTTTCTGTAATCCGGAATCCCGGATCGGGATAATTATATAAGGGGAAGCGGTGTTCTGTTTCTCCTTCCATATATTTCCACAGACTGGCATATTCTTCTTTCTTCTCGCCCATTTCCTGCAATTGCAGCATATATTGCCAGATAGACTTGTTTTCCTTGATGTATATTTTTTTCATCTGATGAATAATCGGACTATGCTGGCGGGTTGGGTCATGGTCAAATTCCAGTATCCGTTTTCCCTCTTTTGTCATACCGATAGTTACGAAAGTCATGCTCTTGCCTATACCCGGCAGGTTCAGTACGTTGCGGTCTGTTGCTACGAAAGGAATCTGATGGAAGGTGCAGAAACGCTGTACGGCTGCCGCACGGTCTTTACTGTTTCTCAACAGGTTCAAAAACTCCTTTTCTTGCTCTGCGGAGAGTTTTCCCCATACCTTTTCCTCTTCTTTCTCCTGCAAGGAGCGGCTGTTCGGTGTGAATACGGCATAATTCTCCTCAAATCCTTTTACCGAGAAGGTGTAATAGCATAGTACACCCAGCCCATTCAATACTTTGCGCAGTTTGGCGGTGTGTCCGCGACGGGAAGCAGCCACATTATATACTAACTGGTTGGTGATAGTCCACCCGGCTGCCAGTATCTTGCGGATAGCTTCACGCGCTTCGGGTGTTACTTCCAGCGGAGTCTGGAAATGCGTTTGAATCAGAAATTGGCTGACTCCTACGGCAGATGCCTTTTCTTTGAACTCGCGTAAGATTTCCAATAGCTCGTCATTGATTCGCATGGGCAGATATACCGGGAGCCGGCTGCCCAAGCGTACTCGTTGCAGTTCCGCATATTTCTCTCCTTCGGCGCGGTGCAGGTTTGCGTTCCGTTTGCGGACAGCCATTTTGTAGACGGCTTTCAGTATATTGCGCAGGGTCTTGTTCTGGCTCATCAATGCATCGCCTCCTGTAATCAGGATATCCCTGAACTGAGTGTCGTTCTCGAAATATTCCATCAGTTTTCTCAACCTCTTGTCCCAGCTCTCTTTCGGCTTCAATTCCTCGAAGTTGAAGTTCAGACGTTCACTTTGAAAGTCGTACATGCGCTGGCAGGATGCACATAGGCCGCCGCAGGCACGTCCCATCGAGTCGGGGATAAGAATGGCCACATCGGGATAACGGCGGTGAATGTTGTGTCCGTCCGGCAGCAGCCATCCGGCAGCGTTGGGCTTTCCGTCCTCTACTGCATCTTCTTTTTCCCATGCGTGGATGTTACCGTAAGTTTCTACCAATTGGGAAGAGTACAAGATATAGCTGCGTATGGCTTCGTCATCATATCCTTTTCCGGTAGGATTCAATAATGACAAATAATAAGGGGTGATGAAGACAGGCATTCCTTTCTTGCGTGCTTTGTGATAAAGCTGCAAGGTTTCTTCGGACAGGGAGTTGCCTAGCATCCGGTTCAGTTCGGTAGGGTTTTTTACGGCCATTGCCAGATGAAAACGGGCTTCGTTCCACCATTGGCAGACCAGCCGGCGTTTGTCCTCTTCCGTGCTTCCTTCGGGAAAAAGGTAGCGGCTGGAGGGTGCGTGTCTGTTTTCTATTTTCTGGATAAGAAGGGAGATGATACGTTCTTTGTTTTGTCGGCGGATAGCCCGGACATCCTCATTCAGTCCGCTGGGCCAGCGTTTCATCCACTGTTGCACTTGTTTTTCATCAGGTAGCTCCTCTTCTTCGTGATAAAGCCGGTCGAACTGGTGATACAGGTCAATCCATAAATCAACGGAAATCTCTTCATTGATGATACGATTCGTTAAAAACTTCCAAAGCAGTGAGATGGTTTCTATTTTAATCTCCTGTTCTGTAGAGGCTTCGTAAATGGTTTTTCCATCGTTATCTATCAGTCTTTTAATTTGCCTTGCGGCAGCAGGATTGTAAATAGGACCGGATAATAGATAATCGTTCAGCTTGTTTTTGAAAGCTGTTTCATCCTGGCTTTCTGAAGCCAATGAAGTGAGTTGGGTTAATCGGGTTTCGAATAGTGTTTTAATGCCATGGGTGGATAACATCTTATTCTTTTGTTTCATAAGCAAACGGTTGTTAAGAAAGTGAATACTATAAATAACATATTTCTCGTAGAAAAGTTATCAAACTGTTAACTTCATGCTGCTAATATAGTAAAAAAGCTTCTTTTATGCAAATTCATTAACAAAAAGACTCTTTTTATAAATAGCATTATTTTATAGAGTACATTTGCTTTGTGCTTTCGTCTTTTTTTAAAGCCCGGAGCTTTTATCGGGAAACGAAGAAATTCGTAGTTTTGTAGAGCTTTGCTTGTTTGCAGGTCAATCAAGCTGAAGAGAAACCTCATTTTAATAAATGGAAAAACAACATAGAAGTAAATAAATGGAACTGAAACAACTTTTTACCTTTGCAGCAGCCTGTTCGCTGGCACTTTCGGTATCGGCGCAAGATAGAGTACACTATACAGGCACGGAGCTGTCTAACCCTACCTGTCATGACGGGCAATTGTCACCCGTGGTAGGGGTACACAATATTCAGGTGATGCGTGCCAACCGGGAACATCCTGCACCCGATAACGGCAATGGATGGACATACAATCATCAGTCCATGTTGGCTTATTGGAACGGACAATTCTATATGCATTATCTTTCCGATCCTTCGGACGAGCATATTCCTCCCTCACAAACTTTCCTGATGACCTCGAAAGACGGTTATCACTGGACAAACCCGGTGACCCTTTTCCCTATCTACCGGGTTCCCGATGGCTATACCAAGCCCGGACGCACAGACAAGGCAAAAGATCTGGATGCCATCATGCATCAGCGTGTAGGCTTTTATGTGTCAAAGAGCGGCCGACTGATAGCCATGGGAAACTATGGCGTGGCGCTGGACAAGAAAGATGATCCGAATGACGGGAACGGAATAGGCCGTGTAGTTCGCGAAATTAAAAAAGGACGGTTCCTTCGGCCCCATTTATTTCATTTATTATAACCATGCGTTCAATGAAAAGAATACCTCTTATCCTTATTTTAAACGGAGTAAAGACAAGGAGTTTGTAAAAGCCTGTCAGGAGATTCTGGATAATCCCCGCTACCGTATGCAGTGGGTGGAGGAAGCCGACCGCAATGACCCGTTGATTCCTTTACACAAAGAATACAAAGCGTATTGTGACTATACCTTGCCCGACGGCCGTTTGGTAAGCCTGTGGAAACACGCCCTGACTTCCATCAGCGAGGATGGCGGAAATACATGGGCGCAACCGGTGGAACGTGCGAAAGGTTTCGTAAACAGTAATGCGAAGATATGGGGGCAACGTTTGAGTGACGGTACATACGCCACGGTGTATAATCCTTCCGAGTTCCGCTGGCCACTGGCTATTTCGCTGAGTAAGGACGGCCTGGAATATACCACTTTGAACCTGGTGCACGGCGAGATTACGCCGATGCGTTACGGAGGTAATTATAAATCATTCGGTCCTCAGTATGTACGGGGTATTCAGGAAGGTAACGGGACTCCTCCCGATGGTGATTTATGGGTGACTTACAGTATGAATAAAGAGGATATGTGGGTGTCTCATATTCCTGTGCCTGTCCGCGCACATGCCAGCGAGCATGCTGACGACGATTTTGCCGGCTACAAAGATTTGAGCGAACTGACCGACTGGAATTTGTATTCCTTGCAGTGGGCTCCCGTATCACTGGATGGAAAATGGCTGGTGCTGCAAGACAAGGACTTATTCGATTATGCCCGTGTGGAGCGTAAGATACCTGCTACAAAAGAACTGAAAGTATCTTTCGAACTGATGGCGGAACAGAACGATAAAGGACTTTTGCAGATAGAATTTCTGGATGAAAACGGCATTGCCTGTTCCCGTCTGGAACTGACTCCCGATGGACTTTTCCGTGCCAAAGGAGGTGCGCGGTTTGGTAATTTGTTGAAGTATGAACCGGGCAAGACGTATAAGGTAGAAGTGGAGCTTTCTGTTGCCAACCGCATGGTAATTGTCTATGTGGATGGAAAGAAAGTGGGGCAACGTATGTTCTTTGCGCCCGTTCCGGCCATCGAGAGAGTGATGTTCCGGACCGGAGCGCAACGGACTTATCCTACGGTGGATACCCCGGCGGACTGGTATGGCATTCTGCCGGATGCGGGTGAGCAGGAACCCTTGTGCACCTATCGTATAGCCAACTTTAAGACGGCTTCTGCTGATAAGGATGCCGGTGCGGCTTTCTTGAAATATAAGGATTTCAAGCCCTATGTGGATTATTTCAACAGCATGGAGGATGAGAATATAGCCCAGGCTATTCCCAATGCCCGTGCATCTCAATGGATGGAAGAAAACATTCCTCTTTTCGAGTGCTCTCAAAAGAACTTCGAGGAAATGTATTATTATCGTTGGTGGACGCTGCGCAAGCACATCAAGGAAACTCCGGTGGGCTATGGTATGACCGAATTTCTGGTAAACCGTTCGTATGCCGATAAATACAATCTGATAGCTTGTGCCATCGGTCATCATATTTATGAGAGCCGCTGGTTGCGTAATCCGGAATACTTGAATCAGATTATCCATACTTGGTATCGGGGTAACGAAGGAGGCCCGATGGCCAAAATGACCAAGTTTAGCTCGTGGAATGCGGATGCGGTACTGGGACGTTACATGGTCGATGGAAACAAGGAGTTTTTGTTGGATATGGTAAAGGATTTGGAAGCGGAATATGCCCGTTGGGAAAAGACAAACCGCCTGCCCAATGGACTTTATTGGCAGGGAGATGTGCAGGATGGTATGGAAGAATCCATCAGCGGAGGCCGTCGTAAGCAATATGCCCGTCCCACTATCAACAGTTATATGTATGGCAATGCCAAAGCACTCTCTCTTATCGGCATCATGACAGGAGATGAGGGCATGGCCATGAAATATGGATTGAAAGCCGATTCCATTAAAACATTGGTACAGGATAAGTTGTGGAACACAGACCATCATTTCTTTGAAACGATGCGTGGAGATGCGTCCGCCGAGGTACGCGAGGCTATCGGCTATATCCCTTGGTATTTCAATTTGCCGGATGCTTCTTCCAAATACACTGTGGCATGGAAGGAAGTGATGGACGAGAAAGGTTTTTCCGCACCTTACGGACTTACCACTGCCGAGCGCCGTCATCCTGAGTTCCGCACGCATGGCGTAGGTAAGTGTGAATGGGATGGGGCTATCTGGCCGTTTGCATCTGCACAGACTTTGACCGCAATGGCCAATTTCATGAATAATTATCCTCAGACTGTATTGACAGATAGCGTGTATTTCCATCAAATGGAACGCTATGTGGAGTCGCAGCATCACCGTGGCCGCCCCTACATAGGCGAGTATCTGGATGAAGTGACCGGTTATTGGTTGAAAGGAGATCAGGAACGCAGCCGTTATTACAATCATTCTACTTTTAATGATTTGATGATTACCGGTTTGATAGGGCTCCGTCCGCGCATGGATAACACAGTGGAGGTGAATCCGTTGATTCCCGAAGGAAAGTGGGATTATTTCTGTTTGGATAATGTGTTGTATCATGGCCGTAACCTCACTATTTTGTGGGATAAGGACGGCAGCCGTTACCAGCGTGGAAAAGGTCTGCATATCTATGTGGATGGAAAGGAAGTGGGACACGCCGATACATTGACCCGTGTCCTTTGTGAGAATGTGCTATAAATTTGAATAAAGGGGATGTCTTAAGATAATAAACAGACTGTTGAAAGAAAAATGAATTACAGAAAATTCTTAATAGCCGCTTTGTTAGTTATGTCTTTCGCCGTGCAGGCGAAAGACATAACTGTTACCCGCCTGACGTGTGAGATGCGCGACGGAAGAGTGACCACCTCTGATACCCCTCGTTTGGGATGGCAGATGAGTTCGCCGGAAAATGGCACGCGGCAGACCGCTTATGAGATAGAGATTCGGGATGTATGGGCAGGAAAAGTAGTCTGGAACAGCGGCAAAGTAAAATCCGCTCAAAGCCAGTTGGTTTCCTGTGCGGATGCGGTCTTGGAGAAGGACAGGCATTATACTTGGCGTGTCCGTGTCTGGGATGAGGCTGATACGCCTTCGGCATGGAGTGCCCCCTCTGATTTCAGTATCCTGACTTCCGAAGCGGCTTTCGCCGGCAGTGAATGGATTGGGGCTATTACCCGTAAGGATGCCCGCATACCCGAAGGTCGGAAATATCATGGCAGTGAACTGAAAAAGCCTGAGGCAAAGGCCGCCTGGGCTGCTGTGGATACTTTGGCAAAGAAAAGTATTTATCTGCGCCGTGAGTTCTATGTGGCAAAGAAAGTGAAAGACGCCACGGCGTATGTATGTGGCTTGGGCTTTTATGAATTTTCGCTGAATGGAGAAAAAGTGGGAGACAGCGAATTTGCCCCTCTTTGGAGCGACTATGACAAAAGTGTCTATTATAATACTTATGATGTCACCTCGCAAGTGAAGAAAGGCGGTAACGCTATCGGAGTCCTGTTGGGAAATGGATTTTACAATGTGCAAGGCGGCCGCTATCGTAAACTGCAAATCAGTTTCGGCGCTCCCACGCTTCGTTTCCGGATGGTGGTGAATTATGAAGACGGAACCTGTGAAACGATTGTTTCCGGAAAGGACTGGAAGTACGATTTCAGTCCCGTACTGTTCAATTGCATCTATGGCGGAGAAGATTATGACGCCCGCCGTGAGCAGAAAGGCTGGAACATGTTCGGTTTTAAAGAGCAGGATTGGCGTCCTGTCGTGATTCAGGAAGCCCCCAAAGGGGTGCTTCGTCCGCAGATAGCGCAACCGGTGAAGATCATGGAGCGTTATGATATCCGGAAAGTGACCAAGCTCACCGCTGAACAGATAACAGCCGCCTGCAAGTCAACCAAACGGACGGTGGACCCCTCTGCCTTTGTGCTGGATATGGGACAGAACCTGGCCGGTTTCCCCCGAAATTACCGTCCGTGGAAAGAAAGGGCAGAAAATAACTTTGCTTGTATCCGAATCCCTGACGGACGAAGGAGCTTGCAATCAGCGTCAGACCGGCAGACAACATTATTATGAATATACCCTGAAAGGGGAAGGAGTGGAAACTTGGCACCCTCGTTTTTCTTACTATGGCTTCCGGTATATTCAGGTGGAAGGCGCTGTGCTGAAAGGGCAGAAGAATCCCTTCCGTCTTCCGGTGATCCAGAAGATACAGTCGTGCTTTGTTTATAACTCGGCTCCTAAAATATCCACCTTCGAATGCTCCAACCGCATATTCAATGATGCCCACCGGCTGATAGAGAAAGCGGTGCGAAGCAATATGCAGTCCGTGTTTACGGATTGTCCGCACCGGGAGAAACTGGGCTGGCTGGAACAGGATCATTTATGCGGTCCCGGTTTACTGTACAATTATGATTTGACGGGCTTTGTTCCTCAGACTCTTCAGAACATAGCCGATGCACAGCATGCCAATGGCGCGGTTCCTACCACTGCTCCGGAATATGTGGTGTTCGAGGGCCCCGGTATGGATGCTTTTGCCGAATCTCCCGAATGGGGATGTACCTTTGTGGTATTACCCTTCATGTATTATGAGACGTATGGGGATGATTCATTGATCAGAAAATATTATAACGGAATGCGTCGTTACATTGATTACCTCACTACCCGTGCCGATAATGGAATTGTTTCTTTCGGATTGGGTGACTGGTATGATTATGGAGATTTCCGGGCCGGTTTCTCGCGTAATACGCCTGTTCCTCTGGTGGCTACCGCCCATTATTATATGGTTGTACGCTATCTGGCGGAAGCTGCGCGTATGCTGGACAACCGGTATGATGTGGCCTGTTACACCCGTTTGAGCGAGGAAATCAAGGAGGCATTCCATCGGGAGTTTTATCACAAGGACACTCGTCAGTATGGTACGGGAAGCCAGTGCAGCAATGCCTTGCCTTTGTTCCTGGGAATGGTTCCCGCCGATGACAGACAGGCGGTGCTTGATAATCTGGTAGCGGATATAAAACGCCACGGCAACCGGCTGACCACCGGTGATGTGGGTAACCGTTATCTGTTCCAGACTTTGGCGCGTAACGGGTTGAATGAACTGATGTACACCATGCACAACCATGAAGAAGCACCCGGCTATGGTTTCCAGCTGAAATTCGGAGCTACCACGCTGACCGAGCAATGGGACCCGCGGCAAGGTTCTTCGTGGAATCATTTTATGATGGGGCAGATTGATGAATGGTTCTTCAACTCGTTGGCGGGTATCCGCACCGTTGAGGGAAAACCGGGAATGAAGGAAATAGAAATACGTCCCCGTCCGGTAGGCGATTTGACATATGTCCGTGCCTCTACCCAAACCTTGTACGGAAAAGTAGCGGTAGACTGGACCCGCGAGGATGGAGTCTTTACATTGAAAGTAACGATACCTGTAGGGTGTACGGCACGCGTATTCCTTCCCGATGAGAAAGAGCCGAAGATAGTGGAAAGCGGAACTTATTCTTTTAAGAAATAAACGCGGTTTTCATAGGAAAAGCCCCCTGAGGGTATTTGGTAAAACTAAAATCAAATAATGAACGATATGAATAAACGTACCTTTTTAAGTCTGTTACTATGTGTTTGCTGTCTGTCTTTTCTGCATGCGGAGCGTGTGGATATGCAGCAGGCAGGTGCCGATGTGCAAGGCAGGAAGCTGAACACAGCATTGATTAATTCCACCATCGACCGCCTGAACGCCCATGGTGGAGGAACCCTCTTTTTTCCCGCAGGAACTTATCTCACCGGTTCCATCCACATGAAAAGTAACATCACTCTGGAACTGGAAGCAGGAGCCACCTTGAAATTCTCGGAGAACTTTGACGATTTCCTCCCTTATGTGGAAGTGCGTCATGAGGGAATCATGATGAAAAGTTTCCAACCGCTGATTTATGCCGTGGATGCAGAGAACATCACCATCAAGGGTGAAGGGACACTGGACGGACAGGGCAAAGCATGGTGGACGGAATTTTTCCGCGTCCTTGTAGATCTCCGGGACAACGGCAAGAGAAACATCAACAAGTACCAGCCCATGTTCGAGAAGGAAAACGACCTGAAAGCCCTTTACGCCGAAACCAACGAAGACTGGCACGGCACATTGGACCGTCGTTTCTTCCGTCCCCCTTTCATACATCCCATCCGTTGCAAGAATGTACGGGTAGAGGGCGTGAAGATTATCAACTCTCCCTTTTGGACCGTAAATCCTGAGTTTTGCGATAATGTGACCATTAAGGGCATTACCATCCACAATGTGCCTTCCCCCAATACGGACGGCATCAACCCTGAGTCTTGTAAGAACGTACACATCAGCGACTGCCACATTTCGGTAGGCGACGACTGCATCACCATCAAATCCGGACGTGACCTGCAAGCACGTAAACTGGGCGTTCCTTGCGAGAATATCACGATTACCAATTGCACCATGTTGAGCGGACACGGTGGTGTAGTTATCGGCAGCGAGATGAGTGGGGGAGTGAAGAAAGTGACCATCAGCAATTGTGTCTTTGACGGAACCGACCGGGGGATTCGTCTGAAATCCACCCGTGGTCGCGGAGGCATTGTAGAAGATATCCGTGTAAGCAATATTGTGATGAGTAACATCAAGAAAGAGGCTATCGTCCTCAATCTGAAATATAGCAAGATGCCTGCCGAACCGAAGAGTGACCGTACTCCGGAATTTCGTAATATCTATGTGTCGGGTGTGACGGTCCGTGATGTGAATACCCCCATTATGGTGGTAGGCCTTCCCGAAGCGCCTATTACCGGTATTGTGATGCGTGATGTGTATATTCAGAATGCCAAGCAACGCTGTGTTTTTGAAGACTGCAAGGACTTGGTGCTGGATGATGTGTATGTGGATGGTAAAGAAATAAAATAGACTTCCCGATGAAGAAACAACTATTATGGTGCATGGCGGCACTCTCTTTTTCCGCTGCATCTGCACAAACTTATGAAACCCGGTTCGCACGTCCGTTATCCGATGTGTTGAATGACGTTGCCGCCCGTTTCCAGGTCCGCTTGAAATATGACGTGGATACGGTGGGGCGTGTGCTTCCGTATGCCGATTTCCGTATCCGGCCTTATTCATTGGAGGAAACGCTGACCAATGTGCTTTCCCCCTTCGATTATAAATTCGTAAAGCAAAGTGACAAGGTATATAAGTTGAAACCTTACGAATACGCCCGCCGCACGGATGCCGACGGAGAAAAAATGCTGGCATACCTTAGTGGTTTATATAGTGATAAAAGTCAATGGGAACAGCGCAGGGAGATTCTCCGCAAAGAGGTGCGCCAACGTCTGGGACTGGATGATATGCTGGGGAAAACAGTGAAGGATGCAAAGCCTGTTCTTTCCAAAATACGCAAATTTGATGGCTATACCGTGCAGAACTTTGCATTGGAAACCTTGCCGGGGCTTTATGTCTGCGGTTCAGTCTATGCCCCCCGCACCAAAGGCAAACATGCACTGATTATCTGCCCCAATGGTCATTTTGGACAGGGACGCTACCGCAAAGACCAGCAGCAGCGCATGGCGACTCTGGCACGTATGGGGGCTGTCTGTGTGGATTATGACCTGTATGGTTGGGGTGAATCCGCCTTGCAGGTAGGAGGAAAGGCGCACCATACTGCCGATGCGCACACCATTCAGGCTATGAACGGAATATGGATACTGGACTATATGCTGGCAAACCGTAAAGATATAGATCCTGCATGCATCGGCGTGAACGGTGGTTCCGGCGGAGGAACGCAGACGGTGTTGCTTACCGTCCTGGACGACCGTTTTACAGCTGCCGCCCCTGTGGTCAGTCTGGCCTCTCATTTTGATGGCGGTTGCCCGTGTGAAAGTGGCAAGCCCATCCAGTTGGCAGGTGGAGGAACTTGCAATGCGGAGCTGGCCGCCCTGTTTGCCCCGCGTCCCATGCTGGTGGTTTCCGACGGAGGAGACTGGACAGCCACGGTTCCCCGTTTGGAATATCCTTACTTGCAACGCATCTACGGTTTTTACGGTGCGACGGACAAGGTGAGCAATGTACATTTGCCGCAAGAACGCCATGATTTCGGTCCGAACAAGCGCAATGCGGTTTATGATTTCTTTATAGACGTGTTCGGCCTTGACCGGAACATGCTGGATGAAAGTAAAGTAACCATTGAACCGGAAGACGCATTGAAGAGCTTTGGTGAGAAAGGTGAGAAACTGCCTGCCGGAGCCTTGAGATATAAAGAATGATTTTGTCGTTTATTTATTAGGTTAAGAGTTAGTATAGAATCTCCCTCTTGCATAGCCTGTGAAGGTGAGCAAGGGGGAACTTTTTTTAGATATGGGGGATTAATACTTTTTGTCGGGTATATCAGGTCTTGTCATGCAGACTGTTAAGTCTTTTTGTGCGGACTGTTACTATAGTCTTCGGCAGTGGACCGTACGGTCTGCTACAGTGGACTGTACGGTCTGCCGCAGTGAAACATACGGACTGCTGTCGCAGTCTGTAAAAGGTGACCGTAAGAAATGCTTTAATGGTACTGAAAAAAAGACTTAATGGAGCTGAAGTGATGAATTAACTTCGCATTTACGTTATAATCAGCTTTAGTTTCCCATCCTTGTGGCGCTTTCGGTCGTTTTCTTGTTTATAGTTGCGGAGTCAGATCGGTCTCTACGTCGGATTTCGGCTGAGTATAATGGAAAAAACGGAGATTATAACAAGATAATGCGTTTCTGTAATATGGCAGCAATCTGTTGTCTCAGTTGCGGGGCGCTGATGGGCTTGGCCATATAGCCGTCGAAGCCGTTTTCCATGGCCCGTTGTTCATCACTGGCATAGGCGAAAGCGGTAACAGCAATGATAGGCACATCCAAGGATAGTTTTCGTATTTCCCGGGTGGCCTCATAGCCATCCATCACCGGCATATTGATATCCATCAGAATTATCTGAGGGGTATGGAGCTTATACAAATTGACCGCCTCTTTTCCATCCCAGGCATGTACCAGGTTATATTCTCGTTTCAAGATAGATTGGAATAGCCGGTAATTGCTCTCATTGTCTTCGGCGATCAGAATGGTCAGCTTGTCTTTTTGCACGGAAATGAGTTGATGCTCTTCCTCTCTCTTGTTCTCTGCAGCGGCAGGCTGGTAGGGAATGGTGAACCAGAAAGTGGATCCTTTTCCTTCCTCAGACTCAACACCGATGCGTCCTCCCATGTGCTCTACAATTGTCTGGCAAATGGATAGCCCCAGTCCTGTACCCTGTACAAAAGAGTTCAGTTTGACGAAACGTCCGAATATGGAGTTCACTTTGTCGGCTGGAATGCCGCAACCGGTATCTTTAACATAGAAATAAAGTTCTTTGTCGCATAGTTTGTAGCCGAAGGTGATGCTTCCTTGTGAGGTAAATTTGCTGGCGTTGTTCAGTAAATTGTTCAGTACCTGCATCAGACGGTTCTTTTCCGTTCTTATGAGGCAGGAGGGAAGTCCTTTCTGTACAATCAGTTGAATGCCGTTGCTCTCTGTCCGATAACGGGTGACACTTTCTATCTCGGAAATAATATCATTCAGTTCTATGTTGCAATAGCTGAACTCTAATGTACCGGCCTCTATTTTCGATAAGTCCAGTATGTCGCTGATTAATTGCAGCAGCAACGTGTTGTTACTTTCAATGATATTGATATATTCCTGCTTTTCCTGTTCCTCTTCTGCAGCAGCAAGGATGTTTGAGAAACCGATGATAGCATTTAGCGGAGTGCGTATTTCGTGGCTCATATTGGCAAGAAAAGCGGACTTCAGCCGGTTGGATTCTTCCGCGCGGTCCTTGGCTGAAAGCAGTTCGTCTTCCATTTTCTTCCGTTCAGTTATGACTAGGGAAGATCCTACCAAAGTGAGCGGCATTCCGTTTTCGTCTTTGCTTTCCACTGCTGCCTGCGCCTCTATCCAGTCTATTTTCCATTGTGTTCCGTCATTGGCCAGCACGCGGTATTCCTCTTTTACTTTCTCTATTTTCCCGTCTGCCAGGTCACGGTAGGCCTGTATCACGCGCGGGCGGTCTTCTTTAATGATTTTAGCGAAGTATTGCTCGTCCGAAACGCTCAACTGATCTTCGCTGATGCTTCCCGGCATGGCCGCCATGACAATGGGGCGGTTGAGGTCGCATAAAATGGTATGGTCTTTCAAATTCCATTTCCAAGGTACGATGTTGGCTACTTCCAGTGCCATGGAAAGTTTATGGTTCGTGGCGCTCAGCATTTGCTGCGCATTGTGCAGTTCGGTGCTGTCCATGCAGAACACATCCACTGTGTCCGGTTCGGTAGAGCAATTCAGGACAACATCATAGAAGATGTTGACGGTCTTAAAATAATATGGGAAGGTGATCGATTTCTTTTCTTTTAAGGTGAGTTCCATGAAATGGGTGAACTCCGGCAAGGACTCCGGGAAAATTTCAGAGGCTCTTTTCCCTATCACCTCGGATTTGGGCAAGAAACATCGTTCGAAATAGCGGTTGACATCCATATAAATGCTGTCTGCGATATTCCCTTCTTTGTCCCATATTACCTGTTCTTTCATGTAAAGGATAGGCATATTGTCTATCAGATTGGTATATTGTGTGTTCGTGTCTATTTCATTTTGCTGGGCGCGTCTCAGCGCTTTCAGCATTTGGATGCGTTTTTGCTGTGCCACGGCCATCAGTATAAAAGCAATGAGTACACTTAGGATGATCCATTTATATTTGTTCAGAAAGTTGGCCGGTTTGTCATAGAAAACGGTGTCACCAGGGCATAGGTCGGGATCGAGTCCTTTATTTACCAGTCTTGTGTAGTTGAATGCGGGGTGTGCTTCGTTGGGTTCATAAAAAGGTATGTCGCTGGCTTTCTTCCCATGTAGTATCTCGTCTATCGTTTTCAGTAATTGCCTGGTAAAGATTTGGTCATTATACATGTATCCTCCTACCATGCCGCCGTCATCCATACCTGCATAGCGGATGGTGAACAAAGGGGCGGAGATGCTGGCGATACTTCTGTAGGCATTAATCAGAAAATTGCTTGAAGTGAACGATTCGGTGAACCAGGTGGATACCAGAATGCCTGTGGTCTTGTCTGTTTTACGCACGGCGTTATATAGCTGATGCAGACTGTTGGTACGCGAGGAGATGTATTCGTAATCCATTTGCGGGTATTTGTCTTTAATCAGCTCTCGCAGTTGCTTGTCATATTCCGGATTGGGGTAGATGCCGTCTCCCAGGAAAATCAGTTTCTTCATACCGGGAATCATCCTGCACATCAGTTGCACGTTTTCTTCCAGATAGATGGGGGTGTGCATGTAGGTGAAATTGAACTCTTCTGCCAATTCGCTCATGTGTGTCTTTTCTTCGGGGGGTGACTGTATCTCTCTGTCTGTAGAATTTCTCATGGTATACATAGGGGTCGGCTCCGCATACAATGGCAGGTACTTTACCCCATAAAGATTGAATCTCTTCTCTGAAAATCAGGCTCATGCTCCCAATGAATACCAGCAGGCGGGGAGGGGTGGAGCCGTATTTCGAAGAAAGAATTTCTGAGAATCTCTCGATTTTAGTGGAGTCGCCTACCATAAAAAGATTCAGATGCTCTATGTAAGCGTCCATGTTCTCTATTCCGGCTATTTTGTGAACGATGGGGGTGGTGATGCTGTTGCTCCAGGGGGAGGATTCGTTGTAGCTGTTCAGAATCAGAATATAGTTCCCCTCCTCGGTGTTTTCCTGTACATGGGAGGCTTTGCCGATGGTTGCAAAGAAGGTGAATATACAGGTACATATCAGTAACCGTTGTATATGGGCTACACACGTTCTTTTAAGATTTCTGTCCATTATTGATGTCCTACTCTTCTTTTGTTATATAGCTATGATGCTTGTGATGCAACAAATGTACTATTAAATTAATGAGTGGACGAAGAAATGGAAAAGTTTAACAAATATTAAAAGAGACAGGACGGGATGGAAAGTTTTCGTATAGGCAGATGGGAGATGATTGGATGGGAATTCCTGCCGGCCGATATGGCAGTGGGGCGCGAATGCTGATAAAGGGAGTGGGAGGGGAAGTCATTCTTTTGTTCTATTTCTTTTTTATATAAAGGAATAGTCTTATATTTATCCCGTCATCTTATTTTTGAAAAAGTAGGGGAACATCACTTAATCAGAAGTAGTTATGGAATATCACTTACGTACTAAATTGAATGGAAATATAGCAATGACTTCCTGTTTCCATGAAAACTCCTTTTTGCAGTGTGACAGGAGTCTTTATAAATTTATATGGGTGCGGCATGGAGCGTTGGATGTGGAAGTGGATCATGTGGTGATGCATCTGGAAAAAGAGGAAATGATTTCGCTTACTCCTTTGCATCATGTGCAGATAAGGGGAGTGGACGGTGAATACCTCACTTTTTTATTCAATAGTAACTTTTATTGTATTTACGGGCATGACAGCGAGGTGTCTTGTAACGGATTCCTGTTTAACGGTTCTTCCCGTGTCATGCGTTTGAAGCTTTCGCCTTCCCAGTCGGCCCGTCTTGACAGTATTGTCGATATTTTCAGGGGGGAGTGTGGAATACAAGACAACTTGCAGGAAGAAATGTTGCGTATTATTCTGAAACGTTTCATTATCACTTGTACCCGCATAGCCCGTGAAAAGTTTGATGTGGACCCGGGACGTGAGAACATGTTTGATGTGATTCGTCAGTTTTATGTACTGGTTGACAGTCATTTTAAGGAGAAGAAGCAAGTACAGGATTATGCTGATATGTTGTGCCGTTCTCCCAAGACTATTTCTAATCTCTTTTCCCTTTACGGACTTTCTTCTCCTTTGCGTGTCATTCATGAACGCGTGGATGCGGAAGCCAAGCGCTTGTTGCTTTATACGGGTAAGAGTGCGAAAGAAATCAGTGAGATTCTGGGATTTGAGGATTTGGCTACGTTCAGCCGTTTCTTTAAGAAAATGAACAAGGAGAGCCTTTCGGAATACCGGAAAAGAGAGAAGCGGGAATAATTGCCAACCTATATGGGGAAATTGCCATTTACCGGAGGGGGAAAACCACCGACCTTTGCACCAGGAAGTTAAATCTTTTAATAATGAAAGCAATGATGGCAAAATTAAAATCTCTGTTTGTTGCGTTTTTAACAATAGCAGCATCTGCCCAAAAACTGGGTATCAATCTTATCCGTGTGGCAATCCTTGTAATTTTTGTATGGATTGGTGGTCTGAAATTCTGGAACTATGAAGCCGAAGGAATTGTGCCTTTTGTGGCGAACAGTCCCTTTATGAGTTTCTTTTATACCAAGGACGCTCCTGAATATAAAGAATATAAGCTGAAAGAAGGCGAACTCGATGAAACGAAGCACCTGTGGCATGAAGAGAACAATACTTATGGGTTCTCTCATGGATTGGGTATTTTGATTATGGGGATCGGTATCTTGACGTTTTTAGGCATCTTCTCTCCGAAAACCGGTTTGGTGGGGGCCGGACTGGCTATTGTCATGACATTGGGCACTTTGTCTTTCCTTGTAACAACGCCCGAGGTGTGGGTCCCCGATTTGGGAAGTGGCGAACAGGGATTCCCTTTGCTGACGGGCGCCGGTCGTCTGGTCATTAAGGATATTGCTATTCTAGCAGGAGCTGTTGTCGTTCTTTCGGATAGTGCGGGAAGGGTATTGAACCAGTTGAAAAAGTAAAGTTGGAAAGACCGGTCACGGACATGCTCTTTTATAGGGGGGGTATATGGATGCATTCCGGCGAGAGGCAAGTATTTCCTGCAAGACATAAATATCTATGAGGCAAGTTGCATCCTGTGTCATCTTGCTGTCTGTCAGCTATTGATAATGAATGCAAATTTGGCAGATTCTGCGGTTAACCCCTGTTAAGTGCTTATCTGTCTGTGTTAAAAGAGGAAAAAAAACTCTGACAAACGGTACAACCGTACAATATTTGTCATTACATTAGCGTCATAAATGTTAAACCAAACTTGAAATTAACAAATTAATAGATATTAAGTTATGAAACAAGCAACTAAAATGGTACTAGGCGCAGCAGCAATTGTAGCAGTCAGCGCAGGTGTAGCAGGAGTAACGGCTTATTCTATGTTGAAACCCGAGCCAAACAAAAGCGTGGCTTTTAATGATGTGTTCCAACAAAATCCGAATACAAGACTCGCCGCGTTGGACGCCACTCAAATGCAACCGGTGGATTTGACTCAGGCAGCGGAAAATTCAGTGCATGCAGTAGTTCATATAAAGTCAACTCAAGAATCAAAGACTCAGACGGTTACCGTTCGTGATCCGTTCTATGATTTCTTTGGTGATATTTTTGGAAATGGCAGAGGCGGCGGTCAGCAGCGTCAGGTGCAGACTCCTGAAAGAGTGGGATTCGGTTCCGGAGTGATCATCTCGAAAGATGGATATATTGTAACGAATAACCATGTAATCGATAATGCTGATGTGATCAGTGTCAAACTGAATGACGGACGTGAATACAAGGGACGTGTAATCGGCACAGACCCCAGCACGGATTTAGCGTTGGTTAAAATTGAAGCGGATGAGCTTCCTACGATTCCCGTGGGCAATTCGGAGGCTTTGAAAGTAGGTGAGTGGGTATTGGCTGTGGGTAATCCCTTTAATATGACTTCTACGGTAACAGCCGGTATTGTGAGTGCCAAAGCCCGTTCTTTAGGGGTATATAATAATGGTGTGGAATCTTTCATCCAGACAGATGCTGCGATCAACCAAGGCAACAGTGGTGGTGCATTGGTGAATGCAAGGGGGTGAACTGGTAGGTATCAATTCCGTACTTTATTCACCTACAGGAGCTTATTCGGGTTATGGGTTTGCTATTCCAACCAGTATTATGACGAAAGTTATAGCCGACTTGAAAGAATATGGAACCGTTCAGCGTGCGGTATTGGGCATCAAGGGTACTCCGATTAATGATGACCAGCAGATGATGCCGGAAGAAATCAAGAAGAAGGTGAAGGAACTGGGCGCCACCGACGGTGTGTTGATTGCTGAGATAATTGAGGGAGGTTCTGCGGCCGGCAACTTGGAAGTAGATGATGTCATTATCGGTATTGACGGAAAACGTGTGAAGAACTTTGCTGAGTTGCAGGAGGGGTTGGCTAAACACCGTCCGGGTGACAAAGTAACCGTCAAGGTGTTGCGTGACAAGAAAGAAAAGGATATCGAGATGACCTTGAAGAATGCACAGGGAACAACGAAAGTGGTGAAGAGTGCGGGCATGGATATCTTGGGCGCAGCATTCCGTGAAGTTCCTCAGGAATTGAAGAGACAATTGAATTTGGGATATGGTGTGGAAGTCACAGGTGTGACAGACGGTAAGATGAAGGCTGCCGGTATCCGTAAAGGCTTCATCATCCTGAAGGCAAATGGACAACCTGTCAAATCAGTAAATGATTTGGAAGATGTGCTGAAAGCTGCTACCCAGTCACCGGATCAGGTATTGTTCCTGAGTGGTATGTTCCCATCAGGTAAACGTGCGAACTATGCAGTGGATTTGACACAGGAATAAGAAGATTTTTAAGGTAGAAAGTTTCAATAGGTAAAGTTTAGAGGATGCACGGTAAGGGTTACTTCCGTGCATCCTGATTTTATAGTCAAACAGGACTGATAACCTTATTTTCGCAAAATATTTAGGAAAAGAAGGACAAAGATAGTCTTTTTTGATTTATTAGCTAATATTTTTCAAACAAAAATGGATGTATTCCATTTAATGTTGTAAATTTGCATCCCAAATTTGTTTTATAGAGAATGAGACAATTAAAGATTACCAAAAGTATCACTAACCGAGAGAGCGCATCTCTGGATAAGTATTTACAGGAAATAGGCCGTGAAGACCTGATTACTGTAGAGGAAGAGGTAGAGCTCGCTCAGCGTATCCGTAAAGGCGACCGGGTAGCATTGGAAAAACTGACACGTGCCAACTTGCGTTTCGTCGTGTCTGTAGCCAAGCAGTATCAAAATCAGGGGTTAAGTCTTCCTGACTTGATTAATGAAGGCAACCTGGGATTGATTAAAGCAGCCGAAAAGTTCGATGAAACCCGAGGCTTCAAGTTTATCAGTTACGCCGTATGGTGGATTCGTCAGTCTATTCTCCAGGCATTGGCAGAACAGTCACGTATTGTCCGTTTGCCGTTGAATCAGGTAGGCTCGTTGAACAAGATCAGCAAAGCCTTCTCTAAATTCGAACAGGAAAACGAACGTCGTCCTTCTCCGGAAGAACTGGCCGATGAACTGGAAATACCTGTAGACAAAATCTCGGACACGTTGAAGGTTTCAGGACGCCACATTTCTGTAGACGCTCCTTTTGTGGAAGGAGAAGACAACAGCTTGCTGGATGTGCTTGTGAACGACGACTCGCCTATGGCAGACCGTTCCTTGGTTAATGAGTCACTTGCGAGGGAAATTGATAGAGCACTCTCTACGCTGACCGAAAGGGAGAAGGATATTATCCAGATGTTTTTCGGTATTAATACGCAGGAAATGACGTTGGAAGAAATCGGCGATAAATTCGGCCTCACTCGTGAGCGCGTACGCCAGATTAAAGAGAAAGCCATTAGAAGATTGAGACAAAATTCGCGTAGCAAGCTGCTTAAGTCTTATTTAGGGTAAGAAAGATTCGGTTTCCGAAAAGAAAACAAAGCACAAGATGGAAGGTTGCTTCCGTCTTGTGCTTTTGTTCATAATATACCAATAATGCCTATCGGCTGCACTATGTGCCGTATGGTAATGGGCACATCAGCAAATTATTATAGTTAATTAATCTATTACTTTTTCGTATTTGTCCGTAAATAACTACTTTTGTCCTCTAATAAAATTATAAAATTAGAATTATGAAATCCATAAAGATTCTGTGCTCTTTATTATTGGTACTGACGGTATGCTCGGCATTCTCATTGAAAGGAAGTAAATCTGTTTATATAGTAGGCGTATCCGCATCGTTTACAGATTCATTGGTTTATTTCACGGAAATCCAGTTGCTGGACAGTGTGAGGCTGGATAAGAATAAGATGTTGCCGGAACGCTCACAATACAGTTATCAGCTGAAAAATTATCTGGAAAACGAGGAAGGGCTGACGAACCGTACTTGCTTTGTTTATTTCTCGAACAGCAGAAAGAAACTGCAGAAGACCATCAACAAGATGAAGACCAAGTATCAAAAAGGAAAGACCTTGCTGATTCGCGAAGTGAACCCCAATGCATTCAAGTTCAAGAAACCGGAAGAGTAATCCTTTTCTTATGAAAAAGATTCTATTTCTATTCTTGGCAGCCTGCTTTTTCTTCTCTTGTGAGAAGGAAACAATCGTGATTCCTCAGCAACATGCCGGAAGAACGGTTCTGGCATTCTTTTGGGCGGATAACAGTTTGAATTCCAGTTTGCGTGATAATATTCAGACGATGATGCAAGGACTTCAGGCTATGAAGGATTCGGCTGCTTTATTGGTATATTGGGATGGTGAGGCTTCGGATATCAGTTGGCCGGAGCCTTGTATCGTAGAATATGTAACCAATGGTCAGGGGGGGATCAACAGCCTGTCTAAAGGAACGATAGATGCAATGATGGCTGATAAGAATACATCTATCTATGATTTGATTGGTATTGGTAACATCAGAAAAAAATATCCCCCTCAGACATCAACGGAGAAAACCGTCATGCAGACAGTGATAGGTGATATGATGAGTGCTTACCCGTCGGAAAGTTATGGAATAATCTTTGGATCTCACGGTTCGGGATGGTTGCCCACTATTACCGGCACCCGTTCTATAGGACAAGATGGCGGGCGGTATTCCAGTGACACAGCGTTGATACCGGAATTGGCGGAAGTGTTGCGTACGGTAAATCCTCAAAAGTTTGATTTTGTCTTGTTTGATGCGTGTATGATGGGGTGTGCCGAGGTGTATTATGAGCTGAAGGATGCTGCCAGATACTGTATCGCTTCTGTACTTGATATACCGGCAGCCGGATTTCCTTATGCAAGTGTGATGCCTTATTTGTATGAAAATGCGATCAAGGATTATTTGGAGCCAATCTGTAAAGATTATATAGATTATTATAACTATATTGGTTGGGGAACCATTTCGGCAGTGGATTGCAATCAGATGGAAGGCTTGGCGGAAGCGGTCAGAAGTGTGATTTTGTCCAATCAGGATAGCCTGAAGAACGTGGATACAGCTGATTTGCAGCAATATGGCAAAGGCAGCAGCAGCTTCAAAGGATATGCCTATGATATGTTACAGTTTATTGGAAAATTGTGTGGAGGAATGGCTCCGGACGATTTTACGCAACAATTAAAGAAGACGGTCATTTATACAGATTATACTCATGATCCCACCTCATCCTTGTACAGAATAGATGGGGATAACTACAGTGGAATGGGTATGTATATCCCCAATTCATTCACCACTCCCAAATATTTGCTTTGGAACAATTATTTCAAGTCTTCCATAGCGTGGTATCATGCATCCGGATGGGCTGAAACGGAATCTATTTGGGGGAATTGAAGGAGAATGCAGCCAGTTGCCTTTTACTTGATCCCGAATAATAGATATAGCGGATGGAAGTGCCGAATTTCCGGTATTCCTCCATTTCCACCGAGTTGTCTACTGCATCCTGCAGGGCTTGTTTAAAGGCGGCATAATGGGTGTTCATATAAGTGGCGTTGTCCAGTTCTCCTGTAACACTGTAGAAATAGCTCACACTATTATCTTTCTCATTATAACAGGTGCTGTCCAGTGTAATCGTTTCGTTCATGCGTGTGGGGCAGGACCGGTTGGTCTTTTCGGCTGTCTGTTTGAATTTACGGACTTGTGAACGGTGGTTATTATTACATCCTGCCAAAGTAAGGATACCTAGGGCCGCTATTATAACTGTTTCTCTTTTCATTATAAATCGGTATTTTGAAGCGAAAGTAAACTATAAGTTTGAACAAAGCAAATGGATTTTTGTTTTTTATTAGTAAGTTTGTGCAAACAAAAAAAGTAAAACATGTCTCGCATTATAGATGAATTAAAACGTACGGACCACAAGCGTTATCTGGGTGGTCTTGATTTCTTTAAATATATTGGTCCCGGATTACTGGTTACTGTAGGTTTTATTGATCCGGGAAACTGGGCCTCGAATTTTGCGGCCGGTTCCGAATTTGGTTACGCGTTGTTGTGGGTGGTGACCTTGTCTACCATTATGTTGATTGTGTTGCAGCACAATGTGGCCCACCTGGGCATTGTGACGGGATTGTGCCTGAGTGAAGCAGCCACGCAGTATTGTCCCAAGTGGATATCCCGTCCCATTTTGGGCAGCGCGGTGCTGGCCTCCATATCCACTTCGCTGGCGGAGATACTGGGAGGAGCCATTGCCTTGCAGATGCTTTTGGAAATTCCCATTGCCTGGGGATCTGTCCTTACTACGATGTTTGTCGTCATTATGCTTTTTTCCAATTCATATAAAAAGATAGAAAGAGCCATCATTGCTTTTGTATCCGTAATCGGCCTTTCGTTTCTGTATGAGTTGTTTTTGGTGGATATTGACTGGCCTGTGGCGATCCGTTCCTGGGTGGTTCCTGAGATACCCCAGGGCAGTATGCTGATTATCATGAGCGTACTTGGGGCAGTGGTTATGCCACATAACCTTTTCTTGCATTCAGAGGTGATACAGAGCCACGAGTACAACAAGCAGGACGAGAGCTCCATTCGTAAAGTATTGAAATATGAATTCTATGATACTTTGTTCTCCATGATTGTGGGATGGGCCATCAATAGTGCCATGATCTTACTGGCAGCCGCTACTTTCTTCCGTACCCGGACTCCGGTGGAAGAGTTGCAGCAGGCGAAGTCGTTGCTTGACCCGTTGCTGGGCAGCCATGCCGGAATCATCTTTGCCCTGGCATTGCTGATGGCGGGGATTTCCTCCACCATAACCAGTGGTATGGCGGCAGGTTCTATCTTTGCGGGTATTTTCGGTGAGTCTTATCATATCAAGGATATCCACTCTAAGGTCGGTATTTTGATTTCTTTGGGGATAGCATTGGTTCTTATCTTCTTTATTGAGAATCCCTTTTACGGACTTATCATTTCTCAGATGATTCTGAGTATCCAGCTGCCTTTCACGGTGTTCCTGCAAGTAGGACTGACCTCTTCCAAACGGGTGATGGGCAAATATGCCAACTCCCGGTGGAGTTCATTTGTGCTTTATACCATTGCGGTGATTGTCTCCGCATTGAATATCATGCTGTTGCTCAGTTGAATAATGTGCGAATTTGCCCATGTGCCAATTGCCATGCGGGACCATAGCGCAGCACGTGGGCACATGGGCAAATTTTTTATTTCGTTTTGCTTTCCGAGATAATCAGCAGCTTGTCACCGGCGTGCAGTTGCAGAGAGCCATTGGGAATCATGAACTCGTTTCCTCTTTTTATCAGCATCACCAGCATACCTTTAGGCAGGTTCATATCCATTAGTCTGTTTCCTTTTGCCAGCATTTCTTCCGTCAGTACGATATCGCGGAGGTCTGTATTGATTTCCTCCGGTATCTCTACTCCGAAATCATTTCCTGTTTTTTCCAGTGGGGTATCCAGATGGAGTAATTTGGCCATCCATGAAATGGTCGTTCCTTGAACCACTAAAGACAATATGGTAATGAAGAATACGATATTGAAAATCTGAGTAGATCCCGGCACATCAGCCACTACCGGATAAGTGGCGAATATGATAGGTACTGCTCCGCGCAATCCCACCCAGGAAATAAACAGCCGTGAGTTGATGTTCATCTTTTTTAAAGGGAAGGAGGCAGAGCAGGACACTGAGCGGGCGGGCGAGGACAATCATGAAAATGCCGATCAAGGTTGCCGGTATGGCGATGGACAACATTTCATGGGGATTCACCAGCAATCCCAGGCTCAGGAACATGATAATTTGGAAGAGCCAGGTCATGCCGCTCATAAAAGTAGCGATCTCCTTACGGTTTACAATGCGTGCGTTACCCACCATCATCCCTGCTATATAGACAGCCAGATAGCCGTTTCCTTTACACAGGTCGGTCATGGTGAATGTGAAGAAAATAAAGCTCAGCAGCAAGATAGGATAGAGTGACTGGTTCTTCAAGTCAATCTTGTTGATGATTGCTACCGCCAGTTTTCCCAGCAGGAATCCTGATGTGCCACCCACAGCAAACTGAATCAGGAATGAAATCAGAATATCGTCTGCCCCCATGCCTGCCGACGTGATGAACTGTATCAGGACGATAGTAAGCATATACGCCATAGGGTCATTACTTCCGCTTTCCAGTTCCAGCATCGGTCGGAGGTTATGTTTCAGATTCATGCTTTGCGAGCGCAGGATGTTGAACACGGAAGCAGAGTCCGTAGAGGACATGGTAGCCGCCAGCAGCATGGCCGTCATCAGGGACATGGTAATGCTGACATTCGAGAATCCGGAAATCCAATAAATAAAGAATCCGGTGAAAATAGTAGTAAGCAACACACCGAAGGTGGAAAGCAGTATGCCTTGTGGCAATACAGGTTTGATATCCGAGTATTTGGTATCCATACCCCCTGAGAACAGAATGATGCTAAGGGCCATCATGCCGATGAACTGGGCTTCGCCCGCATCATGGAACTGGAGTCCCAGACCATCGCTTCCGAATAGCATGCCGACCAATAAAAAAACAAGTAACGTAGGGATTCCGAACCGGTATCCGGTCTTACTCACTACAATACTTACGAATAATAGGATGGAACCTATCAAGAGAATGTTTTCTGCATTAAATATCATACTTCTGTGATCTTGTTTAATTTTTTAATATGATGTGCCAGCATCAGGCAGGCTGTGATAAACGCTAACAGATCGGATACAGGCATACTGAGCCAGATACCGTTCAGTCCCCACCAATGAGGTAGTAACAGCAGGCAGGGTAATAAATACAACAGTTGGCGGGACAAGGAGAGGAAGATAGAAATTTTCGCTTTCCCGATAGATTGGAAGAAACTGGAAATTACAATTTGTATTCCCACGAAAGGAAACATCAGTACTCCGATTTGTAACCCGGTGCGTGCCAATGCTGTAAGTTCTTTATCGTCTGTAAACATATTAACAACCAAATTAGGGAAAAGTTCGCTGAAAGCAAATCCCAACGAAGTGATGCACCCCCCTGCAATCATGCAATATTTCAAAGTCTGCTTCACCCGGCCGAATTTGTGTGCGCCATGATTATAGCCCACAATCGGTTGCATTCCCATAGTCAGCCCCATGATAACCATTACAAACAGCATCAGCAGACGGTTTAATATGCCGTATGCGCCGATAGCCAGATCGCCCCCGTAGAGCAGCAGGCTCTTGTTGAATATAATGACAATGGCCGAAGCGCAGACATTCATCAGGAACGGCGACATACCTATACTGAAGATATTCTCTACGATCCGTTTCCTTAATTTGAATATCCCTTTCTTGAAGCGGATATAACTTTTTTCCTGCATGAAATGGCTCAGCACCCATATCATGCCGGCAAACTGTGAAAGGATGGTTGCCGTGGCTGCTCCGCGGATTCCCCAACCGAGCCAGAAAATAAAGACAGGAGCCAGAATAATGTTGCATCCCACTGTCAGCATGGAGGACAGCATCGCCTTTCGGGGATAACCGGTGGCACGCATGATATTATTCAGTCCGATCATTACATAGGTGACAGGACTTCCTATTAATATAATCTGCATAAAGTCGCGGGCGTATGGCAACGTGTCATGGCTTGCCCCGAAGAAGAACAGAATCCGGTCCAGAAACAGCAGGGTGATGCCTCCGTAGAAAATAGAATTTATCACACAGAGCACCGTTACGTTTCCCAGCACCTTCTCGGCACCGTCCGTATCCTTCTGCCCCAGGCGGATAGAAGAAATGGTAGCGCCACCCACCCCGACCAGTGTACAGAATGCCACCAGCAGATTCATCAGCGGAAAAGAAATAGCCAAACCCGATATGGCCATGGCGCCGACACCATGGCCGATAAATACACTATCAATAATATTGTACAGTGATGTCAGTGTCATCCCTATGATGGCAGGGATAGAGTACTCTAAAAGCAGCTTTCCGACCTTTTCTGTACCCAGTATGTGCGGGTTGTTTTCTTTCATTCGCGTTTTTGTTATTTTTAAGCTTTGCAAAGTTAGGAATATGGAGGATTATTCGGACCTTTGTGGCGTTAAATCAAACTAAAAGTAATATGAATTCAACAAAAAGCATAGCAGCTTTATTCGATTTTGACGGAGTGGTAATGGATACTGAGACTCAGTATAGTATATTCTGGAATGAACAAGGACGGAAATACCATCCGGAGCTTCCCGAATTCGGCCGGTTGATAAAAGGACAGACCTTGACACAGATTTATGCCAACTATTTTGCCGGAATGGAAGAGGTGCAGCATGAAATTACAGAAGATTTGAACAAATTTGAAAAAAATATGTTATATAATTATATCCCGGGCGTAGAGGCTTTCCTGAAAGAATTGAGGGAAAACGGGGTAAAGATAGCTATAGTCACAAGTTCAAATGAGATGAAGATGAGCAACGTATATAAAGCACATCCGGAATTGAAGCAAAGTGTGGACCGTATCCTCACTGCTGAAATGTTTACTCATTCCAAGCCTGACCCCGAATGCTTTCTGTTAGGTGCGACAGTTTTTGACACCGTGCCGGAGAACTGTGTGGTTTTCGAGGACTCGTTTCATGGACTTGAGGCGGGGAACCGTGCCGGAATGACTGTGATAGGACTGGCTACCACCAATTCTGAAGAGCAAATACGCGACAAGGCAAATGCTGTTATTCAGGACTTTAATGGATTCAGTTTCGAAAAAATGAAGAATATGATGAGGTAATGTCAACTAAAACATCTACCTTTGCAGCCGTTTTTTATAAATTAAAGTAAATATGGCAGGATATATTTCAGGTGATACACGCAAAGTAACTACCCACCGTTTGGTGGAAATGAAGCAGAGAGGCGAGAAAATTTCTATGCTTACCTCCTATGATTACACGACAGCGCAGATTGTAGATGGCGCAGGCATCGATGTTATATTGGTAGGCGACTCCGCTTCGAATGTCATGGCAGGAAATGTGACCACACTTCCTATCACCCTTGATCAGATGATTTATCATGGAAAGTCTGTGGTCCGTGGGGTGAAACGCGCGCTTGTTGTGGTGGATCTGCCTTTTGGCACTTACCAGACTTCCGAATACGAAGCGGTGACCAATGCGATCAAAGTAATGAAGATTACGCACGCCGATGCTTTGAAACTGGAAGGGGGCGTGGAGATCATTGATGCGGTAAAGAAAATCATTGCTGCCGGCATTCCCATCATGGGACATTTGGGGTTAATGCCGCAATCTATCAATAAATATGGAACCTATACTGTACGCGCCAAGGACGAGGAAGAGGCCGAGAAGTTGTTGAGCGATGCACATCTGCTGGAAGAGACAGGGTGTTTTGCGCTGGTACTTGAGAAAATCCCTGCGTCACTGGCAGAGCGTGTGGCCAGGGAACTGACTATTCCCGTTATCGGTATCGGAGCCGGTGGCGCGGTAGACGGGCAGGTGCTGGTAGTATCGGACATGCTGGGGATGACCAACGGTTTCAGTCCTCGTTTCCTCCGTCGTTATGCCGATCTGCATACAGTTATGACGGGAGCCATACAGCAGTATGTGGATGATGTGAAAAAAGGGGATTTCCCTAACGAAGACGAACAATATTAAAAGTTTTTGCTGATATGTATGATGACTTCTTCTTTCCGTATGAAAAGGCAAAACTGTGGACTGGGAATATGTTTTTGTTATCCCTTTCCAATTTTTTGCTTTATGCATCACTATACATGATGCTTCCTGTGCTGCCTTTATGGATGGTGCGGCACTGGTATTGCAGTTATGCGGAAGCAGGAGCAGCCATTGCTGTTTTCGGGCTGGCCATGTTCCTTCCGGGAACATTCAACAGCTACCTTATTGATACGTTCAAACGTAAAAGTGTGTGCTTTATAGCGATATTCCTGTTTGTGGCATCCAGTCTGCTATATCCGTACGTTGCGACCGTAGGATTTGTAGCTTTGGTCAGGGCTGTCCAGGGAGGGCTGTTCAGCGTCATTACCATGACTACGGGCAGTACATTGGTGATTGATGTCACTGCTTCCCGCCGCCGCACGGACGCCAATATCGCTTTTGCCTGGGCGGGTCGTTTTGGAATGGTGGTGGGTCTTGCCTTGGGGATCTATATTTATCCTTATTGGAATTTTCACCATATCATTTATACCAGTATGGCTCTGGGAGCGTTGGCGCTGGTGCTGATTCCGGCGGTGAAAGTTCCTTTCCGTGCTCCGCTCAGCACTTCATGGTTCTCGCTGGACCGTTTTTTGCTGCCGCGCACTTTGTGGCCGGGGATGAATATGATGATGGTGGCCATTATCTTTGGGATATTGGTGGCACATATTTACAATGAATTGTTTTTTGTTTGTATCCTGATAGGCTTTGTCCTGTCTTTGCTGCTTTTGCGTTACGTGCTTTCTCATGCTTCCGGTCGTTCGGAGGTAGAGCTGGGGCAGGCGGCAATGATAGGAGGATTGTTATTGCTCGCTTTTTCCAATAGCTTGATGAACAGTTATATAGCTGGTATTTTGTTGGGGATGGGAACCGGAACCACTGTGTCACGTTTCTTTATAAAAATGATCAGCCTGCCGAGGCATTGCGAGCGGGGAACGGGAAACAATACCTATCAGCTGATGTGGGAGGCAGGAGTACTGATTGGTTTCCTGTTTGAGAATATGTGGACTGAGGGTCATCCCGATACCATTTATTGGATATGTATCGGTATCTGTGTCGTTCTGCTGCTGATGTATGAGTTCTTCACACATCCGTGGTATTACAGAAAGATGGAGGAAAAACAGTGAAATATGGCAACTTACATAAATTAATAATATAAAGAATATGGCAGACGACAAAAAGATTATCTTTTCGATGGTGGGCGTAAGCAAAGCCTTCCAGGCGAACAAACAGGTATTGAAGGACATCTACCTATCCTTTTTTTACGGTGCTAAGATCGGTATCATCGGTCTGAACGGTTCGGGTAAATCAACACTGATGAAAATCATTGCCGGACTGGAGAAAAGTTATCAGGGAGAAGTGGTGTTCTCGCCGGGCTACTCTGTAGGCTATCTGGCACAGGAACCGCATCTGGATGATGAAAAGACAGTGAAAGAGGTGGTGATGGAAGGAGTGCAGAGCATCGTGGACACACTGGCGGAATACGAAGAAATAAACAATAAGTTCGGGCTTCCCGAATACTATGAGGATTCTGAAAAGATGGATGCGCTCTTTGCCCGTCAGGCAGAGTTGCAGGACATCATTGACGCTACGGACGCATGGAATCTGGACAGCAAGCTGGAACGCGCCATGGATGCGTTGCGCTGTCCGCCCGAAGACCAGCCGGTGAAGAACCTCTCGGGAGGCGAGCGTCGCCGTGTGGCATTGTGCCGTCTGCTGTTGCAGAAGCCGGATATTCTGTTACTGGACGAGCCTACCAACCATTTGGATGCGGAAAGTATCGACTGGCTGGAACAGCATTTGCAGCAATATGAAGGTACGGTGATTGCCGTAACCCACGACCGTTACTTCCTGGACCATGTAGCCGGATGGATTCTGGAACTGGACCGTGGCGAAGGAATTCCCTGGAAAGGAAATTACTCCAGCTGGCTGGAACAGAAGACCAAACGCATGGAGATGGAAGAGAAAGTGGCAAGCAAACGCCGCAAGACCTTGGAACGCGAGCTGGATTGGGTGCGCATGGCTCCCAAAGCCCGTCAGGCAAAAGGAAAGGCCCGTCTGAACTCTTACGACAAATTGTTGAATGAGGATGTGAAAGAAAAGGAAGAGAAACTGGAAATCTTCATCCCGAACGGTCCCCGTTTGGGAAACAAGGTGATCGAGGCCAAAGGAGTGGCGAAAGCTTATGGTGACAAGCTGTTGTTCGATAACCTGAATTTCATGCTGCCCCCTAACGGCATTGTCGGTGTAATCGGTCCTAACGGTGCCGGAAAGACTACCTTGTTCCGCTTGATTATGGGACTGGAAACCGTAGACAAAGGTACTTTCGAGGTAGGGGAGACCGTGAAACTGGCATACGTGGACCAGCAACATAAAGATATCGACCCTGCCAAGTCCGTTTATCAGGTGATCAGCGGTGGAAACGAACTGATCCGTCTGGGAAACAGGGATATCAACGCGCGTGCCTACCTCAGCCGTTTCAATTTTTCGGGAGCCGATCAGGAGAAACTTTGTGGAATGCTTTCGGGTGGTGAGCGCAACCGCCTGCATCTGGCTATGGCACTGAAGGAAGAAGGCAACGTGCTGCTGCTGGACGAGCCTACCAATGATATTGACGTGAACACGCTGCGCGCGTTGGAAGAAGGTCTGGACGATTTTGCGGGCTGTGCGGTGGTGATCAGCCACGACCGTTGGTTCTTGGACCGTATCTGTACCCATATCCTGGCTTTCGAAGGAAACAGTGAGGTCTTTTTCTTTGAAGGATCCTATTCGGAATACGAAGAGAACAAGATGAAGCGTTTGGGTAATGAGGAGCCGAAACGGGTGCGCTACCGCAAGCTGATGGAAGACTGATGACGCCCTGTCTATAAAATCTTACCCAAGTGTACGAACAGTAACGTATTCTTGGGTAAGTTTGCATATACACACAACGGCTCGTCAGAAATGTATGGCAACTTCCTCAGTATAAAGACGTTTTTGAGGTTAAGAGCCTTTTTATTATACACCTATCTTATTATGCGCGCACCGCATGGAATTCCCGTCGGCCCGTGTCCCGGGGTCATCCGGCAGGATGAATGTGGTTCACCATAAAACTATAAATTCTCTTTCTATAGACCTGCCACTGTAAATTGTAACCGATTTGTAGTTTGTATATCGTTTCTATTAGCTATCTTTGCAACGTCTTTTAAGACATTAATTATAATATTAATTAATAAAAAGTTTATGGTAAAAAGAATGCGATCTTTTTTTTGCGGTGGTTATGTTGGTAATCGCTGCTACTGTTAACGCTCAGGTCACTACCTCGTCAATGAGTGGAAAGGTGGTCGATCAAAGCAATGAAGCCATTATCGGCGCGACGATTCAGGCTATTCATGAGCCGTCCGGCACCCATTATGGGGCCATTACCAATGTGGACGGCCGTTATTCCATCCAGGGCATGCGTGCCGGCGGCCCTTACAAAGTAGAAGTTTCTTATGTAGGTTATCAATCAGTGGTTTACAAGAGCATCAATCTCCAGTTGGGAGAGAATTACGTATTGGATGCGAACTTGAAGGAGTCTACCGAACTGCTGGATGAAGTAGTGATAACCGCTTCCAAGAGCAGCAATATGAAGTCTGACCGCGCCGGAGCGGTGACCAATGTCGATGCGGCCAGAATGTCGGAAGTGCCTACGGTGAGCCGCAGCATGAACGATATCATGCGCCTGACCCCTCAGGGAGCCAATATCGGTAGCGGTTTCTCAGTGGGTGGAGGTAACTACCGCCAGTCTTATGTCACTGTGGACGGAGCCGCTTTCAATAATGCCTTCGGTATCGGCTCGAACTTGCCGGCAGGCGGTTCGCCTATCTCTCTGGATGCATTGGAACAGATTTCCGTTTCCACCACTCCCTTTGATGTCCGTCAGAGCGGGTTTACAGGAGGTGCCATCAACGCCGTGACAAAGAGTGGTACGAATGAGTTCAAAGGTACAGCCTATATGTATACTTCCAATACCCACCTTACCGGTAATAAGGTAGAGGACTATGAGCTGACCCGCAACCGTGACCACAGTACCACCTACGGAGCTTCTTTGGGAGGTGCGATCATTAAAAACAAGTTATTCTTCTTCGTGAACGGCGAATATCAGGATAATGTGCAGGCAGGTCCGTCGGGCATAGCGCGTAGCGGCGCCAATGACGAATGGAGCACCAACGGCATCGTGCACCGTCCGTTCGAGAACACCACAACGGTAGGCGGCCGTACCTTTGTGGGGATGAACAACATCAGCCAATACCTGTCGGAAAAATACAACTACAATCCGGGACGTTATCAAGGATACTCTTTGGAAACCCCTTCTTACAAGATCATGGGCCGTCTGGACTGGAACATCAACAACAACAACAAGATTAATTTCCGTTTCACCCATACCCATTCCAAGTATTCCTCTAACCCTTCCTCTTCCACCACTCCGTTTAAGGATTCAATCATCTATCCGGGTGGAGTAGACGGCAGTGCGGGCAAGAGCAGTTCGGGCCGTACAGCAAACACCGGTCTGTACTTTGAAAGCTCACGCTATATGCAGGAACAGAACTTCACCTCCATCGCTTCCGAATGGAATTCAAAATGGGGGGCTATCAATAACGCCCTGCGTTTCACTTATTCTTATCAGAACGAACCGCGTACATACGAAGGGGGGACATTCCCTACGGTGGACATCCTTGACCAAGGCTCGCTGTACGCCTCATTCGGTCCGGACCCCTTTACAGAAGGGAACTTGCGCCAGGTGAAGACCTTTGTCATTACCGATGAATTCAATTTCTCCAGCGGTATCCATAACTTTATGGGCGGTATCCAGTTTGAGTCCAATAAGGCAGTGAACGGATTCATGCAGGCGGGTAGCGGTTATTATGTCTATTCCTCTTGGGATGATTTTGTGAACAACAGAGCTCCGGCTGCTTTCGGTGTCACTTATTCCAACACCGGGGACGGTTCCCAGTTCCTGGCGAACATGAAGTACCAGCAGCTTTCTTTCTATCTGCAGGACCAGATGAATATCACAGACAACTTCAGACTGACTGCCGGGGTGCGTTTCGAACTGCCCATTTATCCGGAGCTGAAGAACAACTATAACAAGAATTTCGCACAGATTGACTTTGACGGATATCATTACGCCACAGACCAGTTGCCTTCATCCTACCAGCTGACCGCCTCCCCCCGTATCGGCTTCAACTGGGACCTTACAGGCGAGCGTAAGTATGTATTGCGCGGCGGTAGCGGTTACTTCATCGGCCGTCTGCCGTTCGTATGGCTGGTTTCGGCAGTAGGTAATGCCAATTGCGGACAAAGCACCTATTATTATAACGAGCAGAAGGACGCTAAGTACGGACAACCGAGTTTCCACACCAGCGTGGCTGATATGTTGAAAGATCCTAACTTGAACCTTCCGGCGGCTACCGATCCTGCCGCACCTTCCGGAGCCACCATCATTGACCGCGACTTGAAGATGAATGCCACCTGGAAGTCATCATTGGCTTTTGATGCAAAACTTCCCGGAGACATTGACTTTACGTTGGAAGGTATTTTCAGTAAAGAGTTCAATCCGGCTACAGTGACTAATTTGGGACGTAAGTTTAAAGGAGAGCAGGAGATAGCTCCGGGTGATGTCCGCAGAATGTTTGAGTACTCCAATGCGAACAAGACGGATGCTTATTATATCACCAATGCGGGAAACAGCGCTTATTATTACTCACTCACCGCCTCACTGGCCAAGACATTTGATTTCGGCCTGCATCTTTCCGCTTCCTACACCCGTTCTTATGCCAAGTCGTATGGCGACGGCATCGGCGACCAGGTGAACTCGGCTTATTACAACAACCGTTACTCTGTCAACGGAAATAATGACACGGAGACCGGCTATGGTACGTATGTATCGCCCAACCGTGTGCTGGCTTCCGCCGCTTACCGTATTAAATACGCCAAGAATTTCGCTTCCTCCTTGTCTTTGATTTATGAGGGTATGAACATGGGCTATGCCGGAGGATATTCCGCCGCCCGTTATTCCTATACATTCACCGGAAATATTGTAGGCGATTACGGCTCAAACAACTTGCTGTACATTCCGGCATCCCGCGAGGCGCTGGATAAGTGGAACTTTGCCGATTATACTGACAGCAAGACGGGTGAGGTGACTTATTCTGCCAAGGAGCAGCGCGATGATTTCTGGGCTTACATTAATGAGGACAGTTATCTGAAAGGCCGTAAAGGCAAGTATGCCGAACGCGGAGGAGCCATCATGCCCTGGCATCATCAGCTGGATTTGAAGTTCAATCAGGATTTCTTCCTCAATGTAGGGGGCAAGCGCAATACCTTGCAGTTCGGAGTGGATATCAAGAACTTCCTGAACTTGCTGAACAGCGACTGGGGAATTTATAAGACGGTGAACAATACTTCCTTGTTGAGCTATAAGGGCGGCGCTTACCAGTTCCAGAAGAACGGAGGAAAGAAACTGACTGATACGTATTCCAATCTGAACAGTTTCAATTCTACGTATTCCATACAGTTCAGTGTCCGTTATATCTTTAACTAAATGAAATAGCCTGTATCAGACAATACAGGAACAGGATAGAGAGGCGTACCCATGAAGGTGCGCCTCTTTTTGTATGCACATTCTTTCGTTTTCTTTTTGCTCTGTCATTTTGAAAGTGAGAGAGCCTGAATGAAAGTGACCTGTCGTTTTGTCGTAGGGGCGGGCCGGATTTGTCCGGATCAGTGGATACGGCTTTGGGAATAAGGTATGCTGAAAATAGTTCCGGCGGTTTCCATTTGCCCTTCTTTCTACAGTAATATGTGGCAGTTGCTCTGGAATTTCCGGACAGTTTTCCCCTCTTTTGAGGCGGCTTTTTGTTCTTTTCTTAACATAATTGTCATATTCCGCCTAAAAAGTACCCTTTTCGTTTAAATAATCTAATATAAATTCAATTTATATGAATTAAATTTTTATCTTTGTCTTTCCTATTGGGAATGAAATACTAACTAATTAATTTAAATCAAAGACAAAATTATGAGAAATCATCTAAAGCATTTCCTCCTGTTGGCAGTTCTGACAATCTGTTTCACTGCTACGGCTGTTGCGCAAGGAACAGTAAAAGGTAAAGTAGTAGATGCCGAGAACAATGAGCCATTGATTGGGGCCACTGTATCGGTTAGCGGTACGACACTGGGTACTGTAACGGATATTGACGGTAACTTTGTGTTGAAACTTACCTCTTCTAAGGCTACTCTTGTATTCAAGTACTTGGGATACAACGAAATTACGCATCAAGTAAAAGGAAGCAATACGATAGACTTGGGTGAGGTCAAGATGTCTCCAGATGCTATTGGTTTGGGTGAGGTCAGTGTTATTGCCTCTATTATAAAGAGCGACCGTCAGACTCCTATTCCTATTTCTAACGTGAAACTGGCCAAGATAGAGGAGAAAATAGGTAATTTGGAATTCCCCGAATTGCTGAAATCAGTTCCTTCGGTGTATGTAACCCGTGAAAGTGGTGGCTATGGTGATTCCCGTATCAATATGCGTGGTTTTGATTCGTCCAACCTAGGCGTGCTGATCAATGGTGTGCCCATCAACGGCATGGAAAACGGTAAGGTTTATTGGTCTAACTGGTCCGGTTTGTCTGATGTGAGCCAGTTTATTCAGGTACAGCGTGGTTTGGGTGCGTCAGCATTAGGTATTTCTTCTGTGGGAGGAACCATGAATATGGTTACTAAAAGTACCGAAGCCCAAAAAGGTGGATCAGCTTATTTCGGTATTGGTAACGATGGTTTCCGCAAGTATTCGGTTTCTTTCTCTACCGGACTGATGGACAACGGATGGGCTATTACATTCATGGGGGCGCTGAATACGGGAGATGGTTACGTGAAAGGTACCAATTATGAAGGATGGACTTACTTTGGAAATATCTCGAAGGTAATCAACGATCATCATAAATTGTCATTGACAGCTTTTGGAGCTCCTCAGTGGCACAACCAGCGCTCGACCATGCACTATATCGAGGATTACAAGAATAGTCCCGATGGCGGACGTTTCAATAACGGATATGGTTATATCAACGGTGAAGCGGTAGGTAGCGGTTATGGCTATAATTATTATCATAAGCCTCAGGTTTCTTTGAATCATTACTGGACTATCGACGATAAATCGACACTGACCACTTCTCTATACGGCTCAATGGCTACAGGCGGCGGACGCCGTGCACGTGGCGCGATGAGTAATTGGCTGACTATTGATAACAATACCGGCCGTCCCAAGGATGGTGCCATGATGACTCCGGACGGTTTGTTCGACTACGAACGTGCTATGGCTGCCAATGCGGCTTCTCAAAACGGGTCGCAGGTGATTTTTACCAATGCTGTCAATGACCATGACTGGTATGGCATGCTGAGTTCCTATAAGAATCATCTGACTGAGAACCTGACTCTTACGGGAGGTGTTGACTTACGTTACTATAAAGGGTATCATACAGAGGAAATTGATGATTTGCTGGGTGGTGAGTTCTATCTGCAGACCTCGCCGCTGGCATTCCAAACCAAGAACCAGTTGCTGAAAGTGGGTGACAAGTTCAATTACTATAGCATTGGGGAGATATTCTGGGGTGGTGTTTTTGCACAGGCTGAATATAATACCGACAAGTGGTCGGGATTCCTGTCGGCATCATTGACTGAAGAGGCTTATAGATATGATGACCGTGGTGGTACGGATTCAAGATACTCTGCCACGGGTGCGGATAAACTGGACAGAGTGTCCAGCCTTCAGAATTTCCTGCCTTGGAGCGTGAAGGGTGGTTTTAACTATAAGTTCAATGACAACCACAATGTATTTGTCAATGCAGGATATTTTACCCGCGCGCCTTTCTTCAACTCTGTCTTTGCAAGCAATACGGCAGCTCCCGAAAAGGATGTACCCTACGAAAAAATTACTACGTTTGAATTGGGTTATGGATTTAGCACGGAACAGGTCAATATTGCATTGAATGGTTATTACACTCAATGGATGGATAAGTCCTTGCGCCGTAAGATCGGTCAGGAATATGCCAACCTTACAGGCTTGGACGCTGTTCACATGGGTGTGGAGCTGGAAGCGACTTACCGTCCTGTCAAGTCCTTTGAATTGAAAGGTATGTTCTCTTTAGGCGATTGGAAATGGAAAGATGATATTCACTTCACTATGTATGATGAAGCGAATAATCCTATCGGAACATACGACGCTTATCTGAAAGATGTCCATGTGGGTAACTCCGCACAGCTCACTTCCGCATTGAGCGCTTCTTGGGAACCGTTCAAAGGATTTAAAATCTCGGCCGACTACAACTTCTTCGGCAAGAACTATGCAGACTTCGATCCTCAGAACCGGGTGAATGAAGCGGATGCCGGTATTGACTCCTGGAAGTTGCCAGATTATGGTACGATTGATTTGGGCATGAACTATCGTTTCAATATTACCAAAGATATCCGTGCCATCGTATACAGTAATGTATATAATTTGACTAATACGGAATATATAGCCGATGCTAAGGACGGTACGAACCATGACTGGAAAACTGCATTGGTATATTATGGCTTCGGTACTACATGGTCTGCCGGTTTTAAAGTAATCTTTTAATCTCTAAAATAGTCAATAAATATGAAGTTAAAATATAATTTAATTGCATGGTCTTTGTTGGGATTCTTTGCTGCGGCATGTGATCCCATGGACGATATTTATAATGAAATCGATGCGGAAGGTACAACGAACACCCAGACGATGGCGGAATATGTACTGACTGATGCCGATTACGAAACGATCAGCTCTGCAGCGGCGAAGGCTGCCACTTCGGATGCTGAAAAAGCCTTGGCGAATGCCGTCAAGACGGATAAGGCTCTGAACGAGTTTGCATCGGCTGAGAAGTATGTTCCTTCCATCATCGCGAAGATGCTGCCTTCATGGGGGAAAGGTTCTTCGGTAGGAGTGACCTATAACTATCAGAATACTCCTTCCGATTACGTACTGGAGTATAGGACAGTGACTAATACTTCTTTGGGTGATAAGGATTATGAGGCTTTGTGGGGTGAAGGCTCTCCCGTGAAGTTCCTGGCTCCGGCACATGCTCCAGCTACCGTATTGCCCGGGTGGCTGGCCGGTCAGTATAAGGATGCGGCAAAAGGTGATCTTGTGCTGGTGGATTACAAATATGACGATGTTGACCCTGAATTTACAGGTGAGGATTTGTACTCTCAGGACTTTGAAACGGTTGAAAAAGACAAAGATATCGTATTGGAAGGCTGGGAGCAGGTGACATTGAAAGGTGATAAAAAATGGCAGGGAAAGATCTATAGCAATAATGGTTATGCACAATTCTCGGCCAACAATTTTGAGGGTGAAGTGGATACTTGGTTCATTTCTCCGGCAGTAGCAGTGACGAGCAAAGATGCCGGACTGTCTTTCGACATAAAGTTCGGATACTATAATGCAGATTGTCTGGATGTATTGGTTTCCGATACATATGCGGGAAATGGTTCGATTGATATGGCACAGTGGACTAGCGTGAAAGACCAGTTCACTTTCCCTGAAGGGCCTGCCAACGGCTACAACGATAATTTTGTGAATGTAGGGAAAGCCGGTCTGGAGGCATACAATGGTAAAAGCGTTTATGTTGCGTTCCGCTATGTAGGCGAGGGGCCCAAGGCGAAAACCACTACTGTTCAGCTCGATAATGTAAGTATTTCATCGGCTGTATTGGCTCCGACGAATGAAAAGCCTTATAATGCATTGTATCAGTTTGACGGAACGGATTGGAAGGTTAAAGAAGATAGCAGATTGGTTGTAGTGGCTCCTGCCGATTATGACGCTATGGGAAGCCCGGGCAGTCATGATAACTTCAGCACTTCGGATGCTCCGGAGAATTATCTGCCCCAGTTCCTGGCTCAGAAATTTCCATATGCCCAGGAAGGGGATTCAAAAGCCGTCATGTACAAATATTATAATAAGGTAACGACGATTGAGGTGGACGAGTATTTGTTCAAGGAGGGTACATGGGTTCTGAATAACAATATTGAACTGAAAGAAAAAGTGAATTTTGTACATAATGGAACCGAGTGGTTGTTTGATCCGACGGTAACGAAATCATTGGCTTCCGAAGATTATTTGATTTTGGAAAATTGGGTGAAAGCGAATAAAGATGCTGGGTATATGGATGCCAAATATGGAAACTCGGAATACTGGTTCGGTGGCAGCTCTTATTATGTAAACTTCAATATCCAGTTGGCTAAACGCCGTTCGAATGACCCCGATGGGGTGGTGCCGGCAGATGATAAAGAGGCTGAGGCTTATTTGTTGTCTATGGTTCAGGAGGGTATTGAATTGATCTTGGCAACAGAGTATCCTACAGCCGGCGCGCAAGTAAGTGGGGTTGATTGTTTCTATGTCATTTCTGCAAAAGTGTATAATGGGCTTGAAACATTTACTTATACTTATACTTTTAAAGGTTTAGGAAATGCTAAATTTGAACTGCAAGGTGAGCCTGAAGTAACAAAATAAGGTTTTAAATTTGAAGATAAATAAAGGGGCTGGTCGTGAATGACAGCCCCTTTATTGTTGCTTACAGTTTATAAGTAAAGGATGTGAACTCATCGTTAGAGGGTAGAAAAGTAGCGACCTCAAGCCTGTTGCATGATATTTCTTTGAATATTTACAGGCTGTAAGTTAAAAACATAAGGAGTTAACCGGCAGGACAGTCCTTTTTCTTTTTTATTACGAAACTCTTTATACAGTTATTCCCGTCTTTGTATAAATGCTTTCTCCCTATAGAGGTGAGTGACATATTGGAACATTAACAATTTATTAGCAGATAACTTTCTTGAAATCCGCTTTTTTTCGTTCCTTTGTATTGAACTGCTTTCAACAGAATTAAAATAACTTTAAATATCAAACGCTTATGTGTAGTGAAGGATTGCGTGAAAGATATGTAAATCCCTATACGGACTTTGCATTCAAATTATTGTTTGGAACCGACTTGAACAAAGAGATTCTTATTGGCTTCTTGAATGCCTTGTTCGATGGCAAGCAGGTCATTGAGGATGTCATCTACTTGAATACAGAGCATCTGGGCAGCAAAGAGACTGACCGCCGGGCTGTCTTTGATGTCTATTGTGAAAATGAAAAAGGAGAAAAGATTCTGATAGAAATGCAGAGAGGGGAGCAACAGTTTTTCAAGGACCGGAGTATTTATTATGCTACCTATCCTATCAGGGAACAGGCTATTAAAGGGGAAATCTGGAACTATGAACTGAAAGCAGTGTATGTGATCGGTATCTTGAATTTTGCCTTGGATGATGTTTCGTCTTCCGGCTTCCGCCATGAAGTGAAGCTGATGGATACAACTACTCATGAAGTGTTTTTTGACAAACTGACTTTTGTGTATCTGGAAATGCCTAAATTCCATAAAACCGAGCAGGAGTTGGATACGTTGTTTGATAAATGGATGTTTGTGCTCAAGAATCTGGCCCGTTTGATGGAACGTCCTACTTCCCTTCAAGAACGTGTGTTCAACCGGCTGTTTGAGGCTGCCGAAATTGCTCAGTTCTCAAAAGAGAACCTTTATGCCTATGAGGAGAGTTTGAAAGTATATAGAGATTGGAACAATGTGATTAATACAGCTATTCAGAAAGGCATTGCAGAAGGTGAATGGATGAAAGCCAAAGCTATTGCAGGAAATTTGAAGAATGCCGGGCTTTCCATAGCTGAAATCGCAAAAGTTACCGGACTTTCGGAAGATGAGATAAACTCCCTTTGATTCCTCGGATAAGAGCATAAAAAAACTCCTCCGATATAGATCAGAGGAGCTGTTCTTTTTGAAGTAAAATTGAATTATGCTTCAGCAGGAGCTTCAGTAGCTTCAGCAGCAGGTGCTTCTTCAGCAGGAGCGTTAGCGGCTTCTGCTTCAGCTTTGGCAGCGGCTTCAGCAGCTTTCTTCTCAGCTACTTTCTTGGCAATTTCTTCATTTACTTTCTTTTCAGCTTCCAAACGAGCTTTTGCTTCAGCTTTCTTTGCTTCATCCAGTTTAGCCTTCAAAGTAGCCAGACCAGATTGTTTGTTGTTCTTCCAAGCTTCGAATTTAGCTTCAGCTTCTGCTTCTGTGAATGCGCCTTTGGCAACACCGCCCAGCAAGTGCTTTTTCATGTAAACACCTTCTTTTGACAAGATGTTACGTACTGTGTCAGTAGGCTGTGCACCGCACATTACCCAATGAAGTGCGCGTTCAAAATTCAAATCTACTGTGGCAGGATTGGTATTAGGGTTGTAAGTACCAATTTTTTCAGTAAATTTACCATCACGTGGAGCTCTTACGTCTGCGATAACGATTGAATAAAACGCATAGCTTTTGCGTCCGTTTCTTTGCAATCTGATTTTAGTTGCCATTTCTAAATAATGTTTTTATAATTAATGATTTGAATTAATGCTAATAACCCGTATTAGCGGGTGCAAAGGTAAGACTTTTCTTTTGAATCGCAAAGACTTGGATGAGATAAAATATAATTTTTATACAAAGGTGAACGGACATAGTGTTAATCGCTAGAAAAATTATATATTTGCAACAGTTACAATTTAACTAAAAAATAAAAATTATGATTTCACAAAAATTACAAGAAGCAATTAATGCTCAGATTGTAGCCGAAATGTGGTCGGCCAATCTTTATCTTTCCATGTCTTATTTCTTCGCTGCGAAAGGCTATGAAGGTTTTGCTTCATGGATGAAAGCGCAGGCTCATGAGGAGAGTGATCATGCTGATGTGTTGGCGCAATATGTGATGAAACGTGGCGGACAAGCCAAGGTGGGGGCTGTGGATGCTGTTCCTCAGGAATGGGCTTCTCCGCTGGATGTGTTCGAGCATGTATACAAGCATGAATGCCATGTTTCCGAATTGATTGACAAACTGGTAGATGTTGCTTCTGCTGAAAAGGACAAGGCTTCTCAGGATTTCTTGTGGGGATTTGTACGTGAGCAGGTAGAAGAGGAAGCTACCGTTCAGGGTATTTTGGACAAGATCAAGCTGGGTGGTGATGTGGCTTTGTATCATTTGGATATTCAACTTGGCGCAAGAAAATAAGCGAAAGAGAAACGAATGCCTGTTTTTTGTCTTCTGCAGATAAAGATGCAGGTGTTTATCGGAAATAGAAAGTGGGTGTGTCAAAATCCAGTTTTTGGAAATATGAATTTATAATTTGAGCATCCTAAAAGACTAAAGAAAGGGTCGCATCAAACTCTGTATTGGTACAACCTTCCGCGATAGCGTATAAGCTATAAAAAAGATAGCCGTCCAGATTTTGGGGCGGCTATTTTTGTGTCTGCTTCCATTTGCCCGGAAGTAAATCACGATATTTTTCTATAGAGGTATTGGGAAACCATGCGGCACAACGGTCTATAATGTCGCATAGGTATTCAAATACGTTTATACCACACCTGTGACAGGTAATGGCCAATGAATAAGTGTTATAATTACTATCTGTAACTTTTCGGAGCAGTCATTTTTGTTTTGACACATTCATCTCCTTGCTTTTTTACAGTATTTCTCTCAACCATTTTTCTAATTCTCCCGTCCATTGGCGCTTATAGGTAAAGCTGTCACGGAAGCCCCAGCCGTGGCCGCCGATAGGATAGGTGTGGAGGGAAGCAGGGACTTTATTCTTTACCAGTGCCAGGTAATAGCTCACGCTGTTGCTGACGGGTACAGCTCCGTCATCGCTGCTATGCATGATGAAGGCGGGAGGAGTGTCGCCTGTTACTTGCAGTTCATTGGAGTAAAGTCTCACTAGCTCTTCTGACGGGCTTTTTCCTAAAAGATTGTCACGTGAGCCCTTATGGCAGTTGGACAGATCCATGCTTATGACGGGATAAAACAGGATCTGAAAATCCGGACGCGTTCCGGCTGTATAGTGGGTGGCTGCCGTACTGGCCAGATGTCCGCCCGCAGAGGCCCCCATGATACCCACTTTTTGAATATGCCATTCGTTGGCGTGTTCTCTCATCAGCCGGATAGCCTGATGGGCGTCGCTCAACGGTACATCATGGTGTCCGTTTGGCATACGGTATTTCAATACGGCGTATGTGATGCCTTGTGCGTTGAACCAGTCTGCCATATCGTGCCCTTCGTGATTCATTGCCAGGCGTATGTATCCCCCTCCGGGACAAGCCACGACTGCCAGTCCGTTCGGTTTGGCTGCCGGATAAATGGTAAGGGTAGGCTCACTGACATTGGAAATCCGGTTGTTCTCTAATTTCTGCTCGGGAGTGGTGATGCCGTTGGAGTTGGGGGCGCCATCGGGCCATAATTCCAACTCTACAGGTTTCTGGGCAGATAATGCGGTAGAGATTGCAAGTAAACTCATTAGTAAGATTCGTTTCATATAGCTTTTATTTTCACGGTATTTGAAAAAGGGTTATTTTTTCTTTATATGCATACTGGCTTTAACCAGCCATATGATCAGGAGGATATAGGCGGCCATTGACAGCACTTCGCTCAACGGGTTGCTCAGCCATTCTTCGTTGATCAGATTGATACCGCCAAAGCGCATGGCGGCACTGACAACCCCCATCAATGCGCCTCCGGCTATGAATCCGGATGCCAGCAAAGTTCCCTTCTCGCCACGTTCGGCGTTCACCGCCTCGTCTTTGCTGCGGGTAGTGACATACCAATTCACCGCTCCACCTACCAGCAACGGCAGGTTCAATTCCAGTGGAATGAACATACCCAGCGCAAAAGCCAGTGCGGGTACTTTGAAGTAGGTCAGCACCAATGCCAGCACAGCGCCTATTCCGTAAAGCAGCCAGGGAGCGCCTACACCGTTCATCAGCGGGTCTATTACGGCTGCCATCGCGTTGGCCTGCGGAGCTGCCAATGCGCCGGTGGAGAAGCCGTAGGTCTTGTTCAGGATCATGATGACGCCGCCCACAGTTGCTGCCGATACTAGTGTGCCGAGGAATTTCCATGTTTCCTGTTTGGCAGGAGTACTGCCCAGCCAGTAACCTATTTTCAAGTCTGTGATGAATCCGCCTGCCATAGAGAGTGCCGTACAAACCACACCACCCATAACCAGTGCAGCAACCATGCCGGTAGCACCTTTCAGTCCAACGGCAACCATTACTACTGAGGCAAGTATCAGTGTCATCAGTGTCATTCCCGATACAGGGTTAGTGCCGACTATGGCGATAGCGTTGGCTGCTACGGTGGTGAACAGGAATGCAATGCCGGCTACGAGCAGGATGGCTACAATGCTGTGTAATACATTTCCATGCATCACATCAAAAAAGAAGAACAGTAAGATCAGCAGGATGGTGAAGATGGACCCGAAGGCGATTATTTTCATGGAAAGGTCTTTCTGCGTGCGGATGACGTTTGCTTCCACCTTCTTGCCGCCCATCTCTTTGGCGGCCAGTCCCACAGCACTCTTTATAATGCCCCATGAGCGCACGATACCGATCACACCGGCCATGGCGATACCACCGATACCGATACTTTTGGCATATTCCTTGAATATAAGTTCGGGTGACATTTCGCTGATGGTTTGTGTCAAGGCCGGATTCCATGCATTCAGCACTTGGTCGCCGAACAACAGGGCCATACCTGGAACAATAACCAGCCATACCACCAATGAACCGGCACAAATGATAGCCGCGTATTTCAAGCCGACAATATAGCCTAGGCCTAATACTGCTGCACCGGTGTTTATTTTCATCACCAGTTTGGCTTTTTCGGCAACCATCTCACCCCAGCCGCATACGCGGGTGGTGAAGTTTTCATTCCACCAGCCGAATGTAGCTACAATGAAATCGTACAGACCTCCTATTAGTCCTGCAAAAAGCAATGGCTTTGCCTGGCTTCCGCCTTTCTCGCCGGAAACAAGCACTTGCGTACTGGCAGTGGCTTCGGGGAAGGGATATTCGCCATGTTTGTCGCTGACGAAATATTTACGGAAGGGGATGAGGAACAGGATCCCCAAAATACCTCCCAGCAGTGAGCTGACAAACATCTGAAAGAAGTTGACTGTCATTTCGGGGTATTTGTCCTGCAATATATAAAGGGCGGGCAATGTGAAGATGGCTCCTGCCACTATGACTCCCGAACAGGCACCGATGGATTGGATGATGACATTCTCACCTAACGCGTTTTTACGCTTGGCGGCTCCCGATACACCTACGGCGATGATGGCGATAGGGATGGCGGCTTCAAAAACCTGTCCCACTTTTAATCCCAGGTAAGCTGCGGCCGCCGAGAATAATACCGCCATGGCGATACCCAATAGCACAGACCATAGGTTTACTTCGGGATATTTTTTGTTTGGTGACATGATGGGGTGATATTGTTCCCCCGGTTTCAGAGGTCGGAACGCGTTATCGGGCAATCCAACCGATTTTTCTTCTTCTTGTTTCATGTTTCTCTATGTTGTTATTTTTGAAATTTATCATAATAAATGCCCAAAAATAGTGAAAAAATAGAGAAACATCCTCATGATTTGATTAGAATATCTGAAATTTCAATCCAAATGATAGTCTCAGATAGTCATCGGGTTTCAAATAACTGTTGTTGAACGCACTGACAACGTATAAATCGCATGTGCTGATTTCGTAGAATGCGGTGATGCTTTTAGAGAACTTCCGGTACTTTTCGGGCACATCGAAACGGACGCGTTGTCCCAGAAAGATATGGGTGCGGATACGGGTGGAAAATCCGTAGTATCCACGGGGATAGCGCTCAGGTTCGCTTGTCCAGAAATCATCGCTGAATACGGTGTTGAAATAGATTCCGGTAGTCAGCGGTTCCAGCGAGAAGTCTTTGCCCAGCCAGATACTCCACGGGATATAATTCTGTTTCAAGGTCATGGTCATCTTGAAATGTTTGGATGAGTAGCGGGGGATGAAGCCCAAAAGAAGATCGGTTTCCCATTGGCCTCTTTTTCCATAATCCCAGCCTATGCCCCAGGATAACAGGCCCATTCCACCGGCGTACTGTAATTTGGTGTGGGTGGGGATCAAAGCTTCCCACGCACGCCTGTAACGGTGTACGCGCTTGTCGTATTTATGGTGCCGGTTTGGCATTTGGGTTACAATATCTTCCTCTTGGTTTTGAACGGAAGGAGAGGAGACAAGTATGTTGTCTTTGGATAAGATGGAGTAAAGTGTATTATTTTCTTGGGCTTGTGCCGTAAAAGGCAATAGTGGCCACAATAGGTTCAGAAATATCTTTTTAAAATTCAACTGTTTCATAATCGTAGGTTCCATCTTCTTTAATGGTGAATAATAAGTAGATGCGTTTGTCTATGCAGGGGCATTGGAAATACAGAACTCCGTCGTTGAATAGATCATCTACTGCGAATTTGTGTTCATGGCCGTAAAGACAGAACTGGACTTTGGGGAACTGGTTGACGTATAGTTGGAAGATTTTTGCTACATTGTTGTTGAATACAAATTCAAAAGGTTTTACGTGCATTGCGAATACCGTTTTTTCTATTTCAGGCGACAGGTTGTTCAGTTCATTTTCTATAAAATTGAAATCGGGAACCGGTTCCGAATAATCATATTCCATCGCATTGGTATTGAGGCAGATAAAGCGTACATTTCCGGCTGTGAAGGCGAAGTTGGGATCTCCATAAATGGCTCTGTATGCGTCTTCACCTGTACCCAGGCAGTCGTGGTTGCCTAAAAGGCATACGTAGGGCATCTGGAATTTGTTAAATATGTCCCGCATCCATATGAATTCTTTTGTGACGCCGAAATCGGACTGGTCTCCTCCGTGAATGACAAAGTCTATGTCACCACGGGCATTGAGGGCTTTTACAACATCTTCGGTAGAGTTGTACCATCGTTGGGTATCACTGATCATGGCAAAGCGGATTGTTTTTTTGCCTTGCATTTTGTTTTCTATCAACTGGATGTTTTTGTTGGTCAGTTCTCTTTCTCCTGTAATATGTACATCGTATGGATGGGTTTCCAGCATGTCACAGCCACTGAAACAGAGGGCCAGCAGGACAAAGAATAATAGCTTGTTTGTCATTGTTCTCTTAAATTTGCTGCAAAGTACGTTATTTTAATCAGAATAAGAGTGGCTTATTATTGGGGAAAAATGTTCTTTTTTTCTTATTTTTTTGTCTTTACTTGGATACAGGCAGGCGGGGCAGTGTTTTCCGGATATAAAAAGAGGATGTATCAAACTCGAATCTTCTTTTGTTTTGATACATCCTCTCTCTTATGATGTGAGAATTCTATTCTGCAACTGTGCTTTTCGGGGTCATATCACCTTCTATATAAAGACGTGTCATTTCATTTTTCCCGTTTGTGCGGATAGTGATTGATTTCTTGAAATGTCCCGGAAATTTGCCGGCTCCATTATAAGTCACTGTTATCTGTCCACTTTCACCCGGTTTGATGGGCTCTTTAGGATATTGGGGAACAGTACATCCGCAAGATGCGATCGCTTGATGAATGACCAAGGGACCGTCTCCCGAATTTTTGAATTTGAAAACGCAAGTAACTTTCGGGCTAGACTCGGGGAATGAACCGAAGTTATGTGTTGTTTTCTCAAAGGTTATTTCTGCTTCTCCTTGAGATTGCCATACGGCTGCGTATGTGGTTAACCCTATAATCAACAATAATGTTGAAAGCAAAATTTTCTTCATTAGTTCCACTTTTTAAAAATTATCGGGGCTAAATTACTGTTTTTTTTATAAAAGGTCTTTAACTGTTAGTGAAATAAATGGTAAATTAACACCTTTAAAAATAAGGGACAAAGATAATCAACCCTATGAGGGCGGCAAAGATAGCGCAAATCAGTACGGCTCCTGCCGCTATGTCCTTTACGTCTCCGGCTATAGGATGGTAGTCTGGTGATACCAGGTTTACCAGGCGTTCTATGGCTGTGTTGAATGCTTCGGCAGCCAGTACCATTGCAAAGCACAGGAGGATGACAAGCCATTCGGTGCGTGTTATTTCAAACCGGATGCCTGCAATGGTTACGGCGATGATGGCTGCGCAATGTATCCAGGCATTGTGTTCCTTGCTTAAAAAACTACATACGCCTTTCCAGGCGTATGTAAAGCTTTTTAGTCGTTTATGCAGTTCATTCATTTTTTTAAGTTTGGGGTGAGTTTATCCTCTGTTTACCTGTTTTACTCCTTTTACTGTCTTTATCTTTTTTACTAATGATTCCAGCTTTGAAGTATCATCTACCATTACGGTCATCATGCCGCTGAACAGCCCGTCGTGCGAGTCGATACTGATGGAACGGAGCAGGATATCGTTTTCCTTATTGATAATGGAGGTGATATTTGTCACAATTCCTATATCGTCATGGCCAACGATGCGCAGCGTGATGGGGTATTGTTTGCCGTGGCTTTTCCCAGCCCAACGCGCCTTTACGATACGGTAGGCGAAACGTGATTGCAACTCCCGTGCGTTAGGACAGTCGGTACGGTGTATTTTGATTCCTCCGCTGATGGTTACAAATCCGAATACATCATCGCCATAGATAGGGTTACAGCATTTGGCTAATTTGAAGTCCAGTCCTTTCAAATTCTGATCAATGACCAGTACGTCCTCTTTGAAGGTCTTGTCGTCCTGTGCTGTCTGCATGCTGAAATTCTCGGCGCTGCGATAGACAATATCTTCCCGGTTTTCCGTTTCCTTTTTCTTCAGTTCCAGGTATTTTTCGATGATGTCGTTCGCATCTCTTGTCTCGTTGGCTATGTCCTGGTAGAACTCGGTTACGGTTTTGTATCCCAGCTTTTTTATCAGGCGCATCATCACTGCTTCATCGTATTCCAGTTTGCGGTTCTTGAATTTACGTTCTATGGTTTCTTTGGCGAACTCTGTCTGGCGGGCTTCTATCTCTTTGATGGCCTGGCGTATTTTGGTTCTTGCCTTCGAAGTGGTGACGATGTTCAGCCAGTCGCGTTTGGGTGTCTGGGTGTTTGAAGTCATGACTTCTACCTGGTCACCGCTGTTCAGCGTTTGCTTTAATTGTGCGTTCTTTCCGTTCACCTTTGCTCCGATACACTTGGACCCCAGTTTGCTGTGGATGGCGAAAGCAAAGTCCAGTACGGTCGCTCCTTTCGGCATCTTGTACAAGTCACCTTTGGGGGTGAATACGAATACTTCGTCTTCGTATAATTCCAGTTTGAACTGGTCCATCACTTCCAGGTCACTGTCGGCGTTCTCCAGTGTTTCCCGGATGGAGGTCAGCCATTCATCCAGACCGCTTTCTCCTTTTACGCCTTTGTAACGCCAGTGGGCTGCCAGACCACGTTCCGCTATCTCGTCCATGCGTTCGGTGCGTATCTGTACTTCCACCCATTTGCCTTCAGGCCCCATTACAGTGGTATGCAAGGATTCGTATCCGTTACTTTTGGGTACGGAGAGCCAGTCGCGCAGACGTTTGGGATTGGGCATATACATATCGGTCACAATGGAATATACCTGCCAGCATTCTTGTTTTTCCTTGTCGACGGGAGAGTCCAGAATGATTCGGATGGCAAACAAGTCATACACTCCTTCGAAGGGACATTTCTGTTTCTTCATTTTCTGATAGATGGAATGGATGGACTTGGTACGCCCTTTCATGTGGAACTTCAATCCTGCTTCTTCCAGCTTATGCTGTATCGGTTCGATAAAGGCGGCTATGTATTTGTCACGGGAGGCTTTCGTTTCGTTCAGTTTGTCCTTTATATGATAATATACGTCGTGTTCGGTATATTTCAAGGAAAGGTCTTCCAGTTCCGATTTCAGTTTGTATAGCCCCAGCTTGTGTGCCAGTGGTGCGTACAGATAGGCAGCTTCGTTGGCTACTTGGGTGCGTGCTTCTATATTGGGAGTCTCCTTTATCTGTCTCATCAGGTTCACGCGGTCTGCAATGATGATCAGAATAACACGCATGTCTTCGGCAAAGGAGAGTAGCAGGTTGCGGAAATTTTCCGATTCTATGGTAGGGCTTTTGGAGTATAGCTCATTGATTTTCACAAGACCGCGTATGATCCCCGCTACATCCTCTCCATATTCCTGTTGTACAGATGCTAAGGTGCATAAATGGTTCTTTACCGATTCGTGCAGCATGATCCCCAGGATGGAAGCCCGTTTCATCCCAATTTCCTCGGCCACGATGACAGCGGTCTGCATATCTTTGATGATAGGATTCATTCCGAAACAATTTCGTGGCAGGTTACCTTCGGCAACTGCTTTTATGAGGTGTATTTTTAACTTATGGCAATCACCCTTCTGCAAGGTGTCGCCGGATAATTGCAGCAATCGTTTATAGAGGGCGAACAGTTGCTCACGCTCTTTGGCTGTGAAAAATGCTTTTTCTTCCATAACACGTGAAATCTTTTCGAGGGTAAAGGTAGTTTTTTTCTTTATTTATTAGGTAGTGTTCTCGCATTTTTTTGTATTTTTGGGCAATTAATAGTGAAAGAATAAGGTAACAATTTATTTAAACCATATAAAATCATGTACTTATGTTAACACCTGAAGACAAAGACTTATTAGTGAAAAAAGGAATTTCCGAGCAGCAGATTGCAGAACAACTGGCTTGCTTTGAAAAGGGTTTCCCATTTTTGAAGCTGGATGCAGCCGCTTCTGTTGAAAAGGGAATCATGGCTCCCGCCGAAAATGAAATGAAAAATTATTTGGAAGCATGGGATACATATAAGGAAGGGGAGAAAACTATCGTGAAGTTTGTACCCGCCTCTGGTGCTGCCAGCCGCATGTTCAAGAATTTGTTCGAATTCCTGGGGGCTGATTATAATACTCCGAAGACTGATTTCGAAAAGAAATTTTTCGACCATATTCATAGCTTCGCATTCTACAATGACTTGAATGCGGCTTGTATGGATAATACAGGAAAGGATATTGATGCTTTGATGGCCGGGAAGGAGTATAAACCTATAGTAGCCAATTTGTTGGAAGCTGCCGGCTTGAACTATGGGGCATTACCGAAGGGGTTGTTGAAATTCCATCGGTATGCGGATGGTGTGCGTACACCGCTGGAAGAACATTTGGTGGAGGGTGCGTTGTATGCGGCAGGCAAGACCGGAAAAGTGAATGTGCATTTCACCGTCTCTACGGAACATCGTGAGTTGTTCACAAAGCTGGTGGAAGAGAAGGTTGCCGTTTATGCAAAGAAATACGGGGTGGAATATGATGTGTCGTTTTCTGAACAGAAGCCGAGTACGGATACGGTTGCTGCCGATATGGAGAACAAACCTTTCCGCGATAAAGGCAAGCTGTTGTTCCGTCCGGGGGGGCACGGCGCGCTGATTGAGAACCTGAATGATTTGGATGCCGATGTTATCTTTATCAAGAATATAGATAATGTGGTTCCCGATCGCTTGAAAGAGGATACTGTTACGTATAAAAAGCTGATTGCGGGGGTACTGGTTACTCTGCAGAAGCAGGTATTTGAATATTTGGAATTACTGGATGGCGGTAAATATACACATGCGCAGCTGGAAGAGATCATTCGTTTCTTACAGCAGACTTTATGTTGCCGCAAACTGGATATCAAGGATCTGGAAGATGCCGACCTGGTTATTTATCTGCGTAAGAAGTTGAACCGTCCGATGCGTGTATGCGGTATGGTGAAGAATGTGGGTGAACCGGGAGGCGGCCCGTTCCTGGCTTATAATGCGGATGGTACTGTTTCATTGCAAATTTTGGAAAGTTCTCAGATTGACATGAATGATCCGGTCAAGAAAGAGATGTTCGAGAAGGGTACTCACTTTAATCCGGTGGATTTGGTGTGTGCGGTACGCGATTATAAAGGAAACAAATTCGACTTGGTGAAGTATGTGGATAAGGCTACAGGTTTTATCTCTTATAAATCAAAGAACGGTAGAGAACTGAAAGCATTGGAGCTTCCGGGCTTGTGGAACGGCGCAATGAGTGACTGGAACACTGTTTTTGTTGAAGTGCCGTTGAGTACCTTTAATCCGGTGAAGACTGTGAATGATTTGTTGCGTGAACAGCATCAATAATTCCTTTTTTTATTATAGACTACATGGATTTATACAGATCGGACGATTTGTGTAGGTCCGTGTAGTTTTTTGTGAAATTAATTTATATACCCTTGATTACTAACCTATAATTAAAAAGAATGAACCTGCTGACCTTTATTGCCCCACTGGCTGTGGCGGCAACTTTTATGATGCCGGCCGATGCTGCAAATCACAAAGAATTACCGGCATTGGGAAATACTCATATTCAAGTATTCGACAAAACCCCTGTTTGTTTTCGTCCCGATTCTTTCCCTAATTATACTCCTGCCAATGCTGACGGAGTGATCCGTCTGGTAAACGGGCGTATCATTTTAAAGAAAATAACCTTGCCCGATTATAAAAGGGATGTGGATGTTACTCTGAAAGTAACTGTAGCTTCCAATGGTGACCGTTGGGATAAATCTGGCTCTTGTTTTGTGCTTCCCAAAGAATCGGTGATTAATCTGATGAATATAGCCGAAGGCAAGAGGGCGTTTCCTGCGGTAGACAGTACCAAATATGAAAAAATGATTGGTATTGTTCCGGGTCAGGATTATGTGCCTACCCTTGAACTGATGCGTTTTATGACCCCGTTCGGTGTGGGGTATTATAGTTCGGATAATGATTCTTTGAGCAGCAAGAGGCGTCCTGTATATATCCCGAAATGGGAAAAGAGTGTGACTTGGGTGCAGGATATTACCGATCTTTATCCGGCATTGGAGAGAGAGGCATACGTGGGAATTTATATTGATACATGGACTGCCGAGGGGTATGTGGCCAGTATGGAATTGGATGTGAAGGAGAGTAAGATCACTTGCGACGTGATGCCGGAGCGCCGTGTGAAGCCTTTGATGAATACGGTGTATTATATCGGACAGACTTATCCGGATATTTTCTCACGCAAAGATGTGGTGATGGATTTTGATATGCCGAAAGCTGCCAAGAATGTTCGTTTGAAGTATATTGTAACAGGTCACGGAGGACATAGTGGCGGAGATGAGTTTGTGGAGAAACGGAACATCGTGTCTGTTGATGGCAAGGAGGTGTTGAATTTCATTCCTTGGCGTGATGACTGTGCTTCTTTCCGCCGTTTTAATCCGGCCACGGGAGTATGGCTGATACCACGAGTTGCCGCATATATAGGTGATAAGGGGTATACGACAAAAGAGATTGAAGAACCTTTGGCTTCTTCGGATTTGTCCCGTTCCAATTGGTGTCCGGGTAGCGATGTGATGCCTGAGGAGGCTGTTATTGGTGACTTGTCGGCCGGTAAACATTCTTTTAAGGTAAGTATCCCTGAGGCACAACAGGTAGATGGCAATAAATTGAATCATTGGCTGGTTTCAGCTTATTTGGTTTGGGAGGAATAACTTTTCCCGATTATTAATAGCTGCTGGAGCGGTTTGAATCTTTCCGAATATGAATGGTGAATTTCTTTCGGAAGGATTCAAAGCCTCTTTGCGGTAAATGGACATTATTTGTTTTTTCTTTTCATGCTGCGGATGATTTCTTTGTCCTCCGTGCTTACCCGATAAGATTCTATGATTTTTTGTAGTGCCTTATTGTAAGTAAAGTCATCTAAATGATTTTCCTTCAGATAGTTCATCGTTTTTTTGAGGAAACTTGACATAACATACGGATAAAGCCCATGCTACAGCCATCTTCACATAATATCCTTCGTGACTGATCCGGTCCATCCATTGCAATACGTTGTCTATATACTCTTCGTCAATATAATGAGCCATTGCCATTACTACTCCGAAACGTATTTCATATTCTTTGTCGGATTTCATCCGGTCTTCCAAAAATAGCCAGACCCTTTTCTTGTTCTTGTCCACAAACCGTTGTTTGCCGTAAAAGTCAAAGGTGTCACAAACAGACCAACTGTTGATGATGGCAACAAACCGGGCAACCAGTGAAAGATATGCTTGCGTGTCTTTCATTTTCAGATTACTTATTACCATACCTTGTAGCATACGTTCCTCCATATAATAAGTATCCGCAGTCTGTAGATAACTCTCCCAGTCATCTTTGGCAATTTGTGCTCCTAACCGCCTTAGGGCAGGGATGCGGATACCCAATACATTTTCTATTCCCGGATGCAGCGATTCGGTGAACTTTTTATTTTCATTTTCTGCCAGTTGCAGCAAATTTTCTTTTATGGTCAATCCATTGATACGATATTCGTCCATTTTGTTTTTGTAAGATAGGGTTAGATTTTCAGTCCCATGATATAATCGTTCATATAATATCCGTTGCCTATATGGAAATCTCCTTCTGCAACTTTTTCCATTCCCAAATGTTGGTAGAATTGTAAAGCCTTATTGTTACGGTTTACATTCAAATGCATTTCGCAAGGTCCGGGATGGATTTCTTTAATTGCTTTGACGGCCTGCTCAAATAGTGCTTTGCCCAACCGGCAACCTTGAAAAAGGGGAAGTACATAGATTTTCTGCAGATGAAATAAATGTTCTCCTTCGGGCTGTATGGAAACATATCCGGCAGCTTCTCCATCTTTGTAAGCTATGTAATAGATGTGCCCTTCCTCTTCCATTTGTTTACGCAGGTTTTTCGGAGAGTACATCCAGTCCATCATGTAATCCAATTGTTCTTTTGAAAGAATTTCCCGGTAGGTAGCCGGAAACACGATCTGAGCCATCTCGTTAATCAACTGAATATCATTGGTCGTTGCCTTTTTTATGGTAAACATGATCTTTATATCTTTTTAGTGTTATAACGAGAGGCAAAGATAAACTTTTTGCAAGAAAAAAAGGGGCTTCCTTTCTTTTTCTTGTTTAAATATTAATTTATGCAAAATAGTAGAACTATGTAATACAAGGTACTTGTATAATACATATATTTGTGCCAAACAAAGTATTATAGATTATGAATGTAGACAATGTACGATCTCAGATGCGCAAAGGAATGCTGGAATACTGCATTTTATTGTTGTTGCACAAAGAGCCGTCATATGCTTCGGATATCATTCAAAAATTGAAAGAAGCCCGGCTCATTGTAGTAGAAGGGACGCTTTATCCGCTGCTTACCCGGCTGAAAAACGATGACCTGCTCTCATACGAATGGGTAGAGTCCACTCAGGGACCACCTCGTAAATATTATAGTCTCACTCCTCAGGGTGAAACATTCCTTAGCGGACTGGAGGCTGCCTGGGAGGAGCTGGCGAATACAGTGAATCATTTAAAAAACAATTAAAAACAGGATACAATGAAAAAGACTTTAACCATAAATTTAGGAGGTACCGTTTATTATATAGACGAAGACGCTTACCATTTGTTGGATAACTATTTAACTAACCTGCGTATTCACTTCTGTCGTGAGGAGGGAGCGGAAGAAATTGTACATGATATAGAATTACGTATCTCTGAGCTGTTTACCGACCGTTTGAATGAAGGTAAACAGGTTATTACCATTGAAGATGTGGAAGAAATCATAGCCCGGATGGGTAAACCCGAAGATCTTTCCGATGAAGAAAGTGGAGAAGCATCGGGTTCGGAAAAACAAAAAGGAACCACTATGCGCCGCTTGTTTCGTGATCCGGACAATAAGGTACTAGGTGGAGTGGCTTCCGGACTGGCTGCTTATATGGGATGGGATGTTACTTGGGTACGTATCATTCTATTGGTTCTTGGTTTCTTTGTTCATGGGGTGATATTGGCTTATATCATAGCGTGGATTATTATTCCTATGGCGCGTACCGCTCCCGAGAAACTCGCCATGAAGGGGGCTGCTATTAATGTGGAGAATATAGGCAAGACTGTAACAGACGGATTTGAAAAAGTGAATGATTATGTACGCTCAGACCGTCCTAGGAGTATCTTGCAAAAGATAGGGGAGGGGATTGTGTCTGTGGCAGGGTTCCTTATCAAGTTCCTGCTTGTTTTCATTGCTATTTGCTGTGCGCCTGTATTGTTTGTATTATTGATTGTCTTTTTTTGCATTGCTGATGGCGGCTACGGGACTGATTGCTGCATTGCCGGCTGTGCTTTATGAGGTGCTGCCTGCGGTTAATTGGGCTACGGTGGGTAGCTCTCCGGGGTTGACTGTCGCTATGTCCGTAGCAGGTATTCTGGTTATCGGTATTCCTATTATAGGACTGATACACATGCTGATGCGTCATTTTGGAGGTTGGCAACCCATGTCCATTGTAACTAAAATTATATTTATCGTATTGTGGCTCATCGCGTTGGGAGTGGGTGTTTTCTTTGTACTGAATGATCCAAATATTGCTTCAATGATATCGTATAGTTTATAAAATACACTATCTTTGCAGATGGAAAGTTGGGAATCAAGAGGTGTTTTGTTCTCAACTCTCCGTTTTTTGTAAGGAATATCAAACATATATAAATACTATGACTAAGAAGATTTTATTGCTGGGTTCTGGCGAATTAGGTAAGGAATTCGTCATTGCGGCAAAACGTAAAGGGCAGTATGTTATTGCTTGCGACTCTTATGCAGGTGCTCCGGCCATGCAGGTGGCTGATGAATTTGAAGTGTTCAGTATGCTTGACGGTGATGCGTTGGATGCTGTGGTAGCCAAACACAAGCCGGATATAATTGTGCCTGAAATTGAAGCTATCCGTACCGAACGTCTGTATCATTTGGAACAGGAAGGTATTCAAGTAGTGCCGAGTGCCCGTGCAGTGAATTTCACGATGAACCGCAAGGCCATTCGTGATTTGGCAGCTAAGGAATTAGGATTAAAGACAGCCAAGTATTTCTATGCCAAGTCTTTGGAAGAATTGCAGGAGGCCGCAAAAGAGATTGGTTTTCCCTGTGTGGTGAAACCTTTGATGTCTTCATCCGGCAAAGGCCAGTCTTTGGTCAAGAGCGCGGATGAGTTGGAACAGGCATGGCATTATGGGTGTGAAGGCAGTCGTGGAGATATTAAAGAATTGATCATTGAGGAATTTATTCAGTTCGATAGTGAGATTACTTTGCTCACCGTCACTCAGAAAAACGGTCCTACTTTGTTCTGTCCGCCTATCGGACATGTACAGAAAGGGGGAGATTATAGGGAAAGTTTCCAGCCGGCGCACATTGATCCCGAACATTTGAAGGAGGCACAGCGTATGGCCGATAAAGTGACGGCGGCTTTGACCGGTGCGGGAATCTGGGGAGTTGAATTTTTCTTGAGTCATGAAAACGGAGTTTATTTCTCCGAACTTTCTCCCCGTCCGCATGATACCGGAATGGTGACTTTGGCAGGTACTCAGAATTTAAATGAGTTTGAGTTGCATCTGCGTGCGGTGTTAGGCCTTCCTATCCCTGAAATTACACAAGAACGCATAGGGGCCAGTGCAGTGATTCTTTCTCCAATTGCCAGCAAGGAAGCTCCCCGTTATCGTGGTGAAGAGGAAGTTTGTAAGGAGACAAATACTTATCTCCGTATTTTTGGTAAACCTTATACAAAATTGAACCGCCGTATGGGAGTTGTGGTTTGTTATGCTCCTAATGGCAGTGACTTGGACGCTTTGCGTGACAAGTGCAAGGCTGCTGCTGCAAAGGTAGAGGTGTATTAATATCTTGTATTGATGGATATAAAATAAAGGTCCGGGCTTTCCCAAGTCCGGACTTTTTGTTGTTCCGAAGGTATGCTTCCCTGGAACAAGGTTTTATAGTCTCTCTTTTGTGACTAACATTACAGAGAAATAATAATAGAGAGAACTCCACATCAATGGTTACGGTATAATAAGATAAATTCTTTTTGGCAAAATTGCAACATTTAATAATCTCAGACAATACCTACAAATAATGATTTTGATAGATACCTTTTCTACTTTCGTTTATTATAGTTATAAATAGGGATGTCTGACTGTCCAGAATACCTATATCATGGATTGCACAGACAGATGGCAAACCTTATCTTTGCATTGTAAATAAGTCATATAAAAATTACGTAAACCACAAGTTAGTTATTAGTTAGTAGTCTCCCTGCGAAGTGATTCGCGGGGAGTGCTTCTTTTATGGGGTAATTTCCTTTTTTTATAGTGTTTCAGGTTCTTTGTCCAAGTTGGTTTCTATTTGTTTCGGAAAGGATAGCTTTTCATTGATGGATGAGGGCTATCCGTTTGCGTAGCTATGCATTCCTCCTAACAGAAAATTCACTCCGAAGTAAGTAATCAGTACTGTTATAAAAGCAGTTATACAGAAAACATGAAAAAACATGGTGCGATGAAACCATGGCAGTGATCTCGGATGCAGTGCCAAGGCATATACCAGCATGGTGATTAAGGCCCATACTTCTTTAGGATCCCATCCCCAATAGCGTCCCCATGATACGTTTGCCCATACAGCACCAATGAAAATACCGATAGCGAGTAAGAAAATTGCCGGATAAAGAATTATTTGGCTTATTATCTGCAATCGTTCTATTTGTTCTTTGCATTCTTTCTGTGATTGGTGGAGTATGACCGCTGTTACACCATTCAGCATGATAAATGCCAGCAGCGAATAAGCGATCATGATAACTACTACGTGGATACTCAATAATGGAGATTGCAGAACCGGCATCAGTTGTGTGATTTGTGGGTTTGATTCTCCCAGCATGGATACCATCAGCGTAAGTCCGCAAAGCAGGAAACCGAAAGGGAGCAACATTGCGAATTTACGTTGTAGCAGAAAAGTGAGCAATAGCGTACACCATGCCATGAACTGCATGGTTTCGAAGCCGTTGGACAATGGCAGATGATTGCTCACATAACCACGCAGGCAGATAGCAGCCGACAAATAGGTAAAAACAATCCATAGCAAAATATTCAATATTATGATTGCCTTCCGGCTTGTTCTCTTTTGCGATGCCATGCAATGGCAATAATAGATAAAACATATCAGGCCGATGCAAATACATGCCATGGCGACAGATTTGCTATAATCAAATTGATTATATATTTTCTCAGCCTTGAATTTATTATCTGCAGGAAGCAGTCCGTCACACTCTTTCTGCTGGTATTTCTTGATTTTTTCTAATAACAGGCAGGCATCATTGTACTTTTTCATCACAATCATTTCGTTTACATAACTCATAGATTTACGAATGAATACCCATTTGTCATTATCCATATCTTGAGGTAATTGGTCGCTTTGCGAATACCATTCCAATGTCTTTCCGGCTATATTGCGACAAGGGAATATTTTCATCATGGCACCGGTACATACTAAATTGATGATATTGAATTTCTCATCAGCTTCTTCTATGCCTCGTTTGTCAGTCACCTGTTCTCCTGAACGGATATGGTTCATCATTTTTTCCAGCTTGTATTCATTAATGGTACTGATATAGTCTTTCAGCCTGGCGTAATTCCCTTCTATTTCCAGTAATTTACGGGCTTCATTACTCTTGATTCGTATAATTGGCTCATTTTTCCAACTGTCATAATAAAACAGCCATCCGGTAAGTACTTCTTCTGGTGTCAGTCCTTTATATGAGGAACTACCGTAAAGTTTGATTGTAAAATCACGGGCAAAGGTTTGTAAAGGACAGATACGGTTGTTGTATAAAATATATAAATCTCCAAAATGTTCGGCTACTTCGCGCGGAAGCACCTTGGGGGATGGATTGTTTGCTTTGAGAAAATTACTGTTGAGACTGAATGCGAATAAAAGCAAGATGACTGTCAAGCTTCTGTGTAGCAAAGGGCTTTTCAGCAGTTGGCGGAACCGACTTTGCGGGCTGAAGAAAAAGAAAACGGTGGAAAGTAGCAATAAAGTATATCCTGCATAAGTGATTCCTATACCATAAGGATCATGAGATACACTAAATACGCTTCCTTCATTATCTTCACTGTAGCCTGATTGATAAAAGCGATAGTGCTGGTATGAAAATATATGATTCATGGAAACCTTCCCCTGTATCTGGCGGTGGCAGTCTTTGTCTGCTACTGAAATATGACTGATAAAGTCCATTGGAGCCAAGGTTCCTTTGTAATAAATAATTTCAAATTGGTTTAGTGTGATGCTGAAAGGTAGCTGGTGGGAAATTCCTTTGGAATCGGTGAAAGAGGTCTGTTGTTCTCCTTGGCGGACACGCATAGTGCCTTGTTCTCCATATATCCATGTGGTGAATGCCCCTGCCAATATAAAGAGAAGAGAAAGATGAAGCAAAAAAATAACAGGCTGACGATGCAGTTTGCTTTTTATGATGTATAATAAGGAAGTAATTGCGGTTACTCCCCATAAAATGACAAAAGGTACGGAACTGTAGATATACTCGTTTACAAAGTCCGTACCATATATTTTTTCCAATATAGTAGCTATAGTAAGAATCAGAAGTAATATGCCTAGCAGACTGAAGGCAGTTCGTTTTAATAATTTCATGTAGTTATAATTTTCTGAAAGATAACCAGAAGGTGAATCTTGAATTTGTCTCATCCCCCTGAATGTCCTGTCATATTATTGGTGATAGGATTCAGGAGGGAGACAATCTGTTTCATTGTTTAAATGGCATCAATAAATTTGACGATGGCGTCACGATCTTCTTTACTGAGTTCGCGGAACTTGTCAATGCTCCAGCGTGCGTCACTATTTGAAGCTCCATGCCACATAATGGCTTCAATGACATTACGTGCACGACAGTCATGCAAACGGTCGCTGTGTCCGGCACAGATTAAGGAAAGTCCGCGTCCCCAAAGAGGAGTGGTACGGCACCATCCCGTGCGGATATTGTTCTTCATTTCCAGGCGGTGCTGAACCATATCTGAATATGGCCAGATAGTTTGGTGTGGATGGCGTGGCAGACGGCTGTCACCATCTTTGAAGTATCCGTTCGGATCGGGATAATTATCGTCTCCTGTAGTCCATGACGGACGATGGCAGGTAGCACAGCCTATTTCACGGAATAATTTGTGACCTCTCTGAACTGTTTCGTCATCCAGATTCCGTGCGGCAGGAACTGCCAGTCCTCTGTGCCATATCATGAAGTTTACATAATCTTCGTCTGTCATTTCCACCGGAAGTTCCTTATTCATCAGATAGTTGTATATATCTTGTTCTACATTACCGGTCTGTTTCCATTCAGGGAAATAGTTATAAAAATCTTTTTGTACATCCGGGTCTTTGGAGGCTGTTTTGGCATACGTGTCAGTCATGTAGTGATAACGGCGGTCACTACGGGTAACATTGGTGATGTTCCAGATTGCATTGGCACCGGGACCATCCTGTATGGAAGATCTGGTCAAAGCGTAAGTATAACGTTTGGGATATTGTTTACCTGTAAGTCCCTTATAGAGTGAAGTCCACTCTCCGTTTGCGAAGATGGCTGGATTCAATTTTACACCTGCTTTTTCCTGACGTGCATATTCTGCTTTCAACGAATCATCGGGAATGGCATCTAGTAATCCGGTTCCGTAGATACCAATGGTAGATTCCAGCAAAACTACTACATCAGAGTAGTTGACAGGGGTGACAACTTGATTATAAGTAGCCTCCAAAGGTACGTAGTATGCATCTTGAGGAATAGTCACTTCCGGATAGATCAGACTGTATGTTTCTCCGTCAGGAAATTTATTTCCCCATTCGTCTGTGTAAGGCAGCCAGTCTATTTTTATCTTATCTTCATCTATTGGTGCTTTGAAAGGGGCTACAGCTTTGGTTTGAGGCATTCCCGTTAAAGAACTTAGGTAGTTATCCTTTCCATCGGTCACAACAAGTAGATATCCATTTCCCCAGTCATCAGCACGATAACGGTCTACCCGTTTGCCATGACCGTATCCGGGGTGGCAGTTCATACATGAATTGCGGATATAAAGCGGTCCCAAACCATTGAAAGGTTTGGAATTCTGCGTATAAGAACGTTCAAAGAAATATTCCCCATATTTGAATTTGTCGGTCATACCTGCATTTTCCGTTGCAGGAGTAGGATCTTCATAAGCAGAAGCGGAATTGTTGAAGGTTGTACCCAATTCTCCGCCTGCATAGGTCTCTACATTTACGTTGATATCAGGATTGACTTCCGGAGATTTGTTTTCCGGATTGTCATCGTCATTACAGGCTGTTAGCGAGAGCATTGTAAGGCCGCATAGAGCAGCAAGCCAGTGTATTTTAAATAACTTATTCATATAAGAATGTTTAAAGTTAGTTACTTTTCAAATTTATATACCAAAGAATCTACATAAGGTTGTCCTCCCCCGGTCTTTTTCACTATCATGTCTGTTGTAGAGGGGACATCCGGCAGCACAAAGCCGGTGCTTGGAGCGAATGTAAAATCACCATCTACAGCAAAAGATAGTACAATAGACCTTTTCCGGACACCCTCTTGCAGATCCTTTGTGGTCATTGGGGTAAACAGTTCTTTTTAATTGTTTCTTAAAGCTGTTTTAACATCAGACAATATGGCATCAAGATCCTGACAAGCTTTAATTGCTTCACCTGCACTTGGATCTTTAATATTGTTTACAAATGGAGCTGCCATGGCATTGATTTTGGTCAGAGCATTGTTTATGGCATTTACAACTTTTGTATCCAGTTCTTTATCTACTCCAGCAATATAGTTGTGTAGTGAGTTGGTTTCGTCACGTTCATTTTCTATACCGCCCATGTAAGCATTCTGAATACTGATGATGTTGTCATAAAAGTCTAGAATGGACTTGTGACTGTATGGTGATTCTATATAAGCAGGGTCTTCTCCGCTATAAGGTTTTCCTATTTTAGAAGTTCCTACTTCATCTGCGATAGTCTTGCAGCCGTCAATGATAGCTTGCATGGCCAATGTCCAGCTGGCGTATGTACTACCTGCTTTTCCTGCATTCAGCATATTCTCACCATAAGAATATTCACCACTGTTTACAGTGTAAGGCAGTTCTAACTCATTTGCGACTTTAGCGACACGGTCGGCATTGACAGCACTTTCGCCTCTCCATGAAAGTTCCAGCTGCCAGCAACGGTTACGCAAATCACCAGCTACAGCTACGGCGTAAGTCAGATGTAAGTCACTGATTTTAGAAACTGATTTGGGGCTACCATCTTCGAAAAGGATGTATTCAATACCATGAAATCCTAATAAAGAATTACCCAATTTCTCGCCGGCATAAATATCTCCGTCTTCACCACCCATTGCTTCTACCTGTTCCGTATTTTTCAGTGCGGTCTGTAATCCGTCCAAGTCCAAAGGCCATGAGTCAATATGCGGGTCGATACCGAAATCGGTAGCTGCCCCATACAGGAAAGCTTCACTCTTTTCCCACCATGCACGTGCTTCAAGGAAGGTTTCGCAGGTAGCTTTTACATTTGCATCAGTCTTGCTGCTTTTTAATGCTTGTAAATCTTTTACTAGCTGTTCGGTTTCATCAGCCAGGTTCTTGTAAGTAACATATACCGTGTGATCAAGATACTGTTTTGCGATTGCTTTGAATTTTGCATCTGTTTCAGACGTACCGGTATCCGGAGTCGGATCATCGTTATCACTGCATGCGCTGAAACTGCAAGTCATCATTGTTGCTACAGCAACAAGTAAGGGGATTTTTAACAAACTTTTCATACCTATTTAATTTTAAAAAATGAATAATCGGGTTTATTTAATGAAAAATCCTGCATAAGCTATGCCCAATGAAAAAGAGGGTTCGTTATTATACTGGCTTTTCAAGAAGCGTTTTGAGTATTCGGCTTTTACTACGATGTCTTTCATAGGATAGTAGTTCAAACCGACGGCCATGCGTTGTTTTTTAGTCCATTCATATTTGCTGAAACCTTTAGCAGCCTTATGATATGAGTCATAGTATTCATATCGTCCAAATACATATAGTTTTTTACCATTGTCTCTCATTTTCTTTACTTGAGAAAAAATATCATATCCTGCCTCGATTCCGGCGGCAATGGCTGTCTTGCCCACGGCTGTGTGAGGATAAGGGGACTGTGTGCTATTGTCTTGGCTTTTGTTGTGAGTGGAGATCAGATCAGCGTCTCCCAGATGGCCATAATCAAAATTGCCGCGTACTACCCAGTTATGATCATTATAATCAAAGTCGAATGCACCTATGACCACTGTTCCTTTCACATCTTTATATTTGGTGGATTTTTCATCTTTAATAATGTCGTTTTGGAAACTGTTACCTATATAGCCGCTTATTCCCATACGCAATCCTTTGACAGAGTAATTGTCGATACGTGCCGCTCCTGCCAGATTGTTGGCTACTTTAAATTCATAGGCTGATGCAGAACCATCATGAATCCATCCGCTATGATTGAACATATTAGCATTCAATGCGGGAATAACCATTGCCTCATAACGCCAGTCACCTATACGCCCCCATACACTAAGACCGGTTTCATGCCATGTGCAAGGCATTATTGTGTTTTCACCTTCAGGACGATATACTGTAAAGAACTGAGTGGGAAGATGGGCGTTGTTTATTTGTCCTATCGGCACGATGATGTGCCCTGCGCGGATATTGAAGCCCGAGCAAAAAGATTTCTGAATCCAGAACTGCTCCAAAGCCACTTCACCCCCACGTTCTATTTCTTTTTCAAATTCTCCGGCTTCTTCGTCTTCTACTTCTATAGCCGATTCTGTTCCTCCGTGTTCAAACTCTATTTCACTACCCATGCTCCATCCTTTTCCGAAATCGTAGCCAATCATGATTACTACATGAGGTAAGTCTACGCGTCCGTGTCCGTCAGAGTCTTTGTAACTGTCTGCTTTAGAATAGCGGTACATATTGTCACTATAAAAGTTACGTGTGTACACTGCTTCTCCGTAACCTCCCAATGTTAGCCGGGATTTTTTTTTAGGTTCTTCCTCCGTAGTTTTCTCTGTGTTATCCTTATCTATACTTGTTGCTTTTTCTGCATAACTGTTTGCAAGACAGGCCAACAAGCATAATGAGAACAATAAAACCTTTCTTTTCATTTTTGCTTTAATTTTTATAATTTTAAATCGGTGCAAAGTTATGGGAGGTTAAAAGGGTGGGCAATACCTAAAAATGGGTATTATTTTATGAAAATTGGTAATGAGTAGGTATTAAAGCTTGAATGATGCTGTCCGGAAAGGTTTATTACCCTGTTTTTCAGTTGTAAAATGATGCATTAAAATTTAAGATGGCAAAATAATAGTCTGTTTTAGTCTTTCCACATATGGCCAGATGCATATCTTCTTGCCACATGCTTTTTTACCTTTTTAAAAGAAGGGTGTTAGGGGATTTTTCTCTGTAAAGAGTGCAAGCCTTGTAATCAGATTCATCCTTAAAAGATCTTGTTTGTATCCCTAACCCTTTCCTGCCGTGTGGTTAAGGGTTTTCTTCCTGCCTGTTTTATCTCCGCAAGCCTTTGGAGTTATCTCCATAAGCTTTGGAGTTAACTCCATAGCCTTGGGAGATAACTCCAAAGGCTATGGAGATAGAATATATCCGTATAAAAAGGTTTAATCTGAAGATAGAAAAGGCTTATACAATAGGGAGGATATGAGCATTCGTTTAATTCCGTTAGCGGGTTATTGCTTTTTTCATCCCTTCCGGTCCTTTGGACTTCATGAGGCGGAAAGATTGGTTTAGTCATTCTTTCTTTTCTTGGTCCGGATTTGTAATGACTTCTTCGTCTTCCGGATAACTCCTGTTATCTTCTTCTTCCTCGTCAATGAAAAGTTCCGGTTGTTGAGGGCCTTTGTGTCTGAACAATATAGCTGCGGCTATTCCGGCCGCTGCGCCCCCCAAGTGTCCCTCCCAAGAAGTGGTGGAGGAAGCGAACTGTGGGAACATGTTCCATACCAGGCTGCCATATAGAAAGGTGACAAGCAATGACAGGGCTACTAAAGGAACGTGTTTGCGGAGAATGCCACTGAAGAACAGAAAGAAGGCGAGTGAATAAATTATACTGCTGGCACCTATATGCCATCCCGGCTTGCCTATTATAAATGTAAGTATTCCACTGACTATCCAGATGAAAAAAAGTATACCAATGCCCAAATCACGATAAAAGTAGAGCAGACACCATAATAAAAAAAGAAGAGGGAAAGTGTTCGCAAATAAATGTTCCCAATCGGCGTGTATCAACGGAGAAGTGAGAATTCCCATTATTCCTTTGGTTTCTTTGGGATATATGCCCCAGGTGATAAAATCCCAATTCATGACACTTTCCATTGTACGCAGGGTGTACAGAATGAAAAGAAGTAATAACGGAAGAGCAAAAGCCAATAGAATTTTTTGAATTTCAAGTTTCATTTTGTCATAATTATGCTGATTTCTGTGCAATACTACGGATATTTGAGCGAAAAATGAAAAATATTTTGCTATTTAATTTTGCTTTATCCATTTAATTACTAATTTTGAGCGTTGCATACAAAAATAATATGTGACACAAATTGATATGGAAATTTGATTTATAACCTTAAAATAACAACTATGAGTTACTTACGATTTGACAAGACTCTTATGACGAACCTCGGGGAATCATTACCGAAAGAAATTCTCCGCACAAACCGTTCAGGGGCTTACCATTGTACAACCATTGTTGATTGCAATACGAGAAAATATCATGGATTGCTTGTCATTCCGGTGCCTGAGCTGGATGATGAAAACCATGTATTGTTATCGTCGTTGGATGAAACAGTGATACAACACGGCGCTGAATTTAACCTGGGGCTTCATAAGTATCAGGGTGACAATTACAGCCCCAGGGGACACAAGTATATCCGGGAATTCGAGTGTGAGAAAGTTCCTACCACTATATACCGGGTAGGTGGTGTGATTCTGAAGAAGGAAAAGCTTTTCGTTCATCATGAAAATAGAATTTTAATCCGTTATACTTTGCTGGAGGCACATTCGGCCACTACGTTGCGTTTGCGTCCGTTTCTGGCTTTCCGCAGCGTCCGTCAGTATACTCATGAGAACGCACAAGCCAGCCGTGACTATCAGGAGGTGGACAATGGGATCAAGACATGCATGTATCCGGGCTATCCCGAATTATATATGCAATTGAACAAGAAGAACGAATTCCACTATCAGCCGGATTGGTATCGGGGAATTGAGTATCCCAAAGAGCAGGAGAGAGGATATGATTTTAATGAAGATTTGTATGTTCCGGGTTATTTTGAAGTGGACATAAAGAAAGGTGAAAGCATTGTCTTTTCAGGAGGTGTTTCCGAGGCCGGTACCCGTACATTAAAGAGAACCTTTGAAGAGGAGGTGGAAGAACGTACTCCGCGTGATAATTTCCAGCACTGTCTGATAAATGCTGCCCATCAGTTCTTAAATAAACAGGGAGATGAGTTTTATATTTTGGCAGGATATCCGTGGTTTAAATGCCGTGCGCGCGATATGTTTATTTCCCTGCCGGGACTGACATTGGCGATTGATGAAGTGGCTAAGTTTGAAATGGTGATGGAAACGGCCCGCAAGGCAATTCATGACTTTATTAATGATGAGCCTGATGATGTTAAAGTGTACGAAATGGAGCATCCTGATGTTTTGCTTTGGGCGGTGTGGTGTATCCAGCAATATGCCAAGATGGTGTCGCGTGACCAATGCCGTGAGAAATATGGTACATTGTTGCAGGACATTATGGAATACCTTCGCCGGGAGAATCATCCGAACCTTTTCTTGCATTCAAACGGTCTGCTATATGCCAACGGAACGGAAAAGGCTATCACATGGATGAATTCTACCGCAAACGGACGTCCTGTGATTCCTCGTACAGGCTATATCGTAGAAATTAATGCTTTGTGGTATAATGCCTTACGTTTTACAAGTGAACTGTTGGGCGAAGGTGGAAACAATAATTTGGCTGAAACGTTAAATGTATTGGCAGAAAAGACGGGAAAGGCTTTCGTGGATACTTTCTTGAATGAGTATGGTTATTTACTGGATTATGTGGATGGCAATATGATGGACTGGAGCGTGCGTCCGAACATGATATTTACTGTAGCATTCGACTATTCTCCGCTTGATGCCCGTCAGAAGAAAGGGGTGTTGGACATTGTGACCAAAGAACTGCTTACTCCGAAAGGGCTCCGTTCGCTCAGCCCGAAGAGTGGCGGTTACAACCCGAACTATGTAGGTCCTCAGATGCAGCGTGATTATGCTTATCATCAAGGTACCGCATGGCCTTGGCTGGCTGGCTTCTATTTTGAAGCTTACCTTCGTATTTATAAGATGAGTGGCATAGGATTTGTGGAGCGTCAGCTGATAGGCTACGAAGACGAAATGACTTCTCATTGTATTGGCTCTATACCTGAACTGTTTGATGGTAACCCGCCTTTCAAAGGTCGTGGAGCTGTATCATTCGCTATGAATGTGGCAGAGATATTGCGAGTATTATATTTATTGAGTAAATACAATTATTGAAAGGAGGGACCTGTATGAAAGTATTAATGTTTGGATGGGAATTTCCTCCCAAAATATATGGTGGTCTTGCTGTAGCATCTTACGGTATAACAAAAGGTCTGAGTCTGCAAGGTGATATGGAAACAACCTTCTGTTTGCCCAAACCTTGTGGCGACGAAGAAAAGTTTCTGAACATTATAGGCATGAACCAAGTGCCCATTGTGTGGCGTGATGTGGATTATGATTACTTAAAGTCACGTCTTTCGACTTCGACTCCGGAACAGTATTATGCTTTCCGTGATCATATCTATTCTGATTTCTCATATATGCACGTCAATGATCTGGGGTGTATGGAGTTTGCCGGCGGCTATCCGGGAAACCTTCATGATGAGATCAATAACTTTTCTATTATTGCCGGTGTGGTTGCGCGCCAGCAAGAATTTGATATTATCCATGCGCACGACTGGCTGACTTATCCGGCTGGTGTGCATGCCAAGCTGGTAAGTGGCAAACCTTTGTGCATCCATGTGCATGCTACTGATTTTGACCGTTCGCGCGGTAAAGTGAATCCTACAGTATATGCTATGGAAAAGAATGGCATGGATCATGCCGACTGTATTATGTGTGTGTCCGAGCTGACCCGTCAGACTGTTATTCACCAATATCATCAAGACCCGCGCAAATGTTTTGCCATGCACAATGCCGTTTATCCGCTTTCGCAAGATTTGCTGGACATTCCTCGTCCTGATCACTCGAAAGAAAAAGTGGTGACTTTCCTGGGGCGTATCACGATGCAGAAAGGACCCGAGTATTTTGTGGAAGCCGCCGCATTGGTCTTGAAGCGTACCCGTAACATCCGTTTTGTAATGGCAGGATCGGGAGACATGCTGGACGCCATGATCAATCTGGCTGCGGAACGAGGTATTGCAGACCGTTTTCATTTCCCGGGGTTCCAGCGTGGGCGTCAGGTTTATGAAGCATATAAAAACAGTGATGTATTCGTAATGCCTTCCGTGTCAGAACCTTTTGGTATTGCTCCTTTAGAGGCTATGCAGTGCGGAACTCCTTCTATCATCTCAAAGCAATCGGGTTGCGGTGAAATTTTGGATAAAGTAATCAAGACAGATTATTGGGATATCAACGCTATGGCCGATGCCATCTATTCTATTTGTACGAATCCTTCTCTTTTCCAATATCTGCAGGAAGAAGGAAAGAAAGAGGTGGATGGCATTACATGGGAGAAAGTCGGCTTGAGAATCCGTGCCCTCTATGAGCAGGTGTTAAAAAACTATGGTAAATAATAAAACAATAACTAGGATATGAAAACAATATGTCTTTATTTTGAAATACATCAAATTATCCATCTGAAACGCTATCGCTGTTTTGATATAGGCCGTGACCATTATTATTATGATGATTATGAAAATGAGCGCGGCATCAGTGATATAGCCGAACGCTCGTATATTCCTGCGCTGAGTGCGTTGATTGAAATGGCAAAGAATCACGGTGATACTTTCAAGGTGGCTTTGTCTATCTCGGGTGTGGCGCTGGAACAGTTGGAAGTGCATGCGCCCGGTGTAATCGAGTTGTTGCATCAGTTGAATGAGACCGGATGTTGCGAATTCTTGTGCGAACCTTATTCTCACGGTCTTTCCTCATTGGCTAATGAAGATTGTTTCCGCGAAGAAGTGGAACGTATGCGTACCAAGATTAAACAAATATTTGGCAAGGAGCCGAAGGTATTCCGTAACTCCAGCTTGATTTATTCGAATGATATTGGCGCTACGATAGCCGATATGGGCTTTAAAGGTATGTTGACTGAAGGCGCGAAACATATTTTGGGTTGGAAGAGCCCGCACTACCTGTATCATTGTGCCATGAATCCGAACTTGAAGTTATTGCTTCGCGATTTCAAATTGTCTGATGACATCAGCCTGCGTTTCTCTAATTCCGAATGGAATGAATATCCGTTGTTTGCCGACAAATATATAGATTGGATTGCAGCTTTGCCGGAGGAGGAGCAGGTTATCAATATTTTCATGGAACTTTCTGCTTTGGGTATCGCCCAGCCATTGTCTTCCAATATTTTGGAATTTATGAAAGCACTGCCTGTCTGCGCAAAAGAAAGAGGGGTTACTTTCTCTACTCCGACCGATATCATTACCAAACTGAAATCTGTGGATCAGGTGGATGTTCCTTATCCTATGTCATGGATAGACGAGGAACGCGATATCAGTCCGTGGTTAGGCAATGTGATGCAGCGTGAGGCTTTCAATAAACTTTATAGTGTGGCAGAACGTGTTCATTTGTGCGATGATCGCCGTATTAAGCAGGATTGGGATTATTTGCAGGCAAGTAATAATTTCCGCTTCATGACCACTAAGAATACCGGTATTTGGTTGAATCGTGGTATTTATGATTCTCCGTATGATGCTTTCACCAACTACATGAACATTTTGGGTGATTTTATAAGTCGTGTCAATTCGTTGTATCCGGTAGATATGGATAACGAAGAATTAAATTCGTTGCTTACTACCATTAAGAATCAGGGCGAGGAATTGGTGGCTTTGAACAAGGAAGTGGAGAGATTGCAGGCTAAACTGGAGAAAGCTGAAGGCAAAAAGGCTCCTGCCGTAAAGAAAGAACCTGCTGCCAAGAAACCGGCGGCGGCCAAGAAAACGACGGCAAAGAAGCCGGTTGCCAAGAAAGCTGCTTCGAAGAAAGAAGAATAACAGAAATATAATATAAAGGACTTAAGAATTCACCGTTGTGCTTTCGGAAAACTGGTTTTAAGGTTGTAAGAGGCGGAACGGTGTTTTTCTATATAAAAGTTTGCTGCATTGAATATTTTATTTACCTTTGCCAATCTCAGATACGAAAAAACATGAAACAATTGTGCCAGAATAAACATACGATACGTTTCCGCTATTGGAGCCGGAAGAAGTACGCTATGTTTTATAGCTTGGGCAAATATGTAACTATTGGTAATCTGAAAAAGGAGATTGCCGATGTATCGTTGGGTAAACAGGCAAATGTTTGCACGGCATTCTCTGTTTGCTCTTCCGCACGGAAAGAGGATGCTGGAGAGGAATATGAAGAAGGAATGGCCCCTGTTGAATCCATGTTGCAAATGTTTCGGATCCAACTGCCTCAACCACAGGTGGCTGACGTGATTTGTCTTTTTTATTTAAATAAATATTTGTTTGCCGGAAAGATGTGCCATGCATCTTTTCGGCTTTTTTTGTCTTAATATGAACTGTATATGATGCTGAATGAAATAAGAAACAAAGTGTTGGGCGGTGAGAAGATTACCGTAGAAGAAGCCCGTTGGCTGTCCTGCCAGGCAGAGAAACAGGATTTGTATGATGCGGCTCATGAGATAACACGGGTTCTGGCTTCTCGGAAATTCGATATGTGTTCCATTATCAATGCTAAATCCGGTAAATGTCCTGAGAATTGTAAATGGTGCGCACAGTCTGCACATTATAAAACAAAAGCGGATGTTTATGATTTGGTTGGGAAGGAAGAATGTCTGCGCCATGCTTTGTATAACGAAGCGCAGGGAGTATCCCGTTTTTCTTTGGTGACCAGCGGCAGGAAACCGGGTAGCCGTAACATGGACCGGCTATGTGAGACAACAGAGTACATGCGTGCGCATTCGCATATTCAGTTATGCGCTTCTTTAGGATTGCTGGATGAAGCGGAATTGGAACGGCTGTTTAAGGCAGGCATCACCCGTTATCATTGTAATCTGGAAACGGCTCCCTCTTATTTTTCATCTCTATGTTCTACTCATACACAAGAACAGAAAATAGAAACGTTGCAGGCAGCACGCAGGGTGGGGATGGATGTATGCAGCGGAGGAATCATCGGCATGGGCGAAACAATGGAACAGCGTATTGAGTTTGCTTTTACACTGAGGGAATTGGAAGTACAGTCTATTCCTATAAACCTGTTACAGCCTATACCCGGCACTCCATTGGAAAAAATGGATCGTCTTGCAGAGGCGGAGATTCTGACAACCATCGCTTTATTCCGTTTTATCAATCCCACAGCCTTTCTTCGTTTTGCCGGAGGGCGTTCACAGATGAGTGTGGAAGCTGTAAAGAAAGCATTGTATATCGGTATTAATTCTGCCATTGTGGGAGATTTGCTGACTACATTAGGTTCCAAAGTTTCAGAAGATAAAATATTGATAGAAGAGGCCGGGTATTCGCTTTGATACATTATAAAGTTATTATAACAATAAGGAAATAATATATGGAAAATTTTGACAGGGAGCATTTATGGCATCCTTATACATCGACTACTCATCCGCTGCCCACTTATAAGGTAAGACGGGCGGATGGAGTATATATAGAATTGGAGGACGGAAGATGTTTGATAGAAGGGATGTCTTCGTGGTGGTGCATGGTACATGGATACAATCATCCGGTATTGAACCAAGCGCTCAAGGAACAGATAGACCGTATGAGCCATGTCATGTTCGGCGGACTGACACACGATCCGGCCATCGAATTAGGCAGGTTGTTGCTGAAGATTGTTCCTCCCCGTATGCAGAAAATATTTTATGCTGATTCCGGTTCGGTTGCGGTAGAAGTGGCACTGAAAATGGCCGTGCAATATTGGTATGCGCAAGGGAAGGAAAAGAAAAATAATTTTGTAACTATTCAGTCCGGATATCATGGAGATACGTGGAATGCCATGTCCGTTTGTGATCCGGTGACCGGTATGCATCATATTTTTGGCCCTACATTGCCTGTGCGTTATTTTGTTCCTGCTCCCCGGTCGCGCTTTGGCGGAATCTGGTATGAAGAGGATATAGAACCCTTGAAGGAAATATTGGAACAGCATCATGAAGAAATGGCCGCATTGATTCTGGAACCTATTGTACAAGGGGCGGGCGGAATGCGTTTTTATCATCCTGAGTTTTTGCGCCAGGCAGAGAAACTTTGCAGGCAATATCGTCTGTTGTTAATCTTTGATGAGATAGCGACAGGTTTCGGAAGAACAGGGAAACTGTTTGCTTGGGAGCATGCAGGTGTCCAGCCCGATATCATGTGCATAGGTAAGGCACTGACCGGTGGATACATGACTTTTTCTGCTGTCCTTGCCAGTGATGAGGTGGCTGATACTATTTCCGGCGGTTATCCGGGAGTCTTTATGCACGGCCCTACTTTTATGGGAAATCCGTTGGCTTGTGCCGTAGCGAAAGCATCCGTGGAATTGTTGCTTTCATATAGTTGGGAGGAAAAGGTAAAGGCTATTGAATCACAATTGAAGAGGGAGCTGGCTCCTGCTGCTTTATTGCCGCAGGTGGCTGATGTGCGTGTATTGGGAGCTATCGGGGTTATTGAAGTGAAGAAACCGGTAGATATGGCTTTCATGCAACGTCGTTTTGTCGAAGAAGGAGTATGGGTACGTCCTTTTGGAAAACTGATGTATATCATGCCGCCTTTTATAATTCAGCCGGAAGAATTGAGCAAATTGACGCATTCACTGGTAAAGATAGTAGGAGAATTAAAAGAATAAGTGATAGTATTGGGAAAAATAGAAAAAATGAGTTCATTAACAGACTGGGAAAGAGAATTAGCCCTGCTTGAAAATAAAAGTAATCTTCGTAAGTTGCCTGTTATCCGCCATTTGGGAAAAGAGGTGGAGGTGAATGGAAAAGTGATGCTTAACCTTTCATCCAACGATTATCTGGGATTGGCTGCTTATCTGCCATTACGTACGGAATTCTTGCAAAGTCTTACTCCCGACACTTTTCTTCCTTCCTCTTCATCCTCTCGGCTGCTGACAGGAAATTTTAATATCTATGTTCAGATAGAGGATTTGCTTGCCCGACTGTTTCGGAAGGAAAGCGCGTTGGTTTTTAATAGTGGTTATCACATGAATGCCGGTATTCTTCCTGCAGTGAGCGATGCTCGTACATTGATTCTTGCCGATAAACTGGTACATGCCAGCATTATTGACGGCATTCGTTTATCGGCGGCCAAGTGTATCCGGTACCGGCATAACCGATATGACCAATTGGAACAGTTGCTGGTTTCCAATCATGCCGGGTATGATAGAATAATTATTGTAACCGAAAGTATTTTCAGTATGGACGGTGATGAGGCCGATCTCCGCCGTTTGGTCACTTTGAAGCAACAATATGATAATGTATTGCTGTATGTGGATGAAGCGCATGCTGTAGGGGTGCGGGGGATGCATGGCCTGGGGTGTGCGGAAGAACAGGATTGTGTGGCTGACATCGATTTTTTATGTGGAACTTTTGGTAAAGCGTTGGCCTCAGTAGGAGGCTATATTGTTTGTTCGAAGACCATCCGTGATTATTTGATCAATAAAATGCGTACATTCATATTTACAACGGCTCTTCCTCCTGTCAACTTGCTATGGACATTCTTTATCCTGGAGCATTTGGACAGTTTCAGCTTCCGGAGGGAAAGGTTGAAGAGAATATCCTCTCTTTTGAAAGACGCGTTGGTAAAGAAAGGCTACGCTTGTCCTTCTACCAGCCATATTCTGCCAATGACGATAGGCGATAGCGGTGATACGGTGTTAAAGGCCGATTTCTTGCAGCGTAAAGGTTTTTATGCGTTGCCGGTGCGTCCTCCCACTGTGCCCGAAGGAACATCGCGTATCCGTTTTTCGTTGACAGCGGATATTACTGAAGAAGAAATAAAAAGTCTGATAGAATTGATATGAAACATTATTTTATACAACAAAAGCATCTTCCCCGATTGACACTTTTTTTTGCCGGTTGGGGAATGGATGAATGTCCTTTCATGGATCATTGCCCCGAAAATAGCGATCTGTTGGTTTGTTATGATTATCGTTCGCTGGATTTTGATTTCACGTTGTTGCAGGGTTATCAGGAGATTCGCCTGATAGCCTGGTCTATGGGAGTATGGGCCGCGTCTATGGTATTGCAGGATATGGACTTGCCTATTTGTGAGCGTGTTGCTTTGAATGGCACGGTAACTCCTGTCGATGATTTGAAAGGTATTCCGCAGCAAGTTTTTGAAGGAACACTGGAAGGCTTGAATGAGGGTACGTTGGAAAAGTTTATCCGCAGGATGTGTTTGAAAAAGGAGAATCTGGAAACATTCTTGTCGAAACGTCCGCAACGTGCGGTAGAGGAACTGCAAGAAGAGCTTCGGAGGATTGGAGAACAGGTAAAATCTTGCGCTGTTCCCAGTTTTGCATGGGAACGGGCTGTTATAGGCAAGAATGATTTGATTTTTACGGCGGTCAACCAAAGAAATGCATGGACAGGGACGGAAGTGGCAGAGTATGATATTCCTCATTATTCAGAAGAAATAATGAGAGATTTGCTATGCCCGTCTGTTATTTAAAACAAAAACGTATGATTAATAAGCAATTGATAACCCGTCGCTTTTCCCGCGCTGTAGAGAGTTATAACCGTGAGGCGGTGGCACAAAAGCAGATAGCATACCGCATGAGTGATATGCTAAATCATTATTTGCCCCGTCCGTGCGGCCGGATATTGGAAATTGGTAGCGGGACGGGCTTTCTTACCCGCAGGTTGATGGAAACCCTCCATCCTGAAAAACTGGTGTTGAATGACATTTGTCAGGAGATGAGTTCTTGTTTCACCGATTTGTTGGGAAGCGGGCAGGCTACCTTTCTGGCAGGGGATGCCGAGTCCCTTCCTTTTCCAAAAGGACAGGATTTGATTGTATCATGCTCGGCATTACAGTGGTTTGTTTCTCCCGAGCTGTTTTTTGAACGTTGTAATACTTTGTTGAAGCAGAAAGGATATTTTGCTTTTACTACGTTCGGCAGGGATAATCTGAAAGAAGTTGCATCGGTTACCGGCAGCGGTCTTCACTATCGTTCTTTAGAGGAATTAGAAGAAGCGCTGCGCATACACTATGAGATCGTGAAGGCTCATGAGGAACGTATCTGTCTGACTTTCGGTACTCCGCTCGAAGTGCTTTATCACTTGAAACACACCGGGGTGGCTGCTGTCAGGCAACAAGCGTGGACTAAAAGGGATTTGCAGGATTTCTGTGACAAGTATGCCCGTTTGTTCAGTGATGGTCGTTCGGTGACTTTGACTTATCATCCTATTTATATTATTGCAAAGAAAAGACAATAGAAATAAAAAGAATCATGAAACAGAATGTATTTTTCGTAAGTGGTATTGATACAAATATTGGTAAAAGTTATGCCACGGCCTATCTGGCACATCTTTGGAACAAACAAGGATGTCGTACTATTACTCAAAAATTCATACAGACAGGAAATCCGGAAGGTTATTCGGAGGATATTGAGTTGCATCGTCGTCTGATGGGGATGGAGTATTTGCCTGAGGATGAGCAGGGACTTACCAAACCTGAAATATTTTCTTATCCGGCTTCTCCCCATTTGGCTTCACGAATAGATAACCGCGCCATTGATTTTGATAAAATAAAGCATGCCACGGAGGTGCTGAGTGAGCGCTATGATGCTGTTTTAGTAGAAGGAGCCGGGGGGGCTGATGGTGCCGTTGACAGAAGATAATCTGACTATAGACTATGTTCAGGAATCGGGTTATCCCTTAGTTTTTGTTACTTCGGGACGATTGGGAAGTATCAACCATACATTATTGAGTTTTGAGGCTATAGAACGGAGAGGGATAAAGCTTCATACAGTGATGTACAATCTGTTTCCCGAAGGAGAGGATAAAATCATTCAAGCAGATACAGAAACTTATATTTGTCGTTATATAGAGAAGCATTTCCCGGATACAGCATTTGTGAAGGTACCTTGCTTGTAATTCATCTTTCTTGTTTATGATGTGTTTACCTGATAAAAAGAGGTTGTTCTACATCTGACGACCTCTTTTTATTAGTTGTATCCATAATTTTCCGCTTAAGTTATAGTATGATTTTTACTTTGTGGAGTAGTTTTGTCCGTGTAATGAGTTATTTCTCCTGTTCTGCATTGTACAAGGCGATATATCCGCGTTCTTCTGTATGGATGCGGACGGCATTCAAATGCGTCCTTGACATGTTTTGCCAATGCCTTTTACATTGCAATAGGAAAGCCATTCGATTTTGGCTTCGAGCAATGCTTCTTTTACGTCCTCGAATTGGGTCTTACAGATAATAGCTTCAATTTTTTTATTGTTGTATTTGTATTTTGTATATAATGTAATCTTTTTACCTTCTAAAAAACTAATACTTTGTTGTTATCCTTGTCTGGTTATGCTCTTTATGATTAAAAACTTAGCCCGAAAACGAAATAAGCCCCTTCAGTGCGTGGGTTTACGGTGACTTTTGCAAAAGCTGGAACGGAGAATGAATCGGTGATTTTTATTTCCTTGGCGGCTCCCATGCTGATGTCGCATACGGTGAAACCGTTGGAACCGTTGCATACAGGGGCTTCGGAATAGTTGTAAAAGTCTGTGCCCCACGGAGTCGCTCCTATTTCCGCTGTCCATTCCAGCCCTGCCAGTGTGAAAGGTACGGTAGCCGAGATATAGGACGAATAGGCTCTGTTTCCTCCGTTATTCACTCCGTCGGTTCCGGCGAAATTGGTATACCAGTTCAAGGCCAGCGGTCCGAAGTCATAACCTATTTGTGCCTCGAAGGTATGGTTGGTATTGTGTGAGCCGTAATGAAAATACCCCGGTCCTCCATTGAACCAGTAATCTGTGACGGAGATACTGAAACCTCCTGTGGCGTAGCCTAATGTGAGGTCAATCTCTTTTGTATCTTCTTTTTCGATACCTGCTGTTCCCCATGCAGACAATGAGAACCCTTTGTAAGAAACTGACAACGTGGGTTGGATACTGACACCTCCTAAATCCTGGCCACGCCAGATGTATCCGCTTACGAGATCGGCTCCTGCGCTGGCTTCCACTTTGTCCTGCGCCATGCCCATTGCCGGAACAGCTATTGCCAAGGCCGACAGAAATGTTGTTTTTCTAAAACTCTTTTTCATTGCTTTTTACCTTTTTAATCCATAATAGTGAGTTTGTTATATCTCGTATGTATTTGTTTTTCTTGTAATGGCTTGTGCTTGTTATGTGATAATACTTCAACGAATTCTATATTGGTTCGTTCGGGAAAAAGCGGATGATTCTCCAGTTTCGGACCTATTGCCGGCAAATTTACATCTTTTATATCATCTATGAAAACCACTAAATATGGATTTCACATACAAACAAATGTTCTTTTGTATTCTTTTCCATCTACTGTGATTGTTTTTGCCAACATTTTGCCGTCCGGGGTATTTATTTGTCTGGAGTTGGCAAGCAGGGGAAGATCCATGTCCACTGTTACTTCTTCTACCAGCTCGTTCTCCGTATGCAGTTTTAGGACCTTGATTCCTGAGAGCGTTTCCTGCGTGATGGCTTTCTTTTGAGTCAATTTGTTGTCATATACATACTTTCCTATACATCTGGAGGCGTTACCACACATCATGACTTCAGAACCATCTGCATTGAATATGTGCATACTGAAATCCGCTTTGGCTGATTTCCCAATCAATGCCAGCCCGTCGGAACCGATCCCCGTGTGACGAGCTCCATCTGATGGAAGTTCTCACGGGGTCTGCTATGAGGTGCTTTAGGGTGTTTACGTATATATAGTCATTACCTGCTCCCTGCATCTTTGTGAACGTGATTGTTGTTGCCATTTTGTCTATAATTTCTTCTGTTATTATTTCCTTTTGTCTTAATTTAGTGCAAATATATATCTTGTTGATGCTTTATAAATTTGAGCCTATATTCTGTTATGGAACATATAGTTTAGGTAATATTTTGTTGGTTATTCAGTGTCGTATAATTGGTATCATATATAATTAAGGTGGATGATTGATGTAACAAGATGATAATATATTATCTCATTTTTATATTATTTTGTTACCTTTGCATCCTGTTGGATAAAAAAGAGATTTGTAATGCAGAATATTATTGCGATAGAAAATGGTGTGACCCGCCATCCGCTGTACCGGATGAAGGAACCGGTGAATATGACACTTGCCGCCGGAGAACATATAGCTGTTGTGGGGAGAAACGGGGCAGGAAAAAGTATATTGGTAGATACGATTACAGGCCGGTGGCCGTTGTTGATGAACGAAGTGAAGTATGATTTCTCTCCTTCTCCTTCGAAGATGGCATACGAGAATATAAAGTATATTGCTTTCCGTGATTCATACGGAGATTCCGATGGAAATTACTATTATCAGCAACGATGGAATGCCCATGATTTGGATGAAACCCCACTGGTACGTGATTTGTTGCCCGAAGCGACCGATTCAGGTCTGAAAAAGGCTTTGTATGAACTGTTTGGCATAGAGAGGATGCTGGATAAACATATTATTCTGCTTTCCAGTGGTGAGTTACGTAAGTTTCAACTGACAAAGACTTTGCTGAGTAATCCGCGTGTACTGATTATGGATAATCCCTTTATCGGACTGGATGCGAAGACGAGGGACCTGCTTCATACATTGTTGGGCGAACTGACTAAAGTAACCCATTTGCAGGTAATCCTTATCTTGTCTAAGTCCGATGATATTCCTGCTTTTATTACTCATGTTATTCCTGTGGAAGACAGGGTGTGTGGTAAAAAGATAACTTTGCAGGAATATTTGGCGGTCCGTAAGCCGATACCGGAACGGATACTTTCCGAAGAAAAGGAGGCACGGATTCTGAATTTGCCTTACGGCGGTGATTTGTATCACACCGAGCACGTAGTCGATTTGAACAAGGTAAGCATCCGTTATGGCGAGCGTACCATTTTGAAAGATTTGGACTGGACAGTGAAATGTGGCGAGAAATGGGCTTTGAGTGGAGAGAACGGTTCAGGAAAGTCTACGTTGTTGAGTTTGGTCTGTGCGGATAATCCGCAGAGTTATGCTTGTGATATTACCTTGTTCGGCAGAAAACGCGGTTCCGGAGAAAGTATTTGGGAGATAAAGAAGCATATAGGATATGTCAGTCCTGAGATGCATCGCGCTTATCTGAAAAACCTTCCTGCCATAGATATTGTGGCAAGCGGACTACATGATTCTGTGGGGTTGTACAAACGTCCGCGTCCCGAGCAGATGGCGGCTTGTGAATGGTGGATGGATATTTTTGGTATTGCAGATTTGAAAGACCGGAATTTCTTGCAGTTGTCCAGTGGCGAGCAGCGTCTGGTGTTGTTGGCCCGTGCTTTTGTGAAGGATCCTGAGTTGCTTATTTTGGATGAGCCTTTGCATGGGTTGGACTTGTACAACCGCCAGTTGGTGAAAGATGTGATAGAAACTTTCTGTCGTCGTAAGGACAAGACCATGATTATGGTGACACATTATCAGGAAGAGTTGCCCGCATGTATAACTAACTTTCTTTTCTTGAAGCGGAATTAAAAGTTCTTTTTCTAAAGGTACGTTCCGGGCAGACGGAAGACGACTGGTTAAACGATAGTGCCCTGTCGCTTTCCGGACAAGCCGGGATGTTGGGCTGAGTACAAATAATCCTACTGTTCGTTTCATAAATATAGCATTGAAATTTTTAAAAGAAAACGAATCATGGAAAACACATTAAAAAAGCCTATGACAGGCATTATTCCTCCTTTAGTGACTCCGTTACTGGATAATGACAAACTGGATATTGATGGTTTGGAAAGGTTGATAGAACGATTGATAAAAGGAGGAGTGCACGGATTATTTATACTGGGTACCACCGGAGAAGCGCAGAGTATCAGTTACCGGCTTCGCCATGAAATGATAAAGGAAACTTGCCGTATCAATGCCGGAAGACTTCCGGTTCTGGTTTGTATTTCCGATACTTCAATTGTAGAAAGTATTCATCTGGCACATGTAGGGGCCGAGTGTGGTGCTTCAGCCGTAGTTTCCGCTCCCCCTTACTACTTTGCTCCGGGACAGCCTGAACTGGCCGAATTTTATGAGGACCTGATTCCTCAGTTGCCGTTACCTATCTTCTTGTACAATATGCCGTCGCACACGAAAGTGAATTTTGCTCCGGCTACTATTCAACGTATTGCCCGTAATCCTCAGGTGGTGGGGTTCAAGGATAGTTCGGCTAATGCCGTTTATTTCCAGTCCGTGATGTATGCCATGAAGGACAGACAGGATTTCGCCATGTTGGTGGGACCGGAGGAAATTACGGCAGAGTGTGTGTTGCTGGGTGGACATGGGGGGATCAACGGAGGTGCCAATATGTTCCCGGAATTATATGTAGATCTTTATCATGCTGCGGTAGCGCGTGACATGGAAACCGTAAGTCGGCTGCAACCCTTGGTGATGCAAATCAGTAGCAGTATTTATACCGTGGGGCAGCATGGCTCCAGTTATTTGAAAGGATTGAAATGCGCGTTGTCTTTATTGGGCGTTTGTGATGATTTTGTTGCGGCTCCTTTCCATCGCTTCAATGTTCCGGAACGCGAGAAGATACGCAAGGCGTTGGAGGCACTCCCTTTTTGTCCGGAATTGAAACCTTAAATGCTCGGTCTGTATGCATATCATTGATATAATCGTCTTTTTGTTGTTTACCGGCGGAGTCGTGGCCTTCGGTTGTTCTTTCTTTAAGAAGAAAGGTACCTCCGAGGAGTTCACTTCTGCCGGAAGAAGTTTGCCCGGCTGGGTGGTGGGGATGTCCATTTTCGCCACGTATGTCAGCAGTATCAGTTATCTGGGATATCCGGGAAAGGCCTTTTCGGGAGATTGGAATGCATTTGTATTCAGTCTTTCTATTCCTATCGCCTCTTATTTTGCGGCTCGTTACTTTGTGCCTTTTTACCGGAGTCAGGACAGCATATCGGCTTATAGCTTTTTGGAAAACCGTTTCGGTCCTTGGGCACGTATATATGCTTCGTCCTGCTATCTGCTCACCCAGATAGCACGTACAGGGTCTATCCTGTATTTGTTGGCGTTGCCCATGAATGTATTGTTGGGATGGCATATCCAGACCATTATTGTTGTAACCAGTGTGGCTATTGTGCTTTATTCCATGTTGGGTGGCATGAAGGCTGTCATTTGGACAGAGGCCATACAGGGAATTATTCTGATCGGAGGTGCGTTGGTATGTATGTTTATTTTGCTTTTTGATATGCCCGGAGGTCCGGTGCAGACTTTCTCCATCGCCATGGAAGATGGTAAATTCAGCTTGGGAAGCTTTGGAAGCAGTTTAAGTGAGTCCACTTTTTGGGTGTGTCTGATTTATGGTATATTTACTAATTTGCAGAACTATGGTATAGACCAGAGTTATGTGCAACGTTATCATACGGCGAAGAATGAGAAGGAGGCTAAGTTTTCGGCCTTGTTCGGAGGATATTTGTTTATTCCCGTTTCGGCCGTTTTCTTTATGATAGGGACTGGACTGTATGCGTTCTATAAAGTGCATCCGGGGATCTTGCCCGACGGGGTGGGGGCGGATTATGTCTTTCCGTTTTTTATAGTCAATGAGTTGCCGGTGGGGTTGACAGGCCTGCTGATTGCTTCTATCTTTGCCGCAGGTATGAGTACCATTGCGACCAGTGTCACTAGTTCGTCTACCATCATTCTGACGGATTATTATCAGCGGTTCCGCAAACATGCCGGAAACAGGGAGCGGATGTTGGTGCTGAAACTCTCCAGTGTAGGAGTGGGAGTGGCAGGGATTCTGGTGGCTTTTGCCTTTATGAGTGTGCAAAGTGCGCTGGATGCCTGGTGGGCGTTGGCGTCTATTTTCAGCGGAGGCATGTTGGGACTGTTTCTATTGGGGTATATTTCGAAGAAAGCACGTAATTTTGATGCGGTACTGGGAGTCGTTTGTGGAGTAATTCTGGTTTGTTGGATTGTGATATCCCCCCTTTGTACATGCCAATCTGGCTATCGTGTTCGGGACGTTGCTGATATTTTTGGTGGGATTCCTGAGTGCTAATCTGCTTAATAAGAGAAGATGTAAGTAGAATAACTTAATTTTATAAAACTCAACTTTATAGAAAAGAATTTTTCATCTGAAACTTGACATTCTTCATTGACAATAAGAAGGCCGTATCACTTTTGAGTAATGATACGGCTTTTCTGTATTTGTCGGTTACAATCTGTAACCTTTAGAATGTTCATTTTGGTTTTGATTCACTCTCCGGTTTATTAATCGTTTCATCGTTCTCCTTATCAGATAAATCTTTTCAGCTCATTGACCCTGTTTAATGCGGCATTGAAATCTTCCACCAGTTCTTTCATCACTTCGTCTACCGTCTGTAATTTATGTATGCATGATGCGACTTGTCCTATTTCCAGTTCACCTTCGAATAAATCTCCTTCAAAGATTCCCTTTTTGGCACGTCCTTTTCCTAACAAAGTGCGTAGTTCATCCGTTGTTGCGCCACGGCTTTCCGCTTCTTCTACTTGTTTGAAGAAATCATTCTTGACCAACCGGACGGGAGAGAGCTGTTTCAATGTCAGTTGGGTATCTCCTTCATTCAGTCGCAGACACCGGTCTTTGAATGTGAAATGAGCAGAACTCTCTTCGGTTAATGCAAAGCGCGTCCCTATTTGCACCCCGTCGGCCCCCAATGCCATAGCAGCCAGTATGCTTTCTCCCGATCCGATACCTCCGGCAGCTATCAACGGCACAGTGGTGATCTGTCTGACGGCTGGAATAAGACATAGGGTGGTCGTTTCCTCCCGTCCGTTATGTCCTCCTGCTTCGAATCCTTCGGCTACGATGGCGTCTACACCTGCTTCTTCACATTTGGCGGCAAACTTGGTGCTTGCCACTACATGGGCCACAATGATTCCATGCTCATGCAGGTGTTCTGTCCAGGTCTTTGGATTTCCGGCAGAGGTGAAGACGATTTTCACACCCTCTTCTATTACCATATTGATAAGGATGTCTATTTCGGGATACATCAGCGGAATGTTTACTCCGAAAGGTTTGTCTGTCGCCGCTTTGCATTTCTGTATGTGTTCGCGTAAGGTCTCGGGATGCATGGAGCCTGCTCCTATCAGTCCCAGTCCTCCGGCGTTACTTACTGCGGAGGCTAGTCGCCAACCGCTACACCATACCATTCCTCCCTGTATGATGGGATACTTTATTCCAAAAAGATTGCAAATTCTGTTCATATGTAATAATTTAGTGATTTGTCTATTTGCTAATGTACCAATAACTATGTGGGACATAATACAGCCGATTAGCACATTGACGAATAGTTCATTATACAAAACAACTAACTTTTATTGAATGTTTTAGGGAGAAAGTAGTGAAAAAAGGAAAAATTCTTAGAAATTTTAAGGTTTGTAGAACAGAAATGGTCTATCTTTGTTCTCAGAATTAAAATTGTATATTTATAAACGGATAAAAAACATGTTATTACAACTGCTATTTGTACTTGTCGCTATTATTGTAGGTGCCCGTCTGGGAGGTATCGGACTGGGAGTGATGGGAGGTGTGGGCCTTGCCATATTGACCTTTGTTTTCGGACTTCAACCTACCGCTCCCCCTATTGATGTGATGTTGATGATTGTCGCCGTTATCTCTGCCGCCTCTTGTATGCAGGCTGCCGGCGGACTGGACTATATGGTGAAATTAGCAGAACGGTTGTTGCGTCGTAACCCTTCACAAGTGACTATCCTGAGTCCGTTGGTTACTTATCTGTTTACTTTTGTCGCAGGTACGGGGCATGTGGCCTACTCTGTGCTTCCTGTCATAGCCGAGGTGGCTACGGAAACTAAAATTCGTCCTGAGCGTCCTTTAGGCATTGCCGTTATCGCCTCGCAACAGGCTATTACTGCCAGCCCTATCTCTGCCGCTACCGTAGCGTTGCTGGGATTGCTGACAGGATTTGACATCACTCTGTTTGATATTCTGAAGATTACTATTCCCGCTACATTAATCGGTGTGCTGGTGGGAGCTTTCCTTTCAAAGAAGGTGGGTAAAGAGTTGTTGGAAGATCCCGAATACTTGCGCCGCTTGGAAGCCGGGATGATTGATACAAAACATGTGGAGCTGAACGATGTGAAGAATATGTTTCATGCCCGTATCTCGGTGATAATTTTTATTGCCGCCACGCTGTTGATAGTGTTGTTCGGTTCTATTCCTGTCATGCGTCCTGTGTTCAATGGTACGGCTTTGGATATGCCGGCTATTATTGAGATTTTGATGTTGTGTGCGGCGGCTGTTATTCTTCTCATTTCACGTACGGATGGAATTAAAGCTACACAAGGCAGTGTGTTTCCTGCCGGGATGCAGGCGGTAATCGCTATATTTGGTATTGCATGGATGGGAGATACCTTCATTAATGGAAACATTACGGAACTGACAGGCTCTATTGAGGGGATTGTGCGCCAAATGCCCTGGTTGTTCGGTCTGGCATTGTTTGTCATGTCCATTTTGCTTTATAGCCAGGCTGCTACGGTGCGTGCCATTGTGCCGTTAGGGATAGCACTGGGTATTTCTCCGATGATGTTGATTGCTTTGTTCCCTGCTGTCAACGGATATTTCTTTATTCCTAATTATCCTACAGTGGTGGCAGCTATAAATTTTGACCGTACAGGAACAACAGGCATTGGAAAATGGATTCTGAATCATTCGTTCATGATGCCTGGGATGGTGGCCACCATTGTTTCTATTGTGGTAGGCCTGCTGCTGGTACAGGTGTTCTAGAAAGGAAAGGGGGTAGGTGTAGTCGGACTTGAAGATGAGTGATCTTCTGCCTGTAACATTTATAATGATTCGATGTATACATATATATCATCGGCACATCTTCTTCTTTGTGTGAACAAAATTTCCAAATAATTATTATAGTAATAAAACCTAAACTTGAAAAGATTATGAACGGATTAAGAAAACTCAGCCTTATGGCGGCAATGCTGGTATGTACCACATTGGCTGCTGTCTCCCAAAAGCCTAATATCCATATATTGGCTACAGGGGGGGACTATTGCCGGAACAGGCGCTTCGGCTACTAAAACAAATTATACTGCCGGACAGGTGGCTATCAGCACATTGCTGGAAGCGGTTCCCGAAGTGAACAAAATAGCCAATGTGACCGGGGAACAGATTGTAAAAATCGGTTCTCAGGACATGAATGATGCCGTATGGCTGACGTTGGCCAAGCGTATCAACGAGCTTTTCAGCCGTGGAGATGTGGACGGTATCGTGATTACTCACGGAACTGACACAATGGAAGAAACCGCCTTTTTCCTGAACTTGACTGTGAAGAGTGACAAGCCTGTTGTATTGGTAGGAGCCATGCGCCCCTCTACGGCCATGAGTGCGGACGGACCGTTGAACTTGTATAATGCGGTAGTTACTGCCGCTGCTAGGGAATCACGGGGTAAAGGTGTCGTAATTGCCATGAACGGTTTGATTTTGGGAGCCCACGGAGCCATGAAGACCAATACGGTGGATGTACAGACTTTCCAGTCTCCTAACTCCGGTGCGTTGGGATATGTATTGAATGGTAAGGTTTTTTATAATATGGAATCTTTGAAACGCCATACCACCGGTTCCGATTTTGATGTGGCCCACCTTGACAAGCTGCCGAAAGTAGGTATCGTTTACAGTTATTCCAATGTAGAGGCTGATGTTATGATCCCTTTTCTGAATAATGGTTACCAAGGTATTATTCATGCCGGTGTGGGGAATGGCAACATTCATCAGAATTTGTTTCCGATATTGGAAAAGGCCCGTCAGCAAGGTATTTTGGTAGTGCGTTCCAGCCGTGTTCCTACCGGACCGACCACATTGGATGCCGAGGTGGATGATAATAAATATCAATTCGTGGCTTCACAAGAGTTGAATCCTCAGAAAGCGCGTGTGTTGTTGATGTTGGCATTAACTAAAACAAAAGACTGGAAGAAGATTCAGGAATACTTCAACGTATACTAGTCCATCCGGCACTTTTTCTTTTTATCTCTTTTTCTTTTGCGCGCATAAAAGAAAAAGAGAATACATTATAACCTAAAACTTTGACTTATGAAAAGAATAATGTTAGTATGCCTGACAGCCCTTGCTGTCTCAGGTACTTACTCTTTATATGCCCAATCTTCCGGAAGTGATTTCATGGTCGGTGACAAAAGCCTGTTTGAAGAAGTCACCGGTATCAAGAAGAAAACGGACAAGTTCAATCTCTATCTTAATATGCACGGTGATTTCAACATGAAATGGAATGATTCCGGATTTGATCAGGGCGCATTCGAAATGAAGCAGCTCCGTATCGAAATGAAGGGGGATATCAATGATTGGTTGAGTTACCGTTACCGTCAGCGTCTGAATCGGGGTAACGATGGTTCCGGCAATATAGATAATGTACCTACCAGCATAGATTGGGCAGGAGTAGGCATCAGATTAAATAAGTTCTCATTTTTTGCCGGAAAGCAATGTGTCTCGTATGGTGGTATAGAATTTGATTTGAATCCGATTGATATTTACGAATATAGTGACATGATAGAGCACATGAGTAACTTCATGACCGGTTTGAATGTGGCATACAACTATAATCCTTATCAGCAGATACAATTTCAGGTATTGAACAGCCTGAACGGGCCGTCCGAGGAGATGTATGGGGATTTGGAACGTACCAAACTGCCGTTAGTTTATACCTTGAACTGGAACGGAAATTTCCTGGATGTTTTCAAAACCCGTTGGTCTGCCTCTGTTATGAACGAAACGAAGGGCGAAAAGATGTATTATTACGCTTTGGGTAATGAATTTAATTTCAGCCCTAAATGGCATGCCTATTTTGACTGGATGTATTCTCGTGAAGGAGTAGACCGTAAAGGGATTATAACTAACATCGTAGGAACTGATAATCAGGCACACAATGCTTTTAATGCCGAATATATGTCCTATGTGTTGCATGTGAATTATCGTTTTGCCCCAAAGTGGAACTTGTTTGCAAAAGGAATGTATGAAACTGCTTCCGTTTATAAGGCAAGTGATGAAGTGGAAAAAGGGAAATATCGCACGGCATGGGGATATGCAGGAGGTATAGAATTTTATCCGATGGAGAGCAATCTGCACTTCTTCCTGGCATACGTGGGGCGTTCCTATAAATATACCGATCGTGCAAAGGCGTTGGGTGAGGACAATTTCAGTACCCATCGTGTGTCAGTGGGATTCATTTGGCAGATGCCTGTATTCTAGCTCATGCTTTCCTTTTTTGTTTGTTATGAAGAATCGGCAGGCAACTTGTTGCCTGCCTGCTATTTATCATGAAAATGTCTTTCTTTTATCAGAATTAAAGCCGTTACCTTTTTTATCATACACGTCATAAATCAGCCTGGCAACTTTTCATGAATGGGTTACAGAGTTTCCTGACTTTATCTGATTCGGGAATATTTTTCCTGTTTATTGTATGGACCGGAGATTTTTCTTTCCGAAAAACTTATCAATAATCAATGCGATAGCCCCATCGCCCGTCACATTACAAGCAGTACCGAAACTATCCATGGCAATGTAAAGTGCTATCATCAAAGCCTGTTCACTTTCTCCGAATCCCAGCATGGAAGACAGGATCCCCAATGCAGCCATGATGGCTCCTCCCGGTACTCCCGGTGCAGCTACCATCGTGATTCCCAGCATAAAGATGAATCCTGCAAACATGGGGAAATCAAATGGCATTCCTTGCATAATCATCAGTGCCAGTGCGCAAGCAACAATCTTCAACGTGCTTCCCGACAGATGAATTGTGGCACATAGCGGAATGACAAATCCGGCTATATCCTCCGTGACCCCATTCTTGACAGTCTGTCGCAAAGTCACCGGAATGGTGGCTGCCGATGACTGTGTGCCCAATGCTGTGAAATAGGCAGGCATCATCTTTCCCAGTAGTTTGAACGGATTCCGATGTACAAACAGCGCTGCAATGGTATATTGAAAAACCAACAGGAAGATGTGAAGCAGGAAAATGACTCCGATGATCTTGATAAATACCATCAGAATGTTATATACCTGTCCGGAATGGGTCATATTCAGGAATATACCGAATATATAGATAGGCAGTAGGGGCAGAATCACCGTCTGGATGGTTTTGACTATGATTTCTTTGAAATCGTTACATACGTTTTTCAGCGCTGTACTATCCAAATGTGCGATGCCCAGACCTAGTGTGAAGGCTAAAATCAAGGAAGTCATCACATTCATCACCGGGGGGATGGCTACAGTGAAGAATGGAGAAATATCATGTGCCTCGCTGATTTGTTCTATCGGTGCTCCCGGAGTAATCATGGAAGGGAAAAAAGTCACTCCGGTGAAATAAGACAGGAAACCGGAGAACAACGTGGCGCTGTATGCTACCAATGTCGTTATCACCAGCATCTTTCCTGCCTCCTTACCGATATCGGCAATGGCAGGAGTGACCAGTCCGAGAATAATCAGTGGAATGATGAAACCCAAAAATTCGCTGAAGATTCCGTTGAAAGTCACAAATACTCTGACCAATTCGCCGGGAAGAACGTTTCCGAATCCTATACCCAATGTGATGGCGATGATAATTCGGGCTAATAAGCCGATTTTTTAACCTCTTCATGATAATGTGTTATTATTCAAATTGCAAAGATAGAATTATTGAACAAATAACCTATCAAATTGTTAAATATAAAAAGAATAATTTATGGAAAAGGCAGATATAGGATTAATCGGATTAGGTGTGATGGGGCAGAACCTTGCTCTGAATCTTGCCAACAAGGGATGGAAGGTTGTAGTATGGAACCGTACCGTTCCTGGAAAAGAAGAAAATGTAGTGGAACACTTTATAGCCAACCGCGCCAAAGGAAAAGGCATCATAGGCAGTAATGAACTGACAGATTTTGTCGAAGCACTGAAAACTCCGCGTGTCATCCTTTTGATGGTACAGGCGGGTCCCGCTGTCGATGAACTGACGGGCAAGCTGTTTCCTTTGATGGAAAAGGGTGATATCCTCATTGACGGAGGCAACTCTTATTATGAAGATACGGAACGTCGTGTAAAGGAACTTTATGATAAAGGAATGTACTTTGTAGGTTGCGGCATTTCAGGAGGTGAGGAGGGTGCTTTGCATGGAGCGTCCATCATGCCCGGTGGTGCGCAAGAGGCATGGTCAGTCATTCAGCCGATGCTGAAAAGTATTGCGGCAAAAGCTGAGGATGGTACTCCGTGTTGTGAGTGGGTAGGTCCCGGTGGCGCAGGCCACTATGTAAAAATGGTGCATAATGGCATAGAATATGGGGATATGCAGCTGATTGCTGAAACTTATTTCGCCATGAAGCACCTGCTGGCGTTGAAGAATGAACAGATGGCGGATATTTTTGAACAATGGGACAAAGGACGTCTGCATAGTTACCTGATAGAGATTACTTCGGCCATTCTGCGTCATAAAGAAGAAGGAGGCGATTATTTGCTCGATAACATTCTGGATGCTGCGGGACAAAAAGGAACGGGTCGCTGGAGTGTCATTAACTCCCTACAACTAAATACACCACTGGGCGTGATTGCCGAGGCGGTTTTTGCCCGTAATCTGTCGGCAGAGAAGAACTTGCGCGTGCTGATGTCCAAACATTATATGCATGTGGAGAATCATCCGGTATATAATTATCAGGATACGGTGATCGGATTGGAAAGTACCTTATATGCGGCTCGTCTGACAGGCTATGCGCAAGGGTTTGCTCTGATGTGCACTGCCAGTGAGCAATATGGCTGGAAGTTGAATCTTTCCACTATCGCGCTGTTGTGGCGCGCCGGATGCATTATTCGTTCTGCTTTTCTGAACGACATTGCCGAGGCCTATCACCGTGCACCGGGATTGTCGCATCTGTTGCTGGACGAGCATTTCGGACGGGAAGTAATGGAAGCCCTGCCCGCGTGGAAGAAATACATCGGTGTCATGTTGAGAGAAGGGTTGCCCGTACCTGTACTTTCCGCAGCGTTGAATTATTTTCTAGGTTTGACCACCAACCGTTCCCCAGCCAATATGATTCAAGCGATGCGTGATTATTTCGGAGCTCATACCTTCGAGCGTGTGGACAGTCCACGGGGGGAATTTTTCCACGAACATTGGGAAGACAACTATTGATATGTCGCAACACAAAGCATTATACATTCATTTTTAAAAGAAAGAATCATGAGTTTACCACATAGTTTATTTTTGGTCATCTTCGGTGCATCCGGTGATTTAACCCGGCGCAAACTGATGCCTGCCTTGATAAAGATACATAACGGGAAACGCTTCCCCGAGCATTTTGCCATTATCGGCTGTGCCCGTACTGCATACACGGACGAGACCTATCGTGCCTATCTGAAAGAAGAACTGATAAAATTCGGTTTTCTTACTAAAGAGGAAATGGAAACATTGGACGATTTTCTCTCTACTGTTCATTACCAGTCCATGGACCCGGCTGACGAAACCACTTATTTTCTGTTGAATGACCGTTTGAAGGAGCTTTCGCCTCAATATGAGAATAATGGGAACTATTTGTTCTATCTGGCAACTCCGCCCTTGCTTTATGAATTGATTCCGAAATGTCTGCATGATGCGGGCTTGTTGAAAAAGCCTGGATTAAAGCGTATCATTGTCGAGAAGCCTTTCGGATACGACCTGGCTTCCGCTCAGAAACTAAATAAAATCTATGCCGCTTATTTTAAAGAAGAGGATATCTACCGCATCGATCATTTTCTGGGCAAGGAAACGGTGCAGAATATTATGGTGACCCGTTTTGGAAGTACTATTTACGAACCGATATGGAACCGTAACTATATAGATTATGTAGAAATCACTGCGGTGGAAAATATGGGTATAGGTACTCGCGGAGGATATTATGACGGGGCGGGAGCTCTGCGCGATATGGTACAGAACCATTTGATGCAGTTGCTTGCTATTACTGCCATGGAACCACCGGCCAAGTTTGACAAGAATGGTTTCCGTAACGAGGTGATCAAGGTCTACCAATCCCTTCGTCCGCTGACTGATAAGTATATCCGTGATAATGTCATCCGCGGACAATATATTGCTGGTGATGACCGTATCGGTTATCGTGAAGAAAAGAATGTTCGTCCTGATTCCCGTACAGATACCTACGTGGCGATGTGTCTGTATGTGGATAACTGGCGTTGGCAGGGAGTGCCTTTTTATATCCGTACCGGAAAGCAGATGCCTACCAAGGTGACCGAAATTGTGGTTCATTTCAAACCTGCTCCTATGCAGATGTTCCAAATGAAGGAAGGCTTTTACAAAGGTGAGGAACTGATTATCCGTATTCAACCCGACGAGGGAATTCTTCAGCGCATAGCCATGAAAGAACCTGGTGCCGGTTTCTATATGGGAACCATGGAGATGGACTTCAGCTATGACCAGCACGATCAGGAAACGGGGGATGCGTATGTACGCCTGTTGGAAGACAGTCTGGTGGGTGATCCTACACTTTTTACCCGTTCCGATGCTGTGGACGAGAGCTGGACTTACTTTGATAAGATTCTGGATTATTGGAAGAAGCATCCCGAAACTCCTCTTTATGGGTATCCTGCAGGAACATGGGGACCGAAAGAAGCGGATGTATTGATCAACCGCAGTCATTCCGAATGGACAAACCCGTGCAAGAATCTGACACATTCCAATTTATACTGTAAATTGTAAGTCGTCATCTGTGGATAGTAAATTTAAAACAGCAAACTCTAAGTAATAAATAGTGAATAAGATGATTGACCATAACTTTTATGCGTCGCCTGTACAAGCGTCGCAAACCTTGATAACTCATATATTGGAAGCGATGGATAAAGAGCTTGAACGGCCTTTTACCATTGCTCTTTCCGGAGGAACTACTCCTGCCACACTTTTTGAGGTTTGGGAGCGTGAATATGCCGCATATACCCCTTGGTCCCGTATTTATTTCTATTGGGTAGACGAGCGTTGTGTGCCACCTGGCGATGATCAGAGCAACTTTGGCTTGGCCTATCGTCTGTTGTTTAGTAAGGTAGGTATTCCCGCCAGTCATTGCTACCGTATTGTGGGTGAGGGCGCTCCCGAAGAAGAAGCCAAACAGTATTCTTCCATAGTCAAGACCACCGTTCCGACCGTGGACGGTGTGCCTGTTTTTGATTTTGTATTATTAGGGATAGGAGAGGACGGGCATACATCATCCATTTTCCCCGACCATCAGGAACTTCTTACCGCCGGGGAACCGTATGAGGTGTCCGTCAATCCTTATAATAAAACAGTGCGTATATGCATGACGGGACGTCCCTTGATAGAAGCCCGGCATACCTGTTTTCTAGTGACGGGCGAGAACAAATGCAGTATTTTGAAAGAAATCCTTGATAAAAACAAGGAAGGGGTCTATCCGGCATCTTATATTTGGCATCATGCACGTAATTCGCAACTGTATGCATCACTTGTATCATAATATTTCTTTTAGATGAAGAGTTTAAACGAAAATAACTTTCTAGATGGGAAATGAATCAACTATGGATGCTATGTCTCCTATAGATATAAAAAAAGGAGCAACGCCTTGCTCCAACCTTTGTTAACCTTAAATCTAATACTATGAAAAACACAATGCAAAGGTACGGATATTTCGGAAATTTGCAAGATATTCTCTTCATTTTATAGGTTGAAACAATGTTATTTAACATAGAAAGGCATCCTGTTTACAGCTATTTGCAAAACAGGATGCCTTCACTATAATCCATTAAGACTCTTTAATAAGCGTGTCCGTCTTGTTCCAGTTCCTTTGCTGTAATGGGCTTGCGGTCTATGGCACGCCAAGCATAAATAATATAGGCCAGAACGAAAGGTACCAGAATGGAAACGTATGCCATGGTGCGCAGGGTAAATTCGCTGGAGCAACTGTTTGCCAAGGTCAGCGAACTTTGTAGATCGGCTGTGGACGGGTAATAAGCCGTATTATTATATCCCGCACAAAGCAATAAAGCTAATACAGTCAATACAACTCCTATTCCGGTAAACCAGATACCATTGGTCGCAGTCTTGCTGAAGACAGCCCTTCCGATACCCCAAAGTACCCCGACAACGCCTGATAGGAACAATACCAGCAATAGAGGTATATCCATCAGATTGATGAAATACTTGTAAGGTTCCATATAAACTTCTTTTGTCTCGGGATTTACAGCGAAACCATCAGCCAATAAAGTACGGATAACAAATGCCAGAAATAGAATAAGGAAAGGAATAGCATCTGTTATAAGCTGACGGCGGCAGCGGGGGATTAAGTCTTTATCCCGGATGTTATTGATAAAATAAAGATTGCCCAAAAGGCGGGCCAGGAAGAATACGGCAAATCCCAAGACCAGATTCCAAGGATTGGTCAGCGCATCCAGTCCGTGCCATCCGTTTGCCCAACTGCTGATGACAGGCATCAGCTCATTACCCATGTTTCCTTTATTAACCAGGAAATTGGAGCCGGTAAAGAATGTGGCTACCGCACCTCCCAGCAATAGAGGCCCTACAATACCATTTATAACCAGAAACCATTGGTAAGTATGTTTGCCCAGCAGATTGCCCAGCTTGGACTGGAACTCGTATGAAACAGCTTGCAATACGAAACTGAAAAGAATAATCATCCACAACCAGTAAGCACCGCCAAAGCTGGTACTGTAGAACAGCGGAAAAGAAGCGAAGAAGGCGCCGCCGAAAGTGACAAGGGTGGTAAAAGTAAACTCCCACTTGCGTCCTGTGGAGTTTACCAGCAAGGCACGTTCTTCGTCATTGCGTCCCAGCGTGAACAGCAAAGAGTTGCCACCCTGCACAAAGAGCAGGAACACCAACAAAGCACCCAGTAACGATACTAGGAACCACCAATAATTTTGTAGAAATATATAGTCCATAATATTCTAAATTAAAAATTGAGAATTGAATATTGAAAAATAGAATTAGAGAAACTTGAACTAAAAAAAGAATGACTTGCTGGCGGAATTAATCTCCTGTATGTAGCCCATTTATTGCGCAGCCTGAATTATTTCCGCCTGTTTCATTTATTCCTTAATTCTTAATTCCTTCCGGTCCTTTCTTGATGGCCTTCAGCATGATACCTATTTCAGCAAAGAGCAGAACGGTAAACAATAGAAGGAAGATAAAGAAAGTAAGCTGTACGGAACCTGTCTGCAATTTGGAGATGGCTGCTCCTACAGGCAACATATCCTGTATGGCCCATGGCTGGCGCCCCACTTCGGCTACCACCCAGCCTGCCTGACTGCCGATATAGGCTAGTGGAATAGTCCACAAAGCCACCCGTTGCAACCATCGCATATCAGCCAGTTTCTCTTTTTTCGATACAATCAGTACTATAATAAAGAACAGGATGAAATAACCTCCCAGCCCCACCATGATCCGGAATGACCAGAAAGTAAGTCCTACATTAGGAACCAGATGGGCAGGATCCTTGATATATCCGTAACCAAAATATTTCACGTTTTCGTCCAATGTCTTGCGAGCTGCTGCGGCACTTGCTTCGTCACCTGCCTTATGCGCTTTGCGGAATGCATCCAGGGCGGCGATGGCAATCTGTCCGCGTTTAATTTTCTCTTCGGCCGATAAAGCCGTTGTACCGTCGGGCATCTGATAACCACCTTCCAGCAGATTGTTGATACCCGGTACATAACCGTCTATGTCGTGAGTGGCAAGGATAGAAAGCATTTTGGGGATTTTCAAATCGCCTGCAATGGTGAAGGGTACTCCGTTTCCGCCATCGTGCAATCCTTCAGCGGCAGCCATTTTCATAGGTTGCACTTTGGCTACCTGTACTCCCGAAATATCCCCCGTCCATGCAGTGACGAGAGAGGCGAACAGACCTACGGCGGCGGCAACTTTAATACTGCTCAGAGCGAACTCCTTCTGACGGTTGCGCAGTAAATACCAGCAACTTATTCCTACTACAAAAACGGCTCCCAGTATCCAGCTGCTTAACACTGTGTGGAAGAACTTGGCGATAGCCATGGGAGAGAGGGCGACAGCTGCAAAGTCCACCATTTCATTTCTTACTGTTTCGGGATTGAAAGCCATCCCTACGGGGTATTGCATCCAGGCATTGGCGACCAGAATCCACCAAGCGGAGATCGTTGCTCCCAGTCCGGTGAGCCAGGTGGATGCCAGATGGAAACGCTTGCTCACTTTGTTCCAGCCGAAGAACATGACGGCAATGAAAGTGGCTTCCATAAAAAATGCCAGGATTCCTTCGATAGCCAGTGGGGCTCCGAAGATATCGCCCACAAACCAGGAATAGTTACTCCAGTTAGTTCCGAACTCGAATTCCAGAATCAGACCGGTGGCAACACCTACGGCGAAATTGATTCCAAACAGTTTCATCCAGAATTTAGCTGTGTTCTTCCAGAATTCCTTACCTGTTGTTACATAAAAGGTCTCCATGAGCCCCATTATCACAGCCAATCCCAAAGTGAGAGGTACGAAAAGCCAGTGATACATGGCCGTTAGAGCGAACTGTGCTCTTGACCAGTCAATTAATGAAGTGTCAATGTTTTCAAACATAACTTTCTGATTTATTTAAATGTTTATGGATTTGCCCGTTCTATTAACTCCTCACCTACATACTGTTGCTTCTCTTCCGTTGTCTTCCCGCCAAGGAAGGAGGGAAAGAAGAAAAGTTTTAGAATAAAGAACATGATGAATAGTTTGATAAGAATAATCGTCCAAAGGGTACGTCCCAAGGTCATCTCGCGAAAGCCGTCGCGATAGAATATCCAGATGCGTGTCAACAAAGAATCATTCATAAATTTATCTTAAAGTTGTAATAATTACAAAGAAAAACACTTTATCGGTAAAAAGCAAGTTTTTGTCCATAGAAATATTCCACAAATCTATATTTATTGCTAAAAAAATCACAGTCCTCTACTTTTGTACAAACAAATTAAATAGTAAAAAGGATGAGACAACGAGTAGTATATTTCGTAATGATTTGGGTCGCGGTCACTTCGGTTTCCGCGCAAGAGGCCAAAAAGTGGACGCTGGACGACTGTATTGACTATGCATTGGAGAAAAATATCCAATTGCAGCAGGACAAAATCTCACTGGAAGAGAGTTCTGTAGACGTGAAAACCGCCAAAGCCGCACTATTTCCCAGTCTGTCGTTCAGTACAGGACAGAATGTGACGAACCGTCCGTATCAGGAAACCAGTAACACGGTAAGCGGAACGGAAATCATCAGTAGTGACAGTAAAACCACTTATAATGGAAACTATGGTCTGAATGCACAATGGACATTGTGGAATGGTAACAAACGGTTGAATGCCATCAAACAAAAGAAGACGGGTCAGCAGATTGCAGGGCTTACCGTAGCCGAAACAGAAAACTCTTTGCAAGAGCAGATTGCACAAATATTCATCCAGATACTTTATGCCGACGAGTCGGTGAAAATTAACCAGAACACCTTACAGGTGAGCCAAGCTACATACGACAGGGGCAAAGAACTCTTTCATAAAGGAAGTATTTCAAAAGCCGATTTGGCACAATTGGAATCACAGGTAGGCAGTGACAAATATCAGTTGGTGATCTCCGAAAGTTCCTTGCGTGACTATAAATTGCAGTTGAAGCAGTTGTTGGAGCTGGATGGTACGGAAGAAATGGATTTGGTTCTTCCCGAACTCGCCGATGAACATGTTTTGCAACCGTTACCTGCTCAGGAGGATGTTTATCAGCAGGCTTTGGCATCACGTCCGGAAATTCAAAGCAGCAAGTTGAGCATAGAGAATTCCAAATTGGACATATCAGTGGCTAAAGCCGGCTATCTCCCTACCATCAGTCTGAGTGCATCTACGGGGAGTATGACAAACAGTGCCAGTGATAATAGCTGGAGCAAACAAATGAAATATGGCTGGAATAATATGATAGGATTGAATATAAACATTCCGATTTTTGATAATCGCCAGAACAAAAGTGCTGTGCAGAAGGCACGTTTGCAATATGATAGTAGTCTACTCGATTTGATAAACAAGCAAAAGGAACTCTATAAGAATATAGAAAGTCTGTGGTTGGACGCTACTAATGCTCAAGAGCAATATGCGGCGGCTGAGAGTAAGCTGAAAAGTAGCCAGGCCAGTTATGAGATGGTCAGCGAGCAATTCAACTTGGGAATGAAGAATACCGTAGAGTTGCTTACCGAGAAAAATAACCTGCTCAGTGCACAGCAGCAACGTATTCAGGCCAAGTATATGGCTATCTTGGATCGGACTCTACTGAACTTCTATGCAGGTCAGGATATAAAATTATAATCATAACGCTATACATATTATATTATGGAAAAGAAGAAAATGATCCTTACTACAGCGGTAGCCGTAGTGGTCGTGGCAGGCGGTTTCTGGATGCTTGGCGGACCGGAGGGAAAAAGTACGGTCGATTTCTCAACGGAAACCGTAACGAAAGGTAATGTCAGCAATTTCATTACTGCTACCGGAACCATAGAGCCGGTGACAGAGGTGGAAGTGGGTACGCAGGTATCTGGTATTATTGACAAGATTTATGTGGATTACAATTCTGTGGTAAAGAAAGGAGAATTGATAGCCGAGATGGATAAAGTGACACTGCAAAGTGAACTTCAGTCGGCAAAGGCCACTTATGACGGCAATGAGGCCGAGTACGATTACCAAAAGAAATTATATGACCGCAACCGTAAACTGCACGAGAAGCAATTAATCAGCGATATGGACTATGAAGAAACGGTTTATAATTTCCAACGTGCCCAAAGTGCATTGGAGCAAAGCAAGGCGGCTCTGGCAAAGGCTGAGCGTAACCTGTCATACGCAACCATCACCTCGCCTATCGATGGAGTGGTGACCAGCCGTGATGTGGAAGAAGGACAGACCGTAGCATCCGGTTTCGAAACTCCGACACTGTTCACCATCGCTGCCGACTTGACCAAGATGCAGGTGGTGGCCGATGTGGATGAAGCCGATATTGCCGGGGTGGAGGAAGGAACCCGTGTAACCTTTACCGTGGATGCTTATCCCGACGATGTGTTCGAAGGAGTAGTCAGACAGGTTCGTTTGGGAAGTACGAACAGCACGAGCAGCAGCTCTTCAACAACCACCAGTACCACTGTAGTTACTTATGAGGTAGTGATAACAGCTGATAATCCCTATTTGAAACTGAAACCGCGTCTTACCGCCAACGCTACCATTTATACATTGACCAAGGATAATGTGTTGACCGTTCCCAACAAGGCTTTGCGCTTTACTCCCAACAAAGACATAGTGGGAGGTCGTAAGATAAACGATTGCCAGAGCAGTCATAAAGTGTGGACACTGGATAACAATACCTTTACCGCCCATCCTGTGAAAATAGGTATTACTGATGGCAGCAAGACAGAGATTGTGAGTGGCATCACTGAAAATACGCCGGTAGTGACAGAAACGGTAGTGAAAGGTGCTATGCCTGGAATGGAAGAGCCGTCTGCCGGAGAAGGTGAGAGAAGTCCGTTCATGCCAGGCCCTCCGGGAAGCAATAAGAAAAAGAACAAGTAATAAAAGGTAATGCTTCCGTTTACATTGAAAGAATAAATCATATGAAAAAGATAATCGAATTACAAAATATAAAACGGAACTTCCAGGTAGGCGATGAAACCGTCCACGCTCTGCGTGGCATCTCTTTTACCATTTATGAAGGAGAGTTTGTCACTATCATGGGTACTTCTGGTTCCGGCAAGTCCACTCTGCTGAATACTTTGGGATGTCTTGATACCCCTACCAGTGGTGAATACCTGTTGGATGGTGTGTCCGTGCGTACCATGAGCAAACCTCAGCGGGCTGTGTTGCGCAACCGTAAAATAGGTTTTGTATTTCAGAACTATAATCTGTTGCCTAAGACGACTGCCGTAGAGAATGTGGAGTTGCCCTTGATGTATAACTCGTCCATATCGGCTTCCGAAAGACGGAAACGTGCCATTGAATCACTGATAGCCGTGGGGCTAGGTGACCGTTTGGAACATAAATCCAACCAAATGTCCGGCGGACAGATGCAGCGTGTGGCCATTGCCCGTGCTCTGGTGAATAATCCTGCCGTTATTTTGGCTGATGAAGCGACCGGTAATCTGGATACCCGTACCTCTTTCGAAATTCTGGTACTTTTCCAAAAGTTACACGCCGAAGGCCGTACACTTATTTTTGTCACTCACAATCCCGAAATAGCCCAGTATAGCAGCCGTAATATCCGCTTGCGTGACGGGCATGTAGTGGAAGATACCATCAATCCTCAGATCCTTTCGGCCGCTGCCGCGCTGGCTGCCTTGCCCAAGAATGATGAGGACTAACCATAAAAAAGAATCATTATGAACGGAACGAATCTATTTAAAATAGCTCTCCGGGCTCTTGCCAACAACAAGCTCCGCGCTTTCCTCACCATGTTGGGGATCATCATCGGTGTGGCATCAGTCATTGCTATGCTTGCCATCGGTCAGGGCTCGAAAAAGAGCATCCAGCAACAAATCTCGGAGATGGGGTCAAACATGATTATGATTCATCCGGGAGCAGAGATGCGTGGAGGGGTCCGCCAAGACCCTTCGGCCATGCAGACACTGAAACTGGAAAATTATGAAAAGTTGAGCGAAGAGTGTACTTATCTCTCCGGCATTAGTCCCAACGTTTCTTCTTCGGGACAACTTGTTGCGGGGGCCAACAACTACCCGTCTTCGGTGAGTGGTGTAAGTATGGATTATCTTACCATACGTCAGCTCACCGTGGAACAGGGGGAGATGTTTACCGAGAATGACATCCGTACGGCAGCCAAGGTTTGTGTTATCGGTAAAACCATTGTCGATAATCTTTTTCCCGACGGATCGGATCCGATAGGGAAAGTGATTCGTTGTAATCAAATTCCTTTCCGGGTAATTGGTGTGCTGAAATCAAAAGGGTATAACTCGATGGGCATGGACCAGGACGATGTGGTACTGGCTCCTTACAGTACGGTGATGAAACGATTGCTGGCACAGACTTACCTAAGTGGAATTTTTGCTTCGGCTCTGACAGAAGATATGACCGATGAGGCTGTAGATGAGATAACGACCATTCTGCGTCGTGAACATAAGCTGAAAGAAACGGATGATGATGACTTTACCATCCGCACCCAGCAGGAGCTGAGTAGTATGCTCAACACTACAACAGACCTGATGACTACCTTGTTGGCTTGTATTGCCGGTATATCTTTGGTGGTCGGTGGTATCGGTATCATGAATATCATGTATGTGTCTGTAACAGAGCGTACTCGTGAAATAGGTTTGCGTATGTCGGTCGGGGCTCGAGGAGTAGATATCCTGAGCCAGTTTTTGATAGAGGCTATCCTGATCAGTATCACGGGGGGGCTGATAGGAGTGATTATCGGTTGTGGAGCCAGTTTTATGATTAAAACGATAGCACATTGGCCTGTATTTATCCAGCCTTGGAGTGTGTTGCTTTCATTTCTGGTATGTACCGTCACCGGTGTGTTTTTCGGATGGTATCCGGCGAAGAAAGCTGCAGATTTGGATCCGATAGACGCTTTGCGTTACGAGTAGGGATGAAAAGGTGTGGGGGTGAAGCAGAATTGATTTATGGGAATGCTAGTTGGGTTCCGGTCTTTTCCCGATTATCTGTTTATAATGTTTTTTGTAAATCAATTTTGTTTCACTGATTCCTGCCAGTCTTATTTTATGGAATAAGAATCATGGAAATCTTATTTCTAATCTAATCTTTCTTATCTTTGCCTGTATGAAACAGTTATTTTCACAACGACGTTTTTTGGAAATGAGTATCCATATTGTCAGTTGGTTGCTCGTTTTTGGCTTTCCGCTTGTATTCATGGACCGTGGAAGCGGCTTCAATCTGGCCCAATTCTTGAGGCATAGTTGTGTTCCTTTGTGCTATTTTATTATCTTCTATGTCAATTACTTGTGCCTGGTTCCCCGCTATATGTTCACGGACGAAATGCGTAAGTATATTCTGAGCAATGCCGTGCTGATACTTTGTCTGAGTGTGCTTCTTCATGTATTTCTGGAAAGTATAAGCACTCCTCCGCCTCCTGAGTTTGCACGTCATATTCCGCCCCGTTGGATATTTTATGCGCGGGATATGGGGATGATGATTTTTGTTGCCGGATTGGGTGCGGCCATTCGTACCAGCCTGCGTTGGCGTCAGGCGGAAGAGCGGTTGATAGAAGCGGAGAGACAAAAGACGGAAGCGGAACTGAAAAACTTGAAGAACCAGTTGAATCCTCATTTTCTGCTCAATACATTAAATAATATCTATGCTTTGATTGCTTTTAATAGTGACAAGGCACAAGAGGCAGTACAAGAGCTGAGTAAATTGTTGCGGCATGTGCTTTATGACAATCAGCAGACTTTTGTTCCGCTTGAAAAAGAATTGGACTTTATCCGTAATTATGTAGCTCTGATGCGTATCCGCCTGCCACAGCAGGTAGAAGTGAGTGTGAATTTGGAGGCAGACTCTGGAGGTGCGTTGCAAATCGCTCCCCTTATTTTCATATCGCTGATAGAAAATGCCTTCAAGCATGGTATCAGCCCCACGGTAGACAGTTTTATCAGTATCTCTATCTTTGGGCATACGGATGGTACGGTGAGATGTGAGATCCTTAACAGCAATCATCCGAAGTCCGGGCAAGATAAAAGTGGAAGTGGAGTGGGGCTGGAACAGGTAAGCAAGCGGTTGGAACTGATTTATCCGGGACATTACGAATGGATAAAAGGGATCAGTGAAAACGGACAGGTATATTCTTCTATATTAACTATACAGACTAAAAGTTTATGATACTGAATTGTGCTATTGTAGATGATGAGCCGCTGGCTTTGGAATTGCTGAGAAGCTATGTGGAAAAAACGTCTTTCCTCCGGTTGGTAGGGAGGTATTCCAGTGCGGTGCAAGCTATGACAGAAATTCCTCTTCACGAGGAGGTGCATGTCTTGTTCCTTGATATTCAAATGCCCGAGTTGAACGGTTTGGAGTTTTCACGCATGGTCAGTCCTGAAACAAGGATTATTTTTACTACTGCATTCGGACAGTATGCCTTGGATAGTTATAAAGTCAATGCCTTGGACTATTTGTTGAAACCTATCAGCTATGTCGATTTTTTGCAATCGGTGAATAAAGCGGTGCAATGGTATGAATTGAAACAAAAGGCGGATAATGGTGTTGATGCCGATGAGGCGGATGATTGTATATATGTAAAAAGTGATTATAAATTGCTCCGAATTGCTTTAGACCGGATATTGTATATAGAAGGGTTGAAGGATTATATTAAAATACATGTGGAGGATGAGCCGAAAGCTATCCTGTCACTTATCAGTATGAAAGCTATGGAAGAGAAGCTTCCTTCCAGTCGTTTTATTCGCGTACATCGCTCGTTTATAGTGCAAAAGAGTAAAATTAAGGTGCTTGATCGGGGGCGGATTGTTTTCGGTAAAGAGTATATTCCGATTTCCGATAGTTATAAACAGGAGTTACAGATATATTTGAATAGTCATTCTGTTTGAAAAATGTGATATTTGAATGATAAAAGTTGATATTTTGTCGATATCCTTTTGCAAAAAAGAAATAATCTTTTTATATTTGCAGCATAGACAAGGGAAGTTGTGAAACTTCTTAATAGAATAGTTTAGTTAAGTCTAGTTTAGTTTTTGTGTTGTAAATCGGGAGCCTGCAAGAGTGCACGAGCTCCCGATGTTTTTATATTGATTTTCAGGATTTTATGATATAGAATCAAACTATTAAGCCACTTTTTAGTATCAATGTTTATAGTAAATAAATGTCAAAAATGCGACGATTTTCTTGTCGGATTCTTGTCGAAAACGCGTTTTTGTTTCCGTTTTCTTGTCCAAGATTTCCGACTTTATTACTAAAAAAGACTAGTTATGGCAAATTTTTCATTGGTAATCGTTCCTGCAAAAGTATTAACAGGAGGAAAACATAAGGTGAGAGTGATGGTTTCCCACAATGGACAAACCAGATATATCCCCACTGATATAATCATTGATTCGATTAGTGAATTTAAAGAGGGTAGGGTAGTGAAACGCCCCGACAAGGATATCCTGAATCTCCGGCTTAAAAAAATATGTGATAAATATTTTGAGAGGTATATGGAACTGGAATTCTCCAATTGCCTGACATGTTCCCAGCTTGTCAGGCTCATTACAGACAATGGCAGGGACAAATGCCATACATTTGAAGAGGTGGTGGATGAATACCTTTCACAGATAGATGAAGAGGACAGAGGCAAGACATATAAACTCTACAGGCTGGCAGCGAACAAGTTCATCCAGTTCACAGGAACCGGAGCGCCTATGGAGCATATCACTCCAATCCGAATTAATGGTTATATAAGCGCTCTCAAAAAACAACGTCTGTCAAATACGACAATCAACATCTATATCACTTTGCTTAAGGTACTCATCAATTATGCGAAGAAGATGCAATATGTCAATTTCAAGGTTGATCCGTTCGTCACCGCAAAAGTACCGTCATCCAGAAAACGTGAAACCTTCATCACCGTGGAGCAGTTGAAAAGGTTACGAGATCTTGATGTGAAGAAACATAACATGATGATAGTGCGTGATATCTTCATGCTGACATACTATCTTGCGGGTATGAATCTGGTTGACATGCTGGATTATAATTTCAAGAATACTGACGAGGTGAACTATATAAGGAGAAAGACCAGAAACACCAAAGAGGGAAATTCCATGGTGTGTTTCACAATTCCCGATGAAGCTATGCCTCTTATCATGAAGTATATGGATAAAAAGACTGGGAAACTTGTTTTCGGCAAATACAGAACTTATGTGAGCTGTTATAATACTCTGACAAGGAAAATGAAGAACCTGGCTCTTGAAGTAGGTATAAGGCATGATTTTACATTGTACTCTGCAAGGAAAAGTTTTGTCCAGCACGGCTTCGACTTGGGAATCCCCTTGAGCACATTGGAGTATTGCATAGGGCAAAGCATGAAGGAAGACCGCCCGATATTCAATTATGTGTCTATAATGAAAGTACACGCGGACAAAGCTATCAGGATGATTTTGGACAATCTGAAATAAATATGATAAAAGGCAGAATAATTTCTTTAAAAGTTTGTACATAATATTTTTATTATGTAAATTTGTATCGTCATAAAGAAACAGAGTATTAACCATTAAACACAAATCAATGACAGATGAAGAGCTAAAGCAGGAAATTGAGAAAGTTAAAAAAATGATTTCAGATTATGAAAGTTTGAAAACGGTGATTGCTCCAACTTCTGAAGAGTATGAACGACAGATGAACATTTTGCTCGACAGGCTGGGCAATCTATTGAAGATGAAAGATTAACAAAAAGCCCCTCTTGGGAGGGGTTTTGAAACTATACGATATGGATAATTTACAGGAAAAATTAGCAGAACTGAAAACCTATATAGGGAAAACGGACGAAGAAAGCAAGGCCAGATTCGATTCCTTGTCTGCGGAAATAAAGGCAATGAAGTTGACGGATGAAGAGAAAACCATCTTCAGTAACTTTATGATGCAGGGACTGGAGGATATCAGTAACAGTATGGATGTCATAGAACGGGAATTAAGAATCAGGGAACAGCTAAAAGAGGCTGTTGAGATATTGCCTTTGGCTTATATTGCTAGAAACTACTTTGGAAAGAGTGCATCTTGGCTGTATCAGCGCATAAATGGATATAAGGTGCGAGGAAAGGTCTATACGCTGAATCATGAGGAAATAGGTATCTTCAACCGTGCACTGAAAGAAATAGGAGAAAAAATAGGCTCACTGTCCATTACTGGTTAATGGCTGTTTCTTATGACACCTGATCCCCATGGTTGAGCTGCCATGGGGATTTCTTTTTATTGGATAATGCCGAGAAAATTCATATCTTTGCAGTCACAAGTATGTAGAACATAATTCTTAGTGCTTGGTTTGACTTTGGTGAGGGGGTGGTTCCCCTCACTTTTTTTATATCGGAAATCTTTGTTTATTGTTTAGTATAATGTCTATAAATTGTATGACACCTTTGAGGTTATATTATGTAGAAGCAATGTCGCATCTATATAAACAATTTCATAATGAGTAGAATTATAAAGAATTGTCCATGTACGTTAGAAGTATGGAGTGGTCCAGATGAACCGATTTTAAAAGAATGGAATATGTATTTTAACTGTAAAAATGAAATAAAAGAGTATTTAAACAGTAAACTTCAAGAGTTTAAAGGGAATATGGTAGAATGTTATGTTTATCAACTGCATAAGGGCAAACTTAGTGAAGTATCGGTGTGTTTGGAAGTAAAGTAAAGAAAGTTTCCAGAAGGATATTGAAAAGGCAGCTTATTCGGCTGCCTTAGTTTTTTTTCTTTTGGGACTCATTATATCCTAAATTGCCCCAAATACATATTATGATTTTATGAGAGGATAAAAATATTCTAGTTCAGTTTAAACTGAATAACCCCTATTTTTTCACTTTTAGCTCCTTAATAATGTATTATAGTGTATATACTACATAGAGCAGTTTTGATTTATTCAATTATTTTAATACATTTGTGTCATTAAGTATAATATCAATCGTTGTAGTATGAAAATAAGTATTTTTTCTTATGCATTATTGTGTTTGTTGGGAATTTCGTTGGCTTGTTGTGAATCCAAAGATGAAAACTTAAAAAGTGGAAGTAGTCCAAATGACAAATGGGAATTTGCTTATGAAAAAAATTTTGTAGATAGTTTAGATGCTATTTATAATAAAAAAGAAGGTGTTATAGCATTATTTGGTTATAAAGATATTCCTACTGGATTAAATATTACCAATGAAGACTTTATTGTGAATAAAGGACGAATTATTTGTATAACAAGAGTAAATAAAGATACTCAAACTCTTGATGAATCTATGGCAACAATAATTGTATGTGATTCAACTTTATTCCCTATACGTATTGCAAATAAAGATATAAACATTATTGCATCGAAAAGAGACGAGTATCACTTTGATTGTATTTTTTATAATTTGCAAAAAGATGAATGGATAGAATGCAATAATCTTGAATATAATTTGAAGAATATCGAAGAAGTTTCTTCAACTCGTGCTTTAGCAACAGGAGGATATTCTGAATTTAATCCAAATAGTGTATTAAAAGTAATAAGTATAGCAACTAATATTGTAAATGGAATACGAAAAGGATGGAGCGATGATGTATTGGGGTTCTTTTATGAAAATTTGCAGATTTTAAGCCAATATAACGATGAGGTTGGATTAGCTGTAGGTGTAATTGCAACACCTGGGTGGTTTAAACTTCTTCCCGTAGCTGAATATTTAACAGCGAAACTCGATAAGTTGATTCTAAAAGAAATGGGGAAAGTACATTTTACACTTGAAGACCCTAAGATCATAGACGGAACTACATGCGAAATTTTTTATGAAATTGACGGGCTTCATCAATATGGAATTGTAAATACTGAAATTGGAATGGAAATATATAATAAAAGTGGATATTTCAATTATTCTTCATTAAAATCAGGAAATTATAAAGGTTCGCAAATTTGGGCAAATCTGTCAACTGGTCAATATACAGTCGAACTTTATGTAAGATCTAAGAAATTTCAATGGTTGGAATTTCGAGCTATGAAAACAATTTATATGTTTGAACTTGAATTAGACCATTATGACATTAATCCTAAAATAAAATATGTCAATGATGAAGTAACTTTTGATATTGATGTATATTTAAAGGGAGATAACAATGAATTGAACGAATGGATAAAACGTGGAGTACAATTCGGATATTATATAAAATATTCCAATAATACCCCTGAATATTATCCAGTTGCAAATTTTTCATCAATATTTGAAATGACTCCATTAACATGTAAATTGATTATAAATAAAAATAATTTCCCAGAGGAATATAAAAATTATTCAACTTATGAAGCAATCGCTATAGATTATTATATCGGAACTTATGCGACTTTTAGCAAAGATAATATTACTCATTTGGATGAAAAGCCGATAGACGGTCTTATTTATAAAGAAAAGCCTTTCACCATAACACAAGAAACTATATCGACAACAGAAACGTCGGCTACATTGGTATGTGAATATGGCAATAATTCCTTTTGGAATCTTACATGTGGAGTTGAATATTATTGGAAAGGAAATAAATCTGAAATAGATTTAGGACCTTTAGAAGATGGGGAACACAAAATAACGTTGACTGGATTAAAACCTAGTACAACATACACTTACAGATCGTTTATGAAACATGGGAATAAATATTTATATGCTGATAATGAAAAAACTTTCACTACAAATAGTGGTTGCCACATAGATTTTAATATTGAATATCCCAATTATTCAGATTCCAAAGCGGATGAAGTTGTATGCAGAATTGCCCTCTTGCCTGTTTATGAAAATGAGGATCAACGTAATAGTATAATAAAAAAGTATGCAGTATTATATAAAGACGGGAAAGAAGTAACAAGGTCATCATATGAATATTCAGATAGGATTATATTGACACATGTATTTAAACGTGAAGAATTGTCAGTAGACTATGTGAACTATACTGCTGTACCTAAAGATGGACATTGGCAGGCATCAATGGAATTTGAAAAACTGAATGAAAAAGGGGAAATTATAACTATGCCAACTGATGTTATGAAAGATGTGAATTTGAAATATGACACTAAACCGGTGATGGTAATTTATAAATGTGATATTGGTCGTTGTGATGCCTACCCAGACCCCAATTATACACATGATGAACATCGTTTCTTAATTAAAATGAGTAGTTTTACAAGAGGATCATTTTGGCGCAAGTCTTGGATAGGCATTTCTTCTAATGAGGTTATAGATGGAAAAGTCCATTGGTTTGGAGATGATTTTTCTTTAGGAGGAAACTGGGGAGTGGATTATACTAATAACAATAAACCGAATCAGTTATTGATGGAATTTAAAGACTATAATGGGAATGTTATTAAAAGTAACTCCATACCAATTCAGACAAATGAAAAAGGATGTGTTATAGAAAGTCATTATGATAATACTTCTGAGGTTATATCAAAGTATGGCAAGCAATGGAATTTCTAGGATGACATTTTTTACTAGGAATAATTTTAACGGTATGAGGCTGTCTTAAAAATGAGACAGCCTTTACTTTTGTTGCAAAAATAGCTTCTATTTTAACCCCACAGGGCATAAATACGAAAATCCCATTTTCCCCAGTTGATTGTATAATCCGATTGGAAAATTAAAGGCTGCTTATTCGACTGCATTTTCAAGGTTCTCTCTGATTTGTTGGAGCATCCGGAAAGCCTCGGCCATCTTATAGTTGCCCAGACATTGCTTAGCCTGCATGATACAACTTTCAACAGTAAGTTTCAAATCCGGGGTAAAAGCCGCTTTGTTAATCTGCATTTCTTTTGGAAGTTCATCAGCATGGTTATTGAACCATACGATCATTTCATTCAATTCCTCTTCGGAATAAGATTCTTTTTTTTCAGCCATAATACATAAGTTAATGTTAGTTCCGGCAAAGATAACAAAAAAAGTCCCGACTCATCACGAGCTGGGGCAGTCCAATTTATAAATTTAAAGTCTTATTATGAGGAATCATTATTACGCCAATGTTTTTTCGTCACCAGCCCAACAATAATCAGTACGGTTACACAAACACAGGCAAAACCTATTTGTTTAAGCAGCGTGGATTCTTTTTTCTCTTTTATGGTTTCTGACCGGTTTTCCTCACGGGTATTGGAAGTGGTTTCCTTGTCAGCTTTCACTTCCGTACTGTCTTTGGTTGCAGTTTCCTTCTTTCTATTCTTGCTGAAATCACCTTCTACGTGACCATCAGCCAGTAACGGAGGTTTCCCGGTCAGGCTGTCGGGCGGTTTTCGGGTATCATAGATACGAAAATCAATCACATAGTTACTATTAGTGGTAATGAGTTCGCTCAAAGAAGTACTTGATCCGTGTATGATGTTGACAGATTCACGTGTACTATCTTTCTGTATAATCTCAGTGTCTGAATTGACAGATTTATACGAGCTGCCACATGATCCGAACAACAGGAACAGACACATGAAAGGAGCCAGCAATATGTGCCGGCTTATCCAGTTCATAACTCTAACCAACATAGTCTACAACTTAAGAACTTGCATCCTGTTATTTCCGTCAGCCCGATAACTGACGTGCACCCAAGCGAAGTTAGACTCGTCAATCAATTGATCATAGGGCAGGTTCTTGCGGATATATTCAAATAACAGCTTGTTTTGCTGTCTGTCTCCAGTGTCAATATCAGCAGCTTCCCCCTTCATGTGCTGCGAGGTCTTACTTCCCTTGACGGCCGCATTAAGTTCCGGACAGCGATAACCACTGTTTACTGTTATAGGCTTTCCCCACCATGTGCGTAACGGGTCCAGTACGTTGTCCACCAAGGCAGTCAGAGCAGTCACATGCTCCTGTCTGCATCTGTTATTGATACCCAAGCGGTCAGCAGTTGTTGACTTGCAGAGTTCCGCAATCGTAAAAAACTTCATTTCTTTTCCTCCTTATCTTTAATTAATGTAGCCCTGCGTGGTGGAATACGACGGCCGCATTCGCTGTCGGGCCTGTCACAACGGTTATGTTCGGCATCTTTCAATTGCAGTTCCAGCTCGTGGCACTTATGAATCCATGCCAGCTTATCAGACTGTTCATTACGAAGCTCAACGTATAACGCATCAATCTTGGCGTCACGCTGGGCGATACGTTCTTCCAGCCAGTCAACCTGCTTGCGCTCGTTCTCATCCTCCATTGAATCGGCGGACGCATCCTCTTTCCGTGCGTTAGTCTTGCGGTTCACCCAGAACGTGACACCCCAACGGACAGCCTCCAATCCTCCGAAAGCCCCGATTATAGCCAACCAGTCGTTTAATTCCATTCTGTCTATTGTTTATCTGATTATAATACTACTTCAAAGATATGTCTATTTACTTACGTCATTGTTGCAGAATTACTTAAATCCATTGCCACGATATGACAATAAAAAAGAGCCTGATGACAATATTTATTGCCATCAAGCTCCTGGTTACACTGCAAAGATAGTGAAAACTATTCCATATTCAATCCATATTGAAAAAAATAATCAGGAGCAATATTTCGATTATCCGAAGAAATTAAAGAGTCACAATATTAATAGAAAACAAATAGGAAACATGAAATCTACCGGTTGTCTATAAAATCAGATGTTCTCAAGCCTTTATCAGGAAACATCTTTACTTTTTTCCTTTTCCTTTGAACATTTTTCAAGTCACGCACAATGGTGCTGGAAAGTACCTCCGAATAAATCTGTGTGGTCTTTACGGAAGTATGTCCGAGCAGCTTCTGGACTGTTGTAATCGCAACTCCCTGATGAACCAGCAGGGTGGCACAGGTATGACGGCTCACATGGTAGGTTATCCGTTTTTTGATACCACACAATCCGGTCAGCTTTCGAAGCTGCTTATTCACTTCCGAGTTACAGGGTAGGGATACAAGACTACCTATATCCGGATAACGGTCAAGAATGCCCAATGCCCTGCTTTCAAACAGCAGATGTAACGGCAGACGGATTTCCACCCCTGTCTTGACGGATTTGAAGTACAGCCACCGTTTGCCGTTTACTCTAATGAAATTCTCAGGTGTGAGCTGGCAGAAGTCAGAATAGCGCAATCCGGTATAACAGCAGAACAGGAAGGCATCGAGCACATGGCGCATGGACTTCTCTTCCACTTCGACCGTTTCCAGCTTCTTCAGCTCGTCCGGGGTAAGAAACTCATGTCTGCCTTTCTCCTGTTTGATTTTGTACTTTCTGAACGGATAAGCGTCCGCGTGCATATATCCCTGGTTGATTGCCTCATTGACCAAGGTACGGAGCTGTCTCATGTGCTTGGCTATCGTATTGACCGCATTGCCCTTTTCCCTTAAATATTGCTCAAAATCACGAAGGAATGTATAGGTAAGATCCTTGAAGTCCAATCCGGAACGGAAGTCATTCAGGACCGCCAGTGTCGAGTGCAGGTTGTCCTTGGTGGACTGCTTCTTGTCCGAATTGTCAATGGCTGATTTGGCGAAAGTGGAGAAGCTGACATTCACGGCACTTTTCTTCTTGACAGCATCCTTCAGTAGTGAGAGTGTGGCAGGTATTCCGCGCTTCCAATACCCCAACTCTATGCCTTGCAGATACAGGATGTATTCATAGAGCATTGCGTTGAGTTCGTTAGATTGGGGGTGGTTAATGACTTGTGCCCCCTCACGGCTCCAGCACTCCGGTTTGAGGTAAACATTGGTCTTCAGGTAGATTTTCCTTTGGTTCAAATAGGCTTCAACCTGTACAAGGGCCGTGCCTTGCTTATTCAGTTTCTTTTGGCGGTTAAAGACCAACCTGTATCGTATCTTCTCTAGCATATTTTTATTTTAAATTTAGCTATTTCCTCCAAAATAATCAAATTCGACAATATTAATCTTATAATCTTGACCTGGGAGAACTAATGAACAGTTTGAAGCTGTTCCCTTTCATGAATAAAGGGAGATTAACAGGAACAGATGACTTAAATAATGTATTAACATCAGGAATCTATGAAATTAGTGCCCCTACAACAGGGGTACTAAATGGGAAAGATATTCAATACGGAATCTTAATAGTATTCTCAGCAGGACAAAGAATACAGTTATTAGGTAATGGCTTATACGGAAATGCATATTTTAGGACAGGTAGAGATAATGGAAGATGGTATGATTGGGTATCTATATATTGACATAAAATCTATTCGAAACGAGAGCTGGGAGAACTTTTGCCACTTTCGACAAATACTAATAAGGGATTAACAAGGAGAACAGCATATTTTGATTTAATTCAAGGCAAATTATACAAGATAGCATATAAAGAGGAACTATATGTATATAAACCTGTAATATGCTTACTATATGTGCTAAGAAATGGAATATCGTCTTGCTATGTAGCTTCATTAAGTGGGTATCGTAATGGAGTTTCCCATTTTAAATTGATATGTGGAAATGATATCCAATTTAAGCTGTATCAAAAGTTGAATAGCGCTAATTATTTTGACATCATGCTGGAATGCCCTGATAATTCAGCTGGCATTATGGAGATAAAAGCCATGGATGATTTAACGGTTATTGAAACGACAGAACCATTAAGGGATTGGCAACAAATTGCAACAGAATAATAGCATAAGTTGAGAGCTGGGAGAACTCATCGGGATAAATGATACGTGGTTAAGGTTCAGAGATCAGAAAGGAATAGAATCTCAAGACGAATTAGATTCTATGCAATATAGCGGAATATACTTACTATCACAAAATTCAAAATTAGAATATGTCCGTAATCGTGTATTAGTTGTAATCGGCAAACCTAATATCTGTTGTATTCAGAATCTATATAATTATAGCGGAGATATTTATAAATATCGAGTGAAATGGTTTAGTAACAGTTGGGGTAATTGGCAAACCGTATCTTTGACATGATTAAAAAACGGGTGGTCCGGTACAAGCCGGTGCCACCCGATCCTGATATGCACAACGCCATGTGCGGTGCAAAGGTAATCCATGTTTCTAAGAAGCCAATACAAAAGACCTAAAATCTCCCCATACCCCATTATAATTACGGCGGAAACCAACAACATCCTCACCTAGACGGAATGTCATTTGAATGACATATCCTTGTCCATCGTTAAAAACTATCATTATGGAATAATTTGAAACAACACTAATTCCGTCTCGTCCGAATACATGATACATTCCGCTTGCAGTTGCACTATTTACCTCTTCGTCTGTACTTAATATACCTTTGGGCATAAACGGGAACAGCTTCAAACTATTCATCAGTCCTCCCAGGTCGGTTACGAAGTAAATTTTATGTCAATTATTACTGTGAATTATTATCTTAGGATCTTCCCAAGTTGAAACGTCTGGATAATTCCTTTTTCTAAATATTAATGTTCCGTCTATTGCTATTCCGAAGATGAAAACAGCATCTTCTAATTGTTTTATAACCAATCCTTGAACGACATTACCGTAGAATCCTTCTCCAGCAAAAGCATTGAAATTGGAAACGAAAGGTTGAATTGTTTTTATAGGCATTTCATTTACAAAATCCGTAAATTCACTCCATGAAGAAAACGATTTTGTTCCCTTCGGATTTCCCAACAGTTCTCCCAGGACTTTCGCGGCAGCCGAAGAAGATGTCAAAGTTGGGTTCTTGGAACCGTCCAAAGTACGGAGCCAAGAGAAGGTGTCGGACTGGGGCAACTGGTCCTCAAACTCATCTGTTCCGGCTGCCGCAGCGGCAGCAAATGTTGATATTTCTGATGCAGCGGAAACAATCCGTGCGGAAACTAATTCTGTCATCTCATCGACGGTCACCTGTCGTTCGTTGCCGTTTTTATCCACAGCTTTAAAGCCAACTATATTTTCTAAATTCAAATCACTCATAATATCCAAATTTTATAAAGTTCTTATATAAGTTTTCCACGCTTTTGAAGTGCCGCCAATCGATTTGTACAGCTTCTTCCTGCCACCTTTTATCTTGTACCGGGAAAGGTTGCTTCCGTCATAGTTCACGGGATAATCCAAATTGCCCTCGTTGGCATACGCCTCCATTTCGTATGAGATGGTATAATATGCCGAACTCGCAGGATGGCAGATAGGGTTTCCCTTAACCCACTCGACAAAATACCGCCAGTAGTATTTTACCCATGAGCCGATAACCTGTGCCTGACGCAAGTGTATGGTTTCGTGCGTCATACTCTCCTTACCCGCATAGGTCTGCATATACCTATCTATGTTCTCCTTGTTCTCGGCACGGTATATCATCCGTCCGCACCACATCATGAAACGGTATCTCTTGAAAGGATAATGCTTCATGGGAAGCAGCTCAGGAGTATCAAAATCACCCGGCTTGCTTGAGAACAGCATCTTGATTAATTGCCATAATTCTTTCATACTACTCCTTCTTTTTATCCAGATAATCATTCAGTGAGTCCGCCAGCAGACCGGGCAGCATGGAGGTGGAGCGTCTTATGATATCCACCTCCTCTTCGTCAAGTTCCACACCATCTACAGTCGACTTGAAGATTTTCTCCGCAAGGAGATGCGCCTTCAAGCCCGCTACGTTCTTATATATCCAGTCACCGAAGGCCTCAGTGATGTTACTGGCTATAAGCTTTTCTTTTTTAATCCCATCATAAATAGGGAATTGTGCAAAATTTATTCTCATACTTTATATTTAAATTATCCGCAATAAAACATAACCCAATAATTACCCATACACTTAATGAAGCCGGATGCAAAATCCAAATCAATATAAGACACCTCCTGTCCTCCGGGAGCAGGCAGGATCCGTCCTCCTGTCAATCTTACTCCGCCGCTCATACGTTTGAAGTATATAGTATGTCCCGGAACATCCGGAGGAAGCGTCACTTCTATATTGTCTCTATTAATAAACATCACATTATCATCGTTGTTGTTCAATGAAGCTTTGACAGAGATATTCCTCCAGTTGCCAACTATGCCACGAAGAGAAACATAGCTGTCATTGTTCGGATGAAGGAAAATGTTACCTCCCTCCACGAATAGAGGAATGCTCGGAGTCTTGATGTGCATCCCGATCATGGCATTTGGACTCTGTATGTCAATTCCAGCATCATACTTAATCCCTTCAATGGTGACAAACTGCGTGTTTCCCCCGATTCTTACGTTTGCAAATGTCCTTTCGTTATAAAACTCAATTTGTCCGGCAGACAAATTGAAACCGACGTATTTATTTGTTTCATTTTCATAAAGGATCTTTGAGGACAATATTCCCGAAGCGATGGAGAACGGACCGATACGTCCTTTATCCGCTGTGATTGTTCCTGTAATCTCTGCATTCTTACATTTAAAATACCCGGTTACGCCGTTGATAAGAAGAGTTTCACCTTTGTCATTAAAAGATTTGAGAACCTTGTCTTTGAACATGAAGCCGGCTACATTCGCACCATCGGCAAACAGGGTGTCAGTGGCGATATTCACAAACTTCTGCATAGCTTCCCAATTGGAATCACCGTTGACAGATGTGGGTGCAGCGGTAACGGAAGCGCCGTAATTTTTTACAAGGAAATTATAATAAACTCCCCCTATCAGATATATGACCTTATCCCGGTAATCCGCATTCCAGACGTAAGTCTGTCCGGAAGCCCATACGCCTCTGTCACGGGGAAACGCCCCTGTTGCTCCTGTCGCTCCTATGGAACCATCATTTGCAACACCCACCCCTTTTTCAGCGACAAAATTATTATTCCATGCGTTTGCGTCCGACGCGGATTTATAAGCCCGGACGGCAAACTGGGTGTATCCGGCTGTCGCTGGAACGGATATCTGATTGCTTAGGGTAGCACCTACGTGAGCCAGCCAGCTTCCGTTGTATTTGCGGGCTGCCAGATAAAGCGTGCTGCACGTGCTTACATTGCCTGCCACATTCTGTTTGCAAGTGACAAGGAATCCAGACGGGGATGGCGTGCCTGTTGAAGTGAAGTTGATCACGCTGACAGGACTGTCCAGCCAGTAGGATGCCGACGGTCCGACGGGAGCAACCATCTCCTGCCAGTCCGCATGTACCGTCCGGTTCGCAGATCTGCCGGCGAGGATGTATCCGCCGTCTCTTTTCCTGCGGAGTCTGCCGTTTCTGAACTTGGCGATTTTAATCGGAGGGTTGGAGGTTTCAACCTTGCTTAAGTAAGATCCTCCGGCAAACGATACTGTACTGTTCTTGGCATACGGAGTATTGGCGGATTCCCAATGACCGGCTGCTGTGATGCTCTCACCATCCTTTCCGTCACTGCCGTCCACAACCATCGGGACAGTTTCGACATCAACCGCCTGACCGTTCACGTAGAACACGAACTTCAAGCTACTGGTAAAATTACCGGAAGCCACCCCGACACCATCACCGATGGGAACCTCGGCCGCACCGTCACGACTGTACTTTAACTCCCCGTCCGTTGTGGCCGTAGTGACCGCACCGACTGTCTTCATACGCCGACAGGATACCGAAGCTACACTGTAACCGCCGTTCTTGTTCTTGCTGACCATCGTGGCCGAAGTGACAAGGCTATAAATTACCGCATCGGAACCGTCCGCCCCGCCACGGACACCGGTTATCTTGAAAGTCAGTTCACGGGTATAGAGCTGCCCGTTCTTCATTGCAGCCAGTGTGATGGTGACCGTATTCTGTTCCGGAACCGACTTTCCGGCAGCGACGGATATCGCCACCGCTCCGGTGGCCTTGCTTGTGCTTGCCGTGAAACCGGCAGGCGTGCTGACTGTTAAAGTCTCAAGGGTGAGTTTCTCGGTACCGTACCACATGGATACATGGGTAGTCCATGACTGTGCGGAAGTAGTAACACCGGTACTGGTAAGAGCGACGCTCACCATCTCATTGTCAAGGTCGGCCATGATATTCGACTCCCCGTCCTTACTCCAACGGTGCACAGGGGCCGGAGTGCTCCATTCACTCCATACTCCATCACGCTTCACACGTTTGCACGCCCATTCCACCTGATGGTCTGCATCCACGCCAAGAAAATCATCTGTCCAGCCTTCCGGTATATAATCATCCTGCTGCTTCGAATCCGGCTTGTCAGGGGTAAGGCCGATGATGTTGGTACGGGTGTAGATCCACTCGTAACCTTTGCCGTCCTTACCGTCAGTCCCGTCTTTGACCATGACCATCCACAAACCATTCCGGTATATGTAAGTACAATGGTCAGCCGTATTTCGGTAGCTGTCACCCTCCTTGGGATTGGACGGATGGGATGCGAACTCACCCAAGAAGGTGATACTCTCACCTTTAAGTTCACGACCGTCCAGCAGCATCTCCCAGTCTTCATGCACGGTCCAGTCGGCTGATTTCCCGGCAAGGATATAACCGCCATCCTTTTTCTTTCGATAATTGCCGTTCCTGAACCTTGCAATTTTAATCGGAGGATTGGATGTTTTCACCTTGGAGATAAAAACACAGCCCGCCAAAGTGACCATGGTATTGACCTCGTATGGGGTCTTAGAGGATTCCCAATGACCGCCACCTATTACAGACAGTCCCGGATCACCCTTGTCACCTTTGGCGGCTGATACAAGCCAGTCCGGATTGTTTTCGGATGGCTCGGAAGTAGTGCCCTTGTCATTGACGCACAACCATGTGGAACCGTTATGGGGCACACGGGAATAATACGCATACTTCCTGCCCGGCTCCCAGCTAGGGAAGTCGATAGGAACGCGGACTGTGCTACCGGTAATTTCATCAATTTGAAAAATCAATCCCGTCATGATGATATCCTGCAATACTGCCGAGAACCTGTCGCAGTTGATCCCGTTGATGGTCATACCCTTCTTCTTGCCGAACCAGCTCTTCATCTGTGCCGGCTCCGGGTCCCAGGTGTTGGCATTGTCAACAAGGGTGATGCAGCAGTTACCGTCACGCACGTCTATGATGATATAAGTCTGACGCTCCTTGTCGGTGAAGTTCCCCGTCTGTCCGAGACGCATCTCGTTATGGGGAACGAACTCATATCCGGGACGCGGAACCATCACGAATGTATTCTCGTCGTAATCTGCGGAAGTGATACGGTACTGTATTTTTCTGAAACCAATAAAGTCACCGGTAGTGACGCTTTTGTCATGCCAGAAGCCCAGGAGGATATCGTCCGGCTTCTGTCCCAGCGGTACACCATCCTCCAGATCAGGGGTGACAGTATAGCTGCCGTCACTATTGGCGACAAAGCTTTTTATCTTCAGCCCTCCGCCGGGACTTATAGTATTATATCCTTCAAAATAGGTCTGACGGTTGAAACGAAGTTCTGGTACACTCAGAGAGCTGCGCAGGACCAGAGCCTCCAGCTCGGCACGGGCGTCCTCACCGATGTAACCGCCCTGAACACCGGTGATAAAGTCACCGACAGTAAGACTTTTACCTATTTTTGCCCCACCCAAGAGTTTTAGTAGATATTTTGTTTCATCATCCTGATCCTTACGTAGGTATATTTTTTTAAGTTCTTCAAGCGCTTTAGAGATTTCAAACAGGACACGAAGAGATGAGAATACATTGTTGTCGGTGGGGATTGTTTCATTATCCAGTTTGGAAATAATCTCAAGATAAATGCCATAGCCACGGATGAACTTGCGTAAATCATCTAATGAAACTTTGCGCCCGCTGTTCAGTTCCAGAAAATCCATGCCGGTTAACACATTGGTTTGTGTCAACTGGTCTATAGTAAGGCTGTCAGCTTTTAGCTTAGCTATGATCTTATCGGTGAGTTCCTGTAATTCAAGTTCCGTCATACAGTCAATATTTTATTGGCAACTTTTCTAAAACTTTTGTCATCAACCCGACGTATCTTTATCAGGTTCTCGCTTTCTGTATAGTCCACAATCTTTATATCCTGCAGTATCTGTTTGAAGATATAGCTCTTATAACCCTCAATAGGCTGGCTCATTTCAGGGACATTGGCATCAGCCCGTATAAAGCGTTCCCCTTCAAAATAGACATAAGTACAGCAGAGGATTCTGTTCAGTAACTCTCCGAACCATACGGGACATCCTTGTGCGTTACCAAGCGTGAATGTCTTCTGGGTAGTTTCCAATGCGTAAATTTCAGACAGATTGTTATCATATGTGGTGAACTGTTCATTATTCACACCGAATACCCAGTTGTCATCCATGAAACCGCCGGGAGCACGCCAGTCAAAGAAATACTGAGTGTCGGAAATCCAAAAGACAGCATCCTGTCTTTGTCGGTTGTCCTTCATCGAATACTGTATAAGGGTGGTTCGGGATAATTCAGACGTGTCAGACGTGATACGGAAAGGTTCGGAAACCATCCCGTTGATATCAATGCGGTAACATCCTTCAGCCAGTGCGGTCAGAACATGATAATAAATCTTATCAGTATGGTTCATGCTCCATATTTGCCAGTCAATGACTGTTTCATGACCGGTCACTATGTTGATTACCTTGCCTGTAATCGGTCGTGATTCGGAGCGTGTTATAACCTGTATCATGACTTCATCAGACGGGGCGAATATTTGCATATATTTGCCGGAAGCCCTGCACATATCTGTAGAAGGCTTGAAAAAAATAGGAGTGAACGGACTTACTATATACATAATTTACACTATCTCTATCAATTCATATTTAAGTGCTTCGGTTTCTTGCGGCTTGACATCCAGAGACATGAGATTCCCCTTGAAAATCATTCCGTTCCATTCTATCTGTACAATCGTATTGTTCCAATCTTCCGGAAAAATGAAGCTGTCTGTGGAAAATTTGATATTTCCAGGACCGAATAGCGGGTCATCCAAGGAGACGTCCGTATTCACAGCCCTGTCATCCAGTTTGATGCCGGCATTACCTTCAGTTGATGCGAACTTTAACAGGCTGGTGAAGGAAGCCAGATAACGTTTGTTCGCCTCAATCATATAGACAGGAGCCAGCGGTGCATTGAATACGCTGTTGGTATAGGCACCCTCAACCATAATGGTTCGGTCTACAATATATTTTCCCCCGTTGTTGATGCATTTTACGGCAAACACCTGTTTATCGCTGTCAGAACTGCTTGTTTCCTCACCCCGTTTCCCTATGAGCTCTTCAAATCCGTAACAATCGGCACGGTATGGGGATATAAGCGACAGTTTGCTGTTGTTCAGTGTTACACCTGTTGTATAGGTGGTGCTGAAATTGAACTCATCATTGCCATTGTTTCCAAGATCATAATCCTGTTTCTCATAGCCAATTTCAATTTCGGAATAAATCCGGCTGCTGTCAACGGAGTATTCAGGCTCTGATATGGAGTGTATGGTTTTCAGATTGGTACTTCCGAAAACCTCATCACGATGCTTGAATACGACATAAGGAACCTTCTCACCCTCATTCACGTTTTCCTTCAAAGTGCATTTCATAAGGCTGGTACCGACAATCACATAATATTGCTCATTTGTAAAAAATACCATATCCGTTCTGGCGCGGTCCGCAATGTTATAATTGGATGAACCGGTGAAAGAACTGTAATATTTGTCATTGTCCGAATACATGAATTGTTTGCTTCTACGTACATACAGGATATTGGATTCATCCACTGGACCTGTGAATGAACCGGAGTCAGTCTCAACGGAGATTATTGTCCCTCCGAAAGTCTGTACACCCTCATAGTCGGATAGTCCGATATCATAAAGCTGGCATTCGAGTAACGAGGTCTTTTTTGAACCGTCATCATAAACTGCATGATAATACATATCATCCACTGTATCATGATAGTATCTGTCTTCGTGCACTTTATATGATTTGTTGGCATTGTCGTAAACCTGATATCTTTCATAACCGGGGAAATTGGGGGAACGGTCAAGAGTGATGGAAGCATACACAATGGCTAGGAAGTAACCGTCTGTGGTTGAGAAATGTAGGGTGAAATTATCTGTTATGGATGTAATATTTGCTTTGTATGTGGTAAATCCTTCAAAATCATGACTATTGTTTAGTATGTCCGCATAGGGCAGGTCGGTATTGGGCCGGCTTTTCATTTCAATGGTATAAACATATCCGAATACGGTTTCCATCCATTCACAGAACTTGCTGAAGGAGGAATAAATTTTCGCTTTCTCAAAGTTTCGTATGCTTTCGGCTGCCACAAGACGGGAACCGTTCAACCGCCAGTTGTCCTTTTCTGTAAAGGCGTTTGATATATATGTGCGGATGGTCGGTTTGATGCTGCAATAAATACGTTCGCTGTTGGCGCTAATGGACTCCAGTAGGCGGCTGAGCAATTTCAAGGGTGATATCACATCAATATTGACAGGATCGCCCAAGTCATTCCATGATGTGATACCGGTATTATTATGAATTCTGACCGTTCTTCCATCTTGAACGGACATACGCTGATGGTTGAATATAGCGTATTGCAATCTCTCACCGGCAAGTAGCTTCCCGCTCCATTTGACTGCGCTTGTGTTCGTATTCGCATCAAGACCCAGAAGATTTGAGTAACCGCATGTCAGAAGCTGTATATTGCCTGATGTGGTTATTTTACATAGTACATGACCGAATTTTTTAGATTCTATGTAAAAGTTGGAAAAATCTACTGTCACATAATTATCTTCGATGCATTCCAGAAAAAAAGATGAGGTGCATGAGTTTGCAGGAAATCCCCATCCGCAATCTGTTCCGAATTTCAAGAAGGTTTCTTCCTGGTCCATTGTGACAAAAGAACGGTTGTTCACTTCATTGGTAACGGTATAATTTACATACGGAATCCACCACCACGCATCTTTAGGGATAAATTTTTCCATATATTCCTTGTCTTCCACGGTTTCCCCGATAATTTGGAAGGAAACCTCATTACGGATACGCACACCATCATAATTCAAAGGAATGTCTTCACGCATCTCAGATACAGGATACTCATATATTGTACCTTTATTCGCCTTTATCAATGCGGCGGCGGAGTTATCTATACAGCCTATTCTTGCCCGGTATGAATCATATCTGAATGTGGAGAAGTCATGGGGACATTCAAAAAGTTTGTTGTAGGTCCAGTTATTGCTGATGCCATAAACGGCAAAGGAGGCCAGTGATTTTAATTTGTCCTTGTTATATAATGAAATGAACCGCTCTCTGGCTTCCTCAACGAATTCTATCGTACTGCCACATTTACGGACAACACCCCCCAAATCCACACGGCTGTATGTGGTCTTTATATCACTGATATTGGCAATCATACGTGATACGTCGATACAACTGTTGCCAGCTGTATCGACCGTATCGGAACCAATCATCAGATAATATTTGCAAATCATACAATCATAGTTTTACTTTCGGACAAATATAGAGAAAAAGCCGGCCGATGCTCCGGCTGGCTTTAATCTTGGAAATTCTTGGAAAGTATGACTGTAAATTAATATATTGATAATCAGTGAGATTTTCTTCTAGTGGAATGGAATGCGATTTTATTCAGACTTAATAGACTGTAATCAGATTCTCTATCCTGAAGCATCTCATTTCGTTCTTTCGGGCATCAAAATAAGCGAATGTCTTATAGCTGGGTTTCGTTATTCTTTTACCTCTTACGGTAGCGCCGGCAGGGAGGTTCATCAAAGTGCCTTCGGTGTATCTGATGGAGCCGTCTGTCTTTTCATAAGCGAATCTGACTGTTTCAGTTCTCATTTTCTTAGCCAGCCTGTAGAGTTCCCATGCCTTGAGCATACAATATCTCCAGCTCTTTCCCGTAGCTTTTAATAACTGGTGTGCATACTTCATTACCCTCACTCTGAAATTTGTTCTTGTTTCCATAAGTTCTGTTTTTGGTTTGACTTGTTGTTTTTTATTGTACTATAAAGATAATCATAATAAACAAGTTTTACAAACAGGAACTCTTCCATTTAAAATGTACGAACTCTATTTAACGGTTAAATCCAGTTCGTTCCTCAGCAGTTCCCGACCGTAAGAGATACGGCTTCTTACGGTATTTACTGGTATTCCGACCATTTTGCCTATTTCTTTGTATGAATATCCGTGTGCGTAGTAAACCACACAGTCCATACAGCAGGTTCTGTTATGGCATCTCCTTATTGCAGCCTGAATGTCATGTACCATCAAGTCATCAGAGGCTTGATTATGGGAGAATATCTCTTTAATGTTGTCACACCCCACAAATCGGATTAGTGATCTTCGATTATAGGCAGTGATATAGGTGTTCAGCATGATAACCTCACACCAGGGTTTCAGAGCCCTGCCCTCCTTGAATTTTTCTTTATTGCTTAAAACCTTATAGATGGTGTCACCGACAAGATCCTCGATATCGCATACGGATGAACAGTATCTTCTTGCTATTTTGAAAAGCCATGGATACAAATCTGCTATCTCACGATTGAAATCAGTCATTTTTTCACAATTTTAAGGGTGAATAATGATAATTCCTCACTCAGATTCTTTTCAAGCTCAAGATGATACATCTGCGCCTGTTTTAATAATTCACTTGCGGAATTTTCCAGTTTGTCGATAAGCGTGTCAATATTCCTTTCAGAGTGGCGGAGGGTGCTTTTCAATTCTGATAACTCGGAAATAATCCTGTTGCATTTCTGATCCAAACGATCCAGACCCGGCAATATGAGAGCAGCCAGGGCATTAACTATTCTTTTATTATTCATAAGTAAGTTGTTTGTAATTTCAAGAATAGTTACTAACTGTCTGTCCGAAAATTCGATACGTATTTAAAAAAGCGGGTGGAAATAAAAAGAATAAGGAGTTTTATCTGCTCCTTGTTCTTAATCTTATTTCAGTATTGGCGCGCTGGACTATGTTAGCGTAAACAGCGGCATTTATTGTATGTATGTCAATTTGCATTTTAAAATAAGTCATGACAAACGCTATTTCAGAATCAAAGGAGGCACGGATCGCATTTTCATTTATGGCAGGGTTATCTGCTACAGCCATATCCTCTGTTCTTTTTTTATAGAATTCAGCCTCATGTAACATATTCTCAACGGCCTTTTTGAGCCGGTCATCCGTCAGGTTAGCAGGGAGGCTCTCTTTTAGAGCTTCCCTCACCTGTTCGTATCCTTCAAGAATACAAAGCGATTTGCATAGTTTTAACAGGAAGATCCGGGCGTCAATCTTCAAGGCATTTTCTTTCTCAGCCATTATGGCTTTTACACCAGTTGGATTCATGAGTGTCCTGTATTCAAGGATGAACCGGGATGCAAGTTGTTTCATTTCTTTCTCAGAGGCATTCTCATTTTCTTCAAGCAACACAGAATTGTCACCACAGGACAATTCAATGAATTGTGCCAGTGACAGCTGGTTCAATCTCTCAATCATAATCTGGTTCTTTTATAAAGTTCATAATTAAAATCATAGGCATCACGATGCTGCTGCTTTGCCATCTTACGCATATCACTACGCATTCCTTTCAATTCATGGTTTAAGGAGGAGTAATCGTTGTTGACCACAATATTGTTCTCTGTTTTTCCAACGTGTTGCTGGCTGATATTGGGAAAGTCAACGGAGGACAGATGGTATAGGCCGGCATCGGGGAGTACTTGGGTCCCACGGGGAAGGTCTACAAGCGTAGGAACATCAGGTGTTATCCATGCTTTGCCACTGTAGACGACAATTTCTTTCTTGCCGCCATCGCCGACAATGGCAGGACCTCCTGTATGGTTGTCAGTTCCTTTGGCATATTTGGGAATCGGAGTTGCCATGATAGTGGCGACTTGTACAGCGCCCATGGCTCCGACTAATGCAGCCAGTACAAAATTAGGTAGTGCTTCGGTTATTGCTAGTGCTGTTGCTATGCTAGCATTGGCGATATTTGCAGCTTTATCCCAAACAGCCTGTTTATATTGGATATCCTGACGTCTTTTTTCCAATTCTTCTTCCTTTTTACGGGTCTTGTCCTCTGCGGCACGCTTTCTGGCCTGCGCTTCTTCCTCAGAAATAATTTTCTGCTCCTTTAGCAATTCTATTCTTTCTATTTCCGAGTCATGGGCATCAGTGTTCGCTTCGGACTCTTCCTCTATCTTATCCAGTTGCCCGTCATACAAGGTTCCGACCAGATCGCCGATGGTACTGACAGCCTGTGATGCTGTCTGAAGCCATTTTTTCAGATTCTTGATGCGTTCCTTGTAAGCTTTTTCTTCCGCCTTGTTAATTTTTTCAATGGCTGTAATCTCGGCATCTGCTTCCTTATTAGCCAGATCAGCTTTCAACTTACATAATTCCTCGGTAAGTTTCTTCCGGTCTTTTGCGCTTAAGTTGTCAACATTCAATTCCTGTTCAATGGCATCAATGGCGGCTTCTGTAGTTTTACGGACATAATCAAGTTTGATTAGGTATTCTTCTTCTGCATATTGCTCGGAAGACATGTTCTCTGTTTCTTTGCGTCTTTTCAGATTTAATAAATCTGTCTGGAACTGCCTGTCACGCACAGCCTGTTCGGCTGCCGCATTATCAGCAATTTGGAGAATCTGTTCGGATGCGAATTCTTCCAACAGACCCTGTCTTTTTTTCTTATACTTTTCATCAATAAGAAAGACATCCTCACCGGATTTCTCGGCGGTGTTCATCTCCTCCTCACGCTCCAGATCAAGCATCTTTATCTTAAGGTCTAGTTCTTCCTGAGTACCTTTTTGTATTATGGCCATACGATTTGAAAGATTATTTTTTTCAGCGTCTAGGGCAAATTTGATTTTAGCATCAGAGATTTCCTTTTCCATCTTTTCAGCAAGGTTATTTCTAGTAGCGCTTTCCTCCTCACTGTTACCTCTGATTGCTGCGATTTGCCTGCTATAATTCAGACTGATGGATTTAATCTGTTTTTCAAGTCCTTCATCCATCAATGCCAGTTCGCTTTGCTGATATTTCTCTTTTATGGCTAACCTTTCTTTCTCAGCTTTTTCAAGGGCTTTCTTCTCCTTGTCTGTCAGTCGGGTGGTGCCGATAGTTACATCAGTGGAATTTGATATTTTCCTGATATCCGCAATCTGTTTTTCCAAAGAAGTCACTTTAGTTACTTTATCCAGATATTCATTCCAGGTTTTTGTCTGTTCCTCGCTGAATTCGGCATTTGTCTTTTCCAGTCCAAACGCCTGTTTGAAGAATGAAGCATCTCCCATATCTTTCCATAACTGCTGGTTCTCATTATAGAATTTATTCCTTAAGGACTGTTGCTTTGATAACTCCTGCTCCAAAATGGCAATTCTTTCATTTTTGGCTTTTTCCAATGCTGTCGTTTCGTCATTCCCGGCCTTCAGATATTCATCTTTCAAACGGTTTATGGCAATAATCTCAGATTTTATGGATTCCTCCGCATAAGGGGATGCTGCTCTCTTGGCTGTTTCAACTTGCTTATCCGCAAGTTGTTCCGCGTTCATTAGCCATTCATTTATTTTGCGTATGCCATTTGTTGCCATGTCGATAAAATCCTTCATGGCTCCGGTATTGTCCATTATAGTCAGCATCAAAGATTCCCAGGCTGATGATAAGTTATACAATGCGCCTTGTACATTGTTCCCCATAGTATCGGCCATTTTATTCAAGTCATCTTCCACTCCTGTAATCTGGTCACGGAGAGGAACGATCTTGTCTGATGCGGTCAGAAAGGCGTTAAAAGCTGCCACACTTCGTTTATCGGTCATTTCCAGTGTGGAATTCAGATCAATCCCTTGTTCTTTTAATCTTTTCAATCCGTCAACCAATTCCGGTAATGTCTTAACCGGTCCACCAAGAGCTTGTGCTAATTTACCACTGCCATCAGCCAAATTCAGTAATATATTCCGGGTGGCTGTAGCCGACATGGAAGCATCAAATCCTGCGTCTGCCAGTTTGCCCAATAAGGCCAATGTGTCTTCTATTGTGAAGTTGAAGGCCTTGGCAACAGGTCCGACGATGGGCATTGCTGTCTGAAGGTAGGAAAAGGAAAGGGCGCTCTTGGTTGTTGCGACAGCCATTGCGGATACGTACCGTTCCGTTTCTTCCGTATCAGCCCCGAACATACGTAGAGCCGCACCAGCCAAAGCAGCAGCTTCCGGCAATTCAGCACCAGTAGCCTGGGCAAATTTCAGCACTCCCTCGGTCATATCAAGTATCTCTGTCTTGGAAAAGCCTAATTTGGATAATTCTATTTGCAGGTTGGTCGCTTCTGAGGCGGTGTATTTTGTCGCTTCTCCCAAACGCCTAGCATCTGCTGTCAAGTCTTTTATCTCTCCTTTGGTCGTACCCAATATGGCAGCGAGCTTACTGTTTGCCGCTTCAAAATCAATAGCTGTATTAACTCCTTGTCTGATAGCTCCTGTCAGCTTTTGAATTCCTGCAATAACCGCTTGAGCACCTAGCATTCCTTTGATCATACTGCCGACACCGATTGTTACTTGGCTTATTCCGCTGTTGAAGCTTGTTTTCAACAGATTGCCCGTACTTTTAGCAATGATTCCCATGTTCTTCATGGCGGAATTACCTCGTTGAATCTCCATCCATGCACGTTTTATGGATTCGGTATAATCACCAACAGTCATTTTCTGCTGGGTGTACCGGTCAGAATTACGCTTCACATAATCAGTATTAACCCCGATGGTGGAGTTTAGACGTCCGATAGTCTGGATATATTCCTCATCCGTGTCCCGTACAAGTTTCACAGCCTTGCGCAACAGCCTGTTCATGTCGTTAGCTTCCTGAATGCTATGGATTTCCTTGTAAGTGGCGGCAATGGCATCAGTTATAATCTTTTGACGCTCCTGTTCTGTTACGTTGGCAGATTTTTTAGCCGTATTCGAGGTTCTTTGAGCCTTTTCAACTGTAGCCTCTGCTTTGGCCAGTTTCTCCAATGATTCGGCATTTTTTTTGCTGGCATCGGTAAGCTTTTTCATCTGTGTGGCTGATAAGTTGCCACTCTTGATTTGTTCATCGAGGCTTTTGGCAACTCTCTCAGCCAATTCAGATTGTTTTTTTAATGCTGCATTCAAATCATTGGTCGCACCGTCAGCTTTTTTAGCCTGGGTTATAATGACAGCGTTTAGCTTGTCCAAGTCACCGACAACTTCGACATTCATTTTTAATCCTTTAGCCAGTTCCTTGGCTGCATCGCCGTAAATAGACTTTACTTTCTCTATTTCCAGACCAAGCTGTTTTACCTGTTCTATCTCTTTCTCATCAACAAGATCGGTTATCTTTAATTCTGTCATAATTACAAATAATGTCTGTATTCTACAATCGTGCCTTTTATCTCTGTGCCCAGTCGGTCAAATGAGTAACTGCCGTCAGCTTTCAAGTAGATGACATAAATACATTCGTCCAGCATGGCCGCTTTACGGGCGAGTTCACTTACACGTTTAAGTTCACTCATTTCTTTTTTTATCTTACAACCGCATGACATGATAATATTATTTATATCTACATTCTTTGAAAAAATTCTCAATCCATGGTCTGAGGTGCATTATGATGAAGTATTCCTTTGCGGAAGAGCCTAAAGCGAATATATTGTCACCATATTTCTTTTGGATATCGGGACCGTCTATAAATCCTTCCGTAAATACGCTCATACTCCTGTTCAATCTTTCCAACCTGATGCTGTCATAGAAAGTACCGGTAATGAAAAGGTTGGGAATCTCAGAAGGGCGCGGGGGCAGGTTTAACAGAAAACTGACTACCGGAGGTGTGATTTTTTTCTTTCCATCGCTTGTACTTTTCAGGCTTATTCTGCCAGGGACCCGGCTCATTGAAATAAGGATCGTTGTCATAAGTAGGGCTCAGACATCTGTCTGTTCCGTCCATACCGCTATATAACTGTTCCTGAATACAGTCTCTGATAATGCTCTTGTTTGCATCCATGCAGTTCAGACATTCCTCTTCAAGTCCGGCGGCTATGGCATTGATTGTTTTTGATACTTCATATATGTTTGCCATAAATTAAAGATAAGGCCGGACAATGACGTCCGGCCGGGTTGTCAATCTTCTTTCGTAGCTTCCTTCCCCACAATCTTATCGTAGGTGTCAGAGAGCATCTTTTTGCGTGATGCCTCTTTGCGGTCTTGCCATAATACTTTAATGTGTCTTTCAATGAACTCTTCCTTTGTCATGGATTTTACAGCGTTCTCTACAAATGTCACTCCTTCGATTTTCATACCTGCTCGATATATTTGATATTGTTTTCAAATAGGATGGAAGGTGCCTTTAGAGATGGAGTTCCGGAATCTTTCGGAGTAATGGTCAGCACACCGTCAGCGTAAGTAGCGGTTGTTGCATTATCCAGCACTTCAGCGGCTTTGTCTGCTATGAGTTGTCCGAATTCAGGAGTACGGTCATAAGCACCAATCTTTTCAATAATCTTGTATTTATTGCTGGTCATGCTGACAAGTTCCACACCGATCAGCCCTCTGAGGGAATACTTGGGATCGAATCCTAATTGGATGAAGTCGAAATTCAGCAGGCTGTCTTCAATATCCATGTGGCAGAAACTTATTGTCATTGTTGATTTGGCGCCACTTGCCGGGTATTGGGTTACAGTTGGATAAACAGTGGACATCGGAATACCTGCAAGTAAGTCTGTACCGTCATTATACCCGATAAGCATATAGTCCTTGTTCCAGAAATAGACGTCCCATTCCCTGTTTGCTGCTTTCAATAGTTGTGCGTTCAGCACTTCATCAAAGCCTGCCAGAGTGAATGTATCCGTTTGTGCATTGAGTCCGTTAAACTGGTTGGGACCATATCCGACCGCGCTTATCTGGGCCTCTCCGCCGTTTTTTGCATATTCGAAAAACGGGGAGATTGGATAAATCCGGCCGGGGCGGTCCGCATGGCACATCTCTGCCAATTTTTCTGCTGTAACATCATCAGGAAGTTTTGTTCCCGGTTCGACCAGAATCGCTCCTTTAACTTTTGACCAATCAATCTTACAAGCCGAACTACCCGAATTAATATGGGTTCCGGCACAAGTTCTAATCTTTTTCATTATCTTCTACAATTGGGATTATTAATAGTTATTTCCATCGAGCTGATATCAATGGCATCAATAGGATCGCTCACTTCCTGTCCGGTGGCTGTCATTGCACCGTATCTGCCATAAGAATAGTTCTCGGAATAAACATGCCTTACTTTGTCATCCGCTCCCCAGTCAAACCGGTTGTCTTCGAGTAATACATCAAGTAACCTTCCATAAATCGGGCGCAAGATATTCTTGAAAGAGTTTACCTCGCGTTCCTCGTTTGTCCAATCTTTGGTTGACGGGCAGGCGATAACTAATGAAACCTTTGACTTTGAATAGTAATGCCGGCTGTCACGTCTCTCACTTATCGGACAAAATAAAGCGACAAGAGGAAACTTCAAAGGCAACTGCCGCTCAGACTGACTGTATACATCAAGAGTATCCTTGATATATTGACTGTTCCCGAAGATATAGTTCAATGGCGGATTATCCACCTCCTGAAACCCTCCGTTGCCGTCAGGACATAGAATCTTAAGATTCCGGGAAGCCTTGGAAACTACATCACGAAAGATATCCACTATATCCATTGTCATAGGTTAAAGCTGTTTATTGGAGTTAACAGATTCTTGTTGACGTTCACTTTGAACGGGCATTCATCGGAAGAAGCCCAACAAACGAATTGTTTGTTTCTTTCAACCATTGTATTCCATGTGCTTACCTGACGTTGGAGCGGGGAAACATGCTTGTTGGATGATTTCAACTGTATAAGTCCGGTAACAGTCGCATCTGTATTCATGTCACGTAAAATATGATAGAATACATAATCGGCAAAAGATTCACGTAACTGCCTGCACACATATTCATAAGGAGAAACAGTATCATTCTTTGTTTTTGGGGATTCATTTTCAATCATCTTAAGATAATCCGTAATCTGACCAGCAAGCGTGAATCCGACAACATCATTCAGGAATTTCCGTTGAAAAGAACGGATATACCCGTAAATGACATTGTTGGCGGAAAGTCCTTCAGCGGTCGGCATTTTGGCAGTAGTGGCGTTTCTTATCTGCCGGGGGCCGGATATGAAATATGATACATCAACAAGCATAGACATGACTACTTCTTTTTAGTTGTTTTCTTTCCGCTGGTGTTCACAGATGGATTGACATTATCCATATCTATGGACATGGAATCATCTTCTGGCAGATTATTGCTGTCGGTGATATTCAGTGTCTTACTGTCTTTCATATCGACTTCCTTTTCATCCGTTTCAGGCATACTGCCGCTGGCTTCCATCTCGGTCATACGTGCTCTCAGGGAATCTCGTTCACTGGTAAGTGATTCTATCTGCCCATCTTTCAGGGCCAATGTATCTGTCAGTTCTTTGACTTGGGCTTCAATGGCTTTTAACGCATAGTCCTCATGGACCAGCGTACCGGAGATAGGAGTGATTTTTATCAGCCCTCTACCTATACGGATACGCTGCTCACGAAGCACACGCCCGAGTTCCTTTTCGTCACCTTCAAGTATGTACTTCATATTCTTTATGCGGATTTAGTGATTGCTTCCAATACATCGTCCAGATCACCATAAGCGAATGCCCAGGGCATGTAGACAGGCATCATCAGTTCTTCCTGAATCATGACTGTGGTCATGTTTTTCAGTTTGGTGTTGACATCATCTGCGAATTCGATTGCCAGAGTGGTGTAGTCTATCAGAGAACAACCGTTCAAAAGGTCACCGGCAAAGTATTTGCCGACACCGATGGCGTTACATTCGATAACAGGTACGTTGCCGATATATTTACGACCGTTCACTTCGGTAATTAACTCAAGATTTCTGCCGGTTGTATCCTTGGCGGTGGAAATAGTGAAGACTGTGGACGGATGCAGAACCAAGGCATTAGGTGAATACTGGCCAAAATTAAGTACGGCGAAGATAGCGTTCACGACATCCTTCATGTTCGGGTCCTCCACAGAACCGAACATACCGCTTTTAATGGCTCCGGACATTTTGGCTACTGAAGTTTCGGTTCCCTTATAGTCAAAATCAATAGCGAATTTACGGTCATTGATTTTATGAATATCGAAAGTATCGTTCAAGCCTGTCTCTACTGTCGCACCTGACAGGGTCACCTTCATCTTGTCAATAATCTTGTCATTGGCTGCGGCTAGAGTTATGATTGTCTGGCCGTTTGCAGCCTCGAGTGACTCAATGGCACCGGCAGAGATGGTAACATAATTATCGGCAATGAATTTGGAAACACAATCCACGCCTTCATAACGGGTGATACCTTTCAGATTGTCCCCGGTACCGTCACCGAACATAATCTGATAGTTCTCGGAGAATTTGACCCATAAAGGCAGACGGTTGAGGATGAATGATACTACATACTGCTTTGCCTTCAACAAACGTTTTGACAGATTCATGTGGGTACCGATACGTTTTACATTCGTGAACTCTTCCTTGAATTTCAATGATGATTCAGCCAACATACCGTTTTCTGCTACAACCATGACATTGCGGTCAAAATCATAGACCTGTTCGTATGAGATGGACAGTGCGGACGGATCACCCTGTTCAACCATCATCAGATCACGGAGATTCAGTTTCTGTTCGTTGACTGCGGTGACAACACGTCCTGTCGAGCGGTTGTTGCTTCTTGGCGTATTGGAACTTTCGGTGATGGATACGATGCCTTTTAAATCAAGATTCATGGAACCGGATGTCTTGGTGCGGTTCGCAAAATAATCCTGGCATGCAGGACTGTCAAGAAATTCACCAACAGCTTTCTCCACTTCATTGACGGAAGTCATATGACCGCCTTTTTCCTTGATCTTGTCGAAAGCCTCCGCCAGAGCTGTCACCTTTTCAGCCTGTTCATCATAGGACTTTTTAATATCTTCAAAATTGGAAAGATGTTTCAACTGTTCTGTGATATTCTTGGAGATATCCTTGAACCTGTTCTCAATATCTTCCTTTGTCATCAGACCTTCGGCAAATTCATCACATACTTGTTTGCATTTCAACTGGATACTGCCCAAAAGAGATTTTTCCTCATCGGTCATGTCCTTTTCCTGTTTGGCGAAAGAAATCAGGGAGACAGGTGCTGCAACCAAAAGTCCGGTTACATGTTCCGGACCATTCAAGGCACATACTGTACAAACGACAGCCACAATGGCAAACATAATAAGGGATTGGTATTTCCCCACAATTTTTAAAAAAGTCTTCATTTCAAATTCGTTTTTGGGTTAAACATTAAATAAATTGACTCAATTTTGCAGCAAGCGAGAGATTCGTTTCGTGCTTCTCATTTCCCTTGTCATCAGCAGGCTGCCGGGTGTCATCTGACGGCGCGACAGCAGCTTCAGGTTTGGTATCTGCAATCTTGGAAATCATTGTTCTATATACACGGCTCCAGCAGTGAGGACAACGAACATAGCTTACGATATCCTCTATGCTTTTGCCTGTCAAGTCAACATCAAGGCTTTTATGGGCGTCAAGGACAGCTATAACCTGTTCACGGATTTCAGGTTTCAGTTTATCCATTTCGGTTCGGACAATATCCTCTACAATCCATCTCTGATACATGGCGGCAAGGTCAAGCACCTGATTGTTGAACGTGGTTTCAGCCTGTTGGTCATAGTCGAATGTATGACCGCATTCTGGACAGGTAACCATATTGCTGTTTCCTGTCAATGCCTTTTCGATAAGATCCAGTTTCATACTTAAATCATTTAACCGCTCATCCGAATATCTCATGTTCAGAGCTTTGTTTATCATTTCAAGAGATGATGTAAGTTTCGCGCGCTGTGTGTCAATACTGTCATCACTCTTTATATCCACAAGAAATGTCTGAGGGTTTGATCCCCATGCTTGTAAGGTGGAGGCTTCCCCAAGAAACCATTCTTTGACATGGGCCGGATCATTCACATCCCTGCGGACGGCTTTCACACCGATGGAATGCTCCAGTGTCTTGCCACATTCAGCATAAAGTTTGTAATCTTCAAATGTTTCCCGTCCGATCTGTTTGTTAAGGTTCATTTTGGATACGATAACCAGATTCATGTTATCTTCCCTCGCTTCAATAGGGCAACCTATAAGTTTTGTCTTGTCATGGTCCAGTAGATGTTTGCCACGTTTTAAGAAAAACTCGTTGATCGTTTTATTGAAAGAACCGCTATCAGAGATATCACCTTGCGTATCTTTAATACCGATACCATTAACGGCAATCGTAACAATGCCTTTCTGCTCATCAACATCATTCGCCTTCGTCTTCAACTGAAGGCTTCTCAACTCTTTGTCCATTGTCATTTGATTTTTTAGTTATACTTAAGATTTTCTTTACTCTCTCAAGCTCCTTGTCAGACATCTCGTACAGAAGTTTGTCAAACAGGGAGTTTTCAACTTTGCTTTCCCCGATACGGGCACGGTAATCATTCAGGGTGATGATACCATTCTGAAATTCGCCCATCGCACGTTCCGATATGATTTTAGAAACTTCCTCCTTTTCCTTCTGCCCTTCCTGAAGGCAGTCCACGTGACTGAAATCGACATCAATGTAATATCCGTCACGGTCATATCCCAACATACGTGTCAGTTCACTGGCGTAGCGCCTGGCTGCCGGGATTATCTTGGAGGTGTAGACTCCCTTCTCAGCGGATTTCTGATTATTGAATGTACTGTGGTCCTTGCGTGGTACAAGTTCCGGCGGAACACCAAATACACCGGCAATTATGATGGCATCATTCAATGTTTCTTCAAAAGGCTGTAATTCCTGAATGCTGAGGTTGGTGCGGATGAAATCCATAGGAACATCACTTAATCCATACGGAAACCTGCTGTTGTCAAGGCCGTAATTCCCGTTGAATTCCTCACGGAGATTTCTCTTTTCATCTTCGGTCATGGCAACTGTACCCGTTTCGTCCTTTTTTTCGGAAACGAATATTCCCAAGGCTCCACGTTTCATGTATATCACATTTCTAGCCTGATAAACAGGAATGAGATTGTCAATGGCCATCTTTACGGAATACAGCCGCGAATGACCTTTTATAAAGTTGTCATTTCTATAATCTGTGTTACCGTCCTGATCGTGATAAATGAAATTAGGATTGATCTGTTCAGCATAGTTCAGCCCGTACTGTAACAGGTAATAGTCAATTATATCTTCTTTCTCGGCATTACCGAATAAGGGGATATAGTTCTTCAATCGGATGGTAACCTTATCTGATGGAAGCACCCAATAATTTTTGCATTTTTTTGTAAATTGGGGTCTTTAATGTTTGAAATGCTTCAGGTACAACGCATTTCAAATAGCTGTTACCGGTAGCATATTTATATACAAAATGTTGGTAGACAATCCCTTGAAATGAATTCAAACAATTAGGACGGTCTATCAGGTCATTGAACTGCTTGTTGTTCCATACGACCGAATCATCGGAAGCTTTTTTGAGCATGAACCTACCCCCAGCAATGCGGCTGGCAAGAAAGTCGATAGGGAAGAATATCTCACCGACGGTGTTGAAAAGAGTAAGGAAATTGGAATCAGCCACATATGGGCTGTATATGTCTTCGCTAAGTCTGAATCTTCTTTTTGACAGGGCGGAGAATATCTTGTCAACTTCCTGAGCTACAAGGCTGGAAATATCGGTGCTCTTCTTCTTTCCAAATATATTTTCTAAAATTGTCATATAGGAATCTGTTTCCGGCAAATGTAAAGAGAAGAAGCTTTCATTTTACAAAATACCTCAATCTTGAAAATAGGAGAGGGGAGGAAGTGATATGTAATAACTTGTATACAAGTTGATTATAACTTATTTTAGCTGGAACGCGATTTTATTATGTAGTGCCCCCAACCACTGAGAACCGTACTGGCTCCCTTATTTTCGCAATCAACGTTGTAGTCCATCAGGTTGGTTACAAAATTGCCGTATTCCCGTGATTCTTCAAATTTCTTGGGGGAAAGAAGAAGATTTTTTTTTATAAAGTCAGATGTGGCGGATATGCGTTTGTCTACATCGGAATATTCTTTTATCACTCTGATATCCGCCCCTTTCATCTCTTGTCTCAGCTCCTTTACCATCTGATAATAGACAGGAGAACATTCAAATATATGGGTCTTTGCTTCATGGCACATGATGGCCTTTTTTATCTCGTCAACGGATGATGTGTCTTTAAACATGGCATCTGTCAGATGCCATGTGTTGCCGCAACGGCGCGTATGTACAAGAAGGAATGTTCCAGCCACATTCGGCATTATATAAACCACGCTGTCTGTATAATTATGTACAGTATCCGGATTGAAGAAGTCGAGCATTCCTTTACCTGCGTATAAATTCCGTTTGCGCCGGTTGCTGAACTCGATAAAACTTTCGTGGCACAAGTCATGGACAATATATCGGAACGTGTCGGACAAATGCCCGTGTTCCTCATACGACTGCTTGGTAGTGGAGTTTTTCACTTTTGTTTTTAATATGCCACCATTGGAATCTTTCTGGACACTCATATAGTCCTCAAGAGATATCGTACAACTTTCGTCAATGCAGATTTCAATGCCGGGTATCTGGAAATCGAATATCGCATTGATGAACTCGCCTGTCATGGCAACGGACGGATTTCTGTCACCCACTTTGTCTTCTATGTCGAAACCTTCATTCTTTAATGTTTCGATGAACAAGTCCATCCAGGAGCGTTTCTCATCATCAAAAGTGTTGGCTGATTTGGTGGATGCATCGCCATGGACAAACAGCTTGTCGCAATACCTTATTGATTTCAGATATTTGGCGACCAGTTTGGATGATTTCCTCACTGTGTTATTCGGGGATTCGGCACATGTTTCATGGAACTGCCATATCTTTATGCCTGTAGTGAAATCCACTTGCCAGTAACTGATACTGATGAACGGCAGCACATTATTATCGACAGAAAGATGAACAGGCAGACTCGGATTATACGGGCGCTCTCCCGAATGCTGTCCTCTTTTGAACGAGCCGAAAAATTCACTGCCGGTACGTATGACTCCCCATTCGCCCAGTGCATAGACATTATAGTAGTCCGGATCGTTGATACGGTCTTTCTCGAAGTCGGCGACACACTGTTCATCGTAATAGCCGTATGTGCCGTCCGGAGATCCGACAACCCAGAAGTTATTCAGATAAGTGGACTGGATGAGGACAGTATCGCCCGGATGTTCCACAATCTCTTTCGTCCGGACATTCATAATCTGTTTGGGCTCATTCATTCTTAGTGACTTTACCGTTGTAAGTTCTTCAGGGATTCTCTTGCCACCCAAAGTTACTTCCATCGGGATATCATGCCATTTGTCCTTGTCGAATATCTCTTTCTTAATCCAGTGGGTAATTTTGATGGGGTTAAATGAACAGATTATTTGCTGGCCGTGCTTGCCACGCAGACGTTTCCTTATCTGTTTGAAATCTCCGTGTTCAAAATCAGAAAACTCTTCAAGAAACACACGCTTGTAATTCTCTAGTCCTTTGATCTTTTCGGAATCATCCAGACCGGAAAAAGTAATTTTAGCTCCATTGAACTTGCAGACTATGCGCCTTTCCTTAAAGTCAAAAAGATGATAGACATTCAAAGTCTTTGAAGCTTCCTTGAATGCTTCATATATGGAATCTTTCAGAGCTGCACCGACTTTTCTGAATACTTTAGTGTTCTCGGAATCCTGCAAGGTCATTATAAGGATAGCCTGAGCTATACTGAATGACTTGGCGGATGATGAACCGCCATACAGGATGATGAATCGTAATGAAGCATCCTGCAAATACCTCAAAAGATGAAAACAATTAGGATTGAGTTTCTTGTAATTTATAACCATATACTGTTCTATAAGTAGGTGATTCTCCTAGGGCAGATAAAGAAAAAGTGTTAGTGTGCTGTTCTATTTATCCGATTTGTCGTTTTCGTCAAAACCGATGCGCAGTTCACCGATCTTATCGCCGTCATTTTTTACATTGATGGTCTTTTCGGCATCCCATCCGTTCCATGCACCAAGAAGCCGGGCGGCTTCTGTCTTACCTGTGAACTCATAGGAAACTTCTCCTTTCTTGTTGGTTATCTTCTTCATTGCATTCCGGATACGTTTGGGCATTTGGTCGGGTCGCTTTAATTTTACTTTGCCTGTTGAAGAATCAAGTATATATAAGTCTTTGGGGTCAGCCATTACAATATCATAGAGAACCTTCTCAACCGCCTCACGTCTGACTGCGGAATCTTTGGCACGTTGTTCCTTAATTTGATTTATCCTTTGGGAGACCTTTGGGTTTGACAAGAGAAGGCTGGCTTCAGTCCATACACTTTCTGCCTTCATTTTGGAAGCATTGTAAGCCATGCGGTAGGCTTCGCTTGCATTGCCTTCGATATCTACATAATATTGGCAGAAATTTTCTTGTTTGAGTGTCAGTGGTCTGTCTTCTTTTGATGTCATATGGTTTTATATTTAAGCCTGCAAGAAAAAAAGATGGGGTTAAGACTTCTTTTCCTGCAGGTGGATTAAAACTTAAAAAGTAATTTCATTGGGCGCTATCCTTCCTCCGTCTTGGAATTTTGGGGCGTTTGGTTTCTCCGCCCGGCAAAAATCTTTCTGATTCCATTCTCTACGGAGGTGTAGGACAAAGGTACTAAGAAAATGTACCTGTCCACTACTTGTTCAGAATTGTCATGTTCACGGGTGGTCTCCACCAGTTCAATATCAATGCTTTTATACGATCCCACAATTTCTGCGAAGCTTTTTACGGTGATAGGTTGCATGTTCGCCACATTGACAAGGCGTTTGTGTGAGCCGTAGGCATAGATGAGTCCTTGTACCGCGTCATCAATGTATGTAAAGCAACGGATATTCCGGCCGTAGTTGTACAGTTTGACTTTTCCTCTATTGAGTAAAAACCAGAGAAGAGTTCTTTTACGTGGGAGGGAACCGTACACGTTATGAAGCCGGACGCCTGTCGCGTCTTTGCAATAGAATGAGGCGTACTGCTCGTTGAAGTATTTGGATATGCCATACATGGAGGTTGTGTTGCATGGATGGGCGGCAGACGAACTTGCGTATACCAATTTTACATGATATCTGTTGCAGGCATCAGCGACATTTATGAAAGTGTCAATGTTGTCTTTCCGGATTTGGGGGATGTTTCCATTGAATACGGAAGTCTGTGCGGCCAGGTGGAATACACAGTCTATATCTCCGTTTTTGAGGATGTCGCAAATGCTTGCGGCATCCTTGCCGTTTTTTTTTCCGGTCAATTCCGATCACTTCAACATCACGTCTTTTCAATTCCTGACAGAGGGCTTTGCCTATGAAGCCTTCGCTGCCAGTTACAATCATCTTCATCTTTAATCGTTTTAGAGTTAATAAATTGGGTTTTATGGGGTGGTTGTTCTATCACTCGGAAATAATCTTTTTCGCGCTGTCAATATTCCGATGGTTCAGATAGGACTGCCAGCATTCATTGCAGCGTGACCATTTGAAACCATTTTTCTTCAGTTGGTTACGTATGTCTGCATCCGGAATGGAAGGAAAGAACAGTTGCAGGCGGTTTTCTGAATAATTTTCAACCAGACTTACACCATTGATGGTGTATTCCTTATTCTCTGTCATTTTCATTTTTCTGGCTCTCTCAAGCTGTTCTTTGACCCGCCGGATATTAGATCCATTATTGGTAATGATATAACTGGGAAAACCTATTTCACCAAAACAGTCGGGAATGAAGAGTTGTGTTATCCCGTTTTCGGAATATCCTAACTCTTTCAGTTTATCATGTTTCTCAATTTCGGAGAGCTTCTTGGAGCGGAGAATCTTGTTGGTGGCTTTCATTGTTTCCTGTTTCTTTCCAAGGGTGGCCAGCTTTTCTTCCAGCCGTTCTACGGCATCGTCATCTCCCAAGTAAATTGAGGCATTATTTTCTGCCGCCTTGGCTTTCTGTTCAAAATATTCAGCTTTCTCGCTAAGCTTTACCGCTTTTCCCAGCGTATTCCATGAGCGGTCCAGAATTCGTCGATGAGTACTTTCTGAATGGTGCCCTATAAGTACGGGTTGTCCCATGGGGATGTTCTCCACTAACTTATGGCTTTGACTGTAAGCCTCCTTAGATTCTTTCATCGCTTTTTCTGCAAGTTCCCTGTACCTGCCAGTTTTCGCTTCTTGTCTTTCTTTTCTGTTCATAATTCAATGTTATTTGGTTTGACTATATGAAAAGGCCACGACTAATGCGCCGTGGTCTCGTTAAACAAATCCTGTTGTTTTTGGGGAACTATATCATCGAACAAGCCGGGAACACGCGGTTGCAGGGCTTCATACTCTTCCCGGAAAAACTCGGCTTTCGTGCGTCCCTTCTTCTTGCCTTTGCGGGTATGCACATCGAATGTATAAGGTGGAATGGGTATGGGGCTTTGTCTGATATCCTCAATCCATTTTTCTATATCGACATCCTTGCGGTCATAAATGAAGTTCTGCAAGTGGTCGGCATCACGATTCTTCCGGCATTCGCACAGCAGAAGAACAGCTTTGCTTACAAAGATACGCCCTTTGGGTTCTGTGGCTTTCTTGTTTACGACCTCGTGTCCCTGCCATAATGCTTCTATTTCTCCGGTCACGATTCCATAGCAATCCTCGGCGGAGATGGTGAACAAACGCTTCCATACATAATCCCTGTAACCACTGGTCCACAGTTCCAAAGCGAAAAAGCCTGCAACCGCTGCGTCAGCCCTTCTGATCGCTTTCTGCATTGCAGAAGATACTTCAAAAAAATCATAGCCTCCAACAGTTCTGATAGTCATAATTTTTAGTTTTTTGGTTTGACTTATTGTTTATTACATTAGTAAAGATAGTCGTAATTGACAAGTTTTGCAAACAGAATCTTCGCCATTTTATCGCCTTTTTCATCTGATTATCAGTATTTGAATTTACAGGTTATGTTATATTGCACGAGCTGCTTTGTCTTGTCCTTACCGTTGTTGGTTGCGCTCTTCAACAGGATGCTGTCACCAAAGTTTTTCTTGATGAAAAGAATGGACCGCCGTTCCTCTTCCTGATTGCGGATAGAGGCCAGCCCTCCTGCATTGACAAATGTATTTTTCTGCTCGAAGTTGTATCTGAGGTCTGTGAGTACACGCCGTTCCTTATACTTCATGTAACAACTTATCCAGAAATCTTCTTTGAGTCTCAGTTCCTCGTTCCACCAGGTATTTTTGTTATAGATAATTCCGTAACTGCATCCTGTTATCATCTTTGAAAGAGAAAGAAAGCTCGTTTCGTTATACATCACAGGTGATATCCGTGAGGTGAAGCCGAAAAGGTGGATATCCATAAGACTGGCCATTTCATGGAGTGAGAGGATAATCCGGGTAATCTTGTCTTTGTCTTTCACTCTTCCGGACTCGCCTTTCTCCGCATAAAGAGTTTTGCAGGCATGGACATCATCATCGAGCATGAACAGCTCCCCGAAATATCTTGCCATCCAATTACGTTTGGGGATAAGACCAATGATGTCATCGGGATGGGTGACAATCTCGCAATCCGGGTTAAATTCACGATACAGGTCTGCTTGGCTCTCGGCCACACAGACAATGGGATCATTCACCAGCTTTTTGGCGAACACTCTGTCATGCCTTTTATGGCTTGGAATTACTATTTTGCAAGGCATGGCGTACATCTTTTATATCAATGACATTCGATTTGCTTATCTTGCCGGTCTTGTAGGATTTCATGTGCTGCATATCCAACCGTTCACGGAGCCAGTTGCTGTCCACCTCATTACCGGAAATAATGATGAATAGTTCATGTTTCTCATCATATTTGGGAATGAGAGGATACAGGGCGTTGTCATCCGATATGGCGTTGAAACGATCCTTGAATTCATCCTTTTCCTTTTCTGGAGCGAACTCAATACCCCAGTCCTGTAACTCAGCCTTATCCCACTCGTTTTCCATAATATCCATATCATTCTCACCGAAACTTACATTATCTTTTGTGGCGTATTCACGAAGCTTGGCTACGGGTGTATCGTCTGGCAGCACCTTGCAGGGAAGTTCTTTATAGCCCAAATCCTTACAGGCACGTAAACGCAGGTTACCACAAACGACAATGTATCTGCCTTCTGATGGAAAAACGATAAGTTCACGGAGATCAAGCATCTCAGGAGAGTCGGAAATACTTTTTTTCATCGCTTCGAAGCGATAGTCCCGGAAGAAACGTGGGTTCTTCGGAAGCCCGGCGAGCTGGCCCTTGTTGAAGTCCAGCAGCTTTATAGAAATGTTTTTTGTCATAACTCACTATTTATCAACTACACTTAAAATCAACATCACTCAAGTCAGTCACAACACCTATTCATCCTTGTTGTCATTGAACTCTATCGTATCCTTGATCAGTTGCTCGATATTTGCGCATCCGATACGGCTTAGATAAGTTATGGTGGAAATGATGATACCTGCAGCGGCAATCTCCTGTTCTGAATAACCGGGCAGATGCTTGCTGTGATATTTCGAAGCTTCAAGCAATTCCCTCCATTTAACAGAAATCAATAAGATAAAGGCACGCCTGGAGGTATAATTATTGATTTTACCTTTGCGCATTGCTGTTTCAAGGCATCTCTTCGCCAATTTATTCAATGTTATCATTGTTTGACAGGTAATTGTTAGGACTATATTAATATTCTCAAAGATCCTGTATGATCGGGCGACTCTCTTGGTCTGGGATGGGTTATTTTCATTTTTGTTCGGTTATCCGTTAATTATTATTCGCATAATCCATGAAACATACTCATACAGGCGTAACCTCCTTCCGGTTCGAAAGCATCAAGTGTGGCGTTCTTATCGGTCACATACCAAAATACATCTTCTACTGTTGGATATTTTCGATTTGCACAAGCGTATTTGGGAATGAAACCCGACTTAAAGAATGATGCACCGGGACGTAATGCCCGAACTTCATCTTCTACATTCTTTAGCCTGCTACACATCTCCTTATCATTCAGAAGCATCTTTATATTTTGCAAATTTGACATCACACATGGGAAACAACCAACTCGCGAGAATCCTCTTGAATAAAGTGGATTTGGTTTTTGACCAGCATTAAGAATACAATCTATAACTTCTTGAGCAGTCCATCGAAAAACCGATCTTAAAACTGAGGCATCATACATTCCACACCACTCCTTCACATCTTTTTTTCTATATGAGGCGAATTTCCCTTTTTCATTGGGAGTAAAGTATGATTTAAAATACATGCACTCTTCTTCCATAGATGAACGTTTATAACTTTCTGACGCACGTATTCCTTCTATGATAATACAACTCTCTTGGAGAGATAGTATATAGTCAACCATCGGCTTAACTTTGAGGTCAACCGTGCAAAATCTACGAATAGGATCCGGGAAACGTCTGTACTTCTTACATATTTCTATAAAATTAAACTCCGGCTTAAGCGTTGTTATTCTAACACCCATCTGCTTACATACATCCGTTATGTGCTGGTATGTATCGGGATGTTCCCAGCCAGTGTCGCAAAATACAGCTTCTATCTTATCGGCTCCGTATTGCTTAGCAGCTTGGATTAAACATGCTTGAGAATCCTTGCCTCCGGAGAAACTTACTATTATCTTCATTTTATTCCTTTCTTTCTTATTTTGAATTATTTTTTTATAACTACCGCCATTGTACTAATAGAAGTGCCACTCTCTTTAAACTCGCCTGCGCTGATTTCAAACACTTCTCCATGTACTTCTTTCAGCCAGTTGCGGAAATCAATACATTTTTTTTCCGAAGCGAATTTCCAGTGTTGGCTGGTTATTGCTGCAAGGGTTCCACCTTGTTCTAATCGATCATACATAAGCCTGACATGCTCTATATCCTGATTACCGGAAAACGGAGGATTTGCAATAATCTTAGTGTAACTACCTACACTGTCTTTGGTAAAGTCTTCATCAAGCAATATTACGTTGCTAAGGGTATACAAAAACTCTCTGTTTTCCGGCATCAGTTCATAGCATTCCACTGTTACAGAAGGACAAGCTCGATGAATGGCTTTAATGAGAGCACCGCGGCCGGCACTCGGTTCCAGTACCGTATCATTTTCATGTATTCCGCCGGCAAGCATAACCAGCCAGTTCGCCACCTCAGCCGGCGTTTCAAAAAACTGGTATTCCTGCTGAAGATTACAGCGCTTCCCTTCTTTAAGAATTGAGAACACCCTCTCCGGATTGAACGGGAATGTAAACCCTTGAGCCTTTCCACCCTGCCAAGATCCGCCGGCTTCTTCAATCCATTTCTTAGCCTCGGCATACGATTTCTTATTGAACTGCACATTGGGAAGTTTCAACAAACCGTTCTCCAAGGTACAATGCCGCAGTATCTCTTCAACGCTCCAGTTCTTCCCACTGTCAGCTGTACCTTTCTTGCTTTCTTTATTCTCCTCAATGCCTAATAGCCTGTGCAATGATTTTTGTACACCGATAGCAATGGAGGCATTGACTGACATCCACTCCAGTATGGCTGTCAGAAACTCGGTGTCTACATGTCCAGTCTCGTCATAAATGGTTTCCTTGTCAATCAGGGTCGGAAGCTGCTTAAATGGTTCAAGGCTACCATGTAACGTTTCGATTAAAATCTCTTTTTTGCTCGTCATAACTCTTTTGTAAATAAATTCTTGTTGTGTCTACACTCCCATGACCTAAAAGGTCAGCCAGTTGAATAACATCTTTGTTTTTTTTCAGGAACATTTTAGCGAAAAAATGACGAAAGGCGTGTGCGTGCATCTTCCTTGAATCAATACCGCAATGTTTTCCCCATGCTTTCAAGTGCTGGGAAAAGCCCCGCTGTGTGATCGGACCGAATCTCCCTACCGCAAAAATCCCGGTTTTACCATGTTCCTTAGCATAAGCCTTCGCTTCTTGCTGTAGCTGTTTTTGAAAGAAAAATCGACGGTACTTGTTACCCTTCCCTCTTAGTGTTACCTCCCCGGATATAATGTCTTCCCACGTGAACTGCTGGAATTCTGACAGACGGGCACCCGTTGTACCCAATACTTTGATAAAAAAGTAGTAATCCTTGTTGGATTTCGTTTTCAGAAAATCCAGTAGGCGGTTGTACTCCTCTTCTGTCGGGACATTGTTTACATCGAGCTTGCGCTTCATCTTAGGTCGCTTAAGCTCTATCGGTTTTTTTAGCCATTTAGAAAATTTTTCCAAAGCGGTGATACGTAGACGGATAGTCTGTGGGGATAATGATTTTTCTTCTAAAGTCCGTATAAACCGCTTGCAGTTTTCCATATTGATCTCATTCACATATTCAAAGTATTGCTTCAAGGATGTATAATAAATATCCACTGTATGTGGCGAATAATCATTGTTGTCGGTCAACCACACTATAAAATCATTCAACAGTTTTCTATTCTTCTCCGAAATGGCATCAAGTCTTTCTAACGTCTTTATTTTCTGCTCTCGGCGGTTATATCCGATTTTAAGGTGATGTAATAAATCACAAATGGCTTCACTCATCAATGGATAACGTGCCCCAATATTGGCATTTTCACGCTTATAAGCCAGATAGCTACGACGATTGACATCTTCGGCACTTTCAAGAAAATCCGTTACATATTTGATATATTTACCGATGGTATCATAAGTCCTTCTTGTTGTATATAAGTAGGAAATATAATCAGTTAATATCTTCTGTCTGTCACTATTCATGGTTATTTATTGATTTGTTATGAGTAATACACTATTCCTTTATTCTCTACAGTCTTTTTCAGGACACAAACATAATGATCGAAAAAACGACACAGATATTCATTTAATTCTGGCTTTATAACAGACTCGTATTTCTCAAAATCATGCAGTATCTTTTCTGCTACCGTATAATCTATCGCACCTTCACAATCAGATGTTTGCAAAAATTCAATGAATGGCTTACCTATGAAGTTGTTTACGTTATTCCAAACGTACTTTACATCATGTTTCAAAACCACATGTGATATTATATCTCTGAAAATAGAATATTCTGAATAAAAAATATCACAGTCGGAATATAAAACATCAGCTTTATAGCAGCCTTCCTCAACCGTAGGTATATGGTTTATCGGTTCCATTCCGTGCGCTTGATAAACATACCACCCATTCCCGGTATTATCATATTCCTCTCTTGATATTTTATCGCCCAATTTTAAGGCATAAATACTTAATCCCATATTAGCTCCTTTCTTTCTTGGAATCAATATATGTCTCTCGCTTCATCGAATTGGAATACGGTTCTTTTCATTCTTCTAATTTTTGAAAAATAACTGGCCGCAACTCTTGACATATAACTAAACGGCTCCAATACATTACCTTTCCTTTCCGCAATGGTACATAATGTTTCCTCATATATGTAACTCCATACCTCTTCCAGCATTTGTGGCCTGTTTGTGAATTTACGTTTTACGATATAGGCGCATATACGTTTTTTGTACTTACTTAACTCCAATGCTATATCCGTAATGTCTTCGGTATCGTAATACAATTTCACTTTTTGAAGCCAATCCAGCGCATTCAAATTACATTGAACAACCTCTTTACTTGTCATTTGGGGCTTTATCTTGGAGCGTGCAAGTTCGAGAAAATCATATCTTGTTTTCAATTCTATCCTGCCATTGAGTGATACAACCCATACTCTGCCCAACTTGTTGGGATTGATATGGTGGGATACAGCATACATCAGCCGGTTGACACAAATAGCACGTTGTTTTTTTGTATCGTCATCATATAGAAGATATCTGCCATTAACAGGCTTTATTATCCTACATGTAGTTTTATTTCTTACGCGTTCTCCGTTTGTTTCATATTTAGAATATCCTTCTATATCAATCCATTGTTTGGGGGTGTTCTGCATATTGTAAGTTTTCATATTTTTCTTATTTTGAATTTCTTGTTTATTTCCTTTTCTGCCGCCTTGACTCCTTTCTTAAATCCCTCCACAAAGCTGTCAAAACAAGCTCTATGGATTTCTAAAGTACATCTTCGCATAAGTGGACAAATCGAACATTTTTGGCTAAGTCCGGCTGACTTCTTGGCTATTTTCGTTACGTTTTTCATTGGATTTTTAAATTAATTATTACGATTTCTTTCCGCTGCGACTTCACTCATACACATCTTGCACCAGGAGGTGAGACATTGGTATTCCTTATCCCCATATCTGACAGTCCTGTTATAGAACCGGTGGAGCGGAAGGGAACGTCCGCAATGCGGACAAACCTTTCTTCCTGCTTCCGTACCGGCAACCGTCTTGGCTTTACGGTGTACAAGCGTACATCCTCTGCATTCATCCAGTCTGCCTTTGTATTTCCGGCATTTGTGCAGGGAGATGCGCCCGCATGGAGCGAATTTCTCGCAGTCGAATCTGGGTTCTGTGTGATAGATGTTCATGCAGTAAGTTTTTTGATCAGACTCATGTTCTTCTCCACCAGCCGGATAATGCAGTCATGATACTCCGATGTTCCGTTGCATACGGCTCTTGACTGTACTATCTGAAAAGATTTAAGATTCACTTCGATGGTTTCCACATGTTTTTCTCCGACTATGGCTGTCATGATCAGGCATTCACTGCGTCTGTAATACCTGTTGGCGTATACACAATGGTGCATGGCTTTGCCCTCCTTGTAGAACTGGGTTACGCTTTCAAGCGGACGGATGACTATGCCGTCGCCTTTGATTTCCATGCCGAAGAATCTTTCCATCCGGTTGTAGAATGATGCTATATCCTCCTTGAGCTGCTTTTCTTTTTGGATAGCCTTTATTCTGTCCCTTTCCCTTCTTTGCCTTGCCTCAATTTCATTTTTCTTTCTTAGTAATCTGTCGTGCTCGGCTTTTAAATTTTTGGGACATACGTATTTGGCGTTATGCAGATCCTTGTGGAAATAGGACAGCAGGCTTATATAGTCATTCCACATGCTTGCATCTCTGATTATATAACGGTTGCGGTTGCAGATGTTGAAAGACGGTTTATATCGGAGTTGGTAATAGCCCGTTTTGTACATGTGCTTCAACATATCCGTCTGCCCGGTCTTGATACATAATTCCGCATCATTGCCACCTTTCAGAAGGTCTCGTATAAGTTTTGAGGGGGGTACATCGGGGAACCGTTTCCCGATTCCCCGCTTTCTTAATTCCGGGAGCAGTTTCTTTCTTGGGTATATCCATCCCCATATCGCATATAGGTCTCCACGATAATTCCAACTGTAACTGCCGTATTCACCCTTTATGCTCAGTGGTTCCGAATATATCCATCCGCTGCTTCCCATATTCATCGGTTTTGCCATGATGGTGCGTTTCCCCTCGACGGTGATCCATTCCTGAACCACTTCAAAGAAAGCATAGTGAATATAATCCTGTCTGCTGTTCAAATCAAAATTCCTTTTTCTGGCGTACTTGCAGCATAGTATATGTCTTATGATCTGGAACTCTCCGGCGGTCTGTAAGATGGACATGTACTTTTCTTCCTCGACTTTTCGTTTCCGGCTGACCTTTACGTCCAGTTTGTGGTGGCAGTACGGGCATTCGGTCGTATCACCGAGCAGGGTGGTTCTCAGCTCGCTATTGCTTGTGTCTATCCATGTTCCGCCGCACTCGGAACACCATAGCTCATCCTTGCACCTATATGCTTCGTGGATGAATATATGTTCTTTCGCCCATTCTTTTTTGTACTTCGGTAACGGCGGACAGTTTGCCGCTTAGTCCGGTTACACGTTTCTCAAGTTTCGTTCTCGGTTTCATGATTAGAACAAGCTCATTTGTTGTACATTATCATCCGCTTTCTTTCGGACGTTTTTCTTCCTGAGTGTCTGGTATTGTTCTTCCGCTAGCCGTGCGATTGCTTTGTCACGTGCCGCTTTCTTATCTTCTTCGGTGAGTTCCACAGGTTTGGCGGAGGATGATACGGACGTTTTCTCTCCGGCAGGCAGCCGGTTTATTTTGATATCGTCCTCATCATAGTAGTGCACTGCCATCCCGTAGACCTCCTCGTCTGAAATCGCTACGGCGTTACCACGCTTCCTGGCTTCACCCATGATATAACTACAGCATTCATCAATGCTTTTCTTCTCATTCGCATATTTGGGGGCGAACAGTGAATCTTCTTCCGCCCGTTTGTCCAGATAGGCTTTGATTGCCTGTTTGAAACTTTCATTACTTGCCATGGTCGTTAGTTGTTTGTCAAAAATGGAATCATGCTTTTCATCTTATAAGCATCGTTAATGTTGATAACATCGCCGCTTTTCTCATCCGGACAGGTGGCTCCATCAAAGCTCTTTCTCGGATTTATCGGAGAAGGACTGATTTTGTTAATCAGAATGTTTTTAATATCCATAGTTTTAATGTATTGGTTTGACTTTTAGTTTGTTATATCAATAAAGATAAACGTTGAGAACAAGTTTTACAAACAGAAACTTCGCCATTTTTACGCCTTTTTACCAGAGGGTAAAACGGTCAGAAAACCACGCCGTACAGTCTCGTTAAAGACAGGCAGGTCCTCAGCTCTGACATACACCTCAGATTCATGATTCAGGGTAAGATATGAGCTGAAACCGAAACGTTCACATATCTCTTTACGTCTTTTCATGCCTTTGGAGCTCCACTTTATTCTGATTTTTTCCATAAATCTATTATTTGCTTGGATTCTGCATCACCGGATTCCGCACGGCGTTTTAGTTCGTTGTACCAGCTCAAAGAAGAATATCCTTCGGGTGGAGTGAATCTTCTGTTCTCTATCTCATTCTGGATTCTCTTTCGGTTTATAGCGTCCAGCTCATAATTCCTTTCTGACCTGAACTCCTTGAAAAAGGCATTGCCAATTCTTCTGGCATCGAAAGAGGCGAATGAATTATCATACTTTCCAGCTTTGTAGCGTGCGAAAAACAACATCAACTCAGAAAGTTTGTAAGCCTTAACCTGTGAGGCAAAGGACTGGCAGAAGATTCTTATTCCATCAGCAACTCCCTTTTCCTTGCTGTTGGAAGCCCCGAATATGCCAGACACCTGTATGTCAATCCAATATTCGGAGGAACCATGGCCGTAAAGCGCATCATACTGCATCAGCGAGGGACAGTCTGCCATATAAGCCTTTTCCGGATTCTGAAGGGTATATCCCCATTGAGTTGGTGAAAATACTCTTTCAACCTCAGAACGGTCTTTCCATTTGGTCAGCCAAGCCTTCTTCGAGGTCTCGCTTATGTTGTTGTAGCAAGCTAAGAGCGTAGGCGTTAGCTTCCTGCTTGCTTGTATAACAGCTCCTATTGTTCCCATTGTTTCGTTGTTTTTCAAGCTCAATTTTCAGCCATCTAGCAAAGTGTGATTTCGCATCCTTTGGTGCTTTCCTTACCTCTCCCTCGTTTTGAAGTTTCTCGAAAAAATGTTTTAAATACGTTTTGAACATATCTACCGTAAAATCCTTGTAACCGGAATTACGTGTATTCATCGTTACGATTTCACTCCAACTCATGTCCCTTGACAATTCCTCATAGCATTCGTCTAATTCTTTGCCTAAAATTTCGGGAGGGGGAAGATTTTCTTTATCTCTCGATAGAGAGATTTCTTTATTATTTCCTTTCCTTTTCTTTGTGGTGTTTTTGCATACATTAATGTCGGCAGTAAAAGGGTTATTGCATACATTAACCCCGCCATTGCAAACATTAACTATATCGCTCGATACATCTCCATCGTCGGAAGAAAAAACTTCCTTGTTTTCGCAACCGCTAACTTTGATTAATAAGTATCTAAAATCATCCACAGATTTACGCCTTTTAGATATTTTGAAATATCGCTTTTGGATGCCCGCACTGGTAAGAACTCCCATCGAATCAAACAGGTCTTTGTCAAAGAAGCCCCATAAGACTAAACGGTTCATTATGCTGTCGAGCAATTCAGAAGACACTCCGGGCAGGTCTCTAAGGAGTTTGAATTTCAGCAGATCATTCCACAATATGAAATATCCATTTCGGTATATCGCACAAAGCAGCTTGATTACAACAATTTCTCCTTTAATCCCGAATTCCCCGGATATGGCTACAATCTTCTCATCATTAAAGAAATCAACGTCAAAAGGGAAATAATCCAATCCCATTTTATTAGGTCTTGCCATAGGCGTTTCCTTTACCCGAATTCAACCGGGGTTATTTCATACTCGACACGCGGTTCTTTCCGGTCAACGAATTTTTCAATCTCTATGTACACGCACTGACGGTCGTTTTTGATTGTTCCCGTCATTTGCAGACAGTCAAGCAGTATCTTCAGTGAGTTGTCCAAATCCGGCCGTTTGCTGTTATAATAGACTTTTGCCCTCAGTCTGAAATATCCCTCAATCATCCGTCCCCGTTCGGGGCATTGGATATAAAAGTTCTTTTCGTATTCCTTGAGCACTTCCTGTTTTGCAAGCGAGGAATGTGTCTTTCGGGTCTTGGGGTCAAAATGAGAAACAATCTTATAACAATTGCTCTTTGATGGTATTTGTCCTCTTATGATATACATGATTATAATATTACGTTAGTTAATTGTTTGCCATTGCTCTTGATGCACCACTTGTCCTTTTCCGGTTGTTCTACCCTTAAATCCTCGACTTTCCCGAATGTCCTGATATTGCCACATAAGTCTATGACCCAGCCGTTCTTGCCGGGGCACGGACGAATGACACGTCCGACCATCTGATAATACAGTGAGAGTGACATGGTAGGTCTGCAAAGCACGACGGTGTCAAGTTCTGGATAGTCAAACCCTGTGGTAAGCACGCCGACATTGGCTACAACTTTTATTTTCCCGGCTTTGAATTCGGCAAGTATTCTCTCACGGTCAGATTTGGTGGTATCCGCGCTTACAACGGCGCTGTCAGGAATCTCCCGTGCAAGCATTTCAGCCTCGGCGGTGAACCGGGTGAAAACAAGCATGCCTTTACGTGCTCCCCCGACTTTGGGATGAAGCAATCGTTTCACTATGGAGATGAGATAGCCGTACAGATCCACACGCCGGAATTCATCAGACAGGCTTGCGTCGTCAAAATCAGCTCCGGAAGAGTTTCTCCTTACTTTGGTCAGGTCAATTCTCGTGACATCGTAATACTTCAACCGGGAAAGAAACCCTTTGGCAAGCAATTCGCTTACCTGGCAATAATACAGGACCTGGGAGAAGACACGCGGACGGGTACGGGTGAGAAACTTAAGCATACTTCCGTTCATGCAGGAATATAACCGGTATGGGGTGGCGGTAAGCCCTACAATCCTTCTTTCAGCCTGTTCGAAGAATCTCTTGTACATTCCATCGCTTGGCTTGACAAGATGGCATTCATCAATCAGAATGTTCTTGAAATGCTGGAAGTCCTTCATATGCCGGATGACACTGCCGATAGTGGCGAATGTGATGCGGCTGATCTCTTTCCGGCCCACTGACGCGGAATATATGCTGCAATCCCAAATTCCGTATGTTTGCAGCTTCGCAAAGTTCTGTTCCAATATTTCTTTATTAGGCTGGAATACAATCAGAGGCTCCTCAAGCCTCGCTGCTATATCCGCTATGATGAGTGATTTGCCCGCACCTGTCGGAAGTACCAAAAGACCGTTCCTGTCTGACTTCATCTTAAAACACATTACAGCGGCATCACTGGCTTTTTTTTGATAATCTCGTAATTGATATTTCATAGTCTGATAACTCCTTTATGAACTTTTTCGTGGCAAGAGGCGCATAAGGTGACAAGGCAGTCCAGATGTTCGAGTTCATGACCGACTATGGACATTCCGTTCACCTTATAGCGCATATGATGTACTTCCAGCGGATAGAGGGCGTTACAATGCCGGCATTTGTGTCCGTCCCTGATACGTATTTCCCTTGCAACCTTCTCCCAATATGGATTCCGTGTCAGGGAGAGCGCATACGCCGACTTGCGTCCCCTCTTATGCCGTAGCCTGCTCATCAGTTTTCTTCTTCGTCAGAATCAACACATCCCAATGCATCGTTCAGATCATCTTCATTGCCTAGCTCATCGTCGCTGTCATCCGGAATCATGTCATGTTCGTTGTCAAAATCATCATCGTCAGGTTTCTCCACTGCCGGAAAATCCAGTCCGAACAGTTCCATCATGGCTGTGCGGTTTCTATCCTCCTGCGCCCACAGGGAAGATTTGTCGTAAGATGAAATCTTTTCAGCCTTGACCAGCAGAACACGGCCGTTTATTACCGAATAGAAAAGGTAGTAGCCGTTCAGGGCTATACGGAATGTCTTGGTTGGCGGCAGCTTCTTTTCCTTTGTGCCTTCCGTCACCTTGGCGGCATAATCCTTGATCTGTCTGCTAACCGAATTAAGAGCCTCCTCAGCGTCCGCCTTCAGTCGTTTGGCCTCTTCCTTTGCACTCAGCAGTTCTGCCTCGGCACTTGGCAGCTCTTTCTCTACGAGCTCACAATACTTCTTTCTGATCTCGTCTTTTTCAAAATTATCCATATATCTCATTGCCAGTTCATTCTCCGGGAACATGACATTGAAATGCTCGTTGACAGCCTTGATGATCTCCTTCTCGTTTTCAGCATTTCCGAATGTCAGTTCAAGAGGGAATGTGTCTTTTACAACTTCCGGCAGGACAAACTGCAGTTCCTCCGGTTCATAATCGTTTGTAATCATAATTATATTTTAATTTGTTATTATTAATATCTGCCTTCATACTCGGCTACAAAGGCGGAATAGTACTTATCGGTAGGCAAGGGGAGTATGATGCCAAAATCATTGTTGACATCAGCCTTCACGCTTTCCATGAAGTTTGTCATTTCCAAGGTATTCAGCTTGCTTGTGCCACGGGATATGGTTTCGGTCTTTCCACCTATGGTCACCTGTTTGCTCAGAAATTTCTTGCAGTAGAGATCATGTATGTCCTGCACACCGTCAGCGGTGCTCCAATATTCCTCTCCTGTGTATTCCCTGAAACAGGCCCCGATACATCGGAACCATTGCCACATGAGGGCATTCTGGTTGAGGGTACGGGGCTTGGTCTTGCGTTTGATGGTGAGGGTATATTCCCCCATTTCTCAGCAGGCTTAGCATGAACTCAAACGGTTTGTCAAGAGTTGCTTTACCGTCTTTCTTTATAATAGTGGCTTCCATCAGCAGGGCAACTCATCATCGGAACTGGCATGTTGTGTCTGCTGCTTGACAGTTACCATCTCCATGCTTTCTGCAAATGTCTCAACGACAGTATGCCTGACACCGTTCTTGTCTTCAAACGACCGGCTTCTGATTTCGCCTTCGACATATACCTTATCCCCTTTATGAAGATACTTCTTGGCTGTTTCGGCAATACCACGCCATACTACGATATTATGCCATTCGGTACGTTCGGGAATTTGTGTGCCATTTGGCAAAGTCTGTGCGCGCTTGGTCGTGGCAAGAGAGAACTGGCCGACGGCGACACCGCCCTCAAGATATCTGACATCGGGATCCTTTCCGAGATGTCCTAACAGGATTGCTTTATTCACACTCATTTTCTTTCTCCTTTCTTATGGTTATACGAATAGATGCTTTCTTTTCGACAGATTTCAGATACTTTGAATACAAATCCGGATAGTCAGTCTGGAATGCCTTGGTGTCGAATGACTTGCCTGTTGTGGCGGGAGTGACGGAAGCACGCAGTCGTCCGGCATCCCATACATTCACCCCATTCTCTATCATGGCGTTTTTCAGTCCTTCCTTCATCTGTTCGCTCTGTTCCTTGGCAAAATCCAGCTCTTCCTGGATATCAATAAGCATTTGTACAGCCGCCGCAGTCATCAACTGCAGGTTTCCGGCAGGTGCTATTTCTGTGGAAAGGTATTTCTCACCCTTCACTTCGCATTCCATGAGGCGCATTACTTCTTCATCAGACCTGCGCTCAACAGGAATAAGCTCGGACTTGTCTCCACGGAGCCAGACCCCGTACAGGTTTCTGACTTTCAGTCCGGGATTCTGCCTCTCAAAGAGGTATGCGTATATGGACAACTGCCAGCTAAGGGATTCTTTGTCTATCCGGTAAGTGGTCTTGATATCCGCCAGGCTGATCTCACCTTCCTTTTCCCATACACAGTCGATGTTGGATGCGAAGTACTCCTCATCGGATACTGTGTATTCGTTGGCCAGCGCGTCATATCCGGCATTCATGCGCTCACGTAAATAGTTCTCCGCCTCGATGCTTTCAGGCTCGAATCCTGTCGAGTCTACAAATTCGCATTGTGAATGGATGCGGCTGCCCTTGTCGGCCGCACGCCTCATCACATGGTCGGGAACGCCTTTGTACTTGTCGGGAAACAACTGCCGGCTGATCATACCGGTAATTCCCCGGAGCTGTTTCTCTCCAAGAAAATAGGTGTGGTTCTCTTCATTGAAAACCACAGGGGACTTTACTAATTTTATCATTTCTTTTCAGGATATTTTTTGCCCATTTCAATACAGGCGTTACGAAACTCGTTATTGTTCTGCATGACTGTGTATCTTTTCCAGACAGACAGGACCTGCGCCCGTGACTTGCAGGCATTCATCTCATCAACTGCCTGTTTCAGTTGCGCACCGGTAAAAGCGGCAGGAGCCTGTGCCGGATTTTTAGGCACGGTTCTGGCAGGTGCCTGTTCTTTCACTTTCTCTTTCACTTCACCGAAAACATATCTTACGTCACCTCTGCCGTCAACAATCACCAGTTTGGAGATTTCACGCTGCTGGTTGTATTCAATCGACTGTACGTTGAACTTGGCATTTGTTCCAAAACTCTTGGAGCCATTGTAGCCGGTTTTTTCATATATTTCCGAGGAATCCAACGTTATCCAGATGAAGGGAGCCGTGTAAAGCTCACGACCGATTCCCCAGTTGAAAGCGGCGCGTTTGAAGGCATCGGACGCCTGTCCTTTCTCCTTCTCGGTATTGGACTCCGTACCCACATCCTGTTTGTTTACCCATACGCCTTTATCAGTGTCCCAGACAGATATCGTGCAGAACAGGTTTCCGTTTATCAGTTCGTGGCTACGCTGCCAGTTGTTTGGACCATAGACCTCATCCAGCATACGCATATCAACACGGGCATCTTTATAGAGCAGGAGGGAACAGCCGTTCTGCTTCATCGTGCCGACTCTGCATTCAATCTCGGAAGCCAATAATGTTCTGATTTGACTTCCTTGTGCTTTTTCTTCTTTTTTAGCAGCCATAATTTAATTTTATTGGTTTGACTTTTAGTTGTTTATATCTATAAAGTTATCTTTTATTGACAAGTTTGGCAAACAGAATCTTCGCCATTTTATCGCCATTTTCCCAAAGAATTAGGAGAATGGAAAAGCCAAAGAATACAATTTTACTCTCCAGCTTCCCGTTCCTGATGATGAACTTGGATAGCAACCCCGAAGAGGGATTCTTTGGGGTATATAATACAATCAGCCAATATGCTGATACAATTTATAATTCTAATAGCATGTTTGTAAACCGGTAAAAAGGTGCACTATCTTCACAGACCATGCACCGAAATCACAAACATAAAGTAAATGCGACAAAACTACTAGTCAGGCCTTCACAGGTTCATGGTGGAGAAACCCGGATTCGAACCGGGATGAGTTGCCAGGTCCGCCACATCCAAGGTTGGCCTTCCTGTCATCTAATGGTGCGTCTGCCTATTCCGCCATTTCTCCGTTTTGCCACCGTACCGCTGTACGGTGGGCTTTTCTCATCTTAATCTATTATTATGAAAAAGACAATTATCCTCACGGACGTCACGCATGAGGGTATCGAACCCTCCCCGACGAAGATCAGTTTTCTGAACTCTTGGGAACCCCGGTTGTTTTATGCGTGTTATAGCCACCCCATCCCGTGAGGCGGCCCGCATTAAGTTTCATTTATGTGATTCGAAATTCACCCTCACGGGCTTTGTTCCCGGATAGTCGGTCAGGACACACCGGGATAAATGAAGATATAGAATATAACATATAAAAGAGGGCTTCCACCTCACGCTGTCCTTTCCAGCGGCTTTGGGTTAAATTATTATCTAACAAATTGTTCTCTGCTTCACTGCCTTGAAGTCTCTAACATGGCTACGTTTATACGGGTAGGTACGGCTCCCGCTCTTCAGGTAAAAATATGCAATTGCATCGTGGACGATACGGGACTTGAACCCGCGACCCTCAGCTTGGGAAGCTGATGCTCTGCCTCTGAGCTAATCGTCCATGCGCCCGGACACTTCCGGGCTTGATTGATTAATTAGTATTCAATATGATTGAAAGGTTCACCCTCACGGGCTACTGGTGCGGACGGGCGGACTCGAACCGCCGACCTCACGGAAAACCATGCGCTCTGCCTGACTGAGCTACATCCGCTTTGCCCGGACGCTTCCGGGCTGATAACAAGCAACCAGGATCAATCCTCACGGATCAACTTCTTTATATACCTGACCATATAACCGGGCATCATTCTTTCCCAAAGGAAAGCTGTACATATTGAATATACCAGCCCGATCACATTCAGATAAGTTATATGACCTTCATTATCCAGAGTGAAAGTCATCAGAGTGGGAACAGCCAGCAGGCTGATCCACATAATGAATAGTATTTTTTTCATTCTTGTTTCTTTTTTCCGGTTTTTCCAGTCTTTCTCATATTCCTGCAATGCATTAGTACTTGTGCGGCATTGCAGAACCATTTTCCGTTCTGCGAGTTTCTCGGCTTGACAGCCTCTATCTTGCCTGATTCGATCAGACGTTCCAGTTTTTTCTTTCCGCCTACTATTGCGGCTGCCTTTGTCTGTCCGAAATATTCTCCGGACATCACACGCATGATGTTATCCAGAAGGATATCAGCGGTATTGTCCATAAGCATAGTTGTCCTTACCTTGTTGTTGCATAGAAAAATCATATCACTGGGTTCTGGTTACTGTTACCGTTTTCTTTTCGATATTGGTTTTCGCGGACCATTTGTATCCGTTCGCACGTTCCACAGCCAGATTGGCACCATAAATCGTGCTGCCGATTGATCTGGCCTGACTTAAAGGGAATACCTCACATTCACCGACCGCCATTTTGCGGAGTGTCGGAACGATTTCTTTTTTTTCTGTTGTTTCTGTCATGATTGAAAAAAATTATAGTAATAGTTCTCCCGAGCCGATCCGGTCAGCGGCATCACGCCTTTTTCGGGAGATTTACTTAACTTTGTGGTGTCTAATCAAAAAATTAAGTGGTTATGGAAAAATATGAAATTGAAGAATGTCTTCACAAAGTATTTAAAAACTCACTTGATATGAAAGCCCAATGGATTTTCAAGATACAGAGTACAATACTCATGGTATCTTCAACAATCTTCGCTGTTATGGTTTCTTTTGCCAACGTTTCAAATGGCAGTCTTTGCAATCGTGTCCTCTTGGCATCCGCAATTTTATTAAATTCGGTATGTATCCTTTTCGCAAGCATATCTTTATTCGAGAATCGAGCCATGAGCAATGCATTGTCTCGCATTTCCTATAATAAAATAGTGGAATATAGAATGGGAATCCTTGGAATTGATTCTTCTTCCTCGAAGCAATACGTTGAGCGTAAGCCCATCTTCGCATTTTGTGAAAAAGCGTCTTACGTTTCATTTCTGTTATTTGTTTTAGCTTTGACAGCATGCGCCATATACAAGATTTGTTATACATAATTCAAATCTTAATTAGAGGTGACGGGCGGACTCGAACCGCCGGCCTCATGGGAACCATGTGCTCTGCCTGACTGAACTACATCACCTGTTATATATCGTAAATTGAAATCCATGTTTCAACGGCCCTTACAGGTCTAGCTGATTATTTTTACAACGACACGAGTCTGACCCTTACTCACAGCATTATGTCGTTGGCAGATTATGCTTACTCCCGTAGTCCGGTTTGTGCAGGAGGAAATCTGCGAACTCCTAAATACCAAGATGTCAAAGAACTCTTCTCTGTGTGTTCCCGGTCGCCCACCCAAGAGCATACTGGGTGGCGGTTGCCCGCCGGTGGTTTGGTTTGACTTCGGTGAGGTTACGGCTTCTGTACAAGAGAATCTTTCAAGATGCCTGCTGTAATTGCTATGGATTCAAGGGCAGCCTCAAGAACTTTGCATCTTTTTTCTGCCTCAGTCCAGAATTTTGCATTCTGGTCGCTTTGAAATTTCAGCTCCTTGTTTTGGGCTTCAAGTTCTTCAATTCGTTTTCTTAATTCTTCTTCCATGATGATTGATATTTGATTGGTATGATTGAATTATCTGGTTGCATATCCATTGGCCATGTCACCTGTCGGGTTGGCGTACAGGCTTTTCATCGTGAGTCCTGATTTTGGCAGGCGGGGCTTGATGTTCTGTGAGTAGTTATAGTCTTCCATGGCAAGAATGGCGTCTATCCAAGCTTGTCGTATGGCTGATTTCAAAGTATATCCCTTATAAACTTTCATGAACGCCCATGCCCTCTGCATGATGGCTTTGCGGTTATATTTGCCATCCACAACTAACCTATAGTCGCGTTTTTTTGCGCAACTTTTATTACTATTCGATTGGATATGTGAACTATTATTCATATATTTGTTTATTGATTGATTGGTATTGCAAAAGTAATCCATAAATGGATAATTTGCAATCATTTGTTTGAGTATATTATCCATATTTGGATATATTAACTATTGATTGTATTGGTATGGTTGAAAGAATTAAGTCTATTATCAATTATTATAAGCTAACTGATAGAGCTTTTGCTATTAAATGTAACATTAAGCAGAATACTCTTAGTAGGCAATTGGGAGGTACTAGTGAAGTTAGTCTATCCACTATTGATGCTATATTATCCACTTTTGAAGATATTTCCTCAGAATGGTTGTTGCGCGGGAAAGGAACTATGTTACTTTCGGATGTAGAGCATGAACGGAATATCATACCTGACACTAACATGGAACGGATGAACCGACTTGTAGATACGATTGCGACTCTACAAGGTGCACTCAATGAGAAAGATAAAACAATAAAGTTGCTTGAAGAAAAGGTAAAGCGCTTGGAAACTGAATTGGCAATGGTTAAGAATGAATGGAAAGTAGGATAATATGCTTTCTTCTTCTTTAAATTTATTACTAGAAAATGCAATAATATATATGGATGAACAATTAAACCTACTGAGTATAAAAGAAGGTTTGCCTGGAATGCATAAAGATTTATGCTCTCATTATTATTCAGCATGTATGACTACTTTACACCGTGCAGGTCATATAGTAAATGGAACTATTTTACATCTTGATGGTAATAGAAAAGGTAGTATACCTTTATATTGGGAAGATTATTTTGACGAAACAATTGATCGCTCGTGGAAAGAAATTAATTACTGTACCGATCATGCAGCAGTTTGTATGTCTTGTGTATTAGCTATTCATGAAACAGAATTTACAATTGTGGAACGTTCATGTAAAGGGGATGGCTTTGATTATTGGTTGGGATATAAAGAAGATCATTTATTTAATCACGCTGCAAGATTGGAAATATCAGGAATATTAAAAGAAAGTAGAACTAATACCATTGAAAAACGTTTAAAAGATAAGATGAAACAAACAGAACAGTCTGATGAAACTTGTCTTCCAGCTTATATATCTATAATTGAATTTGGAAAGCCTAAAGCACTATTTATAAAAAAGTAATTTGAGTACTATGGATATAAGGGAATTACATAACGAGGCTATGTATAAAGCGGAATTAGGAGATATACAGAAGTATCAAGGGAATTCTGAGTACGCAATAGATTTATATGCACAAGCGTATGAATTAGAAAAGAATGCGGCCTGTATTGCTTTAGAACATCATATGGGTGAACCAACAATTTCAATTCTTTTAAAGAGTGCAGCTTCTCTTGCTATGAGGTGTAGTTTAAATAGGGATGCAGAAAAACTTATAGGTTTAGCTCTTTCAGGAGAACCTCCAAGAGATATAGCGGAGGAACTTAGGAATATGTTGGAAACTGTTAATTTTCATCGCCATTTAGATTTGAGAGGAGTGATATTACAGGAAGATGAAGTACAATTAGTGATAGCAGGTAAAGGCGTAGGATATGGTTATGCTAAAAGTGATGATGTTTTAGACCGTGTAGATACATTTCAAAAATTAGCAATTAGAACAATAGAAAGAAAAGCCGGAAAGTCTTTTAGAAAAGCGGGGAAAATTCCCAATGAGCTTAAAGATGCTTGTCAACCATTTATAACTGTGCCTAGTGCTGCAAGTATGGCATTTAGAATGAAATTTGGTAGTGTTGAAAATATTACATTGAGTGGATTTGGTACATTCGAGAATGTTATTGAAGATATAAATGATAATATAGAATTAATTGCTAAAGGAGATATTGAGAGTTTAAAGCAGAATATATCAGATGAATCTTACTTTAATAATTTTATAGGTTTAACAAAGCAATTGGCTCCAGATGGAGATAGTGTTAATCTGTTTGGAATAACTTCTATATTAAAGGGAAAAGAAAGAAGAGTTGAGTTAACAAGCCCTAGAACCGAAATATCATTATTTATTAAAAACGCGGGAGTTGTTGTAGGTACTAATGAAAGTGATAAATTATCTGTTAATGCAGATAAAAATATTATTGGAGTTTTATCAGCAGCAGATAATCTTGGGAAAGTTAGAATTACGACTGCTAATGGCGAAAAGTACATAATTACAGTTCCAGATGGGCTTTCTGATATTGTAAAGACATATTGGGAGGAAGAAGTATCTGTTAAATATGTAATTGAAAAAAGAAGAAAAATACTAGTAGACATTGATGGAATATAATAAGCCCTCATTTCTGAGGGCTTTAAAGCATCCAGATTCAACATCACAATCATTCATCATCACAACTTGGACACTCTACATGCAATTACTAATGGTCAGATGAAAAGTTTGATTGGCAAATAAAAAAAATGAACGGTAAAATTGTGCGACAATTATAAGAATAATGGATTAATTTTTAACTTTTATGATATGAAAAGGCAGGATAGTACATAAATAATTACATTTCCGTGCTCTTGTCGGAAGGCAAAAAGCACTACTAATAACTTGTTGATATTTAAAAAGATAGGCTTAAAATTTGCAGACATGTCTAGTTTAGTTTTTGTGTTGTAAGTGCTCCCATCGTAAGCGAACGAATGGGAGCACGTTTTTTAGATACCTGCAGGGGAGAAGTGTTCTGTTTCTGCAACAAATCCGGAGGTTGGTTTGTTAATTATGGCATAAATAGAAACAATTCTCCTTATGAAAAGAATAATCCCCATACTGATTGCTATACTTATCTGTTTTGGTGTAGGCTGTACTGCTTCTTATTTTCAGTCGGAGTCCATACTCAACTGGTATCCTGCATTGGAAAAACCTTCTTGTACACCCCCTGATATAGCTTTTCCCATTGCTTGGAGTTTTATCTATCTGTGCATGGGAATTTCTATCGGGTTGATTTGGCATATATGGACAATAAGACGACAAATGATTATCAGATTATTCGGATTCCAGCTTCTGTTTAATTTTACATGGAGCATTTTCTTCTTTTATTTTCGGAGTCCGTTGCTAGGTTTTGCAAATATTCTGGTGCTGGATGTGCTTGTTATTTATTATATGATAGAAAGTTATCCGGTGAGGAAATCTTCGGCATATCTTTTTGTTCCTTATCTTTTGTGGTTGCTTCTTGCCACTTATCTTAACGGCTATATATTAATGTATAATTAAAAGACTGGCATTGGCCGGTTGAACGGGAATTATGGGTACAAGAGAAAATACCTATTTATAGTGATTGATAACCCTGGTGATTTTCCGTAACTTTGCGGCCATAAAGAGAAACAAAAAACATAACTATGTATAAAACAAGTAAATATACTCCGACGGACAAAATGAGTTATCTTATCTGTGATAACTATACATTGCTACAGGTAATGAGCCGTTTTGATCTTTCGTTAGGGTTTGGAGACAAGACAGTACAGGAGGTGTGCCGTGAAAATGGAGTGGATTGTCGTACTTTCCTTGCGGTGGTAAACTTCATGATTGAAGATAGCGACCGGATGGAGGATGATGTGAAGGATATTTCTATGCCTTCATTGATGAATTATTTAAAACAGGCACATCATTATTTCCTTGATTTCTGTCTGCCTACCATACGCCGTAAATTGATAGAAGCTATAGATTGTTCCACGGAAAACGAGGTTGCATTTCTCATTCTGAAATTTTTTGATCAGTATGCCGGAGAAGTGCGTAAACACATGGATTATGAAGATATGAATGTGTTTACTTATGTAGAGAATCTGATGACGGGACGAGAAACGGGAGGATTCCGTATCTCACAGTTTGCCCGCAGGCATGATCAGATAGATGCGACACTGACTGAGTTAAAAAACATCATTATTAAATATTATCCGGCAAAAGGAAATAACCATTTGTTGAACGCCGTATTATTCGACATATTCAGTTGTGAACAAGATTTGGCATCTCATTGCCGCGTAGAGGATTACTTGTTTGTGCCTGCTGTACTTAGGCTGGAAAAGGAGGGGAAATGAAACGGACAGAACTTGTGCACGTTGCGGTGGCCGAAACTTCAGTCATTGTGCGTAGCGGACTTGTGGCTGTGCTGAAGCGCATGCCTGATCTTATAATACAGCCGGTGGAAATAACTTCTCTTGAAGGACTGCAAAATTGTATGCAGGGACATCAGCCGGATATTCTAATCATAAATCCTACTTTCGGAGGATGGTTTAACGTGGACGAGTTCAAATCGAACTATCCACAGGCATCTGTCAAATGCGTTTCTTTGTTGTGTTCAGTCACAGATACCAATCTGTTGAAGGGATACGATGAGAGTATAGCGCTATATGATGACATCGAAGTTTTAAATAAAAAGTTAGTAGACCTGATGAATCTTGGTGTGGATGAAACAGATGGCGAACAGGAAGCGTTGAGCCAGCGTGAGAAAGAAATTATTTGTTGCGTGGTACGTGGGATGACAAATAAGGAAACGGCGGAAAAACTGTTCCTCTCCATTCATACGGTGATAACTCACCGTCGGAATATTGCGCGCAAGCTACAAATACATTCACCTGCCGGATTGACTATTTACGCTATCGTAAATAAACTGGTTGAACTAAGCGAGGTGAAGATGAACTTATAATACCTACAAATGGTGAGTGGAATAAGATAGAATACCTAAATGAAGTGATTGTGGATGTGGTCCCTAACCTCTATCTTTGCACTATAAGTTAGTCATATAGAAATTACGTAAACCACAAAGTTAGTTATTAGTTAAAAGTGCTCCCTGCGAAGTGATTCGCGGGGAGTACTTTTTTATTAGTAAGGCTTTTGCTCACAATATTATGCTTTTTTTACCTATTCCGCTTCATTATTCGTTAGAAATCTCGTTGTTTTCTTAACAAATATCCTCTAACTTTGTTATTCAATATAGGACACATATTAACTAATGACAATGAAAGTAGGTTTATTTATTCCTTGTTATATCAATGCGGTATATCCGCAGGTGGGGATAGCCTCGTACAAGCTGCTGAAAAGTTTGGGAGTGGACGTGGATTATCCTCTCAATCAGACTTGTTGCGGCCAACCGATGGCGAATGCAGGTTTCGAGAATAAAGCGGTAGATTTGGCCCGTCATTTTGACGAACAGTTTAAGAATTACGATTATATAGTGGGCCCTTCGGCCAGTTGCGTCGTTTTTGTGCGTGATAACTACAGTCGTCTGTTGAAAGAAGACAAACATCGGTGTGCCAGCGAAGGTAAGATATATGATATCTGTGAGTTTATTCATGATATCGTCAAGCCTTCTTCGTTGAAAGCCAAGTTTCCACATAAAGTGAGTCTGCAAAACAGTTGTCATGGAGTGAGATTGATGAAACTTTCTTCTGCCAGCGAACTTAATATTCCTTATTTCAGCAAATTGCGTGATTTGCTCTCTTTAGTAGAAGGAGTGGAAGTTGTGGAACCGGAACGCAAAGACGAATGTTGCGGTTTCGGCGGTATGTTTGCCGTAGAGGAAGATGCGGTTTCCGTGCAGATGGGGCATGACAAGGTGATGCGTCATATTGCTACCGGTGCTGAATACATTGTGGGGGCCGACAGTTCGTGCCTGATGCATCAGAATGGTATCATTGCCCGTGACAAACTTCCTATCAAGACATTGCACATTGTTGAAATCTTAGCGGCAGGATTATGAGTACGAAACATTCAAAAGCAGCTGCGGAGTTTCTGAAAAACAAGAAACAGGCCGCATGGCATGACGAAACACTTTGGCTGGTTAGGGCAAAGCGTGACAGACTGAGTAAAGAAGTTCCCGAATGGGAGGAATTGCGTAATATGGCATGTGCTACTAAACTATATAGTAACAGCCATTTGGACGAATTATTGGTGGAGTTTGAAAACAATGCGCGTGCTAACGGAGCTCATGTCTATTGGGCAAAGGATGCGGATGAGTATTGTAACATTGTCTACAATATTCTGAACCAGCACGGAGTGAAGCATTTTATAAAAAGCAAATCCATGTTGGCCGAGGAGTGTGAACTTAATCCTTTTTTGGAAAGCAAAGGGATTGAAGTGGTAGAAAGCGACTTGGGAGAGCGTATCTTGCAATTGATGCATCTGAAGCCGAGCCATATTGTATTGCCTGCTATTCATATCAAACGTGAACAGGTAGGTGAGCTTTTCGAGCGAGAGATGGGTACGGAGAAAGGAAATTTTGACCCTACTTACCTTACACATGCAGCCCGGAAAAATCTCCGTCAGAAATTTATTCATGCTGAGGCGGCTATGACAGGTGCTAACTTTGCTGTAGCTTCTACTGGTGAGATTGTGGTATGTACCAATGAAGGAAATGCGGATATGGGTACTTCCCAGCCTAAATTACAGATTGCGGCTTTTGGTATGGAAAAAATTGTGCCGGATCGTGAATCATTGGGAGTGTTCACCCGTTTGTTGGCCCGTTCGGCTACAGGACAACCCATTACTACATATACTTCTCATTATCGAAAGCCTAGAGAGGGTGGGGAACTTCATATTATTATTGTAGATAACGGACGTAGTAAGATATTAGCCGACCCAAAGCATATCAAGACTTTGAATTGTATTCGTTGTGGAGCCTGTATGAATACATGTCCTGTATATAGACGTAGTGGGGGGGTACTCTTATACTTATTTTATTCCCGGCCCTATCGGGATTAACCTGGGGATGTTGAAGGCGCCGTTACATTATTATGACAATGTGTCGGCTTGTTCTTTGTGTTATTCCTGTTCGTTTGTATGTCCGGCTAAAGTGGATTTGGCGGAGCAGATCTATTTGTGGCGCCAGGATTTGGATAAATTGGGTAAGGCAGACCGGATGAAAAAGGTAATGTCCGGTGGCATGGAATTCATGATGAAGCGCCCTTCGATATTCAATATGGCATTAAAATGGGCGCCATTGGTAAACGGAGTGCCGCGTTTTCTTATCTATAACGGATTGAATGACTGGGGGAAAGGACGTGAAATGCCGAAATTTGCTAAGGAGAGTTTCAATGAAATGTGGAAGAAAGGTAAAGTGAAGTAAATTATGAGCAGCAGAGAAGATATATTGCAGAGCATCCGGCGTGCTACACATGTAAAATATGAGAAACCGGATTTAAAGCCATTGGAAGATATGGCATTGACTTATCCCAGTAAGGTAGAACAGTTTTATTTCGTCATGAAGCAAGTAGGAGGAGAAGCCATTTTTTTGGAAAAAGAGGAGAACGTGAATGATTTCATTAAAAAAGCTTATCCTGGAGCCAAACGCATCGCTTCTAATCTGAAGAGTATTACTTGTGCAACATTTAATCCCGATGATTTGGAAGATCCTGCAGAATTGAATGGGACGGATTTGGCTGTCATAGATGGAAAGATTGGGGTTGCGGAGAATGGTGGGGTATGGATAGAGCAGGATGTAAAGCAGCGTGCCATTTATTTTATTGCCGAAAAGTTGGTTATTCTTCTAGATAAGAATAAGATTGTGAACAATATGCATGAAGCATATAAACTGATAGATACAGGCGAATATGGTTTCGGAACCTTTATTTCCGGTCCGTCAAAGACAGCTGATATTGAGCAGGCCTTGGTAATGGGTGCTCATGGGGCACGGGATGTGATGGTAGTGCTGATATAAATATATTGTTTCTTATACATAAAAAGGAGATGAGGCGAAAATTATGGGGCTCATCTCCTTAACGGAACTTAAGTACCGGATAGACGGTAAGTTTGTCTTTTCTAATTTAAATATACGGTATTGAAATATTCACCAAATAACGTTTTGGCTGTTTCCAATTGTTCTAAAGTATTTTCTTTTATTCCGTTCAGTTTGTATTCTTTTCCCATGGCTTCATATTTGTGTACGCCTAATGTATGATAAGGTAGTATTTCTACTCTTTGAATCATGTGATAGTTCTTGAAGTGCTCTCCTAATGCCCGTATGTCTTCCTCAAAGGAACTATAGCCTGGAACTAATACGTAGCGCAACCAAAAAGGTTTTCCGTTTTTTTCAAGCCATTCAGCGGTACGTATGGTTTGTTCGTTGCTACGTTCTGTCAGTTGCCGATGACGCACATTATTAAATTCCTTGATATCTAATAATACGAGGTCTGTCCATTTTAGCAGTTCCTCTACTTCCTCATTCCATATACTGCCGTTGGTATCTATACAGATGTGGATGTTTTGTTCTTTTAACCGCTGGAATAACGGAATCAGTGCTTTTGCTTGCAATGTAGGTTCGCCGCCGCTGAAAGTCACACCTCCTTTTTTACCGAAAAAAGCTTTTTGGCTGACAGCCATACGCACAATTTCGTCTATTGCCGTTTCCGTACTTTCACCTTTGGTGTCAATTGTGTCGGGGTTGGCACAATAGAGACATCGGAAATTGCATCCTTGTAAAAATACGACTAAGCGTAAGCCGGGACCGTCAAACGTCCCCATTGACTCGTAAGAATGTACTCTGATCATAATGGTTTGTCTTTAAACTGGTAAGGGCAGGTTTAAAACCCGCCCCTACGATTAATGTATATGTGATGTTACATTCTTTCGTGGAAAGAACGGCTGATTACTTCCAGCTGATGTTCACGGCTCAATTTGATGAAATTTACGGCATAACCTGATACGCGGATAGTAAGTTGCGGGTATTTTTCAGGATGCTCCATTGCATCTTCCAGCATTTCACGGTTCAGCACATTTACATTCAGGTGGTGTGCCCCTTTGGTGAAATAACCGTCCATCATGGTTATCAGATTCTCTATGCGGGTTTCCCGATCCACTCCTAGTGATTTTGGTACGATAGAGAATGTGTTACTGATGCCGTCCTGAGCATCACGATAGCGTAGTTTGGCTACAGAACTCAATGAGGCGATGGCACCGTTCTTATCACGTCCGTGCATCGGGTTGGCACCCGGAGCGAAAGCAACCCCTTTGGCACGACCGTCAGGAGTGGCACCTGTTTTCTTACCGTACATTACATTGGAGGTGATAGTCAGCAGTGACAGGGTAGGACGGGCGTTTTTGTATACCGGATGTTTCTTTAATTCTTCACTGAAGAAATAAACCAAATCTACTCCTAAGTGGTCTACGCGGTCATCATCATTACCGAAGCAAGGATATGTATTTTCAATATCAAAGCCTTCAGTCAAACCTATATCATTACGTTTGGCACGTACCTTGCCGTATTTGATGGCAGACAATGAGTCAATGGCAATGGACAGACCGGCTACGCCATATGCCAGATTGATACGTGGATCGGTATCAATGAATGCCATTTGAGCCTTTTCGTAATAATATTTGTCATGCATATAGTGAATGATATTCATCGCATCATTATACACACGTGCAATCTGCATTAATACTTTCTTATAATTAGACCATACTTCTTCAAAGTTCAGCAAGTCTCCTGTCAATACAGGAATATCTTTCACCATTACAGTTCCTGTATTTTCGCAACGTCCGCCATTGATAGCTAGTAACAGAGCCTTAGCCAGATTACAGCGTGCCCCGAAGAATTGGATTTGTTTGCCGATAGCCTGATAAGACACACAGCAGGCAATGCCATAATCGTCACAGTTACGCACTTCGCGCATCAGCGTATCGTTTTCGTACTGTATGGAAGAAGTGTCGATAGAAACCTGTGCGCAGAATTCTTTGAAACCTTCCGGCAACTCCGGACTCCACAGTACAGTCATATTGGGTTCAGGTGACGGACCCAGATTGTATAGTGTTTGTAAGAAGCGGAAAGAAGTTTTTGTTACTTTGGTGCGTCCGTCGTTGAATCGTCCGCCGATAGATTCGGTCACCCAAGTGGGGTCACCTGCAAAGATGTCATTGTATGATTGCATACGCAGATGGCGGACCATACGTAACTTGATGATAAACTGATCCACTAGCTCCTGAGCGAATGACTCGTCAATTTTACCATGATCCAAATCATATTGAATATAGATATCCAGGAATGAAGAAACGTTGCCCAATGACATAGCTGCTCCATCTTGTTCTTTCACGGCAGCAAGATATGCCATATAAACCCACTGAACCGCTTCTTGTGCATTAGTAGCGGGACGGCTCAAATCGAGTCCGTAATATTCACCCAATATTTTTATTTCTTTCAGTGCTTTAATTTGTTCGGCTACTTCTTCGCGCAGGCGGATACGGGCATCGGTCATCGGACTGGTGATATTGCGCAAATCTTCTTGTTTTGCTTCAATCAGTCGGTCGATACCATACAGTGCCAAACGGCGGTAGTCACCAATAATGCGTCCGCGTGCATAGTTATCGGGCAGACCGGTCAGGAAACCGAGTGAACGGAAAGAGCGGATTTCTTCGGTATAAGCATCAAATACGCCATCATTATGGGTTTTGCGATAATGAGTAAAGATATCCTTTACTTTTTCATCTACTTCCACACCGTTTTCATGGCAGGCTTTTTCTACGACCTTGATACCACCGTAAGGTTTGATGGCACGGCGCAGAAGTTCGTCCGTCTGAAGACCTACAATCAGTTCGTTTTCACGGTCAATGTATCCTGCTTTATGTGAGGTGATAGTAGATACTGTTACATTATCAAGGGAACGAACTCCGTTATTGGCACGTTCTTCTTCTAGTGCCTTGAGGCATTCGTTCCACACTTTTTTAGTTCGCTCTGTGGGGCCTGCCAAGAATGAGGCATCGCCCTCATAAGGGGTAATGTTGGTATATACGAAGTCTGAAACATTAATTTCCTTACTCCACAATCCATCCTTAAAAACTTTGTTCATTTCCATACTGTCATTATTAAGATGATTTAGGGCTGCAAAGGTACTCCTTTTTTGTGAGCTATGCATCACTATTAGTAGGTATAATGCGAATACTTGTGCATTTTTAAGTATAAAGTAGTCAATAAATGAAAAAATGGGTCAATGTAAAAAGCTGAGGGGTAAATTTATAAATTGTTATCTTTGTCTCCAAATTCATAGCTTATGGAGTTAAACGGTTATCGCCTTCTTCTTCCTGAAGGCACTTTAGATTACTTTGATCTTGTTGATGTGAAGGAAAGCGTAAATGAAGTTGTGTTCTACCTTGAGGAGAAAAATATCGTTCCTGAGAAGTATACAGATCAGGATACTGAGAGTAAAGGCTTTTATGATCCTGTTATTGTTCAGGATTTTCCTCTTCGTGGCAAGAAGGTCTTCCTTAATATTCGTCGTCGTCGCTGGCTCTTAAAGAAGCATAATGAGTATATCTCTCGTAACTGGCGTATGGTGGCTGAAGGTACTCGTATGTCGCAGGATTTTGCGTCTTTTAAAAGAACTATATTGATAGCTATCCGATCAGTTGCAAGCTCTTAGGTGTTTTATCTGGAGTTGACGGGGATTTATTGGAGCGTCAATACCGTAACCATCTAAGTGGTTATCTCCATTGGGACCAACTTGTTCATGCAGAGGATTGGCTACTATTCGAAAAGAATATCGGTGCTTATATCTGTATTGATGAAGTAGCCCTCTCGCGTGGGGAACTCTATACTGTACTGACCAATAAAGAAGCTCACGGTGGTAAAGGTAGTATGATTGCCATCATTAAAGGTACGGACGTTCATACGGTCACTTCTGTCCTGCTTAAGCTATCCCGTCGCCGCCGTTACCAAGTGCGCGAGATTACTTTGGATATGGCTCTAACATGGAGCAGATTGCACGCATCTGCTTTCCTGCGGCCAAACGTGTTACCGATCGCTTTCACGTACAGAAGTTAGCTTATGAAGCGGTGCAGGAGATGCGGGTAAAAGCTCGCTGGGAGGCTTTGGATGAAGAGTCCACTCAGATTGCTTATGCAAAGGCCTGTGGAAAGATGTATCATGCACCTGTTTTCGCTAATGGAGATACAAGAAAGCAGTTGTTAGCGAGAAGTATTTATCTGCTTTACAAGAAGGAATCCTTATGGACTCAGTCTCAAAGAATACGGGCTGAAATTCTTTTCAAGGAATATCCCGATATAAAGAAAGGATATTATCTGTCTATGCGGTTAGGCTTAATCTATCATCAGTGTAAGTTTAAGGATATTGCTTTGACAAGGCTGGCAAGGTGGTATGATGAAGTAGATAAATCAGGGTTCCTCACCTTTGGAAGGGTCGCACGTTCTATACAAACACATTATCTGGATATAATCAATTTTTTTGAAAGGAGGGCAACCAATGCCGAAGCTGAGTCATTCAATGCTAAAATCAAAGCATTTAGAGCACAGTTCAGAGGAGTAAGAGATAGAGCTTTTTTCTTATATAGACTTGCTAAATTATATGCTTAAATATAAAATCCCTCAGATTGTTACGTTGACCCGAAAAAATGATAAGTACTCTTTTTATTTTAGTTTTATAAAAAAATAAAGCTAATTGGTGACAATAAACCAATTAGCTTCTAAAGGTAGCGGAACCGGGAATCGAACCCGAGTTTCAGCCGTGAGAGGGCCGCGTCCTAGGCCACTAGACGATACCGCCATCAGTTGCCCTTAACTCTTTTTCTAAGACGCTGCAAAGTTAAAAGTTTGTTTTTAATCTGCAAAATAAAAAATGATTTTTTTTGTGCTGTTACTATAAAATAGGAATTTAATGGTCAGTCCGAAAAAACTGTGGGTATGTTATGTTAATACGCGAAAGTAAGCTATCAGTGCGGTTGGATTAAAAAAAACAACCCAATGCGATTCTGATCGCAATCTACATAAGTTACTACTGGTTATCTTCCCTGAAGTTTTAATGAAGTATTTTGAGCCGTCTTTTTAGGGCTTCCGAAAGCCTTGATCTCAAATCATTGAAAAATAAAAGCGGGTCATAAACTACTTTTATGACCCGCTTGCGGAAGCTGGGGGATTCGAACCCCCGGTACGGTTACCCGTACGTCAGTTTAGCAAACTGGTGGTTTCAGCCACTCACCCAAACTTCCTTCTTTTCAGAAGCGTTATCTCTCAAACGCGGTGCAAAGATAAGGGGATAAATTGAATTATGCAAACATTTTGCTCTTTTTTTAGATATATTTTTTTGATGGAAGTAATAAGATGCTGATAGTGAAGTGCTAATGGATGGAATTAATTTTTCTCCCAAAAATCCAAACATTCTTTAGCCACCTTATTGGGCAATGGTATTTTTTGATATATTCAATGCTGTCGGCGGATAATTGAGAAATTTGGGTTAGCTAATAAACTATCTAGTTTATTATAAATGTCATTTTCTTCAGGGTATACGTTGATGATAGGATGAAGTCTGTCTTTGCCTAATAAGTTGTAATGTTCCTCTTCTGCACCTCCTACAACTATAATTCCTTTGCTCATGGCATATAATGCATTTTAATCCCAGGGGATAAGAATAAAGTTGATCTAACATTATATCGCACCCGTCCATAAAATATTCACATTCGTCATACGGGGTGAAAACGGTTTGTTGTTTGATTTCGCATGCAGATGGATGTCTGTAATATAATTTATAGAGGGAGCTATAAAGCCTCAACATCTCCAGTGGAGTCGCGGGGGTGGAAAGCCCACCCTTCTCTACTTCTACCACAGAGGACGTAAGTTGCTGAAAAACAAAAGGATTAGAAATTTTCATTCTAATCCTTTCTTGCTTTTGGAGGTTCCTGGCGGATTCGAACCGCCGTACACGGTTTTGCAGACCGCTGACTAAGCCACTCATCCAAGGAACCTTGTCGTTAGCAATCTTTGTTTCTCGATTGCGGTTGCAAAGGTACGACATTTTTTTTAATCTGCAAATATTCTGCTATTTTTTTCTCACTTTTTCTGCATTTTTTTCGCAACCGTACTTTGGCTTGTTCTGCATAGACTTCATGGCGCAGTCCGAACTACAGCATTCACACGGATTGCTATTGTTCTTTATGCGCTTGAAATACTGAAAGATACGTATGCTTATCCATATGGTGCAGAGGCATACAGTTGCAATAACTATAATTTGTTGTAACTCCATGCTTGATAAACAAATAATTTTAGGTTTAGGTTTATTAAACGATAAGACTTCCTATTTGAAATACAGTAAATGCAACAAGCCAAGCCAATCCAGTGGTGTATCCTGCTGTGAATATGGCCCATTTCCAACTGCCGGATTCTTGCTTGATTGCTGCGAAAGTGGCAATACAGGGGAAGTAAATCAATACAAACAGCATGTAAGCTAATGCAACCAGTGGAGTAATGGGGATGCGGTTAGAAAGATTCACATTTTCCACATCTCCTTCATTTGTGTATAATACTCCTAGTGTGCTTACTACCAGTTCTTTAGCACCCACACCTGAAATAAGTCCGATTCCTAACTTCCAGTCAAATCCTAGCGGTTTGATAACAGGCTCTATGGCTTTGCCTATTTGTCCGATATATGAATTTTCTTGTTGCTCAGCCACGCTTTCGTAAGCATCATGTTGTGGATAATACCCTAGAAACCAGATAATAATTGAGGCAATCATGATAATGCCTCCCATCTTTTTCAGATATTGTGCTCCTTTTTCCCATGTATGGCGCATGATACTTTTAGAGGTAGGCATACGATAGGGGGGGAGTTCCATCACAAATGGAGAATCTTCTCCTTTCACCAGAAATTTACTGAAAATACGGGCCATTATTACTGCCAATAAAATGCCTGCTGTGTAGATGCAAAGTAACATAAAGCTGGCGCAGTTAGGGAAAAAAGCACCTATCATAACTAAATATATGGGAAGACGAGCACTACAGGACATTAAAGGATTCACCAACATGGTGATTAGTCTGGACTTTCGGTCTTCTATAGTACGTGTTGCCATTATGGCAGGTACATTACAGCCGAATCCCATAATCAGTGGAATAAAGGACTTGCCATGCAGTCCCATCCGGTGCATTATTTTATCCATGATAAATGCAGCGCGTGCCATATACCCCGAATCTTCCAATATAGAAATAAAAAAGTATAATATGAGGATATTCGGCAGGAAAACGATAACACCGCCCACTCCACCGATAATACCATCTATCAGTAAGTCTTTCAAAGGACCTTCAGCCATATTGTTCCGTATCAGGTTGCCCAACTGGTCTACTAGCCATTCAATACCTTGCATAGGGTAGTCACCCAAAACAAAGGTTCCCTCAAACATGATGTAAAGGAACAGGAAAAAAATAGGATATCCCCAAATGCGATGTGTCACAATACTGTCTATCACGCGGGTTGTTTGTTCTTTTTCCAAATGATTGTCGGTGAATGTTTCCTTCAAAGCTCCGGTAATAAAACCATATTTAGCATCCGTAATAGCTTGCTCGCTGTCTTCGTTCATCACTTTACGGATACGTAAGGTTTCCTTGTTGCGTATCGCTATAATTTCTTTGCCATTAGGCAGTGTAGAGATGAAATTTTCTATTTCCTTATCGTTTTCCAGTAATTTGATAGATAGGAAGCGGGTGGAGTATTTATGGCGTATGTCTTCGTTTTGACTGATTGCTTTTTTTACTTCTTCGATACTGCGCTCCAGTTCAGGACCGTGGTTAATGTGAATATGGCGCATATATCCGCGTGGGCGGGCATCTTCCTCTTCTTTGTGGCTTCCGAATTCGTGGTCGGGTACATAGGTTTTGTGCCAGTCTCTCAGATCTTCCAGAATTTCAGAACGTATTTCGCCCTTTTGTGACAGGAAATCCCCGCCTTCGTAAATACCGATGATAACATGGAACAGTTGGTCTATGCCTTCACCCCGCCGGCAGACAGTAGGTATCATAGGCACTCCGATCAATTGGCTTAACTTGATGTAATCCAGTTTGTTGCCGCTGCTTTCCAGTTCGTCATACATATTCAGTGCGATGACCATACGCACATTCATGTCAATCAATTGGGTGGTAAGATAGAAATTACGTTCCAGGTTGGAAGAGTCTGCCACATTGATGATTACATCCGGAGTTTCTTCAATGATATGTTTGCGTACATAAAGTTCTTCCGGAGTATAGGCTGAAAGAGAATAGGTTCCGGGTAAATCTACAATACGGAAATGATAACCTTGGAAGTCGAAAAAACCTTCTTTGGCATCTACTGTCACACCACTGTAGTTTCCTACATGTTCATGGGCGCCGGATGCAATATTGAATAGCGAAGTCTTTCCACAATTAGGATTACCTACTAAGGCTACATTGATTGTACGGCGTTTGCCTTTTGCCAGTGCCACCAGTTCTGATTCGGACACGGGTACATCTTCTGTTATGGAACCATGGTAAGGGTTTTGCATCGTGCGTGCTTCCTGCTCGCTTACCACCTCAATCATATCTGCCTCTTGTCTTCGGAGAGAGATCTCGTAACCTAGTAGTCTGTATTTTATAGGGTCTTTCAAAGGGGCGTTCAAGATTACCTCTACGGTTTTTCCTTTAATAAAACCCATTTCAACGATTCGCTTGCGGAAACCACCGTGACCTAAAACCTTGACTATTACGCCTTTTTCTCCTGTTCTTAATTCGGATAAACGCATCTTGTTTTAAATTTTTCGCAAAGATAAGTTATTACTTAGAAGTATGCAAACTATTTAGATTGTTTTTAAATAAAGAACAGGCACTTTGTTTTTGTCTTGCAGAACCCTTATCTTTGTGTCATGTTTCATTGGAATATTCAGAAGTATATAGAGGAAAAACAACTTTTCACTTTGCATGATAAGGTGTTAGTGGCATTGAGTGGCGGAGCAGATTCGGTAGCTTTGTTGCGTGTCTTGCTTGTTTTAGGGTATCATTGTGAGGCTGCCCATTGTAACTTCCATCTTCGTGGTGAGGAGTCCGATAGAGATGAAAGGTTTGTCAATGAGTTGTGTAAAGGGCTGGGAGTGACTTTGCATGTTACTCATTTTGATACAGTCACTTATGCTTCAAGGCATCATGTTTCTATTGAGATGGCAGCTCGCGAAATGCGCTATGATTGGTTCGAACAACTGCGTAAGGAGAGGGGGATGGCTGTTATTGCCGTAGCCCATCATCGGGACGATAGTGTGGAAACTTTTTTATTGAATTTGATACGTGGCGCGGGAATCAATGGCTTGAAAGGTATCAGTCCGCATAACGGCTGCATTGTACGGCCTTTGTTGGAGGTGAGCCGTCAGGATATTTTGGATTATTTGCGTTGTTTGCGTCAAGGTTATGTTACAGACAGTACCAATCTGCAAGATGAATATATGCGTAATAAAATCCGTCTGAATATTCTTCCGATGTTGCGTGAGCTGAATCCTTCTGTCAGTGAAAGTATAGCTGAAACATCCAGACGTCTGACTGATGTTTCTCTTATATATAATAAGGAAATAGAGGCGGGGAAAGAAAGGGTGATGGAAAAGTCCGGCCATATTCTTATTTCTCGTTTGATGGAAGAGAGTGCTCCGGCGGCTTTGCTGTTTGAGATTCTTCATCCGTTAGGTTTCAATTCCGTTCAGGTAGGAGATGTATTCCGCAGTTTGTCTGCCCAGTCGGGAAAAAGATTCGTTTCTGCCGGATGGGAGGTGCTGCGCGACAGGACGGAGCTGATTATTCGCAGGAGGAAGCCGGCGGATGAGGAAGTGGAGGAAAATGTGCCCCCATTCCGGCTTGCAATGGAAACGCAGGAAATAATGCCGGACTTTGTCATCCCCAGGAATAAGAATACGGCCTGTTTGGATGCGGATAAGGTGGTGCTACCTCTCACGGTGCGTAAATGGAGGCAGGGGGATAAGTTTGTTCCTTTCGGAATGAAAGGGAAAAAGAAGGTCAGCGATTATCTGACAGATCGTAAGTTTTCTCTTTTCCAGAAAGAAAATCAGTATGTGGTTTGCTCAGCAGACCGGATTGTATGGCTGGTAGGAGAGCGTAGCGATGACCGTTTCCGGGTGACGGAAGATACGAAACGGGTACTGATTATACGGCAGTTGGAAGATAAGTAGAATTTTTTTCTTTCCTGCTTTTTCATGAATGACAGGGAATGTTTCCTGAAATCTTGTAGCAAAAATCCGCGAATCATGCAACAAGATTTCAGAAATCATGTAGCAAGATTCGCGGATTTCAGATGGAGCTTCCCGGTATTATTTGCAATACTTCTGTATCAGTCCGTCTACCACTTCATCGCCCAGTTCTTTTGCTTTGGCAAAATTTGCACAGGCTTCTTTGTTTTTCTTTAATTGTATCTGGCAGTATCCCAGCATACGATATGCGGCTGCGGCTTTCGGGTCTAAAGAGATAGCCTTTTCCAATGCTTCTATTGCTTCGTTATGTTGCCCTACACGTAGATGCACCGAACCTTTTTCCACCCACATGGCTATATCCTCAGGAGTCATTTCTATTGCTTTATTAATGTCGTTGATAGCTTGCTGATACATTTTACATTGTATTTCCGCCTGTTCGCGTTGCAGATAAAAGGCGGCTGTAACGCGTCCACCGATAGCATCATAAAAAGTATCATAATCTATTACCGCTTCACGGTATTTGCCTGTCTGGGCTTTTATCTCTGCCCGTTCATAGAAATAAGGAGCCGCTTCCGATGTATAAGGCTTGGTGAAACGTGCCACAGCACTATCCATCAAGGCAATAACCTCGTTCATATCTGTTCCTTCAATCAGTTGTTTGGTTTTGGCTGCCGAGTAAAATGTAGCGGCAGAGGCTATGGAAGACTGGTTCACTTTTTCATAAGCGGCGTATGCCTCAGGATATTTTTTCATAGCAAACAGAATGTCTCCCTCCAATTGTGTGTAAATGGGTTGGTTGTCGGCCTGCATGGCATCATGAATAATGGAGAGAGCTTTGTCGTAACTCCAGTCACCGTATGGTTTCTTGTCACCTAAAGAGATGGTGTACGAATAAATTAATTTAGCGATATTATATTGCGTTTCACTCTTGTTGGCTGTCACTTCCAGTGCTTTCTTCAGGTCAGCATCTGCCAAAGCGTTGTGTTCATCATCATTAAATCCCATATAAGTAGTGGCACGGCGTATATATCCGTCCGCGCTGTTGGGATATTGTTCCAGGAAATCGTTTAATGTGGTGATATATTCGTCCTGATTTTGTTGTGAAGATGCCATGAACAGGTACACCAGTGCTTGGTCTTCTGTTTCGGGCAGTCCTTTTTTGATGCCGATTTTATTCAGTGACATGTCGTTCAAAGAAAGGGCAGTGATGCTCAGCGAGGCACCGTATGTAGCTCCGATGGCATAACTTTCCTTGGCTTCATCCGATGCGTTTTTTTGGATTAAACCTAATACTTCTCCATTGGCATTCATAATAGGGCAACTTACTGTTTTTTCGTTGGTTGTCATTGCCAGTGTATAGTAATATGCCTTGTCGCCGATGGTGTCTACTTTGGTGACGGTCCCTGTCTGGCAGGTTGCCGCTTTTTGAGTCGAGTAGGGTAGCAGATAGACTGTTTCACCTACCGATGCCGGCTGTGATGCCGATTTTAATGCTATGGTCTTTTTATCGGTTTCAGTATTAAATTTTACGATGTCATACATGGAGTTGGCTCCCAAGATACGCAATACAGGCAATTCTTTACTGTCCGCATTAATGATTACTGCACGTTCGGCTCCTTCAAACAGGGTATAATCGGATAATGCCGTTCCATTTTCATTGATATAGAATCCATTTCCTGTATTCTTGATTTTGTTATCTTTATCGTATGTAACGATGGAAAAAACGGCTTTTTTAGCTTTGCCGGCCCACTTTGGGGTTGCTTGTGCATAGCTTAGCTGGGCGGCTATGCCGCATGCCAGTATCAAAAGTACTTTCTTCATGATATAGTTAGTTGTTTGTTAACGATGATACGGTATTTATAAAGCGGATGCCGTTTTGTCTTCTGTGAAGCCGCGTTGCTTTACAGCTTCATAAATCAGAATACCTGCGGCAACCGATACGTTCAATGATTCTATTTTACCCATTAACGGTATTTTGATCCATTCATCGCACAGGGAAAGGTGTTCGTAGGGAACACCTGTGTCCTCGGCTCCCATAATGATACATACAGGGTCTTTATAGTTTGCTTTGGTGTAATCATAATCACCTTTTTCCGTGGCTGCTACAATCTTGAATCCGCAGTCTTTCAGATACTTGATGGTATTAGTCAGATTTTGTTCGCGGCATACGGGAAGAGTGTGCAGAGCTCCTGCTGATGTTTTCATTGCGTCGGCATTGACACTGACACTGTTTTTCGAGGGAATAATAATGGCATCTGCACCGGCACATTCGCAGGTACGGGCAATGGCTCCGAAGTTACGTACATCGGTAATTCCATCCAGCATGACGAATAGGGGTGTTTTTCCTTCTTCAAACAGGAAAGGTACCAGATCTTCTGTTTTCTGGTAGGTGACAGAGGAGATGAATGCTACAACTCCCTGATGGTTTTTCCGGGTAATACGGTTAATACGCTCCACGGGTACACGCTGAACAGGGATGAGGGTATTTTTCAAGCAGGCAAACAGTTCTTTGGACAGTTCGCTCTGTATATCTTTCTTCACCAATACTTTATCTATCTCTCTTCCGGCTTGTATGGCTTCAATAACAGCGCGTACACCGAAAATCATTTCATTCTTTTCTAACATATTTAATAAGTGGTTAATGGTTAGTGACAGGTGGTTAGTGGTAATTGGCACTAGCCACTTATCAGCGCCTTTGCATTGTTCAGGGCTGCCTCTGTCAAGGTAGCCCCACTTAGCATATTGGCAATTTCTTTTACTCTTTCTTCATCAGTCAGGCGGCGGATGTGGCTGTTGGTGCCTGTTTCCGTATCTTCCTTATATACTTTATAATGAGTGATGCCGCGTGCTGCAATCTGGGGCAGGTGGGTGATGCTGATGACCTGACGGTTTTGTTTTCCCATCTCCTGCATGATGAGCGCCATTTTCTCGGCGATGGAACCGGAAACTCCGGTGTCTATTTCATCAAAGATGATAGTAGGCAGTTTCACAGCTCCGGCTATCATGGCTTTCAGCGAAAGCATGACACGGGCAATCTCACCACCCGATGCTACGGAAGCTACATTTTGTAATGTTCCATTCTTGTTGGCCGAAAACAGGAATGTCACACTGTCCATCCCTTTACTGTCCGGTTCCTTGCGCGGATTCAGTTCCACCACAAAGCGCACATTGGGCATACCGAGAGGAACCAGCAGGCTTTGCATCTGTCTTTCAATGTGCTTGCCCGATTGGGAACGGAGTTTTGTCAACACAGCAGCTTGCTTTATCACTTTGTCATATAGCGTTTCTTTTTGGGCGGTAAGTTCTGCTATACGGTCATCAAAAGAAGTGATGGCGTTCAGCTTCTCATGATAGTCGGTTTGCACGGCTATCAATTCCTCTATTGTTTGTACGTGATGCTTCTGTTGCAAAGAGTAGATTAAGTTCAGGCGTTCATTTACATAATCCAGACGGGTGGGGTTGAACTCCACTTCCTCCTGTGCGCCTGCTATTTCATGCGACAGATCTTTCAGTTCTATGTAACAACTGTCTAAACGCCCTATCCATTCCTGGGCACGTGTGTACACTCTCGCTATGTTATGCAGGGTTTGCATACATTCTTTGGTAGCGGACAACAGGCTGGCATCTTCCGAAGCCATTATTTGGTCCACTTTGTACAAGCCCGCTTTTATCTCTTCGGCATGATTCAAGGTTTCGGCTTCCTGTTCCAGTTCGGTTTGTTCTCCTTCCTGAAGGTTTGCATCATCCAGCTGTTCCAGTTGGAACCGGATGTAATCTTCATCCTTCCGGCTTTGCTCGGCTTGCGTTATGAAGTCGGCCAGCTGTTTGCATACGTTCCTGTACTCGGTATAAATATCCTTGTATGCTGAAAGTTCGTTGTCATCCTGTGCCAGGATATCCAATACATTCAATTGGAATCCCTCACTGTTGAGCAACAGGTTTTGATGCTGGCTATGTACATCTATCAGTTTCTCGCCCAGTTCCTTCATCTGCGCCAATGAGGCCGGAGTATCGTTTATGAATGCGCGGCTTTTACCTGATGCATATAACTCGCGGCGGATAATACATTCATCCGGATCATATTCCAAATCTCTTTGGGTAAAGAAAGGCTCCATCTGATAGGCGGAGATGTTGAAACGTGCTTCTACAATACATTTATTGGCGCCTTTCTTGATCGCTTTGATATCGGCCCGTTGTCCCAGTAACAAGCCGATAGCGCCTAGAATAATCGATTTACCGGCACCGGTCTCTCCGGTGATGACAGAGAAGCCGGGGGTGAAACTGATATCCAATGTATCAATCAATGCATAATTCTGTATATAGATAGATTGCAGCATATTCTTGCTCCTTTTTAATAATTTGCTGATTTGTCAATTTGCTAATTTGCTGCGCTGTTGTATTCCGCATGGTAATTAGCACATTAGCACATTAGCACATTGGCACATTGGCAACATGGCAAATTAAGAAATTATTTATTATTTACCAGTCTGTCAATAATATCCCTTGCTACTTCCTGTTTGCTTTTCAGCGGATAAGGAGTTGCTCCCTGACGGTCTATAATCGTTATTTTGTTGGTGTCACAACGAAACCCGGCTCCTTGGTCGTTCAATGAGTTCAGTACAATGAAATCAAGGTTCTTACGTTCCAGTTTTCTTTGTGCATTTTTTGTTTCATCATTTGTTTCCAAGGCAAATCCCACTAATGTCTGTCCGTCTTTTTTCCGGTTTCCCAGTGCGGCGGCAATGTCTTGTGTGGGTTTCAATTGCAGTATTAAATTATCTTTCTCTCTTTTGATTTTATGACCGGCTACGGTTTCCGGGGTAAAGTCGGCCACTGCCGCACACAGGATGCCGGCCGAAGCTGTAGGAAACTCGCGGATGGCGGCTTCGTACATTTCTCCGGCACTTTCCACATCTATGCGGCGGATGTTAGGGTGATGGGCCTGAATCGTTACCGGTCCGCTGATTAGCGATACTTCCGCTCCACGTGAAGCGCATTCCTCGGCAAGTGCGAATCCCATTTTTCCTGAAGAATAATTGCCGATAAAGCGTACCGGATCTATTTTCTCGTAGGTTGGACCGGCGGTAATGACTACTTTCTTTCCGGCCATGTCTTGTTGTTTGGCAAAGAAAGCTTCCAGAATTTCCACTATTTTTTCCGGTTCTTCCATTCTGCCTTTTCCTACCAGATGGCTTGCCAGTTCCCCTTCTGCCGGTTCTATAATATGATTTCCGTAAGAACGGAGCGTGTCCAGATTCTTCCGGGTGGAAGGGTGTGCGAACATATCCAGATCCATTGCCGGAGCTACGAATACGGGAGCTTTCATTGACAGATAAGTCGTGATCAGCATATTGTCCGCTATTCCGTTGGCCATTTTACCAATAGTGGATGCGGTAGCCGGAGCGATAATCATGGCATCCGCCCATAGTCCCAAATCAACGTGGCTGTTCCATGTCCCGTCACGCTGGGCAAAAAACTCGCTGATAACAGGTTTGCTTGTTAATGCAGACAAAGTGATAGGTGTGATGAATTCTTTGCCTGCGGGGGTAATCACGACTTGTACTTCCGCTCCCTTCTTAATAAGTCCGCGAATGAGTATAGCCGCTTTATAGGCGGCTATACTTCCGGTTATACCTAGTACGATTTTTTTTCCTTTCATACTCATTTCATCATTCCCGATTCACGTAGTCTGATTTTTGTCAGTACGTTTTTCGTGTTCAGCGTAAAGTCACCGTTCAGTATCCAGCTGTAGTAGCCCGGATCTTTTTTGTAATACTTCGCTGACCGACATTCCTTTGTATTTCCCAAAATTAAAGACTTCCACGCCTTTGTCATCATAAACAATGCGTCCGGCGAAATCTACGTTCTTGTTGAAACTTGAATATTCGGCTAGAAATGCCATATCGTTTTGCAATTCTTCCGGATAGCGGTCCAATTGGGATTTCAGTACTTCGTATGTGGCACGTGTGTCGGCTTCGGCTGTATGGGCATCTTCCAGATTCTTTCCGCAATAGAATTTATAGGCGGCAGACAGGGTGCGCTGTTCCAGTTTGTGATAAATCACCTGCACGTCAATGAATTTTCGTTTCATCATGTCAATGTCTACTCCTGCGCGCAGGAACTCCTCGGCCAGAACCGGAATGTCGAAACGATTGGAATTGAAACCGGCAAGGTCACATCCCTCAATGTCCCGGGCTATCTCTTTTGCCACTTCCTTGAAAGTAGGGCAGTCCGCCACATCTGCGTCATAAATACCGTGGATGGCAGAAGATTGTTCGGGAATATGCATTTCCGGATTGATACGCATGGTCTTCGTTTCTTCGTTGCCGTTTGGGTACACCTTCAGATAGCATATTTCCACTATTCTGTCTGTGTTTATATTTGTTCCCGTTGTTTCCAAATCGAAAAAAACAATAGGATTCTTCAAGTTCAATTTCATTTTCAGCTTGTATTATATATTGTTTTTCCGCCACATGGTGGCGTGTTGTTTTTAGTCGTTCAGCATCATAGGCATCAGCAGCATCAGCAGGTCTTCTTTTTCTTCCTGTTCTACAGGAACAATAACACCCGCACGTGAAGGATCAGCCAGTTCGAAAAGTATTTCCTGTGCCGAGATATTGTTTAAAATATCGATCAGGAATGTTGATTTAAAGCCGATGCTCATGGGGCTTCCTGTATATTGGCAAGTCAGTGTTTCTTCTGCTGAGGTGGAGAAGTCTATGTCTTGTGCGGAGATCTGGATCTGATTTTCACTGAGGCGGAGTTTTATCAAACTGCTTGCTTGTGATGAGAATACAGATACACGGCGGAGCGCACTGATCAGCATCATGCGGTCAATGGTGGCCTTGTGCGGATTATCCTGCGGAATTACTGAATTATAATTGGGATAGCGTCCTTCGATAAGACGGCATATCATGCTGTAGTTTTCTAATGTAAACGTAGCGTTACGGTCGTCAAAATCAATTTGCACATCTCCTTGTTCTTTCGGCAACAGGTTCTTCAGCAGGGTTGCCGGTTTCTTGGGCAGAATGAAAGCGGCTTTTTCATCGCCGTGTGCCACAAATGTTTTATTGCGTACTAATTTGTGCCCGTCTGAGGCTACGAAAGTGATGTCTTCGGTAGTGATATCAAAATAAATACCATTCATTACCGGACGTAACTCGTCATCGGCAGTAGCGAACAAGGAACGGTTGATACCCGCCAGCATCACCGGAGCGCCCATTGTTACGTGTACCGCATTTGCGCCTAATGCGGGAGCCTGCGGATATTCGTCGGCATTTTGTCCCATCAGGCTGTATTTACCATTCTGATATTGTACGGTGATTTCCAGATTCTCTGTATTTACCAGGAAAGTCAGTGGTTGTTCGGGTATTTCTTTCAGGGCTTCGAGTATGGTTTTTGAAGAAACGGCAAAGCGTCCGTCACCGTCACTTTCATTTACTTCCAAAGAAGTGGAGAGGGTCGTTTCGCTGTCAGAGGCAGTGAGCGACAACGTTCCGTCAGTCAGTTCCATTAAGAAACAATCAAGAATAGGTAACGAATTTTTAGAGTTGATTACTCGGCTAATAGCTTGTAAATGACTGAATAATCCAGTACTTGAAACGATGAACTTCATAGTTTTATATTATTATATTTATATTCTATATCTCTATATTCATTTAACTGCCAAAGTTACGAAAAGATTATGGTTCAAGCGCAAAAAATGGCGAAAAAATTAGTTTACTCGCAAGGAAAAGTGTACTTTCGTGGCGAATTTAAATAACGTAATATGGAATTAGCAGGAAAAGTAATAGCAGTCCTCGAACCGAGAGGAGGAGTTTCAAAGACAGGAAATGAATGGAAAGTACAAGAATACGTAATTGAAACGCATGATCAATATCCTAAAAAAATGTGTTTTGACGTATTTGGAGCAGATAAGATAGCGCAATTTAATATTCAGGCAGGTGAAGAGTTGAATGTGTTTTTTTGATGTGGATGCCCGCGAGTGGAATGGTCGTTGGTTCAACAGTATCCGTGCGTGGAAAGTAGAGCGTGTGGGTGCCCAGGGACCTGTTGCACCGGATGCTCCGTTTCCTCCCATGAATGCTGCTCCCGCTGCACCGGTAGATTTTGCCGCGACAGACGAGAAGGATGATTTGCCTTTCTAGGGGATAGAGGATTCCCATAAACATAAATAAGCCGGCAGAATCCGTGAAAAGGATTTTGCCGGCTTATTTTATATAGTCTGTTTTTATGGTCATTCTCAATCATGGTGTGAAGTGTTGATGGGATATTTGCGTTCCATGAATTTCCATTTATCATCCGGTGTGGTATGATTACGGTGGAGTAAATTAAACAGGCGGAAACTATATTGCTGTAGTTGCCGCCTGTTCTTTATTTGGTTAAATAAAAAAGTCTTAAAATGTAGTGTAGAAGATTTGCATTTTCAGCTTATTCTCAGGATTCGTTCCACCTTTTAACATAGCGCTTTCCATACCTAAGCTGTTGGATATTTCAACTATTTCATTGTTTGAATTGGATACTGCTTTGACAGGTATGATGACAACTCTGTTCCAGTCCGGATTTTCAGCGTCCCATTTTTTTCCGTCTTCTTCCTTTTCAGGATCTCCACCTGCTGCTGTTATGCCTTTTTTCCGTTCCTCAATACAGTAAGTGATTAAGGGAGCGATGTTGGTAAAGGTGTATGTATTGTTACTGCTGCTATATGAACTTAAGAAAGAAGTCTTGTTGTCGATAATCTTGTTTTCTTCAAAGAACGAGAACATATCTTTCTTTCTGACCATCAATACATATTGGGGGATGCCCATTTTGTATTTGGACTCTTTCTCGTTGTAGCGTGTGAACGATACATTTACACCATTTAGCGTATCTCTTTTATGTTCATTGTAAATCTCTGCAATGGGGAAAGTCGCTTCTGTAAAAATACCTGCCGGACTTTTGAGGTAAGTATGGTCCGGATCTTGGGCTAACTCTTCCAATCTGCTACCGTTACTGAAGTGGTTGGCTTGTATCACTTCCTTGGTTGCTCCAAAGAAATAGGACTTGTAAACCAACGAATCCCGCTTGCCGGAAGAACTTTCTATCAGGGCTTCAAAATTAAGATTCAGGCTTAAACCGTCAATGTATAAAATGGTTCCGTCGCCATGAGTACAGCGAATGTAAACTCCCTTTAATACATTCTTGATAAAACTTTCAGGAGTCTTGAAATACTCTTTGTTCTCCTTGTATTTGTTGAAGATGTGATCGCCTAATGAATTGGGCAATTTGATAGTCTGTATAATTGTTCTTTGCTTGACACCGCTGCTTGTGGTTGTAGTTTCATCTTTGCTTGTAGACGGACCTACTGCCGAATAGGCTTTTACAGCGATAGGCTTTCCTTTTTCGTTGTAATAATCTTTAGGATCCACACTGGTATAGAAAGTACTTAGTTCTTTTTCAGGAATAACCTTGTCCAATGTGTCAACCTGTAAGCGCATGGCATTCAGTGAGTCACCAAAGAAAGACCCGTATTGCAGACTTATATTTACTCCGATGACTTTGGTCAGCTCTTCTTCAAATTTGAAGTTGTCCATACAGGTGAACTGTGCTATAAAGTCGGCAGTAAATTCTCCAAATTGCTCATCGGTATATCGTCCTAAATATGCAGTACTGGTACGTGCATAAACAGAGTCGGCCAACAGAGATTTGGTGGTAAACTCATAACTGTCTGTATTTGCCGGAATCTTATCTCCACCGGGGATAAGATCAGTCCCGATGCCGGTTGTTGAATCATCGCAACTATAAATAAGTGCAGCCAACAACAATGCGCATAAGTATTTGATTTTCATCTTTATTATTCTTAGTGAGTTATTTCTTTTCAAACTCCCATACTTTGTCATAGAACTCATTGAAAGCATCTACATAGGTATCGGCAGGCTGATAGTCGAGCACGGGCACACCCGATTCACGGGCGAACTTCATGACATTCTCGTTCACTTTTTCGCTGTTTTGTATCACACCGTCGGAGTAGGCAATGGCCAGTTTGCACAGCTCCTCGTAATTTGCCGGAGATTTGACGATGCTTTCCACATCATTCTTTTCAATGCCTTTCAGCATGAGTTTTTCAGTCAGATTACCTTCGCAGTCCGATTTGAAATCATCTTCAAACACCGAAAATACTACTTTTGAGTCTCTGAATGACGGTTCATCCTGATAAGCCTTCTTGATATAAAGAGGTACAAATGCACTCATCCACCCTTGGCAATGGATAATGTCCGGACACCAGCGTAATTTCTTTACCGTTTCCAATACGCCGCGTGCATAAAAAATAGCACGTTCGTCATTGTCTTTGTATTCTACACCGTTTTCGTCAGCTACCATTTGGCGGTGCTGGAAATAGTCGTCATTGTCAATGAAGTAAACCTGCATACGTGCAGCTTGGATAGATGCTACCTTGATAATCAGCGGATGGTCCGTATCGTCTATGATTAAATTCATGCCGGACAGGCGGATGACTTCGTGTAATTGGTTTCTGCGCTCATTGACATTGCCCCATTTTGGCATAAAAGTTCTGATTTCTCTGCCTTTTTCCTGAATAGCCTGAGGAAGAAATCTTCCCATGTTTGCCATTTCGGATTCGGGAACGTAAGGGGTAATCTCTTGTGTAATAAATAAAACTTTATTTGCCTTCATCTTAACTTTTTGTTGCTCATAATCATTTTGCAAAGATATAAAAAAAATAGATGAGAGTGGCAAGAAACGAGGAATAATAATTCCTTATGATATGTTAAGTGGCTGGTAATTAGTAATTAGCAGTTGGAAGTTAATGGCCGATGCCTTGCGGAATTAGGTGAAAAATGGGAAAGAACAGGTGGCCGGCCGGTGGCTGAAGAGGGCTTATTGCGCCATATCTGCAAGCTATTAACCACTTATTACTAACCACTCATCATTAATTAAAACTCTTTTTTTCTTCGTTATCTCCCAAATAATGGTTTACTTTGCAGCCGTTTTAAATGAAACTACTCAAACAAAAGAGATAAAAAGATGAAGTTAGTTCAAACAATCAAAGAGCTTCAGTCAGAGCTGGATGCCCTGCGCAGTGAGGGAAAGACAATAGGTTTGGTACCTACGATGGGTGCACTCCATGCCGGACACGCTTCGTTGGTGAAACGTGCTGTTGCAGAAAATGATGTAGTGGTGGTAAGTGATTTTGTGAATCCTACCCAGTTTAACGACAAAAATGACTTGGCAAAATATCCGCGTACATTGGATGCCGATTGTGAATTGTTGGAAAAAGTAGGGGCGGCTTTTGTTTTTTGCTCCGTCTGTAGAAGAGATTTATCCTGAGCCTGATACCCGGCAGTTCAGCTATGCGCCGTTGGACACAGTGATGGAAGGCCGTTTCCGTCCGGGACATTTCAATGGAGTATGCCAGATAGTGAGCAAGCTGTTTATGATTGTAAATCCTACCCGTGCTTATTTCGGTGAGAAAGATTTCCAGCAGTTGGCTATTATTCGTGAAATGGTGAAACAGATAGGGTTCAACGGACTGGAAATTGTAGGTTGTCCTATTGTGCGTGAGGAAGACGGGCTGGCATTGAGCAGCCGCAATGCACGGCTTTCTGCGGTGGAGAGAGAGTATGCGCTGAATATTTCGCAGACTTTATTTAAGAGTTGTACTTTTGCAAAATCTCATCCGGTCGCTGAGACTCAGAAGTTTGTAGAAGATGCGATTGCTGCCGCTCCGGGTTTGCGTCTGGAATATTTTGAAATAGTAGACGGCACTACGCTTCAGAAAATAACGGATTGGGAAGATACGGATTATGCAGTAGGTTGCATTACGGTATTTTGCGGAGAGGTACGTTTGATAGATAATATAAAATATAAGGGATAGTGATCGTTAACCATTAGAATTATGATGATTGAGGTATTAAAGTCGAAACTGCATTGTGTCCGTGTAACGGAAGCCAATTTGAATTACATGGGTAGTATTACGATTGACGAGGACTTGATGGATGCCGCCAACATGATTGCCGGCGAGAAAGTGCACATTGTGGATAATAATAACGGCGAGAGGTTTGAAACTTATATTATTAAGGGTGAGCGCGGTTCGGGATGTATTTGTCTGAATGGGGCTGCTGCCCGGAAAGTACAGGTGGGTGACATTGTGATTATCATGTCATACGCCATGATGGATTTTGAGGAAGCTAAATCGTTCAAGCCGACGGTGGTTTTCCCTGATTCGGCGATGAACAAGATTGTATAACGATATTTTTGTTCGGTAATCCAAAAGCCCGGTAGACGTGAGTCTGATACGGGCTTTATTTTTTTAGGGATATTCAGTAAATGTCTCTAAAAAATAAGATGGCATATGAAGATGATAGGGCATGACCATTTCATATGCCATTCTTATTGTCATTTTTCCGTGCTTTCTCACATACTTCTATCCGACAGGACATGACGTTCCGGAAGAAGTCTGATGACCTCTTCTGATTCTGTGAGTAAAATCATATCATGCTGCTTTAGCTGTTTTGTTTCTGATTTTTTCTATCATCAGTATGGCATTTGCCGTATGTATTCCAAAGAAAATCCACAGTATTTCCGTCTTCCTGTTTCTGGCCTTTATCCTTGAGAGCGAGTAATGTTGCTTTTGAGTGCCGAAGCTTCCTTCAAGCCGTGTTGCCCTTTCTTTTGAGAGTTCGCTTCTAAGCACCTTCCTCAAAGGCTCATCTTTGGCCGCCCTTCCCTTGCGCACAAAGGATGTGGATATCCCATATTTTGTACAGAACTTTCTGTTGGCATTATTGGCATATATGGAATCGGCAGCCACACATCTTACCCTTACATTCATAAGCTTCTGCTGCATACGGATACAGTCCTTCAAGCGTATACCCTCATTGAATGCCTTGAACGAGAGGTGTTCGATGAACGATATGCCGTCTATCTGTATATTATTGACCTTTGCACCGAACTCGACGGACTTGTTTTCCTTGCCTCTGACGATGGGACGTACATAATGACGGTCAATGCTGACGATGCGGTCACTGACTTTCCGCCCTTCAAACATTTCCTTTTCTTGTACAAGCACCTTTCTGATGATGGAAAGACGCTTATGATAATCCTGGGTATATCGGAGTAAAGCACCGTACTCGCTATGGATCCCATCCCTTTGACTGAGGAGCTTTTCAAGAAGCTTGATCATACGGCGCTTAAGCATTCTTGTCCTTGAAGCTCTCCTCTTTCTTTTCTTGCAGTAGGACAGATAGGATTCCGCCACATTCCTGTATTTGTTGCGCGGACGCCTTATGCCCAACTCCCTGCAATGCCGGCATATATGCCTGTAGAGCCATTCGAGGCTTTCCCAAAGGAGTTTCATGTCCGTAGGAAAACGCATGTGGCTTTCATAGCATGTGGCATCGGTCATGCAGACGTGAAGGTTATCAAGATAAGGTTTCCAGTGTGAAGCCAGGAGCTCCTGGAAAGAATCAATGTCAAGGCGGGATGCTATCTCATTACGGATGGCACTGACTATCTTGAAGTTGGTTATGGGAAGGGACGGGGGGAATCATAATTCCACAGAAAATCTGGTAGTGTATGTTCCCGTTCAGATGTTCCACCAGTTGCCTGTCGGAGAATCCGGTGTATGCCTTCAGGACCATAAGGGCGATCTTTGCGGAAGGACTGAATCTGTTCCTGCGTCCCAGGCGCCGGTCCGACAGGCCGGCGGCTTTTGCCATACATTCAAACGGAAAGACCGAATGAAGCTTGCCAAGCTCACTCTCATTAAAACTCTTGCGGTATTTTTCCAGAATATCAAATTCTGTAAAACCCAAAGTAGGGTGAATTTCTGAAATATTCACTATCTTTGCCATATCTTATTAGTTTGGATATTTCCCCCGTTTTGGCCGTCAAATCTTATTTTCGGGGGAATACCTAAAGATACAAAAAAGCCAACTAATTCGCAATACTTTGTGTATGAATTAGTTGGCTGATTTTGTAATATTTAATGAATGTCCCTTTTTATCCGCAATCATAGGGGGCAATAAACTTTCATTTATTATCCGGTAGTATGATTGCGGATAATCTGTTTATATGGATTTCTCCTTGATAAGTCCTGTCCGGTAGGCCATCAGCAATTTCTTTAAATCGTTGATCTGTGTCACCAGTTCCCGTCCTTTGTCAGTGTCCTTTACCATCATGCGTTGGGTGCTCATTTCTACTATCTGGGTGCTCGATTTGATATCCTGCCCTTCTTCAATGGCTTTTTGCATTGAGGTGAACGGTTCGTGCTGTACCAGTTGGAATCCGCGCGAATGGTATACCAGTGTATATCCGGCAATTCCGGTTTCCGAATGGTACGCTTTAGAGAATCCTCCGTCTATGACCATCATCTTGCCGTTTGCTTTTATCGGATTCTCACCTTGGATGGTTTTTACGGGTACATGCCCGTTGATGATATGGCGGTGTGTTCCTATCACGCCGAACTCGTCCAGCAGCATATCACATACTTTTTCTTCATTGCGCAGGCTGTAATAGTGACCTTTCACTTCCTTGTGCAACTCTTTCTCTTTTAAGAAGTAACGTTCAAAAGTAGCCATTTTGTCTTTGTCGAAAGCAGGGGAGTCTTTGCCACACCACAAGTACCATACATAGTCTACGGCAAAGGGTCTGTCCTCGTTGTCTTCCTCAGCGAAGAAGGCGGTACGGATCAAGTGCCCTACCTTTTCCAGCAAGGCTTTTCCTTTGTACATTTTTCCGGCTATGGACACATCTTTCAGCGTACCGTCGGCATTCAGGGGTATGGAGGCGTGGAACAGCAGATTTGAGTTGCTCACCGTGTACATACATCCGTAACGGAACAGGCAGCGGATATGTTTTTTCAATTTCTCACTGCTGACAAACGAACGATGGAGTTTGTTCATAATCTCCCGTTCTTCGTCTGTCAGCTTATAAGGATCGGCAGGATTTACCGTAGGAAGAAAGCTGTCTTTCAGTTCATATTCTTTTCCATTGGGCATTGTGATAGTCTTACGCTCAAAATCTATACGGTGTAGCAGCATACGGTCGTCCATCTCGAAATCGGGGCGGCGCCTGATAATCTCTGCTTCCAGCTTGAACTGGATAACACTGATTGCTTTGTGCATCTGGCCTATCATGCGCAGTGTCTTGGCATTGTAAGTACAGTCTTCTTTCTCTACTTTCGGTCCGAATAGGGTGCAGGGATCGTCTGCGTATGTTTCCATGGCAAAGGTGGCCAAGGGCAGAAGGTTGATGCCATATCCATCCTCCAAGGCGGCAAGGTTGCCATAACGCATGGCCAGGCGTAGCACGTTTGCCATACAGCAGTCGTTGCCGGCTGCGGCTCCCATCCATAAAATGTCATGGTTTCCCCATTGTACATCGAAATTATGATAATCGCATAATATGTCCATAATGCGGTGGGGGGCGGGACCACGGTCGAATATATCACCCAGCACATGCAGTGTGTCTATGGTGAGCCGTTGGATGAGGTTGCATAAGGCAATGATAAAGTCATCGGCGCGGCGGGTAGAAATGATGGTGCTGATGATGACGTTAATATACGCCTGCTTGTTGGGAACCATTGAGTTTTCGTGCAACAACTCCTGAATGATATACGAGAATTCTTTGGGAAGCGACTTCCGCACTTTGGAACGGGTATATTTGGAGGATACATTCTGGCATACACGTACCAGTTGGTTCAACGTGATGACATACCAGTCGTCCAAATCCGTTTCCACTGCTTTTACCAGATCCAGTTTTTGTTCCGGATAATAAATCAGCGTACATAGTTCTTTTTTTTCATTCTCGCGCAGGGTATTGCCGAATATTTCATTTACTTTTCTTTTGATGGCCCCGGAAGCATTCCGCAATACATGCTGGAATGCTTCGTACTCTCCGTGCAGGTCGGCAAGGAAATGTTCTGTACCTTTAGGCAGGTTCAGAATAGCTTCCAGGTTGATTATTTCCGTACTGGCATCGGCTATAGTGGGGAAACTATGCGACAGCAGTTGCAGGTATCGCATATCTTCCTGTATGGTTTCCGGGGTGATAGAATTATAAGCGTTCATAGCTGGAAATTATATAAAAAACATAAGTATTAATTGGGCTATAATGACCCGGCTGAACATGGACAGCGGATATACGGTGGCATAACTCACTGCCGGATTATCACCGGGTAACGTGTCATTGGCATAGTTCAATGCCATAGGGTTTGCCATGCTTCCACACAGCATGCCACAGGTGCTTCCGAAGTCGAGGTGGCTTATGCGGAGGGCCACTAATGCCATAATGACTACTGGAATAAAGGTGATGGCGAAGCCTACAGCTATCCAGATGGCTCCTTCGGGGCGCATCACTGTCTCGAAGAAATGTGCGCCTGCATCCAGTCCCAGGCAAGCCAGATAGAGGGATAACCCGATACCGCGCAGCATCAGGTTGGCACTCCGGGTGGTATAAGTGATGAGGTGGAAACGGGGGCCAAAGCATCCGATAAGAATTCCTACTACGATAGGTCCGCCTGCCAGGCCTAATTTAACGGGAGTGCTGATGCCGGGGATGGCGATAGGGATGGAGCCTAGTATCAATCCCAGTACAATACCTATAAAAATGGCGGCAAGATTAGGGTCCTTCAACGTTTTAACCGCATTGCCCAATACTTTTTCCACATTCTCTATGGCTTTGGCTTCTCCCACTACGGTCAGCCGGTCGCCCAGTTGGAGGATCAGCCCCGGTGTGGCAAGCAGTTGTACCCCGCTGCGCATCACACGGCTGATGTTGATGCCATAGCTGTTGCGCAGACGTAAAGAGCCTAGTTTTTTCCCGTTTATTTCGGGGCGGCTGATAACGATATGTTTGGAAATCAATTGGCTGTCTATGGCATTCCAGTCGATGTCTTCTTTATTCCAATCCTGGTTTTCCTGTTCGCCGAAAAGAATCGTGAGCGAGGGAGCGTCCTTTTCGGTGGTGATAACCAGCAGGCGGTCATTCTCTTTCAGTATTTTTTCTGAAGTGGGGATGCTTACCGTGCCTTCCCGCCATAAACGGGAGATAACAAATTTAGGATAGCTTAATAAAGCTACTTCTTTTATGCTTTTATTGAAAATGGCGGGATTGTGCACTTTGAAGGTGGCAATGAATGTCTGATTGGTGTCCTCGTGCTCGTGAATGTCGATATCTGAGGGACGGACAAATAATTTGCGTACCAGCAGCATGGCCAGAATAACACCTACCACTCCCAGCGGATAGGTTACGGCGCAACTTAACGCAGCGCCACTGGCGGGTTCCCCCCTTTGTTTCAATGTCTGTTGGGCGGCCCCCAAAGCGGGAGTATTGGTGGTGGCTCCACAAAGGATGCCTACCATATCGCTCATCGGTATGCCTCCCAGTTTGCTGAAAAGCACCGTCATGACCGTACCTGTCAGAATAACGCCTATGCCCAGCATATTGAGCTGTACGCCGCCTTTACGGAATGAACTGAAAAAGCCGGGACCTACCTGCAAGCCAAGTTCGTATACAAAAAGCACAAGACCGAAACTCTCGGCGTAATTCAGCATATTCGGGTCGATTGAGAATCCCAGGTGTCCGGCCAGAATACCGGCAAAAAAGACGAAGGTAACTCCCAATGAAATGCCAAACAGGTGGATTTTACCTAAACCGAGCCCCACGGCAATGATAATCGAGAGGATTACAACCGCCTGTAAAGGCGTGTGTTCAAAAAATAAGCTATTTAACCATTCCATATTGCAAAGATAGTACATTTTTAAGTTCTGCAAGCGATAAATAGGTATTTATGGATGGAACATGACTCATCTCGTTCTATAAATGATTCTTTTCCTCCAGCCACGCATCAATCAGTTTTCTTGCCAGGCTCAGCTTTTTGGGTATCTCCGGCAAGTTGTCTTTGGTATAGAAAGCGCCGGCACTCAGTTCTTCTTGTTGTAGTTTGATGTTTCCGCTTTCATAATCGGCGGTGAAGCCTATCATGATTCCGCTGGGATAAGGCCACGGCTGGCTGCCGAAATATTTCAGGTTTTTGATATGGAGTCCTGTTTCTTCCAGTACCTCGCGGTGCACACATTCCTCCAAAGTTTCGCCCGGTTCAAGAAAACCGGCTACCAAACCGTTGAAGGTTCCCCGGAAGTTGCGGGCGTGGACCAGCAGTATGCTGTCTTCCCGGCGTATCAATACAATGATGGCAGGAGAGATGCGCGGATAAATTTCCTGACGACATTGGGGGCATTTTTTAGCAATAGGAGAAATCTGTACGGTAGGTACGCCGCACATGGGGCAATAGCGGCTGTTCTTGTCCCAATTCAGTATCTGGAAGGCTTTGCCACCCACATTGTACTCTTCCCAAGGCAATACGTCGTATGAACTCCGGAGATCCATCATCAGGTGGCGGTCATTTTCGCTGCCGGGCACCGGGGCATGTACGGAGAAAGTCTTGGCAGTGCGTCCCTCTATCTCTCCGATGGTGTGGATAGTGCTTCCCACCGGAACAGGCATGGGAGGCTCTGTTCCGAAAGGTATGGTGTACATTCCGTTCTTTTTCTCTATCAGCAGCTGATCCTTATAAAAAACGAACCAGCCGCAGGTTTCTATATCTTCTTCCATATTCTTTTTTACCTTGTTGCAATTATTGATTCAATCCTTTCATAGTGAGCTGGATGCGCTTGCGCTCTAGGTCTATGCTCATCACTTTCACTCGTACATGCTGATGGATGCTGACTACGGTGGTGGGGTCGCTCACAAATTTGTCGGCCAGTTGTGATACGTGCACCAGACCCTTCTCTTTGATTCCTATATCTACAAAGCAACCGAAGTTGGTAATATTGTTCACAATGCCGGGCAGTTCCATTCCTTCAGTCAAATCCTCTATGGTCTTTACATTCTTGTCAAATTCAAAAACTTGGATTTGTTGCCTTGGGTCGCGTCCCGGCTTGTCCAATTCCTGCATGATGTCTGTCAGGGTGGGAAGCCCCACTGTCGGGGTGACATACTTCTTGATATCAATCCGGCTGCGCAGTTCTTTGCTTTTTATCAGTTCGTCTACGGTGCAGTTCAGGTCTTTGGCTATTTGCTCCACTATGGGATAGCTTTCGGGATGCACGGCCGAGTTGTCCAGCGGATTCTTCGCTTGTGGGATACGCAGGAACCCTGCGCATTGCTCAAACGCTTTCGCTCCCATCCGGGGTACTTTCAATAACTCCTTGCGTGAACTGAAAGGCCCGTTCTCGGTGCGGTAATCCACAATGTTTTGAGCCAAGGCAGGACCTAGTCCCGATATATAAGTCAGCAGATGGCGGCTGGCGGTATTGAGGTTCACACCTACCAGGTTCACACAACTTTCCACTGTCTGGTCCAATGATTTCTTCAATAAAGTCTGGTCCACATCATGCTGGTATTGTCCCACTCCGATAGATTTGGCATCTATTTTCACCAGTTCGGCCAGCGGGTCCATCAACCGGCGGCCTATGGATACGGCTCCACGCACGGTCACGTCGTATTCAGGGAACTCGTCTCGGGCGGTTTTCGAGGCCGAGTAAATGGATGCTCCGTCCTCGCTTACTACAAATACTTGCAATTCACGGTCATAGCGTTGTGAAGTGATGAATTGTTCTGTCTCACGGCTGGCGGTGCCATTGCCTATGGCGATTGCCTCTATCTGATATTGTTCTACCAATTTCACGATGCTGCGGGCTGCCTGTGAGTATTCATTCTTGGGCGGATGCGGATAAATGGTTTCATTGTGCAGCAAAGAGCCTTGTGCGTCCAGACAGACTATTTTACATCCGGTACGGTAGCCGGGATCAATTCCCATGACCCGTTTCTGTCCCAAAGGAGGAGCCAGCAGAAGCTGTCTCAGGTTTCCGGCGAAGACGCGGATTGCCTCCTCGTCGGCTTTCTCCTTGCTCAAGGCTGAAAATTCGGTTTCGATGGAAGGCTTCAGAAGCCGCTTGTACGCATCACGCACTGCCTCACCTACCTGGCGGCTGCATTCATTGTTGCCACGGACATACATTTGTTCCAGCCGTCCGGCGCACTCTTCGTCATCAGGACTTATACTTACTTTCAACAGGCCTTCCGACTCTCCCCGGCGGATAGCCAGCAGACGGTGGGAGGAACAGCGTTTCAAAGGTTCGCTGAAATCGAAATAATCGCGGTATTTGGCAGCTTCTTCCTCTTTGCCTTTCACCACTTTGGAGGTGATGACAGCTTGTCGGGAAAATTGGTTGCGCAGTTGGTTGCGGGCGCGCTCGTCCTCGCTCACTTGTTCGGCTATGATGTCGCGCGCGCCTTTCAGCGCATCCTCTTCGTCTTTCACATCTCCTTTCACAAAAGCGGGGAGACGGCTGTCCAGATGGTTTTCGCGTTGCAATAACAGTAAGGTGGCAAGCGGTTCCAGTCCTTTTTGCCGTGCCGCTTCGGCGCGGGTCTTACGTTTCGGCTTATAGGGCAGATATATGTCTTCCACTTCGGTGGCATCCCAACTCTGTTCAATGCGTTTGCGCAATTCTTCTGTCAGTTTGCCCTGTTCTTCTATGGTAGAAAGAATGGTTTCTTTTCGCTTGGCCAGTTCACACAACTTGTCATTTCTGTCTTTAATTTCGCCTATTTGTACTTCGTCCAGCCCTCCGGTTGCCTCTTTCCGGTATCGGCTTATGAAAGGGATGGTAGCTCCCCCGCCCAGTAGAGATAATGTATTGTCTACTTGATGTACGGAAACCTTCAGGGCTGCGGCAATCATTTTATTGAATAGTTCCATGTCTGTTGTTTTCTTTTGGGGGCAAAGGTATAAAAAAGGTATGGGTTTTTCCGTATAATTTGAGGTTGAAAACAGTGTATCTTATCCGTTCGCTCGGTATTCTCTTGATTTTGAAATGACTGCATCGATCCAGGAAGTCATGGAAACATTGTGTTTATTGGATGACAACTTATCATGGGAAAAGAAAAATACAGGATAAATAATTATTTATGTAAAATCAGAATCACGATGAATGCAAAAGTACTTGTTTTGATATTTTTGTTAGGATTTGTTGTTGAATATCCTATATATTCTCAAGAACATAATGGTAGAACCTATACTATAAAAGGGGCTTATAACTTGGTCGAATTTATAGAAATGCTAAAAGAAAAGACCGGTTGTAAGATAACATTATGACCAACAGCAGAAAAGAGGTTTCTCAATGAGAAGATAGCCCATAATGGGTATAACTAATAATATTGTAAGAATTTGATGTACAATCGAATAAAAAGCGTAACTTTGTGGAAATATCAAAGAAGATTATGACTAAAAAAACAGATAAACAAGCAATTGATAACTTGGCAGATAATTTCAATGGTTATGCGGCACTGCTTCGTAAAATCAAGCAGCGGGTATTGGTTGCCCAACAACGAGCGATTTATGCCGCCAACGAAGAAATGCTCCGAATGTATTGGGATATTGGAGGTATGTTGCAGCAAAGTCAAGATGCAGATGGTTGGGGCAAGAAAACCTTGCAACGCTTGTCCGTGGACTTGAAGAACGATTATTCCGAAATAAAGGGTTTTTCTGTGCGCAACATGCAGTGTATGATACAGTTCTTCAACGAATACAATCAAGAACTTACGATGGTGAAAGGTGCTGATTCTTCAATTGCGCAATCAATGATTGCGCAATTAGGCGAATATAATTTTTCCTTTCCTATCAAACATCTAGGTTGGACGCATAACCTGATACTCTTACAACAAGTCAAGGATATTCGCGCACGGCATTGGTATATGGTGCAAAGTATTACATCGCATTGGAATACACGCTATCTGCAAGAAGCTATCAAACTTGATGACTATGGCAAGCATGGTGCGTTGGCAAACAATTTCACTGAAACCCTGCCTGTTCCCGAAGCAAACGATGTGAAATCAATGCTCAAAGACCCGTATATATTCGATATGCTGACCTTTACCGACCAATACAATGAGCGTGATGTAGAAATCGGTTTGGTGAAACATATAGAGAAATTCCTTGTGGAAATGGGTGCAGGTTTTGCTTTCATGGGACGACAATACCATATTGAGGTGTCAGGAGATGATTACTATATTGACATATTGATGTACAATACCTTCCTACACCGCTATTTGGTGATAGAGTTGATAGATACGGAGTTTATGCCGGAATATATCGGTAAGCTGAACTTCTATTGTTCTGCTGTGGATGACATCCTTTGCCGGGAGGGGGATAATCGAACCATAGGTTTGCTACTTTGTAAAAGCAAAGACCGTATCAAGGCTGAATATGCTTTGCGTGACATTCAGAAGCCAATAGGCATATCCGACTACGAATTAGGGCAAGCCTTGCCGAAAGATTTCCGTGGCAGTTTGCCTACGATTGAGGAAATAGAGAAAGAACTGGAATCTGATAGCCACTAAACATATACGTTACATATCTGAACGGATATTCCGAACTTCAGGGAACACCGGGATTGCGCCCTATGACAAACTATAACCTGAATGGTACGTACATACTGAAACAGAAGTATATTTTCGGTCTGTTCTACACGCATACATCCGATTACTTTGCCCAAACACCTTATCAGGCAACAGGCCGACTGGCATTGATATACAAAAATACCAACTGGAATTATATGCGTATGATAGGTGTGAATGTCATTTTGCCGCTCAGCATGGGAAACTGGTATGATGCAAGACTCACGCTTGTAGGCATGCAGGCACGGCAAAAATGCGACCGTTTTTTTGATGTACCATTTGACCGCAAAAAATGGCTGTTTATCGGCACACTTGACAACAGCTTCAAAGTAGGCAAGAACCTATCCTTTGAATTGATAGGAAACATACAGACACCTTTCATTCAGGGAACGTTGGATCTTGCCAGTTCATTTAATCTCACAGCCGGAATGAAATGGAATTTTGCCAAGGACAGATGTTCGCTTACGGCACGTTGCAGTGATATATCCAACTCCAGTATGCCGGATATGAAGGTTCACTTCAAGGAACAATATTTGGATATGGATAGCGGATACTATACCCGTACTGTATCTCTGAATTTCACATACCGTTTCGGTGGTTATAAAAAACAGAAAGTAAAAGGAGTGGATATATCACGATTTGGACACTAAAAAAAATGAAAAACAAATAGTGCAACGTAATTTGTATTAGATGCTTACTGATAATGGTTTATGCTATCAATGCTCTATTAATCAATAGTTTACTGGTGGTAAGCCGGAAATATGGTCGTAGCCTTTAAGGGTATATTCTAAGTGGTGAATATTTAACCCTTTTAGTTATTATTAACTCATCTACGGTGTCAATACGAGCGATTTATTCTTTTTTTCGGTGCAATTCGTTTCCGATATTTCACTTCTATTTGGGCTCAATGTCTAAGCCAATACAAAGGTACAATATTTTATCCGATATTGTTTGTTACTTATTGTTTTTTGGAAATAATTTTATTGTAGATATTATTACCTCCACAAAGGCTCTTGTTCCCGATTACGAGGGAAGCCCAACAAGCGAGTGTTCACTGATGGATGGCTTATCAAGAGTTGCTTGAAATCGGTAATGAATGTATTTTCAAGAACAATGGAGTTGAGCCAATACACAACACAGCATAATTGTGGATAAAGAGTTTGTTCTCGGAATGAGAAATCAGCAATCCATGTATTTGGCATACGTTCTGGCATCTTTGGTTTTACCGGAAAGACACGGTTGGACAGTCGTGAATGATGAGCACAACAATTACGAAGCACCGCAAGACACTCTAACCAGCTTCTAAAAAATTGTGATGATTCAAACCGAACTCTCTTGCGACAGCATGTTTTGCCGTGGCATTTGAAAAATTGGAATAGAGCTTAGAGAGTGTTCCCATTGAGATAACCTCCAATGTTTTCCATACAGGAGGCAGCTCTGGTTCGTTGTATTTGCGGAAATGCTCAGTAATAAAATCATCGTGTGAGCGTTCCACCTCTTTACGGATAACAGCTAAATTGGTAGTAAAACGAGCCTCATTGGTGGCAAAGTTTTCGTCCATAAACCAAAATGCTCCAAATTCAAGAGCAAAGTGCTTGATTATTTTTGTGCGAACAGCAACTTCAATCGTTTGAATGGCAGTAAAGAGCAAAGCCCTAAGTTGCTTATCAAAGGAATACAGGTCGATAATATCTGCAAAACGACAACCTTCTCTAAATTGATGCGTAGTGTGGTCAGCTTCAAAATGTCGCCAATAACCAGCAAGACGAAAATAGCTTATGATGTCAAGGGCTTTAACAGCTCGCTCAACATCATCAATAAGCAAACCTCTTTCTTTGAGAATATCAATTTGTTGTTCCGTGGTTATGGCTCGATTTGTATACCTGACTCCCATAAATAAAAATGTCCCGCTGGGTACGCTAATCTTACGGGAAGCGAGCGGGATTTGTTGGTGCAAAGGTAATTAATTATTTCTAACCTACCAAACAATAGAGCAAATATCAAACAGATATTTTTATCTTACCGCTTCTTTTTCAAATGTTTTTCCGTAATTCTGTACTCGGATTTGGGTAACCATTTCCATGCATTTGAAAATAAAGAAGCGTTATGCTACTCTTGTAAGTGCGAAGCTTGAGAAACTAAACACAAAATCAACAAGAATAGGCATGGTAGTTCCCACGTTATAGCGTGGGCTGCTTTACCATATCTGTTGATTTAGGTTTTCTCAGGACCTGCACTTTAAAATGTGGTTATTGGCAGTGTCACACTTCTTTTTTAGGAGAAAGTGTTACGACAAAAAGAAAAAAGTCAATAGATCTAGCAGTTCAATCCGGGGCAGCTAACGAAGTTGTGTCTAGATATGGATCGGCCTCAAAAGAACATTTAGTATCCTATTCTGGTGTTGACTCACAGTACATAAATGGGATTAAAATTTGGAATAAATAAATCGGGTGTCTTTCTGCAAAGAAAAAGAGTCGTTCCGATGCGTTTCCAGGGCTCACAAGGCTCAAGGCTCACTTATGCGGTATTTTAAACCTTGGTAGATGTGTAAGTATTTGCTTTACAGTCTGTTTGGTGGGACAAAACGTGCGGGTTGAATATTATTCTTTGGTCTTTGGAAAGTTCAGGATTGTCTTGACTTTGTCTGTCGTTTTATAGAATTTGTGTTTGCTTTGACCAGGCTTGTTTTTTGCCGGGTTTTATTCATAATGGCCGGATCAATGGATATGGGGCACATTCGGATTTTTCACGATGCCCGGAATGACCAAGTGATGATGTCAATAGAAGTTTCTTTTATTTATACATTTTTCTTTCCGGTAAATGTCGGATGCGTTCGTGTATGTCTGGGGCTCATTATATTATTCATTTTATTTTTCAGAATATAGTCTTGTCCCCTTCTTTTTATTGTAATTAATTAAAAATCAGCGCGTTATTAGGTTTCTTGAAGCTTGTTTTGGGCTTAAATACCGCCTAAGTGAGCCTTTGAGCCCTGAGCCTTGGAAAGCTTGGTGAAAAGACCTTGTAATTCCTTTCAAAAGACCTGTTCTTTGTATAAAAAGACCTTGACGTTTTTTTAAAAGAACCTTGTCTTTGACGCCAAACATCAGGACCTTTTTTTAAAATGTCTGGATCTTTTTCAAAAACAACAAGACCTTTTTTCAAAAGGAACGGGTACAAACGGACGGCCGGTCCGTCTCTTTTCCCAGATAGTGTAATAATTATGAAGAAACTGTTTATTTTACTTGTGTGCCTGTTGCCTGTGTTGGCACAAGCTCAAATGGAAACCTCTGTAGCCGGATTCATCCCTTTATCCGGTAGCGGAAGAATAGTATATAATTTCAATCCCGGATGGCGCTTTCATCGTGGAGACATAAAAGGCGCGGAAGCCGTACGTTTTGATGATACATCCTGGCAGGTAGTGTCTGTTCCGCATACTGTGGAACTGATGCCTGCCGAGGCAAGCGGTTGCCGTAACTATCAGGGTGTGGCATGGTACCGGAAACATTTTGTGATTCCTCAAGATATGAAAGGAAAAGAGGTGTCGCTTCATTTTGAGGGAGCTATGGGAAAACAGGTGATTTATTTAAATGGCAAGAGGGTGCAAGAGCACTTGGGAGGATACCTTCCTTTCACTGTGCAACTGACGGAACAGGGGGTACAGCCCGGAGACAGTTGCTTGCTGGCAGTGATGACGGATAATAGTGATGATAAGAATTTTCCTCCGGGAAAACGTCAATATACCTTGGATTTCGCTTATCATGGAGGAATTTACCGGGATGTGTGGATGATAGGAAAATCAAGTGTAGCTATTACAGATGCCTTGGAGGCCGATAAGGTGGCCGGAGGTGGAGTTTTTGTGCATTTTGACAATATAAGCGGGAAAAAAGCGGAAGTGTATGTGGATACGGAAGTGCATAACAGTGGAAAGCAGACGCGTACCGTAGCCGTGGAGACGGTTTTGGCGGATGCCGGCGATGTTCCCGTAAAACGGGTTTCGCAACAGGTGAAGCTGCAAGCAGGGGAATCGAAGACGGTGCGGCAACGGTTTGCAGTTCGCAATCCTAAGTTATGGTCTCCTGACTCGCCTTATTTGTATAGGATACAATCTCGTGTCAAAGCCGGACATGAAGTGTTGGATGGGGGAGTGACACGTGTGGGGATCCGCAAAGCGGAATTTAAAGGTAAGGATGGCTTTTGGTTGAATGGCAAGCCTTTTGGTCAATTGGTCGGCGCGAACCGTCATCAGGATTTTGCATACGTGGGTAATGCGCTGCCCAACAGCCAGCAATGGAGGGATGCCAAACGCTTGCGTGATGCAGGATGTACCATTATCCGTGTAGCTCATTATCCGCAAGATCCGGCATTCATGGATGCTTGCGACGAAATGGGGCTGTTTGTTATTGTGGCTACTCCGGGATGGCAATATTGGAATAAAAATCCGGAGTTCGCAAAGCTGGTACATCGGAATACCCGTGAGATGATACGCCGGGACCGCAATCATCCCAGTGTGCTGATGTGGGAGCCTATTTTGAATGAAACGCCTTATCCGCGCGATTTCGCACTGGAGGCGTTACGGATTACACGGGAGGAGTTTCCTTATCCCGGACGTCCTGTAGCGGCAGCCGATGTTCATTCGAAAGGAGTGGCGGAAAACTATGATGTGGTGTACGGATGGCCGGGAGATGATGAGAAGGCAGACCGTCCGGAACAATGTATTTTTACTCGTGAGTTTGGCGAGAATGTGGATGACTGGTATGCACATAATAATAATAACCGTGCCAGCCGTAGCTGGGGGGAACGCCCGTTGCTGGTGCAGGCGTTGTCATTATCAAAGAGTTATGATGAAATGTACCGCACTACAGGGCAGTTTGTCGGTGGGGCGCAATGGCATCCTTTTGACCATCAGCGGGGGTATCATCCCGATCCGTATTTCGGGGGCATTTATGATGCGTTCCGTCAGCCTAAATACGCTTATTATGCTTTTCGCAGCCAGTCTGCCGCGACATTGAAGCATCCTGTGGCGGAATGTGGGCCTATGGTGTTTATCGCCCATGAGATGTCTCCTTTCTCGGATGCCGATGTGGTGGTGTTCAGTAATTGTGACTCGGTTCGTCTCTCTGTCTATGACGGTACTGAGAGCCGGACGCTTCCGGTTGTTCATGCGCAGGGACACATGCCTAATGCCCCGGTGATATTCAAGGATGTATGGGATTTCTGGGAAGCACGCGAGTATAGTTATAAGCAAAAAAACTGGCAGAAAGTAAATATGGTGGCAGAAGGAATTATAGACGGTAAAGTGGTTTGCACCTATAAGCGGATGCCGTCACGCCGCAGCACGAAGTTGCGTATGTATGTGGATACGGAAGGAAAGCAATTGGTGGCAGACGGTTCGGATTTTATCGTAGTGGTGGCCGAAGTGACGGATGATAGCGGTAATGTGCGCCGTCTGGCAAAAGAAAATATCGTATTTACTGTAGAAGGTGAAGGACGAATTATAGGGGATGCCTCTATCAATGCCAATCCGCGCACGGTGGAGTTTGGCTCTGCTCCCGTATTGATCCGTTCTACCCGCAAGCCCGGCAAAATAAAGGTGAAGGCCCATGTGCAGTTTGAAGGAACGAATGCACCGGTTGCTACGGAAATAGAATTAGAAAGTATTCCGTCAGAACTGCCTTTCTGTTATACGGAGGAGGAGACGGATGCCCAATCAGCCGGAGCAGGACTGGCCGGAAGCCCTGTTAGAACAGAAAGAATGGCGGGGAAAGTTGTGCTGACAGAAGAGGAAAGGCAAAAAGTATTGATGGAGGTGGAGAGACAGCAAACTGAATTCGGTACGGAGAAGTAATATAGATAGAACGCGGACTTATCTCGTTCCAATCTAACCAATAATTGGTATTTAACTAATTTCAATTTAAGTACCAACGGATTTTTTCTTATCTTTGATCTCGGTTTGAAGAAAACTAAATACTTATGAAGAAATATATACTTATTATACTTTGTTGCCTGACAAGCTTTCCTCTGTGGTCATATAATGTGAATATGATTGTGGAACATTATTCTGTAGATCAAGGGCTTCCTAATAATACGGTAAACTGTACCTTGAAAGACAGAGATGGCTTTATCTGGTTCGGAACCTGGTATGGCTTATGTTGTTTCGATGGAGTGAAGTTTAAAACATTCAATAAACAGGAGCACGATTCGGATGTGCCGCCACGTAAGATCCAGCGCATAGTCGAGGATAAAAACGGGTATATATGGGTAAAGACCATTGACCGTAAGTTGTATGTCTTCAATAAAGTGACCGAATGTTTTCATGCTGTTTATGATGACATGAAGAACTATTCGGAGAATATTCAGGTGATAAAATTACAAAATACGGCCGAGGGGGATGTGTTGTTGCTGACCAAAGATAAAAATCTGTTGTTGGCCGGGGTAGATGAAAAGGGGCAGGTAACTATCAAGATTCTGTTCGACTCTCGGGACGAGATAAACAAGCATGATTATACACTGAAACACCATGTCCTGTGCGAAACGGAGGAATATATCAGTTGGATAGGAACTGATTATAAGGTGTCTGCCGTGCATAAAGGAGCGGAATTGGCATCCCGGCCTGCCGATTTCATAACCAGTAAGATTAATTCCGGTGACAAGGATAGTTTTACCAGTTTCTTTGAGGATGGCAGGAAGGTATGGGTCGGAGATCGTGCGGGTATTTTTTACAGTATCGATGTAAGGACCGGTTTGGTAAACCGGTATGTACTTTCCGAAATAAAAGGTGCGATCAGCAATTTGCTGGTTACTCCGGCAGGTTATGTCTATCTCAGTGTGGCCGGACAAGGTACATACGAATATGATTTGGCCGAGCGCAGGTTGCAAAAGATAAATACTGAAATGAATGACGCTATGGTTACTCATGCATTCATAGACCAGTATGATAAAATATGGTTTCACGAAAATGAGAAGGCGCTGATTTATTATGATCCGTTGAACCATACCGCAAAACGGTTTCCGTTTACCATGTTCGGCAAGATAACCACCCTGTATTCGGAAGATGCCGGCGAAAGAGGGCTTTTTTTCCTGTCTCCGGCAGGAGAGGCCTGGTTGTTCGACAGGGAACATGTGGAGATGGTTTATATTAATAAATTGAAACAACTTTCTAATGATAGGGCAAATCAGCAGTTTTATCATCTGATGTTGGATAATGACGGGGTATTGTGGCTTTCCTCTGCCGATGAAGGGGTGTATTGCATGAATTTCCCCAAGAAGCAATTCAATCTGCTTTCGTTGTCTCCGCAATCAGCCGGTCGGGAAAATTATGCGACAGGGGTAAGAGCCCTTTTCCAATCAAAAAGTGGCGATATCTGGGTGGGCACCCGTTGGCAGAGTGTTTATCGGATGGACCGGAACGGTGTAACCAAACATGTTTTTTCGACAGGTGACGAGCATATAGGTAATGTATATCACATCATGGAAGACGACAAGGGAAACCTTTGGTTCTCTACCAAAGGCGACGGATTGGTGAAAGCTGTTCCTGATGAGAAAGCTGCAGGTGGTTTCCGTTTTAAACGCTATCTGCATAATTTGTCTGATTTGTCGTCGATCAGCGGGAATGATGTGTATTTCACTTATCAGGATGAAAAGAAAGGTATCTGGGTGGGTACTTTGGACGGAGGATTGAATCTGCTTTGTGAGGAAAATGGGGAAGTCACTTTTAAGAATAAATATAACGGATTCAAGAACTATCCTACGTATGGCCTTTATATGGAAGTGAGAAATATGATAGAGGATAATGACGGGCGTATGTGGGTAGGTACGATGGACGGGCTGATGTCTTTTAAAAACAACTTTGCCTCAGTGGAGCAGATTGATTTTGAAACCTATCGTGGTTCCAACCGGGTAAATTATGCCGATAGCGATGTGTACGCGCTTTATAAAGACGAGTTCTCTCAGATATGGGTATGTGTGTTTGGTGGAGGATTGAGCAAATTGTCGGGATACGATGAGGAAACGCATAAGCTTTCATTTAAATCGTATGGCTGGGAAGACGGATTGAATAATGATGTGGTGATGTCTATTATAGAAGATGATAACGGTTTTCTTTGGCTTGCTACAGAAAAAGGACTCTCTTGTTTTGACAGAGCGACAAGCCAGGTGCGTAACTATGACAAATATGATGGCTTTCCTCCGGTTGTGATGGAAGAAAACACCGCACTGAAAACGCTGGACGGAGAACTTTGGCTGGGGTGTAAAGAGGGTATCTTGACCTTTTCTCCCGATAAGCTGGAAACGCAAAGATTTGATTATAATACATTTATTGTAGGATGTCAGATATCAAACCGGGATATACGCAGCTATACGGACCATCCCATTATTGACCGGTCCATTACCTATACAGACAGGATTACATTGAATCATAACCAGTCCATGTTTACTTTAGAGTTTGCGGCGTTGAACTATAATAATCAGAACCGTGTGTCTTACAAATATATTTTGGAAGGATATGAAAAAGAATGGCACTATAACGGGAAGAACCGTATAGCATCCTATACCAATGTTCCTCCCGGCAAGTATCTTTTCAGAGTACAGACACTGGATGAGGCAAATCCCGGTTTGGAGTCTTTCCGTGAGTTGACCGTTGTCATTCTGCCGCCTTGGTGGGCCAGTTGGTGGGCGTATGTTATCTATATGATTATAGCCGTAGCCTTATTGCTGGTGGCTATAAAATTATCTCTTTTCATGATTAAGGTGAAGAATGATGTGTATATCGAACAAAAATTGTCCGAATTGAAAATCAAGTTCTTTACCAATATCTCGCATGAGTTGCGTACTCCGCTGACTCTGATCCAAGGGCCTATTCAGGAACTGAGAGAAAAGGAGAAACTATCTCAGAAAGGAATGCAATATGTGGATCTGATGGAAAAGAATACCAAACAGATGCTGCAACTGGTCAATCAGATATTGGATTTCCGTAAAATACAGAACGGCAAGATGCGTCTGCATGTGTCGTTGTTCAACCTGAATGAGATGGTAGACTCTTTTGAGAAAGAATTCAGGGTGATGGCCGAAGAAAATGAAGTCAGCTTCACGTTCCAGCTGGCCGGTGAGGATATCATGGTATGGGCGGATAAGGAGAAAGTGGCTATCGTGATCCGCAACATCATCTCCAATGCGTTCAAGTTCACTCCTGCCGGGGGAAATATTTATGTCACGATGGGAGTGTCGGATGATGACAGGCATTGTTATGTACGGGTGGAAGATAGCGGTGTGGGGATTCCCCAAAGCAAGCTTTCCGAAATCTTCGAGCGTTTCTCGCAGGCTGACAATGCACGTGGCGCTTATTATCAGGGAACGGGCATCGGATTGGCTTTGTCTAAGGAAATTATCAGTCTGCATCATGGGGAAATCTATGCAGAGAGTCCTGAAGGGAAGGGAGCGGTCTTTACCATTGAATTGCAACTGGGTAAGGAGCATTACAAACCGTCGGAAGTCGATTTCTATATGGGCGGGGAAACGGTGAGTGTTCCTGAGGCTGAATCTGTTTCTGCCTCTGCCGGCAAGGAAAGCGAGGAGGAGAAAGAACAGCCTGTCGATTCGTCTTTGCCTACCGTGCTGATTGTAGAAGATAATAAGGATTTATGCAATATGTTGAAGCTGCAATTGGAAGATAAATTCAATATTTATATGGCCAATGATGGTGTGGAGGGGCTGAAGAAAGTACATCTTTATCATCCCGACATGGTAGTCACCGACCAGATGATGCCGAATATGGATGGAATAGAGATGTTGCAACGCATCCGTAAAGATTTCCAGATCAGTCATATTCCGGTGATTATCCTGACGGCGAAAGGTAATGATGAAGCGAAGACCAAAGCGATAAGCATGGGAGCGAATGCCTATATCATCAAACCTTTCAGCAAAGACTATCTGGTAGCACGTATCGAACAGTTGCTGAATGAACGTAAATTGTTCCGTGAACGTGTATGGCAGCAGCCCGAAGAACATAAGGAGGAACAGGATACATACGAACAGTTCCTGGTGAAGAAAGATGTGCAGTTCATTGAAAAGATTCATCAGGTTATAGAAGAGAATCTGGATAATAGTGATTTTAATATAGATACTATAGCATCGACTATCGGGCTGAGCCGCTCGGCTTTCTTTAAGAAGTTAAAGAGCCTGACCGGGTTTGCTCCGGTGGATTTAGTGAAAGAGATTCGTCTGAATAAATCAATAGAGTTGATTAAAAACTCGGATATGAGTATTTCAGAAATAGCTTTTGCCGTGGGCTTCAAGGATTCCGGTTATTTCAGTAAATGTTTTCGTAAGAAATATGATCAGACTCCGAGGGAATATATGAATGAATGGCGTAAAGGTTGATTTCTTGACCTTATAAAGCAGGAATCCCGTAAACAGATGTAGGCGAGCGTCGTGTTTGCGGGATTGTCTTATTTGTTTGCTAAGTTATTTTTGGACTTTATTAAGATTTAGTGATTACATACTTTTTTGTGATTCGTCTTAATTCTAAACAATAACTAGATTACGATGAATGTGAAAAAAATTATCAGTTTAATCATGCTCCTGTTTATGTTACTGCCTTTGGGAGCACAGAATTCAGAGGGAAAACAACGCTATAAAATAGCTGCGTGTGACTGGATGATGCTAAAGCGTCAGAAGATCGGTTCTTTTCAATTGATGAAGGAACTAGGAGGTGATGGCATAGAAATGGACATGGGAGGCTTGGGAAAACGGGATACTTTTGATAATAAGTTCCACCAGCCCCATTTCTGTAAATTATTTAAAGAAACAGCACAGGAACAGCATATTGAAGTCCCTTCTGTGGCGATGTCCGGATTCTTTGGACAATCTTTCTTGACTCATCATAATTATAAAGCTTTAGTGCAGGATTGTTTGAATACGATGAAGGTGATGGGGGCCCAAGTAGCTTTCCTTCCATTAGGCGGCATAAAAGAGGACTGGACAGTAGCGGGTGATGCACGTCAGGAGTTGGTAAGCCGTTTGCACGAAGTGGGAGAAATGGCAGTGAAAGATGGAGTAGTGATAGGTATCCGTACTCCTTTGGACGCCGGAGGGGATATAAAACTGTTGAAAGAAATTAATTCGAAAGGTATAAAGATTTATTATAGTTTTCAAAATGCGTTGGAAAATGGACGCGACCTCTGTAAAGAGTTGAAAAAATTGGGAAAGGATCGGATTTGTCAGATACATTGTACGGATACAGACGGGGTTACTCTTCCTTATAATACCCGTCTGGATATGAATGCCGTAAAGCATACCCTTGATAAGATGGGGTGGAGCGGATGGCTGGTCATTGAACGGTCACGGAATAAGGATGAAGTCCGGAATGTAAAGAAAAACTTCGGGACGAATGTCGCTTATCTGAAACAGATATTTCAACAAGAAAAATAAGATAATATTTTAATTTTAAAAATGATTCTATGAAGAAAGAAAATGCATTTCTTCAGAAGCTGGACAAGATTGGCAACTTGACACAAGTGGTCTGTCTCAGTCTGTTTCTGACAGGAGTTTCTGTTCAGGGAGTATCCGCTGAGACAGGATTTCCTATATCCCAGTCGGTGCAACAGACTAAAACTGTCACCGGACAGGTGGTTGATGAAACTGGTGAACCGGTGATTGGTGCCAGTGTGATGGTGGAAGGAACTACAAACGGTACCATTACTGATTTTGACGGAAGATTTGCTTTGCAAGTCCCTTCGGGCAAGAAGGTTGTCATTTCATTTGTGGGGTATGTGCCGCAAACGATTGCTCCGAAACAAGGAAAAGACTTTAGAGTGGTGCTGAAGGAAGATTCCAAAATGCTGGACGAAGTGGTTGTAGTCGGTTACGGTACTCAGAAAGCAAAAGATGTGACAGGATCTATCGGGGTTATTACTCCTTCGGAAATTTCAGATTTGCCGGTGTCGAATTTGGGTGCTGCGCTAGCGGGACAGATACCTGGTTTGAGTATCAGTGGTGGTGACAGCCGTCCGGGTGAAGGGGCAACTATGTCTATTCGTCAATCTTTCTCGTATTCTAAAGATGGTGGTAGTACTAATCCGATGGTCATAATCGATGATGTGATTCAGATAGATGCCAACAGCGGTCTTCCGACATTAGAAACTTTCAATGCCCTTGATCCTTCTGAAATTGAAAGTATTTCAGTCCTTCGTGATGCCAGTGCTGCCATTTACGGTTCCCGTGCTTCGCAAGGTGCTATTATTGTAAAGACCAAACGAGGTAAATCAGGAGCTCCCAAAATCAATTATTCAGGTAAATTCGGATTTAATGATGCAGTGGGACATCCTAAAACCTTAAAAGGAGCAGCTTATGGACGTTTTGCCAATTCCTTTAATTTGGCCAATAATAAGATAAGTATGGATCCGGATGGAAACTGGATGAATAAAATTTATAATGAAGCGGAACTGGCCGAGATGGATGGCTTGAATTACAATTGGCTGGATGAAGCCTGGTCCGGCGCTTTTACAATGAACCATTCGGTCAATGTAAGTGGCGGTAGCGAGAAAGCTACTTATTTTGCGGGTGCTTCTTACTATACTCAGGGGGCGAATCTTGGAAAACAGGATTATAATAGATGGAACTTCCGTGCAGGTGTGGATATCAAATTGACTTCCGATTTGAAATTTTCTGCAACCATAGCGGGTAACCAGCAGGAAACCACATCGAGTTTTACCAAAGGTTTAAGCAATTTGAACGGTTATGGGGGAACTAAGCCCGGTGAATCCGGTGATTATTTGGTTCTTGCTCATATGCCGAATTATTTGCCATGGGAGATAACATTGGATGATGGTAATACCTATTATACATCTCCTTTGTTGAATAGTTACTCGAGTGCGGGTAATGCAACATCGGGCAATAAAATGAGTACATGGAATTATTTTGCTATGGAGAATAATGACGGTTCTTATTCCACGAATGATAATTTCAGTTATGATGCCAACTTCTCCGTCACTTATGCCGTTCCGTTTATCAAAGGTCTTTCATTCAAGGGAAGCTATGCGTTGAAGCGTAGTGCCAGTGATAGTGAGCAGGCATTTATGCCATTTACGTTGGCTTATCTGAAAGCAAGCGATGCATTGACACCCGGAAATCGTTTTTATAGCGATCATCCGTCTGTTTCCGATTATCAATTAAAAGAATTTACGGGAAGCACTCGTGTGGTATATTCAGACCAGATGGCTAAAAACGAGCAATTGAACTTCTATGTGAATTATGAAGGAAAGTTTGGCAAGCATAGCATTGCCGCCATGGCTGCAGTGGAAAAAATGCAGGCTTATATGCATTCCAAGCGGATGTTGTTTAATAACCCTGACCCGGATGGTTATTTGGGTACTTCGCCAAGTGCGGGAGCGATGGATACAGGTAATTCTATTACATATAAATACAAACAGGGTTCTTTGTCTTATTTAGGTCGTGTAAGCTATAATTATGCCGATAAGTATTTGTTCCAATTCCTATTCCGTAGCGATGCTTCCACTAAATTTGCTCCGGCCAATTATTGGGGCTTCTTCCCGGGTGTTTCCGTGGGGTGGGTAGCTTCGGAAGAAGAATTTATGAAGAAGTTGCTGCCGTCATGGTTTGAATACATGAAAGTACGTTTCTCATGGGGACGTACCGGTAAAGATAATATCAAAGCATGGGGATGGAAGCAACTCTATTCATTGGATCCTAGTAGAGGATATGGATTCGGTTCTAACGGTGGTATCCTGCAAACGGGTATCAAGCCGGGAGCGACTCCTAATCCTGATGCGCATTGGGATAATACCGATAAATTTAATCTTGGTTTTGATTTGCGTTTCCTCAATAACCGTTTAAGTGCGACTGTGGATGTGTACTATGATATAAACTCTGACATCTTGAATCAGAATATCGGTGGTATCATAGGTACTCCTATTTTTGCAGGAGGTGCTTTGACAGAAGTGAACTTTGGGCGTATTGATGCTTTTGGTAGTGAATTCTCTTTGAATTGGCGCGATAAAATAGATCAGGTGAAATATAATATCGGAGTGAATTTTGGATTTAATGGCAACAGGGTAAGAGAATGGCCCCAGTCTGCTCCGAGTTATATACAGGAAAATTCTGTAAGAGAGGGTGCTTCTACTATATTCCCTACATACGGGTATAAAGTATGGAGAGGTACAAGTTCCGGAGATGGTATTTTACGGAACAGTGATGATATTGAGAATTATTGGAACTATTTATCGGCCAATGCAGAAGCCGCAGGCACTTCTCCGGAATATTTGGGCGTAAAAGATGCCAGTCAGTTAAAACCGGGTATGTTGGCTTATCAGGATTTGGGTGGCGTATTGAATGAGGATGGTACGCAGTCGGGGCCCGACGGACGTATTGCCAAGACCCAGGATTATGCCAAACTGAATAAGAGTGGAAAGACATATGGTTTTACCACCAAACTGGGGGCGGAATGGAAAGGTATCAGCTTTAATATGATGATTGCCACTTCATGGGGTGGTTATCGCCAGATTGACGTCAATAAAATCACAACATCCAGTGGGGATATGCTTTGGACACCGGACTCATTCTGGGAAGATATGTTTGATGAAAGAAATAATACGACGGGGAAATATCCTAATTTAGGTTTAGACAACAGAATATCAGGATCAGTAATTGCACCGTCTGATTTTTGGTCTATCAGTACGTTCCGTTGCTATATCCGTAACTTAAGTATCGGTTATACGCTGCCTAAGGCATGGTTGTCACCTTTAAAGATCCAGTCGGCTAAATTAAGTCTGACAGGTAATAATCTATGGGATTTCTATAACCCGTATCCCGATCATTATCGTAATATGTATTGTGGAACAACTTCATTGTATCCTACATTGAGAACGTGGTCGTTGGGAGTAAATGTATCATTCTAAAATTAAAAAGAATCATTGATATGAAAAAGCGCATATTATATACTGTGTTATTGGCAGCCGGATTGGCATTTAGCAGTTGCAGTGACCAGTTCTTGCAGGATATGAATCCGTATGACAGTTATTCACCGGAAAAGACTTTCGGCATCGAATCTAATTTGGACTTATATATTCAGAATGTGTATTATAACTATTTTTATAAGTCGGGTATGACCCCTCCACAGTCATACGGCTTGTCCGGTAACTGGAATGACTATTCAACTTATACGGAGGAGAAATGGGGTATCGAGAAGAAATTTGACGCTTCCAGAAGTTTGAAAAAAGCTACGGACTGTGAAACTTATTTTGGCAGTAATCTGGCTACGAATATAAAGAATGATCCATATAGCCGTATCCGCAGTTGCAATGAAATTCTGGAAGGAGTTGATAAATATGGTCAGGACTTGTCGGAAGCTGCCATAAAAAAAGCGAAAGGACAGGCTTATTTCTTCCGTGCCATGCAGTTGTTTGATTTGGTACGTGTATACGGAGCTGTTCCTGTGGTAAATAAAGTGCTTATGGCGGCCGACCGTGAGGGAGCTAAAGATTATAATCGTGAAAGTGTGGAAACATGTGTCAACCAGATCTTGAGTGATTTAAAAGAGGCTGCGAATCTGCTTCCCACTCGTAAAGAATGGGGAAGTGACCAGTATGGACGGTTGACCAAGGAAGCTGCATTGGCATACAGAAGCCGCGTGGCGCTGGTATTTGCAAGCCCTATCTTTAATGCAGATTGGAATAATACAGGCAGTAAACGCTGGAAAGATGCGTTGGATATTACTCTAGAAGCACAGGCTTTCTTGAGCAGCGAAGGTTATGGTTTGTATGGCAATTCCGCCAAAGACTGGAATGAAATGTTCTACAAGTTTGACAATCAGGAATGTAAGGAGGTGATTATGGTCAAACTGTTGGCTAGCTCTACCTCTAAAAATGATGAACATAGTGGATGGCAGAAAACAATCCGCTTGAAAACAATGGGTGGCAGTGGTTCCGGTTATCATGTTCCTATGGGTATGTTGGATATTTTCCCGATGGCGGATGGTTCCAAAGCTGTAAATGATGATGGTGAGGCGATAAACGGGTACGACCGTTCTTTATTCTTCAAGAATCGTGATCCGCGTTTCTATTACACGTTTACTTTCTCCGGAGCGAAATGGGGATATGATCAGGATGCAGATGCCGTAGTTTGGAATTATCGTTGGAGTGAAACGAAAGAAGATGGTTCTCAGTTGCATTATTACACGGAAAATGAAGGCAGCAGTCCGGCGATAGTACGTAAAATGTCCGATCCGGCTGAAAATAGTGCAAACACATATCAATGGGATGGCACTGATGTATACGAATATCGTTATGCTGAATTGTTGTTGAACCTTGCAGAATGTTATGCAGCTACGGGGGATATAAGTAATTCAGTGAAAACAATTGGTGAAATTCGTGCCCGTGTAGGTATTCCTGCATCCAATAATTATGGCTTGGGAACGATTACCGATAAGAATGAAGCTATTAAGGCTTGTCTGCGTGAGCGTCAGGTGGAATTAGCTTATGAGGGTAAGCGTTATTGGGATTTATGGCGTTGGATGCTGTATAATGATGATGCAAGTGATAACAATACCACCTGTACTACCTTGGGTATTGAGCCGTTAAATGGTACTGCCCGTGTGGGTAAATATTTACAAGTGAAGGATTATGACGGAAAGGCAGATCCTCTTGTTTCTGTCATTGCTGATTTTGAGCCTGTAGATGTGGATAATGCGGCAGACTTACAAGCCGAAATGAATAGGTTGGGAGAGTTCTGGAGCCAGCACTTTGTTTTACAGGATAGAGAAACTCCGGTAGATAATGTGAATGGTCAGGAAGCAGTAATTTCATGGCAGGAAAACTATTACCTGTCCGGTCTGCCCTCTAATGTATTGAATATGAATCCGTGGTTGGAACAATCAAAAGGATGGTTGGATTATTATGAATCAGAAGGCACATTGGATGCTAGGAAATAATTTAATACGATAGTTTTATATCTGCTAGTTTATTATGACAGATACAAGCATTTTTGATGCGTAAAAAGATGAGAACTTATTTCTGAATTATCTATGACTATGATGTGACGTACCCAACTGAGGAAGCGAATATGATATCAAAGAGATTCCTGAAAATGCCGTACCGTAAATTTGTTACCATACAGAATACTATCTCGGCAAAAGCGCTGGATACTTACAATCATGCATTCGGCAGCACTTTAGGTGGTGAGAATTGTGCATTTATGCGTAACCTGTGGGCAAGTAATTCGGGACGTAATCCTTCCGTCGGTTGGAATGGTGTTTTCAATTTTGTAAACAATGTGGTGTTCAACTGGGTACATCGCTCTTCGGACGGTGGCGATTATACCGCTATGTTCAATATGATAAACAACTATTATAAACCGGGACCGGCCACTCCGAAAGATACTCCTGTGGGGCATCGCATCCTGAAACCCGAAGCGGGACGAAGCAAATTGGATCATAAAGTGTATGGCCGTGTTTATGCTGATGGTAATATTATGGAAGGCTATCCTGCCATTACAGAGGACAACTGGGCAGGTGGTATCCAGATTGAAACTCAGCCGAATACAGATGGATATACGGAGAATATGCGTAGCAACCGTCCTTTTGAAATGCCGTACATCCGCATTACTTCCGCACATGATGCATACGATTTTGTACTGAAAAATGCAGGTGCCAACATTCCTTGCCGTGATATTGTGGATGAACGTATTGTAGAGGAAGTGAGAACAGGCGTTCCTTATTATGATAAGAAGATGGCCAAGGATGCTAACGGTGATTTGACCGGGCTGGCTCCTAAATCAATGGGAGAAGACGGACAGTTTAAATATCGCCGCTTGCCGAAAGATTCTTATAAACAGGGTATCATCACCGATATCCGCCAGATGGGGGGATATCCGGAATACAAAGGCACTCCGTATGTGGATACGGATGGTGACGGTATGCCCGATGAATGGGAAAAGGCAAATGGCTTGAATCCTAATGATCCTTCGGATGCTAATAAGGACTGTACCGGTGACGGCTATACAAATATTGAGAAATATATTAATGGTATCAGCACTAGAAATTGTATTGACTGGTCTGATTTGAGAAACAATTATGATACATTGGCTTCTAAAGGAAAGTTGATGTAATAAACGGAGGAAAGAAGACAGGATATGATACAAAAGTCAGGTATAATGTTTCTGTTGCTCATGGCGGTAGTCATTACCGCCGGAGCAGTGGATTTGGACCGTGAAGGCCGCGATCCGGCTTACGTGGAATCTATTGTGAAACGTTCGCAGAAGATTGTAGATAAACTGGAGTTGACAGATACCGTTGCCGCCCGTGAAGTGACAACTATCATAGCCAACCGTTATTTTAAACTGAATGACATATACGAAACGCGCGATGCCAAAGTGAAGCTGGCAAAAGAAACCCTGACGGGCGATGCGAAACAAGAAGCCGTTAAAGCTGCCGAAGCTGAAAAGGATGCGGCGCTTTACCGTACTCATTTCGCTTTCCCGGCCGATCTTTCGCTCTATTTGGATGCCAAGCAGATAGATGCAGTGAAAGATGGCATGACTTATGGTGTGGTAATGGTAACTTATAAAGCTACGGTTGACATGATTCCTACCTTGAAAGAAGAAGAGAAAGCGCAGATTATGGCATGGCTTGTTGAAGCCCGTGAATTTGCCATGGATGCTGAAAATTCAAATAAGAAACATGCTGCTTTCGGCAAATACAAAGGCCGGATTAATAATTACCTCTCTAAGCGGGGATATGATTTAGTGAAAGAACGTAAGGCTTGGTATGAACGTATCAAGGCACGTGGAGGAAAGATATAAATTAATGTTTATTGAAAAGCGGAAAAGGAGCTTGCCCGGTGAAACGGTGTCAAGCTCTTTTTTATGTGCGGATAGAGAGTACAACAGGCTTTCTGTTCCGTCTTTGATATAGAAATACTCGCAATGTGTGTTTGAATCATGTTAAAAGCAGGGTGTTATGTTACGAAGTTATAGAAAAAATAATAATTTAGCGACCAAATGAATCAACTAAAGAAACTATTTGCAGTGGCAGCATTGACTGCATGTGTGTTGCCTGTGGCGGCACAGTATCCTGTAATTCCTGATTCGGTAAAAATCAGAGGAGAAGAACAACAAAAGGAAATAGACCGGAAATCGGATGAGGCATGGGCGAAAGCATTACCTGTAGTAATGTCCGAGGCTGCTCAAGGACGTCCTTATAAACCATGGGCATCCAAACCGGAGGATTTAATAAAGAGCAACATACCTGCCTTTCCCGGGGCAGAAGGGGGAGGGGCCTATACTCCCGGTGGACGTGGAGGAAAAGTAATTGTGGTCAATTCGCTGGCCGACAGTGGGCCCGGAACATTGCGTGAGGCATGTGAGACCGGTGGCGCGCGTATTGTTGTGTTCAATGTTTCGGGCGTTATCCGGCTGAAAACTCCTATAAACGTCCGTGCTCCGTATATCACTATTGCAGGTCAGACAGCTCCGGGGGATGGGGTTTGTGTAACAGGAGCCTCTTTCCTGCTTGATACGCATGATATTATTATCCGCCATATGCGTTTCCGTCGGGGGGCGCAGGATGTGTTCTTCCGGGATGATGCTTTGGGAGGTAACTGTGTGGGTAATGTTATTATCGATCACTGCTCTGCCAGTTGGGGACTGGATGAAAACATGTCTGTTTACCGCCATGTATACAATCGCGATTCCACAGGGCATGGTCTGAAGCTTCCTACTGTCAACATAACTATTCAGAACTCTATTTTTTCGGAAGCTTTGGATTGTTACAATCATGCTTTCGGGGCGACTATAGGTGGGCATAACAGTATGTTTTGCCGTAACTTGTTCGCATCCAATATCAGCCGTAACTGTTCCATTGGCATGAATGAGGATTTTAATCTGGTAAACAATGTGACTTTTAATTGGTGGAACCGTTCTGTTGACGGGGGAGATGAAACCAGCCGTTTGAATATTATTAATAATTATTTTAAACCGGGGCCTATCACTCCGAAAGATAAGCCGATTGCCCACCGGATTGTGAAACCCGAATCAAGTCGTGACAAGAAGAAACCGGATACATTTGGTAAAGCATATGTAGCCGGAAATGTAGTGGAAGGTAATGCGCGTGTGACAAAGAATAATTGGGATGGCGGCGTGCAGGTGTACGATATGCCGGACGCAGGGAAGTTTACAGATCAAATTCGTGTAAACGAGCCTTTCTCAATGCCCCATGTGACTATTATGGATGCCAAAACTGCCTATAATTATGTATTGGAAAATGCCGGGGCTACTTTCCCTAAAAGGGATGCGGTGGATGCCCGTGTGATGAAGACGGTGAAGACAGGGAAAGCTATTTACGTGAAAGACGCTCCTGAATTCGTTAGTACTTATGTAAAAAGACGTCTTCCTGTTGACTCTTATAAACAAGGGATCATTACAGATCCCCGTCAGGTAGGTGGTTTGCCCGAATATAAAGGTACTCCTGTGGTTGATACGGATGGTGATGGTATGCCGGATGTCTGGGAGGTGAGATATGGACTCAATCCTAATGATCCGGGTGATGCGGTAAAAGATTGTAATGGTGACGGGTATACCAATATTGAAAAATACATTAATGGCATAGATCCTGCAAAGAAAGTGAATTGGACGGATATAAAGAACAATCATGATACTTTGGCAAAACGTAAAAGTTTGATGTAAAATGAATTATAAGTTATTATTATTTGGATTTTTGAGTTTGGGGTTTGCGCGGATTTCTGCGCAAACCTTTCCTTTACAGGTGAAGGAAGAAAAACTGACTTATGTGACTGATGAACGCGGAAACCGTATTCTAGATTATTCTTCTTGCGGTTACCGTAACTCGGAACACCCTATACCTGATGTGGCGAATGCCGTTTTTGTTTCATGGAAGCCTGGAGATAATTCCTCTCGTATTCAGCGTGCCATTGACTATGTATCTTCATTGGCTTTGGATAAAAATGGTTTTCGTGGGGCTGTTTTGCTGGATAAAGGAACTTTTGAATTGAATGAGAGCTTGCGTATTTCTGTGTCGGGAGTCGTGCTGCGCGGCAGTGACAGGGAACAGACCGTATTGTTGAAAAAGGGAGTGGACAGAGGAGCTTTGCTTTATATTGAAGGGCGGAATGATTTGGCTGTTACGGATACCTTGGATGTGTTGACATCATACGTTCCTGTAAATACTTGTACTTTTCAGGTAACCAATAATGTACAGCTGGTTTCCGGAGAGCGGGTCCGGATTGTCCGCCCCTCTACGAAAGAATGGATTGCTTCTGTCGGTTGTGATATTTTTGGCGGAGGTATTTCCGCTTTGGGCTGGAAAGAAGGAGAGATGGATTTGGTTTGGGATAGGTCGGTAAGTAAGGCGGATGGAAACCAATTGACTTTGGATGCTCCTTTGACAATGGCTTTGGATAATAAATGGGGAACTGTCAAAGTGTTACGTTATAGTTGGCCGGGCAGAATCGCAGAAGCAGGTTTGGAGAATCTGACATTGGCTTCTGACTATGATAAGAAGTATCCTAAAGATGAGGATCATTGCTGGACGGGGGTATCTATAGAAAATGCCGAAAACTGTTGGGTGCGCAGGGTAAATTTTAAGCACTTTGCAGGAAGTGCTGTGATTGTACAGCGTACCGGCTCTAAAACAACTGTAGAAGATTGTGTATCCACAGAACCTGTTTCAGAGATAGGTGGAATGCGTCGCAGTACATTTTATACTATGGGGCAGCAGACACTTTTTCAGCGTTGTTATTCTAAACAGGGTATTCATGATTTCTCAGCCGGATTTTGTGCGGCAGGTCCGAATGCTTTTGTACAGTGTGATTCGGAAGAGTCGTTAGGATTCAGCGGTTCTATTGATTCCTGGGCTTGCGGGTTATTATTTGATGTGGTAAACATTGATGGCCATGATTTGGTGTTTAAGAATTTGGGACAGGATAAAAATGGTGCCGGTTGGAATACAGGCAACAGTCTTTTCTGGCAATGTACAGCTGCCGGGATAGAGTGTTATTCACCGGCAAGAGATGCGGTAAACCGTGCATACGGTTGTTGGGCGCAATTCTCGGGTGACGGCCAATGGGCGGAATCAAATAATCACGTACATCCCCGCAGCTTGTTTTATGCACAGTTGGCGGCACGTTTGAATAAAGATTGTTCTGACCAGGCACGTATTCTTCCCAGGGCTACCAACGCAACCAGCAGTCCTACCGTAGAAGCGGCAATGGAGATGGCAAAGGAAGCTTATACTCCCCGTCTTACTATGCAAAAATGGATTGAGGAAGCACCTTATACAGCCAGTGTGTCTTCCGGAAAACTGAAATCTTTAGAAGATTTGAAGTTCAAGACACCTATATATAAGGAAAAAGAGGATCATCTGTTTGCCATTATTAATGGACGTATGCAGGTGGATGGCCGGTTACTGGTAGGCGGCAGGCAGGAGGTTCCTTGGTGGAATGGGAAACTGAGGACCAGCTTCTTGTCTAAAGCCAAGCCACATGTTACCCGTTTCGTGCCGGGACGCGAAGGACTTGGGCTGACGGATAGAATTGATTCTACGGTGAATTATATGGTGAAGAATCAGATTTTGGTTTTAGATCATAATTACGGTTTGTGGTATGAGCGTCGTCGTGACGATCATGAGCGTGTCCGTCGCCGTGATGGAGATGTGTGGGGGCCATTCTACGAACAACCGTTTGCCCGCAGTGGAGAAGGTACTGCTTGGGAAGGATTGAGCAAGTATGATTTGAACCGTCCCAATGCATGGTATTGGAACCGGTTGAAGCAGTTTGCCGAAAAAGGGGCGGAGAAAGGTCTTTTGCTTTTCCATGAGAATTACTTCCAGCATAATATCTTGGAGGCGGGAGCACATTGGGTAGACTGTCCTTGGCGGTCGGCCAATAATATCAATCAGACCGATATGCCTGAACCTGTTCCTTTTGCCGGTGACAAACGTATCTTTGTAGCGGATATGTTTTATGATATCAGTCATCCGGTACGTCGTGAGTTTCATAGAAAGTATATTCGCCAATGCTTGGATAATTTTGCCGATGATGCAAATGTGGTACAACTGATCAGTGCGGAGTTTACCGGTCCGTTGCATTTTGTACAATTCTGGCTGGATGTGATAGGAGAGTGGGAGAAAGAAACCGGTAAGAAAGCGACCGTGGCGTTAAGTGCGACAAAGGATGTTCAAGATGCCATTCTGAATGATACGCAGCGTGCGAAATTAGTTGACATTATTGATATTCGTTACTGGCACTATAAAGTGGATGGTCTTTATGCTCCCGAAGGTGGAAAGAACCTGGCTCCCCGTCAGCATGCCCGTAAAATGAAAGTAGGTAAGGTTACTTTTGATGAAGCTTATCGGGCGGTGAGTGAATATCGTAAGAAGTTCCCGGAAAAAGCGGTTACTTACTATGCGCAGAATTATCCGGATATGGCTTGGGCTGTCTTCATGGCAAGTGGCTCTTGCTCGGTTGTTCCGGTTGCCGATGAAAGCTTTTTAACTGATGCGGCTGCTATGGATATGGAGGATACTGGTACAAATAAGTATCAGAAACTGGTAAAATCTGGTATTGGAAGTATCATTTATTCCCATTCTGCAACAGATATTCCTGTTCATTTATCACCTGGGAAATACATATTGAAGTCTGTTGATCCGAAGACCGGAGCAATAACGGTGATTGCTAAACGATTGAATATTAAAGATATATATATGCTTAAAGCAGAGGAAAACAAAGATTGTATTTATTGGTTTCATAGAATTTAGTACATGGAAGGAGAACCGGACTTATTTTGGTTCTCCTTTTTAATGAAAATCTGTATTATTTAGCATATATGTTTTTCAGCAGGTTATCTGTTTTTTCGGTCCAATAATCAAATATTACCTAAAAAAGTAGCGTATCCTCCCTAGTTTTGCATCATCATCAAAACAACCTATAATTAGTATACTGTGATGGAACAAAACTTAAATGATAAGACAGCTTGCTTGGTAACCGCTTTCCAATCGGGAGATGTAAGTGCATTCTCTACATTATATGATATGCATATTAATCTTCTATTTAATTATGGATGTAAGTTAACTACTGACAAAGAATTGTTGAAGGACTGCATTCATGATGTCTTTGTAAAATTGTATACAAAGAAGGCTGAATTGGGTATCATTGACAACTTCAAATCATACCTCCTCATTTCCTTGAAAAACAAGTTATGTGATGAACTTCGCAGACGGATGTTCATGTCGGAAACGGCTGTTGAGGAACTGAATCCCGTTGCAGCAGGTGATGATGTAGAACATCAATATTTGGAAAAGGAAAAAAGTTGTTTTGAAAATATAAAAGTAAAACATTTGTTGGCTCAATTATCTCCGCGCCAACGTGAGGCACTTACCTTATATTATATAGAAGAGAAGAAATATGAAGATATTTGTACCATTATGGATATGAATTACCAGTCGGTACGAAATTTGATGCATAGAGGTATTACAAGATTAAGGGAATTGGTAGGATAATATTTTAAGTTTTCAGGTGAGTACAACTTTGAACCACTATCCGTCATAATGAAAAATGATTGTAACGTGGATACAAAAAAGATGTATAGCAAGGTAGAAGACTTTTTGAAGGATGACGACTTTATCAAGTATGTTCTGGATGATGCTCCTGAATCAGCTTTTCATTGGGATAAGCTTTTAAAGGAGCACGCAGAACTGCTGAAAGTATTTGAAGAGGCCAAGAATGTATTATTGGTTTCTGATGAAGCAATGGAAGTAATGACTTTATCTGAAGAAAGAAAACTAAAACATCGTATTTTTACTACATTAGAGATAAATAATATGGATTATTAATTAATTTGTTAACCATAGAAAAATGAGAAAAGACATGAAGAAATGTCCTAAGCCGTTGGGTTACGGAATCAGACGAACACCTGTTGTGTTAGGATTATCAGCTGCATTATGTATGCCGGCTGCTTTTTCGTATGCAAATGTGGGTGGTAGAATGGATAGTGAGTCGGTGCAGTCTGTTTTGCAAACGCATACAGTTAAAGGTACAATAGTGGATGAAACAGGAGAACCGTTGATTGGTGTGTCCGTGATAGTGAAAGGACAAGCTACTGTTGGAACGATTACTGATTTCGATGGAAATTTCGTTTTAGATATTCCTACAGGTAAGGGGATGCTTGAGGTATCGTATATCGGTTATAAAACTCAGACTGTGACCATAGGTAAGAACACTCAGATCACTATTAAGATGGAACCGGATACTCAGGCTTTGGAAGAAGTGGTAGTTATTGGTTATGGTGCTGTTAAGAAACGGGATTTGACTGGCGCTGTTTCTTCCGTTAAAAATGAGGATATAACTTTGACACCTGCTACTAATCCTATGCAAGCACTTCAAGGACGTGTTGCAGGGTTGGATATAACTCAGGCCTCAGGGCAACCGGGTGAAGGGCCTAAATTGCAATTGCGTGGAACTCGTTCATTTACAGCTAGCGGTGATCCTATGTTTATTATTGATGGTATGCCGGGTGATTATTCTACATTGAATCCTAATGATATTGAGTCTATTGAAGTTTTGAAAGATGCTTCTTCGACAGCTGTTTATGGTGCGGCAGGTGCCAATGGTGTTATTATAATTACTACTAAAAGTGGTAAAGCAGGAAAAATTAATATCAATTTGAATGCCTATGTCGGTTTCAACGGATGGGCCACGGTTCCTGAGATGCGTAGTGGTGACAGTTATATCAATGTACTTCGTGAAGCAAACCAAATTGCCGGAACATATTCTACGGATGAGGCATTATTTTCTTCCCCCGAAGCTTATAAGGCACATTTGAACGGACAATATATAGACTGGGCTGATGAACTGTTGCAGACTGGCGTTACACAAAATTATAGCTTGTCGGTTTCAGGAGGTACGGAAAAAACAAAAGCATATTTCTCTTTAAACTTCTCAGATGAGCAGGGACAATTTACAGGTGATGATTATAAAGTATATTCTACCAATATGCGTATTGACCATGAAATAAAAAAATGGTTAAGTGTTGGTGTGAATATGCAAGGATCTTATGTCTATAGAAATAAAGCATATTCCAGATTTATTAATTCATTAGTGTCTGTTCCTTTGGGAACCGTTTACAATGAAGATGGAAGTATCAATGTAACTCCGGTTCCGGGTGATGGAAATACTATTAATTTATTATTGAATCAAGATAAAAGTGTATACCGTGATAACAATCAAAATTTCAAGCTGTTTTTAAATCCTTATATTGAGATTCGTCCCTTTAAAGGAATGACTATCCAGTCACGGTTGAACGCTAGTCTAGGGTACGATAAAAAGAATTATTTCCAAGGTATCGGTTCCTATCAATATTATGCATCAGATGGTCCTAATGCTTCTGGTACTTCTGCTAGTGTTTATGCCCAGATTGATCAGAACAGAAGCTATAATTATAAATGGGAAAACATTTTCACTTATAATTTTAATATCAAGAAAGACCATGAATTTACTGTAACAGCAGTTACCTCATGGAATCATAATCAAACGGATAAGTCTTGGCAAAAGCAGGATAATATAAAGAATAATTCGTACTTATGGCATAACATGGATGGTACGGGAATTGTTTATTCCAATTATACTATGTCTAAAGGGCTAGGTTTGGTAGGACGTATCAATTATTCGTATTTAGGTAAGTATTTATTCTCTGCATCGGTTCGTCAAGATGGATCTTCAAGACTGGCAAAAGGTAATAAATGGAGTACTTTCCCAGCCGTGTCTTTAGGATGGAGAATATCGGACGAGAAATTTATGCAAGGGACCAGTAACTGGATGAATAATTTGAAACTGCGTTTGGGTTATGGTGTGACTGGTGCAGCATCTATTGATCCCTATTCTTCTGTTGCGACTGTAGAATTGGATGGATATTATAGTTTGGGCGGTCAAAAAACAAATAGCTATAAATTTTCAGAGAATGTAGCGAATGCTGATTTGACTTGGGAAAGATCTCATAACTGGAATATTGGTTTGGATGCATCTTTCTTCAATAACCGTATTGATTTAAGTGCCGATTATTATATAACAAATACGGATGGTGTAATTTGGAAGCAGAATTTGCCGGTTGTCAATGGTGCGTACAATGCTTCTAAGTTATATTATATGAGCAAGAACATTGCAAAGACACAGAATCATGGTTTGGAATTAACATTGAATACACGTAATATTGTTAATAAAGAATTTACATGGACTTCTGCTTTGACTTTCACTTTGAATAATGAAAAAGTAAAATCATTGATAGGCGGTACGGCAGACCATGTTAAGAATGAAGACTATTACTTGTCTATAGGTTATCCTGTAAATTCATTCTATGCTCCAAAAATTGATGGTATGTGGCAGTTGGGTGAAGAAACAGATGCAGCAGCATTTGGCTGTGCTCCTGGTGATATTAAAATCAATGTGCCAGGAATGATTAAGGAAGCCGATGGTAAGTTCTATAAAGTAGGGGATGATGGTCAGCCTTTGACTGACAAGAATGGAGATATTATCTATTATACTAAAGATAATAAATATACTTATAGTGACGCTGATTCGCAAGTATTAGGTCATAATGCTCCCAAATGGACGATGGGTTTCCAAAATTCATTCACATACAAGAATTTTGATTTGACTATTTATGCCTATTTCCGTTGGGGACAGATGATTAATTATGAAATGTTAGGTTGGTATGATTCAACAGGTAAGGGTAATTTCCCTACTTATTTTAACTATTGGACGGAATCTAATCCTTCAAATGATTTCCCGGCATTAAATGCTAATCGTGAAACGAAAAGTTATATAGGATATGGTAGTTTGAATTATGTAGATGGTTCATTCTTTAAAATAAAGAATATTACTTTAGGATATACCTTCCCGGAACGTTTGTTGAAAAATGCCGGCATCAGCAAATGCCGTTTATATGCTACTATTACTAACCCATTGACCGTTGCTAAAAGTCATTTGTTGAAAGATTATGATCCTGAAATGAATGGTGCTTTGAAGTATCCATTATCCAAGCAACTGGTATTTGGTGTGAATGTTTCATTCTAACAAAAACATTAAAGACAAAAGACAATGAAAAGATCATTATATAACATGGCTTTAGCCATTTGCACAGCAGCAGCTATGTACTCATGTTCTTTGGATGAATATAATCCTAGCGATACATCTGGAGAAGGAGAGTTGAAAACTGTAGAAGGCTTGAAAAATTTGGGTACTTATTGCTATTCTCCACTTTATGACCAAATGTTTTCTGCTTCCGATTATTTGGCTGTAGCGGAAACCGGTACAGATTTATGGCTTACCCAAAATAATAAAACAACATTGCAGCAATTGTTCTATTATGAAGGGTTGACTACTAGTACTAATGCTACAGACAAACTGTTTTCTCAAGCTTATGCTTGTATTAATACTTGTAATGCAGTGATAAATCGTGCAGCAGATGTAACTGAGGGAGATAAGAATGTACTGAAAGTTGTAGTAGCTGAAGCAAAGTGTTTGCGTGCTTATTATTATTTGGTACTTGTGACCAATTATGGCAATGTGACGTTAGTAACTACAGAGTCAACAGATACCAAAATAATGAATCCCACTCGCTCGTCACAGGAGGAAATTTACAATCTTATTATAACTGATTTGCAAGAAGCTGCTGCTGACTTGAATACAACTCCTATGGATGGTAATTATGCCCGGGTAACAAAGAAAGCTGCTTTAGGTTTGTTGGCCAGAGCTTATGCGCAGGGAGCAGGTGAAGGTTTAAGCGAAAATGGTGTTTCTTATTGGCAGCGTGCGAAAGAAGTTGCAGAAGACTTGATTGCCAATATGGCTTCTTATAATGCATATTTGTATGATGATGTTGAAGATGTATGGGCACAAAGTAATAATCGTAACAATAAAGAAGCTTTGTTTATAGCTTCGGGACCCCAGGCAGGAACTGATGCTTTTACATATGGTTCGTATGGAGCGAATAAATTATTTACTTTCACATTCTGTGATCCTAATAAATTGAGTGATATTTATCCTGTGGGCAGTAAGCAAAATTACTTCTATGGTCGTGTGAATAATAATTATTATGCGCCTTCTAAATATTTAGTGGACTGTTTTGATGCACGTTATGATAAACGTTGGGAAAACTCATTTACAACAGCTTTTTCTCTGTTCTCCATGGTACAGGCTGGATGGCGCACATACGATGATAAGAATGCAACAATTACATTAACTGAAGATTTGTGCACTAAGTATGGTATTGATTCTAAATTTGTAGGAAAGAAGATATATCCATATGTTGATGTTAATGCTATTAATCTAGGTTCTAATGGTGGTAATCAATATGTTGCCAGTGTATGGCCTAAAGGAGAATATTCTGGTGATGTCAATAAATTGGTTAAAGTGAAGAATCCTTATGTGAATCCTTATCCATTAGCAGAGGATGAAGATCGTTTTATTGTTTATTTATCAAAAGAGTATTTGAGTGATGCTGAAAAAGCAAAGCGAGGATATATTTGTGTGAACATTGATGATTTGTTTGCAGCAGATGGTAAATACAAGGAAACATTTATTGATGCCCAGCAGACAAATACCTATACTTTATTTCCTTCATTGAATAAGTTTAATTTTAATTTCGAGGGAGGTTTTTATGGAAGTAATTTGCAATGCAAAACTGGTGACATGTTTATTATGCGTATGGCTGAAGTGTATCTGATTGCGGCTGAAGCGGAAGAACGTTTGGGAAATGGTGCAAAAGCAGCTGAGTATTTGAATGTTCTTCGTAAGCGTGCTTGTCGTAATGAAGCTGATTTCGAAGCTAATATGAAATTGACTACTGCTACAGAGGATGATGTGTTGGATGAATATGCTCGTGAATTGTGTGGTGAGTTTACCCGTTGGGCTTTACTGAAACGACATAAAGCTTTTGAAACTCGATTGCCTAAATATAATCCTCGTGCTGCCGTAAATTTTAGCCAGAAGAATTATTTACGTCCTATCTCATATACATTCTTAAATCAGATAGAGAACTCTGCTGAATACGGTACTAATGGTTATTAATATAATTTTTTGATAGTGACATAAAGAAGGTGTGTCGTAATGCACGATGCACCTCTTTTTTGTTCATCACTATACAAATCTGTTCATTTTCTTTAAGCTGCGATCTTTTGAAGATTTCTTTGATTTATGTGTTCCCAGCATCTAAAAACAGCAGTTGTAAGTTCATAAAACAGTCTAATCAGCCAGTTCATACCTTCTTTTGTCAGTTTTGCACACATCTTTTTTTATATTGAAGGCAATGGCTAGGAAGGCAAAGTCCATGAAGACCTTGTCCTTTCCAAAATGTCGGAAACGTTTGTAGTTCATATTGTTTTTAATTTGTCCGAACACGGCTTCCGGTTCTATGCATCTCTGCCCTCTGTGTTTCAGTCCTTTCTCAGAGCAGAGCAGTTCTTTGGCTCTCCGCTTGTATTGTCTAAGCCTATGATTCAGTTCTATCGTCCTGTTTCCTTTTGCTTTAAAACAGCGGCATCGCAGGGGATAGCCTTCACACCTGACAGCTCTGTACCGTGCATTTTCGCTGACATATCCGGATGCGGTTTTCACATTCCTGGTGCCTATCCTCCGCATCCTTTGCCCCATAGGGCAGATGCAGAAGTCATGTTCTTCATTGTAGTAGAAGTTTTCGGCCTTGAACGGGTCCGGTTTGAATCTCGGCCGCTGCTCCATGTGGAAATAGTTGTACTTTACGTAGGCTTCCATGCCGTTTTCGGACATGAAGCGGTAATTCTCTTCGGAGCCATAGCCGGAATCAGCAACCACCGTATGGGCCATCCGGTCATACCTGTTTGAAAAAGATTGCAGGAAAGGAATCAGGGTCAGTGTATCCGTAGGGTTCGGGAAGAGTGCAAAATCGGTGATGAACTGATTTTCGGTGCCGATTTGAAGGTTGTAACCGGGCTTCGTCTGTCCGTTGCGCATGGCATCCTCCTTCATTCTCATGAAAGTAGCGTCATTGTCCGTTTTGGAATAGGAATTCCTGTCCTGCAGCGTGTCCAGACGGTTGTCGTATTCCTGTAGCTTGTCCCTGTGCTCTTCCAACTCCTTCAGCTGTTTGCGTTTCTTTTTCAACGCAGTCTTTTCCTCTTTCGTGGAGGGTTCAGGAACCTGTTCGAGTGCTTGACGCAATTCTCCAGCCATTTCAGTCAGCATGGCTGGAGTGAACTCAATCTCCTCATTGCTTTCCGATGAGTTCTCCTGGGCGATGACATTGTCTATCTGCCCTAGCAGGATATGTATCTTCTTCATCAGGCGTTCACGGTTCCGCTCAACCGTTTTCCGCCAGACGAAAGTATACTTATTGGCTTTGGACTCAATCTTTGTCCCGTCAATGTATTCCACATTCAGGCTGATGAAGCCTTTGGAAGAGAGAAGGAGTACGGTTTGCGTAAACACCTCGTTGATTTCCTTCTTCACCCGGTTGCGGAAACGGTTGATGGTAATGAAATCCGGTTTCTCATATCCGGCCAGCCAGATATAATGGATGTCACGGTGAAGGAGCTTTTCAATTTTCCGGCAGGAGTAGATGTTGTTCATATAGGCATACAGAATGACCTTGAGCATCATCTTGGGGTGGTAAGGGCTGCGGCCGCATTCCTTATACAGCTTTCTGAAACTTTCAAGATTCAAGCCCTTAACCAGGGCGTCAACCATGCGCACCGGATCGTTTTCTGCAATATCCTCATCAATTCTTTGAGGAAAAAGAACGGTTTGGTTGGGATTGTAAGGACGAAAATGTATCTTTGTCATAGTGAAATTCTTATGCCTAAAGATACAAAATCTTTAGGTAATAACAAAGCCCCAGCTTGTGAAAGTCGGGGCTTTGTGCGTAAAAGAAAGAAGGGGTGCATTTTGACACACCTTCTTTTTATTTGTTAATATGATGAGGTCTTTGGTCTTTTGATTATCGGGATGTTCTGTCTTTTCGTATATAAAGATTGGAGGTGGTTTCTATGTAATCCTTTTATGTTCTTATAAATAATCGGAGCATGGCTTTGAATTGAAGCCTCACAGTAACACTACGGTAGATATAAATTGTGCACGAATGGGAGTTGGAGGGAGATAATTCGTGGGGCTACCTGTATTAGAATCTTATTGGCTAAAATCAGGTATTTATAAATTTAAGTTTGTGATTCAGTTAAAAAGAAATACTAAATGAAAGAAAATGTATTTTTGATTTAACCTATTTTTACAATTAATTTTGAGTACAGAGGTTTTTTATCTACGTCATTTTAATAGATATAATAAAATAAATCTAGTTAACTATTATAACAGAAATGAAAAGCATGAAAAAAAGTCCGAAACAAAATTGGGAAAGTAATATCAGACGTACTCCCATTATTTTAGGGTTATCGGCAGCATTATGTATGCCGTCTGCATTTTCTTATGCAAATGCAAGTGATCCTGTTGCCGGTGAATTGGTTCAGTCTGTCCAGCAAGGACGTACTGTTACAGGTAAAATCATAGATGACACAGGGGAGCCGTTAATTGGTGTATCCGTACTGGTGAAAGGTACAACGGTGGGTACGATTACCGACTTTGACGGTAATTATTCTCTGGAAGTTCCTTCAGGTAAGCATATTCTCGTCATATCTTATATAGGATATAAAACGCAGGATATAACGGTAGGAAAAAGCAATCAGCTGAACATTAAAATGGAGGCCGATACGCAGGCTTTGGATGAAGTGGTCGTTGTGGGTTATGGCGTGATGAAGAAACGTGATGTGACAGGTGCGGTATCTTCAATGAAGAATAAAGATGTAGTAATTGCTCCTACTAATAATGTCATGGAAGCCTTGTCTGGTAAAATTGCTGGTATGGACATTATGAAAACTAGTGGTCAGGTAGGTGAAGATGTTGAAATTCTATTGCGTGGCTCTCGTTCTATTTATGGTGATAATACTCCTTTGTTCATTATTGATGGTATTCCAGGGAGTTATAACCAAATAAATCCTTCTGATATTGAAACTGTAGATGTATTAAAAGATGCTTCGTCAACAGCGATTTATGGTTCTGCTGGAGCTAATGGTGTAGTTATTATTACGACTAAACGTGGAGCAGTAGGTAAGGCTACGGTAAATTTTGATGCTTATTATGGATTTAGTGGTACTCCTGATTATTATCATGGTATGGTTGGTGATGAATGGACGAGATATCAGCGTGAATCTTATAAATATATTAATGGACAATATCCAGCTGATATGTCTGCCATTCTTACAGATCCCGTTAAATTAGAAGCTTATAATCAAGGAAAATGGATTGATTGGGTAGATGAAGCGGCTGGGAATACCGCTACGACTCAGAAATATAGCTTGTCTGTAACAGGAGGCTCAGAGAAGACAAAGATATTTGCATCGGCTGCTTATACTCGTGAAGAAGGATTGTTGAGTAATGATAACATGGGTAAGTATGCAATGCGGTTAAATGTTGATCAGGAAATATTTTCATGGGCAAAGATTGGTTTTACTTCAAACTTGACATATACAGATAGAAATCAAGGTGTAAAAAATACTTTTACTAAAGCTCTTTCTGTATTTCCGTTAGGAGATGCTTATGATAAGGATGGTAATATTAATCATGAGTACGCTCCTAATGAATACTCTCCATTGGGTGATTTTATACCTAATCAGTATGTGAATAATACTAAAGGTACTTATATCAATGTAAATGGAAATCTAGAATTGACTCCGTTGAAAGGGTTGAGTTTTAAATCAGTAATAAGTGCTACTTTGAATAATTCTCGTGCAGGAACATTTCTAGGTGCACAATGTAATGCTAATCTTCCGACTTATGCAAGTTCTCCACATGCTTCTATTTTAAATTCTTATACACGTGGTTATACATGGGAAAACATATTATCTTACAATATGACCATTGCTGAAGACCATTCTGTTGGAGGTACTTTTGTTACTTCTTGGAGTCATAATCAAGAAGAAAGTAATATGGCGGCAGGTAGTGGTCAGGATTTGGATTCTTGGTCATTTTGGCGTTTGACATCTGCTACTTCACCTCATGTCGAATCTGATTTTTCACAGACTCAAAAATTGTCTTATGCTGTTCGTTTTAATTATTCATATAAGGGAAAGTATTTATTCACATTTTCCAATCGTTGGGATGGAGTATCTTGGCTGGCTAATAAATGGGATAGTTTCCCGGCAGCGGCATTGGCATGGCGTATTTCTGATGAGGCTTTTATGGAATCAAGTAATGATTGGCTGAGCAACTTGAAATTGCGTATTGGTTATGGTGTTACAGGAAATTCAGGAGGTATTGGTGCATATGGAACTCTTACCAATGCGATAATTTATTCTAGCTCAGGTATTAGTATTGGAGGTAATAATGTTCCATTTGCTCAGTATACAGGTACCTATTCTAATCCGGATCTTGGCTGGGAAAAGTCACATAACTGGAATATAGGTGTTGACTTTGGTCTTTTGAGTAATCGTATTGATGGTTCAATTGAATGGTTTACTACAAAAACGAAGGGATTGTTGTTTAAGCGTACTTTACCTGTAACTACTGGTAACACAGGTTGGGGGCGTCCGTTGGATATATGGGAGAATTTGGCTGAAACTAGTAATATGGGAGTTGAAGCAACTATTAATTCTCATAATATAAAGACTAAAGATTTTTCATGGGATACAACATTATCGTTTACTTGGAGTAAAGAAAAGATAAACTCTTTGCCTACAGGTGACTTGATCAAGGAAAATCTATTTGAAGGACAGCCAATTCATGCCTTGTATGACTATAAATATGCTGGAATTTGGGGAAGTAATGTTCCTCAAGAAACATTGGACGCTTATGGTGTGAAACCGGGTTGGGTAAAAATTGAAACACTTGATAAAGATGGTGATGGTGGTGTACATAAATACGGTGAAGATGACCGTCAAATTTTGGGACACACTAATCCTGATGTTATTCTTGGTTTGAATAATACGCTTACTTATAAAAACTTTGATCTTTCAATTTTTGCGATGGCACGTTATGGACAGACAATCAAAAGTAGTCTGATAGGATGGTATAGGGCAAGCTCTAACTATTCTATTAATCAGCCAGCTGGTGTAGATTATTGGACAGAAAATAATCAAGGCGCTTATTATCCGGTTCCGGGTAGTGGTGACGAGCAAAAGGTAATGTCAGCATTGACTTATCGTGACGGTTCTTTCATCAAAGTAAAAAACATTACTTTAGGATATACTTTGCCACAATCTGTATCACGCAAGGTTTTAATGGAGAAATGTCGTTTTTATGCAACGGCATATAACCCTTTCTTGTATGTAAAAGATAAGGAATTGAGAGGTACGGATCCTGAAACGAATGGTTCGGATGCCTTCCCGTTGTATAAGCAGTTTGTATTTGGTATAAACGTTACATTTTAAATAAGAGGACAACAATGAAAAATAAATTGAAACATATATTCTTTGCATCTGCATTGATGGCGGCTGCGACCAATTTTACGGCTTGTTCATTGGATGAAGTGAACCCGGGAGAATTTACAATGGATTCTTTGGCTGAGACAGAGGAAACTTATGAGAAAATCATAAATAACTGTTACTTCGCTATGGAACGTTATTTCTATGGAGCTAGTGGAGCTAGCGGAATAGAAAGTAACAATTGGATGGCGATGACAGAAGCTACTACGGATTTGTGGACCTATCAGCGTAATAAATCGACTTCGTATACTCAGTGGTTTTGGTTTTATGCTGGTGCATCACCTAATACCACTTATACTGACAATTTTTGGAGTGGTATTTATGATGGTATTGGTGCCTGTAATATAGCTATATCAAAGGTTGATAAAGTGCCGTTCAAAACAGAAGAAGCTCGTAATGCAAAAGTGGCTGAAGCTCACTTCTTACGTGCTGTATATTATTTTAATGCGGTAGAACAATTTGGAGGGGTGACTGTTCTGACAGAACCTACTACTGAGAAGAATTATCATCCGGAGCGGACGGAGCCTATGAAAATTTATGAAGATATCATTCTTCCGGATTTGGAATTTGCTGCTAAATGGTTACCGATTGGTAATGATGCGACAACTACTACTCCGACTAGAAAGGCTGCCATTGGTTTTTTAGCTAAAGCTTATTTGCAGACTATAGAATATGATACATCGAAAAAGTATGCAACAAAAGCTTTGGAGTATGCTAAGATGTTGATTGATGATGCTGAAGCTGGTGGTGCTAAATATAATACTCATTTATATGCTTCATATGTTGATGTTTTTAAAGAGTCAAATAATTATGAGAACAAGGAAGCCCTTTGGAAACATCGATGGTTCTCGGGAAATGGTTCACATGGCTCAAGTAGTGGAAACTACCGATTGAATAGGAATGATGAGTATTTTTTGTGCAATGTATTTAATTTTGGTGCTATAACTGATACTCAAGAATTTCGTTTGGCATGGGAGGGGGGGCCTAATGGCTTATTTATGCCTACCCAACATTTGTTAAGTCTTTATGTGCAGGAAGACGGAACTTTAGATCCTCGTTTTCATGAATCTTTTACAACAGAATGGAAGGCTAATACCGCTTATACATGGGATAAGGGTACTGTAAATAGATTTGACCGTGAAAGTAACGTGGAAGGAAAGAAAATTGAGGTAGGTCAATTGGCTATAAAATTTATTATGCCACAAGATGAAAATTATGCTGAAGAAAGTGCGAAGAAATTGGAAAAGGATTATTTAGTTGTTGATTATAAGGATGTGTATGATGATGCTAAGAAGAATGTAAAGATGAACTATTCATATTCGAATCCGTCTGAGGGGTATACATCAGATGGAAAATCAGAAAATTTGTTTAATTTCTTCTACCCTTCGCTAAATAAGCATAATAGTAGTAATTATTATGTTGCTAATGCAAGTAAGAAACGTAATGGTAATTTGAATGCCACATTTATTATGCGTACTGCAGAAATGTATTTGATTGCTGCTGAAGCTGATATTTATGTAAATGGTGGCTCTAACGCATTAAAATATATAAATAAAATTCGTACACGTGCTGGGGCAAATCCGTTAGTTGGTGTACCTACAATAAATACAGTGTTGGATGAAAGAGCGCGTGAATTGTGTGGTGAATATGCTCGTTTTTATGATTTGAAACGTACTGGTATGTTGAAAGATAATAGTTATTTAGAAGAACATCACCCTGATTTGGCGCAATTCTTTAAGCCAGAATATGCGTTACGTCCTATTTCTACTAATTTCACTTCTACTTTGGAAGGTGGAGGAGGGTATTATCAGAATCCGGGGTATTAATCAATAATTCTTTCTGAGAGGATGTACTAAAATTCGAGTACATCCTCTTTTTTTGTTATATCAAACTTTTAGTTTTATAGTATATTGTTCCTATTTAGGGATATTCAGTAAATGTCTCTAAAAAATAAGATGGCATATGAAGATGATAGGGCATGACCATTTCATATGCCATTCTTATTGTCATTTTTCCGTGCTTTCTCACATACTTCTATCCGACAGGACATGACGTTCCGGAAGAAGTCTGATGACCTCTTCTGATTCTGTGAGTAAAATCATATCATGCTGCTTTAGCTGTTTTGTTTCTGATTTTTTCTATCATCAGTATGGCATTTGCCGTATGTATTCCAAAGAAAATCCACAGTATTTCCGTCTTCCTGTTTCTGGCCTTTATCCTTGAGAGCGAGTAATGTTGCTTTTGAGTGCCGAAGCTTCCTTCAAGCCGTGTTGCCCTTTCTTTTGAGAGTTCGCTTCTAAGCACCTTCCTCAAAGGCTCATCTTTGGCCGCCCTTCCCTTGCGCACAAAGGATGTGGATATCCCATATTTTGTACAGAACTTTCTGTTGGCATTATTGGCATATATGGAATCGGCAGCCACACATCTTACCCTTACATTCATAAGCTTCTGCTGCATACGGATACAGTCCTTCAAGCGTATACCCTCATTGAATGCCTTGAACGAGAGGTGTTCGATGAACGATATGCCGTCTATCTGTATATTATTGACCTTTGCACCGAACTCGACGGACTTGGTTTCCTTGCCTCTGACGATGGGACGTACATAATGACGGTCAATGCTGACGATGCGGTCACTGACTTTCCGCCCTTCAAACATTTCCTTTTCTTGTACAAGCACCTTTCTGATGATGGAAAGACGCTTATGATAATCCTGGGTATATCGGAGTAAAGCACCGTACTCGCTATGGATCCCATCCCTTTGACTGAGGAGCTTTTCAAGAAGCTTGATCATACGGCGCTTAAGCATTCTTGTCCTTGAAGCTCTCCTCTTTCTTTTCTTGCAGTAGGACAGATAGGATTCCGCCACATTCCTGTATTTGTTGCGCGGACGCCTTATGCCCAACTCCCTGCAATGCCGGCATATATGCCTGTAGAGCCATTCGAGGCTTTCCCAAAGGAGTTTCATGTCCGTAGGAAAACGCATGTGGCTTTCATAGCATGTGGCATCGGTCATGCAGACGTGAAGGTTATCAAGATAAGGTTTCCAGTGTGAAGCCAGGAGCTCCTGGAAAGAATCAATGTCAAGGCGGGATGCTATCTCATTACGGATGGCACTGACTATCTTGAAGTTGGTTATGGGAAGGGACGGGGGAATCATAATTCCACAGAAAATCTGGTAGTGTATGTTCCCGTTCAGATGTTCCACCAGTTGCCTGTCGGAGAATCCGGTGTATGCCTTCAGGACCATAAGGGCGATCTTTGCGGAAGGACTGAATCTGTTCCTGCGTCCCAGGCGCCGGTCCGACAGGCCGGCGGCTTTTGCCATACATTCAAACGGAAAGACCGAATGAAGCTTGCCAAGCTCACTCTCATTAAAACTCTTGCGGTATTTTTCCAGAATATCAAATTCTGTAAAACCCAAAGTAGGGTGAATTTCTGAAATATTCACTATCTTTGCCATATCTTATTAGTTTGGATATTTCCCCCGTTTTGGCCGTCAAATCTTATTTTCGGGGGAATACCTAAAGATACAAAAAAGCCAACTAATTCGCAATACTTTGTGTATGAATTAGTTGGCTGATTTTGTAATATTTAATGAATGTCCCTATTTACATATTTAAATTTATGTATGAGTACAATGTTTTTTCATATGCGTCATTAAACATAGCCAATATAGGTAAAGAATAAAAGACCATGAGTAAACTGAATATGAAAGAGTGGATAAACGAAATTATCCAAAAGAAAGAAGTGGTGGCTATGCCCATCATGACCCATCCGGGCATAGAGATGATAGGGAAAACGGTACGCGATGCCGTCACTGACGGACAAGTGCATTACAACGCCATCAAGGCATTGAGTGAGAAATATCCCACAGCCGCCGCAACCGTGATTATGGATTTGACGGTAGAAGCCGAGGCTTTCGGAGCGGAGATTGTCTTCCCCGAAAATGAGGTTCCCAGTGTGGTGGGGCGTCTTCTCAATGATGAAGAAGCTATTGACAAACTGGAAATCCCTGCCTTGAATAAAGGAAGAATCCCCCAGTATCTGAAAGCAAATATGCTGGCAGCCAAGACCATTACGGACCGGCCCGTCTTTGCCGGTTGCATCGGCCCTTACTCATTGGCAGGACGTTTGTATGACATGTCTGAAATCATGATGCTTATTTATATCAATCCGGAAGCGGCCAATTCGCTGTTGAAGAAATGTTCGGATTTCATTCTCCGTTACTGTATGGCATTGAAGGCCACAGGAGTGAATGGGGTAGTGATGGCCGAGCCGGCTGCCGGACTCTTGTCTGATGAGGACTGCACGCAATACTCGTCTGTTTTCATTAAGGAGATAGTAGAGAAAGTGCAGGACGATCACTTCACGGTCATTCTGCATAATTGTGGAAATACCGGTCATTGTACCAAGGCAATGGTAGCTACAGGAGCTGCCGCTTATCATTTTGGAAATAAAATAGATATGGTCGAAGCTCTGAAAGAAGTACCTGCCGATGCCCTTGCAATGGGAAATCTTGATCCGGTGAGCTTGTTCAAGGCGGCTACTCCGGAGGTGATGAAGAAAGCCACACTCGATTTGTTGGAAGCTACCCGGTCCTATCCCAACTTCGTGCTCTCCAGCGGATGTGATACACCGCCTCATACGCCATCTGAAAATATTGATGCATTCTTTGCCGCATTAAATGAATTCAATAATGCTTGAAAAAGAACTTTCTTTTGCTGATCTGTCTATCTCATTGTCCGAACTCTATGAGGCAATGGGGTATGCAGATGCTGTGCCCGACGAAGCGGTAGAAAAAGAAGTCCGTGGGGTGCTTGGACGGGTGGAGGCAGTAACTTCTCCCCGTTTTTGTTTTTTCATATCCGGTGGAGAGTTGGATGAATCGAAAGACTCGCTTTCTGTCGGCGATACGTGTTTCAGTATAGGTAAAATAATCACCCGGCAGCTGCGTGGTTCGGAATCCTTCGCTTTCTTTGCCGCGACTGCCGGAACCGGTTTTGAAAGGTTCCAGCATACGTTGCAGCAAGAGGGGGATATGGTAAAGGTTTATATAGCGGATGCCATAGGAAGTGTCATAGCCGAGAAGACTGCGGATTGTATGGAAATTGCGTTGGATGAATACATCCGCGACAGAGGGTGGAGGCATACCAACCGTTTCAGTCCCGGATATTGCGGCTGGCATGTGTCGGAGCAAAAAAAATTATTCCCTTTATTTCCTTCAGCGGAACCTTGCGGCATCCGGTTGACAGATTCCGGTTTGATGCTTCCTATAAAATCGGTCAGTGGAGTAATAGGCCTGGGGGATGGTGTCCGTAAACTGGAATATACTTGCGGTCTCTGTACGTACGATAGATGTTACAGGCGGAAGCAGCGAGGATAATAGGATGACTACAAAAATCAGAGTTCCCAAATGGCTAGATGTTGTTATTAATCTCATTGATTTTGCAATTTGTTGCAACCTTAATGAATCTCCTGTCCTATCAGACAGGGTATAACAGCCGTTCCCATCTGTTATAACAACCACTTTCATCTGATATTCCACCCCGGTGAGACTCCAGTTCCACCGGGGTGAAGCTGCAATCTCACCGGGGTGGGACTGCCTCACCACCCAAGTGGGATATCAAATGCAGGCATATAAAAATACAATCTTTTCAGCCTTCTGCTCCTTCTTTTAATGCCCATTGAAGAATAGATAAAGCCCGACCATGACAATAGCCAGTAACGCCCATGCAAGGATAACGGATTTAGCCGGCTTCTCCATGACTTTCTTCATATTTAATGTACATTCTTGTCGATGTTTATCCCATAAGGATACCAAGATCATGCCTGCGCTGATGATAACGAACAGGTAGAAAGACAGCATCATGAAGTGAGGCCATGCTGTATATTTTTCCGCAGGAAATACCCATAAATAGAGAATACCCACTCCCATGCTGAACGCCGTGCCAAGCGTCAATGCCATGTTGGCAGCCATCGTGGTAGTTCGTTTCCAGAAGATGCCGAACAGGAAAACAGCCGCCATAGGCGGTGCGATAAATCCCAGTACCGATTGGAATACATTGAACAGATTCAATCCTTTGATACTGTCTATGGCAATGGTGATGATCACCGAAATCAGTGCTCCCGCCACTGTAACCACGTGTCCCGTACGGATGATCTCTTTCTGGCTGGCAAGTGGCCTGAATTTCTTGACATAAATATCCATCGTGAAGACGGTACTCAGCGCATTCAGGGCAGAGCCGACAGTGCTGATCAGTGCGGCGGTCAATACGGCCAGTACTAATCCCACCATGCCTACAGGAAATAAGTTAGTGACCATAGTCATGTAGGCCTCATCGGGGTTCTTCAAGCCCGGGTAGAGTGCCAGACAGATGATACCCGGAAGGATATAGAGAGGAACATCCAGTATCTTCAACCAGCCGGTGAAGTTGGCACCCATTTGGCCTTCTTTCAGATTCTTGGCAGCCAATACAGGCTGTACCATGGATTGGTCTGTGCACCAGAACCAGACTCCCATGATGGGATAACCCAGAATGATGGGCAGCCACGGGAAGGCAGGATCGTCATTCGGGCGGAACAGGTTCCAGTAATCGGCCGGAACCGCTTCGGCCAATGCGCTGACTCCACCCACCTTGTAAAGCCCTGCTATAGTAAGCGTGGCCGATACGAAAATAAGCAGAAGCATCTGGAATACATTGGTATAGGCTACCGCTTTCAGCCCTCCGGCCATGGTGAAGAATGCGGAGATAACGAGCAGGATCAATGCCGATTGCCACATGGGAATATCGAAAACCTGACGGATAAGGATACCTCCGGCGAATAAGGTCAGGGCAAGCCACGAGATAAGGATCGTCACAATGGTGTACCAGGCAAGAATGTTGCGGGTGGACTGTCCGAAACGCCGCCCCATGAACTCCGGCAAGGTGGTGATACGCGCTCCCAAATAACGGGGGGCAAAGACAAAAGCCAGCAAGCAGATGAAAACAAACGCATACCAGGCATAATTGCCCGAAACGATGCCGGTGGTGAATCCGGCACTGGCTGAGGCTATCAGCATGGAGGGGCCCACATTGGTTCCCCACATGGAGAAACCGATGTGATGCCACTTCAGGGAACGCTCGGCGAGAAAAAGGCTGCTGCCTTTTTTGCGTTTCAGACTGGCCCATATACCGATGCCTATAAGAATCAGAAAGTAGGCAATAAGAATGCCCCAATCTAACGTATCTAAATAATTAGCGTGCATAATTCATGTATCAGATTAAGATGAATATTCCGTTTATTTATGAAGCCCCATCAGTTCCTTGGCTACCGCTACGGCCGTATTGGCATTGTCGCTATACCCGTCTGCACCTATTTCATCGGCAAATCCCTGGCTTACCGGAGCGCCGCCTATCATCACTTTTACCTGATGACGGATACCGGCTGCTTCCAAAGCGTTGATCACCTCCTGCATATAAGTCATGGTTGTTGTCAGCAAGGCGCTCATGCACAGGATGTCTGCCTTGTTTTTCTTGACCTCTTCCACAAATTTGTCGCAAGATACATCTATGCCTATGTTGATCACCTCAAAGCCGCAGCCTTCCAGCATGGAAGCTACTAGGTTCTTGCCGATATCATGCAAGTCGCCTTTCACGGTCCCGATGACCACCTTGCCTATGGTGGTCGAGGCACTCCCTTGCAATAAAGGCTTCAGAAGTTCCAAAGCTCCCTTCATGGCGCGTCCTGCCATCAGCAGTTGGGGCACGAACGCTTTTCCGTCCTGGAAGCGTTGTCCCACTTCGCCCATAGCCTTTATCATGTAGTTGTTGATAATTTCCTGGGGCTGTACTCCTTCGGCGATGGCTTTCTTGGTTACTTCTATGGCCGGTTCCAGCTTTCCGTCCACAATGGCATTGAACAAAGGTTTCAAGGCCTCATTCCCGGCTGCCGCAGAGTCTTTGACGACGATTGTTTCTTGTTTTGTTGCAGCGGCTTCTTCTTTCAAAAGGTCTTCTTTGGATACGTCAGAGGAGGAAGAGGAGTATTCCTCAACAATGCGCATCGCTTGTTCCACTTCTCTCTCGTTATGGAAGTCCATTTCCAGATGCACACCGTCCGCACCGATATTGTCCAGCAAGGGTTTCAGTTCGTCCAAGGTTACCCAACAAGCCATGATACTTTTGCCTCCGGCAAGGATCTTCTTGTAAAGGTCGTACCATTTGGGTGATCCTCCTTGTGGCTCACCTACGCCCGGAGTCCATTGAATGGCATTCAGTTCCTCAATTTCAAGAAGGGCGGGCAGGTGATGCATGGCGCCCACACCGTCCAAATGATACAGGGTGTAGTCTATCTTTTGGCATTGTTCGCGGATGAACGGTTGCACGAAGCGACGATAATCATCTTCGCTGATCATGGTAGAAATATCGCTTTGTAATTTGCTCATTTTACCGGGAGCCCATGAAGAAAAATAGCAGAAAGCCATTTCGTCCCCTTCACGGATGATGTCGTAAAGTTCATCAAAGACTTTGAAATAGATATCATTGATTTGTTGCATTTGCTGTTCCAGCACTTCGGGCTGCATCACGGTATCCAGCAAAACTTTGTCTGTACCTTTCAAGGCGGCCAGTACGTCCAGCCCTTCCATCAAATCGGGCATTCCTACGTAATAGTGACCGTTTGCTTTCGCCTTGCATGCCTTCAGCAATTCTTTATGCAAGATCCAGTTGGGATGCTCGGGATTGAAAACAATCTCATCGTTGAAATCGGGATCGGGATGAATCCAAATGGTATCTTCCCCTCCTTCGAACACGCCGCCCAAGATGGCTGCCAATGAACCGGGGCCTAACTGGGTATTGGCTACCGGCAGGATATCTGCTTTCAGACTGCTGTGTGCCACGTACCAGTCCAGGTATTCTGCACGCCATTGCGGATCGAACCATTTCTGATTCAGGTCTTTTGCCGGGGGAGGGTGCAGGGATATCCGCATGAGGTTTCACACCTTCCTGAAAGTGCTCCCACATGTTCAGTATGATTCCTTTATGGTTCCACCAATCTATATATCGTTTCTTTGTCTCGTCTAAATTCGTTTTCCAAGTTTCCATATTCGTCAGTTCTTAAATATTCCTTTAAAATGAGGGTCTATGTGTAGACCGATGCTTTTGCTTAAATCCATATCGTCCGTGCATTCCACTTCATCCGGATAAACGGGGATGGTCGCTCCTTGACGTACATATACGGGCATTTCGTCCAGAGGGACATCCAGATTCTTCAGCCAGCGTCCTCCTTCCAAGCGTTCACCTGTGAAGAAATTCACCCATTTTCCTTCGGGCAGATAGACATCCCGGCGGTTCTCGCTGTTCATGACCGGGGCTACTAGGAAGTCGTTACCAAAATAGTATTCATCGTCGATGTGCCAGCACAATTTGTCTTCGGGGTGATGAAAAATCAGAGCTTGCAAGAGAGGTGCTCCGCTTGCGATGGCCTTACGGCTTTGTTCTACGATATAAGGTATAAGCGTATAGCGCAACTTCCACCACTTTTTTATCATAGGTGCGATAGCGGGATAATGCCACGGCTCGCGTTTGTTTGTTCCGTGATAACGGATGTGGGAGGAGAATACACCGAATTGTGTCCAGCGCATATATACATCATCGTCCACTATAGAGTTCATGAAGTTGGGCAATGTGTGGAATCCGGGGACATCATGACTCCAGAAAGCGAAGCCGGAAAGCCCGAAATGCAAGCCGCCTTTCAGCGAGCCTGCCATCCCATCCCATGAACTGCATGAGTCACCTCCCCAATGCAGGGGATAGCGTTGGCATCCCGCCCATGCCGAGCGTGCCCATACGATGCCGTCACCGGTTACGTCTTTTGTGATTTCATAAGCGGCTTTCTGATAAAGCAATGCATACAGGTTGTTCAGCAATTCGGGTTTCATGCCTTTATAGAGGGCATCCATGTGGATGTTTTCTCCAAAATCGGTTTTGATGCAGGTCACGCCCATATCCAGCAGATTCTTCAGCAGTCCTTTATACCATTCGGTTGCTTGGGGATAAGTGAAGTCAATGGTTCCGGCATAGTCCAAAGCGGAGAAATTGGAACCTTCCGAATCTTGTTTCTTTGTCAGCGGAGCTATATAATCGTTTTTGCGTGCTTCGTCTATCTGTTCGGCGTTCTCCGCCACGTAGGGGAGTTGCCATAAGGACACGCGATATCCTTTTTTCTTCAGTCCTTGGATGAACCCTTTGGGATCGGGAAAGCGTTCTTCGTTGAATTTCCATTCGCACAGCCAGTCGGTCTTGAACCAGCCGGTATCCAGATGGATGACATCGCAGGGGTAATGTTCGGCACGCATCCGGTCGCATATCTCATTTACTTCATCAGCGCTGAAGTAGGTCATGCGGCTCATCCAGATGCCGAAACTCCAGAGGGGAGGCATGGAAGGATATCCGGTCAGATCCCGATAACCCCGGAGGATTTCTTCCATCGTGTCGCCTGCTATGACGAAAACATCCAGCATGGCCTGGTCGCTTAGGAACTGTACCGAGCGGGTGGATTGCCCGGCCAGTGACAGTTTGCTGTGGGCACAGGTGTGATAGAATGTTCCATACATCCGGCTGGAGAGGTAGAAAGGAATATTCTTATAGGTACGGCGGTTGTTCACACCTTGTCCGTCCTGGTTCTTTAAGAAGAACGTTTGTCCGCTTAAGTCCATTTTGGCAAAGCGTTCCCCTGTTCCGGCAAAACATTCATCGGGTTTTGATTCAAAGGAAAGGGTGGCACGTTCCTTCACTCCGTTTCGTTTGCAGAAAGCCAGTGGCAGCGCATCGTAACGGGGAGGGGAGAAGTGGTCGTAGGCAGCCAGTCGGATTTCACGTTTGCCGTCGGGGTAAAGGCGAAGATCCAAGGTCTCTTGAGGATCGGGCAGCAGTTCGCTCCAACGGTCCAGTACCGGGGGCTTTACATGGATAAGTGCCCGTTGGATTCCGTCTTGGGTAGTGATCAACCATTCCCCTTCTGTTTGTGTCACTTGCAAAGGGAGTTTCTTTACCCGGTCACTGAATTGGAGCATTTCCGACTGATCCGTCATGCTTTCTTCACCGAATCCGATAAAGAGCCGGGTGATACCTGAGGTGTACTGACGGATGACCAGCGTATACTCTTCACGGGGCGATGTCGTATCGGGCGCCATATCGTTAGAGAGCACTTGCTTTTGAAAGGGGACGTTTATACAGATATCCCCGTCTTTTTCATAGACAGAGGTGGGCTTGTATGCTTTCCATAATGATTCGTCTCTTGACAGATCGGGATCAAAGTCCAGAAAATCGAATAAGTGGTAATTGGTTGGTTTCATTCTCTTTTTGTTATTTTGTTTTTATAATGATTCTTGGTTGTGACACCCCACCTACAGCGACCCTGCCTGCCTTTTGTCTTATACTTTCATCTACTTGCGGACCATTCTTCTTCCACACATTATGAGGTCCCGGACGGTTGGAGTCGAAACGTTCGGACGGACACCAGTTGTTTTCTACGGTATAGCCATCCGTTGCTTCATCAAAGTAGATGTAAAACGCACGGTCGTTGGTAGCGTAGGGCGCGTCAATTAAATGTTCAATCCGGTTATTGCGCATCACGGAGCCGGGTTGGTTGGAGAGGGTATAAAGTCCTCCTGTATCATACAGCCTCCGGGCAAAGTGGTGGACGTAATTGGCTTCAATCCGATTGCCGCTCATTCCGCTTTCCTGCAGGGTCCATCCCCAGCCCACACAGATACCTGAATAATTGACGTGGCAGACTTCATTATGTACGATATGGATATTCTTTACATATCCGGCTCCGATGCCTACACCTCCCCAATCTTCATTGGTCACTTCCTCAATCAGGTTGTTCCGTATGGTGATTCCCGTACATAATTCCTGTTCATGAAAAGGTGTATAAGGCACATGGGTTTCAAATCCTTCATCGGGAAAGGTGCCCACCAGTAAGGCTGTGCCACCAATATCGGTGAAATGGCAATTCTCGACAATGGAAGTCGATACGGCGCGTTCATAATCTACTCCGGTGGCTGCTAAATGCTGGAATGTGCAGTGGTTGAAGTTTATGTTATTGCCGCATTTTATCTGTATTGCAGCTTCGGGTCTGCCTATCCATGCCTGGTTTTCCAGTTCCGCTTTTTCGGGTAGCCCCGGTATGGGTAGTCTGTAAGCATCCAGCAGATGGAAGCCTCCTTGCAATGTAACGTGTCCTTGATAAGAGGGGGCGCATCCATGAAGTATGTTCGAAAGATATATTTTGAAAATGTATATTCCTTACCGGGCGTTCTAATGTTCCGCTTATAGTCAGTAAAGTCTCTAAAGCCGGAATAATGACTTGCGCCTTCGTCATGTCTTCGTGAGGACGCGGGTAATAATAGATGCGTCCGGAAGGGTAATCCTGATACCATTCTCCGGGCTGGTCCAATAGTTCCAGAGCATTGACCAGACAAAAGGAGGAGTTTCCTTTTTCTCCGTCAATGACAGGTTGAGGCCAGGGATGGGCAAACTCCAACCGGCTTTCGGGATCATGAAAACGGACGATTGTATTTGCCCCTTCAGTAATCATTTCCTTCACTCTCAGTATGGCGATGGCCCAACGTTGGTGAACGATCATCTCTACTTGTGAAGCGGCATTCAACCCTGCTGTTTGTGGAGTGGGAATGGTGATCGTCTCTTCCTCAGGGTTAAAATCAATCATGCGTTCCATTACTCCGTCGGGAAACTGTGCGGCCCGCTGTGCTTTTGTTCCGTTGACCCACATTTGCCGGGTTTCCAATATCCTGTTTCCCATACGGGGCGCTTCCGCTACCCATATTTTATTTCTAAGTGTTTCTGGTATTCTGGTATCTTTGCATCCTTGTTCCCAACCTGTCACAGGAACTCCGCCACTTAAGACTACACGGGCATTGGGAACAGCGGTGATACGGGTGGGAGAGTCTGTTGTCCCGCTATCTTCGGGGCGGATGAACAGGCTTTTATATTGTGGGTATATTCCTTCCTCCAATAGGATATTTATGCCTCCGGTTGTTTCGGGTGATTGCAATCTTCTCCATTCGCGCGCTTGCTTGATGGCTTGTTCCAGAGTCTGGAGGGGAGATTGGCGTGTACCGGCAGCATTGTCGTTACCGTAGGGAGAAACATAAATATCTCCTGCGGTTAAATAAAAGGTATAACTGACAAATGCGATAAAGCAGATTATTTTTGTTTTCATGGGTTCTCCGGATTTAAAGGTCTTTTTAATCAGACGGAAGGAATCTGGTTTTGTACCCATTGGATAATTTGCCAATGTGTCAATTTGCTGCATTCTACTCTGCGTGGTCATGGGCATATTAGTAAATTGATGCATTGATATATTGATTGAAGTATAATAAAAAACAGGCCATACCTTAAAAAGGTACAGCCTGCGTCATTTAATAAAAGAGATTTATTTTTTATGAGTTCATGCTCATCAGGAATTCTTCGTTGTCTTTGGTATTTTCCAAACGACTCTTTACGAAATCCATGGCTTCGATAGGATTCATATCTGCCAAATACTTGCGAAGAATCCACATACGGTCCAAAGTAGTCTTGTCGAGCAGCAAGTCGTCGCGGCGGGTGCTTGATGCCACGATGTTTACTGCCGGGAAGATACGTTTGTTGCTCAAGTTGCGGTCCAGCTGGAGTTCCATGTTACCTGTACCCTTGAATTCTTCGAAGATTACTTCATCCATCTTGGAACCGGTGTCAATCAGTGCGGTTGCGATAATGGTCAGCGAGCCACCGTTTTCAATGTTACGGGCAGCACCGAAGAAACGTTTGGGCTTATGCAGGGCATTTGCATCCACACCACCGGACAATACTTTGCCGGAAGCGGGAGAGACGGTATTGTATGCACGTGCCAGTCGGGTGATAGAGTCGAGGAAGATTACCACATCGTGACCGCATTCTACCATGCGTTTCGCTTTTTCCAGTACGATACCTGCAATCTTTACGTGACGTTCTGCCGGTTCGTCAAATGTAGAAGCGATCACTTCGGCATTTACGCTGCGCGCCATATCTGTCACTTCTTCGGGACGTTCGTCAATAAGCAGCATGATCATGTACGTTTCCGGATGGTTGGCTGCGATTGCGTTAGCGATGTCTTTCATCAGGATCGTCTTACCGGTTTTGGGTTGCGCCACAATCAAAGCACGCTGTCCTTTACCGATAGGTGAGAACATATCTACCACACGGGCTGAAAGGTTATCACTATATCCCCCTTTGCAAAGTTTGAACTTTTCATCGGGGAACAGCGGGGTCAGGTGATCAAACGGAACGCGGTCACGTACCAATCCGGGATCCAGACCGTTTATCTTTTCCACCTTTACCAACGGGAAATATTTTTCTCCTTCTTTGGGCGGACGGATAGAGCCTTCCACTACATCACCGGTCTTCAAACCGAACAGTTTTATTTGCGATTGTGAAACGTAAATATCATCGGGTGAGGAAAGATAGTTGTAATCGGATGAACGGAGGAAACCGTATCCGTCGGGCATGATTTCCAATACCCCGGTACCGGTCAGGATACCTTCAAATTCGTAAGGCTTTTCCACCTGTTTGCGTTCCGGTTGTTGAGGAATGCTGGCAGACGCTTCTCCCTCAGCCGTCGTATTGTTATTATTGTTTGCCTGACGAGGATTGTTGTAATTATTGTTGCGCGGATTGTTGTACTTCTGATTTTGATCGCGCTGCTGGCGTGGTTGGAATTTGGGGGCAGGTGTCTGTACCGGAGCCGGTGTTTCTACTTTGGTAGCCTCAAATTTGCCGAACAACTCAGTAGGAAGTTCTATTTTTTCTGAAGGAAGATCCTCGATGGGAATAAAATCATCGGTTTCACTGCCGAATTCCAGTTCGGGAAGAATCACTTCTTTTTCTTCGGGAATAGCCGGTGTTTCTTCTTTTTTTGCTTTTTTGGGTGTCGGTTTCGCCGGTGCTTCAGCTTTCACTTCCTCTTTTGCAGTTTCTTTCGTTTTCGTTGCAGGTTGTTCTTCTGTCTTGGCTGTTACTTTCTTACTACCCGGTTTGCGTCCTCTTTTTTTAGGTGTTTTTTCTTCCGCGCTTGTTTCGGCCACGGCTTCTGTTTGTGGTGTTACCGCTACAGGAGCAGTCTCTTTTACTGTTTCGGCAGCTGCGGCGGCAGGCTGCGGGGTATTGGCTTCCAGTTTCTGTGCCTTGTCCTTGGTTGCAGTATAGACCTTGTCACCGTCTTTTTTAACGTTGATACGTGATCTTTTACGGGGTTGACTTTCATTGGCTTTTTCTGCCGCTACTTTTTGGGTTGCTCCGACTATGGCTTGCTCGTCCAGAATTTTATAAACCAGATCTTCTTTTTTTAGAGAGTCTGTTTTCTTGATACCCAACTCTTTGGCAATCGATTGTAATTCCGACAAGTCTTTGTCGTTTAATTGAATAATGTTATACATAGAGTATAGTTATTAGTAATATATTTCTTTATAATCTTTTAATGGTATAATTAAGGAGCGCAATCTACACAAAAATGTGTTAGAAGGGGGAAATGCACTCATAATTACGATTATGGGATTGATGTTGTTTTGATTGTTATCAGGAAGTAAACAGACTTTCCCGGATAGGGAACTGACGTATTTACCGAGGACAAAAGTAGATATTTTTTTTTAATCTCATGCATATTACAGAAGATTTTTTGCCGAATTTAATGAAATTAATAAAAAAAACGACGTGGGGAAACATCCTTTCTGTCTGTGAAAACCCTGATGTTAAATGAACGTAAAAATAGGTCAGATTGTTCAGTAGAGTCTGCATGAAATAGCGAAAAAAATACTAATTTAGCCCGTCAAATTTGATTTTTACTTAATTATAAATAGAGAAAAGATGAAAAAAGTGATTTTTACAGAAAAGGCTCCTGCTGCTATAGGTCCTTACAGTCAAGCTGTTGAAGTGAATGGTATGGTATTCCTGTCAGGTCAGATTCCCGTTGATCCTGCTACCGGTGAATTTGTTCCGGGAGGAGTGACTGAACAAACTACCCAGGTTTTTGAGAATATCAAGAATGTATTGGCAGAAGCCGGTCTGACTACCGCTAATATCGTAAAAACAACCGTATTTTTGGCAGATATGTCTTTGTTTGCTGAAATGAACGCTGTTTATGCCAAGTATTTCGAAGGAGATTTCCCTGCCCGTTCTGCTGTAGCTGTTAAGGCTTTGCCGAAAGGAGCGCTTGTGGAGATAGAGAGTATCGCAGTGAGATAACGAGCTTTTCGCCACCGATTGCACGGATTGATGCAGATTGTTTCTATTGAAAAGCAATTGCTTGATATGGAACCTGTGTCAATCAGTGTAGTCTGTAGTGAATGATGGTGGATGGGGAATCATAAAAACAACTGATTAACAGATAGCGTAGAAAAGTGGAATATGAAACAACTGAACAAGTGGCAATGGTCCACATTAATATTATCTGCTATACTGGTAATGGCATTTTCAGTCTTTATTTATCGGTATGAGCCTTTTAAATCCGGGTTCGAGATTACCGACCAGCTGGGTGGTAATATTTTCCCTGCAACCATTCTTTCTACCGCAACCACAGATGCCAGTTTAATCGTACCTGCCGATTCCGATTATATCGGAAATCCCAAGTCGTGTATCGCCATCCGGCTGAAGAACAGTTATGCCAATAGCAAATTGCGTATAGAAGTGGCCGAGACTCCTTTTTTCTCTCAGTCTGTATCTGAGTTTATTTTACCCAAGGCGGGGAAAGAATATCTGGTTTTCCCGGATATTATATGGAACTATCAGGCTTTGCGTGATAATAATCAGGCAGTGCCCGTTAGCATCTCCGTCAAGGCGGAATTGAATAAGAAAGAACTTCCACAGCGTTTGAAAACCATCTCGATGCGCAGTATCAATGAGTGCCCTTTAGGATATGTGGACGATAAAATGAAGTTTCACGATACGGGAGAGTTTTTTGCGGCCTACGTCAACGAGGAGCATCCTCAGATTGACAAATTATTGCGTGAAGCCTTGGATACACGTATCGTCAATCGTTTTCTTGGGTATCAAGGTAATGCACACCAGTCGGAGAATGTGGACAAACAGGTCTATGCATTGTGGAATGTGTTGCAAAAGCGGAACTTTAAGTATAGCTCCACCACCAATACCAGTCTTTCGTCCAATGTGGTTTATACACAGCGCGTCCGTACCTTGGACGATGCGCTGGAATCCTCGCAGATAAACTGTGTGGATGGCAGCGTGTTGCTGGCCTCACTGATGAAAGCCATCAATATCAATCCTATCCTGGTGCGTATTCCGGGACATATGTTTGTGGGTTATTACACAGACAAATCACATAAGAATATGAATTTTCTGGAAACCACGATGATAGGGGATGTGAATCTGGATGATTTTTTTCCGGATGAGAAGCTGGATTCTACCATGGTGGGCAAATCCCAGAACCAGATGTCGAAACTGACCTACGAGAAATCAAAGGAATATGCTACGAGGAAATATCGGGAGAATGACTCCCTGATACATTCGGGTAAAGTGAATTATATGTTTCTGGAGATTGATAAAAAGACCCGTGCGCAGGTGCAACCTATCGGTAAATAAATTTGTTGTATGGATATGGAACTTACTTATATATATCATAGCGGATTCGCCTTGTCAGGCGATGGCTTTACTGTAATCATGGATTATTACCGTGATTCGGAGGATGGACAGGCGCAGGCGGATTTGAACCGGTTGATGGATGGGACTTTCAGCAATCAAGAGGCGGGAATGCCGGAAGGAACTGTACACAGCGAATTATTGCGGAGACCCGGAAAACTGTATGTGCTGGCCAGTCATTTTCATCCGGATCATTTTAATAAAGAGGTATTGCAATGGCGTGAACAGCGGCCGGATATCATCTATATTTTCTCGAAAGACATTTTGCGTCATCGCAGGGCGCAGAAAGAAGATGCCGTCTGGCTGAAAAAAGGAGAGGAATATAAGGATGAAACATTGAGCGTGCGTGCTTTCGGTTCCACGGATGTGGGAGTATCGTTTTTGCTTCAGACAGGTGGAAAAAAGATTTTTCATGCCGGTGATTTGAATAACTGGCATTGGATGGATGAGAGTACCGAGGCGGAGTGGAAGGGAGCCGAGAAGAATTTCCTGCATGAGCTGGATGATCTTTACGCCTATACGCCCGAAGTGGATGTGGCGATGTTTCCCGTTGACCCCCGTTTGGGAAAAGAATACATGCGGGGTGCCGGACAGTTTGTAACAAAGATAAAAACTCATATCTTTGTACCCATGCATTTCACACCGGAGTATGCCAAGGCAAATGCTTTCCGCGACTTTGCCGAAGCGCATGGAGTGCGTTTTGTGTCATTGACACATCGCGGACAAAAAATAGAGATTGAATAACAAAAGAATAACACAATATGAAAGTAAAAGGAAGATTTGATCATTTCAATATCAATGTAACTGATCTGGACAAGAGTATCAAGTTTTATGAAACAGCGTTAGGTTTGCATGAGTCTCATCGTAAGGAAGCTTCGGACGGTTCCTTCGTGCTGGTGTATATGGCCGATGACCACAGCAATTTCTTGTTGGAACTGACCTGGTTGCGTGACCATACCCAACCATACGAGTTGGGTGAGAACGAAAGCCATCTGTGTCTGCGTGTGGAAGGTGATTATGACGAAGTCCGTAAATTCCATAAGGAAATGGGATGCGTTTGCTTCGAGAACACCGCTATGGGCTTGTATTTCATCAATGATCCTGATGATTACTGGATTGAGATATTGCCGGTAAAGTAAAACGATCGTTTCCGTTAGTAATGAATTAAAAAGATAGAGACTATGAAATACATTTCTCCCGGTGGCTGGTTCTCATTGGAATACCCGATGGGCTGGCACGAGTTTGAAGATACAGAAGAGAGTTTTTTATTCTATAATCCTGACCGGTGGACAGGTAATTTCCGCATATCGGCCTATAAGGATGAAGCGGCTGACTATGGTCCGCAGTGCATCGCATACGAATTGAAAGAAAATACCTCTTCCGCCCTGGTGAAAGTGGGCAAGTGGGATTGTGCTTACAGCGCGGAAACTTTTCAGGAAGAAGGCGCCTGGTACACCACTCATATCTGGGTGACAGGAGAGGGGGATCTTTCTTTCGAATGTTCTTTTACCGTGTCCAAAGGAGGAGACAAGCATCCGGCGGAAGAAATCATCCGGTCTTTGCAGGTCCGCAAAGAAGGTGTAAGTCACCCGCGTGAGATCATTCCGATCCGTGTCTTGGAAATCGGGGAGGTGAACACCGCCTTTGAGTGGGCTTCTACCACGATTAAAAAGCAACTCACCAAGGATTTCACTGCGTCGGAGAGTGATATTGACAGTATACAGCAAGTAATGGACAGCGGACGTTTCCAGACTCAGCAGCGTATGGCGTGGGAGAATTTCGGTATTGCTTTCGGAGCCATTTTGGTGAATGAGATGGAAGGTATGGAATGGGTGACTGTCATTGAGGGACAGAAAGAATATCCCGCCTTGCAGTTTATGTGTTCGGATATGGTGCTGGACCCTGCCGCACTGGTGTGGGGAAAAGCTAAAAAGGGACTCCCCTGCGACTTGAAATCCGAATTCAGGAAAATTAAGCGAGAGGCGGAGGCAGTGTTGGATGATTTAAATAAATAGACAAATAATGACCCCATATATGCAAGTAGACGGGCTTACCAAGTCATTCGGTGACTTGGTATTGTTCCGAAAGATTTCATTTGGAGTGGCCGAAGGACAACGCATCGGTCTGATAGCAAAGAACGGTACAGGCAAGACTACCTTACTTAATATAATAGCCGGTAAGGAGGGATATGATGAAGGAAGCATCGTCTTTCGTCGTGATCTGCGGGTGGGCTATTTGGAGCAAGACCCACATTATCCCGAAGACCTGACCGTGCTCGAAGCCTGTTTCTATCACGGAAACAGCACGGTGGAACTCATCAAAGAATATGAAAGCTGCATGGAAACCGAAGGCAATCCGGGACTGGAAGAGCTGTTGGCACGGATGGAGCACGAAAAGGCATGGGATTATGAACGGAAGGCGAAACAAATCCTTTCTCAATTAAAAATCCGGGACTTCAGCCAGCAGATCAAACATCTTTCCGGAGGTCAGTTGAAACGGGTGGCTTTGGCGAATGTGCTGATAACCGAGCCCGATTTCCTGATTTTGGATGAGCCTACCAACCATCTTGATCTGGATATGACGGAGTGGCTGGAGGGGTATCTCGGCCGGGGAAACATCAGTCTGCTTATGGTGACGCACGACCGTTATTTCCTGGACCGCGTCTGCTCTGAAATTATCGAGATAGACAATCAGCAGGTCTATTCATATAAAGGGAACTACAGCTATTACTTGGAAAAGAGGCAGGAGCGTATCGAGGCGACCAATGCCGAAATAGCCCGTGCCAATAACTTGTACCGCACAGAGCTGGAGTGGATGCGCCGTATGCCCCAGGCACGCGGACATAAAGCGCGTTATCGGGAAGAAGCTTTCTACGAACTGGAGAAAGTGGCGAAGCAGCGTTTCAACGACGGCAATGTGAAACTGGATATGAAAGCCTCTTACATCGGCTCCAAGATTTTTGAGGCGGATCATCTGTACAAGCGTTTCGGTGATTTGAAGATTCTGGAAGATTTCTCGTATATCTTTGCCCGTTATGAGAAGATGGGCATCGTGGGAAACAATGGTACGGGAAAGTCCACGTTCATTAAAATACTGATGGGCGAACAGAAGCCGGACAGTGGAACATTGGATATCGGTGAGACAGTCCGTTTCGGTTACTATTCTCAGGATGGCCTGAAGTTTGACGAGCAAATGAAGGTCATCGACGTGGTGCAGGATATTGCCGAAGTCATCGAATTGGGAAATGGCAAGAAACTGACCGCATCCCAGTTCCTGCAACATTTTCTGTTTACTCCCGAAACACAGCATAGTTATGTATATAAACTGAGTGGGGGAGAACGCCGCCGCCTGTACCTGTGTACGGTATTGATGCGTAATCCCAACTTCCTGGTGCTGGATGAGCCTACCAACGATCTCGATATCATCACCCTTCAGGTATTGGAAGAATATTTGCAGAACTTCAAGGGCTGTGTAATCGTAGTAAGCCACGACCGCTATTTCATGGACAAGGTGGTAGACCACTTGCTGGTATTCAAGGGACAGGGAGACATTCGTGATTTTCCGGGCAACTACTCCGATTATCGTGACTGGCGCGAGGCGAAAGAGCAGCGCGACAAAGAGGCGGAAAAGCCAAAAGAGGAAAAGACCGCCCGCGTGCGCCTGAATGACAAGCGGAAAATGTCTTTCAAGGAAAAGAAAGAGTTCGAGCAGCTGGAACAAGAAATAGCCGGGCTGGAACAGGAGAAGGCCGATATAGAAGCCGCCCTTTGCAGCGGTACGCTGGGAGTGGAGGAACTGACGGAGAAATCCAAACGATTGCCGGAACTGAATGATTTGATTGATGAAAAGACCATGCGCTGGTTGGAACTGAGCGAGATAGAAGGATAGAATAACCGGAGGTGCAACAGTGTACCTGATGCCATATTGCTATATTCGTTTTGAATAACAAAACCATAATATAGAAAAGAAATATGGCATCCATTAAATTGAAATTCCGCCCATCGAGCGTAAAAGGAAAAAAGGGCGTATTAAGTTATCAAATTATTCATTACAGACTGACACGGCTCATCAAGACTTCTTACCGGATCATGCCTTCCGAGTGGGACGACTCCACCGGCAGTCTGCTTATTTCAACACAGTCTGAATGTAAAGCGCGTCTTCTGCTGATACGTGACCAGACGAATTGGGAGATGACGCGGTTACAAGGTATTATCAATGATCTGGAGCGGACCGGTGTGGAATACACCATTGATGATATCGTGGCTTCTTTCCGGAAAATCCCTTCTGTAGAGAGTGTGTTCAACTTCATGCAACGATGTATCAATAAACTGGAGCGGCAGAAAAGGGGACGGACGGCAGAAGGTTATACCTCGACAATGAACAGCTTTATCCAATTCAGAAAGAATGAAGATCTGAGTTTTGAAGCCTTTGATTCGGAGCTGATGGAGATGTATGAAGCCTATCTGAAAGAGAAGGGCTTGGTAAAGAACAGTACTTCCTATTATATGAGAATCTGGCGGAGTGTGTATAACCTGGCTGTAGAGCAAGGCTATACCACCGACAAGAAACCTTTCAAACATGTCTATACCGGCATAGACAAGACCGTAAAACGGGCCGTTCCCTTTAAAATCATCAAAATGATCAAGGAGCTTGATTTGTCATTCGAACCCCAGTTGGAGCTGGCAAGGGATATTTTCCTTTTCAGTTTCTATACCCGGGGCATGTCGTTTATTGATATGGCACACTTGAAGAAGAGCAACCTCCAGAATGGAATTCTGACATACAGCCGGAAAAAGACCGGGCAGCGGCTGACTATTCTGTGGGAGGAGCTGATGCAGGAGATTGTGGATAAATACAAGGATGACACTTCCGAGTACCTGCTGCCTATCTTGCGGTATTGTGACATAAATGACCGCAAGCAATATAAACTGAGGGCCAAGCAGATAGGACGGGGTTTGAATAAAATAGGCTTGCGGCTGGAATTAAAGGCGCCGTTGACTTTCTATGTGGCGCGCCATAGCTGGGCCAGCATAGCGCAGGACAGGAAGGTGTCTACAGACATCATCCGCGAAGGGCTGGGGCACGATAATGAAAAGACCACTCATATTTATCTGGCATCCATCTCCACTTCACAGATAGACCGAGCCAATCAGATCATTTTAAGGGGGTTGTAGGGGAAGTATTCATTCAGGCTGTAGGATGACAGCCTGAATGTTCTATTGGCTTGGATAAAATCAGATCATTTTCGGAGAAATATTTCTAGAATCCTAACATAAGAGCTGGGAGAATATTCAATATTCGGCAAAGTAATCAAAATATGCCTTGTTGGTGATAGATACAAAATATTGAATGACTTTTGTATGGGGAGATATAGAAATATGCAGAATGCTGATCTAAAGGATCGTGCCATTAGGAAATACTGTGTGACTTCGTGTGATATCTAATTTGGGATAATTTATTTTTTATCATGAACAAGTGTGATAGATCTGAAAATCAGCTGTTTGATAGCATGATTCGTTTTATAAAAAATGGGGTTCTCTTAGTAAGAGATCCCCATTTGGCTGCAAAAATAGCTATAATTCCCAAGAAATGGAAATCTTTTGTTGCTTTAAAATGCTTTTAACAAGAAATGTATGAGAATTGTTCGTAAAAGGTTATGAATTACGATATGTATGTTTCACATTATCAATAAATTAAATAGAGAAGGGGATCTCTTACTAAGAGAACCCCAAAAATGAAGCTTCAACAAGCCTTCATTTTAGAAGTACAAATGATAAATAATTTATGTTTTGATGCAAATCTGTAATGATGCGGATTTGGGTACTGAATACTCCTTTCCGCAAAATCAAAACATAACGGGTAAAGCGCCTAGGTTACTGCCATGCAGTTCAATCGCTTCCTGCCCAGACCAGGGGTCAGATCTGATAACCACGTCACAGACGGGGGAAGAAAAAGAATATCCTGACCACAAGTGGTATTATATGTTCCTGCGCAACAGAGAGCTGAAACGCTATATCGAAATCTTTACAGGCAGGAGGGCTGTGATGATTAATACCCGGTCTGGCATAAGGGAAGAAAGATATTTCTGCTTCAAAGTGTTTTCATATACCTCTGCTGACCATAAAAGACGTTTTGAACGGTGTCCTTATAGCAAGGAAGAATATGCGGCCCGTCGGGAGTCCGCCTTTGCCGTAAAGGAGGCGTTCGCGACAGGCTCTGTACAGAAGTTGAACGCTTTGACGGATGAAAAGGAAATCACGGGTGATGGTTATCTGTTTGTATGTGCCCCGTTGGATGAATTGAATCTCATCCTTGCCCATCTGTTTCCCCGGCAGTATCTTGCAAAAGACCGCAATTCCTATAGCGTGGCTGTTATTCCCCATAGACAGATGGAAGAATTTATTTATCTGTATGAATCCATGCCTTATAACATTGAACTGATGGATAAGCCTCTTGAGGAGTATATTCAGAAAAAGCAGAAGATACGTATTACGGGTGGTGTTTTTCAAGGGAAAGAGGGATGCATCATGCGTCTGCATCGGAATACCAAGCTGGTGTTTGCTTTTGGTAATATGACGGTGGCTATTAGTTATCTTCAGGCTTTTCCGTTTGAGAAGGTGGAGTGATAAACTTACTTTATTTATGACAATAAGTGACTTTCTTGTACTGGTAACTATTGTACTTACTTTAGTAACAATTGCTGTATCAAATAATAAAAAAATATGGCTGTATAAGTTCTATAAGAGAGATTACTGTCTTCTTTTGGGGGCTGTCTTGTGTATACATTATTTGATAGGTTTCCCATGGTTTGAACAAAGAGGATGGATTATTCCTGAACTTGTGGTGAAAAATGGTATTCCTGCTAATATTTGGGCGTATATCATAGCTTTCTTAACTCTTAGCTATCTTATTTTTATAATTGGTTGGAGGAAAAATTTCCCTTGCAGTAAGCATGAGGACATAATCAGATATTACAAGGGGTTAATAAATGGAAATATATGTCTGCTTATGGAATATTTGGATGATTACCACAAAGATAAGATACAACAAAGAAATCGCATAGTCAATGGCGTAGCTAAGGATGAGGATAATAAGATGCCTTTTGAATCAAAAAGTAGTAAGCCGAAGAAAAAAACTCAAAATTTGAATGGTGAAGTTTTGCAGAAAGTTATTTTCTTACCGGAATTTATCGAAAAATCTTCTTCTATAAATCCTGTCTTCTTTTTAGAATGTGTGTATCAGTTGAAAACTGATACACTTTGTGGCGCAGAAGATAGTATTTTTTTTTATTTTCGTAATTTGTTGAGAACCAAATCCATGGGCTTTGTGAGAGAGTTGGTAGAGCCTCTTAATTATAAAGAGAACAGTAATATAGAATATGAACTAAGAGGAACTTTATTTTTATCGCTTATGTTTGCTTATATAGACTTTGTTACTAAATTTAAGATTTATAGGGCATTTGGGGAAGAAGCGTTGTTGGAAGCAAATATAGGAAACCGGATTTTCTCACTTGAAGTGGATGAGTTTCATAATCATGAGTATCACCAGACTTCTTGTTATATGTGCCTGCGTTTCTATGACATTTTATTTCATCGTTTATTTGCCTCATGTGATGAGAATAGGGAGGAAATACCTTTTATTTATCCTTATTACTTGAAATTGGTATGTGATTCTTTGCTGGATAAATATCATCAATATAGTGCAAGGTCGTATGCTATGAAATATATGGATGATGTAGTCGATTATATTTATCAATGGCTTGATTGTATTGCTCGAAAAGGAATAATAAGTTATACTTATGACCTGGTGAAGATATTGGTTCAGATACATAAGGAAAAAACAAAACATATTTACACTTTGGAGTCCGTTCAACAGTTAATAAAGGCATTTTTAAGATTTTCTAGAGATTATGGAAAAGAGAATGCTATGGTTGCTGTTTTTTGGAGGTATATAGAAGATTTGAATAGGCAAGAGCCTCAATTGCTTTATTTAGCATTGAAAGAGGAATCTGTATCCCGAGAAACTCTTTTTTATGAGGATTTTCAAAAACTTGTAAGTGGCAAATAATTAATATTCAAATTAGAATTTAAAATCGATCACTATTGGAACAACTAAAAATAAACATTAAAAGATAATCCCATTGGGAATAAAATTTATAAAAAAATGCCTTTGTATGGTTTTCTCTATAAATAAAAATGGTCTGCTAACGTAGTGGCTTATTTCAATGTTGTTTTTTAATATTGTCTTTGATATATTTAAGCACTCGGGCTATTTGGGGGATGTTAGTAACATGATACGTATTTTTACTTCATAATATAAAATTTTGCATTAAGGCGGTAAGTAATAAAGATCTTAAATCTTTATGAAAATGTTTTTTCTTTGGCGAAAAGTAAAGGTACTTACTTATAAATTTAAAGGCTATTTCCATAAGGTTTGGATACTTATTTTGTATGAAAATTATAAAATGAATAAGTTCATTTTGTTATGTTTCCTATTTTATGTAGCTATTCTGAAGAACGAAAGAGAGTATATAGTATATTTCAGTTAAAAGTTAATAAGAATTTTATTTTTAATCAAGTTTATGTGGCATACCTGCTTAGTAAATAGAGGGTATGCTGTATGGGTTATTTACGAATATGAGAATAGCACTGATTATATTTCCAATACATGCTAGTCATGGGTGTATTTTACAGACATATGCTCTATATAGGACTTTGAGGAAACTGGGGCATGATGTGTCGATAATAGACAGGCAGTGGGATAAATTATCTTTGAAAAATCAGCTCGTTTACGCTGTTAAATCTCTTATTATCAGTATTAAGAGGAAATGCATTAGACCATTGACAATTGAGGGGACAAGGAAGATTATAATGTCAGAGTTACAAACGTTTGTTGATAAGCACTTATCAAATCGTAAGATTTATTTTCGAACCCCTCGGTATGAAGAGTTACCGCATTATGATGCTTTTATAGTAGGAAGCGATCAGACTTGGCGACCTAAGTATGTTTCAGATATACTTTATTATTATCTTTGTTTTGTACCTGCGGAGGAAAAAGTGAAGCGAATAGCATATGCGCCCTCTTTTGGTACGGAAGAGTGGGAATACTCCGAACAACAAACTTTACAATGCAGGGAATTGGTGAGCCGATTCGATGCTATTGCTGTAAGGGAGGATTCCGGAGCTAAATTGTGTGGCAAATACTTGGGCATCAATGTAGAACATGTATTGGATCCAACCATGTTACTCAATAAAGAAGATTATCTTAGTGAAACAGGTATTATGCCTAGTGAACAGAATAGGTTGAGCTATTATCTGTTGGATAACTCTAAAAGTAAGATGCAGATAGTAGAAGAAATATGCAAAGAACTTCATTTGACAGTTCAACGCATCAATACGGAAACGGAAAATCATAAAGCAGGCATCAAGGAACGTGTAGCACCATCTATCGAAAAATGGATTGAGGGCTTCGTTAATAGTAAATTTATTGTAGCTGATTCTTTTCATGCTACAGTATTCGCTATAATATTCAATAAGCATTTTATTACAATAGCCAATAAAGATAGAGGGATAGCGCGTTTTGAATCCTTGTTAAAAATGTTCGGTCTAGAAAATAGACTTATCACGGACATAAGGCAAGTGACTCCAGAATTGGTGCATGAAAGTATTGATTGGGGGAAAGTTAATCAGACGATGTGGGCAAAGCAATCATCATCGTTGGATTATTTGAAATTTAATCTTGGAAACATATAAGTAGCTTATATATAAGGTTATATTTTATAAACTGTATATTTCAATTAAATGCCTGAAATTTCTTCTACAAACAAGCGAATTGCAAAAAACGCACTGCTGCTTTACTTTCGTATGCTATTTATGATGTTGGTAAGTCTTTATACTTCCCGTGTGGTATTGGCTACTTTGGGGGTGGAGGATTTTGGTATTTACAATGTTGTAGGTGGAGTAATAACTATGTTCAGCTTTTTTAATGGTGCGATGTCTTCTTCCACACAACGTTATATAACATTTGAACTAGGAAGAGGGGATTTCGATCAATTGCAGAAAGTCTTTCAAACTAGTGTGAATATCCATTTGTTAGTTGCACTGCTTATTTTGTTTTTAGGCGAAACGATTGGGCTTTGGTTCTTTTATGAGAAGATGGTAATACCTGCCTCTCGTATGACTGCCGCTTTTTGGGTATATCAGTTTTCGATAATCACTATGATGGTTATGATAGTGAGTGTACCTTATAATGCAGCGATTATTGCCCATGAAAAGATGTCAATTTTTGCTTATATTTCGATTCTTGAAGTATTGTTGAAGTTGGGTATTGTTTATTTGCTATATCTTACAAGGTCAGATAAACTAATTATGTATGCAGCTTTGCTTTGTGCTACGCAATTGCTTATCCGTATTGTTTATGGTCACTACTGTAGTTGTCATTTTAAGGAAGTTCGTTACTATTGGGGTTGGGATCTTAAGTTATTTAAAGAAATGTTGTACTTTGGTGGTTGGAACTTGTGGGGCGGTTTTGCTACAGTTCTTTTTTCCCAAGGAATAAATATTTTGCTAAACATGTTTTTCGGTCCGTTCGTGAATGCAGCCCGTGGTATAGCAGTGCAGGTGCAGGGAGCTGTCACCCAGTTTTCTACTAACTTCCAAACTGCTTTGAATCCACAGATAACAAAGTCGTACGCATTGGGAGATTTTACTTATATGCACAGTTTGATATTCCGTAGTTCCAAATTTACCTTTTTGCTGCTTGCTGTCATTTCTTTTCCCATATTACTTGAAACAGAGATGATATTGCAGCTATGGTTGAATATGGTTCCTGCTTATACAGTTGTGTTTGTTCGGCTTATGCTTTGCATTACTATAATAGATGCTATGGGAGGTGCATTTATGGTAGCAGCACAATCTACGGGGCGTGTCCGTTTCTACCAGTCTGTGGTGGGTGGTATACTTCTTGCTATAGTTCCGGTTTCTTATGTAGTTCTTCGGCTGGGGGCTGCACCTTGGAGTGTATTCCTTATTCATTTCTGTGTCTGTACTGTTGCATTTTTTGTTCGTTTGTTTATTATTCGTTCTATGATACATTTGTCGCTATATAGCTATTTCCATGCTGTCTTGTTACGTTGTTTATATGTGTTGCTGTTAGCAATGCCTTTACCGATTGGTTTGTTGTATATATTTCCTGCTACATTGTGGGCTGGGATTTCAGTATGTTTTGTATCTGTATTGACAATTTCTCTTTCTTCGTATCGGGTAGGGTTGGCAGAAGGAGAGAGGAAATTCATAAAGGAAAAGATACGGATGTTTTTGAGCAAAAGTAACTAATTGAATATGATCGATATAACGGATAAACAGTCTTGTTGTGGCTGTTCTTCTTGTGTGCAGAAATGTCCACGTCAGTGTATATCGCTGCATGAAGATACGGAAGGTTTTCTTTATCCAGTGGTAGATAAGGGGGATTGTATAGATTGTGGACTGTGCGAGAAAGTATGTCCTTTGCTTCATTGGGGCGAAGCACTTGTTCCGATGGAAGTGCTGGCTGTGAAGAATAAGAATCAAGAGGAGCGTATTCACAGTTCTTCTGGAGGCGTGTTTATAGCATTGTCACGTCAGATAATCATGGATGGAGGTGTGGTATTTGGGGCTGTCTATGATGAGAATTGGGAGGTAAGGATTACTTATTCCGAAACACTGGATGGGGTTCGTCCTATGATGGGAAGCAAATATCTTCAAGCACGCGTAGAAACAGGGTTTGCTGATGCTGAACGTTTTTTGAAGCAGGGGCGTTATGTTTTGTTTTCGGGGACTCCTTGCCAGATAGCTGGACTTCATAAGTATCTTCGGAAAGATTATCCTAATTTATTGTCTGTGGATTTTCTTTGTCACGGTGTGCCGAGTCCTGGAGTGTGGCGGAGATATTTGAAAGAAACAATGAGTGACTTACAATCCGCCCGTAGGGCGGCAGCTGGAAAAAATACAGTTTTCCCTTCTCTAAATGTCATGCCCACGATAGTGGGTATAGAATTTAGAGATAAGACACTGCACGGCTGGAAAAAATACAGTTTTGTTGTCCGTGGAAAGTCCGCCTTTAATGCGGACAAAAATTCAGTTTTGTTGTCCGATATACACCGTGAAAATCCTTTTATGAGAGGTTTTTTATCTGATATTTATCTGCGCCCTTCTTGCTATGAATGTAAGTGTAAGAATGGAGTGAGCCACAGTGATCTGACTATTGCTGATTTTTGGGGGATAGACCGCCTGATGCCTGATTTTGATGATGATAAAGGGATAGGATTGGCCTTGGTGAACACGGTAAAAGGAAAACAAATATTCAAACGATTATCCATAGATATACGCTTGTCTGCGTTATCTGATGTAGTGGCGTTAAATGGTGGCTTTAAGGAATATAGGCAGCCACATCCTGCTCGTTTGGTTTTTTTTCGACGCTTTGCTGTTGGAGAAACAGTAGAGAGTATTGTGGAGGATATACTTCGTGTTCCGTTATGGCGAAGAGTAATGAGGAATATAAAGACATTTTGTAAGATGATAATTAACAGGAAACAATTGACTATTATTCCATTGTTTATTAGAAGAAGCAAAAAACGAGATAAATAAAGTGATATGTCATTAAAAGGGATGACTATGATAAGATAAATGATATTTCTAGTCTTGTGTATGCCATGGATATGTTTGAAGTCAGTTTATATTATTACGTTAAGGAAAGAAGAAGTTAAATAACGAATAGGTATTACACTATATAGTGATTCTATGCTTAGATGACAAGTCAAATAATTTATTCCTCAAACATTGTATTCTCAATTTGAGAATAATGCGATTTGTGAAATGATATAATCAGTAAAGGATGGGAACGTATGAGAACTATAAATTAGAGGGAATGTTGTAAACATATGCTTTTTGTTCTCTATTATTACTTTATTGCGTTATTTATTTAGACTTTTTGATACATATTTAAAGATAGTCCCTCCCCGTTAGTGTAAATTAGAAAAATTAGAAAATGAAAACAGTAATGCTCGTTTTTGGAACTCGCCCAGAAGCTATTAAAATGGCTCCATTAGTGAAAAAATTCCAAAAGTATTCAAGTGATTTCAAAACTGTAGTGTGTGTCACAGGCCAGCATCGAGAAATGTTAGACCAAGTACTTAAAATTTTTGATATCAAGCCTGATTATGACTTGAATATTATGAAACAAGGACAAGATCTCTATGACATCACGGCTCGTGTGTTGTTAGGAATGCGAGATGTGCTGAATGAGGTAAAACCTGATGTGGTACTAGTACACGGAGATACTACTACATCAATGGCAGCATCCCTTGCGGCCTTCTATCAGCAAATAGCAGTAGGTCACGTTGAGGCAGGTCTCCGTACATATGATATTTATTCTCCTTGGCCCGAAGAGATGAATCGCCAAATAACGAGTCGCATTGCTACATACAACTTTTCACCGACACCATTATCCGAAAAAAATTTAAAGGAGGAAAAAGTTCATGGGAATATTTATGTTACGGGGAACACTGTAATTGATGCTCTTCATATGGTGGTAGAGAAGTTGAAAAATGATGTAACTCTTGCGGCAAAGCAGGAGCAAATGCTTGCTAAGGCTGGCTATGATGTTGCTAGATTGGCTGATGGTAAAAAATTAGTTTTAATAACAGGTCATCGTAGAGAAAATTTTGGAGAAGGTTTTATCAATATGGTGACTGCTATCAAGAATTTGACAGAGAAATATCCTAATGTTGATTTTGTCTATCCAATGCATCTTAATCCTAATGTGCGTAAGCCTATTCATGAGGTGTTTGGAGAGAATTTGTCCGATTTAGGTAATATGTTTTTTATTGAGCCATTGCAATATTTGGAGTTTATTTATTTGATGGAAAAGTCTACCATTGTGCTTACTGACTCTGGTGGTATACAAGAAGAAGCACCAGGGCTTGGTAAGCCCGTACTTGTAATGCGAGATACAACGGAGCGTCCAGAAGCTCTTGAGAGCGGTACTGTTCGTTTGGTTGGTACCAACCATGATTTAATCGTTGAAGAAGTTAGTACATTGCTTGATAACCAGTCTGTTTATGACAAAATGTCGAGAGCGGTTAATCCCTATGGTGACGGAAAAGCGTGTGACAGAATTGTTTATGCATTAAGAAATAGGTAAAACATTAAATATATTACGTTAAAGGCGCATAAGCTGTATCTTGAGAAATTGTTGAAAAGATATTGAGAATGTAGTTATGTGGAAATGTATGAATTTATTAACTGGTTGGAAGTATTAAGAGATAAACAATAGAAATAATACTTTATGAAAAATATGAAAAAGAAGAAAGTCATATTTTCTTATGACTATGAGCTGTTTTTCGGTATAATGTCAGGGACAGTACAGAAAACGCTCATAGAGCCAACAAATTTATTACTTGACTGTATGGAGTCGGTAAGTGCACGAGGAAACTTTTTTATTGATTATTTGATGTTTGAGTGTCTGGAAAAACTGAGTGATGAAAGAGCGAAGTCGGATTTGAAATTAATGAAAGAGCAGGTGAAAGATATGGTTCGACGTGGTCACCGTATTGAACTACACCTTCATCCTCATTGGATAGATGCTAAGTATAATGGTGATGGTACGTGGGACTATACTGACTATACTCATTACAGTCTGTACTCATTGGACGAGGATGTAAGGTCAAGAATGTTCAGAGATGGAACAATTTATCTTACTAAATTGGCAAGAGAGGTAGATCCTGATTATACGATTTGTGCATTCAGAGCAGGTGGATGGACTATTCAGCCTTTTTGTATTTTGAAAGACTGCTTTAAGGAGAATGGAATTGTTATTGATTCATCTGTTATGCATGGTATATGTCAAGATAATAAGTACTCAAAGTTTGATTTCCGTTATGCTCCCAACAAAGAAATATACAGGTTCTTGGACGATGTATGTGTCGAAGATGAAAATGGTGAGTTTGTTGAAGTACCGATTACGGTTTATAATAGAAACATACTAAAAAAAACAATAGAAAAGGTTATACGAACTTTTTCAATCAAGAAGAAGTGTATTGCAGATGGGACTCATCAACGACTTGATTTGCCAATAGAACCAAGACGTAAAAAATGGTTAAAATCAATGCCTACAGCATTCTCTATGTCTAGTCGGAATCCTTTTATTGCAGCATTGGCATTCAGGGCATCCAATAAATCGCTGATAACTATTATTGATCATCCTAAAGACTTTACGGAAAATGCCTTGTCAATTATTAAGTTGTATATGAAAAAGGCGGATTCGATAACATATCATGACATTAAACAAAAGCTATAATAATATGAACAAAAGGAAGATATGCATTATTATGCATAATGATTTAATGGATTATCCGCCAATGATTTCATTAATTGATATAATGAAAGAATTGGGAGAGGATATCATATATATTGGTCATTACACGGATTCGCCAACTACAAGAAGATTCGAGGAATTAGGGGTGAAGTTAATAAAATTAGGCTGTATAAGATCAAATTCAGACTGGACAAACTTAAAAATTTATAAGCAATATAAGAAAGCTCTTTCGGAGCAGCTTAAAAGCTTGAATCTTACATCTAGTGATATCATATGGTATGTTTATTCTCAAACATCCAATTTTATACACGATATATTATCTCGGTATAGATATGTCATTCATTATTTTGAATATGCACCTCAAAATGATAGTTGGAAATTCAGATTGCTCTATCCTTCTTACAATCAATTGGAATTTGTGAGGAAAGCAATTGGAATAGTACATTGTGAGTATAATAGAGGGCAGATTTATAGGGCTATAAATGGTTTGGATAAATCTCCATTTATATTGCCTAATAAGCCTTACGTGAAGGAACATTCTATGGACGAAAGTGGTATGCCTGATGATATAAAAAAACTAATTATGGACGTGAAGCATAAAGTTCAGGGCAAAAAGGTTATATTATATCAAGGCTTTTTTGCTTCTGTAGAACGACGATTAGAGGAATTTTGTCAGGCGATAAATCAGATGCCTTCAGATTACGTTATGATTGCTATGGGGAAAGGACCTAATAATTATTACGATGTATTAAAAAAGAAATATCAATCTGATAAAATTCTTTTTATACCCTTTATTATACCTCCTTTTCATCTATATGTAACAGAAATGGCATCAATTGGTGTGATGTCATATTCTCCACATCAGAAAACTCATGCGGGTGTAGTGAACGCTCTTTACTGCGCTCCTAATAAGATTTTTGAATATGGCAAATACGGGAAACCTATGATAGCCAATGATGTTCCTGCCCTTAAATATATTTTTAAAGAGTATCATTGTGGAGAGGTTGTTGACTACCCAATTACTCCAAATGCGATTTCTACTATTTTAGAGAAATTGTTTTCCAATTATGATATGTATTCTAAAGGGGCTTTGGAGTATTACCAATCGGTTGATTTAATCAAAATAGTCAAGGGTATTTTGGCTAGTATATAATTCTATAGAGTTATGATGCCATATATACTAGTATTTATGGTTTGTATTTTCTTAACTTCGATAAGTTCAAGGAAAAAAATCATTCCTTTACTATTATCATGTCTGATATTATCATTATTTGCAGGATTTCGTGACAAAAATATAGGATCTGATACCGATTTTTACCCTCATTGGTATATATCAGAAATTCGATATATTCATAATTTAATTGATTTAATTACCATTGAAACAGAGAGGAATTTAGATAAAGGTTATCTTTTTTTATACTGGATTGCTTCTTGGATTGGTAATCAATATTGGATAGGGCTTTTCTTGACAGAATTGGTAATATCTGTTTTTACTTTTCTTGGTTTTATTCGTTTAAGTAGATACTTTAAGGGTGGAATTGCCATTTTTACAATGGCATTTCTTTTGCTTGTTTTTAACTATACGCTTAATGCTATGCGTCAGGAATGTGCCATCTCTATATGTTTTTTTGCATTTTCATATTTGTGGGAAAAGAAATGGATTCCTTATTTATGTTGGACTTTTGTCGCATGTACTTTTCATTCAAGTGCAATTATAACTTTAGCTCTTCCTTTCTTAATGATGATTTCTTATATATCTAATGATAAAAAGAGGAATTTGTTGATATCTTTCTTGTTTTTGATGATGTGTACAGTAACTATGGCTTTTTGGACTCTTTTGGATATGATAGGAGATCTGGGATTGTTTAATGAGGCTTACACTATGCGATATGGCGAAGGAGGAGCATTCGAAGGAGTTGAGAGGCTCCCATACGCTCCTTTGCTTCTTTGTTTAGTATTCTACCTGATAATGTATAATTCATATAGAAAAAAAATTATGGACAAAAATATTTTTCTATTCCAATTTCTTATTACCACAATTTATTTATTGTGTTTGACATTTCAACTACTGAGTGTCTTTTTATATCGAATTGGATTGTATTTTTATATCTTAAGTATTTATTTTTTTTCTATTGAATTGTCTTCTAAGAAAACAAATCCTGTTTTAAAAATTGGATGTATCCTATATTTAATGGCATATTGGATATTTCTTTATGTAGTAAAAAACACAAGTGAAACTTATCCTTATACTTCAAAAATATTGGGGATTGATTAGGTGTAAACGGATAGATTATTTTTATGAGTAGAAATGACAGTTTAATAAGTATTATTGTTCCAGTTTATAATGTGGAGCAATATTTGTCTCGATGTGTAGACTCATTAGTTAATCAGACTTATCATAATATTGAAATTATTTTAGTTGATGATGGAAGTCCAGACCGGAGTGGAGAAATTTGTGATGAGTATGCTAAAAAAGACAAGCGTGTAAAAGTTATTCATCAATCTAATGGAGGACTTTCAGATGCAAGGAATACGGCCTTGGATATAGCTAAAGGTGACTATCTGATGTTTGTTGATAGTGATGATTGGATTGAAAAAAAAACGTGTGAAATTCTCAATCGTTTGGCTTCTGATTATAAAGCAGATACTGTTATATTCGGCTTAAACTTTGTATTCGATTCTGGTAAGGTTATTAGGAGTAAAAGAGGTATGGCAGGATTAACAGATAAGAATATGTGTATGAAATATCTTATACATAATGTTGCGAGAGGAGGTATTTTTAACTATGCTTGTAATAAAATGTTTTCGTCTCACTTATTTGAAGGTTTAAGATTTCCAGTCGGAAGACTTGCAGAAGATCAAGATGTTATATATAAGTTGATACATAGATCTCAAAGGATATATGTAACCGAACAGCCACTTTATAATTATTATCAGAGAGATGGAAGTATAACTGCAGCACAATATTATCCTCGCCTTATTCGAGATAGGCATGAATTATGGCTAAAGAGATTGGACTTTATTCGAGAGTATTATCCTGATTTAGAGAATTACCAGATAGCTCAGATTCTTGGTGCTGCTTATGTTGGTATTGTTAAATTGGAAGGTAATAAGCAAAATGGGGAGTTAAAGAAAAAGTTGATATGTTTTTCTAACAAATATATTTTAAAAGAAAAAGAATTATCAGTGTTGGATCGTAAGATAAAATTGCACTACTATTGTTATCCATTATTTTGGTTATACGTAAAACTATTTATAAAATGAATATAGCTGTTATAATTGCAGGGGGATCAGGTCAGCGAATGGGTCAGGACATTCCAAAACAATTTATCAATGTGTATGATAAACCTGTTATTATTTATACGTTGGAAGGATTTCAGCGACATCCTCAGATAGATGCCATTGAAGTGGTATGCATTGATGGATGGCATGATGTCCTTTGGGCTTATGCTCATCAGTTTAATATCACCAAACTTAAATGGGTGATAAGTGGAGGAAATACAGGACAGGAAAGTATCAGGAATGGCGTGTTCAATCTTGAGGGTAAAGTTGGTGATGAGGATATAATTGTGATTCATGATGGCATTCGGCCATTGGTGGATGAAACGGTTCTTACCGATGTGATAATGAAAGCCCAAATACATGGGAATGCAGTTACTTCATTGCCCTATAATGAGCAAATTTTCGTTGTAAATCCTGAGAATGAGAAAACAACGAAACAGTATATTCCACGTGAAATATTGAGAAGGGTTTCTACTCCGCAGGCTTATAAGTTTGGAAAACTAGACTGGGCGTATCATGAAGCGTTTGAGAAGGAGATTGGTATTAAAGGCTCTGCCTATACCAATACGATGATGGTAGAATTAGGTGAAACACTCTATTTTGCCGCCGGTTCAGATAAAAATATTAAACTGACTACAAAAGATGATTTGGAAATGTTTAAGGGATATCTAAAGAAAGAAAAGGATAATTGGTTGAAGTAATGAATCTGATAGAAAATACTATGTATCAGGATGATATAATGAAAATTATAACTCATCCTCTTCCTTGGAATAAGTTGCAGAATAAGGCTTTGTTAATTTCTGGAGCTACTGGACTTGTTGGCAGTTTCTTAATAGATGTTATCATGCTACTGAATAGGGAGCAGGGGTTGAATTGTAAGGTTTATTCTCTTGGAAGGAATGAAGATAAGGCCAAATCAAGATTCAGTTATTGTTATGAATCTTCTTTATTTCAGTTTATATCATACGATATTAATCTGCCGTTTGTTAGAAATGATATTGGAAGTGTGGACTATGTTCTCCATTTGGCTAGCAATACACATCCTGTTGCCTATGCTACAGATCCAATAGGAACCATAACAACCAATATTATTGGAACTCAGAACATGTTGGAGTTTGCTTGTGCTCATCATGCATCACGCTGTGTTTTCGCTTCCTCAAATGAAATCTATGGTGAAAATCGAGGGGATATTGAGAAATTTGAAGAAAAATATTGTGGTTATATTGATTGTAACACGATTAGAGCAGGTTATCCTGAGAGTAAAAGATGCGGTGAAGCTCTATGTCAGGCTTATATAAAACAAAGAGGGTTGGATATTGTGATTCCACGTCTAACTCGTTCTTATGGTCCAACTATGTTGATGAGCGATACAAAAGCCATTTCCCAATTTATTTGTAAGGCTATTGTCGGAAAAGATATAGTGCTTAAAAGTGAGGGAACTCAGTATTACTCTTATACATACGTGGCAGATGCTGTATGTGGGTTGTTGTATGTTTTGCTGCTAGGGAAAAAAGGAGAGGCGTATAATATTGCTGACGAATCTTCAGATATTATGTTGAGAGATTTAGCGAAGATTATAGCAGACTCTGTGGGTAATAAAGTCGTGTTTGAGATTCCTGATGCAATTGAAAGTATGGGATACAGCAAGGCAACAAAGGCAAGACTAGACAGTACAAAACTTCAGGAACTTGGCTGGAAATCCATATATGATATTCAATCGGGGATACAAAGAACAATCAAAATATTGAGTGAATTATGACGAACGAATATGAGCATTTAAATGCAATACAGAAAATTGGGCTGAGTATATTGAAAGAGATTATTGCTATCTGTAAACGCCATGATTTGACGTACTATGTATATGGAGGAACATTGTTAGGAGCTATTCGTCATCAAGGCTTTATTCCGTGGGATGATGATGTGGATATTGCAATGTCCCGCAAAGATTTCGAGAAATTAAAGCAATATCAAAATGAATTTCCACAATATATGTTTTTAGATACAATTCAACAGAAAGGGCATCAATGGACAGCAGCTCATGTCGTGGATACAAGATATAAGCTTGAGGTAGGAAAGGGGATGAAAAAAGCCACGATGTCTGTTTGGGTGGATATTCTTATTATTGACGGTGTTCCAAATCCTGGAACTTTCAAATACAAGATATTTAGTGCGGCATATTTGACAGCAAGACTGCTCTATAAATTCTCAAATTTTAGTAATGAAGTTGATTTAGAAAAAGATAGATCTGCTATAGAGACCTTTTTTATTTCTTTTGCTAGGATTACTCATATTGAAAAGGTGATAAATCAGCATTGGGCTGGATGTTTCATTGATTGGATATCTCGCAGGTACGATTTGGATAAATGTGAGTATGGAGCCACTTTGGGTGGTCCGCAAAAAATGGGTGAAACACAGCCTAAATACTGGTTTGGTAAAGGTAAAGAACTTCTTTTTGAGGATATTATCGTGAATGGTATGGAGGAAACGGAGAATTTCCTTACTAAGTTCTATGGTCCCAATTACATGACTCCTCCGCCCTTGGATAAAAGAAACCAGCATAATGTAAGGTTAGTTGAGAAGATTGTTTAAATCGTAATAGTTGTAAATATAGTTTTAAATATTCACATGAAAGACACTGAAAAAAACTTGTGAGAGTGCTATTTATTTATATTCAATGTTTATTTTAAAATTGTATGATAACAGTTTCTATCGTCACCTACAAGACGAATCTAGGAGAACTGTCCAAATGCTTGCAGTCACTAATCTCTTCTCTTGTTTCCCAAATTTATATTGTCGATAATTCCAACGAGCGGTATATTGCAGATTTCTGTCAGCAATACCCCAATGTGATATATATTGGCAGTGAAAATGTAGGCTATGGAGCAGGGCATAACCAGGCATTGAGACAGGTACTCAACTCGGGTGGAAAATACCATTTGATTCTTAATTCGGATGTATATTTTGAACCTTCGGTTTTGGAATTTCTGGCAGCATATATGGATGCACATGCGGATGTAGCACAGGTACAGCCCAATGTAGTATACCCTGATGGAGAGCAGCAATATACCTGCCGTCTTCTTCCCACACCTGCCAATCTGATTTTCCGACGTTTCCTACCTAAGAGAATGGTGGAGAAGATGAATATACGTTATCAACTAAAATTCGATGACCATAAGAAAGAAATGAATGTGCCCTATCATCAAGGTAGTTTTATGTTTTTTCGTCTGGAATGTTTCAAAAAAGTAGGATTGTTTGATGAAAGGTTCTTCATGTATCCTGAAGATATTGATATAACTAGGAGAATGCACAAATGGTATCGAACTATGTTTGTTCCTAGTGTGACCATTGTACATGCTCATCGGGCAGCATCTTATAAAAGTAAGAAAATGTTGAAGATTCATATGGTTAATATGATTAAGTATTTCAATAAGTGGGGATGGATAGTTGATAAAGAACGTTCTGCTTGGAACAGAAAGTTATTGGAAGAATTAGGATATAAAAAATAATATTTTCTATAATGAATTACTTTATTACAGGTGGTACCGGTTTCATTGGCACCCACCTCGCCAGTCTTTTGCACGAAGTGCATCCCGAAACAAGAATTTACAACTTGGATATTGTAGAGCCGGGTACTCCATTACCGACAGTAAAAAAATTATAAACCGGCTTTAGGAAACGGGGAGGAACATGCAGCCACATTCATCTATTGTGATGTACGCCAGCCGATAGAGTTGGAAAAAGTAAATATCACTCCCGATGATGTGATCTTTAACTTCGCCGCCGTTCATCGCACTCCCGGTCATCCCGATCCTGCATATTTTGAAACAAATATCCGTGGTGCGGAGAACGTCTGTGCCTTTGCCGAACGGCATGGCATCCGGAAAATAGTTTTCACCAGTTCCATAGCCCCTTACGGTGCTGCCGAGGAACTGAAGGAGGAAACCACGCTGCCTATGCCCAACACCCCATACGGCATATCCAAGCTGGTTGCGGAAAAGATTCATCAGACCTGGCAGGCAGGAGGTGAAGGCCGCCAGCTTACCATTGTCCGTCCCGGTGTGGTGTTCGGACGGGGAGAGAACGGAAACTTTACGCGTCTGTATTGGGGCATTCGGGGGCATAAATTTATGTACCCGGGACGCAAGGATACCATCAAGGCCTGTATCTATGTGAAGGAACTGGTGCGGTTCATGCTTTACAGATTGGAACATCACGACAGTGGGGTGGAACTGTATAATTGTTGCTACGAGCCCGCCTATACGATAGAGCACATCGTAGAATCCATGAAAAGAGTGACAAATATGAAGGTAAAAGTTCCTTTCATGCCGGGATGGCTGATCATGACTGCTGCTGGTATAGCCGGAGCGCTAGGCTCTCCGATGGGCATCTGTCCGGCACGGGTGAGAAAGCTGCAGATCTCTACGAATATCTGCGGAAAAAAACTGTCCGCTTCGGGCTACCGTTTCCGCTACACCTTTGAAGAGGCGCTGGCGGACTGGTACAAGGATAATGGTAACCTGTATCTGCAATGAGGAGGCTGATACTTTTTCTTTTGTTTTTTGTAATGATCGGTGCGGTACACGCCCAGTTCACCTACGGGACTACAGGACTGTTGAATATGCCTACTGCCGATATGCAGCGTGACAAGACGTTCATGTTTGGCGGTGGCTTTCTGGAGAAACATGCCACTCCCGCCCGTTGGACCTACAATACTTTCAACTATTATCTTGACATCACTATTTTTCCCTGGCTGGAAGTATCCTATATTTGTACATTGCACAAGGCCATGGAGGTTGATCCTGCATATGGTCCGGGTTTCTGGGTTCCTTCCACGTATGGGAAGTTTGTCAACCAAGACCGTAATTTTGCGGTACGTTTACGGCTGTGGAAGGAAGGCTGGTGGAAACCTTGGACCCCGCAAATTGTATTGGGCGCGAATGACGCTCTTAATAATTCGTGGACGGAGGGTAGCAAGATTGAAATGAGTTCGGCTACGGCAAATGGTTTTTACAGCCGCTATTATCTGGCTGTTACCAAGCATCTTTCCATGAAGGAGGTGGGAGAGTGGGGCTTGCATCTGGCATATGTTTATAACAGGCGGAAGGATTATCCGTTAAACGGTCCCGCCATCGGTGCCAACTTCCGATTCTCTCTGTCCCCGACTTCCTTTATCAACAAAGCGATAAATAACTTGAATCTGATGGCAGAATACGATAGCAAATCGATAAACTGCGGCTTTGAGTACAGCTTCTGGAAAGACTACATCAACGCCATAGTAGAACTGAACCGTTGCAAGTACTTTTCCGGTGGCTTAGTCTTCAAAATCCATTTAAAATAATAAAAAGCGCTCATTCATAGGAATTTCCAGATAGAATTCGTTTCTTTGCGGTCAGAAACCATAAAATCATCTTTATTATGTCATCCCGCTTTGTAAACCCTTTCACGGATCTCGGCTTCAAGATAATCTTCGGCCAGCCTGCCAGCAAGGATCTGCTGATAATCCTGCTTAACGAACTGCTGTCGGGTGAGCATCACATTGAAGACCTGACGTTTCTGGACAAGGAGGACCGTTCGGAGAATATTCACGACAAGGGCATCATCTATGACCTTTACTGCCGTACCTCTACGGGCGAGTACATCATAGTGGAGATGCAGAATCGTTGGCATAGCCATTTCCTGGACCGTACGCTTTATTATGTGTGCCGTGCGGTGAGCCGCCAGATGGAGAATCCGTCCTCTAAAGAGGTATGTGTTCCCGATACTCCGTTGGAGGGGGATTGCGGTCTGCTCAGGGAAGAAGAGGCTTCTTACGGTCTCCGTTACAGGCTTCCTGCCGTGTACGGCATTTTCCTGATGAATTTCAAGGAGGACGGTCTGGAAAGGAAGTTCCGTACTGACACCGTGCTTTCCGACCGGGACAGCGGTCGTGTGGTGAACCGGAATTTCCGTCAGATTTATCTCCAGTTTCCTTATTTTACGAAGGAACTGGACGAATGTTCTACTTTATCCGATAAACTAATGTATGCACTGAAGAATATGAACAACTGGAACAGAATGCCCGATGCGCTGAAAGAACAGGTTTTCAGCCATCTTGACCGCCTTGCCGCCAAGGCTCACCTGTCTGAGGGTGACCGTATCGCTTATGATAAGGCGGTGGACCGTTATAACGTGAGCCGTATTGTGGAAAATGATATCCGTGAACAGGCTGTCGCGGAAGGAAAAGCGATAGGAAAAACAATAGGAAAAGCGGAAGGAGAGGCGGAAGGACGTTTGAAGGAGCGTTTGGAAATTGCCCGTAAACTGAAAGAGAACGGTTTTTCCATAGCGGATATTGTCCGGGTTGCCGGACTTTCAGCGGAAGAAATTGATAAGCTGTAACGGTGTGCACGATTGATTGTACTGCTAGGTGATTTGCTTCTGTTTTGTAGAAAGATGAATGGTGGGTAGGGTAAATTAGAATGATGTCAATGTCGGTTCTCTATAGGGCTATCGTATACGATTAGTATGGTAGTCTGTAGATTGAGTAAATTCATTATTGTAAAACCTTTCTACAAAGAAAAACAAATCATACGTAAGGGCATTCTCCATGCAGTTTCCCCCCAAAGAAGAAACTGCATGGTGATTGCCACTTTCTTTATTATTTCTCCAAGTACCCGAATACCCCCTCCGCATCGAAACACGGACAAGCCTTCGGGATACTTCCCGGCATATCCCTGTGTCCCCTTATCCGGACACCGGGAAAGATTTTCACCATCCGCATCAGCAACAAAATAAATTGTTCCGTCTGTTCCGGTGTCCGGGTATCTGCCGGACGTCTGTCCGCATCCAGCCCGCCCTCATAGCAGATGCCTATGCTGCAACGGTTCCAGGGGCGGCAGTGCGCACCCACTTCCAGAAGCTTGCGGTGCTGGGTCACACTTCCGTCACGACGGATATAAAAATGATACCCCACCGTGCGGAAACCTCGCGTCTTGTGGTCACGGAGCAGTTGCTCGGCGGTGTAATCCCGGGTGGAGCGTGTGGTGCTGCAATGAATGACGATATATTTCACGGAAGCGGAGGATGCCATCATCGGGCCGGCCTCTTGAGTGAGGAGAGCACGTTCGTTCGGGATCTCTTCCTCACCGATTATCATAGGGAAAGTTTCTTGAATCATGGTTGAATTGAAATAGGGAATTAAAAATTAAAAAGTGTCATGCGATGGGCCAGGGGGCTTTTTAAAAGAGAGTGGTGCAACTGGTTACGCCCAAGGCGGTGAGCGCTGCTATGGCAGCTTGGATAATGGCGTGCAGAATTTGCTTCCAGGTGATTTTCTTTGAATTGTTCATAGGGATATTTGTTTTAAAGGATTTGTTTTTTTCTGTCATTCCGGACAAAGACGAGGAATCTGTGGGCATAAAAACGATTGCATTCAGATTCTTCACTTTGTTCAGAACAACAGTTTCATTTCAGAAAGTCAGATCTTTATAGAAATACAGGTCTACTTCAGAACAACAGTTTCATTTCAGAAAGGCAGATCTTTACAGAAACACAGGTCTACTTCAGAATAACCGTTTCATTTCAGAAAGGCAAAATACTATCAGACTTCAGAAGCCCGGAAAGTTCAGGCGTTTTCTTCCGTCTTGTCGTCTGGTCCGGAAGCCTCTCCCGTCAGGTCCACGGTGTTTTTCCCCGCTTTCAGGGTTTTAACCACCAGCTTGGCAGCCTTTCGGGTAGGGACCAGGTTGAATACGCTGTCTTTCAGCAAGCTGAGGAAACGGGTCCCGGCTTTCCAGCGCACGTTCAGGTCTTCCACATGGATGGCGGGATTGTATGTCTCCAGTGATTCGGCTCCCATGCTGTTGATATGAATGGAGAAAGTGCCCAGATCGCCCATCTGGATGCGTTGTCCTGCCAGAAGCTGCTCCCGCATACAGTCCACCGCTTGGATCAGGACCGCCTGGATGTCGGCACGGTTGTATTTGGAGCCGTGGGTCGAGATATGCTCGGCAAACTTGTCCAGTGTCATGATTTCTGAGTACTGGGCGTTGGCATAAGCCTTCTTGGGAGCATCCTGGTCACTGGGATTGGCACGGAGTGAGATACTGTAGTTGATCATCGTTTTTGTTTTTAAAGGGTTATTATTATCGGAAAAGTGTCAGGTAGGAGCAAGGCGCACACTGCTGCGGCGTTCGGTGAAACTTGGGGCAAGATCCGCGGAATCTTGTACCAGGATTTTTGTAATCTTGTGCCGGGTTGCGGCTTCTTCCTTCTGACACTGCAAAGATAACTTCACGTCCGTGCGGCGTGACCCCTTCCGACCCCTTTTGACCCTTTGGGGAAACTGTCCGGGAATTCGGCCAGCACTTGCGTCATGTGGTGACTTCAGGGCGGATTTCACGCTTCCCTCTTTATTCTTTCCGCGTAATCCACGCTCAAAGAGAGAGGAAGAGTTCTCGGACAGTCTGTGGCAGATTCCACGGGGAATCACGGTTCTCCCAGGTGGAGGTAGACGAGTTGCAACTGGCGGCAGGTGAAGGATTTCTGACAGGGATGGTATCCGGTGGCTTCCAGGGCGTGGAGCAACGGTGCGCACCGGGCGATCCAGCGCATCAGATGACGCACGGCTACTTTCGGCGTACTGTCCGGAAAATAGAGAAGGGCTGTTTCGGTCTTATTCATGAATGGTTTCTTGTTTAACGTGAGTTTGATAGATGATGATAATGAACCAACGGCCAATCACCTATGGTATAGAGTGCGGCCCGGTTGGCACATTGGTAAATTGTACATAGCAGCAAATCAATAAATCGGTACATTGACACATGGGCAAATTATTCAAATCCCCTTTCGGCATAAAGCGTGCCCGATTGTTTTTATACTAACCGGCATGGAGTGTCGTATATAAAGTTTATCCGGAGTTTTCCGAACAATCCCAATGAACTGCCACAAACGATTTTTGCTATCCGGGAACAACGGCCGCACTGAGCAGCGACGGGGACACGGGGACAGTGGGGACAGCCCCTTTTTTCCTCACACACACATGCGTGTACATATAGAGAGCCGGGTCAGTTCTTGTGATACGTCCCCTTGCCGTCCACACTCACCAGCGCCCCTTGTTTGGTGAGCCGTTTGAGCCAGGTCAGCGCGGTGGATTCAGGTATCCTCCTGTCGTGCGCTTTTTCCAGCAGCATCCGGCGGGTAAACTCGTCCTCCATCTCGGCAAAGAGCATATCCTTGTCCGCCGTGCTCCGGCGCTTGATAATGGAGGAGGACAGAAACGAAAGAACATGGGTGGCGTGCAGATAAAGCGGCTCCACCAAGGCAAGCACGGCATGGAAATCATCGTCTGTAATCACCAGGTTCCAGCGCGGGATGATACGGTCCTTCAGATTATCGGAAGAAATATGCGCGTCAGGTTTCACCAGAGAAGGGTCTTCCAGGCTTCGCAGGATGGCGACTATCGACATCATGCGGCACGCATTGACGGCAAGACGGATGACGGAACTGCTCATCTCGTCCCCGTTGATCTTGCCGGAACGATGGAACAGCTTGTCGAACAGGAAGTTGAACTGTTTATGCTGGGCATGAGTCAGCTTCAGGGTAAACAATCCCCGAAGCGTCAGCTCGTCCAGCGTGTTTTTCCATTCGTTGCCCATCAGGCGGAATTCCTCGTCCACATCCACCTCATCCTCGCCGAACTGGTCTGCCCACTGGGTGACGCGTGGCATATAATAAAAGTTCTGGCGGGAGAACAGACCGTTCTCCGCCGTGGGGATCAGGGGCTTTACCTGTGCGGGCGTACCCGAGAGCAGCACGGAGAGATAGCTTCTGCTCACCTCCTGATATTCGCGGTCGGTGCGCCGGTTGTAGGACAGGCGGTCGTGGTCGAACGCCTTGCGCAGCGTGTCGCTCCAGTTTCCGTATTCGGTCCCTATGGCGGTGGATACGGTGTCCGCCTCACTTTCGCAGATGATGCCCGTTCCGTTGGAATCCATGATATTTTGCAGGATGCCTGTTCCGGTGTTGTTTCCCGATATGAGGAACATCCGGTTGGGAGGCAATACGGGAGCTTCCTGATTTTTCCGTTCCTTGCCCAGAGAGTCGTAGGCAGCCTTTTCCCGGCGGTAAGTTTTCATCGCCTCTTTCACCTCGCTGCGTATCTTGTCGTGTATGGGTTCGATGAGGAGCCGTACCCACGTCAACGCGCTTTTTCCCGAGGCGGACGGGGCCACGACGAAAGTCTGCATACAGGGGGCCTGCCACTTCCGGCCGTACTGGCACCGCACTATGTGGGAGAGGGAGGCGCCCAGTACGGTAAACGCTCCCAGGAGCAACACATCACGCTGTTCGGGCTTTTTACCGAAGGAGATGATTTTCTCCAGCAGTTCCGGCCACACGTAGTCCTGTGGAAAGGTAGGCAGGGGGGAATAAGGCTCGGAGCCTTCGGTGAGCTGTTCCTCTTCGTCGGTATCATCGGAAACGTCATTTTCCACCTTATTATATCGCGCGCACGTGTGTGGAAAATCCGGGGCTGTCCCTGCTGTCCCCATTGTCCCTGCCTTGTGAGAGCCGGCGCTGCCGGAAATCTTCACTCCGCATTGCCCGGCCAGATGGAACACGGTTCCCAGATGTATATCTTCTTTATCGGCATGAAGCGCGTTCGAGAACAGTGCTTGTGCATTTTTTTCGTCGTATTTGGAGGAAAGGGAGCAGAGGGAGAGGAAATCATTGCGTCCCGCTTCCCCGCAATCGTTTGCGATGGCGAAAGCCAGTTGTACATATTCAATGTAGGTGGGAGCGATATCCGCGCCTGCCATGCGGACAGCTTCGGTCAGCTGCCGCAAGTTTTCTAAAGGATTGTTCATGTTCATGATATTTGTTGTTTTTTGAGTGCCTGTTTAAATTTTGTCCGGCATTCTTTTGAGTATGCTTTTCTATTCTTCTTAAATTTCCCGGCGTATCAATGCTTCCTCGTCATACGAGAGGAAACAGGCCCGTACCAGGTCCTTGCCGGAACGGTCCACGCCTTTGCCGGAGCGGCTCGTTTTCTTATCTTCCCCGTCCGGGTGGCTGTCATAGATTGCTTGTACGTAGTTCATCGCCCAGTGGATGTTTTCGGAGGTATTCTGTCTGGTGTCGGGTATGCGTGCCAGGTCGTAGGGGATGAACGCTTTTACTCCGCGTCCGCCGGGGCTGGTGAATGCCAGTACAGGGCGCAGGAGGCGGTCGTCGAACAGTTGTCTTTTCAGCTTTTCCGCTTCCCCACGGGAATCAAGATGGTCTATGTCCACCACAATCAAGCCCGACGGTCCGGTCAGGCTGTCGCTTTTGCGGTAGGAAAAGACACCGCAGGGGGTAACGTAGGGCAGTGTCTGCTGCTTGAGCATACGATAGGCTTTTTCATCCCCGTTTTCCGCTGCCCGGCGCACGGTCTCGGTCAGTGTTTTCAGGCGTTCGCTGGATGTGATCAGTTTGTACACTTCCTGTAAGGTTATTTCCTTGTAGGGCGTTAAGGTGGGCGGCTGGACGGTTCGTCCGGTGGCACTGTCCTTTACCGGTGATATCGGTGGCAGAAACAGTGACATTTTAAATTGGTTCATTCGTTTTTATTTATTAAGTTTGCAAGCCCTGATATTTATGAATCAGGTTATTGGTTTTCAATGTTACAAAGTTCGATATAATAACCGAGATACGTGTGTTTTTGTCCTGAATGAGGACATGTAAATGAGTATTCATATAAAAAAATACGATTTAATCCGATGGAACATTTGAATCCTGTTGATCAGGCCCGGCAATTGGCTGCCGAGGTAGTGAAACGTCTGGGCCAGTTGAATCTGCACAGACGGGAGTTGGAGCGTAAGCTCCATGTGGCTAATGGCTTTTTTACCAGCTTGGAAGAAAAAAAATAACATGACGCTTCTTCTTTTTTTCGAGGTGAAGGCGGTTATAGAAGAACACTATGAGAGGCGTATCGAGTTTTACAGGTATGTCAACCCGCCGCTGTCACGGGAGGCGGAACGTGAACTGGGGGAGTGGAAGGGAAAAGTGAGGGAGATAATGGGGATGTGTTGAAGTTCCGGTAGGAGGATGTAGCGGGGCACTCCCGGAGGTGCGTACATTCTTTGCGGGGAAATCTTTGCAGGGAAGAAAATGAACTATATTTTGTGGCAGATGCAACAGGAAGTGGCGGAATTTGTTTATCTTCGTAGCGGTAATGTTAAAATGGAAAAAATGATGGAACAGCAGCAATTGAAGAAATGCCCGATAGGCATACAGACTTTTGAGGAAATAATCAACAAGGGTTACCTCTATATAGATAAGACGGAATATGTTTACCGGATGGCGCACGGCGCCTCCAAATATTGTTTCCTGAGCCGTCCCCGCCGGTTCGGCAAGTCATTGCTGACTTCTACGTTGCACAGTTACTTTGCCGGGAAGAAGGACCTTTTCAGGGGATTGGCCATTGAGAAGCTGGAAACCGAATGGACGGAATATCCGGTGCTGCACTTCGACATGAGTCTGGCGAAGCATGTGGACAAGGATACGTTGGAAAGCATGCTGAGCTTCCAGCTTAGCGGATATGAACAAATTTATGGCAAGTCTGAGGAGGCTGTGAAGCTGAACGACCGGATGACTTCACTCATCATGCGTGCCAACGAACAGACCGGCCGACAGGTGGTAGTCCTTATTGACGAGTATGACGCGCCTTTGCTGGATGTGATGCATGAGGAAACGGATCTTCCCGTTCTCCGTAACGTGATGCGCAATTTTTACAGTCCGTTGAAGGCGTGCGACCCTTATCTTCGCTTTGTGTTCCTGACCGGCATTACCAAATTCTCCCAACTCAGCATCTTCAGCGAGCTGAACAATATCTTGAATATCAGTATGCTGAAGCCCTATGCCGCCATTTGTGGCATCACTCAGGAAGAAATGCAGGAACAGATGACAGCTTATATAGAACGGCTTGCCGTTTCGCAGGAAATGAGCAAAGAGGAAACGTTGCAGAAGTTGAAGGAGAAATATGACGGTTATCATTTTACCTGGCCTTCGCCCGATATCTATAATCCGTTCAGCCTGCTGAATGCCTTTGCCAATGACGAGTTGAACAATTACTGGTTTGGCAGCGGCACGCCCACTTATCTGATAGAGATGCTACGCAAGTTCCACGTCCTTCCCTCCCAGTTAGGGGGAAGTATGCAGGCTATGGCTGCTGATTTCGATGCGCCTACGGAGAAAATGGAGGGCATTGTTCCTCTGCTCTATCAGAGCGGTTACTTTACGATAAAGGATTACAACAAGCTGGCCGAACTGTATACGCTGGACATTCCGAACGGTGAGATACGGATCGGGCTGATGCGCAGCTTGCTGCCTGGCTATCTGGCCCATAACACGCTGAAAGGCAATACGACCATCGCCCGTATGTATCTTGCGATAGCCGGGGGAGATATGGACGGGGCCTTGCGTCTTCTTCAGGAATTCCTTTCTACTGTTCCGTATTGTGATAACACGAATTATGAGGGACATTACCAGCAATTGTTCTACATCATCTTCTCCCTGTTCGGGATGTATGTCGATGTGGAGGTGCGTACCCCCAAGGGGCGTGTGGATGTGGTGATGCGTGTTGCCGGTAAGCTGTATGTCATTGAATTGAAGCTGGGTAGGTCTGCGGAAGCGGCCATGGCCCAGATCAATCTGAAGCAGTATCCCGAACGCTTTTCCCTCAGCGGATTGCAAGTGGTGAAGGTGGGGATCAATTTTGATGTGGAGAAACACACCCTGGGGGATTGGGTCATAGAAGAATAGGCCGTATATGATGTAAGAACTCTTTCATTGCAGGGACGGTAAAAGCGAAAAATAATGGAACAGGAACTTTTCGATAGGATATCAATTAAGATGCTGAATATTTGTTTGTTTGAAGAAAAATTTCGTTCTTTGTATTAAGCTTGATTGCAGTTAACAACAAATTCAATCTAAAGATAAGGAGTATGAAGCGTCCTGAAATCGTGAAATCTATACAAAATGCCTTACATAAGGTTGCTCCTGGTATAAAGGTGATACTTTATGGAAGTGAGGCGCGGGGTGATGCGCGTAGTGATAGTGATATAGACCTGTTGCTGTTGATAGATAAGGATGTGGTTACTTTGGAGGACAAGATGCTTTTAACTGCTCCTTTATATGACATTGAGTTAGAAACCGGTGTTCAAATCAATCCGTTTATAGAGTCGATGAAAGAATGGGGAAAACGTTTCACTCCGTTTTATGAGAATATAATGAAGGAGGGGATATTGTTATGACTCCGGAACAGCGGTTTGATATTGTTTTATATAGGCTGAATTCAGCCAAATCATTGTTAGATGAAATAAAAGATCATATAGAGCGTGGTTATTACAATACGGCAATGAATAGGATGTATTATGCCTGTTTTTATGCTGTGAGTGGATTGTTGTTGCAGTCGGAGATAGACGGAGTCAAGAGTCATGAAGGTGTACGTCAAAAATTCAGCCAGCATTTTATTCTTACAGGTAAATTCCCTAAAGAATGGGGACGCTTTTATTCTATTTTGTTCAATAATCGTTCAGCTGCCGATTATGAAGACTTTAAGAACTTTGATTTAGCAGCAACTCAGGAAATGTATCCTAAAGTCTGTGCTTTTATAGGACTTATTGATAATTGGGTTTTCGATAAAAATTAATCCGTAAAGAATAAGATATTTACTATAGGCTGCATGCAATGATGCATGTGGCCTTCCCTTTTTTTTTTTTGTTGCCGGTAGCGACCGGCATCCGCATAATGTATTGCATGAACGACACTCTTCGCGACTACCAGCAGGAGATGAAGCTCCGCCTTTTCAAGGAGTGGGAGCTTCACCGAAGTGTGATGGTACAGATGCCCACCGGTACGGGCAAGACGCATCTGCTGGCCGCCATAGTAAGGGAATTCCTGCGTGGTTCCGGCAGCCGGGTATGGATCGTGGCGCACCGCCGGGAGCTGGTGGAGCAGATAGAGGAAACCGTGTCCCGGCACGGGATGAGCAAAGAGGACGGAAGGGTGAGGGTGATGTCCATCCAGTGGCTGTCACGAAACCGGAAAAGCATGGACGAAGAGCCGGATCTGATCGTTATCGACGAGGCGCATCACGCCCTGGCGGAAACCTACCGGATACTTTGGGAGAACTATCCGGAGGCAAGGAAACTGGGTATGACCGCCACTCCCTGCCGGCTGAACGGCAAGGGATTCACGGACTTGTTCGACAGCCTGATCACTTCGTGGACTGTCGCGGAATTCATCGGAAAGGGTTGGTTGTCATCCTTTGACTATGTGTCTATCCGTGCGAACAGCAGGGAACAGCGGTTGATAGACTCGCTGAAGAAACGGGGTGCGGACGGGGACTACCAGGTAAAGGAGATGAACGAGGTGCTGAACCGGGAGACAAGTATCGGCCGGCTGTATGAGAGCGTGGAACGATATGCCTGCGGAAAGAAAGGAATCGTATATGCTGTCAGCATCGCCCATGCCCGCCGGATAGCGGCTTGTTATAGCTCACACGGACTGGAGGCTGTGGCTATCGACAGCAGGACTCCGGCTTCGGAACGCCGGGAACTGGTGGAGGATTTCAGACGGGGGAAGGTGAAAGTGCTGGTCAATGTGGATATCTTTTCCGAAGGCTTCGACTGTCCCGATGTGGAGTTCGTGCAGCTGGCACGTCCCACGCTTTCCCTGGCGAAATACCTGCAACAGGTGGGACGTGGGCTGAGGAGGTCGGCCGACAAGGCGTCCTGTATGCTGATAGACAATGTGGGTCTGTACCGCATCTTCGGTCTGCCTGCCCGGAACCATGACTGGGCGGCGATGTTCGAGGGGGCGGATGATTGGCAACGCGCTGTCCCGGGCACGGGCGGAAACAGGCAGGCTGTCCGTATCCGGTCCGCTGCCGGAGGAGGAAAGACAACGGGAGGATGAACTGGAGGTGGTGATAACGCACGACCGGCTGATGGACTTCCTTACAAACCGGGAAGATTCCGCAACGGAAAAAGGCGGACAGCCCGTTTTGAAAAGTTATTATGACAGACAAAGCGGGCTTTGGGGATTGAGGCGCGGGGAGAGGATGACGGTAAGGCCCCGGTATCCGGAAGTGTTTGATATCTGTGGAGACCGGGCGGCAGTGAGATTCGGGAATAACCGGGCAGGTGTGGTGAATGAGACCGGACAGCCCGGAATACAGCTGGACCGCTGCCGGAAAATGAAGTTCATGAAGGGGGATCTGCTTGCCGTGACAGACTGTGCGGGCAATGAATCTTACATCGACCTGAAGGTAAACAGAACCTATCGGGAGAAACCCGTGGTGTTGTCATTCGGCTGTATGGAATTGCCATACGGCGGTGTGGAGCTGCTGAAGGTGGGAGCGTTCTTTTTCAGCCGTACCGGAAAACCGTATGTCTCCATGCGAGGGGTGGATCAGAACGGCATCTACTTTTATGACTTTTATCTGAAGATACCGGATTACCGTGTTCCGAAGGACTGCCAACTGGTGGATCCTGTCTGGACTACCTTGTTTGATGTTTTCGCCTGTGTGCTGGCAGGGGATGAGGAGGAAGTGTATTGGTGCTGTGGCCGTCTGGCGGACCGGAGCATCGTGGTGATGGACGGGAACGGGAATTATTATCATGTGGAGAAAGGGAAGGAAAAGCGGTATATAGCCTGTAACACTCCCCGGCCGGGCGAGGAAGATTTCCATACGGTGATGGAACGTCTGAAGGAAGAAGCCGGGCGGCGTGCCGGGATAGCTCAACGGAAACAATTGCAGGAAGAGGAACAGAAAAGGCTGAAAAGGTTGGAAGAGATCAGGGATGCATTGCCTTTCCGGATGGGGATGAAATGGGGCTTGAAACTGGGGGAGCGTATCATTGTGCCTCCCAAATACAGGAAGATTCTGCCTCCTGTGGGCTATTATTGCGCTTACGAGGAAAACGCCTGCCAATGGGGAATAATGGCTCTGGACGGAAAAGTGGTGGTGGAGGCCAGATACCAGAAGGTGGATATAGAATGCAACGGTACGGTGCATCTGACGGTGATTCCGGGTAAGGTGAAGACCATAAAACTCTGAGCGTTTGCCGGAACGGAATGCAAATGGCGCAAATGACACAAATAGGAACGGGTATAAATTTGTGTCATTTGCGTCATTTGCGTTCTAAGTAGTCACCACTAGGTAAACGCTATGCCTTAAGCGACCGGTTAATGCTGTCAATATAATCCAGAATCTCCTGTCTGCCTGTTTTCTTTTCAGAGGAGGATACGAAATGAGGAGGGAGTTCTTCCCACTGTTCTGTCAGTTTTTTCAGATATTTGTTTACATTATCCTTAACCTTGCCATTGGTCAGCTTGTCGGCTTTGGTGAAGATGATAGAGAAGGGTACTCCATTTTCTCCCAGCCATTCCATAAATTCCAAGTCTATTTTCTGAGGCTCCAGACGGCAGTCTATCAATACAAACAGATTGGTCATTTGCTCGCGTTCCAGGATATAATCCTCGATAATCTGCTGTATCTTTTCTACCTGTTTCTTGCCACGGGAGGCATATCCGTATCCCGGTAAATCCACCAGATACCATTCTTTATTGATCAGAAAGTGATTGATCAGCAAAGTCTTCCCCGGAGTGGAGGAAGTCATAGCCAGTTTGGGACGTTTGGCCAACATGTTTATCAGACTCGATTTACCTACATTTGAACGGCCGATAAATGCATATTCGGGCAGGTTGTCCTGCGGGCATTTCTCTACTTTTGTGTTACTTACTACAAATTCTGCACTGAGTATTTCCATAATTCTTTGTTTTTATACTTAAACAAGTCAGCCCCATAAAAGTCAGGAAGCCGTTAAACATTAACATTTCATAGCCAAACTGATAGCCGGTGGAGGTGAACACCAGCCGGTCTATGGCATAACATAATAGCGGCGAGGCGATGGCTATGTAAGGAACAAAACGGTCGCGCGGCCGCATTGGGGTGAACAGCCCGAATGCAAACAGCCCCAATAACGGGCCGTAAGTGTACGAGGCGATGGTATAGATGGCGTCGATGACACTCTTGTTGTTTACTGCCTTGAACAGCAGGATGAATCCGATAAAGAGGACTGATATGCAGAAGTGCACAAGCTTCCTCCGTCTTTCCGCTTCCTTGCCGGACAAATGGCTTATGCCCGCTATGTCTATACAGAAGCTGGTGGTGAGGGCGGTCAATGCCGAATCGGCGCTGGAAAAGGCGGCTGCAATGATGCCGATGGTAAAGAATATCAGTACGGCGAATCCCAGATGGCCTTCCGCCGCAAACAAGGGCAGTATCTCATCCCCGGCTGCCGGCAGGGGGATGTTCAGTTGCGAGGCGAATAATAACAGCAGGATTCCGAGTGACAGGAACAGGAAATTGACCGGAACGAATGAGATGCCGTAGCAATACATGTTCTTTTGGGCTTCACGCAGGTTCTTGCACGACAGGTTCTTCTGCATCATATCCTGATCCAGCCCTGTCATGACAATCGTGATGAAGATGCCGCTGAAAAACTGCTTGAAGAAGTTCTGTTTGCTGTGCCAGTCGTCAAAAACAAAGATACGGCTGTGCTCATTTTCCCGGATGGCATGTACCAGTCCCGGAAAATCCAGATCCAGCTGGCCGGAAACCTCATAAAGTATTAATCCCAGCGCCAGCAGCAGGCAGAGTGTCTGCAAGCTGTCCGTCCACACAATCGTGCGTATGCCGCTGCGGCGGGTGTACAGCCAGATCAGTAAGACAATCCCTATCACCGTGGCGGCGAAAGGAATATGAAAGGCGTCGAATACATAATGCTGGAGGATAAGGCATACCAGATAAAGGCGCGCTGCGGCTCCGATGATCTTGGACAGAAGGAAAAAGGAAGCTCCCGTCTTATAAGCGTGCCTTCCGATCCGGTCTCCCAGATACGTGTAGATGGAGGTCAGGTTCAACCTGTAATAAAGCGGCAGCAGAACGTGGGCGATGATGAGATAGCCTATGAAGAAGCCGAAACAGGTCTGCATATAGGTCATGTCGATGCCGCGTACCATACCCGGAACGGAAACGAAGGTAACTCCCGAAAGGGAGGCTCCGATCATTCCGAAAGAAACAATATACCAGGGAGAACGGCGGTTGCCGCGGAAGAACGCGTCATTATCGGAATGACGGCCGGTAAGGCGGGCTACAAGCAGCAGTATTCCGAAATAGAGCAGTATGGTCAGCAGAATATAAATTCCGTTCATGTTATTTTTTTGAGTGCAAATGTACTCAAAATCGTTGAAATTGCGTAAGTTTGCATCCATTATAATACAAAATAACTGATGAACCAACAATATCCGTCCATGCTGCTGGAAAAAGCGGTAGGAGAGTTTGCCAAGTTGCCGGGTGTGGGACGCAAGACCGCCATGCGGCTGGTATTGCATCTGCTCAGACAGGATACGGCTGTGGTAGAGGCGTTTGGTAATGCGATGATTACCTTGAAACATGAAGTGAAATATTGTAAAGTGTGCCATAATATATCGGACACGGAAACTTGCCGTATCTGTTCCAATCCGGCACGGGACGCTTCCACGATCTGTGTGGTGGAGAGTATCCGTGATGTGATGGCGGTGGAAGCCACGCAGCAGTACAGGGGGCTGTACCATGTCCTGGGGGGAGTCATCTCGCCCATGGATGGCATAGGCCCTTCCGATCTGCAGATAGAAAGTCTGGTGGAACGGGTGAAAGGCGGTGAGGTGAAGGAAGTGATCCTTGCCTTGAGCTCGACGATGGAGGGGGACACGACGAATTTCTATATCTCGCGCAAGCTGGACGGCATGGACGTGAAGCTGAGTGTGATAGCGCGTGGTATCTCTATCGGGGATGAGCTGGAATATACGGATGAAGTGACGTTGGGACGTTCCATCATAAATCGTACTTTGTTTACGGGAACGGCATAAACTGGGAAAAACAGAAAGAGATGGAAAAGAAGATAAGACAATTGCTGCGATACTTGCAGATAGAATATGTGGCGGTATGGGTGTTGCCTTTGCTCCTGGTGGCTCTTTATGAAACAGGGGTGATGACCGAGGGGGCTTACGCGGGCGATGTCCGTATGGATTATGTCTTGCAGACGGTAGGGATTTTATTGGCGGTGGGGCTGATTCCTTTATCGCTCCGGCTGTTTAGCCTTTCCTTGGTGAAGAATGTGAAGCAGCGTTCATTGCCGGAAGCCTTGAAAAGTTATCGCCGCTGGAGTGAGATAAGGACGGGGATGCTGGTGGTTCCCGTATTGGTGAACTTGTCATTTTATTATCTGACTCTGAACAACACGGGCGTATTGTGTGCCATGATGGCGCTGATCGCTTCCCTGTTCTGTGTCCCTACCCGCAAGCGGATGCTGGATGAGCTGGATTTGGTAAAAGAGGAGAATGAGGAGCCTGCTTTATGATGAGTGACCGGCATTTTCAAGGGAACAGGATAAGGCTCCGTGCACCGGAGCCGGAAGACTTGGAAGTCATGTTCCGCTTTGAGAACGCTACGGATGTGTGGGAGATGAGCAATACCACAGGCCCGTATTCGCGTTTTCAGTTGAAGCAGTACATAGAGCAGACCCAGAATGATTTGTTTGCCGACCGCCAGTTGCGCCTGATGATAGAAAACGGGAACCGGCAGGTGGTGGGGATTGTGGATCTATGTTCTTTTGATCCTTTGCACAACCGGGCCGAGGTGGGGATTATGGTGGATAAATCCTGTCGCAGGCAGGGGATAGGGCGTAATGCCCTGGCTTTGCTGGAAGAACACTGTTTCCGTTATCTGGGAATTCATCAGTTGTTTGCCTATATCGCTGTGGAAAACCTTCCTTCCCGCAGACTCTTTGCGGCGTGCGGGTACAAAGAGAGTGCGGTATTGAAAGAGTGGGCGCATACGTTTGGCGGTGGCTATACGGATGTGCTGGTTGTCCAGAAGCTGAATCTCAGTTGAGGGAGGGGTATTGGGGATAGCGGGCCCAAATGGCGTATTTGCCTCCCATTTCGTTCAAACTGGTATGCCATAAGTCGCGGAAGTGCTGGTTGAGCAACGTTTCTTTCCCGGCTTTTCCTATGAGCCATGAGTTCTCTTTTATTTCTTTGGCAAGTTGTCCATGATCCCATCCCGCATAACCGGCAAAGAAACGGATCACTCCTTCAATGGGCTTCCCGTCCAGTATATATTGTTGCACGGCATTGAAATCACCATTCAGATAAAGCCCGTTTCCCAGAGGCAGTGCGCCTTCCAGATCTTTTAGCGTATGCAGGAAAAATATTGTCTCCCGGCTCACCGGCCCGCCTTTATACACTGGGACCCGCTGTGCGAACTCCAATTCGGGGATGAGGTCATTGAGCAGAATGTGGTAACGGAAATCTTTATTCATGATAATACCCATACTTCCCTCGTCATTATGCTCGATAAGAAGCACGACTGCTCTTGTAAAGTGGTAGTCGTTCATGAAAGGGGAGGATATAAGGATGCTTCCCTGTTGTGGAAGTACTTTATTTGATTCTACTTGAAAAACATGCATATCCATAGTTGCGTTTCCTTTTATTTACACGACTAATATACATATTATATTTAAAAAATACATGAAGTGCTCTCTTTTTTTTGTATTTTTATTTTTCTTGTATCTTAAATGGCTTATTATCAGAGTTGATGTAAAAAAGTTCAAGAAAATATTCGTAAAATGCTTGCAGATATCGAAATTTTGCGTACCTTTGCAACCGCAATCGAGAGAGATGCAGTATAAGAAAAATGAAATTTGGTGCGTTAGTTCAGTTGGTTAGAATACATGCCTGTCACGCATGGGGTCACGGGTTCGAGTCCCGTACGCACCGCATTAAACATTGAAAATCAATAGTTTAAAGAAGTAGTGCCCACTTTTACATCTGTTAATGTAAAGGTGGGCTTTTCGTTTTATTCAAGCACATTGTTGCGAGGGGAATGGTGATTTTCGAATATTACGGGAATATGAGTAATAAATGTTTCATAGTTGCTATTATTTGAGTTTAAAAGCTACTGGGACTGTATATTTCACCTTTATGGCTTTTCCTTTTAGTGTGCCGGGTTTCCATTTAGGAAGCATTTTTATCAGACGTAGTGCCTCATTATCCAAAGAAGACTCAACACTCCTTACTATGTTAGGTTCTATTATGTAACCGTCTTCGTCTATGATGAATTGAACAATAACTTTTCCTTGTATTCCTTCTGTTTGGGCTTTGGTTGGATATTGCATATTGTCGTTGATGAATTGTAACAATTTATCCATACCACCGGGAAATTCGGGCATGTCATCCACTACATGATAAACTTCATCTTCTTTTGGAGGAGCTTGAGTAGGAATAAATCCAGCTCCATAATTATCCGGTTTTTGGGGGATTTCTATTCTAATAGCATTTTTTATTTCTTGCTTATTATCAGTCAATCGAAATTCGGTCATCATCAATATGTCATGACGCAATGGAGTATCAGCATCAAGCATGACTTCATAGAAAAAACGGTAACGTCCCGGTTTATTGGAGTGAACTTCGGGATAAAGATTTGCTGTAAACAAATGATGCCCACCGGGAAGTACCATATAACCTATATCTATGGCAGCGTCATTGATGGGCAATGCACGCCAAGTGCCATTCTCGTCTTCATAAGTAATGAAATAATGCTCGCCACACATTATGTTCTTGTTTCCTTGATTTAGCAAAACAAAGGAAGCTGTGGATGCCTCAGTGGAGTAAACGGAATATTCCGGATGCAGGGAAATACCGAGCGTATCAGTTATACTAATTCGCTCATTTATTATCGGCTGTTCCGGTCCTTCAAAACGAATGGCGGGAGAATCCATGAGTTTTTCCCGGAATGCTTGTCGGGCTTCGGGAGTGTTGAGAATAAACCTGACTTCAACATTCCGTAATCCTACACCCCAACTGGTCATATTATTTTTCAGCTTCTTGTCTGTCAATGTGTCAAACCGCTGGTTCAACTCGTCTACGATGCTCATAAGTTGTTGCTGTGAATAATTACTTTCAGTAACTTGCTCCAGTCGAAAAGCTTTGCTACCGGCAGTAGATTCCAAAATTCGCCTTGCATGCGCTGTGTCACCTCTTACCTGAAAAACCAACGTGGAACCGTCAAAGAACATACCTTCCAAGAAAGAAGGGCAACGCGGGCTACCGATGAAACCTCCTATAGAATTCGGATCATTTCCATAGACCCTGCTTAAGGCTTCAATGACTTGCAAGCCTGCAGATTGGTCAACAACAGTATCTTCTACAAAATAGACAGCTTCACCTGTAGAGTCTAATTTGCTTGTAAGATTTGATTTTGGTGCCTTATTCGCACATCCCATAAAAGAGTAAAATAGAACTCCTACCCATATTTTTGTTTTCATAACATTGAATTGTTTAGTGAAAGGGATGTTTATTCTATTTCAAATTCAGCATTGAGATTGATTTTCTCCAAATCATTCCACATTGATGTGGAAATACGATATTTGCCGGGAGTTGTTTTATAGTATTTAATAGGAAAACTGAAACAATAATATATAGGTGGGGTAATCGGTATAATTTCGTCATCAAAAAAAACTGTGGGCTTTTTCGTCCAAAGCCTTACCCATTGATTATTTTCCCATCTTTCTAAAATCCATCTTCTGCCATAACTTAGTGGAAGTTTCTGAGGATTGAGGACAATAGCGAACACTTCTTCACTTTCAGTGGTATAATGCCCATGTAGCATATTCATGCGTACTGTTTTCCCTAAAGTATCGGTGCTTACACAGATTGCATCCGCACTGCCGATTTCTACACAGTTTTCTTGACTGGACTGATGCGTACACCCGATAGTGAAAAGACAGAAAAGACAGAAGAAACATGAAAATATAGTTTTCATCTTGGTTTATTTATCAGTGAAACAAAGTATTTACAAAAATACTCAAAGTGCAATTCATTAACAATTAGAATTACACTTTTATTTTCTACCAAAGAATTATATTCTCAACTCTCTTTGGGGCCTGTTTTTCTCTTTTGGAGTGTGGCCTACAGCCAGCTTTTCCTTAAGCTCTTTAAATTCATCTTGAACCATTCAAGTATAGGCATTCCGTCAATGCACAACCGGAACTTTCCTTTCTTCTGCGGATTCCTCTTTACTGTTGCCGTTGAATATGCCGTTCCGGACTTTTCCCGGTGTTCCCGTGAATGCAGTTTCCCCTGAACCCTACGGGTTGGAAGTAGGCAAGCAGTCTTGTCAGTTCTTCCGTGAATCCCATTTCCCGGCATTGCTCGGCTATCGGCAGCAAGTCTTTTATATCTCCCCGCCCTGACTTGCTTCCACTGTCTCCTGTAACGGAAATATTGAGAAAATACGATTATGTGATTCCGGTTATCAGATAGGGAGGAGGTGTAATATTTGGTCTTTTCTTTATCATAATTGTTTTTTAGACAATAAAATGCTTCTGTCTTTTCGTTTGTATGGTTAATAGAATTATATTTGTACATTATACAATATCTATTAACCATGAAAACTTATTCATTATTAGCAGGCATTTTATTGTCTTTTTCGTTATCTATTCAGGCTGGTGATCTGAAATTGTGGTATAAGCAACCTGCCGGAACGTGGGTGGAAGCGCTTCCGGTCGGCAATTCCCGGATGGGAGCGATGGTATATGGCGGAACGGCCCGTGAAGAACTTCAACTAAACGATGAAACCATGTGGGGAGGCAGTCCCTACCGGAATGACAAACCGGAAGCATTGGAAAGTCTGCCCCAAGTGCGTGAACTGATTTTCGCCGGAAAAAACATGGAGGCTCAGAACTTGATTCAAGAAAACTTTTATGCCGGAAAGCATGGTATGCCCTATCAGACAATCGGCAGTTTGATTATAGAAACCCCCGGACATGAAAAGGTTACCGATTATTATCGTGATCTGGATTTGGAACGTGCGGTGGCTACTACCCGTTACAAAGTGGATGGCGTGACTTTTCAACGTGAAGTTTTTGCATCATTTCCTGATAAGGTGGTAGTGGTCCGTTTGACAGCAGACCGGCCGGGAAAACTGAATTTTAAGGTCGGATATGTGTCGCCATTGGAGCATAAAGTCAGCAGGAAAGGAAAGAAATTGGTTCTGACCGGAAAGGGTAGGGATCATGAGGGAGTGAAAGGATTGATTCGTATGGAAACACAGACACAGGCTGATGTGGATGGAGGTAAGGTGAAAATTGATGACCAAAACATTACAGTGGAAGGAGCGGACAGTGTTACTCTGTATGTTTCATCGGGTACGAATTTTATTAATTATCACGATATAAGTGGCAATGAGAGTAAAAAAGCGTCCGGATATCTGTCTCTGGCATTGGGACGCCCTTATAGTCAGGTTTTACAGGAGCATATAGCTCTTTATAAAGAGCAGTTTGACCGTGTAAGATTGGATTTGGGAACCAGTGAGCGGGCTAAGTTGGAAACTGTCAAACGCATCGAACTGTTCAATGAAGGTAAGGATGTTTCTTTGGCGGTGTTGCTTTTTCAGTATGGACGTTATTTGCTTATTTCCTCCTCCCAGCCGGGAGGTCAGCCTGCCAATTTGCAAGGTATATGGAATAATAAACTGGCTGCTCCATGGGATGGAAAATATACCATCAATATTAATACGGAAATGAATTACTGGCCGGCTGAAGTGACCAATCTGAGTGAAACGCACCAGCCCTTGTTCGAAATGGTGAAAGAATTATCAGTTACCGGCAGGGAAACGGCACGGACTATGTATGGATGCAACGGATGGGTGGCTCATCACAATACAGATATATGGCGTGCCACCGGTCCGGTGGATAAGGCGTTTTATGGTACATGGCCCATGGGAGGTGCTTGGTTGACTACCCACTTGTGGCAGCATTATTTATATAGTGGGGATAAGTTGTTTCTTTCCGAAGCCTATCCGGCATTGAAAGGAGCTGCTGATTTTTATCTTGATTATTTGACTGAACATCCTGAATACGGTTGGATGGTGACTGCTCCGTCCATGTCTCCGGAACATGGACCTTCGGGAGAGGATACTAAAAAAAGCTTCAACGATTGTGTCAGGTTGTACGATGGATAATCAGATAATTTTCGATGTGCTTAGCAATGCATTGCATGCGTCAAGAATTCTGAAAATGTCCGCTTCTTATCAAGATTCTTTGCGGTCTATGTTAAATCGTCTGGCCCCGATGCAGATCGGGAAATACAATCAGCTACAGGAATGGCTGGAAGACTTGGATAATCCGAATGACAAGCATCGCCATATTTCTCATGTATATGGATTGTTCCCTAGTAATCAGATATCTCCTTACACCCATCCTTTGCTTTTCCAGGCAGCTAAAAACACGTTGTTACAGCGTGGCGACGAAGCTACCGGTTGGTCCATTGGCTGGAAAGTTAATCTGTGGGCCCGTTTGCTGGACGGTAATCATGCGTTCCGGATTATTAATAATATGTTGAAGCTGCTGCCTGGAGATGAAGTGAAAGAGGCTTATCCGCAAGGACGGACTTATCCTAATCTGTTTGATGCTCATCCGCCTTTCCAGATTGACGGCAACTTTGGCTATACTGCCGGTGTGGCTGAAATGTTGTTGCAGAGCCATGACGGAGCTGTACATTTGCTTCCGGCTCTTCCGGATGCCTGGGCCACAGGAAGTGTGCAAGGACTGGTTGCCCGTGGAGGATTTGTGGTGGATATGAACTGGAATGGCGTGCAGCTGGATAAAGCGAAGATTCATTCCCGTTTGGGAGGTAATTTGCGTTTACGTTCGTATGTTCCTTTGCGTGGGGTTGGATTAAAAGAGGCAAAAGGTAAGAATCCGAATGAATATTATATGCAGGCAGATATCAAAGAGCCTTTGGTTTCCAAGGAGATAAACCCGCAATACCCTGCTTTGTATAAGGTGTATGAATATGACTTGATGACAGAACAGGGACAAGATTATATAGTGGAGCGTGGGTTATAATACATGAAGATGCCCAAAGTGATTTGTGCATTATTTCACTTTGGGCACTTTTGTGAATGGAAGTGTCATGGTGTAGTTATCAGATGGCTTCCTTCTTTTCCAATTCTAATGCTCTGGGAAAAATGATATTGTTTTCCAGGTGGATATGTTCATGTAATGCCTCTTCAAATTGTTTCAATTGTTGTAAAACCAAGCGGAAGCTGGCACAAGCATCTTCAGGGGCGGTGAATCCGTTGGTTAATGAAGAGATTTTTTCAAAACGTTCTCCTTCGTGATTATGTTCATCTTCCATCACTTCGATGGGATACAGAATGGTGCCGCAATGGAATTTAGCTACTTTCAAGCCTTCCTCTTTGGCTTGGAACATTTCATAAACATAAGGAAATAATACATTCTCTTCTTTTGATAAATGATTTTCCAAATCAAGAAGCGAGTCGCGGAACAGTGCCTGGACTTGCAGTAACTCTGGATGATTCTTTGAATGCGCTTCGGTTACTTTGGTTAATAATGCTTCTATTTGCGGACCTTTGGCACGGATTCCCCGATGGTGTATTTTCAATACATAGTCTATTAATAAATCGATGGGCCATCCGGCAAAGTCAGGAGCATTACTAACCGTATTCTCTTGTAATTCATTTAATTCATGTGCTACTGCTTCGGGATCAATACCACGGTTCCGGCAGGCTTCTGCAAACGGAGTATTGCCATGGCAGCAAAAATCAATATGGTAACGGGAGAATACTTTGGTTGTATCAAAGTTGCCGGCTACAATTTGTCCGACTGTACATGAATGGTAATTTTTCTGTTTCATAATTATTCCGTTTATCCGTTCGTTAATCCCCATTTTCTCATATCACTTTCTACTGTACCGATACCGCTTACTCCAAAGTTTTCGACCAGTACTTTCGTCACGTTGGGCGAGAGGAATGCGGGTAAGGTGGGACCAAGATGAATCTCTTTTATGCCCAAACTGAGTAATGCCAGCAATACGATTACCGCTTTCTGTTCATACCAGGCGATATTGTAAACAATGGGCAGTTCATTGATGTCATGTAGCCCGAATACTTCCTTCAGTTTGAGGGCGATGACTGCCAATGAATAGCTATCGTTACATTGTCCTGCGTCCAAAACACGCGGAATGCCATTAATGTCACCTAACCCTAGTTTGTTATAACGATATTTAGCACATCCCGCAGTCAAAATGACTGTGTCTTTGGGGAGCATCTCGGCAAAAGTGGTGTAGTAATCACGACTGCGCATACGTCCGTCACAACCTGCCATGACGATGAACTTACGGATAGCTCCGCTCTTTACCGCTTCTACGACCTTGTCTGCTAGTTGTAATACCTGATTATGGGCAAAACCACCAACGATTTCTCCATGTTCTATTTCTGTCGGTGCGGCACATTGTTTGGCTGTTTCTATAATTTCAGTATAGTCCTTATGTCCTTTCTCGTCTGCTGTAATATGCTTGCAGCCGGGATATCCGGTAGAATTAGTGGTAAACATGCGTTCTTTATAAGTGGCATTGGGCAGAGGGGGAACGATGCAGTTGGTTGTGAACAGGATAGGACCATTGAACGAGGTAAACTCCTCCCGTTGTTTCCACCAGGCATTTCCATAGTTTCCTGCAAAATGTGTATATTTTTTAAATGCCGGATAGTAATGTGCAGGAAGCATTTCACCGTGAGTATATACGTCCACGCCACTGTCTTTGGTTTGTTCCAACAATTCTTCCAGATCATGCAGGTCATGTCCGCTTATCAGAATACCGGGGCGAGTACCTGTTCCTATATTTACATGGGTAATTTCCGGATTGCCATACCTGGAAGTATTTGCCTTGTCGAGCAGAGCCATTGTTCGAACGCCTATTTCACCTGTTTTCAGTGCTAATACAGTCAGTTCATCAGCCGATAAAGATTTTGTTGTAATTTGTGCGATGGTGTTCTGCATGAAACGATGAATACTTTCGTCATTATGTCCTAACCTCATGGCATGTTCCAGATAAGCAGCCATTCCTTTCAGACCATACATAATCAGTTCTTTTAAAGAGCGTAGATCCTCGTTTTGTTCACGTAATACGCCGACTGTTGCGGCTTTTGCATCATATTCATCGTGGCTGCCTTTCCAATTTAATTCATCGGCTTCCGGCAGAGGAATGTCCTTGGCAGAGGCTTGATGCTTAAGGTCATCACGTATTGCTAATCCTTTGTCAATGCGTTTCGTAATGCTTTCGTCATCGAAATTGGCATTGGTAATGGTACAGAATAAGGCGTCTACAATGAAATTGTCCACTTCTTTTTCAACGGGGAGGGAATGCTGGCGCAATTGATCCGCCACAACAGAAATTCCTCGTACTACAAAGAGCAATAAATCCATGGTACGTGCTGTAGTTGCATTTTTTCCACAAACACCTTTTAAGGTGCAACCGAAACCTTTGGCCGTTTCCTGACATTGGAAACAAAACATGTTATTCTCCATATCTTTTTTCATTTTAATGATTTCTATTACTTTTGTGCAAAAGTAGACGGTTTTCGTCTTTTAAGTTGTACCATATGTTACAGCGGATACAAATAACAGTTAAAAGAAAGTAGGATGGAACTGACAGGATTATTGCAGATGGCTCCTTTCCGGGGAATGAAAGAGGAAGAATTGGTTGCTTTCCTATTCGGACTTCCGAATAGTTTGAAGCACTTTGAACCGGGTGATATCATTGCCCGGCAAGGTGACTTATGTAAAGGGCTGTACATTCTTGCATCGGGAAGTGTACGGGCGGGAATGATAAATGATGAAGGGAAAGAACTGACGGTAGAAGAAATTGGAGCTCCTAACTTGCTGGCTTCGGCTTTTATTTTTGCCACTGAAAATCGTTTTCCCGTTAATGTAGAGGCAATAGGACCTTGTGAGGTTTTTGTAATAGGTAAAGAAAGATTTTTAGAATTTATGCGTTTGCATCCATTGATGATGCAGAATTTTTTGAAGGATATTTCGGACAGGAGTGTCTTTTTAAGCAGGAAATTGAATGAGTTTGCTTTGTTGAATTTAAAGACTCGTTTGTTGAAATATCTAGAAACACATTCTGTTATTCATAATCAGCAGGAGGTGGCGCAGAAGCTGGGAGTTACTCGTCCGTCATTGGCCAGGGCGCTGTCTGAACTGGTGAATGAAGGGAAAATAAAGAAATAAATTGAGATTTCTTTTTTATGGGTAAAGTGGAAAAACGTATCTTGTATCTTTGAGAGTTTTTGTGTGTAACCCATTCTTGTGAAAGTGTTCAAGGTGTTTTGTTATAAATACTTTGACTTTAAAGAAAAGGATCTTTGTCTATAAGGATTGGTTCTTTTGAAATGAGGACCATATTGAAATTTTCTTGATTAAAAAAGAGGGTGAATTCAAGACCCTTTATGTGATTCTTTTGTCTTGATTCACCCTTTTGGAAATATTGGGTTGGTGTGTATTCAGCATGTTACTTCATCTGAATACTTTTATCTCGTACTTTTCTCAATATTTGTTGTAATTCGAATACTTTTTCGGGATGTTCAGTCGCTAAATTCACCTTTTCACCTGCTTGTTTCATATCATATAACTGGGGAATACCTAAATAACCAGTTTCAATTTTCGGACCCCATGGAATCATTTTAGGACCATCGCTGCCTTCAATAAATTTCCAATCTTTAGTACGCACGGATAGGGTGTGATTGGATGCCTGTTCAATAACCCATGGGCGGTCTGTTTTGTCTTGTCCTAATAGATTTGCTAATCGGTTGTAGCTGTCGGGAGCACTTCCTTTCGGAATACGGGCATCTACCAGAGAAGCTAGTGATGCCAGCCAGTCTATTTGCGAAATAAGCACATCGCTGACTTCCGGCTTGTTGATGGCTTTAGGCCAGTGTACAATTACAGGAACACGAGTCCCCCCTTCAAATGCACTGTATTTTCCACCTCTCAGGTTGCCGGCAGGTTCGTGCCCGTTCAGTAACTCTTCTGCCTTGTCATCATATCCGTCGTCTACTACCGGTCCATTGTCGCTGGAAAGAATAATTAATGTGTTCTGGGTTAATCCCATTTTATCGAGGGCTTCGAGTAACTGACCTACACTCCAGTCAAATTGTGCGATAGCATCACCGCGCAGTCCCATCTTGTTTTTACCACGGAAACGATTGTGTGGAAAACGGGGAACGTGCACATCATTAGTGGCGAAATACATAAAGAAAGGCTCGTCTTTATGTTGTTTGATAAAATCAACTGCATGTGCGGTAATGGAATCGGCTATATTTTCATCTTTCCATAATGCTTTGCCACCTCCTTTCATATAACCGATTCGGCTGATACCGTTCACGATAGACATATCATGACCGTGACTCGGTTTCAGATTATATAAAAGTTCAGGGTTGTCTTTTCCGGTAGGTTCACCGGGGAAATTTTTTATATAGCTTACTTCTATCGGAGCTGAAGGATCATAATTGGCTACTTGGCCATTCTCGATAAATACACAGGGAACCCGGTCGGCTGTGGCTGCCATGATATAGGAATAGTCAAACCCCAAATCACCTAGAGAAGCAGAGAGAGGAGCATTCCAGTCTTGTTGTGCAGTTTTATCACCTAATCCTAAATGCCATTTGCCAAATGCTCCTGTGGCATAGCCGGAGCTTTTAAACATATCTGCCATAGTATATTGCTCGGGACGTATAATCATTCCTGCATTGCCGGCAGCTACATCTGTTCCGGGTTTACGCCATGCATATTCTCCGGTCAGCATGGAATATCTGGATGGGGTACTGGTAGCGGCGGTAGCGTGTGCGTTGATAAATCGTATCCCTTCGGATGCCAGACGGTTGACATTTGGAGTTTGTACGTTTTTTGCTCCATAACACTCCAAGTCACCATATCCTAAATCATCAGCATAGATGAAGATAACATTGGGCTTGTCTGTATTTTGATTTTTGTTTTCCGCATGAACAGCCAAGCATGAAGTAAGTGCCAATGAAAGCATTCCGTAATGTCTTTTTTTCATAGTAATTATATTGTTTAGTGAGTAATCAATTCTACAAAGATAAAGATATATTTTAAAAACGGGGATTAATTCTACAAAATTGTGGAATGAAATTGTGGTATTTCTACATAATGTGAAAAATGAAATAATGGTTATTTTGTTGATTTTTAGAGTATTGGATGCCGATGTGCCCCATGGCATATTTTTTGTTATGTAAATTAATGTAATACACTAAAAACTAAACTTTAAAATATATAACCATTTGCCTTAACAAAACAAGGCTGAAAAGCCATGTTCCCCCTGAATGGGAAAATCTGTATATAACTCAGTTTTAAGCTTCCCGGTTCGTGACGAATCGGGAAGTTTCTATTATTTCCTTGATGAATCTGGTTTTTCTACAAGACTTTTACTGAAAATAAGTTAATATTAATGGATGATATGCAGTATTCGATCTCTTTCTTACTTTTAAAAGTAGAAAATAGATTAATACATTATAGTTATGAAAAAGTTGAACCTTTTATTATTAGCATTCCTGGCAGTTATGGGAGTCACTTTCCAATCATGTGATGATGATGATGGTTACTCTCTTGGTGATGTGGCAGTGGATTGGGCTACTGTAAATGTGAAAGGTGCCCATGTTTATGACTTTACAGGTGACAGATGGGGACAAATCTGGCCTGCAACGACTGATTATTTTTGGTATTCCCCGATAGATGGACAACGGGTTATTCTTTATTTCAATCCTTTGTATGATAATTATCCGGAAGGATATGATTGCTCAGTCAAAGTGTTGAGTATAAAGGAAATTCTAACTAAACCTATAGAGGAGCTGACAGCAGAGAATGAAGAAGAGTTTGGAAATGATCCTGTAGATATATTTGAAGATAATATGTGGATTAGTGGCGGTTATTTGAATATTATTTTTAATCAGAACATGCCTTCTAAAGTGAAACATTTGGTTAGTTTGGTAAAAAACACTACAATTACGCCCGATCAGGATGGCTATATTCATTTAGAATATCGTTACAATACGTATGCTGATACTACTGGTTATTGGAGAAACGGTGCGGTATCCTTTAATTTGAATTCTTTGGAAATAACATCGGAAACAAAGGGTATAAAGGTAAAAATAAACTCGGCTAAAAATGGTGAAAAGGAAGTCTCTTTTGATTTAAAAGAAACACCGTCACCAGTAGGCTTGAGCCAAATGGATTTTTCTCAAATGGAAATCAAATAATTAGGGTTTGATTAGAGAGAGTTGTGTGTGGCCCCTTGCGTCTTGTTGTGGTAGATGCAGGGGGCTGATTGTATAGTTGATAACGATTTTTAGTTTGATATTTGTTGTTTATTAGTCGGGTGATGGAAAAAATTGTATGGTTTCTTCGTTTTTTTTCTTATTTCAGTGTTTTTTCAGAATTATCTTGTTTCTTTGTCTTTAAGAACCAAAAGTAGGACTTATGAAAATACTATTAGTAGAAGACGATGCTAATTTGCGTGAAGTGACTCAGCGCTCATTGGAAAAGGAGCGTTATGTGGTGGAAATTGCTGCCGATTACCGTACCGCATTACAAAAGATAGAGGATTATGATTATGACTGCATTTTGCTGGATATTATGTTGCCGGATGGCAGTGGCCTGGATTTGTTGGAAAAGTTGAAAGAAATGCATAAACGGGAAAATGTGATCATCCTTTCAGCCAAAGACTCTATAGAAGACAAAGTACTAGGATTGGAGCTCGGAGCTGATGATTATCTGCCTAAACCTTTTCATTTGGTGGAACTGAATGCACGTATCAAAAGTGTGATACGCCGTCATCAGCAAGGTGGGGAAAATAGTATCAAATACGGAAATATAGAAATTTTTCCCGATAAATATGGGGTGACCGTAGCTGGAAAGAAGCTTGAACTGAACCGTAAGGAATATGATATTCTGGTTTATTTTATGAACCGTCCCGGCAGATTGGTTAATAAAAGCACACTTGCCGAATCCGTATGGGGCGACCATATAGATCAAGTCGATAATTTTGATTTTATCTATGCCCAAATCAAGAATTTACGAAAGAGATTGAAAGAGGCTGGAGCTACTCCTGAACTGAAGGCTGTTTATGGTTTTGGATATAAAATGGTAGTGGAATAAATGAAACTGATTTATTATATCATTATCCGTATATCGTTGGTGTTGTCGGTTTTATTGACTGGCTGGGCCATCCTTTTCTATTTTGCTGTAATGGATGAGGTGAATGATGAAGTGGATGACTCATTGGAGGATTATTCGGAAATTATCATCATACGTGCATTGGCGGGAGAGGAGCTTCCTTCTAAAAATACAGCTTCCAACAATCAGTATTTCCTGCGTGAAGTGACGAAGGAATATGCAGGATCTTGTGATGATATCATTTATAAAGATTCTATGGTTTATATTCCTGAAAAAGATGAAACTGAACCTGCACGAATCCTTACGACCATTTTTAAGGATGATGGCGAAAAGTTTTTTGAATTGACGGTAGCGACTCCTTCTATAGAAAAAGAAGATTTGAAAGATGCTATGGCAGGTTGGATTATTTTTCTTTATATCGCTTTATTATTGACTATAATTGTTATTAATGTGTGGGTGTTTTATCGGAATATGCGTCCTCTTTATGTATTGCTTCATTGGTTGGATAAATATCGTATCGGTAAGGTAAACGAGCCTTTACAAAATAATACCCGGGTTTCAGAATTCAGAAAATTAAATGAAGCGGCTGTTCGTTATGCAGAGCGCAGTGAGCAGATGTTCGAACAGCAAAAACAATTTATTGGTAATGCATCTCATGAGATGCAGACACCACTGGCTATTTGTCGTAATCGGTTGGAGATGCTGATGGAGGATGAAAATCTTTCAGAAAGCCAATTGGAAGAGTTGATGAAAACCCACCAGACTTTGGAACATATAACGAAGCTGAACAAGTCTTTGTTATTGCTTTCGAAGATAGAGAACGGTCAATTTACGGATACTGTCCAAGTAGAAGTGAATAAATTATTGAGGCAATATCTGGAGGACTATAAAGAAGTGTATCAATATCGTGAGATCATAACAAGTATAGAGGAAGAAGGTGTTTTCTATCTTACGATAAATGAAACATTGGCAGTGGTGTTGCTTACCAATTTGTTGAAGAATGCTTTTGTGCACAATATGGACGGTGGGCACATCCGGATTGTCATTACTCCCCACAGTGTGATGTTCTGCAATACAGGGGCGGCACAACCGCTGGATGCCCGGCGTATTTTTGAGCGTTTTTATCAAGGAAAGAAAAAAGAAGGCTCTACCGGTCTAGGTTTGGCAATAGCAGATACGATATGTAAAATGCAGGCTCTCAGGCTTTGCTATGAATATAAGAGCGGGGAGCATTGTTTTACACTTTATGCATCCACTCATAATCAATAAAAAAAATCGTGTTTTTTTTAGAATTTCAAATTCTTTTCAGAATCTCCCTTCATATTTGCATCAGAAAACAGAATGTAGAACCAAATAAAAAAAATGACGATTATGAAAAAGGTATTATTATTGTTAGTGTGCTTATTTACGTTGCAAACAGTGGTATGGGCGGATGATGACAAACCTATTCAAGTAAACCAATTGCCTCAGACTGCACAGACTTTTATCAAAACTCATTTCCCCGATAATAAGGTGGCGATGGCTAAAATGGAAACAGACTGGTTTGATAAAAGCTATGATGTGATTTTTACTAATGGAGACAAACTGGAATTCGATAAAAAAGGTATTTGGACAGAAGTGAATTGCAAATACAGCGCTGTACCTGTCGCTGTGGTTCCTGACGCAATAAAGAAGTACGTTGCTACGAATTACCCCGATGCCAAGATGCTCAAGATCGAGAGGGACAAGCATGACTATGAAGTGAAACTTTCTAATGGTTGGGAGATAAAGTTTGATATGCAGTTCAATGTGATTGATATTGACAATTAATTGTTAGTTATAGATTGAAGTATGGTTTATGTATGATAAACTGAAGCTTTGCAGGCCGTTTCTTGTTCCATGAAGAAACGGCCTGTCTTTTCATTAATTTTAATAGCATAGTAATTTTGCCGACACGATCTTGTAACAGATAACATGGATATTTGCATAGTTTTAATAATAAAGATATGCATCTGAGAACGTATTATCCTACAGTGGTTTTATCGGATATCCATCTGGGAACCTCTCATTCTAAAACAATAGAGGTCAGTAACTTTTTGAAATCTGTCAATTGTGACCGTCTGATATTGAACGGAGACATTATAGATGGTTGGCATTTGCGCAAGGCAGGTACTAAGAAGTGGCAAGCAAAACATACTGATTTCTTTAAGGTTATCATGAAGATGATGGAGAACTTCGGTACTGAAGTTATTTATGTGCGCGGCAACCACGATGATTTTTTGGACAGCTTGGTCCCTATGACATTCTATAACGTAAAAATCGTCAAAGAATACATCCTTGAAACACATGGAAAGCGTTATTATGTGACACATGGCGATCTATTCGACCGGGTTACCACACAGATGAAATGGTTAGCCCGGTTGGGCGATGCAGGTTATACATTCCTCTTATGGGCGAACCGCTTTTATAACCAATATCGTACCCAGCGGGGGAAACCGTATTATTCTCTGTCACAGGCCGTCAAACAAAAAGTAAAGTCGGCTGTTTCCTATATATCGGACTTTGAGAAAGTATTGGTGGAGTTTGCACGTGTACGTAAATGTGACGGAGTGATTTGTGGTCATATCCATCATCCGGCTAATACCTATTATGATGGTATTCATTATCTGAATTCGGGCGATTGGGTAGAAAGCCTTTCGGCACTGACAGAGGATGCGGACGGGAATTGGAATATCATGGAATACCATCATGTACTAGCTGATGAGAATGAAGATAATAAAGAGTTTACCCTAATACATACAGCCTCATGAAATTTTTATTTATAGTACAGGGTGAGGGGAGAGGACATCTTACTCAAGCCATTACGTTGGAGGAAATATTGCGCCGGAACGGTCACGAAGTAGTGGAAGTACTGGTAGGTAAAAGTAGTTCGCGCCGCTTGCCGGGATTTTTCAATCGTAACATCCATGCTCCTGTAAAACGTTTTGTCAGTCCTAATTTTCTGCCTACACCAGCCAACAAACGGGTGAGTTTGATGCGGAGCGTGGCATATAATCTAGTGAAACTTCCTGTGTATATCAATAGCATTAACTACATTCGTCAGCGTATCGAGGCCAGTGGTGCGGACAGGGTTATCAATTTCTATGAATTGCTGACCGGACTGACTTATTTCCTGTTCCGTCCCTCTGTTCCGCAGATCTGTATAGGGCATCAATATCTGTTCTTGCATAAAAGTTTTGAATTTCCAAAGGCTGATAAAGTAAGCTTGGCTCTTTTGAAGTTTTTTACCGTATTGACCAGCTTGGGGGCGAAGGAACGTTTGGCTCTTTCTTTTCGTCACATGAAGGATGATCCTCAGAATCATATCCGTGTGATTCCTCCCTTGTTGCGTAGGGAAGTGACTTTACATGAACCTTATTCCGGTGACTATATACATGGCTATATGGTTAATGCGGGTTTCAGTGAAAATGTAATGAAATGGCACAGGCAACATCCCGGGATACCGCTTCGTTTCTTTTGGGACAAGTGGGAGGAGGAACCGGTGAAGAGAGTGGACAATACATTGAGCTTTTATCAACTGGATGATGTGGAATTTTTGAGGCAGATGGCGGGATGCAAGGCTTATGCCAGTACTGCCGGATTTGAATCGGTGTGCGAGGCCATGTATTTAGGCAAGCCTATTCTGATGGTTCCTGCCCATATAGAACAGGACTGTAATGCATATGATGCCGAAAAAAGCGGTGCGGGTATCATTTCCTCCGATTTTAATTTGCAACAGTTGCTGGAATTTGCGAAAGATTACCACCCCAATCGTGATTTTGTGTATTGGGTACGTGGAGCTGAATATACTTTGTTGAATTTGTTAGAGAGTGATTCTTCCAATTATCAACAAGTTTTATTTAATGAGATGTATTTGGTTGAAGAGTTTATTTGATTTTCTTATAAAAACTCTCTTTAAGTCATGGCTGTATGCGTCGGCTGTGACTTTTTTATTGTTATTGATTTGTAGTTATATTGACATGTTATTGTAATGTGTATGACGTATTTTTGCTAAAAATATTAAAACCGTATGGAGAAGAAGAAAAAGGAAGATAAATATTATCTGCCGAGAGATATCAGTTGGATGTATTTTAATCGTCGCATTTTGCAGGAAGCCATGAAAGAACGTGTTCCTATACTGGAACGGTTGAGCTTTTTAGGAATTTACTCTAATAATTTGGATGAATTTTTCAGAGTACGTGTAGCTACTCAAAGCCGGGTGGCCGAGTGCGAAGATAAAGCGGCGCATTCTGAACGGGAAGAAGCATTGAAACTGATTAGACAGATAAATAAACTGAACAACAGGTACTCTAAAGAATATGAAGGTGCGATCAAGCAGGTAACGGCAGAATTGGAGAAAGAAAATATTTGTTTAGTCAATCATGTACAACTGGATGAGGAACAACAGTTATTTGTCGATTCTTTTTATCAACAACGGCTGAATGGGTTTATTAGTCCTGTCTGGCTGAAATCAGTAAAACAACTGGGTAACGAAGCGGATGAAAATATCTTTTTGGCTGTAAAGATGAGGAAAGAAGGACATAAAGTTGGAGAATATGCAATTATAGAGCTGCCTGTAGCACAGGCAGGGCGTTTTATCCGTCTGCCGGATAAGGATGGTAAAAATTACCTGATGTATTTGGATGATGTGGTACGCTATTGTTTACCATTGATATTTCATGGTATGAACTATAAACATTTTGAAGCGTATGCTTTCAAGTTTACCAAAGATGCGGAGATGGAGATAGACAATGATCTGCGTAACGGAATGATGCAGAAAATTTCTAAAGGAGTAAAGAGTCGCAAACGAGGTGAGCCTTTACGGGTTATTTATGATGCCAGTATGCCTAAAGATCTTTTAAAACGTGTCATGAACAAGTTGAATCTGGATAAGTTGGATACAGTATTGGGCGGTGGAAAATATCATAACCATAAGGACCTGATGCGTTTTCCAGACTGTGGCCGGAAAGATTTGAAATACCCTGAATGGACTCCTGTTTTGAAAAATGAGCTTTCGGGTAACGTTGGTATGTTGGAGCTGATTCGTAGGAAAGATCGTTTTATTCATGTGCCTTATCATAGTTTCGATTCTTATATCCGTATATTGCAGGAAGCGGCGATTAATAAAGAAGTAAAAAGTATCAAGACAACCCTCTATCGTTTGGCTAAAGATTCGAAAGTGGTAAAAGCATTGATTAATGCGGCACGCAATGGAAAGAAAGTAACAGTAGTTATTGAATTGCTGGCACGTTTTGACGAGGCTTCCAATATAGATTGGTCAAAGAAAATGCAGGATGCCGGTATCCGTGTGATATTTGGGGTGGAGGGACTGAAGGTACACTCTAAGATTACCTATATATCCATGAAAACAGGTGCGGATATAGCTTGTATCAGTACAGGAAACTTTCATGAAGGTAACGCCCGTATGTACACTGATTATATGTTGATGACGGCTGCTAAGAATGTGACGCGTGACGTGAGTTTGGTCTTTGATTTTATAGAACGCCCTTATTCTCCCGTTCGCTTCAAAGAACTGTTGGTATCTCCTAATGAGATGAAGCAAAAATTTAGCCGTCTTATTAATGAAGAAATTAAGAACAAGCAGGCCGGAAAACCTGCTTACATTTTGATAAAGATTAATCATATTACTGATCCGGTAATGGTGAAGAAACTGTATGAAGCATCTTCGCATGGTGTTCGGATAGACTTGCTGGTTCGTGGTAATTGTTCACTGATTACGGGAGTGCCGGGAGTGAGTGATACAATTCGTATCAATGGCATCATAGACCGTTATCTGGAACATTCGCGTATTTTTATTTTTGCCAATGGTGGTGATGAGAAAATGTTCATTGGTTCGGCTGACTGGATGCCGCGCAATTTGGATAACAGGGTGGAAGTGATTGCTCCCGTTTACGATCCGGAAATAAAGGCAGACTTGAAGCGGGTAGTGGAATATGGTTTGAAAGATACTCTGCAAGGACGGGTGGTGGACGGAACAGGAGAGAATCGTCCTTGGATATCGGAAGATAAGACAGCTTTCCGTTCGCAGGAGGAATTATACAAATATTATTTAAATGAAAACAGAATAAAGGATTAAGATGGGAAAAGTGAATTATGCTGCTATTGATATTGGTTCTAACGCTGTGCGCCTTTTGATAAAAAGCATTGACAGGGAGGCTGTGCAGGAGAAAAAAATTAAAAAAGTGATGATGCTTCGCGTACCCCTACGACTAGGGTTCGATGTTTTCTCCATAGGTGAATTGTCCGAGAAGAAAGCGGATAAGCTGAGACGTTTGATGAAGGCTTTCCGTCAGTTGATGAAAATTTATGATGTGGATGATTACAGGGCATGTGCTACTTCGGCTATGCGGGACGCGCGTAACGGGAGGACGATAATCAAGAAAATCGAAAAGGATACAGGTATCCGCATTGAGATAATTGATGGTCAGGAAGAGGCTCGAATGATTTATAATAATCATATAGAGTGTATGGAAGACCGTCTGGGTAATTATATGTATGTGGATGTGGGTGGTGGCAGTACAGAGATTAATCTGTTGACTAACGGTGAGTTGGTATGGTCGGTGTCTTACAACATCGGTACGGTGCGTATGCTAAGTAATGCTGTTAAAGAAGGAACTTGGCAGCAAATGGAAGAAGAGCTTATGAAAGTGACGGAAGGTGTTGCCGCGATCAATATCATCGGATCGGGTGGGAATATTAATAAGTTGTTCCGCCTGGCAGATAAGAAGGATAAGAAGTTGCAACGTTTGCCGGTCAGTTCGTTGCAAACAGTCTATGATGTGTTGAAACCGCTGACTCCGGAGGAAAGGGTAGAGGCATTCAGTCTAAAGCAAGACCGTGCCGATGTAATTGTGCCTGCTGCGGAAATTTTTCTGAAAATTGCAGAAGTAGTGCATGCAGAATATATTTATGTTCCGGTCATTGGACTGTCTGATGGTATCATTGACAATCTGTATGCCAAAAGCCTTGAGAAAGAAATGAAAGTTGAATAAACTTTCATTTTAATACTGTTTGTATTGTACGACTTCAAAAATATTCGGTTTATCCTGATAAATTGTTGGAAATTAATAGTTGAAGTTCCAAAATTTGCTATATATTTGTAATCGTTAACAACTAACAAACAGAAATACCATGATGAACAAAATGTGCATGGCAGCTGTTATAGCTGCTTCTTTGTATGCAGGGACTACTTTTGCCCAACCTGCCGCCGTAAAGAAAATCATTGAAACGGGCCAAACAGATAACCGGGTGATGCATCAGTTGGATATTCTCACCAATCGTTTTGGGGGAAGAGTTATAGGCTCGGATGCGTATGAGAATGCAGCCGAGTGGATGATGCGTGAATATAAACGATGGGGTATTGATGTACGCTTGGAAGAAGCTGGAGAACTGCCGGTAGGTTTTAACCGTGGTCCATGGTTCGGACGTTTAATCGGGGGAGATCAGGCAATGGATCTGCATTTTGTCACTCCATCCTACACTTCAGGTACTAAAGGTCTGCAACGCGGGCATGTTTTGATAGAGCCCCGTACTCAAGAAGAGCTGGACCGCATGAAACATCAGTTGAAAGGCGCTTGGGTGTTGATCTCAGGTGAAAATGTAGGTTGGCCTGTTGACCGTTCTGCTAAAGGAGATTCGTTGAGAGCTGCTATCAAAGCTGAAAATATAGAAATAGAAAAGCAGAATGCTGCCTTGATGGAAGAGAATTGGAGCAAAGGAACCAAACATGCCATGAAGCCTTTGCGTGAAATGCCGGGACTATTTTATAAAGAGATGTGTGAGGCAGGAGCACTTGGCTTTATTCAGTCGGCACCTGTACCTTTACGTGCTTTGTATGATCGTGCTTTATTGAATGATCCCCATACTACGTTTGATAATTTGCCCGAAGTCTGTGATATCAAGTTGGATGAACATCAATACAAGATTATTAAACAGATGGTGAAAGAACGACGGAACTTTTGGCTGGAATTTGATATTCGTAATCATTTCAAACTAGGTCCTGTGAAATATCATAATGTCGTAGCATCCATTAAGGGCACTAAATATCCGGATGAATATGTTATTATAAGCGGACATCTTGATTCTTATGATGTGGCAACCGGTGGTATAGACTGTGGCACAGGCATTGGTCCTATGATGGAGGCTGCCCGTATGATTGCACTTTCCGGTGCAAAACCTAAACGTACTATACTGTTTGTGGCTTTTGCTGGAGAGGAATTTGGATTATTGGGTGCAAAAGCATATGTCAAGACTCATGCAAAAGAATTGGGAAAGATTGCCAATCTGTTCAACCGGGACGGAGGGCCGACTCCACCGGTGGGAATCTCCGTTCCTCAGGCTATGTATGATGATTTTGTGGAAGTGTGCAAGCCTGTGAAAGAGATCCGTGCGGATTATCCGTTTGAGGTAAAGGTTGCGAAACCCTTTAAACGTCCTACTCAAAGCGGCGGTACGGATGCCAGTGTTTTTGCAGTGGAAGGAGTGCCTACTTTTGGTTTCAATACACAAGACATAAAAGGATATAATTTCTCTTATGGGGAAATATGGCATACGGAACGTGATCTTTATACGAAGAATATACCAGAATACCAAGAGCATGCAGCTACGGTAACAGCAGTGGTTGCTTTGGGAATTGCTAATTTAAGTAAACAGTTATCTCGTGAAGGAATGCACAAAAAGTAGCGGAAATGTTCTTTTTTTCTTCTTTTGGTGGAATAATGTCGTATTGATGTGTAAAAAATGTTAGCTTAAGTTCAATCTACTGAGATAATCTTTACCTTTGCTGCGCATATAAAGCAAAAGGTAGGTAAACAAAAAGCCTGCGATATTTGTTAATATAGAAAAGGTAAATTATCAAATAAAAGTAAATAGAAGCTTATGTCACAGATTATTGGACATATTTCACAAGTTATCGGACCGGTAGTCGATGTGTATTTTGAGGGCAAAGGCATCGACACCGATCTGCTTCTTCCAAGCATTCATGATGCATTGACTATCAAACGCAATGACGGCAGAATTCTAGTCGTGGAAGTTCAACAACACATTGGTGAAGACACAGTGCGTACTGTAGCTATGGATAGTACGGACGGTTTGCAACGTGGTATGGAAGTAATTCCGACAGGACATCCTATTACTATGCCGGTTGGTAATCAGATTAAAGGCCGGTTGATGAACGTAGTAGGTGAGGCTGTGGACGGTATGCGCCCGTTGAGTAAGGAAGGGGCGTTTCCCATTCACCGTGAGCCCCCTAAGTTTGATGAATTGTCTACTGTGCAGGAAGTGCTCTTCACAGGTATCAAGGTTATTGATTTGCTGGAACCTTATTCAAAGGGTGGTAAAATCGGATTGTTTGGGGGGGCCGGTGTAGGCAAGACTGTGCTTATTATGGAGCTGATTAACAACATTGCCAAGAAACATAACGGCTTTTCTGTTTTTGCCGGAGTCGGTGAACGTACACGTGAAGGCAACGACCTGTTGCGTGAAATGATTGAATCTGGTGTAATCCGCTACGGAGAAGAATTTAAGAAAAGCATGGAAGAAGGTCATTGGGATCTTTCCAAAGTAGATTATAATGAAGTTGAAAAGTCACAGGCCACATTGGTGTACGGACAGATGAACGAGCCTCCCGGCGCGCGTTCTTCCATTGCCCTTTCGGGGCTGACCGTTGCCGAATCTTTCCGTGACCGCAAAAACGGTGACAGCAACGGACCACGTGACATTTTGTTCTTTATCGACAATATATTCCGTTTCACTCAGGCAGGTTCCGAGGTTTCGGCTTTGTTGGGCCGTATGCCGTCAGCCGTGGGGTACCAACCGACATTGGCAACGGAAATGGGACAGATGCAGGAACGTATCACTTCTACCAAGAATGGTTCTATCACCTCGGTACAGGCTGTGTATGTACCTGCTGATGACTTGACAGACCCTGCGCCCGCTACTACATTTACTCACTTGGATGCAACGACCGTATTGAGCCGTAAAATTACCGAACTGGGTATTTATCCGGCTGTAGATCCGTTGGAATCAACCTCACGTATTCTTGATCCGCTGATTGTAGGGCAGGAGCACTATGATGTGGCTCAGCGTGTGAAGCAGATATTGCAGCGCAACAAGGAGTTGCAAGATATCATTTCTATTTTGGGTATGGACGAATTGAGTGATGAAGATCGTCAGACTGTAAACCGTGCGCGTCGGGTGCAGCGGTTCCTTTCACAACCGTTTGCCGTAGCCGAACAGTTTACAGGTGTGCCGGGTGTCATGGTTTCTATCGAAGATACGATAAAAGGATTCAAGATGATTTTGGACGGTGAGGTGGATTACTTGCCGGAACAGGCATTCCTGAATGTAGGAACGATAGAGGAAGCAATAGAAAAGGGAAAGAAGTTGCTGGATGCTGCCAGCCATAAGAAATAAAAGTAAGTATGGAACATCATGAAGATCTTCATTTGATAGTGGTTTCTCCGGAAAGTACTTTGTTTGACGGCAAAGTGGAAATAGTGACACTACCGGGGGAATTAGGCTCTTTTTCTGTCCTGTATGATCATGCTCCGCTGATATCATCACTGATAAAAGGCGAGATAAAATACACGGAGGACGAATTGGAGAAATCAATTGGAATATCGAGTGGGTTCGTTGAGGTGAGGGACAATATAGTTTCGGCCTGTGTGGAAATCTAATACATAATTATGTTTTTGTTAGCCGTAAAGAGAAAATTTATCATATCGTTGACCATATTAATGGTTGTATTGAGTTGGGGAGGAGCCTTGGTATTTCACACCTTGTTGCCTAGGTATTATTTTGCCTGGTATCCCTCCATACCGATATTTTTTTATCTTTTCGGCCTCTTTTACATATTTATGTTCGGATGCTGTTATCGGGTAAGTCCGCAAAAAATGGTGGCGGTTTACTTGGTGGCGAAAGTGACGAAGATGATGTTGAGCATCTTGATTATGTCCGTCTATGCAGTGGCGGTGGCACATCAAGTACTGTCATTTATAGGAACTTACATGGTATTCTATATTATCTTTCTGATTTTTGAAACCCGCTTCTTTTTTCATTTTGAGATAAAACATAAAAGTAATAGGTACAAGTATAAGTAATATGAGAAGTTTACGATATATAGGAACGGTTTTAATGTTGCTGATCGCTTTTCTGCAAGGAGCCAATGCCCGGGAAGAGTCGGATACTGACTATAAAGAGCAGCAGGTAGACGTAAATGAAATCGTTTTCGGACATATAGGTGATTCGTATGAATGGCATATCACTGACATAGGAGATACACCTATAGCTATACCACTGCCGGTAATCGTAAAAAGCAGTACAGGATGGCACGTTTTTCTTTCTTCTAGGTTTGAGGAAGGAAACGGAGAGTATGAAGGACTGTACATTGCTAAAGACGGTGAATATAAAGGTAAGATAGTGGAAAAGGATGCTAGCGGTAACGAAGTAAAACCTTTGGATATCTCTATTACAAAGAATGTTACCGGATTGTTTGTCAATAGTGCCATTCTGGTGATTCTAGTGTTGAGTTGTGCCCGTTGGTACAAAAAACATCCAGTAGAAAAGGAAGCTCCTAAAGGAATGGTGGGCATGATGGAAGCTTGTATCCTGGCAATCAATGATGATGTGATAAAGGGTTGTATCGGTAAGGATTATAAGCGTTATGCACCTTATCTGCTGACGGCTTTCTTCTTTATCCTGATCAATAATCTGATGGGATTGATTCCTTTCTTCCCCGGCGGTGCGAATATTACAGGTAATATTGCCGTTACCTTTGTGCTGGCTATCTGTACGTTCCTGGCTGTGAATCTATGGGGGAACAAGGAATATTGGAAAGAGATTCTATGGCCTGATGTTCCTTGGTGGTTGAAGGCTCCGTTCCCGATGATGCCGATTATTGAGATTTTCGGAATCTTTACGAAGCCATTTGCATTGATGATCCGTTTGTTTGCCAATATGATGGCCGGTCATGCTGCTATTCTCAGTTTGATATCCATCATTTTTATTACGGCGAATATGGGACCTCTGATCAATGGTTCCATGGGATTTGTTGCTGTGGCATTCGGAATCTTTATGACTGCGCTGGAATTATTGGTCGCATTTATTCAAGCATACGTATTTACCATGTTGTCCGCGGTCTTTATCGGGTTGTCCCGTACAGAAGAGATGCGTGAAGAAAAAGAAATGAAATAAATTAAATAATTAATTCAAAAAACAAACTATTATGTTACTAGCAGTTTTATTACAGTCCGCTGCTGCGGCAGGTTTAGGGAAATTAGGTGCTGCACTTGGAGCAGCTATTGCAGTAATCGGTGCAGGTATCGGTATCGGTAAAATCGGTGGTTCTGCCATGGAGGCAATTGCCCGTCAGCCGGAGGCGGCAGGAGATATCCGTATGAATATGATTATTATCGCCGCGTTGGTAGAAGGTGTGGCCCTGATCGCCATTATTGTTTGTTTATTAACTTTGTTCTTATAATTAATTTAGCATGTCATTATTAACACCTGATAGCGGTCTGTTATTCTGGATGGTCATCGTTTTCGGTATCGTTTTTGTCATTCTGGCAAAATACGGTTTTCCGGTGATCACCAGAATGGTGGATGAGCGAAAACAATATATAGACAAGTCACTGCTTGCTGCACGTGAAGCCAATGAGCAATTGGCTAATATTAAAGCAGACAGTGAAATGATATTGGCTAAGGCTCACGAGGAGCAGGCGCGCATCCTGAATGAAGCGGTCGCAACCCGCGAACGTATTCTGAAGGAAGCCAAAACACAGGCTCAGGTTGAAGGACAGAAACTGCTGGATGAAGCGAAAAAGCAGATTCAGGCAGAAAAAGACAGCGCTATCAGCGACATCCGCCGCCAAGTAGCTGTACTGTCTGTCGACATTGCTGAGAAGGTTTTGCGCAAGAACCTCGATGATGAGAAAGAACAAATGGAAATGATTGACCGTTTGCTGGATGAATTAACTGTTTCTAAAGACTGATTGTTATGTATATAGGAGTCATTTCAATGCGTTATGCTAAGGCTTTGCTGGCCTATGCCGACGAAAAGGGGACAGAGGATACTGTTTATGAGGAAGCCGGAATATTGGCAGATAGTTTCTCGAGAATCCCCGAACTTCGACAGGCATTGGATAATCCTGTATTGCCTGCTGAAACAAAGTTGAAACTGATTTGCGAAGCCGCCGGAGGAGGTAAGGTGAGCGAAGAATTGAAACGCTTTGTGGAATTGGTACTGGAGGAAAGAAGAGAGAAATTCTTGCAGTTTATGATTATGTCATACATTGACCTTTATCGGAAACAGAAGAATATCAGCGTCGGTAAAATCACGACTGTTTGTCCGGTAGCGGAAGAGGTAGTCAACCGCATACGGGCATTGGTCGTAGAGAAAACTCATGGAACTGTAGAGTTCAAAACCAAAATAGATCCGAAACTGGAAGGTGGTTTTATCTTTGAAATCGGAACTTACAGATTGGATGCGAGCGTAGCTAACCAGATAAAACGGGTAAAGCAACAGTTTATAGCTAAAAATAGAAGAATAGTATAAAATTAAAAATTATAAGTTAGAAAGTAAAAGTATATCAGTTTGTATCTTTTGGTTTTTAATTTAAGGTTAATACCTGGTCGGGCTTTAATTTTTAATTTTCAATTTTTAATGTAAAAAGATTATGTCTGAAAATATAAAACCCAGCGAAGTATCCGAAGTTTTACTTCAGCAGCTGAAAGGCATCGACACCCACCTGCAATTTGACGAGGTGGGGAATGTGCTGCAAGTGAGCGATGGCGTAGCACGTATTTACGGTCTGCGCAACGCGGAAGCCAATGAGTTGCTGGAGTTTGAAAACGGTATCATGGCTATCGTGATGAACCTGGAGGAGGACAATGTAGGTGCGGTATTGCTAGGTCCTACTGATCAGATTAAGGAAGGAATGGTGGTGAAACGTACCAAACGCATTGCTTCTATTAATGTGGGCGAAGGTATGTTAGGGCGTGTCATCGATCCGTTAGGCGTACCATTGGATGGCCGCGGACAGATTGGCGGGGAACTGTGCGAAATGCCTTTGGAGCGTAAAGCTCCCGGAGTGATCTTCCGTCAGCCTGTGAACCAGCCTTTGCAGACAGGGCTGAAGTCTGTGGATGCCATGATTCCTATCGGGCGTGGACAACGTGAGTTGATTATCGGGGACCGTCAGACCGGAAAAACCTCTATCGCTATAGATACGATTTTGAATCAGAAATCCAACTATGAAGCGGGAAAACCTGTATATTGCATTTATGTAGCTATTGGTCAGAAGGGTTCCACTGTAGCCAGTCTGGTGAATACGCTGCGTGAACGCGGTGCGATGGATTATACCATAGTGGTAGCTGCCACTGCTGCCGATCCGGCTGCATTGCAGTATTTTGCTCCGTTTGCCGGAGCGGCTATCGGAGAGTATTTCCGTGACACCGGCCGGGATGCCTTGGTAGTGTATGATGACTTGTCAAAGCAAGCCGTAGCCTATCGTGAAGTATCCTTGATTCTGCGTCGTCCCTCCGGTCGTGAGGCATATCCGGGTGATATCTTCTATCTGCATTCACGATTGTTGGAACGTGCGGCGAAGATTATCAACCAGCAGGAAGTGGCCGAACAGATGAATGACCTTCCACCCAGTTTGAAAGGCAAGGTAAAGGCAGGTGGTTCACTGACTGCATTGCCTATTATCGAAACACAGGCAGGTGATGTTTCCGCGTATATTCCAACCAATGTCATTTCCATTACAGACGGTCAGATATTCCTTGAAACCGATTTGTTCAACCAGGGTTTCCGTCCGGCTATCAATGTGGGTATTTCCGTATCCCGTGTGGGAGGTAGTGCCCAGATCAAGAGCATGAAGAAGGTGGCAGGTACATTGAAGATCGATCAGGCACAATATCGCGAACTGGAGGCTTTCTCCAAGTTCAGCAGTGATATGGATCCTGTAACGGCAATGGCTATCGACCGGGGACGTAAGAACAACCAGTTGCTGATACAGCCGCAGTACAGTCCGATGCCTGTCGGAGAACAAATAGCCATCCTTTATTGTGGTACACATAGTTTGCTGCGTGATGTACCCTTGCATAAGGTGCAGGATTTCCAGAAATCATTCCTGGAAATGATGCGTGCCGACCATCAGAAAGATGTGCTTGATGTATTGTCAAGCGGTGTGATAAATGATGATGTAACTGCAATTATAGAGAAAGTAGCAGCTGATACGGCTCAACCATTTAAAGTGAACGAATAGTCATGGCATCACTGAAAGAAGTAAAAGGAAGAATAGCCTCAGTAAATAATACGCGGAAAATTACTTCGGCTATGAAGATGGTAGCCTCTGCCAAGTTGCATAAGGCGCAGGCTGCCATAGAAAACATGCTTCCTTACGAACGAAGGCTGAATCACATCCTGACCAATTTTCTGAGTGCGGATAGTGAGGTGGAGTCTCCTTTCATTGTGAAACGTGAAGTGAAGCGTGTGGCTATCGTCGTGTTTGCCTCCAATACCAGTCTGTGTGGCGGGTTCAATGCAAATATCATCAGGCATCTGACGGTTATTCTGGATGAATACAAGTCCCTGGGTATGGAGAACGTGCTTTTGTACCCGGTAGGCCGGAAGGTAGCGGAAGGTGTGAAGAAATTGGGATTCAAGGCCGAAGGCGATTTCCAGCATATGGCGGATAAACCTTCCTATCAGGAAGCTGCCGCCTTGGCAGAGGACTTGATGAGGCGCTTTCTGCATCGTGACATAGACAAGGTGGAGTTGCTGTACAACCATTTCCGTTCTACAGCAGTACAGGTCCTGACGCGTGAAACCTATCTTCCGATAGACTTGACACAAGAGAAGAAAGAGGAGGACAAAGGCAGGATACCCGATTATATTGTGGAACCGTCTGTAGATGTGGTGATGGGGGAATTGCTCCCGAAGGTACTCCGTATGAAGATGTTCACGGTATTACTGGATTCGAATGCTTCCGAACATGCCGCCCGCACTATGGCTATGCAGATTGCTACAGACAATGCGAATGATTTGTTGCAGGATCTGACGGTGATGTACAATAAGAGCCGCCAACAGGCAATTACCAATGAGCTGTTGGATATAGTAGGCGGTTCAATGGCCTGATTTTTTTTCTTGGGGCAAGATACGCAGCATCTTGCCCCAAGAATTTGAATATCATGCGACAAGTTTATCGGAATCTTTCTATAAGTGTCATCCCTTCCATCGAAGGCGGGTTAAATAATCATAGTGCTCCCCCTCTTTGATAAGCTCCGCCTCGAATCCATTCCCGGCAGCATACAGGCTGAGTGTCTGAAAATCGACATAAAGCCAGTCGAAAGAATCTCCTTTTATATTTTTGTATTGCATCCGGAAGTCTATTTCGCCATAATAATCTCCTGCCAGATCAATCAGGAAACTCCCGTCCTCATCTTCAAAAAGATAACGGAGATCACTGGAATCCATCAAGATACATCCCCCGGGGCGAAGCAGTTGTTTCATCTTTTGAAAGAAAGCTGCCATATTTTCCAACTTCCCGATAATGCCCGATCCGTTCATCAGCATGAGGATTGTATCGAATGTTTCTAGAAAATGCGGATCGAAAAGATTCATCTGACGGACATTCCTTACCCCTCTTTTTTCCATTACTTCTACAGAACGGGGGGGGAAATGTCGATGGCGCATACCTCTTTTCCCATCTCTTGCAAGGCCAGTGCATGGCAGCCGCTTCCGGCTCCTACGTCCAGAGTATTTCCTTCGGCCATTTGTAAGGCAATCTGTTCCAGTTCCGGCATTTCGTCATAAGGGCGGAATAATTGATTCACGGGTATTTCGTCTTCCTCGAACTGTGAGGAAAATACACGTAACTTATCTGCTTTGTTGTGGTGGAAATAATCGGCGATGGCAGTTCCCATCGGGTCTTTATCGGAGGAAAGCAAGTTTGTTTTCATTTGGAATCATTGTTTGTTGTTGAAGTTGCAAAGGTAGGCAATTTAGTGGAGAAAATACTACATGCTTGTGTAAGATATAAACCTTGTCACTGTAACTTATCCAATCTATCATGAAAAAACAGCAATTCTGCAAAAAGAAAAAATACATTCTAATGAGAAATACATCCTTTTTTCAGATATTTGCATAAGAAACAAGGAGTGGTTGGTGGTTAATGCACCACTAGTTGATCATCATTAGTCGATAATTTTTATGAATACATTGAAACCTCGTATAGCATCTCTGTTACAACAACTGAATGAAAGGGTTTTTGAAAAGGAGCATATTGTGGCTCTGGCTCTGCTTTCGGCTGTGGCAGGGGAAAGCATTTTCCTTTTAGGCCCTCCGGGAGTAGCTAAAAGTATGGTAGGGCGCCGGCTGAAACTGGCATTCCGCAACGCTTCCGCATTTGAATATCTGATGTCACGATTCAGTACGCCGGACGAAATATTCGGCCCTGTCTCCATTTCCAAACTGAAAGACGAAGATACGTATGAGCGTATTGTCGATGGTTATCTGCCTTCTGCCACCATTGCTTTCCTGGACGAGATATGGAAAGCCGGACCGGCCATTCAGAATGCATTGCTCACCATTATCAATGAAAAAATATACCGTAACGGACAGTTTTCCATCCGTGTTCCTCTGAAAGGGCTGATTGCCGCTTCCAATGAACTGCCTGCCCAAGGACAGGGACTGGAGGCCTTGTGGGACCGTTTCCTGCTTCGCTGTCTGGTGGGAGGCATTGAGGATATGGGAGAATTTGACCGGATGATTTCCTCTACGGATGAAACGGAACCGGTGGTGGACGAGCAACTGCAGATCACCGATGAGGAATACATCCGGTGGGAAAAGGAGATGGCTGCCATTAAAATCCATTACTCTATTTTCGAAGTGATTCATGCCTTGAAAGACCGGATAGAGCAATATAACCTCCAGATACAAAATGAGGGGGGTGTGTCGTCTCCTCTGTATGTGTCGGACCGCCGGTGGAAGAAAATGGTGAAGCTGCTGAAAGCTTCCGCTTTCCTGAACGGATCGGACACTATCCGCCTTTCGGACTGTACATTGCTGTCCTATTGCCTTTGGAGTGAGATGGATCAGATGGAGGCGGCAGAGGAGATGGTGAATGCTGCCATTCAGAAAAGTGCCGAAGGCTATCTGCTGAATATAAAAGGGCTGGAACAGGACATTGAAGAACTGAAAGACCGACAATCGTCCGAACACAGTTTGCGTGAAGTGAACGATCCGGGCATACAGGTTATCGATACTTATTATTATCAGGTAGAAGGCGTCCGGATGAAAGAGCGCCTCCTTATTTTTGCAGCCGACTATCAACATCTGGATCAGACCGGTAAATTATTCTACCTGCATAAGGACAAGTACAAAGCCAACTGCTGTATTCTGAAGAAATATGATTCCATACTCCATGCCAAAGTTCCGCGTAATAAGATATATACGCTGAAAAAAGGGCTTCGTTCCATTTATATCAATAATTATGAATATCACTTGATGTGCTATGAGGATTGTCCTCCACCGCCGCCCGAACCCGAGCCGGAGGATTTCGGAGCCAAATATAAATCGGTGGCCGAAGCGTTGGACAGAGTGGAGAAGGATTGGTCCGGGCTGCTGGATGCGGAAACGGAATATTATGAGAAGCATTTGTTTCTCAGCGAAAGGCAGCGGGCTTCCATGCAGAGGATGCTTCGCCACCAGAAGAATACCATAGACCGATATAAGAATGATTTGAACGAAATGGCAGATGCGTACCGAAAAGAGAACCAGGAATATAAGATTGAGAGATCTGAAGATGATCTATTCTCAGGAACTGAAAGATAGGACATTCAAAGCATACGAGGAGGATGTGAGCAACGGGGTGGTGCGTCAACGCGAACTGGAAGAGAAAGTGTTGATGTACTATCGGCGTACCACACCTTCTTTGCAGGAATATTATTCCCGCTACACTCCGGAGTGGGAGGCTTTCTATTCTTCGGAACATCTGCCAGATATGGCATTCTTGCAATACTTGAAGCAGATGCGCGGTGCTTTCAAAAAGAGGTATGAACTGGCGGAACTGAATATTGACTATTATATCAGTTTGCTGGAGAACGCTTCTCTGCTGAGAGGAGAGGGGGCCCGGACCAAGGAGTTCTTTTTGGATAAATGGCATCAGTTGCTTACCCGCAAAGAGTATGACTATCAGTACATGCATATAAACAGTTTATGTGAAGGTTTTGATTTGTTGATCCGGAAGCAAGGAAAGGAGTCGGGTAACAAACTGTTGGGGTCGCGCATGGAGTGGCTGCTTCATAATTATCCTGATTTGTACCGGAGGATGCTTCCGTATGAAACAGTGATGAAGCGCAATCCGGCTATCCGGCAATTGGCGCGTCTGCTGGGCAAGAAGCACCGGGACCAACAAAAATACGATTCTTTGTCGGGCGTAGATAAAAAGAGGCTGATCAGGCACTCTCCGCATAGTGATATCACAGGGGTGACTTTGGGAAATGATTTGAACAGTTTGCTGCCCGTCGAGTATTGCTATCTGGCGGATGATGCGCTGCGTGCCGTATTTATGGAACGATATGCCGAAAAGAGATTGCAACTGTTCGATTACCAGTCCAAGGAAACGGAACCGGTAAAGGATGACAAGCATAAGGTTTCGGGGCAAGGACCCTATATTATCTGTGTGGATACTTCCGGCTCCATGCAGGGAAACAGAGAGATCTTGTCCAAATCGGCTATTCTGGCTATAGCGCAACTGACGGAGAAAACCCATCGGAAATGTTATGTCATCAATTTCTCGGATGAGGCTGTATCGTTGTTGATTGAAGATTTGGGGCGGGATATGCCCAGGTTGGCGGAGTTTCTGAATAAACGTTTTGACGGTGGAACGGATATAGAGCCGGCTCTTCGGGAAGCTGCGCATATCATCAACGGAAATGATTTCCGTGAATCGGATATCGTATTGATCTCAGATTTCGAGATGCCGCCTTTATCCCGCAATTTAATGGAACAGGTAAAAGTGATTAAGCGGAGGAAGACTTCTTTCTTCGGATTGGTGTTCGGCAACAAGCCTGAGATGGAATACTTGAATCTTTGTGAACGTTATTGGGAAATGTAAGTTACAATTCTGTTACATAAATATGAAATGAATATTACTTGCTTTCTGCGCGTAATAACTTCATCATCAAATTAATGGTTATTCATTTTTAGTATAGGTCATTCCTCTTACATTTGTTATAAAGTAAAAAACAAAAGAATACAATGGGAAGAATGACTTATGTTAAAGCATTGATGTGCCTGTTATTTCCCTCTGCTGCTTTAGTTGCCCGCGCGCAACACCCGGTTGCCGGGGATTTGAAGTGTAAACTGACCGGACGGATGCTTATGGATGGTGGCGTTTATTTAAAGAATGACAACCTGTTTGGTAACGGTACGGAGTTTAATGACTTGCGGTTGGGGGTGAAAGCGACCTATCAGAATTGGAGCATGAAAATGGAGGTGGGGTATGTAGGGAATAAGGTTTCCATAAAGGATGCCTTTGCTGCTTATACTTCGGGCAAGCATATTATTCAGGTGGGACAATTTTATGAACCTTTCACCTTGGACATGCTATGCAGTACGTACGATCTTCGTTTTCACCAGTCACCGGGAATCGTGCTGGCTTTGACCAATGGCAGACGGATGGGAACCTCTTATACCTACAATGGAAAACATTATTATGCTTCCGGAGGCTTCTTTACAGACAGTGACCTGGGTAATGTGAAAAACATTTCACAAGGATATGCCATAGACGGTCGTTTGGTGTATCGTCCTGTAAACGAAGAGGGAAAATTGTTACACATAGGTGCGGCGGTGGTGTATCGTACTCCGGATAGCGCATTGCCGGGAGATGAAGACGAGAATACGTTTATTTATAAATCTCCGGGGGTGAGCACTATTGATAACCGGAATCTTATTTACGCCAAGGTAGATCATGCAAAGTACCAGTTGAAACAAGGGGTGGAATTAATGATCGCTCATCAGAGGTTCTTTTTGCAAGGGGAGTATATACGGACTATGGTGAAGCGTGAACAGAATTTCACAAATTATACAGGACATGGCGGATATGTGCAATGCTCCTGGTTGTTGACAGGCAGGCAATATGGGTATGATGAAGCATTGGCTTGTCCGGGCAGACCTGTGGGGCGGGCATTGGAGCTGTGTGGAAGATTTAATATCCTTGATATGAATAATGAGGAAGCCGGTGTGTGGGGAGGGGCTCAAAAGGATTTTTCATTGGGCGTGAATTATTACATGAATAAGCATATAGGGATGAAGCTGGCTTATAGCTGGGTGATGCCGGGAAAGCATATAAAGGAGATTAGTGATAAGAATTTCAGTGTCGTGCAGCTCCGGTTCCAAATGATCTTGTAACGGAAGAAGGGTAGAAACAAATTCGGGCGCAATCACTGCGCCCGAGCCATAAAGCTAGATTTATTTTTTATTTTGCGACGGTCTTGATAGCTTCAATCAATCTGCTGAAATCTTCGGGGAACACATCACCGATGTTTCCGATGCGGAAAGTATCTGCCTGGGAAATCTTTCCCGGATAGATAACGAATCCTTTTTCCTTCAACTGATGATAGAATTCCTTGAAATCGAACTCCTTGTCAGGATAAAGGAAGGAAGTGATGACAGGGGATTGGACTTCATCTTTCAGTAAGGTCTTGAATCCCAGTGACCGCATACCTTCTACCAGTACATCGTGATTACGGCAGTAGCGTGCATGCCGGGCTTCCACACCGCCTTCGGCTGCCAGTTCGTCCATGGCTTGTTTAAAGGCACGCACTACATGTGTAGGCGAGGTGAAGCGCCATTTTCCATGTCCTTTCTCCATCGCATCCCATTGGTCGTAGATGTCCAGAGAAAGACTCTTTGATACTCCTTTACAATATTGTAATTCGGATTTACGTGCAATGATGAAACCAAAGCCGGGAACTCCCTGAATACATTTGTTGGCACTGCTGATCATAAAGTCGATGCCTAATTCCTCTACATCCAACGGCACGCCGCCAAAGCTGCTCATTGCATCCACTATCAGCTTTTTTACCATGCATCTTTACCATGTGGGCTATTTCCTTTAACGGGTTCAGGATACCGGTTGTAGTTTCGCAATGTACCACTGCCACATGCGTGATTTCTGCATTGTGTGCCAGATAATCATCCACATACTCCACAGATACTTGTTCTGTTTCATCAAAGGCCAGCATATCATAGTTCATTTCATGATATTCTGCAATGTTTCCCATGCGGTCTCCGTATGCACCGTTGCTCAGAATCAATAATTTGTGTTTGGGCGTAATCACACTTCCCAAGGTCGCCTCTACGCAATAAGTACCGCTTCCCTGCATCAGGATGCTGGTGTACTCATCTGTTTTTCGTGTAGCCAGTTGTACCAATCCTTTACGTATTTCCTCTACGATGTGAACATTGTAGTCTTCATCCCATGTGCACCAGTCGGTCATCATGGCTGTTTTTACGCTTTCAGAAGTGGTTAAAGGGCCGGGGGTTAAAAGTAAGTATGGTCTCATAATCGTTTAATTCATTTTATGGTTAATAATTTCAATAATTTCGGGAAGTTCGGCAATGGTGTTTACTACATAATGCGCACCTGCCATATACATACGTTTTCTGACTGCTGCCATGCGTCTGTTCAACTCTTCTGCAGGCAGTTTTCCGGTTTCCTCTTGGGTGAGTCCCATTTCGTTGCTGCCCAGAATCACACCGACAGTCCATACACCGGCATTCACACCTTCTTTGATATCGGCTATCGTATCCCCGTATTTTATTACGCTTTGAACGGAAGGTATGGCCAGATCAATCATGTTCTGGTAAATCATGTAGGGTTGCGGACGTCCTGCCGGAAGATTGTTGGAAGTCACACAGTTGTCTGTGGTATAGCCATGGGCGGCGGCACCGGGCAGCACAATGTTCATCATGGCAGTAGTATATCCGGTGGTGGAACCTATCTTGATGCCGTCCCTTTTCAGTTTCTCGATTACTTCGATTACACCGGGAATAGGAGTCGTATATTCTTCCAGGGAGGCGAACAAGTGTTTTTCGAATTCTTTGTATATGGATACCACATCTTCCTCAGTCCAGTTGCGGTTATAGTTTTGTTTGAATTGCTCCGTCACACTTGGTAACTTGAATAATTCACGGATATGGTCTATTTTGGTCATACCCATGGGGCCTCGTGCTTCTTCCATTGTCACTGTCAGTCCTTTCTCGGCAAAAGCTTTCAGGAAAGCGGCTACCGGAGCGAAGCATCCATAGTCTACAGCCGTTCCGGCCCAGTCCATAATAACACACTCAATTTTCTTCATCTTCTTGTTTGTTGTTTATTTGGTTATACTTTTATTTTTATGTTATGGGTTACAGATGTTTTCTGCTGTTTCCTTTAAGTTGGTTAACGCCATCGGTGAAACGATGATCTTTTTATTTTTTTCTTCTTTTCTCAGCTGTCTTTCCAATTTATACCGTTGCATCAGATAGATGGCCGAACCGATGAATGCAATGCTGCACACAATGCCTACCCATCCCGAGAACTGGTTATAGAACTCCATCCAATTGATATCCGGGCTGCAAAATTCCTTGAACAGCAGTACACAGACAGTTCCTGTATATCCGATAAAGTCGATGGTGGCAATGAAGAATCCCACATTTCCTTTAATCTTGAAGCAGGCTATGAAGCGCTCGAAGAACAGAGTCTGGAAACTAAGATAAACGATGTACAGGCTCAGACTTTGGAGGAACAGCCAGTAAAGGGTAGGCAGTTGCAATGCATCATAATTAAAAGCCAGATAGCTGATTGTGCCCGCTCCACCAATAACCATAGCCAGAAGCACCTGCAATACTCTGTAGTTGCTGTTTATTAACGACATCATGGCAAAGATTCCCAAAATAATCAGCGTCACCATACCGTCCACTTGTGCGAACAACCAGGAAGAAATAGTGCTGACATCAATGATATTGACCAGAAAATCTTCTTTTATATCACGTAAAATAGTGATAAACAGATTGGCGAAGAACAGCATGATCAGCAAGGGCATATAACTTTTGAACAGTTGTCTGCGTTGCTCTCCGTTCAAGGTGACACGTTCCGAACGGAGGGCGCGGTCTTCATCTGTGGGTTGTGGCAACTTGTTGAGCGACCACCCCATGAGGATAAGGAGCGGGAAGGCTAAACCACCTATCAGGGCGGGCATCCAGAATTCTGTGACACCAAATGTATTGACTACAAACAATCCCATAGATTTAGCCATTCCTGAGCTCACCGCCATACTTACCCCCAGCAAGCTGGCCAATATATCGGTAACTTTGCGTCCTTCTATGAAACTGAAGATGACTCCCCACATGCATCCCAATGCCAGTCCGTTGAAGAATAGGGCAAACACATTAAAGGGTTGGGGGAGTAATCCGAAGAAGACTAAAGCGAGTTCTGCAAGGGCTACGGAGCATACCATGAACTTCAACCGGTCCTCGCGCTTCAATTCTGAAACAATCTTGATGGCAAAGAACTTTGAAATAAGGTAGCCGAAAATCTGCATGATGGTAGTGGCTACTTTATAGTCCATCCCGAAGAAATCCATTCCGTCAAAGGTGGCAGCTGTAAAAGGTTTGCGCAGGGCATATACCAGTGAGTATGACAGTAGTGCCGCCCCTCCTGCCCACAGGATAAACAGGAAACTGGATATCTGTTTGTTTGTTTCGCTTTTTGCTTCCATTATACTAATTGATATTGACTAATTGTTTTGTTTCTTTTCTTTGTAGGAACCTCACTCCTCGTGTCCTTGGATTGCTGTTTCCGGAAGCAAAAGTAGGGGCCTTTCGAGAGAGAAAAAATGAATCTTTATGATTAATATTTTTCATATTCCACCTGTTGTATGATGTAACATTAATGTAATGTATATGTCATTGTATGTTCATATAAAAACTTGTATTTTGCAAGTTCAATAAAGAAGAAGAGAACAATGAATGATTTGATAGAAATATACCGAAGAATAGAATATCTCCGTAACAATGGTTTGAAAATGAAGGAGATAGCAGATTATGTAGATATGGCTCCCAGTGTCTTGTCTGCTCTTTATTCCAGCGTTCTGCCCACTTATGTAACCTCATTGAAACAAGGACACTCTGAAGAAGATTCATTAGATTTGGCTTTGGCGCAGGTCAATAATGTGTCAAAAAAACGTCTGTTGGGCAATTTGGCAAGTACCAAAGAGTTGCTTTTCAGTTTGGAACCTGCCCATGGTGAGGCAAAGACCAATCCTTTTATGGAGATGATGACTGCCGAGATGCAGCGTTCCGTGCAGGAAGTTTATAATTATAGCGGAAGTTATCTGAGCTATAGTCTTTCTTCTTCGTGCCAATGCCTTAAAGTGGAACCCTATCTGATAGAGGCTTCCGAAGACAATACGTATGTGAAGGTGACTCACATGAGTGCCTATAATACAACGCATCGGGGAGTGGGATTATTCAATAATCATCAGAACGGGTATATTTTCTTTAACGAGCGTGAGTCACCGCAAATGGCTTTGTTCAGTATTTATCTGCAATTGCCGATGTATGATTTTCCGCCGTTCCTTAAAGGTTTGTATCTTAGTCTGGATTACAACAGGAATCCGATAGCGCGCCGTATCTTGTTTGTAAAGCAAGGAGACAGTACAGACATGGAGGAATTCCTGGAACTGAAAGGGGAGCTGGTTCCACTCGATAAGTTGACAGAATTACAAAAGAAGTATTATGACTATACTTGTCAGGAGGGAGATTGTATCCGTACCTGCATGGTTCCGTCTCCCCAACTGAATGAAAATGATTTGGAGAGGGAAAAAAAGATTTTGTCTTTATGATTCGTACATTGGAAACGGCTTGTAATAACAACATATCGCATCCGTCGCTGTTACATAAGCCTTTTCTCTTCCTTGATCAAGCCTTTTTATACGGATGTATTCTATCTCCCAAGTCTTTGGAGTTATCTCCATAAGCTTTGGAGTTGACTCCCAAGGCTATGGAGATAACTCCAAAGGCTTGCGGAGATAAAACAAACAGGAAGAAAACCTTTAACCCTACGGCGGGAAAGGTTTAGAGATATGGGTAAGATCTTTTAAGGATGAATCAGATTACAAGGCTACGCATTCCTTACGGAGGAATACCCTTTTGCAGACTTGCTCATCCACTGTAGGGATGGATTTCATGCCATTCCTGCAATGGATGATGTTTTGTCAATGCTTATGATAGAAATGTACTTATATTACCCGATGCGGAAATATAAAGTTTATGCATGGCACGGGTGCAGGCTACATATAACATGCTGCGGTCTATTTCTGTTCTATAGTTTTTATCAGTTACAAATGGAACAATCACTTCGTCAAACTCCAGCCCTTTTGCCATGTGGGCTGTAGTAATGACCACCCCATTGACAAAAGCTACACTTTCTTCTGTCAGCAAACAGATCTTATCAGACAAATGATTGATGGCTGCATACAACTTGTCCGCTTGTTTTACGGTTTTGCATATAATACCCATGGATACATCAGCTCCTTTCAGGAAAGAGGTGATGAGGTTTTCTATCCATTCTATCTCTTTCTTTTCAGTAGGCAGCAAGGCGACTGCCGGTTCCTCTCCATGACGCTCTATAGCTTCCAGTTCCTCGTTCTTGGCAATGCGTTGGGCAAACTCTGTGATTTCATACGTGGAGCGATAACTTTTACAAAGCTTCATCACTTCCGAGCCGACCAGTACACGTTGGATCTGTTCGCAGGTGGTGGAACTGTATGGATTTACTGATTGCTTTGCATCTCCCAATATTGTTTTCCGGCAGGGGAATAATTTAGCCAGAACTTTGTATTGTATCGGAGTATAGTCCTGCATTTCGTCTACCAGCAGATGCTTGATGCCATACATGGTTTTATTATCTTCCAGGGCCAGTTTCAAATAAAGTAATGGAGCTACATCCGCATATTCCAATTTCCGGTTTTTACCCTGCTTGAACATTTCCGGTTTTCCCAGCCAGTCATAAAATCCCTTGTACAAGTCGAGGTCTTTATTGTTGAACATCTTTTTCAGTTCATTACCCAACTGCCGTATCTGTATTTTTCCCATCGGCTCTTGGTGATAGGTGAAAGTCAGTTCGCGGGCAATTTCTTCTGCCATTGGTTGGAAACGGCTTCGCATGGGCAGGCGGTGCCATGCCGCGAAACGTTCTTTCAGGTACTCGGCAGGGATAGGGATACGCCCTGCTTTCAGGTCGGTTGGCCGAAATGCGTTTTGTTCCAAATATAGAATGTATTTATCCATCTGCTGGATAAATTCGGTGGTGGATTTGAATCGGATACGTTCTATAAAATCTTCTTCCTCTTTGTCCAGTATTTCGGCCACCTGGTCAAAGAAGGTTTGTATTTTATATTTGTTGTCCAGTATTTTGAGCATTAATTCCTCAAAGCCGCATTCTTCAATTTTTTCTTCTCCCAATTCGGGAAGTACGTTCGAGATGTAATCGGCAAATACTTTATTGGGGGAAATGATCAGGATATCATTGGACGTGATTTCCCCTTTGTGCCGATATAGCAGATAGGCTACGCGGTGCAAGGCGATGGATGTTTTTCCTGAACCGGCTACTCCCTGGATAATCAGGGTGTTCGATGTATCATTACGGATAATTTTATTCTGTTCCCGTTGGATGGTGGCGACTATATTCTTCATCCGGTCATCGGAGTTTCCACTCAATTCCTTCTGAAGGATGTCATCTTGAATATTCAGTGAACTTTCCAGCATGAATTCCATTTTTCCGTCACGGATGCGATACTGGCGTTTCAGACGGATGTTACCTTTCACTTCTCCCGAGGGGGCGTCGAAATGTGCTTCTCCTAATTCATAATCATAGAACATGCTGGAGATGGGGGCACGCCAGTCGTGTATCAGATTTTCATTGGTGGGAGGATTGAAAAATGAGTGTATACCTATATATAATGGCAGGACTTCGGGTTGCCCTTTTTCTTGAAAGTCGATGCGACCGAAATAGGGGATGGCCATCATTTTGCGATAACGTTTCTTTTTCTCGGCCAAGGACTCGCTGGCTGCTACTTGTTGGGTGACTATCTGCCGGACCGCACTTTTCTCGGCTCGGTCCAGTTCGGACAGATTTTCCCACAAGTAGAGTTTGTGCTCCATTACGTCTTTGGATTTATCTTCAATGGCCTTATCCATCTGTTCGATATTGGCAGCTAATAAAGCAATAATATCCATGAGATAGGCTTTTTCTTCCTTTTCAGTCCGGTTAAATATCATAGCGCGTATTGGTTTGTAGTTTTATTACCGGGCGAAATTACACAAATATGTTTAATGTTATTCCCTTTGTATGGAGAAAAGTGGATGTAAATTTGTTCTTTGTCCGGTTGTTTGGGTTACTCTGATATGAATATTGCAGGAATGGAAGCCGCTCTTTTCTTTGTGGAAAAAAGGTGGAGGAACTTTCACAAGCTCTCCGTCCCAACCGTAGCAGGTACATGTAAGGAGAATGTTCACGGAAAAAGAATAATGCACAATCTTTTTTTGAGAGATTGTGCATTATAATATAGAAATATACAGTTTGTTATTACTGGCTTTTATAGCTGTTTATCTGAGATTAACCGTGCGATGCGGGTCTTGTTCTGTGTTCCTTTGGTAAGCAGGTAAACGTGCTTATACGCATCGCGGTTCAGTTCGGTGGGAGAACCGTTGATAAGAATGATGTTCCGGTCATTGGCGAATTTCAGGATACCGCTGATGTTGTTGGGATGTAGTTTGCCTATTTCATCCATCATGCAGTGTAACTTGAAATCTTTGAATTTGCGGGATGCTCCTTCCTTGAACACATTCAGCAACATGATGTTTATCATCGCTTTTACCAGAATGTCGGTTCCTTCCGACCCCACATTGGCTATCTTCTCGATAAATCCGGTGTCATTGCCGTTCTCCACAATGCGGAAACGCAACTCGAAGGAATCATACAGGCGGATACTGTCATAGCGGTAAGCATGTATTTCCTTGATAAAGGTACGCAGCAAAGTGATAGCCTCTTCTTTCACCAATTGCTCTTTGGCAGAGGAGAACAGGTTGGTTTCCGGTGAGAGGTCATAGCCGTAATCATGGTAATATTTCTGTATCTCACGCAGAATATTCACTACGCGGTTGCTGCTCTCTTCCACTTTCATTTCAATGCGCTGGATGACTCCCACAAAATTGCAGGTGGCGAAACCTTTATTGATTTCACGGATCACATCTTGAATATCATCTTCCGATGAAGTCAGCATGGAGGTGTCCATACTGATACGTTTGAAGGTATCCCAATGCTCGTTGTTGATGCGGCGGATGTATTCGTCTATGCGGTGTTCTTCCACAAAGTCGTGCAGTTCGTCGGCAAAGCGTACATATTCCCAATCCTCGTTGAATTTTACGCGGAACTTGAAGGTGTTGTCCTCATCAAAATGTCCGGTGAAAAGGTTCACTTCTTTACGGAGCTTGCTTTGCACCTGCGTGAATTGGTTGGCCTGGCGGGTCAGTTCGTCAATCAGCTCCATACAGGTCTTGGTGGTCTGCATGGTTTGCGTGTTTTCGGAACGGAATATATCCTGATGCGGTTTATACCAGTCGTATGCCGGAATCTTGCTGTAAGCCTCCAGGTTCTTTTGCAGTTCCCTTACATTTTCTTCCGCTTCTTCCCATTCTTTGTTCAGAAGGTCTATTTTTTCTTGTAGGGAGGATGTTTCCACTCTCAGCGTTTCCCGTTCCAATTGGAGCAGACGTTTTTGTTCATCGTGCTCCCGTTGCCATCCGGGAATACGGTCTATCAAATCCCGTTTGTCTTTTTGGTATTCGATGACCAGTGTCGCATTCTCCTTAATGAAAGAAAGCTCTTTTTCCAGTTGGACCAGTTGGTTGGCAATGTCTTGCAGACGTTCGGTATCTGCTCCCTGCGAGTGAAGCTCTTTCTGCATATCCGCTTCATATTCGGTTTTGATGGAGGAAATTCTGCGTTGTTCTTCTTTTTCTTCCTTCCCGATAACTTCCGCTTGTGTCTTTTTTTCGGCGGCAAGAGCCTGTTGTTGCTTGTTCCATTCCTGCTTCAGGCTATCCAGTTTCTCTGTCTTTTCTTTGTTCAGGTTTTTTAGCTTGCTGTTTATACCGTCCAGTTCGGCAACCCGTTTGCGCTGTTCGTTTTCCAATCGGTTTATTTTGGCATTCCGTTCCTCATTGGCTTTCTTCTTCCACTCTTCCAAGTCGAGCATATCCTGCTGGTATTGGCGTTCCAATTGTTCCAGTTCATACTCTATTTGGCTGATAATGGCTTTTTGTTCCTTTATCTGCGGTTGGTATTTGCGTTTCAACTGTTCCTGCAACTCCTCCCTTTCAGTTTGCTGGCGTTGCATGGCAGCAGTGATTTCTTCCAGACGTTTTTCACCGTTTTCTTTCTCGACGATATAATCGTCTATGGATTTGATGGGGCGGTGGATGCTGTCTAAATTAATGGAAATGCCATAGAATGAGTTTCCCCCCTCAATGGTAATTTGCGGAAAAAGCCCCCGTTGCCATAAAATGCTCTCATCACACAGTTTGCCGATATTCTCTTCCCATCCCTTTTTGTTTTCTTTCAGCCAGCCTTGCAAGGTGTCTTTGCTGTTGTTCAGAAAAGCTTGTAATTCGTCTATGCGGGGACGGAGTTGCAGCATCTCCTGTTGCAGTTTTTGCAAGGTCAGGTCTTTTTCTTTCAACTGTTTCTGCTGTTCCTCTTCCCAAGTCATGGTCAGTTCCTTGATGATGAGCTGCGCTTGGGCGATACGGTTTTTCCGTTCCGTATGAAAGTTGGCATAGTTTTGGATACGTGTTTTCAATTCTTGTTGCTCTTCCTCAAAGAAAACCTCCTTTCTGCATAATTTTATCTGGTAATCTATAGCGTTCAGTTCGCCCAGTTTCTCGGCTTTCAGCGGATGGAGTTGCTGTGACAGGCTTTCGAACTCCTGGTAAAGGGAATCAGTGAACCGCTGGTATTCTTTGCGGGCCTCTTCCAGACGCTCGTTGTATGCATTGTTTAATGTATCCAGTTGTTTGATTTTCGCTTCATGAATCTTGTTCCATTGCTCGTCCAAGGCCTGAATCAGCGATTTATACTTGGTGGATATTTCCATATATTGTGAGGTAAGGATGCGTTGTTCTTCCAGCAATCCCACCTGCCGGTTCTTCCATTCCTCTTTTTTGGAAGAGCGTTCTATAATCTCTTCTATGTTCTTGTTCTGATAGTCCTTTTCTTTGCCTAATGCCTTTTGCAGTTCGTTGTTCAGCACTGCCAGCGCTTCCTGTAACTTGTCGCTGCGTTTGCGCGATTCATCCTGAAGCTCCTGTTTCCGGCGTATCAGTTTTCCTTTGTCGGCATCCGTGCGGTCTTGTTTCTCTTTCCATTGGGGAAGGATACTTTCGGCTTTGCGGAAAGCGGCAACCAGTTCGCGGCAATTCTGCACCAGTCCGCCTTGCAGTTTGGATGTTTGTTGGGATAACAGTGTGATTTCCCGAGCCTGTTTCCGGGTTTCCCGTTTCTGAAATTCTTCGATATCCTTCAGACGGGTTTCAAAGTTTTTCAGATGCTCCTTGTAACTGTTCAGGTCGATGGCCGTTTCATCTTCATTCAGAGAAGAAATGATTGTTTTCTTGATAAATTCAGCATCCAGTTTCGAATTCAGCAACACGTTCTGTATAGTGCGCGGAATATTCTGGTATTGCTTGCTCTCCATCAGCGAGTACCGGCTGAACTCAGGACTTGTACTGTTTCCATACAGAATGTTCCGATACTCGTCGTAGGTATAGATGATACGTGAATATTCTATGCCATATTGGTCCAGCACGGCACGCACGCGGTCGCTCTCGCTATAGGCCACCCGATTCTCGTCTATAAAGAATTCTTTGCGGTAAGGAGAGTGGATGAAGCGGTAACATACACGGTTCATCGATTTGAAACTCAGAATACAGAACGCACCGTTCTCTGTTGCCACTTCGTAAACGATATACGAATTGGAGTAGGGAAAATAGTAATCCGTGTAATTCTGCTTTTCCACCGAAATGCCCAGCCGTTGCGTGTCGGCATTGTAAAAGAAAAGGATAGCACGCAGAAGGGTACTTTTTCCCACTCCCTGCGTACCGATGAAGTGAACGTTTCCGTCCAGATAGATATCGTCCGAATAAGGGATATTCGCACTATTGATAAAGATAATTCTACTCAGGTTTCTCATCTTCGGTTTCGTCGTAAATGTTGATACTTTCAATCAGTCTTTCCAGATAATGCCAGGCGCTCATCACTTTATACGTATTGGTTTTCTCATTTTCCTGTTCCAGGAACGAGTCTTTGGTGAGCTGGCGTATCATGTTTTCCAGCACTTCCTTGCGGATGTCCTTGTCCGAGAAGTGTTTCCGCATACCGTCCAGTTTGTTTTGGAGCAGCATGTTGATGTTGGTTTCCACCAATATCTGTTCGGGCTGGAAGCGGAATCCGGGACCGAATGTTTCATCGTAGGTTTTGAAAAAATCGAGCACATCTATCCAGTAATAGGCACGCATGATTTTTTGCTCCAGTGTGGCTTTAGGTTCTATACGGGAGAAGAAGAAATATTCGTTTCCCCGTTCCAGTGTATAGTTTATTTGTGAGAAATACTGATAGAGAGATTCGTAGTTCTCATCTATTTCATTATACATATCGCGTACTTCTTCGCTGGTGCTGTTGGAACTGATGAACAGTCCTTTTTGCAGGTATTCAAAGATGGATGCGGTATTATCGGGTATTTGTATATTTAAATCCATAATTCTCAGAGTGGGTATATTTTAGCATATTCATATTGATTGTGGAGTCCGAACTCGTTCCGGATTTCCAGTTGGCTCTCGTAAAGTGAGACAATCTGACAGAAGAACGTGGTACGTTCCTTTTCATCCACTTCGCGATGGAAATGATATTGCAACAGAAAGGAAAAAAGGTCGCTGACCGGCTCTCCTTTCCAGCGGGCTTCTGCCCCCGACTGCACAAAGGCGGTTACCACTTCGTCCAAATTAATCACTTCTTCGTACATGGCCTGTGCTTCCAAGTCTTCTTCACTGAAAGCTCCGGCTTCATTTTTCCGTACAATTTCACGATACTTCTGATTGCTGATAACTTTCAGAATGATGGGACGCACTTCGTCACTGGCCAAATAGCTGGGGGACAGTTTGAACGATGCTTGTGTATTGCCTTCCAACAGGAGGGAGCGTTCCCGTTCCATTATTTCAGACAGATTACTCCGGGCACGTAACTCGAACTGATCTTGCAGATATTTTACTTTTCGTATTTTTTCTACCAGTATCACCTGATTCTTTATTTGGTTCAGGTAATTGATGATATCCTGCTGGGCACGAATCAGACTGTGAGCTGATAGTTGCAGTTCCTGCCGCAGTTCGAGCAGGATGCGGGTCAGCTCTTCGTCAGTGGCTTGGCGGAAGAAATCCCGTTCTTCATGCAGAATCAGATGTTCGGTAGAGTCTATCAACCGCTGGATGTTGATTCGTTTCTTGTCCAGATTTTGCAGTTTGGCTATTTTTATCTGGTATGTGGGCTCGTGTTTGAAAGCATTATCAATATTGTGTTGAAGGTTGATAATGTTCCGTATCGTTACACGTGCCAGTTTCTGAAAGGTAATCTTGATATTGCGTACATAACTTTCCTTGCGCGACTGGATCTTTTCTTTCAGGTAGTAGTCCATCAGTTCGTGCAGGTACTCTATGTTTTCCTCTACGGTAGCCGTGTTGATTTCCTCGTTCGCTTCCAGCAGCAGTTCGAAGAAATCAAGGAATCGGGCATCCAGTTCCACAAAGTTTCCGTTTTGGTGTATGATTTCCTTTTCGATGAGTATCTTTAAACGGTTTTCATCCTCTTTCAATAGGGCTAGTGCGTCCGAGTATCGAAAACTAAGTACTTTTCTCTTCTCAAACATCTCTACCAATAGCCCTTTAGCTACAAAAATCGTATTTATTATTTCGTGAATTGATCGGAATATATACATTGTTTTTTCTCCAAAAAAGTCCGGCGAAGTTACTTTAAATGGTTGGAAAAACCTAGCGTTTTATGCTAAAAAGCATATAAATAGTGAAGTAAAAGGTGGAAAATGTTGGAGTATAAATGGGCAAGAGGGAAGTCGTTGCATGAAGTGTCTGTCGCTTAATGGTGCTATATTTCTCAGATGCGGCTGGCACGAATAACGTAGTTCGTGCCGGCGCGTCTGGAAAATAGAATACTTTAGGAGCTTTACGGTTCTGAATGAAATAAAGGCAGATAAACCGGATGCCTATATTTTAGAACAGTTGGGCTGTGCGGGTTATTTGCAGGCTAGTTCGAATATCTCTTTACTGTATTCTTTGTTCAGTTTTACATAATTACCTACTAATTCACCTTTGTTTTCATGCAGTTTTTTCACTAGCAGTTCAATATCAGGATGTTCTATACCCAATTCTTTGAAATTGACCGGCAGGCCCATGTATCTGAAAAAATGCTTCAATCGTGATATGCCGGCAAGTGCCATTTCTTCCAAATCCTCATTCTCGGGAACTCCGAAAACGCGGTTTGCAAACCGGGCAATCTTTTTCGGGTTATGTTCTGCCATGAATGTCATCCATGCAGGTACGATTACTGCTAGTCCTGCTCCATGTGTCACATTATATACAGCACTGATTTCATGTTCCAGAAAATGTGATGCCCAGTCTTCCTCACAACCTACTCCGCAAGTACCGTTATGGGCAATTGTCCCACACCACATGATATTGGCGCGTGCTTCGTAATCGTTCGGGTTCTGCTTCACTTTATATGCTTCTTTGATGATAGCCATCAAAGTCCCTTCACACAGCCGGTCACTGATTTCTACATCGGGAGTGTTGGTAAAATAACGTTCCATAATGTGTACCATCATATCGGCAATGCCACAAGCTGTCTGGTAGGGGGGGAGAGTATAGGTCAGCTCCGGATTCATCACAGCAAAAACAGGCCGTAGTAATTCCGGTACACGCAAACTTAGTTTTTGCAGACCTTCCAGTTTGGTAATCACCGTATTGCCCGAACCTTCGCTGCCGGCAGCGGGAATAGTAAGTACCACACCCACTTTTAAGGCCTTCTTCACTTTGGCTTTTCCTATATAGAAATCCCAAAAATCACCTTCGTAGGGCACTCCTGCCGCAATGGCTTTTGCAGTGTCAATGACAGAGCCTCCCCCTACGGGAAGCATAAAGTCCACGCCTTCTTTGCGCGCCAGTTCAATGCCTTCGTAAACTTTCGGGTCAGTAGGATTAGGTTGTACGCCTCCTAATTTTACATAATCCACTCCTGCCTGTTGCAGAGAATCTTCTATGCGTTGCAGTAATCCGCTGCGAATAATAGAGCCTCCACCGTAAACAATCATTGCCTTCCGGGCGTTATACTTTTTAGCAAGAGTACCGGTTTGGATATCTGTATCCTTGCCAAATACAAACTCGGTAGGGCTGTAAAATACAAAATTGTTCATTTGCTTACTCCTTATATTATTTTGTTGTTTGAAACCAAAACAAAGTTAAGGAAATATATTACCTTTGCCGCCTAAATTTAGTAAAAAGATGAAAACGGACATTGAAATAGCACGCAGCATTGAGCTGGTCAAGATTAAACAAGTGGCTCGGGAAACCGGTATTCCTGTAGAGCACATCAGTAACTACGGGCGCTATATTGCCAAAGTGGATGAAAGTCAGATAAACGAAGAAAAGGTGCAGCAGAGTAACCTTATTCTAGTTACTGCCATCACTCCTACCAAAGCCGGTATTGGTAAGACCACTGTTTCCATCGGATTGGCTTTGGGACTGAATAAAATAGGAAAGAAAACAATTGTTGCCTTGCGCGAGCCGTCGCTAGGTCCTTGTTTCGGAATGAAAGGGGGAGCTGCCGGAGGAGGATATGCCCAAGTTTTGCCGATGGATAAGATTAATCTTCATTTTACAGGTGATTTTCATGCCATCACTTCCGCTCACAATATGATTTCGGCCTTGTTGGACAATTACCTTTATCAGAATCGTGATAATGGTTTCGGATTGAAGGAAGTGCTGTGGCGTCGTGTGTTGGATGTGAATGACCGTTCCCTCCGTTATATTGTTACAGGACTAGGACCGAAGACCAACGGAATTACCCAGGAGTCAGGTTTTGATATTACTCCTGCATCTGAAATTATGGCTATTCTGTGTCTGGCCAAGGATGAAAAGGACCTGCGTCGTCGCATTGAAAATATTTTATTAGGTTTTACGTATGACAACAAGCCTTTTACTGTAAAAGATTTAGGAGTTGCCGGAGCCATTACAGTTCTTTTGAAAGATGCTCTTTCTCCTAATCTGGTACAAACTACGGAACATACTGCTGCCTTTGTTCATGGGGGGCCGTTTGCCAATATCGCTCACGGTTGCAACTCTATTCTGGCAACCAAGATGGCAATGACTTTTAGTGATTATACTATTACCGAAGCCGGATTCGGGGCTGACCTGGGAGCGGAGAAGTTCTATGATATTAAGTGCCGTAAAGCAGGTGTCACACCTAAACTGACCGTCTTGGTGGTTACTGCCCGTGCATTGAAAATGCATGGCGGCGTATCACAGGATAAGATAAAGGAACCTAATCTGGAAGCTTTGAAGCAGGGTGTGGCCAATATGGATAAGCATTTGCGTAATTTGAGATATTTCGGTCAGACAGTTGTCGTTGCGTTTAACCGTTATGGGGATGATTCGGAGGAAGAAGTGGATTATATCCGTACCCATTGCGAGAAGAAAGGTGTGGGCTTTGCAGTGAACAACGCCTTTACTGATGGTGGCGAAGGGGCAGTAGAATTGGCGGAACTGGTTGTGAAAACCATTGAGGAACAACCTTCCGAGCCTTTGCAATATGCCTATGATGATGAGGATAGTGTAGAAACTAAAATATCGAAGGTGGCTTGTAATTTATACGGTGCCAGCATTATTACGTATAGTGCCGCTGCCCGTAAGAAACTGAAGCATATTGTAGAATTGGGATATGGAAATTTCCCTATCTGCATTGCCAAGACGCAGTATTCATTCTCTACCGACCCCAAAATTTACGGTGCGGTAGACAATTTTGAATTCCATGTACAAGATATTGTGATGAATGCCGGAGCTGAGATGCTGGTAGTCATTGCCGGAGAAATAATGCGTATGCCGGGATTGCCGAAGGAACCGCAGGCATTGCATATTGATATCGTGAATGGTGAAATAGAGGGGTTGTCGTAACCCCTCTTTTTTTTACTGAACTTATACTGTTTTACATTGACGAGATTAAACACCAGGTGTAAATGGAAAGTCCGATACCTGTTACCAATCCTACAGATGACCATCTGATAAACAACTTGTCTTTATATTTGCAGCCATAGCATAAGCCTGTAATGGCGCACATGGAAATTCCGATTGGAAATACAAAGAATCCTATTGAGATAATCCCGATAAGTATAATGATACCCATGATGGTTAGAACTTTGTTTCTTGCTGTCATAGCTTTTATTGTTTGGTGTTGAATGTATATGGATTATATGCGACAGTAAAAGTACAAAATTATTGTTTAGAATCAGACTTTTATCCGTTTTTTATATATTTGCATTATTTAAAAAGTGGATGGATGGCGGGTGTCTTGACTCCCGGACGGCATCGTAAATGCATGTCTCGGATTCGTAGTAGGAATACAAAACCTTCTGTCAGAAATGAGCACTTGAATGGGGCATTGTTTACGCTGAACCATTTGTTCTTGGAAAATTTTGCAGTACGTCATGCGGTTTCGTATGGAGAGAGCGGCAGGGAATTAAATCTGGTTGCGGCCGAAGATAAAACGGAATATGAGAAAGATAAGCTTTTATAAAAATCGAACTAATCAGTAACGATAAAATGGATATGAAACATGTAAAGTATCTGGCTCTTGTCCTATGCATAGGGAATCTGTCGCCTGTGATGGCGCAGACAGCCTCGAAAAGTCTCACAGTAGACAATTTAGTTGCCTGGCAGCGTATCAGCGGGCAAGCTATTTCTGATAATGGAAAGTGGGTGGCATGCAAGATGGAACCTTGGGAAGGAGATGCTGTGGTGAATTTGTATGATGCACAAGGGAAGGAACTTGCCACTTTTCCGCGGGCGGACCGTTTTCTTTTCTCGGCTTCTTCCGACTATTTGGTTGTGTCGCAGAAACCCGGCAAGATGATAGTGGATTCTCTGAAAATAAAGAAAACGAAGAAAGAAAAGATGCCGATGGATGCATTGGTCATTTATTCGCTTTCGGGCGGCAGGGAAGTGATTGATTCACTGAAAACATTCAGGCTGGCAGAGAAGGCGGACTGGGTTGCTTTTCAGAAGGGAAGGAAAGACTCGACTTTGTATGTCCAACCGTTGAATGCAAACCTCAGTACCCGGTATGAGGCTCCTGCTGTGAAAGCTTTCAACTTTGCGGAGAAAAGCGGAATGCTTTATTATATTACCGCAGGTGATAAAGCAGAGGAAAAGCCGGGATTGTATCTTCTGAATACGGAAACAGGTGTGAAGACGCTGATAAAAGAAGGTGACGGGGTGTTTAAACAGGTAACTTTTGATGAAGATGGAGCAAACTTGGCTTTCTTATATTGTGCACAGAAAGATTCTTGTTATAAAGCCATGAGCTTGTGGCTGTCACAGCAGGGAGCACCGGCAACAGAAGTTGCGGCACGTGGCAATCGGGCTTTTCCGAAAGGATGGGTAATCAGCGAGCATGGGAAATTACAATTTTCGAAGAGTGCTTCCCGGTTGTTTTTTGGCACATCGCCTGAGCCTAGACAAAAGGATACGTTGCAATTGGCGGAGAACCGTCCCAATGTGCAGGTGTGGAGTTGGGACGAGCCGGTGCAATATACTGTACAGGATTATAATAAGGAGAAAGAGCTGAAAAGAAGCTATCAAGCGGTTTATCATATAAATGGTGGTCGTATTTGTCAGCTGGCAGATGAGGAGCTGTCTCAGATTTTGCTGGGAGATGAAGGAGATGCCCCGTTGGCATTGCTTTCCACTTCGCGTCCTTATTCATTGTCCTCCATGTGGGAAGGGCGGACACGCAGTGATTATTACACAGTGTCTTTGGAAGATGGCAGCCGTAAATTACTGGCATCGGCGGATTATGGCAGATACCGTCTTTCACCACAAGGCAAGTATGCGTATTGGTATGCTGAAACAGACAGTTGTTGGTATACTCTTTCTATGGCAGACGGGAAAAAAAATCAGTTGACTAGCCCCGCTTCTTTCCTCGCATGGGATGAAGAGAATGATGTACCTGACTATCCGAACGCACATGGAACTGCCGGATGGACGGAACGGGATGAGTCCCTTTTAATTTATGACCGTTATGATATTTGGAAATTCGATCCGGATGCCATGAAGGAACCTGTCAATCTGACGATGAATGGACGTAAGAACCGGATTTCATATCGTTTGGTAAAACTGGATAAGGAGGAGCGTGTGATTGACCTGAACAAGCCACAGTTGTTGAAAGGCTTTAATGAAGTGACCAAAGGGAACGGGTATTACAAGGCTCGTCTTTCCACCGCTGCTTCTCCCAAAGAATTGATGGCGGGTAACTATATGTTACGCAGTATTTCTAAGGCGAAAAATACAGACCATGTAATCTATACGATGGAAAGTTTTGAGCAATATCCTGACCTTCATTATGCTACACTCGATTTCAAGAAATCTATTCGGCTGACTCATGGCATTGACCAACAGAAAGACTATTTGTGGGGAACTGCCGAACTGGTTTCGTGGATATCTTTAGATGGCCGTAAGTTGGAAGGGGTGGTGTACAAGCCTGCCGATTTTGATCCGGCCAAGAAATACCCGATGATTGTGAGTTTCTATGAGCGAAATTCGGAAACTCTGTTTAATTACCGGATGCCGGAACCCCATCGGTCTACCATTGATTATCATCTTTATAACAGTAACGGGTATATTGTGTTCAATCCGGACATACGTTATGTAGACGGTTATCCGGGTGAGAGTTGCTATAACTGTCTGATGCCGGGGGTTGCCATGCTGATAGGCAAAGGTTATATTGACGAGAAAGCCATAGGGGCGCAGGGACATAGTTGGGGCGGTTATCAAGTGGCTTATCTGGCTACACGTACTGATTTGTTTGCGGCTATTGAGTCAGGTGCTCCGGTGGTCAATATGTTCAGTGCCTACGGAGGTATCCGTTGGGGATCGGGGCTGGCACGCTCGTTCCAGTATGAACATACTCAGAGCCGTCTGGGCGGTACGCCTTGGAGTACTCCGTTGCGTTACTTGGAAAACTCTGCTCTGTTCACGATGGACAAGGTACAAACACCTGTTTTAATCATGCATAATGACGCTGACGGACATGTGCCCTGGTATCAGGGAATAGAATATTTTGTGGCAATGAAACGTCTTGGAAAGCCTTGCTGGATGCTGAACTATACAGGCGAACCGCATTGGCCGACAAAGATTGCCAACAAAATAGATTTTCAAAAACGTATGTTCCAGTTCTTTAATCATTATCTGAAAAAAGAAGCAATGCCTGGATGGATGTCCGATGGGGTTCCGGCTGTAGAACAGCCTTATGAATTAGGATACTGATATTATGTGTTCGGACTGCTATGGAACTCAAGTTGCTCCTACTGTGGATAAAGTAAAAGGATAGTTCCTGAAAAGAGGGAGGAGGTGTGTTAAAACTAAAATGACAGTTCCGAAAAGTTACAGATAGTAATTATAAACTTAAAAGGGTCGTATCAAGCTCTGTCTTGAGTAATGATACGACCCTTTCTTTAGTTTTTTAGGATGCTCAAATTTCAAATTATAAATTCATATTTTCAAAAACTGAATTTTGATCCTCTCTTCTTCTTTTTAGTACAATGCTTTTTTATTCAAACTTACCATAACGGGTAGGCAACAGTTTGCGGTCACCTAATGTATTATCTACCCGGGCTACATTGATCCAGAATTTGTTATCACGTACCGATTCGATAGGATAAGCGGCTTTCTCTCGGCTGTAGCTGTGATTCCATTCATTGGCCACCACTTCATATTCAGGATGCGGGGCGTTGACCAATACATTATCTTCTTTATCGGCACTGCCATTCTTCACTTCTTGAATTTCCTGCCAGATGGTTTGCATCACAGTGACGAAATTATCCAGTTCCCATAAACTTTCACTTTCAGTCGGTTCAATCATCAATGTTCCATGAACCGGGAAAGAAAGGGTGGGCGCATGATAGCCATAGTCCATCAGACGCTTGGCGATGTCATTTTCGCTGATACCGGTTTCGTCATGCAGATAGCGGCAATCTAAAATCATTTCATGACCCACAAAGCCCGTAGCACCGGTATATACAATGCCGTAGGTATCCTTGAAGCAAGCTGCCAGATAATTGGCGCTCAGAATAGCAGTCTTGGTGGCATTGGTCAGACCTTCGGCGCCCATCATGCAAATATAACCGTAAGTAATAGGCAGGATTCCTGCGCTACCGTATGGAGCTGAAGAAACCTGATTGGCACTGTTACCCCAAACTTGATGTCCCGGAAGGAACGGAACCAGATGTTCGGCTACACAAACGGGACCTACACCTGGACCGCCACCACCGTGAGGGCTGGCAAAAGTCTTATGCAGATTCAAATGGCATACATCAGCACCGATGGTACCCGGATTGGTCAGACCTACCTGTGCATTCATATTTGCACCATCCATGTAAACCTGTGCTCCGCATTTATGAATAATTTTACAAATTTCTGCAATTTCCGGTTCAAAGATACCATGAGTGGACGGATAGGTAATCATTAATGCAGCCAGATCATCCTTGTTGGCTTCTGCTTTTGCACGTAAATCTTCTACGTCTACATTACCTTTATCGTCACAGGCGCAAGTCACCGTGGTATATCCGCATTGAATGGCTGAAGCCGGATTCGTACCGTGGGCTGATGCCGGAATTAATATCTTGTTGCGGTGTCCCTGTCCGATACTTTCCAGATAAGCGCGGATGATACGAAGTCCTGTATACTCTCCTGCTGCACCTGAATTAGGTTGCAAAGTGACTCCTGCAAATCCGGTAATAACCTTCAACTGCTCGCTTAAGTTATTAATTAATGTCTGATAGCCTTTTGTTTGATCCTCAGGTGCTAACGGGTGTATAGCCATCCAGCCTAAGTTGCTGAGTGGGAGCATTTCCGAAGCGGCATTCAGTTTCATGGTACAAGAACCCAATGAAATCATGGAATGTGCCAATGAGATATCTTTACGTTCCAAACGTTTGATATAACGCATCATTTCGGTTTCAGTATGATACTTGTTGAATACCTCATGGGTGAGGAAGGAAGTACGGCGGCGTAGTTCACGATTCAGTGAGGATGCTTCGGGAATGTCTGTTACTTCTTGAACGGTTTCTTCGGCAGCAATGGAGAAGATGGAAAGTAACAGGTTTACATCTTTCAGGTCGGTGGTTTCATCAATGCTGAAACCTACATCGCCATTATCATAGTAACGGAGGTTTACTTCTTTACTCAATGCGATGGTACGCAGCTTCTGAGCCGAAACATGGTCGGGCAGACTGAAACGCAGGGTGTCAAAGAATAATTCATTATGCTGTACATATCCCAAGCGGGTTAGGGCTTTGTTCAACCAGGTGGTAATGCTATGAATGCGTTTTGCTATATTTTTGATACCTTCCTGCCCATGATAAACGGCATAGAAGCCGGCCATTGTAGCCAGTAATGCCTGTGCGGTGCAGATGTTGGAAGTTGCTTTTTCGCGTTTAATATGTTGCTCACGGGTCTGTAAAGCCATACGGTAGGCCAGTTTGCCATATTTGTCTTTAGACCAGCCGATGATACGTCCCGGCATATTGCGTTTATATTCGTCACGTGTAGCGAAGTAGGCTGCGGACGGACCTCCGTAGAACAAGGGGATACCCAGGCGCTGGGTACTTCCGAATACGATGTCTGCTCCCCATTCGCCGGGAGGAACTAACAATGCCAAACTCATGATGTCAGCATCCACGGCTACTTTACAATGGGCGGCATGTGCCTTTTCCACAAACTCACGATAGTCTTCCACGCTACCGCTGGCATTGGGGTATTGAAGGATGCAGGCAAAGATTTCCGGAGTAAATACCAATTCCTTGTAATTTCCTACTTGGATCTTCATGCCTTGCGGAAGGGCGCGGGTCTGGATGACTGCCAGATTCTGTGGGAAAATCTCTTCATCCACAAACAATACGTTGGCTCCGCTTTTTTGTTGGTCGCGGGTGCGAAGTCCATACATCATGGTGGCGGCTTCGGCAGCGGCGGTAGATTCATCCAGCAATGAGCAGTTTGCCAATGGCATGGCTGTGAGGTCGGATATGACAGTCTGGAAGTTCATCAGTGCTTCCAAACGTCCTTGTGAAACTTCGGTTTGATAAGGAGTGTACGAGGTGTACCACACAGGATTCTCGAATACATTGCGTTGAATGACCGCCGGAGTAATACTGTCATACCAACCCATACCTATATAAGAGGTATAAATCTTGTTTTGTGAAGCTAGTTCGGTAATATGCTCTGCAAACTCCCGTTCCGTCATGGGAGCAGCCAGTGGCAGAGGTTCTTTCAAACGGATTTTGGACGGAATTGTTTTGTTAATCAGTTCATCAAGGCTCTTTACGCCAATCTTTTCCAACATAACGGGAAGGTCTTCTTCCTGTATACCGATATGTCGGTCTGCTAATAAATCTGTTTTCATGGTAGTAGTATATAAGTTGAATTTTAAGTTTTATCTTATCGGAAAAAAGGGTTGTTCGCTTTTTCTGCTCCCACAGTGGTCGGGTCTCCATGACCGGGATAGACTACCGTGTCGGGGGGGAGTACAAACAAACGACTGCATATATGCTCGCGAAGTTCGTCGAAGTTACCTCCTGTAAGGTCTGCACGTCCTATACTTCCTTGGAACAATACATCACCGCTGAAGATACAGTGGGCTTCTTTGCAGTAAAAAACAATGCTTCCCGGCGAATGACCCGGTACATGGATAGCTTCCAGTTGGGTATTGCCGAAAGTAATGATATCTCCATCAAAGATATATTTTCCTAATGGCACGGGTGCTTCGGGCAATTGGAAACCAAACATACGTGATTGTGCCGGTGCTTGTTCCAGCCAAAATTCATCCGCTTGATTTGCTTCGGCTTTTAGCCCGTATTCTTGCAACAGGAATGGGTTGCCGAAAATATGGTCCAGATGGAGGTGCGTATTCAACAAATGTTTCACTGTCAGGCTATTGCTGTCAATATATCTTTTTAAGGCTTGCTTTTCTTCTTCATAAAAGCAACCGGCATCAATAATGACGGCTTCCTTTGTTTCGTCCGATAGCACGTAGCAGTTTACCGGAAACATATTGAATTCAAATTTCTTTATTTTCATGTTTTTTTTATCTATAATTATAAACCGCTGATGGTTACATAAACCACTTTCTTGGTTTTAAAAAAATCTTCCGTGAATTCATTTTTCAGATCATAAAGCATTGTTTTGTGCTTCACGGGCATTGTTTCTTGTTCCAACTCTCCGCCTTTCAGACAAATCAGCCCGTTGGGCAGGGCGTTATGTTGTTCTTGTCTGATGTTTTTACGGATAATTTTTATTAGATCGCCCAAAGGCATGACAGCACGACTTACCACGAAGTCGAATTTCCTTTTTTCTTCTTCGGCGCGGCAATGACGGAAAGTGACATTCTTCAGTCCGATAGCATTGGCTATTTCTGTAGCTACTTTCACTTTCTTTCCGATACTGTCCACCAGATGGAATTGGACTTCAGGGAATAAGATGGCCAAAGGGATACCCGGGAAACCGCCCCCTGTGCCCAAGTCCATAATTTGGGTATCAGGGGTGAAGTTTATCACTTTGGCTATGCCTAGCGAGTGCAATACATGATGTTCGTACAGATTAGTGATATCCTTGCGTGAGATTACATTGATTTTGCTATTCCAATCCGTATATAAATCATACAATGCGGCAAACTGTGTTTTCTGCTGTTCGCTGAGGTTAGGGAAATATTTCAGTATTAATTCCATTCTATACTTAAAATCGTTATTTAATGTATCATATATTTTTCTACCGATGTGTAGGGCAAAGAAAGGGTGATGACTCCTACAGCATAGGGAGCGATATCATATTTGTTATACAGGAAAGATACTTTTTCCTTTTCTAACAAGAAATTGTCGGGTACGTACATATTGGTAGAATTCAAGATGCCTGCATTCTGAAGTCCTTCCAGTGAGGTGATGGAGCTGTCTTCCAGACGGGTAGCCATCTCTGTTATCAGTTCTTCCAGCAACATGTCGCTCATCGGTTTTTCCGATCCTGCCATAAATACATCTTTCAAAGCAAGCAGTTTGCCGGTATTCTTTTCGAAGTTCATCCATTTGTTCCATGAGTTGGGATGTGCCCCGCCTGTATATTCAAAAGTTTCTGCAATGAAATTCAGAATACCTTCTTTGCCTTCGCTGAAATGGGTGGTCAGTCCGTATTCATAATTGTACCATGTGGGAAGTTCGTCTTTGGGAGTTCCATTTTTTATATCTTCCTGATAGAACTCGTTCACATCTTTGCGGTAGTTGTTAATGTAGGTATTTTTAAAAGAATCTACAGCAACTTCCGGATTCATCCGGATATATTCTTTTCCCAAAACGTGGGCTTGTATGGTACGGTTGATGCGTTGTGCTATGCTATCCGCAGCATCAGATTCTGCTAAATAACTATAATCAATAGTAATCTTACAGGCGGGAGAGACTGTGTCATCTTGTAAATGGGCTTGTTCTTCCACCTTTACAGTCTTTACAGTTTCACTATCAATTTGTTTTTGTCCGTTACATCCCGATAATAAAAAGCAGGATACAAGGCAAGTTGCCATAACAGACAATACGAGATTTCTTTTTTTCATAACTTTTTGTTTATTTGCATGGATTACTTATCCTAACTTTCTCCACAAATATAGAATAACTTCGTGAAATGTCCATCTAAAAAGCGAAAATATATTTATCTGTTTGCAACAAGATTGCATGAACTTTTTGCTAAATTTGTCCGTTGATAAGCTATAATAAATAAGTAAAGAAATGAATATGAGCGATATGACAAAAAAACTATATCCCGTTACGGGAATGCATTGTGCGGCATGTGCCGGCAACGTGGAGAAGATTGTAAGGAAGCAAGAAGGCGTGGAAAATGCATCGGTCAATTTGGCGGCGGCTACTTTGGCGGTGACTTATAATCCGGATATTGTGTCTCCGCAACAACTGAAAGAGGCTGTGATGAAAATAGGTTTTGATTTGATAATAGATGAGGATAACTCTGTGCAGGAGCAGGAGGAAGCAGAGCAATCTTATTACGGACAGTTGAAGCGGAAGACTATCGTTGCTTGGATTTTTGCTTTACCGGTAGCTGTTTTGGGGATGTTTCTGATGAATGTTCCGGGAGTAAACTGGTGGATGCTGTTGCTTTCACTTCCTGTTATTTTATATTCGGGGCGTTCTTTCTATATGAATGCCTGGAAACAGACGCTTCAGCGTACCAGTAATATGGATACGTTGGTGGCACTTAGCACCTCCATCGCATTTTTGTTCAGTTTGTTTAATACGTTCTATCCCGAATTTTGGTACAGCCGCGGATTGGAACCTCATGTATATTATGAAGCTGCCACTGTTATAATAGCTTTCGTATTGGTTGGCAAGCTGATGGAAGAGAAAGCAAAAGGAAAAACTTCCACAGCTATTCGTAAACTGATGGGATTACAGCCTCGGACGGCCCGTGTGGTGAAAGACGGCAGGGAAGAGGATATCTTGATAGCCGAACTTCAGGTTGGCGATAAGGTGAGCGTCCGTCCCGGTGAGCAAATTCCGGTGGATGGAGTCATTGTCGGAGGAAACACCTTTATAGATGAGAGCATGATAAGCGGTGAACCTATTCCTGTAGAGAAAAAACAGGGTGATAAGGTGCTGGCCGGCACTATCAATCAGAACGGTGCATTTACTATGACTGCTCAAAAGGTGGGGAAAAATACGGTGTTGGCACAGATTATCCGCATGGTGCAGGAAGCACAGGGGTCTAAAGCTCCGGTCCAGCGTATTGTGGATAAAGTGACGGCGGTTTTTGTTCCTGTTGTCCTTGCTGTGGCTGTTTTTACTTTCCTTGTTTGGATAGTGGCAGGTGGAGCGGATGACTTTTCTTATGCCATGCTTTCAGCAGTGTCTGTTTTGGTTATTGCCTGTCCGTGTGCTTTGGGACTTGCTACTCCCACTGCTTTGATGGTAGGAATTGGTAAAGGGGCCGAATCACATATTTTGATAAAGGATGCGGTAGCCTTGGAGCAGATGCGGAAAGTGGATACAGTGGTACTTGATAAAACGGGTACTGTAACTGAGGGGCGCCCTGTGGTGACCGGATGGTTGCATGATGCCGGATGGCAGAACGAGCATAAGGGAATTCTGTATGCTGCTGAATTGAAATCGGAACATCCGTTGGCTTTGGCTATTGTCGAGGCTTTGAAAAAGGAAGGTGAGAAGCCGGCGCTCATTGATTCTTTTGAGAGTCGGACAGGACGGGGGATTGTGGTGACCCGTGGAAATAAAACTTTTTGGGCAGGAAGCCATCGGTTACTGAAAGATTTTGGAGCGGGAATTTCCGACTTGTTGAAAGGGATGGTGGAGGATTATGAGAAGAGTGGCAAGAGTCTGGTTTATTTTGGCGAGGGAAATACATTGCTGGCGGTTATAGCCATTAGTGACAAAATAAAAGATACTTCCAGACAAGCGGTCAAACAATTGAAGGAGAGTGGAAAGTACATTGTATTGTTGACTGGTGACGGTCATCTTACTGCACAGAATGTGGCCGGAGAAATTGATGCGAATCGTTTTATTTCGGATGCTTTGCCGGTCGATAAGGAGAATGTTATTAAAGAATTACAAGCTGAAGGAAGAGTCGTAGCTATGGTAGGTGACGGCATTAATGACTCACAGGCGTTGGCACGTGCCGATGTAAGTATTGCAATGGGTAAAGGTACGGATATTGCCATGGATGTAGCGATGGTTACGTTAATGACTTCGGATTTGTTGTTGTTACCCAAAGCTTTTAAACTTTCCCATAAAACTGTACGTTTGATCCATCAGAATCTTTTCTGGGCGTTTATCTATAATTTGATAGGCATTCCGGTGGCGGCAGGTATTCTGTTCCCATTGTATGGTATCTTGCTTAACCCGATGATTGCCAGTGCTGCCATGGCATGTAGTTCTGTCAGTGTAGTGTTGAACAGCTTGAGCCTGAATTGGAGAAAGTTGTGATTGAATTAAAAATAAATAAAAAAGCAGCCGTGCATAGATTTTGTTTTGCATGGCTGCTTTTCATTTTTCTATCTTTTAGTTTATAATTCAAAAAGGATTGTTTCTTCCTCTTTGTACTTCTATTCGTATTCCGAAGTTCCCATTCTCCGATTTCATTTCGAAAGCTCCGTTGAAATTATTTCTTTCCCAAGGCAATGCGCTTGGATTCCGTACTTTGTTCCCGTCGGCATCATATTCACCGTATGTGGTGATGTGTAATCCGTTTTTCAATTTAAAGGTTGCACTTTGTAAGGTGGGAGGCATTGATATTGTTCCGAATCCATAGATTCCCATTCCCGGATACATGGGGGTAAATACATGGTTGTAAGACCCTCTGTCATAAATGATATTCATATTGGGACGGAATATTTCATTGTAATTCGCAATCGCATTATTGTTGTAAGGCTGATAATAAAGTTGCGGGGCTATCAGAGGGGGAGGGGCCATAATCATGGAACCCATATCCAGCATAAATCCGTTAAAATTCTTGTAACCATCCAATGAAATGGGCGGAATACTATCTGTTACCACTTCGGACTGCGCAAAGGTAGTAGCGGCAATCAGAAACATAGAAATGGATAGAACCAGCTTTTTCATATACTGTTATTTTTTTTGTTCCGGACAAATATAGGGATATTTTCTAAATTCTGTATCGTTTCTGTTTCCTGTGAATAGATCTTTTCAAATACTTTATGAAGTTCTTCCTCATCGGCTATCAGTTGCCTCAACTCCTGCAGATGTGCAGCATTGGCTGATTGAGGTATCCATAATCTTAAATAACCACCTTCAGCATATTTTTCTTTCAAATGTGTCAGAAAACGTATGTATTGTTTTTCTTTGTCCAGTTCGGGATAGTTGGAAAGACCATATTGTACCGTCCGTCTCAAGGTGATGTCCGGATCAATAATGCGGTCGGCCTCCGCTACAATTTTGCCATAAATGCTACGGGGAACATGCTTGTTGGATGCACGGTGATCTTCTACAGCCTCTTTCATAATCAAAATATGCTCTTCAGGGAACCATTGCCTTAACTTCTGGTCTGCCCATAGTATTTTTCCTGAAATGAGATGGTGGAACTCCCGTCCCTCACAGAGTCCCAGGTCATGGTAAGAGGCAATAACATACACCATCATGCGGCTCACATCATAATATTGAGACAAATTGAGGCTTTCTGCTATAACTTTCAATACATGATCTACACGATGTGCTTTGTCAAAACCAGCGTATCGTGGGATAATTTCACTTGCGATATAGTCGCGGAATTCTATTGGAAAATCATTGATGTACGGCAACATATTCTTTCTTTTGATTGGGGTTGCAAATATACAATAATTATCCCACCTTTGCAGAAAAAAGTAATATGTATCAAATAATTCAACCTACGCCCGATGACTTTGATGAATTGACCTGTTTATGGGAAGCTTCGGTGCGTGCTACTTATCATTTCATACCTGAAGCATATATTCAGAAGTTAAAGCCACTGGTATGGAGTGTTTATCTTCATAGTATGCCGCTTTACATGATTCGTGACAATGCTGGTATAGAAGGATTCATGGGTATTAATGGGACTATGCTTGAAATGCTTTTTGTTCATCCGCGTGCCATAGGTACGGGAATAGGGAAACAATTGATGCGTTATGCTTTGGAGCATTGCCATGTACGTTATGTCGATGTAAACGAACAAAATAAGAAAGCGTCCGGCTTTTATGGCCATTTTGGATTTCGGGTTATTGGCAGGGATGCAAAAGACGCATCGGGCGAACCCTATCCTATTTTACATTTAAAACTGGGAGGTATCATGAAAATTGAAAATTGGGGATTAGTTCCCTATTCTGAGGCTTGGAAACGGCAGACGGAGTTGTTTAATGCCGTGGTGGAAGCTAAACAAGTGGGAAAAACGTATGAGAATAGAATTATTTTTGTAGAACATCCGCATGTCTATACATTAGGCAAGAGTGGAAAGGAAACGAATATGCTGCTGGGGGAGGCACAATTGAAGATGATTGGTGCCACCCTTTATCATATTGATCGAGGAGGGGATATTACTTATCATGGTCCCGGACAATTGGTTTGTTATCCTATCTTGAATTTGGAGGATTATCATTTGGGGTTGAAGGAATATATTCATGTGTTGGAAGAAGCGGTGATCAGGGTCTGCGCATCTTATGGCATTGAAGCCGGGCGAGTGAAGGGAGCGACCGGAGTATGGCTGGCCGCGGGAACTCCGCAGGAACGGAAAATTTGTGCAATAGGAGTGAGAAGCAGTCATTTTGTGACAATGCATGGATTGGCGCTGAATGTAAATACGGATTTGCGCTATTTCAGTTATATCCATCCTTGCGGATTCATGGATAAAGGGGTTACTTCATTACAGAAAGAATTGGGGTGCGAAGTGCCTATGGAAGAAGTGGCAGGACGTTTGCAGAACGAATTATCTGAACTTTTGTAGTTATACCGTATGTGTGGCTTTATACATACGGGGCGGAGGGATTAAAAATCCGATTGTGTTATCATGTTGTCAACTGTAGGGGCAGGGTTTGCCTGCCCAAATGCATAAGCAAACCATTTTTGGGCGAGCGAACCTTGCCCCTACTGGCAAAATGATACGCCATTTTACTTTTGATACATCTTCATATTATGAAGAGAGCTTTTTTTGATTTATTCTTTTATATCTTGGTACAAGAAGCGCTTGATACTTTTCTTGGCTGTTTTTTCAAATTCCTCAGGATATAGCTTGAAGCGGGCTATTTGGGAAAATGCCGGTAATTGTTTGTTCAGTTCAAGGCGGTTTTCTTCCATTACCCGTACAAGGTCTGATTGGCTCAAGCCGTGAGCAAAAGCATCATCGGAATCCGGATAGATTAGGCCCACCAGTTTGTCTTGTTGCAGAATAATCAGTGACTCTGACACGTATGGCATATTGTTTAGCTTGGACTCTATTTCTTCCGGATAAATGTTTTGTCCGGAAGAAGTGAGTAACAGGTTTTTGCAACGTCCTTTGATAAAAACATTTCCGTCTTCGTCTATTGTCGCCATATCGCCTGTATGCAACCATCCTTCAGTATCAATGACTTGCCGTGTCGCTTCCTCGTTCTTATAATAGCCCAACATCAGGTTGGCTCCACGGCATACCAGTTCACCCGCAATGGCTGATGGGTTAGGAGACAGTACTTTGGCTTCCATACGTGCGGCAACTTTTCCGCAAGATGCCAGTTTCAGTTCTGTCCAATGACTATGGCAGATGATGGGACCACATTCAGTCATTCCGTATGCAATGGTGTATGGGAAATCTATCATTTTTAGAAAGGCTTCCACTTCGGCATTGAAAGGAGCCCCTCCGATGATGATTTCGATGAAATTTCCGCCGAAAACTTCCATCGCCTTCTGCTTGATAAGTTCTTTTATCTTATCGCTGATGATGGGAACATGTAATAGCAGTTTACCTAATTTGTTGTCTACCTTGGGAAGAATATTTTTCTTGAATATTTTTTCCACAATCAGTGGCACGCAGGCTATGACGCGCGGGCGGATTTCCGCAAATGATTCGGCTATGATTTTGGGCGATGGCATGCGGGTAAGAAACCATAGATGGGCGCCTGCTGTGAAACCGTAAAGAAAATCGAAAGTCATGCCGAATACGTGTCCCAAAGGTAACATGGATACGACGCTGTCACCTGCTTTCAGACCTATTTTTTCTTTACAGTAGAGCACGTTGGAGAGTATGCTACGATAAGGCAGCATTACGCCTTTGGAATATCCGGTAGTACCTGAAGTGTAATTAATGATGGCCAGGTCTTCTGATTTTTCTTTTTCATAAGAAATATCATCGGGACGAAATCTGCAAGGGAATTTGTGCCCGAATATCTCATTCAGATGGTCGCGGGCATAAGCCAGTTTTTCCGAACGGGATACGGGTACACCGAAATCTTTCAATTCTATGATACCTTCCAAATGAGGCATGGCTGCTTCATTCAAGTTCTCCCATATCTGATCGCCTACGAACAACAGGCGGGCTTCAGAGTGGTTTACAATATTGTGTACCTGATCGGCTTTGAATTCATGTAGGATAGGTACTACTACGGCACCATAGGTGATGACGGCAAGGTAAGTTACTGTCCAATGAGCGCTATTACGCCCGCAGATGGCTATTTTATCTCCCTTCTCAATGCCGGCATTTTCCAGCAAGATATGTATTTTCTCTATTTTACGGGCCACATCTCTGTATTGTAATGTGATGCCTTTATAGTCTGTAAGAGCGTTTAAATACCAATTTGTTTTTATACTTTGCTCGATAAGAGCAATAAAACTCTGTTCTAGTTCCATGATAACTTTTGCACATTTATAGGCTGAGTGTGCGCAAAAGTAGTAAAATGAGGTAAGGGGGATGGGAAATGAAACAGTTTTTTACATTAATTTAACGCCCTGAAAATGTAGATTCTTTTATTATTTTACTTTAAAATGCTAGTTTATAATCGTTTGCCAATTGTTGATGTGTCCCTTTTCCGGAAATGTTATTTGTTCAGTCATAATAGTATTAGAATTCAAAGATTCCGGGGGATAATGTAGGATTGATATAACTGACGTCACGTGTTTGCAATAGCCTGCCATTCAGTGTGTAGAATAATTGTTTGGTGGCCGACGAATTGTTTAGGTTAACAGTAATTACGTACAGAGTGGTTCGTTTAGGAAATTCTATGAGATTTACATTGGTGGCAGTCCACATGGCGTATGGACTCAATGTAAAATCATTATATACGTTAGGTGTCAGTTGATCTGTAGTTTGTAAATCGGTATTAGTCATTACCCATTGGGCATTACCGTTCATCCATACTTCTTTTTCAAAACCATTTTGGGTAAAAGAGGCCACATAATAATTCCCTTGTTGGCTCCAGCTTACGTTCGTGGCATGTGGATATATCTTTTTCAGTGCTATATGAAATGTAGTGGGAGAGGTAGCAGACAAGGTGGTGATCAGTACCCATAATATTACACATATAGAATAACATCTCTTCTTCATGGTATTTAAATGTTTTGATGAGGTTGATAAAACAGCTTGGCTATACTTTTTGTTCGCCGGTATAAAACCTGATTTTGTGGATTTTTTCCACACTTTTGTGGCGTTGTCAACAGGAATCTACACTCCTGAAATGAAAAAGCGTATATGTATGTGGTTGATTTTTAGTTAGATATTAAAATGAGCAGATTTGTGGCACGCTTCTTGTTTTATTGTTGTCGGTAAAAATGAATAAAAAATAAAGTAATTATGAAAAAGGTATTAGTAACATTGGTATTAGTGATGACTTTAGGCGTGTCTGTTTCTTTTGCTCAAGCGGCTCCGGTAGAGGTTCCGGTAGTGGAAAAGCCTCAACAATCTAAGAAGTTGGTTTTCTCGGAAATCTATATGAATGATGTGCCGGAAGCCGTGATGGACAGGCTTGCACTGGAAGGTGCTATGATAAAGCAGGCTTTTATGGCCTATGGCATTGATGGAAGCCGTATTTATAAAATTAATGTGTTGACAAGTGATGCTCATGAACAGACATTGTTCTTAGGTGAAGATGGTAAAATTTTGCAATAGTTAGTATATTTATAATAGTGCTTTTACATGAATTCCCGGCTTGTGATAAGTCGGGAATTTTTTTAGTTAAATTGTTTCTTGACGATATTCGAAAAATAATTAAGAAATCTCTTGTGCATAATAATTGTAGGTTTTATCTTTGCCACTCAAATTTAAAAAGGTGATACAATGGAAACTTATGATATATATTTTAAAGAAGGTAATGATTTTGCTAATAAAGGATTTTCATTGAAAGATAAGGCTAAGGCCATTAGAATGGCGGAAGATATGTTGGCTGAACGCAAAGGATATGTGAAGGATTTTGTTGGAGGAACTATTTCCGTAATGTGTAAAGAAACGAAAGAGGAAGTTTGGTCCAAGCCGATAGAGGAGGTTTAATGCAATTTTTACATCTTTTTTTGCCTTGCCAATCATAGAGTTGTGAAATACAGTGCTGTAATTGAAATGGTACGTAGCCGTTAATAGCAGCAACCCTTGGTTGTATTTGTGGTGGATTTGTTATTGGCGGACATGAATATTTCTTTCTCTTCTAGGATATTCGGTATATTTCTCCTTTCATGCTTTTGCCGGACTGATATAGATAATGCCGGGTAGCACTTGATAGGACGATGATTGTTCTTTTACTAAGATGCTTCAGTATGACTTTTTTCCGATCCTATCCATTCTTGACATATAGTTGTTATTCATAGCTAAATACACCGTATTCCCAATGAAGCTTTCTGTGGGGATCCCTTTGGTGTTCGTGTAACTATTGTGACTGTTATTATGCCGATGGGGTATAGTATTGATACAACAATGATTTTTCATAATAACTTTTAACTTATGATTTAGATAGCTCCGACTTGTCACAAATCGGGGTTATCCGCTTGTTATGCTATTAAACTTGGTCAGCTATTGGTTAACAATTTCACGCAACAGTAACTCTTTGGAGTAAAAGTGGCAAATAAATTTTTTGTTCACATGAAAAAAACTTTCCCAAAAGCTTTGTATTATTGATTTTCTATGTATCTTTGCATCGTTATTATTTCTCGGGGTATTAGCTCATCTGGCTAGAGCGTTAGACTGGCAGTCTAAAGGTGGCGAGTTCGAGTCTCGCATGCTCCACTTTTTTAATGATAAAATGAAGGTCTGCGAAGCAGGCCTTTTTTAATTTAAAGACTATAGATATGTTAATTTATAATACAACTTATCAAACAGGCATTGACGATGCGCGTAATTTTGTCATTTGGCTTAGTGAAAGCTATATTCCCGAAGTGGAAAAGACGGGAATATTGCAAAATCCCCGTCTTACGCACATCCTTAGTCACAAAGAACAGGATTCAGAATGCTTTTCATTGCAATGGGAGGTGGAAGATACAGCGGCCTTGCATCGTTGGCATACTCAGCAAGGGATGCATCTGAATGAGGAAATGATGAAGATATTTAAAGATAAGGTGGTTGGCTTTCCCACTTTGATGGAGGTGATTAAGTGATTCAGCCGGTAAAAGAGAAAATCATTCTGGGTATAGATCCTGGAACAACCATAATGGGGTATGGCCTGCTGAAAGTAGTAGGTACTAAACCGCAGGTAATGACTATGGGGGTCATTGATCTTCGTAAATATGGTGACCATTATTTAAAACTGCGCCGTATTTTTGAACGGGTGGTTGGTATAATAGAAGCTTATTTACCTGATGAGTTAGCTATTGAGGCGCCTTTTTTTGGAAAAAATGTGCAGTCGATGTTAAAATTAGGGAGGGCACAGGGAGTGGCTATGGCTGCTGCTTTGAGCCGTGATATTCCTATAACAGAATATGCGCCGTTGAAGATAAAGATGGCGATAACCGGTAATGGGCAAGCCAGCAAGGAACAGGTCGCTGATATGTTGAAAAGGATGTTACATATACCGGAGAGTGATATGCTGCCTTTTATGGATGCAACAGATGGGTTGGCGGCTGCTTATTGTCATTATTTACAAATGGGCAGACCGACATTGACTAAAGAATATTCCGGCTGGAAAGATTTTATAAATAAGAATCCTGATAAAATAAAAAGATAAGATTATGAATGTGAGACATGTTATTTGGGCATCAATTGTTTCTACTACTATTAGTTGTCAGTCTGTGAAAAAAGAATATAATTCGTTTGATGAATATCCTGTCCGTGAAGATGCGCTGACTGAAATGGAGTACTCGCCTGCCGAAACCAAGTTTTCACTTTGGGCTCCTACAGCGGAAGAGGTGCGTGTCCTTTTATTTGAATCGGGTAATGAAGGTTCAGCTTCTAATACTTTTCCAATGGAGATGGGAGAGAATGGTACTTGGAATATTTCAATAAAAGAGGATCTGAAGGGTAAATTCTATACCTTTAATGTGAAGGTAAACGGGAAATGGTTAGGAGACACTCCGGGAATTATGGCAAAAGCCGTAGGGGTAAATGGTAAGCGGGCAGCTGTGCTTGATCTTCGTTCTACAGATCCGGAAGAATGGGAGAACGATGTGCGTCCTCCTTTGAAGAATTATGCTGATATTACGGTTTATGAGATGCATCATCGCGATTTCTCTTTGGATTCTGTTTCCGGAATTCAAAATAAAGGCAAGTTCCTGGCTTTGACGGAGCAGGGTACTACCAGTTCTTCAGGCGAGAAGACAGGTATTGACCATCTGAAAGAATTGGGAATTACCCACGTGCACTTATTGCCGTCGTATGATTATGCCTCGGTGGATGAAACAAAACTGGACAAGGCCCAATATAATTGGGGGTATGATCCGCAAAATTACAATGTGCCTGACGGTTCTTATTCTACAGATCCTTATAAACCCGATGTCCGTATCAGGGAATTCAAACAAATGGTACAAGCTTTACATAAGGCGGGAATCAGAGTGGTGCTTGATGTGGTGTATAATCACACCTTCAATACAGACGAAAGCAATTTCGAACGTACGGTTCCCGGTTATTTCTATCGCCAGACGAAGGACGGGCAATGGGCAAATGGTTCGGGATGTGGAAATGAAACGGCAAGCGACCGCGCCATGATGCGTAAATATATGATAGAATCTATTTTATATTGGATTAATGAATATCACATAGACGGCTTTCGTTTTGACTTGATGGGGATACATGATATTGAAACCATGAATGAGATACGTGCGGCTATTGATAAAATAGATCCGTCTATTTTTATGTATGGTGAAGGATGGGCTGCCAGTTCTCCTCAATTAGAGGCAGACAGGCTGGCGATGAAAGCCAATGTGGAAAAGATGCCCCGTATCGCCGCTTTCTCAGATGAAATGCGTGATGGATTGCGAGGTGGTTGGGATGATGATACTAAAGGAGCTTTTCTAGTAGGGGAGCCAGGACACGAAATGAGTATCAAATTTGGAATTGTGGGAGCCATCGAACATCCGCAGGTTATAAGTGATTCTGTGAATTATAGTAAGAAACCTTGGGCTTTACAACCTACCCAGATGATAAGTTATGTAAGTTGCCACGATGACATGTGCCTTGCCGACCGTCTGAAAGCTACCATGCCGGATGCTTCGGTAGAGGAACTGGCGGCTTTGCAGAAGTTAGCGGAAACATTTGTCTTTACTTCACAAGGAGTACCGTTTATATTTGCAGGGGATGAGATGATGCGTGACAAGAAAGGAGTTCATAATTCTTATAATAGTCCTGACAGTATTAATACGATAGATTGGGAAAAATAAGACCGCACACAAAGATGTGTTCGAATATGTGAAAGGTTTAATAGCTATGCGTAAAGCACATCCCGCTTTTCGTATGGGGGATGCCGATATGGTACGTAGGCAATTGGAGTTTTTACCTGTAGAAAATACGAATGTGGTTGCCTTTATCTTGAAAGATAATGCAAATGGTGACTCATGGAAAAATATCATCGTGGCTTTGAACAGCCGTGCAGAGCCTGTCAAGCTGGACATTCCGTCGGGTAAATACACTGTAATCTGTAAGGATGGTAAAATAAACATGAAAGGCTTGGGACAGGTTTCAGGTGATGAGCTTATGGTACCGGCACGTTCTGCCATGATTATACATCAATAGAAGGCTCAAAGAGGATTAATAAAGACTTTGTCATACAGACTAAAACACATAATACGAATGGAAAAGACATGGAGATGGTTTGGGAAGAAAGATAAGATAACGCTTCCCATGCTTAGGCAAATCGGGGTGGAAGGAATCGTGACCGCCCTTCATGATGTACCTAACGGTGAAATCTGGGCTTTGGAAGCTATCCAAAGTTTAAAAGATTATATTGAATCTCATCAATTGCGCTGGTCGGTGGTAGAAAGCCTGCCGGTAAGTGAAGCTATCAAATATGCCGGTCCTGAACGGGATCAATTGATAGAAAACTACAAAGTAAGCCTTGCCAACCTAGGTAAAGCGGGTATCAAGACCGTATGCTATAACTTCATGCCTGTCATTGATTGGATACGTACCGATTTGGAACATCCTTGGGAGGACGGAACCAGTTCTTTGTACTTTGACAAGATCCGGTTCGCCTATTTTGACTGTATGATTCTTCAGCGTGAAGGGGCGGAGAAAGACTATACCGATTTGGAATTACAACAGGTGCGTGAATTGGATAAGACTATAACCGAAGCCGAGAAAAACGAATTGGTCGATACCATTATAGTCAAGACGCAGGGATTTGTAAATGGTAATATAAAGGAGGGAGACCGGCATCCGGTAACCATATTCCGCCGTCTTTTGTCTTTGTATGATGGGATAGACCGTGATGCCCTGCGTGAAAACTTACGTTATTTCTTGCAGGCTGTCATGCCGGTGTGTGATGAGTACGGTATAAATATGTGCATCCATCCGGACGATCCCCCTTTCCAGGTATTGGGCTTGCCGCGTATTGTGACCGGTGAGGAAGATATCAACTGGCTTCTCCATGCGGTTGATAACCCGCATAACGGGCTGACATTCTGTGCCGGTTCGCTCAGCGCCGGATTGCATAACAACGTACCTTTGTTGGCACGTATGTTTGCACACCGCACTCATTTTGTACATTTGCGCAGTACCAATGCGTTTCCCAACGGGAATTTTATAGAAGCATCTCATTTGGGAGGGCGTGCTCATGTGATAGAGTTGATCCGTATTTTTGAGAAAGAACGTCCGGGTGTCCCGATGCGTGTGGATCATGGGCGCATGATGCTGGATGATGCCGGCAAAGGATACAACCCGGGGTATTCGTTTCATGGCCGTATGATGGCCTTGGCTCAGATAGAAGGCATGATGGCGGTTATCAACGAGGAATCAAAACTTAAATCCTAGATTGACGTACATACTCACTTTATTGGCTCGGTTTGCATAGTTTAGTGATGCCTCTAAGGGGCCGAACATACTATCCAAACCGTAGCCTATACCACAGCCGAACATGGTATCCTGTTCCAACAGGTACCTCAGCTTGCTTGCACTCAGCGCATAATTGCCCGTTAACGTCAGATAATGCACACTTCCCATCCGTTGGCGGAATTTCATGCTTCCTATCAGTAACGCATTCTTTGTTAATTCCACATTGTTTATCCCGACAAATGGTAGTTGCTGTTGCAGGAAACGTCCTTGCACATCCCCCCCCATCGCATTGAGTTTGGAGTAAGGAATATCTTTCCCTATCAGAAAACGTCCGTATATGGCAGGCAGTATGGAGAATCTGCGTGTAACGGGAATCACTCCCTGGCAATAGCCTTTTATGGCAGAGAAAGGAGCGTGGTCGTCATATTTGGTGAAATTATCCGTATAAAGTGAATAGGACGCTCGTGCTGATATGCCTTTGGTAGGGAAATATGCCTTGTCGAAAGTTTCGTAATGCATTTGTGCGAAATAGCTGAAGAAGTGTTCTGTTCCTACGTCAAAACCTTGGTTCCCTTCCTGGTATAGGAATTTGTCATAGTCATATAATTCATACCTCAGCCCCACGGCAAAGCGTATGTTTTTGTACCAAACATCCGAAAAGGATAACTCTCCCAAATGATAGCGGTAGGTAGAGTTATGTGATTTATCTCCATGATGGTAAAAGTTTATATCATTGTACTGGAACATATATGCCAGTCCGATGTTCTTCAATGGAGCCGGTTCGAATCCATAATCTATGCGGGCGGCATAACGTTTGCCCAATCGTCCTGTCAGTGACAGCGTAGTGGGTACTTTTCCCCGGAAATTGCTGGTGACATTAATGAGCAGACTGGCTGTTTCTTCCGAATCAAAACGGATTCCTACGTTCAGCTTATTCTCATATTTCTTGCTTAAAAGAAAATGCAGGTTATAACCTCCGCCGGGGGCTTCGGGCAGATTGTAAGTGGCGCTGGAATATTCTAGATTGGAGCATAGTATGGCTGTTGCTTCTTCTATGCGGCGAAGGCTTATTTCGGAGTCTTCTTTCAAATCACAGCGCTTCAACAGCCACCGTTTGTCTTTTTCGTCCAATCCGTCAAAGGTGATTTCTTTTATATACACTTTGCGGTTGGGGGAGTACGGATAGCTGGGAAGGGGTTTCGGCATATAGGTACTGTCCAGCCCCAGTTCCTGCTTCAACTTTATCAAGGAGTTTTTTTGTGCCAATGCCGCTTCTTCTCCCCGACGAATCAGTGTGTCCACCGCACTGGGGGTGAAACTGGCGGCAGAATACCCCTCCACATCCACCTTTATATATGTATCGGTTTCTTTCAGATTCTTTTTATAAAGTTCCAGTCCCATTAAATTGATGAGTTGCCCCAAGATACTGCCGGTGCTATTCAGTTCGTTGGCGGGTTTCAAGTCATTTTGAACATCCACTCCTATAATAATGTCCGCCCCCATGGCACGCGCTACATTTACAGGGTAGTTGTTTACCACACCTCCATCCACTAGAACCATACTGTCCAGCCGGACCGGAGTGAATACTCCCGGTATGGCCATACTGGCCCGCATGGCCGTAGCCAATACACCTTTGTGAAAATTTACCTCGTTGCCATTTACAATATTTTCGGAAACACAGGCGAAGGGAATAGGTAACTTGTTGAAATCGATGGAATCATGATATCCTACGGTCAGCTCACTGAACAGGTTTGCCAGGTTCTGTCCCTTTATCAATCCTCCTACGGCTTGCGTTTTGGCATTTTTACCGAATGGCAGGGAAAATACATATTTTTCGGAAGCCTCCCGTTCCGCCATATTCTGTTCGCTGCGTGGTATTTTGTCACTCAGCAGAAAGGACCAATCCTGCCGGCGAACCATGCTATCCATCTGTTCGGGAGTATAACCGATGGAATAAAGTCCGCCTATAATGGAGCCCATACTGGTCCCTACCACGTAATCTATAGGGATACCCGCTTCTTCTATAACTTTCAAAGCACCTATATGTGCCATTCCTTTGGCTCCTCCGCCGCTGAGAACAACGCCCACTTTTTTTCGGGGCCCAGGTTGGGCCGTTGTGTGAACGGAGATACAAAGTAACCCTGCTGCTATTAACAGGGTCGGGAATTTCATTTTTTTCATTTTACTATAAATCTAGTTTAAGTTAAAAAACAAAAACAGTGCAAAGATGGTCTAATCTTTCAGCTTTCACAAGTGCTGATTGTCATAGATATTGGTCTATTTTGCTGCTGAGGTTTCAAAGATAGGGAATTGTACCGGAAAAAAGAATTTTGTATATCGCTTTTTTGTCGTACCTTTGTCTGTGTAACGAAAAAAAGTATGGATAATTTTGCAGCAATAGACTTCGAGACGGCAAATAATGAACGTACCAGCATATGTAGTGTAGGGGTGGTTATTGTGAGAAATGGTGAGATAGCCGACCGGTTCTACAGCCTCGTTCATCCCGAACCGGATTACTATTTGTATTGGAACACCCGTATTCATGGATTGACACAGGAAGATACTGCCCATGCTCCTGTTTTTTCGGAAGTATGGAAGCAGGTTGCTCCTAAAATAGAGGGGCTTCCGCTGGTTGCGCATAACAAAGCCTTTGATGAGGGGTGTTTGAAAGCCGTGTTCCGTACTTATTGTATGGATTATCCTGATTATGACTTTTATTGTACCTATCAGGCTTCCCGGAAGCTGAAAGGGTTGAGAAACCACCAGTTACATACGGTGGCCGGTTTTTTTGGTTTTGAATTGGAGAATCACCATCATGCGCTGGCTGATGCTGAGGCGTGTGCATGGATTGCCAGACAGATTCTGTGAGTTATAATTAAAGATTTATGATTTCTGAAACCCATGATACAAGAAGATACTTATAAAACCATTACAGACATTGCCGAAGGCATATATACGGAGAAACGGAGTAAATTTATAGCTATTGCCATTCCGGTACGTACCATAGAGGAAATAAAGCAGCATCTTGACACGTATCAGAAGAAATATTACGATGCCCGTCATGTGTGTTACGCTTATATGCTGGGGCATGAAAGGAAGGATTTCAGAGCAAATGATAACGGAGAGCCTTCGGGTACCGCAGGAAAGCCTATTTTGGGGCAAATAAATTCCAATGAGCTGACGGATATCCTTATTATAGTGGTCCGTTACTTTGGAGGTATAAAATTGGGAACCAGCGGACTGATTGTCGCTTACAAGGCTGCCGCTGCCGAAGCAATAGCTGCTGCTGATATAGTGGAAAGAACAGTGGATGAAGAAATCACCGTATCCTTTGAATATCCTTTTATGAATGATATCATGCGCATTGTGAAAGAAGACGAGCCTGCCATCTTGGAGCAATCATATGATATGGATTGCCTGATGAGGCTCCGGATACGTAAATCCATGATGGGAAAACTCCGTGCACGTCTGGAGAAGGTGGAAACTGCCCGTATTATTGAATAACTCTGTCGGTACGTCGATATTTTTGGGGCCATATTCACTGCGTTCACAGCAGATGAGAAGAATACGGAATGTGGCTGTAAAATGTCTTCCCCATATCAAATGAAACATATTTGTAATATGGATGAAATATTACAGATATACCGAACCTATATCTTTGCAGCCGTAAACAAAGAAAGTCACATTAATAAAAATGAGAAATACACTTGTAGCGTCTGCTTTTACAATGCTGAGTATTGCAACTGCTTCCGCACAGCTGACTATTCCTAAAGAATATCTGCCGGAAGTACATGGAACGATCCGCGGTAAATATGAAGTTCAAACCACTAACGGAATGCAACGGTTCCAGGTACGTAACGCCCGTGTCAGTCTGGACGGGAAGGTTCTTCCGGTAATTGCTTATAAGGCTGAAATAGACTTGTCCGATGAGGGAAGCATCAAGATGCTGGATGCATATGCCCGCTTTGTCCCCAATGATACATGGAATGTCACACTAGGACAGATGCGTGTGCCTTTCACCATAGACGCTCATCGATCTCCCCACCAACAATATTTTGCCAATCGTTCGTTCATAGCCAAACAGGTGGGGAATGTGCGTGATGTGGGTGCTACCGGAGCTTTCTCTTTAAAGAAGGGACTGCCGTTGAAACTGGAAGGCGGACTGTTCAACGGCTCCGGACTCACCAATCAGAAAGAGTGGCACAACACGTTGAATTATTCTGTTAAGCTTCAATTGATGCCGTGGAAAAATTATAACTTGACTTTGAGTACCCAGAAAATACATCCCGATAAAATCAGCATTTATATGTATGATATCGGTACTTACTACGAGTTTGATAATTGGCATATAGAAGCCGAATACCTTTATAAAACTTATGCGAAAAACTCATTTGATGATGTACATGCTTTCAACGCCTTTGTCAATTACGACTTGTTTATCAAGAAAGGCCTGTTTCGGAAAATTTCATTTCTAGGACGTTATGACAGTATGGGAGATCATAGTAACGGTAATGCGGATGAGGATGGTAAGCTTTACATTACCGATTATTCCCGCCAGCGTGTGACTGGAGGTGTGACATTAAGCTTTGGAAAGGCTTTTCAAGCGGATTTGCGTCTTAATTACGAGAAATATTTCTATGATAAACTATCTTTGGCAAAAGAGTCCGAACAAGACAAGTTTGTGATGGAATTAATGGTACGGTTCTGAAAAAAGCAGGGGAACACTCCCTGCTTTTTTGCTGTTTGTCCTTCTTGTCTTTTCCTTTTCCATCCCTGCCTTTATTCCGGAACTCACCGGCATATCCGTGATATTTCTTCGGGTAACAGGCTTTTCCTCGACAGGCAGTGCGCCTTCTTCCGCCAAGGAGACAAGCCTATCCCCATCTCTCTTTCATCATATCTTCCAGTTTCAGCAGCTCATCCCTGTATTGTGCAGCTTCTATAAATTCCAGCTTCTTGGCAGCTTCCTGCATCAGTTTCCGGGTACGTTCTATCGTTTTCTCCATCTGTGGCTTGGTCATATACTGAACAATCGGGTCGGCAGCCGTTGTATCGGAAGATGGCTCGATGTATGCCTTGGGGCCTTGAGTGGTTCCGGCAACTTCGTTGCTGTTGTTGCCCAACAAGGCAGCATTCCGCGCACGCTGTATCTGTTTGGGGGTGATTCCATGCTCTTCGTTATATGCCAGCTGTTTTTCACGACGGCGGTTGGTTTCGTCTATCGTTTTTTTCATGCTGTCCGTCATGCGGTCTGCATACATGATTACTTTTCCATTGATATTGCGGGCGGCGCGTCCTGCTGTCTGGGTCAGCGAACGGTGGGAGCGGAGGAACCCTTCTTTGTCTGCATCCAGAATGGCGACCAAAGACACTTCGGGCAAGTCCAGACCTTCACGAAGCAAATTCACACCCACCAGTACATCATAAACGCCCTGACGTAATTCATCCATAATCTTGACGCGTTCCAAAGTGTCCACATCGCTGTGGATGTAGTTGCAGCGGATGTCATTGCGCAGCAGATATTCGGTCAATTCTTCTGCCATGCGTTTGGTAAGCGTGGTCACCAGTACACGTTCTTCTTTCTCGATGCGTTGCTGTATCTCTTCCATCAGGTCGTCAATCTGATTCAGACTGGGGCGTACTTCAATTACCGGGTCCAGCAATCCGGTAGGACGGATAACCTGTTCAACGATAATGCCTTCACTTTCCACCAATTCATAATCGGCAGGTGTGGCACTGACATAAATCACTTGTTTGGCCAGTTCCTTGAACTCTTCAAATTTTAGAGGACGGTTGTCAAAAGCCGACTCCATCCGGAAACCATATTCCACCAAATTGGTTTTTCTGGCCCGGTCACCACCATACATGGCACGTATTTGCGGTACGCTGACATGGCTTTCGTCTATTACAATCAGGAAATCATCCGGAAAGAAGTCCAGCAGACAGTAAGGACGGGTACCTGCATTACGCCCGTCAAAGTAGCGGGAATAATTTTCTATGCCCGAACAATGCCCCAGTTCGCGAATCATCTCCATATCGTATGTCACGCGCTCATAGAGTCGTTTCGCCTCATACATTTTTCCTTCCTCCTCGAATTTGGCCACCTCTTTCGTCAAGTCGTCCTCAATCTGATGAATAGCTCTCAACTGGCTCTCTTTGGTGGTCATAAAAAGATTGGCCGGATAAATTTTGTATTCATCAAAAGTTGCCAGACGGATTCCCGAAATAGGGTCTATCTCTTCAATGGCATCAATTTCATCGTCCCAAAACATAACCCGGAGGAGATTGTCGCTATATGCCAGGTAAATGTCTACCGTGTCACCTTTTACGCGGAAATTCCCGCGATTCAGTTCTATGTCGTTACGCACATACAGGCTGTCCACCAAGCGGCGTAAAAATACATTCCTGTCCAGCAGTTTGCCTTTTTTTATCTCGATTACGTTATTATAGAAATCCGACGGGTTCCCCATACCGTAGATGCAGGACACGGAAGACACCACCACCACGTCCTTCCGTCCCGACAGCAGGGCAGAGGTGGCAGCCAGCCGCAATTTGTCAATCTCTTCATTAATGGCCAGATCCTTTTCTATATAGGTGTCGCTGGACGGCAAATATGCTTCCGGCTGGTAATAGTCATAATAAGATACATAGTATTCCACAGCATTATTGGGAAAGAAACTCTTGAACTCTCCGTATAACTGGGCTGCCAATGTTTTGTTATGGCTTAATATCAAGGTGGGCTTATTGATGTTTTTAATTACATTTGCAATCGTGAAAGTCTTGCCGGACCCGGTGACCCCCAATAAAGTTTGTGCGGGGACTCCTTCCAGCACCCCTTCGGTCAGCTGGGCGATAGCTTCCGGTTGGTCACCGGTGGGTTGGTATTCGGAAATCAATTCAAAATTCATAATAGCATGTTTGGTTTAATGAGATGTAAAAATACAGTTATTTCCTTAGATATTATCTATTCATCTCTAAAAAATAGACTCTTGTCGACTTTTTAGCATTTAAAAACATGGAAATATTGCATTATTCGGTGGAAAGGCGTAAATTTGCGCAATTATTTGAATAAGATGAAAAAATATATCATTATAGCTCTTGTCTCCGGTACGGTTCTAACGTCTTGTGGAGAGTATAACAAAGTTTTAAAAAGCACGGACTACGAATACAAGTACGAAGCGGCCAAAAGTTACTTTGGCAAAGGGCAGAATACTAAGGCGGCCACCATTCTGGAGGAATTGATTACCATCATGAAGGGAACGGATAAGGCTGAGGAATCACTTTATATGTTGGGTATGACCTACTATAATCAGGGTGACTTCATCACAGCTTCGCATTATTTCACCACTTATTATAATACTTATCCGCGTGGGGTCTATACGGAACAGGCCAGATATTTTTCAGGAAAAGCATTGTTCCTGGATACTCCGGAACCTCGTTTGGACCAGTCGAGCACCTATAAGGCTATTCAGGAGTTGCAGATGTTTATGGAATATTTCCCTACCAGTAGCCGTCGGCAGGATGCACAGCAAATGATTTTTGATTTGCAGGACAAGCTGGTGATGAAAGACTATCTGGCTGCGAAATTGTATTATGATTTGGGCTCTTATACAGGAAACAGTACTTATAGCACTACCGGTAACAACTATTTGTCTTGCATCGTTACCGCCCAGAATGCTTTGAAAGACTATCCCTATACCAAGATGCGCGAAGATCTTTCTATCCTGGTCTTGCGTGCCAAATATGATATGGCGAAAGCGAGCGTGGAGGAAAAGAAAGAAGAGCGTATGCGTGAAACGATAGATGAATATTATTCTTTCAAGAATGAGTTTCCCGACAGCAAGTATACTAAAGAAGTGGAGAGCATCTACAAGGATGCCAATAAGTACGTAAAAGAATTTAATGAATAAAACTAAATAAGAAATTATGGATTACAAAAAGACAAACGCTCCAAGTAATACTGTTACCCGTGACATGATGGATTTATGTGCAGACACAGGTAACATTTATGAAACTGTTGCTATCATTGGCAAACGTGCCAACCAGATTAGTGTTGAGATGAAGAATGATCTTTCAAAGAAATTGCAGGAGTTTGCCTCATACAACGATAACCTGGAAGAAGTCTTTGAAAATAGAGAGCAGATCGAAATCTCACGTTATTACGAAAAGCTTCCGAAACCGACATTGATCGCTGCTCAGGAATATGAAGAAGGCAAGGTTTATTTCCGTAATCCTGCTAAAGAAAAAGAGAAACTACAGTGATTTTTCATTTGGGGCTGTGCAAAAGGTCTTTACCGCAGGTTACACAGATCGTTCTATTTTGAAACATGAGTCGTTTCGTGTGGAAACTGTATCAATCTGAGTAATCTGTGGTACATTTTGATGCACCTCACATTATATTAGCCCTGTTATGCTGAACGCAGTGAGGAATCTGATAACCATTCACTTTGTGTTTTCAGGTTTTTCACTGCGTTTAGAATGACGGGTTGTATGATTAAAATTAAAGAGACTATGATACAACGCATTCAATCTGTTTATTTACTTGTTGTTACCATTTTGATTATTATTTGCCTGTGTAGTCCTGTAGGCTCATACATAGGAAGTGATTATAGTGTTTCCGCTTTAACAAATCTGTGTCTTACTATGGCGGATGGTACTAAAGATTATGCTCCATGGGCCTTGTTTGTGATTTTGCTGGTTGTTGCGGTTCTTGCTTTCGGCACTATCTTCTTGTTCAAAAAACGCATGTTGCAAATCCGTCTGACTATTTTCAGCACCATTTTGTTGATCGGGTATTATGCCACATTGGTCACTTTTATTTTTATGTTGAAAGAAGAGTCTATGACATTTTCTCCTTCATGGACTGTGTGTCTGCCGTTGGTTGCCATCATTTTGAATTGGCTTGCCATCCGCGCCATTGGTAAGGATGAGGTATTGGTTAAAGCATACGACCGTTTGAGATAAGCTGAGGGAATTATTATGTATGATATAAAAAGCCTGCAAGATTCATCTTGCAGGCTTTTGTATTATGAGAGAGAGTCCTTTTTTTATTTAGTAATATCTATCAGATAACTCAGCCGTATGCCTATGAATGAATGGGCTGATCTTTCGAAGAAATCTCTTTTCGAGTTCTTGTAAAAGTCGCTCAATCCCATGTAGTAACGTCCTTCCAGCAGGAAATGTCCGATACCGGTACTTACTTCCAGACCGGCGCCGGCTGTGATACCATAATCAAATTTATTCTCCACCTCTTTACCGTGTTCCGGTCTTGTTGTAGAAGTAGTCCAGTTTATCTTTTCGTTGTCACCCAGGAAAAAGCCGATTTGTGGTCCTGCATTGAAAAAGACCTTCACTCCCCGGTTCAATGCATCCTTGCCGAATGCCAGATGTGCCATGAAAGGGATTTCCAGATAATTCATGGTGCGGCTGTAAGAATTGCCGGAATCATCTTCTATCTTTTCGTCCCATCCGCGTTGTGAATAGTTTATTTCCATTTGCACGCCACACATCATCTTGAAATATTTCTCGGACATATATCTCATGGTAACCCCCATAGACATGGTGTTCAAGGTGTTCAGTTTGATTTTCGGGTTGAAGCTGACGGAACTCATGTTCAGACCACCATTGATGCCGACGGCAAAATTATGACGTTCTTCACCCAACTGTGCAGCTGCCGGCAATGCAAAGAGCAATGCCAGTACAAGCAGCCCGAAGTTCTTATACTTTTTCATTATTCAAAATCAAGTTTAATCAGTTCAAAGTCCTTGGTAAAATGAACGAAGAACACTTTACGATTGATAAATCCACCCCAGTTGTTTACGCGTTCAAATTTAAATCCGGTCTGGATAGGGGTGACAGCCACCTTGTCCAGTTTGTCTTCCAGTTTGTTGCCGTATTGGGACAGGCCCTTCAGGAAGAAATATCCTGTATCGAATCCCAGCATACCATATTTAGGGAATGAGTTGAGCATATCCTTGCTGTACCATTTGCGGTAAGCCGATGAGAACTGAACGGCTTCCGGAAATAAATTGTTTGTGTAAAACGAAGAATAGAAATAGGTGTCCAGTTCATAGAAACTGGCCAGATGGTCGTTGGTATAGGTCTGCCATTCCGGATAGCCGAATAACTGCATACGGTAGTCGGGATTGTCACGGGAGGTCACAATCAGTTGTGGTAACAGTTTTATCAATGCCACGTTGGTGCCGGAAGTCGGGATGAATACATTATCCATACTATGGTTCATCGCGCCTTTCAATGATTCCGGAGTAATATTTTCCCCTTTTAATTCGGTAAAAGGAATGCGTTTGGTTTTTAACTCCTCTTTCAGTCCTTTTATAAAATCCACTTTGTCTTTGTCACCATCTTCTGCATCCAGGAAGATAACATTGGCGGTTGTAAACTTGCGGGTAAAATGCTCGTAAACTTCCGAGTACAGATAAGATTGGGGAGTATTTATCTGATAGATGGCGGGATTGCTGAAAACTTCATTCCCTTTGGAGGTAAAAGGTACTACCAGCCGGATATTGTTTTTCTTGGCGAATTCCGCAACCGGTTTCACCTGGTCGGGATAAGCCGGGCCGAAGATAATATCCATGCTCTTCAATTCACTTCTATCCAGAATGTTCTTGATGGAAGAAGTATTGTTATGGGTATCGTATGAGTACAGGTCGATGGATACTCCTTTTTCCTTCAAGCTGTCTACTGCCATCAGGAAGCCTTCATAGTATTCCACCATACGTGTCTGTTCGTCACGGTTGCCCTTGCCGTCTGTCATGAATGGCAGCATTACGGCAGCTTTGATGGTAGATATTTTGCGTGCCTCCTTCTTGCTTTCATTAAACAGCTGGTCGTCCGTGGGGATTACGGCAGGCGTATTATCCACAGGCGTTTCAGTCTTTGTATCCTTAGGATATGGAATACAAAGGAACCTTCCTTTTTTCAGTTTTTCGGTACGCAACTCAGGATTGGCGGCAATCAGTTCGGCTTCTGTAATGCCATACAGGCGGCTGATGCTGAATATCGTTTCCTTGCGTTCCACTTTATGCATATCCCTGCAATTGGGTTTCAGTGGGGTGGAAGTGGTGGCCGGTCTGATAGTCTGTGCGGCTTTCACCTCGTTCATGATTATCTCCTCGCTGTCCGTCACTTTGGCGGGAATTACGATAACCTGTCCGATACGGAAATTCTCCGCGCTCAGTCCGGGATTTGCCTGGCAGATGCGTTGTGCGGTTACTCCATAGCGTTGTGTCAGCTTGTACAAGGTTTCACCCGACTGGATGGTATGGAACATCTGCTGTTCCGTTCCGATGTTCTTTTGTGGAATCTTCAATGTTTCACCGGTTTTAATTTTCTGGTCGCTGCCGGGGTTCATTTTAACGATATCACCGGTAGTGACATTATACATGCTGGCTATGGAATAAAGACTTTGCCCTTTGGTAATGGTGTGCAGGAAATAGCCGGAAGACTGTGTTTGAGCCATCATTCCGGTGCTGCTGGCAGACAAGGCTGCGATAAGATATAATGCTCGAATAAATTTCATTTGCAGTGTGTTGATTAAACTGAGTGGCAAAAGTACAAAAAAAACTGTTTTATTCACATTATATAGAAAGAATAGAAAATATTATTAGGCTTTTTAATTAAATATTTCGTCGGGAAGCATTAATTTTGCAAAGATTACGCAGAGTAAGAAGATTATGAGTGAAGAAAAAGAACTGATTAATGTATACGGTGCCCGTGTACATAACTTGAAAGATATAGATGTCGAAATTCCACGGAACAGCCTGACGGTGATAACCGGATTGAGCGGAAGCGGTAAATCGTCTTTGGCATTCGATACCATCTTCGCCGAAGGGCAGCGGAGATACATTGAGACCTTTTCCGCATATGCCCGTAATTTCCTGGGAGGGTTGGAGCGCCCGGATGTGGATAAGATTACAGGACTCAGCCCGGTAATTTCCATCGAACAGAAAACGACAAACAAGAATCCCCGCTCTACCGTGGGGACTACGACAGAGATATACGATTATCTCCGTTTGCTCTATGCCCGTGCAGGAGTTGCTTATTCTTATCTTTCGGGAGAGAAAATGGTGAAATATACCGAGGAACAGATCATCGGCCTGATTCACCGGGATTATCAGGGTAAGAAGATATTCATGCTTGCCCCGTTGGTACGTACCCGCAAGGGGCATTACAAAGAACTTTTCGAACAAGTGCGCAAGAAAGGTTATCTGTATGTCCGCGTGGACGGCGAGGTGCGCGAAATTGTACACGGCATGAAGTTGGACCGTTACAAGAACCACGATATCGAAGTCGTGATAGACAAGCTGGTCGTATCGGAAAAGGACGACAAACGGCTGAAACAGAGCGTTGCCACTGCCATGCAGCAGGGTGAGGGGCTGATTATGATTTATGATGCCGATACCCGGGAGGTGCGCCATTACAGTAAGCGGTTGATGTGTCCTGTCACCGGACTGTCTTATAAAGAGCCTGCCCCTCATAATTTCTCGTTTAACTCTCCGCAGGGAGCCTGCCCCCGTTGTAAGGGGCTGGGGTATGTGAATCTGATTGATGTGGACAAAGTGATTCCCGACAGGAATCTTTCCATTCACGAAGGAGCCATCGCTCCTTTGGGCAAATATAAAAATGCCATGATTTTCTGGCAGATAGAGGCCCTGCTTGAAAAATATGATTTTACGATCAAGACACCGGTCAAGGATATGCCGGATGATGCGATAGACGAAATACTCTATGGCTCGGATGAGCGTATCAAGATAAAGAGCACCTTGATTCATACCTCTTCCGATTACTTTGTAACTTATGAAGGGATTGTGAAGTACATCCAGATGATGCAGGAGAAAGATGCGTCGGCCACTGCCCAGAAGTGGGCGGAACAGTTTGCCAAGACTGATGTTTGTCCCGAATGCAAGGGCGCGCGCCTGAACAAGGAGGCGTTGCATTTCCGTATCCACGACAAGAACATCTATGAACTGGCAAGCATGGATATCAACGAACTGTATGACTGGCTGCAACAGGTCGATCCTTTTCTGGAAGACAAGCAGCGCATGATTGCCGCCGAGATTTTGAAGGAGATCCGTACCCGTCTTAAGTTTCTGTTGGATGTGGGACTGGATTATCTTTCACTGAACCGCACCTCGGTATCCCTTTCGGGAGGCGAGAGCCAGCGCATCCGTCTGGCAACTCAAATCGGCTCCCAGCTGGTGAACGTGCTTTATATTCTGGATGAACCGAGTATCGGATTGCACCAACGGGACAACCTCCGCCTTATCAACTCCTTGAAGAAGTTGCGTGACACAGGTAACTCTGTCATCGTGGTGGAGCATGACAAGGATATGATGCTGGCGGCAGACTATGTGGTTGATATGGGACCGAAGGCAGGCCGTTTGGGTGGGGAAGTAGTATTCCAAGGAACTCCGAAACAAATGCTTCAGACAGAAACACTTACCTCTAAGTACTTAAACGGACAGATGAAGATAGAGATACCGGCCGAACGCCGTCCCGGTAACGGGAAATCCTTATGGCTGAGAGGGGCGAAGGGAAACAACCTGAAGAATGTGGATGTGGAATTTCCTTTGGGAAAACTCATTTGCGTCACAGGGGTGTCCGGCAGTGGCAAATCCACGCTGATAAACGATACCTTGCAGCCCATCCTGTCACAGCATTTCTACCGTTCTTTGCAGGAACCTCTGCCCTATGACAGTGTGGAGGGACTGGACTATATAGATAAGGTGGTGAATGTAGACCAGTCGCCGCTGGGCAGGACACCGCGTTCCAATCCGGCCACCTATACAGGAGTATTCTCGGATATCCGGAATCTGTTTGTCGGTCTGCCCGAAGCGAAGATCCGTGGCTATAAGCCGGGGCGTTTCTCGTTCAATGTAACCGGAGGACGCTGCGAGGCTTGCGGCGGTAACGGATACAAGACTATCGAAATGAATTTCCTGCCCGATGTGCTGGTACCTTGCGAGGTTTGTCACGGCAAACGATATAACCGCGAGACGCTGGAAGTGCGCTATAAGGGTAAATCCATAGCCGATGTACTGGACATGACCATCAATCGTGCTGTAGAGTTCTTTGAGAATGTGCCTCAGATTCTGAATAAAATCAAAGTGCTGCAAGAGGTGGGGTTAGGATATATTAAACTGGGACAGCCCTCCACCACCTTGTCGGGCGGAGAGAGCCAGCGTGTGAAACTGGCTACGGAACTGTCCAAGCGTGATACCGGCAAAACGATGTATATTCTGGATGAGCCTACTACCGGGCTTCATTTCGAAGATATCCGTGTGCTGATGAATGTACTGAACAAACTGGTGGAGAAAGGCAATACCGTTCTGGTTATCGAACATAACCTGGACGTGATCAAACTGGCGGATTATATCATCGATATGGGTCCCGAAGGCGGAAGGGGCGGAGGACAGGTGCTTGCTGCCGGAACTCCTGAGGAAGTGGCCGGAAGCAAGAAAGGATATACCCCGAAATTTATAAAAGAAGAATTGGAAAATTAACCGGCATACCAGCAATGAAAGAGAAAATAGCTAAAACCAACGTAGCCCGTCTGCTTGATAAGGCCAAGATAGCATACGAGCTTATTTCATACGAAGTAGACGAGAACGACCTCAGCGCTGTTCACGTTGCCGCCAGTTTGGGCGAGAACATAGAACAAGTCTTCAAGACTTTGGTGCTTCATGGGGATAAATCCGGATATTTTGTCTGTGTCATACCCGGCGAGCACGAGGTGGATTTAAAAATGGCGGCAAAAGTCTCAGGTAACAAGAAATGCGACCTGATTCCCATGAAAGAGCTGCTTCCCCTGACAGGATATATCCGGGGAGGATGTTCTCCCATCGGCATGAAAAAGCATTTCCCCACCTATATACACGAGACTTGCATCGCATTCCCGTACATTTATATCAGTGCCGGTATCCGCGGATTACAGATAAAAATAGCGGCCGATGACCTGATAAAAGAAACGAAAGCAGAGATTTGTTCCCTTTTCACCGAATAAATATGCCAAAAAGAGTCACATTTGTGGCTCTTTTTTTTTCAGATAGACTAAAAGTTATATCTTTGCAAAAAAAGAATACTAACTATTAATTAAATCTTTATCAACTATGTTTGAAGGACAGCCTAAAGGCTTATACGCATTAGCTCTCGCCAATACCGGCGAACGCTTTGGTTATTACACCATGCTTGCTATTTTCACTCTCTTCCTGCAAGCGAAATTCGGCTTTACAGCCGCCACGACGTCAACAATCTTTGCCAGTTTCCTGGCAGGAGTGTATTTCATGCCGCTTATCGGAGGTATCCTGGCCGATAAATTCGGTTATGGCAAGATGGTTACTACCGGTATCGTTATCATGTTTGCCGGTTATGTGCTGCTGGCTATCCCGATGGCAACCAATATCGGATTGTATTCCATGTTCGGCGCTCTTGCCCTGATTGCTTTGGGAACCGGACTTTTCAAGGGAAATCTGCAAGTAATGGTAGGTAATCTGTATGATGCTCCTGAGTATAGCGCGAAACGTGATACCGCTTTCAGTTTGTTCTATATGGCAATCAACATCGGCGCCCTGTTCGCTCCGACTGCCGCTACTGCCATGACCAACTATGTGTTGGGCAAAGCAGGCTTCAGCTATGTGCCCCAGATACCTTCTTTGGCACACCAGTTCCTGGACGGTACGATTACCGCCGAAGGTGAGGCCACACTGACTGCCATGCAGACCGCACAGAATTTCACAGGAAGTATGGCTGATTTCTGTACTACCTATATTGATAAATTGTCTGAAGCCTATAATTATGGTTTCGGTGTAGCTTGTATCTCACTGGTTGCCTCTATGGCTATTTATGTTATTTTCCGTTCTACATTCAAACATGCCGATTACAACTCCAAGCAGGCTAAACCGGCCAATGTACACGAAGAAGAGCTGACTCCCGCACAGACCAAAGAACGCATCGTCGCTTTGTTACTGGTATTCGCTGTGGTTATTTTCTTCTGGATGGCATTCCATCAGAACGGTCTTACCATGACCTTCTTCGCCCGTGACTACACGGCACATGAGGTAACCGGTCTGGATCGCCTTGGCTTCAGCGTATGGAATCTGGCTCTGCTTATTGTAACCGTTTATGCAGGTTTCTCACTGTTCCAGTCCAAGACAGGCAAGGGCAAATTGATTTCAGGCGTTATTGCTACCTTGGCTCTTGTGGTTTTAGGAGTCAATTATGGTACTATGGACCCTACATTGCCTATCCTTCCTCAGATTTTCCAACAGTTTAACCCCTTCTTCGTTGTCGCTCTGACTCCGGTATCACTGGCAGTATTCGGTTCATTGGCAAAGAAAGGAAAAGAGCCATCAGCTCCGCGTAAAATCGGTATCGGTATGGTGATTGCCGCAGTAGGTTTCATGTTGCTGGCATTCGGCTCATTCGGTCTGCCTACTCCTGCCGAAGTAGAAGCCAATGGTATTGCCGAGAGCGCGTTGGTTTCACCCAACTGGCTGATCTCGACTTATCTGGTATTGACTTTTGCCGAATTGTTCCTGTCACCGATGGGTATCTCATTTGTTTCCAAGGTAGCTCCTCCCAAGTATAAAGGCGCTATGATGGGACTTTGGTTTGTGGCTACTGCTATTGGTAACTATCTGGTAGCTATCATCGGTTATTTGTGGGGTGATATGCAGTTGTGGATGGTATGGAGTGTATTGATTGTGTGCTGCTTGCTTTCCGCATTGTTCATCTTCTCTATCATGAAGAAACTGGAAAAGGTTGCGAAATAATTCCCGCCTATATTATATATGAAAAAGAAGCCCGCTTAACCAATCAAGCGGGCTTCTCTTTTTTTATAAATTACAGAAGAAGGATACGAAAACAGGAACACTCATATCAATCAGTATTCCGTGGAATATGGCCAGGGGAATCATGTCTTTTCCCGAATAACGTGTGATGGATGGCAGCAATACATCCATCGAGTTCACTCCGGCAGCCGAGATAGGAGCCAGCTGTCCGAAATATTTCCGTATGAGCGGAGCACCGAGCAATGCCATCATCTCTCGGAAAATATTGGCCAGTAACGCAATGGTTCCCAATTCGGTGGCCAGTTGTAATCCGATAGACGGTTCCTTGAACTGTGTGATCAGGATGGAGGATAGTGAATAATAGGCAAAGCCGCTGCCCACCGCCATACAGTCGAATACACTCCATTGGCTTAATAGCAGGCTGGCCAGTGCCGAGAAAAGCAAGGTTCCCGCAATGGTAGCCATCGGTACCAGGAGCATTTTCAGCCGTAAGCTTTTAATCAGTTCTTTCAATTTCTTATTGCTGCCTATGCTGATTCCTACTTGGAGCATCAGTGCATAAAGCACATACATGGAAACAGAGTGCATGTCATACTGGAAATTATTGACAGCTCCAATCATACATCCTGCACAAAAAAATGCGACAACAACCAAACTGCCTTTCATTGTTTGCCTCCTTTCTTAAAAAACAGATGAAATACCAGAAAAGAAGCTAGCATACTGCCCAAAATGCTTAATGTAGCCAATATAGCCGCCTGCCATCCGAATCTGCCTAAATTGTTAATGATTAAGCTGTTGGAGCCGATAGAGATTCCCAAAACAAACAGCAGCAGGAAGATAGTGAGTGATGTACTCTTTTCTATTTTCTGTAAAAACTGCAAGTTGCGCAATACATATCCTATACCGATACCAACAAACATAATAGATATAATAGTAAACATAGCAATCAATTTTTTTAGTAAAACATATACAACCCGACGGTTTCACCGAATGAGAACCATCATGCAATATATCTTTCATCGGGCACGTGTGTGGGTAGGATGAAAGTTGGGTAATAAATTACGTGTGAGTGGAAATCTAAACAAATCCGCTGAACCAATGTACATGCACAATGAAGTGATTACACAGGGGGGTATTTCCCGATGTAAGGTGATGTATGCTGTATGTAGTCTGTAATTGGTTCATATCATTGATTCATTTGCGGTGCAAAGATAATCCTTTTATGTATATTTTCAAAATAAATATTCATAAATCTTCTTCTGTTACCTTTGGACGGATATAGCGTGTGTTTTAACATAGGATCATTTATTGGGAATTTATCTCCGAATTCTGGCGATAAAAAATATTCATTAATTGCAGGGGATAAGAACTTTATCTTTTCTGGAGAATTATACTTTTTTCTTGAATTGAATGTGCTGTGTAAGTGTTTGTGTACTAGTTGTTTATATTTGTTTGAGATAAAAATGAAGATAATGTCATAATTGGTGGCAATTATCTATACACCCTATTGATATTTTTTGTTTCTTTGTAATCTATTTATATACTAACACACCAAAGGAATGGATTACACCGAACAGTTTATCCGGCTGAATTGCAGTTTGATGTCGGATTACAAAATGATGAAGCTGAATGCCGAAATGAAATGCATGGGAATAGGATTATATATTCAAATGATATTGTTCCTGCGAAGGCAACAGGAATACAAACACGATTTTAACGAACTGGATTTGTTGGCTGAACAATGGGGGGCTACAGTGGAAGATCTGCAGCATCTCATTAAAGACTTTAACTTGTTTGTCATAACGGAGGACGGATATTTCCGATGCCTGTATCTGGATGAGGTGATGGGTTATCAGAATAAGCTTTCGGAGCAACGTGCCGCCGCCGGTAGCAAAGGCGGAAGAAGCAGCAAGAAAAAGACTGTGCAGACAGCTGAAAAAGTAATCACTTCTACTGTCCTCACGGCAGCGGATAAAGAAGCGAATGACGATGCAGGCAATAAGGAAAACAACACGGAAAGCAATGCGGAAAACAGTGTAAAATGCATGAAAAACACGATTGAAAAAAGTGATGATGAAAATGTAACCGAAAACACACTGCAATGCATTGATAATGAATGTGTTAATGGGGATTTGCAAGCAAGCTTTAAGCAAAACTTTATAAGAGAAGAAAAGAATAGAGAAGAGAAGAAAAAGAAAGATGATGTTAACATCATACAAAGAAACATCGGCATCGGCAACAACATGTTTTTTTGCTATGAAAAAAATGTCAGGGTAACACTTCGACAGAAACGCTATATCAATGAGATTTTCCCTATCCGGGTTCGGGTGGATACACCACGCACGATTCCGGATTTGGAAGAAAGAGGAGTTGGACCGCCCATGGATAAATGCATATCGTATCTTTGTTGAATGCTATTTGCCTCCCCAGGTACGCGCCGTTAATCACGGAAGATATGGATCTTTCACGTGTAAGATGCTATATCTTACAGCTGTAAGATTATAAATCTTTCACCTTCATCGTCTGGACATTGCGAAAGAGTTCAGCCGGTCTGTGCGTGGTGGAATATAACCGTCTGCCGCTTGTTTTCACGAATACCGTCTGGGGTATCTCAAGAAGATGCTCAGCAGGGCAAATATCCCGATGGCTACCGGATAGTACAAGTATTCGATAATGCTCAAAGGAGACAGGGAAGCCAGTTTGGCAGCAATCAGCATTTGTGCTCCGTAAGGGATGATTCCCTGGATGACACACGAGAAAGTATCCAGAATACTTGCACTCTTGCGTTTGTCCACCCTGTAGCGGGTAGCGATATCGTTGGCAAGCGGTCCCACTGTGATGATGGCTATCGTATTGTTGGCTGTGCAGAAATTGGCGATACTCACCAAAGCCGCGATGCAAAGTTCGGCTCCGCGTTTGCTGTTGACATGTTTGGTCAGTTTTTGGATGATATAGTCCACTCCGCCATTAAAACGGATCAGTTCCAGCATACCGCCTGCCATCAAGGTGATGATGATGAGCTCACCCATCCCGGTGATCCCTGTGCCCATGGAGCCGAGCCAGTCGAACAGGCCGATGCTCCCCGTGAACAGGCCGATCACTCCCGTTGTGGCGATGCCCAGTATCAGTACGAGTGCCACATTCATACCTGCTATGGCGGTTCCCAACACAACCAGGTAGGGGAGGATTTTGATCCATTCCACCGACTGGATGTCGTGGGTGGTCATCACGTCCATCCCTCTGAAAATATAGTAGCCGAAAACCATCAGAGCGGCCGGAAGGGCTATCATGAAGTTTACCCGGAACTTGTCACGCATGGCGCATCCCTGGGTACGGGTGGCGGCGATGGTGGTATCCGAGATGAATGAAAGGTTGTCGCCGAAGAAGGCTCCTCCCACCACGATACCTGTCATGAAGGCCAGGTTCATGTCGGTTTTCTCTGCGATGCCTGCTGCCACGGGGACTAGTGCCACGATGGTTCCTACCGAGGTTCCGATGGAGAGTGAGATGAAACAGGCAGCCAGGAAGATGCCTGCCAGCAGCAGATTGTCCGGCAGCAGAAGAAGCGTAAGGTTGACGGTCGCGTCAATGGCCCCGATATCTTTGGCACTTTGGGCGAATGCGCCTGCCAGGATGAAAATCCAGATCATCAGCATGATGTTCTTGTTGGCTGCGCCGATGGAATATTGCAGCATTCGCTCATTCAGGCTCAGGCCTTTGGTGATGCATACCGCATAGACCGAGGATACCATGAAAGCAATCGTGATGGGGACTTTATAGAAGTCGTTTACAATGATGGAGGTCACCAGATACAGGCATAGAAATACCAGCAGTGGACTGAGTGCCCATAGACTGGGCTTATTGGTTATTGGAGTTAATTTTTCACCGTTCATGAATTTGTATTTTATAAAATGAGGTGCAAAGTTACAAAAAGACTTGCTGTATAACAATATATGGGGGAAAAAGGTCACAGCCCCACCTTCGTAACAGGGAAGGCAGGGCTGTAAGGGTATTGGGAAAGTTGGGGATAAAATTGGATTATAGTGTCACGCCTGTCTTGAAGATGGCGATTTCACGATAATTCTTCTTTTCATTGTTTACCGGTTCTCCGCTGGCAACACGGATGATATAGTCTATAAAGCGTTCGCAGGTCTTTTCCATCGGTTCGTTTTCTACGATGACTCCGGCATTGAAGTCAATCCATCCCGGTTTGTTTTTAGCCAGAGTGGAGTTGGTGGAAATCTTCATGGTAGGAACAAACGTACCGAACGGAGTACCGCGGCCGGTAGTGAAGAGCACCATGTGACAGCCGCAGGAGGCGAGGGCGGTGGCAGCTACCAAATCGTTGCCCGGTGCGGAAAGCAAGTTCAAACCTTTCACTTTCAGGCGGTCGCCATAGCCCATAACTCCGTCAACGTATGCTTTGCCGCATTTTTGGGTACATCCCAACGCTTTGTCTTCCAGGGTGGAGATACCACCTGCCTTGTTGCCCGGTGACGGATTTTCGCCCACTGGTTCGCCGTGTGACAGGAAATATTCCTTAAAGTCATTAATCAGGTGTACGGTCTGCTCGAACAGTTCCTTGGTGCGGCAACGGTTCATCAGGATGGTTTCCGCACCGAACATTTCGGGAACCTCCGTCAGTACGGAAGTACCGCCCTGTGCAATCAGGAAGTCGGAGAACATACCCAGCAACGGATTGGCGGTGATACCTGAGAAGCCATCCGAACCGCCGCATTTCAAGCCTACACGCAGCTCGGACAAAGGAACATCCTCGCGTACATCGGTCTTGGCTTTGGTGTACAGTTCACGCAGAATCTTCATACCCTCTTCAAATTCATCCCCCACTTTCTGGGTTACCATGAACTTTACGCGGTCTGTGTCGTAATCGCCCAGAAACTCGCGGAAAACATCCGGCTGGTTGTTCTCGCAGCCCAGACTGACAATCAGTACGGCTCCTGCATTAGGATGCAGAATCATGTCGCGGAGAATTTTCTTGGTATTCTCGTGGTCATCGCCCAGCTGTGAACAGCCATAGTTGTGAGGGAATGCCACGATAGCGTCCACACCTTCGCAGTTGGTTTCGCGGCGTAACGCTTCGGCCAGTTGTCCGATGATACCGTTTACACAACCCACGGTGGGGATAATCCATACCTCGTTACGGATACCTACATCACCGTTTTTGCGGCGGTATCCTTTGAACGTCAGGTCTTTCTTCGGGATATTGAGGTCTACGCTGACCGGATTGTAGGTGTAATCCAACAGTCCGGCAAGGTTTGTCTTTATCTGGGTTTCATTGATCCAGCGTCCTTGTTCCACGGCAGTCACGGCATGGCCGATGGGGTAACCATACTTGATGATATTCTCGCCTTGGGCGAAATCTTTCAGTGTCACCTTATGGCCGGCAGGCACGTCTTCCTTCAACGTGATGGCATGACCGTCTACCGTGATGGCCTCGCCTGCTTTTAAATCCGAGATAGCCACCACTACGTTATCAGCCGGATTGATTTTCAAATACTTTGTTTCCATTTCTATTTTTAGTTATCAGATTTACTTTTTATGCGCATCCAGATAGAAATCCACGTTCTCCACCGAAAGCAGGATGATGGGCATGTAATTGCATTGTTTCACCTCTTTCTTGAAGATCAGGTGATTGCACAGGCTCTCTACGCCGCTGTATCCTTGTGCGGTAGGTTGCTGAGCAATCAGGAAATCCACTGCGCCCTCTTTCAGACAAGAGACGTTCCGGTGTAATAAATCGTACCCAATCAGTTTGAAATTTTTCATGTTGTGTCCGATGAGATATTCTCCTATAATGTACACTTTCGAGTTGAAAGTGATGCCGCACGTAACCTGTGGGTTCTCTTGGAAAAAGCGGTTCATCAGCGCCTCGTCCTCGTCCGGACGCTTGGCGTAGAGGTTCAGTTCCACTATCTTGCAGTCGGGAAAATGCTCCTGCATATATTTTCTGAATCCTTTTTCACGGTTTTCCTGCTGGTTTGATCCCAGGCGGCCTTCGTTGATTTGTCTGAAGATAACGATTTCTTTGGGACATTCTCCCAACATCATGGCCATGCGGGCGGCAAAGTATCCGCTTTGGTCGGATTTCTGCCCGAAGAATGCCAGCGGGTTCAGACTGGCCACGTTGGAGTCTATAAATATATAAGGTATTTCCCGTTCTTGTAACTTGTCGGTGAATCTGGCCGTCATCTCAGGAATAGTGGGGGCGAGCAATACGCCGTCCGGCTCTTGTTTCAGTATTTCCTCACCGGCATTGATGAAGGAGGAATATTCATATTGGTCATAGTACATCACGGACAGGGTGATGTGGAAATCCGAAAAGGTTTCTACGGCTCTTTTCATTCCCAGTTCCACATCGGTCCAGTAATCGCCTTCCTTGTGCTGTGGCAGCAGGCAGACAAACAGATACTTTTTGTTGGATGCCAATGCGCTGGCATACATATTGGGCTGGTAATCCAGTTGCTTCAATATTTCTTCCACCCGTTTCCGGCTGGCTTCGGATACCCCTGTGCGGCCATGCAATACACGGTCTACTGTGCCGACTGACACATCTGCCAGGCGCGCGATATCCTTGATTCTGATTCTTTCGGGCAGTTTATTCATACCTTAATTATATATATTGTGCTCGTGCACACTGATAATTTATTTTTTTTCGATACAAATATATAACAATTTTTGGTTTTAAAAAAATAAATAGTACCTTTGTGCACGCACACGGATGAATTATTTGAGTGGTCTGTTGAGTACAAGGTTACGATGTGATTCGTCTATGGATATGTAAACCAGTATTTTAATTGGGTTGAAAGTTAAACGAATAAATATATAACAATTTAAAATCACGAAATTATGGGAAAAGTAGTAACCTTAGGTGAAATTATGTTGAGATTGTCAACTCCGGGAAATACACGTTTTGTACAGTCGGATTCATTTGATGTTGTTTATGGCGGTGGTGAAGCGAACGTAGCGGTGAGTTGCGCGAACTACGGTCACGAAGCTTATTTCGTAACTAAATTGCCGAAACACGAAATTGGACAGTCTGCTGTGAATGCATTGCGTAAATATGGTGTGAAGACCGATTTCATCTGTCGTGGTGGCGACCGCGTAGGTATCTATTATCTGGAAACAGGAGCTTCCATGCGTCCTAGCAAAGTAATTTATGACCGTGCCCACTCGGCTATCGCCGAAGCCGATCCTTGCGATTTCGACTTTGACGCTATCATGGAAGGTGCGGACTGGTTCCACTGGTCGGGTATCACTCCGGCTATTTCTGACAAGGCTGCCGAACTGACCAAACTGGCTTGTGAAGCTGCAAAACGTCATGGCGTTACGGTATCTGTAGACTTGAATTTCCGCAAGAAACTGTGGACAAAAGAAAAAGCACAGTCTATCATGAAACCGTTGATGCAGTATGTAGATGTATGTATAGGTAACGAAGAAGATGCCGAACTTTGTCTGGGCTTCAAACCGGAAGCGAATGTGGAAGCCGGTGAAACCAATGCGGAAGGTTACAAAGGAATCTTCAAGGCTATGGCAAAAGAATTCGGCTTTAAATATGTGGTTTCTACCTTGCGCGAATCATTCTCGGCTACTCACAACGGCTGGAAGGCTATGATTTATAACGGAGAAGAATTTTATGAATCAAAACGCTATGACATCAACCCGATTATTGACCGGGTAGGTGGTGGCGACTCATTCTCCGGAGGTATCATTCACGGTCTGCTGACCAAACCGAATCAGGGTGCCGCCCTTGAATTTGCTGTTGCCGCTTCTGCTTTGAAGCATACTATCAACGGTGACTTCAACCTGGTATCTGTAGATGAAGTGGAAGCATTGGCCGGTGGCGATGCCAGCGGACGTGTACAACGCTAAATTTGTTTTTTATAGGAACACGAATGACGCAAATAACGCAAATTTTTGATACATGTTTTATTTGTATCATTTGTGTTCCTATCTTTCATTTAAACTAAAATATAACATTATGGCTCGTTTTGATAAAATAGCAGTGTTGGACAAGATTGGTTCAACCGGTATGGTTCCTGTATTCTACCATAAAGATGCAGAAGTGGCAAAGAAAGTGGTGAAAGCTTGTTATGACGGCGGAGTTCGTGCATTCGAATTTACAAACCGTGGTGACTTTGCTCATGAAGTGTTTGCGGAAGTTGTGAAATACGCGGCAAAGGAGTGTCCTGAAATGGCTATGGGAGTAGGTTCTATCGTTGATCCTGCTACTGCCGCTCTTTACTTGCAATTGGGTGCTTGCTTTGTGGTAGGTCCGTTGTTCAATCCTGAAATCGCTAAAGTGTGCAACCGTCGTTTGGTGGCTTATACTCCGGGATGCGGAAGTGTGTCCGAGGTAGGTTTCGCTCAAGAAGTAGGTTGCGATCTTTGCAAAATATTCCCGGGTGATGTATTGGGAGCAAAATTGGTTAAAGGTCTGCTGGCTCCGATGCCTTGGTCTAAACTGATGGTAACCGGTGGTGTGGAACCGACTCAGGAAAATCTGACTTCTTGGATTAAGGCAGGTGTGTTCTGTGTGGGTATGGGTTCTAAATTGTTCCCTGGCGACAAGGTAGCCGCGGAAGACTGGGCGTATGTAACGGCAAAATGTAAAGAAGCATTGGGCTACATTGCGGAAGCCCGTGCAAATAAATAAGAAAAAGATCAGCTCATGCCCGCAAGGGGTTAGTGAATTAGGGCGTGGGTATCATTTTGTTTAAAGGTGTATATAAAATGGGTAAGGGCCATCGCGAAGTGGATTCGCGATGGCTTTTCACTTTCCGGCGGGTGCTTGAGGCGGGGCGTTGGCAAAAATATTCTTGTAAAGATTGGTAGATAGAATAAAAATGTGTTCTTTTGTACCGTTTCTTAAGAAATAAAATGAAGCGTTTAATCTAAAACACACAAAAATGAAAAAAGCATTATTAAAGGTGGCCGTCATGCTGTTATGCTTGGCGGGGGTAACTCCTGCAATGGCCCAGTTTAATTTGAAGAAGGCAGTGGGGGGAGCCGTGAAGGCTGCAAAGGCGGTGACTTTGACCGATGAGCAGATGACAGAGTATGTAAAGGAGTACATTGACTGGATGGATAAGCATAATCAGGTTTGTGCAGACGATGATCCGTATACTGTCCGTTTGAAAAAACTGACTGAAGGGTTGACCGAAGTGGAAGGGATGCCGCTGAATTTCAAAGTATATTATGTGATTGATGTAAATGCGTTCGCCTGTGCAGACGGTAGTGTGCGGGTATTCTCTTCATTGATGGATATCATGACAGACGAAGAACTGTTGGGGGTAATAGGCCATGAGGTAGGCCATGTGGCACACAAGGACTCAAAGAACGGCTTCCGTACCGCATTGCTGACATCGGCATTGAAAGATGGTATTTCATCACAAGGAGGAAAAGCGGCTGCTCTGACAGATTCCCAGTTGGGTGACTTGGGAGAGGCATTGGTCAATGCTACTTATTCACAAAAACAGGAACGCGCCGCCGATGATTACGGTTACGAATTTCTGAAGAAAGCAGGTAAGAATCCTTGGGCGATGGCATTGTCATTCCAGAAATTGAAAAAATTGCAAGAAGAGGCAGGAGCAAAGAAAAGCAGCAAGCTGAATCAGTTGTTCTCTACTCATCCCGATCTTGACGCACGTATCCAGCGTATGGAAGAACGTGCTACAAGCGAAGGTATTGAAAAACCTGCAAACACGATGGGGGAAACAGGGAAATAAATGGTTTCCGGCAATGTGGATATACACATAATAGAGGGTGTCCGTTTCAATGGCGGACACCCTCTTCTTTTTTTGGGAGATTTTTTTGCATGACCTTATCTTGCCTCCCGGCGGGATAAAATCTGAATTTATTATGAGAGAAATCCTTATTGGGAGAAAATCAAAGTCCAAAGTTCAGGTTAAAAGAATCAAGTGTTCTTTTTCGTCTAGATTATAGAAGGAAATCTCTTGGCACAAAGATACGCTTATTTTAATGGTTGACGAATTCCCTGTAGGGTTATATCATAGCTAGATTTCCTAAAATGATGGCAAAAATTCCTTTTTTCTTTCTGATACTTTGCCTCCTCTTTACATCGTGATATGTGCTATGCGTTGTAAATCAGATTGTTAATTATGTATATTGCTTCTGGACTGTGCAATAACAGGGTGGTTTAATATAAGTGAAAATCACTATCTTTGTATAAACCAACAGAAAGAAATGCACAAAACAGTTTAGCCATGATGAATTACGCATACGATACATCTTTGCAGGAAACGATGATACTGACTGAAGCGTTTCACACAGACAGGGTCATCTGTGACAATGGTAGTCTGTATAAGTTTATATGGGTCCAGGAAGGCAAACTGACATTGATAGTAGACCATGTGGAAATAGAGATGGAGCAGGATGAAATCATCTCTGTGAGTAATCTTCACCGCACGGAGTTCAAGAATGTATCGGGCAGGTATCTTGCTCTTCTTTTCAACGAGAATTTTTACGGCATTTACAAGCACGAGAAAGAAGTATCGTGCAGCGGAGTGCTGTTTAACGGAACTTCCGGTATAGTGCATCTGCGGCTCCCGATAGCCGATTCCGAACTGTTGCACGAGGTGGTGGACAGAATGGTTACCGAATACATCCTGCGGGATAACCTGCAGGGAGAAATGCTCCGCCTGCTGTTGAAACGTTTCATCATTCTGTGTACCCGGCTGGCCCGTAAGCAGTTGTCCGGCTTTCCGGTTAATGAAAAAGGTTTTGACATCATCCAGCGTTATTATGTGTTGGTGGACAATCACTTCAAGGAGAAAAAACAGGTACAGGCATATGCTGCTTTGTTGCATCGTTCTCCCAAGACGCTTTCCAATTTATTTGCCGCCTACGGTATGCCTTCCCCTTTGAAGATTATACAAGAACGAGTGGTGACCGAAGCGAAACGGCTGTTGCTGCATACCTCGCACAGCATCAAAGAGATATCGGTGATTTTGGGCTTTGAAAGTGTGGGTACTTTCAGCCGCTTCTTTAAGAATATGACGGGGGAAAATACCTCGGCATACCGGAAAAGACTGCAATAACAAGAACCGGTCCTTGTTGCTGTTGATTTTGATAAGAACAGGGGCTTTTCCCATGCCTTATGCAGTTATTCTGAAACAGTATCCGTTATCTGATTAAAAAAACAAGCGTCAAAACTTTCTATCTATCTAATTTTCTTGTAAATTTGCACCTTAATTTTTGGAAGGCATTGCCTTTTAGTTAGAGAATACAAGAAAACGATATAAAATTATGAGTAAGAAATTTGCTGAACACTCGCAACTCAACCTATCACAGGTCAATAAAGATGTGCTGAAGAAGTGGGATGAAAACGATGTTTTCGCCAAGAGTATGACAGAACGTGAAGGATGTCCTTCTTTCGTGTTTTATGAAGGACCTCCCTCGGCCAATGGTATGCCGGGTATTCACCACGTGATGGCGCGTACCATTAAAGATACTTTCTGCCGCTATAAAACCATGAAAGGGTTCCAGGTAAAGCGTAAGGCCGGATGGGATACTCACGGACTGCCTGTGGAACTGGGTGTGGAAAAGGCATTGCATATCACCAAAGAGGATATCGGAAAGACCATTTCTGTTGCCGAGTACAACGCAGCTTGCCGTAAGGACGTGATGAAGTTTACCAAAGAGTGGACAGACCTTACTCATAAGATGGGTTACTGGGTGGATTTGGAGAATCCCTATATCACTTATGACAACCGCTATATTGAAACGCTGTGGTGGCTCTTGAAGCAGCTTTATAACAAAGGTCTGTTATATAAAGGCTACACCATCCAGCCTTACTCTCCGGCTGCCGGAACAGGATTGAGCTCGCACGAGCTGAACCAGCCGGGCTGTTACCGTGATGTGAAAGACACCACTGTGGTAGGACAGTTCAAGATGAAGAATCCGAAACCCGAAATGGCGGAATGGGGAACGCCTTATTTCCTGGCATGGACCACTACTCCGTGGACATTGCCTTCGAATACGGCATTGTGCGTAGGACCGAAAATAGACTATGTGGCTGTGCAGACTTACAACGGATATACCGGGGAAAAGATGACCGTAGTGTTGGCGAAAGCTTTGCTCTATACTCACTTTAACAAGAAAGCGGAAGAATTGGCGCTGGAAGACTATAAGCCGGGTGACAAACTGATTCCGTTCAAAGTAGTGGGTGAATATAAAGGACCGGATCTGGTAGGCATGGAATATGAACAGCTTATTCCTTGGGTGAAACCGGTGACAGTGGATGAAAACGGGAAATGGCAAGAAGCGGCCGGTGAGGCATTCCGCGTTATTCCCGGTGACTATGTAACTACCGAAGATGGTACGGGTATCGTACATATCGCTCCGACATTCGGTGCAGACGATGCTTTTGTGGCACGTGCGGCAGGTATTCCTTCTCTGTTCATGATAAACAAGAAGGGGGAAACCCGTCCTATGGTGGATCTGACTGGTAAATTCTATCTGTTGGACGAACTGGACGAGGCTTTCGTAAAGGAATGTGTGGACGTAGAGAAATATAAGGAATATCAGGGCCGGTGGGTGAAGAATGCTTATGATCCTCAGTTTACTGTAGATGGCAAGTACGATGAAAAAGCTGCCGCTGCCGCCGAATCACTCGATATCTATATCTGTATGATGATGAAAGCCGCCAACAAGGCGTTCAAGATAGAAAAGCATGTACACAATTATCCGCACTGCTGGCGTACTGACAAACCGGTGCTCTACTATCCGCTGGACAGTTGGTTCATCCGGTCTACCGCAGCCAAAGAGCGCATGATGGAACTGAACAAGACTATCAACTGGAAGCCGGAATCTACCGGAACAGGCCGTTTCGGCAAGTGGCTGGAAAACTTGAATGACTGGAACTTGAGCCGTTCTCGTTATTGGGGAACTCCGCTGCCTATCTGGCGCAGTGAAGAAGGAGAGGAGCTTTGTATCGGTTCCGTAGAGGAATTGTATGATGAAATAGAAAAATCAATAGCTGCCGGATTTATGACCGTCAATCCTTATAAGGAAAAAGGTTTTGTTCCGGGCGAATATAACGGGGAGAATTATGACAAGATAGACCTTCACCGTCCGTATGTGGATGATATCATCTTGGTATCTGAAAGCGGCAAGCCGATGAAACGTGAGGCGGACTTGATTGATGTGTGGTTCGACTCCGGTGCGATGCCTTACGCGCAGTTGCACTATCCGTTCGAAAATAAGGAAATTGTGGACAACCGCACTTATTATCCTGCGGACTTCATTGCAGAAGGGGTGGACCAGACCCGTGGCTGGTTCTTTACGTTACATGCTATCGCTACGATGGTATTCGACAGTGTGGCTTACAAGAACGTAATCTCTAACGGCTTGGTTCTGGACAAGAACGGAAACAAAATGTCAAAACGTCTGGGCAATGCGGTAGATCCGTTCGGCGCTATCGAACAGTATGGCTCCGATCCTTTGCGTTGGTACATGATTACCAATTCTTCTCCGTGGGATAACTTGAAATTTGATACCGACGGGGTGGATGAGGTTCGTCGTAAATTCTTCGGTACTTTGTATAATACCTATTCGTTCTTCGCACTTTATGCCAATGTGGATGGCTTCGCTTATCAGGAAGCGGAAGTGCCGGTAAATGAACGTCCGGAGATAGACCGTTGGATTCTGTCTGTTCTGAATTCATTGGTGAAGAACGTGGACGCTTGCTACAACGATTACGAACCGACCAAGGCGGGACGTTTGATTACAGACTTCGTAAATGATAATTTGAGTAACTGGTACGTGCGCTTGAACCGTAAACGTTTCTGGGGTAATGCCATGTCACAGGATAAGCTGTCCGCTTATCAGACATTGTATACTTGTCTTGAAACAGTGGCCAGGCTGATGGCGCCCATCGCTCCGTTCTATGCCGACCGGTTGTATACGGATTTGATTGCGGCTACAGGTCGTGACACCGTGGCTTCTGTACACTTGGCCAAGTTCCCGGAATGTAATGAGGCATTGATAGACGGAGAACTGGAAGCGCGTATGCAGATGGCTCAGGATGTTACTTCTATGGTATTGGCATTGCGCCGCAAAGTCAATATCAAAGTGCGCCAGCCTTTGCAGTGTATCATGGTTCCGGTGGTGGACGAAGAGCAGAAAATGCACATCGAAGCCGTAAAAGACTTGATTATGAGCGAAGTGAACGTGAAAGAAATCAAGTTTGTAGACGGAGCCGCAGGCGTATTGGTGAAAAAGGTGAAATGTGACTTTAAAAAACTCGGCCCGAAATTCGGCAAACAGATGAAAGCTGTCGCCGCAGCCGTAGCCGGAATGTCGCAGGAAGCTATTGCCGAATTGGAGAAAAATGGTAAATATACCTTTGTGCTTGATGGTGCGGAAGCGGTTATCGAAACAACGGATGTGGAGATTTTCAGTGAGGATATTCCGGGATGGCTGGTTGCCAATGAAGGTAAACTGACTGTGGCCTTGGAGGTTACCGTAACCGAAGAACTGCGTCGTGAGGGGGTTGCCCGTGAATTGGTAAACCGTATACAGAATATCCGTAAGAGCAGTGGTTTTGAGATAACGGACAAAATAAAAGTGGCATTATCTAAAAATCCTCAAACCGATGATGCGGTAAATGAATATAATACTTATATTTGTAACCAGGTTCTTGCTAACTCCCTGGAATTAGTGGATGAAGTGAAGAACGGTACAGAATTAAATTTTGATGATTTCTCACTTTATGTGAGTGTCGTAAAAGAATAATTAACCTTTTAAAACTAAGTTATATGGCTGAAAAAACTAGATATTCAGATGCGGAACTGGAGGAATTCCGTGCCATTATCATGGAAAAACTGGAATTGGCTCAGCGTGACTATGATAGACTGAAAAGTAGTATCATGAATAAGGACGGTAATGATACGGACGATACTTCTCCTACTTATAAAGTTTTGGAAGAAGGTGCTAATACATTGTCTAAAGAAGAAACGACCCGGTTGGCGGCACGTCAGCTGAAGTTTATTCAGGGGTTGCAGGCGGCATTGGTACGTATCGAGAACAAAACTTATGGTATTTGCCGTGAAACCGGCAAGTTGATTCCGAAGGAAAGGCTTCGTGCAGTACCTCATGCAACACTGAGCATTGAGGCAAAGAACGAAGGAAAGAAATAAAATAGTGGTTAATGGTTAGTGATTAATAGTTAATGAGTTTCACTGTCATGTTACAGTATTAACCGCTAACGGCTAATCATTAACCATTAATTAATTTTCAATTTAATAAATGAAGAAACTACTCACCAAAGGGCAGCTCTCTGTTCTTATCGTCTTTGCAGTTCTGATTATCGACCAGATAATAAAGATATTGGTAAAGACCAATATGTACTGGCATGAGAGTATCCGCATAACAGATTGGTTTTATATCTATTTTACAGAAAATAACGGCATGGCTTTCGGTATGGAAATATTCGGAAAGTTATTCCTTACTACCTTCCGTATTGTAGCTGTGGGATTGATTATCTGGTATCTGGCAAAAATAGTGAAACAGAATTATAAGACTGGTTATATTGTATGTATCTCTTTAATTTTGGCAGGGGCTATCGGTAATATTATAGACAGTGTGTTCTATGGCGTTGTTTTTAATGAAAGTACTCATAGTACCATCGCTTCTTTTGTTCCGGTAGGTGAAGGGTATTCGGAATGGTTGCATGGTAAGGTGGTGGATATGTTCTATTTTCCCATTATTGAAACCAACTGGCCCGAATGGATACCGGGAATAGGAGGGGAACATTTCATATTTTTCAGTCCGATATTTAATTTTGCCGATGCTGCCATCAGTTGCGGTATTGTGGCGTTGTTGTTATTTTACGGTAAGTATCTGAATAAGAATATTCACCCGTCAGCAGAAGAAATTAAAGAATAAATGATGCGTCGCAGGAATATTACTTGGGTGTGGCTGCTGGGTGCGGCTTTTATGGTGGGGTGTGGCAAGCAAGTGCCTGAAGATATTATCCAGCCGGACAGGATGGAGAATATCTTGTACGATTATCATTTAAGTATCTCCATGGGCAATAATCTGAGTTATTCTGATAATTATCAAAAGGAGGCGTATAAGAATTATGTCTTCGAGAAGTATCATATTACTGAAGCTGATTTCGATTCGTCCATGGTGTGGTACACACGTCACACGGAGGAACTTGCCGGTCTTTATAAAAAGGTGGGGGAACGCTTCCGCAGTGAGAAAAAAACGCATGCAGGAGTTGCTGGCGTTGCGTGAGGATAAACCGGCTGCATCGTTGCCGGGAGATACTGTGGATGTATGGTATGACCGTAAGCTTTATTGGCTGACAGATGTTCCGTTGGCGAATAAGGTGACTTTTGAGATTCCCGCCGATAGTAATTTCAAAGCAAAGGATGCTTTCCTGTGGTCTGCTGATTATATATTCCTTTCGGAAGGGGAACGGAGAGCCACTATGGGGTTCAATATTTTGTTTGATAATGATTCTGTGGTGGGGCGTGTGAAGGATATCACGTGTTCCGGTGTGCAGACTTTGTATATAAAGCCTGATTCTGCTTTTGCCATCAAGAGTGTGAGCGGATTTATTTACTATATGGATAGTGATTCGTCAACGAATAAGCCGGGACTGATTATCAATAATATTGCTTTGACCCGTTATCATGAACCGGTAGATACAATGACAGTTGCCGGAAAAGATAGTTTGGCTGTGGAACAGCGTGTTGGAACTGATTCGGTGGTAACAGAGAAGAAAGCAGATTCGATTCAATCGGTGGATATCAGGAAAAATGTTCCCGTCCGTATGAATCCACGTGAAATGAAGGAGAATAATGCGGCAGATCATTCTCACTCAGATCGTCCTCAGAGAATCAAGCGCAGAAATTAATTATCTTTTGTGGGTATGAGACGTTTTGCTTGTCATTATCTTTATGTTTCGGCGGATGGCTGTTATTCTAAATATGTAGTGGAGTTGGAAGACAGCGGTAGAGTGCGTGCATATTTTCCATTGAAGGAGGAGCTTAGTGCGACACAATGGATAGGCGGAGTGATTATTATTTCTCCGATGTATGGGCTGGAGATTTGTTCCGGAGAGAAGTTTGCTGATTTCCTGCACCGTGCCATGCTGGAAACAGGATGTGAACAGCCTGTATATGCATGGCATATAGCTGATTTTGATTTGCCGGGAAAGGAGTTTACAACGGGAAGCAGACTGGTACGTTTATAATATATGCTTAGGGTAGCGTTATAGTATTTCCCATTCAGAAATTGTTACATATACCGATGGAAATATGAATTTTAAGGCAATAAACGTCTTCTGAACTCCGAGCAAACCACTGCTGTGGCAATTGCCACATTCAATGATTCGGAGGTTTCCCGTTCTTGAGGATAATTGGGAATATATAACTTCTTGTTTATCAGTTTCTCTACTTCAGGGCTTACTCCTTTTCCTTCATTTCCCATGACAATCAATCCATGGGCCGACAGGGATTCTGTATAAATAATGTTCCCGTTTAAAAAGGTGCCGTATACAGGAATATCGGTCAGGCTTTCAATAAGCTGTGGTAAAGAACAGTAATGAACTTTTACTCTTGCCAATGCCCCCATGGTTGCCTGTACGGTTTTGGGATTATACACATCTGCTGTTCCTGTCGAGCAGAAGATATGTTCAATGCCAAACCAGTCTGCCAAGCGGATAATGGTTCCCAGATTCCCTGGGTCTTGTACATCGTCCAGCGCCAGGCATAGAGAACTTTTAATAACTTCCGGATTTAAATCATAAGAAGGTTGTACAAAAACGGCCAATACCTCTTGGGGCGTCTTTTGAAGACTGGCACGTGACAACTCTTCTTGTGTTACTTCAATAATTTCGTTGGCCGTGGCAGAGTGGTTCATTTTCAGCCAATTGGAAGTGGCAATCAGTAACTTGCAAGGGAAGTGTCCCAATAAATCGCCTACCAATTTATGCCCTTCGGCCACAAAAACTTGTTCTTCTTTGCGTTTTTTTTTCAGTTCCAACGAACGGATATATTTTATTTTGTTTTTGCTCAGCATGATAATTTCTATTTAATAACAAATATTTGGAGCAAAGCTAAGAAGATATTTTCAATTAATATCTATCTTTGTAGATAAATTTGCGAAGGTTACGGATTTGTATGAAGAAAAGCGCACGCCCATATATATGCACATTTATTATAGCACTATGCACCTCGTGTTCGGTCAGTAAATTTATTCCTGAGGATAAATATTTATTGGATGAGGTCAGGATTGTATCTGAAACGAAGGAGGTGAAGCCGTCACTATTCAATTCATATATTCGTCAGAATCCTAATGCCAAATGGTTCAATTTGGTTAAGATACCTATGCGTACTTATTGCGTCTCAGGCGTGGACTCCACTAAATGGATTAATCGTTTTTTTAGGAAGATTGGTGATGCTCCGGTAATCTATGATGAATCTGTTGCCCTGAAATCCCAGGAGGAAATAGAGAAAGCGGTACGTAATATGGGGTATATGGGGGCTACTGTGCACCTGGATAAAAAAACGAGGAAGAACAAATTGAAATTGGCTTACCGTATTCATGCCGGGCATCCTTATAAGGTACGTCATGTGGTGTATGATATAGATGATTTGGTTATCAGTGACTACATGCGGCAGGTTTCTGCCCAAAGTTTGTTGGCGCCCGGTATGCTGTTTGATGTGAATGTGCTGGATGCTGAACGGCAGCGGATTACCAAATTATTGCAGAATAAGGGTTATTATAAGTTCAACAAGGATTTTTTTGGTCTATCAGGCGGATACGGCTAGAAATACCTATTTGGTGGACTTGACTTTAAGATTACTTCCTTATCAGCGTAGAAAAGAAGATTTGCCGCAGAAGCATAGACAATACAAGGTGGGAGAAGTGAATTTTCTGGCGGATGATGAAATCATGTCGGTACAGGAAGGTACTTTGGAAGAATTTGATTCTTTGCGATACAAAGGATATAGTATGTATTACAAGGGAAAGGCTTTTCTCCGTCCGCAAGTGTTGGTTGATTTCAATCGTATCCGTCCGGGAGAACTGTATAGTGAACAGGATGTGCAAAACACCTATTCCAATCTGGGGCGTTTGCGTGCCTTGAAATACTCTAATATTCGTTTTCGTGAAGTGAATGGAGAAAATGGTACGCAACTGGACGCATACGTATTTTTGGCGAAGAACAAAAATAAATCCATGGCGTTTGAAGTAGAAGGAACTAATTCGGCTGGTGACTTGGGAGCGGCTGCCTCGGTTTCTTTTCAGCACCGCAATGTATTCAAAGGTTCCGAAACCTTTATGATGAAAGTGCGTGGCGCTTATGAGGCCATTACGGGATTGGGGGTGGCTTCACAGGATTATGTGAATGATAATTACATGGAGTATGGGGTAGAAAGCAGCTTGAATTTCCCTCAGTTCATGTTTCCTTTTCTATCATCGAATTTTAAAAAGAAAATTAGAGCGACTTCAGAGGTCGGCTTAAAGTTCACATCGCAAGTTCGTCCGGAATTTTCGCGTACACTGGCTTCTGCTTCATGGAGTTATAAATGGACTGACAGGAAACGTATGCAACACCGTTTGGATTTGGTAGATGTCAATTATGTATATATGCCTAGAAAGTCATCGGCTTTTCAGGAATATTTGGACAGCATGAGTCTGAGGAATTCAGCTTTGAAAGCCAGTTATGAAAATCAGCTTGTTGTGCGTACAGGGTACAGCTTTACCTATAACAGTGCAGGAAACGCCATGATGCGTACACCTACTAAAAATTCCTATTCTATTCGTGCCAATATTGAAGAGGCTGGTAATTTACTGTATGCTGCTTCCAAATTGGTTCACCCTAATCCGAAAGATGGAGAAGATTATGTGCTGGCGAATATTCCTTTTGCTCAATATGTGAAAGCAGATTTTGATTTTGCAAAGAATTTCATGATAGATCCGCGTAACTCATTTGTGTTTCATATAGGAGTGGGGGTGGCTTATCCGTATGGTAACTCTAAAATGCTTCCTTTTGAAAAGAGGTATTTTTCCGGTGGCGCGAACAGTGTACGTGGGTGGTCTGTACGTTCTTTAGGACCTGGTGTTTATAAAGGTAGTGAGGATGGGAGAATGGACTTTATCAACCAGGCTGGTGATATTAAATTGGACTTGAATATAGAATATCGTACTCATTTGTTTTGGAAATTGAATGGAGCGGCTTTTGTGGATGCCGGTAATATCTGGACTATTCGTGATGACTCCGGACAGGAAGGTGGTTTGTTCAAATTTAACGAGTTTTATAAACAGATAGCTGTAGCATACGGTTTGGGAATCCGCCTTGATCTGGATTATTTGATTTTGCGTTTTGACGGTGGCATGAAGGCCATAAATCCTGTGGAAACAGGTAAAAAGCGATATCCTGTTATCCGACCACGCTTTAGCCGTGATTTTGCTTTTCACTTTGCAGTAGGTTATCCATTTTAAAGAAAATATATATAATATGATAAAAGAAAGAAAGAGAACATATACTCAAGAAGAGGTTAATGAGTTGAAAAAATGGTTTGATTCTCAGGAACTTCCCCCAACAATGCAGATAGATAAGGCTGCTTTTACTCCTAATTTAAAGGATACGGTAGATATGCTGTTTGAACAGGCCTATGTATGCTACGAAAATCCCAAAATGCAGGGATGCCTTTATTTGTTAGAGAAAATTAAGAGCAATTTGGAAAAAAACGGGACAGGAGCGTGAGCAATTATCATTTCATATTGTTATCAAGGTATTATAATTTAATACTGGCAGTATGAAGAAGAATTTATTATTGTATGGTGTGTTTCTTTGCGCCCTCTCCATATCCTCTTGTTCCGGTGGCTCCAAGAGTAGTCACGTTATGGATAGCAGTAGCATGAGTGTGGAGAATGCGAATGAAGTGATGAAGTATTATGATACCTCATTGAAAATCTTGAAAGACTTAGTTAATGAGAATGAGATAAAAGCGGTGCTGGGCTATTTGGATCAGAAGATGCCGGTAGATTCTCTGCCTGTGGTATCACAGCCTGTGGTTTCTGTTCAAGATACAGTGTTTGTTTCTAATCCGGGAAATTACTTCAGTGAGAATGATCGTCAGAATCTGAAGGAAAATTATGGCCGCTTGTTCCGGTCTATTTCCGCATTTTATGAGAACTATAAGACTTACCGGCTGTATATGCAGGATCAATCATATAAAAAGGATAATAATGCTTTGGCGGATAAGATAAGAAAAGAGGAGCTATTATTGAGTATTGCTTTATCTGAATACAAACAGGTTATTTTTGATATATTAACTCCGATAGTTGAAGGGGCTAAAATAACCCTGACCCCTATAAAGGGAAATGTTAAAGATAAATAGAAGTATAACAGGCAGCCGGAAGGCTGCCTGTCTGGATTGTATTATGTAAATTAAATCCTTGTTGTTCTCTGCTTTGTTGTTGAGGAAGCTATTTCATTTCCAATCTTCTTGATTTTTCTCTCTTAACTATTTTCAGCCTGTTCAGGAACTATTTTTAGATACATCTTTTATACGTTTCCCCTTTGGAGAAACTTGACATTCCGGTAGGAGATGCTTGCTTGTGGATTTTATTGTTTAAGCTTGTGCTATAATGATGGAAAAAAACAGAAGGTAGGTATATGGGATAAATAGAACTCGGATGGATCACTGATATTGTTTTAATTGTTCATTTAATAGCTTGAATATAATAAAATTGTTAATAACTTTCACATAACTTTTCTATAAATAATGTGAAGTTTAATAAGGGGTTTTTTATCTTTGTAGCAGATTAATTGTAAAAAAGTACTGTAATATTATTTGTTATGGAAAAATCGTATGTTATAAATAGAATTAAAGAATTATGCAATAAAAAGAATGATAGGGAGATAGCTTTGGATTTCTTTTATAATAATAGGATATTTCATGCAAAATATTTATTTTTAGGCAATGACCTTTATGTTACAGATACACTAAATGTTATTGAGTTAAAGGATTTGGATATGGGAGTTTTGAGCAGAATTAGCGAATTATTAAAAATATAAGATAACTGATTTTCCTTGTGCAGTCATTAATGGCTGTACGCTCATTTGTATTTTAAAGCGGCGGCCCGGGAGGGGTAGCCGCTTTTATTTGACGGGCTTATAAAAAAAGGAATAACCGAAGTTACTCCTTTTGTACACCCTCAGGGATTCGAACCCTGGACCCACTGATTAAGAGTCAGTTGCTCTACCAACTGAGCTAAGAGTGCAAAATGCAAACCATTTTTTGTACACCCTCAGGGACTCGAACCCTGGACCCATTGATTAAGAGTCAATTGCTCTACCAGCTGAGCTAAGAGTGCAAATTACAAACTGTTTTTCTTTCGTACACCCTCAGGGATTCGAACCCTGGACCCACTGATTAAGAGTCAGTTGCTCTACCAACTGAGCTAAGAGTGCATTCATTTCTGATTTGCGGTTGCAAAGGTAGGTGTTTTCTTTTAAACATCCAACATTTTGCACCATTTTTTTACCTTTTCATCGAAATTTATTCAAACTCATAAACATCTGAAGGTGTATTCCGCTTTAAAGCAATGACTTGCACATCTTTGCCGACGATAATCCCTTTGTTTCGTAGTGAGAGTTCTACTGTCTTGTATGCCAGTTCGGGGTGGTTGTTGTCTTTGCTAAGATGACAAAGCCAAATGTATTTAAGACTTTCATTGATATTTTCTGCCAAAAAATCGGCGGTTTCGCGGTTACTCATATGTCCATTAGGCCCGGCAATACGTTCTTTTAAATATTGGGGATAAGGTCCCATTTTCAACATCTCTTCATCGTAATTCGCTTCCAATACCAAATAGTTTGCTTTACATATATATTCGGCGGCAGTGGGGGTGATGTGCCCCAAGTCAGTAAGGAAAGAAAATATTTTACCGTCTATATTCATGCAATAGCCTACATTGTCAGTTCCGTCGTGAGGCACTTCAAAAGCTGTAATCGTGAAATCTTCCAATTCCATTGTCTCACCTTTGTGCAGATAGTGTACGCAGGTCGATAATTTCTCGGTCATGCAATAACTTTTGTTGATTCCTGCATGTACTTCCGGAGTGGAGTAAACAGGAATTCCAAATTTCTCTCCTAAATGCCCTACTGCTTTGATGTGGTCGGCATGATCGTGTGTTATGAATACTGCCCGGATGATATCCAGTCCGATTCCAAGTTCTTTTAATGTTTTTTTTATTGTACGGATGCCAATGCCTGCATCCACCAATATGCCATATCTGTCTGTTCCGAGAAAATAGCAGTTGCCGCTACTTCCGCTTGCGAGACTTATAAATTTGATTTTCATTTTGTTGCTCTCCCAATTCTAGTGAATCCCCACGTTTTTTGTGTTAAAAGAGCCGCAAATATACATAAAAAAAGGAGGAAATAAAATAGAAACAGGCTTTTTCGGAAAGATGATTTAGCGGATATTGTTTTAAAAGAATGCCTGGAATCTGGATTATGGAATACGTAGATAATAACCCTTTCCTCTGACTGTTATTAATTTATATTCTTGGAATTCTTTTAAAACTTTCCGGATTGATTTGATGTGTGCATCTATTTTTTCATTGGCATTATCATCCGTAGGCCAGAAACTCTTTTTTATTTCTTCACGGCTTACGCAAGTTCCTGCTCTTTCATAAAGCATATTTAGTAAAGTGAGGTCTAATTTCTGAATGTTGCACTTTTTGTTTCCTATATACAACTCTTGTTTCTCCATGTCTATGTTCATACGGGTAAGGAGTGTTTGAGTATCCTTTTCCTTTTTAAGAAAAATGAGTATGAAAATAAGAATCATCAATTGTCCGATGAGCCAAAAGAGTGTGTTGTCTATGTGTCGTAAAATAGTTTTGAAGTCATAATTTACCCATGCTTGTACCTTGATGTTCTGGGTGATATCTACTATGTATCGGGGAGTATTGTATGCCGTTCGGGGAATTGCAGAACTTTGGTCGCTGTGTTGGGAAATGGATTTGTTATAATAAATAGTTCCGGTCCTGCCGGTTATGCCATGATCGGATAATATTTTTCTAAAGGTTGCATTTAACTCATCGGGCTTTATGGGTTTTAGTTGGGATAGAATGTATTGGTTCAGCATACGTTTGGCGGTCTGCTCGTCCAGACTGTCTTTAAAGGTATAGATTGTTTTTCCTTGTCTGGTTCTTATGGTGTAGCTTTTTACTTTTTGGTGTAGGCTGGGAGCGATAGTATACATTTTTATATCCCAGTTTGTAGGTTCGGGATGATAATAGCTGATGTAGGCAAGTCTTTCATTGTAATCTTCCGTAATGGCGGATTTGAAAGCGTGGTCTATTTGGGTATTCACTCGTTCGGCACTATTATGAAAAGCGATATAAACAGTATATAGAACGGTGATGGTGACTGCCATAAATAAGATAATGTGTGTTTTTGCCCTTTTCATCGTATGAATTTTGAATGCAAAAGTAAATAACGTTAAGGAAAAAACAGGTGTTTTATCTGATCTTTTTCTGAAAAAGGAGAAAATTCAGAAAGAGTTCAGATAAATATTTTGCAGAGATACAGGCTTTTCTTCTTCTTTGCGTCAGCAAAATATTTTGCGAATCAATAAAAGCAAGAAACGTATGAGAACAAAAGCTGTTTTATTTTTTCTCTTGTTATTGCCGGTATATGTGGTGAATGGCCAAGATGACAAGAGAGAGTATTTGAAAAAGGTGTTGGATAATTTAGAGCAGATTAAGTCAGCAACGTATAAAGTAGAGGGCGAAGTCTGGAATCCTGGTGATACAATTCCTTCCAGTATTAGAAAATATATGGTGAAAGAGTTCGATAATCCGGCTGATTCTACGATAGGGGCAAGTTTTGTGAATTTGGGAACAGATGATGGTAAAGAGTTCCAATTCGGTTATAATGGTGAAGTACGTGTGTTGGTGAATCATGCTGTCAAGGAAATAAAAATCGATAATTTTACCACCAGACCGTTACCTTTCAGACCGTTGACCCCACCTTTCTTTAATTATTGCAAGAATATTGTCAGGTATACTTTGGAAACAGAAGACAGCATAGTTACCACATTGGAAGATTGTGGGGATTATTTTCATTTTAAACTTGTCATAAACGAAGATACACAAGTGGAGTTCTTTGGTAAAGCTTATCACATGCCTCCACCTCCTTTTTATGTAGAGCCGACCTCTATTTATGAACTGTGGATTCACAAGTCGAATGGTTTGCCTTATAAGAAACGGAGAGCGATGTCCCATAATATATCGGTGGAAACTTGCTGTAATGTGGAAATAAACAAAGAAACAATTGACAGGTTTGATGTTTTCGATTATGTTCCGCAAGGTTATGAAACAAAAAAATATGATTATGGCGCTCCTTCCAGGAATATGGCCGCTAATCTGACGGGTAAGAAAGCACCAGAATGGACATTGAATGATATAAAGGAGCGTCCCGTGTCATTGAGTGATTTGAAAAGTAAGGTCATCTTGGTAAATATAACAGGAATAGGCTGTGGAGCTTGCCAGGCTTCTATCCCTTTTCTGAAAGAACTGAAAAGAAAGTACCAAGAAGAAGATTTTGAATTGGTAGCCATTGAAAGTTGGAGCCGGATGCATTCACTTCAGAATTATGCAAAGAGAAAGGAATTGAATTATATGTTTTTGGATGGAGATGATAAAGTGATAGAAGATTACCGGACGGGTGGGGCAGCTCCGTACTTTTTTATTTTGGATAAAGAACGGATTATACGGAAAGTCATCCGAGGATATGGCATGGGAAAAACCGACAAGGAAATAACGGAGACTATAGAAGAATTGCTATGACTGGAATGAGGATGGAACAAAAAGTGAAAACTTTTGCAGACACATTTGTTCCATCCTCATTTATTTATATTCAGCATTCTGACGGTTGTCAGAATTGGAAGAACTTCTTGGCATTATTATAGCAGATATCTTCCACCATCTGATTGACGCGTTCTATTTCGCAAGCAGGGATTTCGCCGTTTTCCACATCATTACCCAGCAAGTTGCACAAAGTACGGCGGAAATATTCGTGACGCGGATAAGACAGGAATGAACGAGAGTCTGTCAGCATACCTACGAAGCGGCTCAACAAGCCTAACAATGACAGTGCATTCATCTGCTTTTCCATACCGTCTTTCTGATCGAGGAACCACCATCCGGAACCGAATTGAATCTTGCCTGGAATTGTGCCATCCTGGAAGTTGCCTAACATGGTGGCAATTACTTCATTGGCGCAAGGATTCAAGTTGTAAAGGATAGTTTTGGTCAGTTTTCCTTCTGTATTCAGGCGGTCAAGGAATTTAGCCATCGCTTTGGCGGTGGTAAACTCACCGATTGAATCGAAACCGGTATCAGGTCCCAGAAGTTTGAACATCTTGGTGTTGTTGTTGCGGATTGCTCCATAGTGGAACTGCTGGGTCCATCCTTTTTCCCAATCCATTTCCCCAAATACGATCAGCATGGCTGATTTGAATTTCAGAATTTCTTCCTTGGTCAGTTCTGTACCACCATATACCTTATTAAATATAGCATTGATTTCAGCATCAGTATAGTCTTCAGCATAAAACTCTTCAATTCCGTGGTCAGACAATTTACAACCTTGTTCAGCAAAGAAGTCATGACGTTTCCGCAAAGCAGCCACCATGTCATCGAAAGAAGATATCGTGACACCGCTTACAGCAGACAATTTTTCCATATAAGCACGGAAATCAGCGGGAACTTCTACTGCCATCGCCTTGTCCGGACGCCAAGTGGGAAGCATTTTAATTTCGAATCCGCTTTCACGGGTTTTGATGTGATATTCCAATGAATCTACCGGATCATCGGTTGTACAAACGGTTTCCACATGATAACGACGCATCATGCCTCGTGCGGAGTATTCCGGTTTGGCAAGCTTTTCATTACATTCATCAAAAATCTCGCGGGCAGTTTTCGGATTCAATACTTTATTGATTCCAAATGCGGTTTTCAATTCCAAATGAGTCCAATGGTATAATGGGTTGCGGAAGGTATAAGGAACTGTTTCCGCCCATTTTTCAAATTTTTCCCAGTCCGTGGTGTCTTTACCGGTACAATAACGTTCGTCCACACCGTTGGTACGCATGGCACGCCATTTATAGTGGTCTCCACCCAACCAGATTTCTGTCAGTGACTTAAACTGATAGTCATCAGCAACCATCTGGGGAATCAGGTGGCAGTGGTAATCGATAATAGGCATTTTAGCCGCATGTTCATGATACAACTTCTGCGCAGTTTCTGTCTGAAGCAGGAAGTTTTCATCCATAAAGTTTTTCATAAGTAGTCTTTTTATATCTATATAATTGTTGTTTATTTTGACTTTCAGTAAAAACTCATTCTAAAAAAGATGTCAAAGAGCATCTCTTTAGATTTATTAACCGTTATCGAACACGAAAGTAGAAATTTTATTTGGAATAACAAAATTATTTGTATCTTTGCGGCGAAGATTTAAAGATTTTAAATGCTTGGTTCAATGATGATATATAAAAACTTAAATATATATTACCATTTAAAAGAAAGCATGAATACTATGAGTACACAATAAAATCTGATTCGTCTTCAATAAGTACAGGTATGGATAAACACATAATATAATTAAAAATATGAAAGCATTAAACAAGGAGACAGCAGCAAAGACTCAACGTCCCGAAAGAATCATTCAATTTGGTGAGGGTAACTTCCTGCGTGCGTTTGTGGATTGGATTATCTACAACATGAACGAAAAAACTGATTTCAACAGCAGTGTGGTGGTGGTTCAACCTATTGAAAAAGGTATGGTTGACATGTTGAACGCACAAGATTGTCTGTATCATGTAAACTTGCAGGGTTTGGATAAAGGACAGGTGGTAAACAGCCTGACAAAAATTGATGTGATCAGTCGTGCCTTGAATCCTTATTCTCAGAATGATGAATTTATGAAATTGGCGGAACAGCCGGAAATGCGTTTCGTTATCTCTAATACGACAGAGGCCGGTATCGCTTTTGATCCTGCCTGCAAGCTGGATGATGCCCCTGCTTCATCTTATCCGGGCAAACTGACCCAGTTGCTGTATCACCGTTATAAAACGTTCAATGGTGACAAGAGCAAAGGTTTGATAATTTTCCCTTGCGAATTGATTTTCCTGAACGGCCATAAACTGAAAGAAACCATCTATCAATATATTGATTTGTGGAACTTGGGTGAAGACTTCAAGCAATGGTTTGAGGAAGCTTGTGGTGTCTATGCTACTTTGGTAGACCGTATTGTGCCGGGATTCCCCCGCAAAGATATCGCTGCTATTAAAGAAAAATTGCAGTATGATGACAATCTGGTGGTACAGGCAGAAATCTTCCATTTGTGGGTAATTGAAGCTCCGCAGGAGGTCGCCAAGGAATTCCCTGCCGACAAAGCCGGTTTGAATGTATTGTTCGTTCCGTCTGAAGCTCCTTATCACGAAAGAAAAGTTACTTTGCTGAACGGTCCTCACACAGTGCTGTCTCCGGTAGCTTATCTGTCTGGAATCAACATTGTGCGCGAGGCTTGCGAGCATGAAGTGGTAGGTAAATACATTCATAAAGTTATGTTCGATGAGTTGATGGAAACCCTGAACCTGCCGAAAGAAGAATTGAAGAAGTTTGCGGAAGATGTTTTGGAGCGTTTCAACAATCCGTTTGTTGATCACCAGGTGACTTCTATCATGCTGAATTCATTCCCTAAATATGAAACTCGCGACCTCCCGGGCTTGAAAGTTTATCTGGAGCGTAAGGGTGAGTTGCCTAAAGGCTTGGTATTGGGACTGGCGGCTATCATCACTTATTATAAAGGTGGTGTTCGTGCTGACGGTGCTGAGATTGTTCCGAACGATGCTCCTGAAATCATGAATCTGCTGAAAGAACTTTGGGCTACAGGCTGCACTCAGAAAGTGGCGGAAGGCGTGTTGGCAGCAGAATCTATTTGGGGTGAGAACTTGAACAACATTCCGGGTTTGACCGCCGCAGTAAAAGCTGATCTTGACTCTATTCAAGAAAAGGGTATGCTGGAAACAGTAAAGGGTATTCTCTAATCAGATTAATTGTTAGAAATAGTTTATAAATTCCTTGAGGGAGATTTGGTTATAAAACTGAATCTCCCTATTTTTGTATCTATACAAGATAGATGTGGCATATGGAAAAACAAGAATTCAGACCCGGCTATCCTTTATGGATTTGGGCAGTTATTGCTATTATGTTGGTGGCGTGTACATGCCTTTTTATAGCGCATGGAAGATATGCATCTTTGCTGGTCCTGACTCCTCCTCTGTTGATAACGGGGGTAAGGTTATTGTCTGTTTATACTATTACTCCTGATTCTTTTATCTTAGCTATAAGAGGGATGAAGCCTCGGCATGTTTTTCCTTTGCAAAACATCACAGAGATAGAAAAGGAGTACACAAAGTCTGGTAAACTCAAGTCGATTGTGATCCGTTACCGGAAAGAAGGAATGTACCACAATTTTTTAGTTATCAAGAAAGATGATGTAAATATTGAAGGTATTCTGAACGCTATTTTGCACTATCGTCCTTCCGTGTCTGTTCGTTAAAGATGATCATTAAGGAAAAATAAGGAAATACTCTTCTTTTCAGTTCCGCCTGATGGGAAGAATGATATTCTTCGGCTGTCGATATATTTTCAAAATAATGATAACTGTATTGGGGGTGGGACTCCATGTAATCCTTTACTATGTCTGCACATTGAGATAATTTCATGATAACCGGCACATGATGATGGCTTAGATACATGTCCAGTTCGTCCGAAGTAATATTGCCCGGAATAATGACCAGTCTTTCTTTTTGGCTGATGAGATGTAGTTTTGCGGCCGCTTCCGCAGCGATGAATGAAGGAATACCGGGAAGTTGCTCTACGGGGATTCCATTTTCTTCGAGGAGATCCAGTACATAGTGAACGGAGGCGTAAATTCCCGCATCGCCTTCTACTGCTACCGCCAACCGTTTTCCTGCTTTTTGTTCCAGCCTCATTTCTTCGAAAAGTTGCCGATAGACTTTGATTGCTTTTGTTCTGTCTTTGCTCATCGGGAGCGAGAATAGGTGTATATCTCCTTTGATGCCTAGCTTATGTAACAGGGTGGCGGCACGTGACAAGATTTTGTCTGGTTCCCGAACCGTTGATGGACAATATATTATGTCTGCTTGCTGTAAAGCATGCAATGATTTCAATGTAATCAGTTCGGCATCACCGGGTCCTAAAGAAACAAAATAGATCGGATGACTCATCTTTTGTAGGTATTTACAGTTTTTAAGCACGCAAAAGTGCTGAAAAATTCCGTATAAAGCAAGAGAATTGATTACCTTTGTTGGCTGAAAAACAGAAAAGAACATGAAAAAACTAATATGGGCTTCGGGCCTTTTGTTATTATTGACTGTTACAGCCTGCCAAAATAAGCACAAACAGGGCTCCGGGAATCTGGAGCATAAGACATTGACAGATTCTTCTATTGTGAAGATTATTCCGGAATATGCCCAAGGGTTTAAAATAACCTATACGGATCAGGCTTGTCTGCTTGACATTCAGGACCCTCAGAATAAAGAAAGTCAGTCTTTTCATTATGCTTTGGTGCCAAGAGGTGTGGAAGCGGAAAACATACCTGCGGATTATACGGTTATTGAAACTCCCATACGAAGCGTTATCTGCATGACTTCCCTGCAACTTTCCAATTTTATCAAGTTGGAAGAGCTGGATGCGGTGGTGGGTATCACTAGTACACGTCATTTGTTTAACAAGAAAATAAATGATCGTTTGAAAGATGGAAGCATTCATAAGATAGGTATTGAAGGGAATTTCGATAATGAGGTGATTATGAGTGTAAACCCGGATTTGATTTTGATCTCTCCTTTTAAACGAGGGGGGTACGATGCTTTGAAAGAGGTAGGCATTCCTTTGATGCCGCATTTGGGATATAAGGAAATGACTCCTTTGGGACAGGCTGAATGGATAAAGTTTGTGGGCTTGTTATTGGGAAGAGAAGATAAAGCTAATAAGCAGTTTGCCGCTATTAAGAAAAGATATAACGAACTGAAGGAACTGACCGGTCGGGTGACAAAACGCCCGGTGGTATTCAGTGGAGAATTGCGGGGCGGCAATTGGTATGCTGTAGGAGGGAGGAGTTTTCTCGCACAATTGTTTAAAGATGCCGGTGCCGATTATTTTTTGAAAGACGATGAACAGTCTGGAGGAGTCACCCTCGATTTTGAAACAGTTTACAGCCAAGCGGCAGGTGCCGATTATTGGCGTATTGTGAATAGCTATCAAGGAGAATTTTCTTATAACACGTTGAAAGAGGAAGATGCCCGTTATGTTGATTTTAAAGCATACAAAGAGAAAGGGGTGATTTATTGTAACATGCGTGAAAAACCTTTTTATGAGAGTATGCCTACAGAACCGGAAGTTGTTCTGGCAGATTTGATTCAAATCTTTCATCCGCAGCTTTTGTCCGGTCACCAACCGGGATATTATGAATTGCTTAAATAGGAAAATAGTATATGAAACGACCTGTTGCATTTTATATGCTGTTAATTATGGCTTCTATTTTTCTGTTTTTCTTCCTGAATCTGGTATTAGGTTCTGTTTCCATACCGCTTCGTGCTGTGTGGAATATCCTTTGGGGAACAGGGAATGAGTCTGTTATATGGCAAAATATTATTTGGAAATCACGGGTACCACAGGCGCTTACCGCATTGGCGGCGGGGGCGGGGCTCTCTGTCAGCGGTTTACAGATGCAGACTGTTTTCCGCAATCCTTTGGCCGGTCCGTCGGTACTGGGCATCAGTTCGGGAGCCAGTATGGGAGTTGCTTTTGTGGTGCTTCTTTCGGGCAGTTTGGGTGGTGTTGCTTTGAGCAAGCTAGGCTTTATGGGGGAAATAGCCCTTACCATAGCAGCTATTGCAGGTTCACTTTCCATTATGGCACTTATTGTTTTCGTTTCCCAAAAAGTAAGGGGCAATGTTACTTTGCTGATTATCGGTGTGATGATTGGTTACATAGCCAATGCGGTGATCGGTGTGCTGAAATTTTTCAGTGTGGAGGAGGATATTCGTGCATATGTCATTTGGGGGTTGGGAAGTTTTGCCCGTGTATCGGGAGATCAGATGACTTTATTTATATGTATCATGGTGGTATTGTTGCCACTTTCCTTCCTGCTTGTCAAAACATTGAATCTTTTGCTGCTGGGAGATGCATACGCACGGAATCTCGGATTGAATATAAAACGTGCCCGTCTGCTTGTCATTACTTGTTCGGGAGTATTGGTAGCTATTGTTACCGCATATTGCGGCCCGATTATTTTTCTGGGGCTGGCCGTTCCGCATCTTTGCAGGGGAATGTTCCGCACATCCGATCATCGTATTCTGATGCCTGCTTCTTTACTGGCAGGTGCGTCATTGGCATTGGTATGTAATCTGATTGCCCGTATGCCCGGTTTCGAAGGTGCATTGCCGGTAAATTCGGTGACGGCTTTGGTAGGTGCTCCGGTAGTGATGTCGGTTTTATTCAATAAACGTCGCAATGAAATGAATGAGTAATGATGAATCAAGAAACTATACATATTCGGAAACTGACTACCGGTTATCCCGGTAAGGGGGGAACCAAGATTGTAGCGAAGGACATTGATGCTACTATCCGCAGTGGGGAACTGACTTGTCTTTTGGGGGCGAATGGAGTAGGGAAATCTACTTTATTGCGTACTTTGTCTGCCTTTCAGCCGCCTGTAGGAGGAGAGATAGAAATAATGGGAAAGAAACTGACGGATTACACCGATAAACAGTTGGCGACAGTTATCGGAGTGGTATTGACCGAAAAATGCAGTCTGCGGAACATGACCGTAGAAGAACTGGTGGGTATGGGGCGCAGTCCTTATACCGGTTTCTGGGGAAATTTAAGCAAGGAGGACAAGAATACAGTAAACGATACCATTGAGCTGGTAAGGATTGAGGATTTGAAATACCGGATGGTACATACTTTGAGTGACGGTGAGCGTCAGAAAGTAATGATAGCAAAGGCGTTGGCACAGGAAACCCCGGTGATTTTTCTGGATGAGCCGACTGCTTTTCTTGATTTCCCCAGTAAAGTGGAGATTATGCAATTGCTTCATCATTTGTCACGTTCTACCAACAAGACGATTTTTCTTTCCACCCATGATTTAGAGTTAGCTTTGCAGATTGCTGATAAGATTTGGCTGATGGATAAAGCCAATGGAGTGACTATAGGAACTCCTGAAGATCTTTCCATAGACGGATGCCTGAGTAATTTTTTCTCCCGTAAGGGTATTGTTTTTGATATGGAAACCGGACTGTTCCGCATTGACAATGAGTTTGAAAAAGAAGTCCGTCTGGTGGGACATGGAAATAAGTATGCGATGGTACGGAAAGCCTTGCAGCGGAATGGTATTCTGGCAAGCCGGCGTGTTGAGTCCGATTTTTATATTGAAACGGGAGATATGACTACCAGTGGATATATTATCCACCCGGTAGCCGGGAGGACGATAAAGGTAGATACCATAGAGGAATTGTTAGAACAGGTCACTGCTATATTGGCTTCCGTTTAGCAGCAGCGTCTAAATAATCAGTTATTGTATCCTGAAAGGAATATTTCCTTCTTCATCAATCAAGAGGATTGTCAATTTTCCTTCGGGCAATAAGGGGACGCAATGCGCAAAACAATGTTCCAACAAACACGGAAAGAACTTTCCGCCGTCTTCTTCAGACAGCAAGGTCCATAATTCACGGGCTAATGTCAACCTTTCTATCATGCTTTCAACATCCGGAGAGCATCCGGCTTCCATTGCCACCTGCCTTAGGAATTCTTTATTCATCACCACTTTCTTACTGTGTGTGTCCAGATTTCCTTCGGCCAGTTTCACCGCCTTGCCTATCATAATGCCTAAAGTAACCAATGGAACCTTAAGCTTGGCAGCTATCTTGAGTGTCTCCCCTATAAAATTTCCATAATGTACAAAAGCCTGAGCAGGTAATCCCGGATACTCCTTCTTCACAAAACGTTCGCTTTTTGCTCCCGAATTAATGATGAGTCTGGATGAGCCCACAGCCACACAAACCTCCACTTCCCTGCGGATAGCCTCGACAAAAGCTTCTGAAGAAAAAGGACGGACTATGCCCGAAGTTCCAATGATGGAAATGCCGTCCACAATTCCTAGTTTAGGATTGAAAGTACGTTGTGCCAACTCTTTTCCTCCGGGAACGGAAATGGTAACATCCAGCCCTTTGTCATAAAGCGCCGATAATTCTTTCATTATCATTTGTCGGGGGATGCGATTGATGGCGGGTTCCCCGATTTCCAATCCCAGCCCCGGAAGGGTGACTCGTCCCACTCCTTCACCTTGCAGGAAACGGATGTCCGGGTGATTGCTAAAACTTACCGTTACCACAATGGATGCGCCGTGAGTGACATCCGGATCATCTCCCGCATCTTTAACAACGGTGCAGGTGGCACTGTTCTTTTCTATTTCTGTATGGGCTACCGGTAAGGTCATTTCCTCGTCATCGGGAAGGCGGAAGGATATCATTTTCTGTTCTTCCCCTAAAATCAGAGCCGTCAATGCTGCTTTTGCAGCTGCAGTAGCGCAGGCCCCTGTGGTGTAGCCGCTTCTCAACGGGTAAAAAGCAGGGATGTTCTTTTCTATCTGTTTTCTCAATCCATATTCACCGGTAACGATCATGAAATGCCTGGGAAGGGGAGGGCGTTTTATAGCAAAGACCGGGATTTTTGCAGCCTGTGCCGCTTTCACTTTCTCCGAAAATCCTCCGGATTCTCCGCTTTCCTTGGTCAGAATGGCCTGTGGATGTAGTGTCTCTAATAAAAGAGTTTCGGATTCTCCGGCATGATAGAATACCAGATTTCCTTTCGGGAAGCCTTGTTCTTGGGCTAATGTGATGGAAGTTTCCCGTTCCAGTACGCGGAACCAACAGGTATGTTTCTCCCAATAAGGGCGTAACTTCCCGATGGTCTGTACTCCGGTCAGTGCCAGCAGGTGATCGGTTCCTGCTTTCTCTAACCGGTAAATGGCATCTGCATAGTCTTCACACCAGATGATGTTTTCGGTGCGTGGAGGATACTTCCTTTCAAAACGTATGACAGGAAGATGTAGCGTCCGGCTTGTTTCATCCACAGTCCGGTGGAGTTGGGAGGCAAACGGGTGGGCAGCATCCACCAACAAACGGATGTTGTTTTGGCGGCAGAAACTTTCCATTTTCTCCGTGTCCATTCCTCCGGTGATACGGATGCCGTGCTTGCATTGTATCTCCTGCCATTCTCCTTTGGTAGAGTAGAAGTAGGGCTTTCCGGCTTCATCGGCAACTTTCACGGCGGTGCGTCCTTCGGTGGTTCCTCCTAAAATCAGTATCATAGGCTGGATGTGAATGATTCTTTTTTTACTTTCTGAACAAGTGTTTGAACTCGTGCGCATAGAGCCGGGACAGACCTTTCCGGTTGTCTATCGCTTCGCCTACTACCAATAAGGTAGTCAGCGTCAGGTTATTGTCACGTACTATCTTAGCCAAATCCTTCAACTCTCCGCGATAAATCTTTTCTTCTTTCCAAGTCAGCTTATAACAGGCGGCAACCGGAGTCTCGGGAGGATATGCCTGCATCAGCTCTTCCTGTACCTGTTCCACAATGCCCGCACTTAAATAAATGCACATTGTACTTTGTGATTGCGCCAATTTATGTAATTGTTCTTTTTCGGGCATCGGAGTACGGCCTTCCCCACGGGTGAGGATTATGCTTTGTACTTTTTCGGGGATGGTGAACTGTGACCTCAATGCTGCCGCAGCCGCCTGGAACGAGGAGATCCCCGGAGTGATATGATAACTCATCTTGTAGCGGTCGAAGAAAGCCATTTGTTCCTGGATGGCTCCATAAATGCAAGGGTCTCCCGTGTGCAAGCGTACAATAAACAATCCTTTATCATAAAACTCTTTCATCAAGGCGAACTGTTCCTCCAAATCCATACCGGCGGAACTGCGTACGGTCGCTCCTTCTTTAGCATAAAAGGTCAGTTCGCGGGGAACAAGACTTCCGGCATACAGAACAAGATCCGCTTTCTCCAACATTCGTTTTCCGCGTACCGAAATCAGTTCGGGATCACCGGGACCTGCACCCACTATCTCTATATGTCCGCCACGCATGGCTGTCGCACTGACGGCTATGGCAAAAGTGAAGTGGTTTCCTTCTGTCAGCATGCCCTTTTGCTTTTCCAATACAAGTGTTCCTTCACCGCTGCTTTTCAAGGCTGTGCTTTCGGCCACTCCATAGACGCCTGTCACTTCGAATGCCTTTTCAGACGGATGGGGAACTGTGATATCTTTCAGTTCTTCCGCAGGATAAATATGGGTTTCCGTATCGGCCCATCGCCGGTGGAGGATTTCCAGCAGAGGCTCGTCTTTTTTCAGTTCGATGGTATTGAGGGAGGCGAGAGAGAACGGGCACAAACCATGTCTGTGCATCACGGCTTCTATGTATTCCGCAATGCCCGAAGGATCGCATTGTTTCCGGCAACCTATTCCCAAGTGGAGGACGGCGGGATGGAAGCAGAGCATGGGAATCTCCGCACTATATATATAAGGTGTAACAGCAATAATCAACTTGAATTCCGATTGGGGCATGTCTTCGAAATGATAGAACACTTTTACGTGTGCGGGAAGCGTGCGTTCCAGATACTCCGTACCTTTATCCTTTATATCGAGCAGCAGCGCCGTTGGTTCCCGGTTGACAAAAAGTGTGACCAGTCTGTTCATTTCTGCATGAGGAACAGTTATTTTCCAGCCATATTTTCCAGCCAGCGTGTCCAGCGCCCATAACCCGGCATTGTCACTTTGGGTGGTAATCACAGCTTCTCCTCCTGTAATGGCGGCAATATGGCGGGTCAGTTCATTGGCTCCCCCCACATGCCCGGAAAGTACTGAAATGACAAAGCGCCCCGTACTGTCCACACAGACCACTGCCGGATCTTTATATTTGTTTTTTATGCATCCTGCAATGCTGCGTACACAGATTCCCATGGCACCGATAAAGATGATGCTGTCGAAGTCATTGAAATGCTCCTCTATGAACCGATGGCAGGATGTGATGGAAATACAGCCTTCGCATTCGTTTTTGGTATAAATAAGGGTATCCGGCAACTCTCTTTGTAGTGTTTTTGCCAACGGCAGGCTGGCTTCTGATATCAGTATGATTGCTTTCATTTGTTATCTGTTTTAAATCATTTATTCCGCTCTCATTATCTCTATCGGATTAAAGGCATCCACAGCAATACGGGTACACTGTGTTACCTTCTTGTTGATTTGCGTTATACCTTTTGTGAACAGGGCCTTGCTCTCTTCCGAAACCGAATTGAATACAATGACTCCGTCAGGCAACAGCACTTCTTTGATTTTTTGTAGAATCTCTATCATTTTTCCTCCATGACCACCTATAAATACGGCATCGGGGGCGGGAAGTCCGCCGAGTTCCGTTTCCAGAAAATCACCCATGACGGTTGTAATGCCGGGCGTGCCGAATTTACGACTGTTGCGTTCCATTAACTCTTTACCTTCCGTACGCTGTTCGAATGCTGTCACTTTCAGCTCCGGAAATTGGAGCTTGGCTTCTATGGAAACAGAGCCGGTGCAGAAACCGATGTCCCAGAATGATTTCTTTTCCCTTAATGTCAGCATACTGAGAGTAAGCAAGCGGACAGGCATTTTGGTAATCATTCTGTTGCGTCCGTTCAACAGATGAAACTCACTTTCGGGAATTCCGAACGGACGGGGATGCACCTTGTTTCTTTGCAGTATCAGGCAATTGGGAAAGCGGAAAGCAGATTGGGAGGCTTCCTCTAAAGAGAATGTACGTACAGATTCTTCCTCGCCATTGCCTAATGCTTCCCCCACGGTCATGCGGTAGTTGTCATATCCATACTCCAGCATCCGGGCGGCAATGGTGGCAGGTGTCTTTTCCCGGTCGGTCAACACGCCTATCAGTTTATCTCCTCTGATTAAAGCAGAGTCGAATGCATCCCAAGGACGTCCGGTCAGCGACAAGGTCTGCATCTCCTGATAGGGGAGCAATATACGGTGTGCCAGCATTTGCAGCGAGTTGAAGGTGGGGAATAAGATAATCTTTGCCGACGGGAGTTTTCTCATGACGGTATTGGCGAAGCCGAAAAACAACGGGTCGCCCGAAGCGAAAACGATTATTTCGGGATGTTCCTCGTAACGGGAGAATACCGTATCCAGCGGGACGGTGATGTCTATCCATACGGCATCTTCCGGCAAATAAGCGTGTACCAGTTCGTGATGACGTTTTCCTCCCGAGAAGACTTTCCCTTGAGAAACCAAGTTCCGGATTTCAGGAGAAAGAAATTGATTCCGGTTATCGCTTATACCTATTATATAGAATGTTTGCATGGACTTATACATCTCTTCCCGGTTTCAGTTGTTCCGCATCATCAAAAGTAAGGATGGCATTTACCAGAGTCGCTGCCAGATTGCTTCCCCCTTTGCGTCCTTCTACTATCAGTTTGGGGATGTGGCTGAAAGGTTTCACCATGTGTTTGCTTTCGCAAACGTGCACAAAGCCCACCGGAGCAGCGATGATGCCGCATGGATGCGCTTTTTCTTTCCGTATCAGGTCACACAGTTCCATCAATGCTGTAGGGGCATTACCGAATACATATAAAGCTTCCGGATGTTCCTCTGCTGCCATACGTATACCGGCCTGTGTACGGGTGATTCCTTTTTCTTTTGCCAATGCTGCCGCGCGTTCGTCACCCAGATAGCATTTCACCCCGATGCCCATCCGTTCCAAAGCACCTTTACGGATGCCCGCGGCAGCCATCGTCACATCCGTAATAATTGTACGTACTTTTCCTTCATTCAATATTTTATACAGACATTCTACGGCAAGAGGATCTATATGCAATATGTTTTCCATCTCGAAATCGGCTGTGGTATGGATGGCATGCAGTAATGCCCATTTGTGATCCGAAGGAATATTTTTATTTTTCAATTCTTTCTCAATAGTACGGAAACTGTTTATCATAATCTCCTGACCGATTCCTGTCGCATCGGTGGTCTTTTCCCGGTAATAACCACGTGGAGTGATTAATTTCCCTTCCTGATGATAAGATTGGGAGTTGCCAATCAATACCACTGTAAACATATCCACCTGTTCGGGATCGAACTCTTGCAAAGTGGTGATTGTCACGGTTTCTTCCTTACGTCCGGCCTGACGCACAAAGCCTACCGGAGTTTCGGGGTCACGCTCTTTCAGAAAAATTTCTTTTAATCTGTAGAGTTGCCAATACCGCCCTTCGCTTTTGGGATTATAGACCGCCGTTACAAAATCTGCCGTTGCGGCTGCATGGATGCGTTTTTCAATCCGGTCCCATGGTGTCATGAGGTCGGAGAGGGAAATCACACAGAAATCGTGACCGATGGGGGCTCCCAACAGGGAAGCCGCTTTCTGAAAAGCACTGATACCCGGCAATACTTCTATTTCCACCCGGCTGCCACGCTCGCGTTTCATTTCGTAAACCAGCGGAGCCATGCCATAAATTCCGGCATCTCCCGAGCTGATAACGCATACAGTCTTTCCCTGTTCCGCCAGCTCGAAAGCCTGTTCGGCACGTGCTTTTTCACGTTTCATTCCGGTGTCTATACATTCGGTGCCCGGTTCCAGATAGGGTTCGATAAACTGGAAATAGTATTTATAGCCGATTACTACATCGCTGTTCTTGACTGCTTGTATTACAGCGGGGGTTATATCTTCGGGTGAGCCGGGACCAATGCCGGCTACGATTAATTGGGCCTTTTTCATTTTTTATTATATAATTATTCCTTTCCGGAATCTGATTTAAAAGTTTCCTTCAGTGCTTTCAGCCAATATAATCCTCTGAATGACAATGCGCTGTCCTGACAGTAGTTCCTTCATCTTGCTTTCAGGCTTTTACATAGACGGACTGAAAGTGGTGGCTGGCATGAGGAGCCAAACTTAACCGTACAAAGTTACTTATTTGAGCGGGAGAAACAAGTCTTTTCTTTCTATAAATTATGGAAATCTTTTTTTATCAGGCTTAACAATGAATAAGGCATCATTCAGAATGTGCCGTAGTCGGGAAGTCGGCAAAGCAGAGGATATTGCCGGTGAGAATTAAAAAAGGAACTAAGAATTATAGAGATTTGCTGATAGATAAGTTTGAAGAAAAAATGTTGGCGGAATCATTGGGGGGCACTATGGGGATGGTTAAGCCTTTTTATTCCTGCACTTAACCCTTTTTAAACCTATGATTTCTATCTCCATAGCCTTTGGAGTTAACTCCAAAGCTTATGGAGATAACTCCAAAGGCTATGGATTTAACTCCGCAAGCTTGGGAGATAGAAATCATTCGTTCAAAAAGGCTTAGTCACAAGGATGTGAGAGCTTAGGAATCGGCTTGCCGGAGTTTGTTCTGTATGGAAGAAGCTGCCTCCGCTGTTTGTATCATATCGGATTCCGTTATTTTAAGGCCTTGCCATCCGAGAAAGCATTACCCACTTTTTCTCCTACTTTCAGATAATCATTATTGAACGGGTCGAAGATGACGGGAATAACTTTGGAGGCATCCACTTTTCCATTCTGATCCAGTACACGTTCATCTACACTTACATTGACTATTTCGCCGCGCAGGATACAGGTTTCGGGATTGTAATCCTTCAGCTTGCATTCCACAGCTACGGATAATTCATCAATCAGCGGGGCATCCACAAATTCCGACCGGGTGGCATGGAATCCCGCACGGGCGAATTTGTCCGGAACCTTGTTGCCCGAAACAATGCCTACATAATCGCAAGCGATGATTTGCCCGGCTTCTGCCATGCTCACTGTGAATGCTTTGCGTTTCAGGATGTTGGCCGTTGTCTTGTGACCTTCGCTGATACAAATACTGATTTCATTCATTTCACTGATACCGCCCCAAGCCGCATTCATGGCATTGGGAAGACCGTTTTCATCGTATGCGGCGATGATAAATACCGGTTGCGGATAGGTAAAAGGTTTTGCTCCTAAATTCTTTCTCATACTATTTATTTTTTAGTCCATTGTTTAATCTCTTCTTTGGTAGCACCGTTCATCAGCCTGCCTTTCTGCCAGTTCAGGCTGGGGTAGGCTTTCTTTAATTCTTGTTCGGCGTTAGAAATGCGGCTTCCACCCGAGGTAGCGAATGGAATGAGGATCTTGCCTGTGAAATCACCTTTTTCTATAAAACTGTTGATGATTCTTGGAGCCAGGTTCCACCAAATGGGGAAACCGATATAGATGGTATCATAGGCTGCCAAGTTTTGGGGCTGGGAACGCAATGCGGGACGTGACGAGGCATCTGCCATTTCCACACTGCTGCGCGAGGATTTGTCGTGCCAGTCCAGGTCGGCGGAGGTATATTTCTTTGCAGGTTGTATTTCGTAGAGGGCTCCGCCTGTCACCTCCGCTATCTGTTTGGCGGCTTTCTCTGTTGTACCTGTCGCCGAGAAGTAAGCTACTAATGTTCTGTTGCTCTGTTTCTGTGCGTTTACGGTAATACACAGTATCATGATTACCGTCATAAATAATCCGAGTCTTTTCATACGATTTATGTTATTTGGTTCAAATATACGTTTTAATATTTTATGATGTTGCAAATTTAGGTATATTTGCTTGAGTTCTTTGTAGATAAATTACGGGTATCCTGACCTTAATTACTGATTCTGCCATATATAATATATGGATCAGGATATCAAGCTGATTATCAAAGAAGAAATCAGTCTATTACTAACGGCAGGTGACAAAATCGTAACAAAAAACGAAGAAATTAGCTTGGTGGCGGGTTTCTTATGTAAAGGTAATAAAAGGCGATTACCTGTCCGAAAAAGAAATAAGGCTTTTGCTTTACAATAGCTTTCTCAAATCCTCAATGTCCGGCAAAGCGTTACGAAGCCGTTCCGGCATGTCTTTAGATGCATGGTAAGTAGCAACCCCCATCGGCTTGTTATAATCACGAACGGCAAACTCTACAAAGGTTTGATTCATTTCCCTGCAAAGGATTATTCCGATAGAAGGGTTTTCATGCGGCTTCCGGATATATGTGTCTAAAGCAGATAGATAAGTATTCAGTTGTCCCAAATAAGATGTGCGGAATTTTCCGGATTTCAGTTCGACTGCGACCAAGGAATTAAGCTCCCGATTGAAAAAGAGCAAATCAATAAACATTTCTTCTCCTGCAACCTCCATACGATACTGATTGCCTATAAAACTGAAATCTTGTCCGAAGGTCATGATAAACTTCTTCACATTGGCAACAATCGCCTTTTCTACTATCTTTTCGTCTAAATCCTCCTCCTGTTCATTCAGTTCCTCCACATTAATGAAATCAAGCAAGTATTCATCTTTGAATGAGCAAACAGCTTTTAGAGCTTGCTTGGTATCAGGCAATGCTTGTGCGAAATTGTTAGGAAAAGTGCCCCGATGGCTGTACAGGTCTGTTTTTAAGTAATCCCTTAAAGTGTATTTACTCCAATAGCGAGTGGCGCACTCATGTATATAGAACAGCCTTGCTTCCAAAGTCTTAGCTTTGGATATTATTTCAGTATGATGACTAAAGCCGATTGAAAGGAAGTCTGACCAGTTAAATTCATCAGCCAGTGGCTGGCGAATTTCTACAAGAAGTAATTTTTCATCCAATACTAAATCGTCAGCCAGTGGCTGGCGATTTAAAACAGATTCCCATGCTTCATAAAATATTCGCATGTTCTTTATATTCGAAGCTGAAAATCCCCTTAGCCCCGGCAATTCTTTTTGCAATAGGGAAGATATCTGTTCAATTGCACCTTTTCCCCAAAAGCCAGTACGGGAATTTTCCGACACATAACGTCCGATGCCGTAATAAAGAGATAGCTGTTCCTTGTTCACCGATGCGGCTGCACGGTACTGGCTGCGTAGGATAGCTTCTTTTATGCTCTTTACAGCTTCTCTATAATTCTGATTTATATCCATTTGTATTTTGTTATATGTGACAAAAGTACAAAAATAATGCTGGCGAAACGACAAAACTTTGTTTTCTTTTCGCCAGCACATATTTTGCTGTCAGTATAAATAAGTTTAGTTTGTTCCTTTGTCTATATATCCAAAACGAACTTGACTTAATCTGTAACCTTTTTATTATAATACTCCAAAAACGCCACTTCACCTATCTCACTTAACAGTTTTTGATTTTCAATAAAATCCTGTCCATGCTTTTGCCAACGTTTGGCAAATCCTTTAAATCTGGTACATGGGAAGTTGCTGCATTGGAAACAATGTGTTATCTTTTTCCCAAAACAACATAAATGAAATGTTTTGCATTTTTCACAACGAGAATGATTTAACTCGGCTCCTCTGCAAGCTCTTTTTTCTCTCGTATATATGGGGCATCCCCCACAAAAGACACCACAAGCAGGAATACGACCATTATAAGGCTTGATTTTAGCCATTTCCCTTGCCATCCAAAAGTTAGTGAGAGAAAGCTGATTCGCTTTGCGCTTTTGTTCTTCCTTTACTATATAACCTTTTTTTTCAAAGAAAGGGCGAGCAGTCAAGCTCACTTCGGATGTAATCCGCATAATTCCGGCTGTAATTGCATATCGTTCTATTTCTTCCAAAAGCATCGTAGCAATACCTTTACCTTGAAAGTCCTTGTGAACAAACATAGAATGTAAATAGCCTTGAGACGTAATAGATGAAAAACCAACGATTTGTGACTGTTGATTAACAGCTACAATAAAATAGTGGGTCTTTATCATCTCTTCAATGTTAGAAAGGTCATCTCCGCAGGATGCCCAATCCTCAACTTCTGCCTGCGAATAATCCTTGCTATTTACCGCAAGAACAGTGTTTTGAAATAATTCTTTTAGCGCAATAGTATCCGTCTGTTGAGCTTCCCTGATTGTAAAGTCTGTTTTCATATCTATTATATTTATGGTAAATTCTTTTCAGTCTTTCTTATTTTGTAGCTATTATGGAATAGACCATCAGAATATGATTACTTTAATGTTTTATCCTATATTTAAAAGTCAGATTTCAGATGGATATCTACCCTGTTGTTCCCCGGTTTATTTCTAAATAATCAAAATCCGCATTCATTCTTTTAATATTAAATGGATTATATGCAAATATAGCAAAAGGTACAGTATATCATTCATTGTGAATTGCACTTTTTACTGTATTTCAGCAAAATACCTTTCTTTACAGGCTAAAACCTTTGCTCCTTTTCTGCACCTCTTTCAGTTGTATCCTTTGATAGAGTTTGCTAAACAGCTCCCTGAACCAATCGGATACATTTTTTTGATTGATGATTAGCATCAATTTGTTCCTGCCACATCGTCATCGAAAAAGCAATGTCCTTTTAGCTCAACAAGTGTATGAATGTGCTGCCATATATATGGAGTGGGTAGCCCGGCAGGAACATTCCGGCTCTTCTTTTTATTCCCGGATGGGATAAGATTCGGTAACTAAGGTAAGATAATCCGTAATTGAGGTTATAACCTTGTCCGGATAACTTCTTATTTTTGTGACCGGAATATTTCAAATAACTGAAAAAGCTGTATTTTAGCAGACATTAAACAAGTTAGAATGATGGATAAGATATTAAATTTAGACAGTGTGGACCAATATAACAGTCTATACGGACTTGAAACACTGAATCCGTTGGTCAGTGTCATTGATTTGAACAAGGCTACCCGGCAGATGGACTATGTGCACTGGAACTATGGCGTTTATGCACTTTATCTGAAATTGGAGAAAGCTTGTGATATCAAATACGGGCGTCGGAGTTATGACTATCAGGAGGGAACCGTGGTATGTTTTGCTCCGGGACAAACAACGGAAACCACATTGACCACCGACCGTGTGCAGTTGAATGTGCTTGGCATTCTTTTTCATCCGGATTTGTTACGGGGGACCACGCTTGGAAAAACAATAAAGAAATATACCTTCTTTTCGTATGAAGTGAGCGAGGCGCTGCACCTTTCGGAAGATGAGCGCAATATTATGACAGATTGCCTGAAGATTATCCGTATGGAACTGGAACGGGGGGGTGGACAAGCACAGTAAGACCTTGCTGGTAAACTATATAGAACTGCTTCTTAATTACTGTATGCGTTTTTATGAACGTCAGTTCGCCACCCGCAGTCATTCGAACCGTGATGTGTTGACACGCTTTGAAGGGTTGCTTGACGATTATTTTGAGGGCGAACTTGCCGAGCGTGACGGATTACCTACCGTGAAATACTTTGCTGACAAACTGTGCCTTTCATCCAACTACTTCGGGGATATGTTCAAGAAGGAAACCGGCAAGACTCCACAGGAATATATTCAGGAAAAAGTGATAGAACTGGCAAAGGAACGGATGTCCGACAGGAGAGAAACCGTCAGCAGGGTAGCCTATTCACTGGGATTTCAATATCCGCAGCATTTCTGCCGGTTGTTCAAGAAGCGTGTGGGCTGTACACCGAATGAATATCGGGCACAAAACCTTCTTTTATAGTATTCTGTCGTAACAAGCAATGCAAGAGACTATGTTGGACTTGAGGACTGTATATGAATGTAACCGCTGTCTGGGTTGCAAGACATTGCATCCGCAGGTGGGCATCATCAATCTGGAGAATCCTTCATTGGAAGAGGATGCGGTGAAGTTTGAATTCTATGCTGTCTTGCTGATTGAGGATTGTCCGGGCGGTTGTTGCTGCTGCGGACGGAAATACTATGATTACTCCCAATGCTACCATGGTGTTTCTCACTCCCGGCGAGATCTTTCGTATGAGTAAGGAGAATACGTTGCCGGATAAAGGATATCTTTTGGCATTTCATCCTGACCTGTTGTTCCGCACCTCACTGAAGAATCATATTAAAAATTATACCTTTTTCCATTATCGCAAGGAAGAAGCGCTGCATCTTTCGCGGCGTGAGACAGAGAAAGTGACGTGTTGCCTCTCGAATATAGAGGATGAGTTGCATCATCCCATTGATACTCATAGCAGTATTATTCTTTCCCGGCATATAGAACTTCTGTTGGATTATTGCACCCGGTATTACGAACGCCAGTTTATTACCCGTGAGAATAAGAACAAGGCTCTTTTGGAAAACATGGAACGTTTGTTTGTGGAATATATCGCATCCGGAAGGTTGCAAGGCGGCAAGTTGCCCACATCCGGCTATATGGCGGGAGAGCTTGATTTGTCTGTCGCTTACTTCGATGATCTGCTGAAGTTTGAAACCGGCAAGACTTTGGAGGAATATTTGCAACTGAAGCGGCTGGATATAGCCAGGCACATGTTGTTGCAGGACGGTCATACGCCTGCTGCTGTGGCACGGAAGTTAGGCTATCCTAATGTGCAGTGCTTCAGTGTGCTTTTCAAGAAAATAACAGGTGTCGCCCCCAGTGATTACCGGCTCTCGCAGAATTGATAACCGGGTTGCAGTACCATGTTTTTGTGATACAGTTCCCTTCTGTAAAAATGGTAATTCTATCTGTAATTTATCTACAAAGAATGAATGGGGCCTGGCTTATCTTTGCATTGTGAAATGAAAGCGGCTTTGTCCGCATCGGAATGAAGCAAGACAACAGATGAAATCATTTAAACAGGTAGAACGATGTATATTGAACAAGTAAATTCTCCGCAAGACATAAAACAGTTTTCTGCGGAACAGTTAAGACAGTTGGCAGGTGAAGTCCGCAATGCATTATTGACCAAGTTAAGTGCTCACGGAGGACATGTGGGACCTAATCTGGGAATGGTGGAGGCTACAATAGCATTGCACTATGTATTCAATTCACCGACGGATAAGATGGTATATGATGTATCCCATCAAAGTTATACACATAAGATGCTGACCGGGCGTAAGGATGCTTTCCTGAATCCGGAGGATTATGATGTGGTGTCCGGATACACCAATCCCCGGGAAAGCGGGCACGATTTTTTCACTATCGGCCATACTTCCACCTCTGTCAGTCTGGCTTGCGGTCTTGCCAAAGCCAGAGATCTGAAAGGCGGACACGAGAATATCATAGCCGTGATAGGGGATGGATCGCTCAGCGGCGGAGAAGCTTATGAAGGTCTGAGCAATGCGGGAGAAATGGGAACCAACCTTATTATAGTGGTTAATGATAATGAAATGTCCATTGCCGAAAACCACGGCGGGCTCTATCAGAACCTGAAAGAACTGCGCGACACGGAGGGACGGTCGTCCTGTAATTTCTTCCGTTCTCTGGGGTTGGATTATCTTTATGTGGGAGAGGGGGAATGATATTCCGTCTTTGGTTGCGGCTTTTGCCAAGGTGAAAGATACATCACGTCCCACAGTGGTTCATATTCACACACAGAAAGGAAAGGGATACGCTCCGGCAGAAGCCGACCGGGAGGAATTTCATTGGGAGATGCCTTTCGATCTGGAAACGGGTAAGCCGAAGGTGGATTGCAGCGGTATGGAGGATTACCATAGCCTGACCGGGAAGTTTTTGTTGGAGAAGATGAAGGAGGACCACACGGTTGTTGCCATCAGTTCGGGTACTCCTACTGTGATAGGTTTTACTCCTGAACGCCGGAAACAGGCAGGGCGTCAGTTTGTGGATGTAGGTATTGCCGAGGAACATGCCGTGGCATTGGCATCGGGTATCGCTGCCGGTGGCGGACGTCCGGTGTACGGGGTTTACAGTACTTTTATCCAGCGTTGCTATGACCAGTTGTCTCAGGATTTGTGTATCAATGGAAATCCGGCGGTGATCACTGTGTTTATGGGGACAGTAGCCGGAATGAACGATGTGACTCATCTGGGTTTCTTCGATATTCCGCTTATCAGCAATATCCCGAATATGGTTTATCTGGCTCCTACGTGTTCCGAAGAGTATTTTGCTATGTTGGAATGGGCTGTCCGCCAGACGGAATATCCCGTTGCCATCCGTGTGCCGGGAGTGGCAGTGGTGCATCGTAAGGAAGAGTTTGACACGGATTATAGCGAGTTAAACCGCTACAAAATGACAGCCAGGGGAGAAACTGTCGCTATTCTTGCATTGGGTTCTTTCTATGATTTGGGACAGGCTTTGAAGAATAAGCTTCGGGAAGAGTCGGGTGTTGAGGCTACTTTGATTAATCCCCGTTACATAACAGGGCTTGACGAACCGATGCTGGAAGAGTTGAAAGTGGGGCATCGTATTGTCGTAACGTTGGAAGACGGGGTGCTGGATGGAGGATTCGGCGAGAAGATAGCGCGTTATTATGGTAATTCTGAAATGCGGGTGCTGAATTACGGACTTCGTAAAGAATTTGCAGACCGCTATAATCTGGATGAGCTGATGAAAGCCAACCGGTTGACTGACAAGCAGATGGCGGAGGATATTGCCGGTATATTGGAATAACCTTTTACGGAATGGCTGAAGTCCGAGACTTCAGCCATTTTTGTAATAGTGAAATAGATAAGCCGGATTAAAACTGTTTGTTACCATAAGCATGAGAACTGGAATACTTATTCTTTTTCCAGAAGCGAATAAAACACAGGATGATAATCGGGAAGTAGTTCCGGGTGAAAAGCTTTTATCATGTCACTCAGAAGAACATCGGGTGAGAGGGGAAGATTCTCATACAAAGGTATCCATTCCAGATTGCAATAAATAACCTTCTTTTCTTTAAAAGCCCGGAAATCAGCATATTGTGGATTGGAAGCTTTTAATGCTTCATAAGAGAATTCTCCTTTATAACCATTCATCACTCTCCAGTAGCCGGCATTATATCCTTTGGCGTATACGGTTTCAAAATCCATGAGTACACCTCCTGTTTCAGGATTATCCTTCATAAAGTAATCGGCCCCTGCGTCGGCGAACAAGCGGGCATAGAAACTTTGTCCTCCGGGTACATACCAGGTATCTCTTCTCATTTCTCCACTGAATACACTGGGACGCTGTTTTACATTGGAAACTTTGGCTTTCAACAGGTTATAGCGTTGTTCCATTTGTGCAAATAATTGGCATGCCTCTTCCTCTTTACCGATAAACATACCTGCTACCTTGATCCATTCGGACAGCCCCAATGGTGATGTTTCCTTGAATGCCCAATAGGGGACCAGAGGGATGTTCAGCTCTTTCATCACTTCATACCCTCCCCGGCGGTTGGGAGATACGAAAATGATATCGGGTTGGGATGCAATGATAATTTCCGTATCAAAGTTTCCTTCCATTCCTATCTTTTTCACCCGTCCGTCTTTTAATCGGGCAAGCCATTCCTTATTCTGCATCCGGCGGGTGGTACTTGTCGCTACCACTTTGTCATAAGCGTTCAGACCGGTAAAACCTGCCAGTTGCGGCGTGGTCATGCAGATCACTCTGTCTGTCGGAGTCGGAATAACGGTATAGCCATCGGGTATCTCGGCTTTTGTTCCTTTAGGAACTAAGGCGAAAAGTTCGGGTATTGCATGGTTATTGTTCGGCTCCGAGATGGACAGAAGCTTTACTCCATCCGGACGAACAGTTATTTTGAAGCCTTTGGCATAACGGGGGGCCAGGGCTGTTTGTATGGTATCTGCGGAAGGTAGCCCGTTTTCACTCACCGGGTTGCGGCTTTTATAGCCGCAACCTGCCAGGCAGAAAGTTGTTATGAGCAGATAGACAAGTCTGGTTTTAGAGGTCATGCTAAAAATAGTTTTATTGCTTGAAACGAACCAGCAGACTGACATAGAAAGAGCGTCCCGGTGTCAGAGTTGCATAATTACTGTTATAAGGACGGTCATCTGTGTAATTGAAAATGTTTTCAACTCCGACGGCGGGTTCCAGAGCAACAGATTTTAAATTGAATGAATGGCGTGTGTTGATATCCCAAAGCTGGTGGGCGGGGGCGTTGCCGTAAGTTTTAGACCAGCGTGTACCTTGATAGCGTCCGTTGATTGCAATATTGAATGTATAATCATTCCATGTTTTTCGCCAGCTGGCATTGAAATTACCCGAGTGACGTACTGTTCTTTCCAAACGGATGTCTTCCGTACGGTTGCGCCCGTCCGTGTAAATATAGTTTGCTCCGAACATGAAGCCTGTGAAGGGACGGACTGAAAAACCTATGTCAAAGCCTTTCACACGTGCCTTTTCTATATTGCGGTACTGGCGTCTGCGAGTGATGCCGTTTTCAATATCTTCGGGCGTTGTTCCTATATCTTCCGCTTCAATCTTGTCTTTCAGGTCATTCTGATAAATGGACGCGGCAATGGAGAACAAACGATGATTGTATTCTATATTCAAATTATAGAAATTGCTCTTTTCCGGGTCCAGGCCAGGGTCTCCGACCGTGATTTGTCCACGGCTTTCAGAAACGGCATACATTTGTTGCAAGGTAGGTGAACGGAATCCGGCAGCGTAGGATGCACGTACATTCAGTTCTGAATATTGGTACATCAAGGATAGTTTGGGCGTGAACTGGCTTTTAAACTTTTCATTATAGGCATACCGTATACCTGCCACTACGCTGATTGCATCCAGTAGTTTTACTTCGTCCTGTACGTATGCTGCCAGTGTATAAACACTTTGGTATTCATTATTCAGCATCTTGCTGGTTTCAGTCGGCTCCAAGCCTTCGAATACATAGTCCAGTCCGGTAAAAAGTGTATTGTTCTTGTGGGTTTTGAATACACCTTTTAGATTGGCATTGGTGTAAGTCTGGTCTTTACTGAGGACTTCGTCACCGGTTTTATGCGTTTTTGCATCATTTATATAGTCATAAAAAGAACGGAAATTGGTGGTGCTTATATTCCCTTCTATATATGAAGCCCGCTTAGCCAACAGATATTTGGCTGTTCCACCCACTGTATAGGACTGATGCCGGTTGTTGTAATCGTAGGCTCCGGTACGGTCGTTCTCGCTGATAAAAAGATTACCGTTCAAATGAAGGCTTAAACGCTCTGTGGCTGCGTAGCTCAAGGTTTGGCTCACATTATGCGAATGATTCTTATAGACCGGTTTCTTTGTGGTTTCCACCAGTTCTCCCTTGCTTTCCTCATACGGATTCAGTTGCCATCCATCCGAAGTGCGGTAATTATAGTTCAAGTGTGCGGATAATTTTCCATCATTGGCGTCTGCGTTGACTGATTCTGAAATTCGTCCGTGAGAACTTACACGGGTATTGGAAGATACATTCAATGCAGATTTAGGATCATCGGTAATGATATTGATTACTCCTGCGATGGCGTCACTGCCATAAAGGGCGGAAGATGCTCCTTTTAATACTTCAATACGTTTTACGGCATCCATATTGATCCGGTCGTAATCTATAGATCCCGAAATATCTCCGGCTACTTTTTTACCGTTAATTAATACGAGGAGGTATTTATCAGGCAGTCCGTTTACGTATAGGGTTGTTCCCATAGCGGTGGTTTGCACCGAGATAGAGGGAACCAGTTTCACCAAGGCATCCTGGAAACTGGATGGATTGGCATTTTGCAGATCACGTTGGGAAATGACCTCTACGGGTACAGGGCTGTCTTTCAGCTTGTGGTGAGTTCCGGTTCCGGTTACCACTACCTGATCCATGTTGAAAGTGGTACTTTTCAGCCTTATCACCATTTCTTTTTGACTTTGACTGACTTTCTGAGTGACAGGAGCATAATTCAGGCAACTGGTACGCAGGGTATACGTTCCCTCTTTGATGTCTTTCAACAAAAATTCTCCTTTAGGATTGGTAGCACATCCTATTGTAGTTTGTTCCAAACGTACGTTAGCGCCTTCCACCGGCTTTCCTGTACGGGCATCCACTACTTTTCCACTTAACGATATCTGGGCGGACGCACACACCACCATGCAGCCGAATAAGGCTGTCAGTAAACATTTCTTTTTCATCGAAATAATTTAAGAATTAATAATTAGCTTTCCTGGCCCCGGGAAAGCGTGAATTATCTATGTTCAGACCTGGCAGGTTTCCTGGCTTCACCCTGAAAAGCGCCTTCCCATTTCTTACAAAGGAAACAGTGGCATGGCGAGAGTTGCTTTTCATTGACGGGTTTCACAGTAGCGGGCACTGCTTCGGATTCTATGACCGAATTCCCTTTTATGCAAATACGGAAAGTACTTACATCACCAAATCTGATGCAAAGGTAGGGTTTTATTTTAAAATCTTTTGGGATTCTGAAAATAAAAGAAACATTTTTGTGATGTTTGATACTGATTTATAGGCTTCTTAATATATAAGGAAGGGACAACTAAGGACGAATGGGCATTTTCTTTGGCAGGATGAGAGGCTTGTTTCCGGTTTTAAATCCATAACTACTATTAATAGGTATTGACTGCTATTGGAAATAGTTCTATCTTTGCCCCCGTTACGATGAAGAAGCATTTGATTCATATTCTAAAGCTTTTCCTTCCACTGATATTTATTGCCTATTTGGGAGGTATTACCCTTTTTACTCACTCGCATGTGGTAAATGGGGTGATTATCGTACACTCGCATCCGTTTAAAGGGGAGCATCAACATACGGAAGTGGAATTGGAAACTATCTTTTTCCTTTCTTCTTTTGCTGCTTCCGGTAGTTTGTTCACTCCGTCTTCCACAACGGTCTTTTGGGTATTGCTGTGTTTGCTGGCTGTGCCGGCTGTAGAACGCATCAAACTGATACGAACCGGTTGTGGCATTTATTTGCGTGCGCCTCCCGCTGTTTGTTAAATAGTATATTTTTATGTTGGTGGAGTGATTTTCCGTTACATTATCTGTTTGCGGATTCATTCTTCTGACCGCTATCCTTTTATTTATTAATAAACAGAATAACAACACATGAAGAAATATATATTTTTCTTGATGGGAGCAGTGTGTTTTCTACTCTCATCATCGGCTGTGCACGCCAATGAATTGAATAAGTCCGATGCCAATATCATAGGTCATGTATTGGATAAGAATACGGAAGAGCATCTTTCTTTTATCAGCGTATCGCTGAAAGGAACTACCATAGGAACTATGACTGACGCCAGTGGACACTATTTTCTTAAAAATCTGCCTGAAGGAGAATTTACCATGGAGGTAAGTGCTGTCGGTTACAAGACGATCAGCCGGAAAGTAACTTTAAGAAAAGGGAAAACTTTGGAGGAGAACTTCGAGATAGAAGAGGATTTGATAGCATTGGACGGAGTGGTGGTGTCTGCCAATCGTAGTGAGACCACCCGCCGCATGGCACCTACGTTGGTTAATGTGATGGATGTGAAAGTGTTTGAGAACACTAATTCCTCCACCTTGTCGCAAGGACTGAATTTTCAGCCCGGAGTGCGGGTCGAGAATAATTGTCAGAACTGTGGTTTCCAGCAAGTACGTATCAATGGGTTGGATGGCCCTTATACGCAGATATTGATTGACTCGCGTCCTATATTCAGTGCCTTGGCCGGTGTATATGGATTGGAACAGATACCTGCCAATATGATTGAGCGTGTAGAGGTGATGCGCGGAGGAGGTTCGGCTTTGTTCGGTTCTTCAGCCATTGCGGGAACCATTAATATAATCACCAAGGAGCCTGTACGGAACTCAGGGCAGTTGACACATACTCTGACAGGCATAGGCGGTACTTCTTCTTGGGATAATAATACGACACTGAATGCTTCGTTAGTGACTGATAATCATAAGGCAGGATTGTATATTTTTGGACAGAACAGAGAAAGAAGCGGTTATGACAATGATGGCGATGGCTACACCGAATTGCCAAAACTGAAAAATCAGACAGTCGGTTTTCGTTCTTTTATCAAAACAAGTACATATTCAAAACTGACTTTTGAATATCATCATCTCAGTGAGTTCCGTCGTGGCGGGAATAAACTGAACCGACCTCCCCATGAAGCGGATATAGCCGAACAATTGCAGCATACTATCAATAGCGGGGGAGCGAAATTTGATTATTTCTCTCCGGATGAGAAACAGCGGCTGAGTGTATATGCTTCTGCACAGCATACAGGACGCGACAGTTATTATGGTGGAGGACAAGATGTGAATGCGTATGGCGCGACCACGGATTTTACCTGGGTCACAGGATCGCAGTATATCTATAGTTTTGATAAATGTTTCTTTATGCCTGCCGATTTTACCGGAGGACTGGAATATAATCAGGATAACTTGACGGATGATATGTGGGGGTATAACCGTTATACCAAACAAGAAGTCCGTATAGCCAGTGCATTTTTCCAGAATGAATGGAAGAACAAGCAGTGGAGCTTTTTACTTGGAGGGCGTTTGGATAAACATAATATGGTGGATCATGTAATCTTCAGTCCGCGTGCTAATCTTCGTTACAATCCGACCGAAAATATGAACCTGCGTGCCAGCTATTCTTTCGGATTCCGTGCACCTCAGGCCTTTGATGAAGATTTGCATATAGAAAATGTAGGTGGGACTGTGTCTATGATTGAACTGGCAAAAGACTTGACAGAAGAAAAATCACAAAGTCTGAGTATATCGGGAGATTTGTATCATCGTTGGGGAGATTTTCAGGGAAACTTGCTTATAGAAGGTTTTTATACTTCGCTTTCAGACGTATTTGCCTTACGTCAGAAAGGAGAGCGTGACGGTATTATTATCAATGAACGGTATAACGAGAAAGGAGCTAAGGTATATGGTTTGACTTTGGAAGGAAAGATTGCTTACCGTTCCTTACTTCAATTGCAGGCCGGCGTTACCATGCAGAAGGCCGAATACAAGCAGGCACGTGCATGGAGTGATGATGAAACGGTTCCGATGGAGAAAAAAATGTTCCGTACTCCGAATACTTATGGATATTTCACTTTGTCATACAACCCTTTCGTACCGATGACTATTGCATTATCCGGTACTTATACCGGTAGTATGATGGTAGAACATAAAGCAGGTTTTATTGATAAGGACATTGCTGTGAATACACCTGATTTCTTTGAATTGAATCTGAAAGCCGGTTATGATTTCAATTTGTATAAAGGCATAACCATGCAGGTCAATGCTGGAGTACATAATATCTTTAATGCGTATCAAAGTGACTTTGACCGGGGGGCAAAACGTGATTCCGGTTACATTTATGGACCGGGTATGCCGCGTTCTTACTTTGCCGGAGTGAAATTGAGTTTTTAATTTGTATATATTATTGCCGGGAGAGGAGCGCTGTCCGCCCTCTCCCGGCAATTTGCGTCATAGAATAAATAACCTGTTATAGGACTTTCGAACAGGTTATTTTAGATAATAATTCTTTTGATACTTTTTATTTAGAATAATTATCTAAAATAAAATGCTTTATTGGATGTAAAATCTGCTATTCCTATCTTTGTGAAGAAATAAATCTGAAATGTGATTAATATAAAGATAAATCTTCTATATAGCTGTCTGTTATATGGATTTATCGGAATTAATAAGTAAAAAGGTCAAAAAAGATGGGTATTGCTGAGTTGATAAATAAGGAAAAGAAAACAGCATTTTCTTTCGAGGTTCTTCCACCGTTGAAAGGTACTGGAATTGAAAAACTATATGCTACAATAGATACATTACGGGAGTTTGATCCTCTTTATGTCAATATTACCACTCATCGCAGCGAATATGTGTATCGCGAGTTGGGGGGTGGCTTATATGAACGTAATCGTTATCGGCGGCGTCCGGGTACGGTAGCGGTGGCTGCGGCTATACATAATAAATATGATATTACTGTTGTACCGCATATTTTGTGCAGTGGTTTCTCGCGTGAAGATACGGAATATATATTGCTTGATTTGCAATTCTTAGGTATTACTAATCTGTTGGTACTCCGGGGTGACAAGGCAAAAGATGAATCTTCTTTTGTTCCCGAGAAAGATGGTTATGCCCATGCTTTGGAGTTGGAAGAGCAGATCAATGCTTTTAATGAAGGCAAATTTATTGATGGAACGCCGATTCAGGCTCCTTTAACTCCTTTTCGTTATGGGGTGGCAGGCTATCCGGAGAAGCATGAGGAATCTCCCAACATGGAACAAGATTTATATTGGTTAAAAAAGAAAGTGGAAGCCGGAGCCGATTATGTAGTGACACAAATGTTTTATGATAACCGAAAATACGTTGACTTTGTGGAGCGTGCAAGAAAAGAGGGGATTAATGTTCCTATCGTACCGGGCATCAAACCTTTTTCCAAGCTATCACAACTCAGTGTTATTCCTAAAACATTCAATGTGGATTTACCACAGGAATTGGTTGTGGAAGCAATGAAATGCAAGGATGATAAAGAAGCGCGTGCATTAGGCATAGAGTGGTGTATCAATCAATGCCGGGAGCTGATAGCATATGGGGTTCCGGGGATACATTTTTATACAGTGGGTGCGGTGGATAATGTGAAAGAGGTGGCGACAGCTGTTTATTGATAGTCTTTAATGGAAATGTTTCTGTCAGGTCATTTATTGCTCCGTATCTTAACGGTTTAAGATGCGGAGCAAAATTATTTTGTAAATGGGTTATAAGTCATCTTCCAAAGCTGTGCTTTTGGCATAAGCCGTACTCTTTGCTTCAAAAAAATCAGTCTTTACCATATTGGCATTGGAATATTGAGATACCCAGTGCATGCTTTCCGGCTCTTTATGGTTTTCTTCGTACAGAGGGCCAAAACCTAAACTACTCCAACGGAGATTGCCTAAATATTGAATATAATCTTCTATCATTTTCCGGTTGAGTCCCTGTATATTGTCTCCTATCACATATTGTCCCCATTCTATTTCCTGCTTGACCCCCTCACGCATCATGTATTCATATATTTTTACTTTATCGGGAGTGAATAAATCCGGTTCCTCTTTCTTTAATTCCAGAATAATGTTGCGGAATAACCACAGATGCGTGTTTTCATCTCGATTGATATATCGGATTTCTTGTGCGGAACCTGACATTTTTCCATTACGGCTCAAGTTATAGAAAAACATGAATCCGCTATAGAAATAGATTCCTTCCAATATATAGTTGGCGATAAGGGTTTTCATCAATGTGAATCCATCCTGACTTTCCTGAAATTCGTTATAGCAATTGCCTATAAAGGTATTTCTTTTCAGCAGGTGTCCGTCTGTCTTCCATTGGTAAAGGATCTCGTTACGCTTTTCGGGGCTACAGATAGAATCCAGCATGTAACTGTAGCTTTGGCTGTGTACACATTCCTGAAAGGCTTGGATATGGAGGCATAGATTAACTTCATTGGCTGTGATGTATTCGCTGATGGTGGGCAGATTATTGCTTTGTAAAGAATCAAGGAACACTAAAAAACTCAGGATTTTATCATAGGCGGTGCGTTCTGCCTGGTCCAGGTGAGGATAATCCTTGGTGTCTTGGGTGAGATTGATTTCTTCGGGAATCCAAAAATTATTCATGGCCTGACGATACCAGTCACTAACCCATTTGTAGCGCATATTATTGAAATCATTCAAATTGGTGGTGTTTCCTCCAATCATTCTTCTGTGACGGAGGTCGGTATCTCCCTCAGGATTGAAAAGGGCATTCTTTTTTAATTTTATTGTATTCATGATTTATTGTTGTTTTATATTCTGTCTTCTTGTTTTACTGCTAACTCAAGGCTGTATATTAAAAATAAATTTGTTATTCATTTCTTGTAGGGGCGCAAGCATGGTGCCCCTACAAGAAATGTCTTAGCATGACAATTCAGTACTGGAGTGTTTACGAAAAGATCAGGAAGCACAGCTTTCACATTCTTCTACTTCCAATGATTTGCTGCGGACATAATATACTGTTTTTACGCCACATTCCCATGCTAGCAAATACAGGTTTAATACTTGTCTCAGGGTAAATTCATTGGTAATGTATAGATTCAGACTTTGTGCCTGGTCTATATGTAACTGCCGGATCCCTGCGGCACGGATACTCCATGTCTGATCTGTCAGATAAGCACTTTTATATATCCAATAGGTCTTATCGGACAATGCCGGTGCAACACGTGGCAGCATGGCTCCTTTCTTTTCTTCCAAGAAGAAACGTTTCATTACCGGATCTGTTCCGGCAGTGGTTCCGGCAATGATACTGGTGCTGCTGGTGGGGGCAATGGCAAGAAGATAGGCATTTCTCATTCCTTGTGTGGAAACCTTTACAGCCAATGCTTTCCATTCTGGCGAATTGTAACCCCGTTTTATAAAATAAGCTCCGGTCTGCCAGTCGCTGCCTTCAAAATAATGATAGGCCCCTTTTTCTTTTGCCAGTTCGCTACTTGCTGCTATGGCAGCATAGTTGATACGTTCGAAAACTTTATCCATAAAACTGAGATGTTCCTCGCTTTCCCAACGAATGCCGCGAACAGCAAGAGCATGATGATAGCCGCTGACTCCCAAGCCGATACTGCGGTAGCGATGATTGGTAATCTGAGCGAAAGGAATCGGATAAAAGTTCAGTTCAATCACATTATCCAATGCCCGTACTACAGTTGCCACCTTTTCTTTCATTTGTTTTTCATCCTCCAAGGGCAAATGTCCTAATGAAAGGCTGGCAAGATTACATACCACAAAGTCTCCGGGCCGGATTGTTTTGACTACCACTGTATCACCATCTTCCGTACATATCTCTGTAGAGACTGTTTCAATGGAGGACATGTTTTGTGCTATTTCCGTGCAAAGATTGGAGCAATAAATGATTCCCCGGTGCGCATTGGGATTGGCACGGTTCACGGTGTCACGATTGAATGTAAAGGGAGTACCTGTTTCTACAGCCGAACGCAGTATCAGTCTGACGATATCTTTGATGCTCATGCTGCGCTTGGAGAGTCGGGAGTCATTTACGCAATCCATGTATCTTTGTTCCCATTCCTCTCCGTAGTAGTCTTCCAGACAGTATCCTTTGACGGTCATTATTTCATTGGGGCAGAATAAATGCCATTGCTGGTTTAAATCCCGTTTCGCCATACGCCAGAATAAGTCCGGATAGCATACGGCGGGGAAGATGTCGTGCGCTTTCATCCGGTCATCTCCATTATTGGTCCGGAGTTGCAGAAACTCAGGCAAGTCTTTGTGCCATACATCCAGATAGACGGCTACGGCTCCCTGACGCATACCTAACTGGTCAACGGCTACAGCAGTGTCATTCACCAGTTTCATCCATCGGATTACACCTCCGGCCACACCTTTGAATCCGCGTATGTTTCCACCTGCGGCACGAACTTTGCCAAAGTACATTCCCATTCCTCCTCCAAATTTGCTTACCATCGCAAAATTGTCTAAGCTGCGGTAAATGCCTTCCAGACTATCGGGCACTGTATCGATGAAGCAACTGGATAACTGGTGATAAGGTTTTCGGGCATTTGCCAGGGTAGGAGTGGCCATTGTGACTTCCAGACGACTTAATATATCATAGAACTTTTTTACCCATTGCAGTCTGTTCTGTTTTTCGGGCATAGCGAGATGAAGGGCAATCCCTAAATACATTTCCTGCACAGACTCTATAGGTTCGTGTGAACGGGTACGGATCAGATAACGTTTGGCAAGCAGATCCAGTCCTGAATAATTGAAAAGCTTGTCACGTTCGGGACACATGAAGCCGGCTGCCGTTTCTATCTCCTGTGGAGTATAGGAGGCCAAGATATAATTACCATACAAGCCCTCGTCGGTGAGGTAGCGTAATTTATCATAAAATGAAAAGATGCCGGCAGCTTCCGCCTGTTCGGTCAGTTTCTTTGTCAATCGGAAATTCAGCAGACGCGCTGCAATGAATTCCCAGTCGGGAGTTTCTTGTGTTGTCAGTTCTACAGCCGCTTTGACAAGTGCCGCCAACCGTTCCCCGGATGTCATATCCGGTTTACAGAAACTTGTGAATTTCTCTGCGAGAAAGGTTAGACTATATTCCTTCCCGGAGAAGTCTTTTTGTATCTCTTTCAGTATATTTGCTATAGTATCATCACCGGTTCCGGTAATGATTTGACTGAGGACTTTTCTTCTTTCTGTGCGCTGCCAACGGTAAAGTATATAGTTTTTGGCTTCTGCGTAAAAGCCATGTTCCATCAAGCTACGTTCCACTTCGTCCTGAATGCGTTCTACACTACGATTTGCTTCGTTTTGATGCAGAAATTGTTCCACTTCATCTACTATGGTGTAGACAGCTTCATCTGTTATTTCTTTTTGGGTACTGATAAAACTTTTCCGTATGGCAACGGCTATTTTTTCCCTGTCGTAGGATTCTGTTGTCCCATTCCTTTTAATTATTTGCATGAGATGCTGTTGGTATGAATTATTGTATATTTTCGTACCGCTTCCCTAACCCCACGAGTAGAAACGGCCTTTGATGAATGGCAGGTCTTCTGACTGGCTCCTCATTTCCGATGCCTTCCCGCGTTCTCGTTATGTGGAGTCAGGCAGTGGCAATAGGTACGTATCGGAAATTTTATCGGAGTTTCACAGCAGCGGGACTGTCCGGGATTTACACCCGATTCCCTTTTAATCCGGATAGAGGACATCTATTCGGAACCGATTCGGGAACAAAGATAATGGAAATTGGAATTATTACAGCATTGAGTTAGTTTAAAAATCAGAAATGATTTATAAAAGTTGGATGGTATTAAACATTTTGGACAAGTTCTACTACCATGCTTCCAAGCAGCACAGCTACTATTGTTATGAGTAACCAATTGATATACTTGCTTTTCGATCTCGTCTTTTCTTTTTCTGAATGACACTGATTTTTACCATATAACCGAATGATTCCCCAATGCGATTGGCACTGCGTATCACTCGTGAAGTATGTACACCACATCCCATCATGTGAGCGGAATATTCAGAAATAAATCCACTGACATCTATCAAAGTTTCGGCTGTCTTATCCATTTAAATGAAGTTATGTTTTTCTTTTTTTAGAATCCATAGACACGACATGGCTTTCCAGTGGAAGGCATTTCCTTGTCAATTTCAATCTTTAATTTTTTTATATTCAATATTTCTTCTCCTTCAAGCATCAGGCACATAATAAGAAAACAACCGTTTTTCTCACATTCCATATCGAATAACCGGTGTTGTGAAAACATGCCTAACCCATGTGAGTCAATAAGAATAAACTTTGGATGGTTATAAAGTAATGCAGCCAGAGAGTCCCAATTAAGCTTCATGTCAAACATAAAGAAGTCTTTGGTTGCATAGTCGTTGGTTGCCATATTGCCGGTATATAAAACCAATGCTTTACCTTCTATGTCCAAGTTATTAAAGTATTCGTCGGCTGGTAGTCCGTTCCGACAATCTACCACGACGGCATCTGTTACATATTCTTTATAGCGGGGAGCTTCCATATAGCAATCCATGTGGGTGCCGATGTGTCCGAGACGTTCCGTTTCTTTGGCATCAAGTTCGAACTGTGCCAAATCTTCATCACTTAACTGTAAATGTAGTTCTTTGGTAATCGTTTCTTGTTGGTACATATTTAAAGAATTTTAAAGTTTAACCTAATGAGAGTATCAATAATTGAGCCGTAAGTACGCGTAGGAACATAGCAAGCGGATATACGGTGGCATATCCCACGGCCGGAGCGTCACATGAAGTCAGATCATTGGAATAGGCGAGGGCAGGCGGATTAGTATTTGCTCCTGATAATACACCAATAAGGGTATAATAGTTTAATTTACAGGCATAACGCCCAATGAGCCCCGTTATGATTAATGGTACGGTCGTAATAATAGCTCCATACATAATCCAAATATATCCACCTTCATTTACAATTGTCTCTATAAAATCTTTCCCGGCTCCCAACCCTACACAAGCTAGGAATAAGGAAATCCCGATTTCTCTTATCATCAAGTTAGCACTCATCGTGGTGTATGTAATCATTTTATATTGAGGACCGAAACGACTGATAAGAATGGATACAATAAGCGGTCCACCTGCTAGACCAAGTTTTACTGGTTGTGGAATACCTGGAAACATAAATGGAATACTTCCCAAGATACATCCTAATGCGATGCCGAAAAAAATGGGGATAAGATTGGGATGATTCAGTCTCTTCATGGAGTTTCCCAAAACCTTTTCGGCATGAGTGACAGCAAGTTCACTACCAACTATAGTTACACGGTCGCCCATTTGCAACTGTAAATGTGGGGAGGCTACCAAGTCTACTCCTGAACGGTTGATACGGGTGATGCTCGCACCGAAGTTATTTCGTATCTTAAGTTGTGAGAGCATTTTTCCATTTAACTCAGGCTTTGTTATCAAAATGCGGCGTGAGATAAGTTTCTTGTTTAACTGTTCCCATTCCATTTCTACCTGTTTGCCAAAAAATACTGTAATCGCTTCAATGTCAATAGGGTTCGAGATAACCAGAATCTTGTCATCAATATGTAATATCGTTTCTGAATTTACTAGTTCCACTTCCTGCTGTCCGTCATGATGGCGTATGCGCGAAATGACGAAGTTGCGGTTTACCAAAGGACGTATTTCCTTAATGGTCTTCCCATGTATTGCTTCATTTTTTATCTCTAATGTAACGGGGCGTACGGTCAGTTCCTGTAAATGTCCCAATCCTTTTTCGGCATCGGCTTCTTCTTGTGATGTTTTGATATTAAGAATGTATTTCAGTGCAAGCAATGAGAGAATGGCACCAACCACCCCCAAGGGATAGGCAACAGCATATCCCATCGCAATCTCCGGTGCATCTATGCCATTTAAATCACTATTTGCCTGTTGGGCGGCACCAAGGCCGGGAGTATTGGTAACAGCACCAGAGAGAATGCCGACCATGGTGGTTATGGGAGTTCCGGTAGTAAAATGTAAAATGATAGTAATGACTACACTGATAAAAATAGCCCCCATAGCCAACATGTTCAGCGTAAATCCTCCTTTCTTAAAGGCTGAGAAGAAACCGGGACCCACCTGCAAACCAATGGAATAGACGAACAAAATAAGACCGAATTCTTTTAGAAAATGTAGCAGGTGTTCATTCAGATTCAGATTGAAATGGCCGAATACGATACCGACAAAAAGAATCCATGTGACACCAAGTGAGATGCCGGATATTTTTATTTTACCCAGCATAATTCCAAAGGCGATAACTAGTGACAGAATGAGTACGGAGTGTGCTACACCTCCGCCCCAAAGATTGGGATATCCTTCAAAGAGGTTTTTAAGAAGTTCCATAGTATTAAGAAATATATTTATTTTTAACTAAGTCATCATTTTATATTTAAAATTTCCCATCATGTGGGTTGGTAAAAGTATCCCCGGAAAAATCACTTCTGCGGGGATACACACACATTGAACAATTACAACGGCATATTGCCGTGCTTTTTAGGCGGATTGCTTTGGTTTTTGTTGTGACACATTTCCAAAGCCTGAATGAGTTTATAGCGGGTGTCACGGGGCATAATCACTTCATCAATCAAGCCGCGTTCTGCCGCACAATAAGGGTTAGAGAATTTATCTTCGTAATCTTTGATTATTTCTTGTTTTTCTTCAGGAGTGGATTTCCGATAGAGGATATTTACAGCTCCCGCAGCTCCCATAACGGCTATTTCCGCCTGTGGATAAGCCAGGTTCACATCGGCTCCCGTCGGTTTGCTGGACATGACAATGTAGGCACCTCCGTAAGCTTTACGGGTAATTAAAGTTACCTTGGGCACTGTAGCTTCGGCGTATGCATAAACTATCTTCGCACCGTGGCGGATGATGCCGTTGTGTTCCTGTATTGTTCCGGGCAGGAAGCCGGGAACATCCTCGAAAGTGATCAGAGGAATGTTAAAGCAGTCGCAGAAACGGATAAAACGGGCAGCCTTGTCACTGGCGTCAATGTCAAGGACGCCGGCCAGCCAGGCGGGCTGATTGGCAACAATACCTACGGAACGACCTCCCAGGCGACCGAACCCCACCACCACATTTTTAGCAAAGTGAGGCATCACCTCGAAGAAATACTGGTTATCCAGCACCGGTTCGATGATATCCTTTATATCATAAGGCATATTCGGATCTTCGGGAATGACAGTCTGCAACGCCTCCACCTGACGATGGATGTCATCGTTGCAGGGAACCAACGGCGCATCCTCCATATTGTTGGAAGGCAGGAAACTCAGCAATTCGCGGATACTCATCAGCGTTTCCTCCTCATTGTCGCACATAAAATGGGTCACACCGCTTTTGCTGCTGTGGGTATAGGCACCGCCCAGTTCCTCCTTGCCCACCTCCTCGTTAGTCACAGTCTTCACCACATCCGGGCCGGTGATGAACATGTGGCTCTTCTCTTTTACCATAAAGATAAAATCGGTTAGTGCTGGTGAGTAGCAGGCTCCTCCGGCACAAGGACCCAAGATGGCGGAAATCTGCGGGATAACACCTGAGGCGATAGTGTTCTGATAGAAAATAGAGGCATATCCGGCAAGGCTGTTCACCCCTTCTTGGATGCGTGCGCCTCCCGAGTCGTTCAGGGCGATAACGGGAGCTCCCGTCTTCAAAGCCAGTTGCTGAACCTTTACAATCTTGGCAGCATTGGTCTCGCTCAGCGAGCCGCCATGTGCGGTAAAATCATATGCATAGACAAACACTGGACGGCCGTCTATCTTTCCGTAACCGGTGACCATACCATCTCCGGCAATCTGCTTCTTCTCCATGCCGAAGTTGGTACAACGGTGGTTCACCAGCTTGTCCAGTTCATTGAACGTACCTTTGTCCAGCAACATTCCGATACGCTCGCGAGCGGTCATCTTCCCTTGGGCGTGTTGTTTCTCGATCTTGTCCACACCGCCGCCCAGCGACGCGCGTTTGTCCAGCTCTTCAAACCGGCTGTATATTTCTTCTCTTGTCATGATCAATCTTCTTTTATTATATCCAATACTATTAATACCTGGTTAGCATTGACGGAATCCCCTTCATTGACCAGGATATCCCTTACCGTGCAGTCCGAGGTCACTTTGTAGTTGCTCTGCATCTTCATGGCCTCCAGCACTACCACAATATCCCCGGATGACAGACGGTCTCCTTTCCGGACGGGAATTTTTATAACCTTTCCGGGCATGGGAGCTACAATCTTGTCATCCTGTCTCTCCTCGCCGCCCTTTTTCATACGCAGATACTTGGTCTGGGTGTCCACTATGTCCACATGATAGGAACGGTAGAACATATTCACATCATAACTCTTTCCACCCTCCCCACGGATCAGTTCGGCATTGAAGGAATTGCCATCGTGCAGGATGGAACAGCTTCCGTTCTCGGCCATAACGATATCCACATCATACGGTTTTCCGTCAATCATAAACTGTACCTTGTTTCCTTCCTTGCTCACCAACGTCACATCGGCTACGCGGTCTCCAATATGTATTTCCATACTTTTGCTTAATTAAATGAAGAATCAGATTCTCAATACTCCTTTCTGCAAGCCGAACTCACGCCAGCGGCTGATGGGACGGGCATCAGACAGCTGGGGACTCTTGTTCTCTTCCAGATTCATCAGATAGTCAATATAAGAGGCGATCATGGTGATATTCTCAATCTCCTCATTATTACCGTTGCCACGGAGCAGCATACGCGAGTTCTTCTCTATGAACAAGGTATTATACTCACCCTTTACAAAGTCGGGGGTATGCATGATGCGTTTCAGATAACTGAGGTTGGTCTTCAGGCCCGTAATCTTGTACTCGTAAAGTACCCGGCGCATACGTTCTATGGCATATTGGCGGGTCGTAGCCCATACAATCAGCTTGCCTATCATCGGGTCGTAATAGATGGGAATCTCGTAACCTTCGTAAACGTAGCTGTCAATGCGTACGCCGATGCCGTTAGGCTCCGTCAGCTGTTTGATGATACCCGGCGAAGGCATGAAGTTGTTCTCCGTGTCTTCCGCACAGATACGACATTCGATGGCATGACCGCGCTGGAAAAGTTCTTCTTGCTTCAGGTGCAGCACCTCGTTATTGGCTATACGGATTTGTTCTTTTACCAGATCCACGCCCACCACTTCTTCGGTGATGGGATGCTCCACCTGCAAACGGGTGTTCATCTCCAGAAAATAGAAATCGCGGTTCTTGTCCACCAGAAACTCGATAGTTCCGGCTCCCGAATAGTTCACCGCCCTGGCGGCAGCCACTGCCTTTTCCCCCATCTCCTGGCGGAGTTCCGGAGTAAGGAACGGAGACGGGCTCTCCTCTACAATCTTCTGGTTGCGACGCTGGACAGAACACTCGCGGTCAAACAGATGGATTACATTGCCATGATTGTCACCCAGAATTTGAAATTCTATATGATGGGGTTCCTCCACAAATTTTTCCAGATAAACCGTATCATCCCCGAAAGAAGACATGGACTCGGAACGGGCGGTGTTATATGCCTCCACCACTTCGTCTTCACTGTGTATCAGCCTCATCCCTTTACCGCCGCCTCCCATAGAAGCCTTCAGCATGACAGGATAGCCTATTTCATTACAGATACGTACCGCCTCTTCGGCACTTTGCAACGGCTGTTCCGTACCGGGGACCACGGGAACGCCTGCGGCAATCATACGCTTACGGGCGGCAATCTTGTCACCCATCGCTTCCATCGTCTCGGCGGAAGGGCCGATAAAGATGATCCCCTCCTCTTTGCACCGGCGGGCAAAATCAGCATTCTCGGACAAAAAACCATAACCGGGATGAATGGCATCGGCTTTGCATCGTTTGGCAGTCTCTATTACTTTTTCTATATTTAAATAGCTTTCCCTGGCTATAGCAGGACCTATAAGATAGGCCTCGTCAGCATACATCACATGATGAGAAGTGCGGTCGGCTTCTGAAAAGACAGCAACGGTCCGTATGCCCTTTTCTCGGCAGGAACGCATTACACGTAAGGCTATTTCACCTCTGTTTGCAATCAATACTTTCTTTATCATTTTTCTTCTTATTATAACGGGGGTTAATTTCGCAGGCATAGAAACTGTCCTTGACGGCTTTCAGGCAGTCATGGCACAGGCAATCGGAATAATTCTCCATTAAATAGGTGCGTTGCAGAGCATCCAGTCGGACAGTTGCGCAATGACACGATAAAATATCATTGTGCATACAATCAAATGTTGCACCACAACGTGGACATACCTTTTTCATAGGCATTCCTCCCGTAAATTTTTTATTTTCTTATTTTCTTTCGTACTGCTTTCCTAATCCCACGAGTAAAAACAGCCTTTAATGAATGGCAGGTCTTCTGACTGACTCCTTATCTTGAAGCCTTCCCGATGTGAGGATTGTCACATCAGTGGCAAAGGTATTTTTCAAGATTCCAGCAGAGTTTCACAGCAGCGGGACTGTCCGGGATTTGCACCCGATTCCCTTTTAATCCGAATAGCAGATAGACTATCCGAAACCAATTCGGGGCAAAGATAATGGATTTTATAATTAAACGAAGCGGAAAAGATGAAAAAAGTGTTGCTTGAAGTTTTTTTTCTTTTTCCAGTTGTTTTATTGATTTAATTCCTAACTTTGTCAGTAATATCGGTTTCCGGATTAGCCGTTGGCGCGAAACGGAATTAAAAGGGAATCCTGTGCAAATCAGGAACTATCCCCGTAGCTGTAAGTTTTATCCTCCCATAGTGTGGGGAAGTGTTGTGACATTCTTAGCCACTGGTTATTGTGAAAACCGGGAAGGCGCTACAACGGAAACAAGTCAGAAGACCTGCCGTTATTGTTTATATCATTCATGGCTTTCGGGTGAAAGGCGATAGAACGAATCATACTGATCCTTTTTATTACTGGTTTCCATGAATTGTCGTGTGTGAAAGACTTATATTGAATAATGTGTGTTTTGTATAACCTTAATTTATAAGTATGATTAATTCAGAGGTATTTATTATTAAGAGAGATGGTAAAAAAGAAACTTTCTCTCTTGATAAAATTAAAAATGCAATAGCCAAAGCATTTTTGTCAGTAGGAAGTTTTGCTACCCAGGATGTGATTACTACTGTATTGAGTCGCGTTAGTGTCAGTGATGGAATGAATGTGGAAGAAATCCAGAATCAGGTGGAGGTGGCCCTGATGGCTGAACATTATTACAGTGTTGCCAAGGCGTATATGCTGTATCGTCAGAAACATTTGGAGGATCGTGAGGTGAGAGATAAACTGAAGTTTTTGCTTGACTATTGTGACGCTTCCAATCCGGCAACCGGCAGTAAATATGATGCGAATGCCAATGTGGAGAATAAGAATATTGCTACGCTGATAGGAGAGTTACCCAAATCAAATTTTATTCGTCTCAACCGTCGTCTGTTGACTGACCGTTTGAAAGACATGTATGGAAAGGAATTGTCCGATCGTTATTTGGAACTTCTGAATCATCATTTTATTTATAAAAATGATGAAACTAATCTGGCTAATTATTGTGCCAGCATTACTATGTATCCTTGGTTGAATAATGGTACGATAGCAGTGGGAGGGAACTCTACGGCTCCTACTAACTTGAAATCTTTTTGTGGTGGATTTGTCAATATGGTTTTTATTGTATCCAGTATGTTAAGTGGTGCCTGTGCTACTCCAGAGTTTTTGATGTATATGAATTATTTCATTGGTTTGGAATATGGGCAGGAATATTATAAGTATCCCGATAAGATTGTTGATTTATCTACCAAACAAAGAACAATAGACAAAATCATTACAGACTGTTTCGAGCAAATAGTATATTCTATTAACCAGCCTACAGGGGCGCGTAATTTTCAAGCCGTCTTTTGGAATGTAGCTTACTATGACAAATATTATTTTGAAAGTCTTTTTGGTAACTTCTTTTTTCCCGATGGAAGCCAACCTGACTGGAATTCACTAAGTTGGTTGCAGAAACGTTTCATGAAATGGTTTAATAAAGAGCGTACACGTACTGTTTTAACATTTCCTGTAGAAACAATGGCGCTTTTGACTAAAGATGGTGATGTATTAGATAAGGAATATGGTGACTTTACGGCTGAAATGTATTCCGAAGGTCATTCTTTCTTTACTTATATGAGTGATAATGCAGATTCTTTAAGTAGTTGCTGCCGTCTTCGCAATGAGATACAGGACAATGGTTTCAGCTATACTTTGGGAGCAGGTGGGGTTTCTACAGGCTCAAAAAGTGTGCTGACTATTAATTTGAACCGTTGCATCCAGCATGCGGTGAAATCCGGTATACTTTATCCGTTTTTTTTGGAAGAAGTGGTTGATTTGGTACACAAAGTCCAGTTGGCTTATAATGAGAATCTGAAATTGTTGCAGTCGAAAGGTATGCTGCCTTTGTTTGATGCTGGTTACATCAATATGAACCGTCAGTATCTAACTATCGGTGTTAATGGTTTGGTGGAAGCAGCGCAATTTATGGGTATTGAAATCAATGATAACCCTAAGTATGAAGCATTTGTTCAGGAGATTTTAGGAATGATTGAACGATATAATAGGAAGTACCGTACAAAGGATGTTTTGTTTAATTGCGAAATGATTCCTGCTGAGAATGTAGGAGTGAAGCACGCTAAATGGGATAAAGAAGCAGGCTTCCAAACATTCCGAGAATGTTATAACAGTTATTTCTATATTGTAGAAGACAAATCGTTGAATGTTGTCGATAAATTCCGTCTGCATGGACGCCGCTATATAAAGCATTTAACGGGAGGCTCGGCCTTGCACATGAATTTGGAAGAACATCTTAGTAAGGAGCAGTACAGACAACTACTTCGGGTAGCTGCTATAGAAGGCTGTAATTACTTTACATTTAATATACCGAATACCATTTGCAATGAATGTAAGCATATTGATAAGAGATACTTGCATGAATGTCCTGAATGTCATAGTCGGAATGTGGATTATCTGACACGTGTTATCGGGTACATGAAGCGGATCAGTAATTTTTCTCAGGCAAGGCAGAAGGAGGCTGCACAAAGATATTATGCTCCGTTACGTTGATTATGACATCGTATTTCAAGAAATTCCGGATGAAGTCACTCTGGCGATCAATCTCTCTCTAACTGTCCCAATAGGTGCAAGGGCTGTCATAGCCCTCATTTGTTGGAAAATGTAGGAGAATCTTTAACGGAAGAAAGTCTTGGGCATCTTTTACAGAAGTATGGAAAGGCGGTGACTTGCGTCTGTTTTATGGGAGGCGATGCCGAACCCTTTGAAGTGGAAAGGTTGGCAGGATTTCTTCACCGACAGTCTATCGCTTTGGTAAAGGTGGGTTGGTATTCGGGGAAGAATGAATTGCCGGAAGGTCTTTCCGTTCAGAACTTTGAATATATAAAGTTGGGACCGTATATTGAAAAATTGGGTGGCTTGAAATCTCCTGATACCAATCAGCATTTCTATCGGATATACGGGGATGAGATGAAAGATATTACCTATCGGTTTTGGCGTATCTGAAAAAGGCGGAAATAAATTCCGCCTTTTTCAGATAAATATATTAAGTTGGTTATGCTTCCGGTTGATAGTCTTCACCATTCTCCCATGCACTGTCATCATTCCAGTTTTCATATAAATGGTTTACCCAAATTTGGCGAATCTCAGGATAACTGCCAAGGGCTTTCATATTACATCCGTCTTTAATACCATGATCGGCTCCGGCTTGATCTGTCGGGTGGCTTTCGAATGTTCTGTCCACTTTGAATCCTAATTTCTCCAAACGTTCACGCCAGCTATATTCATTTGTATTGATTTCCACATTGCTTACATCGTCATCTTCGGCCATAGCTTCCAATCCCCAAAGGTCGTTGTGGGCATGGTCACCGGCAATTGACATGAAAGGTGCAAGATAAACATTTACTTCTGATGGGTTCAGACCGTTCTTTTCGCAATAGCTCATCACCTTAGAGTACATACAGTCGGGATATTGGGTTTTGTCAAATCCTTCTACAGGAATTCTATTAGCCGGTTCTTCCTCTATTTCTTTCGGGAAGAAAAGCATGTCACCATAATCCACAGTACCTACAAAGATATTGTTGTTGGCAGCAAGTTCCTGCAATGCTTTTTCCATGTCAGAGTACTTTTTGTTAGCATTGTAATTCTCATCCGGATTACCGTGTCCCATTAGAAGCACGATGTTGTTCTTGCCTGCTAATTTAGACTCATAGTGTTTGTAAAGTATCTCTGCTACATCTTTAGTATCTTCTGCACTGGAAAGAAGGTTGGTACCTTTCAATACATCAATATGCGGATACCATTGAATCATAAAGTATTTTTTTACATCAGTATTCATTAATGAAAGATATTCTTCGCCTGGAATTACATGCAATGATTGTACAGCCACACGTTTGTATCCTGCATCGCCTATTGCTTTCAACCATTGGTCCAATTCATAACGTGCTATGCCGGTAGATGCTTCTACACGTCCGATACATGTACGTGAAGTAAATGACATATAAATATCCGTATTGGGGAATTTAGCTTTAAAATCCTCAATCACATCATCATAAACAGAAAGGGACTCATTATAGGTACTGCCAAAAGTACAGAGCAAAATGGCTGTGTCGTGTTGCTTGGTTCTGGTTACTACATCCACAGCAGGATTAACAGTACTTTCTTCATCATCATTGTCACTACAGGAACTGAATCCTGTGCAAGTTGCGGCAGCAACAAAAGCCGCCATCAGATAATACTTGAATTGTTTCATACTAATAAAAATTAATTTATAAATTGTTGGTTATTAATTGTTTTTGAATTTAATGAGGGCGGAGACATAAAAAGTTCTTCCGGGAGTTGATGTGGCACGATTCCGTCCGAAAGGAGTACGGTCTACATAGTCAAATACATTATCTACCCCGGCATTCATCGTTAATGACCACCGTTTCATTTTTAATAATGAGTGGGCTGTGTTGATACGCCAAGTTTGGAATCCGTCGGCATTATTATCATTTATATAACGGCGTGTAGACTGATATCTGCCATAGATGCCGATACCCAAACGATACAGTTTCCATGAATGTTGCCATAAGATATTTAAATTTGCATTATGGCTGGAAGTAGCATCAATAGGAAGATATTTCATATAATCTATACCTTTGTTAGGATATTGCGCTTTTGGATCAGCATAACTATATCCGCCGGCAAGGCTGAGAGATTTTGCAGGACGATAGTTGAAGGTGAAATCCATACCATAAATACGTGCCTTTGTCAGATTCTTATATTGTTTGCTCTTTTCTACTTCAAGAAACTTTTCATCGGGAGTTACGGAAATTTCAACCAGCTCAATCATGTTGTGAAGATAATTCATGTATCCGGTTAAACTGGCTTGGAATTTTTGCCCTACGTACTCGATACCGATTGAAGCATATTGTGAGGTTTGTGCTTTTAGATCTGTGTTGCCATGATATGCAGTCAAAGCACCGCCTCCGATAACGCCGGTATAATTATAATAAAGTTCTTTAATAGTGGGTGCTTTGTAGCCTAAAGCATAAGACGCACGCAAATTAATATGTTCTCCGGGTTTATAAAGTCCTGATATTTTCGGACTGAAATTCAATCCTGTTTCCTTGTGTTGTGTTCCTCGTACCCCGGCAGTCAGAACCAGATTTTCTCTGGCTGTCCATTCCTCCTGTATATAAGCTGCCAACGTATAAACGGAAGCGCGGTCACCGTCAATGTGATGAGGTGATTCCAAATGATTGTACTGATATTCGATTCCTGCATTTAAAATATGGTCCTCTCCAAGATAAAATACACTTTTTACCTGGCCTAATATTTGTTTCTGAATACTTTGTTTGATACGTTGACCGGCAAAGTAGGTGATACGTTCATGGCGGTCATTGTCTAGAAAATAATCAGTATGCTCGTTTAGCTTATAGTCATAGAAGTAACCGTATCTGCCATAAGATAGGTCTGCTGTCAGATAATTCCGTTTTCCTAATTTATATTTACTTCCTACTGCAAATGTATAGTTGCGATAATAAAAATCGTTGGCTTGATATTTCCAAGGACCGTGTGTACGCATTACCCAACGCTCATAATAAGTGCCTTCTGCAGTGAGGTCTAGTTTGCGATTGACTTGCCATTCAATGTTCTCGGACAGGGTATAGTTTGAAGAACGGTTTACGGTCAACATAGTAGAGCCGGATTTCAATTGATTCTGATCCCACTGTAGGTCTGTATTCCGCCAGCCATCGGTATGCCGGAAGTTGATTCCGGTTACAGATTTTATCTTTCTATAGTTAAAGCCGAAACTGGTACTTTGACGTATATCGCCATATTCACCTATGCGGGATGTGTTGGTGAGCTCCATTTTTTCACGGTTACGTTTGGTTATGATATTGATAACTCCGGCTATTGCGTCACTGCCATAAAGTGAAGAAGCGGCCCCTTTTACAATCTCTATGCGTTCTATATTAGCTGGATTTAATTGATTCAAGTCGTTTTGCCCTCCTACATCGCCATTCATTCTTTTTCCATTTATCATGATCAGGATATAGTCATTGTTCAATCCGTTTAGTTGGATATGGCTCCCCATATCACCATCATGAAAGGTCAATGAAGGACTAAGACCACTGAGCAAATCGTCTATACTGCGTGCCTGATATTGTTCCAAAGCTTTGCTGGTTATGACTTCAGTCTGTACGGGAGCATCTTTCAGATAATGTTCAGTACCTGTACCCGTGATGACCACTTCATTCAGTAATACGGACAATTCTTTATCGTCTTTATCTTTGAGAATACTTTGGGCACTTGCAATTTGTGTACCTAATAGTAGAATAGCAGGAAGTAAATACCTCATATTATGTTTTATTTAATTTGCAAAATAAAACATCAAGTTTCCCTCTGATAAAGAGGAATGCCACAAAGGAATAGACGTTGGAAAACGCTTGTTCGAATGGACACATACTTCTAATCCTGGAAGCTTGGTGTTTATTGTTCAACAGACTTAGCAGGTATTCTGGCTTTCCTCTGATTGGAAACCTTCCCATTTCTTCAAATGAAACAGTGGTTTTAGACTATCCAATCAACATCATGAGGATTTACAGCTGCAGGTACAGCCCCGGATTTACACCGGGTTCCCTTGCATCGGGCTATGTGATAGCCCGATTACTAATTCCGTTGCAAAGATAGAGGTTTATTTTATATTATCTTCGATAAGTCTTTGATTTTTTTAGCTTTTAAATTTTAAAGACAGACTGATGTAGAATGAACGTCCGGGGGTAAGTGTCGCATAATTGCTGTTATAAGGACGGTCATCCATATAATCGAACAGGTTTTCCATGCCGCATCCGGGTTCGATGATTACAGATTTTAAGTTGAAAGAATGGCGTGTGTTTAAATTCCACAATTGATACTCGGGAGCATAACCGTAACTTTTAGAGAAACGCTTGCTGTTGATACGGCCGTTCAAATTTATATTCAACCGATATATTTTCCATGAATGCGCCCATTGGGCATTGATATTGTATGCGTTTTTTATACTTTTGTCGATGGGTTGTTCCAATTCCACATCTTGGGTATTAAGATGAGTGTATCCTCCGCTTAAATTGAACCCGGCACCTAGGTATGCATTGGCGGATACATTGATTCCGTGGACTTTAGCCTCCGCTATATTATCACGTTGACGAACTTCCTTATGACCATATTGCTCCATAGCTTTATCTCCCGTGGCAATCGTATTATAATCTATCATGTCACGAATATTATTATAAAAAGCATTGACTGATACTGAAAAACGCTCATGTACATACTCTGCACTCAATGAGAAATAATTATTCTTTTCCGACTTTAAATCCAAATTACCTATTGTCAACCTGTCATTTTTTTTAGCTATGTCAGTGGCATAGAGTTCAGACAGGGTAGGAGTTCGGAAACCTGCTGCATAGGAGGCACGGAAATTGAATTTGCCGGGTTTATACATCAGTGCTACATTGGGAGTGGCATGATTTTTGAAATTTTCATGATAAATGTAACGTACACCAATCAAAGCCTGTAGGTTTCTCAGTAACTTTATTTCATCTTGTGCAAACAAGGCCAGTGTATAAGCATCTTCTTTGGCTATATTGTCTGTTTGACTTTTCAAGACATCAACGATATATTCTGTGCCGACTGAAAGTTTGTGCCGGTTACCTAATTTAAAAATACCTTTTATGCTAAGATTGTGATTACGGGTCCGTTTGCGCACTTGCTCTTCACCTGCTTTTCCATTATAGGTTTTATTGTCTTTAAAAAAAACAATAAGAGGAAGAAAAATGATCGGCGTAACAGTCTGCGGTAATATAATTCCCTTTATTTATCATGTATTGGGCACCAATGCCATAATTAAAGGTTTCATGCAATATGTTGTAGTCGTATGCTTCATAAGGGCGGCGTGTCTTGTTGTCATAATATCCGCCGCGGGCATAAAAAGAGAGTTTGTCGGTAGCATCGAAAGTGAATTTTTGATTGACAGTATTTGCATAGAAGCCTGTAGAAGCTACTTTCCCGGTTTCTTCCAATTCATGAGTTTTGGAGTTCTCCTCGTATGGATTCAGTTGCCATCCTTCGGCCTGCTGACGGCGATAAGAGGTGTAGGAGCCGAACTTGCCGGTATTGACATCTATGTTTACGGACTGGGTAAAACGTCCTTTACTGGCATAACGGGTATCGCTGGAAACATTGATAGCATTTTTTGCATCATCAGTAATGATGTTGATAACTCCTCCGATAGCATTTGTTCCGTAAAGAGCGGAAGAAGCGCCGTTCAATATTTCAATACGTTTGATTTTGGCAACATTGATTCGAGCATAGGTGTCATCTCCATACAGGCGTTTGCCATTTTCCAGAAAAATGAAATAATCATCAGGCAATCCATTCAGACTCAATGTTGTCCCCATGCCGTTGGTCATACTTGAGAAAGACGGGGTCAGCTTTTGTAAGGCCTCGTCCAGCGATGTTACACTGGCATTACTTAAATCCTTTGCAGTGATAACGGAAACAGGCACGGGACTGTCCGTCATGCGGTGGTGTGTTCCTGTACCGGTTACTACTACCTGGCCTATATTGGTAAAACTGTCTTGTAGCTTGATAAGAAGATTCTTTTCACCTCCTTTTGTCGTGATAGACTTGGGTGTGTAACTGACATGCGTGATTCTTAATACGTGTTTCCCATCAGGGAGATTGCTGATGGAAAACTCGCCTTTACCATTTGTGGTGCATCCTGAAAGGCTTTGATCGATACGGATATTAGCTCCCACTATAGGTTCGTTGGTATCGGCACTCACAATCTTTCCACTGATACTGACTTGTGCCAGTACGTCAATAGCCAGACAGCTTAAAGTAATTGCTGTCAATAATAACTTTACTTTCATCGAAAGAATTTAAGAATTAATAATTCACTTTCCTGACCCCGGGAGAGCATGATTATCTATGTTCGGACTTGGCAGGTTTCCTGGCTTCACCCTGAAAAGCGCCTTCCCATTTCTGGCAAAAGAAACAGTGGCTTGGTGAGAATTGCTTTTCATCAGACGGGTTTCACAGTAGCGGGCACTGCTTCGGATTCTATAACCGAATTCCCTTTTATACAGGCAGAGAAAGGCTGCCTATATCACCAAATCGGGCACAAAGGTAGGCAATTATTTTATATATGTTTTAAGATTAATGAAAAAATGGTTGCTTTTGAAAGAGGTGGGGGATTTTGAACCGTAGGAGTGAATTAGATTCACTCCTACGGTAATATGAATTTGCAATAATTCTGGCGGGATCAGGCAAGTGCCAATATTAATATTTGTGCTGTGAGTACACGTAAAAACATGGTAAGCGGATAAACGGTGGCATAACCCACTGCCGGAGCGTCACAAGAGGTCAAATCATTGGAGTAGGCTAATGCGGGCGGATTGGTGGTGGCTCCGGACAATACTCCGATCAAGGTGTAATAGTTCAGTTTATAAACATATCGTCCTATTATACCTACAATCAGTAAAGGCAGCAGCGTAATAATGGCGCCGTATGCTATCCATACATATCCACCCTCGTTAATGATTGTTTCGATGAATCCTTTGCCGGCTCCTAATCCTACGCAAGCAAGGAAAAGCGAGATACCGATTTCACGTACCATCAAATTGGCACTTATGGTGGTATAGGTTATCAGTTTATAATGTGGTCCGAAACGGCTTATCAGGATGGATACGATAAGGGGGCCTCCTGCCAGTCCCAGTTTTACCGGTTGGGGGATACCGGGGAATAAAAAAGGAGTGCTTCCTAGAATACACCCTAATGCGATGCCTAAGAAAATAGGGATCAGGTTGGGATGATTCAAACGTTTCATGGAATTACCTAGAATCTTTTCGGCATGGGCTACAGCTAGTTCGCTACCCACAATCTTCACCCGGTCACCCATTTGCAATTGCAGGTTGGGAGTGGCCACAAGGTCTACACCCGAACGGTTTACACGGGTAATGCTTGCTCCGAAGTTATTCCTGATTTTTAGTTGGGCCAATGTCTTACCGTTCAATTCAGGCTTGGTGATCAGAATTTTTCTGGAGATAAGTTGTTTGTTTTGGAAATCCCATTCCACATTCACTTGTTTTCCAAAAAAGACAGTGATAGCTTCTACATCTATCGGATTGGCGATAACAAGAATCTCATCGTGTATGTGAAATACTGTAGTGGAGTTCACCAGTTCTGTTTGTCTGTCTCCGTCACAATGCCGTATGCGTGAAATCACAAAATCACGGTTTACCAATGGCTTGATTTCTTTTATTGTTTTACCTTCTACGGCTTCATTGCGTATTTCTAGTGAGATAGGGCGTACAGTCAGTTCTTGTAGATGCCCCAATCCCCGTTCCGCATCGGCTTCTTCGGTTTTTGTGTTGATGCGCAGGATATATTTCAATGCCAGCAGGGAGAGAATACACCCTACTACTCCCAATGGATAGGCTACGGCATATCCCAGTGCTATTTCGGGAGCGTCTATACCATTCAGATCACTGTTTGCTTGCTGTGCGGCACCTAGTCCCGGGGTATTGGTTACAGCTCCAGAAAGAATTCCTACCATTGTGGTAATGGGGACACCTGTTATGAAATGGAGTATAATGGTGATGGTCACACCTAAAAATACAACCATCATGGCAAGCAGGTTCAGTGTGAACCCTCCTTTCTTGAATGCTGAGAAGAAACCGGGACCCACTTGTAGTCCGACTGAGTAGACAAATAATATCAGACCGAACTCCTTTAAGAAATGCAACAGATGTTCGTCCAGGTTCAGATTGAAATGACCGAATACAATTCCTACAAAAAGTATCCAGGTTACTCCCAATGAGATACCTGCCACTTTTATTTTTCCTAACATGATGCCGAAAGCAATGACCAGTGAAAGAATAAGTACGGAATGTGCTACTCCGCCGCCCCATAAATTAGGGTACCCTTCAAAGAGATTTCTAAAAAGTTCCATAATTCATTATCTAGTTTAATTATTTATAGTATCAATTTTATCATTGTTGTATAGCTGTCATTCTGGCAAAAATGACTGCAAAGGTAGCTTATTTAATTGATAAACCATAAAACTTTAATTGCTTTCTAAGGATATTTACTTGATATGTCGGAATTATGAATTAATCTGTTATTCTAATTTCGATAATTTGCAATTTGCACTATCTTTGTATCCGTTTTTAAAGAAATACTAAAGAATGAAGCCACAATTACTCATAGGGGCCGCTACATCGGGAAGCGGAAAAACGACTTTTACGATGGGGCTGCTGCGGGCATTGCACAAACGAGGTCTGCGGGTACAGCCTTTTAAATGTGGTCCTGATTATATTGATACACAATTTCATACGCTGGCTGCTGACCATGAGTCGGTGAATTTGGATACTTGGATGGCATCAAATACCCATGTACAACATCTGTATAATAAATATGGAGATGGAGCCGATGTATGTGTAACCGAAGGAGTGATGGGATTGTTTGACGGTTATCAAAGAATGCAGGGAAGTAGTGCTGAAATAGCCAGATTGTTGAATATCCCTGTAGTGCTTATAGTAAGTGCGCGTTCTACAGCTTATTCTGTGGCTCCGTTAATTTATGGTTTCAAGCATTTTAATCCGGCTGTGAAGATTGCAGGTATTGTTTTCAATCAAGTGTCATCTCCTTCTCATTTCGCTTATTTACGTGAGGCTTGTGTTGATGCAGGAGTGGAATGTTTGGGATATCTGCCTATGACAGAAGGGTTGAAAATTCCATCCCGGCACTTGGGTTTGACATTGACAGCCAAACGTTCCATGAACACCTTGATAGAACAGGCTGCGGAATTGGTTGGAAAATATGTGGATTTGGATAAGCTGCTGAGTATTTGTCATCGTAATTTCCCGTGTCGGTATACATTGCCTTATAGTTCAGAAACAGGGGTGGAAAGTTTTACTCCTTCTGCTAAAAAGATGAAGATAGCCATAGCGCGGGATCCGGCTTTCAACTTTATCTATAGAGAAAACATAGACCGCTTGTCTGCGCTAGGAAGCATTACTTATTTCAGTCCTGTATATGGTAGTGATTTGCCGGATGCTGATTTGGTTTATTTACCCGGAGGATATCCGGAATTGTTCGCCCGTCAACTACATCGGCGCAAAAAGTTAATGGAAGCATTAAGAACTTATGCAGAGGAGGGGGGGAAAATTTTGGCCGAGTGTGGAGGTATGATGTTTCTCACCCGTTCCTTGACAGCCCGCCAGGGAGGGACTGCATATGCCATGACGGGTATTTTGCCTTTGGATTGTACCATGGTGGGTGCCAGACTTCATCTAGGGTATCGTCGTATAGAATATAAAGGGATGGAGCTTCGCGGGCATGAATTTCATTATTCCAATGTTGTTGCTCCTGACGCTATGCCTTCTGTAGCAAAACAATTTACGGCAAGAGGAATGGAAGTGAGTACCCCGCTTTATAGATATAAAAACGTGATAGCCGGATATACTCATCTATATTGGGGGGAAACGGATATCTTGAAATTATGGAAAGTATGAAACGTATTTATACACGAACCGGAGATAAGGGCATGACAGGAATTCATGGTGGAGAGCGGGTTTTTAAAGATGATATCCGCATTGAAGCTAATGGATGTATTGATGAGTTGAATGCTGTTATAGGAATTGTGCGTTCGTTTTTACCTCAGGAGCACGAATGGCAATCCTTGCTTTTTTCAATTCAGAAAAACATGATGGCAGTGATGAGCCATGTGGCTACACCATCAACTATCCGTGAAGGGAATCCTAATATCTTGCCTGATGATTTATGCTCTTTTTGTGAGGAAGCAATGGATACATTGATGGAACAGATGGAGGATAATAGTTCCTTTATCCTTCCCGGAGGAACGCCGGTATCAGCGCAGCTGCAGTTTGCTAGGACGGTGGCACGCCGGGCTGAACGGAGATTATGGACTTTGCATAAACAAGATCCGTTACCGGAGATAATTCTTCGGTTTATCAACCGGCTGTCCGATTTGTTTTTTGTTATGGCCCGTTATGAGATGCAACAACAGAACTGGACGGAAGAAAAGTGGCAGTCCTTTGCATATAAAAGAAAGAAGAAAGAGTGATGAAAAAGAATTTACACCCGATTATGTTGGCAGGAACAGGCAGTGATGTTGGCAAAAGTGTCATCGCTGCTGCATTATGCCGCATTTTTAAACAGGACGGTTATCGACCGGCACCTTTTAAGGCACAGAATATGGCACTGAATTCATATGCCACTCCGGAAGGGTTGGAAATAGGGCGTGCACAAGCTGTACAGGCCGAAGCGGCTGGAGTCCCTTGTCATACGGACATGAATCCTTTGTTGTTGAAACCCAGTTCCGATCATACTTCGCAAGTGGTATTAAACGGTCGTCCCATCGGTAATCGTAACGCTTTTGAGTATTTTCGCAAGGAGGGACGTGAAGAGCTGAGGCAGGAGGTAAACGCAGCCTTTGACCGTCTTGCCGCACGTTATAACCCTATTGTAATGGAGGGAGCAGGGAGTATTTCCGAAATAAATCTGCGGGATACTGATTTGGTGAATATGCCGATGGCCTGTTATGCGGATGCGGATGTGATTTTGGTAGCTGATATTGACCGGGGAGGAGTATTTGCCAGTGTCTATGGTTCGGTCATGTTACAAACTCCTGAGGACAAGAAACGTATAAAAGGAGTAATCATTAATAAATTCAGAGGGGATATCCGTTTGTTTGAGTCTGGTGTGAAGATGATGGAGGATTTATGTGGTATTCCTGTCTTGGGAATAATACCTTATTATAGAAATATACATATTGAGGAAGAGGATTCCGTAGGCTTGGACTATAAACGGATGCAAGCCGTGGAAGGCAAAATAAACATAGCAGTTGTTCTGTTGCGTCATCTCTCAAACTTTACAGATTTCAACAGATTGGAACGGGATGAACGGGTGCACCTTTATTATACCAATAATACGGAAGATCTGGCCAAAGCTGATATTATTCTGCTTCCTGGCAGCAAAAGCACTTTGGATGACTTGTATGAGTTGAGACGGAACGGGGTGGCGCAAGCTGTCCTACGTGCGCATAGGGAAGGGGTTACTGTAATGGGAATTTGTGGGGGATACCAATTGATGGGACTTGAGATTCACGATCCGGAAGGAGTGGAGGGAGAGATCCGTCAATTGCCGGGACTGGGACTGCTTCCCGTCATTACTACGATGCAAGGGGAGAAGGTGACGCGGCAGGTGAATTTTCATTTTCTTGAGAATGCGGAAACTTGCCAAGGATATGAAATACACATGGGAGAAACCCGCCCGGTTCCGGGGGAGGCTGTAGTTCCTTTGAATAAACTGGAAGACGGTGGAGAGGACGGTTGTTTTGTAAACCAAAAATGTATGGGAAGTTATATTCATGGAATATTGGATAATCAGGCATTTATAGATTATTTGCTGGAACCATACGCAGAAAAACTGGAGTGTCATACGGTGTTGGATTACCGGACTTATAAAGAAGAACAATATGATAAATTGGCAGAGCATGTACGCAGTCATCTTAATCTGCCTTTGTTGTACCAAATAATGAGTGGGAATGATTGAAGGACATGGTGATGATGCTTATAAGTATAAAGCAATAAAGATAAATTTCAGTTCAAACGTATATAATCATGTAGACCATAGCGGATTACATCAACATTTGTTTCAGCAGATGGAAAGTATCCGTACGTACCCCGAACCGGAACCTTATTCGTTGGAAAAGGTTTTAGCGGAACGGTTTCATCTTTCGTCTGAAGAGGTTTGTGTGACCAATGGGGCTACGGAAGCCATTTATTTAATAGCTCAGACATTCAGGAATCAGATTTCGGCTATCTTGATGCCCACTTTCAGCGAATATGCGGATGCTTGTCGTCTGCATGGTCATAAAGTGGTTCCTATATATAATTTGAACCGTTTGCCGGATAGGGGGAGGTTGATATGGTTATGTAATCCTAATAATCCCACAGGAGAGCTTAGGGAGAAGGAAGTCTTGACAGCCTGTATAAAACAAAATCCGCAGCGTATTTTTATCATGGACCAGTCGTATGAATTCTTTACACAGAAGGCTTTGCTTACAGCCAAGGAGGCTGCGGAATTTCCGAATGTTATTCTGTTGCATTCCATGACAAAACGTTTTGCCGTGCCCGGCTTGCGTTTAGGATATATCACTGCATGTAAAGAACTGCTACATGAAATCCGGACACAGCGGATGCCTTGGTCTGTTAATCAGTTGGCTATAGAGGCCGGGCATTATTTATTGTCTTCTTCTCAATATGATATAGATATCTCTTTGTTATTGAGGGAAAAAGAGAGATTAGTTCAATCTTTACTTTCAATAGGGGGAATGGAGATCTGGCCATCGGATACTCACTATATGTTAGTTCAATTGCGGATGGGAAAGGCGGCGGCTTTGAAAGAATATCTGGCAACAGAGCAGGGAATTCTTATTCGTGACGCATCCAATTTTGAAGGGCTGAATGAACACTTCTTCCGTATTGCTACACAAACTCCGGAAGAAAATGACAAACTGGTAGAAAGTATAAAGAAATGGACATATATGTATTAATTCTTCCGTTGTTGATAGGATGGATATTAGATAAATTGCTTGGGGATCCGATAGGATTGCCGCATCCAGTGGTAGGATTCGGGAAGCTGATCTCTTTTTGTGAGAAACGATGGAACTGTGGGACACATCGGATGTTGAAAGGAGGGGTGGCGGCCATTATGCTTATTTTGCTAGTGTATGCAGGATCTGTTTTGGTATTGCATTATCTGTTTGTGCTAAACCGTTGGTTGGGTATTATTCTCTCTGCTGTGCTTGTTTTCTATTGTTTGGCAGGAACTACACTTATCAACGAAGTAAGGCAGGTTTTTTTGGCTGCGGATCATTCTTTGGAGGAAGGAAGAAAGCAGGTTTCCCGTATTGTAGGGCGTGATACTTCGGAACTGACAGATCAGGAAGTGCGTACGGCTGCTTTGGAAACATTGGCTGAGAATTTGAGTGATGGGGTTATTGCTCCATTATTCTGGTATTTGCTTTTGGGAGTTCCCGGTATGCTTGCTTATAAGATGGTTAATACGCTTGACTCTATGATAGGCTATAGGAATGAACGTTATCTTCAGTTTGGTTGTGTCGCTGCACATATTGATGATATGGCGAACTATATTCCGGCTCGTCTAACTGCATTTTTAATGGTGCTGTGTGCAGGGCGTCCCGGTTTGCTGAGATTTGTAGGTAAATATGGTAACCGGCATGCGAGTCCTAATTCAGGTTATCCGGAGTCTGCTTTAGCAGGTATCTTGAATTGCCGTTTTGGAGGTCCTCATGTTTATTTTGGAGAGATAGTCTATAAACCTTTTATTGGAGATAAGGATCGGTTTATCCATACACAGGATATGCATAAAGCTGTCGATATAAACAGGAGAGCAGAAATCTTGATGGTTATAGTAAATATTGTTTGCTTATATTTGGTCGGTTGAAAAATATATATTACTTTTGTTTCCGTTTTAGAGATGCGGCAGTAGCTCAGTTGGTAGAGCATCAGCTTCCCAAGCTGAGGGTCACGAGTTCGAACCTCGCTTGCCGCTCATAATGAAAGCCTTGATAGTTAATAGATTAGCTATCGAGGTTTTCTGCTTTTAGCAGGTTACGGAAAGTCTATTTTCGGGTGGTTTCAGAGGGTGCATGTAAACCAAGATGTAAACCGAAAATTCATTATGAATGCCTGTGTTTCAGTAGTTTGCTACAAATCTAAGACATTATCCAATGGTGAAAATCCATTGATGCTCCAAGTATCTAAAGGAGGAAAGCGTAAATACCAAAGTTTAGGCATATCCATCAATCCTAAATATTGGGACTTCACACGAAACAAACCTAAGCCTAACTGCCCTAATAAAGAATATATCCAAAAGATTATCTTGGATAAACAAAGGGAGCTACAACAACGCATGTTGGAACTAAACAGCGAACAAAAAGAATACACTACCACCACTTTACTCAATAATGAGAATACAAAGTTTGAGCTAAAAACAGTCAGTATGTTCTACAAGGAACTTATAGAGCAATACACACGGGAGGATAAATGTGGAAACCGTCTTATCTATAAAGGCTCATTCAATTCACTCAAAGTTTTCACTAATGGGAAATTGGATATTCCATTTAATGAAATAGATATTGCTTGGCTTAACAAGTATGAGAAGTGGCTACGCTCCAAAGGTAATAGAGAAACTACAATCAGCCTACTTTTTCGCACGCTCCGTAGTGCATACAATAAAGCTATCAAAGCAAAGTGTGCCCGAAAGTCCGATTATCCGTTTGATGATTACAAGATTAACAAATTCGATACCACTACCCAAAAGAGAGCCATTGCCAAAACAGACGTGCTGAAATTCACAACAGAAGTGCAGCCCATCGGAAAGCAACAATATATGGAGTTAAGCAAAGACATATTCGTGTTCAGCTATCTATGCGGTGGAATCAATTTCACAGACATAGCTAATCTGACAAACGAGAATATCCAAAATGGCAGGCTACACTATATTCGTCAAAAGACAAAAAAGCCAATCAAGATAGGAATACCGCAAGAAGCCATGCAGATAATCGAAAAATATTCAAAGGAGAGCAAAGGCTATCTATTTCCGATTTTAGATAGCAAGATACACAAGACCGCCCTACAAAAGCAGAACAGAATACATAAGATATTAGGAAAGGTCAATAAGAATCTAAAACTACTTGCCGCACAGCTTGGAGTTGAAGCCAACTTGACAACCTATGTCGCCCGGCACTCATTCGCAAGCGTCCTAAAGAAATCGGGAGTAAACATCGCATTGATAAGTGAAGCATTGGGACATTCAGACTTAGCCACCACTCAAATATACTTGGATAGTTTCGATAATGAGCAAGTGGATGAAGCCATGAGGAATCTCCTTTAATCTATAAATAAATCCCATTTGCAGCAATGCAGGTGGGATTTTCTTTATATTTTTGCAAAAAAAGGACAAAATGAGAAATATTGATTTTAATAAATACCAATCAGCTCTAATCATAGGAAATGGATTTGATTTAAGTTTAGGTTTATCCACAAGCTATATGGACTTTGTGAATAGTGATGAATTTCAAATCTTGCTGAATATGCAAAATCAATTAGCTATCTATTTAAAAGTAAATGCTGAATTACAAAACTGGATTGATATAGAAAATGAGTTAAAGCTTTATTCGAAAAATGAAGATAATGCAAAATTCAAAACTGAGTATGAGGCTTTATGTAAACAATTAGTTGTTTATATTAATAATATTGATTATTCAAGTATAAATAAGAATTCTAAAGCTTATGAAGTACTTACAAATTTGTCTTCAACAAAAAACAATATTATTTTAGATTTTAATTATACTGCATCAACAAGGCTGATATTAAAGCAATGTGGGCTATCTGACGAGGATATAGATAATAGATTAATAAAAGTTCATGGAGAAGCATCTAATAACGATATAATATTTGGAGTTGAAGATAATGCTGGAATAAAAAAAGAGCATGTTTTTTTGCGTAAAGCATATAACATAAAATATAAGGCACTTAATTTTTCTGAATTATATGACAGAATAAAATCAGTTGCAATTTTTGGGCATTCTTTAGGAGAAACAGACCATACATATTTTAACAAACTCTTTCAGGAAAGCTGTATGTATAACAAGTTCTCAACTAATAACAATAAAGAATTTTGGCTCTTTTATTATAAAGAAAATGGCTACCACTGTATGATGCAACAATTAGATTCATTAACGCATAATAGCCTAACCTCATTTAGGCAATATAACAGAGTGAATTTTATCAATACAGATAAAGAAAAAGTTTTTATCTAACATAGCAAGCAATGGAAATAGAAGAACTGCCCGATTTGAAAGTTAATTGGATTGAAAGCTACAAATACCTTGCTGAACCACTATTAGAATATGTGTGGGAAGTAGCCAATCACTTCCTGCCCGATTATGAAGATGTGTCCGCTGCACCTGCCATATTCGCCAACAGATATGCGGAAAGAAACTTGTCCGTTGAAGAAAGGTACGAGAGAACACAAGAAATGAAAACTTTCAAAGGAACTTTGGAAGAATACAAGAAACGAGAATACAGAAAGCTGGATGATTCTTTCAAAGAGAAGTTTCTAACTAATGAAGATTTACAGAATACCATTGAAGCGTATAAGTTGGATGTTAGCAAGTTTTGGTATCTACTTCTGTTCGTATATGACTTTATAGAGGATATTGGTACAAACGCACCTGCATTAAATAAGTCCGTATTGGAGGATTTTAGCTATTTTCATACCAACCTATCGGAAGCTACCAGTATCACCCTAAAGAAGAATAACAAGAAAAGCTATGTCGTTGAAAGGGAGGACACAATCAGAATCATTCAAGCAGCCTTGCAGCATTTTGTCAATACATACAGCGATATTATACATAGTGAGCAAGATAGAGAAACCATGATTAAACAATTAAAGGACATAGGTTTGGAGGGCTTTATCAGAAATGACTTATCGTCAAAAATCAGCTTTACGGACAAGTTCAGTCTTGACATATCTTATAAGAAGTGGAAATTTACGGATATGTTTCTGTCTTTTATTGAAAGAAGAAAGGCTACCACCATACCCGATAAAAAAGTAAAGGTATCTAAAGACAAGATGATGCTTGTTTCAAGGCTTATCTATACAGTGGGCTATGATGGCAAAAGATATAATGAAGAATACGATTCGGAGGGTAACAAGAACAGAATGTTATCCAATCTCCTTAGAAGATACAAGAACGAGAAATTTCCGTCTGTCATAGCTAATAACTACAACGTAGTTTCATAAACGACATACATAAAAACATAGCAGAAATGCGTACTGAAAGGGTTGTTCTTTTCGGTACGCATTTTTTTTGCGTACTGGAATGGGCACGTTTTCTACACACATGGGCATTAGGCAAAATGCTTTGTTACCCCTTATTTCTGCCCTAATTTTGCAATGTCAAAAGGGAACAAATAAGTAAGTGCGCATAGCTTTAGTAGTTCTTTAATGACTTAATAATTAATATGTAAAATATCTAAAATTAGGAATTATGAAAAATTTAAAATTTGCAGAAGCATTAAATAGTGAAGTAGAAAACATAGTAGAAAACACTAAAGTAAGTGCAGCATTCGTGCAGGAACTGAAAGAAGCATTCCTCATGTTTCCCGTCAGAACGGATATGCGTTTCAAACAATCCTCAAAAGGAGAACTGATTATATCGGTCACAGTCGTTTATGCTACTGGCATGACACAACATTTTGAGGGTGCAGGAGATGCAGACCTTATTTCGGCAATACATTTCGGCATGGCTAAAATGATAAACGGCTTGCACGACTACAAAGCAGAGGAACATGAGGTCGAAATTGCCCAAGAGGGTGAAAACTTGGTAATGGAACTGTTCAAGCAGTACATGAACTCCACTATGAGGGGCTATATTGAAGCGGACTGGTACAACAACAGCGGCGAGCGTTACCGTTGCGTGAGATTTTCTTCCACATTCAACGGGAATGTAAAGTTCTGCATGAAAGCAACGGATGAAGTGAACAGCCTTATCTGTGAAGCCTGCAAACCCGAATGGATGAAGAAATCAGAAGCGGAAGCCAAACAACAAGTTCCCAAACAGAATGAAGTAGCCTAAACAATCAGCTTGGAAGGAAGTCGAGGGAACAATCTCTCTCGGCTTTCTTTTTAATCGGAACAGAGAAAATGAAACAGATACAGTTTGCCCAAACATATAATAATGAAGCTGCACACAGACAAGTGAAGCTACTAATGAAACAACACAAGCAGCTTTATATCCAAGTGAACGGTGAAGCATGGATTAGCAGTCAAGGAGTAACGAGTATAAGATACCAACTCAACGCACAAGGCTGGCAGTGGATTCTTAATTATCTGCAAACGGGAGATTATGAGGATTTTGGAGTATTCCCGTCCAGACTATCCAAGCTATGCAGCGAGTTCCAAGAGGATGTGGTAAAAGAACTAATAGAACAGAAATACAATATTGCAAGAATCCCTTTTTTTACGGGAAACCGAAGCCTATATAAGACTTAGAGGGCTGTTCCGTTTCGGAAAACTCTTTTTCAGCATAAGGAGAAGCGATGAATTTATAGATTATCTAAACAGCAAAGGATTATGATTACTCTACATAAAGGTCAATACCTGTCTGACGTAATGAGTGAGATTCCGTCAAACTGCATACTTTCCAAAAGAATACCCGGCTGTGGTGCTACCACTTTGGAGCTTGAAACCCAAAGAAATTCCATTATCGTAGTTCCCAATGTACCCGTCATCAAAAGCAAGTGCGGAAAATACAGCAATCTGTTAGGCGTTTATGAAGATGTCACAACAGATAAGATTCGCAATTATTTGACTAATAACAGACTACATAAGATAATGACTACTCCCGAAAGTTTTGGAAAAGTGAAAAACGCTTGCAGTGGTATTGACATTTATAATCATTTCTTCCTGCTGATGGATGAATGCCACCAATTAATCAAGGATGTGGATTACAGAACGGACATAGTGCTGCCCATGAATGACTTTTTTCGTTTCAAAAGCAAGGCTCTTGTTTCCGCCACTCCTATCGGATTCAGTGACCCAAGATTTAAAGAGTTTGAAACAGTGGAAGTAAGTGCCGATTATGATTACAGACAAGAAATTGCGGTTACACATACTTATAATATATACAAGGCAATAAGTGAATATTTAGGCAATCACACAGAGGAAACAGTCTGCTTTTTCGTCAATTCCGTGGTAATGATTTACTCCATAATGAAACAGTTCGGCATATTGGAGGATTCTACCGTTTACTGTGCGCCAAAAAGCCGTTTGAAACTGAAAAATGAATACTCCTTTGATAATGCTTATAATGATTGGAACGCAGATACCATGAAGAAATATAACTTCTTCACTGGCAGATTCTTTACGGCATTCGACTTGGATTTGCCTTATCAGCCCGATTTGGTAATGGTTACAGACCCTTATAATTCCGAATATACCATACTTGACATAGATACGGACTGCATACAGATTTGCGGAAGATTCCGTAACGGTATAAAATCGGCAACACATATCTATCGGGTGAATCCCGAAATCATAACCAAAGACAGGGAACAGATAGAATGGGAAATTTCGGCACATGAATTTGCCTATAACACGATACAAACCTTATACAAAAGTGCGGATAACAGAGAAAGCAGATTCGCTTTCGGTGCAGTTCTTGAAACCATGCCGTTCCGTAAATTCCTATATTCGGACTTTACAAAGAACTGGTTTGCCATAGACAATGAGATTAATTCCGTATTGGTGAACAACAGATACCAATCAAGACAAGAAATAAAGAACTGGTACAATGACTGCCATTTCTTCAATCCCACATTTGAGAATTGCGAATATAACGAGAATGACGAGAAATTAAAGATTGCCAAGACTACACGCTCGGTAAAGGACAAACACAGAAAAATGGTACAACTTCTTAGTGAAATGGAAACTCCCTACTCGGAATACGCCTTAGATTTCATTAATGATATGCGGAAGATTGACCCGTTCATTGTGGAAGCGTTTGAGACTTTGGGCAAAGAGAGGATAGAAGAACTTAACTATTCCAAAAAGAAAATCAAAGAAGAAATGATTCTGACACAACGTAAGGGGAATAAAGTTATCAGACTGGTTAAGAATATATTCAAGGTTGGTAACAGATATTCCAATGAGAAAATAGTTAATGAATTAACGAGAATATATGAGAGATTGAACATACACCCCGAAGAAAATATAGAACCGAAACTTATCGGTCTCTATTATCAAGCAAATCCATTTAAATCGGGTAATATAAGAGGCTATCAATTAAATTCGGAATTAGTTTAGCTAAATGGGACAAAATCTCATTTTCTTGCCTTTCTATACCCGATACAGAAATTAAGTAAAATGTCCCTATCAACCTTAATAACTAATGAAACAGAGTAATTTTCGTACTAACTAATAATATACAGTCGCAGGAAATTCTTGCGGCTTTTATTTTTGGCGCAGAACCACAGCCCCACATTTTCCCCGATTCCGATTTTCCGAATATTTCCACGTTAGGAAGAGTTATATAGCCTATACTTTATAATATACCACATACAGCTAATACCATTAAAAAGACTACCTAACTAAAGAATCACCTATATTCAGTTTTGCTAAAAGTCAAGAGAGCAAATATTATAAGGTACTTTATACAGAAAGCCCCCCTCCCCATTCAATCAGTAACCTTAAATATATAAGAGTGTCTGCCTTTACAGTGTACTACCCCCTTAGTCCCCCTCTGTATATTGATATAAAAAAGAATTATTAATCATTTAAACTTTTATCAATATGAGAAATTTAGTTATCATGCCAACAGAGAACAAAGAGAGAATGAATTTAGGTGAGTTTGCAGAAGAAGCAACCATTATTGAAGAAACTGCAACACCTAAAAGGGTAAATCATTTCATTGAGGCAAACACCCAAGAAGCTACCTTGCAACATTTGAAAAATGACTGCATTACTCCCGTTTTTGCAAAAGACAATGAGCTTACAGTAAACCATGCTGCATTTATTGAAACAGTTTGGGAAGCTGCAAACTCCTACTACAATGGTGAGACTATTGGAACACCCAATGTTCGTGTTAGTCATGTGATTAAGGGTCGCATTCCCGAAGCTATCCACAAACCTGCCAATCAGTTGTTGGAATCAGACAAAACCATCTACTATGAGAGGGCAGCTTTCAGTATTGACATTCCTACAATCTATGAAACGGTTGAGGGTAACAAGTTGAACCTTTCAATAGTAGGGGTTAGAGCCTATAACCAAATGAATCTGTATTCAAAGAAAGTTCCAGAGTTGTTTAGGTTGGCTATTGGCTTTAAGAACCAAGTATGTTGCAATATGTGCATCTTTACAGACGGTTACAAGGATGATTTAAGAGTGAGCAATACAAGTGAACTTTACCGTTCTGCCTTGGAACTGTTCAACAACTACAATCCTGCCAAACATCTGCATTTGATGCAAAAGTTGGGCAATACTTCAATGAGTGAGCATCAATTCTGCCAAATATTGGGTAAAATGAGACTTTATCAGTGTTTGCCCAATGGCTACCAAAAGAGACTGCCAAGAATGTTGCTTACTGATACACAAATAAACAGTGTTGCAAAAGCCTACATTAATGATGAGAACTTTGGCAGCTTTGGAAATGACTTGAATATGTGGAAATTTTATAATTTGCTCACTGGAGCAAATAAAAGTTCATATATTGATTCATTCTTAGACCGCTCTTTAAATGCTACTGAAATGGCAGTTGGAATTAATGCAGCCTTGCATGGGGATGAGCATTACAAATGGTTTATTGACTAATTAATGAGAGGACATCTATTTATTAGGTGTCCTTTCTTATCTATTTTACAAACCTTTTAAATAATGAGATATGGAATTACAAGAAAGCCGTGAATATAAGGCTGCAAAAGAATTGGAAAGAGCTTTGAATGATATGAGTTGGAATCCTCAAAAATTTGCTGAAAGTACAAGATATTATCACCGTACATTACAGCAGGAATTAATGAAAACCATTGTGGCAATCATTAAAATGGTTGGTGATAAGGGGTACAGAACAGACCTTAGAAATCAAGCCTCACATGAACTTTGCAGAAAGATTATTGACAGTGGGGTATTGGATGATTGTTACTTGCCTTTTATATAATGTAATGAGAGGACATCTATTTATTTAGGTGTCCTTTCTTTTTTATTCACTTAAAAATACTACAAAATGGAAGATAATGGAAAATTGATTTTATGGGGTACATTGGTAGTTCTACTACTGATAATGATTGGTATTATCAATCCTTTTTTGCTGATACTGATTTTATCCATCTTTATTTATGCGCAATCTTAGTTACACTTTTTTATTGGAATGGGACAAAGTTTGAAATTTCTGTTGTTATCATACCTTTTTCAGAAATAGAGAATTTTGTCCCGTTCTCTAATATACAGTAACTTTCAAAAACTGCAATGTAAGAGAAACTACAAATAATGGTTATATCTAAATCTGATAGGGCATAGTTCCAAGCCAAACAGATTGCGATAACGTAATTAGCCCTACATTAATGCAAGCGTAAGAAAATTATCTTTTTAAAAAGCCATGATATGGCTTGTAGTTTATGGTATGTGCAATTTTGGGGAACTACTTATATGCCATACTAATCTACTGATTATTTAGCTATTCCATAAAATAATTTCTGAATTATGCAAACATATGCAAAGTATTGAAATACAGTTTATTTTGATAATTCAAATTAAACACATAGCTTTGCAGTGTCCGTTTACAAAATCCCATTTATTTAATCATTTAAAATTTATCAGCTATGAGTAATCTTAAAACTTACTTCAAGAAAAGTGTGTCCGTATGTAAGAAAAGCTCTGCCTATATAAGAGCTATACTCGTTCTTGCAAAGGCACTATATCATGCAATGGTGGGCAATGGAAATTATGAGGTATCATTTACCAAGATAGGGCGCAAATGGTACTGTAATGTTCCGGGCTTTCCCAAAGAACTGTTTGAACATACGCTCATGGTTGGTGGTGCATCCAACTATCTTGAATATTACTCTCGTGGAGAAAATGAGATTGTGGCTACTATCAGAATTGCTAAAGAATGGGAAGATAAGTTTTATTGCGGAGTTAGATTATATAAGGTAAGTTCCACTTTAACGGGTGGTGCTTTCTATAAAGACCCAAGCGGAAATTTTGGTGAAGAACTTTGGCTTTGTCCCGTTACTCTATTCTTATTGGGCAAATACCCGAAACTAATCTTTATCTATAAGATTAACAAAAACTACCTGCATTGTCCCATCTGTATTGAGTGATTGGGCAAATTTATCCTCACAGATACCGCTATAATTGCAAATGAATCACTAATTTTGTGGTCTAATTAACTAAAAACACAATAGATATGGAAGGTATGTTCTCTTTAGGCAATGTTGGATTATGGAGAATGGCAAGCAATGGCTATATGTCTCTAACTGGAGAAGTGGGTGAATTATTCATTACCAAAATTTTAGGAACTATCATTCTTAAATTGAAATATAAAGATATTGTTTACGCAGTTTCAAAAAACGCAAATGAAAGATATTTTAGAGTACCAACCTCGGAAGGTGGATATTTCTTCTACTTTGACAGCTTTAATGAATTAAAAGAGGCTATTGAAAAAGGCAAATAGCAGACTGATTATTAAATAGTTCGCAGTATTTGCGGACTTTTTTTATATCCATTATGAAGATTAGATACTTCTTTCATTCATTACTTAGTTAGGCAACAAACCCATATACCTTATAATCTCTAATAGAACTACATCTTTCAATCCGCAGAAACTACGGGTACTTTTTTCGGGAAGAAATCTTCTTATAGTCCCCATTCAAAAAAAGTACCTGCTTATGCTATTACAAAGAAAAGAAGCTGAATACTTCTCTAATTACTTACTAAAGATATGCTTTAGAACATTTAGAACTGCATTTATCAGCGTTTTATCTTTAGCTATTCAAAACTTTTCGCTAACTTTGCAACAATTCCAGTAGTCTTAATGCGTTAAGACACTGAAAGGACATATTTAACGAAAAGGTGTTATTGAAATTATCTTTATTGGTAAATTCTCGCAAAATTTTCCTGTAGCAAAGATAATGGACGGTAGCACCACATCTTTGGTATGTATAGCCATTATTGGCTTTCTACATATCCTTTGGTGTGGGCTATTGTCTTTATCCGCTACGAGGCAATGCGAGAAGCCCACCAATGGATAAGGATGATAAGTTCCCACACCTTATTTTTTTATTCGCTTCTTCGGGGAATTGGGAAGTACAATATTAGTGAGCAATGAAGAAGATTATTTCAATTTTAGCTTTTACAGTATTGCCAACAGTTGCTTATTCACAACTTCCATTAGTTGAATACAAACCCGTAATAGTTGGCAAAAGTAATAACAACAGTAGCAACGAACATAACCAAGGTAATAGTAATGAGTATTTCCCGAATGTGCCTTCATATTCTACTCCTAATCGTTCCACCACACAAAACTATCAGACAATAGGAGCATATTTTTTTGATACAAGTTCACAGAATTTTAAAAGAACGAAAATTAAAATCAATTTCGGGGAATCCTATTCGGGAGAAACTGAAATCTATGTTAGGGCAGTATTAGACCGTTCTTTATATAGAGAAAGTTGGAGAGACTGTAACAACAGAGCCGTTAGGGTCAATGCTTTGTTAGACAAGGAAATTATAGTGAATAATTTTGAATGGAAAGTAGAGCATACGGCTTTGGGTACTATTTACTTTAATTACTAATTGTTGAGATTATGAGAACTTTTATTCTGATTTTGTTTTCTCTATGCTTTGTCACCATATATGGGACAAATACAGAAAGTAATGATGTTGCATTATCCATAAACCAAAATTTTCAAGGCAGTTTTTCCTATAAATATGGTGAACGGAGAATAGACAAAGAACTGTATATACATAATTTAGGGAATAATGTTCAATCTTATATCGCAAGTAAAAATTGGAATGAATATAAATGTGAGGAATTTAGAAATGCGTATGGGAAATATATGGATGCACTGAAAAAAGACAGACTATCCGCAGATGATTTTGGAACAATATATGATTCTAAAGGAGAGTTAGGAAATGCTGACAATGATGATTATTGGTATGACAACAAAGGAAATAGGATAAGTGGTGCGGAGTACAGAGCTTTAAGTGTACGCAAACAAAAGAAGTATCGGGCTTTTTATGCCAATAAAGAAGTTGCCACATATTTCAATGAGATTGCTAAGGCTATAGTAAACAGAAGATATTCAGATTAACAATCGAACTATACGGTTATGAAAAAATATTTATTAGGACTTCTACTGTTTTTCGTTTCATGTGGAATAGGTAAAACCTATCTATATGAATTAGACTTTACGGAAGATAAAGACAGAAAATCGGGAAATATATTCAATGTGTTCGTACATGACAAAAAAGGTAACGCTTTCGATGGAACAGCATGGTCAAGCGATGGAAAAACTCTATCCATAGAAGTAAACAATGGCATTCTTGTTTGCTTAAAGATGTATTATGAAAATGGGGAAATGGCTACATATAGCACATTACAACAACGTACCTATTATGATAAAGATGGGAATGTGATAAGCGAAACAGATTTTAGAGCAGGAATAGATTCTGAAACTTTGTCACGCATGAGGATGGCTTCAATGGAGTTAGAGAAAAGATAGCTTAGATAACAGCCCAATATGATTCAAACCTCAATAATATATAATTAAAGTAGCTAAGTATGAAGCAGTTAAATAAATGCGTGTTGTTTTTTATCGTGCTATTCCTCAATACTACTTATCTATTTGCAGACATTGGTAATCGTGGTAGATGGGATAACGGTGGAACTTCTAATTTTGGAATGTCCTTATGGGTACTTTTGGGTATTATCGCAGGAGGATTCTTTGCATGTATTTTTATTAAAAACGGCTTGGAGAATGGATTCAAAGACAAGGAACTGAATAAAACTGGATGTATGTCAATAATTGCTACTATTGTTGGATTATTGGTTTTAGTATCTATGTGTTCACATTAAATAGAAGTATGTATGAAATTCAAATTCTTAGCATTCATATTAATCGCATTCAGTATCAATCTATATGCTGATGAATACAAGTTTGATTATGCAGTTATTGACAATGAGAAAGTGACGACTGTAAGTGCTTCAAATATTACAGCCCATCTTATTAGTGAATCTAAAGCTACTGTAACTTATAAAAATGAGACCGTTACTCTAATATCTAAAGATGGTTACGAATACAAAGGCTTTGGTGAAAGTGGAGTGGTAATCGTTTCTAATAGAGTGAATGGTGTATTAAGTAGAATTACCATAGGAGGAACTTTTAGAGGACAAACCGTTATACTTGTTTATAAGCGGATTAATAGCAAATAACATCTTGATAATTATGGATATTCTCAAATATATTGTATGTCTGATTATTGCAGCTATCATTTATTTTATAGTCGGGCTTATTGCTTGGAATATTGTATGTTCATGGGTTGATATGTCATCTTGTACATTAGTGGAAATTAGTAATTATAGAATATACACATACTCTGGAATAGCTTGTATTTCCGCGATTATAGCTGAAATAAGAGTAGGAATAAAAAATGGGCGTGATATGGACGGGGCATGTACAATTCTATTTGTCACTGGATTTCTTGCACTTATGGCTAATCATTGGGAAAGCATGTGGGATAGTGTCGCTGTTATCCTAACTATTTTATACAATATTATAAATATTGTAATAATGGCATATTGCTTTTATAAGAGTAATGAATGATATTTCCATTTACATAAACTACCATGAAAAATACTGTTATCCTTTTAATTAGCATAGCTACATTTATAGACTGCACCAAACAAAAAGCGGAACAAGTTTCTACCATAGACAGCACTTTACAAGTAAGTGTTGATTCTATCCTGCAAAACAAGCTATCCGAACTTAATGCTACGGTAGGGCAAGTTATTATAATGGAAGTACGGACGGGAGAAATTAAAGTTTCTGTTGGTTCTGATTCTATTCTGCAAGAATCGGGATTAGTGCGTATCGCTTCACTTTTGGCAGTATTGGAAACAAAGGCAGTCAAACTATCCGATTCGATAGATGTTGCAGATGGTGTCTTAGCTATTGGTAAAGATACATTGTGCGACCATAATTGGCATAGGGGTGGATATGGAAAAATCACAGTGGAACAAGGCTTTGGAGTAGCATCCAATATCGCCAATTACAAAATAGTAAAAAAAGTATTTGAGAATGAACAAGCCTTTTCGGAAGCACTTGCAAAGTATGGTTATCAAGTGAAAGACACAAGTCTTGTTTATAATCCTTTGGGATATGGCATTCTCACCACTCCATTACAGAACTTGACTTTCTTTAATTACATAGCTAAAAGTAAGACTGCCATAAAAGAAGCATTGGAATACTCTGTTTCTAATGGATTAGCTAAACCTGCCCAATCAGATAAAGTTAAAGTAGCTGGAGCAACGGGAACAATTCAACTTCCGAACGGTGAATATGCGGTAGAATTTTGCGGTTACTTCCCTGCCGATAATCCGAAATACAGTGTTATCGTTACCATTAATAAGACAGAATTACCTGCAAGCGGTGGACTGATGGCAGGTGATGTTTTTAGGCAGATTGTTGATATTATGAATGAAAGATAATGAGAAGATTGCTATTTATCATTATTGGGCTACTTAGTTTAGCGGCTTGCAAAACAGACAAGACATCTGTTCCGCAAGAATTTGAGTGCTTTAATCAGCCACATATATACATAAAATACAAACAGCCTATAAACGGATATACAGTAAAGGTTATGTGGTTGCAATATGGTGAGGTAGGTAATGCTCTATTCTGTTTAGAGAAACAAGGAGTACAATACTACTACTTTGCGGAGAAATGGACTGATAAGATTCTGTATGATAAGGGTAACACATATCCGCACAACACAGTTATAGAGTTGGATTATACGGCTAAATTAAAGAGCGAAGAATACCTTTCGGATGATTCTCCTTTCTTCTTTTCTGATGTTGATTTTGACGGAGAAGAGGAGTTCATTATCAACCGCTATAAAAGTGGTTCAAGGGATTCCAATGCTTATGATGTGTACGACGTCAGCCCATACGGTTACTTTATACAGAAAACAGAAGTACCATTTACAGAGTTGGAAAACGGACAATGTAAGTTTGATTCAGAGAACAAGACTATTACTGTTTTTGGCTCTAATGGATGGAACAACGCTATTAGGCATATCTACCAACTAAAAGACAGAAAATTTGAATTAGTACAATCAGAATAACTATTTCAAAATCAAACGAAATGAAAACATTTAGATTTATTGGAATGGCTTTATTAGCCATAGTAATGTGTGTGAACTTTGCTTCTTGCAGTAGTGATAATGATGAAGAAAGTAACGGTGGTAAATCAACACAAGAACTGTTACAAGGCGTATGGTATGATGCCTATACAGACGATTGTCCCTACTTTATTGTCGAGAAAGGCTATTGCTACTTTGCCAACCAACCCTCAACAGTTTACTATGTTGAGAAGTACAAATACACTTTTGATTCTAAAAACAATACGCTGATGTGCTATGGATATGATGAAGAAAGTGATACCTACGATAATGAGCCGTGGTATATAAGAGTTAAATCTGTATCAGATACCAAACTTATTATAAAACTTTTGAACGATGACAATCAAACCGTTGATGATACAAGAGATTGTGTAAAACAATAGCAGACCACTACTTGACAGACAAAAAGCCAACCTACCCATTTGAAGTATATACTTCAAACAACGGATAAGTTGGCTTTTTCAGTTCTGAACAAACATCTTATTAACTACAAAACTATGTGTTTCACAAGCATATTTATAGATGCAGAGAACACAAAACAATAAGAGTAGATTTTTCAGCAGGTAGATTTTTAAGAAGATATAGCTTTATATACCTACTACTGATTTTTATACCGATACTATATTATGCAATGTCAATACAATATATGAATACTTTTTCAGTAGGGAGAAAGCTACTTTATACTATTATATACTATATCAGTAGATAGATAAAAAACTGATAGTCAAAAGCAAAACTATAAGAAAGAATCATTGGATAACAGCACAATATTGACTAACTTTGTGGTGCAGTTCAATGCTGCAAAGAGATTATTAATTTATTGTTGAATTTATCTTGTTTACGTGTAAACCAACATGTAAACCGCAACTTGAAAGGACTTCTTCTAAGAAGATATAAGCGGCAGTAGCTCAGTTGGTCACTTTTAATCCGCAGGATTAAAAGGCATCAGCTTCCCAAGCTGAGGGTCGCGGGTTCGAATCCCGTTTGCCGCTCCAAAGAGAATTCTGATAGTCAGGTAGTTGGCTATCAGAATTCTCTTTTTTAGCACTATTTGAGGAAGATGAATACAGGTGGTTTGAACATCATTATGTAAATTGATTGAGCAGTATATGGCTAATGAGAAATATGGGAACAGATTTGTTTATAAAGGCCCATGCAGTATATTCATACGCTAAAGTATCGGCACTTACACGAATTGCATCTGCATTGCTGCTTTCTATAACGATTTTCCTTGGTTGGATTGATGTGTACATCCGATAATGAAAAGACAGGAGAAATATGAAAACGTTATTTTCATAATCTCAAATTATATGTGAAGAAACAATGTCTTTAGAAAAGTAATAAAAAGTGCAATCCATCAATAATCAGAATTGCACTTTTATTTTCCACTAATTTATATTCTTAATTTTCTTTTTTGAGGGATATCCAAAGATACAAAAACTAACTGATTAGCAATAATTTAACTTGAATAGGTTGTATAATTTTGTACTATTGAAAGAATATCCCTAAACATATTGGATTTACTGGGTACAGATATAGAGAAAGTCCTTATTTTTTGATAATCAGTCAGAAGCTTCTTTATTAATTGGTGCAAAAATGCCAAGTACACACATTACAACTCCAGTTCAACCACAAATATCCATTTCCCTATTTTTAAATTCCCAGACACAGCCAGATCAATAGCCGCTTCGTTATTTTTTGTCTTGTCAGTCAAGCCGACACATAAGGTATACTTTCCCTGCAATTCTGCCGGAATATTAAACCGACTCAAATAATTGTATGATATTCCCTTCAACCATTCGGAAGGTTCTGCTTCCGGTTCTGTATAAAGAAATACAATTTCCTTTTTTTCATTCATCAAAACAAAACTAACCTGATATTTATAATTCCAATTGGGATGATTATTAGGCAATACACCCACACCATAGTTTTTCCATGAATGAAACAAAGTCAACGTTTTGTGGTCTTGCTCCACCTTTATATAGTCCGGATAAAGACGATAACCGCCTAAAGTTATAAAACGCTGAACTTGGTCCGGCAGCTCTTCTATCCAGAATTTGCACTGTAAAGGCATACGCAAATCCAGCGTGTTACAATGGCTGTCCAAAGCATCAGTCACAGAAACGGTAAAAGCTTCTTTGAAATCGTTCATGGCAAAACGTTTGTCTCCTTGGAAATGCTTGTATTTTGAGTTATCACCATCTTGTGCGTTAAACCACCAGCATCCCTCACCAATAAGAGCTCTTTTTGGGAAAAGTTCGTCATGCACCATCGCACGTTCTTCATTAGAAAACCAAAAACTGCCTATACCATCCCTGCGAGGAAGAAACCCCAGCTTGTCATATACTAGCGGCTTGGAAAACCTGTAGTCGCTCTGCGAAAGATTCATTACCGTAAGCACTTTTTTGAAGTGTCTTGCATACGATTCGGTTATCTGTCGGATAACGCTTTCCAGATTATCTTGCTTTTCGAGTACCAGTCCATGTCCTTCTCCCCATCTTCCCAATCCATATGCATCAATATAATCTACCTCATCCGGATTGTCATATTCCTTTGCAAAAGCCTCTATGAACTTGTCCAGCTTTTCAAGGAATACTGGATTATCATAATAAGGCTGGGTTTTGCCTTCATCGTCTATTGGGCTTTCTGTGGCTCCGGCTTCGTACACATAGGACGGTACTCCGTCTACACCATGAAAGAACACCCTGAAGGCCAGTTTAAGCCCTTTGTCTTTGGCTTTTTGTATATACCATTTATACCGTTCATTGTAAATCCATGCATATTTGCCCTCCTCGGGTTCCAAATCTTTCCACAGCATTCTGATGTACAGAATATTGGAATAATCAGCTGCTTTGCATTCTTCCATCTGTTTCCAAAAAACTTCGGGAGTATAGATGTTGCTTTTATTGTGGCGTGTTCCCTGAAAAGATCAGCCTTCTTCGTACATCATCCATCCCATGGCAGGATTTTTCAGTACGGTGGTCAAATCCGGGCTATAGTTTACCCATTTGTTCATTTGGGCTTGAAGTGAGGCGGATCCCAATAGGTGCATGCTGCACAAAAGGATTGCGGTTAGGCGTAAAATGGAAATACTTTTCATGATTAGAATTAATATTATTAAAAATGTATTTTATAAAATCATTACAAAAGGTTTTTGATAAAAAAATAATCTGAGTCATTGCATGAGAGTTAATGAAACGATATACTTTTATGTCCATTGCTAAGACATTTTTTCTTCTCTAGATCCTAATATTGAAAGATACCGCTTTCGTTACTTGCTAAAACTTCAGTTGAATTACCTTGATAAATGTTTATATTAATTATTAAAAGTAAAGTAATTAGAATTGCAATCGTTTTCATGTGTCATTATATTTAAAGTTTATATATAAGCAAATTTAAGGAATAATCTGTTACGTTGTTTTCAGTAATAGGACTTTAACTAAATTTCTTTTAGTTTTTTTTGACAACCTCAATAACATACTCTTTCGGATTGGCTATCAGTCATGCGTCTTTCTTTTGTTCTTTCAGAATGTTTCTGTCAATGACCCTGTATTACAATATTGTTTTAAATGTGTTGTATGTTGGTCTATATATAGTTTATTCTGTGCATTTTTTATGCATAAGATTTTTCTTTAAAATATTTGTTATAGCTTTGCTATCACAAATAACTGAATGTGTTTTTATTTTTAGATTCATTAAACTGGGATGTTGTAAGGCATCTTGATAAGTAAAGCAGTTTGTATTGAAAAAGGCAGGATTGGTGAATCCCGTCTTTTTATGTATCTTTTTGTTATAAGAATGAAGGTGTGTCAAAATGCGCACCTTCTTTTTTTTTATGCACAAAGCCCCGACTTTCACAAGCAGGGGCTTTGTTATTACCTAAAGATTTTGTATCTTTAAGCATAACATTTTATACTATGACAAAGATACATTTTCGTCCTTACAATCCCAACCAAACAGTGCTTTTTCCTCCAAGAATTGACGAGGATATTGCAGAGCATGATCCAGTTCGGATGGTTGACGCTCTGGTTGAGAGCCTGAACCTTGAAAGTTTCAGGAAGTTGTATAAGGAATGCGGGCGCAGCCCTTACCATCCCAGGATGATGCTCAAGGTCATTCTGTATGCCTATATGAACAACATCTACTCCTGCCGGAAAATCGAAAAGCTCCTTCACCGTGACATCCATTATATCTGGCTTGCCGGATATGAGAAACCGGATTTCATCACCATCAACCGTTTCCGCAACCGGGTGAAGAATGAAATCAACGAGGTGTTTACCCAAACCGTACTCCTTCTCTCTTCCAAAGGCTTCATCAGCTTGAATGTGGAATACATTGACGGGACAAAGATTGAGTCCAAAGCCAATAAGTATACTTTCGTCTGGCGGAAAACGGTTGAGCGGAACCGTGAACGCCTGATGAAGAAGATACATATCCTGCTAGGGCAGATAGACAATGTCATCGCCCAGGAGAACTCATCGGAAAGCAATGAGGAGATTGAGTTCACTCCGGTCATGCTGACTGAAATGGCGGGAGAATTGCGTCAAGCACTCGAACAGGTTCCTGAACCCTCCACGAAAGAGGAAAAGACTGCGTTGAAAAAGAAACGCAAACAGCTGAAGGAGTTGGAAGAGCACAGGGACAAGCTACAGGAATACGACAACCGTCTGGACACGCTGCAGGACAGGAATTCCTATTCCAAAACGGACAATGACGCTACTTTCATGAGAATGAAGGAGGATGCCATGCGTAACGGCCAGACAAAGCCCGGTTACAACCTCCAGATCGGCACCGGGAACCAGTTCATTACCGACTTTGCACTCTTCCCGAACCCTACGGATACACTGACCCTGATACCTTTCCTGCAATCCTTCTCAAGCAGATATGACAGGCTGGCCCATACGGTGGTTGCCGATTCCGGCTACGGTTCTGAGGAGAATTACCGCTTCATGTCAGAAAACGGTATGGAAGCCTACGTCAAGTACAACTACTTCCACATGGAACAGCGGCCGAGATTCAAACCGGACCCGTTCAAGGCCGAAAACTTCTACTACAATGAAGAACAAGACTTTTGTATCTGCCCCATGGGACAGAAGATGCAAAGGATAGGGACTAGACATGTGAAAACAGCATCCGGATATGTCAGCGAAAATGCCAGGTACAGAGCCATCAGATGTGAAGGCTGTCCGCTAAGATGCCGATGTTTTAAAGCAAAGGGGAACAGAACGATAGAGTTGAATCACAGACTCAGAAAATACAAGCAAAAAGCCAAAGAGTTGCTCTGCTCAGAGGAAGGGCTGAAACACAGAGGACAGAGATGCATAGAACCGGAAGCCGTGTTCGGACAAATGAAAAACAATATGAATTACAAACGTTTCCGCCATTTTGGAAAGGATAAGGTCTTCATGGACTTTGCCTTCTTTGCCATTGCCTTCAATATAAAAAAGATGTGTGCAAAAATGACTAAAGAAGGTATGGATTGGCTGATTAGACCGTTTTATGAGCTTACAGTTGTTCTATTTAGATGTTGAGAACGCATAAATCAAAGAAATCCTCAAAATATCGCAGCTTAAAAAAATGAGTCGATTTTTATAGTCAATGAAAAAAAAGAAGGCGCATCGTGTATTACGACACACCTTCATTCTTTATTCAAAGAGACGCAAAATATATTATTTCAGTATTTCACCTTTTTCATTGAAGAACACCGTACTTTCAGTTCCTTCCTTGTCTGTCAGAACAACCTGATAGGTCTTGCTGCCATCCTCTGCCGCTTCCTTGACGGTTGATTCCGCAAAATTTTTGGCGATTGCTTCCGTTACCGCTGCCGGAAGGTCTTTCACTTCAATAGGGGTGAAGTCATTTACTGCCATGACTGTTTCAACACCTGAGGTCAAATTTTCGGCAAATGCCACTGTTGTTCCTAATCCCATTACCAATGCTACTGCAACAAAAGATTTTTTCATAATCTTATATTTTTAATGGTTATTGTTTTACGATAATGATAGGACAATTTTTATGCCAAAAGAATAACTAATCTGATTATCAGTTGGTTAATATTTTACTAATTATATGTGAAATGGAAAAAATCCTCATATAGTGTGGGATGATGTGGAAATGTTCCACATTGATACCTTTCTTCCATTAATCTTTTCGCACCTTTGCGGAAAAATGGATAAAATCAGATACCGTCTTGTATATAACCGCCAGAACACACTTAACAGGCAGGGCACGGCTCTTGTACAGGTTGAAGCCTATTTGAACCAAAGGAAAATCTACCTGAAGACCAATGTTTACCTCAAACCGGAGTGCTGGAGCCGTGAGGGGGCACAAGTCATTAACCACCACCAATCTAACGAACTCAACGCAATGCTCTATGAATACATCCTGTATCTGCAAGGCATAGAATTGGGGTATTGGAAGCGCGGAATACCTGCCACACTCTCACTGCTGAAGGATGCTGTCAAGAAGAAAAGTGCCGTGAATATCAGCTTCTCCACTTTCGCCAAATCAGCCATTGACAATTCGGACAAGAAGCAGTCCACCAAGGACAACCTGCACTCTACACTGGCGGTCTTGAATGACTTCCGTTCCGGATTGGACTTCAAGGATATTACCTATACATTCCTTCGTGATTTTGAGCAATACTTAAGGGAAAAGGGCAATGCGGACAATACGATAGCCAAGCACATGAAACAGCTCCGTATCTTGGTCAATGAGGCAATCAACCAGGGATATATGCACGCGGATGCTTATCCGTTCAGAAATTAGAGATGGTTTTACCGTTTAGATCCAATACAAGTTCCTTCCCTTTTGCCACCTCAACCGGTTTCTCCAGAATAATGTCATCAGACAATATAAAGCTACCTCCGTTCTGGGCGGCTTCATCAAGAGCACCCGCACCAAAGAATTTCACGATACGGGAAACTGAAATTTCCTGCCCGTTGTTATCTATAAGAGTCACTTTCAGAACGGCCTTTTCTCCACTTATTCCTTTCTTGTTGATTTTGACTGTCGTTCCGGTACATTTCCCATCCGTAAATACAGGTTCCTTAATTTCCACATCCTTATTTTCAGCACGGGGCACAATCTCTATATCTGTAGTACCGTCCTCGCTTCTCAATTCCGCAACCAAAGCCTTATAATTTTCTGTTGTCAAACCAATAAATTCAATATCAATTGTATTACTAACGGAAGTTACCGAGAAAATATCGCAACCATCCTTGAACTTGACAGATAATATTTTGGTACGTGGTACGGTCAGCTTGGTCTTTCCGTCAGCCAGAGTGAATATGACATTATCAGGATCACTTGTGTAGTCCACTCCGTTTTCCGCAAATACCGCATCACCTCTGTCGCCTTTCTCCCCGGTCGCCTTAATCCCTGTCGATTTCCAGTTTTTGCCGCCATCCGTTGAGATTTCCCATTCATTTGTCGTGGCGTTGATTTGAACTTGGGGGGCAATGGCATCGTCCCCTTTGGCTCCTTGCGCCTTTATTTTTGTATCAGTCATACCTATCCACCAATTACCGTTCTCGCCGATATGAGGTGTGATGCCGTCAGATTTACTTTATGATGTAAGAAAAATCATACTATCCCTTCTCATTTGGAGAATCCATATATCCCGATTTACAAGACGAACATAACGCTTTTTAAACTAATGTTATCAGATATTTATTAAATAATTGGTGCAAAATTAACTAAAAAATGATGCTGGCCTGTAATATAATTTTTTACATTCCAGACCGATTCAATATATTTATATTCTTCTTTGGTAAATCGTTTTTTATTCTTATTTTGCAGAGTCTTTTTTATTGACATATCGTGACAATGGATTTTAGTGTTTTGGCAGCGATGGTGCAAGCGGATAGGATTTTTAAGTGTGTATTTTATAATCAATCAGATAAACAATAGGCAGAATGGAATTAAATGACTGGTTGGCTATAACTGGGGCTTTAAGGGATTGGAAGCTGTCCGCTGGGATTCATATTCTGTGTAAACCGCAAAACGCACGGAAGGAGAATGCGTCTGCCGATTCGGTGGAGAATGAGAACGAGCGGAAGCAGGTTGACTGGTTGGAAAAGCGTATAGTCCAGTGTACTGCCAAGAGTGTAGAAAGGACAGCACTCGTAAGTCGGTCAACATCGTATATGGCTCTATCATCTCTTTGAATGAACTGATTGCAACCAATGGCAACTACGTGATTAATTTTCGGATTTATGGTACAAGAAAACCGTCTGACAGCCCGACCAGGAAAGTTTTGTTACTGGCTGACGGTCACGTAGAAGGTGATTTCAGCAAGAATAGAAAGAAGGAAACTGCAACCAAAGACTGTACGGAGGTGAAAGCCGACAAGGAAACCACTTCCGATATCCATGAGGAAAAACGGTCAGAATCATAAAGGATAAAAAAGAATCCACTTTGCTTAAACAAAAAGGCTTTACCTGTGTTTGTGTAACTGTTTTGTTTGTCGTTGTGCTGATAGTAAAACATTGGCGCAACAGACAATCTTCATCATAAGACTTTAAATTTATAAATTGGACTGCCCCGGCTCGTGATGAGTCGGGGTATTTGTTTAAATACAATTTCCCAATTGGATTACACAATCAACTGAAGAGAATAGAATTTTATGTATTTTTGCCTTGTATTGTGGGGTAGAAGCCAATCTCATAACAAAAATTACTCCTTGTTTTGGGGATCTATTGTAATACGCAATAATGTGACAAAAAATATTTTTAGAAATAGGCAAATCCTTTTGAACAAATTCGTCATTGTTTTGTTCTTGAAGAATAAAGTAGATTGTCAAAACGTAACTAATCTGAACCGTTCCGGCTTGTGATAAGTGGGAGCGGTTTTATTTCAACAATATTTTTGTTAAAAGATAGCGCGTGAATTATATGTTCTTTTATTTTTGTACACAGTTGACATGAATTTATGTATCATGGTGAAAAAGAAATCTTATTCCGAAGAGAAATTAAATGAAATGATCGTATGGCTCAATAATCATGCCAATGAACTTCCTAAGGAAATGCAGATAAATAAATTCGCTTTCACACCAAATTTGAAACTTACTGTTGAAAGTTGCATCATGCAGGCTAAATAATGTTTGGGTAACTATAAGATGGCTGGAGCTTTTAGACTGCTCCAACAAATCGGAGAGAACCTTGAAAACAATAAATGATATTCTTCTATTATTTAGTAAGTAAATCAAGATGTTTCTTTCATCGACAAAAATATGAAAGTATGCAATGTGTGTGCAACTTAAAAAGCCAATATGTATAAATGATTAGTTTTTCAGTGCTTTTTTATTTTTCTTCACTTTCCAATTCTTTTATCTCTTTATTGAGGAATACGGATAGGATGGTTCTTAAAACAACAATACCTCCCAATAGGGCCAATTCATTCAAAGTGGGCTCCAATACTGTTTTCAAAATATCCGAAGCTATCAGAAATTCTAAGCCAAGAAGCAGATAAGTTCCGAATGTAGCTCTTAATTTTCGTATATTGGTAATGGAATACCCTCCGGTAAAACGTCGTATTTCATTCTTCAAAAAAGAGATGATACCTATCAACGCTCCGTATGTGACAATCAAAAGGCTTGTCACACTTATAACAGCTGCTAATAAATCCAAGAAATGAGTAAGCATATTTATTTGTCTTTATGAATAGAACAAATAAATAAGCGATATGTTCTTACATCATGATAACTCTATCTTGACAATTCCTCCATAAGGAGTGAGTGCGCCAAACGCCTCTTCGGGTTTAATGATACCTGCATAAATCTGTGCGTTCAGTAAAATGCCGCCATGAGCAAAGATCGCGACTTGTTCATACGGCTTTTGGCGAAGTTCGTCTAGAAAATCGGCAACACGCCGGTATTGATCTTCAAAGGACTCTCCATTGGTCGCTTTTACATGCAGATAATCTGCATACCATCTTTCCAGGTTAGCGTCGGCAATTTCATCGAACCGATGCATTTCCCAATCTCCGAAATTTAGTTCCTTCAGGCGGTCGTCCCGTTCTGCATCCGGGTAGCCGCAAAAGGTAGCCAGGCGTACACAACGGGTTAACGGGCTGGTATAAACCTTATCAAAAGATAAACCTTGTAAATGGGCTGCCGTTTGAGTTGCCTCCATTTCAAAAGTCGGCTTTAAGGGTACATCCGTCTGTCCGTAACAAACGCCTTGCGGAACATCAACAGCAGTATGACGCATGAAGTATATTACCATAGATTTGTATAGATTAAGTTTATAGTCAGATAAAAAGAAAACTCACATAATAGGAAAGTCGCTCCGCAACAATCACCGGTATATCCTTGCAGGCGTCTGCGCATGAGTGACATTAAAAGGATGAACATCATAGCAGGAGCGATGGCTGCCCACCAGTATCCTTTATCCAGTAATAAAAGCATAGGTAGGGCTCCGGCCATAAAAGCGGATAATAAAACATCTGGGCTCATACGGTCATATATGACTTTTGCTTTCGATTCTTCTTCTTTACGGGCGTATGGAAGCGTGTTGATGATTTGTGCGGCACAAAACTTGCTCCAGGCATCTCCGCTTAATATGGCCGCACATGCCAAGGGTACAGAAAGTGTGGTGAGTATATTCCACATCAATCCATAATAGAATAATAATCCGAGCACTCCGTATGTGCCGATATGTGAATCCTTCATGATGGACAGAATCTTGTCACGTGATGTACCGCCCCCGAAGCCATCGCAGAAGTCTGCCAATCCATCTTCGTGTAAAGCACCTGTTACTAATAACCGGGCAGCCAACGCCATGAGCACAGCTATTTGTACAGGCAGAAATTCTGCTGTGATCCATAGAGTGCCTGCCATGATACCTCCTGTCAGCCATCCAACAAAGGGCCAGTAGTCCACTACTCGTTTAAAGTAAACAGGTGGTACGTCAGCTATTTTCCAAAACGGAAGGCGTGTGAAAAAAATGAGGGAGGCAAGCAGTTTCATGGTTAAAAATATTTAGTGATGGAGGCATGGGCGAAATTGTCCATCTCATTCATCATGTTTACAGAGGAAACAACGATGGGATAAGCGCATATCGCTCCTGTTCCTTCTCCCAAGCGCAGACCTAAATTTAATAAAGGGCGTACTTTCATGGCGTCCAATACTAGTTTATGACCGGTTTCATCTCCCTGATGTCCGAATATGGCATACGACAAAACTTCCGGATGAAGTTTTGAGGCGGCCAGTATGCAGTTGGTCATGATGAAGCCGTCTACCAGAATAATCATTCTTAATTCTGCCGCCCGGAGCATGCCGCCTATTGCCATAACCATTTCATATCCTCCGAACCAGGCGATGATATCTTTTGCAGAACCGTCACCGGCATAATGGTCAACCGATTGTTTCAATACATTGTATTTATGGCGGATGCCTTCTGAATCCAGTCCGCTTCCCGCACCTACACATTGCTCTAATGAAATACCTGTCAGCAAATGCATCCAGACAGAGGAAGGGGAGGTGTTGCCAATACCCATTTCGCCAAAACTGACCACATTGCAGCCGTCAGCATGAATCATATCCGTTATCTTTGCTCCACGTTCCAGGCATAATTCCATTTCTTCCATACTCATTGCAGGACCTTTTAGAAAACTGTGCGTGCCACGTCCTACGCTACAGTTGATAATGCCTTTCTCGTAAGGAAGATCGTAATCGACTCCTGAGTCTACTAATACAAGCTTAAAACCATGTTGGCGGCATAAAAAATTAACTCCGGCACCTCCATGTAAAAAATTACTTAGTTGTTGCCAAGTGATTTCTTTGGGAGACTTGCTTACCCCTTCTTCTACTATACCATGATCGGCTGCAAAAAGTACGTTGTGCGGATGGCTTAATGTAGGGGAGAGGGTTTGTTGGATTAATCCGATTTGCAATGCAAGGTCTTCCAGAACGCCCAATGAACCTTTGGGCTTTGTCAAATTGTTGATTTTGTCTATCAATGCCTCCCGAAGACCTTCATCGGGATACTCAATATGAAAGTTTTTCATTGTATTTATTATTTTATAGGAACAGGAATTCCCGATACCATCAAATATACTTGGTCTGCTTTTGAAGCTATATATTGATTCATCCAGCCCTGTAAATCTGTAAAGCGGCGTTGGATGGCGTTTTCGGATACTGCTCCGGAACCTATTTCATTGGTTACGAAAATAAAAGTGGCATCTTGCCGGATAAAATTATCAAACTCCTGTTTGACAGCCTGCAATGCAACCTCTACATCCGCATCCAAATCAAAGAAAAAGTTGGTACACCATAAGGTGACACAGTCAATCAATACTACATTATCCTTTACTTGATGGCGGCTCAGTTCTTTTTCTTCTTCTATATTCGTCCATTCCGGTCCGCGCCTTTCTTGATGTTTGATAACGCGTTGGCGGAATTCTTCATCCCAAATACGGGAAGTAGCTATATAAACGGGAGTGGGTGATAAGCTTAATGCCAATTTCTCCGCGTATGAACTTTTTCCCGAACGTTGGCCTCCTGTGATTAAGATAATACGTCTCATTGTCTTACTTCTCGGTGGCACGCAGAATCAACGTAGTCGCACCTAATGTGATGATAGCGCCTTCCTCGATCCGTATCCGGTCCTTGTTCCCCAAAATCTCGTTCATCAGAAATGTTCCTGTAATGCTGTCATTATCACGCAGGGTATAAATGACTTCCCCTTGTTTGTTGCGTTTCACATTAATGATACAATGCCTTCTGTCCATGCTCGGATCTGATGTCTCGATGGGAATGTCCACTTCAGTGCCTTTGCTTCTGCGTCCTATCAGGTTGTCACCTTCCATCAGGGGTAATACTTGTTTGTATCCGAATACATTTTCTACTACCACGATACTTCCAAAATCCTCTTTATTGGCTTGTTCGTCCAATATTTCTTCTTTACGGGTTGCTTTCAGTTTGGACTTTCCGATACGGATACTGAATTGTTTTTTACAATGGTCGCATACAAAGACCAACGATTGGCCTTCTGTATATTTGGTTTCATCAAAAGTTATATAGTTGTCACATTTGGGACACAAAACTCTTTTCATAAAAAATAATCTTGTTTATTTGGAACTCAATATCCATGCATTCTTGAATGCATCATTTTGTTTCAGTTCATTTAATTTTTTATAAGCAGCGGCTTTATCTGCAAAGTTGCACAAAGACAGGCGATAACGTCCGTTACCTTCTATGATTGTTACATCCTTGTATCCTTTTTGCTTGTACTCATTAAGTACTTGCTGTGCGTCATTGGCTGTCGGTAAACTGGATACGATGATATAATACTTATTTTTTTTACTGCTCGAAGGTGTTGCTGTTTCTTTCTTCTCAGGGGCAGGTTTACTTACAGTAACAGGCTTGGCAACTGGCTGTTCTGTGTTGTTCAATTTTGCTGCAACAGTATTCTTGGGCACTGCTTCTTGTGCTTTTCCTACCTTCTCTACTTTTACAGTTACAGGTTTCAACGTGTTTTGATTATTTTTGATATTCGTCTTCTTGGGTTGCTGCGGTCTGGAAGGAACGGTTACCAAGGTCGTTGCCAAAGATTGGGAACGAATGGCGTCAAACAGACCATCCGTACCTAAAGAAGCATAATTACCTTTGTCCACATATGTGTTCTCTACCGGAACAGACAAGAAGAAAAATAAGACTACAGCTATAGCCACAGCTACTGCATTTCCTATCCACTGACGTTTGAAACGTACAGTTCTCTTCCTTTTTTCTTGTCGGGGAAGTAATTCTCTGGTTGCTGCAGATGTTGTTGAAGTAAGATATTCTAATCTGTTGATGGAAAACGAACTAAGCCCGTATAGGGTAGGTGATAATGCACCGTCCTCATTGGGATGGAACTCGTATGTGCTATGAATATTATAATGTAAGACCCCTATGCCATGCATTTCTGCACATCCATTTTGGTATAGTTGTTCTTTCAATCCAGCTACCTCTTCTTCTATCATGCGTGTGGCATCAGGAAAATCGGTGTGATGGGCTTGCATATACGATTGAACTAATAAACCATCGTTTATAGTCAATTGGGGATTGAAACCAATAGTACGTACAGGGGGGAAGATAAAGATTTTCTTCCTTGATATACCGTGCCGGTTGATAGTGCGCTATAAAACCGCCAAAGTCTGGAATAATCACACAGTCATTTTCCAGTAACAGAATTTCTATATGTCTAGCCAATTCAATCATATCGCAAAATTAGCATTTTTATTCCGTTTCAGCGCAACTTTTATGGAAGAAAATAACAACTCACTCATAATTTATTGTAATTTTGCAGCGAAAAAGTTAGACTAACGAATTAAATAAAATGAATATAGCGATTGTAGGAACCGGGTATGTAGGACTTGTTACCGGAACATGTTTTGCCGAAACTGGCGTAGACGTAACTTGTGTAGATGTAAATGCGGATAAGATTGCTAATCTGCAACAGGGTATTATTCCTATTTATGAACCGGGATTGGAAGATATGGTCTTGCGTAATGTAAAGGCTGGACGTCTTCATTTCACCACCTCTTTAGAGAGTTGTCTGGACAATGTGGATATTGTGTTCAGTGCTGTGGGTACTCCTCCCGATGAAGACGGAAGTGCCGATTTGCGTTATGTGCTTGAAGTTGCCAAGACGATTGGTGCTAATATGAAGAAATACACCTTGGTCGTGACCAAGAGTACGGTGCCCGTGGGTACGGCCCGGAAAGTAAAAGCGGCTATCCGGGAGGAATTGGAGAAAAGAGGGGAGTCGATAGATTTCGATGTGGCTTCTAATCCGGAATTCTTGAAAGAAGGTAATGCTATCGATGACTTTATGAGTCCGGACCGTGTGGTAGTGGGCGTAGAGTCGGAAAGGGCTAAAAAACTGATGACCAAGCTTTATAAACCTTTCATGCTGGTTAACTTCCGCGTTATCTTCATGGATATTCCTTCTGCCGAGATGACCAAGTATGCGGCAAACTCCATGTTGGCTACCCGTATCAGCTTTATGAACGATATTGCCAACTTGTGCGAACTGGTGGGAGCTGATGTAAATATGGTACGTGACGGAATAGGTTCCGACAGTCGTATCGGGCGTAAGTTCTTGTATCCGGGATGCGGTTATGGTGGATCTTGTTTCCCGAAAGATGTGAAGGCGTTGATTAAGACTGCCGAGCAGAATGGTTATTCCATGCAGGTGTTGAAAGCGGTGGAAGATGTGAACGAGAATCAGAAAGGCATTTTGTTCGAGAAACTGGTAAAAGTATTCAATGGAGATTTGAAAGGCAAAACAGTGGCTTTGTGGGGACTTGCATTCAAGCCCGGTACGGACGATATGCGTGAGGCTCCGGCTTTGGTACTTATTGAGAAATTGAAACAGTCGGGTTGCAATGTCCGCGCATACGATCCTGCTGCTATGGATGAGTCCCGCCGCCGGATAGGAGAGTCGGTTTATTATGCGCACGATATGTATGATGCGGCTCTTGATGCGGATGCGTTGATTCTGGTAACCGAGTGGAAAGAGTTCCGTCTTCCTACCTGGGGAGTAATCAAGAAGGCGATGAAGCAGCCTGTAGTGCTTGACGGACGAAATATTTATGATGGTGACGAACTACAGGAAATGGGGTTTGTTTATCATTGCATCGGTCGATAAATAAAAAAATAGAGAGAATAACCATGTACAAACGTTTTTCGATAATAATGTTGGCTGTTGCGCTGTCTTCTTGTGGAACTCCGCAACAAAAAGCATCCGCTCTGGAAGAAAACAAGGAGGCAAAATCTTTGTTGGAAGGTATATGGTTGGACGATAATACGGAAACGGCATTACTGAGGGTGAAAGGCGATACCCTGTTTTATGCAGATGCCGCTACGGCTCCCGTTGCTTTTAAAATTATAGGCGATTCGTTGATTACGTATGGTGCACGGACTAATGGTTATAAGATTGAGAAGCAGGGGGAGCATATTTTTTTGGTTTCATTCGGCTGTGGGAGATGTGATACGCCTGCATAAGTCTGATACGGAGAATGATTCTCTGGCATTTATCCATACTCGGGAAATCCCTGTTTATAACGAAGTTATTAAGAAAGATTCGGTGGTGACATACGATAATGTCCGTTATCGCGGATATGTGTACATTAACCCGTCAAAGATTAAAGTAATGCGTCCGGGAGTTTCGGAGGAAGGACTTGGGGTGGATAATGTATATTATGACAATATCATACACATTTGCGTGTATGAAGGCAGGAAGAGTCTTTATGCCAAAGATATCACCAAGCAGATGTTCAAGGGGGTGGTTCCGGATGATTTCTTGCAATGGGCTATATTGTCGGATATGGATTTTATGGGTGTCGATTCGAAAGGGTATCATTATCAGGCCACGGTGTGCATACCTGACGGCGCGTCTTGTTATATGGTCAATATCACTGCCGGCAAGGATGGAGGACTTGCATTCGAGTTGGTAAGGTAGTCGTGGCTATGTCATTTTTTTATTTCGCGATTACTATTTGGTCACTATCATGCTCTATAGAGAATATCCTGAAAAATCCTTCAAAAGCTTCAGCCTGCTCGCAAATGCCCTGCCCATCGGTATTCCGGCTGAAGGATTGGACTTGGGAATTCTTCAGCCGGAGATTGGAATCCTTCAGCCGGATTGGTATTCTTCCGATTCTTGGGGAATTGGTTTTCCTGAAGGATATTTTTCGGCTGAAACATTTCACAATGCATATCCTTCAGCCGGAATGCCGATGGGCAGGGCGTTTGCGGAATGGCTGAAAGATCTGAAGGAAAAATAAGGCGTTTCGGCATGTAGATGCCGTTATGGAAAAAACAACAGGTCAAATTTTAAAAAGCTCTTGTTCTTTCAATGAAAACGTCCTGTTCTTTTTTTTAAAGACCTTGTTCTTTTCTGAAAAGAACAGGACGTTTGAGAGGTTAGTAACGTACATGCCGGAAGGTTAGTAACGTGTCACCCCATACGTTACTAATGTGTGGGGTGTAAGGTTAGTAATGTTACAGGTGAAAGATTATATATCCTACAAGCAATACATATAATGGATGTTTGTGATTGCCTCGCATCTATTTTGCAGATGAGCCATGAAGTGACCCTCTCCATAAAATAAAATTGGAGGAAAACAAGTCCGTCTTCCTCCAATGGTTTTTAGATATCATCTCTTCCGTCTATTCTTTTGGGGTGTTTCTTCTATTATTGGCATTGGGCTTGCCCGTACCGTTCTTTTTCCCCTTATAATTGCCTTGTTTTCTGGAGCCGCCACCTTTGTGATTGCTACGACCGGCGCCACTTCGCGGGTTGTATTCGGGCGCTTCTCCCAATTCCTCGGGAACCGGGATTTTATAGATGTTCCTACCCAGGAAATTTTCAATAGCTTTGAATTGGGTCTGCTCTTTCTCACTGACAAAAGTAATGGCGCAACCATCATGGTTGGCACGAGCTGTACGGCCGATGCGGTGTACATAATCCTCGCTGTCATGTGGAACATCGTAGTTGATTACCAAACGAATATCGTCAATGTCTATTCCTCGCGAAACAATATCGGTAGCAATCAGAATATTGATTCTGCCACTTTTAAATTCACGCATAATCTGTTCCCGTTGGGACTGCTCCAAGTCTGAGTGCATTTCACCTACGTTCAGTTTCATCCGCTTGAATGCTTGTGTCACCTCCTTTACTTTCAATTTGGAAGAGGCAAAGATAATGACACGTTCGGGTGTTTGATCCTGGAAAAGGGATTGAATAATTCCCAATTTCTGGCGTTCATAACAGATATAAGCCGTTTGGATAATCTTTTCCGCAGGTTTTGAAACCGCTAATTTTATTTCTACCGGATTGTTTAAGATCGTTTTTGCCAATTGTTGTATTTTAGCCGGCATAGTGGCCGAGAACATGATGGTCTGACGTTCTTTCGGCAGATATTTCACTATTTGCATAATGTCATCCGAGAATCCCATATCCAGCATACGGTCCGCTTCATCAAGAATAAAGAAAGAAACTTTAGACAAGTCTACGTAACCTAGGCTGAGATGACTTATCAGACGTCCCGGAGTAGCAATGACTACATCGGCCCCCAAAGTTAAACCTTTCTTTTCTTGCTCGAAGCGCACACCATCGTTTCCTCCGTAAACAGCCACGCTGGATGCCGGTAGAAAATAAGAGAAACCTTCCATTTGCTGGTCTATCTGTTGCGCTAATTCGCGTGTGGGTGACATGATCACACAATTGATGGCATCTTCCGGATATCCGCCTTTGCTTAATTGATTAAGAACGGGCAAAAGGTATGCGGCAGTCTTGCCGGTTCCGGTCTGTGCCACTCCGATCAAATCTTTTCCTTCAAGAATGACCGGTATGGTATGTTCTTGTACAGGAGTGCATTCTTCAAATCTCATGGCATCTAATGCCTGAAGCACCCCTTCTTCTAAATTTAGTTCTGAAAATTTCATATATATAGTTACTTCTTTCTTTAGAGTTTGCCGCGTTCTTCCAGGTAAGAGTCCTTGAAGCCCAGGAAATAGAGGACGCCGTCCAATCCGATCGTATTAATGGACTGTTGTGCGTTAGCCACTACTTTGGGTTTTGCATGGAATGCTATACCCAAACCGGCTTCGGACAACATGGGCAAGTCATTCGCTCCGTCTCCTACAGCAATAGTTTGTGCTATGTCCACACGTTCTACTTGAGCGATCAGTTTCAGCAGTTCGGCTTTACGTTTTCCGTCAACTACATCTCCCAGATATCTTCCGGTTAATTTGCCATTTACTATTTCCAGTTCATTGGCATATACGTAATCTATGCCGAATTTATCTTTCAGATAATTGCCGAAATAGGTGAATCCACCGGATAGGATGGCTATTTTGTAACCATATCTTTTCAACACGAACATCAGACGTTCCACACCTTCGGTGATGGGAAGGTTTTCTGCGATTTCTTTCATTACGCTTTCATCCAGTCCTTTCAGCAAAGCCACCCGTTCTGTGAAGCTTTCTATGAAATCAATTTCTCCACGCATGGCGCGTTCTGTGATTTCTCGTACTTGGTCACCCACACCGGCGCGTTCGGCTAATTCATCTATACACTCTGTCTGTATCAATGTGGAATCCATATCAAAACAAATCAAGCGTCGCATACGCCGGTACATATTGTCCAGCTGGAAAGAAAAGTCCATTTCCAGGTCACTGCTCAGTTTCATTAACGCCTGTTGCATCTCTTCCCTTTGGCGGGGGGTGCCACGGACGGAGAATTCGATACAAGCCCGTACATTCGCTTTTCGTTCATCCAATGGAATACGCCCTGTAAGACGTTTGATAGCATCAATATTCAAACCTTGTTCCGCCAATATTCCTGTGACTGCCGCGATTTGTTTGGCTGTCAGCTTGCGTCCCAGTAAAGTCAGGATGTACCGGTTCTTGCCTTGCATGTTTACCCATTCCTCATATTCTTCCACAGTAACGGGATAGAAACGGATATTGATGCCTAATGCGGAAGCTTTAAATAGCAACTCTTTCATGATATTCCCTGAATCTTTTTCCTGGCTTTTGAATAAAATGCCTAATGACAGGGTGCTATGAATATCGGCCTGGCCAATATCCAAAATGGTAACATCATATTTTGACAAAATTTCCGTAATGGAAGCGGTTAATCCCGGCCGGTCAAGACCGGTAATTCTGATTAAAATAAGTTCAGTATTATTATTCATACTTTGTGGTTGCTATTTACAGATTGCAAAAGTACGTAAATAAATCCTTATCAGCTATATTTTCTGCATTCTTTTTTCTCGATGAAAAGGACGATTTTATGCTATATAACATATTTTTTGAGAAAAAATCTTGGAGTTAATTTCAAAACTCCTTACCTTTGCCGCAGATTTCCAATTTAAATGGTATTGATTATCAGTACTAAAGATAATGTTCCGGGTGGAAATCACTGTTTAAGGGCAGTCTCGGATAGTATTAACTAAGATCGAATTACATGATTAAAAATGTAAAGTGGATTTTTGTTGTATTAATTATTAGTTCCTTGATTTCATTCTCTTTTGTAGGGAAAAACACGCCGACAGAAGGCTTGACCATAGGAGACAAGGCTCCTACATTTACTATCTGTGGCGAAAAGCAGTTGATTGACTTGAAGGATTTAAGAGGTAAATATGTACTGCTAAGTTTTTGGGCCAGCTATGATGCTTTGTCAAGGATGCAGAATGCTACTTTGAATCATGCCGTCGCGCAGGCCGACAATGTAGAAATGGTTTCCGTTTCATTTGATGAATACAAGTCGATATTTAACGAGACCATTAAAAAAGACCAGATTTCAACTTCTAATTGTTTTGTGGAATTGGCTGGTGTTTCATCGGATCTATATCAGACTTATCGCTTGAAAAGAGGCTTTAAGAACTTTTTGTTAGATGAAAATGGTGTTATCGTTGCCAAGGATGTCACCGTATCCGAACTCTCTTCTTATTTGAATTGAGAGAACATTTCCGAAAGGAAGAAAAATACAACAAAAATAATTACCGTGGATTCTCAATGGAATCTGCGGTTTTTTTTGCTATATGGTATTTTATTGACTTACATCATTTACCATTCACAATCAAATGCCTACCTTTACAGCGGATAAATAAAAAGATTATGAAACAGATTAAGAATATTGTGTTTGATTTCGGCGGGGTTGTCATTGGCCTTGATCGTGAACAGGCTGTAAAGGCATTTGAGCGGATAGGAGTGAGGGAAGCGGACAGTTTATTAGGGAAATACCACCAGCAGGGGATTTTTCAGGAAGTAGAAAATGGAAACATAGATGCTGAGACTTTTCGCTGTGAGTTGAGTAAAATCTGCGGGAAAGAATTGACTTATCAAGACGTGGAAAATGGGTGGAAAGGATTTGTTACGGACGTGCCGCAATATAAATTGGATTACCTGAATGAGCTTCGTAAGAAGTACAAGGTATATATATTGAGCAACACCAATCCTTATGTGATGGGATGGGCGAGGAGCAATGCATTTACTTCTGCGGGAAAGCCATTGGACGCTTATGTTGACAAGATTTATACTTCCTACGAAGCCGGTTCCACCAAGCCGGATCCTGGCATCTTTAACTATATGATCAAAGATAGTAAACTGAATCCGGCTGAAACAATATTTGTAGATGACGGTGCGGCCAATATTGTTATTGGTAAAGAACTGGGCTTTATTACGATGCAACCGGAGAACGGCGAGGATTGGCGTCAAAAACTAGAAAAGCTCCTATGATTATTTAGGAGCTTTTCTGTATAAATAGATAGCAATAAATGTGTAAAGTATATTAGGAATCCATACCGCTATAATAGGAGGGGTGTTTCCGTTGACAGCAAAGGTTGCTGACACTGTTTGGAACAAAATGTATGAAAAACTAAGTGCTAACCCTACTCCTAAATGCAGTCCCATTCCTCCTTTCATTTTTCTGGATGATAAGGAAACACCAATGGTTGTCAAGATAAAAGCGGCAAAGGACATGGCTATACGTTGGTAATATTCAATTTCAAATTCCTTTATGTTGGCGAACCCACGTCTTTTCTGCTTGTCTATATATTCTTTCAGTTCAGGGCTTGTCATGGTTTGTTGCTGCCCTTTCATAATCAGAAAATCTTGAGGCTCCATTTTAATGATCGTATCCAAACGGTCACCCCGAGTGATTTTCTCACGCATACCTTCCATCTCACGTATCATATAGTTCTTGATTGTCCATTTGTGTACAGATGCTGTATCATAAGTGACACTTCGGGCAGTAAGGTGGGCAACCAGTTTCTTGTCATCAAACTTGTCTAAAGAGAAACGGTATCCCGTTTTATTATAATTTTCATAACGTTCTATGTAGGCAATGACCCCGCTGTCTACTTCCAGTTGCACATTCCGCACATATTCCTGTTTCTTTTTTTTCTTATAACGGTCCTCAAAATCCAAACGGGTTACATTTCCCTTAGGTATGACGTATGCTCCCAGTCCGAAAGTAACAACGGAAATGATTGCGGCCGAAATCATATAGGGCCGCATCATTCGTTTAAAACTCATTCCGGTGGAGAACATGGCAATGATTTCCGAGTTTTCTGCCAGCTTGGAAGTAAAGAAGATAACAGCGATAAAGACAAACAAGGGGCTGAACAGATTGGAGAAGTAGGGGATGAAGTTCATGTAATAATCAAATACAATCGCTTTCAGCGGAGCTTTGTTATTGATGAACCTGTCTATATTTTCGTTCACATCAAATACTACTGCAATGGAGATAATCAATGCAATAGCGAAAAAGTAGGTTCCCAGAAACTTCTTAATGATATATATGTCCAGTCTTTTCACCCATTTATCCAGTTTCAGCCAACTGATATTCGGCTTCCACCATTTTTTATCCTTTGGGGATGAATCTGTGTTTGTCTTGAACCAATTCTTCATTTCTAGTAATTTATAATCTTGTAGATAAGCGTTTTACCATCATTGGTTTCCACGTAGAGAAATCTCCTGCAATGATGTGTTTACGGGCCTCGCCTGCTAGCCACAGATAGAATGCCAAGTTGTGGATAGAAGCGATTTGCATGGCCAGCAGTTCTTGTGCGTGGAACAGATGGCGCAAGTAAGCACGGCTGTACATGGTATCTACATACGATGCTCCTTCGGCCTCGATAGGAGAATAATCATCCTCCCATTTCTTGTTGCGCATGTTCATTATGCCGTTTTTAGTGAATAACATTCCATTGCGTCCGTTCCGGGTCGGCATTACACAATCAAACATATCTACACCGCGTTCTATACCCTCCAGTATATTTACCGGTGTACCGACTCCCATCAGATAGCGGGGCTTGTCTTTGGGTAAGATTTCATTGACAACCTCTATCATTTCGTACATTTTCTCGGTTGGCTCACCTACGGCCAGGCCACCGATGGCATTTCCGTCAGCTCCCTTGGAGGCAATATATTCCGCTGATTGTTTGCGTAAGTCGGGATAGACACAGCCTTGTACTATGGGAAATAATGACTGTTGATAACCATATTTGGGATCGGTTTCGTTGAAATGCTTTATGCAACGGTCCAGCCAACGATGGGTAAGCTGCATTGATTTTTTTGCGTATTCATAATCTGCGGTTCCCGGAGTACATTCGTCAAAAGCCATCATGATATCTGCACCGATAGTCCGTTCTATGTCCATCACCCGTTCAGGAGTGAACAGGTGTTTCGAACCGTCTATATGTGAGCGAAATTCCACACCTTCTTCTCTCATTTTGCGGATACCTGATAAGGAGAATACCTGAAAACCACCACTGTCAGTCAGCATAGGACGGTCAAAGCCGTTGAATTTATGCAGACCTCCGGCACGTTCTATTATATCCAGTCCCGGTCGTAAATACAGGTGGTAAGTGTTGCCCAGGATTATCTGTGCTTTAATGTCCTCTTTCAACTCATGTAAATGCACGCCCTTCACCGTTCCCAATGTGCCTACAGGCATAAAGATGGGGGTTTCTATTTGCCCGTGGTCAGTTGTTATCAATCCGGCACGGGCATTCGATTTGGGGTCTGTATATTGTAAGTCAAAAGTCATATTTATTTCTTTTCTTCTGTTTTTTGATTGGTAATATTAAAATCAATGGCATCGTTTACTTTTTCATTGGTGAGAGCCAAAGCCAATACTTCCTTAATATCCGTGACATAATGGAATGTCAGTCCTTCTAGATACATCGGCTGAATTTCTTCAATGTTCTTGCGGTTTTCCTCACATAAAATGATGTCTTTGATTCCGGCGCGTTTAGCGGCTAGGATCTTTTCTTTGATACCGCCTACGGGCAGGACTTTTCCACGTAATGTGATCTCGCCTGTCATTGCCAGATTTGCTTTCACTTTACGCTGGGTGAGGGCGGATGCCAATGAAGTCACCATGGTGATACCGGCTGACGGACCATCTTTAGGGATGGCTCCTTCAGGTACATGGATGTGGATATTCCAATTGTCAAAGATATCTTCCTGTAAATTCAGCAGTTTGGTATGTGCCTTGAGATATTCCAAAGCCAGCATGGCCGACTCTTTCATTACGTCACCCAAGTTCCCGGTCAATGTCAGTTTACCGCCTTTTCCTTTGCTTAAACTGGTTTCTACAAACAAAATTTCACCTCCGACAGCTGTCCACGCCAGCCCTGTGACAACACCGGCGTATTCATTTCCTTGGTATTTGTCGCGGCTATATTCTGGCGTGCCCAGATATTTGCGTACATCGGCAGGTTTTATTTCATGCATCACTTCATAGCCGTCACGTGCAAATTCCAACGCTATTTTACGCATTACCTTGTTTATCTTCTTCTCAAGTTCGCGCACCCCGCTTTCACGAGTATAATTTTCTACAATACATTCCAAGGCAGCTTTAGAGAACTTCACATATTCTTTTTTAATGCCGTTGGCTTCCAGTTCTTTGGGAACAAGATGCCGGCGGGCTATTTCTACTTTTTCTTCTGTGATATATCCGCTGACCTCTATCAACTCCATACGGTCCAGCAGAGCAGGAGGGATGGTGCTCAAATTGTTTGCCGTAGCGATGAACATTACTTTAGACAAGTCGTAATCTACATCCAAATAGTTATCGTGGAAAGTGTTGTTCTGTTCGGGGTCAAGCACTTCCAGCATAGCGGAACTGGGATCTCCGCGGTGGTCACTGCCCAGTTTGTCTATTTCGTCCAAAATGATAACCGGATTAGAGGACTCGGCTTTTATCAAACTTTTGATGATACGGCCCGGCATGGCACCGATATAAGTTTTACGATGGCCACGGATCTCGGCTTCGTCATGCACACCACCCAATGACATACGTACATATTTACGTTTCAATGATGCCGCTATGGAACGTCCTAAAGAAGTTTTACCGACTCCCGGAGGACCATAAAGGCAGATGATGGGTGATTTCATATCACCTTTTAGTTTCAGCACTGCTAAATGTTCAAGGATACGCTCCTTTACTTTCTCTAGTCCGTAGTGGTCTTTGTTCAATGTCTTTTCGGCATTACTTATATTCAGGTTGTCAGTGGTAAAGACATTCCAAGGTAATCCTAACAGGGTTTGCAAATAGGTAAGTTGCACATTGAAATCCGGTGATTGGGAATTTGTCCTTTCCAATTTGGAAACTTCTTTTTCAAAGAGTTCTGCCATTTCCGGACTCCATTTCTTGGTTTTTCCTTTTTGGCGGAGTTCATCTATTTCATCTTCCTGTCCGGCACCCAGTTCATCCTGTATGTTTTTAATTTGTTGCTGCAAGAAATATTCGCGTTGCTGACGGTCAATATCTTCGCGTGTACGCATTTGAATGCTTTGTTTGATATCAGCCAATTGTACTTCACGATTTAAGATCTTGACCAGCATATACAGGCGGCTTTGCAAATCGCCAGCTTTTAGCAATTTTATCTTTTCTTCTACCGGAATAGGGAAGTTTGCACAAATGAAATTTACCAAAATTTCCGGATTGTCCAAGTTCTTGATTGCAAAAACCGTATCCGGACTCATCTTCTCGGAAGCCTCTATGAACTTACTCGTCAAATCCTTGCAGGTGTCAATCAATGCTTTGAATTCGTCCGTTTCCAGTTGGTCATTTGCCTCCGGAATAGGAGTCACCATCCCTTTCAAATATGGAGACGTTTTGGTGATACTGTCCAAATGTACTTTGGGCCCGTTTGACTGCATAATTACTGTGGTATTTCCACCTGGCATTTCGAATACACGGAGAATCTTCCCGATAACTCCTACATGGTACACATCATTAAAACCGGGATCGTCCATATCTCCCTGTATCTGACAAACTACCGCTATGGGAAGTTTTTTCTTGTATGCAGCATTTATCAATTTCAATGTGCTGGGGCGTCCAATGGTCACAGGCATTACTACAGATGGAAACATTACCATGTTGCGTAAAGGCATAACAGGTATTTCTTTATTAAATTCCATAGCAGTTACTTCATCCGGATCCGTTTGGATTTCAGCTAACATAGAGATGTCATCGTTATCAGTATTCAACAAAATATCCTCTTTCTTATTCCTCTTCATAATTTATTCCTCTTGTGTTAAATTGAGCCCAATGCCCAAAACGGGGACAAAGTTAATCATTCCTTGTCGAATAAGGAAAATTCATGGGAACTAATTGAGTTTTAAAAATCAAATATTTCCTAATAATTGGAGTAATTAAATGGATTTTCCTATTTTTGACAGCTAATTTAATAAATATAGTATGCCAAATCCTTATTTTTCTTTTAAGCAATTTACTGTTTATCATGATAGATGTGCCATGAAGGTTGGTACGGACGGAGTTTTATTGGGAGCTTGGGCCGATGTGGTTTCCGCCCGTAATATTTTAGATATTGGTACTGGAACCGGATTGATTTCTTTGATGATGGCACAGCGGTGCAATGCCCGGATAAGAGCGGTTGATATAGATGCGGATGCTGTGGAACAGGCTCGTGGAAATGTGGCGGCATCTCCGTGGCAGGATAGGATAGAAGTGGAGTTGCAGGATATTTGTCATTTTACATCGGAAACACTCTTTGATGTCATTGTTTCCAATCCTCCTTATTTTACCGATTCATTGAAATGCCCAGGGAAACAGCGTAATATCGCCCGGCATACAGATTTTCTTGATTTTGACAAATTAGCAGGATCTGCAGCCCGTTTGCTTCATCCCGAAGGCGTTTTTTCTGTGATTATTCCTGCTGATGGTAAAGAATCTTTTTTGATGGCTGCCACTCGTTACGGATTACATCTCTCACATCAGACTTTCATTCATACAAAACCTGGATCGGAGCCCAAACGGGTGCTGCTTGCTTTCAAATTCTCTGTGGATAAGTGTGTTATAGACGATTTGACCATCGAATTATCACGTCATGTGTATAGTGAAGAATATATAGCCTTGACTAAAGAATTCTATCTGAACATGTAGAGAGCGGATTATTCTGAACATCATAAAGAAACTGTTTTTATTTGCAGAGTCTTTACTGATGTTCAGAAAAAAGATATTTTTTATTGTTTTTTGGATAGACGACGCAATAAACTTTTGTTAAGTTCAAATAAATGGCTGTGCCGGAAAGCAAAAGTTTCAGCTTTAGGTTTCATACCACTGAATATTTCGGATATTTGCTGTAAGAGACTAAAAGGTTCGTTCTCTTTTTTTTTATCAGAAACAATGATGTTGAGTCCGTGTGGAATCAATTCTACCTCAATATCTTTTCCTCCCATGATCGGATCTCCGTCATAATGCATAACTCCGGGTTTTGAACGATGTATTTTAATCTTTTTAGTACGGAATGTCTTGATCCGGCTGTTTTGGTCTATGGTTTTGTTGAAAAGTTGAAAAGATAAAGAAGGAACATCCAGCACTGTGAACGGCTCTAATATTGTGACATCCATCAACCCATCGGTTAACGAGGCCTGTGGAGCAATATATGCGTTGTTCCCATATTGGGAGGCATTGCCGCAGGCTATCAGGAAAGCTTTGTATTTTACCGTTCCTTCTTCATTTTCTATTTCATAAGTTTCAGGTTTGTAACTCAGACTTTCATGCAAGGTATTTTCCAGATAGGTTAGTAGTCCGCGTTTACCTGAATCAGCAAACTTTAAGCTGACAAACGCGTCAAAACCTACTCCGCATGTGCAGAAAAAGGGTATATTGTTTATTTTTCCGTAATCAATACAGGCAACAGAACTTTCGTTTATAATGTCAATAGCAGCCTTGGGTTCCAAAGGAATTTGTAAATGCCGTGCCAGTCCGTTTCCCGATCCGCAAGGTATAATGCCTAATGCCGTATCCGTATGTATCAATGCACGTCCTATTTCGTTTATAGTTCCATCTCCTCCAATAGCCACTACTATATCTACTTTCTCTTTGGCAGCTGTAGCCGCAATCTTTTCAGCATGGCCGGCATATTGTGTTTTGACAATCGTATAATCATAAAGTGTACGGTTTATACGTTCGTCAATCCATTTTAATATGGCTCTTTTCCCCTGTGTCCCCGAGATAGGATTAACGACAAATACAATTTTCTTTTTCGTGGTCATACTTTTACTTTGGTAGTTTAGCTCTTTATTAAACGCAAAAGTAATACATTTTGTTTATAACTGCCCTAAATCCTAAAAGTTTTGATGCCCCTAAATATTTTTTTTGAAAAAAAGTACAATCGGTTGTAGAATTTACTATCTTTGCAGCCTGTTTTGACGGGAACACCTTGAAAACAGAATGTATTAGTGAGTTTATATACATTATTTTAAAGTAGGCCGACGAGGCTTACATATACAATAGGATATGGGATTATTACAAGACAAGTTAAGTAAATTCAGATTGCCTCAACTATACATGGAAAGAGGCGTTTACCCTTATTTTCGTGAGATAGACAGCCATCAGGATACAGAGGTTATCATGGATGGTAAAAAGGTGCTGATGTTTGGCTCCAACTCATATATGGGGTTAACCTACGATGAACGGATTATTGAAGCAGCTGTTGCTGCAACCCGTAAATATGGTACAGGTTGTGCAGGTTCACGCTTCTTGAATGGTACGCTTGACCTGCACGTTCAGTTAGAAAAGGAATTGGCGGAATTCGTAGGGAAAGATGATGCATTGGTTTATTCTACCGGTTTTACTGTAAATGAGGGTGTGGTATCTTGCCTGACAGACCGCAATGACTACATTATCTGTGATGACCGTGACCATGCTTCCATCGTAGACGGACGTCGCCTTTCTTTCTCCACCCAGTTGAAATACAAGCACAATGATATGGAAGCCCTTGAGAAAGAACTTCAGAAGTGTAAACCGGAATCTGTGAAACTGATTGTGGTGGACGGGGTTTTCTCTATGGAAGGTGATTTGGCTAACTTGCCTGAGATTGTTCGTTTGAAAGACAAATACAATGCAAGTATCATGGTGGATGAAGCACACGGCTTGGGTGTGTTCGGTCGTGACGGGCGAGGTGTCTGTGATCACTTCGGACTGACAGATCAGGTAGATGTTATTATGGGTACATTCTCAAAGTCACTGGCTTCTATCGGTGGTTTTGTTGCTGCGGATAAAGATACAATCAACTGGTTGCGTCACAACTCACGTTCATATATATTCTCTGCAAGTAATACTCCTGCTGCAACAGCTGCTGCACGTGCTGCACTTCATATCCTCAAGAGTGAGCCCGAACGTCGTGAGAATTTGTGGAAGATTACAAATTATGCTTTGGATTGTTTCCGTCAGGCCGGTTTTGAAATCGGTGATACTGAAAGTCCGATTATTCCACTTTATGTTCGTGATACGGATAAGACATTCGAAGTGACTAAACTGGCATTTGACGAGGGTATATTTATTAATCCTGTTATTCCACCGGCTTGTGCACCACAAGATACTTTGGTGCGTGTTGCTTTGATGGCTACTCATACAAAGGAACAAGTTGACTATGCTGTGGATAAACTGACTAAATGCTTTAAGAAGTTGGAAATCATAAAGTAAGATATCACAGGTTGCCTTTACAAAGGCAACCTGTTTTTTTATTATGTATTATTGTCTATCTTTGTATCCGCTTTACTTGAAAAGGACATGAATCGGATAAAAGGTATTTTATATGCAGCAGTGTCTTCTGCGACTTTCGGATTGGCACCGTTTTTTTCCATAAGCTTGTTGGCTATTGGATATTCTTCTTTCGAAGTGCTGACTTATCGTTGGGGAGTTGCTACAGTTGTCTTGCTTGTTTTTGCTTTTCTTACCAAATGTGATTTTCACATAGGGTATAAAGATTTTAAAACAATTTTCGGACTGAGCTTGCTGCGTGCGCTTACTTCGTTCAGTCTTGTCATAGCTTATCAGAATATTGCAAGTGGTGTTGCTTCTATCATCCATTTTATGTATCCGCTGGCTGTTGCAGTAACAATGGCTGTTTTCTTTAGAGAAAAAAAGTCTATTGTGACTTTCGCTGCTATCGTTTTATCATTAGTAGGAGCATCTTTATTATCTTCCGGAAATATAGAATATAATGGTGGAAATAGAATGATGGGATTGATAGCGGCCTGCATATCGGTTTTCTCTTATGCCGGTTATATAATAGGTATAAGAAAAACCAGAGCAGTGGAAGTTAATTCTACGGTATTAACTTGTTATGTGATGGGGCTGGGAGCCTTGTTCTTTTTGCTGGGAGGACTTTTCTATGATGAGGGGGGTCCGTTTGGAAACCAATGTAATCACTTGGCTCTATATCGGAGGACTGGCACTTCCTGCAACTGCGATCTCTAATATTACGTTGGTGAAGGCTGTAAAATTGGCAGGACCGACGTTGACTTCCTTATTGGGTGCATTGGAACCTCTTACGGCAGTCCTGGTAGGGGTATTTGTATTCAAAGAACTCTTTACTACATACAGTGCTTTGGGCATAATCCTTGTTGTGATTTCTGTAAGCTTGGTTCTTTTTCAGCAAAAGAGAACATATACATAGACGTTTGCTATTCAGCTTTTAGGCTGTTTACCGGATTAGTGCGTGCACTGAGATAACTATGTATTGTTATCGTAATGGTTGTAATTACCAATACAATAAGAACAGGGGTCAGGAAATTCCATTGTGTGGCTGAAATTCGATAAGCAAATTGCTCCAGCCAATGTTGCATTAATAACCACGTTATCGGAATAGCGATGATGTATGCTACTAGTATTTGCCATAGAAACGAACGGTTTAGTAACCATACTATTTCCCAATTGGAAGCACCGTGCACTTTACGGATTGCAATTTCACGGGTACGATGACGTACAGCGTACCATGAAATACCGAACAGGCCAAAACAGGTCAGGGCCAATGCAATAAATGAGTAGCTGATAAGGATTCGGGAGAGTATAATTACTTTGTTATTACGCAACATAAATTCTTTATGCATATCTACATATTTGAAACCTCTGTCACCATTCATTTCCTTCCATAATTTTTCAATAGATACCAATGTTTCTTTATAATATTCAGGAATGAGTTTTATTTGTATGAATGTTCCTTTCTGAATTAAATCTTGTTCTGTTCCAATAGATATTTGTTGACCACCGATTTCCTCTTCCAGGGAGTTTAATGGGAAGTTCTTGAAAATACCTGCAATAGTACTTAATGAATCCGAGAATTCATCAAATTCATTTAGTTTATGACCTATGTGGGAAACATCTATGTTCAGCAGACGCGCAAGCTTTTCATTGATAAAAGCCGGATGAGTATATTCCCGACAGGCTTGGGAGGGAGATACTCCGGCAATTTGCCGGATATGCATGGTTTGGAAGAAAGTTGTGTCGGTAGGGATGTGTGCTATAGAATTATGTTGGATACTACCGTCTGTTTGTCGGATAGGAAGTTCACGAAGCCAACAGTAAAGTACAGAACTCATGGAAAGACTTATAGACTCTATTCCATCCATTTGTTTTTGTGCAAGAGTGGTTGCATACACTAACCCGATTGAAAATATAAACTGGATGGTAACAAGCAACCATATAAATTGTTGCTTTTTCTTTCCTGTATAAGCTTGCCGATACTTGCTCAAAGTCTGTTGAGAGAGTTTATGGCTGATATACAGACCAGGAATGACAGCCATGAGGAAAATGAAGGATAAAAGTAAAGGTAGAACTTGCCGGCTGAAAAAGAAAGAGAAGGAAAGGCGGGTAGACAACAGGTTGTTAAACCACGGCAGCATGTCATTAATAAGCAATAATGATAACAGGAATGCAAATAAAACGGTAAGTGCTGCATCAAGAAATAACTGACTGCGGATTTCTTTTGATTTTGCTCCCATCAGCTTTTCTATATGTATCATTTTAAGTTGCTGCAGGGTACGTGAGAGAGTCAGATTTGTATAGTTGAAACAAGCGATGATAAGCACAAGCAGGGCCGAAATCAGACTGATATATAGTAATAATACATCACAATGTTGGAAAAAAGCCAACTGTTGCTGCTTGCTGTCTTTTCCTGTATTAAAGTATAGTTCTTTTATCGGATCAATATAATATCGTGAATCCGGTACTAATGCTGGAATCTTGTCTTTTTTTAATTTTTTCCTGTAAAGCTAAGGGAGATGCACCTGGTTGTAGTTTCAATAATACAGGACCACCCCATGATTTGTCGGATAGTCCTGTCAGCAAATCAAAATGCAGAAAAGATTGTGGACGATCTTCTAATATAGCTGCTACTTTATAACTTTTACTTTGTCCTTCTTTATTGATTATTTCCAAGATTTCTCCAATACCGGAATGATTTCCGAAAAGTTGGTGGGCAAATCTTTTGTTTACAGCAACTTTGTCCGGAGTCGTGAGGACTTCTTCCAGGCTGCCTTCTGAAGTTGTATAAGGAAAAAATTGATTTAAAGTAGAGTCGGCACTGATAAAAAGAAACTGTTTGATATCTGTTCCATTATATTTGCAAAGATTACCAGACATTCCGTTTACACGCAGAATATCTGTAATTTCAGCATATTTTTCTTTTATCTGTGTGGCTGCGTCTGAGGTAGAGTAGGCTACTTTAATACCTTCTTCCATTGGAGAGTCTTGACGTAATAGATAAATGAGGTTACGGTCGGTATTATATTTTTCCACATTATATTCATGGATAAAAAAAGTCATAAGCAGATTGGTGCATCCTAATCCAGCTGTAAGACTGAATAGCGAAATCAGAAAAAAAAGTTTGTTTCGCCACCAGTTGCGGGCAATAAGTTTGATGTTTAAGAAGACGTTCATTGTTATAATATCCTTTTGTTATTATAGAGGTGGTTAAACCACCTCTATAATAAATTGACTTATATTTTTATTTCATTCACCACCTGCCCGTCAAACAAATTAATGGTTCTCCCCGCATAGCCGGAATCGTGTTGGGAGTGGGTAACCATAACAATTGTTGTTCCTTCTTTATTCAGTTCGGTCAGAAGTTCCATTACTTCCTTGCCGTTTTTGGAATCCAGATTGCCGGTAGGCTCATCTGCTAGAATCAGTTTCGGATTTGCTACTACAGCACGGGCTATTGCAACACGTTGTTGCTGTCCGCCGGATAGTTGTTGTGGGAAATGTTTTACCCGATGGGCAATAGCCATACGGTTCATGGCATCTTCTACCCGGCGTTTGCGTTCTGCCGCCGGAATCCCCATATACAATAAGGGTAACTCGATATTTTCGAATACATTCAATTCATCAATCAGGTTAAAGCTCTGGAACACGAATCCGATGACCCCTTTACGTAAATTGGTGCGTTGTGCTTCGGTAAATTTGGAAACGTCTGTTCCGTTCAGTTCGTAAGTGCCTTCCGTGGGATTGTCCAAAAGGCCGAGGATATTCAGCAGGGTGGACTTTCCACAACCGGATGGTCCCATGATGGCTACAAATTCGCCTGCTTTGATTTCTAGATTGACATTGTTCAATGCCCATGTTTCGACTTCTTCTGTTTTGAAGATTTTCTGTAAGTTTACTGTTTTGATCATAATCTTATATTTTATAAAGTTATTCGTTTTTGATTACTTTTGCAGGGTTAATTCGTGCAATTCCCAGAATACGGAATAATACCGTGAGGGCCGTAATAAATATTATTCCGATGAAAATTCCTGCCCAATATATGATACCGTCATTAAAGAATACAATATATGCTTTTTTCCATATTTGTATGACTATATAAATTAATGGAAATGCAATAATTGCGGAAACAGTCAGCAGTTTTATATAAAGGCGGGCAAACAATAAAATAATCTGTTTCAATCCTGCTCCATTTACCTTCCGGATAGCTACTTCCTTTTGTCTGCGTTCCGTATCCAATGTGATGGTCGAATAAACTCCCAACAAAGTAATGAGCAGGCTGACGATAGAAAAGAATAGAATAATCCCTTTCAATTTATTTTCTATTGCTTGTGCTTCATATATATCTTCCTGCAATGTAGTGACATGAGGATGAATACTTTCCGGGAGTGTTTCTTTCAATGTCTTTTCTATCATTTTTTTTATTTCAGCCGTTTTCCCCGGCTCGCATTTCAGATAGCAATGACCTACATAATAATTGAAGTCGCTGGGTAAGAATACAAATCCAGGACTTTGATTATATACATCGGCGATAAAATCGTCACATACACCGCAAATGGTATAACTTTCCGAGTAATTGTATAAAATAGTTCCTAACAGATCTTTTTTCTGGCGTTCCGCCCATGTTTTGTCTACTACCAAATCCTCTTTGGCTTTTAATGTGTGTCCCGATAGTAAAGGTATGTTCATGAATTGGAAGAAGTTAGTGGAAACATTCATGACATTTACTTCAAAACTGCTTTCCGGGTTACCTTTTTCCATTTGCATCCCAGTACCTGATATACCTTTCAGATAACTGATGTCTGCCAATAATTTGTCTTGTACACCGGAAAATTTGGATATACGTTCTATTAAAGCCAGTTTCTCTTCATTCTTCATAAACATATAATCTATGGAGAAACTTAGTATATTGGCTTTTTCTTTTTCAGTCAATGTGTTGAATAGGGTAGATTCCGTTTTCTCCGCTTGCATATAAAGAGCTACGGTAAATGCGACAAAAACCCAGCATATAAAAAATTGGATGCCTAACAGAATATTCCGCATTCCATGTTTATGACGTTTTATCTCACTGCCATGAATCTCTGTCTGGATGGGTGTGTAATGTATGCGCAATACAGTTATAAAGCATAATATCATACATAAAAATAAGATGAATACCATATACTCTGCGGTCTGTATAAACAAGAGGTTCTTTTCAATGATAAGAACGTAATTAAATAAATTGAAATTCAAATAGGGACTGATTATTTCAATCAAGCAGAACGTAAACAAGAAAGCGATGAATGCAATGATGACAGACTGGACAAAGAGTTGGTAAAAAAGTTGCTGGTTTCCACTGCCCATAACTTTGCGTATCCCGTATTCACGGTTACGATTCAAAAAAGTTCCCATAAGAAAATGGAAGAAATTAAGAAGTCCGGTCAGTAAAATCAACAGGCCTACTATCATGGTTATTCCTGCAAAATAAGGAGCAATGGACTTATCCCAAAATTCCTCTCCAAAGGGCGAGGCGGTTATAGCTGTTTCTTCGTCATATATGTGGTGCTTCATATTTATGGAGCGAAAACGGGCTTCTAATTTTCGAGCTGTTTTACCCGGATGTAGCAGGGCAAAACCAAAACCTCCGGTCATATTATTACGACCGTTGAATTGCAATGTTCCTTCACTGTCATTCAAAGTCAGCATATCCAGTTTCTCAAGAAAACTCAGGCTGGTATTCAGGGGAATATCTTCTATCACGGCTTGAATGGTATAGGCTATGCCTCCAGTACGAGGAGTGGTATCCGGTGCTGTAAAAAGACGTTGTGTCAATATCATACGTTTGCCTATGGGATTTTCTGATTCACCGAAAATCCTTTTTGCTAAAGAGCGGGTCAGTATGATGGCATTGGGGGTGTTGGAGGCTACTGCCCATGATCCCTGTAGTATTCGGGGAGTGAATACTTTCCTAAAAAGAGAGTCTACTTCCATTGTCATCAAATGATCGTATGGCAATTCTTTCCCTTCTTTTATCTCTACGTTGTAACTCCGCTCTCGGGGATAAACGGTAAAGGTAAAATCTTGAACCTCATCGAATCTAAGTTTGCGCAATTCTTCAATCGTTGTTGCCGGAATACCAGAATACAAATCTCCCCGTGTTGTACATAAATTTATGTCTGCTATGAGTTCTTTATTGGAAAAGCAAGAATCTACTTCGCTGATGAACCGGCTACAATAAAGACAGATACTAAAACATAATATCCCGACGGATAGCCCTACGATAGATATCAGATTTTGTATCTTATTTTTTAATAAGTGGCGCATTGCCATTTTTATATAATGCCTTAACATATTTCCGTTGTTTTATAAAATTATTCTGTTTTCATGATTTGTGTCGGATTAATATATGCCGCCTTTTGTATTTGGTATGCTAAGGTGCCCAGTGATATGATTATTACCAACAGCAATGATATGATAAAAATGTCTATACTGACAGGTGCCCTTACTGCAAAATCTTGAGTATAGGTATTTATCAGATAATAAGCCAAAGGAATAGCTATGACAAATGCTATAATTAAAACGGTTATATATTTGCGGAATAACAGTCGGTAAAGGTCTTTGGCACTTGCACCGTTCACTTTACGAATCGCTATTTCCCGATATCGTTGGCGAATGTCAAAAAGAGAAATCCCTAACAGGCCAAGACTGGAAATAATAATAGCCATACCTGCAAAAATAGAATAAATAGTGGCTGTTTGGCGGTCTTGTGTATACATCGCTTTGATATCATCTTCCAGGAAAGTATATTCAAAGTCTTCACTTCCATAGACTTTATATTCCAAATTACGTAAGAAATCAATCACTTCTTTCTTTTTGCCGGGTGTATAAGCTATCTGATAAAGATCACCACTGAACCGTGCTCCGACAGGATAGATAGTAGGCTTGATTCCAGATGTCAAATGTCCTTCAAAATAATCCTCTACTACTGCAACGATAGGTTGAAGAGAAGCGTTAGCATTAGCCCTTTTTTGATTTTCTTCAATCACTCCAGCGCCATTGATTGAAGTATAGCCTAATGCTTTCAGTGCGGCTTTGTTTACAACAAAAACAGTGCGCCGGTTTTCTTTATTTATATCGGGTATCTCACCTTCAATTACTTTTATATCATATAATTTGAAAAATGCAGGAGTGGCGTAATGAATATTCAGAAACACCTTTTCTCCTTTATTGTTCAGATAGTTTGTACCAAAGGTAGGAGTAAGGATATTTTCATTGCTAGGTTCGTACAATTCAATAAAAGGACATGCATTAAGTTCATTATCCAATTGCATGACACGTTGGCGACGTTGTTGCATACTTTCATAAGTATAACTGCTAAAATCTTTCGATTCATATACTAAATTTACATTCATTATGTTTTTAGTACGAAAGCCGGGTTCGGTATTTAACAACATTCCAAGTTGTCGATTAAAATAAAGTGATAATACCACTAACAAAAAAGTTATAATATACTGTGCCCCTAGAAAGAACATACGAAAATGTTTGGAATGACTTTGGACACCGATAGAGCGAATGGAAAGAATGGGGGGAGGTGTAATTGTATTTAATGTATGGATAAATAGAAGTTATTACTGGTAACAATAATAAAATACTTGCCGAAAGCCATCCGTCGAAAGCCGTATAAGAAAAGTGAATGTCGAACAAATATTCAGTAGGGGCAGACATTATTTCAATAATAAGCCAGGATACTAATAAGGCGCTCAGAACTAGTAATGTATTTTCAATCCATATATTGGCAAACAATGTTTTGCCGCATACACCAAATACTTTCTTCAATCCATATTCTTTTCCGCGGCGTAATAATGCTACCAGGTAAAGATTAATAAAATTCAAGATGCCGGTGAGGAGCAATAACAGGCATACGCCCGACAAAATGATTAAGTGGGAATGGTTTCCCGAAAGAAACATAGCAGGTTCACGGTCTGTTAAAGAACCGTCCCAGTAAATATCCTTCACAGAAATTAAAGAAAATGTATGTGTGCGAGTGTCATATTTAGGGTCATTTATATACCGTGGAACACTACCTGTCTTATTTATGGCATTTATATCTGTACCGGGTAGGAAACGATAGAGCTCTGTATTCATCCTTTCCCAATGTTGGGATAATTTAGAAGAGAGGATGATATCAAAGTTAATTGTAGTTTTACACTCAGGTTCTCCTACAATGCCTTCTACGGTAATATCTTTGCCATTGCTATAACGTAGTACTTTACCTATCGGATTTTCATTACCGAAAATCTTACGGGCGTATTTTTCTGTTAATAATGCCGACTGAGGTGTTGTGAGAGATAGCTTTCCTTGCACTATAGGATAATGAAATAACTGGAAAAATACACTGTCGGTAACGAGGCAACGTGCCGGAATACGGTTGGTACCGGAAATGACATAGTCCTTTTCCAATGGAATATAGGTGGTCATAGCTTCTACGAAACGATTGTCGATAGAAATGGTATCATAGTTATATTGTTTCAGTCCACTCAGTCCCCGGTTACCTTCTGTATTGGTACAGATAGCATACACATGCTCCCTGTCGATGCAATGTGTGTCCACTGTCAGTTCCCTATGGATATATCGCATCAAGATGATACTGCATGCCAGACTGAATGCCAGTCCCAGCAAATTAATGATAGTATACGATTTAGAACGCATTAAAAAGCGCCAAGCATATTTCAGTGTTTTCATATTTAATGTGTGTTTATTCTGATCTTATAATTTTTGCGGGATCAATTTGAGCAGCTTTGTGTATTTGCCAAATTAATGTGCTTGATGAAATAAAGGAAATGATAGCTAGAACTGCTAAATAAATTCCTATATCTACAGGTATTTTTAGTACAAAATCCCGTGTATACATATATATGAGGTAATAGGCAAGTGGAATAGCCAATACAAATGCACAACCTATTACTTTGATATATTTGCGGAACAATAGCAGGTAAAGGTCTTTCATCCCTGCGCCATTTACTTTGCGGATGGCAATTTCACGATAACGTTGTCGGATATCAAATAAGGATAATCCAAATAATCCCAAACAGGAGATGATGATTGCTATCAAGGCAAAGACAAAGTAAATGTTTGCTGTTTGACGGTCCTGAGCATAAAGTTTGTGGACTTCATCTGTCAACCAAGTATAGGTGAAGTCTTCGGTATTATATATTTCTTTCTCTGTTTTCTTCAGATATTCTATGACTTCTTTTTCTTTATCGGGGTTGACGGCAATCAAAAAATCGCTGTTGCCGCTGCTGGGCCCTACGACAAATGCCATCGGTTTTATTCCTTCAGTGAGATGGCTTGGGTAATAATCGTCTATTACAGCCACTACAGGCATAAGTTTGGTTCCACCTTCTTCCATTTCTCCTTTTTCGCTGACACTAATCCAAAGCGGGGATTCGCTGCGTACAAAAGCATCTTCTAGCCGAGTATAGCCCATAGCTTTCATTGCTGCTTTGTTCAGTACCATTTTATTGTCACTCCAACCTTCAAATTTTTGGGGGATTTCTCCTTCCAGTACTTTTAAATCATATAGTTGGAAGAATTGTGGAGAAGGAAATAGGGTGAGCATGGGTTGACGGGTATCCTGGTCATTTAACAACATGCAGATAGAGCCTCCCCTTAATATAGAATAATGGGAATTCATCCACATTTCAATGTGAGGACACTCGTTTAATAGTTGCTTGATACGGTCTTGGCGGGCAAAGCGCTCATTGCGCTTTTCTTCTGTATCAGAGCGCAGATAATTTTTGTTTTCGTGTAACAACTCAGCTCTGAGAATTCTTTCTGTCCGATATCCGGGAGAGGTATTCAGCAGGAAATGCAGTTGCTTGCCAAAGTAAAAGGACAGGATAAGGAGTAATATGGTTATAATGTATTGAAAAAAAAGGAATGTCATACGTACAGTGATAGCATGACGGTTTGATGTTATTGAACGGATAGACACAATAGGAGGGAGATAATTATATCTGATGTATGGATAAATAGAAGTGACCAAAGGTAATAATATGATGAATCCCAAAGACAATTGCCAGTCGAATGCCGAATAGCTAATTTGTTCATTCATTAACCGGCTGACTGGTACTTGGGTTGCTTCTATCAACAGCCAGGCGGTTAGCAATGCGGCAAAGGCTAATAACAGATTTTCTATCCATATTTGTAAAAACAAAGGTAGACGCTGCAAGCCGAATACTTTCTTTACTCCATATTCTTTAGAACGTTTCATCATAAATACCATATAAATATTGATGAAATTCAATATACCTACCAATAATAGCAATATGGTTACTCCTGAAAGAATATACAGGTGTGTACGGTTACCGAATTGCATGATGGAATCGTAATCGTCATCGTGACCAATGGAATTTCTCCAGTATAAATTTTTCCAAGTAATAAATTCCCAGCGTATTCTGTTTCCCCTTTTGTCCTTTCTGTACACATTGCTTGCTTTGTTTATCTTATCCAGATCTACACCGGGGAGTATGCGCATCAGTGATATATCCATACGTTGCCAGTGTTCCACCAATCTGTATGATACCAGTAGATCGAACCGAAGTAATGATTTGCATCCCAATTCTCCAATCACTCCCTTGATGGTGATGTTTTTACCATAATATTCCAATACTTTTCCTATCGGATTTTCTTTACCAAATATATTACGGGCATAGCGCTGGGTGATGATGGCGTCACCAGGGGCATCTAAATGGGCCTCACCGGCTGCAACCGGGTAGTGGAAGAAATGAAAAAAAGTGGAGTCAACTGCTGCTATATTCATTGCATAGTTACTGTTTTCATATACCACATTGTCTCGCTGCTGTAACATCAGGCGGCATTGTTCCACTATTTGATGGTCAGGAATATAAACAGAATCAGTTTCAGACCAACCTTGTTGCAAACTTCCCGGATGAAGATTTCCTTCTATATCCCGTATAGGAATGATGATATGTTCCGGATCTACGCTATGTGCATCCACCGTCAGTTCCCTATGGATATATCGCATCAAGATGATGCTGCATGCCAGACTGAAAGCCAGTCCTAGCAAATTAATGATAGTATACGATTTAGAACGCATTAAGAAGCGCCAGGCATATTTCAAAGTTTTCATGTTGCATGTTTTATTTTAATATCAATTCTTCTGCGTCACCAAAGGTATCATATCCTGTGATAATTACAAATTCTCCAGGCTGTAAACCTTCAGTGATTTCATATTGAAGCGGGTTTTGGCGTCCTATATTCAATGGAACTTTTACAGCTTTTGTTTTTGATGGGTTTATTTTGTAAATCCATTGTCCTCCAGTAGACTGGTAGAAATTTCCACGTGGGATAACTATAGCTTGTTCGGGTTGGCCCAATTCTATTTGTACCCGGAAGCTCTTTCCTACACGGACATTCTCGGGCATTTCTCCGGTAAATACCAAATCTACATCAAACATACGGTCTTTTACCTCAGGAACTACTTTAGTAATTCTCAGGGGGTAGCGTTTCCCTTGATAGTTTACGGTAGCCGGAAGACCTGTTGTGATGCGGTCAATGTAATATTCACTTAAAGAAGTATGAATTTTATATTGATCCAGCACTTTTATTTCAGCTATACTTTCTCCCGAAGCAACCTGTTGGCCGGGAGTTACTTTCACAAAACTTAGTTGGCCGCCAATCGGAGCTTTTATTATCAAATCCTCCAACCGTTCTTCTGCACGTTTCAGTTTTTTGCTTTCACGTTCCAGATCATTTTTCAATAATTCTTTGCGGATAAGGGTTACGGATGAATCATGTTTCAGGCTTTCCATTTGTAATGCCGTATTTTTCAGTTTATACTTATATTCATCTTCAGATACTTGAAGCTCAGCCTTGCTCTTAATTCCCATTTTGAATTCCTCTTTGTCCAGTCCGAAGCTCTTGCGCAGTCGTTCCATCTCATATTGTGCCTGTAATGTCTGTTGCTTCAGTGTCAGACTCTTTTGTTCCATTTCTATCTCTTTCTCTTTATAAGTGATTCGTTGTTTTTCCCATTCGTCACGTTGGTCTTCAATGGAACGAATCAGATCCGGATTAGTCAATATCAACAAGGTGTCACCTTGTTTCATCATATTCCCTTCTTCTCCAACAATGCGGTCTACACTGCCGGCTTCACGAGTATTTACTTTGATGGTAAGAATGGGTTGCACCAGTCCTTCCACATCTACATACTCCATAAATTTGTCGTCTTTTACTTCGGCTATCTGAATGTTGTCTGTTTCGATACGCAGCTTGCGAGGACCTAATGAAAGGCTTATCACATAGATAAGGAAGATAATGAAGGCCAGTGCAGCTATCATATAGTAGCGATAGCGGATGTACCACGGTTTCTTTTCAATTTTTATATCCATTAGTTTATGTTTTTTGATATAATTTTTTTTATTTCTTTTTTTAGTATGGCGATAATACAAAGATCATTTATATCTGCCGTGTAGTTAAGGTTTAGGTATAGTACATGAAATCTCTGCTTTTCTGAGGAAATCATATCCCGTCATACTTCTAATACCATAATACAGACTCCAATAAGTTTTCAAAGCTGTTATATAATTTCTCCGTGCGGTATCTTTTTCTGCAATGGCGGCATTGAGGTCCAGAATTGTCGATTTTCCTAAGATATAAAGCCGACGTGCTACATCGTGGCGCCGGTCGGCCGTCTTGTCCGTCTTGGCGGCTACTGCTACACGGTATGCTTGAAGATTGAATTGACGGACCATTTTACATACATTCAATTCAAAATCTTTCATTCCCTGTTCAGCCTGTGTATCTACTAAGTCTACATTGGAACGAGCTACACGAACGCGTCCTTTTCCACGACCCCAATCCAGGATAGGTAAAGAAATACCAATACTGGCATATTGTTGGTTCATGGGGTTTCGGTAAGAATCTGCAAATTTATTTCCGGTTTGAGAAAGCCCGAATTGTACATACAGGTCGGCTTTCAAACCTGCATTGGCTTTTGCAGAAGCTAATGCGCTGCGGCTTTCTAATTGTTTGCGTTTATAAGTGTCAGGATCGGGACTGTTTTTGAATGCCAGTTGTAATGCTTTTTGTAAAGGGATTTCGAGTTGAGGAATGCTGTCTTCCGGAACAACTCGTAAATTTATTTCCCGATTAATGCCAAGGAAGGAACGGAGTGTTTGCATTTGGTCCTCTACTTCGATGCGGGCATTCATCATATTGGTTTCTTCTGTCAGTTTGTTTATTTCCAGCTGTAGCATTTCGTTTTCAGTTATGGTTCCTATATTATATCTTCCCTCGGCATACCTGTATAAAGTATCGGCAGAAGCATAGTTGTAGGCGGCTATGTCAAGATTAGTTTGTGCAGTTGCCAGGTTGAAGAAAAGAGTGCTGGTTTCTGAGGCTACAAGTTCCAATGCTTCTGCATATGCTTTACGGGCTTCCCGGTAGCGAAGGGGTTCGATACGGTGATCCCATTTTAAAGAATTATATCCAAAAAGTTGCTGCTCGTAACCTATTACTATGGGTTGGGTGTTATACGCTGTATGATTATCTTCGAATTCATCAATGCGTTGGGTGGTAGTTTTTACAAACAAGCTGCCACCGGTAAACCATATATTTTGATTTATTTTAAGGCTGAGATCTGTGCTTAACTGGTCTTGCTGGATAAATTGATTTGTTCCATCCGGTTGGGTAATCTTGTTTATCTCCCGATTTAGGGTAGGAGATGAAGTTAATGTGACGGAGGGAAGATAATTCGCCCGGAAAAAACGGTAGTTCCAATAAGCTGCCCGATAGGTATGACGGGCAGCTTGTGCTTCCGGTGAGTTTTCTTGTGCTATTTCAATAGCTTGTTGCAAACTCAATGTTATTGATTCTTCTTGTTGTGCTGTGGCTGTTTCCGGGCGAAGCAGAAGAGAAAGTGCTATAATACAATATAGTTTCATGTTCGTTTTTTTATGTCTTTATACCTATTAGTACTTTTGGCTTATAGTTAGGTGAACAGGAGTGGGGCTTCGGTGTCTTCTTTGGATAAGTCGCTTTTTATTTTGGTTAATGCTTCCTTTGCTTTTTCATGACCGTTGTCTATAGCTTTTTGGAACCAGAACCGGGCTTGTTGTAAGTCTTTTTCTACGCCTTTGCCCCACTGATACATGCGTCCCAGGTTGTATTGTGCAGGAGCATTCCCCTGTAAAGCAGCTTTGGTCAGCCACTCGGCTCCTTTAGCAAAGTCTTTTTCCATTCCTTCGCCATAACAATACATATTTCCTATATTATATTGAGCTATCGGATTATTCTTATCTGCTGCTTTTTTAAACCAAAAAAAAGCTTCTTCAAAGTCTTGGGGGACCCCAAGTCCGTTTTTATATAAATAACCGATATTGTTCATGGCGTCCGTATTACCATGAGCTACAGAACGTAGGTACCAAGTCATAGCAATGTAACAATCCTTACGTACTCCCCAACCGTTTTTATAAAGGCTCCCCATACCAATTTGAGCTTCTGGATTTCCTTGAGTGGCAGCTTTGTTCAACCATTTGAAAGCTTGGCTGTAATCCTTAGTGACTCCCAAACCATATGTGTACATAAAGCCTATATTGTTTTCAGCATACGTGTTTCCGCCCGCTGCCGATTGATGAAAAAGTTTCAAAGCCTTATCATAATCAATTTCACCTCCTAAGCCTTTTAAATACATATCGCCTGTCAGATATTGGGCATGATGGGCCGTATCAATGCGAGCTATCTTTTCTAATAACTCGCGTGCTTTTTCATATTGTCGATTAACATAGTGAGTTTGTGCTTCTTCCCACAATTGATGGCAGTCACCTATATAAAGCATATAGATCTTATTGCCGAATAGAGTTACTATGCTTGCTATAAGGCATAAATTGATAGCTATTACTGATTTTTTTTTCATAACTTAATATATTAGTATTGTAGACTAATCAAATAGCGTGCCATTATCTTATCTCTTTGTTTACCAGTTTTTTGTGGGATAAAAGATAATGATGTTTCTGTGCGGATACGCACAAAAATAGTGCGTATCCGCACAGACAACACATTAAAAAAAACAATATCTTTGCAAAAAAGCGGATAGAAAATCTTTTATTCGTATAACAAGATATATTGAGGATAAAATAATGAATGCAAAAGGAAAAATATTGATTATAGATGATAATGAGGACGTGCTTTTTGCACTAAACCTTTTATTGGATCCCTACGTGGAAAAAATAAAAGTTACTACTCAACCGACTCGTATTGAGCATTTCATGACTACTTTTCAACCTGATGTTATTCTGCTTGATATGAATTTTCGTCGGGATGCTATCAGCGGGCAGGAAGGATTCGATTGTCTAGAGCAGATATTAAAGTTAGATCCGCAGGCTATTGTCTTGTTTATGACTGCTTATGCGGATACAGATAAAGCAGTACGGGCCATTAAGGCTGGAGCTATTGACTTTATTCCCAAACCTTGGGAAAAAGAAAAACTACTTGCTACGCTTTCATCGGCTATCAAACTTCGTGATTCTCGTAAAGAGGTCAGGCAACTGAAAGAACAAGTTGTAGCATTGAGCGCGCAGGATGAAGAGATGCCTCAAATGATAGGTCACTCAGTGCCTATGCGAGAGGTTTTTGATACTATTCGGAAATTATCGGATACTGATGCTAATATTTTGATATTGGGTGAAAATGGAACCGGTAAAGATTTGGTGGCCCGTTCTCTACGTTATTTTTCTCCTCGTCGTGAATGTCCTTTTATAACGATTGACTTGGGGAGCATACCTGAATCATTATTCGAAAGTGAATTGTTCGGCTATGAAAAAGGGGCTTTTACAGATGCCCGCAAAGCAAAGGCGGGACGTATGGAGGTGGCATCAGGAGGAACGCTTTTTTTGGATGAAATAGGGAATTTGTCATTACCTATGCAGGCCAAATTACTAACAGCCATAGAAAAACGGCAGATTTCACGTTTGGGAGCAACGGATATAATTCCTATTGATGTTCGGTTGATAAGCGCAACGAATGTAAATATCCGAGAATTGGTGGAGGAGGGTAATTTCCGTCAAGACCTATTGTATCGTATCAATACGATTGAGATTACTATTCCTCCATTGCGGGAAAGGGGAGAGGATGTTCTCTTACTGGCTGATTATTTCTTACAACGGTATACTCATAAATATAAGAAAGAGATAAACGGACTGAGCCGCGAAGCCAAGCAGAAACTCATGCGTTACCATTGGCCGGGTAATGTCCGCGAATTGCAGCATGCCATAGAACGGGCAATTATTCTTTCGGACTCGCCATTGTTAAAGCCTGCAAATTTCATGTTGCAGCCACAACCCGAGAAGAGGGTGAATACGGATGAGATACTGAACTTGGAACAATTAGAACGCAATGCCATAGAACGTGCTATGAAACGCAGCGAAGGGAACTTGAGTCGTGCAGCGGAATATTTGGGGATTACCCGTTACGCTCTTTATCGGAAACTTGAAAAATTAGGGTTATGAGTCGTTTACAAACTTTACGGATGATAGCTTGTATGTTATTAATGGGGGTAGTAGCTATAGCTGCATATCTCTTTTATCAACATTCGCTCTATTTTTGCTTGTTTTTTTCGCTGATGATTATGGCAGGTATTATCATTTATATCTGTCAGTGGCAGTATAAAACGACCCGTATGATATCGCGAATGATAGAAGGTATTCGTTATGCAGATTTCTCTTTGAGTTTTTCTACCCAGCACAAAACTCGTACAGAACAACGATTGGCACAAGAAATAAATAATGTTGTTGCTGAATTCCGTACTCGGTTGTCCGAGAATGAAGAGCGATATCAATATTATGAAACATTATTGAATACTGTTGACAGCAGTTTGCTGGTAGTAGATAGTCAGTGCAATATACATTGGATGAACCGGGCAGCCATGCAGGATTTGTGCGGTTATCGTATTCATTCTGTCAGGGAATTGGCTCTGTTAAATTCTGATTTTCCTACTATTATCCTGTCATTACAGCCTGGAGAGATTAAAACAGTACGAATACATAAAGGAGATATTATACAAGAATTGGCTGTTACGGTATCTGAATATTCCGCTCAACATGGTACGGAACTCCGGTTGGTTAATTTAAAGAATATCCATGCTGTATTGGAGGAAAATGAGATGGAAGCATGGCAGAAGCTGATTCGTGTACTCACTCATGAAATAATGAACTCCATTGCGCCCATTATTTCATTAAGTGAAACATTAAGTGAGCGTGCTGTACAAAATGGTATGAATGAGAGAGATTACAATATCATGTTGCAAGGGATGCAGACTATTCATAGAAGAAGTAAAGGGTTGCTGAATTTTGTGGAAAACTATCGTAAACTTTCTCGTCTGTCTGCTCCGATACTGGCTCCAGTAAATATAGGTGATTTACTGAGTGATATGAAAAAACTGTTTCCTAATAAAAACATACAATATATATATAAAGTAGAAAACCCAGAAACGACACTGATGCTGGATCGTTCACAGATAGAACAAGTATTAATCAATTTACTAAAGAATGCAGGTGAGGCTTGTGTAGAGCAAATCTATCCCGAAGTTATCATTAGCACACATTGTGATTTAGAAAAACATCTATTTTTCCTTTCTGTCTGTGATAATGGTAGTGGCATTCTTCCAGAAGTATTGGATAAAATCTTTGTTCCTTTTTTTACAACGAAGCCAACAGGTAGTGGTATAGGACTCAGTTTATGCAAACAAATTATGAATTTACATGGTGGAAGTATCTCGGCGAGTAGTGAAATCGGAAAGGGGAGTTGTTTTACACTGAAATTTCTTTGTTGCGGATAAAAAAAGTTTTAAGGTTAATGTTTTGATTTATAATTTGATAAGTAATGATGCGAAAAAAAAGTAGAAAAAAATCGCTTTAAATATTTGCATATATAAAAAAAAGCCGTACCTTTGCATCGCTTTTGAGAGATAAGGCGATTGAAAAATAAAAAAAAGATTCGGGGTGTAGCGCAGTCCGGTTAGCGCACCTGCTTTGGGAGCAGGGGGTCGTGGGTTCGAATCCCGCTACCCCGACAGATGAGAATCAAGGAGTTACGGTAAAATGTAGCTCCTTTTTTTTATTCTCCGAATGGGGCGGTTTACTTTTGGTTTAACCAAGTGAGTTAAACCGAGAGTTAAACCAAAAATGAACATGGATGCTACAATTTCAGTGGTTTGTTACAAATCCAAGACCCTATCTAATGGCGAACACCCTCTAATGCTTCGTATCAGTAAAGACGGAAAGAAGAAATACCAAAGTTTGGGAATATCTGTAAATCCCAAGTTTTGGGACTTTCAGAAAAATAAGCCGAAACCTAAATGTCCTAACTTGGAGTATCTTCAAAAGATTATTCTTGATAAGAAGCTGGAACTTCAAAAGAAAATGCTTGAAATAAAGTCCGACCAAAAAGAATACTCGGCTGCAACTCTGATTGAAGCAAATGAAAAGCTACAGGTTGCTAAAAACGTAGATTGCTTTTATAAAGAAATAATTGCTCAATGTGAGATTAACAACAAATGTGGCAATAGGCTGGTTTACCTTAATTCCTATAACTCTTTGAAAAGATTTACTAATGGAAAATTGGAAATCCCCTTTAACACCATAAATGTGGCATGGCTCGAAAAATATGAAAAATGGCTTCGGAGTAATGGCAACAAAGAAACAACAATCAGTTTAATGTTCCGTACCTTACGAAGCACATATAATAAAGCAATAAAAGAAAGATGTGCCCATTTGTCAGATTATCCTTTTCAAGAATATAAAATCAGTAAATTCGACACTTCTACTCAAAAGAGAGCCATAGCTAAAACGGATATGTTGAAGTTTACAGAAACTTCCCAACCGATAGGACAGAAAAAATATGTGGAGTTAAGTAAAGACATTTTTATATTCAGCTATCTGTGTGGCGGTATAAACTTTACTGATATAGCTAATTTAACACAAGAGAATATCGTTAATGGTAGGTTACACTATATCCGTCAGAAAACTGGTAAGCTAATCAAGATTGGAATACCCCAAGAAGCTATGCAAATTATTAAAAAATACACCGATGAGAGTAATGGTTATCTATTCCCGATATTGAACGTAAAAGTCCATAAAACAGCTTTGCAGAAGCAGAATAGGATTCATAAAATACGTGGCAAGGTAAATGACATTCTAAAGACACTTGGTAAGCGATTGGGAATTGAAGCTAATATAACAACCTATGTGGCTCGCCATTCATTCGCAAGTGTCCTTAAAAAATCGGGAGTAAATATTGCATTGATAAGTGAAGCATTGGGACATTCAGACTTGGCGACTACTCAAATATACTTGGATAGCTTTGACAACGAGCAAGTAGATGAAGCAATGAAGAATTTGCTGTAACTTAAAAAGAGTTCTGCCCTATATATAATAAGGTGGAACTCTTTGTTTCCGTTAAAAGGTTATCAATGAATGTTATATGTGCATATGTGGGACAAAAATGTTTTGAAATCCATTTTGTGAATTAAAAAATAGCTGTACCTTTGCATCGAACAACAAAGAGTTGTTGGAGCTAAAAGACGCAATTACGTGTCACTAATTAAGTGGGTTGATTTGAAAGATTTAAACTTGCGTACGGAGTTGTAAAACTCTATTTCAACCATATCACAACAGAAGATTTATCTTCTTTATTACAAGCATCTTGTTCTTCATGATTCCCTCGTATGGTATGCATGGACGAAAAGAACGCTGTTAATTTCATAAGGCAATCAAAAGGATTGCTCTGAAGTTAAAATTGTAAAGCACATAATTTATGTGTTCGGCTATTATTGGTCGAAGCAGGGTATGTTGCATTACAAATTCAGAAAATGAAATTAGTGGCTTTTTTTGTGTCCATACGCTTCATCTTTTAATTAAAAAAAATAAAACGATGAAAAAACAAAAAAAAGAAATCACGCTTCGTGACATTGAAACGATGTACGGAAATGAGGGTACAAGAGTTGCAGAACTACAATCTAGATTAGCACTGGTGCCAGAATGGTTATCCGTCTTTTTAAATGAACAAGAAAAAAAGGCTTTAACCCAAAGAGTGCTTAATGGAACAACAGACGATAAACTAGATTTTTTCAATGACTTAGCCTATGGGAAATGGCAGTTCATGATGTTAGTTGATTTGACTTGCAAAACTAATCCGGAAGATGTTTTTCTTGCAACAGTCGAGGATTTTAATGCGGATAGAGTAGATGCTACACTCTCGGAAATTCAGCAACGCCTAAATTGTAGTGTGTTCAAAGTGTGGCAGCGAGGAGAACATTTCTTTTTGAGTAAAGCAGATGAAGATTTTCAAGATGCAACTATCCGTAGAATCGGTTGGCTGATTGACCCTAAACATGACGACAAGGAGGATAAAGAATGATTCAATTCAGTTTTGAAAAGGTTTCCGGCATTGGCAACCGCGAACCATATAATAATGCGGCTGCGCATGAAGAATTGAAGTCCATGATGTCACGTTTTGACAGATTGAACATCTTCTTCGACATTGACGAGGACGGCTACGAAGTGATAAAGGTCGAAAGCACATGCGTGAAACGCTTCGCGTATCAGTTGAACGATAAATCCGCAAACTGGCTTATGACATACCTTTCTACTGGCAAGAGTGAGGATTTTGGAGTAGAACCGTCCGAAGTTCAGAAGTCAGACCAAACTAACGGTAACGAGTATCGAAAGAATATGCTCAAACTGTTTGTGGAAAGTAAGGCTGTAAACATTCAGTTTACACCCGAGTTCAGAGACCGTAGAGGGCAACTAACAGCAGTAGCCAACTTCAAGTTCGGTAACATCTTCTTCTTTATAAACCGAGACGAGGATATTGTTTCGTACTTGCAAGAGAAAGGGTTAACTCGTTAAATCTAAACGGAGCAGAGGAAATGCAAATTTCCTCTCTCCTTTTTTTAAATCCACATAAATGAAAAAGGAATATATACCTATATATAAAATAGCTGGTAAAATCCAGTACTTGACAGAAGTCCTGCCACAGATAGAAACAAACACTATCCTTTGTAAGACATTAACCGGATTGGGTGCAACCTACTCCGAAATAAAGGCTAAGCGACATTCTGTTATTATCGTTCCCAATGTTCCGCCTATCATTGGCAAGTGCAAAGACCCGAAGCATAAGAATGACAATCTGTTCGGTGTCAAGCAAGGGGTGACAACAGAAGAAGTCATTGACTATATTGAAAAGACATTAGCCGCAGGAAAGTTTATCAAGTTGATAAGCACTCCCGAAGGATTTGCTAAAATCAAACGGGCTTTCGAGGAACTGGAACTTGACATATATAATATATGCTTCTTCCTATCCGATGAATGCGACAAGCTGATAAAAGATATCGATTACAGAGCTGATATAATTCTTCCTATGGATGATTTTTTCAGATTCAGAGAAAAGGCATTTGTTTCAGCCACTCCCATATTACCGAGTGACCCACGTTTTGAAAGTCAAAGTTTCAAAATAGTAGAAATACAGCCGACCTTTGATTATAAACGTCCTATCAGCATTGTGCAGACCAACAATGTTTTGGAAGCATTGAAAGAAATTCTACCACAGATAAAAGCACAACAAGAGCAACCACGCAGTATTTGTTTCTTTGCCAACAGTGTTGATATGATACACCAGTTGATGAGTAAATTGGGAATTGAAAATGAGTCCGCTGTGTTCTGTGCAGAAAAAAGTGTTGAGAAGTTGAAGAAGAAAGGATTCAAACGCGCTTATGAACACTGGAACAGTAAGCATAAAATGCCTTATATGTGGTTTACTTGTAGATTTTATACGGCTGTGGATATTGAATTGGAAGAACGGCCCGATATAGTATTTGTCACTGAACCGTATTTTGCAGAATACACTATCATTGACCCATGTACTGATGCGGTACAAGCAATAGGACGATTCAGAAATGGTACTTCTTTGGCTATTCATGTTGTCAATGCCAATGAGAACTATCCGATACGCACCAAAGCAGGCATCAAGGAATATCTCAAAGGTTGCAGGGATGCTTACAAGACTATTAAAAATCTTTATGAATGTGCAACATCTTCAGAAAGCCGAGATGCTTATAAGGCTGCATTGGATATACTGCCATATAACCGGATGCTGAAAAACGGTAAGACCAACTATTTCGCGATTGACAATTTTATTGATGAAGCATTGGTTAAGTCTGCCTACAACAATATTGATTCAGTGGTGAACCGATACAAGGAAAGCAGTTTGTTTTTACCGGAACAGACATCACCTCTTTTTTACAAATTTGGCGATAAGGAAAGGTTGAGACTGATGGATAAGAGCAGTTCTATCAAAGAAAACCGAAAGCGTATCATTGAAATACTGGAATCATTGAAGGATGACAGAAATTCCCCATTAGCGCAATCGTTTATCAGTGACATTAGGCAAGTTGATGCTTTTATTATTGATGCTTACGATACGGTGGGCAAAGAAGTTATTGAAGTAAACAATTATTCATTCAAAAAAATCAAAGAAGCCATGATTATGAAAAACTATAGAGAAAAAACAAGCGGAGTAGAGTTTGTTCAACTCCTTAAAAATTCCTTTAAGATTGGCGAGAAATACACTCGTGAATATATCAAAAAAGAATTAAAGCGTTTATACGCATTGGTTAAGACTGCACCTAAAAATGCGATTACAGCCATGACTATAAAAGATTTCTTCAAAATTCAAGAGTGTAAAATCGGAAATCAAAAAGCTATCAGAATATTAGAACCATTAATATAGGATAGTACTTTTTTTGATGAAAGTTAGTTTTATAGGGTCTGTTTTAAAAAGGTACTCTATCATTAATATTTAGCTTTATCAAATTATTTATAAACGAAGAGTCTTCGCTAATGAAAGTGAGGACTCTTTTTTTATTTGAACACGTCACCATGTCGTAATTCATTCCCCCATGCTGTGCCGGATGATAAAAACGGAGGTACACTACCTTTTTATACCCCCTCATGGCTATGGAAGAAAAAAGCATTCTTTACTTCACGATGATACTATTACCTCACATCATCCATGAAAAAGAATGTCTTTTGTCAGCAGCGTATATGTTCACAATTCTATTCCCGTAGCCGAGCAATAATTTACTAATGCTCCGAATTTCTTTTAAAAGAATATTTAGGGAAAGACATAGAACGAGCCTTAGATGCAAGCGAAGAAATTCACTTGTGTTTAGGGTTTGTTCTTATTAAATCCATTCAATCAATAATCATTTAATTCAAATTTATTATGGAAGCATTACAAATTATGCCTATCATGGCACAGAACCAATCGAGATTTAACTTAGGCGAGTATGCGGAAGAAGCTGCCATTATCCAAGACGAACCAACCGTACAGCCGAGCGTGAACTTTTTGGAAGCCAACACCGATGCAATCACTATGGACGAGCTTACAAACAAATGCGTTGTTCCAACTTGGGCTAACCAAGAATTGACTATCGCACATCAAGACTTTATTTCATGTGTGCATGATGCGGCTTGCTCATTCTATGCAGGTGAAAGAGTGAACGAGCCGGACATCAGAGTTTCACACATTGTACGTGGTAGAACTCCCCAAAGTTTGGGAAAGAAAGCATCGGAACTGCTGGAGTGTGAGAAGACACAATTCTACCAACGTCTTGCATTTGCCTTTACCATTCCAACCATTATCGAAACGATAAGAGGGCAAAGGCTTGAACTGTGCATCGGTGGGGTAAGGAACTATTCAGACCTCAACCTTTATCGTGCATCCAAAGGTTTGGAGAAGTTTTCTGTTTTTGTGGGTTGGAGAGTTAGAATTTGTAGCAATCAAATTTTAACGGGAGAAGGTGTCAAGTTCAATATGGAAGTGACCAATATCAGCGAACTTTACAGAAACGTGCTTGAATTGTTCCACAGCTTCAATCCTGCAAAAGAAATCCACTTGATGCAGTCACTTACCAACACTTCATTGTCCGAGACACAATTTGCACAGATTGTCGGACGGATGAGAATGTTTCAAGCATTGTCACCTGCAAGGCAGAAAGCTATTCCAAAACTTCTAATTACGGACAGTCAGATTAATTCTGTTTGTCGCGACTACTATCACAACGAAGTGTTCGGAGCAAAGGACAACGCCATATCAATGTTCGATTTCCACAATCTTTTGACGCAGGCTAACAAGGGAAGCTACATTGATACTTATCTGCAACGAGCAGTAAACGCTACGGAAGTCAGTGTAGGAATTAACAACGTCCTGCAAGGACTTGATAACAAATACGCTTGGTTCTTGGGCTGAGTGGATTGTTGATTGACAGAGGAAAGGGCAGCTATTCAGTTAGTTGTCCTTTCTTCATTTTATTAATCATCAAATATTACAATCATGGATAAATCTAAAATTGAAAATGCTATCAATCATATCATCTCTTTACAAGAAAGACTATGCTACTGTGAAAACAATTTGCAATATATCAAACGCTTGCAAGCACTTAAATATTGGCTGCACAAGTTTGATTCATTTTTGGATAGGAACAGTAGGCTGCATGGTGAATATGCAGCAGTTTATGAAAGCTACTTCCATACTTGCTGTGGATTCTCATTCTATGATAGAGTATGCAATTCAATTCTTGTTTATGAATATGGCGACAGACCATTTTAACTGTCCAATTTTTCTTCCACCACCACATTAATGTTGATAGAATGAATAGTAAAATATTAGACATAGATTATACTGTTGGAGAAGTGGAACTCACTTACAAATCCACATCAAAAAGCCGGAATAAAATATATAGCTCGGAGGACGCTTATAAATACTTGCTTCCTACCTACAAGGAGGGTACAATTTGTTACAAGGAATATTTCAAAGTCTTGTTCCTAAACCAATCCAGCCAAGTTTTAGGATATACTCTTATATCAGAGGGAGGAATAACAGACACAACCGTTGATGTAAGAGTAATTCTACAAGCTGCATTGCTTACCAATTCAGTAGCTCTTATCCTTGCTCATAATCACCCAAGTGGTAATTTGAAACCAAGCAGGCAGGATATGGAAATTACTAAGCAGGTCAAGAATGCAGCCCAACTTATGAGAATTACAGTAATAGACCACCTCATATTAACAGATGCAGGATATTACAGCTTTGCTGATGAAGGACAGTTATAGCGTATCATCTTGAAAAGGACATTCAATTTTTAAGTTGGGTGTCCTTACTTACATAAGCTGAACGAACATTCAGCACTTGTAACCAACTACTAATAATTGTGAATTATGAAGACATACATAGCATATTTAAGGCAATCCACCATGAAACAGCAAATATCGGGTCTTGGTGTAGAAGCACAACGGGAGATTATACACAACCATGTAAAGAATAAACCCATACTTGCTGAATATATTGAAACGGAGAGTGGGAAGAAATCTAACAGACCTCAACTTCTTGCAGCTTTGGCAATGTGCAGGAAAACGAACTCTATTCTGATTGTCGCTAAATTGGATAGACTGTCAAGAAATGTTGCATTTACTTCAAAGCTGTTGGAGAGTGATGTTGAGATTGTGTTCTGTGACTTTCCACAAGCCAACAGATTAATTCTGCATATCATCAGTAGCATAGCCGAATATGAAGCAGGGCTGATTAGTCAGAGAACCAAACAATCACTTCAAGCCAAAAAAGCAAGGGGTATGCAGCTTGGTAAATCGGAGAACTTGATGAATAAATTTGAACAAGCCGTTCAGCATAGTATCGTTACCAACAAGGCTAAAGCGGATAACAATTCAAATAACATGAGAGCGATAGCACTGTTACGGTCACTATCAATGCAAGGCAAATCATTATCCGAAATGACTTGTCTGTTGAATGAGCAAGGCTTTGTTACATCTAAGGGATGCAAGTTTCAGATTACACAAGTTAAGAGATTACTTGTCAGAGCAAGGTTGATGTCGTGAAGTCACTTTGAAAGGCAGGACAAATTTAGAGCAAGGTCAATCTTATATGCCCCAATTTAAATTTGTCCTACCTAAAAAAACAGCCGGAGAAATAATGGCAGTTTTTTATAAATAGACAAGCCAACCTATCTCTAATATATAAAGTGATAGATTGACTTGCCGTTATTAATAGCATAAATAAAACCAAGGCACTATTGTCATTATCAATAGCATTAAAAATAAAATATAAAGTAATACTCGTAGTATATGGTTCGGGTATTTCTTCTTAATAAAAGCCGATACCATGTTTATGTGTAATAAAATATGAATAGCAAGCAGAATGACCAACACAATTCCTGCCCACAAATGAATTTCGCCCCAATCATGCCTTCCCAAGCCCAACAATTGTGAACTCCATGGGGTAGCACCTTGAAATTTGACAGCATGACGAGAAGGAATGACTATTTCCAATATGAAGCCACTTATACTCACCAATGCCATTGCTGTCAGCATAACAAAGTCTATGACAATGTTAAGTAGCATTTTGTTCTTCCTAAACATCATTCTTTATGATTGTGTCCATGGCATTCATGGTGGTGTTCATGGGATGAGCAGCCCACTCCCGAATCTGTAAGCTTCCCGTTTAAGTAGTCAGTGGCAATATCCAAAATATTACCCGAACACCCCCTTATAACTTTGATATGGTGGGTTGTAAGTACATTTAAAGCACCTTGCCCCATATTCCCTGCCAACATGACGCTGACTCCCATGTTTTCTAATTCTCCTGCGATATTGGATTTACATCCGCATCCTTGTGGAGAAGGAATAGTCTCGCTGCTTAGAATCTGATTGTCTTGCCCTACTGTCAAGATTGTGTAATACTCACAGTGACCGAAATGGTTGTCAACTGCATTTTCTCTGGTTGGAATTGCAATTTTCATCATAATCTCATTCTTATTAATGTTAATATTACTAATGCTTATGTCGTTGGAGTGGCACACTGGACATTCCATTTTACGGATTTTAAGTGCAGGTTTGATATTATTGAATACAAAACCGCATACTCCGCAATGGAACCATTCACTATCAGTGTACGCTACTCCACCTTCTATCATTATAGCAACACCACGCACCAATGCTTGGGCAATTTTCTGCCTTGCACTGGTATATATTCGGCTAAGAGTAGGACGTGATACCCCCATTGAAACAGAAGCCTCTTGTTGAGTTTTCATTTCATAATCACATAACCGTATCGCTTCATACTCCTCGAAATGCAAGAATATAGCATCTTTGCGACAAATGTTTGAGGCTATCGGTTTAAAACCTGCAACAGGAGGCATATTATTGACTTTACGGATATTTTTGGGACGTGGTGACATTGAATATTTATTGTTTTTGACTGCAAATATAATGAACAAATGTTCATAACAAAAAAACAAGCCGCTTTTTAACACAACAGATAAAAACTTTGATTTATATTCCCTTGAATACTATTGATTTAAAATAATTCATGTTTGAGAGCATAGAATTTACTATTAATCCTCACTTCATGCTTAGTGATTTAAAACCTTTCGCTATCTTTGTACCAATTCCAATGAACTAATGCGTTAGGGAGTTGGAAGGACATATTTAACGAAAGGTGTTATTGAAATTATCTTCCGCTAACAAATTCTCGCAAAATTTGAAACGGTACGAAGATGATAGCAGTAGCACCCCACCATTTGATATATACCTACCTTATATTTATAAGGCTTTTAGATATTGTCAAAATTGGTGTGGGTTGCTATTGTTTTATCCGTACCAAAGGCAATGCGAGAAGCCAGTTAGCGAGATAAAGCAAATAGTGTTCCCACATCTTTTTTTATTTATGGCTCATTGTAGGGAGCAGGTGAGCATAAAGGTGCAAATATGAAAACCTACTTACTGGATATTCTTAATAGATATAAGAAATTTAGCGAGAGTTTAGATGTAGAAGCCATTCTTTGCTCTAAATCATGGTCTGTTTTCAATGACTCCGGTTGCAAAGAGATATATTTATTTCAGCATGACGGTAGTCTGATAATCTCTGTAAGTGGAGAAGTAACTAATGCTACATGGAAATATATTCCAGTAAACCAATCTATTTTAATCAGCACAAAGAGTGCTTCGTATATGTTGCATCCTGCGTTTGTTGATGATATAATTTTTGCTTTGCAGTTGGACGGAACAAATCAATATTCTTTTATGATTGATGAATTGCAAAGAGATACATTCGCTCCCAAAAGTTTATCAGATATTGAGAAGTACTTTATCACCAAAAAACAACTTGAACTTGAAAAGGAAAAACAACTATTAGCACAACGTGCCTATGATAAAATTGTTGCACGTGAGCGACAAGAACAACAGAGAAAACAAGAAGCGGAAGAGGCTTTAATAGAAGAAGCTCTAAGAGAAAGTAAGCTTTATCAAACAGTTCTTTCTATTGCATGGATACAGATGTTTCTAATTCCTATCATTCTAATTCCATGCTATTTGTTTTCTGACGAGTTTAATAACAATGGTTGGAAAGACAGAATAAGTCTTATTATGGTTCTTGCCTTTTTAGGAGTACTCTTGTTCGTTATTATTAGCTTTTTTATCCTTGACCCGATTAAAAACAGAATCATAAAACGGATTAAAGAAAACAATATTCATAATTCCTAATTTAATAGCTAACTTGATATGAAAATATTTAGATTATTGACAGCTTTATTATTGATTGCTGTATGCGCAGGATTGGGTTCTTGTGGCGATGATGAATTAGACACAAAGCCATTGGAACCAGTTATAGATGAAATTACAATTAGTGATACTTCTTTCGATTTTGAAGCTAATGGTGGGGAAGAAACATTGTCTTTTTCAACTAACAGAGATTGGACTGTAAGCCTTGCCAATACCGCTAATGGTGAGAATTGGTGTACGGTTACTCCTTTAAATGGAAAAGCAGGAGATAACAACATTCAAATCAGAGTGGCAGCAAACAAAGGCTATGATGATAGGAATGTGTCTCTTACCATAGCAGCAGGTGGCACAAGCAGAACTGTTATCATCAACCAAAAGCAACAAAACGCTTTAACCCTTACAGCAAATAAATTTGAAGTAGGTAAAAATGGCGGTAAAATCAATGTGGAAGTAAAAGCCAATATCCAGTATGAAGTAATTATATCGGAAACATCCAAAAATTGGATTAGCCAATCAGCTAAAACACGTGGATTAACCAGTAATAATCTTTCGTTTGATATTGCACCAAGCGAAGAATATGATAAACGAACCGGAGAAATTATAATCAAAAGTGGTGAATTTTCTGAAACAGTCCATGTGTACCAAAGCGGAGAAGGTGTTCTGTTGCTCACTAAAAGCGAGTATTCAGTGAGTGACAAAGGAGAAACGATTGCTGTTGATTTAAAAAGCAATTTTGCATTTGATGTCAAAATGCCCGATGTGGATTGGGTGCAGTCCGCAGCAAAGACTCGTGGAATGTCAAGCCATACCCTTTATTATACCATTGCTCCAAATGAAACTTATGACAGCAGAGAAGCAGAGATTATCTTTTACGATAAGAACAGTGCAGTGAAAGACACTTTGAAAATAATGCAGGTACAGAAAGATGCTATTATTATAGGAAAGAAAGAATATAAAATATCTGCCAATGGAGAAACTGTTGGAATAGAATTAAGTTCAAATATAAACTATGACATATCACTGCCCACTGATTGCAGTTGGATAAAAGTGATTGATAAACCAATAACAAAGGGATTGGAACAGCATATTATTTATTTGAAAACTGATAAAAATGACACTCCAAATCAGAGAAATTGCGAGATAATAATCTCAAATAAAGCAAGTAATATTAGCGAAACGATAAAAATCATTCAAGAGAGTGGAGGTTATGTACATATTCATAATAAACTATATGAGATAGTAGGCGAAACGACATCCGTCCATATCGACATAGATGCAAATGTTTATTATACTCCTATTGTTCCGGCTGAATATTATTGGATAAAATATGTTAGGTCAAATGGGAATAGATTATACTTTGACATAGAAGAAAACTATTCTAATGAAATAAGAAAAGGGCATATCATAATTGATAGTCCTGCTATCTTGAAACAAGACACTATTCAGATTATTCAGACCCCAAAATCTAATTGGATTAAGAAAACCATACACCTTGATGTAGCTGGAACTTTAGAAAATCTGATAAATAGTGAGCAATTATTTCAAATAAATGAATTGACTTTAACTGGTAGCTTAAATGATGATGATTTTATAGTTTTGAATGACATGACAAGTAAACGAGGAAATCTGTCTTACTTGGATTTAGCTGATACCGATGTAAAAAGTTTAATGAATAAAGCTTTTTCATGGACTCTTTCAGAAAGCTCACTAAGTGATTTCGACTCCAAATTAATATCAATCATACTGCCCAAAAATTGTAAAGAAATCGGTTGGGAAGTTTTTGACGGATGTACAAGATTACAAATCGTTTCTTTGCCAAGTACATTAGAGAAAATAGGAATGTTTGCGTTCGCACAAACAGCTATAAAATCAATTAACATTCCCTTTAAAGTGACACGCATAGAAGAAGCTACATTTTTAATGTGCCAAAATTTATCATCTATCACTATGAAAAATGTGGCTTTTATTGGCAATAATGCGTTTACCCAATGCTCCAATCTATCTCAAATAGATTTACCGAAAAGTCTTGTAACAATAGAACACAACGCATTCTCAGATACAGGAATACAGCAGGTGGAATTGCCTAATGGATTTACTGAATTATCTGACAATCTTTTTATGGGTTGTACGAAATTGGAAAAAGTAATTTTACCTGCAAGTTTAAAATTTATGAATGATGGCTGTTTTAGTGGTTGTGAGCAATTAAAAGATATTTATATTTATGCTCCAACTCCTCCCAGTTATCGAGACATTTATGACGATGCGTTTAGAGATGTTCTTCTTGATAATTGTGTGTTACATATATCCAAAGGAAGCTATGCAGCATATCGTCATGCCGATGGTTGGAACAAATTTACTAATATAGTCGTGGAAGAATAGTAGCAATATTAATAAATGATTCCAATTTGATATTAAGATATAAAAGGCGGCATTGATTATCTTTGCCGCCTTTATTTATGCATTTTCATGAATAAGCAGTATATAACAGCTATAATGTGTTTCAATTAATAATAGTACCTTTTTTAGTGAAAGTTAGTTTTATAGACCCCAATTCAAAAAAAGTACTATGCTTACTTTGAATAACTATATGGATATTTGAAACTTCATTTTATAATTGCTATTTTTGCAATGCAGGTTTATTCTGCAAAAGAGATTATTAAATTATTGTCAAACACTTCTTGTTTTTCCTCCAAGTTAAACCAAGAGTTAAACCGCTTCATTTAAGCGAAAAGTAGATATAAGCTAATCAATTTAATGCCAGTTATTTAATGATGATATTAATAAGGTTAGCGCACCTGCTTTGGGAGCAGGGGGTCGTGGGTTCGAATCCCGCTACCCCGACAAAAGAAAAAGGCTTTGATAATCAGTGGTTTGATGCTGTTTTCAAAGCCTTTTTTATTATAAAAATCTTCATTTTATTGATTAAAAAAAAGGAATTTTTGCCCATCAATGGACACAAAAACTTATCCAAAACTTATCCTTTAATTTTAATCAGTATGGCAACTCTCAAACTAACAATTTTCAAAGCAAAAGTTTTAAAAGATGGCAGACATAAAATTAGAGTGGCCGTTTGCCATAAGCAGGAAACTTGCTACATTATCACTCGGTTTATCATAGATAATCTCTCCCAGTTCAAGAACGGACAGGTGGTAAAACGCCCGGATGCCGCAATGATAAATACAAAATTGCGTAATCTTCTCAATAAGTATCAGGAAAGATTGGACAAGATAGATAATCCAGGTATCTATTCATGTACACAGTTGAAGGATTTCATCTTAAGGGAATCTGTGGATACACAGGGGGAATCATTTAAGTCTGTGTGTGATGCATATATTGAGGAACTGTTTAAAAACAGTAAAACCAACTATGCTAATATGATGAGGGAAAGTGAGGCTCATTTCTTGAAGTTCCTGCGTGGGGATGTACGACTTGTCGATATTACCCCGGAACTTATAGAGCAATATGCAGCGTATCTTGAAAAAAAGAATTGGAGCCGGGCGACATTGGGGATAGTAATGAGAAATACGCGGACAATCATAAACAGGGCGATAAAAAAGAGAAAGGTTTCATATAATGTACATCCTTTTGTAGATTATTCTATTCCGCAATCTCCTGTACGCGATGTCAGTATCAGGCTGGAGTCTTTGTCCAAGATACTTAATGCTGAGGTTGACAGTAATTATCTGTCAGTAGCCAGAGATTTGTTCTCTCTTTCATTTTATCTCGGAGGTATTAATATGACTGACTTGATGGATATGGATTGTAGATACTAATTGAAAAGTGCGCTGTATTCTAATTGAAAAGAGCTCCATCCATAACTTGTTACAAAATTACTATAAGTTTAAAATATTCATTTATCTTGTCTCATTTTTTGTGTTTCCTTAAGCCTATAAGACAGTCCGGTCATATTAACCAGATAAGCTTTATGTGTAAGCCTGTCAACCATTGCCGCCACAAGCACCTTGTCCTTTATGATTTCATTCCATCTGTTAAAAGCCAAATTAGTAGTAATGATTGTAGCCTTTTTTCCGGCTCTTAACGACAGGTGGTTAAAAAGCAGTTCTCCTCCTTCCTTGTCACAACTGACATATCCGAACTCATCACAGATGACCAGATCGTATTTTTCAAACCTTAATTGTAGCGTCCTCAGTGTCTTTGCTGATTTAGCCTACCTTATCTGGGTAAGCAGGACCGGCACTGAAGTAAACAATACGGTAAAGTCCTGTTGGCAGGCCTTTATTCCTAAAGCCGTAGCAATATGCGTCTTTCCCGTTCCCGGATTTCCATACAGGACCAGGTTTCTTCCCTGTCTGATGAAGTCCAGTGTCTCCAATTCAGGTAATATTACCTGTGCCTCTTTGGGCATGTCTTCCATAACAAGCTCATGCAGATACTTCATTTGTGGAAATCCCGCAGATCTTATCCTTGATCTTCTTCTACACTCCCTTCTCCTGGCGCTTTCCTTTCCAAGCAATTCCGTCAAGAACTGCAGATGGTTCCAGTTTTCTTCAGCTGCCAATGAAAGGGTGCATTCCAGTTCCTCTTTAAAGGCCAGAAGCTTCAGTTCTGCAGCATAGTCATAAATGGTTTCTTTTTCTGATTTCATATATTATAAACTTAAATGGTTGGTATTATATCATGCACTTCATTGTATCCTGTCATGAGCGCCGTGATGCCTTCAAGCATATCCACAGCTTCTCTTTCTATATTCTCCTGTTGTGCCGGGAGAACAGGCGGTTCCATGGTTTCTTCTGTCTCTCCCTGTACGCTACCATGCAGCATGGCCTTTACCTGGTCCGGAGATATCTTTCTGACACCACGTCCGGTCAGCTCCTTGCATGCCGTGACAATGTCCGTTCCGGAAAATCCATTTTTTCGGGCATAGTCCAGCAACAGAACAAACGTCCTGTTGTCCTCCTTGAAATGGATGTCATACAGCCTTCTCAGTTCTTCCGGTGCTCTTTGCCAAACCACAGAGTGGGGCAATGCCCCCGGTTTACGGGAAAGTGTACGCAAATAGTGCTCCAGCTTGATGCACCAGTCTCCACCGCAATAACTGCGTTGATGAGAGGCCACTTTCTCCTTCCCGTACAGGATGACGATTTTTTCACTATAAACCTTGACATGTACTTTTTCTCCCACAAGAGAATCAGGTACGGAATAATGAACATTTTTCATGCTGATAGTTGACCATTTATCCACAATGTACTCATAGACCTCAAAACAGCCCAGATTACCGGGAAAAGGCTTCAGCGATGACAGGTCAGCTTCCAGACGTGATGTTTTCTCCGCTGTTGAAAGACTGCCTTGCTCGTTGTTGACCTGCATACATACCCGGTTTAAATGCTCCTGGGCAGAATGTATATCACCAAAATGGTCTGTCAGGCAGAAAGCTTTCCTTCTGACATATTCCACGCTGCGCTCCACATGTCCTTTCTCCCATCCGGCCCGTACATTACAGAAACGGTACTCAAAACAATAGAAACCGGACATCTTCATCAAAGCTTCTGTAGGTTTCTTATCACCACCGACAAAGCTCTTGACGGCTACACGCATATTGTCATAGACCATCATGGCGGGGACACCATGTATATCCCTGAAAAAGTTACGGTGGGATTCCATGAAGGCAAGCGTATTCTGATGCCTGAAAAGATAGGCGTATCTGCCATTGCTATGCCCGAAAGTGAATACGGCCAGATAAAACTTGGTTTTGACGCCGTCAATAAAAAGAAGAACTTCACCCCAGTCAAACTCGGCAATGCATCCAGGCTCATAGAACAACCGGATAAAGGCTTCGCTCTTTTTCTTCTCTTTGTATGACTCTATATTTTTTATATAACTGCATACTGTGGCGTAACTGATGGTGTATCCTTGAGATAACAGAAACTGGTGGATATCCTTTTTCAACATGCGCTGTTTGCGAAGTCCGGTAGCTATCTTAACGGCATTCTTCTTCAGGCAAAATCCTATCTTATCCTTAATCTCTTGTGTGAGCCGGCGAGGACGGCGTCTGGAACTGTCATACCTGGGCTGGATGGTAAGCAAATCACTCAAAGCCTCTTCTGGATTGTCCGTGCGGATGGCTGATTCGTACTTTGAAAGAATATTGTCAACGGTATGACGGCTGACATGAAGTTCACGAGAGATACGCCGTTTGCTATAACCGCATACTCTATACATGTGTATTATTGATTGTCTTTCTACCATAGTCTTCATTTTACCTTTGCATTTGGATTATACAAAGGTCATTATACTTATCCTATGGTGGCGCAATTTTCAACTGGAATATTGGCGCACTTTTCAATTAGTATCTACAATTCGTAAGAAGCTTTATATCAACTTTTTTGGGATAATTTACATATTCACGCTGATTACATCGGAAGAATCACGAACAGCTTCTTTGATGTCTGCCAGCCGGAATTCGGTCATGAGCATAATTTTCTGTTTTTTATCGGTTAATTCCACCTCATAGAAGAACCTGTATCTGCCCGGTCGGTTGGGCAGGACATTCGGGTTTAAGTGAGCTTTAAACAGAAATTGTTTTCCAGGTTTGATGATATAGCCAACGCAGTGGAAGTTTGTATTTATGGGAAGAGTTCGCCAGACTCCATGTTGGTTTTCATAAGTAATCCGGTATGGGTCTCCACACCCTATCTCGTGGTCGCTCTGATTGAATAGTACAAAAGTGGCGGTATGAGCCGTGTATGGGTATGCAGAGAATTCAGGATATAAATGGATGCCCAAAGTGTCGGAAGTGTATCGTTGATTGTTGGGTGTTGGTTCTATGGGTCCTTCAAAACGGATAGCGGGTGAGTCCATGACCTTCTTACGGAAAACGGCTCTGGCTTCCGGAGAGTTTAGACATAAATTTACAACAAGATGATTACCTTTTATGCCCGATCCAGATATATTGCCGTCTAATCGAGTGCCCTCTATTTCTGAACGCGCATATCGTTTTCGCAGTTCATTCTGTATCTTTTGCAGTTCTTGCTCTGTAAACACAGAATCCTTTACACTCTGAGTAGCTACAGGAAGATGGCAGATCGTGTCTTGGGTATGAACGGAGATTGTTTGAGCGCCTTGTGTAATCGAAGCTGAATCACTCTTTACCGCAGGCTGATTGTTGCTGGACGGTTTACCGCTACACCCCACAAGCAACCATACCAAGAGAAGAATCAATACCATTCCTAAAGCTAAATAAAGCATTGTCTTAAAATAGGCAACCTTATCCAGCTCTTCTTTTTCCAAAGTTTTCTGGCGGATATCTTCCATTTTTTCCACCGTCATCTGAGAGAGGTCAGTCTTTTTTCCTGTATCCAATAACCGGTGGTAGGTGTCTGTTAGCCTCTCCCGATTCCGTTTGCGCAACTCTCGATTTTCTTTATCGCGTTGCAGCATGTCGTTGATACATCCTAATGTTCCCATGAGTTCTTAATTAGATTATCTGCCTTAAAAATAACAATAAAAAATGAAATGTTAAAGAATCAATTAGTTAAATGCTTCCTTTTTTTGTTTTTTATAAAGGGTTAGTAAAATTAAGAACGAAAGGTGAGGACGTTGATTTAATTACATCACAGATTTGTAATCTAATAATGCCCCAATTACGAGATCTGTTTTAATATACGTATTATGGAATAATATCCTTGATCTTCGTTCACGTAGAATCCATATTACACAGCCAGTCAGACATCTTGGTATGCTTCGTAATACAGTAATTTTAATCCCTAAACCTAAGCTCCGAGGATGTATATCAGTAAAAAGAACGGCATTACAAGCTCCTCTATACAATTACTATCAAATACAACCATGGTTATACTACCAGATAAATTTTATTTTGAAGTTACAGATATCGGAACTTCTTTCACCGTTTACGTAAACGGTATTTTTTCATCAAAAAAATTATAAATATTGGATTGTATTTTAATTTATATATTTGCGTTGAAAAATAAAATAACCTTTAAAAAAGAGCGAATTTATTAACTTGTTAATTGAAAAAATCATAATTAGAAAAACTGCTTAAAACCGAAATAGAAATCACAGATAAATTTTCATAAAACACATCTTCAAATATTAAAGCTATGAAAAAAGAGCGACTAAAGTTAGTAAGCGCTATGTTACTTTTATCCGGCTTTTCTACCGGATATGTTCAGGCCGCCCCTCATGCAGCGGCTGTAGAAATGCATTCTGTATAACAGGACAATGCTTGTACGGGAGTGGTTGTGGATCAGAACGGTGAAACCGTCATCGGTGCGTCTGTTGTTGTCAAAGGGACAACGAACGGAACAATAACGGGACTGGACGGAGATTTCAGTATTCCAAACGTAAAGAAGGGTGATGTCATTGTCGTTTCATATGTGGGTTATATGAACTCTGAAATCATATGGGAGGGCAAGCCCTTGAAAATAGCACTGAAAGAAGACAGCAAGACCTTGGACGAGGTTGTTGTTGTAGGTTATGCGACTGTCAAGAAAGCCAATCTGACCGGTGCGGTTTCTGCCGTCGATGACAAAGTGCTGGCAGACCGTCCCATCGTCAATCTAGGACAAGGTTTGCAAGGAACAATCCCTAACTTGAACATCACCACCAGCGGACAGCCAGGAAAAGGCTCAAGCTTCAATGTCCGCGGTGAAACGTCCATCAACGGTGGTAGCCCGCTGGTTTTGGTTGACGGAGTACAGATGGACCCGAACCTGATCAATCCGCAAGATGTGGCAAGCGTATCTGTATTGAAGGATGCAGCTTCTGCCTCTATCTATGGAGCCCGTGCCGCTTATGGTGTTATCCTTATCACAACCAAGAGCGGTCGCAAGAATATGCCTACACAAGTGTCATTCGATGCATCTGTCTCATTCAACAGCCCGATAACCCGTCCGGAATATATGAATTCCATGGAATATGCGCACTGGATGAACGCCGCAAACAATACGACCAGCGGCCGTGACCTGCTCAGTCAGGAGGAAATGGAGCATATAGAGGCTTATTTCTATGATCCGGTCAATAACCTTCCAGTCTTTGTGGCAAAGGACCCCAGCAGCTGGCAGTACGGAAACTGTCAGGCCGGCAAATATGCCTATTGCGGAAATACGGATTGGATGAAAGAGATGTATAAGAAAACTTACCCTGTCCAAAAATATAATGTAAATATTAACGGTGGTAGCGACAAGGCCACTTATTATACCTCGGTGGGTTATATGGACCAGGGATCACTGATGCGTTACGGGGATGAGGGCTTCCGTAAGTTCAATATGGTGAACAATATCAATTATGACATCAACAACTGGATGAACGTATCCATGAAGACAAGCTATATCCGTACCGAACTGGACGGACTTGCCCAGGATGCCGTGCACGGAGAGTCATGGATCGGTAACGACACACAACCTCTCATGCCTGTAAAACATCCTGATGGTAACTGGTCAGGTCAAGGTAATTACACCAACTTTGCCGCAGTTTTGGATGAGATGGGTTCACGTAAGACCACGAAGAATGACTTCTGGAACACCCTTGCCTTGAAACTTACCCCATTGAAAGGACTGACAATCAACATGGACTATACATTCAACTATTATGCGGAACATGGCAAGGTACACAGAAAAACATTCAACGAATACGGTATAGATGGCAAATTCTTACAGGTTTTCCAACACTCCAGGCCAAGCGGCGTGTCAGAAAGCCAGGCCAATGACACATACAACGCTTTCAACCTGTTCGGTGACTATGAACTAACTTTGGGCAAACATTATTTTAAAGTAATGGCCGGTTACAATCAGGAAACCAAGCATACCCGTGGCTTCTCGGCAAGCCGGGATGAGCTTATCTCCAATGACCTTCCCTCAATGGACGCCGCTACCGGAGAGAAATATGTGGGCAACTCGGATGACAGCTGGGCCACAAGAAGCGGTTTCTTCCGTGTAAACTACAGTTTTGCGGACCGTTATCTGTTGGAGGTGAACGGCCGTTATGACTTGTCGTCCAAATTCCCGAAAGATGACCGTTCCGTATTTAGTCCTTCCTTCTCTTTGGGCTGGAAATTATCGGAAGAAAGCTGGTTCAAACAAGCCACTAACGGATTTTTTGATGAATTGAAGATAAGAGCCTCTTACGGTAGTCTGGCAAACCAGGCTTTGGATAATGGGTGGTACGCTTATCTGTCCAATTATGGAACAGGTACCTTGGGATATATCATGGGGGGAAAACAGCCCCAATATGTATTGCCCGGTGGTCTTGTAAGCAATACCGTTACCTGGGAAAAGGTTACCCAGTGGGACTTGGGGCTTGACTTTGTCATCCTGCAGAACCGTTTGAAGGGTACATTCGACTATTACCAGCGTAAAACGACCGATATGTTGGGACCGGGTAGAATATTGCCTAATATCCTAGGTATGAGTGAGCCCTTGGAGAATGCCGCCGATATGGTAACACGCGGTTGGGAACTGGCATTAACCTGGAATGACCAGCTGGACAACGGATTGCATTACAGTGTGGGATTCAATCTTTCTGACACCCGGGCGGAAATCACTAAATATGACAATCCGACCAAGTCATTGTCTTCTCCATATTATGAAGGACAGATAGTCGGTGACATCTGGGGATATGAATCCAGCCTGTTCCAGTCTGCCGATGAGATAGCTTCGGCTCCTGACCAGTCCAAACTGGACGGCGGAATCAGCAAAGTGCCCGGTGATATCAGATTTATGGATATTGACGGCAACGGTGTCGTGGATTATGGAGAGAATACGGTTGACAAGCCGGGTGACATGAAGATTATCGGTAACAACAAGGCGCGTTACCGTTACGGATTCAATATCTCGGCGGACTGGAAGGGCTTTGATTTAGGAATATTCTTCCAGGGTGTCGGAAAACGTGACCTGATGCTCCCCTATACATTTAAATGGCAATACGGAAGCATGTGGCAGGTTTCTACAGCTGTAGGTAACGATTACTGGCGTGAAGACAATGCAGGGGGCTGGCTTCCGGTGGCACGTTTCAATGGCAGCCAGGCTTTAGGTCAAAACCAGACACGCTATCTGCTTGACGCATCCTACCTGCGTCTCAAATCATTGTCTTTCGGATATACCCTGCCTGTTTCCCTGACGAAACAATGGGGAATACAGAAATGCCGCGTATATTTCACCGGAGAGAACCTGCTGACTTTCAAGCATACTCCGGAAGGATTTGACCCAGAACTGGACGATCCATACAAGTATCCGCAGCAGAAATCGCTGGCTTTGGGACTTAATGTTGTATTCTAATCTTAACACAAAACTTTTATGAAACTGAAATATGTACTTTATATGGCGGCTGCCCTGTCTCTGACAGGCTGTAATGACTCTTTTCTGGAAAGAGGCCCGCAAAATTTGAATGACCAGAGTTTTTGGATATCTGTCAATGACCTGAAAGCCTATGCCAATGCCTTTTATGGTCTGATACCGGGAGGAGTCAGTGTTCTAGATGACACGGACAGTGACATCCAGGTCCCCAACGATATCAATTCTTTCCTATGGGGACAATATGTCGTGCCTACAGAAGGTGGCGTATGGCAAAAATCAAACTGGCAGAATATTCGTAACATCAATTATTTCATGACACATTATCAGAGTGTGCAGGCTGCCGAAGCGGATGTCAACATTTATGTAGCTGAAATGCGTTTCTTCCGTGCGCTGGAATATTTCAACAAGATTCAGCTTTTGGGAGATGTGCCTTGGCTGGAAGTTGACCTGAATGTGGACAGCGAGGAACTGTACGGTCCGAAAATGAAGAGAAACCAAGTGTTCCAAAAAATCATCGAAGACCTGGATTTCGCCATCCAATGGCTGCCGGAAGCAGGCAGTGAAGAAGCCAACCGCCTGAATAAGGACATAGCCAGACACGTAAAGGCACGTTTCTGCCTGAATGAAGGTACCCATTATAAATACCATGATGAATTGGAATATGCCTCAGAAGCAGAAAAGTGGTTGCAAATGGCTGCAACTGAAAGTGACAAGCTTATCACATCAGGAAGATATGAAATCTATAATACGGGCCATCCACAAGAAGACTATTTCAATATGTACCGCATAGACGACAAGAGTGACCTGAAAGAGGCCGTCCTCTACGTGGATTATAAGACGAACATACGTGAACACAACATGGCAGCTGCAGGACGTGAGGCCGGATGCGGTTTCTCCAAAAGTTTTGTAGAAAGCTTCCTTTGTTCGGACGGGCTTCCCATTTCACTAAGTAATAAATATTTAGGCGATGAAACAATGAGAAAGGAAACGGCCAACCGTGACCCCCGTCTGAAACAGCTGATCCTCACCAACGATTTTCCGACAAACGTGACAGATGACCTGAAGGACTCTACTTTTGTGGTGAATGAGGATGAGTTTATCACCCAGCACTGTTTCACAGGATACAGACCTATCAAAGGATTCAATCCCATATACTCACAGGCGTTGTATATGAAAAGCTCCTTCGATGGCATCGCTTACCGTTATGCAGAAACCCTGCTGATCAATGCGGAAGCAAAAGCGGAATTGAATACCATCACCAATGCGGATTTGGATAGAACTGTCAACCAATTAAGAGACCGTGTTGGAATGCCTCACCTGACAGTAATGTAGGTTTTACCGATCCCAAATGGCCGGACTGGGGATACAGCCTGAGCCCTGTTTTACAAGAGATCCGTCGTGAACGCTGCATTGAGTTGGCAGGAGAAGGTTTCAGATTCAATGACCTGAAACGTTGGAAAGCCGGTAAACTGCTCAATAATGTACTGACTTATGTGGGAAAAAGAAAACCTGACGGTAATCTGGCCATTGTATATCCCAACTACACGAATCCCGACCTTTCATATCAGGCAGGAAAAAGCCGTACTTGGGAGGACAAGATGTACCTTTATCCGATTCCGACAGGAGAACTTCAGAGAAATCCGCAATTGTTACCACAGAATCCGGGATGGTAGATGTAGTAACAATAGATTTCCCAGCTGTGATTTAGATTGACAAGGAAACCACCATGGGCAGATATGTACTGGTGGTTTCCTTTTATTTTATCAGGTCGATTTCTATGGAATAACCTTGGTTTTTCTTTATTGTATGTACAACGTAGAGTGAAATTGACAAATATCTCCAATGATGCTAGTACTGATATCAAGGCACAAAGTATCGACATATCCATAGAATAGAAGTGGAAGATGGGGCTGTCTGACAATTTTGATTTGTTTTTGGATATAGAGCCTTCTTTTCTCTTTTGGGTAAATGAGGATAATTGAGGACGCAAACTTACCCATATAGCTGTGGATGTTATAGATAAAGATCTTCTATCTGTGGGATGGCGTTCGACTGAAGTCGGATTGAACTTCCGAATTATCGGTATGGCTCTTGCTTCTGCCAGAGAAGAACTTGAAACAGTCTACACAGCTAGTTTTATTACAATTTGCTTTTCCGCCATTTTGATGTACTATATTGAAAGGAATGCACAACCTGAAGTCTTTAAAAATATCGGTGACGGAATCTGGTGGACCATTATTACATTTGCTACAGTCGGATATGGTAACATTTATCCCATTACCTTTTTGGGGGAATTATTGGGTTGTATTATTTGTCTGGTAGGTGTGACAATGGTAGCTATTCCGATCGGTATCATTAGTTCTTCTTTTATCAATATCGTACAAAAGAAGAAACAAAACCTAGAAAAAGAAAATGATAGTCAATAAGAAGGTTGATATAATTAACTTTTGCTAATAGATAGGTTGTAAAAGAGATTTTGTAGCGTTTATTTGCGATTTTTTCTGCAAATAGTAGACATATAGATAATTATTGTTATTTCTCAACTACTTAATAGAGAATGGGAAACTTTAGTTATATGTAGATAAAATAGTACGAGCAATATTGTTTAGGTTAAGCAGAATGGTATGAAGGATTGTTTTAAAGTGAGGATGTAAATAAAACTGTGTCAGCAAAGAGTAAAATATTAACTTTGCTAACACGGTTTTTTTGTATGAAAGAAGAATTTGATTTTGAGAGTATCAAGAACAAGGCAATTGAGCAGCTGAGAGCAGGTAAGCCCTTGTTAGGTAAAGACGGTGCTTTTGCCCCTTTATTGGAAAGTATCCTGAATGCAGCTCTAGAGGGTGAGATGGATGCACATCTTACAGAAGAAGAACGTCAAATGGGTAACCGCCGTAACGGGAAAATGCAAAAGCAGGTCCAGACACCATTAGGTGAGGTAACCGTATCCACTCCTCGTGACCGTAATTCAAGTTTTGATCCACAATTTATTAAGAAGCGTGAGACCATTCCCCTATTACAGGAAAAGAAATATACTATACAGGCAACCTATACGACAGGGATAAAAGAAAATCATACCGGTCAAAAATGTAAAAATAGATATCGCCAAAAGCCGAAATGATACTACTACCATTTGGCTGGATAATATACATTTTACAAACTTCTTCAAAAAACTATGGGCTAAATTACAACAATCACTAAACCTCAATATCTAGATTTTATCTATAAATCACCTATAACTTACCTCAAAATAAGTACTTACATCATAATGCTCATTCTTCCAGGGGGGCGGAATGAGCATTATGATGATTTCGTTACGAAATCAAACAGACTGTTGCTAAGGAGATTCTAGGTAAACTATGCTGTGCCGTGTTGTACAACATAGTTGTAAACAGCAAAGACATTGAAATTTAGGTTAACTTTACACAATTAAAGAAGCTAAATATGAAAAGCACAATCTTTATCTTTCTTTTGCTCGTAACAATGTCCTGCCAGAACAGTGAAAGGAAACAAATCGAGCAACTGGTAAAAGAATGGACCGACAGGGAAATCCTTCTGCCCGAAGGACCTGTCTTCACCCGCTTCGCCACTGATACTAATCCAACCTGCCAGATACAAGGTAATCGTATTTGTGGATTCGGTGGGCTGCATCAGTTGCAAGCTCCAGTTACCCAAATGGAAGGACCTGATCAACGAGGTGGATTCATTGAGTGAAACAGACATTCCGTTTCTGTTCTTCTTCCAGACAAAGAATGTAAGTGAAATTAGACATATCCTTAGATGCGACAACTTTGCAAATCCAGTATGCATCGATACAGCAGACGATCTTTACAAACTGAACCGATTTCCCAGCAATATGATGTTCCAGACTTTTCTAGTGGATGCCGGTAACCGGGTGAAAGTCATTGGGAATCCAATCCACAACCTATCTGTCAAAGAACTCTATCTAAAGGAGATAGCAGGCATCAAGTCTACTGCATGGTCCGTTACGATCATCCAACTAGATTCCACAGAATACCATTACGATACAGTAGGTGAAAATGAGACTGTTGATAAAAAGATTACACTCTACAATGCAGGAAAGGAAGTGTTCCGCATAAAGGGTGTCACCACTTCCTGCGACTGCATGATGGTGAACTACGGATGGGATGAGATACAGCCTGGTGAGAGCGCTGTCATGACAGTGAGCTATAAAGCGGAAGAACCGGGTGATTTCTGGCGGACCATAACCGTATACGGAAATGTTGCAGAAAAATCCTTTACGCTGGATTTCTACGGATCAGTCAGAACGGGTGATGGATAAGTGACGGTTCTTTAACTCCTGATACCTGTATTCAATTTATGTCGAATCCAACAAGTTTAAAAGAGAAGAGTTGCTTCCAATGCAAGATAATTCAATGTTTTGAAGTACTACAAATCGATGATTTGTATCTTCATAAAGAGTTTATGGAAACAATAATAACACATAAATGAATAATGTCATGAAGAAAATTTTCGGTAAAATTTACCCGAAGTATTGTTTTTTAGAATAGCATTATTATATTTGTAAATATTTAAATTCTAAATACTTGAAAGATGAAACAAACATTAAAACTATAGCCTTAGCTATAGTTTTAATCGCAGGATATAATGTGTATACATCACAACAAGATGTAAAGATGTTTAGTTTAACTTTAGCTAATATAGAAGCTTTAGCTATGGATGAAACAACCCAATGTGATAATGCCAACGGATATCGTAGGATCCTTGAGGGAGATGAACGAATATATGATTGCTGCTATCTGGAAAAAGTAGGAAAAGGAAAAGAGGATTGCAAAAGATGGTGAATAAATCTATACTTTTAAAATCATTGCATATATATTTTTTTATATATGCAATGATTTTTTGTGGTTGTCAGCATACCATAAAAGTTCAAAACGAAGTAAAAGAATGCACAAAGGGCGATTTAAAGAATGAAACTATCCATTCTGTTGCTATCAAACTTCCTTTTTTATTTTATCCTGAAAGATGGTGTCTAAATGATAGTAAATTATATGTGTTAAATAGTCGGATTAATCCGTTTTTAACTATCTACAATCTGCAAGAAAATTCATATATACAATATGGAAATATAGGTCAAGGTCCTAAAGAATTCATTGTTCCATCATTATGTGAAATGAAAGAGCCAGAGAAGATTGGAATTTACTCAAACAGCATGAATAAACTAGATGTCCTTCATTTCAACTCTGATTCATTATTGTATGTTAAGACCTTGCATTTTCCTTTATGGAATAAACAAAGAGGAATACCTAAAGCATATACTCGTTTGATTCAATATAATGATAGTTTATTCATTGGTACAAGTTTTATGCCCAAAGAAATTTCGGTGGAACTTATGAATCTAAAAACAGAAAAAGTAGTGAATAGTGTAAACTTTCCTTTAAAGCCTAAGGAAGGAGAATATTCAAGACCTTACGAGTGTAAAATTGCAACTGAAATGAATTTTATTGTTGCAGCTTACCGTTATATCAATCGTTTGGAGATTTACAAACTCTCTGATCAGAAATTTCAACTTAATACTATTATAGGAGATGCAAATAATCAATATGATTTATATCGCTTAAACAAAGATAATGAAATGATTCTTCATTATTCTGACATAGTTTGTGGAAAAAATCAAATTTATGCTCTTTATCGAGGTGTAAAAGAAAAAGAACTATCTTCCGCAAATAGCAAGATAGAAGTGTATTCCTATGATGGAACACATTTACGAACTTTTGATTTAGGAAGAAGCATTGAGAAAATATTAGTAGATGAATCTTCTATGCGCATTTATGCTTTCGATAGAAATGAAGAAAAAGACATTGTGTTTTGCTATGCAATAGAATCAAATACATGATACCATAGTGTAAATTATTACATTAATGATATAATAAAGATTCTAATCTCTACTTTTTTCTTTGTTTACATCTTGACAATACTCATAATCTCAGGTTTTCAAACTACAAGATAAGCATAATACTTCTAAAAAATCTAATATGTCTTGGAACGGGATGAACTCAATCCGGGTGCAAAACTAATATATTTCAATGATATATGTTGCTTTTATCGCCTATAATTCAGTGTTTACGTGTATTTTTCCGAAAGTACGAACTATCGGCGGCAATTTTATAAAATCGGCTGGCAAAAAGAAAATCATTCATCCCATTCACGGGTTGTAATGTGTTAGGGGTATCTGCTTTGTCATTTTTATAATATTTGAGAACTTTTTTTAATTCATTACGATTTTCTTTTGCATAGATAAGGGCTTTATCTAACATTTTATCCTCATGTTCATAGTAATATCTGAATGTAAGGATTAATATTAAAGAAAGAACAATATATATTTTTTTCATATAATAGCATATTATTAAAGTCGTTCTTTCATTTTAGTAGCTTGCGATCGTTGTTATCACCCTCTAACACTTTCATCTGTTGAATTGCAATCTGATTAAGTTTTATCAACCGTTCACCCTGCGGAATGCCTTGGTCTATGAATACCGCATTGAGGTTCTCCATATTTGAAAGGCAGATCAATTCGTTTATAGAGGCATAGTCCCGGATATTCCCCTTCAGTTCTGGGTGCTGTTTACGCCACATCTTGGCGGTCATGCCGAACATCGCCACATTCAGCATATCGGCTTCGTCAGCATAGATAATACTGGCTTGTTTGGCGGTTACCTCTGTCGGGATAAGGTTCTGTTTGATTGCATCGGTATGTATGCGGTAATTTATCTTGGATAGCTCACGTTTGGCAGACCAGCCTAATTGGGTTTGTTCCTGTTCTTTCAGACGTTGGAACTCTTTCAACAGATAGAGTTTGAATTGGGGAGAATCCCAAGAGGCAAATTCAAACGCAATGTCCTTATGGGCATAAGTGCCGCCATAGCGTCCGGCTTTTGCAATAAGTCTTCTCGAATTTGTCTTTTCAGTCCATTGCTTCACTGACAGAATAAACCGGTTCAGTCCGGCTTCATTTTTAATTCCCTCGAATTCGGGGAAATTAAAATCCGGATTGTACATTTCTTCCCATATTCCAAGGAACTCTATCGTATTTTTGTTGCGTAACCATTTTTCGATAAGAGCCAGTCCGTTCTCTATGTTACGCACCATATCCGTTAATGATATATAATCCTTGTCATCGTGGTTGATATTACTTTAATAACGGCACAACGCTTCCCCAGTTTCTATATTATACCAATTTTTACAGACATATACCAAGTATAACAACCATCATCCACATTCAAGCCTTCCACATCAAGAACCAAATCCTCATCCCGAAAATCATTCAACACTTCATCCTCTATCATAGTGCAGAACTGACCGATCAAAGCATGCAAAACACCATTAAATTAAAAATCCAGAGTAAAAATAGATTTTTTTTCTATATGATAATATTATTTGAATTGCAAATAATATTATTTATCCATTGTTTTATTTATTATTTTATCTATCTTTGTATATTGTCAAAATAATCAGTTATGAATATATCAAAAGAAGGAATAGCGATAACAAAACGTTTCTTTGAAGCGATAGATATGCTGAAAGCACAGAAACGTATGCGTGGGCTTCTTACATACACCAAGGCCCATGATATAAATTATTGGAACATAAATACAGTCAGAAACCAGCCGGAAGTAAGTGTCCTAAAACCTGAATGGATAGCGTACTTGGTCCTTGACTATGGGATTTCGGCTGATTGGATTTTGACGGGTAGGGGAGGGATGTTTAAACAATAAATGTTCAAAAACTTATCCTTATAATCAAATCTGTTGTTTGTAACTTATTTATTTTCAGATTATTGATTAATAAAATGGAGTCTGCTTTGGGAGCAGGGGGTCGTGGGTTCGAATCCCGCTACCCCGACGGATGAGAATCAAGGAGTTACGGTAAAATGTAGCTCCTTTTTTTATTCTCCGAATGGGGCGGTTTACCTTTGGTTTAACCAAGTGAGTTAGGGTCAGCGGATTTTCCCGGTTGGCAAGCTTTCTTTTAAGCGTATAGCCTAGCCAGTCTGAACATGAAGAATTTCCATCAGCCACCCCTCTTAACTGGCTTCGAAAAGCTTTGATTTTAGCATTGAACGACTCTGCTGAAGCATTTGTCAATCGTTCTTCAAAATAATTTATGATGGTCGTACTATGGTTTGAAAAGGTGTGTTAAACCAAAAATGAACATGGATGCTACAATTTCCGCTGAGCCGAAATTTCGGCTCAGCGGATTCCGAAATGCCAATTATTTTTTAGCTTTCCAGACGTGCGTATTCATGTGTATTATGGATTAACTCACTGGTACTTTTATCCACCCCGTAGGATAGATATCCGGAGCTTCGGAATGCTGGAACCAACGACTAGGCACAATTACCGTTTTGTCCATATTGGGATTTAACCATGCTCCCCACCAGCTGAATGTACTGTTGCAGATGATGTGATGTTTGCAATGACTCATAAGCATCATATCTTGCCAACTGTCTTCATCCGTATTCCAATCAATATATACTGCATTCTGCAATGGAAGATTTTCCTTTACCCAAGCAATGTCATCTGAAAAAATATAGTAAGATGGAGAGGCAACTCTTCTGCTCATTTCCGCTATTGCGTTTTGATAGTAAGGTAACTGGCATACACTTCCGGTAGTAGCCCAATGCTTGGGTTGCAAATAATCTCCACGACGAATATGTAGAGATACTGCGTTTTCATCCTTGTCCAAAATTTCAAGCATATTAAGACTTCTACTGTTGGCTTTATTCTTGTCAAAAGTGAAAGACTCCCTAACTTCATCCTTAATATCTGCAAAGAAACGTTCCGACTGATAAAATCCTTTAAAATAAAGTAAAGGCCAAAAGTATTTCTTTTCAAAAGCTCGTAAACTATTGGGAGCTTGTTTCCGTTCATATATTTTTTTGAAGAAAAGGAATTCGATAACTTTTTTCAGAGGTTGGTTTATACAAAATTCTGTATGGGGCAGATTAAACACACGATGCATTTCATATCCGTAGTGCACTTTATAATGCATCATGTCCGAAAGGTCTATACGCACTTTGGGATAGTACTTTTTCATTCGCAAATAAAAAGCGTAAATAAACATTTGATTTCCCAAACCACCTGTTACTTTTATAAGTCTCATATTTCTTTGTCCTTTTTTTGTTATCTGCAATATTCAATTTACATTTCGACATTGTTTATATATAAATTGACTTCGCAAAGGTATTAATTTTATCAGAGTGTACAAACATCTTAAAAAAATATTGTTTTCTCTAATAGCAGCTTATTATCTTGTTATGATATAGTGAACTAACCGTATGAAAGAGTACAGGGTAAAGTTTAGAAGAAAGATCAGAAGATAGTATGATATATTGGTTGCCTTTCTGTGGTACAGCATGTAAGTAATGGTTCTTTTGATGGAAGTGGGTTGCTTTGTCAACGGAATGAATTTCCGAGTTTACTCTCATTAAAACTCTTACGATATTTTTTCTAAATGTCGAATGCTGTAAAGTTTAAGGTAGAGTGAATCTCTGAAATATTTTGTATTTTAGTTATGTTTTGTTAGAATATTTTTCTTGTTTTCATTATTGAGTATTATTTACAGAGAAGTACCTAAAAATACAGAAAATGATTGGTTTGATACTCTTTAAGTATGAATTAACTAGTTGGTTTTATGTTTTTTTACTGGATCTTTTTGATTAGTTATGCAGCATGGAGTGCTAGATTGTTCTTGTGCCGTGCATTTTTCACCTAGTATAATAGTGCTTCACCGATGTTTCGGCAAATATTACCGAAAAAAATTAAATATATTATCTTAGAGTTGTATGCTTGATACAGAATACGGTGCTTAGGTTCTCTCTTTTAAGTGATAAGTTTGGTTTTTATCAATTATATATGATATCTTTGCGGCTTTAAATATCCGACTATTTAGGAATGTAAAAATATATTGGATGATTTATTGGAACATTGCGAAACTATACTGTCAGGATGTGCTGGCATATTTGCAATATGATCGTGACAAGCTGATTAATTTTTATTTGTTAAACGAAAAAAATGAATTTATTATTATTGAATGCAGCCTCAGGCAGTAAACTTGAGCAAGCACTGGAGAAACTGGTAGATTTTGGAATGGACGCTGGTAAGGATATATTTGTCGCCATTCTGATATATTCAGTCGGTCGTTTTATCATTAAGCAGATTAGTGTATTAATAGCCAAAGTTCTTGAAAAACGGAAGATAGAAACCAGTGTACAGACTTTCTTGAAAAGTTTAGTGAAAATTTTATTGAACATGGTACTTGCTTTTGCCATAATCAGCAAGTTGGGAGTGGAAACGACCAGTTTTGCTGCACTTTTGGCGTCAGCCGGTGTGGCTGTAGGTATGGCACTTTCCGGCAATCTTTCCAATTTCGCAGGTGGTTTGATTATACTTGTTTTTAAACCGTTTAAAGTAGGCGATTATATAGATGGACCTGGAGTAAGTGGTACAATAAAAGAGATACAGATTTTCCATACCATACTTTCCACTCTTGATAATCGGATGATATACGTTCCCAACGGGATGCTCAGTGGAAATGCTGTGATTAATTACAGCAAACAGGAAATGCGCCGTGTTGAATGGGTATTCGGAGTAGAATATGGAGAGGATGTACAAAGGGTAAGAACCGTATTGCAACGTATTATTTATGCGGACAAACGTATTTTGGATACTCCTGCCCCTATCATTGTTTTAGGCTCATTAAGTGCGAGTAGCGTTGACATTACTGTCCGTGTTTGGGTAAAAACAGCTGATTACTGGAATGTTTTATATGATATTAATGAGATTGTTTATACGACATTTAATAAAGAAGGAATCGGATTCCCTTTCCCACAACTTACTGTGCATCAATCTTCAAAATAATAGAAACATATTCAACTTCTTAAATAAATGATCATGAAAAAATTAATTTGTTTTTTTACGATTTTCGTATTTTGGGGAATCACTGATAGTATAGCTCAGGGATTACATTTTGGGGTAAAAGCCGGTGTGCTTGGCAACAAAGCAAATATTAGTGGCATGCGTGACCAGTTTAAGGAAGAGAGTTTGACAGGATTTCAAGTAGGGCCTATGTTGCAATATCAAACAGGATTTCATGGTATCGTTTTGGACTTTTCTTTGCTGTATGTAGAGCGTGGAATCAAACTGACAAATACCTCTAACAGACGTAGCGCTGACATTAAAACACAAAGTATTGATATTCCTATAGAACTGAAATGGGAAATGGGAATGTCAAATAATTTTGATTTGTTTTTGGGGGTCGGTCCTTCCTTTTCTTTTTTTGGTAGACAAGGACAATTGGGGACGCAAACTTGCTCATATAGCTGTGGATGTTATAGATAAGGATCTTCCATCTATGGGATGGCGTTCGACTGAAGTCGGATTGAACTTGGGAGGTGGAGTGAAAATTGTAAATCATTTAATGGTAAGTTGCTATTATAATATAGGATTAACCCAGTCTGCCAAGCATAATATAGGAGGCAATAAGCATGATGCCATAGATCAAATTTTTGATGGTGATGTATTCGAAAGCAAAAATAGATATTGGCAGTTATCACTTGCTTATGTGTTTTAGTCAGATAATTGCGGATCGTTTTTAGCAATACAAAACTAAAAAGCGGCTTTTATTATTGAGAAGGTTTGTAGTAAAACATCCAATAAAAGAGTCTGAATAACAAAGTGATTGCATCCGTGTGTGGAAAACACACGGATAGCATGAATAAATAATTTTTTTTGCAAAAATGAAATTATATATTTTGATTCAACAGTTATTGAGAAGAAAATTTGTTCAATATTTTGTTCTTTTCTTCATTCTGATTTCAATTATAGCCGTCATTGCAAGTTCATTTGAAGAAATGGCCACATACAAAGTACTGTTATTCGGCATTACTTATGTGTCTTCTTTTATTTTTCTTATTGAATACACAGCCCGTATCGTATCTGCACCGGCACTCTATCCCGGTATGAAAACAGCAAAGGCACGTCTGAAATATACATTCTCTTTTTATGGTTTTGTTGACTTCGTGGCAGTACTGCCTTGTGTTCTTACCTATGCATACTGGGATACGGAAGTCGTTCATGTCATTATTTTACCCTATATCTTCATTATTTTTAAGTTAATACGGCACTCGCGATCTTTCCGAATTATCGGTATGGCTCTTGCTTCTGTCAGAGAAGAACTTGAAACAGCCTACACAGCTAGTTTCATTACAATTTGCTTTTCCGCCATTTTGATGTATTATATTGAAAGGAATGCACAACCTGAAGTCTTTAAAAATATCGGTGACGGAATCTGGTGGGCCATTATTACATTTGCTACAGTCGGATATGGTGACATTTATCCCATTACCTTTTTGGGGAAATTATTGGGTTGTATTATTTGTCTGGTAGGTGTGGCAATGGTAGCCATTCCAACCGGTATCATTAGTTCTTCTTTTATCAATATCGTACAAAAGAAAGAACAAAGAGAGAAATTCAATAAGGAAGAGGAGAATAGATGATAATAAAGTTCCCCAAAAACAACTGTTGGGGAGTATATTCTTTTCTTATAGATAATTTCTATAGTTATATGAAAAACTTTGGATTCTTAAAAATAAACCATATAGTCTTTAGAATGTGCATAACAAAAGTCTGCTTGAGGTGACAACGAACTTATAATTGTTATATCTTTGCATTGTCATTGTTGAAGCAATGATAAAATAAATAATCTTTAATCAAAACTTATGATTATGAAAAAAAGTATTTTAACCGTATTGTTTGCGTTAATCTGTACTATGGGATTTTCGCAGGTGTCTTTTAATGTAAAGGCTGGTCTTAACCTTAGTAGTTATATTGGTGAGAATTCAGATCACTCCGAATTTAAACCCGGAGCACGTATCGGAGTGGGGATGGAGTATCAGTTTAATGATATGATATCTTTACAGCCTTCATTGTTTTTTTCGCAAAAGGGGGCAAAATATTCAAGTGGATTTGACGGAAATATAATAGATGCTGATGCTGATGTGAAAATTAACCAGCTCTATCTTGAACTGCCTGTTAACGTACAGTTTCGTTTTAATATTGCAGATAACACCAACCTTGTCATCGCGACAGGCCCTTATTTGGCTTGCGGAGTAGGTGGTAAGGCTAAATTCGATGGTGACGCATCCGTTGGAGGCATCCATATTAATGGTGATGACAAAATAGACACATTCGGTGATGACGGACTGGATTACAACAGATTTGATGCAGGATGGAACATCGGTCTGGGTGTGGAGTTCGGAAAGATTCTCGTAGGTCTTGATACCCAACTTGGTTTTTGCAAGGTAATGGATGGCGATGCCCCCCATAATGCAAATATAGGCATTACTTTAGGATATAAATTCTAAGCAAACTCTTTCATACCCCCCTCTCTAGTCTGTGCTGGTTTGCACGGTTTTGAGAGGGGTTTTATTATAATTTTCACAACCGATGTCAGTTCTTGGCGAAAGTAAGAAAATAGCAGTAAGGTAGTTGAAAAAGTTAGAGACATTCAGAAAATAGTATAAAGGCCGCTTTACCATCATGTATGCAGGTTATTTTATCATTATTGCCAGCAAGAAACCATTTAAAACAATCATTGGGAAGGAAAAAAGAAGTAGTTTTTTTATCAAAATGTAAAATTAGACAGTATCTAAATTCTCCATAAAAAATTGTGTATTGCTTTTTTATATCTATATTTGCAATTTCAATAGTTTTATTGCCAGATTTTAATATGAAACGAATTCAAGTACTGTTATTATTTATAGTCATTTCTTGTTCCATGTTTGCACAAGACAGGCTTTCTCTGTTCATAGGCAGGGCGAACAAGTATGCAGCTGTGGAGTTATCCGACTATCGGAAACGTTTATGCGTAGAATATAATATATCTAATCAATTATTGGATGATTATTACAGAAGATGTGGTAGTAATTGGGGGAATGTCGGTTTGGCTCTTGAAATAGCAAAGACTTCCGGCAGGCATATGCGGGAGGTGTGTGACTATTACAAGCGTTACCACCGGAATGGCTGGAATCGTATATTGGTAGAGATAGGCATAAAACCAGGGTCGATGTACTATGATCCATTTTATGACAGGATTCGTTATCATAGCGAATGCTGGCGTGAACATTATTGCTCTTATTGTGACCATCATGATAAGCATCATCGCAAGCATTATAAAAAACACAAGCGTCATAAACATCATAAATGGCACGATGATGACGATGATTGGGATGATGACGATGAAGACGATTAACACACTTATATATTTTTAAAAATGAAAAAGATCTTTATTTTTTTAGGACTGATGTTTGTCATGTTGAGCAGTACCTACGCTCAAAAAGGCAGACAGGCAATTGGATTTGGATTAAGTTACGGAACAGAAATTGAAAGTGCTGGATTGGGAATTAAATACCAGTACAATATCACTAATCCTCTCCGTATTGAACCTTCATTCAATTATTTTTTTGAGAATGACAATGTAAGTATGTTGGATTTAAATGTGAACTTCCACTATCTTTGTCCGGTAGCTCAAAGTGTCAAACTTTATCCGCTGTTTGGTCTGACCATGTCCAACTGGATGTTTGACATGCATGATTTGGATGTTGACTGGGATGGAGACCACGTCCATGTTGATGATGGGGGTAACCATAATGAATTCCGTATCGGGGTTAATCTCGGAGCCGGAGCGGAATTCGCTTTGGGACGTAACTGGGCTATGAATGTTGAATTCAGATACCAATTGGTTGATGATTTTGACCAAGGGGTTATTAATTTCGGAGCTGCTTATCGGTTCTAAAAACATATTAATGTGTCAAAACGAAAATGACTGCTCCTAAAAGTTACAGATAGTAATTATAACACTTAAAAGGGTCGTATCAAACTCTGTCTTGAGTAATGATACGACCCTTTCTTTAGTCTTTTAGGATGCTTAAATTTCAGATTATAAGTTTATGTTTTCAAAAACTGAGTTTTGTCTCTTGAACTTTATTAAAATCACTATTTCTAGGTATTTCAGAATCTCTTTCAAACCTTTTACTTTGCAACAAACAAATTAAATGATTTGCTGTATGAAAAAAATGGGTATAATTTATGGTTCCTCTACTGGAACTTGTGAGAGCATCGCACAGACAATAGCTGAAAAATTAGGTGTGGCATCAGTTGATGTAATTGATGCAAGTAAAATTACCACAGAAAAAGTGGAAAGTTATGATATTTTATTGTTAGGGACTTCTACTTGGGGAGACGGTGAATTGCAAGATGATTGGTATGACGCCATTAAAACGATAAAGACTGCAGATTTGAATGGTAAAATAGTTGCTCTCTTTGGCTGTGGAGATTCAGAATCCTATTGTGATACATTTTGTGACGGTATGGGAGTTATATATGACCAGTTAAAGAATTCAGGTTGCACTTTTGTGGGGGCAGTTTCTGCCGATGGGTATTCGTATTCATCTTCTATAGCGATAATCGATGGGAAATTTGTAGGTTTGGCTCTTGATGACGTGAACGAAAGTGGCAAGACTGAAGAACGTATTAACAGTTGGGTTGAAGAAATAAAGAAGAACCTGTAATTTTGACAATTGCCTTATGATAGCTTCAGACATAAACCCGGTAGAATTGAAAGTATTTCTGAATCATATTTATGAATTAAAAAAAGGAGTACGTCAGATGGTACTCTATACTACCAAGAGGAAGTATGAAGATTTTGCTGTAAAACGGCTGATCAATCAAAAGATTAATTACATAATCCAGCCCGTGGGAAATGATAAAATAAACCTGTTTTTCGGTAGAAAAGAATGCATTAATGCCATTCGTTTCCTAGTGAATCAGCCACTGAACAAATTGTCACCCGAGCAGGATTTTATTCTTGGAGCTATGCTGGGGTATGATATTTGTGCACAATGCAAACGTTATTGCGACCGTAAAGTATAATAATCTCAATTTCACGTAGTTTTAAATGTAGTAGTAAAGGGGTGTCTGAATAATTTTCAGGCATCCTTTTTCACTTTTTATGTGAACCATCTTTTTATCTATTTTGTTGCATTATTAGCATAAACCTTAAAAATGAGAAGATATGGGTAAAGAAGAAAAGAAAAAGATGGAACAAAAGGATGAGCTGACGAATAGTGGTCAGCGGTTTCCTGTTGAACAAGTGTCCAATACTGGTAAGCCTACCAAGAAGCAGGTGAAAGCAGCGGTAAAAGAGTTGAATCCTGACGTGAACAGTTTAGGAAGTAGAGGATAATTTAAAATTGAAAACAGTAATGGATATAACTGGAAAAATAGAAGAGGTAAACCAGTCGGACTCATTATTGCTGGTTGTGTTTTATGCGGATTGGTCTCCCCATTGTGAATGGATTGAACCGCTGTTACATGAATTTGAAAAACCGGTCAATATTGTAAGAGTCAATATAGAAAGTAATCGGAAAGTAGCCGATGCCTATGAAATAGAAATAGCTCCCAGCTTTGTCCTCCAACGTAAAGGCAAGATGTTGTGGGAGAAAACTGGTGAAGTATTTCCAGGAGAATTAAGGGATGTCATTGAAATGTTCAAGAATTGAGATCTGTACATCCAGATTAAAAAAGTTCCGTTGGTATACAGCTACGGGACTTTTTTTCTTGTAGGCAGTTTTGTACAATGGAAAACATATCGTACCTTTGCCAAACAATTGATTAAATTTAAGAATATATGTTCAGAAGTCATACTTGCGGAGAGCTCAGACTTTCCGATGCAGGCAAAAGTGTAACGTTGGCAGGTTGGGTACAGCGTGCACGTAAAATGGGAGGGATGACGTTTGTCGATCTTCGTGACCGTTACGGTATTACCCAATTGGTATTCAACGAAGCGGTGAATGCCGAACTTTGTGAACGTGCCAATCACTTGGGGCGTGAATTTGTTATTCAAATAACCGGTGAAGTGAACGAACGTTCAAATAAGAATATGAATATTCCCACCGGTGAAATTGAAATTATCGTATCGGTATTGAATGTACTTAATTCAGCGGTAACTCCTCCTTTTACGATAGAAGATAATAGTGACGGAGGTGATGATATCCGTATGAAATTCCGCTATTTGGATTTACGCCGTAATTGTGTGCGTAAAAATTTGGAACTTCGTCATAAAATGACAATGGAAGTGCGCCGATATTTGGACAGCAAAGGGTTTCTGGAAGTGGAAACTCCTATGTTGGTAGGTTCTACTCCTGAAGGAGCCCGTGATTTTGTTGTTCCTTCACGTATGAACCCGGGACAGTTTTATGCACTGCCACAGTCTCCGCAAACACTGAAGCAATTGCTGATGGTTTCCGGCTTTGATCGTTACTTCCAGATTGTAAAGTGTTTCCGTGATGAAGATCTTCGTGCAGACCGTCAGCCTGAGTTTACTCAGATAGACTGTGAGATGAGTTTTGTTGAACAAGAAGATATCATTTCCACTTTCGAAGGAATGGCAAAACATTTGTTCAAGGAGTTACGTGGAGTCGAGTTGAGCGAACCGTTTCTGCGTATGACATGGGCCGATGCCATAAAATATTACGGTAGTGACAAACCGGATTTGCGTTTCGGCATGAAGTTTGTGGAATTGATGGATATCATGAAAGGTCATGGCTTCTCTGTTTTTGATGATGCGGCATATATTGGTGGTATCTGTGCGGAAGGCGCTGCAAGTTATACCCGTAAACAGTTAGACCAATTAACAGAATTTGTCAAGAAACCTCAGATCGGTGCGAAAGGTATGGTTTACGCCCGTGTGGAAGCTGATGGCAATGTAAAATCCAGTGTAGACAAATTCTATTCACAGGAAGTACTTCAGCAGATGAAGGAAGCTTTCAGTGCCAAGCCGGGTGACTTGATCCTGATTCTGAGTGGTCCTGATGCTATGAAGACCCGCAAGCAGTTATGCGAACTTCGTCTGGAAGTGGGACGTCAGCTGGGACTGCGTGATAAGAATAAATTTGCTTGTCTGTGGGTTGTTGATTTTCCGATGTTTGAGTGGAGTGAAGAAGAAGGCCGTCTGATGGCCATGCACCATCCGTTCACTCATCCGAAAGAAGAAGATATTCCTTTGTTGGATACAGATCCGGCTGCTGTTCGTGCCGATGCTTACGATATGGTAGTAAACGGTGTAGAAGTAGGAGGTGGTTCAATTCGTATTCATGATTCACAATTACAAGCCAAGATGTTTGAAATTTTGGGCTTTACTCCGGAAAGAGCACAAGAACAATTCGGCTTCCTGATGAATGCATTCAAATACGGAGCACCTCCTCATGGTGGTTTGGCATACGGTCTTGATCGCTGGGTTTCTTTGTTTGCAGGACTTGATAGTATCCGTGACTGTATAGCATTCCCTAAAAATAATAGTGGACGTGATGTGATGTTGGATGCTCCCGCTGCTTTGGATCAATCACAATTGGATGAGTTGAATCTGGTTGTTGATATAAAAGAGGATAAGTAAGTTTTTTCCGCTTTTTATATAGGATATTGTATAAAAGGCCGATAACGGGACGATCCGAACAAAGCGTAGTGAATGCTGTTTCAGCTAATTCGCTACGCTTTGTCTTTTTGGTTTAAAGTAGTCCGATAAGCTGAAACAGCTTATAAACATATGAAGGAAGCATATAAAAAGTGTATGAAAGAGAAAAATACGATCAAGATAAAGAGTTATGAATCACCCTGCGGAGTGTTGCTGCTCGGTTCATTTGGCGGAAAACTCTGCCTGTGTGACTGGCAGGTGGAAAAACACTGCGATCGTGTGAATCAACGGTTGAAGCGGGTATTGTGTGCCGAATTTGAAATAAGTACGTCAGAAATAATCGAAGAATCAATAGAGCAACTCAACGAGTATTTTGCAGGACAACGCAAAGAATTTAGTGTGCCGCTTCTTTTTGTGGGCACGGATTTTCAGAAAACAGTATGGAATGAACTGTTAAAGATACCGTTTGGCAGGACAATGTCTTATGGTGAAATGGCCAGGCATATCGGGATGCCCCAAGCAGTTCGTGCGGTAGCCAATGCTAATGGTGCAAATTCCATATCAATCTTTGCACCTTGCCATCGTGTGATCGGTAGTGATCACTCGCTGACAGGATATGGAGGCGGACTGTCCGCTAAAAGGTTTTTATTGGAATTGGAATCACAACCTCGGTTAATGTTATGAGCAGACAAGAAACATTTCCAATGCTATAATAATAAATAAAAAGGAATGGGTAGTGAAAATGCCCATTCCTTTTTCTCATATCTTCTTAATGAATTACCATGTTGTTCCTTGGAATACACTACTTTCGTTATAGGGAACCAGATATCCGTTCATTGTCAGCGTATTGCCTGAGAAATTTGGATTTATAGTAACACTGGCCTGATTGGTTCCGCCAGTCAGTACAATGGAAACGGTGGCCGAAACGGCAATCCCATTAATTCCATAATTATAGTACACATTACCGTCTTTATCCTGGCGCATACTTATTCCGTTCACATTTCCCTGAACCGTGACACCTCCCAAGCCGTTCGGGCTCCAGTTATACACAAAATTAGTAAAGGCGGTCTGAATAATACCTTGCCCATCGTTTACTTCCACATAATTCGTGTTAGAGGAAACAAAACGCATTATTCCATTACGGAATACAACGTTATCAGCTTCTAATACAAAAGAACCGTTTTTTAAAGCATTAATTGCTTGGACGTAGGATACAGAGTCCTGCTGAGCTTCCAAGGCTTTCTTTTCCTGACGTTCTTTCTTCCATGCTTCGCGTTTAGCGTCTTCTCTTTGTTTTCTGGTTTGTGCATTTGTCACTCCGCTGAAGCAAACAAGTAACAATGCGGCTAAAAATAATACTTTTTTCATAATTAAGCTGTTTAGTAAATCAATAATATCTTTTGAATATTCTGATAACTAAAACAGCCTTAACCATGAATTGTTTAACGAATATGTGAATTTATATAACGATAACGTTTGTATTTAATCTATAAAGCGTCGGGTTAGATTTTCAAACTCATCAATACGCCGGTCACGGAGGAAAGGCCACCAGCGACGAACATTCTCACTACGGGTCATATCCAGTTCCACTACCATATTTTCTTCATCCATATTGTTGGCTTGTGCCAGTATTTCTCCTTGAGGACCTGCCACGAAGCTATTACCCCAAAATTGGATACCATTAGTCTGACCGGAAGGATCGGGCTCATGTCCTACACGGTTCACGGCGATAACCGGCAGACCGTTTGCCACGGCATGTCCACGCTGCACGGTTACCCATGCACCTAGTTGACGGATTTTCTCTTCTTGAGTGTCTGTGCTTTCCCAACCTATAGCTGTAGGGTATATAAGAATTTCAGCACCTTTCAGTGCCATCAGCCGTGCACCTTCGGGATACCATTGGTCCCAGCAGACTTGTACACCTAGTTTTCCCAGTGATGTCTGAATAGGTTCAAATCCCAGGTCACCGGGAGTAAAATAGAATTTCTCATAATAGGCGGGATCATCGGGAATATGCATTTTGCGGTATTTCCCTGCTATACTGCCATCTTTGTCAAAAACGACGGCTGTATTGTGATATAGCCCCGGAGCACGCTTCTCGAATAACGAAGTAACCAGTACAATACCGTATCCGGCAGCCAACTCACTGTAGAAGCCGGTAGAAGGACCGGGAACCGGTTCTGCCAAATCAAACATATCCGTATCTTCTGTCTGACAGAAGTAAGGGGTGTTGTGCAACTCCTGCAATACAACCAGCTGTGCACCTGCTGCCGCCACCTGTTCTATATTGTGGTGCAGTTTGCTCAAATTGTGACGGATATCATTAGTGCATGTCTGTTGGATAATTCCTACTTTAATCGTTCTTTTCATACATATATTTATTAATATACACCTTCGGGATATTGCATGGTGACGCAATGCAGCGAGCCATGTTGCTTTATTAAAGCAGTGCAGTCAATACCTACTATCTCTCTTCCGGGAAATGCTTCAGCCAATACTTCTTTGGCGCGCATATCATTCACAGAATCAGCATAAGTAGGATAAAGCACAGCTTCATTCATTATCAGGAAATTGGCATAAGTTGCCGGCAAGCGATGATATTCCTCATCATAAACAGCACTTGCCATAGGTAGCGGAAGCAGACGGTATGGCCTGCCGTCCAAAGTACGGAACGCTTTTAGTTCTTCTTCCATCATTGCCAGTTCCTTATAGTGTTCATCTTTTTCATTGGTGCACTTTACATACACAATGGTATCATCCGGACAGAAACGTGCCAATGTGTCCACATGGCTGTCTGTATCATCACCTGCCAGATAACCGTGTTTCAACCATAGAACCTGTTTTAAGTTAAATGTTTCTTTTAGAAAATCCTCCACTTCCTGTCGGTTCATTTCATTTCTGTTTTTAGCCAGCAAACATTGCTCTGTAGTCAGCAGGCTTCCTTTCCCATCACTTTCTATGGAACCTCCTTCTAAAATAAAATTCCGGCAGAAAACATATTCACCTTTCAGAACAGGATGGTGAAAATACAGTTCGTTATTAATCTGGTTATCATAATTTGCGGCAAACTTCATTCCCCAGCCATTAAAACAGAAATCCAGCAGCAGGGGAGTAGCGTCTTCTTTCAACAGGGTGATAAAAGCATGATCGCGTGCCCAAGTATCATTTGTGTTGATTTTTGATGTGACTAGTTTTTGGATATCAGCTCCATAATTATCTATACTATCTCTTATGGAATCGGGGTCTGGAGCCACAATCAACAAACTCTGACGTTTCAAAACCTCATAAGCTATCTTAAGAAAACAGTCATTCACTTCGTCCAACATGTATGCCCAGTCTGTGTCTTTATGGGGCCACGTTAGTTGAATCAAACTTTGTTTATGCCATTCGGCGGGTAAATAGGACATATTCATATTTTTAAATTTACTTCGCAAAGATATGAAATAAACTTTATAGGTTAATTAGTCATCGCTTCGTTTTTGTAACGAGCTTTTCCGTCTTTTCCATAAGAACCAGCGGAACAGTTCATCCCAAGTATTGAAATCTTTTTTATACATGAGACCTACTCCTTGAGTGGTCAGGGTAGATTTAGTAAAATAGCGGTCATTGGTCTGATTATACCCTCTCAAACGGAAATCTCCGTTTTTTGTCAATAACCATATCGCTTCAAAGTCTCCTACGAAGTTGCTATTTGCCATCACATTCTCCTTATAGCCGAAGTTTCCATTTATCATCAGCCTGTTATTCAATAACCTGCCGGACAACATAGCTTCTGCTTCCACATCTGTCCAACCTTTTTCACCGGTACTCAGGTTGGCGCCTATATTCCAGTTTTTATTGCCCATCCATTGGGACAACATATTGTTCAGCTGACCGGAAAGTGTACTGAAGGCTAAAGAACTGGTCGCATTAGAGGATTGGTCATTATTGGCATAATCATAGGTGTAGAACTTACCAATTCCCAGCAAATAAATAATCTGTGTATTCATTTGTTCTTCCGTACTGGTAGCACTACGTACCAATTCCCGGTCTTCCTCGCTTACAGTGGGCAGTTCCAAATCGAATTTAATATCCGGATTGGATAAATTTCCAGTCAGATTCATCAGACAGTTTACCTTCACCGTACCTTGGTTGCGCGAGGGATCTACTACCAAATCACTTAAAGAAGCAGAATTAACCGTGTATACCGCCTGTAAATCAAGATTCGCCTGATAAGGGTCACCTGAGAAAGTCACCGTGCCACCTGATTTCAAGGTAAAGTCCTTGCGTATTACTTCCTGCATGCTTAGTTTATACATACCTTGATCTATGACATAGCTACCGAACATACGGAAATCACCTTTATTGAAAAAATTCACTTGCAGGTTTCCATTTCCGGTTGCTGTAATATTATCTCCCGCTACAGGATCCATGATAATTTTCATGGTAGCGCTGGGAGTTGCTTCTATCAACATGTTGATGCGGAGATCCATAGGAGGTCCGTCGTCCTCTTTAGTCTTACGCACATTAGAGTGGTGGTAAAGATTGGTTTCCACATTATCGTGAATGCGCTTGGGGGTTTTGTCTACAAAAGTGATAAACTGATTGCTCGCTGCTTCCGTGGTTACTCCGGTTATATAAGTGAAGCTGGTATTGTTGCCTGTGGTCAGTGAAGCGTCCACTGTCATCGCATTATTTCCACCATCCAGTACCACATTTCCTGTACCATATACTTTTCCGTAAAAAGGCATATTCCCGGCTTCGTAGGTATTGTACATCAACAGGTTGTTGCCTCGTATATTGAAATGGTACATCAGATTTTTCAGCTTTGTGTGATGCAGATAACCATTTACCAGTCCGTCATGTCCCTCACGGTCATAGACTTTTACATTCCTGAAATCCAGACTGCCCGAAGATATATGTATGGAGTCATCCCGGATTTGGAAATAGGTGTTCAACACATCAATTTTAGCATCCATTTTGGCCCTCACTTCACCTTCCAGATCCAAATGCTTGAAATCGCCATATAAACGGACATTTCCGTTGACACGGCCATTTATTTCACTGAAAATTCCTTCTATAAAAGGTTGTAAGAATCCCAGATTGGTACTATCTGCCCGAATCGACAGATCAAGACCTTTTAACTTGGGAGAGACATACCCTGTCACATGAGTGGAGGAAATTCCTTTTTCCGCTATTTGGGCATCCAGTCGTACTCCGCCCAATTCCTTATCCCATACACCTGCAATGTCGGCTTCTCCTAATAAAGAACGGTTCAGACAGAATTTGTGCACATTCAGACGGGTCCGCATCACCGGGTTCTTCATGACACTTTTCAGATGAACCTTTCCGGTTACAAGTCCGCCGAACTCTACATCGTCAAACTGCACAATATCCAGTACATAGTCCAGCTTGATATTTCTCAAATCCACCCGGCAGGAATCACTTTCCTTCTTGGTCAGTTTACCATCTATCCTTAAATATTGGTCCTCATGTTCAAACAGGAAATTGTCAATGAATACGCGTCCCGAATCTATGGCGATATGCGAGGGATGAATGTTCCATACCGTATCATTCAGCACTACTTTTGTGGGCTGTATGTTTATATCTGCCTGAAGAATAGGGTGGGGACCTTCCGTTTTGAAGAAACGGGTATCGGCGGCAAATTTACCACCGTAAGTCACATCAGTATTGTTCCCCCAGTTAATTGTTGTTTCCAAATGATCGTTTTTGGCATTGGCTTCCACCGAGAAGTTAAGCATTGCACCACTTTTCATCAGCATACCGCCTCGCAGTGAACATTTGAACCGGTCAGAAGGATTCTCACAAAATAAAACGCCCGAATCATAACGTGTTCCATTGTATCTGAATTCCGGAAAATGTCCTTCTACGTGCAACTTTTCCTCGCCGTCGTTAAAATATCCTTTTAAAGATGCCGGCAGGTATAATTCCAATGGAATCTGAAATAATTTGGATAGCACTTCGGCATTTTCCAGGCAGATATCAAACTGGAAGTTATTGTGAGGCTCAGGCATATTATCCTTTATAGTCAGTAAGGACGGAATATAGCGTTGTACCGTCTTTACCACGCTGGCCGGAATGGTGTGGTAGGAATAGTCACCTCGTATCACCGCTGTCATGAAGGATGAATTTATGCGCAACTCTTTTTCACCGCTTACCTGTCCGGCTGTAATAGTCAGATTGTCAAGGAAACACCCTCCTTCATCGGGAGCGTTTAATTGCAGGCTGTCCAATGAAATGCGCCCGTTCATGTCGTCAATGGATTTGCCGGTGAAATCAGCAGTGAGGCCCAGTGAAATACTGGCATTCTCATATTTGTCCGACAGATGGAGGTCGTGAGGGCGCAGGTTCTTTACGGATGCCTTCAGGTTAAAGTCAGGGATTGTTTTGGCAACATTGAAATTACCGTCTATCTGGACAGAACCGTTTGCGTCGTCCATGGATAAGCGCCCGTTAAAGCCTCCGTCCTTATATACGCCATCCAACATGATATTTTCATATTGATATTGACTATATTCAAAGGAAGATATGATTCCTTTGATGTATGATTCCGGATATCGGTTCTTATAGTTGAAACCTTTCAGTTCCACATTGAAATCCACCTTGCCGAATTTCTTTTCCTGATTAAGTAATTTTCCCAAATCCAGGTCTGCACTCGCCACACTACCCGAATAGGTTCTGCTCATACTTTGTTCATCAATGCTCATCATCACGTCCGTTTTCACCATGCCTGCCCCTGTATGGAACAAGCCTGTCAGTGTGAGATCATGCAGATAGCCCGCCGCTTCCCCGTTAAAACGAATATAGTCCAAACGTTGCAAAATGGGAGGAACCTTTCCCGTCAGGTTCGTCATCAGAACGTTTATGCCCTCTTTTGTCATGGTCAAGTTACCCAGTTTGCCGTAAATGTACATATCCATGCCTGCATCCCAGTTACTTAAGGCAGCTTCCCCTGCAATCATCAATCCGTGGTGGTTAGTCAGCCGCAGGGTGGGGCAGTCCAAATGTTTGCCGTGACCGGAGAAAACTAGATTTAGATCCAACGGTTCTTCAAAGCGTGACAAGGCAGGCACAAAAGGAGCCAAATCTTTCAGTATAACGGAAGCCTTCAAAGAGCCGTCATATCTTATATTTTCTGTCATTTGGGGCAATTCGGGCAGGCTGTCATACTTCAAGGTCAGACTGTCTATCTTTAAAGCAGTATTTGAAAGCTCCACTCCAAAATCCTTAATATCCAAACGTTTATTGTTGGCTGTAACTTTCATGGCGAACTTCTGCAATGAAAAACCACATTGTTCGTCAAAGCTGACCCGCCGGATGGCGGCATTCAACGAGTCGCTGCGCAATGCCTTCAGTGAAAGCGTTGCAGCGAGATTCTTCACCGATAGATGATGGGCATTGAACTTACCGGGAGTTTCCGGTTCCGATAATATATCGTATGTCACTCTGCCACGCCTTATCAGCACGGAATTAATTCGTAAATCCAAATTAGATTTTGTTTTAACCGTATCTTTGGACGCGAAAGCGTCTAACACAAACTGGAAATTAGGGGCAGATTCCGGAGTTTCCCGGTTCAAATTGACCGTAAATCCAAAAAGCTGGACACTGCTGATGGTGACTTTACCGTTCAATAAAGGCAGAAGGTCGAATTTTGCCGATAAGCGGGCTACTTTCAGCATCTCCTGGTTCTTCCGGTCATGCAAAAGGACATCTTCCACAATGATACGGTTCAGCAAACCCATATCAATCCGTCCTACAGAAACCTCCGTATTCAGTATGTTTTTTAATTCCTTAGTTACAAAAACAGATAATTTGCCCTGAACATACGGTATGTTCAGCAGCACAATTATTCCCAGGTAGACACCAATCAGTGTACCTAGCAGAATACGCACAGTGTATTTAAGACTCTTACTAGAAATCATTGTTTATTTTGGGCTAACAAAAATACGAATAACGTATGACGTAGCCCAAAATAAACGATTTTTTTTACTTGTTTTTATGCAATCTTTTCAACTCGAAGGAGAAAATGACACGGAAACATCCGATAATAAGGAAAGTGATGGACAGCATATAGAGCACGGTAACAGCACCAAGTCCAGGTTGCCAGATGATAGCCATAGAGCAAAGAATAGCCAGAATGCCAAACACCAGATACCACCCCCAGTCCTTTGTGCCATAGCGTTTCAAATCTGTGGAATAGCCACACAATGTAAACCCTCTGAACATCAGCCAGAGAGCAACAATAAACGGAATCAGTTCCATGCTGACCAACGGATAGAATACCAGATAAATACCTATCAGCAAATCAATAATACCTCCGGCAAGATACCATCCCCAACTACTGATTGTTTTTTTGTTTCCGGCAGCAAAAAAAACTTCCAGAACGCCACTGACCAGAATCGAGATACTGAAGATGACACTCAGTGCCACATAACTGCTCACAGGAGCGAACAATAAGCATAGTGCTACCGCAATGTAGAGCAAGCCCAGCAACAGGGACATCCACCAATTTTTTACAGCGTAGCCTAAGCCACCAACTAATTCATTCATATTTGTTAAGTTTTAGGTTATAATTTGAACTAATAACGCCCCCCTTGCAAAAAGGTTTACCTGCAAATACAAAAAAAGTCTTTAAATACCGCCGATTGACTTTTAGAACTCAAAAAATATTCCGAACTTTGCACGCTGAAAACCAAATTGATAGTTCTATTTACATTTTGAATAAAAATTGAATAAAAAAAGAATGAAAGATAACAAAATCCCTTCACCGTTAGTATCCCTTTTACCCGTATTCGTACTTATTTTATTATTGTTTGTCACTATCCGTACATTTGGAAGTGATGCCTTGTCCGGTGGCAGCCAAGTCTGTCTGCTAGTGGCTACAGCTGTTTGTGTGCTGATAGGTATGGCGGGATTCCGTCGTCCGTGGAAGGACTTCGAACTGGCTGTCACCAATAATATAGCCGGGGTAAGTACCGCACTTATTATCTTGCTGATCATCGGAGCTTTGTCCGGAGCATGGATGGTCAGCGGTGTAGTCCCTACATTAATATATTATGGCATACAGGTTATTCATCCTCATTTTTTCCTGGTATCCACTTGCATTATTTGTGCGGTAGTATCTGTCATGACAGGCAGCTCATGGACTACCATCGCCACTATCGGCATCGCACTGATGGGAATAGGGAAGGCGCAAGGTTTCAGTGAAGGTTGGATTGCAGGTGCGATTATCTCCGGAGCCTATTTCGGTGATAAAGTTTCTCCGCTTTCGGATACCACCATTCTGGCATCGTCCGTAACGGATACACCGCTGTTCACTCACATCCGTTACTTGATGATTACCACCGTTCCATCACTTGTCATCACTTTGATAATCTTTACCATAGCCGGATTGTCACATGAAGCCACTGATACCGGTCATATCGCCGAATACACCCGTATATTGAGTGATAAGTTCCATATTTCATGGTGGTTGATGATTGTCCCCGTTGTCACAGCGATACTGATTGCACGTAAAGTGCCTTCCATCATCACTCTATTTGTTTCTACGGCTCTGGCTACCGTCTTTGCCTTGATTTTCCAGCCCGGACTATTATGCGAAATCGCCGGACAAGGAGTCGAAGGGATTGCCGCCTTGTTCAAAGGAGGAATGGGAATGCTTTATGGTGGAACCCAATTGGAAACCGGTAATGCGGAAATAAACGAACTGATATCCACTCGCGGAATGGCGGGTATGATGAATACCATCTGGCTGATTATCTGCGCCATGTGTTTCGGAGGGGCGATGACAGCCGGAGGAATGCTCGGCAGTATCACTTCTGTCTTTGTACGTTTTACGAAAAAGCGGGTAGGAATGGTGTCATCCACAGTTGCATCGGGCTTGTTCCTGAATCTTGCTACAGCAGATCAATATATATCCATTATCCTGACGGGTAATATGTTTAAAGACATCTATAGTGCAAACGGTTATGAAAGCAAACTGCTGAGCCGCACGACGGAAGATTCTGTTACAGTCACTTCGCCATTGATACCCTGGAATACATGCGGTATGACACAGGCTACTATCCTTAGTGTTCCCACCATTGTGTATCTGCCTTACGCATTCTTTAACATTATCAGTCCCTTGATGAGTATCACAATTGCTATACTGGGATATAAGATAAAGAAAAAAGCAGAACAGCCGGGCCTGTCATAATAATGATAGGATCTGATGATTATATATCTTTCACGTGAAAGATTAGCAGGGTTCAAAAATAACTTGTACATTTACCCACCCTAATAAATCATTTTATATTTTTACAATAATATGAAGAAACACATCACATTCGCCCTTCTGTTTGCGGCTGCATTGACAGCCCAGGCACAACAGGGAGGCATTTCAGGTGAAATGCTGAATCAAATCAAACAAAGTTATAAGGCAACCCCTGCCGACAAAGCCATCCGTAACGCCTTAGGCGGAACAAGTATCAACACGTTGGCATTGAACCAGGAGAACCGTGCCGATTTTGATACGGAGTTTTCACACAAGGTGCTATCCAAGGGAATAACCGACCAACAATCTTCCGGTCGTTGCTGGCTTTTTACCGGACTGAACGTGCTCCGCAGCCAGATGATTGCCAAATACGGACTGGATGAGATGGAGTTCTCACAGAACTACTGCTTTTTCTACGACCAATTAGAAAAAGCAAACTTATTCTTACAGGGAATCATTGATACCAGTGGAAAGCCCATGGACGATAAAATGGTGGAATGGCTGTTCAAGCATCCCTTAAGCGATGGAGGACAATTCACAGGAGTATCGGATATTATAGAGAAATACGGACTGGTCCCCAAGAGTGCAATGGTGGAAACTTTCAGCAGTGAGAATACCGGAAAGATGAGTAGTCTGATAGGACTGAAACTGAAGGAATTTGGTTTACAACTACGCGAAGCCGCCGCTACCGGAGCGAAGCCGGCCGAACTGGAAAAGAAAAAGACAAAAATGCTGGGAACGGTTTATCGTATGCTGGTGCTGACCCTTGGCGAACCTGTTTCCACCTTTACATGGAGTCTGAAGGGTGGGGAAGCGAAAGAATATACTCCGGTGTCTTTCTATAAAGAGTTTTTGGGAAATGATTTGACCAATAACTATGTAATGCTGATGAATGATCCCAGCCGCGAGTTTTATAAATGTTATGAAATAGATTTTGACCGTCACCGTTATGATGGCAAGAATTGGACTTATGTAAACTTGCCGATAGAGGATATTAAAGAAATAGCCATAGCTTCCATCAAGGACAGTACCATGATGTATTTTTCTTGTGATGTAGGCAAGTTCCTTGATAGTAAACGTGGCTTGCTGGACCCTGATAATTATGATTACGAATCATTGATGGGAACTACTTTCGGTATGGACAAGAAACAACGTATCCAAACTTTCTCCAGTGGCAGCAGTCATGCCATGACCTTGATGGCGGTGGACTTGGATAAAGCGGGAAAGCCGAAAAAATGGATGGTGGAAAACAGTTGGGGCAGTGCCAGTGGATACAGAGGACACCTTATCATGACAGATAAATGGTTTGATGAATATATGTTCCGTGTGGTGGCAGAAAAGAAATATGTTCCTGCCAAGGTGCTGGATATTTTAAAACAGAAACCAATCCGTCTTCCGGCATGGGACCCGATGTTTGCTGACGAAGAATAAGCGTTATCTCTCTACATTGTATATAATTTAAGCGGACTGTACAGAAAAGAAAGACTGTACAGTCCGTTTTTTTATTCTAAGGCATTGTGTATGTCTGTCATTTTTACTTCTCTCTTGCAAAAAGAAACATAATAGGGAAAATAGGTTTGTTGCAGTGATGAGTTATTGTATAATAGGCTTGCAGAAAGGTGTTTCTTGCATATTTAGGTATAATAAAAAATGGGAATCTCTTCGTAAGAGAACCCCAAAGTCAAGTTAGATCTCTGATATAATAAAAAGCGCTCATTCATAGGAATTTCCAGATAGAATTCGTTTCTTTGCGGTCAGAAACCATAAAATCATCTTTATTATGTCATCCCGCTTTGTAAACCCTTTCACGGATCTCGGCTTCAAGATAATCTTCGGCCAGCCCGCCAGCAAGGATCTGCTGATAATCCTGCTTAACGAACTGCTGTCAGGTGAGCATCACATTGAAGACCTGACGTTTCTGGACAAGGAGGACCGTTCGGAGAATATTCACGACAAGGGCATCATCTATGACCTTTACTGCCGTACCTCTACGGGCGAGTACATCATAGTGGAGATGCAGAATCGTTGGCATAGCCATTTCCTGGACCGTACGCTTTATTATGTGTGCCGTGCGGTGAGCCGCCAGATGGAGAATCCGTCCTCTAAAGAGGTATGTGTTCCCGACACTCCGTTGGAGGGGGATTGCGGTCTGCTCAGGGAAGAAGAGGCTTCTTACGGTCTCCGTTACAGGCTTCCTGCCGTGTACGGCATTTTCCTGATGAATTTCAAGGAGGATGGTCTGGAAAGCAAGTTCCGTACCGACACGGTGGTTTCCGACCGGGACAGCGGTCGTGTGGTGAACCGGAATTTCCGTCAGATTTATCTCCAGTTTCCTTATTTTACGAAGGAACTGGACGAATGTTCTACTTTATCCGATAAACTAATGTATGCACTGAAGAATATGAACAACTGGAACAGAATGCCCGATGCGCTGAAAGAACAGGTTTTCAGCCATCTTGACCGCCTTGCCGCCAAGGCTCACCTGTCTGAGGGTGACCGTATCGCTTATGATAAGGCGGTGGACCGTTATAACGTGAGCCGTATTGTGGAAAATGATATCCGTGAACAGGCTGTCGCGGAAGGACGTTTGGAGATCGCCCGTAAACTGAAAGAGAACGGTTTTTCCATTGCGGATATTGTCCGGATTGCCGGACTTTCGCCAGAAGAAATTGATAAGCTGTAACGGCGTGTACGAATTTCTTTATAAAGCAGTGCTCATTCGGGAAAAAGACTTTTTTCAGAATGCTACAGCAAAAAATGATAATGAATGGTGAAGTGATATAAGTATCATGATAAAGCATTGAAAAATGTATGAGCAATAAAATATATCCCATCGGAATCTAGAATTTCGAGAAAATCCGTCAGGACGGTTATTTCTATATTGATAAAACGGCCTGGGTGTACCAGATGGTAAAGACCGGAAGTTACTACTTCCTGAGCCGTCCGCGACGTTTCGGAAAGACCCTACTCATCTCTACCTTGGAAGCTTACTTTCAAGGTAAGAAGGAGTTGTTTGAAGGTCTGGCGATGGAGAAGCTGGAAAAGGACTGGATCAGATATCCTGTTCTGCATCTGGATCTGAACATCGAGAAGTATGATACTCCGGAGAGTCTGGATAAGATTCTGCATGATAATCTGGATGCCGAACTGCATGAGTTTGCTGAAGCGAGAGGAGTGTCATACGACAAGCTTTGTGACTATTTGAAAGCATATTATGACGGCTATCACTTTACACATCATTCTATCGGCATGTACAATCCGTTTAGTTTGCTCAATACGTTCAAATATAAGGAATTCGGCAGTTATTGGTTCGAGACGGGTACTCCTACCTATCTGGTGAAACTGCTGAAGAAGCATCATTACGACTTGGAACGGATGCCCCACGAGGAAACGGACTCCCAGGTGCTGAACAGTATAGATTCGGAATCCACCAATCCCATTCCGGTGCTCTATCAGAGCGGCACCTCACTATAAAGGGATATGATGAAGAATTTGGAATGTACCGTTTAGGTTTTCCGAACCGGGAAGTGGAAGAGGGGTTTGTACGTTTCCTGCTCCCTTTTTACGCGAACGTAAATAAGGTGGAATCTCCCTTTGAGATTCAGAAATTTGTCCGTGAGGTGCGTTTCGGTGATTATGACTCCTTCTTCCGCCGTCTGCAAAGTTTCTTTGCGGATACTACCTACGAAGTGATCCGCGAACAGGAACTGCATTACGAGAATGTGTTTTTCATCGTATTCAAGCTTGTCGGCTTCTATACCCAAGTGGAATATCATACGAGCAAAGGACGCATTGACCTTGTCCTGCAGACTGACAAGCTTATCTATGTGATGGAATTCAAGCTGGACGGCACGGCCGAGGAGGCTTTGCAACAGATTCATGACAAGCATTACGCGCTTCCCTTTGCTTCGGACGGACGGAAGCTCTTTTAAATAGGGGTGAACTTCAGTGCTGAAACCCGCAATATCGAAAAGTGAATAGTAGAAGAATGAAATGTAGAAAGGAAACAGAGTCCGAAGAAAAGAGGTGCACACTGCTGCAATATCCGGTGAAACTTGGTACAAGATCCGCGGAATCTTGTACCAAAGTTTTTGTAATCTTGTGACGGGTGACGGCTAGTTCCTTTGAACATTGCAAAGATAACTTCACGTCCGTGCGGCGTGATCTCTTCTGACCCCTTGGCGGATTGCAGGGAGTTTACGGGGACACGGGGACAGTGGGGACACCCCCTTTTTTCCTCACACACGCATGCGTGTACCTATAAAGGGAGGATAAGTGGGGTGATATATTCCCTTGCCGTCCACACTTACCGATACTTCTTATTTGGTGAAACGTTTGAGTCTGATGAGGACGGTGCTTTCGGTTATTCTCCCTGTCGTGCGTTTTTTTTCAGAAGTTCCGGCCGGATATAATCCTGTGGGAAGGCAGGGGAAAGATGATTTTCCCACCTAGTTATATCGCGCGTGCGTGTGTGAGAAATTGGGGTCTGTCCCTGCTGTCCCCACTGTCCCTGCTTGGGAGAGCCGGTATGAACTGCCATCTTTAAATTCTCAATTTTTAATCTCCCTCCGTATCAACGTTTCCTCGTCCTACGAGAGGAAACAAGCTCGTACCGGCTTCTTGCCGGAACGTTCCACGCCTTTGCCGGGATGATTTTTCTTATTATCCGCACTGTTGCTGTGGAAATCATAGACCGCTTGTACGTAGTTTATCGCCCCATGGGGATTTTATTGCCGGTGGTGTTTTCCTACGGCGGTGTGGAATTGCTGAGGGTAGGGGAGACTTTCCATAGCCGTACAAAAAAAGCATACGCTTCCATGAACGGGCTGCATAAAGACAGCATCTGCTTTTATGAATATTACTTGAAGATACCGGATTATCGCGTACCGAAGTCCTGCAAGCTGGTGGATTCCGTATGGTCCACGGTGTTTGATGTGTTCGCCTGCTTGTTGGCAGGGGATGACGAGGAAGTTTATTGGTGCTGCGGCCGTCTGGCCGACCGGAGCATCGTGGTGATGGACGGGGCAGGAAGGTATTACCATGTGGAAAAAGGAAAGAGGAAGCGGTACATTGCCGCTAACCTTCCCGAACCCGGTGAGCAGGACTTCGACACGGCTGTAAAGAAGCTGAAAGAGGAAGCCGGGCAGCGGGCGGAGGAAACGGATCGGCAGAAGAGAAGGAACGAGGAAGCGAAAAGGCGGAAGAGGCTGGAGGAGATAAGAGATGCCCTTCCGTACCGTATGGGCATGAAATGGGGCTTGAAACTGGGGGAACGTATCATCGTTCCTCCCAAATACAGAAAGATTCTTCCTCCTGTGGGCGTTTATTGTGCTTTTGAAGAGAGCGCCTGCCGGTGGGGGGTGATGGCACTGGACGGGAAAGTGATGGTGGAAGCCCGCTACCAGGAGGTGGATATAGAAAACAACGGCACGGTACACCTGACCGTCATTCCCGGCAAAGTGAAGACCGTCAAACTGTAAGTGTTTCCGGAATGAAACACAAATGACGCGAATGACATAAATTAAAAATCAAGATAAATTTATGCCATTCGCGTCATTTGTGTTCTAAAAAAAAAGTGAGCATCTGCCTGAGTTTGCACATACATTCAGAAAGGTTTCTATTATTACAGAATTTTTTCCATAATAAGCACCATTTCTTTCTTTTTTCACATTTTTTTTCTGTACTTTTGCGCTCAAATTTAAAAACCATTTTTTATAACCCAATATGGCAAATGTGATTAAATTACACAAAGGCTTGAACATCAACCTGAAAGGGAAACCTGCTCAGGAGTTCTTTGACGTGAAGCAGCCGGACATCTATGCGATAGTGCCCGATGATTTTCATGGCGTGACTCCTAAAGTCGTGGTCAAAGAACAGGAATATGTGACGGCCGGGGGAACATTGTTTGTTGACAAGAACCACCCCGAAGTGAAGTTCGTATCTCCGGTAAGCGGTGTCGTTACCAGCGTGGAGAGAGGCGAACGTCGTAAAGTCTTAAGCATCTCCATTGCAGCTGCAAAGGAGCAAGACTACGAAGAGTTTGGAAAGAAGGATGTTTCGACTCTGACAGGCGAGCAGGTAAAAGCCGCCCTGCTGGAAGCCGGACTTTTTTCATTCATTATCCAGCGCCCCTACATCGTGGTGGCTGACCCGAATGCCAAGCCGAAAGGCATCTTCGTTTCTGCATTTGACACTAACCCATTGGCTGCTGATTTCGAATTTGTTCTGAAAGGCCAGGAAAAAGATTTCCAGACTGGTCTGGACGCACTGGCAAAGATGGCAAAGACGTATCTGAATATCAGCGTAGAGCAGAAGAGCCCTGCACTGACCAACGCCAAAAATGTAACTGTAACTGCCTTCGACGGTCCTAACCCCGCCGGAAACGTAGGCGTTCAGATTAACCACATCAGTCCTATCAACAAAGGCGAAACTGTTTGGACGCTCCGTGCGGAAGAAGTGATCTTCATCGGACGCCTGTTCAACACAGGTCGCGTAGACCTTACCCGTACTATCGCCCTGACCGGTTCGGAAGTGAAGAAACCGGCTTATTGCAAGCTGAAAGTAGGAGCCTTGCTGACAGATATTTTTGCAGGACGTGTGAACGGAGGTAAAAACTTACGCTACATTAACGGTAACGTGCTGACCGGAACTTTGGTGAAGCCAAACGGATTCCTGGGTGCGCACGCTACAAGTCTTACTGTGATCCCCGAAGGGGATGACCGGCACGAATTCCTGGGCTTTATCATGCCGCGTACCGATCAGTACAGTGCCAACCGCAGTTATTTCAGCTGGTTGTGCGGTAACAAGGAATACACACTGGATGCCCGTATCAAAGGTGGCGAACGCCACATGATCATGTCCGGCGAGTATGACAAAGTATTCCCGATGAGCATTTTCCCCGAATATTTAATTAAAGCTATCATTGCCGGCGATATTGACCGCATGGAAGCACTTGGTATTTACGAAGTGGCTCCCGAAGACTTCGCTGTATGTGAATTCGTTGACTCTTCCAAATTGGAATTGCAACGCATCGTGCGTCAGGGCTTGGACATGCTTCGCAAGGAAATGTGCTAAATAATTAAAAACTAAGAATTAAAAGTTAATGAAAGCGTTAAGAAATTATCTCGACAAGATAAAGCCAAACTTTGAAGAGGGCGGCAAACTCCACGCGTTTCGTTCGGTGTTCGACGGTTTCGAAACATTCTTGTTCGTACCCAACAGCACTTCGAAAACAGGAGTTCACATTCATGATGCGATTGACAGCAAGCGTATCATGTCAATGGTGGTTATTGCGTTGATACCGGCCCTGTTGTTCGGTATGTACAACGTAGGTTACCAGCACTTCTTGGCTGTAGGCCAGGAGGCAGGTTTCTTTGAAAAGTTCATTTATGGTTTCCTGGCTGTTCTGCCTAAGATTATCGTATCATACGTAGTCGGTCTGGGAATCGAATTTGTGGTGGCACAATGGAAGAACGAAGAAATTCAGGAAGGTTTCCTGGTATCCGGTCTGTTGATCCCGATGATCGTTCCTGTGGAATGTCCGTTGTGGATTCTGGCTGTCGCTACAGCATTCTCTGTTATCTTCGCTAAGGAAGTATTCGGCGGTACAGGTATGAATATCTTCAACCCTGCATTGATTACCCGTGCTTTCTTGTTCTTCGCTTATCCTACCAAAATGTCCGGTGATGCCGTTTGGGTAAGCACTGACAGCATTTTCGGTATCGGTGGCGGACAGGTAGTGGACGGTTTTACCGGCGCTACGATGTTGGGACAGGCTGCTACAGCCGCTCCGGGTGCAAGCGAACTGATTAATGTGAACGGTACTCCCGCTACCATGTGGGATATGGTTGTAGGTTTGATTCCGGGTTCTATCGGTGAAACCAGCGTTATCGCTATCGCACTGGGTGCCATCATCCTGTTGTGGACAGGCGTGGCAAGTTGGAAGACCATGTTCTCTGTCTTTGCCGGTGGTATCGTGATGGGATTGATCTTCAATGTATTCGGCTCTACAGATAACATGATGGCTCAGTTGCCTTGGTACGAACACATCGTATTGGGCGGTTTCTGCTTCGGCGCCGTGTTCATGGCTACCGACCCTGTGACTTCCGCACGTACGGAAAAGGGTAAGTTCATCTACGGCTTCCTGATCGGTGTGATGGCTATCGTTATCCGTGTGTTGAATCCGGGTTATCCCGAAGGTATGATGCTTGCCATCCTGCTGATGAACATCTTCGCTCCGCTGATTGACTACTGTATCGTACAGAAGAACATCACAGCCCGCGAAAACAGATTAAAATCAACTAACAACTAAAATATCGGACATTATGAATACTAATAGTAATAGTTATACTATCATCTATGCTTCGATAATGGTTGTTATCGTAGCATTCCTGTTGGCATTCGTGTCTTCTTCTCTGAAAGAAAAACAGTACCAGAATGTAGAACAGGACACAAAGAAACAAATTCTGGCAGCTTTGAACGTTTATGACGTAAAAGATGTGAATGCAGAATATGATAAATATGTGAAAGAAGACGATTTGATGCAGGCAGACGGTTCTTTGGTAAAGAACGATGCTGCTTTCCAGACTTCTTATAAAGGTGAAATCGCTAACGGACGTCTTCATGTATTCGTTTGCGACGTGGATGGTCAGACCAAATATGTGCTGCCTATTTATGGTGCCGGTCTTTGGGGACCTATCTGGGGATACATCGCATTGAATGATGACAAAGACACTGTATATGGCGTTTACTTCTCTCATCAAGGAGAAACTCCGGGTCTGGGTGCAGAAATCACCACTACTAAGTTCCAGGATCAGTTCTTGGGCAAACATGTAATGGAAAACGGTACTGTAGCTTTGGGTGTTGAAAAACACGGCAAGGTGGCAAAACCCGATTATCAGGTAGACGGTATCTCAGGTGGTACTATCACTTCTAAGGGTGTAGATGCGATGATTAAGGATTGCCTGAGCATGTACAATTCATTTTTAACTAATAAATAAGAGGAGGGTAAATAGAATATGAGCGCATTATTTTCTAAAAAGAATAGAGAAGTTCTTTTAACTCCGCTGGGTTTGAATAACCCTGTCACCGTACAGGTGCTCGGTATCTGTTCTGCACTGGCTGTAACGGCTCAGCTGGAACCGGCTATCGTGATGGGTCTTTCCGTAACCATTATTACAGCCTTCTCGAACTTCGTTATCTCCTTGTTGCGTAACACCATTCCCAACCGTATCCGTATCATCGTCCAGTTGGTGGTTGTTGCCGCATTGGTAACTATCGTTAGTGAAATTTTGAAAGCGTTCGCATACGATGTAAGTGTGCAGCTTTCTGTATATGTAGGTTTGATTATTACAAACTGTATCCTGATGGGACGTCTGGAAGCATTTGCTATGATGAACGGTCCTTGGGAATCATTCCTGGATGGTATCGGTAACGGATTGGGTTATGCCAAAATCCTGATTATCGTGGCATTCTTCCGTGAACTGCTGGGTGCCGGTACATTGTTTGGCTTCCAGGTTATCCCGCAGGCTGTTTATGACTTGGGCTACCTGAACAACGGCTTGATGCTGATGCCTCCTATGGCGTTGATTATCTGTGCTTGTATCATTTGGTACCAACGTGCAAAACACAAAGAATTGCAGGAAAGTAATAATTAATCCCCGTTATAAAACGAAAAGAATATGGAATATTTAAGTTTGTTTGTAAAGTCCATCTTTGTGGACAATATGATTTTCGCATACTTCCTGGGGATGTGTTCTTACCTGGCAGTATCGAAGAACGTAAAGACAGCCGTAGGTCTGGGTGCAGCCGTTACTTTCGTGTTGATTGTAACTCTGCCGGTGAACTATTTGCTGGAAAATTACGTACTGGCACCTAATGCGCTGATTGATGGAGTAGACCTCAGCTTCTTGAGCTTTATCCTGTTTATTGCCGTTATTGCCGGTATCGTTCAGTTGGTGGAAATGGCGGTTGAACGTTTCAGCCCGTCGCTCTATGCTTCATTGGGTATCTTCCTTCCGCTGATTGCTGTAAACTGTGCCATCATGGGTGCTTCATTGTTTATGCAGCAACGCCATTTCAACAACATTGGCGAGGCAACCACTTACGCTTTGGGCTCAGGTATCGGTTGGGCACTGGCTATTATCGGTCTGGCTGCCATCCGTGAAAAAATGGCTTACTCTGATGTTCCCGCTCCTTTGAAAGGTCTGGGTATCACTTTCATCACTGTAGGTTTGATGGCAATGGCATTTATGTGTTTCTCTGGTTTGAAAATCTAAAAGGAAAGGAATAAGACAATGGATATGAATTTAATATTAGCTAGTATTGGAGTATTCCTTGGAATTATCCTTCTGCTCGTTGTTATTTTGCTGGTAGCTAAGCAGTATCTTACTCCGAGCGGCAAAGTAAAGATAACTATCAATGGAGAGAAAGAACTGGAAGTAGAACAAGGTTCAACTTTGCTGAACACCCTGTCTGTCAATGGCATCTACCTGTCATCGGCTTGTGGTGGTAAAGGTTCTTGCGGTCAATGTAAATGCCAGGTTGTAGAAGGCGGTGGTGAGATTCTTCCTTCTGAAAAGGGACATTTCAGCCGTAAACAACAACAGGATCATTGGCGTCTGGGTTGCCAGGTGAAAGTAAAAGGTGACCTGGGCATCAAGATTGATGAATCTGTACTGGGTGTTAAGGAATGGGAATGCGAAGTAATCAGCAACAAGAACGTTGCCACTTTCATCAAAGAGTTTATTGTGGCTTTGCCGAAAGGTGAACACATGGACTTCGTTCCGGGTTCATACGCTCAGATTAAGATTCCTAAATTTGAAATGGACTACAACAAGGATATCGATAAAGACCTTATCGGTCCGGAGTATCTGCCCGCATGGGAAAAATTCGGTCTGTTCGGCTTGAAATGTAAGAATACGGAAGAAACCATCCGTGCTTACTCTATGGCCAACTATCCTGCCGAGGGTGACCGTATCATGCTGACAGTGCGTATCGCTACTCCTCCGTTCAAACCGAAAGATCAGGGTCCCGGCTTTATGGATGTGAATCCGGGTATCGCTTCATCTTACATTTTCACGCTGAAACCGGGTGACAAGGTAACGATGAGTGGTCCTTACGGAGACTTCCACCCGATCTTCGATTCTAAGAAGGAAATGATTTGGGTAGGTGGTGGTGCCGGTATGGCTCCGTTGCGTGCGCAAATTATGCACATGACCAAGACACTGCACACTACCGACCGTGAACTTCACTATTTCTATGGTGCGCGTGCATTGAACGAAGTATTCTATCTGCAAGATTTCCAACAATTGGAAAAAGACTTCCCGAACTTCCACTTCCATCTGGCTTTGGACCGTCCGGATCCCGCAGCCGATGCAGCAGGCGTGAAGTATACCGCAGGTTTCGTTCACAATGTGATGTATGAAACTTATCTGAAGGATCATGAAGCTCCCGAAGATATTGAATACTACATGTGTGGCCCCGGCCCGATGTCTAATGCAGTCGTTAAGATGCTGGATAGTCTGGGTGTTGAGCCTTCTTCTATCATGTACGACAACTTCGGAGGATAATATCAGGATCTCCTTTTATTAATAATGAAAATAAGCCCGGTAAAAGTGAACTTTTATCGGGCTTTTTCTTTACTTTTGTATAAAACGAAAATGAATATGATAGAGAACATACTAGCCAATTTGAAAATTGAGCGGCTGAACCCGATGCAAGAGGCGTCCATCAATGCTTGGAAAGAGGGAAAAGACCTAATATTATTGTCTCCTACGGGGTCCGGCAAGACGTTAGCTTATCTGTTGCCTTTGGTGCAGAGTTTGAAGCCTGGTATAACAGGCGTACAGGCTATAGTGCTGGTTCCTTCCCGGGAACTGGCTTTACAAATAGACCAGGTATTTAAATCCATGAACACACCCTTCAAGGCTGTAAGTTGTTATGGAGGACGACCGGCCATGGAAGAGCACCGTACCATCAAAGGGATGCAGCCATCAGTCATCATCGGTACTCCGGGCCGTATGAATGATCATCTTTCCAAACAGAATTTTGATGCAGATACGGTCACAACTCTGGTAATCGATGAATTTGACAAATGCCTGGAGTTTGGCTTCCAGGAAGAGATGGCGACTGTCATAGGACAGTTGCCCAACTTGCAACGCCGTTTTCTGTTGTCGGCTACCGATGCGGAAGAGATTCCGCAGTTTACGGGGCTGGACAAGACCATTAAATTGAATTTTTTAAATCCGGAAGAGCAGCTTACCCACCGTCTGCACTTATATAAGGTACTGTCTCCGGAAAAAGACAAACTTGAAACCTTATATAAATTGCTTTGTACCTTGGGAAGCCAATCGACATTGGTTTTCTGTAATCACCGTGAAAGTGTGGAACGGGTAGGGAAGTATCTTCAATCCCAGAAGTTTCAATGTGGCATTTTTCATGGCGGCATGGAACAGGATGACCGCGAACGCTCCCTATATAAATTCCGCAACGGAAGTTGCCATGTGCTTATTTCTACCGATCTGGCCGCTCGCGGACTGGATATCCCCGAAATAGAGAATGTAGTACATTATCATCTGCCTGCCAATGAAGACGGATACATTCACCGCAACGGACGTACCGCCCGCTGGGAAGCCGAAGGTAATTCTTATGTTATCCTTCATGCCGAAGAAACAGTGCCCGCATATATAACCGATGAGCCGGAGGAGTTCATTTTACCCGAAGTCACCCCCAAACCTTCTTTACCCGAATATGTGACATTATATATAGGAAAAGGCAAGAAAGATAAAATCAATAAGATAGATATTGTGGGATTTCTCTTTAAAAAAGGAAACCTTAATAAAGACGAAATAGGACGGATTGATGTAAAAGACCACTATTCTTTTGCAGCCGTATCTCGCAAAAAGATAAAACAAACTTTGAATTTAATACGAAATGAGAAGATAAAGGGCATAAAAACACTTATTGAAGAAGCTAAATAATGACAATTTGTCAATTCTCGAAATAAAATGATTAAAGAATAATTCAAAAAGATATTTTTTTTATGCTTTAGATCATTGTTTACTAGGGATGTAGTTACAAAATGAAAGCATAAAAAATCAGATTTAACTAATTTGAAAGAAAATTATGCGGAAATTCGTAAATTTATTAGCGATTTTTTTGGAAAACTGAAAATAATGTGTAATTTCGCCCAATGTAAGATATAAACAAATTGTATAACCAAAACAAACGTCAAATGAAAAAGCATAATTTCAATGCGGGACCATCTATCTTGCCTCGCGAGGTAATTGAGAAGACAGCACAAGCCGTTCTTGATTTTAATGGGTCAGGCCTTTCCATCATGGAAATCAGTCACCGTGCTAAAGATTTTCAGCCTGTAGTAGACGAAGCTGTTGCTTTGTTTAAGGAACTGTTGAACATCCCGGAAGGGTACTCGGTACTATTCTTGGGGGGTGGAGCCAGCTTGGAATTCTGTATGATACCTTTCAACTTCCTCGAAAAAAAAGCTGCTTACCTGAACACAGGCGTATGGGCTAAGAAAGCGATGAAAGAAGCCAAGGCTTTCGGCGAGGTAGTAGAAGTGGCATCTTCCGCTGAAGCGACCTATACCTATATTCCCAAAGATTATACGGTTCCCGCCGATGCAGATTATTTCCACGTCACAACGAATAACACAATCTATGGAACAGAACTTCATGAAGATCTGGATTCTCCGGTTCCTATGATTGCTGATATGTCATCTGATATTTTCTCTCGTCCTATCGACGTTTCTAAATATATTTGTATCTATGGCGGTGCGCAGAAGAATTTGGCTCCGGCCGGTGTCACTTTCGTTATTGTAAAGAACGATGCTGTGGGCAAGGTATCACGCTATATTCCTACTATGCTGAATTATCAGACTCACATTGACGGCGGCTCTATGTTCAACACACCTCCTGTACTTCCTATTTATGCCGCTTTGCAGACTTTACGCTGGATAAAAGCCAACGGTGGTGTAGCAGAAATGCAGAAACGTGCTAAAGAGAAGGCAGACATGCTGTATGCTGAAATAGACCGTAACAAAATGTTCCGTGGCACAGTAACGGATAAAGCCGACCGCTCTTATATGAACATTTGCTTTGTAATGAATGACGAATACAAAGACCTGGAAGCCGATTTCTTGAAATTTGCCACAGAAAAAGGTATGGTGGGTATTAAGGGACACCGTTCTGTAGGCGGTTTCCGTGCATCTTGCTACAACGCTATGCCGAAGGAAAGCGTTCAGGCTTTGATTGACTGCATGCAGGAATTTGAGAAACTTCATTAATAATTATGTTCACCACAGATTATACGAATTGCACAGATAGGAACAATAAATGGAATCTGTGATAATCCGTGATAATCTGTGGTGAACCTTTTTAATACAATAAGACCATGAAAGTATTAGTAGCAACAGACAAGCCGTTTGCAAAAGTTGCAGTAGACGGTATCCGTAAAGAAATAGAAGCAGCAGGTTATGAACTGGTATTGCTGGAAAAATATGGTGAAAAAGCTAAACTACTGGAAGCTGTAAAGGACGTTAACGCAATCATTATCCGCAGTGATATTATTGATGCCGAAGTATTGGATGCGGCAAAAGAACTGAAAATCGTAGTACGTGCAGGAGCAGGTTATGATAACGTGGATTTGGCGGCTGCTACGGCACACAATGTGTGTGTTATGAATACTCCGGGACAGAACTCCAATGCAGTAGCCGAACTGGCTTTTGGCATGATGGTGATGGCTGTCCGCAATTTCTATAACGGGACTTCGGGTACTGAACTGATGGGCAAGAAGTTAGGTATCCATGCATACGGCAATGTAGGTCGTAATGTGGCTCGTATCGCTAAAGGTTTTGGCATGGATATTTATGCTTTTGACGCTTTCTGCCCGAAAGAAGTGATCGAAAAAGATGGTGTGAAAGCTGTTTCTTCTGCTGAGGAACTGTATGCTGCTTGTAATATAGTGTCCCTGCATATTCCTGCTACGGCTGAAACTAAAAATTCCATCAACTATGAATTGGTCAACAAGATGCCTAAAGGAGGAGTATTGGTAAATACTGCCCGTAAGGAAGTGATCAATGAAGCGGAATTAATCAAACTGATGGAAGAACGCACCGACTTAAAGTATGTTACTGATATCATGCCGGTTGCCCATGCAGAGTTCTCGGAAAAATTTGCCGGCCGTTATTTCGCTACACCGAAAAAGATGGGGGCCCAGACGGCTGAAGCAAATATCAACGCAGGTATCGCTGCTGCCAGACAAATAGTAGGCTTCCTGAAAGATGGTTGTGAAAAATTCAGAGTAAATAAATAAGTAATCCAATAACCGCAGGGGCGGATTGAATCCGACCGGATGCATATAGCTTATGTTTTCGGGCGAATGCAATTCGCCCCTGCAAGTAAAATCTAATACCTTTATTTTATGGCAATAATAAAACCCTTCAAAGGCATCCGCCCTCCGAAAGAATTGGTAGAACAAGTAGCTTCACGTCCATACGACGTACTGAATTCTGAAGAAGCACGCGAGGAAGCGAAAGGTAATGAAAAGTCACTTTATCATATTATAAAACCGGAAATTGATTTCCCTGCCGGAACAGACGAACATGATCCTAAAGTATATGAGAAGGCTGCCGAAAATTTCCAGATGTTTCAGGACAAGGGCTGGTTGGTGCAAGATGAAAAAGAAAATTATTATGTATATGCACAAACCATGAATGGCAAGACCCAATATGGACTGGTGGTAGGAGCGTATGTTCCCGATTATATGAACGGGGTCATCAAAAAACATGAACTGACCCGTCGTGACAAGGAGGAAGACCGCATGAAACATGTCCGCGTAAATAATGCCAATATAGAACCGGTATTCTTTGCTTACCCGGATAATGCGGAATTGGATGCTATCGTTAAGAAATATACTTCACAACGGCCGGAATATGATTTTATCGCTCCGGGTGACGGCTTCGGACATTCATTCTGGGTGATCGACAAAGAAGAAGATATAAAAGCTATCACAAAAGCTTTCGAAGCCATGCCGGCTCTTTATATTGCCGATGGTCATCATCGCTCGGCTGCCGCAGCCCTGGTAGGCGCCGAAAAAGCGCAGCAAAATGCAAACCATCAGGGAAATGAGGAGTACAATTACTTTATGGCTGTATGTTTCCCGGCCAACCAGCTGACTATTATTGATTACAACCGTGTTGTAAAAGACTTGAACGGGCTGTCTCCGGAACAATTCCTGACCGCTGTCAGCAAGAATTTTGTGGTAGAAGAGAAAGGAACTGAGGTCTATAGACCACAGGCTCTTCACAATTTCTCTCTCTATCTGGACGGTAAATGGTACAGCTTGACAGCAAAACCGGGCACATACGATGACAATGATCCTATCGGAGTATTGGACGTGACTATTTCTTCCAACTTGATATTGGATGAAATATTGGGAATCAAGGATCTTCGTTCCGACAAACGGATTGACTTTGTAGGTGGTATCCGTGGCCTGGAGGAATTAAAGAAGCGTGTGGACAGCGGTGAAATGAAAGTGGCTTTGGCCCTTTACCCTGTTTCTATGAAACAATTAATGGATATTGCCGATACCGGCAATATCATGCCGCCCAAAACAACTTGGTTTGAACCGAAACTTCGTTCGGGATTGGTTATTCATAAACTGAGCTGATCCATAGTGGAACACGGACAGAAAGAACAAACCTGCATTTCCCTTTCTGTCCGTGTCCGTTCAATCATTTCATATAATTTTTCAGCTGCTACAGGTGATATAAATTCTTTTATATTTGTTGATTAGGTATAATTAAAATAAATAGATGTCAGAGTGAAAGAATAAAGCATTTTTCCTTTGTTTATTGCTGACAAATATCTAATTTCGCGCCGATTTTAAAGCGTGTAATAAAAACGATGACTAACAACAAGACTAAAGGATTTCTCCTTGGGGCAATCGCAGCAGCCAGCTACGGCATGAACCCACTGTTCACCCTTCCTCTTTATAGTGCAGGAATGAGCGTAGACTCGGTATTATTTTATCGCTATGCACTGGCTATAGTTGTACTAGGTATCATGATGAAGATGCAAAAGCAATCTTTTGCCATTAAGAAAGCGGATGTGCTGCCACTTTGCATCATGGGACTGCTGTTCTCATTCTCTTCCCTGTTTCTCTTTATGAGTTATAACTACATGGATGCCGGTATCGCATCCACCATACTGTTTGTCTACCCGGTACTGGTAGCTATTATTATGGCTGTAGTATTTAAGGAAAAAGTATCGCCGGTCACTATGTTTTCCATAGCGCTGGCCTTTGTGGGAATTTCCTTGCTCTGTAAAAGTCCGGGAGGACAGACACTCAGCCTGGTCGGGATTACTTTTGTCTTTTTATCATCCTTGTCTTATGCTATCTATATAGTTGGCGTAAACCGTTCTTCCCTGAAGGATATGCCTATAGCCAAGCTTACTTTCTATGTCCTGCTTTTCGGCCTGTCTGTTTATGTGGTGCGATTGAAGTTCTGTACAGGACTGCAGCCTATCCCTACACCCTTGTTATGGGTGAACGCAGTTTCACTGGCTGTTTTTCCTACTGTTATTTCGTTGGTGACCATGACAAAGGCCATACACTACATTGGTTCCACCCCCACTGCTATTCTGGGTGCTTTGGAGCCTGTTACAGCTTTATTCTTCGGAGTACTGATTTTTGGAGAGCAGCTGACACCGCGCATTATTCTGGGCATTTTGATGGTGATTACTGCCGTAACTCTGATTATAGGAGGAAAAACATTGCTGAAAAAAAGCAAGATTCGGTTAAGGCATACTGGCAGATAAAGTCGGATTTTGTATCTTTGCCCTTGCAATTATAAATTTTCCACTATGAAAAAACAACTGATGCAATGGGCAGGAGTGGGAATGTGGATGGTATTGGGGCTGTCCGCATGTTCCCCTACAAAAACAGAAATCGGAAATCTGAATGTCATTCCGCAGCCCCAAGAAGTAAGTCAAGACATTCAAGCCCACCCTTTTGTTATTAATCCGCAAACCGGTATTGTTTATCCGGAAGGCAATGAAAAGTTGCAACGGACGGCAGAATTTTTAGCTTCCTATATTAAAGAGGCAACGGGAATTACTGTCCGGACAACAACTGAAGCCGCAAGGAAGAACTCCATCATTTTGGCGGTTGACGGTTCCATTACCAACAAAGAGGGGTATCAACTGGAGGTAACTTCTGAAAACATCCATTTGAATGGAGGAAGTGAGTCGGGAGTATTTTATGGAATACAAACGCTCTACAAGGCTTTGCCGTTGACCAAAAACAAACAGGTATCCGCTGCCATCCCGGTGGGAACTGTTAATGACTATCCTCGTTTCGGTTATCGTGGTTTCATGGTAGACGTGGGCCGCCATTATTTTCCGGTTTCTTATCTGAAACAAATCATTGATATGCTGGCACTGCACAATATCAATTATTTTCATTGGCATCTGACCGAAGACCAAGGCTGGAGAATTGAAATCAAGAAATATCCCAAACTTACGGAAATAGGTTCGATGCGTCCGCGTACATTGATTGACCGTGAAACCCAGACCTACGATGAAACTCCTCATAGCGGTTTTTATACACAGGAAGAAGCAAAAGAAATTGTCAAGTATGCCGCTGACCGTTTTATTACTGTAATCCCCGAAGTTGACCTTCCGGGACATATGATGGGAGCTTTGGTTTCCTATCCGGAATTAGGTTGTACGGGAGGTCCATACGAGATTCCTTGTAAATGGGGGGTATTCCCTGATGTGCTGTGTGGAGGAAACGACCGGACTTTACAGTTCGCCAAAGATGTATTGAATGAAATAATGGATATCTTTCCATCTCCTTATATCCATATTGGTGGGGATGAATGTCCGAAAGTACGTTGGGAAAAATGCCCTACATGTCAAGCTAAAATTCGGGAACTGGGTTTGAAAGATACACCAAAACATAGCAAGGAGAACCAATTACAGACCTATTTCATGTCCGAGGTAGGCAAAGTTATCAATGACAGAGGGCGTAAAATGCTGGGCTGGGATGAGATGTTGGAGGGAGGATTGGCTCCAGGTGCCACAGTGATGTCATGGACCGGTGTCAAAGGTGGTATCGAAGCCGCCCGTCTGCACCATGATGCGATTATGACTCCTATTCAGTATCTTTATTTCAGCAATCCTACTTACAACCGGATAAAAGGGACTAAAAGCCTTGGACGTGTCTATACATTTGAACCTGTTTCTAATGAATTGGCAGAGGATGAACGAAAATATATCATCGGTACCCAAGGATGCATATGGACAGAATGGACGCGTGACAGTTTGAAGATGGAATGGCAAATTCTTCCCCGTATGGCTGCCTTGTCCGAGATTCAATGGACGGAACCGTCACATAAAAATTTCGACAGTTTCTTGAAACGTTTACCGGCTCTGCTGGCTATCTACCGGGATAGAGGTTATGATTTTCGCCAGGACATTTATGATGTGAACATTGATATTGTTCCGGCTCCCGATGAAGGAAAAGCCCGGATTGCTTTTCAGACGTTTGATGACGCGGAAATACATTATACATTGGACGGCAGCGTTCCCGATGTGCAATCCCCATTGTATACCGACACTATACAAGTGGATAAAGATGTTATCATACAAGCCATTGCAGTTCGTCCGCAGGGTGCCAGTCAGATAAGTAAGGAGGAAATACATTTTAATGCAGCCACAATGAAACCGGTTACCTTGAACACCATTCCTCATAAATCATATACTTTTAAAGGAGGAAGTACCTTGATAGACGGATTATATGGGGATATGAATTATCGCTCAGGACGTTGGATTGGTTTCTACGGGACAGATATGAATGTGACCCTTGATCTACTTGAGCCTAAGGAGGTGTCTTCAGTTTTCGTAAACACAATGTTGAACACAGGCGATGCTATCTTTGGTACAACAGGTCTGAAGGTGGAAGTTTCTGAGGACGGGAAAAATTTCCGCAGGGTAGCCTCCGAAGATTTTCCCGTTGTGGAAAAAGGAACTAAAATGCAGAGCCGCAAAGACTCTGTCTCTTTTGACAAAGTAAAAGCCCGCTATATTAAAATCATAGCAGAAGTTACTCCGAAACTTCCCGCATGGCATTCCATGCCTGGCGAAAAAGCGTTTTTGTTTGTTGACGAAATAGGAGTGGAGTAAATCCGCCTTCGGAGCAATGGCTTTCTAAAGAACAAATACCAAACAAGAAACGGACATTCTGACAAAAACAGATGTCCGTTTCCTTATTCATAAGCCTTTCATGTATTTTCAAAAGCTGTTCAAGAAAAAATGGCGATAGAGATTCACTCTGTCGCCATTATGTGATGTGGAATGTCTAATTCCTTATGCTTTAGGAAGTGCTTCTTTTACAACCATAGTACGGTTTACATATTCTGCACCGTTCAATTGCTTGATAGCTTCTTTGGCTTCGTCATCATTAGGCATTTCTACAAAAGCAAAGCCTTTAGAACGACGTGTTTCACGGTCAGTAATAAGTTTTACTGAAGCTACTGTTCCATACTCTTCCATTACACCTCTCAAATCACCTTCCCTAACATTATAGTTAAGGTTTCCAATATACAAATTCATAAAATAAAAATTGATAAATAAATAATTAAGTAAACTTTGAATTTAAAAATTTAGTTAGAAGAATAGAAACGGTTCAAGTGTGAGATGAATTGAGTCAATCGAAAAAACTATCTTTTTATATTCCGTTGTCAAAGGAACGATAAATAATTGGATTATCCACTATATTTCTCTTTTTATTTTGATATTTTTTTAGCCGGTGACTCTTTTTATACTTTTTAGGCTTAAAGCAGGAGCCTTATATCATTCATATTCACTAATTTTGTATCAACAGCTAACTTATAACTAAGATTTATATGATATTGAATGAAAGAGAAAGCCGCCATGAGCATGTGTTGCATGTGGCCCGACAAATGATGACGGCAGCGCGCACTGCTCCCAAAGGAAAAGGTGTTGACATTATTGAAATAGCCATGGTGACGGATGGTGATATCAATATTTTATCGGAAATGATGGTGAAAATGGTTGCGGAGCATGGAATGAAATTCTTTCTGCGCGATGCGGAAAATATTCTGAATGCGGAATGTGTCCTGTTAATAGGTACCCACGAACAGGCGCAAGGATTGAATTGTGGTCATTGTGGATATGCCACCTGCGTGTCTCGCAAAGAAGGAGTGCCGTGTGCTCTCAATAGTGTCGATGTGGGCATTGCCATCGGATCAGCTTGTGCCACGGCAGCAGACAACAGGGTGGACACACGGGTCATGTTCTCGGCCGGACTAGCAGCGCAGCGTCTGAACTGGCTGGAAGGATGCACCCAGGTTTATGCCATCCCTGTCAGTGCATCCTCTAAAAATCCTTTCTTTGACCGGAAACCTAAAGAATAAATTTCTCTACTACCGCGGCTACACCATCTTCTTCGTTAGAAAGGGTGATGTAGTCGGCGTTTTGACGGACTATTTCTTGAGCATTGGCCATTGCTACCCCCAATCCGGCATATTGTATCATAGAAAGATCGTTAAAACCATCACCAACGGCAATCATTTCTTCTTTTGTCATACCGATTTCTTTTAGCAATACGGCCAGTGATTGTGCTTTATCAATACCTTTAGGAACCAATTCCAAAAAATAAGGTTCGGAACGGAATACGCCCATACGGTCTTTCAAGTGTTCGTACATTTCTTTTTCAAGCACTGCAAGCCGCGTAGGTTCACCTACAATCAGACATTTGGCAATAGGAAATTTTATTGCCTCCAGAAAATGATCCACTTTCTTGGGAGTCATCACATTCAGAATAGCTTCTTTCAATACATATTCATCTTCCGGATATTCAGTCAATACATATTTTCCATCGTAAGTGACGATAGCAAAATGATTGTCGGTGGCACATTTATACAGGTAAGGCAATATATCCGGATCGAGCACATTCTCGTACATCATCTCACCGGTTTTCCAGTCTATGATCTCACCTCCGTTATACGAAAGTATATAACCTTCGTATTTCTGCAACTCTAAGATCTCGGCCAGTGGAGCCACACCGTATGTGGGACGCCCCGATGCCAAAACAATTTTTACTCCGCGCTCTTGCGCTTCGATAAGTGTACGACGTGTGTGTTCCGTTACCTCTTTCTTTTGATTGGTCAACGTTCCGTCTAGGTCTAAAACTAATAATTTATACTTCATATACTATTTAATGGAGTGCTTTTGCCAAATTCGCTGCAAATATAACGATTAAATTCATGGCTTTTTGCTACATTTGCTCAAAATAAACAAGAATCATGACAGAAATTTTATTAACCGTAATTATTATCCTGCTGATAATTAATATTGTAATCGCACTTACTAAAAACAATCGTCTGCAAACCGAACGTCTGGAAGGATTGCTACGCGAAGAAATGAAAGAAAACCGGGACGAGCTGGGAAGAAATATCCGCGAACTGCGTAATGAACTGAATCAAACCTTGAACTATTCTATCCGCAATATGCAGGATACTTTGCATAAAAACCTGCTGACCGGTAATGAAATGCAACGGGAAAAATTTGAAGCAATGGGCAAGCAACAGGAAGCCTTGGTGAAAAGTACGGAAAAACGATTGGATGACATGCGGCAAATGGTAGAAGAAAAATTACAGAAAACATTGAATGAACGTATAGGACAATCCTTTGAAATAGTACGTTCGCAGCTGGAGAATGTACAGAAAGGATTGGGAGAGATGAAGAGTCTGGCACAGGATGTAGGAGGATTGAAAAAAGTTTTAAGCAATGTGAAGACACGGGGTACATTCGGAGAAGTACAATTAGGGGCTTTATTGGACCAGATGCTGAGTCCGGAACAATATGCGGCGAATGTCAAAACCAAGAAGAATGCAACGGAATTTGTGGAATTCGCCATTAAACTTCCGGGAAAGGAAAATAGTAATGATACTGTATATTTACCTGTGGATGCCAAATTTCCCAAAGATGTATATGAGCAATATCAGGATGCATACGAAGCCGGAGATGCCGCATTGATTGAAACTTCATCCCGCCAACTGGAAATCACAATCAAAAAAATGGCAAAGGACATTCACGATAAATATGTAGACCCACCTTTTACAACAGATTTTGCCATTATGTTTCTGCCATTCGAAAATATCTATGCAGAAGTGATCCGCCGGACCGCATTGGTGGAAATGTTGCAAAAAGACTGGAAGATAGTGGTTACAGGTCCTACCACCCTGGGAGCTATCCTGAATAGTTTGCAAATGGGATTCCGTACACTGGCCATTCAAAAACGAACAAGCGAAGTATGGAATGTGTTAGGGGCAGTAAAGACCGAATTCGGAAAGTTTGGAGGATTGCTGGAAAAGGTACAGAAAAATCTACAGAATGCAGGAGACCAGTTAGAGGAAGTTATGGGAAAACGTACTCGTGCCATAGAGCGTAAACTACGCCAGGTAGAAGCCCTTCCGGCAGAAGACAGCCAACGAATGTTGAGTTTGCCCGAACTGACAGATGATGAGGACGATGAATAAACAAGGAGGACTTAAAGATGAGCATGACGTGGGATTTTATTTTAAGATTGTTTGTGGCAGGCGCTTTGGGTACTGTTATTGGTCTGGATAGGGAATATCGTGCCAAAGAAGCCGGTTACCGTACCCATTTTCTAGTATCACTGGGAAGTGCTCTCATTATGATTGTGTCACAATATGGTTTTATGGAAGTAGTGAAGATGGAGGGAATAGACCTGGACCCGAGTCGTGTGGCCGCACAGGTTGTCAGCGGTATCGGTTTTATTGGAGCGGGTACTATTATTTTTCAGAAACAAATCGTGCGCGGGCTTACTACCGCTGCCGGAATTTGGGCTACTTCGGGCATCGGTCTGGCTATTGGAGCCGGTATGTACTGGCTGGGAATCTCAGCAACAATCCTTACGCTGATTGGTCTTGAGGCACTTAGCTATCTTTTTAAAAGTATAGGTATGAAAAGTTCCATGGTGGAGTTCTCTACAGACAATAAAGAAACACTGAACCGTATGGCCAAGAAATTCAATTCCAAGGAGTACAATATTGTTTCCTATCAATTGGACGAAAAGAGGTTGGGAGAAGTAACGACCTATTATGTTACAATGGTTATAAAATCCAAGAAATACAATGATGAAGGTATGTTACTGACATTATTACAGGATTTTAGCGATATTACCGTTCATAGGCTGGAGTAAGCTTTTCCGGCTTGGTTCAAAAGCAGCAGGGGAGAGCGCTTATTGAAAGATTCTCTCCCCTGTGCTGTGATCATGCTTTTAACCGCATAACAAACGTACTTCCTTCTCCCAACTTACTGTCTACTGTAAGCGTACCATTATGGGCCTCGACAAAATCCCGGGAAATAGACAGACCTAAGCCGCTTCCTTGTACTTTAGTTCCGGGAACCCGGAAATAATGGTCAAAGATGCTTTTATGATAACGTGGATCAATCCCTTTCCCGAAATCCCGTACAAACATCTCAATGAATCCATCATCTGTCTGACGTGCCCCTATTACTACACGACCGTTTTCCGGTGAATACCGGATGGCATTGGAAAGAAGGTTGGTCAGCACCCAAGCTATCTTCTCACTGTCGACAAACAGTTTACCTATTTTGTCTTCAGGGTACTCCACTTCTATTTGAATGTTGAACTTCTCGGCTTGCACACGGTTTGCCTTTATTGCATATTCTATCAACTCTATAGGTTTGGTTATCTTAGGCTTCAACTGTAGTTTTCCTGATTCTACCTGCGTCATATTCAGCAATTCGCCGGTGATATTAAGCAGCCGTTCGCTATTTTCCTTGATACTGTTTGCCAAATCTTCCTGTTCTTCATTTAAAGCTCCGATACGCTGGTCTTCTAATAATTGCAGACTCATCATAATAGCCGAGATAGGAGTCTTCAATTCATGTGAGATTGTAGAGATAAATGTGGTCTTGGCCGAATCCAGTTCCTTAAATTCGGTTATATTCTTCAACATAATGACATATCCTTTTTTTTCCATAGTAACCCCATCTTTCCCCGGTTGGGAAATACTCATGTATTTTACTTGGAAAAAACTCTCTTTATTGTCCGCATAAATCTTCAGAGGTTCTTTCTTTTCTTTTTCCTTGTCTTTGACTGGTTCCCCAGGAATTTCCACCAATTCACGAATCAGGCGGCGCAACAAATCATTGCGCAGGGAAATATCCTGTGCAGAATGTTTAATAACTTCTTCACGCTTCAGGTTGATCACATTCAATGCTTCGTCATTGATGAACAGGATTTCCATATCATTATTTAAACCGATAATAGGCTCGTTGATACTGTTGATGATAGTCTCCATATATTTTTTAGATGCCATCATATCGGATAAAGTACTTGCATGATAATCTTCCAGACGTTTGGCCATGCGGTTGAAATTTTTAGATACTTCTGAAAATTCTTCACTGCTGTTCAATTCCAAACGTTTCTCATAATTATGGTTTGCAATTTCCTGTATAGCGTTGGTCAGCTCTTTAATAGGATTATCAATTGATGCGGGAAGACGCAACCACATACCAATACCAATACATATACATGCGGCACCAACAACATATATCCACAATAAAGCCCGCTGTAATCCGGGACCTGCTGCCGGACTGTCAGGTTCCGTGGCAGTCAGTATTTGCAAATTCACAACAGAAAGTACAACCAACAGTACAATCATTGCCACCAATATCCCTATGGCGAGGGTTAGTTTCGACTTTATATTCATAACTTTTATTTTTTATGCAAGTATAATCAAATCTATGTCCATTTCTGCTAAAGAGTGTAGAAATTTTCGATATTTGGAAAGACTGAATAATGCACCGGGCATTTTGAAAGCAGGATGCCCCATACAGACAGTTGTAATTCCACGTTGACGACAAGTCTTAATTATTTCTCCCATAATATCGGAAGATGAAACTTGGATAACTTCACCGCCCAACTCGGTAACCAGTTTAAAATGATTAAGTAAATGCCGCTGTGTTGCCAATGGAATACGTTCCGTACTTTCGGCAGGCGTTTGTACATAAAGGGCAAAAAAGACCGTATTGTACCGGGAAGCAAGCCGTGCCGCTTTACGGATGATATGTCGGGGAGTCCGTTCATTACTGCTGATACATGCCAAAAACTTCTCGTGCCGGATACCCTTTTCGCCTGTAACAATTTCATTTTCAACTTTTTTCTCGACTCGAAAGGCCACTTCTTTTAGTGCCAGTTCACGTAACTGAAGAATATTCTCTGTCTTAAAAAAGTTATTCAGTGCCAATTGAATCTTTTCAGGGCGATAGATTTTCCCGGCTTTCAACCGGTTTATCAGTTCTTCGGCAGTAAGGTCTATATTTACCACTTCATCCGCATCCTGCAACACCTTGTCCGGAATCCGTTCCTTAACCTCTATACCTGCTATGCCTTTTACGTCTTCATTCAAACTTTCTATATGCTGGATATTAACTGCAGAAATTACGTTTATACCGGCATCCAACAATTCCATTACATCTTGCCAACGTTTCTCATTCCGGCTGCCCTCGATGTTGGTATGTGCCAATTCATCTACTATAACCAGTTCGGGATGTAACTGAAGAATGGCATCAAGATCCATTTCTTCCACTTCCTTACCTTTGTAAAATATCTTTTTCCGAGAGATAACAGGCAATCCTTCCAACATAGCAACGGTTCCTGCACGTCCGTGCGTTTCAATATAACCTATCTGTACATCTACACCGTTCTCCAACATTTCGTGAGCTTCTTGCAGCATACGATAACTTTTCCCTACACCGGCTATCATTCCGATATAGATTTTAAACTTTCCACGCCGTGAACGTTTAATCAAATCTAAAAAATGCTGTACACTTTCTTCTCTGTCTTCCATTTGTTACTTTATCATATTGGCAATATAACAATTTTCCGCATATTTAATATCAGTCCTTTTATAACAGGCAAAGAATATACCAATAAAACAAACGGCTTAGCTACAATGCCATAAGCGTGTCATCAAAGACTAAAGCTTACCAAAATGAAAAGGGGGCTCTTTCAAAATGAAACACTTTCTTAATCACTATAATTATTGCCGTTAGATTTCCCAGAATAGTTTATTCCTGCTTTTCTAGCTTGTGTATGTTGAAATTGACGGGCTATTTTATATTCACGTTCTCCTTTTAGTAATCTGTATCCGGTTTGTTTAAACCAAAAGCTTATATTATTTTCTATACATTGCCGACGAATGTCCAATACCCAGTCATAATTACATATACGCGCTTCTTTGCCCGATTCTCCACCTACCACAATCTGTTCTACCCATGTACCGAGTTCTCCCTTGAAGTTTATAGCGGACAACAACGGTTCACAGATAATGATTTTATGCTTTACAGGAGCTGCTTTATAAAGAGGAAGACGGTAATCCACTCTGTCTTGATTTTCCATGGTGCAACAAATGGTAACATTATCATACCCGTCCCCCCAATCCGGAGGCAGACATTGGCCGAGCCGGTCTATGCGTTTAGTTATAAACAAGAAATGAAGATCGTATCGTTCCCGCATCATTTTCCATGCTTCTATACGCCATTCATCGGCTTCTTCTATCAGAAAATCGGAGGTAAAACAAGTATAGACAAGATTGCCGGAAGGGATCTTGTAAGTCTTATCCTTTTTCCGTCGCACGGGCAGATTGAATTGTCCGGTTTTGGTTATTATGGAACTGTCTTTCCCATGTTTACTATCTCCGCGATATACATAACAATGCCGGCAACCTGTACTTAGCTTATGGCAGCCATGCCAAGGATTCCATAGAGAAGACTCCGGACTTATTCTATTTTCCATTCTGTCTGAATAAAATTTATCATTGTCTGCAAAGTTAGCTAAAGTCTTTTCATCATTTACATAATTCATTCCTGAATTTCTTCAAAAAGAATGGGAGTGTTATAGTTAATGCAAATGGATTAATGTACCTTTGCCGGTATAATCAATTAAGCCACTGGCAAGAATAAATTTTATAATGTAGAATATAAAACAAAAAACTTATTATATGAGCACAGACGATAGAAAATGGGAGATTATTGAAAGTGAATATCTTATCCGCCGCCCTTGGCTGACCGCACGCCGTGACCGGGTTAAACTACCTACAGGAGTTGAAATTCCTGAATATTATATTTTGGAATATCCTGATTGGGTAAATGTAATTGCTATCACCAAAGAGGGTAAATTCGTATTAGTACGCCAATACCGTCACGGAATAAAAGAAACACGTTATGAAATTTGCGCCGGAGTTTGTGAAACCGGAGAAGAACCTTTGCTTTCTGCCCAACGCGAATTGTACGAAGAAACAGGGTATGGCAATGGAAATTGGACAAAACTTATGACTATTTCAGCAAATGCCAGCACCATGACAAATATCACTCATTGTTATCTGGCTACGGAGGTAGAACGAATCTCTACCCAGCATTTGGAAGAAACTGAAGATCTGACAGTGCATTTGCTGGATGAAGAAGAAGTAAAAGCGTTGTTATTGAATGATGAGGTGAAACAATCATTGATGGCTGCACCGTTTTGGAAGTATTTTGCTTTATATTCTCGTTTATAATAAAGACTTTTAGGGAGACTGAAAAAGCTCCCTAAAAGTAAGTTGAATCATTTATTCTATTAAACCGAGTTAATCACTTTTTATACTTCTTTGTATCGTCATTCGCTCACCTTCTCAGTGAGAATCCTTTTTTGCAGATAAAGAATGCATAGCCATAATATGCTTTATACTTACTATATAGCTCAGCCTCATGATGATTGGATGTTATCAATTCTTCTACGATTCTGCTTCCTGCATGTTTTCTTCTGAATATTTCCTCGGCTTTAGCTTGAGGAGCAAAATAATGTTCTATCCAGCAATTCTCCGGAAGAATGAATGTCGCAACCGGAATATATCCTGCTTTTTGTATCTGGGCTACTTTGTTGGGAACCGTATCTATTTCCGTATAAGCACTCATCCAGAAATCATGAATTTCTGCCGGGCGTTGATCGGTAAACCAGACACTTTCAGAAACGGCAAGGTATCCTCCCGGTTTCAAATAGTTGCGCCACTCTTTCAAGCCTCGTTCAAAGCCGATATTATAAATGGCTCCTTCCGACCAGATCAAGTCCAAAGAGTCCTTTTCAAAAGAAAGGTCATCCATCGAACCGACTATGCCTTTCACCCTATTCTGGAGATTCAGTTTCTCGGCATTCTTGTTGAAACGTTCAATGAATCCCGGGAAAAAGTCGATGCCTGTAATCTTCCCCGGTACATGTTGTGCCAAGATCATTGTCTGGCCCCCTGTTCCACAACCGAGATCGGCAATAAGGGATTTGTTGGTAAGATTATCTATAAAGCTTAATGCTTTAAGAGTTACTTCGGGACTTCCGGGTCCTTGTCGCTCCGTATTTAAGAAAAAATCACAAATCAAATTTACATCGAATCCTAGAATTGTATTGTTGTCATTATTCATTATCGTAATATATTAAACATACACTGAAAGCATAGCCATACTCCCTGTGTAATTAAAAAATAAAATTATAGTAATATGAAATTGCTCTCGAAAAAATATCCCGAGAATACACGAATAAACAATCTATTTATGAGAACAGATTGTTTACGACACCAAATCCGATATACGAGTTTTTAACATAGTGCAAAGATACACCTATTTCATTGAAAAACGATAGAAAACAATGTTTAAATTTAGGAGATATTTCAGTATTTGATCTTTTTCCACTCTTTTAAAAACCTATTTTACGTTTCAAATAAATCATATCTTTTAGTAAAACCCCATTGTCAATAATGGGATGATCGTAGTTCTCCGTGAAAAAACCTTTTATACAATGAGAATATTCAAAGCCGCAACTTTTATAAAATGCAAGAACACCGGGAACGTCTCCTGTTCCCACTATCATCTGAGTATATTCTTTTGAATAATGGTTTATCAGGTGGTTTATTAGTTTTCTACCATATCCTTGTCGCTGGGCAATAGGGGTAACCGCTATATTCTTCAATTCACAAATTTCCGGACCTTCTTTTGTTACAACGCCCACGGCTTTTATCCCATTATCTTCCAATACAAACAAGTCACCACGCTCCAGATACCGGTCTATCATTGTTTCCTGTTCATCCCCAAGCAATAATAAGTCCAGATATTGCTTTTTATTTCTAGATATTTTAATGATGTGATAATCCATAATATTATATTTATAACATTCTTGTCTTTATAGATAGTGCAAAACAGCACTATTTTAACGATTCCCGGCATATCGGTAAACAGCAGCCGAAATATCAGAGATTATTTTAGCATTCGTTTCCATATTTTCTTTTGAGTCTTTAACAAATACAGCTACTACGTATCGGCTTCCATCAGGTAGAATTACAAAGCCAATGTCATTGATGCCAATGTATTCTCCCCGGTCATTCTTATCGGAAGTTCCTGTCTTATGTCCTATCTTGACTTCACTTTCGGGAAGGGAAGCAGGCAGTCTGTCTTTGCCTGTCCCACACTCTATCATAATATGCTTTAGAAAATCTGTATATTCATTTCTCATGAAATCTTGAGTCATAAAAAGTTCCAATAGATTGGCTGCTTCCATTGGTGTTGTCCAGTTTTTGTAACAATCATCCATGCCTTGATGCATCTCATCTTCGGTAGCAGTTATGGAAACATCGTTTATTCCCAATGAATGAATGTATTCATCCACCACGTTTACACCACCTATATAATCGAATAAGATATCACAGGCTACATTGTCACTTGACTGCATTGTATAAACTAAAAGTTCACTAATCGGAAGTTCTAAATTGCCTTGGGGATATTTATCACGCAAAGGGCTGTATGTATCCGGTTTGAAATATTTTTTATCAAGATATAGGGAAGTGGAAAGTGGAATATGCCGTTTTTGCAGGTAATCACATACAGCCAATGCCTGATGAAACTTATAAACGCTCATCATGGGATATTTTTCGGCATTATTTATGGCCAGCGTATCTTCTCCATCCAGTATCAAAGCCACTCCTATAGTTGCTTTCTTATCTTTAATAATATGTCGAATTTCTGTTTTTAATGTTTTCAATGAATCTTGGGATTTATTCTGAACACATCCGCCAGACAACACACACCATATACATATAATAATATATGGATATCCGTTTTTTACTAAAGACTGCAAGATTAACCTTGGACTCCGTTTTTTTGTTATACGCATTTTCCTGATTTTAATTGTACGAAGATACCGGATTATCAGTCCTTCTCCAAATTTTTCCTTATTTAAAGATTAGCCTTTTATCTTCTTCCGCAAATAACACAGCAGTATTTACCAGTGCCAGATGAGAATAAGCTTGTGGGAAATTACCCAATTGTTCTTTTGTTTCGAAATCAATATCTTCACTGAACAGACCCAAATGGTTTGAATATTGCAAAATTTCATCGAACAGACAGCGTGCTTCGTCTTTTTCCCCGATGACATAAAGTGCACGAATCAGCCAAAATGTACAGATGGTAAAGGCCGAAGAAGGACAGCCAAAATCATCATGAGTATTATAGCGGTACATCAATCCTTTGTGTAATAAGGATTGCTTGACGGCTTTCACTGTTTTATGATAACGAATATCATCAGCATCTATAAATCCATAAGGTTCCATTAACAGTAAAGAAGAGTCCAAATCCAGATTGCCGTATGCTTGTGAAAAACTTTGTATTTCTTCCTTCCATCCGTTTCTCATAACATCCGCTTTAATTGCATCAGCTTCTTCTTCCCAACGTCGGCTATTCTCATATTTATTCAGAATACGGGCTATGCGGGCTCCTCTGTCCAAAGCAACCCAACACATCACTTTGGACGAAACGAAATGCTGTCCTTCGCCCCGTATCTCCCAAATTCCTTTATCAGGCTTTCTCCAATCTTCCATCACAGTCGTCATAATACTTTTCACCATTTCCCACATATCTTCTATTTCATCCAATGTACCTGGCATCAACCGGTAATATTGGTAAATCAAGTCCATCAGATAGCCGAATGAATCATTCTGCCTTTGATGATAAGCATCATTGCCGATACGCACCGGTTGGGAGTTTTTATATCCTGAAAGATGGTCGAGTATAACTTCAGTCAATTTCCTTTCCCCACGAATGCCATACATTATTTGATAAGTGTCATGCTCGGCAACAAAAGTAGATTGTATGAATTTCATGAATTTGCGGGTTGCATCGGCATGACCTATCTTGAAAAGAGTCTCTATGGACATGGAGGCATCCCGCAACCAACAAAAACGGTAATCCCAATTACGTACTTCTCCCACAGCTTCGGGCAGGCTGGTAGTAAGAGAGGCTAATACTGCGCCATTATAAAAAGACATCATCTTCAGGGTGAGTAAGCTACGCTCTATTATATCGTTGTAAATAGTGAACTTTCTTGTACGATCCGTCCAGTTCAACCAATAAACCAACGTGCGGCAATACTCCAGTTTCTCACGCTCTATATCAACAGGAATCACCTTTTCATTGTATGACAGAAGAAAAAATTCATCTTTCTCTAATATAAATTCCTGATGGTTTACAATACCTTGCAACGGCAAAGAGGAATACAGATATTGTCTGTCCTTGTTGTTAGAAGAAGAATAGGTTTCAATATACCGGGAAGTTACATTAAAAAACGCTTTTCCACGAGCATAGTCGGAAGCCGGATGGTAATTGACTTTAATGCGGGGACGACCTTTAATCCAGTGAATATAACGATAGACCTCAGCCGGACGATAATATTCCTTATTATCATATAACTCATAACAAGGCATAAAGTCGACTACCGCAAATTCGTCTTGCTCTGACACAAAAGTAGTGGAAAGAATATTGGTATGGGGAACATACGATTGGATGGTGTGATAGTCTTCTGAAACTTCAAAAACAAAAGTCCCGCCTTTTTCACGATCCAGAAGAGCTGCAAAAATAGAAGGTGAATCAAAATTTGGAAAACATAGCCATTCAATATTTCCTTTTTCGGAAATCAGTGCGGCTGTGCAGCAATTACCGATTACACCGTAATTCAAATTGTCCATGGTTATTTTTTTGTAATGTTAGTGGTTTATTATCCGTTTTAAAAAATCTATAGCCGATGATAGCTGCCCTTTCAAACCACTTTTCAAGGCTGCTTTCACCACGCTTTTATCTGTCAGCCGTTGTAAAAACGGCAAGGTGTCTGTCTGTACGGGCAGATTGTAACGTGCACTCTCGGATGCTGTACCAATCTTTACAGTCACAGCAGTAACAGGCAGGGCTTTAAACATATCATCATCCGTGGTATCATCTCCCATTGCCAGGATAAAATCATATCGGGTGGCAAGCAAAAGCCTGTTTACTTCTGAACCTTTGGTAAATTCGGGAGATTTTATTTCTATCACCTTATTACCTTGCATGATTTGCAAATTCTGTTTCAAGCAAATAGATATCAAGGAATTGACCAACTGTTGCGCACGTAATCTGCCCAACCATGCATCGGTCTCACGATAATGCCAGGCAAGTGCCGTTTCTTTGACTTCAAGATGGGAGCGAGGAGTCTTGCTGACAAATAATTTTAATATAGAAAGTAATCCGGGGCTCCATTCCTGCGCGTGTACATTCTTGTGCCATACACCATTCTCTTTATAAAAGGCCCCATGTTCGGCTGCAAAGGAAATAGGTAGTGCACCCAACCATTTCTCTAAAGTAAAATGGTCACGTCCGCTGTTTATTACCACATGATTCAAGGGGTCGGCAGTCAGTTTCTGCAATGTATCCAGCAATTGCGGAGTAGGAGAGGCATCTTCCGGCCTTTTCTGAAAAGGAACCAGCGTCCCGTCATAATCCAATAAAATCAAACGCTTTTTAGCATGTAAGTATTGATGCTGAATTTCCTGCATATTCTGTGATCCTATCTTCTTAAGAAGCATGGTTTTGTTTTTGTGTGCCACTTCCTGCCATTCATTTACAAAATCGGCAGCCCATTTATTGACAGTCTGTACGGATACAATAGACTGCATACGGTGCATCCGTTCTTTCTGTTCTTCAAACGGCATTTCCAATGCCCGGCAAATGGCATTTTCTATCTGCTCCGTATCATTGGGATTAACCAGCAAGGCGTCGGTCAGTTCCACAGCGGCACCGGCCATTTCACTTAAGACCAATACACCGGGATTGTCTTGCTTGACAGCAATATACTCTTTGGCAACCAAGTTCATTCCGTCACGCAAAGGAGTGACTAATGCAATATCAGCTATAAAATACATGGCAGCCAATTCTTCGAATGAGAAACCATGATAAAAATAGCAGACCGGAGTCCAGTTCATTGTAGAATATCGTCCGTTGATAGAACCTATTTCCTCGTCAATCCGGGTTTTCAATTCGGCATAACTGCCTACATGATCACGTGAAGGAACTATGACCATAGCCAGTGTTACCTTGCCATGATATTCGGGATGGTGTTCCAAAAAAGAGGCAAATCCATAAAGACGGTGCAAAATGCCTTTACTATAATCCAAACGGTCTACCGATAGGATAAGTTTATGTTTGCCAAACAAGAGACGGGTTCGTTCTATAGCTTTCCAAACATTTTTTTGTTGTGACACATTGTGGTAAAGGTCATAATTTATCCCCATCGGAAGTGCATCAACGCGCACAATGCGACTGCCTATCCGGGTTTCATCCAAACTGAAATCCATATGGAGTACCCGTTCGGCCGCGCTGATGAAATGACGCATATAGTCATGTGTATGAAATGCGATAAAATCGGCTCCTAACAATCCTTTCAGTATTTCGGCACGTTCAGGCAGAATTCGGAATAACTCATAAGATGGAAACGGAATGTGATGGAAATAGCCGATATGCAACCGGGGAAGCTCTTGGCGGAGCATTTCCGGAAGTAACATCAACTGATAATCTTGTACCCAGACCCAATCATCCGGTTCCACAAGGCGGATGATTTCCCGACAAAACAAAGCGTTAACCTCTTGGTAAGATTGCCAGAAACTCTTTCTATATAATGTATAGGCAAAGAAATAGTGACATAAAGGCCACAGGGTACTGTTACTGTATCCCTCATAATAGTTCTTATATTGCTCATCGGATAAAAATATGGGATGGAGATTCATTTCCTCCAACCGGTGACAGATATCCTGTTTTTCTTCCTCTTTGTCTGTACAGATTCCGGGCCACCCCACCCAATGTTTCTCGTAATTGCCTTGTAGGGAATTTAGGCCCGTTGTCAGACCTCCTTCACTACGTGAGAAAACAAAGGTATCTTGTTCTGCGACAGCCTTCACGGGCAGTCTGTTTGATATGATATACAATTTCATTTTTATATAATTCTTTTTTTCAGTTAGATGACAAAAGTCATACCACCAACTTAAATATCTTATTATCAATATGATATATACTTGTCAATTAGTTTATACATTTTCAATATGAAAGCCTTTTTTCTAAAATGGGAAATGAAATAGCCGAAAGATAAAAGTGCAATTTTTGTAATGGCATCGATTTTGATTTATACAGAGTATAACGCTATCAACTTATAGAAAAGGTAGCGAGCAAACAATAATAAACAACTGATTAACAAACTAATAAAGATGAAACTAGTAAGAATATAGCTTTCCAATATGGAAATTTGCCTGTTAAAATGAAAAAGAAACTCGAAAAGAATAAAATGCAATACAAAAATGAAAGTATATAATTTAGAAAATATTAAATCTGCTGCCGAACTGAAACATCGGACTGAAGTAATTAGCATGAACGAACGTTCTATTATAGTGCTCGACACTTTTACCGGCATTGCCCAAAAGCTGCAAGCTGTTTCTATTTCTTTATTCCATCTCGATATCGAAAAGGTTATGAATCAATTGCAGGATTTCGAGAATGATTGTGGAAATTGGCTGGACAATCTTCTTTCCTCCGAAATGCAGAAAGCAGAAGCTGCCAAAGAAATAAAAGTACACATCGATCAAATTTCCCGTTTATGTAATGAAAATCCGAACATCATTGACGATCATGAGATTATGGCTCACGGAGCAATGATATCCTCTCTTATTCTGTCACATTATTTAGAAGAATGTACGAAAAAGAACTTCATCTTGAACTCATGTCATTTCATGCGGCTAGGGCTTGATCGGAAACCGGATATAAAGTATGTGAAAAAAAATGTAGAAGAACTGATGAAAGCCTGTCCCGATGTCCCCATTCTTATTACCCAAAGCCGTTTGTGTAAAAATGCATATGATGAAGTGGATTTATTCCCACAAATAGGAAATGAGTATTATGCCACTGTTATCGGGGCTGTATTCCATGCGGATGAAATTATAACATCCTTACGTTCTGATGAAATTTGTTTCCAAGGTATGGAACATACTCGGACTCTTACATACGGTGAAGCCGAGAATTTTATTGATAGCGGCATTGCATTGCTTCATCCGGAATGTATTCTGCTGGCGCGCACCGTCGGTATGGCCATTGTATTGATAAAAACACCGGAAGATACATTACGGATATCATCAGAAAAAACAGGAACAAAAGTAAAAGCTGCTGTTTCACGCAGAGGTGTGGTCTTTGTCAAACTTCGTTCGTTAGGGGTTCTTACTTCTTATCTATTTATTGGAAAAGTATTTGATGTGTTCGAGAAATATAAGGTTCCTGTCTATTTAGCGACTTCCTCTAATGTGAGTGTTTCATTGGCTGTGAAATGTAGCAACGACACATTACGCCTGATATATCGTGAATTACATAAGTATGCGGAAATAGGAATGGAAACAGAAATGTCTGTGGTCAGCGTTATTGGCGATCTAAATTGGGAAAAGCATACAGGGTTGGAAGCCAGAATTATAGAAACGCTGAAAGAGATGCCGGTATGCATGATTTCATATGGCAGCAGCACTCACAATCTTTCAGTGCTGGTACGGGAACAAGATAGAGAAAAGGCATTAATGACACTGTGCAAAGCCTTTCTAGATATTCCATCAGAAAAATTTGATGTAATAAAACAAACTCAATTACAAGACTCTTTTGTCATGTGACCTTCTTGAATAAACAGAAGCAACAAATTTGCCCGACAGGTATTTGTTGCTTTTGTTTTTGATTAAATAAAATATTATTTTATCCTTATAGCGATTTATACTTTATTGCCAATTCCATCACCTACATTGTTATCCACACAAAAAACTGACTTATGAATTTAATAGAATTCTTTCCCTTATAAACAAAAATAGACATATAGTTGATTACCAGTCCTGAATAACCTTTTAAAATAGTTGCTGTTATCCATTCTTAACTTTAACACAGAACAGGAGATAATAAAATGGATTTAAAGCAAACAAAGAACATCTCTGTTAAAATACTTTTTGTATATTTGCAACAATACGTTTTATCGTTAAAATAGTTGTAACAGAAATAATACACATAAAAGAAAAACAGAGTAAATAGAAAATGAAGCGAGTTATTAACCTGGACAATTGGAATAGAAAAGAGCATTTTAAATTCTTCTCGGCTCTCGATGACCCTTTTTGGGGAATTACCATGACTGTTGATTTCACAAGCATATATCAACAAAGTAAAAATATGGAAGTTTCTTTTTTTCTTTATTCTGTGCACTTCCTATTGAAATGTATCAATGCGACTACTGCATTCAAATTACGTATAGAAAACGGAGAAGTAGTAGAATATGATAAAATCAATATTTCGCCCACTATCGGAAGAGAGGACGGAACTTTTGGCTTTGGATTTTTTGAGTATGACACAGATCTTTCTTTATTTATTGAAAATGCAGAAAAGGAAATACATAGAGTAAAAAACAGTACCGGACTTTCTTTTTCCAAGGACACAGCAAGAGCGGATGTCATCCGTTATTCGGCTCTGCCTTGGTTTGCCTTTTCCGAGATGAAACATGCCGGTTCAATTCAAACAGGAGATTCTATACCCAAAATTTCTATAGGTAAGCTGATACAAGAAAAAAAGAAACTTTTGCTCCCTATATCCATCAGTGTCCACCATGGCTTGGTGGATGGACGAAATGTTGCCGAATTTATACAGAACGTAAAAGACGGACAAAACAATACATTATGATATGATTTGCTCCCTCTTCCTATTCTAATAATAAAACATGAAAAATAAGATAGAATTTATCGCTTTTGATGCCGATGACACTCTTTGGGAAAATGAACTTTATTTTCAAGAGTTGGAACACAAATTTTGTCATCTTCTGAGGAAATATTCACCGGCTCCTTCCGTATCAGAAGAATTGTTCAAGACAGAAATAAAAAATCTGCATATCTATGGTTATGGACTGAAAGGAATGCTGCTTTGCATGATTGAAACCATTTGCAAAGTTACTAATGGAGAAGGAGACCTCAATCTCGTAAAAGAAATCCTCCGATCAGGTCAGGAACTTCTGCAAAGACCAATCACATTATTGGACGGTGTGCAAGAAGTCATATCAGCCTTGCACGAAAATTATAAATTAGTATTGGCCACCAAAGGTGATTTGTTCGATCAAAAAAGAAAGATTTCTGCGTCCGGACTACAAGAATACTTTTGCCACATAGAAATAATGAGCGACAAGAAAAATGCGGATTATAAAAGATTGCTTGATCATTTAGGGTGTAAGGCAGAAAATTTACTGATGATAGGTAACTCGATAAAGTCGGATATTATTCCCATATTGGAACTCGGAGGTTATGCAGCCTATGTACCTCATCATGTCACTTGGGCACACGAACAGTATGAAGGAGAAGTAACGCACTCCCACTTTATTAAGTTGAATAACATTAAAGAGATACAAAACTATCTTTAGTTTTTGCCATACTCCATTCTCCACGTGGTAACTCTTTGAACAAAAATACCACGTCCGGCAAGACTCAAAAAAGGATAAGTCACTCTATACAACAAAAAAAGGTTGTCAAAACGTGGATAATGCTGTCGTTTCGTTCGTAGGGGCGAGGTTCGCTCGCCCGAAAACAGTTTGCTTTGTGTCTCCGGGCAGACAAACCCTGCCCCTACAGTTAACGATTGGATAGTCCGGTTTCGTTTTGACACTTCCTTTTGTTAAAAAAATCACATATTTAAAACCCAATACTTAATCCGGCTATCAGATAAGTTTTGTCAAATGAGGGCGAAACAATAGCCTGTACAAACAAAGGCAAAGAAAAATGATCTGTAATATTAATGTTCTTGGAAGCTTTTAAAGCAATATCTGTAAAAGCAGCACCATCAGCATCATACATTCCTTTCCAGGGAGTGAAACCAACGGAAGGAGTGAGCGTAATTTCTGCCGGGCAAGCAATATTATAAGAAGCATTGATATAAGTGGAATAAGCACGATCACCGTCTTTGTTATCGTCTCCTCCCGCAAACATGGTAGACCAGCTCAAGGTCAGAGGAAAGTTCTCGCCGAAATTATAAGCTAATGTTCCTTCAAAATGATGATCATGTTTATAATCCCCGTAGGGCATGGTGATGCCATTCCACCAATAGTCGGTCACTGTAATACCTAAACCGCCAATGGTATAACTCAAATTGATGTCAAACTCTTGTGCACCGTCTGTCTTGGTCAGGCTCTGACTCCCCCAAGCAGACAAAGAAAGATTGCCGTAAGATAATCCTAATGTAGGCTGTACAGAGAATCCTGAATTCTGGTAAGCGCCACGCCAAATGTAATCACTTACAAAATCCGCCTTAGCCGTTACGTTAAATTCTTGTGCTTTTATCACTCCAGGCAACAGTAGAGCCAGCACCAAGACCACTTTTTTCAAATTCTTTTTCATCTTAAAAAATTAAACTAATCAATATTCGTGTTTTACATATTTATACTATTTCCTTCTTATTGTCTGAAAGGAAATATCCATTTTGAGTTTTTCTGAATCAAGATGCATCATTCAATAGGGTGATGCACGTCAAAGATCAAGAATCCATGTTATCAAAGCAAAGAACAATACAATGATAGCCACAGCTTCTAGAGCCGACAGGCTCTCGGTATCCAGGAAACTTCTCTTTTTCATGACGCACATCTTCCTAATTTAATGACTATATATTTTTTATTATTTTGCCTTTTCTAAAGCAGCATTCAGTTTTAATACATTCACCTTCTCTGTACCGAATATGCCCATAAACGGTTTTTCCACAGCTTTATCTACAATAGCTTTTACAGTTTCCTCACTCATTCCGCGAGCTTTAGCCACACGTTGTACCTGCACGTATGCGCAGTCCGGAGTGATGTCAGGATCCAGCCCGGAACCGCTGGCTGTGACCATTTCGGCAGGTACTTCCTTACGGCTCAAGTAAGGATGATGCTTTAAAAATGTATCAATCCGCGCTTCTACTTCAGCCAAGTATTCTGCATTGGTAGGGCCTTTATTGCTACCGGCCGAACTGGTTGCATCATAACCATCTCCGGCACATGAAGGACGTCCCCAGAAATAGATATCTTCCGTAAATGATTGTCCCACATTGGCGGCACCTACCACTTTTCCGTTAAGTTCCACCACCTCGGCATTGCCGGAATTAGGTCCGGCAAATTGAGCGAAAATCCATAAGACTAGTATATAGCATACTGAGAAAAACACACAAAAGACTAAGGTAAGTCTGAATGACTTTATAAAATTTTTCATTGTCGTTTACTTGTTAAAAGAATAATCCTACTACTAAATCTATTAATTTAATACCCACAAAAGGAGCAATAACACCACCTATGCCATATATCAAAAGATTACGACGAAGCAAGGCGGAAGCTCCTATCGGTTTGTATTGAACTCCTTTCAATGCCAGCGGAATCAGAATAGGAATAATGATGGCATTGAATATAACCGCAGACAAGATAGCACTCTCAGGGCTATGCAGCCCCATAATATTCAATGCAGCCAGTTCCGGAATGGAAAGCATGAACAATGCAGGAACAATGGCAAAATATTTGGCCACATCATTGGCTATGGAGAAAGTGGTCAGTGTACCACGTGTCATCAGCAATTGTTTACCTATCTCGACAATCTCTATCAGCTTGGTAGGATCATTATCCAAATCCACCATATTCCCTGCTTCCTTGGCAGCCTGTGTACCGCTATTCATGGCAACCCCCACATTAGCTTGGGCAAGGGCAGGAGCATCATTTGTTCCGTCACCCATCATGGCAACCAGTTTGCCGGCAGCCTGCTCTTTCTTGATATACTCCATCTTATCCTCCGGTTTAGCCTCGGCTATGAAGTCGTCTACTCCGGCTTTCTCTGCAATATATTTGGCGGTCAATGGGTTATCTCCCGTCACCATGACTGTTTTTACCCCCATCTTGCGTAAACGTTCAAAACGTTCCTGAATACCCGGTTTTATGATATCCTGCAATTCTATTACTCCGGCAATTTTCTTATTGACACTTACCACCAATGGAGTACCTCCATTACTTGTAATGGTTTGAATGATATCTTCCGTTTCTTTTGGGAAAGGGTTTCCGGCAGACAAAGCTATCTTGCGGATCGCATCAAATGCACCTTTACGGATTTCTGTTCCATCCTTCAAGTTAATACCCGAGCATTTGGTTTCGGCGGTAAATTTTATCATATGAGCACCATCGGTATTCAAATTACGCATCCGTAAACCCGATTCACGTCCCAGTTCAATAATAGATTTGCCTTCCGGAGTATCATCAGATACAGATGAGAGCAGGCAGGCTTCGATGAAAGCATGTTCATCCACTCCCTGAGCCGGATAAAAACGGGTAGCTTTACGGTTTCCTATAGTTATTGTTCCTGTTTTATCAAGAAGCAACGTATCTATATCTCCGGCTGTTTCCACTGCTTTACCCGATTTGGTTATGACATTGGCACGCAAAGCACGATCCATCCCGGCGATACCGATAGCCGAAAGCAATCCTCCGATAGTGGTAGGAATGAGGCAGACAAACAAGGACAGAAAAGAAGCAATGGTAATGACAGTTCCCGTATAATCGGCAAACGGTTTAAGGGTGATACACACAATGACAAAGACCAATGTAAATGCTGCCAACAGGATAGTCAATGCAATTTCATTCGGTGTTTTCTGGCGGGATGCGCCTTCCACCAATGCAATCATCTTATCCAGGAAACTTTCACCCGGCTGGGTGCTTACCATTACTTTTATCTGATCGGACAATACTTTTGTACCTCCTGTTACTGAACTCTTGTCACCGCCTGCTTCACGGATTACAGGAGCGGATTCGCCTGTGATGGCACTTTCGTCAATAGACGCCAGTCCTTCGATGATCTCGCCATCGGCAGGAATTACATCTCCTGCCTCGCATACAAAAATATCACCTTTCTTTAACCGGGAACTACTGACAGTTTTCAAAGTCCCGTTCACAATCAATTTGGCAGGGGTTTCCTCACGAGTCTTCCTCAGGCTATCGGCTTGTGCTTTTCCGCGCGCTTCGGCAATAGCTTCAGCAAAATTAGCAAATAACAAGGTGATGAACAGGATTACGAAAACCCATAAATTATAAATAAATGAGCCTTGTGAATCATTAACGATAGAGTAGAGCATCACCAAGAACATAATAGCTGTACAAACCTCTACCGTGAACATAATCGGATTCTTAATCATCACTCGCGGATTCAACTTCACGAATGATTGTTTTATGCTGTCAATGACTTGCTCCTTCTGAAATAAAGAAGCTGATTTATTATCTTTCATATCTTCTATTAATATCGTTGTCTGTTATCAGAATTATAAACTCAAGTGCTCGGCAATAGTGCTTAATGCATGTACCGGGAAGAATGATAGTGCGGCAACAATAAAAATAACCGCAAATGTCATCACACCGAATGTCACTGTATCGGTTTGCAATGTGCCGGCGCTTTCGGGAATAAATTTTTTTCTTAGCCAGAATACCTGCTATGGCCACTTGACCTACAATCGGGACAAAACGTCCTAATATCAGCACAATACCACAAGAGTAGTTCCAAAACCATGTGTTATCACCCAGTCCTTCAAAACCGGAACCATTATTGGCGGCACACGAGGTGTATTCATAAAGCATTTCACTCAGACCATGATATCCGGGATTGTTCAGCCAGCCACCTTCACTTTCCACAAATGCAGGCGCATGAACAAACAGATAAGCAGCCAATGCCGTACCAACTAAAATGATAAACGGATGAAGTAGTGCCACAATGGAAGCAATCTTCATTTCACGTGCTTCTACTTTATGACCAAGGAACTCCGGTGTACGGCCTACCATCAACCCACTGATGAACACGGCGATAATAATAAATGTAAAGTAGTTCATCCATCCCACACCTACACCGCCAAACCATGTGTTGATCTGCATGTTCAGCATTTCCATCATACCCGAAAGCGGCATTGTTGAATCGTGCATACCATTGACAGAACCATTGGAAGTAACCGTAGTAGTAATACTCCACAAAGCAGTGGCGGCCGAGCCCAAACGTATTTCTTTACCTTCCATCGCGCCATTATCCTGCGCTATCCCCATTTCGTCAATACGTGGATTACCACCCATCTCCTGACTCACATTGATACAAACTCCTACCAGATAGGCAAACAGCATGACACCATATATACTATAACCCAATTTTTTACGTTTCAGATAGAAACCGAATGCAAATGCCATCGCCATAGGTATGATAAGGATAGACCAACATTCCACCATATTGGCAAAATAGGTAGGGTTCTCCAATGGATGAGAAGAGTTTACACCAAAATAACCACCACCATTAGTACCCAATTGTTTGATAGGGACAATAGCCGCCGTAGGGCCTTGTGATACATATTGTGTAGCTCCTTCCATGGTGGTCACTTTCATTTTTCCGTCAAAGCCCATCGGAGTTCCTTGCACAATCAGGATAAAGCCTACGACCAATGAAAGAGGCAACAGGACACGGGTACAACTTAATACCAAATAGTTCCAGAAATTGCCAATAGTCTGAGTAGTCTTTGCAGCCAGCGCTTTCATTATACCTGCCATGGCAGCCATACCGGTAGCGGCAGTAATAAACTGAAAGAGCATGATGACGAATAGCTGAGTAAAATAAGTCAGCCCACTTTCACCGCTATAATGTTGCAAGTTGCAGTTCACCATGAAACTGATACAAGTATTGAATGCCTGATGCGCAGTCTGACCGACATTTCCATCCGGGTTAAGCGGCAGCACACCTTGTGTAACCAACAGTACCATCCCCCAAAGGAACCAAAATAGATTTACCACCAGCAAGGCTCTCAAAAACTGTTTCCAGTTCATCTCCTCATTGGGATTGATACCACTCAGTTTGAACATAACCCGTTCAACGGGCTTCATAAAATCCGACCAAGTCTTTTCACCTTTATAAACTTTAGCGATATATTTGCCCAAAGGATAGCTGAGCACTACCATTAAGACAATTTGCGCTATAACACCTAAAACTTCAGTATTCATAACTCTTTATTTCTTAACTTACTTTTTTAAAACTTCTCCGGCTTGATGAGAACATACATCATATAGCCGAACATAATCAAACTAACTACAAATAATGCTGTGTACATAACTTGTTTCTCCTTTCTTTTTTTAGATCTTCTCGAACCAGTCTATGCATTTAAAGAAAAGCCAAAAGCAAGCTATGCCGCTCAAGGTACAAACCACAAATCCGATTGAAAATAAATCCATAATTCCTTTTTTAAATTAATACTATTGTTAACTGCCACACTATATGCCAATAGTGTGCCATTACCGGCAAACAGGAGATAAGTAACTGATTTATATACAGATATAACAACAAGAAAAGAGAGAGAGCAAAAGAAAATCTTTTCAAAATGAAAAGGGAAGAATATCAAAACAGGAGAATAATTGATTTATTTGCTGCCAAACTGCATAATTCCCCAATTTATTATATAGCTTTGTATAGAGGTTTTAATACAGAAAAACAGAAAGGAAAAATGAAGAAGATAAATGTTACCGTAGCCGATATCACTACTTTAAAAGTCGACGCCATTGTAAATGCAGCCAACTGTTCGTTGCTGGGTGGCGGTGGTGTAGATGGAGCTATCCATCGGGCTGCAGGCCCGGCGTTGTTAGCGGAATGCAAAACATTGGGCGGTTGTCCGACGGGGGAAAGCAAGATAACCGATGCATACAACCTGCCATGCAGGAAAGTGATTCATACCGTAGGACCCGTATGGCATGGGGGAATGCATGGAGAAGCCGAAAAACTTGCATCATGCTATCATACCAGTTTCATACTAGCGAAAGAGAACGGCATCCAAAGCATTGCATTCCCCTGTATCAGTACCGGCGTATATCATTATCCCAAGGAAGAAGCGGCACGTATCGCATTGAATGCCATCGGGGAAGAAATGGCACATGGCTATGAAGGAGAAGTGATTGTATGCTGTTTCTCGGAGGAAGATGCCGAAGTATATCGAAAGCTCTTGTCTTGCTGAGGAAAGTCACGGATCATTTCTATATCCGGAATGTATTGATTCCGTAGCCATCTTTGCTGAAACCATCTTGCAATAATGCTGCCTATGGTCTTTCGTGAAGCAGTAGAATTTGAGTGGGGCTGTTTATCCGTAAGGAATACATAAAAGACTTGGGAACCGGATTCGTCATTAAAAGGTTTTATCCGTATCCCTAACCCTTTCCTGCCCTATGGTTAAGGGTTTTCTTCCTGTTTGTTTTATCTCCACAAGTCTTTGGAGTTAACTCCAAAGGCTATGGAGATAGAATACATCCGTATAAAAAGACTTAACCATAGGGCAGGAAAGGGTTGATCAATGACCTGCAACAACTAAATACCGTATTCCTCTATCTTTCTATATAAAGTAGTCAAACCTATTTTCAATAAACGTGAAGCCTCGGTCTTGTTTCCTTTAGTATGTTGCAGAACTTTAGCAATATGACGTTTTTCCATAGCGGCCAGTTCAAACTCCGAATAATTCTTGCCGGAATAATCTTCCTGCCGGGCATTCTGTATTTCAATGGGAAGATCTTGTAAGGTGAGCTGTTTGTCGCAGACAATCATGCTGCGTTCTATCACGTTTCGCAATTCACGGATATTTCCTCTCCAGTCGGCAGCTTTCAAAGCTTTCAAGAACTCCGGAGCCATCCCTTCCACCTGTTTCCCCAGTTTCTTTGAAAAGAGTTGGATAAAGCTTTCCGCCAAAAGTTCGATGTCTTCTTTGCGCTCACGAAGAGGAGGGAGGTGTATCTGAAAAACAGAAAGACGATAATAAAGATCTTCACGGAAATTACCTTGTTCTATTTCTTTTTTCAGGTCCCGATTGGTGGCGGAGATAACGCGGACATTCACTTTCGTCGGTTTCGTGTCGCCTATCTTGATGTACTCTCCCGCTTCGAGCACACGAAGTAATTTGGCTTGCAGCTCGAAAGCCATTTCACCTATTTCATCCAAAAAGATGGTTCCGTTATCGGCCACTTCGAACAGCCCCTTCTTATCTTTCATCGCTCCGGTAAACGAACCGGCTTTATGACCGAATATCTCGCTTTCAAGCAGATCTTTGCTAAAAGCAGAACAGTTTACAGCCACAAAAGCATTCTCTTTGCGAAGACTGTTGCGATGGATGGCTTGTGCAAAGACCTCTTTCCCCGTGCCTGTTTCTCCGGTCAGCAAGACTGTAACATCCGTTGCCGAAACCTTTCGGGCCAATGCTACGGCTTGTTGCATACCCTCCGACTTCCCTTTTATAGCGTCAAAAGAGAAACTTTGGGTCTCTTCTGTTTTCACTTTTTCTCCTACATTCTTTTTAGCCTGAGCCATAGCCCGGCTGATTAACGGAATAATTTTATTATTATCATCCCCTTTGGTGATATAATCAAAGGCTCCATTCTTGATTGCCTGCACACCATCCGGAATGTTACCGTGGGCGGTCAAAAGTATCACCTCCAATTCTGGATAGAGTTTTTTGATGGTTGTAACCATATCCACTCCATTGCCGTCCGGCAAAAACACATCACACAACACCACTTGGGGATTATGTAACTTAAGTTGTTTCAATGTAGACTGGCAATCGGCTGCCTGGAATACTTCGTAACCTTCCAATTCCATCATACGCGAAAGAAGTTTGCGTATTTGCGGTTCATCATCAATAATTAAAATACTATCCATATATTTATTCTGTTTTGCGTGACAAAGATAGAATAAAATGAACGCTCGACAAAAGGATAATACTTAATTTCTGTTTTATAGAAAACGCTTTCTGATTAGCTTTTTTTAATCTCGGACTTTCTGAACCACTCCCGTAGGGAGTAAACAATAACAAGCTGTAAAAAAACATATTTACTGATCAATAAAACTCATCTTATAATGAACCTTTTTATATTTTGTTTCGTTAAATATACCGGACGACATCTCAATTTACTTCCGTCAATTCCTCCCTATTCTTAATTAATTTAAACTATTATAGACTATGAACAAAATAGAAATAAAAGACTTGTATCTTGTTTTCGGTCCGGAAAAGCAGAAAGCGTTCCGGATGTTGAAAGAAAGAAAAAGCAAAAATGAAATTTTAAAGGCGACTAATTGTACTGTAGCAGTTAAAAACGCCAATCTGACAATCAAAGAAGGAGAGTTCTTCGTAATCATGGGACTGTCGGGCAGTGGCAAATCAACTTTATTGCGCTGCATAAACCGGTTAATCAAACCCACAAAAGGACAAGTACTGATTAATGGAACAGACATTACTGCCGCATCTGATAAGGAATTGCTGGAAATGCGCCGCCGGGAAATAGCTATGGTGTTCCAAAATTTTGGTTTGTTACCTCATCGCAGTGTTTTAAGCAATATTGCATTCGGGCTCGAACTCCAAGGAGTTCCCAAACAGGAACGTGAGAAAAAAAGCCATGAAGAGTATGGAAATAGTCGGGCTGAAAGGATATCAGAATCAGATGGTCGGACAACTTTCCGGCGGAATGCAGCAACGTGTGGGATTGGCACGCGCTTTGGCAAATGATCCGGAAATATTACTGATGGATGAAGCCTTTTCCGCTCTGGACCCATTGATCCGCGTACAAATGCAAGATGAAATGCTGGCACTGCAGTCCAAAATGAAAAAGACCATCGTCTTTATCACGCATGATTTGAGCGAAGCAATTAAACTGGGTGACCGCATTGCCATTATGAGAGATGGAGAAGTGGTGCAAGTCGGAACTTCAGAAGAAATTTTAACTGAACCGGCCAATGACTATGTGGCAAGATTTGTAGAAAATGTGGACCGGAGCAAAATCATAACGGCAGGAAGTATTATGATAACCCGTCCCGCCGTAGCCCGTCTGCGTAAAGAAGGTCCCGAGGTTCTGATCAGAAAGATGAAAGAAAGAGATATTACCGTGCTTCCTGTGATAGATGAAAATGACAAGCTGATAGGAGAGATTACATTGGAAAGTGCCGCCATTCTTCGGCGTAAAGGTATAAAATCAATCCAGGAAGCCGTACAAAGTGAAGTACATTCCGTTACGGAGGACACAAAGATTGAGGATCTGCTTCCCTTAATCACGAAAACCAATTCTCCCATTTATGTGGTGAATGAAGAACGCGAACTGAAAGGCTTGGTTCCTCTATCGTCCATCGTAGTAGAGATGACCGGAAAAGATAAAGAAGAAATTAATGAACTTATTCAAAACGCTATCGAATTATGATAAACATAGGAAAATATATAGAAACAGCCATCAACTGGCTCACAGAAAACTTTGCCCCTCTTTTCGACGCCATCAATGTTGGAATAGGCGGGTTCATAGATGGGTTCCAAAACATATTGATGTGGATACCTTTTTATGTAACAATAGCATTGCTGGCCATCCTGGCTTGGTATAAATCGGGAAAAGGAGTCAGCATTTTTACCATTTTAGGATTATTGCTGATTTGGGGAATGGGATTTTGGAACGAAACCATGCAGACTTTAGCATTGGTGCTTTCGTCTACCATCATCGCTCTTATCATGGGACTTCCCTTGGGAATATGGAGCGCAAACAGCAAACGATGTGATAAAATTCTGCATCCTATCCTCGACCTGATGCAAACGATGCCTGCTTTCGTCTATCTGATTCCTGCCGTACTCTTTTTCGGGCTGGGAACCGTTCCGGGAGCCTTTGCCACCATTATTTTTGCCATGCCTCCCGTAGTGCGTCTGACCAGCCTGGGTATCAAGCAAGTACCGAAGAATGTTGTAGAAGCTTCGCGCTCTTTTGGTGCGACACCTATGCAATTATTATTCAAGGTACAATTACCGCTGGCATTGCCCACTATCATGACCGGTATAAACCAGACAATCCTGATGTCGCTCTCCATGGTGGTCATTGCCGCTATGATTGCAGCCGGAGGGTTAGGGGAAATCGTACTGAAAGGTATCACGCAGATGAAAATAGGTTTAGGTTTCGAAGGCGGTATCGCAGTAGTCATCCTGGCCATCATTCTGGATAGAATAACACAAGGACTTGGAAAACAAAAGAAAGGGAAATAAGCATGAAGAAAATACTATATTTTTTGTCTTTCCTCCTGCTGCTTGCCTCTTGCAGCGGGAAAAAAGATGATAAGACAATAAGCATTGGATACATAAACTGGGACGACGGCATCGCCCTGACCTATTTGACGGAAGTGATTCTTGAACAACAAGGTTATCATGTCGTTTTAAAGAATGCCGATCCGGCTCCTATCTATGCAACAATGGCCCGTGGCAAAGTAGATTTGCTGATGGATGCTTGGTTACCGGCTACACAGGCCGATTATATGAAACAATACGGAAAGAATCTGGAAATCTTAGGCAAGATCTATCCGGATGCCCGTATCGGTCTGGTAGTCCCCGATTATGTGGACATTCATTCCATTGAGCAATTAAATGCCAACAAAGAAAAATTCGGAGGCGAGATTATCGGCATTGATGCCGGTGCAGGGATTATGCATGCTACAGATATGGCCATAGAAAAATACAATCTGGATTACAAATTGCTGGAGTCTAGCGGACCGGCCATGACCGCAGTACTAAAAAGAGCCGTTGACGAGCATCAATGGATTGTGGTGACGGGATGGACTCCCCATTGGATGTTCACCCGCTTTAAATTAAAATTTCTGGAGGACCCGAAAGGTATTTTTGGTAAAGCGGAAACAATTACGGCCATTGCCCGCAAAGGATTTGGTGAGCAACACCCGTTTGTGGCAAAACTGATAGAAAACATACATCTGAGCACCGAAGAAATCAGCAGCCTGCTGGATGATGTATCACAAAATGAATATAATGAAAAAGAAGGAGCGGAAAAATGGGTAAAAGAACATCAGGAGCTGGTAGATTCCTGGATTCCCCGGAAATAGAAATATCTCACTTACCTTGAGGGCCGCGCCCAAGGTAAGTGAGAAAACAAACGAACTTTGTATCAGCTCAACTATGCCATATATTTTGATAAGTTTCTCGAAAACAAAACCTATCTTTGCAACATAATAAAACACATATAAATTATGAATGTTATCAAATCAAGGTTCGTCTATCACTTAATGGCAATAATCACTGTAGCTATCTGGGGAACTACTTTTGTTTCTACTAAGATTCTAATCCAACATGGATTAAGTCCTTCCGACATCTTCTTTTATCGTTTCACTCTGGCCTATCTTTGCATGTGGTGTATTTCTTATAAAAAACTATTTGCCAACAGAGTAAAAGATGAATTGTTACTTTTATTGGCCGGATTATGTGGAGGAACTATTTATTTCATTACTGAAAATACGGCTCTCGGTATCACATTAGCCTCCAACGTGTCTCTGATAGTATGCACATCACCTGTTCTGACCACACTGCTTTCTTATTTGTTCAGAAGAAAAGAACCTTTCACCCGCCATCTTGTTTACGGATCGATCATGGCTTTGATAGGAGTGGGGCTGGTTGTTTTCAACGGCAGTTTCATTCTGAAAATTAATCCTTTGGGAGATATTCTTTCACTGACCGCTGCATTGATGTGGGCATTTTATTGCCTTATTCTCAAACAATTGGATAATCATTATTCTATCGTATTCATTACCCGTAAAGTATTCTTCTACGGAGTGCTGACCATTCTGCCCATGTTTTTATTCCGTCCGTTAAATTGGGACAATATCTTGATGATGCAACCCATCGTGTTTGGAAATCTCCTCTTTTTGGGATTTGTCGCCTCCATGCTCTGCTTCATAGCCTGGAATGCTTGTGTCAAGGAATTGGGAGCCGTAAAAAGTACAAACTATATTTATATCGTCCCTTTGGTAACTCTTCTTACTTCAGCGGTCATTATTAATGAAAAGATAACTTGGATAGCCCTTACCGGCTGTTTTCTTATCTTGTGTGGTGTATATTTGGCAGAACGGAAAACAAATCCTACATTTGAGGCAAAATCTTAAAGCCCTTTAATTATGAACGAGATAGACAAAATGCGTAACAGTCAGCTGGCCGATATGGAGAAACCGGAAATACAGGCCAGTTTCATATACGCCAAAAAACTAGTGGCCCAATTACGGATGATGAGTACATACGATGATGGTTTCAGGGAAGTGCTGGAAGAATTAGTGCCGGGTATCCCTTCCACTTCTGTCATCTGTCCACCATTTTACTGTGATCATGGACACGGCATCCGCTTAGGAGAGCATGTCTTTGTGAATGCCAACTGTACATTTTTAGATGGTGGATATATCACCATAGGAGCACATACATTGATAGGGCCCAATGTACAGATCTATACTCCACATCATCCGGTAGATTACATAACCCGACGCGAACCCAAAGAGTATGCATATCCCGTAACTATCGGAGAAGATTGCTGGATAGGAGGAGGAGCTATTCTTTGTCCCGGAGTAAAAATAGGTCATCGCTGTATTATCGGAGCCGGAAGTGTCGTAACTAAAGACATTCCCGACAATTCCGTTGCTGTAGGTAATCCGGCCAAAGTGATTAGAAAAGTTGATTAAAAAAAGAAAACAGATAATTATGAAAGTTTTGGCCCCACATAATTATCTGTTTCTCGTATTCAGCCAATATAAACATTGACGCTCAGAAACAGGCAATCGTCTCCGTTAGAACATTCAAAGTCTATTTTATTCTCTCTGGCCAGCCAACCTATAGCTGCATTCAAATCTCTGTCAGACAATTCTGAAGCTCTTTTTAAATCACAATAACTCCACCGTTTATTGTCATTCAGCAGTTTCCAAACTTTTCCTGCGTTTACTCCAATTTGATGTTTATCCATTTTGATGTTCAATTAAAGAAGTTAATAATAGAATGCTTAGTTTTTTGCGGTAAATATAACCTTTTATTAAAATAAAATAGACTCTCCTACATAAAATTCATGTAAAAGACATGATTATTTAACATTTGTTTCTGTCAAATTTCATGTAAATTCTCTTTTTATGAAGATATTTATTGCCGGATGAGCCATTTTTACAAATATTTCCTCTAACTTTGTAAGTCAATTAATCCTTTGATATGAAAAGAAATAAAATAAACTGGAGAGTTCCCAAAGGTATGGAACTCACAGAGTTAGATAAAAAGGTTCTCTATTATCAAGATAGAGGTCATTTAGTACCTTCACGTGAACTGATCAAGACACCGGAACAGATTGAAGGAATACGCCGTAGCGGTATTGTCAATACCGGAGTGCTAGACCTTGTAGAACATGAGATCCATGCAGGCATGAGCACATTGGAAATAGACAAGCTGGTTTATGAATATACGAAAGATCACGGTGGCATTCCTGCAACCTTAGGTTATGACGGTTTTCCCAAAAGTTGCTGCACCTCTATCAATGAGGTTGTTTGTCACGGTATTCCCAATGAATTCGATATTCTGGAAGAAGGAGATATCATCAATGTGGATTGTACTACCATTCTTGATGGTTATTATGCCGATGCATCGCGTATGTTTACCATTGGAAAAACCACACCTCAAAAAGAAAAACTGGTACGAGTAGCTAAAGAATGTCTGGAGATAGGCATGGAAGCTGCGAAACCATTTGGTTTTGTAGGGGACATAGGACATGCAATTGAAAAACATGCTAAAAAAAATGGATTCTCAGTAGTGCGTGATCTCTGCGGACACGGAGTAGGCATAGAGTTCCATGAAGAACCGGATGTAGAACATTTCGGGAAAAAAGGAACTGGTATGCTATTGGTGCCGGGAATGGTTTTTACCATTGAACCAATGATCAATATGGGAACATGGGAAGTCTTCATTGATGAGGAAGATGGCTGGACTGTAGTCACCGAAGACGAACAGCCGTCTGCACAGTGGGAACATACTTTCGTTATGACAGATAACGGACTTGAAATTCTGACACATTAATATATATAATAAGGTATAGAAATATGGATACAATTATATTAGGTATAGAATCTTCCTGTGACGACACATCAGCCGCAGTTATCAAGAATGGCGTATTGTTGTCCAACGTAGTGTCCAGCCAGGCTGTTCACGAAGCTTACGGAGGGGTGGTTCCCGAATTGGCGTCACGTGCCCATCAACAAAACATTGTACCGGTGGTGCACGAAGCCTTAAAAAGGGCAGGAGTTACCAAGGAGCAACTAAGCGCCGTTGCATTCACCCGAGGACCCGGCTTGATGGGATCATTACTGGTCGGAGTATCTTTTGCGAAAGGTTTCGCACGTTCATTGAATATACCAATGATTGATGTTAACCACCTGCAAGCCCATGTGTTAGCCCATTTCATTAAAGAATCGGAAGAAGACAACAACCAACCTAAATTCCCTTTCTTGTGCCTGCTGGTGTCAGGAGGAAACTCACAGATAATATTGGTAAAGGCCTATAATGACATGGAAGTTTTGGGACAAACTATTGACGATGCAGCAGGAGAAGCTATCGACAAATGTTCTAAAGTAATGGGCTTAGGTTATCCCGGAGGTCCTATCATTGATAAACTGGCACGTCAAGGCAATCCAAAAGCGTTCACTTTCAGTAAACCACATATTCCGGACTATAACTATAGTTTCAGCGGATTAAAGACTTCTTTCCTATACTCTTTGCGTGACTGGTTGAAAGAAGATCCCGATTTCATCGAACATCATAAAAACGACTTGGCTGCTTCATTGGAAGCGACCATTGTAGATATTTTGATGGACAAGCTGAGAAAAGCAGCCAAAAATCTCAAGATAAATGAAGTGGCAGTAGCCGGAGGGGTATCAGCCAACAACGGGCTTCGTAACTCATTCCGCGAGCATGCCGGGAAATATGGTTGGAATATCTATATCCCGAAGTTCAGCTTTACTACGGATAATGCCGCAATGATCGCAATTACCGGTTATTACAAGTATCTGGACAATGATTTTTGCACTATAGACAAGCCCGCTTATTCACGGGTAACTATTTAATATTAAAAAACCGTTTTCAACATGTCAGTAGAAGGTAAATTTTTAAGTAAAGAGATTAACGATTTGTTTTGGAGAGAGGGCCTGACACTCGTTACTGCCGAGAGTTGCACGGCAGGAAGTGTGGCGGCCGCTATTACAGCCGTTGCCGGAAGTTCACAATTCTTTAAAGGTGGAATTATCGCCTATTCCAACGAAATAAAGGAAAGTCTGTTAGGGGTAAACCACGAAACTTTAGAAACTCACGGAGCTGTAAGTGAAGAAACCGTTATCGAAATGGTAAAAGGAGCGATGAAATCGATGAATTCTGATTGTGCTGTAGCAACTTCAGGTATCGCAGGGCCCACAGGAGGTACTCCCGACAAGCCGGTAGGTACCATTTGGATTGCTGCCGGATGTAAAGACAAAGTGATTACACTGAAATTGGAAGGCGACGAAGGAAGAAACAAAAACATTGCAAATGCAACCCAAAATGCACTGCAACTGCTTCGAAAGTTGTTCCAAAACGAAGAAAATGAGCAGTAATTGCAGAATTATTTGCAAAAACTCTTGTTTTATACAAATAAAAGTGCTTATTTTGCACTCCGTTTGAAATAAGTATTGAAAAAAACTATAAAAATAAGATAGCAATGTCGAAGATTTGTCAAATTACCGGAAAGAAAGCCATGATTGGCAACAATGTTTCACACTCTAAGAGAAGAACCAAAAGAACTTTTGATGTGAACTTGTTTACTAAGAAATTCTACTATGTAGAACAAGATTGCTGGATTAGCCTGAACATCTGCGCTAACGGCTTACGTGTGATTAATAAAAAAGGCCTGGATGCAGCGCTGAATGAAGCGGTAACCAAAGGCTATTGTGATTGGAAAAGCATCAAAATTATTGGTTAATTAAAAAGGAGAGATAGACTATGGCAAAGAAGGCTAAAGGTAATAGAGTACAGGTAATCCTTGAATGCACAGAAATGAAGGATAGTGGTATGCCGGGAACTTCTCGTTACATTACAACAAAAAACAGAAAAAATACCACTGAAAGATTGGAGCTTAAGAAGTACAATCCTATTTTGAAAAGAGTAACAGTTCACAAAGAAATTAAATAATTATAACCCATGGCAAAGAAAACAGTCGCAACCCTTCAGACAGGTAAAGAAGGACGTTCTTATACTAAGGTTATCAAGATGGTTAAATCTCCGAAAACAGGAGCTTACATCTTCGATGAGCAAATGGTACCTAACGAAAAAGTTCAAGACTTTTTCAAGAAATAATTCAGTCGGAATGACTGGTGGAAAGTTCCTTTCATATATTATGGAAGGAACTTTTTTTATACCACAATGTTATCATCATAATACATTATGACCAATCATTGTGACACTTTTTTTTGTCCGTGTAAGAGATTAGTTATATCTTTGTAGCATAAACAGATAAATCAGACTCCAATATGGGATTTTTTAATTTTTTCTCAAAAGAAAAGAAGGAAACTTTAGACAAAGGATTGTCCAAAACCAAAGAAAGTGTATTCAGTAAGATTGCCCGTGCCGTAGCGGGTAAATCAAAAGTAGACGATGAAGTATTGGATAATCTGGAAGAAGTGCTTATCACTTCGGATGTAGGCGTTGAAACAACTCTGAATATCATCAAACGCATTGAAGAAAGAGTTGCCAAAGATAAATATGTAAACACTCAGGAACTGAACAAGATTCTCCGTGAAGAGATAGCGGCATTATTGACTGAAAATAACACGGTGGATTCGGATGATTTCACTGTTCCGGAAGGTAAGAAGCCCTATGTCATCATGGTGGTAGGTGTAAACGGTGTGGGTAAAACCACAACCATTGGTAAATTGGCATATCAATTTAAGAAGGCGGGCAAAACCGTCTATTTGGGTGCCGCTGATACATTCCGTGCTGCCGCCGTAGAACAATTGGATATTTGGGGAGAAAGAGTAGGAGTGCCTGTTATTAAACAGAAAATGGGATCAGATCCCGCATCTGTAGCTTTTGATACCTTAAGTTCCGCCGTAGCTAATAATGCAGATGTAGTAATCATTGATACCGCAGGCCGACTTCACAATAAAGTAGGTTTGATGAACGAGCTTACTAAAATCAAGAATGTGATGAAGAAAGTTGTTGCGGACGCACCTCACGAAGTATTATTGGTTTTAGACGGTTCTACCGGTCAAAATGCATTTGAACAAGCCAAACAGTTTACTTTGGCGACAGAAGTTACTGCTATGGCAATTACCAAATTGGACGGAACAGCCAAAGGGGGCGTTGTAATTGGCATCTCAGAGCAGTTCAAGATTCCCGTAAAATATATTGGATTGGGCGAAGGCATTGAAGACATGCAGGTATTCCGCAAAAAAGAATTTGTAGACTCACTATTTGGAGAGACTGAATAATAAATGAAACGTAACACAATAGATATCATCACCTTAGGGTGTTCCAAAAACTTAGTAGACTCAGAAAAGCTGATGCGTCAGCTGGAAGCAAACGGTTATAAAGTAACTCACGATTCCGACAAACCGCAAGGAGAAATCGCAGTTATTAATACATGTGGTTTCATCGGTGATGCCAAAGAGGAATCGATCAATATGATATTGGAATTTTGTCAGGCCAAAGAAGAAGGGAAGCTCAAAAAACTATATGTGATGGGCTGCCTTTCAGAAAGATATCTAAAAGAATTGGCATTGGAAATTCCTCAAGTAGATAAATTCTATGGTAAGTTTAACTGGAATGAGTTGCTGGCAGATTTAGGCAAAGCATACAAGTCGGAATTTGCCATTGAACGGACATTAACCACACCCCATCACTACGCTTATCTGAAAATATCAGAAGGCTGTGACCGTAAATGCTCTTATTGCGCCATTCCTATTATTACAGGACGCCACATTTCACGGCCGATGGAGGAGATTATTGATGAAGTGAAACTACTTGTATCCGAAGGAGTAAAAAGAGTTCCAAATTATAGCCCAAGAATTGACTTACTACGGCGTAGATTTATATAAAAGTCAGAAATTACCCGAACTCATCGAAAGAATCGCCAATGTTCCCGGTGTAGAATGGATACGTTTACACTATGCATATCCGGCCCATTTTCCGGAAGAATTATTCCGTGTTATGCGCGAACACGATAATGTATGCAAATATATGGATATTGCCTTGCAACACATTAGTGACAATATGCTGAATAAAATGCGCCGGCATGTAAGTAAAGCGGAAACCTACGAATTAATCGAAAAATTCCGTCGGGAAGTACCCGGTATTCACTTACGTACAACATTAATGGTAGGACATCCCGGTGAGACTGAAGAAGATTTTGAAGAATTAAAAGAATTCGTCAAAAAAGTACGATTCGACCGGATGGGAGCCTTCGCTTACTCGGAAGAAGAAGGAACATTCGCCGCTAAAGAATACGAAGATTCCATTTCTCATGAAGTGAAACAACAGCGTTTGGATGAATTAATGGCACTTCAGCAGGAAATAGCCGGCGAACTGAGCCAAACGAAAATAGGTAAAGAATTTAAAGTCATTATAGACCGGAAGGAAGGAGATTACTACATAGGCAGAACCCAGTTTGACTCTCCCGAGGTAGATCCTGAGGTCTTGATAAAAGCTGATGAGGAGTACTTAAAAATAGGTGAATTCTATAAAGTGAAAATTACAGCCGCTGATGATTTCGACCTATACGCCAGCATTTTATAGACCTTTGCCCTTATAAAGTTTGGATAATGTTTGTTTTTTTACTAATATAGCAACCAAATTAACACTTTAAGCTTTGAATAACAAAGAATTTATATCTGAATTATCACGTAAACTAGGATATACGAATAAAGATACATCACAATTGGTATCCTCAGTCATTGGTGTTATGACCCAGGAATTGCAAGATGGCAACAACATTGCAATCCAGGGATTTGGTACGTTTGAGGTTAAGAAAAAGCTGGAAAGAATTTCTATCAACCCGGCTACTCAACAACGTATGCTGATTCCCCCCAAGTTAGTGCTGACTTACAAACCCAGTGTAACTTTAAAAGAAAAGTTTAAATAAAATAGCCCTTATTTATAATATTATCATGAGCGAGAAAGTAACCATACAAGATATCATCGAACTTTTGGCTGAGAAACACAGCATGACTAAAAAAGATGCTGAAATCTTTGTCAAAGGAATGTTTGAACTGATAGAGGAAGCTTTAGTTACTGAAAAGTATGTAAAGGTTAAAGGACTAGGTACGTTTAAACTTACAGAGGTGGAGAGTCGTGAAAGTGTAAACGTAAATACGGGGGAAAGAATTGAAATACAGGGCCATACAAAAATATCTTTTACTCCGGATTCCAGTATGAAAGATTTAATAAATAAACCATTCGCTCATTTTGAAACGGTTATATTAAATGAAAACACCAAACTGGAAGATACCGAAACAGAAATAGAAGGAGAGGAGGAAGATACCTTTGACGGAAACGCGCCTAAGCCTAAACAAACAATTGCGGCTAAAGAGGTTGAGTTCATAGAAGCGGAAAATACAGAAGATTCTCCAAATGAGAATGCCATTGCCGCTGAAGACACTACTCCGGTTATTGAGGAAACAATTATTGAAGAACCTGTACCTTCTGTTGAAATTACAGAGGAAAAGATACAAATTATAGAACCGGAAAAAGAATCGGAAGATATTGTCACTGAAGCAGAAAAGGATATTGTTGCTGAAACAGCTGTTCCCCAAACGGTTTCCCCTTTAGCAGAAACAATAGAAGGAAACGAGGTAACAGACAAACCTCAAGAAGAAGTTATGACTATCGCCGATGCAGCCATACTGGCTGCTCGTAAAGCTTGTGAAGAAAAAACATCCTTGGAAACAATAGCGTCAGAAGAGGCAACCCCGTCAGAGAAAACAGTAATAACTCCTGTTACTTCTGATTTTGAAAAAGAACAGAAGATAGAGGAAACAACAGAGACACAAGAAATCTCAGAAGAGAAAAAGAACAGAGTTTCCCAGGGAGTTATTCTTGCTATCATTTTGATTGCCTGCATTGCAGGTGGCATATATTGGTATTTGCAATCAGATAAAACTTCGGATTTACAATCGCCGGCTACAATAAAAAACACCCAAGAACAATTGGAAGAGGATATTCCTGCAATTCCGGTTAATGACTCATTGATGCAAGGTAAAGATACCGCAAACATATGGACGAATGTTGCCGGAAAAGAGACCATCAGTCAATCACAACAGACTGTATCTCCTAGTACGGAAAAGAGTTCAGGCGTTGCGACAACCGCAAATGTTGCAAAAGAGACTTTAGCCGACACTGTAGAATATGACATAACAGGGACTAAAACTAATTACACATTACAAGAAGGAGAGAGTCTGGTAAAATTAGCAGTGAAATTCTATGGTACAAAAAAGCTATGGCCCTATATCGTGAAACATAATAAAAACATCATTAAAGATGCCGACAGAGTACCCATAGGGACTACTCTGCGTATTCCTGAACTAACTCCTAAAAAATAAGCCTTCTTGCATTTTGCCTGCTTTCGGCATAAATAAAGCAGGCAAAATACAAGAAGTAAAAAAAAGTGCGTTCAACTGATATTCTCACTCTACAAACCTTATCTTTGTATTTTAAAATTCTTTAGCCCAATAACCTTTAAAAAGTAGAGATGCACTTTACTTTTTTAATAAAAATTAGTTGCCGCTGTTAATTAATTAGCGTAATTTTGGCTGCGTTAAATGAACAAGGCTATTTACAAGCCCGTTATTAGATCAATAAAGAAACAACTAAATAAAAACAAAATTATGGCTGAAGCAATTGACATTCGCGAACTAAACGAACGAATTGAAAGACAAAGTGCGTTCGTAACCAACTTAATGACTGGTATGGACCAGGTTATTGTAGGTCAGAAACATTTGGTAGAATCATTACTTATCGGTTTACTGTCCGATGGTCATATCCTGTTGGAAGGTGTTCCGGGTCTGGCAAAGACTCTGGCGATCAAAACGCTTGCATCTTTGATTGATGCCAAGTACAGCCGAATCCAGTTTACTCCGGACTTGCTGCCCGCCGACGTTATCGGTACCATGATTTATAGTCAGAAAGACGAACAATTCATAGCAAAGAAAGGTCCGATTTTTGCAAATTTCGTATTGGCCGATGAAATTAACCGTGCCCCGGCTAAAGTACAGAGTGCTTTGCTGGAAGCCATGCAGGAACGTCAAGTCACACTGAGCAAGGAAACCTTTATGCTACCCGAACCTTTCCTTGTAATGGCTACTCAGAACCCGATTGAACAGGAAGGTACCTATCCGCTTCCCGAAGCCCAGGTAGACCGTTTTATGCTGAAAGTTATTATCGACTATCCGAAACTGGAAGAAGAAAAGAAAATCATCCGCCAAAATATCACCGGAGAGAAAATCGAAGTTCGCCCCATTCTGAAAGCAACAGATATTATGGAAGCCCGTAAAGTGGTGCGCCAAGTCTATCTGGACGAAAAGATAGAGCAATACATCGCTGATATCGTATTCGCAACCCGTTTCCCTGAAAAATATGACTTGAAAGAACTGAAAGACATGATTGGTTTCGGTGGTTCACCGCGTGCATCTATCAATCTGGCATTGGCAGCACGTAGTTATGCATTCATCAAACGTCGCGGTTACGTGATTCCCGAAGATGTTCGTGCAGTTGCTCACGATGTGCTTCGCCACCGTATCGGCTTGACTTACGAAGCAGAAGCCATGAACATGTCTTCTGATGAAATTGTAAGCAAAATCCTGAATAAAGTGGAAGTACCCTAAGGATTGTGTTCTGAGGCAGTTCTTAATTGCTTGACAGTTAGTAAGAAGACTTGGAAACAAAAGGTTGAGTACAGAGTTCCACATGGGTGGGACCGCCATTCCACCCATGTGGAACACCAAATGCATCCGTTTGAAAAACCATTCTCGATAGGAGAAAAAACAGAAACCGATGCACCGGATAAATAAACAACATAGTACGAACAGTATGGAAACAAGTGATTTATTAAAACGGGTTCGCCAGATTGAGATCAAGACACGCGGACTTTCGAACAATATCTTTGCCGGACAATATCACTCTGCATTCAAGGGAAAAGGTATGTCATTCTCGGAAGTACGTGAATATCAGTATGGTGACGACGTACGTGACATTGACTGGAACGTAACCGCCCGCTACAACAAACCCTTTGTCAAGGTGTTTGAAGAAGAGCGCGAATTGACGGTTATGCTCTTGATTGATGTTTCGAACAGCTTGGATTTCGGTACGGTGAAGCAGTTGAAGAAGGATATGGTGACCGAGATTGCCGCTACATTGGCATTCTCGGCCATTCAAAATAACGATAAAATCGGAGTTATTTTCTTTTCAGACCGGATTGAGAAATTCATTCCGCCTAAAAAAGGCCGTAAACATATTCTTTATATCATCCGTGAACTGCTTGATTTCAAGCCCGAAAGCAAGCGTACAGATATAAAGATAGCTGTGGAATATCTGACCAACGTAATTAAAAAACGTTGCACCACCTTTATGATAAGCGACTTTATAGATGAAAACGACTTCCGCAATGCTTTGACCATTGCCAACCGGAAACATGATATCGTAGCTATCCAGGTATACGACCGCCGCATGGCAGAGTTACCTGATGTGGGACTGATGAAAGTACGCGATGCCGAAACCGGCCACGAGCAATGGATTGACACCTCGTCACGAGCTTTGCGTCGCGCACATAATGACTGGTGGATACAGCGTCAGGGAGTATTGAATGAAACATTTACCAAAAGTAATGTGGACTCTGTATCTATCCGCACGGATCAGGATTATGTGAAATCGTTGCTTAACTTATTTGCTAAACGAAATTAAAGAATATGAATATACTGAATACTAGCAAAAAGTTCTTGAAAGCTGGAGTTTGTGCAATTATGCTGATAACAGCCGGACAGGCACAGGCACAGCAGGTTACGGTAGACGCCAGCATTGACTCGCTGCAACTTCTCATTGGCGAACAGGCTAAAGTGAAGCTGGAAATCAGCATGGATGCCAAGCAAAAACTGCAACTTCCGTTCCTGCGCGATACATTGGTAAAAGGAGTGGAGATATTGGATATAGCCAAGCCTGATACCCAGATGCTGAACGATGGAAAACGTATGCTGATAAAACAGGAATATACAATAACCTCTTTTGACTCGGCACTTTACTATCTCCCCCCCATTCGAGGTGATGGTAAACGGAGAGCCTTACCGGTCCAAAGCATTGGCCGTAAAAGTATATTCCATTCCGGTAGACACGCTGCATCCCGAACAATTCTTCGGACCGAAGACCGTTCGCGAAGTACCTATCACCTGGGATGACGTATCGGCCATCGTATGGCTTACCTTGCTGATGCTTGCTTTGGGCGGACTGGCTTACTATCTGTTTGTACGCTACAAGGATAACAAGCCTATCATCAAGAAGATCAAGATTGAACCGAAGTTGCCGCCACACCAGCAGGCGTTGAAGGAAATAGAGCGTATCAAGGGAGACAAAACCTTGCGTACAGCCGATCCGAAGACCTATTATACCGAGCTGACGGATGTACTCCGCACTTATATGGAAGAACGATTCGGCTTTAACGCTATGGAGATGACTTCATCCGAAATTATTGATAAGCTACAGGAAATCAACGACAAAGAATCTATCAAGGATTTGATGTATTTGTTCCAGACTGCCGACTTGGTGAAATTCGCCAAACATTCTCCGTTGATGAACGAAAATGATATGAATCTGGTAAACGCAGTAGACTTCATCAATAATACAAAAGTGGAACCAGACCCGAATGCAAAGCCCGAACCTACGGAAATCACCGTGGAGGAAAAGCGAAGCAAACAGGGCAGAATGATTCTGCTGGGCAGCATCAGCATCATTGTTATTGCTATTGTGGTAATTCTGTATAAGGTGCTGAGTGGTGTATATAACCTCTGGTTTTAACAAATAAATACTAGGAACAATGATTTTTGCAAATATTGAATATCTATTTCTGCTGGTTCTGCTCATACCTTATATAGTATGGTACGTCATGAAGCGGAAGAAAACCGAGCCTACGCTTCAGGTTTCTACCACACGCATGTATATGAAGGCACCCAAAAGCTGGAAGATTTACTTGCTGCATACTCCGTTCGTACTCCGTACGGTGGCTATCATCATGGTAATCCTGATCTTGGCACGCCCTCAGACCACAGACAACTGGCAGAATACCGAAATAGAAGGAATCGACATCATGCTGGCAGTGGACGTTTCTACCAGTATGCTGGCCGAAGACTTGAAACCCAACCGACTGGAAGCTGCCAAACAAGTAGCTTCCGAGTTTATCAACGGCCGCCCCAATGATAATATCGGTCTGACCATCTTTGCCGGTGAGAGTTTTACCCAATGTCCGCTGACGGTAGACCATGGGGTGTTGCTGAATCTGTTCAACAGCATCAAAGGCGATATCGCCCAGCGCGGACTGATTGAAGATGGTACTGCCATCGGTATGGGCATTGCTAATGCGGTGACCCGTCTGAAGGACAGCAAGGCGAAATCGAAAGTGATTATTCTGCTGACGGATGGTAGCAATAACCGTGGAGATATTTCTCCGCTGACGGCTGCCGAGATAGCCAAACAGTTCGGAATCAGGATCTACACCATCGGTGTCGGTACAAACGGAACTGCTCCTTATCCGATGCAGACCTACGCAGGGACGCAATATGTGAATGTCCCCGTCGAGATAGACGAAAAGACTTTGACCGAGATTGCAGGTACAACGAACGGAAATTATTTCCGTGCCACCAGCAATTCCAAGTTGAAGGAAGTCTATCAGGAGATAGACAAACTGGAGAAAACGAAGTTGAACGTGAAGGAATTCAGCAAACGCGAAGAAGAATATCAGGTATTCGCCTGGATTGCTTTCTTCTGCATTTTGCTTGAACTCTTGTTGCGTAACTCAGTATTAAAGAAAATACCTTAAAAAAAGAAAGTCATGTTTCGATTTGCAGACCCGAACTTTTTATATTTACTCATCCTATTGCCGTTTTTGGTGGCGCTGTATTTGTATTCCAATTATCACCGCCGCCAAAATATTCGCAAATATGGTGATCCGGCATTGCTGAAAGGGCTCATGCCGACTATTTCCAAGTATCGTCCTGACATCAAGTTTTGGCTGACTTTTGCTGCGTTGACATTGGTTATACTGATGTTGGCCCGCCCACAGTTCGGCTCAAAGATGGAAACGGTGAAACGAAGTGGAGTGGAAGCTGTCATTGCCTTGGACATTTCAAACTCCATGCTGGCAGAAGATGTGACTCCCAGTCGTTTGGACAAATCAAAGAAATTGATTTCCAGACTGGTAGATACGTTCAATAATGATAAAGTGGGATTGATTGTTTTTGCAGGTGATGCTTTCACGCAATTGCCCATCACAAGCGATTATGTTTCCGCCAAAATGTTCTTGGAAACCATTAATCCGTCATTGATAACCACACAAGGTACGGATATCGGTGCGGCCATCCGCCTGGCAATGAAGAGTTTTACTCCGCAAGAAGGAGTGGGACGTGCAATTATTGTCATTACCGATGGTGAAAATCATGAAGGTGGGGCAGTAGAAGCAGCCCAAGAAGCAGCCGAAAAAGGTATGCAGGTATTTGTATTAGGAGTAGGTTCACCGGATGGTTCTCCAATTCCAGCTGAGGACGGTAGCAACAATTTCCGTCGCGATAAGGATGGAAATGTTATCGTCACCCGCTTGAATGAGCAGATGTGCCAGGAAATAGCCAAGGCTGGCAATGGAATGTATATTCGTGTGGATAATACCAACTCTGCCGAGAAGGTATTGAACAATGAAATCGCCAAACTGTCAAAAGCTGATGTAGAAAGTCAGGTTTATACTGAATTTGATGAACAGTTCCAGGCTTTGGCATGGCTGGTGCTTATCCTGCTGGTGGTAGAAATGCTTATTTTGGAACGGAAAAATCCGCTTTTCAAAAATGTCAGACTATTTAAATAAGGAATGCTTATGTTACAAAAAACCTATATCACTCTGTTATTCTTACTTGTGGCAAGCAGTGCCTTCGCCCAAAAAACAGAAAGAGATTATCTGCGCAGCGGAAACAAGCTGTATAATGACAGCTTGTTTATCAAAGCGGAGGTAGATTATCGTAAGGCATTGGAAATTAACCCGAAATCAACAGATGCCATGTTCAATTTGGGAAACTCGCTCTTGATGCAGCAAAAAGCAAAGGAAGCGATGGAACAGTTTGAATCTGCTTCTAAGGTAGAGAAGGACAAGGATAAACTGGCACAGATTTATCATAACATGGGAGTTATCCTTCAGTCGTCCAAGCAGTATCCACAGTGTATAGAGGCTTATAAGGAATCTTTACGGAATAACCCGAAAGATGATGAAACTCGTTATAACTTGGCTTTGGCGCAAAAGCTGTTGAAAGACCAACAGCAAAATCAAGACCAGAATCAGGATAAGAATCAAGATCAAAAACAAGATCAGAAAGACGACAAAAAGGATCAGAACAAAAACCAGCAAGAACAGGATAAGAAAGACCAACAAAATCAAAATCAGCAGCAACAGCAGCAAAATAAGGATGAAATGTCCAAGGAAAATGCCCAACAATTATTGAATGCTGTGATGCAAGATGAAAAGAATGTGCAAGACAAAGTTAAAAAACAACTGCAAATTCAAGGAAAGAAGTTGGATAAAGACTGGTAATTTCTTAATTTTGGCAAATAAAAAAATAATTAGATAGCAATGAGGAAAGTAATTCTCTTATTCATATTAATAACATCGGTGCTCGGAGCATGGGCAGACGGAAATGTGACGTTTACCGCTTCTGCGCCTGATGTAGTAGTAAGCGGGGATCAGTTCCGGCTGACTTATACGGTTAACACTCATAAAGTCAGGGATTTTCGTGCACCTAATATCAAGGGGTTCGATGTCTTAATGGGACCAAGCCGTTCACAGCAGAGTAGTACACAGATTATAAATGGTAATGTTACTTCTACCAGCTCCATTACTTTTACTTATATTTTGATGGCTGATAAAGAAGGAACTTACACCATTCCTGGTGCTACTATTGTGGCAGACGGACAAAACAAAACTTCAAATTCCGTACAAATCAAAGTATTACCGCCTGATCAAACAAATGGTGTTGGAGGTGGAAATAATAGCGGTGGAAGAACTTCTTCACGCAGTCAGGTTGCCGGAAGCAAAATAACCAATCAAGATTTGTTTATTACCGCAACAGCAAGTAAGACTACTGTTTATGAACAGGAAGCCATCTTGTTGACATACAAGGTCTATACTTTGGTAAACTTGCGCCAGCTGCGTGGTGACATGCCTAAACTAACCAACATTTATGTACAAGAAGTGGAACTTCCCCAACAAAAGACATTCTCTTTGGAACATTATAACGGAAGAAACTATAACACTACTGTGTGGAGTCAGTATGTACTTTTCCCCCAGCAATCGGGAAAAATAGAAATTCCGGCTATTACCTTTGAAGGGGTTATAGCTCAACAAGTTGCCTCAGACGATCCTTTTGATGCTTTCTTTAATGGTGGAAGTAACTATGTGGAAGTAAAGAAAAACATTGTCACTCCTAAGCTGACCATCAATGTGAAAGCATTGCCCGATGGCAAACCGGCTAATTTCTCCGGAGGAGTAGGAGAGTTTACTATCAGTTCGTCTATAAGTACAAAAGAACTGAAAACAAATGATGCTGTAACCATTAAGTTAGTCATTTCTGGTACAGGTAATTTGAAATTGGTCAATACTCCGGAAGTAGCTTTTCCAAAGGATTTTGAAGTATACGACCCCAAGATTGACAATAAATTTACATTAACTCGCGAAGGTTTGTCAGGCAATAAGGTGATAGAATATCTAGCAATTCCAAGACATGCCGGCAATTTCACTATTCCGCCTGTCGAATTTTCCTATTTTGACTTAAAAAGCAATAGCTATAAAACAATAAAAACAGAAGCTTACAACCTAAAAGTGGAAAAAGGTGCAGGAAATGCAGATCAAGTTATTGCAGACTTTACCAACAAGGAAGATTTGAAAGTATTGGGACAAGACATCCGCTACATCAAAATGGGGGAAACTAGTTTAACTCGTAAGGGAGATTTCTTCTTTGGCTCAACAACATATTATCTATGGTATATCATTCCATTGGTTCTCTTCGTTGTTTTCGTAATTGTCTATCGTAAAAAAGCTATTGAAAATGCAAATGTAGCAAAAGTACGTACTAAAAAAGCGAATAAAGTGGCTGCCAAACGCATGAAAAATGCAGGCAGATTATTAGCTGAAAACAAACAAGAAGCATTCTATGATGAGGTGTTGAAAGCACTTTGGGGATACATCAGTGATAAGTTGAATATCCCGGTTTCTCAATTGTCTAAAGATAATATCGAGGACGAATTGACCAAATATGGTGTTGCCCCCGAACTGATTAAAGATTTCATCGGAACATTGAATGAATGCGAGTTCGCCCGCTATGCTCCGGGTAATCAGAATGAAGCTATGGATAAAGTATATTCTTCGGCTGTTGAGGTCATCAGCAAAATGGAGAATAGTATAAAACACTAAATCAAAGGAGATTATAACAATGACAAAAATATATTTCATTTTGATATTCCTGATAAGTTTTGTCACAGTCTACGCACAGAATGAATCAGACTCTGCACAGGTTACCGCCCAAACAGAAATGCCACAAAGTGCTGCTGTGCAAACTTTCCCAACAAAGACAGAAGCCGATAGTGCATATATAAGAAACGACTTTGCAGCTTCTGTAGAGATGTATGAGAATATATTAAAAAACGAGGGGGAATCTTCCGATATTTATTATAATTTAGGTAACAGCTATTATAAAATGAATAACATTGCCAAAGCTGTCCTCAATTACGAACGTGCCTTGTTGCTAAACCCAGGAAATAGTGATATTCGTTTCAACCTAGAACTGGCTAGAAGCAAAACTGTAGACAAGGTAATCCCTTCTAGTAAAATGTTTTTCGTTACCTGGACTCAATCACTTATTAATACAATGAGTGAAAAGGCATGGGCACATACAGGCATCATCATGTTTATTCTGATGATATTGGCACTGTCTTTATTTATTTTCGGAAAACGAGTAGTCTTGAAGAAAGTAGGATTTATTTCAGCAATCTTTTTCTTTCTAGTGACTATTTTAGCAAATATATTTGCCTCAGAACAAAAATCTGAATTAATTAATCATGATAACGCTATTATAATGGCTCCTAGCGTTACAGTCAAAAGTACTCCTAACCAAAGTGGAACAGACTTATTTATTCTTCATGAAGGTAGGAAAGTAATAATTAAAGATAATACGATGAAGGAGTGGAAAGAAATTAAACTGGAAGACGGTAATGTGGGATGGGTACCTACCAATGTTATTGAAATCATTTAAAACATAATCAATGGATATACAACAGTACATAGCAGCAGATAAAGAATTACTACTGAATTTGAACGGAAGCCAATCCTTATTTTGGGACGGATTCATGTGGGTAGCTACCAGTACAATTGTATGGGTACCTGTAGCTGCTATGCTGTTATATATCATAATTAAAAATAATAAAATTCAAGAAGCATTATTGACTATCGTTATGATTGCCTTAGTCATAACTTTAGCAGATCAAATAGCTTCTGGTTTATGCAAACCGTTTTTCGCACGTTTCCGCCCAACACAAGACCCCAATATTATGTATATGGTTGATATTGTAAACGGATATAGAGGAGGACGATTTGGCTTCATATCCAGTCATGCTGCCAACACATTTGCTATTTCTGTCTTTTTATCTTTACTAATTAAAAGGAAATCTCTTACTTTTATGCTTCTTTTTTGGGCCGTACTCAATTCCTATTCTAGAATCTACTTAGGAGTGCATTATCCGGGAGATATTCTTTTTGGTACTATAGAAGGTTGTTTCATAGGATATTTGATTTATCTCCTTTATAAATTTATTCAAAAAAAAATCTTTTATAAACCACGTTGCATTTCTAATCAATACACTGCCAGCGGTTATTTGATTAGTGATATTAATTTATTCTACATAATTCTCATTTCTACTTATTTCTTCATTATTATAGCAGGTATGATTGTGACTCATACACTCAATCTATAATCAGCAAATTAACCATTATAAATTTACATACAGTCAAAAATAGCACAAAAAGATTTGTTTTATGCATTTTTTTGATTAAGTTTATACCATGATTTAAGTACTCACTTTTATAACTAAATTTAATACATCATGAGAACAATAACATTTAATGAACTGCGCAGAATCAAAGATTCATTACCTAGTGGGAGTATGCACAGAATCGCAGATGAACTCAATATGACCGTAGAAACTGTACGTAACTTTTTTGGTGGACACAATTTCAAGAATGGTAAAAGTGTTGGAATTCATTTGGAACCGGGACCAGATGGGGGACTAGTAATGCTAGATGATACAACAGTTCTTGAAAAAGCCCTTCAAATATTGAGAGAAACTGAAGAAAAAGTAACGCAAGAAGCGTAATATAAAATCCCGGTTGAATGCAACATTCAATTGGGATTTTTTGTTTAACCTGAAAATCACTTAAAATATAGAATTATGGAAGATAAATTGATAACCTTAGCAATCCTCACTTATGCTAAAGCACAGATTTTAAAGAATGTACTTGAGAATGAAGGAATTGAAGCGTACATTCACAATGTGAATCTTATTCAACCTGTCATATCTTCTGGAGTAAGGCTAAGAATTAAAGAAAGCGACCTGCCTCATGCTTTGCAGATTATAGAAAGTTCTGCATGGCTTTCAGAAGATATAATCAAAGGTAAGGAGAGCAGCTCAGAAAGAAATAAAGAAAAAAGAAAAGTACTTATCCCGATAGACTTTTCAAACTATTCTCTTAAAGCCTGCCAATTTGGTTTTTCTTTTGCTAATGCTATTAATTCAGAAGTTGTGCTTCTACATGCTTATTTCAGTCCTATTTATGTGCCTACAATTCCTTATGGAACTGATAATTTCAATTTTCAGATCGAAAGAGAAGAATCTGTAAAAAGTATGATAGAAACAGTGCACAACGAGTTGAATAAACTTTCTGATACAATCAAAAAGAAAGTTGAGTCGGGAGAGTTTCCTAATATAAAATATACTTGCATTTTGCGTGATGGTATTCCCGAAGAAGAAATCTTACGATATGCTAAAGAATATAATCCTCAGATAATTATAATGGGAACAAGAGGGAGAAGCCAAAAAGATATAGACTTGATTGGTAGCGTTACAGCTGAAGTTATAGAAAGAAGCAAATCCTTTGTATATGCTATTCCAGAACATACACCACTAAAAACATTCAATGATATAAAAAAAGTAGCTTTTGTGACCAATTTTGACCAAAGGGATCTAATAGCTTTTGACTCCTTGATAAATGCTTTTAAATCGTTTCATTTTGCTGTTTCCTTCATTCATTTAAGTACAGATAACGATGCATGGAATGAAATAAAACTAGCAGGTATTAAAGATTACTTTCAAAAACAATACTCTAAATTGGAACTATATTATAATGTAGTGAAAGAAGATAACATACTGAACAATTTGGACAACTATGTAAAAGAAGAAAATATAGACGTGATTTGCATCACAAATTATAAACGAAACATATTTGCTAGATTGTTTAATCCTAGCATAGCAAGAAAAATGATATTTCATGCTAATACACCTATATTAGTAATAAAATAAAGAATCAAGAAGGGTAGCACAAGCAAATCACAATGTGTTACCCTTCAACATATTAATGTTCACTTAGGGATATTCAGTAAATGTCTCTAAAAAATAAGATGGCATATGAAGATGATAGGGCATGACCATTTCATATGCCATTCTTATTGTCATTTTTCCGTGCTTTCTCACATACTTCTATCCGACAGGACATGACGTTCCGGAAGAAGTCTGATGACCTCTTCTGATTCTGTGAGTAAAATCATATCATGCTGCTTTAGCTGTTTTGTTTCTGATTTTTTCTATCATCAGTATGGCATTTGCCGTATGTATTCCAAAGAAAATCCACAGTATTTCCGTCTTCCTGTTTCTGGCCTTTATCCTTGAGAGCGAGTAATGTTGCTTTTGAGTGCCGAAGCTTCCTTCAAGCCGTGTTGCCCTTTCTTTTGAGAGTTCGCTTCTAAGCACCTTCCTCAAAGGCTCATCTTTGGCCGCCCTTCCCTTGCGCACAAAGGATGTGGATATCCCATATTTTGTACAGAACTTTCTGTTGGCATTATTGGCATATATGGAATCGGCAGCCACACATCTTACCCTTACATTCATAAGCTTCTGCTGCATACGGATACAGTCCTTCAAGCGTATACCCTCATTGAATGCCTTGAACGAGAGGTGTTCGATGAACGATATGCCGTCTATCTGTATATTATTGACCTTTGCACCGAACTCGACGGACTTGGTTTCCTTGCCTCTGACGATGGGACGTACATAATGACGGTCAATGCTGACGATGCGGTCACTGACTTTCCGCCCTTCAAACATTTCCTTTTCTTGTACAAGCACCTTTCTGATGATGGAAAGACGCTTATGATAATCCTGGGTATATCGGAGTAAAGCACCGTACTCGCTATGGATCCCATCCCTTTGACTGAGGAGCTTTTCAAGAAGCTTGATCATACGGCGCTTAAGCATTCTTGTCCTTGAAGCTCTCCTCTTTCTTTTCTTGCAGTAGGACAGATAGGATTCCGCCACATTCCTGTATTTGTTGCGCGGACGCCTTATGCCCAACTCCCTGCAATGCCGGCATATATGCCTGTAGAGCCATTCGAGGCTTTCCCAAAGGAGTTTCATGTCCGTAGGAAAACGCATGTGGCTTTCATAGCATGTGGCATCGGTCATGCAGACGTGAAGGTTATCAAGATAAGGTTTCCAGTGTGAAGCCAGGAGCTCCTGGAAAGAATCAATGTCAAGGCGGGATGCTATCTCATTACGGATGGCACTGACTATCTTGAAGTTGGTTATGGGAAGGGACGGGGGAATCATAATTCCACAGAAAATCTGGTAGTGTATGTTCCCGTTCAGATGTTCCACCAGTTGCCTGTCGGAGAATCCGGTGTATGCCTTCAGGACCATAAGGGCGATCTTTGCGGAAGGACTGAATCTGTTCCTGCGTCCCAGGCGCCGGTCCGACAGGCCGGCGGCTTTGCCATACATTCAAACGGAAAGACCGAATGAAGCTTGCCAAGCTCACTCTCATTAAAACTCTTGCGGTATTTTTCCAGAATATCAAATTCTGTAAAACCCAAAGTAGGGTGAATTTCTGAAATATTCACTATCTTTGCCATATCTTATTAGTTTGGATATTTCCCCCGTTTTGGCCGTCAAATCTTATTTTCGGGGGAATACCTAAAGATACAAAAAAGCCAACTAATTCGCAATACTTTGTGTATGAATTAGTTGGCTGATTTTGTAATATTTAATGAATGTCCCCACTTAGTATTTAATTAAACATAATACTGATTATATATCAAAAATGGCTCGCGTAAATAGACTTGAAAAAGGGATTGGTTGATTAATAAAGACGAAAATAAATTTTGCCATAACGCAAAAAACTAATATCTAAAGATACATAAACTTTAGATAATAACAAAGCCCAGACTGGAAAAGTCCGAGCTTTGTGCATAAATAAATAGAAAGATCGTATTAATATCCTAATTCTTTTTCCAAAGAATCATATTCAGCTCTATTTAACTTCCAATAAATATTTAGCAAATAATTTCCCCACAAAGCTTTATTATCAGGCTTTAATTCTTTTGCCTTCTCATAATATGGTTTAGCTTTCTCATACAACTCTTTAATCTTATTTTCGTTTTCATTGTATTTGGGATCATCAATAGCTAACTTTGCATTTTCCTCAACAATAATCTGGGCTGGGAAAAAATAACAATCACCAATCTTTGAATATGCTTCAGCAACTAAATCTCCGTTGTTTGAAATAATTTTATTAAATATAGCAACTGCATCATCATACTGCTTTTTCTCATACAATAAGATACCTTTTACATAAAGATAGTACGGAGTTTCACTCGTAGCAAGCAATTTATTAATTTGAGCCAAACCCTCATCAACCATACCTTTTTGAATATAATAATCCATAATATTACCAACAAAGTATTCTTGCTTAGGAAACGATTCAGTACCTTCTTTGATTACTTCAAGCCATTTTGCAGAATCACCACCTTCTTTCTGACCATATGTTTCAGCCAAGCACATTAATGCTCTATAACCTTCTTCTTTATGATTCTTACCTATATTGCCATATTTGATGACAGCTTGATTGTCTTTCAGCATATTAGCAGCTAAAGTTGCATAACAAGCATATAATGCATTCAAAGTGTCAGCCTTCAACTCATCATCATCAGCAAACATAGGCTCGTTTACTACATCAACAAATAATCCAAAATATTTTAGAGCATCAGCATAATCTCCTTTATTGTAAGCATCACCACCACCATTAACTAGGTTTAAACGCAAAGTCTTCAAAGCATCTGCATTCTTCTTTCTGAATTTGGGTTTCTTTAACTCACCACTTTGGACTTTAGCCTGCTCTATTTCATCGCATTTCAAGTAGAAGTCATACATCTTAGCTAAGCTGTTATAAAGCTTAGTTGTATCTGCCTGACCTCCGGGTAAATAAAGTTTCATGTTTTCTTCATCATAAATTGCTTTCTGAAAATCTCCAGCTAATTTCCATGTTTCCGGATCATTAGCGGTTTCAGGATTAGTTAAAGCCGGTTCGATAGCTTTTGCAGCTTCTTCAGGTTTGCTTTTCAAGGATTTAGCCTCCTTAACAACACTTACTTGTGCAGACACAAAGCAAGCTGTTAACAATAAAGCCACTGTAAATAATACTTTTCTCATGATTTTGTGGATTTAATAATACAATTTATTTTATTCTTCACTATTTGCTTCGGCAGTTAAATCTGAATTAGTATCAGAATTAGTAGTACCACCACTCTCTCCTTCAGTTATATTTTCAAGATCTGTATTTGAATTTTCATCTGTAACCTCTTCTTCAGATGTCACCTTACATACAGAGCCTATTTGGTCATTACGTTTCTCCAAATTTATCAATCGCACACCTTGTGTTGCACGTCCCATGATGCGGACTTCAGCGACTTTTAAACGAATTGTAATACCAGATTTATTAATAATCATCAAGTCATTCTCATCTGTAACAGACTTGATAGCTACCAATTTACCCGTTTTATCTGTAATATTCAACGTTTTTACACCCTTACCGCCACGATTGGTCTTACGATAATCTTCGATATCAGAACGTTTACCGTATCCTTGTTCAGAAACTACCATAATTGATTCAGCTTCAGGATCTTTTATACAAATCATACCGATAACTTCATCGCCACCATCTTCATCCAAAGTCATACCACGCACCCCTGTAGCCGTACGTCCCATAACACGAACCGCACTTTCGTGAAAGCGAATTGCACGCCCGTTACGGTTAGCAATAATGATTTCATTATCACCGTTAGTCATACGAACTTCAATCACTTTATCATCCTCACGAATAGTTATCGCATTAACACCATTCTGGCGAGGCCGTGAGTATTGTTCCAACAAAGTCTTTTTAATGACGCCATTCTTTGTACAGAACAGCACATAATGGCTGTTAATGAACTCGGTATCATTAAGGTTTTTCACACGTAGATATGCTGTAACCACGTCATCGGAATCAATATTCAGCAAATTCTGAATAGCGCGTCCTTTAGCATTTTTAGTTCCTTCGGGAATTTCGTAAACTTTCAACCAATAGCACTTACCTTTCTGAGTGAAGAACATCATAGTATTGTGCATTGTAGCCGGATAAATATGCTCTACAAAGTCTTCATCACGGGTTTCACTTCCTTTTGATCCAACTCCACCCCTATTTTGGGCACGGAATTCTGATAAAGGAGTACGTTTGATATATCCCATATGAGATATCGTGATAACCATCTGATCATCAGCATAAAAATCTTCCGGATTAAATTCTTCTGAAGAATAAACTATTTCAGACCGACGCGCGTCCCCATACTTCTCTTTTACCTCTACTAACTCATCTTTGATTACTTTTTTACAAAGTTCATCATTTGAAAGAATTTCTTCATAATAAGCAATCTGTTTCATCACCTCTTCATATTCTGCGTGAAGCTGATCTTGCATCAAACCTGTTAATTGGCGCAAACGCATTTCTACAATAGCACGTGCCTGAATTTCACTCAGATTAAAACGCTCTATTAACCCTGCTATGGCATCATTAGGGGTTTTTGCAGCACGAATAATACGGATCACTTCATCAATATTATCAGAAGCTATAATCAATCCTTCAAGAATATGAGCACGCTCCTGTGCCTTCCGTAAATCATACTGAGTACGACGAATTACCACATCATGACGATGTTCTACAAAATATCTGATTAAATCTTTCAGATTCAACATTTTGGGGCGACCATGGACCAGAGCGATATTATTTACTCCAAATGAAGTTTGCAGAGCTGTCATTTTGAACAATTTGTTCAGCACCACACTAGCATTTGCATCACGTTTAACATCAATAACAATACGCATACCTTCACGGTCGGATTCATCATTTACATACGAAATACCATCAATCTTCTTGTCATTGACTAAAGATGCGATATTTTCAATCAATTCCTTCTTATTTACATTATAAGGAATTTCATTAACTATGATCTTGTCATGTGTAGTATGAGTTTCTATCTCAGCCTTAGCACGCATCACTACTCTACCACGTCCGGTTTCGTAAGCATCGCGTACCCCGCTTATACCATATATATATCCACCTGTAGGGAAATCCGGTGCTTTTACATATTGCATAAGCCCTTCAATATCAATATCATTATTGTCAATGTAAGCAATACATGCATCGATTACTTCAGAAAGATTATGGGTAGGCATATTGGTTGCCATACCTACAGCAATACCGGATGCTCCATTTACCAACAAGTTAGGAATCCGTGTTGGCATGACAGTCGGTTCCTGCAACGTGTCATCAAAATTATTCTGAAAATCAACAGTTTCCTTATAAAGATCCTGCATCATCTCTTCACCTATTTTCTTTAATCTTGCTTCCGTATAACGCATGGCAGCAGGGCTGTCACCATCAACAGAGCCGAAGTTACCCTGACCATCTACCAACGGATATCTCATAGCCCAATCCTGAGCCATTCTGACCAAAGCTCCATACACGGAAGAGTCACCATGCGGGTGATATTTACCCAAAACTTCACCTACAATTCTTGCTGATTTCTTATAAGCTTTATCGGAGGTATTTCCCAGTTCAATCATACCATATAAGATACGTCTATGAACCGGTTTAAAGCCATCGCGAACATCCGGGAGGGCGCGCGCAACAATTACTGACATTGAGTAATCAATGTACGACGACTTCATTTCCTCTTCGATGTTAATCTTTATAATTCTGTCTTGTTCTAGCATTTAAACAAATATTAATTATACATCTTTTTGGTTTACCAAAAACCACGCTAAAGTACTACTTTTATACGACATACGAAACAAAACCCATAAAAAAGTTAAGTCTATTAAATGTTTTTACTTATATAAGTAAAAAGTATCCCTATACCTTATTTTATAGTATATAGTGATTATCACTCCCACTTCTCATTTACTTTGTGAATAGTTCGCTATAACCCTTATTTTTGTTTAATCCATTTAGCCTGTCAAAGCTTGGCATACATTTTGTTATGCTAATATAAATAAGAAAACAATGGTATGCATTGTTATTATGTGTATCTTTGCACACTGGGAAATAAATACTATACTTTAGGAGGACGATAAATTTATGAACAATCAATTTACACAAAGAGTGTCCGATATCATCATGTATAGCAAGGAAGAAGCCAACAGGCTGCGAAATAGCTATATTGGTCCCGAACACTTGTTGTTGGGACTGATACGTGAAGGTGAAGGAAAAGCTATCGAGATTTTGTTTAATTTGCAAATAAACTTACAGGACATAAAAAATCAGTTGGAGGCCATTGTGAAAAACAATGCAGAAAATGACACCACCTATGACGAGAATATTAGCTTTAATGACAAAGCATCCAAAGTGTTAAAGCTATGTATTCTAGAGGCTAAGTTATTGAGAAACATTGCGGCTGACTCTGAACATATTTTGTTAGCAATTATGAAGGTCAAGGATAATGCAGCTTTCCACGTCTTGGAAAGCAATGGCGTAACATACGAAAAAATCAAACTCACTTTACAACCAGACACCCATGCAGGTCTGGGGTTCAGTGAGGACGAGGATGAAGACGAGGATATACGTCAGAGTCCAAGTGGCAATAAATCAAATGCAGCACAACAGCAGGCACGCCCGGCACAAAAAAAGCCGGCTAATGACACTCCTGTACTCGACAATTTCGGCACAGACATGACAAAAGCTGCCGAAGAAGGAAAACTAGATCCTGTAGTTGGCCGGGTGAAGGAAATAGAGCGACTGGCACAAATATTGAGCCGTCGCAAGAAAAACAACCCAATTTTGATTGGCGAACCGGGAGTCGGCAAATCTGCCATTGTTGAGGGACTTGCATTACGGATTGTGGAAAAGAAAGTATCACGTATCTTATTTGACAAACGAGTGATAGCTCTTGATATGACTGCCGTTGTCGCAGGCACTAAATATCGTGGACAATTCGAGGAACGTATTCGTTCTATCTTAAACGAGTTGAAGAAGAATCCTAACATCATTCTTTTCATCGATGAAATCCACACTATTGTGGGAGCAGGTTCTGCAGCGGGCTCAATGGATGCAGCCAATATGTTGAAACCCGCATTGGCCAGAGGCGAGATTCAATGCATCGGAGCGACGACGTTGGACGAATACCGCCAAAACATTGAAAAAGACGGTGCATTGGAACGTCGGTTCCAAAAGGTTATTGTAGAACCAACAACTGCAGAAGAGACACTTCAGATATTGAAAAATATCAAGGATAAATACGAGGATCATCATAATGTGAACTATACAGATGCAGCCCTTGAAGCTTGTGTGAAACTAACAGACCGATATATCACAGACCGTAACTTCCCCGATAAAGCGATAGATGCTTTAGATGAAGCCGGCTCGCGCGTACATCTTACTAATATCACTGCTCCTAAAGAAATAGAAGAACAGGAAAAACTGATTGATGAGATGAAATCTCTTAAAAATGAAGCTGTCAGGCTACAGAATTTCGAACTGGCCGCCAGTTATCGTGACAAAGAGAAAGAATATACGAATCAGCTTGATACCCTGAAGGAAGAATGGGAAAAAAGTCTGAAGGAAAACCGGGAAACGGTAGATGACGAACAAATAGCTGAAGTCGTTTCCATGATGTCAGGCGTACCTGTACAAAGAATGGCACAGGCTGAAGGAATGAAATTATTAGGAATGAAAGACGATCTGCTTTCTAAAGTTATCGGTCAGGACAAAGCAATCGCCACACTGGTAAAAGCTATTCAAAGAAGCCGTGTAGGCCTGAAAGATCCTAATAAGCCGATTGGTACATTCATGTTTCTAGGTCCGACAGGTGTCGGCAAGACTCATTTGGCCAAGGAGTTAGCGAAACTAATGTTCGGTTCAGCAGATGCACTTATCCGCATTGACATGAGTGAATATATGGAAAAATTCACCGTATCCCGTCTGGTAGGAGCACCTCCCGGATACGTAGGTTATGAAGAAGGTGGGCAGCTGACGGAGAAAGTAAGGCGTAAACCCTACTCTATCGTTTTATTGGATGAAATTGAAAAAGCGCATCCCGATGTATTCAACATATTGTTGCAAGTGATGGATGAAGGTCGGTTGACTGACAGTTATGGCAGAACTGTAGACTTTAAAAATACCATAGTCATCATGACATCTAATATTGGAACCCGCCAACTGAAAGAATTCGGAAAAGGAATCGGATTTGCCGCCCAGGTCCGTACTGATGACAAAGAATACTCGCGCAGCGTGATTACAAAAGCTTTGAATAAGTCTTTTGCGCCCGAATTCATCAATCGTTTGGACGAAATAATAACTTTCGACCAACTCGATCTGGATGCACTGACCCGGATTATTGATATTGAACTTAAGGGCCTTTACAGTCGTGTGAAAAACATTGGTTACAAGCTTGTTATTGACGAAGATGCCAAAAAGTTTGTAGCCACCAAAGGTTACGATGTACAGTTTGGAGCACGCCCATTGAAACGTGCCATCCAAAACAACTTGGAGGATGGCATCTCCGAGCTGATACTTGGATCAGAAATGGCAGCTGGTGACACGATCAAGGTAAGCTATGACAAAGAAAAAGACCTCATTGTCATGACTGTGGAAAAGTAAAGAGTCCAAAGTTATTCAAAAAATAACAGACAAAATGTCAGATATCACTGTATCTGGCATTTTTTTTGCCCATCATCCAACAAAAAGACGATTCAAACGTATATATAACATAATAACTTAAAACCATAAATAGTATGCAAAAAGGAAATATTGGGGTAACCACTGAGAACATTTTCCCCATCATTAAAAAGTTCTTATACAGTGATCATGAAATATTCCTCCGTGAATTAGTTTCTAATGCAGTAGATGCCACACAGAAGCTGAAAACCCTTGCATCTAAAGGTGAATTCAAAGGAGAGATGGGAGATCTTACCATTAAAGTAAGCTTAGGAAAAGATACCATCACCATTTCCGACCGGGGTATCGGACTTACAGCCGAAGAGATCGACAAATATATCAATCAGATAGCTTTTTCAGGTGCTAACGACTTCCTTGAAAAATATAAAGATGATGCCAATGCCATCATCGGACACTTTGGTCTGGGTTTCTATTCTGCCTTCATGGTAGCCAAAAAAGTGGAAATCATCACAAAATCCCACCAAGAAGGAGCACAAGCTGTGAAATGGACTTGCGACGGAAGCCCTGAGTTCACTATCGAAAACGTTGAAAAAGAAAGCCGCGGATCGGATATTATCCTTTATATAGATGATGACTGCAAGGAATTTCTGGAAGAAACACGTATTTCTTCATTGCTGACTAAATATTGCCGCTTCCTTCCTATCCCCATTGCATTCGGCAAAAAGAAAGAATGGAAAGATGGAAAGCAGGTTGAAACAAACGAAGACAACGTAATCAACGAAACCTATCCTTTATGGACACGCAAACCGGTAGAGCTGAAAGACGAAGATTATAAGAAATTCTATCGGGAGTTATATCCTATGGCAGACGAACCTCTGTTCTGGATCCACCTGAATGTGGATTATCCGTTCAATCTGACAGGTATTCTGTACTTCCCGAAAGTGAAGAGCAACATTGAATTACAAAAAAACAAAATCCAACTTTACTGCAACCAGGTCTATGTCACCGACTCGGTAGAAGGTATTGTTCCAGACTTCCTGACCCTGTTACACGGAGTGATTGACTCACCGGATATCCCGTTGAACGTATCCCGTTCTTACTTGCAGAGCGATTCCAACGTGAAGAAAATCTCCACTTATATTTCTAAGAAAGTATCAGACCGCCTGCAAGCCATTTTTAAGAATGACCGCAAAGAATTCGAGGAGAAATGGGATGATTTGAAGATTTTCATCAACTACGGCATGTTGACTCAAGAAGATTTCTACGAAAAGGCTAATAAATTTGCTCTGCTGAAAGACACAGATGACAAATATTACACTTACGAAGAATACCAAAGCTTGATCAAAGATAACCAAACAGATAAGGACGGCAACTTGATTTATCTGTATGCTACCCATGCAGACGAACAATACAGCTACATTGATGCGGCCAAAAACAAAGGCTACAACGTATTGTTAATGGATGGTCAGCTGGATGTAGCCATGGTAAGTATGCTCGAGCAGAAATTTGAAAAGAGCCGCTTCACCCGTGTGGACAGTGATGTAATTGACCACCTGATTGCTAAAGAAGAGCGCAAAGATGCCAGTTTGGAAGTTGGCCAACGCGATATTCTATCTTCCGTATTCCGCAGTCAGTTACCACAGATGAAGAAAGTGGAATTCAATGTGGAAACACAATCTTTAGGCGAGACAGGAACTCCTATCATGATTACCCAAAGTGAATATATGCGCCGTATGAAAGAAATGGCCAATATCCAGGCAGGTATGAGTTTCTATGGAGAAATGCCGGATATGTTTAACTTGGTTCTGAATGTCGACCACAAACTGGTGAAACAAGTTTTGAATGATGCGGACAACTCTTGCAAAGCTGCTCTTGAACCTATTGAAGCTGAAATGACCAGTCTGAATAAACGTCACGACGAACTTCACAAAGCACAGGAAGGTAAAAAAGCTGATGAAATACCTCAAGCAGAAAAAGATGAATTAAGTAATGTTGAGAAAAAGTTGGCCGATGAAAAGACCAAGAAAGAAGCTGTTTTAGGTGAATACGCAGGTGGTAACAAAGTAATCCGCCAATTGATTGACCTTGCTCTGTTACAAAACAACATGTTGAAAGGTGAAGCTTTGACAAACTTTGTAAAACGCAGTATCGAACTGATTTAACAAATCTATCACATTTTGCTATCAAAAGCGTCGGGAAGTTCATTTCCGGCGCTTTTTTATTCTAAAAAACGATTGGAAACGAAGATTTCTTTCTATATTTGGAGCGACACATACAAAGATTCGACATCCATGAAACATTATCTATATATACTTTTTCTTCTCTTTTTACTACTTCCTCCCATCCATGCACAGAAAGTGGGACTGGTACTGAGCGGAGGAGGTGCCAAAGGCCTAACCCATATCGGCATTATCCGCGCATTAGAAGAAAACGGTATCCCCATAGATTATATTGCAGGCACATCCATGGGAGCCATTGTCGGTTCACTTTATGCCATGGGCTATTCTCCCGATGAAATGGAGGCTTTACTCAAATCCGATGACTTCAAACGCTGGTATTCAGGTAATGTGGAAGAGAAATACATCTATTATTTCAAGAAAAATCCTCCAACACCCGAATTTATCAACATCCGTATCTCCTTAAAAGACTCGCTGAAGAATGTCAAACCTCAGTTTTTGCCTACCAGCATTGTAGATCCCATTCAGATGAATATTGTATTTCTGCAATTATTCGGTCAGGCAACAGCTGCAAGCAAGGCCAATTTTGACAGCCTGTATATTCCCTTCCGCTGTATAGCTTCGGATGTGTACAACAAAAGACCACTGATATTGAAAAAAGGAGATCTGGGAGATGCCGTACGTGCCTCCATGAGTTTTCCTGCCATGTTCAAGCCTATCGAAATAGACTCGATACTGGCATACGACGGTGGCATTTACAATAATTTTCCAGTGAATGTAATGCGTGATACCTTCCATCCAGATATCATTATAGGAAGTGCCGTATCCGCCAATCCGGGCAAACCCAAGGAAGGTGACATTATGGGGCAACTGGAAAATATGATTATGCAAAAGACAGATTACTCTTTACCCGATTCCCTCGGCATCCTCATGACTTTTAAATATGATGATGTCAATTTAATGGACTTCCAGCGCTTTGACGAGTTGCATGACATTGGTTATAAACGTGCCATAGAAATGATGGACTCCATAAAAAGCCGAATTCATCGAAGAATCACCCCCGAACAAGTGAAAGTTAAACGACTGGCCTATAAGAGCAATTTACCGGATTTCCGTTTCAAAAGAGTTAATATAACCGGTGCCAATGAACAGCAAAAGCAATATATACAAAAAGAGTTTCATGAAAACGACTCCGATGTTTTCACTATGGAGGATGTCAAACGAGCATATTTCCGTTTGTTGTCCGATAATATTATATCCGAAATCATTCCTCATGCCGTTTATAATGAGAAAGACCAAACCTACGACTTGAATCTTCAGGTCAAAATGGAGGCCAATCTCTCCGTTCGTGTCGGTGGAAACGTGTCTTCCAGTGGCTCCAATCAAGTCTATTTTGGTGCTTCTTATCAAAACTTGAACTATTATTCAAAAGAATTTAATTTTGACGGACAGTTAGGCCGGGTCTACAATAATGTACAACTTGCAGCACGAATCGATTTTCCAACCAAACTGCCTACATCTTATAAATTCATAGCCTCGATCTCTACCTTCGATTATTTCAAAGAAGCCAAATTCTTTTCCAACAAAGACAATCCGGCTTTCAACAAGAAAAGGGAAGAGTTTGTAAAATTGAAGGTGTCATTACCGTTTCTAAGCCGTAAAAAAGCTGAATTCGGTGTGGGTATAGCCCGTATGGAGGACAGGTACTTCCAAACCAATATCATCGACTTCAGCGAAACAAAACATGATGAAAGCACTTATTCTATCTTCGGAGGCTCTATCGTATTGGAAGGAAGTACCTTGAATGCCCGCCAATTTGCCACACAAGGAAGTCGTGAAAAAATGGCTGCACAAATTTTCACCGGCACAGAACATTTCAGATCCGGTATATCCAAAGTGACTAAAGGCACACCGGAGCCTTATAAAAAAGTACAATCCTGGCTTCAAGTTTCATATCAGAACGAAACATACCATAAGGTAAGCCCTAAGTTTACTTTGGGAGCGTATCTGGAGGCATATTACTCATCCCGAAATTTCTCCAACAATTATACGGCTACATTAATGCAGGCAGGAGAATTCACTCCGACAGCCCATAGCAAAGTAACCTATAATGAGGCTTTCCGTGCTAATCAATATGCCGGAGTCGGCACCATGCCCATCTACCAGTTAAGCGAGTCTTTTCAATTACGCGGAGAATTTTATGGATTTATACCCATCTTTCCTATCAAGAAAGATGAATATGGACAAGCATATTACGGGAAAGCTTTCACAAAATTCGAATATCTTGGAGAAATTTCATTAGTCTTTCAATTATCGTTCGGTTCTATCAGTGCCTATGTAAATCACTATAGCTCACCGTCTAACGATTGGAATGTAGGTTTAACACTAGGCTGGCAGCTGTTTAATTCCCGTTTCGTCGAATAATTTTTAGAAAAAAGTTTAGTAAAACGCTTGCATTTTCAAAAAAAGTCCGTATCTTTGCACCCGTTAAAACGAAAGAACAATAAACAATGGCCGCGTAGCTCAACTGAATAGAGTAGCTGACTACGGATCAGCCGGTTACAGGTTTGAATCCTGTCGCGGTCACTACCAAAAAGTTCGATTAGTTTTACAATGGCCGCGTAGCTCAACTGAATAGAGTAGCTGACTACGGATCAGCCGGTTACAGGTTTGAATCCTGTCGCGGTCACTACTAAAATATTAAACAACGGTCGCGTAGCTCAACTGAATAGAGTAGCTGACTACGGATCAGCCGGTTACAGGTTTGAATCCTGTCGCGATCACAAAAAAGACTATCTGAAAAGATAGTCTTTTTTGTATTTTCTTGAGTCAGTCCAGAATTAGGATGGCTCAGTTTGAAAACGGAGGCTCAATTTTCAAACTTGGGGGAATTAGTTAGTTAAAACAAGCACTTGTTTTTTTAAAGACAAGACGTTTCAAAGGTTACTAACATACAGACCGACAGGTTAGTAACGTGTCGGGTAACATGTTACTAATGTATCAGGTGAAAGATTAGTAATGTTATGCGTGAAAGATATAGAATCTTACAGGTATAACATATATATCAAAGAATGAACAGGTAGGCATAAAAAAAGACTGGTGTTTTTTATATGAGAAGCACCAGTCTTATCTAATTAAAAAGATTCCTTTATCAGCATTTTATTTTCAATTCATTCAAAATAGCACGCATCTTTTCAAATGTTGTGATACGAGTCGGTACAAGCGGCAAACGCAATTTGTTTTCAATCAGCCCCATTACATTCAACATAGCCTTCACCCCAGCAGGGTTACCATCTACGAACAACAGGCTGAATAATTCCGTAAACTTATGATGAATAGTCAATGCATTTGCAAAATCACCCTGTAATGCCAAACGGGTCATACGGCTGAATTCACGCGGAAATGCATTACCGATAACCGAAATAACCCCTACAGCACCCAAAGTAATCAAAGGAAATGTAATACCATCATCACCCGAAATCACATCAAAATTAGCCGGTTTATTCTTGATGATATCATCCATCTGAGTAATATTACCCGATGCCTCCTTGATAGCGATAATATTCTTGAAATCACGTGCCAAACGCAAGGTGGTCTCAGCAGTCATGTTCACACCAGTACGTCCCGGCACATTATAAAGAACCACAGGAAGATCCGTTGCTTCAGCAATCGCTTTATAGTGTTGGTAAATACCTTCCTGAGAAGGTTTGTTATAATAAGGTACAGCAACAAGCACGGCATCAACTCCTGTCATATCATCATTTTTCAGCGTTTCCACAACAGCACGGGTACAGTTACTGCTAACCCCCAGCAGAATAGGAATACGTCCATTCACTCTTTCGATTATCAAACGTTTTATCTTGTCTTTTTCTTCTTTAGTCAAAGTTGGGGTTTCAGCCGTGGTTCCCAACACGCATAAAAAGTCTGTTCCATTTTGAAGCTGGTAATCAACCAGACGAAGTAACGCATCATAATCAACGCTGTCATCTTCCTTGAAAGGAGTAATCAACGCTACTCCCATGCCTTTTAATCTTGTCTGTATCATAAATGAATTATAAATTCTTATTTAATAGCCTACAAAAGTACGAATATTTTCTATTTTAGCGATAAAAATCACACTATTTTTACTTTATACTCGCTAAAAAGTCACTCTATCATTTGCAGAAACTCCTCTTCGCTCACAATGGTCACACCCAGTTTCTGCGCTTTCTCCAGTTTACTGGGCCCCATATTGTCACCTGCCAGAATAAAGCTGGTCTTGGACGAAATACTTCCCACATTCTTACCGCCATGCTTTTCAATTAACTCCTTATATTCGTCACGCGAATGATGGGCGAAAACCCCACTGATCACGATAGATTTCCCTGCCAGTTTGTCAGTGTGTTCCGAAGTATCCTCCTCATCGGCTTCCAGTCTCACACCCGCCACACGAAGACGCTCTATAATGTCACGATTCTTCGGATTAGCAAAATACAACAAGATACTCTGCGCTATTTTTTCTCCGATTTCATCGACATGAATCAAATTATCCAAACTCGCGTCTGCCAAAGCATCCATCGACTTAAAGGATTTTGCCACCTTCTTCGCCACAGTTTCACCCACAAAACGGATGCCCAATGCAAAGAGTACCCTTTCGAACGGCACTTCTTTGGACTGCTCTATACCTTTTATTATATTCTCGGCAGATTTTTCTCCCATACGTTCTAGGTTGATGATATCCGATGTTTTTAAAGTATACAGATCGGCAACATCACGTATCAATCCTTCCTGGTAAAACTGATCTACCGTTTCCGGACCGAGACCATCAATATTCATAGCTCTACGGCTGATAAAATGTTCTATTTTTCCCTTGATCTGTGGGGGGCAAGCGGCATCATTGGTACAATAATAAGCAGCTTCACCTTCATAGCGTACCAATTTACTGCCACACTCGGGACAATGAGTAATAAACTTTACTTTGTCACCTATCATAATACGGGCGTCTTTGTCCACACCTACAATCTTTGGAATAATCTCACCGCCTTTTTCTACATATACCATATCACCAATATGCAAATCCAACCCTTCTATGATGTCGGCATTATGGAGCGAAGCACGCTTTACCACGGTTCCGGACAACTGTATAGGATCCAGATTGGCCACCGGAGTCACAGCACCTGTTCTCCCCACTTGATAGGTCACCTTGTTCAAGCGGGTAAGTGCCTGTTCGGCTTGAAACTTGTATGCAATGGCCCATCGGGGTGATTTTGCCGTAAAACCCAAATTACGCTGCTGTCGCAAAGAATTCACTTTCAATACTATTCCATCCGTAGCTACAGGCAGATTCTTACGCTCCACATCCCAGTATTTGATAAAATCAAAAACTTCCTGCAATGTTTTGCATTTGCGAGTGAGATCGGAAATTTTAAATCCCCATTTCTCAGCTTCTTTCAGATTTTCATAATGACCGTCGCACGGCAAATTATCTCCAAGTAAATAATAAAGGTAGGCATCCAGCTTGCGAGATGCCACAATAGCAGAATTCTGCAACTTCAATGTTCCCGAAGCCGCGTTGCGGGGATTGGCGAACAACGGTTCTTCGCGGGCTTCCCGTTCTTTGTTCAATTCCTCAAACACCACCCAAGGCATCAAAATCTCCCCACGAATTTCAAATGTTTCAGGATACCCCTTTCCATGCAGCACCAAAGGGATACTGCGGATGGTCTTTACATTGCCTGTCACATCATCTCCCTGCACACCATCGCCACGCGTCACGGCGCGCACCAGTTTTCCGTTCTCATAAGTCAGAGAGATGGAAGTTCCATCATACTTCATTTCACAACAAATTTCAAAATCCTCGTTCAGAGACTTCTTTACCCTGTCATAAAACTCGGTTACTTCCGTTTCCGAATAGGTGTTAGCCAATGAAAGCATAGGATATTTATGTACCACCTGCGTGAAATTTTTGTTTATATCACTTCCCACACGCATACTGGGCGAGTTCTCATCTCTATGTTCCGGATGTTTTTCTTCCAGATCCTGAAGTTCACGCATCAGCTTGTCAAACTCCTGGTCTGTAATCTCAGGCGCATTCAATACATAATAATTATAGTTATGTCGATGAAGCTCCTCGCGCAATTGGTCTATTCTTTCTATTTCTGTCATATATAAAAGGTAGTTTTCCCGCAAAAATAGCTATTTTTTGAATGAAAAACACCTTCCGACAAAGAGGAATTTGCTACTTTTGCAAAAAATAACCGAATATGAGAATAGACATCATTACCGTTTTACCCGAGATGCTGGAAGGCTTCTTTAACTGCTCTATCATGAGCCGTGCGCAGAAAAAAGGAATTGCAGAAATACATATACATAACCTGCGTGATTATGCATACGACCGTTATCGCAAAGTAGACGATTATCCCTTCGGTGGATTTGCCGGTATGGTGATGAAGATTGAACCGATAGACCGATGCATCTCAGCTTTGAAAGCAGAACGCGAGTATGACGAAATAATATTTACATCTCCAGATGGAGAGCAGTTTAACCAGCCGATGGCCAACTCACTTTCACTCGCAAAGAATTTAATTATTCTATGTGGCCATTTTAAGGGTATAGACTATAGAATACGTGAACATTTCATTACGAAAGAAATCAGTATCGGTGATTATGTTTTGACAGGTGGAGAGTTGGCTGCCGCCGTTATTGCCGATGCCGTAGTTCGTATTATTCCCGGGGTCATTTCTGACGAACAATCGGCATTGTCCGATTCTTTTCAAGACAATCTGTTAGCTGCTCCTGTATACACTCGTCCTGCAGAATACAAAGGATGGCAAGTTCCCGATGTGTTGTTATCCGGACACGAGGCAAAGATTAAAGAATGGGAACTTCAGCAGTCATTAGAAAGGACACAGCGGCTAAGACCCGATTTGTTGAAATAAAAAATATATATAAATAATAAAGAGGTAAAAGCCATGTTCGTCATAGGGCTTTTACCTCTTTTCTTTTGCTTATATCATATCCGAAAAGATGTTCTCTCCTTAAGTGTAATCTAAGTTCATCTTCCTTTCCCTTATATATTAATAAAGCTTTTTCAAGTGTTTTTCTACTCCGTTTTTTCAAAAACAAGCCATTTCATCGAAAAAAAATAATTGAAGTTATCATTTTATACCCATATAACAAGTTGCAACGGCAACCATTTTCATACTCATTCCATCTAGAGAAGGTTATAAAAAAAGCCCTGCAAGAGATGCTTCAATTTATTCATCTACACTCTCGCAGGGCTATAATTTAAAAGATAAAATTTTCAGACTTCCAAAGCACCTATTATATCTTTTACAGATGTATATCCATGACGTTCCAAATAGTCATTTATTCCTTCTGAAACTTTGACAGTAATAGCTGGATCTATGAAGTTGGCAGTACCTATCTGTATTGCGGTGGCACCTGCTAGCATAAACTCCACAGCATCCTTCCATCCCATGATACCCCCTAGTCCAATGACAGGAATATTTACTGCTTTAGCGACTTGCCATACCATACGCAATGCAATTGGTTTTACCGCTGCACCACTCATGCCGCCGGTAATAGTGGAAAGTACAGGCCTACGCTTTTCAGCATCGACAGCCATCCCCAGCAGGGTATTGATCAGAGATACACTGTCCGCACCGGAAGCCTCGGCCGCACGTGCTATTTCTGTGATGTCTGTCACATTGGGAGATAATTTTACGATCAGCGTCTTTTTATATACATTACGTACAGCTTTTACAACCTCGGAACATCCGCATGCGGAGACCCCGAAGGCCATACCACCCTGCTTTACATTAGGGCATGAAATATTCAATTCTATAGCGGGAATATGATCCAGATCATTGATGATCTCGGCAGTCTTCACATAATCCTCTACAGCAGATCCGGATACATTAACGATCATATTAGTATGAATATCCCTTATCTGCGGATAGATATGTTCAACAAAATAATCCACCCCTTTATTCTGTAACCCTACCGCATTAAGCATCCCCATAGGGGTTTCTGCCATGCGTGGGTAAGGATTACCCTCACGATGATGAAGGGTAGTCCCTTTTACAATGATACCACCAATCTTTTCGAGGTCTACAAAATCCTCAAACTCTTTTCCGTATCCAAAGGTACCCGATGCTGTCATAACCGGGTTACAAAGCTTTAAATCGCCGATATTTACGCTTAAATCTGCCATAATAGTTTCTTTATATTAAATACAGGACCCTCTTTACAAACACACAAATGCCCTTCGTCCGTGTTCTCCACACAGCATAAGCATGCACCGACACCACAAGCCATCCTATTTTCCAGTGAAACCTCACATTCTATTCCATGAGCTTTGGCGTATTTAGCTACCGAAACCATCATGGGTTTTGGACCACAGGTGTATATCATATCAAACCGGTCTGTATGCAAGACGCTATGCTGTGTCACATAACCTTTCTCGCCCATACTTCCATCTTCAGTCGTTGTATACACCTCACCTAATTTCTCAAAATTTTCCAACTGTAACAGGTCTTTGGATGAACGTGCGCCTAGCAGGAAAGCAGGCGTACATCCCATTTTTACCAACTCTGCACCAAGCATCAACATCGGGGCGGTACCCACACCACCGCCAACCAGTAACGGCTTTACCTTTGTCACGTTCCGAGGCATTGTAAATCCATTGCCGAGAGGCATCACCACATTAACAATATCTCCTTGTTTCACAGTGGCTAGTTTGCGAGTGCCATCGCCAACTAATTGCACCAGGAACCAAACTTCATTGGTTGTTTTATCCACATAATTAATAGAAATAGGACGGCGGAGAAAAGTAGTATTGGAACCGTCTATACGTATCTCAGCAAACTGGCCCGGCAGCATCTCGGGCAATGGGTTGGCATGAGTCAATTTTATCAGAACATAATTGGCATGCAATTTGATGTTCTGTGTAACCACAAGGTCTAAAATATATTTTTTCATGAAATAAAATTGGGTAAATTCGTTTTCTATGCAAAGATACACGAATTTACCCAAATCTTATTCTGCCAACCGGCATTTTAGTGGATTCCCACCCTAATTTTCAGGTTTGAACGTTTCATAAGTCCCATTATCAAAGAATATTCTTATTTCAGTGATTTTTTTGGCAGGTACTTCCACATACTTAATTTCCTCACGCACAATCTCTTTAGGAGAATAAAGCGGTGTTTTAACCTCATTTTCCTTGCGATATTCCGGAGAAGCCGGACGTTCGGGCGTAAATAATGAATTCTCGTCAAACAAAGAAGGCGTATAATGAATGTTATTGTCTGAATCAACATCCGTTTCCATTTGTCCTTCACCATAGAGTAACCAGTCTAAGCTGATATAGTCACACGCCTTGTGTATTTTCATGACGACTTCTAGGCTAGGATTGTTCCTGCCACTAAGAATATGGGAAAGAGAGGAAGGTGAAATTCCAATCTTCTCTGCAAATTGAGCTGCAGTCATATCTTCTTTCTGGATTATTTGAGCGATTCTTTCCTTCATTTACAAAAGTATAAGGCAAAATTTACAGATACAAAAGTAATTAATATAATTCATAAATGCAAATTTACAATATAAAAATGTATATATTACAAAAGTAAATAGACGGTGTATCGTTGGAAATAAATTAAGATTTACACACGTAAACCACTCCTAAAAACACCATAATTACCACTTTAACTATAAGTATATAAAATACTGATTATCTATAATATACTCACAGAAAAAAACAATATATTTACAAACAAACATGACTATATAAGCAAATAAAATGCATACAAGTTATCAATAGCTTTATCAATAAGATGTAAAACTTTGGTTTATAATATATTATTGTAATAAAATAAGGGATAAATAATTATTCATACACATTTATATATGTAATATTCACTCTTGACCACCATCCTGTTTATATTTGTAACATTCACATTACTAAATCTGTAAAACTTATAAAACCTTCTATATTAAGAGGGTTTACAGGTGTAATGTTACAAAATTAAATTATAATTATTTCCAACAGTAAATTTCATCTGTTTTATGATCCAACTTGATCCTATGAATATTTTGTTTTCCTATTTTACAAGTCAATGTATTTTTCATGGTAAAACCCATCCAAGTTTTAACCCATCTTCGCTTTATGGAATCCATGGATAGTGAGAATCATGGAAGGCACGATAAGAGAACAAAGTATAGATTCAAAATTTTAAAATAGCGTATGGAACTTACAAAAATAAATGGTAGCTATTTGCTCACTTCATCTGCATTCTTTCACATCCCCATTCTTCTATTCATTTTACTCCGAAAAGGCAAAATACTACCATATTCATGTACTAACGGACATTCTCTTTAAAATACACGATTCTAAGAAGGCGAAAAATGCTCTATCAATCTAGGAATAAGCGAGTTAATACTATTTTTCTCATCATCCATCTCTCATCATCTAGAAAAATAGAGAACAAAAGCATAACTTATAGCATTAAATGAGATAATAACAGAAGCATGAATGTAAAATATTATTCTCAATTGAGCCATCAACAGAATTTCTGCTGAGAGAAAGGATAAAAGAATCCCGACACTTAAAAAATAAAAGCATCGGGACATCGGAATCTTACTTGACCCTGTTAATTAATGAAGAATTTTATATACAAGTTCGCGCAGCAAATCTCCATCTCCCAAAGATGGATTACCCACTCCTTTTGATTTTGCATCACAGTAACGAATCTCACCAATAATTTGCATTACCTTTACTCCGCTATATTTCCTCATAGCAACCATATAGTCTTTAGACTGCCATGATGATTTAAGCCCCAGCTGATTGGCTATACCCTGCTCTGACTTATCAGGAGCATAATATGCAAGCATTAAATTAGAGAAGAAATTAAATAACACAGACAAGGTCATCTGCAAAGGATTTGTTTTGGGATTCTCCTCAAAATATTTTATTATCTGATTAGCCTTGAAAACATCCTTTGCCACCAAAGCATTCCTAAGCTCAAAATTATTATAATCCTTGCTTATGCCAATGTTACGTTCTATCTGTTCTGGAGTAATCCGCTTTTGTCCTCTTGGAAGTGTGATAATTAATTTTTCCAACTCTCCAGCCATACGGCTTAAATCTGCTCCAACAAATTCCGCCATCATTTCTGAAGCCTTAGGTTCTATTTCTACTGATCTACGTTTCAAGTAAGAAGATATAAACCCAGGAAGCTGGGCATCCTTAATCTTTTTCGATTCGAAAAGGACACCTACTTTCTCTATTTCAGCTGCCAATTTTTTTCTTCTATCCAATGTACCATGTTTATGGCATAACACCAGAATTGTAGAATCCAAAGGTTTTTGGAGATAATAAACAAGCTCTTCAATATTCTTTATATTTTGAGCCTCTTTTACTATTACAACTTGATATTTGGACATCATGGGATAACGCTTGGCTGCATTGATAACAGTCGCGATATCTGTATCAGCCCCATAAACAATAGTCTGATTGAATTCTTTTTCATTTTCATTTAACACCGTTTGTGCTATATACTCAGATATCCGGTCTATATAATAAGACTCTTCACCCATTAGATAATAAACAGGCTTATAGATACGGTTTTTCAGCTCACGGGCTATCTCTTCGTATGTTGTTTCTTTTGCCATACACAGTAAAATTACCAGTCAAATTTTAAGTGCTTGACCGTTTTCTTTTCCTCAATAATCATCTGTAATGAAGCAATACCAATCTCCACATGTTCCTCTACATATTGCTGCGTTACAATACTGTCGCTTTTCTCCGTCTTCACCCCTTCAGGAATCATCGGCTGGTCGGATACCAAAAGTAATGCTCCAGTAGGAATATGATTGTAAAAACCAGTAGTAAACAGCGTAGCCGTTTCCATATCCACACACATGGCACGCGTTTTAAGGAGATACTTTTTAAACTCTTCATCATGCTCCCATATACGGCGGTTGGTAGTATATACCGTTCCAGTCCAATAATCGCGGGCATGGTCGCGAATAGCCGACGAAACGGCACGCTGCAACATAAATGCAGGTAACGCAGGTACCTCAGGCGGATAATAATCATTGGATGTTCCTTCTCCACGAATGGCTGCAATGGGTAGAATCAGATCTCCCAACTTATTTTTCCTATCTATGCCCCCACATTTGCCTAAAAACAAACATGCTTTAGGCTGGATGGCCCCTAGCAAATCCATAATGATGGCAGCATTAGGACTTCCCATGCCAAAATTAATAATAGTGATTCCTTCCGCATGTGCCGAAGTCATATTGGCATCACGTCCTAATACCGGCACATTGAATTTGTCGGCAAAAAGTTCCACATATTTATTGAAATTGGTCAGAAGGATGTATTCTCCGAAATCATTCAAGCTTCTTTTTGTGTAGCGGGGAAGCCAGTTTGCTACAATTTCCTCTTTTGTTTTCATAATCTTTTGTATTTTTGTATCGGTTATTACCGAGTTACACTTATGCAAATTTACTAAATGTTATCATTAAACTTACCATCCTACGAAATTAAAATCGCGGAGCGAAATGGAAAAAATGTTATTTTCGATATGCTTCGCAAGAGATATGTCGCCCTTACTCCGGAAGAATGGGTAAGACAACATTTTGTTCATTATCTGACGGATTATAAAGGATATCCGAAGGGATTACTGGCCAACGAAATACAACTGGACTTAAACGGAACAAAAAAACGTTGTGATACTGTGCTCTACAACAAAGATCTAAGTGCCAAACTGATTGTGGAATACAAAGCTCCACATATAGAAATCACGCAAACAGTATTTGATCAGATAACCAGGTATAACATGGTCCTGAAAGTTGATTATCTGATTGTCAGCAACGGATTGAACCATTACTGCTGCCATATTGATTACAATACAAAAACATACCTTTTTCTACCGGAGATTCCCCATTATTCAGAACTGTAGATATAAAAACATTCTAAGCAACATCTTCTTACAAGATCTTGCTTAGAATGTGATAAAATTCTTTTTCCACAAAGAAAAAGATACTGCTTCAGGAGATATATTATCTCTTGACAGTTTCCAAATGCTGTTCAGCAATCACACCCGCCAATTCAGGGTCAATCATGATGCGACCACAATATTCACATACGATAATTTTCTTACGCATACGGATATCAAGCTGTTTCTGGGGCGGAATCTTGTTAAAACAACCACCACATGCATCACGCTGAACATATACAATTCCCAATCCATTTCGAGAATTCTTACGGATACGTTTAAATGCCTGCAACAGACGCGGTTCGATTGTTGTCTCCAATACTTTTGCTTTCTCTCTCAGCTTTTCTTCTTCCTGCTTGGTTTCAGAAACAATTTCTTCCAATTCGGATTTCTTCGCTTCCAAGTCCTTCTTTCTTTCATCCAAGTCTTGATTACTGTGCTCTATCTCCTCGCTCTTTGCTTTTTCTGCTGCAATATATTCCTTTATGCGTTTCTCGCAAAGTTCGATTTCCAATGACTGGAATTCAATCTCCTTTGTCAACACATCATATTCACGATTATTACGCACATTATCCTGCTGAGCTTTATATTTTTCAACAGAAGTCTTAGCTGTCTCGATTTCAATTTTCTTAGTTGCAATGTTTGATTTCAATTCCTCGATATCAGCTTTAATTTTCTCGATACGAGTGCTCAAACCGGCAACCTCATCTTCAAGGTCTTGAACTTCAAGAGGAAGTTCCCCTCTCAGAGTCTTAATTTTATCGATTTCAGACAACATGGTTTGCAACTGGTACAAAGCCTTCAGCTTTTCTTCCACTGTTAATTCGCTCGGGTCTTTCTTTGCTTCTCTAGCCATAGTTTTTCTTACAAATATTTAATAGGATTTGTATTTACCCGGGTTATCTGGACTTCCAGCTCCGGAAACATCTCCTGTATGATTGAATAAAATATTTCTTTTGTATACTGTTCACTCTCATAATGCCCCATTTCAGCTACCAGGATATCATTCTCATAATTGAAATAATCATGATATTTCACTTCACCTGTGATAAATACATCAGCATCGGCACTTACCGCTTTAGGCAATAAAAATGCTCCAGCTCCGCCACACAACGCTACTTTCTGTATCAGACGACCGGATAAACGAGTATGTCGCAGACAGCCCACTTCGAACGTTTTCTTGATGCGTTTCAAGAAATCCAGTTCGGCTTCAGGCTCTTCCAATTCTCCGACCACTCCCGAACCTACTTGTGTCCAGGTATTTTTCAACGGATAAAAATCAAAAGCCGGTTCTTCATAAGGATGTGTTGCCAATAATGCTTTTATCACCGCAGCCTTTTTAAAAGCCGGAAGAATCGTTTCTATACGCACCTCGGATTCCTTATGCAATTCGCCTATTTCTCCACAGAACGGACTGGTTCCTCTCTGCGCACGGAAAGTCCCCTCACCTTCCAAATTATAGCTGCATGAATCATAATTACCTATGCAACCACAACCGGCTTCAAATAAAGCTTTTCTTACTCTGTCAGCCTGTGCATCCGGCACAAAAGTTACAAACTTCAATAAATATTCTTCTTTCGGGTCTAATATGCGTACATTCTTGAGGCCTATCTTTTCAGCTATTTTATAATTGACACCTCCGGGAGCATTATCCAGATTGGTATGTGCCGAATAAATGACAATATCATTTTTAATGGCTTTCAACACACACCGTTCAATGTAATCCCGACCAATAATAGATTTATAACCTTTAAATATAAGTGGATGATGCGATATAATCAGGTTGTATCCCAACATGACAGCTTCATCCACAACAGCTTCAGTAACGTCCAGACACAACAAAGCCCCTGTTGCTTCCGCTTCTGTCAGTCCAACTTGCAATCCGGCATTATCAAATCCGTCTTGCAAAGGCAGAGGCGCGAACCTTTCAAGGGCACTTACTATTTCCTTAATTTTCATTCGTTCGCGAAAATTTGATTGCAAAGATAATCAATCCATTTGAATTTAAAAAGCAACCAAGCTATTTTTTATACTTTCCCCACTTTATCATTTTATTTTTCAAAGCATAACGCTCGTCAACAACACGGTCTGTCGGGAAAAAAGTAAGATGAATACGCCATCCGCCCGAATGAAACGTAAATTTGCGGGCTGATATTCCTGTTTCTATCAGAGCTAGTTTATCAATGATAAATGCTTTAATATCTACGGGAAATTCCTCTCCTTCATACATTATATCCGCAGTGACAAAGAAACCGGGAGTTGATAATTCTGCTATATATTTCCAAATTTGCTCATTCATGTTTTTCTATTTTATTGAAAGAAATATATAAAATGTATACAAAGCAAGAATAAGGCCCCTACTTCCGTTTGGTATCCTTATGAACCCGTAACAACCGGCCATAACTGTCGAATGATTTCCGTGAGGCCAGAAAAATGGTCATCATTAGTGAAAGCATGGATGCCACCACAGTGATAACTACAATCATAATCTGATATTTGATAGCCACATGTGGCGAACTTCCTCCCAATATCTGCCCAATCATAGTTCCCGGCAATGCAACAAGCCCTGTTACTGCCATATTGGCAATGCCCGGGCTGAACGCTTTAATAAGAGCCTGACGCACAAATGGAGCTATCGCCTCATTACGGGTAGCGCCATTCCCCAACAGAAAATAATAAAGTTGCTGTTCCCTACGCAATCCGGCATAGTAAGTATTTAATCCTATCACATTCACTCCCAACATATTCCCCATGATTATACCAAAAACCGGAATAAAATACTGGGCACTGAAGATGTTATCCAACTTTAATACAAAACCAAGAAAATAAAGTCCGACGAGCACCACTGTTACAAAAAAAAGCGATAGAGATTGGAATCATCAAAATTCCACGTTTTAACCGCGTACGCGTCAAAGCCGTTTCAGCAGCCACCCCAACCATGATGATCACCCATAGAAAATTGATAAACGGATTGTTCCATTCAAACAGAAAACGAAGATAAGCCCCAATCAAAAACAACTGTATAATCATACGTACCGTGCCTATCAGAACCGGTTTAAGCAAGCCCGTCTTGAAATGCCATAAAAAATAAACCGGAATAAGCATCAGCAGCAATCCTATTCCCAAACTGCCATAGTCTATATCAATTGTTCCCATCAGTCAGATTATAAAGTAAATACCTTGTCGCATCCGGCGGCAAACTGTTTGTCATGCGAAACAGACAAGATAGTCATTCCTTTACTGCACAAGGATTTAAAGAAGTTAATCACCCGTAAGCACGATTCCGGATCAAGTGCCGAAGTCGGTTCATCCACTACCAGTAAAGGTTTGTCAAGCAAGGCTGTCACTGCCAACATGATACGCTGACGCTGACCACCCGACACTTCATTTACCCGTTTATCATAAAGTTTCTCTTCCAATCCTAATGATACGAAATAATCCATCAGCCGCTCTTTGTTGAATCCCGCCTCACGGTTTGCCTTCAGTTCAAAAGGCATCCGCACCATTTCACTGACCCATTCCGAAGGAAGAGCCAACTCCTGGGGAATCCATGCTATTTTCTTTCGGATATGATCCGCCGTTCTAGGTGCCAGCAGTGTGCCGTCCACCCTTATTGTCCCTTCACTTAAAGGTACAAAGCCCAAAACAGCTTTCAGCAATGAAGATTTTCCACTGCCGGAACCACCACAAATACATACGCTTTCTCCGTAATGAACTTGCAGGTCGAGTCCTCTGAAAAGAGTCAGGTTGCCAAAACTGATAGATATATTTTCTATATTAATCATCACATAAAAACAAAAAGAGTCGGGAGCATTCACTGCTGCCGACTCCACATAATGTATTAAAATAAAATAAATGTGTCGAAGTTTAATATGCTCTCGCAAAGAGAACACGGCGAGCAGATGGTTTTCCGGTTACCATACACTTGCCCGGAGTCAGGCTCTCTTCATCAGCATCAAAAGGAAGACAACGAATTGTTGCCTTGGTTTCCTCTTTAATCCGGTCTTCCGTTTCCGGGGTTCCATCCCAATGAGCCAGAATAAAGCCGCCTTTCTCTATTTGTTCCTTGAAATCATCGTATGAATCCACTTTCACGATATGTTCGTTACGATAGTTCAATGCCTTCTGATAAATATTGTTCTGGATATCCTCCAACAATTGTTGTACATATTCTTCGATTCCGTCGCAAGAACGAGTTTCTTTCTCCAATGTATCACGACGCATCACTTCCATTGTATTGTTTTCAAGATCACGGCCACCCATTACCAAGCGAACAGGCACACCTTTCAGTTCGTAATCTGCAAACTTGAATCCCGGACGCTTATTGTCTGCATTATCATATTTCACAGAGATACCCATTGCTTTCAACTTATTGACAATGCCTTCTACTTTTGCATCAATCTTCTTCAGCATTTCATCATTCTTATAAATAGGAACGATAACTACCTGAATAGGAGCCAAATGCGGTGGCAACACCAATCCGTTATCATCAGAGTGAGTCATTATCAAAGCACCCATCAGGCGGGTAGATACTCCCCAGGAAGTAGCCCAAACATAATCCAGCTTATTATTCTTATCAACAAACTGTACATTGAACGCTTTTGCGAAATTCTGTCCCAAGAAGTGAGAAGTACCACATTGCAATGCCTTTCCATCCTGCATCAAGCCTTCGATGGTGTAAGTATCCAATGCACCGGCGAAACGTTCATTAGCCGATTTTACCCCTTTGATTACCGGAACAGCCATATACTTCTCAGCGAAGTCACCATACACATGCAACATTTTCTGTGCTTCCGCTTCTGCTTCCTCGCGGGTCGCATGAGCCGTATGTCCTTCCTGCCACAAGAACTCCGCAGTACGCAGGAACAAACGGGTACGCATCTCCCACCGCATAACATTTGCCCATTGGTTACACAAGATAGGCAAGTCACGATAGGAATTAATCCAGTTCTTATATGTACTCCAAATGATTGTCTCAGATGTAGGGCGGATAATCAATTCTTCTTCCAGTTTGGCAGCCGGATCTACGATAACACCCGAACCGTCCTCTGCATTCTTCAGACGGTAGTGAGTAACTACAGCACACTCTTTGGCAAATCCTTCTACGTGCTCAGCTTCACGGCTAAGGTAAGATTTCGGGATAAGCAACGGGAAATAAGCGTTCACGTGGCCGGTTTCCTTAAACATATCGTCCAACTGACGCTGCATTTTCTCCCAAATGGCGTATCCGTAAGGCTTGATAACCATACATCCACGCACAGGTGATTGTTCAGCCAAATCGGCCTTCACCACCAAGTCATTATACCACTGAGAATAATTCTCGCTTCTTTTGGTAAGTTCTTTCAATTCTACTGCCATTGCTATATCGTTATTTTTGTTTTTCCTTTTTAAGAGTTTGCAAAATTAGTAAAAAAGCATGGGAAAGTACCAATGATTTAGCAAAAATATAGGATCAAAAAGTATAAAAATAACTTATTGATAACGATAATACCACCAATAGGTATCACCATATTCCCGCCGCATATGGTTTTTCTCTTCCACCGGTGATGAAAATTCCTTCTGACGGTTAAGAAACTCATCCAAACGCCGCACCATCAGCGTGTCTTTGACTTCTCTTCCATATCCAGGATGAGTCCGTTTGTAAAGCACCAATGCCTCACGATAATAACGCGGCAATGTATCTTGCTCGAAACAATACATATCAACCGCCGATACAAATTTGTCCAATTTCTTATCCAGCAGCAATGCACTCATATAATAATTCAAAGCGGTATGTCTACCTATTTCATCACGACAGATACGAGCCAAAAAGTCTACTGTCTTTTCTGCAACATGTGGTCTTGCACCAAGATAAGCATACAAGCTATCGGCATTCAAGCGCAAAGTTTCCTGAGAATGAGGCGCAAACAAAAGCCCTTCCGCACCATAATATTGAGGATATTCAAACAAATGCTCCCCCATGGTACCTTCCAAAGACATAGCATAGGCTCTAAGCACTGCCAATGTACGGGTTGTTTCCAAAGACTTTGCTCCTACCATCCGTGCAGCTTCATAATGATGATTACGGATAGCCTGCTCCACAGCCAGTTCATGATGAAAATTCACATTCGTATTTCCTATACCTACCGTCATCAGGCATAAAAGTGTCAAAATAGCTAAGTTAGAGTTTATTAAGCCCAATATGGACCCCTCTTGATTCAGCCAGGAACGAAACACACGCCGTAAAGTATAGACCACACCTATATATATAAGCAAAAGCAACGGCAGCAGCCAAAACCATTTATCTCCTATGTTTCCTCCGTAGAAAATAGTCCGGTCCACATCCGTCAGCACTCCCAGCAACAGACAAGACGGGAAATAAGAAAGTGTCCGTACAGGCCCCTTTAATCCCATCAATCCATTGATTCCCCAACGGAATACCAATAAAACCACTGTAATGATAATAGCTCCCACCAACGGAGAATAATGTGTCTTTCCTTGTGACAATGAATAATGCAATGCACCTACTACATCTTTCTGAAGCACAAAAAGATAGACAATACTAAAAATAGAGAAAAGAAGACCGCACGCAACCGTGAGGATGCGGGCGGCTCTTTTATAGGATAAGCTGTTGTTGCTGCTCATAAATTACTCTTTCACTTTTTTCAATACCACAGCCGAACGGGCAGGCAGATACAGTTTCAGCCATTCCTTTTTATCCTTCTTATAAAGAGGGTCGAAATTAGTGAAATGACGTATACTGTCATCAGCCAGACCATTGCCTCCGAAAGCTGTCGCATCCGTATTCAGTACCACATCATACGCCCCGACAGGCACTAGGAAACCATAGTCTGTAAATGACTTGGTAGGATTGAAATTAAATACAAAAATCAAATTCTTACGCCGGTAAGCCAACACTTGGTCACCGTCGTTATGCCATACTTCAATCACTGGAGTTTCCTGAATATTTTTCACACTCTCAATGAGGTGGACCATAGCTGAATCAAAATCGCCCAAGTAATGGTAACACAGGTTCTTATTATCAAAAAGCCCCCACTGACGACGGGCATATTTATGCGACCATCCGTTACCTTCACGCGGGGAAATCAATCCATTCGGGATGCCCGAATTCATTACCCATAAAGTTCAAATATCCTCCATTGATGGTAGAGGCAGTAAGCAAACGAATCATCTTATGCAATGCGATGCCGCGATGCACTGTATAATTTTCATCCCCTTTCTGGAAATGCCAATACATGTCAGCATCTATCAGACGGAAAATTATAGTCTTATCGCCCACCAATGCCTGGTCATGGCTTTCGGCATACGAAATAGTCTTCTCGTCCTTGCGTCTGTTGGTCACTTCCCAGAACATGCTGCTCGGTTTCCAGTCTTCATCAATCTTCTCCTTGATTGTTTTAATCCAATAATCCGGAATATTCATGGCCATACGGTAATCAAACCCATATCCACCATCTTGAATCGGTGCTGCCAACCCGGGCATACCCGAAACTTCTTCCGCAATGGTAATCGCTTTGGAATTTACCTGATGAATCAACTTGTTGGCCAATGTCAAATAACAAATCGCATTATCATCCTGATTCCCGTTAAAGTAATCCCCATAATTACAGAACGCCTCTCCCAAGCCGTGGCTATAATACAACATCGATGTCACACCGTCAAAACGAAAACCGTCAAAACGGAACTCATCCATCCAATACTTACAATTGGACAGCAAGAAATGAATCACCTCATTCTTACCATAATCAAAGCATAAGGAATCCCATGCCGGATGTTCACGCCGCCCGCCCGGATAGAAGTATTGATTAGGATCACCGGCAAAATTGCCAAGTCCCTCCACTTCATTCTTCACGGCATGAGAGTGAACAATATCCATAATGACGGCAATTCCCATTCTATGTGCCGTATCAATCAATTCCTTCAATTCATCCGGTGTACCGAAGCGGGATGACGGAGCAAAGAAACTGGAAACATGATACCCGAAACTCCCATAATAAGGATGCTCCTGAATAGCCATAATCTGAATACAGTTATATCCGGCTTCCGCTATACGCGGCAATATTTTCTCACGGAACTCATTATAAGTCCCTACCCTTTCTTCTTCCTGAGCCATACCGATATGACATTCATAAATCATCAAAGGATCAGTCTTTGCACGGAACACCTTCTTTCTGAACCGGTAAGGATTCTCCGGTTCCCAGACCTGTGCACTGAATATCTTTGTCTGCTCATCCTGTACCACACGGTTGGCCCATGCCGGTATGCGTTCTCCTTCACCGCCATTCCAACGGACTTTCAGTTTATACAAATCACCATGCTTTATAGCACCGCTTTGTAATTCCACCTCCCATACACCAGGAGAGTTCTTTACATGGTACATCCTATAATCGCCATGTTCTTTCCAGTCGTTGAAATCTCCGATAAGATAAATTTCCTTCGCATTCGGAGCCCATTCACGGAACACCCACCCTCTTCTGGTACGATGCAAGCCGAAATATAAATATCCGGTGGCAAAGTCCGATAAAGTTCCTTTGCCTCCGGTCAGTTCCAATTCTTTGTCTAGTGCATGCTGATGGCGTCCTTCAATCGCTGCCGAATACGGTTCCAGCCAAGGATCACTTTCTATTATGCCTAATTTAGGAGTGGTATTTTCCATAATATGATTACTTGTTAGTTATTCTCTTTCAAACCAAAACTTTAACGATCACTTTTTTCACACCGTCAGGAGACACTCCCGGAGCGTGAGCATCCTGTGGAAAAAAGATGGCAAACATTCCCGGCTTTACAGGAATATAGCTTTCGGCAAGTCCCGGATAGAACGAGATATCCTTATCTGCATCATAGTCTGCTTCGGGAAGATCTTCACGGGCCGTATAACCCATCACTTCCACCCCTGACAGAGGAATCTGTATATCAATAAACTGATTATGAGTTTCTAATTTTGCTTCTTCTTTAGTTTTAGGCTTGGTCTGAGAAAAGTTTACTACCAGATCATCACCCTGTAATTTTACTTTTCCTAATTCCTGAGCGTTCAAGTCTGTAGTCTTCAGATATTCCATTGCTTTAGCGAACAAAGGATTCAATGAAGCGTACTTTTCTAAGTTTTCTAATCTGTCTACTACCATAATTATTTCATTTTAATGGTTAAAATATTGCTTTTATCATTCAAAGTCGTCTATTGTGAAATTTGTAAAATCAGCAAAACGCTTCAGTTGCTTGAAAACATCCTCTACTTTGTCCAACAGGTCAGGGGCAAGGAAAAACGCATCAGGCACCATATAAGCACAGGTATAATCCTTACATTTTAAATAATCAATATATTTAAAATCTTTCGGAAATCCTTTGGGAGCCGTTTTTAAGTGATTTTCTCCGATAACAGGAAAGTATTGCTTGAACGCAGGATCTTCCACAATTTCCCTGTATTCGTCTATGTTGTCATAAACGGACTGGCGGACAGCTTTCAGCACTTTAGGTTCCAGGCACCAGCTTCCACCAGCAAGCATACAGTTATCAGGCTCTATATGAACATAATATCCACAATGTTCCGATTTCTTTCCACGAGCGTTGATATAGCCGCCCAAGTGTATCTTATAAGGAGTCTTATCACTGGAAAAACGCGTGTCGCGATAAATTCGGTATGTACAGTCCTTGGCTTGAATACCGACAATACTTTCGTCAAACAACGAAATGCGGGCGATGATTGCTGTCAGTAATTCCTCAAACTCTTTTTGAGCTTTCAGATATTCATCCTTATGCCCCTGAAACCACTCCCGGTTATTGTTTGCGGCCAGGTCTTTTAAAAATTGAAAGATAACAGATACATCCATGTTACATTATGTTCATGTGTTCACTTGACAAACTTACAAAATATATTTGTAACGAACTAGAAAAAAGCGAAGTATTTATTTTTTTCCCAAGACCTTGAGAAACTCATCATGCAACTTTCCATTAGTAGCCAACACTTCACGACCGGAATAAAAGTCTCCCCCCTCCGCTGTAATCTGTCACTTTTCCACCGGCATTCATCAAGATTATCGAACCGGCAGCAATATCCCACGGTCCCAGCAGCCCTTCTATACGGGCTTCAAAGCGACCGGCAGCTACATAGCAAAGTTCTGCCGCAGCAGCTCCTTGCAGGCGCATGCCTCCCACATTTCCATATAACTCGTGCACGATATGCTCCGCCAAAGGCTTATACTTTTGCGAATCGTATGGAAAGCCTAACGCCACAAACGCTTCGTCCATATCAGAAACATCTGATACATGTATTTCTTTGTTGTTCAGATAAGAAGGCGCTCCTTTATAAGTCCAGTAAAGTTCATCGCGGCATACCTCATACACCACCCCAACCAGCAGTTCTTCTTTATTGCGAAGGGCGATACTCACACAATAAGGAGCATTATTATGGATAAAATTGGTGGTTCCGTCCAGCGGATCTACCAGCCAGCAATAGTTTTCCGTAGTCAGGCTGCCCGAACCTTCTTCGGCAATGAATCCTGCTTCGGGAAGCAATTCCCGAAGTTGGGCCACAATACGGCGTTCCGATTCCTTATCTACATACGACACATAGTCGTGAGCATTTTTCTTCTCTACCTTGCTACGGTCAAAACCGCTACGCTCATTACGAAGAAAAGCACCCGCCCGGAGTGCTATTTCACGTACATTCAACGTTATCTTCTCTAAATCCAACATTATATTCTTATTTTTGTTCCGCATCCAGCGTTCCAAACTTATAAACACCTTTACGGATTACATTTCCATTCTTGTCAGTCTCCACAAAAGCGCCGTGTTTCTTCCCTTGTTTGAAAAATCCGTCATAGCGTACTCCGTTCTTATCTTCAAGCACACCTTTGCCGTCTTCCTTTCCTTTTACGAAATGCCCCTTGTATTTGGTTCCGTCAGCCGTGCGCAGAGTGCCTTCACCGTCGGCCATGTTGTTTTTCCATTCACCTTCATAGTCATCGCCGTTCGCCCAAATATAGTGTCCTTTACCGCTGCGCTGGTTATTCACCCACTGCCCTTCATACACAGCACCGTTGGCCCATGTAAAGGTTCCGGTCCCATGCTGCTCGCCGTTCTTGAACTGCCCTACATACTTGTCGCCATTCTTATGTATATAAATACCCTGCCCGGTACGTTCACCGTTCACGTAGTCACCTTCGTAACGGTCACCGCTATGAAAGTAATAAATGCCTTTACCGTGCTGCACGTCATCCTTCCAGTCACCCACATACTTGTCACCGTTGACATAGTAAAACGTCCCCTTTCCGTCACGTGCGTCATCTTTCCACTCGCCTTCATATTTTGACTGGTCGGGCCATACCATAACACCCTGTCCGTTTTTCTTGTCTTCTTTCCATTCGCCCTCATATTTGGCTCCTGCTTTCCAGGTATAAGTACCCTTTCCGCTACGTTTGTCCTGAAACCAGTTACCTATATAAACATCTCCGTTATAATAATACATAGTGCCTTCACCCTGCTGATAGTCGGCAAACCACATACCCTCATACCGGTTGTTATTCATAAAATAATAGGTTCCGCTGCCGTGTTGCTGGTCCTGGAACCATTGCCCCACATACTTTTCTCCATCGTGAAACGTATATGTCCCGTTCCCCTCGCGTTTACCTTTTATATATTCCCCTTCGTAGGTATTTCCGTTCTTGTAGATTGTTTTTCCTTTACCGTTTGGTTTTCTGCCTTTCAGTTCTCCGGTATATTCGCCCCCGTCTTTAAAAGTATAATTCCCGATTTTTATCTGGGCGGTGGCCAATGTACTGACCGATGCCAAAAGCAATAATATATATACGTATTTCTTCATTGGTTCGTTACTTATAATAGATAAGATTATGCCAAAGATACGATTTTCTATCTTTGGACATGATAGGTTATTACACTTTTTTACCCGCAATGACCTCTATTAAGTTTTCTTTGCAGAAATACTTTTGAGCCAATATGCGTATTTCTTCTCTGGTGATTCCCCGAATGGCATCCAGCGAACGGATAAAGAAGCGTTCGTCCAGCCCTGCCGTTTCTATATAAATCCAGGCATCAGACAAAGAAAAAGGTCCCTCGTACGACCGGCATAAATCGCCCAGCATATAGTTCTTCACCATTTCCAATTCTTCTTGAGGAACGAGATCATTACACAATTTGTCCATCTCCCGATAAACTTCTGTTATGATAGAATCCACATATTCATTGGCCGCCTCGGTACTGACAGTCAGTATTCCCGTTCCCGGATAGGACACAATGCCTGCGCCGATACCGTATGTATATCCCTTGTCTTCACGGATATTGGACATCAGACGGCTCCCGAAATACCCTCCGAACAAAGTGACCATGACACGTGCCTTCAAAAAGTCCGGATGATGACGGTCCATTACGAAACATCCCATTTTCAAGGAACTTTGAAGTGCATCCTCACGTTCTATAAAGATACGCTTTTCTTTGGTGGTAACCGGAGGAACAAGCATTGTCTTTGCTTTTTCCGTCACTTCCCCCCATTGTCCACTTCCCAAGTTATCTTCTATACAACGGATAATTTCCGATGTGACCTTTCCCGAAATATATACCGAACAATTGCCCGAATGATAATATTTCCGATAAAACGAACGGAGCACCTCCGGGGTAATCCGGTCATAATCCTCCGCTACCGCATAGCGCCCGAAAGGATGCTCCGGACCGAACAAGGCTGTATTCAGCTGCTTTCGGGCAATCATTTCCACCCGGGTGCTGTTCACCAGGAATTGCTGTTTGTTCGTATCGGCCACCACGGAAAGTTCCTTTGCCGGAAACGTAGGAGCCTTTATCATCTCGGATATGACGGCCAGCGTGCGGGCAAAATATTTATTCAGAGAGTAAAGTGTTATGAATCCATAGTTCACGGAAGAAGATAACTCCAGCCAGGCTCCATAATAATCCAATCGCTCCGCAATCTGTGAAGACGTTAAATTCCCAGCTCCCTCACGCAGCATCCTGTTGGCAAACATAGCCTGCAACGGCTGTTCCTGATTCCATTGTCCGCCTCCTATCAGAAGATCGAAACGTACAACATCCTCGGTTCCCGCATGAATGATATTCAAAGGCATCCCGTTCTTCATCGTCCTCCTGTCGGGACGGGTTATACTGAATTCGCTTAGTTGGCGGATTGGCGGTGGGGTGGTTCTGTCCAGCATTTACTCCCCCTCCCTTTGTTTTAAAAATGCTTCGGCACGTGCCAGATCCTGAGGCGTATCAATGCCTATTGTCTCCACTTCACTGATTCCCACCTTAATAGTATAACCATTTTCCAGCCAACGAAGCTGCTCCAACGATTCAGCCAGCTCCAGCGAAGATTGTGGAAGCGAAGTTATTTCTTTCAGTACATCGGCCCGATAAGCATACAGACCGATATGTTTATAGTAAGTATGCCCTTTCAGCCAGCCTTCCTTCTCCACATTACGCTGGAAAGGAATGATGGAACGGCTGAAATACAAAGCATTCATATTCTTACCGACTACTACTTTGGGAGAGTTTACATTTTCCAAGGCTTCAAGCCCGTCATCCGGGATGAAAGGTTTCACTAAAGTCGCAATCTGTGTGGCAGGATCTTCAAAGCAAGCTTTCACGGCTTCAAGCTGTGATTTTTGAATAAAAGGTTCATCACCCTGGATATTTACAACCACATCATATCCTCGTCCTACTTTGGTATACGCTTCATAGCAACGGTCTGTGCCGCTTTTATGGTGAACGGAGGTCATGACCACTTTTCCGCCAAAAGCTTTTACAGCGGATTCAATGCGTTCATCGTCCGTCGCTACATATGCTTCATCCAATATGCCGGACACTTGTTCATAGACTCTCTGAATCACAGGCTTGCCTCCCAAGACGGCCAGAGGTTTGGCAGGAAAACGTGTAGAGGCATATCTTGCAGGAATAATTCCAATAAATTTCATGGTAGCATTTCTTTTATATATTCATGCAAAAGTAACAAAAACATTTCATACATTTGCACCATTAATGCAATAAATGTTATGGACGAACACCATTGTTTGCTTTGTATGGGCTCTAATACCAACCGTTACGCGCAACTCTCGGTTGCACGGGAAGCATTGCGCACCACGTTTCCCGACATTCATTTCGGCGAGATGATGGAAACGGAAGCTGTTGGCAGCGGCTTTCACTCCCCTTTCAGCAATCAACTGGCAAAATTCAGCACTACGCTTTCACCCGATTCCGTTCGTGATTTGTTTAAAGAATTGGAACGACGCAGCGGACGGATTCCCGAAGACAAGGCTCAAGGGGTGGTAAAACTGGATATTGACCTGCTGGTCTTTGACAATAAGATATTGAAACCGGAAGATATGGAAAGAGAATATATCCGCCGTGGAATGTCTGTGCTCTTTTAGAGCTTATACCTTATTATATACTAATCATTATCACCTTGTGATACCCCGCCTCCATCCCCCCTATGGCAAACGATAGTGTTACTGAGAGGCCCAACCTGACAGGTGGGAAAACAGCTAAGTATTTTCATTGGCAGACCTAAGGCTTTCTACCAAGAAGGCTAAGGCTTTCCGGCCGTTCTATTTCTATCTCCATAGGCTTTGGAGTTATCTCCATAACCTTTGGAGTTATCTCCGCAGCCTTTGGAGTTAACTCCAAAGCCTATGGAGATAGAACACAACAGAAAGAAAAGCCTTAACCTGCCTCAAAAAAGAGATTAGCTTTCCTTGAAAAAAACATTTCATAAGAACAGAAAGCACATTTTTTTATCTCATCTGTTTGTTGTTTCCAATGATTCCTTATACATTTGCGTTTACTAACAATCCTGTTAAACAAGACTGCTAATCCCGAACTACCTTTATTTATATACAGGGAGATTCTGACCAATGAATGCGGAAAAGAAGCAAGGATCAATACCAAGCTACGTTGCAACTGGACCAAGTGGTATGGGACGGTGGTAACATCCGGGCACGGAAAGAGGTAACCCGTGCCACATCCGAAGTAGACAAACAGAAACTGGAAGTGGACATGTATGCCATCAACGAACGGGTAACCCCAACTTTTTTTTGGCATCCTGTTATTGAAAGAGCAATTGAAGCAAAACCAGCTTATGCAGGAAGAATTACAAAGGAATTATGACAATGTTGCAGCGTATGTAAAGAATGGCATTGCCAATCAAGCCGATTTGGATGCTGTAAAAGTGGAACAATTGAACAACATACAGCAACGTCATACTCTAGAAGCTACCTATCGTGCTTACGGCAAGATGTTGAGTCTTGGGCCGCAAACTTCGAAATCAAAAATATGAATCTCAGCATAGTGGATAATGACCGCAGCCCCTATTCTACCCGATTAGTACAGAAAGTGGAAGCTTCCGAATATTTTCATCTGATAGATGTATCAAACAACTATCAGGAAGCGATGCAATGCATTGAAAAAGGAGATGCCGACCTCATTTTGGAAATCCCGCCACACTTTGAACGCGATTTGCTGAAAACCGGCGTAGCAAAAGTACTGGTTTCAGCCAACACCGTAAATGGGACGAAAGGAACGTTGGGAAGTTCCTACCTCAGTAATATAGTGAATGCCTATGCCACTGAAATCCGGATTTCCCATTCCGGCTCTATTTCTCCCTCCCCGGTGATAAAAATAGATACCCAAGGACGTTTCAACCTCTATCTGGATTATAAGGTATTTATGGTTCCGGCACTGATGGCGCAATTGTTGATGATGTTATGCGGATTTCTGCCAGCTCTTAATATTGTGAGTGAAAAAGAATTCGGAACCATCGAACAAATCAATGTGACTCCTGTAAGCAAGTTCACTTTCATTCTGGCCAAGCTGATTCCTTACTGGGTAGCCGGCATGCTGATCCTCACAATCAGTATCATTCTGGCATGGTTAGTCTATGGTCTGGTTCCGGCCGGTCATTTATGGCTGCTTCATTTCTTCGCATTGCTGTTCATTATCGTCATTTCGGGTATGGGACTGGTAGTTTCCAACTATTCCCGAACCATGCAGCAGGCCATGTTTGTCATGTTTTTCTTTGTGATTATCATCATGCTGATGAGCGGATTATTCACCCCCATCAACAGTATGCCCGAGTGGGCTCAAGCCATCACCATAGCCAATCCCTTGAAATATTTTATACAAGTGACACGTATGGTCTATTTGAAAGGAAGCGGATTCGATGACTTGATCATGCAATTTATTGCCTTGCTTTTTATGGCTATCATGTTGAACGGTTGGGCCGTGTTCAGTTATAAAAAGAACTCATAACAGATAAATCGGAACATTTGCTTGTTTATCATTGTTAATATCAGTAGCTTAGCAGCCTATTGCTAACCTGATTTTAATTATCTAAAAGAAAAAGTTATGAAATTCTTTATTGACACAGCTAATCTGGAACAAATTCGCGAAGCAAACGCATTGGGCGTACTGGACGGTGTAACTACTAATCCCTCTTTAATGGCTAAAGAAGGTATTAAGGGAGTTGAGAACCAACATAAGCATTACATCGAGATATGTAATATTGTGGATGGAGATGTCAGCGCCGAAGTCATTGCCACCAATTACGAAGGAATGATCAAAGAGGGTGAAGAACTGGCAGCCCTTAATCCACACATTGTAGTAAAAGTTCCTTGTATTGAGGACGGCATCAAAGCTATCAAATATTTCAGCAATAAAGGAATCCGTACCAATTGTACACTGGTTTTCTCTGCCGGACAGGCATTACTTGCGGCAAAGGCGGGGGCTACCTATGTATCTCCGTTTGTCGGCAGACTGGATGATATTTGCAATGACGGTGTAGGACTGGTTGCACAAATTGTAGAATTGTACCAAACTTATGACTACAAGACACAAGTTCTTGCCGCCTCCATCCGAAACACCTTACATATATTACAATGTGCGGAAGTGGGAGCAGATGTAGTAACCTGCCCGTTATCCGCCATTAAAGGCCTTCTAAACCATCCATTGACAGATATAGGATTAGAAAAGTTCCTGGCCGATTACAAAAAGGTTAACGGATAATAAAAAGCCTTCTCTCGCCATGAGGGAAGGCTTTTTACAACCATAACACAGAACTAATAATTTTCTGAATGTCGCTTATTATTAGCAAATAGTCGAATGGTGTTGTTTCATTCCAATTAAATTTATTCTTTTACTTTAAATAACATCAAGAATGATAAAAGGACATACCGACATAGACATCTGGAATACCGGCTTTTTCATTAACGCAGATTATTTTTCCGATGATTTCATTATTTATAATAATACGGGAAAAGATCTTACCCGCAAGACTCTTGCCCATCCTTTCTTTCACAACAATTCATATAAAACGACCTATACTTCATTTATACTGTGCCTTTCCGGAACTTCTGAAATAGAAATAGACTCCATCAACTATTCTACTAAAGAGAATACATTACTAATGATGGTGCCTAATCAAATAATTAAATATAATAAAATAAGCGAGGATTACAAAGCACATCTCATCATGATATCTAATAAATATTTTGATACCCGAGATAATTTTTATAAAATGATGTCTCTTTTAATTCCTCTAAAAAATCATCCATGTGTCAATTTGAATATCGCGGAAACAGATTTATTGAAAACATATCATGTATTGCTTTACAAAAAAATCAGTGAAGAAAATAATCTGTTTCGTGATTTTACCATACAATATCTGATACAAGCTACTTTCTACGAAGTATGCCAGCTCCTACTAAAGCATCTGGAAATAAAAAAGAAAAAACTGCCGCATAAAGAAGACATATTCAAACAGTTTTTAAAACTGGTAGAAACCCATCATTATAAAGAAAGAGACATTTCTTTTTATGCTGAGAAACTTTGTCTAACCCCTAAGTATTTATCTTCCATAATCCGGGATGTTAGCGGAGAACTGGCAGGAAACTGGATTGACAATTATGTAATTATTGAAGCAAAAGCCCTACTGATTTCTTCCAACCTTACCATTCAGGAGATTTGCTATAAACTGAATTTTTCTACTCCGTCCTCATTCACCCGTTTCTTTAAACGAATAACCGGCATGTCACCAAGAAAATTCAGAACACTAAAAGTTTTTCCCAACTTAATAGAATAAAAACATATAATATCTTGCCACCTGCCCTTATCTTCATGAATGAAGACAAGTACTTTTCCCACCTCGCCCGGTCTCTATTTGAACTTCAAATATCCTATGCGAGTATATTTTATTCCTTTGTTCTCATAATGAGAAAGAACTTTAGCCGATTTTAAATACAAACTTTCATGGACATTGATTTTTTTTGTATAACAGCTCAACATATCCGGTGACATACTGGAAGCCGCCGCCTTTATAATGAAAGTATAACGGTTGCCATCAGCATCAGCGGCAAGCACACTCTGGTCCACATAATATCCGGTTGTTTTGTATATGTCCAGTTGTAACCTTATCCCTAAGACTTCTAAACGCAAGTCGGATAGTTTTTCTCCCGGCTGACCGATAAAACGACTGCCAGCCGGCAAATGATGTTTTCTGATAACCGTTTCATAATGCACAGTAGCAAAAGCCTTCGCTAACATTGCCAGCTTCTTATCCCTAGGATTTCGGGCCTCAAATTTGTGTGCCAGCCAAAGTACATAGTTAGGATCAATGTAATAAACCTCCGCTAATCTTTTTCCACGATATTTTCCAAATGCGACTATATCCTCGGATATTCCATAATAAGGTTCAAAAAAAGTATTGTCTTTTACTTTCAGCAGGACGTTACAGTTCTGCAAATACTGAAAAGCACGTTCTGCCGCATCATTAAAAGTGACAGCCAGCGATTGAATAAACAAAGGGGAATAAATATTGTCCGGAAATATACGCCATAATGCATAATATGATCGGTAAGGGGTAGAAACACTGATTGCATAATATCCCGCATCTTCTCTACGGCCTTTATTGAAGTTATCTATTTTTTGGAAAACTCTCTCGGCCATAACATTAGTTATCTGATACAGAGTTACATCTCTATCCATAATTACCTCCTATCTTCATAAGGTAAAGATTTTCTTTTTGTAAATATAGTATTTTCTTACGAAACAGCAAGGGTTTTCACTATTTTTACATAAATTATTTTCCACAACACCAAGTAGAGAAAGCACCTTTTATAAAAGGTATATCAATAAAAAAAGTCTGTTTGCTTTTCCTTGCAAACAGACTTTTTTATTGATAAATCTTTCAATTATTCAAATATATTATCCAAACCTCCGGTTTCTTCTACCGAAGTTTCATCTATTAAGGTATCTTTGCAAGGGTCAAAGTCATCAGGAATATTGAATTTCTCATCCTGAGAATATCCCAAGCTCTTGTCTTTATAGACTTTCTGCATATAAAGTCCCCAAATAGGAAGCGCCATAGCAGCCCCCTGCCCGTCTACCATCGTATCAAAATGAATATCACGTTCTTCACCGCCTACCCATACACCGGACACCAATGAGGGAGTGAATCCCATAAACCAACCGTCAGAGTTACGGTTGGTTGTACCTGTCTTCCCCCCCATATCAGCAGTAATGCCATACAGACGGCGTACACGTCCACCGGTACCCTCATTAACGACCGCACGCAACATAACCAGCATTTTGTAAGCACTGGTCTCACTAATCACCTCATCCATTTGCGGAGTGAAATTCGCTAATACATTACCTTCATTATCCTCAATACGGGTTACAAATACTGGTGCTGTACGGATACCTCGGTTTGCGAATGCTGAATAAGCGCTGACCATCTCCCCTACAGAAATTTCACAAGGTCCCAAACAGAGTGATACTACGGGGTCTATCTGTTTGTTCTGCACACCGAATGAATGAATCAGACGAACCAACTGATAAGGATTAAGTTTCCCCATCAAATAAGCCGTTACCCAATTATCCGAATTAGCCAATCCCCATTTGATAGTTACCATTTCTCCATAACGCTTTTTGCTGGCATTACGTGGTGACCATGGACGCCCGTTCTCATCTATCAATGTCTGCTCTACGTGACGCACCTGATCACAGGGAGAGAAACCGTTCTCCATAGCCAAAGTATACACGTAAGGTTTAATAGTAGAACCTACTTGGCGACGCCCCACCATCGCCATATCATATTGGAAATAATTATAGTTAGGACCACCCACATACGCCTTCACATGACCTGTCAAGGGATCCATAGACATAAATCCCGCCCTAAGGAAGAATTTATAATATTTCAAAGAATCCATCGGAGTCATAATGGTATCCTTCTCTCCCTCGTAAGAAAATACAGACATTTCGTATTTAGTATTAAACGCTTTCTTTATTTCCGCTTCCGAGCATCCGGCTTCTTTCATAATACGATAACGATCAGTCTGTTTCATAGCCCTGGTCATGATGGTATTCACCTCCTCCTCTGTCAACTGATTAGTAAACGGAGCTGTTTTCTTTTTCCGTTTTTCCTTGAAGAAACGAGGTTGCAAGTATTGCGCCACATGTTCATAAACAGCCTCTTCCGCATATTTCTGCATACGTGAATCAATAGTGGTATAGATCTTAAGACCGTCTGTATAAATATTGTAGTTGGTACCGTCTTTCTTCTTGTTTTTAGCACACCACCCGAAAAGCGGATTCGTTTTCCATGCCAATGAATCTTCATAATATTTCTGCATCTGCCATCCGCGATAATCACTTTTCTTCGGCTCCTTGGCTGTCATTACTCCACGCAGATATTCACGGAAGTAAGTTGCCAAACCTTCTTTATGATCCACACGACGATATTTTAAGACGAGAGGCAACGCCTTTAATGAATCAGTTTCCGCATCAGTCAGGTATCCCGCCTTCCGCATCTGGCCAAGCACCACATTACGCCGTCCACGTGAACGTTCATTAAAACGTTTCGGATTATAAAGAGACGGATTCTTACACATACCAACCAAAGTAGCCGCTTCCTCAATGCTCAAATCTTTCGGTTCTTTCGAGAAGTAAGTATTGGCAGCTGTTTTGATACCTACTGCATTATTCAAGAAATCGAACTTATTAAGATACATAGTCAGAATCTCTTCCTTTGTATAATAGCGTTCCAACTGAACAGCTATTACCCATTCAATGGGCTTCTGCAACAGACGTTCCATCACATTATCTGCCGTAGGTGAATAGAATTGTTTTGCCAACTGCTGGGTTATGGTACTACCCCCACCGGCATTCTTCTGCATCATCACTCCCCGTTTCACCAAAGCACGGACAAACGCACGGGCATCAATGCCGGAATGTTCTGCAAAACGTTCATCTTCGGTAGCAATCAGCGCACGAATCAGATTCGATGAAAGCTGGTCATAACCTACAAAAACACGATTCTCCTTACTAAGTGACCAAGTACCCAGCATCTTGCCGTCATCGGATATAATCTCGGTTGCAAACTTTAAATTCGGATTTTCCAATTCCTCAATAGGCGGTACATATCCAATCCATCCTTTCGCTATTGCGGTGAATATAAGCGCTATAACTAACAGTACGCCGACTACAAGAGCCCAAAGCACGTATATAAATTTCTTCCTCATGACATTTTCTAGTAATTAACGGTACAAAAGTAAGGAAAAACTTTGAGATAGAATGTGTTTCTAACAAAGTTCAACGAAATATCTTTTAATTCTTCGCTCATTTATTTTTTTTTCATACCTTTACACTCCGTATAAATTGTAATTATAAATACAAGCCAATATGGAAAATAGAAGTTTAGTTACTATTGCCGAACACTCGAAAGAGAAAATCCTCTACCTTTTGGAGATGGCAAAAGAGTTTGAAAAGAAGCCTAACCGTAAAATCTTGGACGGCAAAGTTGTTGCCACCCTTTTCTTTGAGCCCTCCACCCGTACACGACTCAGTTTTGAAACCGCAGCAAACAGACTGGGAGCCCGCGTTATCGGATTTACCGATCCCAAAGTAACCAGTTCTTCAAAAGGAGAAACATTGAAAGATACCATCATGATGGTAAGCAATTACGCCGACATCATCGTAATGCGCCATTTTCTGGAAGGTGCCGCAAGATATGCCAGCGAAGTCGCCCCGGTGCCCATTGTCAATGCCGGAGACGGAGCCAACCAACATCCGTCACAAACCATGCTAGACCTCTACTCCATATACAAAACACAGGGAACGCTTGAAAATTTAAACATCTATCTAGTAGGCGACTTGAAATACGGACGAACTGTTCATTCTTTGCTGATGGCTATGCGTCATTTCAACCCCACTTTCCATTTCATCGCTCCGGAAGAGTTGAAAATGCCTGAAGAATATAAAATCTACTGCAAGGAGCACCATATTAAATACAAAGAGTACACAGACTTTAACGAAGAAACCATTGCTGACGCCGACATTCTTTACATGACCCGTGTACAACGCGAACGTTTCACCGACCTGATGGAATATGAACGTGTGAAAGATGTATATATATTAAGGAATAAGATGCTGGAGCATACCCGCCCCAATCTGCGTATCCTGCACCCTCTGCCCCGCGTCAACGAAATAGCTTACGATGTGGATGAGAATCCGAAAGCTTACTATTTCCAGCAGGCACAAAACGGACTTTATGCGCGCCAGGCCATCCTTTGTGATGTATTGGGCATAACCTTGAATGATGTTATAGAAGATGCAAAAAAGTAAAAACAAAAATGAAGATGAGCGATAATAAACAAGCATTGCAGGTAGCCGCTTTGAAAAACGGCACTGTTATAGACCATATACCTTCCGATAAATTGTTTACTGTAGTCGCCCTATTGGGCTTGCAGGATTCTGACTCTAACATAACCATCGGAAACAACTTCGAGAGCAAAAAATTAGGCAAAAAAGGAATTATAAAAGTGGCCGACCGCTTTTTTACTGATGAGGAAATAAGCCGCCTTTCCGTAGTAGCCCCGAATGTAAAACTGAACATTATCCGTGACTATGAGGTGGTAGAGAAGAAACAAGTCCTGATGCCTGAGGAATTACGTGGCATCGTAAAATGCGCCAATCCCAAATGTATCACCAACAATGAGCCAATGACCACCCTGTTTCATGTAATTGACAAAGAACATGGAATCTTGAAATGTCATTACTGCGAAAAGGAACAAAGTAAAGAAGGTATCAAACTACTGTAATGAATATGAAACAAGACTGGAAACCGGGAACTATGATTTACCCTCTTCCGGCCCTACTGGTAAGTTGCGGAAGTACGGAAGAAGAATATAACATTATCACAGTGGCATGGGCAGGTACTATTTGTACCAACCCCGCCATGTGTTATATATCCGTGCGTCCGGAACGCCATTCCTACCCCATTCTGAAACGGAATATGGAATTCGTCATCAACCTTACTACCAAAAGCATGGCATTCGCTACCGACTGGTGCGGAGTGCGTTCGGGCAAAGATTATAATAAATTTGAAGAAATGAAGCTGACCCCGGGAAAAGCAAAAATAGTCAGTGCTCCCATCATCGAAGAATCCCCGCTCTGTATAGAATGCAGAGTAAAGGAAATCATCTCACTAGGATCTCATGATATGTTCATAGCCGATGTGGTAAATGTAAAAGCCGACGATAAATACCTGAATGCGGAAACAGGAAAATTCGAATTATCCGAAGCTAACCCGTTAGTCTATGTTCATGGCGGATATTTTGAACTAGGACCGAAAATCGGGAAGTTTGGCTGGTCTGTAGAAAAGAACAGATCACAGACCAAGGAAAAATCCTAAAAATATCTCATGAAGAAACTCCTTTTATTAATCGCTTTATTACTTCCTGCCCTGTTCGTTACAGCACAAGGAATAAAGAATGGTCTGAAAGAGGAACCTAAGATCAATGTGGGAATAAAAGGAGGCTTCAACTCTTCCATGTATTTTACCAGTCGGTTAGAGCTAGATGGAGAGCGAATGGAAGATGTGCAAAATAATTATAAAGTAGGCTATTTTGCCGCTATGTTTTTTCGGGTGCACATGAAAAGGCATTTCATCCAACCCGAAATTATGTATAATATTTATAAAGGTGAAATAGCTTTCAATAAAAATCAAAATAAAGAAAACACCCTTCCCGAGCTTGCTAAACTGAACAGCACGATTCACTCTTTGGAACTACCTATATTATATGGTTATAGTTTTGTAAAAAGCAGGCCTTACGGCATGGCACTTTTTATCGGTCCCAAACTGGAATATGTATGGAAACATAAGACTTCCGAAGAGTTTGAAGGATTTGGATATTCTGGTATAAAAGAAGAATTACACCCCATTAATATAAGTTCTGTTATCGGATTAGGAGTAAATATTGCTAATATATTCTTTGATTTCCGGTATGAAATCGGACTCACCAATATCTCCAAATCAATCATTTATAAAAAAGACACAGATGGAATAATGTCCCAAGAAAAAGGTATCTTCATTAACCGACACCGCAATGTGCTAAGCTTCTCGCTAGGAGTTATTTTCTAAAGTAGGAAGCTTCCTCTAAGTAGATATCATAATGCCACATTTATATCCTTTTCTTTCCTCAAAACGCCCTTATCTTCAACTCTTTCAGCAGCTTCAGACCTTACTACACGACAAAAAGAAAGTCATATATCTTTTTTCCGTAACCTCACCAAATATTTTCCTCTAAATAATTTCCTTATATTCTAAAATTACTTAACTTTGTGAACTCAGAATCGAATATCGCACATAAACTTATTATAAAAAGAAATGAAAAGAGACGATTTGATTTTCGACATTATCGAAAAAGAGCATCAACGCCAGCTCAAAGGTATCGAGCTGATCGCATCCGAAAACTTTGTTAGTGACCAAGTAATGCAAGCCATGGGTTCTTGCCTTACCAACAAGTATGCTGAAGGGTATCCCGGCAAGCGCTACTATGGCGGTTGCGAAGTGGTAGACCAGAGCGAACAAATCGCTATCGACAGACTGAAACAAATATTTGGAGCAGAATGGGCTAATGTACAACCTCACTCCGGAGCACAGGCTAATGCTGCTGTATTTCTGGCCGTTTTGAATCCGGGTGATAAATTTATGGGATTAAATTTGGCCCATGGTGGTCACTTGTCACATGGTTCATTGGTAAACACATCCGGAATTATTTATACTCCGTGTGAATACAACCTGAACAAAGAAACAGGTCGTGTAGATTACGATCAGATGGAAGAAATCGCATTACGTGAAAAACCCAAAATGATTATCGGTGGCGGTTCTGCATATTCTCGCGAGTGGGACTACAAACGTATGCGTGAAATCGCAGATAAAGTGGGAGCCATCCTGATGATTGATATGGCCCACCCTGCCGGACTGATTGCTGCCGGACTGTTGGACAACCCGGTTAAATATGCTCATATCGTCACTTCAACAACCCATAAAACCCTTCGTGGCCCTCGTGGCGGTGTCATCATGATGGGTAAAGACTTCCCTAACCCATGGGGCAAGAAAACTCCAAAAGGTGAAATCAAGATGATGTCACAACTTTTGGATTCTGCTGTATTCCCTGGTATACAAGGTGGCCCGTTGGAACATGTCATCGCAGCCAAAGCTGTTGCATTCGGTGAATGTTTACAGCCGGAATACAAAGAATATCAAACACAAGTAAAAAAGAATGCAGCCGTATTGGCACAGGCTTTGATTGACCGTGGCTTTACGATCGTTTCCGGTGGTACAGACAACCACTCCATGCTGGTAGACCTGCGTACCAAATACCCTGATCTGACAGGCAAAGTAGCAGAAAAAGCATTGGTTGCTGCTGATATCACTGTAAACAAGAACATGGTCCCATTTGACAGCCGTTCTGCTTTCCAAACTTCAGGTATCCGTTTGGGAACTCCCGCTATCACAACTCGCGGAGCAAAAGAAGACTTGATGTTGGAAATCGCCGAAATGATTGAGACAGTTCTTTCAAACGTAGACAATGAAGAAGTAATTGCACAAGTTCGTGCACGCGTAAACGAAACAATGAAGAAATATCCTATTTTCGCTTACTAATCAACGACTTCTATCAATATACTCATAAAAGACTTTGGAGTTTTTGAAAAAGCTTTATCCTTCTTCAAGAACTTCAAAGTTTTTTATAAAACATCCAGACCATTTAAAAAGAGTAATAGAAAAGTATTTTTATCAGCATTCCCCACAGAAATCAGTATAAATTTCTACCTTTGCAGACAATTTATCCGTTAATGACGAATGAAAGGAACTAAGAATCTGACTCAAGGCCCTATCCTAAAGCAATTGTTTACTTTGGCAATGCCCATTATGGCTACTTCATTCATACAAATGGCATATAGTCTGACCGACATGGCTTGGGTAGGAAGAATAGGAAGTGAGGCAATAGCCGCCGTAGGTTCGGTAGGAATTCTTACATGGATGTCCACATCTATCTCTCTTCTGAACAAAGTAGGTTCGGAAGTCAGCGTAGGACAAGCCATCGGGGCACAAAACGAGCAAGCTGCCCGTGCATTCGCATCACATAATCTTACCTTGTCCTTACTTATATCATTGAGCTGGGGAGCATTGTTATTTATCTTTGCCACCCCTATTATCAGTATCTATGAACTAGAACCTCATATAGCCAAGATGGCTGTGGAATATCTACGGATTATAGCAACCGCCTTTCCATTCGTCTTTTTATCAGCTGCCTTTACAGGGATATTCAATGCCGCCGGACGAAGCAAAATACCTTTTTCCATTAACGGTATCGGACTGATTACAAATATAATACTGGATCCTATCTTTATCTTTGGTTTAAGCTGGGGAACTACGGGAGCAGCAATTGCCACTTGGCTGGCCGAAGCTACGGTATGCATACTGTTTATCTATCAATTGAAACAAAAGAAAATATTATGGGATGATTTTCGGTTATTTACTAAACTGAAAAAACAATATACACGCCACATTTTGAAAATAGGATTACCAGTAGCGGCACTCAATACATTATTCGCTTTCGTCAATATGTTTCTCGGAAGAACCGCCACAGAACAAGGTGGTCATTTAGGGCTGATGGCACTCACCACCGGAGGACAAATCGAAGCTATCACCTGGAACACCTCCCAAGGTTTTTCTACAGCTCTCAGTGCCTTTGTAGCTCAGAATTATGCAGCGCGGCAAATCTCCCGTGTGCTGAAAGCCTATCGCACCACTTTATGGATGACATTTATATTCGGATCTTTCTGCACATTCCTTTTTATATGTTATGGAAACGAAATATTTTCTATCTTTGTTCCTGAAAAAGCAGCTTACGAAACCGGCGGTGTCTTTCTACGTATTGACGGATACTCGCAACTATTTATGATGCTGGAAATTACCATACAGGGCGTATTTTATGGGATGGGGCGCACCATGCCTCCTGCCGTAATCAGCGTCACCTGTAACTATCTGCGCATCCCGATGGCACTGTTGTTTGTATCATGGGGCTGGGGTTTGCCGGGTATTTGGTGGAGCATAAGCATCACTAGCACTATGAAAGGAATTATTTGTCTGATCTGGTTTATGCTTATCAAGAAGAAAGCTTTAAATTATCAGGCCGTTTAATGAACAATTTTTGCATTAAGTCATTAATATATTAAAATGAACATGATTATGAAAAAGACTAAAATTATGGCTTTATTACTGAGTGCTACATTAGTATTCAGTGGATGTGGTAACATGAATAATACCGCTAAAGGCGGTCTGATCGGCGGCGGCGGCGGTGCAGCATTGGGAGCAATTATCGGCGGAATAGCCGGACATGGTAAAGGTGCGGCTATTGGTGCGGCAGTAGGTGCGGCAGTAGGTACAGGTGCCGGTGTGTTAATTGGGAAAAAAATGGATAAAGCAGCAGAAGAAGCTGCTCAAATCCAAGGAGCACAGGTAGAACAAGTAACAGATAACAATGGCCTTCAGGCTGTAAAAGTTACTTTTGATTCCGGTATTCTCTTCAATACAGGAAATGCAGCCTTGAGTGCACAAGCGAAATCAGCCTTGAGCAAGTTTGCAAACAACGTATTGAACCAGAACAGAGATATGGATGTATCCATTTATGGATATACAGACAACCAGGGCTGGAGAAACAGTACAGCTGAACAAAGTATCCAAAAAAACCTCAATCTGTCACAAGAACGCGCTCAAAGTGTGGCTAGTTATCTGTTGGGTTGCGGTGTAAGTAATTCCCAGATCAAGTCCGTAGAAGGCTTGGGTCAAGCAGATCCGATAGGTAATAATGACACAGCCGAGGGACGCCAGCAGAACCGTCGTGTAGAAGTATATATGTATGCCAGCCAACAGATGATTCAGCAAGCGGAAGCAGGAACACTGAAATGATATCAATGACGTTATTGTAGAGCGTATCCAATACGCCCGAACCAACGGTCACAACATTGGAATAACATATAAAATAAACCAATTTCGGACAGGTTATTTCTGCCCGAAATTGCTTTTAATACACAAGCATGAAAAAAAAGATTTTAAAATTCATCCGCAATCTGCTGCTTTTTTTCTTTGGTTCTTCCATTCTCGCAGTTATCGTTTTACGATTTATTCCGGTTTACTTTACCCCGTTGATGTTTATCCGTACTACCCAGCAAATCATTCATGGAGAAGATATAAAGTGGAAACACTCTTGGCTACCTAAAGAAAACATATCCCCTCATCTGTCTATGGCTGTTATTGCCTCTGAAGACAATCGCTTTGCCGAGCATAATGGTTTTGACTTCAAAGAAATAGAGAAAGCCTTAAAAGAAAACAAGAACCGAAAACGCCCTCGAGGTGCCAGTACTATCAGCCAACAGACAGCCAAAAACATTTTCTTGTGGCCTGCTTCTTCTTGGATCAGGAAAGGACTTGAAGTGTATTTCACCACCTTGATAGAACTATTTTGGAACAAGGAACGGATTATGGAAGTCTATCTGAACTCTATAGAAATGGGAAATGGTATCTATGGTGCCGAAGCAGTAGCTCGTGAACACTTTCACAAGAATGCCAGCAAACTGACACCGGAAGAATGCGCACTAATTGCAGCCAGCCTTCCCAATCCTCGCAAATTCAATTCAAGCAGACCTGGCAACTACATGCTTAAAAGACAAAAGAAGATACTTTATCTTATGAAATGCGTCCCTACATTTCCGCCCAAACAAGATACGTCCTCTACGGTTTCAAAGAAGAAAAAGAAATAACCCGCACCCCCGTGTGGGCTTTCTTATTTTTAGAGTATTCAAAGAGAGTCTGAGAATCTAGAATAACTTTCTTCATGACCGATGAAGCATGAAGCAAATGCAATTTACCATCCACCCAACAAGCAAATCCTGTATGCACCACATCCAGCCCTTTTATATTGGTAGTAATCGCTATGATATCCCCATTCTTTATGTCCAACTCCTCAGAAGAAACGTTCAGACTTGTTTTAGGAATATAAGAAACAGGAACATTTTTCCATTTTCTCTCTATTTCAATCATCTGGGATATCATGGAAGGATTATTTTTCAACCGGTGATAATTGTCAGAGTGTGTGGACATAAAATCCAAATTCAAGATTTGTGATACAGCAAGCCCTAATTCCCCTGTACGTTCATGTACAATTCCTTTCTGTTCGTTATCCTTAATCCAATCACTGAAGTAATGTAAACGCGAGACATAACCGGCTTGTTTTCCATTCCGATAGCGGATACACAGCAACGCTTTTTTGTAACTTTCAAAGTCACTTTTCCCATACTTGTCAGCGAGACTCAATGCAAGTACTGTTTCAACTAATGTGGTACAATCCACCTTATCCAAATGAACAACTAATCTCTCTTCATCTGTCCCATCCAATGTATTCGCTACGTATGGAACCCCTAATAGATTTTGGGCAAAAAACAATATCCTACAGCTATCGGCCGGCAACCGGGCAGCTTTTTGAAGCAGACTCTCGACTTTTATACTGTCATTTTCTGATGCTGAAACGATACAAGGCATTATTCCTAAAATCATTCCCAGCAACCACGGATACAGCTTTCTCATATATTTTTTCTTATCTACCTGTTTTTTCTGCATGGCAACAAAGATAACACATAACTGAATGAATGCAAATTTTAAAAGAATGAAAAGATAAAAACATCCGCCATGACAAATTCAACACTTGCCATAGCGGATAAAAAAAGCTATATAGCACCTTTAAATCATGCAGTAAACTCTGTTCTTTCCAAATAAGCTATAACATCACCTTTATTAACTACAGCTCCTTGTTGGGCGCAAACTTCTACAATACGTCCTGTAAAATTAGCAAAAATCTTTTCATACTCTCCCCACGGAGTGGAAATATAACAGAACACTTCATCATGCTGGTATTTCCGTCCGACAAACGGTGCCATAGAAGGACCTTCCACGGAAACTTCCCATAAAATCTGCCCCTTATCCGGTGCAATAATAGGATCTGCCTTAGCACGCTTATATTTTCGGATCGTTTCCTCATCGAAGCCACTTTTTACCATAGCCGCATCCTGAGCACGTTGTAAATCATCCATAAAACGTTTCTTGGCTACACCCGATTTATAATCACGGTATTGCCGGTCATGCATAGCCAGTTCAAACAACTCTTCCTCATCCTCACCATATTCCCATCCATTATCATCCATCTCCTTACGGTACTTGTCCAGCTCATCAGGATAGTTCACCTGAGGATCTTCATCAGTGAATTCGTAGCCTTTACTTTTCGCCAGTTCGATTATTTCAGGAGCCAACGCACCCGGCAATTTTCCACTTTTTCCCAAAATCATATCCCATGTATGGTTATCAATCATCGTCCATCTCTCCTCTCCCTTCACCAATTGCATAACATTCATCAAAGCCACATTCTTCACATATTGGCTAAACGGTGTTACTAAAGGTGGATATCCCAATTTCGGCCATACGTATTCCACTTCTTCAAACAGCATCACTACCAAATCATCCAAACTCATAGGTTCCTTTCCCTGTCCTTTCAGAATCAGATTGATGCCCGAATGCACCCCTTTCAGATCGGCCATCATTGAACCCATCATGCCACCGGGAAGTCCACATCCCAGCAGCAAGGAAGACATATGTTTGTTGGTAGGATCAATAAAATATCCCAAAAAATCATCAATAAATTCCTGCGTCATGCTACGCGCTTTCATATAAGCCTTCATATTGATTTCAGGTACCTGAAAACCTGCATTTTTCAACATAGCCTGTACAGAAATTACGTCAGGATGCACTTTTCCCCATGACAACGGCTCCATAGCGACATCAATGATATCCGCACCATTCTCACAAACTTCCAAAATAGATGCCATAGATAACCCAGGACCGGAATGTCCATGATATTGTACAATGACTTCAGGATGTTTATCTTTGATATTTCTCACCAACTGCCCCAACATTTCAGGACGGCCGATACCTGCCATATCTTTCAAACAGATTTCGGGTGCCCCCGCTTCTATTAACTGGTCGGCAATATAAGAATAATAATCCACCGTATGTACAGGAGAATAAGTGATGCAAAGAGTGGCTTGAGGAATCATTCCCGCTTCTTTAGCATATTTTATGGAAGGAATAATATTACGAACTTCATTCAAACCACAAAAAATACGAGTAATATCCACTCCTTGCGCATGTTTTACCCTATACATCAACCGACGTACATCAGCTGGAACAGGATACATTCGCAATGCATTTAAACCACGGTCCAACATATGCGTCTGAATACCCGCCTCACGTAAAGGCTTGGTAAATGTACGCACTGCCTTGTTAGGATTCTCACCATATAGCAAGTTCACTTGTTCAAAAGCACCTCCATTAGTTTCGACTCGGGCAAAACACCCCATTTCAACGATTAGAGGAGCAATTTTGGCTAACTGATCAGCTCTGGGCTGGTACTTCCCTGATGACTGCCACATATCGCGGTAGACCAAACTGAATTTGATTTCTTTTTTCATAATTATTACTTGATTTAAAGGTGTCTTGTCCTTTTGCAAATATAACAAATGAATAAAAATAAAGTTAATATTCGAAGCTGTTTTTTAGCTTCCAAAAACATGTTTAATATCATATTGTAAACCAACAAAAACAAAAAAGGCAGAGCAAAAGATTTTCACTCTACCTTTTTGATAATTTTCCCCCTTGGATTATACAAAATCACGGAGCTGTCCCTGCAAGCGTTGTCTGGTAAAAAAAATTCTGCTTTTTACAGTACCCAACGGCAATCCCAGCTTTTCGGCAATCTCACGATATTTAAATCCCGACACATGCATAGCGAATGGAATACGGTATTCTTTAGGAAGCAAACCGACTATACGATGTATTTCTTTCATGTCATAAGCTCCCTCGGTACTATCAAAGCCGGAATCCTGAGGCATACTTAAATGGTAGAGATTGTCTGTATGGTCCACAAATGTCTGGTCACGCACGATTTTCCTATAATTGTTTATAAAGATGTTACGCATAATGGTATACATCCATCCCTTAAAGTTTGTATCGGGGATATACTTGTCTTCATTATCCAGCGCTTTCAATGAAGTTTCTTGTAGCAGGTCATTAGCCTCCTCACGGTCGGCTGTGAGTTTGTATGCAAACCGAAGTAATTCTTCTTGCACACCCAGCAGGTTCTTTTTAAAACTAACGGGTCAGCGGATTTTCCTGGTTGGTAAGCTTTCTTTTAAGCGTATAGCCTAGCCAGTCTGAACATGAAGAATTTCAGATCAGCCACCCCTCTTAACTGGCTTCGAAAAGCTTTGATTTTAGCATTGAACGACTCCGCTGAAGCATTTGTCAATCGTTCTTCAAAATAATTTATGATGGTCGTACTATGGTTTGAAAAGGTATCAAGTACCTTGTTGAACTCCATATAGTCAAACTTTTCCACTTCATTGTACCATCTTGCGAGATTTAGCCTTGCTTCATCGGGACCTGACTTCTTGTTGAAGATGTCTGTCAGTTTCATGCTAAGGCTGTATCCTTCCAGAAGCTTGGGGAATTTATCAAAGAGAATGGCAGCCCTGGTCTTTTGCTGTTCATTCCATTTGCTCCAGTGTTTCAGTATAATATGCTTGCTTCTGCTTACTATCTGTGGCAGGGTTTCTCCGTTCTCCATTCTTTCAGGCTCCCATTTCCCTATTCTCTCCCTTTCCGCCTTACTCTTTGCTTCTTTCTTCTTTTGACGGTGCTCCCTGATAGCCTGATTTTCCGCATCAAGTACTTTCCACCGATAGCGTATTCTTAACCGGTCAACAGCTTCAGACATGAGCTGCTGTACATGAAAACGGTCATTGATCAGCTTTGCGGCAGGAAACACCTTTCTGACCGTCAGCATCATGGCTGAAGATAAATCTGTAGTGACAGTCTTGACAGACAGCCGTTTCCGGTGCGGAAGCCTGCGCAAGATTCCGCTTACCGCATCTGTGGCCACTCCACGAACCATTGCAACTAAAGCCCCCTTACGGCCTTTGGCTGCTTTATTGGTCAGAATCGTATAAACATCTCCATTGCTCAGGCAAGTTTCATCCAAAGAAAGGTTTTCTCCAATGTTTTCAGGATAAAGGAGGTAGTCATGCGCATGTTCGAGTTGGTCCCAGTTCCGGTAATCACTGATTTTCTCCTTGTATTGTTTACGAAGAGTCTGTCCTTTTACGCCATAACGTTCCGCAAGCACACAGATGCTCACAGGAGTAGATTCAATCTCCTTCTTTTAAAAAAGAAACGAACTCAGAATTGAGCCGTGTACCGTCAAATTCGGATAAATCCCAGTCATAGCTGAAGATTTCATTGGAAGACTTGTCAAGCCATTTACGTTTACGGACATGGAGATAAGTGGCGCGACCACGAATAGGGTAGTCTTGGATTGTACGGTACTCACCAAAACCATAGGATATGATATCCGGGTTGGTCTTATCTTCTTTAGCTGAACTTTTTTTCATCAAGATAAATATCAAAACGGTCAGCACTCTTGTCGAAATTGACAATATCAAAGTTGTCTATAAGCACATCCGGAAGGATGGCACGAAGGAGTCGTTCGGGTTTCATAAAACAAAGGTAAGCAAAGATAGCTAATTTTAAAACTTACCAACCAGAAATTTCCGCTGAGCCAAACTAACGCTATTCATAAGTCTTTCAGTTTAGGTTCATATTCTTTTTCCATGCTCTCGGTAATGCAAGGATAGCGCATTTTAAATAGGTGTCAAAGAAAAAACTATCAAAATAGGGGGTAAAAACCGTCATTTATCAGTTTTTACCCCCTGTTTTGATAGTTTTCAGGTGCTATTTAGCGTTGTTCCCCCTTTAAAATTGGTAAACAGATACTATATTTAACAGCTAAAATACGCGCCAAAAACACAGTACTACCTCCTATTATCTGGCAAATAAAGGCTTCCAGACCAAACAGATCACATATCCAATAGGCCAATCCCCCCACCACACAGGCCATTGCATAAATTTCTTTACGAAAAATAAGCGGAATTTCATTAATAAAAACATCGCGGAGCACACCACCTGCGGCCCCAGTGATACTACCCATGATTATAGCTACCCAAAAAGGATATCCGAGAGCAATACTTTTGCCTACTCCCACTACTGTAAATAGTGCCAGACCGATGCTGTCGAACAGGAAAAAAGTGTTATGCATATGAATCAGATACTTGCCGAAAGCAATTACCCAAAACAATGCAAGTCCTGTACATATTAAATATATAGGGTCGGTCATCCAACCCGGAGTCACATCTAGAAGCACATCACGGATAGTACCTCCTCCGATAGCCGTTGCCAAACCCACTACATATGCACCAAACCAGTCAAACTGTTTGGCAGACGCCAATCTGATACCACTGATGGCAAAGGCAAACGTGCCTATAAAATCTAAAACTTGAACAAATGTTAGCATAATGGTTGTTATTTGTCTGCAAAGTAACGAATAAATTCGATAAGAAAATGTATTTTTGTGTTCAGAAAATAGCTTAAAATAAGATGAAAGTAACAATTATCGCAGGTGCACGTCCCAATTTCATGAAAATTGCCCCATTAATGCGTGCTATCAAGGCTGCAAAGGCAGCAGGAAAAAATATCACTGCCCGTCTGGTCTACACAGGTTCGGACGAAGATAAAAGTTTGGAACCTTCTCTGTTTACAGACCTGGATATGCCGCGTCCTGATGTATATCTGCATGTAGATAATACAGATTTTTTCCAGCAAATGGCAGGTATATTGGTAGCTTTCGCCCGCGAACTGGAACAGCATCCTGCACAGGTAGTACTTGTAGTGGATGACCTGACTCCTACTATGGCGTGCTCTATCGTAGCTAAAAAGAAAGGGATAAAAGTCGCTCATCTAGTGGCCGGAACCCGCTCTTTCGATATGGATATGCCAAAGGAAGTGAACAGCATGATAACAGATGGCTTGTCCGATTATCTGTTCACGGCCGGAATGGTAGCCAACCGCAATCTGAATCAAACAGGAACCGAACAGGCACATGTACATTTTGTAGGAAACATCCTGATTGATACGCTGCGTTATAACCGTACCCGTTTACAGCGCCCGGTAGCGTTCTCCATTATGGGACTGAAAGAAAAAGAATACCTCTTGCTAACATTGAACAAGCATTCATTGCTAAACAAGGACACAACACTGAAAGCCATCTTCCACACTATACTGGAAAAAACAGACAAGCCGATCGTGGCGCCGCTCCATACATATGTAAAAAACAAGCTGTCTGCTTTAGGAATTACTTCCGAAAGGTTATATATATTACCACCGCAACCTTATTTGTCATTCGGATATTTAGTGAACCATGCCTGGGGTATCATTACAGATTCGGGCAATGTAGCGGAAGAAGCTACTTTTTTAGGAATCCCCTGCATGACATTAAGCACGTATGCAGAACATCCCGAAACAGTGACAATCGGCACAAACCGGCTGGTGGGGGAAAACTCTGAAATCCTGGCAGACGCCCTTGACATTCTGAATAAAGGAGAATGGCAGAAGGGACATTTGCCGGAACGCTGGGACGGACACGCAGCAGAAAGAATTGTGCAAACATTGCTGGGTGAACATAAATAAAATGGAGCACCAATAAAAACACGGATGCCGCAGAATTTGATATTCTGCGGCATCCGTGTTTTTATTGGTGCTCCATCGATATCGCTTACACTCTCCTTTCTTACCAAGTATAATTCAAACCAAAACTAAGCAATTCCTGCAACTGGAAATAACTCTTGTTATCTTCTGTCAGTGTCACACCGTCATCATAACGCGCATGAACAAACAACTTAGTAGACAAATAACGGTTCAACACAAAATTAAATGTATTTTCCCAACTGGCAATTACGGTGTCATAAGTTGTAAAGTACTCCAATTTAGACTCCCACACAATACTGGGGATAATTGTCCAAGTCAGATTACCTGTAAATTTCGAACCGAAGAGATTCGCTGTTTTATGCCCCGGATCCACATTAAAAGCACCCGGATCAGTTATCTTATCATTGCTGATATACATAAAAGTATACGCCAGTGGAGATCCCAACAAAGACAATGAATAATTCTTCTTATTCTGCTTAAAGTCCATACCGAGGGTTATATCCAATTGGGCGGGAGACAGAAAATTAGAAATCATATCATTCGTATTCGTCTTATAATTTCCAAAGAACTGAGTCTTGAACTCGCCCGCCAAAGTATAATACCAGTTTTTGAAGGCTTTTACACCCAGTTTACTGCTTAAACGAAGCAAGTCGGCATTCGTCTTATACTTATGCACTGTATCTGACGGTGCTGTAACAAAACCCAATTTTATTTCCAGCTTATTTTCAAACTCTATACGCTGGCGGTCATCAAAATTAGCTTCCAGCACTAAGCCGGACAACAGCGCATTAGTACTTTCACCACCTTTATACCAGTTATCTGAAATATAATGTTGTGTGAACTGAACATACCCATTCCCCTTATGCGTCCAAAAGTTAGGGCGTACCACCAACAATTCATTATCCGTAGTCAAGCTTTCCACCGGTGTTTCCGGTTGAAGGAAACTTTTGATTCTCTCTTTCCTTGGTCTTTTTACTATCTGATTATTTTCCAGTGGTTTCAAATCAGCCAAATAAAGTTCGTTATTCACCAATCTGCCCGGATATTGCAAATAATAATTCCTTAATATATTATTCGACCAACGGTCGGCAGCGGCCAAGGTTTCCAAATCGGGCAGTTGATATATAGCTGCAGATGCAGAGTCACGCTTTCCCATATATAGCGAATCGACAGCTGTCATTATTTTCGTATCCGGACTCCATTTTATTTCAAAAATTTCTTTTATAGGAGCTTCATAATAAGTGGGCGGAACAAACAACTTATAAAAAGCCGGATTAGGACGTACCCGCCGGGGCGCCGGAATATTCAAATCATCCCACAGCCTGAAATAAGCAAAATAAGATGCGCTTAATGCAGACAATGAATCAGAATAGGCTTTCACAGCCGGATTTTCTTTCGTCTTGGCTATTTTCTGTGCCGGCACTTCTTCCATACAGAATACAGCAAGTATTATAGCCAAACATATACTTTTTCTCATACTAATTTTAGTTTTGTGCAAAAGTACACTTAATTTTCCTTTTCCCAAAAAACTGTTTCCTTTATATAGTAACGAATGATAAATTCAGTTTCATCAAATGATTTTTTAAAGCATATCCGACAATATTGAAAAAGATTTTGTAATTTTGCAACTTTGATAAATATTGCGATTTTGATAATTAAGAAAATAACATTTAAAAATATTAAGTCGTGGGAGAAACTAAGTATATCTTCGTAACTGGTGGTGTTGCCTCCTCATTAGGTAAAGGTATTATTTCATCATCAATAGGTAAATTACTGCAAGCCAGAGGCTATAATGTAACAATTCAGAAGTTCGATCCGTATATCAATATTGATCCGGGAACTTTGAATCCTTATGAACATGGTGAATGTTATGTAACGGTAGACGGACACGAAGCCGACCTCGATTTGGGACATTACGAACGTTTTTTGGGCATCCAAACAACTAAAGCCAATAACATTACAACAGGACGTATTTACAAAAGTGTTATTGACAAAGAACGCCGTGGTGACTATTTGGGAAAGACTATTCAGGTTATCCCCCATATCACCGATGAGATCAAACGCAATGTAAAATTATTGGGAAGCAAATATAAATTTGATTTTGTCATTACCGAAATCGGTGGTACCGTAGGTGATATTGAATCACTTCCTTATTTGGAAAGTATCCGCCAATTGAAATGGGAAATGGGACGTAATGCGTTGTGCGTACACCTTACTTATGTTCCTTATCTGGCAGCAGCAGGCGAATTGAAGACCAAACCTACCCAGCACTCTGTAAAAGAGCTGCAATCTGTTGGTATTCAACCAGATGTATTGGTATTGCGTACCGAGCACGAATTGAGCACAAACTTGAAAAAGAAAGTTGCTCTGTTCTGTAACGTAGATGAAAATGCTGTGGTGCAGTCTATCGATATGCCCACCATTTATGAAGTACCTTTGCGTATGCAAGAGCAGGGACTGGATGTAACCATTCTCCAAAAGATGGGATTGCCCGTGGGTGAAACTCCAACCCTCGGTCCATGGAGAGATTTTCTAGATCGCCGTCATAAGGCAACTGAGAAAGTAAAAATTGGATTGGTTGGTAAATACGATTTGCAAGACGCTTATAAATCTATCCTTGAAGCCTTGTCACAAGCCGCCACTTACAATGACCGCAAAGCGGATATCCACTTCATAAACAGCGAGAAACTGACAGATGCTAATGTAGAAGAGCAGATTAAGGATATGGATGGTATCATCATCTGCCCGGGATTCGGACAACGTGGCATAGAAGGTAAGTTCGTTGCTATCAAATATGCACGTACACACAATGTGCCGACTTTTGGTATCTGTCTAGGTATGCAGTGCATGGCTATTGAGTTTGCCCGTAACGTGCTAGGTTATACAGATGCCAACAGCCGCGAAATGGATGAAAAAACGCCACACAACGTGATAGACATTATGGAAGAACAGAAAGCTATCACCAATATGGGCGGCACTATGCGCCTGGGAGCCTATGAATGTATCCTTGACCAACACTCAAAGACTTTTGAAGCCTATAAAAGCGAACACATACAGGAACGCCACCGTCACCGCTACGAATTCAATAATGACTATAAGCAGGAGTACGAAAAGGCGGGTATGAAATGCGTGGGTATCAATCCGGAATCCGATTTAGTGGAAATAATTGAAATCCCGACATTAAAATGGTTCATCGGAGTACAGTTCCATCCCGAGTACAGCAGTACAGTATTGAAACCACATCCTTTATTCCTGTCATTTATCAAAGCGGCAATAGACAAATAAGAAACGAGAATTATAATATAATAAGGTAAACAAGTAAAAATGGACAAAAACACTTTAGTGGGATTCGCCCTGATTGGTGCAGTTGTGATAGGCTTCAGCATCTACAACCGTCCTAGCCAGGAAGAAATGGCACGTGCCAAACATTATCAGGATTCCATTCAGGCGATAGCCCAAAAAGAGGCCGAACGACTGGCACAGGCTGCCACGGCACAGAGTCAGAATGCAACATTGCATTTAGACTCTACCTCTATGTTCTATGGCGCAAACCAAGGTACGGAACAGCTAACGACACTGGAAAATAATGTAGTAAAACTGACTTTCACCAATAAAGGTGGACGGGTGTGCGCAGCCATATTAAAAGATTATAACGGACAGGACGGCAAGCCTTTGATGTTATTTGATGAAAAAGATTCGGGCATGAATTTCGCTTTCGAAGGAAAGAATGAAAATATTTTGACCGAGGATATGTATTTCCAGCCTACCAACGTAACAGACAGCACTGTAACTATGCGTTTGGCAGCAAACAATGGAGGCTATATAGATTTCGATTACAAACTTTTACCGGATGCTTACATGGTGAATTTCACTATTCGCGCAAACGGCATGCAGAATTTCTTCCCTCCTGCCCTGAACACAGTCAATATAAACTGGCGTCAACGGGCACGCCAGCTTGAAAAAGGTTTCAGCTTCGAACAGCGCTATACTTCGCTCACCTACAAGCCGGTAGAAAAAAGTTCAGACTATCTGAACGAAATGAAAGAAGCAAAAGAAGATGTTACCGACCGTTTGGATTGGATTGCTTTCAAGAATCAGTTCTTCTCAAGCGTACTTATTGCCGATCAAGATTTTGATAAAGCTTCCCTAACCTCTACCCCCCAACAGGAAGGAAGCGGATATATGAAGAACTATACCGCGGACATGGATCCTATGATATGCAACTTTCTTTGATTTGCTCTGACTAAGCGGGAACTGGAGACAAATACCGAAACAAGCAGTATGGGAGCTGCTGCTTGCCTATGCTGATCCAAATGCCGGTATTCATGGCTTTATTCTTCTTCGTGCCTAACGCTATTGAGTTGCGCCAACAAAGTTTCTTATGGGCCCCGGACTTGTCCACTTATGATGATATTATCAACTGGGGAACCAACATTCCTCTGCTGGGCAATCATTTAAGCCTCTTCTGTTTGCTGTTCAGTATCACCAATATTCTGAACACCATGTACACCATGAAGCAGCAGGATATGGGACAACAGCAAATGCCGGGTATGAAACTAATGATGTATATCATGCCAGTCATGTTTATTTTCATCTTCAACGGTTATTCATCCGGCTTGAACTACTATTACTTCATTTCCGGACTGATTGGTATCCTCACCATGGTGATTCTGCGCAAAACAACTGATGAAAAGAAACTCCTTGCCATGTTGGAAGCCCGAAAAGAAAAGAAGAGCCAAAAGAATGGCGGCAAACCGGGTGGCGGACTGATGGCTAAACTGGAAGCTTTACAAAAGGAGCAGGAACGACTGCAACAAGAAAGAATGAATAAAGGGAAAAAATAACGAGTTTACACTTCCTTAAAAAAACAGCGAAGACCGGCATATATAAAAAACAGCGGTCTTTGCTGTTTTTTTATATATACCGGTTACCTCTATATTTGCTCTTCTTTGCAAAGACACCCTTCCACAGACACACAAAGAAACAAAACAAATATGCAGGAACATTTCACATCACCGGCTTTTATACGTATTTTTGCAATCAGTTAATCATCAAAAACAATTTTTAGATATGAATAAATCAAGCGCAACCATCATGGCAGCAGCACTTATGCTAGCTTCTTCCTGTACCGAAGTGAAACAGGAAGGACAGGGCTACGAGCCCATTATAGGCAAGCAAGAAATCACCATCAAAGACGGTCGTCTTACCCCCGAAGCCCTGTGGGCAATGGGACGCATAGGCAGTCTGAGTATTTCCCCCGATGGCAAACAGATAGCCTACACCGTAGCCTATTATAGTGTTCCCGAAAACAAAAGCCATCATGTAATTTACGTAATGGATGCCGATGGAAAGAACAACACCCTGCTTACTCAAACAGCATGGAATGAAAGCGAGCCTCAATGGATAAAAGGCGGAACAAAAATCGCATTCTTATGCAATGAAAGTGGTGGCAGCCAAATTTGGGAGATGAATCCTGACGGTACGGAACGCCGTATCATTTCCGATTTCAAAGGAAACATAGAAGGATTCTCTTTTTCACCGGATGGCAAAAAGATTCTTTTCATCTCACAAATAAAATACGGCCAACGCACCGTAGACCTCTACCCTGACCTGCCCAAAGCCAGCGGTATCATTGTAAACGACCTGATGTATAAACATTGGGATGAATGGGTAGAAAGTATTCCACATCCTTTTATCGCTGATTTTGATGGTAACATGATGGGAGCAGCCACCGATATCATGGAAGGTGAGCCGTTTGAAGCTCCAATGAAACCTTTCGGAGGTATCGAGCAGCTGGCTTGGAGCAACGACTCTAAACAAATAGCTTACACCAGCCGGAAAAAGCAAGGATTGGCATACGCAGTATCTACCGACTCGGATATATACCTTTATAATATAGAAAAAGGCACAACACTGAACCTGTGCAAACCGAATGGAAAAGATTCAAATGGAACAGATGAAATGAAAGGATATGACACCAATCCTAAATTCAGCCCCAACGGCAAATACATTGCATGGCAAAGCATGGAGCGCGATGGTTACGAAAGTGACCGGAACCGCCTGTGCATCTACAATTTAGATGACGGTCAAAAGACATTTGTTACCGAAAGTTTTGAATCAGGCGTAGATGACTATTGCTGGAACAATGATTCGCAAAGTCTGTACTTTGTCGGTGTATGGCATGGAACCAGCATGGTATACAGTGCCAATCTGAATGGTGATATAAAAAAACTGACTGATGGCATGTATGACTACGGATCAGTAGCCATGGCGGGCGATAAAATAATTACCAAACGTCACTCTATCAGTGCCGCCGATGAAATCTACACCCTCACTCCTGCCGACGGGCAAGTGGCGCAACTCTCACACGAGAATGATCACATCTTTAAACAGCTGAATTTGGGCAAAGTGGAGGAAAGATGGACCAAAACTACCGATGGCAAGCAAATGCTTTCATGGGTGATCTATCCCGTCAATTTTGACGCAAACAAGAAGTATCCTACTTTATTATTCTGTGAAGGTGGCCCGCAAAGTCCCGTCAGCCAATTCTGGAGCTACCGCTGGAACTTCCAGATTATGGCAGCCAACGATTATATTATCATTGCTCCGAATCGTCGTGGGCTACCTGGATTCGGCATGGAATGGTTGGAACAAATTAGCGGTGACTATGGAGGTCAATGTATGAAAGACTATTTGTCAGCCATAGATGATATTTCAAAAGAACCATATGTAGATACTAATCGTTTGGGATGCGTAGGTGCCAGCTTCGGCGGATTCTCCGTCTATTGGCTGGCGGGACACCATGACAAACGTTTTAAAGCATTTATCGCACACGATGGTATATTCAATATGGAGCAGCAATATCTGGAAACAGAAGAAATGTGGTTCGCCAACTGGGATATGGGTGGTGCATATTGGGACAAAAACAATGCAACGGCACAACGTACCTTTGCCAACTCTCCCCATCGTTTCGTTGATAAATGGGACACTCCCATTCTCTGCATTCACGGTGAAAAGGATTACAGAATTCTTGCTTCACAAGGTATGTCGGCGTTCAATGCAGCTGTATTGCGCGGTGTTCCGGCCGAACTTTTATTATATCCGGATGAGAATCATTGGGTATTGAAACCGCAAAATGGGGTGTTATGGCAACGCACTTTCTTTAGTTGGTTAGATAAATGGCTCAAATAACGCCTAAATTACTGCAATATTATCCGTTATTAGAACTATATAGTATAATTTTCAATTTTTGTGTTACCTTTGTAATGTCAAACAAAAAATGAACATTAAGTGATATTTGTTAAGCTACCTTTTATTAGGTGAGTAAACAATAGCTTGTGAAAGTAGTTGTTTACAGTGTTAGTATATAAATAACTTTTTATTCCCCGTGCTTTGTGAGCGCACAAAGCTGGATGATTACAAAATAATAAAGTGATTATTTTTTCGTGATACCGGCTTGTGATAAGTCGGTATCATTTTTTATTCCAGCAAACCAACATCATACTCATTATTATTCTGGAATGCTTATGCCCTCATGCTCTCATTTTACATATAACAATCTAATTATAAATAGCTTACATGATTACAGTAAAAATATTTGCTCTCACTTATGCCCTCATACCCTCACTATATTTTAAAGCAGATTTTCGCATAATACGCTTGCTGTCAACTATATATTCTTTTTTATAAAGTATTCCTGTTTGATATAAAGCAGGGTACTTTCAGACTTTTTCATTTCAAAAATGCATATGAAAGAGATGTACTTCCACGAAATAGCAGTTTACAGAGTTCCGATATCGATAAAAAAGATCAAAACGTTTTTAAAAAAGCTCGTTATCTTTTCCAAAAAGTTCCTGTTGTTATTTGAAAAGCTCTTGATCTTTTTTAAAAACGTCCTTATATTTGGGGGATTTATATGATTCACACTCACATACATACGCACAAACCCGTACATACATATGCGTAGCTTCATGTAGACATACGTGCGTTAGAGATTTTATATGATCACATCTATTGAAAAAACTCTTTTATTCAATATCACTTCGCCGATACAATAATAAAGAGGCTGAATCAAATTTATCTTGAATTTCAGCCTTTTTATTCATCAATACAACATTGGGAAATCGGACTACATGACCATTCTTGCATTAAGAAAGGCAGTTTAATAATGAAACAGCCAAATCTCTAAAAACAACAATATCCATCCGTCTACAGTTTGGTAAATGGATGGATATTGCTTTTTTATTCTTAACCTCTGCCCAAAATAAAAGCAAAGAAGCCTTATATTTAATTTTAACAGAAGAAATTTTCTATTTTTTCTGCATTAATCCTTTAAATGCCGTAGGATAAGGAGTTTCAAACTCCATCAACTCTTTTGTTACCGGATGATAGAAACATAACTTGAAGGCATGTAACGCCAATCGTCCTAAAGGATCACACTCACTGCCATAGCGCCGGTCACCAACAACAGGGTGACCTAAATCCAACATATGCACACGAATCTGATTCTTACGTCCTGTTTCCAAATCCAACTCCACCAATGAATATCCATTGGCCCGCTTTATTGTTTTATAATGAGTGACCGCAAACTTACCTTCCCCATTATCTACAGGACTGGAACTGACATACAATTTCCGGTCGGTCAACCAAGACTCTACAGTACCGTAATCTTTCTCCATATCACCAGAAACGATAGACACATAACGGCGGTCCGTCACAATATCATGCCAATTATCACGTAAAGTATTCTGGGTTTTTTCATCTTTGGCATACATCATCAACCCCGAAGTTTCACGGTCCAGACGATGTACTACAAATACGCGGTTGAAACGATGTGAACGTTTTACATACTCATTCAAAATATGTTGTGCAGTACGCTCCTTCTGATGTTCTGTGCTGACAGAAAGCAGTCCCTCCTTCTTTTCCACCACCAAGATATAAGCATCCTCGTATACCAGTTTCAGCATCGGATGTTTAAACTCACGATTATTCTTCACCTTGGATATCTGCACTTTCATACCTGGTTTCAATGCGAAATTATATTGGGTAGTAATCACATTATCTACCAAAATCACGCGGTTGGCAAGCAACGCCTTTACCTTGCTACGACTGATTCCCGCCATTTTCCGCATCAGAAAATCCATCAGCTCAGCGGGCTCCGTCACATTATATATAGTATATCGGGCAACACTTCTCGCCTTTGGCCTGCCGGAATCACTATTCTTACCTCTTGACATAATTCTATTTACTGTTTAAACAATTTATAATTGAACTATCCGGATTATCCTCTTTTTTCCAGCAACACCACATTTTCCACATGATGCGTATGAGGGAACATATCTACGGGTTGCACGGCCATCACCTTGTATTTGGCATCTAACAAAGACAAATCACGTGCCTGGGTGGCAGGATTACAGCTAACATACACAATCCGCTGAGGTTCAGCAAAAAGAATTGTATTAATCACATCATTGTGCATTCCGGCACGCGGAGGATCAGTGATTATAACATCAGGACGACCATGTTGGTTGATAAACTCCTGAGTGAGGATATCCTTCATGTCACCGGCATAAAATAAGGTATTGTCAATGCCATTAATTGCCGAATTCACTTTAGCATCTTCTATTGCTTCAGGCACATATTCGATACCAATCACTTTCTTTGCCTGGCGTGAAACAAAGTTGGCTATGGTTCCAGTCCCTGTATAAAGATCATACACCAATTCTTTACCGGTCAATCCGGCAAAATTACGGGCCACCTTATAAAGATTATACGCCTGTCCGGAATTAGTCTGATAAAATGATTTTGCTCCTATCTTGAAGCGCAACCCCTCCATTTCCTCGAAAATATGATCGTTGCCTTTGAACACCATTACCTCCAGATCGTTAATGGTATCATTGCATTTGTTATTGACTACATATAATAAGGAAGTAATCTGCGGAAAATGTTCTGCCACGAAAGCCAGCAGTTGCTTCATCAGATCCATTTCGCTCTCTTCCACAATCTTGCATTGCAGCAACACCATAAGCTCACCCGTACTCGAAGTACGGATCATCAAGTTGCGAAGCATTCCTTCTTGAGAACGCAGATTAAAGAAAGAATAATTGTGTTCGTATGCATAGTCACGAATCGCATTGCGTATCTGGTTGCTGATATCATCCTGTAACCAGCACTTTTCTATAGCCAGTACCTTGTCAAATGCACCGGGAATGTGGAAACCTACGGCGTTCATCTGATCGTACTTCACATCTTCCTTTACCTCTTCCTCTGTCAGCCAACGTTTGTTAGAAAACGTAAATTCCAACTTATTACGGTAAAACTCCGTTTTTTCCGACCCCATGATAGGTGAAATTTCCGGCAATTCGATCTTGCCGATACGGGTCAGATTATCCGTCACCTGCTTTTGCTTATACTTTATTTGTTCTGTATATGGCAGACACTGCCACTTACAACCACCACATATACCATAATGCTGGCAGAAGGGTACTGCACGCACAGGAGAATACTCATGGAATTTCACAGCCACAGCTTCTGCATAATGATTTTTCTTACGCTTCACTTGTAAATCCACCACATCACCGGGCACTACATAAGGCACAAATACTACCAGGTCATTCACTTTCGCCAAAGCTTTTCCTTCGGCAGCTACATCTATTATGGTTATCTTCTCTAATAATGGAAGTTCTTTCTTCTTTCTAGCCACTTTTCTGAATAAGTTAATTTGGGGACAAATTTAAGCATTTTCCCTGAATATTGCCTCATAAATCGTAAGATATTAAAATTGCAAAGTAGAAATTGCAATTTCCACTATTTTTTTTCAGTAAAAGATTTGGAGATAACTAAAATATGTATAGTTTTGCGATTACATTTTTTGAGCGAGTTAACTTTAAATACATTTATTATGGATAAAAAAAGAGTTTACACCTTTGGTAATGGACAAGCTGAAGGAAAAGCAGACATGAGAAATCTGCTTGGTGGAAAAGGCGCTAACCTGGCTGAAATGAATCTAATCGGTGTTCCCGTACCTCCGGGATTTACAATCACCACAGAAGTTTGTAGCGAATATTATGAGTTAGGTAAAGATAAAGTAGTAGAACTGCTGAAAGCGGATGTTGAGAAAGCTATCGCCAACATCGAAAATCTGATGAATTCCAAGTTTGGAGATGTAGAGAACCCGTTACTGGTTTCTGTACGTTCGGGTGCCCGCGCTTCTATGCCGGGTATGATGGATACCATCCTTAATTTAGGTTTAAATGACGAAGTGGTGGAAGGCTTGAGCCGCAAGACCGGACGCCCCCGTTTCGCATGGGATTCTTACCGTCGTTTCGTACAAATGTATGGTGACGTGGTATTGGGTATGAAACCGGTGAACAAGGAAGACATCGATCCTTTCGAGGAAATTATCGAAAAAGTAAAGGAAGAAAAAGGTGTGAAGCTCGACAACGAATTGGAAGTGGAAGACCTTAAAGAACTGGTTAAACGCTTTAAAGTTGCTGTAAAAGAACAGACCGGACAAGATTTTCCGACCTGTGCATACGAACAACTTTGGGGTGCCATTTGTGCTGTATTCCGCAGCTGGATGAACGAACGCGCCATTCTTTACCGCAAAATGGAAGGTATTCCTGCCGAATGGGGTACTGCTGTAAGCGTACAAGCCATGGTATTCGGTAACATGGGTGATACTTCGGCTACCGGTGTTTGCTTCTCTCGTGACGCAGGTAACGGTGAGGATTTGTTTAATGGCGAATATTTGATCAACGCACAAGGTGAAGATGTTGTGGCCGGTATCCGTACCCCGCAACAAATCACAAAAATCGGTTCTCAGCGTTGGGCAGAACGTGCAGGTATTTCTGAAGAAGAACGCGTAGCCAAATACCCCTCTATGGAAGAAGCTATGCCGGAAATCTACAAAGAACTGGATGCCCTGCAGACCAAACTGGAAAACCACTATCGCGACATGCAGGATATGGAATTTACCGTACAGGAAGGTAAATTATGGTTCTTGCAGACCCGTAACGGTAAACGTACCGGAGCTGCCATGGTAAAAATCGCCATGGACTTGTTGCGCCAGGGCATGATTGATGAAAAAACCGCATTGGAGCGTTGCGAACCTAATAAATTAGACGAACTGCTTCACCCTGTGTTCGACAAGAAAGCGTTGAAAGAAGCGAAAGTTTTGACTCGTGGTTTGCCCGCTTCTCCGGGTGCCGCTACCGGTCAGATTGTGTTCTTCGCCGATGATGCTGCTAAATGGGCTGCCGATGGTAAAAAGGTGGTCATGGTACGTATCGAAACTTCGCCGGAAGACCTGGCAGGTATGGCCGTTGCCGAAGGTATCCTGACTGCACGTGGCGGTATGACATCTCACGCTGCGGTTGTGGCCCGTGGTATGGGTAAGTGCTGCGTATCGGGTGCTGGTGCTATCAATGTAGATTATAAGACACGTACCGTAGAAATTGAAGGTATTACTTTAAAAGAAGGTGACTTCATCTCTCTGAACGGTACTACCGGTGAAGTATATAAAGGTAAAGTGGAAACCAAAGCAGCCGAAGTTTCAGGCGATTTCGCTGCATTGATGGATCTTTGCAACAAATACACAAAGCTGAATGTCCGCACTAACGCTGATACTCCGCATGATGCGGAAGTGGCCCGCGCTTTTGGTGCTTCAGGTATCGGTCTTTGCCGTACGGAACACATGTTCTTTGATGCTGAAAAGATTGTCGCTATGCGTGAGATGATCCTGTCACCGGATGTAGAAGGACGTAGAAAAGCATTGGCTAAATTGCTCCCCTTCCAAAAAGCCGACTTCAAAGGTATCTTCAAGGCTATGGACGGATGTCCGGTAAATGTTCGTCTGCTCGATCCTCCTTTGCATGAGTTCGTTCCCCATGATGCAAAAGGTCAGGAAGAAATGGCTAAGGCAATGGGCGTAACCGTACAGGAAATCAAAAAACGTGTGGAAAGCCTGTGTGAACACAATCCGATGTTAGGTCACCGCGGCTGTCGTTTGGGTAACACCTATCCCGAAATCACAGAGATGCAGACTCAAGCGATTCTAGGTGCTGCAATTGAACTGAAGAAAGAAGGATATGATCCGCATCCCGAAATAATGGTTCCCTTGACCGGTATCCTGTATGAATTCGAAGCTCAGGAAAAGGTGATCCGTGATGCAGCAGCAGCATTATTTGAAAAAGAAGGTATGGAAATTCCGTTCAAAGTAGGTACCATGATTGAAATTCCGCGTGCTGCGCTGACAGCCAACCGCATTGCCAGCCGTGCAGAATACTTCTCATTCGGTACCAATGACTTGACCCAGATGACCTTCGGTTATTCCCGTGACGATATTGCTTCTTTCTTGCCGGTATATCTGGAAAAGAAGATTCTAAAAGTAGACCCGTTCCAAGTACTCGACCAAAATGGTGTGGGCCAGCTGATTGAAATGGCTGTAGATAAAGGCCGTTCAGTTCGTCCTGATTTGAAATGCGGTATCTGCGGTGAGCATGGTGGTGAGCCTTCATCAGTGAAATTCTGTCACAAAGTTGGTTTGAACTATGTGTCTTGTTCTCCGTTCCGCGTGCCTATCGCCAGACTGGCGGCGGCTCAGGCCGCCGTTGAGGAATAATTCGTTCAACTTTAAATCGTTCAATAAACTTCCGCTTACACTGGGCTTACACCCAAAAGCGAAGTGAATGGTTTTCAGCACTATATTAGTGTGGCCCAAGCCACCGTTGAGGAATAATTCCAAATTGGCTTAATTAAAATAGTAGGCTGTAACTCATTGAAATACATGAGTTACAGCCTATGTTGTTCTTATACGGTTCGTACACTTGACAATGGAAATCGCGCCAAATGTGCGTACTCGCTTACTCACTGCTTACACTAAAATTGATGTTGCTTACACCTGCTTACACCATCAAAAAAGCCTATGGCAGCGTAAAATTAAAGGCTTATGACAACTACATTAAAAGCAATCGTAAGGAAGCCGAGAACAGACGGCCTTTATGCAGTGTACATTCGCATCGTACACAACAGAAAACCGGGTTACATCAAGACCAACAAGATTGTTGATGCGGATCATATCTCTAAAGATAATGAACCGACCGACCCTGTCGTTAATGAGTATTGCTCAATGCTCGTTCGACAATACACAGACCGACTGAACAGAGCCAACACTACCCTTTGGTCTGTCAGTGAAATTATAGAGTATCTTCTTAAAACGGATGAAGAAGTTTGCTTCAGTGATTATTCGCGTATGTTTATCCGGCAAATGCGACTTGACGGACATGAGCGGAATGCCAAGAACTATCAGCTTGCAGTGGCACATCTGGAACGCTATATGGGAACTACACGAGTTATGTTTGGGCATTTGACTGCTGCCGTCCTCAAAAAATGGATAGAATCATTGTCTAAGACACATCGTGCGAAGGAAATGTACCCTACCAATGTCCGAATGATTTTCCGTTCGGCGATAGCAGATATGAATGATGATGAGAAGGGCATACAACGTATCAAGTTCGATCCGTGGGTGAAGGTACAAATTCCCAAGTCTGAGCCAAGTGAAAAACTGGCCATCAGTGCTGAAGAATGCCGGGAGTTCTTCAATCGGCCTTTGCCTAGAACCAAGATGCTTTCTTCCCTCCCGGAACTGGGCAGAGATGTTGCACTTCTTTCTCTGTGTTTAGGCGGAATCAATACCGTGGACTTGTACAATTTGAAGAAGTCGGATTATCATGACGGAATCATTGGCTACAAGCGTGCTAAGACCAAACACAGCCGCAAGGATGAAGCATATATAGAAATGCGCGTGGAACCGTTTATTCAAGACACGTTCAACAAGTATCTGTCAGAAGAAGAGGATGAATTTCTTTTCACCTTCCACCAGCGCTATGGCAATACCGACAGCTTCAATGCCAATGTCAACATCGGCATCCGTAAAATTTGTATGGATATGGGTATGACAAATAAGGAAGATTTCTATTGCTTTTATACCTTCCGTCACACTTGGGCTACCATTGCGCAGAACGACTGCAATGCCAATCTTTATGAAGTGGCATTTGGTATGAACCATAGTCATGGCTTCAAGGTAACCCGTGGATATGTAAAAGTAGATTTTACACCGGCATGGGCATTGAATGCCCGCATCATTGACTTCATCTTCTTTAGTAACAAGCCTAGTAAGCAGGGACTTGCCAAAGATTTGGATGAATCAGGAGATAAGATGTTTCGCATTTCTGCAAAGATGATGATTTACGCCCGTGCCTATTTCAAAGGTGAGGTTATCGCTGAATTTACAGACATCGGCTTCAACAATGTTGATGAAGTACTAAGCAGGATCGTGAAAATGTTCCCCAAAGACATACCAGTTGGATGTACTGTTCAGATTCGTCTAACGAATTGTGACAATCACAAAGAAGTGGTTTATGAACGCAGCAAAGGTAAGGGCTTCTAAGCACTCTATACCTTATATATAGCGAACAATCCGTATCAATCGTTTGGACTGATGCGGATTGTCGTTTTCGGTAGGTTCCCTACCATATCACTTGGTGTTCGCTTAAAAGTAGTACTTAACCAGAGGGAACAGTTTAGCCACTTCCCCATGCAGCGTACTACCTTCTTGGTCAGAAGGCACTTCTTTCCCTCTTTTGTCCTTCAGAACTTTGGCGGCACATTTGTCCTTATTATCCCTATGAGTAAAACCATGATAAACACCAGCAGCTTCCAGGCAAGAGAGAACATGATTTTACCTAGCCACCAGGCAAGCTGGATGGCTTTTATGATAACGACTAATCCCACCTTCAAGAGAATAGCGAATATTATCGCGACCGGTATCAAATATATGAAGAATAGTACCAATACCATAGCTGTCTATTTTTTAGTAAGTGATAGCTTCTGAGGGCTGTTTTCTATACTCAAATATACTAAAAATCAATGAGATATAAAAATAATACGACTTCTTTTTCCTGGTTGTTAGCACTATTTAATCATTGATTTACAGGTCTTTTATTCTAAGGATTTGAAGGGTCAATCGTTCATAAGATAAGTAATTGTTTTCCCATTGTTGGACCACGTTATTTAGTTCGTTTGTGAGAGAATCAACTAAAAAAACTCTCCTTGCTCTTGTGGAGAATTCCACTTGACCAAGGAGAGTTACTTATTCATTAGTTATAATTCAACACGTAGCTTTTCTATTTCTTCTATGATTGCCTTTGCAATTTGTTCTTCGTTATCATTGGATAGGTTAAAATCTGAGAAGTCTTTGATTCCTAACCAGACTTTCAATTTATCTCTTTCTGTTTGATAGCCATATAGAGAAAGTACGTCTCGTAGTTGTATTTCGTCAGGAAAATCAATTTTTAGGTAATTGCGGTTTTTTCCTAAATGCCGAATACCGATGAATCCTGAATTTGCTGTTGATACTGTTAGTTCAATTTGCTCATTAAGCTTGTATCGGTGATTCTTTTCGTCATGAATAGGATATCGAAGTTCAGATAGCTTATTACACACAAGCTCGGCAACCTTATACTTATCAGAATATTTCTCTTTTCCCGATAAGTCGTAACCCTCAATCTTGGGTTCTAATGTATTTTGAATGAATTGCAGACGCGCTTTCAATCCATGCTTTCTATTTCTGGTATGTCTCATCAAATACAACGGGTGGTAAAACCTGTTTTCTAGAAAATCTTTATAGTAACACATCATACCTTGAGCTAAGGCTTCTTCAAAGAATCTTTGTGCAGTAATCTGATATGTTTCATGCTTGCTCAGGTTGGAAAAACCCAAGTATATGGGTGGTATCAAATGTGCTACATCATAGTCTGTCAAGTCCTTTGAACCGAACTGAGCCGTTTTTTGAAGGGCGCATTCCAAGTTTGCCTCCCTGATGTAAAACAGGTTGAAGATTTGTATGATTCCATTCAGCTCAATGTGTTTATTCATAGAATAGTATTCATGAAATAAATCCCTGATGCAATACATAGTTTGATCTGGCTTAAATTCATACCATATTTCTTCGGCAGTGTGTTCGTCAAAAATGCGAAGAGCCTGTAGAACTTCTGTATCTGTAACAGGACAGGAAACTGATGCACTTCCTGGGTTCTTCATAACGACAGTGCCTATAATGTTCCATGAATCTCCGAATTGTAGAAGGGTTCTCCAACGAAAGCCCTCTTTTTCTGTTATCTTAGTGTAATGGGTATATACTCTCATGTCAGTCATTTTTATATATGTTCCATAGGTCTTTTGCCCAATTGTGCATTTCATGCCGCAATGTGGCTGGTTGCATGACTTCTACCATGTTTCCAAATTTAAGCAATTCCATTCTGTTTTACGCAGTCCACTGCCGTATTTCGCTTCAAACTCAGTAACCAGTTTCCGGAAGTTCTCGGGCAGATAGGTCATCGCTTTCTCATACATCTCTTCGGGTACCCCATAAAGAGCTTCAGCAATGGAACCGGTGATGCAGCCGATGGTGTCGGAATCTCCACCGATGCTGATAGCATTACGGATGGCATCCTCAAAGTCTGTAGCTTGCAGCGCACATTGGATGGCTTGAGGGACACTGTCCTGACAGATGCCGCCATTGCCTTCCCCGTCAACTCCGTTCCAGGAATAACGCTTTTGCAGTTCGGCAATGGTGAGCGGAAAACGATAGCCGAAGTCCTGCTCCATACATAGCTGAATCTCATCCGTCGATGCACCCTTACGGGCCAGGAAGATACATATGGCTGTAGCCTGTGCCCCCTTGATGCCCTCCGGATGGTTGTGTGTCCCTTCTGCCGAAACCTTGGCGGCATTCATGATGTCGTTTTTCGTATCGAAAGCCCAACCCACCGGGCCGACACGCATGGCTGATCCGTTGCCGCAGCTGTTGTATGCCGGAGCATATCCGGTTCTTGTCTTCTGGATGACCCAATTCTGGAAACTGTTTCCATATCCACCCATCGGCGTGGGATAAGCTTCCGCATACCGGACATAGTAATCCGCCACCTGTGCAAGGCGCCCAGCCAGGATGGCATCCGCTGTAGCCAACGTCAGGATGCTATCATCTGTGTATTCCACGTAGCGACCGAAGAACTCAAAGTCCTTGGTTCGTATGTTACTGAACTCGTAGATACTGCCTACGATGTCCCCAATGATACTTCCAATCATACTCTTCCTGTTTTAGTGATTCTACTTACTCAAAGCTGTTGCCACCAGTAATATCCGTAAATATACTCATTTTGTATCTCATACAGAGCCAACCGATGGACTTTGTTGCAAAGTTACCACGATACTCCCTCAAAAAGTGAGACACCCTCTATGTTTTAGGTCATAACTACCATGGTATTTGCTGTTGGCGCTTTTACATGACCGCATTTCCATACGCTTCTGCACTTCTTTTTCCCTCCCGTTTCGAGTCCGTACGCTGAAATGCTCTTTTACCCTTGCAGACAACATACTGAGAGATTAGACACATCTTCAACTTGGCAACTCTGTATTGCCGGATTGCTGAAATCTTGAAATATGAGATGGGCGAACCATGGGTTCAAGACATCAGCCAAACTTGGCAACAAGTGATTATTATACGGGCGTATGCCGTTCCAAAGAAGTTGAGAACAACGGAGAAACAAACTTGGAACACCTGATAATCAAGATAAATCTACCGAAAATTTCTCCAAAGAATGATGTTGTGAATTTTTGCGTTCCGCCGTTTTTTGTGCTTCTTTGAGGTCTCTAAAGCTACCGGGAAGGCATCGAACTGCGTTGCAGGATTTGTCAAGCAAGTTGTACCCTTGTGAGGACAAAACAGAGTTTTGTCCTCACAAGGGTCACTTGCCGATTGCTGCCGCAACGGGGCGATAAATCGCTGTTTCGCTCTGCGAAATAGGTGTCCGGAGAACCCGGCTAACAAGTAATCCAAGGAAGTATGAAACAGAAAAACAAAGTATTTCAGTTACGGCTTACCCCCGAGGAAGCCCAACTGTTGAAGGAAAAATCAGGCTCATTCCACTCTGTGAGCCATTATATCCTGTCGGCAGTGCAGGAATTTTCCAATGTGGATGTGAAGGAACGCATCGAGTTGATCCGAGAACTCGGTGAGTTTTACCGAAAGAATCAGAACGAACTGTCCTGGGCAGGCGGCAACCTGAATCAGGTGGTCAAACGAGCCAATGAACTGGCGGTAGCCGGGTTGCTTGCACCCAGCTATATCCAGGAGATAGTGCTTCCAACCATCCGCGAAACACAGGAAACGATGAACCGCATCAAACGGGAATTGGAACTGATTACATTCAAGTGTATAAAGACCAAAATGCCGAAGTAGCGTTTGTGCGGTATATGTTTTGACCGTTGAACCTAACTAATCCGACTATTCAGATGATTGCAACCATTTTACCCGGAAGTTCGAACTTCCATGCCGTAGATTACAATGAACGGAAGGTGGCGAAAGGTGTAGCCCGGTTACTGGAGATACAAAACTTCGGAGCACTCGGTGAAGTACGCAAGCCAACTCCCGAAGAGTTGACTCAGTTTCTCATGGAATATTCCTCCATGAATCCTAGAATACAGAAAGCCCAGTTCCATGTAGCCATCTCCTGCAAGGGCCACGAGATGTCGGAACAGCAGTTACTTGATTTCGCGCACCAGTATCTGCAGGAAATGGGTTATGCTGAACCCGGACAACCCTGGCTCATCTATTCTCACAACGATACAGACAATGCGCACTTGCACATTGTAACTTCAAGAATTGCGCCCGATGGACACAAGATACAGCACGACCATGAACGCAGACGCTCGCAAGCGGTCATTGACAAGATACTTGGAACCGATAGAACACAAAAGACAGAGAAAGACATCGAGGCCGCCAAGCAGTACAGCTTTTCCTCCTTTGCACAGTTCAAAGCCGTGATGGGAACCATGGGCTATGAAGTATTCCAGAAAGACGGAAACGTCTTCGTCAAGCAAGGCGGTAGAATCCAAAAGAAACTCCCCCTGACAGAGATTGAAGCTCTATACAAGAAAGGTTATCAGGACAAGGCACGGAACCGCCAGCTGAGAGCCTACCTAAAGAAATACCGGGACGTATGCGCCAACAAGGAAGAATTGCAGAAGGAAATGAAGAAGAACTTCGGTGTGGATGTGGTCTTCTTCGGCAAGAAAGACAAGCCCTACGGCTACATACTGATAGACCATGCCAACAAGACCGTCATCCATGGTGCCCGGGTTCTAGCCGTAGAAGAACTGCTCGATTTCGCCACCCCCGAACAACGCTTTGACCGGATAGAAGCATTCATAGACCAGCTGCTGACCCTCAATCCCAAAATCACTCAGGGAAAAATTTTCCAGAAACTCAAGAAACAGCGTGCCTATATAAAGAAAGGTGTCATCTACTACGATGGCCAGAGCAGACCCTTGCCGCCTTTCATGGCCAAGGCCATTGACCGCAACAACCGCATCAGCTTCATCGAGAAGTTCCGTCCGCAGAACGCAGCCGAAGTGGAAATGCTGTGCAAGGTATTCAAGGTGGACCGGCCGGACCTGGTGGACATCTCTACGGAACGTCCTCCCAAGTATGCCGATTCCGTCGGCCGTCTGCATGAAATATTCAATGATCCCGAAGTGAAGTCCCCCCGCAGCGTCATGTACCAGGAAGGCTTCATCATCCGTCAGGTCGATGATACCTACTATGCCATCAACTTCAAGGAACATATTCTCATCAACCTGAATGAAGAAGGCTTCGATGTGGAACGGGTGAAGAAAAAGTCCAGGAAGCAAAAACGAAACGGAGTTCCGTTTAAGAAATCCAAGAAGAAGACGCTCAATCCTATTAAATCCCTTCAGCGTAAATCGCATCAAGGACTGGGTAAACTCCGGAAAGAAGGTGTCGGCAGCCACAGTGCCAACCGCGAATGGGAAGTTGGAAAAAAGACAAACTACGATGACGTGGATGACGGACGCTCATTGAAGATTTAGTATTGATGTTTAATGATTTAAGTTACAACTGAAAGTCAAAAGGAGACTTTTAGTTGTAACTTTTTTGGCTAATTTTTCTCAGATTCCCTTGTTCCGAAGTCCATTTAACCCTCGGTTTCAGCAATCGAAAGCACATTGATGTTGTGCATTTAGGTTTTCCCTGTTCCAGCATTTACTTTTGCTTGCGAGTTTAATAAACGGAAAACAACATGATACAGACCCCGGTCATAGTCACCTTTGCCAACCAGAAAGGAGGAGTCGGAAAGACCACCCTTTGCGTCACCTTTGCCAACTACTTAGTGGCAAAAGGCGTCCGGGTGCTTGTCATCGACTGCGACTTCCAACACTCAATCATGAAATGCCGCAAGGCAGACATCAAGAAGTATGGAGAGGAACAACTGCCCTATGAAGTTTGGTCATACGAACCCAACAACAAGGTGGAGATGACCTCTCTGGTGGAGAAACTGCACAACGACCCCGAAATAGATGTGGTACTCATCGACTCGCCGGGCAGCCTGAAAGCCGAAGGGCTCGTACCCATCTTTGTCAATTCAGACATCATCGTGGTCCCGTTCCACTACGACCTGGTGACCATTCCTTCCACCGCCAGTTTCCTGCTGTTTCTGGACCGCCTTCGTCAGGCCGTCGGCGAACGGATGAAAGCACAGCTCTTCATCATCCCCAACCTGAACGACAACCGCGTGGGCAAGCGCTCCGAACTCATCCTATGGGACAACACCCGGGAAACCTTCTCCAACTACGGGTATGTCACCGGAAAGATACCCCGCCGTGCAGACATGGAACGGTTCAGCACCATCGCCGCACTGGATATGCAATACCGCTATGTCAGTTCGGTATTCGACAAGATCTATTTCAGCATCTTCGACAAGACCGGTCCCATCCGTGAAATGGAACTTTCCGGCATCCAGCTGACGGAGAACCTTTACCCCAAGAGCGGCAAGAAGAAATACCAGGCCGAAACAAGCACCCATATTGCGCTGGATGAAGCCGAAGACGAAGAACAGGAAAACAACAGTGAGCATCAACATAATCAGTAACCATCAATACCTATCGTGCAATGACAAAAGACATTCCCGAAATTGATGACCTTCTTAAAGGTATCAACGATTCCGATATGACCTTGACGGGCGAACCGAAGGAAAAGTCGGATTCTACCAGCAAGATCTCCCAGGAGGCACCCGTGAACGAAGAAACCGCAGATGGCGCTACAGTTGCTCTTTTCCCTTCTGTGGAGGGGAACAAGTGCTGGCAAGTGTTCATGAACTATCTGGACACTTCCGATGAACGAGGCGACAAGGACGAACGGCTGGTCTGCAAACTCGACCGTGACCTGGCCGATTCACTCGATGACTGCGACATCCATAACCGGAGCCGTTCCGACATGGTCAATGCCATCGTCCGTGCCTTCTTCGAGACCTATCTGCCGCAACTCTCCGAGTTTCGCAGAAAGAAGAAATCATTGTTTATCAACTTCAACAAGGAAGATTATGAAATGGAATAGATGGAACGACCGGATGGTGTCCCTGCTTATCGAACTTTATCCGGTAGAAACCACCGCCCATACCGCCGCCGTGCTGGAGATGAGCGTGTCAGCCGTAAAGTACAAAGCCAAGGAACTGGGACTGGGTAAGCTGGCCAAGTCCAAATGGATGGAACGTGCCGACCATATCCGCAGCCACTTCAATGAAGAGTCCTTTACGGAAATCGGAGAGAAACTGGGTGTGACCCGAGTAACCGTCAGCCGTATCGCATCCAAAATGGGACTGAAACGCTCCAAACATGAAGGATATAAGGTATCCTCCCGCGTCCGTCAGAAAATAGTGCGTCGGGAACGAAGAAGAATGGTATTCGGTCTGGATCCCATCACCCGAATCAATGTAATATCCAACCGGGCCAAGGTACGCCTACGCTATCGCCTGAAAGTGAAAGGCTATATACTCAGCGGACAGAAGAACCTGATGTACTATACCGAAAACACCTTCCGCAAACAGCGTCTGGAGAACCGGGGCATGAAATTGGGAATTCGTTTCCTGCCAGTTCCGCAAGAGGACATTATTGTAATACCCAACCTCATATAAGTACAGCTATGACCTATGGACAAATAATCTCGATCCTCTTTGTGGCCCTGCTATGCTACTATGCCTTCTTGATAGTGATGGACATCCAGCGAGCCAAGGCAGCAGAAGCGGCAGAACAGGATAACCATATAGAGGAGGATATAGACATATCGGACGAAGCTCAGTCCTTCCGACCTCACAAGGTGAGCCGTGAGGAACCGAAGAAGGAAGAAGAAAAGAACGAAGAATCTCCAAACGAGAACACTTCTGAAAGCAGTCAGCAGGACAATACTTCCACAACTGAATCGGACGCCGATACTTCACAGGAAGGGAAAGAAGAAACCGATGATGAAAATGAACAGGAGGAATCGGACACTTCCGAAGATGTGTACAATGAAATTGAATCTGGAACTGCATCTCATTCACAGGCAACTGAATCGGATAACGAACAGGAAGCAACTTCTTCCCAATCTTCTGATGATGAAACGACCGAGGACCCTGCTGAAGAAGAATCTGAAGAACCTTCTGACGAACAACCATCCGAAGAAAGTACCGATGACGACCAACCCTTCCGTTCACCGACCTACCGCGAAGCCATACTGACAGACGGCATCCTGGTGGATGACATCTTTAAAGCCATCGACCAGCTGGCCGAAACCGGTGAATGTGACCTGGGTACCATTATCTATCACTGCGAAAGCATGCGATATGCCGGGTAGATAAACCCGAAACTACTTGGACGAAAGTCCACCGTTCCTTTAGCGACCTCTGATACTTGAATGACCTCTGTTTCTTTGGCGACCTCTGTTCCTTTGGCGATGAAATCCATTATCAAAGAAAGATACAATGAAACAACTTAATCAACTCGTATGCGGAAACGAAAGCATCTTCCGCTCTATCCAGCGTTCTTCTGAAAAAGCAGTCAACCGCCTCATGGCCTGCAGTGTGGTACAGAAATGCCTCATGTTCCTCCTTGCCCTCTGGGTATCGGCAGGTGAACTGATGGCTGCCAGCAAGGGAGCCGCAGGCTTTACCAAAGCCACCCAGGAAGTGAGTTCCTACCAGACTCCGGTGTCAAACTTGATGAAAGCGATTGCAGCCGTTATAGTTTTAGTAGGAGCTTTTAACGTTTATTTCAAGATGCAAAACGGCGACCAGGATGTCAAGAAAACTATCATGCTGACTATCGGTGGCTGTATCGCATTTATCGCTCTTTCTGAGGCGCTTCCGCTCTTCTTTAAGTAATCTAATTTATCAACATATTATCCAGAATTATGACGATAAATCAGGAGGGTTATCCCGTTTTCAAAGGCTTGCAGAAACCGCTGGAGTTCATGGGCATACGCGGTCGTTTTCTGACATTGGCAGCAGCGGCCATCGGTGTGTCGTTCGTAGGCTTCATCGGCTTCTCCATCGCTTTGGGAAAGCTTGCCGGGTTCATCGCCATGCTGGTGATGGCATTGGTCGGATTGGTCACCATTTATGTCAAGCAGCGTGGCGGTCTCCACAACAAACGGCAGGCAAAGGGTATCTATGTTTACAAGAATCTGAGACGCAACTCGTAAAATAAAATGAATATTTATGGCACATACCAAGAAAAGAATATTTGACGGACTCTATGCACAGCTGGAGGAAACGGACGGCAATGTCGTCCTTTTTTCAGCCAAAGGGGAACCGTCGGTTATTTTCGAGATAACCAATCCCGTGCAGCAGCTCTGTACCGATGCGGAACAGTACATGCTCTTTCAGGATGTACTCTCCAATGTGGTACAGACGCTCGGCGAGGGCTATGCCCTGCAGAAACAGGACGTGCTCTGCAAGCAGTCCTACCACCATGAGGTGCCGGAGGATGCGGAGTTCCTGACCAAGAGCTACTTCCGTTACTTTGAGGGAAGAGAATTTACGGAGATACGTACCTACCTTATCCTCACGCAGGAGGCACAGCGTAGCCAGTTCGTGCAATACGACCCGAAGAAATGGCTGGACTTCCATTCCAAGGTCTCCAAAGTGAGCGACATCCTCAAGGAGAAGAACATCAAGTATCGCAAACTCAGTAAAGAGGAAGTCAATGAGTACTGCCACCGCTTCATGGCCTTCCAATTCCGGCATGGTCCGTTCTCGATGACCAACTTCAAGGCATCGGATGAGTATCTGAAAATCGGCGACCGGGTAGTCCGTTCCTATCCGCTGGTGGATATAGACGAGATTAACCTGCCATCCCTGGTGAAGCCCTACACACAGATGAACATCAACGGCTACGGCATCGCCACGGACTTGTTCTCCTTCTTGACAAGTGTGCCCCATGCCGATTGTGTGGTGTTCAACCAGGTGGTGCAGATACCGAACCAACGAAAATTACTGAGAAAACTCCAGGCAAAGGCCAAGCGACACGGCTCCATGCCCGACCCGAGCAACAAGATTGCGAAGGAAGACATTGAGGAAGTGCTGGATCGCCTGGCGGTGGACAGCACGCAGCTGGTATATTGCAATTTCAACATTCTGGTGAGCTGCCTGGTAGATAAGGTCACTCCGGTCACTTCCTATCTGGAAACGAAGCTGTATGAGTGCGGCATCATGCCGTCCCGTACCGCCTACAACCAGTTGGAATTGTTTACAGACAGCTTCCCCGGCAACGGCTATGCCTTCAATCCGGACTATGACCTCTTTTTGACGCTCTCCGATGTCGCTCTGTGCTTCTTCTTCAAGGAGCATCTGAAAGGTTCGGAAGATACCCCCGCTGACTACTTACTATACCGATCGCCAGGGGCTGCCAGTGTGTATTGACATCACAGGGAAAGAGGGCAAGGTGAAGATGACGGACAATGCCAACTTCTTCTGCATCGGACCTTCGGGAAGCGGGAAATCATTCCACATGAACAGCGTAGTTCGTCAACTTTTAGAACAAAATACTGATGTCGTTATGGTCGATACGGGCGATTCTTATGAAGGTATCTGTGGCTACTACAAGGGAACGTATATCTCTTACTCCAAAGAGAAGCCCATCTCCATGAATCCTTTCAAGGTCACAAAGGAAGAGTATGACTTGAACTTCGGGGAAAAGAAGAACTTCCTCAAGTCGCTCATCTTTCTCATCTTCAAAGGAAATGAGTTTCCGAGCAAGATTGAGGACATGCTCATCAACCAGACCATCGTGGAATACTACGAAGCCTACTTCCATCCCTTTACCAAGTTTACCGAGAAGGAACGTGAGGGGTTGAGACAAAAGTTGTTGGTAGCTTCCAAGATGGAAGAAGATTATGACAAGTTTTCTCACAGCATGGAAGACATTGATGCCCAAATCAGGGAAGCCGAGATGGACAAGCAGGCGGAAAGCAGGGCACTCATGCTTCCGGCAGAAGCCCGGCGACTCAAGCTGCTCCGCCAGTGCCGTTCGCTCTATGCCCTTGCCCAGGATGAAGCTGCCAGCAAAGGCGAAAAGGAACGTGCCCTGCAGATTATCGAGAACTACAAGAAGGAACTCTACAACAACTCCATGCTTATCAAGATAGACAAGCAGATAGACCACATCGAGGAACAGAAACGCAGACTGAAAGTCCGGGTACTGTCCTTCAACTCCTACTACGAGTTCGCCCTGGAACGCATTCCGCAAATCGTGGCACAGGAGAAGATTCAGTTCAACATCCGCGACTTCGCTGCCATCCTGAAGCAGTTCTACCGGGGAGGTGAACTGGAGATGACCCTGAACTCCGACCTGAACGTGAACCTCTTCGATGAGCAGTTTATCGTCTTCGAGATAGACAAGATTAAAGATGACCCCGTGCTGTTTCCGATTGTGGTACTCATCATCATGGACGTGTTCCTGCAGAAAATGCGTATCAAGAAAGGACGCAAGGCACTCATCATCGAGGAAGCGTGGCTGTGACATGTAAGTCTTGTATATGATTGTTCAACTTTCATTCCACGAGTTGGAAATCGAACGATTGAACCTGTTGTTCCGTCAACAGTAGCCTATGGGAACGTGCGGTATTAAGCAATGAACCCGTGCGGTAACAGAACCAACAATGAAGCCCTTCCGAAAGGAGAAGTCTGAACCGTGAGGGGATGACAACTGCCGTTAGTATCGAACGACAGGGGAGCTAGGCTGAATGGTATGAATAACGTAATGTGAACCGTTGATAAACGTCGTAACTTCGAATGAGCCGCTAATGATACTGGGCTCTAACCCAAAAGGGATGCAGTCGGTTAACCTTCTCCATGCTAAGGTTACACGGACATAACGACTGCCGGCGGATAGACGGATTCTAACCCATTCGTTTGTCATATACAAGAAACATGGTAAACCCGTACTTCTCCTGTGTAACAGCAGGTAAGCAGACCGTAAGTGAAGCCGAATGGAGTGCGGGCAGAGGAATGCGGAGAAAGCGAATGCCGTTCTGTAATGGGACGGATAGAGGTTGAAACATCACCTCACACGAAAGTGGGCAGACTTCCGCATGGTGGATGTTTTACAAGAAACTTATAGAACTTATTAAAGGAGAAAAGCAAATGAACGAAATTAAAACATCGTGTGCATCTACTGACCGTAAATGGAGCACTTGGGAAAGCATAGACTGGAACAAGTGTGAGATAGCGGTTAATAAGCTACAAGCACGTATTGTAAAAGCTCAAAAGGCGGGCAAACACGGCAGGGTGAAATCCTTGCAGTGGGTGCTGACGCATTCGTTTTACGCTAAGGCTTTAGCCGTAAAGCGTGTTACATCAAACAGTGGCAGTGACACCGCAGGCGTTGACAAGGTGAAATGGTCAACTCCCAATACCAGATTCAAGGCTATCGGTGAACTGAAAAGAAGAGGCTACAAGCCCCAGCCGTTAAAAAGGGTCAATATCAAAAAGAGTAACGGGAAACTACGTCCTTTAGGTATCCCGACAATGAAAGATAGGGCTATGCAGGCATTATACCTGCTTGCGTTGGAACCTGTATCGGAAACAACTGCGGACAGTAATTCCTACGGTTTCCGTAAAGAGAGAAGTACCGGAGATGCAAGGGAACAATGTTTTTGTGTCCTTGCAAAGAAAGCTTCTCCCGAATGGATTATGGAGGGTGACATCCAAGGTTGTTTCGACCACATCAGCCACGAATGGCTGCTGAACAATATCCCTATGGATAAAGTGATGCTGCGGAAATGGCTCAAATGCGGTTTCGTCTTCAACAAGGAGCTATTCCCCACGGAAGAGGGCACTCCACAGGGTGGTATCATCTCACCAACTCTTGCGAATATGACACTGGACGGACTGCAAACTATGTTTGCAGAGAAGTATCACAAGAAATTTGTAACCAGGAAAACGACCTACTATCCCAAAGTACATCTTGTACGCTATGCGGATGATTTTATCATCACGGGTAGAAGCAAGGAAGCTTTGGAAGAAATCAAACCGTTAGTAGTGGACTTTCTCCAAGAAAGGGGGATTAACCCTGTCGGAAGAGAAAACAAAGATTACACACATTGATGACGGATTCGATTTTCTCGGGTACAATATCCGGAAATACAAAGGAGTGCTTCTAATCAAACCGTCCAAAAAGAGCCTGAAGAAATTCATGCAGAAAATCCGAGGAATCATCGATTCCAATAAAGGAAGCAAACAGGAATCACTTATAAGGCTCTTGAATCCTGTGATAACAGGCTGGGTAAACTACTACAAGAATTGTGTGGCATCTGATACATTCAGAAAAGCTGACTACCTGATATTTGAAAAGTTATGGCAATGGGCTACAAGACGACACCCCAAGAAAGGCAAATATTGGATTGCCGACCGATACTTTACACGGGTAAAGAACCGTAACTGGTGCTTCGTGGCAAACTTCAAGAAAGGCAAGACTGATGACAGGATTGCTCTGAAAAGGCTGTATGACACAAAGATTACCCGATATGTCAAGGTAAAAGGTGAAGCAAATCCCTTTGACCCCGAATGGACAGAGTATTTTGAAAAGCGCAAGACTTACAAGATGCTACAGTCGCTCAACGGCAGAAAATCATTGCTGTACATGTGGGAAAGACAGGACCATTTATGTCCCGTATGTGGTAAACCCATAGACAAGGAACATCCTTGGGGAACTTCCCAACAAATAGTCAACGGCAAGAAAGTAAATAATCTGCTACATGACAGTTGTAGAAGAAAAGTCATTCAAACTAATAAGATGTAACTATGAGCTGGTTTCTATTAAATAGAAATTTAACACTGCTTGAGCCGTATGATTGGAAACTTTCACGTACGGTTCTGAGGGGGGAAAGGGGCAGTAATGCCTCTGACCTACCCGGCAAGGCGATTGCTTCGCCCACCATGGCTGAATACATCAAATATTTGTACAAAACGGTCAGAAAGTTCCACGGCATAGCAGGTGTCGTTACCCAGGAGCTGAACGATGTGATAGATTCGCCCATCGTGAAGGAAGCCATCATCAACAACTCCGACGTGAAGATACTGCTCGACCAGACCAAGTTCAAGGACCGCTACGAGGATATTGCCGCCATCCTGGGACTGACACCCATCCAGCGACAGCAGATTTTTACCATCAATGCCCTGAACAACCGGGAAGGACGCAGCTACTTCAAGGAGGTGTGGATATGCCGGGGACAGAACTCGGATGTGTACGGTGTGGAGGAAGCGCCGGAATGCTACTGGGCCTACACCACCGAACGCACGGAGAAGGAAGCCCTCAAACTCTATCTGGCCCACTACGGAACCATGCAGGAAGCCATCACGCACATAGAGGCAGACCGCAAACGGGATGGCGGGCATAAGTATCTGGAATTTGCCAGAAAAGTCAATCAACATCAAAAAGTCATGTCATTATGGTCAAGTTAAGATTCCTGTTGATGGCGGTGCTGATGCTTGCCGCTTCAACGCAAATGTATGCCGGATGGCGGGTCGTGGTCGACAAGAACTGCATCAAAATCGTATCGTCCAACCTTGCCGCCCAGAAACTCATCGAGAAACAGCACAATGCCCGGCTGGACACCATCGCCGCCAAGCAGCAGAAGGTGGAACTCTATTCGGTCAGCATGGCCACGATGAAGGAACTCTACAAGTTGTCGATGCAGAACATCTCCGGCTTCGGCACGGAGAGCCTGTACTACAAGGAAATCGGCAGCTGTGCCCTCGACATCATCCGGAACGTACCGGAACTGATTAAAACGGTCAGCAAGGCCAAGTTCACCAACCAGCTCTACTGCCTGACGGAACTCGGAGGGCTGGTGATGGAAACTCAGCAGCTGGTAGGCAATTTCGTGAACATCGTGAACAATGCGAAGATACCCAATCCGCTCAAGGGAGAAGGCACAGCCGAGAGGAAGAGCGATGGCTACAACATACTCGATCGTTACGAACGGATGTCGCTGGCCAACTCCATCTACACCAATCTGAATGAGATCCGCTACAAGGTGGACGGCATGATGCTCATGGCACAGTATGCCACGCTGAATGACCTCTGCTTTGCCATCAACCCCGAAGGATGGGCCAACGTGATGACCATGCGCAACCAGGTGGACGGACTCGTATCGGACTGGAACGGACTGGTGGCAACTAATTGAATTATCTTGTAACACGCAACTTATACGGCTATGAAACACTGGAAAAAGAAATTGGGCGCATTGTGTTTGATGCTATCTGTCATGTCCTCAAATATGAGCTATGCCGTGGTCATACCCAAGGACCTGCCCACCATCGAAGCCCTGATAGCCCTGCACAAGTGCATCAAGAAGGACGAGGACCAGGCACTGGGCAGAGTGGCCACCAGCTTCGGGGAGCAGTCCATGATCACGAAAGGCGCCAACAAGTTCAACGAGGTGCGGACCACGCTGAACACCAAGATAAGCAATGCCCATTCCTACTTGGTGCTGGCCGGAGCCATTTCCTCCACCGCCAACTCGCTCTACATACTGGTCAAGGAGTACAAGGACTTTACCTCCAACACCTTCAAGCATGTCAAGAAGAAGCCCTTTGTGGGATGGTACTATGCCGATGCCAACGTGGCGATAGCCCGGGAAGTGAAGCACTGCTACAAGCTCTACGCTTCCGTGGCCGCTTTGGGCATCAACCTGATGAAAGCCTCCATGGACGAGAAACTGAACCTGGTGATGACCCTCAAAGCCACCATTGACAAGGCCCGCTACATCGTGGACAATGCGAACCTCTACTGCTTTCTCATCACCGACTGCGGCTGGAAGCCCGACTACATCTGGGAAATACTCAACTCCAACGTGAAGGACGAGATTGTGAATCGTGTCATCAATCAATGGAACAAAGGATATGCGGTATAGAATTTTATTACTCTGCTTGCTGGGCATGACAGTGGTTTCCGGTCTGTATGCCCAGCGTCCTACCAAGGACAAGGAAAAGGCCCGGCAGTGGCAGTCCATGGAGAACGGTCCCTGGGACTTCGCACCGGACTGGTACTACTTCTTTCTGCACAAGAAATACTCGGGAGCGGAAATGTACTGGAAGTGGGCAGGATTCCAATCCGGCTTCCGGGTGCGCTTCAAGGAGCACAAATCCAACGTGAAGCGCATCATGCCCACCCGGGTAACGGCGGAAGAGACCCAGCGGCAGAAAATCAAGAAGGTGGAGGAAGAGCGCCAGAAGATGGAGGAACTCTATCAGGAGGAATTGCTCCGCGAGGCAGACCGCAACGTGGATCTGATGTTCCCTTCCTACAAGGACGAGTTCAACCGGATGCAGGACTGCATCACCGACGGACTGCTCTACTGCATGCAGAAAAGCAAGGGCAAGCTCCAGTACCAGGTGGATGAACTGAGCCGCCAGAATGAAATCCTCTGTGCCGACATCGCCTACATCCACAAGATGGGAGTCGGCTACGGACTGGAGAATGCCAAGCGGCAGAAGGCTTACGAGGAAGCCCGGCAGAAGATGGAGGAACTGGTCAAACGGACCGCCAACCTCTGTGCGGTGGCTTCCACGCATTATTAAAAGGAATATGTAACGAAAATAGAATGAAAATATGAATCTACTGTTAGTACCATTAACCATCGGATTGCCTGCCATTGACGAGAGTCTGGACAAGCTGCTGGTCGCCATGGAAACCTTTCCCAATGTAGCGGTGCTGGGTGATGCCATCGGACTGGCACGCATCCTCGGCCTGTTGCTGGCGCTCTGTGTAGGCTCCTACGAATGCTGGATGATGATGCTCGGGCGGCGCGGCATGGACGTGATGAAACTCCTGCGCATCATCGGCATTTCCATCTGTATCTCTTCTTCCTCCTGGATCTGTCAGGCCCTGCAGGCTCCCGGCAAAGGACTGGAAACCGCGACCAAGGCCATGGCAAAAGCCAAGAACAAGGAAGTGGCCGCTTTCGAGCTGAAGGTGGCGCAGAAACAGAGTGAATACCTCGACCGGCTGAGAGCCGTGCAGGACTCCATATCTACCGCTCAGCAGGTAGCCGCCATCGGACAGGATGCCGCCTGGTGGGACAAGCTCATCTACAACGTGGAGAATCTGGGCAACACCATCAACAACTATGCCCAGCGGGCAGCGGTGGCGGCTGAAACCAAGATGAGCGAATGGATCAACGATGTCATCCGTTTTGTGGGGGAACTGATATTCCAGATGTCCTACTACGGCATTCTGGTGGCGCAGCGTATCTTCATGGCCATCATGATGATTTTCTGTCCCATCATGTTCGCCCTGTCCCTGGCTCCGCCCTGGAATTCGGCCTGGAGCCAGTGGATGTCGAAGTTCCTTTCCCTCTCGTTGTGGGGTTTCGTCACCTATATGTGCATCTACTACATTGACTTTATCCTGCTTTATAATTTGCAGCAGGATTTGATTGCCTACAACCATCTTCTTCATGGCTCGGTGAACTCATGGGAGCAGATAGGCGCCTTGGGACTGCAGGGCATCGGCTCCAACTGCATGTATGCCATGGGCATGCTAGTGGGTGCCTATATCATCCGCTTTGTTCCTGAAGTGGCTTCGTGGCTCATTCCGGGCGGTATCAGTTCGGGTGCAGGTTCAGCAGCAGGCAGTACGGTGATGGGCATGGCAGCAATGGCAGGCGGTGCAGCCGGCGGAGCGGCAGGTTCCGTAGTGGGCGGTGCCATTTCCATGATCAAGCCCAAGTCCAAGTCAGGAAAGAAATAATCTCTAATCCCAACGAATATGCTTATTGAATCATTAGCACAGAAAACGAAACTCGCCCTGATGACGGTGCTGGCCACGATAGGTGGCTGCACCCTCATCTGCGGGTTCACCGTCTGGTGCTGCATCTCGCTCGTGACGAAAGAGCGCGAGCAGATCTACATACTGGACGGTGACATTCCCTTCCTGGCACAGCGTGCCCGGCTGGAAGCGAACTTCACGATGGAAGCCAAAGCCCATATCCAGCTCTTCCATCAGTACTTCTTTAATCTGCCTCCTGACAACGACTACATCAAGTGGACGGTCGGCAAGGCGATGTACATGGCAGACGGTACGGCCCTCAAACAGAAGCAGGCTTTGGATGAGAACGGATTCTACTCCGACATCATCTCTTCCTCGGCAGTCTGTACCATCATGTGTGACTCTATTCAGTTCGACGAACATGAACGGAAGTTTACCTACTACGGAACGCAGCTCATCAAGCGCCGAACCAAGGACTTGAAGCGCAGCATGATTACCACGGGGTACATTGAATCGGTTCCCCGAACCCGGAATAATCCGCATGGACTGCTGATTACCAACTGGCGAACACTGGAGAATAAAGATCTCGATTACTGATGATAATCAGGTAATTACTCACAAATTACCGAAGAATTACTCAGTAATTACCAAGTAATAACCAAGAATAACTGAAGAATAACCATCAAATAACTGCCTATATGAAATCATTTAGAAAGACACTTCAGGAAAGCAGGCTCAAGACGCATCACTTGATACGCTCCTGGCTGCAACCCAGGTTGGGAGCCGTTGGCACCAGGTACCGCCTGGCAGGACGCATCCGGCTGGCCAACATCTGGGCAAGAAAGCATCCCAAACGCACCTTTGCCTATGTCACCGGTTCACTCTTTTTCCTGCTGGCAAGTACCGTGGCTATCGACAGCATGACCTTGTCAGACCAACGTGAGCCGGATGTCAGTAGCATTGCCCAGTTGGAACCCATCTTTTCCGGATTCCGTACCATTCAGGCAAACAAGAGCGTACACCGTACCACGCTGACGGAGTTGACCCATGAAGGGCAGCTGCTCCGGGAAAAATTGGATTCGTTGATAGCGATACCGCATAAAAGCCATCAGGATTCTATCCACATTGTGCAAAGCTACAACCGGCTGGAATCCATCGTCAAATCACTTAAAAACAATGACCATCCATGATCAGTAAAATCAATTTCAAACAGCCCAAGTACATCTTCCCGCTGGTGGTGTTCATTCCCCTGTGTGCCCTGGTGTACTTCGTGATGCAGACCTTCGGAGGCAGCGAGGACGCCCAGCAGACGGTTGCCACCGACCGCATCAATACGGAACTGCCGCAAGCCAATGCGGAGGAAGCCGGAGATAAAATGTATGAGATGTTGCGCCGTTTCGGGGACGAAGATGCCTTCACTGCGATTGGTGCCATCGGTGAAGAACAGAAAGAGAACGAGGAACTAGAGCACGGCTACAGCGAAGACGAACTTAACAAACTGGATGCAGCAGAAGCGGAACGGCTTCGTCAGCAACGGGGAAATGGAGGAACTGGAGAGGTCGTTGGCCGAGTCCAGAAGACACATCAATTCCTTTGCATACGGGGATAATCCTTCTTCCGGAAATAGGTCAGGTAATGGAAGCAGAACTGGTACATCTACTGCTACCGAAGGCTATACTTCACAAGATGACTTCGCCCGTGACCTGGAGGAAATTCAGCGCAGAAGTTTCGAGCGCCAGAAGGCTATTGAAAGCGGATTGGGTATCGGACGTTTTGACCGTGATGAACAAGCGGAGAAGCTGCGGAAGGATTCCATAGCCAAAGTCCGTCAGGCCGAAAAGGAGCGCAACCGCCCCAAGCTTGTCATCAAGTCCGGTGATACCAATGCGGAGAAGTTTCATACGGTAACATCTCCTGATGATGTAGCGGAAGCCAAGTTGATCCGTGCTATGATTGACCAGACCACTAAGGCAAAAGAAGGGACCAGACTTCGTTTCAAATTGCTGGACGACATTACCGTCAGCAACACCAAGTTGAAGAAAGGCACCTACCTCTATGGAACAGTGACAGGCTTCGGACAGCAGCGTGTCAAGGCTACCATTACCAGTATTCTGGTCGGTGATAAGTTCATCAACGTGAAGCTTTCTGTGTTCGATAATGACGGCATGGAAGGGTTTTATGTACCAGAATCTTCCTTCCGTGAGTTTGTAAAGGATGCCAGCTCCAGTGCCGTGCAGCAGAACATCAGTTTTGAATCGGAAGATGGCTATGGCTCTGGAATCTCGGGTGAAGCCCTGGCACTGCAAGCCTTGCAAAACGTCTATAACTCAGCTTCTTCGGCTATCTCGTCCAATATCCGCAAGAACAAGGCGAAAATCAAGTACAACACGATTGTTTACCTAATCAACTCGGAGGAAGCAAGATGATAAGCCAAGAATAAAAATAGGTAAACTATCTTACTAATCATATAGTCAACAAAGTTACAAATCATAGAGTAAGTAAGATTACAAATAATAAAGTAAGCAATTCAACCAATCAGTAAATCATAAATATTACTCAATATGAAAGCGAAATTATTTTTACTTTTCTTCGGTCTTCTCGGTATTGTCGTACAGGCTGCAGCCAAGGAGAAGATCTATGTGAACTGTGAGGTCACTACCCATATCGTCATGCCCGAGAACATCAAGTTGGTGGACATATCTACAACCAAGATTATGGGCAACCAGTGTGCCGACAATATGGTACGCATCAAGCCTTATCTGGAGCAAGACTCCATCAAGGCTTCCTTTGACGAGAATGAGTTACTGGGCACCATCACCCTGGTTGGAGAGCGCCATATCGCTCAGTATGAAGTGGTTTATACCCATTATCCCAGCATGGCAGCCTCCATCTTTGAAGTGGCCTACAGTGATACCCAGTCCTATATCAACCCCGAAGTGTCGATGCCCAAGGCCGAAATGGTACGCTATGCGTGGGCGGTGTATGGCAGCAAGCGAAAGTACAATCAGGTGGTGTCGAATGCCCACGGCATGAAGGCCATCGTCAACAATATCTATACCATCGGCGACTACTTCTTTATTGATTATTCCTTACAGAACAAGACGAAGATTGCCTACGATATAGAGGAACTCCGCGTGAAGCTGACGGACAAGAAAGAGACGAAAGCCACCAACTCGCAGACCATCGAATTGACACCGGTTTACTCATTGAACCCCGTCAAGAAGTTCAAGAAGAATTACCGCAATGTGCTGGTGATTGAGAAGCTGACCTTCCCGGATGAGAAGGTGCTCCGTCTGGAAATCTCAGAGAACCAAATCAGTGGCCGTGTCATTACGCTCACCATTGAATATGAAGACATCCTCAATGCCGATGGCTTTGATTCGGACATTCTGAAGAATTCCTCTTGTTATCTGTATTACTATATTTACCGCTAAGTTATGAAGAAAATCTTATTTGTTTTAGTATGTGCGTTTGCCGTGCTTTCGGCATCTGCACAGGACAAGAAACTCACGCTGAATGCAGGTTTCCTGTTTCCGAATACTTTGAATGCGATGATTGGTTACGAGCATCCGTTGAGCTATGGCAATGCCGTGGAAATCTACGGTGAAGTGGGGAATCATTGGCAGAAACCCACCTGCTGCCGGTTCTGGAAGGGTTACTATTGGGATGGCGGATTGGTCTATAAGCAGCGACTGGTACGTTACAAGAACGGCATACTTCGCTTCCGTCTCGGTCCTCAGTTCGGTGCCACCCAGAAGAAGTTCTTCCTCGGTGTGGAAGCCGGCTTTGAATACAGCTATGTCTTTCAGAACGGCTGGGAGTTTTCGCTGATCCAGAAGAACAACGTGAACTTCCTGCATGGAGATACCTTCCGTAACGGACTCTTACTCGGTGTGAAGATTCCTTTTTAGTATTCACTCAATCTGATGGCTTATGGCATTCGAAGAAACCCGGGAACAGCAACAGATGTACAACTACTTCCGCAGTTGCATCTACATCTTTCTCATCATCGAGATTGTGATGAATCTTCCCATTACAGCGGATAACCGTGTCACGCAGTTTATTCTGGACCTTCTGGCACGCTTCAAGGTGTTCAATTCCGTATCGGGCTGCAAGGTGGCTGAGCTGATCTGCATCTGTGTGGTCTGTATCGGAACAAAGGCGAAGAAGGCGCTGAAGTTCAACGTGAAGACGATGGTCATCTATCCGGTGCTGGCGGGATTGACATTGGTCGGCATGTGTTTTATCTTTCACGGCATGAATATCGGTATAAGCTGGTTTGGCTTCCCGGCCAACCGCATCCTTTATACACTCTGCTCGGTCGTAGGTACCATGCTGGTGCATCAGGGGCTGGACGGTATTGCCAAGTACTACAACTACAAGGTGGGTGAAGACCGCTTCAACTTCGAGAACGAATCGTTCCAGCAATCAGAAACTCTGGTAGCCAATGACTATTCGGTGAACATCCCGATGATTTACTACTGGAAGCAGAAGATGCACAAAGGCTGGATCAACATCATCAATCCTTTCCGTGGGACGATTGTGCTGGGTACACCGGGTTCGGGTAAGTCGTTCGGTATCATCGATCCTTTTATCCGTCAGCACGCTGCCAAGGGATTTGCTATCATGTGCTACGATTTCAAGTTCCCGACGTTGGCCAAGACACTTTTCTATCAGTATTGTAAGAACCGCAAGGCAGGTAAACTGCCGCAAAACTGCGGCTTTCGCATCATCAACTTCACGGATGTGGAGTATTCCGACCGCATCAATCCGATTCAGCGCAAGTATATTCCGGACCTGGCGGCAGCATCGGAAACCGCTGCTACTTTGCTGGCTTCCCTGAACAAGGGAGGCGGTGAAAAGAAAGGCGGTTCGGAGGCGTTTTTTACCAATTCGGCAGAGAACTTTTTGGCAGCCATCATCTATTTCTTTGTGAACTTCCATCCGGTAGGCTTCAAGAATGGCAAGAAGCTGAAACGCTATGTTTCCCTGGCACCAGACTCCGAAGTGGTCATACCCGAGGGAAATAAACTGGAATTGGTGATACGGAATTGGGACGATTACCATGCCCTCGATGCAAAGGGCAACATCATCCTGGACTTTGTGGACAAAAACGGCAACGACGTGTCAACGGATGAAGACCGGATGTTTGTGGATTTAAACGGCTTCTCGTATTTGGACCGGACGGGTAAACGAGTTCACATAGAACGCTGCTGGTACGAAGATGATAAAGGCAAGGAAGTGGAGCCGGACACCATCACCGGGGAATATTCGGATATGCCACATGTGCTGTCCTTCTTAGGCAGGTCCTACGACCAGGTGTTCAACATTCTGATGCAGGACGACAAGATTGCTTCCCTCATGGCGCCCTTTAAGAGTGCCTACGAGAACAAGGCGAACGACCAGTTGGAAGGTATGGTGGGTACCCTTCGTGTGAATGCAGCCAGACTGGTATCTCCGGAAGCCTACTGGGTGTTTACGGGAGATGACTTCGACTTGAAGATTTCGGACAAGGCAAATCCGAGCTATCTGGTGATTGCCAACGACCCGGAGAAGGAACAGGTCATTGGCTCCTTGAATGCACTGGTGCTGAACCGACTGATTACCCGAGTCAATTCCAAGGGAAATATCCCGGTGAGCATCATCGTGGATGAGCTGCCTACACTCTACTTCCATAAGATAGACCGCTTGATAGGTACGGCTCGCTCCAACAAGGTGGCAGTGACCCTGGGTTTTCAGGAGCTGCCGCAGCTTGAAGCGGACTATGGCAAGGTGGGTATGCAGAAGATTATCACGACCTGCGGCAACATCTTCATGGGTGCTGCCCGTAACAAGGAAACGCTGGAATGGGCGCAGAATGATGTGTTCGGCAAGGCGAAGCAGACTTCCCGGTCCATCTCCATCAACGACAACAAGGTATCGACCACCATCTCTGAGAAGATGGACTACCTGGTGCCTGCTGCCAAGATAGCGGATATGGCAACCGGCTGGCTGGCAGGCCAGGCTGCCCGTGACTTCACGGCTACGGACGACAGCATGCTGAACCACTTCGACATCGAGCAGTCGGAGGAGTTCAAGACCACGAAGTACTTCTGCAAGACGCACTTCGACATGAAGAAGATTAAGGACGAAGAGAACCACTATGTACCGCTGCCGAAAATCTATGAGTTCAAGAACGACCGCGAGAAGGAAATCATGCTGAACCGCAACTTCAAGCGGGTGAACGAGGAGGTGGACAAGATGGTCAAGGAACTGCTGGGTATGGCATAAGCACCTTGAAGTAACACCTTTATAGAATAACGTAGTACATTGTAAAACAGTGAAATGAATATATATTATTCCACCAATACTTCAATTCGATTGAGTGGTAGCGCACTGAAGATCATCGCCGTCCTTTCGATGGTGGCAGACCACGGTGCCTACTACTTGATGGAGCACGGAACACTCCTTTACGAGGTCATGCGCTGCTTTGGTCGCATCGCCTTTCCAGTGTTCGCCTTCCTCATAGCAGAAGGCTTCCGGCATACCCGAAACCGGATGAAGTATTTCCTACAGCTGCTGGGATTTGCCGTAGTCAGCGAGGTGCCCTGGTACCTGCTGAATGGCGCAGACGGGACGCACAATGTGCTCTTTACGCTGGCACTGGGTGTAATGGCACTGGCATCTTTTGAGGCATTAAAAAAGGATGGCATCCTCTGTGGGACTGTCATACTTTCTATAGCTGGCTTCGCCACTTGGTCCGGTGTGGACTATGAGTGGCGAGGGATTCTGATGATGGTGGTGTTCTACCTGTTCGGGAATGTCAGCAATCTTTCTTTTCCCTCTGGTAGAAAGGCGCAGCTATTCTGTGCCTTTCTACTCATGATGCACTATGGGATAGTCGGCGCTTTGCTGGCATACCTGGTGATTGCTTGTTATGATGGGACTAGAGGGTTCATCCATGGCAAGGTGGCGAAGTATGGGTTTTATGCGTTCTATCCGGTGCATCTGTTTTTTATCCTTGTTATGCAGCCTTCATAAATTCTTTTCTTAATTTTTCATATGATACAGAAATATCATTACTTGCTTCTATAACAGAATCTATCTGAACTTTTGAAATGTTTTGGGGAATTATTCGACGTTCGGCTAACTCTTTTAAAAGAGCTGTTGAGGTTCGCAGTAAAAATAAAAGATTTTCTGGTATTGTATTAATATTGTTTTTATAGGTTACAGATATTATATCAAGAATTTGTTCTATAGCAGGAATAAACTTTTCGTTTACATCAGTATACACCTTTGCTATGTTGTTCAAAGCAATAGAAAGATTTTCAATTTTACTATTGTCGCTTTTCATTTTTTTCAAAAACTAGATTTGTCTTATTTTGAATATCTGAGAATTTATTTTCAAGTTCATTTATTTTTTGTTTGACAAGAAATGGTGTTACTAGATATGCTGGGAATACGGGTATGATTGGCATATTTTCCAATACTTTTGTATATAGGTCATTGTTTATTGAATCGAATTCTTTAGTAATGAAATTGAACTCTTTATTTAATATGAAAGCCCTCATGTCAATAGACTCCATAGGGTAATCTTCAAGCTGACTATTTATCCCTAGTTTGCATAGTTTAAGAGCTACTTTCTTAAGTATATAGTCTTTCATTATAGGCTTGCGTTTATTGATAGTGTCTATTTGTGCCTGAACATCATATATAAATTGCTCATGTTTAATAACATAGTTATTGTATTCATTCTTGGCTGTATTAATATAGTTCACAATATTTTCTTTTGTTCTAGCAAGTCTCTTTCCTGGAAATACTATATCAGAAACAAATTCCCATATAGCTCCTAAAATTTGACTTGGCATATCGACAAAATAGTTTACCGCTATTGCGCCTGTGCCCATGGTTGTCAAAATCCATGCTTGCTCTTGATCTGACATTTTTTGGAATTGTCTGTCTTTCCTGAGCTCCTCTTCATTGTTTCCGTATTTTGATACTAGTCCAATACTTTTCGTATCTAAAATTAACGTAGATGTATAAGAAGCAGAAACGGTATCACTGATAATGTTCCTAATGGCAGGGTTTGTTGTATTCATTACATGTTCCAATTTATAGTTCCATTATTATTCTCATTTTTAAACTCGCTAAAGTTATTATAGTCCAAAACTATGTTTAAGTTTTTTGCAAGGGCAAGAACTTCGTAGCTGGCATCTGTAAAATCAGATTTTTCCATTGATTTTGAAAAACGATCTAAAATCAGGCGTGATTCAAGTGTGGATTGCCTCATTTTTTCTATGACAGCTTCGTTCATACTTTGCGTGGCTTGTCGAATTTCATTTATTCTCTCTTCAAACAACTCCTTAATTCTCGCGTTTCTTCTGTCGGCTTTGACATTGAAAATATCTGCTTTGTCTAAGAGATAAAATACAAGCATCGAGGCCAATCCAGATAGTAATGTTGAAATAACACCTCGTAAACTCTCTGGTATAATTGGAGTTTTTTCGAGCATGGAATCTATCCATATTCCGCACAATGCAGCAGCGCTTGCTCCGAATATTTTGAGAATGGCATCTCCTTTTTCAGCAGGTGTTGATGTTTTAGCATTGCTTCCGAAGAGGACATTGTATGATTGTGTCATAATCTTAATTCCTTCCTTGATTATTCTAAATGCTTGCTTAAAAAATCCCTACAAACATACCTATGATACCTTCTATTATTGTAGAAATGAGTGTTTTGAGCGTGCTCATGATGGAGGAACACACATTCCCAAAATTAGTCATCTGTGACCATACATATTCTTTTACTCTACTAAATCGAATAGAGAATGCTCTTTTAAATGATTCAGCATTAACGCCCTCTTTAAATCCGTAAATAATGGAATCTTTCATTTCATAGAAAAGAGGTTTAATCATGAATAATATAGCAGATCCCATAGTGTACATTAGGGTCTGTTTACCTGCACTTTTTATATTTGTGCGGTGGATATCATATGCTTTATCTTTTGCTAATTCTTTATCAATTATATTTCTTTCCTCTTGTGTCAACTTACGACCTAACTCATTTTCTTTCTTATTAAATGCCTCCTTTCGTATCTCTCTATCAGCCTGTCCTTGGCCCAATAAATTTTTTATAACGGCATTATTAACACCATTTTCTATAGCCTTTTGTGCATTTTGCTCCATTTTAATCATGTTAGCTTTTTGTTCTGGTGTTAAGTCAATATATTCTTTACCTTGAGACTTTAAAACCTCTTGTTGTTTTATAAATTCGCTATTGGACATTTCCCTTTTGGGATTATTGATTCTTCGTCCTGTAACGGCAAGATTTTTTTCTGAGTTGGCAATTCTTTTTATATCGCCATCACTAAGTCCCATATTGTTTTGTAATTGGTTAAAAATCTGTTTCAAGGGTACAATATGATCAGTTTCTGCGTTATACAAATTTTTTTGGTCATTTCTTCTTAAATCAGGGTTGCTTTTTTTGCAGTAATGTTATTTTCTCCAGTATATTCATCTGTTAAATTCTTACGTGTTCCTGCTTCTTTTATTTTTTCATTTTTATATCGTCCCATTTCGCTTGTATTTTGATAAGTTGAGCGATCATAGGTAGAACGATTTTCATCACTCCATTGTTTGTTTATCAAATCTTGATTATGCTTTTCTACATAGGTGTCAGGTAATAAATAAATGCCTAGGCCATCATAATTAAAGGAATTACATTCTATCATTACTCGGTTTGCATTAAGACCGATTTTTTGTGTTATTCCTTTAAACATAGGCAGCATCAATAAAGCATCAACGATTGATGTCATAACAGGTGTTACAACATTATCAATTAGTTCTTCTTTCTGAAAATCTGTGTTGATACGATTAAGCATTTCTTCTGCTGTTTCACAATCGTATTGTTCTAGCTGCATCAATAGAGAAGGTATTTCAAGCGGAGATGCATTAGTTATTTTCTTCTGGAATTCATTAATGTCTATACTCATAGTTATTTGATTAAAGATTAATGCAAAAGTACGTTTTTCCTTTTGATTATTCAACATTTCCCATTTGACTTTTTCTATATCCTTTTTGAAGGTAGAGATTCTTTTATTAATTATTCTCTGCGCAGTTTGCTTGTTTAGCGGTAGGTAAGTATTTTATTCTCATCCGTTTTCTAATGAAAGTATGAGATTTTAGTTACAATTGGTATAATATCCGAATCACTTCACGCACATACCTTGGATCTTCCGCATAGCCAATCTTATGCAACCATAACAAATAATTGCCGCCAGTGTATTTGTATTGGACTTTGGTATAGTAGGCCCGGACACTTTCCGTCCAATGGTTGAACTCATAGTACTTTCCGGTTTTTGGATTCGTAAGTCCGAACAGGTTATGTCGGTTTCGGCAGAGCGGTGAACGGAACCAGCCCGTTTCGAGGATGGCTTGTGCCAGTACTATCTTTGGATGCCGGATGCCATTGCGGATGATTTCCTGATAAAGATTGAGTATGGTCAGTGCTGGCAGCGTTTTAGTTTCTGCTTTGACTTCTTTTGTTCGCACTAATTTTGGGGACGTTTTATTGTAACTTTTTTGGTCACTTTGTCCTTTATAGCCCCTTGTGGGCGCTAATGTACATAAACTATCCTTTTCTGCCTTTTTGCAAGACTCAAAAGCGACCAAACCCCTCTGTAAGGTATCAGGAGGCACTTTTTGCTTCTTTTCAGGACGGATTTCCGTCTCTTTTGTAATCGTATAGAACTGTGCCGATGCCGAAACGGAACCAAGAATCAGCAACGCGGCGCAAAGAATGATGTTGTGCATTTCTTTTCAATGATAGGGTTGACAATACTTTTGCGGGTGTTCAAGGCGGTTCCGACCGCAAATATATCGTTTTACTTAAACAATACGAAAATGCACAACATCAATCATTCTGAAAGGCTGCCCTACGAGAAGTTGGCGGCATTGGGCATTGACCGGGAAAAGGCCGAAAGCCTCCCTCAGGAAGTGAAGGAGAAACTGGCATCTGGAGAGGTCACCCCGCTCATGCAGGTGTCCATCAGTGCCCGTAACGGAGACATCATCACGCTTCCCCTCAAACTTCAGCTGACCACCGACCAGCAAGGTAATCCGGCGCTTATGGCTTATCCCGTCCGTGCCGTACTGGAAAAGGAACACAACCAGGTGTTGCGCCTCACGGAACAGGAAGCCGAAAGGCTCAACAAGGGTGAGGTCATCCAGAAAGCCGTGGAAGTCAACGGCGAAAAGACCCAGCAGTATCTGCAACTCGATCCCGAAACCAAATCAATCTTCCATCGCAGGGTTACAGACGTTCAGCTGGAACAGAAGCTCAAGGACATGGAAAAGGTCAACGACATCGAACTGGGCATGCAGCAAAAGCAGCAGGTACGCGAGGGAAAACCCATTGAGCTGAATGTAGGCGGCGAGAAAGTGTCGGTCGGTGTGGACTTGAAAGAGCCCCAGGGCTTCAAGGTCATTCAGGGCGACATGAAAGAGTGGGAACGACAGCAGAAGCTCCGCTACGACGAGCAGCATCCCGAGTACCTGGGACTGGTGATGACAGACAAGAACCGCTGGGAATACCAGCAGGTGGTGGACAAACAGTCACAGGAAAGAGCCTTGAAACTCCATGCGCCCAAAACAGAAAAATCCCAAGGTCTCAAACTCTAAATCCTTTTCCCTATGGTCAAGAAGAATGCAGAGAAGGATGCCGGTTTTGTCCAGCAGTTCAACGAATTGAAGAAGAAACATCCCGATGCGGTGCTGCTTTTCCGCAAGGGCGACTTCTACGAAATGTACAAGGAGGATGCACTCAAAGCATCGGTGATACTGGCGCTGAAGGTATCAGACAAGATTCTGCCGCTGGAAAATGACCCCATCAAGCTCCTGACCTTTCCCCGTCATGAACTGGACAAGCATCTGCCCAAGCTGATTCGCTCTGGTCAGCGGGTCGCCATCTGCGAGGCGATAGACCAGCCGAAATTGATGAAGAAGCCCAGAGAGAAGACCGGGAAAGAATTGAAAGAAACGAACACCTCTAACAAGAATACTATGGCGAAAAAGAAGAAAGAACAGGCTGTGCAGGAAGAGCCTACCAAGACTGTGAAAAGTGCAGTGGAGGAAAAACCTGCCAAGGAAATGAAGAGTGAACAAGCAACCGAGCAGAAAGCGGAAGCCAAGCAGGAACGCAAGCCACGCGAACCGCAGATGATTACCGCCAACGGCGAGAAAGTCAGCCACGGCCATGCCTTCCAGAGCACCATCAACCCGGCGGACTGGTACTTCACCGCCAAGATTGACGGCGTACAGCTGAAGCCACAGAAGATGGACGCTGCGGATTTGGCCGCTTACCAAAAGAAGGAAATGACGGTGCCCCAGCTGATGGAGAGGTATTATCCGACCAAGCTCATGCCGAAGGTATCGGAAGAAGCGTACCAAATGCCGAAGCAATTGTCTGGCCCTGATGGTGCCATCACCATCGACAAGTTCAATGTCTATAAGGAAAAGGATGAACAGCGCCCGGACTACAGCAAGTATAAGTTCTATGTGCAGATGGGCGACACCAAGATGTCGGCCGTGGCATCCCGTGAGGACCTGGATGCCTACTTCGACCGGGTGGTCAGTCCCACACAACTTGTGGAAAAGAACTTTGGGGAGCGCCTGCATCTGCAGTCAGCCTACGAGAAGTACCAGCTTCCCGAGGGAGTGGACCCCAAGGGAGTCCGTGTGGCCAAGGACCACTCCGACAACAAATGGAAGGTGTCGATGGACCTGGGCGACAAGGGCAAGACCAGCAAGCATGAAATCTCCTTCGACGACGGCTACTCGCTCTTCAAAGCCAAGACCGCTACCCGTGAACAGATTGCAGCCAAGTACCTCAATACGGAAATCACAGGTATGCTTTCAGCCGTGACCAACAAACTGGAGAAGTCGGCTTCCATGAAAATGTAACAAAATCAAGAGAAACAAACGAATATTCAAGAAACAATAAAAGACGAAAAGATATGACAGCTAAAAAGACACACGAGGAGTTGGTGGAACTCCTTCAGGCTGGTAAAATCGGCTTCCTCCGCTTTGTGATGGACGGCGATAATGCAGAGGACTATCTGGAATGGTGCCAGACCCACGGCACGGATCCTTCGGATGAATCCGCAGAGTTTTATGTCGAACAGACGGACATTGACCGGATGGACCGTCAGGTAATGGATGACGAAAGCTATGGCGTATGGAACTAACACATCAGGCAATGCCGGACAGGTAGCCATCGACCGCTTTGCCGAAATGATGATAGCCCGCATGGAGCAGATGAAGGCTTCCGAATGGAAGAAATGCTGGATTGGCGGCGCATCCGGATTTGCAGGTCTCCCGCAGAACGTGGGAGGCCGCAACTACTCGGGTTCCAACTCCTTCTTCCTCCAGCTGCAGACCGCAGCGCAGGGCTACCAACTACCGGTGTACCTCACCTTCAAGCAGGCGCACAACTTGAAGGCCCATATACTGAAAGGTGAAAAGGCTTTTCCGGTGGTCTATTGGGACGTGCTGGCCAAGGACAAGAACGGCCATAAGGTCAGTTCGGATGAGTATAAGGCCATGAGCAAGGAGGAGAAGAAAGGCATGGATGTCATTCCCTTCTTCAAGGCCTTCCCCGTATATAACATCGACCAGACCAACCTGGCAGAGGTGCAGCCCGAACGGGTGCAGAAACTCATGGAGAAGTTCAAGGTGCCCGAACTTCGGGATAAGGAAGGCATGTATGCCCATGCCGCCCTCGACCGGATGATTGAGACGCAAGGCTGGCTCTGTCCCATACAGGCGAACAAACGTGAGGACGGTGCCTACTATTCTCCGGCTCGCGATATCGTGGTACTGCCTATGAAGGAGCAGTTCAACATCGGCAATACCCCCGAGGAAATCTACCGGGGTGGCATGGAATTTTATTCCACCATGCTGCACGAGATGACGCACTCCACCATGACTCCCGAACGGCTCAACCGCGAGATGGGCGGACGCTTCGGAGACCTGAAATACGCCAAGGAAGAACTGGTAGCCGAACTGACCGCTGCCATGATCAGCCATTCGATGGGCTTTGACATGAAAGTGACGGACAATTCCGCAGCTTATTTGGATTCCTGGATTGGGGTATTGAAGCAGGAACCCAAGTTCATCGTTTCCGTCATGGCGGACGTGAACAAGGCTTCGGACCTGATTCTGGACCATGTGGACAAGCAGCGGCTGGCACTCAACGAGCAGCCTTACCTGACGAAGAACGACCCGTTTGCCCCGTTGGGCGAAGGCGAAGAAGTGCCGTTCAAGAATGCGGCCATCGTGAAGACAAGGAATGGCGACTATGCCATCCGTGCTTCGTATGACGGTGTGGAGTTAGGCTTGAAGAAGGTATCGAAAGATACGGCCAAGACCTACTTCCAGCTGACGGACTACAAGGACAAGGCAGCCTTCCTGAACATGACGGCGCACAAGACATTTGAGCCGGAGATAGCCAATCTCAAACGTACGCAGGCTGTGGGAGCGAAAATGAGTATCTAATCACACAATCAATACCATGACTGATTACAAGGTAAACTTCAAGGACCTCAAAGCTAAGGTAGGCATCGACGATGTAGCCTATGCGCTCGGGTACCGCCTGGACCGCAAGGCCGGTGTGGGCCGCTACATGGAACTGGTGTTGGGTGACGGCAAGGATAAGCGGGATGCGCTTGTGATATGTCATCCTCAAGACAAGGCTTCCCAGCGGTTCTTCCGCCGTGACGGTTCCAAGGGGGATGTGGTCACATTCATCCGGGAGAACCTGAACGCCTTCAATGTGTCGGGCAAGGATGAATGGCAGAAGATAGCCAAGGTGCTGTCCCGCTTTGCCAACATGCCCGAACCTGAATACCGCGAAGACCGGGAGTATGTGCAGTCAGTCAGGTGTCATGCCACCTTCGACAGCTCCAGGTATGAGGTGAAGCCGATAAATCCCGATAAGATTCCGGCCATCTTCCAACAAAGGGGATTGTCCGATGAAACGGTACGCACCTTTGCTCCGTTCATCCGGCTCATCCGCGACAGGAAGAACGAGAACTTTGACGGCTACAACATCGGCTTCCCTTATACCAACGGAGAGAACGACAAGGTCCGGGGCTACGAACTGCGGGGGTACGGTGGTTACAAATCCAAGGCTGCCGGAAGTGATTCCAGTTCTTCCGCATGGGTGGCTGATCTCTCCGGCGGCAATCAGCAGGCAGTCAGGAACGTGTTCTTCTGTGAGTCGGCTTTCGATGCCATGGCTTTCTACCAACAGAATCAAAGTCTGTTGAAAAACGATACGGCTTTGGTCTCCTTGGGCGGTACGTTCTCCGATGGTCAGGTTCAAGGAGTCATGAAACGCTTCCCGAATGTCCGTCCGTTTGATTGTTTCGACAATGATTTGGCAGGTCGCATCTACGGGTTGCGTATGCTGTCACTCTTGGAGGACATTCCGATGAGAATCAACAAAGTCGAAGATGTTATCCGTATAGAAGCCAAGGGAAAAACCTTTGACCTCATGCAAGGTCGTTCCTTTGTGGAACAGTTGAGCGAACAACTCAGCATCCGCTACAAGATGGGGCAATGGTTGCCACCCAAGGCATTCAAGGACTGGAATGATTGTCTGCTCAACAAGCCCATAGATATAAAACCCTCGCTCTCGCAGGAGGATAGAAAGAATAATCTGGCCGAACGCAGAAATGCAGGCCCTAAATTATAAATGTATGAATGCAGGACGATGGAAACGCTCCTTGTTAATAGCTGCTGTTGGCTTATTGATAGGCAAGACTCCGATCTTTGCCCAGCAGACCGACCCGGCGCTGACTTCTGCCGTACTGGGTCAGACCGCAGCCTTGAAGAAGGTCCACAAGGACCGCAAGAAGACGCAGGAGAAAATCATTGCAGCGGAAGTGGCTGTTACCGCTTCACTCGAACGGATTCACCATGTGGAAGACAAGATGCTGGACTACCTTTCGAATGCGCAGGGGGCCATGCAGAACCTCTACCAGATTAAGCGTGCCGGGGAACTGGTGGCCAAGGAAATCCCGCAGAACTGCAGCCTGCTCCTCAAATCGGTGGGCGGCAATCTGAAGGGAACCGTTATTGCGGCCATGGTATCGGATGAGCTGACGGATGCCGCCACCCAGATGACGGCGCTCTTTCCCTTCATGAAACAGCTGGTGACTTCGGGTAAGTATGATGTGACGGGAGATGACGGCAAGAACGAGAAGCACAAGGTGAACCTACTGAACGCTTCGGAACGCTACTACATCGCCAATGAGGTGGTGAGCCGGCTGGAAGCCATCAACACCAACCTGTTTATCCTGGCCTGGCAAGTGCGCACGCTCTCATGGAACGACCTCTGGTTCTCGCTTGATCCCGAAGGATGGGCCAACGTGATGTCCGGCAAGAACATCATCGGCGGTATCATCTCGGATTGGAACCAGGGCTACAGTCTGAAATGGTAAATAGGTAAACTAACTTACTAATCAGTTAATAACAAAGTAATAAAGTAAGGAAATAAGAAAGTAATAAAGTAAACAAATCATCCAAAAACAAAAGCGTATGGAAAAGAAAATAATCGGTCGCTGTCCCTTGTGTGGCGGCAACGTGGTAAAGACCTGCAAGGGCTACCGCTGTGAGAACAACATTGCCGAACAGCCTACCTGTGTGCTGAATATCAACGGTATTATCGGCAACCGCAAGATGAGTGACGAAGAAATTACCGAACTGTTGGAGCGCCGCTTTATCCTGTTGGACGGCTTTGCTTCCAAGGAGGGAAAGGTTTTCCCTTCCGTGCTGGAACTGGCCGACAACGGTGCCATCAACATACAGTCCATCATTGGCAAATGCCCGCATTGCGGTGGCGATATTCGGGTGGGTACACGCGCTTTCAACTGTTCCAATTACAGCAACCAGCAGGCGCCGTGCAACTTCGCCATCTGGCGCAACATTGGTGGACACCAGCTGAGCTTGACAGAAGCCAAGGAAATCTGTGAAAAAGAAATTACCTCCAACGAACTGGAAATGTACCGCGACGACGGCACCATCTACCGCAAGCGTCTCGGTCTTTCTCCCGATAAACTCCAAATTGTGAAGATATGAAACCGGGAATGAAACTCACTATCCTGCTGGTGACCGTCGTCTGCTTCTGGAGCGGACTGTTTTACTTCGCCAGCTGTTCCGACCATCCCGAACAACGGGCGGTGGAAATCGCAGAGAGAGCCCTGAAGGTAACCGTCGATAATCCGGAGTCCATCCAAATCAAGGGTATCAGCAAGGCAGATTCGGTATTTGGCAAGGAATATGTCAATCCACATGAGAAGGCCGTATTATCCATGCACCTGATGCAATATGGCCACAAGTTGATGGAAGAAACGGACTACTTTCAGAACCTCGACAAGGACGATGCCGCAATGAGTGATCAGGTCACCCGTCAGCTGGATGCCATGACCACGCTCCGGGCTTTGATAGCTTATGGAGAAATGGAAGAAGCGAAAACAGGGAAAGAAAAGGTCGCGAAGCCGTTTAACGGATGGAAGGTCAAGATAGATTTTGAAGCCAAGACCTTAAAAGGAAAGCCTTACCACTCGGAATACTGGTTTATCCTCGACAAGGAGGCAGAAATTGTAGTCAAATCATTTGAAATACCGCTGCTATGAAACTGAGAATTTTAAAACATCTACTGTGCGCTATACTCACAGGAGGAACCATGCTATTCACCTCCTGCGAAGAATGCGACCATGAAGGAGACAAGTCCATAGCTTCTTCCCTCCAGGTTGGTGACGTAGTCTGCTCGGATGGCAGTGTGCTGTCCAAAGAAAAGTTCAGTTCCTCCCAAAAGGAACCGGTGGCCATTGTCTATCATGTGAACCGGAATCCGGAGATCAAAGCTTTGGGCTATGCCGTTTCCATCCGGGAAGTCGCATCTGCCGCTTTTGCCGACAACCTGGGTGTCGAACAAGAAACCTCGGCTTCATTGGAGAAGGAAGACGGTAACGAGAACACCCATGCCATGTACCGCAACGAAGAAGTAAAATCTCCCTTAGCCGTTTATGTTTTCGACATATGGCGCTACGGCCAGTCCGCCTACATTCCTTCGGTGAAGCAGCTCACTTACCTTTATCAGCAAATTGGACTAGTCAACCAACGGATAGAGGCGGTCGGCGGATTACCCATCAGTTTGCAGCCCGGTGACTGCTGGCTGTGGACTTCCACCGAAGTGGAAGGGCAAAAGGACAGCAAGGCCTGGCTCTTTTCGATGCAGTCGGGAACCATTCAGGAAACCCCGAAGGACCAGACGCATAAGTTCAGACCCGTGATAAGTATCTATTAGGTAGTGTAACCTCTAAATGCAAAGATTATGAATGAATTACTCGAACAACTCCAGATGAAGATGGAGGCATTCCAAAAGAATGCAGCCCTTCAAGCAGACAAAGGAAACAAGGCAGCCGATCAACGTGCCCGCTGTGTATCACTTGAAATGGAACCATTGCTGAAGCAGTTCAGGAAATTGTCCTTGGCGGCTTCGAAAAGATAATAGTTTTTCAGTTCAAATTCATATTAAACCGAAGGTCCTGGTGCGTGAGCATCGGGGCTTTTTTTTATTCCTTGGCAGTTCATCTGCACTCCCGATGAAATTTCCGATACAAAGGTACGAAGGGTCGGTACGGCGTCAAATGGCGCTGCGCTTGGCTGCGAAGAAAGCAGCCGGCAGCCTTCCACAATTTGTGCCAAATTGGGTATTCCGTCTGCTTTCCCCTTGCCACATTTGCCTTCCGTTCCTGATACCCTTCGTGAAAAGAGATATCGTAAAAATCACCCGGGAGTGAGAAGCCCTAAGGCTTCAAACCAAAGGGAAAAAATTAGTTCAGCTATGGCATACAAACTTAAAGACCGAAAAGAAAAGATGTTCTACAAGGGCAGTGTTTACGAACTCACCCTGCAGTGGGACAGAGAGAGTCTCCGCAAGTGCTTTTGCGGTATGCCTCCTTTCTATGCACACATCCGGAAGGACGGCGCCAACTTTGCACAAATCGACTGCTATTCCAATGGGGACGATTTCAGTGTGGTACCCATGCACCCGCTTTTTGAAGAGCCGGAATGGATAGTACACTTCCTAAAGTCGGACATCAATTCCATTCCACTGCAGAAACTGCTGGGACTGCTTCCCATCTAATTCACGGAGTAACGAACTTAAAAGGAAACGCTATGGACACACTCATTGAAGCCATCCCCACATGGGCACTCTGCTATCTGTTCAACTCGGATGCAACCGGACTGACGGATGAAGAAATCGCTCTGATTGACCAGTGGTACACGGAGAATAAAGTCATGGGTATCACTACCGCAACGGAACAAGAGGGAGAATGTTTCCCTTACTTCTCACACTATCCGGCTTTCGGTCTTCCTGCCGAAGTGGTGGACTGCCATGTTATGGTAGGCTGAATACAGCCGGTGACTACAGATGATTATTTACGCTTAAACATAGGAACATATGAAAGGAACTGACCATTTCAAGGAACTCATCAAGAACTATCTTGATAACCGAGCCAAGGAAGACGAACTCTTTCGTGCCAAGTATGAAACCACCACACACACCATTGACGATGTGGTCAACTATATCTTCCATGCCGTACAGCAATCCGGCTGCTGCGGTTTCTCTGATGATGAAGTCTATTCCATGGCAGTCCATGCGATAGATGAACCCGATTTGAAAATCGGCAAGCCGATGAACTGCAACGTGGTGGTGAACCATCACATCGAACTGACCGAGGAGGAAAAGGCAGAGCAGCGAGCCATTGCCCTCAAACGATACCAGGAGGAGGAAATGCGGAAACTGCAGCAACGCAACAGCCGACCCAAGGCAGCCAAACCGCAATCCAAACCCATTCAAGAACTCTCACTATTTCAAGGCATGGAACTATGAAGGCAAGAACGAAAATAGAAAAACAGGTGGCAGCTTCCAATGAGAAGCTGACCGCCATAAGCCCCAAAGTGATGACATGGGCAGTGAGGAAAGTGGCAGGACATGTCTGCTTCCGTACTTCCGCACACAAGTGTACATGTGGCGAATGTGGCAGGCAGTTCGACTATGAGGGAAAAGGCAAGTCCGTATGCTGCCCTTATTGCGGTACTCGTTTGCAGATAAAGGACACCCTCAAACGCACCATCAAGGAAGCCTACTACTTTTCTTCCCTCGAAGTAATAGACCATTTGCAGGTGCAACGGGTATTCCGTTTGGAAACGACCTTTCGGAAAGGATTGCCTATGGAGGTAGACTACTGGGAAGCATGCCGTCTGTGGCTCAATGCCGAAGGCAAGTCGGCTGTCACGGCAAGAGCAAGGACATTGAGCTATTATGTGGACTGCTTTGATTGGGCATCCGAAATCACCTTGAAGCGACCGAACGAAGTTCACTGGCTCATTGCAGACACCTATGTCTATCCGCACTATCGGCTGCTGCCCGAACTGAAACGTAACGGCATGAAAGGCAAGCTGCCCGACTGCTATCCGATGAAGCTGATGAAAGCCGTACTGACGGACAGCCGGATGGAAACCATCCTCAAGTCAAAGGATTTACATGCCGTGTCTTATTTTGTAAACCGACCTTTGGAACTTGACCGATGCTGGCAGTCGTATAAGGTAGCCACCCGGCATCACTACCGCCCTTCGGACATGGGATTGTGGGCAGATACCATCCGCTTGCTGGAGCAGTGTGGCAAGGACATCTGCAGCCCCAGGTATATCTGTCCGCAGAACCTCAAAGCCGAGCATGACTATTGGATGAACCGGCACAACCAAATGGAGCAGAAACGCAGAAGCCAGGAGCAGATACAGCGAGCCAAACGGAAGGAAGCCGAGTTCTACAAGGAGAAGTCACGCTACTTCGGCATTACCATCACCGACAAAGACCTGGTGATTTCGGTACTTGATACGTTGGAAGCCTTCCAAGCCGAGGGAAATGCCCTGCATCATTGCGTCTTTCAGTGCGAATACTATGCCAAGGCGGACAGCTTGATACTATCGGCTCATGACAAGGAGGGAAACCGCATCGAAACGATTGAGTTCTCACTGACCGAGGGGAAAGTGATACAGAGCCGTGGGCTGTGCAATACGAATACTCCGCACCACGACCGGATTGTCCGGCTGGTCAATGCCCATGCCCATCAGATACTCGCAGCCAAACAGACAGCGTAAATTCCTTATATATGTTCCGCTCCGACTTCCGCCGTGAGGCGTGGGTCGGAGTTTAAAAGCATACCATACGAAATGTATTGACAAATTGTTTCAAACTGAATTTAGGCGCTCTTTCTGCCTTCCAATTCTTGAATATAAGGAAGATTGTTCAGCAGGACAAAATCCATCTTGATGTTTGTCTGATATTTGTTTGATGTTTATTTAATGATTGATTAACAAGGAAATAAAATCATCAGAAAAGTGATTTTTCGACAGAATAAATGAGTAAACTTTCTGCCTAATCAGCAAGTAATAAAGTATTTTTGTAAGTAAAGAAATAAATGGAATAGTAAACTTTTAATCTTGAAGATAATGAAAGGAAATAACTTGACAATAGCTATCGGTAATCAGAAAGGTGGAGTCGGCAAGACTACCTCTACTGCATGTATAGGCGCAGCACTCGCACTGCAAGGAAGACGTGTGTTGCTCATTGACCTGGACGCACAGCAGAACCTCACGTTCACGCTGACGCAGAACGAAGACCCGGAAACAAGCATCTATGATACGCTGGTCAAAGACCAACCGCTGCCCATCATTCCCATCCGTGAAAACCTGGACCTCGTTCCGGCATCGCTGAATCTGGCAAGAGCCGAAATAGACATGGCTACCATGATGGCAAGGGAGGGCATCCTCAAATCCTACCTCGATGAACAGAAGGAGAAGTATGACTACATCCTGATGGACTGTTCGCCCTCCCTCGGTATCGTGACAACCAATGCGCTGGTGGCAGCGGACAAACTTTATATACCGCTCACCGCTGAAGCCTTGCCCTTGAAAGGCTTGACCATGCTGGACGATATAGTACGGGAAGTGAAGCGCAGGGTGAACCCGACACTGGAACTGGGCGGTGTATTCTTCACCCGCTTCAATAACCGGAAGTTGAACAGGGAAGTGATTTCCATGGTAGAAAAACGGTACGGAGAGAAGGGCTTTCAGACGAAAATCCGTGAGAATATCGCCATAGCCGAGATGCCGCTTTCCGGTCAGACCATCTTTGAATACGACCCGAAAAGCAATGGTGCAGCGGACTATCAGGCACTGACCGATGAAATAATCAGTCGGGAGGAAAATAGATAAACTATGTTACTATATGACTAATCACAAAGGTTATTGGTAACATAGTAAGTTAATCAACAAGTAAACAAGTAATAAAGTAAGCAATATGAGTAAGAAGAATTTATCCTTATTGATGGACGGCTTCATGGGTGAAGCCATTCCATCTGACCCGGTACAGGAACAGCCTGAGGAACAGGCTGTTGAGCAAGATGCAGAACAAGCGGAACAGCCGGCTGCTCAAACGGATAAGCAGGATAGTCCGAAGGAAGCACCTGCAAAAGCGTCTTCTAAGAAAGAAACAACCGAAACGGCTGCTACTGAGCAAATGAAGTCCAAGCTGGAAGCCAAACGCAGGGAGAATGTGGGTCGCCCCAAGAAAGGCGAAGCAGCCAAAAGTGCCAAGAAGCCCCAGGAAATCCGAGCCACTTTCATCGTGGATCCGGATTTAGTCCGCAAAGTGAAGTACATTTCCCTCGTGGAAGGCATCCTCTTGAAGGATGTTATCTCTGAAGCATTGAACAGCTATGTGGATGCATGGGAAGAAAACAATCGAAAAATCAAACTGCCCAAAAAAAAGTAATTATCTATCATAATGTGCCACTATTCTGGCATAGTTCTATGTTAAAATAAATAAGACCATATGTTTTCAATTAACAAGGTTGATAACATATGGTCTTGATAATAAAATACATATTTTTGTATCCGAATTTATAAATTATCTATAGGATTTGAATACTCTCTTTCGTGTTTGGTCCTTCCTATTGATAATCCAGCGATAACGTGAGCACCTGCTTGTTCTAATAGATTCTTTGTCATTTCCATTGACATTCCAGATGTGATAACATCATCTAAAAGAACAATGTATCGATCTCTAAAAAAACTTCCATTTATACTGATTTGAGCTTGAGTTGTTCCTCCCAAATGTTTTGCTTCCCCCTCTTGGAGTACAGATATATAATCGTATCCATTATCCATACCTGTTATTGAGCATAATTCATGAGAGAAGTCTTTATACCTTCTTTCTGTTACAATTTTCTTAGAAGAAGGAATGCAAACTAGAGTCAGCTTTGAAGTGTTAGAACCAAAGTAATGACTCATGACCTTCTTAAATAAAGGAAGTACTTTATTCATAGCTCTTTCATGCCGAAATCTTATTTCAGACTCCGGTTGTGATCGATTGGGGTTTGCTTTGAAATCCCAAATCAAGTTTCTTACTTCCCACTCATCTTCAGATGCATTCCAATCACAGTTTGTGGGATAATAATAAAAGAGAGAGAAACACTTTAGAGAGCTTCGTGTCGGTTGGAACCAAGTAAAAACGCAAGATAGTAAATAAACGAGCTCTTCTTTACGTCGTTCTTCCTCCATTTGCTTACGCCTTGCTTCTTCTTGAAGGTTCTCCTTATATTTTATTTCATTGTCTAAGTCTTTTATTTTAATGCTATTATCTATGATTTCTTGAATTTGTGATATATCGCATACATCCAAATCAATTTCACTCCATAACGCAGCAAATCCTTTGCTGTAATTCGATTTAATAGACTTAGCCTTATTTCTTAATTCCTGCTGGTTGTTGTATTCATTTACATAGTTTGAAAGGTCGCTGCTAGGTATGCAAATATCATAATAGTCTGATATATAAACGACAGCTTTTCCATATTCCTTACTGTTGTAAGACTTAATCGCATTTTCATTTTGACATTTTATTCTTACAGCGTCATCAAAAGCAACACCAATCTCATCAAACTGTTTTCTATATTCGTAGAAATCTGCTAATGTAAAACTGGACGCGAAATTGCATTCTTTTCCATATTTTTCAGAATTTAATATTGCTCGCTTTAATTCAGTTTCATTTTGGAGATGAATTACGGATTTTAATAGATCAGTGCTGTTTGAACTTTTTAGAGATAATACTTTTATTATTTCTTTCTCTTGTTCTATGGCTTGTTCAGAAAAAGAGTTTATAGCTAATAATTCTTTGCCATAAATCAGTTTAATCAAGGATTCATGTTCTTTGTAATGTCTTAGATATTCCTCCTTGATTGAAAAGTATTCTTTGTTTATGCCGGACAACTCAGCATACGATATATTCTCAAATCTTCTTCCATTGCTAAATACTATCCAAGCTTCTTTGTATTGGGATTCGCAGTCATGCCCTTTTTTTATAGCAGATGAAATGTTTTTAATTTTTGTGCGATTTAAAGCAATATTCTTAATATCATTATATGTATAATAGGTATTAGTAAAGCGTCTTATTGCTTCTGAATCAGTTTGCATCAAAATGTTATACTCATTCCAATAGGTATCGAGAGTTTCTATTTGCTTCTTGTTTTCAAAGATTAACTTTAAATCTTGATACTGATTTGTCGTAGGATATGATAATGATTTCTCTTTTGAAAACCATTTCAATCCTTCTTCCTTATTTCTTTTTAAATAGCTATAAGTACTCTTCCATGAATCTACTTGCTTTATATCAGAATACGCGTTAGCTATAATCTCTTTTGTTTCAAACTTTCCGTTGTCTGAAACAGAATGATAACTACTCCAAATTTTGTATGCCTCTAAATACTTTTGTTTTATCTCGTCATATTTATAGATTACATCATTATAGTAGTTATTCTTGAATATAAAAGTAAATATGCTTTTCATTTGATAGGTATATTATATAGACATTTGGGATACTTTACATTATTACACTGAAACATCTTTATTCCGCCTATTATACTGATATCATTTTCCTCAATCTTTCCGAAGAGTATTCTGCTTCTATTTTTTGTCATAAAAGCATGAAGATCTGAATTTTCGCTCCTAGCTATATGCCCTAATTGAAAAAAACAATCTCCTCCTTGAAGTACTATACCTGAATCCTTATCTGCCAACATCGTTTTTTTTGTAGGAATCCATCTAAGAACTTTGATGGCATTATTATCATATTCATTGTCTAATTCTGCAAATAAGACACAGTATTTTTTGTCCAAGGTTGTGTATGGCGCATAGTATCGGGTACCAACCAATGTGAATTTTCTCGATAAGAATTCATCTGGTATATCTATTAATGCCAATGATTCTACATCGGAAAACTTATTGAACTTTATGCCTATATCGTCTTTTATTTTCTGTAGTGATGAGTCTGATTTAGAAAGATTTCTGCCTGTTATGTTGTATAAAGGGGTGTCAAAATCTAATCTTCTCATAAATCTAAAGGATACAACATCTTTATTTTTTTTATATTCAGCTATCTGAGCAAATGAAATTCCAGGATTGCTTCCTTTGTCTTCACTGTCATGGTTATCAACTGGAAATAGTAATGCTGCATCAAATTCGATTGGCAGAAATCTACATATTGTATTTTCAATATTAAAATACCCTTCAATTTTTTCAACACTTTGGTTTTCGCTAAAATCTACCAAAATCTTTATACTGTTTCCATTGACTATTTTTTCAGATTTGCCAAGAAGTTCATCGTGCAACTTTAAGGCCTTCTCATATGCACGATCAAGTTGTAAATGAAGTTCTTTTACTCCATCTACAATACCAGTATATCCTTCAACTACTTTCTTCATTGCTATCTTATTAATGTCAATATCTCACTCGGTCTTATAATAGCATGCGAATAATCAGAGCGTAATAAATCTGCTTTTTCTTTCGTTCCCCAAAAGCATGCAACACTTTCTATGCCTGCTGCATTAGAAGCTTGAATATCTATGACTCTATCTCCAAATGAGATGGTGTCTTTTGGAAGTACATCCATCATTTCAAGAGCTTTAAGCATAGGTGCAGGATGTGGCTTTATAGGTTTTGCATCATGATAGCTTACAATATACTGAGTAGGAATACTATAGTGCGATACCAAGCGTTCTATGTAGGGACGCGGCGATGTACTTACAATAGCCATTTTAATTTGGTGTTTTCTAATTATTCCTAGGACTTCGTCCATCTCTGGATACATTGTTGTTTGAGGAATAAGACTGTAAGCTAGATTCCAATTCCTGCTATGACGTGCTTCTTCGAGACAGGTTGTATCAACGAGCGTCAAATCCATATCAAATATTATATTTTTCATGAGAACAAATTTGGAAAAAGTGATTCTTGTTGATTCTGTTTTGCCTTATTTATGTAAGACTCTATCAGTTGTTTTGCTTCATCTATTTCTGACGAGCGCAGGGGATGTGCTTGCCCCTCTTGAACAAGCTTTAAATTCCCTTGTACCTTTTCACTGATCGTGTCTTCATTGTTTTTGAATTCAACTGCAAATAATGGTTTTTGCGAATTAATGGTAGCATTCACAGCATGCATAGTCCCACCTTTAATTCCTGTCTGAATCACTATGGTTGCATATGACAGCCCTGCTTGCAGTCTGTCGCGAGCTACTAAAGAATATCTTCCACAACTTTGCCCAACCGGATATTCACTTAGCAACAATCCACCATTTGACACAATTTCTTTTGCTAAAGAGAGGTTCTCTTTAGGATAAATGGAAGCCCAATCTAGTCCATTGGCTAAAAATGCAGTTGTAGTGCCTCCTACAGATAACGCACCTTGATGACCAGTTGCATCGCAACCTATAGCAAGTCCTGAAACAATATTATAACCACGTTTCGCAAACTCTCTTGAAAAATGCAATCCAGCCTTTATTCCGTTTGGAGTTGGTTCCCGTGTTCCAATTATTGCTACTCCAGGTTTTCTTAATGCTTCCAAGTTTCCCTTATAATACAGAATGAGAGGTGGATCTATTTTTCCATCTTCATTTGTGCATGATTTTAGTATCTCAGGATATTTTGAATCGTAATAAGATATTATACCTACATTTTCCTCTTTGCATCTTTCAATAATACGCAATGCAACATCATGTGCTTTGTATAAGTCATCTTCTGTTATAGCTTGAATTTTTTTCCCTTTTAGTGTTATCCAAAATTCGCATAATTGACTTATCTGACTAATTGTATTAGTCACATACTTTGCAATTTGGTTGAAAATTGTTTTATTTCCGATTCCGTCCAGTTGTTGAAGCGTCAGAATCATTTCTGTTGATAAATGCATACTTTTGATGTTTAATATTTATCTACTCATGGTGTTAAATATGAGATATTTTATTAGTGTGAGATTCTACTGATTTATGATTATTCTAATCAAATATCTTATGTAGATTAACAGTATCACTAGATATTTCATATCAATACACCATAGTAATATTGTTTATTATATTATTTGTTGAGCATATACAACTCATCTACAAAAATACTGATATTACTACATATAATCTATTAAACATCAAACAAAATACCACGACTATTTCCGTTTTTGACTATTTCTATACTTAAATATGTTTTATATCACTTTTTGTATACAATAGATTCCATAAATTTTTGTTTTAAGTGCAGGAGATGTTTTTGGTAACACATGGCCTGGCAATAGACATGACCGCCATGATGGGAAGGAAAGGCATCCTCAATTCCGACTTTGATGAACAGAAGGAGGAGTATGACTACACTTCACACGTGTCAATAACTGAAAGTGGAACTAGGCAGTGATTATCATTATGGAAAAGCGATACAGAGAGAAGGTTTTTCAGACGAAACCCCGGAGTATATCGCCATAGCCGAGATGCCGCTGTCCGGTCAGACCATCTTTGAATACGACCAGAAAAGCAATGATGCAGCGGACTATCGAACACTAACCGATGAGATAATCTGTCGGGAAGAAAATAGGTAAACTATATTACTATATGACTAATCACAAAGGTTATTGGTAACATAGTAAGTAAATCAGCAAGTAAACAAGTAATAAAGTAAGCAATATGAGTAAGAAGAATTTATCCTTATTGATGGACGGCTTCATGGGTGAAGCCAATTCATCTGATTCTGTACAGGAACAGCCTAAAGAACAGGCTGTTGAACTGGCCGAAGCACAAGCGGAACAGCCAGCAGTTCAAGATGATAAGCAGGAAAGTCCGAAGGAAGCACCTGCTAAAGTATCTTCTAAGCAGGAAGCAACCGAAACGGCTGTAGCAGAGCAAATGAAGTCCAAACTTGAAGCCAAACGCAGGGAGAGTGTGGGTCGCCCCAAGAAAGGCGAAGCAGCCAAAAGTGCCAAGAAACCCCAGGAAATCCGAGCCACCTTCATTGTGGATCCGGATTTAGTCCGTAAGGTGAAGTACATTTCCCTCGTGGAAAGCATCCTCTTGAAGGATGTTATCTCTGAAGCACTGAACAACTATGTGGATGCCTGGGAGGAGAAGAACAAGAAAATCCGGTTGCCGAAGGCGAAGTGAGAACATGCAAAAACGGAGCAAGCTGTTACAGTCTGCTCCGTTTTACTATTATACCATCCACACATCAGAGATAGCGTGATGAACTATCATTTAATCAGCTCGTTGAGCTTGTCCTCTCTGACAATTTTAGGCTGCGCCTTACCTGCCAGAATCAGTACTTTCTTGCCGTTTCGGTATATATGGAGTTGTCGACTGCATACCACTGCAGTGATTTCTTCATCCTCCTGTATGGCTTTCCATATCGGATAATATGCACCTTCCGGCTGAAACAGCTTCTTTTGAAGGTGGGAACACATATTGGTAGTATCAATGGTCATCATGGTTGTCATTCTATTTCGTTTCAATGGTAGGTTGTTTCTTTCCGTAACTTTCGCTGGGTTCGGCGGCAGCTTCCAAAACAGGTTCGTTCATCGGATAAATTTTGCTCAACTTCTTCTCTACAGGCTTCTTCTCCGTGGGTTTTGCCAATTCCGGATTCAGTCGCTCCTTCAGTTTCGTGTTCCGTTTCAACACCGACATGTTGCGGATGGCAAATGAAAGCGCCTTTTTGGTACCGATGAGCACGCAAATCTTCTTGGCACGGGTGATGCCCGTATAAACCAGGTTACGCTGCAGCATTACATAGTGTGTCATAAGAACTGGCATCACCACGATGGGATATTCCGATCCTTGCGACTTGTGAATGGTCGTAGCGTAGGCCAGTGTCAACTCATCCAGTTCTGAGGCTTCGTATTCCACCTGACGCTCCTCAAAGTTCACCAGCAGCGTACGTTCCTCCATATCTACCGATTCCACATAGCCGAGGTCCCCGTTGAACACATCCTTGTCGTAGTTGTTGCGCAGCTGCATCACCCGGTCGCCCTGACGGAAGGAATAACCTCCCCTGTTCAAGGCAATCTGGGAAGGATTCAGTGCATTTTGCAAGGCCATGTTCAGATTGGCAGCACCCACCACACCGCGTTGCATGGGGGTCAAAACCTGAATGTTGCTCACCCCTTGGCTGTAGGCTTTCGGCAGGCGGTTCTTCACCAGATTCACAATTTCCTCCGCCACCTTCTCCGGCTCCTCCTGTTGGATGAAAAAGAAATCCGTCTGCTTGCCGTTGCTCGTATCGGGGAAACGTCCCTGGTTGATGGCATGGGCACTCATCACAATGCGGCTGGTCTGCGCCTGACGGAAAATACGGGTCAGTCGAATCACCGGAATCTTTTCACTCTCAATGATGTCGCGCAACACATTGCCGGCACCAACACTCGGCAACTGGTCAATGTCGCCCACGAAGACCACGCGCATGGAAGAGGGAATGGCCTTCATCAGGTTGTTCATCAGGATGATGTCAATCATCGAACACTCGTCCACAATCAGTGCGTCCCCTTCCAAGGGATTCTCATCATTCCGCTTGTAGCCGTCTTTCGGATTGAACTCCAGCAGCCGGTGAATGGTCTTGGACTCCATCCCGGTGGCTTCACTCATACGTTTGGCTGCCCGTCCCGTAGGAGCCGCCAGCAGAATGCGAAGTCCCATATGCTTCAAAGCCGCAATGATACCCTGCGTGGTGGTAGTCTTACCCGTACCCGGTCCCCCCCGTCAGTACCATTACTTTTGAACGGATGGCTTCCTCGATGGCCTGCAGCTGCACCTCGTCATATTCAATGCCAGTTTCCTTTGATAAAGCCTGCACATCTACCTTCTTGGCAAAGAGGTTCTGTTCCGATTCACGGAGCAAAGCCTGCAGCCTGTTCGTCGTACCTACTTCGGCAAAGTAGAAAGGCGGCAGATAGATGGCTTCGTCTTCCAACTTCAAGTCATCCGTCTGCACCATATTATTCAAAGCCTCACGGATAGGCGCTTCGTCCGCTTCCAGCAATTCCAACGCAGCTTGTACCAACTGTTCCTCTTCAGCATAGACATGCCCTTCGTTGGCCAACTGATTCAAGGTGTAGATGATGCCACTCTTACAGCGGCGGAGGTCATTTTTTTCGTAGCCCATCTTCGCTGCAATGCTGTCGGCCGTCTTGAAGCCGATGCCCCAGATGTCGTCAGCCAGTCGGTAAGGGTTCTCCTTTACCTTGTCGATGCTTTCCTTGCCGTACTGGCGGTAAATCTTGGCCGCATAGGCCGTACTGACACCATACCCCTGCAGGAAAAGCATCACATTCTTGATGTCCTTCTGCTTCTCCCAACTCTCGCAAATCTTCTCCACGCGCTTCTTGCCGATGCCCGGCACCTCGTAGAGCCGTTCGATGTCGGTCTCGATCACATCGATGGTTTCCAGACCAAACTGACGGACGATGAGTTGGGCAAACTTCGGACCGATGCCTTTTACCAGTCCGCTTCCCAGATACTTCTCAATGCCATAGACCGTGGCCGGCATCACCTCCTCCCACGATTGGCACACGAACTGGCTGCCGTAGCGTTTGTCCACCTTCCATTCGCCCTCACATAACAGCACACTTCCGGCAGGCACCTCCAGCAGGTTGCCCACCAGTGTCACCAGGTCGTCATAGCTTTTGACCTTGACCCTCATCACCGAATACCCGTTCTCGGGATTTTGGTAGGTGATTCTTTCTACTACGCAGCGAAGTTTGAGCATGATTAAAAAATATCTTATAGTTCATCAAATGGCGGAGTATCTGATTGCCCGTTTAGAACTTGTTCATACTCCTCGTCTTGAGGCAATCTAATTATGCTTACATTTTAACATTAAAATGTTACACAAAACTTTCAGCAATACTAGAGAGCAATATTCCTTCCAATTGTCATTTTATTTATTGCTATGCCTCAATAATTTACACCTTTCCTAAAATGTCTGGTTAATACGCCTTTAGTACTATTCATACTAATGTAGAAGTTATATTTTGAGTTTCCCATCCTCTTTATTGAGGGTGGGAAACTTCATTATTTTATAGTTACCAACGAAGGTGTTTCAATCATTCTAGTCACCAGCGACCGGAAATTTATTTTGAAATCTTCGTTCATATACTCCTTGTAGAGTGACATATCCTTCTGGCGTTGTCTGCGTACGATGCGGTCGATAATTTTGTCAAGCGCTTCTTCTGCAGCTTGCTTGTCAGGATTACCTACAATAAGTGAGAGGTAGTCGTTGTCCTGCTTGATGGCATTGACAATGGCTGTGAGCTTGACTTTCTGCTCTTCTGGAGTAGTATCCCAACCTTTGAACCATTTATCATTGAATTCTTGCAGAATTACGTCGAGTTCTTCTTTTGCATCATCACTCGTGCCTGCACCTGCCATAGCTGCTTTGGTAGGATCGAGAACAGTTTCGCTAGAATCTAATTCTATCTTTTCATTCAATCCAGTACGGCGTAGACCATAAGTATTCAAGTCTACTGAATCCAATAGGTCTTTGAGGTCGTCACGGCCAGGCACATCTACATGCAAGTTGGGAATTAAGAAACGAAGGAACCAGAACATTTTTTCCCAGTTGAGTACCTCATAATCCATGATGGCAGCTACACGAGAATAGACTTTTACAAACTGCTTGCATTTGATTTTGAAGTCTGCTTTACCATTCTCGTCAAACTCAATCTCGTGGTTGAATCGATGAGCTGCTGCATCTGTAATGGGAACCCATTTATCAGGTTCTGCGCCACTCATATAGATTTCCATAAATTGGTTGATGTCTTCTTCATCAAACACCCCAATAGACAACAAAGTACTACGCAACTCATGAAGAATGTTTACGTCCGTAGGTTCGGACAGAGTTGTGGAGGTGTAGAAAGGGTTGAAGCTTTCTTCCATGTCGTCCTTCTTGTTGTAGAAGTCCAAAATAAAGAGATCCTCGCTACGCTTGGACAAGTCTGGGGCTGCACGATTTAAGCGTGACAAAGACTGTACTGCCAACACACCAGCCAAAGGTTTATCAATGTACATGGCGCACAACTTGGGTTGGTCAAAACCAGTAAGATACTTGTTGGCCACCACCAAAATACGATTTTCGTCCGCATCAAATTTTTCTGCTGTTTCCGTTTCTGCAAAACCATTTAGACCTGCTTCGGTGTAGGTAACGCCGTTCATTTCTTTTTCACCAGAGAATGCGATGAGTACTTTGTAGGGCAACTTTAGTTTGACTACGAGGTCGGTTAACGCTTTGTAATAGTGGATTGCGCATTCTATGTCCTTTGTTACGACCATTGCTTTGGCTTTGCCCTTTAACTTTCGCTGGCGGAACACTTTACTGTCGAAGTGTTGTAGCATGGTGTCTGCTTTTACTGCGATGGTGTCAGGATGGCGTTCTACCGTTCGACGCAGTAGTTTTTGAGCTTTCTTTTCGTCATATTGAGGGTTCTCCTCAATCGACTTGATAAGCTCATAATAGCTCTTATAGGTGGTATAGTTTACAAGCACATCCAATATAAAGCCTTCTTCAATGGCCTGCTTCATACTGTATAGGTGGAACGGATGAAATACTCCTTCTTCGTCTTGCCATCCAAAGCGCTCTAGAGTTTCACGTTTCGGTGTAGCAGTAAAGGCAAAGTATGAGCAGTTGCTCGACATCTTACGGTCACGAATGAGTTTGGCTATCAACTCGTCTGTATCAGATCCTTCCTGGTCTGAATCACGTTGTACTGAAGCGTTCATTTTGTCCGCAGCTATACCACTTTGCGAAGAGTGAGCTTCATCGATGATGATGGCAAAATTATGGTCACTTACGTCAGCAATAGTCCCACAGATAAAAGGAAATTTCTGTATTGTTGTAATCACAATGCGTTTGCCACCTTCTATAGCTGTTTTTAGTTCGTTTGAACTATCTGCATGAGCTATCGTTTTCTCACTTTGACCGAACGCCTTTATGTTATCTGTGATTTGTTTATCTAGGATGCGACGGTCTGTCACTACAATCACGGTGTTGAATAGCTGTTGTCCCAATCCGCGAGAGCGTACAGCGTTTTCGGATGAAGCACAAGACTTAATCAACTTAAATGCCAGCCATGTCAATGAATTTGATTTTCCAGAACCGGCTGAATGCTCAATCAGATACCGCTTGCCTACGCCATTTTCTTGTACATCGGCAATCAGTTTATCTACCACATCAAGTTGATGGAAACGTGGAAAGATCAGTTTTTTTGCATTTCGAAGAATGTGAGGAACTTTTTTCCTTGTTTTCGCTTCACCATAATCAAAGAGAGCATAATTCATAATGATGTCAGACAACGTATCCTTGGTCAGAATACGCTCCCACATATAGGAAGTCTTGTAGCCATTTTCATTTACAGGATTTCCAGCACCGAGACCATTAGGCAGACCTTGATTAAAGGGCATAAAGAATGTCTTTCCTTCATTGAGCCGTGTAGTGAAGTACACTTCATCTTTGTCCATGGTGAAGTGTGCCAAACATCGTCCGTAGTTCAGCAAAGGTTCTTTGGGGTTGCGTTCTTCTTTGTATTGCTTGATGCCATTATAGCGAGCGGTCTGTCCAGTCCATGGATTTTTCAGTTCCATAGTAAATAAAGGCAATCCGTTCACACTGATCACCATGTCTATCTCCAGTCCTTTATTGGATGATGAGAAAGTTTGTTGGCGCGTTACACAAAATTGGTTTTGTGCGTAAAGTCGTTTACTCTCCTCACTGTCGGCCTCTGATGGTTTGGGATAGAATAGTTTGATTCCTTCCAGATTGTCCAAGTCAATACCTTTTCTCAGTATTTCCAGGATACCCTTGGTGGAAATGATTTTGGCTATTTGTTTGGGTAAGGCTGTTTCTAAGTCTTTGCCCTTGTATTCTTTAAGTTTCTCGCTTTGTGTGGCATTCAAGAATGACCATAAGCGCACAGTGTCGATGGCCAACTCTTTTTTTAGGTCATCAGGGCGGCCCCAGTAAAACTTTTCGTTACCTGGGTTCTGTGTGTCAAAGTCAGCTATTTCTTTATTATGTTTTCGCTCTTCTTTAGTATTCCCTACGAGTGCTTGTTCTATCAGCCACTCAAAGGCTTGTTCGTTGCTCTTTGCAGGTGTTACCATAAGCTTTTACTTTTTGAAGATGAATTTAGCGATACGTTCGGCAACGATTGCTGTTGCGTCTTCAATATCTTTCTTTCCCCATTTATCTTTAGGGTATTTTGAAAGGTCCAGGGCCATGCCGTAACGACTGCCCTTATACCCGCGTTTACTCTGAATGGTACTGCCTTTTTTGGTCTTAAACCAGTCATTGCTGATTGATTTGTTGATGTCTTCTTCAAGCAGTATTTTATTTCCCAGTAAGTTGGCCAGTGCGTCAAACTCTTCCTTCGTTTTGATATGCGCATCCATGCGAATGGCCTCTATGTTATGTCCGCTCGCCGGCATGATATGTTCTACATTCACACGGTCGTCAAAATCAAAGTTGCGATTTTGCTCCTTAGCATAAAGATACTCATTTAGGAAGACAAGAATGTTCTTGTCATATTCCTTGAGGTAATCGAGCACATCTTCCTTCTTCCAAGTGACTTCAATATGTTTGCTGAAATCAGACTCGATCTTATAGATATCGTAGTTTCCGTCTACCAGACGGAAGTTCTCGTTGAAAAGGAAGGTCTTGAAATTGGAGGAAGAGAAACCTACATCACCCACTTCGATAATGGCAAACAAGCGGAGCAAACATTCTGCTATTGGTTGTACATCTTCGGGGCAAAGATCATTTACGTCAAATCGGTAGAGATAGGCCATCAAAAACATCTTGAAGTTTTCATTAAACTTGAGCAGGAGCTTGATGATGGGGTAATCCTTGATTTTGTTCCACGTATTGAGAATCTTTTCAAAAGAATCGCAAAGCGCCATCGGCTCATTCAGAAGTTCTGAATGTTCGATGGTGTAATACTTACGAATACCTGGTGTGGTTACTTGGTTCAGTCCATAGTGATTGTTCTTAGCACGGTTGATATACATAAACTGTTGCAACACGGCATCGATATTCATCACCTTTCTTTGGCTAAGTTGGTTGGCTAACAGCGTGATTCCTTGCCATTTTTCGATGAATGTATCTTTATCGTCCTCTTTCGAGAACAACTGTGCAGAAATGATATCGGCATCCGACAATGGCATACCGGTGGAGTTGAGTGAATTAAACATGGTAATAGCCTGTTCTATCTGCCAACTCTTAATCTCAATGATTTGACACTTACCCAGGAATATCTTGGCAAAGTTATTCAAGTTTGACTCTGAGTACAAAAGCAGCTTCTCATAGAAATACTTGAAATTTCGGAAGAAGTTGGTGTATTTATTGTCTTTTTGCTTGCGAGGTATTTTATGAACTGCTTTCTCGACTTCAATGTAGGTCTCTGCCTCTATGATGTTTTGGAAGTCATCTTTGTAGAGTTCGTTGATACTCTTGTTTTCCAATATGGTAATACCCTTGGCTTTATTCCAATCTTCTTGAATGGCTACTTGTTTATCATCGTCTGCTTTGAATAGAATTTCAAAGATACCGTCATAGCTATTACTAAGGCCCTTGTATAGAGCTTTTGTATCTGGGCTCATTTGGAAATCATCCAGTACTTCCTTTAAACGGAGCTGTAGTGCTTTCAATAAAAGAAGAAACGTTGTTGTGCGTTGCTGACCATCAATCAAGTTCAGACAGTTATCCGTGGAGCAATCAATAATGATTGTTCCAAAAAAATAAGGGTCGTCTGCTCCCGAGTCGATAAATGCCTCAATGTCTTGCCACAACTTGTCGCAGTGCATAGTTGTCCATGAATAGCCTCTTTGGTATTCCGGGATACGGAATCTGTCATCTTTTCCCAACTTGGTATATTCACTGATAAGCCGTAAATTCGGTTCTATATTTTTTGTTGCCATGTTATGATACTTTTATTTTACCCGTTACTACTTCACTGATGATAATTTGCTTGCGCTCTTGAAGGAGAGTTATCTGTTTTTGTATCCGTTCTAAAGCTGTGTTTATTTGTTGTAAATTCTGAGTTAAGGAACTCACTATATTCTTTTGTTCTTCCATCGATGGTTTAGGTATGGGGGAAACGTTTTAATGCTCCCATATCTACATATTGAAAGCAAGTAGAATTTGAGTTTTCACGACAAAAATCACCAACTACATACATATAGTAGAACAGGAAAAGCGGGTAGAAAGATTCAATCAGCGATTTGCGAATTTTAAAATTCGCAAATCGCTGATTCGCAAGCGAATCAGCAATTAACATCGCATGTTCACCTATTGACGCTGTACAGATTGCCATGATGTATGATCCTGCTTTAAAGGTGCCTTTTCCGTTTATGGCTTTGGTAGTAACGTATTGCATTGCCTCCCTTAGAAAGCGCCCAGATTTTCTTATATCCTCCATACGATACCATGGTATTGAACCATTAGTCCAATATGTAGGATCGTTTTTAGATGGTGTATATCCATTTCGCATTTCAAACACATAGGTTAACGGCAAAGATTCCCAATGTGATGGTATTTGTCCCAACCAATTCAATCCTGAATTCTTCATTTCCACATTCCCGTCCAGCCCTTTCGTAACTGCACGCTGAATGATGATTTGCTTTCTTTCATTAAGCAAATCAATCATACGCTGCTGTTGGGCAATGGCTTTGTCTATTTCGGCAGTAGCCTTGTCGAGATAGGTAGCCATGGATTGTTGTTCTTCTAAAGGAGGGATAGGTAATAGCTCATTTCTAAATTCTTTAAAAGATAATGTGAGTCTGACACCACATCCCATTCCATGAAACACTTTTCGTGCATCCATTCCTTTTAGAAGATAAGTAAAATAATCTGAACATATATTTTCTTTCGGGCGTAGGGCTATGTAAGCAGAAGTAATGATTCCCTTTTCTTTTACTTGAGCAACTCTTTGAGATACAAAATCATAATTCAGATTAAGCCCATTGATCATAATATCTCCATTTTGAACTATGGTGTACTTTGAAATGATTTTCTTTAAATCAGAATCCATTTCTTGAGATTTCTTAGGTTCAATCGTTCCAAATCTAAATTGAAGTTGATTAGTATTATTACATGTAGAATTTGTCTCAACATTTTCATCAAATATTAATCTAGAGCGTTTAATTTCCCAATGACTCGGAATTTTACCAAGCCATTGTATACCACTATCTTTATAGCTATTATATTTCTCCATAAGCCTACATCAATTTAAGCAATGCTTCGATAAACCCTTGACTCTGGCGATCTAACTCCAGAATATCATGTTCATTCTCTTCCAAAGAGCGAAGTTGAGCAGGCTTATAAAAGTACTTGTTAAACGAAATCTCGCATCCAATCTTGGTGACAGGAAGGTTAATCCACGCTTCTGACACATAAGGATTTACCTCACGCTGCACATACTCCCAAATATCCTCCTTAACAGGAATTTTTTCAATGTCACGCAAATCACTGTCAGCTTCGTAGGTCACATAAGTACCATCCGTTTGTGGGTAATAGCCATAATCGGGCAAAAGACTTTCATCTATGCCGTAAGTAGCCAAAAAAGCAGGAATGTCCTTATTCTTTGCCTTGAGCACTTTGGCAATGACAGGCTTTGCAGTTGGATCTTGTACTGCATTGGTACGCAAGATGGTTTTCAACTGGGCGGCAGTTAGCTTTAATCCTAGCTCCTTGATCGCCTTTTGGTTTAGCGCAAGGAAAAGGTTGTAGTCATCGTATTCAGCCGTGCCTACTTTGTGCATGAGCTTCATTGCAGCCTGTTGCAGGGCACGACGCTCTTGCCATTTCTTGGCACTCACCAAGGTGGTAAACTTCTTGTCTGTTAGCTTTAGCTCGTTCTCATTGAGATATTCTTTAATATCAGTCACCTCTGCTTCGAGACCGCTATACACCTTATCTCCATACGTTTGGTAAAGCCATTTCGAAAGTTCCATCATGGAAGAATCAAAAAGCAGTTCATCGCACTTAACGGCAGAGAAACGGCAACGTAAGCGTAGCGGACGCTCAATTTGTACGCTGTAATAGCGGAAGTCGTCGCCATCAAAAATCTTGCTCGAAATGCGTACGTCATCATTTGCCTCACATTCAGTGCGATTCATGTAAATACGTACAATATCATCTGCATCCTTAGGCGTTACCTCGCAGTTACGGCTACCTAGATTCTTGCGCAATTTGTCGAAAGCTTTCGAAGCATCAATGAGTTGCACCTTGTGGTCTTGTTTGTGATTGCTCAGCAGCCACACATAGGTACTGATACCGGTGTTGTAGAAAATATTATTAGGCAACTGCACAATTGCATCCACCAAATTATTCTCAATAAGATAGTAGCGACGGATATTAGATTCACCCGAGCCAGCATCGCCTGTAAACAGAGATGAGCCATTGTGAATGGAAGCCACTCTTGAACCTTGTGGTTGTGCTTCCAGTGACTTCATTTTATCCACTTCTTCGAGAATAAACAGAAGTTGTCCATCACTGGTGCGCGGCGTAGAATCCACAATTTCTTCTTCACCAATGAAATTAGTCAATTTCAAGTTGAAGCGTGCATCAAGCAGATCCTTATCATGATAGATTTTTTTCTTGTCCTCTTTCCACGATTTGCCATAAGGTGGATTGGTAAGCATATAACCAAACTGCTTATTATGGAAATGGTTCTCAGTGATTGTGTTACCACGGTGCATACCTTCAGGATCTACTCCTTTAATGATAAAGTCACTCTTACAAATAGCATAAGTTTCAGGGTTGACCTCTGTGCCATACATCTGAATGGCATTTGGAGTTACGCCCATGTTGAGTAAGTAGTCACGGCCTTCTGTAAGCATACCGCCCGAACCACAAGCAGGATCATAGAGTGAAATAATTTTAGGGAGATTATCTTTTACGGGTTCAAATACCATCTTAGCCAACAGTTCAATCACATCACGGGGCGTGAAGTGCTCACCTGCTTCCTCATTATTTTCTTCATTGAATCGGCGGAGCAGTTCTTCAAACAACGTACCCATTTGAAGATTAGACACAGCCGGAAGCGGTAAGCCGTCGGGGTCGGTTGCAGGACGGTCGGTAAGATTCAAACGGGGGTCCGTAATGCGTTCTATGATTGAAATCAATCGGTCATTATCGGCCAATTTCTTAACCTTCGCATAAAACTCAAAGTTCTTCAATACATCCTTGACATTCTCACTATAGCCATTCAGATATTCAATGAAATTGGTATAGTTGATGTCATTATTATCTGAGGATTGATTTTTCAGTCGATTGAGTGTCCACTTTGATAGGTTGTAATACGTTTGTCCCGACTCATCTTTAAGGGCTTCCTCATCTAAATTATCTGCAAGTCCAGCCTCAATCTGACTTTTGTATTCTTGCTCTACAGCTACTTTGGTAGGTTCCAACAAAGCATCGAGACGTCGCAGTACAACCATAGGAAGAATTACATCACGGTATTGACCGCGAAGAAACACATCACGCAGCACATCGTCTGCTATATTCCATATAAGGGCTATCAGTTGCTCCATTTTTTCTTACTTAAATTGTTTTTGTATATACTCAAAAAGCTCCGGATTATTTCTCATTGGATGCTGCAAACTGCGGCCTCCGTGAAATCCGTGCTCAAATAGTTTGGTTTCACTTAACGCATCACCAGTGTACTCCTCTAGAAGTTCGAGTTTAAAGGTTTTATCTTTGGGGGCTACTCCATTCCAGTAAGCACTATCGCCGCGTTCTTGATTGGCGGCAGTAACAATGGTCTTGAAACGCACACATCGTTCGTTTGACATGAAGAGATAGACTATATCTCCAATTGCAAACCTTACTCTGTCCTGTCGCCAAGATATGTAACCTAACTCTTGAAGAGCTTTTGCATGGTTACATTTTGATTTATTTGCGAATACCAGCCAATTATAATTCATGCTTCTAATCTTTTTGTGGAGTCGGTACTAACAAATCTCTAATGTCAACGCCTAAAGCTATTGCCACTTTTCTCAGTGTAGCAAGATCTGGCTGGGATGAATTAGTGCACCATTTTGAAACAGTAGCAGGGTCTTTGTCCAATTCTGCAGCCAGCCATTTATTTGTCCGCTTGCGCTCTGCAAGAACAACTTTTATGCGATTCAAATCTTTCATTTCAATTTCTAGGTTTATTGCGTTTGGTACAAATTTAGTGAGAATATATGGAATACGTATGAAAATATCTGTCTTTTCTCTTTTGAATGTAATTCATGTAATAACGAACGACCATTTGAGAGGATTATGGCATCCGGTTTACTCCATGTCTGCGACACCAAGCAAAGCCCGGCTGAATGGCTTTTGCAACAAGTGGGGACTCCAGTCCATTGCCACAGAGAGAAGCAGCAGGGTTTCACTTCGCTCCACTCAGCTATTTCTCACTGTGTCAATGAGGTCAGGCTGCTGGTCAAACGATGATTAGCTCAATGGCTCTACCGAACGCAGGCTGACGCTTGCGGAAGTAGAGCCATCGAATGGTTTTGGAGGCTGGCTCACAGATGTTGGCCGCCACTTCCGACTTATCGTATTGCATGCGATGCCGGAAGTGACGACCTTTTGGGAAGATGCACCATCCGGTTTGCTCCGTGTCTGCGACACCAAGCAAAGCTCGGTTGATAGGCTTTGGCTACAAATGGAAGCTTCAGTCCATCGCCACTGTGAGAAACAGCAGGCTTTCACTTTTCTCCACTCAGCTGTTTCTCACAGTGTCAATGAGGTTGGGAAGCTGGTCTTCAAACGGTGATTTGCTCGATGGTTCTACCGAACGCAGGCTGACGCTTGCGGAAGTAGAGCCATCGAATGGCTTTGGAGGCTGGCTCACAGATGTTGGCCGCCACTTCCGACTTATCGTATTGCATGCGATGCCGGAAGTGACGACCTTTTGGGAAGATGCACCATCCGGTTTGCTCCGTGTCTGCGACACCAAGCAAAGCCCGGCTGATTGGCTTTTACTACGAGTGGAAACTCCAGTCCGTTGCCATAGAGAGAACCTACAAGGCTCCACTTCGCTTCACTTTGTAGGTTCTCACAACGGCAACGGTTTTCGGGAATGTGCATCTTCAAGACGATCGGAATGCTGGGTTACGCGGACTTTCTGAGGAATATGTTTGAGATGACTTGTTAGAACTAATCTTTTTCCTTGGAGTCATGGTCGGGAAAGTCTTGAAAACCATTGGAGCTTCTTGGTCCAACTCGTTTTGTACGTGCAAAGGTACTGCGGACGGGAGAAACGTCAAGTGCCGCTGACGCTTTCGGACGGAGTACTTTCCGGCAGCCTTTCACAATTTGTGCCAAATTGGGTATTCCGAAAAGTCCTCTGTCCTCACACTTGCCTTATTCCCCCTGGTGTCCGCAGTGTAAGGAGGCACGAAAAAACGGTTTTCCCGACCAAGAAGCTCTAAAGGGCTTCACAAGAGGGAGAAGAATCGGAAACGTAACCAACTTAAATAATACAATTATGTGCAGACTTATGACAACACAGTTGGAGGAAGCCTTGAAAGGCTATCCTCTCTATTCCCAGGACGGCAAGGGAAAGGACGCTATTTGCCGTGCCATCTTTGCGCTCGGTGGAGTGCGGTGGTTCATTCTTGAAGGCGAAAAGGAAGGCAACGACACCATTCTCTTCGGTATCGTCATCGGACTGATGAAGGACGAGTATGGCTACATTTCTTTGAATGAACTTTCGGACATTGAGTTGGATTTGACCAAACAAGGCTTCGGCAAGCTGCAAGTGAGGCAGCAGGAAGACTTCCAACCGACACCGCTGAAGAAACTGCGCGACAGCCGGTTGCAGGAGTTCCTTGCAAGAATGGGCAGTTGAGTATGATAATGAAGTAATAACAAAATGACCTGCCTTATCCGTCACGGACCGGGCAGGTCTCAAATAGTAGGTTTAGTCTGAGATATGAGGAATGGAAATATATTCAGTATCGCAGCCCAACTCGGTTGGACTGCTTCCGCTCAGTACAAGGAGGGCAAACTCTTCTTTGACTTCCAACGGAAGACCTTGAGCGGTGTGCCGTTTACCTTCACGGCAGAAATGAAGGACGGCAAGGTAAGTAATCTGGTGAAGGAGATTGAGTCCTTCGTGGATGCCATCGAGCCGGAGACTTGTGCTTCGGAGTGGATGGTCCGGTCGGGCACCGTGGCACCATCCCGTTTCCGGCAGGCCGTGAGCGACATGGATGCCATCCGTACCGAAGCGTGGCTGTTGGCTTGCCAGCTGGCCGAGGCGGACGGCAAATCCGTCTTGGCAGGTCTGCCCTGGAGCCAGTGGAACTGAGTTCCGCTGGCCAATAAGTCCAAAAGCAGCCCTTTATTCACGAGGGCTGTTCTTGAACTTGCGTCCTCTTCTTGGAAGACCCGCTTCCTTGTAGGCAATAAGGTCGCTTCCCCGGAAGAGGATGCCCCTTTTATCGGTGTAGATCCGGATAAAAGGCAAGGGTCGCTCGGGATTGTTGATGTAGTCGTAGATGGTGCATCGGTGTACCCCGAGATAAAGGCAGGCTTCCTTGATGGTGTAGTTCCGGTCGGGAGCTATCGCTATCCATGTGTTCTTCAAGTCGGTCATAGGCATAAGCGTTTGATGCAGTAAAGTTACGAAGAAATACCTTGTGTGACAATAGCTTCCGTGTGATGCAATGAGGGATTTTGGGTGACTTTGTGGGATTTTGTGATACCCCCTGCAAAAAGTTAGGCAAACATTCATCCGTCTTTCATCCAAGAATGGCACTTAGTGTGGGGCTGCATCAAAAAAACACCTTCTGCAGTTTCCGGCGGTATAGTTAGGGTGGTGACAAGATAGCCAGGGTGACAACGGGCTGGAAAGGCCTGGAGCCGCTTCCGAAAGCCATTGTATTTCAATATCTTTTCTTTTTAAAGGAAAAAAATTATAGAATAGAAAAGCCGGAATTTGTCAACCAGTGGTTATAATTTTTCTGCCGCAGATTTTTTTGTCAACGCTTGTCAACGTTTGTCAACGCTAACGGATGTATTAAAGCTGTTGATATACAATGACTTTTGCTGTGGCTATCTTGTCAAAGCGAAAATGCTCCCATTCTAGAAAATGAAGCGACTATTTTATAAGGAATTATTCGTGTGAGTATGAGGGTGTAGAAGAAGGAGCAAAATGTACCTGCAAGGTCTTGTAGAAGTATCTGTCAGGGATGGAATGAGGAATATCCGGTTCTGTGAAGTGATGAATGAAATGACCGCTCACCGTTTTCTCATCTTGCCTACGAGGATATTTTTTTGCAAAGGTAGGCTGTTCCCACCAAATGTCAAATCTCTTACAGAAAATCTTCCTCAAACAAGTTGAGCGTATTTTCTGTCCTGAATTTACCTAATTGGTGGCTGCCAGCACTCTGAAAAAAGCAAAAAACATCCCTTCGGACAAGCTGCAAAACAGCAAAACAAGAGGGAAAAAATCAGAGCGTATGGCACACATGGACAATTACCTCAAGAAGCAGTTGGAAAAACCTCAGACATGGTTCTGCAAGTATTTCCCGAAACGCATCCGCAATGTCGGCGAAAAGGAAGTGACTGACAGACAGATGGTATATGATTTCAAGGACGGAAGAAGTTTTGAGGCAGTGGCACAAATGACCGCAGCAAGCATGAAGGAGCAGTATGGCGATTTCTGCAAGGACATCACCTTTGTTCCGGTTCTGGCATCCACCTCCGAGAAGAACGAACTCCGCTACAAGGCTTTTTGCGAGAGAGTCTGTGAACTGACCGGAGCCATCAACGGCTTTGAGCATATAAAGGTAATCGGTGGACGCCTTGCCATCCACGAGAACCGTAAGCTGGAGAAGGAAATCCGCAGGGTGAGCATCATCGAGTTTGATGAAATTTGGTTCAACGGCAAGAATATTGTTACCTTTGACGATGTAATCACCCGCGGTATCACTTGGGCTACCTATTCCGACCAATTGGAGAACTTGGGTGCACACGTCCTCAGTGGCATCTTCTTGGCAAGAACCCATTATAGAGTAACAACGAACTGACAATGATAGAAAAGAGAATAATGAAGGTGAAGGCAACCGCAAAGGCAGTTGCCTTTACCGGACATAGAGAAATATCCCACAATCACCAAGGACAAGTACGAGAACGGCTGAAGGATGCCGTTCTGCAAGCCATCCATCAAGGAGCCAACAAGTTCTACTGCGGCATGGCGCTCGGCTTCGACATGATGGCAGCGGAAGAAGTCCTTTCCCTCAAGTTGAGCATCCCCATGCTGAAACTGATAGCGGTCGTACCCTTCAAGGGACAGAGCGCTTCCTGGTCCATGGTGGAGCAGCAGCGCTATGCCTATATCCTTTCCAAGGCAGACGATGTGGTGCATCTGAGTGAGGACTACTTCAACGGATGCTATTTCAAGCGGAACGACTACATGCTGTCGCAAGGCAGTGTGATTGCCTGCTTTGACGGCAAACCGAAGGGCGGCACAGCTTACACCTGTCGCAAGGCAAGGGAGAAGCGGATGCCTGTCGTCAATGTGTATTAGTTTACAGCTTTCAATAAACGAGTAACGGGAAGCTAAACGCAAAAATATTTGCGTCCAGCTTCCCGTTTTGCGTGAAAATAGGCTGTTTTTGATGGTTGAACGCAAAAAAAATTGCGTTCAACGGTTAGGAAGGTTTCTTTCTGAAAGTGGCTTTTTTGAGATGAATAAGTCGGATTAAACCTCGAAGTCATAAGGATGTTATACGTTTTTCATATGTTTTTTGAAATACGTATAACATTATTCGGAAAACTGCTTATCTTTGTGCAGAAATAGTGTTTAGACCATGGGTAATCAGGAAAAACAAGTGATAAAACAAGCGGAAAACCAGCCCAAGAAACCCGGTAGAGGAGGTAAAAGACCAGGTGCAGGTCGCCCCAAGGGTACCAGCAAACTCTATGCTTTCCGGGCCGATAATGAAGTGGCTGCCTATCTGGACAGCCAGGAGAACAAGACGGACTTTATCAAGGAATGTATCGTCTGGCAGATGGAGGTTGCTAAAAGCAGGCAGGAAGACGAAGCTTTGATGCAGTTGGGGGAAGTGATGCCTACCAGCCGTGTCAAACCGATGACGCTGCCTTTCTTTGATGTGAAGGTGGTGGCCGGTTTCCCCATTCCTTTGAACAACGATGAACTGGCGCAGGACATTGAGGTGTTGAAGATGCTGTGCCCACACCCGGACTCTTCGTACTTGATCCGAGTGCAAGGCCGTTCGATGATTGAAGCCGGAGTGAATGATGGCGACATCATCATTGTAGATAAGAGTGAACGGAACCCTACGGAAAAGCAGATTGCGGTCTGCGAACTGAATGGAGAGTACACGCTGAAACGGGTTTGCAAGAAGGAAGGAATCCTTTGGCTGGTTCCGGCCAATCCCGAGTACCCCGAGATTAAAATCATTGATGGTGATGATTTCAGTGTTTGGGGAGTCGTGACGTATATCATCCATAAGCCTGTTTACTAATTTCTATAATCCGTTTGCCAACAACTCATGATTGCTTTAGTCGATTGCAACAGCTTCTTCTGTTCCGTGGAAAAGGTCTTCCATCCCGGACTGAACGGAAAGCCCGTCTGTGTGCTTTCCTGCAACGATAGCTGCATTGTTGCCCTGACCCCGGAAGCCAAGGCACTGGGGCTGCGTCGTGGAGACCCCATCTTCAAGAAGAAGGGTATTGTGCAGCACTATGGGGTGAAGCTGTTTTCTACGAACATGTATCTCTATGCGGCCATGTCCAAACGGGTGAACAACATTCTGCGGTCTGCTGTGCCTCATTCGGAAACCTATTCGATTGATGAATCCTTCCTCTATCTGGACGGGCTGGAGAAGTACCATAATTTGGAGGACTACATGAGCGGAGTGGTGGAAAAAATCAGGCTCTATACGGAAGTGTGGGCATTGCACCGACCAAGACATTGGCGAAGATTGGCAGCAAGTTCGCCAAGCAGTACAAAGGCTACCGCTCGGTGTGCCTGATAGATAATGAAGAGAAGCGCCGGAAAGCGTTGGCACTCTTTGAGTTGGCAGATGTGTGGGGAATTGGCAAACAGACCTTGACCAAGTTGAACTACCTGGGCATCCGTACTCCGCTGGACTTTGCCGACAAGAAAGGAAGTTGGGTGCACAGCCACTTCACCAAGCCGGGATTACAGACGTGGAAGGAACTGAACGGCATCCCATGCATTGACACCTCGGAGGTGTTGCAACGACAGACTATCTGCACCAGCCGGAGTTTCGGACTTTGGTAACCGATTATAACGAATTGAAGGCATCTGTAGCCAGCTTTGCGGCCAGCTGCGCCAACAAACTCCAGGAACAGCACTCGTTGACTTCTGCCGTGACGGTATTCGTATCGAGCACCCGCTTCCGGGAGGAGCTTCCTCTGTATTCCAACGGGCAGACCAGGATTCTGCCCATGCCGACCTCAGACACGATAGAGATTACACTGGCAGCACTGGCAGTGCTGAAGGAGATTTATCGGGAAGGCATCGGCTACAAAAAGACGGGAGTCATTTTGGGAAACATCACCGATGTTTCCTACATCCAGCAGAACCTCTTTGACGAAGTGAAGAACCGGCCGGAGCGGATGCAGCTGATGAAGCGCATTGATGAACTGAACCACCGATTCGGTTTGCGGAAAATACATTTGGCCGTGGAGGGTGAAGAGAATCAGGCCTGGCATGCCAAGAGTGAATTCCGGAGTGGTAACTATCTGTCGGACTTGCGAGAGATACTGACGATTCAGATATAGTGATGCTGGGATTGTCACTATATTTATGTGGTTGTTTATCAAAAATCCTACGATTAAGGTTTAAATAAAGAATACCAATTGGTATATTTGCCAATTATTGCTATCTTTGCATTGTTTTGATAACATTTAAAGGTGGCGGCAACACTTAAAATGCGGCAGAATAATTATGACAAATCAAAATGAACTTTCCTTTTTGGAAATTCCCAATCAATCATCCGCGCAGATAATTAGCCGGAACGAGGTAGAGGTAATAGCTCCCGATGGTGAGGTCTTTACCGTATTATGTCAGATAGGTGCTTATACGAGCAAAGAGACACAAACCATAGAACTTTATTGGTTGGAGTCTTTGTTTGACAAGAACTTTTCCGCTGACAAAGAGGAAATGATTAATGCTATTTGGCGAGAATCCATGCAGGCATCAGTACAGGTACTCGCCATAAGGATAGAGCACGTATCGGTGAACGTATTCGTCAAATCCGTATGGATAGAGGTATGGAAGCTCGTGATTTAGCAAGACTTTCCGGCATAGATGCAGCTAATCTGTGTCGTATCGAGAATGGTAAGTATTCTGTAGGGCTAGATATTTTATCTAAGATAGCAGCAGCTTTAGGGAAGAAAATAGATTTTGTTGACCTTTAATAGCTTGTTATGATTGATATAGATGACTACAAAGTAGAGGTCTCTTGTGAATATAAGGGTGAAACCTATTCCGTACGAGATAACGGTGCTATTATGAGACATCCTAAAAAAGGCGGACGAACAAGAGCATTGGATGGTAAATGGACATTTGGAAAGAAGGATGAATCCAATGGTTATATGTTTTTTCTTCTAACATTCGTGTTCATCAAGTTGTTGCTACAGCTTTTGGGGCAAAACAAGGAGGAAGGAATGGTGGTAGACCATAAAGACACCAACAGGTGTAACAACAGAGCTGAGAATCTTCACTGGGTAACAAAGCTTGAAAATGTGTTGAACAATCCGATTACTCGTAGAAGAGTTATCAATATTTGTGGAAGTGTAGAAGCTTTTCTTAAGAATCCTGCTTTGATATGGAATAGTTCTGCTGATCCTAATTTTACATGGATGCGCACTGTGACAGAGGAAGAAGCTGCGAAATGTAAGGCGAACCTAGAACGATGGAGTAAAGAAGATGTAGATTTCTTTAATTCACCTAAAGTCAACGGTTTAGGCGAATGGATTTACAGTGATGTGCGATCCAATAATGACGTCCTTCATGAAAAAGCCACTACCCCAACATCCTGAATTTGAAAAGTTAGATGAAGAACAAGTAGAACTTGAAGACGATCCAATGTGTAGTTTCGATGAGTCATTAACCCTCAATGCACTACAAGAGTATTGGAGAACTCCTACAGAGTTTTCTTTATGTCCTTCTGAGGTTCTGTCATTAGAAACATATTATGCGTTGCTTAAGAAGGAAAAAGTCTTTTATTCTAATACTTATGGTTCAGGTATTATCATTGAAGCTGCAATTTCTGATGACAAAAATGGTGTGTTGCGACCCATAATCCTGAAGCATTAAAGAATTGGGGCATTACATACATTTATATCTTGGGCGGCAAGTACATTCATCGGGTGGTGGAACATTTTTTCAGAGATAGGTGCTTTAAAAGCAATAACATTTTCCAAGGTAAAGAATGGACAGGCGGCGATTGCATAGATGATTATTGCTAATCAGTAAGTTTACATATATGTAAAGGGAAAGATTATCAAATAAGATAGTCCTTTCCTTTTGTCATCAAGATAGAATAGTTAATGGTATGAAACCCATTTTATGGATTCTTCTTGGATATGATTAGCCTTCTTCTAATAGATTAGTTGCTTTTGTACTGATTTATAGAGCAAAAACGAGTTTGCTTGGTGTTTGTTTGAGGTGCATTGCTTATCTTCGTGTGCTTTTTTAAGAATGTAGAAATGACGAAAGCAGAATTATGTAAGAAAATATCCGCAAAGACGGGATGTGATGCCCAGACTATACTGGCAGTAGTGGAGAGTTTGATGGTGGAAGTGAAGGAATCACTGGAGAAGGGAGAGAATGTTTATCTGAGAGGCTTCGGCAGCTTTATCGTAAAGCAGCGTGCAGAAAAGACTACACGAAACATTTCGAAGAATACCACTATTATTATACCGGCTCATAACATCCCGGCTTTTAAGCCTTCCAAGGAACTGGTGAAGCTGGTGAACAAACTGGAGGATTGATAGCTGTTTGCAAAGGATAAACCATAAAAGCGAGCCGTTTCTTGACTCGCTTTTATGGTTTATCTTAAATGGGCTTTGCACTACTTTACTTCAATAGCGTCCAGAAGCCGACTTTGGTCGGACCAATATGCTCTACAATATGTTTCAATTCTTCGATGTCGCGATGAATGGTACGGGCATTGACACCTAGCTTGTCTGCCATTTCCTCCATCGTAATCCTTGAATTCTTCCTGATCAACGAAACTATCGCTTGATGGCGCTTATTCTTTTTAGAATTTTCTTTCTTGTCTGTTGACTTTTTAAGAGAAATATTCAAATCGTCTTCATCATTGGTGGAAATGGTTTCTTGGGACATTTGTCCGTTTCTTGGGACATTTTCCACAGTTTCTTGGGACATTTTCTCATTTCTTGGGACATTTTTCACGATTTCTTGGGACATTCCCATATAGGTAATGGAGAAGATGAACTGTGAACCATTGACGATTTCCACTTTGTAGTCGGGATAGTACAAGGGAGCATAGCGCAGGATATTACGGGTGCCGGAACCCATGTCTTCCACCCAGGACAACTCATGGAACACGCGCACCAGCAGCGGATTCTTGGTATAGTTACTCAATTCCTGTAACGTGAGTTCGCCTTCGGGAATCTCCGGCAGCAGACGGGTGGGGTTCTTCGTGATTACTCGGTCCTTGAATACATGATAGAAACAGGCATAGCCTGTACTGAAATCGCTGTGTACGCAAAGATTGGCCACAATTTCACGGAAGAGGTCCCAGCGCAGGTCTTCCCGTTGGGTGGTACCTTCTGGCAGGTAGAACTTGTTCGGTAGGTAGCGTTCTGTAAACTGCGTCAGTCGGTCATAGACCTTGATCAGGTTACAGCGCATCGTGATGCGGTCGTCGTACCGGTTGGGAAAGCGCTTGATGTCGTTGTATTCCTCGTAGGTACACATGTGGAACAGTGCCTCGAAGCGGTAACGGGGCATGTACTCCTCAATGGCTTCTTCCTTGCCAAACAGAATGAGTGCGGCATACTTCAACTTTAGTTTCCCGGTTTCTCTGTCTTTCTTGGCCAGACGGGTATGAAGCAATATATCTTTATCAGCCAGCTGCAGCCAAGGATGGTTCGGTTTGATGACAGCCAGAATATTACGGCAGTACTGGAAAGTATCACTGTCCAAATCTTCCAGTGTCAGTTCCTCTACAATCCTTTCTTCAAAAAGATGCGGATTCTTTCGCTCAAAGAGCGACAACAGCAATTCCGGCTGGTCGGTTACATCAATGTCTGCATCTCCATTACGATCCCAGTATTTCCCCTTGTAACGGTAAACGTATTGGCCGCAAGGTATGTCCAGATGCAGGACCATCTTCCCTTCAACGGTAAGTATTTGCGGTGTGAAGTAGGGACAGGGCAAGAATAAATCAGGATTCTTGATGGCAGTGATGATATTACCCTGCAGTGTGGTGGCTTTGTCTGGATTCACTCCGACAATCTCACCATTATCCTTGACTCCCACAAGGATGTGGCCACCACTATGGTTCAGAAAGGAGCAGACGGTTTCATACAATGAATCAGAAATCTGTTCATAGCATGTTTTGTATTCTATTTGAGCATTCTCTCCAGCTTGGGAGAGCTTGATAAATTGGTCTTCTCTCATGAGGTTCAGTAACTTTTTTACAGATATATGTGGCATGGTCCTATCATTGAGACCCATGATACAAAGATAATTCTATTTCCTGAATGTTCGAAATAAAAAGGCCTTTATATCATGGGGTGTTAATCACATCAATTTTCTTACATATCAGAATCATCTTCACTGTTTTCCGTTATCACTTCCGTTTCCAGATCTAGTCCGAACATCTCCTTGAGCTGCAGGTAGTCGAAGCAAAGTGCTTTGGGACGGTTCACCTTAGGACTTTGGATTACCTTTCCGTCTTTCACAAGCGTCACGCAATCCAGGTTGCCGCTGGGTAGCAGGATGTAGAAGCGGTCCTGCTTGGTGCCCAGAAATGCCGGATGGGATTTGAGGTACGACAGAATGGTGGACCACGATGAGCGGTTGGCCGTGATGTTTTGGGTGGAGTTACGGCTGCTGAACAGCGAAGAGATGGCTGCCATGTTCAGGTAAAGTATCGGACGGGCTTCCAAGAACTCCATATCTTCCTTGACATTCATCGGACGGAACTTCTTGAGATAGCGAATGTTGAAGTGTACTTTTTCCGTACACTTTCCGATGGATTGCCAGCCCTGAAGCGTATTCCAGAAGTCTGCCACTTCGGAACTTTCCTGTGCCAGCTCGTTCTGGTTTCGCATACCGTTAATGGTGGTTTCCAGCATCTGGGTATAACCAAAGGGAAGATGCAAGGCGGATTCCAGTGTGCGGAGTGTGGCCAACGGAATAATCCAGTTACCGAAGATACGGTCATGGATGCCTTCCTGCTCCATCTTGATGGCAAGTTCCCGCTTGGTGAGGGAGTACATATCGGAAAAGTTCTTCTCAAACAGCTCCCTATGTTTTAAAATATCGAGGGTCAGATGGGTCAGACCTTGATTGCAAATGGACTGCAATTCTTCGTAATGCTTTTTCTCCAGAACGTTGAACGAGGTCTTGGTGTAGGCCAAAAAGAGGACACGGGTATAGAGTGCCATATCCTGCGTCGGTTTTTCCTGTCCGCAGATGACGACTCCCGTGCTGACGATGGTCTGAGAGGCCATGCCGTCCGTGTTGGTGTTTTTCTTGGTCTGACCGCCACCACCCCAAAGGCCTTTGAGAAAAGCTATCTTCCGTACATCGAGGTCGTTCTTGTATTCATCAAAAACGACCAGGGTGTTGACTGCCTGCGATACTCGGTCGTTCATAGCCGGAACCGATGCCACACCCATGTTGGGCGGTTCCACGTCATGCAGGAAGAAGGCCTGCAGACTGGTGGCCAGTGTGGTCTTGCCGGTTCCTTTCTCACCAAAAAGATTCAGGATGGGGAAATGCCGGGTTCGCTTATAGACCACATCTCGGAAAAGTAGCAATCAGGTAGCCAAAAGCGATGCGGGCATTGTCGCCAAAGACCTCCGTCAGCTTTTCCACGAAAGAGTGGAGAAGCACCCCGTTGCTATTTTGGTGTACCATCAGTCGTTCAAATTGGTAGATTTCCGCATTGTCCCGGTAGATTTTAGAGGTGGCGGGAATGTAATAGGCATGGTGGCTGTCATCTTGGATAATGCCCATTTCGTCAGCTTCATGAAAGACACCATGCTGATAGATGCCGTTGCCGAAAGCGAAGAACTCTTTGTTCTCGTTCCAGCCAAGCTTGCGGATTCGCTCGGCCGTCTGGGTGCGGGAGTAGAGGAACTCCTTGACGCTGTTCAGTTTGTCTATCTTGCCCAGCCATACATAATTGCCGACCGAACCTATCTTCTGCTGGAAGTTGGAGATGGAGCACATCTCGGATTCCTTCAACTCGATGATGCAGCTGTCCCGGAAGGAGTTGAACAGCCGGAACAGGCGGACTCCGTTGCATTCGTCATGGATATGGAACAGAGGTTCCATCCGAAAGTTGGAAAGGCGGATGGGGTCTTCATCATCCTTGCCCAGGCAATAGTAGCAGTTGTTGCGGACAAACAGGTTGAGCTGCCGGAGTGCATCGGTCTCTTCCTGTTGTTTGTCCATCATGGTCGGCTGTTTGGCCCTCTTTGGCCTGGTTGCGGGCTTGTGTCAGGAATGAAACAGAGGGAGGACTTATAGCGCTTGAGCAGGTTCCAGCTGGTTCTCGTTCCAGCTGGTGCCCAAAGGCCACTGTGTTCTCCCAGACCGATGGATTGCAAACACCCCAGCTTTATCAGGGGCGCCTTGCCACAATGAGTAGAAGTTCTCGGCATCCCTCAATCGAAAGGCGCGGTCGATGCCAAACAGGGTTTCTCCCTTGGTGTGGAGCACGCTGGTGGCGGAATTGATGTACTTGGGGGCATGGGGATTGGCGCCGATATAACGGGCCGTATAGGCAATGATACGTCCCCACCGGTTCCGTATCGGAATCATGATCCGTTCGCGGAACATGGGGTAACTGGTGCCATCCTCCTTCCGTTTGAGCATGCCCAGTTCAAAGAGCAGTTCCTCTTTCAATCCTTTCTGTTGACAGTAATCGCGGAAGGCGTTGCTGTCTTTCGGGGCATATCCCAATCCGGCCTCAGAGCAAAAGTCTTCCGGCCAGCGGTTGTAGGCATAACATCGGGCATTCCAAGAATCCTCCGTAGTTGCCAGGCGAAGGCTGTCCACAAAGAAGGTCTGGAGTATATCCAATGCGGCCAGAAGGGATTCCTTGTGTTTCTGTTCGGCTATGGCTTCCCCGCTTTGTTCCTCTTCCTTTTCATAATCTACCGGGATTCCGTGCTGTTTGGCCAGAAAATGCACCGCATCGGTGAAGGAAAGGTTTTCCTTCTCCATAATAAACCGGATGCCATCGCCTCCCCGGTTGCAGCCGAAGCAGTGGTACAGGTTCTTGGAAAGATTCAACGAGAAAGAAGGGTTTTCTCCGAATGGAACGGACATAGCCCTTTCATGTTGAGTCTGCCGTCACGCGAAAGCTTCACATACGGCTCCACAATGGACTCGATGGGCAGTTCCCTGACTTTATCAAGTGTATCTTCGCTGGTCATAACATGCGGAGTTTAAGCCAGCAGTCCAGGATGGACTGGCCGGAATATTTCAGACGTCGGGAAGTGACCGGATTGATGGGCTGTATGTAGCCGTTCATCCGGTATTTACGCAATGTCTTGTAGCAGACACCCAGTTCCGCACAAGCTCTTTTTACTGAATAGACTCCCAAGGGGTCTACTATTGGCTTTGATTCTATCATATCTTTCTACTTTTTGGATATACCAATGGCCTATGAGAATAGGGTACACCAGATTTGTGTGGTATTCTCATTACATATTCAAATTGATAAAATCCAGTTCCTACTATTATGGTTTGTCTCCCAATAATGAATTAAGTGGCTATACTCTGGGAGGATGACGAGGTTAAGTATAGTCGCTGTCGTTTTTAATCTAGTCTTTTTTATCTTGCTTACGTACTTGTTTAGTTCTTACTTGAACTTTTTTAAAGTAGTCTTGAGTGGTCCGCTGGAGAAGTCTAAGGTCTGCAGTTCTGTATTCTAACTTGCCTGGTCGTTTGCACGGTTCAACCTTTCCTTCTTTCCGCCAGCGTTCAACATTACGTCTGCCAAATAATCTCCAGGCCTTGTTTTGACTGATGTATTCAGGGTCATCATGAGTGGATTGAATCATGTTGGCGATTCTAGCTGCTAGGTCATTGGCGAACTCTTCGTATGGAATCATTCGGTCCGAGAATTCTAGAACATTCATAGGACTCAGGTTTACTCTACGAAACTCGTGTAACCATAATCGTGTGGGTCTCCCGATTTGTTCTGGTTTTGAACTGTCGGTTGAGAATCATTCCCAGTTCGGAAGCTTGTGTTCGAACACTTTTCATCTTTTCGATGGGGAACTCCATGCTTTCGCCTACTTCAAGAGAAACGAGCGCAGGACGAATTTTTGTAGAAATTTCATTCATAAAACTTTGATGTTTGATGTTTAATGTTTAACTTTGCCCATGGTTATGGGTTTGTACACCGCAAATTAAATGATTTATGTTTATATAACCAATAAATGTTTGATGTTTTTTTGAGCTTCAATTAAAAATTTCGTTCGGATGCTATGAGTATAGGAATAAAACATGTTCATATAGGCAGGGAGATTGATAAACGACGTCTAGAGCTAGGTATCAGTAAATCAGAGCTTGGGCGGCGTATTCATGTACCCCAGCAGCACATCAACCGCATTCTGGAGAAAGAAACCATCGACACAGGCAAACTTATAGATATAAGTGTAGCCTTGGAGAAGAATTTCTTTGATTTGTATGCTTCCGATACGCACAACGTATCTGCATATTTAGCAGCAGTGTCCATTCATGGAGATGCCAATAATATGATTGGCGAATCGGAAGTGGCGAGTGAGCTGTCCCAAACGAAAGTTGTTTTGGAGGAAAAAGACAAGACCATTCAAGTTCTAACTGACGAGATCAAACGTCTGGAGGAATCACTTGAGGATAAAACACTCATCATATCCTTCTATAAGGAGAAGGTGGGTGAACCCATAAAGAAATAACCATAGTATTAACCATAGTTGCCTAGTCTGGAGAGATTGGTAGAGCTTGTAGTGAGTACAAGATTTTAGTGAAGAAATTGATTTGAGTTGCAGAGTCAGAGCTTGCCATCAAAGTGTAAGCATCTGATAGTTAAGCCAACTTTTCAACGATGCCTTTAAGCCATGATGGAAAATCCATCAAACTTTAAGCTTTAAATAAACATTCGCTTACACTCCGCTTACAACGATAGTGTTAGCAGTTGAATATCATAGCTATATTAGAGTGGCTCAGGCTGCTGTTGAAGATATGAAGTAAATTGAATATTTTCTGAATATAAAGGTGGGAGGTGCTTGGAATAAGTACCTCCTACTCTATTTTTATGGCATTTTATTTTTTCAATAAAAACATAGTTTATACATTTGCCTGCAAGACAAAATCTATATTCATATGAAAAACAAATGCCTCTTAGTATTACTGTTAGCTTTGGGATGTTGCCATGTACAAGCACAAAAAAGTCAAAAGGATCCTTTGTCCGAAGCACTCGTCCGGTTGAATCAAAAAGTGGATTCCGAATTGATTCCCGAAATAAAAAGGTTTCCCCTGATTGGAATTTCCACAGATATAAGTCCGAAACGGACAGCCGTAAACACGGCATATGTACAGTCAGTCATTCTCTCTGGAGGAATTCCTTACATGATACCTGTAACGGATAATGTAGAAATACTGCGTCAAATTGTATCCCGGCTGGACGGAATTGTCTTTACAGGTGGAGAAGACATCCAACCAATGTATTATGGCGACCTTCCTTATGAAAAACTGGAAGAAGTAAGTCCCGCCCGGGATACCTTCGACTTGATGGTGCTGAAAATGGCCGCAGATCGGAATATTCCCATATTAGGAATTTGCAGGGGACTACAATTAATGAATGTAGCTTTCGGTGGAACTTTATATCAAGATCTGCCCACGCAACATCCTTCAAGTGTCAACCATCGCCAAAAAGAATCCGGCACTACCACCACCCATCCGATATCCATCATAAAGGGAAGCAAGTTGGCAGACATTACAGGACAAGAAGTGCTGCAAGTCAATACATTCCATCATCAGGCTATCCAGAAATTGGCACCGGGATTCAAAATCACGGCTTGGGCACCCGACAGCATAGCGGAAGCTATAGAAGCTTATCCCATACGACAAATGATAGGTGTGCAATTTCATCCGGAAATATTTACAGCTGCCGGAGATACCACCATGCATAAATTATTTAAATTTCTGGTGAATAAGGCTGACACATTTAATCTGGCCAAAGATATCCATAGCCGTATCCTTTCCATTGACACTCATACAGACACTCCTCTTTGGTTTAAAAACGGTTACAGTGTAGGCCTGAGAAAAGACAACATGGTCAGCATCCCCAAAATGGAGGAAGGCAAATTGGACGCACAGTTCCTAGCCGCATTTATATGGCAGGGGAAACGGGATGACGCATCTTCACAAAAAGCCGTAGAAAGCACCACCCGATTAATTCAATCCATTTATGACGAAGTAGAGCAATACAAAGATTTTTGTGGCATCGCCCTTACGGAAGAGGATTTGGTACGTTTAAAGAATGAAGGCAAGAAAGCTTTCTTTATAGGGATCGAGAATGGTTACGCCATCGGCAAGGACTTAAAAAATATAAAAAAATACAAACAGATGGGAGTTAATTATATAACTCTCTGCCATTCTTATGATAACGATATTTGCCATTCGTCCACTCATACGGAAGATGCGACTCAAGGACTGACACAGTTTGGTCGTGAGGTAGTGAAGGAAATGAACCGGTTAGGTATTATGATAGACATATCACATGCCAGTGAAGGTACTTTCTGGGATGTGATAAAATATAGTGCACAACCTATCATCGCCTCTCATTCCTCGTCAAAGGCTTTATGCGACCATGACCGTAATCTAACAGACGAACAACTCCGTGCCCTAGCGAAAAATGGCGGAGTGGCACAGTTATGTCTCCTCGATGCCTATATCAATAAAAAAACAAAAGCCGCATCCATTTGTGATGCAGTCGAACATTTGGACCACATGATTAAAGTAGCCGGCATAGACCATGTAGGAATAGGTACAGACTTTGATGGCGGTGGTGGTCTGCAAGGATGTAGAGGAGATAATGACTTAATTAATCTGACCATAAAAATGATTGAAAAAGGATATACAGAAGAAGACTTAAGGAAGATTTGGGGAGGTAATCTCTTGAGAGTAATGAAGCAAGTACAGGAAGCACCACTTCTTTCTTCAAAAAAACGCAGATAATACCCAAACAAGGATAATTAAAAATATATAGAAATATCCTATTATCATTTTTCGGAAATTATCAGGGCTGTCTCACCAATGGACAGCCTCTTTTTGTAACTTACAGTTTAATAGTAAAAGAAATAAGACAGACCTTATTCCCCTCTCCTCACCATAGGAATTTTCCTATTACAAATAGGGAAACTCTCCTTTACAAATAGGAATATTCCGTTTATTGTATCATTCCCTCCACTTATCTTTGTGACATAAGAAAAACAAATTTTAAAATTAACGGATATGAGAACAAAAATACTGAAATACTTCGGAATGGTAGTTGTACTGATAATAATGGTTAACCTAACCTCCTGTGAAGTATCCATAGAAAGTTGGTACGATGATGATGATTACAGCGAAATATATTACAGAACCACTCGGGAACTATGCAGCCGGACCTGGCAAGAAACTTGGGAACAAGACGGTGAATACTACACACAACGACTAGACTTTTACGAAAATAGAACAGGCACAGACATCATACGAATAGAACATCGAAACGGCTATGTAACCGAAGACAGGTACAATTTTGAATGGAGATGGGATAACAGCGCACAGACATGTATCCGTATGGTTTACGGTCCCAGTGACATTTCATATTTTGAAAATATATGGTTGGCCGGAAACTTCTTAAAAGGCACATTGGATGGTGTCAATGTAAATTTCACAGGAATCAGGTAAAAAAAAAAAAGCGGGATGATACCCAACACATATCATCCCGCTCTCCTTTTTCCAAATACACTACTCAACTTTAATACTCTTTACCGGATTCTCATTAGCAATACGCCAAGCTCTAACAACGACACACACCACTATCAGAGCGATAATCACCAATGCTGTTCCGACAAAATACAACGCATTCATATCTATCGTTTCGGCAAATTGATCCAACCAAGCCTTTCCTGTAAAGTACGATACTACAATTCCCATCAAGACCGATGGGACAGCAACATATAATATATCACGGGACAGCAACCGAAGAATAGTCGAAGCTTCAGCACCATTCACCTTACGGATAGCTATTTCCTTACTGCGACGTTGTGTTTCATCATTCACGTAACCTATCAACCCCATAACAACAATAAGCAAAATAAAAGTAGAAGTAATCCATACAGAATTACGAAAACGATATACATTGCGATAGATTTCCTTCAGCATGGTATCTATCGGAATAAATTCCAATGCCTTAGTGGAATGCACCTGCTCCATGTATTCGTTCAGCTTTTTCAAACTCTCATCGTATGGCTGCTTTAAACGTACATCAAAAGTGTGACTGGTATTATGACTATAAACCAAAGCCACGGGAAACTGCTTATAAAGAAAAGACGTATTGCGCACATTACGGAATACACCAACAATGGTTCCGGCTTTATCAAAATCATTCAACCGTTTGCCTACTGCCCCATCTGTCCATTTCATCAGCCGCACTACTTCTTCGTTGACCAATACATCTCCCTCATTCTGCATATCTTTCCCTTCAATAATAGTAATCCCCATGGTTTCAGCATAATTCTTATCACAAGGATTATACATCAAGGTTTCTATTCGCTTGCCACTATTATCAATCAGCCCACGAGTCCAATATTCTCCCAGAACACCATGCATAGAACGGGTGGCATTTTCCACCATGGGTTGACGACGAAGATCGTTAACCATATTCTCTGCTTCTTCGGGTGACATCCATGTTTCCGCCTCCACCAATCCTGGAGTACGGATACCCATATCACTATTAATCAGATGATGATACTGCATCAAAGATACTAACAAAATCCCCATCACAAAAGATACCCCCATAAATTGTACAAATAAAAGAGAACGCTTCCACCCCTTTTTCCCATCTGTGTAACGACGAAAAACTTGAGTGACAGGAATGCGTGAAAACAATCTTCCCGGCAGCACTCCGGCTACTATGAACAGTACAAAAACAATGAGCATCGGAACCCATAAAGTTTCCAATGTAAAGAGTGAGGACAACTGCACCGAAAGTAAATCTTCTATCAGATCTTTGGTATTGAAAATAATAAAGAGGGCCACTATAACGGACATCAATACCACAATCCCCGTCTCAAAAAGGAACATACTGAAAATATTGATTGCACTGGCACCACTACACTTATGCACACCTATACTTTTTGCCCTGCGGCTCATGGTAGCAATAGCTACTAATACATAGTTCATGATTGCCACAAAAAATATGGCAAAGCCCAAAAAACCATAAATGTAAAGGCGAGTGCGGGTATTTGAGTCATCCAGATGAATTTCGGGCAATGGCTGTGCATCATAAAAATTTCTCCATTCATCATCAGCAGAATCAGGATAATATTTTTGCATAGCCTTGTATATCTGACGATTGATTTCTTCCCTGTCCACCCCATCGCGCAAACGGAGAATAGTATAATAAATGTCATTACGCCCCCATGTTCCACCCCCTATATAACCACCTCCGGCATAAATGGGAGCTACAAAATCAAAATGATAGGCCGTATTTTCCGGAGTATCCTGATAAACACCACGGACTGTCAGTTCATGCTGTTTATCCAAAGATAATTTTTTGTCCCACAGGGTCCTGTCCACCAAAGACATCACGAACAAAAGTTTCAGAAACGAATATGCTCCCTGCCCTTTGCAATTCCTCAGGATTCCCTTTCAATACTTTGATGCCGAAAGTACGGAAATAGCAAGTATCTACATAAGCGTAGTTTACGTCTTTCAGCTTATGACCATCCTTGAATACATTTAATGTCTCAAAATTGAAAATGACTGTAGCATTTTCAATCCATTGTGACAAATCACTGCGGAATGCTTCTGCCATCGGAGCAAACAAGCTATCATCATATCCTTCTCCTTTCTCTCCAGTCTTTACATTCTCTCCTCCTCCACGTACCAACACCAATCGGTCGGCATCAGGGTAACATTTTTCATAATTGAGTTCAAATGCTATTTGTGAAAAAAGCAGAACACCAATAGTCAAGCCTAATGAAAGCGATATGACTTTTGTCACATTGCTTCCACGGCCGTGTAATGTCGATTGTATTGCATAATAGATTTGTTTCATTACAACCACCCTTTCATTATTATTCTTTAATGTTCGCCACTACACTACCGTCAAACAAATGAATGACACGATGAGCAAATCCGGCATCATGCTGAGAGTGAGTTACCATGACAATACTAGTCCCCTCCTTGTTAAGTTCGGTCAATAGATTCATTACTTCAGCACCGTTCTTTGAGTCCAAATTACCGGTAGGCTCATCGGCGAGGATCAATTTAGGGTTAGTAACCACAGCACGGGCAATAGCCACACGCTGTTGTTGACCGCCGGAAAGCTGTTGCGGGAAATGCTTGGCACGATGACTCAAGTTCATTCGCTTTAAAATTTCCAGAACACGCTCCTTACGTTCACTAGCCTTGATTCCAAGATAAGTCAACGGTAATTCCACATTTTCAAAAACATTCAGTTCGTCTATCAGATTAAAGCTTTGAAATACAAAACCTATTACACCTTTACGCAGGCGGGTGCGTTCTTTTTCTTTCAGATTGGCTACTTCATTGCCCAGCAACTTGTAACTGCCTTCAGTAGGATTGTCCAACAGACCAAGGATATTCAATAAGGTGGATTTTCCACAACCTGATGGTCCCATAATAGCTACAAACTCTCCTTCTTTCACCTCTATGTTTACATGATTCAACGCAATTGTTTCTACTTCTGAAGTACGAAATACCTTACTTAAATTTTCAATCTGTATCATAATAATAAATTTTAATTGTTTGTTCTATTGATCTTTATTCTGATTTAATACTCTTTACTGGATTCTCATTGGCAATGCGCCATGTTTTGGAAATGACACAACTGACAATCAATATCAAGACCACGATAGCTACACATACATAATAAGGAACAAGCGAACCTACAGTCACAGCAAACTGTTCCATCCATAAACCACCTACATACCATGCCCCTAGTGTACCTGCGACTACAGCCGGGAAAGAAATCCAAAGAACATCTTGCACCAACATTTCCAATATCGCAAATGACTCAGCTCCATTCACTTTACGAATAGCAATTTCTTTCGAACGTCGCTGTAATTCATCATTAATATAGCCTATCAGTCCCATCAAAGTAATAAACAAGATGGCAATTGCCGCCAATAAAGTCGCATTACGAAATACACGAACGGAATTATAACTATCCGCCATTTTTTGTTCCAAGCTTTCAAAGCCGACTGTTTGATTAGGAAAAGCTTCGGCAGCATCACGCTTCAGTTTCTGAAGATTCTCACCAAAGGGTTCCTTCAGACGGAGATAAACAAGATCAGCCAAATCTTTGGGATGATGATGCAAGACAAACGGTTTCAGCTCTGAGTAGAATCCGCCAATATTAAAATCTTTAATCACACCTACTATTTTGACACGGCCTTCTTCTGTCTGTATACTCTTACCTAAAACATCTTTTCCCCAATGCATTCTCCGTACAAATTCCTCATTCACTGCCACCTCACCGGATTCACGAGGCACACGCCCTTGCTGTATGACCATTCCCATAAAAGCTACATAATTCTCCTGAGTAAAATCATAACGGCTGGAAAAAAGACTCGTTCCTTTCTCATCCGGTATCATCTGCCCGCTATATCCATTAGACGGATAGCTAGTTGCCGAAGTCAATGCTTCCACGTATGGAAGCCCCTCATAAAAGTGACGGGCAGCAAGCCGGGCTTTAGCATCCGGTGCATTATTAACGCCAATCACTACCCGCTCAGGATTATAACCCGGATCTTTATTAATAACATAATGATACTGGAGCATCACTACACACATCAATCCACATATAAAAGCCACTCCTGCAAATTGGATAAACAATAACGGACGTTTCCATCCTTTCTTACCCTCTGTATAACGCCGGAAAACCTGTGTGACCGGTATCTTTGAAAAAATTCGTCCCGGCAGCACACCACCAATGAGGAATAAGACAGCAGTCACTCCAAAAGGCACCCAAATACGTTCCACCGCAAAAAGAGACTCCAGTTTAGCAGCTGTAGTATCTTCCACAAATTCCCGGAAATTAAACATTAAAAAAACCATCAAAAACAATGAAAGCAAAATAATAATACCGGTTTCCCACATAAACATACCAAAAACAGTACCCGTTCCCGCTCCGCTGCATTTATGAACACCAATACTTTTGGCACGCCGGCTCAATGAAGAAATAGAAATCAACACATAATTCAATGTCGTGATAAACAAAATAGATATACCTAAAATAAGCATAATATTACGCATTCTTTTCACTTCATCATATCCACGGTACGTATCCCGAACAGGTTTTGCCATGACAGTGATTCCCAACTTATCACTTCTGGGAATATGTTGCTGTACTACCATATCAATACGCTTGTTCAATTCATCCAAATCAATATCCTGCTTCAACCGGATATATTCTTTCCAGCTGTCCCCACCGTCCCATGAATAATTTCCTATCCGGCGGCTCCAGATAGAAGGCAAGGAAATGACAGCCTTCGGTCGCATAGTACAATTCTCAGGTAAAGCAGCATACGTTCCTTTGACTGTCAACTCAATTTCCTTATTGAAACTAATTATTTTACCAATCGGGTTCTCACCGCCAAACATTTTATCCGCCAAATCTTTACTCAGGAAAATTACATCTTTTTGCTGCAATTCACGTACCGGATCACCACTCAAGACCTCAATACCCATTGTCTGAAAAAACAATGAATCAGCAGCAACTTTAAAATCATCAAAGCGGACACTCCCGTTATAAATAGGTGCCGAAACCGGCCACGAGCCTGTACTTGCCGCCGATTCCACAATTTCCGGCATTGCATCCAGTATGCCTCCGGCAGCTGCACCGATAATGAACTCACTCGGAGGAAAAGGCTCTCCATTTACTGTCCATATATTCCACAACTGGTATAATTTATCATGATCCTTAAAACAAGTATCAAAACTCTGCTCATACACAACTCTTGAGAAAAGCAGAATACTCATAGTCAGGCCCAAGCCTAACGAAACGACTTTTATAATATTAGCTCCACGTCCATGTATCAAAGCCTGAATGACATAATAAATCTGTTTCATATTTCGTGTTTTTAATTATTATTATTTTAAAAGAGAGAAGTCCCGTTTCACAACGTTACTTCCCATAAAGTGTATAAGAAACTAAAGTTTCTATAATTCGTTCTCTATAATATAAATGCCAAAACCGTGCCACGCAAACAAATGACTGATTAACAACACATTGCAAAATAACAAAAAGAAACAGTCTGTCTAATTATTAGACAATAATGTATGATAATTAGACAGACTATGAAAACAAACAAATAGTTCTACGCTTCAAACTTATTGGAATTTGCCTTATTTTACTATCTTTGCATTATCACCTATATAAAACAAATTATTATGAAACACATTCTTTTGGCAGCCTGTGCGGTTGCCATATTAAGCGGTTGCGGTTCGCAAGGGAAACAGGCAGCCCCTACCGAAAATCCATTCCTTTCAGAGTACACAACTCCCTTCCAGGTTCCTCCTTTCGACCAAATCAAGATGGAACATTACAAACCCGCCTTTTTGCAGGGCATGGAAGAACAACAGAAAGAGATTGACGCTATAGTAAACAACCCCGAACCCGCCACTTTCCAGAATACCATTGCAGCACTGGATCAAAGCGGAGCGTTACTTCGTAAAGTCAGCACCGTATTCTACGGACTGAAAAGCGCCAATACCAATGATGAAATGGACGCACTGAGCCGTGAACTCTCTCCACTACAATCAAAACACAGCGATGACATCGCCTTAAATGAAAAACTTTTTGCACGTATTAAAGCTGTCTATGAAAATCCCGGCAATTTGGACAAAGAGCAAAAGAAGTTGTTGGAAGAAACCTATAAAGATTTTGTACGTGGAGGTGCCAACCTGGATGCCGACAGTCAAAAAAAACTGCGTGAATTAAATAGTGAGATTTCCATGTTACAGCTCACCTTCGGCCAAAATATGCAGAAGGAAACCAATGCTTTCCAATTGATCGTGGACAAAGAAGAAGACTTAGCCGGATTACCCCAAAACCTGATTGCCAGTGCTGCCGAAACAGCTAAAGAAGCAGGCATGGAAGGCAAATGGATTTTCACCCTGCATAATCCCAGCGTCATGCCTTTCCTGCAATATGCCGATAACCGAGACCTGCGTGAAAAGATATTCAAAGGATACATTAACAGAGGAAATAACGGAAATGAATACGACAACAAGGAAGTGGTACGCAAACTGCTCAAAGCCCGTCTGGAAAAAGCCAAGCTGATGGGATATGAAAACTATGCTTCCTTTGCACTGGAAGAACGTATGGCGAAAACACCGGATGCCGTATATAAATTATTAGACCAGATTTGGACACCTACTCTGTCCAAAGCCAAAGAAGAACTGGCAGATATCAATGCCGAAATAAAGAAAGACGGAAAAACCTTCACAGCCGAAGGTTGGGACTGGCGTTATTATGCAGACCGAGCCAAGAAAGCCAAATTCGACTTGGATGAAAATCAGGTACGTCCTTATCTGAAACTGGAAAACGTACGTGACGGTGTGTTCTATGTTGCCAACAAACTGTACGGTATCACTTTCACCCAGCTGGACAATCTTCCCCCTCCCTCATCCCGATGCACAGGCATTCGAATGTAAGGACAAAGACGGTTCTCATCTAGGTGTACTCTATATGGACTTCTTTCCGCGTGCCAGCAAGAAAGGTGGCGCATGGTGCGGAAGCTATCGTTCACAGACCTACAAGGACGGCAAGAAAGTGGCTCCTGTAGTAACCGTGGTATGCAACTTTACCAAACCGGCAGCCGGACAACCCGCTTTGCTCAGTGCAGATGAAGCGAATACCTTGTTCCACGAATTCGGACACGCTTTACATAATCTTTTCAAAGATGTACATTATTATGGTGTGGCTAGTGTTCCGCGTGATTTTGTAGAACTGCCGTCACAGATAGATGAGCATTGGGCTTTTGAACCGGAGGTATTGAATGTATATGCCAAACATTATCAGACAGGTGAAGTTATTCCTGCCGGACTGGTTGAAAAAATGGACAAGAGTGGCAAATACGGACAAGGCTTCGCTACGGCTGAATATTTAGCTGCTTCCCTGCTGGATATGGATTATCATGTATTAAAAGAAATTCCCGATGATATGGACGTTATGCAGTTCGAAGCAGAAACATTAGGTAAGCGCGGATTGCTGAAACAAATTCCGTCACGCTATCGCACCACTTATTTCAACCACACCATGGGTGGTGGATATACTGCCGGTTACTATAGTTATATTTGGGCAGAAGTGCTGGATTGTGACGCATACGAGGCATACAAGGAAACAGGCGATATCTTTAATCAAGAAGTAGCAGGAAAGTTCCGCAAATATATCCTCACTCCCGGCTGCATTGACGATGCGATGGACATGTATGTCAATTTCCGTGGCAAAGAACCCGGTATTGATCCCTTGTTAAAGAACAGAGGACTAAAATAACCCTCTAACCCTAAATAGAATTCCTCCCCCTGCAAAAGACAAATGATTGTGACTCTTGCAGTGGGAGGATTCTCATTTTGTAGTATGATTGCGGATAGTTCTTTTTATTTTTTGTTCCAAAGCAAGAAATAATCCTCAGAGAAAGCGTACCTTTATGCCTGTCAAATCAAAAATTAAATTATGAATCAACCTATTGCTATGAACACCACAAGAAAACATGTGGTATGGCTGGATGTCGTTCGTTTGGTAGCCATGTTCACCGTAGTTTGCTGCCATAGTGCAGACCCGTTCAACTTTTACCCCGGCGAACCGCCAGCCAACATTGATGAAATCAAATTCTGGGGAGCCGCCTACGGAGCCTTTCTCCGTCCGTGTGTCCCACTGTTTGTCATGATTACAGGAGCATTGCTGCTCCCCGTACGTGGCGAAATATCCGCTTTCTACAAAAAAAGAATCAGCCGTGTATTCTGGCCGTTCCTTATCTGGAGTGTCATTTATAATTTATTTCCCTGGTTTACAGGATTGTTGGGACTTAATCCTGAAATAATCCTTGACTTTTTCCCTTATAGCGGTGAAGAAGCCGCCCGTCAGTCACTCAACGTATCATTGGGTTATATAGCAGAAATGCCTCTCAATTTCTCTTTATTAGACGTACATATGTGGTATATCTATCTGCTTATCGGATTATATCTATACCTTCCTATTTTCTCCGCATGGGTAGAAAAGGCCTCGGAGAAAGCCAAACTATGGTTTCTTGTCGCATGGGGAATAACCGGCTTGTTACCTTATTATTATCAGTTCGTATCCCCATACATTTGGGGAGGCTGTGCGTGGAACTCGTTCAATATGCTCTATTATTTTGCCGGATTCAACGGGTACTTGCTATTGGGACACTATCTGCGCAACCACGACTGGTCATGGAGTAAGACACTGTCAGTCTGTATCCCCATGTTTCTGGCAGGTTACATGGTCACATTCTTCGGTTTCCGCCACATGACCGCATTACCACAATGCACTGATGAAATGTTGGAACTGTTCTTCACCTATAATTCTTTGAATGTGATTATGATGACTATCCCCTTCTTCCTCATAGCCAAGAAAGTAAAAGTACGCTCAGAACTGATCCAGCGTATGCTGGCAAACTTGACCGTATGTGGTTTTGGCATCTATATGATACATTATTTTTTCACAGGTCCGGGTGTAGTCCTGATGCGCAATATCGGTGTTCCCGTGCCTTTACAAATTCCCGCTGCCGCAATCGTGGCATTTGGCGTATCGTGGCTGCTTGTGGTATTCATTCGTAAAATAAGCGGCAAGAATGCTAAATACATTGTAGGATAATAAAAACAGGACATACAAATATCGTTATATAAGAATAGCCGGAACTACTTTTTTCCAAGTGATTCCGGCTATTCTTATAATGCTTCATCCACTAGAAATCAAGTCAGTTATTTGAGATGTAATTTAAAGAATATACCTCCGCTAAAAAATTTACCGTCATTCAGTTCAGCAATAAGATTGATATGGTCTTTCCATATTGAATAAGTTCCACCCACATTCACAGTATAAGTTGCTGTATGCAGATCTTCCGCATGTCCGGGACACACTTCCGCCATCAGATTAAATCCATTCAGAGCTTTCTGCCAGAAACCTTCGCCCTTCATGCCAAAATGAAAGTTTACCCCTGCAGCAAGACGGCTATAATGCACATCACTCATAGCTTTACCGATAACCCAAGCTACATGCCCCCCCACTGTACCTATTCCACTAAATTCAACATGTTTCGTTGCCGCCAGATAATAACGTGTCAAGTAATTGTGGTTTCCGCTACCACCGCCCCCCCAATCTATGTCTCCACCTCCATTTGAAGAATGGCTTCCCGGATCATTCGCACCAATCACTATCTGAGGCGTCCAAGCCTTCCACCAGCCTTCTTTCCATGCCCTCAACCGGAAATGAAACGATCTGTCCTGATTGGTAAACCTGCCCCAAGTTTGCTGAGGCCAATAAGAAGAACCATGTATCCCCTTTACCAACGTACAAGTATATGCTACTTCCAGCCAAGGAAACAAAGTACAATTTATATAATAGTTATAGGTATAGGGATGATATTCACTTCTCACCCAATATCGGGAAAGTATATTTACATCAAGCATATTTCCTCCCAGCATAACGGTTTTATCTTTCTGCATAACGGCAGTAGGTGCATGAAGTAGTCCTGTAGTACCATAAAAAGCCTGCCCTTTGATAACATTCATTCCTCCAAAGAGTCCCCCCAGAAATATTAGAGTTCTTAATTTCACTATTCTATGAATTTTAATTTATATTTGCAGCATGAAAACAGATGTATTAAAAATACTCGGAAAAATTATTCCTACTGCTATCTTCGTCCTGTTGTTGCCATTCTCCATTATTTACATGGCAATAAGCAAAGTCTGCTCTTTCATCCGAAAATTCTTTCCCCGATAAAGCGTACCGGAAACAAGAATGCAGCTTGCAGATATCTTGTACGTGTATGTTTCTCCTTATACATTCTATAAACGAAACGCAAATTCATCTTATCAACCCAGTTCGGATAATAGTGCATCCTATTCATTGCCGTTTGGTGAACAAAGCCACCACACGTAAAGCCGATGCCTTGGTAACCCATCTTTTTTACCTTAAGCAGAAACTTTTCCTGCATCAAGGCCCCCATACCTACTATCAGAAAATCCGGATTTAATTCGACTATATGAGAAGCTTCCTTATTCATTTCAGCATCCGAAGAGAAATATCCGTTCCTGAACCCTGCAATGCGTAACTCCGGATACTGCTCTTGAAATATCCTCACAGAACACTCCACTTGTTCTTGACCCGAGGCTACGATATAGAGCGTTTTACGGCTTTCCATGAGATAATTCAACAATTCGGGAGCAAGGGAGGTCATATCAAAGCTACGTCTGGTCACTCGCTTTCCGTATACTAATCTTATGGCAGAAACCAGTAAAGAGCCATCGGCAAAAATACCATCGAATTGTTCAAATAGGGATTTGTTTTCTAAAGCTATGAGGTAAGATACGGGGTTGAGAAAGGTGTAAATTCTGTTTTTCGTTTCGAAAAGTTCGGGAGACGTCCATTTCTCTGTTTGCAAAATGTGATTGACTAAGAGAGATGTCATATTTTATACTACAAGTTTTTGTAAATTCTCATGAGGTTTTCCGCCTCCGTTTCTATATTATAACCCGCTTTAGTGATAAGTTCAGTATTTCTTTCGCAACGTTCTTGACGAGACAATTCGTATTTAACATTACCGAGATATTCCGCCCAATAGTCAGCACCTTTACTTAAAGGTAATTGAATTACATCTTCACCTATGTTTACCATTTTAGTTACAGCATCCGAAATAATGCATGGTAGACCTGATGCCTGTGCTTCTACCACAGACAATGGCATACCTTCATAAATAGAAGGAAAAAGGAAAATATCCATTGCTTGTAACAATTCAGGGATATCAGAACGCAATCCAGCCAATATCACACAATCATTCACTTTGTTCTTATCTATCGCCGCTTCTACAAGATGACGTAACTCACCATCACCAATCAGCAATAATTTTGACTTTGGCTGCAAGGCATGATATTTAGCAAATACTTCAATAAGAAAGGAGTGATTTTTTGCTTCCATGAATATACCGATATGGCCTACCACATATTCATCATCTTTAAAACCAAAGACACACCGCATTGTCTTTCTTTTATCTACATTGAATATAAAAGGTTCCACTTTGATAGCATTACGCAAAATAGTAAATTGTGTTTCACCATAAAGCCATTCACCAGCTTCAATAGAACAAGCTATAGCCTGAGTGAACGAACGCCTATATCCAGGCAACAATAATTTATTTAAAATTTTATGTTGGCAACAACTAGAATGATTATGTATAATTCTTGCCTTTATACCTAACCATTTTGCAATTTGTAATTCCAAAACAGCTGTAGCACTGTTTCCATGTATATGAACAATGTCATAACTTCCTTTATACATTATGCGACATAATGCCATTATATAACGAAATAATTGCTTCTGCCGATGTGGCAAATGAATGATTCCACACCCTAGAGATTTGAATTTATCTATAACATCATTGTTTTCTTGTACCGTTACCACTATATCAATTTTATAATCACTGCTTCGCTGTAAGACTGAAATATAATTGAATATATGAGTAGTTATGCCACCTAGATCCAAACCATTTAAATTCTCAACAAGTATTCTTGTCATTTTAGTTTCTGTTTTTCAATATTTTATAAAGTTTAAAGTATGGAAAAGGAATTTTAAGCAAGCATTTTAAAAAACCTATTTTCCATTTACTAGACAATAAATCATTTTTTAAACATCGAGGATTAAACACATAATAAATAAACGACTTACTAGAAACTAATGAAAAAGTCTCTCCCTCATCAAAAAATCTAAATTTTGCCAACATCTTTAAATCCTTTCGAGAAGGAGATAATCCCACTGCTTTTAAATTCGCAAACAACACATCCGGAGTGAAAGGAATATATTTTACAAACTCTATTGCTTCTATATCATTAATGAAATCTAGAGCTGCTGACTGAATTTTTTCTACAATATAATACTCCTCTTGTAATTCGCCATTCATTTGATATTCATAATCATATCTCTCTGCCACAAGCCATTCATTTTTGTCACGAATATAGTTTTTTACAGATCCTTTTTGCTCTAAAAACAATGTTTCATAAAGCCCAACAAACGGACTTCGTTTATCCACACTGTTTACATTATTATAAAAATCGAACAAATATCCATGTAATGATAGTTTTCCATCATTCATATTTCGTTTATAATAATCAGCTACCCCTGTATAATAACCTAAAATTTCATTTTCTATACCTATTATTCCCAGTGACTTTTGAAGAAATCTCTGCATACCACCTGACCACCCTATATCCACAACTGCAAAACGTCCTTCAACGTGCATTTGCTTCATATATTCACACATTAAGACAAATTCTTTTTTTGAGTTTAAAATAATCTCATTCTGCAACTCATTATATAAAAGCATTAATCTATTTTCTTCCAATATGGTATTTCTATAGAAATAAGAATTTAAATCATATCCATATTTTCTAACTAAAGCTATATGATCAATAATATTTAATCCAACTCCATCAAATATTGACTTCAATGATATCCTTTTGGAAGGTGACAGCATGGTCAATAAATTAATAAATGATGGATCATTCCACAAAATGGGTACTCGCAAACTCCTTCTCGATACTTCTAAATAATAACTTTTCAGCCTCTCATCTTTGTTAACAATATCGAATGCTTTTTTCATGATAAGCCCATCACGAGCAAAAAAATAAATCTTATTAAGATCTTCTTTTTGAAAATTTTTAATTAGCCAATGAATATATCCCCATAATAAAGGACCCAAACATCTATAGCCCAAATATTTAAAATAATCCTCTTTTGTTTGACACATATAATCAATGACATTATTTAATAGGGATAAATAGCTTGTATTATCTACTTTTGACTTTGTAAGAGTTATCATAGTTGTATGTATACCCATTATCTTTGGTCTAATAAAATCAGACTTTAGTGTGTCTCCAATATGAACTAATTGACAAGGTTTTAGATTTTCTTTATCTAAGATATAACGAAACAAAGCCCCTGTTCTTTTAGTTCTTTTTATAGATGAAGAAAGATAAAGTTTTTCATAACCTGTAATGCCACAATGACTTAAAATATCCTTTATTATATCTTCAGGAAGATACATATCTGATGTTATTATTACTTTTTTTCCATTCTTAAGGCATTCATTAAAAAGACCGACAATAGATTTATTGGGAATACAAACTTCGTACTCCGTCTTCAATTCTAGGTTTTTCAATTCTTCATTTATAGCTGGACTAAATTCTATAAAATTATAAATTTCATCGATTGAAACTTCTTCTATTATTTTTTTCCTAGCCTTAAGTTCGGCATTTATCCTCAATTCCTTAAAACCTCTTATTTTCTCATTACTGGTACCATGTAAACTGTTATACCTCAATTCAACTATATCAAACACATCTGTAGGCAAGGAAACATATCTTTTTACTAATGTATCAAATATGTCAAAAGATACACAATCATGTTTTAATATAACGTGAGTTCGAAATAAAATCAAAAAATAGCAAGTTGTCCGTCATTGACAAACTTTACGTCAATGGCGGGCTTCTTTTCAAAAAAGCAGTATGCCGCGATAGCCGACAAGGAGTTGGCTATAAAGTTACTGAATGAACGATGTCTTGAGTGTTCAATCTGTGCGATGTTCTTCAGTTCGTCATTGACCGTTTCAATCAAGGCTCTTTTTCTTAGCAAAATCTTGTCGGCAATACTCATCAGTGAGTTCCTCATATTATTTTTAACTTTAGTAACAAGTTGTATGCCATTAAGGAAAAGGTTTTCAAACAGAGCCTGACCTATATATCCCTTGTCTGCACATAGTTTTCCTTTGATGTTTTCCAGAAACCTACCCTGTTTCAACGGTTCCCGGTCATCCACGTTTCCAGGCGTGAACATGAAATTGAGGATTTCACCCTTGTCATTGATTATCAGATGCAGCTTGAATCCGAAGAACCATCCCATAGAACATCTTCCACGCTCGGCAAGCCCTTCAAATGTCTTATGAATCAAGATTCTTTGGTTACGACATACACATAAGGGAGTGGAATCAACGAAACTGATGCCGGTACAAGTTCCCAGCAGTACTCTTTTGATGAATATGGTCATGGGAAGCAATACTTCCTTCTCCAGTTCCACAAAACGGTTATAAGAAACCTGACGAGGAAAAAGGTGTTTCAGATGTTTACAGACATACTCCTTGTAGTAATGCTTGAAACAACGGAAACCACCGGAGTGAAACAGGATTAGAATAACCATAATCTCTGCATCACTCATACGGTTGGGTTTGTTACGATGCATGGTCTTCATATCCTTAATCATATATTTTTCCTGTTGCAATGTAAATTCCTTGCAAAAATCATCGGCCATACAATAAATCTCTGTAACTTTAGACTCTGGAAACATAGTGGTAATCGTTTAAATGTTATAATTCAGCACTATAAATTTAATACTTTTATCGCTATGTTTCTAATTATAAGTGAAATATATTTATTCTTATTTCGAACTCACGTTAATATATATTTCAATTTATGATCCATATATAAGCCTCAATTGATTAGAGACCCTAATAAATAGGGAAATCTCGCTGATTAATATTTGGGGTTCTGACTAAGATTTAACAGATTTAAACAGTATCTTTAATAATAAAATGCATTTATATTTCAATAAAAAAAATACTATTCTATGCTTTAAATCCATTCGTTGATAAGGATAATTAGACAATAATTCTTGATATAGTTTTTCTTCTAATATTCTTTTGATCTTCTGATCTGTTTCACCAGCTAACACCATACGCATTACAGTATTACGAAGAAGAAAAAATACCGAGCGAAGATAATGCAAATAATATTTCTCTTCAGAGTAAATTTTTGCCAATCGCTCTTTTATTATCCGAGATAAATTTACCATTTTATGGTATTTGGCATCATCATAAGTATGAGAAAGCGAATATGGATTTACAACATAATAGTGCAAACAATCAGGCAGATAACATACACTCCTTACATGTGAAAGAAAATCAATATCAAAAATAATATCCTCGCTCACAAATTCACGTTCAGACACAAACTGTACTCTATGCTCCATAAAAATGCTATGACGATATATAGCATGCCCCACCGACATCATATAGCGAACATCATGATGATATTCAGGCAATGGAGCTATCATATCAAGCAAAAAATCATCAACAGCTTCACGCCCTCTGAAGATAACCTCCTCCTCTACATCTTTTCGAGGATAAATATGCTTTTTATCTTTATAAATATTGCAATTACAATAAACAACATCAATATCCTTGGCCTTTGCTTTTAAATATAACTGTTCATACATATTCACATCTACAAAATCATCGGAATCCAGAAATGCTATATATTCACCAGTAGCTATCTCCAACCCTGAATTACGGGCAAAGCCAAGACCTTCATTAATTTTATGAATCACCTTGATAATCGGCCAATGCAAATTATCTGACGCTGATTCATAATTATCACATAATGCAGGACTATTATCCGGTGAACCGTCATCCACTAGAATAATTTCTAATTCTTTCAGCGTTTGCCCAAGAAGCGATTGCATGCAACGATCAAGATATTTCTCCACATTATAAACAGGGACTATTATACTAACTTTCGGCTGTTTCATTCATTTTTTGATTTACATATTGAATAAAATCATCATAAGACGAAAATTTCGCCTTATGAGTAGATAACCAATCACCATAAGCTATACTTAACTGAGACCGAACAGGCACACCTTGACGTTCATATTCCTCTACATTTGAGGCATCTACAAAATAGATGAATTCTTCATATAATTCATGAGGCAAAGGATCTCGACCAAAATTCTTTTGAAAAGCCTTAACATGTTCCACAGCTTCCTGCAATCCTTTGACTTTCCGTTTTTGATAATATTCATCTAATGAACACACTACACGACAAGGAGCTCCTACCGCTACACTATTGGCAGGGATATCATGTGTTACAACACTGCCAGCACCTATAACACAGTTATCACCAATAGTAACACCACGTAATACAATGACATTTGTGCCAATATAAATATTCGAACCTATTTCCACTCTTCCTGAAGAATTCACAAAATCATGATATTTATTCCTAAAAACAAAGCTAGCCCAATCATGCGTCAATATCTGGAAATATGTATTCATATCAACATTACTACCAATGGAAACCAAGGCTGGCCTTGAAACATCGATTCTCGTAGTCAGCGGATCTCTAAAAATGCAACCATCACCAATTCTTATACCCAGTGAACGCAGATGAGCAATGTACGATCTGCTGTTTCGGCGATGCCAAATATCTAATATATGCGCTGTTATAGATGATAATTTTATCATATATTGAATTGTACAATGAATATTTAATATAAAAACCTATTAATATGTTACTTAGAGCATTTGAACATTGCCTATAAATTATACACGAATTTTTATCCATTCATTTGGCAAAGCTTCTAATTTTGAAAAATCAGTATTCACCCATCGGTCTGGAGTTATAATTATTTTTGCTGTCCTATTTAAATAAGCTGCCCAACATGAAAAGGTACTATTTGCCAAAATCATATTTTTAGCATGAGCCATCAGGTACATATCAAAGAAGCTGCGATCATCTCTATTATGTGATATGATTATTTTATTTCTTATATCAGCAAATTCTGTTTCCACATATAAACAATCATCAGAGAAAAAGAAAAAAAACGGTTCTTCCACCTCTTGTTCCATGAATTTAATTGCTTCCCGATAATATTTCGATGTACATATACCACCATAAATATGTATTAAATCTGTTTTCAAATAATCGCCACGACGAATATGCACTGAGATTGAATTACAGGTCTCCATTTTTTTAAGAAATTCCATGTTTTCCTTTCCTATAGGAAGTTCCGAGCGAAATTCAAAAATATTTATTTGTTTTATAATAGAATAATCTTGCCAATCTCCCCATTGAAAAAAATGTTTCATAGATTGAGGATAAACCCTATTACAAAATAACAATCTATAGCCATGATTATATAAAAAAGCGATTCACACGATATAGAAGAATGCCCAATTTATTATATAAATAAGAAGTTGGAGGTAATTCTATATCAAACCATTTATCAATCTCTATCCCATTATGTGCCTTTAAACTATCAGGATATATTCCCAAAATTCTTTCTGAAGGATATTTCTTCTTCAAATATCTATAATAACTATACTGGAAAAGTTGGTTACCTAATCCTCCACCAAAAACAAAAAATTTCATTTCAATACTTCCATTTGTTCACCTATGAGTAGATGATATAACTATATTACACCACTTTAATTCAGAATCTCGACTCCAATAGTCCATTCTTAAAAAGATAACAACAAAAGTCATCAGAATATTTATATTTTCATCAATCGGAGCAGATAGAGATAAAAAAACAAAATATATAACAGGAAAAAGCACAGCAGTTTTCTGACATTTATAAATCAAAAAACAACATACTAATACAAGAAAAATAAACATTAAGCCACCCATTATTCCATAATCTATCAATAAAGAAAACCAAATACTTTCAGCACCTAATATTTCATAATTATTCTGTGTGGCAACATTCCACAAATATGAGCTCCCATTTCCCCATAATTCATTTTGCTCAAAAGCCCATAAAATAGATCCCCATTGCTCTAGTCTCATACCACTGCTACTACCTACGTCCATTTTGTTAGCAAATAAAGTAGAATAAATAAGAGTAAAATAGAATTTCCAAAAAAACAAACATGATACTAAAAACACACCTACTATTCTATAAAAAACTTTATACCTAAAAATATTTACACTCAATAAATAAGGCAGTATACCAATAAGAATGGCAACATACCCAGCCCTAGTCCCTGTAAGAATAGTGCATAATGGAAGGAAATATAATAGCTTTGTTACTTTATTTTTATTCAATGGATAATTATAATACCGACTACAAAAAAAGTAAAGATAAAAACACATACAACAATATAAAGCAAAAGGCTGATAATAAGAAAATATAGAATTACTTCGTTTAAAACCATATCTTTCCGCACCTTGGGCTATATATCCATGTACATCAAATAAGCTCAGCAATACGTCCTGAATAATATTCTTATTAAAAAGAACTTCTATAATAGAATAAACACAGGCAAATAACATACATCCACTAAGAAGTTGCAAACAATATATCATATATTTTCTAGAATCCAATGAATACCATAAAAACACGGGTAAAATGAAAAAGAAATATATGTTAGCAAAGGTCAGCATGTTATCAGGAGGATATAATGCCAAATAATTAGAAATTAAATAGCTGATTGAAGTTAAGACTGAAATAAGAATTAACGATATGGGATATTTTCCTTTTTTTTGATCTATATATAACTAATCTTCTTTTTCTGCATTTCCGATAAACAAAAATACAAATAGCCACAACAGATGTCGGATAAATCAGGCGAAGACTAGTATTCCACAGAGTTAAATATATGAATATCTGCAAAATAACAACTATTTGTATGATACCTTTTTTCACATCTTTAAGAAGAACGAAACAAAAGTAGATGAATAGAAGAACAGATGGCATCTTTTATTATTTATTGTCTATTAGGAACATAGAATAGGCCTTTTTTTTCTCTTTTACAGGATTGAATCTATACAAGGGAATTGACAGCACAAAAAAAATTGCAAAAAGAATATCCCTATTATTTAAAGCTAATCGGAAACAACTCCAAAGTGCAGTATTATATCTTCTTATTTTACCATAGCACAAATATTGGTAAATTCTATACCTACTAGTAAATAGACTATACATTTTATCAAATGTTAGTTTAGATGTAGATATGTTTCCTTCCCCGTGTATAATAAACATATATTTTATTTTTAATAACTTTTATATTAGTTGATCTATATCCAACTCTTACAGAAAATAAAGCATCATTTCCCTTTTCAATTTCCTCAAATTCTACATCCTCACAAATAAGTTCCTTTTTTATCATTTTATTCCATGGAGCCCATAAATAATACCGTATATTATTTATCATGTCTTTATGTCCTTCTAGATAAGATTTTATTTGTATAGAGATAATGTTATCACAATGTTCCATGGTCTTTTCTATGATATGATCACAGGCAAAATAAATTATATCATAATTACTATTCACATATTTATCCAAAACGTTCATTAAATCTGTTGTATAATGATCATCTGCATCAGGAAACAAAAACCATTTTCCCTTTGCATAAGTCAATCCTATATTCCTGGCATATCCCGCTCCCTTCCCTTCTTTTGTAAAATAAACCTCAACACATTTTTCATTTAAGCCTGGAAAACACTCAAAATTCACGATCTTAGGATCACTATTATCATCAACTATAATTATTTGGATATCATCACGTTTGGGAATTGAATCAATACATCGTTGAAGAAGATGTGGTACATTCCTATGAGGTATTATAAAAGAATAATTAATTTCTATTTCCATACGCACTAATACAAACTAAATATTAAATCATTTTTTTTGTTTATTTTTTCTCCGCTTTGATTCTAAAATGGTCACTAACTTTTGGTTTACCACATATCTTTCTGTTGATGAAAGACCGCATAAATAGGCAAGAGAAAATAAAATAAGTTCTAATATAAAACTTGAAAGAACAGCTGTAAAAAAACTATCCTGTTCCATCTTTTTATGTAAGATATAAGCTATACAATAGGTGATAAACACAATAAGTATATTTTTGCTAAAAATATGTGTCACATAGTATCTAATTTCATAGATGGGCAAGATTCTACTTATTAAAACTATCCGAATAAGTACCCCCAATAATGTAACAAATAATGATGCATAGAGAACTGAATATGGCGGATATCCAATTGATAACAATAAATAAGCTATCGGTAATTCTGTCAGCATAACAATACAAATTATTACTTGAAACCATTTGATTCTTCCCGTGGCTTGCATGGCTGTTGTTAATGGACTAGATATAGCATACAAAAGATTGCATACAATCGTTAATATCAGAAAAATATCCGTATATTGTGGAACTTCTACCAACCATAAATTTAATATATAGGTAATATTAATCATTATAGGCAGGGAAATGACAGCTAACAAATAAAATGAAAATCTACAACCTGCATATACTAACTCTTTAGATCTGTATAAGTCTCCTACTGCATACGATTTTGTTATTTGTGGATTCATCGCCATCATAAAATTAGCAGAAAAACTATTTATTAGCGAACCTACCTGAACTGATATTCCGCGTGCAGCATTAACAACTGTACCAAAAAATAGATTCAAGAGAATATTAGATAATTGATCTTTAAAAGAAAATCCTAAATTCCCAACCAAACTCCAACCAGCAAAGGCAAACATTTCCCTAAATTGTTCAATATTAAAGCTAAAAGTATAATGACACTCCTCAAAATGCCTTTTACAATAAAAGCAATATAAGGAACGTAAAAGCAATGCAACGCAAAATACCAAAATTGAATATACAATCAATTTATCATAAGATATAAATAACAGCAAATAGGCTATTGCTAACTTCAAACTAACTTCGAAGATACTAATATATGCAAATGCGCTCATTTTTTCGTGTGCCACAATAGAAGCATTATAAGGAACACTGATTACATTCACAGCAAATACGAATATAGATAATTGGAGTGTCCAATTGGCAGCCATCATTCTATCTGATGGAATATTCAGTTTGGTATTGAGGAACCAAACTCCTATTACTTCCGATAAAACAACAATAATAAACGCAATAGCTATGTGTATAGTTAAAGTCGTACAAAAAACATCTTTAAGTTTATGTAAATTTCCCTTTCCTAACTCATATGAAATAAAACGTTGTGAAGTTGCAATCATAGCCGAATTTAAGAAAGCAAATATTGTAACAATACCACCAACAAGATTGTATATGCCATAATCCTCTATTCCCAAACTTTCAAGTACAATACGACTTGTAAACAAACCTATTCCCATACTGAAAAGCATACGAAAATAAAGTAATAGAGTATTTTTAGCTATTCTTTTATTATTTTGCTGAGATAAAGCAGACATTTTCAATTATAAAAAAGCACATTAAAATATTATGTCTATAATAGACAAGTCCCGTAATATGTATCCTAATTCTATTAATATATTCAAATCACTTGAAAGATATATATCTTCCACCTGCAACATTACTAATCTTACACCCCACACATTAGTAACGTGTGGGGTGACACGTTACCAACCTTCCGGCATACACGTTACTAACCCTTAAAAGATCCTGTTCTTTTCCGAAAAGAACAAGGTCTTTAAAAAAAAGAACAGGACGTTTTCATTGAAAGAACAAGAGCTTTTAAAAATTTGACCTGTTATTTTTTCCATAACGGTATCTACATGCCGAAACGCCTTTTTTTTCCTTCAGATCTTTCAGCCACTCCGCAAACACCCTGCCTGTCGGCATTCCGGCTGAAGGATATGCATTGTGAAATGTTTCAGCCGGAAAATATCCTTCAGGAAAAACGATTCCCTAAGAATCGGAGGAAGATCAGTTCGGCTGAAACATTCCAACCCCCAACTGAAGGATTCCTGAACCCAATCCTTCAGCCGGAATGCCCACGGGTAGGGCGTTTGCGAGCAGGCTGAAGCTTTTGAAGGATTTTTCAGGGTATTCCCTATAGAGCATGACGAATGACCATATTCCATTGAAAAAAGTAAGATATCTTCGTAAGCAAAGTAACACCACTTACTTGGTCCACGAAGTCCGCATACTTTTCTTTACAACAAAACAGACCTCACAGCCATCTCATGCCAATGACGATAATCCCCCATCGGCAAAACATGCTCCGACCACACTTTCCGGTAAATTCCATCGTGCAAAATGATGTACTCACCCAAACAGCCCTCCGCCTCATCGGCAGGAACAGAAGCCATCACCACATATTCCACACAATCCGGGACACGAAACAAAGTCAGCTCACTTTTAGAAAACAAACCGCTCAACCTACAGGCGGAACGCTCGAAAGCCACCCAATACGCACCAATGTCATACAGATGAATGAATTTATCATTATTCTTTTCCCTGGCTAAAATTTCCTTATACTGATTCTGAATCAGCTGCTGGAGCCGGATGCCTGACGGCATGAATGTGGTTCTACACATTATTATACATAAGATTTATATTATCAGATCATTTACTTCCCCATTAATCAAGGGATAACAATGTTTAACGTAGCAAATGAAGTCATCTCTTCTTTGGCTCTTCTATCACTTCTATCAAGTCCGGCGAAAGCGTCGCCATGGCCATGGCTATCACCCCTTGCAGACTGATAACCACACGACGGTCTCTCGCACCTTTCACCTTTACAAACACCCCCTCGTAGCCCTCGAAGTCACCACCCGTAATACGGACTTTCGTACCTTTACGCAGGTTCACCTCATCGGGACTGAAGAAGATAAGATGCTCGTCATACGTTCCAGCCACAGCGATAAACTGCCTCATCTGATCATCGGGCACAATGATTTTCTGCCCGTTGCGGATATCAATCATATATTGAAAATACGGAAGTTTGAACTTCACCTTCTGAAGTTCGGACTGGACGGAATGAACAAATATCAGATCACTGATAACGGGAACCAGTTCACGCCTCTTGCGCCCGTTCCTTATACGAACTTCGTAACGCATGGGGATGAAGTTGTTGATTCCTTCTTTATCCAACAAAGCCTTGATCTGCATCCCCCGGCGATAGGTGGCACGCATGGCAAACCATTGCATTTTTTCACTTGAAAGCATAGTTATGGAGCTTTGAAGCACAGATATCTATCTGCAATTCAATCAATTACGAGAAGTTTCGTAAAATACAAGAGGAATCGGCCTCTTGTGATTAAGTTGACTGGAAAAGCTATTTCAACAAATGGAGGATGGAAATCCGCACGATGTAGATGCAGCCTGTCGGGTCAACCGATAACCTTCCGCAGATTCCCGAACCGGACGGTTCATATATGTTAAATCAGAAATTTGTAATACCTATATATAAAAAAAGCGCGGGAATCTGTACCTGTTACTCGTCCCACACTTCGAAGGCTTTGCACTGCCCATTGCTGTCTGAACGAGCAACGCAGAAGCCCACGCCGATATGTATAACAACACTTGAATACACCTTTGACCAACAAAAGCGCACCAAGGATATAAACATACCCCGCAGACATCCACTGTTGCTTTGTCTCTGACAGCAATTTCAAAAGGTGCAAATTTTCGAAGCGTCAAGAACAAAACGTCAAGTAAACGTCTTTTCTATATATGTATATTTCCCACCTCCCTAACTTCCTTGCGGAAGTACCGGCGTGGAAAACGTGGCAAAGATAGCAATTTAATAAATAGGACGAAAATATATTCCGCTATTTTTAGTGATGTTTCTTGATTACTCAAAAAACAAACAAGAAACAGATTATCGGTATACTTACCTTGATACAAATTCTTCCGGACGCATCATCGCCCAGATGGTAAGATATAAGATACAGCAAACAAGGCTACCTGGTACTCGGTACATGCCTACCCTGCCTGCATCATATGCTTGCCCGGTTCTTGGTATGAATTTGGCTTGTTCACCGCATCTCCCTGACGGATGCAAAAACGTCACGCAGCAACATAGCCGTATTTGTTTATTCTAGCCATATCTTCCTTATATTTAATTATCTTTCTGTTGAAACTATGATTGTGGAAAAATTAACATAAAAAAGGCGTGAAACCAAATGGAATCACACCTAAACTATTATTAAGAGATTAATCAAACGGCAAGTAATTCTTTTCCCAAAAGATGGAGAGCCTCTTTAATCTGCATCTTCCTTATATCACTCGGCTTTTTAATACCATAGATATACTTGGAAAGAAGACTCTTGTTTATTCCCATACTACGTGCAACCTCTGACACATTTAGTTGAGGGAAACGTTTAAATATCATTGCTATCTCATTTTCATAATCCGGCTCCGCTGTATCGAAAAAACTGGATATATGAATATCCTCATCCAATGATTCCCAACGAACATCGTCACCAAACTTTCCTATCTTGAAATCAAGGCGCTCTCTGTCACTTGCATCCTTCAGCAAAGGGAATGCCTCTAAGGGACGGCTGAAAGTTTCTCCACCATCCGTTTTCATATAAATGCGGTTAGCATCAAACCAAATGTCTTTTATTGTATCCATAACTTTCAGTTTTAATAATCATTCTCCATGATATTTTTAATTTTACTAATACAATATAGGGATAAATATTTATCCCCACAAATAAATAAGCAAAAAAATAGCGACAACTCTTTTCGAACCACCGTTCCATAACCTATGATGTACAAAGGAACTGATTTCCCTCCTGTTTTCCTAACAATCATCATCCGGCACACGGGTTCTTGCGTGTCAGAGCAGAGCTGCCATTTAATTGGAAAGATAATAATTATCTAAAGAATATATTTGTAGTTAAAAAGTTTCCTACACAAGAAACTTTATCTATTTTTGTGGTATGAATACGAATTTGCAAAAAATAGGAGAACTTTTGGCCCAATGCCGAAAAAACAAAGGATTGACACAAGAAGAAGTCGGGGTGATGATTGGCGTCCAAAAAGCAATGGTTTCCAAAGTGGAAAACGGTCTGTGTGTTAATTTTGGCACTGTCAACCGCATAGCGGAGGCGTTGGGTGTCGAACCGATAGTGGCGCTCAAGTCCAAAAAAGAAAGCGGACAAGAACCTAATCGATTATGTGATGACGGTCATTGTCGAATTTGCGCGCCGTCACGATTTGACAATCCGGGAGGCAAGCAATTATATCAGACGTTTCAAAGGCATTGATTTTCTCACCGAATTTTACGATGTGGAACACACGCTTTCTTTTAACGACTGTGTGGATGACCTGACCATCGTCTGCCAAAACAATGGAGGAACATTGCGATGATACTTTACCACGGTTCAAATACGGCAATCGACGGCATCGACCTCAACAGATGCCGCCCCTATAAGGATTTCGGCAGAGGATTTTACCTGACCGACATTAGGGAACAGGCCCAAAGGATGGCCGCAAGAACAGCGCGGATGTTCAGCGGAAACCCCACTCTGACTATGTTTGAGTTTGACCTTGAAGAAGCGCAGTCGAGCGAATTGAAAGTCAAGGTTTTCAAGGAGCCAGACTGGGAATGGGCACGTTTTGTCATGTCGAACCGCGATATAAACACTACTCAGCCTTGCCACGATTACGATATCGTAATTGGCCCTGTTGCCGATGATACCATTGCGCGCTTGCTACGTTTATACACCGAGAATTTTATTAACGAAGAACAACTATTGCACGAACTGACATTTTCGAAAGTGACTTCACAATATTTCTTTCACTCAGAGGCAGCGATTAAAATGCTGAAACGACTATGAACACGAATACCGCAAAATTCCTCTTTGAAGGAATATCCGCCGATGTAGTCCGTTACTTGGTGGAACGTAATGATATGGATTTGCAGGAAGCCATCTCCACATTCCACAATTCGGAGACATTCGTCAAACTGGAAGACTTCTCCACCGGCCTGTATATCGAAAGCCCGGCATACGTCTATGACCTGCTGATGTCGGAACTGAAAAACGGAAAGCTGGTGCAATAACAATAGGGCATTATTTATCTTCTGGTCATTTTATTCTTCAATCCATCCTACAATTTCCTGTGAAAGCGGACTGGTAGTAGAGCCGATTGAGGCAACCCATCTACCATTTTCATCAATCAGAAACTTATGAAAGTTCCACCCTATCTTAGCATCCGAAACCCCGTTTTCACTTTTATGCGTAAGCCATTGATAAAGGGGAGCTATATCTTTCCCCTTTACAGATATTTTAGCCATCATAGGAAAAGTCACTCCATAATTCAACGTACAAAACTCCTTGATTTCTTCATTCGTTCCGGGTTCCTGATGCAGGAAATTATTGGCAGGAAATCCGATAACGACAAAATCATCTTTTCCATATTTCTCATACAACTCCTCCAACTTGGCGTATTGGGGAGTGAAACCGCATTTAGATGCCACATTGACTACCAATACTTTCTTACCCTTGAACGTGGAAAGTGGCAAGTCCTTCCCGTCAATAGTCTTGACCGTAAAGTCATAAAAACTTTTTTGCTGTGCACCAGCTACCGATGTAATCATGGTTACAATTATGCTTAATATAAATGTTTTCATTTGAAATGCTATTTTATAATAGAACAATTCATGAAATTGAAAAGTTTTCTCTGAAAGAAAAGATTGGCGGATACCTATCGGACAGCTTCCTCCATGTTACCAAAAAGAAAGAACCTTTGTTTTTTGGAGAAGCAGGGAAAAGAAAGTATCTTTGTATGCTATACATATCTCTTTTACCAGAGTTTATTCATAAAAAAACAATATAACTAATGGAATATGCACCTTCAAACAGGAAACGATTGCCATACGGTATGATGAACTTTGCAGACATCCGTTTCGACAATTATTATTATGTGGACAAAACCGCCTTCATCCCACTGATAGAACAGTCGGACCGGTTTTTCTTCTTCATCCGTCCCCGGCGATTTGGCAAAAGTCTGACCTTGAGCATGCTGCAACATTATTATGATGTACGCACCCGCGATAAGTTTGACGCCCTGTTCGGAGACCTCTACATAGGAAAGCACCCCACGCCGGACCGCAACACCTATCTGGTGCTGAAACTCAATTTTTCCGGTATCAGCGGGGAATTGCACAACTACCGTCAAGGGATGGACGCACATTGCCAGACCATGTTCGACTATTTCTGCGATATCTATGCCGACTATCTCCCACAAGGTATCAAGGAGAAGCTGGATGAAAAATCAGGAGCGATAGAACAATTGGAATATCTGTTTACGGAGTGCAACAAGACTGAGCAGAAAATTTATCTTTTTATCGATGAGTATGACCACTTTACCAATGCCATTCTCTCCGATGCCGAAAGCCTGCACCGATACACTGAAGAGACACACAAAGAGGGTTACCTGCGCGCATTCTTCAACAAAGTGAAAGCCGGAACTGATTCCTGCATCAAGCGTTGCTTCATTACCGGAGTAAGCCCCGTAACCATGGATGATCTCACCAGCGGATTCAATATAGGTACCAATTACTCCCTCTCACCGGAGTTCAACGAAATGACAGGGTTCACGGAAAAAGAAGTGCGTGAGATGCTGACGTATTATTCCACAAACAGTCCGTTCAACCATACCGTCGGCCAACTGATAGATATCATGAAGCCGTGGTATGACAACTACTGCTTCGCACCGGAATGCTACGGAGAAACTACCCTGTACAATTCCAACATGGTTCTCTATTTTGTCAAGAACTATATTCTGCGTGGCAAAGCACCACAGAAAATGATAGAAAGCAACATACGCATAGACTACGAAAAACTCCGGATGCTGATTCGCAAGGACAAGGAGTTTGCTCATGATGCCTCCATCATACAAACCCTGGTAAGTCAAGGATATATCACCGGAGAACTGAAGGATAGCTTTCCGGCTGCGAATATTGTCGATCCGGACAATTTCGTGAGTCTGCTCTATTATTTCGGCATGCTTACCATCAGTGGAATGCATAAAGGAAAAAACAAACTCACCATTCCCAATCAGGTAGTGGAAGAGCAACTATACACCTATTTGCTGAATACATACAATGAGGCCGACCTTAGTTTCAGCAGTTATGAGAAAGACGAACTGGCCTCGGCTTTGGCATACGATGGTAACTGGCAGGCCTACTTCGGTTACATAGCCGACTGTCTGAAACGCTACGCCTCACAACGCGACAAACAGAAAGGAGAGTTTTTCGTACATGGATTCACACTGGCCATGACAGCGCAAAACCGCTTCTACCGTCCTATTTCCGAAGCGGATACACAAGAAGGATACGCTGATCTTTTCCTGTGTCCTTTGCTGGAAATCTATCCGGACATGAAGCACAGTTATATCATAGAGTTGAAATATGCCAAATACAAAGATTCTGAAAGTCGTGTGGAAGAACTGAGGCTGGAAGGGATCGCTCAGGCAAATCGTTATGCTGATTCCGACCGGGTGAAGAATGCTGTGGGCACCACACAGCTACACAAAATAGTAGTGGTCTATAAAGGAATGGAAATGAGAGTGTGTGAAGAGATAGTACCTTTGCATGAAACGCACAACTAAAGATATCTTTAAAGGAAAAAGAAGCTACAACGACTTATGAGCAAACAAGGAACCATCATTGTGATAGATGATAACAAAGGAGTGCTGTCGGCAGTAAAGCTATTGCTGAAAAATCATTTCGAACATATCGTCACACTGCCCTCACCCATCACACTGCCCGCTGCGTTACGTGAAGAAAATGCGCAAGTGGTGCTGCTGGATATGAATTTCAGCAGCGGACTGAATACCGGGAATGAAGGTCTGTACTGGTTACACGAGATAAAGAAAATACACCCCTCCCTGCCCGTAGTACTTTTCACAGCCTATGCTGACATAGACCTGGCAGTGCGCGGCATCAAGGAAGGAGCGACAGACTTCATCGTCAAACCCTGGGACAATGCCCGGCTGATAGAAACCTTGCTGTCTGCCTGCCGCAATTCCTCCAAGAACAAGAAGAGAGCGGAAATCCCTAAAACCGTATCTTCTATGTATTGGGGAGAAAGCAATGCCATGAAGCAACTGCGGACGCTGATAGAGAAAGTGGCGCAAACGGATGCCAATATTCTGATTACAGGAGAGAACGGCACAGGAAAAGAAATGCTGGCGCGGGAAATACACGCCTTGTCCAACCGATACCGGCGGGATATGATAACAGTGGACATGGGTGCCATCACCGAATCCCTGTTCGAAAGCGAACTGTTCGGCCATAAAAAAGGCTCGTTTACCGATGCCCATACCGACCGTGCTGGTAAATTTGAAGCCGCCCATGAAGGGACTTTGTTTCTGGACGAAATAGGCAACCTGCCCTATCACCTGCAATCCAAACTACTCACCGCCATTCAGAGCCGGAGCGTGGTGCGAGTAGGAAGCAACGAACCGATACCTGTCAACATACGTTTGATTTGCGCCACCAATTGTAATTTGGAAGAGATGGTGGCCAAAGGCAAATTCCGCGAAGATTTGCTTTACCGCATCAATACCATCCACATCGAGATTCCCCCTCTGCGGGAACGCAAAGAAGATATTATCCCTTTGGCCGAACGCTTTATAGACCGGTTCTGCAAACAATATGACAAAGGAAATATCCTTCTTTCTACCGGTGCGCAAGAAAAGTTACGGACATATCCGTGGTATGGAAACATACGCGAACTGGAACATGCCGTAGAGAAAGCGGTCATTATCAATGAAGATGGTATATTGAGTGAGGAACATTTTCATTTTCCCCGAAAAATAGCGGCTCCTGCGACAGAAACAAGTGTCTCTACACTGGAAGAGATGGAATTGCAAATGATTCAGAAAGCGATAGAGAAATGCAACGGAAACCTCTCGGCTGTAGCGGCACAGTTGGGAATTACCCGGCAGACGCTTTATAATAAGATGAAAAAATTCGGATTATGACCTATTATCTCATCTCATTCTTCACGATGGTTCAGGATGACAAAACAAATAACAATAATCTATTTTTAAACAGGAACTAAAGGAACATTCAAACGAAATAATAAATAATTAAGCTGTGAAACAATTCTTCTTCCGCCTATTTACCGTACTGGTTCTAGCCATTGCCTGCACCTTACTAATCCAGCAGCGCAACTGGTTGTGGCTATGCGTAATCGTACCTTCATTCCTCGTTTCCATAGGCTGGTTTTACCGCCTGTACACTTTTAATACCCGGAAGATAGCCTTTCTGCTCGACGCCATCGAAAACGACGACCCCGCTGTTCGTTTTTACGAACATGCCTCCCCTGGCGATTCTTCCATGGTCAATGTCATGCTGAACCGTATCGCACGTATTTTGTACAATGTAAAACAGGAAACGGCACAACGCGAGAAGTATTATGAGCTCATCATGGACTTTGTAGAAACCGGCATAGTGGTACTGAACAGCAAAGGCTCCGTTTATCAAAAGAACAAAGAGGCCATGAATCTGTTGGGGCTGGATGTTCTGACTCATGTCAAACAACTCTCCCGCATCTCGGACGAACTGATGACTGCTTTGGAAAAAGCAGTTCCGGGTGACAAGCTGCAAATTCAGTTCAATACGGAACGGGGAACGGTGCATCTTGCCTTACGGGTGTCCGGCATCCGTATCAAAGACGAGGAACTCCGCATTATTGCCTTGAGTGATATCAATCGGGAATTGGATGAACGGGAAATAGATTCATGGATACGCCTTACCCGCGTGCTGACACACGAAATTATGAACTCCCTGACCCCGGTGACTTCCCTCAGCGAAACGCTGCTGGCTCTTCCCGGAGCAGAAAATGAAGAAATGAAACAAGGGCTGGAAACGATTCACTCTACAGGTAAAGGATTGATAAATTTTGTCATGTCTTATCGCAAACTGACACGACTGCCATCACCTGAGCCATCGCTGTTCTATGTCCGTCCTTTCCTGGAACGGATGATCCGACTGGCACAGCACCAGCATCCATGCCCCAACATCACCCTTTCCATCCTCGAAGCCCGGGAAGACCTGATAGTCTTTGCCGACGAGAACCTGATAGCCCAAGTGGTTACGAATCTGCTGAAAAATGCGATTCAAGCCATAGGTAATGCTCCCGACGGAAAGATCACCTTGAAAGCTTATTGTGATCCGCAAGAAAGTATCCGTATAGAGATAGCCAACAACGGTCCCGCCATTCCTCCCGATGCAGCCGGACAAATTTTTGTACCTTTCTTCACGACCAAAGAGGAAGGAAGCGGCATCGGACTGAGCCTGAGCAAACAAATCATGAGACTGAGCGGTGGCACACTGACCCTGCTGCCTTACAAGGAAAAGGGACAGGCCACTGTTTTTGTGCTGGTTTTTAATTAAAAATAAAAATGTACTAATGTGTCAGCCAATTACCATCCGGTACACAGCGCAGCCATTAGCAAATTAGCAAATTATTTAAAATGAAACATTCTCCTGAATTATTAGTTTATAAAGCCTCTGCCGGTTCGGGAAAAACATTCACACTGGCCGTGGAATATATAAAACTGCTGATACAGAACCCACGGGCATACCGTAATATACTGGCTGTGACTTTTACCAACAAGGCCACTACCGAAATGAAAGAGCGGATTCTGAGTCAGCTATACGGAATATGGATAAAGGATAAGGATTCTGATCCCTATTTACAGAAAATCACAGAAGAACTGGAAATGCCCCAAGAAGACATAAGGACAGCCGCCGGTACGGCACTGCACTACATGATACACGATTACAGCCGCTTCCGGGTGGAAACCATTGACTCATTCTTCCAGTCGGTGATGCGCAATTTGGCACGGGAGCTGGAATTGGGTGCCAATCTGAATATCGAACTGAACAATATGGAAGTTCTGAGTGATGCCGTGGACTCCATGATAGAAAAGCTGGACCGACAATCTCCCGTACTCTATTGGCTGTTGGAATACATAGAAGAAAGAATAGCCGATGACAAGAGGTGGAATGTTTCCGGTGAGATAAAGAATTTCGGACGAAATATCTTCGATGAAGGATATATAGAAAAAGGAAACGGACTACGGGAAAAATTACGGGACAAAGACTGTATCAAGAATTACCGCGAAACGCTGCAAGCCATTTTGGAAGAGGTGCAGGAACAAATGAAAGGATTTGCCGACCAATTCTTCGGAATATTGGATACAAACGGGGTGAAAGTAGAAGATTTGAAAAACGGCTCCCGAGGTATAGCCAGCTATTTTAATAAATTACAATCGGGTAAACTGGATGACAGTGTCCGCAATGTAACAGTGGAAAAATGTCTGGACTGCCCCGACGAATGGGTGAAAAAAACCTCCCCCATACGCAACGCTATCCTAGGTCTGGCAGAAAAAGAACTGATTCCTCTGCTGAATGAATCGGAAAAATACAGAAGCCGGAACAATATGCTGGCCAATTCCTGCCAACTCTCCCTGCGCCACGTAAACAATATCCGTCTGCTGGCCAATATAGACGAAGAGGTACGCGAATTGAACCATGAAAACAACCGCTTCCTGCTGTCGGATACCAACGCGTTGCTTCATAACCTGGTAAAAGAAGGAGATTCCTCGTTTGTATTCGAAAAGATAGGAACAACCATACGCAACGTAATGATCGATGAATTTCAGGATACTTCGCGTATGCAATGGGACAATTTCCGTCTGTTGCTGCTCGAAGGTTTGTCTCAGGGAGCAGACAGCTTGATTGTAGGAGACGTGAAACAATCCATCTACCGCTGGAGAAACGGTGACTGGGGCATACTGAACGGATTGAAAACAAACATCGAAGCCTTTCCCGTCAAAGTAAAGACACTGACCACCAACCGCCGGAGCGCCGCAAACATCATTCACTTCAACAACGAAGTGTTTACAGCCGCCTGCGAGGTGTTGAACAACATTTACAAGGAAGAACAAAAAAAGGAATGCAAGGAACTGAAGGAAGCCTACAACGACGTGTGTCAGGAAACATACAAAGATCCCGGAAAAGGGTATGTCAAAGTGGAATTTCTATCGGATACGGAAGACATGACCTATATGGAAAACACCCTGCACCACCTAGGAGAAGAAGTGGAGCTGCTTGTGGCGCAGGGCGTGCAACTGAAAGATATTGCCATCCTGGTGCGCAAGAACAGAAGCATTCCTTTAATAGCCGATTACTTCGACAAGAACACCTCTTACAAAATCGTATCCGATGAGGCATTCCGACTGGATGCCTCACTGGCGGTATGTATGATAATGGATGGCCTGCGCTACTTGTCACAACCCGAAAACCGGATTGCCAAGGCGCAACTGGCTGCTGCCTATCAGAATGAAGTATTACATAAAGGAATAGACCTCAACACTCTATTGCTGAACGGAATAGATGATTATCTGCCATTCGATTTCATAAAAGAAGCGGAGCAACTTCGCCTCATGCCACTGTATGAGCTGATGGAAAAACTTTTCAATCTGTTCCAGATGTCCTGCATCGAACAACAGGATGCCTATCTGTGCGCCTTCTTTGATGCCGTGACGGAATATCTGCAAAGCAATTCTTCCGAATTATCCGCTTTTATCACCTACTGGGAAGAAAAACTAGGCAGCAAAACCATCCCTTCCGGCGAGGTGGAAGGAATTCGCATTCTCTCCATCCACAAGTCCAAAGGATTGGAATACCATACCGTACTGCTACCCTTCTGCGACTGGAAAATGGAGAATGAGACTTACAATCATCTGGTATGGTGTGCTCCCCGGCAAGCTCCGTTTAGCGATCTTGACATTGTTCCCATCAACTATTCCACAGCCATGCAGCAATCCATTTATCGGGAAGAGTTCCTGAATGAACGCTTGCAATTATGGGTGGATAATCTGAACCTGCTTTATGTGGCATTTACCCGTGCCAAAAAGAACTTGATTATATATGGAAAGGCGGAACAGAAAGGAACGGTATCCGAATTGTTAGGAAGTGCCTTATCCGACATGACCGGAAAGAGCTATGCCACCGGAGAAGAAATATACGAACTGGGAACGCTCTATCTCTCATCTCACGAAGAGGAAAAACAAGTGTCCGGCAACAAGCTGCTGACTGTAGCCCGACGTTTGCCTATCCATCTGGAAACGCTGGAAACCAACATCGAATTCAAACAGTCCAACCGTTCTGCCGAATTTATCCGGGGAGAAGAGGAGACGGAAGACAAATACATCCGGCAAGGACAGTTGTTGCATAATCTGTTCTCCGTAATCCGTACCCCGGACGATGTGCCTCCCGCCATAGAACGCCTGCGTTTCGAAGGAATCATAGAGTCGGCACAACAGGAGGAACAAATACGAAAACTCACCGAATGGGCTTTGAGGCATCCGCTGGTCAAAGAATGGTATTCGGGCAGCTGGGAACTATACAATGAGTGTGCCATTATTTATCGGGAAAAAGGAGTGCTGCAAACCCGCCGTCCGGACCGCGTGATGATGAAAGACGGAGAGGTGATTGTGGTGGACTTTAAATTCGGTAAAAAGCGGAAAACTTACAACAAGCAGGTGAAAGAATATATGGATTTATTATCGGATATGGGATATGAGCATATCCGTGGCTATTTATGGTATGTATTTAACAACGAACTGGAGGAAATAGAATAATGGAAAGCTTTTTGAAACTGGTAGCAGCCGATTTATATAAACATACGGAAGGAAACCTGGCACATACAGCCGTGGTTTTTCCTAACAAACGTGCCGGACTTTTCTTTAATGAGTATCTCGCCCAAGAGTCGGAGTCACCTATTTGGTCGCCCGCATACGTCAGCATCAGCGAATTGTTCCGTAGCCTTTCTCCATGGGAAGTGGGTGATCCGGTAAAACTGGTATGCGAACTTTATAAGATATTCCGACGGGAAACTCAAAGTACGGAAACACTGGATGATTTCTATTTTTGGGGAGAAATGCTGATCAGTGATTTTGACGATGCCGACAAAAATAAAGTGGATACCGACAAACTGTTTTCCAATTTACAGGATCTGCGCAACATAATGGACGACTACACCTTCATTGACGATGAGCAGGAAGAAGCTATCCGGCAGTTCTTCCAGAACTTCTCCATCGAACGGAGAACAGCGCTGAAAGAACGGTTTATCTCTTTATGGGACGTATTGGGAAACATTTACAAAGGGTTCCGTGAATCCTTAGCTTCTCAAAACATTGCCTACGAAGGAATGATGTACCGCCACGTCATAGAGCACCTGGATGTGGACAAACTTCCATACGAGAAATATGTTTTTGTAGGATTTAATGTACTGAACAAAGTAGAACATACGTTGTTCACCCAATTGAAAGATGCCGGGAAAGCTGTTTTTTATTGGGATTACGACGAATTTTATATGAAGGAAAACAGACAAGCCGTCACCCATGAAGCCGGAGAGTTTATCCGCCGGAACTTACGCGACTTTCCTTCTCCTTTGTCCGGTGAGTTATTCAAAAATCTCTCGAAACCTAAAGAGGTACACTACATCGCATCTTCTACTGAAAATGCACAAGCCCGTTACCTGCCTCAATGGATACGAAACAATCTGACTACACCGGAAAAGGAAACCGCAGTCGTATTGTGTAACGAAGCATTGCTTCAGCCGGTCCTCCATTCATTGCCGGCAGAAGTAAAACATGTCAATATCACCATGGGATTTCCGTTATCGCAAACTCCTGTATATAGTTTCCTCATCGCCTTACTGGAGTTGCATACCCACGGATTTAATTTCAAAAGCGGCCGCTACACGTTTCAATCGGTTGTTACACTGTTAAAACACCCCTATACCCGGCAACTCACCGGTCAAGCCGAATTGTTGGAAAAAGAACTGACCCGGAACAACCGTTTCTATCCGTTACCCGGCGAATTGGGTAAAGATGAATTCCTTACCCGGCTTTTCACTCCGCTTTCCGGAAACCTGAATCTGTGCATACGCCTGTCCGAAACTTTGCAGCAAGTGGCAGGCATTTACCAGGCAAACACTTCCGGTACCGAAGACACAGATGCATTCAACCAACTTTACCGGGAGTCGCTTTTCAAAGCCTATACCACCATCAACCGGTTCCGCACACTGATAGAAGAAGATGAATTAACCGTACAGAGCGAAACATTCCGGCGATTGCTGGTCAAGGTCTTGTCAGCGACCAATATTCCATTCCATGGCGAACCGGCCATTGGTATGCAGGTCATGGGGGTATTGGAAACACGCAACCTGGATTTCCGCCACTTGGTATTACTATCGGTCAATGAAGGGCAGCTTCCCAAATCGGGAGGAGACTCTTCCTTTATTCCTTACAACCTGCGCAAAGCTTTCGGAATGACCACCATAGAGCATAAGATTGCCGTATATGCATACTATTTCTATCGTCTGCTGCAACGGGCAGAAAGGATTACCTTGATGTACAATACCAGTTCGGACGGACTGAACCGCGGCGAATGGAGCCGTTTCATGCTGCAATTCCTGATTGAATGGCCTCACCCCATCACACGTCAGTTTCTGGAGGCCGGACAGTCCCCCCCAAGGCACCTCGCCTATCACTGTAGAAAAGACCCCGGATGTCATGCGCCGGATGCAAAGCCTGTTTGATGTCCGTGCCAATCCCAAAGCAAAATTTTCTCCATCAGCCTTGAACTATTACCTGGATTGTCCTTTAAAATTTTATTATAGGTACGTAGCCGGTCTCTCCGCCCCCGATGAAGTGAGTGCGGAAATAGACTCTGCCACATTCGGGAGTATTTTCCATTACGCCGCCGAGCATATTTATAAAGACCTGACCACTCATGGCAAAGTCATTAATAAGGAAGCATTGGAAACGTTGCTACGCAATGAAGTGAAGCTGCAAGATTATGTGGATACAGCATTCAAGAAATTATTCTTTAATGTTCCGCAAAACGAGAAACCGGAATATAACGGCGTACAACTTATCAACTCTGCCGTTATTGCAAGATATTTAAAACAACTTTTACAAAATGATTTACGTTACGCTCCCTTCACTTTTATTGCATCGGAAATGGAAGTGGATGAACCCATCGACATACAAACACCCAAAGGAGTCATAAAATCACGTATCGGGGGAATTATTGACCGTATGGACAGCAAGGATGGCACACTCCGTATTGTGGACTACAAGACAGGCGGTGATGCAGACACCCCACCCCATGTGGAATCTCTGTTTATTCCGGACAAGAAACGTTCCAACTATGTATTCCAGACGTTCCTGTATGCCGCCATCATGTGCCGCAAGCAACCAACGATGAAGATAGCTCCGGCCCTTCTCTATATTCATCGGGCCGCTACAGAAACCTATTCTCCCGTTATACAAATGGGCGAGCCACGAAAGCCCAAAGAGGCTGTGGAAGATTTCAGTAAATATGAAAAAGAATACCGTGAACGACTTCAAGGATTATTAGAAGAAATATTTAATCCGGAAAAATCATTTACCCAAACAGAAATCATAGAAAAATGTACCTATTGTGATTTCAAGGCACTATGTAAAAGATAGACTATAGTGGTTAGTGGTTAATACCTGCGGCATGACAGCGCAGTCCACTAATCACTAACCACTGATCTGCCACACTATTCCAACGCTCTCTGTCTGCAAAAGCATCCACAGAATTTATCTTCCACATTCTCTATCGGTGCTTTGAAAATACCATAGACGGAAGACCCCGAGCCACTCATGGCGGCATACACTGCCCCCAAATCATACAATTCATCTTTTATAGCAGCAATCTCAGGGAACTTTTTGAAGACACTATCTTCAAAATCATTCTTCATACTGTTTTTCCATGTTTCCATAGGTTGCTTTACAATTTCTTTCAAAGAAACAGCCGGACGCACAGGCTTTATTTCGGCAAACGCATCCCGGGTGGACACAAAGATATCAGGTTTAATCAAAATTATGTGGTATCCCTTTAATGACAATTCCACAGGCTCGAACAGATTCCCTATTCCGGTAGCGAAAACAGGTTTGTTCCGAATGAAAAAAGCACAGTCTGCCCCTAGTTTTACCGCATATTCCTCCATCCGTTCCGTACTGAGTCCCAATGAAAATTTATCATTCAGAAGCTTTATCATACAAGCGGCATCTGATGATCCGCCACCCAGTCCGGCACCCGCCGGTATATGCTTGTACATGTGTATATCTACCGGCAACAGTCCGGGATAGTCTTTTTTTTTAATAACTTGTAGGCTTGTACTACCAGATTATCTTCGGGTTCACCCTCCAAAGGAGATCCGCTTATGTGTAAAGTGTATTCTTTGTCATTGTTTTCCCGCCGCGTCACTTCCAGAGCGTCTTGCAGGTTTATCGGATAAAATATGGTTTCCAGATTGTGGTATCCATCCGGGCGCTTTTCTACAATATTAAGTCCCAAATTAATCTTTGCATTAGGAAATGTAATCATATTCTGTTCTTTAAATAGTTATTTTTAGTGTGTTTCGTTAGATTGTTGCCCGTTCTACAAAGATGCACGCCATCTTTTATCCGGACAGAGCGCCAAATATAGAACAAACTTTTCATTTTACCATATAAAAAAACCATTTACTGTCCAGATTGTTCATTTCTCTGTAGATTCAGGTTCATATTTCTTTTATATTTTTGGGAATGGACGAGTGTCCAACTCAGCAAAAAGTTCTATCTTTGCCCTACTTTAAACAGACGACAATGGCAGAAACGAGAAAAATGACACGTACTCCCAAAACTTCGAAAGCAAAGCCTGTTGACGAATACGGACATTTACAGCCCCAGGCACCTGAGCTGGAGGAAGCTGTATTGGGAGCCTTAATGATAGAAAAAGATGCTTACTCATTAGTAAGTGAGATTCTTCGTCCCGAATCTTTTTATGAACGCCGTCACCAACTTATTTATTCGGCTATTACCTCTTTGGCTTTACGCCAGCAACCAGTCGATATCTTGACTGTGGCCGAACAATTACGCAGCACCGGTGAACTGGAAGATGCAGGCGGTCCTTTTTACATAACACAGCTAAGCGGCAAGGTAGCCTCTTCCGCACACATAGAATATCACGCACGTATCATCGCGCAGAAGTTTCTTGCACGCGAACTGATTACCTTTACCAGCAACATCCAGACAAAGGCTTTCGACGAAACCCAAGACGTGGACGACCTGATGCAGGAAGCGGAAGGAAAACTGTTCGAAATCTCGCAGCAGAACATGAAGAAGGATTATACGCAAATCAACCCTGTCATCCAGGAAGCGTATGAGATGCTTCAAAAAGCGGCGGCACGAACGGACGGGCTGAGTGGTCTGGAAAGCGGTTTCCATGCATTGGACAAAATGACCTCGGGCTGGCAAAATTCCGACCTGGTGATTATTGCCGCCCGCCCCGCTATGGGTAAAACGGCTTTTGTGCTTTCCATGGCAAAGAACATGGCGGTAAATGCGAAAATCCCTGTGGCTTTGTTCTCTCTTGAAATGTCCAACGTACAGTTGGTCAACCGTATGATTGTCAACGTGTGCGAAATTCCGGGTGAGAAAATCAAGAGTGGTCAGTTGGCTCCGTATGAATGGGGACAACTGGATTATAAAATAAAAGAATTATACGATGCTCCGATGTATGTGGATGACACACCATCCTTGTCCGTCTTTGAATTACGCACCAAAGCACGACGGCTTGTACGCGAGCATGGAGTAAAAATCATTATCATTGACTACCTTCAGTTAATGAATGCCAGCGGAATGTCATTCGGTAGCCGTCAGGAAGAGGTCAGTACCATTTCACGTTCACTGAAGGGGTTAGCCAAAGAACTGAACATCCCCATCATCGCACTGAGCCAGCTGAACCGTGGTGTGGAAAGTCGTGAGGGTATTGACGGAAAACGCCCCCAGCTCAGTGACCTCCGTGAATCCGGAGCTATTGAGCAGGATGCCGATATGGTATGCTTTATCCACCGCCCGGAATACTATAAAATCTACTCGGATGAAAAAGGGAACGACTTGCACGGTATGGCAGAAATCATTATCGCCAAGCACCGTAACGGTGCCGTAGGTGATGTACTGCTGCGTTTCCGTGGCGAATTCGCCCGCTTCCAGAATCCGGACGATGATGTCATCGTGCCTATGCCGGGTGAGGCACCGGGTATTATCCGTTCCAAAATGAACGGTGGCGGCAACAGTGTACCTCCCCCATCTCCTGATGCCGCACCTGCCGACAATAATCCGTTCGGAGCCCCTATTCCCGAAGGACCTTTACCGTTCTGACATTTATTTATCCCTCACAGAATTAACACGGATTATTTCCCTCAAAGAAAAATCTGTGTTAATCTGAGTAATCTGTGATGGATAAATAACAGGATAAAAGAAAATAATTACTAAATTTGCAGGTCATTTGGAAATACATAAAAAATATCATATATGAATATCTCTTATAATTGGCTGAAAGAATACGTCAACTTCGATTTGACACCGGATGAAGTGGCCGAAGCGCTGACTTCCATCGGTTTGGAAACCGGAGGCGTAGAAGAAGTCCAAACAATTAAAGGTGGTCTGGAAGGTATTGTCATCGGCGAAGTGCTGACTTGCGAACCTCATCCCAATTCAGACCACATGCATGTTACTACTGTGAATTTGGGACAAGGCGAACCGGTACAGATTGTCTGTGGAGCCGCTAACGTAGCTGCCGGACAGAAAGTGGTGGTTGCCACATTGGGCACCAAGCTATACGATGGCGAAGAATGTTTTACCATCAAGAAATCAAAGCTCCGCGGAATTGAATCTATGGGTATGATCTGTGCCGAAGACGAAATCGGTATCGGAAACAGCCACGAAGGTATCATCGTACTGCCGGCGGATGCTGTTCCGGGTACTCCCGCTAAAGATTATTTCAATATCAAAAGCGAATACGTACTGGAAGTGGATATCACCCCGAACCGTGCGGACGCCTGCTCACATTACGGCGTGGCCCGAGATCTGTATGCCTACCTGATTCAAAACGGCAAACAAGCCACTTTAAAACGTCCGTCTGTAGAAGCGTTTAAAGTGGATAACCATGATATGGACATCGCCATTGAAGTAGAGAATACAGAAGCATGTCCGCGTTATGCCGGAGTTTCCATAAAAGGGGTAACTGTAAAAGAGAGTCCCGAATGGCTGCAAAACAAATTACGCCTGATTGGAGTACGTCCTATCAATAATATCGTGGATATCACCAACTACATCCTTCACGCATACGGCCAGCCCCTGCACTGTTTTGATGCAGATAAGATTAAAGGTGGTAAGATTGTAGTGAAGACTGTTGCCGAAGGTACTACATTCGTTACTTTGGACGAAGTGGAACGCAAATTATCCGACAAGGACCTGATGATATGCAACACTGAAGAACCGATGTGCATTGCCGGCGTATTCGGTGGTCTGGATTCGGGAACAACCGAGCAGACAGTAGATGTATTTTTGGAAAGCGCTTATTTCAACCCGACTTGGGTACGTAAAACAGCCCGTCGCCATGGATTGAGTACAGACTCTTCTTTCCGTTTCGAACGTGGTATTGACCCCAACGGAACTATTTATGCATTGAAAGAAGCGGCTTTACTGGTTCAAGAACTGGCAGGAGGTACTATTTCTTCTGAAATTAAAGACAACTACCCTGCCCCGATAGCCGATTTTACAGTAGAGCTGAATTATGAGAAAGTCCACTCACTGATAGGAAAAACCATACCGGTGGAAACCATAAAGAGCATTGTCACCAGTCTTGAAATGAAGATTGTGAACGAAACACCCGAAGGCTTGACTTTACAAGTTCCCCCCTATCGTGTGGATGTGCAACGTGATTGCGATGTAGTAGAAGACATTCTCCGTATCTACGGATATAATAATGTGGAGATTCCTACTACCTTGAAATCCAGCCTGACCACCAAAGGTGAAGTGGATTACTCCCAGAAATTACAAAATCTGATTTCAGAGCAACTGGTAGGTTGTGGTTTCAATGAAATACTGAACAATTCACTGACCGCCGCTTCCTATTACGAAGGGTCGGAAACATACAAGAACGAAAATTTGGTTTACTTGATGAACCCATTGAGTAACGATTTGAACGTGATGCGTCAAACTTTGTTATTCGGTGGTTTGGAAAGTATCCAGCACAATGCCAATCGTAAGAACGCCGATTTGAAATTCTTTGAATTCGGTAACTGCTATTTTTATAACGCAGAAAAGAAAAACCCGGAAAAAGTGCTTGCGGCTTATGCTGAAGAATATCATTTAGGATTGTGGGTAACCGGCAAACGCGTCAGCAATTCATGGGCCCATCCCGATGAAAACAGCAGTGTTTACGAATTAAAAGCATATGTGCTGAACATCTTTACCCGTTTGGGATTGAATTTCGGCAACGTGGTATTCGGCAACCTGACCAACGATATCTATTCAACAGCCATCAGCGTACACACACGTGGCGGCAAGTTATTGGCCACCTTCGGCATCATCAGCAAGAAGATTCAAAAAGCATTCGATATAGACAATGAGGTATATTATGCAGAAATCAACTGGAAAGAACTGATGAAAGCCATCAAGTCGGCTAAAGTCAACTTTAAAGAACTTTCCAAGTTCCCGGCTGTGAAACGTGACTTGGCTTTGTTGATTGACAAGAACATACAGTTTGCAGAAATCGAAAAAATAGCCTATGAGACTGAAAAGAAACTGCTGAAAGAAGTAGAATTGTTTGATGTTTATGAAGGCAAGAATCTGGAACCGGGTAAAAAAAGTTATGCAGTGAGCTTCTTGTTACAGGATGAAAGCGCAACACTGAACGACAAACAGATTGACAAGATCATGTCCAAACTGATTGCTAACCTGGAAAACAAACTAGGTGCAAAACTAAGATAATAATAAAAATAACCATTATAAAACTACAATCCAATGGGAAGAGCATTTGAATATAGAAAAGCTACAAAGCTGAAAAGATGGGGCCACATGGCCAAAACATTTACAAGACTGGGTAAACAAATCGCTATAGCTGTAAAAGCAGGTGGTCCGGAACCCGAAAATAACCCGACCCTACGTGGTGTGATCGCTACTTGTAAGCGTGAAAACATGCCGAAGGATAACATTGAACGCGCCATTAAGAATGCAATGGGTAAAGATACCAGTGACTACAAAGGTATGACTTACGAAGGATATGGTCCTCACGGAGTAGCTGTATTTGTTGATACATTGACAGACAACACTACCCGTACCGTAGCAGATGTGCGTTCAGTATTCAACAAATTCGGTGGAAACTTGGGTACTACCGGTTCCTTAGCTTTCTTGTTCGACCATAAATGTGTATTTACTTTCAAGAAGAAAGAAGGAATGGATATGGAAGAACTGATCCTGGATTTGATTGACTATAATGTAGAGGATGAGTTCGACGAAGATGAAGAAGAAGGAACTATCACCATCTATGGTGATCCGAAGAGCTACGCAGCAATTCAGAAACACTTGGAAGAATGTGGTTTCGAAGAAGTGGGTGGTGATTTCACATATATTCCCAATGACTTAAAAGATGTGACTCCTGAACAACGTGAAACTCTAGACAAGATGGTAGAGCGTCTGGAAGAATTTGATGATGTTCAGACCGTTTATACAAACATGAAACCTGCATCTGAAGAGGAAGAATAAAATGAAAATAACCTATAAGACGCAGGGCACTTGCAGCAGCCACATCGAAGTGGAAGTAGAAGATGACGTTATTCAACAAGTTTTCTTTTGGGGCGGATGCAATGGAAACTTACAAGGTATCAGCCGATTGGTGAAAGGAATGAAAGTGGAAGAGGTCTTACAGAAACTGGAAGGTGTAAAATGCGGAAACCGCTCCACCTCCTGCCCGGATCAATTATGTAAAGCGTTGCGTGAAATGAAACAATAAAAAAGAAGCTGTCTCATCTTGTAATTCAAGTTTGAGACAGCTTCTCTTTTTTTCAATATATTATCTTACTTCCGGATCATTGTTCCGTTTCATTTTCTGTTCTCTTCAAGGCCCTTCAAAGGTTGATGGTCTTTACCTTACCCGGGATGATGGTCAGATGCACCGTTCCATCCTTTTCTATCTCCACCTTCTGATATCTGGCCTCCACCACCACTTTTCCATCCAGTGCCATCACCCCCCATTGGCAGGCATTCCCTTCAAAAGCACAATAACCGCCTACGGGAACACAGATATTCCGGTAACAGGGAGGCACTACGATACGATCTCCCCATTTCAGCCCCCACTTCATCCCCATCCGGAAAGGAAGGACATCTTTTATTTCCTCCAGCCTCTTCCGCCTTTTCTCTTCCTCATTCTGTTGCCGTTCCCGCTGTACGCTCTCCGCACGCCGCCCGGCTTCCTTCCTCAGACCTTCCACCACGGAGGCAAAATCCGCCTCGCCCGCCTTAGGAACATTACAAGCTATATACCGCTTCCCCTTTCCTTTCTCCACATGATAATAGTTTCCTTCCCCGTCCATCACCACGATGCTCCGATCCGCCAAACAACCACAACACCAGTACACCTCTTCATCATCCCCTTCCAGCACGCAGGCGAAGACATCAAATATAGCAGACCACACAGGATCAACTAGCCGGCAAGACTTCGGAGCACGGTAATCCGGTATCTTCAAGTAGAAACCATAAAAACAAAGACTGTCTTTGTGCAAACCATGCATAGAGGTATACGCCTTCCGCGTGCGGCTATGGAAAGTCTCCCCCACCCGCAGCAACTCTATGCCGCCGTATGAAAAAACCACCGGCCTCTCCTGATAAGTTCTGTTTGTCTTCAAATCGGTATAACAGTCACTCCCATCCTCTTTGGTGACAGAAAGAAGTTCTCCCTTCAGGAATCTCAATCTCCGGCAGCGGTCTGTCACCATCAGGGGAGTTCCGGAATCATCCACCACTCCTGTCCGGCCGTCCTCAAAACGGACGGCAGCCCGGTCCGCACAAAGATCAAATACTTCCCGGTATTGAGGAATCACGGTGATTTTGTTCCCGCACCTCAAGCCCCACAAACCACTTGTAATTTGCAAATTTTCTTGTGCCTTTTTTTAGAAAAGTTAAATATGCCACAGAATACACCAGTAACTAAGGCTTCATAAGTTCGTTTCTCGTTCCTGTTGTAGTCTTGAAAATCGTTTGCCTGTTTTCTAACCGATAGCTACTGCCGGTGAACTTGATGACTTCACATCGATAAAGCAGCCTGTCAAGCAGAGCGCTGGCAAGGATTTCATCATTCAATGTTTCTACCCATTCTGTAGGTGCCTTGTTGGTTGTAATGATGATGGATGTCTTCTCATGTAGGGTGTTTATCAGGTTGAAGAAGGCAGTTGCTTCCTCTCTTTTCACAGGAAACAGCATGATATCATCTATTGCCAGCAGCTGTGCGCGCAGAATCTTATTATAAGTCATCATGGCCGGAGTTGAGATGTCTTTAAGTCTGAGACAATTTACGATATCCTCCATTGTCATCAGGTATGCCTTGTAACCGGCCTTGACCGCATCAAAGACAAGACCGGCTGCCAGAAATGTTTTTCCAGTCCCTGATGGTCCCATCAGGATCAGGTTATAAGCTTCACGGAGCCATACCAGTTCACGAAGCTCCTTCATCTGCCGGCGGTCTATGCCTTCATAAAAATTGTAGTCGTATTCGTCAAGATCATGTTTTCGGGGCAGACGTGCCGCAACAAGGCGTCTCTCGTAGTCTTTCCTCTCTTTCATCTCAACTTCGGTGCCTAATACCAGGGACAGGAATTCCGGGTAGGTCGGTTTTTCTTCCTGTGCATGATGCAGAATGCTGTCCATGCGGTTTGCAATGTTGTAAAGCCGCAGACGTTTGGCGTGTTCTTTCAATTTTTCACTTTGTATCATTCAAAAAACTTGTTATATTGGTTTATATCTGTTTTTTCAGGATGACAGTCCGCTGTTTCCGGAATGGATGTCGGAGCTTGGAAAGTCATCCCGTTCATATTGTCCTTACTCCTGTGGATTGAGCCGGATATTTCCTGCACGGAAAGACTGTTGTATATGTTTTTTTCCAGACAGGTCCGCAGGGCTGCTATCACTGTTTCTTTGCCGTATTCGGATATCACATGAAGCAGCAGTTTCATATTGTCTCTGTAATAACGCGGCTTTTCCCTTTCCAGATTCCGGAGCCACAGAATAACGGTGGGGTCATCTTCCGTCCGCTTTCGGATCCGGACCTGCAAGTCATTCACACTCCGTGTCTTGTCCTTATGATGTCTTTTGTCACATACATTTTTCCCTTTTCCGGGACACAACTCATGCCTGCATATGAGTTTACCGCTCTCTTTGTCGTACAGCTCGATATGTCCGTTATTCTCAAGAAGCCATACAACGGTGTTCCGATTTTTATAGGTGCCGGAGGGCACACTGTAGTAGTTGGTCCGGTACCGTACCGTATTGTCCTTGCGGACATGATACTCTTTCGGCTCGTCTTTAGGGGGCACCGGTTCTCCATAGTATGGCAACAGATATTTCCGTTCAATCTCAAATTCCTCAGCCGGAACCAGGCGTGTGGTTCCATGTATCTTGCCGTTTCCTGTTTTTTCCAGCCATTGCAGGACCTCGGTGTTAAGGACTTCCAGGCTGTTAAATGCCCGTCCGGCAAGAAAGTTACGCTTGACATATTTGACCACATTTTCCACTTTTCCCTTGCTTTCCGGATCAGCAGGACGGCAGAACACGGGCTGGAAATGCTGCTCGTTGACAAAGGCACGGAATGTTCTTGTCAATATGAGGTCACCCAGGTTTTCTCTGACCAGCAGGACTTTGTCCTGGTCATAGATTATCCTTCTTGGCTTCCCTCCGAAATATGCGAAAGCCAGTTCATGGGCATATACGGCTAGGGCTGATGTGAAAGGCGTACAGGAAAAATACACGAACTTCTGCCTGGAACGGCTCATCACCATGACAAAAAAATAAACTTTGACAAAGTTGTCCCTGTATGTGGGCATACGGCTTTCTCCGAAATCCATCTGGGCATATTCCCCGTAAGGGGTATCCGGCATTTTCTCATAAACACGTTTGGAAAGACCCTCCTTGTCCAGATTATACTTACGACGTACAGTTTCCACAAAATTGTATACGGTTTTCCCGCAGACGACAGGAAGATCAGGATACTGTTCCTTCATCCAGTCATGAATCTGGGAGGCGGACAGGAACCTGTACCGGGAAAGAACGTCACAGACATAACGTTCGTATTTGTCAAGTATGCGGGGATATCGCCTGCGATGCTGCAATTTTGCAGTCAATGTATCCTCATCCATTTTCAAGTACCGGCGCACCGTACTTCTATGCAGACCAAGCTGGAACGCAATCTGACTTTTGTTAAATCCTTTTGAATATAATTCTCTTATTTTGTACCACATGATGACTCTGTTGTTTGATTGGTGTCTGCATGCGTCCTTAGTTCTGTCCATATCATTTATATTATTGAAACGCAAATATAGACATTTTTAGGAGGCATGATGGCATATTTCCTTTTTCTAAAAGGACATGGGGCAAAGATACGGATTACAACTCCATACCTGTCCGTATTAATATTTTAATGTTGCAATATTTTAATTTTAAAATTGTTTGATATTTTAAAATTAAAATATTCTGATATTAAAATGTTTTTAAATTGAACCGTCAGCATTCCTTTGAAAAAAAGAATATCCATTGATTTTCCACATAAGATTAAGTGTGGGTTACAGAATTAGGTGTCTGATATTTTTGATGATAATATAACATGTATGGGTCAATAAATATCATAAAACAACACCTGCATGACTTCATGTACAGGTATTTATGACTAAAGTTTTAATATTTCAACATTTTGATATTTTAATGTTTTAATATTAAAACACTTTAATGTATTGACATTAAGTATTGGATGGATATATATATTGAATGGATATTAAAAAAAAGTGACACGGCAATTTAGAATGTATACCTATCGGATTCGTGGAAAAAGAGGACGATTCAAAATAATCCTGCCGCTTCTTTTTGTTCCTTCTTGACGCTACCAGGCATGTCCGGTTCTCCGCCATCATTTTCAGATTACCTATATTTTTATTCGTTCATGGACAGGAATGTTCATGCGCATTTCTATCGGCAACCCATAAGTATTGACTGTCAGGTATTGTTCATTTTCTTCTTTTCGGGAAGATTATGCAGAAACAGATATTGTACTTTTCTTGATTTTCAGAATCGGTTTGATAAAGTCTGCCGTATTGTCTTCTGGTTTGTCCACCGACCACTTGCCGATAGCTTCCGAAGGAATCTCTTACAAAATGGCAATGCCAGTGCCTTTCCGGATTTCTCCGTGTCTTTCAAGACCTGAAATCCGGCGCACATCCGTATCTGCCATATAACCTTGCAGTTTGTTCCTGTATGGACATAATATATATCCGTTTTTCTGTCACATATTTTTTATATTCATTTCATTCCGCATGGTCTTTTCTCTTTTCTTGGGAAAGGGCTCTGCCCGAGAAATTCCATTTTTTCATCGAAAAAATAATAAGGAAGAGCAAGCAGGGTTCAGGCAAAGCCATGAACTAAATCACGCAGAGCCTTGATTATCAATTGATTACCGGATTTTTTGTAAATAGAATATTTATATTTAGTAAATTTTAACTAGGTAAGTATCTATTTTACAGACTTTTATATTGTAAACACAATATTTACAATGTAAAATTATTATATTGTAAATCAGAGCTTTACAATGTAGATGTAATATTTACAAAAAAAATATGGTCTGAGTATAAAAACGTTATACTGCTTCCCACTTACATTTGCGGAAACCATATAAAAAATATGACTGCTTTGGAAAAAAAAATCAATACGACAATTCGGTTAACCGCAGATGTGAAACAGTATCTGGACGAAATGAAAGGAAGCGTGTCGGCCAGTGAATTCATTGAGACAATGCTGTCCTACTTTGAGCGGAACGGGGTGGATCCCCGAACATCAATCAATGGGAAGTTCAAGACACTGGAACTTCAGGGAATCGAACGGATCATCAAAATCATCCGTGCCATAGAAAAAGATAAGATTGACAAGCTGCTTCCTGCATCGGAATCGCACAGTGATGATCTGCTGAAACAGGCAGACAAACAGGTCACCCAACTGAAAGCGGAAGTGGAACGCTTGAAAAAAGCAAGTGCTCCTGACGTGGTAGGGTAGAAACAAATTGGGACAGGTTGTCAGGCTGCTGGAAAACGCTTTCGACCAGAAGAACTTCAAGAAGGCGGAAAAAGGAACAGATTATTTTGTCGCACCGGTTTATCTGGAAATGTTGTTATATAAAGTAAAGGAAATATGCTCATAAAACAGGTAATGGCCCGTCCTGTACCGACTCATCCGAAGTGGAAATACAGTTTGAACAGAGAAAGTATGATATTTTTTTTTCACAAGAAAATATTATATGGCGCCAATGTGGTTTATGCGGAAGGCTGGCAACAATCAAAAAAAGAATGGCATATTCTACCATATTTCCAGCAATCCTTTACAGAATGAAGTGTCCATATAGTCCGGCGAATTATCTGAAAGGGGATTATGAAGTTCGGGCTGTCACCATGAAGGAACAGAGGACGACAGGCGGTGAGTTGAAAAAAATGCAGTATCATACATGAATCTGTATTCAATAAATTTCAATAGGAACCTTATGATTATTATCAGAACTAAATCCAGGTGGAATGTTTGTAAAGGTACATAAACCGGTCAACACGCCCTGTGTATGCGACAACAAGGATAGGTGCCGGGCACTGGTGGAATATCTGTTGAAGGAAAGTCTTGAAGACAAACCTTATTATGACACTTTCTTCTCCCATGAGGAGGATTATGTACCACCGGTGACGGTCATACAAAAGATTGACAACAACCATAAGAAGCTGATGAAAGGAGATGATAAATTCTATATGCTGTCCATCAATCCCTCACAGGATGAAGCGGCTCATCTGATCCGGAAGGTTACAGGAAAGCAGGTGACGGAATTTGAACAGCTCACCGTGGAGGAACAGGAAAAAGTCATTCATGAGTTGAAGAATTACTCCCGGAACTGTATGGACCTGTATGCGGAGAATTTTCGCAGGGAGAAGATAAAATCAGGAAAGGATCTTGTTTATTTTGGAAGGGTGGAAACGGAACGCCACTACAGGAACAGTGATGAGGAAGTGAAGGAGGGACAGGCAAAGTCAGGGGACAGGAAGCCCGGGCTACAGCTTCATGTACATATCATCGTGTCACGGAACGATGTGACACAAACAGTAAGACTTTCACCATTAGCAAGAAGCAAAGGTTCATTTAATGAACTAAACGGTAAGAAAGTCATGGTGGGTTTCGAACACATGGAGTGGAAATCCCGGTGTGCGGACCGGTTCATCAGTATGTATGGTTACAAGGCCACACACAAGTATTACGAGGACGGCAGGGAACACACCTACCATTATGTTCCGGGAAAGAACGAGGCGATGAGCATGGCCAAATCCGCCATCCTGCAGAAAGAATTCAGAAACGAGAGGAAGATGCTGGATGTGTCTTACCGGATGTTCCGTTTCATGGTGAATCCGAAACAGGCTCTCATAGCGGAAGCTAAAAGACTGGTAAAGGATGCGCTTACTGGAAAAATCTAAATCAATTTATGAATATGGATCATATGTTTATTATGAGACTGGCAGCCCTGCTTTTTGGCGGCGGCATTGCCAGCTGTCTGTTTCCGGGAAAATCCCGGATGTCACATGTCCTGTTCCTGCTGTTGGTACTTGCAGAAACAGCTGTCGCACATGCCACTATCCCGGACGGGTGGTGGTTCCTGCTTCCGGGTGTCGTTTCCGTACTTCTTCGTCTTTCTTTCAAAGGAGGGACAGAAAGCGGAAAGGGCAGAAAAGCCCTGCTCTCCCTTCACGCTACGGACGGGACAATTATCAGATATTATTACTGGTTCTCCAATTTCCTTGTCTATGGAGGAGCCGGTTCCGGCAAGACCAAATCCATAGGCAAACCGCTGATGGAACAGTACATCAGGTCCGGATTCGCCGGTTTCATCTATGACTTCAAGGATTTTGACTATACCCGGACTGCATACAACCTGATCAGGAAACACGGATACCCCCATGAGTTCTATTATGTAAATTTCACGGACATGAACCGGACTTACCGCTTCAATCCGCTGGACAGGAGGAATATAAAGGACAGGACGATGCTCATGCAGCTGATGGAGGACGTACTGGGCGCGTTGATGCCGCCCACATCCAAACAGGACGAATGGTATACGGGCGCGCTTGGCATCCTGAACGGCGTGGCGTACAGGCTTTGGGACGAGTTCCCGGAATGTTGCACGCTGCCGCATATCGTCAACTTCGTGATAAAGGCCGATACGGGACAGCTTCAGGAATTCCTGAAGCTGAACGATATCAGCGCCATGATGGCGGGGGCGTACCTCAAGGCGGAAGGCAGTGAGAAAACACAGGCCTCCTATGTGTCCACTCTCAGCAACTATGTGGCGAAGCTGGCCACCAATGAGAACATATGCTATGTGCTGACAGGGAATGACTTCGACTTCAATCTGATTGATCCTGAACATCCGAAACTTTTTGCAATCAGCAACAACTATGCAACGGAGTCGGTGATATCCCCCGTCATCGCCATGGTAATGAGTATCGCCTCGCGCTCGTTTTCCATGGAGAACAGGGTCCCCTTTGTATTTATCCTGGACGAGATGACCACCTTCAAGGTGCGTGACTTCGAGAAGCTGCCTTCCGTCCTGCGCGAGTACGGGGCGGCGTTCCTGCTGCTCACCCAGTCCGGAGCCAAGCTGGAGAAACTGTACAGCAAACTGGACAGGTCGTCCATTGAGGCGAATTTCGGAAATATCTTCCTGGGCCGCACACAGGATGTGGAGGCATTGAAATATTACCCTCTCTTTTTCGGGAAATACGAGAAGGAGAAGAAGTCCACCAGTTCCGGCAGCAGCGGTGGCGGCCGTAATTCCAGCGTGACCATCAGCACACAGAAGGAAGAGATATATGAATCGAAGGACTTCGCTTCATTGGAACCGGGGGAATTTATCGGAATGGGAAACCGTTCCAATATCAAAGGGCATTTCAGAAAGAAGTTCAGGCTGTTCGAACTGGAGGAGGAACCGCTGCCGGTAGTCGCGTTCAGGACGGAGAAGGAAATATCTGACAATTATACCAGAATACTGAAAGATATCGAGAGGGTGCTTGGGATGGAAGACGCAGAAGTGGATGTAAATTCTTTATTTCCGTGAAATGCTCCGTATCGAAAACCTTTGCTGCCTTGTGGGATTCGATGAAAGGCAGACCGCAACGTTCGTCAAGGGAAAGCTGTTGGAGTATGCAAGAGAACTCTATTCGGAGGAACATAAGCGGAAATTCACGACCGAAAAGACAGGGTTTCAAGTGGTGAAAGAACCGACGAACGGGACGAGATTGGTTCTTGCCATCAACCGGAAAGCCTATTGTCGAGTGGTTCAAAGAGCAAATTCGATAAGCTACGGCAGAGCATACACCGACCTATACAGCCGCAAAGGAAAAGCAGGGGAATGAAGATATAACGGTTTTGTCTTGCCGGAAAACAATAAAAAAGTGCCATTCATAAAGTATTATGAATGGCACTTTCATTATATTCTTTTATGGGAAGTGGGGATATGTCCTCTTCCCTGGCGGATGTGTCTGCCAGGGTGTGCTGTTTTTCCATACTTTCCTCTATCATGGCGGATGCCTTGCCGGCCTCCCGTAACACACTCATGACATAGCCGGGGTCCTCCTTCAAATTTGACAGCCAGCTTTTCAGATACTGTGCGTTCTCCTTTCTCGGAGTTACGGCTATTCCCAGATCCCTGCCTGTGACGGCAGCTGTGAATTCGGCGATGATTTCCTCCCGGGCATATCCGCACGTTCCGAACGGGTGATGCAGGCCGCGGTCCAGTCGTGAGGAATGCCCGGTGGAGTAGGCCATTTCGTGAAGGGCGGTCATCTGGAATGATTCCATATCCTTGAATTGTCCCGGAGCCGGAAGAACGATCCTGTCTTTGGACGGGCTGTAATATGCTCTGTCCTGCACCTTCAGTTCTATGGGACAGAGCCATTTCTGTTCCTTTATCATTTTATCCAGCCAGGGGTTCCTATTTCCTTTTACGTTGTCCGCTACGGCAGGACCGGAGAATCTGACCCTCATGCCCTCATACCGCTCCGGATATTTTTCCTTGAAATCCGTCTGGTCTATGTTGAATACATAGAAATGTTTCATGAAGGGAGTCACCTTATATTCCTGCTTCTGAAGTTCCGGGAGGCTTTTGTAATCATCGAAGCTGATTTTTTCTCCCGTCGTCTTATGCTTCACGGTGATATCGTAAAAAGTCACGGGAAGGGCGTGCGATCCTTTTGTGACCATCAGGTTCTCATCCTTCAGCTGACGGAAGGTCATGAATACCGGGAGGGTGTATCCCATCCTGTCCATCTCCATGTAGAGCATAAGACGGTTCATGCTGTTGTACGGACGCCCTGATATGTTCTGTGGCAGGCCGGCACGGGGGGTGAACCAGGGCTTCTGCCATTCACCGGCGGACATCTGCCTGATCTTGTCAATCATCAGTTCCGCATATCTTTCCAGTACCTTCCCGTTCATGGCAGCAGTTCCTGATAAAGCCTTTCCTCGTATTCCTTCAAAAAACGCACCGCATCCGCTGCTGTGGGACAGGTGATGCCATTGCCCCGGGCATAGTCCGAAAACGGTTCCTTCAATTCCGGGTTGAGCATGACATAACCAAGCATGTCCAATTCCCCGTTTTCCACTTTGTGTATCAATTCCATTTCTTCCATTGTGTATTTTTTATAATTGACGGAACAAATGTAAGGGCGGCCCAGTATAACGTTTTTATACTCTTTGTCATTTTTCTGTAGTTTTTTTGGCTGTTCCAAATATTATTTCCATATTTGCAGTGCCAAATAATCACGGAGAATTCGTGCCGCGAGCTTCGGTTAATGCTCAAAGTTCAAAGAAATACAATGGGCCTTTTATACCCAGCACACTATCTTTTGCTTACAATAGCAAAATGATATATAAGAAATTGTAGAAGTCACAACTTATTGTGAACAACTGCGGCTGCTTTTCCCATTACAATTTTAGCTCTCGGGCGAAAATCTGTGATTGTTTGGCGACACGGGAAATGGCAGCCGTTTTTTCTGTCTAGTAAACGCCAAATAATCACAGTCATGAAACAAACAGTTTCTATTTTTGCTCCCGACATAAATGTCGCTAGCAAATCTTCAGCTATTCAATTATGGCTGAACCGTAAAAACCAATTCTTTTCTTCTGTACTCGAAGAGGGCGTATCCAACCGCCAGGTCCTGCTGCTTGGCCATGCCTCCTTTGTTTTCTCTGCATTAATATGCGCATCTTTCGTATCACAGGTTCCCGCTCTGATTTGTCTGGCCTGGTTCATGGTGGCATTGCGGCTTTGTGTGAAAGGAGGCCTGGGATGAAGTTCATTATAGAGCCTTCCGCGGCTTCCGGTATGATCCGTCTTCCTTTGAAAAAAGAAATGAAAGTTCCTTCGTTATGGGAGATCATGGTATCAAAATATTTTAGTGTTAAAATATATAAATATTAAAGCATTAAAACATCAAAATATTGGAAAAGAGAATTATTTTCCTTAACTTCGTAACACACTAAAAAACAAATAGATATGGTGAAAATTATAGCAGTCCATAATCAGAAGGGTGGAGTTGGCAAGACTACTACCACTACCAATGTGGGGTTCGAACTGGCACGAAAAGGATACAAGGTCCTTCTTGCTGATTTGGATCCGCAAGCCACTCTGACCTCGGCTTTGGGGGTGACAGATCCGGAAGAAACGGTTTTCTCGGCCTTGCAGGGTGCGGTGGATGGCAAGGAAACGCGGCTTCCATGGATACGGTTGCAGGAGAATATATCCCTGTGCCCGTCATGCAGGAAAATGGCGGATGCGGAGTATCTTCTGCAGAACGAATACGGGAGGGAAAACTTCCTTAAAGAACTGGCTGCCAAAACGGATGGAGGGTACGATTTTGTGCTTCTTGACTGCCCGCCGGCTGTCGGACTGATCACGGTCAACGCGCTTGTGGCCGCCACCGATCTGATTATACCGGTGCAGCCGGAAGTGGCTTCTTTATATGGTCTGGTTTCCATCCTGGATACGGTTGCTGTAATACAGAGGAAGATCAACAGGGGACTGAACCTGCTCGGCATGCTGGTGACACAGTATGACAGAAGGACTACATTGCATGCGGAGATATTGGAAGCGATGCGGAAACAGTACGGGGAAACGGTCTTTTCCACGGTCATCAGCCGTTCCATCAGGGTGGCAGAGTCCATGAGCAGAAAGACGGATGTCGTATCTTACAGCAGGAACAGCAATGGAGCGGCGGACTACCGGTCCCTTACCCGGGAGATCCTGTCCAGATTGAATATGGTTGACAACAAATAAAAGTAAATAAAGAATATGGGAAAATTTATTGGAATTGACGAGATTCTGCAGGGCGGAACACCAAACCGTCCCACACATTCCACTCCGAAGGAGGGGAAGAAAGGGGAAGCACTGGCCAGAACCTCACTGGAGTATCCGTTGGAACTGCACCGCAAGGTGAAGAAATACGCTGTAGACGCTGGAATGAAGGAGAAGCAGGTCATAGCACAGGCTATACGGGAATTCTTCGAGAGAGTGGAGAAAGAATAAAGAACATAAAATTGAAGAAAATGAAGACATTCGGATATTTGTTGATGGCGGTCATGGCGTGCATGACATGTTCCTGCCGGGATGAGGAACCACTGCCGGACCCGGTTCCTCCCGTAATGGAGCCGGAAAATCCCGGAAACCCGGAAGAGCCGGATACGGGAAAGGTGTACCTCGGCATCGCCCCTATCATCGAGAACATGCAGGAACAGAGGGCCGTGGTGGAGAACTGGAAGGAGGGGCATTGCCTGGGAGTGACAGCTGCAGGGGATGTGAACATACCCTTCACTTTTGACGGCAGGCGGTGGAAAGCCGAAAAACAGGTGGAGATGACGGCTGAGCAGAAAGTGTCCGCCTATTATCCTTATAATGTACAATATACGGACATGACCGCCATACCTGTGGACATCACGACACAGGAGGATTATATGTATGGAGAAGGAGGAGTAAGCGTTGAGAAGCCGAGCGCGGTCCTTGTGATGAAGCATGCTCTCTCCCTGGTCAGGATCCTGATAAAAAAGAATGATTATACAGGTGACGGGATGGTGGATGCGGTCACTTTTGGAGGTGTAAGGCTGTCTGCGTCCATGGATGTCACGTCCGGAAAGCTCCTTCCGACAGGACAGCCCGGAGAATATAAGGCCGGAGGGAACTACACACTGGACGATGCCTCTCCGGTATATGTGGAGGCAATCCTGATGCCTGTGGGTACGGCTGAGGGTATCACTGTCAATGTACATGTGGACGGGAGGGATTTCACCTATGCCCTGCCGCCTACCCATGTGTGGAATCCCGGCATGATCTATACTTACACTCTGAATATGAAATCCGGTTATAACTGTGAGGTGGACGTGGACCATGTGCCGATGGATGAGGAGTATTGGAGCACTTTCGGAAAGACCGACCGGATTGTCATGAGGGATTGCGGGACGGACAGGATTTATATACGGCCGAATTATACGGGATATGGCTATGACACCTATACCGGTGAGGGTAAGGTCTGGGGATTCTTTTTGCGGTATAGAAACCGTGGAGGTGGGGAAGACTTCGCCGGACAGGCACGGTTCGTGCTGATGGATGGGGACAGGATTGTGGAACAGTACCAGCCGTTTGATATCAAATGCGGAAACGGTGCATGGGACGGATACTGCAAGTATTGTTATGTGCAGGCCGTGCCGGGGACATACCGGCTGGCAGTGCTGTTCAAAAAGAACGGGGAGTCAGCCTGGTTCAAGCCTTACGGATACGATCAGAATTCCAATGACGGGGAATGGATGTATGAGGTGAGACCGGCCACTGATATGCCGGCACTTCGTATGATAACATTGGAGAACCAGAAATGCAATACGTTTCTGGCATATCCTGTTCCTGATAATGACTGGTTCAATATAGTCTATACGCTTTCAAACAAAAGCAGGAAAGCCATGAAAGGGACTATAAAGGTTGTATGGGAGAGGGAGTTTAAACTGGAATCCAATTCCTACAGACCGAGTGCCAAAGCGGATAAAAATGACAGCCTCAATGATGAAGAATGGCGTGATGAGCTGGGAAGCTGTACTGTTGACATAGCGGCAGGAGTACGTTTTTGGAAAGGAATAGTGTCCTGCAAGTTTCCGGTCCAGAGAAAAGAACCATGGCGCATTCATGATAATGTTGGTTATTGCACTCCAATAGCCCATTTGTATTATCAGCCAGAAGGAAGCAGTGAGTGGAAGCTTTTGCGGTGTGACACAGAATACCTGTTCAACCGGAACTATCCGGGTTCCGAGTCTGCAAAAATGGATGAAGCGTTCAATTATCTTTATGTGATTCCCAAAAGTTGGTAAAAGACGATGGCAGGAACTATTCCTCTTAAAGAAAAATAGGACATAACAGTCAATGTATTGGTTTACAGAAGAGCCACATAGAAAGATTTCAAACTCTTCTTTACTCTCCTTGTAATAAATCTGGCTGTTAGTATTGATGTTTGGAATAGTGCGGTTTATGATAATGACAGCCGGTATGTGCAATGTGAACAAGCTGGAATACCTTTTTCTGAAGGGTTCCGGCTTGTTTATTACATGGCTGAAAAAACAAGACAAATAAGAGGGTTGTGTCCATAGTGTTCCTGGAACATCCGGTATTTGGGTAGAATTCCGGTAGAAAATGTTTTCTCCACCCTTTTGAAGGAGAAAAAGTACGGACAGACGGTCTTGCAATCGCTCCGTTCCGGTGTTTTATCTTGAATTTTGTTATGTTTTTTTATTTTCCACCATTGTTCTACCAGTAGGGCGGGGAAAGTAATGATATCACACTTTTATCAAGGAATTACATATAGAATGCAGGGTTATATTGGTCAGATTTAGTATCTTTGCAAAAAATGGTACTGATATGGAGGACAAGTTGATTTCCCGATATGATATTTTAGTGAACCGGTACAAGGAACTTGTATCTGAGAAGCTGAGCAGGAAAGATTTTATAGAATACAATGAAATTCTATTCTCGGCGCATAGCTGTGCTATAGAGGGGAACAGTTTTTCAGTGGACGAGACCCGCACCTTGAAAGAAAAAGGGCTGGGCATGATCCCCAAAGGCAAGACCTTGCTGGAGGCATTTGAAATCCTGGATCATTTCCAGGCTTATGAATATCTTCTGAAGAATTTGGACAGGCCGCTGACCGAGGAACTCCTGAAGGAAACCCACCGGCTGCTGACGGAACATACCCTCTCTTACAAGACCCAATACGATGAAATACCGTCCAACCCGGGAGAATATACAACAGTGGACATGTGTGCCGGTGATACGATATTTGGGGACCATGAGCAGCTGATAAAGCAGGTTCCCCGCCTGTTGCAAAGCACCCAGCAGGTCCTGGACTCCGGGAAGATCCATCCGATGATCATCGCGGCAAGATTTCATGGGTTTTATGAATATCTGCATCCCTTCCGGGACGGAAACGGTCGTCTGGGACGTCTGATGTCCAATTTTATATTGCTCAAAAAAGAACAGCCGCTGCTGATAATCCCCGGTTCGCAAAGAGAGGAATATATCACCGCCTTAAAATATATCAAAAAAGAGCGTACAGATGAATTTCTGATAGATTTTTTCTTCCGGACATCCATAAAAAGGATGGAACAGGAAATAGAGGAAAAAAAGAATCTCACGGAGAATTTTATCAGGGGGATGGAATTTGTTAGAAATGTAAAATCATCCAATGATGACATTTCAGAAATCTAATATTACATTCTGACAGTCCGAACAGTACTTTGCAGGCGAACTTTTCAAAAGCCGGTAAAACGTTCTATTTCTCCATCCGGACAGGAAGAGGCAAACTGGATGTCTTTGATGAACGTAGTGAAACCACATTGCTGCCATCTGCTTCAGAAATAGTATTGAATCTTTCACCGGATGATGAAAACTTGGAACGAGGTGGTTACCTGATATCTCCAGAGCCGGAATCCGGTTGGAAATATGGAGAGGATGAATGGTATGTGAATGGCAACGGGATACCCTCCGGACAATATGGTCAATATTTATTTACGTACAATGATTACAGCCGTTATCCTGATGGAAGCAGATTCGTATACGATTTCAAAGCGGACAATCCTATAAAGGTGACTATACAGACTGGCATGTGGAGTAACAATTCTTTCTCCTTGTATACGCACGGTGATTTCAGAATTGGCTTTTCTGCTACCGGTCTGAGTTCCGGTCAGCAAACCCGTGAGTTCTCATATGGAGACCGGGTAACAATATATGCGGATGGTGCGGATTATGCCGTGCCGGGAGAAGGTGACCGCTGGAGATATAACTATCTGAGAGGTTTCTTTACTACCAGATGGCAGGCTTTGGACGATCTTGGGGAATACTCCCAGACATCAGCCGGTTCATATTCATTTACAGCGACAAAGGATATAACTATTAACATTGTATTCATGCCCACTATCAGATAAAATACAAGGGCTGTCTTAAAAAAATGACTTGACAGCCTCTTGTTATAATAGCCTTTATCTTGTCATACAAAATAAAAAAGAACTTGTAACAGAAGTTAATGTGCAACAGATTTTGGTTTTACGCACAAAATAGGCAGAATTCCTGCCTATTTTTATAAGTGTGGAAACATTCTACATCAGACCACACTATATGAGGATTATTTCCATTTTTTACATAATAAAAAAATGACAATTAACTGATAATCAGAATAAATATTCTTTTGGCATGGGAATTGCCTTATCATTATCGTAAAACAATAACCATTAAAAATATAAGATTATGAAAAAATTTTTTGTTGCAGTAGCATTGGTAATGGGATTAGGAACAACAGTGGCATTTGCCGAAAATTTGACCTCAGGTGTTGAAACAGTCATGGCAGTAAATGACTTCACCCCTATTGAAGTGAAAGACCTTCCGGCAGCGGTAACGGAAGCAATCGCCAAAAATTTTGCGGAATCAACCGTCAAGGAAGCGGCGGTGGAAGCGGCAGAGGATGGCAGCAAGACCTATCAGGTTGTTCTGACAGACAAGGAGGGAGCTGAAAGTACGGTGTTCTTCAATGAGAAAGGTGAAATACTGAAATAATATATTTTGCGTCTTTCTTGATAAAGAACTGAATTTGCCCTCATAAGAAGAGAACAGTTCTTATCAAAAGATACAGGGTCTTTATAAATAATTTCATTCATAAAGATTGTCGTTTTTTACTAATATTGAACCGTTTTTACAGGAGCAACTGTCCGAGATGAACAGTTGCTCTTTTTAATTTTTATGTTGCCGTTCATAACTGCCAGTACATTGTGAAAATCTATTTTAGATTTTTCTCGGTTTGACTTAACCGATTGAGAAATAAACTTTTAGCGAATTATTTGAGAAATAGAAGTAACGATTTAGCAACTGTGCGAATTTCAGTGTTTTACGTTGCTATGCTGTCAAATAACTCTTTCATCTGCAAATATAATATGTTTTTCCAAAAACGAAAAACATCAAGCGTGTTTTTCTGAATGGGATGGTAATTATCCCTTGATTAATATGGGGTATCTATATTCCAAATGTCCACTGAATCATTTTTTTGATATTCATTAAAATCAGAGATGGCATCATTTATCATTAGTGTATTCTCTCTAAACATTGAACATTTTGAAACATCATTATCATTGCAATATTTTGGATTACCACATTTTTTATACAATTTGCAGAACTTGCTTCCACTCATATCTTCTGCTTGCCATTTACATAATTGGCAATCTTTCTTTAAATACCCATCAAGATACGCTTTAACTTTTCCAATTGTATATAAACCACCACTATTGATAAAATATGGTATGCAATCATCATATGGCATACTTATTTCATAGATTCCCTTTCTGTGGTGATTGTAATTCCTACAAGTAAACGTATCTCGTTCAACATAGCTTTTCAAAGTATGATGTAAGATATATTTTTGAAAAGGTTGCGCAAAGTCCTCTGCTAAAACTTCCTTACGTTTAAAGTTGTGCAACTTAACTTTTTCACATTCATTTAAATTTGTGGAATTTACAATATCCAAAATATCTTCTTCTGACTGAATACTAAGTTCAATAATACGAATGCCCGATTTTTTCTTTTCTTGACTGCATTCATGTGTTACAAATACTTCAATGAAAATAGGCAAATTAGGATTAGTCTTGTTTTCGCAATACAAATCGGCTATAAAGTCTCTACACCTATGTTCTTGGATGCATTTTGAATAATAAGTCTTTAAATCAAATTGCACTTTCTTTACCCTCTTACAGTTTATCTTGTCATAGAAAACACAATTATCATACTTGTCGCACTTTTCATAACTATCCATAGATAATATGATATGCTCTTTCTGATTAAACCAATTCATTATCATTATCTCAGCAATGGAATGTAGATATTTGTCGTAAGAACATTTGTCAGCCTTATGCGCAAAATGCCATTGGCGGATATTTCCACGTTTAGCTATCATCTCACTGTGACAATAAGGACAAAAATATCGTTCGTTTGAATAATATACATCCTTTATATCAACGATGCAATTATCGGTGTTAAGTGCAAAATGTTGATAAGTGTGTGAATGTTTCATTTTATAAGTACCGACTAATAAACTCCTTCTTTTTCCCTAATTATGCCAATGTTTTCATCTGTCGATTTTGATTTTGACACGACTATTTGGTCAAAATTCTTTTTCCCCACTTGTATTTGACCATTTGAAAACACATATAGAAAAACATTTTTCAAAGTCTTTTTATATATAGATTTTCCATTTTTATCAACGACTTTTACTTTGACTTTATATTTATCTGATATAAAATAGTCAGGAGTTATTGACTTGAAAGACATCGTAACATCTTCATAATATTTCCCTTCAATATCAAGAAATGCTACTTTATGTACAACTTCCATATCAGTTAAAGGCTTTGCTGTTTCTGGTTCACTTTGAGCAAAAGCCAAAGGACACGTAAACAACATAATTAACAGCAATACAGACATTTTTGCCTTGTCTAAAACATAAGTGTTAGTGATTTTAGTCATATCTATTATTTTTTTAATGATAAAAAGCGCAGACATTCGCCATACGCTTCACGGTTCACCACAAACCACAACTAAATATGGGAAGTCTGCGCCCATATTCGGGGCAGTCCCAATATTAGTTGTTGCTCTTTACTTGTAGTGGTGATTGTGAAGCTATCGAGCAATATGTCTTGGAACGAGTTATCTCAATCCAACTGCAAAAATACAAAAAAACGTGATAATCCATTCAATATAGGTAGATTATTCGGCTGTTTTCTTTGAACTATAGTTTTATACCCCTATTTTGCCTTGGCTTCGGTATTCCAATAGCTTCTCAAAACTCGCTCATCTTTTTTCTGAACCAACTCACGTGTGGAACTCCGTCAATATTGAAATCGAATTTTCCGTTTTCATTCTCCTTGATGGCGCAGATAGAACGCTTGGTTTCAAAACTTTGGTTGAACTCCGAAGAGTAGAGTTTACCTTTAATGGCAACATCCTTGAAAGTGCATAGTCTTCGGATAATACCGTCATCGAAACCCAAGCGGTCACGCAGGAAATTTATTGTCGGTATCAGCTTTTCCACGTATGGGAAATAGCATTTGACAAAATTCACGAACTCGGACAGCTTACCATTCTGTTGCTCATATGTGCTTTTCATTTCCTGCATCTGTTTGGCTTGTTGTCGTTCCCGTTGTCGGGCTTCTTCTTCAAGTTCAATGATGCGGTTTTGCAGGGCGGTGTTCTCCCTTTCCAATGTCTTGACCTTGTTGCTGCCGAAAAGAGAACCGACACTCTCGGCGATGTTGGCGGCTGCGACGGTTGCCGCCCCTTTCAGCTTCTCGGTCTGTATTTCTTTTTTCGCCCGTCTTAGTTCCTCCCGTGCCGTTTCTTTCTGCTGTTGCAAATCCACCACTTCCGCTTTGAGGTCGTCGGAGAGTTTCTGTATATCCCGATAATACTGCTGCGTGGACTTGTGGCGAGCCTTCGAGCCGTCTACAGGCATAACCTTTAGGGGTACATTCTAAAAGGTGAAGATTTAACCTTTTTATTATTTATTAACACTCAAAGAGCGGTGGTAGAGGGTATTTTCCCTCTTTTCGGTACTTTATTGATGGTTCGATGTTCCCATCTTTCCACATTGCTTGGCTCGTTCGCACAAGCCACTACAAAGGTACTACAATTTCCAATAAAGGCAAGAGGACAGCAATTCAAATCTATTATTTTTGAGGGAGTGAAATCTGCCGCTTGCCAAATTTCTCTCTGTCGAAAATAATAGTCCTCTGAAAAGAATGAAAACAGCATTGATAAAATTGCCTTATTAAGGGGGGGCTATGCTGTTTTATGCTATTATTTCGTCAGTCGTTTATCTCCGTTGCCGGATGCAGTTTTCAGCCAAGCCGATGAATAAGAAAAGGTTTTGGAGCTGTTTACTCTCCAACGGAGGACGAAACTGCTCCAAATGGTTTACCGCTTGAACTTTTCGTTTTCTAAAAGAGGTTTGGCAACCTTTGCATCCGACAAAAGGAGATAAATGACCAGATATATAACAGTAGTATTACATTAAGGTAAAGAACAACCATGGTATAGTATTATTGCAATTTAACTATTTAAAGTTTGTTTATAATCAAATCATTTAAAGATTTTTGTCCTTCTATGATTTTTTGTATTTGATAAATGTCGTAATTAAATAAAAAATATCACGCATAATGACTTTTTCTTTTTTCTAAATTTCTTCAAATGACAAATTATTGTTACCTTTGTAATGTAATGTAGTTAATGGTTGCGCTTATAAAGTCCTTGGAAAGGATTTATGTATAAAAGAGGTAGATGTTTACTCTGTTCTTGCCTGGATTATCAGCATCACTGATATGAAATAACAGAAAAAAAATATACAATGGCTAAGCGGACGGACAGGCAGGGAAATAGTACAGATTCCCAATCCCCCTCTTTATAATACATTGCGTATAAGATTTATGGGTCAGCGGATTTTCCTGGTTGGTAAGCTTTCTTTTAAGCGTATAGCCTAGCCAGTCTGAACATGAAGAATTTCAGATCAGCCACCCCTCTTAACTGGCTTCGAAAAGCTTTGATTTTAGCATTGAACGACTCCGCTGAAGCATTTGTCAATCGTTCTTCAAAATAATTTATGATGGTCGTACTATGGTTTGAAAAGGTATCAAGTACCTTGTTGAACTCCATATAGTCAAACTTTTCCACTTCATTGTACCATCTTGCGAGATTTAGCCTTGCTTCATCGGGACCTGACTTCTTGTTGAAGATGTCTGTCAGTTTCATGCTAAGGCTGTATCCTTCCAGAAGCTTGGGGAATTTATCAAAGAGAATGGCAGCCCTGGTCTTTTGCTGTTCATTCCATTTGCTCCAGTGTTTCAGTATAATATGCTTGCTTCTGCTTACTATCTGTGGCAGGGTTTCTCCGTTCTCCATTCTTTCAGGCTCCCATTTCCCTATTCTCTCCCTTTCCGCCTTACTCTTTGCTTCTTTCTTCTTTTGACGGTGCTCCCTGATAGCCTGATTTTCCGCATCAAGTACTTTCCACCGATAGCGTATTCTTAACCGGTCAACAGCTTCAGACATGAGCTGCTGTACATGAAAACGGTCATTGATCAGCTTTGCGGCAGGAAACACCTTTCTGACCGTCAGCATCATGGCTGAAGATAAATCTGTAGTGACAGTCTTGACAGACAGCCGTTTCCGGTGCGGAAGCCTGCGCAAGATTCCGCTTACCGCATCTGTGGCCACTCCACGAACCATTGCAACTAAAGCCCCCTTACGGCCTTTGGCTGCTTTATTGGTCAGAATCGTATAAACATCTCCATTGCTCAGGCAAGTTTCATCCAAAGAAAGGTTTTCTCCAATGTTTTCAGGATAAAGGAGGTAGTCATGCGCATGTTCGAGTTGGTCCCAGTTCCGGTAATCACTGATTTTCTCCTTGTATTGTTTACGAAGAGTCTGTCCTTTTACGCCATAACGTTCCGCAAGCACACAGATGCTCACAGGAGTAGATTCAATCTCCTTCTTTTAAAAAAAACGAACTCAGAATTGAGCCGTGTACCGTCAAATTCGGATAAATCCCAGTCATAGCTGAAGATTTCATTGGAAGACTTGTCAAGCCATTTACGTTTACGGACATGGAGATAAGTGGCGCGACCACGAATAGGGTAGTCTTGGATTGTACGGTACTCACCAAAACCATAGGATATGATATCCGGGTTGGTCTTATCTTCTTTTAGCTGAACTTTTTTTTCATCAAGATAAATATCAAAACGGTCAGCACTCTTGTCGAAATTGACAATATCAAAGTTGTCTATAAGCACATCCGGAAGGATGGCACGAAGGAGTCGTTCGGGTTTCATAAAACAAAGGTAAGCAAAGATAGCTAATTTTAAAACTTACCAACCAGAAATTTCCGCTGAGCCAGATTTATTAACTGTCTGGTCTGGGGAATCTACAGAGATTTAACGAATCAAGATGGGAAGAGTCAGTCTTTGTCTTGTCATAATGTTCTTCATCTGTAGTGCTCAAAAAATTGATGCACAAGTACAGAATATCAGAGAGAAACAAGATACCATTTCGGCGACTAAATCATTAGAGCATATCAGGCCCGAGAATATCAAGAAGGGACCATTGAATAATGCTTTGGATGTATTGAGTGGTCAGTCTGCCGGTGTGAACGTCACCACTAATGGGACTGACAGGCTCGCTATGCTGAATAGTATCCGTGTGCGTGGTACCACATCCATTATGGGTGGCAATGACCCGTTAGTAATTATTGACGGAGTGACATCTGACATCGCTACGCTATCTACCATATATCCCGCAGACATCGAGAGTTTCACTATTTTGAAGAATGCTACCGAAACGGCAATGTACGGTTCCCGTGGTGCTTCAGGTGTAATTGAGATTAAGACCAAGAAAGGAACGGGGCGAGGTTTCGAAATATCATATGATGGCAACTACGGATTCGAGTCAATGTATAAACATCTGCAAATGCTCAACGGCCCGGAGTATATAGCTACAGCAGAGGCACTTGGATTAGATTACAATAATGGTGGCTACAACACCAATTTTCACGATGTAATTACTCGTACGGGCTTGATACATCAGCATCACTTGGCTTTTAGCGGTGGTTCGGAAAACTCAAACTATCGAGCATCGTTCGGTTTTATGGATCATAATACAATTGTCAAAGTTAACGATTACCGAAATTTAGTGGTAAAACTTGATGCTACACAAAAGGCTTTCGATGGTCGCTTAGTTGGCGATTTTGGTGTATATGGCTACTCGTCAAAGATACACGACATTTTCGATACACGAATGCTGTTTTACTCGGCAGCTGCACAGAATCCTACATATCCAGCAGGAACTGATGTTAATGGCAACTGGGTGAAGAACTCGGCTGCATCACACATCAACCACCCCGGAGCACTCCTCTATGAGAAAAATGACTCCGAAGAACGGAATTTCAATACACATTTGGGGCTGAAATTTAATATCCTTGACAATTTGATATTGTCGGCTTTCGGCTCTTATTCATATTCATCTACGGGAAATGCTCAATTTTGTCCTACATGGGTGTGGGCGCAAGGCAATGTTTATCGTGGAGAGTTCAAGGGTGAAGACTACTTTACAAATGTGTCCCTCTCATATAACAATGCTTGGGGAGACTCACACCTTGATGCTGTTGTTGGCGCAGAATATCTTAAACAGGTAAGGACTGGTTTATGGGTGCAGGCAAAAGGAATAACAACAAATGATTTCTCCTATAATAACATCGGAGCAACATCATCGCGTCCTTTCGGTGGTACGAGCAGTAGCTATGAAGACCCGTCACTTGCTTCAATAATGGGTAGTGTCACATATAGTTACAAGGATAGATATTCTATTGCGGCAGCACTCCGTGGAGATGGCTCTTCAATGGTAAGCGATAACAATACTTTCGGATTCTTCCCATCAGTATCACTGGGTTGGGATGTAAAAAAAGAAGGCTTCCTCTCTGATACTGACTTTATAACAATGTTGAAACTAAGAACCGGATATGGTCGGTCAGGAAATCTTGGAGGTATAACATCCTATACAACACTTAATACCGTAAAGGAGAATGGTATCGTATCCATCAACGGTGCACCTACCGTAACAATGGGAAGTATACGCAACACGAATCCGGACCTTAAGTGGGAGACTCGTTCAACATTTAATATCGGTTTTGACTTAGGTATATGGGATAATCGGTTGATGCTTACCTCGGAATTATATTACTCAAAGACAACGGATATGCTCTATGAGTATGATGTTCCCGTTCCGACCTTTGCGTTCGATAAACTGATGGCAAATATCGGCTCGATGTCTAACCAGGGTGTCGAACTAGGAATCTCGGTAGTTCCCATTCAACGAAAGGATATGGAGATGAATATCAACTTCAATATGTCCTACCAGAAGAATAAGTTACTTTCGCTTAGTGGAGAGTATAATGGTATGCATATGACAGCTTCAGATATTACTCCGATTGGCTCGCTTTATGGTGCAGGTCAGAACGGTGGAGACAATAATGTAGTATATCAGATTGTAGGTCAGCCATTGGGGGTATTCTATCTACCTCACTGCAAAGGGCTTAAAGAAAATGAACTTGGTGGCTACAGTTACGATATTGAAGATTTGAATGATGATGGCGAGATTGATTTTAGCGATGGCGGAGACAGGTATATAGCAGGTCAGGCAACCCCCAAGGTAACTATTGGATCAAACATCAGTTTCCGTTACAAGTCCTTTGATATTGCCATGCAGATAAATGGTGCTTTCGGTCATAAGATATTCAATGGCACGGGCTTGGCTTATACCAATATGTCTATATTCCCTGACTACAATGTATTGAAGGGTGCTCCTGAAAAAAATATTATTGATCAGAATGTTTCAGACTATTGGTTGGAAAAAGGTGACTATGTAAATATTGAACATATTACCATAGGCTACAATATTCCAATGAAATCCAAGGCTGTGAAGTCATTGCGTCTTTCGGCAGGCATTAGCAACCTTGCAACAATCACAGGCTATAGCGGTCTTACTCCAATGATAAACAGTTATGTAGTAAGCAACACTTTGGGCATTGACGACAAACGCACCTATCCTTTATATCGTACCTATTCGTTAGGTCTTAGTATTCAATTCTAACCGCTTACAGTTATGAAAAGATATATAAACATATTGATGGTTGCTTTGGCAACGATGATGACCTCTTGTCTTACTGAAGACCCTAGAGATCAACTTTATGAAGAAGACATTTACAACAATGCCAACAACATATATATTAATGCAGTGGCTGTGCTCTACAATTACATTGGTGGCAGTGCAGACAGTGAGGGTTTACAGGGGACCTGTCGTGGGATTTATGACTATAACACACTTACTACAGACGAAGCCATGATACCTATTCGTGGTGGCGACTGGTACGATGGAGGTTTGTGGACGAATATGTATCAGCATAAGTGGAGTCCTAATGATTTACCACTCTACAATACTTGGAAATACCTCTACAAGGTTGTTGTGTTATCGAACAAATCTCTGCATATCATCGATAAGTATAGCCATAACCTATCTGAGGAGCAGAGAGTGGCCTACGAAGCTGAGGTGCGAGCTCTGAGAGCACTTTTCTACTACTACATTATGGATATGTATGGCAGAGTGCCCATCGTAACATCCTATGAACAACCGCAGGATGAAGTTGTGCAGAGCGAGCGTAGCGAGGTTTTCCGTTTTATCGTGAATGAGTTGCAGGAGGTTGCCGAGTTGTTGCCAAATGAGCGTAGTAATAAGATGGGTAACTACTATGGTCGTATAACAACACCTGTAGCTAATTTCCTTTTGGCTAAGTTGGCTCTTAATGCCGAGATATATTGTGATGATAATTGGACTGATGGCGTTCCACGGAACGGTAAAGAGATATTTTTCACCGTCGATGGTGAGAAACTCAACGCTTGGCAGACCTGTATCAAATATTGCAATAAACTTGCCGAGGTAGGTTATCGGTTGGAGGACGATTATAGCTATAATTTCTCTGTGCATAACGAGAACTCCAACGAAAACATATTCACCATTCCGTTGGATAAGAACCTCTATGCTGCGCAGTTCTGGTATCTCTTCCGATCACGACACTACAACCATGGCGGTGCGTTGGGGGGCTCATCGGAAAATGGTACCAGTGCCAATATCTCAACAGTCTTAGCCAACGGATACGGCACAGATGATGTAGATGCTCGCTTTGAAAAGAACTTCTATGCCGGCATCGTAGAGGTTGATGGAAAGCCTGTAATGATGGACAATGGACAGCAGTTGGAGTATTTCCCATTGGAGCTAAAGTTGAATCTTACGGGAAGCTCCTATGTCAAGACAGCTGGTGCTCGTATGGCAAAATATGAGGTTGATAGGACCTCACATTCCGACGGTAGACAACCGGATAACGACATCGTGCTATTCCGCTATGCCGATGCTCTCCTGATGAAGTCCGAGGCAAAGGTACGTAATGGTGAGGATGGCTCGTTGGAGTTGAACGAAGTCCGAGGTCGTGTTGGTATGCCATATCGAGAAGCTACGCTTGAGAACATATTGAAAGAGCGTTTGTTGGAGTTAGTATGGGAAGGCTGGCGACGACAAGATATGGTGCGTTTTGGAGTTTATCACAAATCATACGATCAGCGAATCCAACTGGCTGATGAGAAAAATGGGTATACCACAGTTTTTCCTATTCCACAAAAAAGTATAGACTTGAACCCAAAATTGAAACAAAATGTTGGATATAAATAACTTTAGCCTATGAGTATTCAATTTGACATTGCAAAACAGATTATAGCTGAAACATGCCCTAATCGCAAACTTAAGTTGGAGAATATTCGCCTTTTTGCAGATATTATTCAGCCTAAGAAATATCAAAAAGGTGATATAATTCTAAATGAAGGTGATATCTGTAATTGCCTATTTTATATAGAAAAGGGATTTATTAGACAGCACTACCTAAAGCATGATAAGGATGTGATAGAACATTTAGCATGTGAAAAAGATGTTGTCTGGTGTATTGACAGCTATTTTAACCGAGAGCCAACACATCTTATGATGGATGCTGTAGAAAACAGTGTTTTATGGGAAATTCCGCGTGATATAATGGAAGAACTTTCTGATGCTAATGGTGATATAGCTTATCTATATCGGAGTTTTTTTGAAAATTCCTTAATGTTATCACAATTAAAGGCTGACATTTTACGTTTCGAATCAGCAAATGACAGATACGCTAGATTACAGCAACATTTTCCTGAAATAACTAGAAGAGCACCTTTGACAATGATTGCTTCATATCTTCAGATGACATTGGAAACATTAAGCAGAGTACGTGCATCAATAGCTAATGCTGAGAGCAAATAAAGCAAACTAACTATTAGGACTTAACTAACATCAAAAACAGGTCAGGATATAGCGTCCTGACCTGTTTCTTTAATAAACTTAAAAGCTATGGATTAATGAGATGTTAGTCATCGTCATCATCATCGAATTCATCCTCATCGTCGTCATCATCATATTCTATTGCTTCACTTTCTTCAATAATGTTACTAAAAGCTCCTGTTAAATCAAAATGATAGTTCTTTTTATTGTTAAAAAATTCATACGTGATAGAGCCGAAAGTATTCATAATATGTAACTGATGTTTATGACTCACTCATCTTATTCGAAAAATAAGGGCAAACTAAAAAGTGTATGTTTACTATATTGAAGTCATATCTTTTGAACGACAAAAAGTAAATACTTATATAGAACAACTTCCAACATAATAATCACTTTTTAGCATGCCGCATACATTGTTAACCTTAAAAATCTTTTTACCTGTTGCAAGTAAATCTTACATTTACTATGCATAAACTAAACCCTATTTACTTTCCTCTCTTGCTTAACTTTAAATTATAAAAGACAGGGATCATACCAGTGGGGCACACATGTACCTTGCAAATTTACACACCTCATTTTTATGTAATTTAATATATCCCACTTTTAGCAGGATATTACTTTACAGTTGTTAACTCTTTTAAAGTGTCTGTATCTTCACTCCGATTGCTAAAAATTGTTTTCCTGTTTTCCATCCGATAGCTGTTTCTTGACAGTTGTATAATCTCACAACAGTAGAGCAGTCTGTCAAGCAATGCCGCTGCGACAGCTTCCTCTCCCGGTATTGCCAGCCACTCTGTAAGGGAGTAGTTGGCTGTAACGATAAGCGATGTCTTTTCCTGAAACTCATTCACCAGTTTGAACAGCAACATGATATCTTCTCTTTTCAAGGGAAAGAGTGTGGCATTGTCAATGGCCAGCAGCTGTGCCTTCATGATCCGTTTGTAGGTTTTCATCGCATGCCTGGAAACATCCCTTGTCTTCAGACAGGTCAGAAGGTCCTCCAGCGTAACCATATATGCCCTGTATCCGGCTTTCACCGCCTCATGGACAAGTCCGGCGGCAATATAGGTCTTTCCTGTTCCGGAACCGCCTGCCAGAAGCAGGTTGTATGCCTGTCCCACCCATACCAGCTCGCGCAGTTCGCGCAGCTTTCTGGAGTCGATTCCTTCCGTCCGGGTAAAGTCGTAACGGTCCAGATCATGCCTTGCAGGAAGCCCGGCCGCTTTCAAACGACACAAATATTTCCGGTTCTCCCTGGTCCGGACCTCCTCCCTGAGGCAGGCGAGTAGAAACTCCGGATAGGTCAGCTGCTTTTCCTGGGCCTGATGCAGCAGTTCCTCCAGATGTTCGGTCAGATTGCCCAGCTTGAGCATACGTGCACATTCCATGAGTTCCTTCTTATGTCTTGTCATAATCCCTGAGTATTTCGTTATAAGACTGTATCAATCCGCCTTGTCGGGGCAGGTGATCCTCCAGTCCGTATATTTCTGTTCCATTTTCCTTTCCCCTGCACACATATTCACACAGGCTTTTAACCGAGTCCCCGTTATAGATGCCTTTGTCCAGACATATCCGTATGGCCTCTATCAGTGTATTCTTGTCATATCCGGGAATTATGCGCAGGATCACCTCCAGATTATCCCTGTAATAAACGTGAGTTCGAAATAAAATCAAAAAATAGCAAGTTGTCCGTCATTGACAAACTTTACGTCAATGGCGGGCTTTTTTTCAAAAAAGCAGTATGCCGCGATAGCCGACAAGGAGTTGGCTATAAAGTTACTGAATGAACGATGTCTTGAGTGTTCAATCTGTGCGATGTTCTTCAGTTCGTCATTGACCGTTTCAATCAAGGCTCTTTTTCTTAGCAAAATCTTGTCGGCAATACTCATCAGTGAGTTCCTCATATTATTTTTAACTTTAGTAACAAGTTGTATGCCATTAAGGAAAAGGTTTTCAAACAGAGCCTGACCTATATATCCCTTGTCTGCACATAGTTTTCCTTTGATGTTTTCCAGAAACCTACCCTGTTTCAATGGTTCCCGGTCATCCACGTTTCCAGGCGTGAACATGAAATTGAGGATTTCACCCTTGTCATTGATTATCAGATGCAGCTTGAATCCGAAGAACCATCCCATAGAACATCTTCCACGCTCGGCAAGCCCTTCAAATGTCTTATGAATCAAGATTCTTTGGTTACGACATACACATAAGGGAGTGGAATCAACGAAACTGATGCCGGTACAAGTTCCCAGCAGTACTCTTTTGATGAATATGGTCATGGGAAGCAATACTTCCTTCTCCAGTTCCACAAAACGGTTATAAGAAACCTGACGAGGAAAAAGGTGTTTCAGATGTTTACAGACATACTCCTTGTAGTAATGCTTGAAACAACGGAAACCACCGGAGTGAAACAGGATTAGAATAACCATAATCTCTGCATCACTCATACGGTTGGGTTTGTTACGATGCATGGTCTTCATATCCTTAATCATATATTTTTCCTGTTGCAATGTAAATTCCTTGCAAAAATCATCGGCCATACAATAAATCTCTGTAACTTTAGACTCTGGAAACATAGTGGTAATCGTTTAAATGTTATAATTCAGCACTATAAATTTAATACTTTTATCGCTATGTTTCTAATTATAAGTGAAATATATTTATTTTTATTTCGAACTCACGTTAATAACGTTCCTTCCTCCTTTTCAGATTATCCATCCACATGGCTACCTCCCTGTTGCCCGACACATGGACAAGGATGCGTTCGGCTATCTTCACTCCGGCGTTTCTCGGTTTTCTGTGGGAGTCGTCATAAACGGTCCTTCCCTTTCTGGTACAGAGCGCATGCCGGCAGATGAGTTTCCCCGTATCCTTGTTGTACAGCTCCACATTCCCTTCCGTTTCCTGCAGCCAGACGGTTGTCTGCCCGCTCCGGTAAGTTCCGCATGGCAGGCTGTAATAATTCCCCCTGTACTGCACTGTATTGTCCTTGCGTACATGGTATTCCCTCATCTCCTCCTGCGGTGGTTGTGGCGTCCCATGATAGGGCATGAGAAAGCCTTTTTCCACGGCAAACTCTTCCCGGGGAAAAAGACGGGTGGTCCCGTGCACCTTCCCGTTCCCCGTCCTTTCAAGCCATTCGAGGGCCTCCCTGTTCAGACTGTTCCTGCATGATTGATGCAGTACTCCCCGATTTGTCTGTGAGCAAGCATGTTGTACTCTATGGATTTGTCAATCTTCGAACGGCTATGATGTTGTGGACTTTTCTTTCTCCTTTGTTGTCGAATTTCTTGTTGTCGCTTGGGTGGTTGACCACTTGACCATTCACCCATAAGGTGGTAGAACCGCCTCCATCCAGATTAAGTGCGCAATGTGCCTTCAGAATTCGCAAAAGATAGGCAAGTTCTGCAATGGACATTCCATCTGCGTGCCCTTCTGCCCTTCCATCTACCGCTACCAGCATTATGTCACCTTCTTTTGTGAGTGCAATGGCACTTCTGGGATGTCTGGTCTCTGAGAATTCCCGATCTATCGTCGTGAAGTCACACGTCTTGCCGTCCTGCATCAAGAGCGGTCCGGACGCAAGTATATCCCCATCCAGCGGGAACCCTTTCTTCTCATTTTCGTCGTTCCATGGTATGATCCGGATATTGTTATCCACCATGTGTACGGCACCATTGACACGCAAATGCCTTTCTTCGGTAGTTGTCGTATCTATTACCGCTTCATTTTTACGGAGGTAACAGGTAGAGAAGCCTTCCTTGATACTGAAGTACGACCCGTTTATGGCTGCAGAAGAACGGCTTTGTTCAGCCAATTGGCTAGTGGTGGTCAGCGAGTCCGTCGTAGCAATAAAGGCTGTATAGCCTTCCGCTCTTCCAATGGTCAGGATGCTGATGGATTGCTTGCCTCCAAACAGGCCTTCTATCGAAGCTTGTTTCAACTGGATGCCTTGCAGTGAAGATGTTCTCTCCCATTTGGCCGATACGATGGCCAGGGAATCCGATGGATTGCTGGCTTTGGAAAGCTGTACGCCCGTGAGTGTGAGCACTGAAGCAAAGATGAAACTGAGATATTTATTCATGGTTTTCAGATGATTTGATGACAATGAACGAGGTTACTCTGCGTTGTCCCGCATGGTCGAATTTCTTGTTGTCAGTCGGATGGTTCACGACCCCTCCTACTCGCTGCTCTGAAGAGGCAATCCACATGGTAGTGGACCCTCCACCATCCAGGTTCAAGGCTGATTGGGGGCAGAAGTAAGTAAGTAGAAATCGGGTCAGTTCGTTTGCAGACATTCCTGCCGCCTGGGTACTTCTTCCGTCAACGGTTATCAAAAGCAGTTTCTTATGCTCTGTAAGTGCTACCGCTGTCCGCGGGTGTCTCACTCCCTGGTGCCTTCTGAAGTCTTCGTAATCAAGCTTGTTCAGGTCCATTCCTTCTACGTTTCCGGTAAAATTCAGCCCTACAGGATCGTTGTTGTCTATCAACATGGGAGCACCGGATAAAATGTTTGCTGCGGGGTGTGAAAGAAAAGTCGAGTCGCTGGCAAATCGGATGTCGATGTTCTTGTTGTCGTCATCGAACAGGAAGGCACCTTCGTGTTTCCAGTATCGAATGTGTGTGCTGTCCAAACGGTTTTGGGCAAGGAGTCTACCTCCGATTTTGATGAACGATGCTTCGGCCTCGTAGGTTCCGTTGATGGCGGCAGCCGCATTGTTGCGTTCCGCTACAGAAGATAGGGAATCCCCATGCTCTTCGTAAACAAGCTGTATATCATAACTTGGGGAGGTCAGGTCGACCTCGAGAACGTCTACATTTTGGTGCGCTTGGCTGATGGAGTCATATCCGGCGAATCGGTAATGTATCAGTGCCGGCGCAATGGTGTCTGCCACCCACCCGTCCGAAATACGCAGTACCGGGTTTGAAGCTGATCCCTTGTTGGATATTGTCATGCAAGACAAGCACAGTAGGGAAATAAAGGCGGTTTTCAGTTTTTTCATGAGAATCCATTAAAAGTTGGGCGTTGGGGTATTCCCAACGCCCGATAGTGACTATTTCCGTTGCCCTTCACATTCCAATCGAAACAGAGGTTGGCAGGCTGTCCCAACAGAAACCAACAGTATCCCGACCGAGCAGGGCAACGATGAATAACAGGGATTGGTTTATCAGTTATATTCGTTGAGGTTGGGATTGTATTGCACCTCTGATTCCGGCAAGGGAAGATAAAGGTTTGTCTTTCCGTTCATGGACACTACCTCTTCGGAAATCTTGTTGGTACGAATCAGGTCAAAAAACAGGAAGCCCTCACAGTAAAGTTCCTTTCTGCGTTCCAGGGCTACTTTCTTCTGGTAGTCTTCCTCCGAAGCAATATCCGAGTTGTTGTACGGATTCAATCCTCTTGAACGGCGCAGCTCGTTCAGTCTATTCAGTCCGTTCCGTCCTTGTGCTTCCGCACTAATCAGGTACATTTCTGCAATACGTGAAACGATGAGCGGCGTAAAATCTCTGAACTTGTTCATGATGATATAGGTTTCGGAAACGCTCTCCAGCGTAGTGATGCAGGTGTTGTTGCGCGTATCAGCCGGATCCTCGAACAGTTTCTCCGATTCGGGAGACGGGCAGAGAAACCAGCTTCCTTTCATCGGTGAGTTGTAGGTGGTGAACAGGGCGTACAAGTTCTGGCCTCCTTCGCTAGTGTTGTTGCGGAAACTGAAGATTATCTCGCTGTTGTTGGTTGTCGTGAAGATGTTGTCGTAGTTTTCGCTGAGTTTGAATTTGGGATTTGCGATCAGCGTTTCAGCCATATTTTTGGCCGTTTCCATATCTCCGGTTGTCAGGGCCAAGCGTGCCATCAGAGCTTGGGCTGCTTCGAGGCTTACCGTGAAGGGTGCGCCCGAAGTTTCACCAAAAGGTTTCAAATGTCCTTCATCGATACAAAAACTTAACTCTTCCTTGATGAAGTTGAACACAGCGGACTGTTTGTCACGCTTTACGTTCTCCAGGGTATTGTCCTTGATGATGGGAACACCATCCCAGCGTGTGGCCAGACAGTAATAGGCGTATGCCCGGAGGAAACGAGCCTGTGCCTCTATATGGGTGTTCTTTTCACTGGGCTCCAAATTGGAAAGGATGGAAAGGGTGGTATTGGCATTGTAAATGGCCTTGTAGTAACCACGCCACATCGTAAGCAGCGTACCGTTATTGGAGGGTATCTCGTTGTTTACAAAGTCATTGGAACCGCTCAGGTAGGTATTGATCAGATTCTCGCCCCGCATGTCAAAGAGTACCCAGGTGTCGCGACCCGGGTCGTTCTGTAACGAGCGGTAGGTACCGGTTAGCAGTTGTTCCACTTCACCTTGTCCGAGAATGGAGGGTGAGACGGCCGTTGCAGGTTCCAGATCCAACCAGGAGCAGGAACTGGTACCCAACGCGGTGCCCAGCATTAATGTATATATCAGATGATTTAGTTTCATGATGAATATCGATTATAAATGAATTATATTTAGAAAGTAAGATTGAAGCCGCAGACAAACGTACGCAACTGAGGAACGGTCATGGCATCCTCGCCCATTGTCTTGGAATTGTTGACTGAGTAGCTGACTTCAGGGTCATATCCAGGATAAGAGCTGATGGTCCACAGATTCTGTGCGGACAGGTACACACGCATATTGCTGATGTTCAGCTTCTGGGTCAGGTTTGACGGAAGGGTATACCCCAGTGTCACATCCTTGAATTTGAAGTATGAGCCATCATGAAGCAGGTAGGTAGATGCCTGTGTGTTGTGCGTGCTGATCATGGCACGAGGTATCGAGTTGTTTGTGCCGGGGCCGGTCCATCGGTTGGCAGCAATGTCCTTACGCATGCCGTAGTTGTTGTGTCCAACGGCATCAATACCACCCATACCGGTAGCATAGACATCGTTGCCAACGGAGAAAGTGTTGAAGATGGTCAGGTCGAAATTGCCGTATCTGAACCGGTTGGTGAGACCACCGAAGAAATCCGGAAGGGGCTTTCCGACGATTTCCTTGTCGGCGGGTGTCAAATCACCATCATTGTCCTTGTCTGCATACTTGATGTCACCGGCACGAACCCCCTTGGCATAAAGTTTTTCAGGAACCTCTTGATTATCTTGATAGATACCATCCATTTTATACATGTAGAAGGATCCGATGGGTTGTCCCACCTGAAGGACATGGTTGCCTACAGGAATGGGCTTTTCATCAATCAGTGAGGTCAGCTTGTTCTTGATCGTTGAGATGTTGAACTGTGTATCCCAGCTGAACCGGTCGTTCATGATGTTGTGACTCTCTACATTGAATTCGAAACCGGTGTTTCGCATGCTGCCGATGTTTTGGGTAATGGATGAGAATCCAGTTGTAGTATGCAGCGGGCGGTCATAAAGCAAGTCTTTCGTGTTCTTGATGAAATAGTCCATACCGACAGTGACTCTGTCATTGAACAGCGACAGGTCCAGACCGATGTTTGTCTGGTCGGACTTTTCCCATTTCAAGTCCGGATTGGCCAGGGTGGTGATAGCAATGCCGTCCTGGCCGTTGTAGTTGTGTCCGCCATTTGCCAGTGAACGGGAGTCATAGTTTCCAATTCCTTCCTGGTTACCGGTCATACCCCAGCTGGCACGCAGCTTCAGGTCCGAGATGATTCCGTCTTTTGGAAAAAAGGATTCGTTGCTGATGCGCCAAGCACCTGACACCGATGGGAAGGTACCCCATTGGTTACCGTCAGCGAACTTGGATGAACCGTCTGCACGGATAGAGAAGGTGAAAAGGTATCTGTCCGCATAACCCATGTTCAATCGGAAGAAGGTAGAGATGAGTCGATTCTTTCCTCCGGTGGTAGAAGCGCTGTTGATTCTACCTGCCGCGTTGATGTAGTCAAATTGTGAAGACGGGAAGTCCTTGCCGACAATAGAACTGGCATCTGTGTTGATTTCTTGCATGGAGTACCCTCCCAATGCCGTGAAATTGAAGTCCTTGATCTGTTTGGTATAAGTCAATGTATTATCGATCAGATAATTCTGCATCATCGAACGATAGTCTGTAATCTCACCTTTCGGACTGCCGTAGGGATGGTCCTTAGTCAGCTTCAGATAGTCGTTTGAATAGCGGATGTCTCCGCTCAGGCTGAGCTTGTATTCCAGTCCTTCCAACAGTTTGATGGTCAGGTAGGCGTTGGCCAGCACTCTGTACCATTCGTTTTTGGACTTTTGTTCATTTAGGACCTGGATCCCGTTGTGTCGTGGAATATCCACGCCTCCAATCATGTATCTTCCATCTTCTTTGAACGGCACATCAAACGGCCGCTGCTCGATGGAGCGTGTAAAGATGCCGTTGCCGACGTTGTCATTGGGAACGCGGTTGTTAATGGTTTTGCTGAGTGCAATGGACACCCCAGTCTAGAAGGCGTTGGAGATGTCGTGGTCGACATTGGTGCGGAGTGAATATCTCCGGAATCGGTTCGTAAGGATAATACCTTCCTGGTCGAAGTATCCCAAAGAAGAGTAGAAACGCGTCTTTTCGCTACCGCTGGAAACCGAAACCTCGTAGTTTTGTACGGCTGCTTGGTCGTGAGTAATGAGATCGATCCAGTCTGTATCGGGTTGTCCCGGACGGGGGTTGACTTCCAGAGTCTTGTAGAGGTTGTCTCCCGGTTTCAGGTTGTTTTGGGTATTGTAGTTGTTGACGGCTTCGTTACGAACAGTAAGGTAAAGATCCGAGTCAGCCATTTCGATTTCCTTGGGAAGTGACTGCAAACCGTATGAAGCACTAAGATTTACGGTTGTCCGTTGGCCTTTCTTTCCTCTCTTGGTGGTGACCATCACAACACCGTTGGTAGCTCTCGAACCATAGATGGCCGTTGCCGCTGCATCCTTCAGTACGTCTATTGACTCGATGTCGTTGGGATTGAGCATGGACAGCGGATTCTGCACGCTACCACCAAAGCGTCCGTTGACGCCTGAATTGTCCGAGTTGCTTACAGGTATACCGTCAATGACGAACAATGGTTCGTTTGAGCCGTTGATAGACCCTACACCACGGATGCTGACACGGACAGCTCCACCGGGCATACCTGATGCGTTCGTAATGTTTACACCGCTCAGGTTACCTTGCATCATCTGGTCCAAGCTGGTTGTTACCGAAAGCTTTTTGTCGCTGGCCTTGAGTGAGGAGGTTGAACCGGTCAGTTCTTTCTTTTTCTGGACGGCGTATCCGACAACGACCAACTCATCCAGCGCAACTGCATCTTCTTCGAGCACAATTTTCTCGACCAGCTGGTCTCCTTTCAGTTCCTGTGTCTTGTATCCAACGTAGGAGATGACAATGACAGCATCCCGATTGGATAGCGAGAGCTGGTATTGGCCGTTGAAATCTGTGATACATCCGTTGTCTGTACCTTTCTCAAAGATGGTTACTCCAATCAGTGGGTTTCCATCCTTGTCAACAATGGTACCGTTGACATTCTTCTTTGTCACAACATACTCTTTGGTCAACATCTTGCTGTAAGTCTGTGATGCAAGAGCAGGATGAGACATCCCTAAGTGACAGCATGTAATACAGATAGACGATGCAATCTGTAAGTAACGTAATTTCATATAACAATATTTAATAACTAAAAATCCTTTGTTGACAAGTAGTCAATAACTCTTAAAAACGGTCGCAAAGTAAGGCATATCCGTATTACAGGGAAAGCGAAACTGGTTAAGTTCCAAATTCGAAAGCGTTAAGAAAATGTTACATAAAAAAACCGGTAAGTCAAAGATGACCGCTCGTATATATTAAGGTATCGTTGCCAAGTATGAGGAGTTCGGGGAGAGGTTCCGGGTAGGTGGATTGTAATCGATTAATGTAAAAAAACGTACTTTATTTTGTCATTGAAACGTTTCTGCCACTTAACTGCTATGTAATATGATGCCGGTATTTTTGCCACCATATCAATAACAGGCATATATCATCAAATACATGAATCATAGAGCAAAAGTCCTTTCCGGCATGGGTAGTGTGCCACTTTTATCCGTCGCTGCGCCAATGTCTTTTTGGAGAGGATGTGGATTGATGGAGCATTCAGTAATCAGCCAAATGGAACTTTGTCGGTATGCGGATAATCCTGCTTTATTGCCTCTAAACCCTGCTTGGAAATAGTAAATTCATCATTTAAATTAATAGATTATATGGAAGTAAAGAAAGTATTGGTGAGTGCATTCCTTTTGACCACTTGCTTGATGAGTGGACAGGCGCAACGCCGGAATGAAATTCAGGTTCCTGATTTGGACGGATATACCACGTTGAAGTGTGACTTTCACATGCACTCTGTGTTCTCCGATGGTCTGGTTTGGCCTACCGTGCGTGTAGATGAAGCCTACCGGGATGGACTGGATGCCATTTCACTGACAGAACATATTGAGTACCGCCCTCACAAACAGGATGTTGTTTCGGATCATAACCGTTCGTTCGACCTTTGTCGGGAACAAGCTGAGAAGTTGGGGATACTTTTGATTAAGGGCAGTGAGATTACGCGAGCCATGGCACCCGGACACTTTAATGCCATCTTCTTGTCTGATTCCAATCCATTGGAACAAAAAGACTACAAGGATGCTTTTCGTGAAGCCAAAAAGCAGGGCGCTTTTATGTTTTGGAACCATCCCGGATGGGATAGTCAACAACCGGATACGACCAAGTGGTGGCCAGAACATACAGCACTCTATCAAGAAGGCTGTATGCACGGTATCGAAGTGGCAAACGGTCATTTGTATATGCCTGAAGCCATTCAGTGGTGTTTGGATAAAAACCTTACGATGATCGGTACTTCCGATATTCATCAGCCGATTCAGACTGATTACGACTTTGAGAAAGGAGAACACCGTACCATGACGTTTGTCTTTGCGAAGGAACGCTCTTTGCAAGGTATCCGCGAAGCTTTAGACAATCGCCGTACTGCTGCTTATTTTCATGAGTTGCTGATAGGACGAGAAGACTTGCTTCGTCCCTTTTTTGAAAAGTGCGTGAAGATTGAAGAGGTAAGTCGTAATGAGCAAGGAGTGACGCTCTCTATCACCAATGTGACGGATCTTGTTTTGAAACTGAAAAAGACAGCGCATGACACTTTATTGGTGTATTTCCGGGATATGACCTTAAAGCCACATACGCGTTACACTGTCCGTATCGGGTTTAAACAGGGTATCAAAGGTGGCGATGTAAATTTCGAGGTAACGAACTTTATTGTGGCTCCCGATAAAGGACTGAAATATACCATTTCTCTGTGAGATGCTATCGATAGTAATTCATGGACTGATCTTTTGCCTGCACGCTGTTCCTACTCTTTTGAAGAGTTAGAATAAGCAATAACGGTGGCATGAATAGCCAAATAGATTGTGATGGCCATGAGTCAATTTATTGAATTTGAGGATTCATCAGACTTGTTCTTTATATTTTATCTACATTCAATCAAATTGATATCAAAAGTTTGAATATCTAATTTAAATTATAGGTTTATATAGATATAAATCAACAAGAAGGTGTGTCGTAATGCACGATGCACCTCTTTTTTGTTCATCACTATACAAATCTGTTCATTTTCTTTAAGCTGCGATCTTTTGAAGATTTCTTTGATTTATGCAGCGGGTGGAGAGAATAAGACTTTTATCGGTTCGGCGGACTGGATGCCGCGCAACTTGGATAACAGGGTGGAAGTAATCACTCCCGTTTATGATTCTCGAATCAAGGAGGATTTATGGAAAGTCATTGATTTTGGACTCCGGGGTAATTGTCAGGGTAGCGTTGTCGACGGAAGCGGTAAGAACTGCCTTTGGACAACGGATACCGAAGAATCTTTTCGCTCGCAAGAAGAACTATATAAGTATTACAAATCACATATAACGAATGACTGATAGTAAATGTTACGCAGCTATTGACATCGGCTCTAACGCAGTGCGGTTGTTAATCAAAAAGGTGAAGAATAATGAGAATCTAGCCAATAAGCGCCTTTCCAAAGTGATGCTCCTGCGTGTACCTCTACGTTTAGGCTTTGATGTTTTTTCCTTGGGAGAAGTGTCGGATGCAAAGGTGATGAAATTGCGCAGGTTGATGAAGGCTTTCCGACAATTGATGAAAATTTATGAAGTGATAAACTATAGGGCTTGTGCCACTTCTGCCATGCGTGATGCCCAAAATGGCAAGTCTGTAATCAAAAAGGTATGGAAAGATACGGGAATCAACATTGAAGTGATTAACGGTCAAGAGGAAGCACGTATGATTTATAACAATCATATCGAGTGTTTGGAAGACCGTGCCGGAAACTATATATATGTAGACGTCGGTGGGGGAAGTACGGAAATAAATTTTCTCATCAACGGAGAGTTGGTACAGTCTCTATCATATAATATAGGTACCGTCCGAATGTTGAGCAATTCTGTAAGAGAAGGTAGTTGGGAACAGATGAAAAGTGACTTGACTCGTTTAACTGCTGATTTTCAAGGTGTCAATATTATAGGTTCGGGTGGAAATATTAATAAACTTTATCGTCTTGCTGATAAAAAGGATAAGAAACAATCACGTTTGCCAATCACTTCTTTGCAGGAGCTGTATGATAAGTTAAAAGTTCTAACTCTTGAACAGCGCATGGAAGAATTTAATCTGAAAACTGACCGTGCAGATGTTATTGTTCCCGCCGCTGGGATATTTCTGATAATTGCAGGTATTGTCAAAGCTGAGTATATCCATGTTCCGGTCATTGGCTTAGCAGATGGTATTATTGACAATTTGTATGCCATAGACCTGAAAACGGAATAAAAGGAATTGTGCATAGCTGTTTTAACTAGGGATATTCAGTAAATCCTATAAAATTAGCCAACTAATTCATACTAAAAGTATTGCGAATTAGTTGGCTTTTTTGTATCTTTAGGTATTTCCCCTAAAATTTTGAAGAACGATTGACAAATGCTTCAGCGGAGTCGTTCAATGCTAAAATCAAAGCTCTTCGAAGCCAGTTAAGAGGGGTGGCTGATCTGAAATTCTTCATGTTCAGACTGGCTAGGCTATACGCTTAAAGGAAAGCTTGCCAACCGGAAAAATCCGCTGCCCCTGGAAAAAGCAGCATAGCCAAAAGAAAATATAACAGAACTGTAAAATATAAAAGAGGTTGTGCCAACGTTTTGACACAACCTTAGCAGATTACTATTCAGCTGATACCTATTCTGAAAGATGTAAACAACTTGTTTCTTAGATAGCCTTATAAATATTCTACTACTTATTACAGTTCATTTAGAAATGTTATTCTCACTTTTATTCCTCCGCTTTTTCACTTGCTCCACTGCTTCAGATATGATTCCCTTGTTTTCAAAACGCTGCGTGTAATTGGTGTAATCCGGGTGAATACGTTCGTAAGTTGGGTCAGTGAATAAGGGACTCGTAATAATGTGGTCCGCAGTCGAACGGTTACAGCAGAAAACAATATTTTCAACTCCAGCCAGTCTGGTCAATGCTTTCACATCCGTATCATGCGGCTGTAGTGTCATCGGATCTGTAAAAAAGAACAGATAGTCTATTTCTCCTTCTACGATCCGCGAACCAATTTGCTGGTCACCTCCTAAAGGACCAGATTTCAGGATTGTGATATCCCATTTGATTTCAGGATGTTTTTCTTCAAGGGCTTTTTTAATTAGTGTACCGGTTGTACCCGTACAATAGAATTTATGTCCTATCAGACGTTCCGAGTTCCAGAGAACCCACTCTATCATGTCTTTTTTCATTGCATCGTGTGCAACAAGTCCAATTCTACGAACAATTGTTTCCATAAAGCTAAATTATTTTATTTTTATATGATAATTATAATAACAAAAAAACTAATTCTATTGAAGGCCGGAGGATGACCGGATAAATCTGAGCAATTCTTTGTTTGCCTGGCTATCCATGACGGTTTCCCGTTTTTCTTCAAAAAGATTGAGTGTTGTGGAGCATTCCCCACAGATGTCAATGCCCACTACCTGTTCTTTCTGAAGAATAACAGCCAGCAGTTTCTCCAATTCCCATAAGCTGAGAGAACCTTGATCCCAGTTTGTTGCTGCCGAAGCCGGCTTCAAGACATCCTTGTCTATGGAAATGTAAACCGGTCCGTTGATATGTCCGGAAGAAAAGTTCTGCCAACCCTCTTCGTGCATGAGCGTAGTTTCACTGTAAAACCGAACTTGTCTTTCATATCCTTTCGGCACAGCCTGTATCAGTTTGTCTGAAGCACCTACGATAATTACTTTCTTGCAGTTGTTGTTATGGTCCAATATATCCTTTACCCAACTTCCGCAAGAAAGTATGTTGTCAAACAACGGTGGCTGCATATCGGGATGGTGGTCGAACACAATCAGCGAAAACGGAGTTTCAAGTTTGTCTGTCCAGAATTTAGTCAAATAATGATAATTGCCTGAATCGATGAAATGGACTCCCTCCGCCGGATAATCAGCAATCATCCCCTTCAAAGCCAAAGCCCCCTCCCTATCACAGTAGCCATCTGTACCATAAAGATGACGACAATCCAGCCATATAAATTTATTGTTCCGGGCAAACGCCTCGTAGTCATACACTCCCGTGAAGTTCATGATGATGATCGGCCATGCTATCCGTTTATCTGTTTTTTGATTTTGCCCGCTCATACGTTGTTTTTGCATATCCTTTTACTGTTCATTAAAACCATCGTACATAACAGAAATCTTGTCGGTGAGGTAACAAAGCATTCTTGGGATACATACGGAAGGCCTGCTTGAAGCTTCCAGCGTTGAAAATACCGGATGTCGCCTTAAAGGTATATAAATTCCCATTCTTGGAAACCGGCAAAAGGGGAATAACCTCATATATGTGATCCTGACCGTCTTCACGCCTGATAATGACCGATTCTATTCCGATTGCGTCATCCAGGCCTTTCTCATCAACGACAACCGTCACCTCATATTCCTTTCCGGCTTCAACCGTGGCATTCAGCCCATTCCCAGCCTCTATGGATTTGATTTCTATGGCATCCCATCTGCTTCGGACGTTTGCTTTCCAGTCAGCCATCATTTTCGCCTTCGCAAAGTTGTCGGCTGCCAGAATGTGGAAATGCTCTGACAGCTTGTTATAGAACCTGTCATAGTAGTCGTCCAACTGTCTTTTCATGGTAAAATGGGGAGCGATTTGTGCGATTGAGTTCTTGATATACTTGACCCAGTCTTCCGAATAGTTCTTCCCCCCATACTCGTAATACAGTGGCAGGATGTCATGCTCCAACAAATAATAGATGGCTTCGGCATCCAGCTGGTTTTGGTACTGTTCATTCTGATAAGTCCTTTTATCAGTCAGTGCCCATCCAGCATCCTTACGGTATCCTTCATACCACCAACCGTCCAGCACGGAGAAATTAAGCACACCGTTCATCAATGCCTTCTCGCCCGACGTACCCGAAGCTTCTGCCAACCGCGTAGGGGTGTTCATCCAGATATCCACCCCCGAGATAAGATGGCGTGCCAGGTCCATGTCGTAATTCTCCAAGAATATGATTTTACCTAAAAATTCCGGACGCCGGGATATTTCCACGATTTGCTTGATCAGCCCCTGCCCGGCACCGTCATTGGGATGGGCTTTTCCTGCAAAGATGAACTGTACCGGATATTTCGGATTATTCACAATCCTGGCAAGTCGGTCTATATCCGTGAACAGAAGATGAGCCCTCTTATATGTAGCAAAACGGCGTCCGAAGCCTATTAGAAGAGCATCGGGATTGAATCTCTCAAAAATGGAAACGCTCAATGCCGGATCAACCTGACTCCTGAGCCAGTCCTTGCTGCATTTGCTTTTGATATAGTCCAGCAATTTTGCTTTCTGTTTTAACCGGGTATTCCATATCTCTTCATCTGGGATGCCATAGACGGCCTCCCAGATTTTCTGATTGGACTGGTCGCAGAAAAAATTCTCATCAAAATTGTCCTTGAAAAGCTTTTTCCATTCTGCCGCACACCAGGTAGGCAGATGTACCCCGTTGGTTACATAACCCACATGGTTCTCTTCCGGGAAGTATCCCTTCCAGATCGGCGCAAACATTTGCTGGGATACCGATTTATGCAACTTGCTGACACCGTTTACCTCCTGGCAGGTCTTGCAGGCGAAGACAGACATGCAGAAACGTTCCTCCTTGTCTCCCGGATTGTGACGCCCGAGATCCATCAGGTTATCCCAGGTTATACCCAACTTGCCAGGATATCCCTTCATATATTTATTGAAAAGCCCTTCGTCAAAATAATCATGACCAGCGGGTACGGGAGTATGTACGGTATAAAGTGAGGAAGCACGTACCAGCTCCATGGCCTGCCCGAAATTCAAGCCGCCATTTATGTAATCACAAAGCCGCTGGATATTGATCAGTGCGGCATGCCCCTCATTACAGTGATATACATCTTTCGTTATACCTAAAGCTCTCAGCGTTATCATCCCGCCTATGCCAAGCAGTATTTCCTGTTTTAGCCGATTCTCCCAGTCGCCTCCATACAGATGGTGAGTGATAGGGCGGTCAAACTCGCTGTTGAGTTCATTGTCCGTATCCAGCAGATAAAGGGGAATACGCCCCACACTGGCTTTCCAGACATTGGCATGTACCACAAAACTGTCGGCATAGGGGACGTGGATTACCAGTTGTTTCCCATCCGGTTGCATTACCTTTTCAATCGGGAGCTGCCCGAAATTCTGCGCTTTATAATTGACTGTCTGCTGGCCGTCCATGGAAAGCGACTGGTCAAAATAACCGTAACGGTACAAAAGTCCTATGGCACAAAGGTCCACATTGCTGTCCGACGCCTCTTTCAGGTAATCCCCCGCCAACATACCCAAACCGCCGGAATATATCTTAAGGACTTCATCCAAGCCGTATTCCATGCTGAAATAAGCTATTGACGGGCGCTGGTGATCCGGTTCCACATCGACGTATTTTTTGAAGGCGGAATAGACGGCATCCATTTTATAGACAAAGTTCTCATCATGTGCCAGCGCTACAAGCTTCTCATAATTTATCCGCTCCAGAAACAATACCGGATTCTGTTCCACCTCTTTCCAAAGTTCCGAATCCAAATCACAATACAGTTTCTTTGCGTCATCATTCCATGTCCACCAGAGATTATGTGCGATTTCTGCAAGTTTCCGCAGTTCTGCAGGAAGATGTGAACCTACTGTAATCTCCCTCCACTGAGGGGTATTTACATTATAACTTGAATATTCCATGACATTTTAATTAAATAAGTCCTAATCTTTATTCAGTCCTTTTATTATTTTTCGTTTACCGACAATCCATACCGTATCATTCTCCTTGAAAATTGTATCAGGGTCTGGATTCATAATATTCACGGTACTCCTCTCTATTCCGATAATGATGCTATCCGATATGTCTGCCTCCCGGATCGTCTTTCCGATCAATGGTGAACCTCCTTCGACAGGAAATTGCCCTATTTCCATCTCATCCTGCGAGGATGTTCCGTTCCCGTTCCTTTCTACCTTCTTTTGCTCCATGGATGTCCGGAAGCTTTCCAACTGCCGGTCCGTACCTACGACCGTAACCTTGTCATATGGATAGAGATGTTCTTCCCCTTGTGGTATATCCAGGCGTTTTTCTCCACGGGTGATTGAAATCACATTTATCTGAAACAAGGTGCGCAAGCTGCTTTCTTTTAATGTTCTGCCCACATATATGGAATCAGGGGATACTGTGAAATCCGCCAAATGTAATTCCTTGAACGGGATATTGCTGCCAAGGGTGGAGCCTGTATCACTTTCTGTAGAAAGTACATTCCCGTCCGTCCCCTGAAAGTTTGCCATAAATTGTCTCTCTATAGTCAGCGACCGTTTCTTGATCCGCTTGGAAAAATAAATGACGGCAATGATAATGGAAGAGACTACCAACCCGGCTCCCAAGGCAACATTGAAAAGATGGGTAATGATACTCATCATGATAATCGTGCAGATCAGTATTTTGACAAGTACTATTGATACCAAAGGCCCTCTGTTGAACTTGTTGTCCGTCCAGAGTTTACGGAACTCGGTTGAATTGTTCCTTTTCATGATGATGGCCCATAGAAACGGGGATATGACAAGAAAGATGATGATGAAGCCCAACAAGTTCCCTTCCATTCCCGGCAGACTTTTCCTAATCAAAGGATGCACATAGGAAAAATATAAAGTGATGAAAAAAACGCATACGACCAGATAGAGTGTGACAGACACCAGCATAGACCGGATCAGTTTATGCCAAGTCCCCTGGTGTTTTACAGTCATTGCCCCGGACGTATAGTGTACGAGATAATCTTTCAGGGATTCAGGCATGTGGATGTCTATAAACCGGTATGCTGGTTCCGAAAGCCGTATCATATAGGGGGGTAAGAAAAGTCGTTATGACAGATACTGCCACTATGACCGGATAGAGATACTTGTCCGTAACATTCAGACTGACGCCTAAAGATGCGATGATGAATGCGAATTCACCGACCTGTGTCAGTGAAAAGCCGGACTGTATGGCAATTTTCAACGGCTGGCCGGAAAGCAAGACACCAAAGCTCCCGAACAGGACCTGACCGGACAGTACCAGCAATGTCAGGATGAGAATAGGGACGGCATATTCCCACATCATGGCAGGATCGATCATCATTCCTACCGACACGAAAAATATGGAAGCGAACAGGTCTTTTACCGGCTGTACGATATGTACGATTTTTTCCGCTTCAACGGTCTCTGCCAGCAGGGACCCCATGACAAAGGCTCCCAATGCGGCAGAAAATCCCGCTTTTGTCGCAATCATCACCATTCCCAGGCAAAGTCCCAGAGAGGTTATCAATAAAATCTCGTTGCTGGTGAAACGGCGTATCTTCTTCAGCAGGGTAGGTATCAGATAGATACCCAATGTCGACCAGAAAATAAGGAAAGCGGCCAGCTTCAATATACTTTCCAGCATCTCCTTCCCTTCAAAATGTTTGCCTACCGCCAACGTGGAAAGAACAACCATCATCACTACAGCCACCAGATCTTCGATAACAAGAATCCCCAAGACAATGCCAGTGAATTTCTGTTGGAGAAGTCCCATATCATTGAAAGCCTTGAATACGATGGCCGTGGACGACATGGACAACATTCCACCCAGAAAAATACTGCTCATGTGGGAGAACCCCATTGCATTCCCCGCTGTATAACCTATGAACATCATGCCACATACAATAGTGACAGTGGCAACGATAGCCGTAATGCCCACATTTATCAATTTCTTGAACGAAAAGTCCAGTCCCATCGCGAACAGCAGAAAAATGACACCGATGTCCGCCCATATTTTGATATTGGCAGGATCGGAAACAGTCGGGACCAGGGAAACGGAAGGACCCGCCATAATACCGGCTACAATGTAGCCCAATATGACCGGTTGCTTCAGCCACTTGAAAATGACGGTTACAATACCGGCAATAATCAGAATTATGGCAAGATCCGATATTAAGGGAGCAACTTCTGACATGTTGACGGCTATTTTATATCGATAATTCGTTAAGGACCCGGATCAGGCTTTTGTCAATAGTCTTGTCCTTTTTGATTGCCTGGACAAAAGGAACATAAACAATCTCGTTGTTCCGTATGCCTATCATAACATTCCGCTGGTCTTCCATTAAGGCCTGGATTGCGGCTTCACCCAGCCGGCTTGCCAGTATACGGTCATTGGCACTCGGAGTACCACCCCGTTGCAGATGGCCCAAGATAGAAACCCTGACATCATACCCGGGATATTCCTTCTTTACCCGGTCGGCGTAATATATGGCACCTCCATTCTTGTTTTCAGGACTTTCGGTCACAATTACGATGCTGCTGTTTTTCGTCTTTCTGAATCCGCGCCCGATGAATGTTTCCAACTGGTCCACGTCCGTCCTGTCCTCCGGGATGATGGCCGCTTCAGCACCGGAAGCTATTGCGCTGTTTTGTGCCAGGAAGCCCGCATCACGCCCCATTACTTCGACAAAGAAGATACGGTCATGGGAGGTTGCCGTGTCCCTGATTTTATCCACGCATTCCACAATGGTGTTCAATGCCGTATCATATCCTATGGTAAAATCGGTACCATATAGGTCATTGTCAATGGTGCCGGGCAATCCTATGCACGTCACATCATACTCCTCCGCAAAGATACGGGCTCCCGTCAGGGAACCGTCTCCACCGATAATTATCAAAGCATTGATGTTCTCTTTCTGTATGACCTTATAAGCTTTCTTGCGTCCTTCGGGAGTGGTGAAAGTCTCGGAGCGAGCTGTTTTCAGTATGGTGCCTCCCCTCTGGATAATGCTACTTACATCTTCCGTCGTGAGTTCTTTCACTTCACCGGCAATCAGCCCCTCGTAACCTCTATAAATTCCTTTCACTTTAAATCCGTTAAAAATGGCGGCGCGGGTCACGGCACGGATAGCCGCGTTCATTCCTGAAGCATCCCCTCCGGAAGTCAGAATTCCAATATACTTGTTATCCATAATTTGTTTTTTATATTTTAATTAATCAGGCAAAATCAGAAAGCAACTGTTTTAGCCTTTTTCTGCTATAAAAGATACGGCTTTTTATCGTACCCAGTGACACTCTTATCTTTGCGGCTATTTCCCGATATTTGACTCCGGTACAACATAAAAACGACATAATGTGCTTTAGGCAATGTTTTAAGGGCTTCCCTTATCTCTTTTGCATCATGCCCGTTATCCACGAAAATGAAAGAGTCGTCCCTTAACAGGAAATGATATTTAGGTTCTGATAATACATATAAATTCCCTCGTATTTTCTTTGTCCGGCAATTATTGATAAATGCATTGCGCATGATGGTATACATCCAGCCTTTAAAATTCGTACCGGAATCAAACTTATCCTTATTATCCAACGTCCTCAACATTGTTTCCTGCAACAAGTCTTCTGCTTCATCCTTGTCAGCAGTCAGTTTATATGCAAAACAATGCAGTTCATTCTGAAGGGCTACCAGCGCTTTATCGAAATCAAATCCTCTCATTATATTTATTTTGGAATTCAAATATCCGGGTGAAGGCATTCCCTGATAATAAGAAATGCCTTCTGTAGAGTCTCATCAAGATATCTTATTTGACATCAATAGTTTTGGTGGTTTCCTGAACCTTCTTATCTACGACTTTGGGAATATCGATAAACAGGACCCCGTGTTCCACTTTGGCCGAAATTTTATCTTTTTCCACATTATCCGGCAGCAGGATACTCTGCTGGAATCGGGAATAGGAGAATTCACGGCGCAAGTATTTTCCGTCTTTCTTCTCCTCCTTTTTCTCGTCCTTTTTTTCCATGCAGATTACCAGATTGTTGCTTTCATCCACACTTACCTTAAAATCATTCTTGGTCATTCCCGGAGCTGCCAGTTCTACCTTGTAGTCCTTTTCATTCTCAATCACATTGATGGCTGGAGCCGTAGCGTTTGCTCTTGCCATCCATTCATTGTCAAAGGAATCGTTAAAAATACTCGGTAACCAATTCTGGTTTGTTTTTACAGGTACCATTTTTACCTCCTCTTTAAAAGTTAATAATTAAAACTTAAAAAAAAGCATCTGCTTGATAGACAGATTTTTATTTTTTAGCCATCCCTTGTTTGGCCACAGCTTCTGCCCGTTTCCGTATCTCTTCCGGGTTTCCAAGGTAGTAGTCCTTGACAAGAACCAGCCTGTCGTCAAATTCAAAGACATAAGGAACTGCCGTAGGCAGGTTCAGGTTGGAAATATCCGTATCGGAAATTCCTTTGAGATGCTTGATGATTCCGCGCAGGCTGTTACCATGGGCGACTACCAGCAGGCTGTCCTTATACATCAATGCGGGAAAGATGATGCATTTCCAGTAAGGCATGACACGCCCAATAGTATCTTTCAGGGATTCCGTACGGGGAAGTTCCCTATCTGGTACACCGGCATAGCGGATATCCATGCCCGGATTACGGGGATCATCTTTGCCTACCGGAGCGGGAGCCACGTCATAGCTTCTTCGCCAGATGTGTACTTGTTCTTCACCATATTGGACCGCTGTTTCACTCTTATTCAGTCCCTGAAGCATGCCGTAATGCTTCTCGTTCAGCCGCCAGGTCTTTTCAACCGGAATCCAGTCTTCATCCAGCCGGTCCAAGACACAGTTCAACGTTTTTACGGCACGTTTCAAGTAAGAAGTGTAAGCTGCCTCAAAAGAAAATCCAGCCTCCCGTAATGCATCGCCTGCCTTGCAGGCTTCTTCAACTCCTTTCTCGCTTAAATCCACGTCCGTCCATCCAGTAAAACGGTTTTCTTTGTTCCATAGGCTTTCGCCATGACGTAATAACACTATTCTTTTCATGGATACTTCTTCTTTATGCAATGGTTATTGAAGAATCCAGATATACGTCCTGAATGGTGTTCAGAAGTTGAACTCCGTCTTTCATCGGTTTCTGGAAAGCCTTACGACCGCTGATCAGCCCCATACCACCTGCACGCTTATTTACTACTGCCGTTACGACAGCATCATGCAGGTCGGATTCCCCATGGGATTCACCGCCCGAGTTAATCAATCCGACACGTCCCATATAGCCATTCGCCACCTGATAACGGCAAAGGTCTATCGGATGGTCAGTGGTCAGTTCCGAATACATACACTCGTTTGTCTTTCCGAATCCGATAGCCTTGAAACCGCCGTTATTGGATGGGAGCTTCTGCTTCACGATATCGGCTTTAATGGTAACCCCGATATGGTTGGCTTGTCCTGTCAAGTCGGCAGCGGCATGATAGTCGGTACCATCCTTTTTGAAGCTGCTGTTTCTCAAATAGCACCACAGAATAGTAGCCATTCCCAGTTCGTGGGCATATTCAAAAGCCTGTGACACTTCCACTATCTGGCGGCGGCTTTGTTCCGAACCGAAATAAATGGTAGCACCGACAGCTACGGCTCCCATGTTCCATGCCTCTTTCACCGTACCGAACATTACCTGGTCGTAGCTGTTCGGATAAGTCAGCAACTCATTATGGTTCAGCTTGACGATAAAAGGTATCTTGTGTGCATATTTGCGTGCCACGGCGCCCAACACACCGAATGTGGATGCCACGGCATTACACCCTCCTTCAATGGCCAGCTTTATGATGTTTTCGGGATCGAAATAAAGCGGATTGGGGGCGAAAGACGCTCCTGCAGAATGTTCTATGCCCTGGTCTACAGGCAGAATGGATACATAGCCCGTATTGGCCAGACGTCCATGTCCGTATAAAGCCTGCAAACTTTCCAATGTACGGATATTCCTGTCGGAATTCATCCATACCTTATCTATCATATCCGGTCCCGGAATATGGATAAGTTGTTTGTCTATCGTCTTACATGTATGGTTCAGGTAGTACTCAGCCTCTCCTCCCAATAAATCTACTATTTTCATTTTATTTATTTTTATTGATTATTCTGGTTTATGACTCCCGTTCACCCAGTTTTGCATCCATAAAAAGGATAGCACAGTCTCCGGCTTTCCTCAGATGACTAACAATATTGAGTACATTCGCTTCATCTTCTACTTGCTCACGAACAAATTGCCACAAGAAGTCCTGAGTGGCATTGTCTTTCTCTTCGGATGCTACCTGTACCAACTCATCAATCAGTCTGGAAACATGTTTTTCATGCTCCAAAGCATGCTCGAATACTTCAACAGGGTTACCCCAACCTTGTGGAACCACATCGACCTTGTCTACTTTCGGGGTTGCCTCACGCTTAATCATGTACCCGGCAATGGCATATGCATGCCCGGTCTCTTCTGCAGACTGTTTCTGCATCCAGCGAGCCATTCCGGAAAAGCCCTCTCTTTCCAGATAAAAAGACATTGATAAATACAGGTTGGCAGACCATAATTCTGCTGTGATTTGCTCATTCAGGGCATTTTGCAATTTTTCAGTCATGATGAATCAAACTTTTAATGTTAATAATAAATCCAAATTATCTCTCTTCTTTAAGAACAAGCATGGGCTTGTTTCAAGATTTCAATTAATACCGGACGTATCCCGCTGATAAAACATTCCACGGCGATCACCATTAGAATAAGTCCCATCAGTCTCATCATCACATTGTTTCCCGTCTCTCCCAAGATTTTTAAAAGCTGGGTGGACGCGTACAGAATAAAGAAGGAAAGAATGCAGACCAAAGCGATTACGCCAAGCAATACTATTTTGAAAGTATATTCCGAAGCATCTTCCATCAATGTTATTCCACTGGAAATCGCTCCCGGACCGCATAACATCGGAATGGCAAGAGGTGTGATGGTTATATCTTTGGAATATTCTTTTCGTTCAGTTTCATTCAGTTTCACATGGGTAAAATGTGCCTGCAACATATCATATCCGATTTTAAAGATGATGATACCTCCCACAATCCGGAATCCGTTTGTTGAGATACCGAAAAAATGAAACAGAAACCTGCCCGATAATGTAAAAAGGACTAATATGATAAATGCAATGGTACATGCTTTCAAGGCGATATATCTGCGTTCTTTCGTATCCATTCCATCAGTCATTTGCAGGAATACCGGCATCACTCCAAGAGGGTCCATCAAGGTGAATAGCGAAGTGAAACACAATGTTAAATATACAAATATATCCATGATGACATATAGTTTATTATCGATTATTATATCGCAAAAAAACATACCAGATAGCATTCTGCAATATTAAATTTTGCATAACATCAATCTTAAATCCATACCGTCAAAAATAAGGTAGTTTCCGTTCGTTTTCCTTGGCGAGGATACGTAACAATTCCATAAATGCCATACTTACATATATACGGTCTGCATACAGCCCGCTGATGAAAGAATGGAAGGACATGCTTACATTCCAGCATAATATGAGAAATGTGTTTACCTGACGTGATATGTACTGCTCATGTTCAAGCAATTCATTCAAGGCATTCAATGGCGTTGTCCATTAATGTGTATCCCGTTTCATTTCATTGATTACAACACATCCTCCATCATGGCATATCCGATTCATCATCTGATAAACCTTGTTCATATTGTCCTGTGCTTGGGAGTTCAGCCAGGAGCTAAGTATTGGAAGCCGTTCATCTTCAAAATAAACCTGCAATGACAGGTATAAACCGGTTGACCATATTTCTGTATTGATCAACTCATTCATGGCGTTTTCTATTCGTTTATCCATTATCACTCTGAATATTGAAAATCCATTACTAATATCATGTGTTATTCTCAGTATATAAAAATTCCATTCGATTGTGGGTAACCCATAAAACGGAATTCTTAAACGAGGCTTAAATAATAGGATAACTTATCGGCGTAGACAAATTGTCATAAAAAATAGCACTATGATGTCTTTTTGTCTTGCCTCCCTTGCAGAATATCCAATAAGACATCCAGTTCTCTTTCTATTCCTTCAATCTTATCGGAAATACAGTCCAAAGTATTATGGTGCAGACTAGCTTTACACTCCTGCAACTCTCTTGACAGAGAAAGTATCTGTAACCAAAGTTCTTCCTCTATGTGATAGGGGGAGTTACTATTATCTAGTACCATAGCAGGAGAAGGCAGAAAAGTGCTTTGGCATGTAATTTGTATGATAATGAACGGTATGTTCCGAAAGAGACAGGAATGGAAATGAAAGGATAGAATATTCCACAAAAGATAGTAACAAACAAAGGGGGAAAGTCGTTGGAGACAGTTGTCTCGCTTTTAAAACAAGTTGCTTTCATAATGTTTATTATAAGCCAACCCTGTTCCCTGGAGTTGTGTTTATATAAAGTTAAGCGTGGGAACTTTGGTATTACCGTTCAGAAGTATCCCCATACTCAACAACATATAATACACAAAGCCCCACGCCTATATATAACAAAAATCTATATAGATAGAACGTGGAGCGTCCAATGTATTATCCAATTGTTGTTTCGAAATTGGGGATTTCCTGAACTTGGATAATGCCTTAACGCTTTACTATAAATCTTCTATTTTCAAAAGACTAATACAAATGTAATAAAAGAAATGAATTCTTTGAAAGGAAATATCTCTTTTTTTTAAGGGGTAGCTTAATTTTTCTTTATTTAAAGTCTTAGAATTACTGCCCACCAAAGCCATCAATTTTCGTTTTTTTGTTGGGGTTCTCTTAGTAAGAGAACCCCAAGTTTACTTAAATGCCTGATAGAGTGTCCTATAGTTATAACCTTTCATATTATTTTTGCAAACAATTGTCATTTATAAGCATACTTTGGAATACTTTTTTAATACGGAATTTTCTGTATTAAGGAATTATAGCTATCTTTGCAGCAAAATGGGGTTCTCTTACTAAGAGAACTCCATTTTTTATTAAAGGCTTAAAAAGGGAAAAATCTTATTTTCAACACATTATATTATTTATACAATCAGAATCAATTTTCCTCTCACAATAATTATGGTGAACTAAAAATGCTCAAAAAGAAAGAGGCTTCCGTTTCCGGTCGCCTCTCTTTTCTTTTCGGATAAACGCTTTTATCCGTAAGTGTACTGACTTTCACAAGCAAATACTAACTATTAATCTTAAATCTATTACTATGAAAAACACATTATATTAACATTTGAATCGCGTAGATTGTTCAACAAAATGAGATTAAAAGAGTGTTAAATATATAGCAAAGGGAGGTCCAATTGTTTTTTAATGCAAGAAAAACGATTAAGTCTGATAAAAGTAAAAGAAACGGAAATACAAAAGATGTATCGTGATTTCACATAATCGTGACATAAGTAAAATACAATATAAATTATACAAAAACACACTACAAAAGAGAAAGGATGCCACCAAGGCACCCTTTCTCATCGCTCATTTGTAACTATAGAGAGTTAGACTCTCCTTAAAAACGCTGTAAAATTAATAAAATAATTTTAGACGCAAAATTAGTTTTGTAGAAAAATTCAAAAGGTTTTCAAAGTTTATCAGTATTGATCTGCCATAATGAACTGGTACGATAATTTATATTGGTTTTAAATGATATTCCTTGTAAATGAATTACTAACCACGGATATCTTATATTCCATTATTCATATTTCAATGACCGAGCGGGTTTACTATAAACAACCTTTATGGTTTGTCCTGCTACAGTCAGAAAAGAAATCAACAACATCAAGACCACAGGAAGCAGAAAGAACCACACTTTCAATTCTGTTCGGAACGGATAATGAGCCAACCATGCATTCATGCTGCCCCATGCCACAGGCAACGCAATCAGAATAGCGATAATAATAGGAATAAAGAAACCTTTACCCAACTGATAAAACAGATTCCAACGAGATGCCCCCAATACTTTCCGGATACCCATCTCCTTGGTACGGACGGCACAAGAGAACATAACCAACACCCATAAACCTAAGCAGGAGATAAAAATAGCCAATCCGGTAAAACCTCCCATCAATACGCCGAAAGCCTCATCCTGACGGTACTGCCGGTCATAGAACTGGTCGAGGAAGAAATAATCAAAACTGGAATCCGCAAAATAATTATTCCATATTTCTCCTATCTGTGATACTAATTCCGAAGGATCACCCGGTTTCATCACAACCGAAATATAACGCTGAGGAATCCAGTCAATCTTATCTTTATGGAAAAGCATTACCCCTGTATAACCTTTATTCAACGCTTGCTGATGATAATCCTTCACTACCCCGATTACCTGCATGGGCTCTCCTAGCGTTTCAACAGCTATTTCCTCACCAATGGCATCATCATTATCCACATATCCTAACATACGGGCAGCCGTTTCGTTGATAACCAATTTATTCACATCGTCCCCATATTCCTCGGAAAAACCCCGTCCGGCTACCACCTCCAGTCCGTATGCATCTATATAGTCAGGGTCACAACTCAGCATCTCGTACAACCGGTTTTGCTTCAACGCATCATGTGCCCGATGATTGGACAGGAACATGGCCACCTCTTCACCCGGTACCGCCCCGGAACAAGTTACTTTCGACGCCAATGGCAATTTCTTGATAGCTCTCCGCATAGACTCCATCTTTGTTTTCATACCCTCAGTAGGCCCGGGAAACTTGATTACCAAAATCTGGTCAGTCTTTACTCCCAAAGACTGCCGACGCATATAGCTGAGTTGTGCAAACACAATTAATGTACTACAAAGCAATATCATGGATGCCGTATATTGTACTATGACCAATATTTTACGTGTATTTTCTCCGGAACGGCTATTTTGGAATTTACCTTTCAGTAAAACAATCGGCTTCTTACGCAACAATGCGCGGGCAGGATAGTAACCGGAAATATAAATACCGACTATAAAAAGCAATAGAACCCCGCCCCCCCAATATTCCGTAAACCATACAGAGAAAGTAATAGTACGTCCTACCAACTGATTGAAGGAAGGAAGTAATAGTTCGATCAATCCTAACGCAATGATAAAAGCGATCAAATTCATTACAAATGCTTCAAATAGAAACTGACCAACAAGCTGTTTCGGGAAAGCTCCCACTACCCTGCGCACTCCTACCTCTTTGGCACGCTCCATAGAACGGGCAACTGTCAGATTTATATAATTGATCCAAGCAATAATCAAAATAGCAATAGCTCCGAAAATCAACGCGATGATGGCCGAATGGTTTCCTTTCAACTCGGCCTCATAACCTAATTGAGGATTGAGATGAATCTTCTCCAATGGCTCCAACCGCACCCCCCAAGTCTTGTTTTTCAATGCCTCTTCAGTTTTATACTTCTCGGCCAATTGAGGAAAAGCACGTTCTATCTCTTCTTTGCGCTCGGGCGAATCCAGCAATACATATGTATAGGCTTCATGTTTGTACCAATACTCCTGTACCCATTTAGGTAAGGTGGCATATGATAAAAGAAAATTATAATGTATATGCGAATTAGAAGGCATTTCTTTCATGACTCCAGTTACCTCACAAGACACCTTCCCCATATTGCTGTTAAAAATAAGTATCTTCCCGACAGGGTCTTCATCTCTGAAATATTTGCGGGCAATCCGTTCCGTAATCACTACCTGACATGGCATGGAAAGACAAGAAGCGCGGTCACCTTTCAACAATTCAAAATCAAACAAACGGAAAAAGCCAGGATCAGCGTATGCTATCCCATTCTCGCGCAGACATAATTCGCCATATTTTACCAATTGCTCCGGTTGGATAATACATCCTACACGAGTATAATCCTCAATTCCCGCCAGATTTTCCTGCATGGCCGAACCATATCCGAATGAACTGGTCGCCCAATCATCCGTCAGAACTTCCCCCTCATGAAAAGTACTTTGCACACGATAAATCCGTTCACTCTTACTATGCATTTTGTCAAAACTAAATTCAAAAGCAACGTAAGTAAATATCAATAAAGCTGATGCCATGCCTACAGCCAAGCCAAAGATATTGATGAAGCTGAAACCTTTCCTCTTCATCAGATTACGCCAAACGCTATTCCAATAATTTTGTATAATCATAAAATTTCAATTTTGCTGTCAGATTCCATAGGGCGGTTACGATTCTCGGCAATAATTTTACCATCCAGCAAACGGATTATACGATGTGCATAAGCAGCATCACGCTGTGAATGGGTAACAATGATGATGGTGGTCCCCTGTTTGTTCAGTGTACTAAGCAGTTCCATAATTTCCACCCCATTGGTAGAGTCCAAATTACCTGTCGGCTCATCCGCCAGCAAAAGCCTGGCATTGGTAACTACGGCACGGGCTATGGCCACACGTTGCTGCTGTCCACCTGATAACTGTTGTGGCAGATGATTGGCGCGATGCAGCATATTCACTTTTTCAAGCACTTCTTTTACCCGCCTGTTACGTTCTGTCGGCTTTATATTAAGATACACCAATGGGAGTTCAACATTCTCATATACAGTCAGTTCATCAATCAAATTAAAGCTTTGGAAGATGAAACCGATATTTCCTTTTCGGAGAGCGGTCAGCTGGTTTTCATTCATTTTATCCACTCGCTTTCCTTCAAAGAGATAGGAGCCCGAAGTAGGGGTATCTAATGTTCCAAGTATATTCAACAAGGTAGATTTTCCACAACCGGACGGCCCCATGATAGCGACAAATTCTCCCTTTTCAATTTCGAAAGTTACTTCATTCAATGCTTTGGTCTGCACTTCCTCGGTGCTGAACAACATAGAGAGGTTTTCTACTTTAATCATTCTTACGTGTTTTTTATTCGTTTAAAATCAGTTTCTCATTATCTCCAAACAGCTCGTAACCGGAAATAATAACTTTCTCACCGGAAGCCAGCCCGTCAGTCACTTCATAAAACTGAGGATTCTGCCTGCCAATCTTGATAGGACGTCTGACGGCAAATTTACCACTTTCATCCACAACATATATCCATCGTCCTCCGGTAATTTGAAAAAAACCTCCCCGAGGAATCAGAACAGCTTTGACAGGATCCCCCAACTGAAGATTGATATGATAAGTTTGTCCCGCCCGAATGTTTTCGGGACGCCCTGTCGTGAAACGGAAATCTGTACGAAACTGCCCGTCTTTCACTTCAGGATACACTTTGGTTACTTCCAACTTATAATTTTCTCCATCACGGGTAAAGTCAGCGGGAAGCTCTTGGACGACACGCTCCACATAATGCTCATCAATTAATGCCTGTACCTTCAGATCAGCAGTAATAATCTGACCGATATGTTCCCCGGCAGAAATGGATTGCCCGATTTGTGCTTCAAGATTACCCACTTGCCCGTCTATAGGAGCTTTCACTTTCAGGTTTTCAAGACGTTCTCGTACCAATGCCAAACTTCGTTTCATATTCATTATATTCTCGTCCAAACTGCTTATCTGAGTCAAACGAAACAAACTATCTTGACGGATCCGCTCATCCAATACCGACAATTGTTCTTTTACCGCTTCATATTCCTCCGTAGCTTGGAGATAGTCCTCCCTCGCTATCAATTGCCCCTCCATCAGCCGCTTGTATTGTCCGTAACGACGTTTCTTTATAATGAATTCTTTCTGAATACCGATACGATCCTGCTTCAGACTCAACCGTTCCTGCTCCATACTTATACGAGTATTACGCAACTCGTTTTCCTGATAAGCCAGATCTGCTTCACTTTGCATGATACCGATATTCAGCAGAGGATTACTCAGGCGCAGAATCACATCCCCTTTCTTTACCATCGCTCCCTCTTCATGAAGGCGTTCCTCCACTCTTCCGCCTTCTATAGCATCGAGGTAAATCATGCGGCTGGGAAGTACTTGTCCAATCACACGGACATAATCATTAAACTCATTTTCTGTAACTGTAGCGATAGTGATACGGCTCTTGTCAATGGTCATGGAGGAACCGGTATCACGAAAAATAAAATAAAAAACGAATACCAATATGAATAATACTCCCGCACCTCCATAAATCCGCCTGGGAGTGAAACGCTTTTTACGTTCAATTAGTGTGTCCATATTTTTTAATGGTTAATAAAACTTCCTGTCCGATAATACATAGTTAGTCGCGATGTCAGTTCGTACTGCAAACGCACTCTTATTTTTTCCGCTTTAGCGACAAGCAGGCGATTTCGTGCTTCCATCAACTGAAACACGGAAACAAGCCCTTCCTCCCACTTCCGTTCCGTTTCTTTCAGCACTTGCGTTTCTGCTTTTACCTGCAGGGAAGCCTGTCGATGCTCTTCCCATCCCGAATGTAATGAAAGTACAATTCGTTCCGTTTCATTACGTAAATGTAATTTCTCTTCCTCTATGCTGTTCCGCACCCGTTGCAAGTTCAATTTCTTCTTCCTTATTCCGGCATTCCGATCTAATCCGCTAAGAATAGGGAATGAAATACCTACTCCTATATATTTATTCCAATGGTCACGCAATTGATGTAACGAGAACAAGGAATTATAAAAATCAGATCCCCATGAGAAACGGGCGAAGATAGTCGGGCTGAACTGTCCAAGGGTCACAGCATACTCCTTACGAGCAGCACGTTCCCACATTTCCATCCGTTTATAATCCGGCAGTACGTGTACGGACCGTAAATAGACTTCTTCTACCTCTACTTGAGGCATTAACAAGAGCGTATCCTCACTAACTGATAAAGAAACAGACAAAACATCGCCCTCTTTCATACCCAGTATTTCCTTTAAATAAAGAAAGGACATCTGACGATTTTTTTCATACATACGCTCTCTGAACACATCTCCTTGATGACGCGCTTTTACTTCCTGCAAGTCCGAAAGCGATTTCAACCCCAGTTCTACAAAAGCTTCCGTCTGTTTCAGATAACGTTCTCCCAAACGAAGCTGTTCAGCTGCCAGTTCTGAAAGCTTTTTATCCAATACCGCTTTATAATAAGCCTCAGCTACCCGATAAGCCAAATCATTTTTCTTTGCCAGATGATCCCACTCCTTCTCTTTTTTAGTCCAATGCGTATATCGCAAACGATTGATCCGGGCAAATCCTTCGAATAAAGAAAGAGTTATATCCATTCCTATAGTTCCTTGATTATATGAATCGGCTGTATATTCATTAGTATCCGGATCGACAGAACGTCCGATATGCCTGCCCACTTCCGCCTGTACTGAAACATAAGGAAGAAATTTACCCATAGCAGCCACATAGTCTGTTCGTGCTTTCTTTACGTCTATTTGGACATTCTTGAAACCAGGATTATGTTTCCAAGCATAACGTATGCAATCGTCCAGTGTACTTTGCCCACATACAGGCAAAGACAGACCGGACAACAAACACACAATTATCAAGTTATTTCTCATTGCATTTTAATTTAAACACAGAATAGGAAGCAAACGATATGCCAAGAAGATCAGAACATTAATAATCAACCAGTTACAAAATAAAATATAAATTAGCTGTCCAAATTTTAGACGGTATAACGTCCAAATTATAAACACTATAAAACCAGAACGAACCAAGGAAGATATTGGAACGCTGACAACACGGACTGAAGACACATTCCAATGTCAAGTCACCGTTATGATAAATAAAAGCATTACAGAAAATAATAAAAAACGTCCAATAATTGGACGCCTCATTTGCAGAAACAATCAAAAGCAGATACCTTTAGCCTCTGAAAGCAAAAATGAGATGGAAAAAGGAACGATTTTAATAGTAGATGATAATAAAGGAGTATTGGCCTCACTGGAATTATTACTGGAAACGGAGTTCAGCGAAATAAAGACAGCCCATCATCCGAATCAAATCATATCTATCATAAATACCTCTCCGATAGATGTGATTATTCTTGATATGAATTTCTCGGCAGGAATCAATAACGGCAACGAAGGGTTATATTGGCTGAAACGAATCCGTGAGATAGCTCCTGCACTACCAGTAGTCATGCTTACAGCATACGGGGATGTAGAACTGGCAGTAAAGGCTTTAAAGAATGATGCAACTGATTTTTTGTTGAAACCTTGGGATAACCGGACCTTAGTGCGCAAAATAAAAGATGCTTTTGGAAGCGGTAAGAAAAGGAAAAACAGAATCCCCGATAGAAACAAATCACCGATGATTGTGGGAACATCACCTGCCATGCAGCAGTTAATGAAGATAGTAGTGAAAGTGGCACGCACAGATGCCAATATATTGATTACCGGAGAAAACGGAACAGGAAAAGAAATGCTGGCACAGGAAATACACCGGTTTTCCACACGAAAGGAACATTCTATGGTAACGGTAGATATGGGAGCAATCAGTGAATCTTTATTCGAAAGTGAACTGTTCGGGCATGAGCGCGGTTCTTTTACCGATGCCTACGAGAGCCGGCCGGGAAAGTTTGAAGCGGCATCCGGCAGTTCCCTGTTTATGGATGAAATAGGAAATCTCCCTTTAGCCATGCAGGCAAAGTTGCTCACCGTATTACAAAACCGAAAAATTACACGCATCGGCAGTAATAAAGTAATCCCAGTGGATATCCGGCTGCTTTCAGCTACCAACAAGAATATTCAGGATATGGTGGATTCCGGGACTTTCCGTGAGGATTTATTGTACAGACTGAATACTATTCATCTGGAAATCCCGCCTTTACGCGAACGGAGGGAAGATATACATTTGTTCATTGATTATTTTATGCAGCGCTATGCTGCTAAATACGAAAAAAAAGAAATCTTCCTGCATGAACATGCTTTAGAGAAATTATGTTCTTATCATTGGCCGGGAAATATCCGGGAATTGCAACATACCATCGAGAAAGCAGTTATTTTATGTGAAGGAGATGTAATCCGTTCCAAAGACATTTTCGTAAAACAAACCTGGAGTCCACAATTCTCCACTACCGTTCCTAATCTGGAAGAAGTAGAACGCCAGGCCATAGAAACAGCCATCCGTCAAAACGATGGAAATCTGACAGCAACAGCCGAACAGTTAGGCATCAGCCGCCAGACACTTTACAATAAAATAAAACGCTTTAAGCTCTGATGATCATGGTATTCAGCAAACATCTATATATGGTTATCCTAAGCTACATCTTATTAATAATTGCTGTAGCCGGAGCTGGTATCGCACTTATTATTACACATACCGCCCTTATTCTAGGCTGTCTTTTCTTGATTATTTCACTTTTTTTTATCAGAGCTTTGGTAAAACAATTGAATAAATTCAATGCCAAAATAAGAATATTCTTGGATGCGATGGAAGATAAAGAGAGCATGATACTGTTCAACGAGCAATCGGCAGATAAAGAAATGAATGCACTTAGCCATTCACTAAACCGAATCAATGAATTGCTTGCCACAACGAAATCGCAAAGCCGGGTACAAGAGAACTTTTATCACTCTTTACTGGAAGAAGTACCAAATGGAGTGCTAGCGTGGAACTCCGAAAAAAGAGTTCTGTTTGTAAATGGTGCAGCCTTACGTTTGCTGGGAGTTGAGTCAATCATATTCCTCCGCCAATTGGAAGAGCAATATCCGATCTTGAAAGATTTCATAACCCATGGAAATGTGGAAAATTCCTTTCTTTTACAATCTAACTCAAAAAAACAACTGTCACTATCCATGAACCGGATGAAACTAAATTCAGAAACGATTACCCTGTTGGCTATCAAAGATATCAGTAATGAACTGAACGAGAAAGAAAGTGAGTCATGGAACAAACTTACCCGGGTGCTTACTCATGAAATTATGAATACCATTGCTCCTATTGTTTCTCTGTCTCAAACACTTTCATTGCGCCCCGGTACGGACGAGAAAGTAATACGAGGACTTGGAGTGATTCGTGAACAAAGCGAAAGACTGATGGAATTCACAGAATCATATCGACGCTTATCGTATATGCCGGAACCGAAAAAGAAGCGATTCTCACTGACCAATTCATTGCACAATCTAGGTCTGTTACTACAATCTGATTTTGAAAATGCTCATATCCATTTCATTCTGCGTAGCACCCCCTCTGATATATATATTGAGGGCGATGAGAAGCAACTCTCTCAAGTTTTTTTAAATCTGCTGAAAAACAGTATGCAATCATTGGAAGGAAAAACAGACGGACAAATAGAAGTAACACTGGAAGTAACAAACAAACTTTATATAAGACTACTTGACAATGGACGGGGAATCCCTATGGAATTGCAAGAAAAAATATTCGTTCCTTTCTTTACCACAAAAACAGAAGGAACTGGTATCGGGCTTAGTCTGTGCCGGCAGATTATAAAAAGACATGGGGGCAATTTCTATTTACAGGAAAGCAGACAAGGAAAAACTATGTTTGTTATAGAATGGCCCGTAGCTTCTTTTATTTTGAAATAACAAAGTTCATTACAGGATCACTCTGATTAACACAGGTTATTCTTAAAAGTAAGGCGGAAATATAAAATAATAACCACTTATCTATAAACCAGCGTTAACCTGAGTAATCCGTAATGAAACATTTTTTTATTTCTTTATCTTCAGTTCATAAAGGTCATGCCTGCGGTCACGCAAATTGCGCACACTGCCATACGTATGCAATTCATTCAACAGATTCAGATCAACATCCGAAACTAAAATCATTTCGGTATTCGGAGTCGCCTCGGCCCGTTTGCCATCAGTTGGGAAAGCGAAATCACACGGAGTAAACACTCCAGACTGTGCATACTGAATATCCATATTGTGCACACGCGGCAAATTTCCCACACTACCGGCTATAACGACAAAACATTCATTCTCGATTGCCCGTGCCTGAGCACAAACACGTACACGGGAATAACCGTTCTGAGTATCGGTGAGGAATGGAACAAACAGAATCTGCATTCCCTGATCGGCCATGATACGAGAGAGCTCGGGAAATTCCACATCATAACAAATCAAGATACCAATTTTAGCACAATCCGTATCAAAAGTCTGCACCATCTTACCGCCCGAGAGGCCCCAACTCTTTATCTCATCGGGAGTGACATGTACCTTTTCATACATTTCGTATGAGCCGTCACGCCGTACTAAAAAACCAACATTATAAAGCCCTCCGTCCTCTTTTACGTATGGCATACTACCCGTAATGATATTAATATTATAACTGATAGCCAAATTGATAAAACGGTCGCGAACCTCTTCGGTATATTGTGCCAAACCACGAATGCTCTGGGCTTCTCCCAAATGATTGAACTTGGCCATCAACGGCGCATTGAAATATTCCGGAAAAAGAACAAAATCACTCTTATAATCGGAAACGGCATCTACGAAAAACTCAACCTGCTCAAATACATCATCCAATGTTTTATAAGGGCGCATCTGCCATTGCACTAACCCTACACGTACAGTGGTTTTCTTATCCACATAATCCTGCGTAGGCTCCTGATAATAAATATTATCCCATTGCAACAAAGTGGCACAATGCTTGGATTCTTCGTCATTGGGAAGATAATTCTTCATGACACGACGCACATGAAAATCATTGGAAAGCTGAAATGTCAATACCGGATCATAAATCTCACGGGAACGCACCTTATCCAAATATTCCTTAGGACGCATCGTATCCGCATACTTATAATAATTAGGAATACGACCACCGAACATGATCGCTTTCAGATTCAGTTTCTCGCATAATTCTTTCCGGTACTCATACATACGGCGTGCCAGACGCAAACCGCGATAATCCGGATGGATAAACACCTCGATACCATACAAAATATTCCCTTCCGGATTATGCGTACAGAAAGTTTCATTACCAGTTACTTTGGCATAGGTATGATCTCCCTTTACCATATCATAGTCTACAATAATAGAAAGAGCACATCCCACTATCTTATCGTCTACCACCGTTACTACTTGCCCTTCCGGAAAAATCCGGATAAGCGTTTCTATTTGCTCGTGTGTCCAAAACACATCCTTATCCGCATACACCCGCTTGAATGATTGTGATAATTGGATGTAATCTTCGATCTGTAAATTCCGGACCTCTACTTTATTAATTTTATGCATCGGTTCCATAATGATTCTCTTATTTATATTTTAAAACAGCGGTGCAAAGGTAGGACAAATTATAAAACGATGTTCTCCCAAACAGAAAAAGATAAAGAGAATATCACTCAGTATGAAAGAAAATATCTATGAACTTTTCATAGGATTTTCAGAAAACTTTTTGTTATCTTTGGAAAGTTAACCAAATAACAAACAAAAAACAACCAATTTTGCTATGAATAAAGAATTAATAATGAACCCCAACCAATTGGTGGCATTTCTAGAAAAACCTTGTGCAGAGTTTACCAAAGAAGACATAAAACGATACATTCAACAGAATGGCATCCGTATGGTCAACTTTATGTATCCCGCCGGAGACGGACGACTGAAGACATTGAATTTCGTTATCAACAACCAAGCATATCTAGATGCTATCTTGACTTGTGGAGAACGTGTGGACGGTTCCAGCCTGTTTCCATTCATTGAGGCGGGCAGCAGTGATCTGTATGTAATTCCCCGATTCCGGACGGCTTTTTTGGACCCGTTGGCCGAGATACCTACACTTTCCATGCTTTGCTCTTTCTTTAACAAGGATGGAGAGCCATTGGAAAGTTCCCCCGAACATACCTTACACAAAGCATGCAAGGCATTCAATGAAGTAACCGGCATGGAATTTCAGGCTATGGGGGAATTAGAGTACTATGTAATTGCTCCGGATACAAATATGTTCGAGGCTACAGATCAGAAAGGCTATCATGAATCAGCACCATATGCCAAGTTCAATGATTTCCGTACCCAGTGCATGGCCTACATTGCACAAGCAGGCGGACAAATAAAATATGGACATTCCGAAGTAGGTAATTTTACCTTGAATGGCATGATATATGAACAGAATGAAATAGAATTCCTGCCTGTCAATGCCGAAGATGCGGCAGACCAATTGATGATCGCCAAATGGATTATACGTAATCTGGCCTATAAACATGGTTATAACATTACTTTCGCACCTAAAATAACTACAGGAAAAGCTGGTTCCGGATTGCATATCCACATGCGTATCATGAAAGATGGACAAAACCAGATGTTGAAAGAAGGTGTTTTATCAGAAACAGCACGCAAAGCTATTGCTGGCATGATGGAACTTGCTCCATCCATCACCGCATTCGGTAATACCAATCCTACTTCTTATTTCCGCCTGGTTCCCCATCAGGAAGCGCCAACTAATATTTGCTGGGGTGACCGCAACCGTTCAGTATTGGTACGCGTACCTCTAGGATGGGCAGCTAAAACAGACATGTGCATGACTGCCAATCCACTGGAAACAGAAAGCCATTATGATACCACACAAAAACAGACAGTGGAAATGCGGTCACCGGACGGTTCGGCCGATCTCTACCAACTGATAGCAGGATTAGCTGTAGCCTGTCGCCATGGATTTGAAATAGAAAATGCACTGGACATTGCAGAAAAAACTTACGTAAACGTCAATATCCATCAGAAAGAAAATGCAGACAAACTGAAGGCATTAGCCCAGCTTCCCGATAGCTGTGCAGCTTCCGCAACCTGTTTGCAACAACAGCGCGAAATATTCCAAAAACATAATGTGTTCAGCCCCACTATGATTGATGGAATCATCAGCAAATTAACCAGTTATAACGATCTGACCTTACGTAACGACTTAAAAGATAATCCGGAAGGGATGTTGGCATTGGTCAATAAATATTTCCATTGCGGATAATTTGACTAAAACAGCGGGAGGAGGGTATATCAATATTTTGATTTGACCTTCTTCCGTTTTCTAACATTTACACCATGATAAATAAAAAAGATCAATGTACTTCTGCACTGATCTTTTCTCTTGAGCGGAAAACGAGACTCGAACTCGCGACCCTAACCTTGGCAAGGTTATGCTCTACCAACTGAGCTATTTCCGCAAACCTCTAACATGGTGCCCAGAACAGGACTCGAACCTGCATGCCTCTCGACACACGCACCTGAAACGTGCGCGTCTACCATTCCGCCACCTGGGCATTCTGTGTAACACTCTTGTCACAACGCACAATATTTTATTTATGTGAGCGGAAAACGAGACTCGAACTCGCGACCCTAACCTTGGCAAGGTTATGCTCTACCAACTGAGCTATTTCCGCAAATATCTTCTCTTCGTGAAGGAAATGAGACTCGAACTCACACGACATAATTGTCACCACCCCCTCAAAGTGGCGCGTCTACCAATTCCGCCATTCCTCCAAAAACGAAAACCTCGTGTGTAGTGCCCAGAACAGGACTCGAACCTGCATGTCTCTCGACACACGCACCTGAAACGTGCGCGTCTACCATTCCGCCACCTGGGCATTCTGTGTAACACTCTTGTCACAACGCACAATATTTTATTTATGTGAGCGGAAAACGAGACTCGAACTCGCGACCCTAACCTTGGCAAGGTTATGCTCTACCAACTGAGCTATTTCCGCAATTTCCGCTTTCGGTTTTAACTATTTCCCAGCTGTTTCCCGATTGCGGATGCAAAGGTAGTGCTTTTTTCTAAACTTCCAAAAATTTTCTATACTTTTTATAGTACTTTTATTACATTATTTCATCAAACTCCTCATAGTCAATATAAACCAAAAGTTTTTTTTACTTACTATCAAGACATACGGTCACGATAATCCTCATATCGGAAGTCTTTATATACTTCCAATGTATTATCTGTATGCCAAATAGCAATAGAAGGGTGATGGATTCCATTAAACATGTTTGTTTTTACCATAGTGTAATGAATCATATCTTCCAAAACAATGCGTTCTCCTATCTGTAACGGATGGTCAAAACACCAGCTACCCATATAGTCGCCACTTAAGCAACTGTTTCCACCCAAACGGTAAACATTCTCTTCCGTTAAAGCTGTTTTTATCGCATCGACTGGTAAAGTTTTGGCACCACGCACTGCCGGCTGATAAGGCATTTCAAGACAATCGGGCATGTGACAAGTAAAGCTAACGTCCAAAATCGCGGTTTTTATCCCCCGGTTTTCCACTATATCGACAACAGAAGCTACCAAAGGTCCGGTCTGCCAAGTAAAAGCCGAACCCGGTTCTAAAATAATCTCCAAATGAGGATAACGGGCTTTCAAGTTTTTTAATAAAGAAATAAGATGCTCCGTATCATAATCTTTACGTGTCATCAAGTGTCCCCCTCCCAAATTCAACCATTTTATTTGTGGGAACCAAGAAGCAAACTTCTCTTCTATGTGCTGCAAAGTATGCTCTAATTCATAAGAACTGGATTCACAATGACAATGACAATGGAAGCCCTCGATGCCCTCCGGTAAAGTTTCAGGAAGCAAATCGGCCGTCACCCCAAAACGCGTACCGGGAGCACAAGGATTATAAAGTTCCACCTCTACTTCCGAATATTCAGGATTGATGCGGATACCACAGGTTATCTTTTCTCCAAAGGCCTCAACCATAGGATAAAAACGCCGGAACTGACTGAAAGAATTAAAGGTTATATGACTGCTGCATCGCATGATAACCGGAAAATCAGTATCCGTATATGCCGGAGAATAAGTATGGGCCTTACTGCCAAATTCTTCATACGCCAAACGGGCTTCATATACGGAACTGGCTGTAGTATAACGAATGTATTCCCTGAAAATGGGGAATGATTTCCACATGGCAAAAGACTTGAAAGCCAAGATGATCTCAACTCCGGCTCGGTCTGCCACACTCTTTATCAAACTCAGATTCTTTCTGAGCAATGCTTCATCCATTACATAGCATGGAGAAGGTACTTTATGGATATCTATCATTTTTGTATCAGAATTCTATTAAAATATTTATTCTATTCCACAACTTTGAATCGGGCAAATTTCAGTAATAATTGTTTTTCTCCGGCATTCCGGAAACGGACAGTCGCTTTGCTGTTCTCACCAATTCCTTCCACCTTTATCACATCGCCTATTCCAAAACGCTCATGCTCTATCACCTGCCCTGCCTGTACATTCACTGACAAGTTTCTCGCTGCGGACGGCTTTGAGACCGTTTCCGGACCAACCTTGGTCAAATTACGTGGTATACTGGGACGAATAATCTCAACTTTCGGTCTTTCTCCAACTAAAAATGTTTTCTGACCACCAGAGATGTTCGATGAAGAACGCCCGTAAGAAGACTGAGAAGCAGGTTCGTCAAACAAGGAACGAGCCGCACGTTCATTTTGCTCACGACAGAAACGGCTGGCTCTCTCGTCTATTCTCCGGGCCATCTGTTCCTCCTGAGGTAACTTCAGGAAATGTACATCAATATCTTTCAAGAAACGGCTAGGGCTACTGAACTCCATCTTTCCATATTTAAACCGACTCTTGGCAAAAGACAAATAGCAATGCTCTTCGGCACGTGTAATCGCCACATAAAACAAGCGGCGCTCCTCTTCCAGCTCCTTATACGAATTGAGTGACAAAGCACTGGGAAACAAGTTCTCTTCCATCCCAACTACAAAGACGTTTTTAAACTCCAAGCCTTTAGCAGAGTGAATGGTCATCAAGGTAATCTTCTCGGCATCCCCCTCTTTCTCGTTATCCTGGTCTGTCAACAGAGAAACCTCCGACAGAAAATCCGTCAACAGGATGTTTTCATTCCCTTCTTCTTCACGGGTTGCACAAAAATCGTGCATACCGTTTATCAGTTCTTCAATATTCTCCTGACGGCTCAGATTTTCAGGATCATTGCTCTGATAAATCTCATTCATAATGCCGGACTGACGAACAATCATTGCTCCCAATTCGTATGCATTCTTCTTCGGGACCTCCACTATAAAACTTTCTACCAGTTCACGAAACCCCTGTAATTTAGTATGCATACCCTTGTTAATATTCAAGCCGTATGCCAACGGCTCTTCCAAAACCATCCAAAGACTGACATGATGCTGTGCAGCCGCATCAATGACCTTGTTCAACGTAGTATCCCCGATTCCTCGCGCCGGATAATTCAACACCCGCTTAAAAGCCTCCTCATCATTCGGATTTACCGCCAGACGGAAGTAAGATATAACATCTTTAATCTCCTTGCGTTGATAAAAAGAAAGCCCTCCGTAAATCTTATAAGGTAAAGCACGCTTCCGCAAAGCCTCCTCAAAAATACGGCTCTGAGCATTTGTACGGTATAAAATAGCAAAATCATTATAAGAATAATGTTCCCGCGAACGCAGTTTCACAATCTGGTTGGCAACAATCTCCCCTTCCTCCACATCACTGTAGGCATTGAAAACTCCGATAGGCTCCCCTTTCGCTTTTTCCGAAAATACCTCCTTCCTTATCTGCTCGCTATTTTTCTCTATCAAACTGTTTGCCGCGCATACAATGGTCTGGGTAGAACGATAGTTCTGCTCCAATTTAAAAAGCTTGGCTCCCTTATACAGCTGAGTAAATTTCAATATATTGTCAATATTCGCCCCTCGGAAGGAATAAATACTTTGTGCATCATCCCCCACTACGCATACACGCTGATGTTCTTGGGTAAGCTGAAGCACAATGCTGTGTTGCGCAAAATTAGTATCCTGATACTCATCCACCAGCACATAACGGAACTGCTCCGCATACTTACGGCAGATTTCGGGATGATCGCGGAATAACATATAAGTATAAACCAACAAATCATCAAAATCCATCGCATCGCTTTGGCGACAACGTTCCCAATATCGTCGGTAAATATCACGGGTAGCGGGTACTTTGGCATTCAGATCATACTGATAAAGCTCTGCGTTCGAAACATATGCATCGGGAAAAACCAAATGGTTTTTCGCATTGCTGATACGCGCCTGTATCACCCCCGGTTTATAGGTTTTATCATCCAATTGCATTTCTTTTACAATAGACTTGATCAAACTCTTCGAATCTGAAGAATCATAGATGGTAAAATTGGAGGTAAAGCCGACAGCCTGTGCCTCACACCGCAGGATACGCGAAAAAATGGAATGGAACGTTCCCATCCATAAATAGCGTGCCTGATCGCCCACCTGACGGGCTATACGCTCTTTCATTTCACGAGCAGCCTTATTGGTAAAAGTCAATGCCAGAATAGACCAAGGAGTATATCCCCGCTCCAGTAAATAAGCTATTTTATAAGTCAGTACGCGTGTCTTCCCCGAACCTGCTCCGGCTATCACCAAAGAGGGACCTTCGTTGTAAAGCACCGCATTGCGCTGACTTTCATTCAATTCTTCTAAATAGTTCGTCATAAATTTCACCTTTCGCCCGCAAAGATAGAGAAAGTTTGAGTTTATCAGAACAATTCTATGCTCAATAATGTTATTATGATAGAAGTTTAATTAAAACCTCGACTAAAAATGAATATATTATTAACCACTTTAATTTCATTAGTTATGACTTACGAAATGCCCAAACTCCCGTATGCAAACAACGGACTCGAACCTGTAATCAGTCAGGCTACTATAGACTACCATTATGGCAAGCACTTACAAACATACGTAAACAATTTGAACTCTTTGGTTCCGAGTACAGAATTTGAAGGAAAGACCGTAGAGGAAATTGTTGCATCAGCTCCCGACGGAGCGATATTCAATAACGCCGGACAAGTATTGAACCATACATTATATTTCCTTCAGTTCACCCCCAAACCCAACAAGCATGAACCGTCCGGCAAATTGGCAGAAGCCATCAACCGGGACTTCGGAAGCTTTGAAAACTTCAAGAAAGAATTCAACGCCGCTTCCACAGGACTGTTTGGTTCGGGCTGGGCTTGGCTTTCTATAGACAAGCAAGGAAAACTACATATCACCAAAGAGCCAAACGGAAGCAACCCGTGGCGTGCAGGCCTGAAACCATTGCTGGGTTTCGATGTATGGGAACATGCTTACTATTTGGATTACCAGAACCGCCGTGCAGATCATGTGAACAAGTTATGGGAAATCATTGACTGGGATGTAGTAGAAAAACGTCTATAAAAGAACCCTTAACTATACATCATAATAAAGCTGCCTCGCACCCTATTCATTCAGGGAGCGGGGCAATCTGCTTTAAGATGCAAAGATACAGCAGATATGCATTCATCCTTTTACAAGAATAAACAAGCATAATGCAAGATAATCATAAAAAAACATTCTTCCACAAAAAATAAAGCAGTCTGTTGTAGCATTATTCATTTCTTTCCCATATCTTTGCCATCGTAAAACAAAGGGGTGCCCCACGTAAACAGCGGACGGGCTGAGATTATACCCTGTGAACCTGATGCGGTTAGTACCGCCGAAGGGATTGTTACTTCTTACCTCATACCATCCGGTCAAAAAGCAACTCTTTGTATTTACAAGTAAATTCATAAACTGATATAGTATGAAACTGACAGTAAACAGCAAAGAAACCGAAGTAAAGGACGGATGCACCATAGCCGAACTTTCCACCTTTCTGGCACTTCCTGAGAAAGGTATCGCCATAGCGGTAAACAACCGGATGGTTCCCCGTATAGAGTGGGAGAAATGTGTGTTACACCCCAATGACAGTCTGGTAGTCATTAAAGCTGCATGTGGAGGATAAGACCGTGGAACTTCAATTCATCACTCACTTCACCGACACATATTCCTATTATGATTCCGCACGCATGGCCTTGGAAGGCGGTTGCCGCTGGATCCAGCTACGCATGAAAGACACTCCCGTTGACGAAGTGGAACGGGAAGCCATACGCCTGCAAGGCTTATGCAAAGACTATGGAGCGACATTTGTCATAGACGACCACGTGGAGTTAGTTAAGAAAATTCATGCTGACGGAGTGCATTTAGGAAAAAAGGACATGCCCGTAGCCGAAGCACGGGGAATATTAGGAAAAGAATTCATCATCGGAGGCACCGCCAATACATTTGACGATGTAAAGATGCATTACAAAGCCGGAGCTGACTACATCGGCTGTGGCCCGTTCCGTTTTACTACTACAAAAAAGGATCTCTCTCCAGTGCTGGGACTGGAAGGTTACCGTTCCATTATTCTGCAAATGAAAGAGGCAAATATCCATTTGCCCATCGTTGCTATCGGGGGAATTACTTTGGAAGATATCCCTTCCATCATGGAAACGGGAATCACCGGTATTGCCTTGAGCGGAACCATACTCCGGGCGAAAGACCCGGTAGCGGAAACTAAACGAATCATGAATTTATAATAAAATCACAAAATACAATGAAGAAACTGATTATAGCTGGAAAAGAATTTAATTCCCGTTTATTCCTGGGAACCGGTAAATTCAATTCAAACACCGTAATGGAAGAAGCCATTCTGGCATCAGGGTGTGAAATGGTAACCGTAGCCATGAAACGCATTGAACTGGACGATAAGGAAGATGATATGCTGAAACATATCATTCACCCCCACATACAGCTATTGCCCAATACCTCCGGTGTGCGCACAGCCGAAGAAGCCGTCTTTGCCGCACAAATGGCCCGCGAGGCCTTTGGCACCAACTGGCTGAAACTGGAAATTCATCCCGATCCGCGCTACTTGTTGCCAGATTCTACCGAAACATTGAAAGCAACCGAGGAACTAGTCAAACTAGGTTTTGTCGTATTGCCCTATTGCCAGGCAGATCCTACATTATGCAAACGGCTGGAAGAGGCAGGAGCAGCAACCGTCATGCCGCTTGCCGCCCCCATCGGGACAAACAAAGGCTTGCAGACACGTGACTTCCTGCGCATCATTATCGAACAAGCTTCCGTTCCTGTGGTAGTAGACGCCGGAATAGGCGCCCCCAGCCATGCCACCGAAGCGATGGAAATGGGTGCGGACGCCTGTCTGGTCAATACAGCCATCGCAGTAGCCGGCCAACCGGTAGAAATGGCAATAGCCTTCAAGGAAGCTGTCATTGCCGGACGCCGCGCCTATGAAGCAGGCTTAGGAGCAGTAGGACAGAACTTGATCGCATCCGCCTCATCCCCTTTAACTTCATTCTTAGATTAAACAGAAATATGATAGACAAAAAGCAAGATAAAAAAGCATACGCTCATGCAGAAAAGGCATATATGCAAGGAACCCTGTTCCCATACATCAAAGTAGGAATGCAGAAAGTAAACCTGACTCCTACTGTAAACATAGTGAACGGTGAAAAGGTAACAACGCCCAATGCTCCTGTTTATATTTATGACACCAGTGGTCCGTTCAGTGATCCCAATATGGAAATCGATCTGAAAAAAGGACTTCCCCGTATGCGCGAAAGCTGGATTATTGGACGGGGAGACGTGGAAAAACTGCCCTCCATTACCTCAGAATACGGAAAGATGCGCCGTGACGATAAAAGTCTGGACCACCTGCGCTTTGAACACATCGCCCTGCCCTATCGTGCCAAAGCCGGAAAGGCCATCACACAAATGGCATACGCCAAAGCCGGCATAGTTACACCGGAAATGGAATATGTAGCCATCCGTGAAAACATGAATTGCCGGGAACTGGGCATCGACACCTTTATCACCCCTGAATTCGTGCGTGATGAAATAGCCGCAGGGCGTGCCGTACTTCCCGCCAATATCAACCACCCCGAAAGCGAGCCTATGATTATCGGCAGGAACTTTTTAGTGAAGATCAACACGAACATCGGAAACTCCGCCACCACTTCCTCCATTGACGAAGAGGTGGAAAAAGCCGTGTGGAGCTGCAAATGGGGAGGTGATACCCTGATGGATCTCTCGACCGGCGATAACATTCACGAAACACGCGAATGGATTGTCCGCAACTGTCCTGTCCCCGTAGGTACCGTACCTATTTATCAGGCATTAGAGAAAGTAAACGGTAAAGTAGAGAATCTGAATTGGGAGATTTATAAAGATACATTAATCGAACAATGCGAACAAGGAGTGGACTACTTTACCATCCATGCCGGAATACGCCGCCAGAATGTACATCTGGCCGACAAACGTCTGTGTGGCATCGTAAGCCGCGGAGGCAGCATCATGAGCAAGTGGTGTCTGGTACATGACAAGGAAAGTTTCTTATATGAGCATTTTGATGACATCTGTGATATTCTGGCACAATACGATGTAGCCGTATCCTTGGGTGACGGACTTCGTCCGGGCTGTATCGCTGACGCTAATGACGAGGCACAGTTTGCCGAACTGGATACCATGGGTGAACTTGTACTCCGAGCATGGAACAAAAACGTACAGGCATTCATTGAAGGACCGGGGCATGTACCTTTGCATAAAATCAAAGAAAACATGGAACGCCAGATCTCTCACTGTCACAACGCACCGTTCTACACCCTCGGTCCGCTGGTAACGGACATCGCTCCGGGATATGACCATATCACTTCGGCCATCGGTGCCGCACAAATCGGCTGGTTAGGCACTGCCATGCTATGTTATGTCACCCCGAAAGAACATCTGGGATTGCCCAACAAAGAAGATGTACGCATAGGTGTCATCACTTACAAGATTGCTGCCCATGCTGCCGATCTAGCGAAAGGGCATCCGGGCGCACAGATCCGCGACAATGCTTTAAGCAAGGCACGTTATGAATTCCGTTGGCGCGACCAGTTCCATCTGAGTCTGGATCCCGACCGCGCTTTGGAATACTTCAATGAAGGCCGCCATACGGACGGTGAGTACTGTACCATGTGCGGACCCAACTTCTGCGCTATGAAACTGAGCCGCGACTTGAAGAACGTGGGTAATTAAACAACTGACTTTGTAAAAACTATGGAAGATTTCAAGAAAGCACTTGAAGGAACTTTAGGAAGAAAACACATAGACAACATAGTAGATCAAGTGGCCAGCTCCCCCGACCGCTTTGATGCTCTTTATACTCTAACGCAGCATGAAGAAACAAGGATAGCCTGGCGTGCCACTTGGGCTTGTGAAAAACTGAGTTTCCTCCTTCCTTCCCTATTGATGGATAAAAGGGAGGAACTGATGTTACGGGCCATGCAATGCCCCCACGATGGAACAAGACGCCTGCTACTGAATATCCTTCATCATCTTCCTGTCCCGAAGCCTGTCAACGCAGCTTTCTTCGATTTCTGCCTTCAAGGTATGCTATCTTCTGCCGAAAGCGCATCCGGACAAGCCGTCTGCATGAAACTTGCCTACGACATCTGCCTGGAAGAACCGGAACTGACAGGAGAGCTGAAAGCATATCTGGAAAATATGGAACCGGAATACTATACGGTTGCAGTGCAATGTGTCCGCAACAACATCCTAAAAAAAATAAGGTAATGAAGATATTGATACTCAACGGAAGTCCTCGTTGCCAAGGACTTATCAGCCGAATGCTGGACATCATGGCCGAAGAAGCTCGCATACGTGGCGCCGAAGTGGAAGCAATATCCATCCATAAATTGCAGGTACGCCCCTGTACAGGATGCATGGCTTGCCGCAGCCGGCAGGCCTGTGTCCTACCCGAAGACGATGCGCAGCGCACGCTTCAAAAGATACAATGGGCAGACGTGCTGATTGTCGGATCACCCTGCTATTGGGGAAACATGAACGGACATCTGAAAGTAGTGTTCGACCGCATCGTGTACGGCATGATGGGAGAAAGTCCGAAAGGGATCCCCCAAGCGTTGCATAAAGGCAAGAAAGCAGTCATCGTAAGCACCTGCTCCACCCCATGGCCGTTCAATATCTGGTTTAACCAGACACGCGGTGTAGTAAAAGCGTTGCGCGAAATTCTGAAGTGGAGCGGATTCTCTATCAAAGGCCGTTATCCAGAAGGGAGGAACGAAGCAACATCCCGAGCTGACGGAAAGCGACAAAAAGAAATGTAGAAAAATAATAAGAAACTTATAGCTTGAAACCTGTTTAAATGCCGAAAAAGTTTAAATAGGCTCTTATAGAAGCGAAATCATCTTATAGAACTATAACAAAAAAAATTATGTTTTCAGAAGAACTTGAAAAAATAGATTGGGAAGAAACCACCAAAACCATCTACTCCAAGACCGAAAGTGATGTGCTCCGCGCTCTTGGCAAGGAACATTGCGATGTGGACGACTTTATGGCGCTCATCTCCCCCGCAGCAGCAAAATACCTGGAGCCGATGGCGCAACTAAGCAAAAAATATACCGAAGAACGTTTCGGCAAAACCATCTCCATGTTTATACCGCTGTATATCACCAACTCCTGCACCAATTCTTGTGTGTATTGTGGTTTCCATATCAGCAACCCGATGGCACGTACCATCCTCACCCCCGAACAGATTGAAGATGAATACAAAGCCATCAAGAAACTGGGGCCTTTTGAGAACCTGTTACTGGTGACCGGAGAGAATCCGGCAAAAGCCGGAGTCCCTTATCTGGCTAAAGCTTTGGACATCGCCAAAAAATATTTCAGCAATCTGAAGATAGAGGTAATGCCCCTCAAAGCCGAAGAATATGCCGAACTGAAAGAACACGGACTGAATGGAGTCATTTGCTTTCAGGAAACTTATAACAAAGCCCGTTATAATATATATCACCCACGCGGGATGAAATCCAAATTCGAGTGGCGGGTAAACGGCTTCGACCGCATGGGTCAGGCAGGAGTCCACTCCATTGGCATGGGAGTACTTATCGGACTGGAAGAATGGCGCACCGATGTGACCATGATGGCTTATCACTTACGCTATCTTCAGAAAAAGTATTGGAAAACCAAATACAGTGTCAACTTCCCCCGTATGCGTCCGGCAGAAAACGGTGGTTTCCAGCCGAATGTCATCATGAATGATCGTGAGTTGGCACAGCTCACTTTTGCCATGCGTATTTTCGATCACGATGTAGATATCTCCTACTCCACTCGTGAACCGGCACAAATCCGCGACAACATGGCAGGGCTAGGAGTGACTACCATGAGTGCTGAAAGCAAAACTGAACCGGGGGGATACTATACCTATCCGCAAGCTTTGGAACAATTCCATGTAAGTGATGAGCGTACAGCCGTAGAAGTAGAACACGCACTGAAATCATTAGGAAGGGAGCCAGTATGGAAAGACTGGGATGTTTCTTTTGACAAGTTCACGCCAATACGATAGATTTTACCCATATTTTTAAAGGAATGGGGCTGTATAAATGATACAAAGCTCCTTTTTTTCAAATTAACAACAAACAAAGTGGAAAGATATAACCGTCAAATTATTCTCCCTGAATTGGGAGAAAAAGGACAACAACGGCTTCAGCAGGCCAAAGTGCTTATTGTCGGTGTAGGTGGTCTGGGATCTCCTGTTGCCTTGTACCTGACAGGAGCCGGAGTAGGTACCATCGGATTAATAGACGATGATGTGGTAAGTGTCAGCAACTTGCAACGTCAAGTACTTTATAGTGAAGCCGAGGTAGGCATGCCCAAAGCTATCCAAGCCAAGAAACGTCTTGAAGCCCTGAACCATGATGTACAAATCAATGCCTATCCCACAAGACTGACTAAAGAGAATGCGGATGAAATTATCCGTACCTACGACATCATTATAGATGGATGTGATAATTTCGCTACCCGCTATCTTATCAATGATATCTGTGTGAAATGGGGAAAAGTTTATGTATATGGTGCCATCCGTGCCTTCGAAGGTCAAGTATCCGTTTTCAATTACCAAGGAGGCCCCGATTACCGCCACTTTTTCCCCGACGAAACAGAAATGCTATCCATGCCCCATCCGCCCAAAGGAGTATTAGGTGTAACCCCCGGCATAATAGGTTGTGCCGAAGCTGCTGAAGTGTTGAAGATTATAGGTGAATATGGCGAAGTGTTAAGCGGCAAATTATGGACGATTAACGTAAAAACGATGGAAACCCATCTCATTTCCTTCTAGAGGAATCGAACCGACCCTATTCAAAAGACATTAATTCCTCAATTATGTGCCAACAGTCGAGGCATGACGACATCCGTCGTCCGGCATCGACCGGCACATGGATAGTTTGACTTTATCCTATAATATGTGGTACAAACTCGGACAAGTTATCTGTAACCTCCATACGATTTTCGCGAATACCGATGCCCGCAGCTTCTCCTCCTATAATCCAAGAACCAATAACTGGATATCTGCCACTGTACGCTGTCGGTTCCACATACTCCTGATATACATAAGCTCCAGTGTTATAATCACCCTCCGTTTCAGCTATACGTACATATTCCTCCCAATCCCGGATATCAACAACGCTTACATTATGACCTTCACGAGAGAAGACCGGTTTTTTACAAAACAATCCCGACCGAGGGCGCGACAAATAACAAGGAAGCACATAAGGAGAATCCGGAAACAACTCGTACAATGTGGCAAGGATCGCCTTATTGGACATCACCAATTTCCATATCGGCTCCAACCATTCCATTTCCGCTAGACATCCGTCAGGACTTTCGTCCACCATCCACTCCCACGGATAAAGTTTAAAGCACCGGTTCACTAGTTCACCTGCCGGATCAAAAAATCGTCCATTTTGCAAATCCAGCGCCTGCATATCCAATACTCGGGTAGAAAACCCAGCCTCCATCGCCGTACTTGCCAGATATTGCAACGTTCCTGTATCTTCATTATTCTCTAATGCACCAGCAAAATGAATCTCTCCTTTTTTGGGGAAAATATCTTTCCATGACTGCACCAATCCTTCATGAATACCATTAAACTGGTCGCATTCCGGAAAAACATCCTCTTTCCATTGCCATTGGATAACAGATGCTTCAAGCAAAGAAGTCGGTGTATCAGCATTGAACTCCAATATTTTCGGAGTACCATCCTTGGCTAATATAAAATCAAAACGACCATACAGACTTAACTCATCCGCATCCCAAGAAGCACGGATACGCTCACCAATCTCCTTCGGAATATTCAATGCACGCTCCATAAATTCCGGGTTATCTTCAATAATGAATTGAGCAGCCTCACAATACAGACGGTACGCCTCATTGGTTGCTTCCTCCAAACAGGCTGTTTCTTCAGCCGTAAAACGATAATACGCTTCCTCGCGCCAATAATCACCATGAAAATCAAAGCCCAGCGCTTCTATTTTCTCACGGTAGTCTGAACGTGGCGTAACAGGTATTCTTTTCATATCCGCTTCCTATTAACTATGAACACCGGATGAACGGCGTGTTTTCCCAAAAACACTTCCGCTCGATTTTGATTTTGTAGACGATTTTGCCCCCACATTCACTTTTGAAGGAGCATCCACTTTCATTCCGTTAGCATCTGTCCACGAATCAGATTTAGGATAATAATAATGTGTGGTAGAAAGTCCGTTGGCCATAGACGGCATTAATGCCCAACGCATTAGCATAGCGTTATAAATCCAACTGTTTCCCTGATGATCACGGTACTCTTCTTGATCTTTAGGATTCTCAGGCAATTCCGTTTTTTGCGTACATCCGGCAAGTGCCATCAAACAAAATGCGGCTGCAAGAAATTGTTTTTTATTCATAATTCTATCTATTCGTCTTGTTTTATTAGCGCAAAAGTAAATAAAAAACGCCTATTTCATACAGATACACACAGATTATTTAAAACTTTTCCATCGCATGAATCACTTTTTCGGGGAAAGTATCCCATTGATTTACAGGTTTATCAAAAATAAATCTATAAATCCACTAGGATTATTACAAATAGGTTGCTATCTTTGCTTAGCAATTAGTCATAAGGTATGAAGTTAATTCTAATAACGCCCCCCACTTATTTTGTGGAGGAAGATAAAATAATTACAGCTCTTTTCGAGGAGGGACTAGACACACTCCATCTGCGAAAGCCCGGTACAGCACCCATGTTTGCAGAACGTCTGCTAACCCTTATCCCCGAACAATATCACAAACGCATCGTGGTTCACGGACATTTTTATCTGAAAGAGGAATACAAACTGAAAGGAATTCACCTGAACGGTCGTAATCCGAACCTGCCGGAAGGATACAAAGGACATGTCAGTTGTTCTTGCCATTCGCTAGACGAAGTTAAAGAGCGCAAATCCAGTTGCGATTATGTCTTTCTGAGTCCGGTATTCAATAGCATATCCAAACTAAATTATAACTCGGCATACACCGCCGAAGAACTCCGTACCGCCGCCAAAGCAGGCATTATTGACAAAAAAGTCATAGCTTTGGGAGGCATTGACGAAGAAAACTTGCTGGAGGTAAAGGACTTTGGTTTCGGAGGAGCCGCCATATTGGGCGCCCTTTGGAATAAATTCGATGCGTGTACCGATCGCGATTATCGGTGCGTGATAGAACATTTCCGGAAATTAAGAGATTTAGCAGACTGATTTATCAAAATAATTTAGAATAGAAGCCTAAAAAAACGAAGAATATGCTTCAAACCAAGCATATTACAATAATGAGAAGTTATTTTTAAATTTCTATTTTTAATTTCTAATTATAATACGTACCTTTGCACGCAAATTAACAAATAGGTAATATCTATTACAAAAATGAGCAAAACATCACCTTTTAGGGTATTCTCAGGAACAAATTCGAGATACCTTGCAGAAAAGATTTGCAACAGCCTCGGTTGCAAATTAGGAAACATGAACATCATGCATTTTGCTGATGGTGAGTTCGCTGTTTCTTATGAAGAATCAATTAGAGGCGCACATGTTTTTCTAGTTCAATCTACCTTTCCTAACTCTGACAACTTAATGGAACTGCTGCTAATGATTGATGCAGCTAAAAGAGCCTCTGCAAAAAGCATTGTAGCCGTTATTCCCTACTTTGGATGGGCACGTCAGGACAGAAAAGACAAACCTCGTGTTTCTATCGGTGCTAAACTGGTAGCCGATCTTCTGAGCGTAGCAGGCATCGACCGTTTAATCACAATGGATTTGCATGCCGATCAGATTCAAGGATTCTTTGATGTACCGGTAGACCACCTCTACGCTTCTGGCGTATTCCTGCCTTACATTGAATCATTGCAACTGGAAGACTTGGTAATCGCAACTCCGGACGTGGGTGGTTCAAAACGCGCCAGCACTTATTCCAAATATTTGGGTGTACCCTTGGTACTCTGCAACAAGACGCGCCTGAAAGCCAATGAAGTGGCCACCATGCAAATTATCGGTGATGTAAAAAATAAAAATGTCATCTTAATTGACGATATGGTAGATACAGCAGGTACTATTACCAAAGCTGCCGATATTATGAAAGAAGCGGGAGCTATTTCCGTCCGCGCTATCGCTTCTCACTGTGTAATGTCAGGTCCTGCATCCGAACGCGTTCAGAACTCCGGCTTGGAAGAAATGGTATTTACCGATAGTATTCCTTATGCTAACCGTTGCTCTAAAGTGAAGCAACTGACCATTGCTGATATGTTTGCTGAAACAATCCGCCGCGTGATGAATAATGAGTCTATCTCTTCACAATACATCATTTAATCTTTATATGATTATAGAAATAAAAGTCCGGACTTTCCCAAGTTCGGACTTTTATTTTAGGGATATTCAGTAAATGTCTCTAAAAAATAAGATGGCATATGAAGATGATAGGGCATGACCATTTCATATGCCATTCTTATTGTCATTTTTCCGTGCTTTCTCACATAATTCTATCCGACAGGACATGACGTTCCGGAAGAAGTCTGATGACCTCTTCTGATTCTGTGAGTAAAATCATATCATGCTGCTTTAGCTGTTTTGTTTCTGATTTTTTTCTATTATCAGTATGGCATTTGCCGTATGTATTCCAAAGAAAATCCACAGTATTTCCGTCTTCCTGTTTCTGGCCTTTATCCTTGAGAGCGAGTAATGTTGCTTTTGAGTGCCGAAGCTTCCTTCAAGCCGTGTTGCCCTTTCTTTTGAGAGTTCGCTTCTAAGCACCTTCCTCAAAGGCTCATCTTTGGCCGCCCTTCCCTTGCACACAAAGGATGTGGATATCCCATATTTTGTACAGAACTTTCTGTTGGCATTATTGGCATATATGGAATCGGCAGCCACACATCTTACCCTTACATTCATAAGCTTCTGCTGCATGCGGATACAGTCCTTCAAGCGTATACCCTCATTGAATGCCTTGAACGAGAGGTGTTCGATGAACGATATGCCGTCTATCTGTATATTATTGACCTTTGCACCGAACTCGACGGACTTGGTTTCCTTGCCTCTGACGATGGGACGTACATAATGACGGTCAATGCTGACGATGCGGTCACTGACTTTCCGCCCTTCAAACATTTCCTTTTCTTGTACAAGCACCTTTCTGATGATGGAAAGACGCTTATGATAATCCTGGGTATATCGGAGTAAAGCACCGTACTCGCTATGGATCCCATCCCTTTGACTGAGGAGCTTTTCAAGAAGCTTGATCATACGGCGCTTAAGCATTCTTGCCCTTGAAGCTCTCCTCTTTCTTTTCTTGCAGTAGGACAGATAGGATTCCGCCACATTCCTGTATTTGTTGCGCGGACGCCTTATGCCCAGCTCCCTGCAATGCCGGCATATATGCCTGTAGAGCCATTCGAGGCTTTCCCAAAGGAGTTTCATGTCCGTAGGAAAACGCATGTGGCTTTCATAGCATGTGGCATCGGTCATGCAGACGTGAAGGTTATCAAGATAAGGTTTCCAGTGTGAAGCCAGGAGCTCCTGGAAAGAATCAATGTCAAGGCGGGATGCTATCTCATTACGGATGGCACTGACTATCTTGAAGTTGGTTATGGGAAGGGACGGGGGAATCATAATTCCACAGAAAATCTGGTAGTGTATGTTCCCGTTCAGATGTTCCACCAGTTGCCTGTCGGAGAATCCGGTGTATGCCTTCAGGACCATAAGGGCGATCTTTGCGGAAGGACTGAATCTGTTCCTGCGTCCCAGGCGCCGGTCCGACAGGCCGGCGGCTTTGCCATACATTCAAACGGAAAGACCGAATGAAGCTTGCCAAGCTCACTCTCATTAAAACTCTTGCGGTATTTTTCCAGAATATCAAATTCTGTAAAACCCAAAGTAGGGTGAATTTCTGAAATATTCACTATCTTTGCCATATCTTATTAGTTTGGATATTTCCCCCGTTTTGGCCGTCAAATCTTATTTTCGGGGGAATACCTAAAGATACAAAAAAGCCAACTAATTCGCAATACTTTGTGTATGAATTAGTTGGCTGATTTTGTAATATTTAATGAATGTCCCTATTTTAATTCTACCTAAAGATTGGATTCCCTAAATCGTTTTATCAGCAAGACTAAATGTTTCCTTCCTTTATAAAGTCATTTCTTTCTTTGATGATTCCTGCGACGATATTGAGCCTTTTCATGCTGATAACGCTGAAGTTTTCTATACACGGTGAATACTACCATAATCCCGGCAGATACCAGAATCACAATAACCACGCCTACCCCCAAATTATCCCCCTTTACACGCGACCACATTTCCAAGACCAATTCGGTCTTGTCACCGGAATCACGAATCATGGCACAACGCTCCACCACTGTACGGTCAGGATACTGTACCTTATCTATTTGTATACTATCGGCAGCAGGACCGAAAAAATAGCTTAAATCTGCAAAGTAAGATAAAGTAGTATCTATTTTTGCCTCCAAAATCTCGGGAGTAGCAACGGCACTCACATAACCACAGGCGTCCATATTACGTAAAGCCACATCGGGACGGCATAAATAATTAATAAAATAGCTGGCAGCCTTTTTATTTCTAGCATACTTAGGGATCACCCATCCGTCATACCACACATTACTTCCTTCCACCGGCACCTCATAGTCCAGATGGATGCCCACTCCTTCAGCCTCTTCTATCGCCCATACCGCATCCCCGCTCCAGGTCATGTTCAGCCATGCTTTACCTTTAGTCATCATTTCCTTGCCAAAATCAGCTTCCCAACCTGCTATCAAGGGTTTCATGGCTTTCAGATACTTTTCAACTGTATCGATGGATGCTTGCGAATAGTTGTTCATCAACTCCTCTACCGTAACCTTGCCTTTTTTCAAATCCTCGGCATTGGCATAAATCAATGCGGTACCATATGCATCACGATAACTTTCCTTCATCAGGATCTTGTTCTCATATTTCAGATTCCAAAGACTGGCCCAAGTCCTGGCATCTTCCGCTGGAACATGATCGGTATTAAAAAGGATACCTGCTGTTCCCCACATATAACCGATGGCATAATCTGAAGCACGATGCCCCGACCAGCTCAATTTATCCAATTGTTCACGGATATAAGGAGATTCATTATGCAGATAATTGGGGGTCTTTCCAAAAACGGTATCAATGGGAAGCAATAAACCTTTCCTCAGCATGCGCTCTATGATATACTCCGAAGGACAAACTACATCAAAATCTTCATGCCCGCGTTCTATCTTAGTCAACATGATTTCATTGATGTCAAAAGTCTGATAGACAATCCGAATATCTTCCCCCGTCTGTTCTTTGTACCACCGGGGAAATTCCGCCAACATATCCTCATCAATGTAATCGGCCCAATTATATATTTTCAGCACACTCTCACGAGGCTCTGTGTTATAGCATCCGGTTAAAGAGAATAACGCGCACACACACACCATCAGCCATCTATTTATTTTCCTCATTTTTTATACCTCCTTTTTCTTGCCTGCACGGCGATTGATGATAACCAGCAATACCAGCACCAATACGAATATAATGGTAGAAAGCGGACGAAGTTCAGGGGTCAACCCTCCTTTCCGTGCATCCGCATAAATATAGGTGGAAAGAGTTTCAAGCCCTTCATTACCAATAGTAAATACAGTCACGGCAAAATCGTCAATGGACAAAGTCACCGCCAACATAAAACCTGAAATCATTCCCGGAAGAATCTCAGGAACAATCACCTTGCGGAGTGCCTGCATAGGAGTAGCCCCCAAGTCAAGCGCCGCCTCATAAATATTCGGATTCATCTGTTTCAAACGCGGCAACACACTTAACACCACATATGGAGTACAGAATGTGATATGTGCAAGCACTACAGTGGTATATCCTTGTGGAATACCCAAAGATACGAACAGCAAGAATAGAGATATACCAATAATAATATCTCCATTCAAAATAGGAATGTTATTGACAAAACTGATTGCTTTACGGGCACGGGGACGAAGATTGAATATGCCGATTGCCGTAATACTGCCCAGCAAGGTGGATACGGTAGCTGCAATAAAGGCAATGCTCAAGGTATTGACCAAGGCATTTGTCAATGAATGATGTGTACCCGCAACAAATAGGGATGAATAGAGTTTGGTGGAAAACCCGGTCCAGTTGCCCAGCACCTTTGCTTCGGTAAACGAATAGATCATAATGATAAAAATAGGCGCATAAAGCAATAGCAGAAGCAGCCACAAATACCCCTGACACAAAATTTTCTTTACCATAGTCCACCTCCTTCGTTATGATCCTTATCATCTGAAGCGAGCAAGGTTGTCGCACCAATAAGGAACAACATGATCAACGACAAGGCCGCCCCATAATTCCACATACTATTATTAATATTTTCCTGGATAGTAGTGCCAAATAATTTAATATTATTCATTGTCAATAATTCGGCAATAGCAAATGTGGAGATAGTAGGCATAAATACCATTAATATACCACTCACAATACCCGGCATAGACAGGGGCAACACAGCCTTGAAAAACACTTGCATGGGATTGGCGCCCAAATCTTGCGCCGCTTCCACATAACTTTTATCCAATTTCTGCAAAGTGTTGTAAATAGGATAAATCATAAAAGGCAAAAAATTATATACCATACCGAATATCAAAGCCCCCTCTCCTAAAGATACGTTCATAAAATCGAACAAGGCCACCGTAGCCAGTGTACGTATTAAAATATTCACCCACATGGGCAAAATAAACAATACCACCACTGTCGATGCATATTTCATCCGCGTCTGTGTCAGAATATAGGCAGCAGGATATCCCAATAAGATACATACCACTGTTGTGATAATGGCCACGCCAATAGAATAAACAAATGTGTTGATTGCCTCGGGATGAGCGAAAAATTTGGCAAAATTTCCCAATGTGAAATGCCCCGCATCATCCATAAATGCATAAACCACTATTAAAAGTAGCGGAAGAATAACAAATACCGCCGAAAATATCACGTAAGGAATAGTCCAACTTTTACGTGAAGACAAGAAAAATCGTATCGTTCTGAGCACCTCTTTTCTTTATTATGATTCTACAATCTGAGTTATTTTTATACTTTCAGGAAAGATGCTGATACCTACATGATCACCATTGTCCCATACATCATTGGTATCAACAAAAATATCCTCACCCCAGTCCGATGACACAGTGAGGTGATAATGATCTCCCTTATATAGGATAAAACGTACATCTCCGGTTAAAGTTCCATCCTCTTCATTATCCTGCAAAATGATATCCTTGAAATCTACCTGCACTTTTACTTTAGTTCCCGGCTCAATGTCAACCACTGGCAGACACTCAAACGTACATCCCAGAAATTCCACATGCGTTCCATCTATCAGTTCTCCTTCAAACGTATTGCATACACGTTCTTTTTTCATAATATGGATATCAAAAGGTTTTATCAACAAACCTACCTGCTCACCCACAGCAAAATGATGATAGTCCTGTACAATAAATTCATAACCATTGGCCTCGACCACCATTTCATAATGCACACCTTTAAAGATGGATGAGGTTACGATACCTGAAATCTGTGAAGCATCCGAATCCGGAAAAATATACCAATCTTCAGGACGTACCACAACATCTACCGGCATATTTTCACCGAAACCTTCATCTACACATTCAAATTCCACTCCTGCAAAACGCACAAGCTTGTCCTGTATCATAGTTCCGTTCAGAATATTGCTCTCACCTATAAAATCAGCTACAAACGAATTGATGGGTTCGTTATAAATATCCACCGGTGTTCCGATCTGCTGTATTTTTCCTTCACTCATTACAACAATCGTGTCGCTCAGTGTTAAAGCTTCCTCTTGGTCATGCGTCACATAAATAAAAGTGATGCCCAATGTCTTATGCATCTCTTTTAATTCCATCTGCATATCTTTACGCATCTTCAAGTCCAAAGCAGCCAAAGGCTCATCCAGCAACAACACCTCCGGCTCATTGACAATAGCACGGGCTATGGCTACACGCTGTTGCTGCCCGCCTGACAAGGAATTCACATCCCGATACTCATAGTCCGTCATCCCTACCATACGAAGAGCAGCCTTTACTTTCTTCTCGATAGTCTGCTTAGAGGTCTTTTTCAATTTCAATCCGAAGGCAATATTATCGAACACATTCAAATGAGGGAACAAAGCATACTTCTGGAACACAGTATTTACCGGACGCTTATGCGGAGGTGTCTGCGTGATCTCTTTTCCAGCTATCTTTATCTCGCCTTCCGAAGCAGTCTGAAAACCGGCAATCAAACGTAAAAGAGTTGTCTTTCCGCAACCGGAGGGCCCCAACACAGTTACAAACTCACCTTTTTTTACATATAAATTAATGTTATCCAAGACCATTTTATCACCAAAAAACTTGGAAACACCTTTTACCTCAATTATATAATTAGATTGTTGCATACTCATTTTGTAATTGAGTTGCAAAATTACGGTATTTTTCAAGAATGGAGGATATAAATAAAGTAATATTTATTCATCCGACTAATAATTTTCCATTGTGCGTACTATTTCTCTTCTCCCAGCAAAGTGAATGATAGGCTTTTGAGAAATTGTAAACAAAAAAATGAGACCTTCTCCCTGCTCGGATTCAACATCTACCCGATCTCCACCTCCGGATTATTTTTATTCCGTAATTGAAATAATTCCTCCAAATCGTACATCATTGCATTAATATTCACATCACTCTACACAAACTTCAATGTGCCCGATTCGATTTTCGAAAGATCCAGAATATTACCGATCAACTGTAACAGTAAGGCAGCCCCCTGTACAAATTATAACCAAAGGAATTGAATGAGTGCCCATAAAATTCAAAAAAAGCAAAGCAAAACTATAGATTCCTTATTTCATTCTGAAAATAAAAACCTTTTTTCCGCAAACATATTAATTAAGTAGTTATCTTTGCGTTCAAATTATAATCATATTAAAATGAAAAAATTAGTTTATTTATTGGCTGCAGGAAGTATGGCTTTCGTTGCATGTCAGAATTCGCCTTCCTATAAGGTTACAGGTTCAGTAGAAGACATCACTGATGGCGACACGATCTATTTACAGGAATACGCAGGAGGAAACCTTGTAAAACTTGATTCTGCTATTGTCAAAAGCGGAACTTTCGTATTCACCGGAAAACAAGATACGGCTGTAAACCGCTACATCACTTATATGAAAGGAGACAAGCGTTACTTTACTGATCTTTTTCTTGAAAATGGAAATATTAATGTAACCTTAGGTAAGGAAAGCAAAGTTTCAGGTACTCCTAATAACGACGCTTACCAAAAATTCAAAGATGGCTTCATGGCTTTAAGCAAGGAAATGAATGAAATGTACCAAAAGGCTCAAAGCGACACTAGCTTGACAGAAGAACAGGTAGAAGCTATCATGGCTGAGATTGAAAAGAAAGACAGTGTAGGCATGGATATGGTTTATCAAACAATTGAAGCCAATATCACCAATCCGGTCGGTGTATATCTTCTCCCTTCCTATGCAGGCGCATTCGAACTCGACAAACAAAAAGCGTTGGTAGAAAAAATTCCCGCTGCATTAGTTAATGAACGTATCAACAAGTTGAAAGCCCACATTGAAACTTCAGAGAAAACGGCTGTAGGTCAGAAATACATTGATTTCTCTATGCAGACCCCTGAAGGTAAAACTGTAAGCCTGTCTGATTTCGTCAGCAAAAATAAATATACTTTGATTGACTTTTGGGCTAGCTGGTGCGGACCTTGCCGTAAAGAAATGCCCAATGTTGTAGAAGCATACAAGGCTTTCAAAGATAAAGGCTTCGGAATTGTAGGTATTTCTTTAGACGAGAATGCAGACAAGTGGAAAGAGGCTATCACTGCCTTGAATATTACATGGCCGCAAATGTCTGACCTGCAAGGTTGGAACAATGCAGGTGCAAAACTTTATGGTGTCAATTCAATTCCTGCTACCGTATTGGTTGATCAGGAAGGTACCATTGTTGCACGTAATCTCCGTGGAGATGCCATCAAGTCCAAACTGAACGAACTATTGAAATAAAATAACTGCAAAATAGTTTACAAAGTAGGGATATTCAGTAAATGTCTCTAAAAAATAAGATGGCATATGAAGATGATAGGGCATGACCATTTCATATGCCATTCTTATTGTCATTTTTCCGTGCTTTCTCACATAATTCTATCCGACAGGACATGACGTTCCGGAAGAAGTCTGATGACCTCTTCTGATTCTGTGAGTAAAATCATATCATGCTGCTTTAGCTGTTTTGTTTCTGATTTTTTCTATTATCAGTATGGCATTTGCCGTATGTATTCCAAAGAAAATCCACAGTATTTCCGTCTTCCTGTTTCTGGCCTTTATCCTTGAGAGCGAGTAATGTTGCTTTTGAGTGCCGAAGCTTCCTTCAAGCCGTGTTGCCCTTTCTTTTGAGAGTTCGCTTCTAAGCACCTTCCTCAAAGGCTCATCTTTGGCCGCCCTTCCCTTGCGCACAAAGGATGTGGATATCCCATATTTTGTACAGAACTTTCTGTTGGCATTATTGGCATATATGGAATCGGCAGCCACACATCTTACCCTTACATTCATAAGCTTCTGCTGCATGCGGATACAGTCCTTCAAGCGTATACCCTCATTGAATGCCTTGAACGAGAGGTGTTCGATGAACGATATGCCGTCTATCTGTATATTATTGACCTTTGCACCGAACTCGACGGACTTGGTTTCCTTGCCTCTGACGATGGGACGTACATAATGACGGTCAATGCTGACGATGCGGTCACTGACTTTCCGCCCTTCAAACATTTCCTTTTCTTGTACAAGCACCTTTCTGATGATGGAAAGACGCTTATGATAATCCTGGGTATATCGGAGTAAAGCACCGTACTCGCTATGGATCCCATCCCTTTGACTGAGGAGCTTTTCAAGAAGCTTGATCATACGGCGCTTAAGCATTCTTGCCCTTGAAGCTCTCCTCTTTCTTTTCTTGCAGTAGGACAGATAGGATTCCGCCACATTCCTGTATTTGTTGCGCGGACGCCTTATGCCCAGCTCCCTGCAATGCCGGCATATATGCCTGTAGAGCCATTCGAGGCTTTCCCAAAGGAGTTTCATGTCCGTAGGAAAACGCATGTGGCTTTCATAGCATGTGGCATCGGTCATGCAGACGTGAAGGTTATCAAGATAAGGTTTCCAGTGTGAAGCCAGGAGCTCCTGGAAAGAATCAATGTCAAGGCGGGATGCTATCTCATTACGGATGGCACTGACTATCTTGAAGTTGGTTATGGGAAGGGACGGGGGAATCATAATTCCACAGAAAATCTGGTAGTGTATGTTCCCGTTCAGATGTTCCACCAGTTGCCTGTCGGAGAATCCGGTGTATGCCTTCAGGACCATAAGGGCGATCTTTGCGGAAGGACTGAATCTGTTCCTGCGTCCCAGGCGCCGGTCCGACAGGCCGGCGGCTTTTGCCATACATTCAAACGGAAAGACCGAATGAAGCTTGCCAAGCTCACTCTCATTAAAACTCTTGCGGTATTTTTCCAGAATATCAAATTCTGTAAAACCCAAAGTAGGGTGAATTTCTGAAATATTCACTATCTTTGCCATATCTTATTAGTTTGGATATTTCCCCCGTTTTGGCCGTCAAATCTTATTTTCGGGGGAATACCTAAAGATACAAAAAAGCCAACTAATTCGCAATACTTTGTGTATGAATTAGTTGGCTGATTTTGTAATATTTAATGAATGTCCCAAAGTAAAATACCGATGTCTAGAAAGGCATCGGTATTTTTTATACTCGTCCTATCCTTCCCAATAATGCGCACTTTCCATAACAATCTTAACTGGAATGATAATATCAATGAAACTTTGGGCGAACATACTAATAAAAAAGAACTGCTTCCTCTCTTTTTCCAAGGAAACAGTTCTTTAAATAGAAATATTATCTTAATTCAATGATTAGTTAAACCAACGAACATAGCAGAAGTCCTGACGATGAGGCAAATCAACATTCTTCGGGAACATACGGTATGCCACCTTGAAGCTGCCTGAGTTAGACAAACTGTGTTTAACCTGGAATGTATACAAGTTACCTTCTTTCTTAATTACTTCCATTGGTTCTACAGAATAGATATGCTCTTTACCTTCCGCATTCGTGAAAGTGGTAACCAGTTCAATACCTACTGCATCATCCAATCCCTTTTCATCTATAACATAAGTAATGATATATTCTTTTCCGCTTTCAATATTACCGCTAGCCAGCTCTTCCGTCTTTTCACATGAAACGATTTCAATGGAATCCCAAAGTTCTGCAACTCTTTCTTTCCAAGCAGCCAGTTCCTTAGCCTTTGCATAATCATTGGCTACCAATTCTTTAAAACGTTTTGCTTCTTTAGTATAGAACTTAGCATAATAATCGTCTAACTGACGTTTCATTGTATAATGAGGAGCCACCTGAGCAATAGAATTCTTGATAGTCTTCACCCAACCCTCAGAATATCCCTTACGGTTACGTGCATAATACAATGGAAGAATCTCATTTTCCAAAATACTATAAATAGTTGCGGCATCCAATTGATCTTGATGATCTTGATTCTGATAAGTACGTTTTTCAGTTAACGCCCATCCTGCTCCTTCACGGTAACCTTCCAGCCACCAACCGTCAAGCACAGAGAAGTTAACAACACCATTCATCAAAGCCTTCTCGCCTGATGTTCCAGAAGCTTCCAAAGGACGGGTAGGAGTATTCATCCAAATATCAACACCTGAGACCAGACGCCGTGCCAACTGCATATCATAATTTTCCAAGAAGATGATTTTGCCCAAGAATTCCGGACGACGGGAAATTTCCACAATCTTCTTGATCAACCCCTGACCTGCACCATCGTGTGGATGAGCCTTACCTGCAAATAAGAACTGTACCGGATAATCAGGATTGTTCACAATCTTAGACAAACGTTCCAAATCAGTAAACAGCAGATGCGCACGTTTGTAAGTAGCAAAACGACGGGCAAACCCAATCAACAAGGCATTCGGATTAATCTTTTCCATCAGAGAAACGATACGTGAAGGATCACCTTGGTTCTTCAACCAGCTTTCACTGAACTGCTTACGAATATGGTCAACCAATTTGTACTTCAAAGCCATACGGGTTTCCCAAATTTCTTCATCGGCTACATTATAAATAGCTTCCCAAATTTTCTCATTAGACTGATCTTCCAGGAAATTAGGAGCAAAATGCTTAGCATATAGCTTCTTCCATTCAGTAGCACTCCACGTTGGGAAATGAACACCATTAGTTACATAACCCACATGACTTTCTTCAGGGAAATAGCCTTTCCAAATTCCAGAGAACATCTCCTGAGAAACCTTGCCATGCAACCAGCTCACACCGTTTACTTCCTGACAAGTGTTACAAGCAAATGTAGACATACAAAAACGTTCGCCTGCATCACCCGGATTAATACGACCCAAGTCCATCAAATCCTGCCAAGAAATCCCCATACGCTGTGGATAACCACCCATATATTTTCCAAACAAGCCTTCATCAAAATAGTCATGCCCCGCAGGAACCGGAGTATGAACCGTATATAAAGAAGAAGAACGAACTACTTCCAAAGCCTGGTCAAATGTCAGCCCGCTTTCTACATAATCACACAAACGCTGCACATTACACAAAGCAGCGTGTCCTTCATTACAATGATAGACATCTTTCTTAATGCCCAATTTCTTCAGCAGCAACACACCACCGATACCTAACAAGATTTCTTGTTTCAAACGGTTCTCCCAATCTCCACCATACAACTGATAAGTGATAGGACGATCAAATTCGCTGTTCATTTCATTATCCGTATCTAGCAGATACAAAGGAACACGTCCTACATTTACCTTCCATACGTATGCATGAACGAAATAGTTCAAATAAGGAACATCAACTACCATCGGCTGTCCGTTTTCATCCATTACACGTTCAATAGGCAGGCTACCGAAATTCTGTGATTCATAGTTAGCAATCTGCTGACCATCCATTGAAAGGCTTTGGCTAAAATACCCATAACGATACAAGAAGCCAACACCACACATATCTACATTACTGTCTGATGCTTCTTTCAAGTAGTCACCGGCCAAAATACCCAGCCCACCGGAATAGATTTTCAAAACATGTGTCAAACCATACTCCATACAGAAATAAGCAACAGAAGGACGTTTGCTATCCGGCTTAGCATCTACATAAGCTTTGAATTTAGCATATACATCATTCATGCGCTTTACAATCACCTTATCCTGAGTTAATGCCTCCAGCTTTTCATAGCTCAAACGTTCCAATAAAGCAACGGGATTCTGCCCCACTTCTTTCCAAGTTGCAGGATCTAAATCTCTAAACAGGTCTGTTGCTTCGTAATTCCATGCCCACCAGATGTTACGAGCCATTTCCTCCAACTTCTTCAGTTCTTCGGGAATGTGTGATTTTACTGTAACTTCCTTCCAATTAGGAGTATTCGCATTACTTACTTTGATTTTCATGTCTCTCAAATTATTTATTAATAATTAATTAGCTATTCATAACAAGCCTTTTCTGTGCATTATGCAATGCCACATCATAAGCTTCATAATAATATTTGATAAAATGCTTCCACAATGCCTTTTCAGCAATGTCCGCCGCATTTTTACGCACTGTCTTGATTGTATTTTCCGGCAATCCCGAAAATTCCGATATAGTGTCCTTTATAACATCCGCCACTTCAGAATAGTTGTAATCCGAGCGATGGATAACTTTCACACCATCTTTCAACTCACTGTATCTACCCTTCAACGAGTTTACCCACAAACCAAATCCAGCCAGATCAGTTGTTATAGTAGGTACATGGAATGCTACACTTTCCAAAGGTGTATACCCCCAAGGTTCATAATAGGAAGGATAAACACTCAAGTCATTCCCCAACACCAAATCATAATATTCCAAATTCAAGATACCATCCTTTCCATCCAGATAACAAGGTACAAATATTACTTTTACCTTAGATTCCGCCGAATTGGACATTCCCAAATACTTCATCATATCAAGTACCTGATCATGACTCATATTATGCAACCAATGTGTGATAAACGGACACTCCAACGGAGTTGTGAAATTCTCTTTGCTTTTCAAACGTTCCACCAAATCCTCACGAGGATCCCCTACCCAACCTGGTACATTAATAAATGCCAGCACCTCTTTTTTCAAATTTTTATCACGGGTCAATCGGTTCAAGGACTCCAAATAGACATTGATACCTTTATTTTTAAACTCATAACGACCGCTTGTACCCACAATAAGAGTATCATCGCTCATCGTCAAGCCAAGCAATTTATTAGCCAAATTCAACATCGCAGCACGAGCTTTCTTACGCTTGGCGGCAAATGTACGACCTTGCGGAACAAAGTCATCCTCAAACCCATTCATCAACACCACATCTGCCGGCTTGTCCAACAACTCCTTGCATTCGTTGTTGGTAATCTCACTGACCGTAGTAAAGCAATCCACATGATGCGCAGTCTGCTTCTCAATAGAATGCTTTGCCTCCATATTGAGTTCACGCGCCATTTGGTCGCCATTATAAGCAAATAAGTAATCGTAAAGGGGTTTATTGTTTCCGGCGATAGACCGGCCTATAGAAGTAGCGTGAGTAGTAAAAATGGTAGCTATTTCGGGTACCGCTTTCTGCAAATAAAGGGCCCCCATACCTGTCATCCATTCATGTGCCTGATAAATGACCTTATCATTTTCGGTCAGATTGAAACGATAAAAGCTTTCAACCACTTTTCCGGCTGCATAAGAAAACATAGACGCTTCGTCGTAATCTCCATAAGCATGAAGTGAATCAACTTTGAAATCCTCCCACATCCGGCCATATATTTCATTTCTTTTAGAGAAAAAAGGATAAAAATCCACCAATATGACAATAGGCTCTCCCGGAATATTCCAGCGTCCCACACGAACTTTCAATCCGTCTTTCTTCAAAGCATGTTCACGCCATGCCGCACAAAGATTTTCATTTTCACTGAACAAAGGATTTTCCTTTCCTGCCCAAAAATCGGGTCCTATGAAAAAGACTTTGTCTTTGAATGCTTCCTGCAGTGTTTTGGCCCTGGTGGACAACACCGTATAAATTCCCCCTACTTTATTACATACCTCCCAACTTGCTTCGAATATATAATCAGGGGCTAACAATTCTTTTGCCATCTATTAACTAATCTTAATTCGAGCGCAAAGTTACATATTTTCAATGAGATAATAAAGTTTTTTTGCAACTTTATGTTATTCAGATAGTTTCTGAATTAGCATTCAATTATTTTACTCTAACAATCTTCACAAAAAATACTGATATCGGCTACAATAATAAATATTTTTAAGGTTCTGTCTTACATTAGAATAAGAAAAGCGGCTATTTCCATAAAAACAGGAAATAGCCGCCCATATAAAAAAACTAATCTGATTACGCAGCCAATGCAGATCCCATCAAGAAGGTTGCAGCCAAAGCAACAATAGCATACAATTCAGGAAAAACGGCCAAAATCAATGTATTACCAAATACATTATGTCCTTGGCCAATGGCAGCAATACCATTAGCACAAACCTGCCCCTGACGGATAGCGGAGAAAAGAGCTACAAGTCCCAAAGCAATACCGGAACCCAACACGGCAGCAGCTTGAATACCTGTAATAGCCGGAGTCAGAACACCGAAAATACTCTGGAACATGAAATAACCGGCAAAACCATACAGTCCCTGTGTACCGGGAAGTGCAGTCAACACCAAGAAGTTACCGAATGCACTATCATTCTTCTTCAATGCACCGATAGATGCATTACCTGCGATAGTTACACCATACGCACTACCGATACCTGATAAACCAACCATAATTGCAATACCTACATAAGCAATCAATAAATTCATTTCCATAATTCTTCTATTTTTAATTTTTAAATTCTTTATTTTATCAAACTTCTCCTAAAAGGAATACTTTTCATGTCATCCAGAACTTAGCGAAATATCTGCATACTATGCTTCAGATTCTCCCTTTCTAGCTTTTCTGTCTGCACAAGGATACAACATTTATTCAAAATGACAATGCCGAAAAGGCTTAAACAGCTTTTAATTCTTTATTCTCATTCTTCAATTCTTGAAAGGCTTGTACTCCTTACCCCCTCCTTCGTAACCCGAATTCTTAAAAAACTCCACGAAAGTCAGACGCATCGGATGAACCATCGCTCCCAATATATTCATAAACATGTTGATAGAATGACCTATCAAGAAAATCAATACCATCACTATCGGACCTGCAATTGCATTATCAGGACTCATTCCAGCCGCCAGACTATTGAATACGCTGGCAAGAATACCACCCGACAGACCTAAAGCAAACAAACGCACATACGAAAGGATATCCCCCAGCAAACCGGTTGCCATATTGTAGGAATCCCACAAACCCAAACCGATATTGAGAAAAATATTCTTTCCTGGACTGTTGAGCAAGAAAATCAGCACACCGGCAAGCCCCAGAATTACCAAATGGACAGTTCCTCCCATCGGCATGGTATCTCCCAATAGGAATGCCAAAGCTGTACTTACCAATACAATAATCCATCCGATAGTTGACAATGCATATTTCAATCCGAACTGAATGGTCTGATTAGCCGCTTTCAGTATCATACCGAAAATAATCTGTACCGCTCCCAAAATCAATGAAAGATTAAACATCCATTGATTGTCCAAGAAGAACAAATCACGCATCTTATTAAAGAACGGAATATCATTACCATACAGATTAAATCCGAAAAAAGTACCTGTCAGCATACCGCAGAAGAAAGTAGAAGCACCCAAAATCTGCACCAAAGTTAAGATGGGCTTCATGGAAGCACCGACATTCTTCGCCAACATACGATAAACAGTTACTCCTAATACCATGAACAGACCATAGCCCGAATCGCCCAAACACAGCCCGAAAAAGAGCATAAAGAAAGGGGCAAAGAACGGCGTCAAATCCAGTTCATTATACTTAGGAAGCATATACAGTTTCATAATCGGTTCAAACAGACGGAAGAATCCTTTATTATTCAACTGAATAGGTACATTGTCCTCCGGCGTAGGGTCAGCAATTTCAAAGTACGCCTCCTGTTGATTCAGAAAATTAGTAATCTCCGGAATCTGCGTAGCCGGTGCCCACCCCTGTAACAACATCAATTTGTCATCCGCAGCTTGTTCAGTACTTAGCACCACTTTTGAGAATTCTATCTGTGAGCGGATATTAGCTTGTGCAACTTGCAAAGAAAGAAGTTTTTCTCCTGCTATGGCAGCTAACTTATCATCCACACTCTTCATTTGCTGTTCCAAATCTTCACATCTGGCAGCAAGCCTACTCAAGGACATTACCGGCAATTTGACCGATTCCACTTCCAATTCGGGCAACGTTCCTTCTTTGGTTATGGTAATGAAATAAATGCGTGAACCAATACGGTTAACCTCCGTAGCATAGTACGTATCCAACCATTCCTCGTTAAAGTTCTTCTCTGAGCAAATATAGAAATTCACCTGATATCCAACTTCTTGCAACCGCATAACCGACGCAGGATCGAAATCTCCCCATACCTCTAACGCGGCACGCTCTTTGTCGCAAATCTGCAACTGATGCTGCAACTGTGTTTTCTCCAGTTGTAACGCCTCCACTTCCTCCAACGCTTTCTCTCCACGGGCTGTATCCCCCTTCTGTTCTTGCAGTTCAACATTAAAACCTTGCAAAAACTTAATAGTTGAAGCATAGTGGTCGGACAGACGGATGCTCTCTTGAAGTTCGGTATTCTCCGCTGTCCCCTGCGCTTTTTCCGCCACGTGGACTACGCCCAAATCACGGATATTTTGCAGGAAACATTCATAGTCCTTATGATAAATAAGGAAAGTCAACTTCTTCATTTTTGTAATCATGCCTCCGCCTCCTTTCTTTTCTCTTGAATAGATTTCAGAATCTTCTGCGATGATTTGGACAAATTCTCTTCATCCTCCATAAATCGTTTTATCTTTCGCAGAGCATCCTGATATCCGGGTATCTGCACTTTCTCAAAAAGATTCACTTTTTGAGTGGTCTTTTTACGCGCATGTTCCAGCAGGTTCAGTTTGGCAAGCATAAATTCCCTTTCAATAGCAGTCTGTGCCAATCCTTTCAACAAATATATTCCATCGGAATACCACTTCGGGCTGTTGAACAGACTGTAGGGACGGATGTCAAAGTCTACGTTTTCCAACAAGGGAACTCGTACACCGGCAATCTTCTTTATACCCAAATGAACATCACTCACTTTTATTAATGAAGCATCAAATTCATTCCAAAGTGCGAACATGGCCTCGTATGCCTGAATCTGTTTTTCAAGCCTTTCCTCCAACCCGGCAGCTTCTGTCTTGCATCTCTTTACTTCCATGCGGAGAGCGCTTTCCTTATTTTTAATAATAGGAAGCGTACGCACACGGACCTTGAGCTGCTTCTCAAGCTGTTGTAGCGAGGTCTTGTTATATTGAAACTTTATTGCCATGTTTCTTCGTTAATTTATTGTTTTTTCCAATGCTGGTCAACCAATTCTTTCTTTATATTGACTTCTTCCGGCTTAAAGTATTTGCTGAACAATCCCCATGTAACATCCAGCATTTCAGTAGTATCCAGATTCACATCAATGGCGAGTAACTGATTAGCGTAATCTTTAGCGAATGCCAAAGTACGTTCATCATAATTAGTCAAGTCAAAACCATTTTCCATCTTAGTCTTGGCATTGGCGGCATCAGCATACAAACGTACAGCAGCATTCATCACCTGAGGATGATCCTTACGGGTTTTCTTACCACTCACCAACTGTTTCAAACGAGACAACGAACGGAACGGGTCCACGATAACCTTACCGATATCACTATCGCGACGCAGGAACAGCTGACCTTCAGTGATATAACCCGTATTATCAGGAACAGCGTGCGTAATATCACCGCCACTCAAGGTAGTTACCGCAATAATAGTGATTGAACCACCTGCGGGGAATTGTACCGCTTTTTCATAAATCTTCGCCAAATCCGAATAAAGAGATCCCGGCATAGAGTCCTTGGAAGGAATCTGATCCATACGGTTAGACACAATAGCTAACGCATCAGCATAACTGGTCATATCAGTCAGCAACACCAATACTTTCTGATTATGTTCCACTGCAAAATATTCAGCAGCCGTCAGCGCCATATCCGGAATCAACAGACGTTCTACCGGAGGATTTTCCGTAGTATTCACGAAACTGATAATACGGTCGAGCGCACCGGCATTAGAAAATACATTCTTAAAATACAGGTAGTCGTCATTAGTCATACCCATACCGCCCAAGATAATCTTATCGGTTTCGGCACGCAATGCCACATTGGCCATCACTTGATTGAACGGCTGGTCAGGGTCAGCAAAAAAAGGAATCTTCTGTCCTGATACCAACGTATTGTTCAAATCGATACCGGCAATACCGGTCGCAATCAGTTCCGACGGCTGTTTACGGCGAACCGGATTCACAGACGGACCGCCGATAGGCACTTCCTGTCCCTCAATTTCCGGTCCCCCATCAATCGGATCACCAAAAGCGTTGAAGAAACGTCCAGCCAACTGGTCGCTCACTTTCAGTGTAGGCGACTTGCCCAAGAATACGACCTCAGCATTGGTCGGAATACCTTCCGTACCCTCGAACACCTGCAAAGTCACTTCATCACCCATGATTTTTACCACCTGGGCTAATTTCCCATTAACCATTGCCAACTCATCATAGCCCACTCCTGACGCTTTCAGCGAACAGGTTGCCTTGGTAATCTGGCTAATCTTAGTATATATCTTTTGAAATGCTTTTGTTGCCATCTCTACTCATTATAAATTAAAATTAAAAATTAAAATCAGACACTTCTCTCGGCAACCAATTCCTGTAACTGCTTCTTAAAATCCTCATACTGCTCAGATTTATATTTAGCATAGTTCATCTGTTTGCAAAGGTTGATCATCTTTTTGAAATAATCCATCACCTCAATGAAAGTATCAAACTTGAATTCCGTATGACAGATGTCGATTACCATATTCAAGATCTCCTCCTGACGTTCCATCGGAGTCACTGAATCCACTTCATCAAAAGCATCCTGTTGCAGAATCACAAAATCAATCAACTCTGATTTCCAAAAGATTACATGATATTCTACAGGTACGCCATCATCACCCAAAATATTAATCTGTTCAGCAATTTCCTTACCACGCAACAATCTTGTTTTGATTTCGTTCACCTTACCAATCCATTCACCATTAATACGTTTGGCGATATATTCCTCAAATTCCGGATATTCCAGATATTTTGAATAAGAGTCAATCGGGTTCACAGCCGGATAACGCTTCCTGTCGGCACGTTCCTGCTCCAAGGCATAAAAGCAACGGGCCACCTTTTTAGTATTCTCCGTTACAGGTTCCTTCAAGTTACCACCTGCCGGAGATACAGTACCGATAAAGGTAATAGAACCGGTCTCACCATTATTCAGATGTACATATCCCGCACGTCCGTAAAAGTTGGAGATAATAGCCGAGATATCCATCGGGAATGCATCCGGACCAGGCAATTCTTCCATACGGTTGGACATCTCACGCAAGGCCTGCGCCCAACGGGAAGTAGAATCTGCCATCAGTAAGACTTTCAATCCCATAGCACGATAATACTCAGAAATGGTCATAGCCGTGTACACAGACGCTTCACGGGCAGCCACCGGCATGTTCGAGGTATTGGCAATAATGATAGTACGTTCCATCAGCTTACGTCCTGTATGCGGATCTACCAGTTCGGGGAACTCCGTAAAGATTTCCACCACCTCATTCGCACGTTCACCACAAGCAGCGATAATTACGATATCCGCTTCCGCCTGCTTGGAGATGGCATGCTGAAGCACTGTTTTCCCTGTACCAAACGGACCGGGAATAAATCCCGTTCCCCCTTCTACAATGGGGTTGACCGTATCAATAACACGGACACCGGTTTCCAATAATTTATAAGGACGCGGCTTTTCCTTATAATTAGTCATAGCCTTCTTTACCGGCCACTTCTGAATCATGTTTACCGGAATATCTTTACCTTCTCTGTCCGTCAGAACCACTACAGTATCCTCAATAGTATAATCACCTTCAGGAACAATGGATTTCACTTTATAAGTACCTGTCAACTGAAATGGTACCATAATTTTCAGTGGCTGGAAGTTCTCATCCACCTGTCCCAACCAAGCCGATGGACCAACTTCATCACCCACGTTCACCAACGGTACAAAATGCCACACTCTTTCTTTATCCAATGGATAGGTGTATTGTCCGCGTTTCAGGAACACTCCATCCATTTTATCAAGGTCGTTTTGCAGACCATCATAATTTTTAGACAACATACCCGGACCTAGAGTCACTTCAAGCATGTGTCCCGTAAATTCGGCTTCAGCACCAACTTTCAATCCACGTGTACTTTCAAACACCTGCACATAAACATTGCTGCCTACCACCTTAATAACCTCTGCCATCAAGCGGTCTCCGCCAGTCAGAATGTAACAAATCTCATTCTGTGCCACCGGTCCGTCAACGGTAAGAGTAACCATGTTGGCTATTACGCCACTAACAGTTCCTTTTGTTGCCATATATCTTTAATCTGTTTATTATCTGAATTCTGCGGGAATCTGTATCTCGTCCTTTAATTTATCAATAATCTGACGGAACAGTTCGCTTCCCTTTTCCTTATCCATAGAAATCCAACGGCCAATCATTTCCAGTTTCAACAAAAACACGAAAATCCGCTCCACAGTAAAATAGTTGAAAAAGACAGCGTCTTCCATCCAGTTCCATTTCAACAAATCTATCTTCTTTTCCCTTTCCACTAATTCTTCAATCTCGCTGATACGGAGTACCTGCTCAAAATATTCCAGCATCTCGGACAAACCGAAATCTCGGGCATTCGATGTACGAATCATCTCACTCACATCCGTCTTGCCCACTACTACCTGAGATACGTCCATTTTATATTTACGTGCAGCTAAGGCAGCCAGTATATTATTGATATTCAAATTAAATTCAAACCAGGAGGAAACAAATTGATTACCGCAGTTCATGGCATACGCATAATAGCAGGCAGATAACATATCTTCCGCACGATAGAGTTCCTCTGCGGAAAGAGCCAAATAAGCAGTAATAAATTCATAAAGATAAGATGGGTATCTCTTATCCGGAGCATCGCCTTCACGCACCGAACTGATAAGCGCCAGCAACTCATTCTGAGAATAATTCCCCTCAAAATCTGTCGTAGCTTCCTTATCTTTCAACAGTTTCAACAGGTTAGCATTATCGAATTTCAAATAGAACAAGTCGATTAACTTCCTATCCTTTTCCGATAATTCCGAATAGATTTCCGATTTAAAATTAGCCACTGTATAGTTCAGTTTGCCATCCTCCAACGAAAGATCCGGCAAACCGGCTACCAGGCAATAATAATTTGTCATAGTCCCGTTTTAAAACAACATTTCTACTAATTGAGGACGAAGGAAATCCTTGAAATAATTTTCAAATTCCTCTTCACCGAAGTTCACTTTGTAAGAGCCGTCAGCTGGTGAGATAGTAAAAAGTGATTTCGTTCCGTTCACTTCTTCTATTCTCACTCCTTTATCCAACAAAGCTTTTGCGTTCGCTGCAAAATATTTCTTAAGTCCTTCGGCATCTGCGGTAGAGATCACGATAGATTCGTTAGCAGACCATTGGGCAGCTAATGAAACTATAAACTTATTCAGATACTCCTTATCTGCCACAAATCCTTTCACACTTTCACTGACTACCTCATTGGTCAACAAGGTAGCTATTTCGGTCTTCAATGCATTTACTGCTTGTCCGGCAAACAATTTAATTTCTGATTGTGTATTTTCGGCAGTTTCCTTGGCTGACTTCCGAGCTACAGCGAGAATAGACTCAGCTTCCTTACGGGCATCCTCTACAATCTTTGCTGCTTCATCGTGAGCACTACTGATAAGTCGCTGTGCTTCTTCATTTCCTTTTTCCACACCTTCACGATAAATCTTATCGGTAAGCTCCTGAATTTTATTTTCCATATTCTTAGAAGATATTTTTTTGAGTTTAACACTTTCTTTCTTCAATAAATTCAAAAAGAATAGCCCAAAAGTACAAAAATCAATGATAGAAAAAGAATTTAATGATAGAATTTACACTAAAAGTACTGCAAAAAGAGAAAAATATACCATATTCATGTTACAGAACATAGGATTATTTCCGTTACTAGACTCCCCACACACGTGCGTATACAAAAAAAAGCCTCCGGAACTTCTTCAAGTCCGGAGGCTTCAATCAAAACGGCGGCTACCTACTCTCCCACTGTGACGCAGTACCATCGGCGTGACAAGGCTTAACTTCTCTGTTCGGAATGGGAAGAGGTGGAACCCTTGTGCTATAGCCACCTGAATAAGGTTGACATATTGTTGAGCTGTTATCGTAATTTCATTCTGTAGTAAAACCCAAGGTATACACCATCCGACATATAAGGAAAGTGAACGGGCAATTAGTAATGCTCGGCTTTGGTATCTCTACCTTTACACCTGCATCCTATCAACGTCGTAGTCTACAACGACCCTGAGAAATCTAATCTTGTGGCCGGCTTCGTACTTAGATGCTTTCAGCACTTATCCGATCCAGACTTAGATACCCGGCAATGCACCTGGCGGCACAACCGGCAAACCAGAGGTCTGTCCAACACGGTCCTCTCGTACTAGTGTCAGAGCCACGCAAATTTCATGCGCCCACGATAGATAGAGACCGAACTGTCTCACGACGTTCTGAACCCAGCTCGCGTGCCACTTTAATGGGCGAACAGCCCAACCCTTGGGACCTTCTCCAGCCCCAGGATGTGACGAGCCGACATCGAGGTGCCAAACCACTCCGTCGATATGAGCTCTTGGGAGGGATCAGCCTGTTATCCCGGAGTACCTTTTATCCTTTGAGCGATGTCCCTTCCATACGGAAACACCGGATCACTATGCTCTAGTTTCCTACCTGATCGACTTGTTAGTCTCCCAGTCAAGCGCCCTTATGCCATTACACTCTAAGGCCGGTTACCAATCGGCCGGAGGGCACCTTAGAAGCCTCCGTTACGCTTTTGGAGGCGACCACCCCAGTCAAACTACCCACCAATCAATGTCCCCGTATCCACGGGTTAGAATCCAAACAAATAAAGGGTCGTATTTCAACAGCGGCTCCACAAATACTGGCGTACCTGCTTCAAAGCCTCCGACCTATCCTACACATCACGTGCCCAGATTCAATGATAAGCTATAGTAAAGGTTCACGGGGTCTTTTCGTCCCATCGCGGGTAATCGGCATCTTCACCGATACTACAATTTCACTGAGCTCACGGTTGAGACAGCGTCCAGATCATTACACCATTCGTGCAGGTCGGAACTTACCCGACAAGGAATTTCGCTACCTTAGGACCGTTATAGTTACGGCCGCCGTTTACTGGGGCTTCAATTCAACGCTTCTCTTATCGATGACATCTCCTCTTAACCTTCCAGCACCGGGCAGGTGTCAGGCTGTATACTGGATCTTTCGATTTGGCACAGCCCTGTGTTTTTGTTAAACAGTTGCCTGGACCGATTCTCTGCGCCCTCCCATAAAAGGGTAGGGACCCTTTATCCCGAAGTTACAGGGTCAGTTTGCCTAGTTCCTTAACCGTGAATCACTCAAGCGCCTTAGAATATTCATCCCGACTACGTGTGTCCGTTTGCGGTACGGGTACCTACAGGATTAAGTTTAGCGGATTTTCTCGGCAGCATGCTTACGCGCACTATTGCCTTGTCCCGAAGGACGCGGCATACTCTCAGGTTCGGATCTCATGGTGGATTTGCCTGCCATGATCGACTCCTACACCCTTCAACCATCTATTCCGTCAGATGGCGGCACTGTCACTACTGCGTCTCCACGTCACTCCTGAAGGTAGTAACGGAATATTAACCGTTTCTGCCATCGGCATCGCCGTTCGGCTGAGCCTTAGGACCCGACTGACCCTGATCCGATTAGCGTTGATCAGGAAACCTTAGTCTTTCGGCGAGGGGGTCCCGCCCCCTTTATCGTTACTTATACCTACATTTGCTTTTCCAGACGCTCCAGAATACCTCGCGGTACGCCTTCGACGCCGACTGGAATGCTCCCCTACCGATCATATTAATGATCCCACTGCTTCGGTAGACAACTTGATACCCGATTATTATCCACGCCCGACTCCTCGACTAGTGAGCTGTTACGCACTCTTTAAATGAATGGCTGCTTCCAAGCCAACATCCTAGCTGTCTTAGCAGTCAGACTTCGTTAGTTTAACTTAGCTGTCATTTCGGGACCTTAGCAGGTGGTCCGGATTCTTCTCCTCTCGGGCACGGACCTTAGCACCCATGCCCTCACTCCTGCGGTAGAACTGATGCGCATTCGGAGTTTGTCAAGACTTGATAGGCGGTGAAGCCCTCGCATCTTATCAGTCGCTCTACCTCACATCAGTAACCCGCAAGGCTGCACCTAAATGCATTTCGGGGAGTACGAGCTATCTCCAAGTTTGATTAGCCTTTCACCCCTACCCTCAGCTCATCCAGAAGCTTTTCAACGCTTATTGGTGCGGTCCTCCAGCTGGTGTTACCCAGCCTTCAACCTGGCCAAGGGTAGATCACTTGGTTTCGCGTCTGCCACTGCCGACTATACGCCCTGTTCAGACTCGCTTTCGCTTCGGATACGTGTGTCGTCACACTTAACCTTGCCGGCAAAGGCAACTCGTAGGTTCATTATGCAAAAGGCACGCCGTCACTCATTAATGAGCTCCGACCGCTTGTAGGCGCACGGTTTCAGGAACTATTTCACTCTTCTGTTCGAAGTGCTTTTCACCTTTCCCTCACGGTACTGGTTCGCTATCGGTCTCTCGGGAGTATTTAGCCTTACCGGATGGTCCCGGCAGATTCACGCAGAATTCCTCGTGCTCCGCGCTACTCAGGATACTACTATGCTTCGACAACATTCGAATACGCAACTGTCATGCTCTATGGTCTTTCTTTCCAGAAAGTTCTTCTCTGATGTCTTCATGCAACGGCGTAGTCCTACAACCCCACCCATGCCGTAACATGGATGGTTTGGGCTGTTCCCCGTTCGCTCGCCACTACTGGGGGAATCATTGTTTATTTTCTTTTCCTGCAGGTACTAAGATGTTTCAGTTCCCTGCGTTAGCCTCTTACATAGTAAGATAATACCTCTTCAAGATATTGGGTTGTCCCATTCGGAAATCTCTGGATCAAAGGTCATTTGCACCTCCCCAAAGCTTATCGCAGCTTATCACGTCCTTCATCGCCTCCGAGAGCCAAGGCATCCGCCATGCGCCCTTCTTTACTTTCCTTATCCATTCGCTCACACTTGCGTGCCAGCGGGATGATATATACTTTCAGCTCTTTACTACTAAAATTACTGTTTGCTTGTACAATATGTCATAGATCGTTCATCTTCGTTTCTTACGTTTCCGATGGAGTGGAGAATAACGGATTCGAACCGTTGACCCTCTGCGTGCAAGGCAGATGCTCTAGCCAGCTGAGCTAATCCCCCCGAACTTGATTCCGTTCGTAGTCCCAGGCAGAGTTGAACTGCCGACCTCTACATTATCAGTGTAGCGCTCTAACCAACTGAGCTATAGGACTAAGTTCAACCTAGTCTGTTTAATTAGACCCGGCTTCTTACTTTCTCTCTTCCGTATCATTACGGAATCATATCTTGAATAAACAACACCAGCAGTACAAGAACAAAAACCTTCTCGATCTTTCGTCCTCTCCAGAAAGGAGGTGTTCCAGCCGCACCTTCCGGTACGGCTACCTTGTTACGACTTAGCCCCAGTCACCAGTTTTACCCTAGGGCGCTCCTCGCGGTTACGCACTTCAGGTACCCCCGGCTCCCATGGCTTGACGGGCGGTGTGTACAAGGCCCGGGAACGTATTCACCGCGCCGTGGCTGATGCGCGATTACTAGCGAATCCAGCTTCGTGGAGTCGGGTTGCAGACTCCAGTCCGAACTGAGAGAGGTTTTTGGGATTGGCATCCACTCGCGTGGTAGCGGCCCTCTGTACCCCCCATTGTAACACGTGTGTAGCCCCGGACGTAAGGGCCGTGCTGATTTGACGTCATCCCCACCTTCCTCACATCTTACGATGGCAGTCTTGTCAGAGTCCTCAGCAGAACCTGTTAGTAACTGACAACAAGGGTTGCGCTCGTTATGGCACTTAAGCCGACACCTCACGGCACGAGCTGACGACAACCATGCAGCACCTTCACAGATGCCTTGCGGCTTACGGCTTTCACCGTAATTCATCTGCAATTTAAGCCCGGGTAAGGTTCCTCGCGTATCATCGAATTAAACCACATGTTCCTCCGCTTGTGCGGGCCCCCGTCAATTCCTTTGAGTTTCACCGTTGCCGGCGTACTCCCCAGGTGGAATACTTAACGCTTTCGCTTGGCCGCTTGCCGTATATCGCAAACAGCGAGTATTCATCGTTTACCGTGTGGACTACCAGGGTATCTAATCCTGTTTGATACCCACACTTTCGAGCCTCAATGTCAGTTGCAGCTTAGCAGGCTGCCTTCGCAATCGGAGTTCCTCGTGATATCTAAGCATTTCACCGCTACACCACGAATTCCGCCTGCCTCAACTGCACTCAAGATATCCAGTATCAACTGCAATTTTACGGTTGAGCCGCAAACTTTCACAACTGACTTAAACATCCATCTACGCTCCCTTTAAACCCAATAAATCCGGATAACGCTCGGATCCTCCGTATTACCGCGGCTGCTGGCACGGAGTTAGCCGATCCTTATTCATAAAGTACATGCAAACGGGTATGCATACCCGACTTTATTCCTTTATAAAAGAAGTTTACAACCCATAGGGCAGTCATCCTTCACGCTACTTGGCTGGTTCAGGCTCTCGCCCATTGACCAATATTCCTCACTGCTGCCTCCCGTAGGAGTTTGGACCGTGTCTCAGTTCCAATGTGGGGGACCTTCCTCTCAGAACCCCTATCCATCGAAGACTAGGTGGGCCGTTACCCGCCTACTATCTAATGGAACGCATCCCCATCGTCTACCGGAATACCTTTAATCATGTGAACATGCGGACTCATGATGCCATCTTGTATTAATCTTCCTTTCAGAAGGCTGTCCAAGAGTAGACGGCAGGTTGGATACGTGTTACTCACCCGTGCGCCGGTCGCCATCGGCCTTAGCAAGCTAAGACCATGCTGCCCCTCGACTTGCATGTGTTAAGCCTGTAGCTAGCGTTCATCCTGAGCCAGGATCAAACTCTTCATTGTAATAATATCTTTTTCAACTGTTCAGTTGATAATCTGCTCAAGGATTCCAAATCTATCAATATCAATATTGACGGTTCTTGTTTTTTCCGTACACCATATACATATATTACATACGGTGCACCGACTTGTACTACTTGTTTGTTTATCTTAAATCTTTCAAAGAACTCTCATTTATATTTTGCCATCGTTTCCGAAAGCGGATGCAAAGGTAAGAGATTTTATCGTAACCGCCAAATGTTTTCGAAAGTTTTTTTGAAAAAGTTTTTTTTTCGAAACTTCCATAAAAGGCGGGACGTCCATCCTCCCCAGGTCTTATCCGTTCTCGCTCCCTTAGCCCCGCTAAGGTAAGATACTGGGTGCAGACACTGTCAAGGAAAACTCTCCTACGTTTGTTTCACCAAGTCAGTCACACACTGTCTGAAGTGCCGCATCTCTCTCGATTGCGGATGCAAAGGTAGACCTTTTAACGATAACCAGCAAACATACGAAGGAAAAATTATCCGGATTTCCTGAAACTTTTTTGTAATACTCTGAATAACAGATGTGTTACAAAGCATGTTTTTATAACGGAGGACACCGGAGGAAAAAGACAGACACATTATAATATTCGCACGCGCGTATAAGGACGGAAAAAGGAAGGGACCCATACGAAGATAGCAGACGGAAAACAAGAAAAGAGAAAAAACGGAAGGCAAACTTGCAAAACTTGCAGCATCTCCACACCCACACACGTGCGCGTACATTATAATATGAAAAAATAATAAAGCATAAAAAAGAGAGCGGAAGACAGACGGACGATACCGGAGAGAACTACAACGGAGGAAAGGATAACAGAATGCAAAAGGCGGAAAGGGAGATACGTGACAAGACTTCCGGTGGAAAAGAGCAGGAAAGCCTGACAAGGAGAAAATAAGAAAGCGGAAGACAAGGACTAGAACAAAACAAACACTGACCGTAAAGGACCGACTTCCTGAATCTGCGGCAACCACACACTTTAACCTTAATACAATTCACATAATTCTGCGGAAGACACGTATCCTGCATGCGAAAAACCTCCTAGCTACTTTAAACAAGGTACGTTACTAACATACAGGCCTCTATGTTAGTAACGTACAAGGTCACACATTACTAACCTTACGGAACACACGTTACTAACCCTTCGGAACACACAAACTATACAAAAGCACATAGCATCCCGTCCAATACCCAGATACTCCGTCAGAAAAGCTGCCGGCTGCTGTTCACCTACCGCTCATCGGTTACCATAACCTCCAGAAAGATTTTCTTCATCCCCCCATTACAAAAAAACAGGATAGAACCAGACCATTCACTACCTAGAACTAGGAAAAAAGATGGAAGCCAACACACCACTCCACCTCTTCCTCCACTCTACCCTTCACACTCTCATCGGATTGTATGTCATTACTTTACCAGGATATAATAATCCATCGCCATTATAATGTACGCATACGCGCAATCGCGCGCGCTCGTGTGTGTGTGTGTGTGTGTGTGGAAAGACTGCAAGTTGTGCAAGTTTGCAAGTTTCCCCCTTGCATCATCTCATAAAAGGAGCTGAAAAAACAAAAGAAACAACAAGAGAATAATCACCAAGAATTAAAATATCAACAACTTTCAGGCTCCTCGCTCCAGCTCCAAACAGACCTTATAAAAAATGGAGAATCAGCAAAACGAATTACATAAAAAACAATCACACATAAAATTATTGTCTTTCACACTTTGCTTTCTTTATATTGTAGCGATAGGCTCGACAAGCCAAAACAAAGTATATCGCACATTGTATCCATAGGATAATATATTGCTGACTGATTTCAGACATACTAGCTCCCATAGAATTTATCTTAACAAAGGCCAAAGTTCCGGGAGCCGCAGGAACCATATAATGAATCCATTGCCAATACCAAGGCATTAACTCCAGCGGATAAGAAACTCCGGACAGGAAAATCAATCCTACAGAGAAGAAAGCTACCAACAACAATGGAGCATCACTATCACTGAAAAATAACGAACAGGCCAATCCAAAGAAACTGGTAGCAAGAATATAAGGTATCATAAGTGCCACAATTTTCCACGGATATGCTAAATGAGGCAATTGGAAAACTAAAGGAAGAAGCCCCAACAAAAAGACAGAGAATAAAGCATAAAAGACTAAATAAGTAAATGATTTTCCTATCACTACGGATGCCATACGTAAAAAAGAAAGATCCCTTCCTTCAGGGCCTGCAAACATCAGTATATCTCCAGTTTCACGCTCTTTCCCACTCAACATGCTGATAACAAATATCAACGTCTGAAAAATAACAACCATCAAAACGGCAGGTATCAAATAAGTACCATAACCATCGGTATAATTATACAGGGCAGTACCTACCACATCGACAGACCTTGTTTGAACCACAGATTGTATATCATCCTGAGGTAGAAAAACCACTTGCTCGGGTCGGACATCATCATTCACAGCAAGCATGGCTCCAGCAGACGCTTCCTGCATGGAAGCAAAATAAAGGAAAGCCGTAGTGGTGCTGTACATAATATATATCGCTTCTTCACCACGCCCCACACGAGCGTCAAAATCCGCGGGAATGTAAACAATACCCACCACTTCATCATATTTCATCAATTCCTTAGCAGCAGGCAAATCAGCATTGTTTGTCAATACCCGTGCCTGCGGAGTGGCATCCAGCAAACGGATGTAACTGCGGCTTAACGGAGTGCGACTCATATCCACTACTGCCACCGGAGCATCGCGTACCACATTGGGAGCATACATATAGTTATAAAGTAATCCATACACAAAGATGCCACCGCTGAGTACCAATAAAATGGAATAGCGGGTACACATCACACGAAACTCGTGCCAAGATACAGCTAATATATTATTCAATATCGTCATATTTCCGACTGATTAAAGAGCGTTTCAAATGAGGTAACAACAATAAAGGAGGAATAAGGAACAACAGCAGACAGGCTACATTGCCCCACATATACGCATAACCATAGTTGCCATAAAGCAGATTCTGTCCAATCTCGACAAAGTGACGGACGGGGAAAAGATAAGAGGCATAGTACACCGGTGCAAACATGTGAAGCACCGGAAAGGTAACCCCGCCAAGGGTAGCACCTAACGATCCTACCATGGAAACGATACTGATAATAATACTCAACGCAGGAAAAAGAGAGAACAGAAAAACCGCCAGCGCCTGCGTAGCAATGACCAATAGTGCCGAAGTAAGATTCAACGCCCAAAAACCACAATCCATCGGTATATGCATGGCACCAAAAAAGACATAGTTTGCCAGAATACTCATAACGATGAAGATAAAACTGTATGGAAGTAACTTGGCAGTGACCGCCACCCAGATATTCCCATCTGCCACTGCCAGCCAATTGGCTGAAGTATGGAATTTCCCTTCACTGCCAATGGAGTATGTAGTGACCAACAACAAGATAACTTGCAGAAAAACAAAGAAGAATGGCTGTGTAAGATAGACCGAATAATCCATATCAGGATTAAATAACGGATGATTCTGTGTGGTGACCGGTAACAGAAAAGATTCTATCTCTTCCTGATTTATACCCAATGCCACAGCATGAGTGACAATGGGAACTACCGAGATGCTTTTCAACAAACTTTGAAATGCTCCGTGAATCTCACTTCCCACACTCATCAATGCATAATGGTAATAATAAGTCAGAGCTGTTTCCTTACCATCCATCACCTTTGCTTCAAAACCAGACGGAATACTGAGGTATCCATAAATACTTTTCCGCTGCACATCTGCCCTGGCCTCCGCTTCATCGGCATAATGCCGAGTGATGCGGAAAGTGGGAACAGCCTCGGTCATACGAATTATCTCACGAGAAGTGGCTGTATTATCACCATCCACAACACCCACAGGCAGATTCTCCATCTGTCCGTTACCAAAAATTGTAGCCATAAAGAAGATAGAAAACAAAGGCAAGACGATACACGATGCAAAATAAATGCGCCGGGAAACCATACGGTCCAGTTCACGTTTCAATACCGCTATAAAAGGAGATTCTTTCATTCAAGTAGTTCATTTATATTTACCATTCACTGCAATCAGAATAACATAGCTATCCTTCTATCATTTCAATTCATCCAGATTTACCAAGACGGACATACCCGGTCTTAATCCCTCCATCGGCTCTACAGGCAGCGCATGAATTTCAAAAGTTTTCATATCGTATGTCCCCGTCTGCTTGGTAGAACGCCAAGTGGCAAAACTCCCCAACGGGCTGATGTAATTGATTTTAAATGCCTTGTTTTTTACATCAAGAGCCGGAATATCTCCCATAAAATTCTCGTTCATACGGAAATAAGGCATATAGTCCTCACGGACATTAAGCACTACATGACAATCATCCAATACTACCAGACTCATAATGGGAGTCCCCGCTCCTACCAGTTCTCCACGCTTGGGGTAGATGGTTGATATCTGTCCGTCTTCGGGAGCTGTGAGGCGGGCATCCATCAACAAGGCCTGAACCTCATTCACAGTGCCCCGAGCCGCATCCACCAAGGAGCGGGCACTCTCTTTATCCTCTTTCTGCGCTCCGTCCTTCACTAACAGGAATTGTTGATGCGCCGCCCGTTCGGCGGCAACAGCAGCTTTATACATGGCTTCCACTTCATCTTTCCGCTGGCTGGTGACCACGCTATCTTTGTAAAGCGCCTGAATACGGTCATACGTCACCGTGGCCAGTTGCAAGTCACTCTTTGACTTGTTCCACAATTCTTCTACCGAACGGACTATCTGCCGACGTGTACCGTCATCTATTTTCTTATTCTGAAATTTCGCAATATCTTCCAAGGCATTTACCTGCTGGAACTTCGCCCAAGCCTCAGGACTGTTAATCACAACCAAGGTGTCACCCATCTTTACATACTGTCCCTCCCGGACCAAAAAGGTATCAATTCTACCGGGAAGTTTTCCGGAAATCCGTATTTCAGTAGCTTCTATCTGCCCCTGCAATACAACCGGTTTATTGCTCATAGCTATAATCCCAATGGCAGACACCATAACAATGGCCACAAGAACAACGATAAAAGCGACTCCTAACTGTTTCTTCTCTTTTTCCATATTGTTTTCTTTTTTTTATTATTTCCCGAATATAAAGTTCTCGGTTTGTCCGGTACGGCTATACTGCCAAAAACTTTCGGGCATTCCGCAAGTAGAGAGCAGAGATGCCAGTGCCACATCATATTTATAATAAGCCAGCAAAAAAGCAATCTGCACCTTGGATAACATCGTTTCCGCATCAATCACATCAGTAGAGGTAGCCATTCCTTCCTGAAAGGATTTTTTACGGATACGTACCAATTCACGACTCATCTCAATCGTGGTGTTGAGTGCGGCAACATCATCCTTTGCATTCTGAATTTCGCTATATAACTTGTCTACCAAAACACCCAATTCATTCTGAGCCTTTTCCCTTCCCAGTTGCAAAGTTTGTTTAGTAAGACGTGTCTGACGGATATTGGCTTCACGGTTCAGTCCGTCGAATATATTCCAAGTAAAACCCACTCCTACCAAAGTACGGGGCATCAGGTTTTTCGGAAGATTCTCTGCATAAAGTGTCTGCTTTCCAAACAATGCAATGGTAGGAATATATGCACTTTTACTGATTTTCAATTGATTATCAGCCATCGCCTCCTGTATTCGCAATTTACTTACTATATAGCTGCCGGTACTTACCAGATTCTTGAAATAAAGTTCATCGGGCAGATCATGGTTCATAAACAAAGGAGAACTGGGGTTGATGGATATGGCGTCTTCCACATTCAACAAGACTTTCAAGGCATTTTGCGCCACATTCAAATCTTTCCGGGCAGATTCCAACTCACGTCTGGCCTCGTCCATAGTGACCTGAGCAAAGAGGCGTTCGGCCTTATTTATCATACCGTTCTCCTCCAGCTTCATGGCATTACGGTAATGTTTCTGCAAGCCTAAAAAGGTTTGCTCGCGTACATCCACCACTCTTTGCGCCAGACGCAAAGCATAATAAGTTTCCACCAACTCCGATTGCAAAGTAGCTCCCGCCTCTTCCCTACCTGCTTTGGCCAAATCTACCATACGGTTGCCGATACGGCTTGCAAAAATTCGTTTTCCGCCTGTAAAAAGCGGCCACATCACATTAGCATCTATGGTCGTCAGGTTACGTTCTAATAAAGGAAAAGTAAGGGTATGCGCACCTATATTATCAAGAATAGAAGAAATAAATTTATCATCGGGCACAATGGAATGTACAAAGTCTTTTGCCGGATCGGTAAATTGCCTTAAAGGTTCCTTGACCTCAATATGGTTGGACAAATGGACGTATGCACCCGATGCATTCAAAGACGGATACCAAAAAGCATTCATCTTTTGTCGCTCACTGCGTGCTATATCTACAGCCTTATCCGCCATTTGCAACGTGCGGCTGCCCTTGTTCATCAGGCTGGCAGATTGTTCCAATGTTAAAGATAATTCCCCGTTTTGAGCTGATAATGAAACCGGGAACAAAAGAACACATAAAAATATTTTATAATGCATACACTGTTTAGTTTCTGTTATGTTGTAATAAACAGAAAACCAAACAGATTGTTTGAACAGGATTATTTATTAAATAACTCGAAAGTGAATTTAAAACCAAAGGTATCAAATTGCCCGTTGATAGTGCTTACAAAAGCCCCCACATCAAATATATGTGTGCCGATGCCATAACCCAACTCGATATATGGATTAAGATGTGGCATGAACAGGATACCACCATACAAACGCTCCTGCTGGACTAATCCCAGCCAACGGTTTAAGGGTTTCAAGAGAATAAAAGGAGACTCATAGGTGAAATTCCCCCGCCAGTACTGACGTGAGGAGTTATACCAACGTCCGTCCAGCAATTGGAAAGTGCCACCAATATCATCATTCCATCCTTCGGGAAGATTACGACGGGCAAAGTTAGCAAAATCCACGAAATACATATCTTCCTGCTTGGTAAACACCCCCCCCCCAATGCGATAACCGATACTTCGGATTCCGCTCAGTTTCAAGTTTTGCTGTATATCAAACTCCCAACGTTCATGAGCACCCGTACTCTTGAATACACCTTTAATGCCCCGTTCATAATCCAGCATAAAAGTAGGCATACTGGAACCTACATTCATCTTCCGGCGACCGTTCATGTAATAATACATACCGGGAGTCCATTCAATACGTATACGAGGTGCAAAACTATTGTATTCTGATCTGATACCTCGCAATGCAGCCCAATCCTTATCGGGCAACGGCTTTTCAAGAATGACTTTCGAATTATTTATCAGATACCTCCAATGTACGGAAACACCTGCTTTAATAAACAAGCCGTTCACTATTTCTATATTATGGAACAGATTGAGATACACATCCTTGAAATAGTCCAATTCCAATTGGTCAAAATTAAAGGTACTATCGGGCAATTGCTTTAGCTGATCCAATACGACACTACTATATATGCGGTTACCGTTACCTACACTAACCTCAAAACTAGCCTGCTTTTCCGGCCAATATTGCCAATCGGCATCCGCTTTCACATAAAGTTCCTTATGTGTAAAATTATAACCTATCTGCGGACTGATTCTAAGTATACGTCCATCATGAAAAAGCCGACTGTATTTAAACTTCTGCTTATACGAAAAGCCCCTGCTGTGGCTATAATCCAACAGCACCGGATTAATAAGTGGAGAACAATGCACACTCCCCATACTGGACAAATTCACATTGTAACTACTGATAAGCATGTCACCCAACTCCCCCCAAAACTCCAAATGTTCATTCTTCTTTTTTTTCGGTACGCGTAAAAGCGTATCCTGACGTAAAGCATAACTTCTATACAAAGAATCCTCCAAAGCGGACAGCGGAATGGGACGCAGCTCATTGAACTTTTCCTTATCTGTTATCAGCTGTTCCGAATCACAAGTCAGCTTATAGGATTCCGTCAGGTCATGGTGATGCTTCTTTTGAGATTTACGCCGGGCGGCTCCTTCATAAAATTTAATTTCATTGTATTTCAACCAGGCTCCCATATCCATTTCCAGATGGTTACCTATAAACTTAAAAACAAGATTCAAATCAAACTGCACCGGCAGAAACTCCACATCGCCCTCCTCTCCCATCTTGACACGGACCTTGAAGCGGATCACATCATAAACGCCTTCAATATAAAGTTCACGAATAGTCCATATCTGATCACTAACCCACATATATCCACTGACCAACTGTGTACCACGGAATTTGGGAATAATAAGTATTTTATACCGCTGGCAATCGGGAGGACCGGCTATAGAATCCAATAAATAATGATAATATCTGCTAGATTTCTTATCCAAAGGAGAAAGAAGTTTATCGGACATCAATGAAGAAGAATAGATATTCATGTTCAAATAATCCATCACATCCGTTATCTGTCCCCTGTTACGTGGAAATGTAGTGGATACCGCTTTTATCTTACGGTCGTATATATCAGGGGCCGTATAATGCAGCTCACTAAGAGATTCCATAAGGTAATCATTGATGTGTTTTTCGAAACGAAACATGGACGGTACATAGCGGATAAGGTGATTGCGCTTATGTACCTTTACTTTTCCTTTTATATATAAATCAGCCTTATACTCATCAATGATACGGGAATAGAACGGCGAAAACTGGAAAATACACTGAAGAATGGAATCGGACACCATCGGCTTGTCGGGCATATCAACCTTTTCCCTCTTAGCCTGAACAGCTAAAGGTAACAAAAGACAAAATATAATCAACCTGACAATCCGTATATAGTGCATCAATGTACTTTCTTTTCATTGTTTGAAGAGCAAATATAAACAAAAACCAACAGGCTGACGCATGATAATACTTAATTAACATCCTTAACAGAAATGAAAAATGATTAGCGATATAGCGAATTATTAATCAAAAAGCAGTATTTTTGCAGCCAACAACCAGTAAAAGAAAGACAACATGTCCAAAATGAGATTTTTTGCTCTACAGGAGTTAGCCAACAGACGCCCCGTTAAAGTTGACTACCCCTCTGAAAAGTTAGCTGATTATTACGGCAACCACGTATTCGACCGTAAAAAAATGCAGGAATATCTGCCTAGTGAGGCTTATAAAGCAGTAATAAACGCAATCGAGAAAGGTACCCCTATCAATCGTGAAATGGCCGACATGATAGCCAATGGCATGAAGAATTGGGCAAAGACCTTTAATGTTACCCACTACACTCATTGGTTCCAGCCTCTGACTGACGGAACTGCCGAAAAGCACGACGGCTTTATTGAATTCGGTGACGACGGTAATGTTATAGAACGCTTCTCGGGCAAACTGCTTATCCAACAAGAACCGGATGCATCCAGTTTTCCCAACGGCGGTATCCGGAACACATTTGAAGCACGTGGCTATACGGCATGGGATGTTTCTTCTCCGGCTTTCATTGTAGACAGCACACTTTGTATTCCTACTATCTTCATCTCTTATACAGGCGAAGCACTCGACTATAAAACTCCTTTGTTGAAGGCATTAGGTGCTGTAGACAAAGCGGCAACTGAGGTTTGCAGAATGTTCGATCCAAACGTAAAACGCGTATTCGCCAATCTGGGTTGGGAACAAGAATACTTTTTAGTGGATACCGCACTATATAATGCACGTCCGGATCTTTGCCTGACCGGACGCACCTTGATGGGACACTCGTCTGCCAAGGACCAGCAGCTAGACGACCACTACTTCGGTTCCATCCCTCCACGTGTAACCAGTTTTATGAAAGAATTGGAACTGGAATGTCACAAACTAGGGATTCCGGTAAAAACACGGCATAACGAAGTGGCTCCCAACCAATTTGAGCTAGCTCCTATTTTTGAAGATGTAAATCTGGCCAACGACCATAACCAGCTGGTAATGGACCTGATGAAACGTATCGCTTCCAAACACAATTTTACTGTACTGCTCCACGAAAAACCATTCAAAGGAGTAAACGGATCGGGCAAACACAACAACTGGTCACTTTGTACAGACACAGGTATCAATTTGTTCTCTCCTGCCAAGACTGCGGAAGGAAATATGCTTTTCCTGACTTTCATAGTCAACGTACTGATGATGGTCTATAAAAACCAAGATTTACTACGTGCCTCTATTGTCAGTGCCGGAAACAGCCATCGCCTAGGAGCAAATGAAGCCCCCCCCGCTATTCTGTCTATTTTCCTAGGACGTCATCTTTCCCATATGTTGGACGAAGTAGTGGCACGTCTGAATGACGCCGAACTGACCCCTGATGAAAAGAAAGCATTGCAATTGGGTATCGGGCGCATACCTGCCATATTGCAAGACAATACAGACCGTAACCGTACCTCTCCTTTTGCCTTCACCGGAAACCGTTTTGAATTCCGTGCTGCAGGCTCATCTGCCAACTGTGCCGCATCAATGATTGTGATCAATGCCGCTATGGCACACCAGTTGAATGAGTTCAAGACCCAGATAGATAAATTAGTAAACGGAGGGATGGAACAGGAAGAAGCTCTGTATAAGGTATTAAAAGAAACCATCATCGCTTCACAAAACATCCGTTTTGAAGGTGACGGCTACTCGGAAGAATGGAAAGCAGAAGCCGCGCGACGCGGATTGACCAATATCTGCCATGTACCCGAAGCCATCCTGAAGTTCAACGATGAGCAATCTCGTGCAGTACTGATAGGCGAAAAAATATTCAATGAAAATGAATTGTTCTGTCGTATAGAAGTGGAACTGGAAAAGTTTACTAAAAAGGTCCAGATTGAAAGTCGTGTACTAGGCGATCTAGCTATCAATCATATTGTTCCCACAGCTGTAATTTATCAGAACAGACTATTAGAAAATCTTCGTGGTCTGAAAGAGATATTCTCCACCGAAGAATACGAAGAGCTGACCGAAGACCGGAAGAATTTGGTACGTGAAATTCAAAACCGCATACTTGCTATTAAAAAAGCCGTGCACAACATGACAGAAGCCCGAAAAGTAGCAAATCATTTGGGAAGCCAAGTAGAGAAAGCCTTCAGTTACGAGGAACAAGTGCGTCCATATCTGGAAGAAATCCGCGACCATATTGACCATTTGGAACTAGAAATAGACGATGAGATTTGGCCATTACCTAAATATCGTGAATTACTGTTCACCAAATAAAATTTCACAAAAAAAAGAAAGGATAGGAGATAAGAACCTATCCTTTTGTTATTTTTTGAAGATAAATTAATAATATATCTTTCTTTTTTCTTCTGATTACTTCGTCCTTTTATTTTTTCTTCTTATATTTGTGCTCTATAACACGGTTTTATAGCACGTTTATGGTTAGAAAAGAATTATCAGAAACTGAGATTGCTGAAAGTATACCAGACTTATGGCAACCTTTAACACAGGAACAAAGAGAGTTCTTGGCTCAGAACTTTACGATACAGAAGTATAAAAAGAATGAGACGATATACTGCGAAGGAGAAACTCCGATGCACCTTATGTGTCTTCTTAGTGGAAAAGTAAAAATCTACAAAGAAGGTGTGGGAGGACGTAGCCAGATTATCCGCGTATTAAAGACGAAAGAATATTTCGCATACCGAGCTTTTTTTGCCGAAGGGAACTTCGTGACAGCTGCTTCCGCTTTCGAGCCTTGCACTATCTGCCTTATTCCCATGCCGGCCATTATGAAACTGATAAAAGACAACTCTGAATTAGCTTTGTTCTTTATCCGCCAACTTTCTATAGATTTGGGAATTTCTGATGAAAGAACCGTAAATCTTACGCAAAAACATATTCGTGGACGATTGGCGGAATCTCTGTTATTTTTGAAAGATACTTATGGAGTAGAAGAAGATGAATCTACACTAAGCATTTACCTTTCACGAGAAGATTTGGCAAACTTATCAAATATGACTACTTCGAACGCAATCCGTACGCTTTCTAACTTTGCAACTGAAAAACTGATTACCATCGACGGTAGAAAAATTAAAATCATTGATGAAGAGAAACTAAAAAAAATCAGCAAAATAGGATAAAATCTAATATCAATTCATACTTCACACACACAGGCGTCCGTTTTTCCATAACAGACGCCTGTTTTTTCTCTACTTACAAAACCTTTTTCAGTACCAGCTGTTATTAAAGAAACTAAAACCAAGAAACTATGAGTAAAGGTAAATTATGGGGAATCATCCTCCTTATTTTATTTGTGCTGGGATTCGGTATCTGGCTTTATACCAGTTCTGACGTAAAAAAAGATGTAGACCAGGAAGGCATAGGTGTGTTAGACGACATGACTATACCTGCTGTGGACTAAATAATAATAAACACTAACTTAAACTTTACATTATGGCTAAAGAATCTGTGAATATCCTGAAGGATAAAATTGACATTGTGGACTTATTGGCTCAGCTGAATGCAGCTCTGTCCGAAGAATGGTTGGCTTTCTACCAATACTGGGTAGGTTCATTCGTAGTAGAAGGCGCTATGCGCGGTGATGTACAACGCGAGTTTCAAGAACATGCAGCCGAGGAATATAACCATGCAAAATTATTGGCCGACCGTATCATTGAATTGGAAGGCGTACCCGTACTTGACCCTAAACAATGGTTTGATTTAGCTCGCTGCAAATATGATGCGCCCGTAGATTTCGGTTCGGAAATCTTGTTGAAACAAAATGTAGAATCCGAACGTTGTGCCATCTACCGCTATCAGCAAATTGCTGAATTCACAAACGGAATTGACTTCACCACTTGTGATATTGCCAAACATATTATGGCAGAAGAAGAAGACCATGAACAAGATTTGCAAGATTACTTAAATGATATAGCCCGCATGAAGGCTTATATTCTAAAAAAATAATCCACATCTGCTTCTATTCTTTTTTCTGTTTTGACGGAGAAAGAAAGGTAAGGCCGGTTTCTACTGCAAAAACCGACCTTATTTTATACTATTCATGCAAGTTGCCCCATAGTCCAAATAAATTAACCCATCTTACCTGTGAATCCCCAACGAATAACATTTATAACACTTGGCGGATTCTTACCAGTTTGGTCAATAGCCCTTCCAGCAAATCCAGTTTCAACATATTCGCTCCGTCACTCTTAGCGACAGAAGGGTCTTCGTGGGTTTCCATAAACAAACCGTCCACTCCTACCGCTATGCCAGCCTTGGCTACCGTTTCAATAAGCTGCGGCATACCACCTGTCACACCGGCAGTCTGATTAGGTTGTTGCAAAGAATGTGTCACATCCAGAATTACAGGAAAACCTAAAGTCTGCATTTCCGGAATACCCCGATAATCTACAATCAAATCCTGATACCCGAAAGTCGTTCCCCGCTCGGTCAGCATAACCTGATCATTACCCGCCTCCACCACTTTGTCAGCAGCAAAACGCATGGCGCCAGGTGATAAAAATTGTCCTTTCTTGATGTTGACAATCTTTCCGGTATGAGCTGCCGCCACCAGCAAATCAGTCTGGCGACACAGGAAAGCAGGAATCTGCAACACATCCACATATTCAGCGGCCATAGCAGCTTCTCCAGCACTATGAATATCGGTTACCACAGGAATTCCAAAAGTTTCCCGTACTTTACGAAGTACTTTCAAGGCCTTTTCATCACCTATTCCTGTAAACGAATCCAAACGGGAACGGTTAGCCTTACGATAAGATCCTTTAAACACATAGGGAATACCCAGTTTATCTGTTATTTTCACAATACGATCTGCTATTCGGAGAGCCATTTCCTCTCCTTCGATCACACAAGGACCAGCCAGTAAAAAGAAATTATCTGTCTTTCTTAAATCTGAAATTGTCATTATCTTACGTCTATTCATTGAGATATCTACTCTGCCTCTATCCTTAAAGCAAGAAATGGATATCTATAGTTTTTAATTAGGGATAATCAAAGTTATAGCTTCCGGCTGGATCGTAATTTCCAAAGGAAAATGGCGGTCTAAAATACGCCCGTCCAAACTGACAGAAGCATTCTGCGCACGTAGTACTTTTACTTTCCGTGTACGATAAGGTTTCACCATTTTATGATTTAAAATACGTCCCTGCAACAGCATCCACATACCCGAGAAAAGTTGAATTAACTCCGGACGATAAATAACCGACACATCCAACCAGCCATTATAAGGAACTGCACTAGGTGTCAAACCGTATCCACGGGCACTTCCCACACATACCGTCATGATACGTCCACGAATATGTTCGCCATTGATACAAAGATGTGTACGGTACAATTTACGTTCAAACAGCAACAGGAACATGGAAGCGGCAAAAGACAACTCACGTATTCCCCAAAAACGGCGGGTACCATCTGAGATCTGTACAATACGCGCACCTAAACCTATATATATGGCATTCAGGAAATAGCGGGAGGTGTGCTTCTCTCCATCAAAATAATTACAACGCCCCACATCAATTTCCCTCAGACGACGATTGATAATCCAATCTACCGCTGCTTTATAATTATCTTCATCCAACCCCCAATATTTGGCAAAGTCATTACCAATACCATTAGGAATGATTCCAAAAGCGATATTTGTCTTATCCTCCACCATAGAAGTCATAATACCGTTAATAGCATCATTGATCGCTCCGTCTCCACCTACAATCACAATGGTTCGATAACCATTATTAGCCAAGGTACGGGCGAGTCGTTCCACCGATCCAAAACCTTCGGACTGTACGTAGTCAAAAACCACCTTACGGTTTTCCATATAGCTACGTATCTCATTCCAACGCTTCTGAGTCTTACGGCTTCCGGCTTTCGGATTATAAATAATCCCCCATCTGTTTGGTTCTACAGCCATAACATTTAGTTTTTAGTGTGTAACAAATTAATGATTTTTTCCACCTTATCTTCCATAGGCAGGCAAGCATCCAGCCAATGTATAGTGAACCCTCGCCGCTCCATGCCCCGGAACCAGGTCATCTGCCGTTTGGCAAATTGATGGATAGCTATTTCCAATTGATGAAACATTTCATTGAAAGAAAGTTTACCCAAGACATATAAAGTCAAATACTTATATTCCAATCCGTAATAAATCAAATCCTCGGAAGAAATACCACTATCCAACAAAGCCTTCACTTCGTTTACCATCCCTTCATCCAAACGCTGCTTCAAACGGTGGGATATTTTTTCACGACGTAACTCACGAGCTATATCTACTCCAATGATCAAACTATGAATTTGCGGGAACTCACGGTATTCCGCTGATTGATGCTTGTAATACTCTTCTATTTCAATGGCCCGGATAGCCCGCTTTACAGTATCTACGTCCGTAGAGTTATGAAGTTTCCTGTAAGTTGACAACAACCGGGTGAGTTCCGCTAATGATTTATCTGCTAACGAGTCCCTAAGTTTGGGATTCTCTGGAACAGGAAGCAGCCTATATCCCTTCAACACGGATTCAAGATACATCCCCGTACCTCCGCATAATATAGGAAGTTTGTCTTTCCATCTCACTTGATCATAAGCATTCAAAAAATCACGTTGAAATTCAAATACATTATATTTATATCCGGGGTCTACAATGTCTATCAGATGGTAAGGTATTTGCTGTCCATTCACGACATAGTCTTCCAAATCCTTTCCCGTACCTAAATCCATCCGGCGATATACCTGCCGGCTATCTCCACTGATAATTTCGGTATCCAACTTGTAAGCTAAAGCCGCTGCCAAAGGAGTCTTTCCTGAAGCGGTAGGTCCTAATATCGTTATCAAATCGTACTTTTCCATCCTAAGTTTTTGTAACAGTCGCACAAAGATAACGAAAATGTGCAACTTAGCACGCAAAACTACATAAAAAAAAGCCGTCTGAATTACTTCAGACGGCTTTCGCTATATGGTTTTTAACTGATTAGCAGTTTACAGAAGCCATGTGAGCAATCAAATCCAATACTTTGTTAGAGTAACCGATTTCGTTGTCATACCAAGAAACCACCTTAACAAAAGTATCAGTCAAAGCGATACCAGCTTTAGCATCGAAGATAGAAGTACGAGTATCACCCAAGAAGTCAGAAGAAACAACTGCATCTTCAGTGTAACCCAATACGCCAGCCAATTCACCTTCAGAAGCTTCTTTCATAGCTGCACAGATTTCAGCATATGTAGCCGGTTTAGCCAAGTTAACTGTCAAGTCAACTACAGAAACATCCAAAGTCGGAACACGCATTGACATACCAGTCAATTTACCGTTCAATTCAGGAATAACTTTACCTACAGCTTTAGCAGCACCAGTAGATGAAGGGATAATGTTACCAGAAGCAGCACGACCACCTCTCCAGTCTTTCATAGAAGGACCGTCAACTGTTTTCTGAGTAGCTGTTGTAGAGTGAACTGTAGTCATCAAACCGTCAGTGATACCCCATTTGTCATTCAAGACCTTAGCGATAGGAGCCAAACAGTTAGTAGTACAAGAAGCGTTAGAAACGAACTGAGTACCTTTAACATAAGTCTTTTCGTTTACACCGCAAACGAACATCGGAGTATCATCTTTAGAAGGAGCTGACATAACTACATATTTAGCACCAGCTTCAATATGAGCCTGAGCTTTTTCTTTAGTCAAGAACAAACCAGTAGATTCAACTACGTATTCAGCACCGATTGCATCCCACTTCAAGTCAGCCGGATTTCTTTCAGCTGTTACGCGGATTGCATTGCCGTTCACGATCAATTTGCTATTTTCTACGTCAGCTTCGATAGTACCGTCAAATTGTCCGTGCATAGTGTCATACTTCAACATATATGCTAAGTAATCAACCGGGCAAAGGTCATTGATACCTACGATCTGAATATCGTTTCTTTTCTGAGCTGCACGGAATACAAAACGGCCGATACGACCAAATCCGTTAATACCTACTTTAATCATTTTGTTTAAATTTTAAAGGTTTTATAATATAGCTTTTAAACACTCTACGTTGGAATGTTGTTAAACGTTTAGTATTTATTTCCTAAACGCGGTGCAAAAATAAGAATTTGTTTTTATATTCGCACATAAATTCATATTAAAATAAAAAAAAATGGGAAAAAGCAGCTTCTTGCAAGATTTTAAGGCGTTCGCAATGCGCGGAAACGTCATTGACATGGCAGTCGGTGTCATCATCGGCGGAGCCTTCGGTAAAATAGTATCTTCCATTGTGGCCGATGTCATCATGCCTCCCATCGGATTGCTGGTAGGTGGCGTGAACTTTACAGATTTGAAACTACAATTAAAGCCGGCCGAAGTAGTGGATGGAGTTGAAAAAGCTGCCGTAACGTTGAATTATGGCAACTTCCTACAAGCTACTTTCGACTTTATCATCATTGCTTTTTCTATATTCTTATTTATAAGATTACTTGCCAAGCTGAATCGCAAGAAAGAAGAAGTTCCTGCTCCCGCCGCCCCACCTGCCCCTAGCAAGGAAGAGGTATTACTTACAGAAATCCGTGACTTGTTGAAGGAACAGGCTGGCAAAAAATAAAATATTATCCACACAAAAAAACGGGCTGCCCTCAAATGCTTGTCGGACAGCCCGTGATTTATATACCAGCCGACATTTCCTAAACATTCCAATCTTTTTTTTGCATATTTTTCCACAAGGAAGCAGGAAGAACAAAGTTTTTCCAATTCAATTATAAAAAGCCTCAACAGCATGACGGATTTTTATTTTTTCTGAGTATCTTTGCGGCACGAAATCATTTACATATCTTAATATATATATGCAAGAAAAGATCATTATTCTCGACTTCGGTTCACAAACCACACAGCTCATAGCCCGTCGCGTTCGCGAACTGAATACTTATTGCGAGATTGTGCCTTACAACAAATTTCCACACAATGATCCGTCCATAATCGGCGTTATCCTTTCGGGAAGCCCTTTCTCGGTGTATGATGAAAGCGCCTTTAAAGTCGATTTGAGTGACATTCGCGGAAAGTATCCTATTTTGGGTATCTGCTATGGTGCACAGTTCATGTCTTATACAAACGGTGGGAAAGTGGAACCGGCCGGCACACGTGAATACGGACGTGCACACCTTTCCACTTTCGACCAAGAGAACCCACTATTGAAGAACGTCCGTGAACACTCACAAGTATGGATGAGCCACGGAGATACCATCACCGCCATTCCGGAGAATTTCAAAATTATCGCTTCAACAGATAAAGTAGCCATCGCTGCTTATCAAATAAAGGAAGAGAAAGTATGGGGAGTACAGTTCCACCCGGAAGTGTTCCACAGTGAAGACGGAACCCAGCTTCTGAAAAATTTTGTAGTCGACATTTGCGGGGGGAAACAGGACTGGAGCGCTGCCTCTTTCATTGAAACGACTGTAGCCGAACTGAAAGCGCAACTGGGAAATGACAAAGTAGTACTGGGGCTGAGTGGCGGAGTAGACTCATCTGTGGCAGCCGTATTATTAAATAAAGCGATAGGCAAGAATCTTACCTGCATTTTTGTAGATCACGGCATGCTGCGTAAGAACGAATTCAAAAATGTACTCCATGATTATGAATGTCTCGGACTGAATGTAATCGGAGTGGATGCCAGCCAAAAATTCTTCAGTGAACTGGCAGGTGTGGAAGAACCTGAGAAGAAGCGTAAGATTATCGGTAAAGGTTTTATTGACGTATTCGATGAAGAAGCTCATAAAATTAAAGATGTGAAATGGCTGGCACAAGGTACCATTTATCCTGACTGTATCGAGTCATTAAGTATCACCGGCACTGTAATCAAAAGTCATCACAACGTAGGTGGACTGCCCGAAAAAATGAATTTGAAACTATGCGAGCCTCTGCGTCTGCTATTCAAGGATGAAGTACGCCACGTAGGTCGTGAACTGGGTATGCCGGAACATCTGATTACACGCCATCCATTCCCCGGACCAGGACTTGCGGTACGTATTTTGGGTGATATCACTCCTGAGAAAGTACGTATTCTGCAAGACGCCGATGATATCTATATCCAAGGATTGAGAGACTGGAAAGTGAAAGACTCGGACGGAAACGAAACATCCCTTTACCACCAAGTATGGCAGGCAGGCGTAATCTTGCTACCCGTACAAAGTGTGGGAGTAATGGGGGGACGAACGTACATACGAACGTGCCGTTGCCCTACGTGCCGTAACTAGTACGGATGCCATGACCGCCGACTGGGCTCATCTTCCCTATGAATTTATGGCTAAGGTTTCAAACGACATAATCAATAAAGTAAAAGGTGTAAACCGCGTATGCTATGATATCTCGTCCAAACCGCCTGCCACAATTGAGTGGGAATAATAGACAACCAACTAATAACTTAAAAACAACATAACGGAATGAAACAAGATATGATTGTTATCTTGGATTTGGGAAGCACCGAAAACACCGTGCTTGCCAGAGCCATTCGTGCTTTGGGTGTATATAGTGAAATTTACCCGCACGATATCACAGCCGCCGAGCTGACAGCATTGCCCAATGTAAAGGGTGTCATTATCAATGGCGGTCCCAACCATGTAATTGACGGAGTGGATATTGACGTGCTTCCCGAGATTTACAAAGCAGGGATCCCCGTAATGGCTGCCGGTCATGACAAAGCATGTTGCGAAGTGAAGCTTCCCCAACTGACGGATGATGTGGAAGCAATAAAGAATGCTGTACAATCGTTTGTTTTTGATACCTGCAAGGCAGAGGCTAACTGGAATATGACAAACTTTGTCAATGACCAGATTGAATTGATCCGCCGCCAGGTAGGCGACAAGAAAGTATTATTGGCACTTTCCGGAGGTGTAGACAGTTCTGTAGTAGCAGCTCTGTTGCTGAAAGCCATCGGTAATAATCTGGTCTGCGTACATGTGAACCATGGATTAATGCGCAAAGGTGAATCGGAAGCAGTAATTGAAGTTTTCAAAAATCAGTTGAACGCTAATTTGATTTACGTGGATGCTACAGACCGTTTCCTGAGTAAACTGGAAAATGTAGCTGATCCGGAGCAGAAACGCAAGATTATCGGTGGTGAATTTATTCGTGTGTTCGAAGAGGAAGCCCGTAAGCTAAATGGAATCGACTTTTTGGGACAAGGTACAATTTATCCTGATATCGTAGAAAGTGGTACTAAAACAGCCAAAATGGTTAAATCCCATCACAATGTAGGTGGCTTACCCGAGGATTTACAGTTTGAATTAGTAGAACCTTTACGCCAGTTGTTCAAAGACGAAGTCCGTGCCTGCGGAGTGGAACTTGGTTTACCATACGACATGGTCTACCGTCAGCCGTTCCCTGGTCCTGGTTTGGGAGTGCGCTGTTTGGGGTCTATCACTCGTGACCGCCTGGAAGCTGTTCGCGAATCGGACGCCATCTTGCGTGAAGAATTCCAACTGGCAGGCTTGGACAAGAAAGTATGGCAATATTTCACCGTAGTACCCGATTTCAAATCAGTAGGCGTGCGTGACAATGCCCGTTCATTTGACTGGCCTGTTATTATCCGAGCTGTCAACACCGTAGATGCTATGACAGCTACTATCGAACCGATAGACTGGTCCATTCTGATGAAAATTACCGACCGTATTCTAAAAGAAGTAAAGAATGTGAACCGCGTATGCTATGACCTGTCGCCCAAACCCAATGCGACCATTGAGTGGGAATAAAAAATATACTTCAAACCATGTAAGATCCCGAAACTAAAAGTTTCGGGATCTTTTTTATATTCAAGTTCTTCACTTTGCCCCCAATGACACTAGAACAAGAACCATAAAATTTTTCGTTTTTTTGATATTTCCGCTTCAATATTTACATCCAAGGAATCAAAGCTCTATAATCTCCTCATTACAAATGGTCAGTTTGCCGGCTCCGTTTTCTGTAACTACCCAAGAATTTTCAATGCCGACCGGTCCTACTCCCGGCAATACGATTTTAGGTTCAAGGGCAAACACCATTCCCTCTTCCAACTCCCTCCGGATACGCGGAGCCAACACTGGTGCCTCATTGATTTCCAACCCGATGCCGTGTCCTATAAAACGTGCCTGTTGGGACACCCCCATAAAACGATCGGCAAATCCGGCTTTCGTCACGATCTCAATGGCCGCATTATAAAGATCCTCGCACACCACACCAGGCGCCGTCATAGAGGCAACCTTATCCTGCACTTCAAGACAGACTTGATGAGCTGCATAAGCCTCATCATTTAATTTTCCAATGGAGAACACACGACTCATATCGCACATATATCCGTAAAAGTTTCCCCCTATATCCACCATTACACTATACCCCTCTTTCAACAAAGTTCCATTCATTCCTCCGGGCAAAGACGGATCCAATCCCTTACCACCTAAGGCAAAATCATAAGGCGAAGGAGTAGCTGCATTATCTCCGGCCAACACACTTCCCATAAATATCTCCATACTCTGACCAAATACTCTGAATATTCCCAGACAACCTTCCAGTCGCATCAGGCGTTCCACCTCAACAGATAGTTCACGATCAGTCATCCCCGGATGGTATACATCGGGAATCTTACTATATGCTCGAGCATGTAAAGCAGCCGACCGACGAAAAAGTTCAATCTCCAGCGGAGTCTTTACACTACGCGCTTCACGAATAATAGCAGTTCCATCCACGACCTCCGATTCAGGAAAAAGAGATGCAAGACGCATATAGTCCGCATAAGGCAGTTCCCCGCCTTCCAACATTATCTTTGAAGCTACAGGTATACCATTTTCTTTTAACAAGTCCACTATCTGCTCAGGTTTACGAATAGGGAATACAAATTCTCCCACAATATTATTAGGACGTTTTACAAAGAGAAGTGCCGGTGAATGAAGCGGTAAATAAAGATAGCCGTTCACTATCTCACCATACGTATAAAGCAAATTTACATTACAAGCTATCAGGGCAGCATCAATGCCTTGTTGAGCCATCAAATAGCGTATTTTATCTCGACGAAATTTCAATTCGGGTTGTAACATAAGTAATATTATCTGATTATTTAAAATACTGAGTACAAAAATAACAGATTTCAGTCAGTATAAAGGATAGTAGTTCCAAAAAAGAGAAAGGATATATTAAAACTCACTAATTTTGGATGATTAGTTTGAAAACAGTGTTCAATTATATTAAATTTGCAAACGAATTGACAAACAAAGTATCTTTCATGTTCAACGGTATCAAAAAATATGTGGTAAGAATAGTATGCGTAATTATGTTATTACTCGTACAATTTGATGTATGCGCTCCACTGATTGATGCCAATCTGGCTATGGTAGAAACGATGGAACAACCCACCCTGCCTTCTGACAACAATGAAGAAAGCAGAGGAGAAGAAACTTATTATTTCCAGTCGGGACGTGCACAACTGCCAAACAGTCGTTTTTTACCCTGCACTATCGACATGCTGGTCAATCTTTTTGCTATTCCCCAAGTTCCGGTACAAAGTTACACACCTGTCAGTGAAAATCCGGGGAAAGTGGTACATCATCACATTATCTTTTGTGTGTACCGCATTTAATATGTCACATTAAAGCATATTCATACATATTGGCCTTGTATTCTGAAAGATTTGAATGCAAGCCGGATCTTTTATTTACTCAAACTCAATTATTAATCTTTTTAAATTGTATTCGTAATTTCATGAAGAGTAATTTTCAGAAAATTGCGGTCCTGTGTACATGCACAGGATTGCTATGCTCTTGTGGTCAATCGGACAACAAGCAGGAACATCACAAAGAATTCATTCCCATCACCATTCTTCACCCCACAACCATTGAGTTTCCACGCTCATATGTAGCTGATGTGCAAGCTATACAGTTTGTAGAAATTAAGCCCAAAGTGGAAGGATTTGTTCAACAAATATATGTAGACGAAGGACAGAAAGTCAAAAAAGGACAGCCCCTATTCCAACTCAGTTCCGACCAATATAGCGAAACGGTAAAAGAGGCGCAAGCCAATTACAAACAAGCACAGGCACAATATGAAATGGCAAATTATGAAGCCGAAAGAATAGGCCGGCTGGTTGACAAACAAATCTTATCAAAAATCCGACTCGACCAAGCCAATAAAGAAAAAGAAGTAGCCCAAATGAAAGTGGAACAGGCAAAAGCACAAATGCAACGTTCACAGATGGATTATTCTTACACCACTATCACTGCCCCTTTTGACGGCTACATAGACCGTATTCCTTATAAGACGGGAAGTCTGGTAAATCCGCAAAGCTTACTGACTACCGTAAGTGATATTTCCGAGATCTTTGCTTACTATAAAGTGAACGAAAGCGAGTATCTGGAATACAAGCGCCAACAACTTAGCGGACAAAAACAGCACGAAGAAAATAATGTGGAACTGATTTTGTCAGACGGTTCCATCTACTCCCACAAAGGCACATTAGAAACTGTAGAAGGTGACTTTGAACGAGGAACCGGCTCCATTGCCTTCCGTGTCCGTTTTCCGAACCCGGACGGACTGCTGAAACATGGAGTGACTGGAAAAGTACGTATGATGACCCAAATGGACAACATCTGCCTAGTTCCCCAGAAATCAACATTCGAAATTCAAGATTTCACCTATGTATATACCGTTGATAGTGCCAGTGTAGTAAAAGTACGCAGCTTCCAACCGCTGGAACGCTATAATAATTACTATGTGACACAAGACTTCTCTCCTAACACTGCCATCGTATACGAGGGAGTGCAAATGATGAAGGATGGCATTACCATCAAGACTGATACCATTGATATGGAAGCAATCAGAAAAGAAGTTGAATTAAAACAACCTATCGTAAAATAAAACGGACAGTTTATGTTTAAGCTATTTATAAAAAGACCGATACTTTCAGGAGTAATCTCCGTCATTATCGTCTGCTTGGGCGTACTGTCTATTTTGACACTGCCCATCACTCAGTTTCCCGATATCGTACCCCCCATCTGTAACGGTAACCGCCCGATACACCGGGGCTAGTGCCGATGTGATGTCTAAAACAGTCGCCACCCCGTTAGAGCGTGCCATCAACGGAGTACCCGGCATGACCTACATGACCACTGTTTGTACCAACGACGGTATGTCCCTTACTACTATCTATTTTAAAGTGGGAACCGATCCGGACGTAGCTGCCGTAAATGTACAGAACCGTGTGACTACCGTACTAGACGAATTGCCTGAAGAAGTAATCCGTGCCGGAGTTATTACAGAAAAAGAAGTAAACAGTATGTTGATGTACTTGAACATCATGAGTACGGACAGTGCACATACCGAAAAGTTTGTTTATAACTTTGCCGATATCAATATTTTGCGCGAATTAAAACGTATTGACGGTGTAGGCTTGGTAGAAATCATGGGTAGCCGTGATTATGCCATGCGTGTATGGTTGAATCCTAATCGGCTGGCCGCCTACAACATGGTACCTCAAGATGTAACTGAAGCCATCCGTAATCAAAACATAGAAGCAGCACCCGGCAAGACAGGTATCAGTTCAGACAAATTACCCCAACAACTGCAATATGTATTACAATATACCGGAAAGTTCAGCACAGCAGAAGAATATGGAGAGATTGTATTGAAAGCTCTTCCCGATGGTTCACTGCTACGTCTGAAAGACGTTGCCACTATTGAATTCGATTCTGAAGATTATAACATGACCTCTATGACCGACGGAAGGCCATCGGCATCTATTATGATCAAACAACGCCCTGGCTCCAATGCAAGGGAAGTCATCCAAAATATTAAAACCAAAATGGCAGAAATCAAAGAAAGCAGTTTTGCGCCTGGCATGGATTACAATATCTCCTATGACGTATCACGCTTTCTTGACGCCTCCATACAGTCAGTGCTGAAGACACTGCTCGAAGCATTCATACTGGTATTTATTGTGGTGTATATATTTTTACAAGATTTCCGTTCCACCTTAATTCCGGCTATCGCCGTACCAGTTTCATTGGTCGGTACATTCTTTTTTATGGAAATGCTGGGCTTCTCCATAAATATGTTGACCTTATTCGCCCTTGTGCTCGCAATAGGTATTGTAGTAGACAACGCAATAGTCGTCGTAGAGGCTGTCCATGTAAAGATGCATCATGAGAAACTCTCTCCTTATAAAGCATCTGTAGCAGCTATTAATGAAATCGGTGGAGCCATTATTGCCATCACGCTAGTCATGTCGGCAGTCTTTGTTCCGGTGGGCTTCATGCAGGGAACTGTAGGTATTTTCTATCGGCAATTCTCATTGACACTGGCGGTAGCCATTGTTATCTCAGGAATAAACGCATTGACCCTCTCGCCTGCCCTATGTGCTTTGTTACTGAAACCCGCTGATGGAAAAAAGAAGAAAAAAGCAGGATGGCTACGTCGTTTCTTTATTTTTTTCAACCGCCGGTACGACCGCTTTGAAAAGAAATACAATATCGGATTACACAAGTATTTGAGCCGGAAAATAATCACTTATGCCACACTGATTATTTTCTTCCTTGCCACTTTCGGCATGAGCCAGGTACTTCCTTCAGGCTTTATTCCCAATGAAGACCAAGGTATGATTTATGTCAATGTAGATGCGCCTCCGGGAGCAACATTGGAACGCAGCGAAAAAGCCTTGAACGCTGTACAAGCTGCATTGCTTCCTTTCAAAGAAATTGAAAGCATCTCCACATTAGCAGGTTATAGTTTGATGACTGAAACGGAAGGTGCCAATTTCGGTATGGGTATGATTAATCTCACCCCGTGGAGTGAACGCGATCAAACAGCAGCCGAACTTATAGAGATATACAAAGACCGCACCTCGCATATCAAAGATGCGGATATTCAGTTCTTCCTGCCTCCTACAGTTCCGGGATTCGGTAATGCCAGCGGCTTCGAACTTCGTTTACAAGATAAAACAGCAGGCAGCTTTGCAGAATTTGCCGATGTTGCCAATACATTAGTAGAAAAACTGAATGAAGATCCGCGCATTGTGGGAGCAACCTCAGGATTCAATCCTAATTTTCCACAATATCTGCTGAAAGTGGATATTGCTAAAGCAGCTAAATTAGGAGTAAATCTAAATGAATCCATGGAAACACTCCAATCCTATATCGGCAGTTTCTACTCATCCAACTTTATTCGTTTCGGACAAATGTATAAGGTGATGTTACAGGCTTCTCCAGAGTATCGTATGAATCCTGAAGATCTGTATAAGTTCTATGCCAAGAACAAGGACGGGAATATGGTACCCTACTCTAACTTTATGACGATGGACCGTATATTCGGTCCTAACCAGATTACACGCTACAATATGTTCACCTCGGCCTTGATTACAGGTGAACCTGCCGAAGGAGTCAGTTCAGGAGAGGTTATCGAAGCAGTGGAACAAATTGCCAAAGAGACATTACCTCGCGGTTATGATATAGAATGGTCAGGAGTTACTCGTGAAGAGAAAGATTCGGGTGGACAAACCGTTCTTATTTTCGGTATCTGCCTGCTGTTTGTTTATTTGTTGCTGGCAGCACAATACGAGAGTCTGTTACTGCCTTTTCCCGTCATACTTTCATTGCCGGCAGGTATCTTCGGTTCTTATTTTTTCCTGCAACTGGCAGGCTTGGAAAATAATATTTATGCCCAAGTAGCCTTGGTAATGTTGATTGGTCTGCTAGGCAAAAATGCCATTCTTATTGTGGAAATGGCCAACCAGTACCGCAAACAGGGAATGAGCATCTTTGATGCTGCCGTTAGAGGTTCCGTAAGCCGTCTGCGCCCCATCCTGATGACATCCTTTGCATTTATATGCGGACTAATCCCGTTGGTAATGGCAAGCGGAGCCGGTGCTTTGGGCAACCGTTCCATCGGAACAGCTGCCGCCGGAGGTATGTTTATCGGTACATTCGTAGGAATCTTCCTTGTACCTGGACTTTACCTTATTTTCGAGAGTTGGTCTGCACATCTTAACCGTAATAAAGTCAGCTATGATGAAGAAGATGAAAAATAACAATATAAACAAAACAGGTTTAATAATAGGAGCTTTCTGTCTGATTATGGTAAGTTGCAAAGCCCCTTCCCTTACTCCGACAGAAAAGATAGAGTTACCCGAGTTCTATATGGATAGGGAAACGGACAGCACTACTATCTCTTCCATGTCATGGAAAACATTTTTTCCAGATACGTTATTGCAAAGTTATATAGCCGAAGCGTTAAATAACAATCATTCATTCCTTCAAACTATAGAACGGATATCCATTGCCCGTTCACAAGTTCGAGTAGGAAAAGGAGCGCTGCTGCCCGATCTTTCATTAGGCATTGATGGTGGAGTACAACGTTTTGGCGAGTACACTATGGACGGAGTTGGTAACAGCACCACCAACACTCCCGATTTAGAAAAAGACAAACATATTCCAGATCCCTACCGGAATTTCAACCTAGGACTCAATTTTCAATGGGAAGCTAACATATGGGGTAAGCTAACCGATAAAAAACGATCGACCGTATCCCGCTGGATGCAGTCTGTAGAAGCTATGCGTCTGGCACGCACCTTATTGATATCAGAAGTAGGTACACACTATTTTGAATTAATAGGACTGGATAAACAGCGATATGTGCTACGCGAAGCCATCCTAACAGCCAGAGATGCTTATAATTTAACCGATGAACTGATGAAAGAAGGTGAAGTAACCCGACTTTCTGTAGACCAATTCCGGTCACGACGCCTTAAATTGGAAGAAATGCTGCTTGCAAACGAACAGCAAATAAGTGAAAAGGAACGTGCCATCGCCACCTTATTAGGACGACTGCCTTTCAAGGTGAAACGAGTGTCATTTGAAACTGCATGTAGTTATGAGTTTCCCACAGATGCAGGAATCCCGTCACAACTTTTGCAATATCGCCCGGATATAAAGGCTGCCGAACTGGAGTTATTAGCTAGTAAATCCGACGTATCTGCAGCGCGAAAAGCTTTCTTCCCATCCATCGTGATTGGAGGAAACGGAGGTTTTAACGCATTTGATCTGGATAAATGGTTTACTGCTCCTGCATCCCTGGTTTACAATCTCGGTGCAGGTATCACAGCACCTATATTCAAACAAAATACTATACGTGCATTATGGAATGATGCGAAAAGCCAGCAACGCATCGCTTTGTTAGGATATCACGATACGGTATTAAAAGCCTATGAAGAAGTATTAAACCTCATTACTGCATCATCGCAAATGCACCAGCGCAAAAAGTTGAAAGAAGAAGAAAGCCGTATCCATCATCGATCTATTTATAATGCAAATGAAATGTTTAAAGTAGGATTCGCAGGCTATCTGGATGTACTGTCGGCCGATGAACGTTTCCTGGATTGTGAATTGGAACGTATCGCTCTGAATGTGGAATCTTGTAAACTGCATATCATGCTTTACCGTGCCTTAGGAGGTGGAAGCAATTAGTTAATATACTTATATTTTTTGATTTGTTTGGTTAGGAACCGCCCCCGGCAAGCGTGTCGTCAGGACGGTTCTTTTTTACTCTTATAATTCAAGAAATATCAGACCTCTTGAGCAAAGAAACAATCCACAACAATAATATAGCTCCCACAATAGAGGTAACAAGACTGCCAATAATACCAGTTGCTGCAATACCAAACAAACTGAATACCCAGCCGCCCAGGACACCACCAACAATACCAACCAATAAATTAATAAAGAGACCGAAACCTCCCCCTCTCATCAACTTACCGGCAACAAAACCAGCAATAATTCCGATAATAATGTACCAAATAAAATACATACGCTTTATTCTTTAGAGTTTATAGTTAATCATCTTACTGATAAAAACAGCTATTCTGTATAAAAAGTTGCCTGAATAAATCTTTTTTTACTTCATTGATAAAATTATTCAGGATGCATTTTCCCTTTTTCCGGTCTTCTTTTTCCGGCTTCAGCATTTTCTTCCCCATCTGTTCTCCCTTCAATCTTTATCTTTGTCTCAAACTTAAAAGACAAAATATGAAGATAAACGTACATTCCATGCTATTATTAAGCCTTGCCGCACTACTTTCTTCCTGTGCTGCCGAAGGCAATGATAAAAAACAAGACCTTATTGTAAAAACAACACAAGCTGTTCCAGTTTCACATCAGGGTGACAAAGAATTCTCTTTTATTGCCCGACCTTTTCGCACTTCCGAGTTATCTTTCCGAGTAGGCGGTCCCATCGACCGTTTCGATGTATACGCAGGTAACCGATACCAACAAGGCAGCATCATAGCCGAAATAGATCCGCGCGATTTCCGCATCCGTAAAGAACGTGCCGAAGCAATCTACCATCAGGCAAAAGCGGAATTCGAACGTATACAAAAGTTATACGGCAAAGGAAATGTTTCTGCAAGTACTTATGAAAAAGCAAAAGCAGACTATATCACTGCAAAAACAACTTTCAATACAGCTTCCTATGAACTGGAAGACACACACCTTATCGCTCCATTCAATGGTTATGTGGGTGAAGTATATATAGAGAAATTTCAAGACGTGAAAGCAACCCAGCCCATCATTTCTTTTATTGATATAGACCAACTTAAACTGGAGATTTATGTCACTCAAGACATTGCCCGTGCAGTGCAAGCACTAGATACAATACAAGTACGATTTGACGCCCAACCCGATAAAGTATATAATGCTAAGATAATGGAAATTTCCAAAGGGACTACCCGCAATAACCTCTCTTATCTGCTGACCGCTCTACTTCCCAATAAAGAAGGGAAATTACTGGCAGGTATGTCTGGTAAAGCAAGCCTAAATGCCCCTTCCGTTTCAACTCTTTCCCAAGGAGCAGCCATCCCTCAAACAGCCCTTTGCCATCGCCCTACAGAAGGAGATTATTTATGGGTAGTAAATTCCAAAACCCAACAAGTAACTAAGAGAAAAGTAAAGAAAGGGGATCTATTGCCAAACGGTTATGTATCTATCACCGAAGGCTTGTATCCTGATGAAACTGTAGCAAACAGTGGGCTCCGCTTCCTATCGGATGGAATGAAAATAAGTGTAGAAAACGAATAATATCACAGAAATAAACAATCATGAAACTCGTAAAATATTTTCTACAGAAGAAAGCAGTCACTATCTTGCTGTTGGTATTGATATTGGCCGGTGGGCTGTTCTCCTATATCAAAATGGGAAAACTGGAAGACGCCCCCTTTACCATCAAACAAGCACTCGTACTGACTCCGTATCCCGGAGCATCCCCCTCCGAGGTACAATCTCAAGTAACAGATGTTCTGGAAGAATCCATCCAATCTCTTGGTGAACTTTATTATCTGAAAACAGAAAACCGAACAGGACTTTCAAAAATAACCGTTTATGTAAAAAAGGAAATCCGGGCAGACGAAATGCAACAACTTTGGGACAAATTACGCCGTAAAGTAAATGATGTACAAAGCAAACTTCCCGCCGGAGCAGGTCCATCTGTTGTTAACGATGATTTTGGAGATGTATTGGGAGTTTTCTATGGACTGACTGGAAAGAGCCATACCTATCGGGAACTGGAAGACGAAGCCAAGATTATCAAAAACGAACTATTGAAAATAAAAGATGTTGCTAAAATAGAAATCTACGGAATACAGACACCTACCATTGACGTGTCTGTCAGCCCATCCGTCATGGCACAAAGCGGAATTACGACCTCGGATATAGCCCGCGCTTTCGAAGCACAAAATAAAGTGGTGGATGCCGGAGGTATTGATGCCGGACAAAATCGGCTGCGCATTGAATCCACTGGAAATTTTTATTCATTAGATGATATAAGAAACCTGACTATCGTATCACGCTCCGGTGAACATTTCCGCCTTGCCGACATTGCACAAATAGAAGAAAGTTATCAGACACCTGCCAGCAATCTGATGCGCATTGACGGTAATCCGGCCATAGGTATTGCCATCTCCACCGTCCCCACCGGAAATGTAGTGGATATGGCAGAAGCTGTGAAAAAACGCATTGACGAATTATCCCAATCCATGCCTGAAGGATATGAACTGACCTCTATCTACGATCAAGGATATGAATCAGCCGTTGCCAATCAAGGCTTTGTCTTGAATCTCATCATTTCCGTTTTAACTGTTATAGCCATTCTATTATTTTTCATCGGGTTCAAGAATGGCACGCTGATAGGTAGCGGACTGATTTTTTCCATCTTCGCCACTCTCATTGTCATGATGGCTTGCGGCATCGCACTCCAGCGAATGTCACTGGCCGCCATCATTATCGCCATGGGGATGTTGGTAGACAATGCCATTGTTGTGTCAGACTCCGCTTTAATCAATATGGAGCGTGGAATGCGGAAACGTGTAGCCATCATGCAGGCTTGCTCGACTACCGCCCTGCCCTTGTTGGCAGCAACCGTAATCGCTATTCTTACTTTCCTTCCTATCTATTATTCACCACATATCACAGGTGAACTGTTATCCTCATTAGTCGTGGTTATCGGAGTATCCCTGATGTTCAGCTGGGTGTTCGCACTGACACAGACACCTTTCTTTATACAGGAATTTGTCCGCCGCCCACGTCCCGAGGAACTGAAAGCGGCACTGTTTGACGGAAAATATTACAACCGTTTCCGCAATGCTTTACATTGGGTGCTCCGCCACCGGTCGGTCACCATCGGCTCACTGGCCATTATGCTGATACTCTCTGCCTGGAGTTTCAAATTTATTCCTAAAGTATTCGTACCCGCACTGGAAAAACAATACTTTACCGTAGATATGTGGCTGCCCGAAGGAACAAACATTAACGAAACAGACCGCATGGCAAGCAGTCTGGCAGACTATATACGCGGACACGAAGAAACAGAAATGGTTTCTACCTACATAGGTCGCACGCCCCCCCGCTATTATTTATCCAATGTATCTTTCGGTCCTCAATCCAATTATGCACAAATACTGGTAAAATGCAAGACCTCCAAAGATTCAAAGGAATTACATGCGCTACTGCAAGACTCCATTCGCCAGAAATATCCCGAACCCCTGATAAAAGTGAACAAATTCGAGCTTAGCCCTTTGACAGAAGCCGTCATCGAAGCCCGTTTTCTAGGACCGGATCCTGCTGTACTAGATTCACTGGCAGGGAAAGCAATAGAAATCATGCGCCGCAATCCCAAAGTAGCGGACGCCCGCAACGAATGGGGCAACATGAGTTTAATGATCCGCCCTGTTTACGATCCGGTAAAAGCCGGAGCACTGGGTATCACCAAAACACAAATGATGCAATCCGTCAAGTCTATCAGTGATGGAACTCCTGTAGGAATTTATCGGGATAATGAAAAGAAAGTACCTGTATTACTAAAATCGGAAGGGGTCATATTACAGACGAACGATCTTTAGGGGATTTCTCTGTTTGGAACGGGGAGCATTCGGCCCTCTGTCACAAGTAACGGAAAAAATTGAAACCACTTGGGAATTTCCGCAAATACGTACTTATAACCGTCAGTTATCCATGGCAGCCATGTGTGGAGTAAAACCGGGACACACCATGGCGGAAGTACACGGAGAAATACGAAAAGAGATAGAAGAAATAGAATTGCCCGAAGGATATACCTTCTTCTGGGATGCCCAATACAAAGACCAAGGCGAAGCGATGCAGGCCATTGCCAAGTTCTTTCCTTTGGCTTTTCTGATGCTCATTGTAATTCTTGTAGCATTATTCGGTAACTTCAGACAACCGGTCATTATCCTGTGTATCCTTCCCCTTTCCCTTATCGGGGTTGCCATAGGTATGCTGCTCACCGGATTCGATTTCGGCTTCTTCCCCATCGCCGGATGGCTGGGATTATTAGGTATGATTATTAAAAATGTGATTGTGTTACTGGATGAAATAAATATACAGCGCCGAAATGGAATCGCACCTTATACCGCCATCATAGAAGCTACAGTGTCAAGAACAAGACCTGTACTTATGGCAGCGACCACTACTATTTTAGGAATGGTTCCGTTGTTGTTCGATATAGCATTCGGCGGTATGGCAGCCACTATTATTTTCGGACTGACGTTTGCCACATTGCTAACGTTATTCGTAACCCCGGCATTATATGCCATGTTTTATAAAATTAAGAGTAATTCTAAATATGCATCCTATGAAAAGAATTAATATACTGTTTATCTTTATTTTTAGTGTTCCGTCCGCAACTTTCTCCCAACAAAGTGATTTATTGGAAAAGTACAGGTCGATGGCTGTGGAATACAACCACGACCTGAAGGCGGCGGATAAACACATCTCTGCAAGTATCGAACTGGAAAAAGCCGCCCGAAAAGATTTGCGTCCCAAACTTTCGGGTGACGCCAACTTTCAATATACCGGCAACCCCATCCAGCTCACTCTGGACTTGCCCAGTATGCAAAACCCACTGACGTTCGAAGGCAAGGACATGAAATATGGTGCCTCACTTACCCTATTACAGCCGGTCTATACAGGCGGGCGTCTGCTGGAAACCATCCGGATGGCAAAACATCAACATAGTCTGGCAGCACATCAGGCGGAATACTTTCGTTCCGCCCTGTGCTACCAAACCGATATGCAATACTGGAATACCGTAGCCCGTGCCGAACTTCTGCAAGTTGCTACCGACTATCGAAACTCTATCGCCTCACTCACCAAAACTATCCGTGAGCGAGTCGAAGCAGGACTAGTTGACCCGCAAGACTTGCTTATGGCAGAAGTAAAACTAAATGAAGCCGAATACCAATTGCTCCAAGCAAAAAGCAGTTTGGAAACAGGAAGAATGGCACTTAATTCACTGATTGGCACGGCATTTCATGAAATAACGGAAGTGGAAGATACCATTCCTTCCATCGTAATGAATGAGCAGTTATGGAAGCAAGACGGTTCTAACCGACCGGAACTAAAAATAGCATACGACCAAATAGGCATAGCCGAAAGCTCAAAGAAACTGACTGACTCAAAATATAAACCGCAACTGTATGTCGACATAGAAGGAAGTTACTCTTCACCAGGATATAACTTTAAATCCGACCTTGATCCCAACTATGCCGTTTATGCTAAGTTATCTGTACCTATTTTTGAATGGGGGAAACGACGCAACGAAAAACGGGCAGCCTCTTTCCAGATCGGTGCCGCGACTGATAATCTGCACCAAGTAAGTGACCATGTAAATCTGGAAGTGCAGACAGCCCGTGTATCCTTGTCTCAAGCAATGGAACAAGTACAATTAACTAGAAACTCATTGGAAAAAGCCCGCAAAAACGAACAAATGGCATTGGAAAGATATACAGAAGGGAAAGTATCAATAGTGGAAATGATAGAGGCACAAAACTATCGGCAGATTTCACAAACCAACTATGTACAAGCCAAAGTTTCTGCACAAGGACACTATTCCGCATTGCTGAAAGCTTTAAACAAATATTAGATAAAACCAACCATCATGAAAAGCATATTCTTCCATTCACCAAGGAACGGAATTTATCCGTACCTATAGTGAATGGAAAATATTAATTTAACACCTCTCCAGTCTATGATTATTCTGTAAAATATTGTAGCTTTGTTCACATGAAATGGAATGTTACATTATATGGCCTTTTATTCTCCGGACTAGGAGCATTTTCCTATCTTCTTCTAGCCAATTATTCCGATTTGTCACCCCATGTGGCAGATATGCTATTTTCCAAAGGTGCTTTTATCTTCTTCATCACAGCCTTCAATATTCTTGGCTACTCAACGTTGCGGCTCAGTTCCTGGCTAAACAGTCAATATGCATTGAATATCCGCAAACGTTGGAAAATTATTACCATTTATATAGCCGTAACTCTTCTGTTCTTTCTTTTGAATTATAGTTTATTGATTGTCGGAAAACTTCTGGTAGGTTCCTACAACATATTTATTTTCCCAAATGGCGGCTGGCGCATCCTCTTTCTGGTATGGTTGGTGGAGTTAGTTATTGTAGGACTACTTTTATCTAACCGTTCTATTCAGAACACATTAAAACTGCAACAAGAAGCTGCCGAACTTCAAAAAGAAAATAACACAGCCCGTTACACCGCCCTGCAAAACCAACTCAATCCACACTTTCTGTTCAACAGTCTTAACACGCTGATTGCAGAAATAGAATACAATCCCGCCAATGCAGTCCGCTTCACTAAGCATCTGTCCAGCGTTTACCGCTATGTCCTTCAAAGTCAAGATAAAGTCTTGGTACCTTTAAGCGAAGAATTGGAATTTATGAGATCCTACCTCTTTCTTCACGAAGTCCGATTAGGAAATTGCATCAGTTACAAATGTCATCTTCCCGAAGACTATCCTGAAGCCATGCTCCCGCCACTAACTTTGCAACTGCTGGTAGAAAATGTCATCAAGCATAATTCCATCACCTCAAACAAGCCTATGCAAATTAATATAGAAATTGAAAATTATTTCCTGACAGTAAGTAACCCTATCCAACCTAAAAAGAGTAATGACACCTCTTCGGGAGTAGGATTGAATAATCTTTCCAACCGTTGCAAACTACTGCTCGGTGAAGGAATCATTGTCACTAAAGCAAACAATTTGTTTACCGTAAAAGTACCTTTAGCATATGAATAAACTAAACGCAATCATTATAGAAGATGAAGTGCCAGCAGCACGTTTGTTACATTCCATGATTACCCGTCTGCGCCCGCAATGGACACTGACCATTATACCGGGCAGTGTGGACGAAGCTGTGGCTTGGTTTAAAGATAATCCACAACCCGACCTGATCTTCCTCGATATCCAATTGGCAGATGGAAACGCATTCGATTTCCTTTCGGCCGTGCATCCTTCCTCTATAATTATTTTTACAACTGCCTACGACCAATATGCCATCCGCGCATTTACAGTAAATAGCATAGATTATATACTGAAACCCATCGACGAAACACGTCTGCTCGATGCCATCATCAAATACGAAACTTTACAAAACAAAGGAATCTCCCGCCCCCAAGAATATCTGGATACATTGCTGGATACCCTGCAACATAAAGAAAGACGTTACCGTACACGCTTCCTTATTTATGGAGCCGACCGTTTCTGGTCTCTTCAAGTAACGGACATAGCCTATTTCTATTCTGAAAATAAAATAACTTTTGCCGTCACCCAAAAAGGACAAGAACACATAATCGACCTGTCTCTGAATAAATTAATGGAACAGTTGGACCCAGAACAGTTCTTTCGCGCCAACCGTCAGATTATTATCAGCATTGCTTCCATAGACCATGCCGAACCTTATTTTAATGGCAAGATAGTAGTCAGTGTCCTTCCTCCTTACAAAGCCCAAATCACCATCAGTGAAGAAAAACTTTCTTCATTCAAGCTTTGGCTTAATTATTAAGAAATGAAAAAGGAAGATTAAGCACTTACTAATCGGTAAACATGATAGCCTCAATGCATATACCTTGTTTATTGATAACACACTCTATAGTCGCTGCCGGAAGCCGGAACTCCAAAATATGCGCATCGGGCAAATAGGGACATATATATCTTTGTGAATCAGGATGAAATGTTCTGATACACAATTCCGAAAATCCAATAAAGCCCCTTACTTTAAAATAATTAAAGCAAGATTGCGAAAACGGCAAAAAAGGAGGTCTATTTTCTTTCATTAGTCTTTGCAATAGATTTATGTTACTCATGTCAAAAACATGAACTTATCATAAACAAGCGTGTGTCCGAAAGGTTTATCAAAAGTTCCATTTCTTCCGCCACAATATAAAAAAGCAGTCCGGCACAGATATTCATCCATATGCCGGACTGCTTTTACACCATATTATCCTTCTTACTTATTTCTAAGTTTTTTACACAAATCTGCTTTATCCGACAAACAAGGAAGATCGAAAAAATATTCATTCCGCCAAGTAACAGGACAAATTATTGTACCATTTTATTTCTATGCCAAAATCCTATAACAAAGCTTTTTAATGCATCGTTAAAAAATATGAGTTATAAAAAATTGTCGGAATACTAGAATATCTTCTAAAACTTATAGACTATCAGGTCCAACAAGTTTTAAAATAATTACGTATTGATTTAAAAATTTATCTGCCTTTACTCTTGCCCTTATTGATGAAATAATAAAGCACTCCATAAAAATATAAAGACACTGAAAAGAATTATCGGACGGAATGTTTCCGCCCGATAATATAAACAGTTATTCTACCGGCGGCACCTCCAGAATACTACCATAACGATGATATTCAAATGAAATACTTTGCTCCTTGATGTAATGAACCAATTCCACACGTCCGTCTTTCACCGGTTTAGCTGTAGCAATATACTTATCAATACGTGCAGCTTCCTCGTACATTTCCATCGGAATATCAGCCCCACAAGTGCGGATACGTTCATAATTCTTCATTGATTTCAGGAATCCGGCCAACGCTTCTTCTTTTAAAGGACATCCCAAAGAAGCCAATGCAGCGGTACGGTCATCACCAGGTTCAAAACTAATACTCAATGGAGTATGACAAATTCTGGCAGCCAAAGCAATCATCTTTGCATCTTCATTGTTATCTCCTGGGAAAAGACGCAAAACCATATTCTTTAAAGGCAGATAGCGGAATGCATTTTGCTCGCCATACAGATTATTGACATCACGAGCATGCGCAAATTCCTGCTCGTATGCCTTCACATAACTTTGTGTATAGTCGGTGGTACTGCCTGGCTTATCTGCAATATTTACAAAACAAGCACAATAGTTAGGACCACCCGCCTTCACACCTCCACCAAAAGCCGACAATTTCATTCCACCGAACGGCTGACGATTTACAATGGCCCCCGTTATACCACGATTGATGTAAAGGTTACCTGCCATAATTGAATCTTTCCACAATTTCTGTTCGCCTTCATCCAGACTCTGTAAGCCCGAAGTCAAACCATATTCCAAACTGTTTACCAAATCAATGCCTTGCTGCAAATTCTCAATGCAAACCACGCTCAGCATCGGACCGAACAATTCCGTTCTGAATGAATAGTTGCCGGGACGTACCCCCCACTTCACTGTAGGAGCCAATACATATTTATGCTTATCAAGAAAACGAGGTGGAACCAGCCAAGACTCCCCTTTTTCCAGTTCCAGAGCTTTCAATAATTTATCATTCTTATTGGTAATCATCGGACCTACCACATTCCCAGGATTCCATACACTACCCACCTTCATACTAGTTGCGGCATCTTTCAACTTATCTTGAAAGTTCTTGTCCTCATAGACCGAGCGTTCTACCAGCAATAAAGAACATGCGGAACATTTTTGACCGGCATTGCCAAAAGCAGAAGCCACAATATTCATAATAGCATGGTCACGGTCACCGGAATCTGTCAAGATAATTGCATTCTTGCCACCGGTTTCTGCCGACAATGGAGTAGCCGGATTACTGCGTGCAATATTTTGGGCAGTGTCTGTCCCTCCTGTCAGAATAATATGTTTGACAGCCGGAGCAGTAGTCAATACCTTTAATGCCTCACGGTCTGTAATGATAACCTGCAAAGCCTCTTTAGGCACACCTGCATCCCAAAATGCCTTGGCAAACAACCATGCCACAGGAGCGGCAACAGTAGCCGGTTTCAGAATCACAGTATTTCCTCCTGCCAGTCCTGCCACAATACCACCAATAGGTATGGCACACGGAAAGTTCCACGGAGAAATAACCAAAATAGTCCCTTTAGGAGCAATATCCACACCCGGCAATTCCGCAAACTGCTTCATGCTAGTGGTATAAAAACGAGCATAATCGATCCCCTCCGATACCTCCACATCGCCTTCCACCACTGTCTTCCCTGTCACAGCACACATACAACCTATCAAATCACCACGCATCTCACCCAGTCTGTTGGCAGCTTCATACATTATTTTATGCCGTTCCTGCAATGTGGTCTTTCTCCATCCGGCAGGATCTTTTTCGGCTATTTCCAAAATTTTCATCACCTGTCCGGCATCAGCTTGTGACATTTCACATACACAAACCTCATCATCCTGACAACGGTCCATATATTTATGACGCTTCTCACAAACCACCGTTTCAGCTCCTATCTGCAAAGGAATGATTTCAGGTGAATCCGCCGGTGACTTCTTCCATTTCGCAAAAATATTCCGAACCCACTCCTGGTTCTGAGCCAAATCAAAATCAGTATCAGGTTCATTCTTCATTACATCAGCTGGTGGAACGGGATTATAACGATGCAAGCGGTTTTGTGTACGGGTAGGAATATGCGTAATAACATCTTTCATCTTATAAGCTTCCTCAAACTGGTTCTGCAAGAAACGCCAAGTATCCGTACCCGGCTTCAAATTGAACGAATGGGTCAGAAAGTTGTCCGGAGCCGTATTTTCATCCATACGACGGACCAAGTAAGATACTGCATTCAGGAAATGCTCATCTTTTACCACCGGTGCATATAAAATCACATGATTTCCCAATTGGGATTGGGCACGCCATACATGATCAGCCATACCTTCCAACATCTCAAAAGTCATGTACTCCGCGCTTCCCAGCTTCCGACTCAACAGATAGGCGTATGCAATAGTGAACAAATTATGAGAAGCGACCCCCACATGCAAGGCTTTTGCATTCTCCGGTAACAAAGCCCGTTCCAGAATATGCAAATAATTGGCATCGACTTCTGTTTTCGATGTCCTCACTGGATTAGGCCAGCCACGAAGAGAAGAGATAACCGTTTCCATTTCCAGATTACAACCTTTTACCAACCGCATTTTCAATGGCGCACCGCCATCAGCCATACGCGCTTTGGCAAAGTCCAACAATTCAGTCTGAAATTCATACGCATCGGGCAGATAAGCCTGTACAACAATACCTGCCGAATAGTTTTTAAATTCCGGTCTGCTCAACACTTCTTTAAACAAGCGCAATGTAAAGTGAGCATCTTTATACTCCTCCATATCCAAATTGACAAACTTGGAACGTTTTACACCATTCTCATCTACGTAAGGAAAGTCAATCGCTTTCTGATATAGCGCACACATACGTTTCACCAGTTCCGGAAAACTTTCTTCATAATTCAGCGCATGGGTCTGTGCGTAAATACCCGATATTTTCACGGAGATATAATTGATATCGGGAGCCTCCAAAGCTTCTAAATAATGGAAATAACGATGGTCTGCTTCTCCGTTTCCTAATACGACCTCACCCAGCAAATTTACATTCTGACCAATCTTTTGCTTAAAACGGGCAGCCAGATGGTCTGTTAATTTAGGACGCGCCTCATCCAGAATCACTTTAGAAGTATCCATACGAAGACGCTTCTTTATGATTGGTATGGCAATAAAATCAAAATGGTGGCCAAAAGCCTGGTACATTTTAAAAAGGAAAGCATCACGCTTATTCAAGAATTCGGGTACACCATAACGGTCTATCAGTTTCTTGATACGTTCCGCCAGTTTCTTACGATCACGGATCTGAGAAGATTCGTCCAGCATCTTCACCAGGAACTTTTTATCCTGCGGCCGTTGTACCATAACGGCATATTTATGCTGTTCTTTACGTTCTTCGCTAGTGATGGTTTGTTCACACGTGTTATAAAGCTTCAGTACCCATTCTTGTACTTCAGCGATGGTCGGTCTGTTGTCCATAGTAAACTCATGTTAATGTGTAAGAATTAAGGATAAAAAAATCATAGGTAAACAACCAAAGACATGAGCATCGTAGGACTGAACATAACGGCACGATACCGGTGCAAGGTCTGAAGAGCCTGCTGCGAAAACCGGTCAAATATAAGTTCTCTGCCCATAACGTAAATTCCTTATAAAATGTTACTGTTCATGTGCAAATATACACTAATTCTTTTATTATCAAAGGAAAAAGTGAAAAATTATAATCCGGAACATATTAAATTTCCAATTTAAAGAAAGTAGGCTGATTGGAAGCCCTACTATAGCCTTCCAACAAATAGAAATCCGTACAGGCCACATGAATGGTAAATAAATAATTGATGGTATGCGAATGGTATCCTTTGGGAGGAGCGATACAATATAATCCACCTATCGTTTCCTGTGTCCAAGAATAAGACTTTTCCTTAAAATCGGCTACAAAAGCTGCCTTTCTGAAACGATCTGAGATTTCACGCAAATAAAACTCACCTATATGACAGGCATTGCTCCGATTAGACTCATGGTTGGCAAACAGCCAAAAATCATCCTGCAAACGAATACCTACCAAAGATCCTATATTGGAATGAATGCTATATAGAACAGATTCTCCGCTGTACAAACCATTCCGACATATAAACGCCACCTTCTCCAAGCAATAAAATATATCATAGGAAAGACCTTCATGCTCATCTTTCCAGTGAAACAGACCATTCTGTATCTGAAGCGCATACATCGGAACCGTCCATTGCCCGCAATCCAACAGACACAACACATCGCAGCCTCTTATCAATTTATGATAATCAGCCACACATTTATCCTGCGAATTCCAAACAATAATTTTCATCACTCAGGCTAGTTTTATCCGTTCATTTTTATGGTACAAACATAAAAAAGAGACGTGGGACCTGCTTAATATTTTATCTGCCTTAGAGGTATCCCCATACCAGCTGCACAAATAATAACAACAGTGTCCCACGTCTTTATGAATATACTAATCCTGTTAAGGAGTATAAACACAAGACGTGAGCGCTTGTTGTATTACACTTGTGCAGCTTTGAAAATTGGGGATTTTCTAAGACAAGGTAATATTTTAAACGCTCTTAATTATATATGTTCCTTCTTGTTTTCAAATGAATTTTCATCTGTTTTCAAGAATTGGTACAAAGTTAAAAAAAGAGTTCTGATTAAAGTGGAATTAATCTATTTTTTTAAATAAATAATAACCCGGATGAACATCTGAAAAAATTATTCCCCCATTACAGTAGCTACAATTTTACGACCACCTCCATGGTTGCGGAACTCACAAAGGTAAATTCCCTGCCAAATACCCATATTCAACCGACCTTCTGTAATAGGAATAGTGAGGCTGACGCCTATAATTGTTGCTTTTGCATGAGCAGGCATGTCATCCCAACCTTCTAAAGTATGTTCGTAATAAGGCTTACGTTCCTTTATCAAATGATTAAAAATAGATTCCATATCCGTACGGACATCCGGATCGGCATTTTCATTGATACTTAATGCCGCACTAGTATGTTTGATGAACAAATAAAGCAAACCTGTTTGGGGAAGTGGCGGCAAATTGCGCACCACTTCATCAGTAATCAGGTGAAATCCCCTGGTACGGGGACGAAGCGTAAATTCTGTCTGAGATACCATAACTATTATCAACCTTTATGCATCCATATAGATGCCACTTTACGACGTACCGCTACTATATTAAATAAGGATACACCCACAAAAAGCAAAACACCTATAACCAAGGCCGGTCCTAAATTTCCTTCTTCCAATTGTGGGAATAACTTTCCTATCATATCCATATAGTTACTCCGCACATAAATCACAATTCCCACTGATAAAAACAGCACCACAGCATTGAGTGCCAATGTCAGCATTTGATAAGGGAGCGCCACCTTAGCCGGACTGTAACCTATCAATAACAGATTCTCTAACTTGGATGTATTCTTTTGCAGCAACAAATAAATACTGAGCATCAAAATATAGAAAGAGAGCACACTGATAAGCAAACCTACAGAAAGCACAATTCCTATAATCACTTTCAAGAACCAGGTAGTCTTTCCCGCATCCAACTTGTCATCTTCCGTATCATATCCCTTGTCTTTAAAGAACCTGGCAATACGGTCGTCCGTAGGATTGTTCACTTCAACAATCAGTCGTGACGGTTCGCTTTTCTGCCCCGGGGCAAACTCATTGTTGGCCCACGTCATAAATGTTTCCGGAACAAGAATCGTATTCAGACGATTAGAGAAACCAACTATTTTTCCTTTAAAGTTTTCCGTACGCCCCACACCGGTAATACGTATATCCAAATTAACCATACCCATCACCCCTTCCGACAATTGCGGCAGGCTCCGGCTTTGTGCAAAACCGAAGTTATACAGATTCAGATAATTACGGGGGATGATAATAGGAACGACCCGTTCATATTCATCAAACTCCCATTTATCCAGGTTCACATCCACATACTCATCGGGAACAGACTCAAAGAACATGGCTGTAGACATGTGCAATCCCACGTTCTCCATCCCCATGCCTGCCGACACTTTAAATTGGGAAGGGATAAAAGCCCCTACCCCTTTGGTAAACGGCTGTTCGCTGATTTCAGCAATGTCTTGTTCGGAAAAAGTCTTGCTTTTACCGACAAAAGAACCCAATGTGCTCACTTTCTTGCTTACTATCACATAGTCTTTCTTCATGAAACTGTCACCTTCTGTAAAAACCGGCAACACATCTTTATAAAACTGAACACTCAGCAACACAATGACCATACCGCACAGATTGGCAAAGAAAAAACCCGCCAATTGTGAAAAGCTGATATGCTGACGTAATAATTTCCAGACCAACCTCATAGCTTCAACGTTTTTGTGTAGTTCAACTCCAAATGCTTGCCGATAGAAGTCACAATGATACCTGCCCCCTGTCTATCCGCTTCCTCCACCAATATCCGGGACATAATCCGCCCATTCTCCTCATCCAGATGGCTGATAGGTTCATCCAGAAAAATAAAATCGAAAGGTTGGCAAAGGGCGCGGACCAACGCAACACGCTGCTGTTGTCCGAAAGACATTTTAGCTATTGGCGTATCCCATTTATCGGCAATGCCGAACTGTTCAAACCAAGCCTTGATTTCTTTCTTAGATTTAAATCCGGTCAGCGAATTCTTCAACTGCACATTCTCCCACGCTGTCAGTTCTGTAAACAAACGTAATTCCTGAAACAACATACTGATGGAACATTTCCGAATCTCCACCCAGTCGCGCACCGAAAGCGTACGAATATTTTTCCCGTCAAAACAGATGATACCTTGATAGTCGTTACGGTATCCGTATATGTAGCTACAAAGCGATGATTTTCCTGTACCGGACGCTGCCTCCACCAAATAAGCTTCTCCACGCTTCAGAGTCAACGACTGATGCCAGACATCAGATATAATAGAATCCCTCCCTGCAAAAACGGCAGGGAGGGTCTGTTGTAATTCTATAGTGTTCATAAATTTTCCAATCCACGTACAATCAACTGTAGCACGTTGACCTCTTTATCTTTCATAACAATATTCATTTGGGCGCTTTTCCAATCGGGAGCCATCACATCCATATAGTCGCAAGGTCCCAGAATGGCATTGAACATGGCGGCATCGCTGCCCAGCATACGGCTTAACCGGGGATTCTCCTGAACATCCTTCACCAGCTGCGCCGCATTGAACGCCATAAAGAAACGGTTCTTTGTCACCTGTCCGGCCCAAGGAGTATTCTGCAAAGAAACTCCGTAACGGCGGCCTGCCTCATCTGCCAGTCTTTCATTGTTCGAGATATAAAGCAGATTGTCCTTCACACCAAACCAAATGCTTTGGCGATACATACGGAACTCGTATTGGTCTTTGCCCGTAGAGTTCAACTGCATCTGCCCACCGGTCATAGCCAACAAAGGTTTCAGGTCTTCGAAGGACTGCAAAAAGTCTTTATTCGTTACATCAGCATAAATCAGCAAGTCATTATTCGACAAGGAATTATAGCCAACCGCAACATCTCCATGAATAGAAGAGAATATACCTTCAATATCTATTGGTAACATCGGATTATCCAACGCTTGCCTGATGGTAGGATTTTCGCAAAGCAAATCATAAATACCCTTTCCATTGATATTACCTCCTGCCCAAACCAACGTATTGGCAGGGAAATACTCTAAACAGGCTCCTTTAATACATGAGGAAGCAGCCGACTGTTTTTCATACATAGCAATCAAATCCTTGTTTTCAATCAAAGTTTCCACGTCCACTACAATTTTGCCTTTTTCGAAAGTGGCGGAAACCAGATATTTGATATCTTCCAGTTTCAAATCGGCGGGCATTCCCATACGCATCTGCATGGTAATATCATTAGGAATGAACGACATATTCATCACTGTAACGACTTCACCTTTTGCCGAAGCCAACTTACCAAAGTCTGTAGTCTTTACGTAGCTGTTTTCAGCATCCTGACGCATCAATGAAAGCAAACTTCCTTTCAAACTGAGGGCATCTCCTTTATTACTACCCATCAATAAGAAAGTCCCCTTATTAAAAGCGCACAGCGCCGTACCCATCTGTGTCCATGTACATCCGCTTTCACTTTTCAACTCCGTACATATCTGCTCATTCTTTAATGCCTCCAGCAAAGCTTCCACTTTACCTTCATCATCCACTTTCGCCAATAAAGCAAAAGCATTAGAATGAGGAGTGATGAACATATACACCTTATCGGTAAAAGACAAGCCCGATTCAGACGGATTTTGAATAATCTTCTCGGCAATCTTGTAAGCTTCACCCTCCAAACCGCTTTTCAATGCGTCCGTCAGTTTGGCCACAACCTTTTCTCCTCCTTTACCGTTTATGCCGCTCTTCTCCGCCATCGTCTTGAAATCGAATGACATAACCATTGCCGCATCCTTAGGAATAGCGTTGGCATACTCACTTTCAGACGAACAAGAAGCCATAAGCAGCACTATCGCTACGAGTGCAAATCCCCAAATACCTTTTCTCATATTCTTATTTTTGGTTTAATAAATTCAGCGTATGACAGGCTACCAATGCAGCTGTTTCCGTGCGAAGACGGGACTTTCCCAAACTGACAGGCTGAAAACCCGCCGCTATAGCCTTAGCCACTTCTTCCTCGCTAAAATCTCCTTCCGGACCTATCATCACCAAAGCATCTTCTCCGGAACGCAATATATCTTTCAACAAAGGTTTTTCCCCTTCATAGCAATGGGCGATGAACTTCTGCCCTTTAAAATCCCGTGAAACAAACTTATTAAAGTCCGTCATTTCATTCAGCACCGGCATAGTCGCCTTCAACGATTGTTTCACTGCCGATACCAGAATCTTTTCAATACGTTCCTTCTTGATTACTTTCCGTTCGGAATAACGGCAGTTCAGGAAAGACAGTTCATCAAAGCCTATTTCAGTCGCTTTCTCTGTAAACCATTCAGTACGATCCATATTTTTAGTGGGAGCCATGGCAATATGCAACCAACCGTTCCACCCTTTTTCCTGCGGAATCGTTTCCGTTACCTTCACTTGGCAACGTTTACCGCTTGCAGCACTGATTACAGCTTTGTAAAAACAACCTTTCCCATCGGTCAACATAATCTCATCGCCTATGGAAAGGCGCAAAACCCGTAAACAATGTCCTGCTTCCTCTTCCGGAAGCTCAAGGTTACTCGCTATATCAGGGGTATAAAAAACATGCATAGTTCTTCTTGTTTTTTCAATTTATATATCAAGCTATTGTATTCTCCTCCTCTTGTTCCCGTCGTTTTATCTCATCACGCAAACGGGATGCCTGCTCATAATTCTCTTCTTCTATAGCCTTTGACAATGCTTCTTTCAGCATCACCACATCAACTGTATTTACATTGACAGAAAATGCCGTACTCCCAACTTCATGCAATTGCTCACTTTCCATAATCTCATCAGTAGTATAGACAGGACACCCGCAACGCATAGCCAACGCAATCGCATCGGAAGTACGTGAGTCTATTTTAAATACCTCACCTTCCTTTTCCAAAAACAGATAGGAATAATAGACTCCATCCTTTACCTTATATATCAATACTTTCTTTAAAGCAGTCCCCAACTCTTTGGTCACCGTCAGAAAAAGATCGTGCGTCAATGGTCTGGGCATCTTATAGCCCATCATTACCACCTTAATAGCCTGCGCCTCCAACGAACCGATAATAATAGGCAGCTTACGGTTGCCGTTCACTTCTTCCAACACCAACGCATATGCATCCGCCGGCTGCAATGTAGAGGACATATCATGTACCTTCAATTCTATTTCATCCATAATTTAACTTTCCTTCCACCATTCCCGTCTACATCGGAAACGGTCAAAAAATAATTTATCAAACTTGCCCGGGACGATGCTTATACTTGAATATGACAGCAAACAATACCGCAACCGCCAAGGCATATCCCGCAAAGACAAACCATGTCATGCTCCATCCCTCCATCTGCGGAGCACTGCTGTTCATATCAACAAAACGATTTACCACTGCCTGAGCTCCCAACGTTCCCACCGTAGCGCCAATACCATTTGTCATAATCACGAACAATCCCTGAGCACTGGAACGGATGGATAAATCAGTTTCATTGTTAACAAACAACGAACCAGAAATGTTGAAGAAGTCGAAAGCCACCCCATACACAATCATGGACAGTACAAACATCCAGACACCCGGCCCAGGATTCCCCAGTCCGAACAATCCGAAACGAAGTACCCATGCCAACATGGCTATCAGCATAACACGCTTGATTCCGAAATGCTTCAACACAAACGGTATTAATAAGATACACAATGTTTCCGACACCTGCGACAAAGATATCAATGCATTGGCATGATTCACTCCAAACGTATCGGCATACTCCGGAACTCCCTTGAAACTGCTGAGAAACGGATTGGCAAAACCGTTGGTTATCTGTAAAGAAACCCCCAACAACATAGAAAATATAAAGAAAATAGCCATCTTTTTCTGTTTGAACAGTGTAAACGCCCGTAATCCCATAGCATCTACCAACGATTTCTGTTCTCCACCACGACTTACAGGACACTCAGGCAAAGTAAGCGCATAAACCGCCAGTATCACTCCAAAGCAAGCACAAGAAAAAAACTGCATATAATTATTTTGGAATCCCAAGATATCCGTCAGCAACATGGAGCAGATGAAACCAATCGTTCCGAAAATACGGATGGGAGGAAAAGCGATGACAGGGTCCAGTTTTACTTTATCCAGTGCGGTATAGGCTACCGAATTTGTCAAAGCCAATGTTGGCATATAAAAAGCTACACTAAGAGAATAAAATGTAAACAAAGTACCGAAATTAACCGCTTCACCATCCACATAGCCATACCACCCGGCAGCCACCATAAACACGGCAGCCATAAAATGACAGAAACCATATAATTTTTGAGCAGGCACCCACCTGTCGGCAATAATTCCCATTATGGCAGGCATAAACAAGGAAACAATCCCCTGCATGGCGTAAAACAGACCTATCTTGGCCCCCAAGCCAATATTAAACAAATACGTCCCCATGGAAGTAAGATAAGCCCCCCATACGGCAAACTGCAAGAAGTTCATGACTATCAGTCTGAGTCTCATTCCGGTAATTTCGTTTTTCATCTTTCTTCTTTAATGTGTGTTTTTTATATTACTTGCAAAGATATAAAACAATTCGATTTTTCATGGAGATTCATCTTAAAAAACAAAGCCTTTCCGGCAGTTTCACAACTTCCGGAAAGGCAAGACAATTAAAAAGTTTTTGTAATCTAACCAAAAGAGAGTGTTTTATTATCTTGTGTTCGTGAAAAATAATGCCATCATCTATTCAGCTATGGCATAAGCATCCAGTCCTTTCAATGACTGGCGGATAGTTTCCTGCATCTTCTCCATCTCTTCCCGACTCATTTGGCGCACCTCTATACCGGAATCCCTTAGATTATTCCCTAATTCGGCCATCTGCTCATTGAACGAATCCCAATATTCCGGGTCAAGGACAACAGAACCCACTTCTTGCCCATCCTTCATCGGACTGATAATGACGGTCATGCTTACACTTCCGCTTTCTTTGACATTAAGGGTGTAAGTACGTTTCTCATTATCCGTCTTATAAATGAACGTAAAATTCGCTTTCTGCGCCTTGCCTCTTCCCTTCGGCATATCCTTGATGGCAGTTTCGGCATATTCCTCATCCTTCTCGAAAGCCTCAATCAACCTTGCACCTATATTCTCATCCTTTAACGAGAAACTTTTCACCACCTTCACCACTTTGCGGGTTTTAGGGTCACGTTTCGTTACAGAATTGATAGCCACATCATCCCGTTTTTCCAGTTCCGCCGCCATTTTATCAATATTCTTCTGGGCCATAACCTTACCTGTTCCACCCCACATCAGCAAAACAGCCGCCAATGCACTTCCTAAAATAAATCTTGTTTTCATATCTTATTTTTTTTATGTTTTTTATTCGCTTACCAATAATTCCTTTTCTTCTATCTCTTTCTCGGAACGACAAATTTCCTCCACACGCTCCTGAGCCAGTTTCTCCACCCGTTCCGCCTCTTCCAGTGTTTCAATAATACAAGGCATAATCTGTTTCACATCCGAAATTCGCTTGCCTCCCACTTCCACATAACTACCTTCGTAGCACGACCATTCACCACTTCCGCCTGCTTGGTTCTCCGAATAGAAAATCAAGCCTAACCCCAGCGCAATGACCATCATTGCCGCTATACCGGCACTCCAGACAGCTACCGGAATACGCTGATAAAAGCCTTCTTTTCCAACCACCGGTATCTTTTCCGATCTCTTCCCTCCGGCAACCTCCTCCTGACCGTCTGGCTGCGACATACCCGGTTCTCCCTGCATACCTCCCTCATACCAGGCAAACATCGGAGCATATCCCATCAGATGAGAAGGTACATCCCCTGTATGGAAGAAGCGATAAATAGCCTGCTCCTCGGCATTCGTGGTCTCCCCTTCCAGGAAACGGTTAATGTATTCTTCTATATTCCTCTTATCTAATTCCATACCTTACTGTGTATCATAAATTGTTCTTTTACTCTTTTTCTAGCTCTCGACAAATTGGTTCGTACCGCCACCGGCGTACTTCCTGTGAGACGGGCTATCTCCTCTACTTCGAAACCTTCCAGGTGCTTCATGCGGAGAATAGACTGTTGCAAGTCAGGCAAAGTACCTATTACTTCCAGTATCTCCTGCATATTCTCTTCCTCTACCAGTTTCATTTCAGGATTTTCACCTCCACCAATGCTGATGCCCTGCTCCAAATCGACTTTCTCTATCCGAGTGCCTCGCAGACGGTTGATGCACAAATGCTTGGTTATAACAATAGCCAATGCATCCACGCTGCGGTATTGGTCCAGACGGTCACGAAGAAACCAAAGTTTCAACAGTGCATCTTGCACTGCATCTTCTGCCTCGTCGGAGTTTTCCAAATAACGGATAGCCATTCTTAACAAAGCCGGCCGCATTCGTTTTGCCTCTATTTCAAATCTATTTTGTTCCATGTTCACCAGTATGACACATAGAGGTAGGGAAACGTTACATCAAAATGAAAAAAAAATTTGCTGACATGTCAATTTACCAATATACCAATAACCGTATGGGCATATATAGCACCGCTAATTGGCACATCAGCCAGTTGACGGATGCACCAATTATTCAAACTTATAAACCGTATGACTACGAAAGACCTCTCCCGGACGGAGTACAGTACTAGGAAATCCGGGCTGGTTGGGGCTATCTTGAAAATGCATCGTTTCGAAACATACCGCCGAACGGAAAGGATAAGCTATCCCCCCTTTACCTGTCATTTTTCCTTTCAGTCCATTACCGGTATAAATTTGCATTCCCGGCTCGGTGGTGAAGATCTCCATCTTACGCCCGCTTGCTGGATCATACACCCAGGCAGCCGGCCTTGTATCATCTCCTTTCGTATTCAATTCCCAAGTATGATCATATCCGTTTACCACCTTCAATTGGGGATGATCCGCATCTATACATTCTCCGATAGTATGCGGCATACGAAAATCAAGGGGAGTACCGGCCACCGGAAGATATTCTCCTGTAACACATTTCTTATCATCGTATGGAGTAAAACGATCTGCGTCTACCCAAAGTTGCTGGTCCTCCACGCTTTTCGTAAAATTTCCCGAAATATTAAAAAAAGAATGATGGGAAAGATTAAGTACCGTGGGTGCATCCGTAGTTGCCTCGTATGTCAAATCCAACGCATTATCATCCTCACCAAGACTATAGACCAACGTCACTTTCAGGTTTCCGGGGAAACCATTTTCTCCATCAGGAGAGATAAGACAGACGGACCCTATGTGTATCTGCCTGCTCCACTTTCCATATTCTATCGGCAAAACCGGGATTCCCTCCATGTGATATATGCCCGGACTTCCCATTGTTAGGGACCAGCTTATACTCTACTCCATCCAGCGTGAAACGCGCATTCAGAATACGTCCTATATAACGCCCCACCGTAGAACCAAAATTCTGCCGTTGCTCCATATATTCAGTAATCGTGGAAAATCCGCACACCACATCCTCCCGTTTTCCATTTCTGTCGGGGACAAGGATAGAAACCACCCGTGCCCCATAGTTTGTGATACAGACCTCCATTCCCTGCTTGTTGCTCAATGTAAATAAATCGGTATGCTGCCCATTCACTTCTGTTTGAAAATCCTTCCGCTGTAATCCAGAAGCTGTGATTTGCTTACCGGTGTGACAAGAAGAGAGCACCAGCAACAAGCCCATACAAACCAGACCCTGTTTTCCTTTCATATCATTCATTTTATAGGTTTTAAATACCACAAATGTAAATCCTCCGATGGAAAATAAGAAAAGCCGGCCTTCCCTTTTTCAAAGGATGACCAACTTTTCAACCATTTCAACCAATTTTTACCCTGTCGCTTCCTCTCTTTCAAAACCATCTTTTTACCATCCAGCGTATTGACAGGCTGATATTCCTGTCTGCCCCGCTATGATAGGAAAATCCAGAAATAACTGACTGATAACGCTTAAGCCCAAACAAACAACCTAGTGCTTCCACTCCACAGGCAACCTTAATCTCGCCTTGTAATCCTGCCTCCTGCAACAATCCTGCAAGCAGATTTATCTTTTCCGCTTCCGGACCATATGCAGTACGGATTATAAACAATGAAACGTTCGCCATACAATCATTCATCCCTGCTTCCACATAAGGTTTTCAGCCCTGCCCGTAAGTTGTGACCAAAGTTAAAAGAAAGCAAGCCAGTGTTGCATAAAGTTGTATTCTCATATTTTTCATCTGTTTTGTTTTAACCTAACAAATGCAGACAATTATCTTCTTTTTACATTTATTTTCAGAAAAACTTCTGTTTCCATGCAGTCTTTTACCCTCTCCTGTATCTTCATATAATAACATGACAAAAGAAGAATGAATGACACAGAACTAATAGAGGGATGTAAAGCCGGAAAGCGGGAAGCTTTGGAAACCATATACAGGCTCTTCTCCCGCCAAATGTATGGAGTGTGCTATCGCTATGTAGGCGAAGATTCGGCACTGGACGTCATGCACGATGGATTCGTCAAAGTATTTTCCGCCATCGGCCAGCTACATGCCACCGACCTGCATGGATTCAGATCCTGGATCACCCGTATCATGGTAACCACCTCCTTGCACCATCTCCGCAAACAGAAAAGCAGCTCTTTCCTTTCTGTAGATGACCTGGAAGAAAACATGCAACCTGTGGACGAAGAAGATATGATTTCAATTCCTATTGAAACCCTGATGAAATTCATAGCTGAATTACCGACAGGCTATCGCACCATACTGAACTTGGCCGTATTCGAGGAAATGCCTCATAAGGAGATTGCGAAGACATTAGGCATTAACGAACATTCATCCTCCTCACAACTGTACCGCGCCAAATGTATACTTGCTCAGAAAATTAAAGAATACTTAACTCGACAATCATTATGAAACAGGAAGAAGAACCGTGGATAGACCACTTGAAACAACGGGTTAACGAATACGAAAAGCCACTCCCAGAAAATGATTGGAATCATTTTCAAACGGAATTTTTCACTCCCTATCTACATAAGAGAAGAAGGATGAAAACGATGCGTATAGCAGCCGTTTTCTTCTTGATATTCATACCTTTTGCCACTACTTTTTATTTTTTACAGACAGAAAAACATGAAGCAGCCTCACCTGTTGTATCCTTACCGGCATGCCAGCCAAGAAGCATTACAGGCAGCCCTTCCATTATGCCTGAAAACAAACTGTTACAGGACAGGACCAAATCAAAGACAGCTTCCTTGACAAGGCCGCCAATCCAAACAAGTATCCACACCGATACGGCAAATAATATAGAAACAGAATGTATGCCCCCGGTACAAGATACAATCCGGGATACAGAATCTGTACACAAGCGCCCTTCCGGACACAAGCACTTTGCATTACCGTATAAGCGTTCCGGATATACTTTGGCACTTGCCATATCTGCCGGCAATAACGGAGCAAGTACCGGCTTCATAAACAAAACTTTTTCCCGGGGAGACATAGGGAGTTCTCATAAGGATGAAATTATGTATTGGAGTGACTTCAAAGACTATTTGCAGGAATATCCATCGGACTTTCCCGATGCACAAGCTTACGAAGCTCTACTACAAATAGCAAATGACAACACGGGACGGCCCATGACAGAATATACCCATTATAATCTCCCCGTCAGCATTGAGCTTTCGCTCCGTAAATCTATAAGCAGGCACTGGGGGGTCAGCGCGGGACTGCAATACACCTATCTGTCGTCCGAGAGTTCCATAGGAGAAGATTCCAAGTGGGTTAAACGACAAAAGCTCCACTACATAGGCTTGTCCGTGAAATTAGACCGCCGGCTTTATACCACCCGCACCTTTTCCTTTTATGCCACAGGAGGAGGCACAATAGACAAATCCGTTTCGGGTAAACTGGAACAAGATTTCATCGTTCAGAAAGAGAAAATCTATTCCAGTACAGAGAATCTGAAAATAAAACCGTTCCAATTCTCCATACACGCCGCATTGGGAATACAATATAATATAAATCCCACCCTAGGTGCTTTCATTGAGCCCGGAACAGTTTTTTATTTCAAGGACGGCAGCTTTAAAAACACCATACGTGACAAACACCCGCTCCATTTCAACCTGCAATTGGGGGTGCGCTGGAATTATTAAGGAAACTTCATGCAGTCTTTTGTCCATCCTTGTATCTATAAGATAAAAAAAACAACCATGCAAAAAAGACATAAAGACAGACAATGTTATTTTAACGAGCTGGCGAATACGTCCCGTAGTTTCTATATAGACTATGTGAAACAATTTATCTCCCTCAGCCCTTCCACCCACATACTGGAAATAGGTTGCGGAGAAGGAGGCAACCTGCTTCCCTTTGCCGAACTAGGCTGCAAGGTAACAGGAATAGACCGTGCAGCCAGTCGCATACACCAGGCAGAAACCTTCTTCACCGCCTCCGGCTACAAAGGAGAATTCACCACAACGGATTTCTTCAACTTTTCCTCAGCTTCCCGTTACCAACTCATCCTGATACACGATGTTATTGAACACATCAGTAACAAAGAAGAATTCTTCCGTTGCCTCTCTCCTCTTCTAGCTAAGAGAGGCATCATATTCTGGGGATTCCCGTCTTGGCAAATGCCATTTGGCGGACATCAGCAAATTTGCCACAACCGGTTCGTCTCCTCTCTCCCTTTCATTCATTTATGTCCCGGTATACTCTATCGGTTTCTGCTCAGATGTTTCCATGAAACACCATCATGTATTGAAGAATTATCAGACATCAAACGCTGCCGCATGACCATAGACACCTTTGAACAACTTGCTGAAAAGTATGGATACGAAATAACCGACAGACAATTATGGTTCATCAACCCACACTACCAACAAAAGTTCCATCTGCGGCCACGAAAGTTATATCCTGTACTGGCACAGTTAAAATATATCAGAAATTACTTCAGCACCTCCTGTTTCTATATAACGCGCCACCGTGAGCTTCATGATTGAGGCAACCCATTTATACTACTTTCATGTTTATACCAACACTATAATTACCAAGATGTTATAACCCGTCATCTAAGCATTTTCTTCTGTTACATTAAGCTTTTTCTTCCAGCCACCTAATACAGACTCCGGCAGTGGACTGTACAGACGATTGGAATAGACTATACAGTCTACTATAGGCGACTGTACAGTCCACTGCCGGAGTCTGTACTACATAACCGTACAAATCCCCTTAATCATCAGCCCGAAAAGACTTAGGAGAGCGTATATAAAGCTTTAAACCCAGGCAGAACAAACTATGCCGCCAGCATTGAAGAAGAACCAACAGAGGGCTGTCACCCCAAAAGAGAAAATGTAAGAAGTGGAAGAAAAAACAGAGCAAATCTCTTTTTCAGGAAGAAGAAGCCTAAAAAAACGGCCTATATCATATATAAAAAAAGAAGGGTATCTATCCCAGACACCCAATCTTCATTAACCTTAAATCTAATACCATGAAAAACACAGTGCAAAGATAAGTAGTTTTATGTTATCAAACATAATAACACTACAATTATTTGCTTTCAATTAACATCATTTAAATTTTAAAGACGCTTTTACAGTTTCAAATTCTGTAAAAACGCCTTTGTACTATATATGATTATACAAACCAATCAAATTATTCCACATACAGCACCAGCCCTTTCAAATACTCTCCTTCAGGATGGTAAATATTTACGGGATGATCTCCCGGCTGGGTCAATTGATGCAGAATACGCACACTACGTCCGCTTTGTGCGGCAGCTGTAAATACCGCATTACGGAAATTCACCTTATCCACCACCTGCGAACAAGAGAAAGTAAACAGAATGCCTCCCGGTTTGATTTTCTCAAATGCTTTAGCGTTCAATTTCGTATAGCCGCGCAATGCATTGCGGAGAGCATCCTTGTGTTTGGCAAATGCAGGAGGGTCAAGAATTATCAAATCATATTGATCCCCCATACGATCCAGGTATTTAAAAGCATCCTCAGCATACGCCTTATGACGGGTATCACCCGGAAAATTTAATTCCACGTTCATATTGGTAAGATCAATAGCTTTTGCCGAACTGTCTACCGAATGTACCAGATTCGCGCCTCCACGCATGGCATAGAAAGAGAAGCCTCCTGTATAGCAGAACATATTCAATACATTACGCCCTTTGGCATAACGCTCCAACAAATGGCGGTTCTCACGCTGATCCACAAAAAAGCCTGTTTTCTGACCTTTCAGCCAATCCACATGGAATTTCAAGCCGTATTCCATCGCTATGTTTTCGGAGCTTCCCCCCTTGATAAAACCATTCTCCGGTCCCAAATCCGCCTTGAAAGGCAATGTGGTTTCTGATTTATAATAAATGTTCCGGACTACATCCCCCATCACCTCGGACAAGGCATCGGCTATCTCCATACGGTAAACATGCATTCCGGCCGAATGTGCCTGCATCACGGCTGTATGATCATATACATCAATAATCAAGCCCGGCAAGTTGTCTCCTTCGCCATGAACCAGACGGTAAGTATTGTTTGCAGGATTACCGGCCAAACCCAAACTGCGGCGCAAATCGTATGCCACTTCCAGTTTATGCTTCCAAAATTCATGATCAATCTCACCTTCCTTGAAAGAGAGCACGCGCACGGCAATACTTCCTATCTGGAAATGCCCGCAAGCTATAAACTCTTTCTTCGAAGTGTACACATCCACTATCTCGCCTTCTTCGGGTTCTCCCTCAATGCGCTGGATAGCTCCGGAGAATACCCACGGATGAAAACGCTTTAACGACTCTTCCTTACCCGGTTTCAGGTATACTTTCTTATAAGCCATTTGTATTTACTGTTGTTTCTATTGGTTCTTCCTCTGTTATCTCATAACCGCCCGTACGTTCCAATTCCGTCAGGCAATTGTAAATTTCCACACAAGCCCACGCATCCGTGGCTGCATATAGTTTCTGTCCCTCGCTGAGCACCTCCGCCTCCCAATTAGAAAGACGCTGGCTTTTTGAAATCTTCTGGCCAAACAAATTGGCGAAGATTTTTTGCAGACTCCGGTCAGCTATGCCGAATCGTCCTACATAGTCCTGTAACTCTATCCAGTTTCCCCGGTCGGGATGCACATCCTCACGTTTCCGCAACGAGTTAAAATCGTCTTTCAGAGACAAACCTATCTTCAAGGTATTACTCATCAAAAACTCTTGCAGAGAATCGGGCATACCTATCCGGTTCAGGCGAAACAAGAAACAGGTATCTTGCGTAGATATTTGCAACAAAGCTACCTTATGGGTAGTACCGCGTTTAAAAGAAGGGCGTGTTTCCGTATCCACTCCCACTATGCGTTGATCTTTCAAATAGGCTACCGCTTTTTCGGCCTCACTCTCGGTATAAATCACGAAGATGCGTCCCGGAAAAAGCACCTTGGGCATTGCTGCTATCTCGGCTTTAGTAATCGTTTTCTTTATTTGTTTCATAATAATGAATTCTCATCTTCCATTTCTTCCTCCTCGCCATCATCGGCAGGGCTGTACTTCACATCATGCAAAGCACGCATAGTGTTTACCAGCCGTTGTCCCCAAAACTCTCTGAAATGTTCCTTGCAGACCACTAGAGAATCGTTCATCGTCTCATTCAGTCCCAGTTGGAACACACTGATAAAGTCCTTCAAATCCTGATAGATATCTGCCAAATCCTCTGAAATACATTTTTTGATGGGCGTGTCACTGTACACCATATCCGGCAAGAACACTTCCAGATAATCATCCTTGGCTCCTAACACACCGGCTATAGCCCTACGTATCAGTTCATAATCTTCTTCAGTAACGAAGGTTTCGGGTTCGTCCTCTCCTATCGGCTCACACGGAGGCAACAAAGTCGCTTTCAAATAAAGCAACGGAAGTATTTTTAAGGCGGTATCTACAAAGTCATAGCGTTTCATATCACGGGCACGTTCCAGAAAGCCACAAAATTCGGCGGCTACCGTTACAAACTCTACTGTATTTTTGTCAAATATCACCTGACTGTACTTTTCCATAAACATTAAAATTGAATCGCAAAGTTAAGAAAAAAGAGATTAAATAAGGCAATAATTAATGTTTTTCATGTACATTTGCGAAATAATAAATAGAACGAAGACCTATGGCAAAGAAAAAATCAGATAAGGAGACAGAGCCTAAAAAGGTATCTACCAAACGATTCTCCGCTTTTTTAAAGAACGAAACCACACATTTTGTAATCGGATTGATCAGTGTAATTTTTGCAGTTTATCTGTTACTGGCATTTACCTCTTTCTTCTTTACGGGGGCCGCCGACCAAAGTATTTTGGATAATCAGCAGCCGGGTGAACTGATGCAAACCGCCAATCATGTAAAAAATTACGCCGGAGCACGCGGTGCACAACTTGCCGAATTCCTTATAAACGAATGTTTCGGCTTAGCTGCTTATTTTATCATTTTATTCCTGGCCGTAGTGGGTATGAAATTAATGAAAGCTTACCAGTTCCGTATCTGGAAATGGTTTATGTCCTGTTCTATCCTGCTCATCTGGTTCTCTATCACATTGGGATTTATTTTTGACGGCACCTTTGGGGATAGTTTTATCTATCCGGGGGGATTGCACGGACATAATGTAAGCAATTGGCTGATTTCACAAATTGGGATTCCAGGTTTGGGATTATTGCTGTTCATAGCGGCACTATTGTTCTTTATCTATTTAAGTAACGAAACCATACTGGTTATCCGTAAAGCACTGCGTCCCAGCTTCAGACGAAAGAAAAAAGAGGATCAAACAATTTCTGCGACTGAAGAAAATCCGATTAAAGAAGCTCCCCGGAAGGAAGAATCCAGGAAAGAATTCTCTAATCCCGGTCCCGCTATCGTAGATTTCGAATTAGAACAACCGACAAAGAAAGAAGAGGAAGTGGAAGAACAAGTGCCCTTCCCTTTTGAGAGCAAGCAGGTTACCGAACCGGCAGTGATAGAAGAACCTGCCTACACAAACGAAGAAGAGGAAGTTGAAAATACAGATGAACCTGATTTTTCAATCAGTGAAGAAACAAATGAAGAAGACGAGGCGTACAAAGGTCCCGTACTTCCACCATACAACCCTCGTCTGGATTTGGAAAACTACAAATTCCCTAGTTTGGATTTGCTAAATGAATATGAAGATGATGGTCCTAATATTGACATGGAAGAGCAAAACGCCAACAAAGACCGCATCATCAAGGTTTTACGTAGCTTCGGTATTGAAATCAGTTCCATCAAGGCAAGTGTAGGTCCTACCATCACATTATACGAAATTACTCCGGCAGAGGGGGTACGTATCTCTAAAATCAGGAACTTGGAAGATGATATCGCATTAAGTTTGTCGGCACTGGGTATCCGCATCATTGCTCCGATACCGGGCAAAGGCACTATCGGTATTGAGGTTCCGAATGCCAATCCGCGCATTGTACCGATGAAATCCATCCTGAACAGCAAAAAGTTCCAAGAAACCACCTATGAGCTGCCTGTGGCATTAGGCAAGACCATTACGAACGAAGTCTTTATGGTGGACTTGGCAAAAGCCCCCCACATGTTGGTAGCCGGCGCTACCGGACAGGGTAAGTCCGTAGGATTGAATGCCATCGTGACCTCTTTATTATATAAGAAGCATCCGGCAGAACTTAAGTTTGTAATTGTAGACCCCAAGAAGGTGGAGTTCGCTATCTATGCTCCGATTGAGAAGCATTTTCTGGCCAAGCTGCCGGATGGAGAAGACGCGATTATCACCGATGTTACCAAAGTGGTACAAACCTTGAACTCACTATGTATAGAGATGGACAGCCGATACGACTTGCTGCGTAAAGCCGGTTGCCGTAATATTAAGGAATATAACGCGAAATTCATCAACCGGCAGTTGAATCCGGAAAAAGGACACCGCTTCATGCCTTACATAGTGATTATCATTGATGAGTTCGGTGACCTGATTATGACTGCGGGTAAGGAAGTGGAATTACCTATCTGCCGTATCGCCCAGTTGGCACGTGCAGTAGGCATACATGCCATTATCGCGACCCAGCGTCCGACAACGAACATTATTACCGGTACTATCAAAGCTAACTTCCCGGCACGTGTTGCCTTCCGTGTAGCTGCCATGATGGACTCACGTACTATTCTGGACCGTTCGGGAGCACAGCAGCTGATTGGTAAGGGAGATATGCTTTACTTGCAAGGTAATGATCCGGTACGTGTGCAATGTGCATTCGTGGATACTCCTGAAGTGGAAAAAATAGCCAATTACATCAGTAAACAACAAGGATACACCACCGCATTCATGTTGCCCGAATATGTAGGCGAAGAGAGTGAAAGCAGCGTTGGCGAAGTAGACATGAACCGGTTAGACCCTATGTTTGAAGACGCAGCCAGACTGGTCGTGATTCACCAGCAAGGCTCTACCTCATTAATCCAACGCAAGTTCTCTATCGGCTATAACCGTGCGGGACGTATCATGGACCAACTGGAAAAAGCTGGAATTGTTGGCCCCACTCAAGGAAGCAAGGCGCGTGACGTACTCTGCATGGATGAAACAGACCTGGAAATGAAATTGAACAATCTGCAACAATAAGTTGTTTAATAATGTTATGATAAAAATGAAAAGAACATATTTACTGGTATTAATCCTTTTCCTTTCAGTCAGCCTATCCGCACAAAAGGACAAACAGGCACGGGAGATATTGGACAAAACCGCCAATGCCCTGCAACAGGCCGGAGGCATCCGTGCCACCTTTGGAGGGACAGGAAATGGAACCTTATTGCTAAAAGGCAACCGGTTCTATCTGAACAGTGGCGGAATACAAAGCTGGTTTGACGGAACAACGCAATGGAGTTATCTGGAAAGCAGCGAAGAAGTGAATGTGAGCAATCCTACCCCGGAAGAGTTGCAAACCATCAATCCTTATGCACTGTTATCCATTTACAAAAGCGGATATAATTATAAGTATACAGGGATCAAAAGCCGTAACGGCAAACAGGGGTTTGAAGTGATACTGACTCCGGAGAATAAACAGGATATCACATCCATCACCTTGTTCGTTTCCCAAACATATCAGCCTTTATATATAAAGGTAGAACAAAGTAATAAATCGGCAAATGAGATTATCGTCACTTCTTACCAAACCAACCAGCCGCTGGACAATGCGACATTCAAGTTTGATAAAAAGAAATTCCCAAATGCCGAAGTGATAGACTTACGATAACAAGCAGAGTTCAAGATAGAGAGATAATATAATATTCATCAAATTAAATTAAGTAAAGAAATAAGTATTATGAGTACAGAAAAAGTTAAATGCCTTATCATCGGCTCAGGTCCTGCCGGCTACACCGCCGCCATTTATACAGGACGTGCCAACATCGCCCCGGTCTTATATGAAGGTCTACAGCCCGGAGGCCAGTTGACCATCACTACCGAGGTGGAAAATTTCCCCGGATATCCCGAAGGTATCAGCGGTACCCAACTGATGGAGGACTTGCGCAAACAAGCAGAACGCTTCGGCGCGGATATCCGCAATGGCATTGCAACCTCCGCCGACCTGAGCAAACGTCCTTACCGTATCACCATTGATGACGAAAAAGTGATTGAGGCAGAAACTGTAATTATATCCACAGGTGCCACCGCCAAATATCTAGGTCTGGAAGACGAACAGAAATATGCCGGAATGGGTGTAAGCGCCTGCGCCACCTGCGACGGTTTCTTCTATCGCAAGAAAACCGTAGCTGTAGTAGGTGGCGGTGACACTGCTTGCGAGGAGGCTGTCTATCTGGCAGGACTGGCCAAACAGGTTTACCTGATTGTACGCAAACCGTTCTTACGCGCATCCAAGATTATGCAGGCACGTGTTATGAACCATCCTAACATCAAGGTACTGTTCGAGCACAACGCTGTCGGCTTATACGGAGAGAATGGCGTAGAAGGTGTTCATTTGGTAAAGCGTCAGGGTGAATGCAACGAAGAACGTTATGACTTGCCTATTGACGGATTCTTTCTGGCTATCGGCCATAAACCCAATTCAGACATTTTCAAGGATTATTTGGACACAGACGAAGTAGGCTACATTATAACAGAAGCAGGTACTCCGCGTACGAAGGTTCCCGGTGTGTTCGCTGCCGGTGATGTGGCCGACCCGCATTATCGTCAGGCTATCACTGCTGCCGGAAGTGGCTGCAAGGCTGCCATAGAAGCAGAAAGATACCTATCTGCCAACGACTTATTATAATAAAAACAAACTAACCCCACAACAAACACTATGACACATTTTCTAAGGAAGATGGCAGCTGCCTGGATTATTCTAGGCAGCGTGTCGGTGGGCTTTGCACAACAGCAAATGCCTCCCATCCCGACGGACCCTAACGTTCGCATCGGTAAATTGGACAACGGATTGACTTATTACATCCGTCACAACGAACTCCCGGAAAAAAGAGCCGATTTCTACATCGCTCAAAAAGTAGGTTCCATTTTGGAAGAAGACAACCAGCGAGGCTTGGCACACTTCTTAGAACACATGTGCTTTAACGGGACTAAAAACTTTCCCGACAAAACCCTCATCCAATATCTGGAAAGCATAGGGGTGAAATTCGGTGAAAACCTGAATGCTTATACCAGCATAGATGAAACCGTATACAATATTTCCAATGTTCCCGTGATACGTGACGGCGTTGTAGATTCTTGTTTGCTGATTTTGCATGACTGGGCCGACGACCTGACACTGGATCCTAAGGAAATAGACAGCGAACGCGGTGTGATTCATGAGGAATGGCGTACCAGCACAAACGCTATGATGCGTATGTACGAAAAAGCCCTCCCTACCCTTTATCCGGAAAGTAAATATGCCTATAGGCTTCCCATCGGCATTATGGAAGTAGTAGACAATTTCCCTTATCAGGCATTACGCGATTATTATGAAAAATGGTATCGTCCGGACCAACAGGGTATTGTCGTAGTAGGCGATATAGATGTAGACAAGATTGAGGCAAAGATTAAGAAGATATTCTCTCCTATTAAAATGCCAGACAACCCGGCAGAACGAGAATACTTCCAAGTTCCCGACAATAAGGAAACTATTGTAGCAATAGAAACAGATAAAGAACAGGCAAACCCAGTAGCTTATTTATGCTACAAACATGAAGCTATTCCTAATGAACAAAAGGGAAACATGGATTATCTGGTAGTGAACTACATGAAATCCATGATAGAAAATATGTTGAACGCCCGTCTGAACGAACTGACCCAAACAGCCAATCCTCCTTTCATCTTCGCTCAAGTCAGCGACCAAGAATTCCTGATTTCCAAAACAAAAGATGCCTTTACAGGAATAGTAGCAAGCAAGGAAGATGGAATTGACAGTGCAATAACCGCCATTGTACGCGAAATTGAACGGGTCCATAAATTTGGTTTCACCGCGTCCGAATATGCCCGCGCCAAAGCGGATTATCTGCGTATGCTGGAATCTGCATACAACGAACGCAATAAAGTGAAAAACGGTGCATACGTGGATGAATATGTACGCCACTTCATTGACAACGAACCGATTCCAGGTATTGAAAATGAATATGCCATTATGAATCAGATCGTCCCCAACCTGTCTGTGGAAATGGTAAACAGTCTGATCCCGGCCTTGGTTACCGACAGCAATCTGGTAGTAAATGTATTCTTCCCAGAAAAGGAAGGATTGAAAGTTCCATCCAAGGAAGAAATTTTGGCTGCTGTCAATAAGGTAAAAGCTGAAACACTGACTGCTTATGAAGACAAAGTTTCTGATGAACCTTTGATTTCTGAAAAGCCCCAAGGTGGAAAGATTACAAAACAGGAAAATGGTCCGTTCGGTTCTACTATCCTGACTCTATCCAATGGAGTACGCGTTATCTTAAAGTCGACCGATTTCAAAGCGGATGAAATCAGAATGAGAGCTTTCAGTCCGGGTGGCAGTTCCTTGTTCCCGAATGATGAAATTATCAATATCAATGTCATGAATGATGTGGCAAGTATCGGCGGTTTGGGTAACTTCAGCAATGTTGATCTGGAGAAAGTATTGGCAGGTAAAAAAGCGAGTGTAAGTGCTTCTGTCGGTGGCAATACAGAGGGGCTGAGCGGAAGCTGCTCACCCAAAGATTTTGAGACCTTGATGCAATTAGTCTATTTGTCATTCACGGCTCCACGAATGGACAATGATGCATTCACTTCATTCAAGAACCGTCTGCAAGCATCTTTGGCAAATCAAGAGGCCAACCCCATGACTGCCTTACAGGATACATTGCAAAAAGCCCTCTATATGGGACATCCGCGTACTATCCGTATGAAAGCCGATATGGTGGACAAGATTGACTATGCCAAAGTTATGGAGATGTACAAAGACCGTTTCAAAGACGCCAGCGACTTTACTTTCATCTTTGTAGGAAACATCAAACCGGAAGAAGTAGAGCCGTTAATTGCAACTTATCTGGGAGCTTTGCCTTCTGTCAACCGCAAGGAAACCTTCCGTGACAATCACATTGATATGCGCCAAGGCGACTATAAGAACATTTTCAGCAAAAAACTGGAAACGCCCAAAGCCTCTGTACTGGTTATCAACAATGGTAAATGTGCATATACTCTGAAAAACCAAATCATGATGAGTATGCTTTCACAGATACTGAATATCATGTATACCGAAAGTGTGCGTGAAAAAGAAGGCGGTACGTACGGAGTAAGCGCATTCGGCAGTCTGACCAAATATCCAAAAGAGAAAGCGGTTCTGCAAATCTATTTCGATACCGATCCTGCCAAACGTGCCAAAATGACGGATATCATTTTGAATGAACTGAATCAGTTTGTCGACCAAGGACCGTCTGCCGAAAATTTGAACAAGGTAAAAGAATTCATGCTGAAGAAATACAAGGAAAATGCCAAAGAAAACAGTTATTGGGTAAATATACTGGGTGAATATTTCTGGGAAGGAACAGATATGAACACCGGCTACACAAATACCGTAAACAGCATTACCGCTAAAGATCTGCAAGAATTTACCAAAGCCTTGTTGGAACAGAATAACCGTGTAGAAGTAAGCATGACCTCGGAAGAAACAAAATAATCCAAGCCTATGCTTCTATCTATTATAAGACAGAATCAAAAACTTGCGGCCAAGCGGAATCCTGCATTTGACAGGAACCGCTTCGCCAAGTTTTTAATTTACTTTATGGTCGCTTTTTGGGCAGCATACCTCATCTTTATCGGGGTCATGCTGTCCTTTGCTTTTGAAGATATCTTTCCCAGCATGGAACCTTACCATATTATGAACCAAGGATTGATTTATCTTCTGATACTTGATTTCCTGTTACGCTTCATGCTCCAACCGGCCATGTCGCAAGAGATCAAGCCCTATCTGCTTATGCCGGTAAAAAAGAATAAGCTGGTGGATACCCTGTTACTACAATCCGGAATCAGCAGTTACAATTTCTTCTGGTTTTTCCTGATCATACCTTTTGCTCTGCTTACGATTATCCGTTTCTACGGACTCACGGGCATCCTATGCTATCTGTGCGGCATTTGGCTTCTGATGGTTATGAACAGTTATTGGTATTTGATATGCAAAACTTTACTGAATGAGAAACTGCTTTATATACTTCTCCCGATCGGAGTATACGGATTATTAGCGGGAACTGAATTTATTCCCGAAGGAAACCCGGTTTCCACGTTCATGATGAATTTGGGAGAAGGATTTATAGAAGGAAACATACTCGCCTTTCTAGGTGTCATAGCAGCCATTCTGTTACTTCTGCTAGTAAATCGCAAGCTACAGCTACACTTCATCTATAATGAAATAGCCAAAGTGGAAGACACCAAGATGAAGCATGTATCCGAATATAAATTCCTGGACCGCTATGGTGACGTAGGTGAATATCTACGTCTGGAACTAAAACTGTGTTTCCGTAACAAAACCGTAAAGACACAATTCCGCATGGGATTTATCATCATGCTGGCTTTTTCGGCACTGATTGCCTTCACGGATGTGTATGACGGAACAGGAATGATAAATTTTATCTGCATATACAATTTTGCCATTTTAAGTATCATGACCCTGGGGCAAGTGATGTCTTTTGAGGGCAACTATCTGGATGGTCTTATGAGCCGTAAGGAATCTATCTATAACTTGCTTCGTGCCAAGTATTACCTGAACTGCATCATCGTGTTCATCCCTTTCCTGATTATGATGATCCCTGTAGCTAAGGGCAAGATACCCTTCCTCATGGCTCTATCCTATATGCTGTTTACAACAGGATTCGTATTCGCCATGATGCTGCAACTGGCTGTGTACAATAAAAAGACACTCCCGTTAAACGCCAATGTCATGCGAAGCAATCGGGGAAGTTCCTTATTCCAGACCATTATCATCTCATGTGCTTTTTTCCTGCCCTTGATTATCAACAAAGCTCTGACAGCTTTCTTTGAACAGGATACAGCCTGCATCATCATGATGATTATAGGGTTGTTACTGATTGCAACCCACAATATTTGGATAAAAAATATCTATAACCGTTTCATGAAGCGCCGTTATGAGAATATGGAAGGCTTCCGTGACTCACGTTAAAACGAATTGCGTATGAATATCATAATAAACCAATTACAAAAGAACTTTGGCCCGAAAGTGGCTGTAGACATAGAAAATTACTCCATTCAAAGCGGTAACATGTTGGGACTGGTGGGCAATAACGGAGCAGGAAAAACGACCCTGTTCCGCCTGATGCTGGACTTGCTGAAAGCCGACGGAGGCAGTGTACATATCGGAAACATCGATGTGAGCCGGAGTGAGGAATGGAAAAATATAACGGGAGCTTTCATTGACGAAGGTTTCCTGATAGATTATCTTACCCCCGAAGAATATTTCTACTTTGTAGGAAAAATGTACGGACTAACAAAAGAAGAAGTAGATAAACGTGTCGCTAGGTTTGAACGTTTTATGAATGGCGAAGTCATCGGACAAAAAAAACTGATTCGTAACTATTCGGCAGGCAACAAACAGAAAATAGGTATCATTTCGGCTATGCTGCACCAACCGCAGGTACTGGTTCTAGATGAACCGTTCAACTTTCTGGACCCTAGTTCGCAGTCCATTATCAAGCATTTACTGAAAGCTTATAATGAAGAAACCGGAGCCACCATACTGGTATCCAGCCATAATCTGAACCACACAGTAGATATATGCCCACGCATCGCTCTGTTGGAAAACGGAAAGATTATCCGAGATATTGACAATAAAGGGAATTCCGCCGAAAAGGAATTAGAGGACTATTTTAATGTAACAGAATGAAAAAACTACTATTCCATTTGCTGGTATTAGGTACACTGGCCATGTTGTTGGTTTCATGCGGTACCTCTGCCCCACGTTATAACTACAAAGAACTGACGCGTGCCTCCATCCGTCTGAATATGGATATTGACATGAAAGACAATCACCAACTGTACGTAGAATCAGCAGCATGGCTGGGAGTCCCCTACCGTGGCGGTGGTAACAGCAAACGGGGAGTGGACTGTTCCGGACTGACTTCACATTTATATAAAAAGGTATACCACAAAAAATTGAAACGTAATTCGGATGACCAACGTACCCAAGATTGCCATAAAGTAAGTAAGAGAAACTTGCGCGAAGGAGATTTGGTATTCTTCCATAACGGCAGAAAAAAACGGATTGCCAGTCATGTAGGTATTTATTTGAAAGATAATAAGTTCATCCATGCCAGTACCAGCCGGGGAGTCATAATCAGCAGCCTGAATGAAGATTATTACCATAAACACTGGTTAAGTGGAGGCCGTCCTTGACAAGATCCTTGCGGACAATATATTCATTACACTAAAATGAATTTAATTTGAAAGAATGAAATACACAACATACCTTTTTGATTTTGATTACACACTAGCCGATTCTTCACGCGGCATCGTTATCTGCTTTCGTAATGTACTGGAACGCCATGGGCATACGGGCATCAGTGATGAAGCCATAAAACGCACCATTGGAAAAACACTGGAAGATTCATTCAGTATTTTGAGCGGAATCACTACTCCCGAAACATTAGCCGAATATAAAAAAGAATATGTAAAGGAAGCAGATACATACATGACTGTCAACACTTTCTTTTTTCCTGAAACGGTTACCGTGCTGAAAACACTGAAAAGCCAAGGTGCCCAAATAGGTATCATTTCCACTAAATTCCGTTTTCGTATCCGCGAAATGGTAGACCAACATTTTCCGAAAGATTTTTTTGACATTATTATCGGAGGAGAGGATGTAAAGCAAGCCAAGCCAGATCCCCAAGGTATAAAAAAAGCACTACGCCGGCTGCATCGCCGGAAAAGCGAAACACTCTACATCGGTGACAGCACAGTGGACGCAGAAACCGCCCAAGCAGCCAAAGTAGACTTCGTAGGTGTGCTCAATGGCATGACAACCCGCGAAGAACTGATGGTCTACCCACACCGGCAAATACTAGACAATCTTTCGTTACTTCCATTAATTCATAAATTCACCCCTTACGAACCAGACAAACATTTTCCGGAAAAGTTCTTTTATTCTTCCTGTTTTCCCCAAAAAATAGTAGCCTTCTACAAACTGCTCCATCAAAAACAAATAAGAGGGAAACATGAAATAAAAGAAAATCCGACATGTTGCGTCTGTAAGAACTGCAGAAACACGTTTCAAGGAAATTATTGTCCCCATTGCGGACAAAACCGCCACACGCCACGTTTTACCATACGAAATGCCTTTCAGAATATTTTAAGTGGGTTCTTTAACATAGACCATGGTTTCAGCCGTAACCTGATAGAACTACTCTACCGACCAGGATACATGATACGGGATTATCTGAAGGGAAAACGTGTACATTACTATAAACCATTTCAAACCTTGTTCGTTCTGGCTGCTCTATACATCATGGGCGTACAACTCATTGACCCGGCAGCGATAAAACTATCGGAAAAGGAAATGGAAGAAGAGCCTACTATCGCCAGCCTGATGGACGACATCAAGTACCAACAGGAACAGACATCAGACAGTTGTACCAAATATTATCTAGAACAAAGTATTACCTATGCAGACAGTGCACAGTGGGCCCAAACTCACAGTTTATCAGAATCAATACAAGCACAAATCGATGCAAAATTCAGCAATCAAGACCCCAATGAGCTAAAAAAAGAAATAAGCAAACAAATAAAAAAGGAGCTTAAACAAAAAATAAAAGCAAAAAACGGCGAGATTGATGACTGGAGAGGTCTGATGAAAGAAATTGGTACGACTTTGGCAAGACAAGATAGCTTACGGATGGCCACTTTAGGAAGAGAAGCCAACAAACAAGACTCAACCATATCGGAAATAAGAAAAAACATATTGGCAAACATGGCCCAACAAGATAATCCCTATGAAGATCAAGATATCTGGAATGATTTGAGCGAAGCCGGAAGTGAAATGAAAAATGTCTTTAACGAAATGACTAACAATTATTTCACAGAAAATAGCTTTCTCTCTGCAGTCGGTAACCTGATGAAAAGTTGGATACATGGCAACAAAGCCTTCAGCATCCTTGCTCTGCTCCCTCTTTTTACAATAAGCACCCGGTTAAGCTTCTGCCGGACCTCTATCGGACGTAGACTAAATCTGACGGAAAACTTTTTTGCACAAGTTTATATAGCCTGCCAAATCTTATGGATTTCTTTACTGATCCTGCCATTTACCGGAACAGCACATTTGAATGATATTTTTGATTTAAGTTACAAAGCAATCTTTATATTATTTGTCTGGGATTACCGCCAACTGTTCGGACTTTCCTGGTGGAAAAGCTTCTGCCGTACAATAATCATGTTTTGGTATTGCTTTTTGGGACTGTTGCTAGTCTGTTCTATCATTATAGGCATCATTGTATTGATAGCCTATATTATACAATGGGGTAAATAAAAGTACAATCACACAAACCTTATTTATACAATCGCGCATCCACAAAATGCAATATGAATAAAAACATTGAGTACAAGAAAAAAGAAGATGGTTTTTCTTTGCAGATATAAATAAATATAGTAATTTTGTGCCCGATTTAGTCCGATGAGGTAGAAAAGTGAAGGCAGTGATGCATTCCACCTTACGGAGAAAACCGTTTAATATTATAAAAAGATGTACGTAATTGTAGAAATTAACGGTCAGCAGTTCAAAGCTGAAGAAGGCAAAAAACTGTTTGTACACCACATTCAGAACGCAGAAAACGGCGCAACTGTTGAATTTGAAAAAGTATTGTTGGTAGACAACAATGGAACAGTAACTGTAGGTGCTCCTACTGTAGAAGGTGCCAAGGTAGTTTGTGAAGTAGTATCTCCGCTGGTAAAAGGCGACAAAGTACTTGTATTCCACAAAAAGAGAAGAAAAGGTTATAGAAAACTGAACGGTCACCGCCAGCAGTTTACAGAGTTAACTATTAAACAAGTTATTGCTTAATCATTTAAAATTTAAGAAGAAATGGCACATAAAAAAGGTGTAGGTAGTTCTAAGAACGGCCGTGAATCAGCAAGTAAGAGATTAGGCGTTAAGATATTTGGTGGACAGGCTTGTAAAGCAGGTAACATCATTGTTCGTCAGAGAGGTACAGAATTCCATCCGGGTGAAAACATCGGTATGGGACGTGACCATACTCTTTTCGCTTTAGTAGATGGTACAGTATGTTTCAAAGTAGGTCGCAATGACAGAAGATCTGTTTCTGTTGTTCCGGCTGTAGAAGCATAATCAGTTACAAAATAAAAAAATTGAAAGACTCTTCATTCCTTGAAGAGTCTTTTCTTTTAGAATACCCTGAACACTAAAACCTTACCTTCAGTCCGGATTATAAAATGCCTGGCCAATGCCTCATTCAAAAAGTCCCTTGCCACCAATTGGTAAACACAGACAAAGGATAAGCCAACCCTTCGGCAGATAAAGCCGTACTATTCATATTAAAAACAGAAATCTGCTGACCGATATAAGATTCAAACATACTGTCCTCCCTTATGGGAACAAAAATACCATAATCAGTCATCATACTAACCTCCGCCTGCTCCATATAATCCGCCAGCAAGCTGACATTCCCTATTGTATGATCTTCTCTTTTTCCTGTAGCCCCCATGATAGTAATACGCTTCCTCTCCTGTGACAGGCAGAAGCGAAATGCCTTACTCAAATCATTTGTTTCCTGCTCTGCCTCACTATGAATCAACGAAGCATATCGCTCTTTAATATCCGGCAATAAAGAATCGCCATCGCCAACAATGGCTTCCGGCATTCTACCTGAACGAATATAAGTATTTGCTGCCCCGTCACAACAAACCACATAAGGACACTGCCTCAACCACTCCAGTGCCAACGGATGGGAAGGGAAATCACCATCAGCCAGAATAATTGTTTCCGGCACGTCACATCCTATCGGTAATTTATACTCTTTCATAAGATAAATTCATTAATTGTTTCCACTTCAAATAACCGAAACAAGCGATTACCGCATAAAGTCCATACAAAAAAGAAGTGAAATATAAATCTTTGTAAACATAGATACCACAAGAAACAGCATCAACAACCAGCCATGCCAACCATTGTTCCACATATTTATGTGCAAGCATCCACATGGCAATAATACTAAGTGCTGTTGTAAAACTATCCCACCAGGGCACCGTACTATCTGTACAAGTTTCGAGAATAATCCCTATCAGCACAAACACCACAAGCAGCACAACAAACATAGGCAACAGCAGCTTAGACGGTGTGCCGGAAACAGGCTTCTCCCCTTTATCCGGCGTATGGCGCAACCACATCCACCAACCATAAATTCCAGCCAACAAATAATAGATGCTGATAACAGAATCGGCATACAGACCCACTTGATAATAAACAACTATATAAATGGCAGGCATAATGACACTGACCGGCCACAACCAAATGCTCGCCCTATATTCAAACCATAAATAAAGCAGACCGATTAAAGCGCCCGCTATCTCAAGATAATTCATCTTTCTTACTTTTCATTTTCTAATCCGGATGCAAAAGTAACGAATAACTCATACACCTTACCATTTTTTTATCTATCTTTGTCCATTAATTCAAGAAATATCAAAAAGACTGAAAAGATATGCTTACCATTAAACAAATTACAGAGAATACGGAAGAGGTAATCCGCGGACTGGAAAAGAAGCATTTTAAAGATGCAAAAGCAACGATAGAACAAGTGCTTGCATTCAATGACAAAAGACGTAGCACGCAGAATCAATTAGATAAAAACCTGGCAGAAGTGAACTCGCTCTCCAAATCTATCGGGCAACTGATGAAAGAAGGGAAAAAAGAAGATGCTGAAACAGCTAAAGCACGTGTAGCCGAAATCAAAGAAACCAGCAAAGCTTTACAAGCAGAAATGGACAAAGCACAGGAAGACATGACCAACCTGCTTTACACCATTCCCAATGTTCCTTATGACAGTGTGCCCGAAGGTGTAAGCGCTGAAGACAATGTGGTGGAAAAAATGGGCGGTATGGAAACCGAACTCCCCAAGAATGCGCTTCCCCATTGGGAACTTGCCAAAAAATACGACTTGATAGATTTTGACCTGGGCGTGAAAATCACAGGGGCAGGTTTTCCTGTATATAAAGGTAAAGGGGCACGTCTTCAACGCGCATTAATCAATTTCTTCCTGGATGAAGCCCGCGCTTCCGGTTACGAAGAAATCATGCCACCGACGGTAGTAAACACCGCATCGGGCTACGGAACAGGACAACTTCCCGACAAAGAAGGACAAATGTATCATTGTGAAGTAGATGATTTGTACTTGATTCCAACCGCAGAAGTTCCTGTAACCAATATCTATCGTGACGTGATTTTGGACGAAAAACAATTGCCTATCAAGAATTGCGCATATACTCAATGTTTCCGTCGTGAAGCCGGATCTTACGGCAAAGACGTACGTGGGTTGAACCGTTTGCACGAATTCTCAAAAGTAGAACTGGTACGCATTGACAAACCCGAACATTCCAAACAGTCACATCAGGAAATGTTGGACCATGTAGAAGGCCTGTTGAAGAAATTAGAACTCCCCTATCGCATTCTCCGCCTTTGCGGTGGTGATATGAGTTTTACAGCTGCACTTTGCTTTGACTTTGAGGTTTATTCGGAAGCACAACAGCGTTGGCTGGAAGTAAGTTCTGTATCCAATTTCGATACGTATCAGGCTAATCGCCTGAAATGCCGTTACCGTTCTGCCGAAAAGAAAACAGAATTATGCCATACTTTGAACGGTTCCGCACTGGCTTTGCCGCGTATTGTTGCAGCCTTATTAGAAAATAATCAGACTCCGGAAGGTATCCGTATCCCTAAAGCATTAGTTCCTTATTGCGGATTCGAGATGATTGACTAATAACAGCTAATTACATATATTGAATGTCATTCTGAGTATTATTCAGAATCCGATCTTTCCCGACAGATTCTGTCTTGTATGCAGAATGACATTCTTTTTTTATTATTTCAACCTGATTACTAACCATTTAACCTATTATTATGAATACTTCACAGAAAAATTTCATGGTACCTCTTGCCTTTGTAGGCATGATGTTTTTTGCAATTGGTTTTGCATTGGGCATTAACTCTTTCCTAATGCCGGTATTAGAACGGTCAATGGAAATGTCGGCTTCAGAATCCAATCTCCTGCTTGCCGCCACGTTTGTTCCATTCCTAATTTTTGGTATACCGGCCACCAAATGCATTGAAGCCATCGGTTACAAAAAAACAATGGCTCTTTCATTCATCATTTTCGCTATCGCTTTCGGATTATTCATCCAAGCAGCCGCTACAGAATCTATTGTATGGTTTCTTTTCGCCTCATTCATCTGTGGTGCCGCCAATGCAGTACTCCAAGCGTCAGTAAATCCATATGTAACTATTCTTGGCCCTATAGAGTCTGCCGCAAAACGTATTTCCATCATGGGTATTTGCAACAAACTGGCTTGGCCTGCCACTACTCTTTTTATTACCTTAGTAATCGGCAAAACCATAGACCAAATAAAAATGGAAGATTTGTTCCAGCCATTTGGTATTATTGTCGGTATTTTCGTTGTATTAGGCATTATCGCCTTAATGGCTCCACTGCCTGAAGTAAAAGCTGCCGGAGAGGATGCCGCCACAGATGCGGAAGAAGCGGTTGCCTGTCCGTATGCAGAAGGTAAAACTTCCATCATGCAATTTCCTCACTTGCTATTAGGAGTACTTGCTCTTTTCCTTTATGTAGGTGTGGAAACCATAGCCTTGGCAACTGCAACCGGATATGCCAAAGCATTGGAGCTGCCGGGTGACAATTACGGATTTATCCCTTCCATTGGTATGGTAGTAGGATACATTTGCGGCGCAACCTTAATCCCTAAATATCTGAGCCAGGCTACCGCAATGAAAATATGTGCCATCATAGCCATCATTGGTTCTGCATTAGTAGCAACCATGCCGGCTGAAATTTCAATCTATTGCATATTCTTTATGGCATTAGGATGCTCATTAATGTGGCCCGCATTATGGCCTCTCGCAATGGCGGATCTCGGCAAATTCACCAAAGCCGGCTCTTCATTGCTAACCATGGCTATTGCCGGTGGAGCGGTTATGCCATGGGTGCGCGGTGTGATTCAAGATGCAACTAGCTTCCAGACCTCCTACTGGATCTGTGTTCCCTGTTTCCTCTTCATCCTATATTATGGAATGATAGGATATAAAATCAGAACAAAGAAATAATCTCTTTTTCACATCAAGAACAAACTGCAACAAAATCAAAAACGGATTTATCATGATAGGATCAGCCGCCCCATACAAAAGGGCGGCTTTTCTTTTGTCTTTAAAAAATATAATCCTACCTTTGCATAAATTATCAATTTGACAATCAACTTAGAAAAACAACGAACTTATAGTATAGCAAAATGAATAAGATTATTTCAAAAGAACATTTCTCGGAAAAGGTCTTTAAATTGGTCATAGAGGCACCTCTGATTGCCAAGTCACGTAAGGCCGGACATTTTGTAATTGTCCGTGTCGGTGAAAAAGGAGAACGTATGCCACTTACTATCGCCGGTGCCGATCCCGTAAAAGGTACCATCACACTAGTAGTACAGGAAGTTGGCCTTTCTTCTACACGACTTTGTGAATTGAACGAAGGAGATTATATTACAGATGTGGTTGGTCCGCTGGGTAAAGCCACCCACATTGAAAATTTCGGAACAGTAGTCTGTGCCGGAGGAGGAGTAGGCGTTGCTCCGATGCTTCCTATCGTACAGGCTTTGAAAGCTGCCGGCAACCGCGTAATTACCGTATTGGCCGGACGTACCAAAGAATTAATTATCCTTGAGAAAGAAATGCGTGAAAGCTCTGATGAAGTAATCATTATGACAGACGACGGCTCATACGGACGCAAAGGATTAGTGACTGAAGGCGTGGAGGAAGTAATCAAACGTGAAACGGTAAACAAATGTTTCGCCATCGGTCCTGCCATCATGATGAAATTCGTTTGCCTGCTGACTAAAAAATATGAAATTCCCACCGACGTTTCTCTGAACACCATTATGGTGGATGGAACCGGTATGTGTGGTGCCTGCCGTATCACTGTAGGAGGCAAAACACGTTTTGTTTGTGTTGACGGCCCGGAATTCGACGGCCATCAAGTAGATTTTGACGAAATGTTGAAACGCATGGGAGCTTTCAAAGATATAGAAAAAGAAGAAATTCACAAACTAGACACCGAAAAGCCGACGACTTGTGAAGCGACTAAAGAACTGGACGGCCGGGATGCCGAATGGCGTGCAAGCTTACGTAAAGCCATGAAACCTAAAGAACGAATGGCTATCCCCCGTGTAAAAATGAACGAACTGGATGCAGAATACCGTTCACATAGCCGTAAGGAAGAAGTCAATCTAGGTTTGAATGAAGAGCAAGCTGTAACGGAAGCAAAACGTTGTTTGGACTGCCCCAACCCTACTTGTATGAACGGATGCCCCGTAGGAATCAATATCCCGAAATTCATCAAAAATATAGAACGCGGTGAATTCCTTGAAGCTGCCAAAACCTTAAAAGCAACCAGTGCATTACCTGCTGTCTGCGGGCGTGTATGTCCTCAAGAAAAACAGTGTGAATCACAATGCACTCATCTGAAAGCCGGACACGAAGCCGTTGCCATAGGCTATTTGGAACGTTTTGCTGCTGATTACGAACGTGAAAGCGGTCAAATATCCGTACCGGAAGTAGCGCAAAAGAACAACATAAAAGTGGCAGTTATCGGTTCAGGTCCCGCCGGACTCTCATTTGCTGGAGATATGGCTAAACAGGGATACGATGTCACTGTATTCGAAGCTTTACATGAAATAGGGGGTGTATTAAAATATGGGATTCCCGAATTCCGCCTACCCAATAAAATCGTAGATGTAGAAATTGACAATTTATCCAAGATGGGTGTCAAATTCATGAAGGACTGCATCGTAGGAAAGACAATCAGTGTGGAAGACTTGGAAGCAGAAGATTTCAAAGGTATATTTGTAGCATCAGGTGCCGGGCTTCCCAACTTCATGAATATCCCGGGTGAAAATTCTATCAATATCATGTCTTCCAACGAATATCTGACTCGTGTAAATCTAATGGATGCAGCCAGTGAGGATTCGGATACTCCTGTAACATTCGGCAAACGTGTAGCAGTAATCGGCGGTGGTAACACAGCTATGGACTCTGTCCGCACAGCACGCCGCTTGGGAGCAGAACGCGCAATGATTATTTACCGCCGTTCGGAAGAAGAAATGCCTGCCCGCCTGGAGGAAGTGAAACATGCTAAAGAAGAAGGTGTGGAATTCCTGACTCTGCATAACCCCATAGAATATATTGCCGATGAAAAGGGGCGTGTGAAACAAGTCGTTTTACAGAAAATGGAATTAGGCGAACCAGATGCTTCCGGCCGTCGCAGTCCGATAGCTATTCCAGGAGCAACAGAAACCATTGACATTGATATGGCGATAGTCAGCGTAGGCGTCTCCCCTAACCCGATTGTTCCCAGTTCCATCCCGGGATTGGAATTGGGACGCAAAGGAACAATTGCCGTAAATGAAAATATGCAATCGTCAATCCCGACTATTTATGCCGGTGGCGATATTGTGCGTGGTGGAGCTACAGTTATCCTTGCAATGGGTGACGGACGTAAAGCAGCTGCTTCCATGCATGCACAACTCTCCTCCAAATAAATATTATCATTTTCACTAATTTAGCCCGTTATTAAAAATTAACGGGCTATTTTTATTCTATACCGAAAATAAATCACACAGACAGAATGGACCCCATAAATCCATATAGACCTATATCGCCTATCTGACCAATGTACTGACATCAATTGAAATACATACCATGAATATGAACCCTGTCACTATATCTGAAAATAAAATACAAAACTTGATTACCAAATATTGAAGTAACTATCTAAATGTCTATATGAAGTGTGCTCCATGACAACAAAAGAGGTGTAAACGAATCCTTTTATTAACCAAATAAAATTTAAAGTATTCACATTATAAACAATTAATAACTCAAATTTAACCAGCATTAAACCCACTCTAGATTACTTTTGTTACCAATTATAACCATAAAGAAAAAACGAATGACCCAAAGGGTAAATTTTAGCATATTATTCTGCACTATCAGTATACTGACAGCACAAGCACAATGGAACAAACAGGACTCGATTCGTTTACAGGAGCTATTGAATGGAGATGGAGAACTAAAAATCAACACAGAAGCCGTAAAGTCTATCCATTTCGACTTTCAATCGGACAAAGACAATATAAAAGGTACTCCAATCATGTCCGAAGACAAACCGTGGATGAAGTTTCTGAAAGACTTGCCTAAAAACTTCGGCGACACAACCAAATGGGTACGCCCTAACTTTGTGCGTCTTACTCCCTACACTCCTTACACCACATGGCATGAAGATCCGGTTAATGATCCCATTTTCTTGAAAAGAAAAGACTCTCTGACAATATCATGGAAACTAAATATCAAACTGATTCCCGGTTTGCGAAACGGCTATGTAATATTACCTGCCGGCATGGATCAAACGGTAACTCCCAGTAATAACCCATTAATAGGAGGACTGGATGCCGACAAATTCCTGTATGAATCTTTAACCAAACGAGGACGTGCCATCCGACGTAATCGTAATCGTGCCAAAGGTTGGAAAATCTATCAAAGTTACGTACCAACCCGACAGGATTCCATCTTGTTTCCTAGAATCAGCAAAGTATCTGAACAAGATTCATTGCCCAAACAAGACACTTTGCTTATCAAAAAGGATTCAGCAATTATTAACCAAAACTCATTACTTCTTAAAGACAAAATAAACGGCAAGGACCAAACAGAGAAAAGCCGCTAAATGGTTCCACTTCAGTTCTGTTTTAAATGCCCAAACAGAAAATAATGTAAATACAGCCAATGTGATAACTTCTTGAATCACCTTGAGTTGCATAATATCAAACGGTCCTCCACTATCTTTAAACCCAAGACGATTGGCAGGAACCTGAAGACAATATTCAAAAAAAGCAATTGCCCAACTAAATGCAATCACACCAATCAACGGAAGGGCTGCAAACCAACTGAACTCTTGTCGCATTTTTAAATGACCATACCAAGCAAACGTCATAAAGACATTTGAAAAAATCAGCAAAATTACTGAATAAATACCATGAGACAACATATATTCTAATCTATTTTTTATCTGGAAACAATCTGCCTATAATATCCATTATGCTTTTAACAACTGCATATCAACAAGCATTTTGGGAGTGCAAAGATAATGGAAATAATCGAATTAAGAATAATACAATGAGTTATTGCCGCAACAAGCATGTTTTATTTCCGTTGAACAAAAAAGCAACCAATTCCACTCTTTCAATCTGCTATTTGTTAAGAAAAAAGTTCATTTGCTAAACCATGTTATAACAAGCTTTTTTTCTTTCTAAGAATTTGGACCCATCTCAGAAATTCGTATATTTGCACTGTGTTTTTCATAGTATTAGATTTAAGGTTAACAAAAGATTGGCTGTCTGGGAAGATAGCCTTTTTTATTTTATCCTTGTTAGCCCCCCCAAAAAAAGTGTCACTGCTAAAAATGAAAAAGGCAAAAACCAAAGTAAGATTGCTTGCAAAAATATAGGGAATGCCAAAGTATGTTTTTCCCGCATCAGAAAACATGTTTGTACACGTATATTCCCATATAGTTATACATACGTACAGACTTGTGCGGACGTATGTATGTATAATTATATATCCAAAATAAAATTCCATATCAAAGACAAGGGCGTTTTTTAAAAACGTCTTGATCTTTTTTACCGTTACCGGAACTTTGTAAACCGTCATTCTATAGAAATCCCCCCCTTATGCACACTTCTTGCGAGAAAAAAGCCTGAAAACACCCTACTCCCTATCAAGCCTGAAATAGCCCACAATATATGTATATAACTGAGGACAAGCATGTTACACGAAAACATATTTTAGAACACTATGAGAGCATGAGAGCATAAGTGAGAACAAATATTTTTACTATATGCATATAAGTTGTTTATAATTAGTCTGTTATACAGACAGTGAGGACATGAGGGCATAAACATCTGAACTTCCTCAAGAGAAAAACTGATACGTCAAGAACATTTCTGAAAGCTATCAGAGAACAAAACAATCCTTCAAGAACCAAAGTCCTTCCCCACGATTTTGCAGATGAACCTCAAACAGACCGAAAAAACCGCTTTTTAAAAACTTGTTTTTCAATTGAAAGGACAGAGAAGCACTCTTTACAAGGCAAAGTCATTTAAAAAAAGAAATAAAACATTGCCCGCAAATAAAGTCTTGCTAGCTTGTTCAAGAACTTTCTATTTATCACAAACTTCAAACTTTATTAAATCATTAAACCATTTCTACCCGTATTTGTCATCTAGGAAACAATAAATAGATTAGATTATGGAAAAAATTATTGAGAGAAATGTCCCTATTGCAGAAGAGAATGTAACATTATCAGGACAACCGGCAACAAATATGTTCGAAGACTGGAGTGAGAACATAACTGAAACAGATCTTTTGCATGAAGAAAAAGATAAAGGACTCTCCCCTAAAAAGAATCCCAAAAAACTAATGAAAGAAATGAATCAGATAGTACAGGATGACATTAAAAACATTCATTAATAACTATTCATCCAATCCCCTTTACTATTTTACATTTGTCCTAGGCTAGTGTACAAAAATCACTTGGCGAAAAGAGTATAAGGACAACTGAATACAAATAAATTGGAAACAGCTGCCATAAAAAACAGTTGTTTCCAATTTCAATTATGAACAAAATCTCTATGACGGCAAATTAATTAAGATAACAACACAAGTCTTGATGCCATCCTGTTGGAGCATTATTCACCTCAACAGGGGTAAAATGATTTATCGCAATCACATTCTTCACTCCACGTACTATATCTTTTGCAAACAACGCTGCAAGTCCTAATCCCATTACCCATACTAACACAACAAAAAACTTTCTCATATCCTAATATATTTAAATGGTTATTCTTATGACAAAGAGAAAACAAAGCCTATGCCAAAACAAGACATGCTTTGATTATCAATTAAATACATTAAGAATAAGCTATTTTCAAAGAAAAAGATCCACATTTTCATTGTAGAATATTTCTACACTTTCCCCAACAAACCAGACATGTACATCACCTTGTATCCGGCACAACAAACAACAGGAAGGATAACTTTATAACATTCTTCCTCATCTAAATACATTAATAATATTGATAGTTGGTTAAGCTGCACACAAGTACAAACAACTAACTATAAGCAGTTTCGTTATATCCCCTAATAACAAAACAACCATATCCACTATAAATCGTGTTCATTCATCCCAGGCAACAATTCTTCCTGAATATTTGTCATGCATTTCCACAAACTATACCGTGCTTCAGGATTCATTTTTTCTAGAGAATATAAAACCTCTTTCATATTTGAACGATTCGACAAACTTTCATAAGGACAATCTTTGATCTGTTTACGAAAACCGCGGATACGTGCCATTTCAATTAAATCCGCTTCATGTACCAAGCACATCGGACGAATAATTGTCATCTCAAATTTACGCATCACTAATTTAGGAGGCATTGTACTGAAGGCTCCCTGAAAAGTAATATTCATCAACAAAGTTTCCAAGATATCATCCATATGATGTCCTAAAGCAATCTTATTGCACCCCTGCTCCTTTGCCACCGTGAACAAAGCTTTTCTCCGATTCCAAGAACAAAGGAAACAAGGAGACTTCCGAGTGTCGGTACTCGGATCAAAAAAAGTTTCATAATGCACAAACGGCACCCCTAAATCCTCTGAGTAGCCTTTCAGATATTCCAAATCAGATTGATAAGGAATATTTGTCATGCCTACATGCACAGCTATCACTGTAAATTTCGGTTTCAAAATACGTGAACGCCTTGCCAATAGCTCCAACAGAGCCAAAGAATCCTTCCCACCAGAAAGACCTATCAAAATTTTATCACCATCCTCAATCAAGCGATACTTTACCACCCCCTTGTTAAAGCGTTGCTCCAACCTTCGCATTATTTTCTCGTCTTCCGTAAATTGTGCCATACATCTTCTTTAAAAATAGGGCACAAAAGTACATGAAAAGAATGATTTATGGAAGATTTAACAAAATAGAATTATGTGAAGCATGAGAATTCCAATTAATATTTGTATTTTTGAATCTAAATAATACGGATTATAAACTAACTATGTACAAAAAATATATCATTGGTTTATTTACTTTATGCTGCGCAGGCAATGCTGCGGCACAAAGCTTGGCGCAAGCCAAACAACTTTTCCTGAACGGAGAATTTGAACAAGCCAAACCTGCTTTCCAAAAGCTGGTAAAACAAGCCCCTTCTAACGCCAATTATAATTATTGGTATGGCGCATGTTGTTATGAAACAGGAGAAAAAAAAGAAGCACAGCCCTACCTTGAAAAAAGCGCCGCCCGCAAAGTCATTGACGCATACCGCTACTTAGGAAAACTATATTATGACATCTATCGGTTTGACGATGCCGTAGATAACTACGAACAACACATAGAATGGTTGGAAAAGAAAAAACGCCCTACCGAAATGGCTGAAGCAGAGCTGGAACAAATAAAGCAAGCAGCCCGTATGATAAAAGGAGTGGAAAACATTACTGTAATAGACAGCTTTGTAGTCGATAAAAATGATTTTCTAAAAGCATATAAAATCAGTAGAGAGTCGGGGGCACTCTATCACGATCCTGCGATATCCGGGACTGTCTATCAGACCGAAATGGGCAATAAAGTACTCTACGGAAACCAAAGCACAGACGGCAAGATGCAACTGTACTCCCGTATCCGTCTGTTGGACGGCTGGAGCGAGCCCGAACCCCTCACGTCCCTTAATGAACAGGGAAATGTAAACTATCCCTTCTTAATGTCAGATGGCATTACCTTGTATTATGCATCGGATGGAGAAGGCTCTTTGGGAGGATACGATATTTTTGTAACTCGCTATGATTCGGAAAATAGCAATTATCTTCGTCCCGATAATATAGGAATGCCATTTAACTCTCCCGCCAATGACTATATGTATGCCATTGATGAATTCAACAATATCGGCTGGTTTGCTTCAGACCGCTATCAGCCTGATAACAAAGTCTGTATCTATGTGTTTGTACCGAACTCTTCAAAAGAAGTATACAATTATGAAAGTACAGACGAACAGATCATCATAAATGCAGCCAGCCTGCGCTCTATCCATACCACTTGGAAAGATGAAGAGAAAGTACGAACCGGCAAGCAACGCCTGGCAGCCATAATGTATGCCAAAGAATCCGGAGAACAACAAAAAGACTTCACCTTGATAATAGATGATTCTGCCGTTTACCACACATTGAACGACTTCCGCTCTGCCGAAGCACGCAAACTTTACCAGCAAAGAATACAAAAGCAGAAGGATTATGACAACCTGAAGAAAAATTTGGATGACAAGCGCGAACAATATGCCCAAGGGAACAGTGCACGAAAGAAGAATCTGACACCCGCCATTTTGGAATTGGAAAAACGTACTGAACAACTTCTGAAAGAAATGGCCCAACTGGATATCAGTGTCCGCAACGAAGAAATAAAGAAGTTGAAACACTAATACAAAGATATTTATGGAAGTATTTATTATCGTATCGCTCATCTTGGCAGGACTACTTCTCTTTATTGTAGAGGTTTTCCTTATTCCCGGCATCAGTATAGCCGGAATAGCATCAGCCATCTGCCTGCTATATGCCAACTATTACGCTTTCGACACATTAGGACCGATAGCAGGATTCATTACTTTGATAGCATCCGTCCTAAGTTGCATAGCCATTATCGTTTGGTTTATGCACTCAAAAACCATGGACAAGCTTTCTTTGAAGAAAACACTGGATTATAAAATCGATCCCCTAAAAGGAACCCATATCCGCATCGGAGACAAAGGCATAGCAATAACCCGCCTTGCACTGATAGGCAATGCAAACTTTAACGGACACATCATCGAAGTGCGCTCTGCCGATGGTTTGATTGATGAGAATACTCCCATTTATGTAGAAAGAATGGTTGAAGGAACGGTGATTGTACGCAAATTCAACCAATGATAGAGAAATGACTTACAAATACGAATTTATCAGGTTTCTTGATTGACATTCTCATTCAAGCATATTTTAGACAATAGTGAAAACAGCAAAAACTTGATATTGAGCTGTTCAAATATAAATATTTACTTTTAAACAACTGATTATTATGATCGAACCCAACTATCTTCCTTTCATCCTTATAGGAGGTGGAATTATTTTCGTGGTACTATTCTTTCATTATGTCCCATTTTTCCTCTGGCTGTCTGCCAAAGTTTCGGGGGTACGCATCTCATTGGTGCAATTATTCTTAATGCGCATCCGTAATGTCCCTCCTTATGTCATTGTCCCGGCAATGATTGAAGCACACAAAGCCGGCTTAAGCAACATAACCCGAGATGAATTGGAAGCTCATTATATGGCAGGCGGGCATGTGGAAAAAGTAGTGCACGCACTAGTATCCGCGTCCAAAGCCAATATCGAACTGTCTTTCCAAATGGCAACTGGTATTGACCTAGCCGGTCGTGACGTATTCGAAGCCGTGCAAATGTCAGTGAACCCTAAGGTTATTGACACCCCTCCCGTTACCGCTGTAGCCAAAGACGGCATACAGCTTATAGCTAAAGCTCGTGTCACCGTACGCGCCAATATCCGCCAATTAGTAGGAGGTGCTGGAGAAGACACGATTCTAGCACGTGTTGGTGAAGGTATCGTGTCCTCTATCGGATCGTCCGAAAATCACAAATCCGTATTGGAAAATCCTGATTCTATCTCTAAATTAGTACTCCGCAAGGGCTTAGATGCCGGTACGGCTTTCGAAATCCTGTCTATTGATATAGCTGATATTGATATAGGCAGAAATATTGGAGCTGCTTTACAAATAGACCAGGCCAATGCCGACAAGAATATTGCACAAGCCAAAGCAGAAGAACGCCGTGCAATGGCCGTCGCCTTGGAACAGGAAATGAAAGCCAAAGCAGAAGAGGCACGCGCGAATGTAATTCAGGCAGAGGCCGAAGTGCCCAAGGCCATGGCGGAAGCATTCCGTAGTGGCAACCTAGGTATTATGGACTATTACCGCATGAAGAATATACAAGCAGATACCTCCATGCGTGAAAATATTGCAAAACCCGAAACAACTTTCGGTAATGAGCCATTAAGTAAATAAAACTAGTATTCAACGATTAATATATTTTTCTTGGATGCGAATGGAACTGTTTTTCTCTTGATAATGCTAATATCAATGAAAGTTTATAAATCCGTAACATCTACATCTAGGAAATAATCTGTTTGCATACTCATTAAAAAGACAAGAAATATAACATTAATTATACTGGCCATTAACCACAAAAATAAAGATTATGAAAAAATATTATGCAGAATCTGAGTTGATTATCAATCCCGACGGCTCTATCTTCCACCTTCATATCAAACCTGAACAGTTGGCAAATAAAATAATTCTAGTAGGTGACCCCGGGCGTGTAGCATTAGTAGCTTCTCATTTCGATACTAAAGAATGTGAAATAGAAAGCCGTGAGTTCAAGACCATTACCGGTACTTATAAAGGAAAACGTCTCACCGTAGTTTCCACCGGTATAGGTTGTGACAATATAGACATTGTGATGAATGAATTAGATGCTTTGGCCAATATTGATTTCAATACCCGTTATGAAAAAGACCACTTGCGCCAATTGGAATTAGTACGTATCGGTACATGTGGCGGATTACAGCCTTATACTCCTGTTGGTACCTATGTTTGTTCTGAAAAGTCTATCGGTTTTGACGGACTGCTTAATTTCTACGCCGGACGCAATGAGGTTTGCGATCTGAAATTAGAACAAGCTTTTATAGATTACATGGGGTGGGAAGGTAATGTATGCATCGCCCACCCATACGTTATTGATGCCGACCGGGAATTAATAGACCGCATTGCGCAAAATGATATGGTCCGTGGCGTAACTATCGCCGCAGGAGGTTTTTTTGGTCCGCAAGGACGAGAACTCCGTATCCCATTGGCCGATCCTAAACAGAATGAAAAGATTGAGAAATTTGAATACAATGACTATCGCATCACTAACTTTGAAATGGAAAGTTCCGCCCTTGCCGGATTAGCACGCCTGATGGGACACAAAGCCATGACTGTATGTATGGTGATTGCCAACCGACTAATAAAGGAAGCCAATACCGGCTATAAAAACTCTATTGATGGTTTGATAGAAAAAGTCTTGGAAAGAATATAATTCCCAATTTAGGTGTCTATATAATATGGATAAGATTCACCGGATCATCTATCAATACTTATTCTTATTATCATCCAGAAGAAGATTGGCATAAACAGATTTTTTACAGAATAAGCCAACTCTTTTTACCTAACAGGGGACATCGCTTCATAGAAGACCATTTTTTGTAAAAAAACAACAAGATGTCCCCTCATAAAACAAATAAAAATATGGAAACCAGTTTCAAACAAACAACTAGTAATAAAGTAGAACGTTACCGTCTTTTCCTCCCTCAGTTTGAACTTTTAATATCAGATGAAAAAGAAGAAATAAGTGTTTTGGCCAATACTGCTGCTGCTCTTCGGGAAGCCTTCGGCTTTTTTTGGGTAGGTTTCTATCTGGTTAAAGACGACCAACTTATTTTAGGACCTTTTCAGGGAAGCACCGCCTGTTATCGCATCCATAAAGGAAAGGGAGTATGTGGGACCTCATGGGCAGAAGCCCGAACCTTGATAGTGCCCAATGTAGAACAATTCCCCGGACATATAGCCTGCAGTTCTCTTTCCCGCTCTGAAATTGTTGTTCCTATTCTTGCTAATGGACAAGTAAAGGGAGTATTGGATATTGACAGTAATCTATTAAACTTTTTTGATGAAACAGACCGCCGTTATTTAGAAGAAGTAACAGCCATTGTAGCTAAAACATTATATTATTAACCAAATGAAAATGATAAACCAAGATACAATCTGTGCCATTGCCACCGCCCAGGGAGGAGCCATCGGAATAATTCGTGTATCTGGCCCAAAAGCGATTGAAATAACGTCACGCATATTTACACCCGCCACAGGCAAGCCACTGACAGAACGGGCACCATATACTCTTACTTTCGGAAAGATTTGTTCCCCAAAGCGAAAAATTAATAATACACTTTTCCAACAAACAAGTGAAATTCCGCAAGAAAAAAGTGAAACGTTACAAAAAACTTCGTCAATTACTTCTTCTGCAGAAGAAGTAATTGACGAAGTTTTAATTTCCTTGTTCCGCGCCCCCCATTCTTATACCGGTGAAGACAGTACGGAAATCATGTGTCACGGTTCATCTTATATCCTGCAGCAAGTTATACAACTCCTGATCTATAATGGATGTCGTGCCGCTCTACCAGGTGAATACACCCAACGTGCTTTTCTAAACGGAAAAATGGACTTGAGCCAAGCCGAAGCTGTGGCCGATCTGATAGCCTCATCGTCTGCTTCCACCCATCGCCTAGCCATGAGCCAGATGCGCGGAGGATTCAGTAAAGAACTTTCTAACCTGCGTAACCAATTACTTCATTTCACTTCGTTAATGGAATTAGAACTGGATTTCAGTGATCATGAAGAACTAGAATTCGCCAATCGTGACGAACTGAGCAGTCTAGCTACCCATATCGAACAAGTTATTGCCCGGCTAGCTCATTCTTTCAGTGTAGGAAACGCAATCAAGAATGGCATTCCTGTAGCAATTATCGGAGAAACGAATGCCGGAAAATCTACCTTACTGAATGCGTTGCTGAATGAAGAAAAAGCCATTGTCAGTGATATCCATGGAACAACCCGTGACGTAATAGAGGATACGATCAATTTACAAGGTGTCACATTCCGATTTATTGATACAGCTGGAATCCGTCAAACGAACGATACAATAGAAAATCTAGGGATAGAACGTACTTTCCAAAAGATGGACCAAGCATATGTCATTTTATGGATGATAGACTCTACAGATGCCCAAAGGCGGTTCGAAGAATTAAAAGCCGACATTCTTCCACACTGCGAAGGGAAAAAGATGATTATTTTATTTAATAAGTCAGATCTGTTACTAGCAACACAAAAAGAAGAGTTGTCAGCCATATTTGCTGACATGAAAGTGGAAAAACTATTTATCTCAGCAAAGAAAAGGGAAAATATAACGATCCTGGAAAAGAAGTTAGTACAGGCAGCTGCCTTACCGGAAGTCAACCAAAACGATATTATCATTACAAATGTACGCCATTACGAAGCATTAACACGAGCATTGGATTCTATTCATAGAGTACAGGAAGGATTGCAATTGGAATTATCAGGAGATTTGGTAAGTGAGGATTTAAGACAATGTATCCACGAACTAAGTGAGATTGTTGCAGAAGGAGGTATAACCTCGGAAGAAACATTGCAAAATATATTTCAAAACTTTTGCATCGGCAAATAGCTAACTATCTGATTATCAGATAGTTATACAGTCAAAACCTATAATTTTCTGATAGAAAATGACTTATATAGATGGAAAATAAGCTGTTTTGAGAACCATATTTTCTCTTTTTAGCATATGTTTTCCTCATTTTTGTCCCCAGTTTGTCCTCTATAGTGGCATCGGGGGACAAAATTATGTCCCCCGATGTATTTTTGAGATTTTCTCTATAAAATCCGTCAAAATCATAAATATTTGATGTCTGAATAATATTTTTTTATTTCTCAGCCTCGAATATATTCAAATTTTATAACGCTGATAAACAAATATATACATTAAAAATATTCGGGTCAGAAATTACAACAGATGATATTCTATTATAGAAACAAATAATATTCTATTGAAATATTTATTTTTACTTTTACATAAGTCAGATCTACGGTTCCAAGTTTAAAAAGAGACATTCAGTAAATGTCCCTTAAATGTAATCATTAAAGTTTCAAACTCAACTGGAGTTAATCCGGAGTTAATCCGGTGCTGCAAGCACCGGTCTCTATGGGTGTGAAGAATATTGCAACAAGCTTTTTATACTTCAAAGATATTCCAAAGATAGCTTTAATCAACTATTAGATATAAACTCTAATAAGATATGGCTTAGATGTTCTTATAAGCATATATCACCAATCTTAAGATAATACTATCAAATAAAAAAGCCCTCTTTTAAAAGAGGGCATAGGATATCAAGTACACCTGAAGAAGAAGGTTTATAAGGAATACTCTCTTTACCCTACATAACGAAGATACTAATTTTATATAAATAAAACTATTGCTGTCCAATAAAACTTTTCGATTACCTTATAGCTTATTGATATATACACAATTATAAAGCAATCTCAATTTAGAGAAAGGACTTGTACATAAAAACAATATTTATAATCATCCCATCAAATATATTTATCAGACACTAATAATAAAACAAGTCCCGAGGAATTTGCATAACATCTTTAACCTCACAGCCATTATGCATCATTAGATACTATATTTTATGCAGCTATTTAAGAAATTAATAGTCCGAGCAAAATTAGGTATTCCCCAATATGCTACAATTCTGAATATTTTTTTATTATAATATACCTAAATATGTTTTCTCTTTTCAAACATATTGATATTGACTGCGTCTATCAGCTGAAAACATCTTCTATATTCCTCCCGGTTCTTCATGTATATCTCCTGGCTTTCCTCCGCTGCCTTTATCAGTCTCAGATTATCACGCTCAAACAGGAACTTGTCCCACTCTCCATATTCAAAATATGTATCCGGTATGTATTCAGTGAGTGAATTCTTCAGTTCAAAACCTTTCCTGGATTTGAACATATCTTCTATAATCCACATCTTAAAAAAATTCAAAATATTCAACAAACTGATTCATCTTCATCTCCTGTCTTGATATGAATGTTTTCACGAAACCACCTTCTTCTCCAATCCAGTCACCTAACAGCATTCCGTCATAGCAGTAACCTCTTACATTCTCCTCTTTTTCTTTGCTGTAAAAACAATAGTTACTGTTGAACAGGAAGAACACCTTCATTATTTCCCGATTTGTAACCGGACGGCTGTCCTTATGTATTTTAAAGAACCTTTCTTTGTATCTGTCAAAAAAATGCCCAGTAAAAATAAGAACCACGTCGTTTGTTACTGCACCTACCAATAATTGTCCTTTATACTTGAATAACATTGTGAATGTGGGATTCAAAATACCAACCTCTTTTTTCGACTCTGCATAAAAAGAAATGTACCATTCGTTGAATCTTCGTGTCTTGATATTCGCTTCCCACAACCACGGGAACATTGTCCTTTTTTGAGCTGTTTTCCTGAATTTCCGTACGTAGTTCTTCCATCGTCCTTTTACTTCACTAAAATCTGTCTTGATTTCTCTTATAAGCTCCTCCAGTGTCATTGTGTCAAGTACCATACAAATCTAATCTTTATTCGGTAAAATATCAAGTCATAATTCTATTTGAATACGATTTGTTATTTCCGGTAGGTTGAATAGTAAAATAATTATTTATCACGCAGAAAGATCAGATACGGGAGAAAGAGGACAAAACACTGATTTTCCTCGTTTTTGCAAAATTAATATTTTATTGAAAACACGATATTATAAGAATTAGAATATTTCTTATCCGAACTTCACAGAAAGAAACTACCGGCAGGAAGTACGACAAGTTAAAACAGGAAGGATAGACTTATTAGGAGGTATTACAATCATAAAAACTATAACCAAAGATTATTGTTTTTAAATAAATGATTATATTTGGGAGTATACATCGGTTATAATAGATAAAAATGAAAACTTTTATACAGATTACAAAAATAAAGACAGTATTACTCTATATTATGCAGAGTTTCCCCAAAGGAGTTGAATGTGCAAAGCTTTTTAGAATTCTTTATTTTGCACAACAGGATTATCTTGTCAAATATGGAAAGGTACTTATAGAAGACTCTTTTATGGCATTGAAGTATGGTCCGGCGCCGACTTATATTTATAGGGTCCTACAGGCTGTAAAAGAAAAGCCAACAGAAGAAAGCTTTAATGATTTCCTTGCCGGAATAGAAGTGCATGAACAGAAAATTTATGCTTCTGCCAAACCTGATATGAACTACATTTCAGGCTCAGACAAGCGTTGTCTGGATGCTGCCATTACCAAATATAAGGATACAGATCCTTATGACCTGTCAGACCTGTCACACGACTTGGCATGGAAAGAAGCAAGGGCACGTATTAAGGATAATCCTCAAAAGAATCTGATTACCATCATAGATATTGCAAGGGCCGGGAAAGCTAATAAGGAAATGATAGATTATATCCGCGAAAAACAAATTGTAAGAAACGCTTTATCTTAAAATTACCGGTACGCTTGAAAAACTGAAGGCCACAATTGCTGAAGTCGAATTAGTAGATATTCCATCATTTATCGGTTTCACTAAGGAAGGAGTCACATCTATGGATTGCTTATAGTAAGATAGAGCCAGTCTTTTTCTCTACGAATAATGAATTTTCACCAAAATTTAACAACTAACTTCCACTTGCCAATAACAATTCGTTATCTCATTTAAATCGTACCATACGCCCCTAGAAACAGGCACACCTTCAAACATAAAATTCTACATTTAAAAGATTTGCAGTCTGCCGTATATTCAAGCTCTCGCAATACACCTCTGCCGAACTATCGGACATTACCTCTGCAAAGTTAATCTGCAGGTCGGAGTTATTGCATTCCTGCCTGTTGAATGTTTCCAGTAACCCGGTACGGACAGCTGCCCGATACCACAGGCTATCCTTCTTACAGGTTTCTAAAAACAGATCTGATGCTGTCATATTACCATATCTGACCAGAACATAGTCCATTATCTCTATTTCACACTTAGAGAACTCACTGTCATCAAAATCGGCTATAGCCTCAATAAAAATTCCACCGTCCCTGAACTCTGTCCTGACAAAGCCTTTCAAAATATAGGGTACGTCTGAAAGGTCAATAAAGACATCCTTTGCCACAGGACCTGCCTGCCACACCTCATATGGCATGCCGATGAATGGAACATGATATTTCAGAGCCATATGTTCCTCCATCAGATACAGAAGTTTCAATAGTTTGTTCCTACAAAGACCTGATGTATGATATGCTATATACACTATAGCATTACCCAGTTTCCGTTTTGTAGATTCAGAGAATTTAAACATAATCAATATATTTCGGTTACAAATTTAAACATTACCCACTAAAATACAAGAAAACAGGTAATGTCTTATAATGATTGCAGCCGTGTAAAACAACAGACAAAGCATTTAGCAAGATAAAAATACAATATAAGCATCTGTTAACCATTAATTAGCGTTATATTTGTCAGATAGAAAAGAACAAGATTATCATGAAAGAATCTATAATCATAAAGAATTTTGGTCCATTGAAAGAAGTGGAAATAGATGATATCAAGCCATTGACCGTATTCATAGGCAAGTCAGCCGGTGGTAAGAGTATAATTATGAAAGTAATAGTACTTATGCGTTACATCTACAAAATGGTAAATATCCGTTCGTATTTGAAAAATGCGAAAATCACCCGTTCTCCATTCAAGCTCCGTTTCAACTCACTGCTACATGATGGACTGAAGGGAATGATAACAGCACAGACCGAAATATATTACACCGTGGAAATTAATGGGAACAAATATACCCTGAAATATACCAACAGAGGTCTGCAGTCTGACATTAACATACCGGACAAGGACTTGATATTCTTCAAAGAAGCTTATGTTTCCGGAATGAGAAGCCTGATTCCTATATGGGCATCCAAAGCAGTCTCAGTAAAGGGAGAAAACCTGGGCTTCTTCTTTCACGAAACCTTCAATGACTTCAATGATGCTACGGATGTCATTAAAGAACAGAAGCTGGAGTATCTGAATCTGAAAATGAAAGTCCGTAAATCAGGCAACAGACCTAAACTATTTACCATTGAATCTTTGCAGAATGATGCTGTACCGATAGAACTGAGATACGCATCTTCCGGTATCCAGACATCAGCTCCATTGGTTGCAATTGTTCATTACTTCGCCCAAGAGTTCTCATTCAAGGACGCTTTCCAACGTTCTGTATTGAACTATCTGTACAAACAGGACCTGCTTACAAAATTCACTCCGGGAATCAACCGGAACAAATTGGGAAAGTATGTCCATATCCATATAGAAGAAGTCGAACTTAGTCTTGCTCCGGAAGATCAAAGAGCCTTTATGAGCAACCTAGTAGAAGAGGTATTCCATAAAAACAAAAAAGACCGCAAACTAGGACTGATGGTATCGACCCACAGCCCTTATATAGTCAATCATCTGAATGTACTGCTGCGTGCCGGATATTTTGAAAAGGCAAGGGAAAACTACCCTTTCCTGGAGAAGGACGACATTGCCGTATATCGTGTAAATGAAGGAAAAATCATTTCACTGATGGCTACAGACAACGATACGGGAGAATATGTAATCAACGCACTTGATATGTCCGATACTATGGAGAGGATATTCGAGGAATATGAGAGTATGGAGGAATAAGGGATTAACAGCACACTGATTGACTTTCTTTAAAAAAGTGCAATCCTCACTTTAAGTCCGGATATTATAAATCAGCTCAGCAGAAAGAAGTCTCATATAAAGAAATCAGCAAAAAACAGGTGTTAGCAAAGACTCGGATTCAACGTTAGTTTGCATACTTTGCTTTATCATATGAAACTTAATAAGGATACGTTATAGAAGATATTCCAATAAAATCCAGCCAAGTCCAACAAACCGATATCAGAAGAAAGAGAGGTGGCTGTCTCAAAATAAATTTGAGATGGCCTCTTTTTTCTTTTTAACACTTTCCATTTGAAACTTGTTACAACCAGTTTTAAAGGGTAAATTTGGCTCAAATATCGTTCCTGTCCCTAAATTTTGCGACCAAATGGCAATGGGAAAATGACATATATGGCATCTCATGCAAAAACTGCAAAAGTGATAAATATGCGCCCGTTGACATGTTGGACACCTCATGAAAATTCCTGCAAATACCTGAAAATTGCTGCAAAGGAAATTTGAGAAATAAGTTCCATATCACGTATTAATTTCTCTCCCTCCATTCTACACTCGTCATAAAGTTCTTTTAGCAAATGATAGTTTGTTGTAGTTCTTGTCACTCTCATGTCGCCTTTATGACGAATAACATAAACATATCCTTTGTTTTCCAGTTCATCGATATAATCCAATATTTCATTATAGCCGATATAACGCATCACCAGCTGGTGTCTCAGTTTGGGGTACTTATGTAGAAGGAACTTCGGCAAATAGAATTTCTTGTTTGGCTTCCTGTATTCTTTGGGCTTTGTAAGAATTACCACATTGTTTAAAAAGCCATCTTCCCTAGCACGACATACTGGTATAGAATCGCATACACCTCCATCCAACATAGGGATACCGTCTATATATTTTTCAGGACATAAAATGGTGAGTGAACAGGATGCCTGACATATATCCAATAGGCGTTCTTTATTTGTCCGTTCTTCAAAACACTCAGATTCACCGGTAATACATACTGGTTACTATAACAAATCTGTCTTTAGAATTCTTGATTGCTTCAAAATCCAAAGGCATATATTTCTCAGGATAATCTTTTATGAGATATTGAAGATTTATATAACCTTTATAATTTCATAGAGTATCCTCATATTGGCTTTTTCATTGCCTTTTCTGTCTTTCATTTTTTCAAGCCATCTTCCTAAAACGCCTATCTGCCAATAACTTTGCTACATTTTTCTGTTTATCACTTTTTATTCGTACTTTTGTATTATAAAACAAAAGGATGGCCACAAACGAAAAAACCCGTTCTTGATGAACGGGTATATCCTTAACTTGGTTACGTGTTTTGACAACAGAGGCTTTACCAAGCATTACGATACAAAGGTACGACTTTTATTTGAATATGCAAAATGAAATATAAAAAAGTAGTCAGATTATATTCCAATTCGAGGGTCGCCAAATATTACAGGGCGACCAACCGCAACAAAAACAAGGCAGTCATGCTCTATTTTGCCAACATGAAAATAGCACAAGCGTTTCATCCGTTACTGTCTTCATTTGAAGTTATATTACGTAACCAACTGCATTATGCGCTGGCACACCATTTTTCCGATGGTAACTGGATTATCAACCAGAAAACCGGATTCATGATTGCTCCTTCTCTGACATATACGAACAAGCGGACAAAGAAAAAAGTTACCAATGACTATATATTGAAAGAGGTTCTGAAAGCAGAAAAGAAAATTGCCGATCGGGGTGTCAGGGTTACGACTGGGAGAGTAATAGCTGAACAGACCCTGGGCTTCTGGAATAGCTTTTATGAAACACACCACTATGCGCTTTTGGCTGGTGTACCCTGCCGGATTTTCAAGAAACTGCCTCCCGGATTCGGACGTAAGGAGATTAACGATATTATAGTACAAGTTCGTGAACTGCGTAACCGCATCAATCATAATGAGCCGATATGTTTTGTAAACAGAAAATGTGATTTTTCTTATGTGAAGGGTATGTATACGATAATCAGTGATTTTCTTACATGGATAGACCCTGAGATTATGCCTTCACTAAAAGAGGTAGATAAGGTATGCAAAATCATAGAAAAAGAAGAAAATAAACAAAAACAATGACTATGTAAAAGAACCATTTCTAAGGGATGTTGGCTAAAAAAGGCACTATAAAATATTTTGTGTAAATGGAAAATAGGGGGTTCAAAATAGCGTTCCGTATTTTTTATTTTATACATTTACCAAATAAAGAAGATTATGAAAGAAAAGAATCAAGCAGTACCTGACGAAGTGTTAAGTAAGGAGTTTATCAGCCAGTTCAAGACAGAAGCCGATGTAAGCAAATTCCTCAAGCAATTGCATGCCCAGGTATTGGAGAAAATGCTTGAAGGTAAAATGGATGACCATTTAGGGTATGAGAAAAATTCCATGGCAGGAAACAACACCGGCAACTCTCGGAATGGCAGTTATCCGAAAAAGATTCATACAGGACATGGAGAATCTGTCATCTCCATTCCGCGTGACCGCAACGGTCAGTTTGAACCGATAGCAGTCCCCAAGCATGAAAGCCGGGGCTTTCTATAGAGAACTTGTTATCTCCCTATATGCCAAAGGGATAAGTATTTCCGACATAGAGGAAGAGATGCGTGAGATTTATGAAATATAGTTCTCCACATCTGCCATTTCCATCATTACAAACGAGGTAAACCAAGCTGCCCAGAAGTGGCAGAACCGACCTTTGAATACGGTTTATATGATAGTCCGGATGGACGGTATTGTCGTCAAGGTACGGGATAACGGCAGGATTATAAACAAGACCGTCTATCTTTGTGTCGGTCTGAAACAGAACGGCCTGAAAGAAGTCCTTGGCATGTGGGTCGGCAAATCGGAAAGTTCCTCTTTCCGGATCGGCGTTCTGACCGACTTAAAGGCTCGTGGAGTGCAGGATATACTGATTACCTATGCCGATAATCTGAATGGATTTACGGATACCATCCGTACCGTATTCCCTAGTTATTCACTCAAATCTGTGTGGTACATCAGATCAGAAACTCTTGTAAATATGTCGTTTATAAGGACAAGAAAGAGTTTACGGCAGATATGAAGAATATCTATAATGCGCCCAACAAAGAGGTTGCTGCTGCAGAACTTGACAACCTGGAAAAGAAATGGGGAGGAAAGTATCCTTATGCCATACTTTCATGGAGGAACAAATGGGATGACCTGACGGTTTTCTTCCAGTTCCCGCTGGAAATCAGAAAGATAATCTATACCACAAATCTCATTGAGAACCTGAATGGGAAAATCAGAAAGTACACAAAATCAAAGCTTTCATTCCCTTCAGATGATGCTGTAAAGAAAATGGTATACCTATCGCTTATGGAGATTGAGAAGAAATGGACACAGCCTATTCATAACTGGGGATTGATTATGAATCAATTTATGCTTATGTTTGAAAACAGAATCCAGATATAAAATCAACTTACAGCTGAATCCTGTTTCCATTTACACAGAATTTTGGACTGTGTTTCCAGATTCTATATCAACAAGCACATTATTATCCAGATATATCTTCATGTTCTATCCCCCTTCTTTTATATATCTCGTCTATGATCTTCTTAAATCGCGACGAACTTAACGCATCCAAATTGTCAGCATTTGCCCAATCTATATATTCTTTGATAACCTTCAACAGACCATACACTTGCTCTATCTCTTTCAATTTCATTTCTTCAGGCTCAGCCATGTCGGGATCAAGGTCCCGTAACTTTTCTACTATCTCTGTTTGTTTATCCTTCTTCTCTTTCCAATGCTTAACCAGTTCCACATAGAAATCGTCATCTCTTATCGTATCATCAACCACCACAGGCAGCATCCTATCCTTATAATTGACATTTTCCATAATGCCCGATAGTTCATACATACAGTTTTTCGATCTTAAGTAAGGCCTGCTCAGTACCACTATTACAGTTTTCCCAGCCCTTATGGCATTCATAAACTCCTTGATGTTGACCGTATAAGGACAATCTTTCTTGTCCAACTTAAAAGGAATCCCTCTATTCTCCAATACAAATCCAAGATAATCCACTATATGTGCTGAATGACCTTCCCAATTGTAAGATATGTAAATACCTTCATCCTCTCTCCACGGAATCTCTTCAGCTTTTTCCTCTTCTGTTTTCGTTAAGCGTCCTCCATCTGCTATACGCATAGCTTCATTGATATCGCTAATACCAGAATAAGCTGCATAGTACTTATCTTCAAACCCGATAATATAGCGGTTCAGATATTTATACATTTCGCCCCTTTGGGTTAACTGCCGTAAGTATTGCGTCACCTCCATCAATACATCCTTGCTTTTTATGGCAATCCTTTCCAAAGAATTAAGTATACTATTCAGCATAAAATGACCATCAATCTTATGCTCATAGCAGTAGCGGATAAAATAGCATAGCGATGAAATGGCGTTTGGATTGTCATAGTTAAAGTGGTAGTCATCCCTATATTTTATCATTTCTGGGCGCGTCACAAGATAGTCCAGCGCATCCATGCTGCCAATACTTATCAACAGACGTACCGCATGTTCTAAATCATATCCGTTAAAACTCTTGTATTCTCCTTCCAGCCTTTCTCTCACCCAAACCGATTCCTGCGTATTCCTTATAAGTGTTGAATAACAGAATAGTCTGTCAGACACTTTCAAGCCCGATGCAGCTTTCTTTATCTCTTCTATTTTCATTCCTTTCTTAACAAGAGTCTCCATTACGTTTGCAGACAATGAATAACCAGACAATGCGAAGCAAAGCACAAGACTATACCCCTCCTCTATTTGGTTTTCTATGATATAGTTCGAGAATGAATACAACAAAGGGTATTCTGCATTGTCAATATTTGCCCGTAGTTTTTCTATCACCTTAGGAGCTAGGGTTACAGAATCTACTCTCTCTGTTATATATTCAAACAAGGAATACTCACGGCTATAATATTCATCAAAATCCTTTCTGGAAATTGTATAACTGCCAAAACAAAGCAGTGAGAGCAGTTTCTCAGAAGGAATCTCAAACTCACCCTTCAGCATTAGTCCCAAGGCTTCTCGCCAGAAGAATATGGGCTCTCCATCGCTCAGTTTCAAGACAGATGCTTTAGCCCATTTTACAACCCGAATCTTGATTTCCTCTGTTACAGACACATCCATATCAGACCTATCCATCATTCCCGACACTTCCTTCATGAAGAAAGATTCATAAATATCCATGTTCTTAACACCTTTGACAATCTCTCCAATATTGTAATAATTATTGTCATCAACGAAAAGCAACAAAAAACTGAAAGCATACTGATTGTATCCTTCGTCTTGATCGCGCAGTTTCTTATAGAACTCTTTTCTGGAACTATGATTGTCCAATCCTGTCACCATTTCTAGCACAATCTGCTTAAATACAGGATACTCTGTAAAATCCATAAATGCTTGTTGCCGTCTCTCCCGCCCTTTGGTTATTATTTCAGGCTGTGGAAACTTCTCCTTGTAAAGTATTTCTGCACATTCCGCCACTTCGGCATAGGGTATTTCCTGATACCAACTGGCCTTGGCCCAGTCTGTACTGTTGTCTACTGCAAACTTCTTAAAATCATCCTTTACATCTTCTGCCGTCATCCATAAAGCAGCCATAATATAGGCTTGTCTGATATCTTCCCACTTCGAGGATTCTTCTTTTGGAGCAAACAGTTCTGCCTGTCTCTCATAAAAGGTCTTTCTTCCTTTTTCTCGTAAACTGGCGGTCAAATAACAATCCCTAATAACCATCAACAATTCTTGTGTCTGTCTATTATTATCAAAATGACGGTGATATTCTTTAAAGGCCTTTTTATAATAAGCCTCTATAATCCCTATCAGTTCTGTATGTCCTTGTTTGATGAATTCACTTGCCCTTCCAAACACTCCTTTTATCATGTTGGAATATTCTTCCTGCTCATCATGATATTCATATTGGGAATGATAGAACGTGTGAGTAAGGATTTTTTCTACACTCTGAAGAGAACGAACTTTGGCAAGGGTTGTATAGATGGGCGTTCGAGTTACCATATGTGTAGTATGTCCCTTGTGTTGATTATGAACATACCCTTCTTTATCGAGTATATAGTCTATATATCCATCGGCCTTGTCCGCCTCCCCTATCAGCCTTATCATCGATTTGATGGCATCATAGTGGTTTGAGTCCTTTACAATGGCAAACAAGCGTTCTAAATAGGTCTGCTGAGTAAAAAAGGGATTATCGAAATACAAGAATGACAAATCGTGGTATTTATCTTCTTTCTCTAGTGATTCAGCTGTCTTTTTCTCCAACACGCTGAAAAGTTTTTCAGTCAAATCAGCGCTATCAGACTTCAAACTATCCCATTTCAGGAAATAGCACAGGCACATCAAGTCTGAATAATAAGTCGTTCCTGTTTCTGTATCACTTAATTCATCCACAACGAACCCCACTGTATCTGTCGAATATGCAAATCGCCACAAATCCTCATAATCGTGCGTCATAATGTTCGACATTCTAATGCCTAGCGATTTATACTCCAATAAAAGCCCTTTGAACACTTCGTTTCGAGTTTCATAGTCTAGCATATCTCGGTCAATGTAGATGATTAAATCCAGACTGGCTTTCTTCAACCATTTTAATATGGCAGACACTTCTTCTTTCTTATCTTTCCCATACATTGACAGCCACAGCATAATGATGTTATACCATTCTGGCTTGATACGTCCATTGGGATGTGTGGCTAGTTGCTTAGCTCTTTCTATACCATATCTGTTCAAATAATTGGCAACAAGCCATTCGCGGAATGCGTTGTGTGCAAATGAATACTGACCTCCCTCATCGCGAATAAGATCATATCGCAAACATTCTTCCACATTGTTATCATCGTTTTGCAAGCATATACGCAGTTCCTCCTTGTTCAGACTTTGGGCATTCATCAGTGATAGCCCAAGGGCTACTCTTTCCAGTAGCCGAACAGACTCTTCAAAACTATGTTGTGCAGATAGTGATACGTTCTTTTCTTTTACCTCTTTATCGTAACTGCTTTTTATAAATAGTTTGTATATATCCGCCTTGGTCTTAGGAAGTTGTTTCCCCTTTCCTTTATATGCATCAATCAATACACTCAAGAAGAAAGGATTCTTGATGAAGTCTTCCAACTGATTGGCAAAGACGCTTCTCATAAACCTATCACTATTAACCTCACGTTTGGCAGCATAGTCTCTGGCATCGTCTATACTTAACTCTTCCAGAAACAATTCTGTAAATAACTCCAATTGGCGTTCCCTGCGGAAGTTACTACGGCACGAGAGCACCATTTTCATTTCTGGGTGTTCGTAAGCATAACCTCCTATTTCCTCCAGCAAGTCTTCATATTTCTGGCCGTTTACCTCATCCAGCGCATCAATTACGAGAACTACCTCCCTGCCATCTACGTATTGTGATTCCGGCAAATCGTCTCTCTTAAGTTTCGTATTGGTTCTAACCTCAAAGCTCACGGGAAGGTAAAGACCACTTTGCTGCAATTCCCAGCATAGTTGTTTCAGTTCTGTTGTCTTACCTGTCTGAGCACTGCTATACAGAACAATCTTATTGGTAGAAGTCTCCTCTACTCCCGTAACATAGTCAGCCAATGTATGACGTTCTTTTTTCCCAAGCACGTAATATATGAAGTTGTTCTCCGATTGGTCAGACGTGCAGAAACGGCGAATATAGCCATCTACCGCTTTGTGTTTTGTCAGTCCTCTACGTATCCGTTGCCCATTCCTAGTTTCTTGATTTGTCAGGGACGCAGTCAATTTGTCTAATTTTTCATCTTTCAAAATAATTCCTTGTGTGGTAATATAATAGGATACTTCTTCATCCTTACTTAATTCCTCAATCCATAAATTAGCAAGACTACTCAGAATCACGCCCTCCTTTTCCCACTTTTCTGTCAAGTAAAGTTTCTTTACTTGTTTAAGGTCATTAAAGTGTTTTTGGGCAATGCGCTGCCTGACGGCATCGTTTGCACACCATCGTCCCAATGCTGTCTGATAGCATTGTTCAATCCTTTCATCCAACGTTGTTTTATCCTTCGTTGAAATGAATTCTCTCAAAGAAGGTAACGATCCTGCCAAATAAGAGGCTATGAAGCCCCATAATATAGAACTAATGTCCATTATTATTCCTTTCTCTAATATAAAAATGGGCGACTTTCTACTCCCCGCATCGCATTGCAGTACCATCTGCTCTTTCGGGTTTTACTTCTCTGTTCGGAATGGGAAGAGGTAGATCCACCACAGATATAATCGCCCTCGATTAATCTTAATAATACCAAGCAGCGAAGAATAGCACTAATGATATGATTGTTGCTATGTTCACCAAGGTAATCAGTAAGTAGATACCGCATACTGACAATACCGCAATAATAAAACATAAAAGCAGCAGTATTTCTACTACAATTATAACAATAACGGCAAAATTACTTCATATTTGCCGTTATTGTTTTACTTTTAGGACTAAACATCGTCAAGCGCAATATGCACAAAAACACAAGCGTTGCCTCTATCATTCCGTAATCTTGCGGTATATAGAACGCATGTGCTACGTAATTGCGAATATTGTATCCTTTAGCTGTGAACACATACTCAAAGAATTCAATATCTTCTTTTCTGAATATTTGCAGTAAACATGGTTCTCTCAGTAGATCATCAAGTAATGCCTGAGAAATACTGTTATCTCGTCCTACTTTTGTAACACAACCTCCATAATCACCAACCATATCACGCAGAATGCCTTCAAAACGTATGGAAAGAATATCCACAGGCAATCGCCAATCAGTTGGTTTTCCTTGCAAAAAACGATTATACTGTTTAATGAGTGCTTCAACTCCGTAATCAATCTGCGAAAACCATGTGGTCGTAACTACTTGACCTGATCTAGTATATTCCAGTTGAATACCAAAACAAGTGTTTTTTAGGAACCATTTCCTCAATTTACTATAGGTTAATTGTTTTATGTTGACTGCTGTAAGAATCATATTTATAACAGTATTTCTCACAATATTCATGAGCCATATACCGTATTTCTGACGCAAATCGAAATCCTTACCTGCGTCCTTGCTGTTTCCGTTGATGTCCATAATCTTATTCTCAAAGCCAAGTTTTTCTACCGTAGATTTGCTTGCAGACATTCGTAGGCGTATTTGTTCGTAAGAGGGAAACAAAAACCTAACGGGACATGAAAGATTCTCCAATAGCCAACTTAGTTTCCCTTCAAGTAGTTCCTTTTCCAAGTTGCCAAAATACTCAACAATCTTCTTATCTGTTTTCTTCTCAATTTTGAAATGCAGCATTACCATTTTTTTCTTATTTTCTCGAAATGCCAGTTCTGCCCTGTTCCTTTTTTGGGTCAACCCCGCCTTCTGATAAAACGCCATAGCTTTTTGGGAATGATCTTCGTTCATCCATGGGATGGCAATATTATTTGGTGCAGTTGCCGGATCAACTAATTGCCCCATTTCCATATCTCCCAACGCTTCATAAAAAAAGTTCATGTACGGCTTTGCCTCTCCCTGAATCTTTGATGAATAGAATAAACCTAACTCACAGCAGTTCTCACGCCAGCTATCTTTGACTAATGACAACAAATCCTTGCACAAACATACGATTTTCTTTGCATCACGACTTGGAAAGAAACCCTTTTCCTTAGCCAACCTTATGCAAACCATTTTTGTGCGGTATCCATAGTCTGATTCCAACACGCCCCAAATCAAATCGGTAGCCTCGGGTATCTTATACTTCACTCTTTTTATCAGTGACATCAGAACCTCTATAGCCTTTTCTGCTACATGCGGATAATCTTCTTTGTCTTTTGGCAATAAAGTGTTAATCACCGCTATCAAAGCATCAATAGATTGCTTAGCATAGCGGTTGTCATTCGTTAATAGTGAAATAAAGTAATTGTATCTGTATTTTAATAACTGGTTATTCGTAGCTTTAACACGTTCATCAAAATAAGATACAATAAAATTCTTATCAAAATTACAATTCTCATCCTCTATCAGCCGTTCAATTTTCCACCATGTAAGAATCTCAAGACGTGCTTTTGGCTGTTCTACCGGTAAAAATGCGTCATACGAGAATCTACTGTCAAGATGACTATCATCCTGTTTTGTTTCAAGGAATTCGTACAATTCAGCTAAAGTTGCCATAATAATTTTACATCTATCCGTTAGACCTCAGATATTACCTGGCCATTTTTTAACAAACTATTGAATATATTATTAATACATTTTTGCGGAATCTTCTCTTGCTCTAGACGTAGGTTGTGAAACTTGACATGATCGTACAGTGCGGCTTCCGCAGGGGGTAAGATGGAGAGGCTTTGATACATTGCTTGGTGTGCCTTTGTCGCCTTCAAAATATGTGTCAAAGGTAGTGCGATCCATCAGAAGGCTTTGTGTCTGGGGAAAATAACTGCGGAACTGCGAAAGAATTTCGAAGCCCTGTGCATCAATGTCGCCCCAATAATATAGTGAAGCGTGCCGCATGAACGGAACGGACTTGAGGATGCCAATGGTGAATCCATGCCCCCAAATCAGCAGACTTCCTGCCAACTTGGGAAAAGTCAGGAAGTTGATTTTATTCTCCACCACAAACACCTTTTGCACAGGCAACGACAACGCACAGAACTGACTCTGAGGCATCGTAAGATCGTCTACACCAGAAAAGTATTCATTCGCAATCGATGCTTCCAGCACACGAATCCGCACCCATGACTCATCGTATCGCAATCCAAAGCGCTTCTCGAACACCTTCTCATCCGAACAAACATGCTCTACAATGACAATATCCAGCAACTCACGAAGCACTCCCTTGTTACGTTCAATAAACTTGGTATGCACCTCAATGGGCAATTCACGAATGTACAACCTAGGACAAGGGTTTGCCACAAAATAGCGCAAAACTTTCAGCAAATCAGACCAAAAGGAAGCATTTTCCACCACCTTCAGCGGATAGCGTTCCACCCATGAACGAAGCTGCGGAAACTCATCAAGCAACATTGCCACATCCTTACGAAACTGTGATACTTCACCACACTTCTGCAAGAAGCGCTCAATGTCCGATGCACTCTCGAATAACACGCGCTCAGGCAGATCCTGTTCGCCCAATGCTTTCGTTTTCACTGTTTTCCACTCAATCGTGTAACCAAAGCCCTTCACCTCTTTCGATTGCGAACGGATGTCCGTCAGTTCACGTTGATACTCGTCCATCGATGCGCTAGCCTTCTTGTCGCAAGGGATCACAATTGGCTCAAACTCAGAGCCAGCTACCACCGAACGCAAATAATCTACATACTTGCGTTCAGTCTTCTTACGTATTTCTACTGCCGTTATCATACTTCCATACTCCTTTCACGTTCTGCCTTAAACTCACTGATAGGCATATTATAGAGCACAGAACAGTTGCCCTTGCGCTCCACATAATGCACATACGAAATATCGTTCTCCACGATGTGAATATTGTCGCTCGGAGTCACCACGAGCAACTGCAGATGGAGTTGTTTGCAGAGCGAAATCAGATAGCGTGCCTTGTCCTCGTCCTGTGCGCGAAAAGCTTCATCTATTGCAATGAAGCGGAACGAAGAATCTAATCCACTCTTGGTTAATCCGAACTGGTAAGCGATAGCCGATCCCAGAATCGTGTATGTTAATTGTGCTTTCTCGCCACCAGACAGCTGCCCCATCGCCTCATAGGTGTTACGCTTCTGCCCATCGTCTTGGTAAAACTCCTCCGACTTATATGTGTACCATCCACGCACATCCATCACCGACTTTCGCCATGATTCGACCTGTAAGCGAGACATCAGCGGTTCAATATGCTGTTCGAAATGAATCTTGCTTCCATCGATTGTTGAATTCATCTCATGAATATTAGGTATTGCACTGCTCAGCAGGTTTTGAAACTCCTTCACATCCACATTCAATCGTTTGGTTGCTACCAACTGGATATAAGTCTTTGGAGCATCTTTGAAATCAATGCCTATAAGATACGAATTCAATTGGTCGATGGTCTTGGTGATAGACTGACACCAGTTTTGGAAGAATACATTGAATGCACTGACTTTGTTGATGATATTCTCCTGCAAATACTTGTTGAAGCGCGATTCAAACCCTGGTAAATCTTCGTCAAGCAATCGTTGGTAATAGGCCTGATATTCGCCCATAAACTCCACGGCTTCGGGCAAACGGCTCACATCCGAACGCCAATCGTGATACTTCATGGTAATTTCCTCTGCGGGATTCTTGAAGCGATAAATCAGGTTCTTCAAATCGCTATTCTTGCGACTCTTCGTTTCACGCTGTTTCTGCAAAGCTAAATCGATCTCATGTTGTAACGTGTCACGCTTTCCGTTCAAATCCTCCAATGCCACATTCAGTAAATCTGTGTGTTGCGACTCAAAAGTATCCGTATCAACTACGCCTATTTGAGCCAAAGCTGAATTACTTTCGTTTCTCCTTTCTTTGAGCTTATTCTCACGATTCTCCGATAATGTTTTCTTTTTGATAGCTTCATTGTTCTCATCATCAAGTAAACCGATTTCTTTTCTCACCCCCGCCAATTGCTCCTGTAAAATCTTCACCCGATTATTGGCTTCCTCCAGTTGTCGTTTCTGTTCTTGCTTTTGCTGAATGACTAGTACACACGACTGCCAGTCGATATCATCAAATTTATCGTATTTACTAAACAGCGTCAAATAGGTTTCCCGCTTCTTCTGAGCATTCTTTATGTCTTCCTCTAGCTTACGGACTTTAGCTGCTGTCATCTTTTCTTCCTGCTGCAACTGACGCACCTCTGCCTGTAACACGGCAATTTTCTCCTTGTTATCCCAGCCAAGCACATAGTGTTCCTTGCCTCGTATCTCTGGTCGGTCGTCTTTCTCATGCTTACCACCTCTCGCCTTTATCAGCCCCTCTTTTGTTACTGCTTTCTCTTGCAGATGGTTGAAGTCCGCAAGCGAATCAACACAACTATAGTTGAACTCAGCAAATAACCTGTCCTCAAGCCAATCCAAATACAAACACATTGGCTTGTATTCAAGCTTACGGAGCAACGAATCCGCTTTCAATGTCCTATCCTCAAACTCACGAATAGTCTCTGCGCCCTGGTATCGCTGATACACGATACGACCTCGCAGATTATGACCATTCACATACTCATTTACCTGCTTGTAATACTTCTCCGGCACTACCAACCGCAATGCAAAATTGTGAAGAATACGCTCAATGGAATATTCCCAATCACGCTCATCATCCTTCACACATATCAGTTCACCAATGAATGGAATCTCTTCGGTAGTTGCACCAACAGCTTCCAGTATCTCATCACGAATCTCAGCCACACGACCGGATATATTGTTCTTATGCTGCTGCAGATAGCGTATGGTGGCCATTCGTTCTTCTATGTTGCTACTGATTTCATCCTGACGGTTTTGTGCCTGACGCTTCTCTTCCATAAGTTGCCTGTCAATCGTCACTTGCAGAGCATCTTTCTCGCGTTTGGCGGTCGCACGATTAATTTCGAATACCTCTACATCAGGACTTTGTTCCATCTTCACCAGCTTTGCCAACTTATCGTATTCTTCGGCTTTGGCCTTGCGGTTATCACGTATCCTCACTCTCTGATTGATTTCCTTTTCAATTTCATGTATCTGCTGACCCACCTCGTCCTTCTCAATAGCCACCGTCAAGCGCATTTGCTCTTGTTCCAGCTCACCCTTCTGCACCTTCAACTCCTTCAACCTATCTTCCAGTTTCCTCAAGTCGCTCTTGCAGCACACCAACTCCTTGTCGCACAAATCCACCGTTCGCGCAGCAAACCAATAGGCTGCCACACTCTTCTCCTGCTCCATTTCAACTATGCGTATGTCTATCTCCTTCAGTTCCTCTGTCAATGCATTGATAGGTTCCAGTTGGGCAATCTGCTCCTTCACCTTATCGATATTAGTCTTAGCCTCCATCAGATTTTGGAAGTTGTCCTTCAGTTCCTGATACTTCTCCTCAGCCGGCAGTTCCTCGAGCATATTCGTACGAATAAAACTGTCCAGATCGTCCAACACTTTCACACCCACTATCTGATTGAAGAGTGTAAGCGCCTTGTCCGAACGCATACCGAAGAGGGTTATCATCTTTTCGCCATATGCCACCGGACCATCAAAAAACTCTATCGTGCGTTTTGTTTCATTCGTATTGTATTTTTTCGTCAGTCGCTTGCGCCAATCGCCATGCAAGTCAAACTCTGAAAAGTCACGCTCTATAGTCAACGACTCTCGGGCTACACCAAACAGTACCTTTAGTTCCTCGCCAGTGTAGTAGCGCACCTGAAACAGCGTCACCACGCGCTTGTCCACATTGCAGAACGATGCAAGCAATACCGAACGAGCCCCTTTGTCGCGCAATCTCAGCGTGGTTGTGCTCGCTGCACCCTCCTGCTGCTGATTGCCATAGTTGCCAAAGAAGTACGATTCCTCTGTACGGTTGCCCTTCTTCTCCACACCCGATGATTGATTGTAAAATCGTTGGCGCTTCAGTGGCACCATCAGCGTGAGCAGAGCATCTATCAGCGTACTCTTGCCCGAGGCGTTTGCTCCGGTCAATAGCGAGTTGTTACCATGCAAATTCATATGGTACACTTTTTTGTCAAAGGTTCCCCAATTCCACACTTCCAAATAGTCAAGCTTAAAGCCTGCCACTTCCGAACTGGTATTAAATAGGTTCATCTGCTGCATTATAGTCATTAAGTTTGTTTTTAAATTCTAATATATCGTCCAGTGTCACCTTATCCTTGATGATGCGATGTATCTTATAGCGCTTCTCACCCTCAATATGCTTTGCTTCCACCAGGAAACCAAAGCCTGCTATGCTGTCTATATAGCGGTCAAGATCTTTCTCAAACTTGGCACGATTGAATGTGGCGGGAAGAAACAATTCTGCCTCTTCCTTTATTTCAGTAGCAGTTACATACTTGTCCGAAGCCTGCGACTCTGTTGGATTGCTGTCGAAGTCTTCGAGTATCTGCCTCAACACGATGAGTATCACCGAAACCTCAAAACCATACGACCTTCTCGACACCATGTTCAATGTTTTGTCTTCGTCCAATTTCATTTGCTTGACAAAGGCAAAACCTTCATCCTTTTTCACGATGAGTTCCAGTCCCATCACACTGATATAGTCCTGAATCTCGCTTTGGTAGTCGAGTAAATCATTCCAAACTACATCGTCTTTCTCTACGATGCCTTTCAACAGTTTCACTACAGCCCTGCTGTATGGTTGTATATTTGCTGCGTTCATCTTGTTATTATAATTTCGGGAATTGATATGGTTTTATTTTCTGTAAAAATAATATGTTGCTGGCGTTCTTCGCTTACCACCGTCTTATATTCCTTCAGCACGCCAATGTATCCAAACACTTCCGACAGACCTTTCTCCACGCCTTCGTTCCGCTCTATCACCTCTGCCAGGGTCGTCTGCTGTCTGTCGTTCAACACCTCGTTGATGCGGTCTCTCAGCACCTTTCGGTCGATGTGATACGGATTGTAGAGTTTACCAATACTCTCCAAATCAGCCAGACTCAGTCCGGCTATGTCAGGCTTATCCTTATACACAGTTTCTTTTACAGGTGTGAGGGTAAGAGGGCACTCCAGCGGCAGATTGATGTCAATGGTTTCGTATTCAAGCGAAGCATCTGGCTTTTCTTTCCGTCTGCTGGCTTCGATGAGTAGTTTCTTTATATCGTTGATTACTTGCTTTGTCGCCTCAGCATTCATATGTCCGTTCTGGCGAATGATTCGACTCAGTTTCTCGCTCATGCGGTCGTTGGTTTTCGCAACCTTCTCACCAGCGTCAAACAGATGCTTTTTCATTTCCTTGAGAAACATGTCATGTGCATCAATGCCTCTATTTTCCAGCGTTTTGTAGAGTGCACCAGCCAACTCGTCCCATTCTTTCTGCAGATCGGCCGAGAGCAGAAACTCCCAAAATGCATAGAAACTTTTGCCTTGTTGCGATTGTTTTAGTTCGCCATATGCATCAAAGATGTAGTTCAACAAAGCTTTCTTCTCTGCATTTTCTGTCTGACGTTCGTATATCTCTTTGATAATCCCCTTAAAGTTGTCATCCACCTCTTTGAAATCGCTCAGCAGTTCCTTCGCCAGTTTGTTCAAACTGTTGTATCGTGGTTCTATCTGGTAGTCCTCGTAAACCTCGACCTCTTCGCCCATCTCCAGCCGCTGAATCTGATGCTCTATCTCCATTTTTTTGGTTCGAAGCAATTCTAGTCGCTTCTCACGGTCCTCGTTCGAGTATTCCACCAATTCCTTCAGTTGGGAAAACAGTGTCTTGAACTTTGATTCAGTACCGATGTAATCTTCTTTTTTCAAGCTCACCACCCAATCTATCAATTTGCTTGTGTGTGACGAAATCTCGTATATCACCTCTCCCTCTTCGTTCTGATAATTGGTCAAGAATCCCTTGTCTGTCCAGTCTTTGATGAGCCGTTTCGCTTTCTGTTCGTTAGACTCTACTAGTCTCGTCATTTCAGAATCATCCTCCACCAACGTATTTTCCTGCTCATCCAGTCGGTTCTCCAGTAGCATGTGCAAGCGTTCCTGCATTATAGCCGCCTGTCCTTCAAACGCTTCAATGACAAAAGACAAGAAGAAATCCACACTTCTTGATTTTATGAGTCGTACGCTTGGTGACTCTCGTAATATTTGTGTTATTTCTTCTACTTGCATAAATGTTATTCGAAATTATTTTGTTTAAAATCCATCAGTGTCTTAAATATTACATTCAAACACTTTTAAGGTGTTATTTATCTTTACACACAAAACACCACCATTGAATCATTGAAGTTCTATAATTCATTTTCCCCAATCCTTGCGATCAGTTCAGCATTCAGTTTCTCATCTCGTCCCAACAATTGCCGTACAAGCTGATAAATCGTAGTGCAAGGATTTTGATTTGCATAACGTGAATCTGCATATTCTAAATGCTTCGCTTCCGCATACCGCAAGGCGGACTCCATTGAGCCGTAAGTAGTCATTATCTTATAATTGTTAGGATCTTTCTTGGCGTATCTGTACTTTTTCTTCGATTTATATTTCGGAGAAGCATTTACAGCTGTTGAAATCTTCTCTTCATAATCCTTTCGAGACACTCCTGTTATTACATTCTGAAAATGATATAGATACCACAATTCGAATGCTTCATTACTCCAGGCTACCTCAATGCTATTTTTTTGTCCCATCGCAATGGCTTCGTTGAAATCCTTTGCAGGAAATTCATCCCTATCGAAAACAGCCCAAACACGGTCATAGTTATTCTTATTTTTAAGATCAATGGCCTTCTCCACAACATCTTTTGTTCCACGCCCAAGCCCTTTAACCTCGATGTCATATACAATTACCCCCTGTTGCTTTTCGGCAAAAGCTTCAAAGTAATTAGGTTCAGTCTTTGTCCCTTCGCACACAATTAACACAGAGCAACGTATGACTTTCTGTTCTCTCTTTTGCGATTGCCTCCTAAATTTTGAAGAAGCATTATCTATCTTTATTCTCTTTGCTGCCATAGCCTTACATTATTAATCATTCAATATATAAGGAATGGCACCATAACGACCGGCGATATAGTTTTTCTCATAATTTGCATCATTACGAGGTTTGGTCCCGTCTGGGAGTACGATATCAATCAGACTATACAAATCCGTCTGCTCTTTAGAATCTTTCTCCGTGAACCATATCTGGTCTCGTCTTAAAATTTTCTGAGAAAGTAAGTGCGTATCGTGGGTAGTGAATATCAATTGGGCATTCTTTGGATTTGTTTCCGGATTATTGAATAATTCAATAATATACTGAGAAATCAGAGGGTGCATTTTTGCATCCAGCTCATCGATGACAAGCACGCTCCCAGAATAAAGCGTTTCGAATATCGGTCCCGAAAGATCAAATAACTTATTTGTACCGGAAGATTCCCTATCTTCAAACGAGAAGTTAATTGTACCTACTATATTACCTTTATCTGAATATACGTTATGTATAGAATCCAACTCAATACTCTTCTTGCCTTGCGTTTCTCTTTGGAAGAGTGCTCGTAATTCCATAGGCAAGTCCTGAGGAATATTGGGTTCTTCCTCATGAGTAAGAATGTTGTTAAATCCAAGTCTCAATTTCTGGAAGAAGTTGAGAGCATCAACACTCAAAGATTCTTTTTTGTGAAAAAATAATTTTGAATATGCTCTATATTGTTGATTATTCAATCCAGAAATCACATTAAAGTCCGATTGAAACCAAGAAATAACCTGACGAGATATTTCACCGCCTAACTGTTGGCATAATGACAGGAACAAACGGTTGTCATTGGTCTTTTCTTCATATCCGACTCCTTCCGGGAAATTATTCTCATCTACACAAATCCCATCTTCGTTTCTTACGAACATCATCTGCTCTTTAGAACGAGGTGTTGTTTTCCGGAATAACCATTCTTCAACGATACGCTCCAGATTATACCTGAATCCATATCTGTAACAATACTCTCCTTTCAAAAATATAATCTCAAACATAGAGGGATGGTGATTGTCCTTCAAAAGAAGAAATGGGTCATATTCCAATTGCTCATTGTCATTTAACTTCACCGACAACAACACGCAACTCGCCATTGCGTGCATCGCACTGACAAGATTGGATTTCCCACTTGAATTGGCACCATACAGCGCAAGCGAACGAAGCAGAGTATATTTATTGCAGTCAAACAAGTTCGTTTCAGTACATTCTTTCAAAGCTTTATCGGCCTCCAATACTAAGGTCTTTTTCCTATAAAACGACCTGTAATTCTCAACTGTAAATTCAAGTAACATATATCTGACTTTTAAGTGTTTCAATTATTTTTCATAACTGTTTTCGAGTACAAAGGTACAAAATTCAATTCATACAATGCATATTTTTGAGATATTTTCTCAAAAATATGCATACAGCATCTATTACATTTGCTGATTCAAAAAATAACATGCTGAAAATCAGCAGATAATCGTTATCTATACACATAATCATATCCGCATGATTGTGTGCAAAATTATGTAGAAATGAAATATTGTTGAAATTTCTTTTATGCTGACTAAAGGTACTGAACCATTTCATGCATTTGTGTCGCATACAAGACAGTTATTCTGTTATCATCCTCAGCATAGTAAGCAATACAGTGTTCTATTCCATTCAACATATTTTCAAATGCCAAACAAGGGTTCAACCCTCCACTGACTAATGTGTTACCCAAGGCCTTCATTTTTTTGCTCCGAGTAGTAATAGGTTCTGTTTTCAAGCATCCAAGAACTTTTTCTGGACTATCCAAATAACAATAATACAACCAAATCTCAAAACAAGGATTGCTCACGACCCATCTACCTTGTACATCGGTTTGATTACCTTTAAATATTTTCTCCAACTGATCATAGAATTCATCTACATCCGAAAGGAGAAATACTTTGTCCATAGTATCCAGTTGGAAAAAGCTGCGATTCTATTTTTATTTCTCCTGTCAACTGTATTTATTCCCACTTCTCTTGCATCTGATATGGCTGTAATCCTTGTCCTTTTTCAGACATAAATACAACTCTTAAAGAGTTAAGCTCACGCTGTTTAATCAATTCCAGAAGAAAATCCTTTCCCCCCAGAGAGTACGAATATAAGACTGGTGGAAAGAATCCCTTCAGGCTTTTGGTAAGCAGAAGACACTCCTGATGTTTCATATACCTGACAATTCTCCTTATTTTGGGTTATAGACTGATGTACAAGCTATTTAGGAGTTAATCTTGAGTATTTTTTTTGAATATGTAAATTTAGATAAATCCATAACAATATTAACATTTTACATATTCAATTCACCAATAAAAGGAATAGCGCCATAACGCCCCTCCATATATCCGTTCTCAATATTAATTGTGTTGTGAATCTTAAAATCGTTTAATGAATACATATGACTCCCACCATCCTTCTTTTCAACCATCCAAGCTTCATCGGTGCGCAAAAAATCCTGATTTAGCAAACAGGTCTGATGCGTTGTAAAAATAAGTTGTCCATTGGTGTCCTGTGAGGAAAAATAACGGACAAGTTCCCTGACCAAATGTGAATGTATGCTATGATCGAGTTCATCTATGATTACCGTCTTGGCGGATTTCATTGCATCATATAATGCCGGAACAAGCGACAGTAATCTAACCGTACCGTCAGACTGTGCCTGGATATCCATATCCTTTGAAAATCCGTTTTTACCAAATTGCTGGAATAGCATTTGACTTATCTTCTGCACTCCATCTTCTACACTAATAGATCTTGTATTTCTGAAATCAACGACCTCCGACAACACTCCGGAACGCATTTCTTTAAGTTTGTCCATAGGTAGATTACTGATGTCATGGGTACTCATCCAATCTTCAAAATTTTCTGTTTCGACATTAACTCTGTTAATACCAAGACCAAGTACCTTAAATATATCCGAAGCAAATTGATTGATTTCTTTGTTGCTCTTGAATATTCCAATCAGTGCAGGATTGAAAGAATGCAAGCCAATTATTGTAAGTTCGTCCTCAAACCATTTTTGTGCAATACTAATATTTTCATCCGTCAATACCGGCATATCATTGTTTATAGTCAAAAGACTGGAAAATGGATTTTTTTCTATCCATCCCAAAACCATATTGCCTACTTCCTCTGAAGGCGTAACTGCATATTCGATTTTGCCCTCTTTGCGAGTGAAAACATTATGGTTTTCTTCCGAACCCAAACCGGAAATCTGTAGTATTTCGGAAACAATCCCAGTATTCATAATTTCCACAGAGTATATATATGGAATTCCTGTTTTTGTCTCAAACTCTATTGTCAGTTCCATAGGTTCTGTTCCTGTATTTTCTTTTAACGCAAAGATGTACTTACCAAAGGTATCCTTGTCGAGAAAACTTTTGTTCAAAGCTATTGCTTTCAAGAAATTGATACCCTTTAACAAATTGGATTTTCCAGCGCCATTGGCTCCATATATAGCAGCCATTTTCAATACAGGCAGTTTCTCATTAAGCATAGTAATATGGTTAGACAAGGTTGTCCTTTTCATATTAGGAAACATATCAAACTGAACCTCATCATTGAATGACAGAAAATTCTTCAATATAACACGCAGTATCATAAAATAGTATTTAATAAAATAATCAAACAGTAATATCAATGAGACATTAACCTATCTCAATGCAAAGATAATTAAAACAACCAGAAATGTGAAAATTTCACGTGAAAATTTCACGCATTAAAAATAAAGAAAGGCATCAAGATAAATAATATTGCTGGCGAAAAGAGAAAATACAAGATTCTATTAACCAATATCAGTCATTATGAAGTTGTATAATGTTTGGTTTAGAACCTTTTTAAATATACAAGATACTAGACTAAACCTATAATTTCTTTTCTCTAATAAACGGCACTCTATGCATCTTGAATCTGGGTTAGAATTAATACTACTAGGTATCAGATTATGATAACTATGCAGAGAATTCTTCCTTTTTCTTTTGATTAGCATACGATTTTGAGAATTACTTAGTTCCAAAAAATTATGTTTTCTTTTTTTAGTGTTATTTTTGTATAAATTTTGTCCCCAGTTTGTCCCTCTTCATATAAATAATAGGGAAAAGCATACTAAATATCAATATATTACAAATCAATTTATATTTTCTGTATTGAACCCTACAAAGGTGTCAGCACTCGGCATACTTGCCCGAACTGTCACCGCCAAAGATGCTTTTCCAAATACATTGATACAGAGAAGCAAATCAAGTTCCCTGATTACGTAGGTCGTTGTGACCATGAGCAGAAATGCGGTTATCACTTCACGCCTCGTGATTACTTTGAGCAGAATCCATCTGAGAAAGAAAAGTTTGCTGAGAATAGCTTCGGAAGTTATACAACTATTAAAGAAGTAAAACTGGTAGCCATCTCCTACATGGATTTGGATATAGTCAACCAATCATTACGAGGCTATTCTGCGAACAAGTTATTTCAGTTTCTATCGGCTCAATTCGGAGAGGCGGAAACATTGAATCTTATGAAGAGATACAAGGTTGGTACATCCAAGTATTGGGATGGAGCAACCGTATTCTGGCAAACGGACAATCAGAGTAAAGTCAGAACTGGTAAGATAATGCTTTACAATTCCGAAACGGGTAAACGAATAAAAGAACCATACAATCATGTTACGTGGGTGCACTCCGTATTACACAAAGATGGCTACAATTTGAAGCAGTGCTTCTTCGGTGAGCATCTGCTTTCCGAAGACAAAAGCCGTCCAGTTGCGCTGGTCGAAAGCGAGAAAACGGCAATTATTGCATCTTACTATCTACCGCAATTCCTATGGATAGCATCAGGTGGAAAGAACGGTTGCTTCAATGTCAACAGCCTATCCGTTTTGGCAGGAAGAAGCGTTGTATTATTCCCTGATTTAGGTGCAACCGACTATTGGCAGAGCAAAATCAGCCTGATGAAAAGCTGCGGAATTGAAGTACAAATGTTCGATTATTTGGAAGCCAACGCTACCGAAGACGAACGCAAAGAGGGGTACGACATAGCTGATTATCTACTCAAAGTGAAGCCTGGCGAAGCCATTCTTCAACAAATGATAAGGAAGAATCCTGTCTTGGAAACACTGATAGATACATTCGATTTAAAGCTCATCAGCGTACAACAAGGCACTCCACGACCGAAGGTTTTACCACCCAAGAAGCGAGGATTCAGACTTTGAACTCAGGGAGAAGAATCGAGACTTTTTTACTGTAGCAAGTTAATGTCGGTGTATTACATTCCCCGACCACTTGCTCCTCAAAAAGTCTGAGGAGGCGGCTCCCGATGGTCACACATTATTCACTAAAAACAGATTCAAATGGAAAAGAAATATACAGTAACACTCCGTCTGTCATATCAGCAATACGCATGGCTTGGTGCGCTTTGCAGACGGAGCAAGCAAACTCAAAGCGCAGTCATCCGTTCACTCATTGAGAACGGAACGGTGCGTGAGCGAATCACGAAAGAGCATATCCACATCATCCGTCAGTTGATAGGTGAAAGCACAAATCTTAACCAGTTGGCGAAACAGGCAAACACCTACGGATTCTTCACCGTAGCGGACAGATGCAAGGAAATGGCTCAACACATTAATCAACTTATAAAACGACTGAAAGATGATAGGTAAACAAACTAAAGGAACGTCATTCGGTGGTTGCGTCCGCTATGTCCTCAAAGAGGAAAAATCCAAGCTATTAGAAGCAGTCGGAGTAGGAGGGACACCCGAACAGATGGCAAAGCAATTTGAGTTACAAGCATTACTCAACGACAAGGTAAAGAATATTGTCGGACACACCTCGCTCAACTTCTCACCGGAAGACAGCGCAAGACTAAGGTCCGATGATGCTCTGATGCTGAGCATAGCGCACGACTATATGAAACTGATGGGTATTGAAAACACGCAATACATCATTGCCCGTCATATCGACCGAGAGCATCCGCATTGCCATATCGTTTTCAACCGAGTGAATAATGACGGCAAGACGATTAGCGACAAGAATGACTTCCGAAGGAATGAAAAAGTATGCAAAATGCTAACCGCCAAATATCGCTTGCACTTTGCTAATGGTAAAGACCATATCAAAGAGGAACGCTTACGCCCCTATGATAAGGCAAAGCATGAGATATACAAGGCATTGAAAGAAGAACTGTCCAAAGCTCATAGTTGGGATGATTTGAAAGAAGTACTTGCAGACCGGGACATTGATATGAAATTCAAGGTCAGTCGGACTACACGGGAAATGCAGGGTGTCAAGTTTGAGTACAATGGTTTTTCTTTCTCCGGTTCAAAGGTCAACCGAGAATTTAGCTACTTGAATATCGACAACCGATTGGAAGAGAATGCTTGTGCATCCTTGTTGGAGTCTGCTAAACAGAAACCGAAACAGCAAAAAGAAGAGCTACAGCAGAGCGTTTCTCATTCCGATGATAGTTTCGGTATCAGTTTCGGTTTGCTAAACGGCAGCTCATCCTACGATGCCACTGCCACAGAAGAAGCGGAGTTCAATCGCCTGATGAAAAAGAAAAAGGCTAAGCGCAAGCGAGGCTTTCATTTATAATCCATTTTTATTAACATTTTAAATTCAATTATTTATGGTACAAAAAGATTTAATTCTTGATTTTAATCTCTACTTGTGTGAGAAATTTGGCTACAGAGAAAGCTGTAGCGTGATGCAAAATGCCAACGGCTTTTGTGTGGACATCCGTGAACGTGATTTAGACTGCTATATCCGATTCTGGGAGTATAGCTGTGGAAGAGGCAACTTCCCAGACTGGTCTATCATCATTGTGCGCAGCAACTTCAAGAAGAACCAAGAAGAAAGCCTGAAAGACTTGGCTCGGTTCTTCAAGGAGTACATGCCACGCTACGGTTACAAATACCTCTGTACCGAGGACGATGACTACAAGTATTATCAGACACTTGGTTTAAAGTGTATAATGGACGGTTTTTGTCCCAATTATGCACTAGCACTGAAAGATTTGAATGTCTGATACATGGTTTTAGAGTTATGGAGGGGATTTTCCTCTCCTTAATCTTTTCAATGTACCTTATGATAAAACAGGTTCCCCAATTATAAATGTTGGTAAAAGTGTTATTACTCCATTCTCATAATGTACGCAATGATTGAGAGCGAAGAAATTACTATAAAATTCCTTCGCTCTACATATTACATCATTTCCCCAGCGATTTAAAGACTTTCGCAATACAACGCTTTTTCTGTTCCATATTTGGATGAACATATAAGTCCAATGTAGTTGATATGTTGGAATGCCCTAACAATACACTAACGGTTTTGTAGTCACAGCCAGCTTCTATACAACGAGTGGCAAAACTATGGCGAAGCCCATGATATTTTAATTTAGGAATACCCAATTTTTCCATTAATTTGCCGTAATAATTACGGTAGGTACGAGGTTCGGTTGGATATTCATCATTAGTCAAGACATAGAAATCTTCATTAACGACCTTCTTTAGTGGTTTTACCATTGCAAGAAGCTCCTTTGTCATAGGAATTTCCCGACATGAGTTTTGTGTCTTGGGAGTATTGATTACCAACTCAGTATGTTTCTTCGTTCCATCAATAATGTAAATCCGTTCAATTGTACGATTAACGGTAATCGTTCCCTCAGAAACATTGATGTCACTCCACTTCAAAGCGCAAACTTCCCCAATACGAAGTCCTGTACAAAGACTGATGTAGATACCCAGTCCGGTAAAGGAGAAATGGTTTTGAATATGATTGAGTATTTTCTTGTGATTGGCAACTGACAGTACTTCCAATTCTTTGGTTGTTGAAGAAGACGGATATTTGATGTCCCACTCTTGATAATCCATCCATTCATTTTTCACACCGAATTTCATAACCATTTTCAGAACAATCAAAATGTCTTTTACGGATTTCACACTCAGCCCATTCTCAATTTTCCGCAAAACGAAGTCTTGCACAGCCTGTTCATGGAGCGTATCACTTTCTCCAAAGTTTGGAAGAATATGATTCTCCAAGATAAGCACATAAGCAGCCATTGTGGACTGTTTCACATAAGGTTGCTTGTACTCTTTCCATGCAACCGAGATTTCTCTAATTGTCTTTTGTCTCATAATCGTATATTAATATGTTGTACATATAATTAGAGAATAATAAATCACTGATGTTCCCCATTTGAGATTCCCTGAGTTTAGTGGAGAGTGGGAAAATACTGAATTACAATATATCGCACCTAATATTTGCTCTGGCAAGGATAAGCCCACGAGTAATGGAACAGTTGCTCTTTATGGTTCTACAGGAATTATAGGTATGACAAGACTAGCCTCCTATAATGAAGAAATAGTTCTTGTTGCTCGTGTCGGAGCAAACGCAGGTCAGTTACAAATAACAACCATTCCATGTGGTGTTACTGATAACACCCTTATAATTAATGCAAAAGAATGGAATCGTTACATCTATTATTATTTGCAGCATTACAATTTAAATAGATTGGTGTTTGGATCAGGCCAACCCCTCATTACAGGTAGTATGCTTAAAAAGCTTAAAATAATATATGGCGAGGAATCCGAAAGAAATAAAATTGTCAACTTATTATGCTTGCTTGATGAGCGTATTGCCACCCAAAACAAAATCATTGAGAAACTGCAGTCCTTAATCAAAGGAATTGCACAGCATTGCATTAAAGAATCAACAAGTGGAAACACATATGTAAAACTTGGTGATATTTGTCAAATTACAACAGGGAAACTTGATGCAAATGCACAGGTAGATAATGGGATTTATCCATTTTTTACTTGTGCAGAACAACCATTCAAAATTGATAGCTTCGCTTTTGATACAGAAGCTTTACTAATCTCTGGAAATGGTGCTAATTTGGGATATATCAATTATTATAAGGGAAAGTTTAATGCTTATCAAAGGACTGTAAGCATCCGATAAAGTACACATTGTAGACCTAAAAACTCTTCTATTACTTTGCGTTCAAAAACGTAGTTATGAAACGATCAATGAGTAAAGAAGAGTTTTTAGCGCTATATCAGCGCCAACAGTCCAGCGGACTAACCATAAAGGATTTCTGTGATAATGAATCGTATCCTGCTTCCTGTTTTCATTATTGGAAGAAGAAATATGGATTGAGTCACCCATATACCAAACACACCGAACCTACAGGTGATTCGTTTATCCCTCTTAATATTAATCATACTCCTGCCATTCCCACTTCATCATGTGGTGACAGGCATGTAACCATAGAACTTCCATCCGGCATAAAGATCCACCTCAACATCCTAAGTAATCCGGAGATTATTTATGGCCTGATCAGTAAATTATGTAGCCATGTTCTGCCTGAATGATACGATGCGCTACTTCCTGTGTCCCGGGAAGACAGATATGCGCAAAGGAATAAATTCCCTTTGTGGGCTTGTTCATGATAAAATGGGATATGACGTTCGACTTGGCGATGTGTTTATCTTTGTCAACCGAAGCAGAACAACCATGAAACTTCTGCATGCCGAAGACGGAGGTATGGTTTTATACATAAAACGCCTTGAGGAAGGTACCTTCAGACTTCCTTCCTATGATAGTGAAAGCCGTTCCTATCCCATGGAATGGCGTGATTTAGTACTGATGGTGGAAGGCATAACCGATAATCCGAGTGATAGACTCAAACGTCTTAAAGCCGGTCGAAAAGAAGGATTTTATTGATTAAAAAGAGCTTCCTAAACTTGTATAGCTGTACGATTTTCAGTATCTTTACATTATAATAAGATACTAAAAAGAATGATTCATACAGATACGATGGAACTAATAATCAAGAATCAACAGGAGCAAATAAAAGGGCTTCTGGAGACAAATCGTACCCTTGTAGAATCAAATCAGAAACTTATGGAACAGACGGGAGAACTGCAGCAAAAAGTACAGGAACTCCTGTCGCAAGTAGCCTGGTTAAACAGACAGCTTTTCGGCAGAAAGAGTGAAAAGCTGGCATCCTTGGATCCCAACCAGCTTGCCTTGTTTGATACCTTGGCTAATCCCAGGCAAGAGGAAACGGATCTTGTGGAGACTGGCGTAGGCACTAGGACATGTAAACCGGACGGAAAGAAAAAAGAATCCCGCCGTAATCGGGAACTGTTAGAGGGGCTGCCCGTTGTGGAAGTCATTGTCGAACCTGATAATGTGGATCTGAATCGATATCGTCGTATAGGTGAAGAGCGCACACGTACGCTTGAATTTGAACCGGGAAAGCTATATGTCAAAGAGACAGTACGTCCCAAATACGGACTCAAAAATAATTTAAGTCTTCCCAAAGAGGGTGAAAGCGGTGTCATAATAGCACCGCTTCCACCTTCCCCTATATACAAATGTCTGGCAGGACCTTCCTTGCTAGCCGAAATACTTCTGCAGAAATATGAATATCATGTTCCCTTTTACCGTCAGGTAAAGGAATACAGACATTTGGGTGTACGACTGCCGGAAAGTACTTTAAGCGGGTGGTTTAAGCCGGTATGTGAGTTATTAAGTCCTCTTTATTCGGAATTAGTAAAGCTCGTAACGGGCAGCGGATATGTTCAGGTCGACGAAACCACAGTACGGGTCATCAACAAAGGAAAGGGAAAAACCGATAAGGAGTATTTATGGATGGTCAGGGCAGTTATGGAAAAACAGGTCATCTTCCATTATGATGACGGTTCCCGATCCGGACAGACAATCAGAAATTTATTAAAGGACTTCAAAGGATATCTTCAAAGTGACGGATACAGTGCCTACAATGCGTTTGATGGCACTAAGGACGTGTGCCTTATTGCCTGTCTGGCCCATATCAGAAGACATATGGAGCTGGCACTGGATGAAAATAGATCACTTGCTGAATATGCTCTTAAACAAATACAGGAACTATATCATATTGAGCAGATAGCAGATGCCCGGAAACTCGATGCGCAGGGACGATGTGCACTCCGCCAGCGTTTGGCAACTCCCATACTTGACTCCTTTGAAAAATGGGTGGAACAGACTTATGGCAAAGTACCACCAAGAAGTCGCATGGGACAAGCTATTACCTATACTTATCCTCTTTGGCCAAGAATGAAGAATTACCTGAAAGATGGAAATCTGAAAATCGATAATAATCTGGCGGAAAATGCGATTAGACCACTTACTTTGTCCAGAAAGAACTTCCTCTTTTGTGGTAACCACGAGGCTGCTGAAAATACAGCAATCATATGCTCACTATTAGCTACCTGTAAAGCACAGGAAATTAACCCAAGGGAATGGCTGAATGATGTCATAGCCAAACTTCCATACTATCTGGAAAAGGACTCCGGGAAAAATGTTCGTGAACTTCTTCCGGATGTTTGGAAGTTAGAGAAATCCAACACGAATCCAATTGGAGTTTAAATATTTATGTTGAAGAATAAAAAAAACTCGATATTAGCTTTTGACTAAAGTTGATATCGAGTTTTCTATTTTATGAAAATACAATGTGTACTTTATCGGATGCTTACAAAGGACTTATGTATTAGACTTGTTCTCCGAAAATATCCAATACATTAAATGGGCGTTAAAAGTACTGCTACCCAAAAGAATTGCAATAGAAAAGAGTTCAAGCAACACTCCTTATATAGTGCTATCAACTCTCACGGATTTAAGGTTGCCTATACCTTGTAAAAGTAAGCAAAGTTTCATCGCAAACCTAATGCAATCTTTGGAAAGAAAACTATCAAATCAAATCGCACAGTATGATTCCTATAATTATTTGAAGCAATACTTGCTCCGCCAGATGTTTATATGAACATTTGACGGAGTAGATACTGCTTTTGACCTATATAAAGATTTAATACTTTATGATTAATATCTATTTTGTCTTGAATTTTATCAAAAATAATTGCCTTCTGTTTTTGTTCAGAAATAGTGGGCAATGTTATTTTTAACTTTTCCAATGGAGTACGTACTATTTGCGGCTGTCCAGAGCCAGAAATAATACTATTGAAGTTATACGCAGAAAGATAATGATATAAATATCTCTTACACACCTTATCTTGATACTTATCTGTATTTATCACCATTGCATTTCCAGTTATCCAAGACATTGGTTTTGTATAATTTACCATACCACAAGTATTTCCACGGCAAGTTATACAAATTTGTTCCGTTTCATGATTGTAATCCTTATATTTGCCAATAATCCCATTTGCCCCATATACAAGAAAACCATCTTCTGTTAATTCTGTTGAAGATATTGTTTGCGGCTGATATATTTGTGCAATTTCGCTTAAATACACGTTATTGCCATAAACTCTTTGCATACAACATACTCTTAGTCCTTTGATTAAGGATTGTAAAGTTTGTAGGTCTGCGATTAGTAAACATTTGTTCGCACGCAAAGATTTGTTAGAAACTACTATATGCTTGTCGAATATTGCGACATTGAAAAATGATTACGCATTCCAGAGTGGCAAGTATAATGCACTGGGCAAATGGAAAATCCTCACAATAACAAATGTGTCTGGCGAGCGATATATAAACGATGAAGATTACAATTGCATAATCAACTTGCCGAACGATATACAAGACCACCAAGTTTTAAAAGAAGGAGATATTTTAATCTCTCTTACGGGTAATGTTGGGCGTGTTTCTCTTTGTAAGGATGGAGACTATTTGCTCAACCAACGAGTTGGTTTGTTACAACTTGCGAAAAATGTAAATCAAGAGTTTCTATATCAAATTTTATCTTCTCAAAGATTTGAAAATAGTATGATTGCTTGTGGTCAAGGTGCTGCCCAAATGAATATTGGCAAAGGGGATGTAGAAAGCTATGTATTACCATATTCCTCGAATGTCAATAACATTCTTTTGGTCGCAAAAATATTACACTCATACGATGAGTACATCATTAATGAGCAGCGGAAACTAACATTGCTAACCATGCAGAAGCAATATTTCCTTGCCCAGATGTTTATATGAACATCTGTTGCAATAGATATAGCTTTTGTTTCTGCATGACATTCTGTATTCTTTCTTCAATCTCGGCTTTTCTTTCAAGCGATGACAGAAAAGTTGAGATTTTTATTTGCCACTCAATTTTTGGTACTATTATTTTGAACATTGCCAAGTCTTTCTTCTGAATATTTGGTAAGCCAGAACCTATACGCAGTTTCATTATGGCATCCTCATTCGATTTAAGATAATGGTACAAGTACATATTATCCACCTTGTCTGCAATGTTTTGAATGGAATAACAATGACCACCGCTCCAAAATGGTGAGGTGTTGAATTGTACATACCCACAAGAGTTTCCGCCCTCACTTATTGAAATAGTACTGGCTTCTACATTGTAATTGTCATAATAGCCAGATGGCTCTGTACCACCATTCATTACATAATAATTACCACTATCAGAGAGATTTTCCCCATTGATTTGTTTACCCTTAACAATGTCACATAGATCAGACAGTAGAACAGTAGAACCTTTTACGCTTTTGAAAAGTCTTTCTGAAATCGCAGACTTTAGTTTCTTCAAATCCTCAATGATTTTGTTTTGGGTAGCAATGCGTTTGTCAAGTAAATCTAATAATCGAGATATTTTAAGTTGCTCTTTTTTGTCGGGTGTATAATAAAGATGAATTGTTGCTAAGTCCTCACTATTAATAGCAGGGTAACTTGAACCTGTGCAACGAACCATTACTTTTCTATTGAATTCGTCTGTATTCAATAGATGATAAATATAGTTTGGCAATTCTGTTGTTCTAATTTGAGCATATCCAGTAGAAGCAACCCATTGTTGATTACTCGTATTTAGAATCCTATGAATATAGTTGTTTTTCTGATAGGGGCGCACACATTGAAACAGAATATCATTGTTATCTATAACACGTTGTGCTCTACTTGGTGCTTCTTCTCGCATTATTTCTTGTATTTTTCTTAACTCACCTTTTTCAACGGCTTCCAAGTCTATATAAATAAAAGTGTTCTGAAGCGGATCTGATTTTGGATTTATAGTGGCTATATCTTGAAGTGATACCATTTCCCACTCCCCACTAAACTCCGGGAATCTCAAATGGGGAACATTAAGGACTTTTTTATCTTTATTATCTATTGCCATAGTTGTCATTATTTTATAGGATTCAAGTCAAATGGAAGCAATGGTGTTTCATCATTACCCTCATTAAAACGGTCAAAATCCGATATGTATGATTTGTCTTGAATCAGTTTATATTTTTCGTATTCGCTATAAGCCTTATCTCTTGCTTCCTCTTGTGTTACTTTTCCGGCTGTATCGCACGGCTCGTAATCCATCGTTGCAAGATATTGTTGAAGGAACTTTTTCCAATCATCCATAGTTGAAACGATATGACGTGCAGCACGTGATTCTGCCATATCAAGAAAGGCAGTTGTGATAAGATTCAACTGGGACAATTCTGAATCTGACAGGTAATTTTTTGCGACGATGGTATCAGACTTTTGCACTCTTCCGTTAGGAGCTTTCTTCCACGTGGTAAGCCCCATATAAGGTTGCTCAGAATCAGCTCGTTGATAGATAATTTCCGCTGCCGTATGATGGGTAACGGCAAGGTGCATCATATTCTGTACCATCTTGAAGAACAACTTTGTATCTTCTGATTTCGGGTCATAATCCGCACTACATTCTGCATAAATGTCAGTTATCTTTTGGTAATATCTGCGCTCTGAGGTACGTATCTCACGAATACGCTCAAGCAAATCGTCAAAATAGTCTTTCCCGAAATGTTTGCCCTGTTTCAGTCTCTCATCATCAAGGGCATATCCTTTAATGATAAACTCTTTCAGCACTGAAGTAGCCCAAATACGGAATTGAGTAGCTTGATAGCTGTTTACTCTATACCCCACCGCCACAATAGCATCGAGGTTGTAAAATAGCGGCATACGTTCCACTTCCCGGTCTCCTTCTGTTTGAACTATCCCAATTTTTCGGATAGTTGCCTCTTTGGAAAGTTCTCCTGTTTCGTAAATTTGTCCGAGATGATAATTTATAGTTCTGACATCAACTCCAAACAAGTCCGCCATTCTTTTTTGTGACATCCAGAATGTTTCGCTGTTGAAAATGACTTCTACCCGTGCCTCCCCTTGTGCTGTTTTATACAACAATATATTAGAGCTTAGTGAATTATGCATAAGTTCTGCCATTGAGACAGATTGTGAGAAAAAGTCCCGTGCTTGTTGGACGAGCAACTTTTTACCATCAGCATTTTCCGCAATAATCATACATGCCATACGAGAGAGACGGAATATATTTACCTTGCGGAATGAGCCGTTTCCTATCTTGACCATATCAACCGCTTGGTTGAAATGTTCATCCACATTCATCCCTTTTTCTCCGGCTACTTTAATGGCTTTATCTATGACTCGTTGAAATTTCCAATAAGCAGAATAGCCCATCGCACCACAAAGGTCACGGGAACTCCAGTATTCATTCCCGTTTTCATCCTTGCGGCATATATTCTCAAATGAAGGAGTCATCTGAGGTATGTTGTCATTTTCACCCATTGCTATTACTTTTCTGAACTATTCTACCAGTCCCAATTCTTTCAGGTACACTTCAATCTCTTTGTTGAGTTCAGCACGTTTGGCTTCCAACTCCTTTATCTCTGCCATTACAGCCTTTATGTCGATAGGTTCTTCCTCTTCAAAGGTATCAACGTAACGTGGAATATTCAGATTGTAATCATTCTCGGCTATTTCTTGAAGAGAGGCAAGGTGACTGTACTTTTCTATTTCCTTGCGGTCACGATAAGTTTCGACAATCTTTTGGATATGTTGCTCACGAAGTTTGTTCTGGGTCTTTACCTTTTCAAACTCCTTGCTTGCATCAATAAACAGAATATTGTCATCTTCCTTACGACATTTCTTGAAAACAAGAATACAAGTCGGAATACTTGTACCATAGAAAATATTCGCAGGTAATCCTATAATGGCATCCACATAGTTTTTCTTTTCTATAAGGAAACGACGGATAACTCCCTCCGCATTTCCTCGAAATAGTACACCATGCGGAGCAACACAAGCCATTGTACCACCCTCGTTCAAGTGATAAATCATGTGCAGAATAAATGCATAATCGGCAGTCTTACGTGGTGCAAGCCGTCCTGCTTTGCTGAAACGATCATCAGTATTGAATTTGTCGGCAGCACTCCATTCGGCTGAGAACGGAGGATTTGCAACCACTGCATCAAACTGAGTATCACCAAAAGCATCCCATTCAAGTGTATCACCATTTTCAATCTTGAAGTTGCTGAATCTGATGCCATGAAGCAACATATTCATTCGGGCAAGGTTATAAGTTGTAGGATTCTTTTCCTGTCCATAAATATCAACTGCATTTCCAATATTAGCAGCACGAAGAAGCAACGAACCACTACCGCAAGTAGGGTCATATACATTGCGTAAACGCTGGTGTCCGATGGAAACAATTTCTGCTAAGATACGGCTGACTTCCTGCGGAGTATAGAACTCTCCAGCCTTTTTTCCGGCTCCTGCGGCAAATTGCGAAATCATATATTCGTAAGCATCACCCAAAATATCAATCTCCTGTGATGCCTCTACTCCGAAGTCTATATCATCTAATGCAAGAAGCACGTTACTAACGAGCGTGTTTTTATCGTCGGCAGTCTTGCCCAATTTAGGTGATGCCAAGTCTATATCTGAAAACAATCCGCCAAAATCTTCTTCACTATCCTGTCCTAAAGTACTGTCTTCAATACGCTTCAATGAACGTTCAAGCATAGGCAAGATATTTTCTTTACGCTTGATAGCCTCTATTACAGACGAAAACAAGAATTTCGGTTCTATGAAATAGCCGATATTCTCCAAGCATTGGTTCTTTGCTTCCTCTTGAAGTTCCACCGCATCGGCATCATCCATTTTCCACAATTCCTTAAAGGTTATTTCATCATCCACCAAGGCATTGTTGGCATACTTCTCTATTTTTTCCGACAAGTACTTATAGAAGATGAAACCTAATGTAAAATACATAAAGTCACTTGCCGACATATTGCCACGCAAACGATTTGCAACCTCCCAAAGTTGGTCACGGAGTTTCTGCTGTAATTCTTCGCTCATAATATCTTATTCCCAATTAAACGTTTTTATAATACTACGCAATCTTTCCATTATTCTCGTCAAAGCCTTTCGGGTTTTGATAAGACCGAGATGCTTCTCTTTCAATGCCTTTTGTATAATTTCAGGCTGTTCTTTTTGTAAATAGTCATACTCTTTTATGTAAAGATTAAGCACTTCGGCAGAAATTTGTTCATCATCCGCCAAATCACTCACAGCCTTATTGCGTTCTGACACAATATATTGGTTCAAACGTTCCTCTAATTCATTTGTTCCATCTGCTCTATTGCGCCCATTCATGAAGTTTTCCTTGTCTTCATCTACATTCTTTTGAATAAAGCCGTCGATGAGTTTTGCTTTGCCTCGCATTCCAGCATCCTTAATCATTGTATCAAGGATATGCTTGCGCTTTTCTGAATAATCATCGCTATATGGGTCAAGTTCCGCAATGAGTTCAAGAATATACGCTACATTGATAATATCACTATGCAGAAGTTCAAGACAGAAATCAATGTCTTCCAGCCCTTGACTATTGCCATATGGAACAGGATCTTCCGCAACAGTTGACTGTGTAGCAGGTGGGTCAATAAAACCAACCGTAATGTCGAGGTATTTACTCTTATAATCATTAAACTGCTGTTCGGTCATACCGAGGTCTTCAGCATCCTCGCTGTAATCTTCGTATATCTGGATTTCTGCATGTTTACGGATAATGTCTCTGAACGCAAGTACAAAATTCTTCTTGTCATTTTCACTTTGCAGAAGGTCTATACTACTTGGCGTTGGATATTTTTGCAGAAAATCTGTTGCCAAACCCTTGTACTCATGCTTAACTTTTTCAAACGGAGGACGTACTATATCTTCAGGATTGTCGGAATTGCTAAACAGTTTTATAGACGTATCAACATTGTTTTTCAGATCACGGAAGCATACGATTTTACCGAATCGTTTCTTCTCGTTCAACACTCGGTTGGTACGACTGAATGCTTGCAGCAAACCGTGATATTCCATATTCTTATCCACATAAAGTGTGTTCAGTTTTTTACTGTCAAAACCAGTAAGGAACATTCCCACGACAAGACAAAGGTCAAGCGGTTTCATATCCGCTTTCTTCTTTTTCATGCGCAGGTTGATGTCATCATAGTAAGCACGAAAGTTCTCTGTTGTAAAAGATGTGCCGTAGTTTTCATTATAATCATCCATAATGGATTGTAGTTCATCTGCTTCGCCCACACTTTCGCTGACATATTTTCCCGTACCCATACCAGTCTGTTCATCATCTTGACTATTATTGGCTGCGTATGTAAATACTGCACCTATACGGATTTTAGGATTCAATGATTTGAAAATCTTGTAATAGCGGATAAGCATAGGAACAGACTGTACAGCAAACAATGCGTCAAACTCTCCATCAAATGTAGATTTATTGAAGTTGTTAAGGATAAATCTTGCAATCTCCTCCATACGAGTTTGGTTATCGTTATCTACAATCTCGTTACCATGATAATACTCCACTAGGAAACCAAGCACATTTTCATCAGCAATAGCATCTTTGATGAGATATTTATGAAGACAATTGCCGAAAATTTCTTTTGTCGTATGTCCATCCACTGCATTTTCGGTAAAGATAGGTGTTCCCGTAAAACCAAAAATCTGGGCATTATCAAAGAACTTCATAATCTTTTTATGGCTATCCCCAAAATGACTACGGTGACACTCATCAAAAATCATCACGATGCGTGAATGACGGATAGCGTCAATCTTGTTGCTATACCACGTCTTACTAACTGCCGCATTAAGTTTTTGAATGGTGGTTATGATGATTTTGGAATTGCTTTGAAGTCGCTTCACGAGTTCATCCGTATTGTCGGTACTATCCACTGCACCCGGCTCAAAAGCCTCGTATTCCGATTGCGTCTGAGTATCGAGATCATGACGGTCAACAACAAACATCACCTTATCCACATCATCCAATTCTGATACAAGTTGTGCAGCCTTGAATGAGGTCAATGTTTTTCCGGCACCTGTTGTATGCCAGATATAACCATTATCATTGGAGTTTTGTACACGATCCAAAATCTTCTCTACCGCATAGAATTGGTAAGGACGAAGTACCATCAAGCACTTGTCGCCCTCATGCAGCACAATATACTTTCCTATGATTTTGCCAAGCGTACATTTTTCCAAGAAGAATACGGCAAACTTGTCCAATTCATTGAACGGATGATTGGCGGCATCTGTCCAGTTGAATGTGAACTTATACCCACTATTTGGATTATTGGCAAAATAGCGAGTGTTAACGCCATTGGATATAACAAACAACTGGATATAATCAAACAATCCGTGAAACGAAGTCTTGTGATAACGCTGTATTTGGTTGTATGCCTGTTTAAGTTCCACGCCACGACGTTTCAATTCAATCTGCACAAGTGGCAAACCATTGATTAGGATCGTCATATCATAACGGCATTTTTTACGTCCTTCCACTGTGATTTGGTTGGAAACCTGAAATTCATTCTGACACCACTGTTGCCTATTTAGAAATTCCACCCATATACGCTGTCCATCAGCCGTATCAAGCGGATATAAATCACGGAGTTTCTTTGCCTTTTCAAAGCGAGTACCACCTTCAAGGTATATGAGAATCTTCTCAAACTCTTCTGTCGTAAACTCATTGCGTCCATATTCCTCCAGCCGTTTGCGGTTATGAACCTCCAACTGCCGCTTGAAATTGGCATACAAATTATCCTCTTCTACAATTTGGACATATTCATAGTCCATTTGTTGAAGAGTGGTTATCAGTCCGGCTTCCAATGCCGCTTCACTTTGTGTTGACATATCCTTGCCCTATTATGAGTAGTTACTACTTATGCTATTAGTATTCTGACATCCAATACCTTTTCGATTTTACATAGATTGCAAATGCATCTAAAACCATCAAATCGATTCAGGTTCTATTGCAGTCTTTCTTTTTTATCGGTTATTAAATCCTTCAAATCAACTTGTAGAATCTCGGCAATCCGCTGGAGCGTTTCCAAATTAGGTTGAATCCTATTGCAAGCATAAGCATTGACCATGCTAAAACTCTTATCCAATTGTTTGGCTAACCACGTTTGAGAAATGCCTTTTTCCGAAAGGACTGCCTTTATTCTATTCAGTTTCATTCTTTAATACGATTTTATAGTGCAAATATAGCGAATTATATTCGATAATTGTGATTATTTTTGTACTTTTGCACCTACAAGGTAAATAACTTGGATTCACGCATATGACAGCCAAAGATAGAAGTAGATTACATCGAGGTTATAAACGCTTCTTACGTCAGCTAAAAACAAAGAGACAAAAAAGAAGAAAGGCTCAAATCCTATGCGAAGAGAATGCCCGCTATAATAGGAAAAATGGCGTGATTCTCTCCGTAGATCAATTGTTGTCTAACACACTTTCTCCAAGTGTTTCGTATCTACTTAACTGCATAAGCAGTCCTCTTAATTACGAATTGATAAATAAAGAGAATAATAACACTAATTGTTATGTTGAAATACCAAGACTTTTTTCTCTAATTGAAAATCCCCAAGAAAGTTATTCCGCAATCAGAAAACTGATAGTTTTGTCTTTATTTTCAAACTATCCAGAAATATTCATTGACTATACCAAATGTGATGAATTCACTCTTGAGGCTCAAGTTTTGTTAGACTTAATACTTAAGGATATATTTAGGTTTTACAATAGATGTCGAAAGAAAAAGCGCTTTAAAAAGTACGCAAAAAGGATTACAGACAGATCTACTAGGGGAAGTTCCATAAGAACCATGTTATTTTCCGTAGGTTCTTTAGCAATTCATGCAAAAAAACAAATAGAGTTTTCTCATGTTGTTCCGTATAATCTTTGCATTCATCGTTCTGAAGTTGATACTATTCGACAAGCAGAAATGAAGGACATAGACACAACTACTTTATCTGACTATGTTGATACTTGTTTGTCAAAAATGGGTCGTAATTTAGAAGATGAGCAAATAGATGATTTATGTACCGTTATTGGAGAAATTCTCATTAATGCAGAAGAACATTCTTCTACGAAATGTCGCTATTCGATAGGATATTTTGAAGAACAAGAAATAGATGGAGAAAAAGTTGGAGTATTCCAACTAGTCATAATGAATTTAGGAATGTCGATTTACGAGAAATTCAAAGATGAAAATTGCCCAAATCCTATTATATCTGATAAGATGAAGGAGTTGTCAAAACAATACACACACAAAGGATTCCTAAAAAAGAAAGAATTTGAAGAAGAAACTTTATGGACACTATATTCTCTACAAGATGGAGTTACTTCAGTATCCCCAGAAAAATATAAAAATAGAGGAAATGGCTCTTTGCGCTTTATCGAAAGTTTTTACAACTTAAAAGGTTGCAACGCATCAAAATTATCAAAGATGACGTTACAATCGGGAAAAGCAAATATTGTATTTGACGGTAAATATCCAGTAACAGAATCTATGGTAAAAGGAGAAAAATATAGAGTCCTTACATTTAACAGCTCTGGAAATATTGAAGACAAACCTGATAATAAATACGTTAAATGTAGCGAGTTCTTTTTCCCTGGCACATTTATTCACGCATATATATATTTATAATTATGAAACAAAGTAAAGATAATATTATCAATTTAGAAGACTTTAGGGTCAAACGTGGCAATATTGTTTCTAAGGTTTTCACAGGTAGAGATCGAGGAGTCTATGTGAGAGAAAACTCACATATTGATGATATTGATTCTAAATATGAAACAATAGAGATCATTATTCCCGAAAATATCAAATCTATCAACCCCTCATTTTTTGAGGAGTTATTCAGAAATGTTGTCACAAAACATGGTAGGGATGAGTTTATGAACAAATACAAATTCCGTTCTTTGGGAACTTATAAATACGAAAGGACGTTATCAGAAGCCATTCAACGAATATTAAGAAATAACACTGCAATTGGATAATTATGGATACTTTACAATTGGTTATTGATTCTATTTCTAAAATAGCAATTATACCACAAAGCATTAGTCAAGGAATTTCACCACAACCTATTGCTTGTCTTGATGCGTTACATAAATTGGGAGTTGTATTAATCGCTTTATTTAATCTTATATTTTCTATTTATCTATACAAAACAAATAAAATAAACCAGAAAATAAAAGACATGAAAGTTAATAGACAAAATCTATTAAACATATTGATTCTCAACCACAAATTAAATGATTTCTATAAGATATTCGCCTGTATTCATACAGAATGTCAAATCCTTTTAAATACAGAAATAGGTGAGGAAAAACGAAAAGAACAAGCAAATGGAAAACTGGAAGAGCTATTTATTCAACTTAATTTAGAATTTATTACTACTCTACGAGCTGTTGACATAAAATTAAGTGATGAGATTTTATCTATTTCTGATACTCTACAAAGTAAATTATCCGAAAATATTTTTGATAATGGCGTAAATTTGCATGTTAGAGACAAATATGATGAATTGATTCAAACCCCCATTTCGAATGCAGAAATAGAAATACTAAAAAAACTATACGAGTTTTCGTAATTCAATACTAAGTGATATGTTAAGAATCAAATTATCACAAATGACACGAAAGCGTATTTAATTAGCAGAGATCAAACATGGATATATTTAGTGAATACATGAATGACGAAAACATCGAAAAAATGCGAAAGAGCTAAGCTCTGGCGAGCATCTATCGGGTTACAAGCAGTTGACAATCTGCGTGTATCCAGCTTTCTCATTGAGACTGCACGTAAACATATAGAAGGGCTTATTTCTATGGATGAGGTTCATAAAATGATAGATGAGCATTATGCACAAAAACGCAAGCAATCAAAACCAGATTGAATACTCACCTATCAGTATTATCGCCTTTCAGTTATTCGAAATTTTCGAATAACTGTCCCTCCGATGTACCATAAAAGCTACAAGGAAGAATATTCTAAGCATTGTGTATTTTACCGTTTTATAGTCTTTGTTAAAGCCTCGCAAGCCGTCCTTTCAATAATTCGCCATACTTTTCTTTTAATTCAGCACTTAGGAAAGAGTTTTGAATGATAGTCTCAAACTTGGGCAATAGTTTGATATATTTATTTATCAGTCGTTCTACAATCACATTCTCTATACCTAGCATGGAAGCTGATCGAATAAAATCCTCTCTTTGAAGCTTTTTCTTCCGACCATTCAAAGTCAATGCCAACTCTTCGTCATCCTTGGGATTGATGATAGCCGCATTTAGCAAATCATAAGCAGGGGTTAAACGTATCTTATCCGCCACCTCATACAAAGAGAAGTTTTTCAAGTGCATGTCGTTATTCCCTGTCAACCAAGAGAAAAGCACCAACTCAAAGAAATTGGTAACATCCATCTTTGGTAAAGACGAGTATTTCAAAACGACCTTGCCGACACGTTCATAACTGCTCTTGTATTTGTGCTCTGTTTGCCTTTCCGTCAGTTGGCACATATCTTCCATCGCAATCTTCTCTCCGGTAGAAGTCCTGTCTATCCGGCGGGTAAGATAGCATAGCGTATCATCTGCCATCCGCATCAGCGTATGAGGAACAACCTCAATACGTGCCACCTCAGCAAGGTGCATGGTTAAATCCTCAACCTCAGGCATCATTTCATATTGCGAGGTCTGTGGTTTACAAATATAACCGCCCCATAGCCCGACAATAGTCAATCTTTTACAGCCCTCATGTTCCTTCAAATGCAAGGATAATTTCGGCTGAACACCGGTCAAAGAGGTTTGTTCTTGAATGATTTGCAGAGCAAGCTGATCAAGTTGTTCTGTCGTATAATCAAGAACAGGCAATGTCGTTGTTCCGAAAAACTTTTTTATGCAAGCCGTGTGCATGTCCTTTTCCCCCTTTAAGAGCGGACGATAACAATATAAGCAATTACACATGGCTTCCCTCCTTTTCTTCCAATGGAATAACGCTTACTGCTCCGATACAATCCTTGCAGCATGTCAGCAACAACGACATCCGGTCAAGAATACTGATGTCTGTATTCCTCAACGCAACATCCAACAACCATCCTTCAGGAATCAAACCATCGAAAAATGGAAATAGTACATGACTTGTATATGCTTCCTCCTGTAAAGGCAATGTCATGCTAACCGCCTTTGCCGTTTCCGAAGAGAGATATTCCGGCAAATAGCGGAATTCATACCCGGCATCATTTTCTGTCAGAATACCTGCCAATTGGTCTTTGTAAAATATATGGGCTTGTCTCATTGATTATCAGTTTTAGAAGTGGCAACCATTTCATAATTGAAAAAGGCAAGGAGCTGGTTCACTTTATCGAGACGTAGCGTTTCCTTGCCCTGTTCAAGGTCTCGCACAAAGCGCAATCCTACTCCCGACTTCAACGAGAGTTCTTCTTGCGTCAGATTATATTGCTTTCGCAACATTTTGACCGTAGTAGAAAGATTATTCATAGCATCATACTTTATACCTTTTCGGGTACAAAGTTAGCATAAATATTCGATATTATATCAGTATGGGTATAATTTATTGTTTCACCACTGCAATTATATCAGACAGGGTATAATTCAATGAGGATTGAGATGTTAATACTAAGGCTAAAAACAAGTACAACGCAATGGTTCTACACTTTTCCAAGCGAATAATTCAGATTTGCTGCACTTTTTCCAGCGAATAACGCCCAAATGAAAACACTTTTTCAGACGAATAAATCATGTATTACCACATTTATTCAAGCCAATCATATATTTTCGTGCAAAATTTCAGTGCAAACCACAGAAATTCCAAGAAAACCACTACCTTTGCATTCAACAAGCGTTCTGTAACATACCTGCGGAAATGCCCTATCACTCAACACATTGTATCTGATAGCGGACATTCCACAAAAGGACTGAAAAGAGGCGGTACAACACGTATATGCAATACCATGAAATACAGCGGTTTGCATTTGTCCCCACATTCTGTGTATTTGTCAAAACAGAGGTTGTACCGATTAAAATGAATGGTCGCTGATAATCAATGATGTAAATATGCTGCATCGGTAAGTAGCTGATTATCAACAATATTACAATATATCGCTAACTGTCTGAAAGCCACCGTTTTGGTGGCTTTTTTCATTTTAACACTTTCCATTTGAAACTTGTTACAACCAGTTTTTAAGGGTAAATTTGGCTCAAATATCGTTCCTATCCCTAAATTTTGCGACCAAATGGCAATCGGAAAATGACATATATGGCACCTTATGCAAAAACTGCAAAAGTGATAAATGTGCGCCCGTTGACATGTTGGACACCTCGTGAAAATTCCTGCAAATACCTGAAAATTGCTGCAAAGGAAATGGACGATTTTAACATGCCAAAAAAATGAAGATATTAAAGAAATGTTTAACATGTGGAGCAGAGTTTATTGCATCCAAGATGTCAAATAAATACTGCTGTAGAGAGTGCGAACGTGACGCATCTCGCAAACGTGAAGCAAAACGTAAAAAAAGTGTCCGGGAAAGTGAAAAAGAAGCAGCTCTTGATAAAGAAAGAGACGCAGTTGCTTCACGACCATTTTTGACACCCTCAGATGTTGCCTTATTACTTGATATGAGTGTTAGCACTGTTTATAGATGTTTCTACTCCGGAATCATCAAGGCAGTGAGAATACGTAGAAAAACCCTTGTCCGTCGTGAGGATCTTGACAAATACTTTGAGGATGCAGGACCTTATAGAAAAAGAAGTTACAAGCGTAAGCAAGAACAAGAATACTATACCCTACAAGAGATTATGGATAAGTATAAAATTGGACGTAAAGCTGTATGGGGGCGTTGTGACAGATTAGGCATCCCTAAAGTTTACGAAGGGCGTAATACTTTCTACAGTAAAAAGCTTATTGACGCAAATTTCTCTGAGCTTCTTGATGTCATCGACATTGATAACTATTACACATTGAGTCAAATCATGGAAATGTACAATATGACTCAGGGTGCGACTCTTTGTTTTGTAAAATACCATGCGGTTCCCAGGGTAAAGAGAAATGGCAGGTCTTATTATTCTAAGGTTCATATAGATTGTATAAAACACAAGACCGATGAAATTGATCCTGACTGGTACTCTTATGAAGAAGCTATGCAAAAGTATGGCATAACTAAAGATCAGGTAAGTTATACTCTAAAGACCTATAGCATTAAGACTGAAAAGCGTGGAAAATTCACCATGATTTATCGGACGGATTTTGATAATATCATGCATCAACGTCTTCAAAATTCAACTCCACTAATAAAGTCAAATGGTGATGAAAAGGTTGTTTTCACGGCAAAGCAACAGGAAAAAATCTGTCCAGCAACTCCTGAAGGATACTATTCTACTGATGAGGTAGCAGAGATGTTTAAAATATCAATAAAGCATGCTGGAGTTATAACAAGAGAGAACAACATACCTAAGATAGCACTGAAAGGATTTAATTTCTATGAGAAGGGATCCATTGACCTGTTATACAACAAAAAGAATAAGTATGCAGAAATCACAGACTGGATAACGCCAGAGGAAATGCGTACAACATTTAAAATGACAGCAGATGGTGTACGCTCTTTTATTCATAGACATAAGATTCCAGCAAAGGTTGAGTATGGTAGTACCTATTATTCCAAACAACACATAGAGGAAATAAAGAATGGATATTTTGTTGGTAGAGACAGGTATTATTCCGTAGAAGAATGGTAAAGCATGTCCCAATACATCCCCAAGTAAACCACGGGGATTAAGCATGGCAGATGGGATTTTTTCATTGCACAAGACAAAAAAGGCGGCCCCACCTGCCGCCTGTAGATTGATAAAGAGAGAATTCCATCCTACGCAAGATGATCAAAGCCATATGGATCCAGCTTCCACATCCCCCGCCTGGTAGGTATAGGAAATGAACTCCTCAAGCGCCTCCTTCCATGTAAGACTGAAGGTTTTCATGATGGAGTGTAGCGTGCGGTTGCTGTCTTCATCCAGGCTATCCTCCCCGATCAGGTTCACATCTGCCTCCGGGTCCACATCAACAAACTCCTCGCGGCTCCAAAACACCACTACCGGGATGCTCAGGTTAATATCCCATGTTCCACGCTGGATCAATACCCCGGAGGGCTTGTAGAACGGGTCAAAGCCGTTTGTCTGCGGGTTCTTTTTAGAATTGTAGCCGTGATACAGGCGGAGTTTCAGGTCAAACTCCTTGCGGTCCTTCAGGAACCGGATAACTCCTTTTAATCCTACCGGGTTAGTGCTTCCCGTAATTTCCGCCTCGTTGTCATGTTTGGTCTTGTCCCAGGGCGTGGTATCCACATAGAGATAATCCACCAGTGCCTCCGGATCATTGTCGTCAGCTTCCGGTTTCCCGTCAAAGGTAGGTCTCACGTTCTCCGGGGTGAAGAAATGCTGGTGGATATTCTCCTGCCCGTTCTCCACGAACTGGCCGTTCATCAACTCTCCTTTGGAATTGTAGTAATAGATAAACATCAGGTAAACCGGGGCCGGGGTAAAGTTGTTTCCATTTTTATATTCGCCGTTTTTCTGAACGTAAAACTTGCCCTGGCTTCCTTCAGCAAGGGTCCATCCACTGCCGGTCTTCAGTTCATAAGTGATCTCCTGGACACGTTTCATATACCTGGCCGGGGATTCCGGATTTTGGTGGGAACCTCCGGCCTTCTGTATCTCGTTCCAGTCAGCGTGCAGGTGGCATTCAACGAGGCGGACGGTCATTTTTGCCGGGTCCTCATGCAGTTTGTTCTTCGTCTCGTCTTCTGGTATTACAGGATCCTTGCTGCAAGAGTTCAGCGACAGGACAAGGGACACTCCTATCAGAAGTGCCCACACGGTTTTACATGCAATTGTTCTCATTTTTCTTTTTATTTATTAGTGTTGATTATAGTTGTTATAAATTAAAAAATCCAGTTTACACCGCAACGCACATCACGTCCCATATCATGCGCATAGTAACGCGAGCGGTTGGTGTATTCCTTGTACTCACGATTCAGGAGGTTGTCTGCCGACAGCATGAACCGGACCTGGTGTCCCCGTTTCACGGGAAGTTCAAGAGCAGCGTCGAACCCGAGGAGATGGTACGCCGGGGGAGTATACGGGATAAGATCCGTGTCCGGATCAAACCGCCTCTGTTTTGCGGTGAAACGGTGCCTGATGTTCAGACGCAGCCTGAGATGCGATTTCGTCTCGTGTATCCACGCAAGTTCATGGCTGAAACGGAAGGAGGGAATATAAGGAAGATAATTACCCTTTGTCCGTTCGTTTGCCCGTATAAAGGAGACGACGGCATGGTAGTCCCATGAACCGCCCGGAGTGAAACGCAGGTCAAAGTCCATACCGCGGAAGAAAGCCGGGGTCTGCCTGTACTGGAAGACCGGGTATGCTCCCGAAATCACGGTGACTGTCTCTTTCTCCGGCCCGTCATAGATATAGCCGTCCACCCATTGCAGGTAACCGTCCAGACAGACGCTGAACATCCCGTCGCCGTAACGGAGGGAAGATATCCATTTGTAGCTTCTTTCCGAGTGCATCGCAGAGTCTCCCCTGACAAACATCCCAGACCCGAGCTCGTTCCCGTTGCTGTACAGTTCATACACGTGAGGGGCACGCCAAGCCAGACCGAAGTTGGAGGTGAGCCTCCAGCGTCTGGAAAGTTGATAGTGTCCTCCCAGGCTGTAGGACACGTTGTTAAACTTTCTTGTCCCGCCATAGGGGCTTCCCGTCCAGTCATAACCACTGGCACGGGTTTCCTGCATATCCAGGCGGAGGCCTGCTTCAACGCCTCCCCTGGCCAGGTGATATTTCCCGATTCCGTATATCCCTGCCTGTGTCTCCGTGTAGTTCGGGATAACGGGCACGAATCCGGTACCCGCGCGGCTGTGGTTCTCGATGAACATGACCTGACCTCCCGCCTCGACTTGCCAGGAGCGGTAATCCCGCTTCCAACGCAGAAGATGCTGGAATGAATTCAGGTGCAGGGAAACCGCCGGAATGTTAGAATCCAGCCGCCGGACACGGTTTTCCTGCCTATCGTCCTTCTGCCAGGTACTTTGCCAGTGAATACTTCCCCCCTTCTTCATGCCGAGCCGCATCCTGCCGAATGTGATCTGATGGGTGACCTCCTGGCAGGGAGCCCTGATACCACGGGAGAAGGGATCCGTGTGCAGGGGGCGACCAAGCCGGATACGTTCCGCCAGCAGGTCCTCGCTACCCATCTGGGCGCTGAGCATCACCCCTGTCCGGCTGTAGAAGCGGCTGTAGAAACCTTCCACTCTCAGACGTCCGCGGTCATAGCCCAGAGAGGCGGAAGCGTGATACTCTCTGGTTCCCGTGTTGTTCAGAAGATAGTGCGCAGTGGAACGGTCCCCGGAATTTGACCAGGTTCCCTGCAGACGCCAGGCGAAATCACCGGGAAAAGCACCTTCGAGCTGTCCGGTAGCCACGTAGCGACGCCCGTTACTTCCGTAAAGTGCGGAGATTCCCCCTTGAAGGGAGCGTTTTCTGAAAGGAAGCGGAGACTGCTCCATGACGATAATCCCTCCAAGGGCATCCGAACCGTATCTTACCGCATCGGAGCCCTTGATTACCGAAACAGAGGAGCTGCCGTTCATGTCCACTTCGGGAGTGTGGTCGGCCCCCCATTGCTGCCCGGTCTGGCGGGCACCGTTATGGATAATCAGTATCCGGTTCCCGTACATTCCTTGGATAACGGGTTTGGATACAGTGGTTCCCGTGCTGATGGAACTTACCCCGCTGACACGTTCGAGCAGGGTGGCAAGCGAGGTTCCCAGCGCGTTCCTGATCTCGGGAGATGAAAGGCGCCGGCTCACCACGTTGGGTGACGCCCCGGCACGTTCACCGGTCACGACCACTTCCCCGAGTTTTTGTATGTCCGGGGAGAGACATACGGTATGTATGCTGCTTTCTTTGAATACCTCGTTCAAAGGCACACGCCGGGAACCGTAACCCAGGCACTGCACGAGGACCGTATCCATGAAACACGTTCCATGACCGAAAACAATCATTCCACGGGGGGAGCTGACAAGTAACCGTTCCCTGGTCAGGATATAGGCCCCTTCAATGGGAAGCCCGCTTTCCTGGTCAATGACCAGCAGAGTATCGCGTGTACCCGTCGATTGCCGGTCAGCCTGTACCCGTGCTTCCATGGGAGAAGGGAGGGTACATAGGCAGACAACAAGCAGGCACACATACTGGAGATATGCATGAAATGTCATACTTGAAAAAATATAAACGGGTTATAATCTGTTAAGACAGGACATGAAAAGCCCCTGCACGCAATCACAGTGATGGCATGCGAATCCCTCAAGGGAGTTATGACAAACACACAGGGGGTGCACGGAGGAAATGCGGGAAAAGAATGACGATGACATCTGTTTCCCCGGAGATAAGATACCTTACAGGCCTGCCAGTCGGAATATAATCGTATATAAAAATCCCTGCCTCGACAAACGGGGAGAGCGTAAAGAGACAGATGGTACAATTTTCAGGAGAATCGTGACGGGAGTGTCCCTGTTCGTTATGGGATACGCACGAATGTTCCCCGTGAACATGAAAAGCTTTCACGAGGAAAAAGGGCATCAATGTCAGCAACAACATACATGCTATGACAGCCCGCTGTCTCTGTCTTTTTTTCGTACGATCCATTAGTTTGCAAAATTAACGGTTTTAATCATCACTCGCAATACCTACAAATAATGATTTGCAAGCATAAACACCATGTATATTTGTTACGGATACCAGACAGACCGTTTTATTCCTCCAACCAGTCGTCCGAGAGCCCGAAACTCCTGTCACGAAACAATTCAGCCAGACCTGAGATTTGTTTGAAACGGAGTAACTCGTTCTTGTCCATGCCTATGTTGCGCATGATCCAGCTGTCGGACATACCCGATTTTGACAGTTCCGCCACAATACCTGTCATAAGTTCCAGCGAGTGCATTCCCCTGGCCCTGTTATGACGGATAGTCGAGGCCATCCTGTTCGAGATGTCTTTGTTTATGACCGTTACAGGCAGCAATCCGTTCTCGCGCTTGTAAATCCTGACGGATGTTTTCATAACCAGATAGCGGTGGTAACCGTCAACCAGCTCGTAGATATCCTCTTCTTCCCGGTAATAACACACGAGGGGCATCGTGTAACCGTCTTCCCAGATGGACAGTTCCAACAGCTTCATCTCCGGGGGAGCAACGACATTCGGGTTATAGCTGTTGGCCACGATTTTCTCGACTGGCACGGCCTTGACGTTATACGCCGGACTTTTAAAACTTGACATGACAATCACAATTTATATCTTTTCAAAACTCTCTCTTTCATCTCCCTCTCCCGTTTGGTCTGCGTGAAACCCATATACTTGCAGGTATGATCGTTTTTCAGGATGCAGACGCACATTCGTTTGTAAGTGGGTATTTCACGAAATTCAGGGATATCTATCTCGTCTATATACTCCATGCGGACGGGCCTCTTGTCAGTCCGGTATGTCGTGCATTCTTCCACCGTGAACGGTACACCGGCCGCACGCAGCTTCCCGATCGTTTCCTCTCCCAGGCAGCCTCCTTTTTCTCTCCAGAATTTCTGGCTCACCCTCAGTTTCTCCAGGTAGTTCTCCCTTATCGCCCGGGGAAGCGTGTCAAGGAGGAAGTACATGTACTCTTTCCACGTGAACCCGTCCGGACAACTGATGGAGCGCCAGCCCATCGCAACCGTGTTCCCGTACATTCCGGCGAAACTGACGCCGTTGACCCGGCTGACCATGCGTCCCCAGGTATCCGGATCAATAACTTTATAAAGATGTAGGGTCGAAACGGCCTGTGAGATAAACGGGCTGGCCACCCTCTGGCGGGACAAGGGAATCCCGGCCTGGTAATACAAGTCATACAAACGGTTATAATCCCAACCATACCGGGCATACCCCGTCCACACGTCCGTTGTCTTCCAGTCGTATATCGGGTAGGCGTTATAAGTGTAATATCCTACACGGTGAGTCCACTTGTAGTTGGCCAGCTTACGGTAATTCTTGTCGGAATGAATCGCCCGCCACCGGTTGAAGCTCTCCTGCGTGCGGATCCCCACGAGGCAGCAAACACGCTTGCATCCCTTCTTACGACGTATCCAGGAAGGGAAAAGAGACTGGAAGTCGTAATCCCACAGGCTGTCGTTCCAGAAATCAAAATCTTTCACGGTAAGAGCGGTGCCCGGCATCTGGCGAACCCAGATATTCTGGTACCCCTCTTGCCAGGGACGCCAGTACTGCTGGTACATGGAAGTACATGTGGGTACCTTGAAGGGGACACAACAGTGGAACACTTCAAGGATATCCCGGTTGTTGGAAAACATCCTTTCCACGTACTCCGTGCTCTGGCGGTACTGCACCTCGTAATCCATGTGGAACACACCCAGTTTTCTACCGGGTGCATGCATGCGGATATAATCCATGCACAAATGGAGAAGGATACCGCTATCCTTGCCACCGGAAAAAGAGACATACACGTAATCAAAATAGTCAAAGATGATCTTCAATCTCCGGTTGGCGGCCTCGTGGACATCCATCCGGCGCATCATGCCCCACCTCCTTCATGATAACGCATCTTGACATACTTCTTCCACTCGACACAGGGGATAAAATTCTTCATTGAAAAGTCTTCCACGTGACGTTCGTGTACAACGGCCACAAGGGAACCATCAGAAGAAAAATCATGGATAATACGGTCCAATAACACCTCTATTACAGAGGAGTTATCCCCGCTAATATAGTAGTTATCTATGCAATTGTTTGTCAAGGTCATTTTCACGGGCATGAATCCCAACACCCTTTGCTCATCCATGGCAATGTACCAGACATGGTTACGCGTCGTTTTGAAAGGGTAATTATTATTTTGCCGCAATACGGCCGGGTTCATTACCAAAGGCGCGACAAGGTCAAAAAGCCGACCGTCCAATCCTTGTAACTTCAGAATGTTCATGATTCCAATCCGTTATTACTAAAAATCGAATGTGTACCTATTATGCGTTTGTCCATGATTTCCGGCATTATCATGCCGCAAGCACGTTACAAATGACTATCCGCAAACATGGATATCAATGGGGACGGGAATGATACCTCCTGAGTTTCCAAAAGGGAGAAAAACATAAGAATGAACAATAATGCCACGGGAACGATCTCCACACCCCATTCCCCTATCAGCTCAAAAGTCACGTGCAGGTCACATACCCTTCTTTCCGAAAACATATGACCGGAAAGGCAGGAGCAGAGAACACGGAAAAAACAATTCAAAATTTAGTACATGATATTAAAAAATTATACATTGAAAATCAGAGGAGCGACCCGCCAATCAACTGGTGATTGGCGGGTGCCCTCTGGCTTAAAATAAAAAATCACCTTACCAGATTCGGGTTTTTCTGGGAATCCATATCAGGATATGGAAGATACATCAGATTGTCACTCCATGTCCTGTTCGTATATTCTACAGACTCCTTTACCAGGATCCCGTCGGCGACTTCAACAGCCGTGTTCTCCGCTCTTTCCTTAAAGGTGTCTTTCAGTCTGTTCATACGGAACTGGTCCGCACGGCGTGTGACAAGGGCCACCCAGTAGCCTGCCACCTCCCAACCATGCTCCTTATAAGCCGCTTCGGCAAGGTCATCTGCAGAAAGTCCGGTGAGCGGTTCCAGTCCGGCACGCTCGCGGACATCATTCAGACACTTGAATGCCAACTCGTCCGTCTGCCCCGTCCTGGCCTTGGCTTCCGCATACCACAACAAAACCTCCGAATAACGAATGATTCTATGCCGATGGTCATTACACATGTTCTGACTGGCCGGTTTTGTATAATCATACGGGGCACTGGTATTCACTTTTGACGCAGGATCCCAGTTGACGGAGAATATACTGAACATGGGGTGATGTTCCGGAACGACAGGGGTACCGTCCTCCTTCAACTCCCACCAGTCAACCAACGTTCCGTCTTTCAGACGAATCTTGGGATCATAAGTCGCATCTTTTCTCGGACCGTCAGGAAACTCCTTCCAGAAACGAATTTCACCCCAGGCGTCTCCCCAGCCGCCCAGCGATTCAAACTGGTTACATGAAGTAAGCTCCGAATCCTGTGCCCAATCCACGAACGGTGAATAGTTTATGCCGAGCACCGTCTCATTATTATAGTTATTGCTCATAGCATACACATCTTTGTAATCCTTATCGAGCTTATACTCGTATTCACCTCTGTTCACACCCTCAATGACCTCCTTCGCCTTTTCAGCAGCCTTTGCGTAATATTCCGTTTTGTTCATCGGCCAGCCGGCCATAGCCATATACACTGCTGCCAAAGTAGATTTGGCTGCCTGCCGGGTTACATACACATTCACTCCGTTCAGAAAGCGGGGGCTGCCACTGTAACCCGTAGGCAATACGGCCTCAGCTTCGGTCAGGTCCTGCACAATATGACCATACACTTCTTCCACGGGGGATAGAGGTTTGGTATAATCATCGTTGACATTGTCCAGATTCATCGGCAGCGGTCCCCAAAGTCGCACCAGGGTAAAATAAGCGTATGCCCTCCAGAATTTAGCCTGCCCGAGGGCGATATTTATCTCATCTTGAGTGGTAGGTGTTTTAGAAGCCCCCTGTATGATCAAATTGGCAGCCTTTACAATGGCATAATGCATGTTCCACGCATCTTTGACACCCTTGTTGTTGTTTGCTGCGGCAAACTTGTCCATTTCTGCGGCAGGCTGTTTGTTGCTCCCCCGGATTGGTCGTTATATCATCCCCCTGCCACTGGGGCAGCTGCATGTTCGTATATACCTGTGAAAGATTGACTTTCTGGTAAAGGGCATATATGCTCATGTTCAATTCATCCTGGGTAGAGAAGAAGTTTTCCGGAGTGAGTTTTCCCCTGGGATCTTCCGTTAAGAAATCACTGCACGACATCAGTGAAAATGACAGGGCAACCATAGTGCCTGCTATTATTTTTATTTTCATAAGTTCTTCTATTTTAGATTTAAAAATTCATCCGGAGACCGAATGTGAATGTTCTTGGGGAAGGATAGGCTCCCATGTCAATACCCGCGTCAACGTCAACGCTGCTGTTCGAGAAGGTAGTACCGGCCGGATCCATCCCCTTGTACCCGGTTATTGTAAAAAGGTTCTGACAGCTGAAAGTAAGCCGCAAATCAGCGAATCCCGTTGTCTTTTTGGGGAAAGTGTATGAAAGACTGATATTCTCCAGACGAAGGAAGTCCGCGTTCTCCAGCCATTTGGTTGAAACCGGCTGCAGATTATTTCCACCTTCGGTCAGGCTCGGGTATGTTGCCGAAGAGCCAATCTTGTCGAATCCCTTCAGATAGGCGTCTGCCAGAGTTACAAAGCGGGAATTCCCTTCGGCCGAAGCCATCGTATATCTTACAAGATTCAAACGTTTGGCTCCGAAAGATCCGTTGAAGAACAGGTTCAGATCCCAGTTTTTATAAGACAGGGAGTTATTCCATCCCAGGGTGAAATCGGGATTGGCCTTGCCGATGACCTTGCGGTCGCCACCGTCTATCATCTGATTTCCATCTACATCCGTGTAAGTGTCATGTCCGTTTTCATCCAAGCCGGTCCATTCATATCCCCAAAAAGTACCGATGGCCTCACCCGGCTTGATAATGGTGGCATAATCAACCATACCGGCAGCCGGACTGGAGCCGTTGATGAAATCATTCTCACCACCGGAAAGGCGTTCCACGCGGTTCTTCAAATAAGTACCGTTCAAGGTGGAGGTCCATTGGAACCGGTCATTCTGCATAATCCGGGCGGTCACGCTCAAATCAATACCACGATTACTGATTTCGCCGTCATTCACCCAAAAAGAGTTACCGCCGACATATCCGGGGATACTTCTTTTAAGCAACGCATCTGTAGTACGCTTATAGAAATAGTCCACACTGAAATTCAGCCGCCTGTCGAACAGGGAGAACTCCAGACCCAGGTCGAACTGCTTGGTCTTCTCCCACGTAAGCTCGGGAGTCGCTATGTCATTTGCCCAATAACCGGTAAAATTACTGTTGGTTCCAAAATTGTATGCAGTAGCACTCATAAGGCCCATGGTCGCGTAAGGACTGATGGCCTGGCTACCCACAATACCATAACTGGCGCGAAGTTTAATGTCCTGAACCGAGGAAACATCCTTCATGAAATCCTCATTGCTCAACGTCCAAGCTGCGGCAATAGAAGGAAAGTACCCCCATTTCTTTTTGGCAAAGCGAGAAGAACCGTCGGCACGAAATGTTCCGGTAAGCATATAACGATCCTTAAAATTGTACATGACACGGGCCACTCCCGACATCAGCGCCCATTGCTCGTAACCATTGTTTGCATCACGAGAGGAAGCCATACCCACATTCCACCAGCCCACACCCTCGGTCAGCAGGTTGTTACCGGTTATACCCATTGTCCTGGTTTCGGAGGAGGTCACCTCATATACAGCCGTGGCTGTCAGATGATGGTCATTCCAGGAACCTGTATATGTCAGATTGTTGGAGCTTTGCAGCATCAGACGATAAGTATCGTTATTGCCCATACCACTCTTGGTCCCCACTCGTTTGGAGCTGAAACTATAACTTTTCCCGTCATAATAGTCTACGCCATTGGTTGTGGTGAATGTCAGCCCCTTCATTATATCAAGGCGCAAATCAACACGTCCGTTGAAAACATTGGTCATTGTCTCTCCCGACTGCAACTTTAGGATACCGACCGGGTTGGAAGCTATGGAATTATAAGTATCGGTGTTATAGTTCCCGTTTTCGGCCATCATCGTCATGGTAGGCGAATAGTTCAAAGCAATCCAGATCGGATTATCCTTACCGGAGGCAAAAGATCCCCCGCGACGCACACCGTGGGAAGCATTGATGTCAGCCGTGATATGCAGCCAGTCGGTAAGCTGTGAGGAAAGATTCGCCTTCGCCTGATAACGCTCGTTCTTCGATTCAATGACCACACCTTCCTGGCTCATGTAGTTGGCGGAAATGTAATATTGGGTCTTCTCGCTACCATTGGAAAGAGCCAACTTGTAATTCTGGGTGATCCCCGTACGGAAAATCTCATCCTGCCAGTCGATGCCCCCCCGTTCCGTTCTGATAGGATTGCATCTCTTCGTTTGAGAAATCAATACCTTTGACCTCCTTGAGCGCCAGAGCGTAATCGTATGCTCCAAGGATATCGTATCTCTTATATACATTGGAAACTCCCACTGATGCGTCGAACATAATTTCACGCACACCGGCCTTACCAATCTTGGTAGTGATCAGAACGACCCCGTTCGAACCCCTGGAACCGTATATGGCAGTGGACGATGCATCTTTGAGAACCTGCATCGAACGGATGTCCTCGGGATTGATACCGTCCAAACCGCTTTCGCGGACGATTCCGTCAACCACATACAAAGGGTCGTTGCTTTTGCTGATGGAGTTAGCACCGCGGATGCGGATTTTCACGCTTCCCCCGGGGACGCCGCTGTTCTCAACATGAACGCCACTGACACGCCCCTGAAGAGCGTCTGCAACCTGGGTTATAAGCTGGTCCTTGAAATTTTTGTTGTCCAGCACGGCTACGGAACCGGCCATATCCGCTTTTCTTACAGCACCATAGCCAATAACAACCACCTCGTCAAGGACTTCGGCATCTTCCTTCAAAACGATGTTTAACGGTTCACCTGTCCAGGCTATTTCCTGGCTCTGATAGCCGACATAAGAAACAACAATTATATCCCCTTTTTTTACGTTCCTAAGGGAAAAATCACCGTCAAGTCCCGTAATGCTGCCGTTTGTCGTCCCTTTGACAAGTACGGATGCGCCGATAATGCTTTCGCCATTGGCATCTTTGACAACTCCTTGACAGATATCACTCTGTTCGATAATTTGTCCCCTCAGGGAAGGGTAGTCAGGGAACGCATAAACCTGCATCCCACACAATAGCGAGAGCGACAGAATTGCTCCCGCTGTTTTTTGAAGTGTATTCATAAATTATTTAGTTAGGAAAAAAAGTTCGATAAGAAACATGTTCAGGCGTTATGCTCTTTTCAATACAAGTTCTGTATTCTACCCGGATCATATCTCCTTGGTTGAAACGCTGAAAGTTTCAATAAGGGTATTACCATCTGTTATATATTCTTTTTCCAAACGGTTAACCTCCTTGTCGTCAATGTAGCCTATTACTGTTATATGAAGCCGTTTACCCGCCTCCGAGATACTGGAAACCGAACCGGCACAGGTCATGAAAAACGCATTCCCATTTGTACAACAAGACATAGTTGCCGTCCTTATTTGGGCAGAATAGGAATCACCAATGTATTCTCCCTTGTCATTGTACAACTTGGCGGGACCACCCTTGTCAGCACCACCGATACTTACACTCACTTCAAATGAATCTGTGTCACCGGACTGTTGGATTACAATTTTATGAATTCCTGTCTGAAAATCAGATGCGTTTTCTGTTCGTTCATTGTCACATCCTACAAATATAAATCCGGCCAAGAGCAATACAACACTCCATAATGTGAATTTACTTTTCATATTTATATTTACAACAATAATTGATAAAAATAATATATCTATAAATCTTGCCAAGAAGAATATTAATCATCTAAGGCAAACAAATTATCTAATTAACAACAATATATTTATTGAATATAATACGCAGCCCATTATTTATTGTGCAAAGAAAAAACAAGATAAAATATTATTGATTATCATTTTAGCCCTATAATTTATCAATATGGCCTAATAGTTTGGAATATATAAACAAAATATTATACAATAAGATAAATACATCAAATAAAAATACCTTAGATTTATATTACAAAGGAGATGATTATGGCAAATTTCTATGTTTCATGTAATGTGTCAAAGTATAATAAGAGAAATAGAGAGGAGCTGTAAGGTTATTTTAGGACAAGTCAATTCATTGGTGCAAGGTGCAGCTATATCTGTATATAGCTGCACCTTGCACCAATGAATTACATCCGATTTACATTAGTAACCAAATCGCTTACCAACTTACACAGGCTTTATTAGCGCTCTTTTACGCTTTATCAATCAGCCGATTAAAAGAAAATCTTAGTTTTTAGAATAAAGATCTCACATGAATTATGTGCTTCTTCATCTTTGTATGCTGTTGACATCAACTTTGAATGGTCCAATATTCACTCCAATGGGCTTCCAGAAGAAATGTATATAAACAAGTACTGCCCAGAAATTATCAATGGAGTGACAGTTCCTGCATCGTTCTCGCCCCCTGACTCGCTCAATATCCATGCAATGTTTTTGGATGGCGAGCTACAATACCGGAAGAGTCCCCAAACAGTCCCCGTCCAGTTTAATCCTGAAGCAATGACCCTGACAGGTGGTCAAGAATATTAGTACAAACTTCAATAAGACATGTTATCAAATTTGTTATAATCCATAATGGGGACCAACTTTCCGGATACTTATATAATTGTATAATTTCCATTTCAACTCAAACTTTTTCATCTGTTATTGCGTCTCTTTAAAAATTATTATATATTTGCGACGTTAATTTAAATCAAATTGAAATTATAGTTATTAAAATTTTAAATATCTATAGTTTTAATAAACCTCAAAACTCAATATTATGTTAAAAAGACTGCAATCTGTTAGTATGGTATTATTCCTTGGAACTTTATTCTCCGGAACAATTTCTACAGCTACGGCCTCTGGAGCAAATTCTTTTGCGACCACACAGCAAGCGGGAATATGCAAAGGACTTGTGAAAGATGCTACCGGAGAGTCTGTTATTGGAGCCTCTGTTGTAGTAAAAGGTACCACTAACGGAACAATTACCGATTTTGATGGTAATTTTAGCCTCGATGGGATTAAGAAAGGAGATGTGATTGTAATCTCTTATGTGGGATATCAGACACAAGAGATTAAATGGAACGGCAGCCCGCTGAATGTTATCTTGAAAGAAGATTCAAAGACTCTAAGTGAGGTTGTGGTAGTAGGTTATGGCACACAGAAAAAGGCGAATCTTTCAGGTTCTGTTGCTATGGTAGACAGCAAAGAGTTGGAGAATCGTCCTATTCAGAATGTATCCAGTGGTTTGCAAGGTTTGATGCCGGGTGTTGCTATTACAGGAACCAACGGGGCACCGGGGCAGGATGCCGGCAAAATCCGTGTTCGTGGGATCGGCACATTGAATGAAGCGGGACCTTATATTTTAGTGGATGGCATTGAAACCGGTACATTGAGTGCGGTCGACCCTAATGACATAGAAAGCATTTCTGTATTGAAGGATGCTGCTTCGGCAGCAATTTATGGTTCTAAAGCTGCCAACGGTGTTGTTTTGATAACTACCAAACGCGGCAAGACCGGACAGACTAAAATTTCCTACAGTGGTTATCTAAGTTTCCAGAATGCAACGAATATGATTGAGCGTATGGGGTCATACGAATACGCATCCCTGCTGAATCAGGCATTGGAGGCTGAAGGTATGTCGAAGCGTTTCAATGATACCGAGCTGCAAAAGTTTAAAGACGGGAATGACCCGCTCTATCCGGATACCGACTGGTATGACCTGGCATATAAGACGGGTGTTCAACATCGCCATAATGTCAATATCAACGGTGGTTCTGAAAATGTAAAATATATGGCCTCGCTGGGATATTTGAACCAAACAGGTATTTTGCCTAACACAGGGCGTGAACAGTTTAATGCGCGTACCAATCTGGACATGAAGATTAATAAACGTTTGAGTGCGCGCATGAACCTGTCTTTCATTAAAAATGATTACAGTGACGCCAGTTCCGCCTACTACGGGGGTAGCTCGGATCAGATCATCAGGCAGTTGAATTTGATCGCTCCTTGGATTGTAGCCCGCTATGATGACGGCACTTGGGGCACAATTTCAGACGGCAGTCCCATTGCCTGGTTAGATTCGGGCATGAAGGTGAACCGTGACAATTATAATTTTTCGGGGATGGCCGCTGTAGACTATGAAATATTTGATGGCTTAAAATTAACCTTGCAAGGTGCTTACGTCAACAATTTACAAAATTACAATTATTTCCAAAAATATATAAAGTATAATGAGAATAAAGAATCTGATCCCAGTCAGTTGGACGAGCGTTTTTATAAATGGGACCGCACAAACTATGACGCCTTATTGAACTACAATAAAAATTTCGGCAAGCATAATATTAAGGGTCTGTTGGGATGGCATACGGAAAAATATAATTATAAATATCAGAAAGCCGTCCGCAAGAAATTCCCTAATAATGAATTGACGGATATGAATGCCGGTGATGCTTCTACCCAAAGCAATGAAGGGTATACAGCTGAATTGGCAATGATTTCATGGTTTGCCCGTATTAACTATGATTTTGCAGGTAAATATCTCTTGGAAGCCAACATTCGTGCGGACGCCTCTTCCCGTTTTGCGGAAGGTCACCGTTGGGGATATTTTCCTTCTTTCTCGGGTGCATGGCGCATCAGCGAGGAAGCATTTATGGAAAGTGCAAAAGACAGCTGGTTGTCCGGACTGAAAATTCGAGCTTCTTGGGGGCAGCTGGGTAATCAGGATGCATTGAGTGGCAGTAATAATGACTATTATCCTGCCTTGAACACGTATAATCTCGATTCCAAATATGCATTTGGAGGCTCTTTGAATTCTGGTTATTATCAACGGAAATATCGTCTGGAAACCATTTCATGGGAAAAAGCCTCTACTTGGGGAGTCGGCGTTGACTTTACTTTATTCAATAAACTGAATGGTTCTCTGGATTATTATAATCGGAAGACTACTGGTATAATTATGGATGTGACAGTCCCTAAAGAATTTGCTTTGGATGCCTATAAGGATAATGTAGGCTCTATGAGAAACAGTGGTATAGAAATAAATTTAAGCTACAATACAAAAATAGGTCAGGTTGATTTCGGAATTGCGGGCAATTTCTCTTACAATAAGAATGAAATTCTGGATCTGGGAGGCGGCGACCCTAACAAGTACCTGGATGCTACTGATGGTTACAGCCAGCGTAATAAGGTAGGTGAAGCAATGAATTCCTATTATATTTATAGGGCGGATGGATTTTTTAATTCTCAAGAAGAAGCTGATGCATATACGGCCAAATACGGTAATCCTTTCGGTAAAACTTTCAAGGCAGGCGATTTGCGTTATGTGGATACAAATAAAGATGGTAAACTGACAGCTGATGACCGTGAATATTGTGGAAGTTCCGATCCTAAAATTATTTACGGATTCAATATAAATGCGGGCTGGAAAGGAATTGACTTATCATTGATGTTCAATGGTGCGGCGGGTGTGAAACGCCTGTTTGACGGATACGAGGTGTATGGTAATTTCTCGGGTGACGCTGCTCATCCGGCTACTATTTGGAGAGATGCCTGGACACCCGATAACCATGATGCCTCCATGCCACGTATTTTTTACGATACAAACTCGGCCAGTAGCAGCCGTTCGGTACAATCGGATTTTTGGTTACAAGATACAAGTTATTTGCGTCTGAAAAATTTGCAGTTGGGATATACTTTGCCGAAAGGCTGGTTGAATTCGGTTGGTGTTGAGAATATCCGTATTTACTATTCTGTAGAGAATCTATTGACTTTTGATAAGATGAAGATCAATATAGACCCTGAATCCACAAGCCAACGGCTGTCTTCCTATCCTCTATTACGTACTCATGCATTCGGCGTTAATGTTACATTCTAAATTGTTATAGACTAAAAAAAATGGAATTATGAAATACTTGAAACAATATATGATCATAGGAGCGGTGACAATGATTACATCTTGCTCTGATTTTCTAGATACAGCTCCATTGGATGCCCTGTCTCCTGCCACTACGTGGAAAACCGAGGATGATGCCCAAAAATTTGCTATCGGGTGTTATGGCGGTAATAAATACGATACTTCCAGCTGGGAAGATGGTGGCAATATCTTATATCTCGACTGCGGGTCGGATTTTGGATATAACAACTTTGAATGGGAAAACTATAAGACCATTGGCAACGGTACAATGACTCCGTCAGGGGCTGTTGCAAGCTTTTATGATTTCTCAGTCATCCGCCGTTGTAACACATTCCTGGAAAAGGTAAAGGAGATCCCATTTTCCAATGAGCAGACCAAAAACGATTTGATCGGTCAGGTCCGTACTATTCGCGCTTATCGCTATTTTGTTATGAACTGGTGGTATGGAGGAGTGCCTGTGATTGACAACTATAACTCAGCAGATGAAGCTAAAGTTCCCCGCAAGTCGGAGGAGGAAGTGAAAAATTACGTCAATACAGAATTGGACACAGCCATCGGTGAACTGAATGCATCTCCCTCTGAAAGGGGACGGATCGCAAAGGGCGCTGCTATGGCAATCCGAATGCGCAGCGCACTGTATTATGGTGATTATGTGAAAGCAAAAGAAATGGCCGAGGCCATCATGAATTTGAAACAGTACGATCTGGAACCGGACTACAGTAATTTGTTCAAAGTTGCCGGTCAGGACTCAAAAGAGATTATTTTGGCTGTTCAATATGTGAATTCCACTTTGGAATTGGGCACAATAGGCCAGATGTATAATAATGGTGACGGTGGCTGGTCCTCCATTGTTCCGACTCAGAACCTGGTGGATACTTATGAAATGGCTGACGGCTTGACCAAAGAGGAATCCGGCTCTTATGACCCAAACCATCCGTTTGCCGGTCGCGATCCACGTATGGCCATGACCATTATATACCCAGGAATGGACTGGAATGGCACTGTAGTCAATACACTGGACAAGACAATCAATGGTAAGGATAATGCAAACTATCCTCCTTCTGCGAACAATGCTTCAAAGACCGCCTTAACCTGGAGAAAATATTTGGATGAACAATATGCTAATGGTATTTGGAACACGAATGCCTGCCCTATTGTAATCCGCTATGCAGAAGTGTTGCTTACTTATGCGGAAGCAGTCAATGAACTTTCTGGTCCGTCTGCAGATGTTTATGACAAACTGGATCTGATTCGTGGACGTGTAGGAATGCCGAAAGTGGATCGTGAGAAGTATGCTTCAAAGGAAACATTACGCCGGCTGATCCGCCGTGAACGTGGGGTGGAATTGGCCGGGGAAGGTGTGCGTCGGGCTGATATTCTGCGCTGGAAAGATGATAATGGAAAGATGGTTGCAGAAACAGTCCTGAATGGTGTTTTGGAAAGGGTTGTCGGAACTGTAAATTATGCCGAGACTGATCCGACGAAACGTGCGGAGATTGACACGAACGCCCCTGCTACTGACAAGAAGATTGAAGACCGTGTATTCAAAGTGCATAATCGATACAATCCAATTCCTCAGGGAGCTATTGATAATAACCCGAATCTTGAGCAAAACCCCGGGTATTAATACAATGACAGTATCGGTCTTTTGTAATTAGAATGGAAATCCAATAAAAAAATGGAAGGTGTGTCGTAATACACGATGCACCTTCTTAATTTTTTATTAAGCGCAATACAATTGCAGTGTATTCTCCTATCATTGTATCCGAAATATAACATAAAAAAGAAACTACCATGCCAAATGAAAACAACCTGTTGCCGGAACATGCACAACTTGCAGCAGTTCTGGACAATCCGGACGCAATCCAAAGGATCAAAGAGCCGACAGAAAAAGTACAGATTGCCGCCGTACAGAAAAAGCCGGAACTTGTCCGGCTGTTCACCAACACTACGGAAAAAGTACAGCTTTCCGCCGTAATTGCCTCTCCTGAAAGTGTCCTTCTCATGCAGGCCCCATCCCCCCTGGCCTGCTTCACGGCCGTGGAAAGGATGTTCAAGGCGGACCTGCCGCCCACAACCGGTATTCTGGCCGCAGCCCGGAGGCTGGTATTCCGGATGAAGGGGAACAGGAAACTCGGAGAACCGGATACGGAAGCCGTAAAGGAGTTTTTTGATGAAGTCAAATCCTTTAAACATTGAAAGCCATGCCTACAATCCTGGAACACCTTGCCGCGCTGTTCGACAAGGACATGAGGGCGGTATTGAGCAATCCCCGCGCCATCAGCATGATCGCCAACCCTTCCGCCCGTGTCCAGATGGCCGCGGTCAGAAGGGACAGAAGTGTCATCTGCTTTATTGAGAAACCGACGGAAAAGGTACAGCTGACAGCTGTCAGAAACGCACCGCACAACATCCATTTCATCACTTCGCCAAGTGAGAGGGTACAGCTGACGGTCATAGGCATCAGGCCTTCCTATGTCGGCTTCATCCCAAACCCTACGGAAAAAGTACAGCTGAAAGCCGTCGAGAAGAGACCGGAATGCATCTTCCTGCTGCAGAAGCCCGCAGAAAAGGTACAGCTGACGGCCGTCCTGAAAGATCCCCGGTATCTCTCGGCAATCAGGGAGCCGACAGAAAAAGTACAGCTGGCAGCCGTACAGAAAAATCCGGAATGCATCCGTCATATAGCGGAACCGACGGAGAAGGTGCAGCATATGGCCGTCCAGAGAAGTCCGGATATCTTCCGGCAGATCAGGCAGCCTGAGGAAAGCGTGCGGCTGGCGGCGGTGCAGGCCAAGGGAGAGAACATCAGATACGTGTCCGCCCCGTCCGAGGCTGTACAACTGGCGGCTGTCAGAAACGATCCGATGAATATCCGATATATAGAAAACCCTACGGAAAAGGTGCAGTCTGTCGTTCTGAACGCAGACCGGGATGCGGCACCGTTTATCAGTTCGCCTACAGAAGAGATCAAAAGACTGGCGATGGAAATGTACGGCCTCAGACTGGAAAATGCCGCCGGCAAGGAGGCGGCAGCGGCCCGGACATCCGAAACCTCCGGAAACTCCGGAAAGAAAGCGACGGAGGGCGTGGCAAAGAAACCCTCGGCAAAGCAGGTCAAAGAGGCGGTGGAGAAACTGGATAGCGAGATCAGGGAAATAAACAGGGAGTACTTCCAGGCCACTTACGAGGCGCAGTACTCGGACAACGCCGCGGAACGGGAAAGCGAGATCTCGGCTGCCGGGAAAAACAGGGAGAAGAAGCTTGTCAAAGCTTATGAAAAATTCAACTCGGCAGCCGTTCCGGAAAGGAAGGAATGCAATGTGGGGAAGATTGTCAAAGAACTACGCAAGGAAAGGGTGGCCGTGGAAAACATGAAAGCCGGGGAATGGCACTCCCTGATGAAGGGGAAGGCCGTACAGCCGCCCCTTGTTTCCGGCGCATCCGGAGCCGCAGGAAAAGGAAGCGCACTGATGCTTGCCAGAACACCCGCGGGATATGCACTGAAGGCGGCGGGCACCATAAACCAGGCAAGCCGGCAGGCCAATGCGGAAATGTAAGTAACATTTGCATTCTACATATATCACTTGTTTACTTATTTACTTTAAATTTCGGAAATGTAAATAAGTAAACAAGTTTTTTGCTGATAAAACTCTTTATGACTTTATGAACAAGGTATCATATTAAGCCGGCAAACAATGACACATACTTCCGATAAACATGTCACGGACGAAGAACTGGAGCTTGTCACACGTGGCAAGGCGGACGGCATATACATGAAAGCTCCGAACGGCAGTCCGACTTCCCTGAATGAGAGGCAGTGGGTCCAAGTGCGCACCAGAGCATTCAAGAACTGGTTTGGAGACTGGGAAAATGTACCGGAGGCAGCTTCAAGGATTCCCGATGACAAATATGGCAATGAACAATGGACGGAAGAAGGATACGTGTATGACCTGTATGTAAATTCAAGAAACCCTTTTGACCCGAAAGACGGGCAGGCCGTAAAAAAAATCCTGCAGTCATTGGGCAGCGAGATACCTGTCCTGTCTTTTTATGGAGGAAAAGGAGGTACGGTATCCCCGGAGAAAGCGCTGGAGCTGGCATCAAGCAAAAGAAACTGCTGGATGCTGACGGAAACCCCGGAGTTTTTGTCCAAAGTCAGGGAGGCGGGCTATGACGGGCTTGTCGGTTACGACGAGGGAGTGAAATACATAGCCGTGATGTCTCCCGGACAGTTGAAGGACGCTTATGAAAACACGGGCGCGTTTTCCACATCAAATGACGACATCCGCTTCCGTCAGGTCTATCACGGCAGTCCGGCCTCCCTCGGGCATTTCGACCATGCCTTTACCGGAACCGGTGAAGGGGCGCAGGCCTACGGATGGGGGACATACGTGACGGAAGTGAAAGGAATCGCCCGCAAATATGCGGCCATCGGTATAAAGCGAGGAAACCACATCACCTATGACGGGGAGCCTTTATCCCCGGTGCTTGACAACGAATATTATTTTGATGAGGTATGGAGAATATGGAAACGCCAGATCCTTTCTTCCACCGATGTGGACAGTTTGAAACGGAACATTTCTTCCGTGTATATGGACGGGCGTACCGCAAGCGCATACAGCGGACGGAGAAAGGCATTCGAGCGACAGAAGCAGGAGCTGCTTTCCGACATAGATGCGGGCAGGATACGCATTGAGCCGCCGCGCCACCTCTATACGGTGGAAATCCCGGAAGACAACGGGATGAACTATCTGTACTGGGACAGGCCGGTATCCGCGGAGCAGCAGGGAAAGATATTCCTGCAACTCCGCAAGGAACGTTTCTTCTTTCCGGAAGCCACGGCGGAGTTCTGGAGCGGCAGGTCGCATGTATGGAACAGCGGGAAAGAGTTCTACGGCTTTCTGGACTATATGTTCATGAATCCGGACCGGGATACCGATTCACAGCGGCTTGCCAGCGGGTTTCTTTCGCGGGCGGGTTTTACCGGGATTGACTATCCGGCGGAGTGTTCAACCGGCGGCCGGGCTGACGGCGCGCGGAACTATGTCATTTTCAGCGAGGCCGACCTGAAGATAACCGCACATGAACGCTTCCGCTTCATCGGAGAGAAAGGGGCCTCCAGACTTGACCGGTCTGAAGGGGCCTCCCTGCGGCTGGAGAACCTCGCCGTCGCCCGCGAAATGGAAAAGTCCGGCAAGGATGCCGGAACAATAAAGGCGGCGACAGGCTGGGAACGCGGGGCTGACAGCAAGTGGCGTTATGAGACGGCGGATTTCGAATACCATCCGGCCGGAGATCTGGGCTATTCACGACTGCTGGAAAAACAGTCCTGGCATGGGGAGCTTGAAAATCTTCTTGACCGGCAGATAGAGGGCGAAACACTCTCTGAAGCGGAGTGGAAACGTTTTGAGAAACTGACGGAGCTGGCAGCCGGACTGAAGGAACAGGACGCGCTGCGTGAACGGATCTATCTTGATGACTATGTGAAGGACGATGAACTGTTCCAGGCCTATCCTGAAATGAAACGGACCCGGCTGGAATTTGTGGACCTGCCGTCGGCCGACTATTGCGGGGGCTATCTCCATCCGGACAACAGAATCGTGATAAACATCTCCCGGACTGATGATGTGAGGTCTGTCCTGGCCCATGAGATACAGCACGCAATACAGACCATGGAGGGGTTTGCGCGGGGAAGCAATCCCGGGGGAGTTTAAAAACACGGTGGAGAATGTGATCCTGGACATCGTGCGGGCCACTGACGGAAGGATTCTGGAGGGCGGCGGTTTCGACAATACCCCCAAAGGCATATTTGCCGCACTTGACCGGAAAGTGCCCTACGGGACAATACTGAGACATTATGACTATCCCCTCAGCCTCGTGGCCGAGAAGTACGGATATGAGAACATCTTTGACCTGGTGAATGACATCGGCCGGTTTAAAAGCGGCATACAGGAATACCGTTCCACTGCAGGGGAGGTGGAAGCGCGCAATGTGGAAAGCAGGCTGGATTTTACTTCCGCCCAAAGACGGAACACGCTTGCCGTTTCCACCGAGGATATCGCCCGGAACGGGCAGATATTCCTTTCAAGGGACGTCCGGATGGACGAGCTCGCACGTCATGTGTCTTTTTTGGCCGGGAAACTGCACATTCCGGTGGAAGTGATCCGTCATGCCGACGAGGTAGGCTCTCCCGACATACGCGGCCTGCTCTCCTGCGGGAAAGACATCCGGGGCTGGTATGACATCCCCTCGCAACGTGTCTGCCTGTATCTTCCGCATGTCCGGGGGAAAGCGGACGTCGAGCGTACCCTGCTGCATGAGGGTGTGGCACATTACGGCCTCAGAAAGCTTGCAGGTCACAAGCATATGGATGCTTTTCTGGATGACATCTTCAACGGATGCGGAGAAAAAAGTACGGGATGAGATTCTCCGGATGGCGGCTGCAGACAGGACGGACATACGTGTCGCAACGGAAGAGTATCTGGCCCGGATGGCCGAGGACGGTACGGACCAATCCTTATGGGACAGGATTGTCACCGCCTTCCGGAATCTCCTTCGAAAGCTGGGCTTCTGCCTGGAAATCGGCACAAGGGAACTGAGGGGCATACTCGCCGCCAGCCGGAAAAATCTCATCGGAATTGCGGAACCGACCGTAATACAGACGGCAAGAGGAGACCTTGAACTCTCCTGCGGATACGGGCGGGCGGTTCTCAGGCGGCAAGGGGTCGAAACGGATGTGACCTCCCTTCTGGAACGGATGAGAAAAGCGGGGATCAGCCCCGCCTCTCTCGGGCAGGAGGACTGGAAAGCCGTCTTTAACGGCGGCATCATCCTTCCCGGCGGCAGGAAACTCATGGCCGTAAGGGAACCGGCCGGATACGGGATGAGGATATCCGGTGTGTCACCGGGGAGTACAAGAGAGTCGGGAATGGAAATGTAAAACAGGATACTGAAAAATAAGATATGGACGAGTGCGGTGAAAAAAATGCTATAAGCCTCTCATGGGGAAGGCGGGAAATCCGGATTTCCGGAGAAGGGACCACCCTGTATGTGAATGGTGTCCCCCATGACATGACCATGATGCTGGAGGCTATCCGTGGAGCCGGCGCGAGACCGGAAAGGATATCCCCGGCCAGATGGATCTCCCTGTTGAGGGGACGGCCTACCGTGCTGCCGGGATGTGAAAGCCCCCTGGTCATGGTACGGGTCCCTTCCGGATATACGGTCAGGTGTCTGTTTCCGGCCGGGGAAAAGGAACACTCCTTCCAGGCGGAAATGCAGTAATTGGGCCGGATTACTTATAAAGTATGATATTAGTAAAGTAAATAGTGGTAAAAACTAAAAAAGTACAATGGAACATTACATTTTTTATTGCAAGCTGTCGCTTCTGGCAGTCCTGTCACTGATAACGGCCTGCTGCATGCTGAGCCGGAGATGGTATGTCAACCTGGCCGCATTTCTTGCATGCCTCTCGGGCGAGACCTTTCTGGCCCACCTGTTCTTCCCCGGATACATGCTGTGTCCGGCGGCCGCCTCGTTCATAATCCTCTTCCTTTCCCGGATATGGGACCTGTCCAGAACCCCGGCAAAGGGGGAACGGAGCTGATCCCATCCGGCTGCCGGTCAGGTCAGGAATCCGGGAGTCCCGGCTCGAATTCCATTACCACTACTCCAACTTCCTGGTTTACGGAGAGGCCGGTTCCGGAAAGACGAAAAGTATCGGAAAATGGCTTCTGAGCGAATACATGCGGCTGGGATTCGCCGGATTCATCTATGACTTCAAGGATACGGACTATACCCGTACCGCCTACAATCTCATTAAAAGGCACAGGTATCCGCACAAGTTCTACTATGTCAGTTTCGACAGGCCTGAACGGTCGTACCGGTTCAACCCGCTCAAGGTGGTGAGGGACCGCACGGAACTGATCCAGCTGATGGAGGACGTGCTGCTCGCGCTGCTTCCCAAGAAGGAACAGCAGAACGAATGGGTCGCCGGAGGTCTGGGCATCCTCCGCGGCGTGGCGTTCCGGTTCTGGGACGAGTTCCCCGAGCATTGCACACTGCCGCATATACTGGCCTTCATCATGACCGCCTCGGCAAGGCAGCTCTCCCTGTTCCTGCAGCAGAACCTCGTGTCGGAAATGCTGGCCGGCGCCTATCTGAAGGCGGAAGGTTCCGAGAAGACCCAGGCATCCTATCTCTCCACGCTCTGCAACAATCTGGCGACCATATCTCAGAACGAGGAGATCGCCTATGTCCTTTCAGGGGATGACTTTGATTTCAACCTGATCGATCCGGAGACCCCCAAGCTGTTCGCCGTCAGCAACAACTTTTCCAAGAATTCGGTCTATGCCCCGGTCATCAGCATGCTCATGACCATATCCGCCAGGCAGTTCTCCATGCAGAACAGGGTTCCCTTCGTCTATTTCCTTGATGAGATGACCACGGTGAACATCAAGAACTTCGAGACGCTGCCTTCAGTCCTGCGTGAGTATAAGGCGGCATTCATATTGCTGACCCAGTCCGGCGCCAAACTGGAGAACCTGTACGGGAAACTGGACCGTTCTTCCGTAGAAGCCAATTTCGGAAATATGTTCCTGGGAAGGACGAAAGATGTGGAAGCCCTGAAGTATTACCCCTTATTCTTCGGCAAGGAAGAAAAGGAAAGACGCTCACGAAGTTCCGGAAAATCAGGCGCATCGTCCAGCAGCAGCGTGACCGTTTCTTCCCAAAAGGAGGACATCTACCAGGGAAAGGATTTTGCCGATCTAGAACCGGGAGAATTTATCGGCTCCGCCACGCGTGCCAACGTCAGCTACTTCAAGGTAAAGCTGGAGATGTATGACGACAGGAACGAGGAGCCCCTGCCCGATGTTCGGGTCCTTGAGCCGGGAGAGCTGGGCAGGAACTTCGCAAGGATTCTTGAGGAGGTACGGGAGCTGTTCCCGTGTGAATGACAATAACTCCCATCCTTTTCGCATTACTTTTACGTAACATTAAATATTTCACCTTATGAAAACGATATATAAAATTTTCACCTTTACACTCTTTATGAGGGAACGGTCAAGCTTTTACTAATGATCTGCCCTTATTATTTCACTCAGACTCTCATGAATTTTTGTGTTAAAAAATCCTTTTTCCAAGAGCCTGTATAAGACAGATTTCAATTATGTAAAATATGTGACATGTCTACATATTTAATGAAAACAAGCCTCTAAAAAACGTTTGATTCTATTCATATGATTATGAACGAAGACAACAATGTTATCACGATGGATTGTGAATCAGTAGCCGTATTGCTGCAAAAGATACAGAAGGAATCCAGATGGCTCTCCGGTTTTTTGGAAAGTTACCGTCCCCCGTTGGATGGGGAGCGGTATCTGACGGACAAGGAAGTGGCGGAACTGTTGCGCGTCAGCCGCCGGACCTTGCAGGAATACCGCAACAACAGGATATTACCTTTTATCCTGTTGGCAGGAAAGGTGCTTTATCCGGAATCGGGACTGCGCGAAGTATTGGAAGCAAATTATAGAAAGCCACTGAAAGGATGAGATAAGGCGACTGTATGTACAAAGAGGATACGGACAACTCCGGTTGTGGAGCTGTCCGTTTCCTCTTTGTGTTGCCGGCATCGTCAATGTATCTTCAGCAATACCCGTTTGCCTTGTGGATGAGCATCACGTATGCCTGCTGCTTTTCTTTGGCAAGAGCCTTCTCCACCAGCCACCTTCGGAACACGTGCGTGCAGTAGGTGTTCAGCCGAAAAGCAATGGGGATGATGATTTCAAGGGCGTACACATCGGCGTGCAGACCGTTTTCAAGCCGCATGTAACGGCATACCTCGTAGTCGTTCAGCACGTCCGACTTGCGGACGGCTTTGATGGCGGCGTTCACTGCCGGAACGCCTGCACGGAACAGTCCGGCGATTTCGGTGGCGGTCATCCATACCTCGTTACCGGTTACGCTGACCTTCTTGTCCTCTATGATAATTATTCCTCGCTTCATGTTTTTCTGTTTTTAAATGTTACATCCTGAAAATTCTTCAATGGTATTCAACCGTGCGGCAAGACTCTCCATGTCTTGGTTGAGCTTCTCCTTGGTTATCTTCGCATAAATCTGGGTGGTCTTTATACTTTTGTGCCCTAACATGGAACTCACCGTTTCAATGGGTACGCCGTTGGATAGGAACACCGTCGTGGCTGCCGTGTGGCGGCTTTGATGCCACGTGATATGCTTGGTGATGCCGCAACGCTTGGCGACAGCCCGGATTCCATGCAGACAGGTCATATAGTGGGGGACGGGAAATATCCTGCCGTCTTCACACAATCCCCGGTACTTGTCGATAATCCGCTTGGCGATGTCAAGCAGACGGATGTTGGAAACGACACCCGTCTTCTGACGGCTGATGTTGATCCACTCGTGGTCGTCGAAGTAGGTTCGGATATTCTCCTCCGTGAGATTGCGCATGTCAGCGAAGGACAAGCCCGTGAAGGCGCAGAACAGGTAGAGGTCGCGGTAAAGCTCCTGCTTGGCGTTCTTCAATTTCCCCGTCCATCAGCAGGCGGATTTCATCTTTCGTCAGGAAACTGCGTGTCGTTTCCTCTTTCTTGATTTCGTACTCCCGGAACGGGTCGTGCGTGAGCCACTCGTTGTTGATGGCGATGAACACCATCGTCCGGAGCGGGCATACGTAAAGCCACACGGTATTGGTACAGCAGTGCTTGTCCGTGCGGAGGAACATCTCGAAGTCGGAGATGAACGCCGGGGTAAGCTCCTTCAGGGCGATGTCCTTCACATGGTAGCGGATGTTGAGGAACTCTTGCAGGTGCTTGTACACGGTCTTGTACTTGGCAAGCGTGCCTTTGGCTTTCATGCCTGCCTCCACCTGCTTCTCGTAGTCCTCGTTGTGCCGGCTGAACACCTGCATCAGCGTGTGGTAGCGGTGTTCCAGTCCGAGAAAGGCGTTCTTTACCTTTTCCGCCGTGACGTAGTTGTCACGCTCCATGATTTCCTGATAGTGCCTGTTGATTCGCACACGCATCTTGTCGAGCAGGCGGTTCGCTTCGAGTGCCGCCGTGCTTCTGCCCGTGACACGCCCGCCTTTGGTGTCCCACAACTTCGGATAGACGGTCAGCTTGCAACTGAACTGTGTCTGGCTTCCGTCCACCGTGATACGACCCATGACGGGCACTGTCCCGTCTTTTTTCACTACCTGCCTTTTGAGGTAAAAGATAACTGAAAATGTACTCTTCATCGTTCTGAACTTTTTTGATTTCAAAATTACTTGGTGAAGAGCCTTTGGCTGGTACGCAAACAAATGCAAAATACTGCAATTTATTTCCGGTTCGGTTTTTCTTGCGTGAGTTGTTAGTAACTCACTATACCATAGCGATTTGCTATGTTTTTCCACATCCCCGTGACACATTACAGGGCATGGTAACAAATGGGTAACGTAGCGAAGTACCAACATGGCCGGAATATGACTTTTACCGTCGTCGAACTTCTGATGATAATCCCTAAAAGCACCTATCTATCAATATCTTTGCCTTACTTTTCCATATATCATTTTTTCTCGCTAACTTTGTTACATCATAGCTATGAAGCAGCAGAAGTCTGTTATTGAGATGGAAGAGTCTCAACTCATCAAGGCTATGCAGGAGCATTGTACAGAACTAACTGAAGATTTAGCAAAGAAATGTATCATTCGCCTTTCTTTGGATAAACGGGAAAACTACCTCACTCCGCCAGTAGGATTAGCGGGCAAGGATATCTTCCCTTGGTCATACAATAGGGAATTAAGTTATCTGCGTCGCCCAGTGATTCGTTATCAATATGATGATGGCACAGTTATGTGCATGTTTGGGTTCCGCTCCTGTATTCAAGCCGGCATTCAGCTATCTGACTTGCTTTATTCTGGTCGCTTACGTTATGTGGGAAGGAAGATAGAAACCTTGCTTGGAAAATTTGAGGCTATAAAAGGGGCTGCGTTCAATGACGAGGTACGCTCTTTTTTGGCAAAGATACCAATAATGCGAGTATGGGAACATGATGTCACTATCAAATCTGGAGGTTATTTTGCGGCAGATAAAGATTATGGTGATATTGATGTGATGGCTTATGATACATCACGTGATATACTCTACTTGATAGAATGTAAGAATACCAATCCAGCCAAGAATATTAAGGAAATGAAAACCGAGATGGATGAATATCTTGGTCGTGGTGATAATCCCGAGAGAGACAAGAAGAGAGCTCTTGTTCTTAAACATTTGCGTCGTCATCGCTGGGTAACGGAGCATATTAATGAAGTTGCGAAACACATTGGTGTAGCAGTTACACCCCGAGTAAAGTCAATGATGCTGACAGCTACAGTAATACCAACATCCTATCTCAAAAGAGAGAAAATACCAATGTCAATTCTGAATTACCCTGAATTAAAGATAAAGGGCGTGAATTTACTAGATTCGTGCAAAGAACCAGATTTAAGCGTACTTGATATATGAGACTTTTAGAGGTGCTGACGCATCACGCCTTCTAATTTTTACCTACTCCTAAAGGTAGTATGGAGCAATCGCTGACGGTTTATCATCTCTGCAATCTGTTCAGTTCGCATTCCCCTATTCTGGCTTGCCAAACAGTAGAGTATAGCCTCTTCAATCTTCATATTACCAATAATTTAAAGTGTGCAAATTTTGCACAAGTTGTTACAAAAGTACGGAAAAATACGGCAACGGAGGCTCTCTGAAAAAGAATCATATCTGAAAACTTTCTCTTTTGACTGCAAAAGAATACGAAATCCCGACTAACAAGCCTGACAAAATTTCATATATGAACTTTTATACATATTTTCGTCCCCCCAAAGAAACAAAATTATGGAAACATCAAAAACATACAATAGAACAATTAATTTATTAGATAAGTACACAAAGTTTATCAAGTCTATTAACACCGAGGATATTGGTAACAATCTTACACTAGATAAATTAATAGAACTAAAATCAATACTGTCCGATATTAATAACATAATGACATTAATATCGACTCGTTCTATTGCAACAAAGTTATCAGATATATTATCATTTAAAAATGAAGATAGAGAACGGATATTTAATGATATTGATAAACAAAAGCCAAACACAAATGGATTCGACATAAGAATTGACTCTCCTGTAAAAATATTAGTAGAAGTCAAATGCAATTCTCTAATCCGCAACAAAAAATTTGGTGCTGCACAAATCAATGCAATTCTTGAAGATGCTAGAAAATTACGGTTAGAATCATCTCGACATATAAAGGCAAGTAAAAGTATTCAAGACACAAAAGATTATATTAAGATAATTGCTATTGTCAATTTTGGCAATAGGTCTGACGAAGATTTAACGTCTCAACTACTGAGAGAAACCAAGTGTAAAGAATCCACTAATTCTGCAAGAAAAGAACGAATGAAAGTGAAAAAGTTTTTAAGACCATTATATTCACTATCGCAAATACATGAAATAACAGATCTAGAAAATGTTTATCTAATAATTTTACATATAAATGATTTAAAAAATGAGTTAGAGCGAATACGATGTGAGTACAGTTTATCACTCAAGTAAAAATACAACATAGCTTTACTTTATCCCTGTATTCATATATACGTGCATTAAAGGGAAATAAGGTAGTATTACAAACCATAAACATCTATCATATTTAATTAGTAAGGCGTTCATTTTGAGCGCCTTTTCTTTTTGCCATCATACCATATAATAATGGTTTCTAATGGTTTTTCATTCATTTTTTGTGTCGATTTTGTACCGCATGGGCTGATTTGGGTATTTTGCGATTTGCAAGGTGGTATAAGAATGAGACGTCTTGATACACAATGAGACATAATGAGACATTTTAAACGAACTAAAAAGAGAAATTAGAATGAGAAATTTAATTAGAATTCAGAAGAAATGTGAGTGGTGCGGTAAAGAATTTACTGCCTACAAATGCTCTACGAGGTTTTGTTGCAAGCAATGCAATGATCATGCATACAAAGCAAAAAAAAGGGAATTAAAAGTTCAATCTGTTAATGAGAATTTAGCTTCTAAAAATGAACCTGAGATAATAAGGATTCAAGAAAAAGAATTCTTATCTCCTACTGAAACGGCTCAATTATTAGGAATGAGTAGAGCTACTTTATACCGTTATTTATTAAATGGTTTTATTCCTGCAGTACAATTCAAAGGTAAGACAAAAATAAGGAGATCCAGCCTAGAAAAAATTTTTGACACTCCTAAACAGTACCAAAAACATACAAAGTCACCTCGTTCTCCTATTACTGATTTTTATACTACCGCTGAAGTTGCAAGTAAATATGGAGTAAACGAATCGTGGATATTTAAAGTAGGGAAAGAACAAAATATACCCAAAGTTTTCAAGAGAGGAAAAACATACTGGAGTGCCAAGCATTTTGATAAATATTTTGCATCTAAAGCACCGGACTCCAACATTACGGAATGGTATTCTGTAGAAGATCTAACGGAAAAGTTTGGCATGACAACAAGTGCTATATATTCTTTTGTTTCCCGATTTGCTATTCCAAAGAAAAAAATCAAGCGACAGGTATTCTATTCCAAAAAGCATGTAGATATCGCCAAAGGTCTTGCCAAGGCTGAACCTGAATATTATACGACAGCCGAAGCTATGGAAAAATACAATCTCACACGTGACCAATTGTATCACTATGTAAAATGGCATCATATCAGTAAAGTGCAGGAAGGAAAATATATCAAGATATCACGCAAAGAGCTCGATGATCTGCTTGCTCCACCTTCGATTTAATGTTATTTACTGGTTATCCTGTGGTTAACTTTAAAATAACCACATCACCAGGAATACACTTGTTTATTTTGCTATCACCACAATAAGAATTAAACCTGAATATAAATTTTAATACATTATATTTTATGAGACAACAAACATGTACTACTGTAACATTAAGACAACGCCCTATAAGAAACGGACGAATCTCTCTTTACTTGGACTACTACCCTGCTGTACGTAATCCTAAAACAATGAAACTGAGCAGACGTGAATATTTAGGATTTTACATTTATGCAACCCCCAAGAATGCAATTGAGCTAGATTACAATAATGAAATCCTAGCTAAAGCCGAACTTATCAGATGCCGTCGACAAGAGGCTGTAATCAATGAAGAATTTGGATTTATGGACAGACACAAAATGAGAGCCGATTTTATGGCATATTTCAAAGAAGTATGCCGTAAAAAAGATCATAAATGGCATATCGTTTATCTGCACTTTGAGAAATTTGTCAATGGCAAATGTATGTTTGGAGAAATCACTGTTGACCTATGTAACCGCTTCCGAGACTATCTTCTCCATGCAAGGCAACTAAAACATACAGATAAAATGGTTTCCCGTAATTCAGCTGCCAGTTATTTCTCATTATTCCGAGGAGTTTTGAAACTTGCATATAGAGATAAATATTTACGTGAAAATCCCAATGATTTTCTTGAAAAGATAGAGAGTAGGGATATTCATAAAGAGTTTTTAACACAAGATGAATTAAAGACTCTGGCTTCAACTCCATGCGATATACCTGTATTAAGAAATGCATCCCTTTTCTCATGTCTTACCGGATTACGCATCAGTGATATATTGAATCTTAAGTGGGAAAACTTATGCACAGCTCCCGATCTGGGACATTGTATTCGTCTTCGTACGCAAAAGACACAGACAGAAGCCCTACTACCTATCAGTTATGAAGCATACGCACTTTGTGGAGAACCGGGCACAGGTAAAGTGTTTAAAGAACTGCGACGTTGCATGACTGGATATCCTCTTAAAGCATGGATAAAAAAAGCAGGTATTCAAAAACATATAACATTCCACTGCTTGAGTCACAGTAAACTCTTTTATTTATTGAATATCAGCGAGTTGAGTATTTTAAAGAATGTGACTGCTAACGATTTAGAAACGAGCTATATTCTTTTTCTTTCACAACTTTGCAATATACAAAGAACGCTTTGATTTCGAGTGCAAAGTTAAATCTAATTTCTGAAAAACAACATTTTATGCTGTGATTTTACAAAATATTAAGATTAGTCTTTGCAAAGGTAAAAGAGTAGTTACCAACAGTAATTTTCATGTAACGTCATTTTAAGAGTATGGCAAAAAGAACATATTCATAAACGCATATATGTATCTTGCCATATTGGGAAATCAATTGCTTAGTTCCATTTTTGCAGATTATATTTCTATTTTGTCTAAATTACGACGGAATACAGCAGATATTTAAGTGATTTGGATGGATTATCACGATAAAATATTATTTTTGTAGCGTAAACTCTTCAATATTTAGACTTACTGACATAGGGCTGTCATAGAAGACGCTATCTTTGTATCAAAAAGTATTAAACTTAATATTATAGAATATGAAAAGATTATTTTTATGCTCATCATTTGCTGATGTTGCTAATCTATTTGTCGATTGTGCCAAAGAAGATTTGCAAGGGAAAATTATAGCTTTTATACCAACTGCAAGCCTTACAGAACCAATACGATTCTATGTAAAAAAGGGGAAAAAGGCTTTAGAAGAAGCAGGAATGATTGTTGAAGAAGTCGAGATTACCCAACTGCCCAAAGAGGAAATATCTTCTATATTACATAAATGCGATTATATCTACATAACAGGTGGAAATACATTTTTCCTTTTGCAAGAGTTAAAAAGAAAAGGTGTTGATAAAATTATATCTAAACAAGTGAAATTGGGTAAACTGTATATTGGGGAATCTGCCGGAGCAATAATAGCCTCTCCCGATGCAGAATATATGAGAAGTGTGAATTTTGATCCAATAGAAAAGGCTCCTGAATTGAAAGACTGTACTTCTTTAGATTTGGTCGATTTTTATACGATTCCCCATTATGGAAATTTTCCATTCAAGAAAAAAGGTGAAAAGATAGTTCAACTATATAATGAGAAGTTGCAGCTTATTCCTATAAGTAATAAACAAGCTGTTATTATTGAAGATTCAAATATTCAAATTAAAGATGCAAAATGAATAGAATAGACCGTATTTCTGCTATATTGATTCAGTTACAATCGCACTCGTTAGTGAAAGCACAGCAAATTTCAGAACGTTTTGTAGCATAGACGAGATGCCAAGAAAGCATATCAAAGCAGAATGCAGCAACAAGAACGGTTGGCAATTCGTTACCTCAAAATCGGACAATCCTCCCAATGTCCTTATTATAAAGGGATAAAGATTATATTCCAAAATTACACTAAATAAATGAGAGGGGAATGTATTAAGTTTATTTCCCTCTCATTTAGTTTAGTTAGTTTCCAGAAACTTTATTTTGAGCTTTTCATAGCACGTATTATGCGATTTGATTCTTGCAAAAGCTTATTGGCTATACTATCTTTATAAGTAGCCATTTCAACCATTTCATGATGATGGCGAATAGAATCCTCGTAGGCAGCAACACAATTTCTTACATCATCTATAACTTTCTCATCTCGGCAAACAGAAAAATGCTTTTCGATGTATCGAACATTTGGGTCGTCAGATGGAAGAACCATCTTCAATGCCCGATATTTCAAGTCTGCTACCTCCCAAGCTTGATACTCTCGCCATTGGGCTAGGTTGCCCCAAATGGAGATGACAAGAGATAGAGCCAAGCCTCCAATGAAAAGAAGAACATACTTTGAAGTTGGCTCGAAGCGATGAGTCACTACTTTCTTCAGAGGTGCGTTATCCATTGCGTGAAGTTTGTCCTGCACATTTTTTGATGTGGCATTCAGCTCTTGTTTCACCTGATTAATGGTATCAAACAAGAGTTTGCTTCGCTGTTCATCTTTGCTTGCTTCTTTCTTGGTAAGGTCGGTAAAGATACAGATAGCCTCTCTTAATCTTACCAATTTGTCAATAGCTTCCCCTTCTTTTACAGCCATAGCAAGAATAGCTTTTTCAAGTTTGCTTGTATCAACACTTACAGAGACTGGAGTGCTTTCCGCCTCTGTATTCTTTGGTGAGGCAGAAAGTTCATCGACTTTCTGCTCCAATCTCTCAACTGTGCCGTAGATGGCTTCCAATAGTTCTTCTTTCATATTTCTTTTGTTGTTTGAATGGTTTGTAACTTGCATCAAAGGCTAAAGCCTCTTCTGCGTTTCTTCTTTTTCTTCTTGACTGATTCATCCTCTGGGAATGTCTCAAAGGTCTGAGCATTGGCTGGAGCAAAAAGTCCAATGGAAGAAATATCGTCCCAAGGGTCCTGGCTGCTCTCCGATATGGATGGCTCCTGCTCATTCTTGCAACAGCCCTGCTCATATTGCTGAGCAGAGTTGGCACTTGCTGATAAAAGGTTCTCCGTTCCCTCTAATCTCGCATTCAGTTTGCCAAAGCTATAGTCTCGGCTAATCTGCGTACCCTTGAAGCTATATCCATCCTTGCAGAAACGGATGCCTTGAACCTTGGTTCGCTCCTTATCCTTATAGACAAACTCTAAGTGAACACCTCGTTTTGCAAGTTCACTTTTGAACTCGTCCCAGCTATCTGCCATTCTCAATGCGCTCTTTACAGCATTGTGAATTTCATATTTGGCTCGCTCAGCATTGCGTAACTTGCGAGTATTAGTATTGCTCTTGTCCGTTCCGTAGGTAAATCCATACTTGGATTTAAGAGCCTTGGTCACTTGCTCATTACGCCTATAATCATTCCTGTCTGATATGAGCTTGCCCTCGTTATTGATGCGGTTATACACGATATGACAATGTGGATTGTCGGTGTTGTGATGCCTTACGATGATGAATTGAGTATCTTTTATCCCCATCATCTGCATGTATTCAAGGGCTATCTTAGCCATGAATTCATCCGTCAAACGTGGCTTGTCCTCGGGCTTGAAGCTCAAAGCTATGTGCCCCACAGGCTTCTTAATCCTTGGATTTAGCTGTCTTTGCAGCTCAAAACTTTGTACTATCTCGGCATTCGTGCCGAGTAACACTCCATCGGATGCAAGGATTTTCGCCTCGTCCTTGTCTGTCACGTAGCGGACGCAACCACCAAAGGATGCACCTTTCTTTAGCTTGCCTATCATGTGGTATCCTCCTTTCTGCCCATACTGCTTGGCTTCGGTTTATAACTTGCTTGGCGATACTCGCCAAGGATTTCTTTTAATCTTCTCAACAAGTCCACCACATATACATGGGTTTCATGGAAACCTCTCTGATGCGACAGCTTGGTAAGTTGGTTGAGGTTGTTCGCCATGCCAATGAGGTTCTTGGCGATGGCTATCGTCTCTGCGTTGTGTCCGCTGACCACCTTGCCGTTCAAGGCGGACTCACGGATGTACTCCGCCAACTTGCGGTTGGCTTTTCTCGCCCTCAGTCTCAAAGCCTCGTAGCTTGGCTTCGAGAACTTCACCGTGACAGACTTCGACAGCTTGCGAACCCTGCCTGTGGGCGGTCTTCCGCCCTTTCTTTTGTCTTGTTCATGTATGCTTGTCATTCGATATACTGTTTACAGTTGGTACACTCACTTTCTGCGACCGTCGGGAGCAAAATTCCTCCGCCCTCATGGTGGAGCGAGGCGTTTTGGGATTCCCAAAACATAACCTCGCTCCCTCTCAGAACACGTTAGTTGGAACTACAGCCTTTCAGCTATCCACGTCCAAGGTCACAGACCTTAATTCTCACAATTTGCGCCAAGCCTCGAAGTCCTCTTCATAAAGGCTTAGGTGGTGGCGCACGATGTTCTCGATGATGCCCGATACGCTCATGCGTCTCCCTCCGAGGATGCGGACGACACGATCAAGACGGTCTCGTACATCGGAACTGACGAAGACTGGCTTGCGGTCGTCAATCCTTGGAACCTGGAGGAAGGTCTGCTGATACTCCTCCAGTGTTGCCTTGCGCTGCTTGCCACTGATGCGCTTCTGCGGATTCGGTGGCGATTGAGCCTCGTTCGTTGATGTTTCCTCTCTATAGGGAGTTGTTGCAGCAACTTTCTCTACAATTGCTCTCAACTCTGGGTTCTCTACATCATCATAATCATCATAGAGAGAATTACAACTACTTGGATTGGCTTTGTTGCCATACGTAGATGGTTTAACAAAATCCAAATACTCTTTTTCCATCAGCTCCTTTTGCTCAGGAGCCAAGACTACATCTTTTGTTCTTGCCATAGCTTATGCTGTTTTATTTGTTAGTATAGTGGTCACGGTTTGCACCATTGACCGATTGTCGGGTGCAAAGTAAGTGTACTGAGTGCAGCCATGCAACTGATTGGGTGTAACGTGGCAATTTAGTTGTGGCTTGCTTATTTGCATACCGAGATAGTTGTGAGAACTTCAACGTATTTCTCAACTCATCATTGTTCATGCATTCGTTGCAGCCGTGCAAGTTTTTCTTGTTGTTTTTGGCGTTGAAGTCGGCAAACCCCGGCAACATACTGCCACAGAAATTGAAAGCGCTTGTTTTTAGATTGCCGTGCCTTATCTTTGCACTCACAAGCGTGGAGCACAGCATATGCGTGGAGCTTTGCGACATATAACATAGTATTAACTTAGAAAAAAGAAAAGTATGGGATTCATCGTATTCGAGGAAGAGGCATTCAACTATCTTGATGCCCAGTTGGAGAACTTCGTGAAGCGCATGGACAGAATCCGTGAGCGCAGTGAGGACAAGACCATGAACAAGTGGCTCGACACGCAGGACGTGTGTCAGACGCTCAACATCTGCCCACGGACAGTGCAGACGCTTCGGGACAACGGAACTTTGGCTTATACGCAAATCAGCCACAAGACCTACTACAAGCCGGAGGACGTGATGGCTATCGTAGCTGTAGTGGAGGACAGGAAAAAGGACATGCGCTTTCGCAAGCGCACAGGTTAGGCTGTCAATATACAACAGCCACTTAATCCAATGCAGCAAGTAAACCGAGTAACGTAAGTATCAACAATAAAACGAGACAACTATGAGCAATGAAGTAATGACAAGAAACAGCGAGTGGAAGAACCACATCGTGAACCACCTCAACCGAATGGTTGACAATTTTGAACGTGCCGTGATGAACTACCGCCCCATGCTTGGCGGTGAGCGCTTCATGACGGACAAGGAGCTTTGTGCCAGGCTGCAACTGAGCCGAAGAACCCTGCAGGACTACCGAAACAACGGTGTCATCCCGTATATCCAGCTTGGCGGAAAGATACTCTACCGCGAGTCCGACATTCAGAAGATTCTGATGGCTAACTATCGTGAGGCGTACAGAATGAAAGGTGTGTAGGAGAATGTCCTTGATGAGTGTGTGAAATGAACAAGGCGACAACGTATAACTTACCGAGTGTGGCTGTTATAGGTTGTCGCCTCGTTTTATTGGCTATACTGAGTTGTTCGTGTTTGCCGAGTGTTCTCCGTATGGTCTGTATAAAATCTAATACCTGAAAACACTGCGGTGGTTCGCCCAAGTGGCTGGAGGCGCAAAGCCTCCAAGGAACGTTGCTTTATGGCAGGTCTATGCCATTGCATTCTCTGTAAAGATACAGACCAGTTTAGTGCGGCTTGTCTGTCTGCCGATGACGGACTGCATGATGAACTCCCGAAAGGCTCTGCTCTCAATGCTGTCAATACGGAAGGCTACCGCAATGACGAGTTCAAGGCTATACACATCATAGCTGATGCGGTCGTTCTTCCTGACATGACGGCGTACACCCTGCTCTTTCAGAATGCCGTCCTTGAATATAGCCTTGACAGCCTTGCGCACATAGCAGCCGAATACATTATACATGTCGGCAATCTCCTGCAAGGTCATCCATACAGTATAGGTCGGCATGGATACCGTTCCGCTCTCGCTGATAGTTATAACTCCTCTGTTCATTTCCCGTCCTCCTTATTTTTATTCTGGTCAGTTTCTTTTGTTTCTCTGCGCAGCATCAGCTTGTCCATGTCCTTGGATATCTTGTCATCGGTGATGACAGCATAGACCTGGGTGCTTCGCAGGTTGGAATGCCCCATCATCTTGGCGATGCTTTCCATTGATATGCCCGAAGTAACCATGTTTACTCCGAATGTATGTCTTGCAACGTGTGCGGTAAGATTCTCATTTATACCCAAAGCCACACCGAGTGAATGAAATTCAAACCACATGGAATCACGTGAAGAAAGAGGGAAAACAGGTTTGCTATCATCCGCTGTATTGTATAGCGACATTATTTGTTCAGCTATCGGATGCAAGGGAATGAACGCTTCGTTGTTGGTCTTTGCTCTTTTCTCACGAATGTATTTTCTACCGTCTGCCGTCATCCCGATATGGTGTGGATACAGGTTACGTAAATCGACATAAGCCAAACCTGTAAGGCTGGAGAAAACAAACATTCTTCGTGCCAACTCCAAAGCCTTATCTTCCATAGGAGTCTCCATAATGAGCAGCAAGTCATTTCTGGATATATGTCTACGCTTTGGTGAGCCTTTCTTTTCATATCCGACATCTTCCAGTGGATTGAATTTCAGCAGACCTCTGTCAACAGCGATATAAACCAAGCGTTGCAGCCAACAAAGATTATGGTTCGTATTGGATGCACTATACCCTTTGCCAATCAAGAACAACTTATAAGATTTGCCAAATTCCTCAGTCAAATCTTCAAATGTAATGTCATTCATTCCTCGTAACCCGATGAACTCTCGCAAGTTTAGCTGCGATGTCTTAGATTGGCGATAAGAAGATGTTGAGTTAATACGGATGGAGCGCAGCCTAAGGCGTTCACGCTCCTCCTCGCCAGTGGCAAGCAATGTCATCGGGATAGTATTTGCATCAACAATAACATTCTTCAGAATCTCGGCGGTAACGATGCCCTTTTCCTTTGTTGCCTGCTCGTAGGCTTCGTCAATTCTTAGTCTGAACGCTTGCAGTTGTCCGTTCACTCTTGCATTCTTGGCTTCACCTTTTTTCGTGTCCCATTCTTCGGGAGCACAGTAAAGACCTGTTGCTATGGCTGACACTTTGCCGTCAATTGTGATACGGCAAAATATAGATGTGGTTCCGTCTGCCTTTACTCTGCCACGGTTGATATAATAAAACTGCTTGTATGTACTTCTCATTGTTATGTTCCTTTCTTATTTTGTGAAAATATTACAGGACAAACTTGAAGTCTTTGTTGGCTTCGATGAACTTGTCCATATCCTCAAATAGCTTTTTCGGGGTGACACGTGCATAGATTTGCGTGGTCTGAATGTTGCTGTGACCAAGCATTCTGCTGATAGTCTCTATCGGAACACCTTCTTCGAGCGTAACGAGCGATGCGAAACTGTGCCGTCCAACATGATAGACCAAATCCATACTTATGCCAGATATGCCAGATAGTACTCGGAGACTTTTCATGTTACCTCTCAGCACTCGAAATTCCTGTGGCGGTAAAAGAGTAGGTCTTGTCGGGTCTTTGTATTTCTCCAACATGGCAAGCGCCTCTGGCAGTAACTTCACACGTGCAAGCATCTTGTTCTTCTTTCTATGGTATTTCAGCCAAAGGCTGCCCTCCTCATCACGAAAGAGGTTTTCTTCCGTGATGGAAACCGTATCGGCATAAGCCGTGCCTGTATAGCAGGCGAAAAGAAAAAGGTCACGGGTCAAAGCCAACGATTTTCTTCGCTCTGGTATTTCGAGGTCACGAATTTTCAGGAAGTCCTCACGTGTCAATGCCTTTGGTGGATTCTCTTTCTTTTGAGGTAGCTTGAAGTGCATGAAATGATAACGCTCGGAGTGTCCTGCCTTGAAAGCTATTCGGCAGGTCTTCTTCAAGATGGCGAGATAGTGGCGGACTGTATCAAGTGCAAGACCTCTCTCGTCCAAGCAAAAGTCCATGTACTCACGGATAAACTGCTCGTCAAGCTCACCGAATGCCACATCGTCAGTTCCATAACGCTTCTTGACGAACAATCCCAATGTCAGGCGAGTGTACTGGTAGTTTGGCAGCGTGCCTTTCTTGTAGTCGATGCCGATTCTTGACTCAATGTCCGCAATGATGGCGTCAAGCTGCTTCAACAAGGTCATCTGAGTGTCTGCACTGCATTGAAACAGATCCTTTATCGCCTTTGCGTCAAAATCCGTCTTGCGCTCCACAAGTGACTCGTAGGCTGAGTTTATTGCCAGCAACAGCTTGTCAATCTTGGCGTTCACTTCCACAGCCTCCTTGCTCTTGCCGTCAAGTCTGCTCTCACGTGGATTCCATAACTTTGGCGTACATGACAACTTGCAACCGAACTGCGCCATTGTTCGGTTGAGGGTGATGCGTCCCATGATGGGAGCCTTACCGTTCTTGTCCAATCCGCTCTTTTTAAGGTAGAGCAGCACCTTGAATTTTTCAACTTTCATCTGCTTACTTTTTTAGTTTGCAAAAATAATCAATCAGTAAGCATTCTCCGTCATTGAAAGTTGTGCAGAACAGTGCAACAAACACTGGTGACAAACTATTTGTTTTTCACCTCGTTAGCAGTGTTGGTTTCGGTAACTGACCGCTAACGGTTTGGTAACTGAAATAACTCAATAGACTGCTCGGCTTTGCTTTGCAGCCAATTGGCAGAATTATGAAATATTGCTCATTCTCAACCACTTGCAGTTCATTTCTCTCATCTTCATTTTCCGTTGCTTTTGCTTAAATTGTGCACTGCTTTAGGCACACATATGCTACACTACAGATTGCAGCCGGTACAGACATCTTCACAGTGTCAAAAATGCTTACTCATAAGAATGTTGCAACAACACAAATCTATGCTGAATTAGTAAGTGAAAAGAAAAGAGAAACTGTCGATAAGATATCACTAAAGTAATATGCAATAAAATTGCATATCTGAAATAAACATGCAATAGTGATCAAAAGTTTTTATATGTATAGCCGTTGGGAAAATCGGAGTTTTCCAACGGCTTTTTCATTTATGTAACAATACAAAATACGGTTAAAAATGTAAATTTTCTTTGTTCGTTTTTTTATAAGTATGATTGGCGATTTCACGAAGTATGATACTTATATTATATTAAAAACCAGACATTTTGTAATCATTTCCTTTAATTTCTGATACTTCAAAAATATATTTGCATCAAAATCAATAACAAAAAATCATTAATTATGAAAAGATTAAATTTATTCCATTTTGCTGTAATATATGTAACTGCAATATGTTCAATTACCTCAATTCCCAGATATCTGATATTGAAAGGAAACTCTCCACATAGTCTGGACCTTGTATTATACTCACTCTTCACTACCCTACTTTTTATTACAATCATATTTATGATTGAAACAGCTTACTGTAAATATATTGTACCTACAATATGTAATCTTATTGATGTAGTACAAGATCAAAGAAGTAAAAGGATTAACAAAATACAGGGAAATACGAAAAGTAATGGTAGACTATCGATGAAACTATTTCATAAAACCATTGATGATGATAAAGAAAAGACAGATAATTCTATATTGTACTCTCATGAGGAAGAAGTAAGATTGGATAGAGAACGTATCAAAAAAGAAAAAGATGATACAATAAAAGAAGTCATGTCTTATTTTGAAGCTACTTTCAAAAATATACTGACAAGCAATGAAATGAGTGTCATGAAAGAAAATATTATGGCCTTAAACAATAAAACAGAAATAAAGACAGCTGTATTACGTCGTTTGAATGGAGTTACATCAAAAGATTTATACCATTTAGCTAGAAATATCGGGAAACGGTTAGGATGCTCAAACATGCAAATAGCACATTTCATCAAAAAAAGTTTTCAGCTCATGCTTGAAGATACTGAGATACTGACCATTTCAAGCAAACTCACCTGTAATGAAGGCCGGTTTACTATAAAAATTATTCCTATCGGAACACCGCTCGTTGCACAGTCTCTTCCCTTTTCAAAAGATTAATATAGAAAAAACATTACTATCCATTGGTTAACTTATAATCCACCAGTTAACCAATAATACACCATCTTTCTTTGCTGAAAATCAATTTAAAATGATGAAGATGAAATTAAATTTCGAGGAATTACCTCAAGCCACAGCTTTTCTATTGGAGAAGGTGGAAGAACTGACGATTTCTATTAATGAGATGAAGCAGTTATTAAAGAGACAGACAGCAGCAAAGGAAGAAATGATTGGTATTAACGAGGCTTGTGAGATACTCAGCCTTGCTAAGCCAACGGTTTATGCTCTTGTTCAGGCAAATAAAATCCCCTATTATCAACCTGGGAAAATGCTTAAATTCAAACGTACCGAACTTATGGAGTGGATGGAAAAAAGCAGGAAAAAACCGATTGACAAAGAGAGCCTATACAAAGAGATACAAAAAGGAGTAAAACATAAACCAAAATCAGGATGGGAGGAATTTTAGATATGGGAAAAATTGAAATGACAGATGAATACGTAAGAGTTGGTACCACACTCTATAAAATAGTTTTTCAGCCTCTTATTAATGGCACATTTGCCAAGCGTAGAGTTCCTTGGAGTATGGGGACTTTACGTTATGATCATGGGAAAGACTTCATAGCAAGTGTTCCTAAATACGATGGTTTTTGCACTGTTCCAAGTCACGTAGATTATAAGAGGAATATTGGCTCGTTCCTTAATCTGTATGAGCCGATTACCCATATCCCTCAAAAAGGGAAGTTTCCTCATATACAAGAACTTATTCATCATATTTTCGGAGAACATTATGAGTTAGGTATGGATTACTTTCAGCTTCTTTATCTCAATCCTGTACAGAAACTACCAATTCTACTTTTGGTCTCTCAAGAAAGAAACACCGGTAAAAGTACTTTCCTGAATTTTCTGAAAGCAATCTTTCAGGATAATGTCACATTTAACACTAACGAAGACTTTCGTAGCCAGTTCAATGCTGATTGGGCCGGCAAATTACTTATTGGAGTTGACGAAGTGTTGCTTAACCGCAGAGAGGATTCTGAACGATTAAAGAATCTAAGTACAGCAAGTGTATACAAGATTGAAGCAAAGGGTAAAGACCGCTGTGAAGTGCAATTTTTTGGTAAATTCATCATGTGGTTCCAATAATGAAGATACCCCTGTTCTTATAGAACCGGGAGAAACACGTTATTGGGTGCGAAAAATTAATCCTCTCAAAAATGACGATACGAGTTTTCTTCAAAAACTAATCACGGAAATCCCAGCATTCCTTTACTTTCTTCAACACCGTCAACTCACTACGGACAAAGAAAGCAGAATGTGGTTCAGTCCGCAACAGATACATACGCCAGCTCTCGACAGGATTATCAATTGTAGCAGGAATCATACAGAAATAGATCTCGCTGAAATCTGCATAAATATCATGGATACCATGAGCCAGGATAAATTGACTTTCTGTATTAATGACATTCAGCAGTTATTAATGCTTAGTAATATCAAGGTTGAAACCTATCAGATTCGAAACATTTTAAAAAGGAACTGGAGACTTACACCTACTGACAATTCTCTTGCTTATTCAACCTTCATAAAGAACTACCCTCCAGGCCCTCCGTATCGAGAAGAGAAGAAAACCGGCCGCTACTATACCATTACAAAAGAATTTCTTAGAAAGTTCCGATGATTTGATGAAATGATGAATATTGTTGTTAAACAATAGGGAATGAATGATTTATAATTCATCAAATTTTCATCATAATTCCGGAGAAAGACTCAATGCTTCTTTATTTGAGGCATTGGGCCTTTTTTCTTCCCTATTATTTAAATAAATCCTTAATAGTTTTTCCTACGAACAGGACTTCTTTATTAATCGCATTTTTTAGTATTGCCTTTGTTATATTTTGTGCATCAATTTTAAATTGTTTTATTTCTGTATGATTTTCGTACTCAAATTTCACTTCTTTAATCTTAATATCTCCCCATTCTGTTTTTACATAAGCATCCTCAAGAGGATAAACATAACCATCATCTTGCTTGGATTTTTTCGGCAATCCATCTTCCAATTTTCGTATATCTGCAATAACCTTACCTTCAGAATTCCTAATCTTATCCTCCTTAGTAGTTAAAGGGATATGGGTAGCATTAATCCATTTACCACAAACGGGGGAACAGAGCCAATCTAATCGTTGCTTATATGATTGGATATTTAAATCATGCTCTTTAGCCCAATCTTCATCAATAAGAAAAAGTCTATGTCTAACAGAACAGTCAATAGTTAATGTGGTTTCAGCAACAATAGCCCCTCCTTCTTCTGGTTCTCTTAATTCCATTAAATCAATTCCGTAATGCTCACCAAACTTCTTTGCCCCCTCTTGATAACCCTTCTTGGTAACCATAATGCCTTTTACTTCTTCCAAGTCATAAAGGACACCAAAAAAGTCTCTCACTTTACCAATAGATACTGTATGGTTATAATTCTTACATTCTATTGCAATCTTAAATGTAGTATTATCATATTGATACTCCCAGTACACATCTATTTGATGCCTCTGGCCTGACTTTCCTACCAATTTTACATTATGCTTTACATCTATATTTTTTACAGATTGATTTTTCAATATTTCATTATAAATTTCCTGGGTAAATTTTTCATATTCAGCACCTTCATTCATAATTTTCAATTTAAAATTTACTAACACACCGACATTTTCTTTCATATCCTCGTCGGAAGCATATACAAATATATATTATTTATAGAACAATATTGAAGTAATTCGCAATTTTCATTGCAAATACTTTTAGTTTATGGTTCCAATCTTTAAACTGTTTTATTATCTTTGCACATATGAGTAATAACATCCTTATGGAAAAAGATATAAACCGAATAAAAGTTGTTCTTGTGGAAAGAAAACGAACCAATAAATGGTTAGCCCAACAATTAGGGAAAGACCCTGCTACGGTTTCCAAATGGTGTACTAATACATCACAGCCCGGTTTGGAAACTCTATTACAAATTGCAGAAGTCTTAGATGTAGATATTAAAGAGCTTCTTAATTCTTCAAAGTGATTAAGTAATAAGTTCAGAAAAGACTCCAATATGATAAACTTGACTAAATACATAAATAAGGATTCCAGATATAAATTATTATTTATGCCTTTTTCTTCCATAATAGTACCATATATTGATATTGGACAAGAATTATCCAAAGCAATAGAATCTAATATAGACAACAAAAGATTGTCATTAATTGCAGGCGATGCTCTTGAGAAAATAATCAGTAGCAATATTGTAAACGATAAAGATATCGGTAAATACATTGCTATTAAAAATATTGGGATTCTTTTTGAACCAGCTTTGAAATTCAATTTAAGAGCAAAAATAGATTCCTGGGCAAAATCCTTTATCCTTATAATAGATTCAAATGAAGGGACTGCTATAAACAATATCTTTTATTTGGCAGGAGATTTTAAAAGCTCATACTCAATAAACCTAACTGAAATTTCGAATAAAACAATTTACAATGAAATATAGCGACCTTATACAATTCGATCCTATTGACGAAATTATCAAGTTCGGACAACTTGATAACGAAGATTATCGTGAGAAACTGGTAAAGAACTTTGTTTGTTCTCAGACATTTGAAAATTATATTATTCCACAGATTTGTGGTAAATTGGATCTGAACTCAACAACAGAAACTAAAGGAATTCAGATTGTAGGTAATTATGGTACCGGTAAATCTCATTTAATGTCTTTGTTTTCCATTATAGCCGAAAATGCAGACTATCTTGACCTGGTTCAAAGCGAAAAAGCAAAAGAGTGGTTAAAGACAATTGCCGGAAAGTATAAGGTGTATCGTTTTGAATTAGGCAATAACCAGGAATTATGGGAAGTAATAACATTCAAAATCGATGCTGCATTAGAAGAATGGGGCGTAGATTATCGCATATCGGATGATGACACTCCCCGCACCTATTCTGAGAAACTAGAGTTAATGCTGGCAGCCTTTGAGGAAGTCTATCCAGACAAAGGCTTTATGCTGGTGGTAGATGAGATGCTGGCATACCTGAAAGGAAGAAGCGAACCTGCTAAATTAAACAGAGATCTTCAAGTGTTACAAGCTCTTGGACAGATGAGCGACCGTACCCATTTCCGTATGGTTTTCGGTGTACAGGAACTGATTTACCGTTCTCCTGAATTCCAGTTTGCCAAAGATATGCTGGGACATGTAAATGAAAGATATGTCGATTTGACTATTCAGAAGGAAGATGTACAATTCATTGTGCAGCAACGACTGTTGCAGAAAAACGAACACCAGAAAGCACAGATACGTAAACATCTTTCCCAGTTCACTACTATGTTTCCACACATGAACAACAATCTGGAAACATACGTAAACCTATTCCCTGTCCATCCGTCATATTTTGAAAATTTCTCACTCATTCGAATAGGTAAAAGTCAGCGCGAAGTCCTGAAAACCCTTTCAAAAAAGTTCAGTACTATCATAAACGACGAGGTTCCGACAGATAAACCAGGTCTCATTTGTTATGATTCCTATTGGCAGGATATGCTAGGAAATGTAGATTTGAATGCCGACCCCGACGTAAGCAAAGTAAGTTCTATCACAGCACTGATTGATCAAAAGATAGAAGAAAACTTCACCAAAGGACTTGCCCCAAAGAAGGTATTGGCTCACAGAATTGTTTCAGCAGCAGCCATAAAAATGTTACAGGCAGATTTAAGCCATCCCAACGGGGTTTCTGCCGAGACATTGGCAAATGATTTATGCCATGTAGATATTACATGCGAAAATTTTGACGAACTTGTAGACTTGGCATTCACACGTGTACTTGATTCTATCGTTTCGGCAACTATCGGACAGTATTTTGTTAAAGGAGAAAACAACGAATATCATATTCGTATAGAAGGTGGTGTAAACTACGAACAGAAAGTCAAAGACTATGCAGCCCAAATGGGTGATGGCCAGAAAGATGAATATTTCTACATGTTCCTTTCAGAAGTTCTTCCGGTTGAAGGTGAAACATATCGCAGAAACTTCAGAATATGGGAACATCATATAGAGTGGCAATCACATAAATGTAGTAGGACAGGGTATATTTTTATGGGTAATCCCAATGAACGTTCTACCACTCAGCCACAACAACATTTCTATATATTCTTCATGCCGATTTTTGACACGAGCAATTCTTCAAGACCTGCTGAAAAGGATAGTGTTTATTTTCTGATGAATGATTTAAGCGAAGAGCTGAAACAAAAGATTGTGTTATATGGTTCTGCCCTCTCGCAAGAAGGTAGTGCAAGCACAGATGAAAAGCCTCGTTACAAACAGTTGCGGGAGAAATATTACAAGGAAGCCAGAAATATGTTCAACAACGAGTTCCTGGCTAAAATCATGGTAGAATATATAGGCGACAAGCATCCTATGCAAGGTATGCCTGGCGCACAAGCTGATTCCAAAATCGATGCAGTAAGTGCCGTCACGTCGTATATCATGGAAAAACAATTTGAGCTAGAAAATCCTCATTATCCTAAGTTCTCAGCTTTGCAGCAACCTCTAACCAATGAAAACAGAGAAAACCTCTTACGTTCGGCCCGTGCTAAAATTGCATCACCAACCACGATAAACAGGAATGGTGAAGCTATCTTGATGGGACTTGGATTATGGGAAAACGGAAGGCTTAGTTCCGAACATTCAGAATATGCCCGAAGTATAAAAAAACAAGCTTGAAGCCAAAGGAGGACAAGTTTTGAATCGGGATGAAATTCTGGAAGTTTTCTATGCTGACACGCATGAATATATCTCGATTGATTATCATATCGAAGCTGACCTTGAGATGCTTGTGCTTGCTACTATGGCAGCACTTGGCGAAATTGAGATAGTATTGCAGGGAGGAAGCCGAATTAATGCCGGCAATATATCAGATATAAGTAAACTCAATCCACAGGATTGCTATACATTCTCCAATGTATGTCCACCTAAGGGAATAAACATCCCTCTTGTAAGGGAAATATGTTTAGGCTTACTGGGTGTGGACCGTACAAACGAGCTTGATAATCCCAATAGCAGTATCTTTGCTGATTTACTGGCCAAAGCTTCAGAGTTGGAGAATATTATAGTGACACTTCAGCATAAAATTCAAGGAGGATATTATTTTCTTAACGATATAGAAATCATTTCAGAAGATGATGCCCGCAATTTTGATGTAGAATTGGTTCGTCTGAAAGGTATTTGCAATCACATGCAGCGCTACAACACCAAAGCCAAGATGCGTAACATCGATTGGCCGATAGACGTTGTAAAAACGGCCATGACCGAAACTCGCAGCAAAGTGTTTGAAACTTTAGACTTGATGAAGGAACTGGATGGATTCAGAGATTTGGTTTCATATCTGCGCATTGCTCTATCAAATGTAAATGATAATGATTTGAAAACAGAAATAATCTCTTCCATTGACGGAATCAAAGAAGTAATAAACAAGGGAAAACAGGCAAGAGATGCTTACAAACTGAAACTGGAAGCACTCAAAGACAGGTATGCGACATGGTATATGGAAGCTTATCTGAAAGCTCATATAAGCGAAATAGATCATGGAAAGAAAAGTGCGGTAATGCTAAGCACCGAGAAACAATTGTGTGACATCATAAAGAATGCTTCATTTATCAATCCTTCAAGATATGACAACTGGTTGAGGAAGATGAATCTATTGAAAGTAGTAAATTCTTCAGTCAACAAGAATGCGATTCTTTCTGTACCTACATCTGTAGATGGCTTTAATCCATCCATGCAAAAAGATGAATTGCCGGAACTGGAAGACTTAAAAGATGAATTGAAAGAAATCTATGCAGAATATGAGCAAGGCTTTCATGATGCGTTGGAAGACCCTACCATTCTGAGAAATAAGGAAATGCTTACTCAGGAAGAGAGATCTACCATACAACAGTTTATTGACGGAAATATTACTCTGAATCCGCAATATGCACGCATATTGATTGATATTATCAACAAGCTCCAGAGGAGTTTTACAAAGGTAGAAATCAATCATAACGAGATGCTTAAAATATTCTCCCGTCCTATGACTAAACAGCAGGCTCTTGATGCCTTGGCAGCATATATTGATAATCATAGCAGAGGACATAAGCCGGAGGATATTCGAATAATCGTAAAATAAATAAACAGATTTAAATGAGTTCAAAAGATATAAGCCCTAGATTGTTTCTTGATGATGAATTTGAAGAAACAAAGATTGTACCAGATAAAGTTGTTTGTTTAGGAATGGAATTCCCAAGCGAAGATGCCCGTCGTGAGTATTTTCGTGCAGAGCTTCGTAAAAAACTGCCAGAGTTGAAACAAATCGAAGGTTTCCCAATTGGAGAGGATGATGATATAATCAATCTCTCCGATCCTCCTTATTATACGGCTTGCCCCAATCCTTGGCTAAATGATTTTATCGAAGAATGGGAAAAGGAAAAAGTTGAATTGGAAAAAGAAGGGAAACGTAAAGCAAATTTTGAGGTAAAAACGCCATACGCAGCTGACGTCAGTGAAGGGAAAAACAACCCGATTTATATGGCTCATGCCTACCATACAAAGGTACCACATCCTGCAATAATGCGTTATATATTACATTACACGCAACCTGGCGATATTGTATTCGATGGTTTTTGTGGCACTGGAATGACCGGTGTTGCAGCACAGTTATGTGGCTCAGAGAATGATGTAAAGGCTTTATTAAAAAAAGGAGAGAAAGCTGAAATTGGAGTCAGACATAGTATCTGTTCTGACCTATCTCCTATTGCCTCTTTAATAGCAGCTACATATAATCTAAAATTCGACCCCAAAGCTTTTGAAAGAAAAGCATTAAGAATTCTAGAACAAGTAGAAAAAGAACTTGGATGGATGTATGAAACTGAGGTAGATGGTAAAAAAGCCAAAATTAATTATACAATATGGAGTGATGTTTTTGTTTGCCCATCTTGCGGAAATGAGATTGTTTTATGGGACGAAGCTGTTGATTTAGATAAAGAAATAATGAAAGATTCTTTTCCATGTCCACATTGTGGTAATACTTGTTCCAAGAAGAATATGGAAAAAGCATGGGAAACTTCATTTGATTCGTTATTGAATAAAACAGTTACATTGAATAAAAAAGTTCCAGTAAGGGTTAATTATACTTTATCTGGCAAAAGAGGAGAAAAAAATATAGATGCTAAAGATAAGAATCTTATTGAAAATACGAATTTATATAAATTAAATCTTAATTTATACACTAACAAACTTCCATTTGGAGAAAAAACAAAAGCAATAAAAAGTTCTAATCACATAGAATATTTACACCATTTCTTTCATTTGCGTAATTTTATATTAAACAATAGAGTTTCGGACTTATCAGGAAAAGATATATATCTTCAGAGTTGGTTAACATCAATAATTCAAAATAGTTCCTCAATGTATAAATTTCGGTTAGATCGAAAAGGAGGTATATTAAATGGAACTTTTTTTATCCCATCATTAAATATTGAACAAAATCCTATTAAACTGCTAAAATCAAAAATAACAGATTTCAACAGATGTTTCTATGAAACTAGAGGAAATTCTGCCATTAGTGTTAATTCTGCGACATCATTATATAATCTACCAAATTCATCTGTAGACTATATTTTTATAGATCCACCTTTCGGAGCTAATATTATGTATTCTGAATTAAATTCAATATGGGAAGGATGGCTAAAAGTAACAACCAATAACAAAGAAGAAGCAATCATAAACAAAGAACAAAAGAAATCTTTATTTGATTATCAATCACTTATGTACAAATCATTCAAAGAGTTCTATCGTGTTCTAAAACCTGGTAAATGGATTACCATAGAATTTAGCAATACTAGCGCATCTGTATGGAATAGCATTCAAAATGCATTGCAAAGTGTAGGATTTGTAGTCGTAAATGTCGCTGCAATAGACAAAAAACAAGGTTCATTTAATGCTGTAACTACCACTACTGCAGTAAAGCAAGACTTAGTAATTACTTGCTATAAACCTTCTGATGCCATAATAGAGAAATTTGAAAAATCTGAAGATAAGGCCAAAACAGCAATGGACTTTATCGAAGAACTGCTTGTACATCTACCTGTACATTTAAGCAAAGGAGAATCTACAACAGCTGTAATTGAACGTAGCCCTAAGATATTATTCGACAGACTGATATCCTACTATGTACAAAAAGGCTATGCCATCCCTATGGATGCCCAAGAGTTTCAAAAGCAGCTTAAAGAACGATTTATAGAAAGAGACGGTATGTTCTTCACGGCATCACAAGCAATTGAATATGAACAAAAGAAAGAAAAATGTTCTGGTTTTGTACCTATGGCACTATTCATCAGCAGTGAAGCTGAAGGTATAGAATGGTTGAAAAGAGAGCTTCAAAACTCGCAGACATATTCAGACTTACAGCCAGAATGGATGAAGAATATGCTTCCTCCTAAAAAAGGAGACGTTCTTCCGGAACTAATGTCAATCCTTGAAGAAAATTTCATCAAAGATGAAGAAGGTAATTGGCGTAATCCGGACCCTGAAAAGGCTGCCGACCTTGAAATAATCCGAAATCGCAGAATGATGAAGGAATTCAACATGTATCTGGAACAAGCCCAAAAACCGAAAGCAAAGAGAATGAAAGATACCCGTCTGGAAGTATTGCGCTATGGTTTCAAAGAATGCTACAAGCAGAAGAACTATCAGGCTATAGTAACCGTAGGTGACCATATTCTGGAATCACTTCTACAGGAAGACGAAGTTCTGTTGCAGTACTATGACATTGCTTCATCAAGGGTATAAAATATAATAATCAAAGCAAAAATGACATCTGACATAAAAAGACATATAAAGGAATTGATCAGTGGTTCCGAAAACTCGGAGGTTGAATTCAAATCAGCAAAAGGAGGATTGCCGGAAAGCTTCTGGGAAACATTTTCTGCATTTGCCAATACAAACGGTGGAATCATCGTATTAGGTATAAAGGAAAAGAATGGGATATTCATGCCCGACGGTCTTAACAAGCAGCAAATTGATACATATAAGAAACGTTTCTGGGACTGTGCGCACAACAAAGAAAAAGTAAGCGCAACAATGCTTGCCGAACGTGATGTGTATGAAACAGACATCGATGGAAATTTTGTTCTTCTATTCAGAATACCAAGAGCATCGTATGACATCCGACCGGTATATCTTACAAGAAATCCTTTTGGAAATACTTTTAAGAGAAACCATGAAGGAGATTACCACTGTACTGATTCTGAAATTCGTCAGATGTTTGCCGATGCTCACCATGCAACTTTACCTTTTGACAATCAGATATTACCGAACTATTCGATGAATGATATTGATGTCGCTACATTAAAAGGGTATCGCCAACGGTTTATGCTCCGCAAAGACAATCATCCGTGGAACGAATTGGACGATTTTAATTTCTTATGCAAAATCGGAGCATATCGTGTGGATAGAGAAAACGGTCAGGAGGGATTCACTCGCGCCGGCATTCTGATGTTCGGTAAAACAGAAAGCATTACAGACCAGGTTTGCTGTCCATGGTACTTCGTAGATTATCAGGAAAAACTAAGTAATAACACCAATGAAAGATGGTCGGACAGAATATATGCAGACGGTTCCTGGAATGCTAACCTCTATCAATTTTTCTTCAAGGTATATAACAAGTTATCACAAACACTACCTGCTCCATTTTTATTAAACGGTATAGAAAGAACAGAAGAGACATCTGCACATATTGCAATTAGAGAAGCTTTGGTAAATTGTATAGTCCATTGCAATTATGCAGAACAAGGTAACATTCTTATTGTTAGAGAGAAGGACAAAATAACATTCAGGAATCCGGGAAGAATGCTTATTTCTGTAGATGACTTTTATGTAGGAAGTCAGAGTGTTTGCCGTAATCCCATTATTCAGAAGTTCTTTATTCAATTAGGTTATGGAGAAAAAGCTGGCAGTGGTGCTGATTATATAGTAAAAGGAGCTATTGATAACAAATGGCATATCCCTGCTCTTGTAGAACATGTTCAACCTGATACTGTATCATTATATCTTTATCTTAATGATGCTAATGATACAAGCTATGATGCTAATAATACAAGCTATGATGCTAATGATACAAGCTATGATGCTAATGATACAAGCTATGATGCTAATGATACAAGTTCTAATGAACACGGTCAACGTCTAACTAAAGAGACACTAATAAATAGGGTTCTTGAAATATGTGAAGATTGGATTACAATAGATGAAATATCAGAAAAAACAGGTAAAAGCCGTCAATATTTAAGAGGAAGGATTATACCAGAGATGCTGAAGCTTGGCCTATTGGAGAAACAATACCCTGATGCATCAACCAGTCCAAATCAAAAGTACAGAAAGAAACAATGAAATACAATGGCAAGAGTGTTGAAATAATAGGCAGCAAGACTTTATTTGGAAAGGATACAGTATGGATTCATATTCTTGAGGACAACACCTTTGTACAAGTTTTGCGTTCTGACCTTGAAGATGATATAACTGATGATAAGAAAATCGGTATGTCATACGTTCGTTATGTAGCCATAGCTGCACGAATAAAAGAGGAAATGGCACAAAAAAGATTACTTGCTCCATACGAAAGTAGTCTGATACCACTTCCTCATCAGATTTTAGTACTGGAAAAGGTAATGCAAGGCATACAGACAAGATTTCTTCTGGCTGATGAGGTAGGTATGGGAAAGACTATTGAAGCAGGTCTTATCATAAAAGAAAAGAAATTAAGAGGTGAGCTGAAACGAATCTTGCTTGTTGTTCCCAAGTCGGCAATGCTTCAATGGCAACAAGAGCTCAAGGAGCATTTCAATGAAAGCTTCTACATATATGACAGTGAATTCATTTCCGGTATGGCTCGTACATTCGCAAGTTTTGAAGCCGAAGAAGAGTTAAACTTTTGGAAGCAGCATAATCAGATTATCGTCTCTACAGATGCCCTAAAGCCATTGATAGCAAGACAGGGATGGACTCAGGATAAAATAGATGAATACAACAAGTACCGTCTTGAGGCTGTGGTAAATGCAGATTTTGATATGCTTATCTTGGATGAAGCCCATCGTATGGGTGGTTCTACTGCATTAGTGTCAAGATATCAAATGGCAGAAACCTTATGTAACTCTGTTCCAAATGTCCTATTACTTTCAGCAACCCCACATCGCGGAAAAAGTGATCATTTCAGAAGAGTACTTCAATTAATTGATTCGGATGCTTTTACAGGGGAGGGCACGCCAAGTATTCAAGAAATTGAGCCATACATAATGCGTTCTGAAAAACGTAATGCCGTAGACTATGATGGCAAAAAGTTATTCCAACCCAGAAATACAGTAAGAATCAATGTAAATCTTGATAATGACCAACATAGATTACAAATAGCTCTTTATAAGCATGTAACTGAATACGTACGCTATTGTTTTGGAAAAGCTAAGCACGGCAACAGAAATGCAACTGGTCTTGTAATGGTCATGATGCAAAAACTGGCCAGTAGTAGTACCGCTGCCATACTGTCTGCCATGCAGACCAGATTATGGCGTTTGCAGAACGGCTGTGTAGATGACATCAGTAATTATGATGAAGAAGAAACGGTAGATTTTGAGGATTTGAACACTGAAGATTATTCTGTGGAATATCCGAATGCAAACTATATTAATGAAGAAACTGCTTTAGCAGAACTTATTGCCGAAGCTCAAAACTGTATTGCATACGAACAGGATGCAAAAACTACAGCATTGATTCAGAACATCTATTCTCTGCAAGACAAATATAATGATTCAAAGCTTAAGATTCTAGTATTCACAGAATTCAGAAAAACACAAGCCTATCTTAATGAACAACTGGAAAAGGCTGGATTTACCACAGTTGGCATAAATGGCAACATGGACTTGCAAGAGCGACAGAAAGCATTAATAAAATTTAAAAACAATGCTCAGGTCATGATTGCAACAGATGCTGCAGGCGAATCTCTGAACATGCAGTTTTGTAATATCGTGTTCAACTATGATTTGCCGTGGAATCCTATGGCTATAGAACAGAGGATAGGACGTGTGGACCGTATTGGACAAAAGCATCCTGTCATTGCATATAATATGTTGACAAACAACTCTGTAGATACCCGAGTTTATGAGATTATTGTAGAAAAACTTGATGCCATACTGAATGAACTGGGAATTGATAAAAGTGGAGATGTACTGGATTCTACAATAAACATGAAAGATGTAAATCATCTCTACCTTCAATCATTACTCGACCCTAAAAGATTTGAATTTGCAAGTGAGAGTTGGTTATATGAGATACGGCAAAAATTACACGATTATAAGGCCACAGAAGGTTTGCTGCCAGCTTTCTCTGAACAAGATATTGTGAAAGAAAGTGCAGGAGAAGTAAAATACAGCCCTCTTCCAGTTTGGCTTGAAGAGCTGCTGAACCTTTATGCCATAAGTGAAAACGGAAAAATAAACAAGTTACTTACAGGTGTAACTGAATATGAAATAAACGGACAGAAGATAAACGCATGTTTTGATTCTTCATCAATAGGGTTTAATCCTGAATGTGAACATTTAACCTTGCAGCATCCATATATTAAGCGTTTGCTCGATGGTATTGACGGGAATAGCCAAAAGAAAATTCCGGTTATCACATCACACGATGGAAATGACATTAATGGTTTCCTCACTGTTTGGAAAATATCTGCCAAGAACAATTATGAAACTAAAACAACCTACAGTGCTCAATTTGTGGCAGATAATGGTAAAGTTTACGCTCCATACGGCAATGATGTTTGGAACAGACTTGTACAAACCAAAGATGCATTTGAATATTGTGGTGAAATGCCTTATAATTTGGATTTTGACAATAATTCCATTCTACAGAATAATCTACATGCAGTGTTTCACAGGATGGAATGTGAAATAGAAAATAATCTTAAAAGCATATTTGAAAAGAAGGTTAGAGCAATAGATTATTCTGAACAAAGAATTAGCAAAATTGGTATTAGCAATATAAGAAATTCAAAACTGAAAAGGCTAAAAGAAGAAAGAAAGAATTGGCAAGCCGCATTCGAAAAATCAAAAAGTATTATCCCAGATGTAACAATGATTTTGACAGTTAGAGTAAATGGATAGTTTTATACAAAGAATAATAGATAGCATCACATCCGAAACACATCTGATTAGTGTCGTTAACAATCCGGATGGTTTCTTAAGCAGACCTGATACACAAGAGAAAATACTCAAAGAGTCAGGTTTGCTCCTACTCCCTATTGAGTCTTCTATTGAACTAAGAGTACGTTTTGAACTAAGTGATAAAAACTCCGGAAACAAGGTATGTTACATTTATGACGATGTGGAAAGTATTCTACCTGATATTATGATGCATATTTATGTAGCACCAACTTTTAAGATATCTAAATTACTTCCTGCATGTAATGAGATAGTACTACTCAAGGCAAAAAACCTTACATTCAATATTGCATCTTATATATACAAAAAGAAGTTTACCAATACACTTACAGCACAGGAAACCATTAAATTATTGGAAGAAACCGATAGCATATATGGTACAGATGAAGAAACACTTAAAAAAGAGTTGACTAGAATTCCATTAAAATGGGAAAAGGTTGAAACAATAGAAAAAATATCTTACTTGTTACTTTCCGCAATCAAGAACAATTTATACGACAATATTGTTTCTGTTCTAGAAACCATTAATGAAGATTTTCAAAAGTTCATTGACAGTAAATATGCTTCAATGATTAACTCTTCAGCCATTCAAAGGCCTAAAATGGTACATAAAATATTGCCTAATATATTACATCAGCACTCCAGAACAGATAAAGTTGCACTTGTAGTCATAGATGGAATGAGTTATTGGCAATATCTTTTGCTGAAGAGAGAACTAAGTTTTCTAGAAATAGGAACTGATGATAATCAAATCCTTTCATGGATTCCATCCATTACAAAATTATCAAGACAGGCTATATTCAGAGGTGAATCTCCTGTTATTGAATATAATCAGTCGCCAAAGTCTGAAAGCAGTTTATGGATTGATTTCTGGACTTCTTCAAAACAAAAAGCTGCGAAACGATTGCAAACTTATGAAGTAGGATATATTCACGGCAGTTTGTGTCTGGATAACATGCAGTATCGTAGAATTGCGTTAGTAGATACAGATCTTGATGAAAAAATGCATTCTTCATCCAGTAATAAAGAGCTGTATCTTCTTACTGAAAATTGGGCACACGATACAGCTAAAGATATAAAAGAATTACACGAAAATGGGTATCATATATATATAACTACAGATCATGGTAATGTATATACTTCCCCATGGAGAAATCTGACTTCACAAGAAAAAACTTTTCTTTTTGAAAAAGAGAGCAGGGGCAAACGCCACTTGATTTATTCAAAAAAAAAGAATATCTTGACAGATTTATATCATCCAATAATGATATTGAAAATCAACTTCTCAGTACGGAGAAATGGACTAATAATAGTGCTGTATGGAGAAATCTGTATAGTTTTAATAATAATGAATGTATAACTCATGGAGGATCTCACTTTCTTGAAGTAGTAATACCTTTCATCACAATTAAAAAGAAATAATATGGGAAAAACTGTTGGAATCAATCAGCGAATAAGTATAAATGTAATTGAGATGGCTATGAAAGCAGCCTTAGAAGGGTGTTATTCATCTGAATTTGCAGCAGATTTGGCTTCAGGAGAATATGAAGGGAGCAACAGAATAAATAAAGCACGCAGTATCATAGGTAGATTATCTATACGTAATCCTTTATTCCCTTTTATTGAAGAACACAAGAATGAGTATTATGTAGCAATGAAGCATAAAAGTGATAGAGCAATTATCTTTACATCTTTAATTAATGCCGCATATAGTTTTGGATATGATGCAATGGTTGTCCTTGGAAAATTCTTCCATGTTCAGGATGAAGTATCAACACAGCTCATACTAAATAAAATGTCTTCAATATACGCTAGTAATCGTTCTTTGCCCAATGCTCTATATTGTATAATGCCAATGTACATTGAAGCCGGTCTGATAAACCGTCCTAAAACAGGCATTTATACAAAAGTGTATTACGAAGGCGTTTCTACATTTGCCCGTAAACTATATATTAAATCATTTTTGGTTCATAATAATTTAATACAAGAAGAGGATATTGACTCTTTGGAACATCCTTATTTTGAGTTTATTCTATAGACCAGTGTGTCTTTTATAATTTATGAAGGTGTAGTTGATTTACACCTTCATAAATTATAAACAAAAGTTAATTACTATTTTTGTTTTATATAGACAGCTACTTTAAAACGATTCTCCAACGGTTTTGTACTATCGTTTTGGCTAATTACTGCTTTAAATAATTTATTCCATCCCATATCAAGAATATCTTTAATTAGCCGTCCCTCTTCTTCGGGAATTACACCAATCACATTACCTTTCCCTTCTTCTTTTGTAATACCAACTTGATTAGTTAAACCTTTGAATTTTTTGTTATCTAAATCATTCTTTAAGTAAACTTCTGTTCCTACTTTGACATTTTTCAAAAACTCTAGACCTTCACACTCAAGGACTTTCTTTAAAGCAAATTCTTTGTAAAATTTTCCCATAAACTAATTTTTTTTATAATTAAAAATATCATTATCAAATTGTTGTTCAACAGACATTTGTCTAATTTTATCAAGCCAGTCTATTATCTGCCTTGGTGAATTTTTAAACCCTTCAGTCTGATGCCTTTCAATAGCCAAAGCTATCAAAGAATACTCTCTTTCCAACGATGTAGAAAATACGCCCTGATCATCTGTATTAATTGAAACAGCTATATCATGTTTGTTGTAAGGAGTATTCAAACCACTATTATAAAATTTCAGTATTGGATGTTCATCATAGTTTGACATCTCTCCTATTTTGTAGTTGGAAGTAGGATTACATTCTATAGATATTCTTTTGCTTTCAATCTCTTTAAGTAATTGCTCTTGTATTGCCTCAAGAAGCTTATAAAAATCTTCTACATAGCTTTCTTTTATGGTAAAGGCTACAGCTTCTGAGCCTCTCTCTACAATTTCATCTTTGTGATACTGATCGAACAATTCAAGCGCATTAATATTGAATTTTGCAATTTCTATTCCATATTCATGATTTTCTGCGCAGTTGTCCCATTCCTGTTCTAATTCATCATCACTTTCTTCCATATCACTAGCAAATTTAGGATTATTTCCTCTTAACACCCACGACTGATAATAGTCATTGATATTATTATTAACATCAGGATCATCCAATAATTCATAATTAATCTTACCATCCTGATATATTTGCCCTTGATACACGTCATAAAAATATTGATTAAATATTCCTTCTAAATAATAACAAAGAGAAGTATAGCCAAAAAGTCTTTTACACTTATGATGTAACCAAGCCATATTATCAAGCAGAACTTGCTTGGTACAGCATATAGTGTTATAACGCATGGAATAGTATTTTCTTACATCAGTACCTAGTACAAGACAATGGCCTAATCTGTCACCATTTTTCAAGTTAAAGTAAATCATAGCTTCCTCGACTGCACGAAGCCCATCTGCTATATCATAAAAATCTTCTCCAACATGATAGGTTATATTCAAATCATTAGGTCTTTGTCTTCCATTATTCTTTATATTATGGTATCTAAGGAATCGAAAAGCTTGAGCAAAGACCTCTGGACGACACATGAGTTCTGTGTTTGCAGTATCAATTCCCACAACATATCCAGAAAGAGGATAATCTTCGGAACCTACTCCAAGATATTCAGCATTATTACGGAATTTATGTATAGCAAAAGCTCTTTTTTTGATATCTTCTCTTAACTCCTTATGCCTATATTCCTTATCCTTTCTTTCATCTCTAGACTTTATAAAATGTAATATAATTGAAAATCTTTCTTTATATTTTTCATCTACACTTTCCGCTATTTCTTTTATTTTTTCTGCTATGCCTTCTGCTGTTGTATCAGGAACTATACGAGTTTCAAGATACCTATCTTTACCATTTATTAAAAAAGACTCTATCGCTGCTTTATAAAGAAATTTCTTATGTCTTTTTGCAATAAACTTATCTTTTATTTCTTCATACAATGTAAAATTGTGAAATCCAACCGTAGAATTTAACTGAATTATCGCATTTCTAAATTTAACCTTATAACAGAGATAACTATAAAAAAGAGAACTTATATCTTTATAGTCATCACACCCCTCTAATAATAGTCTAAAAACACTATACATCAGTTCTCTTTCAGATGAAAGTATAGATCTAACATTATCCTTATTGTAACGTGGAATTCGTATATAATCCAAATCCTGATAGTCAGATTTATCTTCAAAATGTTTTGATGTTTCCTTAGCTTTAGACAGTAGAAATTCCAATGAATGTGACTCCAATAATTGACGTTTAACAGATTCATCTATTGCACTTTTTGCAATAGCGTCATTTGCATTATTTATTTTATCGTCAATGATATTTGACAATTGTGCAGATGTAATTTGGGCATTTTCTGATAGTAATCCGGTTCTTGAGGCTAAATATAAACGTATGGCACATGCTCTATACATTTTTGCATAAAGGTCTTTATCCCATCCGTAAGTTTTCCGCAAGTTATAAACTTCGGTAAAAACATTCTCCATGCTCGTAATATTGTTCATTATCGAAAGCCAGCTTATATCAAAATTATATGAAGAGCCTTTTAAGTGCATGTGGAGATCTGCCATTTTATTTTTAAACAGAGCATTAATTTCCTTATTATTATGGTCAATATATGCCGGCCAATCAAAATATTTCCTTTTGGACTTGTTAACAATATCGAGAGATGCTGCAAATACAGTAGTAAATGTATCTTCTCCAAAGAGATTTGAGACATTATGCCATCTTAATAATTTGGAATAATGACAAACCGGATCGTTGTTTTTAAAATATATAGTCTTACAAGCAAAATGCAACAACATATTGAAAACTGACAGGTCAAAAGATTTTAACTCTTTATGAGACTTTAAAGGTTTCATCCACTCAGAAACTACAACCTGCCCTACTATTGATTCTTGATCTAAAGTATTATATGCATTAACCTTTCTTAATAGATATTGAATCTGCGATTCTTTCATCTCCGTATCGGGACGTGGCATTTCACCACGGTTATATTGATTATCCTTTTGCAACATATCCGCACAAAAAAGGACTTCATCGCCATCCTGTTCCTTAAAAACAGCTTTCAGCGCATTACTTAAATGTTCCATTATATTATAGATTTATTAGTCAAAAAGTTGTTTTATCTCTTCTATTGTAAGTTTTTCATTTATAGTATTGAATAATTCGGACATTTCCTCCTTATTTTTATGTAGTTCCAAAATTTTTTCTTCAACGGTATCTTTGCAAACCAAACGATATACCTTAACATCATTTTTCTGACCTATCCGATGAGTACGTGCAAAAGCCTGACTCTCAACAGCAGGATTCCACCAGTCATCCAGCAGAATTACTCTATCGGCAGCAGTAAGATTCAGTCCTGTTCCACCTGCTTTTATACTTACCATCATAACTGTGGCAGAAGGATCATTCTGGAATGTATTGACAAGTGTTTGTCTGTTACGCGTCTCACCTGTAAGTATTAACGGGTTCAGTTCTTTCAGTTTCGGATGCTTTATAAGCAACTCCAAAGCTGAAGTAAATTGTGAGAACAATAATACTTTATGGTTTTGTGAAACGAAATCCTTTATAAGTTTTATTGCGAAATTGAATTTAGAACTGTCTATAATCGCTTTTCCACTCAGACTAAGTGGCAAAAGACTGGTGTTTACACAGCATTGTCTTAATCTTAATAATCCCTCAAGTGCTATACTGGTCAATCGTCCACTTGTTCCATCACTCATAGCAAGGAGAAATGTTTTTCTTACTTTGGAATATATTTCTCTTTCTTCCTTCGAAAGCTCTATATATACATTTTTCACTACCATATCAGGCAGATTCAAAACCTCATCCTTTGTCCTTCTTAATATAAACGGTGACAAAAACATTTTAGAAAGTTCCACTACCCTCTTTCTATCGTTAGTGTCAGTCAAACTCTTGATTTTATTATATATCAGCTCAGTTTCTGGCTGTATAAGTTTAAATTGTGCCCATATTTCATCAATAGAATTTTCAATGGGAGTACCACTAAGGATAATCAAATAATGCCTGTTAAGTGACTCTATGGCTTTATGACGATGTGTATTGTCATTCTTTACCATTTGTCCTTCATCTACTATTATTGTATCAAATTCTCTTTTGTGGTATTCCGAGGCATGAATCCTTATGGCTTCGTATGACTGTATTTCAATTCTTTCTAATAATTGGGGAGTAAACTTCATTATCTCATTTTTCCAATTTGCAGTAAGTGAAGCTGGACATATTACAAGAAATCTGTTATTTTCTTCAGTTATTGTAGTAAGATAAGCCAATGTCTGTAGTGTCTTGCCCAATCCCATATCGTCAGCAAGCAGCCCTCCCCTATGATTCTTTCTGAGCTGAGACAACCACATAACACCATCCATCTGATATGGTTTCAAATGTACATTCACATTTTCAATAACTATCGAAGTTATTTTTTCTCTTTCGCTATCAGATAAAGGTATTATAGGTTTATAAAAATTCTCGATATTTATATTGTTGGGAATCAAACTACCGATAAACTTCTCAGGAGTAAGATTCTTTATCTTATCAGAATCAAACAAATTAAAGTTACCATCTGACTCTACATAATTTCTGCTATTAAGATATGCATGAAGAATATCTTTAATATTTAAAGAATCAGGACTTTCTTCATTTGCAGATGAAAACCACTCTATTCCATTCTTATCTCTATGATATGAAGCTGTAGTGTATGTTCCTTTAGAAGAGGGTAAATAGAGTTTCCATCCCTTAGATATAAGTTCTGTAAGTACCTTCACATCGGGCTTGTCTAACGATAAAGTGCTGTATAATCTGTCAAGATTTGAATCAATAGATTTTATAAATATATCTTCACCCTCTTTATCTCTGTAAAAGAAATCGTTATTATCATTTTTAATTGGAATGGAAGTATAACATATTGGATATAATGTAGCAGAATCTTCATATCTAAATCTTAGATTCATTTTCTTCCACCACGCCCGAATATCTGATATATAAATTTCTCCACCGATAAGTTTTCCTTTGCAAATAGGTATTTTATCTAGGGAAACAGAGTTTTTCAGAACAGATGTTATATTCTTTATTTTTCTTAGAGATGAATTTTTCCCTCCAGAACGCTGGTATATCCATTCATGATTAGACAAAACTTGAATTAGTTCTTCATTCACCATTTGCACTGGAAAGAAAATAAACGGCTGTTCTTCCTGTCCAACCATAAACAGGATTTGAGCCAAACGGTCTGTCTGAAAAGTTTTGGAACGACGAATATCGTCTCCGTTTACTTTTCTTTGAAACGGAGACAAAGACCTGGAACCTGTTTCCATACAGACTTCAATGTCAATATTTCGGTTTGAAGTCGTATTATTCAATATACACACAAACCTGTATTCCATCAATCAAACTTATAAAAATAATTAAAGCTATCTATCATTCTTTTCTTCAGCTTATTCTTTTTTTCATCATTACAACTTATCTGATGATATGGCAAAGCTGAAGATTGTATTTTACCTGCAAAATCAAAATCATCAATTCTACATCCACCGTCACAAATATATCTCAATTCACAGTCTTTACAAGGGATAACATTCTCAACCGAAGTAGCCAAATGTATTTCTTTACCTTTTTCCATGAAAAAAGACATTGGTTTCTCAGTAACATTTCCGAATGATTCCATTTCGTTTATTCTGTTACAGAAATAAACATTTCCATCCGAACTGACAGATATACCTCCTAATCCACAATTTATAGCTACCAAATTTGCAGTATGACCAGCAAGGAAGTTCTCATAATCTGCATTTTCATCAACATGCTTTTCTATATCCTTTATTATTGCAGAGTATTTTTCGTTCTCTTCAGCTTTAAAATGCACATCTCTACCTGGAAGAAGCTTTTTGCTAAGTTTGAAGAATACATCTTTACCTGATGTTTTTTCTTTTATCAAATCGACCAGATTTTTGTATCGGGTCTGTGTATTCTCATTAAGATTGTCATAAGTAAATGTAGTAGCGACAGACGTCTTTACTCCAGCATTGGCAAATTTCACAATAGTATCTACAACTTTTTCAAAATGCCCACTTCCTCTTACCATGGAGTTTGTTTCTTCATCAACACCATCAAGGCTAAACTGAATTTCATCAATAAATAGAGCCAAATCATGTATCAATTTACCTGACCACAACAATCCATTGGAAAGAACAGTACTTTTCAAGCCTAAATCATGAGCATGACTTATTATTTGCGGGAAATTTTTAAACATAAGAGGTTCACCACCAGAGAAAGTTACAAATTCTCCTCCATTCTCTTTGAATGAAGTCAGAACTTTCATCCAATCTTCTAATGTTAATTCATTTTCCAGTTTTTTCCCGGACAGCATGAAACAATGTTTGCATTTAAGATTACATGCATTTGTAATATATATATTAAGCATTTTGTAACCTTCAAGATATTCCTTAGTTACCTCACCATTAACTCCTGCAAATTTTCTTGCAAAAATTGCAGCCAATACAATCTTTAAATCACCCATTGCTTCTTCACTATCCACCGTCTCTATTACATCGCCAACGCACTTTCCAGAACGTAGCATATTTAGAAAATCTATCTGTCTGGAATTATAAAGAACAATCCAATTTGCTGTTTGTACAGCAATAACCAGATAGAAATCATTGATTTTTTCTACAACTATTTCTTCGGGAAAATGAAGTATATCATCGTAATCCAATTCTCCGTTCATAATTATCAGTAGTGATTTATTATAAAAAAAATGCCCCACTTTTTTCTGGGGCATCAATATTTCTGTAAGCCAAAATTAGTTTTGGTTTACATCACAGCGTTTGAAGCAATACATAGCCCCTACGCGTTCAGCATCAGAAATCTTTTTTTCTGACCAATTGAATGTAATTTTCTTTTTCATTTTAATTTATTTTAAAATTTATAATTATAAATAATGTCTGTTCTCTATTAACTTAGTTATTAAAGTACAGCAACTTTTTAAATCTTCTATATCTATGGTCTCTACAGGACTATGCATATATCTACAAGGAATACTCAATAACAATGTACGTATTCCATCACGGCTAATCTGAACCACATTAGCATCAGTACCGGTAGGACGTGCACAAACCTCTACCTGATAGCTGATATTCAAATTCTTTGCCAAAGATACAACTTTTTTCGTAATTTCATTATCCATATTGGGACCAATTGCAACAACAACACCTTTTCCCAAATTTATATCACCATCTCTTATTGGAGACATTCCAGGGTAATCTGTTGCATGAGTTACATCCAAAACTATACATATATCCGGATTTATAGCAAATGCAGCAGTCTGCGCTCCTCTTCCTCTAAGTTCTTCCTGAGTTGTGGCAACATAAAATATGTCATCATTACATTTTTTTTCTGCAAGTATTTTAGCTATAGAAACCATTGCTGAAAGGGAGCATCTATTGTCCATAGCCTTTCCTATCACCTTTGTACCTTGTTGATATGCTACTGATTCCAATGTTCCTATACTACCAACTTCTACTAACTCTAAAGCTGATTCTTTATTACTTACGCAAATATCAATCCACAAATCTTCAGGATTTAATGATTGCTTAGAACCAGAATCCTTTTGGAGATGAATTGGTTTAACTCCTATAACTCCTTTAATAATACGATTATCAACACCTTTTATCAACACTGTTCTACCCGGAAGAATATTAGTATCTATTCCACCTATTTCATCAAAATACAAATAACCATTATTATCAATATAAGTTACTATTATTCCAATTTCATCGGCATGAGCAGTTATCATTATTTTTTTTCGTGTATCTCCACAGCCATGTTTTACTGCTATAGCATTACCTATATTTGTAAGATTAATCTCATCAACATATTGTGACATTTCTTTGCACCATACATCAATAACTTCTTTTTCATAACCGGATGGTGCAATTATACTTGATACATGCTTTAGAAAACTTGTATTAAACTCCATATTCAATTTTTTTTAGAACACAAATTTACAAAAACTTATTTGAATATCATCAAAAGCAGCTTAAAATGACAATTGATCACTATTATATTAAAATAATTAAATCAACAACTTGATAAATAGAGAATTATCATTTTGACAAAATGAATCATACCTTATACTCAAAATTGCAAATTTACATACTCGAATGATGAGATTTTAAAAGATTGGATTCTCAAACAACAACGCAATTACAATTTAACACTATAAAAATGTAATATACAAAAGAAGAACCATCACAAAGATCAATACGCTAACACTACAACAACAATTAGCCACAACACCTTACGTATTGACATAAGCAATACATTGCAAAATATATTCCATCTAGACAAAAACAAGAAACCTTTTTGAAAGATTTAGAGTTTACATAAAAACGAGTAGGCATTTAAAAATAAATATACTGGTGTTATAGATCTAATTCCCTGTTATTTTAATCAAAACAACAAAGCATTTTAAAAGACTTAATATGTTAACCAAAACTTCAATTTAACAAATCACGCAAATAAAACTTATATTATAAGCAGCTATTGCCTTATCATAATTAATAATTCATTCTATTTTGCACATTTACAACAAACTGTAAGGTAAGCATAATCATACTTTTACTAATCAATTTCCACAAATACAGGCTGAATTAAATCAATATGATATATATTAAAATTCGAATTAAGTAATTATATTTGTGAATAATGAAATTCGGAACTGTTATTTTTCATCAGATGAAAATTGTTGCAGTCACAGTAGAGAAAATGTAGAGTTTTACAAAATAGACCATCTTTACAAGAATAATAATTAGATTTGTAACACAAATTAGCAATTTTATGAAATTAGGATATATACACAGCAACCGAGAAGAACAAGCCCGAGTCATGCAAGTACTGAAAATGACTTCGGAATCTGTAGCTCTCGACGAACTCGGCATTGGCCGTATCCGTGATGCTTTTGCAGACCGTATGTTCCCCGGAATATCTACCCTGCAAAAGCACATGAAGTATTTCTCGCTCATGCCACAACTCTATCGTAAGGCTACAGAAAAACGATATAACCGTTTATCGGAGGTGAAAGCGGAAATTATCCGTCTGGAACGGATCATGACAAAAAATCTATACGATGGAAGTGCGGACAAACGAGGTATCACAGGAAGTGAGATGATTGGTAAAAGTGGAAACAATTATGTAAAATATGATCCGGCATACATCTACAATTCCGGATTACAAACTTTTGGAATTTTACGTAGTCCACAGTTATATGAACTAATCTACTCAACTTCAAAGGCATTGCACAATGCCCCTAAAGTGACCAAGACGGATGATGAAGATACAAATGACGATGCGGACGAGAAGTCAGGCCTGTTCCAGTTCTGCTCTTTCCCTAATGTAGATTATGATTTTATCCAGAAATGTACATTAGATCTGACCGTAGAAGATAAAGACTTCATTGTGGATCACATTCTGAAAGCAGAAGCATGTCAAGGTACCTTATTACGTTACATCGTGGATAATCCTGACTTTGCAATAGCCGATAGTTTTGAACAGATTCCCTTCCGTCATTTGCCACAGGAGATTGGAGAATTGCAAGATTTGGCCCGACGCTTCGCTGATTTCATATATATGGTGCACATCCGCTATAACTATATATATTCGCAATACCAGGATGAAGAAATGCGAATCGAATTTCAGGAAAAACTTAAAGAATACCGGAATAGTGGTACGAACATAGACAAAGTGCTGAATGCAGTAAGTATACGGGAGAACAGCGGAAAATGGTTTTGCAAAGAAGTTGCGGAACGCATTGCAGCCAATGACATTGAAGAAAATGGCGGTTTGGATCAGTTGATTATCAACCGGGAACGAAGAGTAAAAGGGAATCGAAGAAAAATTGGAAATCCAGCATATATTTATAATAAAAGGAATCGCATACACTACTATAAACTCACCTACCGATGGGAAACGGTAAAAACCTTTACCGAGGAATTAAGAAAGGAGGCTATCAATGGCTGATGTATTATGGAATGATATTATCTATACGGATGTGTTGCAAAGCGATGGCTTTGTAATTGATTATGCGGTTTGTACTACCTATAGTCTGGACATGCCTTCCTTGTTATCAGTGCCCTTTATGTTGGGCACAATGACCGACCTGACAGAAACAACCATGCGCTCTCCTCACCTAATATTGGAGACTATCAATAAATCAGCTGGTAAGTTTGCCGTTTTCTGCAATGCCGGATGTATGGCAGTACCGCAAGCCAACTCCAAAGTGTATTCACTATTGGAGCAGAGCGTTGTACAAGTAACACTGCAAGCAAAGGGGGACGGTTTCATAAATTTCCATCCCAAGGTATGGATTATAAAAGAAACGAACCCGGACACCGGTGCTCAGCAGATCAAACTGATTGTCCTTTCCAGGAACCTTACCGGTTCCAATGACTTGGACGTAGTATGTGAACTTGTCGGTAAAATCGGCACCAAACCGGCCACAAGAAAAGCGCAAGTCAAACATACACCTCTTGTGGATTTCCTCACATGGTTAATCGCAAAAGCCGATAACCGTACTATCCGTAAAAATATGCGTTCTATCTGTAAGGACATCGACTACATTGAACAATTTGACCTTACCGATTCTCCTTTTGAAGATTACGAGTTTTTTCCTATGGGGATACCTGAATATGATGGATATACAAAGTGCTTTGAACAAAGTATGCTGAATCATGCGGCAGAAATGCTGGTCATCTCCCCCTTCGTGGACAAGAATATTTTGAATCAGATGGTCAGTTGCAATCCTAGTGCTAAAAAGACACTCATCACACGACATGCATCAGTTACACAAGAGGTAATAAACTTGTTTAATAATGGTGGTGTTTATGCTCCCAAGGAAGTACTGACCGATAAGGTGGAAAAAAGATGTAGCTGTCGACTTGCACGAGAAAGTGTATTTCATACGCCGAAACGAGGGCAATCTCAGCTATAACCATCTGTATCTTGGTTCTACCAATGCCACCATGAATGGATTCAGACGGAATGTGGAGTTTTTACTGCACCTGAAGTTTGCTCCCTATAAATCTTCGTATGAAAAATACCGGAGTGAACTGATAAACGACAGCAAGGAATGTATGTTCGAGCAGGTTCTTTCGGTACCAGAGGAAGACTCTGAGAAAGAGGATGTCACTAACGAATTGATGCTGCGTCGTGCAATTTCGGCCATTCAGCAGGCACAAATTACATCTAATGACGGAAACTATACCATCACCATACAATGCCAGACTAACAGAATGCCTTCAGAGCCTGTTTTTCTTTATCCTTTAGGATGTGACGGCAAGGAACAAGTATTAGCTGACGGGCTGACATTTAAAGATATGGCACTGAATTCATTAACAGAATTCTACACGATACGGATTGGAGATTTGCGTCGTCTGATAAAAATACAGACGGAGGGAATGCCAACCGATGAGCGAGACAAAGCAATATTCCGTTCCTTTATCAATACGAAAGGAAAGTTCATCAACTATCTGGCATTCATGCTAACAGATGAGGTGGAACAGTATATATTGGAAAGCCAACAACTGGAAAAGGAGCTGGCCAATGACAAGGCATCCTCTTTGGAACAGCAAATTAGTACCTCACTTTATGAAGACATGGTGAAAATGGCCTATAAAGACCCTGACCGCATCGCTTCTATCCGGCAAATCGTAGAGAAAGCAGACGAGACAGTCATCCCAGACCATTTCATGGAGATGTACAACACATTTGAAAACGTTATTAAACAAATAAAACACTTATGAGTCAGGAAGTAAAGGATTTTCAGCGTGCTACGGCAGATCGCATTCTGCATATCTATAAAAATTTAGGTCATCGACGGGTATTGCTGGCCGACGAAGTGGGATTAGGCAAGACGTTCGTAGCCAAACAAGTCATCAACCTGGTTCGTGAATGGCACAAGCAGGAGAAAGATGACTTCTTTAAGGTGGTTTATATCTGTTCGAATGCCAACATAGCCGACCAGAACATTGAGAAATTAGGGGTTGAAAATCGGATGAGCATCAGCGAGAGCCGTCTGTCAATGCAGCATCTCTATATCAAATTGGCTGAGAAACGGATTGCAGAACAGCATGAACAGGGAGAAATGCCTGAATCAATCATTCCGCTGACTCCTTCCACTTCCTTCCGTTTTTACAGTGCACAAGGAACGGCCAATGAACGTGCCTTGATGTATAATATTTTATGCGGACTGGATCAATTCAAAGATTATAAGGAAGTTATCAGTGATTTTCTTAGCTGTAATGTAAAAAACTGGCAGGAGCTTACGAACATTTATAACGAAAAGATCAAAGGATGCGGAGATGATTATCTTTGTGAGATGCATAGTAAGTTACAGACGAGTTTGTCGGATACTATTACAAATCAATTGATTGAGTACGCACAAAATGGTTGCGATAATCGTCAGAGGGCAGAGATGATCAATAAGCTACGTCGTATTTTCGCAGAAATCAGTATTGACATGCTCGACCCTGACCTGGTTATCATGGATGAGTTTCAACGCTTCAATTCGTTGCTTGAACAAGGCGATGACGAGCAATCCATGCTGGCCAACAAATTCTTTGACAACGAGCGTTCCAATACGAAGATTCTGTTACTTTCCGCTACGCCCTACAAACCTTATTCCACCCTTGAAGAGTTAAATACAAATGGGAATGACGAGCACTATCAGGACTTTATGAAAGTAATGGATTTTCTATATGCCACAAAAGATAAAATGGACCGGTTCAAGTTGATATGGCACACATATTCTGCTGCACTCAAACGTACAAATGTGGTTGATTTAACACCGCTTGTGGTAACCAAGAATGAAGCAGAAGAAGCACTGTATGGAGTGATGTGCCGTACGGAACGGTTTAACAGTGGCATTATAGACGATTCCCGTGTATGTGACGTACAGGTCGTGCCGGAAGATATCCTTTCTTTTGCAGAGGGGCAGTATCTGATGGATTGTCTAAATCAAGAAAATACGAAAGTGCGCTTAGGTAATCTCCCCATGGAATACGTCAAATCTTCACCTTATTTGTTGTCCTTTATGGATAAATACGAACTGAAGAAACGAATTGCTTCGGCATTACAACACTCAGACGTAAAAAGATATGGAAAAATGGACGCATTGCTTCTATCGAAGTATGCCATCAATAATTATCGTCCCATTCCTGCTGCTAATGGAAAATTAAAGTATCTCCACGACCTAGTATTTGGTACACATCACGAGAAGAAAACACAGTTGTTGCTTTGGGTTCCTGCCTCTAATCCATACTATATTGAGAGTAACGAAGCTCGCAACTTCTCCAAGATTATTTTATTCTCTTCATGGGAGATGGTACCGAGAATGATTTCCATCATGATGTCATATTATTCGGAGTTATATACTTTGGGAGAGTTAAAGAAGGTAGAAGCAGAGATACGCTATACTTCTCAAAAGAAGAACCGTTATGGCGAGAATCGTTTAAGAGCCGACGGATTATTAGAGTATCCTTGCCAAACCCTATCCGGTCTTTTCTCTCCTACCACATTTTATGGAGAGAAACTTTCCTCAATCCGGAAAATCATAAAACAGAGAATTCAAGAAGAATTTGCACAGAATACTATCATAAGTAGTATTCCACAACAAGGGCGAAACAACGCCAAACTTATTCTTACTCTCATGAAAATACTGGATGGAAAGCCAGTAGAAGATTTGAACGACTTGTATGTGCCTTCAAATGCATTGGATGTGATGACAGATATTGCCATCGCTTCACCGGCTGTATGTGCTTATCGGCAATCCGGCAATGAAGAAGATGCCCAAATGGTGGCTAAAGCAATCGTCTCAGTATTCAACAAACCTGAAAGTGCAGCTGTGATAGACCTGATGTATAACAAAAAGAACGATGATGATTATTACGAATCTGTTCTTGATTACTGTGTGGTAGGTAACCTGCAGGCTGTACTTGATGAATATGCCCACATGACACAAACAAAGATGTTGGGACATACTGTTACGGAGGCTATTATTGGCACAAGCAATCTTAGCATAGATACAACCGATTCATTGGGAATGGAAGAAAAGAAACAACTTATGCGTTGTCATTTTGCTATTCCATTCATTGACAAAACGGTCACTGACAAATCTGTCGCTCGTACCACGAATATTCGTAAGGCTTTCAATTCTCCTTTCCGTCCGTTCCTGCTTTCAACAACATCAATAGGTCAGGAAGGCCTTGATTTTCATTGGTATGCCAGAAAGATTGTTCACTGGAATCTACCCTCAAATCCTGTAGATATAGAGCAACGGGAAGGTCGTATCAACCGATTTAAGTGTCTGGCTATTCGCAGAAATGTGGTAAAATTGTATGGCAGTGAAACTTATCATACTTGGGATGAACTGTTTTCTCTAGCTTATTCGAATTTGAAAGGCACACATTCGGATATTGTTCCTTATTGGTGCCTTCCTGTCGCAAATCTGACGGAAGAACAACGGGCAAAATTGGAATACATTGAGCGTATTGTTCCGCTTTACCCGCTTAGCCGCGATCGATATAAGTACGAACGTCTTATCAAGGTGCTTGCTTTGTATCGCATGACACTGGGGCAGCCACGCCAGGAAGAGCTGTTGAACCTTTTGAGAAATATGCATCTTTCGGATAAACAGCTCAAAGAACTGACAATTGATCTGTGTCCATATAATAAAAGGAAATGATTATAAAAACAGTTTCTCTCGAAAGGCTCTATATTTAATCAGATAAAGTAGATAAAAGAACAGAAATCACCTTACTTCTCATCTATAAATTACAGTCTAAAAATCTCCAGCTTTTAGTCCTATAATTGAAGTAAACAAAGGCTAAAGCTGGAGATTTTAATCATTACAACATTCACAATTGAGGGGAATTATAAATACCTTTACCAACATAAAGTATCCATCAACAGTCAATTATAATTCTAATAGATTTATTGCTTAATAACTTAAAATATAACCAACAAATTAATAAATAAAATGCTCAACAAATTGTTATTCATTCATTGTATAGAAATACATAACAAAAAGTCTTTTATATCATTGACATCAATATTCTCGGGTATACAACAAAAACATCCAACAATAAACATCTGTTCAAAAGGATAGATAAAGAACCATTTGTAATATTGCAGAAAAAATGAGCAAAACATGTTCCGTTTGCTTAAGATTATAAGAAACTATAGGGAAGAGATTAGTTATATAGAAATCAAACAACTAATCACAGATAAAATGCCAATTAATGTAGCTCTTTTACTAGATATTTTGATATACACTTTTTCCCTAAACTATCATAGAAAAACGCTTTTATAAAAGGGCTTGCCCTATTCACTTTTTTAAAAGAGGGGAGCCTAATTCCCCCTTACTAAAAAGGGCATTAGAAAAAGACAGTTTAAAATGGCAGCAAGCTGGATAATTTTGTTATGTAATTTACAGAACAGAGAATCGAATTTTTGCCATAATTTGGATCAAAAAATTATCAGCTGTACCAATATTAGCAATACACAAAAACAATCGTAAGAAAGGCTTAAAACTAGCTAAATTCAAAAGTTATTCTCCAGCAGCTACAGTCGTTTTATCATATTAAGAGCAATAGAAAACCAATACAGACTTGGATCTTTTTTAATTAAAAGTCCCCAATATATCATATACGACTGAAACAATTTATATGGGGGTGTCCAACAAAATTATACAACAGGATAACCTCAAGAAATAGATTTTTTGTTGTACACTATACCTATCAAAAATATGATTATAACAAAATAACAAAGTACAAGAAAACAGGGCTTAAAGTAGCAAACAAATAAACTTGATCGCCCCAAATGTAAGTATAGTATGGAAAGGATAATAGTATCTAACAAAAAACTTTTTTAAGATGCATTAAAACCATACTTTTATTCTAAATTGACATAATCAAAATCCAAACAATAACCTCATCATTTCATCAATTCATCAAAAAACAATTGTATCACATAACGTAGAATTGTATAAAAAAGCAATAAGCACTTTTATATTTAAACGACATTTCATACTTTTGAGATACATCTTTTGTTTTTCACTATTAATGCCCAGCACAATAGTAATAATTTATAACAATATACGTCATGATTAAAATTTACAGTATGAATACTTGTCCGGACTGTATTTATGTTGAAGAACAGATACAGGGAGACGACAGATATGATATTATAGACATAGGTTCGCATGTAAAATATTTAAAGGAATTTCTAAGGATCCGTGATAACAGCCCTGTTTTTAATGAAGCGAAAAAAGTTGGAGCTGCAGGTATTCCATGCTTTGTTCTAGAGGATGGTTCTATTACACTCATACCAGAAGAAGCCGGACTTACTTCAAGACCAATTACAGAAGGAATGTCATGTAATATAGACGGAAGTGGTTGCTGATACAAACTATATTTTGAGACATCTAACCTATCATATAATAAAGCTAAAATATGAAATTTGTTTATTATATGATAGGTTGTACTAATAATAGTCTTTAATCATAAACTACCTTTAGATAATGATTGATACTTCTATATTGTTTACTATCTTTCTCTTCTATGAATCGTGTATATTGGGAATATAGCTTCTGTTATAATGCAATGATGATGAATATGGTATACTTACCTGCCGCTTGTTGTATGGGAAAATTTTGCCAATGAGGATTTATAAAGATGTAATCCTAGCAAAGGACTCAACTATATTGAGAAATTAATGGAATATCTTTTTAAGTCATCCGATGAACATTGAAGAGATTTCCGTATTTTTGAAATACAAATCAAAATGGCCGACAATGGAAATTCATAATTTATTGGATATCAAATCAAGAACAGAACTACGTGAATGGCTAATACATAACCATAAAACGGAGAAAGAATGCTGGGTAGTGGTGAAACGTGGAAGACCTACGGATGATAATACTTTCTGGTATATTGATGCTGTAGAAGAAGCCCTATGTTTCGGCTGGATAGACAGTACCACTAAGAAAATAGCAGAAGATGTAACAGCCCAAAAACTTTGTCCACGAAAGCCAAGAAGCAATTGGTCCGAACTCAATAAAGAAAGATGCCGCAGAATGGAACGGTTAGGACTGATGACAGATGCCGGAAGAGCCGTTCTACCGGATATGTCACCTAATGGTTTTATCATAGACAAGGATATATTACAGAGGCTACAATCTGACCAGGTAGTGTGGAACAACTTCTGCAAATTCCCTGATTTATATAGGCGAATCAGAATTGATACGATTCAAATTAAAAAGAATCAACCCGAACTTTTTGAAAGCCGCCTGAATAAATTTATAGAAAATACCCGAAAAGGACTTCTTTACGGAGAATGGAATGACAACGGAAGATTATAAAAATACAGGAAAGCATTAACCTATTTCTATTTTTATTACCTTTGTATCTAGGATATTAAAAACAAAGATTGTTCAACCTATGAAATGGCAATTGTGCATATAGCTGCGCATAATAAATAGCATTTTCAATTCAAGCTATTAATATACAGGCTTATAATACAGGTCTGTACTTCTTTATTTTGCCATTATATCAAATAATTACCTTACAAATAAGTTATGTCACTAGTTGACAGGACTTGTTGTATTTTATCATGTTGAACAATGAATTATACATATAAAAACATATGGCTCATCAACTTTCCGGTTATGATGAGCATCCTTATCGAACAACTTATTAATATAACTGATGCTATCTTCTTAGGTCATGTTGGTGAAATAGAATTAGGGGCATCTGCACTTGCCGGAATCTGGTACCTTGCCATTTATATGCTCGGTTTCGGATTCAGTATAGGTTTACAGGTTGTCATTGCACGGCGTAATGGCGAGCGGCAATATTCAGAAACAGGTAGGACATTCTTTCAGGGGTTACTTTTTCTGTCTGGCTTAGCAGCTCTACTGTGCACTATTTCTAAAATATTATCTCCCATGATTCTGAGCAATCTGATTGTATCAGAGAAAGTATATTCTGCTGTTATTGACTATCTGGACTGGCGCATTTGGGGATTAATGTTTTCTTTCCCATTTCTTGCGTTGCGGTCTTTCCTGGTCGGTATCACACTTACAAAGCCCTTGAACAAAGCTGCCTTCACTGCAGTATTGGTGAATATACCTTGTAATTGGCTTTTCATATTTTATTTCGATATGGGAATAGCAGGTGCTGCAATAGCGTCATCTTTTGCTGAATTATGCTCATTGATAATATTGTCTATCCATGTTTTACGAAAAATGGACAGAAAGGTTTATGGTCTGAACTGGCAGTTTAATAAAAACATATTCCATCATGTCTGCCGTGTATCTATCTGGAGCATGTTCAATCCGTTTATTGGTGTGGCCTCATGGTTTGCCTTCTTCGTAGCCATTGAGCATTTAGGCGAATTGGAACTGGCAGCGACAAATGTAATACGTAGCATATCTACCTTGTTTTTTGTTATTGTCAATTCATTGGCAGCAACTACCGGCTCATTGGTAAGTAATCTGTTGGGAGCAGGACAAAAGAATCAGATTTTCCCGTTATGTAACCGGGTTATCCGTTTGGGATATGCCGTGGGATTCCCACTTATTATTCTTTCTATAATCTGTTTCAATCCACTTTTTAATATTTACTCGGATAATGAGGGCCTAATGCAAATAGCACAGCTGCCATTTACAGTAGCGTTGTTGAATTATGCCTTTGCCTTACCTGGTTATGTATATATGAATGCTGTCACAGGGACAGGTGCCACACGTACAACCTTCATTTTTCAGACTGTAACCATTATAGCCTACCAGATTTATTTATGGACGATAAGCAATTTAAGCTCCTCCCTGTCTGTATATTGGACAGCAGAATACTTATATGTGATATTGCTTGGAATGCTTTCCATTATATATCTTAAATGCAAAAACCATTAATCATTTGAATCCCATGATGGAAAAAGACCTGTCTATCGAAGTCGGCGATTACACTTTCAAGTGAATAAAATACTTTTCAACCATATCTTTAAGCTGATTCGATGACAGGTTTGCTATGCCCATTGATTCAATAAGTGAAAACTCTTCTTTATTCTTACCAATAATAAACTTACGTTCATGACCGTCTATTTCAGCAAGCAAATGGAAATTTCCCTTGTACGCCTGCTCAATACGGATATTCTTTATAATATGTCCGTTTATAACCAATTCGCATATTTCGGGAGCCATTTCCTCTAACTCTCTCCATGATTTCAGACGGTCAACTATAGTGTTTTCGACACGTCCTACCCACTGTTCAGCAACACCATATTTAGTGGCAACCGTACGAAATTGTTTCATGGCATTTACTATATCACGTATTATTGCATCAGGCCTACGTATTCCATTATCTTTAGCAAATTGAATAACATCTTCCCGTGTTATATTCCTAAGTTTTGCCCTAATATACATGCAATGATCTTCATTAGGCAAGAATCCTCCATTGTCAAATATATAAGTTACATCGTATGCAGGAGACAGACGCCAAGTACCGTCTTCACTCATAACGAATGAAAAATTCTTATTGTGATCATCTGTATTGTTTGCCAATACATTAAAGACCATCCTGCGGAATACCTCATAACAGTCTGTTTCCGGCAGATGGAGCTTCCGACATACTGTAATCAATTGTTCGTAACTGTCCGCATCGGGGCTAATTGCAGCCAAAGTTTGTGTATGAATCTTTTTTCCATGATTACGGTCAAAGCGTTTTGTCATAAAATGATTATTTCCGTCCACCTGATAGAGTTTGGAAGGCATCATATTTATCCCTGCCATTGTAGCAAGTTCATAGTAAGACATCTCCAATTCTGCCGAACTGTATTGCGAATTACCAAATTTGACCAGATAGTAATCAAACTCCTCTAATCCGGAAATCTGCCCGCTACGAACCTCACCATTCTTTAGATTAATGGCAACAATGGCCTTAGGTTGACGACCACCGGCTGAAGTACCAACCGTAAGTAATGACTGCATTGTTACCGACTCTTCAGGCAGGATTCTGGCATTTTCTCTTTCTGAGAATATACGCTCTGCTAAATTTGCCAATGATTTGATATCTATTTTTTCAGCCTTACGCTCTCTTGAAACCTCAGGCAAGAATTCCAAAGCTCCCATTCCACGCTTTCCTATAAATGAGAGTTTGTCAAGAGGAGTAATATCTGCGTTTGACAAGTGATTCTGTTGGCGCCATAATTCAAAAAGTTGATTACCCCATGAGTCAGGCAATGAATCTGCTAAAAATGCCGGTAATTTTTGATAAATCTTGGCCTCTTCTCCCCATACAGGCATAAGCCCTCTCGCTCCATCAACTGGTGCAGCTAATGGAGAAATATTAAGACCTTTCTTCAAGAAGGCCGGATTATACATAAAATAGGATAACCTGCGTCTGGCATCCCATGCCAATCTACCAATTTCCTCACCCCAAAGTATTACTTTTAACGACTGTACCATAATTTATGCTATTTAGAGTGTCTGACACGCTGTACCTTTTTATCATCCTTACGCACCATGTAAGGAGATTCAGGCAATTCCGGAAGAAGATTGTCTATAGTGTTAATCTGACCGACCACTTTCAACAACACAATAAATGTTGACAATGAAATATTGCCAGCTGTACCATTCTCGAATTTGTGAATGGTTGTAAGCCCAATACCGGATTGCTCAGAAACATCTTGCTGAGTAAGATTGCAACGAATTCTATATTCTTTAAATCTGTTGCCTAAGAGCCTTACAAGCTCAGGAGTGGAGTATTCATAGAAATCTACCATATAAGCCGTATTTATATATCATTATAATGATAGTTACATATATTTTTAAGCATTAATCTTCACTATTATGAAGATTATAAATACAAAACTATGTAATTTCTGAGAATAAAACTAATTTTTCTTAGAAAACTTATCGTCAAATCATAGTGATTGATTGTAAATCCTATATTTTGTATTTGTTATATGTCCAATTTCGCTATTTCCCTCATGAAGTTTTGATTGCAAAAAAATGGCTTATCAACCACGCATAAACACGGAGATAAGCCAACTTTTAATTACGACGTTCCATTAAGAAATAGGCTCTACACGTTTATCAGGCTCCCATTCGGTATGAGAAATAATATCATGATATTGTTCCAGAGTAAGAAAAGAGTTTTTCTCATCAGAACATTCATACTCCCAAGGAAGCTCATATACGGTACCTTCTTCCTGATATCCCATATAGTTATGGTATGAATCAGGAACCAATCGAACAAAATCCTCTTCCTTCAGAATACTCAGAAGTTTCTCTGCATCGTAAATATGTAATGGAGCATCAGCCTTATATAAAGAAACAGCCACCTCCATAGCCAATCCAACATTGGATGAATAACTGTTGGAAACAACAATCTTCCATCCCTGATGTTGAATATTTGAAGCTAAGATATTCAAACGTGAAAGCCCAAGTTCACCGTAATGATCCGTTGCAAACCGTATGAAATCCTCCTGGCTGTCGACGTTATAAAGGTTCTCCACATCCACATACTTCATATACTTGTAGTAAGCCACATCCGAGATTTTTTGGAGATCTCTTTTTGCATCCTTATTGATACGTCCACCGATACCCCGTTTCTTATGATAAGCCTTATAAGCTTCGTTAGCAATACGATAAAATTTACAATACTTTCGTATGGTCATAGTCTCTATAGGAGATAAAGAACACTCCTGTATTGAGTCCCCTAAAGCCTTAACTGTCATTTCCCGGTCCTCTACATCAATCCTAAGACTCGGAACTATGCGAACCAGGTTCTTTCTGGAAATCCTACCTGTACGTTGCTGGTATGGCAGATTGTTTGCTACATACTCATTAAACCCGTCGGAATCTGCTACAATAACACCAATTATAAGATTCAAAAAGTCGAAAAAACGTGTAAGGTTCTCCTTGCAACAAACATCATCGAACTCCTTTTCATTATACGAGGAGCGGTTAGAAATAACAAAGTGGGTAAATTTCCGGTCGGTAACATGAATCGACCGGTTATTCCCGTATTTCCTTGAGGTTACATAGAACCAGCGCGTTTCCATCGGATTAAACGCAAGCCAGTCCGACAGATATGCATCCATGCTGCTGTATTCTCCCGAAGCAATCAGTTCCTCTGCATTACCCCAATCTTCTGATGTTGGCCGAGGCACCTCTATATAAAACCCACGACACTCTTCATCACCAATCACGGCAAGACGCTCAAACTGACGCTGAGTCTCAATCATCCTTTCCAGTAAATTTCCTTCAACAACAATTTCCCAATGATGATTTTCGCCTAATGCTTCCAGATCTAATGTAGTCATACCAACTTCCTTAGCTAAATCGCAAAGGAATTTTCTATCTATGATTTTTCTTTCATTCATCGCTGTACTCATTTAATTTCAATAAACTTGCCCGATTCAAATCCATTCATCAGATGCTCATTTGCAAAAATATATCCCATCTGGTTAGAGATTACCCTGGTCCCTCCTATTTCCGTATCAATATTGGTATGCGAATGTCCATATATCCATGCATCAATCCTACTATTGGCAATTAAATTATCATACTCACTTGCAAATGCACTGTTCAGAACAGATCCTCTATGGTGCGCTGCTACCACTTGGAGTGTAGGCAAATGATGTGTAACCACCACAATATGGTTTGCTGTGCTCTCTTCGATGTTTTTCCGAATAAAGTCAATACTGATCTCGTGCATCCGGTTGAATTCCTCCACTTGCAGCAGCTTCCCGCCAAACTTAATCTGACGGAAGTCGTTCATACCTTTCCATACAAAATATTCATCATTCGGATTGATATGCGACCAAAGCGTACTTAGTATAAAGTCCGTATCATCGATGCGGACAGCCTGATTCTGATAGTAACCCACATTCTCCCGCAACATCCACTTCCATTGAAAACCGCGTTCCATCACATCCGAATAGTTATAGTATTCATGATTACCAGGAACAATCAATACCTGACGGTAATTTTTGGATGCCCACTTCCAGAAATTCATAACTGGAGCAGTCTTATCCTTGAGATAGAAAATATCTCCTGCCAGCACCAGTACATCACCTGTTACAGGCAATTCATTATATCTCAGATATCTACTATTCTCCTGAAATTCGAGATGCAAATCACTCATATATTGTATTCTCATTTTATCATTCTCCTTCCTTTGATTGTTCTATCTGTTTCTCTATTATCATCTTTACCTGTGCAAATGATACCGGTGTGAAATTATTGTTATCTACACCTACATCATACTGAGTCGGGAAAAGCATTTTCAACCGCGGAACATCCTTGCCGGTGTTATGCCTGCTGGTATGTACATGCCCGAAGAGTTGCCATGTATCACTGTAAGCTCCTCCATAACAAAGGAAGGGACAATGGTTCAGATAAATTTTCTGTTTATCAACTTCAATATGCATCTGCATCGTTATCTGTTCAAAGTACTTCGTATAATTCTGCCTGAGATTCTTTATATCGTGATTGCCAGCTATAAGATATATTTTTCCATTCAACCTGTTTAGTACATTTATCCATTCGGCAGAACCTCCCAAACAAAAGTCTCCCAAATGAAATATTATATCATCAGGGCCAACCACGCTGTTCCAGTTGGCTATTATCGTTTCATTCATGTGGGCTACATCTTTGAAGGGCCTGTTGCAGAACCGGATGATATTGGTATGGTTAAAGTGCGTGTCAGATGTAAAGAACACCCTGCTTCCATCAAATTTATAATTCATAATTTTGTTCATTTATGCGCATCACTGCGCGGTTAATAATACATTGTATTTTGCCCATGGACGGAATTGACGGAGAAGGACGCATCGAGCGGATGTCACCAAAAGGCATAAAGAAAAAGCCGTCGAAAAGTTTTAATCAGGACTTTCCGACGGCTTTCTGTTATAATTATCAGAGGGTTATCAGCATCATTGTAACCTCAATAATATACATAAAGATCGTTGGAAAGTGTAATTGTATTTATTCAATGATTCAATGCTTGATGCATGAACATACGACACACGCTCAAAGCATTTTGTGCTTCGATATAATGTATTTGCAGGTATGTTCATTCTATTATGTTGCATCGTTGTTATATATAAATTATATTGCAAAGTTACGAATATTATTGAGAATCAATAAATTCTTATATATAAAAATGAAAAGTCACACATTAAAATACCAGTACTTTATCTATTTTCAATATCCTACCGCTTGCTACACCCAACATCAGAACCATGATATAATTTCATTGAATGCCACCTCCATTATTTAAACAAACTTGAGTAAGATCCTGAATGGCATCATCCAATGAAAGCAGATGTTCTGCTTCATAATGTTCCGTAAGGAAGTCAATACCATTAAAACGTATTAAATAATTATTTGCTTCACGAACAGATATATGATAAGTCTTGGCAAATTCATTGATAACGGCAACGATATATACAATCACATTTTTATCAATTGCCTGCGTATTTTGTAAGATAATAGAAGCAGACATACCAAGAGCATCAAGAACTTTTGTCATTGTCTTTATTGTAAGTCCTTTTCCACTCTCAATTTTTGAAATCTGAGCTTTTCCAACTCCTATACGTTTACCTAGTTCTTCTTGAGTAAGTCCCTTGCGAAGACGTTCATTCCGAATCATCAAACCTATATTTTCTATGCTATCTGTCATATTATACGTTTTATCACATGGAAAACAAACATACGACAAAGTATCCTAAACCGGAAACAACATAGAAAAAAATTAAGTTCCCAATAGTAATGATGTAATATCGTCTTACTTTTTTTGATTTTGTTACATAATCAAAAACATAAATAATCTCCGGATTACACCACAAGTATTACCTAAATATATTATTATTTTCCTCATTAATACATTGAGAAATTCACAAAAAAGAACTATCTTTGTTGTACTATCATCATGTAGCGCATGGGATAAAACTATCAAAGAATCAAAGTTTTATACTTGATTTTTTGATATACAAAATTTGAATGAAGAAAGGCGGTACAAATAAAATCGACAAAAGGCTGAAAAACAAAGGTTTGCACTTGTACATAGAAAATGAATTCTTTGTCAAAAATCTATTTGTACCGATTAAAATGCTAAAACGCTGATAATTAAACATGCTTCGATGTTGCATCGTAGATAAGTGGTGATTACCAACGATTAGCATTTGGAAAATCCATCGCAATCTGCCCTTGAAAACCAAGCGATTTTGCTCCCTTTCGTCAAAATAGACATTTCCTTTAAAAACAATATAAAAAGGGATATTCAGTAAATGTCTCTAAAAAATAAGATGGCATATGAAGATGATAGGGCATGACCATTTCATATGCCATTCTTATTGTCATTTTTCCGTGCTTTCTCACATAATTCTATCCGACAGGACATGACGTTCCGGAAGAAGTCTGATGACCTCTTCTGATTCTGTGAGTAAAATCATATCATGCTGCTTTAGCTGTTTTGTTTCTGATTTTTTCTATTATCAGTATGGCATTTGCCGTATGTATTCCAAAGAAAATCCACAGTATTTCCGTCTTCCTGTTTCTGGCCTTTATCCTTGAGAGCGAGTAATGTTGCTTTTGAGTGCCGAAGCTTCCTTCAAGCCGTGTTGCCCTTTCTTTTGAGAGTTCGCTTCTAAGCACCTTCCTCAAAGGCTCATCTTTGGCCGCCCTTCCCTTGCGCACAAAGGATGTGGATATCCCATATTTTGTACAGAACTTTCTGTTGGCATTATTGGCATATATGGAATCGGCAGCCACACATCTTACCCTTACATTCATAAGCTTCTGCTGCATGCGGATACAGTCCTTCAAGCGTATACCCTCATTGAATGCCTTGAACGAGAGGTGTTCGATGAACGATATGCCGTCTATCTGTATATTATTGACCTTTGCACCGAACTCGACGGACTTGGTTTCCTTGCCTCTGACGATGGGACGTACATAATGACGGTCAATGCTGACGATGCGGTCACTGACTTTCCGCCCTTCAAACATTTCCTTTTCTTGTACAAGCACCTTTCTGATGATGGAAAGACGCTTATGATAATCCTGGGTATATCGGAGTAAAGCACCGTACTCGCTATGGATCCCATCCCTTTGACTGAGGAGCTTTTCAAGAAGCTTGATCATACGGCGCTTAAGCATTCTTGCCCTTGAAGCTCTCCTCTTTCTTTTCTTGCAGTAGGACAGATAGGATTCCGCCACATTCCTGTATTTGTTGCGCGGACGCCTTATGCCCAGCTCCCTGCAATGCCGGCATATATGCCTGTAGAGCCATTCGAGGCTTTCCCAAAGGAGTTTCATGTCCGTAGGAAAACGCATGTGGCTTTCATAGCATGTGGCATCGGTCATGCAGACGTGAAGGTTATCAAGATAAGGTTTCCAGTGTGAAGCCAGGAGCTCCTGGAAAGAATCAATGTCAAGGCGGGATGCTATCTCATTACGGATGGCACTGACTATCTTGAAGTTGGTTATGGGAAGGGACGGGGGAATCATAATTCCACAGAAAATCTGGTAGTGTATGTTCCCGTTCAGATGTTCCACCAGTTGCCTGTCGGAGAATCCGGTGTATGCCTTCAGGACCATAAGGGCGATCTTTGCGGAAGGACTGAATCTGTTCCTTCGTCCCAGGCGCCGGTCCGACAGGCCGGCGGCTTTGCCATACATTCAAACGGAAAGACCGAATGAAGCTTGCCAAGCTCACTCTCATTAAAACTCTTGCGGTATTTTTCCAGAATATCAAATTCTGTAAAACCCAAAGTAGGGTGAATTTCTGAAATATTCACTATCTTTGCCATATCTTATTAGTTTGGATATTTCCCCCGTTTTGGCCGTCAAATCTTATTTTCGGGGGAATACCTAAAGATACAAAAAAGCCAACTAATTCGCAATACTTTGTGTATGAATTAGTTGGCTGATTTTGTAATATTTAATGAATGTCCCTAAAAATGCCCCTGCCAAACATTGTCCGACAGGGGTGTTTTTCGTAGATTTGATTCCCGTCTTGACCGGTGGGGTAAAACCATTTCTACTATGACAACAAAGATAGCAAATATTCTCCAATGCTATGCATTGGGGATGGAGATAAAGCAAATAAGCAGGAGTTTTGAGCTATCCCGCAACACAGTGCGCAGATATGTGCGTCTGTTCCAAAAGTGTGGCATTCCGATAAAGGAGTTGGCATCAATGCCTTCTTCCCGCATCCAAGAAATGTTCTCCGAAGGGGTTAGCCGTAGTCAGATTCCATCACAACGCCAACTTAAGCTGGAGGCACTTCCACCCGAGTACTCCGCCCGTCTTAGCCGCCGAGGGGTAACGGTCAAATCCCTGTACAAAGAGTATCACAAAACACGCCCTAATGGATACAAACATGCCAGTTTCGGTAATTATCTCATGCGTTACCGGATGGTGACTCATGTCGTGGGGCATATTGAGCATTATGCCGATGACCAAATATACATTGACTTTGCCAGTGACAAGTTTGAGGTCATTGACAATGAAAACGGTGAATGCCGTAGCGTTGAAATGTTTGTGTCCATACTCCCCTGTAGCCACTATACCTATTGTGAAGCGGTCTGGTCCCAGTCAAAACAAGATCTGATCAAGGCATGTGAAAACGCACTTCATTTTTACGGCGGTATTCCGATGGCAATCGTACCTGACAACCTCAAAGCAGCAGTAGCCCGCAGCAACCACAACGGTCCGGTAATCAACGAGGAGTTTGCGGCATTTTCCGAGCATTATGGATGTACCGTATACCCCGCACGGGTACGCCATCCCAAGGACAAGGTGTTGGTTGAAAATGCCGTGAAACTGCTTTACCGGCAGTATATGCAGATGTCGAAGAGCTTGTGTTCAACTCTCTGGAATCTTTGAATGTGGCCATTTTCGAATCGCTCTCAGCCTTTAACGGGCGCAGGATGAACGGACGTTCCCTGTCCAGACGCGAACAGATTGAAGCCGAGTACCTCCGCCCACTTCCTGCCATACGCCACCAGATGAAGGAGCGGCGCTCTGCAACGGTAATGCGGAACTGCTATGTAACTTTCAAGCTTCACCATTACAGCATGCCGAAAGAGTATATAGGCAAACGTGTCGAAATTGTCTATGATGCTGACACGCTGAAGATATACCATGGTCTGCGCCTAGTGACCACACATCAGCGTGATGATACGCTTTATGCCTATACAACTAAGGCCCCCACAGACTGCCCGGACGCCATGGGAGCTATGAAAATAAAATAAACTTAATCATATATTAATCTTTTCAAAGGTCTGTAATCCGGAGTTGCCAAAAGGCAACAGCAGCTGCTGCAGCCACATTGAGCGAATCCACTCCATGCGCCATAGGGATACGGACTACATAATCAGCTTCAGCAATTGTCTTGTAAGGAAGCCCATCCCCTTCTGTTCCCATCACAATAGCCAACCGAGGTTCAGCCGCCAATATGGGATGATCTATAGAGATAGAATCATCAGTCAACGCCATGGCAGCAGTACGGAAACCAAACTTGTTCAAATCGCCAATCGTACCATTCAACCATGTCCATGGAACCAAGAACACCGAACCCATAGACACCCTTACCGCACGGCGATTCAACGGATCGCAAGAATTGCGTGTCAACAAAACAGCATCTATCCCAAGAGCAGCTGCCGAACGAAATATCGCCCCGATATTGGTAGTGTCCACCACACCGTCAATGACTACAATCCGCCGGGTATCCCGGCAGATCTCTTCCATAGAGGGCAACACTGGACGACGCATAGCACATAATACACCACGTGTCAGAACATAGCCAGTCAACGTAGTCAACAACTCTCTATCACCCGTATAAACGGGCACATCACCACAACGCTTGATAATGTGAGCAGCACTGCCAGAGATATGCTTACGCTCACACATAAGAGCAAGAGGTTCATATCCTGCATCCAAAGCCCTACTAATGACATTGGGGCTTTCGGCTATAAATACCCCTTTCCCAGGTTCCATACGCTGACGTAACTGAGCTTCCGTCAACATGCAGAAAACATCCACTCCGGGATGTGTCAATGATGATATTTCAATAATAGGCATACACTCTTATATTATACTATTTCATTGCTTTTAATCTACATTCCAGCCTCCATTGTCACAGCTACTTTTATCACTCCATCTTGTCGGTTCTCAAAAATCTGGTAAGCCGTTTCTATCTGATCTAGCGGGAAACGATGTGTAATTAGTGGAGTGGTATCTATTTTTCCCATCTCTATCAAGCGAAGTATCTCAGCACAATCGCAACCATCTACGCCACCAGTTTTGAAGGTTAGATTCTTTCCATACATATCCGGCAAAGGAAGAATCTGAGGACGGTCATAAAGAGCCACCAAAATAACGACAGCATTAGGGCGCGCACATTCCCATGCCAAGCGAAATGTATCCTCCCCTCCTGCCACTTCAAAAACTACATCCGCACCACCGTGTGGACTACTTTGCAATACAAATTCCTTACATTCTTCTGGAGTGACAACTTCTACCTGCGGATAATGTTCCCTAACAAACCGAATTCTTTCAGAGGATTGTTCACAAACAACAATGCGCTGCGGCTTTCTCAGCATCACACAAAGCAAAGTACAGATTCCCGTAGGTCCCGCACCAATGACAAGCACCGTGTCTTCTTCGGTAATCTCCGAAATGCGAGCAGCCCAAAATCCTGTAGCAAGGATATCTCCTACAAACAAAGCTTGCTCATCACTCACGGAATCGGGAATGAGATTCAAGCCTTGATCAGCATAAGGTACGCGAACATACTCCGTCTGCCCCCCATCAATCCGACATCCCAAGGCCCATCCCCCATTAGGATCAGCACAATTATTCACATATCTATGCCGGCAAAAAAAACATTCTCCACAAAAGGTTTCCACATTGACGGTAACTCGATCGCCTGGTTTGACTAATTTAACATCACGTCCTGTCTGCTCCACAATACCCACCATTTCATGCCCCACTGTTATTCCGGGAACAGCACGTGGCACACCACCATGTTTAATATGCAAGTCACTGGTACAAATACTCCCGAGAGTAACGCGCACAATAGCATCACGCGAGTCTCTCAACTCAGGCTTCGGTTTCTCTATCAATTCAAATTTTCCCTGTTTAATATAAGTATATGCCAACATGATATTTCCTTTTCTTCTTTAATGATTATCTTTATAAAACGACGCAAAGATAATATACAAACATAAATAACAGCCACCATTTGCTGACAAAATGGCTTTCTTTATCACTTTACCTTGCTTCTCAACTGCAAACAAATTTTACAAAGGTTTAAACACATCTCGATATTCATTAAAATTATCTTCACAGATTTAAATTCATTTCATTTCCGGCTGACATTTTGCCATCAGGCATATACTTTGCAAGAACATCAGTGTATTTCCAAAAACGACAAGATAAAAAAATCAAAAAGCAGTCTAGTAACAATTTAAAATATAGGAGATTATAATTATGATGCCGACTAGAAAGTATAACAATCAGAATTGGTTACCAAGTATTTTCAACGATTTCTTTGATAATGAATGGTTGACAAGAGCCAACGCTACCGCCCCTGCAATTAATGTCATTGAAAGTGACAAAGATTATAAAGTAGAGGTTGCTGCTCCGGGTATGACTAAAGAAGATTTCAATATCCACATCAGCGAAAACAACGAACTAGTGATCTCAATGGAGAAAAAGAATGAAATAAAAGAGGACGACCATCACAACAGAAGATATTTACGTCGTGAATTTTCTTACTCTAAGTTCGAACAAGCTTTGATTCTTCCTGAAGATGTGGTTAAGGAAAAAATCAGCGCCAATGCCAGCAATGGTGTTCTGACCATTGATTTGCCTAAACGCACTCCTGAAGAAAAAGCCAAAGTGAACAGAGTCATCGAAATTCATTAATCACAGATTTTGAATATTTACAATCAGACAGTTTATAAGGTACATCTATAACATGCTATTATTTTGCATGATATAAAAGTGTGCCTTATATATTGTCCGATTGTCATAAAATCAACATATTTGCATCAACACTTTCTGCGGATTTCCACCATGCTTTTCAGCGTTTCTTCCCATCTTTCCCCTAAAAAAAGTCCACCTCTATTACAATTGAACTTCAAATTCAGGACAAAACTGAAAAAAGCCAGTTTAAATTTTCCTTCAAAAAATGCTGAACAACATTAAAACAGAAACTAAGATGAGTAGGCTTCTTTTTTATTATACAAGCATTAAAATCACATATTTTTAGTATTTTTGTACCCAAATTCACCATATAAAACAAACCAATAAAAAGAGGATGAAAGCATCAGTACGTTTAGTTCGTTTTGCTACAATAGGAACCTTAAATTACCTTATTACCATGTTAGTGATATGGATTGTGATGAGTTACTTCTCATTCAAAGGAAAATATATAGTAGCAAATATTATGGCATATCTCATCGCTCAAACCCATAATTTTATATGGAGCAAATATTGGATTTTTCCTTCCAGCAATCCCCAAAACAGTCTTTGGCAACAAATAATGCTCTTTTGTACCGCTTTTGGTATTGCCTATGGCATACAACTTCTTTTTGTGATACTGATGATAGAAGCAATAGGAATCAAAGAATTTACAGCACAATTTATTGGAATAATAATATATGGAGCTGTTAATTTTATGGTAAACAATAGAATAACATTCCGATAAATATATTTCAAAACTTATGGCAGACAATTATATAGAAAGGCAATACGAACAATATGAAGCCCGAAAGGCTGCATGGGAAAAAAAATGTAAACAAGGAAAGAAGAAAACGATTTCCGTCAAGCTTCAACCAAAGGACCTGACAGACAATACAATCAAACTTCCTAGAAAAGCATTCATCACAGGAGGTGCCGATGGCATAGGGAGAAACATTGTGAAAGCTTTCTGCAACTCACAATACCAAGTCGCCTTTTGTGACAAAAATGAGGATTTAGGAATACAGACAGCCAAAGAGACCGGAGCAATTTTTTATCATGCCGATGTAAGTAATAAAGAATCCCTTGAGAACTGTATGCACGAGCTTTTTGAAAAGTGGGGGGATATGGACATCATTATTAACAATGCCGGAATAAGCGAATTTTCTCCCATCACGGAAACCAGCGTGGAAGATTTTGATAAAATTTTGTCCATCAATCTGCGCCCTGTATTTATCACCTCACGCACATTAGCTTTGCATCGCAAATCCCAAGCAGAAAATCACCCGTATGGCAGAATTATCAATATCTGTTCCACCCGTTATTTAATGAGCGAACCGGGAAGCGAAAGCTATGCGGCTTCCAAAGGAGGAATCTATTCACTGACCCATGCACTTGCTTTATCTCTTGCCGACTTTCATATCACCGTAAACTGTATTTCGCCGGGATGGATTCAGACCAATGATTACGAACGGCTACGCCCAGAAGATCATGCCCAACATCCATCAAGACGAGTAGGCAAACCAGAAGACATAGCACGTATGTGTTTATTTTTATGTCAAGAAGAGAACGACTTCATCAATGGACAAAATATCATCATCGATGGTGGAATGACCAAAAAGATGATTTATTTAGAATAAAACGAACTAAAGAAAATATCTATAATGAATAAATAATCACTCATGAAAATACATCATATCGCCATTTGGACATTTCATCTGGAAAAGCTAAGGGAATTTTATACTCGTTACTTTAACGGAACAAGTAATGAAAAATACATTAATTCCCAAAAAGGTTTTGAATCTTACTTCATTTCATTTGAAAGTGGTGCTACATTAGAGTTGATGAGTAGGATTGACGTGCAAAATATCCCGATAGAAGAAAACAGACCGGGATTGACCCATCTAGCTTTTTCTTTTGAAAGCCAAAAAGCTGTCTTATCACTAACGGAACAGCTACGTACTAAAGGATACCATATCGTAGGTGAACCTCGCATTTCAGGAGATGGCTATTTTGAAAGTGTGATACTAGATCCAGACGGAAACCGGATAGAGTGTGTTTACAAAAAAGAGCAGGAATGCCCTCCTGAGGGAAATCATGTAATAGAAACTGAGCGACTTATTTTACGTCCTTTTACAGAGAATGATACGGAAGCTGTTTTTAACTGTTGCCAGAATCCCAACCTAGGAAATAATGCTGGTTGGAAACCTCATGACACACTGGAAGAATCTCTGAAAATTCTTCAAACAATATTTATACCACAAAAAGACACATGGGCCATCACTAGAAAGGAAGACCGGCTTCTGATAGGAGCTATAGGAATTCTACCAGACCCAAAGAGAGAGAATTCAAATGCCGGAATGATAGGTTATTGGTTAGATGAAGCCCAATGGGGAAAAGGATATATGTCTGAAGCCGTCTGTGCTGTCTTGGACTATGGCTTCAACAAACTAGGATTAACCTTGATCAGTGCAAATTGTTATCCTCAAAACAAACGTTCACAACATGTTTTGGAGAAAATGGGGTTTACATACGAAGGCATTCTCCATCAAGCCGAAGTTAGCTATGATGACAAAATATATGATCATTTGTGTTATTACTTAGAGAAAAACAACCTAAAATAAGTTTTTCATTTTTACACAATCTCAAATGCCTATTCTATTTCATCATTAATTTTGTTAATCCCTAACTTCCCCCAAAGGATATATACGTGTCTAAAAAAATCAAAACAAAGCAATCGTTCTTGGGTAAAACATTTATCCAAGAACGATAAAAATACACCTTATTCTTCTTCGGAGATTATTTCTCATAAAATCAATTGAAATAATACAAGAAGATAGCGATGCCTTCAAGTGCCTTCTTCGGTTGGTCTTTTATCTCAATTGTAAATTTAATTTCAGCCTTGGCTACGCCACGCAAGTTCTGTAAAGAATGAAGACTTGCTACCATACGGATACTCTGACCTGCTAGGACAGCCTGTCCAAATTTCATCTTGTCCATACCATAGTTGATCATCATTTTCAGATTATTCACTTCTATAATCTGGTTCCACATATGTGGAAGCAACGAAAGGGTCAGGTAACCATGTACAATAGTACTATGATAAGGACTTTCCACTTTAGCACGTTCTGTATCTACATGAATCCACTGATGATCCAAGGTAGCATCTGCAAAAAGATTAATTCGGTCTTGCGACACTTCCACATAGTCGGAAATTCCAATCTGCCGTCCTAGCAGCTTCTCAAAATCCTCGTACGAATTAACAACAACTTTATCCATTATCTCTTTGTTTTAAAGGTTATACACTAATTGAATACAAAAATAAGAAAAAATAGTCCTATATTTGCACTTTATTCACACGAAAACTTCATTACAGATGAGAATTATCGAAAGAGAACAGCGTACCGCAGAACAAATGATCCGAATTTATTGTCGGTACAAGGAAGGCAATAAAGAGCTTTGCCCAACCTGTCGGCAGTTATTGCAATATGCACATAACCGGTTAAAGCATTGTACATTTGGTGAACAAAAAAAGACTTGCCGCAACTGTCCCATACATTGTTATAAACCAGAAATGAAGAAACGAATACAAGAAGTAATGCGGTATGCTGGTCCACGAATGTTTTTTTTTCATCCCATAACAACTATCAAGCATTTCATTCATCAATAAACAGAATGGACAGAGCACAGTTTTATAAAGAAGTATATAGCATTACAAAAGAAATCCCCTACGGCAATGTTTTTACTTACGGAAAAATAGCACAACTTATAGGTAATCCCCAATATTCACGAATGGTAGGACAGGCTTTATCTCATGCACCAAAAGAAGAAGACCTTCCTTGCCACCGGATAGTAAACAGCCAAGGAAGACTAGTTCCCAGCTGGCAGAAACAAAAAGAATTATTGGAAAAAGAAGGAATCACCTTCAAGCGCAATGGATGCGTCAACATGTCCAAACACTTATGGGACATTACTGGTTCACTCACATCGACAATAGGTATTAGCCCCACAAGTGCAACGTGGCAATAATTGCTCACTCAGTTCGTCCCGATAAAACTCATATAATTCACGATACATCGTTTCATAAAGTTCGGAAATACGATGTTCCAATTCTGTTTCATCCTCATAAATATGCTGAAACGGGTCATCAAAAGAAAAATGCTTCCAGTTTTTCACTTCCTTATTAAAATCACCCTCCACTTCCTTTGCTTCTTCACAAAGAGTAATCACATAGTCCCATGGTTGATGGCAATATATATCCACATCACTAGCTTTCTTACGAGAGCAATCATATCCATTCTGTTCCATCACCCCTACCACTGAAGATGGTACCACTCTTCCCGGCAGAACTCCAGAGGTAAATATCTTTGTCCCATATCCAAAAGAAGATAATATCTTCTGTGCCATACGACTACGACATATGTCACTATTACTCACCAATAAAATATTCATCGCTATTCCTATATTTAAATTCAACAATTATTTTCATTCATCCCTACTAACATAAAACACTCTCAAAGTATAAACTAATATCCGATATCCAGCCCCATTCAAGTGCAAATCATCAATGGGCAAATTAGAGTTCAATTTATCATTCAACAACAATTTATCGAACACGTCTAAAATCACCAATAAATGAGATTTTAAGTTTTCCTTTCATACCTACCTCTTCACCAGTTTTTTTGGAGAGCCACTCCATGAACACCCCAAACAATAAATAATAGTTAAATCAAACCCTTCCATATTCTCTTCCAAATTTTTCGGTACCACTTCCCCTTCATCCGATACATAAACTAACAACCTTTCTTTCTTCTCATTTTTAACGTATAACCCTGCAATTTTGCATTGCGGACACAACAATTTTCTCATATCTATTTTCTCTTTTTATCCAAAACAACAAATTAACATCCAATTTTTCTTATAAATTTGCGGCAAAAATACGAAAAAAAACAGTTGAATAGCATCTGTAATGAATTTGCACAACATAAAAAGATTATTGGAAAGAAAATGCCTATCTTTGCCCAAGAATATAAAATCGCAAAATAAAAGTGTAGCTATGGAAATAAAATTAGACAGAAAAAAAAATCATATTGCGGCATCTGATTACAAAGAACAAACAACCGTCATAAAAACAACTAGCGATTTCAAAATAGGGAACAATGTAGACACGAACAAAATAGAAGGGAATTATATGGTAAAAAGAGAGAAAGAAACGCTTATAAAAATAATAGAACTTCGCAAATCTCAACGCGATATTATCCTAACTTTAAATCGTATCTCTATATTCCCCTTACAGACTGAAAAGCAGTCAACTGAAGTATTACAGGAATTAAACAAAAACTTTATCATTCATTCCGAGTTGTCCGCATAGTGACCTCACAAGAAAAACAAATCATTAGCAACTATATTAAACGAACTATGATACATTTTTTTAAGAATTCCATTACCACTATAAAGTTACCCGATAAGTTCACTTATCCTTTTCACTATACCCCTCATCCACTTTGCATAATAGCGACTAAAGAAGTACAAGCCTATCTGACAAGTCAATCCCAATGGCAAAAAGAATTGCAACAAGGAAAAATGTTTGGTGTCCTAATTGTACAAACACCCGAGAATAAAATAGGTTATTTGGCTGCATTTTCAGGAACATTGGCTGGTAAAAACTGTCATCCTTTCTTCGTCCCGCCAATTTATGATTTGTTACAACCACAGGGATTCTTCAAAATAGAGGAAAAACGTATATCCGCCATCAATGTATGCATTAAAAAGACACAGAACGACCCTCGTTACATAGATCTACTCCGACAAATTGAAAAAGAAAAAATACAATCCCAGCAGGAATTGACTGAAGCTAAAGAGTTTTTCAAATCCGCTAAAAAAAACAGAGAAATCCGGCGCAAGACAGGAATTCCCGACGCAAAGGAGTTAGCTGCAATGATACGTGAAAGCCAGTTTCAAAAAGCTGAATTAAAACGCATGGAAAAAATATGGAAAGAAAAAATCGCTTCACTACAAGCAGAAGCCGATACTTTCATCACAAAAATAGAAACGATGAAGATAGAAAGGAAAAAACGTTCTGCCACTTTACAAAGAAAGCTGTTTGAGCAGTTTCAAATACTAAACGCCCATGGAGAAACAAAAGATTTATGTCGTATTTTTGCACAAACTATACAAAAATTTCCTCCTGCCGGAGCCGGTGAATGTGCAGCTCCCAAATTACTCCAATATGCCTATAAGCATCAATTAAAACCTATTGCTATGGCAGAATTCTGGTGGGGAGATTCTCCAAAAGCAGAAATAAGACATCATGGATACTACTATCCTGCATGTAAAGGAAAATGCGGACCTATCCTGGGACATATGTTACAGGGACTGGAAGTGGAAGAAAATCCCTTGTTAAAAAAACATTATCATGAAATGCCATTAGAGATAGTATATGAAGATAATTACCTAGTCGTAATCAACAAACCAGCAGGAATGCTCTCGGTTCCAGGAAAAGGAGAAATAGACTCTGTCTATCAACATATAAAAATACTTTATCCAGATGCCACAGGTCCTCTGATAGTCCACCGATTGGATATGGCTACTTCCGGTGTGTTATTAATAGCCAAAAACAAAGAAGTACATCAGCACCTGCAAGCACAATTCAAGAATAGAATGATAAAGAAACGATATATTGCCTTATTGGATGGCAAGATTTCTTCTAAAGAAGGAACCATAATACTCCCCCTCCGTATGGATCCTCTTGACAGACCCAGACAAGTAGTAGACCATGAACATGGAAAAAACCGCTATCACACAATATCAGGTTTTAAACGAACAAGAAGGAAACACACTTATTGCCTTTTATCCATTGACAGGACGGACACACCAATTAAGAGTACATGCCGCCCATCCGGAAGGATTACATTGTCCTATACGAGGAGATGAACTCTACGGACAAAAAGCAGACAGACTTTATTTACATGCTGAAAGTCTAGAGTTTGTTCACCCTGTAACAAAAGAAATAATTTTTGTAGAAAAGAAAAGTAATTTCTAATAGTTTTTGCTCAGAAAATTTATCTGTGGGTGCTGAAAGTTTTTTTCAGCACCTCACACACCAAATTAGTATTTTACCATTCCTGAAGTAGACATCCGTTTTATTCTTCCATACACATATATAAATGCGGGAATCAGAAAAATAACTGCAAATATCCATGCCGTAGGGTCACCAAAACAAACAGCTAAATAGCCCAATATTGGTACTGCATAAAGACTGACCATTATACGGGCAATCATTTCGGATACCCCCGACAACATAGCCAAATTAGTAAAGCCCACCCCCTGAATGGAATAACGCAAGATACAAAGTAAGCCCAAAACCGGAAAGAAAGAAACGGAAATATGCAAAAACAATTCCGTATCTTTCAATATCTCCCATTCTGCTGGGTCAACAAATAACAAGGCAAAAGTACGTGCTCCCAACATCAAGACTACAAACATAAAACCACAATAAATAACCATCATTAACACACTCGCCTTGATTCCCAGCCAGATACGCTTCGGTTTTCCCGCACCGTAATTCTGTCCACTATAAGTAGCCATAGCTATACCCAGACTCTCAAGCGGACACATACAAAACATCTTAATACGCATAGCAGCCGTAAAAGCAGCCACACAAGCAGTACCCAATGCATTATTCGCACTTTGCAACATAATACTGCCAATAGCAGTAATAGAGAACTGTAATCCCATCGGCACACCGATATACAGTAAAGTCTTTGCCAACGCTCCTCGAAATTTATGCTCTGTCGGAGTTCCCTTCAGAATCTCAAAATGACGCATCATATACAAATAACACAATACAGCCGAAACCCCTTGTGAGAATACCGTAGCCACAGCTGCTCCCGCCACTCCCCAATCAAGTATCAAAATACAAAAGAGATCAAGCAAAATATTCAATATCGTAGAAAAAAGCAAAAACCAAAACGGAGTTTTGCTATCACCCAATGCACGAATAATACTTGAAAGCAAATTATAGAAAAAGGTACAGGGCACCCCGATAAAAGTAATCAGCAAATAAAGATAAGCATCCTCAAGAATATTCTCCGGAGTCTGCATCATCTGAAGAATATCCGAACAAAACATACTAGTTACAATAGCAATTACTACAGACATCACCGCTGCCAATTGTAAACTAACTGCCACAAAACGCCGCATCATACCATAATCCCTTGCTCCAAACTTCTGTGCGACAGGAATACCGAAGCCACCACAACAGCCATTGCAAAAGCCTAATATCAAAAACACCACCGAAGTGCTAGCTCCTACAGAAGCCAAAGCATTAATTCCAAGAAACTTACCCACAATAGCAGCATCCATCAAGGAATAAGTCTGCTGAAGTAAATTACCCAGCAATAAAGGAAAAGCAAAATTCAATATCAAAGGGAACGGACGTCCCGAAGTCATCTCTCTCGAAGTTGCCATAACATGAATGTATTGTAAATCCGAGCACAAATATATATCATCCTTTGTAAAAATACATATTTCTAGAACTTCATTTCAATGAATACCCATTAATTAAATGATACATATCAATTTTTCCCGGAGAACTATCGTCTTTCCCAAAATCCTGAATAAAAAAGCAACAACACAGCAAACAATTCCAAACGTCCTATCAACATCAGGAACGACAATATCCATTTAGCAGCATCAGGCAACGCCGCCCATGAAAAAGCAGGACCGAATGCTCCTAGCCCCGGTCCCACATTGCCTAAGCTAGAAATTACTGTACTCATCGCTTCAATTATCCCCACCCCGAAAAACATCAGCAGTATCCATCCGGCCAAAATACAGAACAAATAAAATACAAAGAATGTATTCACTGAAGCAATGATGGAAGGCGATATAACCTGACGGTTCACACGAACAGGCAATACAGCCCTAGGATGCAGCATCCGTTTGAATTCATTTTTGATATTACGCGCCAGAATCATAAGGCGCATATTTTTGATTCCCCCACTAGTAGACCCCGTACATCCACCTGACAACATAGCAAAAATAAGAAGCATCCATGTAAAAGATGGCCACAAGTTATAATCATCCGTTGCAAAGCCGCATGACGTATGCGCCGTAGCTACTTGAAACAGAGCCCTGCGGAATGCCTTTTCCCAATCATAATGATTCTGAAAAACTAAGGCAAACGTAATAACAAGTGTCAGAATACTCACTGATTTCATAAACCAACGGAATTCATCATCCTGAAATAAACGCTTGCCTTTCCCTTTCAGACACATAAAATAGAGAGAGAAATTAATACCCGAAAGGATCATAAATATCGCTATTACATATTCTATAAACGGAGAGTTCCAATAAGCTACACTAGCTTGTTTGGTAGAATAACCACCTGTAGCCGTTGTTGAGAATGAATGACATACCGCATCAAAAAAACTCATTCCTCCTATCATCAGCAGCACAGTTTCTGCAATTGTAAGAATAGCATATATCATCCACAGCCACTTAGCCATCACATCAATCCGGGGATGTGTTTTGTCGTGCGTCACCCCGATAGCCTCAGCTGAAAAAAGTTGTATAGTTCCTCCCCCGAAAATAGGAAGCACAGCAATAGTAAAAAAAGACAATACCCAAGCCACCTATCCATTGTGTCAAGCTACGCCAAAATAACAGACCATGTGAAAGAGATTCTATATCATCCAATATAGTAGCTCCTGTAGTAGTAAAACCCGACATGGTTTCAAAAAAGGCATCCGTCACCGAAGGGATTCCTCCACTAAAATAAAAAGGCAACATTCCAAACAACGTAAACAAAAACCAAGTAAAAGTTACAATGCAGTACCCATCTCGTCGTGTCAGCCGATTCTCAGCACCTCTACTACAAATTAGCAAAACTCCACCGACCAATGTATTCAAAAGAATGGTATATAGAAAATATTGATAATCTTGCTCACCGTAACATAAGGAAACAGCCGCACAAAGCAGGAACATAGCAGATTCAATAAAAAGTAATACCCCCAATACACGGAATATCATTTTTTTATTTATCAAGCTATTATTCCGGCTTCCACCTTTATATAATTTATCTGGATTATAAAATTCTCCCATCTTTTTATACCTTTTATATTCGACAAGTATATAGCGAATACTATGCCAAAATGAAAAACAACATTATAAACTATTGATAAACAAACAGATATTATATGAAGTCATAAAAAAAAGGGAAACACTACCCTTTTCAAAATGAAAGGGAGCGTATTTCAAAACAACAAGGTTGCAGATATGACGATCTCAAGCAAAATTTAAATTACATACATATCTGCTAACACTACAACATCGTCCTCATCATAATGAATAATGAATAAATATTTTAAAATTACCCACTATTTTACTATTTTTGCATCCAAATCGATAATCCTCTACTAAATTTAATTCGCCTACTGTGGAATTATTCTACAGCTGTTGCCTGTTTTCCACACTTTCCCTATCAACAAAAGGCAGTAATAAAACACTGATTATGAAAAGGAAAGGCTATTTACAGTAGTTTGGCACGCTGCTTGTATTCCTACTGACGGCATCTTAAACAATAACAAAACTAAAGTATGAAACTATTTTTTACACACAAAGAAATTGCGCTAAAAAAGAAAAGAACAGCGCTTGTAGTAATAGGTATTGGACTAGTTATCGGGATTTACCTGATTGTTTCCCATCGACCGGCAAAGATGCCGGAACTTCCAGTAGTTGCCATAGCACCGGCAACGCAAGACGATGTGGAAATATATGGTGAATATGTAGGACGCGTACGTGCACAGCAATTCGTTGAAGTACGTGCCCGAGTAGAGGGATATTTAGAACAAATGCTTTTCGCAGAAGGTACATATGTCACTAAGAATCAAGTGCTGTTTGTTATCAATCAAGATCAATATCGAGCCAAAGCTGACAAAGCGCGTGCCCAATTGAAAAAAGATGAAGCACAGGCACAAAAAGCAAAACGCGATTTAGAACGTATCCGTCCGCTATATGAACAAAATGCTGCCAGCCAGTTGGACTTGGACAATGCTACTGCTGCATATGAAACAGCAGAAGCCTCGGTAGCTATGAGTAGTGCCGACCTTGATCAAGCAGAACTGGAACTAGGTTATACGATAGTTCGTTCTCCGTTAGCAGGACATATCAGTGAACGCCACGTGGATTTAGGGACATTGGTAGGTCCAAGTGGCAAATCACTGCTTGCCACCGTAGTAAAAAGTGATACTGTATTAGTGGATTTCAGCATGACAGCTCTAGACTATCTGAAAAGCAAAGAGCGTAATGTGAACTTAGGTCAAAAAGACTCTACCCGCTCTTGGCAACCCAATGTTTCCATTACTCTAGCAGACAATACTATTTATCCATACAAAGGACTGGTAGACTTTGCCGAACCGCAAGTTGATCCACGCACAGGTACATTCTCCGTACGTGCCGAAATGCCGAATCCAGAACGGATATTACTTCCTGGACAGTTCACCAAAGTAAAACTATTATTGGATGTCAGAGAAAAAGCTACGGTAGTTCCGTTAAAGTCCGTTATCATAGAAAAAGGCGGTGCCTATATTTATGTAATGCGCAAAGATTCTACAGTAGAGAGACGTTTCATTGAATTAGGACCTGAATTCCAGAATCAAGTAGTGGTGGAAAGAGGCTTGGCTCCCGGAGAAGACATTGTTATAGAAGGATACCACAAGCTGAATCCAGGCATGAAAGTAAAAGTAAGTCCTGCTGTAGAAGACAAAAAAACGGAGGAAAAAGATACGATCGGATAATTTCACTCCCGAATACGAATTCCCCTATGGAGGAAAATTTACGCATTCAAAAAAACAATAGACATTATGAAAGTTAGTTTCTTTATAGACAGACCGGTATTTTCAGCTGTCATCTCCATATTAATAGTCATTGTCGGTATCATCGGTCTCACGATGCTACCCATTGACCAATATCCGCAGATTACCCCGCCGGTAGTGAAAATCAGCGCATCCTATCCGGGTGCCAGTGCCCTGACAGTATCACAAGCGGTAGCCACTCCTATAGAACAGGAATTGAACGGTACTCCAGGAATGCTTTACATGGAATCAAACAGTTCCAATTCGGGAGGTTTTTCAGCCACCGTCACTTTTGATATCTCGGCAGATCCCGATCTGGCGGCAGTAGAAATACAGAACCGTATCAAGTTAGCAGAATCACGTCTTCCAGCAGAAGTTATACAAAATGGTATTTCGGTAGAGAAACAGGCTGCCAGTCAATTGCTAACCCTATGCCTTACCTCTACCGACCCGAAATTCGATGAAATATACCTTAGCAACTTTGCTACTCTGAATGTACTGGACCTAATCCGCCGTATCCCTGGCGTAGGACGTGTTTCAAACATCGGAAGCCGATATTACGCCATGCAAATTGGGGTACAGCCCGACAAACTGGCCAATTTCGGTCTGACCGTAGCCGATCTGCAGAATGCACTGAAAGACCAAAATCGGGAATCAGCAGCCGGTGTACTGGGACAACAACCCGTACAAGGATTAGACGTAACCATTCCCATCACTACTCAGGGACGTCTATCTACTGTAAGCCAGTTTGAGGAAATCGTAGTCCGTGCCAATGCCGATGGTTCCATCATCCGTTTACGTGATGTGGCCCGCATCTCACTCGAAGCACAATCATACAATACCGAGAGTGCCATTAACAAAGAAAATGCAGCGGTATTGGCCATCTATATGTTACCGGGAGCCAACGCTATGGAAGTAGCAAAAAGCGTGAAAGAAGCTATGGAGGAAATCAGCAAGAATTTCCCCGAAGGAATGAGTTACGAGATACCTTTCGATATGACCACATATATTTCGGAATCTATTCATGAAGTGTACAAAACACTGTTTGAAGCCCTGATACTGGTTATTATCGTAGTATACCTTTCACTCCAAAGCTGGCGTGCAACAGTTATCCCACTAGTTGCCGTACCTATCTCACTGATTGGAACTTTCGGATTCATGTTGATTTTCGGATTCTCGCTTAATATCCTGACCCTGTTGGGGTTGGTACTTGCCATCGGTATTGTGGTGGACGATGCTATCGTGGTAGTAGAGAATGTGGAGCGTATCATGGAAGAGGAGAAACTATCTCCCTACCAAGCTACCAAGAAAGCTATGGAAGGACTTACAGGAGCCATTATCGCCACTTCTTTGGTACTGGCAGCAGTATTTGTTCCCGTAAGTTTTCTAGGTGGAATTACCGGACAACTTTATCGCCAGTTTACGGTAACCATCGTAGTATCCGTATTGCTGTCTACGGTAGTAGCTTTGACATTGAGTCCAGTCATGTGTTCGCTTATCCTGAAACCGGAAGATCCGAACAAGAAAAAGAATATCGTATTCCGCCGTATCAATGAGTGGCTGGCTATCGGCAATCATAAATATGTAGGGCTTATCAAACACATTGTGAAACACCCGCGTCGGGTACTGAGCACATTCGGCATGGTATTGATCGCCATCCTGTTAATCCATCGCATCATTCCCACCAGCTTCCTCCCCATCGAAGACCAAGGGTATTTTAAAATAGAGTTGGAGCTACCCGAAGGTGCAACGTTGGAACGTACACGTATCGTAACAGAACGTGCTGTGGAATACCTGATGAAAAATCCGGCAGTGGAATATGTGCAAAGTGTGGCGGGAAGCAGTCCGCGTGTAGGAACCAGTCAGGCACGAAGTGAACTGACTGTCATCTTAAAACCTTGGGAGGAACGTGACTCGCAAACTATTGACAATATTATGGCACAGGTAAAAAAAGACATGTCACAATACCCCGAATGCAAGGTATATCTTTCCACCCCTCCCGTTATTCCGGGATTGGGCAGTTCGGGCGGGTTCGAAATGCAATTGGAAGCACGTGGAGATGCCACTTTCGAAAATTTGGTACAAGCTACGGATACATTGATGTATTATGCATCAAAACGTAAGGAATTATCAGGTTTATCTTCGGCTTTACAAGCGGATATCCCCCAACTTTATTTTGATGTAGACCGTGACAAAGTAAAATTCTCAGGAGTACCTTTAGCCGATGTATTCTCGACTATGAAAGCTTATACAGGTTCGGTATATGTAAACGATTTCAATATGTTTAACCGCATCTACCGTGTATATATTCAAGCAGAAGCACCCTACCGGGAACATAAGGAGAATATCAACCTGTTTTTTGTACGGGGTACAGACAATGCCATGATACCGCTCACCTCGCTGGGTACCACTTCGTATACCACTGGTCCGGGCAGCATCAAACGTTTTAATATGTTCAACAGTTCTGTGATTCTCGGTGAGGCCGCAGACGGTTACAGTTCAGGACAGGCTATGGAAATTATCGAACAAATAGCCCGCGAACACCTACCGGAAAATATCGGTGTAGAATGGAGCGGACTATCCTTCCAGGAAAAACAGGCAGGTGGACAGACCGGCATGGTGCTGGCATTAGTGTTCATGTTCGTATTTTTGTTCCTTGCTGCCTTATACGAAAGCTGGATGGTACCGGTTGCAGTATTACTCTCTTTGCCTGTAGCCGCATTAGGTGCTTATCTAGGTGTATGGGGCTGTGGACTGGAGAATGATGTCTATTTCCAGATCGGATTGGTGATGCTGGTAGGACTAGCCGCCAAAAATGCAATTCTTATTGTAGAGTTTGCCAAAGAACAAGTAGACAAAGGAGTAGATGTAGTACAAGCTGCACTTCATGCTTCACAGCTCCGTTTCCGACCTATTTTGATGACTTCATTGGCATTCATCTTAGGTATGTTACCTATGGTCATTGCCAGCGGGCCAGGTTCAGCCAGCCGTCAGGCTATTGGTACAGGTGTATTCTTCGGAATGATCTTTGCTGTAACTGTGGGAATTTTGTTAGTACCTTTCTTCTTTGTACTGATATACAAGATGAAAGCGAAGATGAAACAAAAATAAGGATATAAAAAGATGAAAGAAATGATGAAACATACATTATTATATATAGCCGTATCAGGAATGACTTTGCTGACTTCTTGCCAATTAGGTAAGCACTACACACGTCCCGACTTACATCTTCCCCAACAATTAGATACATTACGACAACAGGATACATTATCTATAGCCGATATGCAATGGTGGGAAATCTATACGGACACAACCTTGCAAAGCCTGATAGAAAAGACGTTGGATAACAACAAAGACATGAAAATAGCTGCGGCACGTGTAAAAGAACTTGCCGCAATGAAGCGCATAGACTTTGCCAACCTTTTCCCCCAACTGAACGGAAGCGCTTATGCCCAAAAAGAAGGAAGTAATTATGGTGGTGACAACTATAAAAATGACCCCGAACAGGGTGGTAAACTTACCGTGACTTGGGAATTAGACTTATGGGGTAACCTGCGTTGGGCAAAAGACAAAAGCATAGCACAATTTCTGGGAAGCATCGAGGCGCAACGTGCTTTGAAAATGAGTATTGTGTCCGAAGTGGCACAAGCCTATTTTGAATTGGTCGCATTAGACAATGAGCTGAACATCGTTCGTCAAACACTCTATGCCCGTAAAGAAGGAGTACGCCTGGCAAAGCTTCGTTTTGAAGGAGGACTAACTTCAGAAACTTCCTATCAACAGGCACAAGTGGAGTATGCACGTACCGCAACTTTAGTTCCTGAACTGGAAAGGAAAATTTCATTGAAAGAAAATGATATCGCATTCCTGGCAGGCGAATACCCGCACCGCATACAGCGTTCCATTCTACCCGAAGAGGTAAAACTACCTGAAACATTACCAGTAGGTCTACCCTCCACTCTGTTGGAACGTCGTCCCGATGTACGCGAAGCAGAACAGAAATTAATAGCAGCCAATGCCAGTGTAGGTATTGCCTATACCAATATATTCCCACGACTCAGCCTCACAGCACAATATGGCGTAGAAAGTGAAGAATTCTCTGATTTCTTTAAATCACCCATTCATTATATCAGTGGCAATCTTCTCACTCCTCTCTTCGCCATGGGAAAATACAGAGCAACCCTAAAGGCTAAGAAAGCCGCATACGAACAGGAATGCTACAGCTATGAAAAATCAGTGCTGACTGCATTCAAAGAGGCCCGCAATGCCATTGTGGACTTCAATAAGATAAAAGATATCTACGAATCGCGTCTGCAACTGGAACGTTCCTCTAAAGCAACAATGGAACTGGCCCAATTGCAATACATCAATGGAGTAATAGGCTATTTGGATGTATTGGATGCACAACGTAGCTATTTCGATGCACAAATAGGATTAAGTAATGCAATAAGAGACAAACAAATTACATTAGTAAAATTGTATAAAGCATTAGGGGGTGGATGGTAACCATCCCCTCTTAATTTGATTTTCCTTTATCCGGAAAATCAAATTAAGATATATGCCTGATAAGACGTATTGTTCTCTACCGGTGTAAGTGACAAATAACCCGACTTCACTTTTCCATTTTCCAAATATAAAGGATGCTTTTCTTGAAGCGCAAGATGAGAATGCCATGCCTCACCGGGCTTTGCATAATATTCTATAACATACCGTCCCTGCACGCCATCACACACATAGTTATCATATATCAAACGTGCTACCACTCCCATATTCATACGAAGATTTATTTCCACACACGGATGAATGGCATACCCGCCGTTTTGGGTACGGCATATCATCATATCCACCCCCAGATAGCCTTCGTAACTCCCTTTTATAACTTCCGCCAACTCTACCTGTAACATCCTCCCAACCTGATGTAAGATTTCCGCAGAAACATATGTGGATATCCTCGCTTCAATAACCCGATCCGCAGCCAACAAGTTTTCTTTATAAACACCTCTCTTGTCTGTTTCAAATAAAGAATACCCTATAAAATGTACCTGTTCCCACTCGTCTGCAAAAAACTCCATGGCAAAATCCAAAAGCTTATCATAAAAAGGCTCTCCTATCACCTCATGCTGAGTGGTAAGTATGTGTCGAACCCACCCTTCCAGAGGGATGGTAAAACTACCTGAAACATATTGTATCCCTCTCCCACTACCAGACCATGGCGCTTTTAACAAAGCACGAGGATGAGACAACACAAAAGCCTTCACTTCCTCTGTTGATGACAATACAAAAGCCTCCCCCAATGTGGGAATATTCCCACCTATATGCCTACAAAGGCGTCGTAACACTTTTACAGCCGTCTGACGTCCGGATATTTGACGGATACGCTTCATACGCTCTACTGAAGGATATGCTGTATCAGGAAATCCAGCTTCCTGCAAACGACGCACCAAAGACGGATTCCATCCCCAAGGAATCACCTTATTATAAATGGGGAGGAATTCTGAAGTCCAATTGACCGAAAGCGGCAAAAAAGATTGTCTTTCCATTGTTTTCATACGCAGAGCAGAATCCAGCCATACAGTTCCTCCCTGTTCTGCATACCATGCAGGCAACACGGACAGCTCGGCCGCCATTCGCCGGGCACTGGCAGGTGCCATATAATAAGGATCACCACAAGCCAATGCCATATCATTTTCCGGATTGAATAAATAAAGCGCTTCCATTTCCGGACACAAAGATAAATGTTTTAGAGTACAAACCATTTCTCTTGTTCGTCTTTTAGTTGAAAAAAAATAATATTTTGCTATCTCCAGTTTGCAATTTGAATTAGTATTGCTATATTTGCAACCGATAAAAAAGCAACCATGGAAACCTTTTACAGAACACACAGTTATCTGGTGGAACATACAAATGCTCCTGTTCGCCGGGACTTGATGGACGAAATAGACTGGAACGACAGACTGATCGGCATCAAGGGTACTCGTGGCGTAGGGAAAACGACTTTCCTCCTGCAATATGCAAAAGAAAAGTTCGGAACGGATCACTCATGTCTGTTCATCAACATGAATAACTTTTACTTCTCTAAATATACGTTAGTGGAGTTTGCCGCAGAATTCGTAAAACGAGGAGGAAAAGTTTTGTTGATAGACCAAGTGTTCAAGTATCCCGAATGGAGCCACGACCTGCGTGCTTGCTATGAAATGTTTCCTACTCTGAAGATTATATTCACCGGATCATCCGTGATGCGATTGAAAGAAGAAAATCCAGAACTGAGCGGCATTGCCAAGGTATACTACCTGAGAGGTTTCTCATTCCGCGAATATCTGAATCTGCAAAGCGGTAATTGTTTCCGTGCCTATACCTTACAAGAAATTTTGGAGAATCACGAACAGATAGCGAAAACCATCCTGCGCAATGTGAAGCCGTTGGATTATTTTCAAGACTATCTGCATCACGGTTTCTACCCATTCTTCCTGGAAAAACGTAACTTTTCGGAGAATCTGCTAAAAACCATGAATATGATGATAGAAGTAGATATACTTCTTATCAAACAAATTGAGCTGAAATATCTTTCAAAGATAAAAAAATTACTATATTTGCTAGCTGTGGACGGACCCGTTGCTCCGAACGTCAGCCAGCTGGCCACGGAGATTCAAACTTCACGTGCCACGGTGATGAATTACATTAAGTATCTGGCAGATGCGCGTCTTATCAATATGGTTTATCCCAAGGGAGAGGAATTTCCCAAGAAACCTTCCAAACTGATGATGCACAACACCAACCTGATGTACTCCATTTATCCGGTAAAGGTCGAAGAACAGGATGTTCTGGATACATTTTTCATGAATACCCTGTATAAGGACCATAAACTATATAAAGGCGATAAAGGCACTTCATTTATGGTAGACAACGGACTGCATTTCCGTATTTGCGCAGAAGGGTGCAAGTTCAAAAATAATCCAAACGTGTATTATGCCCTACACAAATTGGAATTAGGACACGGAAATATGATCCCATTATGGCTTTTCGGCTTTTTATATTAAGAGATAGAGAATAGATTTTATTACCTAATAATTAGTAATTGTATGACTAAACAAAAAAAATTCATCACTTGTGATGGTAACCAGGCAGCAGCACATATCTCGTATATGTTTTCTGAAGTAGCTGCTATCTATCCCATCACTCCGTCGTCTACTATGGCTGAATACGTAGACGAATGGGCTGCCGCAGGTCGTAAAAACATCTTCGGCGAAACAGTTTTGGTACAAGAAATGCAGTCAGAAGGCGGTGCAGCAGGTGCTGTTCATGGTTCTCTTCAGGCAGGTGCGTTGACTACCACTTACACTGCATCTCAGGGTCTGTTGCTAATGATCCCTAACATGTACAAAATTGCCGGTGAATTCCTGCCTTGCGTATTCCACGTATCGGCTCGTACATTGGCTTCACACGCATTGTGTATCTTTGGTGACCATCAGGACGTCATGTCTTGCCGCCAAACAGGTTTCGCCATGTTGTGCGAAGGTTCTGTACAAGAAGTTATGGATATGGCTGCTGTAGCCCATCTTGCTACTATCAAATCTCGCGTGCCATTCGTCAACTTCTTCGATGGTTTCCGTACTTCTCACGAAATCCAAAAAATTGAAATGCTGGAGAATGAAGATCTGGCAGGTCTGATTGATCAACAGGCTTTGGCAGAATTCCGTCAACGCGCGTTGAATCCTAACAACCCTGTTGCACGCGGTATGGCTGAAAACCCCGATCACTTCTTCCAGCACAGAGAATCTTGCAATAACTTCTATGAAGCTGTTCCGGCTATCGTAGAAGAATACATGAACGAAATCAGCAAAATCACAGGCCGTCCTCATGGTTTGTTCGATTACTATGGTGCTGAAGACGCTGAACGCGTAATTATCGCAATGGGTTCTGTTACAGAAGCTGCCCGCGAAGCTATCGACTACTTGATGAGCAAAGGTGAAAAAGTAGGTTTGGTTTCTGTACACTTATACCGTCCGTTCTCTGCTAAACATTTCTTGGCTGCTGTACCTAAGACTGCCAAGACTATCGCAGTTCTTGACCGTACTAAAGAACCGGGAGCAAACGGTGAACCTTTGTATCTGGATGTTAAAGACTGCTTCTATGGAACAGAAAACGCCCCGGTTATCGTAGGTGGACGTTACGGTTTAGGTTCTAAAGACACTACTCCTGCTCAAATCATCGCTGTATTCAAGAATTTGGCTCTGCCAATGCCGAAAAACCACTTCACTGTGGGTATCGTAGACGATGTAACTTTCACTTCTCTTCCCCAGGAAGAAGAAATCGCATTGGGCGGTGAAGGCATGTTCGAAGCTAAATTCTACGGATTAGGTGCTGATGGTACTGTAGGTGCCAACAAGAACTCTGTGAAGATTATTGGTGACAACACCGACAAGCACTGCCAGGCTTATTTCTCATACGACTCTAAGAAATCAGGTGGTTTCACTTGCTCTCACCTCCGTTTCGGTGATACTCCTATCCGTTCTACTTACTTGGTAAATACTCCGAACTTCGTAGCTTGCCACGTACAGGCTTATCTGCACATGTACGATGTAACCCGTGGTTTGCGTAAGAACGGTTCTTTCTTGCTGAACACTATCTGGGAAGGTGAAGAACTGGCAAAGAACCTGCCTAACAAAGTGAAGAAATACTTCGCTCAGAACAATATCACTGTTTACTACATCAATGCAACTCAGATTGCTCAGGAAATCGGTTTGGGCAACCGTACCAATACCATCCTGCAATCAGCATTCTTCCGTATCACAGGCGTTATTCCTGTTGACTTGGCTGTAGAACAGATGAAGAAATTCATCGTTAAGTCTTATGGCAAGAAGGGTGAAGACGTGGTGAACAAGAACTATGCTGCCGTAGACCGTGGTGGTGAATACAAACAATTGGCTGTTGATCCGGCTTGGGCTAATCTGGAAGTTGAAGCTCCTGCTGCTAACAATGACCCTGCATTCATCAACGAAGTAGTTCGTCCTATCAACGCTCAGGATGGTGACTTGTTGCCGGTATCTGCATTCAAAGGCATCGAAGACGGTACTTGGGAACAAGGTACTGCTCAATACGAAAAACGTGGTGTAGCTGCATTCGTACCTGAATGGAATGCTGAAAACTGTATCCAGTGTAACAAGTGTGCATATGTTTGTCCTCATGCTTCCATCCGTCCGTTCGTACTTGACGCTGAAGAACAGAAGGGTGCAGACTTCGAAACATTGAAAGCTGTAGGTAAACAATTTGACGGAATGACATTCCGTATTCAGGTTGACGTGCTTGACTGTCTGGGTTGTGGTAACTGTGCCGATGTTTGTCCGGGCAATCCGAAGAAGGGAGGCAAGGCTCTTACAATGAAACATTTGGAAAGCCAGTTGTCTCAAGCAGCCAATTGGGAATACTGCGCTAAGAACGTGAAGAGCAAACAACATTTGGTAGATATCAAAGCCAATGTGAAGAACTCTCAGTTCGCTACTCCGTTGTTTGAATTCTCTGGAGCTTGTTCAGGTTGTGGTGAAACTCCGTATGTGAAACTGATTTCCCAGTTATTCGGTGACCGTGAAATGGTTGCTAACGCTACCGGATGTTCTTCTATCTACTCCGGTTCTGTTCCTTCAACTCCTTATACTAAGAACGAAAAGGGTCAAGGTCCTGCTTGGGCTAACTCATTGTTCGAAGATTTCTGCGAATTCGGTTTAGGTATGACTTTGGCTGACAAGAAACTTCGTGCACGTATCGAAGCTGCTATGAAGGATGCTATCGCCAGTGATACTTGTCCGGCAGAATACAAAGAAGCATTCCAGGAATGGATTGACGGTAAGGACGATGCAGACAAGAGCAAAGCTGCTGCCGAAAAGATCATTCCAATGGTGGAAGCTGCTAAAGATAAATGTAAGAACTGCGCTACCATTGCAGAATTCAAGAACTATTTGGTTAAGAAGAGCCAATGGATTATCGGTGGGGACGGTGCTTCTTACGATATCGGTTACGGTGGTTTGGACCACGTGATTGCTTCCGGTGAAGATGTAAATATTTTGGTATTGGATACTGAAGTTTACTCTAATACCGGTGGTCAGTCATCTAAGGCTACTCCGCTGGGTGCTATCGCTAAGTTTGCCGCTTCAGGTAAGCGTGTACGTAAGAAAGACCTTGGTATGATCGCTACTACTTACGGTTATGTATATGTTGCCCAGATTGCTATGGGTGCTGACCAAGCTCAGACTTTGAAAGCTATCCGTGAAGCAGAAGCTTACCCCGGTCCGTCATTGGTTATCGCTTACGCTCCGTGTATCAACCACGGTTTGAAGGCAGGTATGGGTAAGAGCCAGGCTGAAGAGGCTAAGGCTGTAGAATGCGGTTACTGGCACTTGTGGCGTTTCAACCCCGCTTTGGAAGAAGAAGGCAAGAATCCATTCATGCTTGACTCTAAAGAACCGAAATGGGAAGGTTTCCAGGATTTCTTGAAGAACGAAGTTCGTTTTGCTTCTGTAATGAAACAGTATCCTGCTGAAGCAGCAGATCTATTTGCTGCTTGCGAAGAAATGGCCAAGAAACGTTATGCTTCTTACAAACGTATGGAAGCAATGAATTGGGGTGAATAATCTCTGATACATGCATATAAAAAAAGGCTTGTTCCTGTATGGAACAAGCCTTTTTTTATAGCCTTTTCTACCATTAGTATATATGAGGTCACCCATACGTATGTACAAAACAAGACTTCAATTTCAAGTATTTCTACTGTAACCATCACCATTTATGGCTTAAGGTTACCAAAAATTTCCTACCTTTGCACATAACATTATGAAAAACCTATAAACATGAATATTCTAATCAACCTGAAATACACATTGGCTGTCACAGCCGGAGTGTGCTCCTCTTTTGCATACGCACAAAAACATCCTCATATCATACTGATAATGACCGACCAACAGCGAGCTGATGCCATAGGCTGTATGGGAAACGATGCGGTTATCTCCCCTAACCTGGACGCACTAGCTGCCGAGGGAACATTATTTATGAATGGTTATTCTTCTTGTCCAAGCAGCACTCCGGCACGTGCAGGTCTGCTGACCGGACTTTCTCCTTGGCATCATGGCTTGTTGGGATATGGAAAAGTATCTCCCGAATATAAATACGAAATGCCACAGATGCTAAAAGATGCTGGTTATTATACTTTTGGAATCGGGAAAATGCACTGGCATCCCCAACGGATAAAACATGGTTTCGAAGGCACTCTGCTAGATGAAAGCGGACGCGTGGAGGACGAGAATTTCACCAGTGATTACCGCCAATGGTTCCAAACAAAAGCCCCCGGAAAGAATCCTGACGCCACCGGCATAGGCTGGAACGACCATACGGCAAGTATCTATAAATTGCCCGAAAACCTCCATCCTACCTATTGGACAGGAGAAATGGCCTGTGAACTTATCAGCAACTACGATCCGACCAACAAACCGTTATTTCTGAAAGTTTCTTTTGCCCGTCCGCACAGTCCGTATGATCCACCACAAAGATATCTGGACATGTATAAGGATGCCCTAATACCCGATCCTGCCATCGGAGACTGGTGTGGCAAATACGCCAAGAAACTAAATCCTGAAGAAACGGCACAAGACGCTCCATACGGTAATTTTGGCAATGAATATGCACGCAATTCCAAACGTCATTATTATGCCAACATCACTTTCATTGACGAACAGATAGGCAGAATTATCCAAACATTGAAAGAAAAGGATATGTATAATGACGCATTAATCGTTTTCGTTTCCGATCATGGCGATATGATGGGTGACCATTATCACTGGAGAAAGACCTATCCATACGAGGGCTCCACTCATGTGCCATACATCGTGAAATGGCCTTCTGCCAACCACGTTACACCGGGAAAAACAGACGCTCCCGTAGAGTTGCGTGATATTCTTCCCACTTTCCTCGATGCAGCCGATGTGACCATCCCCACTGACATGGACGGCCGTTCCTTGTTACCGCTTGCCAAAGGCATGGAAACAAACTGGCGCAAGTATCTGGATCTGGAGCATGCCACCTGTTACAGTGATGATAACTATTGGTGTGCACTGACTGACGGCAAAATAAAATATATATGGCGTATCCATACCGGTACCGAAGAGTTATTCGACTTGACCCAAGACCCTCAGGAATTGCACAATGCCGTCAATGACAAAAAATACAGGAAACAGCTGACGGAAATGCGTAATGAAATGATTCGCCATTTAAGTGAACGCGGTGAAGAGTTCGTGAAGGACGGCCGATTGGTGGTCAAGGAGAAGACCATGCTTTATGGACCTCATTATCCGGAAAAAGAAAATAAAAGATAACGTGTGTTGTACAGAGGAGTCGTTTCCAATTGCCCCACTTTCCTACAACAGAGTTTTATAATTCTGTTGCCACTGCCATCACCTCTCTAACTTCCTATGAATAGGGAGTTAGAGAGGTGATGGCAATACATTATTTTATGCAAGAAAAATGCCTGCAGCCACCACTTTATCCACCTTGTTCCATGGTACAAGCCTGCCCTGTCCGGTGGACAAAGCAGGCTTGTGCAATAAACACGGTAAGCTTGTGCAGCCTCGAAACTGCGACTTTCCTTGCCAAAGTATTCAGAATCTTGATACAAGTTCTGTCGGATCTTGCAGCAAGTTCCACGAAATCCTGTACCAAGTTTTGCCGTTACATCCAGCATCCTTCCCTTTCGGAGGAGAAGGATAAACCGGTAGAGCCGGAAAGACTTAAACTAAAGATTGAAAGATATAGATCTTTGGAATGAAACGTCTTGTTCTTTTTATCAGACGTCTTCATCTTTTTTGTAAACGTCCTTGTCTTTTCCGAAAAGAATAAAGACTTTCGGAACGATACGGAACAGTGACCGGAAACGGGTTTCTACACATACGTTTCCAAATGAACCTCTATTTACATCCGACAGATTCTTCATTTCGGCAAGAAAGGGTGCACAAGTTTCATCAAATTTCTGATGCCTCTCTATTCTTCTATTTTCCAGCAGTTCCTCAGCCTGTTCACAACTTAAAATATAAAGCCTAACCCTAACGACAAATTGGAAAGGGCCAATTTATCTTTCCCTTCATTCTTCTCGTCAGTAATATTAGCCGATTTCAAACCTTTTTGATAAGCGACATTCAAAAACAAGCGTTTCCAATAAATGCTGCCCTGTACGGCAATTCCCCAATCAAAACGGTTAATATTACCTTTAGGATCGTCCGCATCATCATTCTTGCCAAAGGAGGGATAATCATCTTTGGTTATGGTATGTTTATTTTCTCCATATTTGTCGGGGGATACTGTCAAATATTTATCCGACTCATATTTAAACTTACCAAACAACCCATAAGAGAAGTAAGGCCCCACTCCCAACTGAACCCTAAACGATTCTGACAAAGGTAAAGCATAAGCAAATAAAATAGGAACGTCCAAATATCCCAGATTATGTTTTTGAGTGACACTAGTGCCGCGAGATTCCGTCACATCATATTTCTTATAAGAATCCAAATCGAGCCGATGCGACTTTTTAGTGGTAAATTTATCGTACTCATAAGTGATACCTTTCATAGAAAGTCCAACAGCAGGCTGAATACTGAAGTTTCCAATCACAGGAACATCTATAAAATAATGGATACTGTAACCCATATAGCTTTTATTATTATAATCTTGATCTGCCATAAGATCATTATACTTCCCTGTAGCACTGGTCATATTTAACCCCACACGAATACCGGAAGTAGTTTGTGCTTGTGCCGTGAATGCACATACGGACATAGCCATGATAAAAAACAGTTTCTTCATAATGCAGTATTTTTATTAAAATTTGTAATCTTGTTTCACTCCTTTCATAGTGAACAATAAAGAAGGACGGACAGACCGAGTTTCATCAATAACATACCCAGCTCCTATTCCTGCATAGAAACCTGGATGCATTTTAGATTCCTCTACGTTAGACATGCTGCTCATATTGAGTTCAGCCTTCGCAGTCCACATTAAACCCTGTGCATACGATATTAACGAAATCAGCATTAAAAGTGCTGCAATAATTGTCTTTTCCATACTTCGTAACAATTGACTCTATAAGTTTACATTTGCAAATGTATTGCAACTTTTATATTCAAAAAACCATCATTTGTCAAGATTTACACTAAACACACTAAAGCAGATACCAAGCAGCTAAAATTAACGACTATATATACAATAAATAAATTATGCCAATAAGACAAGCTTGAAAATTTGTAAATTAAGCTTCACATTCCAGCTCTATATGATATGAAATTGGAAGAGCCATCAAAAAAACAGTTCTACTTTTCACACCTCTCCAAGCTGGCAGTATAGAACCATTTAAAACATAAACAAACAGGCGTTCATTTCCGAAGAATAAACGCCTGTTTGTTTTATGTTTCACTGAAGGTGTGTCAAAATGCACACCTTCTGTTTTTTACGCACAAAGCCCCGACTTTCACAAGCTGGGGCTTTGTTATTACCTAAAGATTTTGTATCTTTAGGTAATAAGAATTTCACTATGACAAAGATACATTTTCGTTCTTACAATCCCAACCAAACCGTTCTTTTTCCTCAAAGAATTGATGAGGATATTGCAGAAAACGATCCGGTGCGCATGGTTGACGCCCTGGTTGAGGGCTTGAATCTTGAAAGTTTCAGAAAGCTGTATAAGGAATGCGGGCGTAGCCCTTACCACCCCAGGATGATGCTCAAGGTCATTCTGTATGCCTATATGAACAACATCTACTCCTGCCGGAAAATTGAAAAGCTCCTTCACCGTGACATCCATTATATCTGGCTGGCCGGATATGAGAAACCGGATTTCATCACCATCAACCGTTTCCGCAACCGGGTGAAGAATGAAATCAACGAGGTGTTTACCCAAACCGTACTCCTTCTCTCTTCCAAAGGCTTCATCAGCTTGAATGTGGAATACATTGACGGGACAAAGATTGAGTCCAAAGCCAATAAGTATACTTTCGTCTGGCGGAAAACGGTTGAGCGGAACCGTGAACGCCTGATGAAGAAAATACATATCCTGCTAGGGCAGATAGACAATGTCATCGCCCAGGAGAACTCATCGGAAAGCAATGAGGAGATTGAGTTCACTCCGGCCATGCTGACTGAAATGGCAGGAGAATTGCGTCAAGCACTCGAACAGGTTCCTGAACCCTCCACGAAAGAGGAAAAGACTGCGTTGAAAAGAAACGCAAACAGCTGAAGGAGTTGGAAGAGCACAGGGACAAGCTACAGGAATACGACAACCGTCTGGACACGCTGCAGGACAGGAATTCCTATTCCAAAACGGACAATGACGCTACTTTCATGAGAATGAAGGAGGATGCCATGCGCAACGGACAGACGAAGCCCGGTTACAACCTTCAAATCGGCACCGAAAATCAGTTCATCACCGATTTTGCACTCTTCCCGAACCCTACGGATACACTGACCCTGATTCCTTTCCTGCAATCTTTTTCAAACAGGTATGACCGGATGGCCCATACGGTGGTTGCTGATTCCGGCTATGGCTCCGAAGAGAATTACCGCTTCATGTCCGAAAACGGCATGGAAGCCTACGTAAAGTACAACTACTTCCACATGGAGCAGCGGCCGAGATTCAAACCGGACCCGTTCAAGGCCGAAAACTTCTACTACAATGAAGAACATGACTTCTGCATCTGCCCTATGGGGCAAAGGATGCGGAGGATAGGCACCAGGAATGTGAAAACCGCATCCGGATATGTCAACGAAAATGCACGGTACAGAGCTGTCAGGTGTGAAGGCTGTCCCCTGCGATGCCGCTGTTTTAAAGCAAAAGAAACAGGACGATAGAACTGAATCATAGGCTTAGACAATACAAGCGGAGAGCCAAAGAACGGCTCTGCTCTGAGAAAGGACTGAAACACAGAGGGCAGAGATGCATAGAACCGGAAGCCGTGTTCGGACAAATTAAAAACAATATGAACTACAAACGTTTCCGACATTTTGGAAAGGACAAGGTCTTCATGGACTTTGCCTTCCTAGCCATTGCCTTCAATATAAAAAGATGTGTGCAAAACTGACAAAAAGGGTATGAACTGGCTGATTAGACTGTTTTATGAGCTTACAACTGCTGTTTTTAGATGCTGGGAACACATAAATCAAAGAAATCTTCAAAAGATCGCAGCTTAAAGAAAGTGAACAGATTTGTATAGTGATGAACAAAAAAAGAGGTGCATCGTGCATTACGACACACCTCCTTTAAAACATAAACAAACAGGCGTTCATTTCCGAAGAATAAACGCCTGTTTGTTTTATGTTTCACTATTCAGCCATATCAACAAATCTTTTTGGCAAGCAACCAATTTTCACTTCTGTTGACGAAGCCGGCTAACTTAAACACTTATTTTATTTCACGAATCAACATTCCCGGATAAAAATCGCCACCCGATACTTTTCGGAAAGTGGTAAAACCAAAGTCCGAACCATAAGCCTGTTCCTCGGAAGCCATATAGCGATTATCCCAAATCAGATTTTCCTTAGGCTGAATCACTCCTACACGCTTATAAGTCATTTTGCCTTCTTTGCTCAATTCAGCTTCCAGCACTTCAAATTTAGACTTTTCAGTGACTCCCTCTTTCAAGCCAATATAAGCTTTCAGGGGAGAAACACTGATTAAGGGAGTATTCACTTTGAACTGGTCAAAATTCTTTTGCAGACTCGCTATATTTTCATCAATGGCACGTTGGCATGCCTTTCGCACCATTTGCTGGGGCTCATCCAAGTTAATACCCAAAAAGGAAGTGTTACTTCCATCACTATGCTGGCTGCCCACATACTTCAACTTGAACATCTTACGGTTATTATTGAAAGCATTCACCTTCTCCTTATTATCCTTATCAGTATAATATTGAGTATAGAATTTTGTTGCAGTCTCTTCATCCCAAACCAGTTGATAGAGATAAGTATCAATATTTACTTTAAACCCCTTATAGGATGCAACCATATCTCCCGTAGAATTACCTAAATCCATATAGGATGTCTCACCGGTGTAAATAGCCGCTGCCGCACCCAGTCCTTTGACAATTCCTCCCCACACACTTGAACCTTTTGAACGGTCAATATAGCGAATGTCATTCACAATAAGAAAAGTATTTCCAATCAAGTCCTCACCGGCATCTTCCAGCAGAGCGTTTCCGCGTTGAGTCTTGGATGCCAGAGCCTTGTCCAGTTCGGAAGCGTTATACAGCCCTCGTTCTTTCACCAGTTCCACATCACAGATCCCTGTCATGTAATCACGGTTAAACCAGCGTCCTACCATACGGCTGGCAATACCATTGTTTCTGATAAATTCATCTATCTCCTCATGGTTTTTATCCAATTTCTTTTCAGAAGTATAGATTACTTTTACACTTAAATCATGGTTATTGTATTTATCAGGAACAGGAATTTTGAGAAAAACATCCTTTATTTCATCACCAAATTCTCTTCCTTCGTGATTGATCATCATGCTATAAAGAGAACTGCGGCGATATTTTATTTCGCCGTCTCCCTGGGCTTGAATTTGAGCGGCGAATACCACCGCCAACAGCTGTATTATAATGAATCTTTTCATTTTTCAAACATTCAATAATTAATAATCCCAATGTTTATCCGGAATGACAGAGGTTATCTTAAACATATTTGTATCCGGGTCAAAACGTGCAATCACTCGAAGAGCCTCTACTTCGGTCAAGTTCTTCTTGTCTTCCGCTAACATATATTGTTTGGCCAAGACCATATCCTCTTCTTTCTCGAACAAGCAAGGCACCAGTACCTTGCCATCCGGATCAATAATCCCCCACTTTCCATCAGACATCACATAAGCCATCTCATTATCAAAGTTGGACGCATTGGCAAATCCCTGCTTCAGACGAACAGACTTTTGCACCCCATCATAAAGATAATACAGGTTATCCTTTTTCACCCATATCAATTTCGGATCGACTATAGGAGCTACACCTTGCCACTCTAAAGGAACGACAACCCGGTTCTGCAAATCAATAGCCCCCCATAATTTGTTCAGGCATACGGATGCATACCCCTGATGAAAATTGCCTATACGGTCATACTTATCGGATACGATTTGTCCTTTCATATCCACATAAAACCAAGAAGCATTTTTTTGTACTCCCAAACGTCCATTGTTCACACTGGTAAGCGAATTGGTATATTCAATAGAAATAACAACTGCCCCTGTAGAATCAATAGCGCCAAAAGCCGATCCCTTTTGTACCACCCGGTATCCTTCATTACTCAGGAAAGCCTTTGACAGGCCACCAATCACCTTGTTCCCCTTTTTATCTATGAAATACAATTCATCATCCAATGAAACCGGAGCTAAATTATGGCTGAAAGCTCCAAACTTTCCCTTTTCTGAAGAAGATATTCTGACCATCACTTCAGCATCCAAATCATAATAAGCTTTAGCTATTTGCTTCTTTTCCACTTTAGCAAGCCTAAGCATATTGTCTGAAGGAGGAAGAATAGCCTGATTGGCAGTTAAAGGAATAATAGTATTTCCATGGATATCTACCAACCCTTGGGATTTCTTATTAATGAAATAAAAATAATCGACCCTTGATGAAGGCAACTGGGACTCAGCGGCATGAGGTTTGGGAAGCAGCAAGCTCTGTATTTCCTGCTTGGTAGCCGGAAATGCAGACTGGTCTGCCTTGGTATAAAAGGCAGCCTCATCAAGCAAAGCTCCGGTTTTCTTATCTCGCAAAACAGGGAAGTTACCCACATCTTCATACTTGGCAGGAATTATTTCCCGCCCATTTTCATTGATTAACCCGAATTTACCTTTAGACACCATGTTGTTCTTTTTATCGTATTTGCCACCGATATTAACCCAACAGATTCCTTGGTTATTGAAACTGCCAATAAAATTATAAGTAGGCTTCACTATGATATTGCCAGCTGAATCAATGAACCCGAACTTCTTGCCTTTCAAGACATATATCAGTTTCTTATTCAAATCTCCCATTGCTTCATAATCGGTTTTCAGGATTTCCTTACCTGTTTTATCAATCAACCCCCATTTTTCACCTGTATTGCTACTAGCTTTATTGCCTATGAGCCCACCCGTGGTTAGCATTACTCCTTTTTTAGTATTTCCACCTTCAGCGACGGGGCAAACCCCGTTATAAAATTCACCGATATATGTATATTTCCGTTTTGTAATGATTTCACCATCTTCATTAATCAGACTGTATTTTCCATCTTTTCCTATTTTAGCGATACCGTCTTTAAAGGGAGTAGCTTCATCATATTTATATTTTATCACTACCGTCCCGTCTTCCGTCATAAAGCCATAACGCCCCTTTTCATTCTGCACGGCCTTCAACCTCTGAGCTTGCACAGAGCCACTGACCAGCACCAGCAGACATAGAATTAGGATAACTTTTTTATTTCTCATATTCTCTTTATTTAAAATCATTTGAACTTGAATTAATGGAGCCAAGTAATATTAGTAGTAACCGGTTGCTGCCCATTACCAAATGCTACACCTATAGCTCTGGCAGCTTCTATCCTCTGCTTTTTCAGCCCCACTTCATCCTTATATTTCTCACGATTCTCAAAATTCCAATCACTGGTCACCTTTTGCTTTATTTCATTATACAAAGCTTTAGCTTCACCTTCACAACTGCTTCCCGGTTCAATGAAAACCAACCAGTCAAAAGCCTTTGAAGCACCTTCCGCATCGGGTGACTTCGCCCATTCGGATCTGGCGTATTGCATAATCAATTGACAATTATAATTCACATATTGAGTATAATAAGTGTCTATCAGTTTACTAGCTTCCTCATAGCCGACACAACATTCAGGAATAGAGGTAACATAATACAATGCAGCATCATACTCATGCATAGAAGCACTTTTTTGCGCTTTTACCAATATTTGCCTGTAATTACTATTATACCAAGAGATAATTTTTTCTTTCCCTTCGCGTATAAATTCTTGTATTTTCACGTTATTGCCATTTATTGCACGGAAAGCATTGATATATGCCCGGTTAATATTAGTACCTACTCCTTTTGCATCCACAGTGAGAGTAGAAAATACTTTCTGCCCTACTGCATCGCCTATATACAAAGTCAATTGAACAGTAAGCGCTGTACTGACAGGAGGACCGGACAATGTTTCCTTATATAAAGTATTGGTCTTAGCTGTGATAAAGAATGGTGTAAAATTGGAATTGGCAACACTCCCCCTGACCGGCCACTGCCGCAGCTAAACGATTTCCTAAAATCTCTTGTACCTGGGATGGAAGTTCCTCTTTCTGGGCAGCTTTAGCTATGGTAAGGCTTATCTCACAATCCTGTGCTGCCACAGAGATGGCACAACATGCGCACCAAGCGGCAAATATCATATTCCTTATTTTCATATCTTTTCTATTTTTCTCCGATAACCAATTCAGCTTTACCTAACCCTTTCGTCATTACTTTGCAGGTAAGATTGGCTTTCTGATTGAGATATTTGCGCAAATCATTTGCAAAGCTTCTTGTATCTCTAGCCATTCCATTTTCACGATAAAGCGGAATGCGTACCTGCTCAAAAAGCATCATATTCTCAGTTGCATCAGTTAAACTAAAACGATGAGCCACCGTATTCTGCGCCACCCAATCTTCTATGATTTCCTGTAGTTCAGCCCCCCCCCAAATTCACTTTCCAAATTAACGCCGCTCCCATTATCAAACACACGGACTTCTAATGCCACTTCACGGCCATTAGCCATCAAATCATCAAAATGTTTCTGTAATTGACTTACGAAAGCATCCATCTTGTCTACTACCGCTTCTTCCAACAATACTGCCACTTCAGCAGCCATAGAAGGTTCTCCCGTACCTTGCGTCGCTGCGACCTGCTTATTAGTGTAGGCATCCAAGCCTCGCAAAGTATAAGTAACAGAACGTTTGGGACCCATTGTATTAATATTCCAAACTACTTCAATCAGAATATCAGCTTTAGCTCTATTCATTAACCGATCCAAAGGAGACTCTGCCAGTGAAGCTCCCGAAGTAGAACTGGTAGTCATCTCATGTTCCGCCGAACTCTGCTCTATGGAACGAATAGAAGATGCCATATCCTTCAACGGAAAATCTTTTTCAGCCATCAATTCACCTATTTTCGTTATGACATTCACCAAGTTCAAATCATTATCCAATGCCTTTTTATAATCCGGAATTTCAGTAATAGTGCCTTGATTGTTATATTTTTGTGTATAACCATTATGGGTACACCACACATTAGCGGGAACAACCATAATGGTGGGTTTTTTAGCCTGCCCATACACTCCGGTGTGTATAAGTGCTACAAGAAATAAAATAGCATATAATTTTTTCATGTTTTTCTGTCTTTATGGTTTTAAAATTTTATCTTCTATCAGTTTCTGCTGTAATTGAGAACGAAGCACACGCACCGTAGTGGAATAAGAAATTTGGGTTTTATTAGAAGCCTTCGTGTTAGAATTTGTTTTCTTATCTTCCATACTTACATACTTCAGATATTCCCCTCCGTCTCTAAAAAAGTCGTTAAAATAAGATGCATACCGTTCCTGTGCATTCACTTCTGTTATCAAAGGGCGCACACTACATTCACGACTACCGGCAACAACACCTTTGAACAAGACATCTCTTACTGCATTTTTCTTTGCCTGCTCTATAGCATCTGTACGATTTTTCCCTCTGCCCCAGGCGCGAAGTGTTTCCGACCCATCCAGTTCTACTCCCAAACATTCACTCTCAAAGGAATGATAGGAAGAAACACTTTTTTTGCTGCTGCATCCGGCAAGGATAAGTAAAAGCAGACATCCCAATTTCCACGTATAAAACAGATGTTTCATAATTTTTTCTTCTTTAAAATTCATAGTCTAATTTCAATGATACAAGTTACCATTATTCAGATTAATCACATCACGAGCCTGCCGGGCAAAAGCAGACAATAATCCGTCAGCCAGTATCAGAAAAGTAACAATCAACCTCTTATACATAAGCTAAAATCCATTATTTAGTCCTTTAATAACTCCGGCTGATACCAGCTCTTGATAGAGGGCGTCTTTCGCAACGGAAACCACTGCTGAAATTCGATACTGCTTTCCCATCTTCACCACTGAAAGATTCTCTCCTACCATATTGGCAAAATTCATGTAAGAACCTCCTTTTTGGAAAAAGACATCAAAATAATCCTGATGTTGCTGTTCTACCACCATACTTCCTGCCAAAGGTTTCTGCCGGGTGCGTGAAGTCTGGCTGGAAAATCCTTTAAAAAGCACCCCATGAACTGCACACTTCTTGATCACATCGACATCCAATTTACTTTTCTTCTGGATTACTGTCACTTTTACCAAATAAATACCTTGTGCACCTACTCCTTCTCCCTCTATCTCATATTTTAAAGGGTCATCACCTGCGTGCGCTCCAATACAGATGAATACAAAAAGAACCGTCATAATGATTCTACCGACAAATTTCACATTCATTACTCTCATAATTCTATTCTTTAATTATATATTATTGTTCACACCCTTCTTTACCGGCAAACTGCAAATATTCATCCTTCACTTTCCGATAATACTCTCCCATCAATTCGCCCGTATTCTTCTGAATCTTTTCTTCAAGATCTTCTAACACATATTTCAAAAAAACCACAATGATTACTACCTCCTGCTATAGCAGTAGCTGTAGACCCACCAAGGGCATCTACCTCATCCATAGAAACTCCCAGATTAATTCCGGATGAAGGCTTATTTTGATTTCTGCTTTCATCTTTAAAAGAATTAGAGTTTGTAGATTCCAAATCATTATGCACACTTGCAATGTAACCAATCGTATTCAACGTTCTTTTCTTCTTGTCCTTTTTGGCTTGCTTCAGCGCTAACGCTACTTCTCCATTATCCGGATCCAATTCTGCCGCTATCTTCAGATGCTCCATTCCTTTAGAATAAATGCCATCAGTCACTTGCCCTTTTCCCATATAATAGTGGGCCATGGCATAGTCCGGAATCAAATCTGTCAATAAATTAAACATACCCCAAGCACCTGCCACTCCCTTTTTTTCTTCTTTCAAAAAGGATTCTGTCACATCCTCTGCAAAGCCATCAGAGAGTTGTCCCTTCGTATCTATCCAACCGAGTACGGAATTCAGCCAAACAGGTGCTTTGCCATCCACAAAACTACCTATATAATCAATCCTTCCCGGTAGTAATAAAGCACCTTGACTATTATATAGCCCCATTGCAAGACTTTTGGCAATCCAGACCTTTGCCGATACATCATAATATACCCATTGATAAACACAAGGCAATATAGTACGCCCATATATATCCAAAGCCCCCCATTTATCCTGCTTGCAAGCAAGAACAAATCCATCTTCTGCTATTATAAGTTCCTCATATTCTGTAGGAATTACAGTTTGTCCTCCCACTACAAGGCCCATTTTACCATTATCTTCCCTTATTCTGAGAGAATCGGTTATAACTTCTGCTCCAGGATTATTAATTTTTTCATTGACCTCTCTGCTACATTCAGCGATTTTATCAAGCAAATCATCAAAATCACCGTTCCCTTTCGCATTTTTCACTTCTTCTTGTTTCTGGCGATATACCTTATTGGATATAGGAACGCTTATCATTGCTTCTTCTAGAATATATTTACATGGGACAACGATTTCTCCCCTTAAATTAATAGCCCCGAACTTACCATCTTGCTTGATTGTAGCCAACATGTTATCTCTAAAATTATCAGCGTAATCAAATTGAGGTTCAATGACAAATTCTCCTTTTTTATTTATAAAGCCAAACTTGCCATTCTTCTTTACCGCAGACAGTCCTAAATTAAATCCATGAATATCATCTGCATTTTCAAACTGCGGTTTAATTATAAAACGATTGTGTATGTCTATAAAACCTACTTTTCCTCCTAAAACTACTCCTGCCAACTTTTCTGTAAATCTCTTGGTCACCCCTTCATATTGTGGAGAAATCAACCAATTTATCTCATAATCCTGATTTACTAAAGCCGCATCCCATCCACCAAACATAGAATTACCCCTATATTTTGAATTTTCCCACCATCCTTTATTTTCGGTCTGCTCATATCCCCATTTCTTTGTTACAGCATTTTGGCGCGCCTTCTGTGCATAAAAACTAAAAGGTATAGCACAGCATAATAAAAACAATATTACTTTTTTTACTTCATTCATATACATGTCTTTTTTTAACCTTATGCGGCTTCAAAGAAAAACAATTAACGTCATTTTACAAATTCACAAAACCAAGAGAAAGTATCAAACAGCCTAACAAGCATACTATTCTATCTAAATTAACGACTATATAGCCTCATTTCCATATACCGCAAAGGGAAAATTAAGCACTAAAAACAAAAAAAGCAGCAATCTCACGACTCCTGCTTTTCCACTGTGACTTAAAATCACTTTCTATAAACTTGTATTTTCAACGTCATCAATAGATTCACTACAACAAATAAAACCTATCCTGCAATTCTTTTCTGAACTTCTTGGAAACCTGAAGTTCCGTAATATTCTCAAACGGGGGAAACATGACGCAGCGGTTCTCCTTAATCATCATCAGATAATTGATATTAATGATATACGACTGATGGATCTGGACGAAGCAGGAGTCATATCCCTTGATATGATCGGCCGTAGTATTTTTCTTCAGCAGCAAAGGCAGCTGGTTGTTCAGCACCACTTCCCACAGTTTCCGGTCGGAGTTATAACGGAAAAAACCGATGTCAATGGAGCGCAGAATGCGCAAGTCATTGATGGGTGTGGATATCATAAAAGTATGCTCGCCGGCCGAATACACACGCGGAGGGATAACCAAAGATGCGGCTGCCGACTCTTCCGCCTTTTTCATGAAGCGGTCAATGATCCCTTCCAGCTCCTTCTTATCTATAGGCTTCAGCAAGTAGTCGAAAGCTGCCCCACGAATAGCATAAATCATGTACTTATCATAAGCTGTATAGAACACAATCTGCATATTCCAAGTGATTGCCCCCCTTAGCTGTTCCAGCAGTTCCATGCCCTTCATGTCCGGCAATTCCACGTCCAGAAACAGCAAGTCCGGATGAACCTTTTCCAGCAGTTTCCGGCCATTCGCACCGTTACGTGCCATCCCGTCTATAGACAGCCTGTTATATTTCTTCAGCTCCAGACAAAGATTGTCCGCAGAGAACTCATCATCATCAATTATTACGACCCTGTATAGTTTATCCATAGTAAACAATCCTGCTTTAGTTATTAACGGAACAAAAGTATTAAAACATGTTTTAACGCACAAACCCGACACTCCGGTTATGGAACTATAGCGACCGTTTCGGACACTATCCTAGCAAAAATAATAACTAAACCATCTTTTTCAAATTATAATCATAGCCTTGGGGCAGGAAGACAGCAAACTCGCAACCGGTTTCTCCGTCTTCCAGCTGCACATTGGTTATGGATATGTCGATATGCTTTTTATTGTTGGCGTTCAACAACTGTATGGTTTGAAGAATCACTTTTATACCGGTGCCTGTACCATGGTTGGCACTGTTTATCCGGTAACCTCCCCCATTGTCACGCACCTTGACGCAGATTCCCTCCCCGGTCTTCTTGATATCAATCCACAGTCTTTTCATCCCCTCTTTGTCCTTCAGGGCATGCTTGATGGCATTTTCTATCGGAATCTGTATCATCATGGAAGGAAGTATTTCTTGGTCAAGATGGATGGCAGCATCTATGGATGTGGACAGTATAAAGCTATCTCCCAATGCTTCACGTTCCAGGTTGATAAACGTATTGACAAAGTCCAGTTCCTCGGCCATGGTAACGCACAGCTGTTCGGTCAGTTCCAGGTTGCGCCGCATCAGCTTTACCAACCCACGCATATTTCCGGCCTGCTCATCGGTGTAGTTTCCCATCTCACGGTTCAGAATGTTAAAAATGAAATGGGGGGAAACCCGGTTACGGATATTCTCCATACGCAAAGTGGCAATCATATTCTGACTTTTCATTTGCAGCAGGAAACGCTGTCTCTTGTTGTACATGTAAACAAAAACAACGAGCCCCAAAATACAGATGCAGGCAAACATCCACAGGTAAAGCGTCTGATTCAGCGCCAGTACTTCATTCTCTTTTTGCTGGATAAAAATTTTCTGCTTCATCAGCGTGGTGTCCTGACTGTATTTCAGATCAATTTCAGCTGTACGCATTTTAATACGCTCATTACGTGTAGAATCATCAATACGCTGATTTTCCATTTGATAATAATAGGCTTGTTTGAAATCCCCCACCTCTTCAAAATAATGTTGCAGGTAACGGTTACGGATATGCTGCATATTCGGTTCCACATAATCAGGCTGTATAGCCTCAGACATACGTTTACGTGCTAAAGACAAGTTATTCTGCTTCAAGGCAAGTTCAATCAATTGGGTATCCAAATAATAGAGAGCCGTCTGATTTTCGATAGAACGAAAAAAAATCACTGCAAAGGTTTAAATAGTATGCGGCAGAATCAACCTGATTCATCAATAGAAAAGTTTCTCCCAAATTCATTTCAGTCAGATGTTCCTCAAAAATCATATCCGGATAAGAACGAGCTAACAATAATGATTTTCTGAAAAATTCCAAAGCATTAGGATAATCAGCACGAAAATAATAAGAATTACCACGATTATTCAAATAAATATGTTTCTCAAATGGAAGCATCTTATCATATTGCCGGGCAGCCAGTTCATAGTAATGATCACAAGACGTAAAATCACGAAGTTCCATATAAACCTGTGCCAATCCGTAATAAACAGGAAAACGTTTTTCTTCAGGAATCTTCAATGAATCACAGTAAGACAAAGCTTTACGATACCACATCGCGCCTTTATCATAATGACCGGTACGGACAAAAGCATCAGCCAAATTAATAGAAATATCATGAAGCATATCTCTGTTACTACCCTTCAAACGATAATCAAATGCTTTTTGAAAACATACCACTGAAGAATCTGTCAACCCTTGACGAGCACATACATTACCCCGCATATTGTAAATCTCAGCATACAAATCATTAATTAACGATGACGGTTCAGCTCCATCGCAAAATACTTCCGCTCTATCCATGCTAAGTTTAGCCGAATCCATCTCGGATTTAAACATATATGCTTTTGCCAAAAGAACAAGATAATGGTAATACGCCACACTATCTGTGGCAACCGACATTTGCCTGGCAGTCCGGGTACATACATAACTAGGATTTTTTGACAATGAATCAATTATAAAATCATAATACTGCATATAGATATCCATTTGGGTCTTTTTATAAGTTCCGGAACTTGTACAAGATACTCCCCATATACAAAATAATACACTATACCATAAAAATTTAAATATCAAATGTATGTTCTCCATCTTATCCTCCTTCATAGCTTATTGACAAACATAAGCAAAAATAAACACAACCATATACTTTTATTAAAATTTATTTGACCCAAACAGCCTTTTAGATAAAATTTACACAAAGATGAAGATTCACTTTGTCATGTCATGAAACATCCCTACCTTTGAAAAAAGAATTTATAAACGAAGAAACATGGAAACACTATCTAATTCTATCCTGACTGTACAAATAGCCGAGCATGGCGCCGAGCTTCAAAGTATCAAAAAGGATGGCAAAGAATATCTTTGGCAGGGCGACGCTAAATTTTGGGGACGGCGTTCACCTGTCCTTTTCCCTATAGTAGGACGTGTGTGGAACAATAAATACCGTCATGCCGGAAACACTTATGAAATAGGACAACACGGTTTTGCACGTGATATGGACTTCAAACTAACCTATAAAGAAGACAAAGGAGCTGTATATTGGTTGGAAAGCACTCCTGATACATTGGGCAAGTTTCCTTTTCCCTTCCGCCTGCTGGTGGGATATTTATTGGAGGAAAATAAAATCACCGTAAAATGGCGTGTAGAAAATCTGGGAGCTATGGATATGTATTTCCAGATTGGAGCACACCCAGCTTTCTATTTCCCCGAGTTCGATGCTGCTACAAAGGATCGTGGCTTCTTTGTTTTTGACCGAAAGTCTGACTTAGAATATATCATGCCAACCGAAAAGGGGTGCGTATCACCAGAACGTCATGTACTAAAATTAAACAAAGAAGGGCTGATGCCAATTGATATTCATACTTTTGATTGTGACACTTATATTTTTGACAATAAACAACTGAAAAAAATAACCTTACTGGATAAAAAGAAAAAGCCCCATATCAGCTTGGAATTTAATTCTCCATTGGTAGCTTTGTGGTCTCCTACCAAGACACATCCCGATTGCCCATTTGTTTGCATTGAACCATGGTATGGACGTTGCGATTCTGTAGGGTATTCGGGCGAATTAAAGGACCGTGAATGGATACAGAAATTGGAACCAAAAGAAACGTTTGATGTAGAATATAAAATCATTATAGAGTAATAAAGAATAACGGGGTATGCACGATGAGTCACACCCCGTCTTTTTTGCTTACCGACTTCCCAAATACAAAAATATCATACCAATAAGTACCAGTGCCAAATCCACAGCCTTGCTTTTAAGATTCTTCTCACGGAATACCATTGCACCAAATAGAAAAGAAACAAGCACACTGCCACGCCTTACCATAGATACTATGGAAATCATTGCACCGTCCAAGCTTAAGGCATAGAAATAAACAAAATCAGCTGCCGACAGAAAAATAGATATCAGAATAATACACCAATGCCAATGAAACGGAGTGGTAGATTTGCGCTTCGGCCACCATAACAACATCAAAACACCTCCCATCATAAACAATTGATAGATATTATACCATGACTGTACAATCATTCTATCCAGTCCGATACCTCCTTGATCGACAGGCGCCATGAGATACTTGTCATAAAGCCCGCTGACCGCTCCCAACACAGCTGCCATTACCACATAATAAATCCATTTATTATGTTTGAAATCTATTCCCTCTTTCTTTCCGCTGCGGCTCAGCATAAAAAAAGAGAAGACAGCCATCAGCACACCAATCCATTGGTAAAAATTCAATCGCTCACCAAAGACCACTAAAGCTCCCACCAACACCATCACCGGACGAGTAGCGTTTATAGGTCCCACAATTGTGATAGGCAGATTCTTCATCCCAAAATATCCCAATATCCACGACGAAAGGACAATAACAGATTTCAACACCACATAGCGATGCACCTCCCACCCTGCAACAGGCACATAAAAAATAGAATCCTCCAATATTCCCGGCCTCCACACTGACAATACAATAAAAGGAAGAAATATCAAACTAGAGAACAACGTATTCAGAAATAATACCGGAATAACCGCATTGTCCTTCAACGACTGTTTCTTAAATACATCATAGAATCCCAGCAATGCAGCCGAGAGAAATGCCAAAAGTAACCACATCATATCTTTTACCTTATTTAAAACAGAAGGCAAAGTTACAACAAAAAATAAACAAAGAAGTGTAGATTTTGATATAAATGGCACGGAAATAAAAGAAAAGGGGGATAGAGAAATACATCTCCACCACCCCTTCTTTTATTTATGAATATTCTCTCAGACTTTCGCCCGATGCTTATACTCGATTAAATTCCCAGTGATTTTCTTACGGCTTCCACCTTTTCCTCAGCAGCTGCATTAGCAGCATCGAAACATTTGTGGCAACCCATTTCACCTTTTACTTCCACATAAAATTTGATTTTAGGTTCTGTTCCTGACGGGCGAACTGAAATCTTAGTTCCATCTTCCGTAAAATATTGCAATACGTTACTAGCCTCCGGCATATCTATTTCTGTTATATTCCCGTTACCATCTGTCACCTTCAAAGTTTTAAAGTCCTTGACAAGAACAACCTTAGAACCGCCTATTTCTCTCGGAGGATTAGAACGGAAGTTTTCCATCATTGCCTTAATCTCTTCTGCCCCGCTCTTTCCTGGTTTCACAACATTCACAGTAGTTTCTTTTGAGAAACCATACTCCACATAAATATCAAGCAAAACTTCGAACAAGGTCTTGCCCTGGTCTTTTGCCCAAGCACAAATCTCCGCCAACAATGTACAAGCAGAAACAGCATCTTTATCACGGACAAAGTCTTCGGCCAGGAATCCGTAGCTTTCTTCACCACCTCCGATGTATTGCTGTTTGCCTTCACGCAAACGGATTTCACGTGCAATCCACTTGAATCCGGTATAGCAATCCAACATTTCGATGTGATTCTTGTCTGCGACAGATTTAATCAGTTCCGTAGTAACGATAGTCTTCACAATGAAATCATCATCCTTCATCTTACCCATCGCAATACGGTTCTTTATTATATAATACAAGAACAGCAAACAGGTTTGGTTACCATTGATCAGCACCCATTCTCCTTTGTCATTTTTACAAGCCATACCTACGCGGTCAGCATCCGGATCGCTAGCCATTACAATGTCAGCGTCTATTTTCTTAGCCAAATCAATAGCCATAGACAAAGCCTCGGCATTTTCCGGATTCGGAGAGACAACAGTCGGAAAATCGCCACTCTTCACCATTTGTTCAGGCACGGTATGTACATTTTCAAATCCCCATTGCTTCAATGCACGCGGAATCAACATCATACCTGTACCATGAATCGGAGTATACACAATTTTCAAATCCTTCTGACGCTTGATCACTTCAGGATCAATAGAAATTGTTTTCACTTTATTCAAATAGACGCTGTCTACCTCTTCGCCCACAATCTGAATCAGATCCTTGTTACCTTCAAACTTGATGTCAGTAGCCGATGAAATCTTGTTCACCTCATCAATGATACCCTTATCGTGCGGAGCCAATACTTGTGCACCATCATCCCAATAAGCCTTGTAACCATTGTATTCTCTCGGATTATGAGAGGCAGTAATATTGATACCGCTCTGGCAACCGAAATGACGGATAGCAAATGACATTTCAGGAGTAGGACGCATATCTTCAAACAAATATACTTTAATACCGTTCGCAGAAAAGATATTGGCAGAAATTTCCGCAAACAAACGGCTGTTGTTACGGCAATCATGACCTACCACAACAGATATCTGATCGAGATCTTTAAAATTTTTATTTAGATAATTGGACAAACCTTGAGTAGCAGCACCTACCGTATAAATATTCATACGGTTACTGCCCACGCCCATAATACCACGCAAACCACCTGTCCCAAACTCCAAATCTTTATAAAATGCTTCAATCAAATCAGTCTTATCGGGATTCGCCAACATTTTCTTAATTTCAGCCTGTGTTTCGGCATCATAAGCAGGTGTTAACCATTTCTCTGCTTTCTCTGTCACTTGCTTTATCAATTCTTCATTTTCCATAATTTTTTGTTATTTATAAGGTTTATAATTACATCCGATTTTTACGTCTTGACAAATGTAAAAGAATTAAATTAAAAATCCTAGAAATTTGAAAGAAGAAAATTAGAGATATAAAGGATTATCCCCCTAAAATAATCTGTCATAAAAAAGCAGAAGACCATACAAGGTAAAAAAACACTACTATATAACAGTCAGAAAAGTTCCCAGGCATCCTGAATACAATCTAAAAAACTATCTTATTATGCACAGGAGCAGGATCATAACCTGCCCCTCCACTAATTAATCAGACTTTCAGAACATACAAAAATATATCCTATTTCATCTTATAGCGTTCACCGGTGGCCTTTACCAGTTCTTCCAAAAATTCTTTGGGATACCCCGGACGTACCAAAGGAGCGCAATGACCGGTTTCAGGACGAAGTATGGTTCCATCTTTTGCCATCTTTTTCACAGCACCGTCATTATACTTCACAATCAAAAATTCGCCCAATTTCTTCCAGCTGTCTATTGCCGATTCGGCTGTCATGCAACTATAGTTAGTCAAGAACTCTTTTGCCTTTACAGGATCTTTTTCATATAAGCTCATGGCAGAAGATTCAATGCCAGCCTGTGCATTCGCATAAGTATCTTCCAAATTATTTTGAACGGCACGCATATCATCAATCATCAGGCTATAACGTGGACGAATCATATCGGCCACCCAATTATAAATCCAAAATGCAGAGTCCCATGAAAAAGTTACACAGTCGGCTTCTTTACCGCTATAACAGTCAGGAATACGATCCGAACAACAATATACAGGAGCAAACACTGTCATATTAGCATCATCTGTTCCAAACCATAATACTCCCCCTATTGCATCGGGCAGGTTAGCACGCATCTGTGCCACAAAAGTGAAAGCCGTTTGCTGAGTCGAAATGGGACGTTCATTGAAATATTCCTGATCTCCTACTTTAAAACTCAAGGGAGACAGACGATAAGGAGTTTTAAACGGACCGGCACCGGGATCATTAGTTATATCCAGTGGAGTACCCTCATAGTGATCGCGCATAGCCGCTTGTACATCACGTACTGAAAGTTTACGGGAAGGCTTGATATAAAGAGGCATCGGTTCTTTGCTGTCCCCCTGAATATAAGGAAGATAGGTATCTCCCACCGACTTGTTGAACATATTATAGAAACTCCATACACGCGCTTCACAGAACCGTACACCACCAAAATCTAAAGGATTATATGCCGCCGAGAAACTGAAATCTTTATTCATACCGTCAAAATAACCTTTTTCACGAGCGAAAGAAATCACATCCGGAGAGTAAAGACAATTATCCTTGTCATTCATATTGAACTGATGAATCCGGCTCTGATTAGCATGTGCGGCAATACAATCATCCGGTATACGGACTGCTACCCATACAGCACCTTTCACACCGGGACCCTTACCGATCATCTCCAAAATCCAGACTTCATTGGGATCAGCGATACTGAATGATTCGCCACTGCTATAATAACCATATTCTTTTACTAAATCCGTCATTACCTGTATGGCTTCTTTAGCTGTACGAGAACGCTGGAGAGCTACATAAATCAAACTTCCATAATCCATAATACCGGTAGAATCAACCAATTCCTCCCGTCCACCAAAAGTAGTTTCACCTATGGTTACCTGAAATTCATTCATATTACCTATCACATTATAGGTTTGACGCGCTTCTTTTATTTGCCCTAAATATTTGCCCGAATCCCAATCATAGATATCACGCATGGTTCCTTTTTCATGCATACCGGCAGGATAGTGATACAACTCGCCAAACATTCCGTATGAATCAGCGGAATAAGAAACGATAACAGAACCATCAACCGAGGCTCCCTTACCTACAATCAGGTTAGTGCATGCCAAACTCTCTGTTATTGCCGCCAATAGAAAGGCAGCACCTAAAATCAGTTTATTCTTCATTAATATATAACTTTTTAATTGTGTATAATACTTATTTTACCATCAAAATTCATATTCCTCTTTTGTTTCGTTTCCACAATAATCTGTCACCACCAATTCCAATTTATGGGCGACTCCTTTTTTTAACCGTTCAGGATGCTTCATCCACAATTTCGCATTTTTGGAACTGAAACCGAATAAGGCAAATTCGCCGTCTATCTTCACCTTATAATCCTTAATACCCGTTTCCGCATCTCCTATTTTGAACTGAACCTTACCTGTCTTCCATTGTGCCTTATTTAATGGGGTCACTCGTGGAGACAAAGTATCTATAGCTACGGTATAGGTTCCCAGTTCACGGATGGAAGTCTTCATCCAACCATTTTCATAAATTCCTCCTGCTGAACCTTTCCTTTTTCCCCACTTACGGGCCACATAATATTTCGACGTATCCTCTACAGGAAGATGGCGTACCCCGATCATCAGCGTGCACCCAGCCTGCAAAGCTACTGGCTCATCGTGCAACTGGTACTCGTAAGATATTGCGGCTGTATCTTTAACCACATGACAGTTCAGTGCCACATCCTCATACAACATTCCTCGGGGGATAACCAGTTCCATACCCGGTTCCTGAACCACATTACCTTTATTCCATGCCAAATAATGTTTTACCTGCGGATGATATTCCTCTATCGGCTGCCTACGGCCACGCACAATGAAACGATAAGTCGACTTATTCCCGTATAAATCAGCTAATTCATAACGAAAATGATAATCACGTTCTTCATCAATCGTAACCACCCCTCCTTCATCATTGGCTTGCAACATGCGCAAACTATTTCCGGGAAGAATCTGTGAGCGCATCACCCAATTATGCCTCTTTACATTCTCCTCATAGTCTGTCCAGGCATTAATCATCCGGTTCTCTTCGGGCAAAACGCCATCCACCGTACTGCGAAAAACTTCTGTCGTATCCACATAGAGTACCACGGAACGCACACCATAATTATTATGTGTGCCATCCATATAGTCGTATGCCTTAATGCCAGCGGCTATTTTCCCCCAAGCAGAAACCGGTTGTCCCAAAGAAGCAACAGATATGGATTTTTTTCTTTGTGAGCCTTCCACAACTCCAGCGCCCCGCTGCGGATAAAGCATAATCATTGACGCACGTGGCGGAGTAGTGTCTTTAATTTTATCGGTATAGAACTGTAAGGGATCTATCAATTCACCAGTATCCGTACGGCGTATCTCCATATGCAGATGCGGTCCGAAAGAATACCCTTCATTACCGCTTAAAGCAATGATTTCTCCAGCTTTGAAACTGACCTGATGAGGCTCGAATTTCAAATCCACAGCAAAAGTTTCATGCCGATATTGATATTCCTCCACCACTTTTGCCACTGCAGAAGCAAATTTCAACACATGTCCATATACTGAAGTATATCCATTGGGATGCGTAATAAAAATAGCCTGCCCATATCCTCCGGGAGTAACCAGTACACGGCTCACATATCCGTCGGCAATGCAATGAATAGGTTTTCCCACCTCTCCCTGGGTTTTAAAATCCACTCCTCCATGAAAGTGGTTAGAACGCAGTTCACCGAAATTACCGCTCAGAATAAGCGGAAAATCAAAAGGAGGACGGAATACAGGAGCAGCCGGTTCTTCCTGTGCCCGTACAGCAAGAACACTGCCCAAAGCTGCTATGATTATATAATTTCGTAAAGTCATTTTCTTTATTTTATGGAGAACTCATCACAAAAATTTTGAATCTCTCCGCAAACTTACAAATAAAAAACAGAATATCCCTTAAAACAATGTTGCTAAACATACATTTATTACGAAAAAAACATATCCGGACAAAACCTACTTTTCTGACATTTTGTTATCTTTGAGGCAGTCAAACCCCTTAAATGTGACAATTATGATAGTAGGAATTCCTAAAGAAATCAAAAACAACGAGAATCGTGTATCATTAACCCCTGCAGGAGCACACGAGTTGGTACAGAGAGGTCACACGGTGTATATACAACACACCGCAGGTATAAACAGCGGATTTTCCGATGAAGAGTATGAGAAAGTCGGAGCGCGTATCCTTCCTACTATAGAAGATGTGTACGCCATTGCCGAGATGATTATAAAAGTCAAGGAACCCATCGAATGTGAATATAACCTGGTACGTAAGGGCCAACTGGTATTTACATACTTCCATTTTGCCTGTGACAAAGAATTAACGGAGGCAATGATGCGTAGTGGTTCAGTATGCCTAGCTTACGAAACTGTAACAGACAAACAAGGAGGACTGCCTCTGCTGATTCCCATGAGTGAAGTGGCGGGACGAATGTCCACTCAGGAAGGAGCACGTTTTTTGGAGAAGCCTCAAGGAGGACGTGGCATCTTGCTAGGTGGAGTTCCCGGTGTCAAGCCAGCCAAAGTGCTGGTATTAGGCGGCGGCATTGTAGGAACCAATGCAGCTTTAATGGCTGCAGGATTAGGGGCTGATGTCACAATCTGTGATATTTCATTACCCCGCCTGCGTCAGTTGAGTGAGTTCATGCCTAAAAATGTAAAAACATTATTCTCGTCCAGCCACAATATAGAAAAAGAACTGCCAACAACTGATTTGATAATCGGTGCAGTTCTTATCCCCGGTGCAAAGGCTCCCCACCTCATAACACGCCCTATGCTGAAACTGATGAAAAAGGGTACTGTACTGGTAGATGTGGCCATTGACCAAGGAGGATGTTTTGAAACCTCCCATCCCACAACTCATGCCGAACCCATTTACGAAGTAGACGGTATCATCCATTACTGTGTGGCAAATATTCCGGGAGCCGTGCCGTGTACTTCAACCTTGGCATTAACCAATGCTACACTGCCATACGCTATCAGATTGGCAGATCTTGGTTGGGAAAAAGCTTGCGAAAACGATCCGGGACTAAAAAACGGCTTGAATATTGTAAACGGAAAGATTGTGTTTCCGGCCGTAGCAGAAGCCTTTGGCTGGAAAATTTAATAAAGTATGGATCCTAATGGAAAAAGGAAGGCCTATCATGAAAGGTCTTCCTTTTTTACGGAATAACATTTATAAGGATTATCATCTCATGATTTTTCAAGCACTTCCTCTACGGATTCTTCCCGCTGTTTCTTCCCAATCCGACTTACAATCCAAATGCTGACTTCGTAAAGCAAATACATAGGCACAGACACCATCATCAATGTAAAGACATCTGACGTAGGAGTGATAACAGCTCCAACTATCAGAATAATAACAATAGCATGACGACGATACCGCTTCATAAAATCAGCCGTAAGAAATCCCAGTTTGGCAAAAAGCCAACAAAGGACAGGAATCTCGAAAACAATCCCCATCATCAGGCTCATCATCATCAATGTATCCATATACGAAGACAAAGTAATCGTGTTCTCCACTTCCATACTGACCTGATAGGTAGCAAGAAAACGGAAAGTAAGAGGGAAAATCAAAAAATAATTCAAAAGAACTCCCATCATAAAAAGAAAATAGCCCCACCCTACAATCCGGGTAGAATATTTCTTTTCATTCTCGTATAAAGCCGGCGAAACAAAACGGAACAACTGATAAATAACATAAGGAGATGCCAGCAAAAAACCCGTATAAAAAGACACGCTCATATGAGTAATGAATTGAGCCGCCAATTGGGTATTGATCATTTTCACATAAAACACTTCCGGACATAATGAAGGCATAGCCATGAAATCAGCTATCCGGCAAAAAAAACGATAAATAATGAAATCAGCATTCTTAGGCGCTAGAACAATAGCAAAAAGCTCATCCTTAAACAAGAATGCTACCAACATTAGAAATACCACAGCCACTGCAATACGGAACAAGACATGGCGCAGTTCTTCCAGATGATCCCAAAAAGTCAGTATCTTCTGCTGTTGTTCCATCATTTGTCACTCTTTCGTTTCCCCTTTCTTATCTTTTCCATCTATATCATCCTCCACCCCGTTCATCCCTTCCTTAAAACTCTTAACCCCTTTGCCCAACCCCTTCATCAGTTCGGGTATCTTCTTCCCACCAAAGAATAAAAGAACAATCAATGCAATGAATAATATTTCCTGCATTCCTAATCCTAAAAATAATAATGTGCCTGTCATTTTATCTATTAACTATTAAATGATTTATCAAAAACCAAAGTCATCCATTTACCGGGATCTCCATCCATGACAGCTACCAGAACATAGCCAGCGCCACCATTTTCAGGCTGTTTCACAATTTGCAGCATAACATCAAATGTTTACAACTTATCTTTTTGCAATAGCTTTCAACAAAGCATAGCCACCAAAAATCTGGAGCAACATGCCCGGAATTCCAATCCGGAAATCCTGTGCCGCCAAATAGAAATCACCGACAAGAGCCCATTCTATCAAGGTACCCACCACCTGATATGCCATAACAGTCCCCAGCAATGCAGGAATCGTAATCTTACGGAAACGATCTGCCATATATCCCGCCACCAACGCCAACAATACCGACTTTACCAATATAGCCGGAAGTATGGTCACAGAAGGCATTCCAAACAAGAAACTATTGACAAGCGGAGAAAGAACAGCCGTCAACATCCCCACTTTGAATCCATATTTATAAGCACCTATTAATGTGAAGAAATAAATGGGTAACATAGCAGGTCCACCCAAATGCACCAAATGACAAAGTTGCGGCAATACCACATTACCTACAATAAACACGAATGCAAATAAATAAGTATTTGCGTTTGTGTAATTTAACGAATAGAGTTTTGTTGTTGATTCCATGAATACTAACCTTTCATTTAATTTCTGCAAATATAATCATTTCATAAAGCAAGCTCAATCTTTTTTTTCCCTTTTCTTGTTTATATTATCAAATATTCTTCTATCTTCGCAATAGATTGATAAAATTACAACTATGAAATATTATAAATTCATCTATTTTTTAGCCTTCGTCCTTGGAATGTCAACATGGGCACAGGCACAAAGCACTCCTTGTACCGGAAATGCATATAGCACAAACGCAGACTTCTTCCGTGCCTCAGCATCAGCTCAGAGCGGTGATGCCACTGCCTCCAAAAAGAAGGCGGTCATTGCAGCCCGTACCGCAATAACCAGCCAGATCAAAGCAAAGGCGGAAATGGCTGCCAAGTCTCAAAAAAAATTCGGTAATGCAGAGTGGGAACAGTTCTCAGATCTGATCCATATGGCTACCCAGCAAGAGGCTGCTAACTTAAAAGTAATCTGTGAAAACAGCCGGCAGAGCGGTGGTAAATATAAAACAAACGTTGTGGTAGAATTGCCTAAAGCAGGAGTTCTGTCCACAATCATCAACCAAATAAAAAGTGATGATAAATTAAAAGGACTTTTTGAAGAAAGCCAGTTTAAGCAAGCGTTTTAAAGCCACTTGAATCCATCAGAGGAGTCAATGCAGTTTAAAAGGAAAACCTATTACATCAACCTAATCTTGACAGATTTATGGAAAAGTTGTACGATTACCTTCCCCAGCAATTGGTTACTTTCATTCTGGTGACCTTGTTCTCTTTACTCATCGGTTTATCCCAACGGAGAATCAGCCTGAAACGAGAGGGGGAAACTACGCTTTTCGGCACAGACCGGACTTTTACTTTTATCGGCATTTTGGGATATCTCCTCTATATACTTGATCCTAAGGAAATGCATTTATTTATGGGAGGCGGAATAATTTTAGGTATGTTACTGGGCATCAATTATTATGTCAAGCAATCCCAGTTCCACGTGTTTGGAGTGACAACAATCATCATCGCCCTTATCACCTATTGTATGGCTCCTATCATAAGTACACAACCTTCCTGGTTTTACGTGATGATGGTAGTCACCGTGCTTCTTTTCACAGAAATGAAACACACCTTCACAGAACTTGTACAACGGATGCAGAATGATGAAATGATCACACTGGCAAAATTTCTGGCTATCAGCGGTATCATTTTGCCCATGCTACCCAAGGAACCTCTCATACCGGGTATCAATCTCACTCCATACACCATTTGGCTGGCTACTGTAGTCGTATCGGGTATCTCCTATTTGTCCTACCTGCTGAAGCAATATGTTTTCCGCGAATCAGGCACTTTGGTTTCGGGCATTATCGGTGGTCTGTATAGCAGCACCGCTACCATTTCCATCCTTGCCCGCAAATGCAAACGGATACAAGCGCATGAAATACCGGAATATGTATCTGCCATGATGCTTGCTGTCAGCATGATGTTCTTACGTTTCATGATTTTGATCCTTATATTCAGCACTTCCATCTTTCTGAATATTTACCCCTATCTGCTCATCATGTCTGCAACCGCCGCCGGCATCGGCATATTCATCCATAAAAAGCATACTATAAAAGGCGAGCGCGAAGTTATTGAAGAAACGGAAACGGAAAGTAATCCACTGGAATTCAAAGTCGCTCTGATCTTTGCTTTATTATTTGTAGTATTTACATTTCTGACTCACTATACATTGGTTTATGCAGGAACAGGAGGTTTGAGTATTCTCTCCATTGCAACAGGATTAAGTGATATCACTCCTTTCATACTAAACCTGTTACAAGGCGGAAACATTCCGGCAACCATTGTAGGGGCCTGTATCATGCAAGCTATCATCAGCAACATCGTAGTGAATATGTTCTATGCCATATTTTTTTCCTCCCGCAGAAAAGAAATGCTGCCTTATGTATGGAAAGGATTCCTCACTGTCATTGGAGTAAACGCTGTACTATTACTCATCTATTACTTCTAAATTATATTCTCATAAAAAAACATGCGGATAACAGGATTTTTCAGACAATCCATATCATCCGCATACTTTTTAATATTCTAATAAATCCCTATCAGAAAAGTAGAATATAAGCCAATGAACTAAGACTGATCACCGCCCAAAGAGCAACACCTTGAATCAGAGGTTTCATACCTACTTGCTTCAATACATCCATAGACAAGGAAGCTCCAATAAAGAACATGGTAATAATCAATCCTTTACGTGCCAGTCCGGAAACAGCCTGCCCGAATTGAGGCACACCATCCAGCACATAAGTATTCAGAATGATAGCCACAACAAAATAAAGGATAAACCAAGGAATGCTTACTTTCTTACCGCTTCCCTTGAAAATAAAAGAAGTAGCGAATGCCAAAGGAATAATCCAAAGTGCACGGGTCAGTTTGATTGTTGTCGCCACTTTCAACGCCTCTTCACCGTATGCCGCACCTGCTCCCACCACAGAACTCGTATCATGAATAGCAATAGCTGCCCAAGTACCAAACTGTTGTTGATCTAACCCAAACATATGGCCTAACACCGGAAAAATAAACAAAGCGATGGCATTCAATACAAAGATAGTAGCCAAAGCCACAGACATCTCACTATCTTTAGCTTTCAATACAGGACCCACAGCAGCAATAGCGCTTCCCCCACAAATTGCAGTACCCGAACTGATAAGATAAGCCGTATCACGATCTACCTTCAAAAGTTTATGCCCTATAAACATACCTATAATCATTGTACCGATTACAGAAATGATCGTGAATTCCATTCCTTCCTTACCGGAAGCCAGAGAAGCCTGAAGATTCATACCGAACCCCAATCCCACTACAGAATATTGCAACAAATATTTAGAAACCTTTTTATTGAACTTAGGATAGGCCTGTCCGCAAACTAATGCAAATATCAACCCCAGAAATAAAGATACGGGGGGAGTGACCCACTGGGAAAATGAAGCCAATACCGGAATATAGTCCATCAACAAAAAGACCGTTAACGTGGAAAGCAAACCTACATAAATAGTTTTGCTGTTTTGCTGTAAAGCTGTTACTGAAATCATATATTTTACTTTTTAACATTATTTCTCCATTTCGGGATGCAAAGGTAATATATGTTTCAAAAACAATCTAATCGTTTTTAATTATAAGTTATAACTTTTCCTTATAATGATTGGCAAATTGCATGAACAGAGCCGGGAGCCCTGTATCCTGCCCTTGCAATTGGACAAAATCAAATTCACGAAACATCACCAGGTCTTTTATATCCAATACTTTAAACTTCCCTGAATACAGTTCTTTATTAATAGACCGGATAGACAAAATCCCCATGCACTCACTATTTTCCAGAAATAATTTAATGCTCTCTGTACTTCCCAGGTGCATACGGATAGTAAGGTCCGATAACTTTATGTTGTGTTTATGCAAAGCGGTAATCAATACATCCAATGTTCCCGAACCTCTTTCACGAAGTACAAGAGGAACTTCTTTCAATTCATCCAAAGTTATCTCATCATAATCCATCCACTTACTATGAGTATGGACGATAGCCACCAGCTCATCTTGCAGAAAAGGAGTATATTTCAAATTAGGTTGCCGGGTATTTCCCTCTACCAGTGCCAAATCTATACGATGTTCCTGCAATGCCTTTTCCACCTCAGAGGAGTTCCCGCTGAAAAGTGATAAAGACACTTGCGGAAACTTCTCGATGAAGCGGGCCAGCAAAGGGGGAAGCACATATTGGGCAATTGTAGTACTGGCTCCCAAGCGCAACTCACCGGTATGCTCATTACGTAATAAGTTCATCTCGTACTCCAAGCGTCCGTAATCTTCCAAAATTTTCTCACAATGCTCCAACAACAACCTGCCTGCATCAGTCAGCAAGATCTTGTTCCCCATTCGCTCAAAAAGGCGTGTCTGGTACATCGTCTCCAATTCCTGAATATGCTTGGTTATAGCCGGCTGACTAATAAACAGCTCTTGCGAAGCCTTTGTAAAGCTGAGGTTTTTCGCAACACTACTGAATACTCTTAACCTGAAATCAGACATGTTTTTTAATGATTATAGTTCGTCTGCTTTAATTCCTAACGACTGTAAAACAGCGAATCCAAACATCTCCCACTGATAAGCGACTTCACTGGTTGGAGGATTCATACCGAATACCGTCATTTTTTCTTTTCCGTCCACCTTATTTAATATAGCAGGAACTTTATCTCCATATTCTTCTTCGGCAGGGACAATAATCACCCGTTTCACCTCTTTTGCATCAACCACCACTCTCAAAGACTCCAGAAACAACTCTTCGCGACTAGCCATATCCGATGGTTCGAAAGAATAAAGTGCAAACTCTCCCAACTGGCTTTTGAAAGCCACGTTATTTAATTCCTTTTCCAAATCCGACGGCTGAAAAGCATCCATTTTCTTACTTTCCTCGTCATAAATAAATAATACCTGAACTGCATTCTCCCCCAAGGGTATTCCACTATCCAGTGACAGACATTCCAACAACACCGGTAAATCCGCTTTCGGCAACTTACGGCCCACCACGTCACCAAAATGTTTGGATAAATCACCCGCCACCCTGTCTACATAGGCTACATCCACCAGAATTACAGTATCTGCAAACTTTATTTCATTTGTCATCTCGTTTTCATTTTATGATTTCGATGCTAAGATAGCAATTATCATCTGCTTGCAAAAAGAGTTATCTGCCTTTTTGTGTACAATTCGGACTTTTTTTCATTTAAAAGCCGGAAAGCCTGCCATTTTGTCTTCTTATTTTACTTCATTAGCTTTCTTTTTCTTTTTGGCAAACTATTTGACGATTATCAAATGAAATCGCAAAAGCCACTGAACAAAGCAGTGACAGTTACGTTTTCAATAGGTATTTGAATAATATTTAGAAAGGAGATACAATATGAATTTTAACAACTTCACAATTAAATCACAGGAGGCAGTGCAACAAGCGGTGAACATAACTCAAGCCCGCGGACAGCAAGCTATCGAGCCTGTGCATCTGTTGGCCGGAGTACTGAAAGTAGGTGAAAACGTCACCAACTTCATTTTCCAGAAATTGGGAATGAACGCCCAGCAGATCGCATTGGTCATCGACAAGCAAATTGACTCGCTGCCTAAGGTTTCGGGAGGAGAACCTTACCTTAGCCGTGAAAGCAACGAGATATTACAAAGAGCCGTACAGTATTCCAAAGAGATGGGTGACGAATTCGTTTCACTGGAAGCTATTATCCTAGCCTTGTTGAATGTAAAGAGTACTGTCGCTACCATATTGAAAGACGCGGGAATGACAGACAAAGAGCTGCGCTCCGCCATAGCAGAACTACGTAAAGGTGAAAAAGTAACTTCACAATCCAGTGAAGACACTTATCAATCCTTAAGCAAATATGCCATTAATTTGAATGAGGCTGCCCGCAGCGGAAAACTTGATCCGGTTATCGGGCGTGATGAAGAAATACGTAGGGTATTACAAATATTAAGCCGCCGTACCAAGAATAATCCGATTTTAATCGGTGAGCCGGGTACCGGTAAGACCGCCATTGTTGAAGGCTTGGCACACCGTATCATCCGAGGTGATGTACCCGACAACTTGAAGAACAAACAAATCTTCTCATTGGATATGGGCGCACTGGTTGCCGGAGCCAAATACAAAGGTGAATTTGAAGAACGTCTGAAATCTGTTGTCAATGAAGTAATCAAAGCCGAAGGCAGCATCATCCTGTTTATCGATGAAATCCATACCTTGGTCGGAGCCGGTAAAGGTGAAGGTGCCATGGATGCCGCCAATATATTAAAACCCGCCTTGGCCCGTGGTGAGCTCCGCAGCATCGGAGCCACTACTTTGGACGAATATCAGAAGTACTTCGAAAAGGACAAGGCATTGGAACGCCGGTTCCAAACCGTTATGGTAGCCGAACCGGACACGCTGAGCACCATCTCCATTCTCCGTGGATTGAAAGAACGTTACGAAAACCATCACAAGGTACGTATCAAAGATGAAGCCATCATTGCCGCTGTAGAATTGAGTAACCGTTACATTACCGAACGTTTCCTTCCGGACAAGGCTATTGACCTGATGGATGAAGCTGCTGCCAAATTGCGTATGGAACGTGATTCCGTGCCTGAAGAACTGGATGAAATCTCACGTCACCTGAAACAACTGGAAATTGAACGTGAGGCCATCAAACGTGAAAAAGACGAGCCGAAATTACAACAACTGAATAAAGAGATTGCCGAACTGAAAGAACAGGAAACCTCTTACAAAGCCAAATGGCAGAGTGAAAAGGAACTGGTCAACAAGATTCAGCAAAACAAGCAGGAAATAGAACAATTGAAATTTGAAGCCGAGAAAGCGGAACGTGAGGGAGATTACGGTAAAGTAGCCGAAATCCGTTATGGAAAATTACAGGCTTTAGAGAACGAGATCAAGGATATTCAAGAAGACCTGAAACACAAGCAGGGTGACAGTGCCATGATAAAGGAAGAAGTTACCGCTGAGGACATTGCCGATGTTGTTTCACGGTGGACAGGGATACCGGTCAACAAGATGCTGCAAAGCGAACGTGACAAATTGCTTCATCTGGAGCAAGAATTACATTTGCGTGTGGTAGGTCAGGATGAAGCCATAGCAGCCGTATCCGATGCCGTACGCCGTAGCCGTGCCGGATTACAGGACCCGAAACGTCCGATAGGTTCATTCATCTTCCTGGGTACTACCGGTGTAGGTAAGACAGAACTTGCCAAAGCATTGGCCGACTACCTGTTTGATGACGAGAGTCTGATGACGCGTATCGACATGAGCGAATATCAGGAGAAACACTCTGTATCCCGTCTGATCGGAGCGCCTCCCGGATACGTAGGTTACGATGAAGGCGGTCAGTTGACAGAAGCCGTCCGACGCAAACCATACTCTGTGGTATTGTTTGATGAAATAGAAAAAGCACATCCCGATGTGTTCAATATTCTGCTGCAAGTTTTGGATGACGGACGTCTGACTGACAACAAGGGACGTACGGTAAACTTCAAGAATACAATTATCATCATGACTTCCAATCTGGGCAGCGCATACATTCAAAGCCAGTTCGAAAAGATTAATGACGAGAATCGCGAAGTGGTGATTGAAGAGACGAAGAAAGAGGTAATGTCCATGTTGAAAAAAACGATACGGCCGGAGTTTCTGAACCGTATAGATGAAACAATCATGTTCTTGCCTTTGAACAGAGAAGAGATAGAACAGATTGTGATGTTACAAATCAACGGTATCAAGAATATGCTGGCCGGCAACGGCATTACTTTGGAAATGACCGATGAGGCCGTCCGTTTCATTGCCAGCACAGGCTATGATCCCGAATTCGGTGCCCGTCCCGTGAAACGTGCCATCCAACGCTATTTGCTGAATGATTTGTCCAAAAAGCTATTGTCACAGGAAGTGGACCGAAGCAAACCGATTATCGTAGAAACAGCGGGTGACGGATTAAAATTCCGCAACTAGAATGTTACAAACAACCAGTAAAGATAAGGTCTTATCTTTACTAAGCAAAAGGGGTGTTCATCATGCACCCCTTTTTTCGTTAACTATAGCCCTCTATCTGCAATATTTTGAATATTTCCTTAACCAATATGTTTCCAATAGCTAAAAAACGGCAATAAGCTCATAAAACAGTTTAATCAGCCATCTCTACTTCCTTTTTTCATTTTTGTATAAGAAAAAGAAAACTGAAATACGGCAAGATTCAGAACAGCCTGTGTAGACTGGTATATTTTTACAATATTGAAAAACATAAGAAACTTATTCATCCGAAAAGAGTTCATTGAACTGGATAATCGTAAAAAAAGATAACCTACTGTTTTATTATCAAACATATACTGAAACTTCATACCTGTATGATATGTATCACTTGTAAGATATATAATCTTTCACCTGTAACATTACTAATCTTACAGCCCACACATTAGTAACGTGTCGCCCCACACGTTACTAACTTTCCGGCATGCAGGTTACTAACCTCTCAAACGTCCTGTTCTTTTCTGAAAAGAACAAGGTCTTTAAAAAAAAGAACAAGACGTTTTCATTGAAAGAACAAGAGCTTTTTAAAATTTGACCTGTTGTTTTTTTCCATAACGGTATCTACATGCCGAAACGCCTTATTTTTCCTTCAGATCTTTCAGCCCCTCCGCAAACACCCTGCCCGTCGGCATTCCGGCTGAAGGATTGAGGTTATGGAATCCTTCAGCCAAGTGGAAATGTTTCAGCCGGTTTTATTTTCGGAGGAGTGGTTGTTCTGAAGGATATTTTCCGGCTGAAACATTTCGTGAGGTATATCCTTCAGCCGGAATGCCGACGGGCAGGGTGTTTGCGGAGGGGCTGAAGCTTATGAAGGATTTTTCAGGATATTCTCTACAGGGCATTATAAACGACCGTATCCCACTGAAAAAGGTAATATATGTTCATAGACAAAGTATGTGTACTTCATCGGCAAAGTAAGTGGTGTTATTTCGCCAATGAAGTACACATACTTTTTTTACCAATAATGCCGGTAAACAAAAAGCCCGTCAAGCAGTTTACAATCTACTTGACAGGCCTTTCCCTTTCGCTTTATTTCAATTATTCAGCAACAGCTTCTTCCACTTTGTCAGCAGAATCTGCCGGAGCTTCTACAAATTCAGTAATACCATTGTTTACCAAAATATTGTACCATGAAATCAGTTTCTTGATATCTCCGTTATGGACACGGTCACGATCATAATTTGGCAAAACTTCTGCAAAATAAGCATGCAACTCATCGGCTGATGCTTTTTTATAATTGATAGAAGCAACCGCTCCATTCTCTTTCTTCTTTACCGCTTCCAGCACTTCGCTCAAAGGCACTTCTTCTGCATCTGTGTACATAGCAATATCCGCCAATGAGATAACTTTGTCATGAGCATAAGCAGGAACTCTTTTCTTAGCCGCGTCAACTGTTTCTACAATCAACATGTTCTTTCCTTGAGAAATCAATTTATATAATCCCGGTTTGCCCGCGATTGATAAAATGGTCTTTAACATACTATTCTATTTTATATTTATGGTTTGAGGAAGCAAAAGTACAATTCACCAATGAAACTCCCAAATTTATAGTATGAATTTTTCGGTTTTTAATTGTTCTACTATTCTGTTCAACTGGGGTATGAGCAATTGCACCCCGTCATTCACCACCGTGAAATCGGCCCGCCGACGCTTTTCTTCATCATCCATCTGGGCAGCAATACGTGCCCGGACTTGTTCCTCGCTGGCTCCGTCACGATACATGGCACGCTGTATACGCAGTTCTACAGGTGCATAGACCATTATTACCGCATCTACCGTATCCTGAAAACCGGCCTCATACAAAATAGCCGATTCCATACCCACTATCTCACACTTTTCCTGACGTTCCACCCATACGGTAAAATCTTTCCGTACCCGGGGATGGATAATGGAATTGATTTGGAGCACATGCGCCGGATTGGAAAACAGATAGGAAGCCAGCAACGGCTTGTTTAACAGACCATCCTTATAAACCTCCTCACCTAACAAAGCAATCAGTTCCCCACGAATTCCGGCATCGAAAACAGTAAGGCGTTTCGCTTCATTATCCGCATTATACACTGGGATATGCATATTCTCCAGCAAATGGGAAATGTATGATTTTCCACTGCCGATGCCACCGGTAACCGCTATCTTAATCATTGAATTTAATTCGTTGTTCTATCAAATAATCCACCTCCTTGGGATTCAAACGGACGTGGTTCACATATCGGGGGATGGATTTGAGATTGACCGGACACTTCTCCCCCTTATTGTTCAACAAAGACTCATAAGTCACCCCGATAAAGAAATCCTCGGAAGTGATGGACTTGAAATGACTCAGACCTACCTGAAAAGTCACCTGAACCTTGGAGGGAAAAGTGCGAAGTACTTTATCGGGCGGAAAATTGATGCCACGTATAGGCACCTCCACACTTTTTTCAGCGTAAATATCTACCAATAAAGTCACATCATCAAAAGAGGGAATGAATTTCGCTCCACGTACATCGGCCAGATTCACCCTGCGACGAACGGTGTCTGCCACATCTTCAAAGTTCAATGCCTGTGTATAAGCAGCCGTGATGGTATCCAAAATCTCTTGAGGAGCATAAACCATCACTGAATCCGGCGAGTAAATGATATCCGAGATATAATACTGACGGTCCAAAGCCACCTTGCCTTGCAATTTCACGGGCACCTTCTTTGCCTTCCCTTTTGTATAAATAAACTCCACAGTATCCGGCCGTATGGTCAGCAATTTGGTTGTCTGATTCAACTGGACCGAAATCTTTTTCATTAAAGCTGAAACCGGAATCCGGACACGACTTCCTTTATCCTCATAGTCCTTAAAGTCCACAACAATGGGATAGAATGTCTGTCCCAGCATATAGTTAGCCAATACAGTTCCCCTGTCTTTCACGCCAATACGCAGTTCGTCAGGAAGTTCGGAGGTCAGCACCACATCACTAGGTACATTCTTCAACCGTAACGGAACGGAGAATTCCGTTTCATAATCATCATTTAACACCTGAAGCAACCAAAAGCAGAAAGATACAAATACAAAAAACAAGAAAATCAGGAACTCCCTGCTATTACGGCTAAGCAGGAAGCTTCTGATTCTCTCTAAAGTCTTTAAATAGTAAATACGTATGTTCCTTTTGTCGAACATGTTGTTATGTCATTTACTTTGCCTGTTGTTGGTTGGATGCAGCATTAGCGAAGATAGAATTTCTATCAATTTTAATCTTAACGCCTGACGCTATTTCCAAAACAACCGTATTATCTTCTATTTCTTTTATCTTTCCGTATATACCACCTGCAGTGATCACTTCCTGACCCACTTCCAGGTTCTTGCGGAAATTAGCAATTTCTTTCTGTTTTTTATTCTGAGGACGAATCATGAAGAAGTACATAATAGCGAAAATGGCTACCATCATAATAAGGAAAGAGTAATCTCCTCCACCCCCTGCCTGCAGAAATACAAATAATAAGTTCATACTTTCTATGTTTTTTAGTTTATAATACCGTTATTCTTCAATAACAAACAAAGATATTAATTTTTTGTTAGCTTATTCTCTTTTTTTAATGAATTAACGATTCCATCCAAAGTACCGTTAATAAAGCCACCGCTTTTCGGAGTGCTGTACAGTTTGGCTATTTCCACGTACTCATTCAGTGAAACGCTGACCGGGATATTGGGAAAACTCAGGATTTCAGCCAAAGCGATCTGCATAATGACCACATCCATGAAAGCCACACGGTCTAAATCCCAGTTCTTTGTATTTTCGCTAATCAGATGACGATAATAATCGGCATTCAAGATAGTACGACGGAACAAACGGCGCGCGAAGTCTTGATCCTCCTCATCTTTAAATTCCGGCAACAATTCCTGTTTTGCACCATTCTTCTCATCGAAACGCTTGATGGTCTTCAACACAAAGGTATCCACGATTTCCTTATCATCATTCCAATACAAACTTTGGTCCTCCAAAACCTGATCCAGTTCGATATTATTGAAAATAATATTTTTATATAGCTTGCGCCACAATTCACGGTCTTCCTCATACGAAGAAGTCTCACTGGCCATATATTCCTTATATATATCGCTTTCTAAGATTTTATCACATAAAGTCTTTACGAAATCAGCTTCATTCTCCCAAGTTTTCTTCTGATTGTTCGAAAACTCCAGCAGCTGTTTGTTTACCTCCAGCTGTGCAATAAAGCGGTTTTCCACAAATTTGGTGTTGGGAAACAATTCTTCCTTAGTAGGGACCAGTTTGTTTTTCGCAGCATTCAGTCGTTTGTTAGCCTGTTTAGTTACCTCTACCATTAAAAGCAGCAGATAGTTGTATAAGTCATACGCTTTAGAAAGGCTGAAAAATAACTCTTTTTCCGCTGTATCCAAGTTTTTGCCTCCGTTCTGATAATAAGCATAGACTATCTGAACTATCTTAAGACGAATAAGAACTCTATTTATCATAATTCACATAAAATTATTAAGGAGTTGCAAAAGTAGGTATTTTCATTGATTTTACATAACATAATTACATTTTTTAATGTAAAATTTACATAGAGCTATCTAAATCGCTTTTTTCATCGAAGTTTATCCGCAAATTCTTTGCCCATTTAAAAAAAATGTCCAATTTTGAAGCCGATTTATAAAGATACTTAAGTTATGGAAGATTATAAAAAGAAAAGTGTAGTGGATGGTGACAAAGAAATTGTTTTTTCAAAAGCAATTAAAGCCGGCAAACGTATTTATTATTTAGATGTGAAGAAAAACCGAAAAGATGAAATGTTTTTGGCTATTACCGAAAGCAAGAAGATTGTTTCGGGAGAAGGTGATGACTCGCAAGTAAGCTTCGAAAAACATAAGATTTTTCTATATAAAGAAGATTTTGAGAAGTTCATGAACGGTTTACAACAGGCTATACAGTTTATTGCCGAAGAGCAAGGTCCTATTGAACCTCATCACACTGAAAATGAAGAACAGGAAACGACCGAAGACGCTCACAAGCCGCTTAGTCCGAATGAAATTAAAATAGATATCGATTTCTGATTCCAACCGATAAAGAAAGCACAATGATAAAAAAATTGTGCTTTCTTTTTGTCAAGTCGGAAATAAGCAGTAATTTTGCACCGCTTTTTCAAGCTCATCGTGTGATATACCACATCGTGTGATGGCGAATTAAGCAATAAGATCAACTTAATTTAGAGTAACACAAAAAATTAAAAAACAATGAAATCAATTGAAATTAAAGGTACTGTCAGAACAGACGTAGGAAAGAAAGCAACTCACGAATTGCGTAAGAACAATGGTGTTCCTTGTGTATTGTATGGAGTGCAGAAAGACGAAAACGGCTTGCCCGTAGCTACTCACTTCTCCGTGCCCACCGAAGGACTCCGTAACTTGGTATACACACCGCACATCTATGTTGTAGACTTGAACATTGACGGTAAAATAGTAAACGCTATTTTGAAAGATATCCAGTTCCATCCTGTAACGGATGCAATCCTTCACGTTGACTTCTATCAGATTGATGAAGCTAAACCCATCGTTATGGAAGTTCCTGTTCAGCTGGAAGGTTTGGCAGAAGGTGTACGTGCCGGTGGTAAATTGGCATTACAATTGCGTAAACTGAAAGTGAAAGCTTTATACAATGTAATTCCTGAACGTCTGGTTGTTGATGTAACTTCTTTGGGTCTGGGCAAGACTGTCAAAGTGGGCGAATTAAGCTATGAAGGTTTGGAATTGATTAACGCTAAAGAAGCCGTTGTTTGTGCAGTTAAATTGACTCGTGCCGCTCGTGGTGCTGCTGCAACTGCCGGCAAATAATCAGTAACCTTTTAATCCTTATCAATGAAATATTTGATTACAGGACTGGGTAATATAGGTGAAGAATACCGAAATACCCGTCACAACATAGGATTCACAGTATTGGACGCCCTTGCAAAGGCGTCCAATCTTGTTTTTACCGACGGACGTTATGGGGCTACTGCCACCCTCTCGCTCAAAGGACGCCAGCTTATCCTGCTGAAACCGTCTACTTACATGAACCTGAGTGGAAATGCAGTGCGCTACTGGATGCAGAAAGAAAACATTCCGTTGGAAAATGTGTTGATAGTGGTGGACGACCTCGCCCTTCCTTTCGGTACACTACGCCTGAAAGGAAAAGGCAGCGATGCCGGACACAATGGTTTGAAACATATAGCTGCTACGCTGGGTACACAGGATTATGCCCGTCTGCGCTTTGGTATCGGCAACGATTTTCCCCGTGGCGGACAAATAGATTTTGTATTAGGTCACTTCACTGATGAAGATTTGAAGACCATGGACGAACGTGTAGCAACGGCTTGCGACATAATTAAGAGTTTTTGTCTGGCAGGCATCAGTATAACAATGAACCAATACAATAAAAAGTAATGGCTGAAGCAAGAATTGATAAATGGCTGTGGGCCTCACGTATATTCAAGACCCGTACTATCGCTGCCGAAGCATGCAAGAAAGGACGGGTTTCCATCAACGGTACTCAGGTGAAGCCGTCGAGAATGATAAAGCCGGGAGAAGTGATACAGGTAAAGAAACCGCCTGTCACGTACTCATTTAAAGTTTTACAGGCAATAGAGAAACGTATAGGTGCCAAATTGGTTCCTGAAATTCTGGAGAATGTAACGACTCCGGAGCAATATGAATTACTGGAAATGAGCAGAATCAGCGGTTTTGTTGATCGCGCCCGCGGAACAGGGCGTCCCACCAAGAAGGACCGTCGCAGCATGGAAGAATTCATTACTCCTGAATATTTCGGTGATGATGACTTCGACTTTGAATTTGATTTCGAAGAACAAGAATAGATAGTGATTAATGGTTAGTGATTGTAGGTGTACGCATCTGCTATTAATCACTAGCCATTAACTACTATCTATCTGTTAATCATTTCACTACTACAGATTTTTCTTTATAGCTTCAATCATTTCTTGGTATTCCGCATCAGTCAGATAAACTTTTCCCGGATTCATCTGAAATACACCTCCATAATCAGGTCCGTCCACATACTTGGGAGCCAGATGAAAATGCAGGTGAGAAAGTTTGTCACTATATGCTCCGTAATTTATTTTTTCAGGGTGGAAAGCCTTGTCCATAGCACGGGTCACACGGGCTACATCTGCCATAAATGCATTACGTTCTTCATCACTCAGTTCAAACAAGTCGTTTACATGATCTTTATAAGCAACAAGGCAACGTCCGCGATAGGTTTGTTCCTTAAACAGGAATACGCGTGAAACACTCAGTGGCGCTATTTCAATCATTAAATTGTGCAATGTCTCATTGTTCTGACAATACAGACAATCTTTAGGATCACTTTTCATGGTTTTCTTATGTATTAAAATTAATTATTCTTCCTCTTTTTCTTTCTTACCCAACAAACGGTACACATCATCCCGTTCGCCTACCACCCATACCACATCTCCTTCCGTAAAAGGTACATTGATATCAGGGGTCATCAGCGTACTATCTTCTTTTTCGACGCCTACCACCAGACATTTGTACTCATCCCGGATACCACTTTCTTTGATATTTTTACCCAAGAAAAATGAGTTACGATCTATAATGAACTGTTTCAGATTCATTTCACGCCTTTCCAAATCTTCCTCTTCAGCGGCGGCTGATACTCTTTCTGCCTGACGGGCAAACTCGCCCAACTGCTCATCCGTACCGATTACCTGTATGGTGTCACCGGGAAACAGACGTACATTCGCCCCCGGAATATTAATACGATGCATTCCACGAATGATAGATGCCACATGTACTCCGTATTTATGCCCCAAATTCAGCTCTCTTAATGTATATCCCGCCCATAAGGAATCCGCAGGTATCTCAAAATCCGAAAGATGTAAGTCGCGGGACAACAAATGTCCTTCATACTCAGGACGCTTCTGACCTGTGAACTCAGCATGCACATCTCTGAAACGCAAATTCTGAATAAAAGTACGCTCCATGAATATAGATTGCTTCTTCAGCCATCGCGAGAACATCATCATACCTACCAAAACAACGGCTATACCGATCAGCAAAGTCGTGGAAGTCTGAAAAAGTTTCTCTATAACAAACATCACAAACATGACAGCTATCACTATACGGAGTAAAATGGTAGAAATTAAGGGAGCCCGGTTGAAACGGCTATCCTGCCATAACGCCTGGAACTCTACAGAGTGGTTTTTTTTCATGATAATGGCACGCAAGAAAGGTGCGATGCAGACGATAGTAAAAACAGTTCCTGCCAGATTGGCCCAAAAGACAGGCAGACTAGCCCGGAACAATGGAATAATAAAATGGAATGAAAGTGTAATCATAGCTATACACAATACAGAATAAACAGCTACGATCCTAGCTATGGCAACCAACAATTTCTTCCAATTGTTTTCATGATTCACCGTTTGTGATCCCGATGAATAACGCTCAAGCATTTTTTTCCATTTGCCGGGCAGACGTTTCTCTACTATATGATAAGCAGGTATCGCCAAACGTATCATATACGGGGTCAGAAATGTGGTAATGACCGAAACAGCCACCACAATAGGATATAAGAAATCACTGGTTACTTTCAGACTTACCCCCAACGAAGCGATAATAAATGCAAATTCACCAATCTGGGTCAGACTGAAGCCACATTGCATGGCAACTTTCAACGGCTGTCCCGACAAAATCACGCCACCTGTACCAAAAATAACCTGCCCAAGCAGAATGGCCAATGTAATAATCACAATGGGCCATATATATTCTACAATCATGGCAGGGTCTACCATCATTCCCACAGATACAAAGAAAATGGCTCCAAACAAATCCTTTACAGGGGCCACAAGCTTCTCTATATTTTCGGCCTCTACCGTTTCTGCCAAAATAGACCCCATTATAAAAGCTCCAAACGCAGCCGAAAATCCAACCTTGGCCGCCACAACTACCATACCGAAGCACAATGCCAGCGAAACAATCAGCAATGTTTCATTTGCCATCCACTTGCGGGAACGCTTCAAAAATGTAGGAATGATATAAATACCTACCACAAACCACAATATAAGGAAGAATAATAATTTGGCAATGCTATATACCATTTCACTGCCCTCGAAATTCTGACTCACTGCCATTGTACTCAACATAACCATCAAAACAATAGCCAATATATCTTCCAATATCAAAATACTAAGAACCAAACCGGCAAACCGTTGCTGCCTCAATCCCAAATCATCAAAAGCCTTATAGATAATAGTCGTGGAGGACATGGCCAACATACCTCCCAAATACAGACAGTCCATGCGTTGCCACCCGAAAGACCACCCTACAAAAATCCCAACCAATATCATACAAAATATAATGGTACACGCCGCAATGACCGCCGTCCCCCCTACCTTCACCAGTTTCTTGAAACTAAATTCCAACCCTAGAGCGAACAACAAGAATATCACACCAATCTCCGACCATGTATGGATATTGGCCACATCAATGACCGACGGAGTAAGAGGAACATGGGGACTTGCCAAAAAGCCGGCTACGATATAGCCGAGAACAAGAGGTTGCTTTAACCGTTTAAAGACGAGCGTCATGACACCGGCGCAGATCAGAATCAAAGCCAAATCACTTATCAATGGAGCCAATTCAGACATAGCTAATAAATTTTTGATTGCAAAATTAAGAATTATCTATTTATCATATTCTTCATCCTATTATTAATTTTGCATTAAAAGCTGTTTTTATGAAAAGGAACTAACCGTAAATGTATATCAGCCATATAAAGAAAACGCGAATATTCAGATTTCTTGAATATCCGCGTTTTCTTTGTTATCAGCGTTCTCTTTTCCGGCTTTCGATTTATTTTCTGAACGGGGCCTTTACTACTACAGCTTTCAGCTTGCGTCCGCGCACATCAATAAATATTTCAGTACCTAATGCTGTGTAAGCGGTCTGAACATATCCCATACCGATACCAATCTTACGCATTGGAGACATGGTTCCACTAGTTACTTCACCTATTTTCTCTCCATCAGCATTTACCAGTTCATAACCATGACGGGGAATACCACGGTCTACCATTTCAAAAGCAATCAGCTTGCGTTTCAATCCTTCGGCTTTCTGCTTTTCAAGTAAAGCACGTGAAGTGAAATTCTTTCCTTCAACAAATTTGGTAATCCAGCCCAATCCTGCTTCCAACGGAGAAGTGGTATCACTCAAATCATTACCATACAGGCAAAAGCCCATTTCCAAACGTAATGTATCACGAGCCCCTAGCCCGATAGGTTTAATCCCTTCAGGAGCACCTGCTTCAAAAATTGCTTTCCAGATAGCCTGACCGGCTTCGGGATAAAAATAAAGCTCGAAACCACCTGCACCGGTATAACCGGTATTCGAAATAATCACATCTTTCTGACCGGCGAACTCACCTGTGGTAAAAGCATAATAAGGAATTTCAGACAAGTTGACCGGAGTCAGTTTTTGCAAAACTTCCATAGCCTTCGGTCCCTGAATAGCAAGCTGTGCCATACGGTCGGATGCATTTTCCAATTCCGCACCCACTGTGTTATGGCTGACACACCAGTTCCAGTCTTTCTCAATATTGGCCGCATTTACCACCAACAAGTATTTTTCGGATTCATAGTGATACACCAACAGGTCATCAACAATACCTCCCTCCTCATTAGGGAAACAAGTATATTGCGCTTTACCGACGGGCAAAGTTGCCACATTGTTTGAAGTCACTTGCTGCAAAAACTCCAACGCATTAGGACCTTTTACCCAAAATTCACCCATATGGGATACATCAAAAACACCTACGGCATTACATACAGTAAGATGTTCATCAATAATTCCCGAATATTCAATAGGCATATTATAACCTGCAAATTCGTGCATTTTCGCCCCCAAGGCAATGTGTGTTTCGGTAAACGGAGTTGTTTTCATGTTATTACTTTACTATTTTAAGGTTAATAAATTACTTATCTTGCCACCAATTCAGCGATTTTCACCACCACTTTCATGGCTTTCTCAATAGACTGGATTGGCACGAACTCATATCTGCCATGAAAATTCAAGCCGCCGGCAAAAATATTGGGACAAGGCAATCCCTTGAATGAAAGTTGTGCACCATCCGTTCCACCGCGGATAGCCTTCACCTTAGGTGTCACGCCCGCCTCTTCCATAGCCTTGAAAGCGATATCAATGATATGCATCACCGGCTCAATTTTCTCACGCATATTGTAATACTGGTCTTTCAATTCCAATGTAACGGTGCCTTCTCCATATTTCTTATTGATGATTTCCGCCCACTTTTTCATATTTTCCTTGCATGCCTCAAACTTGGCACGGTCATGATCACGGATTATATAAGAGATGGTAGTCTGCTCTACTTCACCCGTCATGCCAATCAAATGATAGAATCCCTGATAACCATCAGTACATTCGGGCACTTCATCCGTAGGCTGTAAAGACACAAACTCATTAGCCACACGCAAGGAGTTGATCATTTTATCCTTTGCATATCCCGGATGTACGTTACGTCCTTTAATAATCACTTTCGCAGAAGCGGCATTAAAGTTTTCAAACTCCAACTCCCCTACTTCACCACCATCCATCGTATATGCCCACTCGCATCCGAATCTCTCCACATCAAATTTATGTGCACCCAAGCCTATTTCTTCATCAGGATTAAATCCCACACGAATTTTTCCATGCTTGATTTCAGGATGTTCTTTCAAATATACCATAGCTGAGATGATTTCAGCAATACCCGCCTTGTCATCAGCTCCCAACAATGTTTTGCCGTTGGTTACAATAAGATCCTCCCCTTTATGATCCAACAGTTCGGGAAATTGCTTGGGAGAAAGTATAATGTTGTCTTCTTCGCATAATACAATATCCGTTCCGTCATAACCATAGACAATGCGTGGGGTGACTCCCGCACCCGTCATATCGGGACTGGTATCCATGTGTGCAATAAATCCGATGGTAGGAACCGGTTTATCCGTATTGGCCGGCCATGTGGCAAACAGATAACCATTCTCATCCAAAGAAATTTCCTGAAAGCCCAATTGTTCCAATTCAGATCTTAAATATTGTGCAAACACCATCTGCTTCGGTGTACTGGGGGTAGCCCCGCTATTCTCATCAGACTGAGTGTCGAAGCTTACATATTTTAAAAATCGTTCTATTACCGTCATTTTTCTTTTTGTTTTAATATTCATACTTGCCTGTAAAAATAGAAAAAGAGCCGTGAATTGCCAAACAAATCACGGCTCTTTTTCATTAATATTTTATTATTTTGTTATTAGAAGCAACTGGAACCATCAAAACAATGGGTACATACCTTACATTTTGGTAATCCTATCGCTTCTACCAAAGTTTCCAAAGTATTGAATTTCAAGGAGCTCAAACCGAAGCGGTCGGCAATCATTTGCACCATCTTCTTATACTCCGGCGAATCTGTCGTTGCATATTTTTCCAGATTCTTATTTTCATCGCCTTCAATCTCCTTAATCATCCGGCGGGTTATCAATTCCAAATCACTTTTTGAAGAAGTGAAACCAATGAAAGGGCATCCATAAATCAATGGCGGACAAGCAATGCGCATATGAACCTCTTTGGCACCATAATCAAATAAAATTTTTACATTATCACGAAGTTGGGTTCCACGTACTATAGAATCGTCACAGAACAACACGCGCTTACCTTCCAGCATTGCACGATTAGGTATCAGCTTCATTTTTGCTACCAGTGAACGCATTTCCTGATTGGCAGGAGTAAAACTACGAGGCCAGGTGGGTGTGTACTTGGCAATAGCACGATGATAAGGAATTCCTTTGCCTTCAGCATACCCCAATGCCATGCCTACTCCCGAATCAGGAATACCGCAGGCACAATCAACTTCCGAATCGTCCTTCTGCCCCATTTTATAACCACTCATAAAACGTACTTCCTCTACATTTTTCCCTTCATAGCATGAAACAGGAAATCCATAATATACCCACAAAAAAGAACAAATCTGCATTCCTTCGTTCGGCTTGCGCATTTGTTCCATTCCGTCGGCACGCAAGCGAATAATTTCGCCCGGTCCTACATATTTCTCTATTTCATAATCCAGATTCGGCAAACTGCTTGATTCACTTGTCGCAGCATACGCACCCTCTTTTTTACCTATCACAATCGGAGTACGTCCCCATTTGTCACGTGCTGCTATAATACCATCTTCCGTCAATATCAGCATGGAGCATGATCCTTTGATTTTATTAAAGACATTCTCTATACCATCTACAAAATTTTTCCCTTGCACAATAAGCAATGCGATCAGCTCCGTCTGATTCGTCTTGCCAAGACTCATTTCAGAAAAGTGCATATTAGCTGCCAGCAAGTCGCGTTCCAATTCCGTAATGTTATTGATTTTAGCTACTGTGACGATGGCGAACTTGCCCAGATGCGAGTTTATCACGATAGGCTGCGGGTCCGTATCACTGATAATGCCGATACCCGAACTACCTTTGAACTTTGGAAGTTCAGATTCAAACTTCGTGCGGAAATAAGAACTCTCCAAATTGTGGATAGAACGCATAAATCCCTCTCCTTGGGCATACGTAGCCAAACCACCTCTTTTTGTTCCTAAATGTGAATTATAGTCCGTCCCGTAAAATAAGTCGGTGACGCATTCAGCCTTTGAGACTGTTCCAAAAAAACCACCCATTCCTTTTTGCGTATTTTTCGTTTAGGGTGCAAAATTACGAAAAAAGTTTGGCTCTGAATGAATAATCATTGCTATTTTTGCATTAAAATGTAGCATTTATGAAATCACTATTACTCATCTTCTTGGGAGGAGGTACAGGAAGTGTACTTCGCTACCTGCTTACCATAAGCATTTATCGCCAGGGAACAACGAATTTTCCGTGGGGTACTTTCGCAGTCAATATTTTGGGTTGCATACTGATCGGGGTATTCTATACCCTCACCTCACGCATTCATATCAACAATGATATAAGACTGATGCTCACTATCGGACTTTGCGGTGGCTTCACTACTTTTTCCACTTTCAGCAACGAAAGTCTGCAATTACTGAAATCAGGACTCTACCCCTCTTTTTTCACCTACATCATCGGTAGTGTGGTATTGGGTATCCTCGGAGTAATGCTAGGGATATGGATGAGCGAATAAAGCAAAAAAATATCCCTCCGGCTCTATACCACATAGAACAGGAGGGATTGAAATTGCACCTCAGTTATTAAACCTTATTTTAATCTCAAGACACTTCGTCCGGCTGTAATGGCTGCACTGTTTGCAGGAGTTGACTTACGGGTACAATAATCAAATTCCGCAGTTTTCTCTCCGTTAAATGATTTCCATTTTAATTTCAGCTTCACTGTTTTTCCTTCAGTGTCAGGCAAGGAATCCAAATTAAATGCCACCAGTCCGTCGGCAGGTTCACCATATACATCACCAAAAGCATTATGACGGAATTCTACCTCATAAGGATTTTCAGCATCTTTACTCATCAACAAATTGACAAAATGAGCTTGACTGCGATTTCCCCACATGGTTCTGAAACGCAAAGTCAAATAACCGTCCTCGGCAATTGTTACCCAATCGTTAATCATATCTACAGGGTCAGTACCATATACTTCATCATTCTTATCTCCTAAATCACCGGCAATCGGTTTTGTCAAGATACTGTCTATCCAGTTGATATGTACAGCCTTGTCATACTCTCCGCTTGACTCATTCACCGGATCGAAATTTACAAGGGCCCTTACTTCCTTCTCACCATAGGGAGAATTTTTCATATTGACAGGTAACAGTGTCGTACTGTCATCCAACTGCATAAAAAATGAATTGTCGGCCACCGGTTTCACTGTAACCAGTGCATTGGGCAACGCATATCTATAATAATCATTATCATCATCATCCAAACAGGATTGAAAGATCATCACAGAAGCAAGTACCGCTACAGACGCAAGCAATTTATTAAAACCAAAAAACTTTTTCATTGTGCTTTTCTTTACTTAGTTAATTATTCTAGTTTATAAGTCCTTTCTATTGAAAGAAATGCAGGCCATACCATAATGCTGCACGAAGTTTTGTTAAGAAAACATAATCATCTGACAGTTATGTTACAAACCTTCTTCCATTTATATTTCTTATATTCACACAAGCGAGCCATAGGCGAACAAAGGGATAATTTTACCGAAATTTAGCTCATCTCAAATTACTAATCCTATGATTTTTTTATCTTAATTTTGTTACTGTTTTTTGAAAAAAGAAAAGATTTAGAATAAAGAGTTTTATGAAAGCTACTATCACAAGTCTCATTTTTTTACTACTGTCATTAACCGTCTCATCGCAGACTTATAAATATATTGGCATAGAAGAAGGACTAAGCAATCAGAAAATATACAAAATTCAGAAAGATGCTCGTGGATATATGTGGTTCCTTACCCATGTGGGGATAGACCAATATAACGGAAAAGAAATAAAACATTATAAATTAAGAGAAGGTAACAGGGAACTAGACCCGTTATTGAATATAAACTGGACTTTTTTAGATAAAACAGGTACACTACTGGTCACAGGAAAACAAGGCAGAATTTTTCGTTATGATTCAGGCCACGACCGTTTTGTACAGATATACAGTATGTACAATTACTGGAATAAGGACTACCATGCTTTCGTGAGATATAGTTACATAGACCAGGAGGATAACGTATGGCTGTGCGGCAAATCGGCTATCCACCTTTTTAACATAGAATCCGGACAAAAGCAACGAATCTCTAACCGACTGGGAAATATCACCTGCATAGAACAGATAAACAGTGAACATTTCTTTATAGGTACAGACAAAAGAATCTATCTGGCAAAACTGGAAAACGGGAATTTAAAAGAGCTCTCCTGCGGCAAACTGGGAATGATGGATATGCACGTACATGAATTATATCTACACCGTACAGCCAACAAACTGTTTATAGGCACTTTTGAAAAGGGAGTCTATATATATGACTTGAACAGCCAGAAAATTGTACGTCCCGAAGTAGAACTGACAGATGTGAATATTACACGGATCAGTCCTTTGAACACAAAGGAGTTATTAGTAGCCACTGAAGGAGCAGGAGTACACAAGTTAAACATAGACACCTATGAAACAGATCCTTATATCATTGCGAACTATGGTAGTTACAACGAAATGGACGGAAACATTATCAATGATGTATATGTAGACAACGAGCAGCGTATCTGGCTGTCCAACTATCCTACGGGAATTACCGTCCGCAATAACCAATATACCAACTACAACTGGATAAAGCACTCTATTGGCAACCGGCAGTCACTAGTAAACAACCAAGTAAACTCCATTATAGAAGACAGTGACGGGGATCTGTGGTTTGGAACAAGCAACGGCATCAGCTTATACGATTCAAAACAAAAGCAATGGCGTTCTTTCCTAAGCTCTTTCAATCACGGACTAAAAAATCAGAACCGCATTTTTATTACTTTATGCGAAGTCTCTCCGGGTATTATATGGGCGGGAGGATATGCATCGGGCATTTTCCAGATTACCAAGAAAAACGGAAACATAGAATACCTCACCCCTGCCCAATCCTTCCATCTGAATGTACGTGCCGACAAATACATACGCGACATTAAAAAGGACAGATACGGGTGTATATGGTCCGGAGGATATTATAATCTGAAATGCTTTAATCTGAAGACACGCCAAGGACGTCTTTATCCCGGACTAGGTTCTGTTACTGCCATTGAAGAAAAGGACAGTACATCTATGTGGATAGGTACCTCCACCAATCTTTTTCTACTAGACCGGAATTCGGGCAAATACCATGAAATACCTCTGCCCGGTGGAGCAACCTACATTTATACGTTACACCAAGAAGACAATGGTTTACTCTACATTGGCACCAGTGGTTCCGGACTATTTACTTATGATCCGGTAAAAGAATCAATCAGCGCCCATTACCATACAGGAAACAGCCCGTTAGTATCAAACAGCATTTATGTTATTCTACCCACAAAAGACGGGAATATCTTGATGAGTACCGAAAATGGTATCAGTATTTTCTCGCCTACCAACCGCCAGTTCCGCAACTGGACTCGCGGACAAGGGTTGATGTCCACCTGTTTCAATGCCGGCTCCGGCGTACTACGTGCCAATGGGAACACCGTATTCGGAAGTACAGACGGTGCACTGGAATTCCCCCCAAACATAGAGATGCCCAAAACAGGAGATTCACATATGATATTCAGCGATTTCCGTATTTTCTACCAAACTGTATATCCCAATGATCCAAACTCTCCTCTGACTAAAGATATCGACCAAATAGAGAAATTGAATCTGAAATATATGCAAAATACATTTTCCATCCGAGTATCCTCTATCAATTACGATTATCCGTCGGACATACTATATACCTGGCAGTTGGAAGGATTCTACGATGGCTGGACTACTCCCAGTGACGAAGGAACTATCCGATTTACTAATGTTGCTCCCGGCACCTATACACTGCGTGTACGTTCTGTTTCCAAAGAGGATAATAAACACGTGTTGCAGGAGCGGATATTGAAAATAACTGTAGCACATCCCGTGTGGCTCAGTTTTTGGGCTATTTGTATTTATGTCCTGACTATCATTTTAGCAACATACGTCATTTTCCGCCTTCATTCCATGCGCAGAGAAAAAAAGGCCTCGGATGAAAGAACTCGGTTCTTTATCAATACAGCGCATGATATCCGTACTCCGCTGACACTGATAAAGGCACCTTTGGAAGAAATTCAACAAAAAGAAAATTTAAGTGAAGAAAGTCAGGCCAATATGCTTACAGCCATGAAGAACGTGGACACTTTGATACGCCTCACCACCAATCTGATAAACTTCAGCAAAGCCAATGTGTACTCATCCTCCCTTCGTATATCGGAACACGAACTTAATACCTATATGGAAGGAATATACCATGCCTTTTATAGTTATGCAGAAGCCAAACAGATCAAACTCGACTACAAAAGCAACTTTGAATATCAAAATGTATGGTTCGACAAAGAAAAGATGGACTCGATCACAAAAAAATCTGATTTCAAATGCCATCAAATATACTCCCGCCCACGGTGAGGTACACATTATCACCCGCCATGACAAGGACAACTGGAGTCTGGAGATTACGGACACGGGCATCGGGATTCCTGCCAAAGAACAGAAAAAGTTATTTAAGTTACACTTCAGGGGCAGCAATGCCATCAATGCAAAAATTACAGGCAGTGGAATCGGACTGATGTTAGTGTGGAAACTGGTACGTATTCATAAAGGAAAGATCAGCATAGAAAGCGTAGAGAATAAAGGCACCCGCGTAAAGGTTATCTTCCCCCAAAAACAATTCCGAAGTCAACAGGTTCCGACAAAAACGGTACAACAAGAAAACGTGGTACCAGTATCCCCTAGTGCAGTCTCTCCCCACACTTATAAAGATCAGTATCGGCAGCATGTTCAAAATGCACAGCGCATCCTGGTTGTGGAAGACCATGACGATCTACGCGAATATCTGTCTCATACTTTATCCGAAGCTTATCAAGTGGAAACATGTACCAATGGAAAAGAAGCCTTAAAAATCATCCCCGAATTTAAGCCTGATTTAGTATTATCGGACATTATGATGCCCGAAATGCGGGGGGACGAATTGTGTTCTGCTATCAAGAATAATATACTGACGTCTCATATCCCTGTAATTCTGCTAACAGCATTAAATGACGAAAAGAATATCGTTGAAGGGTTGGAAACAGGTGCGGACAAATACCTGATAAAACCTTTTAACATAGGAATACTAAAAGCATCCATAGCCAATATACTGACTAACCGTGCACTACTTCGTAGCAAATATGCAGAAATGGAACTACACAATGACAGCATTTCCATAAATTATAGCAACACATTGGATCAACAGTTCCTGGAAGCAGTAAAAGAAACAATAACTGAAAATCTAGACAATTCAGGTTTCAACGTGGAGTCACTCTGTGCTTCACAAAATATGAGCCGTTCCAGTTTCTACAATAAACTAAAAGCATTGACAGACCAAGCTCCGGCAGACTATATCCGCCTGATCCGGCTGAAACGGGCAGCGCAATTACTATCCGAAGGACAGTATAATATATCCGAAATATCAGATATGACCGGGTTTAATGATGTAAAATATTTCCGCGAGGTATTCAAAAAATACTATAAAATAAGTCCTAGCGGATATAGCAAGGGAGAAATGAAGGAAGAACCGACTAAACCATAAGATTCCTAAAGAAACTTATTTTGAACAAAATTTATCATTAACGCATTAACAGATAAAAGAGAAAATGAGTACTTTCGGGGCATTCATCCGTAGAATAAACTGACTTATGATAGGAAAAATTAAAATGATGGCAATCATCACGTTTTACGTAGCTGTATTACTTGTTATTGCAGTGTATTTGCAAGACGGAAGCGGAACATTCTCCCATTTTTTCGAAAATGCAAATCTATACATACGTAATTTGCGTAATGTACATGCTCCGGCTTTCCATCAAACTTATGACAATTATCTGCAACTTTTTCCACTCATACTTCTATTCGGACTGAAATTGGGAGGAATAAGAGGTAATTTCGGATGGAAACGGCTGTTCACTTTCATAGTCTTGTCAGTCGTACTGACGCAGCTGGTAGTAAATGGATTAAAACTCACCACAGGGGTGCTTCGCCCGGATGCCACAAATTATTTCTCTTTTCCTTCCGGACATACGGCAGCAGCGTTTATGGCAGCTACCCTATTGTATAAGGAATATGGATTCAAAGGATATTGGGTAGGATTAGTAGCATACGCAGCAGCTATAGTTACAGGGTTTACCCGCATTCTGAATAACCGTCACTGGCTGTTTGATGTCATCATTGGTGCGGCCTTGGGAATATTGCTTACTGATTTGGCTTTCCGCCTGGTACAACTCATATTCAAAGACCGGGGACTTATACAACATAAATAAATACTATAAACTTAATAACACAACAAACTTGGCACTTATGAAAAAACAAATGATCTTATTGGGAATGTTAATGGCATTTTGTATGGCAGAGGCCAAAGTAACACTGCCTGCATTATTCACAGACAATATGGTATTACAACAAAAATCGAATGTCATTTTTCATGGCCATTCATCTACAAAAAAAGAAGTGATAATAAAAACGGGATGGAATAAGCATCCCTATACGACATCACCTGACAAAGAAGGAAATTGGAAAATAGAAGTTCCTACCCCATCTGCCGGAGGTCCTTATGAAATTATCATTTCGGACGGGGATGAGCACATACTGCAAAATATTCTGATTGGCGAAATATGGTTGTATACAGGAGAATGTGAAACAGAAACTCCCATAGATATACCCTCCCAACCTTATATCCGTCTGTTTCAGACAAAAAAAGAAATCTCTTTAGTTCCCAAGAAAGATTTGCATGCTACACAAGAAGGTTGGAAAGAATGTACATCTGAAACCATAACCGGACTCCCTGCAATCGGATATTTTTTTGCCAGTCAGTTACAAAAAAACCTGAAAGTACCCATAGGTATAATAAGTTGTACCTGGAAAGATACTCCTGCAGAAGCATGGGCCAGTTATGATGCGTTAGAAAACCTGCCAAGTTACAACAAAGAAACTGAAATGCTTGAATCCTTGGGGTTCAATCCTGAAAAAATAGAAGCAGAATATGCCCGTCAAAGAGAAGAGTGGTATCAAGCTCTTTACGAACACGATATGGGATGGTGCGATGACCACCAAGTATGGGCGGAACCTGATTATTCGGATGAAAACTGGAAAACAATGGAACTTCCGGGATACTGGGAAGATAAGGGAATGAAAGACTTCGATGGAGTAGTGTGGTTCAGAAAAACGATAGATATTCCACGTAACTGGGCTAGAAAAAATGTCACAATAAATTTAGGGAACATTGCCGATGAAAGCATCGTATATTATAACGGGACTGAAATAGGACGAAACACGAAAGCCGATGCGTCCCGCTATTACACAATTCCCTATAAGCTGGTAAAACGCGGAAAAGCTGTACTGACCATACGTGTGACCAATTACAAAAGCAAAGGAGGAATATATGGCCGTCCAGAAGACATGAAGCTGAGTGTAAAAGGCAAAGATCCTATCTCATTGGCAGGAGAATGGAAATACCTATCCGGTCTCTCATTAAGTGGAATCCCCCCTGTACCCATTTCACCAGAAAGTAACCCTAAGTATCCTACAGGATTATTCAATGCAATGATACATCCGCTTACCTCTTTCCCCCTTCAAGGTGTTATATGGTATCAAGGAAAGAGTAATTTGGAAAGTAGCGATGAATATGCAGACTTATTCATGTCATTGATAGCCGACTGGCGCGATAAATGGCAAAAACCACAAATGCCTTTCTACTTTGTGCAACTGCCCAATCATGAGAAAAAAGAAGAAGCACAAGATGATTCAGACTGGGCGGCCATGCGTGAAGCACAAGCACAGGCTTTACACTTGAATCATACAGGCATGGTGATAACCACCGATATTGGGAAAGAAAAAAGCAATACCTTCCAAAGTACTCTGGAAACAGGTCTTCGCCTATCACAGTTAGCTTTAAAGCAAACTTACGGAAAAAGAAAAATGCCTCAATATCCGGTTTATAAAGGCTACAGCATCGAAGGAAATACCCTTCGCATCCATTTTGAAAACTTAGGAAAAGGATTCTTGCATCCCGACCCAGTACGCGGATTTATAATCGCAGGTACAGATCGGATTTTTTATCCGGCAACAGTAACTGTAAAAAAGAAAGAAATAATTGTACAATCACCCGATGTACCTCATCCTGTAGCCGTAAGATACAATTGGGCCAACCATACTGATGGTACCTTATTCGGAGCATCAGGCCTGCCTGTAGCTCCATTCCGAACAGATAATTGGTAATTATTGCAAGCTATATGAATAGCCACTTAGATAATTCCTGTATATTTGCACTATTTTAAAATAAACAAAGAAAAACAATGGGAATGGTAATAGGTATAGACGTAGGCGGAAGCACCACCAAGATAATAGGTGTGGATAAAGAAGGCATAAAACATCCTATGATTGTAAAAGCCGAAGATCCTATCACTTCGTTATTCGGTGCTTTCGGCAAATACATATATGATAATGGAATCAGCTTAAACGACATTGATAAAGTCATGTTGACAGGAGTGGGAAGTGCTTACGTAAACCAACCCTTATATGGACTCTCTACTGATCATACGGATGAGTTTCTAGCAAACGGTCTTGGAGCTCACTATGACTCCCAATTGCAAGACCTTATTGTAGTAAGCATGGGTACCGGCACCTCTTTTGTAAAAGTGGAAGGAGGTAAAAACATATCTCACATAGGTGGTATAGGTATTGGCGGAGGAACCATTCAAGGACTATCTCGCCTGTTGTTAAAAACACAGAATATTCATCAAGTGGTAAAGATGGCAGAAAAAGGTGTAATAGAAAATATTGATCTGCAAATCAAGGATATTTGCAATACCCCCTCTACCTGGACTGCCTCTGGATGCCACCGCTTCCACATTTGGCAAAGCAAGTTCAAACGCCTCTATGGAAGATGTAGCAGCGGGAATCATTCATATGGTATTACAATCAATAGGACAATCTGTCATATTAGCAGCACTGAATAGCCACATTAAAGATTTTGTCCTAATAGGTAATTTGACCAAAATGCCACAATGCAAAGAAATATTCCCAGTTATGGAAGAAATGTACCAATGCCATTTTTGGATACCTGAATATGCAGAGTATCGCACGGCATTGGGAGCAGCACTAGCTTATACACATAAATAAGAAAGAGAACTGTACTGTTCCTAACTCCTTTGTATTATTATGCTTAGCATAGCAGCAAGATTTTTCAGCTCAATGAAAAAGAAAAAGTGCATCTCCCGCTGATCTTCTAAAGTGGGAGATACAATAAATATCATAAAATTAGCCAACTAATTTATACTTAAAGTAGGGATATTCAATAAATATTCCTAAAACATGAGTACCCGGCGAGGGTTTCCGGAACCGCTTCCGCCGGAGAAAGGACATGGCGGAGCCTTCCGGACAGTTCCGTGGGAAAGGTACCCACACCCACGGGGAAAAAACGGTAGAGGCCACATTTCACACGTGCGTATACAAAAAAAAGCCTCCGGAACTTCTTCAAGTCCGGGGGCTTCAATCAAAACGGCGGCTACCTACTCTCCCACTGTGACGCAGTACCATCGGCGTGACAAGGCTTAACTTCTCTGTTCGGAATGGGAAGAGGTGGAACCCTTGTGCTATAGCCACCTGAATAAGGTTGACATATTGTTGAGCTGTTATCGTAATTTCATTCTGTAGTAAAAACCAAAGGTATACACCATCCGACATATAAGGAAAGTGGACGGGCAATTAGTAATGCTCGGCTTTGGTATCTCTACCTTTACACCTGCATCCTATCAACGTCGTAGTCTACAACGACCCTGAGAAATCTAATCTTGTGGCCGGCTTCGTACTTAGATGCTTTCAGCACTTATCCGATCCAGACTTAGATACCCGGCAATGCACCTGGCGGCACAACCGGCAAACCAGAGGTCTGTCCAACACGGTCCTCTCGTACTAGTGTCAGAGCCACGCAAATTTCATACGCCCACGATAGATAGAGACCGAACTGTCTCACGACGTTCTGAACCCAGCTCGCGTGCCACTTTAATGGGCGAACAGCCCAACCCTTGGGACCTTCTCCAGCCCCAGGATGTGACGAGCCGACATCGAGGTGCCAAACCCCTCCGTCGATATGAGCTCTTGGGAGGGATCAGCCTGTTATCCCCGGAGTACCTTTTATCCTTTGAGCGATGTCCCTTCCATACGGAAACACCGGATCACTATGCTCTAGTTTCCTACCTGATCGACTTGTCAGTCTCCCAGTCAAGCGCCCTTATGCCATTACACTCTAAGGCCGGTTACCAATCGGCCGGAGGGCACCTTTAGAAGCCTCCGTTACGCTTTTGGAGGCGACCACCCCAGTCAAACTACCCACCAATCAATGTCCCCGTATCCACGGGTTAGAATCCAAACAAATAAAGGGTCGTATTTCAACAGCGGCTCCACAAATACTGGCGTACCTGCTTCAAAGCCTCCGACCTATCCTACACATCACGTGCCCAGATTCAATGATAAGCTATAGTAAAGGTTCACGGGGTCTTTTCGTCCCATCGCGGGTAATCGGCATCTTCACCGATACTACAATTTCACTGAGCTCACGGTTGAGACAGCGTCCAGATCATTACACCATTCGTGCAGGTCGGAACTTACCCGACAAGGAATTTCGCTACCTTAGGACCGTTATAGTTACGGCCGCCGTTTACTGGGGCTTCAATTCAACGCTTCTCTTATTGATGACATCTCCTCTTAACCTTCCAGCACCGGGCAGGTGTCAGGCTGTATACTGGATCTTTCGATTTGGCACAGCCCTGTGTTTTTGTTAAACAGTTGCCTGGACCGATTCTCTGCGCCCTCCCATAAAAGGGTAGGGACCCTTTATCCCGAAGTTACAGGGTCAGTTTGCCTAGTTCCTTAACCGTGAATCACTCAAGCGCCTTAGAATATTCATCCCGACTACGTGTGTCCGTTTGCGGTACGGGTACCTCCAGGATTAAGTTTAGCGGATTTTCTCGGCAGCATGCTTACGCGCACTATTGCCTTGTCCCGAAGGACGCGGCATACTATCAGGTTCGGATCTCATGGTGGATTTGCCTGCCATGATCGACTCCTACACCCTTCAACCATCTATTCCGTCAGATGGCGGCACTGTCACTACTGCGTCTCCACGTCACTCCTGAAGGTAGTAACGGAATATTAACCGTTTCTGCCATCGGCATCGCCGTTCGGCTGAGCCTTAGGACCCGACTGACCCTGATCCGATTAGCGTTGATCAGGAAACCTTAGTCTTTCGGCGAGGGGGTTTCCCGCCCCCTTTATCGTTACTTATACCTACATTTGCTTTTCCAGACGCTCCAGAATACCTCACGGTACGCCTTCGACGCCGACTGGAATGCTCCCCTACCGATCATATAAATGATCCCACTGCTTCGGTAGACAACTTCATACCCGATTATTATCCACGCCCGACTCCTCGACTAGTGAGCTGTTACGCACTCTTTAAATGAATGGCTGCTTCCAAGCCAACATCCTAGCTGTCTTAGCAGTCAGACTTCGTTAGTTTAACTTAGCTGTCATTTCGGGACCTTAGCAGGTGGTCCGGATTCTTCTCCTCTCGGGCACGGACCTTAGCACCCATGCCCTCACTCCTGCGGTAGAACTGATGCGCATTCGGAGTTTGTCAAGACTTGATAGGCGGTGAAGCCCTCGCATCTTATCAGTCGCTCTACCTCACATCAGTAACCCGCAAGGCTGCACCTAAATGCATTTCGGGGAGTACGAGCTATCTCCAAGTTTGATTAGCCTTTCACCCCTACCCTCAGCTCATCCAGAAGCTTTTCAACGCTTATTGGTGCGGTCCTCCAGCTGGTGTTACCCAGCCTTCAACCTGGCCAAGGGTAGATCACTTGGTTTCGCGTCTGCCACTGCCGACTATACGCCCTCTTCAGACTCGCTTTCGCTTCGGATACGTGTGTCGTCACACTTAACCTTGCCGGCAAAGGCAACTCGTAGGTTCATTATGCAAAAGGCACGCCGTCACTCATTAACGAGCTCCGACCGCTTGTAGGCGCACGGTTTCAGGAACTATTTCACTCTTCTGTTCGAAGTGCTTTTCACCTTTCCCTCACGGTACTGGTTCGCTATCGGTCTCTCGGGAGTATTTAGCCTTACCGGATGGTCCCGGCAGATTCACGCAGAATTCCTCGTGCTCCGCGCTACTCAGGATACTACTATGCTTCGACAACATTCGAATACGCAACTGTCATGCTCTATGGTCTTTCTTTCCAGAAAGTTCTTCTCTGATGTCTTCATGCAACGGCGTAGTCCTACAACCCCACCCATGCCGTAACATGGATGGTTTGGGCTGTTCCCGTTCGCTCGCCACTACTGGGGGAATCATTGTTTATTTTCTTTTCCTGCAGGTACTAAGATGTTTCAGTTCCCTGCGTTAGCCTCCAACAACGTTGGATAATACCTCTTCAAGATATTGGGTTGTCCCATTCGGAAATCTCTGGATCAAAGGTCATTTGCACCTCCCCAAAGCTTATCGCAGCTTATCACGTCCTTCATCGCCTCCGAGAGCCAAGGCATCCGCCATGCGCCCTTCTTTACTTTCCTTATTCATTCGCCCACACTTGCGTGCCAGCGGGATGATATATACTTTCAGCTCTTTACTACTAAAATTACTGTTTGCTTGTACAATATGTCATAGATCGTTCATCTTCGTTTCTTACGTTTCCGATGGAGTGGAGAATAACGGATTCGAACCGTTGACCCTCTGCGTGCAAGGCAGATGCTCTAGCCAGCTGAGCTAATCCCCCGAACTTGATTCCGTTCGTAGTCCCAGGCAGAGTTGAACTGCCGACCTCTACATTATCAGTGTAGCGCTCTAACCAACTGAGCTATAGGACTAAGTTCAACCTAGTCTGTTTAATTAGACCCGGCTTCTTACTTTCTCTCTTCCGTATCATTACGGAATCATATCTTGAAATAAACAACACCAGCAGTACAAGAACAAAAACCTTATCGATCTTTCGTCCTCTCCAGAAAGGAGGTGTTCCAGCCGCACCTTCCGGTACGGCTACCTTGTTACGACTTAGCCCCAGTCACCAGTTTTACCCTAGGGCGCTCCTCGCGGTTACGCACTTCAGGTACCCCCGGCTCCCATGGCTTGACGGGCGGTGTGTACAAGGCCCGGGAACGTATTCACCGCGCCGTGGCTGATGCGCGATTACTAGCGAATCCAGCTTCGTGGAGTCGGGTTGCAGACTCCAGTCCGAACTGAGAGAGGTTTTTGGGATTGGCATCCACTCGCGTGGTAGCGGCCCTCTGTACCCCCCATTGTAACACGTGTGTAGCCCCGGACGTAAGGGCCGTGCTGATTTGACGTCATCCCCACCTTCCTCACATCTTACGATGGCAGTCTTGTCAGAGTCCTCAGCGAAACCTGTTAGTAACTGACAACAAGGGTTGCGCTCGTTATGGCACTTAAGCCGACACCTCACGGCACGAGCTGACGACAACCATGCAGCACCTTCACAGATGCCTTGCGGCTTACGGCTTTCACCGTAATTCATCTGCAATTTAAGCCCGGGTAAGGTTCCTCGCGTATCATCGAATTAAACCACATGTTCCTCCGCTTGTGCGGGCCCCCGTCAATTCCTTTGAGTTTCACCGTTGCCGGCGTACTCCCCAGGTGGAATACTTAACGCTTTCGCTTGGCCGCTTGCCGTATATCGCAAACAGCGAGTATTCATCGTTTACCGTGTGGACTACCAGGGTATCTAATCCTGTTTGATACCCACACTTTCGAGCCTCAATGTCAGTTGCAGCTTAGCAGGCTGCCTTCGCAATCGGAGTTCTTCGTGATATCTAAGCATTTCACCGCTACACCACGAATTCCGCCTGCCTCAACTGCACTCAAGATATCCAGTATCAACTGCAATTTTACGGTTGAGCCGCAAACTTTCACAACTGACTTAAACATCCATCTACGCTCCCTTTAAACCCAATAAATCCGGATAACGCTCGGATCCTCCGTATTACCGCGGCTGCTGGCACGGAGTTAGCCGATCCTTATTCATAAAGTACATGCAAACGGGTATCCATACCCGACTTTATTCCTTTATAAAAGAAGTTTACAACCCATAGGGCAGTCATCCTTCACGCTACTTGGCTGGTTCAGGCCTGCGCCCATTGACCAATATTCCTCACTGCTGCCTCCCGTAGGAGTTTGGACCGTGTCTCAGTTCCAATGTGGGGGACCTTCCTCTCAGAACCCCTATCCATCGAAGACTAGGTGGGCCGTTACCCCGCCTACTATCTAATGGAACGCATCCCCATCGTCTACCGGAATACCTTTAATCATGTGAACATGCGGACTCATGATGCCATCTTGTATTAATCTTCCTTTCAGAAGGCTGTCCAAGAGTAGACGGCAGGTTGGATACGTGTTACTCACCCGTGCGCCGGTCGCCATCAGTCTTAGCAAGCTAAGACCATGCTGCCCCTCGACTTGCATGTGTTAAGCCTGTAGCTAGCGTTCATCCTGAGCCAGGATCAAACTCTTCATTGTAATAATATCTTTTCCAACTGTTCAGTTGATAATCTGCTCAAGGATTCCAAATCTATCAATATCAATATTGACGGTTCTTGTTTTTTCCGTACACCATATATATATATTACATATAGTGCACCGGCTTGTACTACTTGTTTGTTTATCTTAAATCTTTCAAAGAACTCTCATTTATGTTTTGCCATCGTTTCCGAAAGCGGATGCAAAGGTAAGAGATTTTATCGTAACCGCCAAATGTTTTCGAAAGTTTTTTTTGAAAAAGTTTTTTTTTCGAAACTTCCATAAAAGGCGGGACGTCCATCCTCCCCAGGTCTTATCCGTTCTCGCTCCCTTAGCCCCGCTAAGGTAAGATACTGGGTGCAGACACTGTCAAGGAAAACTCTCCTACGTTTGTTTCACCAAGTCAGTCACACACTGTCTGAAGTGCCGCATCTCTCTCGATTGCGGATGCAAAGGTAGACCTTTTAACGATTACCAGCAAACATACGAAGGAAAAATTATACGGATTTCCTGAAACTTTTTTGTAATACTCTGAATAACAGATGTGTTACAAAGCATGTTTTTATAACGGAGGACACCGGAGGAAAAAGACAGACACATTATAATATTCGCACGCGCGTATAGGGACGGAAAAAGGAAGGGACCCATACGAAAACAGCAGACGAAAAACAAGAAAAGACGGAAAAACGGAAGGCAAACTTGCAAACTTGCAAAACTTGCAGCACTTCCACACCCACTAAAAAACAAAACTACCATTTAAGACAAGAACGAAATCAAAGACAATAAATAAGTAAATTCTATAATTCTCTTTATACAAAAAGACAGACCTGTTTTATTCCTCCATTTACAAATAAAAAACTATCCACCTATCAGATGATCCATTAAAAAGACGTATCTTTGCCATTCATTATTTTTAATGCTAACATGAAATACGGAGTAACAAAAAATACATTACTTATTACAGCAGGCATAGTTTGGCTCTTAGCCGGTATCAACATCTTACGTATTGGAATAAGTTGCTGGATAAACGATTCTCATTATTGGTTCTTCAAAGTCTGTGAAGCTACCATAGTATTTCTGTTATTCTTTGGTCTGATATTTCATAAACTTTACAAGAAACATACTCATCGCATATCTCAAAAGAAAGCCAAGAATTGTCCATTCTCTTTCTTCGATGTAAAAGGGTGGATTATCATGGCATTCATGATTACCATAGGTATTTTAACACGCACCCTGCATTTACTACCGGAAGCATTCATTGCTGTATTTTATACAGGATTGTCAGTAGCCCTAATTACAACTGGTACCCGATTTATATGGTACTGGTGGAGAAACAGGCATCTACTAGTCTGATAAGTCATTCGGTCTACAGGGATTTCCACGACGGATGCTATTTTTCCCTCGCACGATGGCAGCGAAACCTCCCCAAAAGAAACGACAGTATCACCAATCACTCTTTCAAATCGCATGTTTCAAGAAATCTACAGGCTACCATACAGGTTGATACCACTAGCAGAGTGAATCGAAGAAAATCATATCATGCTACGCTAAGGTTTCCGCATCGAGCAGATTAATCATACCTGATTGCAAATTGTTATAAGCTCCCGAACAGTTGTTGTCATTGTATGGATTCCTCAACATACAGTTCGGCAACCTCAATGCGGCATACATCTACACCGGTAAACTCCACAATACACTCGCCCACAACCTGCGTTATCCTTGCGCGAAGAAGTAAACCACAAGTATCTTACCTTTTCAGCCGGATAGTCGAAATCACCCCGGTTCTCTCCACTTCCTAGCTTTTCGGGTATTATCAACTGTTCTGTTTCTAGCGTAGAAATATCATTAAGAAAACATACTGCCACGCTGAACAACGGAAAGAGCAATAGTTAAATAATAAATAACCTTTTCATCTTCTATCATTTTTTTATTGGTTGTTACATTCTTCATCTGTCACAACATGGGATGGAGATAAAATAGCACTACCGTAACGACGGTTCAACAGTTCTGATTATGTAGAATCAACACAAGACGATGAGCCAACTGGTTAAATCAAACTAATAAAAAACAATCGCCGCAGAAAGAAATGTATAACTCCCTGCGACAATTGTTTTATTGTAATATCCAAGTACATCGATCTATCAATTGTTTTTTACTATCATTGGCACGTACTTCTATTTCATTCCTTCCTTTTCTGAGAGGGACATCCTTGAACAAACAAACTTTCAAACTGTCTGGTTTCATCTTTCCACACTGACAGTCATTCACGATCAATATCACTTCTTCTACATTCGAAAAAACCTGTACATCAACGAGTGGCTTCACTCGATTCACATTACGACGCCCCGCGATATAAATCATAGGTTCCGGATTCCAATTGGCCCGATAAAAATAATAAGCATCCTTTTTAATCTTGCGATCATGGGTTACCAGCCCTTTGTCATTAATGCCCGGACGATCACCTTCCGTACGATGAGCCGCACCGAAATCAAACATATTCCACACAAAACTAGCCCACACATACGGACGTTCGTTTATTATTTTCCAATTCTGAATGTGATATTCTGTTTGCCAATTCTCTGGATGCCACCAACTTCCGGGAACAGTTTGTACCAATGAATCCTGCTGATGATAGATACTAGCACCCGCACCATATTCGCTGATGGCAATTTTCATTTCGGGATGGTTCTTATGAGTAGCATCCAACCATGTGGCAAGCGTAGCCGGCGTAGCCCCATACCATCCGTCATAGCGATTCCAAGCTATATGATCAGTAATGAAATTCAACGCACCCTCCTGATTACTTGCAGAAGTAGTAGGACGAGTAGGATCCTCTTGATGCGCTATAGCATTCAACTCCTTTATATACTCTACAGGATTGTCTCCCTGCTCTTTTAATTCATTGAACAACCCCCAAAAACAGATACTAGGATGATTGTAATGCTGGCGTATCATCTCTTTCAACTGCTCTTTACCATTTTCACGGAAAGAAGGCTGATCAACAAAACCTTTATCAGCGTATCCTCCTGGCCCCACAAATGGAATCTCAGCCCAAGTAACAATACCATGTTTATCCATTAAATCATACATATAGGTAGCTTGCGGATAATGTGCCAGACGAACAGCATTCACCCCCATATCAAGCATGATACGAGTATCTTCCTCGTGATGCACCGGACAAAGAGCATTACCCACTTCCGCCCTCTCCTGATGACGGCATACACCATGCAGCGGCAAGTATTTTCCATTCAAGAAAAAACCTTTATCGGGATCCGTAACGTAATAACGTAACCCTAACGGCTGTTCCACTTTGTCCAATTCTTTTCCGTCTTTAATCAAAGTCACCACCGCCTGATACATGAACGGATCCTGCATACCGTTCCAAAGACGCGGATTCTTCAGTATGAACTCTATATTCTCTACCTGTACATCTGTATGAGGAATCATACTTACTTCCTTCTCCGTTTCATACACAGTCTTTTTCCCGTCATTAACCTGCAACCGGAGCACTACTTTCCGGAGTTCTCCCGTTCCATTAGAAAGATTTACGCGTGCACAAATAGTTGCCTGTTTATCCGTAACCTGTTGCTGTATGAGATAAACCCCAGACGATGCATAATCTAACGGAGAAATACACAGGTTATCAGTCAGCAACAGATGTACATCCCGATAAATGCCGCCATAAAAATTAAAATCACCGACCAATGGCATTACATCCAACTGCTCGCCATTATTGACACGTACCAGCAATGTATTCTCTTTTCCATATTCCACTTTATCGGTTATCTCGAAGACAAAAGCTCCATAGCCTCCCCGATGCTCACCTATATGTTTACCATTTACAAAGACGTTGCTCACGCAATTCGCCCCCTCGAAACGTAAAAAAAGCCGCTTGCCTTGCCACTCGGGACGGATGAATATCTTTTTAGTATAATTACCTATTCCCCGCTTGTAATCGTGCTTACCACCCAAGGCATCCTGCGCATTCCAAGTATGAGGCAAGTCTACCCTACGTGCAGCACTAGCATTTACTTGATGGGAAAAACGGAAACTCCAATCCTGATTGATAAGCTTATCTTCTCTTTGTGCCAACACCTGCATGCTGAAAGCTGCGGCAAATAATACGGTGAAAGTTCTTCTGAGGTTTTTCATATGTATTTTTATTATTATACTTTGATTTATGTTCCAACAGCAAAAATAGGCAAAAAACTTGAGAGAGCAACTAAAACACAGAAGAATAGTTGAATACGAAAAAGGTAAAAGTCAAAACCGCCATGAATAACTTTTCTTCTGATATTCACAGCGGCATATATTATAAGCAAAATAATAAATCAACACATATCCTCTCAAAGATTTTTCCAAGCATTTCTTATAATATTTCGTATAGAAGCATGCTAAAAAATACCGATATAATTACAAATATAAAATCCAACGATATATTATCTTATTGTTTTACATTTAGCTTATAACCAACAGAGAGGGTTAAACTGTTATAATTCACACCTATATTATCATTTTTAGATTCTTTCCCAAGTGACATTTCATATTGAAGCTTAACCGTCCACCTCCGATTTTCAATACCTACAGCAGATGTCATTCCCCAGTCGAAATTTCTCGCATGCTGATATAGAAACTGGTTGCTACCACCCTCCGCACTTTCTCCCACACCAGGATATCCTTCAACCCAACCGGAAGAAGGCATAGTTAGATAATATGGATTGCTGTCAATATGATTTTTTATACAATATCCTATATATGATCCTATCTCAAAGAAAAATTTAGTGGAATTGTTGCTATGGATAGAGAATTTAGCTAAAATAGGAACTTGTAAAAAATGCCTTGTCTGAGAAACATTTTCTATCCATGTAGCATCTCCATTACTATATGTTCCGCCATTATTCACAGAGTATCCTCTAAAAGTATAATATAATCCCGACTTCATAGAGAACATATTATTAACATTATAATCTGCAGATATCCCTAAACGAGTGGATGGACGCCAACATTCTCCATACCCAGTTCTTTGTATTGCAGATAACCCTGCTTCGGTTGCCCATGTAACACGCTGAGCATTAGCCCACATGCTACAAGAAAAAACAACAGCAAATAATAATACTTTTTTCATTGAAAAATAAATTAAAGTTAGTAATTCTATAGTTTATACTATCGTGTCGCTATAATCTTTTTCATCATAACAACTTCATTTTTTGACAGAATGACAACAAAGTTCCGTTTTACCCCCATCCATGAAATCATTTTTATTTCAAACTAACATTTTACCAAACCGATAAGATTGAATGTAAGTACGATATAGCGATAACCGATCCACTAAAAAAATACAAGGGGAACAAGCAATAAGTACGGTTTCAGGCTTACAAAAGAAGAAGCTATTTTAAATTAGCACATTGACTGCATGATTTTTTATATATTTCCACATCAACAATAATTCATCTTGATACATTATTTTTCTGAAGCAGCTCATATATTTGGTCAGCGTATTCTGAGACAATTTTCTCACTATCCGCAGGTGCATTTCAAAAGCATCAATAAACTCACCCTTCAACTCGTTGAAGGAAATATACTCTTTCCTGTAGAATTCGTGGATTACAATCTCCAGCAATTCATAGCAGTTCCCATAACGGGAAAGAGTGGATTTCTGATATTCCTTGCCGATTAATGCCGTCCAGTCATCCATGCACTTCTTCATCGTACCCAAAACAATACGACGTTCCTCTTTAGAGAACAGCTTCACCAAAAGATGTTTAGGAATTACCAAAGCCTCCTGACACAAAAGTTCCTTGTGAATCTGGTATAAACGGACTGTCAGCGACTCAATATAGCAGTTCAGTTCCACCGACGCCCGGTCTTTACCTTTGCTGCATCCCTTAACATTATTCCACATCTTTAGAGGAACACTTCTTTGGATACGGGCATCTTCACTTTGCCCGTCAATTGTCACACGAAGAATAATAGGTGCTTCACCATTTTTCAACAATCTGCTCTTCAGAGCGAAGAACAAAACTTTCATTGCACCTTAGTTTCATCCTATTCTGTTTTTAGCGTTACAAACGCAATAAATATGGAGCAAGGCACTTCCTTATAAAATAAGGAAATTCAGAGAAATATCTGCATTTTAGTTGCATTTTTCAGTAGCCCTAAAAAAGCAACAGAATTTGCACCTGACATACTTCTCAGAAACGCTACATTCTGCTTCACCTCAAACAAACAAAAAAGCCCTAATTCCGTTGAGAATCAGAGCTTTTCCTAATTTTGCTTTCTTGAGAAGCGGTGCGTACGGGACTCGAACCCGTGACCCCATGCGTGACAGGCATGTATTCTAACCAACTGAACTAACGCACCAATATTATTTTTAAATCAAAAAAGACTTGAGATGCGGTGCGTACGGGACTCGAACCCGTGACCCCATGCGTGACAGGCATGTATTCTAACCAACTGAACTAACGCACCAGTAATTTTGATAAATCGGAAAAAAACTTGCGGTGCGTACGGGACTCGAACCCGTGACCCCATGCGTGACAGGCATGTATTCTAACCAACTGAACTAACGCACCAATAATTTTGATAGTCTCTCTTCCGACGCTTTCTCTCTCGATTGCGGGTGCAAAGGTACGCATTATTTTTAAATCTGCAAGCGTTTTGGCAAAAACCATAAAAAAAATATTTTCCAACTCCCTTCACCTCCCCACCCTAAAAATTACGATATTGTTATTATTTTAATCTTTTCAACAAACTTCTTGTTATAAAATTTAGCTTATTGGCAATAATTCGCTATTTTTGTGCACTCAATAGATTAAAATCGAAAATTAGGGAAAAAGATGAATACAACTGCAAAATTATTGTTGCACTGCCCAGACCAACCAGGCATTTTGGCAGAAGTCACAAACTTTATTACAATTAACAAAGGTAATATTGTCTACTTAGACCAATATGTGGACCATGTAGAAAATATATTTTTCATGCGTATAGAATGGGAAATAAAGGATTTCTTTATTCCTAAAAATAAAATAGAAGATTATTTTGAAACCTTGTATGCCCAAAAATATGAAATGAAATTCCGTCTTTATTTCTCGGATGTAAAACCCAAAATGGCCATATTTGTTTCCAAACTGTCCCATTGCCTGTTCGATATGCTGGCACGCTACACGGCCGGAGAATGGAATGTGGAAATTCCGCTGATTATAAGTAACCATCCCGACCTTCAGCATGTGGCAGAACGTTTCGGTATACCGTTCTATCTCTTCCCTATTACTAAAGAGAACAAAATGGAACAGGAAAAAGCAGAAATGGAGCTATTGGAAAAACATAACATCAATTTCATTGTACTGGCACGCTATATGCAAGTGATTTCCGAACAAATGATTGAAGCATATCCCAACCGCATCATCAACATACACCACTCTTTCCTCCCTGCGTTCGTTGGTGCAAAACCTTATCATGCAGCGTTTGAACGAGGAGTAAAAATCATTGGTGCGACCAGCCATTATGTTACCTCCGAACTGGATGCCGGTCCTATCATTGAGCAAGATGTAGTACGCATCACACACAAGGACACTGTGCAGGATTTAGTAAGTAAAGGTAAAGATTTGGAAAAAATAGTCCTTTCTCGTGCTGTTCAGAAACATATTGAACGAAAAGTATTGGCTTATAAAAATAAAACAGTTATCTTTAGCTGATGAAAATTGCTGTCGTAAAATATAATGCAGGAAACATCTACTCCGTAGACTATGCACTGAAGCGCCTTGGAGTAGAAGCAACCATCACTTCCGATAAGGAAGTATTGATGAGTGCCGACAAAGTTATCTTCCCCGGTGTGGGCGAAGCCGAAACAACCATGAGCCATCTCCGGAAAAACCGGTTGGATGAAGTTATTAAAAACTTAAAACAACCTGTACTAGGTATCTGCCTGGGAATGCAGCTGATGTGCCGGCACTCCGAAGAAGGAAATGCTGACTGCTTGGGCATCTTTGATACTGATGTAAAGTTGTTCAGCCCCACCCGGCATGAAGACAAAGTACCCCATATGGGATGGAACACCCTGACTCATGTACGCAGCGACCTGTTCAAAGGATTCACCAAAGAAGAATTTGTATACTTCGTACATAGCTTCTATGTGCCTCTGAACGAGTTTACGGCAGCACAAACAGATTATATCCTCCCCTACAGTTCGGCCTTGCACAAAGATAATTTCTATGCGACACAGTTCCATCCCGAAAAGAGCGGAGCCGTGGGCGAACGAATCCTGAGGAACTTTTTAGAATTGTGAACCATTACATTATATATAACAATGTATAAGAAGAAATAGATATGATAGAGTTAATTCCTGCCATCGACATTATTGATGGCAAATGCGTCCGTCTTTCTCAAGGAGATTATAACACACAGAAAGTATATAACGAAAACCCGGTTGAGGTTGCCAAAGAATTTGAAGCCCATGGGATTCATCGTCTGCACATTGTCGATCTGGATGGAGCAGTTTCACGCCATGTTGTGAATTACCGTGTACTAGACCAAATCGCCAGCCGCACTTCTCTGGTCATTGATTTTGGAGGAGGGATAAAAACAGACGAGGACCTAGTCATCGCTTTCGACAATGGCGCACAAATGGTAACCCTGGGCAGCGTAGCCGTGAAAAATCCCGGGCTTTTCAAAAAATGGCTGGAACAATACGGAAACGAGAAAATCATTCTGGGAGCTGATGTAAAGGAGAATAAAATTTCTGTCAATGGCTGGAAAGAGGAAAGTCAGCAGCAGTTGATCCCTTTTTTGAAAGATTATACTAAAGAAGGGGTTTTCAAGGTGTTATGTACCGACATCAGCCGTGACGGAATGTTGCAAGGACCTTCCGTGGAACTATACCAGCAAATCCTGAAGGAGTTCCCGAATATGCATCTGATAGCCAGCGGAGGAGTAAGCTGTATACAGGACATTATCGACCTGGAAATAGCCAAAGTTCCGGCTGTTGTTTTCGGCAAGGCATTATACGAGGGAAAAATTACATTGAAAGACTTAAACCGTTTCATGTAAAAGCAAATCATGTTAGCAAAAAGAATCATACCTTGCCTGGACATCAAAGACGGGCAGACCGTAAAAGGAACCAATTTCGTAAACTTACGTCAAGCAGGTGATCCGGTAGAACTGGGGCGTACCTACAGTGAACAGGGAGCTGACGAACTGGTCTTTCTCGATATCACTGCCAGCCATGAAGGGCGCAAAACCTTTACCGATTTGGTAAAACGGGTAGCGGCCAATATCAATATCCCCTTTACTGTAGGAGGAGGTATAAACGAACTGAGCGACGTAGACCGGCTATTGAATGCAGGAGCTGACAAAGTTTCTATCAATTCATCAGCCATCCGCAATCCGGATTTGGTAGACAAGATTGCCAAACATTTCGGTTCACAGGTCTGTGTGGTAGCCATTGACGCCAAGCAGACTGAAACCGGGTGGAAATGCTATCTGAACGGCGGCCGGATTGAAACCGACAAGTACCTGTTTGACTGGGCTAAAGAGGTGAACAACCGCGGGGCAGGAGAAATTCTTTTCACGAGCATGAACCATGACGGAGTGAAAAACGGATATGCCAACGAAGCCCTCTCCACCCTGGCCGATTTACTGACAATTCCCGTCATCGCATCTGGAGGCGCCGGATGCATGGAACATTTCCGCGATACATTTGCAAAAGGGAAAGCAGATGCTGCATTAGCAGCCAGCGTTTTTCATTTCGGAGAAATTAAAATTCCCGAATTAAAACAATATCTTTGCGAACAAGGAATTAATGTGAGGTTATAACTCTGTTTTTAATTGCATCTAAATCTGTTTCCACTACCATCCCAAACAGGATGAAAGACTGGCAAACGACCTTCAGATCCTCATTCCACTCTGAATGACGATGCTGATGAAATTTTAAACAAGTTCTATACAACACCGATAATATAACAATAAAATATAGAAAAATGGATTTGAATTTCGAAAAAATGAACGGGTTGATCCCCGCCATCATACAAGACAACAGCACCAGCAAAGTACTGATGTTAGGGTTTATGAATGAAGAAGCATACCGAAAGACAGTGGAAACCGGTAAAGTAACCTTCTTCAGCCGTACCAAGAACCGTCTGTGGACAAAAGGTGAAGAAAGCGGGAATTTCCTGAATGTTGTTTCTATAAAAGAAGACTGTGACAAGGATACCCTGCTGATCAAAGTAAATCCGGCAGGTCCTGTATGTCACACCGGAACAGATACTTGCTGGGGAGAAGAAAACAAAGAAGACATCATGTTCCTGAAGGAATTACAAGATTTCATTGACAAACGTCACGAGGAAATGCCCGCAGGCTCTTACACCACCAGCCTGTTCGAATCCGGTATCAACAAAATGGCACAGAAAGTAGGCGAGGAAGCCGTGGAAACGGTTATCGAAGCTTGTAACGGAACCGACGAACGCCTCATCTACGAAGGAGCCGATCTGATATACCACATGATTGTACTGCTCACCTCAAAAGGCTATCGCATCGAAGACCTTGCCCGTGAATTGAAAGAACGTCATAGCGCTACGTGGAAAAAACATTAAAAATGATGGACGAAGCTCTCATTCGATATAAAAACGTATATATCAACCAACAAGAGTTAGGCGTATTGGAAGATGTAAACCTGGAACTGAACAAGGGTGAATTTGTTTACCTCATTGGAAAAGTCGGTTCCGGAAAAACCTCATTACTGAAAACAATTTACGGTGAGCTGGATATACAGTCAGGAGAAGCTGAGGTATTAGGCTACAACATGACTAACATCAAGCGGAAGCATATTCCCGAACTGCGCCGCCGTTTAGGCATTGTCTTTCAAGATTTTCAGTTACTGACAGACCGCACCGTACACGCAAACCTCAGTTTTGTATTGCGCGCCACCGGATGGACAAACAAAGCAACCATCAAAGCACGCATTGAAGAAGTACTGGACCAAGTGGGAATGACCGGCAAAGGATACAAAATGCCCAACGAGCTATCGGGTGGCGAGCAACAACGCATTGTTATCGCCCGTGCCATCCTGAACCGGCCGGACATTATTCTGGCCGACGAGCCGACGGGTAACCTGGACACCGAAACAGGGCGCAAAATTGTAGAACTTCTGAAATCCATTTGTGCTACAGGCTCCGCCATCATGATGACCACCCATAATCTGCATCTCCTGTCGGAATATCCGGGAGTTGTCTACCGCTTTGAGAATCATCATATCAAAGAAGTGACTCACGAATACAGCCGGATGGAAAGAAGTCAAAATGAGACCGAAAAAGGAGAAAAAACGACAGTTACACCCCAAGAAACGGCAGAATAAGTAGATGAATGATAAATATCATCGCTAAAATGCTGATTTTTGCAGTCTTATTTGTATATTTGCACGCTAATTATCAATATAGGAACAATTAAAATACGAAACGAAAAATGAAAGTTTTAAAGTTTGGAGGTACTTCGGTAGGTTCTGCACAAAGAATGAAAGAAGTAGCCAAATTAATTACCGACGGTGAACAGAAGATTGTTGTACTTTCAGCCATGTCTGGAACAACAAACACGTTGGTTGAAATTTCGGATTATCTGTATAAGAAAAATCCCGAAGGTGCGAATGAAATCATTAACAGACTGGAGGCTAAATATAAACAGCATGTTAATGAACTTTATTCTACTGACGAGTATAAGCAGAAAACACAGGAATTTATAAAAGCACAGTTCGATTATATTCGTTCGTATACAAAAGATATTTTCACACTGTTCGAAGAAAAAGTAATCCTGGCACAAGGCGAATTGATCTCCACCAACATGGTTACCAACTATTTGCAGGAACAAGGGGTCAACGCCATCTTACTTCCGGCATTGGAATTCATGCGCACGGACAAGAACTCGGAGCCCGATCCTGTATATATCAAAGAAAAACTGGCCGCACAGCTGGAAATACATCCGGATGCTGAAATTTATATCACACAAGGTTTTATCTGCCGTAACGCCTATGGCGAGATAGATAATCTGCAACGTGGCGGAAGCGACTATACCGCATCACTGATCGGTGCCGCTGTAAACGCCTCCGAAATCCAGATATGGACAGATATTGACGGTATGCACGATAATGACCCGCGCATCGTAGACAAGACTTCTCCTGTACGTCACCTGCACTTCGAAGAAGCTGCCGAGTTGGCCTACTTTGGTGCGAAGATTCTGCATCCTACTTGCGTACAGCCTGCCAAATATGCCAATATTCCCGTCCGTCTGCTTAATACAATGGAACCTACAGCCCCGGGGACTTTGATTTCCAATGATACGGAAAAAGGCAAAATCAAGGCAGTTGCAGCCAAAGACAACATCACTGCCATCAAGATCAAATCAAGCCGTATGTTACTGGCCCACGGCTTCTTGCGCAAAGTATTCGAAATCTTCGAAAGCTATCAGACCTCTATCGACATGATCTGTACTTCAGAGGTCGGTGTTTCCGTATCCATTGATAACACCAAACATCTGAATGAAATTCTGGACGACTTGAAGAAATATGGTACAGTAACCGTAGATCAGGATATGTGTATCATCTGTGTAGTCGGTGACCTGGAATGGGAAAACGTAGGCTTTGAAGCCAAAGCGTTGGACGCCATGCGCGACATACCGGTACGTATGATTTCATTCGGCGGTAGCAACTACAATATTTCTTTCCTGATTCGTGAAGAAGACAAGAAGAAAGCATTGCAGTCATTAAGCGATCATTTATTCAACAATAAATAATTTCTACTGTAGGGGCGGATTGAATCCGCCCGAATACATCCCACTCTACAAAGTTGGTGTTTTCGGGCGAATTTAATTCGCCCTTGCTCATAAAAACAAAATACAATATGAAAGGAACATTCCCCGTAAACAAGTTCAGAGAGTTGGAAACTCCCTTCTACTATTACGATGTCAATGTGCTGCGAGAAACCTTGTCATGCATCAACAAAGAAGCAGGCAAATACAATAATTTCTGCGTGCATTACGCCGTGAAGGCCAATGCTAACCACAAAGTCCTGACAATTATCCGCGAAAGCGGTCTGGGAGCCGACTGTGTAAGTGGCGGAGAAATCCGCGCAGCCATTAAGGCCGGATTCCCGACAAACAAAATAGTCTATGCTGGTGTAGGCAAGACAGACTGGGAAATTAATCTGGGTCTGGATTATGATATTTTCTGCTTCAACGTAGAGTCCGTACCCGAACTGGAAATCATTAACGAACTGGCTGCCGCCAAAGGCAAAACAGCCCGTGTAGCTTTCCGTATCAATCCGAATGTAGGTGCGCATACCCATGCAAATATCACCACCGGACTAGCAGAAAACAAATTCGGTATCAGCATGGAAGATATGGACAAAGTGATTGATATGGCCGGAACATTGCCTCATGTAAAATTTGTAGGCTTACATTTCCACATCGGTTCTCAGATTCTGGATATGGGTGATTTTGTAGCCTTGTGCAACCGTGTAAACGAACTACAGGAAAAACTCTATGCCCGCCAAATCATAGTAGAACATATCAATGTAGGCGGCGGCTTAGGAATTGATTATGCACACCCCAACCGTCAAGCCATCCCCAACTTCACGGAATACTTTGCCACTTATCACAAGCATCTGAAACTGCGCCCCCAGCAGACTTTACATTTCGAACTGGGACGTGCCGTAGTAGGACAGTGCGGCAGCCTTATCAGCAAAGTGATTTATGTAAAGCAAGGAACCAACAAACAGTTTGCCATATTAGATGCCGGCATGACCGACTTGATTCGTCCTGCCCTTTATCAGGCATACCACAAAATAGAAAATATCACTTCGGAAGAACCTATGGAAACTTACGATGTGGTAGGCCCCATCTGCGAATCATCCGATGTATTCGGCAAGGCTATTGATTTGAACAAAGCACACCGTGGCGACCTTTTCGCTCTCCGTTCAGCAGGAGCATATGGTGAAATTATGGCATCGGCTTACAATTGTCGTGCATTGCCCAAAGGATATACCTCAGAAGAGTTAGTATAAACCAACTCCAACTGCCTGAATAAATAAGAAACAGCGCCGCTTTGATGCAAAGCGGCGCTGTTTCTTATTTAGGGATATTCAGTAAATGTCTCTAAAAAATAAGATGGCATATGAAGATGATAGGGCATGACCATTTCATATGCCATTCTTATTGTCATTTTTCCGTGCTTTCTCACATACTTCTATCCGACAGGACATGACGTTCCGGAAGAAGTCTGATGACCTCTTCTGATTCTGTGAGTAAAATCATATCATGCTGCTTTAGCTGTTTTGTTTCTGATTTTTTCTATCATCAGTATGGCATTTGCCGTATGTATTCCAAAGAAAATCCACAGTATTTCCGTCTTCCTGTTTCTGGCCTTTATCCTTGAGAGCGAGTAATGTTGCTTTTGAGTGCCGAAGCTTCCTTCAAGCCGTGTTGCCCTTTCTTTTGAGAGTTCGCTTCTAAGCACCTTCCTCAAAGGCTCATCTTTGGCCGCCCTTCCCTTGCGCACAAAGGATGTGGATATCCCATATTTTGTACAGAACTTTCTGTTGGCATTATTGGCATATATGGAATCGGCAGCCACACATCTTACCCTTACATTCATAAGCTTCTGCTGCATACGGATACAGTCCTTCAAGCGTATACCCTCATTGAATGCCTTGAACGAGAGGTGTTCGATGAACGATATGCCGTCTATCTGTATATTATTGACCTTTGCACCGAACTCGACGGACTTGGTTTCCTTGCCTCTGACGATGGGACGTACATAATGACGGTCAATGCTGACGATGCGGTCACTGACTTTCCGCCCTTCAAACATTTCCTTTTCTTGTACAAGCACCTTTCTGATGATGGAAAGACGCTTATGATAATCCTGGGTATATCGGAGTAAAGCACCGTACTCGCTATGGATCCCATCCCTTTGACTGAGGAGCTTTTCAAGAAGCTTGATCATACGGCGCTTAAGCATTCTTGTCCTTGAAGCTCTCCTCTTTCTTTTCTTGCAGTAGGACAGATAGGATTCCGCCACATTCCTGTATTTGTTGCGCGGACGCCTTATGCCCAACTCCCTGCAATGCCGGCATATATGCCTGTAGAGCCATTCGAGGCTTTCCCAAAGGAGTTTCATGTCCGTAGGAAAACGCATGTGGCTTTCATAGCATGTGGCATCGGTCATGCAGACGTGAAGGTTATCAAGATAAGGTTTCCAGTGTGAAGCCAGGAGCTCCTGGAAAGAATCAATGTCAAGGCGGGATGCTATCTCATTACGGATGGCACTGACTATCTTGAAGTTGGTTATGGGAAGGGACGGGGGAATCATAATTCCACAGAAAATCTGGTAGTGTATGTTCCCGTTCAGATGTTCCACCAGTTGCCTGTCGGAGAATCCGGTGTATGCCTTCAGGACCATAAGGGCGATCTTTGCGGAAGGACTGAATCTGTTCCTGCGTCCCAGGCGCCCGTCCGACAGGCCGGCGGCTTTGCCATACATTCAAACGGAAAGACCGAATGAAGCTTGCCAAGCTCACTCTCATTAAAACTCTTGCGGTATTTTTCCAGAATATCAAATTCTGTAAAACCCAAAGTAGGGTGAATTTCTGAAATATTCACTATCTTTGCCATATCTTATTAGTTTGGATATTTCCCCCGTTTTGGCCGTCAAATCTTATTTTCGGGGGAATACCTAAAGATACAAAAAAGCCAACTAATTCGCAATACTTTGTGTATGAATTAGTTGGCTGATTTTGTAATATTTAATGAATGTCCCTTTTTATCTTCCGGAATGAAATCTTCTTTTATAAATTCATCATACACACGCCGTGGATGATCCGCTTTTGAAAATCCATTATTACCAAAATTCTGTTCACGGAACTTCTTTAGCTTTAAATTATCTTCCGCATACTCACGCAAAGTTTTCTGTTTGCCTCCTAATATGGAACTATCCAGCACCTCACATTCCAACAGATTTTCCTTCGGAGTAATTATTGGAAGGAGCTTCTGTTCCAAAAAACCGCGATAGGCCCCCACATACTCGCACCAGCACTCCCCCTTCACCTCATAAATACGATACGTGTACTTAGACAAAGCAGTTCTAATAAAAATTTCATTCCCCATCACCTCGGCCACGGCTTCTAAGTTATAAGCCAAGTCTTTAATCTTGATAATCTTCTTTCCTGACTCATCTTCCTTGATTTCCGTAGCCCAAAAGTCGGAATGCATAAGCTGATCAAGTATATTGATCAAACTTTCTTTAATCTCAAATTGTATTCTCATAATAATTGCCCGTTGGTCAGGACTTGTTACAGGTTTCAGTTAACTTCCTTAAATATAGCAATTATACTTGAAAAATATTCACGGAAACACACTTTTAACATTAAATTATAATTAAATCTGAACTTTTGAATAAATAAAGAATATTCATCCTGCTACAATTCAATTATTTGCTGTATTTTTGCACGTTTTTAAAACAGATCACACATGGAACCATTCACCATAGATACAATCTTACCAATAGCTTCGGGAGCCTTATTCACCACGCAGGCCGTTTACTATCTGGGGCTATATAACAAACTATACACTCACAGCAGAGAAACAGCATATGCCACTGATATAAATACCCAAAATCCTCCACTGTCTGTCATCATTGTGGCAAAAGACGCAGCCCACGAATTACAAGAAAACCTCCCATTTATTTTAGAGCAGGACTATCCGGAATTCGAAGTGATTGTGATTTACGACCGCCCGGCAGATGATTGTGACAATACGTTGAAATTACTGGAAGACAAATATCCCAATCTCTATCATACCTTTATCCCCGACAGTGCACGCTACATCAGCCACAAGAAACTGGGAATAACAATGGGAATTAAAGCCAGCCGCCATGAATGGCTGGTATTTACCGAACCCGATTGCCGTCCGCAAAGCAATCAATGGCTGAAACAGATGGCACGTAATTTCACACCTGCCACCGAAATCGTTTTAGGCTACAGCAACTACGAAAAAGTACCGGGATGGTTTAATAAGAAAATCACTTTCGACACGTTGCTGAATTCTATGCGTTATCTGGGTATGGCTGTGTCCGGACATCCCTACATGGGCACAGGACGGAATATGGCTTATCGGAAAACGCTGTACTACAAGCAGAAGGGATTTGCCTCCCACCTGAATCTGCAACGTGGAGAAGATGATTTGTTCATCAATGAAACAGCCCGTGCACACAATACACGAGTTGAAGCCAGCCCTGAAAGTCTGATGCGAATCGCCATGCCTAAATATAAAAGAATATGGTGTGAAGAGAAAATAAGCTATGCGGCTACCAGCCGGTTATTTCATGGAACCGCCCGTTATCTCATGGGATTTGAGACTTGCAGCAGATTCTTGTTCTATACAGCCATCATCGCCACTATAACCACCAGTATTCTTCTCCACCAATGGACTATTGCAGGCATTGCCGTTTTGCTATGGTCAGCACGCTTCACGATGCAACTGATTGTTTTCAGAAAAACCGCCAAAGTTTTTGGCGAACGGAAGTTCTGTGCACTACTCCCCTTATTCGATTTTCTGCAACCTGCATGGAATGGGGTATTCAAATTACAACGTAAATTCAGACGGAAAAATGAGTTTATGAGAAAATAAAAAGAGAATGAAACCAACTATACATTTCTTAATTTAATAATACGAATTATGATCAGATTAAATGTTTTTATCCAAGTAAACGAGAGTAACCGCAATGCTGTCTTAGAAACAGCAAAGGAATTGGTAGCGCAATCTTTAAACGACAAGGGTTGCATCGCTTATGATATCTTTGAGAGCGCGACACGGAAAGATGTCCTTATGATTTGCGAAACATGGAAAGATGCTGAGTCACTGGATGCACACGAAAAAGCTGCACATTTTATAACCTTGGTTCCTAAATTGCAAGAATTGGGCAAGATGAAATTAGAAAAATTTGAATTCTAAATCCGGTTATCCATCTTGATCCGACAAAAACAAATCAGGGCTTGTTTATACAAACCCTGATTTGTTTTTATCCGCCAAGAAAGGTTATGCAAGAAACACTTTTCCACCAATGTAATCACTGCCTGAAAAAACAGAAGAGTATCACATTATCCAGCATAACAAATTGAAACCTTTTATCGCTTCATATTCTCTAACACACCCCAAACAGCCCCTTTTTCATTGTTTTCACCCACCCATGCACATGCAATATTATTCGGTAAAACTATAAATGTAACAATTTAAAACCTTCGTTTTACAACGAAATATCACAAATATTGTTTGTTTTATATCATATTTCGCTTCAATAAGATTTAATATGTATATTATTTGCATATTAAAGACAATTATTCTACTTTTGCACCCGTTTTAAAAACAACAAAAAGTTTCAAATTGAAAGCATAAGTATGAAAATAATCTGGTCCATCCGTTCTTTCAACTTTACCAATATACCGTAAATGCGTTTGTCCAAAAGCGTGTTATAAGTAATATTGTAAAATCAGAAAAACAGTTGAATCTCATGTTTACTTTCATTTCTATAATGGCTGTCGGAGTCCTTATAGGCTATCCCTTACGCCACAAATCCCAAGTACGCAAGATCACTCCTCTCATCCATATCGTGGTCTGTCTGCTACTTTTCTTACTCGGTCTCTCTATTGGTCTTAACAGACTGATTATTGACAATCTTGGTTACTTCTGCGGCCAGGCAGCCGTCATCTCCTCATTAAGCATATTGGGCAGCATGATGGCCTCCCTTGCAGTATACCACATCTTTTTCAAAGGAAAGGGGGCAAGCGGTGAAAAGTAGTCTTGTAACTCTAGCCTTTTTCTTGTTTGGCTGCGTAGCCGGAGTCAGCTATGCGGTGGACTTCGACGTACACCAAACCTCTGTATATGTACTATATGTACTGATGCTGTTACTCGGCATTAATCTTGGAAGCAACCGCAACCTCAGGCAGTTTGTCTTATCCCTCAATTTCAGAACACTGCTTGTACCCCTTGCCACCGTAAGCGGCACTCTGCTGTTTTCCGCCATCGGAGGCTTTCTCTTGAGCCGCTGGAGTATTTTCGACTGCATGGCTGTCGGAAGCGGATTCTCCTATTATTCCGTTTCCTCCATCCTTATCACGCAGATCAAATCCCCCTCCATCGGTGTGCAGCTTGCTACCGAATTGGGGACCATCGCACTACTATCCAATATTTTCCGGGAAATGACCGCCTTGATAGGAGCTCCCCTTTTCCGCAAATATTTCGGTTATCTGGCGCCTATCTCGGCGGCGGGCATCGGTTCTTCCGACATTTCCCTGGCAGCCATCGCACGCTGCTCCGGACCGGAAGCCGTACCCGTGGCCATCGTCCACGGCATACTGATAAACATAAGCATGCCTTTCTTCGTTTCTTTCTTCTGCAAACTGTGAACTGAAGGAAGTGACATACTATACGTAACTTTACATTCTCTCTATAAAGAACCGGCCCTGTCACGAATTCGCAGCAGGGTTGGTTCTAACACATCCGCCCGACTAAAGCATTTCTTCCTAACAATTAGGTCTTTTCTTTCTATCAACTACTACAGACTTTCACAACAGACTGTACAGTCCATTACATCAGACCGTACAGTCCACTATAATGGACTATACGATTCACTGTAGGAGACTGTAGTACATTACCGCATAAAAAGACTTAATCATAAGGGAAAAAGACCTTAGCATTATAGGAAAAAAGGATTAATACCGGATATACGGAAAACGCAGAAAGAGAATCTTCTCATTCAAACCGAATAGATTTTGCCGGATGAATACGCGTCACCAGAAATGACGGCCCGACAAGCATCAGCACCGACACCAGCAAAGTACAGACATTCAGCAACAAATAAATCCAAATGTTGAATTCAACAGGAACACGATCTACATAATAAGTGGCAGGGTCCAGTTTGAAAAGATGAAATTGAGATTGAATAAAGCATAATGCCACCCCGATGATATTTCCCCATAGCATCCCCCTGCCTATCAAGAATACAGAAAAACTGAGGAATATCTTACGGATAGCAAAATTATCAGCTCCCAATGCTTTCAGCACCCCGATCATATTGGTACGCTCCAGAATGATAATCAGCAAACCGGATATCATGGTGAATCCGGCCACCCCCGTCATGAGAAACAAGATAACCCACACATTCATATCCAGCAAATCCAGCCATGCAAATATCTGAGGATTGACTTCCTCCACCGTCTGAGTATAGTAAGTACCTCCGTATGCATCCACCTGCGTATCCACCCGTGCACGGATTTCCTCCTTCACCGGCTCCAACCGGCTATACTCATTCACTTCCAGTTCCATACCACTCACCTGCCCTTTCTGCCAGCCATTCAAACGGTTCACCGTATATAAGTCGGTTATCAGAAACAAATCATCGTATGCGGAAAAATTGGTCTGATAGATGCCGGCGACAGTAAGACGGCGGGCGCGCACATTATCCTCTATATAATAGGTATAGATTTTATCACCCAGTTTCAGATGAAGCTTGTCGGCAATAGTGCGGGACACCAATACCTTATTGGTAGAGGCAGTATCCGAGAAAACAGGAATTTCCCCTTCCTGCAAATGATTCTTTAAAAACCTCCAGTCGTATTCATGAGAAACACCTTTCAGTACCATTCCCTGAAAGCTGTCGTCTGTCATAATCATTCCCGGCTTGGTGGAATAGCGCTGCACGTGCTTCACTCCTTCCAGTGTTTTCAACAGATGGAGCAAACTGTCGTTGGCAACGATGGGAACCGTCTGATAAGATTGCTGGGAGTCGAAGTTAGTTATTACGATATCGGACCCCAAGCCTACCACCTTGTCGCGTACCTCATGTTTGAAACCGATCACCACCGCTACCGACACAATCATGACGGCCAGCCCGATGGCTATGCCCAGCATAGCAATGCGGACGGCAGGCTTGGACACCTCTTTTCCACCCTCATTGCTGCGATAGATGCGTCTGGCAATAAAGAGCTTCCAGTCCATATCAGTCTTCTACCCTTCCGGGATATGCTTCCAATGCCTTACGCAGTACGAACAACGCACGGACCAAATCCTCTTTCTTCAACACGTAGGCAATACGCACCTCATTACGGCCTGCACCGGGAGTGGTATAGAATCCGGCAGCCGGAGCCATCATGACCGTCTCGCCTTCATAGTTGAATTCCGACAGACACCATGCACAGAACTTCTCGCTGTCGTCCACCGGTAATTTGGCAACCGTATAGAATGCACCCATCGGTATGGGCGAATAAACACCCGGAATACGGTTCAGCCCGTCAATCAGGCACTTACGGCGCTCCACGTATTCGTCATACGTCTCGCGTGTGTACTCTTCGGGGGCATCCAATGAAGCCTCGGCAGCAATCTGACCGATCAAAGGAGGGCTCAGACGTGCCTGGCAGAACTTCATGACAGCATTTCTCACTTCCTTATTCTTGGTAATCAACGCACCGATACGGATACCGCATTCGGAATAACGCTTGGACACCGAGTCTATCAGTACCACATTTTCTTCAATGCCTTCCAAGTGACAGGCAGAGATATAAGGAGAACCGGTATAGATAAACTCGCGGTACACTTCATCCGAGAACAGGTAAAGATCATACTTCTTCACCATGTCACGAATCTGGTTCATCTCGCGGCGGGTATACAAATAGCCGGTCGGATTATTCGGGTTACAGATCAGAATAGCTTTTGTGCGTTCGTTTATCAACTCCTCGAACTTCTCCACTTTCGGCAGGGAGAACCCTTCCTCGATGGTAGTCGTCACCGTGCGGATCACGGCTCCGGCCGAAATGGCGAACGCCATATAGTTGGCATAGGCAGGTTCCGGCACAATGATCTCATCTCCCGGATTCAAGCAACTCAGAAAAGCAAACAGCACCGCTTCCGAACCTCCGGTAGTGATGATGATATCATCGGCAGACAAGTTGATGTCATATTTCTTATAATAACCCACCAGTTTCTCGCGATAGCTGCGGTATCCCTGGCTGGGACTATATTCCAAAACGGTACGGTCAATATTACGAATCGCATCAAGGGCCGCTCGCGGAGTAGGCAGGTCGGGCTGACCGATATTCAGGTGATACACATGAATTCCTCTCTGTTTTGCAGCATCGGCCAGCGGTGCCAATTTGCGAATTGGCGATGCGGGCATCTCGTTTCCTCTGATGGATATTATTGGCATAATGTTATAAAAATTATTTAATCGAAGTGCAAAGATAGACTTTCGCAACCAACCGAGCAAACAATTAATTAAGAATTTAAATCTTTGTTATCTTAATGCGCATTTTTTAGGGTTATTAAAAAAAAACATGTAAGTTTGTTCCAGTAAAACAAAGCAAAATATCAAATGAATCTATACCTGATAACCTTCCAGTCCTCCTTGAACAGAATTGAATCTGTATATGATTGCCATAAAGATTTATTTGTGGAAATCGAGAAGTTTTTCACGCTTCATCTGGTACCATATACAGAGGCTGCAAGTATTCCGGCAGATGCCTACCGGATGGCTTTCATCGCTTCGGGCGGGGTAGAAAAAATGGTCACCCAACACTTCGAACTACTTCCCTATCCTATCCATCTGCTGACCGACGGACAACAGAACTCACTGGCTGCTTCCCTGGAAATAGCTACATGGATACGCAGCAAAGGAATGAAAGTACATATTATTCATGGCACTATCCCCAATATGGTGAAACAACTGATAGATCATCACAAGGCTTTCGCCGCCCAGCGCGAGGTAAGAGGAAAACGAATAGGAGTTGTTGGATATTCTTCTCCGTGGCTGGTGGCCAGCAATGTAGATTACCTGCTTGCCAAACGCCGCTGGGGAATAGAGTTCATTGATATCCCCATGGAGGAAGTGTATTGTCTGTTTTATCAGATAAAGGATGATGATATAGGATATGAGGCGTCCGTATTTGCCAACCGTGCCATTGCCTGCCGGGAAGGAACTCCGGAAGATTTGCTGAAAGCCATGCGTCTTTATCAGGCCGTGAAAATAATCTGCGAAAAGAAAAAGCTGGATGCGGTAACCCTCTCCTGCTTCTCGTTGATTGAGAAATTAGGAACTACCGGATGTCTGGCACTTGCCCTGCTGAATGATGAAGGCATCCCGGCCGGATGTGAAGGAGACTTGCAATCCATCTTTACTCTGCTCATCGCCAAGACACTGACCGGCCAGGCAGGATTCATGGCGAATCCGGCATTCATCAACGATGACCAGAACGAAATAGTGATGGCTCACTGTACGATTGCCACCAAAATGGTGGATCAGTTTATCATCCGGAATCATTTTGAAACGGAGACCGGGATAGCCATACAGGGTATTCTGCATCCGGGAGGCATCACGATGATAAAATGCGCGGGAGAGTGTCTGGACGAGTATTTCGTTTCCACAGGCCAACTGATAGAAAATACCAACTACATCAATGCCTGCCGCACCCAGGCAAGAATCAAACTGGACAAACCCGTAGACTATTTTATGCGTAATCCTTTGGGTAACCATCACATCATATTAATGGGCGATCATGAAAAAGTGATTCACGAATTCATGCAATTGAACAGCTGCAAACTAGTGGAATAAGGAAAGCATGAAGAAATTAAGTAAAATGGGAGACGAAGATTAAATAAATTGTATCTTTGTATCCAATTTAATATTCAATAAAACAATAAACTTTTATGATGCATACTTGGTTTGAATGTAAGATACGTTACGAAAAAGTCATGGAAAACGGCATGAATAAGAAAGTAACGGAACCCTATTTGGTTGACGCGCTGAGCTTTACTGAAGCAGAAGCCCGTATTATTGAAGAAATCACTCCGTATATCAGCGGCGAGTTCACTGTTTCGGACATCAAACGCGCCAACTACAGCGAACTGTTCCCCTCTGAAGAAGATGCAGCCGACCGCTGGTTTAAGTGCAAGCTGTTCTTCATTACGCTGGACGAAAAAAGCGGAGCAGAGAAAAAGACCTCCACTACCGTACTGGTACAAGCTTCCGACCTTCGCGACGCTGTAAAGAAACTGGACGAAGGAATGAAAGGTACAATGGCAGACTACGTGATTGCGTCCGTAGCCGAAACCGCCATCATGGATGTTTACCCATACGAAGCCGAACCGGATGTGAAACCTGAATTTCCGGATGCCGGAAAAACCGAATAAAGCCTGATAAAAAAATAGAAAGTATAACAGATAATGAGCATTCAAGCAAATTTAAAAGAAGTTCTTTCCGAACTGCCTGCGGGTGTCCGCCTGGTAGCCGTATCCAAATTCCATCCCAACGAGGCGTTGGAAGAAGCGTATGCTGCCGGCCAGCGTATTTTCGGTGAGAGCCACGTGCAGGAAATGACTCAGAAATATGAAACCCTGCCCAAAGACATTGAATGGCATTTCATCGGCCACCTGCAAACAAACAAAGTCAAATACATGGCCCCTTATGTAGCTATGATACATGCCATAGACTCGTATAAATTGTTGGTTGAAGTCAATAAACAAGCTTCCAAAGTCCATCGCGTCATCCCTTGTTTATTGCAGATACATATCGCCCAAGAGGAAACGAAGTTCGGTTTCTCTTTTGACGAATGCAGGGAAATGCTGGATACAGGCGGATGGAAGGATTTGAAAAATGTCCGCTTATCAGGAGTGATGGGTATGGCGACCAATGTGGATGACGACGAACAAATCAAAAGAGAATTTTGTTCCTTAAATACATTCTTCAAAGAAATAAAGCAGAACTATTTTTCTGATTCAGAATACTTTAAAGAAATTTCCATGGGTATGTCACACGATTATCCGCTGGCAGTGGAAGCCGGAAGTACACTAGTCAGGGTAGGAAGCAAAATCTTTGGAGAACGAAACTATTAAAACTACTATTTATATGACTCAATTAAAAACCACTTTTGCCGGGTTGTCACTGCGCAATCCTATAATCATCAGCAGTTCCAGCCTTACAAACAGCGCTGAAAAGAACAAGAAACTGGAGCTGGCAGGCGCCGGAGCCATTGTTTTGAAATCAGTTTTCGAAGAGCAGATCATGATGGAAGCACATCACATGGCTACTTATGGCTCTCCCGAAGGAGATGACTACTTGAGCACATATGTACGCTCTCATGCATTGAACGAATATATTTCATTGATTGAACAGACTAAAAAGCTTTGCACCATTCCTGTCATTGCCAGCATCAACTGCTTCAGCAACTCAGAATGGACAGACTTTGCCCGTACCGTGGAAGCAGCAGAAGCCGACGCACTGGAAATCAACATCCTTTCCTTGCAGACCGAAAAAGAATATCAATACGGTTCTTTCGAACAGCGTCATATCGATATCGTAAGCAGTATCAAGAAACAGATTTCCATCCCCGTCATTGTGAAACTGGGCAGCAATCTGACCAACCCCATCGCACTGATCAACCAGCTTTATGCCAACGGAGCCAATGCTGTGGTATTGTTCAACCGATTCTACCAGCCGGATATCAATATCGACACCATGACATATTCTGCAGGCGATGTATTCAGTACTCCTGCCGACTTGTCCAACGGACTGCGCTGGACTGCTATCGCTTCGGCACAAGTTCCTCAGACAGACTATGCCATCTCGGGCGGTGTGCACGATGGAAAAGCGATAGTCAAAGCAATTCTGGCAGGCGCTTCGGCTGTAGAACTGTGCAGTGTCATCTACCAAAGAGGCAATCAGGCCATTGCAGATATGACAAATGAAATGACCCAATGGATGAACCGGCAAGGCTACAAGGACATCAGCGAATTCAAGAGCTCGATGAACGCACTGTCTACCGGAGCCAGCAATCCGTTTGAACGTACACAGTTCATGAAGTATTTCAGCAGCAAAGAATAAAAATCAGTGGTTAGTGATTAGTGGTTCATATCCATGCGACATCACAGCGCAGCTCATTAACCACTAACCACTAATCACTATTTTTCCTTCTGTTTAATTTGTATGCTCCAAAGAAAGTCTTATATTTGCACATTTGATTAAAGTTTGTGCAAAATATAAACAAAAGAGTATATACAATGGAGCAGAGTTTTATTGCCTTCCTGGAAGACAGTATAAAGAAAAACTGGGACTTGGATGCCCTTACAGATTATAAAGGTGCCACATTACAATATAAAGATGTAGCCCGCAAAATAGAAAAGCTACACATCATCTTCGAATTAAGCGGCATCAAGCAAGGAGACAAGATAGCTGTCTGTGGCCGCAACAGTTCTCATTGGGGAGTTACTTTCCTGGCTGCCGTTACATACGGGGCAGTGATTGTTCCCATTCTTCACGAATTCAAATCGGACAACATTCATAATATAGTCAATCACTCGGAAGCACGCCTGCTGATGGTGGGCGATATGGTATGGGAGAATCTGAATGAAAATGCCATGCCGTTGTTAGAAGGGGTTATCCTGATGAATGACTATACCCTGCTAGTTTCCCGCAGTTCCAAATTGGACTATGCACGCGATCATCTGAACGAACTGTTCGGAAAGAAATATCCGCGCAATTTCCGCCGGGAACATGTCAGCTACCGCCGGGATACACCGGAAGAACTGGCTGTGATCAACTATACTTCCGGCACGACCAGTTATTCCAAAGGAGTGATGATTCCTTACCGCGCATTGTGGTCGAATACCCAGTTCGCTTTTGATGTCTTGAAAATGAATCCGGGTGACAAGCTGGTTTCCATGCTCCCTATGGCACACATGTACGGACTGGCTTTCGAGTTCCTTTATGAATTCTGTGTGGGATGCCATATTTATTTCCTGACCCGTACCCCCAGTCCGAAAATCATCTTCCAAGCCTTTTCCGAAGTGAAACCCAATCTGGTAGTAGCCGTTCCATTGATTATCGAAAAAATCATCAAGAAGAATGTACTGCCCAAACTGGAAACCCCGGCTATGAAGATTTTACTGAAAGTTCCTATCATCAATGATAAAATCAAAGCCACAGTCCGCGAACAGATGATAAATGCCTTCGGAGGTAATTTCTACGAAATTATTGTAGGAGGTGCCGCCTTCAATCAAGAAATAGAGCAGTTCCTGAAAAGTATAGATTTCCCCTATACCGTGGGATATGGCATGACTGAGTGTGCTCCGATTATCTGTTATGAAGATTGGAAATATTTCAAGCCGGGTTCCTGCGGAAAGGCGGCTCCTCGTATGGAAGTCAAAATATTGAGCCCCGACCCTGAGAATATAGTAGGTGAGATAGTATGCAAAGGACCTAATGTAATGTTAGGCTATTACAAGAATCCCGAAGCTACCGCCGAGGTGATAGACAAGGACGGCTGGTTGCATACCGGTGACCTGGGTGTTATGGATGCGGAAGGCAACGTTACCATCAAGGGACGCAGCAAAAACATGCTGTTGGGTCCATCGGGACAGAATATTTATCCGGAAGAGATTGAAGATAAATTGAATAACATGCCGTTCGTTTCAGAAAGCATTATCATACAGCAGGCAGACAGCAAACTGGCGGCTTTGGTTTATCCCGATTTCGACGATGCCTTTGCTCATGGGCTGGATAATGACGCGATAGCACAGGCTATGGAAGAGAACCGTATCAACTTGAATACAGAACTTCCTGCATATTCACAAATAGCCCGTGTAAAAATCTATCCGGAAGAATTCGAGAAAACTCCTAAAAAGAGTATCAAACGTTTCTTATATCAGGAAGTAAAATAACACCTGACAGAAAAAGAACCTGCCTGCAACATATATAATGTATAAGTCTGAAGATTATAGATGTTGCAGGCTATACATTATAGATGTTACAGGTTATACATCCGCATATATGGACACCTGGATCATGATGCGTGAAAGGAGACAATACAAAACATAATTTTACTCTTGCACCCCGATCAATTCTCCCCATAATTCCCCCTTATATCTACATTTTTATTACATTTGCACCCAAGAAACTAAAAATGTATGAAAATGAATATGCGTATAGCAGCAATACTCCTTTTAGGATATTGTGCAGGTATGTCAACTCCTGCTTTTGCCCAGAAAAAGGACAAGCTTAAAAAAGGCCCCAACATCTCCTTGAACATTTCCGCGAAGAAAGACAGTGTCAAAACCACTTATCTGAATATCGGTCTGCTTACAAATATCTATCAACTGAAAGGAATCGGTATCAACGCTGTATCCAGTGTTGTACAAAACGATATGACGGGTTTCCAAATCTCCGGCCTTGCCAGCATTACCGGACGCCACGCCTCCGGTTTCCAACTGGGAGGTATTGCCAATGTAGCCGGAGGCAATGCCAATGGCATCATGCTCAGCGGACTGATGAATGTTGCCGGAGGGAAAGCCAACGGTATCCAAATTTCCGGATTAGGCAACATTGCCGGAAACATATCAAGAGGAGTTATCATCGGCGGTCTGATGAATCTGGCCGGCAACAAAGCCCAAGGAGTTCAGATAGCCGGCTTGGCCAACATTGCCGGAAAATCACAAAATGGCGTCGCTATCGGCGGACTGATGAACGTATCTGCCGAGAAACTGAACGGAGCACAAGTTTCCACCCTGCTCAATATCAGTGGCGGAGAAGCCAAAGGCGCTCAAGTCTCAGCCATTGGTAATGTAGGTGTAAACGTGAATGGTATGCAATTCTCCGCCATCAGCAATATCGCTGCCGGAGAAATCAGAGGCTTGCAGCTTTGCGGTGCGGTAAATATCGCCGTCAAGACGGAAAATGCCCTGCAATTCTCAGGACTGACCAATGTTTGCCAAGGCAAGTTACGCGGTGTGCAGTTCGCTCCCGGCAACTACGCCGGAGAAGTAAGCGGCGCGCAAATCGGTTTACTCAACCTGTGTGGCGGGAATGTAAAAGGAATACAAATAGGAATCATCAACCATAGCAAGGATACTACCGCCCATAAACTAGGTTTGGTGAATATCACTCCCAAAACCCGTATCCAGATGATGCTGTTTGCAGGTAACACCAGCAAACTGAATGCTGCCGTGCGTTTTAAAAAACCGCCGGAGTTATACCATGCTGGGTATCGGTACACACTATCTGGATTTGAATGACAAATTTTCGGGCTGCGTGTTCTATCGTGCCGGTCTTTACTATCCCATCGCCTCCAAACTGGAACTAAGTGGCGACTTAGGTTATTTCCATATAGAAAACTTTGAAAATGAAGATGCGGAAACACCGGAACGCATGTATTCATTGCAAGCCCGTATCAATCTGGAATATAAATTCAAATCCAGAATCAGTTTCTTTGCATCGGGTGGTTACGGCATGACGCGCTACTATGATAAAAATAAGTTCTACGAAAAAAAAACTATTTTCGAAGCAGGTGTTATCTTGTTTTAAGCAGCCCCGTCACCCTAGTATAAACTAATCCATACAGTATGAAACTACAGCATATCGCATTAGTCTGCCTGCTGGCATTAAGTAGTGCCGGGAACGTCACAGCCCAGATGCTCCACCGCCCCGATTCCATGTATACATTCACCGATCCTCGCCTGCAAAAAAAACACCCTTGGCGTGCCGCTGCCGAAACTTTCGGAATGAATGTCGGAGTATGGGCATTCGACCGTTATGTAATGAACGAAGACTTTGCCAAAATCAGTATCGGCAGCATACGACGCAATATCAAGCATGGTTTTGTATGGGATAACGACCAATTCTCCACCAACCTGTTCGCCCACCCCTATCACGGAAATCTTTATTTCAATGCAGCACGCAGCAACGGACTTACCTTTTGGGAATCGGCTCCATACGCCTTTGCTGGTAGTTTGATGTGGGAAATAGCCGCAGAAGTGGAGCCGCCCGCCATCAATGACCTGATGGCAACCACCCTAGGCGGCATCGCCCTGGGAGAAGTAACGCACCGTATGTCTTCTTTGGTACTGGACGACTCCAAGCGTGGTTTCTCACGTTTCACCCGCGAGTTTTTGGGAACCTTGATCTGCCCCATGCGGGGATTGAACCGAATGATAACCGGCGAGATGTGGAAAGTAAAACGCTCTCATTACAAATACCACGATTACGACCGCATTCCGGTACACTTTTCCATAGGTGCCGGTGACCGTTATCTGGCCGATGACAATTACCTGTTCCGTGGAGAGCACAATCCCTACCTTGAATTCCGGGTACAATACGGAGATGCCTTCGATAAAGTGAATGACGGCCCATACGATTACTTCACCGCGCGGGCCACCTTCGGTCTTTCCGGGAACCAGCCTCTTATCAGCCAGATCAACCTGATGGGCAAACTATGGGGTGTTCCCCTGAAAACCACTACCGGCATGGAAATGATGTTCGGTATCTTCCAGCACTTCAACTATTTTGATTCCGAGGAAGTGATTGACGGATCGGGGCGTATCCCTTACAAGATTTCGGAAGCTGCCAGTGTGGGACCGGGTATGATTTATAAATTCCCCCGAATGAACAGCCTGGTAAATTTGGAACAGCGTGTGTTCCTGAGTGCCATCCTGCTGGGTGGAAGCCTTACCGACTATTACAACGTAATAGACCGCAATTACAATATGGGAAGCGGATACAGCATAAAGAACAACACCATTCTGGACTTCGGCCGTTACGGCATGTTCGCACTGAATATGCATCTTTACCAGATTTTTACCTGGAAAGGATACGAACACAAGGATTTGGAAACAATAGATCCGCTCTATCTGAATGCGCAGGGAGACAAAGGAAATGTAATGCTCGCTGTAGTGAATCCGATTATCGAGCTGAATCTAAGCTCCCACTTCAAAGCCAATATGGAAGTGTCCTATTACTACCGCCACACACATTATTCCTACCATGAGGACATAAAATATAAGACCTTTGAAACCCGGCTAGGATTGATTTATCAATTCTAAAGCAAGGAAGAACGGACACGGCTCAAGGTTTCGGGAGTCATCTGTAATAAGGAAGCGATGTACACAAGAGGCGCACGCTTCAATATTTCGGGATGAAGCTGCAACAATCTGTTATAACGTTCATGAGCCGGTTCAAAACGAAGCGTGTCCGCCTTCACCTGTGACTCTATCAAAGAATGTTCGATAAAACCGCGATAAAGACGTTCGATATCGTGATATTGATCTATCAATTTCTCCACTTCCACACGGGGTAACTCCCATACCACGGATGCTTCCAAAGTTTCCACCATCAAGCGGGTGGGCTCCTGTTTAAAATAACTCTCTATGCAAATAATCATTCCGTTCTCATAACCGATATGCTCAGTCAGATCTTTATCATATTTATAATAAAATTGTCTGAGCATTCCTTTTTCTATAAACAACATCGATTTACAAACCTCACCGGCCTGCAAAACAATCTCCCCTTTACGATATTTTCTACAAACTAAGATTTCGGCTAATGCGTGAACACTTTCTCTACTGAGAGGATGGTTAACTTCTGCTATCCTTCTAGCTATGTCTATACTAGTTGTCATGTGCTCCCAATTTTTGTATTTGCTGCAAAAATACAAAAAAGGCTGGATTATTAGACATAAATTACAAAATTAAACCGATAAAGTTCTGAATAATAGTTTTTTTTATATACTTTTGAAACGCAATAGTAATAAAACGACCTTTATGAAACTACTAGCCTCTTTAACAATCCTGGGTTTAGTCATGGCACAAAGTGTCACAGCCCAAACGAATTACACAAAGGATCCGGAAAGCTGCACTAGCATTATGGTAGGAAAGAAAGCAACTACCGATGGATCAGTTATAACCAGTCATACATGCGACAGCTGGTACCGAACCTGGGTAAACATGGTTCCGGCAGAAAGTTATGAAAGGGATACTGTAATGAATATTTACGATGGCCGTATGCATACCGAGTTTGTAGCCGACCAGACTAATGTAAAAATCAAGGGGCAAATACCACAAGCTAGAAAAACATATGCCTTCATGGACACCTCCTACCCTTGCATCAACGAAAAGCAGCTGGGGATAGGTGAAACTACCGTAAGCGGACGCAGGGATCTGGAAAATCCCAAAGGTATGTTTATGATTGAAGAATTGCAACGTGTGGCATTGCAACGCTGTACAACAGCCCGTGAGGCTATCCGCCTGATGGGAGATCTCATAAAACAATACGGTTATGGCGACAGCGGCGAATGTCTGACCATTGCCGATCCTGATGAAGTATGGCACTTCGAAGTCTTCGGAGAAGGAAAAGATAACATTGGCGGAGTATGGGCGGCAGTCCGTATTCCGGATGATCATGTAGGCGTATCTGCCAACATCTCGCGAATCAGCACCCTCAATCTGAAAGATCCCGACCACTATATGGCTTCCGAAAATGTATTTGACGTGGCTAAAAAAATTAGGATATTGGGATGGAAAAGAGCCTTTTAAATTTTGGAAAGCTTATAGCGGAAAGAATTACTCCGGCCAACTGAAATCCTTCAGCACCCGCGAGCACTTTATCCTGAATGCACTGGCACCGTCATTAAAGCTTGATTATGAAGCAGAAGAACTGCCTATCAGTGTAAAACCCGACAAGCAAGTATCTGTAACCGATGTTATGGCATTGCTCCGGGAAACATACGAAGGAACGCCGCTGGATATGACACAGAATCTGAAAGTTACGGTAAAAGATAGAAAAACCGGAAAAGTAGACACCATTATCAGCCCGAAAGCCAATCCGTGGATGCGTGGCGATGAACTGAATATGCTGAACGGTATTAAAAAGGGAGTTGTGAAATCAGTACGCAATATCGCAGTTCCGCAATGTGCTTATTCTACAGTTATCCAATTGCGCAACTGGCTGCCCGATGCAGTAGGCGGTGTGGTATGGTTCTCTATGGACAACCCCGGACAAAGCCCGCGCGTTCCGGTATTCTGTGGCATTACTGATTTCCCTGCTATGTATAAAATCTGCGGTAACCACCGCTATCGCGACGACGCCGCCTTATGGCACTATCGCCGCGCCAACAAACTGGCTGCTGTAAGATGGGGAACTGCCCGCAAAGTAATGGAAAAAAATATTCGTCATTTCGAGGAAAAAGGACAACGGGAACTTCCATTTGTGGAAGCACAATACCAAAGTATCCTTCAATCTAAAGGGGAAGAAGCAGCCCGTGCTTATCTCACAGACTACACGGCAGACTTTATAGGCGCCACCATCCTTCGCTGGGACGAAATGGCAAACCAATATTGGATTGAGTCACGCTTCGGCTTTTAATTGTTAACCTTATCATATTAAAAACAAACTTATGAAGACAAAAGTATTCACACTAGCCGCACTGCTATGCTGTGCATCAGCCATGTATGCACAAGAAAGTGGTTACAAATTCACGACTGTTGCATCACAGAAAGCAACTCCAGTCAAAAATCAGGCCTCTACCGGAACTTGCTGGTGCTTTGCCACCACTTCGTTCATGGAATCCGAACTGCTCCGTATGGGCAAAGGGGAATATGATCTTTCTGAAATGTTCATTGTACGCCAAAAGTACTTGAACCAATTGGAAGACAACTATTACCGGGGAGGCAACGGGAATTTAGGACAAGGAAGCCTTTCACACACATGGAAGAATGCTTTCAACCAAGTGGGTATCGTACCCGAGGAAGTATATCACGGAATCAACTATAACTCAGAAAAACATAACCACGGTGAAATGGTGAGATATATCAACGCTTTAGGAAACACAGCCGTTAAGATGAAACGTCGCAGCCCGGAATACTACAAGCTGATCAACAACCTTTTCGATACTTATCTAGGAGAACTTCCTGAAAAGTTCACTTACAAAGGAAAAGAGTACACTCCGAAATCTTTTGCCGAAAGTCTGGGTTTGAACATGGACGATTATATCGAACTGACTAGTTTCACTCACAAACCGTATTACCAGAAATTCTCTCCGGAAGTACCCGACAATTGGGAAAATGAACAAATGTACAATCTTCCGCTGGACGAAATGATGGAAGTTGCCGACTATGCTTTGACCCACGGATATACCGTATGTTGGGACGGTGATGTCAGTGAAAAAGGTTTTTCATTCAAAAATGGTGTAGCCATCAATCCGGTAGTGAAAAAAGCGGAAGATCTCTCGGGTTCCGACCGTGCACGTTTTGAGAAAATGGACCCTAAAGAACAAAGAGAGATGCTGGCGGAAGCCTACAAATTTGAAAAACCGTGTCCCGAAGTAAATGTCACTCCGGAAGTCCGTCAGGAAGGTTATGAAGCATTTGTCACTACAGATGACCACCTGATGCATCTTACCGGTATTACCAAAGACCAGAACGGGACCAAATACTATATCACCAAAAATTCTTGGGGTACAGAACGCAATACATTTGGCGGTTATCTGAATATGTCCGAAAGCTATGTACGTGCCAAGACTATTTTCCTCATGGTGCATAAAGATGCTATTCCGGCTGCAATCAAACAGAAATTAGGAATTAAATAAAAAAGAAAAGAGCAGGCGTCCGTTTTTCTAAAATAGACGCCCGTTTTTTGAAAACAGATATCCGGAATCCCAATACATACTTGTGTTTTCAAATGGACATCTATTTTTTAGTAAAAGATTCATAATAACTATGACGAAAAAGAACTTATTTACATTAGTCTTATGCTTATTCTGTTTCGGAACCACAACTCATGCGCAACGTATCCCCACATTGGAGGAGGCCGTATACGGAGGACTGATCAAGACAGAAGGCGGAAGTAACGTGAACTGGATGAAAGATGGAGAACGTTATTCCAAAATAGAGAAAAATGCCGAGGGAGCATACGAAGTCACTGCCTACAAAGCAAAGGACAATTCCAAAGAAGTGCTGATCCCTGCCAATATGCTTTTGAATCCGCAAACAGGAAAACCTATCTCTGTCCGCAATTTCGTATTCAGCGAGGATAACTCCAAAGTATTGATCTATACCAATACCCGTCGCGTATGGCGTTATGATACCCGCGGTGATTACTGGGTGCTTAATTTGAAAGACGGCAAACTGCAACAATTGGGCAAAAGCTTGCCGGAAGCTACCTTGATGTTCGCCAAGTTCTCGCCGGATGCCAGCCGGGTAGCATATGTCTCCAGAAACAACATTTATGTAGAGAGTCTGGTTGACGGGAAAATCAACCAACTAACTCAAGACGGAAATAATGAAATTGTAAACGGAACATTCGACTGGGTATACGAAGAAGAATTCAACTGCCGCGACGGTTTCCGCTGGAGTCCCGACGGGCAATACATAGCCTATTGGCAAAGCGATACCCAAGGTACGGGATGGTTTGATATCATCAATAATGTAGATTCCATTTATCCTAAAATCCAACGTTTTCCCTACCCTAAAGCCGGAACAGCAAACTCCGCTGTAAAAGTAGGCTATGTATCAGCCGACGGTGGAAACACCACTTGGCTGGCTCTTCCAGGTGATGCACGCAACCACTATATTCCACGTATGGAATTCATTCCGGGCTGCAACGAACTGTTCATCCAGCAAATGAACCGTGCCCAAAACACCAATAAAGTATGGATTGCGAAAATAGGTGAAAATACCCCCGTCAATATCTTTACCGATCAAGATGCCGCATGGTTGGAAACGAATGACAATGTGCGTTGGTTGAAAGGGAACAAGTATTTCACTTGGGAAAGCGAACGTGACGGATGGCGCCACCTGTATCGTGTAAGCCGTGATGGTAAAGAAATCAAGCCCATCACCCAAGGAGCTTTTGATTATATTCAAGAAGTAGGTGCGGATATGGATAAAGGTTTTGTGTACTTTATCGCCTCTCCCGACAACTTCACCCAGCGCTATCTCTACCGGGCACGTCTTTTCGGCAATGGAGAGGTAAAGCGGCTAAGTCCTGTTGACCAAAGCGGGCAACATCGTTATATCATGTCACCGTCCGGCAAATGGGCAGTCCATACATTCAGTAACTCGGAAACTCCCCCTGTAATCGACATGGTGTCTTTCCCTGCCCATAAAAGTATACGTCTGATTACTGACAATGCAAAAGCCAAGGAGCAATACAAAGCCTTGGGGCTGCAACCGAAAGAATTTGTAAAAACCCGTTCAGGAGAACTGGAACTGGATGCATGGATGATCAAACCCGTAAACTTTGATCCCAGCAAAAAAATATCCGGTCATAATTGATGTCTATGGAGAACCTGCCAACGCCACCGTGCAGGATGTATGGAGCGGAGGAAGTTTATGGCACCAGTACTTGGCAAACCTGGGGTATATCATAGTCAGCATCGAGAACCGTGGTGCCAATGCACCCCGTGGACGCGAATGGCGCAAATGTATTTATGGAGAAGTCGGAACCTTTGCCAGTGAAGATCAGGCAAGAGGCATCCAAGACTTGGCACGTCAATACTCTTTCATTGACACCGCACGTATCGGTATCACCGGCTGGAGTGGCGGAGGCAGCCAGACGCTGAACAGTATGTTCCGTTATCCCGATGTTTTCCACACAGGTATTGCCATTGCTTTTGTGGCCGACCAGCGTCTGTATGACACGGTTTATCAAGAACGTTATATGAATACTCCTCAAAATAATCCGGAGGGTTACCGCAAAGGGTCTCCCATCTCGTATGCAGCAGGATTGAAAGGCAACTTGCTGTTAATTCACGGTACAGGAGATGACAATGTCCATTATCAGAATTGTGAAATGTTGGTCAATGAACTGGTACGGCACGGAAAAATCTTCTCACAGATTTCTTACCCGATGCGTTCCCATGGAATTTACGAAGGCGAGGGAACCAGCTTGCATCTGCGAAAGACAATGGCTGATTACTGGCTGAAAAACCTGCCTGCCGGAGGAAAATAAATATGCCAAAATTCCTGCTGATATGATTATACAGTCGGCCATTCTGAACATTAGTGAAACTTTTCATATACATAAAATGATTAGAGTCCAAATTTTTCACAAAAGTTCGGGATGGCAGACTAATAAACCGATTTCGTTTTAGCAAGCTTAGCACTAAACACATAAACTAAATGAAGAAAATACAACTATTCTTATTACAATTTCTGTTAATATCTATTACGCAGCACACCAATGCCCAACTCCCTGTCAAAACAGAATATACCGTTGAGATGGGAGGAACATCGGGTAAAGGAACCTACGCGCCGATGTGGCTTACTGCCAACAGGCAAGGTTTATCTTCTGCCAATACCCAAAATGGTTATTTACGGGCAGGGATTGCACATACAATGCCATTAAACCAACATTTCGGCTTCAGTGCAGGACTGGATTTGGCAACCGCCTACAATTTCACCTCCTCCTTCATCATCCAACAAGCCTATGCAGACCTCAGTTACCGATGGTTGAACCTGAGTATCGGCAGCAAAGAACGCTTGCCCGAGTTAAAGAATTCCAAGTTAAGCAGCGGGAGGTATGGTAGAATCAAATAATGCCCGCCCCATTCCCCAAATACGCCTGGAAGTTCCCGATTATGTAGCCATACCAGGTACCCATAAATGGCTTCACTTGAAAGGACACATAGCCTATGGACGTTTTACTGATGACAAATGGCAGGAACATTTCACCTCCATAGGCAACCCATATACCATTGATGTACTTTACCACAGTAAATCGCTTTTCGCCAAAGTAGGAAACAAAGAACATTTTCCGGTAGAATTTGAAGGAGGAATACAAATGTCCGCCCAATTTGGCGGAGACCAATATATTGCAGGACAAAAAGAGCCTGTAATAGATATGCCTACCCGGTTTGTTGACTTTATGCGTGTATTGGTTCCTATGGCCGGAGATGATACCACACCCGAAGGCGAACAAGTAAACATCTACGGAAACCATGTCGGTAGCTGGAATTTTGCCGCAACAGCTTATCTTAACCGATGGAAGGTAAAGATCTATTATGAACATTATTTCGACGACCACTCCCAAATGTTTTTCCAATACGGACGTTGGAAAGACGGACACATCGGACTGGAAATAACTTTTCCCAAAAACCGCTTCATTGATACTTTTGTATACGAAGGATTAGGAACAAAAGATCAAACCGGACCTATGCTGTATGATTCCTTTTGGGGGGAATTTGAAGAGCAAATCAGTGCTAAAGATAATTATTATAATCACTACCTCTATCAAGGATGGCAGCATTGGGGAATGGGAATAGGTAATCCTTTACTTCCCGGACCTATTTACAACAAGAACGGACAGATTACTTTTATCAGCAATCGTGTACTGGCACATCACATAGGATTCTGCGGTTCCCCATGTCAGTCGCTAAGCTATCGTATGCTGCTCTCCTACTCCCGCCATTGGGGTACTTATGATAATCCTCTGAATGAGATCAAGAAACAATTCAACTCTTTGTTTGAAGTAACTTATGCTCCACAACAACTGAAAGGATGGAGTTTCACTGTATCCGGAGCTATGGATCGCGGCAACTTACTTGGAAATAATTATGGTGGAATGCTGGTTATCCGCAAACAAGGAATTATCAAATCGGGCAATAAATAGAAATTTTAACTGTCAACCCAATCAACATATGAAACAAATATTATTATTTATACTCTTTATGCTGGGAATCAGCAGTTGTGACAAAGCTCCCATCAACGGCAAATTAGATGGCAGATGGCAATTAATGACTATAGAATATACTAATGGGAAAATAGAAGAATGTAACCGCATTTATTATAGTATCCAGTTACATTTGGTGGAAATCAGTGCCAAAGGTGGAAATGGAGGCACTCATATCGGACGTTTCTCTTATAAAGGAGATGAGGTAACCATGAGTGAATTCCGCCACCGGGGAGATGAAGAAAAACTAACGACACTGAATGAATTGAAACCTTTCGGACTTAATCAAGCTATTAATCATCTTAAGGTGGAAAAAGCAACAGGCAAGAAACTAATTCTGAAATCTGATTATGCACGCCTCACATTCAGAAAGTTCTAAAAAAATATACCACAGGCTATACAAACTGTCTGCCGATAAAATATCGGCAAAACAATTTATACGCTATAGCAGTGGCAAACCACTATACCGGATTTCCAGAAATCAATTTATCGGCAGAAATAAAACCGGTGCCACCACTCATGGAGCCGGCTTTACAAATATTGAAGCCGGCTTCATGAAACAAGTTCTTTACCTTCCTGTAGTCTGTGGTGAAATAAATTTATCTTCTAGGCTTGATATCCAATTTTACCGGCTTCAACATGTTTTCCGGACTTAGGATTGTATCCAACTCTTCCTTATTTAAAATACCATGTTCCAAGACCAGTTCATAAACACTTCTACCTGTTTCCAACGCTTCTTTTGCAATCTTTGTAGAGTTTTTATAACCAATAATCGGATTCAATGCGGTTACTACACCAATACTGTTATGCACTTCAATCTTGCAACGTTCCGCATTAGCAGTAATACCTTCTACACAACGTGTACGCAAGGTTTCAAAACCATTGATCATTAAATCTACAGATTCAAAACAACACTGTGCCATCACCGGTTCCATAGCATTCAGTTCCATTTGGGCAGCTTCGCCAGCCATAGTCACACATAGTTCGTTACCCATTACCTTATAACAAATCTGATTCATCACTTCAGGAATCACCGGATTCACCTTACCTGGCATTATAGAAGATCCCGGTTGCATAGCCGGAAGGTTGAATTCTCCTAAGCCACAACGCGGTCCGCTGGCCAGCAAACGTAAATCATTACATATTTTATTTACCTTTACGGCTATCCTTTTTAAAGCTGAAGCATAACCTACCAAGCAGGAAGTATCTGAAGTAGCTCCTACCAAATCTGACGACAATTTGAAATCAAAACCTGTAATTTCACACAATGCTTTCACACATTTTTCCGCATATCCCGGTTCCGCACAAATGCCTGTACCAATAGCGGTAGCACCCATATTTACTGTCAGGAAGTCTGCCGCAGCTTCATTCAAATGACGAATTTCATCTCTCAATATACTGGCAAAACCATTGAATGTCTGACCTAAAGTCATAGGAACGGCATCTTCCAACTGAGTACGCCCCATTTTGATGATATGTGCAAACTCTTCTCCTTTCTTATGGAATGCACCAATCAGCGATTCCAAATAAGGCAGAAAACGAAGATGAGAATAATACATGCCAATATGGATTGCAGTGGGATAAGCATCATTCGTTGATTGCGAGCAGTTCACATGGTCATTAGGAGAGCAATATTGATACTCGCCACGTTTGTGTCCCATAATCTCCAAAGCACGGTTAGCAATGACTTCATTAGCATTCATATTGGTAGAAGTACCGGCACCTCCCTGAATCATGTCTACCGGGAATTGCTCATGATGCTCACCATTTAAGATTTCCTGACACGCCAACACTATGGCATCTTTTTGTTCTTTAGTCAATAAACCTAACTCATAGTTAGCCATTGCAGCTGCCATTTTCGTAATGGCAAGACCGTTGATAAACAACGGATATTCATTTAGATGAAATTTACTTATTGGGAAATTTTCTATGCCTCTTAGAGTCTGCACACCATACAATGCACTGGCCGGAATTTCGCGGGCACCAATTAAATCACTTTCTACTCGGGTTTCTTCTGTAAGTTTTGTTTCCATGATCAGGTTATTTATTAGTTTATCATTTCTTATTTTATACAGCAAAGGTATAAACTAACATTTTGATATCAAAATATAATCTGATATAATTTCAAAATATTATTTTATACTTATTTTTCGAGATAAAGCAGACAACAAACTTACATTATGAAAGTTCATTCAGTTAACAAAGTCTTATATCCTTTGAAGTTCATTCAAAAAACAGACATAAAAAAAGGCGTCCATTCAGAACGCCCTTATTCTATTTTTTAACTTCGGAACTCTTATTTAACCTTTATTCTATCAAAGCCTTCTCCAAATACACCAATGACAGCACTTTGTGATACAAATGCATTCGGATCTATATCTTTTATCAAACGGAATATAGTAGTAGACTCACGTTTTTTTGCCAGCACAAACATCATTTTCACACCCGCACCGGTATAACAACCTACTCCGTCAATGAACGTCACTCCTCGATGAAGGTCTTTATTTATGCGATGCCCTATTTCTTCATGCTTCTTAGAAATAATAAAAAATTGCACTGACTGACGGGCACTATTTACTACCTGATCCAAGACAAAGCTGGATATAAACAAGACAACATATCCATATACCACCTTCTCCCAATCATGCAATACAAAATAACTGGAAGAGATAATAACCAAATCACACATCAAAATAACCCGGCCCAAAGTAATATCACGATACTTATTGACAATAGCAGCTATAATATCCGTACCTCCTGTGCTACCATTGGCAGAAAAAGCGACACCAATACCACCTCCGCAGAAAAAGGCTCCCAAGACACAAGCCATGAAAGGTTGGTCATGTATTAAAGACTCTCCCCCGGTCAAATCCTGTATGATAGGCAGAATAGAACTCAGCACAAATACAGCATAGATGGTTTTCACACTAAACTTCCATCCCAAAATAACCAAAGAAAGTATCAACAATGCTCCGTTTATTCCCAAATAGGTGTACTGAACCGGCAAACCGGTAGCCCAATAAACAATAGAAGCAATACCTGGCACCGCACCCGAAGGAAGGTCATTAGGTAACAAAAAGACGGTCCATCCAATAGCATACATCAGCATACCAAGAGCAATCAACATATAATCCCTTAGTTCTCTGATAATCCGTTGCTTACGCGTCGTAATAAAGACTGAATCCATGTGAGTTTTCCTTTATAAAATCATATTGTCCGCAAAAGTACAAAAAGATTGAATCACTTGGCTTCAAAAGGTGACATTTTTTCAAGTAAAAAGTCCTGTTAGTCCGATTTATCAAAAACAACAGTGCCTTTCACCCTTTATTATTCTTTAGGATGTAAATACCAATCTTTATAATCCGCACCAAAAGAATCTCTCCACTGTTTAAACTCGGGATAATAGGTAGTAATAGACACCTTCTCTGAAGGCCATCTAAATTCACTGTTACTGATATTTATAGCGAAAGGCATATTATCTTCTGCTATATAATACATTGGGATACCATTGGAGTCTTGACTCAAATCACTACCCGTACCACGTAAACTCTCATCAGCTACGCTTGTCGGCTTATAGCCTGACAAATGTACTTCATGAGAACGTTTATTCACAAAAATGAAAGAATTGTAAGGCGGATAAGCATCCATGTCGCTTACTTTATCATATTTTTTAAATCCGATCACTACAGTCACAGGCTTTTTGAGAACAGGCTTTATATCAGAAAAAAGTATTAATACAGGCTTTTCTATTCCCGGCTCAAAGTTTTTTCCGATCACATTACCTTCTTGACTCACCTGCACCAAATCTATATGCTCCTTCCCTACGTAATCCAACTGAAAACCAAACCCATTTGTATAAGTAGCACCATCATTCATCGGAGTAAAAGTAGTAGTGGTGCGCACCAATGCGTTAGAAGATTTATCTTTCACAACTGTACTGGAATAATATATCACAACATCATTCATATCGTAATCATTCTTATCAGGCCAATTGTCCTCATAAGCCAAAGACCCTTTGACTACATACGAAATTTCACCCTTATTTACTTCATCCGGTATATTAGGAGTAGGTTCTACAGAAGAAGAAGCAGACGCCATAATAGCAAACTGTACATCATTAAAACGCATGTCCACATTATCTTCCATAGCCATAAAGAAACAATTGTCCAGTTCCGGATCACTTAACAAAACTGAACGTTGCTCTTTATTATCGTTATATGCAGGATTAGAATAACGAGGAAAAACACCCTTTTCTTTTCCAAATCCCATTCCCAATAAAATCCATCCAATATGAGTGCCTTGGGGAAATTCATCTTCATACTTGCTTTGTTCCTTATTCCAATATTTTAGTTTTATTTGCTCACCGACTAAAGATTTAGGAGCATTCCTACTGGAACGTGGAATCAGGATGGTCTTTTTTATGGTAGCTATGTCCACAGACTCTCCTTCTTTATAAGTATAATAAGCAACCATATCCTCCCACGCAGTAGACGAGAAATCAAAATAAGTCGCGACCAAACCTGTAGATTTAGTTATTACCATATCATTACTCCCTGAAGTACGTAGTTCCGGAAACCTTTCCAACAAATTACGATTATCTACTACTATAGAACGGCTTAAATTACTGCATCTCTCTAAAAAAGCACCGGGTATATCCAACTTTTCAGGCAACAAATAATCAGGAACCCCATTTTCATTCCAATTACCCAATACATCATATCCGTCAGGATAACTCACTCCTCCCATTACCGCTCTAGAATGCCCGTTAGCAGACAGTTGTGCCTTATAATCAACATAATTAAAGGTTAGTCCGTCAGATAGAAATTCCAATTCAACAGGTGATACGACCAACACATTATCAGTTACCAGCCATACCTTTTTCAAATAAGCCGGCAAAGATACTTTTGAAAAAAATCTACCATTCATATCAGTCGAAGCGGCATAAATGGGATTTATATCTTTAAATTCCCAAGTATTTCCAACTAATTCCATAGGATATTCATCATACAGATAAAAAGCAGTCTGTACTTTCATGCCATAATCAATGATAAGTTGACTATTACGGACAGTAGTAAAATCAAAAAAATCGTCTTTATTGATTTTTTCCTCCTCTTCTTCCTCTCCCCCCGTATATATATCATGCATATTACGCAAGCAAGACACAAAGAAAACTGATAAGCAGATGATCCAAAATTTTGTTTTCATAAAGTAGTGCGTGATTATTTTCGACAAATATAGCCATAAATAACTAAAAAACAACTAAATAGTCAGAAAAAAAACTGTCCCCCGACTCACGTCGGAGAACAGCCACAACACAAACACAAAATAAAACACGACAAAACTACTATGCAATTTTTTAGCCTGCTCTATGTTTTGAGTAACATAACTACCGCCAATCAGGTATTCACATATCCAAGAGGGGTTTCAGGTTATTTGCATCTATAAAACGCCACACTAGCGTCCTTTGTTCATCGGTCTTTCTAAAAATATCTTAATTCTTATTGAATTCCTCTTTCTCTTAGTTTCAGCTGCCAGTTCCAAGCCGAACGTAGAGTGTCCTCCAAATTGGCTTCTGCCTTCCATCCCAACTCCTTATTAGCAAAATCAGGATTAGCCCATACCTTCTCAATATCTCCGGCACGACGACCCACGATCTGATAATTAAGTTTCACACCGGTAGCTTTTTCAAACGTATTGATCAGTTCCAATACAGAAACACCTTTACCCGTTCCAATATTAAAGACTTCCACCTTCTCCTTCTGCTTGTTATTCAAAATGCGATCCATTGCGATAACGTGAGCCTTCGCCAAATCCACTACATATATATAGTCACGGATGCAAGAACCGTCCGGTGTATCATAATCATCCCCGAACACACTCAGTTTTTCACGAATACCCATCGCTGTCTGAGTAACATAAGGTAGCAAATTTTGTGGAACCCCATTAGGTAATTCACCTATTAATGCAGTGGGATGTGCGCCAATAGGATTAAAGTAACGCAACATAATAGCATTGATAGGCGATCCCGAAGCAACTGTATCACGAATAATTTCTTCATTGATCTGTTTTGTATTACCGTACGGAGACTCAGCCTTCTTAATCGGAGCCTCTTCCGTTACAGGAAGAACATCGGGCTGACCATACACCGTACATGATGATGAAAAAATAATACCTTCTACTCCATGTTTCGGCATTAACTCCAACAGGTTAATCAATGAAACCAAGTTATTGCGATAATACAACAACGGTTTTTGTACCGATTCACCCACAGCCTTGCTAGCCGCAAAATGAATAATACCTTTTATACCCGGATATTTAGTAAACAGCTTATCCATTCCCTCAAGATCCAAGCAATCCAACTTTTCAAATGCAGGACGGATTCCTGAAACCTTTTCTATATTATCTACCACATCGGCGCTTGAGTTGGACAAATTGTCCACAATCACTACGTCGTAACCGCTATTTTGCAGCTCTACTACCGTATGAGAACCGATGTAGCCGGTTCCTCCTGTTACTAAAATTCTTTCTTTCATAATACTTAATATTCTGTCGTTTTCTAATAGGTTCAAAACAACTTCGACGGGTAGATCCCTTTTCGTATCATATCATTGATACGAAGCAGGACTTGTATCTTGTCATCATGCGATACCAATCCCATCCATCTGGCAGGTGTCTCAATCACTTTCACCCTGACTCCGTCAGCAATACGCTCATTCATAAAAGCCGGAATAGAATAATGGGCTTTCATATCCATTCCATTCTCATCTATGAACTTATCGAACGCCTTCTTCATCTCACCGAATACCTGCGGAGTAAATCCCCACATATTCATTGAAACCAAGCTGTTGTCATCCAAAGCCACCCATTTATGTAATTCATTAGGATACATCGGATTTCCACTTATCCGTTCTACTCCTACACGGTCTGTAACGGACAACAGATATCCCTTTTCATCCACTTCACAAATACCACGGGTAACCCCTCCGCTTTCCGCCAATACATTTCTCAGCCTGTAGCAAATATTGAAACTATGGTAGTCAGCTTCTCCCAACATCACCAGATTATTATATAACAATTCAAAACTTTCTCTTTGGTAAAAGTTCACGGCATTTATCACACCGAATGGAGAGTCAATCAACTCTTCTCCCATCAGAACAGCTCTTACCGAACCGTACAGTGCTTTGCGCTTCGGATTACGCTTTTCTTCAGGAATCGTTTCCACATCCTGATAAACATACTCCACTTCTACCACATGTTCGTATTTGCCTGATACCAGTTTCTTGAATTCTTGTTCAAAATGTCTGCTTATGACAAATACGATCTTATTAAATCCGACTCTTACGGCATCATATATGGAAAAATCTAATATTGTTTCGCCATTAGGACCTATTCCCTCCAGCTGTTTCAATCCACCATATTTATTCCCCATAGTGGCCGCGAGTACAATCAAGGTCATAGCCATTTAATCTCTCTATTAATTCTAATGCAAAAATAAGCATAAAAATTGAATTTACGGACAAGAACAATGGATTTCTTTCTAATAAAAAAGTCCGAAGCTGTGCTCCGGACTTCTGAATCGGTTTATTTTAACGATGAAGTGAATTTATTCTATTCCAAACAAAACACCCAAGCCTTTGTCTACACCTGAAAATCCCATGAATGCCATTGCCAGCAGACCGGCAGTAACCAATGCGATAGCCATTCCCTGCATTCCTTTAGGTATATTCACCAAACTTAATTGTTCACGGATACCTGCAAACAACACCATAGCCAAAGCAAAACCAAGAGCTGTAGAGAAGGCATAAACCACCCCCGTCAACAAATCAAAGTCTTTCTGGATTACCAAAATAGCCACACCCAGAATACAGCAGTTAGTAGTAATCAACGGAAGAAAGACTCCTAATGCCTGATAAAGGGCGGGAGATACCTTCTTCAAAATGATTTCCACCATCTGTACCAATGCTGCAATGACAAGGATAAATGCAATGGTCTGCAAATATTCCAACCCGAAAGCATCGAGCACGAATTTCTGGATAAGATAGGTAACAATGGTAGCGATGGTAAGCACGAATGCAACAGCCGCTCCCATACCCGTAGCTGTCTCAACTTTCTTGGATACACCGAGGAATGGACAAATACCCAAGAATTGTGACAACACAATGTTGTTCACAAATATAGCGGTGATAAATATCAATATATATTCCATTTTCTTACTTTTTACGGGTTATGCTTTCTTCAGTTTATTCACAATCGCAATGAGGTAACCCAATGCAATGAAGGCTCCCGGTGCGAGAACGAAAATCAACATTCCGTATTGCTCCGGCATAATAGCGATATCAAACAATTTACCTGTACCAAGGAACTCACGTACACCACCAAGGATGGTCAATGCAAGTGTAAATCCTAGTCCCATACCCAATCCGTCAAAGAATGAAGGAACAGGACCGTTCTTTGCGGCAAACGCTTCGGCGCGTCCCAGCAAGATACAGTTTACCACAATCAACGGAATAAACAATCCCAAAGTAGCATACAGCGCCGGCACATATGCCTGCATAATCATCTGCAACAAGGTTACAAATGATGCAATAACCACAATGAATGCAGGAATACGCACCATATCAGGAATCAGATTCTTGATAGATGAAATTACCACATTCGAACAAATCAACACAAACATGGTTGCCAGTCCCATACCCATACCATTGATGGCAGAAGAAGTGGTTCCCAATGTAGGACACATACCCAAAAGGAGTACAAACGTAGGATTCTCTTTGACAATCCCGTTCATTAATACTTTAAAATTATTCATAGTCTGCTCCTTCCTTATTTTTTGTTTTTACAATCTTGCTTTGGGCATTCTGCTTTTTTACAGTCCGCCTTGTCGCAGTTAGCAGGATCACATTTACCACCACAAGCAGCTTTGCAGGCAGCAGAGTCACAGGCTTGTCCGCAACAATCCTGAGTTCCCTCACATTGTGCCTTAGCTGCTTTGGGGTCATCGGCAGCAGTTTCAGACACCTGCTGTGTCGCACCGCTGGAACCATCCACATTTTGGCCACTATATGCCGCATAAGCATTATTCACAGCTTTCAGAAAAGCACGTGTCGTGATAGTAGAAGCAGTGATTGCATCTATCTGACCGCCATCTTTATTTACAACCAATGCTTTCTGTCCCGGATTCATACCAGTAATATCGCCTTTGCCGCCTTTCTTAAACCAATCGGCTGCCTTTGATCCCAGTCCCGGAGTTTCTGCATGACTCAACAAAGAATAGTCTATAATATTACCCTCTTTATCGAAACCTACCAATACATTCAACGCACCACCAAAACCATTTGCAGAAGACTCTACGGCTGCACCAATAAATTCTCCTCCTTTGGTTGCTTTATATATCTTATAAGTAACGCCTTCCAATTCTATGGTTTCAGGAGCTTCGGCAGGATTATTGTCAAATCCCGGAACTACGATAGCAATGGCATCACTCAAAGCCTTGGCATTAGCCTGTGCAATGGGTTCCTTTGTCAACTCATTCACATAACCCAGCAATGCTCCGGCTACCACGGTTACGCCTGTCAGCACGATAACCATGTTTTTCAAAGATGATTCTAGTTTTTTCATTTCTTCACGACCTCCCCGAATCTTTTAGGTTTACAATAAGTATTGATTAACGGAGTGAATGCGTTCATAATGAATATAGCGAAAGACATACCTTCGGGATATGCACCGAACAAACGGATAACCACCGTCAGGAAACCGATAGCCACACCGTAAATAATCATACCTTTATGAGTCATAGGCGAAGTAACATAGTCGGTTGCCATGAAAATAGCTCCCAACATCAAACCACCTGTAAACAAGTGAGCCAACGGAGATGCGTAAGCAACCGGATCAACCAAATGCATCAGCCCGGCAAATACAAATACTGTCACCAGAATAGATACAGGAATATGCCAGGAAATAATCTTTTTCCATAGCATATATCCCAGACCAAGCAATAAAGCCAATGCACTCACCTCACCTAGTGAACCCGGGTTATTACCCAGAAATAGACTTAATGTATCGGGCAACTGACCTAAAGCATTTGCATCACCCTTTACAGCCATTTTCATCAATGCCAGCGGAGTAGCACCGGTTTCAGCATCGGTATAACTTCCCCATTGTTGAACCAACGGCCATGAAGTCATCTGCACAGGAAAAGAAATCAGCAGGAAGATACGACCTACCAGCGCGGGATTGAAAGGATTACAACCCAATCCGCCGAAAGTCATCTTGCCCACACCGATTGCCACCAACGCACCGATGATAATAATCCAAAGCGGCAAGTTGGAAGGCAGATTGAATGCCAGCAACACACCGGTTATAATAGCCGAACCATCACAGATGGTAGAGCGTTCTCTCTTCAAAATAAACTTGGTAATCGCCCATTCGAAGAATACACAGGCGGCAACCGAGGTCAAGGTCACCACCACGGCGCCCAGTCCGAACATATAAAATGACACCAGCAACGCAGGTATCAACGCAATGAGTACACCATACATATTCTTCTGTATGCTGTCACCGCTATGAACGTGAGGCGATAATGATACTATTAATTTATTAGCCATACTATTTTGTCGAATTATTTTTTAGCATTACGTGCACGGATGATACCGCCTACTGTGCCCTTACCCAAACGGATATAGTCCAGCAAATAACGATGAGACGGACATGTAAACTGACACGAACCGCACTCGATGCACGACATTACATCTTCTTTTTCTACTCTCTCCCAGTCCTTATGAGCTGAAAGTGTCGCCAACAAGAAAGGCTCCAATCCCATAGGACACACACTGACGCACTTGGCACAGCGGATACAGGGCTGAGCTTCCGCACGGGCAGCTTCCTTATCATTCATAATCAGCACACCCGAACTACCTTTACAAATGGGAACTTCCGTATTAACCAGTGCTTTACCCATCATCGGACCGCCACCAATCACTTTTCCCGTATCTTCGGGCAAACCGCCAGCCGCATCAATCAGCTGGCTCATCGGGGTACCCATACGGGTGAGGAAGTTGGAGGGGTTCTTGACAGACTTACCCGTAACAGTCACGATACGTTCAAACAAAGGTTTGTTTTTCTGAACGGCTTCATAAACGGCAAATGCAGTACCTACATTCTGAACTACCGCACCCACATTGATAGGAATAGCGGGAGGAGCAGGAACCTGGCGACCGATCACAGCATCTATCAACTGTTTCTCACCACCTTGCGGATATTTCACCTGCAAAGGAACTACCTCTATACCGGGATACTGAGCAGCCTTTTCAGTCATCAACTTAATAGCATCCGGTTTATTATTTTCAATACCGATATATCCCTTGGTCACTTTTGCAGCTTTCATCAGGATGCTTACACCCACCAGTACTTCGTCTGCCTTCTCCAACATCAAACGATGATCGGCAGTGAGGTAAGGCTCACACTCTACAGCATTGATAATTACACATTCCGCCTTGCAGCCCGGAGGAGGAGAAAGTTTCACATGAGTAGGGAAACAAGCACCGCCCATACCTACTACACCTGCATTTTTCACTTTAGCAACGATTTCTTCGGGTGTGAGAGCACACTCTTTCACCAATGTCGAACTGCGGTCTATTGATTCTTCCCATTCGTCACCATCCACATCGATAAAGATAGCCGGCTTGCGGTAACCGCTAGCATCGATTACGGCGTCTACCTTGTTCACTTTACCGGATACAGACGAGAAGATGGCTGCTGAAACAAAGCCACCCGCCTCAGCAATCTTCGTACCTACCTTCACCACATCGCCTTTTTTCACGATGGCAGTAGCAGGAGCACCGATATGCTGTGACAAAGGAAATACCGCTTGCTTAGGAAGTGCAAGTGTTTCAATGGCTTTGCCTGCTGACAATTTATTTTCTGCTGGATGTACTCCACCAATTCTAAATGTCTTCACTGTTATATCTTTTTAATTTTTACTTACTTTGAATTTTGATTATGCTTCCGTTTTCGGAGCCTCAGCTTTCACCGCTTCCGCTTTCGGAGTTTCCACCTTTGAAGCCTCTACTTTTACAGCAGGTTTTGCAGCAGCCTCACCAGCCGGCACTTCTACTTTCGGTTTACGTGGCGGGAAATTGATAGCTTGGATAGCCCCTTTCGGACATTCCGATTCGCATTTACGGCAAGACTTACACTTAGCCGGATCAATGTATGCCAAATTATTTTCCAACGTAATGGCTTCGAACGGACACACTTTCACACACTTTCCACAACCAATACAACTAGCCTTGCAAGCTTTGTTGGCAACAGCTCCCTTATCCTTGTTCACACACATCACCACTACGCGGCGGTTGTTCTTTCCTTTCGGACGAATTTCAATGATCTTACGCGGACAAGCTTTGCTGCAAGCCCCACAAGCTGTACATTTTTCTTCGTCCACTTCCGGAAGACCGGTTTCAGGATTCATGTGAATAGCATCAAACTGACACGCTTCCACACAATCACCACAACCCAGACAACCGAATGTACAACCCGTCTCACCACCTGAAGTGGCATGAGCGATGGCACACGATTTAGCTCCGTCGTACAGAGCAGTACGAGGGCGATTTTCACAACTACCGTTACATCTTACCACCGCAACTTTCGGTTCAGCAGCAACGGCTTCCAATCCCAAAATGGCAGCTACTTTCTCCATTACCGGAGCACCACCAACCGGACATAACTTACCCTCCAGCGAACCGGCATCGGCAGCCTTCACGCAGGCACCGGCAAAACCAGAGCAACCGGGATAACCACATCCACCGCAATTCGCCTGAGGAAGCACTTCGCTCACCTTGGCAATCCGCGGATCTTCATACACAGCAAACTTCTTAGAAGCGGCATACAAGATTACCGCGGCAATCAAGCCAATCGCTCCCAACGAAATTACTGCAACCAGAATTAAATCCATAAATTTTAGTTAGTTATTTATTAATTATTTTTTATTGGTTCAAGCGTAAATGAAAACTTCTTGCTCAACTTATTCCTGCATACATATATAATAAGGTAATACGGAAGCAAGGCTGACAAAGCAACAAGCGCCGACCTTAACTCATCCCCCCCCGTAAGACGCATGGAAATAAATAAAGTAATCAGCAATACCAAGAAAGGGATACCAAAAGCCAGCAATACGGCTTGCATCCCCATGGAAGTAGTACCATAAATCATCACCTCCTCACCTATGCGGTAAGAAGATGCCTTCATGTCAAAAACATCAATCAGTTTCTCTTTACTTTCAGATGCATTGCAATGCCCTTTCACACTACAAGCCGAACAGGCAGAAGTTTGTACGATTCTCACCCGCACGTGAGAACCTTCAATGTTTTCCACAATACCACGATGTTTGATTATATCGGTCATTTTTGCAAACTCTACATTACAAAACTGCGACAAATGTACGACTTTAATTGGATTCTAAGAAGTATAAAATGATATTTTCACTATAAAAATCGATTTTTTGTGTGGAGAAATTAAAATTAGAAGCAAGAAAAGGAAGAAATATTTAATTTTCCTCCTTTCTACTTGTAAGGTATATAATTTATTTCATTATCACATAGCCTGCATCCAACAGTTTTTGACGAATGGATGCTATATGTTCCTCGTTTCTGGTTTCCATAACGACACGAAGGGCACATCCGGTGACATCTGCACTCTCACTATTTCGCTCATGATGTACAGAAATTACATTTCCTCCCTGCTCTGCAACAATTTTGCTGACTCCCAACAGCTGCCCCGGCTTGTCTATCAAGTCCAAAGTTACTGCATAGGTACGTCCCGACTTCGCCATACCGCGACTGATGACACGGCTCAATATCGTCACATCAATATTGCCTCCGGACACCAGGCAGACAGTTTTCTTACCCTTTACCGGTACTTTATTGAACATGGCTGCGGCAACGGACACAGCTCCCGCCCCCTCTGCAACAATCCGCTGGCGTTCTATCAATGCCAGAATAGCTGCGGCAATCTCGTCCTCAGTCACAGTTACAACTCCGTCCACATACTGATTTACCAAGTCAAAAGTATTTGTTCCCGGCTCTTTCACCGCGATTCCATCGGCAAAAGTGGAAACAGAGTGAAGACGCTCAATACGCGAATGAAGAATAGAATTTGCCATACTGGCCGCACCCAACGCCTGTACGCCATATACCTTGACAGATGGTTTCAAAGCCTTCAACGCATAAGCCACTCCCGAAATCAGTCCTCCCCCACCAATGGGAACAATGACTACCTCCACATCCGGCATTTCCTCCAATAATTCCAAACCGATAGTACCTTGTCCGGCTATCACGTTCTCGTCATCAAAGGGATGAACAAAAGTATATCCCTTTTCATCACGCAATTGCAGGGCTTTCTGATAAGCATCATCATAGACTCCCGGAACCAAACAAACTTCCGCCCCATAATGCTTCGTAGCCTCAACTTTAGATATAGGCGCTCCTTCCGGAAGACAAATCAACGACTTGATACCGCACTTAGTGGCAGCCAATGCCACCCCTTGCGCATGATTACCGGCAGAACAGGCTATCACGCCTCTCGCCTTTTCTTCATCGGACAATTGGGAAATCTTGTAATAAGCACCACGCACTTTAAACGATCCTGTGAGTTGCAGGTTTTCGGGCTTCAGATAAACTGTACTCTCAGGATTTATCTGAGGAGCATAAATCAAATCAGTGCGACGGACAACCTCTTTCAGGACATGAGCCGCTTTGTATATTGCATCTAATTGTAGCATAGGTATAACACTCTTGTTTTTAAATTGGGTGCAAAGCTACAAATAAAATTGATTCCTTACACTCACATACAACGTAAAATTGTATTCTTTTCTCTTTGTTCTCCTTTTCACTTGTCGACAGAGTTCACACTCAAGGAAATATGTAAAAGCCCCGGCAGCACTATCGTTTTCATTTTGACACTCCTTATCTGCTGTCTTATCTGGATTTCGATATAATCTGTTTTTCACTTTTACTCTCGGCCACCTCTACCAGATAAACACTGGCACAAATAAGAACAATCGCCGCCAACTGCGTCCATGAGAAGCGATCCTGCCCCAAAACAAAAGAAGTCACCGTAGCAACAATCAATATTAAATACCCGTAAATGGCTACTAATGTCGTTTTCAGATATTTCAGCCCGAGAGGAAGTAATAAATAACTAATGGTGGTAGGAAATACCAAAACAAAAAGCAAGATCAACATAGGCGTAGAGAAAAGTGACATTTTCAGTATAGGAGCATCAAAACCATAAATCGTATTGACAACAACAGCCATAACAGCCGCCCCTAAAAAAGTATATTTTAACATCGTCATATCTCCCACTCCTTTTAACAGACGGTTACTGAAAACAAGATAGACGGCATAAACCAATGAACTGGCCAAACACATCAAATTACCTAACGGAGCATTGGAGGCAAGATCGTCACTAGGTTGTGTGGATATGCATAGAACAGCTCCTCCCAATCCCATTCCAATGCCAAGCACTTTCATCCAGGTTACTTTTTCCTTATAAAACAATACAGAGATAATGAATACCCATATAGGCTCCAAACTGACAAAAATAGAACTGGAAACCGGAGTAGTCTTACTGATACCCAACAAATAAAAAAACATATATCCATAAATACCTAAAGCCCCTAAAATAAAGAGCTGCCATTTCTGACGGATAGTGGAGTTTTCGGGCTTGCAAAATATATCAATAAGCCAAAAAGCGGCGGCCCCAAATACCAATCGGAAAGTAACCCCTGTCACAGGAGCTATCCACAAAGGTAAAAGATACTTCAGTGCGTTCATATTAAGGCCTCCCAACGCTTTGGAGACAACCATGCTAAGGTTTGCTTCAACTTGTCTATTCATACTTCATGCTGTTATGTTATTACGTGGGTATTTTTCTTATAAACTCAGTTTTTCCTGCTTCATCACAATAAACATCCCCATCAAGGCTACCATCAGATTAAGCCAGAAGGCAAAGGTTTGCGAATGAGAATGGAACAGATTCTGAAAAGCATCCACAATAAACGGACAAAGCAGTATGGCCACATAATTCATCGCCATGACAAAAGCAAGTGCCAACGTCACTTTGTGAGGAACCGCCACATCAGAAGTCTTATCATAAATCAACGGTTGGATAATACCGTATGAAAGCCCGTTCAGAATACATCCCAAAGCAATCAGTATTTCGGAACGACTAAGCAGAATAATCCCCATTCCACAGGCTATCATCAACAAACAAACCATATAGATACGACGGCCCAAGACCTGCACTATCTTATTCAGGACAAAACCCGGTGCCATAATAGCGAGAAAAAACAAAGATATCAAGATGCCTGCCCTACCACTGGACAGTCCATATTCTTCCATCAGGAAAGGCAGATTGAAACTAATAATAATCACCAGATAAGTAGCCAATCCGTAAAAAGCCATCAGCTTGACCAAAGCCTTGACATTAATTCCCCGCTTACCCATTTCCCTGGCAGTATCGGCTGGAATATCATCAGAGGAATGATAATTGGAGAGATCTTTTTTCAGATAACGAGTAAGGAAAACGGACACAAAAGGAAACAGATAGACCAAAAACGGCAAATGCCAGTTCACTTCTGCCAGATATCCTGTCAGTGTAGTGGCAAGCACCAGCGTGATATTGGTGATGGCAGAACTGTAACCAAATTGCTTTGTACGGTAACTTCCCACAAAATAACGGGATATCAATCCGGTAGAAAGCGGAACAATCAATCCCGACCCCATCCCCAACATGGCGCTGACGGCTATCAACTGCCACATTTTATCAGAAAGCAGATAAAGAATACCACTCGCCCCGAAAAGAGCCAGCCCTATCTGCAACAACAAAAGGTTGTTCACTTTCTCTGTCAATTTACCTGATAACAAGATAAAGGGTATGATAAGAAGTGATGGCAACGAAGACAACATCTGGATCTCCAGATCTGTAGCAGAGGGAAATATTTTATTCAAATCTCCCAAAATGGGCGACACCGCCAGTCCCGGCAATGCATTGAGTGCCGAGATGGAAAATATACCTACTAACGTAATGAGGGGAATGGTCCCCTGCCCTGTTTGTACTTTCATAATGAAATCGGTTTAGATTGTGATAGAAACAAAGTGTAAAAGAATTGGTTCAAAGCCGGTTTATAATTGGTCAATGCAATCATGTGCCCATATGCTACTATGCCAATTGGCTGCGCTATGTTCCGCATGACACATTATCCCCCATAAATTAAAAAACATAAAATCAAGAAACTTTTCTCCAAACCTCCTGTTGAGGGAGAAAAACGCGGGAAACTCCCATGTTTTCCATTGTATTACTAATCTAAACTTTAAGTAAAATGAAAGAATGTAATTGTGATTTGAGAGACGGTGACGCAAAGACAGCCGTGTTTGGTTCAAACGAAATGCTACAGCCTGCCCCGGTAGATACCATCCCTATGGAACCTACCACCCCACAGATTGCTTATCAAATGGTAAAAGACGAAACATTCGCCCAAACCCAGCCACGCCTTAACCTGGCCACTTTCGTTACCACCTACATGGACGACTATGCCACCAAACTGATGAACGAAGCCATCAGCATCAACTACATTGATGAAACAGAATATCCTCGTATCGCAGTGATGAATGCCAAATGTATCAATATCATGGCTAATTTGTGGAATTCGCCCGAACAGGCAAAATGGAAAACCGGAGCACTGGCTATCGGCTCCAGCGAGGCTTGTATGCTGGGAGGAGTAGCCGCCTGGTTACGCTGGAAAGACAAACGTAAAGCTCAGGGGAAACCGACTGACAAGCCTAACTTTGTCATTTCAAGCGGTTTTCAGGTTGTTTGGGAAAAGTTCGCCCAACTTTGGCAAATTGAAATGCGCCAAGTACCTCTCACCTTGGACAAAACCACTCTGGACCCCGAAGAAGCACTGAAGATGTGTGACGAGAACACCATCTGCATCGTCCCCATCCCAAGGTGTGACATGGACAGGTTTGAACGATGACGTGGAAGCGTTGGACAAAGCACTGGATGCCTACAACGCCAAAACCGGCTATGATATTCCTATCCATGTAGATGCTGCAACCGGCGGTTTCATCCTGCCGTTCCTCAATCCCGACACAAAATGGGACTTCCGCTTGAAATGGGTTCTCTCCATCAGCACTTCCGGCCACAAGTTCGGACTGGTTTATCCGGGACTGGGATGGGTAGTATGGAAAGACAAGAAATACCTTCCGGATGCCATGTCGTTCAGTGTCAATTATCTGGGTGCGAACATCACACAGGTTGGTTTGAACTTCAGCCGTCCCGCCGCACAGATTCTGGGACAGTACTACCAATTTATCCGTCTGGGATTCCAAGGATACAAAGCCATCCAATACAATTCCATGGAAATCACCAAGTACATCCACAGCGAAATAGCCAAGATGGCTCCGTTCGTAAATTACAGCGATGACGTAGTAAATCCTTTGTTCATCTGGTACATGAAACCCGAATATGCAAAGAATGCCAAATGGACTCTGTACGATTTGCAGGCTAAATTGCAGCAAAGCGGCTGGATGGTTCCTGCCTACACCTTGCCGGAAAATATCCAGAATTACGTAGTTATGCGTGTTGTGGTACGTCAGGGATTCAGCCGTGACATGGCGGATATGTTGTTGAACGACATCAAGAATGCCATCTGCGAGTTCGAGAAACTGGAATATCCCACTCCTACCCGCATCGCCCAAGACAAGAATATCGCTGTAAAAGGTACTGTGTTCACTCACAATGCCCATAGCAACGCCGCTAAAAAATAAGCATAGATAACAATAATGCAACCATCCGCCGTTAAGGTAGATGGTTACTTCAATCAAATTAATTTATGGAAAGAACTATAACTATCCAGCAAATAAAGGATGTTGCCCAGGAGGCTTACAATCTGTACAAGGACAATACAGACGGTAAGAACGCCGACTATATCCCTTATCTGGCAAATATTGATCCCAAACTGTTCGGGATCAGTATCTGTCTGATGAACGGAGAAATCATCCAACTGGGTGACTCTCAGTACCGTTTCGGTATCGAGTCCGTTTCCAAGGTGCTGACCGCCATCCTGGTACTCCGCCAATACGGTGCTCCCAAGGTGCTCGAAATGATTGGCGCCGATGCTACCGGACTGCCGTTCAACTCCATCATGGCCATCTTGTTGGAAAACGACCATCCGTCCACCCCATTGGTAAACGCCGGCGCCATCTCGGCCAACAGTATGGTGCAACCCGTAGGAAACAGCGATGCCAAGTGGAAAGCCATCGTAGACAATATGACCGAACTATGCGGAAGTACCCCGCAACTGATCGACGAACTGTACCGGTCAGAGTCGGCGACAAATTTCAACAACCGTTCCATCGCCTGGCTATTGAAAAATTATAACCGTATCTACGATGACCCCGATATGTCGCTCGACCTCTACACCCGCCAGTGTTCCATGGGCATCACTGCAGAACAGTTGTCCATCTGTGGAGCCACCATCGCCAACGAAGGATTGAACCCGAACACCAACAAGCAAGTGTTCGACAAAGCCCTCTCCCCGAAAATCACCTCCATGATAGCTACCGTAGGTTTCTATCAGCACACAGGCGACTGGCTTTACACTTCGGGAATTCCTGCCAAGACAGGCGTAGGAGGCGGTGTCATGGGCGTAATGCCGGGTGTCATGGGCATTGCAGCCTTCGCGCCTCCTCTGGATGACGCCGGCAACTCCGTGAAAGCACAGCTTGCCATCAAGCATATTATGAACAAACTGGGCATGAACGTATTCAATGGCCATCGCATCCACGTGCAATAATCCATTTCGTTCCCATAGGAAAACCGGTATTTCTCTCACTCCGAGAGGAGTACCGGCTTTTTAATTAAAAATTTTTTCCGCTAAAATTTCTCACACTCTTACATTATGCCTATCTTTGCACTGACAAATTCATCATATTATGAAGAACAAAGTCATCCGTAAAGAACCGGACCAATGACGAACTCACGCAGAGAAACCATTGGAGTTCCCTTGGCGGAATATTTGAAAGAGAAATGCTGGAACAGCCCAAAGCGCCCGATGACGTTGATTATGGAATTGAATTAACTATTAAATAACTTTATGAGTAACAAATCAAAAATCGAGATTTGCGCCAACTCCGTGGAAAGTGCTGTGAAGGCACAACAAGCCGGTGCTTATCGTGTAGAACTATGTGCAGGTATTCCGGAAGGCGGAACAACCCCGTCTTTTGGTGAAATCCGTATGGCACGCCAATTATTGAACCAAACAAAACTGCATGTCATTATCCGTCCCCGTGGCGGAGATTTCCTATATTCTCCTATTGAACAAGAAATCATGCTGCATGATATTAAAGTGGCACGCCAGCTGGGTGCGGACGGTGTGGTATTCGGCTGTCTTACCGCAGAAGGCTATGTCGATGTGCCTCTGATGCAGAAACTGATGAATGCGGTAGGCGAGATGAGTGTCACCTTCCACCGTGCTTTTGATATGTGCAGCAATCCCAAAGAGGCCTTGGAACAGATTATCGGACTGGGTATAGACCGGGTTCTTACTTCCGGACAGGAAGCTACCGCCGAAAAGGGAATCCCTCTTCTGAAAGAATTGGTGGAACAGGCCGACGGACGGATCATCATCATGCCGGGATGCGGTGTGAATGCCGGTAATATCCGTAAGATTGCCGAAGAAACCGGAACTTCGGAATTTCATTTCTCCGGACGTAGCAGCGTAGACAGCGGCATGATTTATCGTAACTCAAAAGTATCCATGGGAGGTACTGTAAAGATAGAAGAGTATCTGAAAGACGTTACCGATCCTGACAAAGTAAAAGCCGCCTTGTCCGAACTGGCAATGAAAGACGAAAACGACAAAGCACTGGAAAAGAAAAACAAAAGCCTCAACCCCAAGAAATCAAAGAAAGAGGATGACTGGGACGATGAGGACGATGACTTGGATGATGACAAGTAAACAACAGGTAAGCATAAACGCTATCAATATATTTAGGGATATTCAGTAAATGTCTCTAAAAAATAAGATGGCATATGAAGATGATAGGGCATGACCATTTCATATGCCATTCTTATTGTCATTTTTCCGTGCTTTCTCACATACTTCTATCCGACAGGACATGACGTTCCGGAAGAAGTCTGATGACCTCTTCTGATTCTGTGAGTAAAATCATATCATGCTGCTTTAGCTGTTTTGTTTCTGATTTTTTCTATCATCAGTATGGCATTTGCCGTATGTATTCCAAAGAAAATCCACAGTATTTCCGTCTTCCTGTTTCTGGCCTTTATCCTTGAGAGCGAGTAATGTTGCTTTTGAGTGCCGAAGCTTCCTTCAAGCCGTGTTGCCCTTTCTTTTGAGAGTTCGCTTCTAAGCACCTTCCTCAAAGGCTCATCTTTGGCCGCCCTTCCGCACAAAGGATGTGGATATCCCATATTTTGTACAGAACTTTCTGTTGGCATTATTGGCATATATGGAATCGGCAGCCACACATCTTACCCTTACATTCATAAGCTTCTGCTGCATACGGATACAGTCCTTCAAGCGTATACCCTCATTGAATGCCTTGAACGAGAGGTGTTCGATGAACGATATGCCGTCTATCTGTATATTATTGACCTTTGCACCGAACTCGACGGACTTGGTTTCCTTGCCTCTGACGATGGGACGTACATAATGACGGTCAATGCTGACGATGCGGTCACTGACTTTCCGCCCTTCAAACATTTCCTTTTCTTGTACAAGCACCTTTCTGATGATGGAAAGACGCTTATGATAATCCTGGGTATATCGGAGTAAAGCACCGTACTCGCTATGGATCCCATCCCTTTGACTGAGGAGCTTTTCAAGAAGCTTGATCATACGGCGCTTAAGCATTCTTGTCCTTGAAGCTCTCCTCTTTCTTTTCTTGCAGTAGGACAGATAGGATTCCGCCACATTCCTGTATTTGTTGCGCGGACGCCTTATGCCCAACTCCCTGCAATGCCGGCATATATGCCTGTAGAGCCATTCGAGGCTTTCCCAAAGGAGTTTCATGTCCGTAGGAAAACGCATGTGGCTTTCATAGCATGTGGCATCGGTCATGCAGACGTGAAGGTTATCAAGATAAGGTTTCCAGTGTGAAGCCAGGAGCTCCTGGAAAGAATCAATGTCAAGGCGGGATGCTATCTCATTACGGATGGCACTGACTATCTTGAAGTTGGTTATGGGAAGGGACGGGGGAATCATAATTCCACAGAAAATCTGGTAGTGTATGTTCCCGTTCAGATGTTCCACCAGTTGCCTGTCGGAGAATCCGGTGTATGCCTTCAGGACCATAAGGGCGATCTTTGCGGAAGGACTGAATCTGTTCCTGCGTCCCAGGCGCCGGTCCGACAGGCCGGCGGCTTTTGCCATACATTCAAACGGAAAGACCGAATGAAGCTTGCCAAGCTCACTCTCATTAAAACTCTTGCGGTATTTTTCCAGAATATCAAATTCTGTAAAACCCAAAGTAGGGTGAATTTCTGAAATATTCACTATCTTTGCCATATCTTATTAGTTTGGATATTTCCCCCGTTTTGGCCGTCAAATCTTATTTTCGGGGGAATACCTAAAGATACAAAAAAGCCAACTAATTCGCAATACTTTGTGTATGAATTAGTTGGCTGATTTTGTAATATTTAATGAATGTCCCTATTTAACGCGGATATTCAGTTTGCAAACTTGAATATCCGCGTTACTTTTTGTTTATACTGAATCCTACAGCTTATGTATCACCTTCATCAGCTGCTCACCCAGTCCGATGGTATATCCTTGTGACACGAATACCACCCGGTTAAAGGTATCCCCAATGATAAACATAGGCAGGATAGTCTTGTTAGACAACTTCATGCCTTCTGCAATCTGCTTCTGGATGGAACCGTCCACATCAATACCGTAAGTAATGGTAGCCGGTAATCCGGGGAATTCCTGCGGGCGGAACTTCTTGTACTGCTCCTCGTTGGGGAACAACAGCACGATTCCTCTGCCCCATTCATCAAACTCCTTACCCAATGCCGCAATATCACGCAAGGCATGGTTCGTAGGTTCTTGTCCGGCACCCAGTACGGCTACAATGTAGTAACCACGTCCTGTAGTGGCAAGAATAGACTTCAGTTCATCGCTATCTATCGGTTTATAAGTAGATTCCGAGTTGAAGTTACCGATCACCTGAATATCATCCTTACTTTCACGCATCACCAAGTCCACCGTAGTCGTTTCCCCCGGCTTGATGGTAAAGAAAGTCAGCTGGGACAATACGCCGCCGTTGGCCAGACGAGTACCGGTCACCATCACATAATTGCCGGCATCCAGTGCCGTTCCGTTCTTCAACAGATTAGCCCAAGTAGCACCGCCACCCATATCAATATCGCCTTCATCATAATTCAGCAATTTCAAGGTTCCGGCAGGAGTCAGTCTGGAAATAGAGAAATGAGAATAATACTTCGGGTCGGCCAAAGACTTGATCGGCGTATATCTGGCAATAAACTTGCCGGTAGGCGCACTGGCCTGTTCCATCGCCTCAAAGTTCACATCAACAGCACCTTCATCACCCATCAACTGCACTTTTCCGGTCACTTCGTCTATACGTGCAGGAATACCCATGCTGCGTGCCATGGAAACAAAGAAGATATCACGGCTGTGCGCATCGGCTGTACGGGCCTTCCACACCCCTTCCGGAGTAATCGGAGAACCGCCCAGATTGCAATCCTTGTCCACACGGATATTTTCGGCAACCCATGCAACCAGCTTCATCGGATCGGCAAGGTAAGCCTCACGCTCCTGTTCGGGCACTGCTTTCTCAAAGAATCCTTTGTACGGAGTAATCATTTCGTTGCTCACACGCGGATTACGCACAAATCTGCGGAAATAATCGGCATTGGCGCACAGATGTGAATTCATCATGTGGTCTATCAACACTTCGGAACTTACATCGCGAAGGTCTTTGGCGGAAATCTGCTGAAGCAGGTCAATGCCGCCCTTCTTTGACTTGTCCGAACGGAGACGGGCCATAAAGTCACGGATGGTTTCGTGGTTACCACGTGATGCCACCAGCAATTTGGCAACAACATCCTCGTCCAACTGATACTCTTTAGCGAAATGACGGGCCGATTCATCCGTCATGAACGTAGCCACGTAGGCATTGCGGATAGAGTCCTCCAAGGCCATGCGGCGATTGTTCTCCGCACGTTGTTCGGGAGTCACTTCGGGCATATTGGCGCCTTCCACCGGAGGAATGATATCCATATCCAGTGTATAAGCCTCGCCGGCCGTCTTGTCCAGTTTCACGGTCAAGGCATTGTCTTTTCCGAAAGACAGTTTGGAGTAACCGAATTTTCCATCTTTGGAAGCCCATACCAGCATATCCCCTTTTCCGGCTGTCAGGAACGTCTTGCCGTCCGCATCCGTCTGTTTGGAAGCTACGGTATAAAATTCGGCATAGTTATACACCTTGAATTCCACTTTGGCATCAGCCACCGGTTTGCCATCCGCATCCACGATGGCCACATCGGCTTTTGCCGTAGGGGCATAGTTGTCAATCACATTGATTTCCGTATACCGGGGAGTGCGGTACATCACTTCTTCCGGTCCGTTATAACGTCCGAACACCTTGGTGTGCATCAGCATACCCCGTGAAGCGGGAGCGTTGAACCAACCCAGATTCAGTACCGGTTCGGGTTCGCAAGCACCCAGGAAGTACCATTTGCCATCCACCCAGGCTTCCACCCAGGCATGATTATCATCGGTATGTGCCCAACGCGGCGTATATACCTGGCGGGCAGGGATGCCTACCGAACGCAAGGCGGCTACCGTGAACGTAGATTCCTCGCCGCAACGTCCGTAGGCTGTCTTTACGGAAGCCAGCGGACTACTGGTACGGGCATCAGAGGGAGTATAAATCACCTTCTCATGACACCAGTGGTTCACTTCCAGCACGGCATCATATAAAGAAAGGTTTTTCACTCTGTCCTTCAGTTCCTCGTAGAATACCTTACGGCTGTCGTCCAGATTCTCGTTGTTTACGCGGATGGGCAGTACAAAGTGGCGGAACTCGCGTTCGGGAACCACTTTTCCCCACGGCATCTCCTCACGCGCCTTGAAAGCGTAATCCACGTTTTCCAGATAGAATTCACCGGGATGATCCGCTATATCCGCCAAAGGCATATAGGCGTAAAGGAAAGTCATCGCCTCCTTCTGCTCATCGCTCATGGGTTGTTCGAATACCTGGAAGAGGTCACCTTGGGCCAGCGTATCACGCCGTGCCTCAAAATCCTGCTGAACAGCGGCACGTTCAGCCTCATCACTGATCAAATGTTTGTTGTTTGTACACGAGGCACACAGCATCAAGCCTATCCCCGCCGCACACAGAGCCAATAATTTCATCTTGTTGTTTATTTAGGTTAGCAATTTGTTATTGGCTACGAAGATAAGACTTTTTTCTTATTTTTGACGAAGTTCAAGCTATTATTTAGTATCCGCCGGCTCCGATTGTTGCGATTGATAATATTCCTCCTTCCGCTTGTTGGCCTGCTGCACCAGACTGGTGACGTATACCGTGAAAATGGGGAACATCATCATTCCCAAGGCGGCCAGCACCACCGACAGTATTTTCCCCGTAGGAGTGACGGCATAAATATTGCTCCCTACGGTAGTGACATCCATAAACGCCCACCACAGCGCACTCCAGTAGTCCGTCACCATAGGGTTCACCTTATGTTCCAGCACAAAGAAGATAAGGCTGGCAAAATACACGGTGGCCATCAGCATGGTGATGTACGAGGTAAACAGCCCGGACGCCTTGCTGCCCGACAGCCAGCCCACCACGATAGCCAGCGCATACCCTCCCCTCAGCAAAGGGATAAAGCGCAGGAAATAACTGATTTCGGGCGAGAAAGTGATGTGATAGAAATCAATGATATTTAAATAAGGTATAGATACCAGCAGGAAAATAAAATGGCTGGTGAAGTATCTTCCTTTTTCTTTCGAGAGGAAAAACTCCAGCAGGAAATCGAACAGGAAAAACATACATATCCAGAACTGAATCTTCAGATAAGAACCTTGATTCAGGAAAGGGATGTTATGAAAAGTATCTATCGAGATACTTATAACCAGAAAAAGGGACATCAACAGGATGAGTATATGCAAGATCCCGTAAATCCCCCTGCGGGAATAGATGAATGAGGAGAAAGCTGTTTTCATAAACGATACTGATTATATTGTTTTTTCTAGAAACACCCTTCCGGGTACGATTGTTTCATTCCGGATACCTTCCGGGTTAATAAACCTAAACGGATAAACATCATTTCCAGGGAGTTGTTATAAACTCCGTAAACAAAAAACATACATTTTTTAAAACCTAAACTTTATGGCAAACATTAGTAAATCAGTCAAGCTAGGGGTATTTACCCTCGCTATTATGAACGTGACTGCGGTAGTATCCCTGCGCGGGCTGCCTGCTGAAGCCGAATACGGACTGAGTTCGGCATTTTATTATTTATTCGCGGCCATCGTCTTCCTGATACCTACCTCGTTGGTAGCGGCGGAACTGGCGGCCATGTTCCAGGACAAGCAAGGCGGTGTGTTCCGATGGGTGGGTGAAGCCTACGGAAAGAAATTCGGCTTCCTCGCCATCTTCCTGCAATGGGTGGAAAGCACCATCTGGTATCCCACCGTCCTGACTTTCGGAGCCGTGGCACTGGCATTTATCGGCATGAGTGACACCCATGATATGGCCTTGGCATCCAACCGCTATTACTCACTGGCGGTGGTCTTGATTATCTACTGGCTGGCCACCTTCATTTCGCTGAAAGGCATGGGCTGGGTAGGCAAAGTGGCCAAAGTAGGCGGTATGGTAGGTACGATCATTCCTGCCGGCCTGCTGATGGTGCTGGCGGTGATTTACCTTGCTTCCGGCGGACAGAGCCAGATGAACTTTGACGGCAACTTCTTCCCCGATTTCAGCAACTTCGACAACCTGGTACTGGCTTCCAGCATCTTCCTGTTCTATGCCGGTATGGAAATGGGCGGTATCCATGTAAAAGACATGGAAAATCCTGCCAAGAACTATCCGAAAGCCGTATTCATCGGTGCGGCTATCACCGTGATCATCTTCGTGCTAGGCACCTTCGCACTGGGGATCATCATTCCCGAAAAGGACATCAACCTGACTCAGAGTCTGCTGGTAGGCTTTGATAATTACTTCAAGTATGTCCATGCTTCGTGGTTGTCGCCTATCATCGCCGTGGCTTTGGCATTCGGTGTGCTGGCAGGCGTGTTGACCTGGGTGGCAGGTCCGTCCAAAGGTATCTTCGCAGTGGGCAAAGCAGGTTATCTGCCTCCCTTCTTCCAGAAGACCAACGCCAACGGCGTACAGAAAAACATTCTGCTGATCCAAGGCCTTGCCGTAACCTTGCTCAGCCTGCTGTTCGTTGTGATGCCTTCCGTACAGAGTTTCTACCAAATCCTGTCACAGCTCACCGTATTGCTTTACCTCATCATGTATCTGCTGATGTTCAGCGGCGCCATCTATCTGCGTTACAATATGAAAAAGGCCCCGCGCCCGTTCCGCATCGGCAGCAAAGGCAACGGACTGATGTGGCTCATCGGCGGTCTGGGTTTCTGCGGTTCGCTGCTGGCATTCGTGCTCAGCTTCATTCCGCCCAGCCAGATTGCGGTAGGCAGCAACACCGTATGGTTTGCCGTTTTGATTATCGGCTGCGTCGTGGTAGTCGCAGCTCCGTTCATTATCTATGCATCGCGCAAACCGTCATGGGTAGACAAGGATACACAGTTCGAACCGTTCCACTGGGAAGAACAGGCCACAACGGCACAGACAGCGGCTCCGGTTTCCGGCGCGGCTAAAAGTTCCGCTTCAAGCGCCTCTACAAACGCTGCCGCCGGACCGGCCTCTCAAAGTACCCCGTCTCCGGAGCAACACAAATAACCCCCGCTGACGGGTTGGCCCATTCCTTTTTATCACAGGCAATTCCGGTTCCTTGAAAAGCAAGAAGCATGTTTTTCAAGAAGCCGGAATTGCTGTTTTCCACCAACCGGGATGGTTATTTCCCTCTCTCTTCCAATAATTTCCTGTAAATCATAGCCGGAATTAAAGAAACATTCCTATCTTTGTCCCCCGGTTCACTTAATAATCACGTTTGACATGAAGCATAAGGCCTTTTTCATTTTTATGACAGCCCTTTTTATAGGGAGTCCGCTTTATGCACAAAAATATAAAATAGCCCTTATCCATTCCTACCAGGAAGGGTACAGCGGTGCCGGCATTGTAAACAAACTGTTTGTCAAAGGACTGAAAGACCAGCAAATAGACTTCCAGCTGCGCACCTTTTATCTGGATTGCGAGAAATACGAATCCGTAGAAGAAGAGCGACGGATTTCCGAGTTTGCAGATTCCATCCGCTCATGGGGAGGAGATTTGATTGCCGTGCTCGATGATCAGGCAACCTACTCTGTCATGGCTTGCGGAAACCCGTATGTCAGGCAGGTTCCCGTCGTATTCAGCGGAGTGAATTATCCCAACCAAGAGTTGCTGGCACAATATCCCAACATTACGGGCTACATAGACAAACCCGATTACCTCACCACCTGCCGGATGATAGAACGTATCATGGGCAAAGTCCGCATCCACATCCTGAACGGGCGGACCGTGCTTGACCGCCTTATCTGGAAAGACCTGAGCGAACAATGCAAAGGATCGGAAATCACCCTCCACCAATGGAAAAGACAAGAGGCCCGGCCCGACAAGCTGAATATCCCCATCAGTGACAAAGATGATACCGAATATGAATCCCTGTACGAAAAGCTGAACGAATACAACCAATTGGACTCCACCGTCGTAGTCCGCCTGTCCAGTGATTCCGTAGCTGCCCGCGACCTGATGTGGCTGTCCAGCGGAGTCTTCCAATACTCCCTGTTCCTGTATACCAAACGGGACTATACCACCCTGCGCATCGGCAGCCTGTTCGACAATCCCGGATTCGAAACCATCAACGAAGGATTCGGGATAAAGGAATACATGCTGGGAGGTTATTTCGCCCCCATCGAAACACAGCTAAGCGACATGACCGCCGGCATCAAAGAAAGACTGCAAGGAAAGATACCCGTCCCGGCGGTAAAACAAATCGCCAAACAGTACCTGGTCAACTGGCAGGCCATGAAGAGATACCAGATCCCCCTTGAAAGCATTCCACCGGAATATACCATCATGTACAGGCCGTGGAGGGAAAAATACGCAACCCCCATCCTGATTCTTGAAAGCCTCCTGGTCTTCACACTCCTTTTGGGGATAGCCTACCTTATTTATATCTATACACTGGAAAAAGGACGCAAAAAAGAAGCCTTGCGCAACCTCAGGTTCGAACACGAAGCATTAACGCTTGCACTGGAAGGAGGGAATACCTACGCGTGGTGTTTCGACGGAAAGACCGCCGTGCTCGACCAAGCTTTCCCAAAACCTGTTGGGAATAGAGGAAATAGCCCATTATGTACACCCCGACGAACAAGCCCGGTTCAGAAAAAACGTATCCAACATACTACACCGGCAACGAAGAACAGCCCAATACCGTTGCCAATTCAACGACACCGGTTACCAATGGTGGGAATTCAGATACAGCGTGTTGCAGAATAATGAACAAAATCCTATCATCACCGGACTTCTGGTAAACATTCAGGAGATCAAAGACAAGGAAGAAGAACTGATACGCGCCCGCAAACTGGCGGAACAGGCGGAACTGAAACAATCCTTCCTGGCCAACATGAGCCATGAAATCCGTACTCCGCTTAATGCCATCGTGGGATTCTCCAACCTGCTCACTACCGAGAAAAACATCTCGGAAGAAGAGAAAAAAGAGTTTGCCTCCATCATAGACAACAATACCAGACTCTTGTTGAAGCTGGTCAATGATGTGCTGGAACTATCCCGTATAGAATCCGGCAATATGTCCTTTCATTGCGAGGATTGCAGCGCGCATCATTTCGCCGAAACGGTCTATCAGACCCATCAGGTAATTATTCTCCCTCCAGTGGAATTCATCAAAGAATTTCCCGACGAGGATGTGACCATACACATAGACCGTATGCGCCTCACCCAAGTCATCACCAACTTTTTGGGAAACGCCAAGAAGTTCACCTCCCAAGGACACATCAAACTGGGTTATTTCTGCGACAAAGAGAAAAAGGAAATCCATATCTTCGTAGAAGATACCGGTGCGGGAATCCCTAAAGAAGAATTACAAATGATATTCGAGCGGTTCTACAAGCGGAATGAGTTTGTACAGGGTGTAGGGCTGGGACTCGCCATCAGCAAGGTCATTGTAGAAAAAAATGAACGGACACATCGATGTGCAATCCGAGGTGAACAAGGGCAGCCGTTTCACCGCCGTACTGCCCTATCTGTAATTTTATTCCTGTGCAGGCTGTTTAGGCAGGGCGAACTGCAAGACCAGATACGCCAGCACACCCGCCAGCACCGTTCCCAGTATGACACCCATCTTTGCCTGCGTCAGCAACACCGGCGAATCCCCGAAAGAGAGGTTGGCTATGAACAAAGAAACCGTAAAACCGATACCTCCCAAAAGACAGATACCTGTCAGGTTCACCCAGGTCATGCCTTTCAGCAGTCCGGCGAACCCCATCTTTATCACCAGCCAGGTAAAGAAATAAATGCCGGCAAACTTACCCGCCAGCAATCCCGCCAGCACCGCCCAGGTAGCCATCCCCACTTCCAGACCGCCATGATCCGCCGTGAGCGAGACACCCGCATTGGCAAAGGCGAACAAGGGAAGAATAATATAATTCACCATTCCATGCAGACTGTCTTCCAATGACTGCAAGGGAGAGATGACACGGTCCGAGGAAGACTCGATGCTTTTCAGCACATTGATCTGCATCTTGCTTAACACAACACTTTCCTTGTCACTGGCAGGAAAGACAGCAATGTTCTCGCGGATGCGGTTAATGTACTTACCTATCTTGTAATGAGGAGTGGCGGGAACCGTGAAGGCTGCGACAACTCCCGCAATGGTAGCGTGGATGCCGCTCTGCAAAAACAGATACCACATAATCACTCCCCAGAAAATATAAAACCAACGGTTGTGCACCCGGAAGAAATTCCCGCCGCAAAGTATCAGCAGGATACCCGCCGAAGCAATCAGGTAGTTCACCGACAGATGAGAGGTGTAAAAAAGGGCGATGACCAGAATGCCGCCGATATCATCGACCACAGCGAAAGCGGTCAGAAAGACTTTCAAGCTCAGCGGAACCCGCTTGCCGAACAGGCTGAGCACTCCCAGCGAAAAGGCGATATCCGTAGCCATCGGTATGGCCAGACCACTTTGGGCCGGAGTTCCCGCCGTCATGAAATAATAGATCAGCACCGGAACCAGCATACCGCCGCACGCCGCCACGATGGGCAAAAGCGCCTGCCGGAAACTGGACAACTCGCCCACCAGTATCTCACGCTTTATCTCCAGCCCCACACTGAAGAAAAAGACAGCCATCAAAGCATCGTTGATAAAAGTCATCAAGGTCATGTGATGCCCGTTATGACTGAAGAAATTAAATTCTCCTATCTGAAGATGCACCTCGTAATTCCAAAAGGAGGCATAAATATCCCCCCACGGAGAATTGGCCAGGAACATAGCCAGCAAGACTACCCCCATCAGCAACATCCCTCCATTAATATGATAGTGCGCCGCCCGCTGGAAGGAAAAGTTCAAGTTCAGAATTTTCAGTTTTTCCATATCAATTGAATTTAAGAGTTTGTGATAAATTGCCATCAAAACACAAGCCCTTCCTGTTATTGACTTTTTAATTTCAACTAACAGAAAGAGCCCGCTTATTGTTTGCTCCCCAGAGCTTGTTTATTCTTGAATTAATCCAGCTTCAGAACGGCCAGGAACGCCTTTTGCGGTACTTCCACATTACCGATCTGTTTCATTCGTTTCTTACCTCTTTTTTGTTTTTCCAACAATTTACGCTTACGGCTCACGTCACCGCCATAACACTTCGCGGTCACATCCTTGCGCACCGCCTTGATGGTTTCCCTTGAGATAATCTTCGCCCCGATAGCTGCCTGAATGGCAATATCAAACTGCTGGCGCGGAATCAGCTCTTTCAGTTTCTCACACATACGCTTGCCCAGGTTATAGGCATTGTCCACATGTGTCAGGGTAGAAAGCGCATCCACCGGCTCACCGTTCAACAAGATATCCAGCTTCACCAGTTTGGAAGGGCGGAAACCCGACTGATGGTAGTCAAAGGAAGCATATCCTTTCGAGATACTCTTCAGCTTGTCATAAAAGTCAATCACGATTTCACCCAGCGGCATCTTGTAGTGAATCTCCACCCGGTTGCCCGACACATAATTCTGCCGCACCAGTTCGCCGCGCTTGCCCAGACACAGTGTCATGATAGGGCCGATGTAATCGGTGGCGGTAATGATCGTGGCATCAATGAAAGGTTCCTCGATGTGGTCAATCAGCGTCGGATCGGGCATACCGCCGGGATTATGCACCTCGTTGGCATGTCCCTGCTTGTCATACACCATGTACGACACGTTGGGCACGGTCGTAATCACATTCATATCAAACTCGCGGTCCAGACGTTCCTGAACAATCTCCATGTGAAGCAATCCCAGAAAACCGCAACGGAATCCGAAGCCCAGAGCCAGTGAAGACTCCGGCTGGAAAGTCAGCGAGGCATCATTCAGCTGAAGTTTCTCCAGCGAAGCGCGGAGGTTCTCGTAATCTTCCGCCTCGATAGGATAAACCCCGGCAAACACCATCGGCTTCACTTCCTCGAATCCGGCAATCGCCTTTTCACACGGACGGGCGATGTGAGTGATGGTATCCCCCACCTTCACCTCGCGCGAGGTCTTGATGCCCGAAATGATATACCCCACATCTCCTGTGCGCAGTTCCGCACGGGGAATCATATCCATTTTCAGCACACCGATCTCATCTGCATCATACTCCTTGCCGGTATTGAAGAATTTCACCTTGTCCCCTTTGCGGATCACCCCGTTCTCTATTTTAAAATACGCGATGATCCCACGGAAAGAATTGAATACCGAGTCGAAAATCAAAGCCTGTAGCGGCGCCTCCTCGTCCCCCGTCGGGTGCGGGATACGTTCCACCACCGCCTTCAATATCTCCTCCACACCCATTCCGGTCTTGCCGGAGGCACGGATAATATCCTCATGTTTGCAGCCCAGCAGGTCGATGATTTCATCTTCCACCTCATCGGGCATGGCACTCGCCATATCACATTTGTTCAGCACGGGAATGATTTCCAGGTCATGCTCCAACGCCATGTACAGATTCGAGATAGTCTGCGCCTGCACTCCCTGCGAAGCGTCCACAATGAGCAGCGCCCCTTCACAGGCGGCTATGGAACGGGATACCTCGTATGAAAAGTCCACGTGTCCCGGAGTGTCAATCAGATTCAGTACATACTTCTCTCCCCCATACTCGTACTCCATCTGGATGGCATGGCTCTTGATTGTAATACCTCTCTCCTTTTCCAGGTCCATATCGTCAAGCATCTGCCCTTCGGTTACCTGGATGGTTTTTGTAAACTCCAACAAACGGTCGGCCAAGGTCGATTTCCCGTGGTCTATATGTGCTATAATGCAAAAATTACGGATATTCTTCATCTTCGTCACTTAAATTTCGCGCAAATATACAAAAACTCGCTCATATACGGATGAATTTTGCAGGAATAATACAAACCATCTGAAATCAAAACCAGAAGATTTGCCAACAATATTCATTCTTAAAAGTGGCCGTTCTTAAGTCCTTCCTCCAATTTTTCCATCCATTTATTAAAACGAGGACATTTGCCTCGAATATCATCTATATCCAGCGCCTCAAGAATCATCTCCCCGTCAGCAGTCTTCTCATACGGGAATATCCTCATCAATCGTTTGGAAGGAGCGGTATCCGCCCCTCCGTTTATATCTTCGGGGGTAGGATATGAATCTATTATCCGCTGCAATTCATCCAAGCTTTCCTGATCATCCACCACAACATTGAAACCGTCCATACTGGTATACATCAGGGATTCAATCTCATGCCGTTGGATATAAGGCAGAAAACAGGAAGCATCCATAAATTCCGTTACCTTTTCTTTTATCCCCTGTTCCATATCCGGCAGTCTCAAACTGTCTGTGGTATAGCCGGGAAAATCTGTAGGAAGTCTGAAAAAGTCAAGCAAGGTTGTGATTAACACGTTTTTTGTCGCAGCCACCCGTGAAACGTCATTCTTCAGATATTCAAAACCCACATTCCCACCTTTTTTATTCAATTTTCTGTTCGTTAAGATTTTCTGGGCATTCATAGGATTAGTAAATCCTTTCGAATACAAATAGGGAATTACACGCTTCTGAATAAAACTCACTTCCGTATCGCCTTCAACTATAAACACTACTCTTTTCATTCCCACTCAATTTAAAGGCTGCCCGCCAATGACATTCTTCTCCCATATTTCTCCCAAGCTGTAATCTTCCAGCCAATGCGCTAAATTCTCAGAATCAAGCCGGTTGAAAACAGTCGCGTTGTCTTTACGATCCACAACAATGATATCTTCCGGTTCAAAGTTATCCACCAAATTGACAGATTGAGTGGAGATAATTATCTGAGCTTCTCTGGAAGCTTTTTTGATCAAAGCAGCCAGTTTGTTGACCGCTACCGGATGTAGTCCGAGTTCCGGCTCGTCAATGATGACCGTCTTTGGCAGATCCGGCTGAAGCAACAAGGTTGCCAGACAGATAAAACGCAGCGTTCCGTCTGATAACTGGTACGCATTAAAATACGTATCAACAGCTCCCTTCTGCTTCCACTCCAGCTGGATCAGCTGTTCGTTCAAGCGGTTGGGCATTAAACAGAATCCCTCAAAAAAAGGAGAAACCGAAGCTACCGCCTTTTCTATACGTGTGAAATGTTTTGGATGCTTTTCTTTCAGATAATATAAGAATGCGGCAATGTTAGCCCCATTGTTCTTCAAGCTGACATTATCATCCATATTACATTTTCCTTTCATGGGGGAACGGTCTCCCGTATCATGGAAATGATACACCTCAAATTCGCGTAAGAAGCTGTTTACATAAAATGCCTGTCCGGTATGGTCGTTCTTAAATGAAGATTCCTGCTTGTTGACCTCGTGCAGTTGTTTGTGCCAGGATACCCCATTGTGATAAGCCGTATCAATACGCTCAATAAATAAAGAATCCTGAGCCTCTTTCATATTTACAATAAAACGATTATGAGCATCCTTACCGCGTTCCGCAAAAAACAAGTCAAAGGACAAATGATCAGTTTCTTTTTTTCCCATATACAACAAACTGTCGGAGCCGCCTTTGGTGAGAACATAATTCTGAAGATTCCGCTCGTACAGGTTATGTATAAGAGTAAAGGCAGAAATGAAATTGCTCTTTCCTATTCCATTCCCACCTATCAATATATTTATGGGAAACAGCTCTACAGTTTGTTCCTTTATTGATTTGTATCCTTCAATCGTTATTTTCTGTATCATCAAAATTTTGTTTACATTCTCAAACAACAATACAAAAGTAGCTTTTTTGCCTGAATACTACAATTTTGCCGGTTGCAAATCTCTTATTTTTCATTTCTTTTATAGATATCTCAGACTTCAACAAATATACAAAAAAAATGCGTTGACAACATACCAAACGATGTGCCAACGCATTTTTTTATGAGTTTAAAATCTTCTTCTTACACCAATTTTACAAAGATCTCGCCTTCCACTTCAGAAGTAACGACCTTATCTTCTCTCAGCAGCCAGCCCAGCCCCAGGAAGAAATCCTTGTCAGCTTTCAGTTTGGTTGCTTTCTTGATTTGTTTTTGTGTCAAACCTTCAGTTCCATTCAATGCTTCCCAGATTTGTCCGGCCAAAGCACCTGCTTTTTCTTTCAACATTTTCAATTTGCTTTTAGTTAAACGTTAACCGCACCCACACATTCCGATGTGAATGTTTGTGTTTCTTATCGCTTGCAAAGATACACAAAATTATGTTATTCAACACTTTTGCATCGAAAAAGTTTGTATTTCTATAAGAAAAAGCGATTTTTCAACCTATTTTTTTTGTTTTTCGAGGTGTTCGCTCCAAATCCGGGCCGCTTCCTCTACCATTCTTGCACAAGGACGCTTGGCGTAATACCGTTCCGTCCTTGCTTCCGGTGTGGATACTACCGGCTCTTTTCCGGACAATCCCAGCAAATCGGCACACCGCAGGGCGCCGTTCCGCTTCTTGAATTCTTCGGCCAGTTCCTGCACCAGAGCGTAATTCGCCGCCTTGCTCTCACGGTCTTTCCCCTCGATGGCGCACTTCTCCAGCCCGGCCAGCAGGAACATGCCGCAAGCAGCACCGCAGGTTTCACGCATCCGCCCTATGCCGCCGCCGAAAGAGGCGGACATGTGCAGGGCCTGTTCACGGGTGAAACCATACAGATCGGCAAAAGCCGTCACTACGGACTGGGAGCAGTTATATCCTTCCTTGAACAAGGCAACGGCCTTTGCCACCCTGTCCTCTTCCCTAGCTTCCGTATGCAAATCCAACGTATTCTTGTCTTCTTCCATTTTTCTTACCTCCTTCTTTTCTTTCCGTCTTTTTCCTTTGTTCTCATTCCGCCACATTGTTTACAATCTCACCCTTGATGAATCCTTTCAAGTTCCCCACCGCAATCCGCATCAGCCGGACACGGGCTTCTTTCGTGGCCCAGGCGATATGCGGCGTAATGAAGCAGTTCTTCGCCGTCAGCAGGGGGTTGGTATATTGGGGAGGCTCGGAAGAAAGCACGTCCAGTCCGGCAGCCGCTATCACACCCTTGTTCAGTGCGTCGGCCAGGTCTTTCTCGTTCACCAAGGGACCGCGGCCGGTATTTATCAGAATGGCCGTCGGTTTCATAAGAGCCAGGCGGTCGGCATTGACCAGCTCTTTGGTATCGGGTGTAAGGGGGCAGTGCAGGCTCACCACGTCACATTCGCGGAACAGCTCATCCAGCTCCATTTTCCGGATTCCTCCGGGAAGTTGTGACTGCGGCTTGGAAGTATAGGCGCATACCTGCATTCCGAAAGCGGCAGCGATGCGCGCCGTCGCCTGTCCGGTGTTTCCCAAGCCGATGATTCCCAGTTTCTTCCCGTCCAGCTCCACCAGGTCGGTATCCCAGTAGCAGAAGTCGGGATTGTTCGCCCAACGCCCGTGACGGTTGGCATAGGCATAATGGCCTACACGCTGGGTGATGTTCAGTATATGCGCAAAGACCATCTGGGCAACGGAAGCGGTGCTGTAGGCAGGTATGTTGGTGACAATGATGCCCCGCGCTTTCGCAGCCTGGATGTCCACAATATTATATCCCGTAGCCAGCACGCCGATGTATTTCAAGGCAGGCAGAGCGGCCATATCCTCCGCCGTAATCACCGTTTTATTTGTAATCAGCACTTCCGCTCCGGCAGAACGCTCCAATAACTCGGCAGGGGCTGTGCGGTCGTACACCGTCAGCTCGCCCAACGCCCGCATCTCCTCCCATGACAAATCACCGGGATTCAATCCGTAACCGTCTAAAACTACTATTTTCATATGCTCAAAAGTTAAATTCCATGTTTTGTCCATTTATTCGGTTAGATTGGAACGCGAATAACGCACATTAACAGCTGCACAGTATGGATATAAACCGGCCGGAAGGTTGGATTTATGTCATTTGCGTTCCAATTTTTAATTTTATAGCACAGGATCAATGCAATTCATTTTCATTCCTTGAACCGTTCCCCCCAGAGGCTCTGCATCCGTTCCTTTATCTTCGCTTCCTGCGCATTGTTCTGCGGATGCCAGATGCGGCTGTCCTTCACCTCGTCCGGCAGGAACTGCTGCTGCACGAAATTGCCCTGATAGGCATGTGCATACTTGTAATCCTTGCCATAGCCCAACTGTTTCATCAGCTTGGTGGGTGCGTTGCGCAGATGCAAGGGAACAGGCAGATTGCCCGTCTGCCGCACCAGTTCCAGGGCACTGTTGATTCCCTCGTATGCCGAGTTGCTCTTGGGGCTGGTGGCCAGATACACCGTAGCTTCCGCCAGCGGGATACGCCCCTCAGGCCATCCTATCTTCATCACGGCATCAAAAGCGGCGTTCGCCAGGAGCAATGCGTTGGGATTGGCCAGACCGATATCCTCGGCTGCCGAAATGACCAGTCTGCGGGCTATGAAAGCCGGGTCCTCTCCGGCCTCCACCATACGCGCCAGCCAGTAGAGCGCCCCGTCCGGATCACTTCCGCGGATGGACTTGATAAAGGCGGAAATGATATCATAATGCATCTCCCCGTCCTTGTCATACGCCAACGGATTCTGCTGCAGACGCTCGGTCACCTTCTCATCCGTAATCACCACGGGTCCGGCATCCGCATCCGCCTCCACCACCAGTTCCAGTATGTTCAGCAGCTTGCGGGCATCGCCTCCCGAAAAGCGGAGCATGGCATCCGTCTCCTTCAGCTCTATCTTCTTTTCTTTCAGTATCACGTCCTTTGCGATGGCATTATGCAGCAGTTCCAGCAAATCTTCCTTCTCCAATGATTTCAGCACATACAGCTGGCAGCGGGAGAGCAAGGGCCGGATCACCTCGAACGAAGGATTCTCGGTGGTGGCGCCTATCAGGGTCACCACTCCCGTTTCCACCGCCCCCAACAGGGAATCCTGCTGGGACTTGCTGAACCGGTGGATTTCATCAATGAACAGGATGGGGCTGGCCTGAGAGAAAAAACGGTTGCTTCTCGCCTTCTCTATCACATCGCGCACATCCTTCACACCGGAAGTGACCGCGCTCAGTGTATAAAAAGGAGTTTCCAGCTTGTTGGCTATGATCTGCGCCAGCGTGGTCTTCCCCACCCCCGGAGGCCCCCAGAGGATAAAGGAGGAGATGCGTCCCGCGTCAATCATCTTGCGCAAGACAGCCCCCGGCCCCACCAGGTGTTTCTGACCTATATAATCGTCCAATGTCTTCGGACGCAAACGTTCTGCTAAAGGTTGTGCCATATCTTCATCTTTATTTCGGATAACAAAAATACAGCATATTTTCCTATGAACAAAGCCCAGGGCAACAATATAGGATTTATTTTTTTAAGGCAGAAAAACAAAAGAACATAAAAAACAGGGACTCATATAAAATGCAATACGGGTTCTTTGTTCATCTGATCTAAAACAATTATTTTTGCAACCCTTTTTCAAAAGAGTGATTATTTCAAATTTAAATGTAATTCTAATAAAGACAGACGATGAAAAAACTTTTTTCCACCAGCCTGTTGATTTTAGCAGGTATGCTTTTACTGCTGGGCGGCTGCAAAGAGGACGAACTTCCGGTTTCCGGAGAAGGAAACGTGGCAAACAATGAATTGCCCGTCCGGCTGGCCGAAACGGATTATAACCCGGACAACACGTATTACCTGCTGAATGACAATGAATCCCAGGATGTTTATTTCGACTCCAGCCAGCGCAGCTTCTACGTCAGCCAGCCTCTTCAGTTCGGAATGGACGACGAGCACTGTTTCCAACTCCGTTTCTATAGTCCCAGAGCCTTGAAAAACGTAACTTTCTGGGCCAGGATAGACGGTTACGAGGAAGAGTTCAAGTTCATGTCGCTGGAAAAGATCATGCCTTTCCAGCAACTCCGGGTGCACATACCGTTCGCCACCAAGGACCTGACCGCCTATACCCGCAGCGGAAAGAAAATACGGATCATGGCAAACCCCTACCTCACGGAAGAAAACCTGACCTTCACCGTAGAGTGTGACGACCCGTACTGGGCAAGGCTGCAATCCATCCGGTGCAAATGGTACATCGCCTTCGGCAGATACAGTGACACCCAGGACAGCTGGAAGTACAAGATGAAGGCTTCGCACACGCGTGAGGCGGTGGCCATCGCGCTGAACATGGCGTATATGTTCTCGTCGGAACGGTTCAAGACCGCCCTGTACGAGTTCGGCCCGCTGCACAGCAACAATGACAAGACGGAAATAGACAAGACCGCCCTGCTGGCCAACGTGCTCAACCACCGCGGACTGACCTTCGGCTATACCACCGGCGTGATGGGACTGGGCGGAGGAACCACCTTCGGCATGCATGAAGTGTGTTATCTGGAACACTATGCCGATGACAAAAGCATCACCGAAACCATCTTCCACGAGTTTGCCCACTGTGTGGGCTACGGCCATGCGGGAAACATGACCTACGAACAGACGGGACCGGGGTGGATCACCCTGTGCAACAACGTATATGTGGCGCTGTCGCTGGACAAGGAGCTGCCCGTCTATTCCCGCCGCTTCCTGCACACCCGCTGGAGCAGGAACCGTTATTTTGATGATATATACGTGGCTTCGAAACACATTATCGAAGACCCGGAACTCGATGCGCTGGACGGTGGCCTGTCTCCCCTGCGCGGAGAGACCGACCGGGGAGGAAACGACGGGGAGCCGGTGGCGTTCAAGCTGGATTATACCGACTTGCCCGGCGCTACGGGAACCACCTTCCGCCCCAAGGATGTATATGTGTACGGAGATACCCTGTATGCCGTGAACGATGCGGACAACCAGTACAGCGTAGAGGTGTTCGGCCTTGCCGGCGACGGCAAGAAGCACTTGGGAAGCATCAAGGAATGGAAGCACGGAGAAGTTACCGGGAAATTCGGCGGCCGCCCGAACGGTGTCACCCGTGCCCACGACAAGATTTATGTCACCCACGAAGGAAGCCGTACCGAGATTTTTGATGCGAAGAGCCATCAGTTCCTTACCTGCATAGGCAATGGAAGCTGGGGAACGGGGCCCACGCAGACCGTACATGCCTTCGATGTGCTGCTCTACAAAGGGCTGGTCATGATACACGACAAACGCTACGTCAACTTTGTAGAAGAGCAGGCTATACAGTCCGGAGTGACTCCGCGGATTTATGTACGTTCCGAACATCTGGGCGAGACAAACGGCACTTACGGCATGGCGGTGGACGAACAGACCGGCCTGCTCTACTCCACCCATCCCGCCAAACGCATAGACCTGTTCGCCCCCGACGGGATACGGGAAGGAGTTTCACCCAAACGCACCGGGCAACTGGCTTATAAAAATGTACCCTACGACTTGGAGTTCTACGAAGGAAGGCTGTTTGTAAGTTCCAACGGCACAGAAAAGTTCTGTGAGGTCAATCCCCGGACGGGAGAGATCATGAAGGACCATACCACCATCGGCGGCATCACCCTGCAAGCACCTGAGAAGTTCTGCATCCGCCGCCACACGCTGTTCATCACCGACCGCGTGAAAAACGGGACATGCGTTTACGCCATCCCCATGAGTGAGCTGAAATAAATGTATACCTATATAATATAGTAAGAACAACATGAAAATATACGCTTATATCCTGATTGTGCTGTCCGGAGTCCTGACGGCACAATGCAGCAAAGTCACCCTGGATGAAATCTGCGGCTACCCCTCCGCTCCCGGCGGAGGAAACGGGGAAGGAGAAGGAAACGGGGATTATAACAGTTACTGGTATTACTCGTATGAGGCGGCGCAGCTGATTGATGCGGAAACCCTGGGCATGGAAACGGCCGAGGATTTCACCCCTTATACCGTTGTCCATCTGGGGGATACCCTTTTCATCGCAAACATCGGAAAGGCAGGCAGCAGCCTGTTGCTGTTCAGTATAAAGAAAGGTGAACGGCTGGGAACCTTGCAGAGCTGGCAGCACGACGGCGGGGAGAAGAGTTTCGGAAGTCAGATAGAAGCCATCGTGCCGTCGGGCAACCGGCTGTATGTGACCGAACGCCAGTCGCGCATCCATGTATTCCGGTTGCCGGAACTGTCCTACCTCACCTGCATAGGCAACGGGCAATGGAGCGGCCCCGTATTCCAGGCACAGGCCATGACGGTAAAGGACGGGCTGATTTTCGCACGCGACAAGAACGGAATGGTCAGCATTTACAAAGAGGAGGATGCCACCCCGGAAAATTACCAGAAGGTGAACCGCTACCGCCGGGCATCCGGCAACGGCAGTCCGGGCAACAACGGCTTTGCCAGCCATTCCATGCAGCCCGATGCGGAAGGGCATCTGCTGCTCACGGATTATGAAGGGAAGAAAATACGGGTGCTCGATCCGGCACTGGTCAACGATGATATGGCAAACGACGCTTCCATCGATCTGGACGACCTTTCCCTGTCGCCCGGCTTCAAGCCCAAGACACTGGCGTTGTGCGGCGACCGCTGGTATGCCACCGGCGACAATGATGCCATCAACATATACGAACGCCAGTCCAACGAATGGAGCAAGAAAATAAAAACTGTAAAAGGATATGCTTTTTCCCAGCCTGCCCGCATCTATGCGCAAAACGACTCTGTGCTATGGGTTTCGGACACGCACAGTTCCAAACGGACACTGGTGAAAATGCTGGTGCATAAGGGAGAAATACGGGAATAGAGGTTCTATTCCGTTCTTTATCCAGAATGTGAATGACACGAATGGCGCAAATTGGGTTTATATCTCTGATTGGCGTCATTCGTGTCATTTTCATTCACACATATCAACCTTGCCAATCTTTCAATGCGACTGTCAACAGGAGCCGGTCGTTCACTTGCCATATCGATTACGCAATCGGGGAAGCCATTCTTTTTATCTGGCCGCACTCCATCACAATCCCCTTTCAAGGCTCCCCTATCGCCCCCACAATCAGCTGTACCTGAGCCGGCATATAGGTACGGCAACTCAAGCCACTGCCCATCTTCTCCAGTTGCTCCCTGAGGTGAGGATAATAGTCAATCCAATACTGCAACTTACGGTAAGCCACCTGCGGATTCAAATCCGGGAAATAACACAGGGCCAGTTCGGTGCGGCCATACGTGCGTATCTCAAAATTCTCCATACATTCCATACTTTTTATTTACTTCCATAAAAGTACGAAAAACGGACGAGAAGAAAGAATGTTTTTCCAACAATAATCAACTAGAATCAACTGTTATCAACTACAATCCACCGGAATCAACTTTCCGGAATCCGCACATCGTATCTTTGTAATGTCGGGACGATGAAGGCGAAAGATCTATAATCTTACAGCTGTAAGATATAGGATCTTACACGTGAAAGATAGGGTTCTTTCAGCAGTCGGCAACCAGTGGCTGACAGTTAATGGACAGTGACTGACGGCTGACTGGCTTCATTCCCCGGCAACAGTGTTTTTTAATTCTCAATTATCAACTTTTAATTTTAACAGACTATGGTAAATTACAGTATCGTTATGCGTAGCAATCCGATGGACGCGGATGCCGCCAAGAAGGCTTACGCCAGTGCACAGTATTCGGAAGTGATGGACATCAACCGCTTTGCCGAGCACATCGCCAGCCACGGCTGTGTGTACAAGCGTGCGGACATCGTGGCCATCCTCACCATGGCGGTGGACTGCATGAGGGAACAGCTTCTGGGAGGACAGAAGATACAGCTGGGCGACTTGGGGGATTTCTCCATCAGCATCAACAGTATAGGAGCGGAAAGCGCTGCCGACTACAATCCTGCCATCCACGTCAGAAAGCTGAATGTGAACTGGAGTGCCGGAACACGTTTCCAGAACTTGCAGGAGGAAGCTGTGTTCAATCTGGTGGCCACGCGCAAAGCGGCCCGACTGGTGGTGAAGGCGCTGAAAGCCGGAAAGACCAGTGTGGATCTTACCGGAGAGGCGAAGGAGCCGGAAAACGGAGGACAGGCCTGACGGAACTCCTGTATGACGGAAGCAAGGCACAACGCTAAAGGCACGACGCTAAAAGGCTGAATGTGCCCCTGTGACAAGCCGTTTTCATTGGGGTACATTCAGCCCTTGGCTTCCATTACAATTCACTTATTATCAACCTCTAAAACAAAATTCCAATGAGTTCAAGAACAAAGAAAAACACCTGGACACTGATTCTGAAAGTAATTATCACCGTAGCCACCGCCGTTGCCGGCGCACTCGGCCTGAACGCCTGTATCTGATGATCATGAGAACCATCACCCTGATTATTATCCACTGCTCCGCCACCCCTGAGGGGCGGAGGCTGGATTTTGAGACTTGCCGCCGGGACCACATCCGCCACCGGGGCTTCACGGACATAGGATATCATTTCTATATCACCCGTGACGGAGAGATTCACCGCGGACGACCTCTGGAAAAGGTGGGAGCGCATTGCAAGAACCACAACCGGCATTCTATCGGCATCTGCTATGAGGGAGGACTCTCGGCGGACTGCACACCTGCCGATACGCGTACTCTGATGCAGAAGGGAAGTATGCTGGCACTGTTGCGCGAGCTGCGCCTCCTGTTCCCCAAAGCGTTGATAGTGGGGCATCATGACTTGAATCCCGTGAAGCCGTGCCCTTGTTTTGATGCTGTAAAGGAATACCGCTTTTAAGGGAAGCTTTCTCCAAAGATAGGGTTTCCAATGAGAGCCGTTCGTTTTCAAAGAGGTTTCTTCAAAGATAACGTATCCAAGGGGGCTTTCTCCAAAGATAGCGTCCCTTTCCTCCGCTTTGATTTCCTGACCCTTCATTCAACTAATCTTTTCATTTAACAATAATAAAAATGAACTATCTGATAAACCAACTCATGACCGTGGACAAAGCCTTCTACCGTCATTATCTGGAAATGCTGCTCACCCTGAACCGCATCCAAGCCCTCACCCCCTGGCAGATGTCCATGCTGCTGTGGAGAGCCAAGATTTTCCATATACAGGTGCTCTACCCCGAACTGCTGCGCATCAGCCTGTGCACGGAGCAGGAAAAGGACGAGATACGCTTTATGAAGGGATGGAAACTGAAAGAGCTGGAGAAAATAATGCCCGCATGGCAGCGACGGCAGTGCGAGGAGATAAAACGGGAACGGTGGAGAGGATTTTAGTGGCTAGCGGTTAATGAGGAATGAGCAGTGATCACTGAGGAATGACCAGTAATCAGTAAAGCCTGCCGGCAACATGATCTACTTGTAAGCAACTTTTAAAGGGGGTATGTCAAAATAAAATGACTACTCCGAGAAGTTACAGACTGTAACTACAAAACCTAAAAGGCGAATGTCAAAACTCAGTTTTTGAAAACATGAACTTACAATCTGAAATTTGAGCATCCTAAAAGACTAAAGAAAGGGTCGTATCATTACTCCATACAGAGCTTGATACGATCCTTTTACGTGTTATAATTACTATCTGTAACTTTTCGGGGTTGTCCTTTTTGTTTTGACATCTCCCTTCTCCTATCCCCAAGTTATTCAGGAACAGCAACATTCAACTACTTCATTCCCCCTCATTAAACCCCAGGCCCTGCTGTTCGGGCTTCAGCTTCTCTGTCAGGAAATTGGTATGCTCCCACTTCGGTTCGGGCGGATTATGATCCAAGGTCCTCTCCTCGGTAGGCGTGTAGCGTCCGTTGTAAGTGCTGAAGGCGAAAAAAGCATCTCCCGGTCCGCCCAGATGGTCGAAACGTACCTTGGCCACACGCACCAGCACCTGCCCCAGCTCATCGTTACGGTCTACCACCATTCCATAATCCGTCTTGTTGAAAAAGGCTGCCGAGCCGTTGATATCATACAGCGTGGGCACAGGCCAGCGTTTGCTTCCCGGTTCGCGGCGCAACTTGGTGGGGTGCGCCACCAAAATGAGCAACACCTTGTGCTTCACGGCAAAATTGGAGAACTCGTCGAAGATGCGGCTGATGTACTGCGTTTCCGTCTCCCAGTCGGGAATCTGATGCTCGAAGCGGTTGAAGGGGTCCACCACCAGCACCTTCACTCCTTTCCGGCTCACCAGTTGGGCGGCAATGCGGAGCACGCTCTCTACCGAGAAGTCCTCTTTCGGCATAATGGAGAAGACACTCTGTGCCAGGTAACGGATGGCCTGTCCGGCTTCCGGCAACGGCATCCCCTTGTGTTCGAAACGCTTGCCCACCACGCGGCGTATCAGCTTGCGGTAGTGATAGGCCAGCGGGGTATTCTCCGGGCTGAAATAGCCCACCTTCCAATCGTGGCGCAGGAGCAGGCGCATGGCAATTTCGTCCACAAACTCGCTTTTTCCGCTGCCGGGAACGCCTGTGACCGTGAGCACAAAACCACGCTCGAACTTGATCAGCCGGTCCAGATTCTCCAGTCCCGTATCGGCTCCTTCCGGCATTCCGTTGTAATAAATATCCATCAGCGTATCCCATTCGTCCATGGGGCAGAAGACTCCTTCCAACGGGATTTCCGCCGCCTGCTCCACCTGCTGGCGGAGCCTCGGAAGATCGTACTTCAACAGATACTCGTTGGCATCCTTGCAGCCTTCTCCCCAGGCCACCACCTTGCAGCGGTCCACGCCCAGGCGGCGCACCAGTTCGTCGCGTAACTCCACTCCGCGCCTGTCGGTATCCATGGCCAGGATGATTTCCGTCTTGTCATCGAAGTGCGACTCCACGAAGCGGTCCAGCCACTGAAGGTTCGCGCCTCCGGCTCCGTTGGGTACGGACACCACCTCTTCCAGTCCTGCGGCTATCAGGCTGAGGGCATCTATCTCGCCTTCGGTGATGTAGCACTTTTCCTTCCCTTTTATGGCGTCTATGTTCCAAGGAATCAGCTCGGCTCCTTTCACCATCTTGAAATGCTTTGCGGCATCCCGGAATTTCATGTTTTTCATTACTCCGTCCTCCAGGTAAGGGAAGCAGATGCAGGCTTCTTCCTTGCCGGTCTGCGGCAGGAATTCCAAGCGTTCCTCTATCTTCATCCTTGTCAGGACGTCCATCGGAATACCTCGTCTGCCGACCATGTATTCCATCATTTTTCCATTCATAATTTGTTTGTTTTTATTAATTACCGGGCATACGTAATGTACAGGCGGTTGCAGGGGGATGTGCGGCTTGCGTTGCGCCGTGTTGCGTTGCTGCGGTGCTGCATCGTGGTGCTGCGACGTGTTATGGTGCTGCGATGCTGCATCGTGGTGCTGCGATGCTGTATCGTGGTGCTGCGACGTGTTGCGGTGCTGCGATGCTGCATCATGGTGCTGCGACGTGTTGCGTTGCTGCGGTGCTGTATCGTGGTGCTGCGACGTGTTGCGTTGCTGCGGTGCTGCATCGTGGTGCTGCGACGTGTTGCGGTGCTGCGATGCTGCATCATGGTGCTGCGACGTGTTACGGTGCTGCGGTGCATCCTTCTGCTGTTTCTGCCGTTCCCGGTCTTGTTGTTTCTGTTCTCTTTTCCACATCTCGTCCTCGTTCCACGCTATGGCGAAATCACAATGAAAGCATTTCGCCCATCCCCCTTCACGGGTGATATGCACACTGAACGAAGGATCTTTGGGATTGCTTCGCGTTGCGGAACATTCGGGACAAGGCATACGGAAATGGTCCTTTCTGCGCGGCAGGCTTTTCAGCCACCGCACATAATCTGCATGTTCTTCGCGCGTCATATCCAGCTCTGTTTCAGATTATCCCAGGTGGCACGTCCGTTGGGGCGCGGTGGTGCATCGGCAGGAAGAGGAACTCCGCAATACGAACGTTCGCCGGTCAGCGGATTGTACGTTTCGTAGGGCGAGAGCGATGTCGATTCATTCTGCATCCGGCTTCTTTCTTTCAGCTTTTCTTCCAGAAAAAGACGGGTGGGCCTTTCTCGGCGGATGTAGTTGGCGAAATAAGCTTCGGCTTCGGACACGGAAGTGATTCCTCCTGTGTTTCCTTGTGCCACGACATGTTTCTTGAACAGATCACGAATAAAAGAAAGATTGTTCAAAAAGAGTTCTTTCAAACCTGACATCATCCCCACAGCCTCCAGCCAACTCTGAGTAATGAAAGCTTCATTGATGCATTGTTCCCATCGGGGCATCGTTTCGGACAATTCGGAAAATCGGGGAAGTTTATCAACAGCAGCAACAGCAATTATTTCTTTTTCTTTGTTATTGTTGTTTTTCTTCTCTCCTCTATTCTTTTCTTCTCTTATAAAGCTTTGCTTAAAGCTTGCTTGCAAGTTCTTTCCATAGCACTCATTATCAACACTTTGAATCACATTTTTGACTGAATTTTCATTTGTATTTTTTGCAGTCGTATTTTTCATACTTTCCGCACTACTTTTCACGTTGCTTTCCGTGCTGTTTTCCTTGTAGATTTCCTTATTATAATCCGAATGGATTGGCTTGCTGTTCTCCATGCAGACAGTCTTGTTACTATCTACATTCCTGCTTTCCATATAAATTCTCTCCTTGCTATCCATACTGGGTGCACCACTGCTTTTCAGGTAGACTTCCTTGTTATTATCCATGCAAGGTGTATCATCGCTTTTCAGGTAGGCTTCCTTGTTATTATCCATGCAAGATGTATCATCGCTTTTCAGGTAGGCTTCCCCATTATCATACACGCAGGGCGCATCATTACTTTTCGTGTAGATTTCCTCGTTACGATCCATACAGGACGTATCACCGTTTTTCCCTTCGTTGATTCTGCCCCTTCCTATTGTAGACGCAGTTGCTTTTGCAGATGCTTTCACCGTACTTTTCTTACTGCTTCTCCCTCCCTTACTGCCGGCAGCGGCACGTTGCTCGGAAAGTTTGCTCTGATATCCCATCACCTCGTCCAGATACAGACATCGGAAATACCCGTCCTCTGTAATGAGAAACAAATCGAAGTCCTTAATAAGATGTTGCAGATTTTCCACGGTAGCTCCCCACTGATCGGCCAGCAAATCCAGTTCGTTAAAATCATGTTTGTATTCCTGCTGTTTTCGCAGAAACAATATCGTTTCAAGATACAACCCCAGCCCCATGCATTTCATGTCGGCATTCAGCTTCATCATTTTGTAATCCGACATCAAGCTGCAATTCAGCCGGATAAACTGCTCTGTATAATCCATTTCTTTTGTGTGTTAGTATAAATATAACGCAAAGGAACGCAAAATATAAATAGGGCGTTGCTCACAAAAACAAGCAATTGTTAATAAACATTTCCTATCTTTGCCGAGACATTTTGTAAGTAGCTATGTTTATGCTGTTTACAAATTATTATTTAATAATTTAATTTTTAGTAACATGAAAAAAATTTGAGATCATCAGCACTTGCATCAGTAATGCCGTGCGAAGAAGCGATTTAAACCCCAACAACTTGAACGACAAAGGTGCGATAGGCCGGTCCACCGCCACCAAAATTCGAGACGGAAAGATTGTGACTCCAAATTCTTACTTCAAACTGATGAAATGGATGGAAAAGGAGAAACCGGAGGTTTACAAAGAAGCCATGGAGCACATCCTGAAAGAACTGGGCAAGCTCAAAATGGAAGAGTAACCTCCCGGCTTCCCGGAAACGGGAATTTTCCCCGGTAAACGTGGGGAAACGGGAAACCGCCATAGAGCGCCTCTGTATGGAGACTGCCTCTATGGCGGTTTTTGCACCCAGGATGCATGGAGTTATAGTTATTTTATTTCCAACTATAAATCCTCCTTTTTACTCAAAAATTATTTTTCTTGTGACAGATAAATACAGAATTGCTGAATATTTACAACATTCACTTTAGGAAAATCTATATCTTTCAGCACATCATAATGATGGTCGTTAGTAACAATGTAGTGCGCATTGGCCGAAATGGCACAATCCACAAACTTATTGTCATCAGGATCGACTGTAATCAGATTAAAGTGATAGAATGGAGTTATCAATTCAACAAACGGACTGTTCAATATGGTTTTCACCACATATTCCGCCGTTTCATTGTCGGTAAGTCTTTGCAGAATTTCTATATATTCCTCCAATATTTCATTGGATACACAGAGCTTGTTCGTTCCGTCCACAAAGGATTGCCACAAGACATGGTAACGACTCCTTTGGGGAATGCTTTGAATAAGACAATTCGTATCAAGAACCAACTTAGCCATTGACGTTATTTTAATGAATGAATATCTATTTCAGCTATTTCATCCAGCTTTTTCTGGTCAAGAATTCCCTTATCCCAAAGTTCATCCAACTTTGTATTCATCCGTTTGGAATAATATTGAAAGAGCACCTCTTTCAATTCTTCCAGACCTTCCTGAGATTTATCGTAAGAAAACATTTCCAACAAATGCCTCTGTATGGGGTTGAATACTGTAGTTTCCATAATTATATCGGTTATAAATTCTATGCGAATATAGAATTTATAATGATAATATCCAAAATGTTTCTCATTAATTAACGCCTATGAAATACGACTCGATAAATCTTGCAACAATATCTCCCTTACACCCGATGTTCAAAATGTTGTAGAGTAAAATCTATTCCGGAGATCCTAATCGGATAATCTTTTTTATCATTTCAGATGGATTTTGAAGTAAATGCCACCAGAGAAGTATTTCCCGTTGTTCAATTCGGCAATCAGGTTGATGTGGTCTTTCCAAAGCTGGTAGTGCGCCCCGATGTTCACTGTGCGGGCGTCATATTCGGCCATCAGGTTAAGATTATTTACAACTTTAATCAAAGGCTGGTCACCGAGTAACTGAAAACGGAAGTTTGTGCCGAATGAAGGACGTTTATAATGCTCTATACCTTTGGCATTACCATATACAAATGCGGCATGAATACCCCATTCACCTATATTCTGAACATCCAAATGTTTGGTTACAGCCAGATAATAACGTGTTGCGTAATTATTGGAACCGCTTGTATTACCGGACACCAATTCCCCACCACCATGATCGGCATGAGAGGTGGGATCGTCCAGACCAAGGACTATTTGCGGTGTCCACTCCTTCCACCACCCTTCTTTCCAAAGGCGCAGACGCGCACTGAAAGCCCGGTCCTGATTCGTGAATTTTCCCCAAGACTGTTCCGGGAAATAAGTAGAGCCATGATCCGCATGTACCAATGTACAGATATACGACACCTCCAGCCAAGGGAAAATAGTAATATTAATGTAATAATTGAAGGTATACCCCACTTCACTGCTACGAAAATGGGTGGATAACGGATGAGTATTCAAATAGTTTCCACCAAATAGAAAAGTTTTATCACGCTGCATATCAGCCGTGGGAGCATGAAGCAGTCCGGTAGTTCCCAGCAATGCCTGGGCATCAGCCCATAAGGAAACACTACACCAAAAAACGAGCAATAAGATTCTTTTCATCAAGCTACTCCTTACATATATTCCACATGAACAACAGATTGCCGATAATGTAACGTTTCCACATCCGGCGGGGTTCTTTCAATAACCGGTAACACCATTCCAGAGAATGCCTTTGCCACCAGGCGGGAGCACGCTTTACCGTTCCGGCATAGAAATCGAAAACAGCACCTATCGTTCCGCAATGGCAATGGATTTTCAATTCATGCCAATGCGTGTACGCCCATTTCTCCTGCTTGGGGGCAGTCATCCCTATCCAAAGCAAATCAGGATTTGCCTTGTTGATAGCTTCGACTATCGCCCGATTGTCCTCTTCCGAAAACTCCGGCTTATAGGGTGGCGAATAGGTTTCCACTTCGATGTTGGGATAATCCACTTTCACACGCTGTTTTATCAATGCCAATACTTTTTCACTGCTGCCCATGAAAAAACATTTTCCTCCGATAGTATTCAGCTTGTTCATCTCGAACTCGAACAGATTCCAGCCGGCAATACGCTCTGTAGGTTTGGATCTTGCATTCAGCCAACGACACGCCTTGACAATACTTGCTCCGTCGGGGATTAACACATCTCCCTGCTGCAAAGCTTCGGCAAAGAGCTTGTCTTTCTGGGCGGTGTTGTAGGAATGGGCGTTGATGGTGTTGATCAGGAGTTTGCCGGAAGGCAAAGTGGTCAGCCCTCGATGGCTTTCCAACAAGGGTAAGTTTTTTAACTTCAATAACATGGATATTGTAATTCTACCTTTAAAAATTAGTTTTCTTTTTCCTTTTGAGGAAGATTTTGGGATAATATATCCAGCATTCTGTGCTCAAATTGTTGTAGAGTAAATTCACGACAGAATTTATCATAACCGGCATTTCCCATTTTAACTCTTAATTCCTCATCATCCAACAACTTCGCAATACAATCAGCCAACGAATACGGATTCTGTTTTTCACAAATCAAGCCATTTTCTCCATCTTTCACCATATCGGGGATGCCGCCTTCATTGGTTGAAATGGCTGGCAATTTATATTCCATGGCTTCTAAAATGACCAAAGGGAAACACTCATTATAATAATAAGTTGGAAAAACAAAGACATCTGCTTGTTGAAAAAAAGCATTTTTTTCTTCTCCTACTTTTCGACCGACATAAGCAACCCTATCATTCAAATCCCGTTTATCCACTTCTTCTGAAAACTGTACAGCATTAATCTCGGCTGTTTCTCCACCTACATACTGACAATTAAAAAGATACCCTTTTTCTTTCAATATTCTTAACGCATCAAGTAATACAAACACTCCTTTATTTATCAATAGATTAGAAAGAAAAAGTAGATAAGGGACTTCGTTTTTCCGTCTTGCTTCAAATTCTCCTTTACGTAAGTTTGGTATACCATTCGGACAAATATACACATCTTCTCTTTTTACATACTTGGCTATATCTTTATAAAGATTCTCTGCCAACAGAATTACTTTCAAATTGCTGAAAAAACGTTTATAAAAGAAGTTATAAACCCATTTACTCTGATAAACCGAAACGCCTTTATTGTGATAATGAGCTATGACTTTGCACCCCATACTTTTCAGCATCTGCACTACAATAAAGTCTTTAAAAAAGGCTTTTCCTCCGGCATTCGGAGTGATATAAACCAATTCGGGACGGATTTCTCTTACAACGTGAGAAATATGCTTTAGAAGAAAGAAATACTTCAACAGCTTTTTTAAACTTATATGCCCAATATCAGACAAACTTCCTGCTGTAGCTAAATTTATACAAAAACAATCGAAAGAAGAATTTACCAACTCACTTTCTTGAATGTATTTCCCCATCATGGCTGCGCCATGTATAGGTGGAGGAAGATGAAGAATAAAAAGGATTTTAGGTTTCATCAACTATCAAAATCTATAAACAAAATATATTATCCGGCTAAAAATTCGCTTTATGATGGAATGATAACCAATAGCAGAACGAAATAAGGATGGATGGATAGACACATTTTCCGGATATGTAAATTCCTTTTTTGCCGAGTTATCAAATATACAATGAAAACGACTCCAGCGCTTACAGTTTGTACCTTTCCCATCAAAACCATCATTTTGCACTTTGCTTGTAACAGGAAATAAGGAAACTTTTTTTTGTAAGAACTGAGCAAAACAAAAGCGAATAGCCCATGACTTATTCCTTCCACATTTCCAATCATTCAGCATCTTCCAACAATCGGAACCTCCCCATCGGTTAAATTCTTTTTTCAGTATGTGGTATTTATCGAAATTCTCCAACTCCCAATCCACACTATTCCAGCGATCAGCCCAAGTAGCCCATCCCCATGAACTACTACGAGTGCAGAAATAAGTATCATATGAATAATCTTTCGGCACTTTCACTTTATTAGAATATCCACAAATAGAAAACACACTCGTCTCTTCTTTGTACTTATCAAGACCTTGATTCATAAAAAAAAGAAAATTGGGTGCAAGAATAAGATCATCTTCCAAAACTATTGCTTTACCATATCGGTTGATAACTTCTGTTACACCTTTTATAACAGAATTACCAAGTCCTTTATTTTGCAATGCAAACTTATAATGAACCTCTTTAAACCCTGTTATAGATTTTACATAATCACGCACTTTTTCCACATTTTCCACTTCACCTTTTCGTTGGAAACGTGGTCCATCAACAAAAACATAAAGAACAGAATGTTTTGCTTCTTCATTCTGAAGCAAAGATTCTATTATAGCCTTTAATCCTTCTGGACGATTAAAGGCAAAAAGAATAACAGGAGTATATTCCATATTATTTATTTCAGCCCATAAAATAATAAGCTAATACCAACTTGGAAATTATTATTTCAAATCTTGAATCAAAAATTTTTGTTTGCCTCGTTTGGTTTTCTCTATTGTATCCACATAATGGATTACCAAATCAAAACCATGGGTAATAAAAAGCCTCTTCACTTCTTTTTCTATTTGCTCGTCATACCCTATCGATTTCACTATATATATAGCAACTTTACCTATTTCAGACTAATGAAGTTGCCAAGTCTGTATATGGTTTATCTCAAGTAACTTTATTATTTAAAAGAGAATAAAATAAATCCAACCATTTAGCACCTATGCATTCTATAGAATATTCTTTACTTTTATTTATAGAACAAGTGGACATTTTCATCCATTTTTCATCATTTTCAATAAGCTCTATTATTTTTTTTCTATATTCATTGATTGAAAAAGGAGTAACTAAAATCCCATTCTTATCATCATCTATAATATCCGAACAATTAGAAAAACTATTAAATGCCATTGGCACTACACCATACGACATTGCTTCCACCAAAACTAATCCAAACCCTTCAAATGCTGAAGCCATACAAAAAATCTTTGCTTTATCATAATATCCATCAGGCTTTTGAAATCCTTCAAATGAATAGTTAATAAGTTCCATATCCATTGCATACTTTTCCATTTGTTTTCTTTTTTCACCATCACCTACAATCACCAACCGCCACTCTTTATACTTTTCTTCATGACAGATTCCACGCCATACTTCTAAAATTTTATCTACACCTTTTTCTTGGCTGATCCTTCCCACAAAAAGAACTATTTTTTCTTTTTTTTCACTCCCTCCCCCATTAATAGTTACAGGATTAGAAATAGACAACATCTTTTCAGCATATTTTTTCCCCGAAAAATATAAAAATTCATTTATAAATTTATCTGAAAGCATCACTAGTTTATCACTATATTGAAGCATTCTTTTTAAATATCTTCCATATTTCAACTTAAATGCAAAATGTATAAGTACATCCACTAAATTTCCTACCTTGTCAACACCAAAAACATTACAAATTTTAGGAAATGCTTTTATCCCGTACATACCATACGGCTGACTATGAAATACTGAAATAAGTTGAACTCCTGTTTTTTTTATAACAGGTAAAAACACTGATAATTTAGGATTTAAGCAAGTCTGGTTTAGCACAATTTCAATATGTTTTTCCTTTATAAAATTCATAAGAAATTGTTTATTTGCATCACTATCATTTCGTTTTTGATCTGGCAAATAGATTTGAATATCATCTAAATAATCTGAAGTTCGATTAATAGAAATAATATATACTTCATGCCCTAATGAATTAAAATAATGGGCTAAACAATGCGTAACAGACTGTACTCCACCTAATAAAGGATTAGCCGATCCAGTATTGAAAAATAGTATCTTCATACAAACAACACTACTAAAATCTATGATTCATCTCACTCCATTCAAATTAAATAAAGCTTCAAAAGAGAAATGACCACTAATTCTAATATTTTATTCCTCCAATTTAAATTTACCACATTTACTAATTCTAAGCTTTATAAAAACGTAATAATATAAACGCTGAATAATATGACCAATCTTTGGCAATAGTTTTCGTATTAAAGTCTTTTTGCACAACAACTCATAATCACACAATATTCGATGAGGAAAATATTCCAATAAGACTTTTTGTTTTTCTTCTTTAAACTTAATATTTGCACTCACCCCACTCAAATCATACTTTGCTATCACATAATCAACGAATTGATAAGACAAATTATTCACCACAAGTGTTTGAATACAGAATTTCCAATCAGAGTATACTTTCAATGTCTCGTCATATGGATATTCTCGCAACAAAGCTGTTTTTATCAACATCGCCTGATGATTTATAGAATTAGCATACAAATATTTCATTGTTACTTTTTTGGGTGCAGATTGCATGGAACTAAATCTACCATTCTTAAAACAATATGTTTTACCTGCTAATACGTCAACGTCAATATGTTTTGAAAAAATATTTTCTAAAACTTCAGAATTCCAAAAGCTATCACCAGAGTTCATAAAAATGCAATACTCACCTGAAGCAATACTAACCCCCTTGTTCATTGCATTATAAACTCCATTATCAGGTTCACATATACATTTTGATATTTTATCAGAATATTCCACTAAAAGATCTACACTTCCATCCGTAGAGCCACCATCTACTATTATATATTCCATATCTTTATAAGATTGTGATATAACACTTTGAATGGTAGTTTTCAGACCTTGTATATTATTATAATTTATAGTTATAACAGACACTTTCATTTTAAAAATATTTATTCCTAATTTGTTCATCAGACATATATCTGATAGAAGATGTATTACAATATAAAATGGAGATCCACAAAATAACCCAACTCAAATTGAACTCTGGTGTTCCTGAAGGATATAAAAAAAAGACATAAGCTAAACAATATACTCCCATACCTTTTGTTAACATATTCTTCGATTTAAAATACCCTAAAAAAAAGGATTTAATACAAAAGAAAACATAAGGTAACAACAAAAAAATTCCACCTTTTAATATAATATTTAAATACCCTGTTTCTATCACTAATCTATTCAACCTATCAATATCAGATACCTCCCAACAATAATAAGTACCAGTCATACCACGCCCTATTATCCAATCCATCCAACTCATATCTTTATAAAAAGCCATTTCAACTCCAGATCGAGTGTTTTTGTCCAATTTATCTAATAATAAAACCAAATAGGACTCCCAGTCAAAAGACGACATTAGTATCAAACAAATACCAATAATTACCAATATCCCCCACAGCAACTTTACTAAATTTTCTTTTTTCACATAAATCAACAGACCAGATAATAAAAAGAAAAAATAAAAAAATAATGTACTTCGCCTCGCATACAAAGCAGCATTTACAGAACCTAACAAGAAAAGAAGGATTGTAAAAACCACCAATTTGTTTGAATAGAATTTTTGACAAAGTAAAATAATACCTGCTGGAAGAATAAAATAAGATGCAACCTGTCCTTTTCTTACTTCTTCAGCAATAAATGAATTATACAAATTTAGATGCGATGTAAAAAAAATCTCTTCCCAGTTTAATATAATATAAAACATTCCAACCAACATAGAAAGAATAAGAATACATTTCACATCCTTAAAATTTAAATACCGGATACCAAATAGCAATATAAAAGGTATCCAATATTGCCAAAAATAATCTGGTTGGTAAATAAGCATATTCCATTCTATTGGTGCACCTTCAACAGAAGCACGTACAATGACTAAAACAGACCATAACAAATAAAAAACATATATATATCTTAAAACACCGGCAAAAGGGAGAACAACCTGACTTCCCTTTACATAAAAAGAAAAAATAAAAGATAAAATACCAAATATAAAAAAAAAGTTTGACCATAAACTTCCTATATAGGAAGTTATAAAATAAAATTTAAATGTAAAAAGAAACACTCCTAAAGAAGTCCAAAATAAGGGTATATATTTAAATCTTCCCATACATCAGCTTTTTATGTTTCTCTATAATCAAACTAGGACTATATTTTTTTATAATAGAAGACCTACAAACCTCTTGAATAGAATATTGTGAAACACACCATTCTATTCCTTTTTTCAAGTCCTCACAATCTTTATAATGTGCTAAATAGCCATTAGATTTATGCATTATTAAATCAGGTATCCCCCCGACATTAAAAGCAACAACTGGTGTACCACATGACAAAGACTCCAAAATTGTATTAGGAAAGTTATCTGCCAAGGAAGGCGTCACAAAAACATCAGCAGCATTATACAAAACAGAAAGGGAATATTCATCATATAATTTCCCTATAAAATTACATTTAATAGGTAACTGTTTCTCTACTGTTTTATTATACTCACCAAATATAACAGCCTCATAGGAAGAAGTAGATAAATGCAAAATGGCTTTTTGCAAATATTCCCACCCTTTATATATATTTCCCATCCCCCCTGTAGCAGCCCCAAATAATATAAGCTTTTTACTTTCTGAAAGATTAAATAATCTTTTGGCCCAACCCTTTCCCATCGGTTTAAATATATTTATATCACAAAGATTCGGAATGTGAATCAATTGTTTATTTTTAAACAAAAGACTTGTTGAGGCTAGATGAAATAGCCAAGTAGAAGGAGCAATAATTTTCAAATTTGAGTATTTACTAAAAATTCTATATTTTTCCTCAAATTGGAATTTGCAAAATAACATATCACGTTTTCTATGAAGTAATGGACAATCAATACATTTTTCTAAATATTTTGTACAATCAAAAGCATGGTGACACCCGCCAGTTAAAGGCCACATATCATGCATAAACCAAAAAACAGGTCGACCTAATTTTAAAATTCTCTCCACATCATAAATAGAAAGCATTCCCATATTAATCCAATGTAAATAAATAAAATCAGCCTCTCTTATATCATTTTCTTTAGACAAATCACAACCATTAAAAGCAAAAGAATATGTACCTATTATTTTACTTGCAGGATAAAGTAATTGATTTATCATAACATTGACCTTATGATGCAGTTTTTTCCTTATTGAAAACTGATAGACCCCCTCCTGACGACTACGAATTCCTTGAAATGCAACCAGCATCTTTGAATCCAACCCATTCTTTCTCATTTCACAATGAAGTCTATACGCAGCAATAGCTGCTCCTCCATTGGAACCTGATAAATTTATATGTACTATTCGCATTTCTTTCATCTTATCCATATTCCCTTTCTATCTTTATAAAATATCTTGTAGTATTGTATAGGAGCAATTATAAATCCATTAAAATTGGCTAAGCAACCAGCTAATATCAATGCAGGAAAACCAATCTGATTTTCGATAAAAAAGATGCATAACCCTATAAATAACAATGGAGAGAATACAGAACTCCAAAATTGAATATACAAAGCACTGATGCCATTCAAAATATTAACAAAAATACTCCCAAACATAAATACTAAAGTATATACATATACGACCAATGATAATTTAAAAGAAATGCCAATATCTTGACCCAACCAAAGTTTATATATATATGTTGAAAACAAAAGCATCAATGCTCCGACACATGCCAATCCTACCCATATAAGCAAATATTTATGCACTATATTTCTAATCCATTTGAAGTCTTTCTTCGCATAAGCTTCCGTTGTTGCAGCCCATATCGGAGCTATAAATATTGTAAAAATCATAGATAAAATACTGAAATATTTATATGCCACGCTATAACACGTAACATCAGAGGCCGAATAATAACGCATTATTAAAAAATTAATCGTCTGATATTGTATTACAGCAGCTATTTGAATCACAAAAAATTTAGATCCTAAAGATAACAGTTCTTTATATAATGATTTATCAATACAAGAAAGACGAGGGATATAGGCTTTATAACGAGTTTGAAAAAGTAATACATTATAATAAAGACTTATCAATAAAGGGATACCACAAAATGCTAAGGATAAATATAACAATTCATCCTTTTGGGTTACTTGAGTTAATACATATATTACAATTAATGAAAGAATTTGTTGTACCAATGTTCTTGCAGAAGATTCAGCAGGACGCTGATCTGCTATTAATATAACATTAATGGTTGATAAGACAAAATTAATACAAAAATATATTACAACAATAGCGATTATTATTTGTAACTGTTCATTTAATAAAAAAGAAACATTCAACCACGAACACCAATCGATAAAAGTATTAGCTATCAACAATAAAATCATTAAAGGAACAAAAATTAGAGCCAAAACAAAATAAGTTGTACTGACATATTTTTGAATAAGTACCTCATTATTCATTGCTTTCGCTTCAGCAAACTTATTTTTTAAACCATTATTTATCCCTATATCGAAAAAACTCATCCAACTGATAATTGAACTTACAGTTAACCATATCCCATAATTATCCGCATTCACATAATTTATAGTTATAGGAATTAACATCAGATTTACTAATATATTCCCTCCCTTTAGAAAAAGCATGGCTAATATATTCTTTTTAGCCTTTATACTTCTTTCATTCCCTTTCTTTATAAAGCTAAAGAAGTCAAATACAATATGATGAAATTTTAATTTAATCTTCGTCAACATACTCTTTTGATATATCTTATATGAAAAACGCTTAAATTCATCTTTCTCTACAAGATTTATTAAATTCTGTAAGCACTCAATTTATGGCATTCCCCTTTGAAAGGGCACTTTTCAGTGCCCCAATCCGAGTTTTGTTAATTTATTAGTTTTGAATTCAACATTGGCTTGTAGCCGAAGGATTTTGTCAGGAATCATATTAGCATCATCCCTACATCCGTTAAAGATATTTTTGAAAAAAGTTCCGATGAAGTTCCAGATAGAGCCACCATGAAGCTTTACCGTACCAATCACACTATAATATATGGCAGCCGTTTCAACTCTAACTTCACTACCATAATGAAAGAAATTATTTCGTTGAGTAATAAGCTTTCAAATAGTTTGCTCGGCAAGATTGTTATCTATCGATAGTTCTCCATCATCCCAAAAAGCAAATATTTTTTCCAGAATCAGAACCTTTGTTAAATCAGAAAGATGTTCAACCGGATCTCCAACCACACCCATCGTTTTATGCTCATCAGGACAATCGGATAAATCACGTTCTTTCTTAGAAGGCTCTTTTACTTCTTGAGATTGATTATTAACTGAGTCCGTACAAAAAGCATCATCGATACCATCATAATCATCTTTCTCTTTTTTTCAATCAGAATCCACTTTCTCAAGCCCACCATCAGTCATTTTCGGCTTTAACTTCCACCGTCTATCCCCGAAGAGCTGCAAGTTAGCATATTCTAATTTCTTCTGCATCGATTTTAACTGACGTTCCAAAAACTTGCATAATTTGCTTTTTTCAACAGTTCTTTTCGCAAACCTGCTTTAAATTAGACATCTTTCTCTCAAGCTTTGTCTTTAAGCTATAAAATCTTCTAGGACAAGCTTCATAACCTCTCCTGTCAACCTAAGATCCTTGTTCTGCTCAGTAATATTCAATGCCTCAACCACCGATCATAATCAGCCAACCGGTTGATCAGCTGCTGCTTACTCTTTTTCGGCTTTTCCTCTTTCTTCCACGGATCAACCGCCTCGTGCGCCAAATGATAATAGATACTGCTATCCGTACAACCATAAAGTGTAACCACAGCAAGTGCACGCGACTGCTCCGCCTTGACGAGAGGAAGCATAGTCTGCATAACGCCAACCAGCTTTGCCGCCTCTTCTTCCATACCCAATATAGTATAAGCCGGCAACAAAATAGCATAAAGCTTGCAACGCATCACATCCGTATCCATCCGGAGATTGCCATATTCTTTCAACGCCCTGGCAGCCAGGGAACGATCTTCCTCATTCACCCCCTCCGCACTGTGATAACGCTGAAGAGCACTGTGCAAACCATTCAACATACAGTCATTGTCCAGACGGGTATATACATGCTTGTCCTCATCATTCAGGGCAATTACCTCGTACTCACCCGGCATCACACGCAGCAGCGGAACCCACATCCAGTTCTCCACACATACCATCACATCCTTTCGCCCGGCTCCCGGCTGAATGACAACAGTCGCCTCCACCCCCTTAAACCGTCCCTCGGTAATGCGTATCCGGTCGCCCTTGCGCAAACCATCCGGCTGGGGTATATAAACAGGAAGTGTATTGGAATAAGAACGGGCCACCCACTGCAAATTCTCCATTGCGGCATCGGAAAGGTAGGGAAAATACTCCCGCTTCCGTTCCCTCACCCGAGGCAGGAAACTGAGTACAGGAAAACGTTGCATCAGTTGGAAAACATCACGCTCGGAAGCACGGACAAATACATAGTTGAAGAGTAACGGACGCTGGGTATTGACGAATTTGCCGTCTATACGCCTCACTTCCTGATAGGAAGGAGCAAAAAAGCCGAATGAGGGCTCGCCTGCCTGTATGCGCCGGTCCTGTTCCCGTTGCAAACCGCGCACTCCTCCCCGATGACAGTCGGGAAGCGACAACACATACCAACGCACGGCATTGTTATTCCGCAAAGCTTCCAACGCTTCGGGAGATGCCACAGAACGCTTCGGTTTATCAAACTGATGGGATAGCTTTTTCATGAGGTTTATCGTCAGAAATCCACGCTGACCGATACTGGAAGACTATATCAGCACAGTGTTTATAACTGGCTGATAAATAGTATTTTACACAGATTTCATTTTGTATTTCTGAAATCTTTTATTTGTTGTTTCTTTCGTCCGAAGACGTCTTTTCTGTCTGCTTTTTATAGACATGTTTATACCCTCAAAAAAGGTTCTTTACCCTTTATATAAAAGGAATTTAGAAACTTTTTGAGGGCACAAAGATACACTATAATTGTGTATTACACAATAAAAGCGCTTAAAAAATAGGAAAACTTACTTTTGATAAGAAAATAAGAGATGGGTATATTTCGTAATCACAATAAAAGATTCAAGTTTTACAAATATTTATTCAATAGGACTGTAATAACCTTATCCAATTCTATAAGGTCATTCTTTATAGTAGTAAATACTATCTGCTCGTCTACATTACTATATTCATGCGAAATAAGATTGCGCATATCATAAATAGCCAACCAAGGAATTTCCTTATATTCAGAAAGCGGTGATGGTTGTAAAAACAACAACTTTCCTACCTGTTCACCTATTACTTGAAGGCGCATAACACATGCATTGAACACCATCACTTTATCCATGGAGGCTAAAAAATCATCAGCACAATTTATTTCTTTACTCCATTGCTGTATATAGTAAATGGATTCTTTTATCTGGGTTAACCTGTCGCAAATGGTTAGTCGTCCTCCTTTATACATAAATGGCTTCTTTTTCAATATTCTGTTTCAAAAATGGAGGCAGTGAGGAACGGAAACGCACTAAATCAATTTCACAATGAAACATTTCCGTCAAAACAGTCTTCAAAGTGTACATAGTGGATAAAGTAGGATTATCAATATCTACAACAATATCCAAATCACTATCTTCCCTGTTCTCTTGACGTGCAACCGAACCGAAGATACCAATTGATTTAATTCCAAACTCATGCCCAAAACATTGTTTGAAACTAACTAACTTTGCCTTACATTCATCTAAGCATAACATACTTTTCACCAACTTTAGGTACTGGAACAAAGATAAACCTTTTATTTGAACGATACAAGTTCTTACCTCGGTTTCTTCATTTCACACTCCATCGGAGTTCTCTCCTTGCATCAGAACGTCATCATCACCATAAACCGCACGCCCCATTTGTTCGCATCGGGATGATCCAGATAATTCAGACGGCGGACATAGTCTATGTGCAATATCTTGAAAATATTGTGAATACCCACAGAGCATTCCATGTACGGGGTCTTCGGGTCCATCACAAAGCTGGTAGGACGTCCGTCACGGGTCGGGAACAGGAAGAGCTCGCTGTCACCCGGATGCTTCATCGGATTGTTCTTGTCGGTTAAATGACCATACAGCATCTTGAAGCCGATAGCCTCACGCCACTTCAGTTTTTTCAGCAAAGGAATACGGTTGAAAATCTTACCGTTCAAATCCCACGATACATCCAGAGAGGCGTAACGGTCGTTCAGGAACTCCATATTATTAATCAAGTTGAAAGTCTCGCGCTGCAGGATATAGGACAAGTTGGCCGCCGGCATGATCAGCAACGGGAACGGAACTTTGTTCCACTGCGCACCGCCTTTCACGAACATGTCGATCTTACCCCATGACGAGAACCAGAAACGCTTGTACAGCCCGATCTCTGTCAAGTTATAGTTATACTCTCCGCCCAGCACGCCCTTGAAACCGGCCGTGTGCGACAGCGTAAATACCGGAGCGTCAAAAGAAACCGGAATACGGCGTTGCTTGGTATTGACAAATGTCTCACCCGGAGCGTAACGGAAGGCCAGGGAGGCTTCCATGGTCTGAATCTCAGGAACCAACGTTTTCTGGTCATCATTGGTTATATAGGCCAGACCGCCGGTAGGCTCGTCTGTGCTGTGTTTCACTTCCACCGTGGTCTTCAGGCCAAACTGTGTCTCGTTCTCATACTTCAAGGCGATATTCCGCACGTAGGACATCTGGTCTACCGTAGAAGTCTTGAAAGATACGAACACGTTGTCTTTATCTGTCTTCAGGAACTTATCCGTGGGAGACATCACATCATACTGATAGCTGAACGTGATGGAGTTCTTCGGGAACTCGCGCGGCAGGTATTCCTTCTTGTTGAAAGAGTATTCCACCTCACCCATATACTTGGAACGATGATCCTTGAATCCGTAAGCGTAATATCCCTTGAAGAACAGATGCGGATTCAGGTTGGCCGTGGTCTGCGCGCTCATACGCAGACGCAATCCGTCGATATAGTTATTGGAGATCATGGTGTTTACCGGACCGATATCTACCTTGCTGGGATGCTCCTTGGTCCCGGTTTCCACAAAGTTCTCGATAAACGCCTTCAATACAAAAATCACATATTTGAATCCCGGCATCTGCTCCAGACGCTTTACCAGCATATCCATAGAACTCTCGGTCTGCGTAAGCGGAACCGGCCGGTATTGATTCCAGAAATCGTCTCCGCGCATCATGGCGTCCGCCTCTTTGATCTCGGCCCCCTTACGCTTGAAAAGTTGCTGCGGAAGCTCATCGAAGGCATAATCAGAGTAACGGGTAGTCCTTCGTATCTGGAATCCTTGCATGATCTTCATCAAGGTCATCTCCACAATCATGTCATCGGTTTTCAACACCCACTCCCCATTGGGCAATTGCTCGAACTCCTGAATAATATCCATATTGTCTACAAAGTTCACCCCCGATTTCTTGGGCAGGTTCATTGTACATTTCTTCACCGTATAAGACGAGTCGGCCAATACGTAAAGATGCCCCGTAAAACCGAAGTCCTGCGAGTTATTGGGAACGAAGGTGAGATGGAAACACTTGTCCTTGTCCACGAATGTGGTGTCCATAATGTAAAACTTATAAAAAGAGATGGCATCACTGGACGAAATAGGGCTGATGAAAGGATACTGCAACAGACGGATATCATTGTCGTAAATATTCACATCCGTAAATACATCCTTCAGCACCGTGCTCAGCATATCTCCCGTTGCAAACAGCTCGTTCACCCCCGTAGAGCTCATTCCTTTGATAATGGTCTTCTCACTCTTGGGATGTTTACGGTAAATTTTCTGCGAAGCGGTCTCGTCCACCGAAATAGGAAGGATGAATTTATTGGTTTCCTCGCAAAGTTCGATCTGGTCTTTCAGGAAAGGCATCTTTTTATACATGCCTTTTTCCAGCATCTCGGGAGTCACATCATTCAGTGACATCGTGATCTTCTGATACTTATTGTACTGATAGTAATCGTTCTCGCTCAGCTTATTATTCTTTTTATGAGCGATCACCTTCTTCATCAGTTCCACTGCCGGATTATTCTTACGGGAGTATTTCTCTCGTTTGGGCTTCACCACCACTTCGTCCAGCATGATATCATCCGGTCTCATCCTCACATTCAGGTTCTTGGTGACGCCGGGAATTATATTCACCACTTTTGTTACATATCCCACCGCCGAAAAGGTGAGTTTATTCCAGCCTTTACGGGTTTCGACCTTATAATTTCCATCATTATCGGTAATACTTCCTACGCCTTTTCCTTCATAAAAGACTGACAAGTAGGGTATGGGTTCATTCGTCAATGAGTCTGTTACAACGCCTTGTATATTTTGAGCTGACACCGAAATGCAGCATCCTAATAACAAAAATAGTAGAAACGACTTGATATATTTTGTCTTCATTCTTTTCACCGCTATTTTTATGAGGGAACAAAGTTAAGCATTAACTTAAAAGAAAGTTGCTAATATAAGCTAATAAATACAGAAATCTTACATATTGACCAATAAATAGGTGAAATTTAACACCGGAAGAACCATTATGCAGCAAATAAAAAAGGGGTCTTTTCACAAAGCCCCCTTTTTAAGTTTTCAATAGGTATTAGTTTTTTTTTAAGGTAAAAAGATTGTTTTCAGGATAACGATGCAAATATCGAGCCTTTTTTTAAACCAGCCAAATAAAAAACTATGCCATACAACATGTTTTTAGATTTTTCTGTCTTTTTTGGCAGATTATTATTCAAAATGATCTTTATCGGCCTCATTATATATACAAAGGTAGCAAAAATATAGACTAAAACAGCATTTTAATGAGTTTTTTCTTTTCCCAAGAAATGTCCATCTACCTTATCGCGATGTTTCAGCACCTTTGCATCGATGAAGAAAACAATTTCTTCGGCGATATTGGTTATATGGTCTCCGGCACGTTCCAGCTTACGGATAACGGTGCCGAGTTCCAGGCAAGTCAGGAAATTATCGGGGTGTGTTTCCAGATATTTTGTAAGGACGGCAGGGGCAGCCGCATTGATTTCGTCCAGCAAATTATCTTTACTGAATACATTGAGGGCTAATTCCAGATTTTCTTCATTCAACGCGTTCTTGGTCATTTCGAGCATACCGAGCACTTGTCTCAGCATCTCTTCTATACGCAGGCTGTGGAGCAGTTCACTATCCAGCACGGTTTCCTCGCTTCTCACCACAAAACGGGCTATGCCTTCGGCAAAATCTCCCAAACGCTCCAAATCACTGTTTATCTTGAACATGGCCAGCACAAAACGCAGGTCAATGGCTACCGGATTGTATAGAGCGATAGTGTCCTCTACATCACTGTCTATTTTCAACTCGAACGCATTCACCCTTTTCTCACGGACAATGACTTGCTGTGCCTGGTCACGGTTAAAGGTCAGCACAGCCTCTCCTGCCCTGTCCAGCTGATTGTAAACCAATGTCCACATCTCGTTCACTTCCTTCTTCAGTGATACAAGTTCTGATTCTATAAATTTCACCATATTCTTAATTCTTGTTTTGTTTATCATTATTTCTTTCACCGCAGATTGCGCAGATTCACACTGATTTTAATTTTCCGGACAGAAGAATAAAAAGACAAATCCGTACCATTAGATCTGAAAAGCAAGCAAGCCCGCATCGGGCTGTGGCACATCAGTTCCAGCTTTATCTTATCTCCCATCTGTGCAACGCTGTGATGAATGCTTTACCCGAAACGCCCTGTAATATAATTCTGGGTCGCTTCCTTGCCCGGATTCGTAAATATTTTCTTCGTATCATCATATTCCACCATATTGCCCATATAGAAGAAGGCTGTCTTGTCACTGACACGCGCGGCCTGCTGCATGTTGTGGGTGACAATAACGATGGTATATTCTTTCTTCAGCTCATGAATCAACTCTTCTACCTTGGCTGTAGAGATAGGGTCCAGTGCCGAAGCCGGTTCATCCATAAGCAGAACCGAAGGAGATACGGCCATGGCACGGGCTATGCACAACCGCTGCTGCTGACCACCGGACAGGGCAAACGCAGACTCTTTCAACTTATTCTTCACCTCATCCCACAATGCGGCTCCTTTCAAGGTTTCCTCCACCCTGTGGCGGATAAACTCATTATCTTTCACCCCATTTACCCGAAGACCGTAGGCCACATTCTCGAAAATGCTTTTCGGAAACGGGTTGGGACGCTGAAAGACCATCCCTACGCTCTTGCGCAACTCGTCCACCTGCACGGACTTGTCGTATATATTTCTCCCGTCAATCAAAATCTCCCCCTCCAGACGAGAGCCGGGAATGAGGTCGTTCATGCGGTTGAACAGACGGAGGAAGGTGGACTTGCCACAACCGGACGGGCCTATGAAAGCCACCACCGATTTCTCTTCAATCGTCATGCTTATATCTTTCAGTGCCTGAAAATCACCATAGAAAAAATTTACATGTTTTGCATCTATCTTATTCATATTCTTAATGTTTTAATAATTTGCTGATTTGTCTATGTGCTAATGTACCAATGTCCGTGCGGTACACAGCGCAACCCATCGGCACACCGACAAATTATTAATTCGTTTTTACTTTGTTGGAAAAATACCGGCGGAGTGCATTTGCCAACAGGTTTATAATTAAAATAATAAGGATCAGTACCAACGCCGTACCGTATGCCAAAGGAAGCTGTGACTCCATATCCGTTCCGCTGGTAGAAATCACATAAAGGTGATAAGGCAATGCCATGCATTGGTCCAGAATGCTATGCGGCAGTTGCGGCAGGAAGTAAGCGGCACACGTAAACAAGATGGGCGCCGTTTCACCCGATACACGTCCCAAAGCCAGAATCAGTCCGGTAATGATGTTGGGCATCCCCATAGGCAGAATCACATGCCAGATGGTTTGCAGCTTGGTCGCGCCCAAAGCCAGACTCCCTTCACGGAAGCTGTCGGGAATCGCCTTCAAGGCTTCTTCGGTGGTGCGTATCACCAAAGGTACACAAAGCAATCCCAACGTCAAAGAACCGGCCAGGATGCTGTCGCCGAACCCCATGTATTTCACAAACAGTGCCATACCAAACAAACCGAACACAATGGACGGAATACCGCTCAGGTTATTGGTCATCATCCGGATAAAGCGGACCAGCTTGCCTTTCGGCGCATACTCGTTCATATAAATGCCACTCATCACTCCCACCGGAAAAGCGAACAGCGCACTGCCCGCCATCAGATAAAAAGTACCTACAATGGCCGGCCATATACCGCCACCCGTCATGCCGTCACTGGGCGCCGTGGTCAGAAACTCCCAGCTGATTACTCCTATACCTTTATATATAATAAAACCGAGAATGGCGAACAGAATGAGGACAATGCTATAACTCAACAGTTTGAAAATGCCGAATGCCAGCCATTGCGAACGTCTTTTACGCGCCCCTTGCCCGACAGGGAAAACATCTTGCTTCATATTTTAAATACTTAATTAATCATTTGTCAATCTATCCATATACCCATTGGCTACGCTGTGTGCCGCATGATCATTAGCACACCGGCAAATCAGTACATTATTTATTTGTTCTTGATGAAATATATTCTACACTAAAGTTGATAAGCATCGTGATGAAAAACAACACTACTCCCAACAGGAACAGGGCTTCATAGTGCGCGCCGCCGGCTGGAGCCTCTCCCAGTTCCGCTGCAATAGTCGCCGGAATGGTACGGAGCGGTTCCAGAATAGTGGTGGGTATCACGGCCGCATTTCCTGTAACCATCAGCACCGCCATCGTCTCGCCTATGGCACGTCCGATGCCCAGGACAACGCCCGAAGTGATTCCCGAAACAGAGAAAGGTATTACCACCTTATATATAGTCTGCCAACGGGTAGCGCCCAATGCCAGACTGGCTTCGCGCATGGCACGGGGACAATTCCGCATCGCATCCTCGCTTACGGTAATGATAGTGGGGAGTGCCATGATCGCCAAAACAATACTTCCGGCCAATCCGGTCTCGCCCACAGGCAGATTAAAGACTTTCTGAATAAGCGGTACGATGACTATCAACCCAAAGAAACCGTAGACCACGGACGGAATACCACTGAGCAATTCAATAACCGGCTTCAGAAAACTACGGGTCCGATGGTCGGCCACCTCGGACATATACACCGCCACCGACAAGCCGAAAGGCAAAGCGAACAGGATGGCAAAGAAACTCACCCAAAGCGTACCCGTAATCAAAGGAAGAAATCCGAACTGAGGGGCGGGAGTAGCCGTAGGGAACCATTCCTTTCCAGCAAAAACCTCGTCAAAAGAAATAGACTCGTCTTTCAGCAGGTGGCCCGGAAAATCCTTCTCTATAAACTTGGAGGGAACAAAGGCGATGATGCCTGGATTACCGGCAACGATCTCGCCGATGCACCGGGGGGCTTTCTCGTATTCGGCTCCCAGCTCTTCCTCCGAGAAATAGGAAGTGATATCCTCCAACCGGAAAACTTTAACCTCCGCGTCCGGTCCTCCCAACTCTTTCCAGTTGGTAATCTCTTCGTCAAAAACGTCTTTTATTTGTGCCGCACTCAGTTCCTGCACCGGATTGGCTTTATTCACCGCCAGCACATATCCCTCTTCTATGACTTTTTTATTAAAAAGTCCCAAAGCTTCCGCAAACAAGAATACGACAATCAGCAAAATAGTAATGCTCGTTACAAAACCGCTGCAAGTCAATATCCCTTCTACAATCTTTTCCCAAACTCGTTTCATACAGTTTTAGTCTTCTATTTTAATAACCGATGCAAAAAAAGCCTCTTTATATTAAGGTGATATGAAAGAAGCTTGAAGTATTTGCTACAATTATATTACAAACTTGTTACAAGCAAAGACAATCCTGATCTTATTGCCATTTTCCCGCAAGGACGGATTCAATCCACCCTTGCCGGCGAATATTGCCCGTAACAGAATCGTAACACACCAGTAAAACAAATGACACAAGAAAACGTTTCTTTTGCACACGAATTAATATAAGAACTTATGAATCAATTAAAAGCTCTATTTCTTTTTATTCTATTGGCTTGTAGTCTGAATATTACCGCACAACGCATAAAAGGCAGTGACACGGTGTTGCCTGTGTCACAGGAAACAGCCGAGATTTTCATGAAAGATGATCCCGACCGGCGGGTAACCGTCACCGGCGGAGGAACCGGAGTGGGAATTTCCGCCCTGATGGACAACACGACAGATATCGCTATGGCTTCCCGTCCCATCAAATTCAGCGAAAAGATGAAACTGAAAGCCGCCAAACAGGAAGTGGAGGAAGTAATCATAGCGTATGATGCCCTGGCCGTCATTGTAAACCCGTCCAACCCTGTCAGCCAACTGACACGCCAGCAACTGGAAGCCATATTCCGCGGCAAGATAACCAATTGGAAGCAACTGGGAGGACCCGATATGAAAATTATTGTCTATTCCCGCGAAACCTCTTCGGGAACTTACGAATTTTTCAAAGAAAGCGCCCTGAAGAACAAGAACTACATGAGCAGCAGCTTGTCCATGCCCGCCACCGGAGCCGTGATCCAGTCTGTAAGCCAGACCAAAGGCGCTATCGGCTATGTGGGACTGGCCTACTTGTCCCCCCGGGTGAAAGCCATCGCCGTTTCCTACGACGACGGCAAGCACTATGTACTGCCCAGCCTTGAAAACGGAAAGAAGAAACTTTACCCCGTAGTACGCCCTCTTTACTACTATTACAACGTAGCCAATAAGGAAAAAGTAACCCCGTTCATCGACTATATCCTGTCGCCCCAGGGGCAAAATATTATAAAAAACGGTGGATATATTCCTGTGAAATAAAGGATATCCCAAAAAGAATGCGTACTTTTGCAGCAAAAGTGTAAAATTGATATCACAATGACTGAAATGAACGCTACAGAAGCTACAGAGAAGAAAAGTCTGAACTTCATTGAACAGGCAGTTGAGAACGACCTGAGAGAAGGTAAAAACGGAGGGAAAGTACAAACCCGCTTTCCGCCCGAGCCGAACGGCTACCTGCACATCGGTCATGCCAAAGCCATCTGTCTGGATTTCGGGATAGCTGCACGCTATGGTGGCGTATGTAACCTGCGTTTTGACGACACCAACCCGACCAAAGAAGATATGGAATACGTGGAAGCCATCAAGGAGGACATCCAATGGCTCGGATTCCAGTGGGGAAACGAATATTATGCATCCGACTACTTCCAGCAATTATGGGATTTCGCCGTCAATCTGATAAAGGAAGGAAAGGCTTATATAGACGAACAGAACTCCGAACAAATCGCGGCACAAAAAGGCACTCCCACCCAACCCGGAACCGAGAGTCCTTACCGCAACCGTCCCATCGAGGAAAGCCTGGAACTGTTCAACAAAATGAACAGCGGTGAAATAGAAGAAGGCAAAATGGTGCTCCGTGCCAAAATAGACATGGCAAGCCCCAACATGCACTTCCGCGACCCTATTATTTATCGTGTGGTAAAGACTCCGCACCACCGTACAGGCGAAACCTGGAAAGCATACCCCATGTATGACTTTGCACACGGACAGAGCGACTATTTTGAAGGAGTGACCCATTCGCTGTGTACCCTGGAGTTCGTACCCCACCGTCCGTTGTACGACCTGTTCGTGGACTGGGTAAAAGAGGGTAAAGATCTGGACGACAACCGTCCTCATCAGTATGAGTTCAACAAACTGAACCTGAACTACACCTTGATGAGCAAGCGTAACCTGCTGATTCTGGTAAAAGAACATCTGGTAAACGGTTGGGACGACCCCCGTATGCCGACTCTCTGCGGTTTCCGCCGTCGCGGCTACTCGCCTGAGTCCATCCGCAAATTTGTAGACAAGATAGGTTATACCACTTACGATGCCCTGAATGACTTCGCCCTGCTGGAAAGTGCTGTCCGCGAAGACTTGAACAGCCGTGCCACCCGTGTATCGGCAGTCATCAATCCGGTGAAACTGATCATTACCAACTATCCCGAAGGACAGGTGGAGGAAATGGAAGCTGTCAACAACCCGGAAGATCCGTCGGCAGGCACACACACCATCGAATTCAGCCGCGAACTGTGGATAGAACGCGACGACTTCATGGAAGACGCCCCGAAGAAATATTTCCGTATGACTCCGGGACAGGAAGTGCGTCTGAAAAGCGGATACATCGTGAAATGCACAGGCTGCAAGAAAGACGACAACGGCAACGTGGTGGAGGTATACTGCGAATACGATCCCGACAGCAAAACAGGTATGCCGGGCAGCAACCGCAAAATCAAAGGTACCATCCACTGGGTAAGCTGCGCACACTGTCTGCCTGCCGAAGTACGCCTGTACGACCGCCTGTGGAAAGTGGAGAACCCGCGTGATGAGATGGCCGCCATCCGCGAAGCAAAGAACTGCGACGCACTGGAAGCCATGAAAGAAATGATCAACCCCGATTCGTTGAATGTATTAACCAACTGCTATGTAGAGAAATATCTGGCCGATGCCAAACCGCTGGATTACTTGCAGTTCCAACGCATCGGTTATTTCAATGTAGACAAAGACTCTACACCGGAACATCTGGTGTTCAACCGCACCGTATCTTTAAAAGATACCTGGAGCAAAATCAATAAATAAAAACAAGCTTATGAACTACGACATGTCTTCTTACTTTGAAGACCCGGAATTTAAAGAAGCATTGGCAAAATACGAGGGTATGGTGGAGAACCATACCCCCGCTTATTTTGAAGCTGATGAACTGATCGATATCGCCGAATACTACACTTTAAAAGGAAGACATAAAGATGCAGACAAGGCCATAGACCTCACTCTCCAATTACATCCCGAAAACACAGACGCCCTGGTTTTCCGGATACGCTCCCTGATGCTGCAAAACAAAAAGGAAGAAGCCAAAGTGGTAGCGCAACTCATCGCCAACAGCACCGACCGTGAATGCAGGTTCCTGCAAGCTGACATGCTGATGGAGGAGGACCGCATAGAAGAGGCCGAGGAGATATTCAAACAACTGGTCATGGACGAGGAGTACGAAGTGGATACGCTGCTGGATATCATCCAGGACTATACCAACGCCAATCAGGAAGAATATGCCGGACAATGGGTAGACTGCCTGTTTGCTCATTCCGACATGCAAACCCTGCCCAAAACCAACCAACGCCTCCGCGATGTGCTGTGCGATTATTACAGCACGTTCAACAAGCCCGACTTGGCCATCCCCTACCTGAACATGACCCTGAACGAGTATCCCTATTCCATCGAGCATTGGAACGAACTGGGGAAATGCCATCTGCAACAATGCCAATACGAAGAGGCGAACGAAGCCTTGGATTTCGCATTAGCCATTGATGATGAAAATACAGATTCATTGACTTTGAAAGCATTTGGTTACCACCAGGCAGGCAATTTAAAGGAATCCTGCGACTACTATCTCCGTCTGGCCAATGTGAGCAAGAACAAGACGAAAGCCTATCTGGCACTGGCACAAATCTATCTGGAGATGCGGGATCATGCTTCGGCCATCAGCTATATAGAAAAGCTGATAAACCGGAAATCGGGCCTGACCGACTACGAATTGGCCGAGTTATATTCTGACACGGCGCTCTGTCATGCCTATCTGGGGCATACCGAAAACGGATACAAATATATCAACCAAGCATTGGAGCTGAACGAACATGATGCCGAAATACGTATCGCAGCCGGACGCTTCTTTACAATAGAAGCTCAAAAAAGCGATATCAGCGAAGAGGAACAAGAAAACAACCTCCGCAATGCGGAACATCAATTCACACGTGCATTGGAGTTTACTCCGAAGGAGGAACGGTTTGATGTGCTGTTCAAAATCGGCTCTCTATATTTTGACGAACATAATTTTGAATATGCCAACCAGTACTTCGAACTAATAAACAAAGAATTTCCGGAGGATGCCGATGCCACTTACTTTTTTCTGGCTTACGGTTATTACCACCAGCAGGAATCCGCTTCGTTCATGCACTATCTGGCTAAAATCAGAAAAGAAATTCCGGATATGTACGCCACCATGGGAACCGGCGATACCATACTGATGACCGACACCTACTTCAATGAAGCGCTGCGTGCCATTAAAGAAGATGTCAGCACAGGCAAGATTAACTTAAACAAATATTTATAATAATTTTATGGAATCAGTTGCATTTATCCAGTGGTGTCTGGACCACTTGAATTATTGGACAATAACGTTATTAATGGCCATCGAAAGCTCTTTTATCCCTTTCCCCTCGGAAGTGGTAGTGCCGCCCGCCGCCTATAAGGCTGCCGGAGGAAACAGTGACCTGAATGTATTTCTGGTAGTTATATTTGCGACCATCGGAGCCAATATAGGAGCCATCATCAATTATTATATAGCCTATTTCGTAGGCCGTCCGCTGGTTTATAAATTTGCGAACAGCCGCTTCGGACACATGTGCCTGATTGATGAAGCCAAGGTTCAGAACGCGGAACACTACTTTGACAAGCATGGGGCACTCTCCACCTTTATCGGACGTCTTATTCCTGCCGTCCGCCAGCTTATCTCCATTCCTGCCGGTCTGGCCAAGATGAAATTATCCACTTTCCTGCTGTACACAACGCTGGGAGCAGGTATCTGGAATGCCATCCTGGCAGCCATCGGTTACTATCTGCAATCAGTGGTTCCCGAAGAGCAGTTATTGAGTACCGTCACCGAATACAGCCACGAGTTAGGATATTGCTTTATAGCTATCGGCGTTTTAATAGTAGGTTTCCTGATTTATAAAGGAAGAAAATAAAAAAGAATGAACTTTTTTCCATTTAAATTTGTTATCATTACAGTATCGAACTAAAATATAATAAAATTATGGCAAAAACAGCATTTAAAGGCACACCGGTAACACTAGCCGGAGAATTTGTGAAAGCAGGAACTTCAGCTCCGGAATTTACATTGGTAAAAGGAGATTTGAGCAATTATACATTAAAAGACGGGAAGGGCAAATATCTGATTCTGAACATTTTCCCCAGTATGGATACCGGCGTGTGCGCTACTTCCGTACGCAAGTTCAACCAGCTGGCTGCAAACCAGCCCAATACGGTGGTATTGGCAATCTCTAAAGACCTGCCATTCGCCCAGGGACGCTTCTGCACTACTGAAGGCATCACCAACGTTATTCCTTTGTCTGATTATCGCTATACTTCCGATTTCGCTGAAAAATATGGTGTATTGATGACTGATGGTCCTTTGGCTGGATTATTGGCACGCTCGGTTGTAGTGATTGACCCGGAAGGAAAAGTGGTTTATACCGAACTTGTTCCCGAAATAACCCAGGAACCGAATTATGAGGCCGCACTGAAAGCGGTAAAATAAAAAATGCTTCCCGAAAGAATAAAGAAAACGGCAGAAGATTTTTACAATCTATCCACATAGTTTTTAGGGCAGTTTCCGGCATAGCTTCTTGAAAGTTATGCCGGAAATTTTTATATGTCATGCTTGAAAGATCTATAATCTTGCATGTGAAAGATTTATAATCTTATGCCCGCAAGATCTATAATCTTACATCTTCATCCTTTAGACAAGTACCATTGGTACATTCTGTGTACCCCTTCTTCTATATCAATCTTATGCTGCCAGCCCAGCCGGTGCAATTTGCTTACATCCGTCATCTTACGCATAGTGCCGTCCGGTTTCGTAGCGTCAAAAGTCAGTTTGCCCTGATAACCCACCTCCTTGACAATCTTGTCCGCCAGTTGGGCAATGGTGATTTCTTTCCCCGTACCGATATTGATATGACAGTTGCGGATATCCTTGGAGCCGGCAGCATAGGTATCCTTAAAATCCACATGCTCCATGATATAGACACTGGCATCAGCCATCTCCTCACTCCATAAGAACTCACGCAACGGCTTGCCTGTTCCCCACAAAGTTACTTCCTGCCCGGTTATACCATACTTTTTCAGAATGGAGAGAATCTCCTCATCCGTATGCGAACCGTCTATCCCCTCTACGGGACGAAGATTCATATCTTTACGCACCGCGTCCCAGTCCCCTTCATTCAGGCATTTTCCCAAATGAATCTTACGAATCATGGCAGGCAGCACATGGCTGTTCTCCAAATGGAAATTATCATTGGGACCGTAAAGGTTCGTAGGCATCACGGCTATGTAATTGGTTCCATATTGCAAGTTAAAGCTTTCGCACATCTTCAACCCGGCAATCTTCGCAATAGCATACGGTTCGTTGGTATATTCCAAGGGAGAAGTCAGTAACACATCTTCCTTCATGGGTTGTACGGCATCACGAGGATAAATGCAAGTGCTTCCCAAAAACAAGAGTTTCTTTACATCATGGCGGAAACTCTCCCCTATCACATTCTGCTGAATCTGCAAGTTCTGATAAATAAAATCGGCACGGTAAAGACTGTTCGCCATGATGCCTCCCACATGTGCCGCTGCCAGAATGACATACTGGGGCTGCTCTTCATCAAAAAACTTCTTCACAGCCTGCCCGTCCAGCAAATCCAGTTCTTTGTGAGAACGGCCTACCAGATTGGTATATCCCTTTTGCTGCAAATTATTCCATATAGCAGACCCCACCAGTCCGTGGTGGCCTGCTACATATATCTTGGCTGTTTTTTCCATTATTCTGCTATTTGAGCCTTTAAATACAGTTTCTTCACGAACTTCATATCATGCTTCACCATGATTTTCACCAGTTCGGGGAAAGAAGTCTTACGGGGATTCCAGCCCAGCAACGTTTTGGCTTTAGTGGGATCACCCAACAACTGCTCCACTTCGGCGGGACGGAAATACTTAGGATCGACGGCAACCAGTTCCTTGCCCGTCGCCATATCGATACCTCTTTCATCCACCCCTTTGCCTTCCCAGCGCAATTCAATGCCCACTTCCTTGAAGGCCAGGGTACAGAACTCGCGCACCGTATGGTATTCGCCGGTCGCAATGACAAAATCTTCGGGAGTATCGTGCTGAAGAATCATCCACATACACTCCACATAATCCTTGGCATAGCCCCAGTCGCGCAAAGAATCCAGATTTCCCAGATACAATTTGTCCTGATATCCCTGGGCTATACGTGCGGCAGCCAAAGTAATCTTGCGTGTTACGAAATTTTCACCACGGCGTTCACTCTCATGGTTGAACAGGATGCCGTTCACGGCAAACATACCGTAACTTTCACGATAGTTCTTGGTAATCCAGAAACCATACTGCTTGGCCACCCCATACGGAGAACGGGGATAGAAGGGAGTCGTTTCCTTCTGAGGCACTTCCTGTACCAGTCCGAACAATTCGGAAGTCGATGCCTGATAAATCTTGGTCTTCTTTTCCAGGCCCAGAATACGGACCGCTTCCAACATACGCAGCGTGCCTACCGCATCCGCTTCCGCTGTGTACTCGGGTACATCGAAACTTACTTTCACATGGCTCTGAGCAGCCAGATTATAGATTTCATCGGGCTGTACAGCCTGAATGATACGTATCAGCGAACTACTGTCGGTCATATCCCCCCAATGCAGATTCACCAGACGGGTCTTTTGCATATCACGAACCCACTCGTCCAGATAAAGATGTTCGATACGACCGGTATTGAATGAAGAAGAACGGCGCAGAATACCGTGAACCTCATATCCCTTTTCAATCAAAAACTCTGCCAGGAATGAACCGTCCTGACCTGTAATACCTGAAATTAAAGCTACTTTTTTCATTTCGTTTATTGTAAATGGCCTTATGCAAGCCCTCTTGGTTATTTCATATCACATAGCTATCTACTGCTATCTGCCTTTCGGCATGGCAAAGGGCGGAATGACCCAACAGAACAGCAGATGACAGACAGCATACACTCCATGTATGCAGAAATAAAATATATACAAGAAAGAATATTTACTCCGCCGAAAATTCTTTGATGCGCTGTTCCTCGCTCAACCGGCAGATCAGCAATGTGTTATTCTTCTCAGCAACGATATATCCGTCCAGTCCCTGTACCACCACCCTCTTTTCCTGTGTAGTGTGAATCACACAGTTACGGGTTTCATACAACTTTATATTCTCACCTATCTGCGTATTATTATGGGCATCTTTCGGCAAATTCTCGTGCAATGATCCCCAAGTACCCAGATCACTCCACCCAAAGCTGGCAGGAAGGACAAAAATCTCATCCGCCTTCTCCATAATGGCATAATCCACCGAAATGTTCTCGCACAAAGGGAAATTCCGGTCAATCATTTCCTGCTCCTTGTCCGTATAATAATAAGGAAGCAAACGCTCGAACACCTTCGAAATGGCAGGCTGATATACGCGCAGGGCGTTCACCACCGTATTTACATTCCACACAAAAATACCGGCATTCCAGAAGAAATTATTTTTTTGAATATAGCGCCGGGCTGTTTCCAGATCGGGTTTCTCTTTAAAAGAATACACCCGGAATACCTCCTTATTGGCGGTAGAAGGTACACTGAGATCAGCTTCAATGTAACCGTAGCCCGTCTCAGGACGGGTAGGTTTCATGCCCAGGGTAAGGATAGCGTCCGAATCGGCCGTAAAATTCATCGCCGAATTAATCACCCGCTGAAACTCCGCGATATTCATCACAATGTGGTCGCTGGGGGTCACCACCATATTGGCCTTAGGATTACGTGCCTTTATTTTCCAACTGACGTATGCTATACAAGGAGCCGTATTGCGACGGCAAGGCTCACGCAGGATATGATCATCAGCAATATCGGGCAACTGCTCCTTTACAGTGTCCGCATACTTCTCTGATGTCACCACCCAAATATTTTCCGGAGGACAGATCCCCTGAAAACGGTCAGCCGTAAGTTGGATCAATGTACGGCCGCAACCCAGTACATCAATAAATTGCTTAGGATAATCAGGAGTACTCATCGGCCAGAAACGGCTTCCAACACCTCCGGCCATTATAACGAGGTGATTATTCTTGATGTTCATATGATTCATTTTTTACGTTGTATGACCGCAAAGATAAGTATTATTTTTTAAAAAAAGTATTGCGTTTTAATTTATATGTCCTATATTTGCATACGACTAACATTTTTTTTGTCATGAAACAACCGACAACTGAAAACTCTGATATAATTAAACTAGTAGCGATATTAGGTGATTTTGCCTTGTTGAACCTTTCTATGATACTTGTGTTTTTTATTCTGAAAGGAATAGATTCACAGGCCATAGCCCATATTTCATTGAAAACCTACCTGCTGACTTCCAACCTGTGCTATATTCCCTGCATATCCATCTTTGGGGTCATACTGCACAACCGCATAGTGCGTCCGGAACAGATTGTAGGCCGCCTGTTAGGAACAATCAGCTTGCATGTAGTCATCTTCCTCACGGTGCTGGCCATTATTAAGGTAGATAACTTCTCACGCATCTATCTGCTTGCTTTCTATCTGTCTTTCATACCTTTAGCTATAGGATGGCGACTGACATTGCGGTTCTTTGTGAAAATGTTCCGCCGCAGTGGCAGGAACCTGCACACCACTGTACTGATAGGCGACGGGGACAATATGGTGGAGCTGTACCATACGTTGAACGATTTGACTTACGGATACAGGGTTTTAGGCATTTTCTATGATGAGAAGGACTCTAATTACCCCGAAGGGATTCCCTTTAAAGGTCCTGTAAACCAATTATTTGAATGGTTATCCCATAACACCGTGCACGAACTGTACTGTGGTCTGCCATCCAGCAGAAAGGATGATATTCTGGCCATCATGAACTATTGCGAGAACAATCTGATCCGCTTCTATAGCGTACCTCATGTACGTAATTACATAAAGCGTCAGCTGCAACTGGAATTATTGGGTGAAGTTCCTGTATTGTCCATCCGTACCGAGCCGTTGCAGAACCCGGTAAACAGACTGGCAAAACGGTTATTTGATTTGACATTTTCCTCTCTGTTTTTACTTACAATTTTTCCATTTATGTACCTGATTGTAGGTCTTATTATTAAAATTACCTCACCTGGTCCCATATTCTTCAAACAGGAGAGAAACGGGGAAAACGGGAAAATCTTTAAATGCTATAAGTTCCGTTCCATGAAAGTGAATGCATTGTCCGATTCATTGCAGGCTACCAAGAATGATCCCCGCAAGACCAAGTTCGGCAACTTCCTGCGTAAAAGCAATCTGGACGAACTGCCGCAATTCATTAATGTATTCAAAGGAGAGATGTCCATTGTAGGTCCCAGACCCCATATGCTGAAACATACAGAGGAATATTCCCAACTGATTAACAAATACATGATGCGCCACCTTGTCAAACCCGGAATTACCGGATGGGCGCAAGTCACCGGCTACCGGGGAGAAACCAAAGAACTTTCCCAAATGGAAGGCAGGGTAAGAAGAGACTTGTGGTATATTGAGAACTGGACTTTCCTGCTCGACATCCGCATCATGATAAAAACAGTAACCAACATGTTCCGGGGCGAGAAAAACGCCTATTAATCCAAATCGTAGGGACATATAAAAAATAAAAAGATATGAAAGGTATTGTACTAGCCGGAGGTTCGGGCACGCGCCTCTATCCTATTACCAAAGGAGTATCCAAACAGCTGCTGCCTGTCTTCGACAAACCCATGATTTATTATCCTATATCGGTACTTATGCTGGCCGGCATACGGGAAATACTCATTATCTCCACCCCATACGACTTACCGAGCTTCAAAAGACTGTTAGGAGACGGAAGCGATTTCGGAGTACGCTTTGAATATGCGGAACAGCCTTCGCCCGACGGACTGGCTCAGGCTTTCATCATCGGCGAGAAATTCATCGGAAATGATTCCGTCTGCCTTGTACTGGGTGATAACATATTCCACGGCAACGGCCTGTCCGCCATGTTGAGAGAATCCGTACGTGCTGCCGAAGAGGACAAGAAAGCAACGGTATTCGGCTATTGGGTCAGTGACCCCGAAAGATATGGCGTAGCGGAATTTGACAAGGATGGCAATTGTCTCTCTATTGAAGAAAAACCTGCCCAACCTAAGTCCAACTATGCCGTGGTGGGACTCTATTTCTATCCCAACAAGGTGGTGGAAGTAGCCAAGAATATCAAGCCTTCGGCACGGGGAGAACTGGAAATCACCACCGTAAACCAGCAATTTCTTCAGGACAAGGAATTGAAAGTACAGACATTGGGCAGAGGTTTCGCATGGCTGGATACCGGTACTCACGACTCGCTGGCCGAGGCAAGTACCTACATCGAAGTCATTGAAAAGCGCCAGGGGCTGAAAGTGGCGTGCCTTGAGGGCATAGCTTTGAGAAAAGGCTGGATTACCCCGGAAAAGATGCAGGAACTGGCCCAGCCGATGCTTAAAAACCAATACGGACAATATTTACTGAAAGTTATAAAAGAACTGGGATTAGAATAATGGAAGTTATAAAAACAGCAATAGACGGGGTTTTCATTTTGGAACCCCGTATTTTTAATGATGCAAGAGGGTATTTCTTTGAAAGCTTCTCGGGACGTGAATTTGAAGAAAAAGTATGCAGGACTACATTTGTACAGGATAATGAGAGTTTCTCCACTTATGGTGTATTACGCGGCCTGCATTTCCAGAAACCTCCTTTCACACAAAGCAAACTGGTGCGTGTGATCAAGGGAGCGGTACTGGATGTGGCTGTAGATATCCGGAAAGGTTCTCCCACTTTCGGAAAGCATGTGGCCGTAGAATTGACCGGAGAGAATCACCGGCAGTTTTTTATCCCCCGCGGATTCGCACACGGCTTTGCGGTACTAAGTGACGAGGTGTTGTTCCAATACAAGTGTGACCATTATTATGCTCCGCAAAGCGAAGGAGGAATCGCATGGGACGACCCCGATCTAGGCATAGACTGGCGACTTCCGGCCGACAAGGTTATTTTGTCCGACAAGGACAAGAAACATCCGAGATTGAAAGACTATCAAACGGATTTCGACTTTAATCAAAGTTTATATTAAAGGCAGTTTTGATTCTGCGTTTGTCCGGTTTTCGCCAGTGAAATTAAAGAAGCCGAAAACTGCACACCGGACTATCGTAACGTTCAGGACAACATTTCCGAAGATTGACCTATAAAAACAGGGTGCACCTCCTACGAAAGAGATGCACCCTGTTTTTATAGGTCAATATCTTTATATCACTTCTTCTCCATCCCCTCCTGAGGAGCATTAAGTCCTGCCTTCAGATTTTCAAAGAATTCACGTCCGAACAAGATCCATGCGGAAGCGCCCGCCACTGCCAGGAAAATAAATCCGACAAGAATCACCTTCTTGCTGGTTCCCGAAGGCAGCAACGGCACACTGGCAGGTTCCACAACGGCAAATACAGGTTTGGCCTCCTGTACTTTGGCCCGTGCCACCTGCAATTGGGTAGCCACCTGGCTATACACCTGATATGCCAGATTCATATCATTCTGCAACCGTTCTCTCTCCGTCAAAGCACTTTGAAGGACAACCCCCTTGTTGGCATCCATGTAATTGGCATAATTCTGCTGGGCTACATAATACTCCTGCTGGCGTTCCTTATACAATTGTTCCAGATAAGCACAATCCTGCTGGGCTTTGGAGACCCTGTACGCTGTGATATACTCCTGAAGCTTCACCACTACCGTGTCTGTAATGGCGGCCGTAACCATCGGGTCCTGCAAAGTCACCGTCACTGTGGTGATGCCGGTTTTCTTATCCACATCAGCAGTAATCGCCTTACGCATGGCTTCCACTTTCTTCGCCTGATCTTCTGTCAGGTGGAAAGGATCCAGCCTGTTCCCTTCTTCCTCTTCCTTATCGGAGAAGAGAGATTTCACCCCGCCTATAGCCGCCCCGGGCAATCCCATAACAGCACCCCACCACGGAGCTTTCTGCTCATCGAGATAAGCTACAAAAGTAGTATCCACCTCACCGTCCAACGTGGTGACATGTGCATTAAACAGTTCCAGAATGAAAGGAGTAGACGCTACTATATCCGGGAAAAGAGATACGTTCAACGCATCCGCCTCACTGCCCAGACTCATGCCTCCGATCCCCAGCATGGCAGCCATTCCCGACAGGCTCCCCCCTCCGCTTTTACCGGATTCGGGAGACAATGTCACTTCCACCGTATATTGCTTGGGAATACTCAAAGCGATAATCACCCCTACAATAGCACCTATTCCGGCAACCTTCAGCAGCATCTTTCGGGCAGCCCACAACTTACGGACATACTCCATCAAATCAATTTCCAACTCCTCGTCTTCCCGTGGTCTTTCCGTATTATTCGTATAATTCTTATCTTCCGCCATACTGTTTCTATTTTAAGATATTAGCAATAGATGCAATCATAGTAGCCAACGACGCACTGGTGGTTGCTATGGACAAGGTGTTCTGCAAAGACCAGTTGCTCTTTTCCTTCACCGGAACAATCACCTCACAGCCCGGCTGGATCAGCTCACGGCTACCCTTCTTCGCTCTCTTCACCTGACCGTTCATATATACAATATACGCCTTGCTCTTCTTCGCACGGAAACCATAACCTCCGGCCTGCTCTATATAATATTTCAACGTCTTGCCATCTTCAAATGAAACGGTATTGGGATACATCACAGCCCCGCTGATACGTACCGTGTTGTTGTATTCGGGAATTTCAATCACATCCCCCTCACGCAATACGATATCCGCACTGGAGCCGGGTTTAAGCATCGCTTTTTCCAAATCGATACCCACATAATAGATATCTCCCAAATCCAGCCGGTTGACATCAATGGAGTCCTTTCCAGTCTTGGCCATATCCAGAACCATTTCCATACGTTTGCGTTCATCGGCATTGATACGACGGCTTAAACGGGCCCCTTTGATATAAGCAAACGGAGTCACTCCACCTGCCTTCTTGATCAAATCGGAAAGACGTTCGCTCTTCTCTGTCAGCGCATAATCACCTTCATACAAAACCTCACCGGTCACCTGCACATTCACCTGTTCCTGATAAGCAGGGCTCTTACGCACATATACCTGATCGTATGGCTGCAACACAAAACCCGGTTCTCCGTCTATCACAAAACCGTCTTTCAGAGAAAACGAGTACATTTGTCCTATGGTGGAAACCGCTTCCGTACCTTTGCTATCCTTGATACGGCGGGAAACATCCACACGGACGGTAGAAGCCGACTCCATCAATCCGCCAGCCTGGATTATAATATCCTCCAAAGTCGTATTGTCGGCAAAAGCGAACTCACCCGGACGGGCAACCTCACCATACACCATGACGCTTCCCACATCCTCCAAGTCATGAATACTGGGAATATAAAGCACATCATTACGCTGCAAAGGTACATCGGGTGCAGTACCGTCCATGATGCCTTTTATATCTACTTGAATAACCTCTTTCTTCAGATTCTCGCGCTCGCGATGCAACACCGCACGTCCTGTAAAGGCATCACCCATAAGGCCTTCAGCCTTTTCCACCAGTTGGCGGACTGTATTCAAGGTTCCTCCGAACTGATAAATGCCCGGACGATAGACAGCCCCCTTGATTTCAAGCTTGTTCTCAAAACGGTCCAGAATAGCTTCAGCAGTCAGCGCATCACCATCTTTTACCTGGAATACGGAATAATCAATATCATCAATCGTATAAATCTGATACTCCTTTCCGTTTTGACGAATCATGCGGAGAGAACGGGTATAGGCATCCCCCGAAAATCCACCGGCATACTTCAACAACGTGGCAACACTTTCGTTGTTTTTCATCTCGTATTTCATGGGGCGTTTCACATTACCCTCTATGCTAACCAACGCCTCGTATGGAGGAACGATGATCACATCGCCTTCCTGCAAGCGGATATCATCATTGATTTTACCTTTCATAATAAAATCGTACACATCTACGGTAGCGATTTTCTGTCCTCCGCGCACTACTTGTATATTGCGCAAGCTACCGATATCGCTCACGCCACCGGCACGGTACAGTGCATGAAACACGGTAGAGAAAGAAGACAATGCATAAGTTCCCGGTTGGAACACTTCCCCCATCACGTTCACCTGGATCGTCCGGCTGTTTCCCAAAGTAACCTTGATTTGTGAGGACGGGTTCTGTTCATTATCAAGCCCTGCATAAATCTTATTCAGTTCTTTACGCAAATATTGGTTGGCTTCGGCAATAGTCATGCCGTTCAGATAAATCAATCCCAAATCGGGGATCGTGATAGATCCGTCCGGAGATACATTATCGCGGATGGTGGCCTGGTTTGTACCCCAGATGTCAATGATTACCTCATCACCCGGCCCCAGACGGTAATTAGGAGGAGTAGCCAGATTCACACTCGGCTCGAATGTAAGGTTTCTGGTTTCAAAAATGTCCCGTCCGTACACCTTATCTTTCTGCATTTCTTCCATATCGCCCATGCCCATCCCCTCGTAATAGCGATTGGCAGAAACACTGTCCGACAAGTTCTTCCCTACCACTCTGCCCGCAGCCGGACGTTGGTCGAAAGTAAAATTCTCTGTTACATAGATATCTTCCTGCGTCTTTGTCTTTTCACGCAAACGGTTCCGATTTTGCATCGTTGCATTTGCGTCTTTATCAGCAGACCCATTTTGCTGTTCATAAAGTTTCTTTACACGCTTAGCCTGTTCTTGTGTCACTCCTCTACGGGCTAACTCTGTAGCAATCTGACGTTGGTCTTTTCCTTGTTGCATGCCCGTCTTCACATATTCCAACACCTGTTGGTCACTCATAGATTGCTGTGCAAGCACAGAACCCGAGAGGGCAAAAACTAAGACCAGTACGGATAATAGTTTTTTTATCATATAAATTCAATAAACTTAGTAATTTAGCAGCCGCAAAGGTAGATATTATTTTCGATATAGGCGAGTATTATTTCATAAATATCCCTCTAACAAATATAAAAACGGCTGCCACCTGACGGTGTACAGCCGTTTATTCTTTAATAATCCGTTAGCAGAATTCATTCAGACTTCATTGCACAGCCCTCCTTCTTAAAAAAGGTCTGCAAGGGTAAAACTTGTGCAATACCATTCCGGCCGGATCAGCAATACATATTTACGATGGCTTCGTACAATTCCTGCTTACCGCTTACTTGCTTGGGCTCACCATTCTGCTTAGCATAAGCCACTACGTCTTCCAGTGTCAGCTTGCCTTCTTCAAATTCTTTGCCTTTGCCACTGTCGAATGAAGCATAGCGGTCTGACAACATCTTGCAGTAAGGAGATTCATTAAGCAAAGCAGCAGCACTTTCCAATGCACGCGCCATAGCGTCCATACCTGCAATATGGGCGATAAAGATATCTTCCAGATCAGTAGAGTTACGACGTGTCTTGGCATCAAAGTTGGTACCGCCATTACCCAAACCGCCATTGCGGATAATCTGCATCATGGCCTGGGTCAGTTCGTAATTGTCGATAGGGAACTGGTCTGTATCCCATCCGTTCTGATAATCGCCACGGTTAGCGTCAATAGATCCCAACATTCCGTTATCTACCGCAACAGCCAGTTCATGTTCAAATGTATGACCAGCCAACGTAGCATGATTCACTTCAATGTTCACCTTGAAATCCTTGTCCAGTCCGTGAGTTTTCAAGAACCCTACCACAGTTTCGGTATCCACATCATATTGATGCTTAGTCGGCTCCATCGGTTTGGGTTCAATCAGGAAAGTACCTGTAAACCCTTTGCTCCGGGCATAATCGCGGGCAATGGTCAACATCTGAGCCAGATGTTCTTTCTCACGCTTCTGATCTGTATTCAATAAAGACATATACCCTTCACGTCCACCCCAGAACACGTAATTGGAGCCACCCAGTTCGATGGTAGCGTCAATAGCGTTCTTTATCTGGACAGCAGCGCGGGCAACCACATCAAATTCGGGGTTTGTAGCAGCCCCGTTCATATAGCGTGCATGACCAAAAACATTTGCCGTACCCCATAACAATTTGATTCCGGTTTCAGCCTGTTTCTGTTTGGCATAAGCAACTATCTCTTTCAGATTCGCTTCATATTCCTCGATTGTATCGGCTTCCTCACACAAGTCCACATCATGGAAACAATAATATTCGATTCCCATTTTCTGCATGAATTCAAAGCCGGCATCCATCTTATTCTTGGCAGCCTGCACCTTATCGGCATCACCGTTCCAAGGGAATTTCTTTGTTCCGCCGCCAAACTGGTCACCGCCCTCGGCACACAACGTATGCCACCATGCCATAGCAAACTTCAACCAGTCTTTCATCTTCTTGCCGTTAATTACCTTTTCAGCATCATAATAACGGAACGCCATCGGGTTCTTACTTTCCTTACCTTCAAATTTAATCTTTCCTATACCGGGAAAATACTCTTTTGTAGCCATAATTCTTTACTTATTTTAATAACTTGTTCTAATTTATCTACTATTTTTTTTCAACACGCAGGCGGATAGCCATTTCTTTATCCGAAGGTCCTTAAAAGGCAGCCATCGCTCTCTCCAGATTGGATTTCCAGCGGGCATACGCATCATCGTAAGCAGTGCGCTGTGCCACATCAGGCTCTATCACCTCCAGTTTTTCCAATGTGGCAAATGCCTCGTTGTTATCTTTATAAACACCCGCGCCTATGCCGGCCCCCTTGGCGGCGCCCACCGATCCATCCGTGTCATACAGTTCGATTACAGCCCCTGTCACTCCCGCCAACGTTTCGCGGAAGATAGGACTGAGAAACATATTGGCATGTCCGGCATGAATCTTCTGTACAGGGATACCCATCTGCTCCATGATATCAATGCCGTATTTAAACGAGAACACGATCCCTTCCTGTGCGGCACGAACAATATGCTGCTTTCCATGCAGGTTAAAATTAACTCCACATATAGAGCATCCTGTCTCTTTATTTTCCAGCATACGCTCCGCCCCGTTGCCAAAAGGAAGAATACTTACTCCGGCACTGCCGACAGGAGCCTGTGCCGCCAGCCTGTTCATATCACTGTAAGAAATACCTTCGGGAGCCACATTACGTTTCACCCACGAATTCAATATACCGGTACCATTGATGCACAACAACACTCCCAGACGGGTCTGCTCGGCAGTATGATTTACATGGGCAAAAGTATTCACCCGGGATTTCGGATCATAATTCACCTCACCGTTCACGCCATATACCACTCCCGATGTTCCTGCCGTAGAAGCAATCTCTCCCGGATTGAACACATTGAGCGACAAAGCATTATTAGGCTGGTCTCCGGCGCGATAGGTTACAGGAATTCCCTCTCTCAGGCCCAATTCTTTGGCAGCCCATGCATTTACACGTCCCTGCTCGCCAAAAGTCGGTTTGATATCAGCTATCAGCGAACGGTCGAATCCATAATAATCCATCAGGAAGCCCGCGACATCATTTGCCTGAAAATCCCAGAACATCCCTTCGGACAAACCGGACACCGTGGTACAAATATCCCCCGTCAGTTTCATAGCGATATAATCGCCTGGCAGCATTATTTTATAAATACGTTCGTACACAGCAGGCTCATTCTCTTTAATCCATGCCAGTTTGGAAGCGGTAAAATTCCCCGGAGAGTTCAGCAGATGAGAAAGACATTGCGTTTCCCCCAATGCCTCAAACGCTTTCTGCCCGTATGGAACCGCCCGTGAGTCACACCATATAATAGCCGGACGTAATACATTTTGCCCTTTATCCACACAAACCAGTCCGTGCATCTGATAAGAGATACCGATAGCGGCAATTCCATCCGGACCGATCCCACTCCCGGCCATGACAGCCTGAGTTGACAATTTCAGATTTTCCCACCAATTTTGCGGATCCTGCTCAGCCCATCCGGGGCGGGCAGCCATAATAGCAGCCTCTGTTTTAGGGAAGAATGCAGAAGAAACACACTTTCCGGTCTCTGCATTTACCAAACTCGCCTTTACCGACGAACTGCCAATATCATAACCTAATAGGTACATTTAATTGAAAATTAAGAATTTTAAAATAATAGTCTCTGTCCCGATGCTTATCAGCATTATCCTTCCAAGGAAAGGCCGGTGAAGAATCCCAAAACATATACCGATTCCCCGAAACGACCAGGCGGAGTATTCTCACAGCAATCACAACAAGGCTAAAGTTATCTGTCTGTTATCACTTCGTTCCCGACTTATTATATATTGAACGGTCGAACTTATAGAAGCGTGCCGCCCTGTGGCATACACCTACCTGTTTTTCTTCCAAAGGTACTACATATGGCATCAACGCTATCTTCTTATGGAAGTTCCTTACGTCAAACACCTTATCATAAATCAACTGATAGACAGTCCGCAACTGGGCCGCCGTAAACTTCCGGGGAAGCAAGTCGAACATTGCGGAAGGAACATATTCCACATAATGGCGTATATGCACCAATGCATCCTGCAAAATCTGGAAATGGTCGAACGCCAGGCTTTTCACCTCCGTCACAGGTGTCCAGCAAGCATCGTATTTATCAGACAGCTGTTCGAACCGTCTGTCAATCTTCACCAGTGTCAGGTAAGCGATAGTCACAATGCGGTCTATTTTCTTCTCGTCCAAACGATGAAAACGTTCCAGCCACAGCACATCCTTAGGGTTACGGGTACGGTCTTTCGATCCATACGCCTTAAACTGGGTAAGCTTCACATTCTTCAGGCCCGTCAACTCATTCAACACCCGCTTGGCCGCCTCATCCAGATCCTCATCGTCATAGATAAGGCTGCCCGGCAACTTCATGTTATTATATCCGTCCTCGGACTGTTTCCCCACCTGCCTTACCAACAGGACACGGAACTGCTCTCCATCAAACCCAATCAGCACACAGTCCACAGATACATGTAAATTAATCGTCTGGTTTATTTCCGACATAGTAATATGGCTTTTATCATTTCCGGCAGCAAAGATAAATACTATTTTTCGAATTACACAAAACAATATATTTATTTTTATTATGTTCCAAAACACTATTTTTCAATATAATAAATATCATCCATCATACAATATCACATCTTAATCTTATCATATACACTACAATATATAATGTACAGGAGTTGTCCCGTCTTCTTTTTTCCCTTTTTCCAAAGGGCTTTTATTCCATTCAATCCCCTATTTCAGACACTTGGTTAAGGAAAAGCAATCTTTACGCCAAAAAATTAATAGAATAAAGTTGTTTATTCACAATAATTTTCTTTACTTTTGCCCATTAAAATCTAAAGATTACTCTATGAGAAAGAAAATTTTGGTCTTGGACGACAAAATAGCAATTGCAAAAGTCCTTTCAATCTATCTGGCCAGTGATTATGATTGTATTTGGTTACCGAATGGCATCGAAGGGGTAAAATGGCCTCAGGAAGGTAACATACCAGATTTGATTATATCAGATATCCGTATGCCCGAAATGCGTGGAGACGAGTTTCTGGAATGGATAAAATCCAATCAGTTATTCAAACACATTCCGGTGGTTATGCTAAGCAGCGAAGACAGTACCACAGAACGCATCCGCCTGTTACAAGAAGGCGCGGAAGACTATATTGTCAAACCTTTCAATCCCATGGAGTTAAAAGTAAGAATTAAGAAAATCATTGAGTAAATCAGCATGACCTTTCTGCTTTATATAGGAAAGAACAAGGATTTTTTGCGTAAATTCAGCAAGCTCGAAAATGTCCAGATGATTTATGCCCAAAACTACCAGGATGCCATTACAATTTGTATCAGACTGAAAGTACGTGAGAACATCATTGTCCTTCACGAACAAGGGGAGATGAACGGAGATATTGAACAGATCGGTGCTTTCAGGAAAAAGTTCTATCAGGCATATGTCGTACTCATTACGGACAGACTGACTCCCGAAGCCAGCAAAGTCTATCTGAACAGCGGAATAAACGATACCGTCAGTTTGAACATCACCACCGCCCGGTTAAGGCAGAAAATAGACATCATCAATAAACGGCAGGAACTGCTATATGCACATAACCGGAAGAAAAAAGACGTGAGGCATTTTATCCTTCCCCAATGGAAGCGCTGCTTCGATATCCTTTTCTCCGGTGCAGCGTTAGTCTTCCTGTCCCCAGTCTTTCTGCTGATTGCCATAGCCATACGTATGGAAAGCAAAGGACCTGTTATTTACAAATCCAAACGGGTAGGAACGAATTATACCATTTTTAATTTCCTGAAATTCCGTTCCATGTATACGGACGCCGATAAAAAGCTGAAAGACCTTGCCGGTCAGAACCAGTACCAGCCGGAAGGCACTCCGGAGATTGCCAAAGATTTCTCGATGGAAGAATTAGGAGGACTGATGTTTGGAGATGACGGTGTTATAGATAACGGCGGAATGCTGGTTTCCGATGACTTCATCATTCCGGAAGAAGAGTTTATTTCCAGACAAAACGCACTGGATGAAAGTCCTTTCATAAAAATAGAAAAAGACCCGCGGGTTACCAAGGTAGGACGCGTTTTACGAAAATACAGCCTGGATGAGTTACCTCAACTGGTCAACATCTTGAAAGGCGACATGTCTGTGGTGGGGAACCGTCCTCTTCCACTCTATGAAGCCGAACGCCTGACAAACGATGAAAGTATCGAACGCTTCATGGCGCCTGCCGGGCTGACCGGCTTGTGGCAGGTGGAAAAACGGGGGGATGCCGGAAAATTATCCGCTAAAGAACGCAAAGAATTAGATTTGAAATACGGTAGAGAATTCTCCTTTTTCCTGGATATGAAAATCCTGTTCAAGACTTTGACAGCTTTTGTCCAAAAAGGAGATGTTTAAATAATTTGTTTTAGGAATAAAAAGGGGATTTATTATATGGGTAAAGTATGTCTTTTTGTCATCTGTATGTATTGTTCTATCCACCATTTAAGCGCACAACAGGAAGAGCAGCAAACACAACCGGTACAACAACCTCTTGTGACACAGGATGATATATTGGGGAATATGAATGTGGATTATGCAAAGATAAAGCTGCCTCCGTTAAGTGTCCTTTATGAGAATGCACGCAGCACTCCAAGCTTACAGATTTTAGAGAAGGAGAAACAGTTACAGAAAAAGTTACTATCGAAAGAGAAAAGGAACTGGCTGGGGTTTATCCATGCCGGCGGAAGTGCTTCTTACGGTATAGCAGACAATGTGGCCAGCAATACGGATGTCAACACCCCACTTATTTACAGGTATGTAGGTACAGAACAGACTTCGTGGAATGTGGGAGGCGGCATCAGTATTCCTTTTGAAAAGCTGTTCGACCTCCGGGGAGGAATCAAGCGCCAGCGAATCCAGGTGGATATTGCCGAGTTAAGAAAACAGGAAGCATACGAAACCCTTAAAATACAAATAGCTCATTTATATGTCCAGATTTTATCCAATATAGAAACATTGCAAAGATCAGCTGAAAATATAGCTTTATATAAAGGCGCATCGGCTGTTGCAGAACAGGAATATAGAAACAGACGTACCTCTATTCATGATGTGGCCAAGACTAAAGAACAGGAATTTGCCGCTAATCAAGACTTTGCCTTACTACGCTCTACTATTAACGACCAGCTGCTGACCCTTGAAATAATCTCCCACACCCCCATCCTGACCATACAAGGAGAAAAGGACGTTCAAGAAACAACGATACAGGAACAGGAAGAAAACAAGAGGCAAAGTAAGAAAAAAGACAAAAAGGAATAAGAAGCATGGAATTATTTAAATACATAGTCAAGTTTATCTACCGTATCCGTTGGTGGATGGTTATATTTCCATGTATAGCCGGTATCATAGCATGGTTTCTTACCAGAAATCTGGAAAAAACGTATGATGTGAAAACCACCATCTTTACAGGAATCATCTCCGGATACAACGTAGATGCCACCGATACCCGGAACGCCACCGTGCACATGAGTAATTTAATGAATATCATTACAACGGAACGCACACTAAAAATAGTATCTCTGAAACTGCTTGCCCGCTGTCTGGTCTATGGAGATGCCGAAAGAAACACCAGTTATATTTCAGCCATACACTACCAGCAGCTGGTTTCCGGTATTCCACGAGAGTTACAGGCATTGATAGACAAGCAAAACGAAGAGAAGACCTATCATAATCTGGTAGCTTTTGAACGCCCGTCCGTCAATAATTTCATCTACCAACTACTCAATTATACCCACCCTTATTTCAGCGTACCTCTACTCTCACAACATATAAAAGTAGCCAGGTTGGGAAACAGTGATATGATCGAGATTGCTTATAGTGCCAACGATCCGGGAATAGCTTATAACACACTTGAGATTCTGAATGAAGAGTTTGTCAAACAATACCATGAACTACGCTATGGAGAAACAAACAATGTGATCAAGTTCTTTCAAGAAGAACTGGCCAGATTGGGCAAAATGCTGACTGCCGCCGAGGATTCTTTAATCGAGTACAATATAGAAAACCGCATCATCAACTACGGAGAACAAACCAAACAGGTGGCAAGCATGGACGCTACTTACCAGATGATGGACAATGATTTGCTTGTCAATTATTCCACCAGTAAGGCGTTGATCGATTTCTATGAATATAAATTAGGTGATGTAGCCAAATTGATCCGTACCAACAATGAGTTTATGGACAAACTTCATCAAATGTCCCAATTGAACCCCCAGATCTCAACCATGGAAATCACTCCGGACGAAAAGAACCGGAAAAAGCTGGAAGAACAAAAAAACATGTTAAGTAACGCCGAACAAAACATCAACAATCTTGCCCTGAAACTAAGTGCCGAAGCCGCAAGTACAAACAATGTATCTTATGAGACACTCATCAGCCAATGGCTTGACCAAGTAGTTCTTGCCGAAAAGACTAAAGCCCAAATGGAAGCACGAGATATAATGAGAGAGAATTTAAATAAAGATTTCCTTTATTTCTCCCCCATCGGCGCTACCCTGGGCCGGAAAGAAAGGCATATCGGCTTTGTGGAAAGCAACTATATGTCTACCATGGGAGCCTTGAATGCAGCCATCTTGCGACAAAAGAACCTGGAAATGACCTCGGCTTCATTAAAAATCATGAATCCGCCCCTGTTTCCACTGACCTCCTCCCCCACCAATGCACGCATGATTATACTTGCATCCATACTGGGGACTTTACTTTTCATCATTGGCTATTTTCTGATTATCGAAATACTGGACCGTACCCTCAGAGACAAAATACGTACAGAACGAATCACCGGAGGAACAGTTATCGGCGCATATCCTAAAGAAAGCAAGTTAAGATACAGACGTTATAATAAAGCCATAAACGAAATGGCCGTCAAGCAACTCAGCACCGCTTTATTGCCTCATCTAAATACACAGGAACAGCGGGTCATCAATCTGTTAAGTACAGAAGAGAAAGACGGAAAGACCCATGTCGCCCGCCTGATAGAGGAATACTGGAGCAGCATCGGTCTAAACGTCCGCCGCATTACATACGATGAAGATTTTCTAAGCGAAGACAGCCAATATGTACAGGCAAACAATTTGAAAGAACTATGTCCCGATCTGGAAAAGGATGAAATACTTCTAATCGAGCACCCGGTCCTGAAAAGCAATCCTCTGCCTCCGGCTTTGTTAAATGAAGCATCCATCAATCTGCTGGTTGTCCGTGCCAACCGTACTTGGAAAAATACGGATCAGGCACTGTATGAGCATTTGTTACAAGTTAAACAAAAAGAAGTACCCCTCCTTTTCTATCTGACACAAGCAGACAGAAATACAGTGGAAGACTTTACAGGACAATTACCTCCTTACACGAACTTTAAGAATATGGAATACAGGCTGTTCCAACTCGGACTGACCGCCATTGAATACAAAGGAAAATAGATAATGATAGCAAAAGAAATAAATATAACCCATACAGGTCAAATTCTGGCCAGCTTCATTATCGGACTGTGCTTATGCCTATGGACAGCCCTCAACATGAAGCCCTCCATAGGAGTTGCAATAGGGTTCATACCTTTTGCCACGCTTTTTATCTTCATATGCATAAACAGACCCGTCATTCTGCTGGCCATCACCTTTATGCTGAATTACCTGATAATGGGAATTAACAGATATCATTCCATCCCTATTGCCATTACCAATATCTTTGATTTGCTCTACGGCATCATGTTGGCCCTTATTCTTCTGAAACAGTTGCAAAGCAATCATCATTTCAGGAAAATACTAAACGTCTATACCTGCATCACATTGGTCTGGCTGCTATATTGTATCATCAACATAGGTAATGGTATAACCGGTGAATTTTACATGGAAGCATGGCTTCGTATTTTAAGACCCTGGGCCTTATACCCTATTCTGACCTGTATTATTCTATCCATACACTGCAATCGCTACACTTTTATCCATTATTTTTTAATACTATGGGGTATCATGACCCTACTGGCTGCCGCAAAAGGATATTGGCAAAAGAACAAAGGTTTTGACAGTACCGAGCTAAGCTGGTTGTGGGCCTACGGAGCACGTACCCATTTTATCCATTCCGGCATCCGCTATTTCTCATTTTTCACTGACGCGGGTCTTTTCGGTGCCAGTATGGGATTATCCTGCACTGTTTTCACGCTTACTTTTTTCTATACAAAGAACCTATTTCTCAGACTCTTCTATTTAATAGTGGGTATGGCAGGATTTTATGGTCTGTTAATATCGGGAACCCGATCGGCCATAGCTGTACCCATTGCAGGGCTGGGGCTCTTTCTGTTCCTGTCTAAAAGTTGGAAAATAGGCATCATCTCCTTTATCCTGCTTGCCGGAGGGATAGGAATGCTGAAATATACCAAGATCGGAGAGAACAATAAGTTGATCCGTCGTATGCGTACTGTCTTTGACACAGAGGATCAATCGATGATGGCTCGTTTCGAGAACCAGAAAGCACTGAATGCCTACATGGATGAAATGCCCTTCGGCATAGGCATGGGAGCCATAGACGGGGTAGTTCCTCCCCATAACAAATATTATTTCGTTTCCATCTGTCCTTCAGACTCCAGTCTGGTAGATGTATGGAAACAGATGGGAATAGTGGGACTGTGTGTGTTTTTGGGTATGCATGCCATTCTATTTCTATCGGGCTCCTACATCCTTTTATTCAAAATCCGAAATCCGGAAATCCGGGGACCGCTGACAGGTATGTTATGCGGTTGTGCAGGCATACTGGTAGCTTCTTACGCCAATATGGTTTATTTCCAGTTTCCTAACGGAATCTTGATTTATTCTTGTTTCACCTTTGTTTTTTTAGGACCTTATTTAGATAAACAATACTCAGAAATACATGGACTACCGACAGCCTGACCTATCCGTCATCACCGTGAACTATAACGGTTTTCACGACACCTGCGAATTCATTGACTCGTGGGCAGCCACTGTATTCTCTGTCAGTTATGAAATGATAGTCATTGACAATGGTTCCACTGCCAATGAAGCCGCCTTGCTACAAAAAACATATCCTTTTATCCAAGCCGTACGCAGTGAGCGGAACTTAGGATTCGCCGGAGGTAACAATCTGGGTATAAACCTTGCAAAAGGAAAATACCTGTTCTTGCTGAACAATGATGTTTGTATGGTCAAAGATGCCATACCCTTGTTGATAAAACGCCTTCTGTCCTCCGACAAGATAGCAGGTGTCTCCCCGTTAATCCGTGATTATGCAGAACCGCACGCCATACAATTTGCAGGATACACCCAACTTTCGCCCATTACCTTAAGAAACAGAGCCATAGGCAAAGGGAAAATAAATAAAGACCACTACCCCGCCCAAAAAACGCCTTATCTGCATGGTGCCGCCATGTTACTGAAAAAAACAATAATAGACAAGCTTAGCCTGATGCCCGAAGAATATTTTCTATATTATGAGGAACTGGACTGGTGCACCTATATCAATAGGGAAGGCTACGAACTATGGTACGATCCCGCTTGCGAAATATGGCACAAGGACAGCAGCTCCACCGGAAAAGAAAGTCCGTTGAAATACTATTACCTGAGCAGAAACAGATTATTATATGCCTACCGCAATCTCTTTGACTGGAAACTTCCGGTTTCCATCTTATACCAGACAATGATTGTATGTCCCAAAAACATACTGACCGCCTTGGGAAAAGGAAAGAAAGCCATAGCCAAAGCACATTGGGAGGGAACAAAAGCATTTTTCAAACTTAGAAACAAAGACAAACAGCCATGATATTTCTAGCATACATAGAACTACTACTTTTCGCGATATGTGCCTTTACTGTTTTTTACCTGCTGGTGTACGCCATAGCGGCAACAGGCAACCGCACCGACAAATATTCCGAATCAAGAGTAAAACACCGTTTCGCCATTCTGATACCGGCCTATCAGGACGATGACTACATACCCTATACCGTCAAATCATTTCTGCAACAAGAATATCCTATAGACTGCTATGACATTATCGTCATTTCAGACCACCTGAAGCCGGAAACAAACAGACAACTGGCACAATATCCCATCACCCTGTTGCAAGCCAGATTCAAGAAAAGTTCAAAAATGAAATCTGTCAAAGCTGCAATGTCACAATTACAAGAAGGACAATACGATATCGTTTTAATCATGAATGCGGACAATGTAGTGGACACCAACTTTCTTGAAGTTGTCAACAATACGTATGCCAGCGGCTCCAATGCCATCCAAACCCATCGCATCTATCAGGAAAGACCCAGCAATGTCAGCATATTGAATGCCATCACCGACGAGATAAACAATTCCATTCTTCGTGCGGGGCATGTCAATTTGGGACTTTCAGCTTCGCTGAACGGCTCCGGAACCGCAATAGACTTCACTTGGTTCAAAGAAAACATCCGTCATTTAAAAGACGATGACGATGAAAAAGTCATCGAATCCTTGCTGCTCCGCGAACGGATATATGTGGAATATTTAAATAATACCCATGTATATGCCTTGAAGAATAGTGGAAAGAAAAAAATTCTATACCCAACATAGCACTTGGATTAAAACCCAATATTATTCCCTGTTCACCAATATCGGTAATCTGCCCGGCGCCATTTTAAGTGGAAAATTTGATTATGCCGACCGTATTCTGCAATGGTTCATTTTCCCTCGCACCATCCTGCTAGGTATCCTCCTCCTGTTCAGTTTCCTGTCCGTATACTTCCACTGGAGCGCCTGCCTAAAATGGTGGGGATTATTACTCACTTTCTTATTGACTATGGCAATAGCCACTCCAAACTACTTGGTGGACAGCAAATTCAACAAAGCCATGAAAGCTATCCCCTTTCTGGCGGCAGGCATGATATTCAATATGCTTTTAAGAAAGAAAAAATAAAAGCCCCATGCTATCGGAAATTATACATATCATGGAATATACGCTATATATCTACCTTTCCGTCAGTGTGGGGTATATAGTCCTGTTTTCTGCCGCCTCTCATTTCTTCAAACAAAAGAAATATCCCGCGACTACTGTCCGGCAACGTTTTATCATCCTTGTTCCCGCCTATAAAGAGGATGCGGTCATTCACGCCTGCGTCACTTCCGTTCTGCGCCAAACTTATCCGGCAGAGCTTTACGACCTGATAGTCATATCCGACCACATGCGTCCCGAAACCAATGCCTCACTGCGCAAAGAACGCATCGGCTTGATAGAACTGCATGAAAAGGAAAGTTCCAAGGCAAAAGCCCTGCGCATTGCAGCAGAGACCATCACAGACCAGCCATACGATTATGTCCTCATACTGGATGCCGATAATCTGATCTCACCCTGTTATCTTCAAGAACTGAATAAGGCAGTTTCACAGGGTATAAAAGCCATACAGACACACCGCAAAGCCAAAAATATGAATACAGACATAGCCCTATTGGATGCCGCCATCGAAGAGATGAACAATTCCATCTTCCGCAAGGGACACATCCGGCTGGGATTTTCATCTGCCCTTACCGGCTCCGGAATGGCTTTCGATTTCCGATGGTTTGTCCGGAACATCATCCATACCCATAGTACGGGCGAAGACAAAGAACTGGAAGAACTCCTGCTCCGTCAAGGCATTCACATTGAATATATAGACACCCTAGAAACATTGGACGAAAAAGTCCGGCAACCGGATGCCTTGCGTAACCAGCGCCGCCGCTGGATAGCCACCCAGCTTTTCCTTGCATTAAAAATGGGACGTAACCTCCCCACAGCCTTACTGAACGGAAACGGAGATTATCTGCTGAAAACCCTCCAAGCCTTTATCGCCCCCCGCAGCATTCTGTTGGCGCTCATCGGATTCTTTTCATGTGTTCTCTGCATTTTCTCTCCGGCTTCTTCCATAAAGTGGTGGATTTTGCTTATCTTGCTGAACGGTGCGTTATACCTGGCCATTCCGTCCAATATGAGATATAAATACATGAGCAGAATCCTCAGGCAGACACCTTATTTTGTAATCATTATGCTTCTCAACTTGTTTCACTTGAAAGGAATGGCACAGAAGTTCAACCATACACAGCATGGATAGAATTATGAATATAAAAGAGTACTTACAGCAACACCCGCAATGGAAAAAACGGATACACGGTTTCATCATGCATCCGGTAAAGACACGCCCCTATTGGTGGATACGCGTATGGCAGCCTTTCTACATAAAAAAAGGCCGGGGCTCAGTCATTTATTCCAGTGTACGGAAAGACCTTCCACCGTTCCACCTGTTCCAGATGGGAAAATATTCGGTAGTGGAAGATTTCTCCTGCTTGAACAATGCCGTAGGCGACATCGTAATCGGCGATTATTGCCGGATAGGACTCGGCAATACGGTCATCGGTCCCATCCGGATAGACAACGGGGTCAATATTTCACAAAACGTAGTCCTGATAGGATTAGATCACAATTACCAGGATATCACTCAAGGCATCATCGAACAAGGTATCACCACTTCTCCTATCCACATCGGAGAACATACCATCATAGGAGCCAACGTGATTGTACTGCCCGGAATCACCATCGGCAAACATTGTTTTATCGGTGCCGGGTGTGTGGTTACCCAAAACATACCCGACTATTGTGTCACGGTAGGAAATCCCGCACGCATTATCAAACGCTATAACCCTCAATCACAAACATGGGAAAAAATATAAAAATATTAGTATGTGCCCATAAGGACAGCCGGCTACCACAGCATGAGTACTTCTGTCCCATACAGGTGGGGGCCTCCCTAACCAGTGCCCGATTCTTCCCTGTACTAGATAACACAGGAGATAATATATCCGACAGGAATCCTCACTTTTGTGAACTAACCGCCCATTATTGGGCTTGGAAAAATCTAAAGTGTGACATTATAGGGCTCAATCATTACAGGCGCTTCTTTGATTTTCATCGCCCGTTTCCGGCTTTTTCACCAGACAGGAGTTTCATCAACATAGATTCATTTCTAAAAGAAACTTACCGATTTCCTGATTTAGAAACCTTATTAAATGATTATGACATCATCCTCTCTCCCAAGCGTCATTATCCCTATAACGTCGCTACACAATACGCCATATTCCATCTAGTCAATGACCTCAATTTGCTGAAAGAAGTCATTCAACACCTCACACCCGAATATGCTGAAGCTTTTCATACATTCATGTATCACTGCAATGCCTATTCCGGATATAATATGTTCATCACCGGACGGAAACATTTTGACGAATACTCCCAGTGGCTATTCAGCGTATTGTTTGAATTAGAAAAACGGGTAAAACTGTCCGCCTATCCGGATCAGGCACGTCTGTTCGGCTATTTATCAGAAAGATTGATCAATGTCTATTGCATAAGGCACCGGTTAAAGATAAAGTATGTTCCCGTCATCATGCCCTTGGAAGAAACGTTTCAGAATCCGAGCAACCTGCTTTATACGCTTCGCCGACTAAAGAATGATCTTATTTATAAACTCACAGAATTATAAGTTATGCCGTTGGTTTCTGTCATCATCCCTATATACAATACAGAAAAATTCCTGCCTTTGTGTATCAACAGCGTCTTAAACCAGACACTGACAGACATTGAAGTACTGCTGGTTAATGACGGAAGTACGGACGGAAGCGGGAAAATATGTGACGAATACGCCTGCAAGGACCAACGAATACAGGTAATACACACTCTGAACCAAGGAGTCAGCCATGCACGAAACCAAGGACTGGAAACCGCAAAAGGAGAATATATAGCTTTCATGGATAGCGACGACTGGATAGAAACGGATATGATAGCCACTCTTTATCAACTTATCCGGACAAACGAAGCCGGTCTGGCTACTTGCGGATATATCATTGAAAATGAAGATGGTCGTCCGATTTACCACATCAACGAAGTGAAATCCGGCAAATTAACCCAGTGGGAAGCCATTCACTCCCTGTTTAACGACAGGCATTACAAATACAAAGGAAACTTATGGGATAAATTATATCATAAAGAAATCATTGACAAACATCACCTAAAATTCAATGAACATATTTATTATAATGAAGACAGGCTCTTTATTTTTCAATACCTGAGCCACTGCCAATCAGCCGCATACACCACTTCCCCCTATTATCACTATGTCACAAGAAAATCAAGCGCCATGAACCTGTCGCAAAAAAACTACACCCCCAAACTGTGCACTTTCATGGATGCATTCGACCTGATGACTTCACTTTCGGCCACATTCCCCACCTATATTCTACGTGCTTTGTCGGCCGATTACATAAAAAGTTCGTTCTTGTTCTATACCCAACACTCACGGGAAATCCCCTTCAATGAATTATGGGACAGAATGCTAAGAATCAGAAAAAACAATTATATACATCTTCCACTTTCTCTAAAAATAAAGTATGCGCTATATGGCATCAGACTTATCCTGCGGGCATGGCTCAAGTGAAAAGACCAATTTACTGCTTACTTAACACGCACCCGTTTTATCTTTCCATGCACCCACAACAAGGCACAGACCAATTTGTATGCCATCTGATGAAGGCCCGCAGTTTTATTCAGTTCGGGAATCAGTTCCAATAAAGGAGATTCCACCTTTTCCAGTCTTATATAATCCTTCATCATTCTATCCGGAAACAACTCCTTATACACCCGCTTTCTTTCCATATCTCTTGTTCCGGCATCCGTTTCACTGACCCCTCCGGGTACAAACCTACAAACGATGGAACGAATATTGCGGAACGTCGCATTGTTGAATATCAAGGTCTGAATATAAAATTTCCAATCGGATACAATCTTATAACTCTCGTCATACCTGTTTTCATCAAAAAGTTCTTTACGGAAGAATGAAGCCTGATGCAATACAGTTCCCCGAATCAAATCCATCAGCGTTATATCCTCCTTATGAAATCCCCACACCTCTGTGCCATGCACTATTTTTCCAACAACAATATCGCTGTCCAATGAAGGTGCCACCTCCTGCAACACACCATTGTTATAAAATTCATCACCGGAATTCATAAAGTTCAAATACTCTCCATGCGCCTGTAAAACTCCTTTATTCATGGCATGATAAATACCCTTGTCCGGCTCCGATACCCAATAGTCCACTTTACCGGCATACTCTTTTATCACTTCAATACTTCCATCCGTAGACCCTCCGTCAATAATAATATACTCAAAATCCCTAAAAGACTGGCCGACCACACTTTCTATGGTTTTCCTCAACCCTTCTTTATTATTATAATTAATGGTTATAATCGAAAATTTTCTTTGTGACATAATTTTCCGCTTTTTACAATCTAAAGTTTCCATTCGTCATCCAGACTGAGCGATTTTTCGAATCCGACATACAGAGGCACAATCCGGCTGACATTCGAAGTATAAGTACCGATAAAAAATGAAGAATGGATCAGAATATCCATATCCAACAGCATATTCAACGTATCTATATATCTACTTTTTTTATCCTTTGTATTAAACAAAGACTCGTCAAATCCTGTTTGTGTCACAGCTGTGTTCCAGTAAACATTAAATCCTTCGGCAACCAGTACGGATTTCAACTTATCCGTCACAGAACCATCATCCGTAGCTATAAACACATTACGGCTGATATGCTTCTTCCCTTTAACAGCATCAATATAAAGAGACAAACCAAGTTCCTTCATCTCACGGGAAACTATCTTATCTCCCCGCCTTATATGTACCGCTATGTAATCTACCGGCAAATTCATCTCGCTTTTCCTTTTTTCTATATAGCCGGTTGTCTTTTCATTAAATTTTAATATTTTCCGCAAGGCAGAGCCATAATCATTTCTGATATCTTCCAGTTTCTCCAGAAAATCCTCCGATCTCATTTTTAGAAAGACCTCATTCCCTAGTTCCGTTTCCGGATGAAATAACAGATATATCCTATTCATCATATAGAAAATATAATACCGGAAAAAAGCGGACGGATTATAATAGATATTTCCCCACCAAGGTTTCCCCTTTTTATAAACAATATATTGCGAACACATCACCCCGTTACAGTCTGGCAAGACCGATTCGAAATAATCACTCCAGCCTTTCTCTACCCTTGCATTCCAGTTCCTTGTATTGACAGTCAGCTCTTCCTGATTATAGTCCGCATAGACCAATGCCAAAGCAAGGTTAGACAACTCTGAGAACAACCCTCTTCCAGTCAAACTATATACGATTCTTTTTTTCTCCATCTCCATAATAGAACATAATGATCAAACTTTTATATCCTCCAATCCGATAAAGCCGTTGGACGTTTGTGTCAGTGCATGCCCGAATCCACTTTGAAACCCCTCACATTCCAGCAAACAGCAACGAACTGCTTTCAAATAATATTCCACCATAGGATGATGTATAAACAAATCTGCCTGCAGGACACCTTTACTCAGCACAGGCGGAAGCTCTATACGCCTCTCGATGCAAAAATCCCCTTTAGGTAAATGACTGATACTCCCGTAATAATGTCCCGGAGCATAAGTAGCATAAGGCACTTCCGTCCTGCTCTTCAAAACCAGCATTACATCATACATCATATCCTCTTCAGAATATCCCTGTATTTTCACAGTCAGAAAATTCTGACCTCCATGAATAGTGGAAGAGGCACATTCCGTTCCGTTTATCTCAATGCAATCTATATGAAGCGTATTTTTCGTCCAACCCACATAATCTATAATTTTACTTTTCCGGACCGTCCCTTTCTCTTTCAAGTAATAATCGATGGCAGAATGAACCGTCCCTTGATAAACCGCGGTACCATTTTCCAAGCATATTCCTTTTGTACACAAACTTCTTACCGCTGCCATGTTATGACTGACAAACAAGACTGTCCGTCCCTCTCCTTTCGACACATCCTGCATCTTGCCAATAGCCTTCTTTTGGAATTCCGCATCTCCCACTGCCAACACCTCGTCCACCACCAGAATTTCCGGCTCCAGATGGGCGGCGATAGCAAATCCCAACCGCACGGTCATACCCGAAGAATAACGTTTCACTGGAGTATCGATATATTTCTCCACACCGGCGAAAGCCACAATCTCATCCAACTTGCGGGTAATCTCCGCCTTGGTCATCCCCATGATGGAACCATTCATATAAATATTCTCCCGTCCTGTCATTTCGGGATGAAAGCCTGTACCCACTTCCAGCAAAGAGGCAATACGCCCCCGTGCACGGATACAACCGGCAGTAGGAGAAGTCACCCGCGAAAGGATTTTCAACAAAGTGGACTTTCCCGCACCGTTCTTACCTATAATACCCAGCACTTCACCTTCCTCCACATGGAAATTAATATCTTTCAACGCCCATACAAAATCTCCCGTCGCTTTCTTGGAACGGTCATTCTCTTCCCCGATTCTGAGATACGGGTCCTCCTTTCCACGGATCCGCGCCCACCAACGATTCAAATCACGGCTCAGCGTGCCGGTTCCGATGCTTCCCAATGCATATTGCTTGCTGATATTCTGAAACTCTATCGCTATTTTTCCCATTCTGTCCCTTCTTTTAAATCACATCCATGAAACTACGTTGCACTCTATTAAAAGTCACCATCCCCCAAAGCATTATCACCACTGTAAACACCAACGTGTAGCCTAAGTGGAACCAACTGAAAGTCCCCACCCCCAAGAATCCGAATTTAAATGTTTCGATAAGGGAAGTCAGCGGGTTCGCCACAATGATCCACATATACTGCTCATGACTCTGCCTCATCACGGACAAAGGGTAAATAACCGGAGTGGCATACATCCACAACTGTACCCCGAAAGTAATCAAGAAACGCAAGTCACGGTACTTGGTCGTCAAGGAGGATATCAATAATCCGAACCCCAAACCAAGTCCTGCCAACATGAGCAGCAGCAAGGGAGCCAACCAAGCATATCCGTTGACCATCAACGAATATCCGTTGCACAAATAGTAAATATAAATTAAAACGAACAATCCGAACTGAATGCCCATCTTTATCATGCAAGATATAACGATGGACAAGGGTACCACCAGACGAGGGAAATATACTTTTCCAAATACATTCTGATTGGCGTTGAACGTATCCGAACAGCGGCTTAAACACTCCGAGAAATAATTCCAGCAAAGTAAGCCCGCCATATAAAACAGCGGTTGGGGAAGTCCGTCGGTAGGAATACCGGCAATACCGCCAAAAACAAACATGAACATGACGGTAGTAAGCAGTGGCTGGATAACAAACCATAACGGTCCTAAAACAGTCTGTTTATAAAAAGTGACGATATCCCGTCTGATATACATTACCAGCAAATCCCTATACAGCCATACCTCTTCCAGATCCAACCGGAACAAACCGGACCGAGGCTTGATCACAATATCCCATTTTTCCTGTTCATCTTGTACCATACACTACTTTTTTTAGTAAATTATTCCAACTGTCACATACCTTCTCTATATGAAATGTATCAGCATACTCCACCGCCTTATTTCCCATCCATTCCCAATCCGTCCGATCAGCCATATACGACATACAACCGGCCAGCTGAGCTATATTCCCTGTTTCAAAAAGAACGGCCATATCTTTGTCTTTCAACAACTCGCGCGTTATCGGTAAATCAGATGCAATAACAGGTAACCCGTGCGCCATAGCCTCTATCATCACCAGGCCGAATCCCTCCCAACGGGAACTCAGCACATACATACTGGAATGTGCATAATACTCCTGCACCTCTTTCGTGAAAGGATGCAGCGCGATGCTCTTTTCCAATTCATATTCATTGATCAATGAACGGTAAAGCGCTTCCTCAGGACCCTCCCCCACAATTTCCAGTGTCCAGTCCGGATGAGTTTTCACAAAAACAGAAAAAGCTTTTATTAAAATATCAAATCCTTTATGTCCGAATGAAAAACGACCGACCGCCAAAATCCTTCTATATTCCTTCTTTCCCCGACCTTTAGGCAGTACAGTCAGAGGATTGTATATCACCTCGCAGCACAGGTTCATTTTCCGAAAGAAACAACCGGCATCTGCATGACTTAAAACCACCCTCTCGTCCAATTTCCCCATCTGGACTTGAAAAAAGCAATCCAATCCCGGCAAATAGGGAGTTTCTTTCTCAAAGAATGCTTCATAAGAATTATGCAGCCACCCAACAGTCTTTGTCCGGATCCGACTCTTTACTGCAGAGAGGTGCAGAGCCATAAAAGCATGTACCCCGATGACTACATCACATTGCCGGGCATTTATTTTCCTTGCCAATGTCCGTTTATAAGAAGAAGGGAAAAAACTGGCAGCATACCATTCTGAAGTCAGCCGGGTATGAGGCAACCCATGTTTATATAAAAAACTATAGCCTTTACATAACAAACGCTCGATGAAAGAGGAGGCGGAATAAGAGAAAGAATCAAACCGCACGGTACTTTCGGCATATCCGTACATCGACAAGTCCGTACAAGTATCCGTGGTCAGTATCGTGACTTCATGTTTTCCGGACAAAGCCTTGGCTATTTCAGCCAACACACGCTGTACTCCGCCGAAACTGAAGACAGTATCACAATAAAATAATATTCTCATGGAATTTAGATTACACTCTTTCTTCGCAAAGATACAATAAAGAAATGAAAATAAATGCGGAATGAAGAAAGAATATCATATAATACAAAGCAGGTATCTGCGGCACGTACATACGTATAGAGCGGCACGTACATATGTGAAATCCTGCTCCCCCAAAAACAACAGGTCAAATAAAAAAAAGACCTTGTTCTTTTTTAAAAAGATGGCGAGCTTTTTTAAAAACCTCCTGATCTTTTTACTGCCATCGGAAATTTGCCATATTCCATAGAGGTATCCCCCCTTCAGACACACTTTTTGCAAAGAAAAAGCCTGAGAACATCCTACTTCATATTAAATCGGAACAACTTATAAAAAAGGATATATTACTGATAACAAATAGATTATATGAAATTCTGCTCCAAAAAACAGTGAGGGCATGAGAGCATAAGTGAGAGCTACAATTTTTACCATCACTATACAAATAGTTCATAAACAACCAGTTGTGCACACAATGAGGGCATGAGGGCATTATCACCCCGAATTTCCAGTGAAAGATTCTCATACTCATCGAGATATTATCAAGATAATGCATGATGCTGAATATAAATCAATATCTTTGCAAAAAGAAGAAGAATGACAAAGAACACAAGTTACCATTACAGCATCATTATTCCGCACAAGAATACCCCCCGTCTTCTGGAACGCTGTCTGTGCTCAATTCCCACTTGGGATGAAATTCAAATCATTATCATTGATGACAACAGCAATTCCGAATCTGTCGATTTTTCTCATTTTCCGGGAAACGGCAGAAAAAATACGGAAGTCCTGTTCACTAAGGAGGGAAAAGGGGCAGGATACGCACGGAACATAGGGCTCTCCCACGCCCGTGGCAAATGGATTATCTTTGCAGATGCAGACGATTTCTTTACAGCCGATTGTTTTACTATCTTAAACGAATACATGGACAGCCCCCATGAAGTCATCTATTTCAATGTACGTTTTGTCATGTCCGACAATCCGTCCCAAGAAAGCCGACGCGGAACTTACTATACCAACTTCTTCAATGATGTAAACCCGGAAAACAAACTGCGATACCAATCTCAAGTTCCTTGGGGCAAAATGATAAGGCGCAGCTTCCTGTCAACATTCCACATTCAATTCGATGAAACAAGAATAGCCAACGATGTGTATTTTTCATGCCTTGTCGGTATATATGCCCCCAAAGCAACCACAGACAGAAGAATCATTTATTATTGTACCGAATCCGGCCAGTCCCTTGCTATGTCCAAACAAGACCGCGAGAGTTTAATCATACGGTTTAACGCAAGCATGAAATGCAACAGACTGTTGCGACAAGAAAAAATCCACTATTACCTGTCACCACTTCCGTGGTGTATCCCTTCGGCAAAAACAAAAGAATGGCTCCCCGCCAAATACTTTTTTGAATACCTGTTTTTCTTCCGCCTGCAAGCATTCAAAGAATTATATTATGCTTTTTCCGCTATCCTGTCACATATGAATGAGCCGGCCACAAAAGAAACCGACAACCAATGTAACAAGAAGACTACCAACCTAAGGGAATAATATTCATTACACAAGAAGATTCAACGGTACAACCTTCCCCATATCTTATAATACAATTTGATCAGATTAGCGTATTTATACAATATGTGATGTCTGTAAATCCCCCAATTCAAAAGCAGAGAAAAAGGATAGAACAAATTCAATTCGTACAAAACCTCCATAGGCCGGAACTCTCTGCAATGCTTCCTTATCAGATTTCTTTTAAACTTATCTATCGCATCATTACTTTCCCTTGTAACCCCTATTACAGCAGCATTATACACCACCGGCATCAACTTGTTCAAAATGAAACAGATATTTTCAGCATACAATTCCTGTTCCATGTGCTCATTAAAAACAGTCAAGATAAAAATAAAATCCTTTGCCGGCTTGTCAAAGTCCGTTTTCGCCTTATTCATGGTTGAGAAAGGATTTGAACGCCTGTAGAAATAAGTAAAAGAATTGACGGAAGCAAACGTTTCCACCTTTTTATACAGAAAATAGCACCACAAAAAGTCCTCAAACAAAATGCCCGTCCTGAAATAAATGGCATTCTCTGTCAGCACCTCCTTTCTGATCAATCTGTTGACCGGAGTGGATGTTATTTTCGAATCCAGAAACAGCTTGTTGATACGTATCCGTCCTTCCGTATATCTTTGCAAATCACTGTTTTTGTTTTCCATCCCTTCTGAATAAGAATCCCCCTGCACCAAGTCAATCCCCGGATATCTTTTCGTTTCCTCCCATAATTTCTCCAGACAATTCTCATAAAGCATATCATCCGAATCTATAAAAAAAAGATAACCACCCCGGGATAGTTCTATTCCCTTGTTCCTTGCCGCAGAGACTCCTTCATTCCTCTCATTTCTCACGATCCTAAAACTGATGTTCCCTTTATATCCGGCCAGCTTTTCCTCTATCAGGCGCATACTGTTATCCGGAGAGCAATCATCAATGATGATACACTCAAAACAATCAAAAGTTTGGTTGATTATGGAATCAAGACATTCTGATACGTATTTTTCCACCTTGTAAACCGGCATCACCACCGTTATCTCTTTCATCATTATCTGCTAATCATTATAAAATGCAATATTCGCAAAAACAAATGATACTCACAACATTCCAAAGACTTTAATTACTAAATAGCCCCATCTTCATCCATTGAAACCCACTTTTTACTCCGAATACAGCCGACATTCCATAAAAAAACGGATATGGACAGGAATTTCAACAACTTCTTATTGGATATATAAAAAGAATACACTATTTTTACGGAAAAACAAACCAGGGGAATGAAAATAGTATATGTATACGACTCCATAGCCCGTATAGGAGGCATGGAACGGATTTTAACGGATAAGATGAATTACTTGGCCGAAATTTATGGGCACGAGGTCTATCTTATCACTTCTTCCCAAGGCAATCATCCTTTTTCTTTCCCGTTATCCCACAAAGTGGAACATATCGATCTGGATACAAAGTTTCATTTGCAATACCAGCATCCGCTTCTGGAACAATTGAGAGTGGGATGGACTTTGAACCATAAATTCGAACAAAAATTTAAAAAAGAGATTAGGCTCATCAATCCCGATATCATATCAGGAAATACCAGTTTCAAAGCGGATTTGATCTGTAAATTAGACTGCAAGGCAAAGAAAATCATAGAATCGCATTGCGCCAAAATATACACCCGGATACCTGCAAACCGCAAAAAGAGTTTTTTTAAAGATATAAAAGACAGATACGTCAGCTACCAATGTTTCCGTGATGTAAAACGATACAGCGATGCTATAGTCACACTGACACAAGGAGATGCCGCCATGTGGGGACAACATCCGAATATACATATCATTCCGAACACCACCTCTATTGATATACAAACAATCAGCTCCTGTGAGGCTCCCCGTGTAATAGCGGCAGGCAGACTGACCTGGCAAAAAGGATTCGACAGACTGGTTGACGCATGGAATATCGTGCAGAAACGCCACCCCGACTGGATACTGGATATATTTGGTGAAGGATTTTACAAGGATAGCTTAACCCGGCAGATTAAAGACAGAAAGCTGGAACACTCCATCACAATTCATCCTTTTACACAAAACATAACGCAAGAATACCTGAACAGTTCCATTCTGGCCCTAAGCTCCAATTACGAAGGTTTTGGACTGGTCTTGATCGAAGCCATGAGTCTGGGTGTTCCTTGTGTTTCTTTCGACTGTCCTTTCGGTCCATCGGAAATCATCAGAAACCAGGAAGACGGACTCCTCGTCAAAAACGGAGATATACAAGGATTTGCCAACGCTCTTTGCCACTTGATAGAACATGAAGCAGAAAGAAAAGCTTTTGGCAAAAGAGCTAAACAAAATATAACACGCTACTCACTCCGAAACATCATGCCGCAATGGGAAATGTTGTTTCATAAACTGACTGAAAAATGACCATCGTTTATCTATACACAGCACTATGCACCGTGGGAGGCGCAGACCGGAGCATCATCCAAAAAGCGAACTATCTGGCTGACGAAATGCATCAGGATGTATTTATTATCACAGATTCACAAAAAGAACGCCCGCCCGTTTTCCCGATATCTCCCAGAATCAGGCACATTGACATAGGAATTGATTTTGACAGACAATATCATCACAACCTGTTAGTAAGAGGATATTATTATTTTACCCTGATGCACCTGTACAGAAAGAAGCTGGAGTATTGGCTGAAAACCTTGAAACCGGATATTGTCATCAGCACATTGGGCCGAGAATTGGATTTTCTGACACAACTGGATGATGGAAGCGTAAAAATAGGAGAATCCCATATAGCCAAACCATACACTCGTAACCTGCATCTGATGGAACAACGGGGATTCCCATACAAGCAAATCGCACGGCATTGGAGAAAGAAACAGGAGGAGGCTGTAAAAAAACTGGATGCGCTGGTTGTTCTGACACAACATGATGCGGATAATTGGAAAGAAGTGAAGAAGGCTTGTGTCATACCGAACTTCTTACCTTTCTCACCCGAAAAAGGGAGTTCTTGCCTGGAGAAAAGAATCATCAGCATAGGAAGATACAGCGAACAGAAGGGGTATGACCGCCTGATTGAAGCCTGGATCAAAGTCAATCGGAAGCATCCCGACTGGCATATCCGCATTTACGGAGAAGGACAGGATAGGAACAGCCTGCAAGAGCTTATTGAAAAGCATCATATAGAAAACAGTTTTTCACTATGCCCTCCGACAAAAAGCATTCAAGAAAAATATCTGGAAAGTTCCATATACGTCATGAGTTCACGATTTGAAGGATTACCGATGGCACTTCTGGAAGCGATGGCATGTGGTGTTCCCTGCATTTCATTCGACTGCCCGTACGGACCTGCCGAGATTATCACTCCGGAAGAAGACGGAATACTGGTGAAGAACGGAAACACGGACGAACTGGCTGACGCGATATGCCGGCTGATAGAGGATACGGACAAACGCATACGGATGGGAAAGCAGGCCCAAAAGAATATCCAACGTTATTCACGCGAAGAAGTGATGAAACTGTGGGATGAACTATTCAACACCTTAACAACTGCCCGACCATGAATATCATCTACCTCCTTTTCCACGGACTATCCCCTTACAGCGGCATCAGTAAAAAGATCTTGCATCAGGTTAAAGGCTTTGAAGCATGTGGACACCGGGTAAGTTTATGCACATACAGCATAGCGGACAACGGCCACCGGGTAAGGATGATAAACAATGAAATAATAGAAGACTACGGAACAGGCAAACCGGCTGCGGCGAAAAGAAGAGTTTCCTACCAATGCATATACCGCTATGCTATAACACATCAAGTGGAATTAATCTATGTACGCTCTTTCCATAATGCAAATCCGTTCACCATCCGGCTGTTCAGCAAACTGAGGAAAGCCGGAATTAAAATAGCGATGGAAATACCTACCTATCCTTACGACAGCGAATACGCCGGTTTCCCACTGGTCACACGCCTGGGGATACAAGTGGATAAAGTATTCCGAAAGACATTGGCAAAACACGTGAACGCCATCGTCACTTTCTCAGACTATCACTGTATATTCGGCCAACGTACCATTCAGATATCCAATGGAGTTGACTTTGATTCCATTCCGCTGAAAAAGACGGTTTCTAAAAATACCTCCGTCATTCATCTACTAGGAGTGGCCGAAGTACATTATTGGCACGGTTACGACCGCCTGATAGAGGGTTTGGGTAAATATTACCAAAACCCGGCAAACACAACCGTATTTTTCCACATCGCAGGAGGTATATGGAAATCCGAAATGCATGATTCACAACACGCTCCCGGATTTTATGAACTTATCAACAAATATCATATAGAAAAATATGTCATCTTCCACGGACAAAAAATGAACGAGGAACTAGACGAATTATTCAACGAAGCAGACTTTGCCATCGGCAGTCTGGCACGCCACCGCAGCGGCATCGACAAAATCAAAACATTAAAAAACAGAGAATATGCAGCACGGGGAATACCTTTTGCATATTCAGAAACAGATGGAGACTTTGACAAGATGCCTTATATACTGAAAGTTCCGGCCGACGAAAGTCCCATAGATATCCACCGGCTTATCCGGTTCTATATGGAACTGGATCTGTCTCCTCGTAAAATAAGGGATTCCATTAAAAACCTGTCATGGAAAGAACAGATGATGAAAGTAATAAACAACCTGTAATACTCCCGCCTATGATCCGAATCGCCTATTGTACCCCCTCTCTCCATATCCCCGGAGGAGTGGAAAGGGTACTGACCACCAAAGCCAATTATCTGGCAGAGAATGGTAATTATGACATATATATTTTGCTGACTGACGGAAAAGGCAAGCCTCCCTGCTATACTTTATCGCCTAAAGTAAAAATCATCCAACTGGATATAGATTTTGAAGAATTATGGGAACTCCCTCTTTGGAAAAAAGTGCCGGTTTATCTGAAAAAACAAAGAATATACCGACGCAAGCTCTCTGCCGCCTTGTCTCACCTCAAACCGGACATCACAGTTTCTTTGTTACGACGGGAAATAAACTTTATCACTTCCCTCAAAGATGGAAGCAAAAAGATAGGGGAGCTACATGTAAACCGGAAAAACTATCGTAACTTTGAAAAGAACGAAAGCAACTTCATCAAGGAACTTTTTGCCAAATTATGGATGAAAAGTCTGGTGAGGCATTTAAAAAAGCTGGACAAGTTCGTTGTACTGAGTGAGGAAGACAGAGCCAACTGGCCCGAACTGCAAAATGTAAAAGTTATCAGCAACCCTCTACCCTTTCAATCCGGAACATTCAGCGACTTGAACAATAAACGGATAACCGCAGCCGGAAGATATACTTATCAAAAAGGATTCGATTTGTTACTGGAAGCATGGAGCAAAATCTGTAACCGGCATCCGGACTGGGAATTACATATATATGGCAAAGGAAACAAGACTACATATCAAGTACTGGCCGGAAAATGGAAATTAAAGAACCTTTTTCTTGAAAATGCAACCCCGGATATGCTCTGTAAATACCATGAAAGTTCTATCTTTGTATCAAGTTCCAGATTTGAGGGATTCGGAATGGTCATAGCGGAAGCAATGGCGTGCGGAGTACCTGCCGTGTCATTCGCCTGTCCGTGCGGACCTAAAGACATCATCCGGGACGGGGAAGACGGACTATTGGTCGAAAATGGAAAAACAGAAGAACTGGCCGAAAAAATAAATTATCTGATTGAGAACGAACAAATAAGAAAAGAAATGGGGAAAAAAGCCCGCATCAATGTACAACGTTTTGCTGAAGATGTAATAATGCAACAATGGATTCAGCTATTCAACAACTTATTAAACGGAACAAAACAATGAAAACAGATTCCCCCTACGACAGAGGAGACATCCATATAAATAAAAACGACAAAGTGCTGGAGATAGGTCCGGGCCATAATCCGACATATCGCTCCAACGTGATAGCCGAAAAATTTATTGACACCAATTACCACCGCTGCGGTGACGTGAAAATATACCCGCATCAGACCTTTGTACATGCCGATGGAGAAAAACTGCCCTTCAAAGACAAGGAGTTTGACTACGTAATATGCAATCAGGTATTGGAACACGTGGAACATCCCGAAGCTTTTGTCAAGGAATTATGCAGGGTAGCCCGACGGGGATACATAGAAACTCCCAGTCTGCTGGGCGAATACTTGTTTCCCAAAAAATCACATAAATGGGTTATATTGGATATAGACAACAAACTGGTCTTCTATGAAAAGAACAAGATGCCGGGAAACTATGAAAACGACTATGGAGAATTATTCCTGAATTATCTGCCTTTCCAATCCCTCCCCCTACAAACTGCTGTGGCTGACGGAAGGAGATATAACCTTGAACCGTTATGAGTGGAAAGATGAAGTGGAGATACTAGTCAATCCCGAAGATGAATACTACTCCTCTTTCTTCCTCAACAAATGGAACTGGGAAATGGTGGAGAAACTATATCCCCGCCGTTCCGCCCTGACGGAAATGAAGAAGATGATTCAAGCCCTGTTCTATATCCTCAAAAACAAATTCAAATCACGATTCAGTAATCACCGGAATCCGGTCACACTGTCCGAATATATAAAAACGCATGAAGTGGTACGCTGACTATTTATCCATCTATGACAAGCCTTTCACCCAAGCCCCACAAGCGGTTATCAACCAAGTGAAAGACAAGGTCCGGCAGCTTGCAACTCATGCTCCGCTGGTTTCGGTGGTCGCCATCGCCCATAATGAAGAAAAGAGGATATTGAGCTGCCTGTGGTCTTTATGTGAAAACCAACATAACTATCCTGTAGAAATACTAGTCATCAATAATCATTCTACCGACCACACCGAAGAGGTACTAAAAGAATTAGGAGTCACCTACTTCAATGAATACCGGAAAGGTCCCGGTTTTGCCCGGCAATGCGGACTGAACCATGCCCGGGGGAAGTATCATCTCTGCATAGACGCCGACACACTTTATCCGCCCCAGTACATCAGTACCATGATAAAGGTCTTACAGGACAAAGAAGTGGCAGGTGCATACGCCCTGTGGAGTTTTCTTCCTAATGAACATCATTTAGGACTTTTCTTCTATGAGACACTACGTGATCTCTATTTGAAAATACAAAATCTGAACAGACCGGAGCTCAATGTACGTGGAATGGCTTTTGCCTTCCACACGGAAACAGCCCGGAAAGAAGGATTCCGGACAGACATACTCCGCGGAGAAGACGGCTCCCTGGCACTGGCATTGAAAAAATACGGAAAATTAAGATTCGTCACCGCCCGCAAAGCCCGTGTCCTTACCGGCTATGGCACTATTTCGGCCGACGGATCCCTGTTCAGCAGTTTCAAAAAACGAGCCATAAAAGGTTTAAGAAGCTTCACGGCTCTTTTCTATAGCAAAAACAATTACGAGGACGAAGATTCTAACTTGATAAAGTAACGACAGATGAAAATAGCAATAGAAGCCCAGCGCATCTTCAGAAAAGAGAAACATGGCATGGACTATGTAGCTCTGGAAACCATCCGGGAACTGCAAAAGATAGACCAACAGAACGAATACTTCATACTGGTCAGCCCGGGAGATGATGTTTGTTTGCAAGAATCCGCCAACATGCATATCGTGACCGTTAATTGGCCATCCTATCCGCTTTGGGAACAGATAGGACTACCGTTGGCTTTAAAAAAAATCAAACCCGACCTGCTGCACTGCACAAGCAACACTGCCCCTGTGCATGGAAACATTCCACTGGTGCTTACACTGCACGACATTATCTTTCTAGAAAAAAAACAAGGCAAGAACCAGTCCATGTACCAAAGACTGGGACGTTTCTACCGAAAAAATCATTGTTCCCCAAATCCTTACCAAATGCAAAAGAATCATTACCGTTTCTCATTTTGAATGCAACCGCATCAGTCATTTCCTGCACATTGACAAACAACTGCTTGTCGCCGTATACAACGGCTATTCACAACATTTCATACCCATACGGAACGCACAGGCCATCACTGCCCGATACATAAAGAACCATCCTTACCTGTTCTTTTTAGGAAATACCGATCCCAAGAAGAATACGGCAAGGGTATTGCAGGCATACGGCATTTATTTAAAAAAATCCAGTCAGCCCCTCCCCTTGCTTATCGCCGACCTGAAAGAAGAGATCATAGACGAATATCTGAACCGGGAAGGATTACAAGAAATAAAAAAAATGCTGTATCATCCCGGATACATTCCAAACACAGAACTACCCGCTGTTTATAGTGGAGCATCCGTCTTTATATACACGTCTTTACGCGAAAGTTTCGGCATCCCCATTCTGGAGGCGATGGCCTGTGGAACTCCCGTCATCACCTCAACCACTTCCGCCATGCCCGAAATCGCAGGACCGGAGGGTATTCTGGTCAATCCGTTCGAACCGGAGGAAATTGCTTCCGCCCTCCTTCATTTAGAAGAAAATGCAGAATTCTATCAGTCACAAACTGCATATGGACTAGAAAGAGTCCGTCGGTTCTCATGGGAGAACACAGCCAGAGAAATATTGAATATATATAAAGAAATACTAGCATGAACACTCTTGAAATCCTCTTCTTCGTTCTCCTGTTCATTGTATTCTACACCTATGTGGGATACGGAATCCTGTTGTGGATATTGGTAAAAATAAAACAAAGTTTTATTTCCTTCTACGATACGGACGAACCGGAGCAAGAAACCTGCCGGAACGGCAACAACACCGACCTACCCGAAATCACCCTGTTCATCACCGCCTATAATGAGGAACAGGTAGTGGACGGAAAGATGAAAAACTGCCAAGAACTGGATTATCCCAAAGAGAAACTGCATATCGTATGGGTAACGGACGGCAGCAATGACCGAACCAATGAAAAATTAAAAGCATATCCCGATGTCACCCTATTGTTCGTCCCCGAAAGAAAAGGAAAAACAGCCGCTATGAACCGGGGCATGGGATTTGTCACCACACCTTTGGTCATATTCACAGACGCCAATACATTTATTAATCCGCAGGCCGTTCGCGAGATAGTAAAATGTTTTAACCATCCGCAGGTGGGATGTGTGGCAGGAGAAAAACGGGTGGACATGTACAGTACCGAAGGAGCGGTTTCCGGAGGAGAAGGATTGTACTGGAAATATGAATCATGGCTGAAAAAAATGGATTATCAGCTCTATTCCGCCATAGGTGCTGCCGGAGAATTATTCGCCATCCGCACCCCGTTATATGAGGAAATGCCTGAAGATACCCTACTGGATGATTTTATGTTGTCCCTGCGTATCGCCATGAAGCAGTATACGATAGCATATTGTGATACGGCATATGCCTTGGAAAGCGGATCGGCCGATATGAAAGAAGAGGAAAAAAGAAAAGTACGTATCGCGGCAGGAGGATTGCAGTCTGTCTACCGTTTGAAAGAACTGCTGAATCCGCTACGTTATGGAATCCTCAGTTTTCAATATGTTTCCCATCGCGTGCTGAGATGGTCGGTAACCCCGGTCGCCTTGTTTCTGCTCTTTCCCTTGAATATCCTGCTGGTTGTCTGTAGTGAAAGCCTCCCGGTTTATTTTCTTTTTCTTCTGCTGCAATCCGCATTCTACCTCGGGGGAGTTTATGGCAGCCTCTTGTCTGCCAAGTCCGTAAAGAACAAATTCCTTTATATTCCCTACTATTTCCTGTTCATGAACATCAATGTGATAAAAGGTTTCTTCTATTTGAAGAGACATGCCGGCGGAACATGGGAAAAGTCCCGCAGGGCATAATATTTACTCACCAAAATACTTTTTTATCATCTCACGCAAAGCGGGAGCCATGATCGGCTTGGCCATATAATCGTCACATCCGGCTTCAAAAGCCTTGTCACGGTCACTGTCGTATGCATTGGCGGTAAGAGCTATGATGGGAAGTGTCCCTCCCTTCAGACGAATTCTTCTGGTAGCTTCCAAACCGTCCATAACAGGCATCTTTATATCCATCAAAATCATATCGGGCCGGCAACTCTCAAATTTCTCAATAGCCTCCTGCCCATCATGGGCACGGTGAACTTCATACTCCTTTCTTAAAATTATAGATAATAAGAGATAATTACTTTCCGTATCTTCAGCTACCAAAATCTTTTTCATTTCTTCTTTTCATTGATTACCTTGCAAAATTACGATATAAAATGATATAAACAATATTTTTTTTGTATATTTGCTGTCAGTAACAAATATCACGCATCTAAATTCGCTAAGAGAAACAGTATATTGAGAATCATACTATTAATATGAAAATTCCGAGTAATATATTGCACGATAAGCAGTATGCAGACAAAATTCTGGAAATTACGGCTGATACTATGTTTTTCGTATATAAAGACGGCACCTGTTTAGACTTCAAGGCTAATACGACGGACTTCTTTATAAAAGAACAAGATATTATAGGGAGAAATATATTCTCTTATTTCCCCGTAGAAACGGCACGGGAGATGTATGCGGAATTCATCAAAGTACGGGCAGGAGACAAACCTTCCGCACGGAATTACAAATTAATATTGGAAGATGACGTGAAATACTACAAATGTATTATCAGCAAGTATGATGAGGAGCATTTTCTTTTTCAATACAGGGATATCACAGGCCGGAGTGTCGTCAGGCTGAAACTGGAAAAAAAGCAAAAAGATTTGTGCGAAGTAGAAAAAGCCGCAAGAATAGGATTATGGGCATACGATTCGTCCACACGGCTCTTCACTTACTCGGGATACACCCGGATATTCTGTAACGATGAGGAACAGAAACAGATTTCCATAGATGAATACATGAACTATATGCACCTTGATGACAAGGACCGTTTCAGTCAATGGCTGGAAGAAAACCTGAAGGAGAAAGATGCTTCCAATACCGTAAACTATAGACTCCTTATTGACGGAAAGACCGTCAATATGAGAATAAAAAACATACCACAAAGAGGTATATATGCAAAGGACCGTATTGGAAGGATATATACAGAACACATCCGAAATTGTTTGGAAAGCAGAACGCTCCAACCAGCTGAAATCTGCCTTCCTTGCCAATATGAGCCATGAAATCCGTACGCCGTTGAATGCCATTCTGGGATTCTCACGCATTATAGCCGAAACGGAAAACGCCGAGGAAAGATTGCAGTATTACGATATTGTAGAAAAAAACAACATGCGCTTGCAGGAACTTATCAACGAGATTTTGGACCTGTCGAAGATTGAATCGGGCATGATGGAGTTCAACTATGCGCCTGTATCCCTTTATATTTTATGTGAGGATGTAAAAAACACGTATAGTTTCCGGTGTCAACCCGGAGTGGAGCTTGTTTTCGAAGAGTCCGATCCGTCACTGGTTATCTCGACAGACAGGAACCGCTTGTTTCAGGTTTTCTCCAATCTGATAGGTAATGCTACGAAATTCACCGCCAAAGGTTCTATCAGCTTCGGGTATAAATTGAAGGAAAAAGAGATTGTTTTTCATGTAGCCGATACCGGAAGCGGTATTTCCGATGACAAGATAGACAAGATATTCGATCGTTTCATCATGGCCAACAACCAAGTGCAAGGCACAGGACTGGGGCTTTCCATCAGCAAAATCATTGTAGAAAAGTTAGGAGGAAAAATAGCTGTACAATCCAAAATGGGAACCGGGACCACATTCACTTTTACATTGCCTTACATTTCGGCAAACGGAGATATGAAATGGGAGGAAAAACTTACACCGGCTTCCATTAAAGACAACAATAGAACTTCCCATCAGGAGATGACCATCCTAGTGGCGGAAGACTATCAAAGCAATTATGACTTGATAGAGGCTATGCTCGGAAAAATGTACAAACTGGTGCATGCTCATGACGGAATGGAGGCTATCATATTCTATGAACAATACAAACCCGACTTAATTTTGATGGATATAAAAATGCCTAACATCAATGGTCTGGACGCCACCAAAGCCATCCGGGAAATGTCTGCCAGCGTACCTGTCATCGCTGTAAGCGCATACGCATATGAAAAAGACAAAATAGCTGCCATAGAAAGCGGATGCAATGAGTTTTTAACCAAACCGGTATCTGCCGACTTATTGAAAATGACTATAAACAAGTATCTAAAACAAAAGTAATTTATGGGAAGATTAGCCGTATACAAATTTGCCTATTTTTTATCTATCCTGTTCACAATCTTCATTCTGGGACTTTCCATCTTCGCTTACTTCTCAGGTAAAATAAATCCGGTGGAGAATATGTTCGCCGCATACGTTGCCTTAAGCAAACCTATACTGGTGGTTGTCAATACGATATTATTTATTTACTGGCTCATCAGACTACGGTATTGGTTATGGATTCCATTGACGGGTCTGATAGTAAATTACGAATACATCACTTCCATGTACCAAATTTATAACCCTACCAAATATGCTAACGAGAACAGATTGAAAGTAGTGACTTACAATGTCCACTCATTTGGAAATGAAATTACGGGATTCTCCGCCAAGGAGTTTGCCGAGATGATGAACAAGGAGGAAACGGATGTACTTTGTTTTCAGGAATATAGAGGCAATGGCGACTTTACGGAACAAGACTTACAGAATACGTATGCTAAAATATTCCCTTACTCGTTTATCCCCGAAGGATTGAGTCAGGCCATTTACAGCCGCTACCCCATCAGACAGTCACAAACAATAGAATTTCCGAATACCAACAACGGAGCCATCTGGGCCGACCTGGATGTAAAAGGTATGACGATACGCATCATCAACGTGCACATGCAGACTACCAGCTTTGACAGAATGCGTTCCAAAGCAGCACAGGCTCGGGGAGAACAAGATGAGGAACAGGAAAGAGGCATTTATCTGGGCTATTCTGACAACTTCCGGGAAAATACTGTCAGACGTGCCGGACAGGCTGAACAAATCAGTTCGCTGATCAATGCCACGGAATATCCCTTGATTGTATGCGGTGACTTCAATGACCCTCCGGGAACTTTTACTTATGAAACTCTGAAAAACGGTTTGAAAGACGGATTTCAAACCGCTGGAGAAGGGTACGGAGCCACTTATCGGGGGTTTCACCATTTACTACGGATAGACTACTTGTTCCATTCCACCTTATTGGAAGGTATAAAGTATAAGGTGATTCCTTATGATATGAGTGACCATAACCCGGTATATCTGGAGGTGGGGCTTTGATAAATCACTTCTTCAAAGCTACCGAAAAGAAGAAAGTGGAACCTTTTCCCTCTTCAGACTCAAACCATAAACGCCCACCATTCTTAACAGCAAAATCCTGACATAATAACAAGCCTAATCCGGAACCTTCCTCATTATTCGTTCCGTATTTGCTGAAATGAGTTTCCGTGTTCAACAGTTTCTTTTGGTCTTCCTCACTCATGCCTTTTCCGGTGTCTTTTACACTGACTATGACTTTATCACCCTCTATTTCGGCATTAACCAGAATTTCGGAATCATTATAACTGAACTTAATTGCATTGCTGAGAAGATTACGCAAGATGGTTTTCATCATATCCATATCGGCATGTACCTCAATCTTTCCATGCACCGGGAAGTTCACCTTTATATTCTTCATACCGGCTACCAGATTGAAAATTTCGATAACCGAAGCAATATTCCCCACAATATCAAAGTCCTGATAAACTACATTCAGCTTGCCTATCTGGCTTTTAGTCCATTTCAATAAATTATCCAGCAAAGAGAAAACATCCTCCGTACTTTGATTGGCCATGCTCAGCATATCAAACATTTCCTTACCGATCTGTTCGGACGGAAGACTGAGTATCAACATATTGAGCACCATTTTAATGGATCCCATGGGTGAACGCAGGTCATGTGCGATAACAGAATATAACTTGTCGCGCCCCATAATAATCTTACGCAATTCTTCCGTTTGCTTCATGATGATCCGTTTGGCGGCAATCAGGGATATCTGATGGGTAACACGGATCACAAGCTCTTCCTTATTAAAAGGTTTGGATATAAAATCATTCGCACCTACCTTGAAACCCTTCACTATATCGGCAGTGGTATTCAAGGCTGTCAGAAATATAATAGGAATATGTTGTGTTTCCGGATCGGCTTTCAATCGTTCGGCAACTTCAAAACCATTCATCTCGGGCATCATGACATCCAACAAAATCAAATCGGGACGGGCATTGACCGCCTGGGATAATGCCTCCTTTCCATTACCGGCAGTTATCACCTTAAACTTCTCGTTTGTTAACAACACTTTTAACAACAAGACATTAGAAACCACATCATCCACAACCAAAACAGTGTACTCAGAATGACTTATTACAACATTTACATCCGGTGTCATAGGTATATATTATTTAGCCAGAACACTTTTAAAATAATCAATCACTTTCATCAGCCCCTCTTCCAGATGAATGTGAGGCTCCCAATCCAGCTTTTCTTTTGCCAGAGTAATATCCGGCCTGCGCTGACGAGGGTCATCATGAGGTAAAGGTTCGAAAATAATGTTAGAATGAGAACAGGTCAGTTCCAATATCTTCTGAGCCAGTTCGAATATGGAAAATTCGCAAGGGTTACCGATATTCACCGGTCCTGTGAAGTGATCTTCCGTAGCCATCATACGTATCATCCCTTCCACCAGATCATCTATGTACTGAAAACTACGTGTCTGTTTTCCGTCTCCATAAATGGTTATATCTTTATCTAGCAATGCCTGTACCACAAAATTGGAAATTACACGTCCGTCATCGGTCAGCATATTAGGACCATACGTATTGAATATGCGGATTATTTTTACCAAAACGCCATGTTGACGGTAATAATCCATGCACAAAGTCTCGGCACAACGTTTTCCTTCATCATAACAAGACCGGTAGCCTATGGGATTCACATTTCCCCAATCTCCCTCCCTTTGGGGATGCGACAACGGATCACCATACACCTCACTGGTAGAAGCCTGAAGTATTTTTGCTTTGTTACGCTTCGCCAGTCCCAACATATTAAACGTGCCGAAGACAGCCGTCTTCGCCGTTTTGATAGCATCATGCTGATAATGTATAGGAGAAGCGGGACATGCCAGATTGTATATCTCGTCCACATCCGTCCAAAACGGATTAATTATATCGTGTTCTATCAGTTCAAAGCGCGGATGCCCGATCAGGTAACTTATATTCTCTTTACTCCCCGTGAAAAAGTTGTCTAAACATATAACAATATTACCTTCCTCTATCAGACGAGTGCATAGATGTGACCCTATAAATCCTGCGCCTCCCGTTACTAGGATTCTTTTCATTCCCCTTATTTTTACTTTATTTTATGTTTAGCAAAAATAATTGATTCCCTTCACTTGTGCAAACATTTAAAACAAGATTATTCGTTATCTTTGCAAATACTTTGTCAAAATGAGATTTATATGAAGAAATATCCTTGTGTATTAAGTATAGCAGGATCCGATTGCAGCGGAGGAGCCGGCATACAGGCTGACCTGAAGACCATCTCCGCCTTGGGTGGTTATGCTGCGACAGCCATTACTGCAATCACCGTACAGAACACTTTGGGAGTACGTGCCATACATCCCGTACCACCGGTATATGTACGTGGGCAGATAGAAGCCGTAATGGAAGATATCCGTCCGGATGCTGTTAAAATAGGTATGATTAATGATGTGGAAATAGTCGAGGCCATAGCCTCCTGCCTTCGTACATACCGACCCCGTTTCGTTGTGTTCGATCCGGTCATGGTATCGACTAGCGGACACCGGCTGATAGAAGAGGACGCCATCAGTGCACTGACCCGGGAACTGATGCCTCTGGCCAGTCTGATTACGCCCAATCTGAGTGAGGCGGAAGTATTGACGGAACACTGCATAAGCAATGTGGACACAATGAAAGCTGCCGCATCGGAATTATTAAAATTCGGTTGCGGATCCGTTTTACTGAAAGGAGGACATTTGGAGGGCGACAAGATGTGCGATGTATTACAAACAGCTGGAGAAGACAAGCCTCATCTCTTTATCTCAGATAAGATAGAAAGCAAAAACACACACGGAACAGGATGTACTCTTTCTTCCGCCATTGCTACTTTTCTGGCACTGGGATATGATATGCCGCAGGCCGTAGAACATGCAAAAGCATATGTCACCAAAGGAATCCACGCCGGGAAAGACGTGCATATAGGCGAAGGACACGGCCCGCTGAATCACTTTTACGCACCTGTTCCGATGAAAACAATGAAATAATTTGTCAATGTGCTAATTACCATGCGGTACATAATGCAGCATATTAGCAAATTGCCTCATTATTATTCCGTAGTTCCGAAAGAAATAATTAACTTTGCAACGTTTTTAAACCAAAATAGGAAAAATATGAAAGCATTTGTATTCCCCGGACAGGGAGCACAGTTTGTAGGTATGGGTAAAGACCTGTACGAAAACTCGGCTTTAGCCAAAGAACTTTTTGAAAAAGCAAACGACATTTTAGGATACCGTATCACAGACATCATGTTTGAAGGTACTGACGAAGACTTGCGCCAGACTAAAGTAACTCAGCCTGCCGTTTTTCTGCACTCGGTAATTTCCGCTCTTTGCATGGGTGATGATTTCAAACCTGAAATGACTGCCGGACACTCGCTGGGCGAATTTTCCGCATTGGTTGCAGCCGGAGCATTGTCTTTCGAAGATGGTCTGAAACTGGTTTATGCACGTGCTATGGCTATGCAGAAAGCTTGTGAGGCACAACCCTCTACGATGGCTGCCATCATTGCATTGCCTGACGAAAAAGTAGAGGAAATCTGTGAAGCGATTTCTAAAGAAGGAGAAGTGGTAGTGGCTGCCAATTATAACTGCCCGGGACAAATTGTCATCTCAGGTTCTATCGAAGGAATCAACAAGGCTTGCGAGCAAATGAAAGCTGCCGGTGCTAAACGTGCCCTGCCGCTGAAAGTGGGAGGCGCCTTCCACTCTCCGCTGATGAACCCCGCCAAAGTGGAACTGGAAGCTGCTATCAACGCTACTGAAATTCATACTCCGAAATGCCCTGTATATCAGAACGTGGACGCTTTGCCTCACACAGATCCCGCTGAAATCAAGGCAAACCTGGTAGCTCAGCTCACCGCTTCCGTACGCTGGACCCAGACAGTGAAGAATATGGTTGCCGATGGTGCCGATGACTTTACCGAATGCGGACCGGGTGCTGTACTGCAAGGACTGATCAAGAAAATTGATGGATCGGTCAACGCACACGGTATTGCTTGATAAACAAAATTCAGTTATTATAAATTTTATACGGATTACCGGAATATGCTGAGTAATCCGTATTTTTTTTATGGCATTTCACAAAAATATTCGTAAGTTTGTCGATATCTAAACGAGATCAGACTATGAATGAATTTAAATATAACATTGGTTATGCCCTGAGCGGAGGATTTATAAAAGGATTTGCCCATTTGGGGATTATGCAGGCTTTGCATGAACATGGCATCAGGCCGGAAATACTTTCCGGAGTAAGTGCAGGTGCTCTTGCCGCTGTCTTCTATGCCGACGGCAAAGAGCCTTATCATATTGTTGAACTTTTTGAGCACCATTCATTCAAAGAACTGACCACTTTTTCTATCAACAAACAAGGTCTGCTGAAACTGGATAGTTTTATCGATTTCTTAAACAGCAACTTGGAGTCGAAAACGATAGAAGAACTAAAAATTCCCACTATTATTACCGCCACCGATTTGGATCACGGACGCATCGTTTCTTTTAAAAAAGGGAAAATAGCCGAAAGACTGGCTGCTTCCTGCTGTATGCCTATCTTGTTTGCCCCCATACGCATCAACAATACATATTATGTAGATGGAGGAATCTTGATGAACCTGCCGGTCAGCCCCATTCGCAAAGAATGCGAGAAAGTGATAGCACTCAATGTAGATCCGCTGGTAGCAGATGAATATAGCAAGAATGTGGTAAGCATCGCACTCAGAGCCTATCATTTTATTTTCCAAGCCAATACACTGCCTCAAAAAGGGATTGCAGATTTGCTGATCGAATCATACGGACTGGAAGAATACAGCAACAGAGAACTGGAAAGAGCCGAAGAGATATTCGAAAAAGGATACAATACGGCAACGGAACTCCTGGACAGACTACTCCTGGAGAATGGAACAATTTGGAGATAAACAAAAAAAAATAAAATGGATACACAAGAAAAAATTATTATCTATCAGGTATTCACCCGTTTATTCGGGAACAACAGCCTGCGTTGTAAGCCTAATGGTTCTTTGGAGGAAAACGGTTGCGGAAAAATGGCCGATTTCACGACAAAGGCTTTAAACGAGATCAAAACACTGGGTGCTACACATATTTGGTATACAGGTATCATTGAACATGCTACCCAAACCAATTATACCCGCTATGGCATCAAACCCGATCATCCCGCAGTAGTAAAAGGAAAGGCCGGATCACCGTATGCCATCAAGGATTATTATGATGTAGACCCTGATTTGGCAACCAGTATCCCGGACCGTATGAAAGAGTTCGAGAATCTGGTAACACGAAGCCACAAAGCCGGATTGAAGGTCATCATTGATTTTGTCCCCAACCATGTAGCCCGCCAATATGGTTCAGACGCCAAGCCTGAAGGAGTAACCGATTTGGGTGAGAAAGATGATGTGACAAAAGCTTTCAGCCCCAACAATAATTTCTATTATATTCCCGATACAAAGCTGGAAGGCAATATTGACCTGCACCGTGGCGCAGCGGAACCTTACATAGAGTTTCCGGCAAAAGCAACCGGTAATGACCGTTTTGACGCATGGCCCAACTCCAATGACTGGTATGAAACTGTGAAACTGAATTATGGTATAGACTACTTGAACGGTCATAGCCGCCACTTCGAACCGATTCCGGACACATGGGTGAAGATGCGTGACATCCTACTGTTCTGGTCTGCCAAAGGCATTGACGGATTCCGCTGTGATATGGCAGAAATGGTTCCTGTAGAATTCTGGGGATGGGTGATTCCGCAAATCAAAGCTGAACATCCGAAACTGATCTTTATCGCCGAGGTCTATAATCCGGGAGAATACAGAAATTATCTGTTCAATGGCAAATTCGACTATTTATATGACAAAGTAGGTCTGTATGATACACTACGTGCCATTACCTGCGGATGGGAATCGGCAACTGCTATTCCACAACGCTGGCAAAGCTTGGGAGGTATTGAAAAACGAATGCTCAATTTCCTGGAAAATCATGACGAGCAGCGCATAGCTTCCGATTATTTTGCCGGAAACGGCTCAAAAGCCATCCCCGCAATGATTGTATCGGCTTGCATGAATACCAATCCGGTCATGATTTACTTCGGGCAGGAATTGGGAGAACATGGCATGGATACGGAAGGTTTCAGCGGGCGTGACGGAAGAACTACCATCTTTGATTACTGGAGTGTGGACAGCATACGCCGCTGGCGCAATGGAGGCAAGTTTGACAATAAATTCCTGAATGAGGATGAAAAGCAATTGAAACAATTCTATACCCGTCTGCTGAATATATGCAACAGTGAAAAAGCCATACGGGAAGGTGTGTTCTTTGACTTAACCTATGCCAATCTGGCCGGATGGGTATTTAACGAACATAAACAATACGCCTTTTTACGAAAACAGGATGATGAACTGATATTAATTATGGTTAACTTTGACTCCATACCGGCACGTTCAGCCGTCAATATTCCGCAACATGCGTTTGATTATTTAGGCATCCATCGTTATGGAGAATATGAGGCAACCGAATTGCTGACCGGAAACACAGAGAAGCTGACTCTTATGCCGGACAAAACAACTCCCGTATTACTAGATGGAATGAATGGAAAAATTCTGAAATTCAAGCTATAGTTTCCCACCACAGATTACTCAGATTAACACAGATACAGATTGAAATAAGCAATAAATCGTATTTCAATCTGTGTAATCTGTGGTAAAAAACATTTTAACTCTAGGAAAATACAAATTCCTTCATTGTCCTATCTCTTCAACAGACCGATTTTCAAGTTCAGCTTAAAATAATAGACTCCGTTCTCACGTTCCAGATATCCGTATTTATCTTTTTCAGTAGAACTTTTCTCAAACCGGGAATTAACAAACAGGAAATCGGCAAATACCTGACGGTCAGCCTTCTGATAACAAAGTACCTCTCCATTACCATTTACAAACAGAAAACCGGATATGGCAGAATCTATCCCATTAAATATCTTGGCAGGACGCATTCCTAAAGCCAAAGCCATAAGAAACTGCTTCATCTTATATTCATAATAACTATGCTTATGGATCAATTCATCCTTTATTTTCAACGGATTGATTTGTTTGATTGCTTCTGTCAGGTCACTAACTTTGGATATACCATCCAAATGCATGACACGCAACATCTCGCCCAACATACGGGGAAAATGAAGATCTATCATGCAAAGATTACTACGGAATACCTTATCGGCCACATCATTATATTTTAAGATTCCTCCCAAGCGTTCTATCATCAACATACGTCCTGCCACATCATCTTCTTCACCAAAAGCATTAATTTTGTTTACGGTAGGAGTAGCGAATTTAACACCTGTCTGCTCAAACTTCAAATTGGCGGTACGCCCTCCATCCAACAACGGGAACATAGTTCCCAAACGGGAACGAACGCAAAAACCTACCAACGGAGCCTCTATACTGTAAAAAGCAACATAGAAATCAGTACGGTCATCCGTCTTTGCTTCCAAGTCATAAATGGCGACTTCATCTAAAAATTCTTCTACACCGTCGGGAGACATCACATCATTCTCTCGGCTCTCTTTGACAGCAGCAAAAACCAACTCTGCCACAGCCGCAAAATCCTCACGAGGTATCTGCTTATCTATCTTTTCCCCACAAATACGTACGGTCGCCTCATCCTCCAGAATATAACGGCGTGTCCCGTCATGTTCCTCACGCTGTACCATCGCCACAGGAAGCTTTTGCACTTCATTCCTTTTCACATCAGGCGTACCTGCATACACATATCCGTCCGCTAACAAGCGGAAAAAGGCGTAAAGCTCGCCCCACTCTCTCTTTGTCGCTTCAAATGCCATATATTTTCTCTTTTTACTATCGTCTGCTATTTTTTAACGGCTGCAAAGATACGCAAAAGAAGTCTTAAAAAACAGGTTTTCGAGAAACGCAAATATTAAACAATGTTATATAGCATACTTTTTAAGTCTGATTATTTGCTATTTTCCAAAAAGTCCGTACCTTTGCAATGTGTTTTTCATAGTATTAGATTTAAGGTTAACAAAGGTTGGAGCAAGGCGTTGCTCCTTTTTTATTTTATCCCCCTTACTTTTACGATAAAACAAGTATTTCTTTTAATCCAGAAACCTCGACCTATCTTCAATCGTTCTCAACAGAATCCCTCCGACAGGATAATCAGGTAGAAATTTATGAAGGGAATGCGGATGTGATTTACGTTCCAATCGAACCGATGAATTAGCATTTATCAACAAATGTATCACAAATCACTGCATTTCCATAAACCTGTTCCTTATCCGGTTTGTTCTAAATGGCAAAGACAATCTTTATAAATGATAGAATCATGAAATTAAAAAAAGGAAGTATTGCATTACTAACATTGGCAGGTATGTTCTATATGAGCGTACAAAAAGCGGATGCATGCACGCGTGCCGTCTATATCGGACCGGACCATATGGTAGTAACCGGACGTACAATGGACTGGAAAGAAGATATTATGAGTAATATCTATGTTTTCCCCAGAGGAATACAACGTGCAGGATATAATAAAGAAAATGCCGTGAAATGGACTTCAAAATACGGCAGCGTCATTGCAACAGGATATGATATAGGTACGTGTGACGGAATGAATGAAAAAGGATTGGTTGCCAGTCTGTTATTTTTGCCAGAATCCGTCTTTGACCGTCCGGGAGATACACGTCCTGTCATGGGAATCAGCATATGGACACAATATGTACTGGACAATTTTGCCACCGTACATGAAGCTGTTGAGGAGCTGAAAAAAGAATCATTCCGCATTGATGCTCCCCACATGCCCAACGGTTCAGCTTCCACTCTTCACCTGGCTATTACAGATGAAACAGGAAATACAGCGGTTTTGGAATATCTGGACGGGAATTTAAGCATACACGAAGGAAAAGAATTCCAAGTGATGACCAATTCTCCACGATATGATTATCAGTTGGCTATCAATGATTACTGGAAAGAAGTAGGAGGATTGCAAATGCTGCCGGGCACGAACCGTTCCAGCGACCGCTTTGTGCGTGCCTCTTTTTATATACATGCAATCCCTCAGACTCCGGACGCTAAAATAGCTGTACCCAGTGTACTCAGTGTGATGCGTAATGTATCTGTCCCTTTCGGAATTACCACACCGGACAAACCTCATATATCTTCCACCCGCTGGCGTTCTGTATCCGATCAGAAGAATAAAATATATTATTTTGAATCGGTCATGACTCCTAATCTGTTTTGGTTGGATTTGAAGAAAATCGACTTCAGTCCCAAAGCCGGAATCAAGAAACTGCCCCTCACCAACGGAAAGATTTATGCAGGAGATGCTGTAAAAGATTTAAAAGACAGCGACTCATTTGTATTCTTATTCCAAACCCCTGTGATGTAAAACAGTAAAAATCAATATGACGTTCATGCCTCATTAAAATCGGTTAAGAGCCTCGTGAACGTCATACTTTTCTGCAAAAGTACTCCCCTCCGGCATTGAGTATCTTTTAAAATTCGTTGTTTTATAATAATACAAAAGCAATCATTTCCTCTCTGCTTCCTTATTACAAAAGAATAATTTATCTTTGAACGGATTTTAATATCCCATCAAAATCAGAACAAAAATAAAATAACTATGGAACAACCATCACTCAACGACCATAATAAACAGGAATACCCTCCCATGCATACTACAGAGCATGTCATAAACAGGACAATGGTCAATCTTTTCGGATGCGGACGGGCAATATCCGCCCATATAGAACGCAAAAAAAGCAAGCTGGATTTTGCGCTGCAAACCTGTCCGGAAGAAGCGGATATTATAAGAATAGAAAACACCGTAAACGAAGTATTGCGAAGAAATTTGCCCGTTACAATGGAATTTATCTCTCAAGAGGAAGCTATAGGGCGCTTTGACATGAAACGTTTACCGGAAAAAGCTTCCGAAACCGTACGGATTGTAAAAGTCGGCGATTACGACGAATGCCTCTGTATAGGTCAACACGTGAAAAATACGTCCGAAATAGGTACATTTAAAATTATAAGCCACGACTATAAAGACGGAATCTTCCGTATGCGGTTCAAGCTGATATAGAACAACTGTCAATCTGTCCCCCTAAAATTACAAATTGGCAGTAGCCTTGACAATCAAATGTTTAAAGAGGCTTACCAACTTTTAATGCAAAGGTTTTAATCTTTAAGAAAACCTTTATAGGTTTAAAAGAGTGCAATATAAACCGCATATCATCGAACTAATGGTATGCGGTTTGCATTATGGATAGTGAATGACAAAGCCGAAAGGTGAAGGAATTCAGAAATAAACAAAATGTTTAACCAAAACCTATAGGAGATTAAGATTATGATGCCAGTAAGAAGATCAAACCAAACATGGTTACCAAGTATTTTTAATGATTTCTTTGATAACGACTGGATGGTAAAAGCCAATGCAACAGCTCCCGCCATCAATGTTATTGAAAGTGACAAAGACTACAAAGTAGAAGTCGCCGCTCCGGGAATGACCAAAGAAGACTTCAAGATTCATATCAACGAAGACAACGACTTGGTTATCTCTATGGAAAAGAAAACAGAAAGTACCGAAGGTGATAAAGAAGGCAAGAAAGAAAGCCGTTACTTGCGTCGCGAATTCTCTTATTCTAAATTCCAACAGACATTGATCCTGCCTGATGATGTAGATAAAGATAAAATTGATGCAAAAGTAAACGATGGTGTATTAACTATCGAGTTGCCGAAACGTACGCCGGAAGACAAAGAAAAAGCAGCCAAGGTTATCGAAGTTAAATAACATGCTCTCAAATTCAGAAAAGAGGGATTGCCGCAGAGGCAGTTCCTCTTTTGTTTTTATAAAAGTCCGTTTCTATTCCCTATGAGTCCATCGTAATCTTACAACCCAAAGATATAAATCTTTCACCTGTAAGATCTATAATCTTCCGGGGGTAAGATCTATAATCTTCGCATTGCATCCTCCCTTCCCTGTTCTGTTCCATATTGCCTGTTGTCTTTACGCACTATACCTCGCCAATGTCTACTTAACATATTTATCCAACACTTTTTCCAAGGCATTTTGTGAAACCGGCTTAGTCAGGAAATCATCGCATCCGGCTTCTATAGCCCTGTCTTTGTCGGACTCAAAAGCAAAGGCAGTCAAAGCGACAATAGGCACTTCTTTTGAATAAGAACGAATCAGGCGCGTAGCCTCCAGCCCATCCATATGGGGCATCTTGATATCCATCAAAATCAAGTCGGGCTGATGTTCTTTAAATTGATTCACCGCATCCTCTCCATTCTTAGCCCATAGCAGATTACATCTTTTCCCTAACAATGTCTTTAACAGCAAAAAGTTGCTGTCTACATCTTCCGCCACCAGTACTGTTCTTCTTTGCAACACTTTTCTCGGTCCCGTACTCCCTGATTCCGGACACTTCGTAACCTTTCCGGATTCCGGAATTTTTTTACCCGCCTTATAAGGAATCGTAAAACGAAAAGTAGAACCTTCATTCAGTTTGGATTCCGCAGTAATCTCTCCACCTAGTTTTTCTACAATCACCCTACAAATCGCAAGCCCCAAACCTGTTCCCTGAACAAAAGTATTCAGTTTCACGAAACGCTCAAAAATCATTTTAATCTTCTCCTCGGAGATACCCATTCCCGTATCTTTTACATAAAAATCAATATACTCCTCCCTCACTTCAAAACCAAAACGGATTTCCCCTTTGAAAGTAAATTTTATAGCATTGGTTATCAAATTTGTAACAACTTGCATAATTCGGTTCTGATCTTCATTGATTATCAAGCTGGTGTCTTTATTGTCTAATATCAAAACAACCCCAGTCTGCACCCGATCCTTATGCATCTCATACACATTACGGCACAATTCTCCCAAATCCATTGGATATCTGATGTATTCCAATGTACCCGCCTCTATTTTTGCCAAATCAAGTATGTCATTGATTAATTGCAACAATATTTCCGAATTCTGGTTGATGATGTCCGAATAAAGTTTTTCATCCTCTGCGTTATCCGCTATAGTCATCAAATGCGAAAATCCCACAATTGCATTCAGCGGAGTACGGATTTCATGGCTCATATTGGCAAGGAAAGCGGTTTTCAACCTGTCGGACTGTTCGGCTTTGATACGGGCGAATATCAATTCCTGCTCTATATTCTGTATATTGGTAATATCCCATGAAATACCGATAATGAGCGGTGTCCTCCCTTCCAGAGGAACCAACGTTTTCAAGGTCTGCACAATACGGGGCTCTCCTGTAGCCGTCACATACGTTTCCTGCATTTCCATACGTTCGCGGGTACGAATCAATTCCAAATCATCCCGATGAAACTTCTCCGCATTCTCATATTCGGGAAATACTTCAAAATCAGTACGCCCCAACGCTTTGGAAGCAGGAATTTTAGAGTGACTGGCAAACGCCTTATTCCAATAAAGATATCGGAAATCATCTTCAGGGTCCTTCACAAACAAATAAACAGGAATATTATTCAGTATAGCATCCATCAGATAATTCAATTCACGCAATTCATCACGATTCTTGATAACATCTGTTATATCCTGTGTAAAGAACCAAATCATTTCCTCGCCCTGATTTTGAATCATAAAGGCCGAAACCTGATGAACACGAAGTTTTGTTTCTCCCACACGGGTATATTTGGCACGATAAGCAAAATTACCTCCGTTGTCGCGAATCTCCTGAACACGTTTATCAAACTGTTCTTTAGTATTCAAGGAAACAGGCAAATCATAGATTTTCTGTGTTCCTAATTCCCCTTTCACTCCATATTCCTCAATAAACTGCCGGTTGGCATAGACTAAGGTTCCGTCAGCCGATACAGCCAGAATACTATCACTGACCCTATCCAATATCCGTTTAAATATTTCCAAATTCTGCTGTGTGGCAACTCTTTCACTAATATCACGGCACATTATCAACACATATTCTTCATCTAAGGGGAAAATACGATTTTCATAATAATGAAGCGTCCCGTCCACATCCAATTCATGATGGGCTGTAGAACCCCTACCTGTCGAAATAACCTTCTGAAGATTATTATGTATATTGTGATAAGCCTCTTTAGGAACCATATCCTGCATACGCATCCCCTTAAAATCGTTGTTGGATACACCCACATGATTTGTTTCCTCATTAGACACCACCTCTATCCCCATTTCCTCATGATTGAAAACGGTCAACATATCCGGCAAGGAATCTAATATTCTTACCGCATATTTCTCCTTGAAACTAACGCCATCAAAGTTTTTTTCAGAAGAAGATAATTTTTCTTTCAGCAGCCTGTTCTCCTCTTTCAACGATTCAATTTCCTGCTCTAATACTTTAAGCTTGTGTTCACAATCCATTTGTTTTGAATATCTTTAGGATTCCTAATTGGACAAAAGTAGAAAACTTTTTGTAAACACAGAAAGAATAGTGATTTATTTTCCGATAAAAAGAGAAGTCACTGATTAATAGTTAATGGAGTGCACTGTTGCCACACCCCATTAACCACATATCATCAGCCATTAAAATCATTTATATTCCGCCCAGCTCTTGATAGCGATATCGTTTATCGTCATGGTACAGAAAGCATTGATAAACGCACTTGCCAGACGAGCATTGGTTATCAAGGGCACATTCAGGTCGATAGCGGCACGACGTATCTTATATCCATTGTCCAACTCCCCGGCTGTCAGATTCTTCGGGATATTGACTACCATGTCTATCTCTTTCCGATGCAACATATCCAGTGCCTGAGGTTTCCCTTCCTCACTGGGCCAATACACGCGGGTATTTTCCACCCCGTTCTCGGTCAGGAAGTGGGATGAGCCTCCGGTGGCATAAAGTTTATAACCTTTCTTCTGCAACATACGGGCCGCTTCCAAGGTATCCGCTTTCTGCTTGGCATTACCTGTAGAAAGCAACACGCTCTTTTCCGGAATACGATACCCCACAGACAGCATCGCCTTCAATACGGCACACGAAGTATCCGTACCGATGCAGCCTACTTCACCGGTAGAGGCCATGTCTACCCCCAATACCGGATCGGCTTTCTGCAAACGGTTGAAAGAGAACTGGCTGGCCTTAATACCCACATAATCCAACTCGAAAAGATTCTTGTTCGGTTTCTCAACCGGCAGTCCGAGCATCACTTTGGTAGCCAGTTCAATAAAATTAATTTTCAGCACCTTGCTGACAAAGGGGAAGCTGCGTGAAGCACGAAGGTTACATTCAATTACCTTGATATCATTGTCCTTTGCCAGATATTGGATATTGAACGGACCGGAGATATTCAATTCCTTGGCTATCTGACGGGAGATGCGCTTGATGCGGCGCACCGTTTCCACATACAGCTTTTGCGGTGGGAACTGGATAGTGGCATCGCCCGAATGCACTCCGGCATACTCAATGTGCTCACTGATAGCATATGCCACAATCTCACCATTCTGAGCCACAGCGTCCATTTCCACTTCCTTGGCGTGCTCGATGAACTGGCTCACCACTACCGGATGCTTTTTCGATACATTGGCAGCCAGTTTCAGGAAGCGTTCCAACTCTTCTTGATTGGAGCAGACATTCATGGCCGCACCACTCAGCACATACGAGGGACGTACCAAAACAGGGAAGCCTACCTTGTCAATAAAGGCATGGATGTCTTCCATAGAAGTCAATGCGCTCCATTCGGGCTGATCCACTCCGATGCGGTCCAGCATGGCCGAGAATTTATCCCGGTCTTCGGCATTGTCAATGCTCTTGGCACTGGTACCGAGGATATTTACATTTTGCGCATCCAGACGGAGAGCCAGATTATTGGGAATCTGGCCACCGGTAGATACAATGACTCCGTGAGGATTCTCCAGTTCGAGAATATCCATCACACGCTCGAAAGTCAGCTCGTCAAAGTACAGACGGTCGCACATATCATAGTCGGTAGAAACCGTTTCGGGATTATAATTAATCATGACACTGCGGTAACCCTCCTTACGGATAGTCTGCAAAGCCTGCACGCCACACCAGTCAAATTCCACCGACGAACCGATGCGGTAAGCACCCGAACCCAGTACCACGATGGATTTATGGTCGCCTAAGTACTTCACATCATTGGCCACACCGCTATACGTCAAGTACAGATAGTTGGTCTGTGCAGGGTACTCGGCCGCCAAAGTATCGATTTGTTTCACCACCGGAAGGATTCCCACCTGCTTACGATGATTACGCACATACAGAATACCGTCTTCCATATCTCCTTCGTAGCCAATGGCACGGGCTATCTGGAAATCGGAGAATCCCTGCACTTTCGCCTTGCGGAGCAATTCGTCCGGCATATCGGTAATCTGCTTGTGGTTATTGCCCCATTCGTGCATCTCTTTAGAAGTGTCCATGATGTGCTGCAATTTCTGCAAGAACCATTTGTCAATCTTGGTCAGCTCATGAATCTGGTCTACCGTGTAACCTGCACGCATGGCTTTGCTGATCACGAAGATACGTTTGTCCGTCGGCTCACGAAGGGCTTTGTCCACGTCTTCTATAACCAATTCCTTATTCTCTACAAAACCATGCATTCCCTGACCAATCATGCGCAAACCTTTCTGAATGGCTTCTTCGAAAGTACGTCCGATAGCCATCACCTCGCCCACCGATTTCATGGACGAGCCCAGTTCACGATCCACACCGTGGAACTTGCCCAAGTCCCAACGGGGAATCTTGCACACCACATAGTCCAGTGCAGGCTCGAAGAAGGCACTGGTGGTCTTTGTCACCGAGTTTTTCAAGTCGAACAACCCATATCCCAAGCCTAATTTGGCGGCAACGAAAGCCAACGGATAGCCGGTAGCCTTGGAAGCCAATGCAGACGAACGCGAAAGACGGGCGTTGACCTCAATGACACGGTAATCTTCCGATTCGGGATCGAAGGCATACTGTACATTGCATTCGCCCACAATGCCGATATGGCGGATGATACGGATAGCCAGTTCACGAAGTTTATGATATTCCGCATTGGTCAGTGTCTGCGAAGGGGCGATCACGATAGACTCGCCGGTATGGATACCCAGCGGGTCGAAGTTCTCCATGTTACATACAGTGATGCAGTTATCATAACGGTCACGGACCACTTCATACTCCACCTCCTTCCAGCCTTTCAAACTCTTTTCCACCAATACCTGCGGAGAGAAAGAGAAGGCCTTTTCAGCCAGAACATTCAGTTCCTCTTCATTGTCACAGAAACCTGAGCCCAAACCACCCAATGCATAGGCGGCACGGATAATGACCGGATAACCTAATTCTTTAGCGGCGCGACGGGCATCTTCCAGATTTTCCACCGCTTCGCTCTTGATGGTCTTGACATTGATTTCATTCAGTTTTTCTACAAACAATTCACGGTCTTCAGTATCCATGATGGCCTGCACGGGAGTACCCAACACACGGACATTGTATTTTTCGAAGATACCTGCTTTGTACAGTGCCACCCCACAGTTCAAGGCAGTCTGTCCGCCGAAAGACAGGAGCACGCCGTCCGGACGTTCCTTTTCTATCACCTTCTCTACAAAATAAGGAGTAACGGGCAGGAAATAAATCTGGTCTGCCACCCCTTCGCTGGTCTGCACGGTAGCGATGTTCGGGTTGATCAGAACCGTTTCAATCCCTTCCTCCTTCAAGGCTTTCAATGCTTGCGAACCCGAATAGTCAAATTCTCCGGCCTCGCCAATCTTCAAGGCACCGGAACCTAATAACAATACTTTCTTTATTTCGTCTTTCATACTTGTTCTTTTTAATACACGGTTTATAACAACTTCACAAACTCATCAAACAGGAACTCGGTATCCGTAGGTCCCGATGCAGCTTCCGGATGGAACTGTGCCGAGAACCAAGGTTTGGTTTTATGCCTGATACCCTCGTTGGAACCGTCATTCATATTGATGAACAGCGGTTCCCAATCGGTTCCCAATGTATTATTATCTACCGCATAACCGTGGTTCTGACTGGTAATGAAACAACGTTCCGTTCCTATCATGCGCACCGGTTGGTTATGGCTGCGATGACCGTATTTCAATTTATAGATGGTGGCACCTCCTGCTTTGGAAAGCAACTGATTCCCCATACAAATGCCGAAGATAGGCTTGTCGCTCAGGCTCATCGCCTTGCGGATATGCTGTACCGCCTCATCGCAAGTATCCGGATCACCCGGACCGTTCGAAATAAACAATCCGTCATACTCCATCCCTGTAAAGTCATGGTTCCAAGGAACACGGATCACTTCCACATCCCGTTTCAGTAAGCAACGGATAATATTTGTCTTTACACCACAATCCACCAACACCACTTTTTTCTTACCTGCACCTTCATTGTAACGAATCACTTCCTTACACGATACTTTATCTACATAATTGATACCTGCATACATTGCTTCGGGCACATTGCCGGGTTCATCATCAAATACAATTTTCCCCATCATTACCCCATGTTCGCGAAGAACTTTGGTCAGTTCACGGGTATCGATGCCTGTAATGCCCGGCACTTGCTCACGCTTCAGCCAGTCGGCCAGACTTTCTTTCGCATTCCAGTGACTGTATTCTTCACTGTAATCACTTACAATAATCGCTTCGGCATGGATACGTTCACTTTCCATAAAAGTAGCCAAGCCATTGGGTTCGATAGTAAAGGGAGGTACCCCGTAGTTACCGACCAACGGATAAGTTAAGGTCATCAGCTGCCCCGCATATGAAGGGTCTGTCAAACTCTCAGGATAACCGGTCATAGCGGTATTAAACACCACTTCGCCGGCTACCGGTTTCTCATAACCGAACGACTTGCCCGGGAAACGGCTCCCGTCGTCGAGGATCAATGTTACATTTCTCATCTAATCTATCTTGAATGGTTGTTCTTTAGAATTGATAAACTTTTTCTATATAGTCTATAAACGCCTGGTTCACCAGCTTCACTCCACCCGGAGTAGGATAATCCCCACTGAAATACCAGTCGCCCGTATGGTTGGGACACGCTTCATGCAATCCTTCCAGTGTCTGATAAACGATTTCCACTTTCGCCTGCGTACCCTTCGGAGTGAGAAGTTCCACCATTTTTGCCGCAATCTCCTCATTAGTGAAAGGGGCATAAATTTCTTTCACATAATTCACCATCTGCTCTTTGGGTAACCCCACCTGGTCTTTCGATTTGTTGTAAGCACGGGCTATCACATCTTTCATATCCCGTTCTTTCAATAAATCGATAGCAGCCTTGAAAGCGATAAACTGATCCATACTGGCCATATCAATACCATAATAATCAGGATAACGCACCTGTGGCGAAGAAGAAACAATGACGATTTTCTTCGGATGCAGGCGGTCGAGGATGCCGATAATGCTCTGTCTTAACGTAGTTCCCCGGACGATGCTGTCATCAATAATCACCAGATTATCCACATGAGGCACAAGGCTTCCATAAGTGATATCATACACATGGGCAGCCAAATCATTCCGACTGTTGCCTTCGGCGATAAAGGTACGCAGCTTGATATCCTTGATGGCTACTTTCTCGCTACGGATACGCCAGGACAGGATTTTTTCCAGTTCCTCGTGATTGGGATGATGCCCCAAAGCCTCTATCTTCTTTACTTTCAGTTCATTCAGATAATTGTCGAATCCTTCCAGCAGTCCATAGAAAGCCACTTCCGCCGTATTGGGTATAAAAGAGAATACGGTATGCTCCACATCATAGTCTACCGCTTTCAAAATAGGATTCACCAGTTTTTCGCCCAGCTGTTTTCTTTCTTTATAAATATCCATGTCACTTCCCCGGCTGAAATAGATACGTTCGAAGGAACAGGCTTTCTTCTCTTTCGCCCGGTTGATCTGTGCCAGACGCATCTTTCCAGTCTTGCTTATAAGGATAGCCTGTCCCGGTTGCAATTCATTGATGCTTCCGGCAGATACATTCAAGGCAGTCTGAATGACAGGGCGCTCGGATGCCAATACCATGATTTCATCGTCCATGTACCAGAAAGCCGGACGGATGCCCCACGGATCGCGCACCGCAAAAGACTCACCGCTACCGGTCATACCGCAGATCACATAGCCTCCATCCCACTCCTTGCTCGAAGTCTTGAGGACATTGCCCAGATCAATGCGGTCTTCTATAGCGTGAGTAATATCCATGCCTTTCAGACCTTCCTTCTCACATTCCACATAGAGGCGCTCCACCTCGCGATCCAAACGGTGCCCCACTTGTTCCAGCATAATATATGTGTCGGCATATTTACGCGGATGCTGGCCGTCGGCAGTGATACGTGCGAAAATCTCATCCACATTGGTCATGTTGAAATTGCCGCACAACGCCAAATTCTTGGCACGCCAGTTGTTACGGCGCAAGAACGGATGCACGTAGGAGATACCGCTTTTTCCGGTAGTGGAATAACGCAAATGCCCCATATATACCTCTCCGGCAAAGGGAAGGCATTTCTTGGCGTATCCGGCATCATGCAATTGTTCAGGCGCCAAATCCTTGAAATGATTTTGCACCGTACCGAATATCTCTGTTATCGCCCCTGAACCTAAAGCTCTTTCACGGAACATATATTCTTCACCGGGATTGGCCTCCAGTTTGACACAGGCCAACCCGGCGCCTTCCTGTCCGCGGTTGTGTTGTTTTTCCATCAGCAGATACAGCTTGTTCAAGCCATACATCCAGGTTCCATACTTTTCCTGATAATATTCCAGCGGTTTCAGCAGTCGTATCATAGCGACTCCACATTCATGCTTTAACGGTTCCATGCTCTCTCTTTACTACTTAAATTAATAGTTCATTTTCAGATTCTTATAAAAACATCCCAAAGGTATGACAAGACCTTCTGTCATTTTTCCAAACTTACGGTACATCTTTCAAGAATTATGCCGGAAACTTCCTGCATAATCTCCGGCAGCATTGCCTTCTATTCTACTGTTACCGACTTCGCCAGATTTCGTGGCTGATCCACATTCTTCCCTTTGCAAATGGCTACATGGTAGGCCAATAACTGTAAGGGGACCGTAGCTATCAACGGTTCGAGGCACTCTAATGTTTCGGGCAACTCAATGCAATCATCGGCCAACTTACCGATTACCGTATCTCCTTCTGTGACCAAAGCGATTACTTTTCCCTTCCGCGCCTTGATTTCCTGTATGTTACTCATTATCTTTTCATACATCGCATTATGCGTAGCTATCACCACAACAGGCATTTCGGCATCAATCAATGCGATAGGCCCATGTTTCATCTCGGCTGCGGGATAGCCTTCAGCGTGAATATAAGATATCTCCTTCAACTTTAACGCACCTTCCAAAGCTACCGGGAAACTGTAGCCCCGTCCCAAATAGAGGAAATTATGTGCATAGGTGAAAATACGCGACAGTTCCGCTATTTTAGGATTACTGATCAATATCTTTTTTATTTTAGCCGGAATCACAGTCAATTCCCGGATCACTTCCAGGTATTTCTCATCTGCCATACTCCCTTTCTCTTTTGCCAGCGTCAGCGCCAGCATGGTAAGCACGGTTACCTGTCCGGTAAATGCCTTGGTGGACGCCACTCCTATTTCCGGTCCTACATGAATATAAGAACCGGTATCTGTAATGCGCGGAATGGATGAACCTACCGCATTGCATATACCATAGATAAAAGCTCCTTTCTCTTTCGCCAGTTCTATGGCAGCCAATGTATCGGCCGTTTCACCCGATTGCGAGATAGCTATTACCACATCGTCTTCATGAATCACCGGATCACGATAGCGGAACTCGGAGGCATATTCCACTTCTACCGGAATACGGCAGAAACTTTCTATCAGTTGTTTCCCTATCAATCCGGCATGCCACGAAGTTCCGCAAGCCACAATTACAAAGCGACGAGCCTTGAGCAGACGTTCCTTATGATCAATAACCGCCGACAGTACTACTTTATCACCGTCCGCATTGATGCGTCCACGCATACAGTCGTTAATACAATCGGGTTGTTCGAATATCTCCTTCAACATGAAATGCGGGTATCCCCCTTTCTCCAGTTGTCCCAGATTCATTTCCACCGTACGTACTTCGGGATTTTGAAGCACGTTGTCCAGATTGACGACTTCCAATGTCTTGTCTCTGCGAATCACCGCTATCTCCCCATCTTGCAGATACACCACTTTATCCGTATACTCTACAATCGGAGTAGCATCCGAAGCCAGAAAGAATTCATCCTTCCCTATCCCTACCACCAGCGGACTGCTTTTGCGTGCTGCAATAATCTCATCGGGATTATTCTTGTCGAGCACCGCTATAGCGTATGCGCCAATCACCTCATGCAGAGCCAACTGAACGGCAGTAAGTAAATCTAAATGGTTGGAAAGTTGGAAAAATTCAATTAACTGTACGAGAACTTCGGTATCTGTACTACTTTTAAAGATGAACCCTTTTTTTTGTAGCTTTTCTTTCAGGGTAGCGTAGTTTTCAATAATACCATTGTGGATAAGAGCTAGATTCTTTGAAGAAGAAAAATGAGGATGAGCGTTAGCCTGACAAGGCTCTCCGTGGGTGGCCCATCGGGTGTGGGCAATACCAATTGTACCGGAAACGTCTTTTTGGGAAACAAAAGCCTCTAGGTCTGAAACCTTTCCTTTCGTTTTATAAACGTTCAACCTCCTTTTTTTGTCTATCAATGCGACTCCTGCGCTATCATAGCCCCGGTATTCCAACCGCTTCAGGCCTTTTATGAGAACAGGGTAAGCATCTCGTTTTCCAATATAGCCTACTATTCCACACATAATCTACTAAGTATATGTTCTGATTCGACTGCAAAGATACAAATATCAATTAACATAAATGCAATAAAAAACCATAAATAATTGACGAAAGCGATAAAAAAGTAAGAATAAAAATCGAAAAGAAATATTTTATTCGTTTTTTTATAAATATGAAAACTTACAGTATGATATTGTCTGTTGTGGTTTTAGTTACGATTTGAAAGACAGTAAGCAAGCAAGAAGAGTAATGTGTAAAGAGGACCGTCATCCCGACGCCCCTCTCCGCAAACTTAAAACAACCAACAAAAGAAATAGATAACCTTTATGCAGTGATTATCTAATAAAAAGCAATTCACGATATTTAGGTAATGTCCACATCTGGTTGTCTACGATCAGCTCCAGCTTGTCAATATGATAACGTATCTCTTCCAGCATCGGGGCGATGGTATCGTGATAGGCAATGGCCTTTTCGCGCTCGCTCTCTATTTTGTTCGCCACTTTTCGCGCCTCCACCATGGCATTTACATGCTCGGTGATGAAAATGGTTCGCCGGGCAATCTCTTCGATGAGTTTCATGTTCTCGGCCGACAGTTGGGATGCTTTTTCCGCCGGGAAGAGCTCTTTCATTTTATACACATTGTCTATCAGCTTGCTTTGGTATTCGGTGGCTACGGGGATGATGTGGTTCATCGCCAGGTCGCCCAGCACGCGCGCCTCGATCTGGATTTTCTTTGTGTAAGTTTCCCATTTCACTTCATTGCGCGCCTCCAGCTCCTTGCGGGTCATCACGCCGGTGGATTCGAACATGGCGATGCTCGCGGGCTTCAAGTAGTTGTCGAAAATGAGCGGGCAGCTCGTTTCGCAGTCCAGACCCCGGTGGGCGGCCTCCGCCTTCCATTCGTCCGAGTAGCCGTTGCCGTCAAAACGGACAGGCTTGCACTCCTTGATGTAGCGGCGGATAATTTCGATGATGGCGGAGATTTTCGGTTCACCCTTTTCGATGAGCGCGTCCACGTCCTGCTTGAACCGGGCAAGTTGTTCGGCAACGGCCGCGTTGAGCGCAATCATGGCACTGGCACAGTTTGCCTCCGAGCCTACGGCGCGGAATTCGAAGCGATTGCCGGTGAAGGCGAACGGCGAGGTGCGGTTGCGGTCGGTATTGTCAATCAGCAGTTCGGGAATTTGCGGGATGTCCAGCTTCATTCCCTGTTTGCCTGCCAGTGAGACAAGGTCATCGTTGCCGCTTTCTTCTATATGGTCCAGCACTTGCGTGAGCTGTTTGCCCAGGAAAGAAGAAATGATGGCGGGCGGCGCTTCGTTGGCTCCCAGGCGATGGGCGTTGGTGGCACTCATGATAGAGGCTTTCAGCAAACCGTTGTGGTGGTATACCGCCATCAGGGTGTTGACAATGAAGGTGATGAAGCGCAGATTGTCTTCGGCGGTCTTGCCCGGAGCCATCAGCAGAACGCCGGTGTCTGTACCCAGTGACCAGTTGTTATGCTTCCCCGAGCCGTTGACGCCTTTGAAGGGTTTTTCGTGCAGCAACAGGCGGAAGCCGTGGCTCCGCGCCACCTTGCGCATGAGCGACATGAGAAGCATGTTATGATCTACCGCCAGGTTGCATTCTTCGAAAATGGGAGCCAGCTCAAATTGGTTGGGAGCCACTTCGTTATGGCGGGTCTTGACGGGTATGCCCAGTTCCAGCGCCTGTATTTCAAGGTCTTTCATAAAGGCAGCCACACGGGTGGGGATGGCTCCGAAGTAATGGTCTTCCAATTGCTGGTTCTTGCTGGCTTCGTGTCCCATCAGGGTGCGCCCGGTCAGCAGCAGGTCGGGACGGGCGGCATACAGTCCTTCGTCTACCAAGAAGTATTCCTGTTCCCAGCCCAAGTAGGCCACCACTTTCTTCACTTCCGGGTTGAAGTAACGGCACACGTCCACGGCGGCTTTGCCCACAGCACTCAAGGCTTTCAGCAGTGGCGTTTTATAGTCCAGCGACTCGCCGGTGTAAGCAATGAAGACGGTAGGGATGCACAGGGTGTCGTCCACCACGAAGACAGGCGATGAGGGATCCCATGCGCTGTAGCCGCGTGCCTCGAAAGTGTTTCGGATGCCGCCGTTGGGGAAGCTGGAAGCATCGGGCTCCTGCTGTACGAGGAGTTTGCCCGAAAATTCCTCCATCATTCCACCCTTGCCGTCGTGTTCCACAAAGGCGTCGTGCTTTTCGGCTGTGCCTTCAGTCAGGGGTTGGAACCAGTGGGTGTAGTGGGTTACCCCTAGCTCAGTTGCCCAGCGTTTCATGCCTGCCGCCACTTCGTCGGCTATGGCACGCTCCAGGGGGGGCACCGTTGTCCATGGCGTCCGTCAGTTTGGCATAAACGGCGCCGGGCAGATACTTGAACATTTTCTCGCGGTTGAAAACGTATTTGGCGAAATATTCACTGGGCCTTTCGGCTGGTGTCTCCACCGTTGCTGCTTTCTTCTTGAAAGCCGTTTCGACTACTCTGAATCTTAATTTTGACATAATACCTAAATTTGTTTAGTTGTTGATTAGTAGAGTGAATGGAAAAAACTTTTGTGATTAATTGTATGCTGACTCGCCATGCTCGTAGATATCGAGTCCTTCCTCTTCAATGCGTTTCGGAACACGCAAGCCATGTATCTTGTCCAGCACTTTAAAGACAATGAAGCCCATGCCTGCCGCCCACGCTCCTACCACGGCCGCGCCGAAGAGCTGTGCCAGCAGGAAGCTGCTGCCGCCGCCATAGAACAGTCCCTTTTCTGTAGCGAAGAGTCCTGTAAGAATCGTTCCCAGGCAACCGCAAACGCCGTGTACGGACGATGCGCCTACGGGGTCGTCAATCTTTAGCACATGGTCGATAAAGTCGACTGCAAATATCATTACCACGCCGCAAATGGCACCGATAAGTACAGACCCGAAAGGCGATACCAGGTCACATCCCGCCGTGATGCCCACCAGTCCTGCCAGCACACCGTTCAGTGTGAGGGACAAGGAAGGTTTGCCATACTTCATCCAACTCGCCACCAGTGCGAAGAAACCTCCTGCACAAGCTGCCAGGTTGGTGGTGAGGAACACATGCGAAATGGCTGTCTGGTCTCCACTTGTTGCCGCTGCCAACTGCGAACCGGGGTTGAACCCGAACCAGCCGAACCAAAGGATAAACACGCCCAGGCAGGCAAGCGTCAAACTATGACCGGGGATGGCCCTTGATTTGCCGTCTTTCCCGTATTTGCCAATACGCGGTCCCAGAATGGCGGCGCCCACCAGGGCAATCCATCCGCCTACGGAGTGAACCACCGTAGAGCCGGCAAAGTCATGGAAAGTAGCGCCGAACGTCCTCATCATAAAGGAGCCTTCGTCTCCGTTCATCAGCCATCCTCCGCCCCAGGTCCAGTGGCCGGAAACCGGATAAATGAGTACGCTGATAAAGACAGTATAGACCAGATACATGGAGAACTTAGTACGTTCCGCCATGGCTCCGGACACGATGGTGGCCGCCGTGGCGCAGAATACAGTCTGGAAAATCAGGAAGCCTTCGATGGGCAATCCGTTGTCGATGATTTTGTCCATCGCCTCCAAGTTGAAAAAATGGGGGGGCGCCCACAAAACCGCCTATGCCGAACATCAGCCCGAAGCCGATGAACCAGAACAGGATGGAGCCGAACATGAAGTCTACCAGATTTTTCATCAGCACGTTGGCCGTGTTCTTGGTACGGATGAACCCGGCTTCTACCAAGGCGAATCCCGGTTGCATGAAGAATACCAGCATGGCAGCAAGTAGCATCCATACAGTGTTGAGTCCGGTAGCAAGTTCGCCCAGGGCCCCGGCGGTTGCATCGGGCGCCGCGGTGGTGGCTGCCACGCCTGCATCTTGCGCCCAAAGGCCGGCGGGGAGCATAAATAAGAGTATAGTATCCATAATTTTTCTCGTTTACGTTGTAGTATTGTTTTATTCCCGACTTTACTTTTGCCGGTAAAGGGAAGTAGCTTGCGCTTATTTTTCCTGTTCTGCATTATACAGGGCTATGTCACCCCGCTCGCCCGTGCGTATGCGGACGGCGTCTTCAATGGGGATGACGAAAATACGTCCGTCGCCTATCTCGCCGGTGTGCGCCGCCTTGATGATGGCTTGCACTGTTTTCTCCACATTCTTTTCGCGCACCACGATGGAAACCAGGATTCTTTCAATCGAACTGGTATCATACACCACGCCACGGTAGATACGTCCCTGGCGTGCTTTGCCAATGCCTCTTACATCGTAGTAGGAAAACCATTCGATGTCGGCTTCGAGCAACGCGTCCTTTACGTCCTCGAACTTGGTCTTACGGATAATAGCCTCAATTTTCTTCATTGTTGTACTTGTAATTTATATGTTCCAATCTTTTTACCTTTTTAAAAACTGATACCTCTCTATTTTGTCGTTATGTCTGAATTTGTTGTCGTACCTGCATTTTCAGCACTTCCTGTCAGAAACCCAGTCCGAATACGAAATAGGCCCCTTCGGTGCGCGGATTCACCGTCACCTTGGCGAAGGCGGGGACTGAGAATGAGTCTGTAATCTTGATTTCCTTGGATGCCCCAAGGCTGATGTCGCATACGGCGAACCCGTCCGAACCACTGCATTCCGGATCTGCGGACACGTTATAGAAGTCATTGGCCCATGGCGTGGCTCCTATTTCTGCCGTCCAGTCCAGACCTGCCAATTTGAAGGGGGCGGCGAGTGATATGTAAGAGGAGTAAGCCCGGTCGCCGTCCTTGTTCACCCCATCGTCGCCTGCAAAGTTGGTGTACCAGTTCACTGCCAACGGACCGAAATCGTAGCCTATCTGCGCTTCGAATACATGGCTGGTATGGTGCGTGCCATAGTGGAAATAGCCGGGACCGCCATTGAACCAGTAGTCTGTCACCGAAATGCTGAAACCGCCGGTACTGTAGCCCAGCGTCAGGTCCAGTTCTTTCGTATCAGCGGACTCAATGCCTGCGGATCCCCATGCACCGAGCGAAAATCCTTTGTAGGCAACGGACAATGACGGCTGTATGCTTACGCCTCCCAAATCCTGTCCGCGCCAAATATAGCCGCTTACCAAGTCAGCTCCTACACTGGCTTCCACCTTGTCTTGAGCGATGCTCGTTGCCGGCACTGCCATGGACATGCCTAATAGCAATGCCGTTTCCTTAAAATTCATCTTCATAGCTTTTTACCTTTTAATTAATAATAGTGAGTATGTCATATTTTATATACCTATTGGCTTGATTGATGTAAGTCCGGTGCAAGCACACAGTGCTTCAAGGTGTTGCCGTGTACAGCTCAGAGCAACCATTTCCTGATCCGTTTCATGGCTTCTTCGCAATCCGCCCGCTCTCCGAAAGCGGTCAAGCGGATATATCCTTCACCACTGGGGCCGAAGCCTACTCCCGGCGTGCCCACTACATTGGCTTCATACAGCATCTGTTCAAAGAATTTCCACGAGCTTACCTCGCCCGGCGCCTTCACCCACAGGTAGGGGGCGTTCTCTCCGCCGAAAACTTTGAGTCCTGTACTTTCCAACGCTTCTTTCATGATGCGGGCGTTAGCCATATAATACTGTATGATGGCTTTCACTTGCTTTTTGCCCTCGGGGGTATAGATCGCTTCGGCACCACGCTGGGTGATATAGGATGTCCCGTTGAACTTGGTGCACTGGCGGCGGTTCCACATCCGGTTCAGCGGAATGCGCTCTCCTTCCAGCGTGGCGGCTGTGAGTTCTTTCGGTACGACGGTGTATCCGCAACGCACCCCGGTGAATCCGGCCGTCTTCGAGAAACTGCGAAATTCTATCGCTACTTTCTTCGCTCCTTTTATCTCATAAATGGAGTGAGGAATGTCCGGGTCTTGTATGTAGGCCTCGTAGGCAGCATCGTAAAGGATGAGGGTATCATTTTCCAATGCATAGTTCACCCATTTTTTCAGTTCGGCCTTGCTAATGACCGTCCCCGTAGGGTTATTGGGATAGCAGAGGTATAGGATATCTATCCTGCGGTCGGGAATTTCGGGCACGAAATTATTCTCGCTCAGGCAAGGCAAGTATACCACGTTGCTCCATCGCCCGTCTTCCAGTATCCCGGCACGGCCGCACATTACGTTCGAGTCGATGTATACGGGGTAGATGGGGTCTGTCACGCCGATGCTGTTGTCGTGGCGAAGGATGTCTCCGATATTTCCCGTATCGCTCTTGGCGCCGTCACTGATAAAGACTTCGCCGGGTTCCAGATAGACGCCGCGCGGAGCGTAATCGTTCCTGATGACGGCATCTATCAGGAAATCATAACCTTGTTCGGGACCGTAACCGTGGAATGTCTCTTTGTTTGCCAGCTCGTCTACTGCCTTATACATGGCTTCGATGGAAGTTTGAGGCAGCGGGCGGGTTACATCTCCGATACCCAGACGGATAAGGTCCGTTTTGGGATGAGAGACTTTGAATGCATTTACCTTTTTGGCAATGTCCGAAAACAAGTAATTGTTTGGTAGTTTTAAAAAATGTTCGTTTACTAGTGCCATCGTTGTTATTGTTTTTATCGTTGTTTTAAGTTTTTCAAAATCAGTATCACATCTCTATTTCGCCTTCGAAAACCTTTCCGGCCGGACCGGTCATGTATACATGTCCGTCTTTCTCGTTCCAATGGATGTGGAGATCGCCTCCGTCCATCCTTACCCACGATTTTCGTCCGGCTTTATGGTTCAGTACGGCCGCCACGGCGGTGGCGCAGGCCCCTGTTCCGCAAGCCATTGTGATGCCCGAACCTCTTTCCCACACTCTCATCCGTAGGGATTGATCCGGCAATATTTCTACAAATTCCACATTGGTCCGCTCAGGAAAAAGCGGATGATTTTCCAGTTTCGGGCCAACCGCGGGCAAATCCACCTCTTTTATATCATCTACGAAAATGACAACATGCGGATTTCCCATGCAGACGAATGTTCCTTTGTATTCTTTTCCATCGGCCGGGATGGTTTCTGCCAGCATTCCGCCGGTTTTCGTAGCTATCTGTCCGGGATTCGATAGCAGAGGCGTACCCATATCTACGGTTACATCCTTCACCACCCCGTTGCCTGTATGAAGTTTCAGGATTTTGATTCCCGAAAGGGTTTCCAGCGTGATCACCTCCTTATCCGTCAGTCCTTTCTCGTATACATATTTGCCTATGCAGCGCGAGGCGTTTCCACACATCATGGCTTCGGAGCCGTCTGCATTGAATATACGCATACTGAAATCCGCTTTTTCGGATGCTCCAATCAGTACCAGACCGTCCGCACCGATACCGGTATGATAAGTGCTCCATTTTCTGGCGGCTTTTATCGGATCTTGCAGCGGAGAAGACAAGGTATTTACATAGATATAATCATTGCCGGTTCCTTGCATCTTGGTGAACTTGATAGTTGTTGCCATTTTGATTAATACTTATTTATTGTGGTTTCCTTTTGCTTTTAATTCTGTGCAAATATATATCTTTTTGATATTTTATAAGATATAATTGTTTCTATTTTCTTATTTATTTTCATTCTAATAACAAATAGAAACAGAAGCATTTATTTTTTCTTTCAAATTGCATCAAAACAAGGGTAGATAGTTTTGAATTGTAAGTCAATAGGTCGTTATATGATTGGGGAATGTAATATTCCCATTATTATATTCGGTCGATTGACTATAAAGGGGATATGCCGTCATAAATACAATCTATATGAATAAAAGAAATGCCCAAACTTACAATTTAAAAGTATTTTTCACAATCTAGCTTTCAAATATTAAATATACACGTCATATATACAACAAACTGTAATACAGAGACGCAAGACTGCATCTTTTTATCAAAAGAAAGCACCAACTCTTCATCAAAAAGAAATAAATTACCTACTTTTGCAGAACAATATGAAATACAAACCAGCATTATTATAAACTAAAGATAGCAATAATGGTAAAAACAGAGCAAACAGGTCTTTATGACGCAACCAACGAACATGACGCTTGCGGCGTAGGCATGGTAGTCAACATTCATGGCAACAAGTCGCATGAACTGGTAGACTCCGCATTAAAGGTATTGGAAAACATGCGCCACCGAGGCGCGGAAGGAGCCGATAACAAAACCGGCGACGGAGCCGGAATCATGCTACAGATTCCCCACGAATTCATCCTCCTGCAAGGCATCCCCGTACCCGAAAAAGGAAAATACGGAACCGGACTCGTATTTCTGCCCAAAGACGAAAAAGAGCAAGCCGGCATCCTGAGCATTATGATTGAAGAAATAGAACGCGAAGGACTTACCTTGATGCACCTGCGCAATGTGCCCACCAACCCCGCCTGCCTGGGCAAGGACGCACGGGCCACCGAACCGGACATCAAACAGGTATTTATCACCGGAGTGACAGATGCGGACAGCCTGGAACGCACCCTCTACATCATCCGCAAGAAGATAGAAAAGCGCGTGCGGCACACGGACTTCTACATCGTTTCGCTATCGGCAAAAAACATTATATATAAAGGTATGCTCTCGTCCATGCAAGTGCGCGAGTACTTCCCGGACCTGACGCAACCCTATTTTACCAGTGGATTGGCATTGGTACACTCCCGTTTCAGCACCAACACATTTCCTACATGGAGCCTCGCCCAACCGTTCCGTTTGTTAGCGCACAACGGCGAAATCAATACCATCCGCGGTAACCGGGGTTGGATGGAGGCGCGCGAAAGTGTCCTTTCCTCTCCGGCATTGGGGGATGTCAAAGACATCCGTCCCATTATCCAGCCGGGCATGAGCGACAGTGCCTCACTGGACAATGTGCTGGAATTTTTTGTGATGTCGGGACTGAGCCTGCCCCATGCCATGGCGATGCTGGTACCCGAATCGTTCAACGACAAAAACCCCATCAGTGAAGATTTGAAAGCGTTTTACGAATATCACTCCATCCTGATGGAACCTTGGGACGGGCCTGCCGCACTGCTGTTCAGTGACGGACGGTTTGCCGGAGGAATGTTGGACCGCAACGGTCTGCGCCCTGCCCGTTACCTCATTACCAATAATGACATGATGGTAGTGGCCAGTGAAGTAGGCGTGATGGATTTCGAACCGGGAGAGATTAAAGAGAAAGGGCGTCTGCAACCGGGAAAAATACTGATGATTGATACCGAACAGGGTAAAATATATTATGACGGTGAACTAAAAGAACAACTGGCATCGGCACGCCCCTATCGCGCCTGGCTGTCTGCCAACCGCATCGAGCTCGATACCTTGAAAAGCGGACGCAAGATAGACAACCGGATAGACGGCTATGACCGTATGCTGCGTACCTTCGGATTCTCGCGCGAGGATATAGAACGCACCCTCATGCCGATGTGCAACACAGGAGCCGAACCCATCGCCTCTATGGGTAACGACACGCCGCTGGCCGTCCTTTCGGACAGGCCGCAGTTACTGTTCAACTATTTCCGCCAACAGTTTGCCCAAGTGACCAATCCCGCCATCGACCCTATCCGTGAAGAGTTAGTCATGTCGCTCACCGAGTACATCGGCGCCGTGGGAATGAATATCCTGGTGCCCAGCGAAAGCCATTGCAAAATGGTACGCCTGCCTCATCCCGTGCTGAACAACACCCAACTGGACATCCTCTGCAACATCCGGTATAAAGGATTCAATACCGTGAAACTCCCTATCGTATTCGAGGTGAGCAAGGGAAAAACCGGATTGCAAGAGGCCCTGAACGACCTGTGCAAACAAGCCGAGCAATCCGTTACCGACGGAGTGAACTATATCATTCTGAGCGACCGTTTTGTGGACGACACCCATGCCGCCATCCCGTCGCTACTGGCAGTTAGCGCTGTCCATCATCACCTCATCTCCGTTCAGAAACGCGTGCAAACCGCATTGATTGTAGAAAGCGGCGAGATTCGCGAGGTGATGCACGCCGCCCTGTTGCTGGGATATGGCGCCAGTGCCATCAATCCCTACATGGCCTTCGCCGTACTGGATGAACTGGTGAGGAAAGGCGATGTGCAGATGAATTACGAAACGGCCGAGAAGAATTATATCAAGGCCATCCGCAAGGGCTTGTTCAAGATCATGAGCAAGATGGGCATTTCTACCATCCGTTCCTATCGGGGCGCAAAGATTTTTGAAGCCGTAGGGGTCAGCGAGGAATTGCTGAGAAGCTATTTCGGCACACAGACATCCAGCATCGGAGGCATCCGTCTGGAAGAAGTCGCCAGAGACGCCATCGCCCTGCACGATGCCGGATTCGCTGCAAAAGAAGTGAGCGACATTTTACCGCACAACGGACTTTTCTCTTTCCGCAAAGACGGAGAACGGCACGCCTGGAATCCGGAAACCATCTCCACCCTGCAACTGGCCACCCGGCTGGGCAGCTACAAGAAGTTCAAGGAATTCACCTCCATGGTAGATGGAAAAGATTCCCCCCTCTTCCTGCGCGACTTCTTCGGACACAAACGAAACCCCATTGATATTGAAAAGGTGGAGCCGGTAGAAAACATCGTGAAACATTTCGTGACAGGAGCCATGTCCTTCGGCGCTATCAGCAAGGAGGCACATGAGGCGCTGGCACTGGCCATGAACAAACTGGGCGCACGCAGCAATACGGGTGAAGGAGGTGAGGACAGCGACCGCATTACCGGCACTTACCAGGGTATCTCACTTTGCAGCAAGACCAAGCAGATAGCATCGGGACGCTTCGGAGTCACCGCCGAATACCTGGTCCATGCCGAAGAGATCCAGATAAAGGTGGCCCAAGGCGCCAAGCCGGGAGAAGGAGGACAACTGCCGGGATTCAAGGTAGACGAGGTGATTGCCAAAACCCGCCACTCCATTCCGGGCATCTCGCTCATTTCCCCCTCCACCCCATCATGACATTTATTCCATCGAAGATTTGGCCCAGTTGATTTTCGACCTGAAAAACGTAAATCCACAGGCACGAATCAGCGTGAAACTGGTAGCCGAAAGCGGCGTAGGAACCATTGCCGCCGGAGTAGCCAAAGCGAAAGCCGACCTGATTGTCATTTCGGGAGCGGAAGGAGGAACCGGCGCGTCGCCTGCATCGAGTATGCGGTATGCAGGTATCTCGCCCGAAATAGGACTGAGCGAGACGCAACAGACCTTGGTGTTGAACGGACTCCGCGGACAAGTGAAACTGCAAGTGGACGGACAGTTGAAAACCGGACGGGATATTATCAACATGGCCTTGCTGGGTGCGGAAGAATTCGGTTTCGGTACCACCGCATTGATTGTACTGGGATGCGTCATGATGCGCAAGTGCCACACCAACACCTGTCCCGTAGGCGTGGCCACCCAAGACCCCGAACTCCGCAAACATTTCCGCGGACACTATGAATATGTAGTGAATTATTTCACTTTCCTGGCACAGGAAGTACGCGAATATCTGGCCGAAATGGGATTCACCCGGTTGGAGGATATCATCGGACGGACAGACCTGATTGAAATACAACAAGCACCAAGTGAGAAGAAATCCTCACTATTGGATTTCAGCAGACTGCTACACCGGGTGGACAACGGAGCTGCCATACACCATGTCATGGAACAGAAGCACGACATTGCCCATGTGAAGGATGTGACCATACTGGCCGCCGCCAGGGATGCCATAGAAAACGGAAAAGAAATTTCCCTGGAATACACCATCGCCAATACGGACCGTTCGGTAGGCGCCATGCTGGCAGGAGCGGTTGCCAAGAAATACGGGCAGGCAGGACTTCCGGAACAGACCATCCACATCAAATTCAAAGGTTCGGCAGGCCAAAGTTTCGGTGCGTTCCTGACCCACGGCATCAGTTTCAAGCTGGAAGGCGAAGCGAATGACTACCTGGGAAAAGGACTGAGCGGCGGACGCATTGCTGTACTGCCCCCCGTGCGCAGCAATTTCGATGCGGAAAAGAATACCATCGCCGGAAACACCCTGTTGTATGGCGCTACTGACGGCGAGGTGTATATCAACGGACGGGTGGGCGAACGCTTCGCTGTCCGCAATTCCGGTGTGACGGCCGTGGTAGAGGGTGTAGGCGACCACTGTTGCGAATACATGACCGGAGGACGGGTCGTGGTACTGGGGGAAACCGGACGGAATTTCGCTGCCGGGATGAGTGGCGGCGTGGCTTACGTGTGGGACAAGAACCACAACTTCGATTATTTCTGCAACATGGAGATGGTGGAGCTCTCGCTTATCGAGGAGGCATCTTACCGGAAGGAACTGCATGAACTGATCCGTCAGCATTACCTCTATACCGGCTCCAAACTGGCAAGAACGATGTTGGATGACTGGAATCGCTATGTGGATGAATTTATTCAGGTAGTACCTATCGAATATAAACGAGTATTGCAAGAAGAACAAATGCGTAAGCTGCAACAAAAAATAGCTGATGTACAAAGAGATTATTAACGACAAAAGAAATACAACAAAGATATGGGAAATCCAAAAGCATTTTTAACTATACCGCGTCAGGAAGCGGGCTACCGTCCCATCCACGACCGGATATCAGATTATAGCGAGGTAGAACAGACTCTGAACAGCCGTGACCGGAAACTTCAAGCCTCACGCTGCATGGACTGCGGCGTTCCCTTCTGCCACTGGGCTTGTCCGCTGGGCAACAAGCAGCCCGAATTTCAAGATGCCCTCTACAAAGGCAAATGGGAGGAAGCCTACAAGATATTGAACGAAACCAACGATTTTCCTGAGTTCACCGGCCGCATCTGCCCCGCCCTCTGCGAAAAGAGTTGCGTGCTGAAACTGAGCATGGACTCTCCCGTCACCATCCGCGAGAACGAAGCGGCCATTGCCGAAGCAGCCTTCCGCGAAGGTTACATCAAGCCCCGGAACATTGAACGCAACGGACGGAAAGTAGCCATTATCGGCGCCGGGCCCGCCGGACTGGCCGCCGCCAACCAGCTCAACGGAAAAGGGTACACAGTGACCGTCTTCGACAAGAATGAGGCTCCCGGCGGCCTGCTACGTTACGGCATCCCCAACTTCAAGCTGCACAAGCCCATCATCGACCGCCGTATCCGGGTGATGGAAGAAGAAGGCATCCACTTCAAAATGAACAACGATGTGGATGTGCGGCAACTCCCCGAAGGTTTTGACGCCTACTGCATCTGCACCGGAGCTCCGACCGCCCGTGACCTCCCTGTCCCCGGACGCGAACTGAAAGGCATCCACCCGGCACTGGACATGCTGGCGCAACAAAACCGTATCCTTGCCGGCATGACGTTCCCGAAAGAACAACTGGTTACTGCCAAAGGGAAAAAAGTACTGGTCATCGGCGGAGGGGATACCGGCAGCGACTGCATAGGGACCAGCAACCGGCAAGGTGCCCTAAGCGTCACCCAAATAGAAATCATGCCCCAGCCGCCCGTAGGACAGAATCCTGCCACTCCATGGCCCCAATTCCCCGTCGTACTGAAAACCACCTCTTCTCACGAAGAAGGGTGCAGCCGCCTATGGTCTCTCGCCACCCGTAAGTTTTTAGGCAAAAACGGTAAAGTGTGCGGTGTGGAAGTGGAACCGGTGGAATGGACTCCGAGTCCCGACGGCGGCCGCCCTGTCATGAAGCCCACCGGAAAGGTGGAAGTGATTGAAGCCGACCTGGTTCTTCTGGCAATGGGATTCCTAAAGCCCGAACATCCCCAATTCGCCGAAAACGTATTCGTAGCCGGCGATGCAGCAAGCGGAGCCAGCCTGGTGGTACGCGCCATTGCCAGCGGACGGAAAGCGGCAACGGACATAGACAGTTATCTCAATAAATAAATCAACAAATACAATTATGTGTGGAATCGTAGGAATATTCAAGATAAAGCAACAAACGCAGGAACTGCGTCAGAAGGCATTGAAAATGTCACAAAAGCTCCGCCACCGCGGGCCGGACTGGAGCGGCATCTACGTAGGCGACTCTGCCATCCTGGCCCATGAACGCCTCTCCATCGTAGACCCTCAAAGCGGAGGGCAACCCCTATATAGTCCCGACCGGAAACAAATCCTCGCCGTGAACGGAGAAATCTACAACCATCGGGATGTTCGTGCAAAGTACGCCGAAAAATATGATTTCCATACCGGAAGCGATTGCGAAGTCATCCTTGCCCTTTACCGTGACAAAGGTATTCACTTCCTCGAAGAGCTGAACGGCATCTTCGCCTTCGCCCTTTATGATGAGGAGAAAGACGATTTCCTCATTGCCCGCGACCCCATCGGAGTCATACCTTTATATATAGGTAAGGATAAGGACGGCAAAATATACTGCGCCAGCGAGTTGAAAGCCCTCGAAGGGTTCTGTGATGAATACGAACCCTTCCTTCCCGGCCATTACTATTGGGGAAAAGAAGGCAAGATGACCCGCTGGTACGTCCGCGACTGGTTTGAATACGAAGCCGTGAAAAACAACAATGCCTATTCCCTGGACATACACGACGGACTGGAAGAGGCCGTTAAACGCCAACTGATGAGTGATGTGCCCTACGGCGTACTTCTTTCCGGCGGTCTGGACAGTTCCGTCATCTCTGCCATTGCCAAGAAATATGCAGGCAAACGGGTAGAAACCGACAATAAAAAAGATGCCTGGTGGCCTCAGCTCCATTCCTTTGCCATCGGTCTGGAAGGTGCGCCCGACCTGATAAAAGCCCGCGAAGTGGCCCGCTTTATCGGAACCGTGCATCATGAAATCCACTATACCATCCAAGAAGGATTGGACGCTATCCGCGACGTCATTTACTACATCGAGACTTACGATGTCACCACCGTTCGCGCCTCTACCCCGATGTATTTGCTGGCACGCGTCATTAAAAGCATGGGAATCAAAATGGTGCTGAGTGGCGAAGGGGCTGATGAAGTGTTCGGCGGCTATCTCTATTTCCACAAAGCCCCTACAGCCCAAGCCTTTCATGAAGAAACCGTGCGTAAACTAGGCAAACTCCACCTCTATGACTGCCTCCGTGCCAATAAATCCCTCGCAGCATGGGGAGTGGAAGGCCGAGTGCCTTTCCTGGACAAAGATTTTCTGGACATAGCCATGCGCCTCAATCCCGAGGCAAAGATGTGCCCCGGAAGCACCATCGAAAAGAAAATAGTCCGCAAAGCCTTTGCAGACATGTTGCCCGACAGTGTAGCATGGCGACAGAAAGAGCAGTTCAGCGACGGCGTGGGCTATAGTTGGATTGATACACTGAAAGCCCTTACCGCCGAAGCCGTCAGTGACGAGCAAATGGCGCACGCAGCCGAACGGTTTCCTATCAATACGCCGCAAAACAAGGAAGAATACTACTATCGCAGCATCTTCCAGGAGCACTTTCCCAGTGAAAGCGCAGCCCGCAGCGTGCCAAGCGTGCCCAGTGTGGCATGTTCTACAGCCGAAGCCCTTGCGTGGGACGCCGCCTTCAAGAACATGAACGAACCAAGCGGACGGGCCGTGAAGGGAGTGCACGAAGAAGCATATGATTCATAATATGGCAACGTGAGTCTGATTCCAACAATTTCATGCATACAAAGAAGAGATGCTTTGCACCCCGAAATCTTGCGCGGCCTTGCCTTCGAAAAGAGGAAGGCTGCGCGGTGCTTTTGCCAACGTTTTCGAAATAGAGTGGAAAAAACAGCCCTTTCCATGCCGGGTATCAGAAAAAAATGGTGTAACTTTGTATAGCTATAAAAAAGAGAAGAAGAAAGATGGAAACAAAAAAAGCGCCTCAAATCCCTTACGGCATCTCGGACTTTGTGCGGATGCGGACTGAAAATTATTATTATGTGGACAAGACCATGTATTTGCCCATGATTGAAGATTTTCCACATCCCTGGAGGCATGCCCACCTATCAGATATATGTTCGACCCATGAGTCTGACCCGCACCCTGCAATGGCAAAAAGAAGAAAAATCCTCACTTGTACATGCACAGGATCTTAGCAAGATTGAGCAAACAGGTTTAAGCAAACAAGCCAAAGGCGTTTTGCTGGCACCATCGGCTGACAAACTAAAAGCTATCGTTTGGATAAATGGAGAAGAAGTACCTGTTCTGATGAAACAAGAGATAAAAGAGTACTTCGATGCTACCGAATACGGCAATGCCTATCTGCTGACCGTGGATATGCCCAGACACCAGAAAAATATTCTCCCCTACCGAATATTTAAAGTAGAGTTAACTGATTTAGAGAATGGTGACCGTGGAGAAGGGCTTTATTATATGGAAAAAGAGAACTATATAGGGACATTCATTAAATATTACAAAATCAGCCAACTAATTCATACACAAAGTATTGCGAATTAGTTGGCTTTTTTGTATCTTTAGGTATTCCCCCGAAAATAAGATTTGACGGCCAAAACGGGGGAAATATCCAAACTAATAAGATATGGCAAAGATAGTGAATATTTCAGAAATTCACCCTACTTTGGGTTTTACAGAATTTGATATTCTGGAAAAATACCGCAAGAGTTTTAATGAGAGTGAGCTTGGCAAGCTTCATTCGGTCTTTCCGTTTGAATGTATGGCAAAAGCCGCCGGCCTGTCGGACCGGCGCCTGGGACGCAGGAACAGATTCAGTCCTTCCGCAAAGATCGCCCTTATGGTCCTGAAGGCATACACCGGATTCTCCGACAGGCAACTGGTGGAACATCTGAACGGGAACATACACTACCAGATTTTCTGTGGAATTATGATTCCCCCGTCCCTTCCCATAACCAACTTCAAGATAGTCAGTGCCATCCGTAATGAGATAGCATCCCGCCTTGACATTGATTCTTTCCAGGAGCTCCTGGCTTCACACTGGAAACCTTATCTTGATAACCTTCACGTCTGCATGACCGATGCCACATGCTATGAAAGCCACATGCGTTTTCCTACGGACATGAAACTCCTTTGGGAAAGCCTCGAATGGCTCTACAGGCATATATGCCGGCATTGCAGGGAGTTGGGCATAAGGCGTCCGCGCAACAAATACAGGAATGTGGCGGAATCCTATCTGTCCTACTGCAAGAAAAGAAAGAGGAGAGCTTCAAGGACAAGAATGCTTAAGCGCCGTATGATCAAGCTTCTTGAAAAGCTCCTCAGTCAAAGGGATGGGATCCATAGCGAGTACGGTGCTTTACTCCGATATACCCAGGATTATCATAAGCGTCTTTCCATCATCAGAAAGGTGCTTGTACAAGAAAAGGAAATGTTTGAAGGGCGGAAAGTCAGTGACCGCATCGTCAGCATTGACCGTCATTATGTACGTCCCATCGTCAGAGGCAAGGAAACCAAGTCCGTCGAGTTCGGTGCAAAGGTCAATAATATACAGATAGACGGCATATCGTTCATCGAACACCTCTCGTTCAAGGCATTCAATGAGGGTATACGCTTGAAGGACTGTATCCGTATGCAGCAGAAGCTTATGAATGTAAGGGTAAGATGTGTGGCTGCCGATTCCATATATGCCAATAATGCCAACAGAAAGTTCTGTACAAAATATGGGATATCCACATCCTTTGTGCGCAAGGGAAGGGCGGCCAAAGATGAGCCTTTGAGGAAGGTGCTTAGAAGCGAACTCTCAAAAGAAAGGGCAACACGGCTTGAAGGAAGCTTCGGCACTCAAAAGCAACATTACTCGCTCTCAAGGATAAAGGCCAGAAACAGGAAGACGGAAATACTGTGGATTTTCTTTGGAATACATACGGCAAATGCCATACTGATGATAGAAAAAATCAGAAACAAAACAGCTAAAGCAGCATGATATGATTTTACTCACAGAATCAGAAGAGGTCATCAGACTTCTTCCGGAACGTCATGTCCTGTCGGATAGAAGTATGTGAGAAAGCACGGAAAAATGACAATAAGAATGGCATATGAAATGGTCATGCCCTATCATCTTCATATGCCATCTTATTTTTTAGAGACATTTACTGAATATCCCTATATAAAATAAAAAGAAGCGGTATTCTACCGCTTCTTGAGCCGAAACCGGGACTCGAACCCGGGACCTATTCATTACGAATGAATTGCTCTACCAACTGAGCCATTTCGGCAACTGTTTTTTTCTGCAATATCGGGTGCTTTTCTGAAAAAGCGTTGCAAATATATATCTTTCTTTCGAAATAAAGAAACTAAAAGCGGATAATTTTTCAGTTATCCGATTTTGTTATGTCAATTGATGCCGGATTTATTAGTAGGCTTCTTCATGTATCCCTTTCATGGCCCATCCGCTTGGTTCGTTTATGTTCTTGAAAGCGGTATCCCACGTAAGAGCTTCAACGGTAGAATTGTTTTCTTTTATGTAAAGATTATAACATCAAGGCGTAAAAACTATTTTACACTAATTGCTCTCCTCATCAAACACCCGTGATATACTGAAATTTACCCACTCCATACCCAAACAATTCAATATCCGTCAAAGTTTGATGGTCTTTACCTTACCCGGAATGATGGTCAGATGCACCGTTCCATCCTTTTCTATCTCCACCTTCTGATATCTGGCCTCCACCACCACTTTTCCATCCAGTGCCATCACCCCCCACTGGCAGGCATTCCCTTCAAAAGCACAATAACCGCCTACAGGAATACAGATATTCCGGTAACAAGGAGGCACTACGATACGATCTCCCCATTTCAGCCCCCACTTCATCCCCATCCGGAAAGGAAGGACATCTTTTATTTCCTCCAGCCTCTTCCGCCTTTTCTCTTCCTCATTCTGTTGCCGTTCCCGCTGTACGCTCTCCGCACGCCGCCCGGCTTCCTTCCTCAGACCTTCCACCACGGAGGCAAAATCCGCTTCGCCCGCCTTAGGAGCATTACAAGCTATATACCGCTTCCCCTTTCCTTTCTCCACATGATAATAGTTTCCTTCCCCGTCCATCACCACAATGCTCCGATCCGCCAAACAACCACAACACCAGTACACCTCTTCATCATCCCCTTCCAGCACGCAGGCGAAGACATCAAATATAGTAGACCACACAGGATTAACTAGCCGGCAAGACTTCGGAACACGGTAATCCGGTATCTTCAAGTAGAAACCATAAAAACAAAGACTGTCTTTGTGCAAACCATGCATAGAGGCATACGCCTTCCGCGTGCGGCTATGGAAAGTCTCCCCCACCCGCAGCAGCTCTATGCCGCCGTATGAAAAAACCACCGGCCTCTCCTGATAAGTTCTGTTTGTCTTCAAATCGGTATAACAGTCACTCCCATCCTCTTTGGTGACAGAAAGAAGTTCTCCCTTCAGGAATCTCAATCTCCGGCAGCGGTCTGTTACCATCAGGGGAGTTCCGGAATCATCCACCACTCCTGTCCGGCCGTCCTCAAAACGGACAGCAGCCCGGTTTGCACAAATATCAAATACTTCCCGGTATTGAGGAATCACTGTGATTTTGTTCCCGCACCTCAAGCCCCACAAACCACTCTGCCGGTCATGACAGGCTTTCAAAGCAGTCCGTTGCTCCCCACCGACCGGACCACCTCCTCCCAAACAAATCAAATCCCCTTTCCGAATAGCATCCAGCAGACAGTTGTGTGTCATCACAATTTCCAGTCCTTCATTCTGTTTGCTATCTTCCGATAGAGAGCAAGACACAGACAGCCCGCTGTTCTCCATCCGTGTCCAGGGCTGAGCATTTCCCGCCATCCGTCCTTCGAACATCGCCTCCCAGTCACGGTCACGGACAGGCAGACCGAATATCCGGTGCAAGCCCACATTATCTATCAGCATACATGATTCCTTATTATCCGACTTCCGCAGCCCCCGTCCCACCTGTTGCAGGTATTTCGCCAACGAAAGCGTGGGACGTGCCAGCTGCACGAACTCCACATCGGGACAGTCAAAACCTTCGGAAAAAATATCCACATTGACCAACACGCTGATCTTTCCCCGCCTGAAATCCTCTACCAGTTCCTTGCGTTCCAGAGCGGGGGTCCTGCTGTCGATAGCAACAGACTCCACGCCATGCAGGCTGTAATAAGCCGCAATCTGTCGGGCGTGTGCGATGCTCACGGCATAGACTATCCCTTTCTTCCCAGCGGCATATCGACGGACGCTCTCATACAATTGGCGGATACCGGTTTCCCGGTTCAGCACCGCATTCATTTCCTTCACCTGGTAATCCCCGTCCGCACCCCGCTTCTTCAACGAGTCAACCAGCCGCTGTTCCCTGCTGTTCGCACGGATGGACACATAGTCAAAGGACGACAACCAGCCCCTCCCGATAAATTCCGCAATACTCCATGAGGTAATCAGGGTATCAAACAAATCCGTGAATCCTTTGCGGTTCAGCCGACAGGGGGTAGCGGTCATACCCAATTTCCTCGCCTCCGGATAACTCTTCCAAAGCTCCCGATAAGTTTCTGCCAGGGCATGATGTGCCTCGTCAATAACAATCAAATCCGGCTGTCCGTTCACAATCTTCCGGTTTCGTGACAACCACTGGATGGACATCACCCTCACACTTCCGTCCTCCCTCCCCATTCCATAACGGGAAACCGTCTCCTCTATCTGCTCCACCAGTTCCCGACGATGCGCCACAATCCATACCCGGCTACCGGAACCACACAAGAACTCCCTCACTATGGCAGCCAGCAGGTGTGTCTTTCCCGTGCCTGTAGGCATCTGTACCATCACACTCCGGTGAAGCTCCCACTCTTCAAAGAGCCTGAGCTTCATCTCCTGCTGGTAGTCACGAAGACAATCGTTCTTGCAATACATTATACGGATGCCAGTCGCTACCGACAACAAAAACAAGGAAGGCCGCATACGTTATCGCATACAGCCTATATAAATTATAAATATTTTATCTTTACAAAGAGCTTATAATATCGTCTATTCTTCTATGATCCAATCACTCAAAGTATGGTTTTCCGAGTCAAAGTTTAAACCTATCTTCATCACGAGAAGTCCGCAGAGAACAAAGCGTTCGGCCCACATACATTCCCCAAAAGTGATTGCACGCCATGTTCCATTTCACACGGGAGATGGCTTTTTACGTTTTTTTTAGATGCTAACAACAAACTACAGAATAACTATTCGCCCTTGAATACGATTAGCTTTTCCATATCTTGAATAAATTGAAATGTCTTGTCAATATAAGGTATGACCTCATCCTCTGTTGCATCATACAAATCATCATAATCGCCAGATTGCCGTAATTCAAATAAACGGGACAGCAAACGACCATAACTTTTATCTAAAAGACCTTTTACTACAAACCGAGTACCTATCAAGTGAATCATACCACTGTGAAAACAAGATGCAAGACCCTTATCCAACAATAATGCAGAAGCCATATGAAATGCCAAATAATAAAAGCGGTTACCTACCAAGTTCCAAAAGCCCAATTTCGCAACTTCTTTTGCCTCGTTCAAATTACCGTAAGACTTTTGTATCCGATAATTTATAATCGCTTTTTTCTCATCAACACTCAGCATAGTACAATCCCGTCTTGTTCCACATTTTTATAAAAGAGAGAAAAATTTCGTTTCAGCCAATCTTTTAAAGTATACATTATAGGATGAATCTCCACATCAATTTTCCAGTCCAATTCAAATAAAGGATAAACATACTTATCGTGATCTGCTTCTTCTAATTTTTCTTTATCAAGAAGAATCAATATATCCCAATCCGAATCCTCGCGGGCATCGTTACGAACCTGAGAACCCAAAAGTACCACTCTTGCACCTGTAGGCATAACCTGCGCTATGACTTCCTTAATTGCATATAATATTTCTTCTTTTTGCTTCATCATCACAAATAGCTTTTTGTAAAGATAACAAAAAAAATCAGAAACAAAAAGCAAGTATATCCTTTTACCCTTTATTTCTTCAACACCCAACATAAACATCCAACCAGCACGCAGTCCGCCTCTTTGTTTAGAGGATAGTTCTTCTGATTTATTTGGGATAAAGCGCAGCACCAAGTATTCCGTAGTTTTTTCAATGGCAAGTCCTTTAAAAAGGTCTTTTTTCCCGGCTAAATAGCTATGCAGCAGGAGGTCAGCAACGACTTGCCGAAACGATGGGGATGGTTCAGAAAACAATATTTGGAGGTACCGTGGCCATCTATATATAAGGTAGTTTTCCTTTCTGACTATTTCAATCCATCTATCTTTCTACCAACTTAGAAAAAGAAAGTTTGAACAAAGGATTTTTTTTTAATCTCTCACAATCCTCTTTTAACTGTATCTCACAATAGAAGCATATCCCAAACAACGGATATGCTTCATAAAAGACCTATTAAATCCTCCACAAAGCAAACAATACATAATTGAATAATATACTTTCCCGCTGTTCAAAACGGCTTTTAGCCAATTGCTCCACAAGTTCTTCAGGCAATTTCCATTCTTCCTTTATTTCATTCTTAATAACATCACGATAGATATTAGGAAAAACTGTATTTTCCTGACGGTTTAATAAACCATGTACCACATCCTTATAATAATCACTGCAAATGCCTCTCATCACCCGACTTATGATCATCTTTTCTACAACATGAGACTTCATGTTGCGATAAAATGAAACATGTATGTTATCAAAGTCTTGTTGAAATAGAATCGACATGGGTATTTTTTTTCAAAAAGTTATTTCAAATGAAGTTTGAAGACCAAACCGCCGGAAAAATATTTATAGCGGTTCAACTCTACTACGGCGTTGATGTAGTCTTTCCAGAAGCTGTACTCAAAACCACAATTTATCGATTTGCTATCATATTCTGCCATCAGATTCAAGTTATTTACCGCTTTGTTGATAAAGGAAATCGGGGACAGAGAGAATCGGAAATTGGCACCGATAGCGGGACCATTTAACGGATAGTCCTTCCGCCTGTTATAAACATATGCTAAATGAACACCTAGCTCTCCCATATTCTTAAATGCCAAATGTTTAGTTGCGACAATGAAATAGCGGTTCCAAAATCCATTACCTGTCCCCTTCGGATTTGAAAAGTTTGTACTACTGTCATCACCGGGGCGTGTCGTAACATCATTGGAACCAATAACAATTGCCGGCATATATTTCCACCATTGTCCCTCTTTCAATAAACGTAAGCGAACAGAAAAGTTTCTATCCTGATTTACGAACTTGCCATACGTGGACGGAACCCAGAATCCACACCCATAAACAGGATCGCATTTCATAGCCTTATGAAGTGTACAATCGTAAGCTACCTCCAGCCATGGAAAAAGAGTGATATTGATATAGTAGTTCAAAGTATTGTATGTCCATCGTGCTGGTGTGGCATGTTTTTCCAAAAAATCCACCACCAAACATAAATGTTTTGTCACGCTGCATTTCGGCTGTAGGCATATTGAGGAGTCCTGTTGTTCCTGTTGTAAACTGGGCGTATAAACTCATATAGACTAATGTCCCGACAAGAATAAGAAGTATTTTTCTCATTTAATTTATTTCAGATAAAGATTGTCATTATCTTTATACCAATCAGCTATCGCTTCCTCAAAAGAATAATGGAATTTGTATCCTGAAGCTGAAAGCTTTTTCCCACAAATATTCGTAGATATCATCAGTTTTTTCACACGGGCAGGACAAATTCCCATGGGTGCGCCCAAACAACCAATTACTGTGGCAACCGGCATCAGCACCCATGCGGGTATCAATGGTACCACCTTTTTCAAATCTGTCACTTTCTTCATTGTTTCCACTATCTGTTCAATAGTATAAGCCGGCTCAAAAGTGCAGTTATATAATTCCACTCCCTGTTCATGATGTTCCAATCTATATAGCATAAAACGGACTAACTCCTTCACATAAATACATGCCTTTACAGTATCCTTTCTTCCGGGATATATAAATTTTCCGCCACGTATTCCCCAATAAAGACGAGTGAAGTTTCCATTTTCCCCTTTACCGAATACCACACCCGGACGAACGATCGTCAATTGTCTTTCTGCCTGATTCCTAGCTTGCCAAATCATGTGAATCTTTTCAGCAACCAATTTTGATATTCCATAAGGAGTATTAGGAGTAGGAACTGTAGTTTCTTCCTTCAATTCTTCCGCTGCACCATATGGAGCAATGGAGGAAGTGAATACAATTTTCTTTATTCCATACTTTTCCGCAAAAGCCGTCACATTCTCTGCACCAAGAACATTTGTTTCAAAGTAGGCATAATCAGGATGTCCCGGAGTACGATGTACGGCAGCAAAATTAAAGATAACATCATCAGCCGTAACATTTACCCCTTCAAGCACAATAGGCTTGCGAACATCACAGCGAATGAATGTTGAAGCCAATTTTTGCCCCTTGCGCAATGCAGGCTTATAATCCTCCACACTAGGCAACGGTGTACCCGGCTCTACTATATCAAGATTATATACATTACATTCAGGGTGCAATTCTTGGAGAAGGTTGGTCAGGTGAGTACCTATAAAGCCAGTCCCACCTGTTATAAAATAGTTCATACTCAATTATTTATTAAATTCTTTATATTTCTCCTCTACAAATTCTTTTATTTCCCTTTTAAACCGTTCCTCTGAAAATCTTTCTGCCCAACTACGGCAATCCTCATATTTGAAAGGAGCACTCCCCATCGTTTCAAACTCTTTCACTGCATTTACTATGGCATCGGCCGTCTGCTCATAAAAAAACATTCCGGTTTTTCCATCACAGACCGTTTCCAATGAACCTCCATGTCCATAAGCTATCACAGGAGTACCACAGGCTTCAGCCTCTATAGGAATCATACCGAAATCTTCATCTGCTGCAAAAATAAAAGCTTTGGCATGTTGCATCTTCTCTTTCAGCAAATTAAAAGGTTGATAACCCATCACTGTAATATTTTCATTGGCCAATTCTTTATAATTCTTCAAATTCGGTCCTCCTCCAATCACGATCAATTTCTTATCGGGCATCCTATTGAAGGCTTCAATGATGATGTCTATCTTCTTATATGCTACAAGTCTGCTACTCGCTAAATAGTAATTCTGTTTATCATTGCAATATTCAAAGTTAGAAATATCAATATTAGGGTGAATCGTCACAGAGTTCCTGCGATAAGTTTCTTTGATGCGCCTTCCCACATAATCTGAATTACTGATAAAATAATCCACACGAAAGCTGGAAAGCATATCCCACTTCCTGATATTGTGTAGCATATACCTTACAAGCCAGCTCTTGAATCCTTCAGCCAAATTTGCTTCTTCCAAATATTCGTTATACATATCCCATACATAACGAACTGGAGAATGACAATAACAAATATGTAACTGGTCGGCTTTTGTCAGTACTCCTTTTGCCACCGCGTGACTTGAAGATATAATCACATCATATCCCCGCAAATCAAATTGTTCTATTGCAAAAGGAAACAATGGAAGATAAGCCCGATGCTTCTTTGTCCCCAAAGGCATCTTTTGAATAAAAGATGTATGTACTTTTTTCCAATCAATTCCTAATTCATCACAGACTTCTTTCTTGGCTACTAACGTAAATATATCTGCATTTGGAAACACATCAGCTATAGCTTTGACTACTTTGTCGGAACCTCCAACGGTTACTAACCATTCTTGAATAATCGCTACTTTCATACAATAAAGATTTTCAAAATAGTAGATTTAAATAAATCGTAATCAAAAAGAGAAACACTCTGATAAGATTCTTCCGCCAGCTTATTATATAAAACTCTATCCTTAACCATCATTTCAATATATTGCTTTATGCTTAAAGAATCTCCAACAGGAACAAGGAACCCGTCAATACCATTCCTTATAATTTCTGCTTGACCACCAAGATTAGTTACTATTGCAGGTAGTCCTACACTCTTAGCTTCAACAAGCACTAATGGCAAAGCTTCAGGAATAATAGTCGGCACAACTACAATATCAATAGATTCATACAGTTCATTCATTATATTTTCGCTAAATCCCATAAATTTCACTTTACCATTTGATAATGTTTCCAAAGTATCATGTAGAGGTCCTTCACCATATAATCTAAATTCAACAGGAAGTTTTTCCGAAACTTTATCAGCAGCCTTAATATAATATTCAAATCCTTTTATCTTGATAAGACTTCCCATCGCTGCCACTACAAATTTGTCTTTATTTTTACGACCTTTAAAACCTTTATCATTAATATTAGGGTTGTACAGCAAAATTTTATTCGGTAATTTAATGGTATCATATACTGCTTTTGAAACACATAAAGACATCTCAGCTTTTTTCAAACAAGATCTATATAAAAAATAAAATATTGATTTTGTATTTTCAACTAAATGAGCATGATATATGAATGGGACACCATACATTACTTTCATCATATATGCATACAGTAATCCTTTCTTTGTTGTAACATAAATCAATGTTTTCTTAGTAACATAATATTTAATCTTTCTTAAATTTCCAGGAAAGAGACACGTCAACACCACCAAATCTAATAACCAATTCAAATATTTAAAAGGGAAAAAGAAACTTCGACCTTTTAGCAATACTTTAGAAGAATCCGGAAACTTTTCATTAATCATCTGTTCAAAACGAGTGCCTTTTGCAAAATCTACAAATACAAGTTCACAAGTTTTACTCAAAATCTCAGCTACTTGCAAAGTTATTTTTTGGCCTCCACCAAAATTTACCTTACCGGAATTCTCTATAATTATAATTCGCCTCATATACTCTTTCGATAATAGGATTTTAAGCTTATATTTTAACAAATAAAGAGGGTGATATTTATATTATAGCATCATGCTATATTAGAACATAATTTTAAATAGTTACATCGTATATATCTTATATTGCTTTGCATAACAGTATATTACAATCATACAGAACGATATAAAATAGGCATTAATAACGCAGTAATGTAGACACATAAAAAACAGAGTAATCAACAACATAAAATTCAATCTCTTATCATAAGTTTTATAAAAAGATTTAAGAAACCATAGAAGTAAAATAAAATTCACAATTCCCACTTGTGCCAACAAACGAGCTTCAAAACATTCACAGATATAGCCATGTATTAATAATGATTTTTGATAAGGAATTCCAATTCCTAATAGTATATTAGGAATATCATAGTTTAAAAAACACAAATTATCATTTAAGACATCATTCCTAGCTGAGTTAGAGCTTATTAAAGCGATATTTTGGATATCAATCCCAATAAATAAACTATAGACTATCAATACGAATATAATAACATGATATATCCCCAATCTTTTTCTTGTCATTTTCTGCCCCAAGTATATATTCAATTTTATTGCAATCAACAAAACCAACGCACATAATAGTGCTGTCTTGGCACCAGTAAGAAAAATTGCTACAACAAAAAGAATGTACCATAAATTAGTGAAATGACTATGAGAAAGTCTATTTCTAATGTACTGAAGGATGATTCCGACACAAAAAACGAAACCACTCTTTTGAGGCTGTAACATCAAGCCAAAAGGCCTAATTGCCATTAAACCAAGATTGTCCGATTCTCTCAAATATTGAGAATCAACATCATAAGATGCCATTGCCTTACCCACTAAAAAAATTCCATCATAATCACCTAAAGCCAACAAATTTATATAAGTAAATTCGTATAAGGTGAATAATATATGCATCTTGCAACACCAAAGACAAAGTTTTGATAATTTATCAAAATCCAAAGGTAATGATGCCATTACAGCCAACATTATCAAGAAAAGGAAAAATCTATAATTCTCATTAGCAAACCCAGCCTCATCAAAACCGTTGTAACTTATAAAGCTTGATATTATAAAATAAATAAAGAAGTATACAACAAATTTGCTTGCAGTTGGAGACCAAATTTTTTTAGTAAATTTATGTTTTGCAAATCCCCATACTACCAGTCCAAATGTCACAATCTCAAGTATTATAGATGTTGATACATAAAACCTTAATGGAGCTGCTAAAAAGATCAACAATACTAAAATGGAATATATATCAATCTTAAGTAGATAAGATTTTATATTAAGTATCATAATGCTTATTCACAAAAAACAACATTTAATAAATTGTATATACAATATACTACTTCACACACAAATAAAATTGTCAAAATAGAAAAGATTTAAAATATGCTTTCAATGTGACCTTAAAAAATTAGCATTCAATTTTGACATATAGCTCAAAGAAACTTGCCACAAGGCGATTTCCTAACAAACAACATCAAAAAGGATACTGATTTTTATGACTTGTTGTAAGCACTCAATTTAGGGCATCCCCCTTCGAAAGGGCACTTTTCAGTGCCCTAAACCGAGTTTTGTTAATTAATTAGTCTTGAATTTAACATTGGCTGGTAGCCAAAGTGATTTTGTCAGGAACCATGTTAACATAATCCCTGCATCCGTTAAAGATATTTTTGAAAAAAGTTCCGATGAAGTTCCAGATAGAACTGCCAAGAAGCTTTACCGTTCCTATCACACTGTGATAAGTTGCTGCCATCTCTGCACCGGCATCACTACCATAATGAAGTGAATTGTTGCGTTGAGTGGTCAGCTTTCGAATGGTTCGCTCAGCCAGGTTGTTGTCTATCGGTAATTCACCATCATCCAAGTAAGCAAAGATCTCTTTCCTGAACCGGTTCAGATAATTGAGAGCTTCTTTATAATACCGGCTTCTAAATTCTGAATCCTTTGACTGTTCACTATCTAACAAACTACGCAGCTCTATCAGGAGTTCCTTAGTTTCCAAGCTTTGCCTTTCTTGAAACCTTTCTTTTGGAGTTAATCCGGCATCATCGTATTCACGATCCCTCATAAAGAACTCCTTTAAAATTTCGGAAAAGCGTTCTGCAGTCGGTTCACCACCCTGATTGGAAGCCTTGACAAACTTGTTTTTGGCATGAGACATACAAACTTGGTGTACAGTATCTTTAAACCGGCCTAATTTCAGCTCATTGCCGATAAATACATAAGCATTGTATCCGTCGGACATAATACTCTTCAATTCTGCATCGCCCAAAAAGTCTGTAAGTACATCACGACCACACGAGCCATTCTCATAGAAGAAAATGGCTGTTTTCCGAGCCTTGTTGACTAGAACCCCAATGTAGCACTTCTTATAGTGATCATATTTACGCACTTTACACCAGGTCTCATCGCAGTTCACTATCGAGTCTTTTTCCAAAGCTATAGACTTCAATACACAGACCAGTTCGTCCAGGTATGTCTTGTCCTTCGTAAGCCAGTTGCGCAACGTATTTTTAGAAATGGTCATGCCCATATCTGTCAGCCATCGGTGAAGAAGACCAAAAGTCACATTCTTTACATAAACTTCGTAGGCAATAGCCTACAGAAATTCAGGAGTGGCTTTAGTACCCTCGAATCTAGTCATCACCTCAGGATGGCCTTCAGAAGGGAAATAACCCCACCTGGGCTTTTTACCAAGCTCTGCATAATGAACCATCTCAAAACATTCTTCCGCAAGGAAAGTACGGAAACTGAACACCCGTACCATTCTTCTTTCAATGAGGCGACCGGGAGCCTTTGTCAAATCAGAAGGATGCTCTGTCGCCTCTCCGGCTACTCCCATCGTTTTATAACCGTCAGGACGATTGGACAAATCACGTTCTTTCCCGGAAGGCTCTTTAACCCCCGGTGATTGGACATGATCAACCGAATCCGTGCGAAGCGTATCATCGGTTCCATCATAATCATCCTTCTCCTTGTTACGGTCTGAATCACCTGTCTTAGCTTTAGATTTGATCTTTTGACGTCGATCACCAAAACGTTCCTGATGGGCATAATCAAGTCTTTCCTGAAGTGATTTAATCTTACGTTCAGCTGATTTGCGAAGTTTATGCTCTTCTGACAACCGATTCTCAAGGTCAGCATGTTTCGATTCCATAGAGGACACCTGAGCCTTCAGATCCTTCATCTGAGCCATAAAATCCTCCAAAACAAGCTTCATGGCATCACTTGTCAACCTTAAATCCTGATTCTGTTCGGCAAGGTATTGTATGTACCGCTCTTTCTGATCCTCTGCCATACCTGCACTATAATTATAGGGTTGCGTGAGTAGGTTGCCCTACCCAACAACTCTCTTTTTGTTTTAACTATATCTTGCAGTTCGATCATACTTAAACCTTTTATTTACAGCACAAAAGGCAGTAAAATAATCATAAAACCACAAGTGTATATTTAATTTAATCATCTGATTTTTAACATTTTAGTTATCGGGATTTCAAGGATCAAAGCCACGTCTTTCCAGTCAATCCGATAAACAGTATCTGCCCCGTTCCGCTCCACTTTCATGAACTGATAACCTGCAACAAACTTCTTTTCGAACAGACTATATGAACGATTATCAAATGAAAACATACGGACTATTCTGCGATTTCGAGACATGACTATAAAGACGTCTCCATCATTGGGCTCACGGTGAAGCCGTTCACGAATGACAGACAACACACGGCTGTGTTTACAACGCATATCGGTAAAATCACGGATACAATAAAAATGATTGAAACCGGTAACACTCAACATAACCCCTCCAGCTTCTCTACCATCCGAACCCAATCCGGATAGCTTAAATTCTTTTGGGACAAATATAAGCCATTGCTTATACGAATGTCAACCCAAATACGAACAGGGGTATCATTTTTACTCTGTAATATAGGGTGAGATTGATCACTAGTCTTGGATTTTTCCTCATGACCTATTTCAGGAACACCATTAATCTGGACTTCAACTATTTTTTTCCGGATATCCTTTAACCATTTCTGAAAGATGTTATAAGGAACTTTGTGCTTAACACAAAATGATTGGAGGGATTCTCCATGAGGCAAAGCCTCGGTCTGGTATTGAAAGTAAAACCTTTCAAGATCTTCACTGCTATACATAAATCCTAATTTTTTTGTTCGCAGCGAAGATAGAGGTTTCAATCAATATCCATTTTTTAACGGCTTACAATCTTGATTACTTAACAAGCGTTATATAAAGGTAGAAAGAAAAAAGTCAAAGCTAAATAGACTAATAATGATATCTTTTTTTTCTAAATATATATATAAATCTTCGATATAAAGAAAACGGTAAAACAACATATGCAAAGTGAATTAATAATTTGAACGATAATCGCAAATTTTGAATAATCATACGTAAAACAGCTAATTTCTTCCCATGTAAAATTAAATATTCGACATCTGCATTAACACTCCTAACTTTAAGCCATTTCAATTCTTCAGAATATTGTTGGATTTCGTCCACACTCAACAAATTATATATTAAATCTGTATATAAACACATAAATTCTTTTCCCCATCCTGCCTTCTGTGTCACCGTCAAAGAGTCTGAATGCATCCGATATTTCATCAACGGACGAGCATCATAATATGCATCGTTCTTATATATCAATCTCAAAAAAAAATCATAATCCTCTACCAACTGATATTTAAAATCAAACTTTATATCATCAATTTTCATGCTGTTCACATTAATGACAGCAGCAGACATACCAACCATGTACTTTGACAATAAGTCTTTAAAAGTACGGTTTCCTGAGTTCTTTTCCGTGTTATATTCAACAAGTTCTTCACCATCAATCCAAGAATAATAATTACTATAATAAAATGAAAATTTATTTTTATAAATAGATAAGACACCTACAGCTCTTTCCAAAAAATCACGCTCCCAAACATCATCACTATCAAGAAATGTAAGAAACTGCCCTTTTATCTTATCTAAAGCTAAATTTCTAGCTTCTCCTAAAGTTGTATGTTTTGGAGCATAATAGAAATTAAACCGTTCATTTTTATACGACTTAATTATTGATGCTGTCGAATCAGTAGACTGGTTATCCCAAAATATCACTTCATAATTATGATATGTTTGGTTCAATATACTATCTATTGTTTCCCTAAGATACTTTTCACCATTATAGCAATTAACAATTATACTTACTAGAGGTTTATCCTCCATCATATACTCTTTTTAATTAGTCCACAAATATAATATACGTCATCCTCTACCATATCGGCATGTAATGGAAGAGTGATGAGTTGTTCGTAAATCTCGTCCGTATGCTTAAGAGTCGTATTATTTTGATTACCTGTAAACAATGTAAGCAAATGGTTGGGGCGATAATGTATGCCTGTTGCCACCCCATTGTCATTCAAACATTGTTTCACAATATCCCTCTTGCCACAAGTTATTCTAATAACAAAGATATGAGGAACCACTTCATTATAATTACAGGGTATAATTTTTATTCCCTTTACATTATCAAGTTCTTGCTGATAAATTTTTGCCAGCCTTTGACGTATTTCTTTAAACTTAGGAAATTTCTTCAGCTGAGTATAACCTATTGCGGCCATGATATTACTCATATGATAACGCCACCCCGGTTGATTGACATCAAACACCCATGTTCTTGTACCCTTGAATCTACTATCGGTATCATTCTGTACACTCAAAAGGCGAGCATCCTTAATTATTTTCTGTACATCAAGGTCCTCAGTAATTATCATCCCTCCTTCACCAGATGTTATATTCTTGATACCATCCATACTTATACACACCACATCACCAAAAGATCCTATTAACCGACCTTTATAATAAGTGCCAAATGCATGTGATGCATCTTCTATTACTCGTAGATTATGCTTTTTTGCAAATTCATATATAGCATCAAGATTACCACATTGTCCAGCATAATGTACAGGCATTATAGCCTTCGTTTTTGGAGTCAGTTTACGTTCGGCATCATCCAAATCGATAGTAAGCGTATCATCATCCACATCGCACGCCACAGGTATCCCACCTGTAGCTCTTATAGCTTGAAAACAAGCCACATATGTAAGAGACTGTACAAGTACTTCATCTCCATCTTTTATTCCTACACCTTGTACTGCAAGATGCAAAGCTGCCGTACCAGTATTTACAAGTGTCACGTCACGCCCAAAGAAATCTTTTAAATCATCTTCAAATTTATGTACATCCTGTCCCATACCCAAATACTCTCTATGAAGAACGTCTGTTACGGCATCTATTTCTTCCTTACCAATGCAAGATTTGGACAATCTAATATTTCTCATAAACATCATCATTTTATTATCGGTATTTCTCTTTCCCATTTTTTCCATGGAGCAACTCCATCAATAAGCAACTGTTCCAATAGATTTTTTTCACGTATATTATCCATACATTGCCAGAACCCCTTATGTGTATAAGACATTAGTTCACCTTCGGTAGCCAACTTATTCAATGGTTCTTTTTCAAATATGGTTTGATCTCCTTCTATATAATCGAACACTCTAGGTTCCAACACCATATATCCGGCATTAATAGGTACACCATCATTGATATTCTTCTCACGAAATGAACGAATGGAATTATTTTCATCAATATTTAAAACCCCCTTGTCTTGTGCTTGAATAACAGCAGTAAGAGTTGCTATTTTACCATGCTTTTTATGAAATGCCACAAGCTTATTGATGTCAACATCACACACACCATCACCATATGTCATCATAAAGGTTTCATTGTTAACATATTCCTTTATACGTTTGATACGGCCTCCGGTCAATGTGTTATATCCTGTATCAACTATCGTTACTTTCCAAGGTTCAAGATTTGAATGATGTACAGTTATTTCATTCTTACCGTTACGGAAGTTGAAGCTAACATCGGAATTGTAAAGAAAATAGTTTGCAAACCATTCCTTAATATATTCCTGTTTGTATCCAGCACAAATTATGAATTCATTATATCCATAATATGCATATTCCTTCATTATATGCCAAAGAATGGGCATACCGCAAATTTCAATCATGGGCTTTGGCTTAAATTGGCTCTCTTCACTAATACGCGAGCCAAAACCGCCTGCTAAAAGAACTACCTTCATATAGATCTGCTAATTTTGTTGAAATCAAACTTTATATCACTCTCTTCTATTGGAATGTTTACCTGCTCTAGAGGATCATGAGGAATATTGGCTACATTTAGAAGAATGCTTTTACCTTCACCTATTCCAACGAAGCCCATCCATACTCCAGCCGGTATTGTGATCCTTCGATACAATTCAGGTAATTCAGGTGACAATATCACCTCCATGTACTTTCCAAATGTAGAAGAGTTCTCACGCCCATCATATAAAACGAAATGTATCTTTCCTACAATACATACTAGGTTTAATGTCATTCTAGAATGACGTTTCCATGCCTTTACCAAACCTTGTAAAACACTTGAGAAATAAACTTCACCAAATCCTTCAAATCCAGGGTCAACACATTTCATTGCATGAAATACATCCCCTTTGGGATGAGTTATCTGTTTTAAGGGAGTCAGCAAAACTCCGTCAATTGTGATATTGTCCATTATTTCCAATTATTTTGCCCAATCAAGATTCTGTTTTTTTGCAGCTTCCATATATGCATTGATTTGTTTTTCTGTCAAAGCAAACATATCCTTAGCCTGCTCTACATAGAATGCACGATACCATTCAGCAATAAAATTCACACATTCGTCATAATGCAAGGTTGAATGCCAATGTAAATAAGCCAAGGCCTTATCACAGTTCAGCTTAAGCAATGTAGCTTCCTCAAAAGGTACATTGCCTGTGAGTTTTGCAGCTTTGTTCTTATCCAATCCCCATAAAGTAGCAAGATCTTGAAACAGTTCAAATACGGTTTTTGTCTGTTCTGCACGTGGACCAAAGTTGTAAGATTCCCCATTTTCGCATTTGCCTTCACATAAATATTGCGCCAACGTCAGATATCCACTTAATGGCTCAAGAACATGTTGCCAAGGACGAGTCGCCTTTGGACTTCTGATTTCTACAGTCTTTCCTTCTGAAAAAGCTTTCACACAATCTACAATAATTCTATCTTTTGCCCAATCACCGCCACCGATAACGTTACCAGCTCTAGCCACACCAAACTTAATGTTTGGCATTTTCTTGATAAATGAATGCCAATAACTCTTAATGACAAGTTCGGCAGCACCTTTAGATCCAGAATATATATCCTTACCTCCAATACCATCTGTTTCACGATACCCCCAAATCCACTCTACATTATCATACGCTTTATCAGAAGTAATTAGAACACAAGTACAATTCCAATCAATGTTCATGACAGCTTCACATACAACAGCTGTACCCACAATGTTAGTAGTCATTGTTTCAAATGGTTCGCGATAACTTGTCAAGACCAAAGCTTGTGCGGCAAGATGAATCAAAAAATCAGGTTTCACTTCCTGCACAAAATCATTAAATTCCCTTTTGTTTCTAATATCACCATAGTGTTGACATATCTTATCTTCAAGATGAAGTGTATCAAACATCGATGGAGTTGTCGGCACACCAATCGAATATCCATAAACCTCAGCTCCCATCATTTTAAGCCATGTAGACAGCCAAGTCCCTTTAAACCCAGTATTACCAGTAATAATAACCTTCTTATTCTTATAAATATTACTAAATGCCATAACTATATGTTTTTTTTATATTCCGCAAAAAGATATTTTGTTGTTTTGAATCTATAATAACCGGTAGATTCATAATCGATTTTCCTATTTTTTCCGCAACTGGGCATCCTCCCCAATGATATCCAAAGTCACATATATTTTCTTTTGTTGCAACAATCGGAGTTTTAAACCAAATCCAATCATCAATGTATGAGAATACAGTAAGAGCGAAATGAGTTGAATAAGCAATACGCAAAGGAATAATGTCACAACCAGTATCATAATAAGCTGCAGGCATATCTTCTTTTTTTTCTACAACCTGTAAAATTTCTTTAAGCCAACTCTGCCTTTGATGAATATTAGCTTTATATTGTTCAAGAACATGTAATCCAATCTTTGCCAAAACAGAAGGTAGTTTAGCAGGATAACTGTAATAAGGGTTTATTGCGATTTTGGCAGATGTTTCCAACTCCAAATAAGGAGATATTTCATTATGAATATGTAGCTTATTCATCAAAGCCTTTTTATAGTTCCGCATTATGTATATTTTATGATTTACAGTTTCTATGCGGTGTTCATCAATATAAGTCTTTAAGATCATTCGCTGATGTTCGTTACTTAAATCCCCACAATCATCACGCATTGCCCGAATAGATGTAGCTATGTCTATATCATTAGTATAAACAAAGCCTCCTATAAGTGTATTAAGAGGTTTGGTATGATCTGTTGAAAATATTGCAGCATCACCATAATTGCCAACTATAATACTTTTATATTTTGAACCAAAGGTCAACGCACAATCTTCCACTAAATAGCAACTATGAGATTTAGCAATCTCCTTTATTTTATCAATCTTACATGGAATTCCAAAAGAATGCTGAGCCACAACTACTTTTGTCCGATTCGTAATTTTGGACACTAAAGATTCTGCAGACATTCCTAAGGTATCCTTGTCGATATCCACATAAATTGGAGTTGCTCCAGTTCGCAAAACAGCATTAGCCATAACAGCACAAGTAAATCCTGTAAGAGCAACTTCATCGCCTTCTCTTATTCCCCAGCTTTTTAATAAAGAATAGAATGACATACGTCCTGATGCGAAAGTCACGACATGCCCTCCTCCAAGAAATTGGCTTAGTTCTTTTTCATAGCGATTAACATAATCAAGATTAGGAGCCTCTATCAGTGCTTCATAGTCTGACTGTTTTTCTGATATATCAATACTTGGAGAAATAAAGCTACTGATTTCAGACGTAAACAATAGTCTAAACATTTTTTTCATTTTTGATATTATCATAATCTCTAAATGGTTTCGTTTTCCATAATTCCTTTCTATTCAACGTCTAATAATTGACTTCACCAATGAATACATTTCTCTATTACAACACACTGATACTAGAATTGATATTAAAACAATCAATCCCATAACCAATAAATTATAACAAAGGGAAATCTTATTATATTCATAAGCCATATAAGGCTTTACAAGAGTACTTAATACTAATAGTACAATTAAAGGTAAAAACAAAGTTTTCAAAATTAGGAATAGTGAAACTATCTGACCAGCATTCTTTGCAAAATCTCTGTATAATGAATACCAATAAAGAATACCCAAAAATATAGGAATCAATCCTTTAGATATAGCGAACGAAAATACGCCCCATTTACCAACAGTAAAAAAAATTAATAACCAGTATAGTATAGGTTGAAATATATTAAACCTATTAAGTAAAGTAGTTTTTTCAATTGCAATAAAATAAGAAGAACTAGGGTTTGAGAGAAAGCAAGGAAAGAAACAAAACACCAAAAGTGATAAAATAGAACTGGATTCCTCATAATTGAATCCAACCCAACTTATAATAAATGGTTCACTCAGCATAGACAATCCAACAATGGGCAGAACTACCATTGGCGAGAGCATTAATAACATCCGATTCACAAATTTCATCAGTCCTACCCTGTCATTTTCACCAATCAAATGATTATATCGCGATGAATAAGGTGAATAAAGTAATGACACAAAGGTTCGTACAAAGGTCAATGCAGAAAAAGCTATGCCATAAACTGCTACTGCCTCCAGACCAACAAAATTTGAAATCGCGATTTGATCAAATTCATAGAACAACACCCAAGAAAGTATAGATATAAATGAAGCTCCCGTCAAGCCCTTTTCTTTATCAAAGATAATACGGTCAAAACGGATAGCTTTAAGAAATTCCACAAATGAATATTGATACTTTCGGACCTGAAAAGCTGCCATCAATACTACGGATAGGTTGATAAACTGCACGAATGCAAAATAAGGTACCAACAAATAATTTTCACTTCCAAAAAAAAAGAAAACTGATAAAATCTTCAGAATACTGCCTACCGCAGAGATACGCTGTAATTTATAATCTTCTACACGTATGGAATAAATCATATTAAGAATTCGTTGGCCAATGATTACCGGACAGGAAACAGACAACAGAATCAGCAAATAACGTGCCGTATAAAAATTTTCACTATCTGGTTCCAATTCAGGCATGAGAATTTGAGGGAATATGCTGATTATTCCAAATAGCAAAGCTATCAGCATAAACATGCTAAGCATAATAAATGCAGTAAAACCTATCGTACGAATTTCATTCTTTCGGTCACCACGAATATAATATTCCGCTGCATATTTCAATCCCGATGAAATAAAACCTAAATCAGCATACGAAAAGAATATAGTCAGAGACGTACAAACACTGTAAATACCAAAGAGTGTTTTATTTCCAGAAAGTGAAGGCATCACAATAAAAAGCGAAAGAAAACCTAAAATTATGGATAATCCTTGCCAAATGTAAATCCTAAAATATTTTCCGCGATATGATATGCTCATAGGTATCAAGTGAAAAGTTGGAAAATTAACTGAGGCTCTAGTTTGGTAAAGAAATAGTTTCTCAACCGATAGCCCTCGGTCATTGCATCCTCAATATTTAGATTCAATATCCTAACAATAGCATCCGAAAGTTCAGCCAAATTATTGGCAGTATACCACAATACTTCATTCACCTCTTCTATTTTATCAAAAAGAATGATGGAAAGCGGATCTTTCAGATTAATAACAGGGATTCCCAAACTTAAGGCTTCAAACATCACAGATGTGTTAGCTGCAAGAATTGCGTCTGCTTTCAGCAAGAAAGAGTTTACATTACCTTTTACTACTTCTAGCTTTCCCCCTGCCTTGTTTGTACAGGAAACCATCCATGATGAATTTGCATCAGGATGGGGCTTCAAAAGTATATTAATATTAGCATTAGAAGATTTAATAAAATCAGTGAGCAATTCGTATTTATACTCCATATCATAATTATCGAGTGCAAATGGCACCAAGAGCGTGAACTTATCATGAGGTTTGGTGCTTCTATGACTGCTATATATCTCTTGATTTCTCAGTGCAGGAGCTATATGCTTATACCCGTTATAATTTTGATAGAACTTTAGCAGATAACTGCTACATAAATAAATATCTTTTGGAGCAATATGACAAAATAATTCTTTATTCGATGCTATAATATGTGGAAAAATTGTTGAATCAGCAATAAATCCCATATATCCATGAACTTTTGCCTCTGGATAGTATTGATGCATTGCGTAATATACTGATTTGTCGTAGCTTTGGTTCTCAAACCAATCCACAAATAAGCAAATGTCAACATCCAATTCTTTCATTCTCATAATAGCTCTTTCCATCAAAATGGCATAGTAGAAATAACTCTGATTACTCTCTTTGTATGCCTTTCCCAAAAGCCATTGAAGACTGAATCCCTGATAAGTATAACTTGCAAAATCTGGCTTTTCAAAACGCCCCATATAGCGCCATGCGTAGAGGTAATCTTTAAAAAGTAAAAAATCACTCATAAAGAACAAGTTTTCCTTAGAATTGGCAACAATAATATCCAATTGCTTTTTTGAGGCAAAGGGCAAATACAAAGGCATGAAATATATTTGTTCTTTTTGGGCATCAATCAATTTATCTACAGAATTTCCATAAAAACGATCCCAATAGGCATCAACCTTTTTTGCAATAAAGGTATCAATGATAGTTAATCTTCCCCCTCGGCACACCTTATTACGCCTCTCTTTCGAACCGCTAAGCCATGAACAGAGTGACCATATTCCATATCGAATATTATTTTTCCATAAACGAATATTATTTTTCAAAGAACTTGTCTTACCATGCACATTTATCTTAGGATACAGATTTGAAATGGTTTTTCGCAACTCATCATTATCCACTATGATTTCTTCTATTATTTCTCCGCTACTTATAAGCTCTGATATCAATCGCAAGGACTCAAGTTCTGCCAGCATTGAAGAAAAAACGGTACTACGAGAATTTACGTTACAAACCAGCCATTCCAAACTATCACGATTATAATCAATTAACTGTTCGGTCAATGCATTATAGTCGGCAATCACATTTTTTTTCAGCTTTGCCTTTAATTTACTCTGTTCCAGAGTTAGTTCATTTAGATTTAATATCATCTATTTTATCTTTAATAAAGCTTCACTCAATAAATCTGCACTTGCTTTTCCAATCTCATCTTTTGTATAAAGATATTTATCAATAAATTCATCGTACACGCTATCAAACACCACAGGGACGGATATATCAGCATCTTCTGCATCAATATTTACCAATGGACTTTGGAAAAAACTAGAGTAACTCAACTCAGCTGCAATGCCATACTTGTTAACGACTTCATCAGTCGTGATAAACTTGATTGGTTTGTGCTGTATTATAAGAAAAGTAATAGCTGTACTCAAATGATTAATAGCCCATGCACAACCCTTACACAACTCCGCAGTCTTTCCAAATAATACGGGTCTGCCGTCAAAATAGTTATGTTCATGATATTTTTGAGCACTAGGATGTGCAGCTATAACTACAGGTAACCCATACTTATCCTCCACACGTTTCAGGTAATTATTTACTGATTTAAAATATTGTTCAGGATCAATATGTCCACTGGCAGTTAGTTCAAAATCAGGATGGAAAGGCATATAAGCATCAATAAACACAATATATTTCCTATCATTATACCTTTCCATTTTATCCACCTTATTAAAATGCTCTATATCATAGTCTACAATTGTTATTTTCTGCGTCTTGTCGGAAATAAGTTGAGATGCAGAGTTAATACTGTGTACACCTTGAGTCACAGCATAATCAAAATCTTTTAAATAACCAATTTTTCTCAATAGAGGAATAGACCTATGAATGAAATAATACCTCACTCTAATCGGGTTAAACAAAAGTTTAAGTCTATGCTCCATTCTATTTTTGGGGAGAGGCAAATGCATACTTCCAATATTGAAATAGCCAACATTTTTTTGTTTTGCTTTGCTTAAAATTCTAAACAACTTCAAACAAGGAGCAAATACAGGCATTAATGAAATGAGAATAGCATCTTTATTGCGATCTAGATTTATAATCCGCTGAATTTCTTTCCAAGATTTGGGTATAGTTTCACAACCTTTAGAAGGTACATTACTTAATAAACCAACTAACGGTCCAATCCAAACATACTCAATTGGGAATCCCTTTTCTTGCAATTGTTTTAACAGAAACCTATCATTATAGACTTCTTTCCAAGGTTCAATATTAAAAAAAAACAGTTTTGGCAGATTTTGATTTGACATCCTTATTTTTTATTATAATTATCTCTAATATTTAAAGTATTAACCACTTTTTCTGTTTCAAAAAATACCATATTTGTCCTAAATATCAAAATTCTCTTTCACAATCATTGGCTTTATATTATACCCATAAATATCCATAGTTGCTACCCTTCAAACTCAAAATATAGAGAATTCTTTAAACTCATTTTCACCAGTCAAGTATACTTCCCCATAATCCTTATCCAGCCTTTATGTTAAAGCGGTATTTAACACCGGGGTATAAAAAACTCCCCACCATATTTTTCCCCTTCCAGTTCCACATCCAATCCTTGTTCCAGTGCCAGATTCATACCCGGAAGAATATCCCAAGAATAACATCCTTTCAGATGTAAAAACTGTCTGTAACAGCCTCGTATAACATTATACATATTATACATGCAACACCCCATAATACGATATTCAGAGCCCTGTTCCAACCTCTTAAAATCTTCAGGTTGCATATAAGATGACAGCCCACAAATTCTTGAACCAATAATTTTAGAAAACTGATCACCTGTACATAAACGAATTCCCAATTCGGGTAACATAATCATACTTTGATAATGCCTCATTCCTTTATAAACAGAAATGCCGACTCCCCATTCCTTCAGACCTGAAACAAAATTCTCCGTACCGTCTATCGGGTCTACCGTTATCACATACTCAACTTCTTCCAAACGTGACAAATTCGTTTCTGTTTCCTCTGAAATAACCAAATAATCCTTCAGATTGGAGTCCAAGAAATCAAAAATGAGTTTTTCACACAATTTGTCCCCTTTGGAAACAAAGGTATGATCGGATTTCAACTCTGAAGTATTCCGTAAGGAGAGAATTTCAGGCAAATGAAGCATAATCAGTTCATGTATGCTTCTACAAATATCCGGTTCATTCATATAGAGACGGAGTTAAAAATTCAATATCCATAACCTTTCCTATTTCACTGATGCGATGCTTTATCGCTTTATTCATTTCCAAGACATAATCCCTATCCTGAATCAGATTCAAACGCTCCTGATAGTAGTTTCCCTTTTTCATAGAGTAACCGTCCATACCTGCCAGATAAACTTTTCGAGGAGACAGTTTCTGTAAAAGGTTCAAAGCCATCAGAGCCGAATTATCACGAATAATGTCCACTTCGTTCAGCAAAGAAACATAATTGACACAATAGCCAGATTGTTCTTGATTTGCACGAATATTGGACGTATAAATCAAACTCACCTCCTTTTTCATCGGATTAAAAGTCGTAGCATACCGCTTGGCATTAGCCAAGAAAGTAAAGTCACAATCCATAAAATCAGGAACAAAGGTCACAGAAATAAGCAGACAGTTCTCCGAATTCTGTTTCTGGACAATTTCGTCATAACAGTCTGTAATTGAACCTCCTGGAGCCATCAGTATAATATTTCTTCCACCTATTTTTTCTTTCAAGTTCTTTAAGACATAAGTATCATCCACCTCATGAGATTGATACTCCAAATAAATCCTATTTACCAATTCCTTATTGTATAAAGAACGCTTTTCGACAGGAATCATATGCAATATGGCAGAAATTTCCTTCACAGCAAGCGTCTGTTTCTGAGCCAGATAAGAGGCATAATTAGGATGACAACCATTAATAGCCGCCAAATAATAAGGAACAGTATACCCCCACTCATGTTTCTGCCTAATATGAATGATGAATTCATCAACAACCTCCAACAATGGCTCTATAGCATACATATGCCCTTCACGGTCATTAACATAATTGGCAATCAGTTCCGTATTCAGGTTTCCGGCCCCTCGTCCCATTCCATAGATAGAAGCATCCAACGAAATGACACGGTCGCCTACATATTCAAAAAACTCCTGAGAGTTGGAAAAGGAAAGCTGTAAGTTATTGTGGGAATGAAAACCCATATTTATTGACTTGTCCAGATTAGTATTGATCAGATAAAAAAATCTGGCTATATCATTCTTGTGCATCAGTCCCAAAGTGTCTACCAGATAAAAGGAATAGGGTTGCAACTCATTCACCTTCTCTATCAGATGGAGAAGCTGGATATCAGTATAACTGGACGTGCCTACCGGTTGCACAAAAACCTTATAGCCTTTTTCTTTTATTTCCCGACAGTATTCCAAAGCACCCTCCACTTCATCATAATGAAAAGTGACCCGTATTCCATCTATGGAATTTCTAGTACAAGGACTCAGCTGACTCAGATCGTATTCACCATAACAGACCATCGCTACAAACATGGTACGTCCATGTTCATTAGGTAACAGGGAGGCTATCTGCTCTGCGGCATTAAAAATGGAGGTATCCTCGTCGTATTCACCATCCTCCAAAAATCCACATTCCACTATATCCAAACCTGCATGGGTCAGTTGTTGAAGAATTTTCCGTATGGCATATTTACCGAATCGGAAATTATTGATGTACCCTCCATCACGCAAAGTACAATCTAATAGTTGGATTTTGCTCATAATACGATCTCCTTATTTTTAACCCTGCGCTCTAAGACTTCTGTCACAATTTTCACATCAGCCTGCGTATCTACAGATAAAGTTTCAGCTGGAATCTCTACAAACTTTATTTTTTTTCCGTTTTCCAAAAAAACGATATTCGTCAATATCCTCTATACTTTCAATTTTTCCACGTTTATTATCCTTGCAGAAAAGCAAGGCAGAACGTGAGAAACATTGTATTCCAACAAATTTCATATAGTCAAAATCCGAGCTGGCCTTTGGATATGGAATAGGAGTCCTAGCCATATACATTGCATATCCTAAATTATCCGTTACCACCTTTATACGAGAAATGTCCGCCACCTCCACTGTCTTTTTTATTTTAGTCATAGCATTAGCAAAATAAAAATCAACAGGATTCAAGTCGGAAGTAGGTAAAAGTCGTTCTACATATTCGGGCATCATCAAAGGTTCATCACCATTAATATTAATATAAAAATCAGACTCTATATTTTCGGCGAATTCAGCCAAGCGATCAAGATGCGTGGGATGACTATCTGAAGTCATCACATATTTAATTCCATAATCCGAACAAACCTTTCTAATACGTTCATCATCCGTTGCCACATAAATTTCACTCAATCCTTTTACTTGACAAAGCTGATGATGAACCCACCAAATCATAGGTTTACCACAAAGGTTTACTAACGGTTTACCTTCAAAACGCGTAGACTTATAGCGCGCAGGAATTACTGCTATTACTTTCATTGTATGTTGTATTTTAAATTTATTTCAAATGTTTCACCATCTCTCTTGCTCTCGCCAATTCATCATGCTGACCAATATCCAGCCAATATCCACTAATAGGATAGCGAATCACCTTGTATCCCTGTTCTATGAGTTTATACATGAAGTCAGTGGCATTAAAGAAGATATCATCAGGAATAAGGTCAAGCAATTTGCGTTTGATAAGGTATATACCGGCGTTTGCATAATAACTGATGGTAGGTTTCTCGGTAACGCCCTTGATTTCTCGTCCTTCGAGATTGAACACACCGTATGGCACCTTCACTACGTAGGGCACAGCTGCCACACTCATGTCGGCATCATGCTGACAGAAATGAAGGAAAAAATCCTCAAAATCAATATTCGTAAAGAGATCTGAGTTCATTACCAGCACCGTATCATTGTAAAAAGTTTCCACGAACTTGATACTGCCAATGGTACCTAGATATTTCGGTTCACGCACAGTAACTATCTTCACCCCATCGCGTTCCTCCCGGAAATGTTCCTCAATCTGGTCGCCAAGATAGTTAACCGTTACAGATATATGATTCAAACCGTATGAAAGCAAACGATCAATATTATAATCAATGATACACTTGTCACCTACCTTAATTAGGGGCTTAGGAGTTTTCTCCGTTAACGGACGAAGGCGTTCCCCCTTACCACCGGCCATTAATACAGCATCAATTGGCAATTTAGTTACATAATGTTCCAAATTGATGATTTCGCAAATATGATTTTCTTCATCAAGTATGGGTACCAAACGCATCCTTAAATCACGTTGGTGGTGAATATCCTCCACTCTATCGTTCACTCCGCGACGTAAAAAGTTAAAATTACGATGCATGGCCTCACTAATAGGAGCATCCACATCTATACCTTTAATCAAGGCACGACGCACATCACCATCGGTAAGGGTACCTTGCATCCTTTTGTTCTCATCTACCACAAAGAGCACCAGTGGTTCATTGTGAATCTCATTGATGCAGCGAATGGCATCAATAATAGAGAAAGATTGGAGAATAATATGAGAGCAATTCATATAAATTAATTTTCAATAAGATGACTACTGATTACCTTTTCCGCCATATACCAGTCAAACATACTATCAATATCTATTGAATGAAGATCATCCATAACATATTTACGTATTCTATTGAGTTTGGACAAACCTACTTCTTTAAGGCGAGTGCTATTAATCACATAAATAGAACCGTTAAACTCCCATACCTTAGGTGCATCCTGACGCCGTTCAATAGTACCATCCCCTTTGCTGATGACCAATAAGCCTTCAGCATCCTCCTCAAAACTATTATAATATGGATTAGTTGCCGCTTCTTTCACCGAAACAACCATATCTATGTCAGAAGTATACAAAGCCACAGCCTCCTTCAATGATTTAGTCTCACGAAAAGGAGAAGTGGGTTGCAACAAAACTACTACATCATATTTACGACCTTGTTTCTCATAAAACTCCAAAGCATGGAGCAGTACTCCATTTGTTCCTGCACAATCTGTAGCCAACTCTGCAGGGCGTTTAAAATGAACTTTCAAGCCATAATCCTCTACAACCTTGATAATGACATCATCATCAGTAGAAACACAAATATTCTCATCGGTGGTAAGCTGACGAGCCGCATCAATGCTATAGCATATCAACGGTTTTCCATTTAATTCCTTAACATTCTTGTGAGGTATTCCTTTACTTCCACCACGTGCAGGAATTATTACAAGTATATTCATTACTATTGTCTATTTTTAAATGATAATAGGTTCGTCTATAGCATAATTGCAGGTAGCTATACGCCCGTTTACCAAATCCCATAAAGAAGCTTTCAAACCAACGGTACTGCGTTTCACAGTCATATTATCCGCCGAGAGCACCTCACCTTCCTTTATTGGTGTAGCCGCCACAATACGTTTGAGCACTACTTCTGAAATTTGTTTCTCACTCTCATTAGGCTGTTTGATGCCATCACCTAAAGCTTGTTCTATATGACGGATGGCGACAACCATTTGTTTGAGTTCCTCGGGATTGAGGGAGGCTTTGTGGTCAGGACCGTCCATTTCCTTATCAAGCGTAAAATGTTTCTCTATGATTTCAGCTCCCATTGCTACAGCTGCAACAGGTACTTCCACACCCATTGTATGGTCTGAATAACCTACGGAACAATGAAATGCATCCTTAAGAGTTTGTATAGCCCGAAGATTTACTTCATGCATGGGACATGGATAGTTAGTAGTACAATGAAGTAAAGAAACACTTTTAGCTCCTGCTTCTATCAAGGTGCGATATGCTATCTCTACATCACCGAGATACGACATTCCTGTAGAAAGGACAACATCAATATGTCTGCTACCAACAAGACGAAGAAAAGGAATATTGGTAACATCTCCCGATCCCAGCTTGATGAAAGGCAAATTAAAATTACAAAGAAAGTCTAGACTATCTATTTCATCAGGAGTAGAAAGGAACTGGATACCTATCTCATCACAATGATTTTTCACTACTTCAAAATTATCATAGCTCAATTCAAGTTCTTTCAACATCTTAAACTGTGATTTGGTCTTATCGGATATGTTATTCTCCTGATAAACAGCCAATTCAGCATTCCGAGTAACAATCTTCTCTGTTTTCCATGTCTGAAATTTCACGGCATCAGCTCCCGCATCTTTGGCAGCATTACAGAGCTGAAGAGCCAAATCCAACCGACCATTGTGATTCACTCCGGCTTCGGCTATTATATAAACGTGATTAATCATGATAATCTCTTAAAAGGTCAACTTCCTTAGTTATGACTACATCATCATACATCAACATGAGCACACCTTCATCATAATCACCAATGCAAACTTCATTGGTAACACCATTAATGTTATTGATGATCAGTTTAAAGAAATCAACTCCAGCACCATACGCATGCAAATAGGCTCCGCCAAAACGAGGATTTATTTCAGACAGATAGTACTCTCCATCTCTAAAAAAGAAATCCATATCAATTGCTCCAGCAAAGTCGAAAAGATGCATAAAAGACTGCACGAAGTCAAACAAACGCTGGTCTTTGAATGAAATAGTTTTACTGGCCCCACCGATACGAGTTTCAATTTTCTTTTTTGAAAAAATAGAAACCACTTCCTTTGAATAATAATCAATATAAGCATCTGCATCGCAATCACCTTGCATAAACTCCTGAATGATATAATCGAAAGCATTCTCAGCATAATAGTTTTCCAAATCCTGCATGGTATTGACCTTATGCGCTCCAACACTACCACTACCTGTACGTGGTTTGATGAAAACAGGAAATTGAATTTCACCTTTGAAGTATGCAGCTTTGAAATCATCTAATTCATGGAAAGTAAGCGGTGTATTAACACCATGATTTTTTAAATACAGGTACATGCTGTACTTATCAAAGCACAAATCAGCAGTTTGCTTAGAAGGACAAAGAGGAAGAACACCAATTTCTTCAAACTTCTTTTTATTTGATGCTAAAAGATCTATTTCAGGGTCGATTAAAGTAAAAATAGCTTTAATATCTTCTTTCTTACAAATACCAAGTACTTCTTGAATATAATTTGGATGTGTAATTTTAGGAACTACATATTGCTTGTTTGCGAAAAATATTGCTGGGGCTACCGACCAGTTATCTGTAGCAACCACATTACCACTATCACCGATAGTCTTACGCATATCTATCATTAAACGCCCTCTACGGCCCGCATTACAACACAGAATATTATTCATAACTATAAAGTTTATTGTTATTGCTTTAAATCATTGACAGTCCATTCCTCTCTAATTATCTCATAACCATTTAAAGTTTTCAAATAAACTCTAGGAAAAAATCGAATGAACAATGGTGATAAAGTCATAGTGTATGCACCGACATTTTGGTAAAGTATTCTATCACCGACATTTAGTAATGGCTGATTTTGAAGTGTAAAAAGCTTATCATACTCCAAACAACTACATCCTACAACCATTTGTGAATCAATGAACACTTTTTCCTCTTGCTTTCTGATGAAAGATTTAAAATAGTCTTTTTTCAGGAAAAAAGGGTCCACATCATTACGAGAACCATCAGTTACTATAATTTGAGAGTCACCTATTTTTTTTGTATCAATGATCTCCGATAAAAAACTAAAAGGTGAAGCAACTATTGCATTTCCTGGTTCCACTATGACTTTCATTTTAGAAACATCAATCCCTTCCTCTAACAAACTTGAATAGATAGTGTCCACATATTCTTTATAAGTAGGTGCATTAGGCTTGTCACCAAAATAACCACCACCAACATCAATATAATCAAGTTCTAGACCTAATGAATTAATGATCCGAATAGCATATTTGCAAATATTCCTATAAACATTTAAAGAACGAGTCAATGAAGTACGATGCAGATGCAAACCTCCAAGTTTTACATTTTTGCATAATTGAATCTTATTTATTGCTTCTTCCAGTTCTCCATTCTCAAACGAAAAACCAAATCTGCTATCCGATTCACCCTCTTTAGCATCTTCTGGCGAAATCTTCCCTAAATTCAAATTGACACGAATGCCGACCTTATAAGAATGCTGTTTGTTCAAATCATTCAACCATTCTATTTCACGTTTTGTATCTATATTTACATATGCACCATTCTTTATTGCATCTAAAAAAGTCTCCTTATCTTTAGCTGGACCATTATATACAATATGGCTCTTCTCAAAACCAACTTGCAAAGCTAATGCATACTCTGTATAAGATACTACTTCAGCATAGCATCCCAACTCATTAAGCATGTGCAACATATAAGGAAGTGAATTCGTCTTAATTGAGTATCCAATGCAATGGTTTGAAAAGCGACTGTTCAAAGCTCTTTTAAATTCCAAAACATTAGATACCAACTTATCCGAATCCAAAATAAAACAAGGTGTTTTTAGATTACTTAACTGCATTAAAATACATTTTTATCTGTTCTACAATACGTTTGGAAGCATTGCCATCACCATAAGGATTATCAATATACTTTAACATTTGCTGAAATTCGTCTGTTTCAATTTTCTTTAAAGACTGAATAATAGACTCAGAACAATTATCGCAACAAATAATGTTAGATGTCATATATCTGCCTTCTTGACGATGTCCTATATTAATCGTAGGCAACTTCCAATAACCCGTTTCATATACTCCACTGGACGAATTACCTATCATACAATATAACTGAGGAAGAAGGCTGACATAACACTTCTGTCCTAACGAGGTAAACAAATGAAAACAAGGCTTATTGCATACATAATCATTTAAAAGTTGATTAATATCCGAACCATATAAATCTGTATTAGACTTAGAAACTAGTATTTCATAGTCATCACCTAACGACTGGAGCACATGGAGTAAACTATTTACATCGAAAAGATTCTTCTCACGGCTTTCTTTAGTTACCGGATGGTAAGTCATCAATATCCATTTTTTACCTAAATCAATATTTAAAGACTCTGCTAATTCATTCCTTGACAAAAGCGACAAACGTAAAAAATTATCTAAATTGGTCTCACCTACAACAAAAACATTCTTCATAGTTCCAATCATCCTACCAATACGGGCTGCAGAAGTTTGAGTACCCGGAAAGTGGAGTGTAGACATCATTGTAACAGCATTGCGCACTTCATTGTCAATAGCTCCTTCAGTGATGTCACCTCCTGAAATATGAGCTATCGGAATACGCATCACCAAAGCAGTACCAACTATGGGAAGCAACTCATATCTATCACCTAAGACAACAATCATATCAGGCTGAAGATGCAGAAAAGCATCGCTCATCCCAATACTGCACATCCCCATAGATTTCGCTATACCAGAAGCACAATCCGAGGACAACAACATATCGACTTTAGCATCAATATCATATCCGTCCTCCTCAATACAACGATAAGTCAACCCCTGTTCGGGAGACAGGTGTCCGCCTGTAACGATAAGCTGCAACTGTAACTCAGTAGCATGATGTATCTCATCTATCACCCAACGTAGCAGTCCATACTCTGAACGTGCACCAGTGACAACTGCGATTTTTTTCATTTATCTAATCTTACACTACTAGGAATATTCACCACCCGGTCAGCCAGCCACTCGGTATTCTCCAGCCCGTCCGTTTCGCAATGCTCGAACATGGGCAGTCGATTCATCAGTTCCCAAACGGGACGGGTCATCACACCATGATCATTTGTGTACTCCAAAAAATCAAGTTGAGCCGCCTTATCCTTTAGTACCACCGCATTGAGCCAATAATTCGATTTGCAATCAGCAGGTTCAGTAAAAAAAGTAATATCTTCCTTACCCTTGAAAAACTCAGCATAGCAGGCTGCTGTTTCACGCTTATCTGCCACATAGCGGTCTAGATTCTCCAACTGGGCACAACCTAGAGCGGCATTGATATTCGGCATCCGGTAATTATAACCAATATGGTCATGACGAAACTCCCAACGATGAGGTATCTTAGCCTGGGTAGTAAGGTGCTTGGCGTATGCGCCCAGTTCTTCATCCTGGAAAAGCAACATGCCTCCACCACCTGTAGTGATGGTTTTGTTTCCATTAAAGCTAATAGCACCCACCTTTCCGAATGTACCGGTATGGCGACCTTTATAAAAACTGCCGATACTTTCGGCTGCGTCTTCAACCAATTCGATATGCCACTCACGGCAGATATCCGCCAGTTCATCTATTTTTACGGGATGGCCGAAAGTGTGCATGGGAATACAAGCTTTTACACGACGACCGGTACGCTTGTTATAGCAAACTCCTTCTTTCAGTTCAGCATTCCTCTCCAGCCATGCCTTGACAGCTCGGGGCGAAAGTCCCATCGTTTCTTTGTCCACATCAATAAAAACAGGATATGCTCCGATATAAGTGACAGCATTGCAAGTAGCGATGAAGGTCAGAGCTTGGGTGAGCACCTCATCATCGCGTTCTACACCCACTAGCAGCATGGCCATGTGAAGGGCATTGGTACCACTCACACAGACTACGGTACGCTTGGCACCGGTGTACACAGCCATATCGTGCTCAAAGCGGTCAACAAAAGCACCGACACTTGACACGAAAGTCGTATCAATACATTCGTTGAGGTATTTTTTCTCGTTTCCGATAAACTTGGGAGCACTCAGAGGAACAAAATCTTGTGTTCCAAAAAGATGGTGAATGAATTCACAGATTTCAGCGTTGTTATTCATAGCTGTATATCGTTTTAATTACATTTTCTGATCCAGATTCTTCCCCTTTTCCTCATGTTCAAAGTTGGGGATGAAACGCTTTATCGCCATAACCACCTCTTCTTTGGTAAAATCCGGTTCGGCAAATATATTCTCCATTTCAGTAAAGAATGCATCTATCTCAGTCATCGGCCGTTTCACCACTTCCTCAATCACCCCCAGGCTGCAAAAACGATCCATATTAATTTTCTCACCAGAAACATAGAACTCCTCGTATGCCTTCTCACCTGTTGTATCACTTTTAAAATACACCACTGGGTAATCCTTATTATCAAAAGTCATATCCGAAGCAAATTTCTTCGCTTCCTCATCCGTTGCAAACTCTTTTTTCTCGCAGCCAACCGCTTTTATATACTCATCACAAATGGAAGAGAAAGTGAGCATCTGTCTTTCACCCAACTTTGGGAAGAATATTTCACCATTCTTACCTAGTATGCAGGCAAGCATACATATCTGGCCGCTTTCCTCCGGAGAAACAAAGTAGCGTTTCACATCATTGGGTGCAGCCAACGGCTGCTTTTTCATGACACGCTGTATCCAGCCATCCGGCAAAGAACCGTTGGAAAAAGCTACATTGGCAAAACGGGCGGTGGTCACCTTGAACTTGGAAGAATACGCCATAATCATATCTTCCATAATACGTTTGCTGGCTCCCATGATATTCACCGGATTGGCGGCCTTGTCAGTGGAGACACAGAAGAAGTGCCTAGGCGGGTAAACGGCCAACAGGTCAAGGAATCTTTTTGCCTTGATATCATTGTTTTCAATGAGTGCCTGTACCGAATATTTGTCCTTCTCACTACGGACATGCTTGTGAGCTGAAAAATTCGCCACAATGTCAAAGCCTTTCTCCTCACGGAAGATCCTTTCAAAGATAGGATCGGCAAAGTTCAAGGTATATGCCCGATATTCCGCAGGTACATACATGCCGTATGTGGAACGCAGGTCACGTGTCAGTTCTGCCAATCCGTTCTCGTTCAGGTCTATTACAATCAGTTTGGAGGGCTTGAACGGCAAGACTGCTTTAATGAAAGAAGAACCGATGGAACCGGCACCTCCTATGACGCATACACTTTTATTCCTTATTTCTGCTTGAAGCGTTTCTTTATTAGCTTCAATATCTGCTGCAAACATACTTGTCGGACGACAAATCACATGGTCTGCAATGAATTGCTGTAAATTAAACATGGATTTATTAGGATTAGCATCTCATTTTGACACATCCTATAAAGAAAACCGCATTAAAGCAGTTTCCCTATAAATTGGGTCAAAAATTGGATTATCTTTTAATGCTTATTTAACGAAAAAGTAAGATATATTCCCAAGCAAAGTAAGTAGACTTAAACAGCAAAGTAAGTGAACTTACTTTGCCCACGAACATATCTTACTTTTTTCCACACTTTTCACCAGTTTTTCACCTCCGGTCATAACCGCTTTCTCGGTCGTCTTGCCCAAGCGTTATTGATACGCGCACGGATATTACTGACAGTCTTGACCGATACGAACAAAGGTGTGAGAGGAAAGAACAACGAGATAAAACGCTCCTTCACCATCTCTTCCGAAGTAATCTTCGGTTCCCGTTCGCCCATCTTAACTATAACCCTGGCCAGTTCCACCGCATTGGTACATTCTGCTATCTGTACCAGATAGATACGTAAATCCTCCACCTTATTTATATAAGAGAAAAGGCGCGTAGCCTCGGGAGATAAAGCAGGTTCCTTGTCCTTGCTTACATCATCCTTCTCTAGTTCCGCCTCATCACCATAATAATTCTGTGTGGCGGAAGTAGCATTGGGAAGAATCTGGTTGCTGCCTCCATAAATATTGAAGACGATGCTGAAGTGTGTCTCACTATCCATAAGCTTATTGTTTGAATGATTCGTCAACGGGTAGTTAACGGTCAGTCAATAGCTAGTGAACGGCAGTCAACAGTTAGTAAACGATAATAAATAGATTTTTTTACGGTATTTCCCCGCATTAATTTTGTCGTGTCGGAAGGATGAACGAACATCCCGGAAACACAAAACTTTTAAACTTTATTTTATTATGATTGATTACAGTGTATTTATGATGGGCAACCCGATGGATGTCGATGCCGCCCAAAAAGCGTATGCAAAAGCTCAAGTTTCTGAAATCATGCCATTCAGCCAGTTTGTCAAACACATTGCCGACCACAATGGCGTATTCACTCGCGGAACGGTAAAAGGTGTAATAGCCGATATGTGCGAGTGCCTTGTAGAAATGCTTCTGGAAGGCAAAAAAGTACAACTGGCAGAATTAGGTAATTTCTGGATTTCTATAGGCTCGGAAGGTGCGGAAGACCTGAAGAAATTTACAGAAAGCAACATCACCGCCGTCAACATTGTGTTCACGCCGGGAGAAGACTTCCAAAATCTTCGTTCCCGCGCCGCTTTCAATCCCGTAGCAAGCCGCATAGCCCAAGCCGCCACCCTGAAGGCCGAAAAGGCCGGTAAAGGCACAGTCGACTTGGATGCCGCCAAAGGAAAGACCCCGGCTTCCACAAATGAAAACAATCCGTCATTATGATAAAATACCACGTTTTCTCGATGAGAAATGCGTCCGACAGGACGATGCCCAAGAAAGCATACGCAAAGTGTGTGCCCAACGAAACGGTTTCGCATAAGAAACTCGTAAAGGAAGTGACGGAACATCTCCGCTTTTTCCCACACGGCATGATGGAAGCGGTGCTGGAGGAAGTCTTCAACCGCCTGTCCGAGCATCTTGCCCAAGGCGACCGAGTCACCCTGGACGGCCTCGGAACATTCAGTGTCTCCCTGAAATGCGAAGGAGCCGCTTCGGAGGCTTTGTTCTCCAAGAAAAACATCAAGGGCGCGCACATCGTGTTTGCCCCGTGTCGCAAACTCAAGGAGACATTTGCAGATATGGAATATAAAATGACTCCACGAATCTTTTAACGTCATGGAACTTATATTATTCATCTATTTAAAGACAAAGCGTATGAAAAAGAACTGGAAAAATGTACTGCTGTACATCGTCCGCATCATTGAGCTGCTCATTACAGGCGCTGCCGGAGGAGCACTTGGAAGCGGCTTATGAGAACGGTTTCGTTGATTATCGTGCACTGCTCTGCCAACAAGGCGGGCAGTGCCTTGCGAGCGGAGGACATTGACCGCTACCATCGTTCATTGGGCTGGAAGTGCTGTGGTTACCACTATGTGATTCCTACAGACGGAACGATAGAAGCCGGACGCCCGGAAGAGTTGGTTGGAGCACATTGCAAGCACCACAACAGCCACAGTATAGGTATATGCTACATAGGCGGACTGGATGATGGCGGAACAACGCCGAAAGACACCCGAACGGAAGCACAAAAGGCTACGCTGAGAAAACTGATTGAACAACTGCATCAACGTTATCCCAAGGCACTGATTGTAGGCCATCATGACTTGAATCCGCAAAAAGCCTGTCCATGTTTCCATGTCACAGCTGAATATATAGACTTGCAACCTTAGTTGCGTCTGTAGTCTTATCTGCCATCCATCGTCCTGCAAGGGATGTATGGATGGCTTTAATTAAACTAATCAATTTTTTCAAACGGAAACGCATGAAGATAGCTCACTGCCACCGTCATATTGCCAAAAGCGAATACCAGCCTTGTATTGCGGTGCAAACGCATGATACATCCCTCTTTCCCCCGAAAGACACCACCGGTAATACGGATTCGTTGCTTTTTCTGAAGATAGTCCTCCAAAGGCCGGTTCATCAGCTCGATATTGTAAGGCATGGATTCATACAGATAAATAAATTCCTCCATCTGACGTTGAGGAATTACCGCCGCACGGTGTGTGTTATAGTCCGTCACCAGATACTGGCGGGGAAGCATGGCAGACAGAATACATTCCAACTGCCCCAAGGGGGCACATACAAACAGCCAACCGTTGCCTTCAATCCCTTTCTCGTTCGTCAACGCATTCAGTTTCTGAGTGGAGCCGGTAGCAAAAGCCTCTTTCACCACCCGGGCAGAGTCACGGCGAGCGGTATATTCCTCTTTGGTATAAGCACATTGCTCGAAACGTTTCCTATGATCGGTGGCAGTGTAAGAAAACACCTTGAAGCAAAAAAATCTCTCTTCTACGGTACCTGATGGTGTACGAAGCCGAACAGCTTTCCTGCCACTGAAAACACTGATATAGCGTTTCAGTTCTTTGTTGGAAAGATACAGATAATACCAGCCGAGTTCAGGGTATTCTTTTCCTATTCCCGCCATTGGCGTGATTCCTTCATTTGACCCCAGGTCTGAGCCGGAAGCGATTGAACTGCAGAGCAGTAACTTAGGCGCTTCGCCCGTTATGTCTTGATTTGAAAGGAACGCTTGATTTTCAAGCTCCATACTATTTTCTGTTACCATCAAAACATTACTTTTTATGTATGTCTTTTTGGGGTTCTCTTAGTAAGAGAACCCCAAAAAGACATATACTGCTGACAATAAGATATTTACACATAATCAGAGATGGATAATTTGCAAACAAATATTATAAGAATCCTTATCAGAGACTGATTCCTGAATAAAAGATTTCCGTATTTGGATTATTATAGCTACATTTGCAGCGGAATGGGGTTCTCTTACTAAGAGAACTCCATTTTTTTTATTCTAACAGATTCATTTTCAAGATAGATCCAAGAAAGACCAAAAAGGAACACATAAATTCCTTTTCCGCACTCATTAAAAGAACAAATGATAAAACGCAAAAGCGGCCACTTACGATAAAAATCGAAAGTGACCGCTAAAAAGAGATTTATTTCTCTAATATAAGGATCTAACAGTACGGAGTTACTTCACCACAAATCCTCTCTTATCCAGATAAGCTTTGAATTTATGCAAATATTCTTCATCCGGACCATCAAAGAAGGATACACCGGATGCCCCGTTATTGTACGCTTCATCCAGCGCCTCTTCAAAATTGTCCTTAATATCACCAAACATCAGTCCGGCATATATCTTGGCACGCCCATTCACCGTTTCAACGCTTTCCTTTACCGAACGCCCGATCCATTCAGGACCTTCATAATAGAATTTATTATAAATCATCGGATAATAAGCATCCAACGTCCATTCTCCCCAATCTTGGCGCACCATCTTGCGAGCCATGGACGGCCCCGGGAACACTGCGGCAGAAATAGCTTTATGATCGGCTTTCACCGCTTTGGTAATGGCATCCACCACACGAGTGATGGCATCCAGACGGAAATTGATCCAACTCTGGTTTTCCATCGGATACTTTAACTCCAACGGATCCTGTCCTGTTTTAGCTTTAAACAATTCACGGCAGACATCACAATAACAATAGTCATATTCCGGCAACTCTTCTTTCTGCTCTATACCATAGTTTTTCCATAGGCTGACAGGCAAGATTACATCCGGCATACGGACATAATCCAGATGAACACCATCCACATAAGGCTTATGGGCTTCCTTTACATAGTCTTCTGCCAGATACTCTGCCACACCTTGGTGATTAGGGCACAAGAAGCGATAATAATCCACGTAGGCCGGTTTGTCGTGACAAGACTCGCCTTTACGGTTCACGGCATACCAGTCGGGATGCTTGTCCAGCAGTTCCCTGCGGTTCATCGTCCATTTCCAATAATGTGCCTCCAGTCCGGCTTCTTTGCAAAGACGATAAATATTTTCATTGTATCCCTCGAACATGACACCCGAAATACCACATTCTTTCAACAACGCAAACCATTTTTTCCATTCGGCATCCGAACGGTTATTCAGACGCATCCACAACCAGTTTTTAACTTCACGGGCAGGTATCTTTTCTGTCCGGAAACGTCCTTCATTATTTATCACATAACGGACTCCTTCAGCAGGATTGGTTATAGCTATCTGATAGGTGTTCTGAGTCGCTTCCACCGCAATCCGGGCATCAGCCGGAAGATCTTTCAACTCTTTATCAGTCAAAAAGAATTGTTCTGTGGCACGCAAGTAGTTATGTTGTTTACTATAATTATCCTGCTGTGCGTAGAACATAGCCCATAGCAGTTTATAGATAGCCTGATTGTACGGATAAACCAACTCATCCTGCGAGATTCCCACTTGCTTGTCTACGAAATAAAGATATCCCCAACGGTCGGGCATGTGCATATCGATTCTTCCGGTAGGAGTCCATACCCAATTTTCCTCGGGTCCTTTCTCCTTCAGCCACTGTACACGCGAGAAGTTGATGCGCCAGGTGTTGCCGGCCTTCAACGGATTGTTAAAGTTCATGGTCAGCGCCTGATGAGGAATGGCCATTTCCACACTCCAATACTTATCTTTATCTTTTGATTTATTCAGTGTACCTTCACAATGGATGGCGGTCTTCAATCCGGGGCAGTCCCATTGCACCATGAAATTTCCACCCGAACGATAAGGTTTGTCCAGCATCAGGTCGAAAATCACGCCACGCGCATTGGTTTCTATTTCAAAATAATTGTGTCCGTCGCTATCCGGATCGATAAACACTTCAAAGTCATTGTCATAATAGATGATGGTATCACGCAGGGTAAGACGTGCCTTGATATCCTCTTCTTGAAGAACAGCTCCTACATATAAATATTCATCATCCCACAGCATCTTGGCGGTAGTTTCATATTTGGGAGTCGGGAATCCTTCGCCGCTTATATCTACAAACGGAGCGGTAGACGCCGCCTTCTTCCAGGAACTTTCATTCAGTTTACCATCTATTTTCAACTTTCCATCCGGACGATAACATACATAGGTACGCGGTTCGGCCAGAAAACGTTCATATTGTTCAAAAAGGCTTTGTGCCATTGCCGGAAAAGTAACCAGCAGAAGCAACAGGGTATAAATAAGTTTCTTCATCTATTTTTCTGATTCAGATTAGTTATTATCTTGCACTTGTCCCACTCCACGATAGAGTTTGATCGGTCCATCCAGCAACACGGCCAGCACGGTAATCTGCTCATCCTGTACCTGTTGGGGTACATCAATATAAAGATTGCCCGGTACTGAGTTCCAATAATTTTTATTGTAGACCTTGTAATTCAACATAGCTCCGTTACCAACCACCCATATACGGTTCACTTTGTTCATCAGCCCTTTTACTTCCACCGGACCGTTAGGTTTGTAAGGGAGGTATAAATACAGAATATCCCCCGCCTTATTCAGTGTGGTATATCCCTGGAAATGCTCGGTAGGAATCCCTGCGCGAGTTTCATAAATAGCTTCTTTATGCTTCTTGGTCCATCGGCCGAACTCCTTCAACACAGCGATCTGTTCTTCAGGAATGGAACCGTCCTCTTTCGGACCGATATCCAATAAAAGATTACCGCCCATGCTCAGGCAGTCTACAAATGTACGAAGCAAGATATAGGGTGATTTATAGTTGCTGTCTGTATGCTGATATCCCCATGAATCATTCATGGTCATACAAAGCTCCCAATATTTATCCTCGGGACGCACCACCGGCACTCCCTGTTCGGGAGTAGCATAGTCGCCATATCCCTGTATGCGCGAATTGATAATCACATTCTTATTATCCGAACGGAGCAGATCTACAATACCTTTGGAATTCCATGCTTCCGCACTTTGCTCCCAATCCCCGTCGAACCAATACAGATCCGGCTTCCAGGTTTTGTTCAGCTCCGCCAATTGTCCGAAATTGAACTTGTTGAATCTGGCCCAACGTTCAGGATCATTTTTATAACGTACTTCCGTACGGGTTTTGTTTGGGTAATCAGGATGAGACCAGTCCAATAAAGAATAATAGAAGCCAAGTTTCAATCCTTGTTTTCTTACTTCCTTTACAAAGGGAGCTATGAGATCACGTTTTGCCGGAGTGCTTTTCACGACGCTGATATCTCCTACTTTGGTATCCCATAACGCAACTCCGTCATGATGTTTGGTAGTTATCACTGTATATTTGGCTCCACTTTCTTTTATCAGATCCACCCAAGCCTTCGGATCATACTTGGAGGCTGTGAAACCTTTTTCCTGCTCCATGTATTCATCATAGGGCAGGTAGTTGTTAAAGAAGGACCAGCTTTCGGACACTCCTCTGACGGAATAAATTCCCCAATGGATAAAGATACCCAACTTGGCTTGTGAAAACCATTCCATTCTCTTGTCTTTCTGCTCGACTGTTTCATTCTGTAGCGTATCTTGTGCCCGTAAAGGAGAAGCTGCAATCAGCAGACTCAGGAACGCTAACGATAATCGGTTCTTTTTCATATATAATAGGTTTGATTAGTTAGGATAGCATGTCAGTATTATTAAAATTTACAGCTATATAATGGACAAAGATAATGTATTTTTATATTTTATTCTATCTTTGCACCCCTAAAACAGAACAAATATGAGCGCAAAGAAAAAGAAACAATCCAATAGTCCCCTGAGAGTCATCATTATTTTAGTATTACTGGGACTTTTGGCATATAAACATCAATTGTTTGACGGGAAACTGCTTGAAAATATCCCCACTATCGAAAGCAATGAAGAAAAGCCAGAAATACTGACCTCGCCCCAACATGGCGGTGCATTGGAAATTCCGATGATACAATCAAGTACAGGCGGCCAGATTCTGAAACGTAAAGGATATACCCTGTCTTATAATGCCGATTACAAAACTCCACAATGGGTGGCGTGGGAACTTACTAAAAAAGAAACAAAAGGAAAAGAAGGGCGAACAAATAAATTCTTGCCCGACCCGGACGTACGTGGAGCCAAAGCATATACGGGAGATTATACAAAATCAGGATACGACCGGGGACACATGGCCCCTGCCGCCGATATGAAATGGAACAAACAAGCCATGGAAGAATCTTTTTATATGAGCAACATTTGTCCGCAAAATCCGAATCTGAACCGCGGCGACTGGAATGACCTGGAGGAAAAGTCACGCCAATGGGCAAAAAAATATGGAGCCGTGTATATTGCCTGCGGACCTATATATGATACTAAACGCCCCAAAAGAATTGGCAACAATAAAGTGGCAGTCCCCCATGCTTTCTATAAAGTCATATTGATAAATGATAAGAAAAATCCGCAAGCCATAGGATTTATTTTCCCCAACAGCGCCGGACATAAGCCACTGAAGAAATATATGGTAACAGTAGACAGCGTAGAGAAAAGAACGGATATCGATTTCTTCCCTGCCCTGCCGGATGAAATAGAAAACAGAATCGAAGCGGAGTTGGTACAAGAATTACCGTAGTCTATCACACATACGCAGGCATGAAACGATACATACGTATGTATACCCCCACACATACGTATGTGTGGGGGCACACGAACGTACGGGTTTTATTTCACTTCCAGCACTACGATAGACTTGGCAGGAAGAGTCACTTTCAAGCTTCCTTTATTGACCTTTGCTCCGGTAAATTCTTTCGGGGCAACCACATTCGGTTTCTCGAAACTATTGTAATCACCTATATTGTTAGCAGTCAGAATACGGCCGGTAACACTCTTGGCCTTTACCTCACCCAAGTTCAACTCTATTTCCTGCGATTCCTGCAAATCCACATTAGACAAGGAAATATGAATCAAACCGTTTGCATCCCGTGAAGCTGTAGCACTTACCATCGGGACAATACGGTCGTCGCGTACAATCTTGCGTTCACAGTTCAGTTCCAAAGGAAGATAAGTAGCATCCTGATGCACTTTATACATTTCAAAGACATGGTAAGTCGGTGTCAGAACCATCTTGTCGTCCTTTGTCAAAATCATAGACTGAAGCACATTGGCAATCTGGGCAATGTTTGTCATCTTGATGCGATCCGTATATTTATGGAAAACATCCAGTGTCAAAGAGGCCACGAAAGCATCGCGCAACGTGTTCTGCTGATACAGATGTCCACGGACAGTTCCCGGCTCTTCATCCCACCAGGTTCCCCACTCGTCCACCATCAAACCGATTTGCTTCTTCGGATCATATTTATCCATAATTGCCATATGCTTCTTCAGCACCGGTTCTATTTCCAGACATTTGCCCATAGTCCAATAATAATCATCATCAGTGAACTGTGTAGCCGATCCTTTGCTTCCACTCCATCCCATCACTGTATAATAATGTAAAGACACACCGGCCATACGGTGACCTACATTCTTCATCAGTACTTCTGTCCAGTTATAGTCATAATCACTGGCACCACTTGCAATCTTGAACAAGTGATTGCCATCATAGTCACGACAATAAGTGGAATAACGGCGGTACAAGTCTGCATAATATTCAGGACGCATACTGCCTCCGCATCCCCAACTTTCATTACCTACCCCAAAGAATTTCACTTTCCATGGTTTTTCACGACCGTTCTCCTTACGCAGTTTCGCCATCGGGCTACCTTGTTCGGAAGTCATGTATTCCACCCATTTCGCCATTTCTTCCACACTCCCACTTCCTACATTACCGCTGATATAAGGCTCACAACCTATCAGCTCACACAAGTTCAGAAATTCATGTGTTCCGAAACTATTATCTTCCACTGTACCTCCCCAATTGTTATTGACCATTCGGGGGCGGTTCTCTTTCGGACCGATACCATCCATCCAATGATATTCATCGGCAAAACATCCGCCCGGCCAACGAAGCACCGGCACTTTCAAGTCTTTCAATGCCTGAAGCACATCATTACGATAGCCTTGGGTATTGGGAATTTTAGAATCCTCACCTACCCACAAGCCTCCATAGATACAGGTTCCCAAATGCTCTGCAAATTGCCCGTAAATATGTTTACTGATGATTTCTTTCCCTTGCTCGGGATGTACATTGATAGTCGCTTTCTGTTGGGCAAATACCGGCATTGCAGCGAACAATGCCAAGCCCATAAGTGCATTTTTCATGATTAAAAATAAAATAATTAATTATACTATATTTGCGTTCTCGTTTTTCGTTTGGTCAAATTTACACATTTTACATCAACCGGATAGTGGACAAAATTGTATTTTTAGGGGTACAAAATCGTCAAAAGTAGAAAAGAAACGGATATTTGCCTATATTTGCATACAAAAAAGCCCGATAGACTAAAATGAATAAAAAGAAGCGTACTATTGTATGGATTGTTATCCTTATCATTATCCTGACAGGAGCAGGCGGTGCAGGAAGTATATATTACTATTTCTTTGCCAAACAATTCCAACTTACAAAAACCACCTATATTTATATAGACAGAGATGATAACCTGGATTCTGTATACCATAAAATAATCCGGAACGGACATCCTAAAAGTATGTTCGGTTTTCAATATCTGGCAGAAAAAGAGAAGTATGGCGACAATATACGGACAGGACGTTACGCTCTCAATCCATCGGACAATATGCGCTACCTCTTCCGACGTCTTTCCATGGGATACCAGACTCCCATTAATCTGACTGTACCCAGTGTACGCACCGTGGACAGATTAGTGCGGGCCGTTTCGCGCCAGCTCATGATTGATTCTCTGGATATTGCCAAATTAATTTCCGACAGTGCTTACTGTGCACAAATGGGATATACCCAAGAGACACTACCCTCCCTTTTTATTCCTAACACTTACGAGGTTTATTGGAATATGAGTGCTGACGCTTTCATGAAACGAATGCAAAAAGAACATGCTGCCTTTTGGAATAATGACAGGCTGAAAAAGGCTCAACATATCGGACTTACTCCTGAAGAAGTGTCTACCCTGGCCTCTATCGTGGAAGAAGAAACGGCCAATGGTCCCGAAAAGCCCATGGTCGCAGGACTTTATATTAACAGATTGAATAAAGGGATGTTGTTGCAAGCAGACCCGACGGTAAAATTTGGTTTACAGGAATTCGGACTGAAACGCATTCTTTTCAAACATCTGGAAGTGGATTCTCCTTATAATACCTACAAACATGCAGGTTTACCTCCGGGACCTATCCGAATCCCATCCATCCAAGGATTGGAAAGCGTACTGAACTATACACAGCATCATTATATTTATATGTGTGCAAAAGAAGATTTCTCAGGCACTCATAATTTCGCTGTCACAGCAGCCCAGCATCAAGCTAATGCAAGACGCTATCAACAAGCGTTAAACCGGCGAAAAATAAAATAAAAGGAGCGGACTATAGGTCCGCCCTCCCAATGGATTATTTAATGTGTATCTATAAATCTTTCAGCAACCTTCCTTTGTATTGTCCTTTTTTCCCGGTCATCTTTCCATATTCCACTGCATGTACCGGACAAACATGGTAACAAGCCAGACATTGAGTACAGTTACCTCCCCAAACGGGACGATCCGTCACTGTTATATTGCCCACAGGACAAACCTTCTCACACTTCTTACAACCAATGCAGGCTTCCGTTGTATGAAAAGGCTTGGGAGACATCAGAAAAGCATTGAAAAGAGGGCGCAGCAAATAGGATTTAGTAAATGGAAGCGCACCTTCATGACAATTATATTGTTTCATTTGAGCCCTTGATGTAATTTCTTCGTTGATAAAACGCACACGGGCAACAGCATTCTGTACTTTCTGGGTTTCTATATCTTTATCATCTACATCAAAACCGGGCAAAGAAACATACGTATTCGGCATAGTAACCGAATAGCCGGCAACACATTGCCAACCTTTCCGGGTAACGGCAGAAGAAAAAATTTGTGCAGTCCGGCCTGTATCATCTCCGCAAGTACAGACAAAGAAAAGGTATCCCGGCTTATCCAACTTTAGCTGATGAATAAAACGAAGTACTATCTTGGGAGGTCCCCATGCATATACAGGAAAAACAAAACCTACTTTTTCCCCTTCTTTCAGCTTATACGCTTTGTTCCTGTCTATTTCCATAGCTATGGACAACAATTCCTCATTCTGTCCTTCCGCCAGCTGCCTTGCCACCCAAGCCGAATTACCTGTACCTGAAAAGTAAAATATCATATCCGTACTATTTTTATAAAAAGAAGCGATGCTAATCTTTTGAATTAGCATCGCCTTATAATGAAGCCGCACCAGTGATGCGATGAAACTCCGAATGACAGGTTTTGAGTGCTCTCCTCCTTTGTAATCCACCGGCATAAATGCTACCCGAAGGCGTGGCCCGCCATTGGAAGATGAAGCTATGTCTCGGTTTTCAGATTAGTTTGATGAGTTTCCCAATCCAACTAATGCGGCTCGCTTTTCATCTCTTTCCGTATGACAAATATACGTCCTTTTTATGATATAAACAAGAGTATAGCAGAATTTGTTTGTTAAAAATAATAAGCAAGAAAATAACTCTCTGTAATTCTGCTTATTGTTGTTTCCATTTATTAAGGAAACATCACAAGGCATCCGCAATAAAAAAGAGCAACCTCGTAGAGATTGCTCTTTCATAAATCTTTATATCGCCGTTTACAGAAGAATTAAGCAGCTTTTGCTTTAGCAACAATTGCTTTGAATGCTTCCGGATGGTTCATAGCTAAATCAGCTAACACCTTACGGTTGATTTCGATACCTGCTTTGTGCAATGCACCCATCAATTTAGAATAAGACATTCCTTCCAGACGAGCGGCAGCGTTGATACGCTGAATCCACAAAGCGCGGAAATTACGTTTCTTGTTCTTACGGTCACGGTATGCGTAGGTCAAACCTTTTTCCCAAGTGTTTTTTGCTACTGTCCATACATTCTTTCTTGCACCAAAGTAACCTTTGGTAAGACCTAAAATTTTCTTTCTTCTTGCTCTAGAAGCAACATGATTTACTGATCTTGGCATAGTTTTAATTCTTTTTGAATGTTAGCGCCACTGTTTCACACGGTGAACTTAAAGCTAAAGACATTCGGTTAATACTTTAAATAATACGTTTACGCTTTCGTTGTTTTTAGATTACTTCATGCAAAGCAATTCCTTAACCTGATCCAAGTTAGCATTAGCTACTAGACCTGAGTGTACAAGGTTTCTTTTCTGCTTTTTAGTCTTCTTAGTCAAAATATGACTGTGAAAAGCGTGCTTTCTTTTGATTTTACCTGTTCCGGTAAGAACGAATCTTTTTTTAGAACCGGAGTTAGTCTTGATCTTTGGCATCTTGTTTTTAATTTTAAATTATTATTCAAATGGTGGTAACGCACTATACCGGCGCGTTACGCACTCTTTTTTCATTCTTTTGTTTCTACTGCCTTTTTCGGATTTTCCTTTTTAGCAGTATCCGTTTCTGCCTTCTTCGGAGAGCCCGCTTTCTTCGGAGCCAAAGAAATAGTCATTCTCTTACCTTCCAACAAGGGCATCTGCTCTACTTTTGCATATTCTTCCAAGTCATTCGCAAAACGAAGCAACAATACTTCGCCTTGTTCTTTGAAAAGAATGGAACGACCTTTAAAGAACACATATGCTTTCACCTTGTCTCCGTCCTGCAAGAATCCGATGGCATGTTTCAACTTGAAGTTGTAGTCATGATCATCTGTTTGAGGTCCGAAACGGATTTCCTTTACGTTTACCTTTACCTGTTTAGCCTTTTGTTCCTTTTGACGTTTCTTTAATTGATAAAGAAATTTAGAATAATCAATAATTCTACAAACTGGAGGAACAGCATTGGGTGAAATTTCAACTAGGTCAGCCTCATGATCCTCAGCCATTTTTAAAGCTTGAGCTATCGGATAAACTGCCGATTCTACATCGTCGCCCACAATGCGGACTTCTTTGGCACGAATCTGTTCATTGATTCTGTGTTGCCCTTTTAAACTGTCATTCTTCATTAAAAAACTTTTAGTTCCTGTTTGTTTCTTCTTATTTTAATTAGTATTTCTTTATCTTAACGCAAAAGAATACATAAAGGTTTAACAATGCGCTCTTTTGCAAACGGCTGCAAAGTTACCATTTATTTATCATATTAGAAACTTCTTCGGCAAGATTTTTTCCGAATTCTTCTATTTTCATGGTTCCTTTGTCGCCTTCGCCCTGCTTGCGGACTGCAACTTCACCGTTTTCAGCTTCTTTCTCGCCTACAATCAACATGTAAGGAATACGCTTCATTTCATTGTCACGAATCTTACGGCCGATTTTTTCATTACGGTCATCCACAATAGCACGAACATCGAATTTTCTCAGTTCCGCTTTCACTTGTTCCGCATACTCATTGAATTTCTCAGAAATAGGCAGAATAGCTACCTGGTCAGGAGTCAGCCACAGCGGGAATTTACCGGCAGTATGCTCAATCAATACGGCAACAAAACGTTCCATTGATCCGAAAGGCGCACGGTGAATCATTACCGGACGATGCTTTTGGTTATCTGAGCCCATATATTCCAACTGGAAGCGTTCGGGCAAGTTGTAGTCTACCTGAATTGTTCCCAATTGCCAGCGACGACCGATAGCGTCTTTCACCATAAAGTCCAATTTAGGACCATAGAATGCAGCCTCACCATATTCCACTTTCGCAGTCAGGCCTTTTTCTTCGCAAGCTTCAATAATGGCCTGTTCGGCTTTTTCCCAATTCTCATCACTACCGATGTACTTTTCGCGGTTCACCTTGTCACGAAGAGAAATCTGAGCTTCCACATTCTCAAAATTCATAGACTTGAACACAATGTTGATGATATCCATCACGCGAAGGAATTCTTCCTTCACTTGGTCGGGACGACAGAACAAGTGAGCATCATCTTGTGTAAAACTGCGCACACGGGTCAGTCCGTGCAATTCACCACTTTGTTCGTAGCGGCATACGGTTCCGAATTCCGCGATACGCAACGGCAGGTCCTTATAAGAACGTGGAGAATTCTTATAAATCATACAGTGATGAGGACAGTTCATCGGTTTCAGGAAATATTCTTCCCCTTCTTCGGGTGTATGAATAGGCTGGAACGAGTCCTTACCGTACTTGGCGTAGTGTCCGGAAGTGATATACAGGTTCTTGTTGCCAATAGGCGGACACATTACTTCCTGATAATCATAACGGGCCTGGATACGGCGCAAGAAATCCTGCAAACGGATACGCAAGGCAGTACCTTTCGGCAACCACATGGGAAGTCCCTTGCCCACCATATCGGTAAACATGAACAAATCCATTTCCTTACCTATCTTACGATGGTCGCGTTTCTTGGCTTCTTCCAACATTACCAGATATTCGTCCAGCATTTTCTTCTTCGGGAAAGTTATACCATAAATACGTGTCATCTGCTTGCGGTCTTCCTGTCCTCTCCAATAAGCACCGGCTACAGTAAGCAGCTTGATAGCTTTGATAGGAGCGGTAGAGGTCAAGTGAGGACCACGGCAAAGGTCGGTAAACGCACCTTGTGTATAAGTGGTGATGTGTCCATCCTCCAGTTCGGAAATCAATTCACATTTATAAGTCTCACCTCTTTCACCGAATTTCTTCAACGCATCCTCTTTAGCGATGCTCTGACGCACCAATATCTCTTTCTTTGCAGCCAACTCGGCCATCTTGGCCTCGATAGCGGGTAGATCTGCTTCCTTAATGATTGCTTCACCCGGGTCTACATCATAGTAAAAACCGTTTTCAATGGCCGGACCGATACCAAACTGAATGCCCGGATAAAGTTCTTGCAATGCTTCGGCCAGCAAGTGGGCACTAGTATGCCAGAAAGCATGTTTGCCCTGTTCGTCTTCCCATTTATAAAGAACGAAGTTTGCATCTTCATTGATAGGGCGAGATAAATCAATCGTTTCACCGTTCACGCCACAAGCTAAAACATCTTGTGCCAGCCGTGAACTGATACTTTCTGCAATCTGCAGACCAGTAACTCCTTCGTTATATTCGCGAACGGAGCCGTCGGGGAATGTTATCTTTATCATAATCTTCTATTTATATTCTTTCTTGAGGATGCAAAAATAACGAAATCTTTTTGACTTATCCTCTTTTTAGCAAAAAAATGTTATTCTTTTCGTTCCGTAAAGCGTTTGATGATATTGTAAGCAGAGAAAAGCCCCAACTCACCTGCTTTACTCAGGTCCTGTATACCTTGCCTGTTGTTACCCAAGAAAATATGTGTCAAGCCGCGATTGAAATAAGCATCCGCAAATTTAGGGTCCAACTGGATGGCTCTGTCATAATCAACAATTGCCGCACGATAGTCTTTCAAGATAGAAAGCACATTACCTCTATTATAATAAGCATAGACAAAATCCGGAGCCAGCTCAATCACCTTGTCCAAATCGCGCTTTACCATTTCATAGTCCGCAGCTTTCACGGCACTCTTCTCTCCCGGACCGGCTTTCAAATCATACTCTTTTTTCCATCTTCTGGTATTCCAGCTGCTTATAACGGATGAGAGCACGGTTGAAATAAACCGGGAAGAAATGATCTTCTATAATAATAGCCTGATTCAAATCTTCAATGGCACTTGCAAAATCCTGCACCAGATAAAAGTCCAATGAACGTGCAAAACGTTTGTTCACATCATTCGGATCAGCCACAATGGCAGCAGTCTGTTCGTCAATGGATGCAAAATGTTTTGTAGCTTGTTCTTCCGTCAGAGGAGCTTCCTCATTAGTTATAATCAGACGGCCGGGAAGTACTTTCTGATTATTCAATGTTTCAATGAACTTATAATAGTTGACCTGCCGTTTCACATCATCGTGCTTTTCATAATAGGTAAGCACGAACATGGGCTGGGGAACAATATTCACATTCTTATCCTGCACGCGTCCACGATAGTCACTCTTATATTTTTCTTCTCCCTCTTCGTTGTCGGCAACCACTATCTTACGATAGTTGTTCATGTTCTTGTCGGACTTCTTACGGGTTTTATTATTCTCCGTATTATCGGCAGTCTGCTTATTAGGATCTACTCCGTTCTGTTTATCCAGCTGTGCTTTCAACACCTTGAATTCATCTGCATCAGCACCTTTCACATCCCCTATTTTCCTACGCGCCTGCGCTCTGTACTGATATCCCAGCAAGAAATTGGGATATTCATTTATCACCGTAGAATAATCTTTAATTGCCCCTTTATAATCTCCTGTCTGATCCAACAACAGACCACGGTTGAAAATAGCCATCATATTGTCGGGCTCCATTTCGATAACAAAATTAAAGTCTTGAATAGCCCGGTTGTCATCGCCTACTTGTGCACGTAACAAGCCCCGGTTATAATGGCCGATGAAATTATTGGGATCAATATCCAATGCAATATCATAGTCACTCATCGCTCCTCTCAGGTTATTCTGATGGTAACGGGCCAAAGCACGGTTGATATAAACACCTGAATTCCGGGTGGACAGACGGATGGCATGATCAAAATCGGCTTCCGCATCTTTATATCTCTGCTGTTGCAGACGAAGGATAGCACGGCTGGCCCATGTATCTGCATCATAACGGTCTATTTCAATCGCCTTGCCAAAGTCTTTTTCGGCAGCCAAAGTATCTTTCTGCTTCAAATCCACCTCACCACGCATCAAATAGGCCTTTGTATATCGGGGGGAAATGGCGATCAGCTTATCCAGATCATTCTTCGCCCCCTTATAATCCTCCTGTCTGATACGGCAAAGGGCCATATTATGCCATACCCCTATGTTCTCAGGATCAAACTCCAACGCCTTGGTATAATCTTCTATAGCTCCCGCAAAATTATTCTGCTGGATCCGTGCCAATCCACGCACCTGGTAAGCACTTACCACAAACGGATTCCTCTCAATAGCCTCCGAACAATCACTCTCCGCCCCCTGAAAATCATCCAAATTTATCTTCGCCAGACCTCTATAGAAATAAGGATCAGACAAATAAGGCTTTGCATTAATCACCTGATTGAAATATTGAATCGAAAGGACATAATCCTCAAAATAAAGCGCATTACGCCCTATCGCCATCACCCTGTCCGTATTTATCTGTGCCGAAGCCACTACAGGGAACATTATTAATAATGTATAGAGTATCCGTTTTATCATTTTGTATTTATAAAAATACGGTTTTCCCACAAATGCGCCACTGGTGGCGCATAGATCAAAATTGCGGAGTTATCATTTTATAGTCTTGACCTTATAGGAGCAACGCGCCTTGCCCTTCAGCATGGCCCCCAGCTTTCCTTTAATCATCTGTTTGCGTAATGCAGACAAATGATCAATGAACATTTTTCCGTCCAGATGATCAAATTCATGCTGCATGACCCTTGCCAAATAACCTTCCACCCACTCATCATGTTCTTTCAGTTCCTCATCCAAATAAGTCACATGAATACGGTCCGGACGTTTCACCGCTTCATGAATACCGGGCAAACTCAAACAACCTTCTTCCATGCTGACTTCCTCTCCACCCACTTCTAAAATATGAGGATTTATATAGGCACGGCGGAAATCCTTGAATTCGGGCAAGTCATCAGACATCACATCCAAATCAATAGTTACAACACGAATAGGCAGACCTATTTGCGGAGCAGCCAAGCCCACACCATCTGCACGATTCATGGTTTCAAACATATTTGCTATCAACTCTTTCAAATTAGGGTAATCCGGGGTAATATCCTCTGCTTCTTTACGCAACACCGGTTGTCCGTACACATAAATAGGTAATATCATTTTTCTTAATCTGTTTTTATTTATTAAATATATTTCTTCGACTCCAAATAAGACTGTAAGATTATCGTAGCACTGATTTCATCAACCAAGGCTTTGTTCTGCCTGTCTTTTTTCTTCAAGCCTCCATCCAACATGGCTTGGTGGGCCAATACGGACGTAAACCGCTCGTCAACAAACTCTACCGGTATATCCGGTATTTTTTTTCTTAGTTGATTGACAAAAGGGACAATATTACGCATATTTTCCGACTCCTGATTATTCATTTGCTTAGGATGCCCCACAATGATGCGTTCCACAGGCTCTTTTTCCACATATTTCAGAATAAAGTCCAGTAGTTGGTGTGTAGGAACAGTCGTCAACCCGTTTGCAATAATCTGCAAAACATCCGTCACAGCCACACCTGTGCGCTTTTTACCGTAATCTATCGCTAATATTCTACTCATATAGTTTGCAAAAATACAAATTTATTCCATACCTATTTTATATATAAAGATTAAAATATGCTTTTTCAACTGTTTTTTCAAAAGGAATGATTCATTTCGTTTAATTTTATTTGCTATTTAAAAAATAGTACTTATTTTTGCACCGAATATGTGGTTTAACGTAGAGGCCGCATAATTGTTAAATCGAAACAGGTATTTGTTATAAAATGAAAAATCAGAGCTCTTCCAAAGGAGTTTCATATAGATGTTTGTTGTATTGTATAGCTATATTGTTGCTTGTTATGATTCCATTAAAAAGTTTCAGCCAATCAACAGGAGAATTAACAACAGACAGTCTTGTAAAAATGGGATTTGAAAATGTAAGATGGACAGATACTCCTGAAGAAAGAGTTTATGTGGTTGAAAACAGTGCTTACAAAATTCAAGCGTTGGGCATCAGAAAGGCTGTAGATATCATACAGTCGATGGGATTACCCAAGGACAAATCTTGTAAGTTGATTGTTACCAACTATAATATACCTCAGGTCTCACTGACCTATCAGCCTCTTGCCGGTGACACAACAGTGGTAAGCGGTGAAGACTGGAAAGTCAGTTATGATATAGGTGACAGTTGGGACAAGGTGAAGAAAGAAAAGAAAAAGAACAGTTCGCTGTTTAAAGTAGATATTATGGTATATCCTCAATTATCATATATGAATATGATTATTACACAAATATATCAGGTGTTATTTGACTTAAGCCCAGCTATTGAAGTTTCCTTATGGCCAGGAAGTAAGTTAACAGGACAGATAAAGATACCTGTGTATAACGATGGATATGGGATATTGGAAGATAAAGTTCATCCGGGACATATAACCCTTTCCCAGCGTTTCCGTCTGCCATATAATATATATGGGAAAGCAACTATAGGCTATTTTAATGCAGACAGATGGGGAAGTGATTTATCATTGTTTTATCCGTTTAAAGACGAACGTTTCTCTATAGAAGCACGTATTGGTTATGTAGGTATAGGTTATTGGAATGGCTTCAAGCTACATTATGATACGAAAATGACAACAACATGGACAATTGGAGGAAACTTTTATTGGCCGAGATATAATACACAATTTAGCTTAAAAGGAGAAAGATATTTATTAGGAGAAAAAGGTATCAAGTTTGAAATGATACGTCATTTCCGATATGCGTCCATAGGTTTTTACGCAATGAAAGCAGAACATGCCAACAGTAATGGTGGATTCAGGTTTCAAGTCGCGCTTCCTTTTTATAAAAACAAAAGACATAAATATATACCGCGTGTAAACTTCTCAAATAATATGGGAATTATTTATAACGCAGGAAATGAACGAAAATATTATAAACAATATAAAGCTGAAACGAGTGACAACATAATGGAAAGTAATAGTTTTAATCCATATTTTATTAAATCAGAATTATTAAAATTTTAATTTTATCGAGATGAAAAAAAACAAATTTTTAAGTGGTTTAAGTGCTAAATTGGCACTGGCCATAGTAGCATTGACAACAACAATGTTTACTTCTTGTGAGAAGGAAAATATTGGAATTGAGGTTACCCCCGTAAATGCAAAATTTATTATAACCCCCGTGGTTATTGATGCGACTACAGGTACAGATGTAACTCAAAGTGCAGAAATTTCTTTCAGTAAAGGTAACGGAACCTACGAAGGTACACCTGAACTAGCTAGTGAATCCATTAATATAAATGCAAAATACAAGGGAATGACTGGTTCTGCATCAGTTACTATTCCTGCACTAAAAGCAGGTCAATTCGGTGCAAAAGAAGTTACTATTATCTTAAGCGAGAATTTCTTTGCACAAGAAGAAAGTAGTAATTCTCAAATAGAAACAACTAAACACAGTGGGTTCAAGAATAATACCAGTGATTATTGGTATTACATTACAGTAACTTACACTAAAAAAGAAGGTAGTGAAGTTATAAAGAACGATTATGAGGGAGACGACAGCGAAATAAAGAACATTATAGATGCTTATAATAAAGGTGTCCGAGAAGACAAAGTGACTCTAAATGATGTACAGGTATTAGCACATTCTCGTTTTAGTGTTTTTGTGGACTATATGAAAACAACATCTGTTTATCAGATAATCGAAAAATCACCTAAAAGAGATGGAAATCCTGTTGCAAGCTTCACAGTCGATTCTTACAATACTATAGTTTCTCCTAAAAATGAGCAAATACCGGGTCATGGACATGCTCCAAGTCACGGCCACGGTCATGGACATGGAGATGACAGCAATGCCGGTGGTGGTATTATTATTGCAGACTAATAGCCAGTTAATATTTTGATTTAATCACTAAAAACATAATATAATGAAATATAAATTTTTAACCCTGTCTTTATTATTGGCAGGCGTATGTGCAACAACAATTAAAGCACAAGAAACTAATTATTATACTCCGAAATGGAGCGATAATATTTTTATTAGCGTAGGTGGTGGTATACACTCTGTAGCAAACGATGGATTTAACAGAATATCTCCGAATTTCAGTATTTCGCTTGGTAAATATATTACTCCGACTTGGGGAATACGCGGTCAAGTGAACGGAATATGGCAAAGTTTATGTTTACAAGAAATTGGCTATCACGAACACAACAAGAACTATGTTGGAGCGAATATTGATGCAATGGTAAACTTGTCATCTTTATTTGCAGGCGCTAATCCTAACCGTTTCTTTGAAGTTTATGGTTTTGTAGGTCCTCAGTTATCTGTTGCAAAATCTGCAAATGTTGTTTATACTTACGATGGCAACACAGGTGAAAGAACTGGTGTTTCTACATCCGGTGAAGCAAAAGCTAAAGCTCGTATAGGCGCTTCTGCCGGTTTAGGTTTAAAGTTTAACTTAAACAATAAATGGGCTATCGATGTTGAAGCTCGTGGTGCAATCGCTCCTTCAATCTTCGGTAACATCAGCGATCACCGTAAGGCAGAAGGTACAGGTATGATCACAGCAGGTGTAAGCTATACTTTTGGCGGCAAGAAGTTTGCTAAAGTTGAAGACCGTGTAGTAGAAAAAGAAGTGATCAAGGAAGTGGTTCGTGAAGTTCCGAAAGAAGTAGTCAAGGAAGTGATTAAAGAAGTTCCTAGCGCTGCAGAAGTTGCTATCTTCTTCAAGATCGGTAAAGCAAAAATCAGTTCGGAAGGTATGGTTAATGTACAGTTAATGGCTAAAGCTATCAAAGCTAATCCTAACGCCAAGTACAAAATCGCAGGCTTCGCTGATAAAGCTACAGGATCTGCTTCATTCAACCAGACTTTGTCTGAAAAACGTGCTCAGGCTGTTTACGATGCATTGGTTGCAGAAGGCGTAAAAGAAAGCCAACTTGAAAAAGTTGCTATGGGTGGAACAGACAACATGTTTGGCAAGAACTATCTGAACCGCGTAGTTATTCTGGAAGTAAAATAATCATTGCTACCTGATAAAACTCTGATAAATTAAAGAAGGGGGTATCGTAACAAACGATGCTCCCTCTTTTTTTCTTCAACTGCATTTTTAATCACATAAGCAGCAACAGCAAACAAACCGTATAACAAGAATCTACGAATCTTGGCTATACAATTCTGGAAACCAGAGGCAGCATTTACCGAATCTTGTAACAAGATACCGGGCTATATCACAAACAAAAAGCTTTTTTAAAATACTCCCAGGATATATAAGCAAAGGGCATATAATGTTGCAGGTGCAAGATATATATCTTGCACCTGCAACATTACACAAACAAAAGCATTTACTTATCTTCAATAGACCAGCTTCACATTGTCAACCCAAAGCGTATTTCCGGGAGAACCGATAAAAGCTCCCCCATGACTGGACGAAAATTGCAGTATCATGTGGGTAGGATTCTCATTGACCTCCGCCCATCCTGTTTCTTTAATCAAGACACTTTCTCCCTTACTATTTCTAGTATAATCTCTCTCTCTCAACCCCATCGTTTCATGATCATAAGACGGATGCTTGGTTATATCACCATACAGCACTTCATAAGTAGCACCATTCACCCAACCATCCGAGTCCTTATCATACTTCACCACCATAGTTCCTACCCTCTTCGCAGTAATATTTCCTTCAGCGTCCTCCATACGTTTTTGCAAAAAGAAAACAGTTATCGCACAATCCTGCCCTGCCACCTGACCTTTCTTGCTGAAGCCTGTCAACCGGATACGATCTTTCTCACCAGACATCTTTACCTTATAATCATAACGGACAGCTTTGGGACGTTGGGTAAAAGGAACTCCCCAATTCATATTCTTCTCAGCATTCTTGGTTCCTGTTATCGGCTCCAGCATATCGCCCAAATAAATGGATCCGGCTGCCAATACAGTAATATTCACCATTCCCAATACCTTGACGCTCTCTATATGCGTTTCCAGACGAGCACAATATCCATTGTCCCGTTTGTCCCTGTAAACAGAATTATTTGTTTTAACAATGCCCACTACCTTAGCCATCACATTAGAGGTTCCCCAAGGAGACCCTCCCATATTCTTATAAGGTTTGTTACCATCTATTTCCTTTGTAGGGCCTATCTCATAAAGAAGTTTGGTATTGCCGCCTATAACACCGGATTCATGAACCTTACGGATTATCCACTGATCCATATCTCCGTATTTTATAGGTACCACCTTTTCCTGGGCAAAGCCATACAGCGGTGCTATAGCCAAAAGAGCAGCGACCGATAATCTGCCATAATATTTCATACCCTTAGTTTTTATTGTTGTTTAGAACCAGCAAAGCTATAAAAAAAAGCGGCAACTGTGAAGTTGCCGCTTTTAATAAAGAAAAATAGACTATATTTTCTTCTTAATTTACCAAAAAGAAATCATTAATATACTCTATATAGTAACCATGCCTTTTGGAAATCGTCACGGTTAGGATATTTTGCCTTAAATTCCTCCTTTGCCTGAGTAGCCTCCGCACGGTCATCGTATGAAGATGCTATAACGCGATACGTATTTCTTTCAGCATTATAAACCACTTTGGCATTATAGCCTTGACCATCCAAATATTGTTTCAGACCTTCCGCATTCGCTTTCACGCCAAAGCTACCACATACTACACTATATGCTTTTAAGCCGTCACCTGAAACCAGTTCTACTTTCTCTTCGCGAACCGGACCGGCAACAGGAGCAGTTGTCACGGGGGCAGATACTACCGGAGCAGCTTCAACCGGAGTCGCTTCTACCTGATCGGCAGGAGCTTCAGCCAATTCCTGTTGTTTTGCCTTTTCATAAGCCTTCTTGTAAGCACTTTCGCTAGATTTACATGAGGAAAATGCCAAGGCTACGCACAATCCCATACCCAACACAACTAATTTTTTCATGATTACTCAATCTTTTATAAATTAATACTCTAGTTTAATTCCATTATATTGGTGCAAAAGTAGCAATATATCAACAGCTTTCACAGCAAGAACGGAGTTAAATTTAGTTAATCAGAGAAGAATCTCCAATTTCTATTCAAAAATAGACAAAATAAACAACAACATTCAGTTTTATTTGTTAGATTTGTAAGGTACAAAAAACAAAAAACTATGAAAGGATTAAGTATTTTAGCTGCATTCCTAGGCGGAGCCGTAGTTGGTGCAGCAGCCGGTATTTTATTTGCTCCTGAAAGCGGAGAAGACACTCGTAGCAAAATTGCTGATGCTTTACGTAAAAGAGGTATCAAATTAAGTCGCACAGATATGGAAAATCTGGTCGATGAAATTGCAGCCGAGGTAAAAGAATAAGCAACGCCCACAAAAGTGTATTGTCATTCCGGATACAAGTCCGGAATGACAATAATTTTTAAATCAAAACTCCACGCATGTTTGCAAACGATAAAAATATAGATAATCTGCAACAACTTCTGGCAGAGCTTAAAAAGTACGCAGAGTTACAAAAGGATTATGTAAAACTACATTTAGTAGAAAAACTTACTATACTGATATCAACCCTCATCCTTGTCTTTATATTATTGATATTAGGTATTATCGCCCTTTTCTACTTATCATTTACATTGGCCTATGTACTCGCACCTCATGTAGGCGGGCTTATGGCCAGTTATGGAATCATTACCGGATGCATTATTCTGCTGATTCTGTTAATCGTTTTATTCCGCAAACGGCTGATTGTTCAGCCTATGGTAAATTTCCTTGCCAACTTGCTTTTAAATGACAACTGATTATGAAAGAGAATACTCCTAATAAAACGCCCATCATCACTTTGGAAGTGATAGCACAACGAAAAGCTGAGAAGTTGGAAGAAGTACAGCAAGCTAAAAAAGAAATGGTACAAACCATACATGAACTTTTTGCGCCTGTAGAACACAAAGGAGGCGTAGAAGGCATTATGCAACATATCAATACAGGAATCGCCGTTTATGACGGAGTACGGACCGGTATCAAGATCATGCAAAGAATCAGAGGATATTTCCTGAAAAAAAAGAAATAACTTAGTATTAACCACAACATTTTATCCACATGAAAAGACAGCTACTAGGTGTGGCGGCAATTTTGTTGTCAATTTCCACGTATGCACAGGACAATCCATTATGGATGCGTTATTGTGCCATTTCTCCGGATGGAACCACCATCGCATTCACCTATAAAGGTGACATCTACACAGTACCCTCTACAGGCGGCAGGGCCAGTCAGATTACAACCAACCCTGCCCACGACACCAAACCCATCTGGAGCCCTGACGGAAAAAAAATTGCTTTCGCATCAGACCGAATGGGAAGTATGGATATTTTTGAGGTAAACAAGGAAGGGGGTATCCCCAAAAGATTAACTACCCATTCGGGTAATGAAACACCGGTGGCTTATAAAGATGCCGGACACATTCTGTTTCTAGCCAATATAATGCCAACAGCAGAAGACGCACAATTCCCCTCCGGACAATTCCAACAAGTATATGAAGTCAATACCGAAGGCGGACGCCCCATCCTCTTCTCTTCCATGCCGATGGAAGATATCAGTATCAATCATACAGGCAATACTTTACTCTACCATGACAAAAAAGGATATGAAGACCCTTGGCGTAAACATCACACTTCATCCATTACCCGCGATATTTGGCTGTGTTCTCTGAATGGAAACCGTACCTTTCGCAAACAAACTGCTTTCAATGGTGAGGACCGCACTCCCGTTTGGGCTTCAGATGATAAATCATTCTATTATTTAAGTGAGGAAAAAGGCTCATTTAATATTTTCAAACGTGATATTGACGGTAATACATCCAAACAAATTACCAACCATACCAAACATCCGGTACGCTTCCTGAGTGCTGCCTCCAATGGAACATTATGCTATGGATATGATGGCGAAATCTACACGGTAAAAGAAGGTGCCATTCCGCAAAAAGTTCAGATTTCCATTGTCACCGACAAGAACGACAAAGATCTCATCCGCCAGATCAAGCGTAGCGGAGCAACAGAGATATCCCTTTCGCCCGATGCAAAGGAAATTGCTTTTGTACTACGCGGAGATGTATATGTCACATCAACAGAATACAGCACTACCAAACAAATCACCAATACTCCGCAACAGGAACGCGATATTCACTTTTCTCCGGACGGAAGAAGTATTGTTTACGCTGCCGAAAGAAACGGATTATGGCAGATTTATCAAACCAGTCTAGCTAAAAAGGAAGAAAAACAGTTCGCTTACGCAACCGATATCAAAGAGGAAAGACTGACCAATTCGGATATCACTTCATTCCAACCTCAATACAGTCCTGACGGCAAAGAAGTAGCCTTTCTTGAAAACCGTACTACCATCCGTGTTCTGAATCTGAAATCAAAAGCTGTACGCACCGTCATGGACGGCAAGTACGAATATTCTTATAGTGACGGCGACCAATGGTATCAATGGAGTCCGGACAGCAAATGGATTCTTACCAACTACATAGGTATTGGCGGATGGAATAACAAGGATGTTGCACTGGTCAACGCATCTGGTAACGGAGAAATTCATAATCTGACCGAAAGTGGATACAGTGACGGCAATGCCAAATGGGTATTGGATGGAAAAGCCATGATTTGGGAAAGTGACCGCGCAGGATTCCGCAGTCACGGAAGCTGGGGTGCTGAAGCGGATATCTATATCATGTTCTTCGACCTGGACGCATACGACCGTTTCAGAATGAGCAAGGAAGAGCTTGCCTTGCTGGAAGACTCGGAAAAGAAAGACAAAGAGAAGAGTGAAGAGAAGGAGAAGGCCGATCATAAAAAAGATAAAAAGAAAGACTCCAAGAAAGAAGATGACAAGAAGGAAGTAAAGCCACTGGTTTTCGACCTTGAAAACAGCCGTGACCGTGTGATTCGTCTGACTGTAAATTCTTCACGATTGGGAGATGCTGTATTAACTCCGAAGGGTGACAAACTATATTATCAAGCAGCCTTCGAAAGCGGATATGATTTATGGGAACACGATCTTAAAGAAAACAAGACTAAAATCGTCATGAAAAAAAGTCGGTGGCGGAGCCCTGCTTCCTGATAAGAAAGGCGAGAATCTGTTCCTTTGCAGCCAAGGTGGTATCAAGAAAGTCACTGTCAGCAGTGGTGAAACCAAACCTGTAGAATTCGAAGCTTTCTTCGACTACCAACCCTATGGTGAACGCGAATATATTTTCGATCATGTATGGCAACAAGTAGAAGATAAATTCTATGTAAAAGATCTGCACGGAGTAGACTGGAAAGGCTATCACGAAGCATACGCACGCTTTCTTCCATACATCAATAACAATTATGATTTTCAGGAAATGCTGAGTGAAATGCTGGGTGAGTTAAACGGTTCGCACACCGGAGCACGTTACTACTCAAACGGCCCTATACTATCCACAGCGACCCTAGGAGTATTCTATGACGAAACTTATGATGGTGACGGGTTAAAAATTAAAGAAATATTGGCAAAAGGCCCATTTGCCGTGAAAAAAACGGATGTTACTCCCGGTTGCATCATCGAGAAAATTGACGGCAAACCTATCGTGAAAGGGCAAGACTACTTCCCGCTGCTGGAAGGCAAAGCCGGAAGAAAAGTGTTACTGGCCATATATAATCCGGCTACCGGCAAACGTTTTGATATCACCATCAAAGCTATCAGCATGGGCGAACAAAGTAACTTGCTGTACAAACGTTGGGTAGAACGTTGCCGCAATATAGTCGATAAGTTATCCGAAGACCGCATCGGCTATGTACACGTAAAAGGCATGGACAGTCAAAGTTTCCGCGAAGTATATAGTGAAGTATTGGGACGCTGCCGCAACAAAGAAGCTATTATTGTAGACACACGCCACAATGGAGGCGGATGGCTACATGATGACTTGGCCACTTTATTAAGCGGCAAGGAATATCAGCGTTTCGTTCCACGCGGACAATACATAGGCAGCGACCCATTCAATAAATGGCTCAAGCCATCCTGCGTATTGGTATGCGAGGACAATTACAGTAACGCACATGGCTTCCCATGGGTTTACAAGGAATTAAAGATAGGCAAACTGATTGGTGCTCCGGTTCCGGGCACAATGACTGCCGTATGGTGGGAAAACCAGATCGACCCGAGTATTGTGTTCGGTATTCCTCAGGTGGGTTGTATGGATATGCGTGGACAATATGCGGAAAATCACCAACTTTCTCCAGACATTGAAGTTTATAATACTCCAGAAAAGGCATTGGCAGGTGAAGACCAGCAGTTGGAAGCAGCCGTACAAGAAATGCTGAAAACAATAGGGGAAAAGAAATAAAACAATCCCATCCTGATAAAAAGAAAAAGGTGTCAAAACACAACCTTTGAGGAAAAGGACTTTTCATCCGAGGATACTTTGACACCCTTTATCAGCCATAAAAAGAGCCGTATCAACTCTACTCCCAAGTAATGATACGGCTCTTTTTTATACATTACAGCAAGATAATGTATGGGGCATCTATGCTGAGCATACTTAAATATGTCATAATGATGCTCTATAAGTTGTTCCCACTCATGCCCTCATTTCCAACTATAACCCACTCATTGTAAAGTCATTACCCTCACTCCTTATTCCTCATTCTCATCTCTTAAGACACTCATTCACAATATAATATACATTCACAAGCCTATAAACCGGTTATTTGGTAAGCCCCCTGTTTTTTTCAGTTTTTCTTCCTTGCACAAACGGCATAAATAACGGTGTCGTAGTTTGTATCATACTGTTCTTCTTTGACGATTAAAAGTTCAATATCTGTTAATCACGAATGTAATTAAGTCTAATCACTATTGTAGTTAACTTTAACCACTACTGTAATTAAACTTAGTCACAGTAGTGAATAAGCAATTACAAACATATAAAAGTGAGAAAATAAAAGGGAGAAAACAGATAAGAGACAGGGAAATATGCATACATAGACTACCGCCAACTCGCTGCACAAGCCATGCAGCTGCTTTATAAGAACGAACGTTATGGGTTGAATGATGAAAATGAGAAGGTATTTTGGCAAAACAACACCGAATTTGAGTAAATTTCGCCTTTGGAACAGTTGTTTAAATGTCACTTCTATTCCGCCACTACAGAGAAGAAGGGAGAAAGGCTGACCGCACATGAAGATTTTCAATTATTTGCAAGAGTACAAGCGTGAAAAACCTGTCAATCAACAAGATAAATTAATACAGACACATTATCCGCAAACTGAACATTCACCCAAAAGCCAGCAGAAAAGATACTTTATATCACATGATAAAGTTAGAATAATTTATTTTCAAGCATCTGTGTTAGTGAGGGCAATGCCCTCACTAACACAGATACTACCATCACTAATAAGCAGTTCATTATAAACCAGTTAGAGCCAAAGTGAGGGCATGAGGGCATTTTCGCGTCCAACTTTCTATTTGTTAAGTTGAAAGGGATGGTTTCTATTCTCCGGTATGAAAGACACCGTTTCCGGCATCGCACCAACTTATCTTGCTCTTTCTTTCCAAAGACGAGTCATATCTTCCAAAGTCTTTCCTTTTGTTTCAGGAACCATCTTCCACACAAACAGAGCTGCAAGCACACAAATCACGCCATAAAGCCCATAGGCAAATACCGGACTGAATTCATACATGGCAGGAAAAGTGGAAGAAACCAGATAATTGAATATCCATTGGAAAGCTACAGCGATAGCCACTGCCTTACCGCGGATAGTATTCGGAAATATCTCTGCAATCAACACCCAGCAGATAGGTCCCCATGACATCATAAAGAATGCAGCATAAACTATGATGGAAAGAACAGGAAGAATACCTTCCACCTGAAACTCATCACAAAACGCAACACAGAATGCACCTACAGCCATGCCAATAGAACCAACAATCAACAAGGGTTTACGTCCCATCTTCTCTACGGTAAAGATGGCAATCAATGTAAAGAGAATATTAACTACCCCCATTACCACAGTCTGCATCATACCATCGCCACCGCCACCGATTTTTTCAAAAATACGCGGTGCATAATAAAGCACAGCATTAATGCCGATAGCTTGCTGAAATACAGAAAGCAAGATGCCGACTACAATAACTGTCAGCCCGTATGTAAGCAGTTTTTCCGTTTTCTCGGAAGTTACAGCCTTTATTTCAGACAAAATAGTTTTAGCCTTATCTGTTCCATTTACTTTTTCAAGTACAGAAAACGCTTTATCATCCTGATGGGTCATAGCCAAATAGCGCGGAGTTTCAGGAACCAAAAACAATAAAATGCCAAATAATGCAGCCGGAACCGCTTCTGAACCAAACATATATCTCCAACCATCGGAAACAAGCACTTCATCCGGCATACCATCTTTAATCATATAATTGACAAAATAGACTACCAACATGCCAAAAATAATAGCAAACTGATTACAGGAAACCAATTTACCACGAATTTCGGAAGGGGCAATTTCGGCAATGTACATCGGACAAACAGCAGAGGCAAGTCCTACACCGATTCCCCCGATGATACGATAAAAGTTAAAAGCAAGGATCAATGCAAACGAAGTATCTCCTTTCGAGAAAAATAAAAATTCGGGATAATAAGAGCCTAAAGCAGACAGGAAGAACAATAAAGCAGCCAGACGCAACGAATTACGACGTCCTAGCCCCGAAGCAAAATAACCGGAAAAAGCACTGCCAATGACGCAACCTATCAATGCACTGGAAGCAGTCACGCCATGCCAGAAAGCATCTAATCCCAAATGTTTTTGCAGAGCCTGCTCCGCCCCCGAAATAACAGCTGTATCATAACCGAAAAGTAAACCGCCGAGAATGGCTATAAACACCACTCCCATCAGATAGAAATTGTTTTTCTTGTTTTTCATAATAAAAGGATTATAATAGTTTTCGTAATAAATACAATAACAAAGCTGTGCGAAAATAATCATTAATACGTAATTCTATTATAATTCTCCAACCATTTTAAATCTTTTTCACATCAAGGAAAAACAAGATTATTCCGTCTGAACTGTTCTATGTCTTCCTTTTTTAATCCTATCTTATCCAATGACTTAGGAAGATTATGGTCATTAAGATAATAACGCGGACGAATGAGATATTGTCTGTTTGCTACCGATAGGCTATCTGCCCTATAAGGTGTCTGTACCCCTGCCAAATTCAGCATGGTATGAAACACGGAGGCATTTCCCGCCACCGGTTTTTCACGGTTCTGCAATATAGCTTCATGTACTTCCACATTCTTTTCTCTATATGTTTTGGACAACCAAATTAAAAATGGCACATGCAGTTGATAATAAGACGGGACTGGGGATGCATGTAAAAATAATTTTCGATTATCATCAAAAATATCCTCTCCATGATCCGAAGTATAAAGCATAGCCGAAAAAGAGTTTGTTTTCTGCAATAAAGTGATCAAAGAAGCCAGGAAACCATCTGTATAACGGATGGTATTATCATATGCATTCATCAAATACTCTTTATTCTCATATTTGGCGTCTGTCAGATTATCCGGTTTAAAGACAGACATGGATTCGGGATAACGTTCTTTATAATTAAAATGTGATCCATAGGCATGCAGCACGATGAATAATTTTTGATGACCTGCCTTTAGCTCCTTTTCTACCAGAAACAATAGTTCGTCATCCGAAATATTGGCTCCTTTCGGAGCATCTTTCTTGATAAACTTCCAATCATCTGCCTCCATCCCCAAAAAATCAATAAAAGAATGGTTAGGAAGCTGGTTCGAAAAAAAGGCAGTATGAAATCCTGCTTCCTTGAAAGCGGTAATGATTCCTTTCTGTCTATAAAGACAGTCATAATCCTCAGCCGAAGCTGCCGAAAGCAACATAGGCACACTTTTATGAGTAGTATTAGACTGGGTAAGCACATCCGTGAAAGTTACCACCCCCTCCATTTTATCAAGTAATGGAGTAGTATTCCTTTCATAACCATAAAGTCCGAAATTACAGGCACGGGCCGTTTCCCCTATCACCAAGACATAAACTTCCCGGCTGTTTTCATCATGTGCGGCACTGGCATTAAAAGTAAAATCCCTTGAAGTTTCCGCATATCCGGCTGTTTCGCCCGCACGTTCTGCAGCCAATACTAGATTATAACATACATTAGCCGGATACATTTCGATCTTTACTTGATAATCACGTTGCGTCGCATAGCAGATAACGGTCAATAACGCTCCTGCAACAATGCCTGCCAAGGCATACTTACGTTGAGAACGAATAAAAGAATATTCCAACTGATTACCCCGGGCCCATGAAAAACCTCCCAAGACCAAAGCAGGAATGTAAACAACAAAAACACCAATTACAGCCGGCAGTAAATTATCCAACAGTTCCAGCGCCTCCCCGGAATTAGTAGTTGTCAGATTCAGGAACATATCTACTGCAATGATAGAACGCCCGAACAGGTATAGCAATACCAGTTGGAATGCCGCAAAGAAAACAAACGGAAATAAGATCCAAATAGTCTTTCCAGGTTTACGCCCCAATGTCATAATCAACCAATAAACCGATACCGGCAGAATGACATTACAAATACGTGCCCAAAGTGTCATTTGCTGTTCTGTAAAAAACAATGCCACATTGGGAATGGCCAAGACAACGATGAACAGAACGAACAACCGTTGTGGCTCACAACACCACTGAATAAATTCTTTAAAATGCTTCATTTATATTAAAGATAAAACCAGACTGTCCATTTTTTCCAAATCCATAGTCCAGACGAACATTTACATTCTTTTTAAACTCCCAACGATAACCTATTCCATAATTAGGCAACACTCTGTCCATGCACAAAGCACTGAACTTATTGAATACAGTTCCGGCCCCTATCCAAACTACAACACCATTACGTTTCCATACATGCTGACGCAATTCCACCTGCCCCTCTATTTTATGCTTGTCACGATAGCGCCCTTCGTAATAACCACGCATGGAATACGAGTTTCCCAACAACGCCATCATGGCCCATGACGGATTACCGAAATTAAAAGTACCGCGTAATTCTCCTGCCAACAATCCTCCTTTCCATACAGGATGATAATAACTGGTACGCAAATCCGTAGTACTGAATGCATAATCGTTTCCTAAAAACTTAGGACGGAAACACTGGGTAATATTCAAATAATATCCCTTATGGGGATTGGTCAACACATCGCGCGAATCATATGCCAAAGAAAGGCCCACTCCATAATTAGCAGTAGTAAGATTCATCCCCTCCAGTAGTTCGGGGCGTTCCATATTCTTACCATGCACATAATCATAAGATACCATAGGACCTATATATAGATTATCCGCTATCCGAAACAGGAAACTAGCTTTAACTTGTGCTTGCCAGCGATCTAAATCAGATTCATTGGCATCTACCTTACCCATATCGTACCCTATTCCCCAAAACTTGGAAGGAAAGGAATAAAAATAAAGAGTATAATCCAGCCGGTATTTGTCCTGCGGAAAGATATGAGTTCCGCGTATCCCCAACATATAGAAGCCAACAGTGGAAACATCTCCGAATAAAGACACATTGGATGGAGGAAGAAGCATGTCATTTCTATCGGTACGATAAAGCCCCGCCGCCACCAGTCCCAGCCCCAGTTTGGTATCCGTACTGTAATGTGGTCCGCCAATAATACTGAAATCAAATTTCTTATGATTCTTATCTTTATTAGCATCATTAAAATAGTCCAGAAACTTTTTGAAAAAAGTCCTTTTCTGTACTGTGCTGTCTTTGTGTTGCATTGTCGTATCTTCAGGCAAATAAAACAGCCCACCCTCTTGCGTGACTGCCAAAGCCGCATCTGCCATACATATAAAGATTACGATCCAAAATGATATTTTCTTCATTGTAATCTATTCTTTTTTCCACTGTTAAAACAAGCTTTACAGTAAACATAAACTGAATAAAAACAAATAAAGCAGGTCTGGATACAAAGATAGCCAAACCTGCTTTATTGTGACTTTTTTATATAATAAGAATCTGGTCTGAATTTACCTATTTCTGTCCTAAATACCTTATACCGGTTGCTTTTCTGTAATCAGCCAACGCAATCTTCTGCTCATAATAAGATTGGATAAGGTTTGTATATGCCTGTATCCATGTCAGCTGTGCAGAAAGCACATCCAAAATAGTCAACTTACCTTCAGTATAACTAAAAGTGTTCAAATCCAAATTCTCTTCTGCCAGTTTGCAGTTCTCCTCGGCAATACTTATCTGACGGGTATTCTCGGTCAGACTAGTCCACGCCTTCGCCACTTCTTTGCTTATTTGGTCTTGCTTATCTTGCAATGCATACTGCTTGCTTAATAAAATAGCCTTCTGTGCAGCCGTCGATTTAAAGCGGGCTCCCCAATGGAAAATCGGCAATTTAATAGAGGCATACACATTACTATTAAACATAGTTTCGCCCGAAATGTTCAACATCTGTGTTCCCCATGTCTCTTTAAAACCGATAGAAAGAGAAGGATTGTACTTGGCGGCAGCCAGACTTACCTGTCTTTTCTGATAATCCACATCCAACTGTGAGATAGCATAATCGGGACGCACATTCAAGGCTGTTTCCGCTCCAATAAAAGCAGGCATAGGCAATATGGTAGAAATAGAATCCGTCAAATCCATTTCAGCCAGCGGTTCCAATCCCATCAGCACATTCATATTCTGCAAGGCGACCTGATAAGACTGGTAGCTGCTGGAACGTTGCAATTCAGCCTCTTTCAAACGGGTCTGCATCTGAATGAGATCCGTCTTGCTGATATAGCCATCATCGTACTTATCTTGCAGCACTTTGGTCAACTGCTCAATAATCTGCACATACTGGCACATCGTTTCATACATTTCTTTTTGTGCGGCTGTTCCCCAATAACTGGCTTCAGCAGCATAGATAATATTATCCGTTGTCAAATCCACCGACTTATCCGCCATCTGGGTTTGTATTTGGGAAGCCTTGTAATTGTGATAGATGCTTCCACCGGCATAAATAGGTTGTGATACCCCTACTTCGGCACTGTATGAATCGTGCTCCATAGGAACAGCCATTCCGCCAAGATCCATCTCGTATTTGTTAATACGATACTGATAGCTTCCCGTTGCATCAACAGCCGGGAAGAAAGCGGTTTTTGCCGCTTTCATAGCCTTCTGCATAGCTGTACGTTGTGCCACACTCTGTTTTAAGGTTTGGCTATAATCCAGTACCTTTTGTTCAAAGGTAGAATAATCCACGACAGTCTGAGCCGAAAGTGTACCGGTCATACAAGCCATACCTATAATATAGATCATCTTAGTTTTCATTATCTGTCTGCTCTGATTTTAAAGAAAATACAATAAGTTACCGGAAGAACAAAAATGGTCAGTACCGTCGATACGAACAAACCACCCATAATGGTAGCCGCCATACCTGCAAACATGGCATCGCCCAACAATGGAAGCATACCCAGAATAGTAGTTCCGGAAGCCATGGTCACCGGAACGATACGTGTCTTGGTAGCCTCGACCACGGCAGGCACAGCCCCCCTTTCCATCCTTCAACTGAAGTCCGATTTCATCGACCAGCACAATGGCATTCTTGATATTCATACCAATCAATCCCAACAGACCGAGGATGGCAAAGAAGTCCAATGACTTGCCAAACAAGAGCAATCCCCATACCACACCGATAAACACCAGCGGCAACATAAGCATAATCAATACCGGCTTGCGGTAGTTGCTGGGGAAAAGAAACAGCAGAACCACATAAATCAACAGGAAAGTCAGCGGAATATTCTTCGCCAATGCAGCATTACTTACATCCTGTGTTTCCTGCTCACCGAAATATTTCATTTTATACCCTTCGGGCAACTGCATCTGCTCTTGTACGGCAGTAAGCACCTGTTTAAACGCAGCCATCGTATTGGCTCCACGTTTAGGTTCACATTGCATCATCATACAACGCTCGCGGTTAAAGCGACGGACTACATTATAATCATAACCCAAAGCGAAATTATCGATTACCTGTTCCACTTTCACGGAATTTCCTTTCGTACTGAATACAGGCACACTTTTCACATCATTCAAGTTCATTTTTTCCACATCCTCATCTTTCAGCAGGATAGGCAAGGAAACATCCCCCTCACGATATTCTCCCAAAGGCAAACCATTGGTAGCCGTACGGAATGAGTTGGCAACCTGCTGACGGGTAATCCCCAAGCGTAAACCTTTCTGTTGAGAGAACATCGGTTTCCACACGGGCACCTTATCTCCCCAGTTGGAACGGATATCCGTCACCATATCACACTGGCGGGCTATTTTTTTCGCCCTTTCAACCAATGCGGTCAATGTATCGGGGTTTTCACCGATAAAACCGATCTCAATAGCAGCTTCAGGCACCGGAGACAAAGCAAAAAGTGCCGAACGGGTAATGATATTGGGAAAGTTCTGAGTCATGTGCTCATAAAACTGCTGTTCTACTTCGGCTGCATCTTCGGGGTCTTTAGTTTCCACCATCACATTGGCATAGTTAGACTTCGGTCCAAAAGAAGAACTTGCCAAATAGTAACGCAACGGAGTACCACCCAATGTCACCGAATATGATTTAACTTTCTCATGATTCTTCAAGTAATCCTCCACCTTCATCACATCCTGATCTACCGCATGAATACTAAATCCCTCAGGGAATACCAGATCAGCACGGAAATAAGGCTTATTCATTTTCGGGAAAAAACTCTGAGGCATAACAGCCATAATAACCAAAGAAAGCACCAAAGTTACAAAAACCGTGGTCAATGTCACAAAACGGCGTTTAATCAGCAAGGTCAGAAACTTCTCGAATTTATGATAGAGTTTAGTATCATACGGGTCTTTCATTGCACCGCCGGGAACAGCTTCTTTCAAAATAAAATTACCAAAAGTCGTAGTCTGGCACAAAGCCAGAATCCAGCTCAATCCCAGTGATACAGCCAATACAACAAATAGCGGTTTCACAATCTCAGCCACGGATGCCGGTGCCAGATACAAAGGCAGGAAAGAGCAGATAGCAATAAAAGTAGCGCCCAGCAATGCCCATTGCGGCTTGATGGCTCCCTCTATCAATGACTGATAACGTGATTTTCCGCGCTTGATACCTATCTGCGCATTATCTGTTACCACAATGGCATTGTCCACCAGCATCCCCATGGCGATAATAAATGCCGCCAAGGAAGTACGGTTCAATCCTACCCCCCACATCAACATAATAAGCAAAGTACCACCTACCGAGAAAAGTAAGGAACTACCTATCAGCATACCGGCACGCGATCCCATCACCACAAAGATAATCAGGATAACAATAACCAATGATTCTATCAAATTCAGGATAAAGCCATTATTCGCCTCATCAGCAATCTTGTCCTCAGGATAAAGCGAGGTCAGTTCAATGCCGATAGGCAACAATTGCTCTATTTCCGCCAACCTTTCGTCCACTGCTTTACCCACAGCCACCACATTATCCTTTGCTCCACTGGCCACACCTATACCGATAGCACGTTTACCATTGACCCGCATCAAGGTTGAAGGCGGATCATAGTATCCACGCTCCACTGTTGCAATATCCCCCAAACGGACTTCCCGTCCGTCCTTGCTGATAATCAACTGGTTTTCTATATCTTCCAGACTGGTATAAGTCCCTTCCGTACGCAAGCGCAACTGATAAATTTCTGTCGCTATATCTCCTGTATTCACCTGTATATTCTGCTTCTGCAAGATGCCCATAATCGAAGTGGGATCAATACCCAATGCCGAAAGTTTGGAGGTAGATATCTTGACATTGATCACTTCGGTCTGCTCTCCGTATAACATTACTTTCTGTACTCCCTCAATCGGGGTCAGCTGAGTACGGATACGCTGTGCCCAGTCACGCAAATCGGTATACGAGAAGCCCTCATCAGCTGTCAAAGCATAATAAATACCATACACATCACCAAAGTCATCATTTACAGTAATGGTAGACGCCCCACTGGGCAACTTAGGTTGTATATTCGCCACTTTACGACGTAATTCGTCCCATTTTACAGGCATATAATCCGGATCAATCGTAGGCTGAAGTTCAATAGAAATCTTAGACAGTCCGAAATAAGATTCCGATTTAATCTGATATACATCTGTCATGGACTGAATTTCACGTTCAATCGGTTCCGTAATCAGTTTCTCCACTTCATGTGGATTCGCTCCCGGATACTGGGTAACCAATACCGCAGTCTTTATCACAAAAGGCGCATCTTCTTTCTTAGGCAGCTTGAAGAAGGAGATTACTCCGCCTATCAACAAAATAGCCAAAAAGAAATAGATAACCTTCCGGTTCTCCAAAGAATATTTTGGAATATTCATGATATGCTCTCTCCTTTTTTATTCTGTTAATATTTTTACTTGCTGGCCATCTACCAGATAAGACGCTCCGGCAGACACAACCTGTTCGCCCGGTTCAATATTTCCGGATACTATCAGGTCGTTACGTCCTACAATAATTCCCTCATCACTGACTTTACGCAGTTCTACTTTCTGTGTAGACGGATTATATATAAATACGATCTTGCTATTCAAGTTATTATCAAACACTACAGCGGACAAAGGCACTGTAATTCCTTCTTTTACCACATCATTCTCAATATTGACAATAACACGGCAAGAAAAGCCCACCGATACCTTATATTTTTTCAAATCAAATTCCGGATCATCAATGTAAAGGAATACAGGAACTCCTGCCCCATCGGGAGAAGCCTCTACATACTCCTTTACTTTTGCCTGAAATAATTTTCCTTTATAGGCATCAAATTCTACGTAAATAGTAGAAGGAGAAGTTACATAAGAAATATTCGTTTCGGGGATAGTGAACTCCACTTGCAATTTAGCCGGATTAATCAAACACACCACTCCTTGTCCTGGCTGTACACGCTGATAGTTTTCAACATATTTTTTTTGGATAAAGCCATCAAATGGAGCGCGTAGTTTGGTGTCATTCAATGTGTTTTGCGCATTTTCAAATGCCGATTTGGCATTGGTATACGAAGCTTGGGTCGTTTCGAACTCTTGCATGGAAATAGCATTCTTGGCCAACAGTTTCTCTGCGCGTTGCATTTGTGATGACGCCTTTTGGAATGAAGCCCTCTTAGCGTCATAATCCAGTTTGTAATCTGTCGGATCAATTTCGGCCACTACCTGTCCTTTCTTCACCCGTTGTCCTTCGAGTACATTCATTGCTACCAGCGGACCGGACATTTTAAATGCCAAGTCACTGAACTGATCAGGCGACACAACACCTGAATACGATTTTTCGATCCTGCTTAACGAGGTCACTTCCGCCAATTTCACGGGCCGAGGACCGCGTTCTTGTGCAGGTTGCTGTCCGCAAGAACAGAACACTGCCGCAATCATTGCCATAATAGACAAATTTTTACCTTTCATACTGTTTATCTTCACTATTAGTTTCGCTGCAAAGTTCTTATAATTATTAAAAGCGTACAAGTGCTAACAGTAAGATATATTAGTCTATTTTTAAGCATTTTCTTTGTTATCTGCTCTAACTGCCCTATATTTGTGGTGCATAATCAAAACCTTCTTTATTTTTATGAAGTATATAGATGACATTAACTTATTTAAATCGAATAAGGATTTCGTTGCAGAAATTGACATGACAGGATCATTAGGCCGTATTTACCACTATCCGCAACGAATGGAAGGATGCTTGTTCCTTCTGTGCCTGCGAGGTGAATGTGACATAACGATCCATCTGTCTGAACACAAGATACAAAAGAACGACATTGTCACTATTCTGCCAGAAACCTTTGTACATGTTCACCGGCAAAGTCCCGACTGTCGTCTGTACTTGATAGGATTCAACAAAGAGTTGCTGAACGGAATAAATCTCTTCAATTCCACCATGAACTATCTTTCAGCCCTGATTGACACACCCATTATCCCTCTGCGTCCCGAAATAACCGAGTTGTTTCAAGACTATTTCCGGTTGCTGATAAAAATGAAACGTATGGGAGCCAAGCCCAATAAAGAGTTAATCAGCACCATGCTGCTCACTATATTGCACGGTGTAGGCAGCATTCATCAGAACACCAATGTAACCACACGTACTTTCAACCGTGGAGAAGAAATTGTGAAACGCCTGGTCCAATATATCATCAAACATTATACGAAAGAACGGAGTGTAGCTTTTTATGCCGACCTGCTTCATATATCCCCTCAGCACCTCAGCACTACTGTCAATAAGATTACGGGAAAAACTGTTACAGATATCATCGCCAAACTAGTGATAACAGATGCGGAAGCCAAACTAAAATCCACAGACTTTACCATTCAGGAAATAGCCTATTCACTTAATTTCCCAGACATCTCATTCTTTGGGAAATATTTTAAAAGATATACAGGAATGTCACCGAAACAGTATAGGGAGAGCACATAACAATGCTCATTCCCCATATAATACGGTTTCGGTAATCCATGCAAAAACATTGGCTATCAATTTGGAAGCATCATTATTGATGGTTCCTGCTGTGTTATTAATGTGATTCTCACTAGTCGCCCCTGTACCGGATAAATTACTGCTCATATCTGTATCCCCCCAATATACAATTCTCCTGGAATAATCTATACCCAACACTATTCCCCCACCAGGCCCCATCAAAATAGGAGTTATGCCCTCAGAAGCACTAGTATTCACCTGTATCTCACCATGATATATATCATAATTCCGTAATGCAAAATTCGAAGTGACAGGAGCATTTTTGGTAAAAGGTCCGTCAGTAGTAAAATAATGATTACCAATAGTAGAAGCAGCCAAAGGATAAGGTCCTCCGTTTGATGTAAAATATTTGATGCCACTCTTCCCCGCAAGAATTTCCGCTAACAAATTCTGACTTACATCGGAAGCATCATAAGAGGCGATCAAGACACGATTCTTCTTTGTTTTCAGCCAGTTATGAAGTTTATGAGCATCTTGACTACCAAACTGCGAGGTTGGCACATAATTTATATATACTACATCAAACAGAGAAAAAAGAGCATCTGTCAAATTATTAGCATTAACCCCTACTCCCACCAAATTATAACCGCCACACTCCACTACCCCATCGGGTCCAAAATTAGTTTGATTAGTCAAAATACCACGAAGTCCGGTAGCACGAGCTTCAGCACTACTAGAACCTAAAATATTAGTACCCAAATACCCCAGACCGGAAGTAAATGACATCAAATTGATCGTTTTATAAGCTGCTATATCATACTTCTGCTGTATGCTGACATAAATAGTCCACCGCTGAGCTGTAATCACAAAATGCTGTATACGGTTGCTACCATCTGCCAAATTATTTTGCAAAGCTGTTATCACCAACCGACTTCCATTATCCTCCTTCGTTACTGTAAAATAATCATTAGACAAAGACTGGGCTCCGGTTCCTTGGAGCACACCTGCATCATCTGCCCACTGCAACGTATAATCCAAAAGGTCTGTACTGACACTAATAATTCCCTCAGAGCCGGTTTTATGCTTCAAAACAACTTCACGTGTTGATATTCCGAAATGATGTTCTCCGTCAAAATACATATCCATAGTATCATCATCCCATGCTTGTACCTCCGCCACTATATTAGATGAACGGTTATGGGCTGCATCATCCGGCGTACTCCATCCCGGAGCCGATACCTTCTTTATATTAAATATATATTTATGGTTACGTAAAACTTGCCCAAAAGCATTATGGTTATTATCCGGATCAAAATCCATTCGATAATAACTTGGCGTATTGCTATCAGCATAGTATCCCTCTACCACTATACAAGTAGCTTTATCTACCTGGTCTGCAGGTTCAGGCGACCAAGTTTCGGATAAATAAAGCCGGGCGGAAAAATTATTCCAATTCTCTGAAGAAACAGGAAATATCGAACTGTCCACATTCCTGTCACTACCTTCGGGTACACTTGGAAAAGTTACTTTGCTCACTCCCGTTTCATCCGGAATAACTTGCAGATAATTATTGGCCCGATAAGCTTTTACCCCTGTCATTCTAAAATTAGCCACTTCCGTAGCTGTCACATCCACTCTAGCTATGGAACGTAACATTTTCAATCCTAAAATAGTACCTGTTCCCGTCGGCTTCAAACCTTCCGGCAATTCATATTCTCCAGACATGGGAAAAACAGATGTCAGATAATCAAATTTTCGATTCATTTTCTTCTTTATCATTTCTTCACTATCACCAACGACAGGCTCATCAGCCACTACCACATCGGTGGCATTTGCCAAAATCAATAACTTCATAGGGATATCACCGGATTTCAGTAACGCCGTAAAAGTTATGGTAGAAGCAGTGTTGTTGATAGACAACCCCGGCACACGATATTTATATTTACCCTCCTCAAATACCAATATTTGAATCTCATTTATCAAAGTTTCATGATCAATCGTACGAACTATCCCCCTTGTACGGGTATAGGTGACCGCCGGTACAGTTACAGCCAACTCTATCAAAACATTTTCTGTACCTTCATTTTTATCGGGCTTTACGGGTAATTCTGCATTATCTGTACAAGATATACATAAAAAGATGATAACCAATATAGCCATTAATTTACTCATAATTGTTCAAGTTTGTTTTATTTTGAAACAAAAGACAGAGGTTCTTGGTTCTAATCATATTCATTAAAACAATAAGAATATGAAAACAAGTAAAATGTTTATAACCATAGTCACTGCTTTGGCAATGGCTTCGTGCAACAATGACAAAGAGTTCGCCAATCAGCCAGAGCTGGAAATGCAAGTTCCAGAAGCATACGCATCTTTCTCCATCAGTATCCCCCATACTTCGGGAACACGCTCTGTAACCACCCGTTCCACTGAACCAGGAACAGATGCAGAAAATATCGTAAAATCCCTTCATATATTTATTTACGATAAGGAAGCACCTTTCACTTCTACGGTAGCAGAATTCAGCGTTGCCGCAAACACACTCCAACAAGCCCCCGGAAATACTTCCCAATGGATTACCACTCGGCCCGTCAATACCAAAAAAGCGGATAAATATATCTTTGCGGCAGTAAACCTGAATACAGAAATTGTAGATTATATTACCTCTAATGGCTTGGGAGCATTCAATTATAAAGAGTTTACGCAAGAGGTCGGCAAACTGGCAGATCAAACAAACGGGTTCATTATGTTTAATGAAAATTATCCCAATATCACTCCAGCCACAAATTTATATGAAGATAAAGCCGAAGCAGAAAAACATCATATTTCAATACCAGTCAGCCGTGTTACTGCAAAGAGTGCTGTATTCACTTCACCTACGTTTAAAGTAAAAGGAGGAGGATCCATGACAGATTTGAAATTCGGTTGGCGAAACTTAAATAAGAAATTCTATTTTATTCAAGATAGCAGAGATGGAATTGTCAAAGACTATAACTGGAACAGCTATACAGAGCAAGATTTTTCAAGAGGCACAGATGCTATAAACGTTTACGGAAATGATACTCCTCCCTCTGTCTTCTCTTATGCTCCGGAAAATACGTTTCAATATGTATCGGGAACATCAAATGTAAATGAAAGCACTTTTATCAGTATCAGCGGAGTCTTCACTCCTGCCAAAATCGTAACTAGCAAAAATGACTCCCCTACCGGTGAAAGTGATTTTACAATAGAGAATAATACAAGTGGCCCCGGAACAACTTTTTATGTAGTACATACCGCTGATGGGACAGCCAATTACTTTATAGATGGTGCTATTGCAGAAAAATATGCCGAACTTTGTGCAAACAATACTACAGGTATGCCTGCACTCACCGGTGATTATGTGTTGGCAGACAATACCTACACCAATGGCATATGTTATTTTCATGTACAGGTCAACGGTAACGTAACAGCGCCCCAAGCACCTTATAATATATATCGAAATCAATATTTCAAAATTACTGTCAATTCCATACAAGCCCCGGGAAAACCATCCGATAATTTTGATAATAATCAACCTATCCAGCCTAACACATGGATCAGTGCAGATATAGAAGTCATTCCATGGGAAGTAATAGAGGAAGACCATGATCTATAAATGGGTAATAATTATTCATTAACAAAATGAAAATCAGATTGAAACTGGCATCTCTTGTTCTGTTGTTATTTGTTCTAACCAATTGCATTAAAGAGAATGAATGTTGCTGTTCTCAGGACTATACAGTCCTGGGACTCAAATTCCGCTACGCAACAAACAAAAGCATACATCAGCAAACAGAGTTCCCTCCAAACGCCATGCTGGCTGTTTTTATTTTTGATGACAAAGGAACATTCGTTTCCCAAATAAATGACTCATTAAATCAAGTTAATGACGACTACACCATGAAACTGCCTTTCAAACAAGGCAGCTATCAATTCGTAGCCTGGACAGGTTATGATGAAACCTGTTACCAATTGTCCGCATGCATTCCACAACAGACTGACATACACGATTTCTTTTTATCTCTGAAACGTGAAAAAGACAATCAAACTATCAACCAGCCTAGTCTGCTCTATCATGGAATACATGACATTGTGAAAATCAGAGAAGGAAAAGAAAACATTGTATGGATTGACTTAAAACAAATCACCAACCATATCCAAGTTATCGTCCATAATTTGAATGATAAAAAGAAACATATCATCTATATTGAAGACAACAATGGGAAATATGACTCTTTCTTGCAGTATGCCGATGATGAAAAAATTACTTATCTTCCCACCTACTCAAATCCATCAAACACCACATCTTCTCTCATAGCCGATTTCACGGTAATGAAGCTGGATAAAAACAGAGAGCCACGACTGAAGATTTCAGATGATACAGGAGTCATCCGTTATGATGAAAATCTTATAGGCAAACTGCTGCAAAAAAAACCTTACATTGATTTCGACTACAATCATGACTTTACCATTGAAATATCATTCAACGATTATATTCCTGTGAGTATAAAAATTAATGGCTGGGAAATTATCAATGAATCGGTATAACAAACATAAAAAGAAGGTGCAGTTCACATTACGACGCACCTTCTTTTATTATTCATCTATAAAGCCTTCGGCTTATAAATAGCGTTCCACCAAGTCGCATCATCCTGCAACCATTTGGCAAACCAGGCAAAAATCGTGTTCTGCCACTGAATCCTCTTGCCATAATCCACTATATGATGATCTTGTCCCGTTACAGCCACAAAAGCCGTTTCGCGCCCCAGTAACTTCAGTGCTGTAAACATCTGAATGCTCTCTCCCACCGGTACATTCACATCCGCATCACCGTGCAAGAACAGCAAAGGCGTATGTATCTTGTCCGCATTGAACAACGGGCTTTGTTTTACAAAAAGATCAGGATTGCTCCACGGATAACTATTCGCCATGGAAACTTCACTGTACGAATATCCCCAATATCCTTCCCCCCAATAACTGGTATGATCACTGATACCGGCATGAGAGATGGCCGCTGCAAAAATATCGGTCTGTGTTTGCAGGTATTGTGTCATGAAGCCGCCATAGGATGCACCTATACAGCCTATTTTCTTGTCATTGACAAAAGCATGTTCTTTACAAAACTGCTTTGTACCTTCTATGATATCCTGTGCCACCCCTTCCCCAGCTGTATTGACGTGGCGGGCAGAAAATTCCTGTCCGAAACCGGTAGCACCGCTAGGTTCTATCACATACACCACATAGCCCAATGCCGCGTATGCATGATGCGGATAACGGCTTTCGAAATTACGGCTGACCGGACTGCACCCACCATAATAATTCACAATCATAGGATATTTCCGGTTGGCGTCAAAATGAGGCGGCAGGTAATAACGACCATAAATGGTATCACCACGAGAATTGGTAAAACTCCAGGCCTTGCATTCGCCCAGCTCCACATCTTTCAATATGTCTTTACTTAAGTCTTCCAACAAAGATGATTTCATCTTTTTGGTATTCATGGTGTATAAACGGTCGGAATTTGAGGCGCTCTGTCCATAATAGACCATAACCGGAGCATTTTGCGCCAATGAGAATGAGTTGACCAAATCTTCTGAAACCTCCAGTTGCTGAATTTTCCCATCAGCGGGATTCATCCGGTACAAACTGTAACAGTCACGGTTCTCGGCCGTGAAATATATTTGCCCGTCGGCCTTATTCCACACGGCACGCTGTACGCTGGGATTAAAATCTTTCGTCAGCGGAGTGACTCTCTTATCAGCTATATTCAGCAAATAAAGCTGACCGTCCGTCATACTCGGAGTCTGCCCCTCCTTTACATTTTTCCCTATTCCACCCAGCGATTCAGGCGAGCCGGATACCAATACCTGCGTTCCGTCAGGTGAAAAACGGGCTCCACTGATAAAACCATCTTTATCTATCAGCAGTTCCGCCTGTAAAGTCTGCATATCCAACCGATATAGTGAGAATAAAGTAGTAGGACGCTTGGTCAGACGGCTCTGACTGGTCATCATCAAAAGATACCGGCCGTCATTGGAAATATCGGCAGCCCAGACATTGTGATAACCGAAAGTCAGTGGCTGCAACAAACCGGTCTTCAAATCATATTTAGCCAGATAAGAACGGTTACGCCACCCCGGCTGGCGATCATCCGGTTCCAGGACCTCATAAATTTCTTTACGTTCTTTCGGACCTTCCTGGGTCATGGTGAAAAGCAGGTAGTCTTCCGTAGGTGCGAACTGGAAATACCCGTCAGGTAATTTATTCACCAGCACAGTTTCCATTCCGGTAAGCGGATCCACAACTATCAGCTGCCTGCCATCCACCCCCGTACGGGTATAATAATAACGGTTAGAACGAGGCATCCATTGCATATTTTCAGTACGCTCCGCCAAAACCTTACCGCTGGCAAGTTCAGTAATGCGCGTACTACCGGCTGACCGACCACCTACATAAGTCGTACGATAATTGGCAATCAAATATCTGCCATCAGGGGAAAGCCCTACTCCGGCAAAACGAGTTCCATGCAACACATCCGCCAAAGTATATAGCTTTTTGTTATCTTGCTTAAGTGAAATGCTTCCCTCTTGATCCGTATCCACACTCACTTTCAAGGAATCTGTTTTCCCTGCTTCAGAAAGATATTTAATAACTACAGAATGGGTGGCCGGCTCCAAAGCGAGTTCAGTTCCTTCCTGCTTCTTTCCATCTACATAAAGCTGGTATCTTTTCAGCCCGTCAATCTTCAGCTTGGCTGTGGCATAACGAGTATTCTCCAACACAAAACCCATCATGTGCAAGGCATATCCCGAGTCACTTCCCGGCAAAACCCCGCCTGTAAATAAAGTTCCCTGTTGCAATACGTCCACAGAAAGATGAGTGTCCAACAGACGTCCGGATACAAAAGTCTTTGAATTCACATCCACGCTGTCCACCTGAAAAGGGGCCTGTACAACGTAGGGGCCGGCATAACGGAAAGTAGTAATGTCAATCGTTTCAGCACCTGCCATCACAGCCCAGGCAAGTGCACAAGACAATAAGATTTGTTTCTTCATATTTCTAACAATTTGTGTTACACAAAGATACGAAATATAAAAGAAACAAAAACCTTTTCCTACGATTTTCAATGCTTCCTACAACATATTATTTCACCTCTCCCGGCAGATAGCGTAACTGCAAATACTGTTCCCCCGGTTTCAGATATCCCCCTTCGAATATTTCTTTCCTGATCCGGTAAACTTCCACTCTTTTCAATAAGTAATTTTCTACCTTCATCGGCTGCTTTTTACACCAGGAAAGCACTTTCAGACTTCCATCGGCATGAACATCCGCATAAACCTTTACCGTTCTTATCGGAGTCCCGTCCGTTATCTTACGTCCTCTTTTATAATCCACCCACAAAATAGCTTTCGCTTTTTCCCCCTCACATGTTCCGGCATACTCATCCGTTTCGGACGCGGTGGAAGGTGAAGAAGTTCCCTTACAACCTACAACCACACATAAAATCAAAAGATATAAAATATAGCTTCCTCGTGTTTTCATATCAATCGGATTAGTCTTTTATCTCTTCTATAGGAGTAATATCCTCTATTTCAGGCATCCCCGGTTCTTTCTTCTGACGGAAGCGGATGATGTTTATCAAATCGGACAGTCCGTATACAATGCTGCTCACTCCCAGAATGATGAATGGAACAGCAGCAGCCGTAAATGGATTAAATAATACCACAATACCTGCAATCAGCACCAACACAGGTATCACAAAGAAACCTCCCGGTACCACCGTCCAACTACGCGCAGCAGATAAATTCACAATCTGACTGATTCCCGCCAGTACCAAAACAGCACCCAGCACATACATCAGGATACCGACAAAAAATGCCGGCATAATCATCAGCCATAATCCGAACAAAAGGCTGCCAAGCCCGGCAATAGGAAAACGACTGCCATCCTGCTTGCCACGAATCAAATACCCGGATAAAGAAAAGAGTCCCGGTACTAGAAACAACACACCGATTGTAATAACCAGATAAAGAATGGCAGCCTCAGGCCATGCCACCAGCAACACACCGATGACCAACGCACAGATACATCTGATTATAGAATAATTCATTGTTTTCATATTCAATCATGTCTAATTGGTTAATGAAGCGAATATACTGATTATTTCTGAGAAGACAGATGCAAAATGGATATTAATTTTCAGACAGAAGAACAAAAGAACAAAAAAAGAAAGCCAAAACAAATTTTCCTGCCATAAGCTTAGAACTAATTCTATTGTTCTATAGACTTTAGCAAACAGAATGTTATACCGACTATTCCAATCTATTCTTTCGTACCCATGCCTGAAGATCATCCTTTTGTCTTATGACAAATCACTCTATCTGTTCTGTTTCAGGCAGACTTTGTTCATTCTCGTCCTCATCGATCAAAATAGCCCAAAAGAGCCACCATAACAGCAATCCTGCCAACAACACGGCACCTATTCTTATCCAAAGTTTACGTTTCATACACTTCATTTTAATGATTTATTAACTGATGTATTAAAACCATTCCGCCACCCGAAATGTTCATTTATAAAACCAATTTAAAGTAATAAGATTATGAATAATGGAAAATTCTTTGCCGGACTGGCACTAGGAGCGCTGGTCGGCAGTGCATTAAGTTGTTTTGCGCACAGCAACAGAGGTCGCAAATTGAGAAGAGACGTGTATGATGCCATTCAGGACTTACAAGAAGATGCAAAAGACCTGGCTCATCATGCAAAACATAAAGCAGAAGAAGTAAGCAGTGAAGTAGCCGGAAAAGTAGGTGAGAAAGTGGAAGAAGTGAAAGGGAAAATACACGAAGCTGCAAATAAATAAAAAAAAAGTAAGTTTTTCTTTGGAGTTTAAAACAAAACGCTTACATTTGTCCCAAAATAAAAACAGATTTTATGAATAGAATCATGGTAAATACATATTGGTGGCGTTTCTTACAACTAAACAAGTCGTAAGGGAACCAGACCATGTATATATACCTGACATTCTAAAAGGATATTCAAACTGAAGGCCTGTCGTACTTACGACAGGCCTTTTTTCGTTAGTGCAATTAACATTAAAATATAGAACGACAATGAAAACTTATCAGGTAAACAAAGAAGGTTATTATGGCGAATTTGGAGGGGCGTATATTCCCGAAATCCTTCACCGCTGTGTGGAAGAATTGCAGAATGCCTATTCCAAAGTATTGGAAAGTGAAGGATTCAAACAAGAATTCCACCAGTTACTACGCGACTATGTAGGACGCCCTTCACCTCTTTACCTGGCAAACCGGCTAAGCAAGAAATATGGCTGTAAGATCTACCTGAAACGTGAAGATTTAAACCACACCGGAGCACATAAAATCAATAATGCCATCGGACAGGTGTTACTGGCAAAACGTATGGGGAAAAAACGTATCATTGCAGAAACCGGAGCTGGACAGCATGGGGTGGCCACCGCTACGGTATGCGCTTTGATGAACATGCAATGCATTGTTTACATGGGCAAGACCGATGTAGAACGCCAGCATATCAATGTAGAAAAGATGAAAATGCTGGGAGCCGAAGTCCGCCCGGTCACTTCCGGCAACATGACACTGAAAGATGCTACAAACGAAGCCATCCGCGACTGGTGTTGCCACCCTGCCGATACTTACTATGTCATCGGCTCTACCGTAGGCCCTCATCCCTACCCTGATATGGTGGCACGTCTGCAATCCGTTATCAGCGAAGAAATCAAAAAGCAGCTGAAAGAACAGGAAGGAAGGGAATATCCCGATTACTTGATGGCTTGTGTAGGAGGAGGAAGCAATGCGGCAGGAACCATTTATCACTATATAGATGATGAACGTGTGCAGATTGTCCTGGCCGAGGCAGGAGGCAAAGGTATAGACACCGGTTTCTCGGCCGCTACCATCCAACTGGGGAAAATGGGAATTATCCACGGAGCAAAGACCTTGGTTATCCAAAACGAGGACGGACAAATAGAGGAACCTTACTCCATTTCTGCCGGTCTGGATTATCCGGGCATAGGACCCATGCATGCCAATCTGGCCAAACAGCAACGCGCTTTGGTACTCGCCATAAACGATGATGAAGCCATCCGTGCCGCATTTGAGCTGACCCGGCTGGAAGGTATCATTCCTGCATTGGAATCGGCTCATGCATTGGGAGCATTGGACAAAATGAGATTCAAGCCAACGGATATAGTGGTTCTCACCGTATCAGGACGCGGAGATAAGGATATTGAAACCTACTTGAAAGAATCCGGCACAAGGACCTCCTTGCAATAACACATAGAAACCCATGAGAGCAAAAACCCTATACGGACAACTATAAACAGAAAAGAAACAATGAAAACTTTTACCTATACCACCCGATGCAAAACCATACTGGGTGACCTGCATACACCGGTCAGTACCTATCTGAAAGTGCGCGACATTTTCCCACAGAGTGCACTGATGGAAAGTTCCGACTATCATGGAAGTGAGAACAACCGTTCTTTCATCGGACTGAATCCTGTAGCCAGCATCGGAATCAATCATGGCACAGCCACTGCCACCTACCCTGACGGCAGCATAGAAGAACATCCCATCAGCGAACATTTCCGGGCAGACCATGCGATCTCCGATTTTCTGAATCGTTTCAAGGTAAGCGGAGAATACAACAACTACTGCGGACTGTATGGCTATACCACTTTCAATGCCGTACGCTATTTCGAACATATCAATGTAAAAGACAGCCGTGATCCTAAGAACGATGCTCCGGATATGTTGTATATCTTATATAAATACCTGATTGTCTTCAATGACTTCCGCAACGAAATGTTATTACTGGAAATGTTGCAGGACGGTGAGGACAGCCATCTGGATTATGTGGAAAAAGCGATCCACAACCGTAACTATACTACTTACGACTTCCGTGCCGTGGGCGAAACCACCAGTACCCTGACCGATGAAGAACATAAGGCGAACATCCGCAAAGGCATTGCCCACTGTATGCGCGGCGATGTTTTCCAAATCGTCCTTTCACGCCGTTTTATCCAACGTTACGAAGGAGATGATTTCAAACTTTACCGTGCTTTACGCAGCATCAACCCGTCCCCCTACTTATTTTACTTCGATTTCGGAGGCTTCCGTATTTTTGGTTCCTCTCCCGAAACCCATTGTAAAATAGAAAACGGGCGTGCCACCATTGACCCTATCGCCGGAACCACCCGCCGCAACGGAGACAAGAAAATAGATGCTGAACTCACCGCCAACCTATTGGCTGATCCCAAAGAAAATGCGGAACATGTAATGCTGGTAGATCTGGCACGCAATGACTTGAGCCGCAACTGTCACGATGTACAAGTAGAATTTTACAAAGAAGCTCAATATTACAGCCACGTCATTCATCTGGTAAGCCGGGTCAGCGGCGAACTGAACCCCAAAGCCAATCCCATCAAAGCATTTATTGATACTTTCCCGGCCGGAACCCTGAGTGGCGCTCCGAAGGTAAAAGCCATGCAGCTGATCAGCGAATACGAACCTCACAGCCGTGGAGCCTATGGAGGTTGCATCGGATTTATCGGGCTGAACGGCACATTGAACCAAGCTATCACCATTCGTACATTCGTCAGCCGCAACAACGAACTATGGTTTCAAGCCGGTGGCGGCATCGTAGCTAAGAGCAATGAAGAGTACGAATTACAAGAAGTAAACAACAAACTGGGAGCACTTAAAAAAGCAATCATCCTGGCAGAACAAATGTAAAAACGAATCATCATGAAAACAGTAATTATAGACAACTATGACTCATTTACCTACAATTTGAGTCATTTGGTAAAAGAACTGGGAGCCGAAGTTACCGTATTACGTAACGATGCTTTCCAACTGGAAGAATTGGAAAAATTCGATAAAATCATTCTTTCACCCGGTCCCGGTATTCCATCAGAAGCAGGCCTGCTGCTCGAAGTAATTAAAAGATATGCCGGCAAGAAACCGATTCTGGGTGTATGCTTGGGAGAACAGGCCATAGGAGAAGCTTTTGGCGGCAAACTGACCAATCTGAGCGAAGTATTTCATGGCGTACAGACCCCCATCTCAATTAAAAAGAACCAATCAAAAGACAAAGGAAAGAAAACCGATTACATTTTCAACGGACTGCCGGATGAAGTGCCGGTAGGACGTTATCACTCATGGGTGGTAGATACGGACGGTTTCCCTGAGTGCCTTGAAATAACCGCAGTAAGCCAGGAAGGTCTCGTCATGGCATTGAAACATAAAGAATACGATATCCACGGCATCCAGTTTCATCCCGAATCCGTACTAACCCCCGATGGTAAAGCCATGATAGCCAACTTTCTAAACGCATAACCCCAACCGTACATAATAAATATGAAAGCTATATTATCCCGCCTCTTCAATCACGAGGAACTGACCCGAAAAGAAGCAAAGAATTTGCTGCTCAACATAACCCGGGGAATGTATAACGACGCACAGATAGCCGCCCTGCTGACCGTTTTCCAAATGCGCGGCATCAAAGTAGAAGAATTGATAGGTTTCCGTGAAGCATTGCTCACCACCCGCATACCTATAGACTTTTCCGCTTACACCCCTATTGACATTGTGGGCACAGGCGGTGATGGAAAAAATACCTTCAATATCTCTACTTGCGCCTGCTTCATTGTAGCAGGAGCCGGATATCATGTTGCCAAACACGGCAACTATGGCGCGACTTCCGTCAGCGGAGCCAGCAATGTCATCGAACAACACGGTGTAAAATTCACGAACAATCCGGATAAGCTGACCCGTTCTATGGAAGAATGTGGAATGGTCTATATGCATGCCCAGTTGTTCAATCCTGCCATGAAAAGTGTAGGCCCTGTCCGCAAAGCACTGCAAGTACGTACCATATTCAACCTGCTAGGTCCGCTGGTTAATCCATGTCTTCCGGCTTACCAACTTCTAGGAGTCGCCGATCTGCCGCAAATGCGCCTTTATACCAACGTGTTCCAAAAACTGGGCATTGGCTTTGCCGTAGTAAACAACCTGGACGGTTACGACGAAATCTCACTGACCGATGAATTCAAAGTGATGACCAATCGCTACGAAACCATCTACAAGCCATCCGAACTAGGCTTCTCTCTCGCCAGACAAGAAGAGCTTTATGGTGGGAACACTCCCGAAGAAGCGTCGAAAATCTTCAATAACGTACTGGAGAACAAAGCCACCAAAGCCCAGACAGACTGTGTACTGATTAACGCTTCTTTTGCCATACAAGCCATGGAACCGGCCAAACCGATAGAAGAATGCGTGGCCATCGCCCGTGAATCATTGGAAAGCGGAAAAGCATTGAATACATTGAAAAAATTTGTGGAACTGAACAGTTGACTACACACCCGGTATTCCACTACCAAACGCCTCATACAATGACAGATATATTAACAGAAATCATCGCCTGCAAGCAAATCGAGATCGAACTGCAAAAGGCTGCCATCAGCAAAGAAATGCTGATAAACAATTGTAACGAACCCATGCCACGTATCAGTATGCGTGCCAGTCTTGCCTCTTCTCCTTACGGCATCATCTCCGAGTTCAAGCGTCGCTCTCCCTCCAAAGGATGGATAAAAGAAGACGCACAGGCAGATACCATTCCTCCCGCTTACGAAGCGGCCGGAGCCTCCGCACTTTCCATCCTCACCGATGAAAAATACTTCGGCGGCAGCCTGAAAGATATCCGTTCGGCACGCCCCCACGTGCAACTTCCCATTCTAAGGAAAGATTTCATTATAGATGAATACCAACTTTATCAGGCACGCATCGTAGGAGCGGACGCTATCCTTCTTATAGCCGCCGCTTTGAAGAAAGAGCAATGCAAAGCCCTAGCCCTCAAAGCCCATGAACTGGAACTGGAAGTCCTGCTGGAAATCCACAACGAGCAAGAACTGGAATATATAGACGAGAACATTGACATGGTGGGAGTCAACAACCGTAATCTGGGAAGCTTCCACACAGAGGTGGAAAACTCTTTCCGTCTGGCGGAAAAACTACCCGAAGAAATGCTCCGGATCTCTGAAAGCGGCATCTCCAGCCCCGAAACAGTCAAACAACTCCGGGCTGCCGGCTTCCGAGGCTTCCTGATAGGGGAAAACTTCATGAAAACACCCGCACCGGGAGAAGCCTTAAAAGAATTTATAACCCAACTAGAGAAATGTTAGGATGAAGCAACAATGATTATCAAGGTATGCGGTATGCGCGAGCCCGAAAACATACGCGCCATAGAGCAAGCCGGAGCAGACTGGATGGGCTTCATCTTCTTCCCCCAATCTGCCCGCTACGTATCACATCGTCCGGAATACCTACCGGAACAATGCCACCGGATCGGGGTCTTCGTCAACGAAAGCAGCGAAAACATCCTGCTGAAAGCACAGGAATTCGGTCTGCACCATATCCAATTGCATGGCAGGGAGACACCGGAACAATGCCGCAAATTAAAAGCCGCCGGACTGGGAGTCATTAAAGTTTTTTCCATAGCACAGGAAAGTGACCTGCAATCCGCCGGTTGTTATGAGGGCGTTTGCGATTACTTTCTTTTCGACACTGCCTGCTCCGGATATGGCGGCTCCGGCAAAACCTTCAACTGGAATATCCTGCAAGCCTATCGGGGAAAGACGCCTTTCCTGCTGAGTGGCGGTCTCCGTCCCGGCAGTCTTTCCCTTTTGTTGCAATTCAAGCATGAACAATGGGCAGGTATCGACCTGAACAGCGGATTCGAGACCGCTCCGGCTCTGAAAGACGACGCCGCCGTCCACACATTTATAAACCAATTAAAACAAAAAATACAATGAACAGAATCAACCAGTTATTCAGTACCAAGCAAAAAGACATCCTATCTATTTATTTTTGTGCAGGCTTTCCTACCTTAGAAGGTACGGCAAGCACCATCAAAGTCCTGGAAAAAAAAGGGATTAACATGATTGAAATCGGCATTCCTTTCAGTGACCCGATGGCTGACGGTCCCGTTATCCAGCACGCCGCCACCCGCGCCTTGAAAAATGGCATGACACTGAAGCTCCTTTTCGACCAACTGAAAGATATCCGTAAAGAAGTACAGATTCCGCTGGTGCTGATGGGATATCTCAATCCCATCATGCAATATGGATTCAAGGATTTCTGCCGCACTTGCCGGGAGACGGGAATCGACGGAGTGATTATCCCCGACTTGCCTTTCAAAGATTATATGGAGGAATATCGTTCCATAGCCGAGGAACAAGATGTGAGAATCATCATGCTCATCACTCCGGAAACCAGTGAAGAACGTATCCGCCTGATTGATGAACATACCGACGGTTTTATCTATATGGTATCTTCCGCCGCTATCACCGGTGCTCAAAAAAGATTTCAACGCACAGAAACAAGCCTATTTCCAACGCATCGCCGACATGAATTTACGCAATCCCCGCATGATAGGTTTCGGAATTTCCAATAAGCAAACCTTCGAAACCGCATCCGCTCATGCCGCAGGAGCCATCATCGGCAGTAAATTCGTGACCTTGCTGGATGAAGAAGACGGAGATACGGAAAAAGCAGCGGACAAGCTGCTGGAAGCCTTGAAAAACTAACCTTTCACAACTCGTAACATCCTCTTCTTCAAAAATCCACCTGAAAGATCATGGCGATACAAGTGAAAAATATAATATCTTACAGGTATAAGATTATATATCTTGCAGCAGTAAGATCTATAATCTTATACCTGATCTTTCTACTTCTTCCATCCACAGCATCCGGCAGAAGCAGTTATCACCTATAAAGAAAAACATTTTGTTATTTCCCTCTCTTATTTTTGTCATACTTATACATAATTACTATCTTTGTGCCAAAATTAAACAAGAGAAGCGCATGATACAGAGTGAATATCCTTCCGTTTTGCTAATATACACAGGCGGTACGATCGGCATGATTGAAAATCCTGAGACAGGTGCACTAGAAGCCTTTAATTTCGACCAGTTACAAGACAATGTCCCCGAATTGAAGCGGTTCAACTATCGCATCTCCTCTTACCAATTCAATCCCCCCATTGACTCTTCGGATATGGAACCTGCCTTGTGGGCCAAGTTAGTCAAGATCATCAAATACAATTATGATAATTTTGACGGGTTCGTCATTCTGCACGGTACAGACACCATGGCATACACCGCTTCAGCGCTCAGCTTCATGCTGGAAAACCTGAGCAAGCCGGTTATCCTGACTGGCAGCCAGCTGCCCATCGGCATGTTGCGCACCGATGGAAAGGAAAATCTGATCACTTCCATAGAAATAGCCGCTGCCAAACATCCGAACGGCACTGCTATTGTACCCGAAGTATGCATCTTCTTCGAAAACCATCTGTTGCGCGGAAACCGTACCACAAAAATAAATGCGGAGAATTTCAATGCGTTCCGTTCATACAATTTCCCTTCGCTGGCAACAGCAGGCATCCACATAAAATATGAATATGACCGTATTCACAAAGCCGATCCCAATCTGCCATTAAAACCACACTATCTTTATGATACCAATGTAATTATACTGACCCTTTTTCCGGGCATCCAGGAAAACATGATCAGCAATATTCTGCATACACCGGGATTACGCGCAGTGGTATTAAAGACCTACGGTTCGGGCAACGCTCCGCAAAAGCCGTGGTTCATCGAACTTCTAAGGGATGCCACCTCACGGGGAATCATCATTGTCAACATCTCCCAATGCTCTACCGGAACAGTGGAAATGGGAAGGTATGAAACCGGACTCCATCTGCTGGACGCAGGGGTCATCAGCGGCTATGACAGTACGGTGGAATCCGTTCTAACCAAACTGATGTTCCTTTTGGGACACGGAAAAAGTGAAAGAGAAATACGTTACCAAATGAGTATTCCAGTAGCCGGAGAGTTTACGAAATCATAATTTATTGCGTTCCAATTATCATCCGGCGGGATGATTGCAGAATCATTAAAATGGTGTAATCTGCGATGAGAACTTAACGATTTTATAGCATGTAATCTTTTTGTAATATTTGTTTCATCAAATAGTAATAAAAATGCTCCATTTTTGCAATGCTGATCAAAAAAGATTAGTTTTGTAGTATTAAAAAGATGGATATATGAATGATTACCGCATTTTAGTAGTTGACGATGAAGAAGATCTATGCGAGATTCTTAAATTCAATTTAGAAAACGAAGGGTATTTTGTGGACACGGCAAACTCTGCCGAAGAAGCCCTGAAGATGGAACTGACCCAATACAACTTGCTGTTGCTGGATGTGATGATGGGAGAAATATCAGGATTCAAAATGGCGAACATGCTGAAAAAGAATAAAGCTACTGCTTCTATTCCCATTATATTCATTACTGCTAAAGATACTGAAAACGATACCGTAACAGGGTTCAACTTGGGAGCCGACGACTATATCTCGAAGCCATTTTCACTGCGCGAAGTTATAGCACGCGTTAAGGCTGTCCTTCGACGCACCAGTCCTACACAGGGAAAAGAAGCGCAAGAACAATTACAGTACAAAGGGCTTTTAGTCGACATAACCAAGAAGAAAGTCAGCATAGACGGTATAGAAATTTCCCTGACAAAAAAAGAATTCGAAATCCTGTTGCTGTTGTTACAAAACAAAGGCCGCGTATTCTCACGCGAAGATATTCTGGCTAAAGTATGGCAGGAGGAAGTCTATGTGCTGGACCGTACCATTGACGTCAACATTACCCGCTTGCGTAAAAAAATAGGCGAATATGGAAAATGCATCGTCACCCGCCTGGGATACGGATACTGTTTTGAATGCGAATAACCTAACCTGTACCTTTCCATGACTATTAAATTATCCAGCCACGTCCTGTCATTCAACAAGAAACTATTCTTGTCGGTAATTTCCTTATTCATAGCATTCGCCATCTGTTTCATGGCATTCCAATATCGCAGGGAGAAGGAATACAAAATAGAATTGCTGAACACACAACTCCAGAATTACAACGACCGCCTGAATGATTTTCTCCGTGGCAGGGATACACTGAATATTCAACAATTGAACGACTATGTTTGCGAACACACCTTTGAAGATCTACGCGTGACACTGATCAACAAGAATGGTACTGTAATTTATGACAATCTGGAAAAAGATCCCAGCCACTTCGAGAACCACCATAACCGTCAGGAAATAAAAGAAGCCATCATTTATGGCAGCGGCTACTCCATTAACAGACAATCGGAAAGCCTGGGCGGTGAATTTTTCTATTCGGCAAAGTATTATCCTAATCTGGACTATATCATTCGTTCAGCCCTTCCCTATAATGTCAGTCTGATGAGACACCTGAAAGCAGACTCTCATTATGTATGGTTCACACTGATAATCAGCCTGATATTAATAATTGTGTTCTACCGATTCACACATAAATTGGGAATGTCTATCACCAAATTGCAACAATTCGCCATGAAAGCCGACCGCAATGAACCGATAGACACTGATATGCAGGATACCTTTCCCAAAAACGAACTGGGCGAAATATCCCAACATATCATCCAGATTTACAAACGTCTGCATCAGGCAAAAGAAGATTTATATATCGAACGCGAGAAACTGATCACCCATCTCCAGATCTCGCACGAAGGCTTAGGCGTATTCAACCACCGCAAAGAAGAGATTCTGGTAAATAATCTGTTCACACAATACGCCAACCTTATCTCGGACAAAAATCTGAGTTCTACGGAAGAGATCTTCTCCATCCCCGAATTGCAGCCCATCACCCGTTTCATTACAAAAAAACAAGGAACGCAGTATCGGCAAAGAAGAGAAACGGATGTCATTGAACATAGACAAAAACGGACGTATCTTTGCCGTGGAATGCATTATCTTTCAAGATGACAGCTTTGAAATCTCCATCAATGACATCACTCAGGAAAAGGAACAGGCACTTCTGAAAAAACAGCTGACACAGAATATCGCCCACGAATTGAAAACCCCTGTAAGCAGCATACAGGGATATCTGGAAACCATAGTAAACAATCCTACCCTGCCCCGTGAGAAAATCAATGCTTTCCTGGAGAGAAGCTATGCACAAAGTAACCGGCTGGCACATCTGTTACGGGATATCTCCGTACTTACCCGCATGGAAGAAGCTCCGAACATGATCGAAACAGAACCGGTAAACCTCACCACCATGATGCGGAATATCCTGAACGAAGTAACTTTGGAACTGGAAGAAAAGCAGATCACAGCCCACAATATGCTGCCTGAAGGACTGACCATACAAGGCAATTCTTCCCTGCTATACTCCATCTTCCGGAATCTGACAGACAACGCCATTGCATACGCAGGAACTCATATTTCCATAACCATCCGCTGTTTCCGTGAAGACGAACGTTTTTATTATTTCAGTTTCTCGGACACAGGCGTAGGAGTAGGACCCGAACATCTAAGCCGTTTGTTCGAGCGTTTCTATCGGGTGGACAAAGGACGTTCACGCAAATTGGGCGGTACCGGACTGGGACTAGCTATTGTAAAAAACGCAGTCATTCTGCATGGCGGAACAATCTTCGCTAAAAATACCCCCGGTGGAGGTCTGGAATTCATATTTACATTGAGTAAAGAATAAGAGGATACAAGAGCCTGTTTCTAAATTTTCTTCAAAATTTAAACAGGCTCCAAAAAATAAAGAAAGATAATTGTTTTCTTAAATATAAACTGTATCTTTGCAGTGCATCGGTTCATTTATCTCCCCTCCGAGGTGAATGATTAAAAGGGAATCAAGGTGAGAATCCTGAACAGTCCCGCTGCTGTATGTTTCACTAAACGCATAAGCAAAATGCCAATAACCACTGGGATAATTTCCGGGAAGGTGCTTATAGCGGAAACGAGTCAGAAGACCTGCCTGTGCATTTATCAAATCTGAAGCTTTCGAGGAAAGAGCTTGGAACACTGAACGTAAGGGATGCCTTTAAACACATCCGCTATTTTCTCCGTTTCACTGTCCGGAAAAGAATATCAGGTAAAAAGAAAATTTATTTTAAAGTAAACTCTGCCAAGTTTATTTGGAGTGCTCAGCCGAAGTGATTCGCCTGAGCATTATTTTATAATCCAAGTCAATACAAAATCGGGATGAGTGACATAACGGACCCGATAACGTTCCTGCCGGCCTGTACGATATTCGCATGCCTCGAACTCCCCCTCTTCCGACAAGCTGAAAGGAAAAATACGAAGATGACGAATGAAATCCACCTCCTCTACTCCCATCAGTTTGAACAGTGCCTCCTTGGCCGACCAATGGAGCAATAAAGCATAAACTTCATCTCCTTCCATCATTGCGGGTTCTTCATCGGAACGAATAAAACGGGAAGCTACTTTCCGCACTCTGGTTCCATACTGCTCTATATCCATTCCCACCTCACAGGAAGAATGAAGCGCCACCGCCACATAACCGCGAGTATGCGAGATGCTGATATACCGGCTTCCATCCTTTAGATAAGGCCTTCCCGAAGAGTAATAAGCTATCTCCTTTTCTTCTCCACACAAAGCCTTCAGCAGCACACGTACCGACAACCATTCATGCTTCCGTTTTTCGGAAAGAACAGCCAATTTCTCCCTATACCAGTCTTTATGCTCCAATGATGCCAGCAGTTGTTCCGTTGTTTCATCAGACTTCCATATTCCAAGCAGAAACTCCCCTTCGATATAAGTACGGTATAAAGGCATAATAAAATCTATTTCTTTTCTTCTTCCACGGAGCTGGAAGAGTCAACGATAACTTTTACTTTCAAAATGCGGCGCGTATTCATTTCAAGTACCTCAAAATGATAATTCCCATAATCTAACCGCTCGTGCAATACAGGAAACTCCCCTTTTATTTCCAGCAACAAACCGGCCAAAGTGTCCGCATCTCCTTCCACTTTCTCGAAAAGAGCGGGATCAGCTTTCATAATCTTATAAAAATCGGACAGCAAGGTTTTTGCCTCGAATATATAGGTACGGTCATTCAGTTTCACATACGTACGCTCTTCATCATCGTATTCATCATTAATCTCTCCTACAATCTCCTCGATGATATCCTCCATTGTAACAATGCCCGAAGTACCTCCAAACTCATCGACAACGATGGCAATATGGATCTTGTTCGCCTGAAAATCACGCAAAAGGTCATCAATCATCTTCGTTTCAGGTACAAAGTAAGCAGGACGGACCAATGTCTGCCAACGAAAGTTGTCGCCCTTGCCCAAATGAGGAAGCAAATCCTTTATATAAAGAATCCCCTTTATATTATCCCGCGATTCGGCATATACCGGAATACGGGAATAGGCATTTTCCACAATACATTTCAACACATCGGAATAAGGAGTATTGATTTCCAAGTCCACCATATCCAGCCGGGAAGTCATCACTTCCTTAGCCGTTTCCTCACCAAAACGGATAATACCTTCCAAAATATTGCTTTCCTCTGAAATCTCACTCTTGTCCGTCAGTTCCAAAGCCTGTGAAAGTTCGTCGACAGAAATATTATAATTCTTTTTTGCCACACATCTGTTCACCAAAAAGGAAGAACGGACCAGCAATGCCGACAAAGGTGAAAAGAATTTCTTTAAAAAAGAAATGGCAGGAGCTGCCTTACGGCAAAACTTCAACGTGTTCTGTGCCGAATAAATTTTAGGCATGATTTCACCGAAAAGCAACAGCAGAAAAGTAAGGACAACCGTTATTAGCAGGAATTCCAGAATCACGGAATTTCCAAAGTGTATGGTGCTGGCAAAAAAGTAATTGCACAGCATGATAATGGTTACATTGACAAAATTATTAGAGATAAGAATAGTCGCTAACAAGCGTTCGGAATCATTCAGCAGGGCGCTGATACGCCTGTCCGAAGTATGTTTTCCTTCCTCTATCTCACTTAAATCAACAGGTGAAAGGGAAAAGAAAGCTATTTCCGAAGCAGACACAAAGCCTGAGGCATACAACAATAAAACAGCTAACAAGATAGCTATGATAGCTCCCATGGTAGGAGCTGTTACGGTTACACCGTCAAATAAATCCGCCAAGCGGCATAAATACGAGTCAGGGTCCAAGGAATCTGGTTTTAGTTAAACATCAAGTTCTCTTAATTAAAAAGGTAAATCGTCCGTCAGACTATTATCCGAGGCTTGCTGTTGTTGCAGAGCCGCTTGTGCAGACACCTGCTGCCGGGATACCGCTTGTGCCTGCGGTACATATCCTGTACCCGGTTGCTGCGAGGTGTTACGCGGGGTCAGCATCTCCATATTATCAGCAAAAATCTCGACAATGGTACGTTTTATGCCATTCTGGTCATCGTATGAACGGCTGCGGATTTTCCCTTCTATGTAGAGTTTGTCGCCCTTACGGACATATTTTTCCGCAGTTTGGGCCAGTCCTCTCCATAACACGATATTATGCCATTCCGTACGTTCGGGAACCTGTGTTCCATTCTGCAACGTATAGGCACGATCGGTGGTGGCCAACGAGAAAGTGGCAACGGCAATGCCGGTATCCAAATATCTCACATCAGGGTCCTTTCCTACATTTCCAATCAAAATGACTTTATTTACTGACATTCTATTATTCCTTTTTAATTATTAGGCTCCAAAATTAGCGAAAAAAAACTGATTCACCAAACGCGATACGGCAAATTTATGCAAATCTTCCACGCTTATTCTCTGATACTTCGCAAAAGAAGCCGAATTCTCAGGGAGAATCACTTCATAAAAATTTGCGTAAATCACCCGGTGGGATAACACGTGCTTCACCCCTTTCCGCACCAGCCGCACTATGGGCTCCTCTCCTCCGGCCAGCATCTCGCGAAACTGTGGCGATGCATACAGTTCCTCTTCCGTCCACTCACGATCCGTTTCTATCAAAGGCGGTTCATACAAATTTTTCCATATATCATTTCCGCTGCGCTTATGTATAAAGGTATACGCGCCCATGCGTACATATATATAATTAAAATAACGATTAGTCACCTTGTTTTTATGTTGCTTCACAGGCAAAGAGCCGGCAATCCCCTTCAGACGCGCCACACAAGAATCGTTTAGCGGACAAAACAGGCAGTCGGGCGCTACCGGAGTACACTGCAAAGCTCCAAAATCCATGATAGCCTGGTTGTAGAGACCAGGGCGCTCACGGTCCAGCAACTCATCGGCAACCCGGACAAACAGTTTCTTTCCTTCCGCCGAATCAATGGGGGTATCAATGCCTAACCAACGGGACAGCACCCGATACACATTACCGTCCACCACTGCGTATGGCATACCGTAAGCAAATGAACAAATAGCCGCTGCTGTATATTCTCCCACTCCTTTCAAAGCACGCACCCCAGTGTATGTTACAGGAAATCCTCCTGCCTCTGCCATCCTTCTGGCCGCAGCATGCAAATTTCTCGCACGGGAATAATACCCCAGCCCCTGCCAATATTTCATCACCTCATCCTCATCGGCTGCCGCCAGTGCGAACACATCAGGAAAACGGGCCACAAAACGTTGATAGTAATCATATCCCTGAACCACACGAGTTTGTTGTAGAATAATCTCCGAGATCCATATCAAATAAGGATTTTTTGTCCTTCTCCACGGCAAATCACGCCCGTTTTCCCTATACCAATCTATCAATTTTCTGCTAAAATTCTCCATATCAGTATTATATAAAAGTGCATTCTATGCAATATTTCCGCAAAAGTAAACCAAGAAAATGGAAGAAGATGCTTTTTTTAGGAAATTTATTCTGAATATATTTCTTAAAGAGGGAGAAAAGCTATATATTTGCAGTCCAAAAAATTAAGATATAAGTATAACAATAATTATTTAGCGAAATGACTAAAGCAGATATCGTAAACGAAATTACGAAAAATACCGGTATTGACAAGGTGACAGTGTTAACCACACTTGAGGCTTTCATGGATACAGTAAAGGATTCATTATCTAAAGAAGAAAATGTGTACCTGCGTGGTTTTGGAAGTTTTGTAGTGAAGAAAAGAGCTCAGAAGACTGCTCGCAACATTTCAAAGAACACTACAATCATTATTCCGGAGCACAATATTCCGGCATTTAAACCAGCTAAGACATTTACATTATCAGTAAAGAAATAATAAACAAGAGTATTAACCCATAAAATTTGAAGCTATGCCAAGCGGAAAGAAGAAAAAAAGACACAAAATGTCTACTCACAAGCGTAAAAAAAGACTAAGAAAGAACAGACATAAAAGCAAAAAATAATTTGTAGTCTGTCTGTGACGACAAATAAAGAACAAACCTTGCAAAGCAACAAAAGTCTTTCAGGTTTGTTCTTTGTTTAATGAGAAAAGTGAACAATTTAAAAATACAAAAGTGACAAGCGAACTAGTAGTAGACGTACAACCCAAAGAGATTTCCATCGCACTCCTTGAAGATAAAGCGTTGGTGGAATTTCAGAAAGAAGGGAGAAGTGCTTCCTTCAATGTGGGAAATATGTATTTGGGACGGGTAAAGAAACTAATGCCCGGCCTTAATGCCTGTTTCGTGGATGTCGGCTTTGAAAAAGATGCTTTTCTTCATTATCTAGACCTAGGTCCTCAATTTCATTCTTATCAGAAGTATCTGAAGCAAGTTTTAAGCGACCGTAAAAAACTTTTTCCCATCACAAAAGCTACTATGCTGCCTGATATTGAAAAGGAAGGGACGGTTTCAACCACCCTCCAACAAGGTCAGGAAGTTATTGTGCAGATTGTAAAGGAACCTATCTCGACCAAGGGCCCCAGACTAACCTGCGAATTGTCATTCGCCGGACGTTATTTGGTATTAATCCCTTTCAACGATAAGGTTTCGGTATCACAAAAAATTAAATCGAGCGAAGAACGCGCCCGTCTGAAACAGTTATTGCAAAGCATCAAACCGAAAAACTTCGGAGTGATTGTACGCACCGTAGCGGAAGGCAAAAGGGTGGCCGAGCTTGATGCAGAGCTTAAAGTCTTGCTGAAACATTGGGAAGAAACAATCACTAAAGTACAGAAGGCTCCCAAACTGCCGGCATTGGTATACGAAGAGACCAGCCGCACAGTGGCCATGTTGCGCGATCTTTTCAATCCGTCTTATGAGAACATCTATGTGAACGATGAAACAGTGTTCCATGAGATTAAGGATTATGTATCACTTATCGCCCCTGAACGAGCCGAAATCGTAAAACTGTACAAGGGTCAGCTTCCCATATTCGACAATTTCGGTATTACCAAACAAATCAAATCCTCTTTCGGGAAAACCATTTCGTATAAAAGTGGAGCTTACCTGATTATTGAACACACAGAAGCACTTCATGTAGTGGATGTCAATAGTGGAAACCGCTCCAAATCTGCCAACGGGCAGGAGGCTAACGCACTGGATGTAAACCTGGGTGCCGCCGACGAACTGGCACGCCAGTTAAGATTGCGTGATATGGGTGGTATTATCGTGGTTGACTTCATTGATATGAATCTAGCAGAGAACCGGCAGAAACTGTACGAACGTATGTGCCAAAACATGCAGAAAGACAGAGCAAAACATAACATTCTGCCCCTCAGTAAATTTGGATTGATGCAAATTACCCGCCAACGCGTGCGTCCTGCCATGGATGTCAACACGAATGAAACCTGTCCCACCTGCTTCGGGAAAGGTAGCATAAAGCCATCCATCCTTTTTACGGATACTTTGGAGAGTAAGATTGACTACCTGGTCAACAAATTGAAGATAAAGAGATTTACGCTGTACATCCATCCGTACATCGCAGCATATGTGAATCAGGGTCTGGTTTCCCTGAAGCGCAAATGGCAAATGAAATACGGATTCGGAATAAAGATTATCCCAGACCAAAGTCTGGCCTTCCTGCAATATCGGTTCACCGATGTTCACGGTGAGGAGATAGACATGAAAGAGGAAATCGAAATCAAGTAAAAGAAAAGGGAGTGATAAAAAATGTCACTCCCTTTCTTTATTTCACTACTCTAATATGCAAGGCTTGATTTCGACGTTTCACAAGCTCAAATACCAGTCACATTCTGCCGATTACAACTCACCCAACCATCACAAAGCTGGCAAAACAAAAGCACATCCGTTGCCCCTATTTTATTTACCTTGCTTATAGTCTTTCACTATTCCCTCCGCAATCCAATTTGCCAATGCCTGACGGTTATTCTTCAGAACCAGCCGTTGTTGGTCACGCTTGTTCCGAATATTTCCCAATTCCAAAAACACCGCTACGGGAGTCGTATTACGCAATACATACAAATTACGTTCACTCACCGTTCCGCGAAAGCCACGGTTTGGCTGATGCTTGTCATATTTCCTATCAAAGGTACGGTGCAAGTTATTGGCCAACCGCCTACCCTTCGTACTTTTAGGAGCGTTATAAAAAAACACATCTGTCTGCTGTCCCTTACTGCGACTGTCCACATGAATAAATACAGCTCGTTTGTAACTGCTCTTATCTTTCCGATACAGTTTATTCACCCAGTCACAACGTTGCTTCAAACGAGCCACCTGATTCAAGGGAATAGGATCTCCCATGCAAGTTTCACGTTTACTGTTTGCCAGGACATGACCGTCACGAATACCATCTTTCTTATCTTGAATGATAATATGCACCTTCGCACCTCGTGACAACAACTCACGTGCCAACCGCAGAATAATATCGTATGCATACTCATCCTCATGCAACTGACGCCCCTGATAGATACCGATGGCCCCAGGATCGGGACCTCCGTGACCACTCACCAAATAAAAACAAGCTCCGCTTAGTTCATTGGATGTAATCTGATAGGTAGCATATTCCTTTCCAAATAATGCCTCTTTGCCGGTACGAGGCTTTTTCTTCGCCAGAAGCGGTGATAGAACAAAAAATAAAAACGTGACAAATAGTACCGATCCTCTCATTACCTGTTATTTTTCTCCCAACATTTCATCTATCTTCTTGCACAAAGAAGAGAATTCTTCTTCATTGTACAAACGGGTCAGCATTACAATCTTGCCCGTTTTGTCAATCAATACATTACGGGTGATGCCCGCTTTACGGTCTGCATATCTGGCAAAAATATCAGCTCCCGGATCAAGAGCCAACGGATAGGTCACGCCGGTACGTTTGGCAAAAGCCACTACGGTTTCCAAAGGTTCGTCCCGATCCACTCCAAAGAGAGCAAACGCTTTATTATCCTTATGTTTCAACCAGATATCTTTTTCAATAAAAGGCATCTCCTTTCGGCAAACTCCACACCAACTGGCAGTGAACTGAAGCATCACCACCTTGCCACGCAAATCAGAGAGTTTCACTTTCTGTCCGTCTGTCAGTTCCATTTCAAAATCGGGAGCCATATCCCCTACCTTTACTATATAACCGGCATTATCAGGAGTAACCTGTTGTGCCTTCACCGGCTGACTCAGCAAACATGCGCAAACCAGCAACATCAGACTCATAAACTTCTTCATCGTTCTTCTCTTATTTTTATATATTCGCTACAAAGATAGGCTATTCCATCATTTTTTCGTAATTTTGGCACCCAAAATAACTACCAACTTATCAAGAAGATGAATATTTTTTGGGATACAATTACTCATTACAATGCGGGTACCTGGATTTATCAAGTTATTATCACCCTTATCGGCATTATTTTAACCTGTTCTCTATTCAAAAGCCCCACAAAAAAAATAAAAGTAGCGATGAAGTTATATCTTATATTCTTGAATGTATGGATAGCTTCCGTGTATTACATGATTTATTGTGAACCAAGAAGTTATAACAGTGCTTTGGCAGGATTTTGGGGAATCATGGCCATCTTCTGGATTTATGACCTGAAAGTAAACTACACCCCTTTTGACCGGACTCACAAACATACCGCACTAGCCGTCCTGCTTTGTATGTTGCCATTGGCCTATCCACTCTTCTCCATTATAAGGGGGATGAACTTTCCCATGATGACCTCACCTGTAATGCCTTGTTCGGTAGCGGTTTTCACCATCGGACTGCTGCTGGCATTTTCCAAACGAGTCAATATCTTTCTCGTCATGTTTCTCTGCCACTGGGCACTGATCGGTTTCACCAAAACTTACTTTTTCCATATTCCCGAAGATTTTCTGCTGGCAAGTTCGGCTGTACCGGGCCTTTATCTGTTCTTTAAAGAATACACAGCTTCCCATCTGCATACTTCCACCCTTTTCCGTGCCCGTATGATTAATCTCGCCCTGATTATTGCCTGCGGTGCAATCGGAGTGCTGTTCATGATATCTATGGTGTGCGAACTGGCTCAAGAACAGGCTTTATCGAAATAAAAACACGTCTTAATGAGGTACTTTGCAAAATCTTTCGTATTTTTGCCAACAAATTGAGTTAATGTTTTAACAGGATGAACGTATTAGAACTAAGTGAACAGGAGATTATCAGACGAAACAGTCTGAATGAATTGCGCGCTATGGGCATCGAGCCATACCCCGCAGCTGAGTATGTAACCAATGCATTTTCTACAGATATAAAAGCTGAGTTCAAGGATGATGAGGAACCTCGCAAAGTATCGGTAGCCGGACGTATGATGAGCCGCCGTGTGATGGGTAAAGCTTCATTTATCGAATTACAGGATTCAAAAGGCCGTATCCAGGTGTATATCACCCGTGATGACATCTGCCCGGATGAAAACAAAGAAATGTACAACACTGTGTTCAAACGTCTGCTGGACCTTGGTGACTTTATCGGTATAGAAGGATTCGTATTCAGAACCCAAATGGGTGAAATCAGTATCCACGCTAAAAAACTGACCGTACTGTCCAAGTCTATCAAACCGCTTCCTATTGTAAAATACAAAGACGGAGTCGCTTACGACAAGTTTGAAGACCCTGAACTGCGTTATCGCCAACGTTATGTTGACCTTGCTGTGAATGAAGAGATAAAAGATATCTTCATCAAGCGCAGTAAAGTATATAGCTCTATGCGCGAATATTTCAACTCAAAAGGTTATATGGAAGTGGAAACCCCGATTCTGCAATCCATTGCCGGCGGAGCAGCCGCACGTCCATTCATAACTCACCACAACGCACTGGATATGCCGCTGTACATGCGTATTGCCAGTGAGTTGTACCTGAAAAGACTAATTGTAGGTGGTTTCGAAGGAGTGTATGAAATAGGTAAGAACTTCCGTAACGAAGGAATGGACCGCACACACAACCCTGAATTTACCTGCATGGAAATATATGTTGCCTACAAGGACTATAACTGGATGATGGAATTTACAGAAAAAATGATTGAAAAAATCTGTCTGGATGTAAACGGCACCACTCAAGTAAAAGTAGGCGACAACATCATTGACTTCAAAGCCCCGTACAAACGTGTCACCATGCTGGACTCTATCAAGGAACACACCGGCTATGATCTGACAGGCATGAACGAAGAACAGATACGAGAAGTTTGCCAGAAACTCAATATGGAGATTGACGACACAATGGGCAAAGGCAAACTGATCGATGAAATCTTCGGAGAATTCTGCGAAGGTACTTACATCCAGCCGACTTTCATCACCGACTATCCGAAAGAAATGTCTCCGCTGACAAAGATACACCGCAGCAATCCGGATTTGACCGAGCGTTTCGAGCTGATGGTGAACGGCAAGGAACTGTGTAATGCATACTCCGAATTGAACGACCCGATTGACCAGTTGGAACGTTTCGAAGAACAAATGAAACTGAGCGAAAAAGGAGATGATGAAGCTATGATTATTGACAAAGACTTCGTCCGTGCGCTGGAATACGGTATGCCCCCCACTTCGGGTATGGGAATCGGTATGGACCGTCTGACGATGCTGATGACCGGACAGTCTACCATTCAGGAAGTATTGTTCTTCCCCCAGATGCGTCCCGAAAAGATTACTCCGAAAGACACTCCTGCCAAATTTATGGAACTGGGAATTTCAGAAGACTGGGTTCCTGTCATTCAGAAAGCAGGCTATAACCTGGTGAGCGATATGAAAGAAGTGAATCCGCAGAAGCTGCATATGGACATTTGCGGAATCAACAAAAAATATAAATTGGAACTAACCAATCCTACGGTGGACGAAGTTGCCGGATGGATTGCGAAAATTGAGAATTGAGAATTTAAAGATTGAGAATTATTCCAATTGTCAATTATCCATCATAAATAATAAGCATGAAATTGCCCGGTAAAATAGCGATAATGGGTGGTGGCAGCTGGGCCACGGCTATTGCAAAAATAGTCTTGGCTCAGGCTGAATCAATCAACTGGTATATGCGCCGCGACGACCGAATTGAAGAATTCAAACGTTTGGGACATAATCCGGCTTATCTGACAAGTGTGCGCTTTGAAATAAAGAACATCAACTTCTCTTCAGATATCAACAAGATAGTAAAGGAATCGGATACCCTGATATTCGTTACCCCCTCTCCCTATCTGAAAAGCCACCTGAAAAAGCTGAAAACCAAAATAAAGGACAAGTTCATTGTCACTGCTATCAAGGGTATCGTCCCTGACGAGAACCTGATTGTTTCCGATTATTTTCATCAGGTATACGGTGTTCCCGAAGAGAATATAGCCGTCATTGCAGGTCCGTGCCACGCAGAAGAAGTAGCCTTGGAGCGTCTTTCCTATCTGACTATCGGATGTAAAGACATTGACAAGGCGAAGATATTCGCTCGGCAGCTGGCCGGACATTACATAAAAACTTCTGTAAGCCCGGATGTGGCAGGTATAGAATACGCTTCGGTATTGAAGAATATTTATGCTATCGCCGCTGGAATTTGCAGCGGTCTGAAATATGGCGACAATTTTCAGGCTGTATTGATTTCAAATGCCATTCAAGAGATGAACCGCTTCCTGAATACCGTACATCCCGTAGAGCGTTCTATTGATGATTCCGCTTATCTGGGTGACTTGTTGGTTACCTCCTACTCCAATTTCAGCCGGAACCGCGTATTCGGAACCATGATTGGTAAAGGTTATTCCGTAAAAAGCGCACAGATAGAAATGGAAATGATTGCCGAAGGATACTACGGAACGAAATGTATCAAGGAGCTAAACAAGCACTTGCACGTGAACATGCCTATCGTAGATGCCGTTTATAATATTTTATATGAGCGCATCTCGCCCATGATTGAGATTAAATTATTAACTGATTCATTCAGATAAAATATCAGATACAATGAAGAATATTAGTTTAAACATCGACAAAGTAGCCGGTTTTGTTTCTAAGGAAACAATCGCTGCTTACGAACCTCAGGTGAAAGCCTGCATGGAAACATTGGAAAACGGTACAGGTAAAGGTAATGACTTCTTGGGTTGGTTGCATTTGCCATCGTCTATAACAGCCGAACATTTGGCTGACTTGAAAGCTACTGCCCAGGTTCTGCGCGACAACTGTGAAGTAGTAGTCGTAGCAGGTATCGGTGGAAGCTATCTGGGAGCACGTGCCGTAATAGAAGCTTTATCCAATAGTTTCCAATGGTTGAAAGCAAAACAAGACGGACCCGTCATCGTTTTTGCAGGCCACAATATCAGCGAAGATTACTTGTTCGAGTTGACTGCATACTTGAAGGACAAAAAGTTCGGTGTAATTAATATTTCCAAGTCTGGTACTACTACAGAAACCGCCTTAGCTTTCCGTTTACTGAAAAAACAGTGTGAAGACCAGCTTGGCAAGGAAATGGCGAAGAAAGTGATTGTTGCCGTTACAGATGCCAAAAAGGGTGCCGCACGTGTTACAGCCGACAAGGAAGGATATCAGACTTTCATTATCCCCGATAATGTAGGCGGTCGTTTCTCTGTCCTTACTCCAGTAGGTTTGCTGCCTATCGCAGTGGCAGGATTTGACATTGAGAAACTAGTGGAAGGCGCACGCACGATGGAAACAATATGTGGTCCGGCTACTCCGTTTGCCGAAAATCCTGCAGCTGTTTATGCTGCCACCCGCAATGAATTGTATAAAGACGGAAAGAAGATTGAGATTTTGGTAAACTTCAATCCCAAACTGCACTATATGAACGAATGGTGGAAACAATTGTACGGTGAATCCGAAGGTAAGGATGGTAAAGGTATTTATCCGTCTGCCGTCGACTTCTCTACCGATCTCCATTCTATGGGACAGTGGATTCAGGAAGGTGAACGTACTATCTTCGAAACAGTTATCTCTATCGAAAACCCGGAACATACGCTTCAAGTTCCTTCGGACAGCGAAAATTTGGATGGCTTGAATTTCTTGGCAGGAAAGCGTGTAGACGAAGTGAACAAGATGGCAGAACTAGGTACTCAGCTGGCACACGTTGACGGTGGTGTACCCAATATGCGACTGATTGTACCCGAACTGAATGAATACTACCTGGGAGAAATCATCTATTTCTTTGAAAAAGCTTGTGGTATCAGCGGTTATTTGCTGGGAGTAAATCCGTTCAACCAACCGGGCGTGGAAGCATACAAGAAAAATATGTTTGCTTTGTTGAATAAACCGGGATACGAAGAAGAGTCTAAAGCTATCCAAGCTAGATTATAATATCAAAAAACCTATTCAGAATGCCATTTATCAATGTCATTCCGAATAACAGTGAAGAATCTGAAAGCATCCATCAAATGCTTGCAGATTCTTCACTTTGTTCCAATCCAACGGTCACACCTTTGGAAATAATAACTATACATTTATTCTATGTTTAAAGAAGCGATAAATAACTATCTTCATACTCATGGATACGAATCCATCGACTTGAAAGCCGTATTATTCGATATGGACGGCGTGCTGTTCGACTCCATGCCCAACCATGCTGAGTCATGGCATAAAATAATGAAACGCTTCGGTTTCGGCCTCAGCCGAGAAGAAGCTTATATGCACGAAGGGCGTACCGGTGCATCTACGATCAATATAGTAAGTCGTCGGGAACGTGGGCATGATGCTACTGAAGAAGAAATAAAAGCTATCTACCAAGCCAAAACTGAAGAATTCAACAAATGCCCCAAAGCAGAACGGATGCCCGGCGCACTGGAAGTATTGACTAAAATAAAGAGTGAAGGACTGACTCCGATGGTAGTAACCGGTTCGGGACAAACTTCGTTATTGGACCGATTGAATCATAATTTTCCGGGCATATTCCAAGCCAACTTAATGGTTACCGCCTTTGATGTGAAATATGGGAAACCAAATCCGGAACCATATCTGATGGCCCTAAAGAAAGGCGGCTTTAAACCCAATGAAGCGTTAGTAATAGAAAATGCACCACTAGGTGTACAGGCGGGAGTTGCAGCCGGTATTTTTACCATCGCCGTGAATACAGGACCATTGCACGACAATGTGTTACTGAATGAAGGAGCGAATTTACTTTTTCATTCCATGCCCGATTTCAATAAAAATTGGGAAACACTACAATCTGCATTAAAACAAGATTAAATTTTGCAAGAATTCTTCACAATCAATAAAAAAGAGCTCCTTGCTTTCACCTAGATGAAAAACAAGGAGCTCATATTATATAAAAAATCACAGCCTATCAAAATACCTGAACCTACTTTAAAACTTTGCGTAACCAAGGAATAACCAGTTCGTTTTTAAAATAATGAGAAGGGGGGATCTACATTGACCGCTTCGAAATAGGTCTTTGAATCCAGTCCTTCATCAAGGTGCTCCACATCTTTTCTAACTGCCTTATCAGCAAACTTCGGATAATGATGAAACTCCGCATTTTCCGGTTTTCCACTAGCAGCATAAGCAGATTGTACCAAACGGAAATCACGGTCCAACCCTCCCTCTGTAAAAATGATAGGACGAGGAGCTAATGACGCAACAACATCTGGAAAATTAAAATACCTCCAATAACCAGGTATCAGATGACGGATAGAATTTGGAAAAGGACGTCTGTTTTCCTTGTCAGGTTTAGTCATTACAACGGCACGTTCCTGAGTCTGGCATAGAAAATCATTGTACACAAAAGCATAAATATCCTTATCCAACACCCCCAAGACCATCATCGGTTCTGTACCTAATGAGAATCCGCTAATCACAATCCTGTCCTTTCGGATATAAGACTGGGCTTTCATCCAATTCAGCACCTGCATATCCAGATAAGAAGTATACCCTAGCCAACTCCATCCCAGTTCAAGCAAAAAACGGGAAACAACATCATAGTCATAATTCCATCCTTTATCATAACATTCCAAATCGGAGGCTTCTCCAGCAGCGGCATTATCCACCGCTACCGCCACATAACCTTCTTTAACCATATTCAAAGCCATACTTACTTTGGGATTATTATAATCCTCAGTTAACTTATCACAGATGCCGGGCTCACCAACCAATCCTTCTTTGGTCCTTCCGGACCCCGGAATGCACAAAACTCCGGGTACTGCACCCTTCAAATGTTCCGGTTTCAAAACCAGAAAAGTGGAAACTGACTTTGGAAAAGGATAGAACTCCCATTTCTCTAAAATATATCCCTCTTTTTTTTCCGTTTTCACACAGACAGGAGACGGTTGTCTCTTTATCTCGGGAAACTTCATGATCTCCACCATCGCAGCACGCACTCCATCCTGCCATTGCGTAAATTCCTGTGCGGACATACCGGAACGGTAAGCATATTGGGGATGTGTATCTTTCAACATCTCATGAACAATGGCATAAGTACTTAGTAACCGTCCATCCCCACGATCTGATTTCACAACTGCATGCTTCTCAGGTTGGTAATTCTGAGAATTACCAACCATACATAAGCTGCATACAGATACTAAAAAGAGCAATCTTTTCATTATCATCATATTATCTCACTATTATTCATACCCCGGAGTCTGCTTGATTTCCGGATCTCCATTCAAAACTTCCACATTAACAGGCCACAACATCATATACGCCTTATCCTCTGTTAATATAGGCAATGAACTTCCATAATGCGCTTTAACAGAAAAGACAAAAGGTTTTCCGTTGGAATCACGTAAACGCAATAAATCAAACCAGCGGCTTCCCTCACCTACAAACTCTTTATCACGTTCCTGCAAAATAGCCCACTCATTATCCGCATAATCTCCTGCAATATATTTATGTTGTTCAAATTTATCACCATAAGCACGCTTACGTACCTCATTTATATATGCAGCACATTTATCCGGAGCTCCCAACCCGTTTTCACACTCGGCCAGCATCAACAAAACATCAGCATATCTATATACCGGTACATCTGAATCATAATAATGAGTTCCTCCATCCGTATGTCCCATCAGTTTTTTCCAACAAGCGCCACGAATCTTTCCTTCGAACATATATTGAAAGAAAGTAGCATCCAAACGAGTATCTTCCTTATCATAAATCTCAATAAACGGCACTTTATACTCATAACGTAATGGTCCGGCTGTCAATAGCTTCAACGGATCCGGACCATATTTATTTCCATCCAAGTCCGTAGCATTGGTAAACAAGGCTACATTATAGAACCAGTTCGCCCCCCCAATTGGTCAATTCATTCTTATTAAAACACAGAGCGAAAATGATCTCTTTATTCTTCTTCCCTTCCGGAGTCCATAAATCCGCAAAGTTTGGAAGCAGTTCGAATTGTTGGTTCACCAAATTCAATAAAGCCTTCTTTGCTGTCAACAAGTCACTGTTATTAGGATCTACGGCAGTCAGAGTAGCTATATGATCTCCTGCAATATCATCATCTGGTAATCCTGTAGTGACTTTGGCAGACCACATATATATCTTGGCCTTCAAAAGTTCCGTTGCATGATAAGACCATTCATATTGGTTGGACATCTTCTTATCCGACTCATTGAAGAAAGCTTCGGATTTATTAATATCTTCTTTGATAAACTCCAACGTTTCCTCCGGAGTAGAACGAGCCTTATATAATTGCGTAATATCAATGCTACCCTCGGTAACTTTCGGTTCCGTCTCTAACGGCACACCACCAAATGTTCGATAAAGATAGAAATAGTAATATGCACGCAAGCCATAAGCCTGTCCCAAATAAAATGATTTCTCCGTTCCAGTCAGATAATCAATTTCTTTATCTACATTTCTGATAAACAAATTTATATGCATGATATTTGGGTACACCTCATACCAATCATCGATACCGGTATTATCTTTCGTAAGCAGATTATTAGTCATAGGCGGACCATATACCCCCTCACCCATAGAAGTAACATCACTTATCAGAATCTCACTTCTGAACTCTCCCAATGTGACAGGCATCTGATATTTATCTCTTAAATCGGCATGAATACCAGTCATAAACATTTCTACCTGAGACTTCTGATTCCAAAAATCATTAGAGCCATAATAATCTTCAGGAGACAGGTCCAACGCATCACAAGCAGACAATACCATCATCCCACTCAACAATATGCTATAAAATATTTTCTTCATAATCCTTCCTATTTATTAGAATGTAACATTTAAACCCAAAACAACTGTTCTAGGGAGGGGATATCCTCCATTCTGACTGACACCATATTCGGGGGTCGCCATATTTTTGGCTGCTGTAATATATCCCAAATTCTGTGCTGTTACAGAAACATCCACCTTGCTCAAACCGGATTTATGAATCCAACTCTGAGGCAAGGAATACGACAGGCTTATTTCACGAAAAGCCAAATAATCGCCACGATAACAATTAATGTCCGATATTCTGTCATAATTACGTTTGCCCAAAAAGTCAGCCCATCCATACACCGGATATTTTCCATTCGGATTACTTTCCGACCAGGAATCTTTAACTAAAGAAATGGTATTAAATGTTCCCTGCATATTACCCATAATCCAAGGAGTTTTCCAATCATGTACCCAATAGCCTAAAGCATAATCCAAACGGCAGTTCAAAGTTAACCCTTTCCATGAAGTATTAATGTTAAAGCCTCCGGTCCAATGAGGTATCGTATTACCCAATTTCACCCGGTCATAATCATCAATCACACCATCCCCATTCACATCCTGCCATTTCACATCACCAGCCTGTATAGGCAGTCCTTTCTCCTTTTCGGCATCCGACAATTTAGCCCAAGCTTCAGGGCCATAAAGCACTTTGGCATCTGCTCCATTTTCCGTATAAGTGGATCTGTCTATCAGATTGCCTGGAATCTCACTCTCACTCTTATAAATACCAAGAGATTTAAAGGCGTAAATCACACCATATTCCTGTCCTTCCTGATAACCACCTACCCATTGTCTTTCATAGGTACCATCTGCCAGCTTGCGTCCCGTATAAACCTGATAGGCATCCTGCATATTATTCGGCAATCCATTGTACGGTAATGAGATAATCTTATTCTTATTATAAGCGGTATTCATACTAACTGTAAATTTCCAATCTTTGGTACGCAAAACATTGGCAGTCAATTCCAACTCCATACCTTGGTTTTGTACTTCTCCATTGTTAGAAAGGAAAGAAGAAACTCCGCTATGAGAAGGCAGGGTGATTTCTGCAAATTTATCCTGTGTATGTCTATTATAATAGGTGAAGTTCAAGATATATTTGTTATTCAGAAAACCAATATCGAAACCTGTCTCGAATGTGTACGATTTTTCCCATCTCATGGTGGGATTAGGCAAATCGTTTATCATCAAAGGAACTTTGCCATTATAGTTGGGTACTATTTTACCATCTTTATCTTTCATAATACCATAAGAACCTTGAACCGTATAATAATCAAGTCCTGTCACTACATTACCATTAGCATCCAGTACACCAGACACATTTCCATTGGCTCCGTAACTAGCACGAATTTTAGCATAAGAAAGTACATTGCTACAAGACTCCATAAAATTCTCTCTACTCAATACCCAACCGGCTGATATACCGGGAAAGGTTCCCCAACGGTTATCTTTTGGCAGTTTGGAGTATCCGTCGCGACGTAAAACAAGGCTCAGCAAATATTTGGACTTATAATCATAATTCACTCTGCCAAAGAATGAAAGAATACGCTGTCTGTAATGCCAAGAATCTATTTGCCGCACTCCGGCAGCAGTCGAAGTATAATTCAAATCCTGAAAATCAGATAATGGAGATCCATAACCAGATGCCGAAAAACCTTTCTTGTATGAGTCATAATATTCTACACCTACCATCGCATCCATAGAATGATCTTGCCGGAATGTAGTCTGATAATTCAAGATTCCATTGTAAGTCTGGTCTAAAAGCCGTTCATGTTTGTTGGAAGTACTATGATTAGTATCATACACCGGTCCTGTAGCTACAATATAGTCCCCTTTGAAGAACTCTCTGCTATCATCAAAATAGAACCAAGTTCCTGTGGTCTTGAATGTCAATCCTTTCATTATATTAAAGGTAAAAGACTGGCTCAGATTAAACTTGTCCGTATTATTATCATAATTCAATGCATCCTCATACACTTTCACTGTAGTCCAGCCACGAGCATAAGAAGCCACGGCAGGGCCTGCCAACCAATCACCGTCCGGACTTTTCACACGGAATGTAGGAGGAACGGACAAGGTAGTACTGAAAAAATTACCTTCACCGGCATATCCTGCACCACCATCGTCCCATTTTGCATCGGTAAATGTCAAAGAAGAATTAGAAGTAAGCCAAGGCTTAATTTTATAATCTGCATTGATCGTGAAGTTCAAACGGTGATACCAGTTGTTCATCGCATTTCCTTCGCTGCGATTATAGCCTAGGCTTGCATAATAATGTCCTTTATCATTGCCACCGGATACGCTCAAGTTATAATCCTGAGTAATAGCCGGAGATTTGATATTATAATCTTTCAGTTGATTATCACAATAAATCAATTTTTGTCCCGGATTCACCGGGTCATCCATTGTCTGCCAACCTTGTTTTAACAGGAAAGCCAGGTCATCTGTATAATTCATAACACCCCATACGGCTGTATTATCCTTATTACCATTAAGTACATTCCCTTTTTCATCAAAATATCTGTTTCCCGTTCCGTAAGGCTGTGTTCCGGATAAAGTCGCATCACTAGCAAATCCATGCCAAGCACCCGATTTATCCTGCCATATATGCGAAGACCGATAAAATGCCGAACGCATATAATACAAATAATCATGAGCATTCAAAAATTCATACTGGCTATGAAAAAAATTGAAACCGACTTTCGCACTCAAATTTATTTCCGTATGTCCTTCCGAACCTCTTTTAGTAGTAACAAGAATTACACCATTGGAAGCACGCGCACCATAAATAGCCGTAGCACCAGCATCTTTCATGACCTCCAAAGACTCGATATCCTCCGGATTCACATCACTCAACGACTCGCGTACAGCACCATCGATAATAACCAAAGGTGAACCGCTACCATCCAGATTGGTACCACCACGAAGCACCAAAGTAGGAGTGGAATTCGGATTACCGCTAGTTTGCTGTACCCTTAATCCTGCCACTGCACCAGAGAGTGCTTGCGCCGGATTAGTATGGGCCCCCGTACTTAAAGTAGAATTGTCAACTTTAGCAATGGAATTAGTCATCTTAGAACGAAGTTGTGTGCCCCCATAACCTGTTATCACCACTTCATCCAAAGTCTTATTGTCTTCCTGCAGCTGAACATTCAGAAACGTTTTTTTCCCTACCAACATTTCTTGAGTCAGATAACCGATATAAGAAAAGACCAAAGACGTTTTTTCACTTACCACTAACGTAAACCGGCCGTCTATATCAGTTATGGTACCATTGGTAGTACCTTTCTCTATAATATTAGCCCCAATAATTGCTTCTCCTTTGGCATCGGTCACTATACCTTTGACAGTCACTTTATCTTGTTGCATAACAATGGGACGCGTTTCTTCTCTAGAAATGGCCTTGCGAATTATTACTTGTCTGTCACGGATATGATATTCCAAATCAGTACCGGCAAACATTTGTTTCAGTACCTCCTCTATTGTTTTATTTCGTACATCCACATTGACACGACGAGACAAATCAATATCTGTACGATATATAAAAATAAATTGACTATTCTTTTCTACCCAATTAATCACACTCTTCAAAGTCTGGTTCTCCATGGAAACGGTAAAGCTGGTTTGTTCCGCATAACTCATTTCCGCAAAAGCCTCTTCATAACCTGTAAATGTTAAAATCATGGCTAAACTCATACATTTTGTGAATTTAGGCATGAGTTTTATTCTATTCGTGTATTTTTTCATATATTTGATTGTTTTTTCTATTTATTTCAAGGTAAATAATTAAACAACGATTCAGTGACCAGATAGTACGGCAAATACTGTCTGGTTTTCTTTTTTTACATCCTTCTTTTATTCCATAGGCTAAAGTATTTTAAGGTTCAACAATTCTCATTTAAGGCTCACATAGATTTCATCTTTATCATTTATTGTATAATGCAATGATAATGAAAGACATAAGTTATCCATAACATTGGTAATATCTGTTTGAAGATCCAGTTTTCCTGACAATGACAAGGTCGTAATCTCTGCATCATACCGTATTTTACACCCATAATACCGCTCAAGCTTCTTTAAAACATCTCCTACGGGTCTTTGATGAAGCAGCAATAAATTATCCTTCCAACTGATGTATTCGGACACATCAACCTTACGTACCTGCGTTTTATTGCCTTTAATATCCACCAATTGATTAGGTGCTAATCTTACTTTGCTCTTATTCTCAGTAGTTACTTCCACGCTTCCACGTACTAAAACAACAGATGCAGCCTCATCCTCCCTATAGGCACAGACATTAAACGAAGTACCCAGCACGCGTATATCAAACTCTCTTGTTTTGACAACAAATGGGCAATCCTTCCTTTTGGCTACATCCAGATAAACCTCCCCCTCTACCAAGATTTCACGTTTCCGTTCTTCAAAAATATCCGGATATATCACTTTACTACCTGAATTTATATAAATTCTAGTACCATCAGAAAAAGTAATATCAGCTCTTTTCCCATTAGGAACCATTATTTGATGCATTTCATTCTTTACAGATGAAGCCTGGGATATTTTAGTATTTAATGCATACTGCTGAATATTCGAACTTCCTAAAGTATCATATTTTAAAGAAGCATCATTTTTCAGATTCATAGCTTGGTTATCTGTTATCAGAATCACCTCATCACCGCAAATGGAAGTCGTGTCATTCAGCAATGCTATATCAAGCTCCGTACCCTCATCAACATTGGTACTCCACCAGTTCATAACTAAAGCCAAAGCAATCGCTGCCGCTATCGACAAAGACCACCTATAAATATGACGTCTGTGGGGAACCTTTTTTTCCCTTCCTACTCGTTTCATCACGTCCTGAAAAGATTTGTCTACATCAACAGATTCCAGTTCATCTGCTTCCCGAATCTTCTCAGTCAGGCATTGAACTGTTTTACGAAATTCATCTGAATTATATATTGTTTTTTTATTTTTCATCGAAAAACCTTTTTATTAAGAAAACGGTGCCCGATAAAAAAGGTACTCATAAAAAAGAAAAGAAATCACACTTTTCTTTGCATGAGCCTTCGCAAAACCAATAGACAAACCTTATATGACAAATAAAAGAACTTATTCATCACACAAATATCACTTCATTCCATGAAAACATGCCCAAATGATAAAACAACAATGATTAACTACTCGCTAAATCAAGAGAAGTGAAAAGCCCAAACACTACGCACAGGCACATGAACACAATGCACCAAGATACTGAAAATCCATATGGTTGAAACAGAGAAAAAGAATTCACGCAAACGTGCCAATGTACGCGACAAAAGATTCTTGCTTGATTGAGGATTCATACCTAAGATAGCGGATATTTCCTGATGGCTCAATTCTTTTACATAATATAAATACAGAATTTCACGCTGACGACCGGAAAGACGTGAAATTGCCTTAGCCAGCCTTCTTTCATTCTTCACATCCACATCATCTTTCTTAAATAAAGAATTTATTATTTCTTCGCCCATCGGAAAAAACTCATGGCATTCTTCAATCACTTCCATAGGACGTAAAGACTGAAACGCATCCAGCAGTTTATTTCTAAAAGAACAAAGCAAATACGCTTTTACATTATCAGTATAATGCAAATTCCTACAATTTAAAATCAACTTGACGAACAGATTCTGTATGGTATCGGCAACCAGCTCTCTGTCACCTACCATACGAATTCCATAGGAATACAATAACGAATAATAGCGTCGATAAACTTCTTCAAATGCCGCCGTTTCTCCTTTAATAAAAGATTCCCAAAGTTTAGTTTCACCATGTGTTCTATCAACCATAATACTAGCTCCTTAAAAACTTATTGAGCTTGCTCAGAGTTAAACTTAACAAGAAGGCAATATAAGAGATGAACCATGTAATGAATTCATCTCTTACTTTATAATACCTACATATTATTCAAACAGTTTACTGCGCGACAACATACAAGCACCGATGATCCCGGCTCTTTCTTTCAATTTAGATTCTACAATAACAGAATCACGGTTCATCAAGTTCAGTGTATATTTTCGAATAGCTGTAGTGATGGGTTGTGTCAAATAATCACCTGTACGTGACAATGCACCACCAATAATGACTAGCTCCGGATTAAATATATTAATAAGTCCCGCTACATGGCGACCTAATTTCACTCCGATTTCTTCCACCAGTTCAATACACAGCAAATCTTCCTTATTTACCGCATCAATGATATCATCCAAGGTCAAATCTTCCAAATTTTTCTTGGTATTGGAGATAATAGAGTTTTCACCATTATTAATATGTTCCAACAGAATACGATGCAAAGCAGCCCCCGAAACTTCCGTTTCTATGCATCCTTTTTTCCCACAATGGCAGATAATCTCATTCTCATATCCAAAATTATGCCCGAATTCGCCAGAGAAACCAGATTTTCCTTTATAAATCTTTCCATCAATGATAATTCCCATACCCAATCCCCAACTGACATTGATAAAGATGATATTCTTCTCACCTTTCACAACACCTTGCATATACTCACCGTAAATCATAGCACGAGTGTCGTTATCAATAGAAACACGATAACCACCCACCTTTTCTGATATGACATCCGTCAACGGGCGCTCATCAAAATTGAATATACTGTAACTATATCCCAAATCCGGATTCACACGCCCGGAAAGATTTACATTAATATTTAATATCTTATCTTTCTCAACACTGACTTTTTGAAGAAAATGTTTAATCAACTTACACAATTCGTCTAAACTCTCAGGGGTATTCTTCGCTTTAAAAGGAACATTCATTTTTAGCTGAACTACATCTCCTTTAAAATTTATCAACCCTAAGTTAATGGAAAACTGACGCACTTCAACACCTACAAAATATCCGGAATCTGCATTCAAACCATACAAACTGGGATGTCTTCCCCCACTGGTTTCCAGCTTTCCATAGTCGTTAATGTAACCTTCCTCACACATTTCATCAATGAATTTTGTAACTGTAGGCACACTTAAATCCATCTCTCTTGCTAAATCAGTAATCGTAGAGCTTCCATTATAAATATAATGGGTAATGATTTTCTTCTTCATCACAGCCATCTTTGAGCCCTTTTCAATTTCTTTCAACAAATTCTCACCCATAATAAAATATTCCGTTAATGTCCACAAATATAGTTATTTTTTTATGAAATCAAATCACATTTAAAGAGAATTTTCAAAAATTATTTTAGAAGATGTAAGCTAATTATCATTTTTTTGTAACAATTCCATTTTCCATATACATTTAAAGAACGTTTCTAAGTCGCTTATTTATCTTTCTATTTATTAAAAGAGTGATTATTAATAAATAAATTTAGTTTTTACTTGTTGTTTTCATAAATCATTTATATATTTGCACGCAACATGATTAAGTAATATAAAATATTCATTTCAAATAAATTAAAGGCTATGGAAAAGATTCACGGATTAATTGACGCACCTTTTACTCCCTTTTATGAGAACGGAGAAGTAAATTATGAACCTATTGAAGCCTATTGCCAACTATTGGTTAGAAACGGACTTCAAGGCGTATTTATCAATGGTTCTTCCGGAGAAGGCTATATGCTGACAGAAGACGAACGCATGAAACTGGCTGAACGCTGGATGGAAGTAGCACCCGAAGGATTCAAAGTCATTGTCCATGTAGGAAGCACTTGTGTAAAATCAAGCAAACGTCTAGCAGAACACGCTCAGAAAATCGGAGCATGGGGTATCGGAGCAATGGCACCTCCTTTCCCCAAAGTAGGACGCATTGAAGAATTGGTGAAATACTGCGAAGAAATAGCATGCGGCGCTCCTGCACTTCCTTTCTATTTTTATCATATCCCAGCTTTCAACGGAGCATTCCTCTCAATGGTAGCATTCTTGGAAGCCGTAGACGGTCGCATTCCTAATTTCGCCGGTATCAAATATACTTTCGAAAGCCTGTATGAATACAACCAATGCCGTTTATATAAAAATGGCAAATTTGACATGTTGCACGGCCAGGATGAAACGATCCTTCCTTGTCTGGCTATGGGCGGTGCACAGGGCGGTATCGGTGGAACAACCAACTATAACGGCAAAGAACTCACAGGTATTATCGAAGCATGGAAAGCCGGTGATCTGGAACTGGCACGCGAACGCCAGAATTTCGCACAGGAAGTTATCAATGTCATCTGTCACTATCGTGGAAACATCGTTGGCGGTAAACGCATCATGAAACTGATCGGGCTGGATTTAGGAAAGAACCGGACTCCGTTCCAGAACATGACAGATGAGGAAGAAGCTGCCATGAAAGCCGAACTGGAAGCAATCAATTTCTTCGAAAGATGTAACAAATAAACCTGAACCACGATGTTTTCAATAGACTATATAAAAGAATGGTCGGAATCATACAAAACAGATCTGACCACCAATATCATGCCGTTTTGGCTGAAATACGGGCTGGACAAGGTCAATGGAGGTATTTATACCTGCGTTGACCGAAACGGCAGCTTGATGGACACCACCAAATCAGTGTGGTTCCAAGGAAGATTTGCTTTTATCTGTTCCTATGCATATAATAATATAGAAAAGAACGAAGCATGGCTGGCGGCAGCTAAAAGTACAATAGACTTTATAGAAGCGCATTGTTTTGACTCTGACGGACGTATGTATTTCGAAGTGACTGCCGAAGGCACTCCCTTGCGCAAACGCCGTTATATTTTCTCGGAGTCATTCGCAGCCATCGCCATGTCGGAATATGCCATCGCATCCGGTGACCAGACGTATGCCGTAAAAGCATTAGACTTGTTCAAACGGATGCAGTATTTTATGGAAACACCAGGCATACTCCCTCCAAAATATCTGGATACTCTTCCTATGAAAGGACATTCCATCACAATGATCCTGATTAATGTAGCATCACGTATCCGTCAGGCCATTCAAGATGAAAGCTTCAACGGACAGATTGACGCTTCCATCGCCCAACTGCGCAAAGATTTCATGCATCCCGAATTCAAGGCGTTGCTTGAAACGGTAGGCCCCCATGGAGAATTCATCGACAGCAACATGGGCCGCACCATCAATCCGGGACATTGTATCGAGACCGCCTGGTTTCTGCTGGAAGAAGCCAAATACCGTAATTGGGACAAAGATATTACGGAATTGGCCCTCACTATCCTTGATTGGTCTTGGGAGTGGGGATGGGACAAAGAATTCGGAGGTATCATCAACTTCAAAGACTGCAAGAACCTTCCGCCACAGGATTATTCCCAAGACATGAAATTCTGGTGGCCTCAGACAGAGGCTATCATCGCTACTTTGTATGCATATTTAGCAACCGGAAATGAAAAATACCTTGACATGCACAAGCAAATCAGCGATTGGACATACACCCATTTCCCTGATAAAGAGTGTGGAGAATGGTTTGGATATCTCCATCGTGACGGCACGCCTGCACAAATGGCCAAGGGTAACCTGTTCAAAGGCCCGTTCCACATTCCAAGAATGATGATCAAGGGCTATACATTGTGCAAGGAAATACTCGACAACAAAAAATCACATTTATAAAGCCCTTTATCTATTAGCATGAAAAACAGTAAAATTTATCCTTGGGTTGTAGTAGGATTATTATGGGGTGTTGCCCTGTTGAATTACATGGACCGGCAAATGTTGTCCACAATGAGAGATGCCATGGCGGTGGATATCACCGAGCTTCAGTCAGCTGCCAATTTTGGGCGACTGATGGGAGTCTTTCTTTGGATATATGGCTGTATGAGCCCTATAGCCGGAATGGTGGGCGACCGCATGAACCGCAAATGGCTTATTGTTGGCAGTTTGTTTGTATGGTCGGCCGTCACTTATCTGATGGGAATCGCCGACACCTATAATGAAGTTTTTTTCCTTCGCGCCTTGATGGGAATCAGCGAAGCGCTCTATATTCCTGCCGGATTGTCACTGATCGCCGACTATCACTCCGATAAGTCACGTTCATTAGCCATCGGTATTCACATGACCGGGCTCTACACCGGGCAGGCCATCGGAGGTTTCGGCGCTACAGTAGCCGCTGCTTTTTCCTGGCATACAACCTTTCATTGGTTCGGCATCGCCGGCATCGCATACGCCGTAATTTTGATGCTTTTTCTACATGAAAAGAAGGATAGAATACAAATTGAACAAATAAATTCACCTTCCGGTAAAGAAAAAAGCAATTTATTGAAGGGATTATCATTACTTTTCAGTAATATTGCATTCTGGGTGATTCTGCTATATTTCGCAGCCCCCAGTTTACCGGGATGGGCAACCAAAAACTGGTTACCTACCTTGTTCGCCGAGAACCTGAATATACCGATGTCACAAGCCGGCCCCATGTCGACTATCACCATCGCGCTATCCTCGTTCATTGGCGTAATTATTGGTGGAACCTTATCCGATAAGTGGGTGCAAAGAAATATAAAAGGACGTGTGTACACGGGTGCCATCGGCTTGGGACTTACTATTCCATCCCTGCTTTTACTAGGGTTCGGACACAGTTTCGTAGCTGTTGTGGGAGCTGGATTATTATTCGGAATCGGTTATGGTATCTTCGATGCCAACAATATGCCGATTCTATGCCAGTTCGTATCATCCAAACACCGTGCTACCGCCTATGGTATCATGAATATGACAGGCGTGTTTGCGGGAGCAGCCATTACCGAAGTCTTGGGAAAGTGGACAGACGGAGGTAAGTTGGGACTGGGATTTGCCATGTTGGCTATTATTGTGCTTATCGCACTGGTAGTACAATTGACATTCCTCCGTCCCAAAACGGATAATATGGAATAACCCGTATAGTTAACTTAACACTTAAAACTTAAAAAAGAAAGAACCATGAGAGTAATTATTGAATCTGATTACCAAGCGCTGTCACAATGGGCGGCAAACTATGTAGCTAGTAAAATCAATGCGGCAAATCCGACTCCTGAAAAACCTTTTGTTTTAGGTTGTCCCACAGGATCTTCACCGCTAGGCATGTACAAAGCGCTGATAGAACTGAACAAGCAGGGAAAAGTATCTTTCCAGAATGTCGTTACTTTCAATATGGACGAATATGTAGGCTTGCCTGAAGATCATCCAGAAAGCTACCATACATTTATGTGGAAAAACTTTTTTAACCATATTGATATAAAGAAAGAAAATGTACATATCCTGAACGGAAATGCCGAAGACCTGGAAGCAGAATGCGCCAACTACGAAAAACAAATAGCCGAAATCGGAGGCATCGACCTGTTTATGGGAGGTATCGGTCCCGACGGACATATCGCATTCAACGAGCCGGGCTCATCTTTGTCTTCACGCACACGTATCAAAACACTGACTACAGACACAATCATTGCAAACTCACGTTTCTTTGACAATGACGTGAACAAAGTACCTAAAACTGCGTTAACAGTAGGTGTAGGGACTGTCCTTTCAGCCAAAGAAGTTCTGATTATCTGCAACGGGCACAACAAAGCACGTGCTTTGCAACATGCCGTTGAAGGTGGTATTACACAAATGTGGACTATCAGCGCATTACAAATGCACCAGCATGGCATCATTGTTTGTGACGAAGCCGCTACAGACGAACTGAAAGTCGGTACCTACAAATATTTCAAAGACATCGAAAAAGCTAATTTGTAATTTATGAGAACAAACTTAAGTTCGCAGATTTCTCTGAACAGAGTATCTCCGAAATATTATAAACCCGAAAATGCGGTGGAACGTTCTGTCTTGACCCGCTGCGAAAAAGTGCCTACCGACATCTATGAAACGATGGAGGAAGGCGTGCAGCACATTGCCAACGAAATTACGGCAAAAATTCAGGAACGTCAGCGCGAAGGAAAGTTCTGCGTGATTGGGGCTGGAACCGGTGCTTCATTACGGCCGCTTTATGCCGAACTAGTCCGTAAACATAAAGATGAAGGACTAAGTTTCCGTAACGTAGTAATTTTCAATTTATATGAATATTACCCTTTGGCTTCCGAAGGGGCTGGAAGCAGTTTCTCACAGCTGAACGACTTATTCCTAAGCCAAATCGACATCGATAAACAAAATGTATTCACCATCGACGGAACGATTCCGCAGGAAGCTGTCATCGAATACTGCCGCCTGTACGAACAACGTATCCAGACTTTTGGCGGTATAGACATCGTATTAATGGGCATTGGTCGTGAAGGCAATATTGCCATGAACGAGCCGGGATCAAGCTTGAGCTCCCCTACCCGACTGATTTTGATTGACTCAACCTCGCGTGCTGAAGCTGCACACAACTTGGGAGTGGACAATCTCCCTCCCTGTTCCATCACGATGGGTGTGGCAACTATTATGGCTGCCCGCAAAATCTATTTGCTGGCATGGGGAGATGACAAAGCCGATATCATCAAGAAAGCGGTGGAAGACAAAGTGAGCGACACTCTGCCCGCTTCTTATCTGCAAATGCATAACAATGCAAATGTCTGCATAGATCTGGCAGCGGCTTCTCACCTTACCCGTATCCAACGTCCGTGGCTGGTAACCAATTGCGAATGGAACGACAAATTGATTCGCAGCGCTATTGTATGGTTGTGTATGCGTGTCAAAAAACCGATTCTGAAACTGACCAACAAAGATTACAATGAAAACGGACTGAGCGAACTGCTGGCACTCTACGGTTCTGCTTACAACGTAAATATCAAAATATTCAATGACTTGCAGCACACCATCACCGGATGGCCCGGCGGCAAGCCCAATGCAGATGACACCTATCGCCCCGAACGGGCAAAACCATTCCCGAAACGCGTGGTAGTCTTCTCTCCGCACCCGGATGATGACGTAATCTCAATGGGTGGAACTTTACGGCGTTTGGTTCAGCAAGGTCACGAAGTACACGTAGCATACGAAACTTCCGGAAACATTGCCGTAGGCGATGAAGAAGTAGTACGTTTCATGCACTTCATCAACGGTTTCAACCAACTTTTTGATGAAAACTCCAACGAAACCATCAAAAACAAATACGCTGAAATCAAGAAATTCCTTGCCGCCAAGAAAGAAGGCGATATGGACAGCCGCGATATCCTGACCATTAAAGGACTGATCCGTCGTGGCGAGGCCCGTACTGCAAGTACTTACAATCAAATTCCATTGAACCGTGTCCACTTCCTCGACTTGCCGTTCTATGAAACAGGAAAAATCGAGAAGAACCCTATCAGTGAAGCCGATGTGGAAATCGTTTTACAGTTACTACGTGACGTAAAACCCCACCAAATTTATGTGGCCGGTGACCTTGCCGACCCGCACGGAACCCATCGTGTCTGCACAGACGCAGTGCTTGCCGCTATCGACATCGAAAAAGAAGCCGGTGCCGAATGGTTGAAAGATTGCCGCATCTGGATGTATCGTGGCGCATGGGCGGAATGGGAAATTGAAAACATTGAAATGGCCGTACCGTTCAGTCCGGAAGAATTGCGTGCTAAACGTAACTCCATCTTAAAGCATCAGTCTCAGATGGAAAGCGCACCGTTCCTGGGCAACGACGAACGTCTGTTCTGGCAAAGAAGTGAAGACCGCAACCGGGGTACCGCTGCTTTGTATGACCAACTTGGTTTGGCATGTTATGAAGCAATGGAGGCCTTCGTGGAATACGTACCCCTATAATTTAAGAAACAACCTAACCTAATTTTATACTAACCTTTAACCAAAAAACCGAAAATCCCCGATGGATGTGATATCCCTCGGGGATTATTTTTAGATTTCCATTTATTGCAAATGATATCCCATAGTCATCCTCACCACAGCTACCTGCTTCGAGCAACACACCCCAAACTACATCTCATAATTCATTAATCCCATAGCCAAACAAAGCAAAATCCCCCAGACAAGGATCTTCGGGAAAAACCTCAGCCAAAGCCGCAGTAATAGTTCTTGCATTATTCAGCGTATAAGATTTACTTCGGGTCAGCTCCAATCTGAAAGCCATCTCACTGACATGTGTATCCAAAGGGATAATCAACTCACATGGAGAGAAATTCCTCCAGATTCCAAAATCCACTTCCGAATCGCGACGGATCATCCAGCGCAGAAACATATTCAATTTCTTTTGCGGCGCCTTATCCGACACTCCAAACAAACGACAAAGACGTTGCATCGGAGTTCCATCCGTTTCGCAAAGAAGAGCATTCTCCATACTCTCATACCTATCATATATAGTATACAGCCAATGAAACAATTGTGCCATTCTATTTTTTGAAACCGTCCGATAGAACGACTCCTCACCACAGAAATCAATTTTCCAGTTCCCGGACAACACATACTGCAAAGGCTGCCGGTTCATTATGGAATCCAGCCGTTCTGCCGCCTTCAGTATTTGAGGGCGGGCTCCGAAACTAAGAAAAGCAGTCAGAAAAGCACTGATTTCAATATCCGCTTTGAAATGATAGCGATGCGGGAACTGTACCGGATCAGAAGAAATAAAATCAGAGTTATGATACCGGTCAGCATATTTCCGCAAAAAATCAGCTACCGCCATCCGGCTCTCATGAGTTTGCCGTTCTGTAATATAAGACATGAATCGCTCTTGTTCGTTCTTTCGGGTCATAAATAAAACGTTTATGATTTGTACACAAAGGTATATTAAAATAAAATAGATTGCATTTTCTGAAATCAAATTCCATCCTTAATCCTCAACTTGCCTTTTCTATATTCTTTAGGTGAAATCCCCACATATTGCTTAAAATACTTTCCAAAGAAAGACTGCGTAGGGAAATTCAATTGGTCTGCAATCTCCTTGATACTCAGATCCGATCCTTCAAGCAACTGTTTTGCCTCGGTAATCACCATTTGCACAATCCATTGCAAAGCACTATTTCCCGACTTCTCTTTAATGATGGTGGAAAAATAACGTGGAGTAATATGCTGCATCCTCGCATAATAAGCAACATCACGCTCCTTTCTATACAAACGGAAAAGAGCCAGCATGAAATTCTGAAAAATCACATCCTTCTTGTTCTGCGGCAAGGGCTGCATGGGTTGGTTGGCAAAATACATATTCAATATCTCATAGCAGAAAGTCTGCCCCATCGACTTGATCAGTTCCAAAGTCAGGCGTTGTTGCTGCAAATTCACCTCTTGCACATCCTCCGCCTCTATCCTCTCCCGCAAATTATCCAACAGATACTCCAAATGAGCACGTTGCTTATCCGAAAGTGATATACAAGGATGCTTCCGCATAAAAAGCTGGTTTTCCACATTGATCACCCTATTGACGATAGGAATGATATAATCTAAATCCACTTCAACCATAACCCCTTCCGCATCCTCACTCTTATGAAGCAGATGCACCAAGGTAGAAGCCATGTAAATATACACATCACCGGGATTTATCTGAAAATGCTTATCTTCCAGTGAAACCTCCACATTTCCTTTCCGGCAAAAGAAAAGGCCACATTTATTAAATGTCGAAATAATCTGTCCGTCTTTAAAGGCATACAGTTCACTATCCGAAAGAAATCTAAAGAGAAAAGGCATCTGTTGTCTGTCCATCAATCTATACATTCTTTAATTTACTGCAAAATAAATACAAATCGTAAACTTTCCAGCTACATAACAACCCAAAAATATACAAATCGGACAATTTATCATTCATATCAACCTTTTCTATCCTCTTGCTTCGGAATAACTTTGTATCAGAAAACTAATTGCACGAAAATCATAGTAGTATGAAACGAATTTATCTTATTCTAACAGGTATTTCCTTGATCTTACTAAGTTCCTGCGCACAACGTGCCCAGGAAGCCAAAGGTCATCAGACAGTAAAAATAGACACAGTTGTTTCTGCCGACAAACAAACGTTCCTGCAATTTCCGGGAAAGGTAAAAGCCGCACAAGATATCAGCCTTGCCTTCCGGGTAAGCGGAACCATCAGCAAAATACATGTAAAAGACGGCGCCCGTGTACAAGAGGGACAATTACTGGCCGAACTGGACCCCACCGACTATCAAGTACAACTGGATGCTACTGAAGCAGAATACCAGCAAATAAAAGCGGAAGCAGAAAGGGTCATGGCTCTTTACAAAGACAACGGAACCACCCCCAACGCCAATGACAAAGCCGTATACGGGCTCAAGCAAATCACCGCCAAGTACAAACACCATAAAGATCAGTTGGCTTACACCCGGCTCTATGCTCCTTTCAACGGGTATGTCCAGAAACGCCTGTTCGAAGCTCACGAAACCATCGGAGCCGGAATGCCCGTCATTGCCATGATCAGCGGCGGAACCCCCGAAGTGGAAATAAATCTGCCTGCGGCCGAATATATCCGCCGGGAGCAGTTCGACAATTATCACTGCACATTTGATATCTATCCGGGCGAAACCTACCCGCTGAAACTAATCAGTGTCACCCCGAAAGCCAACGCAAACCAACTATACACCATGCGCCTGCAAGTAGTACCCGGCACACGGGCTATCCCTTCTCCCGGCATGAACACCATGGTAACCATCCTTTGCCGTACAGAGCAGGAGAATACTCTTTCTGTCCCTACCGGCGCCATCCTGCAAAAAGAAGGCAAAGCGTATGTGTTCGTCTTTCATCCATCCAGCAATACCGTACACAGACAGGAAGTATCCATACTGCGTTTGTTGAACAACGGACACAGTCTCATCACTTCCAGACAACTGCAACCGGGAGAGCAGATTGTATCCTCGGGCGTACACCACATTGAGGATGGAGAAATTGTAAAACCTTTGTCACCGGTCACTAACACAAATATAGGAGGATTATTATAATGGACATCAGTAAATGGGCATTCCGGAACAGGAATCTGATTTATTTCCTGATAGCGGTTCTGCTGCTCGGCGGAGCCTATTCCTGCTATCAGATGAGCAAATTGGAAGACCCCGAAATAAAAGTGAAGCTTGCCATGGTAGTCACCACCTATCCGGGTGCTTCCGCGCACCAGGTAGAACTGGAAGTAACGGATGTGCTTGAAAAGAACATCCGCACCATGGGCAACATTGACAATATAGAAAGTTATTCATACAACGACCTGTCCCTGATACAGATAGAACTGCTGAGCACCGTGCCGGACGATGACGTGGAACAATGCTGGGACATGCTGCGCCGCAAAGTAAGCGACGCCCGCGCCCTGTTGCCCGAAGGAGCCACCACCCCGATAGTCAAAGATGACTTCGGAAATGTATATGGCATGTTCTATGCCCTGACAGGTGACGGACTGTCCGACCGTGAACTGTCCGACTATGCCGAACTGGTAAAACGGGAAGTGAACGAACTGGAAGGGGTAGACCGTGTGGAACTCTACGGCAAACGTTCCGAATGCATCAATATCTCCCTGTTGCAAGACCGTATGGCAAACCTCGGTGTTAAACCTGCAGAAGTACTGGCAACCTTGAACGGCCAGAACAAAACCACCTATACAGGATATTATGAAAATGGTGAAAACCGTATCCGCGTCACAGTAAACGACAAATTCAAAACCGTAGAAGATATCGGAAAAATGCTGATTCAAGGACACGATGACGACCAGCTTCGCCTGAGTGACATCGCCCGTATAGAGAAAGCCTACGAGAACCCCACACGCAATGAAATGTTCTATGACCATGAACGCGCTCTCGGTATACTCATCGCTGCCTCCAGTGGTTCGGACATTATAAAAGTAGGCCATGCCGTAGAAAGCAAGTTGGAAGAACTCAAAGCCGAACGTCTGCCCGCAGGAGTGGAATGCCACAAAATCTTCTATCAGCCCGAACGGGTAGGCAGCTCTTTGGGAACCTTTGTCATCAACCTGATAGAATCCGTCATCATCGTAGTACTGATACTGATGATAGCAATGGGGTTCAAGAGCGGCCTTATCATAGGTATCAGCCTGGTCATCACCGTATTCGGTTCTTTTCTGTTCCTTTATTCGGCAGGCGGAACCATGCAGCGCGTATCATTGGCTGCTTTTGTACTGGCAATGGGAATGTTGGTAGACAACGCCATCGTCATCATAGACGGCATACTGGTAGACTTGAAAGCCGGCAAAAACCGGATGGAAGCCATGACCGCCATCGGAAGACAGACAGCCATGCCTCTTCTGGGCGCGACACTGATAGCCATTATCGCCTTTCTACCCATCTACATGTCCCCCGACACCGCAGGCGTCTACACGCGCGACCTTTTCATCGTACTTGCCGTTTCCCTGTTGCTAAGCTGGATATTGGCACTGATCCATGTACCACTGATGGCCGACCGCCGGCTGCATCCTGCCATAGATACTGACAGTACCGGAAAGCGAGTATACAAAGGTAAAATCTATGCCACCCTCCGTTCGGCACTGCGGTTCGGTCTGGCCCACCGGTGGAGTTTTGTATTTGCCATGACCGGTCTGTTGCTGCTTTCCGTTTTCGGCTACCAATATATGCGTCAGGGCTTTTTCCCCGACATGGTTTACGACCAGCTTTATATGGAATACAAACTTCCGGAAGGGAATAACTATACACGTGTGGTTCGAGATTTGGAAGAAATAGAAACCTATCTGAAAGGACGGGAGGAAATAACCCACGTCACTACCTCCATAGGCGGTACGCCCGGACGCTATAATCTGGTACGGAGCATTGCCAACCCCTCACTTTCGTACGGCGAACTGATTATCGACTTCACCTCACCGGAAACCTTGGTAGAACATATAGACGAAATCCAAGCTTACCTCTCCCAAGCCTATCCGGACGCATACATCAAATTGAAAAGATATAATCTGATGTTCAAGAAATATCCCATAGAGGCGCAATTTCTGGGTCCCGACCCTGCCATCCTGCACCAACTGGCCGACAGCGCCCGCGCCATCATGGAAAGGACTCCGGAAGTCTGCCTCATCACCACCGACTGGGAACCTCAAGTACCCGTACTGACCATCGAATACGACCAGCCGTCTGCCCGTGCCCTCGGCCTGAGCCGTAATGATGTCAGCCTTTCCCTGCTCACAGCCACCGGAGGCATTCCTATCGGCTCTTTCTACGAAGGTATCCACAAAAACAACATCTACCTGAAATGCCTCGACGAGAAAGGAGAACCGATAGAGGACCTGGGCAACGCACAAGTCTTCTCGTCTCTGCCTTCCCTGAACGGACTGTTGAACGAGGAAACCATGGTGAAGCTGAAAGCCGGCACACTTTCGAAAGAAGATTTGGTGGAAAGCATCATGGGAAGCACACCGCTGAAACAAATCAGCAAAGAGATTGATATCCGGTGGGAAGATCCGGTAGTTCCCCGTTACAACGGGCAGAGAAGCCAGCGGGCACAATGTTCGCCCGCACCCGGCATTGAAACGGAAAAAGCACGTCTTGCCATCGCGGAACAGATAGAAAACATACCATTACCCGAAGGTTATTCACTGGTATGGCAAGGAGAAAAGATAGCCAGCGACCAGTCCATGAAGTACCTGTTCCAAAATTTCCCGTTAGCCATCATTCTGATGATTGCCATCCTCATCATGCTGTTCAAAGATTATCGCAAACCCATCATCATCTTCTGCTGTATTCCGATGATATTTGTAGGGGTGGTAGCGGTCATGCTGCTCACAGGAAAAGTCTTCAATTTCGTGGCTATTGTAGGCACATTGGGATTGATCGGCATGCTGATTAAAAACGGTATTGTGCTGATGGATGAAATCACCCTTCAGATCAATGAAGGAGTAGAACCGATCACCGCACTGATAGACAGTTCCCAAAGCCGTCTCCGCCCGGTCATGATGGCCTCGCTGACAACGATTCTGGGTATGATTCCCTTGCTGTCCGATGCCATGTTCGGTTCCTTGGCGGCAGCTATCATGGGTGGATTGCTGTGCAGCACACTGATCACGCTGCTCTTTATCCCTATATTATATGCCTTGTTCTTCAAGATAAAAAACAATTGATTCATTTCACTGACATACAAAACCGAGAATAAATGAAAAAGACAATGATACTCCCCCTCTGCTGTCTGCTGTGGCATCTTGCCACCCCCGCATGGGCACAGGAAACACTGAGTCTGAAAGAGTGCCGCGAAATGGCATTAAAATACAACAAGGAAATGGCGGCTTCCGTGAAACAGACGGAAAGTGCCCGTTATACTGCCAAGAGTTACAAAGGGAACTTCTTCCCCAACTTCACCGTCAGCGGAACAGGACTTTACAGTAATGCCGACGGTAGTTACGGCATAGCCGGAGGCAACCTGCCCGTCTTTCTGCCCGATGGAACAGGACAGTTCAATCCGGGACAACCCGCAGGCTTTGCCTACTTCCCCGGCATTAACCTGGACTATAAAATAGGATGGGTCTATATGGGCGGTGTGCAAATGGAACAGCCCCTCTACATGGGCGGTAAAATCCGTGCCGCCTACAAAATGTCCTTGCTGGGCAAAGAAATGGCACAAATGAATGAAAATCTGACCGCAACAGAAGTCATTCAGAAAACAGATCAGGCATACGCTCTGGTAGTAAAAGCAAAGGAGATGAAAACAGTAGCCGATGCATACCACGCTGTATTGACGGAATTAAAAAATAACGTAGAGAGTGCTTACAAACATGGACTTAAACCTCAGAATGATGTATTGAAAGTACAAGTAAAGCTGAATGAAAGCGAGCTAGGTATCCGAAAAGCCGAGAATGCTCTCCGCCTGGCTACCATGAACCTCTGCCACCTGATAGGGAAACCACTGACCACACAAGTTCATGTTTCCGGAGATTTCCCGGAGATAGAGAAAGACCTGGAAGTACAGGTACTGGATATCACCCGCCGTCCGGAATACGGAATACTGGACAAACAAGTGGCGATAGCCCGCCAGCAGGTGAAACTGAACCGCAGTGAACTGCTTCCCAAAGTAGGGATCAAAGGCTCATACGACTATGTACATGGTTTGGAACTGAACAACAAGAATTTCCTGGACGATGCCAGTTTCTCTGTCCTTCTGAATGTAAGCATCCCCTTGTTCCATTTCGGAGAACGCAGCAACAAAGTACGTGCAGCCAAAGCCAAACTGGAACAAACCCGCCTTCAACAGCAAAACCTGAACGAACAAATGTTACTGGAACTGACCCAAGCCGCCAACAATCTGGACGAAGCAAAGCTGGAAAGCGAACTTGCCGACCGTTCCCTGCAACAGGCGGAAGAGAACAGGCGTGTCAGCAAAAGCCAGTACGAAGTAGGTCTGGAAACACTCTCCGACCATTTGGAAGCCCAAGCGTTATGGCAACAGGCTTACGAAACGAAAGTTGACGCCCGTTTCCAACTTTATCTGAACTACGTGGCCTATCTGAAAGCAGCAGGGACCTTGCATGACAAGCTGTAAGTCTCTTGTTCCGGATTCAGATTGAGTACAAATACAAGCAATCCCTCCTTCTCCGGAGTTTTATAAATGTGCTGCCACTGCTACCACCCACTCTACTGGAACCACCATGAACAAGGCGTTTCAACGGGTGGTGGCAGCACATTTTTTTATGGGTAAAAAGTGCTGCCACCACCACTTTCCCTCTCTTTTTATTCCCAAACGGATAAAAAAGGGGCTATACTTCGGCTATACCTTCCTGCCTGCGCAGCACATACACCGCATGAGAATGCTTTCCTTCTTTGTCCAATCTCTTCTCCTCATACCAAGCCTTCAGCTCGTAGGCCGCCGTAGTGCGCGCCACCCCCAACCATTCCGAATAGGCCAGACGTGTAATGGAACCGTGTTCTTTCAGATAAGCCTCCAGCAACGTCCAACGCTCCTCCTTGCTACGCTTTTTCACCGTAGGCAAGAAGCCGAACTCGGCACGGAGGATGTCTGTTTCCTGCCGCACCCGCTTCACCAGTTCCGGCACCGGACGGAAGTTCACCTTCTTTATCCTCACAGATGCCGCACGTATCTCCTTCCGGTCTGTCACCTCACGCGAGGACAAGGCAAGAGAAAACGTACCCAGGCCGTCCAACCGCACATTTTTTCCTTGCCGCAAATGGGATACAACCATATCGGCCACCTCCTGTAGCACTCCCACCACACAGCCCGCCGAATATGCGCTATGCTTGGACAACTCCTTCACTATGTGATCGGTAGTAATCGTTTCCTTCACCACTACCGCCGGATAAAGCACCGGTTTGCCGTCCTTTTCCTTGAAAGGGTTGGCCTTGAAATCATATTTTATATCCATCATTAAAAGATTTGATCTGTATCCGCAAGCCCTTTCTGCTCTATGGTTAAGGGTTCTCTTCCTTTTGTATTCTATCTCCATAAGCTTTGGACTTGACTCCAAAGGCTATGGAGTTATCTCCAAAGGTTATGGAGTCAACTCCGCAACCTATGGAGATAGAACACATCTGGACAAAGATACTTAATCTTTAGGGGAAAAAGGCTTAATATAAAGGAAAAGATGGATTAAGGAGAAAAATAATCAGGTAGTCGACCCATTCTTAAAAAACTAAATGAATAAACAAAAGGATACGCGATATACAGGGAGATACCCTGATAAAAAGATTGGGTATCTGCGGAGAACAACGGTTTCATTGTATTCTGCGGACAGACAGAACGGTTTATAACCAAACATCAAAGGAAATATATTTGATGCAAAAGAAAGAATATCATTTTTTTATCCTATTTTTGTGTTGGCAACAAACTAATACCATAATACACAGACTGATGAAAACCACTATTTTACTTGGCTTATTATTGACCCTTACGGTTTCATGCAAACACCATTCCAACCCCGTAACTACCGAAGAAAACTTCCACACCCAAGAAGCCAACCGTCTGGTAGCAGAAGCGAGGAACCTATGGTTGCCTCCTTTAGACAGCACTTTCTTCTTTAATGACAGTGAACATATATCTATAAACGACAAGGAAATATGGGCCAAACTTGACAGTGCATTAGCCATTGACCCTACCAATATAAAAGTATATGTGGGAAGAATCAGTTATTTATCAGCCTGCAAAAAGTACCATGAGATTCTGTCTGTACTCCGGCAAGCTGAAAAACAATCCACCCTCAATGCCGACTTATGGTCAATGAAAGCGATGTTTGAAGATTATTTCGGAGACAGCCTTACCGCCCAAAAAAATTATCGGTCTGCCGATTCCGCCTATGCCATCCTCATAAAAGAATATGCTACAGACAGCCTCAGGTATGCCGGTTCCCGCATCAACCGCGCACTGAACATGGCATTGATGACTGATAATATTGCGATTCTTGAAGAAGAGGTGGAACTCACTAAAAAGATATTTCCCAAGACATGGAAAGGACCGGACAGTAGTTTTTACGGGAAAAATAAAAAAGACTTTTTCGACAAATGCTTTAACGTCCGCAAAAAGTAATCCAGCCTGCTACATCAAGAAAATTACAAATCATTGCATTTGAAAGAACAGACCTGTAATACCTACTTTCAATACAAAGACTTTTTAGCACAAAGGTGTAACTTTCTCTTCTTTTCACCGACTAACCTAATAAAAACACCTTTGAAAGCTGATGAGTATAGAACAGGAATTTGCCGACAAGCTAGTGCAATACAAGCACATCATTTACAAGGTATGCTTCATGTATGCAGACAACAAGGACGATGTGAACGACCTTTTTCAAGAGTCTGTATTCAATATATGGAAGTCATACAAAAACTTCCGGGGGGAAAGTTCGTTTGTCACATGGGTTTACCGCATATCCCTGAACACGTGTATCTCGGACTTCCGAAAGAAAAAGAAGTATGACTATGTACCTTTGGAACAGCAGGTAGATATTCTGGAAGATTGTGAACACAACGAACTGCTGAAAGAAATGTATTCACTCATCAAACGACTGAACAAGGTGGACCGTATGTTTATCCTGCTCTGGCTGGACGAGAAATCATACGATGAAATAGCCGAAATCACCGGAACGAACCGCAATAATGTCGCGATAAAACTGCACCGTATAAAAGAGAAATTAAAAAATATGTCGAACTTGTAATCATACAATTATATGGAACTTGAAGAATTGCAAAAAGCATGGAAAGAGTTGAATGAACGGGTCAGCCAGAATGAACTGGTTCATCAGCAACAGATTATAGAGATGTTGTCACGGCAAAAAGAAAGTTGCCTGCAAAGAATGCTGAGGATGGACAAAATAGCTTCTATATTTATGTTAGGAGTAACGATTCTAATGTTCGTTGATTTTATTCATTTGAACGGTAAATTAGTGTTTTGGCCGGCAATATTCGGACTTCTGCTATATGCTCTTACAGTCAACTTTGCAGGAGTTATTTTATTGACTAAAATAAAAAAAGAAACAAACCTTGAAATGCAAATAAAGAATATACTCCGATATAAAATGCTTATCAATTGGAGTTATATCATCGGATATTTGCTGGTAACTCCTTTTATATGCATATTCCTTTACACCTACCGCCACCTGTGGTGGCTCATGATAACAATGTTTGGTTTAATCTTAGCAGGTGTACTGACAGACTACTTCCTCTTCCATCATGTATCGGACAGAATTAAAGAATTGACACACGTCAATAAAGAATTGATGGAACTGAAAAAGAAGCATAAAGAATAAATTTTCACTCTACAGTGAGGGTACTTATCCGGATATTTTATTCCTTTGTACCCTCAATCAGAATAAAAAGCACTTTATGTTTCAACTGTATCTGCTGCTTCGTCTGAAAAATTTTGGAAGAATAGTTATAGAATTGGGTATCTTCAGAATAGTCTTCCTTACCATCTTAACGGTGGCTGCCATCATGATATTGTTCTTGGCAGAAAACCGTTTCGCTATTCCTGTGGTATGCGTTCTCTTATTAGCCGGTTATCATAATGTCCGGAAAGACAAAGAGTTTTTACGCACTTTAACACCTCATCTTTCTGTGTTCCTGATAAAAGAATACACCTTGATCGCATTACCTTTTGCCGGAATAGAAATAATAAAAGGACAATTTACCGACGCTATCGGCTTATGGCTGTTCGCCGCCTTATTACCTTGCCTGAAAAAAATAAAACTGGAACACAAACCTGTCCGTCTTCCTTTTCTTTACAAAGGAAGTTATGAATATATACGAATGTTCCGCCAATCTTTCTGGGTCTATATCCTACTCTTTCTTTTTGCAACCGCAGGAACCGTACACGGAAATATAAAAATAAACAAAGTATGTCTCATACTATGGGGATTGGTACAGGCATCAGGCTATCTGCAAACAATGGACAACAGATATCTTCTTCATTTCAAAAATTTCAAGACTTTATGCCTTTTCCAACTAAAAAGCATAGCATGGAATGTTTTCATCACCTCCATTCCTTTCAGCTTAACGCTTATAGCGTCTACCTATGACCAAGATGAAATCCTCTTTTTCTTATCTTATTATACTGCCACCTTAATTTATGCCATTGGTATCGGTATGTTGCGCCATATCATCCCATCCCCCCTATTGCTGTTTATTGTGCAATTAAGTATATTAATGCCTTTTTATTTAGGCTCTCTTTTTGTTCCAATTATTTTAATACCCGGCATAGCACTTACAGCATTGCTGACCTGCCATGCGCACAAACGCTTAAAAAGATTATTATGATAGAAGTGAATGATTTACATAAAAGTTTCGGTAAGGTCAAAGTATTAAACGGCATTCATTTGGAGTATCACCCTGGAAAAATATATGGCTTGGTGGGCGAGAATGGAGCCGGAAAGACTACTTTATTCAATTGTATAATGGGAATCTATGATTATACCGGAAGCATAACCAAAAGCAAAACTTTAAAAACAGGTTATCTGTCTGCATCCAACTTCTTTTATTCCCAAATCACGGGTCTTGAACACTTGGAATTCTGTATGAAGGCCAAAGGTCTGCCGGTCAATACACCCACCATTCAACATTTAAATGAAATTTTCCAACTGCCCCTTGACAGGTATGCTGCCGAATATTCTACCGGAATGAAAAAGAAACTGGGATTTATGGCATTATTGTTGCAAGACAATGACGTATTTATTCTTGACGAGCCGTTCAATGGGGTGGACTTGAAGGGATGTATCCTGATGAAAAGACTCATCCGGCAACTGAAAGCAAAAGAAAAGACGGTGATAATTTCCTCACATCTCATTGCCTCGCTAAGGGAAATATGTGATATTATCCACTATCTGAACGAAGGGGGTATTTACAAAGAATACCATGAAGAAACAACAGAAGAGATAGAAGAGGATATATTATGCAATACTAAAAGCTGATTCATCTATCATGATGAAACAAATATAACAGTGGTTTTACCACTGAACTACCATGAAAAAATAGAATGAAAACCTAAAGAAATATTTGTTCATAATGCATTGTTTTTATAATTAAAGAAAATCTCCTTTCACCATAACAAATTGTAAATCAATAGAATTATAATCCGTTTGGTGTGAAAGGAGATTTTATAAAGTCCTGTTTCCGTTCTTATTCAGCCGGTTCTTACAAAGTACAAGTTCCTTCGACCAGCTTGCCCATTGCCCATACGGCACGGATATTCAAGTCCTGGTCAAGAATCAAGATATCGGCATCTTTGCCTTTCTGAAGTGAGCCCTTGCGGTCATATACTCCCATAATCCTGGACGGAGTTTCCGAAGCCATACGGACAGCATCTTCCAATGGGATTTCTGCCTTTTGCACCAAGGTACGGATCAAACGGTCCATGGTAGCCACACTGCCTGCCAAAGCAGAACGGTCGGCCAGTTTGCACACACCATCCTCAATGATGACACGAGGGTCAAAAGCTACATTGCTTTCACTGGCGGCACATGCCAAAGCATCGGTAATAACACAAGCACGTTCCACACCCTTAATCTTATATATCAGGCGCAAGATAGTAGGAGGAACATGAATACCATCGGCTACCACTTCCACTGTCATATCGTCTATCAGATAGATACTTTCTACTGTACCTTCATATTTATACTCACGGCGCTTATGGAAGCCCGGCATCGCATTATAGAAATGTGTAGCATGAGAATAACCGGACTCCCAGGCTGCACGGATATCTTCATATTCGGCCTGTGTATGTGCCACAGAAGCCAAGATGCCTTTTCCTGTGATATACTTACCAAACTGCATGGCACCCGGCAATTCGGGTGCAGCATCCCAACGCTTGATACAGCCCCACTTCTCTACAATAGGAATATATTCCTTCGGATCCGGGTCTTTTATGTTTTCAGGCATCTGACCGCCTGCCATCTTCATATTAAGGTAATGCCCTTCAAGATGAAGACCAAGTACCGGACTGTCCGGTTCCGCCATCAACCTGGTACAAGTTTCGGCAGCTGCCTCAATCATCGGTACGGTAGAAGAAGACAACGTTGGGAAAATACTGGTAGTACCATGTTTCATGTGAGCATTAATGGCTGTACGGAAAGCCTCTTCCGTACCTTCCATAAAATCACCGCCACCACCACCATGACAATGGATTTCCACACCACCGGGAACAACATACATACCTTTAGCGTCAATCAGCTCGGCTCCGATAACAGCTAAATCACAATTGGTAACTTCTAAAATCTTATTGTCGCGCATAAGGACAGATCCGTCCTTCAACCAGCCCTGTGGGGTAAGAATCTTTGCGTTAATGATTTGGGTCAACATGATACTATGATAAGTTAGAATTTTTAATTGGCATATTAAATTTGCCAACAAAAATAGCAACTTTTTCACTTTCTAAAACAGATTTCCCCAATTATTTTCCAACTTTTTTTAATAAATAAGCCCCGCTTAATAAAATCAAGCGGGGCACAGATAGTGGAAATTGAAACAAATCTTTTTACTTACTCATTAAAACTAGCCTACCTGATTTAAGTCCTTTACCTGTTGCGGTCAATATGATTTCTCCCGGTTTATCAGTACTTTGCACAACAGCAGTCATCATTCCGTTAAACACTTTCATCTGCGGAACATGGAAAAGTTCCAATGAAGTGGGATCTCCGTTTGCACCGGCACGATAGGTTCCCGCACCTTTTACAGAATACTTGATGAGATGCTGCGCATCGGGACAAAGATTACCCTCTTTGTCCACCACTCTTACTGTGACAAATGACAAATCCTTGCCATCAGCCTTTATTTCATTGCGATCTGTAACCAGTTCTATATGGTCGGGCTTGCCTGCCGTATGGATTTCCTTTTCGGCCACAGCTTCCCCCTTATCATTATAGGCAACCACTTTTACGGTTCCCGGCTCATACTTTGTATCCATCCACATCAAACGGTAGCGTTTCTGGCGTTTGAAATCTGCTATGGAAGCAGAATCCGCACTATTTTCAGCCGTTACAGTCAAATCTTTGGTACGCTTACCCTGACTCTTGCCATTGATAAACACTTCTGCCGACGGATAATTTGTATAAACAAAGATAGGAGTCACTTCTCCTTCACGTCCCGGCCATGTCCAATGAGGAAGGATATGCAGCGTTTCTTCATCTTTGTTCCAATGACTGCGGTACAGATAGTAACGGTCTTTGGGCAATCCGGCCAGGTCGATGATACCGAACAAAGAAGAATGGCTGGGCCAATCAGTATAATAAGGAGTCGGTTCGCCCAAATAATCGAAGCCCGTCCATACAAATTCTCCGATACCCCATGCGTTATCCTCATGCCAAATCCAGTCATCCTCCGGCAAATTGGACCAACCACAATGTTCCACATCGTAAGAAGAAGACTGATGATCGTCATATTTCTTCATAGCCTGACGGACAACAGGGAATTTATAGACGCCACGCGAACTTACTGTAGAAGCTGTTTCACTACCTAGAATAATCTGCTGAGGCAATTTCTTATAGTTTTCTGGATATTTATGAGGGCGGTAATTGAAACCGGCCACATCCATCACAGCAGCCATATTATTATTTACTACAGCATCAGGCGCATCCATACCTTGTGTTACAGGACGGGTAGGATCTTCACGATGACAGATATCCTGTAACATACGCGAAAGCTTTGGTCCGTTATTGCCATTCCACTGGTCGGGTACTTCGTTACCGATGCACCACATAACAATACTCGGATTGTTACGGTAATGACGGATCAGATTAGTCAGATCCTTCTCCACCCATTCATCAAATATTTTATGATAACCGTTGGCCATCTTTGCCGATTTCCACTCGTCGAAAGACTCCACCATCAGCATCATACCCATTTCATCACAAGCCTCCACCAATTCGGGTGCCGGCATATTATGAGAAGTACGGATGGCATTACAACCCATATCTTTCAGAATACGAATCTGACGACGTATAGCGGCATCATTTACAGCACCGCCTAACGGACCCAAGTCATGATGGTTACATACCCCTTTGAATTTGGTCAGCTTTCCATTCAGGAAAAAGCCCTTGCCGGGAACAATCTCCAAAGTACGGATACCAAAGCGGGTGGTATATTCGTCTTTCAAGGTATTCCCTTCATATACTTTGGATTCAGCTGTATAAAGAACCGGAGTATCAGGACTCCACAACTCAGGATTAGCCACTGCAAACTCCTGTTCAAACAAAGCATTATCAAAAACACTCAACTTGTTTTCCCCGGTAGCAACCACTTTGCCGTTTTTATCCTTGATCTGCGTCACAATACGGTAATTATCCTTATTAGCTCCTTCAGGGCTAACCAAAGAAGTTTTCAAAGACACTTTTGCATATTTGTCTGTCACCACAGGAGTGGTAACATACGTCCCCCAAGCAGGAATATGCGTATCTTCATTGATTACCAGATGAACATTGCGGTACAATCCGGCCCCCGGATACCAACGTGATGATTCAGGCTCGTTTTCCAAACGGACTGCCAGTTCGTTCCTCTCACCCGGTTTCAGATAAGGGGTCGCATCCACATAAAAAGAATTATAACCGTAGGGCCAATAACCGGCCTCCTGCCCGTTCACATAAACACGGGCATGGCTCATTGCTCCATCAAATATCAAAGTCGCTTTCTTGCCTTTCTCAAAACCGGGAGCATCAAAGTTCAGGCGATACCATCCGGTTCCTACAAACGGAAGACCTCCGGTACGTCCGGCATGTTCCATCGCCTCGGTCTGTCCATCTTGAGTAATAGCCATTTCCTGCTTGTCGTTATTGATACTGAACGGACCATAAATCGCCCAATCATGAGGAACGGTGACGTTCTGCCATTTACTGTCATTATAACCGGGATTGGCAAATTCCGCATTATCTTCACGCGTAAATTTCCATCCTTTTTCGAAAGTCTGCTCTGTACGTACCTGCGCTTGCAAAAAAGCAAAATAACAAACAGCTCCTAACGCAGCACACAAAAATCGTTTCGTATTCATAGTTATTTCTTATTAGGATTTTCTGTTACTATAAAAGTAATTTCACCTGCCTTGATCAAATCATCATGCGAAATCAAATATTTATTAATCTTCTTATTGCCCAGTCTGATTTCCTTTATATAATCCCCTTGTCCTTCTTTCTTGATAACCAATTCTTTCTTGCCCCAATATTTAGGATCAAGCTGAACGGTCACTTTATCAAAAGTAGGAGTGGTCAATGTATATTCGGGCACACCCGGACAATCCGGATAGAATCCCATCATACTGAATATAGCCCATGCAGACATCGTACCCGTATCATCATTGCCGGGAATTCCATCCGGCTTAGTTGTGAAATACTTAGCCAGCAATTCCTTCACCAATTTCTGTGTACGCCATTCTTCACCTTTGAAACGACTGAACAGGTAAGGATAGGCTATATCGGGTTCATTGGCCGGATCATAATTCCCTTCATCAAACACGCTTTGCAATTTATCAACAAATTTCTTGTCGCCCCCCATCAACTTTACCAAGCCATTGATATCATGAGGCACAAAGAAAGTGTAATTCCATGCATTACCTTCATGGAAACCGGGACTAGGTGCAAAATTAGCTCCTTCTTTCGGATCAAACGGTTCATAGAATTTGCCTTCTTTAGTTATCGGACGCAAGGTTCCGAAATCCTTGCTATAATAATTTTTATAGCCCATAGAACGTTTGCGGAACAATTTCGCATCTTCTTTCTTACCTAAAGCCTCCGCCAAGGTAGAAAGTGCATAGTCGGCAACATAGTATTCCAAAGCATGAGAAACCGAATTATCATACTGACTTTCCATCGGCACATACCCTTTGGACATATAATCGTCATTATCCGGACGCATCAGATTATCCTTGCCCGGAGTAGTGGCCGACTTATACATTCCCTTATAAGCTTCGTCAATGTCAAAGTCTTGCAATCCCTTCATCCAACTGTCTACCAGAACAGGAATAGAAGGGTCACCTTCCATCGTCAATGTTTCACGACCATACAATTCCCATTTCGGGAACCATCCGTGTTCCTTGTATATGCCCATCATGGTGTGAATCATATCCATCTGACGCTCCGGATATACCAAAGTCATCAACTGGTGATAGTTACGATAAGTATCCCACAATGAGAATACCGTGTAACGGTTATGGTTGGTGGTCAAAATCTTATCTCCCTCCATTTGTGGATATTGTCCGCTTACATCCTGCAAAATATTCGGATGAACCATCGTGTGATACATAGCGGTATAGAATACTCCTTTTTGCTCTTCCGTTCCACCTTCCACTTTGATACGGGAAAGATCATCGTTCCATTTCTTACGGGCTTCCGCACGCAGTTTGTCGAATGTTGTACCGAAAGGCTGTTCTTTTTCCAGATTCAAACGGGCATTCTCTATGCTGACAAAAGACACGCCCATACTGACTTCAATCACTTCTTCCGCTGTGGTATCGTAAGTAAACCACACTCCTATATCATCTCCGCTTATTTCTTTTGTATAAGCAGTATAGAGTTTGTATTTACCGGCCGTATCATCCCATTGCGCCTCCACACCCATCGGACGCATCATTTTCCAATAACCGCGTTTTGCCGGTACTTTGTTGATACGCATTACAAAATAGATAGGAAATACCGCCTGAGGATTATAACAGAAAGTTCCCAACAATTTGGTACCTTCAATCTCACGGTCGTTTACAAAACGAACGGTAGCACCACTCTCATTGGTCAATCCCTCTCCCAGATTCAACAAGATATTGCTTTGTCCGGCAGGAAAAGTAAAGCGTGCCATACTGGTACGTGGAGTGGCAGTCAGTTCACATTTCACATTGTATTTATCCAGTATATTGGTATAATAACCCGGATTTGCAGTTTCACCTTGATAGAAGCTTCCATAATTATGATAATCCACATCCAGTTTGCCGGTGGTAGGCATTAATAACAATGATCCCAATTCCGGACAGCCTACCCCGCTAAGATTAACGTGCGCAAAGCCGGTAAGATATTTATTATTGAATTCGTATGGAGTGGACCACCATTGCTTGTCTTTATCCTTATCCCCTTCGGGAACCCCCATCACATTGAAAGGAGTCACCGACATCATTCCATGAGGGGTTAATGCTCCGGGGTTTGTCGTACCGTAATTAGTAGTACCCACAAAAGGGTTTACATAATCTACCGGCTCTTTCTGTGCTGCCGCAGAAAAAAACTGAGATACAAGCCAGAACAGCCGATAACAAAATTTGTTTCTTCATGCTATTTGTTGTTTATATAAGTTCTATTATTTCACTACAATTTCATCTGTAAACAAGAAACCTCCGAATTCGCCCGAAGATGCCTGATAACGTATGTAACGTGCTTTGGCATTTCCTTCCCAACCAAAGTTGATGAAAGTCACTTTGTCATCCTTCACTACTTTATGCTCCATGCGCTTCAGTTCCGTAAACTCCTTACCATCATTGGAAACGGAAATGATCACTTCTGAAGGCATAAAGACTTCAGGTCCACACACCTGCATAAAGTCTGCTCCAACAGAATGAATTTCTGTTTCTTTTTCCATATCAATGGTCACATCCATTCTTTTCTTGTCTATAAAACCTTGCCAACGCCTGTCACCATAAGTCCAGCCTCCGATCACACCATCTACCAAGGCACTGTCACCACCGGCCGAATAGCCGGGATAATAAGCGGCATCCGGTCCGTAAGCCACTTTCTTACCTACTGCCAAATGCTGTACGGGCTGATCCGCTCCCGGACGATTTCCTATCTCATTTTTCAATTCAAAAGGATGGTATCCTTCAGCTTTCAATGCCTCTACCTCTTTCAATGCACGAACATGAAAATCATCATAGTTCTTCACAGAAGGGGCACTCCAAGCAACTTCCGCCAAGGCAAGAATACGAGGATAAATCATCATTTCCGCATGTTCCGGAGTCGGAATATATTCTGTGAATAAATTAGCTTGTACTCCATACACCAACTGGACTTTATCCGCACTCAAAGTATCGGGTACAGGATTAAATGAATAAACTTTGGACAAAGGCAGATAGCCTCCTATTGCTTCCGGCTGGGAATCAGGAGCATCCTGATAAGAATCAAAATAGCAGAACTCACCCGGACTCATAATAGCCATGTGGCCGGAATCAACCGCTTTCATTCCCCCTTCCGTGCCACGCCATGACATGACAGTGGCATTAGGTGCCAAACCACCTTCCAATATTTCATCCCAACCCAATAATTTACGTCCGTGGGCATTCAAAAAGACCTCAATACGATGAATCAGATAACTCTGTAACTCGTTCACATCTTTCAAGCCTTCTTTTTTCATACGTGCCTGGCACAGTTTGCAAGTGGGCCATGAGGCTTTACCTGCCTCATCCCCTCCTATATGAATATATTCGGACGGGAAAAGTTCCATTACCTCTGTCAACACATTTTCCAGAAACTCAAAAGTCTTTTCATTACCGACACAGAAATCGGCTTGTTTGTAAGGTTCGTGTGTACAAGACAACTCAGGATAAGCAGTCAGTACTTCTTCCGAATGCGCAGGCATCTCTATCTCAGGAATAACAGTAATAAAACGTTCCTGAGCGTATGCCACCAGTTCGCGGATATCATCTTGAGTATAATAACCTCCGTGAGCATCTTTACTGCCTTCTTCTTCATACCGTCGTCCGTTATTCCACCATTCTTTCCAGGTAGGAAACTCACGCCATGCCGCAAATTCTGTCAGACGGGGATATTTTTTTATTTCAAGACGCCAGCCCGCAGCGTCAGTAAGATGCAGATGCAGACGGTTCAATTTATAATATGCCAAAGCATCCATCTGCTTTTTTATAAATTCCTTATCGAAGAAATGACGGGAAACATCCATCATAAAGCCACGATAAGCAAAACGGGGTTCATCTGTAATGACTCCTGCCGGCAATCCTTTTTCATCAACCATTTGCAGCATAGTCTGAACTCCATAGAACAATCCTGCCCCGGAAGTTGCACGAATAAGTACCTGATCAGGAGTTACCGTCAGAACATATCCCTCGGAAGAGTTTACCTCCGGCAGTTCCGCCACTTGTTTCAAGACAACATTATGTCCCTCTTCTGCTATTACCGGTTTCAAATTCATGGAAGAAGCCACCAGATAATCTTCCAAAATCTTCTTGTCCCCCCTCAGACGCATCTATATATAACCCTGTTTCCGAATTCAATGAAAACACTTCCTGCTGTAATTCCACCTTTAATGGTGCGGGAATAACAGAAAGTGTGCGTTGCTCTTCTTTCGTGCAACTTGCAAACAGCAAGCCCAATGCAACTTCCGCCAATATAATCAATCTTCTCATCTTCTCTTTTCTTTAATTCTATTAATTTCATTAGTACGAATGCCTGGTTTCAATTCTCCATTAATAATGTAATGAAATCCGTCCTGCGAAACTATTACAGCTCCGGCACGCGCACCTTGTTCATATTCGCCTAATGTAGTCCATTTATCCGTCTGCGGATGATAGAGCAGCAGGTTTCTATTAAACCGATACCACTCTACAGGATGTGACAAATATTCTTTTCCCGCATAAATACCTTGCAGAGCTTTTAAGAATATATCCTTATCAACTCCTCCGGCACACAATATCATACCCTCGCCAAAAGAGGTTCCCATTCCACCACCTAAAGAGATCTCATTACCTTCCGCATCATACGGGGTGGCAACCGATGACCATTCTTTCGTTTCCGGAGAATACATATATCCATCTACTGACAAAGAAGCCTGATGCCCTTCAACAGCCGGGGCAAATCCCCCCCACACATAAAGTTTTCCATCTTGTGCCACGCAAACAGATTGTACTCTGGGTTCACCCGGAATATCTGTTTCTCTTTTCCATCCTCCAGACAAATCCGACAGATCAAGCATGTACATGGCCGAGGATGGAATGCCATTTACATTTCCACCGACAATATATAGTGAATGTCCTACTAATGCACCTGCCATATTATCCATAGTTACAGGCAAAGAGGGCAAAGTATCTCTTTTCAAGGTGTCTTTTTGCAAAGATAAAAGAAAAACATCAGACAAGCTGTGTGTTGCCGTAGTCCCTCCAACACAAATTAACCCTTTTTCAGTAGAAATAGTGACTCCATAAGCTGCTGCCTGAGGCAGTTGGCCTATTTTCTTCCACTCAAAAGCCGTATCATTTGACAAAGGGGCGATATATATATCCCGATAATAAGCTTTTTTTCCTCCATCGGCTACCGGTATATCAGGGAAATTACAACCTCCGGCTATCAGCAAATTTCCTTCAATCACTCCCGCATATAATGCAGAAACTCCCTTAAGAAAACCGGTATTCTCTGTAGGGAACCCATGCATTTTCTCAAGAGATATTTCAGAAGCATCCGATTGACCGCTACAAGCAGCCATTGTCATCATGCCCAGTATCGCATAAACGCCATATATTATTTTTCTGATCATGTTTTCATGGTGAAGCAAATAATAAAAAGTGTGCCAAAAGCAAATCAGCCATCCCGCTTGCCCCAGAAACGGATTGCACCAACGCAAACACAGCATTCCTTACGCATATGGACGGAGGCATTCCACCTCACGCCCAACGGTACTCTATCACACTTTTGGCACACAGTCATTATTTGAATATAACTATCAATTTAATGAAATTTCATCAACAAACAAGAAAGCCGGATTTCCTTTGCCACCGTGCCAAGCAGGAATGCTATGTTCCGCTAAAGCGGTCACTTTCACATAACGGGCAGTCACCGGATCGAAAGTCAACGTATGGTTGAACACTCCATTCTTGTCATCCTGCTTCATTGCCGGATATTTTTCTGAAGCAATTTCCTTAAAGTTCTTTCCGTCTTCGGATACAGCTACAGAAAAAGCACGGGCATCAAACACCCAGTCACCTTTTTCCACACAAGTAGAAATAGAAGCGCTGCTGATTTCTGTCGGTTGCTGCATATCAATAACTGCTTCCATATCATTTTTATAGAAAGCAATCCAACGGCCCGTCTTATAGTTACCGTTACCTTTCAATCCGTCCACCAAAGTGGGAGCGCCTTTGAATTCATATTGCTTGTTTACCGGTTGCAACATAGTGACAGGTTTCATACTAGCCTTGTTAAAAGCAATTTCCTCTGTAACCACACGGCTATTTCCTGCAGGACGTACAGTAATCGCTTTAAAAGTACAATTCTGTTTCAATTTCAATGTTTCCGTATACAACTGGGAAGCAGCGGAAGGTTCCGTTCCATCCAAAGTGTAATAGATAGGACTATTATCAATAGTAGACAAAGTAACATCCAGCGTACCATCTTTCGGATTAGGAGTAAATACAGCATTTACATCAAAGACATGCTTGGCATAATTATATTTATAAACATCATAAATATCTACCAACTGAGGCAAACGCTTCAAGAAACCTTCATAGTTTTTCTTTTCCGGCATGGTCCACTGAATTTCAGACAAAGCAGCCATACGGGGTAATTCCATATATTCTACCTGACTGTAGGTAGGAATGTATTCAGTCCATAAGTTGGCCTGTACGCCAATGATGTATTTCTGCTCTTCCGGAGTCAGATCAGCCGGCATCGGCTCATAGTTATATACTGTTTCAACGGGTACATATCCACCAATAGCCTCAGGTTCATTAGCAATATCCTTGGTTTGGTAATAGTCGAAATACAAATAAGTATTAGGAGTCATAATTACATCATGTTTCTGTTTTGCGGCTTCAATACCTCCGGCAACACCACGCCATGACATTACAGTGGCATTGGGAGCCAATCCGCCTTCCAGAATTTCATCCCAACCGATAATCTGACGTCCGTGTCCGTTCAGGAACTTCTCTGCATGATTGATAATGAAACTCTGCAATCTTTCCTCGGCAGTATGATTCTTGTCAGACTTAAGACCTAAAGCCTTGATACGAGCCTGGCACTTTGGACATTTTGCCCAACGTACCTTAGGACATTCGTCACCACCTACATGAATATATTCTGATGGGAAAATCTGAATAATTTCCCCTAATACATCTTCAATGAATTTCAAGGTTTCATCATTTCCTGCGCAAAGCACATCTTCTGATACCCCCCAGATTTTCCATACTTCGTACGGACCACCAGTACAGCCCAAGTTAGGATATGCAGCCAAAGCAGCCTGCATGTGTCCCGGCATATCAATTTCCGGTATAACCGTAATATGACGTTCGGCAGCATAAGCTACAATTTCTTTTGCTTCTTCCTGTGTGAAGAATCCACCATAAGGCTTGCCATCATATTTTCCCGAGTTATGTCCGATAACCGTTTCCGCTCTTTTAGAACCTATTTCAGTCAGTTCAGGACGACTCTTGATTTCGATTCTCCATCCCTGGTCTTCAGACAAATGCCAGTGGAAACGGTTGATGTTGTGCAAAGCCAGCATATCAATAAAACGCTTTACAGAATCTACCGGGAAAAAATGACGTGACACATCCAACATTGCACCACGATAAGAGAAACGAGGATAGTCATTGATTTCAACCGCCGGTAAAGCGATATCCACTCCTTGTGCTACCGGAATAGATTTACGCAACGTCTGGATGCCATAAAATACTCCGGCTTCCGTAGGTCCTGAAATAACCACTTGGTCGCTGGTTACCTTTAACTGGTATCCTTCAGGATTTTCAGCATTTCCACCTAATTGCAGGATTATTCCTTTGCCGTCTGTACCGGCTTGTACAGCCAATGACTTTCCGGTAAGATCTTTGATATAACTTGCCAAAAATTCAGCGTTCTTTTGCATTTTTTCATTGCCTTCCGGATACATTATCTTAGTTCCATTTGACAAAATAAACGGAGCAGCCTGATCCATTACCGAAATTTCCTGCGGTAACGGAATTATCTGATAATTTGCTTCTTTCACTTCTGTGTTACAGGATAAAAGCATAAAACCTGCCATTGTCAGCCCTGCAAGGCCCATTAAAGTTTTCATAATAGATATTAATTGATTAGTTAGTATCACTTAATTGCTTAATAGTTATATCAACCTTTTCATTCTTCTTCAGTTTATCTGAAGTAATAATCACTTTCTTTGTCTGTCCCGGCAACAAGTCAAAGAAGTTGTCAGTAAATCTCGCACCCTGAACAGGAATCTCTATGAACACATCCCTGGCCAGCTGTCTGGCAGACAGAGTCACTTCATATTTTCCATCCATCGGCTTCACTTTATAGCGGATCTCGGTCTTCGGAAGCTCCTGATCTTTTGCGTGGTTAAAGTAATAAATTTCTTCGGATAAAACCTCACCTTTCTTATTTTTTAATGTCATTAGAAGAAAAGTATTTTGAGGACTTGTTGTCATACCTGCATAAGGTTCCTTATAATATAAGGTGGAAGCATTGGCCGGAACCTCGCCCTTGATACTCTTTTTAGTCAGAACCTTTCCATTAAAATCCATCACACGCAACAATAAAGTCACCTCTTTATCCGCTTCCAGTTTGTCCGACATAACATAAATATTCAAATCCTCCCCTTCCTTGACAGCATCTACCAATACCGGAGCAAAAGCTCTTTTTGCCTGATAATGCAACGCTTTCCAATTGCCATAATAATCAATGCTCGACCAGGAAACGACCGGCCAGCTGTCATTCAGCTGCCAATATAAAGTTCCCATACAATAGGGACGGTTACGACGATGGGCTTCCAAACCCTGGCGCACTCCTACCCCCTGCAAAACCAAACCCATATAAACCAACTGATCGAAATCTTCAGGCACTTTATAATACAGTCCCATAGTCTTCTTGATGAGGAAATTACCGATAGTGGCTTTTTTGATGAGCATTCATCACCTCCGATTCCAATGCATAATCTTCCGGTGAGGCAAAAGTAGCAATCGTCTTCATTTCAGGAAATGCCTGAAAACCAAACTCACTCATAAAACGCGGAATTTCCGTATCCAGACTTTCAAACGGTTTCTGACCATACCAGATACCCCAATTATGGCTGTCGGCAATCTTCCAACTTTCGGGACGTCCCCAATTGGCCTCGTACGGAGAACCATGCATATAGAAACGGTCCGGATCAAGTTCAGCTACTTTACGAGGCAACAACTCACGGAAAAGTTTGTCATAGCCCTGCTTCATTCCTTCCATAATACCGGGATCAGTGTATTTCTTATCCCATCCCCAGTAGCGCATACCTTCATAAATTTCATTGTTTCCACACCACATAGCCAGACTGGCATGGTTCCGTAAACGCTTGATATTATATTCCGCCTCGGCCTCTACCCGTTTCATAAAAGCAGGATCGGACGGATAAGTAGTGCAGGCAAAAATAAAATCCTGCCAAACTAAAATTCCATTCTCGTCCGCCGCCTGGTAAAAAGCATCATCCTCATAAATTCCTCCACCCCATACACGAATCATATTCATATTGGCATCTTTCACATCCTTGAACAACTGGCGGTAACGTTCTTCAGTAATGTTAGGCAGCAAAGCATCATCCGGGATAAAATTCGCGCCTTTGGCAAACATAGGTTCACCATTGACTACAAAATAGAAGGATTCTCCCTGATCGTCTTTTTCTTTCACCACCTTTATTGTACGGAGTCCGATACGCTCTTTTTGAGAAGCTATCACTTTACCATCCACCTTTATTACGGCTTCAAAGTCATACAATGCAGGTTCCCCCCAACCATTAGGCATCCATAAATGAGGCTGCCGTATCTCTATGGGAAGAAGAATATGGTTTGTTCCCGGCTGCAATGTCACCTCTTTCTGTTCGGTTACCTTTTCACCCTCCTTATAAGAATAAGCAACGGTTACTTCCGCTTTCTGAGGAGTTGCAGAAACACTGTTTACAGTCAGGCGGTTTTCAACTTTCGCCAGATCTTTTGTTACCGAAGCCTGACGTACATAGTAATCATCAATGCGTGCCACATCATAGAAAGTCAGTGTCACAGGCCGCCAGATACCACTGGTTACCAAGCGGATTCCCCAATCCCAGCCATAACTGTAAGGCGCTTTACGGCTATAGATACTAACCCGCTTATCACTATGATCATTATCAGCAGGATAATCAAAACCATTGGTTTCCCATTGGGGTAAAGTTTGCTTGACAGGTGAATGAAACAGAATCTGCAAATGGTTTTCTCCCTTCCGCAACACCTCTTTTACCGGAAGAGTATAGCCGACAAACATATTGTCCGTACGTTCCAACAAAGAGCCGTTCAGGTAAATATCCGCATACGTATCCAACCCTTCCAAAATCAACAAGGCAGCATCCCGCGAGAGTTGCTCATCCGTCACATTAAAAGTAGTTTTATAGACCCAGTCCTCATTCTCCACCCACTGCACTTTTTGCTCATTCATCCCATAAAATGGATTGGGCAGCTTATTATGAGAAATCAAATCCTGATGTACCGTTCCGGGCACCGTAGCCGGCAACCATTCATTCCGGCCGACCTGGGCGAACTCCCATCCCTTATCAAGACTCAGACTCTCTGACTTCTTATACTCCTTTGCACTGAGCATCATCGGAAAGCATCCTAACATCATCAAAACTTTTAATGTTTTCTTCATCTTACCTATCTTTATTAATTTATATACTATTCAGCCCGGAATGTGGATGCAGGCAAACCGGCGCCATTTACCAGATTGGCACGGGTAAATGGCTGCCATCCGTAACGAACCGTTTCCGGCTCTTTCACCTTGTCACTCCATACTTTTATTTTACCGTTTTCAACAACAGCCTGTGCCGGATAAAATAATCCATCATCACCTGCCACTTCGAATGTACGAAGCGATTTCCCATCCGAAGTCGACAACTCCTCCGCATAATCAAAAGAAATATAAGCCGCACCTCCACTAAATACGACCGATTTATAAAGCGGTCCCGAAGGAATGACATTTTTATATCCGTATGTTTTATTCAAAGCCCATGCAGCCAACCGTTCACCGACTTCTCTTTTCTGTTTGGGGTGTACGTCCAATGAGTCTCCCCTATCTGAACTGACAGCCATACCGGTATGAGGAATCTCCGCCATCAAACGACGCTGGCTATCACGGAACCAAGTCCATGACGGACGGTCTATACTGGACAATTGGACAAAATAGAATGGAAGTTCCGCATCCCCCCAATTCTTGCGCCAACTTTCCACCAACAATCCGAACAACTTTTCATGAGCCTCCCGATTATGGGCATTGGACTCACCCTGATACCAAATAAAGCCTTTGACCGGAAACTGTTCCAAAGGACGGATACCCGATTCATACAAATAACAAGGCTCATAAGGATGGCGTTGCAATTTATTGGAAGACTGCTTTACATTCAAGGCAGCACGCCCACGCACCCAGTCTTGAATAAAATCATTCTGCATCCAATTACGTAAGATAGCCGGAAAACGATATTCCAATGTACTACGGTCTATCCATGCTTCAGTAGGAGATCCGCCAATGGCATTGCAAATCAGTCCTACAGGAACTTGCAAACTATCCTGCAATTTCTTTCCGAAATAGTAAGCCACCGCCGAGAAATTACCGGCTGTTTCAGGCGAACAAACTGTCCACCGTGTATCCTTATAATATTGCAGATGATTCAATGAATCGAGTACCGAAGCATCCCACTCCACCGCATCCGTACGCCAACGGGCTTTCATATCATAAAAACGGATATTGCTATTTGCAGCTTGAGGAACATCTTGTGCGGCAGTCGCACTCCAATTCAGATAAAACTCCATATTCGATTGTCCGGAACAGAGCCACACTTCTCCCGCCAACACATTTTCATAGACCAGTTTCCGTTTTTCTGTAGAAACAGTCAGCGTATATGGACCGCCCGCCTTCAATGGCCGGACATCCACCGCCCACTTTCCATCTGCTCCCGTCACAGCCTGAAGTTTCTGCCTGTCTATGGAAACAGTCACTTTCTCACCGGCATCCGCTTTTCCCTGAATAGTCAGCAGACGCCCATGCTGCAATACCATATTGTCCGTATAAATTTCCGGCATTTGCAAACCGCCAAAATCACCGGTTATGCCTTCATACACCGTTTTTGCCAGGACAGCCGCACCTTCCTTATCAGGATGGACAGCATCGGGCAACATAAAAGGATATGGATATAAAGGTGCATGAAAATCTATCAACTGTACTTGTGCGTATTTCGCTATCGTTTCTATAGCCAGCTGAATCTCATCATGCCAGTCGCGTGTGCCGGACTCAAACCGCGGATGACGGTCGGCAATCGGAGTCAGACGGGCAATCAAAATACGACATTCAGGATTCGCCACTCTGAACGAATCAATCAGTGCACGATAATCCGCTATAAAAAAATCACGGTAATTGGGCCAATCACGCGGATCTGTATCATTCACTCCTAAATGAATAACCACTACATCACCAGCAAAAGCCAATGCATCCTTAAACTCTTTCTGTTGCATAAAAGGCCGGTGTCCCTTGTTCAGCAACGTAGCTCCCGGCTTTCCAAAACGCTCCACCGTATACCCTTCACCCAGCATTTGCTGTAACCGGGCAGGATAGGACTCCTTATCAGGATCGGATACACCTATGCCATAGGTAATGCTATTACCTACACAAGCAACCTTCACCCGCTTCCGTGCAAATGAAACGGTACAAAGAAACAAACATAAAATCAGTATTAATGTCTTCTTCATTTCTGGTCAACATAAGGTTTTACAATATCACGCCACAGCAAGTATCCCTTTCCTAATAAATGTAATCCGTCATTAGTGTATACTGGATTCATCTTGCCTGTCTCTTTCTCCACAAAATGACTATACAAATCAATATAGGCAACTCCTTCCTTTACCGCCAATGGTTCCAACAAATCATTAATTTGTTTTACCACCTGCCAGCGTGATGTATGCCCGTTAAACATACCGTAACAATCATTCACCGGCAATACACTTTGCAAATATAATTTTGTTTTTGGAGATTCTTGCTTTATTTTCCGAACAATCATACTTATTTCTGAAATAATTTTATCCGCAGACGTTCCCCGAGAAACATCATTGATACCGATCAATAAAAAAATCTTTGCCGGTTTTCCCTTTACAATCGGATCCAAACGGTCATATACCCCCATACAGATATCTCCACTGATACCCCTGTTCTTCACATTCTTATTTTGAAACAACTCAGCCCACTCGCAACCGTTGGTAATACTGTTCCCTAAAAAAATAATATCTTTTGAAGTAACCGGAAGTTCTTCAAACAAAGTCGCTCTCTGCTCATAAAAAGTAGAATACTTGCGTTCCTGAGCAAACTGGGGTAACGCTAATAATAATCCCAATAACAATAAGACAATACGTTTCATTTTATTTTTGTTTATCTGGTGAATAAATCAATCCCTCTACCGCCCTTTCTCCGTCAGGAGTCACAAAGACAGCAGTAAACATCCACTTCACAAGACGCGTCTCAGCCATCTTAAACTTGCCGATAGGCAACTTTAAGAAAACCTTGTTCCAACCTTTATTTAAATGCACCGCCAATGGCACTCTTCCTACGCAATTCTCATTTCCCAAAGGTACTTCATAACTTTTCACCTTATGCGTAGCAGTCCATACAGGAGGTAATATTTCACGATCATTAATCCAGATACGGCTTCCCTTATAATCCCATTTGTCAGGCAATGGCGCCAGATCCATCTCCGAACGGCTATAATTCTGAAACTCTGCCCATAACCCCACTTCCTGGTCTTTGGGCGAATACACCCAAGTATATGCATAAGCCGTGTGGTTTTCCTTAGGATCAGCATAAAAAGCAGGAACCATATCCCCCCAGACATGGCGTAAATAAATACCTGCCCCTATTGCCTGACGTACACCATACGTATTCCCGTTATAATGATAGATATCCTTTAACTCCTGTTCAGGCGGGAACACCTTATCCATATCTCCCCCATTAGGAAAAGCATCCGTAATATTCCATTTTACATTAGTCTGTTTTACATAGGCGAAAGGATATCCTTTAAACGTATGCTCCTTATGCCACAACATACGCTTTTCAAAATCAGCGAATTCTTTGAATGCTTCCGTGTCTTCGGGTGGAAGTATCGTACCCAGTCCGTCAAAATATTCCGTACCTCCCCCTCTCCAGGCACGCTCGGCAATAGCAAGCATATTGGGATACAAGCCATTTTCAATAACCAGATTCCACTCATTGTCAATCAAACGATCGTGCCACAAAGCCAATATAGTTCCCGCAATGTCCTCACTGCCTTCTGCCTGATCATAAATACGGCTGTTGTACAAAGCTACAATATCACCGAAAACATCAAAATGATTCAGATAATGAAATTTGGAATCGATAGCAGGAATACCCGGTTGCGCCTTTCCACGGTAACTCCACAAATGTGTCATGTCTATTTCCCCCGGTTTATAGTGCCAGCCCGGATTCCAGGATATTACTTTTTTCCCTTTTGAGCGTACATACGCCACCATTTCGGGTACAAAATGCGGATTGGTAAACTCCACCTCATCCGTACCTATATGTAAATAAGGCACATCAAATGTCTCACACACCTCATCCAGCAACAGTTTCAATATTTTCATCCCTTCCGGACTTTGCATATCATGGCGGAAAGCACGCACAAAGGCAGCACTATGCCCCGGCATATCTATCTCAGGAATCAACAACACCTGATGTTTCTTACAAAAATCCACCAAATCGCGTGCCTCTTCCAGCGTATAATATTTACCCGGCATACGGATGGTATTCACACTATCATTCAGCATAGGAAAGATTTTACTTTCCAATCTCCATGCCTGGTTTTCAGTAAGATGCCAATGAAATACATTAATCTTAAACCGAGATAAAATCTCGATCTCTCTTTTCAATTCTTCCATTGAAATATAACTGCGTCCCACATCCTGCATAAATCCGCGTATCCGGAATGCCGGCCAGTCTACAATCTCACATCCGGCAACAGAACTTCTCTTCCCTTTTTTCCGTTCCAATTGCCGAAGTGTCTGCATAGCCCAATACACTCCCTGTTCTGTTACAGCCTCTATCTTTATCCGCTTGTTTGAAACAGAAAGACGATAGGCTTCAGCCCCGTTTAGCCTGGCTTCCTCAATAGACGGAACCAGTTCCACTTCAATCACCGATGACGAGTGTTCAACAATCTCACCACCTGCATTCATGATAAAAACTTCCCACTCCGGCCTCAACACCGGAGTAGAAAGTTTCACCTTTCCCATAGTAAAGTTCTTCCCCGTATCCTTATACAACTGAGGTTTAGGAAGTAACGAGATACTGGTTTGTGCTATAGTTACAGCACAAACCAGTATCATACCAATAAAACTAGAAAATCTGCGTTTCATTATTTATTTGGTCTTAATAATATCTTTCAGCTTTATCGCTTGGAAAGTCATGTGGGCCACACTGCTTTCATATAAAATTCCTACTGTTTCCTTGTCAATCATAGTCAAGCAGCTGTATCCCCAACCCCAACCGGCATCCAGCAGCAATTGATTCTCGGGCAACCAAGTCACCCCACCATCCAGACTTGCTTTGATGGTAATGCTATGACGGTTCTTGGCATCATTCGGATTAGAGAACAAAAGGATGTCTTTACCCAATACATTCTCTTTAGCTTTAACACTAATCAAACTGGCCATACAAACCGGTTCCTGTAAGGCTGTACGTGAAGACTCATGTTCTTTCCATGTTTTACCTAAATCTGTAGTTGTAGAAACGGCACGACTGCCACCACGATTATCACGCATATTCAGCATCAGCACTCCCGGTTCCACTTCCGCTACCTGAGATTCAGTTGTATTAGTGCGTGCCAATGTACTGATATTCCAGGTTTTTCCATGATCCTTACTGTATATAATACCGGCATTAGGAATACGGTCATTGCCAATATACTGGCTGGCAAAGACCAATGTTCCATCTTCCATAGAGATACCTCTACCGGGACCTTGCAGCAAGAAATACCATGACGGATCTTTCACCTGTTCTGTTATATTCATAGGCTCCGACCAGGTCTTACCATCATCATCACTTTTCACCATCATTAATTGTGCTGTATGATTACGGTCCATGCCTGTTTGTGAATTCCACCACGCACGCCCATTTCCCATACCATGTGTCCAGGCAGCGACAATCCAGATAGTTCCTGTCTTCTTATCAACCAAAATGGCCGGATCGCCTACTCCATTCTGTGCTTTAGGCAACCCATCATATTCACCAAATGCCATCGGAATGCGCATTTTCTCCCAAGTCTGACCTCCGTCCGTACTTCTGCTCAGACCTATTTCCACATACTCCTGTAAATCCGCACTATTATTATAGCGTACATCATATACCCCCAACAAGGTTCCTTTATTTGAAGTGGCCAATCCGGGAATACGATAGGCAGCAGCCCCGTCGTCACCGGCATGACGCACGCCGATCCCCATATAATGGGTATCCGCCTTACGGGCTATCTTCAAAGGAGCAACCTGTCCGTCAATCTTAGCTTCCACCACTTCTGCCGACACTTTGGACAAGATAGAAGCAACAGGCTTCATTTGCAGGCTAATCCAAAAATAATTCACTCCCGGAAACAATTTTTGGTCAGCTTTCAATACAACCTCACGCTTCGGGGCCTTCACTTCCGACTTCAAAACGGAATAAGAAGTATTGGCAGCCAATGTTTTTCCCGGAGTATTATTAGATATATAATCTACCGGAGCAAAATAAGTCTTTCCCCTCCTCTCCACGCTTTCAGTTCCACCATAATACAGTTTCACAGATTCAATTTCATTCAAATTCACGTCTTTGCCGAAGTCCAACTTCACTTCATTCAGCATCTGACTTTGAGTAGCCTCTATACGTAAATGAAACAACTCATTATCCTGCCTTTCAATCAACACAGGAATCCGGGTTTCGCGGACAACAACCGTATCTGCCGCCGCACTCAACTTGAAGGGTGCTAATATAAAAACAACAATTAGCAGTAATAAGCTAGGGTTTCTCATAATATTTATAATTTTACGGGTGTAAAAATAAAAGTTTTTATTGAAATTAGAAAATAAAAAGACGGTTTCTTTATTAATTTCATAAAGAACACCGTCTTTTTTATGCAATTAAAGATTCTTATCCGACAAAAATTTAATAACCAACCGTTTGTTTCAACAATGGATTATTAGTAAGAGCTCCTTGGTTGATAGGCCAAAGCAGACGGGCAGGCTCCGCCGGAGTATAGTCAAGCACGTACGAATCGCCAAAACGCCTCAAGTCATACCATCGTTTACCTTCCAGCATAAATTCAAACAAACGTTCCTGCAAGACAGCATCCGCCGGACGCTTATCGACTTCCTGATTGGGAAACCCCACTGTTGAAGCATCATACGCATCACCAAACGCACGCCGGCGCACCCGGTTTATCTCTGTAGCCGGATCCTCACCCAAAAGCACTTTCGCCTCAGCCAGCATCAATAGCAAATCCGAATATCTATAAATAGGATAATCATCACATCTCACCCGTGTACTCCCATTCATAACTCCCCAATACTTATGCGGATACACCCCTACCAATTCCAACTTGCCATTTTCCACCTTATTATATACATCTTTCAATGTAACGTCACGACGGGTGTCTCCCGGCAGAAACTTCTTGAAGTTTTCCAATTTCACCATCAGGCGCATGATACCGAAATTATTCTCGACCGACGTATTTATCAAAGTACCATCCGCATTATAGAATTTCCCTAAATAATCAGCCTGTGGAAACAAATCATTATTTCCATTCCACAGATTGTATTCAAACAATTCATTATGAATGGTAAAGATAATCTCTTTATTACCTTTATTATCATAAGCAAACACTCCCTGATAAGTATCCATCAAGTCCAGATTGCTACGGCTGATATTATTCTGTATGTCAACCAACGCATTCTTTGCTGTCCGGGCATCTCCTTCTCCCCCGTCACGATGGGCACTCCACAGATATACATCCGCTTTCAGCATCAATGTGGCAGCCTTTGACCACAGCGATTTTTTTTCCTTTATGGTATAATCGGATCCAAAATAACTTAATGAAGATTCTATATCTTTTTTTACCTGCTCAAAGATTTCGGCAGCCGGAGTCGCCGCCTTTGCCAGTTTACCCACTTCAAAACCCAGGCTAGGCTCTTCCGTAAACACGACATCTCCCCATGAACGATATAGCTGATACATATAGTAAGCACGCAATCCATACACCTGTCCCAAATAATAATTCCTGGCACTTTCAGTCAGCACATCCGTATGAAGAGTTCTGCTGATAAACAAGTTCATCTGGTTGATATTCTGATACAAATCACCAAACCCGCTGATTCCGGGATTCTCCGCATTCAATGTATTATAAGGAAAACGTTCCATCCCCTGGGTAGCTTCTCCACCGAAAGGAATTCCCCCAAAGACATCACTTCTTGCCTCACCCAACAAAAACATATTCCACGAATGGCTCCTGAAGCGACTATGCAGTCCAAAAACAAATGAATCAAACTGTTCCGGAGTTTTCCAGTAATTCAAGTCAGTGATATCGCTCACCGGGTCCATATCCAACGAAGTACATCCACCGGCCAACATAGCCGATGCGGCAAAAGCCAATATTATCTTTTTTATGTTCATACCTTTTCTTTTTTACACATTAAAATGACAATTGTAAACCAAACAGAACGGTTCTTGGTGTAGGATAGCGTCCATTGTCTATACCGCCACGACCATTTGCCTGAATATCCATAACCGGTTCCGGAGAAGTTCCATCATATCCGGTAATATAGAATAAATTCTGCCCCGTAACATACACGGACGCATCGGTCAAGAACACCTTATTTATAAGATTCTTCGGGAATTTATAACTCAAGGTTACCTCACGCAGACACAAATAATCCCCCTTTTCATAGAAAGTAGAGTTATTATTGTTCAGATTCGTTGTACCATTATTGGAACGGGTAATGTTCTTTTTCGCATTCTGGTCGGCCCAATAGAATTTAGGAATACTAGTTTCCGTATTGTTTTCAGACCACGAATTTCTGACATCCGTAATCAAATTGAACGACCCGTTATACTGCCCCAAGATTCTTGCTTTCAAATCATTGTAAATGGTATGACCCACCGCATAGTCAAAACGACCATACAAAGACCAGTTTTTATAGTTCAGCGTGGTAGAAAAACCACCGGTCCATTTCGGATAAATATTACCCACCACCTGACGGTCGTATGAATTTATAACATTATCCCCATTCTTGTCATCCCACAGTACATCTCCCGGCTCAATGGGTTTCCATCCCGGTTTACCCGCATATTCGGCAGCCTTATTCGGCCCATACAGGTTGGCAACCTCATCCACAAAATCACCGGCATGATTTCTCACATCATCCCAGTCACGCAAGATACGCACTTGTTTATAAGCAATGATATCACCCAAGCTTTTTCCTTCTTGAATGCCGCCTACCCAAACCAACGAGTTGGATTTTGGATCCCATACCTGCTCACCCCCCTGACGGTTGTTTACATTCCCGTTAAAAGGCAGCTTCTTCACCATATTCTTCACAAATGAAGTATTAGCGGTGACATCCCACGACCAGCCCTTCCTTGTCAGCAGATTCACCTTGGCTTCCAGTTCGAAACCACGGTTGCTGATAGTACCCAGATTCGTTTTGAACGAGGGAAATCCTGTATATTCCGGCAAATTCACATCAGTCAGCAAATCGGAAGTCGTGCGGTCATAGTAGTCCATAATCATATGAATACGATTATTGAAAAAGCCCAAGTCAAGCCCCAGTTCAAACGTATGGCTCTTTTCCCAACGCAATTTACTATTGACCACCCCTGTATTCAAATAACCCAGGTTACCATTATAAGCACCTACCGAACCATATTTACCATATACATCAAAATTACCGATACCGTTTACATTACCGTTCAACCCATAACTGATACGCGGTTTAATCAAGGATACTACTTCCGCAAACTTTGAATCTTTAAAGAAAGCTTCCTCATGCACATTCCAACCGGCAGATATACCCGGAAAAAATCCCCAACGATTGTCGGACAATTTGGAAATACCGTCATAACGGGCTACCAAGGACACCATATAACGATAATTATAATCATAGTTAACACGGGCGAAACCGGAAAGAATGCGATATCCGGTTTTGACAGAAGTAGTATAAGTACGGTTAGTGCCCGCATTTAAAGTAGGTATATCATCTGTAGGAGCACCGGAAACACGCGCTTCCAGGTTCTGATACTGATAATCAAAATACTCACCACCTGCCATGGCATTGATATTATGTCCGCTAAAACCTTTTTTATATTCCAGAGTCAATGCATGCTGTTGTTGAAAAACTTTTGTATTTGTTTGAGAAGCATTACGATTGGTATTGGAAGCTTGTCCTATCTGTTGATATTTCTTTTCAAACAGTTCAAACTGACTATCTGTATAATACATAGAACTGTTTCCATTCAGGAACAATTGCTGCGGAAGGATTTCCAAAGCAAAACCGATATTAAACGAAGTCTTACGGTTCGTTGTAGAACGAGTCAGTTTATCTTTCCAATAATAAGGATTACCATCCTGATTACTCCATCCGGCAGCAGGACTTCCATCCTCATTCCACGGATTCCAAGTGGGAAACATACTCATGGTACGATAGAACAACTCATACTCTCCCGTTTCTCCGTTCCAAGGGCTTTTCAAGTCGTAAGTCCATAAATCGGGCATCTTGGACCATGAAAAACTACCGCCGGCATTCACTGTCAAAACGGGCAACAACTTGTATGAACCGTTGATAGTCCCGTTCACACGCTGATAATTGGTAGAAATTATCTGACCGTCTTCCGAATAATACCCTAAAGATGAGGAAAATGTTCCTTTGTCATTACCTCCCGACAAATTCAGATAATGATCTTGTGTAAACGCGGCATTGCGGAAAGTCAGATCATGCAGCTCACCGGCATGGTTTCTAAAAATCAAAGTTTTATCATGGTCCACAGGATCCGCCATAGAACGCCATCCTTCATTCAGCAAATGTTTGTTTGCATCTGTCATAAAGGCCAGATCCACTCCGGAGTTAACCCCAAAACCTTTCTGGTTCTCCATACTTGTACCGCCATTGGTACGCTGCCAACCTAAACGTTGATAATACAAATAGTCACCGGCATCCAAATACTTATACCCTTCACGTGCAAAGTTCACACCCCCTTTGAACTTATAAGTAATTTGTGTCCTGCCTTCCACCCCCTTCTTGGTTGTCACCAGAATTACGCCGTTATTGGCACGGGCACCATAAATAGCTGTGGAAGCCGCATCTTTCAGCACCTGTATGGATTCAATATCTGAAGGATTGATATCATCCATAGAACGCACAAGGCCATCCACCACGACCAACGGCCCTTCCAGATTCTTGTTTATGGAAGCACCACCACGCAAAACGATATTGGGCGAACTACCCGGTTTACCCGAAGTATTTGTCACACGCAATCCGCTGACAGTTCCCTGCAAGGATTGGGCCGCATTACTCATAGCTGCATTTTGTAATACTTTATCATCCAACTTTGAAATAGAGTTCGTCATCAACGAACGTTTCTGACTCATTCCATAACCGGTCACCACGACCTCATCCAGCATTTCTGCATCTTCTTTTAAAATAACCTTGTAAGTGTTTGGCACTCCCACTACAATTTGTTGTGTTTTGTAACCTATATAACTCACATCCAGTTTTGCCCCCACAGGCACTTGGATAGTAAAGTTACCGTCTACATCAGTTATTGTACCATTTGTTGTCCCCACCTCCAGGACACTCGCTCCGATAACAGGTTCACCGGTGGCATCTACCACTACCCCTGTTATCGTTTTTGTTTGCGCCATCATGTTTATTGCAAAACAGAGGCATACGATAAAAAAGAGAGCTTTCTTCATGAATCTCAGATTTGGTTGATAAATTAATGTTTAAATAAAAAAGTTTAATTAAGTGTTAGTTTTAAAACCCCTCAAAAAGAAAATAATTTTAAAATCAACAGCGAATATATGCACGTATATTTAGTATATACAAGAAACAAAAGGAACTATATTCTTTATTAGTCTTTGTTTTTTAGAATAAACTAAATATTAAGGCATATTTTAAAAAGTTACATAAGGGAATAACTCAAAAAAGGAAAAAAGGTTCATACGGAGAAGATATAACAAGAAAAAACCTCCTTACAATTCTTTGCAAAGAGGTTACTGAATTGTACACCCGATGAGAATCGAACTCATATCGTCGGAACCGGAATCCGGTATTCTATCCATTGAACTACGGGTGCGTCTGAAACTTGGACGTGCAAAAGTACAAAATATATTGTCTTTATCCTAATAATTTGGGATATTTATCTATCAAAATAATATTTTGCTCATTAATTTAAGTATAAAACAATCAATTTGATTATATTTTCGGCTAAACATATAACAATATCACAAATAATTTCTATATTTGCAAGCAATTAAAACAACTAGATCTATTTTACAATGAGTTACCTAATTAAACCAGCTAACTATAAAGCCTTGCTTGATTTAAAACAAACAGAGTTAGGCATTAAGCAAATAAAAGAGTTCTTTCAACAGAACCTGTCGTCAGAATTACGTCTGCGCCGTGTCACCGCCCCGCTATTTGTATTGAAGGGAATGGGTATCAATGATGACTTGAGCGGAACCGAACGGGCGGTATCTTTCCCTATTAAAGACTTGGGAGACGCACAGGCCGAAGTTGTCCATTCACTGGCAAAATGGAAAAGGCTGACTTTGGCCGATTACAATATAGAGCCGGGTTATGGCATCTATACAGACATGAACGCCATCCGGGCTGACGAGGAATTAGGTAATCTCCACTCGCTATATGTAGACCAGTGGGACTGGGAGCGTGTAATTACCAAAGAACAACGCACGGTTGATTTCCTGAAACAAATAGTAACCCGTATTTATGCAGCCATGCGCCGCACAGAATATATGGTATGTGAAATGTACCCGCAGATCAAACCCTTCCTGCCACATGACATTCATTTCATCCACTCGGAAGAGCTTTGCCAGATGTATCCCGACAAGAGTCCGAAAGAACGTGAACATGCCATCTCACAAAAATACGGTGCGGTATTTATTATAGGTATAGGCTGCAAACTGAGTGACGGTAAAGAACATGACTTGCGCGCACCTGACTATGACGACTATACCACAATCAACCCGGAAAACGGACTTCCCGGTCTGAATGGCGACCTGTTAGTTTGGGACAAAGTACTGGACCGTTCCGTCGAACTTTCCTCTATGGGTATCCGTGTAGACAAAGAAGCGCTGCTCCGCCAACTGACACTCAGCGGACAGGAAAAACGTAAAGAACTGTATTTCCACAAACGCCTGCTAAATGAAACTCTTCCTTTGTGTATCGGCGGTGGTATAGGACAGTCACGACTCTGTATGCTTTATTTACAGAAAGCCCACATAGGTGAAATCCAAGCCAGTATATGGCCCGAAGATATGAGAAAAGAATGCGCCCAACTGGGTATGCAACTTATTTGATTATAATCTATCAGCAATGAAAGAAGAGGATGATTATAAAAAGTCATCCTCTTTTTATTTGTCATTTTTACAAATTACCCCTATCTTTAACGCACATTTTATAATAAAAGAAATGCCATGAACGTACAAATAGAAGAAAGCTGGAAACAACATCTGGCACCCGAATTTGAAAAAGATTACTTTATCAGACTCACTGAGTTTGTAAGAAGCGAATACCAGACTGCCACTATTTACCCACCGGGCAGATTTATATTCAACGCCTTCAATCTGTGCCCGTTTGACAAAGTGAAAGTCGTCATTATCGGCCAAGATCCCTACCATGGTCCCGGCCAGGCGCACGGACTCTGCTTCTCTGTTAATGACGGAGTACCTTTTCCTCCTTCCCTACAAAATATTTTCAAAGAAATACAAAGCGATTTGGGTGCTCCCATCCCTACTTCAGGCAACCTGACCCGCTGGGCGAATCAAGGAGTTTTATTACTCAATGCCACACTGACGGTCCGTGCCCACCAGGCAGGCTCTCATCAACGACGGGGCTGGGAGGAATTTACAGATGCCGCCATCCGTGTACTGGCAGAACAACGTGAAAATATTGTATTCATCTTATGGGGATCTTATGCACAGAAAAAAGGCGCCTTCATAGACCGCAACAAGCACCTGGTACTGGCTTCCGCACATCCGTCCCCCCTGTCAGCCTATAACGGTTTCTTTGGCAACAAGCACTTCAGCCGTACCAACGAATATTTGCAAGCGCACGGGCAAACACCGATTGAGTGGTAGACATAAATAAAAAAATGAGAAATGGTTTCTGATAACAACACGCAACCATTTCTCATTTTTTTATTCCCAACTTCTTCCTAGTACCAATTCACCGCACTACCCGTATTGCTTCGCTGATCCCATTTCAAAGCATCGGTCAGCATACTGGAGTTAGCACGAATACTGAAGTTATAGGAAGTAAAGGGACCGAATACCAAGCCACAGCTCATATTGAAACAGTGCAGGTCACGGCTGATATTGACCGTTGTCATTGACATCTCTTTCGTATTAAAATCATACCCCGAAGAATAATTCACATTCCAGCGGCTACCCAACTTCACATTACCGGAAACATTCAATGAATGAGTCACCGAATAAGGATATCGCATCGTCTTGATATTAATCTGCTTGCTTCTGTCCTCACGAATACTATAACTATAACTCAAGCTCAATGACCATGGCATCTTGAAAGCCATATAGCCATCCGGATCTATAGCCGCCTTCTCTGTCTTTCTCAAACCGGAGTTATCTTCTTCCTCCGTGTTTTCATTGCCATCATCACTGTACTCATCCAGATTTTCATTCTTCTTGTCTTTATCCCCCTTACTGTCCTTTTCATCTTTCGGACCAAACCACTTTTTCCACGAATCATTATTCAATGTATACGAGAAAGAACCGCTATACCCCTGAAAACGACCAAAACGTCCGTATGACCATTCTGTACGGTTGCCTTCCACTACCTTGCCGTCTTTATCAAACTCATAAGCATACGTAGCAAACTGGGCGTTCATATTAAAAGTATAACTCTTGGTCAGTTTCAAGCGCAGATTCATACTCAAATTTCCCCAAGGTTTCTCTTTAGCCGCCGCATTATAGGAAATACTGGCTCCCAACTGGTCAATCAAGCTGATTTTCTTCACTCCGGTAGTATCCGCATCGGATTTCACTTTCATTTCCACATTATTATCTATAGAGAAAGTGAAATTCTCGGATTTACCACTGGGCGAGAAAGAGTAAGGCAAACCTTCATATGGATTATAAGTCTGAGTACGTACTTCTCCATCCGTATCAGTATAAGTATACGTTCCCACATATCCATACCTGGACGTACTGAAGTCCGGTGCATAACTCATGCTCACCGAAGGAGTAAAGACGTGACGGATCATTTCAATCTTGTCGCCAAACAATTTCTTCCACGGTTTGTAGAAACCATACATCTTGGTATTCACCTGCAAGCTCAAATCATAGTTATACACACGGTTGAAACCGTTGATTGTATCTCTCCGCACATTATTAGGTGCCGACGGATCATAACTCTGCTCCACCTTGCGCATATACCAGCGCTCGGTATAGTTGAAAGAAGGCACAACGTTGATATATTTAAACAAAGTGAATGTAGCGCTGATAGGAATCTTATGCTGCATACCATTAGTCCATTTATTCAAACCCTGCTTCAGAATCAGATTATCCTTGGTATTAATCGAGTTCGTCATCTGGCCGGTATATTGGAGTGAGATTTTCTCATACCAACGTTCATCACCTACCGCTTTCTTACGCTTGAACGGATAAATACGGTTCAATGAAATATTCAAATCCGGCAACGTCACACTGATAGAAGAGTCACGCGTATTCTGAGAGATATTGAATGTACTGGACAGATTCAATCCTATTTCGGGGAAATTGCGCGAATAACTCACACTAGACGTCTTGGTGTTATTTGAATACTGCTGCGGGTTATACAAACTACTCAGGTTACGCTGGTCATAACTACTGGTCGCAAAGTTCACATTCGCCGAAAAAGAGCTGTTAGGGTTAGCCTTGGCATCCTGTCTGTGACTCCATGCAATTCTGAAATCTTTTGTAACCATATAGTCCGGCATATTCTTCTCACCGGTTTTCGTTACCAGATAACTGGCATTGAAATTACCGCTATATTTATATCTCTTGTTATAATTAGACTGCACGGACAGTCCCCATGAACCTTTCGTAAAGATCTCACCCAACACTTTCAAATCCATACGGTCACTGATGGCGAAATAATATCCCCCATCACGCAAATAAAAACCACGATTCATTTCATCACCGTATGTAGGCATAATGAATCCTGACGAATAACTGCTGTTAAACGGAAAAAATCCGAAAGGAATGGCGATAGGCAACGGCACATCCTCCACCACCAGCTGGGCAGGACCGAAAACCACATTTTTCTTAGGACGCACTTTCGCCATGGAAAGTTTCAGATAGAAGTGAGGATGTTCGTGATTATCACACGTAGTATATCGTCCGTGACGCAAATAAAGTTCATCATTAGCACCTTTCTTCGACTCCTCACTGGTAACGTATCCTTCCCCCTGCTGAGTAACGATATTATTAATGAACCCCTTCTTCGACTTGAAGTTATAACGCATGATTTTTGACTCATACGGAGTCTCGCCATCCTTAAAGACAGGAGTACCTTTTTCCACGCCAGCCGAGTCGGGAACACCACGGGCATACACCGTACTGCTATCCATGTTCATTGTAATCACGGCAGAGGTCAACTCTATTTTCTCATAGTTCACCTTACCGTCACCATACAGATGGGCATATCCGCCCTCAGTGAATACGATAGAGTCATTTGCTTCATAAATAACAGGCGCATCCAACGGCTGTTTCTTTTTAGGTGCAACCGTATCGATAGACAACGTATCTACCAAAGCACTATCTACTTTCAGGGAATCATTACCGGATGCAGAATTCCGCTTTCTGCGTTGAGCACCTGTACTTAAAGAAAGTGACAGGCATGCAAATAGTAGTAGGAATGTTATAAATCTATGTCGTTTTAGTGGCGTCATTCACAAATCATTTACGCTTTTGAGGGGCAAAATTAAGCATTATCCGCCAATAATGAACTATTTAGCGGATATTTAATTTATTTTTAAGGCTTACAAGAAACATTCGCACCAATGGTTAAAACGGATTATCCCATCTTCCCCATAACGTGAAATACTCTTTAACGCTTTCTCCACGCTCTTTTCCCTGTCCAGATGCGTCTTTGAGAAAAACTTGTCGGCAAAGCAAATAACCTGTTCTTCCAGCGAAACCGGAACCATATTCCGATGAGGAACAGGCAACTGCTGGTCAATAATACTTTGCAAAGACATACCCGCTCCCGTATGTCTCTCACAGACCAATGCATGACGCGGAAATCCTTCTTTCCGCATCAGATCAGCCCCCAAATATCCATGACAAATATAAGGATAAGATCCGAAACAACAAATGCCCTCAGCATCCGTCATAAAAATACCAATATCGTGCAGCATCGCCGCCTCTTCCAGAAACTGCTTGTCCAGATTCAATTCCGGATGCTTTCCGGCAATCCATAACGCCTTATCGGCCACCGAACGGCTATGCGCCAGCAGGATATGTTTCAGTTCATTATCTTCAGGATAATATTTATTAATGATAGCAAGTGCGTCCATTCTCAATTAAATTCTTATTTTTGTGCAATATTACAAAATAATCGCCACATATCATGAAAACAAAATACATTTTCCTATACTGCCTCTTGTTTATCTGCAACGCCGTGACCGCGCAAAAGGTTATCACCGGAGCCGAACAGATGGACCGTCTCTTACCTATATTAAAAGGGAAGCGTGTGGCATTGGTTGTAAACCAAACCTCCAAAGTAGGAGAAACCCATCTGTTGGACACCCTGCTTGCAGCGCATATACAAATAAAAAAGGTATTCGCTCCCGAACACGGATTCCGGGGTGACGCCGATGCCGGAGAAACCATCAGGAACGGAAAAGATACCCGCACGGGAATACCCATCCTGTCCCTTTACGGTAAAAATAAGAAACCTACAGCCACACAGCTACAGGACATAGACCTGATTGTGTTCGACATTCAGGATGTAGGTGCCCGTTTCTATACCTATATCAGCACCATGCAGTATGTAATGGAAGCTTGTGCCGAGAACCGGAAACAACTGGTCATCACAGACCGGCCCAATCCTTGTGATTACGTGGACGGCCCTGTGCGACAGAAAAACCAGAAAAGTTTTGTGGGTATGCACGCCATCCCCATTTTACACGGTTGCACTGTAGGCGAGCTGGCTCAAATGATCAATGGCGAAGGCTGGCTGCCCAATGGCAAAAAATGCGCGTTGACCGTCATCCCCGTGGAAGGCTGGAAACACGGACAACCCTATTCGCTTCCGGTAAAACCCTCTCCCAACCTGCCCAACGACCAGGCAATTGCCTTATATCCTTCACTCTGTCCGTTTGAAGGTACAGCCATCAGTGTGGGCAGAGGTACTCTTTATCCTTTTCAAGTAATCGGTTCACCGGATATCCGCATCTCCTCCTTTTCTTTCAGACCGGAAGCCTTGGAAGGCTTTGACAAGAATCCGATGTATAAAAACCAATACTGCTATGGCAATAATCTCCGCCATATCACCGCCCCGAAAGGATTCTCTTTAAAATACATCATCACCTATTATCAAGCTTATCAAGACCTTGGGAAAGCGGACAAGTTCTTTACCCGCCCGCAATGGTTCGACCTGCTGATAGGGAACCGTACCGTAAGGGAACAAATCATGAAAGGAGCCAGTGAAGAAGAAATCCGTGCAGGATGGCAGAATGAACTGGAAGCCTACAAAAAGATGAGAGAGAAATACCTGCTTTATGAATAATATTTCCTTCCAAGCTGACAGATTTCGTCAAAAAAGGAGACAACAACCCAATCTATTCAGGACACGCAGCACCATTCCTCTGCATCCACCAAGCCCCAACCACAAACGGCTTTCCAACCGCCAACACATGGAATCCGTTTCAATCTTCTTTCCGGAAGGCCTGCATACCTTTCTCACCACCCCGATGATATCCGTGTCCTCACATTCCTCATAAAAACGGCAGACGCCATCCCCCTGCATCAGATAACGACTGTCTCTTTTTTGAATAATCCGATGCAATACATACCGGTCTGTCTGCCGGAACAGAATGACATCAAAAAGTTTCAACTCCTCCTTATCATACGGCCCCACCACCACTTCATCCTTCCCATTTCTCAGTAAAGGCATCATGGAATTGCCTTTCACCCGGAACTTCACACTCCTGCCACTTTTGATTTCCGACTCCACCCACGCAAAGAAACATTCATTCGCTATCCGCTTCATACCCATCTCCATATAAAGTACGACATACTAATTTCACCGCCTCCGCATCGGGCAAACACTCCAGATGATAAACAGGAATGGATGAAACCATCTTTTCCAACAGACTACAAACCCCACAGTATAATTCCTCCTCGTATGCAAATGCAGGAGGAGCAGACGGATGCAAAGCTGCATAAGCCTGCAAAGTGTTCAATCTCCGTATCTTGTTATACGGTGCTTGTGACAAACGTACACATCCGGCCAACGGATAACGCTCCGCCTTATAACAAGGAGTCTTCCCACTCCACGGACTGCCATATACCCACACGCCCCCCTCTTCATAACGCACAATGGGACTGTCATCATTCAGCAACTTACTTCCTGCTATATTTTCCCTCCACAAACGGGTATGGGTACTTTTGCCGGTTCCGCTTTCACCTAAAAAAAGAACCGCTTTCCCCTTATAAACAATACAACTGCCATGCAAGGCAACCGTATCTTTCCGTACCGTCATCAGGCCATACCCCATCCATAAGGCAAACCTTAAAAGACGGGGAGAATAATTACCATATAAACAGATACCTCTCCCGGTTCCACCCATCGTCCGGAGATAAAGCGACGGTTCTCCCTGCGGAGCCAGTTCCAACAAAAAGCTATCCCCACTCACACCGAAAGTACCGGTTACATCTTCATATCCGAACCCATAGGACTTTCTCTGAAAAGCCGGAAAACCCCAACCGTTTCCTTCCCAAACAGTAAAATCCGGCAACCAAGCACCCTCATATACATCTTTTGCCGAAACCAGATCCGGTTGCCAAACAAAAGGCTTGAAACCGCTGATACCATCCACCGCCTCCATCAACCTTTCGTCCGGCAGCGCGAAGCAGTGGCCACCTATTTTATAAATTCGATCCATTGTCTTTTCCATTTAATCTGATTACACGATGACAATACGCCAACGAACTTTCCCGATGGGCTATCGTAAGAACAGTCAGCCCCCTACACTCCTTCATCAGACCGAGAAGCATTTCATTGACAGCCCGTTCAGTCTCATTATCCAATGCAGAAGTAGCCTCATCCAGTAGAAGCACCTCCGCTTTCTTATACAAAGCACGGGCTATGCCTACCCGTTGTTTCTGACCTCCCGAAAGCCTTCCTCCCCCTTCACCCAAAGGAGTATCCATTCCTTGCGGCAATTCATCCACCCAAGCATCCAATCTCACCAGCCTCACTATCTCCGCTACCCGTTCCTTATCTATAGACCGGCATCCCAAAGCAATGTTTTCCGCCAAGGTCCCATCCAGCACAAACACTTCCTGTTGCACATATCCCACCCTGCGATGCCATTCCTGCCTCGGCACATCGGCAAGCGACCTGCCATCTATCCGAATAGCGCCTTTATCCGGAGTGATAAATCCCAAAAGCAGATTAAACAAGGTAGATTTACCCACGCCACTCTCACCACAGATACCTACATATTCCCCCTTACGAATAGTACAACAAAAGTCCTTTAGAACCTCTTTACTTTCAGGATAAGCATAGGTGAGGTGTTCTATCCGTATCTCTTTTTGAAAAGAAAACGCTTCCTGCCCCCATGATGGAGAAACTGCTTCCATCCCCTTATCCCCCAATCCTTCCTCTATAATCCGCAGAGAATAGACCGCATTCTGTACTTGTGTCCAACCACCTAAGATGCCGCGCAAAGCGGGTAACAGCCGGAAAGCCGCCACAGCAAAGACACCTACCAGCGCTTTGATATCCCCTGTTCCGAAAACGGTGAGCAAGGTCAGCCCCGATATGACCGCCATTTCGGAAAGGCAAAGAGGAAGATGCTGTATCGTTTCCAGTTTCAAACGGCTCTCACTGATTTTCCTCACCCTTTGGGCGAATGCCTGCTGAAGAAAAGGAAACGCCGCATTCAGTTCCAATTCGGCATACCCTTTCATCGTTTCCGTGACCAGCCGGGATTGCTCACGACGAGCCTGCTGCTCCTGCTCACCATAACGGCGCATCGGTTTCCTGATCCCCCATCCGTAAATCAGCATGAAAGGCAGAAAGGCAATATACAGCATCAGTACCGTCAACGGAGCGTAAACCAACAAAGCTGCCGTCACCCAAAAAACAAGCAGCAGTTCTCCTGTCATGCGAAGCAAGGGGGAAAGAAGGTTTAAAGAAAAAGCATAACAGATATAGTTCACCTCATATCCCAGCCGGATACTCCCCCTGCTGCGTATAAACAATAATCCCCGTTGATAGTAAGAAGTAAAGAGAGAAAAGCTGAGCCGACGGTAAAGAGACATCAGAAAATGGTTTTGAAAACGTGAAAGCCCCGCTGCCAAAGCGTTTTTCACCAAAATAAAGACTATTGCCACCAGACAAAATAACAGGGCGGCATCTTTATCCCTCCCGTCATCCAACAGAAAAAACAAGACAGGCAACAGGGCAGCGAGTCCGGCAAAGTCAAGTAATGCGCAAAGAAATACGGCACAAACCACCCTTATCCCCATTTTCCTTTCATCAGGCAACAACAAACGGCAGATTCTTTTCAACATAAACCGCTTATTTTCGTTCCGTCTGGAAGATGGTATGGGGAGAGCGCAGATGCAACAGAATAGAATTTCCAACCCATTTGCACAGTGAAATGCGCAACACGCTGTTGCACGCACGATGAGTATGCAGCATACGTTTGGTTTTATAAACCAGAATGCCCCATTTATTCTTCGCCGGAACTGACATCGTATAGGGTGGCCGGATGATTTCCCGTAAGATTTCCTCCGCCAACTCTTCTCCTCCATATACAGGAACGGAAGTTCCCAAATAATCATTACAGAGGCGGGTCATTGCCAATATCATATTTCTAAAACGAATATCCGTCACTTCCTCAGGAATATGCAGGTCGTATCTATTCAGCAGGCAAGCCCAGTCGCAAAGATGATGAAGTGCCAGGCCGCGTGCATAATGCTGGGCGGCATGAAAAGCGAGAAATACGGTATTAAAGGTGGAAGATGGGATTAAAATGGAGCATTTTCCGTCCAATTCCGCCGATACGGGTTGTAGCAGTTTTTGAAGGAGCTTATCCATCTTCACCGCTATACGGTATGTTTCCGAATTAATAAAGGTTTTATGATTCTCTATCGGAATACCTTTATAGTAAAACATACTATGCTTTTCGGAGTGTTCAAAGTCTACCTCTATTCCTTTTTCTTCCATTAACCGGTCTGCCAGCCGGTTGGCCTCGGCATCACTTTTCCGGGAATGGTCTGCCGAATAAGTGAAGATGTCTATATCTCCCCCTTCCCTGTGCGAAGGAATGGGATAATAGGTGGAGAGACCCACTCCTTTCAACTGGACCGTGGTAATGCCATGCGTTTTATAAAAAGCTGAAAGTTCGGCTATGGTATGGCAGTACCGCAGGTAGCGTTTTTCATAGTTCTCTACCGCCATCGCCCAGTTTAACTTCAAAGCCTTCGGGGGTTGCAAACAGGCCGGCAGGGTTTGTATTCCGTCCCATGCCAAGGCCATCACTCCCTGAGTGCAAGCTAGTCTGTAACACGCCTGCCAAAGGGCAGGAGATATATCGGTAAAAAGGATTTCACTAACCGGCTTTGTGCTGTTCAACGCGGATCGGAGCAAGGCAAATAGCATTTGCTCCGGTTGATCGAGTATTATATCCATTGTTATATCAATCAAGTAAGGCTGAACATTTTTTTAGTGCATCTGCCCAAATCACCACATCTCTTTCGGCCTGCTCTTGAGAAATATGATAAGATTCCACCAACACCAAGGCTGCCTCTTGTAAAGTGAAATCCTTTCCCGAAAGTCGTTTCCAAAGTAAGCAAGCGGAAAAATTAAAGGAAATAATACGGGTCAAATCAGTATCGGGAACACCTTGGTTCACAATTATTGTTTCTCCGGCTATGGAGCGGAGTTTGAAATGGGGATTAAGTTTCATAATCTTCTAATCTTAAAAAAAGAAAGCCGCCCGACCTTTCGAGACAGGACGACCTTCTTTTATTACAAATCACTTTCTGCCATGACTAATAACATGATAGCAAATAATTCTCTTATTTTTTATAACTATCCCAACCGGTTCCTGTAAAAGAAGGAGTACCTGTCACATTAATGATAGAGGAAGCATCTGTTATCGATGAATCAACAACCAAATTGCCGTTAAAAGTACCACCCTCAATATTTAATTCCATAGGTTCGGTGTTTCCGGTACTTTTTGATAATTCCACGTTACCATTAATAATACTAGTACCTTTAACAGTTACTTTAACTCCGTCAGTGTAGGTTGAAAAGCCGCAAACATCAAATGCATATGCACCAGTTCCGGCATTAATCGTAGTATTGTTAATTAAAATATTACCACAATTGTTACTCAATACATATAAGGCATTTAGCCCCCTCACTGTCATAGCATCCAACGTCAAATTACAGTAGTTCTGAATCATAATTTTATCATTATCACTTGCCAGTGTTCCGTTTTTCATAGTAACGGTAGAACCTTTCAACAATTGACAACTGTTCGTTTCTGTGCCAGCCGAGCCAACGGTCGGTTTAGCAAGTGTAAGCACATGGTTGTTCAAGTCCAATTCTACAGATTGTCCACTTTGCGTTTTAAAGCCATTACAAGTAGCGTCTCCATTCAAACGTATCTTCACGTTAGCATTACCGCTTAAGTATAAAAGTGCGGACGGATCGGAAAAAGTACCACCGGTAACAGCCAGCGATGCACCTGCACCAACCACATAGATCTTGCCATTCAGTGTTCCACCACTGATAGTCATCTGTCCCAAGTCATTGGCTGCACCATTATGGCCTTCATTATCCACCACATACTGAGCGGAACCAGTCGTATTGAATATACCTCCTTTGATTTCAGCCACATGATGATTCTGTACGGTTGCCTGAGACATATTGGTGAACGTACCGTCGTTGATGACAAGCCGGGCTCCATCATCATTTTTAATGGTATTAAGACCTCCGGCAAATGTACCACCGTTTATGATAAGTGAAGGATTCTGATGATTAGTACCGCTTACATATCCATTTCGCGGATTCGTATTGGTATAATCATAATACCCATTGGCTATCATCGAAGAATAATGCCCGTTTTGCGATATCTCCACATTTGGATTAATCGTCATCTCGCCATGATTCAGAATATTATAATAGCTGTTACCACCTGAACTTTCTGAGTCCTGACCGTTTTCCTTACTTCTAATATAGGTTCCGCCATTAAGAATTACTGTACCGTTATTATAGATACAAGCTTTCCCGTGACTTACATTATCCACTGTACCATTTCCGTTAATGGTCAGTTTACTATCCTTGTTTACGGTAAATGTATCACCAGATTTGTTGGTGATTTTATGACCGTTCAAATTGATGATAACTTCATTCGTTGCGGAAATAGTAAAATCTCCCGTCAAGTCTGTGGCAAGAGTATAAGTTCCACCATTTTTTGCGACATTTTGCAAGTCGGCTACGGCAGCATCAACTACTTCAAATGCATCATTACCGGACAGATTGGGTAATTCAGCACCCTCTTCTTTATAAATAATGACAGTTGAAGTGTTACTGCTTTCACGACTGATGGCTGTTACTTTGGCACCACTCTTCACTCTTACATTACCGGCTTTTACCTTCAATGTATTAACAGTAACTCCTTTACCAAGAACCAATGTGTTTGCAGCAGTAGTTGCCGTTACTTCATCATAAGTAGCTGTTTCGCCATTGGCAGCCAAAGTTACGGTAGAAGAAGGCAGATCTATCTCAAATTTAGGCGCAGTATCTAATTGCGGTACAGATACCAACACGTTTTCAGGTGCAGCTGTACCACCAGTACCAGTGCTCTCTTCTTTAATGGCAACAGCATTTGTTGTAGAAATATTTTCAAAGGATATGCTGACATTTTCTGCCGGTGTACTTTTTTTCGGTATTGAAACTGTAGGACTGGTTTCAGTTGAAGCCACATCAGCCACAGAAACAGAATTGGTTTCTTTTAAAGCATCGGCTACCTCTGATACACTTTCAACTGTTGTCGGCACACTTCCGGATACTTCGTCCAACGTTATAGTTGTGGTATAACGTTCGTTACGTTTAGCATCTAAAGCTTTTGTCTTTAAAACCTGGCTTGTAGCGCCATTACCAATGGAAAGTTCCAAGGCAGGATACTCGGCTACAGGCAACGGGAAATAGAATGTTTTACTGGTCACGTCATTGCCAGCAGTAAAGTTTATAGTTATGGATGAGGAATTTGACGTTTCTGTGGTTGTCAATGTAGGGATACCATCAGCGAATGCTATTTGTGCATTTCCAGCAATGGCTGGAACAGTAGTTTTTTCTTGAGCGGTCATAGAAGTCAATTTCGCCCAAGTATAGTCCTTCGGGATATTATTGACAGTTATGCTCATCAGGGCACCTGCATTTTTAAAAGCCAAGACATCCTGTGCGCTCTCATTTATTTGGCAAGCCATAAGAGCACTGCTGTTTTCTCCTTCCTTATAATTATAGGTATCCTTCAACGTTAATGATATTTTACTTCCATCATAAGAAGCATCGCTGCCATAAGGATAAAAAGCAGCTTTCTTTACAGGACTCTCACCTTCCAGTACTCCTGAGAACCCTGCGTTCTTGGTCCCGGCTCCACTGGATAATGAATAGTTAATGTTAGTGTAAGTAGAAGAACTTCCATTCGTTACAAAAATGCCAATCTCGTCACCTATACTCCAAACGACAGAATTGCCATTCATAGCAGTACGCGATTCAGCATCTCCCATAGTGGCACATACTTCATCAACGCCACTTTTCGCCACGCCCAAATCTTCATTGGAACAACCGGTTATTCCTAATCCAAGAACAGCTAAAGATGTGAACAATATCTTTTTCATACGTGTATGTTTTTTAAATTATTTATTTCAATTACCAAGGCTGCGGGTTATAGTCTTCTGTTCCACCACTTACTGCAAATCCTTTTTCCACTTCTACTTCGATAACCTCCACTTTAGGAGCCTCATACATTTCCATATTGTTTGTTTCCATAATTTCCGTACAATAAATTTAGATTATAATTTTTCAATGATTCTGTTCAGACATTATACGCCCCAATTATACCATAGAATATTTTTTTATGAAAGATGCTATAATTGCCGTCTGTGGGCAGAAGACTCCTGGCGGTCCGGTGACATATACTGTGTCTCCGCAACCTCGACTTGACAGATAACGGGAAATAAGGATTCGCATTCCCGCTTGCAGTGTTGTTTTCATACGTCTGTAAATGTTAGATCAGTCTATCTTGTCAAAAGACTTTGCCTAACTCCCCCTCCTCTGTTCGGCGGTTAATAAAAAAAAGCGTGAGGGCTGTATCTTGTTTATCTTATCGTCGGGCCTTCGCATTGCCTTGTACCTAGATAAACAACAGCCACCCACGCCATTAGGTATATAGATGCCACAGTAATGGCAGGTATATAACACAGACGTGAGCGTTGTTGTTATCATCTTCAGGTACAGTTCAAAGTTGCGAAGTTTGACGATAGAAGATAATTTCAATAACGCTTCTTAAAATATGTAACGTTCTACTACGCCATAGTATAATAGTCGGTACAAATATAATAATTTCTTAAATAGGAAAAACGTTTCTTAGCGATTATTTTTAATAATTGCTACCACAAGCATTAAAAACACTTCTGTATTTCACAATAAATCGACTCAACATAACGCCAATACCAATAGAAAGTTATAAGCAATTATACCCTCATGCTCTCATTATGCATATAATCCATTGATAATGAGTGTTGAATGAATGATGGTAGCATATTTCAAAAAGTATCTTTACCCTCATGCCCTCATTCTACAGAACAAATAAAAAGAGCATATCTATCTGATAACCAATAATATGAGCACATACGAAGTCTTAATTCAAAAGTTTGTCAGCCATCGCATTTTGAGCTTTTTCATCACAGTATACTCTATTTTACAAACATCCGATTACATTTTCATGCTGACAAGTTCTACTCATCGTACTTTCCTATTTGTTCTTTCTATTATTCGCAATTGCTTACTCACTAATGTGACTAACTATAATCACAAACGTGACTAAAGTTAATCACAAGTGTGATTAAGTCTAACCACTAATGTGATTAAGCAATTTCCCATAGTAAAGAACTGCAATATGAATGACCGATTATCATATAATGATTTCTATATAAACTATCAAGAACTCCCTAAAATGCAGTAGTTACCGTTGTTTCTCCTAGCAAAATATGATAAGATTCGTGTATATAAAAGGGATCTTGTAGGCATTATGCCATTTTTCTTCACCTAAAACGGCAAAATAGACTCTTTTCTCACCTGAGTGATTTTGAAACGAATTCAGCTATATCACATTGAATATAAGAATATTAGATAATAATCAGTATAATTAAACAGTGAGAGCATGAGGGCAAATTGTTTCTTCAAAAATATGCTACCATCATTCATTTAACACTCATTATCAATGGATTATATACATAATGAGAACATGAGGGCATATTTGCTTATAACTTTCTATTGGTTATCTCCTTTCTTTATTCCTTGATATTACGGATATGACTAACAGGCACACCGCCCACAACCGTATTTGCCGGAACCTCTCTTGTCACGATCAAACCTGCTGCAATGACAGCATTGTTTCCGATGGTTATTTATCGGATAAATGAAGAATAAGTGCTTTGTTTCTTATTCTATTTATCAAATGTTACTTGTACCATTAGAATGAAGAAGGCTGATTAGTATGAATGTGAATATGCTGCATATAAATTTTCAACCAAAACAATTATGGATTGCCGATGAAAAACTTAAATGTCTAATACATGGTTTAGATTAAGGAGAGGATTTTTCCTCTCCTTTTTTCCTTCCGATACGCCCCATTATGAGAATGTGCCGTTTGAGCTGCCGAATTCGTGGGTATGGTGTAGATTGGAAGATATAGCTTATGTTGCATCTGGAAGTACACCAGATAAAACATGCTTTGTAGAGAATGGTGTTCCTTACATTAAGATGTACAATCTCAGGAATCAAAAAATAGATTTTGCCTATCATCCACAATATATTACAGAAGAAGTGCATAATGGAAAGCTCCAGCGTTCGCGCACAGAAGTAGGAGACCTTATTATGAATATTGTTGGACCACCTCTTGGTAAACTTGCAATTATTCCTACAACATTGCCACAAGCAAATTTTAATCAGGCCGCTGTACTAATACGCCCTTACAAATTTAAAGAGGTGTTGGTATCATATCTAAAAGTCTACTTAGAGGAAATGTCAGAAATAAATTCTATTGCCACACGAGGTTCTGCCGGACAGGTTAATATATCACTGACACAATCTCAAAATATGCGAATACCAATACCGCCTTTAAATGAAGTTAGAAGGATAATTGAAGAGGTGTCTAAGTATGATATTTTGATTGATTCGCTCAAACAAAATATTACTGACATTCAAAATCTTATAGCCTATACCAAATCCAAAATCCTTGATCTTGCCATTCACGGTAAACTAGTACCGCAAGATCCGAATGACGAACCAGCCATTGAACTATTGAAGCGCATAAATCCCGACTTCACACCTTGTGATAACGGGCATTATACGTTTGACGTTCCGAGCGGGTGGATAACGACAAATTTAGGGTCAATATTTAATGTCGTATCAGCTAAAAGAATTTTGAAGTCAGATTGGAAGCATAGTGGTGTTCCATTTTATAGAGCACGTGAAATAGCCAAGCTGTCTATTTATGGACTTGTAGATAATGAATTATATATTTCAGAGGAACATTATAACTCATTAAAGGAGAAATTTCCAGTACCCAAAGCGTCAGATATTATGATTTCTGCCGTTGGTACTATTGGCAAATGCTACATTGTAAAAGAGTCTGATAAGTTCTATTACAAGGATGCAAGTGTACTTTGTTTGTGTAATGACTATCAAATAAATGCGAAATATATTTACCACATCATGAGAAGCGAATATATGCTAAAACAGATGTATGATAACTCAAAGGGTACAACTGTTGATACCATTACGATTGAAAAGGCAAAACAATATATATTGCCCCTACCTCCACTTGCCGAGCAACAGCGCATAGTAGCCAAGATTGAAGAGACATTCTCCATTTTTGACGGTATTCAAAATTCCTTAGAAGCGTAAACAAGAACGCTTCTAAGGACTAATGTAACTTTACCAGTTCACCACTTTATCCACAATCTTCTGCTGTTCGCTGGCAGTGCGGCGTAAATAGATACGAGTGGTTTCTATGCTTTCATGCCCCATGAGGTCGGCAAGTAAAGCAAGGTCGTTAAAGCGGTCAAGGAAGTTTTTGGCGAAACGGTGACGGAATGAATGAGGGTAAACCACCTCTTTGTTCATCCCGTATTTTTCAGCAAAATGTTTGAGTTGAGAAGCTATTCCACGAGTAGTAATGCGCTGTCCAAACCGATTCAGAAAGATGTAGCCGGAAGTAAGTCCTATTTCTCTGAGCCATTTCGCAGCCTCCGTGCGCAAGTTCTTCGGGATATACAAACGGCGTATCTTTCCTCCCTTGCTGTATAGGTCAAGATGCCCGATTTGTATATGTTCTGCTTTGATATGGAGTAGTTCGCTGACACGTGCCCCTGTAGCAGCCATAAACCATACGATGAAATACCACTCATCATAACCATCTGCTTTGAGCTGGGCTTTGAGAAATTTGTAATCGGCATCGCTTATTACATTTTCCAAAAAGTTCTTCTGTTGTACCTTTACGAACTTCACTTTCAGTTTCTCTTGTTTTGTAAATTCCAGATACTTATTGATACCTTGCAGCCGAAGGTTCACCGTCTGTGGCTTAAAGTTCTCCACCAAGTACCCCTTATATGCCAAGAGGTTCTTCTTGTTTACTTCTCCATAATGATTGAGGAAATACTGTACCGTCCACACATACGATGTAACGGTGTTCTTGGCGAGATTAGTCTTTGCCAAATGATTTTTGAATTTTGTTACCATACTACATTGATTTATAATGAATACAGTAACAATATAAGAGAATATATCGAACATGATAAGAAGTTGCCTGAAGGATGGGCTATGTGCAGGCTTGAATAAGTTGTAGATTATGAACAACCTACTGCTTATATTATAAATTCAACGGCTTATGATGATTCCTACTCAATACCAGTCTTAACAGCAGGTAAGTCTTTTATAATTGGTTATACCAATGAAGCGACAGGGATATGCTCAAATCTTCCTTGTATAATCTTTGATGATTTTACAACAGATTCAAAACTAGTTGTTTTTCCTTTCAAGGTAAAATCATCAGTAATGAAGATTCTAAAAATGCACAGTGATATTGAGATTGATTATGTGGCAATGTTTATGAGTGTCACATATCAATCTGGTTACACTCATAAACGATATTGGATTTCTGAATACTCAAAATAAGAGATACCTATACCACCGAAGGCAGAACAAAAACGGATTGTTTATACAGCCCGTAATATTTCATTCATCGTATCAAGCACCATATCTATTTTAGCCACAATTCGTTCTTGCTCTTTATATGGCGGTATGGGTATTAAAACATTACCAATAGATGTTTTTGTTAAACTGGGCATAGCCGTACTTTTATCTAATTTGCTAAAATCAAATGATAAGCAGAAATAATACAGATATTTATCAAGTATAGCATCATTAGCCTTCAAGCCAAAAGCTGTATCAACGTTCCAAAAATGTTCCTCTACGAATATAGGATTATTAATTGTACCTTTTCTTCCAATTATTGTAGAACCTGCGATGCAAAGATACTGATTAGCTCTGCCTATAACACCGCCACTACCATAAATTGGATATATACCGTTAAGTGTTTCAACATTTTTTTGAGACTTCCCATTCGTTATACTTGTAATCTGTTTCATTTTACAAATAGCCCATCCTTCAGGCAACTGTGTATAATGCCCGTTATCACAAGGTGTGAAGTCGGGATTTATGCGCTTCAACAGTTCAATGGCTGGCTCGTCATTCGGATCTTGCGGCACGAGTTTGCCGTGAATAGCAAGATTGAGGATTTTACTTTTTGCCTGCTTGATAGTTGTTTGTAAATCTTCCTTGCTATTCTTGATAGTATCAATTAAAGAAATCCACTTAGCCACCTCTACAACAATTCTTTCTTGTTCCTTTAAGGGTGGAATAGGTATCATTAATTGCGAAAGCTTTTGAGCATTGATATTAGATTGATTAACAGCATCCGTTTTTACATTATAGCACCAATTACGATAATAGCTGCTATTCATTACAGTATTAAGGTAGTCTGAAAAAATCAATATCGGTCTAATGCGAATAAGATAGCCAGCATATATGGCTGGTTGTTCTTTCTTATAGATTGCCGTTTTCCCTACCCATTCACTACTGTTTGTGCGATTGAACAGTAAATCGTCTTTTTCAAGTGAGTACAGCTTAATATCTTCATTATTTGACGAATACACTAAATTAGAATAATCGATTGTACCGACATTAGTAATATTCCCCATTCGCAAGACAGCTATTTTTCCCACACTTAAAGACTTCTCTGAAGTTCCGTATTTCAATTCGCACACAATATCTTCTAAATTGCACCATTCCCACCCATTGGGTAACAAATAGGGATAATGGGGCGTATCGGAAGACTTTGCAGACTTCTTACTCCGTTTAATTTTGCCTTCTTTTATCAGTCGTTCTTTTTCAGCCTTGATTCGTTCGAGCAGAACTGATGCTGGTTCATCGTTGGGATCTTGGGGTACAAGTTTTCCATGTATCGCAAGGTCGAGTATCTTTTGACGTAACGCTTTTGTATCCATCGTTATATTTCTGTTTGTAATTGTGCAGTTTTGGCTGCACAATTACTATTCATGTTCTTCCAGTTTCTTTAATTCCTCATTTTCTTCAAACTCTTCAATCCATTCCTTCACCTTAGCTTGCAATAAAGCCTTGTTGGGGAGATAGAGTTGATAAGCAGAAGCATAGATGTTAACATCTTTAGGCAAGGTAAGTTCCACTAGTGCATCGTTCTTCTCCTTACACAGTAGAATACCAATTGTCGGCTTTTCAAAGTCTTGTTTGACATAGCGGTCGTAATAGTTGACATACATCTGCATCTGCCCAAGGTCTTGGTGAGTTAGTTTGTCTATCTTCAAATCTATAAGCACATAGCATTGTAGCAAACGATTGTAAAACACCAAGTCAACAAAGAAATGCTGCTCATCAAATGTGAACCTTTTCTGCCTTGCTTCAAATAGAAATCCTTTGCCAAGTTCTAATAGGAATTGCTGCATCTTGTTGATAATGGCATTCTCTAATTTAGACTCTGAATAAACTGCATCGGGTTTTAGACCAAGAAACTCTAATGTGATGGGATTCTTGATAATGTCTGATGGTTTCCCAATAGATTGTCCTTCCTTAGCCAACCGCATTACTTCATCTTTGTTACGGCTCAAAGCCAATCTCTCATAAAGACAGCTTCCTACTTGACGGCTGAGTTGTCTTTTAGACCATTGTTGTTGAGTACATTCTATTTCATAGAAACTGCGGGCATCCGGATTTTCCACCCTCATCAGTATAAGATAATGAGACCATGAGAGAGCGAATGTCGGCTCAGAGATACATTCCTCTGACTTCGGATAATCGGCTAACCACTGGTTAGCCTTTTGACTCGGCTTTGGACAACCACTGGTTAGCCCTTTAGAAAAAACAATATAAAACTGCCGTATATTCTTAAGCGTTGAATATGACCATCCATCTCCCAACCTATCAGTCAGACGTTTGGAGAGTTCTTTCAGCACCGCCTTTCCATATTCGGCTCTTGTTTCCCCCTTTTGCTCATATTCTACTATATATTGTCCGATATGGAACTTAGTATAAACCTCAGCTATATTGACGGCTGTTGCCACACGTTCCCTTGCCTGCGTAACAAGGTTAACAACCTTCAAGAACAGGTCGTTTATATCTTTATCATTTGTGAAAACCTCTTTTCCCATAACTCAATTTTCTTCAATATTCGCAAGTAGCTTTTCAAGTTCAACCACAGCAGCACTTATCGTTTGGCTTTTATCCTTTATATCAGCCATCAGCTCTGCCAATGAACGGTTGTCCACCTCACCACCTTGCTTTATCCAAGTAATGTCAAGACTTGTTTTGTCTCTGGTAAGAATTTCATCTACAGGGTATTTACGCCAACGACCTTGCGGATTATTTTCTGCATCGTATGTCTCTACTCGATTATTATAGCAAGAAACAAAATCATCCAAATGATGCCGTTCCAGTTTATTGGTGGCAAGCGTATGCTTTATATCTGTACGGTAGTCGTAAAACCATATTTCCTTGGTCGGTTGTCCTTTGCTGAAAAACAACACGTTGGCTTTTACGCCTTGGGCATAGAAAATACCTGTAGGTAAACGCAAGATAGTATGCAAATTAAAATCCTGCAATAAGCGTTTACGAATAGTCTCACCTGCTCCAGCCTCAAAGAGAACATTATCAGGAAGTACAACTGCTGCACGTCCTCCCGTTTTGAGCATAAGCATCATGTGCTGGAGGAAATTTAACTGGTTATTCTTGGTCTCTACATAAAAATCCGGGCGGTTAATATCCACCGATCCAGCCGGACGAGTTCCAAAAGGAGGATTGGCAAGAATCACATCTACAAGAGTTGACGGTTCTTTTTCCAAAGAATCCTCACAAACAATCGGACTACGGTCTGTACCAATACCATGCAAATAAAGATTCATGGAAGCAAGCGTCACCACTAAAGGCGTATTATCCACACCATGCAAAGCTTTGTCACGCAAGAAATCACGTTTTTCTTTACTTGCTGACTGACCTTTCATATAATCGTAAGCTGTAAGCAAGAATCCACCCGTTCCACAAGCCGGGTCACAAACCGTTTCCCCCATTTGCGGATTGATACAATCTACTATTGCCTGAATAAGTGGACGAGGAGTAAAATACTGTCCTGCCCCGCTTTTCTTGTCTTGTCCGTTCTTTTCAAGAATGCTTTCGTAGATAGCTCCTTTCACATCACCGTCCATAATGAGCCATTGCTCCTCATCAATCATGGTGATGACCTTTTTCAGATAAACAGGCTTGTCTATCTTGTTTTGAGCCTTCGTATAAATCGTACCTATCAGATTATCCTGCTCACTAAGCAATTTAAGGGTCTCTTCATATTGTTTTACCAAATCCAAGCCATCAAGTACTATCAAATCTGCCCACTGATAACCAGTTGGAATAGCCGACTCTTCTCCAAACATTTCTACATTTTCGGCATCCATCTTCAAGAATAAAAGATAGGTCAGTTGGGTAATATAATCAGTAAATCCAATTCCTTGTCCGGCAAGAGTGGTTGCCAGATTCCATACTTTTTTGGTGAGCGATTGCTCTGTTGTATTATTTGTTGCCATTTCTTTATGCTGCTTTTCTTAAAACTACAAATGTGTAAAGTGAATGAAGTGCCTCGTCTGCCTTCTGCATATTGCCAAACGCTCTAATCATTTGGGCTGCATGGGTAGCATCATCTTCACGAATATCTCTGATAGTACAAGCTCCGTTAGAAGCGATGTAATCCACAATACGACTGATAACCTCTCGCTGTTTGTCAGTTATTTCACGCTGGTTTTGCCCTAACCAAAGATTGAAAAACTGTTTAGAGGTAGTAACTACGCTATCCAATCGTTCGATTTGGTGGAAAGCAAAGCGCACAAGTTGTATGATATTGGTCAATGCATCGCTTTCTTCTTTGGTAATGGAACGCCTTACCACTTTAGGGTTAACTATGGCATAAGAGTTCCAGAGTTGTTTGGATGTAAAATGATTGTTTGCCATTTTAAGTCTGTTCTCCAAATCCTTTAGCATCGAATAGGTTATAGGCTCTCCCTCATTGTTGTAAATGATGCGCAGTGCCTCTATTTCGTCATAGTACTTTTTACAAAAATCTTCAAAAGCCTCTGTCGTATTTTTTGCTTCCTCAATGGAAAACCCTTTGGAGATAAGCGTATCTTCACCCGGCATCAATGTATTGACGAATCCGGCTGCAAGTATAAGAAGGTATTTCCGAGCATCTGCATGATTGGCAAGCGGAGCGACTAGCCCCTTACGTTCATTGTTAGGCTCATCAGTGCTTACAAACGGTGGAAGAATGCCTTTCTCCAGTGCATCGTATATTCTGGCAGAAAGTTCCTTCATGTCATCATGAGACAAACGGACAAACTCTTTCCGTTGCGGATCATCCGCCTTGTTGTATATTCGGGCAAGCGTTGCAGCAAGCCGTTTGAGATACTCGTCAGGAATATAGCCATGACTAATACGTTCTAATAGCTCCTTTAGAGTAATCGTCTTTGTTGTAGGAGCATCATCTATAGGTGCCACTGTTTGCGCATGTTCCGTCACGCCTACCGCATCAACCAAATAAAAACAATCCTTGCTGAATGCGTTCGGGGTAACATTGCGAAGTTGCTCATCACCAATAGTACGTACTCCACGCCCTTTCATCTGAATATACAAAGGCAATGACTCCACATCACGCATGAACATCACCACTTCCAGCGGCTTTACATCTGTTCCGGTGGCAACCAACGTACAGGTGACAGCAATACGGAAATCCTTGTCGTTACGGAATTGGCGTATCAGTTCGTTACTGTCGCCTGCCGAATAGGTAATTTTCTGAACAAAGCGGTCATCAGTCCGTCCAAACACCTCTTTAGCTATTTGTACGATATTTGTAGCATGAGCTTCATTGAGAGCAAAAATCAATGTTTTGGGCAAAAAGTCCATATTTGGTTCACGTTGCGGGTCATTAAACAATTCCGTATAAACCACATCCCGATAGGTCGAAAGGACTAACTTTATCTGTGCCGGATTGATAATACTCCGATTAAGTTCTTTATTTGTATAGATTTTGGTTTCCTTACTACTTACAATCTTAACCTCACCTGTATATCTTGTTTCTTCTTTAAATTTCTCACCCTCTAATATAGCCCCACCCGTTTCTGTGACTTGCGTTTTTATTCTATATACCCGACAATCCACATTCACGCCATCAACAATACTCTTTTCCAATGTGTAGTTAACAATGCAGTTATTATTGAAGAATGCCATTGTTTCAGGGATAGGAGTTGCGGTCAGACCAACCAATCTTGCCGTATCGAAATACTCCAGCACCTTGCGCCAGTTCCCATAAATGGAGCGATGGCACTCGTCTATGATAATCATATCAAAGTAGTCGTGCGGTAAGTTGGGATTAGGAGGCAAGGTTACTTCCTCTATAGGTTCATTCTCGTCATCATCATTATCCTCAATAGTTTCTCCTTTCAAGAATGAGAATAGACGTTGTATTGTAGAAATAACGACATTGCTATCAGAAGGAATAGAAGACGAGCGAAGGCGATTGACCGTAAAGATAGTATTGAAAGCCTCCCCGTTCTCTGTCAGACGGAAAGTTCCAAATTCTCCTTCTGCTTGTTTTCCAAGATTATTTCGGTCTACAAGAAACAACACTCTACGCATTGGTGTATAAGAAAGCATCCGGTAGGCAGCAAGACAAGCAGTATATGTTTTACCCACACCGGTGGCAAGAACCATCAACGCCCGATTTTGCCCAGCACGGAAACTCTTTTCAAGTTCTGTCACTGCCTCATATTGGCAATCACGCAGCCCTTTCTTTTTCAATGTAGGGAGTCCGGCAAATGCATCTTCAATTCCCAGCCTCTTTACCAATTCATGTGGTGTAGGGATATTCATGATCTGCCTGAAACAAGAATCTTGTTCACGAAAATCACAGCAATATAGTTCCTTACCATTCGAAGTGAAGATAAAAGGCAATGGCTTTTGATATGCCTGATAGATATTCGGAACACTTCTTGCATATAAGGCTGCTTGCTCGCATACCTCTGAAGCAAAAGCATCCGTTTCTTCACGCTTAGCTTCAAGTACCCCTACTGCTTTTCCATTAATGAAAAGGAAATAATCTGCCTCAAGATTTCCTTTCAATAAACCTTCTCTTATGGCTACAGCCGTACAAGTAGGTTCATAATCCTCCCTGTTGACTACTTTCCAACCAGCATCGGCAAACCACTGGTCTATCTTTATTCTTGCTTTTTCTTCAGGAGTCATGTTCTTGATATTGTAAATTATCGGAAGTTCATAGGCACATCTGCAACAGGTTACAAAAGGAACCAGAACCTCCTAACCGTATTAAATAATTTATTGCAACCTTTCTTTTTTATCGGTTATCAAATCCTTCAAATCAACTTGTAATATCTCCGCAATCCGTTGCAAGGTTTCCAAATTAGGCTGAATCCGATTACAGGCATAGGCATTGACCATACTGAAACTCTTATCTAGCTGTTTAGCTAACCACGTTTGAGAAATACCTTTTTCGGATAAAACAGTCTTTATTCTATTCAGTTTCATTACTTGATATGATTTTATTAGACAAATATAGGGAATTATATTCGATAATAGTGTATATTTGCATTAAGAAAAGTCAGTTCTTAAATGAGTTATACCTCAAAGTAATTGAATTTAGACATATTTATGGGAAAGACAGTAACAACATATCTCATTGATGGAGACCCAAAAGGAACTCAATACGCATTCATTAGCAACAAAATTTGCCAAATGTTTGTCGTACCACGTTCTAATCTCTCTTATTTGAATACACAAGAGAAGTTACAAAAACCTGCATTCTATATATTGCTGGGGGAAGATGAATCAACCAAGCCGCAGGCGTATATAGGTGAAACGGAGAACTTTAAAGAACGTGTAAAAGACCACGATAGCAAAAAATCGTTTTGGCAAAAAGCACTCATATTTGTATCGAAAGACGCCGATATGACTAAAGTTGATGTGCAATACCTAGAACATAAAGCTATAGCCGAAGCCAAGAAAGCAAACGCTTTTGTTTTAAGCGATAATAAACAAATTCCTAAAGCCCCTAACCTACCGGAGCATCAACAGGACTCAATGAATGAATTTTTCGAAGATGTGAAGTTTTTGGCATCATTTATCGGTTGCAATATTTTTGAAGTATCACAACCCAAAGAAGAACATCTATTCTACACCAAAGGTAGAGGATGCAATGCAAAAGGTTTCTACAGTTCCGATGGATTCACAGTCCTAAAAGGAAGTACTGTTGCCAAAACAATGGTTCCGTCTTTCAACTGGAAAGAAAAACGAGAAAAGATGCTTCAAGATTACACTTCTACTGAGAACGGAATATTGGTATTGACATCAGATAAAACTTTTTCAAGTCCCAGTACTGCCGCAGATTTCTGTATTGGTAGCAGCAACAACGGCTGGTTGGTATGGAAAGATAAAGAAGGAAATACATTGGACTCAGTTTATAGAAAACAGTTGGATTAATAACATATCAGTTGGAGGCAAATATGGAAATTATCAATCTACTAGACTTCACAGACCGCATCGAGTTGAGAGAATGGCTGAAGGTCAACCATAATCGGGTGAAATCGTGTTGGGTTGTAACTTCACGCTCTAAACAGCCCACATACGAATGTATTCCATACATTGAAGTTGTTGAAGAAGCATTGTGCTTCGGGTGGATTGATTCAACTCTAAAGAAATTGCCAGACGGATGCCTTGCACAGCGGCTTTCACCTCATCGCAAAGGAAGTCATTGGACTGAGTTAAACAAAGAACGTTGTATCAATCTTGAAGACCGAGGACTTATGACAGATGCCGGACACCAAGCCTTTGAGAAAGCCTATTCCTACGAAATAGTTCCCAAAGGCTCTCTTATGGAAGAAAAACCGCATTCCTTGATTTAGCCGAGCTTCGTACCGAACGGAAAATCATTTCTACAATAGAAAGCCCCCATTCGGGAAAAGTCATCGATACCTATCAAATAGTCGAAAGGAAACAGTCTTCGTACCGGTCGCTTCTCCTCCATCGCTACAATCTGCTCACGTCGCAGCAACAACGTTCGCCACCCAATGACCCGGCAAAGCATCCGAGAAACATCCAAATATATCTTTCTCCGGTTGCGTATATTGCTGTCCCGGATAATTATTCAGATCATCGCTCAGAAACAAATCTCCGTGTTTTTTTCAAAACATCCATCATTGAGAGTAAAACAATAGCAATCCGAGCTACGAAGAGATTCATAGCCTAACTCACCAACGAGTTCTGTTTCTTCGATCCAATCAAAATCGGCATATACATATAGCGTCTTCATCGCTTACTCTTTCTTCGAAGCACGTTCCCTTGTCTTCAAACTCAAATTCTGCAAAACTTTTCCCAATTTATCTTCTTTGACCAGCCACAGAATATCATCATCAAGCTGCAGAACATACAGCACTCGCAAGTATATTCCGATTGCTACCATCGGTGCGCCTTTCTCTATTCGGAACACAGTCAACGGGGAACAAGTGCCCGTTCCGCCACCTGAGCCACACTCAAATTCCTCCGCTATCGAGCCAGTTTTATCTGCTCTCCCACAACCGACATCTTCTGCTCCAATTTTCGAGACAACTTAATCCCCATTGTATTCTTTGTCATAATCAACTTATCATATAATATGTAAAAATATTACTTTTTATCTATTTAATGATAGATTGCAGACAAAATCGCAAGACTAGAAGACACAGCAGTATAAAGGCTCTACACTTTTTCAAACGAATCATCCCCATTACACGACATTTTTCCAAACGAATTAAATGTCTATTCTACAAAAATTACCTTACAACATATATTCAAGATTAGTTTACTATTCAAATGAAAACCAACTTTACTTTATCCCCGTATTCCTATATACGTTCAATAAAGTAAAGTCAAAATAAGGGAGAAGAGATGGCTGCACTATGATGAAATAACTTCAATCATTTTTCTTTTGGCTGCAAAACGTAGAGTAACCGAGTGTAAAGATCGAACAAAATACAACTCCGAATAGGACACATAACACTCGCATGGGAACCAGAAAATACCTGTGAATCTATCCTCGATTTTACTACCCTTTTGGGCAAAACGAACTCCGACATACCCTATCTTTGTGAACAAGATCTATCGAAGCCCTAGAAGGCAGTTTTCACCCTTTCTCCCTCTGTTCGAAGAGAAACGATAAAAAACATTAAAACGTCGGTCCTTAGCGAAAAAACAAGTAATTTTGTAAAGTTTCCACCTTTTAAATACAAACTATCGAAAATCAGTCAGCATACGATATTACATTGTATAAAAAATTATATTAAGATACTACAATATGTCAAACATTATTCTTGATACAAAAAATGTAGGGAAGATCAAGGGCCTTTTCTACCTCCCCGATTATCAACGGGGTTATAGATGGACCTCGGAGGAAATAAAACTCCTTCTCGATGACATTTATGAAAGTGCGGGAAAGCCATATTGCTTACAACCAATTGTTGTAAAGAAAAGCAATGAGAGGTTCGAGCTCATTGACGGGCAGCAACGTCTTACAACCATATACCTCATCTGCAAGTATATGGAAGCAAAACTGGGAGATCTATATGAACCTAGTTTTAAGTTAGAGTATGAAACTCGTAAAGAATCAGCAAACTTTCTTGGTAATATTGATCTTTCGCTTAGAGAGCTGAATATAGATTATTATTTTATCGCATCTGCATACGAATATATAGAGCAATATTTTACAGAAAAGACACAGGGTGAGCGTCGAGAAATGGCAGCTTACCTGACCAAACTCAATGAATATTTCATATCATCAGTAAACGTCATTTGGTACGAAGTGGATTCTGCTGAGAATGGTATTGAGCTATTTGAGCGTCTAAACATTGGAAAAATTCCACTGACAAGCTCGGAACTTGTCAAAGCCTTGTTTCTTAAAGACAGTGTGCGAGACAAGATGTCAGGACGACAGGAGGAAGTCTCACTCCAGTGGGACATGATTGAGCAAGAACTACAAAATCCATCATTTTGGGGCTTTTTGTCCAATATTGATGGAGATCAAATGCCAACTCGTATAGATCTTATCCTTGATCTGATGGTAGACAAATCAGGGAATGATCGTGAAAAGTATCGTACATTCTTTTACTTTGATCGACAAATAAAGTCTCTATCGGAAACCACCACAGAAAATCCGCTTCTTGAGATATGGAGTCGCATCTATCATGTGTTTCTTACACTACGCGAATGGTATACGAACCATGACTTTTACCATAAAATTGGTTATCTGATTACTATAGGAGTTCCACTAAGGAAAATTTATACCGTATGGCAAAATGATGGCAACACTCCTCTTGCTAAGGATATATTTCTTAGCGAGCTCGACAAAATGATTTCAGAATCAATAAGCATTAAAGATAAAGAAGAGTTACTTAGCTTATCATACGATACAAGGAAAGACAAACTACAAAAGGTATTGACTTTGTTTAATGTGGAAACAGAACGTCTGATGGACGATGGTAAACGAAGGTTCCCATTTGACAAACATAAAGATTCTATATGGAGTTTGGAGCATATCCACGCTCAAAATGCCGAAAGCCTTAAAAAGAATAAAGATATTCTTACATGGCTAGAAAGTCATATTGCACTTTTGAAATCTTCTGAAGGTTCTATTTTTGAGGTAAATAATGAACTTATAGAGAAAATGGAGATATTGATTGAACAACTTCATAGCGATAAGGATCCAGGGAATGTGCGTGAACGCTTTAATGAGATTCAGAAGGAAGTAATTATCATATTCACGTCTAAGGAAGATGTCGTTAAGGAGAATAGCTACTCGCATGGATTAGCAAATATGGCACTACTAGATGTATCTCAAAACGCGGCTCTTAGCAACTCCGTTTTTGATGTTAAAAGACACCGTGTCATTAATTATGATAAAGAAGGAAGATACATTCCAATTTGTACAAAACACGTATTCTTCAAGTACTATACTCAAGAGGGTCCATCGCTTTTCTTTTGGGGAGAAACAGACCGAAGAGATTATGCCGAGGCCCTTAATGAGAAAATTTCACCTTATTACAAACAGGATAATAACGATACCACTATACCCAACTTGACAAATGGAAACTACGACACTGAAGAATCTGATTTCTGAAAACAATCCTTACGGAATAAGTGGAATCACTATACCACGGATTCAACGTGCTTATGCACAAGGCCGATCTGATGCACATGCAGTAAAGACTCGTGAACGTTTTCTATCAGCAATACATGCTGGATTAATAAACAATGGTTTAACCCTCGATTTCATTTATGGTAATATTCAGAATGGTCAGCTGATTCCTCTTGATGGACAGCAACGACTAACTACTCTTTGGCTACTTCATTGGTATGCAGATAAAAAAGAGGGCATCAACGATAAGCGACTTGCGAGGTTTTCATACAACACACGTTATAGCGCGAGAGATTTTCTTATAAAGCTTGTTAACTACGAACCTACATGGAAAACACATCTTAGTGATGAAATTAAAAATGAGGGATGGTTTCCAATGGAATGGAGCAACGATCCTACGGTTAGAGGAATGCTCACAATGCTTGATGAAATCCAAAAGCGTTTTGCCGATATTAATGACTTATGGAACAAATTGGATAAAATTAATTTCTATTTCCGCGATATTGAGGAGATGAAGTTAACCGATGACATTTACATCAAGATGAACTCCCGTGGAAAACCACTCACTGACTTTGAGCATTTTAAGGCAGAACTCTTAAAGGTTATGCGTTCTGAAAATGACGATGAAGCTACTGCTAAACGCATTGGCCTTAAGATAGACCGCGAATGGACCGATTTACTTTGGATTTATAGGGATGAGTATAATCTCGTCGATAGCGGTTTTCTAAACTTTTTCCGTATGATTTCCCTTATTCTTGTCTATAAGTCAGATCGCTCTTCATCAGAATTTGATTTAGAAGATGATTTCAGTTTACTGGAAAGGCTTTATAAGAATCAACCAAAAAATGTAGTGTTTTTTGAACAATCCTTTGATTGCATGGTCAATATTCAAAACAAAGCGCGACGTTCTAATTCATTAATACTTAACCCTATTGATATTTTTTTCAACTCTTACCTGTCAAAAGATTATCATGAACACGAAAAAGTTGTCGTATCTCAACAAATTACAGATCTCAATATTTTCAAAGGGGTATTGACCGGAGCCGCGTTGCGTAAAAATACTACCTATTGGTTAATAATGCTCTACTCCTTTCTTATCTATTTAATGAACTATGATAAGATAAAAGAAATGGATTTCCGTCGACGCTTGCGTGTGGTAGTGAATCTGCTCAAAAATTCCAGAAACGAAGTTGTCGATACCCCTAATGGTGATGCAGGAAACCGTATGCCCGCAAATCTTCGTCAGGTAGAAAATATTATTCTTTCTGGAGAAATTGCAGATAGTATAATGATTGACAATGACGTGAGACAGAATTTCAATGTAATTCAGATGGAAGAGGAGCGTCAAAAGCTCCAGTTTACCAAAGAACATCCCGAGCATTCTGCTGGTCTTTTTCAGTTGGAGGATCACTATCTGCTTCAAGGTCGTACAGATCTTGTTGGGTATGAGAATACTCATCTTTATCAGCGATTCATCCATGTCTTTGATAGATGCTCTCGCGATATTATTGACTGTGCAATGTTAGCAACGTATGATTATAGCCAAAGGATAAATAATTGGTGCATTCAACTTGGTTCTGGGAATCAGGATGAAATTGGCAATAAGGCTTGGTATGCATTATTTCATCCGACAGGCAAAAATCCAGATTTTAATAAGACAAAAAAATCATTACGTTCTCTGCTTGAGATTGATATAGAAATAGACGACATTTACTTACAAGAAAAAATTGATGCGTATCTAACAGAATGCAAAACTAAAAGTCAATACGATTGGCGATATTATTATATCGCGTATCCATGCTTCCGCCCCGAGCGTTATGGCAAATATACTATGTATGATGAACAACCATACGCTCTTGTGGCATTGCACTCTGAAAAGCGTGAATCATCTAATGCCTACCAATGTATGCTTCAAGCACTCATTGAAGGACAAGCAGTAGCAAATTCTGTAGAACGATATGATATCCGTGCGCTCTCTTACAGAAAAGGGCTGTTGAGATGTGAAAACAATGCTTTTGTATCATACTCTTTGAAGGACAATAAAGAGCGTGCCAGATTTATCATTCCACAAAACAAAGAAGGCATTGACATCGTTGACCGTATTCAATATTTCAAAGATAATAGAAAGGATAATGATTACTGGATATATCAGGAAGGTTAGTATTAAATCGTAAGTAAAGTCGCTCTCTTCAATTATAGAGCGACTTTACCTAACTCTATAGGGAATGCTTATTTTATACGGCAGAGCTATAGAGGAAACACTAATCACATCAACGGCATACAAGAGTATCGGGTTAAACAAAATTCAAGTATAAAACTCTCTTCATAGGGGCAACTGCCTAGAGTCCTTCAAGGTAATCAAATACGAGGTGTTGGCACTGCAGAGCGGTGTTTATAGGCAATACCGCAGCTTTAAGCTCTTTACCGAAAAGACAGACCTTCCCGTAACCAAGCTCTCGATGCGAATGCAAAAGATACTCACTGATTGGTTTGCAAAAAGCTATTAGATCAAATCCACAACTGTTAGCTTCATCGTAGCCTGGAAACCCAAGGATGTCCCGAAGGAGAAACTGGAAACAACTGGCTGACTGGCCGACCATTGTACTCACTCTCTGATCGAAGATCCAACAAAAAGTCGGGAGCCGAAAAGACGGTTTTGCCTTTTTTCTCTCTGTTTGGAGAAAGAGGATGAAAAAAATCGTTAAATCATCAATTTGTTGCGAAAAACAAGTAAATTTTAGAGGCTTCTATTTTTTGATGTAAACTAATGACAATCAATTAGCATAATATGCTGCATCGGCCAGCTCTACTCCTATACCTTTTCTTTCAGAGATGAGAAAGATAAACATCAACGACCTTTACTCATCCAAGGATACTTGGCAAGATACCATCAAATCAAAAGCTCAGAAGGACGGTATAGGGATTACACTTTATCATCAATACAAACAAAATGCAACTTCACAGAGTTCAATGAAGAGCAGTCCATGTTACAGAACATTTTCCACATTTCTGCTTTACTCCTAGCAACATCCCATTATGAAATTCCATGAAACTTTCATTCAACCTCCTCACATTCTTCTCACTCGTTCCGCTTCGCATCATCACCTGCACCCATACTCTCAAGATACTGCAATTCCCGTTCCGCAAACTCACGGTTCTCCTCCTCTCCCAGCATTTGATAGAGCAGTTCCCTAGCTTGCGAATAATATTTCAAGTTTACTAATACTTGTGCTGCCCTGCGCCGAAGAAAATGATAAAGTGGAAACAAGGTATTCTTTTCATCACCATACATCTTTATCTGACTGCCAACCAAACTCACCATAGAATAAATATACTCAAGAGCTCCTGTATCCTTCATTTCGACGAGACAGTTGGTAAAATCACGAATCGCATGAATGGATGAATTTCTTTTAGCATTAGTCAAATAATAATAAGCCTTTTCAAAATGCCCTAATGTGAGATAAACAAAACCGATATGATAACAAATCACATAATATTCTTCCTTGCCACGCTCCGGCAATTCTGTCCAGTGGACTTGATAATACCGAAAAATAGAAAGATAACACCCCAACGCCTGAAGATAACATTGCTGCCTGAAAAATTTCTTCCCCCAATAAATAGTAGTCTGCAAGGTAGGCTCGGTATAAGCCAGCAACGCCTGTTGTTCCTCCGTCAGTTCGTCAAACTGTTTGTTTGCCGCTTTTTCTTTAGCATCGTCCAACATATATTTCAACTCCCAATAATCATCATGATCCGTTGTCAATCTTACCTCAATCATACTACTGAATACTCTGCCTTTTTGGGTTTCATCGAAAAAAGCATCTACCCTGTCCGTCCGCATAGCCGACAACTTATAATAAAGAGACCGTTCATTACTGCCTTCAGCTTTTTCCAACGCAATCACCAACTGCCCTTCAGCAAGTATGATACAGATCAGAGCATCTTTTCCCGCCTGTCCTTTTTCATCCATCACAGCATCTTTCAATCTAAAAGAAAGAATAGACAATAATTCGGTACGCCTCTCTATCCGCCCATTGCAAACCAGTGTCATTTCCTTTATATCTTCCTGTTTCACTGTACCAAAAAGAGAAAGAATATCCTCTATCTGATCCATATCTTGCCGGGAAACATCGACAGGTTCCAACAGCTTACCATGTCCAATCTCCAATTTTCGTCTCAACAAAGCCAAGCGATTTTCGAATTCTTTTTTCACCAACATGTCTTGTATTGAAGCAGATTGTTCTGCCAACTCTTTAAAACTACGGGCTATCATAAAAGATGACTCAAGCAATACCCGCAAATGTTGTTTTAACTGAGTTTCACTGCCCGACAAGAACAGACAGGCAGACAGACAAGCCGTAAAAGGTGTCTCACTTTCTCCATCCTCATGACTTTTACGCAAATAGCAAGTCCAAGCTGTGTATCGGCAGTTAATGTTGTTAATGTCAAAAACTATTTTTTTAGACTGTTCATAGCTACATGCGTAAAAATCTTTATAATATAACTGAATATTCTGACCTGTTTTTTCTCTTAACAAATGAAAATAACCTCCTTGAAAACCGATGATAATGGCATCAGCATCAATTCTCTTCACTAGTTCACAGTGCATGGACTGCACGAACCTGATAAGTTCATCGGTGGTCATCGCCGAATAAATCTTTTCTTGCTGCTTTTTCGGCTTTGTAACAAAATGATAAACTGTTACGAAAACCACCATCATAGATACGAAGACGACAGAAATAATCATATCTTGTTACAGTTAATCTTTGTATGTCTGTAAAAATACAAAATTAATCGGGAAATGTTAGAAGTGATAGGATATTTTAATGAATTCCCCTAAGAAGTTACTTAAAAATCCGGTTCAATCAATTCCTTCCGATGCATCCGGTGCCACCTCCACAAAATCATAAGACATAGAGGAAATTCCATTGGAGATATTCTGAAATACCTAAAAATAGGGATTGTCCATATCCATATTTTCATCGAACTTTGCAACCCCAAAAAACGAACAAATGAAGATACTTTATATAATACTGTTTATACAAATAGGATGGATATTTCCCCTCTCCGCACAAAAACAAGATTCCATTTATATCGGAACGCGTCATACATTGTTTTCTGAAATACTGAATGAAGAAAGAAAATATTGGATTTATGTACCTGAGACCAAAGCTGGTGAAAAAGGAAAGGCTTATCCGGTTCTTTATCTATTGGATGGAGATTCCTTCTTTCATTCCGTGGTTGGTTTTACGCGTTTCTTCTCTTCTTCTAAAACCTCAAACTTGCCTCCTTGCATCGTTGTGGCTGTTTTAAACACAGACCGGACCAGAGATTTCACTCCTACTTGCTCAGCCGCCCGCCGGGATGGTACCATTTGTCCCTATGATAAGCCGGCAGGTGGTGGAGCTGAACAGTTCCATCGCTTTCTGATAGAGGAACTACGTCTGGAAGTGGAAAATAAAGTTCCTGCCAACGGTACAAACTTTCTTGTCGGACATTCATACGCAGGTTTATTTACCCTACAGACACTGTCAAATCATCCCGAGTCTTTTGACTCGTATATAGCAATAGACCCAAGTTTATGGTGGGACCGAGGAGTCTTTCTACAACAAGCAGCAAAGAATGTTTATCAAAAAGACTTCTCCGGCAAACATTTGTATGTTGCTTTCGCCACCCGCCAACGTCCTGCAATCAAACTTATCCAGTTTTCATTGGCCGACAGCTTAAAAAATAAGATCATCCCTGAAATGAAAAACAAGCATTTGCATGTCGTTTATAAAAAATTTCCCGACGAGGTGCATGGCACCATTGCTCTTCCTGCCATTTTCGATGGATTAAAATCTCTATTTCATAACACTATTTCAACCAAAGAGGCAACATGATAATTTCTTGCAGTATTCGGTTTCTCATCTGTTACAAATACGCTCCGGTTTACTATTGGTAAAAATAACATAACTGATGCCTATATTGTAGCCACTCGCTCAATTCCGGGGTATTGCACGGCTATAATTCTCACATCCCCTTCTGTTTAACATCAATTTAAGATTTCAAATTCTATACTTATCATTTTCTAGAATAACAGATTGAGACATTGTATCAACCTTGGCTACAGATTTATGCTATTCTTTCCGGAAATCATGTAATTAGGGTTATAACATCTGTAATTTATCTACACTGTATTTTCAGTCATGTACTTATCTTTGCATCAAGATTCTGGAATTCAAAACTTAATAAAATCAAGTGATAATGAAACGTATACCAGTCATCATGATTGCAAGTTTATTTGTTATAGGAATACCTGCCATAACACAGTCCGATCCGGTTCCCAAGAAAAATGGTAATAAGTATGTGCTTTACGAAAAACGTACAGATAACGGGGCGGTCTGTCACCTATTTCAAGCGCAACAAGCGAATGGATGTTTGGAAAAACCGATGGTAAAGGGTACACTGTTTCGCTGTGGTGTATGGCACATGGAAGAAATCAAAGGAAACCCGAAATCACAAGAGGCATACAAAACGAGTAAACAAGTATAGGAAAAAAGAATATTATGACATTAGATGATTTTTTGAATCATATTGAAGCCGGCGGTGCACTCAATACACCGGAAATCTATCGGCTGATGGATGAAATGAGCGATGAAGCCCGGCGCGTTACCTGTGAGATAAACAACTCGTACCATTCACAAGAAGAATTGCGTGCGTTCATGTCGCGCCTGACCGGTAAACCTGTGGACGAAACATTCAAGATGTTTCCTCCGTTCTACACAGACTTCGGCAAGAATATTACCATCGGGCGTCGTGTCTTTATCAATGCCGGTTGCCACTTCCAGGATCATGGCGGTGTGACGTTGGGTGACGGCTGTCTTATCGGGCATAATGTGGTCTTTGCCACGCTCGATCACGGTACGGCTCCCGAAGACCGCGGGGCAATGTATCCGGCGCCTATCCGGTTAGGCAAAAATGTATGGGTAGGCTCCAACTCCACCATCCTGCGGGGTGTGACCGTGGGTGACAACGCCATTATCGCCGCCGGATCTGTGGTGACGAAAGACGTAGCGGCCAACACGGTTGTAGGAGGTGTACCGGCAAGGCATATCCGAGATATCGACAGGAACGAAAAGTGATAGCCTATGGAATCGGAATCACTAACCAACCATACTGCCATCCTTGTCAGATCCATCCGAACGGTACACCATACTGAACGGGTTGTGCGGATTGGTTCTACCGGGCATTGCACTGACCAACTTTCCGGAGTTCTCGTTGTATTCCCTTCTTCCGGTTGAAACGACGAGTGCCATGCCTACTGCCGGAGTCGGCCGTATCATAATCTGCAATACATCTTTATCGACGGCAGATTTTGCACAAGACTCTTGCTACTGTTCGATATCGGTTTCTCCATCATCATCATCACCAATGCGGCAAGAAAAAGAGGCTGATTTTCCTGATCTGCTTGAAGCGGGAACGTTGGATGAGATGCATGTAAAATAATGTCTGTAATTGAGGTTATACAATCAGTAATCCATCTACTGGCTTTTCCTGTAATCCGCTGTAATTTTGCACTATGAAAAGAAAACAAGAAACAATAAAAATTTAAATTACATCGGTTATGAAACGTACAACTATTTTAATGGCTGCTTTCCTCTGCCTCTTCAGCCTGACGGAAAGCCCGGCACAAAACACTCACAAAAATATGGAACAGTTAAATCTGACACAGGAATGGGACAAGACGTACCCGAAAAGCGACAAGGTGAATCATAGCAAAGTGACTTTCATAAATCGTTACGGTATCACGCTCGCTGCCGACCTGTATGCACCGAAAACGATTTTCGGAGGTAAGCTGCCTGCTATTGCTGTCAGCGGTCCGTTTGGAGCTGTAAAGGAACAGTCGTCGGGGCTGTATGCCCAGACATTGGCCGAACGAGGATTCCTGACGATTGCTTTTGATCCTTCATTTACTGGTGAAAGCGGTGGACAGCCTCGCAGCGTAGCTTCGCCAGACATCAACACCGAAGACTTCTCGGCGGCGGTGGATTACCTCGCGACACGTCCGGATGTGGATGCCGAACGAATCGGCATCATTGGCATTTGTGGTTGGGGTGGTTTTGCTATCAATGCGGCTGCCAACGACACACGTATCAAGGCAACGGTAGCTTCCACAATGTACGACATTAGCCGCTGTACAGCAAACGGTTACTTCGATGCCGCTGACAATGCAGATGCACGTTACAAAATGCGTCAGGAGTTTAACGCCCAGCGCACGGAAGACTACCGTACCGACACTTATCCCCGCACCGTGACGAACCCGGAACCTACCGGTGATGCGCCGCAGTTCATGAAGGATTATTATGATTATTACAAGACCGAACGAGGTTATCATCCTCGTTCCATCAACTCCGGTTTGGGCTGGAACAAAACCTCCAATCTTGCATTTCTCAACGCACCTATCCTTGCGTATGCCGATGAAATCCGCAGTGCCGTGTTGCTCATTCATGGAGAAAAAGCTCACTCCCGCTATTTTAGTGAGGATACTTTCAAGAAGCTGAAAGGCGATAATAAAGAACTGATGATTATTCCCGATGCCGTACATACGGATTTATATGACCGGACAGACATTATTCCATTCGATAAGCTGGAGGAATTTTTCAAAGAATACTTAAAATAGAAGGCTTCAAGAAAAAGGAATTGCCTATATCCTGATTGGCTTCAGTTCGCGGACGCAGCAATGTGAACATGACTTTTAAAATTAATAATGACTGACAACTAAAACAATATATCAAATGAAACTGATTAAAAATGCTGAATTCGGGGGCGAGCGTCCCTTGTTCGAGTCCCACGACCTTCGTCTAGAAAATGTGATTATTCGTACCGGTGAATCGGCCATCAAAGAATGTAGCAATATCGAAACTGTAGATTGCCGCTTTGAGGGTAACTATCCCTTCTGGCATGTACACGGTTTCAAAATCGACCGTTGCTATTTCGATGTCGGAGGGCGTTCGGCATTGTGGTATTCCGATCACCTGAAGATGACCGACACGATTATCGACGCACCGAAGATGTTCCGTGAAATGGACGAAATAGATATCGAGAACGTAACGATGAACGATGCCGACGAAGTATTCTGGCGTTGTAATGGTATCCGCATCAAGAATCTCAAGCTGCACGGCGGAACTTATCCTTTCATGTTCAGCAACAACATTTATGTGGACGGACTGGAAAGCAACAGCAAGTATGTGTTCCAGTACGTGAAAAATGTAGAGATTCATCATGCAAAGATTACAACGAAGGATGCCTTCTGGGAAGTGGAAAATGTGACCATCTACGATTCCGAACTCAACGGCGAATACCTCGGCTGGCATTCGAAGAATCTACGTTTGGTCAACTGCCACATTACCGGTGAGCAACCGCTTTGCTATGCACACGACCTTATTCTTGAAAACTGTACCTTCGGACCTGACTGCGACCGTACCTTTGAGTACAGCACGTTGCAAGCCGATATTCACGGAGCTATTACAAATATCAAGAACCCGATGTCGGGATGCATTGTGGCTGACGAATTCGGTTCCATAACCATAGATGAGAACATCAAGGCTCCTGCCGATTGTGAAATCCGTCTCCGGGACGAGCGTACCTGTTTTACCGATTAAGATGAAGATATGAAATACAACTTTGACAAACAAATTTCAAGACGGGGAACCGATTCCTACAAATGGGATAGCGCAGAAAGCGAAAATGTATTGCCGATGTGGGTGGCTGACATGGATTTCCGTACAGCTCCCGCTATCGTCGATGCTTTACGCCGACGGGTAGAACACGGCATTTTCGGTTATACCCGTGTGCCCGACAGTTACTACGAGGCTGTTACAGGCTGGTTCGCACGTCGTCACGGTTGGACGATTGACCGTGAATGGATAATTTACACATCGGGCGTAGTCCCAGCCATCTCGGCAGTCATCAAGGCTTTGACCGTTCCGGGAGATAAGGTATTGGTGCAGACCCCGGTCTATAATTGTTTCTTTTCTTCAATCCGTAACAATGGGTGTGAAATGGTATCATCACCGTTGGTCTTTGCAAGTAATACTTTCACCATCGATTATGAAGATTTAGAGCGTAAGACTGCTGATCCGAAAGTGAAGGTGATGCTGCTGTGCAATCCTCACAATCCTGCCGGAAGGGTGTGGAAACGTGAAGAACTGGTACGTATTGGTGAAATTTGTATTCGACACGATGTTACGGTCGTTTCGGATGAGATTCATTGCGAACTGGTTTTTCCAGAGTACCGTTACACACCGTTTGCTTCCATCTCAGAAAATTTCCGTCACCATTCTGTAGTCTGTATATCTCCCAGTAAAGCGTTCAATATTGCCGGATTACAGATTGCGAACATTATTTGTGCTGATGCTAACCGTCGAGCGAAAATCGACCGGGCCATTAACGATAACGAAGTATGTGATGTCAATCCTTTTGGTGTAATTGCGACTCAAGTAGCTTACAACGAAGGGGAAGAGTGGCTGAACCAACTCATCAAATATTTACAGGCCAATTTTCTCTATATGCAGGAGTTCTGTCGGGAACATCTGCCCGAGTTTCCTATCACGGTATTGGAGGGAACCTATCTCGTTTGGATGGACTGTCACAGACTCGGCATACACTCGCAGGAACTCGAACAGCGATTGGTTAACGAAGCCGGATTATGGCTCAATGCAGGAACAATGTATGGGACTGAAGGAAAAGGATTCATGCGCTGGAATATCGCCTGCCCACGTACTACACTGGCAGAAGGATTGAAACGTTTTACTGGTTTCGTAAGAAATCTTTAAGAGATATATACGGCAAATTCATTTTTAATAGAACGCAACTATATAGTTTACCATACCAAGCATTACGTATAACAAAGTAAATAGTTGCGACTTAATTTTTTATCTCATTTTTTCTTTTCTTCCACAACTGATAACTATTGATGATGTTCTGCCACAAATTATATATCATAGAGTGTATTAATCTGATTATCAATAAGGAAGCCCACCTATTACTAACAGTGGGTAACAAAATAGTAACAAAAAAACGAAGAAATTCGCTTAGTGGTGGGCTTACGCTGCAAAGGTAACAAAAGCCCGCCAATCATAAAAATAAAGCTGGCGAAAAGAGAAACATTCTTTTTCTTTTCGCCAGCATCTATTTTGCTGTCAACACAAACAGGTTTAGTCCGTTTTGGATATCTATACAAAGCGATAAACTAAAACTCAATTTTCACCTACCTGAAAAAAAGTTCCTACTTCTTTTTGCTATTTAAAATATTGTTCGTTGTTTTGCGAACAACAAATAAAAAGGAGATATTGAAGTGAAAGATAAACCGTACACAGTAGAGCAGGAACAGATTGCTCGTTTTGCCAAAGCAATGGGACATCCCGCACGAATGGCTATTCTTGCTTTTTTAGCAAATCAAGAAAGTTGCTTCTTCGGTGATATACACGAAGTGCTGCCTATCGCTAAGGCAACCGTTTCTCAACATTTGAAAGAACTGAAAGAAGCTGGCTTAATTCAAGGAGAAATAGAAACGCCAAAAGTACGGTATTGTATCAACCGGGAAAATTGGGAACTCGCACGAAAGTTATTTACTACTTTTTTGGGGGATTGCCAATGTAAAGGTACATCGTGCTGTGAATAACAGCACCTTTTTTTAAAATCATTGTTCGTAGTTCTACGAATTACGATTATTATATTAACTTTAAAGTAGAATTAGAAATGGAAATCAAAGTATTAGGAACCGGGTGTTCAAGCTGTAAAGCATTGTATGAAACCACTAAACAAGCTATTTCAGAATTAGGCTGCGATGCAACACTAATCAAGGAAGAAGATTTATTGAAAATCATGGAGTACAACATTTTAGGTCTTCCGGCTTTGGTGATTGACGGAAAAGTTGTATCAGCCGGAAAAAGATTGTCCCTTTCGGAAGTAAAAGAGTTGATAACCAAATAAAAAATGAACTATGAGAAAGTTATTTTATCTACTGATTGCGATGCTGGTCTTAATGTCCTGTGGAAATGGTTCAAAGAAAAAAAACGAGGAAAACAAAGCGGAAGAAATACAGCCTAACCGCATTGAAGTTCTCTATTTTCATGGAGCGCAACGATGTATCACTTGCAGGGCGATTGAAGCCAATACAGTAGCCCTTTTGGATAGTCTTTATTCCCAAGAAAAAGCAAATGGCAAGATTATCTACAAAGTAGTAGATATTTCTAAGAAAGAGAATGAAGCGATTGCAGACAAGTACGAAGTTACATGGTCGTCTTTGTTTGTGAATGGCTGGAAAGACGGAAAAGAGAATGTAAACAATATGACCGAGTTTAGTTTCTCCAATGCGAGAAATGCACCGGACAAGTTTAAAGAGGGAATTAAAAGCAAGATTGACGAATTGTTAAAACAGTTGTAAGATGGACTTTCTTCAATCATTATTAGATAGCAGTTCTGTTCCCGCTATTACAGCCTTTATATTGGGGATTTTAACGGCAGTTAGCCCGTGCCCGCTGGCTACAAACATAACGGCAATAGGATTTATAAGCAAGGATATAGAAAACCGTCACCGGATTTTTATAAACGGGTTGCTCTACACTTTCGGCAGAATAGTGACCTATACGGTTCTTGGCTTTATTCTTATTCCTATTCTTCGTGAGGGCGCAAGTATGTTTATGGTGCAAAAAGCTGTAAGCAAATACGGGGAAATGCTGATTGCTCCGGTGTTAATCATCATTGGAATATTTATGCTTGATATAATAAAACTCAATCTACCCAAAATTAATATCGGTGGGGAAAGCCTGAAAAAGAAAACTAAAGGCGGTTGGGGAGCTATGTTGTTGGGGGTCTTATTCGCTCTTGCTTTTTGTCCTACCAGTGGAGTATTTTATTTCGGTATGCTTATCCCTCTATCAGCAGCAGAAACAGGCGGCTATCTCTTACCTGTAATCTATGCTATTGCTACGGGATTACCTGTAATCCTTTTTGCATGGATTTTAGCTTATAGTGTTGCCGGACTGGGGAAGTTTTACAACCGAATACAGATATTTGAGAAATGGTTTCGCAAAATAGTTGCTATTCTCTTTATCGCAGTTGGAATATATTACGCAATAGTATTTTATCTATAAATAAACATTAAGTATCATTTTAAATAAAAAACAGTATGAAAAAGATAGAAATTTTCGACCCGGCAATGTGCTGCCCTACGGGTCTTTGTGGAACAAACATCAATCCTGAATTGATGCGTATTGCGGTAGTAATCGAATCATTGAAGAAACAAGGTATCATCGTTACCCGCCACAATTTACGTGACGAACCACAAGTATACGTAAGCAATAAGACGGTGAACGACTTCCTGCAAAAGCATGGTGCGGACGCACTGCCTATTACTTTAGTAGATGGAGAAATAGCTGTTTCACAAACCTATCCTACCACCAAACAAATGAGTGAATGGACGGGGGTCAATTTAGATTTTATGCCAGTTAAATAAGTATTCACCAATTAATTATTTAAGAAAAATGAGAACATTCAATTTATCAGATATAGAATTGACAAAATACCTTTTCTTCACCGGAAAAGGCGGTGTGGGCAAAACTTCTATTGCCTGTGCTACTGCGGTAGGTTTGGCAGATAATGGTAAGAAAATACTTCTTATCAGCACAGCCCCGGCTTCAAACCTGCAAGATGTCTTTAATCAAACTTTAAACGGACACGGCACGGATATTCAGGAAGTACCCGGCTTAACTGTAGTTAATCTCGACCCGGAACAAGCTGCTGCCGAATACAGGGAAAGCGTTATTGCGCCTTTCCGAGGAAAACTGCCCGATAGTGTTATCCAAAATATGGAAGAACAACTTTCAGGTTCTTGCACGGTAGAAATTGCTGCTTTCAATCAATTTTCCGATTTTATCACGGATGCTGATAAAGCAAAAGAATATGACCATATCATCTTTGATACAGCCCCAACGGGACATACATTGCGAATGCTACAACTACCATCGGCTTGGAGTACGTTTATTAGCGAAAGTACGCACGGTGCATCATGCTTAGGGCAATTATCCGGTTTGGAAGAAAGGAAAGGCATCTATAAGCAAGCGGTTGAAACACTCTCGGATGCAAATGCAACTCGCTTAGTGTTGGTAAGTCGTCCCGAAATCGCACCTTTGAAAGAAGCTGCCCGTTCTTCGCATGAATTACAATTACTGGGAATTAATAACCAGCTATTAGTAATCAACGGACTTTTGCTGCAATTAGATGAAGCCGATAGCGTATCGAAACAAATATATGACAGACAGCAAACCGCCCTGAAACAAACCCCTGCGGAACTGCTGGATTACCCCTCTTATTCTGTTCCTTTACGGTCGTATAATCTATCTAACATTGCAAATATCCGCCGGATGCTATACGATGATAATTTAACAGACAATGCGGATTATCAACGGATTACTGATGCAAAAGGTATAGACGAATTGGTTAATGACCTCTATCAGTCAGGGAAAAGAGTTGTATTTACTATGGGAAAGGGTGGCGTAGGTAAAACAACGTTAGCCACGGAAATAGCCCTGAAATTAACTAAACTGGGTGCAAAGGTGCATCTAACCACCACTGACCCGGCAAACCACCTGAATTACAACCTTGCAGTTCAGGCAGGTATTACAGTAAGCCGCATTGATGAAGCGGAAGTACTGGAAGCCTATAAAAACGAAGTTCGTAGTAAAGCTGCGGAAACAATGACTGCCGAAGATATGGAATACATAGAGGAAGATTTGCGTTCACCGTGTACGCAAGAAATCGCAGTGTTCCGGGCTTTTGCCGAAATCGTAGACAAAGCGGAAAATGAAATTGTTGTGATTGATACCGCACCTACCGGACACACCTTGTTACTGCTGGATGCAACGGAAAGCTACCACAAGGAAGTACAACGCACGCATGGCGATTCTCCTGCTTCGGTAAGAAAATTATTACCACGTTTAAGAAACCAGCAAGAAACGGAAGTTGTTATTGTGACCTTGCCCGAAGCAACCCCCGTCTTTGAAGCCGAACGTTTGCAAAAGGATTTACAGCGTGCGGGAATTAATAACAAATGGTGGGTTGTAAACGCTTGTTTATCATTAACCGATACGGAAAATTCTTTTTTGCGGGCAAAGGCACAAAATGAATTGACTTGGATTAAGAAAGTAGAAGAATTGTCAAAGGGAAACGCTGCCCTGATAGCTTGGAAAAATAATTGAGAATATGAGAATTTTAATCCTTTGTACTGGAAATAGTTGCCGTAGCCAAATGGCACACGGCTTATTACAATCATTTGACAGTAAACTGGAAGTCTTTTCAGCAGGAACAAAGCCTGCTGAAAAGGTTAATCCGATGGCAGTAAAGGTTATGACTGAAATAGGTATTGATTTAGCCCAACATACCCCTAAAAGTGTCAATCTATATGTAGGAAAAAAATGGGACTATGTTATTACGGTCTGCGGTGGTGCAAACGAAAGCTGTCCTATGTTTACTGGTGAAGTAAAAAACAGGTTGCATATTGGGTTTGACGACCCATCGGAAGCAACCGGAAGTCCGGAATTTATCGACAATGAATTTCATCGGGTACGGGATGAAATAAAAGCCCGTTTCTATGACTTCTATCTAAATGAATTAAAACCGCAATTAAACTAAATAGTTGTTGTTATGGAAAAGAAACAAGGAATTGGATTTTATGAAAAATACTTAACCATTTGGGTTGCCTTGTGCATTGTTATCGGAATTGCTGTGGGGCAATGGCTCCCGGTAATCCCGCAAACATTAAGCAAGCTTGAATACGCCAACGTGTCGATACCCGTAGCTATCCTGATATGGTTAATGATTTACCCGATGATGCTAAAAGTGGATTTTCAAAGCGTTAAGAATGTCGGCAAACGTCCGAGAGGAATAATTGTCACCTGTGTTACAAATTGGCTTATAAAACCGTTTACCATGTTCGGGATAGCTTATTTGTTCTTCTATGTCATTTTTAAAACTTTTATACCTGCCGAATTAGCAGAAGAATATTTAGCCGGAGCGGTATTATTGGGGGCTGCACCTTGCACGGCTATGGTATTCGTGTGGAGTTATCTCACTAAAGGGGATGCCGCTTATACGCTGGTACAAGTTGCAGTGAACGATTTAATCATATTGATAGCGTTTGCTCCTATCGTTGCTTTCTTGCTGGGGGTTGGCGGCGTATCTATTCCGTGGGACACTTTAATGTTATCTGTTGGCTTGTTTGTTGTGATACCACTTGCTGCTGGGGTCATTACCCGCATAATGATTATACGCCGTAAAGGGATAGAATACTTCAATAATGTATTTATTAAGAAGTTTGATAATTATACGGTGGGTGGGCTGTTATTGACACTTATCATCCTATTTTCATTTCAGGGAGAAACGATACTGAACAATCCTCTGCATATCGTATTGATTGCAGTTCCGCTCGTGCTGCAAACGGTTCTGATATTCTTCGTTGCCTACGGTTGGGCGAAATGGTGGAAATTACCCCATGATATTGCTGCGCCTGCCGGAATGATTGGAGCAAGTAATTTCTTTGAATTAGCGGTTGCTGTGGCTATTTCTCTATTCGGTTTACAATCCGGGGCTGCATTGGCTACGGTGGTAGGTGTGCTGGTTGAAGTTCCGGTTATGTTGATGTTGGTAAGGATTGCAAATAATACACGGAAATGGTTTCCGATTACAAAATAATTGTAGATAAAAAGGAGAATGTGTCCATTCTGACACATTCTCCTAATGGAATGTTTTTGTTTTACTATCACTTAGTTTACCGTTGACAACAGCAAGTATGTGTATGGCAAGACCTGTGATTTAAGTGATGATGATGTCTACAGTTTCTATGGCTTAAAGTACATCCGACTAGTGACATCAATAAAACTAAAGTAAATGCTATTCCTAGAATTCTCATATTATTGTTGATTTTGAGTTTATTTTATAATTTAAAATCTGAGTTTAACACCCGCATTCATTACAAATCCATCCAAAGGAGCATAAATATCCCGGAAAACAGGATTAGATATACTTCCGGTATATATAGTATCAAAGCGGGTTTGCCGTCTGTCGGTGAAGTTTTCAAAGTTAGCATACAATGAAAACATCTCCCATATTTTTTCAATCATGAAGCCGCACACCACATATTGTTTTCCTTTTTGTCCGTCTCCTAGTTTTTGGGGGCTGAAATAATAAGCCTCTAATCCTATTTTCCATTTATCTTCTACTTCATACATTAGAATACTGTTCAACCTATGTTTCGGAGTTAATATATTCTCTTGTTTCACCCCATTTTCTTTGGTTCGGGTATCGGTGTATGTATAGCCTAAGTATAAGTGGAAATCTTTGTATCCGATTTTTACATTCGTTTCTCCTCCTTTGCTATCTGTATTGCCGGATATGTTGTTAAGTCGATATAGCCCATCTTTTGTAGATTGCAATAATAAAGGATTATCGAGATAAGTGTAGAAGAATAATTGGTTTATGCTGAAAGTTACATTTCCATCGAAGATTGATGTGACATAATTAAAGTCTAAATTCAAACCATAACTTCTTTCGAGCTTGTTATTGTCTTTATCAATTGGCAATACATTCTGATATTGTAGCCTTTCGCTATCCTCTGTAAATATGGTAGGTGATTTATAGCCAAATCCTCCTCCAAGTCGAGATGAAAACTTATCCGTAATTTTGAAATGTGCAGAAACTCGTGGTAGAATTGCTGCGCCATAATCCGGAATATAGTCTGCTCTTAATCCGGTTTCCAGATTCAACCATTTTGTTGCCTCCCAATTGTTTTGTACGAATGCTCCCATGGTTGTCTGGTTGTAGTCTCTTAACTGAAAATCAGTAAGTTTCTTTTCATCAAATTTGTCTGTCCATAAGTTGAGACCAGCCACCCATTCTGTTTTTTGATTCGTGCGTGTGTAAGTCAATTCACTAAAGGTAGATACCTGAGTACCTTCAAAAGTATAAGTGGGTACACCGATATTTCTATTGAAGTATGTTACACTGTTTTTGAAATCAATTCTGTCTTTTTCGCCGAATTTGTGTTCGAATGTCAGTTGTGTGGAATGTCTTTGAGTCTTGTTTTTCTCGAAATAGGAATGTGTGTCATTTCCATTTCCTTTAATATACTCAATATCCCCGCCCAAACGGTCTTCAAACATAGCATTTAGCCCTACACTCATTTGCGTGTTCTCTGAAAAATAGAGAAATAATTTGGGGTTGAAGACATATCTGTCAAACTGCGGAATGGCTGTGAATCCGGTGTTAGAGGGGTCGTAAGCCCAATTTCTGTTGTAGGAAGCAAAAATGGTTGTACCGACCTTTTTGAATCGTTGCCCATAGAAAGCGCTGACGTCCAAACCTTTTCCGGATGTCCCGTTAAGATGCAGACCTAAATCTCTTTTCTCTTCGGGAGTTTTTGAGATAAGATTAATCAAGCCTGCTATTGCTCCACCGCCATATAAAGTTGAAGTTGAGCCTTTGATGATTTCCACTTGTTTTAAGTCAAGAGGTGGCGTTTGCAATAATCCCAGTCCGCTCGCTGCACCAGCAAAAACGGGGAATCCATCTTTTAATATTTGTGTATATCTGCCATCCAATCCTTGTATGCGGATTGATGCATTTCCGGATGTGGCAGAAGTTTGCTGGGTGATAATACCTGTGCTTTCGTTTAGTAACATACGAATGTCGCCCGGTTTCATGCTCCCTTTTTCTCCTAGTTCTTCGCTTGAAATAAATTCAACACGGGTCGGGATGTTTTGAATAGTGCGTGTACCTCTGGTTGAAGAAATGGTAACTTCTTCCAGCATTTCATCATCTTGTTCCAAGAAGATTTCGACCGGAGCTGAAGAAGATAAAGGGAATGTGTATGATTTGGTTTCCGATTCATAGCCTAAGTAGCTGAATGTGATATGTTGCTTTCCGTCAGGTATGTTCGAAATGGTGATTATTCCGTTTTCATCTGAGCTTGCTCCATTGGCGGTTTTATTAAGAACGGCATTCACGCCAACCAGTATCTCTTTAGTATCTCCGTCTTTAACGATTGCTTTAAATATGTTTTGCGCACAAATGCTTTGTGCCAGCAATGTAATTATTGCCAGTGCTATTAATTTAATTTTCATTTTTCTTGTTTTGTCAATTTAGTGCCACACACTTAATCTGTATTATAATAAGTGCACGACGTACTGGTGATGAAACAGCGGTTTCATCATCATGAATTTAATAAATAAATGGTGAGGTCATATTAATTATGACATACAGAAATCTGCTAAATTCATCAACTTAGGCGGCTGCCAAATTGAGGAAGAGAAATGAGGAATCATTTTCTCTTTGTAAAACGAAAGGTTATTATTTAATAGAATTAATTCGGCGGTTGGTGAATGAAACAATTTGGGTATTGGACAACCTGTGCATGTGTTGCAATGTAGAAATGGTGAACAATTGCAGTCTGTACATGAGGAACCATCATTATCAGCACATGGTTCTTCTGTTTGTTCATTAGCACATTGAAACAGACATTTGTCTTCAAGAAAGCATGGAACTGTTGATAATAACAGCACCCATAAAGCTAATATGTAGGACAAATGTTTCATTAATATCTATGCTTTGTTCTGATTTTGAGCTGCAAAATTAGTTATTTATATTTTATAAACAAAACATTCTGCAATTTTTATTATATCTATTAAGAAGTTTGACAATTTTATGGTGAGGTGACCGCTACTGACACTCATTATCTTGTTTTCATTCCAAAGAATAACATCACCAGTGTAATAGTCCAAATAGATAGACTGATTACCATTGGCAAGTTGCTTAAACCGGATTCTTACAGGCTCCTTCAATTTTGCCTCTTGTTTCTTCTTCGCCATACTTATGTTTTTATTTTGTTACCGATGGCAAATATAGATATTTTTTTTGTTACTCAACGCTATTCGAGTAACAAACTGGTAACAAAATAAACGCATTTATTGGAATTAATAGGAAAATCGGAAAAACAAAGGAAAAGATGAATATAAACAGCAAATAACTAAATATCAATATCTTATATTCATTATTTTATCTCATTCTTTCTCTTTTTCCATAGCTGCCATGAGTTGATAATGTTTTGCCACACCACATAACTACCCGGACCGACAGACGATAAAGGATTAAGATACGTAACCGCCATCCAAATAGCTAGTACTGTATTTTTTTGCCCCAATGCCTGTCCTGCACTTATACGGTCATTATATGCACTACCAATTCTTTTACCAAAATAAAATTGTAAGCAACAAGTTACCAAACCGGCAAAAGCAATCAACATCTCTACCGTTACATCAGCAGTACTGTTAACCAAAGAGCGAGTAGTCTGCCCCATTACAATGGTCAATGCTACCGCCCATAAATAAAAAGCTGAAGTATGATATTTCAGTAAAAACTTGTGGAGCCGGGGAATATAATAACGGAATAATAAAGCGATAAAAAACGGTGCAAGCAACAATGGAAAAACCTTACTTAAAATCTTAAGAAAAGCAATACCAAAAGTAACATCTGTATGTGGTTCAACCAATGGAAATATCAAAGGAACTGCTATTGCAGCCAAAATATTTGAAAGCAATGTATAAGTAGTCAAACTGGAAGCACTTCCACCTAGTTTTCCCGTAATTACTGCCGCTGCCGTAGCAGTAGGACAAATAAGACAAACCATAGCCGCCTCGAATATCTCCTTATAAGATTCATCCATCGGACAAAATATTAACAACAACGCAATAATACCACAAGAAATGGCTTGAATAGCCAACAACCAGCCATGCCATACTCTAGGAACCAACTCTTTTGGTTCAATTTTACAGAATGTAAGCAACAATTGGGCAAAAATCAAGGAAGGAGTTAAAAAAGAAATCAACCCATTCATAAATGGCTTTGTCGGCTCCAGAAAAGTGAAGTTGGCAAAAACAAAATAACCGATAACTCCTGCAAGCATCGCTAGAGGTAACGTCCAATTCTTCATAAACTTAAACAAGTCCATCTTTCAATATTTATTTTAGAATACAAAATAAAAGAATTTAGTCCAAACACTCGTCTATTTTTCGGGTTTTGTGGCAAGTTTCGAATAAAAAACGCAAAACTTAAAGACAAAAGCCGAGTTTTCACTAAAAATCGCTACATTTGCAACTTAATTGATATGAAAACCGATAGAATTAAAATAATATTCCTGTTGTGTAGCCTGTGGCTGGTCTTTCCCTGTTTCTGCCTGGCGGCAAAGGGAAAGGACTTTGTAGTCGTCATTGATCCCGGTCATGGCGGACATGATCCCGGTGCTATCGGCAGACGTGGAAAAGAAAAAAACATCAATCTGAACGTAGCTTTAAAAGTAGGACAACTGATCCAAAATAACTGTAATGACGTAAAGGTAATATATACCCGGAAAACAGATGTCTTTATCCCTTTGGATCGTCGTGCACAAATAGCCAATAATGCCAAGGCCGATTTATTCATCTCTATACATACTAATTCCATAGCCCGTGGCAGAACTGTACGGGGAGCAGAGACTTATACGTTAGGACTCCACCGTACTGAAGAAAATTTAGAAGTTGCTAAAAAAGAGAACTCGGTTATTTTGATAGAGGATAATTATGAACAACGTTATGCCGGATTCAATCCAAATTCTTCTGAAAGCTATATTATTTTTGAATTTGTACAAGACAAAAATATGGAGAAGAGTGTAAAATTAGCCACTCTTATCCAAAAACAATTCAAGAATACAGCCAAACGAATAGACAAAGGAGTACATCAAGCCGGATTCCTAGTTCTACGTGCCACTTCCATGCCTAGTGTTTTGGTTGAATTAGGCTATATCTCAACACCGGATGAAGAACAATATCTTTTATCCGATGCAGGCACTACGGCGTTATCTAACAGCATTTATAAAGCATTCCTCAATTACAAGCGCGAACATGACGCCCCCATCGGCCGCAGCAGAGTACAAGAACAAGAATTACCGGAACCAGAAAACAAACCGAAAGAATCAAGAATAGAAATACAAACTGCGGAACCGGACACTGCAACGGAACCGGACAAGATTACCAAAAAGTCTGTGCCTGCCACACAAAAAAAGATCACAGGCGACCAAGCCCGAACATCTGCCAAGCCTGTATTTAAAATACAAATATTGGTATCAAACAAAATATTGCCCAAAGGAAGCAAACAACTGAAAGGTGTATCACCTGTTAGCTATTACCGCGAAAAAGGACTTTATAAATATACTTACGGAGAAAATACGGATTATAATAAAATACTACGCATGAAACGTAATATTACTCCTAAATTTAAGGACGCTTTCATTATCGCTTTCAAAAACGGAGAGAAAATGAATGTGAACGAAGCCATCAAAGAATTTAAAAAGAATAGATAATATAAAAGGTATAATTGAAATGACGAAAGAGGTAAAAATAGGATTAATAGGCATCGCTGCATTGGCTATGCTGATCTTTGGTATCAACTACCTGAAAGGAATAAATATGTTCCAATCTGCCAATTACTATTATGTAGAATATACAAATATAAACGGATTAGCCGGATCAAGCCCCGTCTTTGCCAATGGTTATAAAGTAGGTACAGTAAGAAATATCAATTACAACTATGCAAAACCGGGACATGTCACAGTAGAAGTGGAAGTGGACAAGGAAATGCGTATCCCCAAAGGAAGTACAGGAGAACTGGTTACAGAAATGCTGGGAACGGTAAAGATGAACTTACTCCTTAACTTTAATTCTACAGAATACTATCAACCGGGAGATACCCTGCCCGGCAAAACGAATGCGGGGCTCATGGGAGCCGCTGAAGAAAAGCTAGTTCCTCAAATAGAGCAGATGTTACCCAAAATGGATTCTATCCTATATTCATTAAATAAAATATTAGCTGATCCTGCATTGAGTGCAACCTTGCACAACGCAGAAAAACTGACAGCCAATCTGGATGTGACAACACGTCAATTAAACATGTTAATGCAAAAGGATCTTCCGCAACTTACTGGAAAATTAAACACAATTGCTGATAACTTCATTGCTATCAGCGACAATTTGAAAGGTATTGATTATGCTTCAACGTTCAATAAAATAGACTCCACTTTATATAATGTACAAATGCTGACAGAAAAACTCAATCGCAAGGACAACAGTATCGGATTGCTATTCAATGATCCTACTTTTTACCAAAATTTGAGTGCGACAACAGCAAACGCTGCAACCTTATTGGAGGATTTGAAAGCGCATCCTAAACGTTATGTACATTTCTCTTTGTTTGGCAAGAAAGATAAGTAACAGATTTGCTAATTTAAAAACATTCTAAATAAGTCTACTCAACCATTTTTCCACTTATTTTCAGTAAATGACTGCAAATAGGGAAGAAATACCATGTAGACTTATTTCATTTAAAATAAATAAAAGCCTATTTTGACTGTTAGTCAGCTAAGAATCAGTCAATTATCAAACAACAAGAATCTTTCAAAAGCCTTTAGATAGAGGTTTTTATAAGTAACTGAAACTAAAGATATTACTCTTTAAAAATAAAAAGCAAGAAAAAAGCGATTTGTTTTTTCAGAAATTCATTTCGAAATTTGCATTGTAGAAGTTTCGCTTTTTATAATAAATGTTTCATATGATTGAAAACGATCACGTCGTTTTATGGGGTCGTTGCCTGAACCTTATCAGAGACAACGTACCAGAAACGACCTTTAAAACGTGGTTTGAGCCTATCGTACCGCTTAAATATGAGGACAAGGCACTGACAATTGGCGTCCCCAGCCCATTCTTCTATGAATTTCTAGAAGAAAAGTTTGTGGACTTGCTGCGCGCTGCCCTATATAAAGAAATTGGGGAAGGAACGCAGCTTATGTATTGTATCTTGACCGATAAGACCAACCATATAACTGTTAACATGGAGGGAAGCAAACGCTCTTCAGCACTACCCACACAAACAGTTATACGAGATGGTAACAAGGCACCTAATCCAATGCAGGCACCGGCTCCGCAGGATTTAGACCCACATTTGAATCCAAATTACAATTTTGAGAATTTCATAAAAGGAAATAGTAATGAGTTCTCACGTACAGTAGGAGAAACTGTAGCTAAAAATCCGGCAAAAACATTCAACCCTTTGTTTTTGTATGGACCATCCGGTGTGGGCAAAACTCACTTGACTAATGCTATTGGTACCCGCATCAAGGAATTATATCCTGAAAAAAGAGTATTGTACGTATCAGCACATCTGTTTCAGGTGCAATACACTGACTCTGTTCGTACCAATCATTTCAATGATTTCATTAGTTTTTATCAAACCATAGACGTTTTGATTATTGATGATATTCAAGAATTCGCCGGAGTAACCAAAACCCAGAACACATTCTTCCACATCTTTAACCATCTGCACCAGAACGGTAAGCAACTTATTCTGACTTCTGACCGTGCGCCGGTAATGCTACAAGGTATGGAAGAACGCCTTCTGACCCGCTTTAAATGGGGCTTAGTGGCCGAATTGGAAAAGCCGGACGTAGAATTGAGAAAGAATATCTTACGTAATAAAATACGTCGTGACGGTTTGAATATACCGGAAACAGTAATTAATTATATTGCTGAAAACGTAAATGAAAGTGTACGTGAATTAGAGGGCATCATTAATTCACTTTTGGCACAATCCATTATTTTCAAGCGTGATGTCGATTTGGATTTGGCTGAAAGAATTGTACGAAAAGCTGTACGCTGTTGCGAGAGCAAGCCTGTCACAGTAGAAGATATCATACAGAAAGTATGCAGCCATTACGAGATAGAAGAATCTGCCATCCATACTAAAACAAGAAAAAGAGAAGTGGTACAAGTACGTCAGGTAGCTATGTATCTGGCCAAAAAACATACAGACTCCTCTTCTTCCAAAATTGGTAAATTAATAGGTAATAAAGATCATGCAACCGTATTGCACGCTTGCAAAATAGTAAAAGACCAAGTAGAGGTTGACAAAGCATTTAAAGCGGATATTGAGGAAATTGAAGCTTCTCTCAAAAGGAAATAGAATAAAACCACAGAGGTGCGCAAAGGGCATTTTCTTTATTTCCCTCTGCGCACCTCTGTTTTAAGATTGATAGTTCCCGGCAATTCACTTCTCAAAACCCTGTTTCTTCAAGGTTTCTTTCAAAGTTACAGACATACATTCATTATCCGACTTCTTGTATCTGACCTCAGTAAATACCTGAGCCAGTGTTTCCTTATGATTTTCTTTAATAAACTGATGATTTTCCGGAAGTGACTCTTTATATCTATAAATACGATCAATATCCTCTTTGGTATAATCATGATACAATTCTTCATGCAAAATACCCTCTATAGGAAGACGATCGACTTGTGGAGGGCATTCATCCGGATATCCTACTGTAATAGTAGCCACCGGCATAACCAATTCCGGCAACTGAAGGATATCAATAATTTGATCAGGATTATAAATCGTTGTTCCCAAAAAACAAATACCTAATCCATTTTCCTCAGCCAATGTACAAAAGTTCTGAGCCACAAGCAATGCATCCGTAGCAGCATTCAAAAAAGAAATGGGATTGTCATAACCCGGTACCGCCTTACGCTCTCTGCACCATTTACTAAAACGGTTAAAATCCGCACAAAAAGTCAGTACAACCGGAGCACCTGTTACCATCGGTTGATTAAAATGGGCAGGTGCCAATCTCTCTTTCATCTGCTTGTCACGAGTCACAATCACACTATATAATTGCATATTACCCATTGTAGAAGCACGGAACGCCTTTTCAAGCAAATCATTTAACAAAGAAGCAGAAATATCTTCCTGCTTATATTTACGGATCGTCCGTCTATTATTTATCGATTCCATATATATTTTTCTTGCAAAGATAAAAAAAGAAAAGAGTAACAATGCATTTTTTGCAAAATATTATATGCTAAGAATCTGGCCTTTTCAACTAGTCAATCACTCATCCCCTCCATCAAAATTTTCAAAACAGAAAACTTCTACAAATAAGCAAGCATATATATCTTTTGATAATCAATAAATTAACAAATATTCTTGGATAACTTTCAATTTGTTGAAAACTTATCTGCTTTTTATTTTGTTAATTGAAAAAACATATATAGCTTTGCCGAAACTTTTATTATAATGAGTTGTAACTTCTACACTAAAACAACTTATTGATATTACAGTAAATCTAAAAATAAAAGTGGAAAGACAAACGTACACCTATGACGAAGCTTTTGAAGCATCTTTACAATACTTCAAAGGTGATGAACTTGCTGCAAGGGTTTGGGTAAACAAATATGCAGTAAAAGATTCTTTCGGGAACATTTTCGAAAAGTCTCCCGAAGATATGCATTGGCGCATTGCAAATGAAGTAGCCCGCATTGAAGCTAAATATAAGAACGGGTTAAACGCACAGCAGCTTTACGAATTATTGGATCACTTTAAATACATTGTTCCGCAAGGTAGCCCTATGACAGGTATCGGGAACGACTTTCAAGTGGCTTCCTTATCAAACTGCTTTGTCATTGGAATTGATGGAGCAGCCGACTCATACGGAGGTATAATCCGCATTGATGAAGAACAAGTACAATTAATGAAACGTCGTGGTGGCGTAGGACATGATTTATCTCATATACGACCAAAAGGTTCTCCGGTTAAAAATTCAGCACTGACTTCCACCGGACTGGTGCCCTTCATGGAACGTTATTCCAATTCAACACGTGAAGTAGCGCAAGACGGACGTCGTGGTGCTTTAATGTTAAGCGTATCCATCAAGCATCCAGATTCAGAAGCATTTATTGATGCCAAAATGACCGAAGGCAAAGTAACCGGTGCTAATGTATCCGTGAAACTAGATGATGCATTTATGCAGGCAGCTGTAAATGGCACTCCTTACAAACAACAATACCCGGTAGATTCCGATCAACCTGTTTTCACGAAAGACATTGATGCATCTGCGTTATGGAAAAAGATTGTCCATAACGCATGGAAGTCTGCTGAACCCGGTGTATTATTTTGGGACACCATCATCCGTGAATCCGTACCAGACTGTTATGCCGATTTAGGATATCGTACTGTTTCTACCAATCCTTGTGGTGAAATACCCCTGTGTCCCTACGATTCTTGTCGCTTATTAGCTATCAACTTATACTCATACGTAGTAAACCCTTATACAAAGGAGGCTTACTTTGATTTCGACTTATTCAAAAAGCATGTGGCATTGGCCCAGCGCATTATGGATGACATCATTGACTTGGAATTGGAAAAAATCGAGAAAATCATAGCTAAAATCGATTCCGATCCCGAAAGTGAGGAAGTAAAAGAAGCAGAGAAACATTTATGGGAAAAAATTTATAAAAAGAGCGGACAGGGAAGACGTACAGGCGTAGGTATCACAGCTGAAGGGGATATGCTTGCCGCTATGGGGTTACGCTACGGAACAGAAGAAGCAACAGAGTTTTCTGAACAAGTACATAAAACAATCGCTCTGGAAGCCTATCGTTCATCTGTTAACATGGCAAAAGAACGTGGAGCATTCGCTATCTATGACAGTGAACGAGAAAAAAACAATCCGTTCATCAACCGCTTAAAAGAAGCTGATCCAGAATTATATGAGGAGATGAAAAAATACGGACGACGTAATATCGCCTGCCTGACCATAGCTCCCACCGGAACTACCAGCCTAATGACCCAAACTACTTCCGGCATAGAGCCGGTGTTTATGCCGGTGTATAAACGTAGAAGAAAAGTCAATCCGAATGATCCTCAGACACACGTAGATTTTGTAGATGAAACAGGAGATGCATTTGAGGAATATATTGTATTCCACCATAAATTTGTGGAATGGATGACAGTAAACGGTTACGATCCCACCAAGCGTTATACACAAGAAGAAATTGACAAATTGGTAGAAAAGTCACCTTATTATAAAGCCACATCAAATGATGTAGACTGGCTGATGAAAGTAAAAATGCAAGGACGTATCCAAAAATGGGTTGACCATTCAATCAGCGTAACTATCAATTTGCCCAATGACGTAGATGAAGCATTGGTAAACCGCTTGTATGTAGAGGCATGGCGTTCAGGATGCAAAGGATGTACCGTTTATCGTGATGGCTCCCGCTCCGGAGTTTTACTTTCTACCCAAAAGGACAAGAAAGACAAAAAAGAAGAACTTCCCCCTTGCAAACCACCTACGGTAGTAGAAGTGCGCCCCAAAGTACTGGAAGCGGAAGTAGTACGTTTCCAAAACAACAAAGAAAAATGGGTTGCATTTGTAGGCTTGTTGGATGGACATCCATACGAAATCTTTACCGGTCTGCAAGATGATGAAGAAGGTATTTCATTGCCCAAATCGGTCACTACCGGACGCATCATCAAAAACATTGATGAAGAAGGCAACAAACGATATGATTTCCAGTTTGAAAACAAACGTGGATACAAAACAACCATTGAAGGTTTGTCTGAAAAGTTCAACAAAGAATATTGGAACTATGCTAAATTGATTTCGGGTGTACTTCGTTGGAGAATGCCTATTGATCGTGTTATCAAACTGGTAGATTCTCTGCAACTTGACAGTGAAAACATTAACACATGGAAAAATGGTGTAGAACGAGCACTGAAAAAATATGTAACAGATGGTACTAGTGCCGAAGGACAAAAATGTCCCAATTGCGGAAATGAAACTCTCGTATATCAAGAAGGATGCTTGATCTGCAAGACTTGTGGCACATCGAGATGTGGATAATGGTTTATTATATAATGTAACAACACAAAGGAAAAGCTCCTTCATGACTTTCGTGAAGGAGCTTTTTTATATAAACAAAATAAATCCCTTTTCTATCTTACCCCTACAATACGATGAAACCGTTCCACAATACGCCTTCCTAAATCCATACGCGTACTATCTACTTTATGAATGGCAGCAGGAGTCACATCATCTTTATATTTGGCTTTACCTACACGTATTTTCATCTTATCCAGATTACCGGAAATATTCACTCCAGCCTTAAAAGGCAAAGGCGATTTCAAAATGGATATATGATATTTAAAATTCATATCCAGTCCTTGCTCTCCCCCTATAGCAGCTTTATAACGATCTATAGACACTTGAAATGGATAAACAAGAACACTACCGTCATTAACAACTACATTAACCGAAATACTATCAAATACATTCTTCTTTTTATTTTTAAACATCAACATCTTTGAAATTTCGGCAAAGGTCTCACCATCCATCAACACCAAACTGTCCCCTTTTATATACATGGCCGAACGCAAAGTAGGTATACGAATATTCATATTTGAATCCAGACGTGCCTCTGCAGCCACATCAAACTGAACCCTTCCTTCAAAAGATCTCAACATAGGTACAATGGTATCCATTGAAGGTATAAAATCTACCAGCTTAGCTATATTTATATCCCTAATTTTAAAGTCAAAGCCTGTATATCCTCCTCTGACTGAATCCGCACGATATACCATAACCGCCTTCATATCAGCATCCAATGCACGCATTTCCAAATTTCTTAAATATAATGTACGATTTTTCAAATCTACCTTTCCACACACATCTTCAAATTCCACCTTTCCAAACACTACTTTTTTCAAATCTGTCTGTAATTCAAAATCCAAATTACCCGGTAACACAAACAACTTCATTTCTGTTGGAGACACTGTGTCTGTCACCGCCACAGATACTGAATCTTCAGATAAAGAGAATGAATTTATCAATTGATTACAATCAATCATCTCAGAAGAGATTGCTAAACGCGCTTTTAAAGTTTCATTTTTAGTCATCGCACGATATAATCCCATTACCTCACCGGTAGCAACCATATCTGAATGCCCTATTTTCAAAGAGGCATTTCTTAATGTTATTTTCGGACCATCTACTGTTACAGCTGTCTTACGTACTCGTAAAGGTAAACCAAATTCAGGAGTATGTACCAACAACCTATCAAAACCAACAATTCCCCGAGGTATCCATAACGAATCATTTTTCTTTTCCAATTTCGCCTTAATACCTGCCACGCCTAACGCCAACTTCGTTTCATTGGCATTAAAGAAAAGAGAATCCGTACGCATGGAAAAGCTAATCATCGGCATCGCCGAATTTTGTTCCTTCGGAGCAAGTTCGCCAGTTCCAGTAGTCTTGCCACTATATATTTTAAGCGAATCTCCTATATTCGCACGCAATTTATTCATTTCCAATTCACATTGCAAAGTGACAATCTTTGTGGTATCTTGAGGATTGGTTGAAACAACCTTCGCTTTCATCCGATCTATCTCTGAAACAAATTTCCTACTATTCAATATTATTTCTCTGATATCCAATTCGGCCTGCAAAGTTTCACTATCACTGAATTTTAAATCGGCATTACCTAAAAAATTAAAATCTTTAGCAGTGTCTTTTAACTCAAAATCCTTTAAAGCCAATCTTCCCCCTAACCTGATACGTCCAATATCCTGCTTTTTCAAAGAAGAAAGACGACATTTTAAATTTAAACCCGCATCTAATTTACCACGGATGGTTACATTTTCCTGCAAAGGGAAAGTTTTAGCTAAAGCATCCAAGTCAACTGTAGATTCAGTATGAAGCGTTATAAGTGGATCTACCAATAAATCCTCCACTTTGGCATCTGCTAGAATCTTGGTATGTGCTCCCTCAAAATGAAGAATTTTCAAGTTCAAAAATGAAGGATTGCGACGCATCAAATCAATATACGATTCAAAATCAGCCGTAAAATTATCAATACCATAAGGAAGTCCTTCATATCGGGCGGATGCATCATTAATCTTTATATTCAATGATACCGCCGGAAGCTGTTTGTTTCCATAATTACCTTCCAATGTTCCATCAACCTTAACCTCACCTTTTGCCGAAATTTGTCCACGTTTCACATAAGCCTCGGGAATCATATTCATGACTGTTTCCATGGAAGGTGCATGTAGTCCATATTTCAAGTTCACACCCACCATCTTGGTAACTGTATCACGTTTTAATTCACCGTTTACATCCAGCCGGATACCATTTATAGTCAATCCTGTATTTTTCAATGTCCACAATGCCGTAGACCTGTCTATCTCAATATCAGTCTGCAAGGAAGCCGCTACCTTATTAATCAATAATTCACCTTGCTGCCAAAAAAGAATATTTTTATTTTCAAATTCTACTCCCAATGAAGAAATTCCTTTTGTCAACGCCAGCTTTAGGCGCAAATCAACATCATCTATACGTGAATAAACCTCTGTATTACGATCATCAAAAATCAAATTGGCATGTTCTAACTCAACCTGACGGATATCTATCTCGCTATCAAATTTATTTTGTGAAATTGTATCTTTTTCCACAGCCAATGTATCCGAGGAAGTTTTCACTATCTCCCAATTCGCCTTACCTGTTTTATTTCGATAAGCATAAACAGCAACATTTTTCAAAGACAAATTATAGACACTGATCTTATTTTTCAAAAAATAATCCAAGGGATTCACTGTCAACACACATTCTTTAAACGCCAATAAAGAATCGGTCTTTTGTGGAAGACTATCATTCAATACTTTAGAAACCAAGAAACCTTCGTCAACTTTTAACCCAAATTGAGGAAAGGTAGAAAAGAAAGTCAATTCTACACTTTCTACCTTCAAATCAGCATCCAGTGAACGATTAGCAACATTCAACACTATCGGAGTTAATTTATCTGGTGTAAATACATAGTTAATCACAAAAGCCACTACCACAAACCCAGTAAGCAGCAAGGCTCCCACTGTAATGGCACTTACCCTTATTAATTTACGAATTCTTCTTTCCATATTATGCAAAATTAATGAAAACACCCATGCCATCAACTTTATTTCGTGTTAATACTATAAAATAGACCAATAAAACAGATAAAAAAGAAAACAAGAACAATGATTTTTAATTTTGAGATATGAAGCGAAAGTTCTACTTTTGTTTCTCAAACTGAAAAAATATGAAAGCAACATCTATGTATATTTATCTGGAAGGTGCCAGGTTTTTCGCTCACCACGGAGTCGATCCACAAGAAACAATAGTAGGAGCTAATTTTATAATTGATTTAAGACTAAGAACCGATTTCACCCATGCAGCACAAACTGACGAACTGAAAGGCACCGTAAGTTATGCTGATATATATGCAGTCGTCAAAAAAAGAGATGAAAACTCCATCCAAACTTTTAGAGCATGTCTGTGAACGCATAGGGCAAAGACTGTTTAATGATTTTCCAACTATTCAGGAAATAATCATCCGGTTGTCAAAAGAAAATCCGCCTATGGGCAGTGATTGCAGAAATGTTGGAGTAGAAGTACATTATACACGATGAAAAAAATTATCTGACAAACATCCAGTCATTTAATTAAGTTCACCCTATTACATGCCCTCCTCTTAAAAACGTAAATATGCTATCGTGCAAATAACAACACAAACCAATAATAATGAATATACAGACCATGTTCATGACCCTACTTATTAAAATAAAGAAAGTTGTTTTCTTCCTTCAGAATGATAAAATTTCATGGTAGCACTGATTCCTAATGTTTCTATTCTGCGATAAAAAACCTCATTCAAATAGGGAGCATTAGGAGAAATGCATTCAGAACGGTCTTCAAAATAAGTTTGATATCGCTTGGCCATCTTTGGAAAAATCCGCTCTACCTTATCATAAAAATAATCACGGGAGCCCCGTCTTAAAGTTACCCCGAACAAAGGAAGCACATAGGACGCTCCTGCTTCGGCAGCCTTCTCTACTATTTCCTCAATATCTTCTATAGAATCGTTTATAAAAGGCAAAACAGGCATCAATGCCACTCCTGTATATATACCCCGATCGGACAATATCTTCATCGCCTTAAAACGCTCGGAAGATGCCGGTGCATTAGGCTCCAGTTTGCGCGCCATCTCGTCATCCGCTGTAGTGATAGTAAAACTAACGGCAGCATAAGTGCGCCCTATATCCTGCAATACATCGGCATCACGAGTCACAAGACTACTCTTTGTTATCACATGAACAGGAAAACGATGTTTGGCAATAATTTCCAACGCACCTCCAGTCAGCTTCATCTGTTTTTCCAACGGCATATAAGGATCATTCATTGAACCTGTGCCAATGGTTGCTTTTCCACGTTTCGTTCCCAGTTCATGATCCAGTAATTCCAAAGCATTCTTCTTTACAGAGATATGAGAAATATCACCAACACCATAGCAAGAACTACGTGTATCACAATAAATGCAACCATGTTGGCACCCTCTATACAAGTTCATGTTATAAGCAATTCCCCAATAATTATCTTTACTTTTCAAACGTGACAGAATAGACTTTGTTTCAATAGATTTTACCTCATGAACATTCATTTTACAGCTCCTTTTCTTTTTTGATCAAATTTCATCAAACAAAGATACAGGAATAATGCTATAAAAAGAAATATAAAGAGAAGCAATTTAAAAAAGTTTCAACTGGGAAAAATGTTTTTTGCCCAACAAATAATATTTCATAACAATGCTAAAATGAGTCCGTTCCGGAATTATCTCATCTGTAGACTTCATCATATTTTCTATACGAGAAGCGGCAAAAGAATATCTTATATCCTCAAATTCTCTCCGCGCCTGCATTACAGCACGCGCATTCGCTCTATCCTTTTTCAGATAAAAAACAAGGGCAGCCACTCTATCCAGTATACCACGTATAAAAAGTACATGTTCCAATTCCTTATCCGGCAAATTCTTATAAAGCATCAACAGATTATTTCTGAAATTCAAAAAAGTCTTTCTCGGATTCTCTTTTTTCAACGTAGCCCCTCCTACATGATATACCACACTTTGCGGAATACAGACAAGCTTTTTTCCCCTACTGCGCAAACGCCAGCACAGGTCAATTTCTTCCATGTGGGCAAAAAAATGACCATCCAAACCTCCAACTTCACGATAATCAGCCAACCGGATAAAAAGAGCAGCTCCTGTAACCCACATCACCTCCGTTATCGTATCATATTGTCCGCAATCCTTCTCAACAACATCAAAAATACGTCCTCTGCAAAAAGGATATCCATACCGGTCGATAAATCCCCCCGACGCTCCGGCATATTCAAAATATTCCTTATTATGCCAACTTAATAATTTAGGTTGGCAGGCAACTGTTCCGGAATGGGTGTCCATATAATCCAGCAAAGGTTCCAACCAATGCGGAGTAACCTCCACATCACTATTCAGTAAAACTACATATTCTGCATCAACTTGCTCCAAAGCCCGGTTATATCCTTCGGCAAAACCATAATTCTGATCCAGCTCAATCAAACGGACTACAGGAAATTCAGAACGAAGCATTTCAAGCGACCCATCAGAGGACGCATTATCAGCCACACATATTTCAATCCCCTCTCCTACTGAATTATCCATAACAGAAGGTATAAACTTACGGAGCATATCCACCCCATTCCAATTCAATATAACAACAGACACCCTTTTCATTTCTTTTCAGACTAATACCAAATGTATGGAATAATTCAGACTAAAACACCCTTCAACGCTGTACCCTCTTCATTAAAGCCTCCCATTCTTACACGAATCAACTGATTATCCAATTGATCATCGTGATCCATCTCCACCCGGATGTAATTATCAGTAAATCCATGCATAGGAGTTCCAGCCTTAGATTTTTCCATTAATACCCAAGCTTCCCTTCCTATATGAGAGGTATAGAACGCCTTTGTCTTCGCATCAGATAAAGCCAACAATCTCTGGCTACGGCGATGCTTCTCCTCAGGACTCACCACATACTCTATTTTCAAGGCCTGCGTACCGGGACGTTCCGAATAACTGAAAACATGTAACTGCGTCACATCAAGCCCTTCAATAAAACGATAAGCATCTTCAAAATATTCCTCTGTTTCACCACGTGTTCCCACAATTACATCCACGCCAATAAACGCATCCGGCATGATTTCCTTAATTTTGCGTATCTTGGAAGCAAACAATGCAGTATCATATCGACGTCTCATCAATTTCAACACATCATCGCTGCCCGACTGCAAAGGAATATGAAAATGCGGCATGAATGCACGTGAACGTGACACATATTCTATTATCTCATCCGTCAGCAAGTTGGGTTCAATAGACGAGATACGATAACGTTCAATCCCTGCCACCTGATCTAAAGCCTTTACCAGATCAAAGAAACTTTCACCGGTTGTCTTCCCGAAGTCTCCAATATTCACCCCGGTAATTACAATTTCCTTCCCTCCTTCAGCTGCAGCCTGCCGCGCCTGTTCCACAATCTCTTCAATACGTCCGTTCCGGCTACGCCCACGAGCAAACGGAATTGTACAATAAGAACAGAAATAATCGCAACCATCCTGCACTTTCAGAAAATAACGAGTGCGGTCACCCCTAGAACACGAAGGTGAAAAACTACGTATGTCTTTTGCAGCTGTCGTAATTGCCTCACCTTGAGGATGCTTTTCCAAATTTCCGAGATAATTCATCAACTCTCCCTTTTGTTCAGCTCCTAAAACAACATCCACCCCTTCTATATTAGCCACCTGGTCAGGTTTTAACTGGGCATAACATCCCGTCACTACTACATAGGCACCCGGATGCTGTTTAACCAAACGATGGATGGCCTGACGGCATTTCTTATCCGCAACCTCGGTTACAGAGCAAGTATTAATAACACAAATATCAGCTTTCTCACCCTTACGTGCTGTACGTATACCTGCTTCTTTCAGTGTTTTACCGATGGTTGAAGTTTCTGAAAAGTTTAATTTGCAGCCTAATGTATAATAAACAGCCGTTTTATCCTGGAAAATTGTCGTATCAATCATACCTTTTTATCTAATTAGCGAGCAAAGGTACATATTATTCTGCTTAAATTCTTTAGAATACCAATAATTATGCTTATTTTTGCACATTACATCAAAAATTGTGCAATGATAAAAGAAAACTTTATCAAGCTATATGAGAATAGCTTCAAAGAAAACTGGGATCTTCCCTGTTACACAGATTATGGTGAAGATACCACGTTTACATACGGACAAGTAGCGGAAGAAATAGCTAAGATACACTTGTTATTCCAATATTGCAGCCTGCGCCGTGGTGATAAAATATCTATTATAGGTAAGAATACTTCCCGTTGGTGTATCGCTTATTTGGCAACTGTTACATACGGAGCTATTGTAGTTCCTATTCTACAAGACTTCAAGCCGAATGATGTCCATCATATTGTAAATCATTCCGAATCCACATTCCTGTTTACCAGCGATAATATTTGGGAAAATTTGGAAGAAGAAGCATTAAGTGGATTACGCGCTGTATTTTCTCTAACAGATTTCAGATGCCTGCATCAACGTGACGGTGAAACTGTCCAAAAATTCATGAAAAATATGGATGCAGCAATGAAAAAGAATTTCCCCAAAGGCTTCTATAAGGAAAATATCAATTATACAGAACTCTCCAATGAGAAGGTCATGTTACTGAATTATACCTCAGGAACTACTGGATTCAGTAAGGGAGTAATGATTACGGGCAATAATCTGGCAGGAAACGTTACCTTCGGTATCCGTACAGAACTTTTAAAGAAAGGAGAAAAGGTACTTTCCTTCCTTCCCTTGGCCCATGCATACGGATGTGCTTTTGATTTTCTAACCGCTACGGCTGTCGGCACACATGTCACCTTATTAGGCAAGACACCTTCTCCCAAAATATTGATGAAAGCTTTTGAGGAAGTAAAACCCAACCTTATTATTACAGTACCATTAGTTATAGAAAAAATTTATAAGAATGTAATTCAGCCGCTCATCAACAAACGCAGCATGAAATGGGCGCTTAACATACCTTTACTAGACAACCAGATTTATGCACAGATTCGCAAAAAACTGATTGACGCATTAGGCGGACGTTTTAAAGAAGTCATTATCGGTGGAGCTGCCATGAATCCGGAAGTCACCGATTTTTTCCACAAAATAAAATTTCCGTTCACCATCGGTTACGGCATGACCGAATGCGCCCCACTGATCAGTTATGCTCCATGGAATGAATTTATACCTGGTTCTGCCGGAAAGATACTGGATATCATGAAAGTCCGTATCGACTCGGATGATCCTTATAACATAACCGGAGAAATACAGGTATGTGGTGAAAACGTAATGAAAGGTTATTATAAGAATGAAGAAGCTACCCGTGAGGTATTTACTGAAGATGGTTGGTTGAAAACAGGCGATTTAGGTACAATAGATGCTAACGGATTCATTTATATAAGAGGCCGTAGTAAAACCATGATCTTGAGTTCTAATGGACAGAATATTTTTCCTGAAGAGATAGAATCCAAGCTAAATAATATGCCATTCGTTCTAGAAAGTTTAATCATAGAGCGCAACAAGAAACTGGTAGCTTTAGTATATCCTGATTATGAAAGTCTGGACAGTCTGGGACTCAATACCCCCGAAAACCTAAAAACAGTAATGGATGAAAACTTGAAGAATCTGAATAAACTGGTAGGAAACTATGAACAAGTGAGTAAAATACAACTTTATCCCACAGAGTTCGAAAAAACTCCCAAAAAAAGCATCAAGCGATTCTTATATAACAGTATTACCGAAGAATAAATATGTTGTAAAACATGCTACTAATCAGCAAAATAGGTTGTATAACATAAAAAATTAGAAAAAAAGTTGTTCTTTTTGGTACAACGTATTAAAAAAGTGTATACCTTTGCATCGTTTTAAGAAAGCAACATTAGTATTACAGATTTAAAAAGCAAAGAAAATGAAAAAATTAGTATTTTTGTTCGTAGCCTTCGCAGCTGTTTCTTTCGCATCTTGCGGAAACAAAGCTGCTAACAACAACGCAGAAGCAACTGATTCAGTTGCAGTAGTAGAAGAAGCTGCTGTTGTAGAAGAAGTTGTAGCAGATTCAGCTGCTTGTGACTCTACAGCTGCTTGCTGTGACTCTACTAAGGCTGAATAATTCAGTACGAACTCTAGAGAGAATTGAAAGTCTGCCGTGCGAAAGCACAACAGACTTTTTTTATGTTTTTACCTCTCCCTTTCTGCCAGCATTCCATTGCTTTACAATACAAATTATCTACTTTTGTTTCTCGAACCACAAACAAAAGCAGGATATGAAAAAGACAAATCTAAAAGAGAAACTTCAAAACTGGAAGTTGGGAAATTATTTCCGCGAATTATCAATTGTCACTGCCGGAGTATTTATCACTCTTGCCGGAACTGATTTTATAAACAGTGCCTCACAAGAGAAGCAGATAAATAAAAGTATGCAAATGATAAAAATGGAATTAGAAGAGAATTTAAAAAGTATCAATCAGGCCGAAGCCGCATATTTAAATGAAATTAATTTCTTCCGATTGTTAATACAAAAACAGGATTCACTTCAAACCATTAAAGCTTCTATTTTAGAAAACAATGCCAATGCTCCTTTTGCGTATGAAAATTGTGAGTATTCGGAAGATGCGCTAGAAGTACTGAAAAGCTCAGCGCTGATGCAGCAGATACCTGACAAAGAGTTCATTTTAAAACTTTTACAAGCCTATAAAGGATGCAGAAAAATAAATGAAGACAACAAAGACTATTATAAATACAAACAGGACCATATAACTCGCTATTTATCTCACCAAACCAGCAATAATATTCATAAAAATTATAACAGTATTTATGAAGTATGGGCAGCCAGACTACAAGAATATGATATCAAACAACTGATCCTCACTATGCCAAATACTTTTAATGAAAATCCTTTTACCACTCCTCAAAAAGTTATAAAAGAAACGATTGAATTAATAAATCAAACATATTAAAAAGAAAAAGCCCGGCTCTCACGAACCGGGCTTTTTCAGCATCATTATACTTTAAAGTATTTACAGATTTTATTCAGCAACTACTTCGAACGGGATCTCTACAGAAACTTCCTTGTGAAGTTTAACGATAGCTTTGTAAGAACCAACTTCTTTCACTGCATCTTTCACAACGATAATCTTTCTGTCAACCTTGTGACCCAATTTTTCCAATTCCTCAGCAATTTGAATGTTGCTAACAGAACCGAAAATAGTACCTGTGGCACTCACTTTAGTAGCAATAGTCAAGGTTACATCCTTCAACTGTTCTGCCATAGCTTCAGCATCTTTCTTAATCTTTTCCAATTTGTGAGCGCGTTGTTTCAGCTCTTCTGCCAACATTTTCTTAGCTGAAGGTGAAGCAATCACTGCCTTACCAGTCGGAATAAGATAGTTACGACCGTAACCAGACTTCACAGTTACAATATCATTTTTGTAGCCTAAGTTCACTACGTCTTCTTTCAAAATTATTTCCATACTTATTCCTCCTTATTATTTCATCATGTCAGTTACAAATGGAAGTAACGCCAAGTGACGTGCTCTTTTAACAGCCTGCGCAATACGACGTTGGAACTTCAGAGAAGTACCTGTAATACGGCGAGGAAGGATTTTACCCTGTTCGTTCAAGAATTTCTTCAAGAATTCAGGATCTTTGTAATCAATGTACTTAATACCACTTTTTTTGAAACGGCAGTATTTTTTCTTCTTTACGTCTACTGAGGGCGGAGTTAAATATCTGATTTCTGATTGTTGCTGTGCCATGATTAATCCTCCTTTTTAGTTGATTTAACATTTCTTCTCTTAGCAGCATATTCAGCAGCGTATTTATCCATTTTAAAAGTCAAGAAACGGATAACACGTTCGTCACGACGGAAGTTAATTTCCAACTTTTCAATAACCTGCGGTTCTGCTTTGAACTCTATCAACTGATAGAAACCAGTTGATTTCTTTTGGATGGGGTAAGCCAGCTTTTTCAAGCCCCAGTTTTCCTCATTGATAATCTCTGCACCTTCTGCAGTCAGAATACCTTTGAATTTCTCTACCGCTTCCTTCATCTGAACATCAGATAAAACGGGAGTTAAAATGAAAACGGTTTCGTATTGATTCATACTACGTTTATTAAATTATTAAATTAAATTTCAAATGCGAGTGCAAAAGTAGATATTTTATCTTAATCTACAAAGAGTTATCGCAATTTTCTTCAAAAAAATATAGTTTCATTTTACAATTAATCTTCCTTTTCATATTTTTTATCTGTGAAAAACAAGTTATATCCGCCAAGAATTGTATATTTGCAAAGTTGTTTAAACAATAATTCCATGATAGAACAATTTAGTTTTGATATCCAATTAATATTTGCCATATTAAATGGCAAAGTATCTGCCGCCATCAACCGGAAACTAAGCCGGAATTTTCGCCAGAATGGTGTAGAAATTACCCCCGAACAGTGGACAGTCCTTCTTTTTCTATGGGAAAAAGATGGTGTCACACAGCAAGAACTATGTAATGCCACTTTTAAAGACAAACCCAGCATGACCCGCTTGATAGACAATATGGAACGCCAGCATTTGGTGGTACGCATCGCCGACAAAAGAGATCGACGCACCAATTTAATTCATTTGACCAAAACCGGCAGAGAATTGGAAGGCAAAGCACGTTTCATCGCAAACAAGACATTGAAAGAAGCACTGCAAGGATTAACATTGGAAGAACTGAAAGTCAGCCAAGATGTATTAAGAAAGGTATTCACCAACATCAAAGACTAAAGTTTTTCAAGGTTTTCATCTTTTTTTCCTAAAATAATTTCCATGATAAGAGAATTATGCTTTAATTTGTACACAAGAATAAATATAATCTATTAATAAAATACACACATGAAAAGCTTACTTAAGAATTTAGGTCTGATACTGATGATCATCGGCGCCGCTATTTTAGTCGGTGTTTTCTTCACCGGAAGTGCAGCAATTAACGACAACGGTGTTTTAGGTGGAAGTGCCGCCCTTATCGTTATAGGTTTAATCGTTTATATTGTATTAAACAAACGCATTGTTGATTAAAGTATAAGAGAACAAAAATAAAAAAGTCCGAAACAAATGTTCCGGACTTTTTTTATTTCATCTATTTCACTCAGCCTTATTCTACTTCAGGAGTAATCAGTTTATACCCCTTCCCGTGAATGTTGATAATCTCGATAGAATCATCTTCTTTCAAATGTTTACGCAACTTAGTGATATACACGTCCATGCTTCGTGCATTGAAATAATTATCATCAATCCAAATGGTTTTCAATGCGAAATCACGCTGCAGAATCTCATTAGCATGAGCACAAAGCAAGCCCAATAATTCGGATTCTTTCGTAGTCAGTTTAGTCTGTTTTCCATCGATAGCCAAAATTTGTTTCTGAGTATCGAAAGTAAAACGACCAATCTTGTAGATATTGCTTTCCTTGTTTCTCTTACCACGTACACGACGCAAAATAGCCTCGATACGGAAAGTCAACTCTTCCATACTGAACGGTTTAGTGATATAGTCATCCGCACCAATCTTGAAGCCTTCCAATATATCCTCTTTCAAAGTTTTAGCAGTCAGGAAGATAATAGGAATTTCAGCATTAGCCTGACGGATTTCCTGTGCTAAAGTAAAACCGTCTTTCTTCGGCATCATCACATCCAATACACATAAGTCGTATTTGTTCTTAAGGAAAGCCTTGTAGCCAGCCTCACCATCCGGGCAAAGTTCGGCCGAGTAGCCTTTTGCCTGCAAATATTCTCTCAATAGCATGCCAAGATTCTCATCATCTTCGCATAACAAGATACGCAATTTCTCGTCCATATTATTCATTTTTTAATAAAGGTAATACAATTATAAATTTAGTTCCTACATTCAATTCACTCTCGGCACGTATAGCCCCTTTGTGATCTTGAATTATTTTTTTCACATAAGCCAGTCCCAAACCAAAGCCTTTCACATCGTGTAGGTTACCGGTATGCACACGATAGAATTTATCGAATATCTTCTTCAGGTTTTCTTTCTTAATACCTATTCCATTGTCCTGGATAGAGATATAAAGCTTGCCCGATTCATTCCAAGTACGTACATTCAACAACAATTCGCCTTCCTGTTTTTTTATATTTCACTGCATTGTCCAGCAAATTAAAAATAACATTTGTAAAATGCATCTCGTCTACAAATATATCCGGATTTACCGCATCCAGATTCGAAGTGATTTTACCATTGTATTTCTCTACCTTCAACGTGAAAGTATTGACAACACCGGCTATCAAATCATTTGCATTCACCTCTTTCATCTTCAGCGTCGCTTTTTGCTTTTCGAACATAGACATCTGCAACACCTTTTCCACTTGGAAACGCAAACGTTTGGTCTCATCATTTATCACTCCGGATATATGCTGGAACATAGCAGGAGATTTTCCCACTGCCGGATCTTTCAACATCTGGGCCGCCAACGATATGGTAGAGATAGGCGTCTTGAATTCATGTGTCATATTGTTTATGAAATCATTCTTTATCTCGGTCAACTTCTTCTGACGGAAGATGATATAGATAGTAAAGATGAACGTCACAAGCAATACGAATGTGAAGATCAGTGACGGGATCATAAATTTAACAGAACTGAATATGTAACTGTTCAATGTAGGGAAATGAATATTTACTGTCGCCATACGAGCCGGAGGATCATTTTTAAATAAAACCTGCGGATATGTATTCTCACTACCCTCTTTGGTATAATCAGGGCAATGGTAAACTTCCGTCCCGTCACGGTCTGTCACCGTAAAATGATAAGGAATGTCAATGCCATTATTCAGCAATTCCGTCTTTAAAAACAAGTCCAACTGTTTAAAGTTGATTCTTTTGTTCAAAGGTTTGTCACTAGCTGTATACAAAATGTTATAGACCACTTCGTCCAACAATGCACGTTGGTACACATATCTGTCTTTGATTATTTCCTGCAAGGCTCTTGAAGTCTGAGGAATGTTCTTACCAGTCGAAATAATTGCTTTAGGAATATTAGAAGGACGATTCGCACTGAACCTCATCTTCAATTCAAAAGTAGAGTAACCGTTCAATCCGTCGGAAGTAATGGAATACTCATGCGTATGCGCCACCACATCACCACTTCCTTCCCCCTTCTTCTCTTCGGACTGCTCCCTGGACAGCTGTGCTGCTTTTTCCGTAGCAATCGCATCATCCTCAAGATACTTTTTAGTTTCCACCAACTCAATATTCCGACACGCCTGGACCAAGCTGCGCTGAACAGACTCATCAAATTGCCCTTTGCGCATTTTCACCATTTCTTCAATATAGCTTACCTGCAAATACAACAAGCTAAGAAATGATAGCCCCATTACAATACCTAATACCCAAATAGTAGACTTTTTCATGCCAGCAAAATTAAAAGCGTTAAATCTCATCACACAATAGATTAACCAAATTTAAACGGCCATTCTCTATAATTAACCGAAAAAGTCATTTAAGCTAAGATTCTGACTATTATAACAAAATTTACGCCAATTGGTTTGCAAAAATAATAAAAAATTAAGTTCAAAGCCAAATAACAAACCTAAAAGTTTAAGTTACCTTAAATAAAAAGAGACGCATTTTTAACGAAATACGTCTCTTCTAAGTACGAAATTTTACACTTTATCAATCATCTTTATTCTCTTTAGCTTCAAATTCCTTCATCAATTTTTCTTGTACGTCTGTCGGAACCAATTCATAGCTGGCAAACTTCATAATAAATGAAGCGCGACCGCCTGTCAAAGAACTTAAAGAAGTGGAATAAGAAGACATTTCTTTCAGAGGTACTTTTGCAACCAGTTTTTCGTATCCACTTTCACTGCTCATCCCCATAATCATACCACGACGACCTTGCAAATCACTCATCACATCGCCCATTTTATCGCTGGGAACGAAAACCTCCACATCATAAATCGGCTCCAGAATCTTAGGTCCGGCATTCTTAAATGCCTCACTGAATGCATTACGTCCTGCAAGCATAAAAGAGATTTCATTTGAGTCTACCGGATGCATCTTACCATCATAAACAATCACTCGTACATCACGCGCATACGAACCTGTCAACGGACCCTGCTCCATCCGGCTCATAATCCCTTTCAAGATAGCAGGCATAAAACGGGCATCAATAGATCCTCCCACGATACTGTTAATAAAGACTAATTTACCACCCCATTCCAAAGGTATTTCCTCAGTCCCCTTCACATTTATCTTGAATTCCTGACCGTTAAACTTATACGTTTCGGGTACAGGCATTCCTTCATAATAAGGTTCAACAATGAGATGGACCTCACCAAATTGCCCAGCACCGCCTGATTGTTTCTTATGACGATAATCGGCACGGGCTGCTTTAGTGATTGTTTCACGATAAGGGATCTTAGGCTCCTCGAACTTAATCTGCAATTTTTCGTTATTTTCCAAACGCCACTTCAAGGTACGGAGATGAAACTCACCTTGTCCATGCACAATAGTCTGTTTCAATTCCTTAGATTGCTCCACTTCCCAAGTAGGATCTTCCTCACGCATACGGTTCAATATAACCATCATCTTCTCTACATCAGCCTCATTTACAGGCTTGATGGCACGCGAGTATTTAGCATTAGGATATTTAATGAAGTTAAACCGGTTTTCACAGTCTTTGCCGTTCAAGGTATTTCCAGTCTTTACATCTTTCAATTTCACAGTACAACCAATATCTCCGGCTACCAGTTCCTGCACCGGAATACGATTAGCTCCCGCACAAACAAAAAGCTGTGCCATACGCTCTTTAGAGCCACGATCAGCATTAGTCAAATCGTCACCTTCGTGTACTTTTCCGCTCATCACTTTAAAATACTGCACACCACCGATATGGGGTTCAACGGCAGTCTTGAAGAAATAAAGAGAAGTAGGGCCATTCGCATCGGGAGGCACAGGAACACCACGGGTATTATGAACCACAGGCATATCCGACACGAATGGAACAACATTACCTAAGAATTCCATCAGACGACGGACACCCATATCCTTACCTGCACATACACAGAAAACAGGGAACATACCACGTGCCGCCAATCCCTTACGGATACCTTCACGCATTTCATCTTCAGTCAATGATTCCGATTCAAAGAACTTTTCCATCAGTGTCTCATCATTTTCAGCAGCAGCCTCTACCAAAGCTTTATGCATCTCCAATGCCTTTTCTTTCTCAGAATCAGGAATCTCTTCAATTGTAGGAGCGCCCCCTTCAGGTCCCCATGAATATTTCTTCATCAACAGCACGTCAATGAGTTCATGAAAATTAGGTCCCGTTTCAAGAGGATACTGCACGGGAACTACCTTGGAGCCATAAATGCTACGCAACTGTTCGAGCACATTGTCATAGTCACATTTCTCATTATCAAGCTGATTGACCAAAAAGATAACCGGCTTGCCCAGCTTTTCAGTATAACGGAAGTGGTTCTGAGTACCTACTTCGGGACCGTATTGTCCATTCAGCAGCAAAATAGCAGTATCGGTTACATTTAGCGCGGTTATGGCAGCCCCTACGAAGTCATCACTACCCGGACAGTCAATTATATTTAGTTTTTTTCCATTCCATTCTACATGATAAACGGTAGAGAACACTGAATAACCATATTCTTGCTCTACCGGAAAATAATCACTAACCGTGTTTTTGGCAGTAATTCTGCCACGACGTTTTATAATACCACTCTCAAAGAGCAAAGACTCTGTGAGGGTGGTTTTACCTGAGCCATCATTGCCAAGAAGTGCAATGTTTTTAATTTCGTTAGTCTGATATACTTTCATGATATCTAAGGTTTAATTATTAACAAACGGATATGTGTTTCATATCTCCTAAAAATGTGGAGCGCAAATTAGAAAATAAAGAGAAAAAAAGCAACTCAAAGGATAGTGTTACTAAACTATGTTTTACGGCAGATATTCTATCTTATCACTATTTTTTTCGTAGCTTTGCTGAAAAATAAATGATCATGGCAGGTATTTATCTACATATCCCCTTTTGCAAAAAACGTTGTATTTACTGCGATTTTTTCTCCACCACCCGTAGCGAACAGAAAACAGCATACATCCGTGCCTTATGCCGCGAACTAACCGACCGGGAAGCCTATCTGGAAGGCGAGCATATAGAAACGATATATCTGGGCGGCGGCACTCCCTCGCAACTGGCAAAAGAAGATTTCGAAGCAATCTTCTCCCATATTTATAAGGTATACAAAGTAATCCCCGATGCTGAAATCACTTTGGAAGCTAATCCCGATGACTTAACGCCAGAATACATTTCCATGTTACGCACCTTTCCTTTTAACCGGATAAGTATGGGAATTCAAACTTTTCAAGACTCCACTTTAAAACTGCTTCAACGCCGCCACACAGCCGAACAAGCCATCCGTGCTTTCCAAAACTGTCGTACTGCCGGTTTCCGGAATATTAGTATTGACTTGATGTACGGACTACCCGGAGAAACACTTGCTTCGTGGAAAGAAGATTTAAAACAAGCCCTCGCTTTGCATCCGGAACATATTTCCGCTTATCACCTTATTTATGAAGAAGGAACCACTCTTTGGCAACTTCGTGAACAACATAAACTGGAAGAGGCCGATGAAGATCTGAGCGTTTCCTTATTCGGCACACTGATTGACAGCCTCACCGCTGCCGGATACGAACATTATGAAATATCCAATTTCTGCCTACCCGGTTTTCATTCCCGGCACAACTCCAGTTATTGGACTGAAAAGAAATATTTGGGCTGTGGTCCTTCCGCACATTCATACAATGGTACTTCACGCCAATGGAATGTAGCCTCACTAAACGAATATATAAGAGGTATTTCTAACGGAAATCCCACATTCGAAGTAGAAGAACTTGACTTATATACCCGTTACAATGATTTTGTCATTACCCACATACGTACACAATGGGGAATGCCACTGCCCAAACTCAGGAAACAATATGGAGAAGAACTGTACAAATACTGCCTACGTATGGCCACTCCACATTTACAACAAGGAACACTGGAAATAAAAAACGATACGCTAAAACTGACCCGTAAAGGCGTTTTTATATCAGACGGGATCATGAGCGACATGCTTTGGGTGGAGTAACTAATACTTCAGCGAATATTCACATATGCTATTTTAAAAGCATCCCCCAAAAATAAATGAATAATTTTATAAAATACGATAGGGAGATTTTCAAGTTTCCCTGTCTTTACTTATATAAACCAATAAACTAAAAAGATATGAAAACAAGTACGCGCATAGTTCTTCCATTCTTCCATGCATTAATGGAAGCTTATGCTTACAATAGCGAAAACGATTCTGAAGAACACAGGAAAACGGAACAAAAGAGTTCCGAATGCAACCATAACACAAATCAAATTTTGGAAACTCTTTCTCCGAATATTACAAGGAGGATAACAGACCCTGAATAAAGGCATATAAATTATTGAATAATAAAAGAAAACTAAAAACTAAATGATTTTTTCAACTTGCAATCAATACAGTATCAAGGGGATTTTCTTGATACTGTTACTAATGATTTCCACTACATTCATACAGGCTCAAAAAGCAGATCTTTCTTTCAGCATTCACTTAAAAAAAGCGAATCTGAAAGAATTCATATTTGAAATAGAAAAAGCCTCCGGCTACTCTTTTATTTATGGAGAGGAAATCATCTTTAAACATCCTATAACCCTCAGTCTAAGAAAAGCTCCATTAAGCCTGATTTTACAGAAAGCCTTTGCAGGACAGAATATCAGTTTCAAAATAAACAAAAATCACATTATATTAAAAAAATACGCTCTACAATCCAGCAAGAAGTCTTTTACCCTAAACGGGTATGTATTGGACAGTATATCGAAAGAAACATTGATAGGTGCCAATATTTATGATCAGAAAAACGGAGTGGGTACCACTACCAATCCTTTCGGATACTTTAGCATCACATTGCCTGAGGGGGGCACTAAACTAAACTTTTCATACATAGGCTATGCAGTAAAACAAGTGTCTTTGCACCTATGGAAAGATACTATGCTGACCATCCAACTCCACAATGACAACCAACTGAATGAGGTCATTATCTTGTCCGACAAACCCGAAACGGGTATTCAAAGCAGTCGTATGGGAGCAAGCAGTATTCCTATTCCCCACATAAAAAACACACCGGCATTGATGAGTGAGGCAGACGTACTAAAATCCATCCAACTACTGCCCGGTGTACAAAACGGAATGAACGGAACCAGTGGGTTATATGTACGCGGAGGAGGTCCGGACCAAAATCTTTATTTATTAGACGGTGTACCTTTATATAATGTAGATCATACACTGGGCCTGTTATCGGTCTTCACTCCGGAAGCCGTGAAAAAAGTCGATTTATACAAAAGTAGCTTTCCGGCACGATTCGGCGGACGTCTTTCATCTATTGTCGATGTCCGTACCAATGACGGAAACATGCAGCACTATCATGGAAGCTTGACTATCGGTCTTCTCACTTCACATCTGCAATTTGAAGGACCTATATGGAAAGATCATACTTCCTTCATTATCTCAGCACGACGCAGTTATATTGACTGTTTCCTCCCACTAGTTATGCCAAAGGACGAACGGGGCGGTTATAGTTTGTATGACATCAACGCCAAGCTAAATCATCGCTTTAGTGAACAAGATCGCCTTTTCATCTCTTTCTATAAAGGAAAAGACCACGTCTACTATAAATAACGTGAGTTCGAAATAAAATCAAAAAATAGCAAGTTGTCCGTCATTGACAAACTTTACGTCAATGGCGGGCTTCTTTTCAAAAAAGCAGTATGCCGCGATAGCCGACAAGGAGTTGGCTATAAAGTTACTGAATGAACGATGTCTTGAGTGTTCAATCTGTGCGATGTTCTTCAGTTCGTCATTGACCGTTTCAATCAAGGCTCTTTTTCTTAGCAAAATCTTGTCGGCAATACTCATCAGTGAGTTCCTCATATTATTTTTAACTTTAGTAACAAGTTGTATGCCATTAAGGAAAAGGTTTTCAAACAGAGCCTGACCTATATATCCCTTGTCTGCACATAGTTTTCCTTTGATGTTTTCCAGAAACCTACCCTGTTTCAACGGTTCCCGGTCATCCACGTTTCCAGGCGTGAACATGAAATTGAGGATTTCACCCTTGTCATTGATTATCAGATGCAGCTTGAATCCGAAGAACCATCCCATAGAACATCTTCCACGCTCGGCAAGCCCTTCAAATGTCTTATGAATCAAGATTCTTTGGTTACGACATACACATAAGGGAGTGGAATCAACGAAACTGATGCCGGTACAAGTTCCCAGCAGTACTCTTTTGATGAATATGGTCATGGGAAGCAATACTTCCTTCTCCAGTTCCACAAAACGGTTATAAGAAACCTGACGAGGAAAAAGGTGTTTCAGATGTTTACAGACATACTCCTTGTAGTAATGCTTGAAACAACGGAAACCACCGGAGTGAAACAGGATTAGAATAACCATAATCTCTGCATCACTCATACGGTTGGGTTTGTTACGATGCATGGTCTTCATATCCTTAATCATATATTTTTCCTGTTGCAATGTAAATTCCTTGCAAAAATCATCGGCCATACAATAAATCTCTGTAACTTTAGACTCTGGAAACATAGTGGTAATCGTTTAAATGTTATAATTCAGCACTATAAATTTAATACTTTTATCGCTATGTTTCTAATTATAAGTGAAATATATTTATTCTTATTTCGAACTCACGTTAAATACAAAGATGAAGATAAGTTCAAGCAAACTCACAATTGGGGAAACATATTACTGAACACACGCTGGAATCATGTTTTCACCCCCCAACTATTCAGTAATACTACGCTGGCATACAATCGTTATGTTTTTGATATCAGACAAGAGGAAACTTCCAGCATACAACAACCTGATGGTTCCACAATCATCAATGGTTCCAACAATCTGTTTCACTCCGGCATCAGTGATCTTAGCATTAGTACGGATTTTGATTATCATCCGTTACCGGCACACAACATCAAATTTGGAGCGAAATACATATATCATCAGTTCGCTCCGGAAGTGCAGACCGTAAATCAACACAATTCCGACAATGGATATCCACAAACTAACGACAATTATAGTTTGAACAATTCTCATATCCATGCTCATGACTTTTCCTTGTATGCCGAAGATGATCTTATTCTGAACGAACATTGGAAAATAAATGCCGGATTGCACTTTTCATTTTTTAATGTACAAAAACAGACTTATCTTTCTTTGCAATCCCGTCTTTCCATAAGTTTCCAAGCGACCTCAAATATCATCTTAAAAAGTTCTTTTTCACAGATGAGCCAGTGTACCCAATTATTATCTACTGCATCACTGGCCATGCCTTCCGACCTTTGGGTGCCCGTCACACGCCACATCCGCCCCATGAAATCTTTTCAATATGCTGTAGGAGTATACTATACCGGTATCAAGAATTGGGAATTTTCCATAGAAGGATACTATAAAGATATGTATAATGTATTAGAATATAAAGACGGAGAAAGTTTTCTAGGTTCTTCCCATAACTGGGAAGACAAAGTAGAAATGGGCAAAGGACGTTCATTCGGAGTGGAGTTTATGGCACAAAAAACTGCAGGGCTCCTTACTGGATGGATTAATTACACCCTATCCAAATCCGACCGGCAATTCAGTACGGACGGGATCAATAATGGTAAACATTTCCCTTACCAATATGACCGCCGACATACCTTGAATCTCACTCTAAATTATCAATTGACACGACGGATCGACTTCAATATGTCATGGACTTATGCATCAGGTTGCATGGCAACACTTCCTACAGAGAAGACACATACAGAACTACCACCTACCAATGTACCACCTTCCTGGATTATGGATAATTTGAACAAAGGAGATATGGATCATTATAGTTCACGAAATAACTACAGATTGCCTGCAAGCCACCAATTGAATATAGGATTCAACTTCCATAAACAGACCCGGCACGGAGAACGGATATGGAATATCAGTATCCTAAATGCCTACAATGCCATGAACCCCAACTTTGTCTATATCAGCAGGGAAGCACAAACAGGAAAGCCTATATTGAAAAAAATGACAATCTTGCCATGTATCCCTTCATTTTCATACACTTATAAATTTTAAAATCCAATGAAAAAATACCTTTTATTTCTTTGTGTATTTGTTATTTTAGGCGCATGTACCAATACCATTGGCTATTTACCCGATGATGAACCTAAAAAACTGATCGTAAATGCCATGATGCAAACTGAAAATAACGATAACCGGATTTATCTGCATTACACAGGATGGACAGCTACCACTCCTGTCACCGATGGTATCATACACCTGTATATCAATGGAAAACTGTCAGAAACAATCACTGCGGAAGATGATTACTACCCAGTAAAAAGCATATTCCGAACAGGAGATAAAGTGAAAATAGAGGCTTCTTCAGAAAATGGTAAATATAAAGCAAAAGCGGAAACACGCATCAGTGCACCCTTACAGATTATAAATGTAGATACAACCTATATAAGTTTAAGAGATTATAACAGCTGGGTAGGAGGCAAGCCTGTATATGACAATTATCTTCGGCTTAACATTCAATTAAAACAACCCGATATAGAGGCAGAGAATACATACTATCGTCTTGAAATAAAACAGATTTTTTATTCTCATAAATGGCATGACGGCAGGGACACTCTCAGTATTGACACGACTTATAACTATAATTATATTTATGACACCGCCTTGACAGACGGCAAACCCGGACATGCTATAGATGAAGGATTCGAGCTTATTCAGAAATGGAACAATTATTTTGGCCTTTTTAAAAGCTGTTATTTTAAAAACAGGGAATATAACATGACGATAGATTTAAAAGAAGACATCAACTATATACATATAGATTCTCAGAAAGCAGAGCGATATATCAGTATCCGGTTTTACAGTATTTCAGAAAGCGAACATAGATATTTGTATGCCATGTCCTCTGCATTAGATTTTGATGCCGAAAATTTTATTTATGCAGTTCCCCTTATTCCCAATAATATAAAAGGAGGAATAGGTATATTCAGTATTGCCAACCAAGTAAAATACAAATTGAAAGAAGAAAATTGCCAAGACAGATACTAAGAAGAAGGCTTCAGTTCCTCTCATACAATAAATCAAAACTAAAAGTTCTAAAATGAATAGCACATCTATTTACATTTTAGTAGCTTTGCATCCGATTATAACATTAACAAACATGCCCAACACGGCAATGGAGGCAACTGAACTACTCAAAGAAATACAGAAGCATGATTCCCAACAGGCTTTCCGGTCTTTATACGATATGTATTATGACCGTTTCTTTCGTATCGCCTTTTATTACCTTCAACGGGATGAATGGGCTCAAGAAGTAATTTTAGATGTTTTTACCACGCTTTGGAATCATCGAAAAAGTCAGCTTATTCCCGATGATTTTAATAAGTACAGCTATATATTAATAAGAAATGCCGCTCTGAACTATTTGGAAAAAGAACAAAGGAGGGAAGCCTCGCCTCTGGAAAATATGCCGGAAATATCTTCTTCCAACCTTTCTCCTGAAGAACAAATGATGAATGAAGAGTTATTTAACATTTATGAGAACTCACTGAATGAATTACCTGAACGTTGCCGAACAATCTTTATTAAAGTCCGCGAAGAAAAACAAAGTTATGCTTCCGTTGCCGAAGAACTTAATATAAGCCCTAAAACAGTAGATGCCCAGTTACAAAAAGCTGTAACCCGACTCAAAGAAAAAATTAACAATTATTTTAGAAATAGACGATAGGGAGTTTTCCAGATTCTCCTGTCTTTATCAATAGAAACTAATAAACTAAAAAGACATGAGAACAAATACACGTTTAGTATTACCATTTTTTTATGCCCTGCTTATAAGTGCATGTAGTAACAACGACAACTATCCCAAAGAGTATATAGGCTTTGAAAAACAATTCATATCACACACCTATGATACAAAGAACGAGGAAGAAACCCTTACTTTAAAAATAATAGCTGCCGAAAAACAAGACACAGACCGTAAACTGACCATTAGCAGTTCTACAAGTAACAATAGCTTCCACATTCAAAATGCCCATCCGGTCATCTTGAAAGGAAAGAAATCAGTAAAAATAGATATCATTCTTTATCCTAAACAAATAAAAAGCGTACAACGTATCATACGGTTGATCTGTACTCCTGACGGAAAAGACGCAAAAATTTCTGAAATTTCTATCCGTCTGCAAAAGAAGTAGTATCTTTGTCCTGCAAATAAAATAACATGAATTCACCGAAATCAGACAAAGAACTGGACGAATGGTTGGAATTATTATCTTCTTCCACTCATTCACCGCAGGGAAAATTCTCGGCGGAGAAAAGTTATAATATATTGCAACAACGTCTTCAACCGGCATACCGCAAGCACAAAATACTTTCCATTCGGTATACAGTTGCTGTGGCTGCCGGTTTCGTCCTGCTTATAGGTTTCGGTTGGATGTTTTATTTTTACCAACGTCCGGTACGTACACTGATTGTTTCCACCAATATACAAACTCAATGCATCCAATTACCGGATGGCTCTAAAGTAACCCTAAACCGACATTCCCAATTGAGCTATCCGGAAACTTTCAACAAGGAACGAATCGTAAAGCTGAATGGAGAAGCTTATTTTGAAGTCAGTAAAAATCCTAAAAAACCATTTCGTGTCAAAGCAAATGGAGTTACCATCAGGGTATTAGGCACGCATTTTAATGTCAATGCCTATGCCGCCGATTCTTTAGTAGAAACAACCCTGCTGGAAGGTAGTGTATCCGTCAGTAACAATGCCAACGGTAAACAAATGATATTAAAGCCCAATGAAACAGCCATTTATCGTAAATCGACTGGAATATTGTCTATGCACATTAATGCAAATGCACAGAACGAAATAAGTTGGCGTGAAGGTGTTCTTTCTTTTAATGACATATCTATGGGAGAAATCGCTCGTCAACTATCCCATCATTTTAATGTCACCATACAGATAAAAAGCGAACAGTTACGTAATTATAAATTAAATGCACGTTTCAAGCAAAACGAAACGTTGGAAGAAATTCTAGAAATGTTGGCTCCCATCGTAGGTTTTACTTATCACATGCCCCAATCCAATCTTATTGAACTAAAGCAAGAAAACTAAAAAACAAATGATTTCTTCACTTTATAAGAAACACAGTATCACTTTTTTTTACTTAATGCTGTTACTAGTCTTTTCCCATTCATTCATATCAGCACAAACTCCGGATATGCCTTTTAATATTTATCTGAAACAGGCTAGTTTAAAGGAGTTTACAGCTAAAATAGAACAACTGTCAGAGTATTCTTTTATTTATGGCGAAGAAGTTGTACTCAAACATCCCATAACTCTCGATCTGAAAGAAACCCCATTAACAACTATTCTACAAACAGCTTTCATTAAACAAGACATCAGTTTCGAGATTACCAAACACCATATCATATTGAAAAAAACAACGTCACTTCCTATAAAACAACATTTTACACTAAACGGTTATGTATTGGACGAAATATCGAAAGAAACACTGATAGGTGCCAATATCTATGACCAGCAAAATAAACAAGGAACAATCACAAATCCATTCGGATTCTTCAGTATCACACTGCCCGAAGGAAACACTGAACTGAATTTTTCCTATATAGGTTACGGTTCAAAACAAATAGCATTGTATTTATGTAAAGATACGCTGCTGACTGTCCAACTTAAAAACGATAATACATTGGAAGAAATCGTTGTCCTTTCTGATAAAATGGAAACAGGCTTTCAAAGTAGCCGTATGGGAGCAAACAATATACCTTTGACACATATTAAAAATACCCCTGCTTTACTGAGTGAGGCAGATGTATTAAAATCAATCCAGCTTCTGCCCGGTATACAAGGAGGTATAACCGGTACCAGTGGCCTGTATGTACGTGGAGGAAGTCCCGATCAGAATCTTTATCTGCTAGACGGTGTACCCTTATATAATGTGGACCATACACTAGGTATTCTCTCCATCTTTACCCCAGAATCGGTCAAGAAAGTCGATTTGTATAAAAGCAGTTTTCCTGCCCGTTACGGAGGAAGACTGTCCTCCGTCATTGATGTACGCACTAACGATGGAGATATGAGGAATTATCACGGCAGTCTGACCATCGGGCTGCTGACTTCTCGAATGCACTTTGAGGGTCCTCTATGGAAAGACCGGACATCATTTATTATTTCTGCCAGACGCAGTTATGCCGATTTAATTATCAAGCCTTTCATGGATAAAGATACGAAAGGAGGTTACTACTTATATGATATCAACACAAAACTAAATCATCGATTCAGTGACCGTGACCGCCTGTTTTTCTCCTTTTATCATGGCAAAGATCATGCCAGTTTTACAAATACTTCTTCTTATTACTTTGAAGAAGAAAAGGAGACAGACACAAGAGAGAGACAAGTCATGGCTTGGGGAAGTACATTAGGGGCATTACGTTGGAACCACATAGTCAGTAATCGTCTGTTCCATAACATCACCCTATCCTATAACCGTTTCCGATTCAATATAAAAAACAATTTCACGTCCGCCAACAAACACCTTGACAGCCAATATTATTCCGGTATAGAAGATTGGGGATTAACATCTGACTTCGACTTTCATCCATCCCCCTCCCATTTCATCAAATTCGGAGGAAACTATCTCTACCATACGTTCCGCCCCGAAACCCAACATACATTTGTGCACTCTCCGAATGAACAAGAACAACCTGATAAAACATACACCATCGGAGGAAATGAAGCGACACACTCACACGAAATTTCCCTTTATGTAGAAGATGATTTCAAATGGAACGAACAATGGAAAACAAATATAGGCGCACATTTCTCACTCTTCCAAGTACAAAAGCACACTTATGCCTCCTTGGAACCTCGCATTACCGTTAGTTTCAAAACCAGTCCCAACCTTACTTTCAAGGCGGCCTATACCCACATGACACAATATGTACATTTACTTTCTTCATCCAATCTCTCTCTCCCCACTGATCTATGGGTACCGGTCACACAGAAGATCCTCCCGATGCAAGCATGCCAATTTTCTATCGGGGGGTTACTATACAGGTATTCAAGGATGGGAGTTTTCTGTAGAAGGCTATAGCAAAATGACGAAAAACGTACTGGAATACAAAGATGGTAATACTCTAGTCGGTAATTCCATTCATTGGGAAGAGAAAGTAGAAATGGGCAAAGGACGCAATTTCGGCATAGAATTCATGCTGGAAAAGAAAACCGGACGTACTACCGGATGGATAAATTATACTTTGGCTAAAGCCGACCGTATATTCAGTAAAGGAAATGTAAATGGAGGGAAACGTTTTCCCTATAAATACGACAGACGCCACTCCGTGAACATCACGATAAACAGGCGCCTCAACAAAAAAGTATACATGAGCGCTTCTTGGATTTACGCTTCAGGAAATACTGCCACCCTGCCCAAAGAGAAAGCAACCATCATTCTCCCCGAAGGAAGCTATGGATGGGGACATATGGGAAATACAGGCAACGGGGTTGTTTTTCCCTTTGAATATAGCTCTTCTCGAAATAACTACCGTCTGCCCGCCAGTCATCAGTTGAATCTAGGATTCAACTTTCACAAAAAGACAAAACATGGAGAACGGATTTGGAACGTCAGTATTATGAATGCCTATAACTCTTTGAATCCCAATCATGTATTTATAGATTATTACACGGATGAGCAATCGGAAGGAAAAAAGATTCCTGTGATACAAAAAGTCACTCTCCTTCCCTTCTTACCTTCATTCTCATATACTTATAAATTTTAAGCAATAATGAAAAAAGCACTTTTACTCCTTTCATTTGTTCATTTATTGGCCGCCTGTACCAATGATATAGAAATATTGCCTAATGATGAATCTCAAAAGCTCATCGTCAACGCTCTGATAAACGCAAACAAAACGAACAATGCTATCTTTTTAGCTTTATCCGGCTATCACGAACCCCAAGTAGTAAAAAAATGGAATTATTCACCTTTATATTAATAATGTATTATCGGAAACAATTTCGGAATGTACCTATCGTCCTAACAATGATTCACCGTTAGACTATCAAAATTATTTTTACCAGATAAGCAGCCGTTTTAAAACCGGTGATCAAGTACGTATCGAAGTAGAAACCAAAGACGGAAAATATAAAGCGAATGCAGAAGCAACAGTATATGAGCCCATTGAAATTATCAAAGCGGACACCATTGAATCTAATCATTCTCTATCAGAGACTTCGGAAAGCCTTTGGATATATCAAGCAACAAAGTGGAAAATAAAATTACAAACTCCCACCACAAACCATTCCCAATATTACCGGGTCAACATAAAACAAACATATACTTACCGCCTTACTAACCGCAAAACTTTACAAGACTCCACTGCTATCTCCACCCAATGGGAATGTAGCGGATATTATGACACTGCATTAATGGACGGAAAACCTGGCACTCCCAACAACTCTGATCCTATCATTAATTTCATCCCCACTATAAACAACTATTATAATGTATTCAATGATGCTTACTTTACCAACAACCAATATACCATGACTTTAGACAGTTGGTATAGTTTCCTATTAGACAATAAACTATATAAAATTAAAAAGATAACAGGAAAAGCTATCATACAATATTATGCCATATCCCCGGCTGAATATCAATATTTACGAGCCGCCAATGCATATGCCGACCATGACAGTAGCAACCTGTTGGAAACACCTGTCATCTTTCCCAATAACATCAAAGGAGGAATAGGTATTTTTGCCATAGAAAATCCGACAGAAACAAGCATTCCTTTAAAATCCATCGAAGATTATTAGAAAGCTTTGCCACTTTCGGATCTCTGTTAAATTATTTATCTTCCAATGAAATCTGAAAAGGAGAAGCCGGTAGTCCGGTTCTATTTTTCAAATTCGCATGAACCGGATTATCATCCCAACCATAACGTACCGTTACAGGATGAGGGATATCTTTATGCCATACCGCCACCTGATTCCCATTAACAACAACTGCTTCCGCCCACTGAAAATGCCCATCGGCACCGGCTATCGCAAATCCCTTCAATTCATCTACCGCCCATAATTTATCAGTCCCGGCTTCGAAAGAAAGAACAGCCTTTCCTTCATGATTGACAGTCATACCCGTACACATAGGCCCACTGTGCACACTCTTTTTATCACCATACACCCTTCTTTTCACCAACAGGGAGATACGTCTTGCCAGTTCTTTTTTATTCAATGGATGAATATCGTTCCACTCGCCTAAATCAATCGCTACCGCCAAAGCTGCATTCGGGACTTTCAACGCTACTTGCCGTTGCGCTTCACGCAAAGCCGCCCAATTACTTTCTACCGGCTCCGAATGTGTCTTCATGAAATTGGCCAGCTGTACAATAAAGAAAGGCAATTCTTTATCAGCCAGTTTCTCACGCCAGTCAATAATCATGGCAGCCAGCAATTCCTCATATTCATTAGGACGGCCCGTATTCGTTTCTCCCTGATACCACAACGCACCGGTAAAGGCCAGATTACGCAGAGGAGAAATCATGGAATTATACATGCCGGTAGGAACATTCTGAAAAGAGACACTGTTGGTGCGTGCAGGCATCTCACAGCCTAATTGATATTTCCAGCGGCTGGACAAACGGACTGTATCTGTCCCCCATGCTAGACAATAAGGTTTATCGGGCACAAAACTGGCGGCCCCTCCGTAATTAATCAGCCGGACAGTCACCAGATTCTCACCGGGTTTCAATATAGAAGCCGGCACCCGATAAATACGCGGCGGATACTGATAGAAAGTGTTACCTACAGAAATCCCGTTCACAAACACCGAATCGGCATCCACCATGCACCCCAAACGAAGAACAGCCTCTTTTCCGGCTTGTTCCGCTGATACATTCACTTTCTGACGGAACCAATGAGAGCCACTCACCGGATATCCATTCTTTCTTCCCCATTCCTTGGAAAACATATCTACTGTCTGCCAGTCCGTATCATCCAGTTCCGGACGATTCCAGCATATCCCGTCATGAAGTCCCCGGTCTCCTTTGTACAAAGCGGTATCCCAAAAACGGTTCATCATCTGTCCCGAACGGTTGCACAACTCACGATACTCATCCGAATTAAACAAATCACGCTCGTGCAACTGACGCGGAAACTTCTGCAAGGCCTCCTCACTCATCCAAGCCTCGACGGAACTTCCCCCCCAACTGGAGTTAACAATGCCCACAGGTACTTGCGTCTCCCTATACATCTCCTTGGCAAAGAAATAAGCCAAAGCAGAGAAGGAAGGAGCAGTTTCTTTAGTCAGCGACATCCAGTCTGCCCCCGGCAGATCGTCTTTAGGTCCATGCAAATCATTGCCTAAAGGAATCTTCACATACCGTATCATCGGATTCTCATCCCTTGCTATTTCCTCGGCAAATTTATCAGTCACCCGTCCGGCGGTCAATTCCATGTTGGACTGTCCGGAGCAAAGCCAGACATCACCCACTAGAATATCTTTCAACCGGATATCATTCACGGTCATTTCAAAAGGGCCGCCTGCCTTCATGGGAGGCAGCTCCACCAGCCACTTACCATCTTCCCCGGCTACCGTACTGAATTTCTTCTTTTTAAAAACAACGGTCACATTCTCTCCTTTATCGGCATTTCCCCATATTTTAACGGGCCGCTCACGTTGCAATACCATACCGTCCGATAGGATGGCAGGCAATTTCACCTTTGCTTCGGTCCATGCGGAAAATGCACAAAGAACCGACATTACTAAAGCCAACTTATATTTCATTTTTCTTATAAAGTTAAAAACCGTAATTTATTTATTGAACCCACTCTCAGGACATTCATAGTTCGAGATTTCCAACCGGAAGCGTTTCATATCCTCCAACTCGTGTACCGGACGTTCTATGCCGGCCGGAACAGGCATCCCTGAGAAAGTCTGGAAATAAAGCAGACAAGCATCTTTCCACCACACGGCGTCACGCATCTGGATTTTCAATTTCGACTGCACTTCCCCGAACCGGCGTGCATCTACAAAAGGTTCCACACTGTCCCATACTTCCTGAAAACCACGTACCTGCCGCACACCTCTATCGTATGCATGGCACAACTCCCCCCAAAGCGTACGTCCGCTTTTCATCTGATGATGCCAAGGCACATGATGGAACCAAAGCAAATAAATCTCGGGACAAGTTGCCTTGTCATTGTAAATCTGACGAAGTGAATCGGGATACTGAGAAACGGCATCACTCCCTTTGCTGCTACGGTCGAAACCGATTCCCTCCTTATCTGCCTTATGATAATAAGAAGGTAACCAGTCCGGACGAGCACCGGGCACACTACACCACGGTTCAGGCCCATAATGGTGCCCCCATGCAAACTGATGATGCAGCCCCAACGGCATCATATAATTCACCACCGCCTCCCGGCTCTGCAACATCATCTCTTTGACCGGACGGACAAATGCCGGCTGGGAAGTAAACGTCTGCCGCAACCACTCATCCGCAATCCGGTCTGAAGTCAGCGACGGATTCCATGCCAACCGCCCGAAAGCATACCAGTTGGCCTGCGCAAAATGGTGTCCGCACCAATTCACATCCGTACCGATGTTTGCCACACCCGCAGCAGCTTTTAACCTATCCGGACGCACCTCGCCAAAAAACTCCTCCCATAAAGGAGCCAAATAAGCCAGATGATTGGAAAAGCCTAAATACTCCTGAGTAATTTGAAACTCCACCATCATGGGAGTCCGCTTCATGGCTGTGAACAAAGGGCTGTAAGGTTCGCGAGGCTGGAAATCTATCGGTCCGTTCTTTATCTGTACTATTACATTGTCATGAAACTGCCCGTCCAAAGGCATAAACTCCAAATAGGCCTGCTTGGCACGGTCACTGTCGGTAGGACTATAGACAAACGCCCTCCACATCACGATTCCTCCGTAGGGTTTCAACGCATCCGCCAGCATATTCGCTCCCTCGGCATGAGTACGCCCGAAATCACATGGTCCCGGCTGCCCCTCCGAATTGGCCTTTACCAAAAAGCCGCCAAAATCAGGTATCAACGTATAAATTTCTTTCACTTTCCGCCTCCACCACCGGATGACCTCCTTGTCCAACGGATCTGCCGTATCCAACTTGCCCAACTGGATAGGAGATGCAAAATTAACCGATAAATAGACCTTTATACCATAAGGCCGGAAGACATCAGCCAATGCCTTGACTTTCTCCAGACTGGAGGTTGCCAGCACTTGGGGCGAGGCATTGACATTATTCAGCACCGTTCCATTAATACCCACAGAAGCATTGGCACGGGCGTATGCCTCGTAACGTGGTGACAAAGTTCCGGGAAGTTCTTCCCAATTCCACAAAGAACGACCGGCATAACCACGCTCCACCGTACCATCCGGATTATCCCAATGGTTCAAGATGCGAAGATCATACACAGGTTGTTCAGTAACCGACAGAGGTACTGTGACCTGCCCCGCCGCCTGCATACGCAACAGACAATAAACACCATAAAGTAATCCTGCCTCGGTGGATGAAAGAATACGGACCTGATGTTCCGAAGAAGTGATGGCAAACCCATCCCCCTGCCCTGTCCTCTTTTTCTCCAAAAGTACAGGCTCTCCCTTCCAGGCGTTTTTCAACTCAGCAATGGCAATGGCTATGGTGGGTGACACTTTTCCTTTATATATAACTTCCACTTCCGCACCTTCCGCCGGGCGCATCACCGGCAACCACAAGCGGCTGCCGTCTTCTTCTGCCGGACAGGCATTGTCCGGTCGTGTACCGGCTTGCAACATTCCTGCCGCCAAGCACCCGCACATCATTCCTATCCAAACTGTCAATCTGATGTTTTTCATTGTCCATTCAGTTTATTTCTCCGGCAAGGAGATTCGTCCATAAACAAATAACTATCCTCATAACCGCCATAATCCACCACAATCTTTTCAAATACGATGGCAGGCTCCACCGGTTTCAGAACCAATGTATAGGTTCCGTCCGCACGGTCGGGCAGGCTCAACTTCACCCGGGTCTTCACCACCCGACGGGCCACTGTGGGATACAGTACGCGATATACATTATCCGGATGCTCGTTCAACTCCGCATTGAAACAGACAGTCTGCTCCTCCCCTCCTTCAAAACCTACTGTGTAGCGATGACCTTCCCGTCTGAGGAAGGGCAGGGTGGATTTCACAATGACATACACATTTACCGTATCTACTTTTTGCGGTATTTTCATTTTATAAGAGAGCGAAGCTCCCTCAGCAGACTGTGTATAAGGCATCAAAGCCACTCCGCTCAGCGTACGTCCCATGTGCGGTATGACTGTCCAGGCAGTTTCCGGTGCCGCGGATGATGCAAAATAATGCTCCGCCTCCATGGAAACCACCCCTTTGTCACCGGCAAACAAATACCCTCCTACAGCCTGTTCCGGTTGCTCTATCCGGTAAACTTCCGGCAAACGGTCGGCAGGGAAATCATCGTTCCACGAAGTATAGCCTATATGTTTCTGCGTCATCATTCCGTTCCACTTGCCTCCCGACATTTCTTCGTTGTATTCCCTGCACAATTCCGCATCGCGCCTAAACGCCTTCTCCACCTTGTCGGCCCACTCATTCGCCTGCGGATTGTTCTCCTGGTACAATTTGTGATTCATGGCTTGTGCATAGTACATTTCATACAGATTGGCCATCGCCTGCACAGGAAAAAGAATCAGTTGGCGATAAGCATCCCTGTAAGCGGCCTCCAGTTTCAAATACTGCCGCAAGGCTTCCGCCTCCAGCTTCACATATTCATCGGCCACCTGCCTCCATTCCCCCGAAGCCAAGTGATAAGTATCCTTATCCAGCATCTCGGGAGTCACGCGTCCATTGTACTTGCAATACAGGTTCAGGATACGCATGGCCTCATCCGCCTGTTCCTCACCGAACTGCTGCGCACAGAACGCTCGTGTATGCTCCAACAGATTCCCTGCCGCATAGCGTTCCGGATTCCAAGCCATATTCATAAAAAGAGTGATAGGATACTCCATCGGCTTCAAATCACCCACATTCAATATCCAAAGCTTATCCACCCCATAGCTGTAAGTCAACTGAAGCTGTTCCCACATATTTTGTATAGGAGTTACATTCAACCATTTGGAATTACGGGGAGCCCCCACATAATCTACATGATAATACATCCCCCATCCGCCGGAATGCTTCCGCTCCTTTGCATCCGGCAACCGGCGCACATCCCCCCAGTTGTCATCACTCAGCAACATAATCACATCATCGGGCACACGGAGTCCCATGTCATAATAGCGTTGCACTTCTTTATAAATAGCCCATACCTGCGGACGTTTCTCCGGCGCTTTTCCCGTCACTTCCTTGATAATGCGACGCTGATTCCGGAATATCTTCTCCATCAGGCGCATGTTTTCCTCATCACGCGGCACATATTTGTCATCTTCTCCTTCCTTTCCACCCATCGGAGTATCACCGTCACCTCTCATACCAATGGTAATCAAATCTTCCGTATCGGCCGCACGCTCCATACCTTCACGGAAAAAACGGTCAATCACTTGCTGGTTGGAAGCATAGTCCCATGCCCCATATTCGCTGCGCTTCCTCACCCATTCCTGATGATTGCGTGCCATAGGCTCATGGTGTGAGGTTCCCATTATAATCCCCATCTCATGGGCGGTCTTGCTGTTCTCCGGATCATCCGCATAAAAACTCCAACCCCACATGGCAGGCCACATAAAGTTACCGCGCAGACGCAAAATCAGTTCGAACACACGGGCATAAAAACGATGATCACCATAATTCGTGCCATAAGTGTGTTTCACCCACCCGGTCAGGCAAGGAGCCTCGTCATTCAAAAAGATACCCCGATACTTTACCGCCGGTTCTCCCGCCGTATAACTTCCACGCATCATCGAAAGATTCTGCCGGGGCATCACCGGCACATCCACCCAGTCGTACCACGGCGAAACACCAATCTGTTCCGAAAGCTCATAAATCCCATAAATCGTTCCGCGTTTGTCACTTCCCGCAATGACAAGCGCCTCATTCACTCCGTTCAAGGGAGCAGACACCACAGTCATCAGGTATTTCTCATTCTTGCCCTCCAGCAATGAAGCATCTATCTTTTTCGCCTTTACCAATTCCCGGATATAACGGCTTTTCAACGTACCTACCATAATCATGCGCTTTACACCGGGAGTATAGCATAACCCGGCAGTCCGGCCACTCACCCGTTTAAAGTCATTCTGAAGATTCCTTACCGCTATCATCACACCGGCATCCTCCTGCTCGTCCACCAATATTTCATTGGCCACTCCGTTTTCCATCAGAGTGAAACGGTCGGGAGCCAGCCGGTCAAAAGTAATCCCTTTATGATCTATAGCTCCTACATTCAGGCACAAGGTGGAGAACAAGAATATCCCCACGCATTTTTTTAGTTTCATTCTATTCACTTTTTAGTTACCGTATTCAAAATAATCTATATCCACATATCCTCCCAAATCTTTAGTAGCATAATTAAAAATAGCAAACTTGCTTCCCATAAAGAATTTGGTATAATCAAAAACCATTTTACAAGGCTCCCCTATTCGTTTCCACGTTTTCTTGTCATAACTGTAGTAAAAAGTGGCTTCATCTTTTTTATCGGCAAAGTCGCCCTCCATACGAAGATAGACCACCTCTTTTTCACAATCTATGCGTTCCTTCTCCAGTACTTCCACAGCAGTCACCCTTTTTTCCCGGTCCGAAAGACTGACAGACTGATGTGACATCACCCACTGCTTTTTCCCGTTCTCCATGACCACAGCCAGCACTCCGGACAACCCATTAAAAGCACTGAAGCCCGCAACATCCCCTTCTTTCATCTTCGAGACATCCATAGCTACCACACCGCTGCATTTCGGCCCGCTCATACGCTGGGTCAAGGTATTGGGAGCCAGAAACAGATTATCCACCACCCTTCCGGTCCTCAACCGCAGGAAACCCGGACGCTCTGTCAGCGACCAGCAATCGTCCAACGGATTATGGTTCCACTGCCAGTTCAAGCTCAACCGGCCGGTGTCGAAATCATCACTTCCCATGATACTTCCTTTACACTCCTCTCCGGAAGCAGGCATCTCCATACACTCGGGCACACGTCCGTCCGCATCACCCAGTATCGGCCAACCGTCTTCCCAGCGGCAGGGCATCAATGTGGGCACACGCCCTATGCCGCCCCTATCCTGAAAAATAAAGCCATACCAGTTTCCGTCAGGAGTATCGACTATACAGCCTTGTCCCACGCCACCATATCCTTGAAATTCGGTTTCTAAAATCACCTTTTTCTCATACGGACCGGTTATCTGGTCAGCACGATAGCACACCTCACGACGCAACCGTCCGGGAATGCTCCAGTCCATGGAAATCATCATCACGTAATATCTGCCGTTATGCTTGAATGCCTGACTTCCTTCCAGAAGTCCCTGCTCGTCGGCATCCCGCTCGAATATCTTTTGGTCTATACCTCCCGGCTCCACATCGCTCAGGTCGCTCTTGAGCTGACGAAGTTGTCCGGTGCCATAAAACAGATAGACTTTGCCGTCATCATCAAAAAACAAAGAAGCATCATGATGATGAGGCGGACGGGAGACTAATGTCCATTCGCCCGCCGGATCTTCGGCGGTATAGATATAACCACGATGAGGTTCATCATTGGGTGAGAACCATACATAGAACCGTCCGTCATGATAGCGGATGCTGGAGGCCCATTGTCCGCGACCATATACCGTGCCTTCCTTCAAATCATAACGGGGCAAGTCAGTAAGCCGTTGAAACACATAACTGATCGTTTCCCAATGCACCAAGTCCTTTGAACGCATCACCGGACAACCCGGCATCAGGTGCATGGTGGTGCTTACCAGATAGTAATAGTTTCCCACCCTTATCATGGAAGGGTCAGGTACATCCGCCTCAATCACCGGATTATGGAAGATTTCCCGTTGTTGTGCAAACGCCCCCGACAAACCAATGAAGCAGGTAATAATAATAATGATCTTCTTCATTTCTTTTTCTACTTTCTATTTTTGAACAAATGAGGCACGAACCGGTACAAGCAACGACGCCATGTCAACCACTCGTGTGCCGTGCCCTGCGATTCGTAATAGTCCACATGAATACCTATTTTGCGCAAAGACTCTGCCAGTTTTCGGGTACCGAACCGTTCTTCCGTTCCGCATCCCAAAAACAAGTAATGTACCTGCTTGTTAAACTTGCCGGCATCAGCAAACACACCGTCAAAGCAAGTCTTCACATCCAGTCCGAAGATAGCACCGCTGAATGCGCCAATATACGAAAACTTGTCCAGATGAGGCAATGTGGTAGTGAAAGTCTGATGACCACCCCATGACAATCCTGCCATTGCACGATGTTCACGATCAGTATAAGTCCGGAACGTCCTGTCAATCATCGGTATCAAGTCCTCCAGCATCACCCTGTAAAAAGAGGCACCATACAAAGCTCTCTCCTCATTCACATCCTTCCCTTTGCGAGGAATGAAAGGAGCTTCCACATCCCCACTGTCCATCACAACAAGCATCGGCACACATTGCCCGGAGGCTATCAGGTTATCCATAATATGTTGCATACATCCCTGTGCCGACCAGCCCGTCTCATCCTCGCCCATGCCATGTTGCAGGTAAAGTACCGGATAACGTTTTTTCACCTTGGTTTCGTATTCAGCCGGAGTATAGACCATGCAACGGCGGAATTCCTTTTTGGCTTCCGAATAATAAGTACACGAGCGCACCTGCCCATGAGGTACTCCCTGCTGAGGACGATAGTAATCACCTTCCACTCCCTCGGGAACCTCTATCCCACTCGCCATACGGCAACAACCAAAGAAAGTGTAACTGGACGGATCGGCCACCTGCACCCCGTCCGCTATCAAAAAATAATAATGGAATCCTACGACCAACGGATCGGTCTTTACTGTCCAAAAGCCATCCGCGTCCTTCTGCATGTCATACTTCTTACCGCAACAGTCTACCTGAAGCCTTCCGGCTTGCGGAGCATAGAAACGGAAGTGGGCGCAATGCTCCTCGTCCAGCCGCGGATACTCGTAACCCGGAATATTGGTAGATGCGGCCTGCGTCCTGTCTTTCACCTCTTGCTCTGTCATTTCCTGCCGGCTGAATTTCCACCAGTCAAAATGAAACAGTTCACATCCTTTCCTGCCTTTGAACACAAAATAGACATCATGCACACCCGTCACAGGAACCGTCACATCCGCCTCTATACTTGTCCAACATTCCCATCCTCCGGTATGAGGAACCCTCATTTCAGCTATCAGCGTTCCGCCGATGCTGTCGGTCCTGATTTCTATCCACCCGCCGCGAAGGGCACTGGCAACAGACACACAAAGACACTTGGGCAACAAATCTTCAAAATCCACCTCGCGTACCTTTATATAATCCCCGTCATGAATTCCGGATACATACACCCCCGTCTTTGCATTCCATTCCGACTTTACTCCTTCGGAGAAAGCTATCGTTTCCGCCTCCACACGTTGATAAGGAGTCAGTGTGCCTACCGGCGACACCCCTTCTGTCGTCGCATTAATTATCGGGAAAGTACCATCGGGGTTGTAACTGAACTGCTCCACTGCCACGCTACGTCCGAAACCACCCCCACCGGGTAATTTCCCGGTGTGATAAAAGAAATAAGAATTACCTTTATAATCCGTCACTCCACAGTGATTGGTAAACGAACCGGTATCTTGCAACGGCATAATTTCTCCCATATACTTCCAAGGTCCTGTCGGAGTGTCACTCATCGAGTAAGCGATGTGTTCGGGTACTCCGCCGGCTGCATACGACAGATAATATGTACCGCCACGCTTGTGCAACCACGGACCTTCCGTATAGATGTCCTTGTATTTCTTTCCTTTCTCCCGTTTGTCCGGCCCCGGAGAACCAAAACTCTCTATAGTCTGCTCCACCTTGGACACCTCACCATCCAGCGAAACCATATCGGCATTCAGCTTGGCATAGTAAACATTCGGATTTCCCCAATATAAATAAGCCTGCCCGTCATCGTCCACAAAAACCGTGGGATCAATAAAATCCCAGCTACCTTCGTAAAGCGGTCTGCCGATAGCATCCTTAAAAGGGCCGGTAGGCGAATCACCCACCGCCACACCGATAGCCATCGTGTTTGTCAACTTGGAATGCAGACACACATACCAATAGAATTTCCCGTTGCGTTCGATACATTGCGATGCCCAGGCACGATCGTCCGCCCAGTCGAAAGACTCGATGGCAAGCGGAGAACCGTGATCGGTCCAGTTCACCATATCTTTAGTAGAATAGACGCGCCACTCTTGCATCCAGAAAAAATCGGCATGGTCCTCATCGTGTCCCGTGTAAACATACAAGGTGCCATCGTGCACCATAGGTGCCGGATCAGAAGTATAGCAAGTCTGCACAATCGGATTCTGCGCCTGCAACACTCCGGCAAGCAACAGGGACAAGCCACTCATCATACATTTCCGGATACCGGATAAATCACATTCAAGTTTCATATTCATGGTATTAAATTCACAAGGCTGTTTTTACGTTCCGTTCTTCACTGCTCAACAAGAGCAAAGGTAAGGACATTCGCCTTATATCGGAGTGTAACCATGTTACATAGTCCTTTTTCCATGTTACAAACCTGCCCGATATGGCACAAAGTACCGAAATTACTCCTTATTTATTAGGCTATATATTCTTTTTTGAATTATTTTTGTGCACCTGAATTTACTGGGATATTTATATTATGATGAAACATACGATTCTTATACTATTTCTTTTTCTGTCTTTGTTGTGCCACGGACAATCGTACAAATTCTTCACAACAGACAGGGAACTTTCCAGCAGTCTGATCAACAAAATATATCAGGACCGGAACGGCATGATATGGATTGCCACCGAAGACGGACTGAACCGCTATGACGGAGCCAAGTTCATCACCTACAAGCATGACCCGGAAAACGAGTACTCCCTCTGCCATAACTACGTACGAGTGCTGTACGAGGACAGCAAAGGACGGTTGTTCGTAGGAACCTATAACGGTATACAGCTATACGATCCGGAAACCGACAGCTTCAGCGCGCGAGCGCAATGGGAAGACGGAAAGACTTTTGACAGCAATATCATGTCCATTCTGGAACGTAGGAACGGAGAAATATGGGTATCGGGAAACAACTTGTGTACCATAACCATCACACAGGGGAAACTGACTGCACACAAACTGGACTTACCTATCCCCACCCAAATGACAGACTACATGATAGAGGACAGACAACACAATCTTTGGGTAACACAGGGTGAGAATGGTATCTACCGCCTCTCTGTGGACAATAAAAGCAAGCACTTTCTGAAACAAGAGAAGGGAATGACCATTGTGGACCTCTATGAAGACAACTACGGAGACATCTACCTGGCAACCATAGGCAAAGGATTGCTGAAATATAACCAACCAGCAGAAGAGTTCATTCCTATCCTTTATAAAGGAAAACAAAACCTGCCTATCAAATCCATCTGCCAGATAAGCCAAAACGAGCTTTGCCTGGGCACGGACGGGAAAGGCACCAAGATTTTCAACATCCCCAAACAGCTCATCACGGATTACCCTTTTGATAATAATTACCTCGACTCCGGTACCTCCAAAGTACACTCCGTCCTGAAAGACAATGCAGGAAACCTATGGATAGCCATTTACCAGAAAGGGGTTATGATGATTCCCGCACAGCCCAACAGTTTCAAGTACATAGGCTACAAATCAATAAACAAGAATATCATCGGCTCCAACTGTATCACCTCACTCTGCCGCGACCACAAAGGCATATTATGGATAGGTACTGACAACGACGGCATATACGGCATCACCACAGAACTGAAGCAAAAAGTCCATTATGCCCCACATGACAGCCCCTCTTCGGTTCCTTCCACCGTTTTCGGCCTGTATGAAGACTCTGAACATAATCTGTGGTTCGGATCCTATACCAACGGACTAGGCAGACTGGATAAGAAAACAGGACAGTGCAGCTATCTGCAGAATCTGACAGACAAGAATGGAAACCGTATCCAACGCGTGTATGATCTGGTTGAAGACCAGGACAAACGACTCTGGATAGCCACCATGGGAGCCGGACTTTTCTATTATGACTTGAAGACAGGACAGTCTGTATATGACCCTAAATTCAATGCTGCCACCAAAAAATATAAATGGATAAGCTGTCTTTTGTACGCCGGTGACAACCACCTTTATGTAGGAACGTATGACGGAATAAGATGTATAGACCTGAGCACCGACGACTTCAAGACTGAAGAAATCCTATCCAGACACATCATCCACTCCCTTTATGAAGACCCCCAAGGCAACATCTGGATAGGCAATTCCGAAGGACTGGCAGAATGGAATCCCCAAACCCAGCAACTAAAGACCTACACCACCGCCCACGGACTATCCAGTAACGCCGTATATGCTATCAAAGGAGACGGGCAGGACAACTTATGGATAAGCACCAATGCCGGAATGTCACGTTTTAATCTGAATACCCACACGTTCAGCAATTTCTATGCAGACGACGGTCTGCAAGGAAATGAATTCAGCAAAAACGCCTCTTTTGCCGACCACAACGGCATACTCTGGTTTGGAGGTACAAACGGAATTACCTATTTCAATCCTCAAGAGATTACGAATCCCGCAAAAAAATGGAACGTACGCATCATCGACTTCTATTTGCACGACCAACCCATAAGGAAAGGAATGTTGTCGGGCGGAAAAGAAATCATAAACACCTCCGTCTTTGAGGCCCGGGATTTCCACTTGTCACATAACGACAACGCTTTCAGCATCGAGTTCTCTACCCGCGAACTAAATAATTCCGAACGTATCACGTATCTATATACCATAAACAACACCCCCTGGGTCAAACTTCCCAAAGGAGTCAACCGAGTGTCATTCAGCGACCTTCCCCCCGGCGATTATCATTTCCGGATCAAAGCCGAAGATTATCTGCTGGAATCCGACACCGATGAAATCACCATTCACATCGCACCGGCATGGTGGGCATCGGGCTGGGCCATGCTGATCTATGCCTTATTGGCAGTAGCAGCCGTCTATGGCATCATCCTGCAAATGAGACACCGTTACCGCATAAGACAGGAAATGATGCAACATATCCATGCCGAACAGATAAACGAAGCCAAGCTACAGTTTTTCATCAACATCTCCCACGAAATACGTACTCCGATGTCACTCATCATCAGTCCTTTGCAAAAACTGATGACAAACGATACAGACCACGAACGGCAAAAGAACTACCGCATCATCTGGCGCAATTCCGAAAGAATCCTGCGGCTGGTAAACCAATTGATGGATATACGCAAGATAGACAAAGGACAGATGTCACTCGTTTTCCGTGAAACCGAAATGACCGGATTCATTAATGATTTGTGTGAAACCTTTACAGAACAAGCGAACAAAAAACAAATTACTTTGCAGTTCCACCACGAGGGCGCCGACCACTTAAAATTGTGGGTGGACCCGGTGAACTTCGACAAAATTATCCTGAACATCCTGTCCAATGCCTTCAAATTCACCCCCGAAGGAGGCAGTGTGGACATACGGCTACGCACCGGTAAGGACTCCACCCTGCCGAAACCATTGCAACAGTATGCCGAAATCACCGTGACCGACAGCGGAATAGGAATCGCCCCCAAAGAAACAGAACACATATTCGAACGCTTTTACCAGATACGGAATAGCCAAAACAACTCAAACATAGGCACCGGTATCGGGCTGCACCTCACCCGCTCACTGGTGGAACTTCATCATGGAGACATCCGTGTAGAAAATAATCCGGACGGACAACCGGGATGCAGCTTTATCATCCGTATGCCTCTGGGATGCGCCCATCTGCGCAAAGAAGAAATGGAAGCCGACAAAGCTCCTCTCTTCCACACTCCGGCTCCGGTCCTCCCTGTTCCTTATGAAACCGAGGAAGAAGAAAACGGAAAAACACGAACCAAAACGAAATACAAAGTACTGGTGGTAGAAGACGATGAAGATATACGCCGCTATATCTGCCGTGAACTGGCAAGCGATTACCATACCCTGGAAAGCTGCAACGGCAAGGAGGCACTGGAAAGCATCTTCAATAAAACCCCGGACTTGGTAATAAGTGATGTCATGATGCCCGAAATGGACGGACTTACCTTATGCCGCAAAATAAAGCAAAATGTGAACCTGAACCACATCCCGGTAATACTGCTCACTGCCAAGACACGGGAGGAAGACAATCTGGAAGGTCTGGAAACAGGAGCCGACGCCTACATGACCAAACCTTTCCATATAGAGATATTGAGGAAAACGACCGCCAACCTGATCCGCAGTCGTGAACGGCTACGCAATACCTATACCGGACAACAGACCCAAGGGGATAAGGTACAACCAATAGAAGTACAGTCCCCCGATGACAAACTGATGGAACGAATCATGCGGGTCATCAACGAAAACCTGAGCAACCCGAACCTCACCGTGGAGATGATTACCACCGAGGTAGGCATTAGCCGCGTGCACTTGCACCGTAAACTGAAAGAACTGACCAACCAGACCACACGGGATTTTATCCGGAACATCCGACTGAAACAAGCGGCAGAACTGTTGTCGAAGAAACGGTACACCATAGCCGAAGTGGCGGACTTGACCGGATTCACCAATCCCAACAATTTCTCGACCGCTTTCAAGGATCTGTACGGAATGCCTCCCAGCATGTACATGGAACAGCATTTGAAACAGGATAAGAATAAGGAAGAGAACTGAAAATAATTTCCGGTTCTCTTTTCCACCAAGTACAGACCCAGTTTCCGCCGAATGCAAACTTTGCGGATACAATGGTATGAACAAATACACTTTTCCTACAAAACACTCTTACATATACCTATTTCACGAACCTTTCTTCAGTCCATTCAGTCGGCATAACTCACTATTACACAATGCATAAGGCTGACAGTAGTCCTTTCAGTCTGCTATCAGTCCTTTCAGCCGATGGAAAAATATTTCCCAAGCTCTTTCCTTACTTCAAAACATATCCGACAGGAACAGACAGACCCCATATCCACCAATCGCAAACTACAAGCAGCAACAAGCTGTACAAGTATCCTTTACCAGCCTGATGAATACCCTAATTCCTCTGTAAGCATTCGGCCTCGTGCGTGTTTCTCTCCAAGTTATAATAAAGTCAAAAGCCAGACGAAGCATGTCTGGCTTTTGACTTTATTATAGCTTTCCTGTTTATCCTTTCCAATTAAATGGCAGTAAATCGGTGTAATCGTTTTTCTCTTCTCTTTCTTTCTCCTGTACCCTAATCAGCACGTCCTGCATCCATAGTTTTGGGTTCACCTTATTTTCCCTACAGCATCCCATCAGTGAAAAGAAAATTGCCGCTGCATGTGCTGCCTCATGTGATCCGGAGAAGAGCGTATTTTTTCTGTTTAAAGTCAACGGCCTTATAGAACGCTCCACCGGATTATTGTCAATGCAGAACTGTGCGTCATTGACATATCCGGACAGTTGTTCAAAGCGTGTGTACATATAGAACATGGCCTTGGCAATAGGCGATTTATCGACCGTATGTCCATATTCCTCCTTGCACCATTTTTCCAGTTCTTTGATAATAGGGTACGATTTTTCCCGGCGAAGCTTTACCACCGCCTCCCCTTCCAGATGTTCCATTCTGATTTTCTCCTCCACGGCATACAGTCCGCCTATTTGTCCAAGTGCATGCCTTGCTCTGGGAGGGTCATTTCCTTCCGCTTCCACAAAGTTGCGCCTGACGTGCGCCCAGCAGCACAGATGCAACTTTCCGGGTAGCGTGTCGAACTTGTCATATACTGCAAAGCCGTCACTCTGTACCACCCGGACCTGTCCTGCCAGCAGTGTGTCTATTCCGCTGCTGCCACGGCCCTTGTGATATTCAAAGAAGGGGGTATGGAACCGGGGCAGATAGAAGTTCCACATATACCCGCGGTGAAGAGCACCGGGCCGGTCGCTTTCAAGTACGGGATGGGGTGTCTCATCGGCCATGACGTAATAGCTGTCCTTGACCAGTTCACGAAGTTCATTATAGATTGGTTCCAGACGCTGTGCGGCAGCCATCATCCAGTTACTTACGGTGGAAGGACTCAGATGGATTCCTTCACGCTCAAAGATATCCAGCTGTCTGTGCAGAGGCAGGTGGTCGTAATATTTGGCGGTAGCAATGTGGGCCAGTACACTTTCCGAGGCATTGCTGTGGGGATGTGCCATTACGGGCATGGGAGCGGTTATGATACGACCGTCGGCGAGCCGGTATTTAGGACGGATGATGCGTTTCACATAGAATCGGGCGGGGCTGACAGCATACTGTTCGCTCACTTCCTCTCCCAGCTTCGTCGCTCCCTCCAACGAAAGGCCTTCCGGCATGGGAATGATAATCTCCTCACGGGGAAGGGACGGGTCGATGGGCTTACGGGCGTGGGGAGTGATCTTTTTTCGTGAAGCTTTTACGGAAACGATTGTAGCCATTCTCCGATGTGACGGATTTCCCAGCGGTTTTCTGTTCTTCCGCTACCGGGTCATTGACATCGGACGGAGACTCGAAACAGATGCTCAGCTGGCCGGCATCTTCGGGAAGATGACGTTTTTCACTGGATTTACCCCATAAACGGCGTGTCAAGTCAGCCAATTTCCATCTCAGATCGGCAATGACGGCTGTACAGGCCGAGATTTCTTCGACCTGGCGGGAATACTCCTGCAAAGAGGCTTCGTATTTTCTCTGAAGTTCCGCATGCTCCTTTTCAAGGCATTCATGTTCCTTGCGCAACTCTTCGTACTCTTCCAAAGTAAGGGTAATAACCGGTTCTTTCACTGTACATCCACTTTTTATTATGTGGCAAAGTTATCAAAATAAAACTGCACGGCTTATAGAATGGGGAATTACTTTTCAACTGTTTTCCGATACTTTTTAACAGTAAGCAGCTCATTCAGGCGATTCCAGGAAATTTGAAGAAAATCCTTCTTCCGTTCCTCCTTTTTCAAGAGGAAAGAACCGCGATTCAGACGACGGCATTCCAGACGGTATTCGTCGTCGCACCGATAAAGGATATGCAACCTGCTACGGGAGCGGTCGGGAAAAATATGACAGCTCTGCTCTGACACGCAGGAACCTGTGTGTCGGATGACCTCGCCACAAAGACCGTCAATACCTTTATGGAAATTACAACCTTGGGGATAAAGGTAATAAGACCAAAAAGGACTGCTGCGGAAAAGGCCAAGACCTAAAGGGAGAAGTAGGTCCTGAGGGGAATGGATACCAAGGCTGGAAGACGAAACTTTATAACGACGGCCGCCATCAAATATGAAAAGAACAGAATCAAAATGGTTAGACTCGGAAAAGAGAGTACGTAGTTTATCACTTTCGCTAGAAAATTCTAATACTGAACACATAATGGATTAAGATTATAATGAAGCCACAAAGGTAGGAAGGAAAAGAGGGGAAAAAAACACGCACGAGGCCGAATGCTTACAGTGATAAAACTTACCCACCTAAGTGAAACAGTAAATTTATCAGAAGGAAGCCACATACTCATCAAACTGAAAACATATATTCTATGGGAAGATGATAACCTACCCAGCAGTCCATACCATAAAAAGACCGCCGCTTCTTCCATCAGAAACAGAAAGAAACGGCGGGTACTCTTAAAAAACAAAAAATCAATCTCTGTATCCCGGATTCTGATAAGCGTCTTTTTCCTCCTCTGTCATTTCCATGCCATCCAACTGTCCTTGTGGGATAGGACGGAGATAATGGAACGCTTCGATGGTACGGCTGTAAGTCTGCGGATTGTGATCACCCTTGCCTCCACAAATCACGTAACTGTCAGCATATTCGTTCCATTTCTGAGTACGAACCAAGTCGAACCAACGATAACCTTCGCCATAAAACTCGCGGCTGCGTTCATCCAGAATATAGTTGATGTCAATGGTTGCCGGAGTGGCGGCTGTCATTTCAGCACTGAAATCACGATCCACTTCCTTGTACTCGGCATTGCTGTAAGTCCAGCGACCGGCACGGGCACGAAGCACGTTCACCAGGTCACGGACAGACTTGCCGGCTTGTGTGGCAGCTCCTTCTACGGCAGCTTCGGCAGCAACCAGATAAAGTTCGGAGAATTTGGCGATGTTATACGGACGGGTACTTCCCGCATTGGGCTGTCCTGCTCCGGAGCCGTTGTCTGTACGATACGGGCCGAGTTTCCAAAGACCGGGATATACATAACGGCCTACCGCATCCAGTCCCAATACCCAGTCGGGACGACCGGGCAACGTACCTGCTCCCAGATTGCTTTTAGAACCTTCTCCTGCATAGTCTATCTTATCCATATCCTGGAATACGAAAGAGAATATAGGTTCACGTTCTTTCACTTTCATTCCGTTGGCATTGGTCACCGATTCCCAGTTCTGTCCGGCTGTAGACCAGTTGCCGCGATAAACAGTAGTAAAAGTACCGTCGTAACGGGAGTCGTTCACCTTGTCGGCAAACGTCTTGGTAAACACACCCAACGGAGGAGCCATACGGGTCCAAGGGCGGCCATAACACTGCTCGGCAATACGGTTGATGACAGCCTGATTATCAGCCGAACGCGCGTCGGTATAGTTCCAGTTCATCATCCATCCGGCAAAGTTATCGGGAGCACCACCGCCACCGTAGCTCAGGCTGCCACCATTATAATACTCGTCTTCCTGCGTATGGTCTGCATAGAGCAGGATTTCCATGTTACGGTCATTGGGTCCGGCATTCACCATCCAGAAGCTTTCCTGCAAGCCGAAAGGACCGGGGTTCTCGATAGCAGTAACCGCCACATCGTATGCCTGCTGGAAGTACCATGCCGCATCGTGTCCGTCGGGGTCCGTACGCTGGCACTCGGGATAAGTAGGAATGTTATTCGGATTCTTCAGCCACCAGGCATAAGTCAGATAAGCCTTTGCCAAGTACAGGCGGGCAACGGTCTTGGTCACTCCACCCGTCACACGAGGATTAGCGGGCAAGTTCTCGATAGCGGTCAGCAAGTCGGGGAAGATGGCCTTGGTGTACACTTCGGGCACGGTATTGCGCACGGAGGTACGTGAAGGAGTGATATTGAACTTCAGTTCGCCGGAACCTAGGTCCAGAGGCACTCCGCCGAAGGTCTGCACCAACAGGAAATAATCGAACGCACGGAAGAAGCGGGCTTCGGAAACCAATGATTCATTGACTCCTACTTCGGCACCGTTCTCTATCACTCCGTTAGCGGTGTTGATGTTCGAGAAAGCGGTTCCCCACAAGGCGTCGGAACGGCAAGTCGTGGCAGTCAGGTTGCCTACTCCGGACAGGTCGGCATCCTTGAAGTTACCATCGGCACTCCATCCCCAGGTTGCCTCGTCGGTTCCCGTCAGACAGGAATTATAATAATAAGCTTGTCCGTAAATATAGCGCAAGTGTGCATACATAGAGGTCACACCGCCTTCCACTCCCTTTTCTGTCTTAAAGAAAGTAGGATCATAACTGCTGCGCGGCTGCTCGTCCAGAATGTCTGAACAGGATGCTGTCAGGAACAAAGCCAGTGCGGCTGTTCCCAAAACTCTTATTTTTGAAAATATAGGTTTCATAGTCATGCTTTCATTTAGAATGTTAAGTTAATACCGAATAAATAGTTACGGGTGGACGGTGAGTTAGTACCTACTGTCAGGAATCGTTTCTGAATACCTTCTGTCACAGCTACATTCTCGTTACCGTAAGAGTTGGTTTCGGGATCCAGTCCGGTTTCTTTATGGAAAGGAGAACAGATAATGAACGGATTCTGCACGGACAGGTAAGCACGCAGGCTCTGTATGCCCATGCGGGTCAGCCAAGCCTGCTTCTCGAAGTTGTAGCCCAGCGTAATGTTGCGTACTTTCCAGTAAGAAGAGTCAAAATAGCCCAATGTGCTTCCGTATTTCGGATTGTCACCACTCTGGATACCACCCGGTTTCGGGTACTTGGCCCCCTTGTTCTCCGGTGTCCAGTAGTCTACATCCACTTGTCCGCGACGACCGGTCAGCATATTCAGGTAACCGTTGCTGTGGTGCAGTGTACTGATCAGCTTGCCTCCGCAACGGAAGGCGGTGATAACGTTCAAGTCAAAGCCTTTATAGGCCACGCGAGTGCTGAAACCTCCTTGGAATTTAGGTTCCAAGCTGATAATCTGACGGTCTTCGGGACCAATGGCGCGGGTCGGCTTGCCGCTGGCATCACGATCACCGGTATATTTCACTTTGATCATACCTTCATTGCCACCCGGCTCCAGAATGTCCAAGTATTGGAAATCGGGATCATCACTGTTCCATAAGCCTACTTTTTCATAGTCGTAGATACAGTCGATGGGATGTCCTACAAACCAGTTGTTCGCTTTATCATCTTTGGAACCCGAAGCCAGTTCGGTAAGTTTGTTACGGTTGGCAGACAGGTTGAGGCTTGCCTCCCATGTCCATCCGTTATGGTTGTCCAGAATCGTTCCGTTCAAGGTAAATTCAAAACCTTTATTTTCCGTCTTTCCCACATTAGCCATATAGCTGCTTACTCCCGAAGTGGAAGGAAGGCTTACGCTTTGCAGCAAGTCGGTGGTTTTCTGAATGTAATACTCAAATGTACCGGACAGGCGTCCTCTTAGCAAGGTGAAGTCCAGACCGAAGTTCCATGTAGAAGAGTATTCCCAACCCAATTCGGCATTAGGCAGTTCGGATACATAGTAACCGGTGACATAGCCAGTAGGACCGAAGTTATAAGGACGGGTTGCCAAGCGTCCCCAGGTCTTATAAGGATCAACAGCCTGGTTGGAGGTCTGTCCGTAACCTACACGCAGTTTCAGGATATCTATCCAGTCCACCTCGTCCATAAACTCTTCCTGACGAATGTTCCATCCTGCCGATACGGCGGGATAAGTGTGCCATTGGTGTCCCTTTGCCAAACGTGAAGAAGCGTCGGCACGTACAGTCGCCATCAACATATAGCGATTGTCGTAAGTGTACATCACACGACCCATCCAAGACATCAGACCGCTCTTCTGATAGTTCCAGTTGTCGGGGTTCACCGTAATGGTGCCTTCCGCACGCCCGATGTTATAGAACTGGAAATATTCGGCAGGAATATCCCGTCCGGCAACGTCCGAACGTGTATAGACAGTCTGTTCGGCAGAGTACATACCGACAACATTCAGCTGGTGCTTTCCAAAAGTACGGTCGTAAGTCAGCAGGTTCTCCACAGTCCAATTAGTCGTTTCCGAGTGGTTCAGCGAAGCGGTGGACGGAGTGTCTGCCGTAGTGCTGTTGATGCCTTCGCCAGTGAACGATCCACCTTTAGTAGAACGATAGTTCAAACCCAGGTTGACACGGTATTTCAAACCTTCCATCCACGGGCATTTCACTTCGGCAAACAGGTTATTGTACGTACCGAAGCCTTCGGTCTTGCTCAGCCAACTGTCTTCCAATTCTTCCACAACGCCTCTGGTCAGTACAAATGACTCATCCTGACTGTTGTATTTCACGGTACGTTTCAATGTGCCGTCCGCATTATAGGGGTCGGCGATAGGAGACATGGAAAGTACACCATACAGTCCGATATTGGAACCTTTGGTGACGTTATAGTTGGTATTGTTCACCAGTCCGAAGCGGAAATATTTTCCCACACCCTGATCGAAAGAACCACGCAGAGAGTAACGGGTATAGTTCTGAGTAGGAATGACACCTTGATCCTTATAGTAAGCCGCGCCAAAGCTATAGCCTCCACCGTTGGTACCACCGGACACGCTGACATCGTGGCTGTTTACATAACCGTCTCGTAACATCAAGTCCTGCCAGTCAGTATCCACATCGTCCGACTCGTCCACCGAATTCTCGAACTTGCCTGCTAGTTTACGCATTTCGGCAAACTTGCTACCGTTCATCATGGGATATTTGGAAAATACCTTCTTCATACCTGCATACCCATTGTAAGTAAACCGGGCGGGACTACCCTGTGCCCCTTTGTGTGTAGTGATCAGGATAACACCATTGGCACCACGCGAACCGTAGATAGCAGTAGAGGATGCATCCTTCAAAATATCCATGCTCTTGATGTCACCGGGGTTGATATCGGACAAATTACCCATAAAGGGGATTCCGTCCAATACCACCAACGGGTCGTTACTGGCGTTCAACGAACGGGTACCACGGATACGGATCTGCATGGAAGCACCCGGTGCGGAAGAAGTCTGCGACATATCCACACCTGCCACGCGGTTCTGCAAAGCGTATGTAATATTGGTGGCAGGCATCTCACGCAGCTTCTCTCCGCCTACCGATGCAATAGATCCGGTCACATCACTCTTGCGGGCGCTACCGTAACCAATCACCACCACTTCTTCCAAAGCTTTGGAATCTTCCTTCAATGTAATCTTTAAAGAACTTTTTCCCGCTACCGAGATTTCCTCGTTCTTGTAACCGACAAAACTCACCACCAACACGGCGTTTTTCGATACATTCAATGCAAAGTTACCATCAAAATCGGTAATCGTACCGTTGGTAGTGCCTTTTTCCAAGACACTGGCTCCGATGATGGCTTCACCACTTGTGTCCTTTACTACACCTTTTACCATCACGCTCTGTGCAAATGCCCACAAAGGAATGAGACAGAATAGAAGCATCAGCCCCACCGGCCTAAAATTCATAGCATTTTTCATTAATACATTAATTTAAGTTATACAAAAAATCAAACAGTCATTTATTTTAAGGTAGCATACATGCCTATCGTTGTTCCAGTAAAGCCTCCGGCAGTGGCCGTTGACAGATACCCAGCGTCCACATTCCTGCACAACACGTACCACACACCTTCCTGGCGAGCATAGTAGAAATCATAATGTGTTCCGCGCGAAACCACCTTCAGGTCGGTAAGCACTCCTCCGTCGTCCAAGCGAACGGAAGCCAGCACCTTACTTTCCCCATCGCCTATCTGCCTGAGGGAAATACATTCACCTTGATCATCCCTGCCTACAGCTAGGAAATATTGATGCTTTTCGTCCTTGAACAACAATATGCCCGCTTGCTCCGCCTTGCTCTGCGGACAGAACAACATACGTGTGCTGCATTCGAACTTATGATGCTGCAACCGGCGGCATATAAAAGCCGGCACCTTCTTTTCGGAAGCACTGACTGAATCACATTTCAAAGTGAGATAACCCGGAGTCTGGGAAAGCGAGTAAAGTCCGGTAGCAGGAGCACGCAAAGTCATCCATTCCATACCCAATGTTTGTCCGTCGAAACCGTCATTCATTTCAAAGTTTCCGAAGGTGGCAGATTCGTCACGCTTCACTCCTTCGCGGCGAACAATGACTGGCACCAGATCATCCCCCTGCGTCATATAGGGGAAACCATCCTCACTCCACTTAACGGGCATCATAAAAGTCTCACGTCCTAAATTCTCGAACGTGTTGTTTATGGGACGGCAAGCCAGAAAGACTGCCCACCAATCCCCTTCCCGGGTTTGAACCAAGTCGGCATGTCCAGCGCACGTCACCGGATTAGGACGCTCCGCATCCAACTGACGCTGGGTCAGAATAGGGTTGTTCTTCCACGGTGTGAATTTGCCCGTCGGAGAATCACCACGGAAAATCACTTCCGAATGCCATCCGGCTGTTCCACCCTCGGCAGACATCAAGAAGTAGTTCCCGTTTATTTTATAAAGGTGCGGACCTTCAATCCAGATGGGCTTGTCCTCCGGACGAGCTCCCTTGTTCACCAGAATCTTGCGCGGCCCCACCGTCTTGTCCGCATTCACATCAAATTCCTGCACACGGATGGTACGATGTCCGCTGTATTCAGGCTTGTTGTCCGGCGCGTCATCATTATTGACAAGGTAGGCCTTCCCATCTTCATCGAAAAAGAAAGAGGGATCAATGCCTGTCACTTCGGGCAACATAATAGGATCAGACCATTCGCCAAAAGGATCTTGTGTCTTCACAAAGAAGTTTCCAACCCCTACATTGGTAGTAACCATATAATAAGTCTTGTTATGCGGGTTGTAGGATATGGCCGGGGCAAAAATCCCTCCACTTACGTGTTGCCCCTCCATGTTGACTAATTGAGAAGGACGATTCAAGATATGCCCCACCTGCTTCCAGTTCACCAAGTCCTTGCTGTGGAAAAGAGGCACACCCGGATAATAAGTAAAGGTGGAAACAGCCAGAAAATAATCACCTTCACCATTGGTGCAAATGCTGGGATCGGAATACCATCCCGGCAGAATGGGATTATAAAAATAATCATCTCCCGGAAGCGGATTGGAAATATAGACATCATCCTCACCTTTATAATTAAAGTAATCGAAAAGAGCGACAGACTTTCCTACAACTGGCAAATCATTTCCTTTCTTGATCGAACTACATGAGGTAAAAGAGGAGCCCAGCACCCCTAAAGCGATCAGCACGCCCGACCATCTTTTCAGCTTTTGTTTTTGTTTCATTGTCTTTCTAGTATTATAATTGACCAATTCCTTTACGGATTTCAGACGCAAATATAGAAAGTGTCGCCGAATATAAATTCTCTGCATGATACACGCATCTTTCGTAGAGTTACATCTTGCTTCAAACGTGTTACATGAATCTTTACTTGCGTTACAATACACACATAACACATTATATTACAACAAATTACATTCACACCACCAGACATTATATTTGAAGAGCACAGATATAAACAGACCGTTTGCAAGTTCCGGACAATGAACATAATTTCTGCAAACGGTCTGTTTGGACAATGCCCGGCAAAGTAACCGGTCCAATCTGTCCGAATGATGTATCACTGATTTATTTTCAGACAGATTCTATGGTCTTTATTTTCCCTTCCGCATCATACTCCAATTCGCATACCTTTAGGCTACGCAACCAAGTGGTTCCCCCCGAAGGGACACAATCGTGATGAAACAGATACCATTTTCCTTTGTATTCTACAATGGCATGATGAGTAGTCCAACCTACCACAGGCTGCAAAATAACCCCTTGATAAGTGAACGGACCATACGGATTATCTCCTGTGGCATAGCAAAGCAGATGAGTGTCTCCCGTAGAATAAGAAAAATAATATTTCCCGTTGTACTTGTGCATCCATGAAGCCTCGAAAAAGCGACGCGCATTGTCACCGGCACTCAACGGATGTCCGTGTTCATCCAGAATAACCAAAGGCCGCGGCTCTTCGGCAAACTGAAGCATATCGTCCGAAAGTTTTACCACACGTGAAGGCAAAGCCGGTTCACCATCAGCCGGAAAAGCCGCCCACTCCAATGCCTTGTTGTTGCGATAACGCTGAAGCTGTCCACCCCATAAACCGCCGAAATACATATAATAGTTCCCATTACCATCATCAAATACCGCCGGATCTATACTGTAGCTTCCACGCATGGGATCGGGCTGGGGAATGAACGGCCCTTCGGGGCAATCGCTCACCGCCACGCCGATACGGAAGATGTCGTTCCGGTCTTTCAATGGAAAATACATATAATAGTTCCCGTTTTTACAGGCCACATCACAATCCCACAACTGACGCCCGGCCCAAGGGACATCCGAAACTTTCAGTACGACTCCGTGATCAGTCACTGTTCCGTTCATCACATCTTCTGTAGAAAAGACATGATAGTCACACATGTCAAAATGATCACCATTGTCATTCTCCTCCACTCCGCTCTCGCGATCATGAGAAGGATAAATGTAAAGCTTTCCGTCAAAAACATGTACAGCAGGATCTGCCATATAGTCTCCGGGCACCAAGTATCTGAATTTCTTTTCCATATCGTTACGTTATTAAATGTTATGTTTTCCTATCAGTTCTTCCACAAAAGGTTTCGGCTGGCAATCACGGTCGAACAATAAAGGGTAATCCACACGTCCGGGCACAGGGAAATTATTCTTCCATGAGTCACCGTCCGTCACCCCCCACACTGTCACACGGGTAATGATATCCGAATGTTTCAGGAAAAGACCGAAAAATTCCTTCATCCGGTTATTCCATGCCACAGACACAGAGTCGGGCAAACCGTCGGGATAGGGATTCAAGGATTGTTTATAAGACACCGTATCCGAAATATTGGCTCCCATCCGTGCCGTGGGCAATGCACTCATATCCCATTCGGTTACCATCACCTTTACTCCGGTAGCTGCAAATGCCAGTATACTGGCTTCAAATTCGGACACTGACGGATAATCCATTCCCATGTGTCCCTGCATACCTACCGCGTCGATGCGCAGTCCACGGTCTTTCAGCATCTTTACCAATTCGACTACTTTGTCACGCTTAGCCTTCCCGTCCATGCCATAATCATTATAGTAAAGTTCGGCTTCCGGATCCGCTTCATGAGCATACTGAAAAATAAGCGGGATGTACTCTTCGCCTAATATCTCGTAAAAAGGAGATTTACGCCAGGAGCCGTCCGATTCAATGGCTTCATTCAATACATCCCAGCCCTTTATACGCCCTTTATAGTGCGTCACAATAGTCTGGATATGTTTTTTTATACGCTCCTTCAAGATGTCGGCACTTACTGTTTTTCCTTGTTCGTCCACACAGAACCAAGGTGCCAGCTGTGAATGCCAGATAAGGCAATGCCCGATAACAGCCATATCGTTCTCCTCGCCAAAACGAACCAACCGGTCCGCTTCCGTAAAATCAAAACGGTCTTCCTCCGGATGAATCACTTCGCATTTCATGCAATTCTCGGCCACAATGGAATTAAAATGACGTTTTACCACTTTCGAGGCGTAAGTATCCTGACCTGCTGCCTGACGTACATTCAACGCTACCCCCATCAGAAACTTGCCCGAAGCTGCTTCCTTCAGCGAAGGACCCGGCTCGACCTTCCGGTCATTGCCGCAAGCGGCCATTAATCCGGCAATGGCAGCCAATAATGTCACATATCTTATTTTCATTGTATAATTTTTAATTATTATATTTTTGCATAAACATTCAACATCAAAGTGTGGAATAAGGCTGAGTTTTCATTAGTCAAAAAGACCGTGTAGTATGTTTTACCCCACACTTTATACATCAGAAACCGGATAGTTCAATGGGCTTTTGAGACCCCGCATTCGCAATGATGGCTCACGATGTACAGATGTTGTTTTAATAAATCATTCAGACTATGACTTACGTTGGTATTGATGTCAGCAAGGTGACTTTCGTTGTTGCCTATTCGTCTGTAAAGACAAACAAGACGAGAACATTCAAGAATACCGTAAATGGCGTTCACGAGTTCGTCCAAACTATTTCAGCATCCGAACATAATTGCGTGCTGGAAGCTACGGGCAATTACAGCGCGTTACTCGTTTACCTGCTTTCAGAGGCAGGCATTACCATCAGCCTTGAAAATCCGTTGAAGATAAAGAACTTCGCCCGTGTCATGCTCACCGTTACCAAAACGGATGAGATTGATGCACGCCTGATAGCACTTTACGGAGAGAAGATGCAACCTGCGCCATACAAACTTCGCAGTGATGCAATCCTTGTCCTCAAGCAGAAACGGACGGTGCTGCGCCAACTCAAGAAGCAACTTGTAGCCACACGCAACCTCAAAGGCTCGATGGAGGTCCTTCCATTCTTTGACCCCAAATGCAAGAAAACCATCGAAAAGACGATTACATTTCTTGAAAAGCAAATCAAAGAGATGGAAGAGGAACTCGCTTCATTGGCACAAGGTGAATACAAGAAACAGATGGACCTGCTCACCTCCATCAAAGGCATCGGTGTCACGCTGGCAGCTCCGCTTATTGTAGCCACCGGCAGATTCTCTTACTTTGATAATGCCAAGCAACTGACCCGCTACTTGGGCTTGTCACCTACTTACCAACAATCCGGTACGTCAGTCAATGTCAAAGGCCACATCAACCGAAACGGGGATTCAAGCCTCAGAAGCCAACTTTATGTAGCCGCATTCTCATCGCTCAGGTGCAATACCGAGTGTAAGGCATGTTTCGACCGTCTCAGATCTAACGGCAAGCCCGGCAAGGTGGTGGTTATTGCGGTCGCCAACAAACTTGTGAGGCAAGCCTTCGCTGTCGTCACGCAAGGGAAACCCTATGTCGATGGATTCAAATCCGAAAAGCCATAACAGCTCCTGCGGAGGGAACGCCATGCGGCAAGGGACTGAGCACACAGCCCCGACGAGCTTTTCATGCACGATAACTTGCATGATTATGCTAATTATCGTTAACCGTATTCAGTTTTTATATTATAGTTCATATTACAAAGTTTTTAAGGTAAATAACTTGTTCTTTTTCATTAATAACCGGCCTTACTGCGACGGTCAGCAAGTTCCGCCTGCATCTGTTCGTTGTATTTTTTTGTAATAGGATAGAAGCATAAGGCAGCTACTCCCATTCCAAATATCATAGCCGGAATCAGACTGGAGGAAAGTACAATCCCCCTTATAGCCGTACCGCTTTGCTCTGCCCCGATACCGGACACATACCCAAATCCTGAAAGCAGAAACCCTAGGATGGCCCCACCGATACCCAGCCCGGCCTTCAAGGCAAAAACTACACCAGCAAACACAAAACCTGTGGCGCGACGGTAATTTTTATATTCTGAATAGTCGGCTACATCGGCAATCATCGCCCACAACAAAGGTACAGTCGGCGCGTATGCCAGACTCTTCAGGAAATTCAATACAAACATCGTTTCCACATCCGCTTTTCCCGGAAAATAGAACAAAGCTGTAAAAATGGCAGTAAGTGAGAGGCAAACAATAAAAACGCGTTTCTTACCATAACGGTTTGCCAAAAAGCCGGACAAGAAAATCACCCCAAAGAACTGGACAAGTGCTCCCAACATATTAAATACTCCAAATCCTACCTCGTATGCCTTATCGGAAGAATTGACTACCAGCCCGAAAGCATTCAACACAGCATACCCCGCGCTGCCATCTGTTTCCATTGCCACTAATCCCAGACGGTCAAGAAAGGCATACAATGCTCCGGCATCCACATAATTCTCAAAATAATAGTTCATGGCACTACCCCACATGGCAAGCGTAATAAAAATGAAAAGCGTAAGTATGAACATAGCCCGCCAAGGAGCACTTCCAAATACATCCTTTATATCCTGAAGCGTATCTGTCTTTTGACTGGCAGGCGGCTCTATGCGCTCACGAGTTGAAAAGAAAGTAATGACCAGAAAAACGAACCCGATACAAGCGAACAAAGAGATAGTACATAACCAGCCATGCGCTTTGTCTCCACCATCCGAAAACTTGCTTACCAAAGGGAGCGTAAGTCCCTGCACCACAAACTGGGCAATGGTAGCCGCCACAAAACGAATGGAAGTGATACTGGTACGTTCCTTTATATCACCGGACATCACTCCGCCCAAAGAAGCATACGGCGTATTGTTAAAAGAATAAAGGCTCATCAGCAAGGTATAAGACAACGTAGCATACAATGCTACCAGCCCTTTATCTTCAATGCCCGGATTATAGAAAGCCAACACATAGAAAACCATGAAAGGCAACGCAGTCCAAAGCACCCACGGACGATATTTCCCGAAACGTGTCTTGGTGCGGTCACTCAATAATCCCACTGTAGGATCGACAAAGGCATCCGTGATACGCGCCACCAACATCACCGTACCGGCAATGGCACCTTCCAGACCGAATATGTCCGTATAAAACTTTGTCTGATAAATCATCATCATCTGGAAGACCAGATTAGCCGAGCAATCCCCCAGGCTGTAACCGATTTTCTCGGCCATCGAAACTTTTTGACTTTGTGTATTCATGGTTATTACATTAAAATATCTTCCATAAAAAGTAATTCCATCCATTGGCTAGAATTACTTTACGCCTATTGAAAACAAAAATGAGCTAAACAAAATGTTGTCCCTGCTCCAATCTTTAGAATCTTATTCCAGACGAAACAAAAGTACACAAAGCTTTATGATTCCTGTAATCACAATGATACACGCATCTTTACAGGCAGAACAGACGTGCTCCGCCTGTAACATTTTTCTTTGATGATGTTACATCAAGGTCTATTTACCTGATAATTAAACAGAACGGGGGGCTGCCCAACATTGAACAGCCCCCCGTTTCCCGACAAACAGCATTCAGCGTTTCTCGTAATACTTCACCCAGTCCACCCACATTTCCACAGGCAACTCTTTCGGATCCACAGCACCAACCCATGAGCCACCCAACTGCATATCTATCAATAAATAGTAAGGTTGATAGAAAGGGAACTGCCCTTCCTTGTCCGTATCAATGCGCGGATAAGTATAGGTATGACGATGATTGACAGCAAACACCAGACTATCCGGATAAATATCTACCGAATAGATATTGTATTCCTCAGGATTTATCTTATTGATGCCTCCGTGAGGCGGATTATCCTTTATACCTAATATATGCGTATAATATGAATGAGTAGTCTGATAAGCAATACGATCATGGTTCAACCGTTCCATAATATCAATCTCTCCTCCTTTGGGCCACTCCGCTTTTTCGGGAAGCATCCATATAGCCGGCCATGCCCCCTTAGCGGCTTGCAATCTGGCACATACTTCTACTCTTCCGCCCGTAAACAGTTTCTTTCCTTTGGTATATACACCACCGGTCAGATAAGGAGCCGTATCATTTTTCTGAGTATGATTGGCTATTCCACGAAGTATCAGATTCCCATCCTGCATAGCATAACATGAATCATAATAAGACATATAGTTGTTCCAATCGGATGTTCCGCGAGGTATCTTAGTCCATACCGATTCGTCAAAACTGTTTTTTTGATCAAAGTCCTCCACCCATACCAGCTTCCATTCTTTACTTTTAACCGATGTCTTACAAGCACTCATCAAACAAACCAGCCCCATGCAGGCCCAAACAAATAAAAGGCTTTTTCTCATAGTATTTAACGTGAGTTCGAAATAAGAATAAATATATTTCACTTATAATTAGAAACATAGCGATAAAAGTATTAAATTTATAGTGCTGAATTATAACATTTAAACGATTACCACTATGTTTCCAGAGTCTAAAGTTACAGAGATTTATTGTATGGCCGATGATTTTTGCAAGGAATTTACATTGCAACAGGAAAAATATATGATTAAGGATATGAAGACCATGCATCGTAACAAACCCAACCGTATGAGTGATGCAGAGATTATGGTTATTCTAATCCTGTTTCACTCCGGTGGTTTCCGTTGTTTCAAGCATTACTACAAGGAGTATGTCTGTAAACATCTGAAACACCTTTTTCCTCGTCAGGTTTCTTATAACCGTTTTGTGGAACTGGAGAAGGAAGTATTGCTTCCCATGACCATATTCATCAAAAGAGTACTGCTGGGAACTTGTACCGGCATCAGTTTCGTTGATTCCACTCCCTTATGTGTATGTCGTAACCAAAGAATCTTGATTCATAAGACATTTGAAGGGCTTGCCGAGCGTGGAAGATGTTCTATGGGATGGTTCTTCGATTCAAGCTGCATCTGATAATCAATGACAAGGGTGAAATCCTCAATTTCATGTTCACGCCTGGAAACGTGGATGACCGGGAACCGTTGAAACAGGGTAGGTTTCTGGAAAACATCAAAGGAAAACTATGTGCAGACAAGGGATATATAGGTCAGGCTCTGTTTGAAAACCTTTTCCTTAATGGCATACAACTTGTTACTAAAGTTAAAAATAATATGAGGAACTCACTGATGAGTATTGCCGACAAGATTTTGCTAAGAAAAAGAGCCTTGATTGAAACGGTCAATGACGAACTGAAGAACATCGCACAGATTGAACACTCAAGACATCGTTCATTCAGTAACTTTATAGCCAACTCCTTGTCGGCTATCGCGGCATACTGCTTTTTTGAAAAGAAGCCCGCCATTGACGTAAAGTTTGTCAATGACGGACAACTTGCTATTTTTTGATTTTATTTCGAACTCACGTTATTTATTTCTATCTGATTAAAAAACAATGCCGTATCAAACGAAATATAATCTCATTCAATACGGCTAATTATCTATTAATAATGTATTTATTTCGCCAGGCTATAAACCACATCCATTATCTTCTGGCCTATTTCATCTGCCGCCTCCATGGTTGCAGCCTCAGAATACACACGGATAATAGGTTCGGTATTACTCTTACGCAAATGTACCCACTTGTCCGGGAAATCTATTTTCACACCGTCTATGTCGTTTATCTCTTCATCCTTATACAGTTCCTTCACCTTGGCCAGAATAGCGTCCACATCCGTTTCCGGAGTCAGATCAATGCGATTCTTGGCAATGAAATAAGGAGGATAAGTAGCACGCAGTTCACTGACTTTCTTCCCTTCATGCGCCAAATGGCTCAGGAATAAAGCAATTCCCACCAATGCATCACGTCCGTAATGACTTTCAGGATAGATTACTCCACCATTTCCTTCACCTCCAATCACAGCATGAGTCGCTTTCATCTTGGTAACCACATTCACTTCCCCTACAGCCGAAGCATTGTATTCACAGCCATATTTACGGGTCACATCGCGCAAAGCACGGGTAGAACTCAAGTTAGAAACGGTATTTCCGGGAGTATGTTTCAATACATAGTCTGCCACGGTCACCAATGTATATTCTTCGCCATACATTTTTCCATCCTCACAGATCATAGCCAGACGGTCAACATCCGGGTCTACAACGAAAGCCACGTCACAACCGCCTTTGGCCATCAATCCCATAATGTCCCCCAGGTTCTTTTCCAAAGGTTCCGGGTTATGCTGAAAATCACCGGTCGCTTCACAATAAAGCTTTTCTACATGCTTCACTCCCAACCTTTCCAACAATTCAGGAAGAATAATACCGCCAACTGAATTAACGCAATCTATAGCTACACGGAAATTGGCCTTACGGATAGCATCCACGTCTACCAGTTTCAAAGCCAAAACACTATCTATATGTTTCTGATTGTAGGTATTGTCTTCGCGATAACTTCCGATGTGGTCTATATCGGCAAACTCAAACGCTTCCGCTTCTGCTATACGCAGCACTTCATTTCCTTCTTCCTTATTCAGGAATTCTCCATGCTCATTCAGCAACTTCAAAGCGTTCCATTGTCTGGGATTGTGGCTGGCAGTCAAAATAATGCCACCGCACGCTCCTTCCATGGTTACAGCCAGTTCTGTAGTCGGTGTAGATGCCAGTCCGATATTCACCACATCAAACCCCATTCCCATTAAAGTACCGCATACCACGTTCTTCACCATCTCACCGGAGATACGTGCGTCACGTCCTACTACAATTTTATTACTCTTTACTGTGGTTGTTTTACGTATCAGCGTTGCATAAGCTGATGTAAATTTCACTATATCCAGCGGGTTCAAACCTTCCCCCACGTGCCCACCAATGGTTCCACGAATTCCGGATATTGATTTAATTAATGTCATCGTGCTAATTGATAAGTTATTTCATAGTAACAAGGATAGACAGAAGCAGAAGCGTCAGACTGTCCTTCACTGTGAGGTACAATCAGTCTGATCTTAGAACGACCGGAAATCTCCCTGCCGACCTTTATGTAATTGAATGGAATCAACCATCCTGAAGGTACATAAGGTGTACCCCAAACTGTATACATTATACCGGAGGTGAATGTAGCTGAAAAAGATTTTCCGCTTTTTGTCAGCATCATAGCATCCGGATAAACCATTTGAGAATTCCCATAGTCTGTATTCCAAGACAAAGAATCTATTCCATCCGAAGTAATCTGTTCCTCCACATACCGGACCAGAATCTCATAACGACCGTCTTTCAAACGCTCTCCGTTTCCCTCTTCCACAATCTGCATATAAACACCTGTTTCCGAGAAAAGGACAAACTGGTTTTCATCCACATTGGTCGTAGAATCCTGTTCCTGGAACTGTTCAAAGCTGATCACATTGATATCTTCCCGTTCAATAAATCGTTTGATAGCTTCTCTCTCTTCTTCTTTCATTTCAGCATAGGTCTTTCCATTATTGCAAGACTGGAAGACCAGCCCTAAAAGAAACACAGATGCGAACAATATACCTAATTTCTTCATTCTAAGTTCTGTTATTTTCGGGCAAAATTAATAAATAAGCCCCTAACTTTTATATTGTTTGTATGCAATTATACTAAAATAACTATTTTTTTGCCAGAAGCAGTTCCTCGTACTTCACCAAAGCCTGTTTAAACAGGTCGATGGCTTCATCCATTGTTCCATAAAACTCCCCACCGGATGCATTCAGATGACCACCTCCATTAAAAAACTCGGCAGCCACTTTATTACAAGGGAAAGCACCTACAGAACGCAGAGATACCTTTATCATATTCTTTTCCGTATCCTCACGCAAGAATACGGAGAAAATAATATTCTTTATGGAAAGTGGAATATTCACAAACCCTTCCGTATCTCCTTTTACATACTGGAATTTACTTTGCTCCTCTTTTGTCAGCCAAACCAATGCCGAATTGAACTGAGGAAATACTTGCATCTTGTCGTACAGCACATATCCCATCAGGCGTAAACGCCCTTCAGAATACGTATTATAAACTTTACGATAAATCTCATCCTTATCAATGCCTTTCGAAAGCAGTTCGCTGATAATGAAATAAATCTCACGGTCATTAGAATTATAAGTAAAGCCACCTGTATCGGTCATCATCCCCGTATAAATACATTCAGCACCTTCCTTGGTGATATCCTCAAAATACCCCAGACGGCATATCAACCGGAAAACCAATTCCGATGTAGAAGATATTTCAGGATGAGAAATAATGATTCTACAAAAGGCTTCCGGATTAAGGTGATGGTCAATCATCATTTTGCGTGCCGGCGACTGAGCCACAGCATCCGCCATCGCATCAATACGAGACAATGCATTGAAATCCAGACAGCAGATCACATCCGCCTCATTCAGCAGCTTATTGGCAAATTCAGTATATTTATCGTACCGGATTATATCCTTGGCTCCCGGCATCCATCTCAGAAAATCCGGAAAAGCATTGGGAACAATGACATTCACCGTCTTTTCCTGTGATTCCAAAAAATGCCATAATCCTAACGAGGAGCCAATGGCATCACCATCCGGTGACACATGGGTAACAATAACTATTTTATCAGCTCTTTCAAACCATTTTTCGGCATGGTCTATATTAGCCTGTGCAATTACTTTTGATAACATATTCAATCTTTTTCTTTTGAAATGGCAAATTTACAAATTAATTCTTTATTCACAGAAGAATACGGTAAGAACCTTTCGGAGACATATCAATATAATCCAATCCCAAACCTCTACACTCGTCCTTTAACAAATTCAATCTATACCCACCGAGCGAAGCATCCAGTATAACCTTCCTTATTTTAAATATTTTTTGTAATGGAGCAATTTTTCCTTTAAAACCTTTACACAAGTACATATAATCAATATCCAACAAACTATCAACCGATCTGCTCCGCCAGCGGTTATCCACCAAAACACATATATTCATACCTTTATAATGATAAATGCTATCCTGTTGCCAAACATCTTTTTGAGGGGAAACTTTTACTTGCGAATGGGCCAGGATTAACTGAAAAGACTCCTCTTTCATATAATATAGACAACCTGAAAATCCTATAAAAAGATTGATTCCACACAAAACAGTAATCAACGATTTCCGTGAAGGAGATAACAGATAAGATAATACCACAAACAATAATACATAAAGAATACCAACCTGAAGCAAAGACAAATGTATATCGCCGGAATGTGATACAGGCAAATCCCCCACCCATTGCATACTGTCATTCAGCAACCGCAACACCCCGTTCAATCCTTTTACCACCCATATATGCAATACCGTAAAAGGAGACAAGACAAAACTTGCTACCGTTCCATAAATTATAACAAGCACTAAAGGTGCCACTATCAGATTGGCCGGTAAAAAATAAACAGGAAAATAAGCGAATTTATAAATAACCACGGGAGCTGTCCCTAACTGTGCCGCCAGCGAAACTGCCACTATCCCCCAAATATAACGAGGTACAGGGTGACGCACCCGCCAATACCGGGAAATGACAGGATAAATAAACAAAATTGAAAGTACAGCCAGAAATGACAACTGGAACCCGGTATCAAAAAGATAAAAAGGATTGTAAAGCAGCATAAAGAATGCCGCTACAGACAAGGTATTCAATGACAAAGTCCGTTCTCCTGCCGCACGCGCCGCTGTCATTAACATACACATCACCACCGCCCGTATAACCGAGGGAGGCAAGCCCACTAAAAAAGCAAATGTCCATAACAACAACACAATAATGCCACACTTTACCCATCGCAGCAGGCAACTTCTATCCAGCGGACGCAATATCCAACACAATAATCCCCACAAAACAGCTATATGCATTCCTGACAAAGCCAAGATATGGCTCACTCCCGCCACTTGATAAGTTTCACGTAAATCCTCACTCAGTTCCTCTTTATAGCCAACAGTCAAAGCCGACAATACGGCAAATTCATCTCCCGAGAATCCCCACTTCCGATAACTGTCCAGTATTTTCTCTCTCCATACACCTGCCCGCTGTTTCCATGTCAATGCCGATTTCTTGCCTGTCCATTGCCAATACCCCGGAAAGATTACGGCCGTTCCGCTAATTTGCTGTCTGAAAAGATAAGCCGCATAATCAAATTCTCCCGGAATCACCTCTCTTTCAGGAGTCGAGATACGTGTATAAAAGTTCAAATGGTCTCCACATCGTAAATTTACAGAAAGACTATCTTTCATAATATAAACTAGTATCATACGATTAACAGGAACCATCCCCCTCTCAGACATTTCTTTATCTATCCGCAATTTACAGAGATATGTTTTGGCCTTTTCTTGCGGAACATCCACTATCACCCCTTGATACATATTCTTCCCTGATGACCATTCATAGTCCACCCGTTGCCATTTTTGCTGTAGCAACAATGCCCCTACACAAAATAGAAACATAAAAACCATGCCTCCAAATAACCATCGGGAAAGGTAGCCTTGCCATTTCATCAATACAATCAAGCCAATCAAGCACCCCAATATTCCCGTGCCAGAAACAAGCACAGGCAAGGCGCCTTGAAAAAAATGATCGGATACAAAAATTCCGGCGACTAGAGGTATAGTCAACCGGAACATGGAACAAAGCTTTACAGCCGCTATATTTCGCACTTTGTTTTTAAGCTCAAAGAGATTTCAACCGATGTATCATGTCTGACATATCAGGAGCTTTGAACACAGCATTTCCTGCCACCAGCACGTCCGCTCCAGCCTCTACAAGCTGTCTGCCGGTTTCCAGGTTCACTCCCCCGTCAACCTCTATCAATGCCTGCGAACCTGTATTCGTTATCAATTCACGTAATTCCCTCACCTTATCCAGGGTATGTACAATAAATTTCTGACCACCAAAACCGGGATTCACACTCATCAGCAACACCATATCCACGTCACGGATAATATCGGCCAACATAGCTACAGGAGTAGAAGGATTCAATGTGACAGCCGCTTTCATTCCGGCATCCTTTATCTGTTGCACCACTCTATGCAAGTGTACACAGGCTTCATAATGCACATTCATCATCATTGTTCCCAAATCTTTCACTTCTTTAATGAATTTCTCGGGATTAACAATCATCAAATGTACATCCAAAGGTTTTTCAGACAACTCGGCTACATATTTCAATACAGGAAAACCAAAAGAAATATTCGGTACAAACACACCATCCATTATATCAATATGCAGCCAGTCGGCATCACTACGATTTATTTGTTCTATATCTGCCTGTAGATTAGCAAAATTGGCAGACAACAAAGAAGGGGATATCAGAGGTCTATTCATGGTTCACTGTTCTTATTCTTTTTATACAGAACAAAGATAACCATATTTTATATAAGAACAGTGAAAAAGTTCATTTTATTTCGGCAAAGTAAACCGCACACCCAACTGTATATTAAAATTAAAAGGATGTTCCTTGCGAATCGTATTTACATTACTGCCGTCATCAAAGTAATAAACAACTCCCGGCTCCGCATAAATACCCAATTTCTCCGTAATCTTAAACTGCGCACCTGCCGCTGCGGACAAAGACCATTGCAAAGGTTTCACTTTGACATTTTCCTCCCCTCCCGAAAACTGTTCATCTTTTCCTGCATTTGATGTAGAAACACTGCCGATAATGCTCCGCTTTCCAGACACACATTTTTCTACCGCTCCACCTGCCGAGGCATACACTTCAAACCGCTTGTTACTCCATATATTCCGGTTCACTTTCAGAGGAATACCCACATAATGCAGTTTCTCTTCCCAACCATAATTGTTTTTTTCGGTTCCCGAACGTGTTTCGGATGAAAGCTGGGTATAAGTCACCCCGGTTTCTACAGCCCAATCATCACTTAAATCAAAACGAAGGGAAGCTCCAAAAGTAACAGGCATACGATATTTTATATCAGACTGCGCATCCTTTCCTTCCGACAAGTTATTGAACTGAACCAGCTTATCAATTTCAGCCCTTGTTTCCACTCCATAAGCGCTATTCATTGTTGCATTCCTTGTGCCATTAGGCAAAGGCAAATATCCATCCATACTAGTCGAGGATGAAAAGGTTCCATTACCGGTAGAAAGTCCTACCGACCAGTTTCTGTCCTTCTTTCTATGAGGAGCCACGTAAGCGTAATTCGTTTTGGCAGCCGAATAGGAAGATCTGCCGGCCTGTTTCTGCTGTTTTTGTTCCACTATAACAGATTCCTCTTTCTGCTCTTCAATATAATTTTCCTCTATTTGTATCTCTTCCACCTCTTTATTTAGCAAAACCTCCTGTTCGGCAGCCAATGCCTCTGCCTTAGCAACCCCACCAACTTTTACATGTTGTTTTTTCCCAGAGCGGGCAGCAGGAACTACCAAGGCCATAGGTTGCTCAGGAGTGATTGATCCCGGCACCAACTCATCGGGTTCGTGCATTACATTCAACTCTGCCGACTGTTTCTCCAAATAGTTTGCAGAAGGTGACTGCCAAAACCATACGGTCAATGAAGACACAACCACTAACAAGGCAACAGCTGCTACAGCCTGCCAGCGGCGCCACATCGGAATTACTTTCGGAACCGTATCCAGTTCCTTTTCCAACTGTTCCCAAAGATCAGCAGGAGCCGGTTCCGAATAGCCCTCCATCCGGGTGCGGAAATTTTTTATCCATTTATCTTTTTCTTTCATTCCTATATCCTCTTTCTATAATCATTTATTTTTTTCATCAATAAGGTTTTGGCTCTGTATAATTGAGATGATGAAGTATGTTCTGTAATTCCTAGCATTTCAGCAATCTCCTTATGTCCCTTTTCTTCTAATACATATAAATTAAAGACCGTTCTATATCCATCCGGAAGCTCTTTAATGAATTGCATTAAAACAGATTGGGGTATTTGCTCAAAATCATCCTCATCTCCATCTATCACATCGGGCAACTCTTCGACTATCACTTCCTGATTTGTAGAAGCTTTCTTGCGAAGATAGCCCAGTGCTTCATTTACCATAATACGTGTCAGCCATGCTTTCAATGACCCCTCTCCTTTATAAGTAAACTGACTGAATGAACGAAATATATTCAAAAATCCATCATGTAAGACATCCTGTGCCACTTCCCTATCACCTGTATAACGAACACAAACGGCCATCAATTGCCCGGCATAACGCTCATACAATTGCTTGCGTGCAAGGTTATCACCCTTGCCGCAACGTTCCACCAATTCTGTTTCATTCATTGTTTGTGACACTTCTTTATTGGATAAATGATAAGACTGCAAAAATACTGCATCCGGAAGAATAAAATTTTTGCTTAAGCAGATTTAACATTTTTACAAGCAGTAAACTTACTATCTTCGCATTTAAGCCATAGAAACAATTCTAGAAACAGAGAATATGAGAAAATATAAAGCGACAGTTATTGTTATAATTATGGTAATGCTGATTCCATTTATACAATCTTGCCTGGATGACTATGATGATGACATCTACGACATGCAGGCAGGAATGCCTTTTAACGCCGCTTTAGCAACCGTAGTGACCCCCAGCGAAATACCCGGTGAAGCAATGATAGAAAGCGATAATGATGGAGTAGCATACGTAGTGAATCCCGATAAATTAACACGTTTTGAAACAAATAATCCGGGGCAACGTATTTTTTATACCTATATAAATGCAGACAATCCGACCGGAGATGCAAGTAAGAAAGGACCTTTTATTTCTATAGATTACTTGCAGAAGATTTTAACCAAACGAATGGATACATTAAAAGAAAATGAGGAAGATATTTACGGACATGATGGAATCAACCTCATCACTCCCATTATGGGTAAGACACACCTGACCCTTATGTTCCAAATATTAGGTTTCAACTCTAATATCAAACATCGGATCAGCCTTGTAGCCACAGAAGGAACTGTTCCTGACGCAAACGGATATATGGCCGTAGAATTACGCCACAATGCCGAAGGTGACAGACAGGAATATCCGAGTTCCGGTTATGTATCCTTCCCTTTATTGGATGTTCCCGGATATAAAGAGGGTAAGCTACAAGGATTTAAAATAAAAATGAATACCATTAACAATGGCGAAGAAACCGTTACAGTAAGTTATAATAAAAGTAAATCTACAAACTTTCCGTTCATACAGAAAGGTATATCCAACACAAAAATTAAATGATTCTTAACAACTCCTTGTCTTATTGTAACGAAAAGGCTGTATCCGAAAATCTTTCGATACAGCCTTTATCATTTATTCTACCTTATTATTATCCGAAGTTCTGTAGCCTCTCAAAAAATCAGCCACATTCATACGTTTCTTTCCTGCCAGCTGCAAAGTAAGCACATTAATAAAACCATCTTTTACAGCCACCTGAAAATAGGTCTTCATATCCGTACGGATATCGCCTATATTCATCTCATGGGAAGCAAAAACTTTCTCCGTTTCATATATTTTTAAAACCTGACGTGTTCCATCAGCCACACACAGTTCGGTCCATGCAGCCGGATAAGGAGACAGCCCGCGAATAAAGTCATAAATCTGCTTCACACCTTTATTCCAGTCTATACGGCAAGTTTCTTTAAATATTTTCGGTGCCGGACGCAACTCCGTTTCCTGCCGGATCAAACTTTCCTGAGGAACAGGTTTCACACTTCCATTCAAAATAGCATCCACGGTTTCCAAAACCAAATCTCCCCCCAAATACATCAGCTTATCATGTACTATTTCCACATTATCCGTATCAGCAATAGGAACGCGCACCTGTTGGATAATCTCACCGGTATCTATCTCATGTTTCAAGAAAAAAGTCGTAATACCAGTTTCCGTATCTCCGTTTATCACCGCCCAATTTATAGGAGCAGCTCCTCTATATTGAGGTAATAAAGATGCATGCAAGTTAAATGTGCCCAAACGCGGCATATTCCATACTATTTCGGGAAGCATACGGAAAGCAACTACAATTTGTAAATCGGCTTGTAAAGACCGGAGTTCCTCTATAAAAGCCTCATCCTTCAATTTCTCCGGCTGAAGTATCCTCAGACCTTGAGAAACAGCATATTCTTTCACCGGACTAGGTTGCAGCACACTGCCATGTCGTCCCATCGGTTTGTCGGGCATAGTTATCACACCTACTACATTATAGCCTCCTTCAACCAATCTTTTCAGGCTCTCCACCGCAAAATCGGGAGTACCCATATATACGATCCGCAAATCTTTCTTTTCCATATACTTACATTATTTAATCTTCAGAGAAATCAACCAACACCTGCCGGTACGAATTAAATATTTTGGACTTGGAAACAAACCCTTTGTATTTTCCCTCTTCATTAATCACAGGCAGGTTCCAGGCCTTTGTATCATCAAACTTCTTCATCACTTCTTCCATTGAATCAGTAACATTGATCCGTGCCGGAGGAGAAATCATAAATTTTTCCACCTTGAAACGATGGTATAATTCCTGACGGAACATAATATTACGGATATCATCCAATACCACAATGCCCAAAAGTTCTCCATTGACATCCACTACCGGAAACAAATTGCGTTTAGCCTGCGAAATGACTTTAACCATTTCACCTAAATCCATATCAGGACGCACTTTCTCAAAATCAGTTTCAACCACACTGTCAATATTCATCAGAGTCAATACGGCCTTGTCTTTATGATGCGTTATCAATTCACCTTTCTTAGCCAAACGCATAGAATAAATACTATGCGGCTCGAATATCATAATGGTAAGATAAGAGCTGACAGATACCATCATCAGCGGAAGGAACAAATCATACCCGCCAGTCAGTTCTGCAATCAGAAAAATACCAGTCAGCGGAGCATGCATTACTCCCGACATCAATCCCGCCATTCCCAACAAGGCAAAATTTTTCTCCGGGATATAAGGACCTACATGCAGTTCATTACAGAAATGAGCGAAGATAAACCCGGTGATACACCCCAAGAACAAACTGGGAGCAAAAATTCCCCCGCAACCACCACCGCCATTCGTTGCACTGGAAGCAAAGACTTTGAAAAGTACAATCATGGCCAAATAAACGAGTAACAAATTATCGAACCCATAAAAGATAGAGTTATTCATTACTGTATTCCAGTCATGATTGGTTACGCCATTCAGCAATAAATTAATAGTATCATATCCTTCACCATACAATGGAGGAAACAAGAAAATCAATATGCTCAGCATTGCACCGCCTATAGCCAGCTTGATATACGGATTACTATATCGACGAAATATATTCTCCACAGAATTCATAGCCCGCGTAAAATACAAAGAAACCAACCCGCACGCAATGCCTAACAGAATTGCCGAAGGAATGCGCTCCATCAGAAACGGTTCATCCATATGGAACTTGAACATGGCATCGGGACCGGTAAGAATATAAGAAACAGTAGCTGCCGTGACACAGGAAACAAGAAGAGGCAACAATGATGCCATCGTCAGATCAATCATCAAGACTTCCAAAGTAAAAACCAAGCCTGCAATAGGAGCCTTAAAAATACCGGCCACAGCACCTGCCGCACCACACCCCACCAACAGCATCAGGGTCTTATGCTCCATCTTGAATACACTTCCCAAATTAGAACCGATAGCCGATCCGGTCAGCACAATCGGAGCCTCTGCACCTACGGAACCACCAAAACCGATAGTAATGGCACTGGCTATCACAGACGACCATGTATTATGCCGCTTGATGCGGCTTTGGCGACGGGATATGGCATATAATATTTTCGTCACCCCATGACTGATGTCATCTTTCACAATATAACGAATGAACAATCCGGTAAGAAAAATACCAAAAACCGGATACACCAAATACAACCAGTTGACTCCTGTAGAATCAAAATTTTCAGTCAGAAATTCCTTGATCCATTCTACTAGAAACTTCAGAAACCATGCGGCCAATGCCGTAAAAATACCAGCAAGAAAACTTAATATAAGAATAAAGTGTTTCTCTTTTATCTTCTTTTCGCGCCATAAGATAAAGCGCTGTAACCAACTTTTCTTATTTTCGTCTATAATTGCGTCCATTCCTTTTTTTACTCTCTAATAATCTTCACTTCTCCCCCTTTACCCAGTTTGATAATGCTGGATGGTTTGGGATGCCCCACTTCATCTTGTCTATACTCCACAATATAGTCTACAGCTTGTTTTACTTCTTCACTGATTTCACTGAAGTTGGCAGGTGAAGGCTGACCGCTGATATTGGCAGAAGTCGACACAATAGCTTTACGAAACCGGAAACAAAGTTGTTTGGAGAATTCCTCAGCCGTAACACGAATACCTACACTGCCGTCCTCAGCCAGCAAATTCTCAGCCAGATTACGTGCCCCATCATAAATAATAGTCAATGGTTTTGTGGTAAACTCAATCAAATCCCAAGCTACCGCAGGTACATCACTAACATAAAAATTTACTTTTACCGTACTGTCCACCAATACAAGCATCGCCTTACTGTCAGCACGCTTCTTTATATCATAAACTCGTTTCACCGCCTCCGGATTAGTTGCATCACAACCTATTCCCCAAATAGTATCAGTAGGATAAAGAATCACTCCTCCCTTCTGCATCACTTCACAGGCTCTCTTCAAATCCTCTCTAAAATCTCCGTTCATATCGTTTTTTATTATTTGGTTCTCATTTTAACAAGTTGCAAATGTAGCAAATCCTCTTGATAATGACGAGTTAAACCCGAAAAAAAGATACCTTGATTGTTTTCCGAAACAGTCAAGGCATCTTGTCCACACAATAAGGATACTAATTCTCCCTTTATCTTCTATTTTAAAACAAAGTATTCGTATCCTCCACCAGCCTGCCCATAGCCCAAGCCGCCCGGATATTCAGTTCTCTATCCAAAATCAACACATCGGCATCCATATCTTTCTGCAATGCCCCCTTCCGGTCATCCACTCCCATAATCCGTGCCGGAGTTTCAGAAGCCATCCGCACGGCATCGGCCAGCGGAATACCAGCTTTTACCATTGTCCGTACCAATACATCCATGGTTGCTATGCTACCTGCCAATGAAGAATGATCAGCCATTTTGCATACACCATCTTCTATAATCACATTAGGATCTGTTATTTCCATTCCATCAGCAGCGGCATATGCCAAAGCATCCGTAACCAAACAAGTTTTTTCCACTCCCTTCAACTTATAAGCCAACCGAAGAATAGTAGCAGGTAAATGGATACCGTCGGCAATCAATTCAATGGTCATTCCGTCTGTCAGATAAACACTTTCCACTGTCCCTTCGTATTTATATTCACGACATTTATGGAATCCCGGCATACCGTTATAGAAATGGGCAGTATGAGTAAACCCAGCTTCAAACGCAGCTTTTATCCCCTCGTATTCCGATTCTGTATGTGACACAGCCACTAATATACCTTTTGATTTCAAATAGCGGGCAAATTCCAACGCGCCCGGAAGTTCAGGTGAAGCGTCCCAACGCTTGATGCAGTCAGTACTTTCCAATAAAGAAGTATATTCCTCTTTATCAGGATTCTTCAATTTCCCGGCAAACTGCTCACCTGCTCTTTTCGGATTCAGATAAGGACCTTCTACATGCAACCCCAACACAGGACTGTCCTTCTCGTTCATCAAGGTTTCGCACACAGTTACCGCCTTACGGATTTCTGAAAAAGGAGAAGAAGACAAAGTTGGGAAAATACTGGTCGCCCCATGCTTCTGATGCGCTTTTACAGCTGCGCGAAACGCCTCTTCCGTACATTCATTAAAATCGTGACCACCACCGCCATGAGCATGCATACACACATATCCGGGTACAATATACATCCCTTTAGCATCAATCAATTTTGCACCGATCAGTGCCAGGTCACAGTTAGTCACTTCCAATATTTTATTATCCCGTATCAGTACAGAGCCTTCGTCCAGCCAACCTTGCGGAGTAAAAATCTTGCCGTTAATAATTTGAGTCAACATGATTAGCGAGTATTAGATAATATTTATTCAACGTTTTTTTGTAACAACAAAAGTAAACACTTCTATTGAAAAAGAAAAGTAAAACCTTTATTATCTTTTTTGTTTCTTCAATGAGAATATAGGCAAAAACAAAAATATTCCAAGTATAGACATAACTAACCCGCCTATAGTACCTGCTGCCAAAGGGAACCAGAAAGCCTCTTTTCCATCTCCCACCATAAAAGGAATAAATCCCAGAATAGTAGAAACGACCGTCAGAAAGATAGGCAGAATTTTCGAATTCCATGCCTTGGTGAAGGCACGTACCGGTAATAACAGAGGATACCTTTTTCTTATCGCATTATATTCATTTAGAATATAAATACTGGCATTTACTGTAATACCGCAAAGTAATACAAAAGAAGCAAATCCCCCCTGATCAAAATTCAGTCCGAAAAGATAAAACGTAAGGAATACGCCGATATAGGATATCGGAATAACAAAAATGATAGCCAAAGGCTGTTTCAAGGAATTAAACAAAATAGCCGTCGTAAAGAAAATAATGGCGATTACAATCAACAGCAATGCGTATTGCTTGTTATCTTTCTTATTCCATGACCAGTAATCCTGCTCATTTTCGGCTGTATATCCCATAGGCAATATCTTATTAAATTCTTCCAAGTCTTTCTTCAACAGTTTTTTTCCTTGTTCGGAAGAACCGATATATTCATATTGCAGACAAAGCCGGTATTGCTGGTTTTCTTTAGCGACTTTCTGAGGTGACTGTCCCTTCCGGACAGTAGCGAAATCAGCCAGTTTATAAGAACGGCCATCAATAAAAAAGGGTATATTGACCAATCCCCATACATCATATCGTTGTCCCTGAACCGATGAAAGTTTCAATTGCTCCGTCTGACTATCAAACAACACGTTACCACAATAAATATCCCTTCCGAAAACAGGGCGCAAAGCGGCGAACAGCTGCGTGGCTGTAATATGCTCTTTCGCCATCCTCAACCTGTCCAAATCCAGATAGAACTCGCTATAATCATCTTTCCACCAAGAGAACTCCGAATTTACCGTAACCTCTTTAATACGACGGTGTAATAACAACTTCTCTTTCAGCTGTTCTGTCCAATAAGAAAGTTCGTCATAATTATATCCATACAGTTTCACACGGAAACTTCCCGCACTCTCACGCACATCGTTACTGAAGCCCTGATCCTGCAAACCATATACACTCCAGCTACCACCTCCCAAAGTCAGTGCCTTACTGATTATATTAGCTTTCAAAGTATACGGGAATCCGCTCCGCTGATTTTCTTTTGTAAAATAAATCTGGATATTAGCCTGACGCGCATTATAGATATACGTCTGAAACTGCCTGATTTCCTTGAAATCGCTCAGATAAGTTTCCATCCTCTTAATCAGCACATTCATCTGCTCCAATGTACTGCCATTAGGCAACGTAGCATAAACGGAAAGCACCACTTCACCTTCATCACGATTGAAATAACTTCCCTCGTATACTTTTTCCGCAAAAAGACGGAGGCTGCCACCTAAAGCCTTGTTGATTACCGGCTTTACCTTATCCTTGAAGGTAGGATTATCAAATACCTTATTATAATATTCCACCCATTTACCTTCTCCTTCCATCTTCTCGGGCAGCATAAATACAGGCAGACCGAACCCCAGCAGCAATAATAGGCAAGCTATCACCCTGAAACGGCATAAATAATAAATCACCCCTTGATAGAAACGGGTAAAATAGACAGTCAACCGTTTCATAAAAGTGGGTCTGAGCAGAAAACGTCTTCTTTTTCTTCTCTTTTTCTTCTCCAAACCTATTTTATCAATCATGGACGGAACAAAGAATAATGCAACAAACAAAGATACTGCCAGATTGATAATGACCACCGCTGCAAAATCCTGCAAGTTCAGACGTATCTTCTCATCCAGAAAGAAAATAATAACCAATGCCCCGATAGTAGTCAGCGTGGCCGCCAGTACAGAAACAAACGCCTTCAGATTGCGGCGATGCAGAATATGGTCTGTCATCACTATCGTATTATCTATCACCAAATTCAATGAGATGGTAATACCCGCCAATGAATAAAGCTGCATTTCCAGACCAAATGCATAATAAAGAATGACGGCAACAGATATATTAACCGCCAGACTGGTCACAATCAGGAACAGATAACGCAGATTTCGTGTTATCAACGCTACAAACAGCAATAAAATCAATACGGTCAGTCCGGTACGGAAATAAATCTTATCCAATTCTTTCTGAATATATTCCGTAGCGTCATAACTGATATGTACCTCATAGCCCGGAGGCATCTTCTGTTGCAACTCACCCATAAGGTGCTTCACTTCCCCACTTAAATTTAATTGATTGGCAGTTTCCTCGGCCGTGATATACAGGTAGACAGAATTCAGCCCGTTTATCCGGTAATAACTTTGCGGTCGTTCTTCCACATGCCTTACCTTTATCAGTTTATCCAGCGTAACCATCGTTCCATCTTCGGCTTGCAGTTGAATGGCTCCCGGTTCAAATTCCATTTCTTTTTCAGTAGATGTACGTACCAGTCTGATCCACTCTCTGCCCTCCGCACCTTTTTCAATAGAACAGATCCCCAGAAACTCTTTTTCATAATGGCGGTTAATGGCCCGTTGCACAGCCTGCAGTGTGATTCCCAAACGTGAAAGCTGGTCACTGTCATACTCCAACTGCCACTCCATAGGTGTAGCTCCATTCAGTTCCACTTTATAAATCCCCTTCAACTGTCCCAATACCGGCTTGATATTCTCTTCCGCATACTGCTGAATCAAAATAGGATTGGCAGGCGCATTCAGTGTATAAGTAATAAAAGGTCTGGATGCCTTATCATCCGAACGTCGCGTACTGATTTGAGGATAACTCACCCCCCTCGGGCAGCTGAGGCCAGGTCTGTCTGATGATGGTAGACACTTCAAAGCGGGTAACGTCAATATCCGCATGCTTGTCCAGTTCCAAAGAAATTGAGCCGCTGCCGTTATCCGAAGTAGAGTTCACCTTCCTGATACCCTTTACTCTGGCCATCATCGCCTCCAGTTTACTGGTAACCTCCGCCTCAATAACCCGTGACGAATTGCCGGGCATACTGAAAGAAACAGTCAGACCGGGCAAGGTACGCGACGGCGCCAGCTTAACCGGCAACAGCGGTACTAATACCACCCCTATCAGTGACAGGCAGACAAATGTCACTATCAAGGTAAACGAGGAGAGGTTACGCGGATTACTCATCGATAAATTCCTGTATTAAAATCAAACTTGTCCGCAAGGGAAAAACCGGACTCAAAATCGTGCAGCGTCAGTTTACGTATCTTATAATAATTCAACCAATAATTCTGCAAAGCCGAAATATAATTTTTCTGCGCCTCCTGCTGGCGGTTCAACGAAAGAGTAAGACTATTCACATCCGCCTTTCCGATGATAAAACGTTGGCGTGTCTGCTCGTATGCCATTACGGCAAGATCCAAAGCCTCCTCCGCACTCGCAATCAAACTCTGCTGAATATTAAAATCATTCACCGTCATAATCACCTCTTCCTCCACACTCAGTTCTTCCTGACGGGCGGCAATCCTCACCACATTCAGATTATTTCTCGCCATATTATATTTACCCTTTCTCACCCCCCAGTCAATCAAAGGAATAGAAACACTGACAGAAACCAAGTCCTGTTGCAAAGGATGTCTGTAGGCATCTCCCAGTTTATCCGCCACCTGGTTAAAACCCACACTGGCATTAAAACTAGCATTGAAACGGGATTCTTTCTTTGTCTTGTCCACATTCTGTTCCGCTTCCAGCACATTCTGCCGTTGTTCCAGGAAAGTAGGATTATTCTCTTTGGCCCGCATCAACGCATCATCTACGGGAATCATCTTTCCTGTGGGACGTCCCGGTATATCCAATTCAATCACGGTATTCTTATCCAGATTCAGAAAGGAAGCCAATGAAAACATAGCGCGTTTCAAAGCAATCTGCGCATTCTGCAACGTATTATGCGCATTCACTTTGTCCAGTTGCAATGTCAGCAAATCGGCACGTGATATGGCTGCTATCTTATGACGCTGGAGCCCGATGCTATAAAGGGTATCACTGGACGCCACATTCTCCTCCGCCAAGCGGTAATCCGCCTGTGCCATAGCTAACGCAAAGAAATAAGTCACCGCTTCTTCTGAAACCATTTCCGTGTTATAAATGAATTGCTTCTTCACCTTTTCATACTTCAACGGCTCTATTTTCCGGTCCCAACGAAAAGCATTATATCCCAACAGGCTCTGTTGATATCCCACACGCACAGGGATACTGGAATACTGTGTAGACTTTGAGTCACCGAAATTACGCATAAAGTCCAGTTCCGAATCAATATAGAAAGTACCGCCCGTCCAATCCAGATTCTGTTTGATACTCAATCCACCCGATGCGCTGAACATCTGTTGTTCACGATACACATCCATATCCTCATTCGAATCATAACGCTGGGTGATATAGCGATAATATTTAGCCGGAGTCAGATCCAGCGTAAGACTCGGCAAACGGTTCGCCTTGTAAGTACGATATTCCCAATATCCCGACAAATAAAGATTCTGATATCTGAAAGCGGACAAGGAACTATCATTCGCAATCTCTATCGTGCGTTGCAAATCCAGCTTCACCACCTGCTGCGCCTTTGCTCCGAGAGACAACAGCATACACCCCACCATCCATATGCTAATGTACTTCATTTTTGTCATGTTTTCTATAAATAAACCAATATATTAAAGGAATGATAAACAAGCTGACCAAAGTTCCCACCACCATAGAGCCAATCATGGCAATAGACAAAGGCTTCTGCATCTCCGACCCCATATCCGAGGTAAACAGCAACGGAACCATTGCAAAGACAGTTGTCAGCGAAGTCATGATAATCGCTCTCAACCTGCGCCTGCCCGCTGTATGAATGGCTTCCACCAAAGGCATCCCCGCTTTCCGTAATTCATTGATGGCATCCATTTTTAAAATAGAGTCATTCACCACAATACCACAAGTCACGATAATGCCTATGGCAGACATCAAATTCAACGTGTGACCGAAAACCCATAATGCCAGCAAAGCAAAAGCCGTATCAATAGGAATTTCCATCAAGACAATCAGCGGTTGCAGGAAACTCTCGAATTGCGCGCAAAGGATAAAATACATCAGCAACAAAGAAACAAAAAGAATCACAGTCAATTCCCCCATCATTTTTTCATTCGAAAAGAAACTACCCGAGAAATCCACTTCCCATTCCTTTTCCTCACTAACCACCTCTTTTACATTCCGCATCAGTTCCGGTGCATCCTTCACATCATAAAAACTTAAAGGAATATATTCTCCGTTCTTTCCCGCCGTAATACTCTTCAAATCTTCGGCGGGCACTACCGTCACCAGATTATTCAAAGGAATATGATTCACCTCTCCGTTACCATCCGCCATCGTCCGCACCAAAGTTTCACTTAATACACTATTTACACTCTTTTCCTCTCCGGCAATACTGATAGGCAGATATTGCTGATAAGAGCGTAAAACGGAAACCTTGTTTTTTTTGAAAGCCGTGCGGAGCACCCGCGTCAATTCATCATATGATACGTTATACAACAACAGTTTTTCTTTATTGATTATCAGATTCATCTGATTCCGGAAAGCGATGCCCGTCGGAACATTACCCGCCACCCGCGTAATTTCCTTTTCCAACCGCTGCAAATGCTCCGCATCCGGTGCCTGCGACTTATTCGCCGTATGGAGTTCCGCTACCACATCCGCTTCTCCTGTCACAAACAATTTTTCAAAGATTGTTTCGGGAGGTGAGAAAGTAACCACAGCCAACGGATATTTCTCTCTTATCTCCTTCTCTAATAATTCCTGCAATGAATAGATTCCGGATGGCTTTTCCGTCTTGAAATAAAGTTCCGCTTCGGTAGACGAAAGTTCACTGCCCCCGTTCAATATATAATCCTGCATACCCACATAAGCAGCATGCTCCGTTACCCGGTCGTCCACCTGTTTCATTAAATCATCCACCCGGCGGTTGTTCTCGTCCACATGGATATTCTCATTCCACTCTATCCTTGCCACCAGTTCATTCTGGTCAATCTGCGGCATACGCTCTTTTTCCATTACATAAAAAAGAAACACACACAGTGGAAGGGTTGCCAGCGTGCCGGTCACACAAAGCTTTTTATGTGAGAACACCCAGTCAATCCCTTTATCATAAAAGCTTTCCAGCCACTCATTTTTCAGCAGATTGTCAAAACGTCTGGAAAGAAATCCCTTACTGCGGATACCGACCTTATAAAACAACAGATACAATACGGGCAGCAACATAATACCCGTAATATAAGATATCATCAATCCCACCGTGATAGAAAAAGCCTGATCCATAAAAATAGCTCCGGCTATGCCACTCATAAATATCAAAGGCACAAATACCGCAATGGTTGTAAGGGACGAACTGAGCATCGGTGTAATCATTTCCGTCGTGCCCACGGCACACGAACGTTTCAGAGAATACCCCCGTTCACGATACTGCGAAATATTTTCCGTTACAATAATGGCGCTGTCTATCATCATACCTACTGCCAGAATCAAGCCCGAAAGTGATATCACATTCAGCGACACATGACAGAAATAAAAGAAAAAGAATGTGATTACAATAGAAGTAACCATGCTGATGCCGATAATCAACGGTGAACGGACATCCCCCAGAAACAGCACAGCTACAATAAAGATAAATAGAAAGCCCAAAGAAAGATTCTGCTGTAAATTTGAAATGGTGTAGTCCAGCAATTCCGTCTGGTTACGGCTCACGCTGAACTCAATATCCGGATACAGGGATGCAAAATAATCGGTTGTTTCTTTCAGCTTCTCTTTCATGACATCCATATTTTCATCGCTCTGCTTGATAATGGCCAGCGTTACCGCCCTTTTTCCTCCGGCTACGGAACGTCCCATCTCTTTTTGCGAAACAATATCTACTTTGCAGAGCTCTTTCAACTGCATAATACGTTCCCCCTTGCGGATATAGATATTCTTCACATCCTCCGGGGTACGAAGCAGGGTAGCTATGCGAATATTATATTCATAATAACCATCCCTCACCAACATGCTTCCCGGCTCTACATTATTGGCGGAAAGTGTATTCTCTATATCCTCCACACTGATACCCGTCATGGCCAGTTTATCTTTATCAGGAACAATTTGCAAAAGCCTTCCGGGCACTCCGGTTATATCCGCCATAGCCACTTCGGGTAACTGTTCGATGCGGCGTTTCACCACATTCTCCGCCAATTCGCACAACTCCAGAAATTGTTGCTCGTCGGTTTCCTGATAAGCACCGTCGTTTTTCAAAGTCATATTGACATAAAGTACAGGAATATCCGTTGCACTCGCTTTGATAGCCTTGGGACGCGTCACTTCCTTGGGAAGACTGTTCATAGCGGCATCTATCTTCTCATTCACCTCTATAAATGCCAGATCGGTATTCACACCAAAATCAAATTCCAGACGGATAACGCCCGCCCCGTCACGAGTTTCACTTTTTTATTTCTCTCAGTCCGGCCACTTGCAGCAACTGCCTGCGCACAGGGGTAACCACCGTATTCTCCAATTCCCGTGCCGATGAATTCTCACCCGTCACCTGTATGGTAATCTGCGGTATGGCAATATCGGGCAGCAAAGATACAGGCAGCGAGAAGTAAGTCACCAACCCAACAATAAAGCAGGCGGTAAAGGCCATCAGCACCGCAATAGGACGTTGTAATAAGAACTTAACCATACTTTTAATTTTTAATCACCCTCACCGGTGCTTCATGAGCCAGATTCACATTTCCGGTAGTTATCACCTCCATACCTTCTTCCAGTCCGTCTGTGACAGTATATTCCTCCATATTCTCCAATCCCGTATGCACATAGTTCCACATAGCTTTACCCTCTTTCAGTGTAAATACCACCTGTTTGCCGGAACGTAGTACAACCGCCGTTTTGGGGATAACCAGTTGTTCGCCCACAGAACGCTTCACGCTTACCCTTACATTCATGCCGTCGAACAATTTATTACTCCCGTTCACTCTCGCCTTTATCCGTACCATTCCATTCTCGTCCACCAGCGGATTAATCTCACTGATACTTCCCTGGCGCACCCCTGCTGCCGATGCATAAGGAGTAATCTCCACCTTATCCCCCACTTTCAGCAATGGCAGCTCATTTTCAAGTACGGTGAAATCCACCTCCATATTTCCGGCATTGATTACCCGGCAGAAAGGCTCGGAAGTTTTGGGCATATTATATCTCTTTTCAAAGAGGTTGGCAATCACTCCATCGAAAGGAGCAGTCAACGTAGCTTGTTCCATATCATATTGAGCAGATTCATATTGAGCTTTGCTCTGCTCATACCCGCTTTTTACTTTTGCCAGTTCCAGCACATCAGCAGGTATCACCTTCAGATTATCGGGAGCATATCCTTGTCCTATCAACACATCCTGCATCTCCAGGGTAGCCTGTGCCAAACTATTTTTATTCTGTACCAACGTATTGTTCAACTTAAACAAATCCAATTGGGCTATTTTTTGACCTTTCCGCACTATATCCCCGTTCTTTACCCAGATATTCGCCACCACTTCCGAGGTACGAAAATACAGGTCGGCATAATCCTGTGCCGTCACTTTCCCGTTACTGATCAATTCATGATTGAAAACCTGCTTTTTCAGCGGCATCACCGTCACCTCATTGGGTAAAGAAGGAAGAACTGTTTCCACCCCTTCTTTTTCCGTTGTTTCCTTTTTTTTCTCCCGAGCAGGCAGTGAAAGAAACGGCTAATAATAAGCCTGATGCAAATATGTGTAATTTCATGATCATATTTTGTGATATCTATAACAAATAAAAACTTTTTATTTTGAAAAAACTAATTTTCGGGTACTTTTTTCAATAGTTCCCGTGCTTTCCGTCTCATCTGCTTGATAGCGGTAGATTGAATTTTCGGTTCTTTCTCCAATACCGTCTGTACCATCTGCTCCAATTTGTCACACTGATAAAAAGCCGGTTCCGCATATAAATGAGCCAATAGATAATAAGGATAAATTCGTCCGGGTAACCGATGGACAGCACGCATGAACCAATATTCCGCACTATCATAGTGCTTCATTTCCTGTTCATTTTTCCCGATAATATTTAGTATCATGGGATCGCCACTCACTTTCAAGGCCTCTTTCAGTACCTTGTTAGACAGTTCGGGTTCATGCAGTTTATGCAAGGCATGGCCATACTCAAACATAAAGCGAGCATTCCCTTTCATTTCTTTCTGAATTTCAGCATAACTTTCTACTGCTTGCCGGTAAGCTCCCGAGTGGTAAAACATACGGCTTTTGGTCCATTGCTTACAAGCTTCTACAGTCTTGGATTTCTGCTGATATTTACAGAAACAGCCATAGCTTCCGATTAACAATAAAACAGTAAACAAAATGCGAGGCCAAACTTTCTCTAAAGGAAGAACACGGATACCGCAAGCTAATACTAATATAATCAAAGCCGAAACAAACGCTGGAAATTGTAGTGGATAAGAAGAAAACGCAAATACCGCTAAAGATAGCAATGCGCCGCATAGTCCATAGATGCCTTGTTTATGACCTATGTACATGCTCCCACCTAGTATCAACAACCCGATGCAAAGCACAGGTATTCCCCAGGCAATGGCTACTTGCAGATATTCATTGAAAACATATTCGGGAGCACCTGCCACAAGTTCCTCCGTTGCCGTATAATTTCCGGCTGCAAAATAATTCTCCTGCGCTTGTCCGTAAGCAGCCGGAACACTGTTCCATCCGCATCCTGTCCATGGGTGCTCACTGACAGCTTGGGCAGCAATTTTCCACATAAACAGACGGCCGTCTGCCGAATCCTTTTTCATTTGATAAATGCCACCCAATGCTATACCGCCCAAAATAAAGGTTACTATGGCAAAAGACACTGCCTGCTTACGATGATGCCTGATATAATGCTGAATTTCCATCTTATAGTGCATACCACAAACATAAATGGAAGAGACCGCCGCAGCTATCCATGCCGAGCGGCTCATTCCGGCAGGCAACACACAAAGAATCAATAGCATGACAGCTAAAGCAACATAATAAGGTATGGTTTTCTTACCCTCTTTCCGCTTTAACCATTCATACAGGCAGATAGGGAATATCATGGCAAGGTAGCCTGAATAAGGACCGGGATTATAGAATGAACCGGTCAAAGCATAGAGAGAATGGTTGGAATAGGTAAAGCCATATACCTGACGGATGCCCCACACGGCTTCCATTCCTCCGTATAGAATAAACACCCATGAAACGACAGCCGAAAGACATTCCTTAATCCGTGCCGGAAAAAGAAATATCAACAGGGCAAAAGCTGCCGATGAAAGAACTCCACAGGCATACATCCACCGCCAGTCATCCGCCAAAATATCGGATGACAGTGAAGACGTACTACAACACACCACGCTGAGACACAACGCAACCGGTATGCCTGCCACCAATGCTATTCCATATTTCAGCCATTTATTTTCCATTTCTACCACCAAACTTGTTTCCCGTCTTCGTATGTAAAAATCCGCTCTTCTTTTCCTTGAGTATGATTTTTTAACCACAATAAAGCGCCTTTAGGCACATCATCATAATGAAGTTTATTGTCGACTGCTAATTTTCGCCCTAAACTAATCCATTTCATATTCCAATAGAACAATTCATATTCATTATCGACACATATTTCATTACTATCATGTATTATTGCATTATTACTTCCATAATATGGGTATTTACGGTAAAGTATAATACTTTCTTTTTCTGTACTAGCACACAGCTCTTTTATGGTTCCATCTTCTAAAAGAATTATAGGAAACCCTATAGGTTTATTATTCAACCGCCCATTTTGGCTGATAAATGCTAAGAAAACGATCCCCTTTCCTTCGTTTAAATAAGTTCTTATTTGATTATCTCCCCATAAAATTCCTCTCCCGACTGATTCAAACAAAACACTTCCATTCATCACCTTTGATAAAGCAACAGGAACCCAGTCATGATTATTAAAAGTACAAAGACTGATTAATTGTTTATCTTTCTGTGAAGGCACTCTAAAGGTTAAATCAGAAAGAGGCATAGCATATTCGGATGTAACGTCACATAGTGGAATATCATATTTTTTCCTATAAATCTTAGAAATCTTGTATACAACTTCATTTTTTCCTTCAGGGCCATATCCCACTTCTATAAAATCACCAGTAGCATCTTTCACCACATTCCAACAATGCGAAGAACTCCTATTAGCCCATGCCGGAACATAATCAATAGAAGCAGGGATTCCAATGGCACGTAAAGACAAAGCTAAAAATGCCGCCATATCATCACAAGTACCCCAACGGGTCTGTAGCATTTCAGCATAAGACTGTTTATAAGGATATTTAGTCATTCCTATATTATAACGCATTCCACCTAATTTTATGATACGAAGGGCCAATTCTCGTGGAGACATTAAAGAATCCAATAAATGACCAAACTTTTGAAAACCTTCCTCGCGCCAATTCGATAATGGCTCATGGTCTATACGGTAAGGCAAAATATAATGACAGAATTCATCAAATGAACAGTAATCTTTTATTTTTCCATTCTCCCATATTTTAAAAGCATATTCAATATTTTTTATTAAATAATCTCCCGTTATAACTTTTATATCTTCAATCTTACTAAAACCTGCCAACTGTCGTTTAGAAATAGAATCAAATCCATGCCAAATCTTAGAATATCGCACATCCCAACTTATAGGATCATTTTGTGGGATAATCTTCAAAAAGTTCTTATATCTATCCAACGAATCATAAGGGAGTATTGAATATTTACCAGGCATATTTTCAATCAAAAAACAGGCAGCACGGTATTTCAAGCTATCATGTTTAAAATGCTTCAACACTTTTTCCAACTCCGCTTTATTATGTTTAGCCTGCTGCAAAGCAATATCCAAATGACTTACTCCATTCGTACAAGCAGAAAGAAGAATTACAAAAACAAAATATACACCACAAACTCTCATACTACTTTATCTTTTTAAATATCCTGTCCATACGTATTTCATCCGTCACTCCATTCTTAGACTTCCATATCAATGTCGCCTTTCCTACAATATATTCCTCCGGCAAAGGCCCCCAATAGCGCGAGTCCTGAGAATTATAACAATTATCACCACCCATGAAATAATAATTGTGCATAAAAACATAATGCTCCACTTCCCGCCCATTTAAATAAAAATGTCCGTTACTTGCTATTAATTTATCTTGTTGCTCCCATTCTATAAGATTGCGATAAAGCAAATAATGTTTATCATCCATCACAATAGTATCCCCACGGGAAGGAAGATAAAAAGGACCAAAATCTTTAATACTCCATTTTAAGATGGTATCACCGGGATAAGCAAAAAAACAATTTTCCTGTATCATTTTCTCCACATTCCTCGGTTTCTCCAAAAAATGCGCCAAACTGTTTTGTGAAACTATATTTCCTAATTCCTTATCATAACCTCTGACCCTATATCGGGTGTCCCTTATTTCAACAGTATCACCCGGCAATGCGATACACCTCTTTACATAATAAAGCATCAGGTTAAACCCTATACTGTCCCATCGTTCCGGATAAGGGAAATTAAAGACCAATACCTCATTGCGTTGAAATTCACTGAATCCCTTCAAACGATCGATGTGTAGCGGCTTATGTTGCCGGGCATCACCAAGGCTGAATATACGTGGTCCTTTCAACATTTTATTGACAAGCACATAGTCACCCGGTATCAGAACCGGCTCCATGGAGTCAGAAGGTATGGCAAATGAGGCAAAAACAAATATCTGTAATAACAACCAAATAATCATCATTAACAAACTCCCTCCGGTCACACAAACCAGCAAGTTATATAAAACGCCTATGTATTTCTTTATATACCTCATTTTAAATCTTAAAAGGTTGGAAATTTCTGCCGCCCGTTCTGCATAAAGAAAATATGTTCTTCACGCCCACGGGTCAGATCGCGCAACCAGAACAATGCATTGTCCGGCACAATCCAGTCCAAACAGGTAGTATCAGCCCGCTGTTTTCCCAAACTCTTCCATCCTTCAGTACCGGCATGACAGAATAACTCATAAGTATCACCCGGAGAAATAAAATTGTCGTCATTCCGGGGCATATACTCCAGACAATCTATTACTGAAGCCCCACCCAAATCAACAACAACCTCCCCTCCTTTGTCTAAAGACAAATAATAAGAAAGAGGATCACCATCCGCCACATGCTTTGCCAGCACATGTATATTTCCTTTTTCCGTAGGACTCCCCCAAACCGCTATCGGAGAAACAGCCTTTCCATTGGCATAAAATGTCATTTCTGCCAATTCCGCATATTTATCATTGTCAGCCTTATATCTTATGTAACGGCACTTAACCGGCTTATTCAGGAAGATTCTATTCCTTGCTATCACGGGAGTATCCGCTATCTCATATAATCTCTTTCCATCTTCAAAGTCTTTCGTCATACTTCCCTCAAAAGTACCTCCCACCACATGGCTCATAAAGCTGCGCAACCAACCATATACCGGATATTTTCTATACAAACGAACCTTTACTGTTTTCTCCCAATCCGGAAGAAACGTATTTATTTCTCCACCTGCAAACCAAAAGGGGAAGCCGGAAGGATAATAATTGCCTTTGGTATATTTCATGGGAAGATATACCAGTTCCGATTCTAGATTAGGTATTTCCATCTTGCCGCTTGCCGAACGTGCACAGGCACAACTCCACCAATGCGCTTCGTGGAAATGGGCCAGATAACAAACCTCATCATCAGGAATACCGGTAAGTATGCGTAACGTATCCGGATAATATGCATAACTGACATCTTTCATATAAGGGTGATAGAATAAAAGCGGCATTGATTTCCAATCATCTCCCAGATGTGCTGCCTTTTCTTCTTGAAAACCATACATGGGCCTGTAAACCTTGCCACGTTTATACCCTCCCGTATCCCTACTCCCCCTTACAGCCTCCGAAGCTATATACCAAATAGGTACATCGCGCCCTGTCGTGTCACGAACAACATTCCACACATGTCCCCCTCTGGCATCCGTATCTTCCATACAAGGAATGCCGACAGCCCGAAATGCATAAGTCACTATATCCGCCGCATCCACGCAACTACCATATCGATGGCTGAATAAATATCTGGGACCGATATGAGGCAGTTCAAAGTCTTCACAATAAATAAAGACAGGTTCTTGTAGATGCCTGCTTACCAAATTCGCGGCCTCCACCACATCACTGCCTTTATATATGGAATCTAATAAATATCCATATTTCTTTTCATAAAGTTCACGCCATTCTTCCAGCGGTTCATCCCCTATACGATAAGGCAACAAGTATTCACAAAAATCTTCAAATGAAAGAGAACGGTTCCATGGACGTTTCTGCCAATTATCAAAAGCACGGTCTATATTGTCTATCAAGTATTCGGCTGTGATAATATGGGCATCATATATTTTAGGAAGATTACGATAGGTATAATGCCCCCAACGTCTGGCATAAGTCTGGTCTATTTGTCCGAAAGGACTATAATAAGTACGTACACGCTTCACACTATCCATTTCACCTCCCTGTTGGTAGGAATAGCAATGAGGCATATTCCGTATCAAAAATTTAGCCGCTTCCAATTTTAAAGAATCATAGGTATAATGCTGAAGCAGTATCTCCAATTCCAAACGATTAGAAGTAGCAAAATCTAAAGCATGTTTCAATTGTTTCTGCTCAAAAGAAGAGTGGGCACAAGAGATACATACTAATGAAAAAAGGACAAGGAGTCTTGCTAAGAACATAATATTATTCATTTGTTAATTTGGTGGAATAGTATAATTTACCCCTGCGAAAACATAAATTAAAACTAAACTCAAAACACACCTTATTCTTCCCGCTATCTGATACAATCTAAAACACAGGAATTAAATTATGTACCTGAGTAAAACTACATTTCAACCAGTCTGAAGAATCAGACTCAATTGATATTTTTAGTTTCAATAATTAGTTACTTCATCTTATTTTCAGAAAAGGAGAGAATAAGGATTCACACTTACAATAAAATAAAGATACTATATTTGTCATCGTACTTTACTAAATAGTTCATTAAATTCAAGTGCTACTACAGAAGGATTTAAATTTTCCTCAAAGGATTCCACATCCTTATTTTCCCATATATACCCCAAACAATATAATTTATTATCATTAGACAAATACTGAGTATTAAACAAATAGGATTCTGCAGAAATTCCACCATCAATTTTGATGATAACTTCCTCTTGCAAATTCTTACTAATAATCCAATAATAAACCTCTGGGATTCGTTCACCTTCATTGTTCAATAAAACATTTAAAAATATATAATCATGATTTTCCAGATAATTTATAATAGATGCATAGTTAGAACGCTGCAATTCTTCTATAACTTCCATGCCCGATAATTCATGTAATTTCTTAGGCAGCTTATAATTAGGAAAGTCCATAGCATATGATAAGTCCAATTTCCCATTTTCTATCGTATACAAATCATGATTTAGCGACTCATGAAACGTCAACCATTCTCCATTTCTTCCAAAATTATTCTCTACCATCGGAAGCATATTAGACTTTTGATGAAGATAATATGCCACATTGGCGATATTTTCATCTGTACAAATCATTTTAGCATCGCCATACGTGGTGTTGTTACCTACATAAAACCAATAATTCTGCCTATCATCTATGGCAAAAGAAAACGCAGGATAAGTAACCTCCTTCTTGTCTAAGAAATCTCCCCCAAAAGTATAACAAAAAATTCCTCCATCTGATAGGACCTCTAAAACTTTACTTTTCTGATTAACAACGACATCATAGACGCTAGTATATTCACCAGGGCCATTTCCCCTGTGTCCGATATAACCGGAAAACTGTCCATCACTAGTAAAGCTAAGTATAGATGATTCTGAATTTTTTGAATATACAATCCAACCACTGTCAACTTTAATTATAGATGAATTACGATCGACCATACTAGAATCTGAAAAACTGAGAACGGTTATATCCTTACTCAAAGTCAATTTGCTTTGCTCAAGTGTGATTGCTTCAGTTTTATTAAAAATATAATCAAATGTTTTTTTATGTTTTACACTACATGAAACAAAAAGAAATGGGAAAAATATTAATATCAACTTTTTCATTATATAGAATTTAAAGTTAAAATAAGCTCCAATCCAATGGAGTATATGAATTGGAGCTGTTTCAAATTTATATCATAATACTCTCATTTTATCTGCACGGCCTTCGACAACTTTCTGCAGTTCGTCTTGAAGTACACATATAATTCATGTTTAATGGTGCACAATACCCCATAGTTTGGTATCTATTTGTTGTCGAAGATTCACCACTAGCCAACGCTTCCACATTAGCCAAAGCCAAATCAGACATTACATCCGATTGCTGAGCATTATACACATTCATTCCTGCTATCAAAGCAAACGCAACAACCAAAGTTGCCTTCAAAATATTCTTCTTCATCTTATTTCTAGTAAAAAAAATTATTATTATTCATATTTTCATCTTATTCTCGGAAAGAACTCCACCGCAGAAAAAACAAAAATACCGCTTGCTTATTCTGATTATTTACACTACTTTTACATCGGACTTAACCTCCTTTTCTTTTAGGAGAGAGCCACAGGGTGGAAAGAATCGACTTTCGGCAAAGAAAATGAATTTCTTTCCATCCGCTTTTTACTCCCATTGATTCATACTTCATCCTTTATTCAGCATTCCCCGTTACCTTCAAACGAAGTGGAGAATTATCTGCATTGCAATAAATGGTAACCGTCTTACTGAAATGCTCAGCCTTTTCGGCTTCATAAATCACGGTCAGTTCCGCTTTTTCTCCCGGACGAACACCCTCCTTATTATAGTTTACCTTGGTACATCCACAGGAAGTGATGACATCGTATATCACCAGTACATGCTGTCCCGTATTGGTCAGTGTGAACTTGCGTTCCTGCTTCTCCGACTGAGGAAATGAACCGAAGTCTATGCTTGTTACGTCCAGACTGACTTTCGTTATCGGTGTTTCCGCTTTTACAACTTCACCACCTGTCAATACTTTCAAATAAAGTTCCTTCACCTTTGGATTGTGAACAGGATTGCCTATAGCCGCCACCCTGTTGTCTTTATCCAATAGAAATGTCTGGAAAGTCATTTCATCCGGAAAGTGGTTCAATCGGTTAAAATCGTCCTTTTCATCGAAACAAACAGGATAGACAAATGCATCACGACGGGTAATATAACGCAGTTCTTTCATATCTTTCGGATGGAAATAGAAGACAAAGGGAACCGGACGGTTCAACGTTGAATCAACTTCCTGCATAAACAGCTTCCAGCGAAGCAATTGTAACTTACAACTAGTACAGCCTACAGAATCGATATAAGTCACTACCTTATAATCCGCATCCGCTAAAGAAAAGTCCACTGTATCCTTCCCTTGAATAGTAAAAAAGGAATGGGCAGGAAAGAGAATTTCTTTCCCTTCCCATTCCTCAACCAAACGAGCGATTTTATCTTTTTCTGATTCCTTGCAGGAGGAAAAAAGAGCAAAAACACATAGTAATAGACAAAGGTATCTCATTGATTAATCCAAGCCAAAAGGTCTAATTACGCACTCTACTTTTTCTCCAGTACTGCAAGTCACATTCCCACTACCCAGACATATATCACGTCCAAATTCTCCTGCAGCCAATGCTTCCACATTATCTAAAAGAAACTCACTCTCTACCGGCTTTCCGGATTGCTTTTCCCAAGCCATTACCGCCATTAGCATAACAACGGTAAATAATACAAATACTTTTTTCATTGGTTTATCATTTTTTGTGTGAAGGTAGAGAACATCTATCGGGCACGCAAATTTTTTCCCTTAAATTGATCTTAAGGTGACCTTAAAGTTTTCTTAAGATTCAAAAAATCCCCATTTCATCGGAAGGATTATTTTAATGCCCTGATCTCCAAATCATAAGGTTCATCCAATTAAATCATATTCTTTCTTTAACTTATAAGTTCCTTTTTTATAAATATGCGTATCTTTGCAATCTCTAACATGAACAAGAAACATGAAAATACCGACAAACTTATTCAAGTTTAGCTTTATTGCATTGGGATGGATTGTATTCATCCTGCTATGTTATGTTGCTTTTAAAGATGAAAAGGCAAATGCTCTGATAACAATGAAGGACAGCCTACGTGAAGCAATCAATATTGATTATCAGGAACGATTAAACAAAATACTTGTTAGTTATCGCCCTTTAGGCAGAAAGGTAAAAGGTGTCCAAATAGAATACGGTGATAGTCTAGAAATCATTTATTTTGAAGACAGCACCCATGAGTCACTGGCTACCCAACTGGCCAACCAGTATGTGATGACAAGGATTATCCCCGTCAATCCAGACAATTTCAATAAGATCTTCCAAGAAGAATGGGAAAAGAATGGAGTTTCCGCCGCTAAGACGGGAATCATTTACCGCTACAACAAGAAAAAGGTATTCAGTGACAATGATTCAATCTCTTTCCAGAAAGCTCTTGTCACCCCTGTACAAGCAATAGACGCTAAAAGAACCGCCGGCGTACAGGCATGGGCTATGATTCATTGGACAGAAATAGTAAAACATACCACTCCAAAAGTGTTATGGAGTATCATTGCTTATTTCATTGTCTTGATATGGGTGTCTCTGTCATTTCTGAAAAAACCACAGGAAAAAGAAACTCCCGCCAATCCGGACTGCATACCATGTGAAGAAATTCCTGACAATCCGGACTACATACAATTGGGGAAAATGACTTTAAAGTTGGAAAGCAAGAAACTATATATTGGCGACCGGCTTTGCCACATAGCACCGGCAGATTTCAATCTGCTGGAACTGTTTATCAAAACGCCCAAGCATCTTTTGACTAAAGAAGATATTAAAAATGCTTTCTGGCCGAAAGATAACAATCCCGAAAATAAAATATATAGTCATATCTCCACACTTAAATCCTCACTCAAGGACTTTCCCGAATATCAGATAGTGACAGAAAAAGGAGGATACCGACTGGTTATCTCCTCAAACGAATGAATAGCTCCTATTTCCAATAATAAGCATACATAAGGTATACAATCTTACTTAAAATCACCAACCCACCGCAGCAGGAACAAAGCATTTCTCACAGCGGAACGAGTTGTTTCATTAAGGTGGAATAATTTATTTCATCAAGGTAAAACTAAATATTCCACCATATAAAACTATTTGTTCCACCATATAAAATTAATTGTACCAAACAGTGGAACACACTGTAATACACGGGAAACAAAGAGATTCTCGTTACTATATTCTGATTCATTCATTATAGGCCACAGGACAATGCAGTGCAGGACAATAACACTGTGACAGACTTTTATCTGTCACACTCTCCGTCACGCTATCTGTCACATCTTAACAACCTGTTTTTCAGCAAAATAATTAGTACTGTGACAGTGTGACAGATAATTCTCACTTTTAAACTCTATGAAAGCAAACTTGAAAATCATCCATATTCCTTCACCCTGAAGGATTTTTTTTGGCTGAAGCTTTCCGGGTACAAATCCGTCATTATAATCAGCTAAGAACTAACATCTTACATAAGGATGAAGGATTTGAAAGAAAAAACGCATGAATTCTAAATTGGTATAAGCAGACAGTCCAGCTCATAAAACACTAGAACCTTTTTAAAAAAGGCCCTGTTCTTTTTAAAAAAGATCCGGTTCTTTTCGGAAAACGAACTTATGTTTTTCCAACCATACACTACAATAAATTATCCGCCATTATAGGATAACACGGTGATTTCTTTTCAAAACTTCCTCTATTCCAATTCAAGGGGAAATTTCACTATCTGCTCGTCAGCATTGACATCCAAACCGAATAACATACCGGCAGCCTCATCTACATAAATACCGGCAATAGGACGATCCAATACATAGGTTTTCACCACATCGCCCTCGTGGGTGGATATACGTAATATTTTACCACCCTGCTGATAGGCATCGGCCAACTTCATAATATCCTTAAATTTACGACCGTCATAAATGGTATAAATGTATTGGTCAGTCACCTGCACATCATAATAACAGATTCTCCCCGCCGGAAGTCCATACCCTTCAGGACTCACTTTAAATTGGGGTTCACCATCCCCACCCAATTCTCCTATATGCTTTTGTGAAGCCATGCTATAAATATCGAGCCTATCTCCAAACTGAGTGACAGAAACCAATATCTTCTTATCAGGACTGAATGATACAAAACTGTTCCAGCCTTGAGCCACAGCAGGCGCACTTTCTCTCAACAGTTCCGGATCGGACACAGGTATCTGCTCGGATTTACGAAGCAATTCGCCGGAAGAGAGTGAAGCCCAACTGAAACGGTTCTCACCGGAATAATCGGGGATAACAACAGTAGAGGCATCCTTCAAATCAAAATCAAGGGAACGGAACAAGCGCTTATCCAACAAAATATCCTTTTCCTGTTTGGGAGTTTTCCCCCCGGCTATACCGCTATATTGATACATCCTGCCCTTGCCGTCATCAAGCACCCACACCGTGTCCTGCCCTGCAAAACGGATATTCGCCGCATAAATGGACTCACCCGGACCTTCCCCACGCTTTCCAAAAGAAGACTGATATTGAAAATCGGGATAAGTAAATACATGATAATAGTAATCGGCATTGTGCAAATCCAATATCACCGCCTTGTCACCCTGTACACGCATACGATAGGCATACCGGAACAGAGCCGTATCAATGGGAACAATCTCCCCTTTCAGAACTTCTCCCTTCCGCACCGCTTCTTCTATGATTGACTCACTGGATACCTGCTGTTGGTGGCGTTGCCCGGTACACGCCACCAACAAAGGGAATAAAACGCATAATAGTTGTTTGTTTTTCATTTGATTTCTATATTTACTTATCTGGCACAAAGTAAACAAACTATTCATAAAAACAAGAAGAAACGACCTTAGATTTACCTTAAATCTTCATTTTAGATTCGTCATAGACATCTCTTTTTCACGAGTAGATTTTCATTTCTTCCCATTTCATCGAAGTTCAGATACTTTGCCATTTACTAAGTGCAAACATTTCAAAACAGCTCGGACAGACATACCCATAGAACAAGAAATACATCACAATAAATTCCATTTTCCACAAAATAGGTTTATATGATGAAAATCACTATCTTTGTTCTATGAATAGATTGGTTATAGTAGGATGTGGACGACTTGCTGAAATTATAACAAACGCAGTTGTCAAAGGAATGTTGCCCGACTATGAGTTAGTAGGCGTATATTCGCGTACAGCATCAAAGGCCGAACACATTGCGAATAAAATGAGGCAACACGGAAAAATGTGTGCAGCCTGTCACACTTTAAAAGAACTGTTGGAGTTAAAACCTGATTATCTGGTGGAATCAGCCTCGCCTGCCGCAATGAAAGAACTGGCCTTACCCACCTTGGAAAACGGAACTTCCATTATCACCCTATCCATAGGAGCTTTGGCAGACACCTCTTTTTATGAGAAAGTCAAAGAAACGGCCAAGGCAAACGATACACGGGTTTACTTGGTATCCGGGGCCACCGGAGGATTTGATGTATTAAGAACCACCTCTTTGATGGGAAATGCTACAGCTCGTTTTTTCAATGAAAAAGGACCTGATGCTTTGAAAGGCACATCGGTTTACAAGGAAGAGCTGCAACAGGAAAAACGCATTGTCTTTTCCGGCAATGCAACAGAGGCAATAAATGTTTTTCCAACCAAAGTAAATGTATCTGTCGCAGCCTCATTGGCTTCCGTAGGACCGGACAATATGCAGGTATCCATACAGTCCACCCCTGGATTTACAGGTGATACTCAAAAAGTGGAAATCAAAAATGAACAAGTACACGCAGTAGTAGAAGTGTACAGCGCCACATCAGAGATTGCAGGATGGTCTGTAGTGAACACCCTGCTCAATATCACTTCACCCATTGTATTCTGACAAATTGGCCAGCACCTTCTCGCTCAGGCGGTCAAACGCCTGGCGGGTACGGCCGGTTGATACTTGCATACAACGCACATGCGGATGGGTAAGCAATGCCGTACTCCCCAATGCTCCTAATGTATCACAAAAACAAAGATTATCTTCCTCCAACCATCGGGTAAACGAAGATTCATCCCACGCAGGTGACAATCCTGTGTTAAATAGTATCTTCCTATTTCCAAGTGCCTTGAACTCCGCCTCATGCAACAAAACCGTATTCTTATTCAAGCAACAGCATACCACTTCACTCCATGTCAAAAGTTCATTCAAAGGCATAAAACGATAACCTTTCGCACCGGCTTCTTTTTTTTCACTACGGGCATAATAAGCTATATCCGCACCAAAAAACTTCATTGCATCCGCTATCATACCACCAGATTTTCCTAAGCCTACAATACCCACTTTCAAGCCGGTAATCTCCCGGGGAATCCCTTCCCACGGCTTCTGACCGAATCCATGAAGACAACGCACCAGTTCGCTGACTACATATTCTATTACCCCTTCATCACCATAGTCACGAATACCTGTCACCGTAATACCGCGTTCATTAGCATAACGGATATCCACATTCGCACTTTCGGGAGAGTATAGTGAACAACACATACCGATATACCGGACATTCGGACATCTCTCTAAAATATACCGGTTTATTTGTGATGTATAACTTAACAATACAGCATCCGCATCTCCGATCCGAGCAATAATCTCATTATCCCCCGCCGGAATATCAGAGTACATAACAACCTCATCTGCAAAAGAATATAACGCTTTTTCTGCTGACAGAACCAGACTGACAGGTTCTATTGCTACAAGTTTCTGAAACATAGTATTTTTAATTTGACTGGTAAAGATAGTAAAAAATGCGGCAAAGAGACTTTTTTCATCCAAGATTGTTTATTTTTGCATCCAAAACGAAAAAATTAAAAGAATAATGGGAGCAGGAAAATGGATTGGTGGTATTCTGGGATTCATGACTATGGGACCACTGGGAGCTTTGGCCGGATTTGCCTTAGGCTCATTGCTGGATGGAAACAACGGACTTTTTGGCAATACATACGAAAAAGGACAGGCGGAAGCCGGAAACTATGACGAAGGCCAGCGGAATAGCTTTTTATTCTCCATGTTGGTTATGGCGTCTTACATCATCCGTGCAGACGGACGCATCATGCACAGCGAAATGGAATATGTACGCCAATTCTTAAGAATGAATTTCGGCGAAGAGGCAGTCATCCAAGGAGAACAGATTTTGCTGAATCTTTTTGAACAGCGCAAACAGATGGAGCGTCAAAACCCGATGGCATTTAAAAATACCATCCATGAATGTGGTGCACAGATTGCCGCGAACCTGCCTTACGAACAACGGCTGCAATTGTTGGACTTTCTGGTAAACATAGCCAAAAGTGACGGAAGCGTATGCTCTGAGGAAATAGCAGCATTAAAAGAAGTGGCACAATGCATGGAACTGTCGCCCAAAGAAGTGGAATCCATGCTGAACTTAAGCGGAAACTCATTGGAAGAAGCTTACAAAGTACTTGAAATTGACCCGTCCGCCACCAATGAGGAAGTACGTACAGCCTATCGCCGTCTGGCATTAAAACATCACCCTGACCGTGTTGCTACATTGGGTGAAGATGTGAAAAAAGCGGCAGAAGAGAAGTTCCAACAAATTAATAACGCTAAAGAACGAATTTATAAAGCCAGAGGAATAAAGTAAAAAAGAATATTTCGTGAAAACAAGAAGGAGGTGTGTCCATCCCTTAGGGATTTTTGACCACCTCCAACAACAAATTAAAACTCACTGGTAAAATGGAACTTAATATGCTTGAAGTCCATTTGTGCCATTTGAAGTACATAATTGCTATCAGCCAAGAATACATCCCTTCCTTCACGATCCTTGGCCATATACTGATATTTACGTTTTTTGAAAGCTTCCAGTTCTTCCGGATCATCACTTTCCACCCAACATGCCTTGTATAGGCTGATAGGCTCCCATCGGCATTTTGCATTATATTCATTTTCCAGACGATACTGGATCACTTCAAACTGCAACTGCCCTACCGTACCGATAATCTTACGTCCATTAAACTGATTGATAAATAACTGTGCCACACCCTCATCCATCAACTGGTCAATACCTTTAGCCAATTGTTTCTGTTTCATAGGGTCAGCATTCTCAATGTATTTAAACATCTCGGGCGAAAAACTGGGAATTCCACGGAAATGAAGTTTCTCACCTTCAGTCAGCGTATCACCGATCTTGAACGTTCCGTTATCCGGCAAACCGATGATATCTCCCGCCCAAGCCTCGTCTACTGTTGTTTTACGCTGTGCCATAAACTGAGTGGGAGAAGAAAAACGCATCGTCTTGTCATGACGTACATGATAATAAGGAGTATTACGGGAAAATTTGCCCGAACAAATTTTACAAAATGCAATACATGAACGATGATTAGGATCGATATTAGCTGTGATCTTAAAGACAAATCCGGTAAATTTCGGTTCATCGGGTTCCACCTCACGTTCTTCTGTCTTGGTAGGACGGGGGCTCGGAGCAATTTCCACAAATGTATCCAGCAGTTCCTGTACACCGAAGTTATTCAATGCCGACCCGAAAAATACAGGAGCCATCTCGCCTTTCAGGTACTCCTCCACATTGAATTCAGGATAAACACCGTCAACCAGTTCCAGTTCTCCGCGCAATTTTTCAGCCAAAGGAGCACCGATCTGGTTGTCTAGTTCTTCCGTATTGATATCAACCTCCACTTTTTCTGTTACCACCTGTTTGGAAGGTTGGAAAAGATTCAGTTTATGTTCATAAAGGTTATACACACCTTTGAAACGGGGACCGCTTTCAATAGGCCACGTCAGAGGACGTACATTGATAATGAGTTCCTCCTCCAGTTCATCCAACAAATCAAACGGATCTTTCGCCTCACGGTCCATTTTGTTGACAAATATGATTACCGGAGTATTACGCATACGGCATACTTCCATCAGCTTACGTGTCTGCGTTTCCACACCTTTCGCACCATCCACCACAATAATGACACTATCTACGGCTGTCAAAGTACGATAAGTATCCTCGGCAAAGTCCTGATGGCCCGGAGTATCCAGAATATTGATTTTATAATCATTGTAATCAAACTCCATCACAGAAGTGGTCACAGAAATACCACGCTGCTTTTCAATGTCCATCCAGTCGGATGTGGCGGTCTTCTTTATCTTATTACTCTTTACGGCTCCGGCCACCTGTATCTGTCCGCCAAAAAGTAACAATTTTTCAGTTAGAGAGGTCTTACCGGCATCCGGATGCGCTATAATCGCAAACGTCCGTCTTCTTTCTATTTCACTATTCATATTTTATTATGCATTTAATTCTTTGATACATGCTTCCAGACTCTCTTCCCAATGAGGAATCTCAATGTTATAAGTAGTTTTAATCTTGGTCTTGTCCAATACGGAATAATGGGGACGGGGAGCCTTTGCCGGATATTCATTTGTATGCAGGGGACTGACCTTACAGGTCGTGATACCGGCAATACGATGGATAGCCTTGGTAAAATCATACCAGGAACATACTCCTTCATCACTGAAATGATAAACTCCCGGAACCACTCCCTTATAAATGGCTGTAAAGATAGCACGTGCCAGATCACGGGCATATGTCGGTGTACCAATCTGATCAAAGACCACACCCAAAGTTTCCTTTTCCTTTCCCAGACGGAGCATCGTTTTTACAAAATTATTCCCAAAAGTGGAATAAAGCCATGCGGTACGGATAATCATTGTTTTTTTGCAATACTCCAATGCATTCGTTTCACCGGCCAGCTTGGTCTTGCCGTAAACAGAATTGGGACAAGGAACATCCCCCTCATTATAAGGAAGATGTTTCGTGCCATCGAACACATAATCCGTTGATATCTGAATAAACTCACCCCAGTTGGCTTCAGCCGCCTTCGCCAGATAGCTCACTGCGTTCTTATTCAGCTTGGTGCATAACTCTATATCATCCTCTGCCTTATCTACCGCCGTATAGGCCGCACAGTTCACTATGACATGAATATTATTCTCTTTTACGAAAGTCATCACCGCCTGCTCATCACAAATGTCCAATTCGGCTACATCCGTAAAAAAACAAGTATATTCCTTGTATTCAGCCGATAACACACGCATTTCATTTCCTAATTGACCGTTGGCACCAGTCACCAATATATTCTTCATTTCTATTTCATTTATTAGAATTCCAATTCTCCTTTTTTATCCTCTATATAGTAGTTTGACAACATAGCCAGCAATGTCGAGATTGCTTCTTGTGCCTTTCTTGTTTCCTCACTGATTTCTTTCTTTTGCAATTTCAACAATAAGATACCATAAAGCGCCTCAAAACAAGTTTCCAGTTCAGGCTCCTCTTTATCCGCACCTTTAGCGCGTAACTCTACAATATAAGGCAATACTTTATAATAAGCAGAATTATAATAAGGAAACTTAGGGGAACGCAATAACTGCAAATGAAGGTCGGTAAGCCAAGTTATAATGTTTTTATTAATCTGCAAATGGCCTTTTTCCATAATCCCTTCATGACGCATCATCTCAATCAAATCCATATACCACTGGGTGAGTTCCGCTTTCTGCTCTTCCGTTAACGGATAAGGAGCTATGATGGTGCTTTTTATCTTTTCCATATCACAGCCGTTGGCACGGATTAAATCCTCTATCTGCCACATATATATAAGATACTCGGCTATATTCTTTTCTTTTAACTGCTTGGAAACGAACATACTTTTTAAATTAAAATTGATAATTAAAAAATTAAAAAACCAACGTATGATACACAAGATATGTTTCTTTGTCAGTACATCGTTTTTCCTAAAATAGTATAAATGAAACCTGCGACTGAAATCAGCATCACTACAATACCAATCACACGGTTCAAAATCCAAATGCCGCGTAAATTAAAACGGGTGCGTACTTTATTGACAAAATACGTAATTCCGAACCACCAGAGAAGAGCCCCCAATACAATAGCCAAATACCCTACCAATTGAAAGCCTATGGGACTGCCCGGCATCACAAAAGAAAAACGGGCAAACAAACCTATAAACAGGAATATAATGAGGGGGTTGGAGAGAGTCACAAAAAAAGCAGTAACAAAATTATGAAGATAACTGCCCGGGGTAGAAGATACAGGACGGATAGACTGGACAGGATTACTACGGAAAGTATAAATACCGAAAAAGAACAGCATGATACTGCCGATAATTTGTAACAAAACTTGGTTCTTTGCCAAGAAATCATCCATAAAACTCATGCCATAACCTGTAATCAAGGCATAGCCTATATCACTAAGGGCAGCTCCCAGACCGGTAACAAATCCATACCATCGTCCCTTGTTCAGTGTGCGCTGTATACAAAGTACCCCAACAGGACCTAACGGCGCAGAAACCACTACACCGACGATAAGCCCTTTCACCAATAAATCGAGTATGGTTACTTGTTCTATCCAATTCATGCTGCAAAGATGCTACTTTTTTACGAAAGTACCTATATTTACGCTCAAAATTCTTTCATACCCCGTCTCTTTTATATAACTTTGCACCTTATTAATAGACCCTTGATATTAGAACTAGTTTTCAATTAACAAAACAACTATAAAAGTGCTATGATTCTATTTTTCAGAACACCCACTAAAAGTGTAATAGCAACAGAAGTCAGCCAGGAACTGGCTTCTGAGGATATTCAGAAATTAAGCTGGCTTTATGGTGAAGCCACTGTAGAGAACGAAGAGAACCTGAAAGGTTGCTTCATCGGACCGCGTCGGGAAATGATTACTCCCTGGAGTACAAATGCTGTAGAAATCACTCAGAACATGGGTCTTACAGGTGTCTTACGCATTGAGGAATATTTCCCTGTAAAAAGACGAAAACGCCGAGTACGATCCTATGCTGCAACGTATGTATAAGGGATTGAACCAGGAGATTTTCACAGTCAACATCAAACCCCAGCCGATTGTTCACATCGAGAACCTCGAAGAATACAATGAAAAAGAAGGTCTGGCACTTTCCCGTGAGGAAATGGACTATTTGCTGAAGGTTGAAAAAGATTTGGGACGTAAATTAACCGATTCCGAAGTATTCGGCTTCGCACAGATCAATTCCGAGCATTGCCGCCATAAGATATTCGGCGGAACATTCATTATTGATGGTCAGGAAATGGAGTCTTCCTTGTTCCAGATGATCAAGAAAACGACTGCTGAAAATCCCAACAAGATTATTTCCGCTTATAAAGATAATGTAGCATTTGCCGAAGGACCGATAGTAGAGCAATTCTCTCCGGCCGATCATTCCACTTCCGATTATTTCATTATCAAAGATATCAAGACTGTTATCTCACTGAAAGCCGAAACACATAACTTCCCGACAACCGTAGAACCATTCAACGGTGCATCTACCGGTACCGGTGGTGAGATCCGTGACCGTATGGGCGGTGGCAAGGGCTCATGGCCCATTGCTGGTACTGCCGTTTATATGACCTCTTATCCCCGTACTGATGAGGGACGCGAATGGGAAGACATCCTTCCTGTCCGCCAATGGTTATACCAGACTCCGGAACAGATCTTAATCAAGGCTTCCAACGGTGCTTCCGATTTCGGTAACAAATTCGGTCAACCGCTGATTTGTGGTTCTGTACTGACATTCGAGCACCAGGAAAACGGCGAGAAGTATGCATACGACAAAGTGATTATGCTGGCAGGAGGAGTAGGTTACGGTACTCAGCGCGACTGTCTGAAAGGACATCCCGAAAAAGGAAATAAAGTCGTTGTAATGGGTGGTGATAACTATCGCATCGGCTTGGGTGGAGGTTCGGTTTCTTCTGTTGAGACAGGCCGGTACTCATCGGGAATCGAACTAAACGCCGTCCAACGTGCCAATGCGGAAATGCAAAAACGTGCCTATAATGTAGTCCGTGCATTGTGTGAAGAAGATAACAACCCGATTGTTTCCATTCACGACCACGGTTCGGCCGGCCACGTGAATTGTTTATCCGAACTGGTAGAAGAAAACGGTGGATTAATTCATATGGACAAACTACCTATCGGTGACCAGACTTTGTCTGCCAAAGAAATTATCGCCAACGAATCTCAGGAACGTATGGGATTGCTGATTGACGAGTCGGCTATTGAACATGTACAAAAAATTGCTGATCGCGAACGTGCGCCGATGTATACCGTAGGTGAAACAACCGGAGACGCCCGCTTTGCCTTTGAACAGGCCGATGGGGTACGTCCGTTCGATCTGGCAGTAGATCAGATGTTCGGTTCTTCTCCGAAAACCTACATGGTTGACAAGACCGTAGAGCGCCATTATGAAAATGTTTCATACGAAACTTCCAAATTAAATGAATATATCCGCCGCGTACTTCAGCTGGAAGCTGTTGCTTGCAAAGATTGGTTAACCAATAAAGTAGACCGTTCCGTAACCGGTAAAATCGCTCGCCAACAATGTCAAGGTGAAATTCAGTTGCCTCTGAGCGATTGTGGTGTAGTAGCTCTCGATTATCGTGGCGAAAAAGGTATAGCAACTTCTCTAGGCCATGCTCCCCAAGCCGCCTTAGCCAATCCGGCCGCAGGCTCTGTTTTGTCGGTAGCCGAAGCACTGACTAATATCGTATGGGCCCCGATGGCGGAAGGATTGGACAGCATTTCCTTGTCTGCCAACTGGATGTGGCCATGCCGCGCACAGGAAGGTGAAGACGCCCGCCTGTACACTGCCGTAAAAGCCCTTTCCGATTTCTGCTGCTCATTGCAAATCAATGTACCGACCGGAAAAGATTCTTTGTCTATGACTCAGAAATATCCTAACGGTGAAAAGATCATCAGTCCGGGAACTGTCATCGTTTCTGCCGGCGGTGAAGTTTCGGATGTGAAGAAAGTGGTTTCTCCTGTATTGGTAAATGATGAAAAGAGCACTATCTACCATATTGATTTCAGTTTTGACAAGTTACGTCTGGGAGGTTCTGCTTTTGCACAATCACTGAACAAAGTAGGTGACGATGTACCGACTGTACAAAATCCTGAATATTTCCGCGACGCATTCCTGGCTGTACAAGAATTAGTAAATAAAGGTCTGATTATGGCCGGTCACGATATTTCTGCCGGTGGTCTTATTACTACACTGCTTGAAATGTGCTTCTCGAATATGGAAGGTGGTATGGAAATCAGCCTGAACAAGATTAAGGAAGATGACATTATCAAGATATTGTTCGCCGAAAATCCGGGTATTGTTATCCAAGTAAAAGATAAGCACAAAGAAGAAGTGAAAAAAATCTTGGAAGACGCAGGCATAGGCTACGTAAAATTAGGTAAACCGACTGAAGAACGACATATCCTGGTAGAAAAGGGAGATGCGACTTACCAGTTCGGCATAGACTATCTGCGCGATGTATGGTATTCTACCTCTTACTTGCTAGACCGCAAGCAGAGCATGAACGGCTGCGCCAAAAAACGTTTCGAGAACTACAAGAAACAACCTTTGGAATTTGTATTCGACAAATCATTCACCGGCAAACTTTCACAATTCGGCCTTAACCCCGACCGTCGTACTCCGACAGGTATCAAAGCGGCTATTATCCGTGAAAAAGGAACCAATGGCGAACGCGAAATGGCCTACATGCTCTATTTGGCAGGATTTGATGTGAAGGATGTAACAATGACCGATCTGGTCAGCGGACGTGAGACATTAGAGGACATCAATTTCATCGTATTCTGCGGTGGGTTCTCTAATTCGGACGTTTTAGGCTCTGCCAAAGGATGGGCCGGAGCTTTCTTGTTCAATCCCAAAGCCAAAGCTGCATTGGATAACTTCTATGCACGCAAAGATACATTGTCATTGGGCGTATGTAACGGATGTCAGCTGATGATAGAATTAAACCTGATTAACCCAGACTTCACCAAGAAAGCGAAAATGCTGCACAATGATTCACATAAATTCGAATCCAAGTTTGTAGGTGTTACTGTTCCTATGAATAGAAGCGTCATGTTCGGTTCGTTAAGCGGAAGCAAGCTTGGCATCTGGGTAGCCCATGGAGAAGGTAAATTCTCATTGCCATATCATGAAGATAAATACAATGTTGTATTGAAATACTCATACGATGAGTATCCCGGCAATCCGAACGGTTCAGATTACAGCGTAGCCGGTCTGGCCAGCCCTGACGGTCGCCATTTGGCCATGATGCCTCATCTGGAACGCTCTTGTTTCCCATGGCAAAATGCTTATTATCCGGCTGATAGAATAAAGAACGATCAGATTACTCCATGGATGGAAGCATTTGTCAATGCTAGAAAATGGATTGAGATGAACAAAAAATAAAAACGATTTGTTATATTTACTAAAAAAGCGGTGAGTCATACTGATTACCGCTTTTTTTGTATATAACAGATTTTGATATGTTAAGGGAAATTACGAACTTTGTAAGGATTTTGCCTCCTAATAATATGAGAAGAATTCTTTTACTTATATGCCTTTTTGTTATTTTGGTAACACCTGCCGTTGCTCAACTATACCAGTATCTGGATACTCAGAATGGTTTGAGCAGCCGTAGAGTTTTATCTATACGAAAAGATAAAAAGGGCTATATGTGGTTTCTCACTCACGAAGGAATAGACAGGTACAACGGAAAACAATACACACACTATAGCTTAACAGCCAACGGAAAACTATTGAACTTTTTTCCTAACTTGAACACTTTGCAAACAGATACGGCAGGAGTGGTTTGGGAGATAGGAAAAACCGGTCATCTATTCAGGTACAATTCCTTACAAGATAAATTTGAACTAGTTTGCGATTTTGCCAGTAAGGACAAAAGCAACAGCGGACTGCCGCTCACCGCTTCATTTCTTGACTCCAAAGACAACAATATATTGCTTTGCACTAAAAACAAACAATATCTTTTCGACATAGATACCCATGAACTTATTCAACTGGAAAGTCCTATCAAGGAAGAAATCACATATATTGCAAAATCTACGAACAACCAATATTTTCTGGCATCCAGCCACAAGATTTACTGTGCAAAACTGAATCATGGCCGATTAGAAACAATCAAGCATCCGGAACTGGATAATTTTCATATAGTGAACTACATCTATTTTCATCCGGAAACCCAAATGCTAGTAATAGGTACCTTGCTGGATGGTATTTATCTATACAATATCCATAGCCGCCAACTGATTGATGTACACAACGGACTACAAGACATTAATGTCAACTCTATCATAGCAAGTAAAGAAAATGAAAACGAGGTGCTAATAGCAACTAATGGCGCAGGCGTATATAAATTAAACTTGGGCACTTACGAATTGACAAATTTTCTAAATGCCGACCACAACCATTCCAATAAAATGAACGGTAATATCATTAATGATATCTATATTGATGATGATCAAAAATTATGGATGGCAGTCTATCCTATAGGAATTACTGTGTATTCCGAGAAATATCCCGGATATAAATGGATACAGCACTCTTACGACAATCCCAACTCACTGATAGATAACCAAGTGAACTATATATTGGAAGATTCTGAAGGAGATATTTGGTATGCGACCAATAATGGCGTATGTTGCTACCGTCCTTCCACCAAACAATGGACGAATTTATTATCAACTTATCAGCATGACACACCTAATCAAAATCATGTATTTATCTCTATATGTGAATCCCGGCCAGGAATTATTTTAGTAGGAGGATATATGTCGGGAATGTACAAAATAGATAAGAAAAACATGACCACACAATATTTTATTCCCCAGACATTAAATGATGACACCATAAAACCGGATAAATATATTCGTTGTATTTATAAGGATTGGGATAATCTGATTTGGGCCGGAGGATATTACAATTTAAAAAGTTATGATATGGATACAAAGGAAATGCATTGTTATAAAATGGATTTCCCTATCACCTATATCACCAATAAGGACGCCCACAATTTATGGATAGGAACTATCAATGGATTGTATCAGTTCAATAAGGTCAATCAAGAGCTCAAAGCGGTGAATCTAGACTCCGAACTAGGCTGCATAAATACTATTTATCAAAGTAAAAAGAACATCACTTTCATTGGTACACATGGTTCCGGTATATGGATTTACAACAATTATACAGAAAAAGTAACTAATTACCATGTCAATAATTCAGCTCTGATATCTAATAATATTCATTGCATACTGTCTGCTCTGGAAGACGATTTGATCATTAGTACAGAAAAAGGGTTGACCCGTTTCAAAACAAAAGAAAAAATATTCTCTAACTGGACAAAAGAACAAGGGTTGATGTCTACCAGCTTTAACCAAGCTGCCGGAGTACATACACGCGATAAAAAATTTATTTTCGGATGTGGAGACGGAGCCATTGAACTGGCAGATACCGTCACGCTGCCTCATCAATTCAAATCCAAAATGGTATTTGATAATTTCCGACTGCTCTATCAGAAAGTAATGCCCGGTGAAAAAGGTTCCCCTTTAAAAGAAGAAATTGATGATACCCGGCATATCATACTGAATTACGACCAGAATATTTTTTCATTGGATGTGTCTTCCATCAATTATGATAATCCCTCCAACATCGTCTATTCCTGGAAACTGGAAGGGTTTTATGATGAATGGACTTCACTCACGAACGATAACCGCATACGTTACACTAATATCGGTCCCGGTAAGTATAAATTAAGAGTGAGAGCCATCCTGATGGATGATCACCATTTGTTAGAAGAACGTTCACTTTTCATAACCGTAACCCCACCTTGGTGGGCTACTTTTTGGGCAGGCATTCTTTATCTGATCATTTTTATACTGGTCGGAGTAATTGTCTTACGTTATTTGTGGCTTAGGAAAGACAGAAACAATTCAAAAGAAAAAATCCGGTTCTTTATCAACACGGCGCATGATATACGTGCACCGCTGACTTTGATAAAAGCTCCTTTGGGAGAGATTCTTAAAAACGAAAACCTGTCCGAACAGGGAAGAATCAATATCAACCTAGCTATACAAAATACAGACAATCTGTCTGAGTTAGCCAGTAATCTGATTAATTTTGAAAAAGAGGAACTGTATACCTCCACTGTATATGTATCCCGATACGAATTGAACAACTATATCAAAAACTATTTGGAACAGTTCAATTTATATGCCCGCAAAAGACAGATAAATATCATATTTGAAACTAATTTCGAAAGCCAGGAAGTATGGCTGGACAGAAACAAGATGGATTCCATTATCCGTAACCTGATGACAAATGCCTTGAAATATACCTGTCAGGGGGGCAATGTCACTGTGCAAACTCAGAAAAATAAAAGTCATTGGTTCATCACTATTACAGATACAGGAATCGGGATCCCCGCCAATGAACAAAAGAAAATGTTCAAAAGCCTATTCAGAGGGAATAATGCCATCAATCTGCAAATCACAGGAAGCGGCATCGGCATGCTGCTTACCTACAAACTGATAAAAAGCCATGCCGGCAAAATATCAATGAGCAGTATAGAGAATGTAGGAACTACCTTCAAACTGGCATTCCCTATCAAAAGTCGGAAATACAACTACCGTATATTCAAAAAAGCTGATGTAATTGACCCGCTGCCTGTCATCGAAGGCAATCCGGAAGAACTGGTGAAAGAGATCAAAAACAAGCCGGTCAAAACACATGCCGCTTCCATTCTGATAGTGGAAGATAATATGGAATTGCGTACTTTCCTATTGCATACACTATCGGAAGATTATCATGTGTCTGATGTAGGAAACGGGCAAGAAGCACTGGATTTTATCAAAGAGCGACAACCTGATCTGATACTGTCGGATGTAATGATGCCTATCATGAATGGAAACAAAATGTGCAATATATTGAAAAGTAATATTGAAACCAGTCATATACCTATCATATTGCTGACCGCATTGAACGATAAAGAAAGTATTATCAAAGGCTTACAGACCAAAGCCGATAAATACATAGTCAAACCATTTGACATGGAAGTACTGAAAGCAAACATAACCAACGTTCTGGCGAACAGGGAAATCATGAAAAAGCGTTTCTCACAATTCAAATTCAATGCAGACGAGGTATCAGATGATCCGACGGTCAGTTTGGAACAGGAATTTCTTTTAAAAGCTACCGACATCATAAAAAGTAGTATAAACAAAGAAATGAACGTAGAAAACCTATGTGATGCAATGAATATGAGCCGGAGTAGTTTATACAATAAAATAAAGGCCTTAACCAATGATTCGCCCAGTGACTTTATACGTAAAGTACGTATGAACGAAGCTAGCATTTTATTGAAAAGCAAACGTTATACCGTATCCGAAGTTTCGGATATGATGGGATTCAGTGATCCCAAATATTTTACGGATACATTTAAGAAATACTACGGAGTTCCACCAAGCACTTATATGAAACAAAATTAAAAAAATGAATTTCTATTTACAATCATTTCTTATCTTCCTAAAAATAGGACTATTTACTATTGGCGGAGGATATGCTATGGTTCCCCTAATTCAAGATGAAATAGTGGACAAACGAAAATGGATTGACAAAGAGGATTTTATTGATTTATTAGCCCTCACTCAGTCTGTACCCGGAATATTTGCTGTAAATATTGCCATATTTATCGGATATAAATTGCGTAAATTCCGTGGAGCATTGGCAATGGCTTTAGGCACAATACTCCCCTCTTTCTTTATCATATTGGCAATTGCCTTGTTCTTTCAACAGTTCAAACAATACCCAATTGTAGAGAATATATTCAAGGGAATTCGCCCGGCGGTAGTAGCCCTTATTGCAGCTCCCACTTTCTCCATGGCAAAATCCGCCAAGATAAACCGTTACACTGTCTGGATACCAATAGTATCCGCATTGCTTATCTGGGTATTGGACGTGTCTCCAGTCTACATTATCATAATAGCGGGCGTGGGAGGTTTTATATATGGCAAGTACAAACATAAATATTCATCCAAATGATTTTTCTATATTTATTCTACACATTCTGTAAAATAGGGCTCTTCGGTTTCGGAGGAGGCTATGCCATGTTGTCCATGATACAAGGAGAAGTAGTAACAAGATATAATTGGATCAGTGCCAGCGAATTTACAGATATCATCGCTATCAGCCAAATGACACCGGGTCCCATTGGCATCAACTCTGCTACTTATGTGGGATATACTGCGGTATTGAATGCAGGCTACAATGAAAGCTGGGCTATATTCGGTTCTTGCATAGCTACTTTTGCTGTAGTTTTTCCATCGTTCATATTAATGGTAATCATCAGCCGGTTCTTCTTGAAATACCAAAAGCATCCGGTTGTAGAAGCCGTATTCAAAGGGTTGCGTCCGGCAGTAGTAGGTCTGCTGGCAGCAGCTGCACTCGTCTTGATGAATGCTGAAAACTTCGGCAGTTATCAAATAGATTTGTATCAATTCATCATCAGTATAATTATTTTTCTAGTAACCTTTATAGGTACACGGAAATACAAAATCAATCCTATATTAATGATTATACTTTGCGGAGTGGCAGGGTTCCTGCTTTACTGAGAATAGGACGATTATGGGAAATCATCAAAAAAATCCGTATGATCGGCTCCGGAAATAATCATCAACTCTTTGTCATCACTGATTAGATAAAGCCGCAATAGATGGATTACAGATGTTATAACCTTTTCCTGATTTCAACATAAACAATATAGCACCCGGAAAACAGGCGGCATACAAATCAACTGCCACTGCCCCGGAATTCTTTATTCATCGATAGGACGTGAATATAATACCCAGGCAGTGGCAGTAAAAATAAAATCTAAAATTAAAGAAACACTCCCGCTTCTTACAGTTTTACTTTCTTTTTAGTACCCTTCGACTCATTGTGCAAACGATCCAACGCTGTCACTACATACTGGTACTTCGTTTTTCCATCGTTATAAGGTAATGGATAAAAATGGTCACGGGTAATGGCTACAATATGGGAAGCATCATCCAAATTGATTTTTTCTTTTTTATCAAAGCGATAAACCACATACTGTACAGCTTTGTCCATCTCGTCCTTTGCCTTCGGAGCTGTCCAGAAGAGTACCGGACCTTCATACGTCCATACCATCTTCACCTTCTTTACTTTACCTGGAGCCTTATCGTCCATAAAAGGAGATTCAGGAATCAAAGCCGGATAACGATGATACTCCTTCTCCAGCATAGTGCGGTAATTGCCGGCATTATCCACCACTGCAGCAGCATACCATTGACAACTTCCCTGCACGGTAGGAAGCGACCGTTGCAACTTCATTTTGGCAGGCATCTGGTTTTGTAACGGATTACGGGCATCCGCCTTGTTCACCGTACGCATCACATCCTGACCGATAAATAACGGACGCGAAGCGGCATGTTTTGCCCACCAATGTATCAAGTTGTCATAATCGGCAGCAGGATGACCTATTTCCCAATAAATCTGAGGGATATTATAATCTACCCAACCATTATTAATCCACATCAGCACATCTGCATACAAATCATCATAATTCTGAAGACCGCGTGTATCACTTCCATTCGGATCATTTTTCTTGTTGCGGTAGATACCAAAAGGAGAAACACCGAACTTCACCCACGGCTTACACTCGCGCACAGTTTCGTGAATTTCCTTTATCAGCACATTCACGTTGTCACGGCGCCAATCGGCTTTATTACTGTATCCGCGACCATATTGCGCAAAACTGACATGATCAGGAAAATCTTCGCCCGGGTTGGGATAAGGATAGAAATAATCATCCATATGAATGGCATCCACATCATAACGGGTAACAATATCGCGCACAATCTTGCAAATGTATTTACGGTTTTCGGGCAAAGCCGGATCAAAATAAAGTTGACCAGCATAATTCACGAAACGTTCCGGATTCTTATTATACGGATGAATGGGTGATAAGGCAGTAGTTCCCTTTGTCTTGGCACGGTAAGGGTTAATCCAGGCATGGAACTCCATTCCACGCTTATGGCATTCATCAATCATGAACTGCATCGGGTCCCAGTAAGGTGAAGGCACTCTGCCCTGCACTCCTGTAAGAAAGCGGCTCCACGGCTCATAAGAAGATTTATACAAGGCATCGGCTTCTGCACGTACCTGAAAAATTATCGCATTAATGCCTGCGCCCTGCAGACTGTTTAGTTGATTTATTAACAGCCGCTGTATCTTCTCTGTCGGCATTCCCTGGAACTGTCCATTCACACACTGAATCCATGCACCGCGGAACTCACGTTTAGGATAACGTGTCTGAGCACTGACAACAGAAGTAAAAAGTAGTGCTATCAATAAAAGAAGAATAGTTTTTGCTCTCATTTTGTTATTCTTGTTTAATACGCTTGCAAAGATAAGAAAACTTATAATTATCTTTGCATATTAAACCAAATTCAATAAAGAATGTCAGAAAGTAACTATATATCCATAAAAGGAGCAAAGGTAAACAACCTCAAAAACATCGATGTAAACATTCCACGCAACAAGCTGGTCGTCATCACGGGACTATCCGGTTCCGGAAAATCATCCTTGGCTTTTGATACATTATACGCTGAAGGTCAGCGACGCTATGTAGAAAGCCTGTCATCATACGCCCGCCAATTTCTGGGCCGCATGAGCAAGCCTGAGTGTGATTTCATCAAAGGTATACCACCCGCTATCGCCATAGAGCAAAAAGTGAACAGCCGCAATCCTCGTTCCACCGTGGGTACTTCCACCGAAATATATGAGTATCTGCGACTGCTCTATGCACGCGTGGGGAAGACTTATTCCCCCATTAGCGGGCAACTGGTGAAAAAACATAGCATTGAAGATATTGTAAACTGTATGCTTTCCTTTCCTAAAGGAACGAAATACACGGTTCTCACTCCTATGATGCCCCGTGAAGGCCGTACACTGCTCCAGCAACTGGAAATGGACTTGAAACAAGGATTTACCCGTATAGAGGTGAACCGTGAAATAGTCCGTATAGAAGATTTTCTGCAACAAACAGCTGCCGAAGATAAAAAACAAAACATCTATCTGCTGGTAGATCGCATGACAGCCGATGATAGCAAAGACAGTATCAGCCGCCTCACCGATTCTGCCGAAACGGCCATGTACGAGGGAGACGGGAATTGTCTCCTCCGCTTCTACTCTGCTGACGGAAGTACGCAGCTGTTCTCTTTCAGCACTAAATTCGAGACCGACGGAATTAAATTCGAAGAACCGAATGACCAAATGTTTTCATTCAATTCCCCTCTCGGCGCTTGTCCCGAATGCGAAGGCTTCGGTAAAGTGATAGGTATAGATGAACATCTGGTGATTCCAAACCGTGCTCTGAGTGTATATGACGGAGCTGTCCTTTGCTGGCGTGGTGAAAAGATGGGGGAATGGCTACAGGAATTCATTCATGAAGCTCCCGCCCACGATTTCCCCATCTTCGCCCCTTATTATGAACTGACACAGGAACAAAAAGATTATTTATGGCATGGACCTAGAAATAAGGCCTGTATAGATTCTTTCTTCAAAATGCTGGAAGAAAACCAATATAAAATACAATATCGTGTGATGCTGGCACGATACAGGGGAAAAACTATTTGTCCTGTCTGCCACGGAACACGCTTGAAAAAAGAAGCCGGTTATGTAAAAGTAGGTGGAAAATCCATCTCTCAACTGGTTGACTTACCTATTCACGACTTAAAAGAATTCTTCCGCACTCTAGAACTAGATGCACATGACACAGCCATCGCCAAACGGATCTTAACGGAAATTACCAACCGCATCAACTTCCTCATGGATGTGGGTTTGGGATATCTTACACTGAACCGTCTCAGCAACTCGCTCTCCGGCGGTGAAAGCCAGCGCATCAATCTGGCCACCTCATTAGGCAGCAGCTTGGTAGGCTCACTCTATATCCTGGACGAGCCCAGTATCGGATTACACAGCCGTGACACCGACCGGCTGATAAAAGTACTTCGTCAGTTACAGGAGCTGGGAAACACCGTAGTAGTGGTAGAACATGATGAAGAAATAATCCGTGCTGCCGATTATATCATTGATATCGGTCCTCAAGCAGGACGTTTAGGAGGACAAATAGTATATCAAGGCAACATGAACGATCTTCAAAGAAACAGTAACAGTTATACGGTGCGCTATTTGTTGGGAGAAGAAAACATAGAGATTCCCCGATGCCATCGTCCGTGGAACAATTATATAGAAATAAAAGGTGCGCGTGAAAACAACCTTAAAGGCATTGACGTAAAATTTCCACTGAATGTAATGACGGTAGTTACGGGAGTCAGCGGTTCGGGGAAGAGTACGTTGGTACGTGATGTCTTTTACAAGGCATTGAAACGCGAATATAGTGAAGCTAGCGAACGGCCGGGTGAGTTCATCTCTTTGGAAGGAGATGTACAGCTGGTGAAAGATATTGAATTTGTAGACCAGAATCCTATCGGAAAATCATCACGCAGCAATCCGGTAACCTATGTAAAAGCATACGACGAAATACGAAAACTCTTTGCCGAACAGCCTCTTGCCAAGCAAATGGGATATACTGCCGGATATTTCTCATTCAATACCGAAGGCGGGCGCTGTGAGGAATGCAAAGGTGACGGTACGGTAACCGTTGAAATGCAATTTATGGCAGATTTGGTACTAGAATGTGAGTCTTGTCATGGAAAACGTTTCAAGAGCGACACGCTGGAAATAAAATTCCAAGACAAGAGCATCTATGACATTCTGGAAATGACAGTGAATCAAGCCATTGAATTCTTTGCCGAATACAATCAAAAAAAGATAGTGAAGAAACTAATTCCATTACAAGAAGTGGGATTGGGATATATAAAGTTAGGACAAGCCTCCTCCACTCTTTCCGGCGGCGAGAACCAACGCGTAAAACTAGCTTATTTTCTGAGCATAGAGAAAGCACAACCCACTATTTTTGTATTCGATGAACCAACCACAGGTCTGCATTTTCATGATATCAAGAAACTGCTGGAAGCATTTGAAGCCTTAATCAGCCGCGGACATACCATTATCATTATCGAGCATAATATGGATGTGATAAAATGTGCCGACCATGTGATTGACCTAGGACCCGAAGGAGGAAATATGGGAGGAAATCTGGTAGTTGCGGGCACTCCGGAAGAGGTTGCAGCATGTGCGGCATCTTATACGGGACAGTTTTTACGTGAAAAACTGGCGATGGATTCTCCTGATTGATTTTTTATTCACCGTTGATTGTCCAAACTGACACAAATTATTAAATATGATTATACGCAATATACCACTAGATGATAAATGGGAATTTAAAAGTGATTTATTCCGTTCTATAAGTTTAGCATTTTGTGGTATGATTGCAGAATCATTTTACTAAAAATCTGTTTTAATGTTTTCCGCATTGTCAATCTAAACGAAAATATGAGTAAATTTAGAATTGAATTAACAACCTTATAAATCAACAGAATATGAAAAAACTTTTTTTACTACTCTTGCTGTTCCCTTTCCTATTGGGATGTTCACAAAAAGAGAAAGAATTCACCGTTCTTCAATGGAACATTTGGCAAGAAGGAACTGTAATTCCCGGTGGTTACGACGCTATTGTGAATGAAATAGCCCGTCTTCGTCCGGACTTCGTCACATTGAGCGAAGTACGTAATTACGAAAACACCAATTTCACTGCCCGCCTAGTGCAATCATTAAAGGAAAAAGGAGAAACCTATTATTCCTTCTATACCTATGATACAGGTCTGTTAAGCCGATACCCCATCACTGATTCATTAACCGTTTTTCCCGAAAAGAATGACCACGGCAGTATCTATCGCCTTACAGCCGATATGAACGGACAGAAAATAGCAGTCTACACCGCTCATCTTGATTATTTGGATGACGCCTATTATAATGTACGCGGATATGATGGCTCTACTTGGGAAGAAATCCCTATCCCCACTACCGTAGAAGAAGTATTAAAGAGAAATGTAGCCTCACAACGCGATGACGCCATCAGACTATTCATTGAACAGGCAAAAAAAGATCGTGCAGCCGGCTACACCATCATTTTAGGAGGAGATTTTAATGAACCTTCACATCAAGATTGGACTGAAGAAACCAAAGACCTGTATGACCATCATGGCTTTGTAATCCCCTGGACAGTTCCTGTCCTGTTAGACGAAGCCGGATTGAAAGACGCCTATCGAGAATTCTATCCAGATGTATTAAACTATCCCGGCTTCACTTATCCTTCGGATAATCCGGCAAAGCCCGCCGACAAAATAACCTGGGCTCCCAAAGCAGATGAACGCGACCGTATAGATTACATTTGGTATTATCCCGAAAAGGGGTTGAAAGTGAAAGACGCCGCCATTTTCGGTCCGAAAAATTCCATAGTCCGTGCACAGCGTGTTCAGGAAACATCTAAAGACAAGTTTATAGAACCATTGGGCGTATGGCCTACAGACCATAAAGGAGTACTGGTTACTTTCCAATATCCCGCCAAATAATATCGTTTTTCCCAATATTTCTGTTATCTTTGTCCAATAACCTAATTTATTATCCTATGACCAAATGTACACATAAGCAGTTAATGACCGCCTGTATGTTAGCAGGCACATTGATGTTGGGAGCATGTACCAGTACTCCCCCTGTAACAAAAGAGGTATCCATTGTACCCATAACCAACCATCTGGAGGAAACAAACGGTGCTTTTGTATTGAAAAGTAATACCTCCATCGGTGTTATTGACGCCGAACTAATTCCCGCAGCCGAGTATTTGGCCGATATGCTTTCCGGTGCCACAGGCTACGACCTTAAAGTAAAAGAAGGCGAAGGAACCATCACCCTTGCCTTGGGGGATGTTCAAGGAAAAGAAGGTGCCTATACCCTGACAGCCGAGAGCGATAAGGTCAACATTACAGGTAACTCTTACGGAGGTGTCATTGCAGGTATCGAATCCCTCAGACAGCTGTTTCCCCCGCAAATAGAATCTAAAGAAATTGTTAAAGGTACAGACTGGGCCATACCGGCCGTTAACATTCAAGATGCCCCCCGCTTTGAATGGAGAGGCATCATGCTGGACGTATCCCGCCATTTCTACACAATAGATGAGGTGAAAGAATTACTGGATGTCATGGCCCTTTACAAGATGAATAAATTCCACTGGCATCTTACCGATGACCAAGGATGGCGTATCGAAATCAAGAAATATCCTTTACTGACGGAAAAAGGAGCCTGGCGCAAATTCAATTCCCATGACCGCGAATGCATACGTCAGTCAAAGACTGATAACAATCCGGATATGGCAATTCCCGAAGACAAGATACGCATCGTAGAAGGTGACACCCTATATGGAGGCTACTACACTCAGGAAGATATCAAGGATGTCATAGCATACGCCAAAATACGAGGCATAGATATTATTCCCGAAATTGATATGCCGGGACACATGCTGGCAGCTGTGAGTAACTATGAAGGTGTTTCCTGTTTTAACGAAACCGGTTGGGGAAGCGTCTTCTCCTCACCTGTTTGTCCGGGGAAAGACTCTGCATTGGAGTTCTGCAAGAATGTTTATGCAGAACTGATAGCCCTTTTCCCCTATAAGTATGTACATATAGGAGGTGACGAAGTAGAAAAAACCAATTGGAAAAAATGTCCGGACTGCCAGAAACGTATGCATGACAATAATCTGAAAACCGAAGAAGAACTGCAATCATGGTTCATTCATGACATGGAGAGATTCTTTAACGGGAAAGGCAAAGAAATGATAGGCTGGGATGAAATCATTGAAGGCGGATTGTCTAAAACAGCCACCGTAATGTGGTGGCGCAGCTGGGTAAAAGATGCAGCGACCAAGGCAACGGCACAAGGCAACCCTGTCATTTTCACTCCTAACGGACAATTTTATTTGGATTATGCAGAAGACAAGAATTCTATGGCAAGCATTTATAATCTGGATACGACAGACAACCTGACTCCCGAGCAGCAGTCGCTGATTTTAGGAGTGCAGGGAAATATTTGGTGCGAATGGATTCCTTCCAACGCACGTATGCAATATATGACCATTCCACGTTTGCTGGCTATTGCCGAATTAGGTTGGAGCAAACCGGAGCAAAAAGACTGGAATGCCTTCAAACAACGCCTGTCTGATCAGTTTGAACGTCTCAATATCATGGGTATCAATTACCGTATACCCGATTTGGAAGGCTTTAATGCCGTCAACGCCTTTATCGGTGAAGGAACCATCAATGTAACTTGCCTTGACCCCACTGCGGAAATTCACTATACCACTGATGGCAGTACTCCTACTTTACAATCTCCCGTATATGAAGGTCCCATCAAAGTGACTGAAACCACAGACTTTACTTTCTGCACCTTCCGCCCTAATGGAAAGAAAGGTGACATAGCCAAGACACGTTTCATCAAAAGTGAATATACCCCCTCTGTAACTGCCGCTCCTTCCAATCCGGGTTTGAAAGCTACATGGCACGAATTTAAAGGAAATAAATGCAGTGAAATAGAAAAAGCTCCGATCAATGGTACTTATCCAGTGGAAGACGTTATGATTCCTAAAAAAGTAAAAGGAAATATCGGACTGATTATCAAAGGATATTTCAATGCTCCTCAAGACGATATCTACACTTTTGCACTCCTGTCCGACGATGGTAGTACATTGACCATAGACAGTGAACAGATAGTAGACAATGACGGACCTCACGGACCTAAAGAAATAGTGGGACAAAAGGCATTGGCGAAAGGATATCATCCAATGGAATTACGTTATTTCGACCAAAACGGAGGACAACTGAAATTAAAAGTAACAGGTAGTGATGGTAAAGAAATTCCGTTCACGCATCTCTATGCGCATTAATCTCACATAAAAAGTTTTTCCACCACAGATTATACAGATTTACATAGATTGAATTTCAATGAATTCTCCCATTCAATAATCTGCGTAATCTGTGGTGGAATTACATCAATCAGAAGTAAACTCCGAACCCTATCTTGAAGCCTAATTTACTAAATTCTGAAATATCACTAAAACTCAAGTCATAATATACAGACGGCTCAATAGTCACATTTCTGCCCAAGAAAAAAGCATATCCGACTTCCGGTGTCAAACAAACCAGATTCTTTTTAAATCCTACACAAGAAAGGTGCTTATACGCCATTCCCAATCCTCCATAAATACCGCAACTGGAAAAATAATAACGTCCTTGTGCACCAATACTGGTTTCATCCATTCCATGTTCTACATAATTGCCCTTAAAATTCAGCAATACAGCCACATTATCGGCTACAAACGCACCACCGGTCAAAGCGAAACCAAAATTTGTACCCTCATTCTTGCTATGAGATAGGTCAAGCCCTGTCAATGAAGCATTCACATACCATACCTCCTTCTCAAATTGAGCATGCGCACTCAGTGCAGTCATTACCAACAGCATCAAGCTGACTAAAATTTTCTTCATAATGTTGTCGTTTAATAGTTATTTTTTATTTTCCAAATCACGTTCACGTCTTTCCTCCGCCTTTTCTTTCTTACGAAGGACAATCCATAACAACGCTATTATCATATAGGATAAACCTACTGTGAGATACTTTTCCGTATCACTTATTTCCGTATTACGCGGAATAAAATAAACGGCCATCGCTGTAGTATAAACCAACAAAGCGACAGGCAACCAAATCGATTTTCTATATTTTTTCATAAACTATGCTGTTTTGTTTCCTATACCAACTTACAAACCCTATAGCGGCTACCAACGTGCAAAGACCACCGATTATATAAGATACATAATCAGAAAGTGCCAATCCTTCGGGAGCAATGCAAATATAAGTAGAACATACAGCCGTCATAAACAAGGCAGGAAACAAGGTAATATAATAATTCTTTTTCGCACGTACCAGAAAAACAGTGACCGCCCACAAAGTAAAAACAGACAAAGCCTGATTACACCAGGCAAAATAACGCCATATCATATCAAATCCCGCCGCATCACGCTGACTGTACAACAATATACCGATAGTTACCGCAAAAATAGGAATACAAATCAATAAACGTTTCGCTATACTTTTTTGTTCCAAATGCATAAAATCGGCAACAATCAAACGAGCTGAACGTAAAGCGGTATCTCCACTGGTAATAGGAGCGGCAATTACCCCCAATACAGCCAATAAACCTCCTATCGTACCCAACCATTCCTTGGTTATGCTGTCCACAATAATCGAAGCATTACTCTCCTCCATACCATTTTGATGAAAAAAACAAGTAGCGGCAGCAGCCCAAATCAATGCCACGATCCCTTCGGTCACCATCGCTCCATAAAAAATAGGACGGCCATACTTCTCATTCTTCATACAACGTGCCATCAACGGAGATTGTGTGGCATGAAAGCCACTGATTGCCCCACAAGCAATAGAAACAAACATGATAGGAAAAATTGGTAATCCGGCAGGGTGGGTATTATGCAGCCCGTCCGTAATTTCGGGCAATGCCGGATGATTCCATAACAACATCACCAAAATCCCCACCGCCATAAACAATAAAGCAATGGCAAACAACGGATATATTTTTCCTATAATCTTATCTACCGGCAACAATGTAGCCAACATATAATAGACAAATACGACTATAATCCAAAAAGTAACATCCATATACTCCGGAGTAAGTTTGGCAAGCAATCCGGCAGGTCCTGCCACAAAAACCGCTCCGACTAATATCATCAGCACAACCGTAAAACCGCGCATCAACTGCTTTGTGGGAAGGCCCAAGTAACGACCGATAATTTCCGGCAAACTCTCGCCATCATGCCGAATGGAAAGCATTCCGGACAAATAATCGTGTACCGCCCCGGCAAAAATGGTACCTAAAACAATCCACAAATAAGACGCCGTACCAAACTTCGCTCCCATTATAGCACCGAAAATAGGTCCTAAGCCGGCTATATTCAAAAATTGAATCATGAAAATCTTCCAAGTAGGAAGTGGAATAAAGTCAACACCATCCGCCATGGTCAGGGCAGGTGTCTTCCTTATCTTGTCAGGACCGAACACACGTTCCACATAACTTCCATACAAAAAGTATCCGCCTACAAGAACCAATAATGCAATAATAAAGGTTATCATATTCTATTTTTTGTTTTGTTGGGGCAAAAGTAACGAATTAATTGATTACTTCGTATCTTTGCCCTAAAATTAAAGTAAATGCGAACATTCTTTATAACTTTATTACTAGTCATAGTGAGTTTATCACCCGTTTTCTCACAACCTAAATATGAAATCCGTGCCACCTGGATCACTACGCTCGGAGGAATGGACTGGCCTCGTAACAAGGCAGTAAACGCATCAGGCATCCGGCGTCAGCAAAAAGAATTATGTGATATACTGGATCGCCTGAAAGCCGCCAATTTCAATACGGTATTGTTGCAAACCCGTCTGCGCGGAGATATGATTTATCCTTCCGCCATAGAAACTTTCGGCGAATCACTGACAGGTAGCACAGGAGGGAATCCCGGATATGACCCTTTGGCTTTCGCCATCGGAGAATGCCACAAACGCGGCATGGAACTACATGCATGGATTGTTACGATTCCTGCCGGAAACACCCGTCAAGTACAATTGCAAGGACGTAGCTCCGTAGTACGGAAAAACCGGACTATTTGCAAACTTTATAAAGGTAACTGGTACTTGGACCCGGGAAATCCGGGAACCAAAGAATATCTGTCATGCATCGTAAAAGAAATAACTTCCCGTTATGATATAGACGGCATTCATTTCGATTACATCCGCTACCCTGAGCAAGCCGACAACTTTCCCGACAAGGACACCTACCGGAAATACGGCAAAGGTAAGGAGTTGAAACAATGGCGGCGTGATAATATCACAGATATTGTGCATAGGCTCTATACCGACATCAAGACTATCAAACCCTGGGTGAAAGTCAGCAGTTCCCCTATTGGCAAATACCGAGATACCAACCGATATCCCTCCCGTGGATGGAACGCTTATCATGTAGTTTACCAAGATGCTCAGAAATGGCTAAAAGAAGGTATTCATGATGCGTTGTTCCCGATGATGTATTTTCAGGGAAATAATTTCTATCCTTTTGCATTGGATTGGAAAGAGAATTGCGGTAACCGCTGGATAGTACCAGGTTTGGGCATTTATTTCCTCTCTCCCGACGAACAAAATTGGCCGTTGGACGAAATAGTCCGCCAACTTCATTTCACCCGTCAGATAAAACTAAACGGACAAGCCTACTTCCGCAATCGTTTTCTATTGAACAACACCAAAGGCATTTGGGACGAACTCCAAGAGAATTTCTATACCACTCCGGCATTGATTCCCCCAATGACCTGGATGGACAGCATCCCCCCATCCACTCCGGCCATGCCTTCCCTGCAACTGTTGCCGGACGGCAAAATGCACATGAGCTGGCAGATTTCCACAGATAACAACGGAGGTCTTGTCACCTATCATCTTTATGCCTCGGATACCTATCCGGTAGATATCACAGATGCCGGAAACTTACTGGAAACCTATCTCACCCATACGGAATACGAATATACCCCTATTTCACCTTGGCGACAAAAACGTTATTTTGCCGTAACAGCTGCCGACCGTTTTGGAAACGAAAGTGCTCCCTTGGAACTGAATGCAATTTCAGAAACGGACATGCCTTTACTAAATGACGGAGATATTCTCACCCTGCCTGAAATAAAAGAGGCAAAGACAGTGAAAATATTTACTGTTACCGGTGAAGAAATAAAATATTTTGTTTATGCACCCCAAATGTCCATAGCCTCATTACCCGGCGGATTCTATACAGTATATATCTTGAATAATGCAGGAGCACAAACCTTTGTCGGAACAATCGTAAAATAAACACATAGCAAAAAGTAAATTTGGGCAAAGCGTAGCGAAGTACATTCAAAGTGTTATTCTACGTGAAGAAAGGCAGTGCCAAACCCAACGGCAACCTGCCTCTGATGTGTTGTATCACGGTGGACGCGGAAGTTGTAACAAAATACTCAAAGATATAATCATACAATGCGGTTTCAAGGTTCGTTTGACCTACCACGTGGCAAGACATTGTGCATTGTCTTTATCGCTCAAATTGAATGGGTTGCAAAGATTGGCTTCTTGATAGGTAACGATTTAGAAACGAGCGAAGTTCTGTATTCTGCCTTGTTAAACCCAAAGAACGCTGACTTCAAATGCAAAGGTAGTGGATTAGTTTGGATTATTATCATTCTTGTCCTTTAATCTTTTGATTTCTTTATCAAAATCACTTTCAAGCAAATCCATTTCGCGTTTGCGATAGATGGCAAATTCCTTTTCTGCCTTTTCAATCGCCTGTTTATGTGAAATACGTCCCTTATCAATCAAAACCTTTCGTTTATGGGCAATAATCTGATTATCCAATGCCTCTATCCAATCTTTCATGGTCATGGGATTCATTTCCAATGCCTGGAACTCGGCAAAGTCCAAGAAACCGGAAACAAGCAGATTCAAACGCTGGAGTTCTATTTCTGACAAATAGTTCTTGGCAATCTTCACATCGTCCTTAGTCACATAGTTGCCTTTGAAGTTCGTCATACCCACAAACGGCTTCTCATTATCCACACGATTATAGATAACTTCCGCTGCCGTATTTTCGTGAACGGCATAATGGAGCTTGTTTTGCACGGTGGCAAAAAACATCTTTGTCATCTCGTCCCGTGGGTCATAGTCCGTGGCTGTGGCATATATGTCCGTAACCTGTTGATAGAAGTTACGTTCACTACTACGAATATCCCTGATGCGTTGCAGCAACTCACGGAAGTAACGATTACCCCCTTGCTTCAACCGCTCATCATCCATAGCAAATCCCTTTTGGATATATTCATGAAGCCGTTGAGTCGCCCAACGGCGAAAACGGGTTGCAACCTGAGATTGCACACGATAGCCCAAGGCGATAACCATGTCAAGATTGTAATGGTCAATGTTACGTCTCACCTGACGATTGCCTTCCTGACGAACTAACAAGAATTTCTTGTTAGTTGCTTCTGTGAATAATTCTCCGTCTTTATAGATGTTATCTACATGTTGGCTGATATTCTGTTGTGTAGTACAATATATTTCCGCCAACTGATTCTGTGTCAGCCACAAATCTTCATCGGAAAAGCGAACAGACACACGTATTATCTCATTATCGTCTTGATAGAGTATTATTTTGTTATTCTCACTCATGATTAGCGATTGTCTTTTTTCTTGGAATTTGAACGATAAAGGCTATCAGTGATGATACCTCTAAATATATCTTCATTAAGAAATTCTAAAGTACGATTTAGCTCAACAACATTATTGGTCGGTAACACTAACTCATTGTTCCCATTAATTTGTGCATTGATTCCATATTTCTTTAAAAGACTTGTTTTCGTTCGAAACGTCTTTCGCATAAAAGTAGCAATGTTGTTTGTGCTAGATAATAATTTTATGAGTCGACGAGTTTTTATGTTTGCGATATGTTTTATATTCTCTGCATTTACATCTATACCTTTTATTTCGCCAAATGATTCAATTTCTGTATTTGTGGCTTCTGTAACAAAATCTATTAGCGAAAATATTTGATTTGCAATTGTATAACTTTGAAAGTACAATTTCCCATTTTCATATATTGCATGAATTTTATCTTCTACGATAAAGGCAGAAGTATTCATTTTAGCAAAAATGTTTCCATGCTCATCTTGCAGTTGGCTTCTTGCCATGTCTGTAAGGCTGATATAGTCTTCTTCATTGTATTTGACAACGCTAATATCTGTATTTTGAACGGTAATTTTTGCCATTGTAATTGATGCATTGAGTTTCAATCACAAAGATAGCTATAATTTGTGAGGTTGCATTCTTTTTATATGGACTATCTACAAAGATAGGATGCAGTTTTTTTGATAGTAGGCATTATTCCCCGAATAATTTTATTAACTTTATAAATGCAAAGAGTTGTTTGACAGCATAGCACCGCAAATCGCTGATATTCGCACGGTTACTAAATCGTTACCTCTGTTTCTCAAATACTACGCTAAAAGTTTATTCTTCAATCGGTTGTATCAAACTGATGAAAATCTAAAATAAAATGCAAACTGCTTCTTTGGCATGACACATTATGTCGTTGCAGATGCCCGGCTCTCAAAAAGTTTGTCTGCCGGGCATATCCATCTTTGTCGTTAAGTTATAATCTGATAAAACTTTACGTACTGTTATTTTTTATTTCCGCACTGCAATGTTTTTGTTCCGCCACCGCATTATACTGATATACAACGATATGCAGTGACAGAATTTTCTGTATCCCCACAAAGTGTTTTTTTTCGTTTTTCCTTGCGGAAGCCAGCTCGTCAGATGCCGGTTGTCATATTGGATACGTAATCTTGGTATATTTACGGCAGTATCCGTGCAAGAAGAGTGCACCATCTGTACCATCACCCAGATGAACAGGCCCTATCATTCGGGTGAAGAGCCGTTGTCACCTGTGTGAAACTGCCGCTTCACACAGGTGAAGCAATAAAGCCATAAGGCTGTTTTCATGGTAACATACTGCCGGCAAGGTACATCTGTTGGAGTTTTGCCGCTATGGGTATGGTGGGCGCAATGTGGTACATTGACCGGCGATTACCAACCGTTTCGGGGCCTTTACAGATATTTTCACACCGGAACATACTGATAATGAAGACGATGAGATGACGGGGGAATTTTATATTTCACGTTAAATTAGGCCGTGTTTTCTTTTATAGTCTTTAAGATCTTTGATATTGATGGGGGGTGGTTGTACTATGCGTCTTTCTTTATAACGCTATATTGACAAGGCATTGTAACATATAAATAGTGTATGATATTAATGCCTGTTCGATATACATATTAAATTTACTTGTCTAAAAAATAAGAGCATAACAATAAATCTAAAACAGGAACGGCAATAATATGGGAACAGAATAAATCCCTTCTCCTCTTTTATTTTCATAAAACTCAAGGCTATAAGCAAAATAATAACTATTTTTGCACATTCAATTGAATAAAATATATAACTCATGAGCAATCAACGATACATGCAGCGCGGTGTGTCAGCATCCAAGGAAGATGTGCACAACGCCATTAAGAACATTGACAAAGGTATTTTTCCGCAAGCTTTTTGTAAAATCATCCCCGATATTCTAGGCGGAGATCCTGAATATTGCAACATTATGCACGCTGACGGTGCAGGTACCAAATCATCACTGGCTTATTTGTATTGGAAAGAAACCGGCGATTTAAGCGTATGGAAAGGCATTGCACAAGATGCACTGATTATGAACATCGATGACTTGTTGTGTGTAGGTGCAGTAGATAATATTCTGGTTTCATCAACTATCGGCCGTAATAAGCTACTCGTTCCGGGTGAAGTCATTTCCGCTATCATCAACGGAACGGATGAACTGTTGGCCGAACTTCGCGAAATGGGTGTAGGCGTATACGCTACCGGAGGCGAGACTGCTGATGTAGGTGACTTGGTTCGTACCATCATCGTAGATTCTACCGTAACATGCCGCATGAAACGTACCGATGTCATTAACAATGCCAATATTCGCCCGGGTGACGTCATCATAGGTCTGGCATCTTACGGACAGGCTACTTATGAAAAAGAATACAACGGAGGCATGGGCAGCAACGGACTCACCAGTGCCCGCCACGACGTGTTCGCAAAATACCTGGCCGAGAAGTATCCCGAAAGCTATGACAAGGCAGTACCCGAAGAACTAGTGTACAGTGGCAATTTGAAGCTGACCGATGCTGTGGAAGGAAGTCCGCTGGATGCAGGAAAGCTGGTACTCTCACCTACCCGTACCTATGCTCCGGTAGTGAAGAAATTACTGGATGCGCTCCGACCTGAAATTCACGGAATGGTTCACTGCTCAGGCGGTGCTCAAACCAAAGTCCTGCACTTTGTAGGAAACAATTGCCGTGTAGTAAAGGACAACCTGTTCCCCGTTCCCCCTCTGTTCAAAACCATCAAGGAACAAAGCGGCACCGATTGGGAAGAAATGTACAAAGTATTTAATATGGGCCACCGCCTGGAAGTTTACCTCTCACCCGAACATGCCGAAGAGGTGATCGCCATCAGCAAGTCATTCAATATTGACGCGAAGATCGTGGGACGTATAGAAGAAAGTGACAAGAAGGAGCTAATTATCAAAAGTGAGTTTGGAGAATTCAAATACTGACAAGCAATATTATAATAACACTTCCAAGCCTGCTACATTGAAAAAAAGATTTTTTTATGGCATAGGAGCAATAATATGCTCATTAGTTACGATTGATACAATACGCGAGTTGTATTTCATCTCTACCGCATGGGGTCATGAAACAACTTGGCATGACATACTATATACAGTAAGAAAAGTACTTGCCATACTTGGGTGGATATTACTCACTTGGTATGTCGCAAATAAATGTTTAGAAAAGAATGGCAGAAAACAATAATACATTACTTGAGAAATTAGACGGGTTAGTGGCTCGCTTTGAGGAAGTTTCCACCCTCATTACAGACCCTAATGTCATAGCTGACCAAAAACGTTATGTCAAGCTCACCAAGGAATACAAGGACTTGAATGACATCATGAAAGCCCGTAGAGAATATATACAATGCCTGAATGGACTGGAAGAGGCCAAACAAATCATGACTAACGAATCCGACCCGGAGATGAAAGAGATGGCACGCGAAGAGGCAAATCTCTGCGAAGTCCGCATCCCAGAACTGGAAGAGGAAATCAAACTGTTACTCGTTCCTGCGGATCCGCAAGATGACCGAAATGCCATTCTGGAGATACGCGGTGGTACGGGAGGTGATGAAGCCGCCATTTTTGCAGGCGACTTGTTCCGTATGTACTCCAAATACTGCGAGACAAAAGGTTGGAGACTGGAAGTATCCAGCGCCAATGAAGGAGCAGCAGGAGGTTTTAAGGAAATTATCTGCTCCGTAACCGGAGATAAAGTATATGGCACTCTGAAATATGAATCGGGCGTACATCGTGTGCAACGTGTACCAGCCACCGAAACCCAAGGACGTGTACATACTTCAGCCGCATCAGTCGCCGTTTTACCCGAAGCCGAGCCTTTTGATGTGGAAATTAACGAAGGGGAAATCAAATGGGACACTTTCCGAAGCGGTGGTGCCGGCGGACAGAACGTAAATAAGGTGGAATCCGGAGTACGCCTGCGCTACAACTGGAAGAACCCCAACACCGGAATAGTAGAGGAAATCCTGATAGAATGTACCGAAACCCGTGACCAGCCGAAGAATAAAGAACGAGCCCTTTCTCGCCTGCGTACCTTTATATATGATAAAGAACACCAAAAGTACATTGACGACATTGCCAGCAAACGAAAAACAATGGTATCTACCGGAGACCGATCGGCAAAAATACGTACCTACAATTATCCGCAAGGACGTATCACCGACCACCGCATCAACTATACCATTTACAATTTGGCCGCCTTTATGGATGGCGACATTCAAGACTGCATTGACCATTTGACTGTAGCCGAGAATGCCGAACGTTTGAAAGAGAGCGAATTATAATTTAAATATCGTAAACCATAAACTGTAAACATAGCAATGAACAAGCAACAATTATTTGAAAATATCCAAAAGAAAAAATCATTCCTCTGTGTAGGACTGGACACCGACATAAAGAAGATCCCCGAACATCTGTTAAAAGAAGAAGATCCTATCTTCGCTTTCAACAAAGCCATCATTGACGCTACCGCCCCTTATTGCATCGCCTATAAACCCAATCTGGCCTTTTATGAAAGCATGGGCGTAAAAGGATGGATCGCTTTCGAAAAGACTGTATCCTACATCAAGGAAAACTATCCCGACCAATTCATCATTGCCGATGCAAAACGTGGCGATATCGGAAACACTTCGGCCATGTATGCCCGCACATTCTTTGAAGAGCTGGACATTGACTCAGTCACCGTAGCTCCTTACATGGGTGAAGACAGCGTGACTCCCTTCCTGAGTTACGAAGGCAAATGGGTAATCCTGCTAGCGCTTACCAGCAACAAGGGTTCCCACGACTTCCAGCTGACCGAGGACACCAACGGCGAACGCCTTTTCGAAAAAGTATTGCGCAAATCACAAGAATGGGCCAACGATGAAAACATGATGTACGTAGTAGGTGCCACACAAGGACGCGCTTTCGAAGACATCCGTAAAATTGTTCCCAACCACTTCCTGCTTGTACCTGGAATCGGCGCACAAGGAGGTTCTCTAGAGGAAGTCTGCAAATATGGCATGAATAGTACCTGTGGACTTATTGTTAATTCAAGCCGTGCCATTATCTATGCGGATAAAACTGAGAATTTTGCGACTGTAGCAGGACAAGAAGCTCAGAAAGTCCAGGCACAGATGGAGAAAATAATGTGCCAATAAAACAATGTGCTAATATGCAAATTACCAGGTAGATACATAGCGTAATACATTGGTTTAAGCATATCAGCACACTGAATAATTATTCCCCATGAGTGACCGAAAAATTATAAATGACCCCGTCTTCGGGTTTATCAACATCCCGAAGGGGTTACTATATGACATTGTATGTCACCCATTGCTGCAACGTCTTACCCGCATCAAGCAACTGGGCCTGTCCTCTGCCGTATATCCGGGAGCACAACATACCCGTTTCCAACACTCATTAGGCGCTTTCCACTTAATGAGCGAAACGATCAAGCACCTTACCGCCAAAGGTAACTTCATCTTTGACAGCGAAGCGGAAGCCGTACAAGCTGCCATCCTGTTACACGACATCGGACACGGTCCCTTCTCCCATGTGCTGGAAAACACATTGGCAGGAGGCGTTTCACATGAAGAAATCTCCTTGATGCTGATGGAACGAATGAACAAGGACATGAAAGGTCAACTCAATCTTGCCATACAGATATTCAAAGATGAATATCCCAAGAAATTCCTGCACCAACTGGTCAGCGGTCAATTGGATATGGATCGTTTGGACTATCTGCGGCGTGACAGTTTCTATACCGGTGTATCCGAAGGCAATATCGGGTCCGCCCGCATCATCAAAATGCTTGATGTAAAAGACGATCACCTGGTAGTAGAATCCAAAGGCATTTACTCCATCGAAAACTTCCTGATGTCCCGCCGCCTGATGTACTGGCAGGTATATCTGCACAAGACCTCCGTTGCCAGTGAAAAAATGCTGGTCAACACTCTGACACGAGCAAAGGAATTAGCCTTACGTGGCGTAGAGCTGTTCGCCTCACCCGCTTTAAGATTCTTTTTATACCATCCTATTGATAAAAAAGAATTTTATAACAGTCCGGATTGTATTGAAAATTTTATTCAATTAGATGATAATGACATATGGACTGCACTGAAAGTTTGGAGCAATCACAGCGATGTGGTATTGTCCACTCTGAGTCGTGGAATGATTAACAGGAAACTATTCAAAGTAGAGGTAACCTCCTCTTCCATCACAAAAGCACGAAAAGAAGAAATTCTTTCAAGAATAAGTAAGAGACTGAATATCAACAAGAAAGAAGCAAAATACTTCCTATCCATATCCAGTATAGAAAACAATATGTATAAAAAGGAGGATGACAGTATTGAAATCATCTATAAAGATGGAAGCACCCGCGATATAGCCAAGGCTTCGGATATGCTCAACATCTCTCTTCTCTCCCGAAAAGTCAAAAAATATTATATATGTTACCTGCGTTCCGAAAACGACGGACATTAAATAATTAGCGAATTGTACGGATATATAAAAAAAAAATGCGTAATTTGCATAATTAATGATGTGTTTACACTAACATGTAACACGCAAGTAACAAAACTGAAACATTTAGAACATAAAGAATTAGACAGTATTATGGAGTTCTCAGCTAAACAAATTGCGGAATACATCCAGGGAATTATTGTTGGCGATGAAAACGCAACTGTGCATACTTTTGCTAAAATAGAGGAAGGCGTGCCGGGAGCGATTTCTTTTCTTTCAAATCCTAAGTATACTCATTACATTTACGATACTCAGTCTACCATTGTGTTGGTAAACAAAGATTTCGTTCCCGAGCAAGAAGTAAAAGCTACCTTAATCAAGGTAGACAACGCCTACGAAAGTCTGGCTAAACTACTAACCCTCTATGAAATGAGCAAACCTAAAAAGACTGGTATAGATCCGCTGGCATACGTTGCCCCCACTGCGAAGTTGGGGAAGGATGTATATATCGCTCCGTTTGCCTGCGTAGGCGATGGTGCTGAGATTGGTGACAACACTTCCCTCCACCCGCACGCTACTGTAGGAAGCCATGCCAAAGTAGGTAATAATTGTACACTTTATCCACATGCCACCATCTATCACGACTGCTTGGTAGGAAACCACTGTACCCTGCATGCAGGCTGCGTAATCGGTGCTGATGGATTCGGATTCGCACCTTCTCCCGAAGGGTACGAAAAAATTCCACAAATAGGTATTGCCATCATAGAAGATAATGTGGAGATTGGTGCTAATACCTGCGTAGATCGTGCCACCATGGGCGCCACCATTGTACATAAAGGAGTGAAACTGGATAACCTGATCCAGATAGCACACAATGTGGAAGTAGGAAGCCACACTGTCATGGCATCACAGGTGGGTATTGCCGGTTCCACCAAAGTAGGTGAATGGTGCATGTTTGGCGGACAGGTAGGACTAGCCGGACATATTAAGATAGGTGACAAGGTAGGTATCGGCGCACAAGCAGGCGTTCCCGGTAACGTGAAATCCAACGAGCAAATTCTAGGCACTCCGGCCATCGATGCCAAGAATTTCATGAAATCATCGGCCGTATACAAAAAACTGCCCGAAATTTACACCACACTGAACGCCATGCAGAAAGAAATAGAAGAATTAAAAAAAACAACTAAATAAATAAACCCCATGTTGAAACAGAAGACATTAAAAGGCAGTTTTTCTTTAAATGGAAAAGGCCTTCACACCGGAGTAAACTTGACGGTGACATTCAATCCTGCACCGGACAACCACGGGTATAAAATCCAACGAATTGATCTTGAAGGACAACCAATAATTGATGCCGTAGCAGAAAACGTAGGTGATACTACCCGCGGCACTGTGCTGATGAAAAACGGAATAAAAGTAAGTACAGTAGAACATGCTTTGGCAGCTCTTTATGCAGCTGGTATAGACAACTGCCTGATTCAGGTAAGCGGTCCCGAATTCCCTATCCTGGACGGCAGTGCCAAAGCGTATGTAGAAAATATACAGCGTGTAGGAATCGAAGAACAGAATGCTGTCAAGGATTACTATATCATAAAATCAAAAATCGAATTCAGGGACGAGGAAACCGGATCTTCCATCATTGTTCTTCCGGACGAAAATTTCAGTGTGAATGCACTGATCTCTTATCAGTCTAAAATACTGTCCAATCAGTTCGCCACACTGGAAGACATGGCTAAATTCCCCACCGAGGTAGCTTCCGCGCGTACCTTTGTATTCGTCCGCGAAATAGAACCATTGCTGGGTGCCGGACTGATCAAGGGAGGCGATCTGGACAACGCCATCGTAATCTACGAAAAAGAGATGAGCCAGGAAAACTACGACAAGCTGGCAGACGTCATGGGGGTTCCCCACATGGACGCCACCAAACTGGGCTACATCAACCATGTTCCCTTGGTATGGGACAACGAACCGGCCCGCCACAAACTGTTGGATATCATCGGCGACCTGGCACTGATAGGCAAACCCATCAAGGGACGCATCATCGCCACCCGTCCGGGGCACACCATCAACAACAAGTTTGCCCGCCAGATACGCAAAGAAATCAAACTTCACGAAATACAGGCTCCGTCCTATAACTGCAACGAAGCTCCCATCATGGATGTCAACCGCATCCGCGAACTGCTTCCGCACCGTTATCCTTTCCAGCTAGTGGACAAAGTCGTTGCCATTGGCGCCAACCACATTGTCGGTGTGAAAAACGTAACCGCCAACGAACCCTTCTTCCAGGGACACTTCCCACAGGAACCTGTCATGCCGGGTGTGCTTCAAGTAGAAGCCATGGCACAATGCGGTGGTCTGCTTGTTCTTAATTCAGTGGACGAACCCGAAAGATACTCCACCTACTTCATGAAAATAGACGGTGTGAAATTCCGCCAGAAAGTAGTGCCGGGAGACACTTTATTGTTCCGTGTTGAATTGTTGGCTCCTATCCGCCGGGGCATCTCCACAATGAAAGGATATGTGTTTGTAGGCGAGAAAGTAGTCTGCGAAGCCGAGTTTATGGCACAAATAGTAAAAAATAAATAACCACTAAAAAAACAACATGATTAGTCCATTAGCATATATACATCCCGAAGCAAAAATTGGTGAGAATGTAGAAATCGGTCCTTTTTGTGTTTATCGACAAGAATGTAGTTATCGGTGATAACAACACAATCATGCCTAACGCCAATATACTGTATGGCTCACGCATAGGGAACGGCAACACCATTTTTCCGGGAGCTGTTATAGGCGCTATTCCCCAGGATTTGAAATTCCGCGGTGAAGAAACGACTGCCGAAATAGGTGATAACAACACCATTCGCGAGAATGTAACCATCAATCGTGGTACAGCGGCTAAAGGCAAAACCATAGTGGGCAGTAACAACCTGTTGATGGAAGGGGTACACGTAGCACATGATGCCATCATAGGCAGCGGTTGCATCATAGGCAATGCCACCAAGATGGCAGGTGAAATTATCATTGATGATAACGCCATTATCAGCGGCGCCGTATTGATGCACCAATTCTGCCGGGTAGGCGGTTATGTAATGGTACAGGGCGGTTCACGTTTCAGCAAGGACATTCCTCCTTATATTATAGCAGGGCGCGAACCCATTGCCTACGCAGGAATCAATATCGTAGGACTCCGCCGCCGCGGATTCTCTAATGAACTAATAGAGAATATACACAACACCTATCGCATTATTTATCAAAATGGCATGAACGTTACCGATGCCTTGGAACAAGTACGCAAAGAAATACCTATGAGCAAAGAAATAGAATATATTATTTCTTTCATAGAAAATTCTCAAAGAGGTATCATCAGATAACAAAGTTTTTTATAACTTTACTGCACGAAAAAAAAGTTATATAGTATATACAGTATAAATATATGATTTACAGATTTACACTAATCTCTGATGAAGTCGATGATTTTATAAGAGAAATAAAGATAGACTCGGAAGCAACTTTCTTTGATTTGCACGAAGCAATATTGAAAGCGGCAGGATATAAAGATGACCAGATGACCTCTTTCTTCATTTGTGATGACGACTGGGAGAAAGACCAGGAAATCACACTGGAAGATATGGGAAGCAGTTCGGAAGAAGACAGCTACATCATGAGAGAAACCCGCTTGAGTGATTTGGTGGAAGACGAAAAGCAAAAATTGCTGTATGTATTCGACCCGTTGGCAGAACGAGTGTTTTTCATTGAACTGTCGGAAATCATCACCGGCAAAGACCTTGACAAAGCAGTGTGTTCGCGCAAAGCCGGAGAAGCCCCGAAACAAACCGTCGACTTTGACGAAATGATGGCAAAAAGCAATAGCGGAAATCTGGATATAGACGAGAATTTCTACGGCGACCAGGACTTCGATATGGAAGACTTTGATCCCGAAGGATTTGATATGGGCGGTGCCTCCTCACCGGACCCTTATGAGCAAGAAAACTATTAATCTTAACGGGGGCGGACGTTACACGTCCGCCCCTCTCTTTTTATAAACACCATGCCTGACACCCTTATCGTCCTTATCGGCCCTACCGGTGTAGGAAAGACCGAACTAAGCCTTTCCATTGCCGAACACTTCCGGACTTCCATTGTTTCGGCAGACTCACGCCAATTGTATGCAGACCTGAAGATAGGAACTGCCGCCCCTACCCCCGAGCAACTGGCGCGTGTTCCTCATTATTTTGTCGGAACATTACAGCTAACAGATTATTACAGCGCCGCACAATACGAAGCAGACGTACTGGCACAACTGGAAATCCTATACCAAAACCATGACACTGTAATACTGACCGGAGGTTCCATGATGTATATAGATGCCATTTGCAAAGGCATAGATGATATCCCCACTGTAGACAATGAAACACGCCAGCTGATGCTACGACGTTACGAACAGGAAGGGCTGGACACTCTGTGCGCCGAACTAAGGCTGCTGGACCCCGAATATTACAAAATAGTGGATTTGAAAAATCCCAAACGAGTAATACATGCATTGGAAATATGCTACATGACCGGAAAAACTTATACTTCTTTCCGTACCCGTACTCACAAGGAACGCCCTTTCCGCATCATCAAAATAGGATTAACCCGCGACCGCGAAGAATTGTATGACCGCATCAACCGCCGCGTGGACATCATGATGCAGGACGGCTTGCTGGAAGAAGCCCGGCAGGTATATCCTTTCCGGCATCTGAACTCGCTCAATACCGTAGGATACAAAGAAATGTTCAAGTATCTGGACGGAGAATGGACATTGGAATTCGCTATCGGGAAAATCAAGCAAAATTCCCGCATTTACTCTCGTAAACAGATGACCTGGTTCAAACGGGACAAAGACATCGTGTGGTTCCATCCCGACCAACAAACAGAAATTATGCAATATATTCATTCAGTTAACCACTAATTACAATCATGAAAAAATTACTAACCTTCATCATGGCTTGTGTCATAAGCCTGGGTGCAACAGCCCAAATCTCGGAAAAAGCATTTGAGAAATGGCATCAGAACAAGTATTCCATGTTCATCCACTTCGGTCTTTATTCCGAACTGGGAGGCGTATGGGAAGGCAACCCCGTCACCCGAGGATACAGTGAACAAATCCAATCGTTTGCGGGAATCTTCAGTGACTGGTATGGAGATACCGCCCTGCGCTTCAATCCCACCCTGTTTGATGCAGACGCTATCGTGTCACTGGCCAAAGAAGCCGGTATGCGCTCCATCATCATTACCACCAAGCATCACGACGGTTTCTGTATGTTCCGTACAGCCACCACCGACTATAATTCATACGATGCCACCCCCCGGCAAGCGCGACTTCATAAAAGAGATGGCGGAAGCTTGCAAACGTGGCGGAATCAACTTCGGCATCTATTTCTCACTGATAGACTGGCATTTTCCACAAGCCTATCCTATCTCCAGCCATAACTGTGATTTCATCACCCCACAGCATCATGAATTCACCAAAGCCCAAGTTACCGAACTGTTGACCAACTACGGTCCCATCTCCGAACTTTGGTTTGACATGGGTTCCAACACTCCTGAACAAAGCAAGGAACTGTATCAACTGGTGCACAGATTGCAACCAGACTGTATGGTAAGCGGCCGGTTGGGCAACGATCAGTATGACTTCAGTGTCATGGCAGACAACACATACCCCGAAGGCTCCTTGCAGACCGCATGGCAAACAGCAGCTTCCATGTTCGATGAAACCTGGAGCTACCGTTCCTGGCAGAAAAGGGGGGACGTTCACACCAAAGCGATGGAAAAACTACGCAGCCTGATCAATGTAGTTTCCCATGGCGGAAACTTCCTGCTGAACATCGGTCCCAAAGGTGACGGTTCCGTAGTACCCTTTGAAAGAGAGGTGCTGAAAGAAATCGGTATCTGGTTGAAGAAAAACGGTGAAGCCATTTATGGCACAGAAGCCTCTCCTTTCCGTGAGCAATTCGAATGGGGAACCATTACCCGCAAAGGCAATAACCTCTACCTCATCTTATCAGGCAACCGCCCTGCCGATGGTAAAATCACTTTGAACGTGCCGGGATGCAAACTGCAAAAAGCAGACATTAAAGCTATTCAGAAAGGACAGGAGATGATCTTCACACTACCCGCCGACGCATACGGAAAAGACATCCAAGTGATTTGCGCCACGTTCGACCAACCGGTGAAACCGCAACCTATGGCTGCACAGCGCACTCCCAATTATAGTTATTCCTGTTTCGATTATTACAGCAACTACCGCAGTACGGTGAGCTATCAATGGAGCATCAACAAATCCAACCTCAACGCATTGGAATTTACCTATACTCCGCAGGAGAACGGTAAGGAATTACTGGTTGAAGTAGATGGAATACCTTACACAGTAACCCTTGACGCAGGCAAGGCACAGGCATTAAACCTGCCTTCCAAGACCGTATGGGGTCAGCGTTACTTCTGCGGACCGGGCAGCGGATTGTTCGATGCTCCTGCCACCATCCATACTGATCCGGACAAAGCACCGGTAAGAAAAGGACAATGGAAAGAAGTGAATGAGGAAAAAGCCATGTTCCCCAGCAATATTCTGGAAAGTTACTTCCTGATGCAGCAGGTAGAATCGCCCAAAGCACAAGATATTCTAGTAGATGTAGGTGCCGGAAACGGTATCGAAATCTATCTGAACGGCAAGTCGGTAATGAAACACCTCAACCCTTACCGCTGCAAGTTCCGCGAGGAAAAGGTGCTGCTACCGCTTCAAAAAGGCAGTAACCAAATTGTGGTAAGAATATACAACCGCTTTGAAAAAGAAACAGGCTATCTGCTGCGCCCATCAGCGGAACAGGTTATCTACAAGCAGAAATTCACTTTGCCGCAAGTGGCAAAAGGAAAAGTTCATACTGTTGTTGTAAAACAGAATAATCTGCCATCCATCCATAAGGACACAGAATTATCCAATCTGAAGGTAGAGGCAAAATAAAACTTTTCAATAAATAAAAAATGAAAAACCTCTCCCCGGATGTTTCTGTCATGAAATGTCCGGGGAAAGTTTTATATAAAGAAAACATCATTCTAGAATTTACCAATAGTACTGACAGGCCTCATGCATGAAGATCATAATATTCATAAAGTACCCTTCATACAGTCTGTTCCGATATTATGCTTTCCTCCTGTCTGCCTGATAATTCAGAATTACCCCCAGTACTATCAGTACAGAAAGTACAATCCATGCAACATTCAAAAAGATCCCTTTCCATTCCTGCCGGGTAATGAACTGTGAATACAAAGGTCGTATAATCGGAGCTTGAGGATGGTGGAGTTTACAGCGGGACCGATCAATGGCTTTCTGATAATCATCTAAATCAAAAATACAACGCTCATAACATACAACGGCTTGTCCTTTCTCATGCCTCACCGGAATAACCCATGCCTTAACTTCCCGCTCCTCATACTTATGATGGGGCAATGAATCGGTAAATGCAGGAGCTACAGAGAAATGATATTGCTTCTGTTCCTTACGATAGCGGTGTCTGCCCATACTTCGTGTCACCTCACGAGTGACAGTCACACTGCTCCTTCGGGCATAATCCACCTCCAGAGTATCGAAAGTAAAATACAGAGCATTATTCTCCAAATTATATAAATCGGTAACAGCATGATAACGCACCACTTCATCTGCCGAATGAAAAAGCCAGTTCTGTAAAGGAATATTAAAGGCCATACTTGCAGCTGCCATCAATATAAGAAAAGGAATTTTCCATCTTGAAGCAACGATAAAAGCCCCTCCGGCGAGAGTGAGTAACGGAGGTAAAGCATACGTCGTAATTTGTAACCAACCACCCGGATTAAAACCCAGGATAACGGTGAACAAAATTCCCACAAAAGAAGGAATGAAAAGTAACAGTAACAGCTTTACAACCCAATTTTTCATATTCAATATTAGTTTTATCCTGCCAAAGATAGCAATATAATTCTTGTTGTCTAAATCAAATTAGTAAATATTTTATCTATACAACAAGGCTAGGATTCATGAAACTGACAGGGAAAAAACAATAAGATAAGACCGATAAAAAAATCAGCTGTAAAGGAGGAAATTTCCACCCTTACAGCTGATAACTTTATCTAATCTTACTATTCAGACTTTCTTCCGCCTGTAACTACATCTCTGCAAACAAGGGGAAAATATTTATTCGGCAATCGTCACATTCGTCACCCTTTCCAGCCAGAAGCGGTTCCGGTTAGGATGGAACGGTTTGTATTCCGTATTCAACTTAATGGTGTTATTGCGGAAGACCAACCCATCGACAGACTTGGCATAAAGAATAGGAGCGTCGAAGGTTTCAAACTCATTGTCTTCAATCACAATGCCACCCTCGGGTCCGCCGTGGAAATATTGCTGCTGTCCCTTCAGGTCGGGAATCTCCGGATAGATGGAGATAACCGCATTGGTAAACTGGAACAGATTAGTCAGCGCGTTTACAAAACGGTTCTTACGGATAATGACATGACGGCAGGCACCGGTCTCAAACCAACCGTTGCAATCGCCGCAAAGCAGAATAGCAGCCCCCGAAGTATGGTCAAACAAGTTATTCTCGACGATAGTCTTGCGCGGGGTACTGAACAAAGAACCGCGTGCACGGTTATTACGGATCACATTGCCGGAAAACAAAACTTCAGGAGTCCATGTGAGGTTCTCTATTCCGAAACCACTTTGTTCATTAATTACCTGGTCTACCGGTTCCTGAAACGTAATCAGGAACTCTCGCGCGCCTTCGGTCTGTTCTTTGTCATAAGGACGGATAGAAATGATCTTATTCTGTTTTCCGACCAGTTCCATCGTATTCGAACGGATAAACTGCACCTCATCACCCGGGCATCCCCACTCGAATCCCCACGACTGACCATGCATATAGCGGCCCACCAAGGTACGGTCGTCCACCCGTTTCACCACTTTCAAATAAGTGCCATGTACATTGATGGCATCATCCATCATCCCCTCATACAACCCGTTGCAAGACACAATCTTACCCTTACAACCGGAAAAATGGGTCGCATCTGCCTGCGTGGTAAAATAACGCGGATCGGCATCCCCTTTCAAACATACGCCAAATTTCTCAAGTGTAATATTTTCACAAAGCTGTGCCAACAATCCCATGCCTTCCGCATAATGTACCTTCACATTCTCAATCGTTGTATTGACATCATGGGAAAGGAATATACCGGGTGTAGGACGTCCCCAGCCACGCATGGCCACCACTGTCCCCGGCACTAGGCGGGCATCTTTCCACCCCGGAGCATGGATACGGCGCGGAGCCACCTCACTGGCTCCTTTCGTCGGACAACCTATGTCACTGGTATTGTAAACCAGATGTTTGGTATCCCCGTCAAAAGCAATTCCCCACGAGTGTCTCATGGTCCATCCTTCACCATAAGCCTCGAATATGGAATCTTTAGCAATGCGATAATCGACCCACGGAGCCGGTTCAAAAACAATTCCATCCTGCGGATCGTTTTCTACGATCTTCACCTGGGCAATATGGGGGTTCTCGAAATCGATGCTGAAGTTCTTTAACAGACAGTTTTCGGAACGCAACAAGGAAACAGGCAACATCCTGCCGTGAAATACAAATTCGGAACCTTGCCCGTCTAATGTCAGATTCTTCATGTCCTCTAATGCGATACCTACTTTCTTGGGATTCGTTTGGTCGTGATTGGAAATATAATACTCGCGCACAGCGGCTCCTTTTTCATGAAATTCATAACGCCCTTCGGGAAAACGGAGGATTACCTTCTCACCTTCCTTATATTCCGCCTTTATCTTGGCAAGCGCTTTTTGAAGAACCGGAGAGGCATTTTTACTGCTATTGGCTTTCAGACCGAAAGCAGAGATTTCATAGACTTTCTGAGCAGAAAGAGTGGTGCACGATAACACCAGACTCAATGATAAAACAGATAATAATTTCATTTTCAGTTAGAATTAAGAATTAATCGTATTGAAGTTTAAAGATACAGTGAAAGGAAATAGCCCAATCTATTAATCAGATTTGTTTAAATTATTTTAACATAGACTTAAAACAAAACACAAGCATGAAAAAGGCTTGAAAGCAACGTCTTTCTAATAATAGCAAAGAGGAAATGCAGCCCCAGCTGCACTCCCCCCTTTCCTTATCCTTGTTACTATTTTTAAATAGAATGTTATAAAATTATTTTAGAAAGTGTCATGATATCCTTTCACCTTGTTCCAAGCATCCACACCACCCGTCCTCCAGTCTGGAGCAGATGCTTAAGAACAACATAAACTCGATACACTTCACTTAAATGCTACATTATTTGTCAGCTTCCGTCGCCCACTCTTTGGCTCCCCGTTCTTTCAGTTTAGCGGTGAATGCTTTGGCTTTTTCCATACTTGCCTGCTCTTCTTCCGGGCTTGCATAAGCGTGCTTGTAGCCTTTCACCACGTTCCATTCTCCACGAGTGAAGTCGGGGAACTCTACGGCAGCGCAGTTATTGTCCATAGATATCTCACCCAGTTCGGCCAGTGCGCACCACTCGGCAAGGTCATACACATCCATATCCAGAGGCAGACCATTCTGCAAACAATATACCAGACGGCTGTCCATGATAAAGTCCATACCCCCGTGTCCGCCTACCTCTTTGGCTATTTCACCATACTTCTTCAGAATAGGGTGCTGGTATTTCTCAACCAAAGCATCCATTTCAGCTTGTGGCAGGAATCCGTGTGAGCTGAGATTGTCCACCTTGGGTTGTACTCCTGAAGCACTCAGCTGATCAGCTCCCAATGCGTAGCCTTCTGTAGGATATTTGTTGGCGAACCCTTTCACACCTGTCAATTGATACAAACGGTTATAGGGTTGCGGAGTCATTACATTGTGTTGTATTTCGATCACTTTACCGTTTTCGGTACGAATCATAGTCGTAGTGTGATCTCCATTACGGAAATTAGTGCATTCTGAACCTGTTTTGGCTTCTACCAATCCTTTTCCTACTACTGATTTGGTATCCATGGCAGTCAGTGTCTTCATACGGTCGCCACGGTGAATATCCAAAACTTGTGCCACAGGGCCAAGGCCGTGTGTAGCATACACATCACCACGATGACGCATATTGAATTCCAGACGCCAGCCCAGTTTATCGTTTTCACCGTTTTTCCAGTAATAATCCCAGAAATCGCTGAGGTTGTGGATGTAAGCTCCTTGTGCGCGGATTACCTCACCGAACACACCGTTCTGCGCCATGTTCAGCGTATTCATCTCAAACCAGTCATAGCAGCAGTTTTCCAGAATGAAGCAGTGCTTGCGTGTTGTCTCGCTCAAGTTGACAAGATCCCAGCATTCCTGCAGGTTCATGGCAGAAGGTACCTCGATGGCTACGTGCTTGCCGTTCTCCAATGCACATTTGGCAATGGGGAAGTGGTGCAACCAGTCTGCGGCGATATATACCAAATCAATATCATCACGTTTACAAAGTTCCTCGTAACCTGTCTCACCCGAGTAGATTGCCGCTTTCGGCATAGAAGCTTTCTTTAAAATGTTCTGGCATGCTTCCGCACGTTTAGGGTCATAATCACAAAGCGCCACGATTTGGGTGCCGGGAATATGGGTGAAACGCGATACAGCTCCGGGACCACGCATTCCCAAGCCAACAAAGCCTACACGCACCACCTCCATTTTAGGAGCAGTAAGTCCGATCACGCTTTTTTGTCCGGCAGGACGTTCGGGGCTTTTTACAACAATAGTTCCCTCGTTCCACTCCCATTGCGTACCTTTATCGGTCGTATGAACAGTAGGAGCCTGAGGTGAACATGCACTCAGCACAACACATGCGCCGGCTACGAGTAATAGTTTGATTTTTTTCATGATAATTGTTTTATAAATAAATAATAAATGAATCGGTTTATGCACGAACACATAATAAATACGCCTATAAAGGACCTTCCCCCCCTAGTGGAAGTGATTTTTTTAGAATCCATGTATTTCCATTCATTGTCATTCAGAAGGATAAACAAAGGCTTGCTGTCCATTGGACATGGAAAAACAAGCCTTTTTCATTGTTTATTCAAAAAAGTTGAAGAAAACAGAAAACATTAGTATCCAGGGTTTTGGTCATCTTTCAACAGCGGATTCACGTCCATGGCAGAAGTCGGAATAGGCATCAGGAGCAAACGATCTCCCCATACTTTATCTATTACAACATATTTTTGCCATTCTTTTTTCACCGGATCAAATCCTCCACAAGGTGCTGTACTTTCGCCATTCATCGCCTCACGACAATATTCCAATCCGTAACGACGTATATCATCGTAACGATGACCTTCGGCTGCCAGCTCAATACGACGCTCATTGCGTACCAACTCAAGAGCCGCATCTTTTGACAGACTGTTCGGAACATTGGGCATACCGCAACGGTCGCGCAAATCATTCAAAGCATGCTGAACTTTTTCATCCCAACCATTATTTTGTACACGAGCTTCAGCATAAGTCAACAAAACCTCAGCATAGCGAATGATCGGATAATCCTCCACACTCTGCCAACCTTGATAAGGAGTAAGAGAAACCAACTTACGGTAATTATATCCGGTCCAAGATTCATTTCCATCTGATCCGGCTTTCAAAGGATCCCACATATAATAGAAATCACCGGAGAAGTCCGTTTCCTGCCATCCTTTCAATGGAAATAAAATAGAAGCATACAAACGGCTGTCACGATTACGGAACTCCTGCATATAAGGGATTGACTTGATGTCCAATGTAGGCACCTTTTCACGGAACACTGCCGGAGCAACCGATTTATAAGTTTCTCCCACCGGCTCTGCAAAATACTTCATCCACATATCGGCAAAACGTGCACGTCTGGTTTCTTCGGAAGGAATTTCAGGAAGAGTTTTTCCATCAATGCTCCAATAGGCATCCACCAGATCCTGCATGGGCTCAAAAGAAGAGTATCCAGATCCCATCTGACTGGGACGAATATATGTATAACGAGTCCAATCACAGTTATTATCATCTGCCATGTATTCACGTGTCAGGATATATTCAGGATTACCCGGATTGGCATTCTCTTTGTGCCACAAGGTTTCATAACTGAACAATCCTTTTACAAACTTGTCTTTGTCAATACCCACTTCAGCAAAATCAATATATTTCTCCATTTCATCAGCTTCCTGCTGTTGTGCCGCATTCAAAGAAGTTACACGGAACAAGGAATGATGTCCTTCCGATATCACTTTGCCGGCAGAAGCCTCAGCCTCTATATAGTTACCGAAATAAAGGGCAGCGCGGGCACGCAAAGCCAAAGCAGCGGCACGGGTAATACGGCTTGACTCATACAAATAACTGCCATCATATTCATCAGGAAGTATTTCGGCTATTTCATTCAGCTCGCTCAAAATAAAAGCCTGTACTTTTTCTGCCGGATCGCGTTTTGCATAAGGTGCATTATATTCGGGCACATCAGTAAAAAGATAGGCCTTGCCAAACTTCGTAGTCAGTTGTAAATACTGCCAGGCACGGAAGAAACGGGCTTCTGCCTTCATACGTTCCTTCAGTCCTTCACTGATATCACATTTATCTACATTGATGATAAAATTATTGGCTATGCGGACTGTACTATAACCATAACCAAAATCATTCCCTGCCGTGATACCATTGGTTTGTACCAACTCATAGGGACCTTCCCACGGTTTATGGCTATGCGCGTTATCGGTATACATTTCATCCCAGATATCCATGCCCGGGAGTTCTGCATACAACGCGTTCAATCCATTCCAAGCATCTTTCTCGTTTTTCCAGAAAGTCTCGGTAGATATATCAGAAGGTGGAACAACGTCCAAATCACATGAAACCATAGATGCACACAGCAGTGCAGAAAATGTGATATATTTAATGTTGAATTTCATAATTTTATTTTTTTGAATTAGAATGATACGTTAACACCAAAGGCTACAGATTTAGCACCAAAAGCACTGATACCACGTCCGGTAGAGGATTCGGGATCAAAGTCCTTCATGTCTTTGTCGGCACGGAAGGTAAACAAGTTCTCGCCGGTAAGGAAGAATTTAAGGGGAAGACAATCCCCAACGAGTTACCGCATCCTTCGGAACCATATATCCCAAGCTGATGGTCTTAATACGGAAGTAATCGGCATCAAATAACTGGTAATCAGAGAAATGCTTATTATATTCATCATAGTAATTACCTCCATACAAACGGGGACATGCTGCATTTGGATTCGGATTATCTTCATTCCAACGACTTAAATGATACTTTCTCGGATTAGAATTCAACATAAAGGCAAACACCTGTTCTGACTCAAAAGCCACACTGGTACCGGAAACGCCTTGGCCAAATGCCGACAATTCAAAATTCTTCCATTGCAAATTGATATTTATACCATAAGTAAAATCGGGTACATCTTTGCCAATAATAGTGCGGTCATCATCGGTAATGTCATCTCCCCATTCCACATTTTCACGCTGGGGTACATACTTAATGTCACCGGCATTAGGCTTGCGTCCGTATTTATAATAATGTCCCGCATCAATCTCTTCCTGGGTATACAGTCCATCCGTTTCCAGGCCATAATAAGAACCGATGGCTTCTCCTTCTTTCAGAATATATCTGACTACATCTCCACCATTCTGTATCATATTGTCTGATCCGGCCAAGGTTACGATTTCATTGTTATTAGTAGCAATGTTACCACTTACAGAATAAGACAGGTCACCAATCTTATTGCGGTAGGTTGCTGCCAATTCAAAACCTGTATTACGGACTTTGGCCAAATTCATAACCGGTTTTGTCCAAATACCCGTTTCTGCCGGAACGTTATAGCCCAACAAGATATCTTTAGTATTTTTGATATAATAATCGGCAGTCACACTTAGTTTATTATCGAACAAATCTACATCCAAACCGAAGTCCGCCAAAGCTACAGTCTCCCAACCCAAAGTCTTGTTAGTAATCTGCGCTTCAAGCACCCCCTTCACCGGCTCATCATTAAAATTATAATTTGCATTGCTGCTCAGCAATTCAAAATAGTCATAATATCCTACATTGTTGATATTACCCAACGTACCATACGAAGCTCTCAGTTTCAAGTTATTCAGCCAAGCTATCGGTTTCATGAACGATTCTTCGCTGATACGCCATCCGGCGGAGAAAGAAGGGAACCATCCCCAACGGTTGTCCTTATGGAAACGCGAGGAAGCATCAGCACGAAGATTGGCTTCAAACAAGTAACGGTCTTTATATGAATAGTTTATACGACCAAAGTAAGAAAGCATTTTGCTCTCCACAATACCACGTCCATCAGGTAAATCTTTTGAAATATTATTACCTTGTTCTATATCTTCCAGACCATCGCTTACAAAATCTGTTCGTTTACTATATAACCGTTCAGACTTATAATGCTCGTAGGATGTACCAACCAGAAAATTCACCGCATGTTGTCCCAGTTTCAAATCATACTTGGCAGTAAGAGTAGTCATCATATTGCTGTTGCTGATCCAATACATACTCATTGAGTTCGGACTACTGTTGCCCGTACCGGGAATTTCCTTTCCTGTTTCAAAATGTACTACTTCAGGATACTCAGCCGAATAACTCTTGCTTTTATATTCATAACGCTTATAATCCAATTGTCCCGAAATGACCAAGTTCTCAATAGGTTTCAAATCAAAACCCAAATCATACATGGTATTTTCCGTAGTACTTTTGCTCCAGTTGTCAAAACTAAGCGTACGGAGTGGATTACTATTCATAAAGGTTTGTGTTGCATCCTTACCTCCGGCTATACTACCCCATTCGCCATTAGACTGCTGAGCCACCATAATAGAAGGAACCAAAACAAAATTGGCAATCCATGGAGTGCCGTTTTTTGTATCGGAACTATTACGAATATACTTCACTCCGGTTTTCAAAGTCAGCCATTTGGTGACATCACTTTGAAGGTTAAGATTCAGATTATAACGATCGTCAGTAACCCCCGGCATGAAATTATCATTAAATACATAGCCCACACTGCTAAAGAAACGTACTTTCTCACTGCCTCCGCTAAAGTTCAAAGAATGTTGGGTAGTCAGCACATGTTTGTCCAATACCAGATCAGCCCAATTCGTATTTGGATAGTAATCGGGATTGCTGCCATCTCTAAACCATCCGATTTCTTCATTCGTATAAGCCTGATTTTTTCCTCCTGAAGGATTGGCGTTATATTTAGCTTCATTTAATAAGGTCGCATAATCCCATGAATCAAGGACATCCGGTAAATAAGTCGGAGTTTTGACTCCGACATATCCACTATAAGCCACATTCATTTTCTCTGCCTTTCCTCCTTTAGTCGTAACCAATACAACTCCATAGGCTGCACGAGAACCGTAAATGGCCGAGGAAGCAGCATCTTTCAAGAATGAAATTGACTCAATCGTGTTCGGATCAAGATTGGAAAATACCGTAGCATCTGCAATAGCACCATCGATCACATATAATGGAGCAGAAGTTCCCAAATTACCACGACCACGGAAATTAATAGAAGGTGTTGAACCCGGACGAGAAATAATAGTTACACCGGGAACGGTTCCTTGTATGGCAGACAAAACATTAGTCTGCACACGGTCTTTGATATCATCTGTACTGACAGAAGCAACAGCACCGGTCAAGTTTACTTTCTTTTGAGTACCGTAACCAATCACTACCACTTCATCCAGTGTTTTCGTGTCTTCTTTCAACGTTACATTATAAGAAGTAACTCCAGATTGCACTTTTACCACTTGAGGAAGATAGCCGATATAGCTAATCTGCAATTCATTACCCGAGACTGTCAATGTAAAGTTACCATCGAAATCGGTAATCGTACCATTGGTCGGAGCCCCTTTCTCTACTACAGAAGCACCGATGATAGGCTCTCCCAAAGCATCTTTCACACAACCGGTCACTTTCTTTGCCTGCTGCTGTTGTTGTTTTTCTACAGCAGCCACGGCATTCGCCTTTGACACAATGATCTGATTATTTACTATCTTATAAGTATAACCAGAATTTTTAAACATCTGGGCCAAGACTTGTTCAATAGTAGCATTCTGAGCCTTTACTGAAACCTTTTTGTCCAGTTTGATCTGATTGTCATTATAGAAAAAAGTATAGTCACTTTGTCCTTCCACTTCCTGCATAATCGTATGCATGGAAACATTTGACTTATTCAATGAGATGGTACCAGATTGGGCATTAACAGGTATTGCACAAACAGCACACGCCACTAAGGCACAAAAAAGTTGCCTTTTTACTTTTTGCGGATAAAATAACCGCTGGTTCGTTTTTTTCATAAATACATAATTCTTTATTAGACTAAAATCAACATGATTTTCAAAATACAGTGATAGAGACTATGGATAGTCAAGCCTGTCTACAGTAGTTTTCACAATTGTTTTTCATACTATCATTTTTATAATTACTATTTCATTTCTTCTATGATATAATGATCATTACTTATTAATCTATAATTTAATGGCGCACTGTGTGAAATATAATTCAAAATCAAATCCAATGATTCGCTGTGCATCGTAAAAGTAAAGCGATAATGTCTGGCAATATGGGGGACACATTCAATCTTTTGTCCATACCATTTTTCCAACCGTTCCAAAATCATCTCTAATGTCTCATTTTTAAAGCTCATTCTTTTTCCTTGCCGCCAAGATGAATAAGCATCCGCGTCAATAGTAGTGAGACTAATGCCATCAGTCTTGCTATATGTCAACTTTTCGTTCGGTTTCAAAACATAACTTCCGCCTTTCTGTTGATTACTTTCAAGTACTTCCACTTTTACTTTTCCAGTCAACAATACAGTTTCGCCCTCCTCATCACCATCATAACTAAACACTTCAAAAGAAGTACCCAACACAGTCACGTCCATTTTCTGGGTTTTTACAACAAAAGGGTGTGTTTTATCAGGCGTCACTTCAAAAAAGGCTTGTCCCGAAAGCTGTACTTCCCTTTTCTCCCCAGAAAACTCTTTTGGATAAGTAAGCCGGCTGCCTGCATTCAACATAACCTTTGTACCATCAGCCAATCTCACGGAATCCATTGATTGGTATCCGGTATTCACTACATATATAATTTCTTCACCACTATTTTTCATCAACAACAAAGCTGAAAGCACCATACATACTGCAATCATCGCAGCCATTCCATATTTATAAAAGGATTTCTTTATAAAAGGAAACCTCCGCCCTCTTACTTTCTTCATAATACCATTCAGTATCTTTTCTTCCCTCACCAAATCCACTGCCTCTTCGGACATTTCTTCCCATTGTCTATGAAAAGTATCATTTACATATTCATAGTTATTCAATGCCGCACGCTCCTCCGGGCTTAAAGAGCATTTGCTTTCAAACAGCTTTCTTATAATATCTTCGTTCTTTGTTTTCATCCTTTATTTGATACCCTACGGAAATTCATCCATAAATTTCCCCTGTACTTACTATAAATACACGCCAAAAAAGACATACCCCCAATGCAAGGATACATTTTTGCTAAAAAAAAATAAACTATGATTATTTAAAAGATAAAAATCAGATAAAGCATAATGTTCTTCTTTAAGAACTTGATTGCTTCATTAATATGTCGTTCTACTGTTTTCTCACTGATATTCAACCGAGTAGCAATTTCTTTGTAGGTCAGATGTTCATCACGACTCATCTTAAAAACTTCTTGTTGACGAGGTGGCAACTCACCCACCATCCTTTTAATAAATTCTTTTAAATCAGCTGCACTTAGCTCATCTTCCATATCATAATAATCCATTGCAGCACTCAACACCGTAAGTTTATAGGCATTCTCATTGAAACTTTTACGAAACTGATTAAAAATAAGATTGCGTGTAATAATAAAAAGATATCCCTTAAAATTATCATCCGCACGTAAAAAATCACGTGTCTCCCACACTTTCACAAACACTTCCTGCACCACTTCCTCAACTTCTGTTATGGAAGACAAATACAGACGAGAGAAATTATAAACTTTAGACCAATACAATCTATACAAAGTTGTAAATGCCTTTTCATCTCCATTTTTTAATAATATAATCAGTTCTTTTTCCGACATCGCATACAAAATCTGCACAAATATATTATTAATAGTTAAGAAAAGAAGCAATATTATTTTATTTTTTAAACAAAGAAAAAAAACATCATAGAAAGTCAGATTTCTACATTATGAAAAGCCACCCAATAAATCAGCGGAGAAAATCTGTAATCAATATAGCCAAAGAAAAGATGCAATCAAAAAAAAGAATCTGTAAATGCTTACTTCCCAACAGCATCTACAGATTCTTATTCATTTTATTCTTGCAGAACGAACACGTTCTTTATTTCTCCAATGCTTTCATTAATTCTTTTTTTACGGTATCCACCCCCGGAAAACCGGTGTGTTTTTGAATAACAGCCCCCTCCTTATCAACAATAATATAAGTCGGAACGCCCTGTATGCTGAACTGCTTGCTCAAGTATTTCCATTGAGCCGCCGTTACCCGGTAATGCTCTCCATGAATATCCGGAATCATGTTATCCCACGTTTCCTTGGGCGAGTTCTCTCCGGCAATAAAAACATATACAATATCTTTACCTTCAAGATCTTTCTTCATCGGTTTCATCTGTTTCATAGCCATTTTGCAAGGACCGCACCAAGTTGCCCAGAAATCAACCAAAATCACCTTACCCTTAAATTTAGAAATGATGGAATAAAATAAATCTTCATCTTTTACTTCTCCGGATTCATTAACGGTATAACCTTTCTTTTTCTTATTAGCATCAATCGTTTCCAAAAGACGGTTGTTCATCTTTGTCAGTCTGCCGAGATAATAAGGGTCACTCATCTTCCGTATCTCCTCAAAATCATGTACAGTCAATGGAGTGAAGTCACTGATTTTCTGAGCATATTTCATCATTTTCTGCAAGTCGAAAAAAAGTCCTTGGTCTGTGCCCAAATATCCGGCTATAATCTTTTTCAAAATATAGTCTTGCTGCATAGAACTGAATTCTTTAAACAATTCATCGTATTTTATTCGCAATTCGCCCATTTTTTCCTGATAGACAGATGTTTTTCCGGTATCTGTATCAGCCTTGAACTCACGTATTATCTTAGCATCTTCAGCAGAAACTTTATCGGAAGAGAGAATAAACGCAAATATATCACTCAACTCATCATCCATCTTCACCCTCAGATAGCCCATTCCCCTTACCAAATCAGCATAACCATTGGCATAAAGCATGACAGGCGAGTTCAGTATATTCAACTGCCGGATATAGTCATAGAAATCATCACTCAATTCCGGTTGTTTAAACTTTTGATAAGCTTCACGAGCCGGTAATCCACTGCACTGCACATAAGCATAGGCTAAATTAGAACTTACACGGGTCAATGTCAAAGTACAAAGCAAATCATTCTGAGCCAATAAAAGCTCCCGGTATGCCTGACTTCTTTTCTTATCGGAACAGATAGCGGATTTGGTTTCTTCATATTTTTTCAACCAATAAGCTTTATACTGACCGGCAGTCATATTATATAAATCATTCATATTCCAATGAACCATTCCCCATACATCCATCAAATGTTCATCATCGGTTATCATTTCATCATTCAAAGCCGCCATGGTACCTGAAAAATAGACTTTCTTTCCACCAGCACGCTTGCCTTTCAACAATTTGCTTTCAGAACGACTCAACTCACGCAAGTTGACAGCCATATCCAATTCACCACCGGGAACCAAAAAGACGTCAAAATAAATATCACGTCCCACAGAAAAACTGACCGTAGTCGGAGCACAAAGTTCAATCTCTGTCCGAAATGTTCCGTCTTCATTCACCTTTATTTCAGTATCCTCAAATTTTGCCGTCAACAAATCACAAGTCCTACAAGAAAACGGAAGTGCATAGTGCTTCTCATAGTCTAACAAACGACCGGTTATCACTGATTTGCCATCTTTCAATTCAGCCTTAGGCAACGGTTCAGCGTAATTCAATTTCTGTTTCTTCACATCATCCGATAAATCCAATTCCGGTAATTTACCATCCAAATGGATTCCCCATACCTTGAAACAGTCCTCACAATCGCTCTCAATGAAATCAATCACTTTCACTGTAGGGGGCAATAACGGAAAAATAAGACTAAAAGAAGCCTCACCGCTATCGGGCATCCAAAATTTTTCGCCCAAGGTAATTCCATTACCGGAACGAATCGGATACTTCTCTCCATTATCAGCCAACAAATAACTTTCATTACTTATCTGAATCCAATTATGAGGACGGAAAAAGGCTTTTACATCCAATACGGTTGCCGTATCCGAAACCACCACTCTGTCTATCTCGATAGTAGAAGAGCTACGAGCGATGAAAGGCGGCTGTTTAACCACCCTGTCTTTTGCCTGCAAAAGGCAGCAACTCACCATAGCAAGCAGTAAAATACCAAAGTTTTTCATTGTATCTTTTTTTTTAACATACTTACTTATTTCCCAAGTTCCTATCCAAAAGATTCTTTACTTCTTCGTATGCCTTTGTATATCCACGGGCCAAAGTAATACCATCCGGAGAGATTAACATAAGAATGGGAACTCCTGAAAAATAAAGGTCTTTCACTATAAAGCCGTTGCCCTCATCCTCTGTGTAAACTGTAGTCCACGGATGGCTTAGCAATCCCTGTACCCGTTCATCTTTCTTAAACTCTTCAGAACTTCCCTGCAACGATTTCAACAAATCATCACGGGTAAATCCCAATACCTCCAAACCTTTTTCATGATATTTTTGATAGAGATCCGTTATTTTAGGATTTACCCAAAAAGTACCAGGACATAATCCCCAATGATAAATCAACACATATTTGCCTTTATAATCAGACAAAAACACCTTCCGGCCGTCTTTATCTGTCACTGTAAACTCCGCTGGCGCAAAGCCTACTTCAATATTCTTCAATACAAGCAATTGCTTGTCAAGTATTTGTCCAAAATATGAATTTTGAATCTCTGGAGTAAATTGTGCCAAACGCTCTTTCACATCCTTATAAGTAGCATCAAAAACAAAAGCGGATGCATACATAAAAGCGGCATATTCCATATCGTTCACTTTCAATGCCAGACTATCACGAACAGTCTTCAGCATTAGCGGACGATGATATTCATTATACATTTGCCCGTATTTTGCCACACTATCATTTTGCTTTGTATCCTGATATTTCAGTATCTGACTGAAGATATCAATCATTTCAGTATTGGAAGACGCAGTCAGGCTATCATACCTAGCCACCAACGAATTGTCATAAAAGCCACCCGAATGACGAACCGCACCCAAGTAATCCAAAGACCCTTCCAGTTTTATATCATCACCTACGCGAGCTATAATCTCAGCTCCGCGAATACAACTCCGTAACGGTTCACCCACTTTAGGCTGATGCGTCAATAAATAAAAAGTAGTATGTTCCATAGGAATAAAAGCCGAGAAAATCCCCTCCTTTTCCACCAATATGGTATCTGTCCCGTCTTCTTTCCAATCGGGTAATAAAAAAGTTTTAAGAAAAAGAGTATCTCCAACCTGAAGCCCTTCCAAATGACCGGATAGTTTAAAGCCATCGGTCTGCATAGTTTGCCGGCATGACACTAGAGCCACTGCAAAGAGTGCCAAAGCTAAAATTTTCTTCATATATTCTTACTTTTATATAAATGACTTCCGTTATTTTGCATGACGAAGTGCCAACGTATCTTTTTTCTCTACAGGAAATGACTTTGTCGGAATATCACCTCTAAAGAAACCTTCCTCCTTTATTTTTTTGATACGTTTCCATGCCTGCTGGTAAAGTGTTATGCGGTCTTCCACCGGGTTCCCGTCTTCGTCCAAGGCATAACGCTGATCTTCGGAAACTGTAGCCATGTATTTCCTATAATAGCGAATGGCATTCTTCTCATCTTCTTTCCAATCATAGAGACAGGCTATTTTATAAAGAATGGAGTTTTTCTTTGTATAAATATATAACTTCTCCAAGGCTTCCACCTCTTTCTTTGTATCCCCCGCATAATCGTAACATTCTACCAACCCGTCATAAAGACGTACCATCATACTATCAGAAGGAACTGCTATGCGGAAGGCTTCTTCCATATATTCCACACCCTCCTTTTTCCAGGAAGTGCGTGCCGAAGCTTTTGCCAGATAATAGAGCACATTCACATCCATCGGATTTTTTTGATAAGCTTCTTTCAGATTATCGTATGCACCGTAAAACCAGTTATCCCCATAATGGGATACACCTAAATAGTAAAGAGTGAGAAAACTACGATCACCCAGTTCTTTTAATGACTCATAGCGTTTTACCGCCGTTCCGTACTCTTTCAGCATACAATAAGCCTTCGCATTCTGGCGGTTCACATCTATATTGGTGGTATCGGACAAACGATAAACTTCCGTCACATCAACAGCATCTTTAAACTGCTGATTGTTATTAAAAATACCGGCAATGCGTGCCACTGTCTGGGCATCCAACGAATCACGCCGATAGGCTATGTTATAACTGAGGAAGGCACTGGCGGCATCCTGCAATCCCTCGTATGCCTGTCCCAGATATTTGTATCCGGTGGCCGACAAGGAATCGCGTTCCAACCAGCCATGACAAGCCGTACGCGCTTCTTCATAATCTTCGGAAGCTAATAAAGAGCGTATGAACTGCAACCGGAAAAATTTATTTTCCGGTTGCAAATTCATTGCCTTCTGATAACAGTTGGCCGCCCGACGGGAGTTACCCGTCAATTTGTAACACTCGGCAAGGTCGATCAAAACTTTTGTGTTTGTGCTGTCTTTCAAGATAAGAGAGTTCAATACCCCTATGGCTTCCGGATAACGGTTCATCGCTTTCAGCGCCTGAGCTTTGGTAATCAGCAACAAAGAATCCTGACAATCGGGTTCAATCAGCGTAACTACTGTTTCATAATCATAATTATCCATTGCCTGACGAATCCCATCATTCACCTGGGCAAACAACGAAACGGGGAGCATACATAGCAGCAGTGTTACAAATTTTTTCATATCTTTATTCTTATTGTTTCTTTGTGGTAATCAATATCACGCCATTCTTGGCTTTGGCTCCATAAATGGCAGTACCTGCCGCATCCTTCAACACCGAAATAGATTCAATGTCCGAAACATTTATTTTTTCCATTTGACTATAAGGCTTTTCTATCCCATCAACTATAAGCAATGGTTTCTCCTTCCAATCTTTCAACGAAAAAGTTTCCTTACCTATCCGCAATGGATTTTCTTGAAAAACAGTGTCTGTCTTCAACTCCAAATGACGTGCTTCATTTGATTTGATATCTTTACCGTCTAGTCTGAAAGTGACGGGAACCGTATATTTCACACGCACAGGCTGACCTTTCTGCATACCCGGTTTCCATTTCGGCATAATGGAAATGACTCGGATGGCCTCACCGTCCAAATCCGGATCAATGCTCCTGACAACTTTGGGATTGGCTATATTACCATCTTTCTCAACTACAAATTGTACAATAACCTTTCCCTGTACTCCAGCTTTCTGAGCCTCCACTGGATATTTGATATTCTTCCCCAAGAATTTCAAACATTCTCCCATACCACCCGGAAACTCAGGCATCTCTTCAACAACCCGAAAAACCGGAACTTCATCAGAAGCTTCTTCACCACCTCCATAACCTACTACAACCACTTCCTGTGTCTTAGTTGTGATTTCTCCCTCCAAATACACTTTTAAAGATTTAATTTTTCCAATAAGTTTCTCTGTAATAGTCAATTCCTTTGTTTTCATATTTATATATGAAACACTCAAAGTAGCCCCAACAGGCATTGATATAACAAAATTTCCATCTAAATCAGTGATCGTACCTGAAGTGGTACCTTTGATAATCACACTAGCACCTACAACCGGAGCGTTTGTACTTTTTTCTAATACCTGCCCTTGCACTTTTATTTCCTTTGCAGGATGTTTTTCGGGACTTTTAACCTCTTCGGTTTTCATAATTGCCGTTAAATCATTAACTTTGACGGCTGAAATCTCATCTAACTCACTAGAGATTTCGGGGCGGGCAAAGGCTGCCACGGCAATGGCTGCCAATGGAAGCACATACAGGTACTTGAGTCGTGCCCACGGATTGGATTTCTTTTTTAACATCATAGTAATACGTTTTTTAAGTGAACTGTGATTGAAGCTGTTGGCCATAGAGTAGAGCCTTGTGCCGACAGCTTTTTTTATTAATAACAACTGATATTTCTTTGCATCAATACCTTGTGCAATCACGCTTTCGTCCGCTTCGAACTCGTGTATGTTCTGTAGTTCCTGTTTCAATAACCAGGAGGCAGGATTGAACCATTGGAAAAAGATGCAGATATCCGCTATAAGTAAATCTATGGAATGTCTCTTCCGTATATGGGCATATTCATGCGTCAGTATTTCCTCACCGTTTTCCTTCAGGTCTTTCTCAGAGATCACTACAAACTTCATCCAACTGAAAGGTGCGATTTTTTTCTGATGGGTAATCAGCGTGATGCCATTTTCCTGACGGACAAGGGTGCTACCCTTTATCAGCCTCAGCATACGGGTCAGCGACCATACATTACGTAAAAAGAAGAATACAATACCCAACAAATAAACCATCAGCAGCGCTTCACGCCATGTAATGACAGATTCGGGAGCAGTTTCTATAGTAGCAGTCCGATTAAGATTAGCCATAAGTAGCAGTTCTTCCCAAGTCAGCAATTGTTGGCTGACTTCCATCGGTTCTTTCATGGTCACTTCCACAAAGGGAATGGCACAGGACAATATCAGTATTCCCAACAAAGCAATACGGTTAAAACGATGGAATGTTTCACGGCTCAGCAACAGGCGGTAAAATAAATAAAATACCGCCAGACAGACTGCCGACTTTACAATATATACAAAAAATGCTCCCATAGTATGTATTTTTAATTATTCTCTTTATCCGGATTATTCATGCGCCTTTTCCACATCCCGGATAAGCTGCTTCAATTCATCCAAAGAAATCTCCTCCTCTTTCACCAGTGAAGAAACCGCTCCTAAATAAGAGTTATTGAAATATTTACTGATAACCCCTTTCAACGTCTTCTTCTTAAAATCATCACAGCTTACCACCGCATAATACTGATAGGTATTTCCAAATACCTCATGACTGAGAAACCCCTTTTCCTCCAATCCTCTCACAATGGTAGACAGAGTATTGAAATGCGGACGCGGTTCATCATAAAAATCAAGTAACTGTTTTACAAACAACGGGCCTTTTTCCCAAAAATAACCCATAATTTCTTCTTCCTTTGCTGTCAACATTTTCATAATCTTTCTTTTGATTATCACAAAGAACTAAAACTTTTAGTTATAAAACTAATTTTCATAGTTAAAGTAAACTAAAAGCTTTAGTTACCTGCTGTAAAACAGTATATCCCGTTTTCACCTGCTGATGCAAACGGGATATACTTATCATAAATAATCCACCTATAAGGAGACTACAGATCTCTATATACTTATACTTCCCTGAACAATCTATTATTCGTCAATGACCGGTTTATTTTCCGTCAGCCTTTTCAAACGGAGAAGTGCCTCCATATAATAATAATCAGCATAAATGATGGATGCATCAATCTCTGATCCGGCAGGCAAGTGTCCTGTGGAATGAAGCAGGAAAGCAGGTTTACTTTTACCACACTGGTATTTGTCAGAACTCAGGCTGGCCAGCATTTTTACAGCCGCCTGTTTATATTCCAATGCTTTTTCAGCCGGCAGATAACCGGACAATTCTAATAAAGCAGAAGCTACCACACAAGCAGCAGAAGCATCCCGGGGGAGCATCAGGAATGGACGGATCATTAAAATCCCAATAAGGAACATAGTCTTCGGGCAGATTTTTCAGATATACATCCGTTACCTTTTGTACAAAATCGAGGTAACGGACATCTTTTGTTTCCCGATAAACGACTGTATAACCATAGATAGCCCATGCCTGACCACGAGCCCACATACTGTCATCCGAATAACCTTGATGGGTCACTCCCTTGATAAATTCACCTGTCAGGGTATCATACACTGCTACATGATAAGAGGTATAATCCGGACGAAAATGATATTTCATCGTCTTATCCGCATGAGCCACGGCAATGTCAAACAAATAAGGATTACCTCCATTCTTGGCTGCCCAGAAAAGCATTTCCAGATTGATCATATTGTCCATGATGGTATTATGACCGCCAAACATTTTCACATTGCGAGGCCATGAAAGCATAGTACCTACACGGGGATTGAACAATGCTGATAACGAATCAGCCGTATTGATTATAACTTGCTTATATTCCGGATTACCGGTCAGACGATAACCATTACCATAGCTACAAAAAACCAAAAAACCCAAATCATGATCGTATGCAGGAATCTCCGAGAGAAATTTCAAAGAAGCAGTAAACTTTTCGGCCTCTTCCTTTATTTTCGGATCTTGTGTATATTCATAATCATACCACAAGATGCCCGGCCAAAAACCTCCGCACCATTCTTCCTTACTCACTTTACGATAGTTCCAGTCATACTGGCCATCCATTATGTTACGAGGCATCATAGTGTAATCTACCTCCCGCCCTTTTCCATGCATAACCTCCAAAGTACGATGTACCTGGCGATCACAATATTCCAAAGCCCTGTTCACCTCCAGTTTGTTGTCTACTTCAGTACAGGCTGAAAGCAGACATAACCCTATACCTACTAATAGATTTTTTGTATTCATAATTATCCTTTCTTTTTTTACTTATCGATACGAAACCAGTCGGCATCTACCCAACCTCTTTCCTTGCCATAAGGAGCTGTGCTGAATAATCCTACTTTCGCTCCTATCCACTTACCTTGACGAGCAGTAAAAGGCACACCGGCCAATGTATATTTCCTGCCGTCCAGACTGTAGCTGAAATAACAGATACCTCCCCCAGTTACTTTCACCTGCAAATAAATATCACGCTCATAATTGGGATAGAGCCCGGCTCCGAACCGGCGGCTTACAGGTAATTCCGCAAGATGGGTCACTGTTTCAGGAGACCGTTGCTCCGCATCCTTGCAGACCACTTGATTCAATATAAACTTATCACCTTCTTTTACTACACCCAGATAGCCATAATCCCACCCCATCACTATCAGTCCGGACTGCTGTCCGTCCGCTTTCGCAGAAACTTTCAGTTTGGCAGTCGCCGTAAATTCTTCGGCAGGGAATTTTTGTAACAAGAGATTCGGCACCTCCCAAAAATTTACAAAATCCTTGGACAAAATATGTCCATATATACGAATGTAACCCAAATCAGAGGTAAAGCCAAACGTATCCTGATAATTGGCATGCCATTCCCATTGCAAGCCCAATTGCCTTGTGTTGAATTCATCACTCTCAATCGGTGTCTCTATAGGATAAATCCTGCCTACATCCGGTTTTTTATAGCGTTTTACAGGTTCGCCGCATCCATCACCGTCCTTGTCCTCCCCAATTACGGGCCAATCATTTTCCCACTTCACAGGATTCAAGTGCAAGACTCTGCCATACATGGCTTTATCTTGAAAATTGATAAACCAAGACTCGCCTGTACAGGTTTCCACCCATCCCCCCTGATGAGGGCCATTTATGTCCGTATCTCCTTGGGCCATAACAATTTTTGACTCGTATGGGCCATACACATTGCGAGAGCGAAGTGCCAATTGCCAACCTGTCACCACCCCTCCGGCTGGCGCCAGGATGTAATAATATCCGTTGCGTTTATAAAACTTAGGTCCCTCTATAGTATGATTTACACCATCATTGCCATCAAAAACCAATACAGGTTCACTAATAACTTTTGTACCTTCCGCATTCATCTCACAAACCGTAATCACACTATTGAATGCGGCGCGACTGCCCGCCCACGCATGTACCAAATACACTTTTCCATCCTCATCCCACAACGGAGTAGGATCTATCATTCCTTTCCCAGCCTTTACCAAGACCGGTTTTTCCCATTCACCCAGCGGATCTTTGGTCTTTACCATGAAAATACCCCAGTCGGGATCTCCCCAATAGATAAAAAACTCACCGTTGTGGTAACGGATAGAAGGAGCCCATACCCCTTTTCCATGTTGAGGAGCGTTAAAGAAAATGGTCGGCTCTATCTCCTTCAAGGCATAGTTTGCCAAACGCCAGTTCACCAAATCCTTTGAATGAAGAATGGGCAATCCCGGGGTGCAGCCAAAACTGGAAGCGGTCATATAAAAATCATCACCTACGGCACAAACATCCGGGTCAGAGTAATCCGCATGAATAATCGGATTAATATACGTACCGTCCTTCTGATCGGACACCCATACCTTCGATACATACTGAGCATCTGCCTGTTGCCATGCACCGCATACTAAAGCCACTATAATCACTATTTTTTTCATTCTTACCTATTATAAAAATGCCCTGAAACAATCATTCTTACCTTAAAAAACATACCCCTTTAAACTTAAAAAATCACCTAACCTTCATTTGTTAACCTAATCTGTCTATAATACGGACAAGAAAACCAATACACTCAACGAAAGTGGTTATTTTTATAATACTTGTCCTTTATACTTTTTATATTCTTTTATTTCCTGATCCGTCACTGGCACGAGTTGCATGGCCGCACCGCCTCCTGGCTTCAATGCAAACTGCATGATTTGAGAGGAATCCACCAACAGACGGGTACATTTCACCTGAGTACGGGTCTTTATCTTATCTCCCCCATCCGTATAAATACGGGCCAGATAGGTCTTTCCCTTATCTAAAAATGAAAGATTTACCGATTGAGCAGAACCTTCATTATTAGTCAAAGCTCCTACAAACCACTCATTACCCTTGCGACGCGCCATAGTTATATGCTTACCCGGAGCACCTTCCAATACTTTTGTATCATCAAATACGGTTTGCAGATTCTCGAACCATTCTATTTCGGGCTCCCCTTGATAGAATGAGGGGCGGTCATACCAGAAGATAGTTTGTAAAGGACTGTAAAAAATCAATGAAGCCGCCAACTGATGAGCATGGGTGTTCTTCAGACGTTTGTCGAAATAACAGATGGTATAATCCGCCGCTCCATTAATCATACGGGTAAAAGGCAGAATCGTATTATGCGTAGCGTCGGGAAATTCCTCATTCCCCCGTATCCCTTCCTGAGTGAGCAGGTTAGGATAAGTACGGCTGAAACCGGATGGACGGAACTCATCATGAATATTAATCAACAATTTGTTTTCGGCAGCCAGACGAACCATATCATGCAGCCAAGTAGCCCAACGATGACTGGCATACTGTACGAAGCCGGATTTCACACCTACGACTCCCCACTTATGCAGCAATGGAAAAAGCTCACGCATCTGTTTCATCAGGGCATGCTGATTGACATACACCCATACGCCTACCCCTTTTTCTTTGCCGTATGCAATGACACGCGGCATATCCAGTTTGGAAACCACCTTTGTGGCATCTCCATCATGAGAAGTACAAGGCATATACCATTGCCAGTCAAACAACATATAAGGAATATGATGGGTGGCACAGAAATCAATTGTGGCTATGGCCCCTTCAGTGGTAATAGTCGTTTCACGCATAATCTTTCCGGGCCTGATCCAGTCCGTATCGGTTATCTCACAAGGAGGATTCAGATTCTGGATGATATCATTGTGTTCCAGCAATTCTCCCGGTTTATCGGCTGCCATGATAACTTTCCATGGGGTAGCGTAATAAGTGACAATATCCACAGGACTGTACATGACCGAAGTCAGTGTATTCTGTTTAGTCGGAGAAGCTACCAATTTAGTAAGACACCAGTCATCTACATCGGCATCAGTCAAAGCCACCCACAGCCCGTTGGAAAGTTCCACAGTCAAAGCCCGTTCCACCGGCTGTTTAATATCGTTAATGGCAAGGTGCTCAAAAGGCGCTTGCGCCCATTGCTCCGCCCACGCCATCGCACCGGGGGAAAATGTATATTCAGTCAGATCCCCCACCACTTTATGAAAAATGGCCTGTGGATGTTCAGGAAAAAAATAACGGAAAGCGATGCCTTCATCGTACGCGCGCACTTCAATATTCAAACGATAATTGGAACCATCTTTTTTGGAAAGATACATGGTTGCCTCATTATACGCCTCGCGAACCGTACTACGTTCTCCATACAGAGGATGCCAAGACTTGTTAACAGCAGGCTGATAGATCACACTATCCACCTCCAAATTATCCATCCAACATTTTACCTGATTTATTTTACGGGCAAGCGCCAGTTCCCAAGTACGGTTATCCAGCTGAAGACCGGCACGGGAGTTTCCGATAACCTCTCTGCCTCTATACTTTACCTGATATACTATTTCATTTACTGAAGAAGAAATTTTCTCCTGCCTGAACATAACTTCATGAACTCCCTCCGGGGACGTCAATTTCAATTCTTTAGAATGACCTGCATAAAGCGAAGCCGTACAGGTCAACGCATATGCTATGAGTATTATTTTTTTCATAATGATTACTTTTTAATTAGTAGTACGGATGAATCGGAAAACTCACTCAACGAAAAGAAAAATAAAATCTATAGGATAAAACAATTCACCGCAGAGACCTTCAGCATTAGTCCCTGCGGTGAATAAGGATGCACAAAAAAATTATAATTTTTGATTGTAACCTTCATTCAGTTCTTTGGTTTCTTTTCCTATTTTCACCCGTACAGGACCGGTTGCTGAATAGTACCAAACACCATGCTGCATATAGATTGCAGCATATACGTCATGATCCGATTCTAAAACAAAGTTACCTTTCTTTAGTGAACGGCCACAGCCAAGATACATCAGTTGAATCTGACCTTCTTTTTCTCTTATCAATCCTAACCCGCCACAGAATGAAACACGTTTGGAAGGATGATGAGCCTGCATGTCCGTCGCACTGAACAGATAATCCGCATATCCGTCCGCCGTATTCACCTTCACCCCGGTACAGCCATCATCTCCCTGCAAGGCTTCTACACCGAGCACATTCGGACCACTCTTTTTATACGCTTCATAAACAGAAACAAAAGGATGAGTATGAGCATTATTACCTTCCTGACGGACAATCAAAGCAGGAGTCGGCATAGGAGGCATACAAATATCGCCGGGAGTCAACCCTTTATTCATTGTAGTCGGGGGAGCATCCACCTGATAAATTTCACGTCCCTCACCTCCTGTCATCCATAAACGCGCCGTTATATCTTCGGGCATACTCCATGAAGCGATGAAATTCTGGTTATAATCGGATTTATGCAGATTGGAAAACCAATGATATCCTTCATGCCACGTTTTGTCAAACTTCTCCAAAGCCTCACCGGGAAGCTTGTTCCCTTCCGAATCAGTGATTTCCATCGAAGTACCTACATGATGGAACAAATAATCATTATCCGCCCTGTCCGACCGGAAAATATCCACATAATAACCACTATTCCCCGAAGTACGGACCATAGCGACCATTCTTCTTTTCTCACCGGCAGACACATCGGCAAAGTTGAGGTAAGGAGTTAATTCTCTATCATTTACGAATTCTCCCTCCTTCACCATAGGTTCCATAGCATGAATAGTGATATCTCCTTCCGTATATCCGGGTAAAACCGTATTAGAACCTGTAGGAGACTGATGGTATCCATGATCTTTGCTCCAATAGGACTCATAAGCCGCTGCATCCGGAGCCAACGCATAACCATACGCATAGAATTGTAAAGCCAACCCGTTCGGAGTGAGATGGTATCCTTTTTTACCACCATACAGAGTGAACATCATTTTATAATCTCCCTCCCAGTTCTTCATTGTAATAAAACGATGATGGGGAGAATAAGACGCACGCTCATTACTCTCTGCACGTACAGACGGGATGGTAGCTGTATAGGTACAAAGCCCTGTCCAACCGGCATTATTTCTGGAGTATTTCTTTTGAGAAATCCCTTTGTTCAAGGCACTTGCCACTTTTTCCACCCCCTCCTTATTATCTGTTCCGGTATAATAAGTCAGCAGATTTTCAAACGTCTGAAAATTAGCACTTCCCCCACGTGAATCACCGAACACCACCATATTGGCTGCATCGTCCATCCAAGGAAATACAGCCATTGCAGCTTTCTGCAAAATGGGGTTACCGGCTATGATATCTATCCCGGCACGTTTCAAGGGAGCCGCCCAATCAAGCAATGACTGCACTGTACCGAATGAATAACCGGGAGATTCCGGCCACAGCCCTGTCACCCGATCGTAAGTTTTCAATATATCGGGAATGGCATCATGATAGGGAGTAGATTCGTTCACCAGCAGATTCAAATAATACTCTTTTCCTTTACCGTCAGCATAAGCCTCATTATGATCGAGCACCAACATAGGACGCAGCATTATATTCCACCCGTTCACATTCCAGTTACCCGATTTGCCACCGCGTACCAGCCCTATATTGATAAAACGCTTAAAGACTTCGGCAGCTACCGTTTTTGTATCTTTCCCAATTGCTTTCAGATGAGCATGAGGATGCCGTATCAAATAATCGAAAGCAAAATCATACGCCATTGCCGCATGCATTACCAAATCATCATGTATCTGTTCGTAATCATAATAGCCGCAAATACCTCCCGGTTCCCAACCACCGACACTGCCACACGACTTTTCAGGGTCCAAAATAGGATTCATATAATACGTCCCTACCAACCACACATTAAATATATCTGTGGCAAAACGGGCAAACTTCTCTTCTCCTGTCACCCAATAAACAAAAGCGGCATTTTCTGCTAATGTCAAGATCTCGACATTATTCCCCCGTATCATGTGCCCGCTTTCCTTATAAGGCACTTTGACCGAAGGCTCCGAAGGATTTAATTTATTAATTCCCCACATATCACCTGTTTCATTATAAGAAGTGCGGTCCTCCAACGGAACATTGACATACTTATTCCAAGTACGCATTCCCGGCATTCTTACAGTGGGAACAGGAGCATTCCCCTCTCCATAGTCCCAATTCTGTTTTTTCAAATAACATTGAGTATAGCGCTCTCCATCTTTCCAATACATGGCCAGCCGGAAAGTTATCCATTCGGGATCAGTCTGATGACGATCCACATATTTTTCCACTTTGGAGCGGATAGCTGCAAAGGCTTCCCCAGCCCAAGGCTCATTTTTCACTTTTTGCAGAACAGACGCTCTATCCGCCGGAGAAACATATACACAAGGGTGTTGCTGCGCCTGAACAGCCGACATACACCCTATCCATAAAATAAAGGTTACTAAAATATTTTTCATACTCATTTATTGATTTACTATCTTGGTTACCGTTTCAGACAGGACAGGACTGCCATAAAAAGAAGAGAAGCCGTCTTTTTTATTAGCTCCTCCCTGTACGTGAGCTATAAAGAAACCATACACGCTATCACGTTTATTTATCCACGGGTAAGCACCAGCCCATCCGGGAGAACTAATCTGATAAGCTTCTCCTGTAGTCTCATCAACCAGTTCACGCCATTCACCTAATCCATAGATACCAGTGTGGTGCTGTCCTAACGCTTTCTCAACATACTCACCAGGAGCAACAACAGCATTCCGTACCTGATCTACCTGCATAGTTTGAACTGTTTCCGGTTTCAATATCTCTTTGTTCCCGAAACGTCCGTTATGATAAATCATTTTCAAGAAACGGATATAATCATTCAGCGTGGTACACAATCCACCTCCCAACATAGGAGCATGTCCCCCGTCAGTATTAACCGGAGTAAAATGAGAGCCAGTCATTTCCAAAGGAACGGCAATTAATTTCTGAAATAAAAATTCAAACTCTTCCCCCATAGCTACTTCGGCCATACGTCCGGCTATTTGCATGGCCAATCCTCCATATTCAAATCGAATTCCCGGTGCAAAAACAGTATCCAAAGGCAATATCTCTGTGACAGCCGAATCCAAATGATTGTAATTGTCCACCCGGGGAGCAGGCAGGTAAGGACGTACACCGGAAGTATGAGAGAGTAATTGACGCAAAAGGATATCGCCTTTCGCATCGCCCCTGAACTGCGGTAACCACTTCTCTACAGGATCATCCCAACTCAAATCCGTCCGGTCCACTACCGCACCAATTACGGCAGCAGCCACCCACTTGCCGGCAGAAGCGACATACACTTTTGTATCTCCGGTGAAAGAGCCATACGTCTTTTCAAACAACACTGAATCATTCTTTATCACACATATTGCTCCCCCCGGATAGTATCCCTTATCCATCCAGGTACTGATTATGGAATCCAAAGGGGTAAAATCATAAGTTACATTCTGTTTACCTTGCCGTAAACAAGAAGTCACAACCAAGCCAACAGCCAATATCAAAATAAAAACGAATCCTCTATTCATATTCCTATATCATTTGATTAGTCAAACCATATATAAATACGAATCAAAGGATTCATTTACTCATCTAATAATGAAATTTATTCTTTCTCCAAATCCCAATATACCACATAACGCTGCCGATGAATATTGTACAACGGTTCTATCACATCTCCTTGCGAAGTCGTAAACTTTAATTCCGTACCGACACGCTGTACACTGCGTTCAGGATGCTTGACATCGAGTTTTAACGTAGTGCGAAGTCCTGCAGGGATATGATAATCATACGTATAATAATCATTGTACAAAGCAGGATTGGAATCGGGCGCAGGTGCCTGCATTCCTTCTGTTCCCCGCTTACCGGCCAACACTACCGGACCATAAACCAACGCTCCTTTTTGAGGATTATCCGGGGTCGTTTCCACACGGAGACACATAGGATAATCAGCCGTAATACGGTCACCGTCTTTCCATAGACGAGTAATGGCAATATATGAACCTGGCTTCTGTTTCACCGCTATCTTTTTGCCATTCACAAACACTTTCACTCCCTTGCTCCATGAAGGATAACGAAGATAAACCGTAGTCTCTACAGGATTTTGGGCTCTTATGGTCAGAACAGTGGTCTCCTCTGCCGGAAAATCCGTTTCCTGCCGGAGAGTCAATCCTTTCTCGCGCCAATTAACCACCGAGGGGATAAAAAGATTCACATAAATGCCTTTGTCATTGTGATAATAAATAGCTTCTCCATATTTAGCATGGTTCTCAAAACCGCTTCCCACACAACACCAGAAAGAATTTTCTTTCGTACTATACACCTTATGCGAGCCTGAAAGCAAGGGCAGGAAATATGTTACCATACCGGTCTGAGGATCTTGCTGTCCCAAAATATGGTTGTAAAGGGCCCGTTCATAATAATCCGCAATGGCAGCATCGGCTGTCCAGCAGAACAAATGACGGGACAGTTTCAACATATTATAGGTACAACACGTTTCCCCAGTATAACCTGACACATGCTTGGAGAACCGGGCCGGGTCAAAATAATGTTCCTTGTCACTACTGCATCCAGGGGCAAATGTATGATGGTCTATCATAGTATGCCAAAAGAAATCGGATAACTTTCTGCTGTTCTCATCCTCTGTCAATTCATAATTGCGAGCTTCGGCTATCACTTTCGGAATGAATGTATTGGTATGTTTAGTACCCAAATCATCACGTAGTTCCTTTAACGGATCAATCACTTCATTATGGTAAAAGAATTGAGCCAGCCACCGATGACGTTCGTCCCCGGTTATCGCATACAAATTATAAAAGGACTCATTCACTCCACCAAATTCATTCCGTATCATTTTTTGACGTGTAGTCTCATCCAAAGGTTTGAGTTTATGATATGCCCAGTCGGCCATACGGATAACAACCTCCAAAGCTTTCTGATTGTCACTGTAAAGATACTGGTCTATCAATCCAGAGAAAAGCTTATGAAGCGTGTACCACGGTGCCCATACACTGGTACCACGGATATTCCGATTGATCAATTCTTCAGGATAAGCACTCAGATAGCCGTTACCCAATGCGGTTTGTACCTCCGCCAGGCCATTCACCAGACTATCCCCTTTTTGTTTGAACTGTTCACTGCCGGTTGCCGCATACATCAAGCCGTAGGCAGAAAGCAAGTGCCCTGTGGTGTGTCCACGCAATTCACAGTCCAAGGACTCCCATCCACCTAACTTCTTTACTGTCATATAACCACCTTCACGACCTGCAAACACGCCAGCATTGGTACGAAAACTATGCAACAGCCTGTTCACCTCTATAGAAGCCATCCACATAGAATCACGCATCATATTTTCACGAAAACGGCTTGGAAGCAAACGAACATCTTTCAAATCAAAACTCTTGACTTTCATCGGAGCCACGGTTTCTCTCTTCAACTTTCCGGCATGTTGGCCGGGATAAACAGACTGGGCCGTCAAAGCACCCGACATAGCCAATAACCCGGCTACAACTAAAATTTTCTTCTTCATTGTCTTTTTCTAATTAGTTCCTCAATCGACATTCAAACTTGCTACATAATACGATAAAAGAGAGAAAAACACTCAATGCTTTTCTCTCTTTTCATAAATAGGTCCAACTATAAAACAGTTTTTTATCTACTTTATCTTTATTCCTTCGATATATTCATTCGTGATAAAACCCTTTAAATCCTTTATCTTCTCTCCATTAACCACCACATTTTCAAACGTAATATTCCGCACCATCCTTTCTTTATCCAGCCCTTTTATCAACGAAGGATTCTCGCCTACTCCGTTATAAGTAATATTACGGAAAGTTACTCCATCAATGCTCTGTCCGGGCTGTTTGTCATATTTAGGATTGAAACGAATGTTGATATGGAACAATTTTCCTTCTTGAATACTTTCCACCCGAATATCCTCAAATAAAATATTCTTCACCCTGTTTCTATCACCGGCATCTATAGCCATACATCCCTGATAAGGCACATCATCTTCATCATGTTCCAAAATATCAATATTCCGAAAAATCAAATTTTCAATGGTCTCACCTATCAAGGACTCCGGATCACCATGACCACCTACATTGATAGGATGAGCAATATCCGCCCAAAGAATGGAATTCTGTACAGTGATATTATCCGAACCGCCCCACCAGTTCCAACGATGATTATATAAAGCAATGCAGTCATCACTATTACGCATAAACACATTGTCTATCAATACATCGTGACAGCACATCATGTCAATGCCATCACTCCAACCTTTGCAACTAAAAGATTTCAAATTTCTGATTGTCACCCCTACAGAACCTCCTCCGAATACCGTGTAATGATCCGGATTGATCACCGTTATGCCATCCACCACTACATTTTTAGAATCTGTTATTTCAATGCCACGAATAGGATGATCCAAGATACCTCTACCCACAATACGTACATTTTCGGCTTTATCCACCCATAGTTTTGCTTTCACAACTGCTCCCGGAGCCAAATAAACCGTCGTATTACTTGGTATCCTTATCTGATTGTTTGGCAAATCTTTAGGTCGATGCACTCCCGGCCCAAAATACATCACTCCTTTCTCTTCTTTCGAGTAAGTCTCCGTTTCCATCGGATTGGCAAACACATGAAGGTTATGCAACCTATCCCCATTAAACTCCACAGAAAGATATCGGGGTTTATCAAGCATAAATGTAATCACATTCTTATATTGTACATAGCGTATATCATTTACCTGCGGACGAATATCTACCTCATGAATCGTTCCATTATTCTTTTTTACCATTACCTCCACAAGACTGCCCATATCAAACTGTACCATCGAAGCATCTTGTACCCTATCCATATCCACCTGCACATTATATTCAAACAGGTCTTTCCATTCACCCCCCGGAACACGGACACGGACTGTATAATCATCATTATGAGGCATACCTGTTTTCAATCCTTCGGGATAAGTCACCAACTGAGCCTGTGCAACCGCACAACACACCATAAAACAAAAGGCTAATAACTTTTTCATTTTTATGCTTTTCTTTTTAAATACGTTTGATAAGCATTTTCCACTCAAAAATAAAAGCCTATTAACCATTTTCTCATCAACAATGATCTTATCTTCTAGAATTTATTCCGTTCCACCTCTTTTCCTTCCTGAAAGAATACCACTTCATACGATGCGTTATCATCTGATAGTAACATATCCGAATCAAACATCAGACACTCAATCTCATAAGGTTGCAATGTTTTCAAAGCAATCCTTCTTTGGCTGGAACCGTTGCATATCACCTCAACTTCCGTCGGTTCCGATGCAGACAAACCAAAGTTCTGTATCTCTACCTTCAACCCACCTTTTTCTTTATCAAACAGAGGGCGACGGGCGGAGAGCAGAGCCGGCCGATAATTCACGTATGGCAAACGGGCATAACCATACAACATATTCCCTTTTTTATCTTTACCTATCATTTTAGGAGCAAATTCATCCGAAGTGATGCCACTGCCCTTCGCTTTAAAGACCACAATCAAATCTTTGCCCGACACCTTGGTCTTCACAGGCTTGCAACCACGTCCAAAATTCACTTCGGTAAATGAACCGAATCGCAACGACTTTACATCCACATCTGTCTGCGGATTAAAACCTGATTCGGCAGCAATCTTTACCTCAATAGTACGAGTAGACGGAGTGATCTCTTCTTCATTCAAAACAGACAATAGCATTCCTTTATTCAGAGGAATACTTATATTTTTGGAACTATGTTTATCGTTAGGCAGATCGTTCCATTTAATGGTATCAATCACGGCAAAATTCATTTGGACAGCACGCCCCTTCTCATCCTGAAAAACTTTAGGGCGCTCATATTTAAACCAATGTTCCACCGCTCCATCCTTATGGAATGATACACCCGGCACGTATGCTTCCCCTTGTTCTGTCACCCAATGCACTCCGTCCTTGGAACGCTGATAGAAAGCAATTCTGCCCAACCAGTCATTCACGATCAAGTGATATTGCAACTCATCCCGCCATACCACGGGATCTTCGAATCTGCCTTCCACATCCGGATAAACTCGTTTGTCAGTCAACTGCATATAAGGTGAAAGTCCGTCTTTACTGATCCAGACACCTCCACCCCGACATACCATCAAGTAAGAATCATCCTGACGGCGGGCAAAAGTCAAATTGGAAAGCCCCTCTATGATTTTTCGGTCACGAGAATCAAAACTGAATTTACCATACGTCCACACCTTGCTGTCCACCCCGTCTGCTATATAGTAACCGTCAATCACATAGACCACGACACGGCCATCCTTTAACTGGAACGCTTCCGGATTATGTCCTTTTCCCACAGAATTTTGAATTTTAAAAGGTCCTTCCAACCGATCACTTACTGCATGGAAAACAGTAGAATTCGACCAAAACATGTGCCCTTTCGGAGAATCCTCAGGCCAGCCACACACAAACAAATGGTATTTACCATCCGTATCCTGCAATATATTTCCTCCCCAAAAAGAAACTCCGGGAAGTTCTATTCCATTATCCACATAACGATTCAGTACACTGTCCGTACCCCAAATCCCCTTAATCTGAATGCCGTCCGGCATAGGAAGGAAACGGTCATAAAACGTGCGCCTTTTACTAAATGCTGCCATTCGGCAGGACGTTCACGCTCGGTTATCTGCGCATCTACTGAAGTTAAAAAGAAGCTTGCCGCTATTAAAAAGAAGAGTTTTTTCATTGTGTCATTCATTACACGTTAACAAATCGTTTATTTATGTGCTCAAAAATAAAAAGATTAAGCTGACCTAAATATAAGTCAGCTTAACAAAAAGCACGTAAACCTTTGCGTAAAATAAAATACCTTAAGAAGCCACCTGTGGATTTATTTAACCAAACATGGGATTACAACTGACTAACCTCTTCGAATGTCAATCCTGTAATTTCCATAATATCTTCTGTAGAGAATCCTTTTTCTTTCATTCTCCGGGCATTTCGAAGAACACCTTCTTTAATGCCCTCTTCACGACCTTCTTCACGACCCTCCGCACGTCCTTCTAATCGTCCCTCTATCTTTCCCTCTATCTTTCCCTCTATCTTTCCCTCCAACTTAGCAGAATCAAGAACATCATTCTGGATCATCAAAGCGCTAAGATGTTCATCATAGGCATGGCGTTCCTGAGGCGTCATTGAATAATATTTCAATTTTTCACGTGCCTCACCCAATCCGGGAGCAGTCGTGTCAGGACGGATAATACCCGTCTTCAAATATTCTATCCATTCCTCTAAAGGGGTCACCGCCACCTTGTTAAACTCATTCACACGGATCAGAAAATACTCCGGATAAATTTCGGAAGGCATACGGGGCACAATGGCATCCTTTTCCCGAGTACTCACTTGAAGAAAGTCTCCTGTATGCACTCCTTTAAATATATTCTGCCCATGATAAAGATAATCAGTTCCATGACCAATATCGAAATAAAGAATGCTGATAGAATATATCTTTTTAACTTTATAATAAGTCTCGCCCAATGAGATATGTTCTGTAATGGCTTTAGCCACTCCATACAGGATACGCTCCAAATAATACAGCTCACGCGTATTTTGAATCTCGATGATAACAATCTCATTTTTACTATTGAGAGCTTTGATATCAACCCGATTGAACTTATCATTCTCCGTTTGCTGGTTACCCTCGCTTTCCAAAATCTCCACTATATGAATTTCATCACCTATCAGTACCGTAAGGAATCCTTCGAGCACACCAAAATTAGCTTTATGACGCAGCAGACGCTTAACAGCCCAATCAAAGCGGATATATTTATCTTGTAATTCCATAAGAATATAATTTATTCATTTTCAATGGACAAAGATAGCAAAAAGGATCATTCTTTAAAAATTATCCTACCTAAATAATTACCTTTTCTTTTTATTTCGCAAAGATGATTTCTTTTATATGCTCTCTCTAAAAAACACCGACCACAGAGTTTTAAATCTTCTTGAAGCTCTTGCTTGAAACTACCTTTTTTCATTTTACAAATACAATATCACCTACATGTTCCCCAACAAAGAAACGCGCCATGTCCGACGTTTTATACCATGCAGGCTTACCGGTCATATCATCCGATATAACTTTACCGTTTATCTTCAGATTCTCAAAACGAATATTCTTCACCATCCGTTCCTCGTCGTAGCCAACGATATGTGAGAATTCGGCATGATCGCCATTATAGGTAATATCTTTAAAAAGCACATTCTCAATGCCCCTGCCCGGAGCCTTGCAATACTTCTTATTGTAAAATATACGCAGATTCACCAATTGTCCTTGCCGGAAATTCTCGATGCGGATATTCTCGAACCGTACATTCCGGACCAGATTATTATCACCTGCATTGATAGCCAGACAGCCTTGATAATCCACTTGCATTTCCCGATGATCCAAAATATCAATGTTCCGGTAAGTCAGATTCTCCATCACTTCATTCCTATCCACATCTCCGTGTAACCCGATAAAAATAGGGTGCGCCACATCTGCCCACAAGGTAGAATTCTGCATTGTCACATTACGGCATCCGCCATGAAACCCCATACGTGTAGCATACACGGTAGTGCAATCATCGGAGTTACGGCAAAATACTCCATCAAACAAGACGTTGTTGCTGGCAAATACATTCATACCGTCCCCCCACCCATATGAACTGACAGCCTTTACATTGCGGATTGTCACACTGTCCGAACCTCCAGTGGGGCATTGGGTTGTGATGAGACCTTCCACATATATATTTCGTGAATTAATAATGCTGATGCCTGCCCCACGACCTTCGGGATGCACCTCACCCCGTCCCAGAATTTTCACATCACGGGCATTGACCGCACGGATACATCCACGCACAAATGGCCCCACCTGCCACATAGACCGTCTTTCCCGAAGGAACATTAAGTGTATCGCCGGGTAACTGATGTATTCCCGGAGCAAAATAAATCAGATTCTTATCTTTCAATTTCTTCGGGCGATTTTCATCTATCGGATTCGCAAAAAGATGAAGATTATGGAATATGTCTCCATTTACCTCAATGGACAGATTACGCGGACGGTCTAGCGTAAAAGTCATCGTACTGCCGCTAATCTGCGGAGTGATACCATACGACAACGGACGCACCCTGCCACTCTTTACTTCTCCTTTATTATAGGTAACGGAAACTTCCACCTGACCGGAAAAGTCAAAATATCCCATTGAGGCTAGTTCAACATGATGCTTCGTCTGGCGTACTTCATCTACTTTCATCGGATAAGTAACTACTTCTTTCCATCCACTGCCAGATTGCCTCACCCGAACTGTAAAATCGTCTTTCAACTCCACCCCGTCACTAGGAACCGTATAAGTTATCAACTGGTTTTGTGCATAAAGAATACAGGTCATCATCCATAAAAGACCTGTCAAGCATAATGTTCTCATTCTTTTCATTTGTAAAGTCTGCTATTTATTTTAGAATATACGTTCAATAACTATCAATCACTCAAAGCGCCTACCAGCAATTCTAATATACCACAATTTCATTATCAATTAGGGCATGAAATAATCCTTTACCTAAAGAATATTCTTATTTCACACCCTAACTACTATAAATCAGTCTATTGATTTTCGATTTATCCTTCAGTTTTTATTACCAACCAGGATTCTGCGTTAATTGCGGATTCAAACGTATCTGCTGACGAGGAATAGGATCTAAATAATCCCTTTGTGTATAAAGCAAATTACCAGCCAAAGTTGCTATAGAACGTCCATAGTCAGGGTCGTTAGGATCAGAGCCCTCATAAAGCCCATAAAGCAAAGGATATTTTTCTGGATAATAACAGGGTTCACCGAAGTAAGTGGCATCATTGGCTTTCTCTGTTTCGTATGCCGTCCCCAAAACATGTCGACCCAATTTACGACCAGTCAAGTTAATATGCGCAATACCCCAACGTTTTAAATCGTCCATACGAAAACCTTCACCAAAAAGTTCACATGCACGCTCTCTACGTATTTCATCCAACATATTCATTTTTTTACAAATAGTTTTTCCTGTAGCATGATCCCAATAACCAGCATCCCAAACATTAGCAATTAACGCATTGGTCAAAGGAGCCACTCCAGCACGAGCACGATTTTTATTAATAGAGAAATTAAGATCTTCATCTGAAATGTTTCCATTATTCAATTCACAAGTCGCCTCGGCATAAATACAATGCACCTCTGCCAAACGAATCAATGGAAAATCTGCAGATTCTGTATTATCCGGACGATTTGCCCCTTCAATCAAATACTTACGGCTGCTGTATCCCCCCATTGTACTATTATTTCTAATTGTGGGATGGAAGACTGCACAAGAACTACTATATACGGGATCAGTAGGATCATAATGATCATTGTCCTTAGGAAACACAGGAGTAGGATAAGGTTGACTAGCATCCATACGTTGACGTCCATCTTCAGTACGGCTACTATAAGATACACGGTCAGGTAAGAAAGTACAACCAACAAAACGATAATCACGATTACGATATTCACCTATAAATGTTGCATATCCCTCGAATTCTGGATTATTCTGCGCATCAGACATACTACCTGTATAACTGATACGAATAGGAAGTCCATTACGACAAAGGAAAGATTCACCAAACTGAGCACTCATACCCGTTGCTGCACCTACCATGACCGAATGCGATAAATTAATACCACCACGACTCAGATCGTAGTCATATTTTTTTGAGAAAATAAATTCTTTATTCGTACTTTTTCCAGCACTTTTGAAATTAGGAATATTTCCACCCTTATCATCAATATTAAACAAATAGTAATAACTCAAAGAATCACATTCTGCCCACAACTTATAAGTTCCACTTTCAGCTTCTTCTATCACCTCTTTTGACATCTGCTTTGCTTCTGTCAACATATCGGTTATAGAAGGATATCCTTCCGGTTTAACAGTTCCTGCCCCCTGCGAACTCCCATCACCATCTAAATCATAATTGATAGCAGGAACATACTTTTCCCACGTAGCCTCATAAAGCAATACTCTGGCCAAAAAAGATTTGGCAGCTTCCTTGCTTACTTTTCCTTTGCTTCCTTCCGGAATTTCCGTTTCTTTAGGCAAACGCTTTACAGCCTCTCTTAAATCGGACATAATAAAGGCTGCCACCTCATACCGACTGTTTCGCGGGGCCTGTAACACTCCATCACTAACAGTCAACACATGGTCTGAAATAGGCACACCACCAAAATGTTGCAACAAATAAAAATGCTGCCATGCGCGAAAAAAATAAGCAGTCCCCACAGACTGGGCAATATCACTTTGGCTACCATCATAAGCTTCTGCCTTTTCCAACAATATATTGCAAGTACGGATATGCGAATAAGGCTTATCCCAACTCCAATTTCCTTCCGATGCCGAACCACCTCCATTGCTTCCTAATCCACTGATATCCGTCCCTCGGTCCATTATATCACCGTATGACGGCTTATTATCCAGATTTTTCCATCCAATTACATTATATAAAGCATTGGCTGCCTGTTCAAAATGTTCAGGAGTCTTAAACACAATAGCCTCTGTTCCCTGAGACAACGGTTCTTTATCAAGAAAGTCACTGCATGCAGTCAATGACATCACCACAGCCGATGCAAGAAAAAATTTATTTATTATGGTTTTCATATGTTTATATTTTAACAGGTTATTAGAATGTAACATCTACTCCGAATGTCAGCAATCTGCTGAACGGGAATGTGTTATTTGAATTTTCACCATATTCCGGATCATATCCATCCTTTACTTTTGTCCATTCCCAAAGATCATCACCGGAGAAGTAAACTCTCAATTTACTGAGTCCGGCTTTTGAAATCCACTTTTGAGGCAATGAATACCCCACTACCAAAGATTTCAAACGGACATACCGATTATTCTGAACACTGACATCTTTATTATTATAATTCCACTTATTAAAATTCTGGTCACGTGAAGCAATAGTATATTCTGCATCCCGATTATTCTCACTCCACATTTTCCCTGCGAAGTTTTTATTTTGCAGAACATAATTTGTAGTCCATGGAGCAGCCAAATATCCACCTCTTAACAATACTTGTTTACCTACTCCTTGGAAGAAAGCCGAGAAATCGATTCCTTTCCATTCCAATCCCAATTTAAAGCCAAATGTCAAACGAGGGGCCATATCTCCTGCATAGTAAAGATCATCTTTTGTTATAGCACCGTCACCATTCAAATCGACTACTTTACGAGCCCCCGGACGAAGTGTATTAGTAGATGCCTCCTGAGGTGCAGGAAGAATATTATTAGCTTTCGGTCCTGAATGATCCGCATTCCAATAATACTTCTCATAATATGCAGCCACTTCATCTGCACTTTGGAAAATACCATCAGTTTGGTATACATACAATGCTTGTCTTGGCATACCGATTAAGCGATTTTCATTCTTACCCTCATTAGGTACATTTTCATTATTAGCTAATTCAAGCACTTTTGACCATGCATCCGAAAGAGATCCTCCAATGTTATACTTTACCTGACCTATTTGATCATTCCAATTCAAAGCCAACTCCCAACCACGGGCACGAAACTTACCATTGTTGGTTTTAGGAGCAGCCGCACCTAAAATAGAAGGATATTGTACATCAATAAACATACCGTTATTGGTCTTGATAAAATAATCAAATGAACCTCTCAAACGATTGCTAAGAAAAGCAAAATCCACTCCCACATCGTGGCTGTCAATAGTTTCCCATGTACGTTCCGCAGATCTCATACCGTCTACCCACAATGAAGTATGCGTACCGGGATTTACACCAAAAATAGTCGTACCAGTTTTGATAGTAGCAAATCTCTCGTAATTGTCAATACCTTCCACACTACCTGTTCTACCATAATTGTAACGCAGCTTCAAATCACTCAACCATGAAACATCTTTTAAAAAGTCTTCATTTGAAAGTCTCCAAAAACCAGAAATAGAATAAAAATTTTTCCAACGTTGTTCTTTCGCCAACTTAGAAGACCCATCCCGACGACCCAATACCTCTATTGAATATTTATCAGCATAAGTATAATTCAAACGCCCTAAATAAGAAACCAATCCCCAAGAATTCTGTCCACCATATGCCTCATTATTATTTCCATTCACCCATACATCCAAATCTGCTAATCCAGACCCCGGATAAACAGCACCGGATTTACGAACCGCACCTACCCTTTTATATGTTTCTTGTTCGGCAGTCATACCCAACATGGCAGAAACGCTATGCACATCAGCAAAAGTACGATTATAATTAGCAAAAGCACCTAAAGTAATGTTTTCCCATTTCGCTATTTCTTCTTTCAATTGTCCGGGACCTTGCTTATTACCAGTCTGTGTACCTACCCAATCATAATATTGTACTTTATTCTTCACTTCCTGCATATTTCTCTGTACAGTCTTATAAGCCCCCGAAGCTGAAATAGAAAGTCCTTTTACCCATTTAGAAAAATCATAAGTTGCTTTAGCACTTCCTCTAAAAGTTGTCAATGAATTTTTCTTCTCCCCTCCTTGGGTCAACCCACCAATAGGATTCCGGTTACCACTAAATGTATCATAAGCCTGACCATTTTTATTATACACAGTCCAAAACCAAGGATCAAAATATCCAGCTCCCACATCAGTAGTTGGGGTTATAATATCACGTTTGTCATACGACATACTTGTTTCAAATTTCAAAGCATCTGTCGCTTGATAATCAGCATTTAAACGACCACTATATTTTTTTTCTCCATCATTAGCAACTTTCAACTGTGAATTATTATCCGCATACCCCAAAGACGCTCGATAACTAAACTTTTCATCTGCTCCAGAAATACTAATCGAATGCTTTTGAGAAGTTGCCTGACCATAAAGATAATCCATCATATACACATTTGGGTCCCAACGTTCCACTTTATCACCATTTTGTAATGTCAAGACTTTACCTGCACGAAGAGCATTAAAAAGAGTTTCCCCCTTATATACTGTTGGTGCACCAGTAGCCGGATCAATATCCGATTGATCCAAAGTAGGACCACCAAAAGAATTAAATATCCACCAATTTACAGCTTTATGAATTTCATCAGCAGTAGTTAAACTAGGATTTAAAGCGGCAGCATCATTATATTGAGCTTCATAAAACATATCCAACCATTCCCGATTATTTGTAATAGGAGGCTGAATACCGTTAATTGTGCGACTAACAGAGCCACTATATGATATTTGAGCCTTTCCTTTTTTACCACGCTTTGTTGTTACCAGTACAACACCTGAAGCCGAACGGGCACCGTATATCGCAGCCGAAGCATCCTTCAAAACTGAAATATTTTCAATATCACTTGCATCCATAGCATTTAACTCATCCAATGAACCTGTTATACCATCAATGATAACTAATGGAGAAGATTTTCCATTAACAGAAATATCACCACGTATTTTCATCTCTGCTCCCTCACTACCCGGACGAGTAGAAGTGCGTGTAATAGTCAATCCCGGAACTTCACCTTGCAAAGCTACTGTAGCATTAGCAATACCCTTATTTTTAAAAGCCTCATCCCCCTTGATCTGACTAATAGAACTAGTTAAAGAAGCTTTCTTTTGGGCACCATAACCAACTACTACTACTTCATCCAGCACCTCAGTATCCTCTTTCAAAACGACCTTAACGTTTGTTTTCCCTGATATATTAACTTCCTGAGTCTTGTATCCGATATAAGAAATGACCAATATGCCTTTTTCCGGAACATTATTCAATGTAAAATTACCATCAAAATCGGTAATTGTACCATTAGTCGTGCCTTTTACTTGTACCGTAGCACCAATTACCGGTTCTCCTGTAGCATCCACCACTTGCCCTTTTACCGTTCCAGTCTGCATAACAGTCTGCACCCCATTCACCTCTGCAAATACAGTCTGCGGGCTACCTGCCAACAAGGCAGAAGCCATCACCGTAGAAAACAAGATTCTTCTCGATGAAAATTTAAAGAATTCGTTTTTCATAAACTTAAAATTTAATATTAACAGTTTTATTGTTGTTTTCTTATTATATACACTGTTTGATAAACTCGCGCACCTCATGCCGCCCTATCCTTAAATGGTTTTCAACGGTACGGTGCGAAAGATTTAATTCCGCTGAAATATCTGAAATAGATTTGTCTTCAAAACGACTCATTGCATAAATAGTACGACGCCGTGGAGGAAGCAAAGACAATCTATATTTCTCACACGCTTCCAAATCATTGGCCACCACACGAAGTTCTGTTTCATTTGTATAAGCAACCGTATGCTCATATAAATAAGAAGTAACTTCTTGCCTCTTATAATAACGACGTAAATAGTCAGTTACCAAATTACGAGCAATAGTAAAAATAAAATACTTAATAGTCTCTGCACAGAGCATCCGATCGTAGTCCATCAGCCGTACATACACATCTTGAGCCAAGTCTTCCGCCTCTTCTTTATGAGCTATCCTATAATAGATATACAGATAGACCGAATGATGATAATTCGTATAAGAATCCTCTATTAATTGAGTAGATTTCATGGATATGTTTTTCATGTCTTCAGCTTTTTGGGTTACATTTACGAATGCAAATATAGAAGGTAGAAGGACAAGAAAAACACTTTTTCTATTCTAATAAATCTCATATCATTACCCTAGACCAAAGACAGACTAATCCGCTAGTTTATAACAGATTAAGAATTTGACACACTCAGTATCATATAATAATTTGAGACTCTCAACAAAAAATAGAGAGGTTATTCATTGTTTTTCCCAATACTTCGGATGTACTCATTGGGAGTGATATTAGTCGCTTTTTTAAAATATCGAAAGAAAGAAGCTCTTGAACTGAACCCACACAACTCAGCCAAAGCACTCAAAGTGTATTTAGCATATTCATCTTTCTCCACCAAGCGCTTGAATTCAGCCATGCGATAATCATTGATATAATCATAATAATTACGGTTTAGATACTGATTAAATAAATAGGACAAAGTATGAGATGATGTGCCAATGGACACAGCCAAATCGGCAATCTTCAAATTAGGATTAGTATAAGGTTTTTTCTCTATGCATAACAATCTCCAATTTCTCAGCCAACCGTTTACATTCCTCCACACTTATCTTATTTGTCCTGTATTTCTCTTCCGCTACAATATGGGATTCCTCAACTGGCTGAATCTCCTTTTCTATAACTTTAGCAGAGTCAGGCATCAGTTCTTCCCTTTCGTTCTCCACCTCTTTCTTTTTTTGATAAAGGACAGCAATGCTTCCGGTCACCACAGCTATCACGATGAACACTATGCTCCATATACTAATAGAAGACGCTATTTTAACCGTTAGCTGAGTTTCTGACTCTGGATTCCCCATCTGTCTTACTTTAAAAGTATAATTACCGGACGGTAAATCATAATAAGTAATATCCGAACGACCTGTCAAAGCCATCCATCCGGTATCCTCACCCTCTAATTGATATTCGTATGACATAAAAGCAGGTGCCGTATAACTGAAATCAGAAAAGTAAAAGGTAACATTCTTCTGAGAAGCTTCCAATGAAATTTCACTCTTGCCGCCATCTCCCACAACAGATTGCACTACAGATTTTCCATTTACACATATATCTGTTATGGCAACCGAATAGGGAACGGATTTCCTCTGATTCATCCGCACTGTATCCAAATACAGAAGCCCTTTGGAGTTTCCAAACCAAATGCCGTTCTCATCACGTACCGGCGGACAAAGAGTAAAAATGGAACTGGGAATACCATCAACAAAATTATAAGGAATAAAATGGTCTTTCTTATCATACCGGAACAAACCATTGTTAGTTCCCAGCCATAACCACTTTTCACGATCCTCTACAATAAACATACCATCATTCCCATCCAAAGGAGTCCCCGGCTGCAAACGCCTAAAAATAGTCATAGACAAATCAGAGATAAAAAGAGAGCCTTTGTCCGGAAAAAAATAAAGATCATGGTTGGAATCTTCGTAGATCACTCTTATTTTTTCCTTATGAATAAATCCCTCAGGAAACACATCGGTTTTCAATGTCCGGGCAGAGGGGTCCCAAATGCACATTCCATTCTCTGTACATATCCATCCTTTATGAGTGGAATCAAAATAGATTTCATATACGTTCCCTTCTGGCAACTTAGAATTGGCACTGGTATAATGAGCTATCTGTCTGCCGTCTTTATAGCAGAATATTCCTAAAGATGTTCCTATCCACAAATTCTTTTCACGATCCTGCTTGATACAAAAAATATGTCCCTTACTAAAAGGCATTCCTCCATCCGGTTCAAAATCTCTGAGTGTCAAAGTCGCAGGATTTAAAACATACATTCCACCACCGTATGTACCTATATAATACTCATTCTGATAATACAGACAACTGAAAATCATATTTGAGCGTAACTGTGGAACCTTGAAACTTTTATAACGATGATTTTCTTCGTCAATATAAAAAAGTCCGTCACGAGATCCAATCAGTTTCTCTTTCTCTTTGATAGCAAGTGCACGTACTGGCATATCTCTGGAATCAAAAAAAGGAGCATACGTATAAGTGGAGAACAGCCCACTCTGATATAATGTGTAATCCAACCCCAGCTGATAGAATCCTACCCAAATCAAACCTTCTTTATCAACCAAAACAGAATAAACGGAATTAGAACGCAAAGTTTCATCCTTCCCTGTTTCATGACGCATGGAACGAACAACTTTCTTTTTATCCGTTGATACAAAATGAACTCCGTTACCATCGGTTCCCACATACAAAAGGCTTTTCCCATCACCGGATAAAGAAGAAATTACATTACAACCTACATCAACAAAACGAGCAAATTCTTTAGTTTGTGTATCGAAACTGATGATTCCCTGCCCCATCGTTCCTAAATAAAGCATACTCCCAATCCTAGCTATATTCTTAAAAGAACAAACATGCTTCTCTTCCATCACATTATGATAAGCCTCTATTTTTCTATCTGAAAGTCGCAGAGAATAAAGACCATTCTCCGTAGCCATCCAAAGTATTCCATCTTCTCCCAAATTCAAGCCACCAATAGAGTTCGCCGCCGACAACATATTAGGATCTATCATAATTTGGTTCAAGCTACCTCCTTTATAAATGAAAAGCCCCCTTTCTGTTCCGATATAAAGTATTCCTTTCCCATCATGTAAAAGAGAGCGCACAGCATATCCTATCGTTTCACGGGCAATGGGCTCCAAACTATTTTTCTGCTTGCTAACACGCCATAATCCACTACCATTCCCCATCCACAATTCATTGCCAGGCATCTCAGCAATGGCATTTACCCGTTTCAATTTTTCATCTGAACCCGGAATAAGATAATGCTTGAAATGAATTCCATCAAAACATTCCAACGAATTGCCGGTCCCCAACCACACATAACCTAAAGAATCTTTATAGATGGCATTTACCACTAAATCTGATAATCCCTCAGTTACAGACAAGCCACGAAAAGCGTAGGAACGAGAGAAAATGGGTAAAGACAAGAATATAAGAAACAATATAAATATAAATCTTAAAATGTTTTTCATTACATTGTGCATATTTGGAACCTCGTGTTTATCAAATAATGCAAATATAGTGAAAAGGGAATATATTTTCCCTATCAAAAAAAGAAAAAATCATCATCCACTTCTTATTTGCTGTATGAAAAAGAAAGGATGATGATTTAAAAAGATTACTTTATAAAAGAAAGTTTATATCAAAGTTTGCGTAAATCATGTCCGGGCAACAAATTATATTCTTTTCCATTCATCCTGACTTTACAAGGTGCAGAAGCTGCATATTTCCAAACGCCCTCTTTATACACCAACATCACATCTGTTACTGTCAATGAACTTATTTCAACATGTGGAGTTTTCAATAGTGTACCTCCTCCCAAAAAGAAAATACAATCATCGCCTTGTTTATTTCCCCACAATGCATAAGCAGCTTGTACAGTCATTTCTCCACTTTTACACAAATGACCTGCATCATCCGAAGAAATAATCCGGTCCACACGCCCCTCTTTTTGTTGAATACAAATTCCGACATGACTTCCAGCCACACCACTTTCCACTTCTGGAAAAGTAACGGAGGAAATACATCCCGGCTCCTTTACCGAAGAAGGTTCATAAACAGCTACAAACGGACGATTCCAAGCTTCACCTTGTTGGCGGGCTACAAAAGTCAACGTAGGTTGCTCTTTGATAGCATAAGGCATATCCGGAATCCGGCTCAATCCTTCAGTCATCGGGCTCAAAGCCGAGAAGACTTTACGTTCAGGAGCACCTTTCATCCACATATTCATACTGATATTATCCTCATCCGGCATCTGTATAGTAAACATTGTTTTAATATCTTTGGAGGTCTCGGCACTTTTCTTGTCAAACAAATAAGAATAGGCATATATATGTGCCCCAGCAAAAGCCAGTTCCTCCGTTGGTTGAAGAAACAAGCTACTCCCATCAGCAGCAGTCAAGTTCATGGTTTGTCCCATATTATGATAAAAATAATCATGCATTTTATCTCCTCCCTCCACTTTCCTGCTACGGAAAATATCGACATAATATCCGTTCTTTTCTCCTGTAGTCACAATACTCATCATACGGTTTTGATCAGCTTGTGATTCAGGTTCACGGAAAAAGACTTCACTATAACTCACAGGCTGATAATCTACTTTCATCCCTGCTTCGGGGTAGCAGTTCAATAATTTGAAAGCATGATTGCTTTTCATAACCGGATAAGAAGAGATTCCATCTACACAAACCGTATTGTGTGCAGGGAACTGACTATAATACTCCAAATAATCCAAACCGGAATAAAGGGTCAAGCCAATACCTCCATCCGGTGCCAGACGATATCCTTTTCCATAAAGTTCCATGCTGATGCCATTGGCATGCATGTGATTCCCTTCACTGGCATTTTGGGCAATCATCAAACTATGACGTTTGTCCATGCCATTGCGTTGCACCAACCAACTGGCATTGGGAGCATAAAAAGTAGGAGTTACATAATCATTGATATCACCGGCAGGTATCTTATCATCAATTACCAAAGGCTTGTCACTGAAAAAAGAAGTTACCGCCACCCTCACATTTTTCTTTTCAGTCGCCGGTTTGGAGGCATCGGGATCAAATAACTTCAACATAGCAGTAAATTGTCTTTCTTGATATTTTTTACCATGTTTCTGGGCATTAGCTACCATACGGGCAAAGATAGCAGGATTCAATTTACCGGGATGTGTATCGCCAAAACCCATTGTCATACAATCCGGAAACAAATATTGCGGGTCGGCGGCCACCGCTTTTTTTATGACAGGAATCTCCTCGGTCAGGTCCATACCCAAATTACGGTCAAAGATAGTGACCATATCCGTATAATCCCCGACAACTACCTGACTATAACCCGGACATTCAGCCCAAATACCGGTTTCAGCATCATAACCATAATCAGCAAGCTGTTTCAGTGACCATTGACGGATGGAAGAACGATTCAACACATAATCAATATAATACTCGCCTCCCTTTTTATCCGGATAAGAAGCATCAGATTCCAAAATCATGCCGATGCTCATGATATAACGTGCCTGCATCAGATTCCAGTTATTATGCGGCACTCCATTATCAATGATATTATCCGCCCATTTCTTGAATGCTCCGGCATAGATGTCCATCTTATCAGCCTTATCGGTTTTCAAATAATCATATAAAAAATCATACAATGGAACCAAAGCATTCACAGCATCCTCGTGAATGACTTCAAAACTGCTCATACCCACCAAAGTCTGCTGATGTCCATGATTCAAATCCTTGGGAACATTCCGGTAATAAATCCCCGTCATATAAGTGTCAAATACCGAAGCTGCCAAATCAGCATATTTCTTCTCCCCGGTCATCCACCAAAGAAAAGCGGCATCACGGGCGATACCCAGTATCTCTACATTAATACTTTGGATGATATTTCCGGTTTTACTGATATTCACCCATTCGTACGGTCTGCCTTCCAACGTCCCATTTGCCAGATACATTCCCCGAGCATCTTCCTGATAAGGCTTCAAATCTTCCAGCTTGGGACGTACATAGTTAGTTGCATGACTGCGTGCACCGGTATACATCACCGTAGGAGCCGGCGCCTTCTCTCCTCCTGCATGATCATAATATTCTCCTTTAATATATACCTCCGTTGCATGAGTTTTCCAATACATTTGCAAACGGGAAGTAAGCCATTCAGGCCCTCGGTCAGCATACCGGTCAGTCCGTTGCTTTAACTTTTCAAACACTTCCTGTGCCCACGGTTCTTCCTTTATCAACTTCTGCGTTTCAACTTTGCCATTACTATCCGTCAGATAACGGGATGACCTTGTGACAGTTTCACCGATAAGGAAGTTTCCTGTGCATATAATACACTTGTTACAAGCAAGCATATCCATAAAACGATCTTTCTCATAATTCTATTCATTCTCTTTCACAAAAATACGTATCATAAAGCTATTCCACTCAATCCAAATGAATTATTTTATCATCCGCCTCTTCCATTCAAATTTAAAGTTACCGAATATAAAATGTTTGCTTTACCGGCTCTGCAGTCTTTATCTTAGGATCAGAGTTTTTTCCGTATTGCCATGCTATTACAGTTACTTTTACCGGATAGGTGGTTTTAGGAGGAATAGCAGTTAATATCAATCGATTACCATCCACATAAGCCGGTCCCGATTCCACATAAAAATCTACCGGCAAGCCACAACTGGAAACAGCAGATAAAGAAACGTACTTAGTACCACGCTTTATGTCCGGTAACGTTGCAAACTTAATATATTGCTGCTGTCCTTCCGTATTTTTAACCGGAATTATCATCTGAGCTTGCTGAACAGCCGGTTTATATTCTTCATCTCCCGGATGAGTTATTGAAAAAACAATATCCGATTTCTTGTCCGTCCATAAAGTTCCCCGATTCCATTGTATTCGAAATGTCACAGAATCAACTAAAACAACTGGGCCGGTAATCATCTGCAGGACCGGAGCTTTTCCAGCATGACCAATAGATGCCCCAACAGGCAAATCAGTCCAATTGGAAAGTCGGGGACTTTCTCCTGGAACAGTATCCAAAAAAACAGGGGTCAATTGAAATGTGATACCATCTTCCTGTGGTATAAAAGCCGGGTGAACTTGTAAATGAGTATTCTGTTGGGATACTGTTTTTCCGTTTTGAGACACACTTACCAATTGTGGCTTCATATCGTAATATCGGGATTGATACGCCAAAGTAGCCTCTATCATCTCACGATCAAAAAACCAAAATGCTTGTGCAGGATCCCCTTTAAATTGATTTACCGGTGCCGGAATACATGAAGGCTTTTCATTTTTTTTCCATCGCTCCATCAACCATCCCTCCTTTGTCGGATCTACGTGTCCATAATGCATTGCCTTCTTGATATAGAGAGCTATATATTGTGCTTTTTCCGGAGTATAGGCAAAGTGTCCTTCAGCAGGACAGGCCAACATGCTTAAAGGCAGCAATGGATGCTCCTTGCGTTCTTTCAAACCTTCATTGCTCCATGTATGTGCTGATTCATATTCTCCCATGGTTTCCAGACAAGGAATTTTATTGATGTTACGTTCTCCCCAAATATCCGGACATAGCCAGCGATCACGATGATATGGCCACTGACCACTGACAGAAATGCATGCCAATGTACGTTCCGGTTTATAGGCAGCAAGATAATAAGGCCAACTAGCAGCAGCCGAATGTCCTATGGCTATTAAAGGAGCTGTAGACAACTCTTTATATCCAGATTCTTCAGCAAGATCTGCCAAAAGGCCATCCAAAGTTTCCCATGCCCCATCCGTAAAATCAAATCCATGATTGAAAGAAGGACATACCCATATTTGAGCAACATCAAGCTCAGCCATACGTTGTCGGAAAGCCTCATCTTCAAGGATAGAAATTTCCTCCATATTGTGTTGGGCAACCAAGATTGCTTTTACTTGTTCACACTGCCCGGGAATCCACAAGTAAGCCCTTGACTCAGGATTTTTGGGATGAGTACTAAAATTATGGACGGGTACAGACCATTGCCAAATTCCTGTTTGTGCAACAAGCGTAAATGATAAAAGCCAACCGAATATTCCAAATAAAAATACATGTTTCATAGCTATCTTCATTGTTTATTATAAAAACGAATCAGAATCAAGAAACACTCAACTTTATTCTAAAATTATCTTCCAAAGAAATGAGTAAAAACCTATCTTTGTACGTATTAGATACATATACAAAACTTAAATAGCATGAATAAACACACTTTATCTGTAGCAATCACTTTCCTATTCTGTACCCCAATATCAGGGGGCATACCGGACGGAATTTACCACAAAGGATGGATAGACTTCAACAAGAACGGGAAAATGGATCTATATGAAAATCCTAAAGCCCCGCTGGAAGACAGAGTACAAGACCTGCTTTCACAAATGACACTAGAAGAAAAAACCTGTCAAATGGCCACACTTTACGGTTCAGGACGCGTACTAAAAGATGCGTTGCCTCAAAACAATTGGAAAACAGAAGTATGGAAAGACGGAATAGGAAACATAGATGAAGAACATAACGGATTAGGGGCTTTCAAGTCCGAATATTCTTTTCCATACGCCAAACATGTGAATGCCAAACACACCATTCAACGCTGGTTTGTAGAAAAAACACGTTTAGGTATCCCAGTAGATTTCACCAATGAAGGTATTCGCGGATTATGTCATGACCGGGCAACCTACTTCCCCGCCCAGTGCGGACAGGGTGCCACCTGGAACAAAAAATTAATAGCCCGTATCGGAGAAGTGGAAGCTAAAGAAGCAGTGGCATTAGGATATACCAACATCTATTCTCCCATTCTTGATATCGCCCAAGACCCTCGCTGGGGAAGATGTGTAGAAACATACGGAGAAGATCCTTATTTAGTAGGAGAATTAGGAAAACAAATGATTACCAGTTTGCAAAAATATAATCTGGTAGCTACTCCGAAACATTTTGCAGTTTATAGTATCCCGATAGGCGGACGTGACGGAAAGACACGAACCGACCCACACGTAGCCCCACGAGAAATGCGTACCTTATATATAGAACCTTTCCGGATGGCATTTCAAGAAGCCGGAGCGCTGGGAGTAATGAGCTCTTATAATGACTATGACGGGGAACCCATTACGGGAAGCTACCATTTTCTGACCGAAATATTACGTCAAGAATGGGGATTTAAAGGATACGTAGTATCGGATAGTGAAGCTGTGGAATTTATCTCCAACAAGCATAAAGTAGCAGATACATACGAAGACGGAATAGCACAGGCGGTCAATGCCGGACTGAATATCCGTACCCATTTCACTCCGCCTGCCGATTTTATCTTGCCTCTTCGTAAAGCTGTTGATAATGGCAAAATCTCTCAGGAGACTCTCGACAAACGGGTAGCCGAGATACTTCGTATCAAATTCCGGCTAGGCTTATTTGACAATCCCTATCGTGGCAATGGTAAACAAGCAGAACAAATAGTCCATAGTAAGGAACACCAAGCTGTATCATTGGAAGCTGCCCGTCAGTCGCTGGTATTACTAAAAAATGAAACTAACCTGCTTCCTTTATCCAAATCTATCCGTTCCATTGCTGTTATCGGTCCCAACGCCAACGAACAGACTCAATTGATTTGCAGATACGGTCCGGCCAATGCTCCTATTAAAACCGTTTACCAAGGTATAAAAGAACTGTTGCCTCATACAGAAGTGATCTATAAAAAAGGATGTGACATCATAGATCCTCATTTCCCAGAAAGTGAAATCCTTGATTTTCCGAAAACTGCGGAAGAAGTCCAATTAATGGAAGAAGCCATTCGTGCAGCTAAACAAGCCGAAGTGGTAGTCATGGTATTAGGAGGGAATGAACTGACCGTCAGGGAAGATCGTTCACGAACCAGCCTTAACCTTCCCGGACGGCAGGAAGAACTTTTAAAAGCTGTTTGTGCAACCGGGAAACCGATCATTCTAGTAATGCTCGACGGACGCGCTTCTTCTATAAATTACGCAGCAGCTCATATACCTGCCATTTTACATGCTTGGTTTCCCGGAGAATTTTGCGGACAAGCTGTGGCCGAAGCCTTGTTCGGCGATTATAATCCGGGGGGAAGACTGGCAGTTACTTTTCCTAAATCTGTAGGGCAAATTCCTTTTGCTTTTCCCTTTAAACCAGGGTCAGACGAAAGTTCCTCTACTTCCGTTTACGGAGCGTTATATCCTTTCGGGCATGGCTTAAGTTATACTACTTTTACTTACAGTGATTTACATATATCACCATCACACCAAGGAGTACAAGGAGATATCCATGTAAGTTGTAAAATCAAAAATACAGGAAAAATAAAAGGAGATGAAGTAGTACAACTTTATTTACGGGATGAAATCAGCAGCGTTACCACTTATACCAAAGTATTACGCGGCTTTGAACGTATCAGTCTGAAAGCTGGAGAAGAACAAACTGTTCATTTCAGATTGCGACCACAAGATTTAGGATTATGGGACAAAAATATGAATTTCCGTGTGGAACTGGGTAGTTTCAAAGTAATGCTCGGAGCTTCTTCTACAGACATCAGATTACATGGTCAGTTCGAAATAACGCCCTAAACCTCCCACCATTTTAACTCAGCATGGAATGACAGGAATATTCAGATTCCTATAAATACAGTATTTCATTAAAACATCGGTAAATAATCAGTTCACATCTAATTTATGTTCACAGATCCTTTACCGATGTTTTGAACAAGAATCTTTTAATCTCTATTTTGAAGATATAAATGAAGGAGGAAGTTCTTCTACACCCCATTTTTTGTTAGGCTTTGCCCCTAATTTCAACTCCAAAGTCCCCCCCTTAATAAAGTCTTCATGATAAAACCAACATTTATTCCACTTTTTCCCATTAAGGGAAGCATTTTGAATGTACATATTATCAGTTGAATTTCCTTTCGTTATGATTTGGAAAGTCTTTCCGGAATAATAACGATTGTCCAAATGAATAGTAACCTTATCAAAAAGCGGAGAAGTAATCTCATAAAAAGGCTTTTCCGCACAACCACCATCCACCTCAAACAGTCCGATTGCCATCAGAACACCTAAAGCCCCCATCTGTCCCTGATCCTCATCATCCCGATAGCCTCCATAGGGAGTCACATCACAATAAGCAGCTTTTACTTTACGCACCCACTTCTGAGTAAGCCAAGGTGCTCCTGCATAACTAAACAAATGAGCCATTCCAGTCCCCGGCTGATTACCATAATCTGTCCAATTGCCTTCCTTTGTTTTATTAGAACGGAAAAACCCATACGACTCACTCTTTTCGAAATTAGCATTCAATCTCTTAACATACTGGTCGGCACCTCCATAAAGTTCTATCAATCCTGCCATATCATGTGGAACATAGTGTGAATAAATAGCAGAGTTACTCTCGCAAAATCCTCCTTTTTCTGTCAATTCCAACGGATCAAAATAAGGTAACCAGTTGCCATCCTCTCCACGAGGTTGCATATAACCACTTTCCGGATTCCAAAGATTACGATAATTCTTTGACCGCTTCATAAAAAACTCATAATCCTGTAATTTCCCCATTGTTTTCGCCATCTGTGCCAAGCACCAATCCTGATAGGCATATTCCAATGTCATGGAAGCTCCGGTAGTATGCATCCCTTCAACATCTTTCCGTCCGTCAGGCACATACCCCCATTCCTCATAATATTTCATGCCACCGGAATAAGCTGTCTTGCTATGTTCATAACCGGCATGGTCGCGAATACCTCCCACAAAAGCATTTTTCCGCAAACCTTCATAAGCCAGTTCCGCATCATAATTACGAATTCCTTTATTATAAGCCGAAGCAAAAAAAGAAACAGCCGGATCACCAATCATCACATACGTATAATTTCCTCCTGATGGTCCACGGGGAATCAGACCTCCGTTTTGATACATATCTATCATTGTATTACAGAAATTATCCATAACTTCAGGATATGCCATAGACCAGAGTATGTTCAGTGACCAATGACTTCCCCACCATGCATCAAAGTTATGATGATTATACAAAGGTTTTCCATCTTCTCCCAAAGGAATTTGCCGTATGCGCGGAAAGTCGGAAGTCATATCCATATAATGTCCATCGGCATCACTGACTACATGGCGTCCCAATAAGGCATGCCACAAATCCGTATAGAGTTTTATTTGCTGTTCTCTGCTACCGCCTTCCACTTCTATCCTTCCAAGCCAATCATTCCATTCGGAAAAAGAAGACTGCTTTACTTGCTCAAAATCCCAGCCTGACAGTTCCGTTAACATATTCTTACGTGCCTGTTCTACACTGACATATGAAATCGCCACTTTCAGCATCACCTTTTCGTCTTTTTCTGTTTTAAATCGGACTGCCATACCCGCATTCTTACCTGATATTCTTTCCGGATTGCTATTAGATTCTATCCGGCCTTCGCGCCAAGATACAACCTTATCCATTGGCTTGCTCAATTGTGCATAAAAATAAACAGGAGTATCTTTAGGACGACGTCCTGTACGTTCCATCATCTCCCATCCGGCTATTTCCTTATCACTTACTTTCCAAACCTCCGAATAAGCTGTAGGTCCATGTGCCAAAAACGCTCCCGTATCAAATAAAATATAACTGGCATCACTTTTCGGAAAAGTATAACAATGAAAGCCTACGCGCATAGTAGAAGTCAACTCTGCTGTTATGTCATAATCTGTCAGTTTCACTTTATGATATCCCGGTTTAGCTATCTCTCCATCATGAGTAAAAGCCGATTGATAAGCATTCATACCCAAATGCCCTTTAAACTCGCCAACGGTAGGCATCACCGCCACACCGGACATCTGCCAATTATGAACATGACTAAAACAGCGTATTTGTTTTGAGTCATACAGATATCCTGATCCCCAAGAGTGCTCGGTATCCGTATCAGGGCTAAGGCTGACCATACCAAACGGACGACATGCCGAACTGAAAAAAAACCATCGGGAACGGTGACTGTCAACAAAAGGATTTACCAAGTCAACATAATTCTTTTTAGTCCCCGCTTCATTGAACAACAAAGAACCAAAAGCAGGCTGATCACGATCGTATCCTTCAGGACGAATCTGCCGAAGAACCTGTTCCGTATAAGGCATCTGCATCCCTTTCCGTATAACAAAATGATTGTAGGTCATTTCAAAAATCGGCATATATCTACCCCTTCCTTTATTAGATATCTCAGTCCAGTTGCTATATTTTCCTGTGACATCCTTCCACACAGCAAAAGGAACATTATACCCCAAATTATATTTTGCGACATACTCAAACCCTTTCATAAGCCGGTTATCAAGAGCCGAATATAAATCATCACCTTGTTGCCAAGCTATTTCACAAACAGTTGCCAGGGCACCTATACCCAACATGCTATGCCCCTGATCACGACCACTCTCCTGTATCTGACCGGTATCCCCACTGATATAATGAGCTATTGTTCCGTTATCATTGGCATGAAGATAAAAATCAACCGCCTTATTATACATTTCCTCATTATCCCATAAAATAGCAGCTGCCATATAAGCTTTAGTCACAATAGGTCCCCAATTCCCATTTGTATAAGGCTTACGATGGTAAAAATTTTCCATTACAGGCAAGAACACTTCCCTTATCATTCTACTGATCTCATTAAACTGAACAACTGTCATCTTTTTATAAGTATGACGCAGTATTTCAGTAGCATAAATAATCTTTAATCCTTCCAACCCCACCAACAAAGGGGCATCATTCGTTTCCGGAATTCTTTTAAGTGTTCCGGCATAGCCTAACAATAATTCCAAAGATTTCTCGGCATGAGTCTTTTCACCAGTCAAAACCCACATCAATGCATTCTGATAGACTGCACTAAAGTCTTGCTCCATTTTTGATTTTGTATGACGAAACTCACCATCTCTTGAAATGATTTCAAAAGGTCCGAAAGGCTGATAATCCGCCTGAGAACAATGATGACTTTTCAATAATTCAAAAGAACCATAGGCAGGATATTCCTTATCAGCGATTTGAGCACGCATCCGCTCAATACTTTTTGTTGTATGTAATATTCCCGGATGCACAAATTTTCGGGCCTGCATCTCAAGTCCTATACTCAAAAACAGACAATAGAAACCCAATTTCAACAGGACTGATATTTTAAACTTTCTCATAACCGCTGCTGCTTATAGTTTTTGACAGATTTTATATTTCCATCGTCAGGAACTAAACGAACTGCCCCCCCCCCGGATGCTTTCAAACAAAAGTTTAATTTCGTCTTGTTGCTCACACGATAAGTAGAAACTCTGACTTTAGTACGTGTTTTCACTGATTTATCCCCATCCGTATAAATTTCCGCTATGTAGTTCTTTCCTTCGGGCAAGAAATCCAAGCTTACAGATAAAACACGCTTCTCATTATTTGTTATCGAACCGATAAACCATTCCTCTCCTTTACGACGGGCTATAGTAATAAATTCACCGACCTCCCCTTGCAACACTTTTGTATCATCCCATGTAGTATATACATCATCAAAGAATTTCAACTCGGGTTCGTCTTGAGAATCTGATGGTTTATCATACCAATACATATATTGCAACGGACTATAATAAACTGCCGCCAAAGCCAATTGATGCGCAGGAGTGGTCTGGATAGATTTAGAACGAGGAACACCATAACTATCCTTGTCTGCATTCAAGCGACCGAAATCCTGACGATAGTAACAAATGGTATAATCCGCCGCTCCAGCTATAAACCGGGTAAAGGGAAGAGTAGCATTATGTGTTGCATCAGGAAATTCCTCATTACCTCGGATACCTTCCTGAGTCATCAGATTAGGATATGTACGACTGAACCCTGTAGGACGGTACTCATCATGTACATCAACCATCAAGCCATAATCAGCACATTTCTTGATCGCTTCATGCATCCATTTAGTCCATACTTGTGATCCCACCTGTACGAAACCAAATTTAATACCCGCTATCCCCCAAGACTTATACAACGGAAGAATCTCATCCAATTGCTGTTGTAATGCACGTTGATTAACATACAGGATAACTCCTATACCCCGTTCTTTAGCGTAAGCTACCACCTCTTTCAGGTTCAAAGCATTTATATCCGGATTTCTACGAGGGTCTAATGTCACTGTAGTAGCATCAGAAACCTTGTCATATTCAAATCCATACCATCCCGCATCAAAATGAATATATTGCAGATTGCGTTTCACGGCAAAATCGACCAAAGCTTTTCCTCCTTCTGTAGTCAATGTCACTTCACGCACCACTTTTCCGGGTTTTATCCATGAAGTATCCTTTATTTTACAAGAAGGGTTCAAATTCAGAATCAAATCATTATGTTCCAATATTTGTCCCGGTTTATCAGCACACATAATCACCCTCCAAGGAGTATGATAAGGAGCAATATCTTCTACGGGACCATACATAGCAGATTGAATCGTATTCTTTTTTTCTGTCGATAACTTGAATTTTGTACGCACATAGTCTACCACTTGCGCTTCAGCCAGACATACGTAAGGACCTTCAGGTAATGTCAAAAGCAACGGACGGTCTGATTCACCGGGCCATCCTTCCAATGGGAGAAATTCATAAGGAGTCTGAGCCCTGGATGTAAAGTAAGCTTTTGTTCCTTCCGGTAAAGTATATTCAGTAAATTCATCTGTGATCTTCAAATATTGTCCGCCGGGAAACCGATAACGGAATGCAATCCCTTCATTATACGCCCGTATATCCAAAACCAACTTGTCACGAGAATTCTGACGGTTAATGACTACCGACCAAGCTTTATACTGATCTTTTATGGTGCTACGTTCTCCATATACAGGATGCCAGACAGTATCCTGTTCGGCAGTTGTCATGTCACCTAATGACAAATGATCACGCCATATAGTATTAGCCTTAATACCCAATAAAGATGGTTTTATCGTTTCTTTAGCATTCCAATTCAAAGAATAATGCAAGTTCCCACCCTCATCACTTAAAGTAAACTGATACTTTTCATCCGGCGAGGACATCTTTATCTCTTTTGCCTGAAGGATGGATAAAGAAAATACCATCCATAATACACCTATATATAATCTTTTCATCATACTAACTATTTATACCTTGCAAAGTTATACATTTATAGCGTACTCTCTATTTTTTATGTCATTGACAGATTAAAAAACCGTCTTTACTATAGATCAACAAAAAAGGAAGAATACGCTATAAACTTATTATAATATTAAGATAATTCAATTACTCCCAACCCGGATTATTTCCTAATTCCTGACCGTTGGATAAAGTATTCAACCATGTAACAGGAATAGGACGAAGACCATATTTACTTTTAAAGGTAGCTTCACTTAATTGGGTCTGAATCAATCCACCTGTAATATTAGTGACATCCCAATTGTATTTCAAAACTCTTTCTGCCAATTTTCCTGTACGCTGCAGGTCATTCCACCGTGGTGCTTCTCCATAAAGTTCCAATGCTCTTTCATCCAATACATTGTCTAATGTAACAGTACCAACATATTCTTGCAGTCCACCTTCCGGAGCATTATTCATGGCACGTTTACGTATCTGATTTATATAGTATAAAGCATTAGAGTTATCTCCCATTTTAACAGCAGCCTCAGCAGCAATTAAGTAAGTTTCGGCCAATCGGAACAAATAAATATCACGAGTTCCATTTTCTACTGTTCCCGAACTGTTATAACGGGTATTACAATCTTTAAATTTCCAAACAGGAAGCCAAACACGTGATTTTGCATTAAAGCTTTGATAACCGGTTTTATAATAATCATCATTTCCAGCATCAGCATAAGAACCCTCAGGATAATTATAGAAAAAACGTCCACGATTATTAGCAGCCGCTTTTTCAGCATCTGTATATTGTTTATAACCACTCTCTCCGGGAACAGGGAAATAAATTACGGTATCACCCTTTGCCACATTTACCCCATTTGTACTCTCAAACCAATTTCTACCATAAGCACGTCCGTCTATAGAAGTAGCCGGGTCACCATTCAATGGACTCATAAAAGTAACTTCCGTACGTCTATCTTTCTTCCAATCAAATAATAAATAACTATATTTGGTTGGCATAACAGAAGCATAATCATTACAATAAATTGAAGAAAAGCCCAAATCAGTCCAACCTTCACGATAAACAAACAAATAGAATTCTGTCTGAATATTATTATTCCATCCTGCTCCGGCAGAAAAGTTAAGACTGAAAATAATTTCATCATTCTCTTCATTTGCCTGACGATGAACCATTGCATAATCATCCAATAATGTATGTCCGGAATTCTTAATTACATCTACAGCATCATCGTAAGCCTTTTTAAAATCATCAGCTTCTGCATAACTCTGATATCCTCGAGTCAAATAAACAAGAGAACGAAGATGTTTAGCAGCCGCTTTTGATACACGTCCATAATTCGCCGAAGTCTGCTTCATGGGAAGAGAAGAATCCATAACGTCCTGCAAATCTGCCAGAATTTGTCTGTAAAAATCAAATCCACTATCCAATTGCGAAGTTGTAGAAGGTGAGGTCGGTTCTTCCAAGATCAATGGAGCTTGCCCCCAATTTTTTACAATTTCAAAAAGATATAACGCCCGCAAGAACTTAGCTTCCGCAACCCGTTGGGCCAAGATTTCTTTATCAATACCATCAAAAATATCTTGATCCTTTGTAACTACCATAGCAGCACGACCAATAGCAGCATTTACATTTTTCAAAGACTCATATAATACCTTCCACTGATTATAGACAGTGCCATTATCATTGGTATAATCTACTGTATACTGATTTAAAGCATTGGTTGCTGTTCCGTCATTCTGAGTCCCCAAATCCGTACCAAGTTGGGTCAACAGAAAATAGTTGGTTGTATTATAAACAGATTTTAATGTGGAATAGGCTCCATTAATAAGAGACTCATATCCTTCAGCCGTAGCATAATATTCTTCAGCAGACTGGCTAGACCAATTTTTTTCATCCAGAAAAGACGAACATCCCGAAAGAGCAAACACAGATGCCAACAGGAAACCTTTAGTAAATATATTTTTTGCTTTCATACTATCCTAATTATTTGAATGATAAATTAATACCAAATATTACATTGCGAGTCATTGCATCCGATGTATTGATGCTGACATTCAACTGTTCAGGATCAACCACATCCTTTGCACAGAAAATAAATGGATTCTGAACTGTTGCATATAAACGCAAATTGCCTAATTTCATTTTCTCAAGAACCGATGGTTTAAAAGTATATCCCAAAGTAATATAAGAAATCTTAAGGAAATTACTGGAAAACATCGTATGTGACATTTCCGATTTTGCATTTCCCCATGATCCTGCCTTGCTTCGATAAGTACCCATGTTACTAGGCTGTGCAGAAGCATTGGTAGGATTTTCCGGAGTCCAATAATCTTTTCTTAAATTATTAAAATTGAGATTGTTGTTTTCCAATGCATACGAAACATAGAACTGATTTCTAGCTCTTGCCCCTGCTTGGAAAGCTGCTTGAAATGACAAATCAAATTCCTTATATGTAAATGTATTAGTCATACCACCTGTCCAATCCGGAGTACGTTTACCATCAATCACACGATCTTTATCGTCAATCACACCATCCTCATTCAAATCCAAAGGTTTATATTGACCAGGTTTACAACCATATTTAGCTGCTTCTTCAGCTTCATCCAGCTGCCATACTCCCAATGTCATCAAATTATAATTTATATCAATAGGCTGACCAATAATCCAAAGATTACTATAATCACCACTCATACCAGCTAAAGACAATCCACGGGAAGTCAAATTCTCCTTATACTGTAAATCTACAATTTTATTCTTATTATAGGCAAAATTCAAACTAGTTCTCCATGAAAAATCTTTAGTACGGATATTATCCGAATTAATATTTACCTCAAACCCTTCATTTCTAACAGACCCTACATTTGCTTTTACAGAAGAATAACCGGTAGTAACAGGTACTGTCTTATTCATAATCAAGTCTTCTGTCAAACGATTATAATATTCCACACTACCCGAAATCCGATTATTGAAAAATCCGAAGTCAAGACCTACATTATATTCTGTAGTACGTTCCCATCCCAAATCCAAATTCCGTAAATTATTGGGAACATATCCAATAGACTCACTAGAACCGAATGTATAATATTTGGCACCACTAATAGATCCTTGCGTCTGATACGCACTTACATTATCATTACCGGTCTGACCATAACTTAAACGTAACTTCAAATTACTCAACCAAGACAAGCTCTTCATAAATTCTTCTCCTGACACTCTCCATGCTACAGCTGCTGATGGAAAACTTCCCCACTTATTGCCTTCAGCTAATTTTGACGAACCATCAAAACGAATACTTGCTGTTACAAAATACTTGTCCTTATACACATAATTGGCACGTGCTAAATAAGACATCAAATTCGTTTTGGTAAAACCGGAAGAAGAAGTATTACTTGCCGATCCTCCTGCCAAATTATACCACAAAGAGTTATATGACAATCCATTACCAATTCCTTTTAACTTTTCATCTTGTGATTGCTGCATAGAGAACACTCCGGTCAAATCTACGCGATGATCCTTCAATTCAAAGTTATAATTTACAAGATTATCCCAAACCCAATCTACATAGCTATTTTTCGCATAATTACTGGTTGCCTTATTTTGCCCTTTATTAGCTTTAGTGTATTTACCTCTGTACTGGCCAATTTCTTCCAAATTTATATCCGGCGAGAAAGTGGTCTTCAAAGTCAATCCTTTAATTGGAGTTATTGCCAGATAAATGTTACTCAGCAAATTGTACTTTTTGGTTTTATTCAGTTCATTCTTCATGGTAGTTAACGCATTATACTGACCATTAGAATAAGCCCACATTTCTTCTCCTGTCACCAAATCAGTCGGATGATAAGTCGGACGCAGACGAAAAGCATCCTGTAACAAGTCAGAGTTACCCGTATCACGTACTGAATGGGTTCCATACATATTAATTCCAAATTTCATGTATTTGCTAGGTTCTACATCCACAACAGCACGCAGATTATAACGGGAATATTCTTGAGGCTCCAACATACCATCTTCAAAATAATATCCGGCAGATAAAGCATAAGTAGCCATCTCATTACCTCCGGTAGCCGATATAGTATGATTTGTCATAAAGGCCGGACTAGAAACAGCATCCACCCAATCAAAATAATTTCCATCTTGAATAGCCTTTAACTCTGATGCTGTGAAAATCTGACTATCATCCACATATTTATTATTATTTCCGGCTCTTTTAGCCTCTCGTGCCAATTGCACATATTCTTCACCAGACATCATATCGGGCATATTCGTATATTTCCTATATCCGGCATATCCACTATAATCTATTTTTACTTTACCTATCTTACCTCTTTTAGTAGTAACCATGACTACACCATTAGTAGCACGGGAACCATAGATTGCGGTAGATGATGCATCTTTCAAAATATCAATTTTTTCTATATCATCCGGATTCAGGTTAGATAAAGAAGCTCCTGGCACACCATCTACAACAATTAAGGGAGATGTACTTCCGCTAATTGTATTCAAACCACGAATCAGAATATTATATTCCCCTCCTGGTTTACTATTAGAACGTTGAATTTGCACACCTGGCAAAGCCCCTTGCATAGCTCCTACTGCATCCGTTCTACCACTTCTTATCAAATCCTGAGTAGAAACAGAAGCTACAGCACCTGTCAAATCCGATTTCTTTACCGAACCATAACCTACCACTACAACTTCGTCCAACAGCTCAGTATCTTCTTTTAGAACAATCTTGAAAGAACGGTTAGAACCAATATTCAATTCTTGAGTTTGAAAACCAACGTAAGATATCTGTAACTTATGAGAAGGAAAAACAGTCAAACTAAAATTACCATCCAAATCAGTTACAATACCGTTGGTAGTTCCTTTCTCCATTACTGTAGCACCTATTATCGGTTCTCCATTTGGATCAATAACTTGTCCCGTAATCTTCACCGTATTCTGCAATACTTCTTGATTAATCGGAGAGTACAACCCTGCACCTGTTTGCTCTGCAACCGCATTTCCTAACGGCAAACAAGACAATACCATAAGTAATAAAAATTTGTCTTTCTGTTTCATAGCATGTACTTAAAGTTTAATTTATTAAATCATTCTATTTTTCATTTTCTTTTTTTACTTATTAAACGAATCTAAAATAAAATACACTCAAAAGACAGAAAAAATATTTTCTATCACTCACATATTCAAGAACATAAATATCTATCCGTCTGTTTACGAAGAACTCCCCTAGCTATATATAGCTGATTCTCTATTGTTCTCAATGATAGGCCTAAGTTTCTGCTTATCTCCGGATTAGAAAACTCTTTTTGGAATTTCATGATAAATATCTGTTTACATTTAGGAGGAAGGGAATTAATCCTTTTCTCCACAATCACAAAAAACTCTTTTGCCAACAAATCGTTATATCCATTTATATGTACCACTCTATTTTTTTCGTTACTATAGATTTCCTCGTATCTTTGCGCTATCTGCCTATGGCGTACCAAATCAATACAACGATTATATATTGCTGCATAAATATATTTTAAGGCTGCAGCCTCAGATACAAAATAATTTGTCTGCTGAAATAACCCTATAAATACATCCTGCACTACATCTTCAGCATAAAATTCACTAGATAACACCTTGCCCGCATACCGCATAAAACAATTCTTAAATTTCTTATAAATATCTTCCAAGGCTATATCCCCTTTTTGATAAAGACTAATATCAATAGATTGTGTATTCATAATATGAACGGATTAACAATGATTTTATAAATTAGCCAAAACAGATTGTTTCTCTTTCAAACGTTTCAATCGTACCAATGCTTCCAAATAATAGTAATCTGCATAACTAATAGAAGCATCAACTTCCCATCCCTTGTTCATGTGCCCAACCGAATGCAATAAAAAAGCATCTTTTTTATTGCGAGCCTGATATGCCGGAGAAGATAGTATCTGAAGCATTTCCACAGCCTTATTCCGATAGAAAGATGCAGAATCACTATTATTTATATAGGTGGAAAGTTCCAATAAGGCAGAGGCCGTTATGGCAGCAGCCGATGCATCTTTCGGTTCACCTGAGGATAATTCCGGAGCATTAAAATCCCAATAAGGAATCATGTCTTCGGGAATACGGGACAAATAGACATCCGATACCTTCCGGGCAAAATCCAAAAAACGTACATCATGTGTTTCACGATATACCATGGTATATCCATAAATAGCCCATGCCTGTCCACGGGCCCACATAGAATCATCACTCAATCCTTGATGGGTAACTCCTTTTATAAAATGACCATCCAGCGTATCATACACCGCTACATGATAACATGAATAATCTTTGCGGAATTGATGTTTCATAGTCGTTTCCGCATGTTTACAGGCAATATCATATAAATACTGCCCCCCTCCATTCCGCGCAGCCCAAAACAAAAGTTCCAAATTCATCATATTGTCAATAATAGTATTGTGCGGCCAGTTTTCTTTTTTCACCATTCCAGGCCAAGATAAAATAGTACCCACAACAGGATTATAAAGCATAGCCAAAGAATCTGCGGCATGCAGCAATCCTTCCTTATATTCCGGTTTTCCTGTCAAACGATAACCGTTGCCCAAACTACACATCATAATAAAACCGGAATCATGACTCTTTGCTTTCCTGTAAGCCAAGGGAGCAATCATATCGGTTACTTTCCCTGCTGCTTCCCTCCACATATTATCCTTAGTATCCTCATATAAATACCAAAGGATACCGGGCCAAAATCCACAAGTCCAAGAGCCTACCTGTGTATAACGCCATTTAATACTATCTAAATCCATGGAATTAGGAATTTTATCTAACGAAGGAATAGAAACCAGCGTCCGCATAGCCTGAGACCGGCAATACGCAATTTCCGAATCAATAGAAAAATCATCAGTAGCAGTCGTTTTACACGAAAAACATCCTAGGCTAACTAAAAAGATAAAAACAAGAATAAAAAAAGTTCTGCTTTTCATAATCATATCAGTTTCTTTAATGGATAAAAATATTTTTCTATCAGCAAAATTAGAAACTGAAATGTCTTTTCAACCATTCTGTAAAGCAGGATTAATCCCAACCTACTAAATGAGACAAAAAAGATCATACAACACTATGAATCAACAAATTGCATAATAGAAGAAGAGAGTTCCAAAAAAATATGGAACTCTCTTCTTCTATCCAATCACTAGAGTAACGCCTCTATTCCAAACGCTACTCAATAAATATCCCATGTTCCTTTATATATTCGGCAGGTGACATTCCCTTAAACTTCTTAAACGAACGGAAAAAAGAAGTACGAGAACTGAAACCACATTGTTCCGACAAAGAAACCAAGGTATATCTGGAAGCAGACTTATCCTGTATTCTTTTTATGAATTCGTCTATCCTATATTTATTAACATAATCCGTGAAACCAATATTCATAAACATATTCAACACTTGGGACAACTCTCCAGTATTACATTTCACCACTTTTGCCACATCCTGCAACTTTAAATCAGGATTCAAATATAACCGATCTTTCTCCATACACTCATTCAGTTTCCCAATAATGAGCATGGCCGTTTTCTCTTCCATCCTTGATTTTTGATATTTTTCTTTCCGATTTTCTTCGGATGATTCCGTCTTTTTATTTATATATTCCTTCATTGTGCGATACTTCCCCAATAACCCGGAGTAAAAATAAATAAGAATACAACAAACGACTACACTTAACACCACAATCCATCTTATAAAAGGCGTATTTCCGGCAACAACCACCCTTACCGCTTTTATTGCTGCAGGATTGGAAGCCGCCCTGACCCTAAACATATAATCGCCAACAGGAAGTTCTGTATAAGAAACCTGATTTCCTTTCATCAAAGTTTTCCATTCCTTATCATATTCTTCCAAACAATACTCGTATAAATCCGTATTCTCCACTGCATAATTCAAGGCTGAGAAAGTGAATGAAATATTATTATCATTTACAGACAGAAACACCTCATCTATAAATGGAGCAGAAACGGGCATTAATGTCTCTCCCGGGCACAAAGGTCTGCCTGCGACTGAAATGGAAGTAATCACGGGAGGCTGGACCTCTTTTGTTCCTATCTCACTCCAGCTCTTTGCCGCATCATAACAGACCAATCCGCATTCATTTCCCCACCAAATTGTATTATCATCCGTTATCTGTACCGGAGAATTAAAAATATATCCGGGAATGCCATCGTATAACGAAAAAATCTTATGATAATTTTCCTCTTCCTTTATATATAGTAACCCCCTCTGAGTAGCAAACCATAATCCGCCGTTCTTAGGATCTTCCACTATGCTCATCACAGAATTATTCGGTAAGAAATCATCGATCGTGATGTGTTCAAATGTCGTAAAAGACTCATCTACCTTAACCACCCCCTCCTTATCATCACAAAACCACAAATTCTTCTTTTTATCCTCATAAATGAATCGTACACTTTTAGTATATGGTAAAACATGCTCCGGAAAAACATCCGATTTAAATACCCCAGCAGCCCTATCATACATAAAAACGGCCCCTCCTGTGCCCAGCCACATCCTGCCCTTCGAATCTGCCTTCAATGAAAAAACAGAATTAACTGACAAAGAAGAATTACGACTGTTATAAACCTCATATTCCCCTGTCAAATGATCATATACATACACACCTTTGGAACTGCCGATCCATAATTTATTGTTTCCATCCCTTTCATATCCATTAAATGACCCTTGCATAAAACATTGATCTGATTGAAAAAAGGAAAGTTCACCCGTATTCCTGTGAAGCAAGTACAAGCCCCCTCCATACGTTCCAATTAAAAAATCCCGATTGAAAGGTTTTACAGACAAAATTATATCCGAACGCAAAATGGAATTCCGATGTGTATAATGCCTTATCCTTTGTTCCGTTTCAGAAATATAATAAAGTCCGTCACGAGTGCCTATTACTTTTTTCCCATCTGCATCCACCCAAAAAGCACGTACATTCATATTATAAGAATTAAAAAGCTCTGGATAAGAATAAACAGAAAAGAAACTTCCATGAGCTGGAGTATAACTTAATCCGCCCATGTAAGTACCTACCCAAAGCATATCATCCTCTTTCAATAAAGAATAAACTGCATTAGAACAAATAGCATCCGCATTCGAAGTATGCTCTATAGCCGATAACTCTTTTCCTGTAGACGCACTGATTATTCTAATACCGCTTCCATTTGTTCCCACCCATATCTCATCATTAACAGTAATGATACTTTTTATATATCCATTTTCCACTTCAGGACAAATAGAAAAAGCCGCCTTACCGATATCAAAAACAAGCATACCACTGCCGGCCGTTCCTAAATATAGCTTTTCTTTTAAAAGAGCCAGACAGGAAAAATAACTAACAAATTTCTCATCATCCTGATATGTATAGACTTTCGATTGACCGGTTTCAATATTATATTCAATCAAACCACCTTGTGAAGTCAGCCAAAAAGTATCTTTATATCCTTCAACAATGCCAGTGATAAAATTGATAGAAGACAAAGCATTTGACCCGAAAAGCACCTTCCTGAAAGCACTCTCTTGATAGATAAAAAGTCCATGAGTGGTTCCAACCAGCAATCGACCTGTCTGGCTTACAAAGACTGATCTAACTTCCAACGATTTTGTATCTAAAGTGACCGATTCCACTTGGTCTGTTTTCCTATCGAGTTTCCATAATCCTTTATCTGTACCCACCCACAAATAAACAGAATCTGTTTCGGCTATGGAAAAAATGGTACGTCCTGAAAACTGAAGAAAACTTTTCACATTGATACCGTCAAAACGATCTAATCCGGTCTGGGTACCCAACCAAATAAAGCCTCTTTTATCTTTATAAATAGTATTAATAATATTGTTAGACAGGCCGTCTGAAATAGTAATAGTACGAAAAGTTAAATTCGGAAGGTCAACGGCCGATAAGGATACAGGTAGCCATAATAAAATTACCACCCTAAAATATAATCTATATAACCACAAATTCCCTTCCATATAGGATGCGTTTTTCATAATTCAGCAAAAACTACAACTTTGATTGATTTGTATCTACAAATCTACATAAAATTATTCAAATGTGATTCTATATGAAAAGAAAAATAAGTCCAATATAAATAAAAGAGAAACAAGATATCCATGAAACAAATTCATAAATACCTTGTTTTGTGTAGCGGGACCCGGGATTGAACCGGGGACCTCATGATTATGAATCATGCGCTCTAACCAGCTGAGCTATCCCGCCATCGTTTTTTTAAAAAGACCGCCAAGAGTGGAAGCCTCTCAACAGTCTAAAATTGTTCATTGTAGCGGGACCCAGGATTGAACTGGGGACCTCATGATTATGAATCATGCGCTCTAACCAGCTGAGCTATCCCGCCATCATTTCTCAATTGCGGGTGCAAAGATAGAAAGTTATTTTGAATTTTGCAACATTTCAGAGAACTTTTTCTTGTAAAATTCGTTTTTTAAGAGAAAAACAGCTTAGTATATGGCTAATAAATATTTCAAAAAACATAGCATTTATTATGGCAAATAAGAAAATTTGGCTTAATTTGCCACCGAAACTTTAAAAAGCTAACCTATGAGAAAAGAAAAAATTCGCTTGGAGTACATGTTGAAAGCCGGATCCGGTAACATCGTATGGTCTATTATCAGTACTCCATCCGGCCTGGAAACATGGTTTGCAGACAAGGTGATATTCAAAGACAAAGTATTCACCTTTTATTGGGGAAAAACAGAAACACGGCAAGCTGAAGTTACAAACTTCCGGGTTAACAGTTTTATACGCTTTCGATGGCTGGATGATGAAGATCCTAAAGCCTATTTTGAATTGAAAATGGTCTATAACGAACTAACCTCTGACTATATGCTGGAAGTGATTGACTGGGCAGCCCCCGATGAAGTAGAAGATACGAAAGAACTTTGGGATTCCGAAATAGAGAAGCTAAAAAGGGTAAGTGGACTGTAATTCTATAAAAATATGCAAAACTTGTCTTTGCTCTCCGTTTTTTATGCTATTTTTGTGCCTTGATAGTTGCACAAAATGAAATAATGCTACGCATAAAAAAATTAGATATATTTATCCTAAAGAGCTTTTTGATGCTCTTTATAGGTACTTTTTTCATCTGTCTCTTCATCTTCATGATGCAATTTTTATGGAGATATGTAGACGAGTTGGTTGGAAAAGGATTGGAAATGAGTGTTTTAGCACAATTCTTCTTTTATTCTGCTCTGACCTTAATACCTTTGTCCCTACCTTTGGCAATTTTATTAGCTGCCTTAATGACATTCGGTAACTTTGGTGAAAGATATGAATTGCTGTCAATGAAAGCAGCGGGTATTCCCTTATTGAGGATCATACGTCCACTGATTATTTTTTGTACTTTCCTGTGTTGTACCTCGTTTTATTTTCAAAATGTCATAGCTCCCAAAGCGCAGATCAAACTGCTTACTTTACTTGTATCCATGAAGCAAACTTCACCAGAACTGGATATTCCGGAAGGTGTATTTTACGACGAAATTGAGGGGTATAATATATATGTAAAACAGAAAGACCGTGAAACAGGAATGCTAAAAGATGTACTGATCTACAACTTTTCAGATGGGTTTGAAAACGCTCACATTATATGGGCTTCCGAAGGAAAAATGGAGATGACAGCAGACAAACAACATCTTTATCTACATCTGTATAACGGAGAACAGTTCGAAAATCTGAAATCGCAGACCATTTCATCCAATAATGTCCCCTATCGACGTGAAACCTTCAGAGAGAAACATACCATTATCGAATTTGACGGTGGATTCAACATGGTAGATGGAAGCTTTTTAAGTGACCGTTCGGACAGCAAAAACATGATTGAAATCAGCCAGTCCATCGACTCACTGAACCACCGTGCCGACAGCTTGGGAAGAAGTATGTATAATGAAATAAAAGCCTCGACTTATCGCAATATCGTATTATCGAAAACAGACTCCGCAAAAATAGTTGAAACAAACAACAAAATCAATGTGGACAGCCTGTTCAATTCCTATACTTTAGCTGAAAAAGATAAGACACTGGGTAGTGCGGCGGATCGTACCGAGGCACTGGCCAGCGAATGGAGCATGAAAAGCTATCAAACTACAGATGCGGACAACAATATCCGGAAACACGAAGCCGACTGGCACAAAAAAATCACCCTCTCTCTCAGTTGTTTGATTTTCTTTTTCATCGGTGCGCCTTTGGGAGCCATCATCCGCAAAGGAGGTTTAGGAATGCCCGTAGTGGTATCCGTCTTAATTTTCGTAATTTATTATATCATTGATTCCGGAGCTACCCGAGTAGCAAAAAGCGGTGAAATGAATATGGTATTGGGCGTGTGGATGAGTACCATTGTATTGGCACCTATCGGAGCCTTCTTTACTTATAAGTCAAATAATGACTCTGTGGTATTCAATGCCGAAGTGTATATCAATTTCTTCCGTATGCTGCTAGGTCTGCGCCCCTCGCGCCATGTATTCAAAAAAGAAGTTATTATAGAAGATCCGGACTATCCACGTATACAAACGGAATTGGAGAAACTATGCAACATCTGTAACGAATATGCCATCAAGCATAGACTGGCCGATGCACCTAATTATATCCGCATCTTCGCCAATAAAGGACATGACGACGTCATAGCCGATATCAGTGCCAAAATGGAACTACTCATAGAAGAATTATCCAACAGCAAAGATGGAGTATTACTGGAATACTTAAATAAATATCCCATTTTGTCCACCAAAGCTCACAAAAGTCCGTTTGACAACCAATGGCTTAATTTACTTGCAGGAATCATTGTACCAATAGGCCTGTTCTTCTATTTCCGCATTTGGCGGTTCAGTATCCGGCTGGATAAAGATTTAAAAAACATAATCAAGACCAACCGTGAAATTCAAGAAAGAATAAACAATAAATCATTTATAATTTGACTATGGAAGAATTAAAACTAAATACCATCGAAGAAGCGATAGCTGACTTCCGTGAAGGTAAGTTTGTCATTGTAGTGGACGACGAAGATCGTGAAAATGAAGGCGATTTAATTGTTGCTGCGGAAAAAATTACTCCCGAACAAGTCAATTTCATGTTGAAACATGCACGTGGCGTGCTTTGTGCACCTATTACCATTTCTCGTTGCAAAGAATTGGAATTACCTCATCAAGTAGATACAAACACGTCAGTTCTAGGTACTCCTTTCACTGTAACTGTAGATAAGCTGGAAGGTTGCAGTACCGGAGTTTCTATCCACGACCGGGCCGCTACCATCCGTGCTCTTGCCGATCCCACCTCCACTCCCGAAACATTCGGACGTCCGGGGCATGTCAATCCATTATATGCACAAGACAAAGGGGTGCTGAGACGTGCAGGCCATACAGAAGCCTGTATCGACATGGCGCGTCTGGCAGGACTATACCCTGCCGCCGCACTGATGGAAATCATGAGTGAGGACGGAACCATGGCACGTCTGCCCGAACTAAGAAAAATGGCCGATGAATGGGGGCTGAAACTAATTTCAATCCGTGACTTGATCGCCTATCGTCTGAAGCAAGAGTCATTAGTAGAAAAAGGGGTGGAAGTGGACATGCCGACTGAATACGGCCATTTCCGTCTGATACCTTTCCGCCAGAAAAGCAATGGTTTAGAACATATCGCTATTATAAAAGGTGACATAAAAGAAGGAGAACCCGTTTTGGTACGCGTACATTCTTCTTGCGCCACCGGTGATATTTTCGGATCCATGCGTTGTGACTGTGGAGAACAACTGCACAAAGCATTGCAAATGATCGAAAAAGAAGGAAAAGGTGCTGTTGTTTACTTAAACCAAGAAGGAAGAGGCATAGGACTAATGGAAAAGATGAAAGCCTACAAATTGCAAGAAAATGGTGTGGATACTGTAGAAGCAAATATCCTTTTAGGGCATCAGGCAGATGAACGTGATTACGGAGTCGGAGCACAGATACTACGCAGTATAGGCGTCACCCAAATGCGTTTGCTGACAAATAATCCTGTCAAACGTGTAGGATTGGAATCATACGGTTTGTCCATAGTTGAAAACGTTCCCATTGAAATCACGCCTAACAAATATAACGAGCGTTATTTAAAAACCAAAAAAGACAGAATGGGACACACATTGCACTTTAACAAATAAAAAAGCTATAACTCAGACGAAATCACATCATTTTTTATGCGATTTCGTCTGTTTTACTTTCATAATTAAGATATTATCCTTTATTTTGCAGCAAGTAAACTTAAACACATTAAAAAATAATAGCAATGAATCAATTATCAGATCGTCTGAATCGTTTGTCTCCTTCAGCAACATTGGCCATGTCCCAAAAAAGTAATGAGTTAAAAGCCCAAGGAGTTGATGTCATTAATTTAAGCGTAGGTGAACCGGACTTCAATACCCCGGACCACATCAAAGAAGCAGCAAAAAAGGCAGTAGATGATAACTTTTCCAGATATTCTCCAGTTCCGGGATATCCTGCACTTCGCAATGCAATCGTAGCCAAACTGAAGAATGAAAACGGATTAGACTATACAGCTGCACAAATCTCCTGTGCAAACGGTGCCAAGCAATCTGTTTGTAATACGATTATGGCTCTAGTTAACGACGGTGACGAAGTAATAGTCCCTGCTCCCTATTGGGTAAGCTATCCTGAAATGGTAAAACTAGCAGACGGAACTCCTGTTATTATCACTGCGGGTATTGATCAGGATTTCAAAATCACCCCTGCACAACTAGAAGCAGCGATTACTCCTAAAACCAAAGCATTGATTCTTTGCTCACCGTCAAATCCCACCGGTTCCGTTTATACCAAAGAAGAGTTGGCCGGCTTGGCCGCTGTTTTGGCAAAGCACCCGCAAGTATATGTTATAGCCGATGAGATTTACGAACATATCACATACAGTGGCAAACATGAAAGCATTGCCCAATTCCCTGAGATTCATGACAATGTAATTATTGTAAACGGAGTTTCAAAAGCATATGCTATGACAGGATGGAGAATCGGGTTCATTGCCGGTCCGGAATGGATTGTAAAAGCTGTAAATAAGCTGCAAGGACAATATACCTCAGGTCCGTGCTCTGTTTCTCAGAAAGCTGCCGAAGCTGCCTATACAGGTACTCAGGCTCCCGTAGAGGAAATGCGCCAAGCATTCCAGCGCCGCCGTGACCTTATTGTAAAATTAGCAAAAGAAATTCCAGGATTTGAAGTAAACAATCCTCAAGGAGCATTCTATTTATTCCCGAAATGTGATTCCTTTTTTGGCAAATCAGCAGGTGACCGCAACATCAATAACGCTGACGATTTAGCAATGTATCTGCTTGAAGTAGGTCATGTGGCATGTGTAGGTGGTACTTCATTCGGTTCCCCCGAATGCATCCGTATGAGTTATGCAACTTCCGATGAGAATATTATAGAAGCTATGCGCCGCATCAAAGAAGCATTAGCCCTATTAAAATAAAATATTCTTTCTCTATAAAAAGAACAGGCATCCGTTTTTTTCTGTGATGCCTGTTTTTTTATTCATAAAGCAGACATACGAGCTTCCAATCAAAACAAAATTTAGATAAACAAAAAAACGACCGTTTCCATCAACGGAAACGATCGTTATTAACTTTAAAGAACAAAATTGTACTGCTTAGCCAAGGTGAATAGCTTCAGAAGGACAAGCATCAGCACAAGTTCCGCACTCTGTACACAGATCCGGATTGATAGAATACTTATCGCCTTCAGAAATTGCTTCTACCGGGCATTCATCGATACAAGTACCGCAAGCGATACAATCGTCACTAATTACGTAAGCCATTTTCGTTAATTATTAAATTATTAGTACTAATTGATGGAGCAAATATACAGCTTTTCTCTATTAGTTGTCACATAGAGATTACAAAAATGCACTAATTTGTATTTAATCTAAATATGATCATTTCATCAAAGCCTGATACATAACCTGTTGCATACGAGGACGGATATTTAACCGCATCAACTGTTTATGGTCAAAAGGACGCGGATAAATCCGATTACTCAGAAAAACAAAAACCAAATGATTTTTCGGATCTGCCCAAGCGCAAGTTCCGGTAAAACCAGTATGTCCTATCACCTCTTCGGGCGCTTCCTCCGCACACGGACTTTTCACACTATTATTCACATCCGGTTTGTCAAATCCCAATCCTCTCCTACTGATTTTTGAGGTATGGGTTAAAAATAAATCACAAGTTTCCCTACTCAGATAACGCTTTCCATTATAAACCCCTCCATCAATCAATAACTGATACACTTTTGCCACATCACGAGCCGTGGAAAATAAACCGGCATTTCCTGATACCCCTCCCATGAAAGCAGCTGATTCATCGTGTACATAACCCTGCAACACTTTTCCTTTACGCAAATAATCCGCTTTCACTGTAGGAACAATTTCCTCCTTTTTGAACTGCCGAAGCGGCAAATAAGCCGTACAGTTCATCTCCATCGGTTTATAGAATTCCTTATCTAAAAAAAGATTCATAGGCATTTTACTGATATTCTCTACCATTTCTTTCAATAACATAAAGTTCAGGCAACTGTAACGATATCTCCTGTCTTTTAATGGAATACGTCCTATTTGTACCATAATGGAATCACGAAAAGAACGATGAAGAAACATACTGTCAGCTACCTGTAAAGGATAATCAGCAGAGAAAGTTTTTGCCATCAACTCTTTTCTATAATCAAACTTATCAATGACATACAGCCGTGTATCTATTTGCGTATGATGACTAGCGTCCGGTCTTGCTCTGTAAAAACTCCCCTTATAACTGTCTTTATCTATAGTCTCCTTATAAAAAGGCCAAAAAGCAGGAATGCCCGACTGATGTAAAAGTAACTCCTCAATAGTGACGCGTTCCTTGTCCGTACCTTTTAAAGCTGGAATGTATTGAGATATGCGATCGGTCAAACCAAATTTTCCTTCATCGTAAAGTTTCATAACAGCCAACAGCGTCGCCGTGGTCTTGGTTAACGAAGCCAAATCATACAAATCATCCTTTTCCACCTTTCGGTCACTTTCATAAGTGAAAGTGCCGAAAGACTTATCATATACTGGTTTCCCATCTTTTAAAATTAGAATCTGACAACCAGGATAAGCCTTCGCCTTGATTCCTTCCATGGCTATCCTGTCTATCTTTTCCAGTATTTTGGAATCCATACCATAATCCTCAGGTCTATAAATACGAGACACTTTAGGAGTTATAGTCACTCCATCACCCGGTTTGAACAAATCGGCGACAGCCACCGACAAACGCCCGTCTGCCACTGCCTTTCCTACCAAGACATCAGCCACATACTCCTGAATAACAGATTCATCAGTATGCCCCAATACTACAGCCGCTGCTTTCTTCCAATAGCCCTCCATATCCAACATAGACTTTAATGGCATCAGAAACACATAAATAACAGGCAAATCAGCCGGAAGCGAATCAAGCATTGTTTTATACTTTTTGTAATCATCCGAAGTAACCACCACAATTACACGCTGACTACCCAACAATCGTTTTCTGATAGCTTCCATCGAATCCGGACGAGCAACAACACGTGTGAGAGAAAGTGTATTTTGCAAACGATTATAAAAAGCAAGCCCAGCACCGGGAGTTTTCCCAATATTCAGAACCACCGTTCCCCTCAATTTTGAATCCAAGGGCAAGATTCCATTTACATTGGCAGGAACCGTTATAGCAGCTTTCTGCAAGCGGAGAATCAACTCCTTCGTTTCCGGACGGTTCAATCGTTTCTCCAGCCCAGAAAGTTGGATGTGAGGTTTATTCTTCAACCCTAAAACATATTTATAAGTCAATACCTTACGACATTTTTCCGTAATCAGTTCTTCTGATAGTTTTCCACTTTTTACAGCATTTAAAACACCATCCAATTCTCTCTTCAAATTACGAGGAGCCAATAATAAATCATTACCTGCTATCAAGGCTTGAGCGCATATATTCTCATTTTGCGAAATACCTTTCATCTCCAAAGCATCTGTAAAAACCAAGCCTTGAAAGCCCAATTCCCGACAAAGCAGATTATAAATAATATGTGAAGAAATCGAAGCCGGATTTTTACCCAATTCAGGTACCTCCAAATGTCCTACCATCATACCTCCCAATCCTGCTTTAACAGCCTCTTTAAACGGAAAAAGCTCAATGCTGTCCAAACGCGCACGATCAAAATTCAAAACCGGTAACGCCTTATGAGAATCCACTTCCGTATCTCCATGTCCCGGAAAATGTTTACAGACAGACAATACCCCTCCATCCTCCAAACCACGAGCATAAGCTACCACTTTTTGAGCCACATTCCGAGGATCACCACCAAAAGAACGGGTATTAATAACCGGATTCCGAGGATTAACATCTACATCGGCCACCGGAGCAAAATTGATCTGCACACCTATCTCCTTACATTGCCGGGCTACTTCCTTACCATATTCATAAAGCAGTTCATTATCCTGTATACATCCCAAGACTCTGTTTCTTGGAAAACGAGGGGTTCCCTTCAAGCGCATAGCCAGCCCCCATTCACCATCAAAAGTTATGAGCAAAGGCACTTCCGCCAGACTCTGCGCATAATTAGTCAATAAAACCTGATCAGACAACTGACCGCCCGAAAAAAGTAATCCTCCTACTTTATATTCTTTTATAGCTGCATATATATTGTTTTTATTTCGCTGTGTCTGAAGAGGAGCCACTGTGTGTATAAACAGTTGTCCTATCTTTTCCTTCAAACTCATTTCAGAAAGCTGTTCATCCACCCATGCCTTACAATCCTGAGTATCCGCCTTCCCCTTTTGTAACAGCCCAGGCATCTGCTGTGCATACGTCATCACACATCCGACGACACATAAACTTATAAATAACAATACGTTTCTCTTCATCTAATTTCTTCAATTATATCAGATTTCCTTATACAACAGCAACTATCAGTTCTTTTCCATCCTTACTTTCATTTTTCCCACATAAACAGCATTTTTTCCCATTTGTTGCAATGGAATCTCCTTGCCATCCAAATTCTTATAAAACAAAGTCTTATCAAAATAAGAATGCGAATGACCTCCCAAGACAATATCAATATTACGAGTATTAAGAATCAAAGTTTCATCAGAATAAGGTTTTCCTTGCCACCCTAAATGAGACAAACAAACCACTAAATCACATTTTTCCCGATTCTTCAATATATCCGCCACACGCTGAGCAGCCTCTATTGGATTTTCAAAAACCACTCCTTCACAGTTTTTTGCCTGTACTAGCCCCTCCAATGCAGGACTCAGTCCGAACACACCTACCTTTATCCCCTTACGTTCCAAAATAACATACGGTTTGACAAGCCCCTCCAAAACAGTTCCCTGTACACCATAATTAGCACAAACAACAGGAAAATCCGCCATTTTAAAAAGACGTGCCATATTATCCAAGCCCAAATCAAACTCATGATTTCCAATAATCCCGGCATCATATCCCATTTCATTCATCAGCTTCACTTCAACTTCACCACCAAACATATTATAAAAAGGAGAGCCTTGTGAAAAGTCACCACAATCAAACAATAACAAATCCTTATCCTGTTTCCGTATTTCTTTTATTAAGGTAACACGACGTACAAAACCCGCTTTTCCTGCAAACTCCGGATTCGGATCAGTAATGGGGATAGGTTCCACACGGCTGTGGGTATCATTAGTATGAAGTATCAAAAGTTCTTTGATATCCTGTGCTGCCAGCGCACAACATACACACAAAGCAGTAAATAATACATATATTCGTTTCATGACGGTTCAGTTTATTCTTTAACGGTAATTCTTCCTTCTATCTTTGAGTCTATTTTCTTCCCTGCTTTAGTCTGCTCATTCACATAGTTCAGAAACAACTGACGCACTGTGGCCTTTTCAGGCAGCAATTTATCCGCATCGCCCACTTTGGCAAAAGCAGTCATATGGTCATTTCCCTCAGCCAAATAATCCAAGGTGGCTACTTTATACTCTTTAGAGTCTTCAATTTCTTTTCCGGCCACTGTAGCATCCAATAATTTTCCATCTCCAGAAATTTCAAGACAAGCGCCACTTAATCCCTCACCATGCACAGCTGCTATATTTTCAAAAAGTTCACGCAGCAAAACCCCATTCATAGTAACAATGCACAATGTATTTTCAAAGGGAGTTATTTCATAAATATTACCGTAAGTTATATCCCCCTCGGGCAAAGCCGTACGTAGTCCCCCCATATTCGTCACCCCCACGTCGGCCATACGGCCTATATATGCAGAAGCAGAATAACGTAAAATATCCGCTACCAAGTTGGATAACTCACTTTCAGGACGAAAGCGATCCATAAAACGAGCGCTTTGTCCTATGACCGGTGACATAATACTATCAACCGTTTTTTGATACGGAGCCAAAACAGCGATTGCAGCGGAATCCGGATTAGCATCCAAAGCTGCTGTCACTTCTATCCTGCTTCCCTCAACTGACGCCAGAGAATAGCCTGAATGACAGCTTGAAAACATAAAAATCCCGGCTACTATTCCTGCCGGAATGATACACATAATTCGGTTTGGTTTCATGTTTATTAGTTGTTTATTGCCCAAATGTAGTTAAAAAAGAAGTTGCAACCAACGATATCAGATGAAAAATAGTTGAATTTAATTTGGCTGTATGACAAAAATCTAGTAATTTTGCACCGCTTTCGCGCAATCGCTGTCAAAGAAGAGTTACTTGATATGTTGCGTTGGTAACGATAAACAATTTAAAATCAAAAAAAATGGATTTAATTAAAATTGCTGAAGAAGCATTTGCTACTGGCAAACAGCATCCTTCATTCAAAGCTGGTGATACTATTACAGTGGCATACCGTATCGTTGAAGGTAGCAAGGAACGTGTACAGTTGTACCGTGGTGTTGTTATCAAAATCGCTGGACATGGTGACAAAAAACGTTTCACCGTTCGTAAAATGTCTGGAACTGTAGGTGTTGAACGTATTTTCCCTATCGAATCTCCGGCTATCGACAGTATCACTGTTAATAAAGTTGGTAAAGTTCGTCGTGCTAAATTGTACTATTTACGTGCTCTTACTGGCAAGAAAGCTAGAATTCAGGAAAAAAGAGTTAATCAGTAAGATTTATCATTCCTACATAAAAAAGGAGTATTCTCTTCCCGAGAATACTCCTTTTTTAATTTACATCCCCTTTACCACGATTTTTTATATAATCATGAACAAACAGACTTGAAATAGCATTTATATTTAATATTGAATCAAACTTAAACCATTTATGAAAAGAATAATGTTCATTTTAGGAGTAAGCATCATTATGGCCTTACTTACTGTTACCGCAGCCTTGGCAGGTTGGTGGCTCGGAGCGTCTCTGCCTCTAGATATATCTGATACCACTCAACAAATAGCAGCATTACTCACCGCTTCTGCTTGTACATGGATACTCTATATTGTAAGTCGCAAAGTACTGACAAAAATCAGTCTCAAACCATACTAAATATATAGTCCATTAAAACAAAAAGGTCAACCGATTCTATATCATTCTCGATTGACCTTCTTATTTAAAATCTTGTTTTCATCATTCCTTATTTTCTGTTTCCTGTATCCCGGACTCTTCCTTTCCACGTAAATAAACAGAAGGTGCCACACCGAATTGTTGCTTAAAACATTTACTAAAATAGAACGGATCATTAATACCTACTTTATAAGAAACTTCGGCTACCGTATAACGATTTTCCAACAACAGTTCCGCCGCTTTCTTCATACGAATAATCCGGATATATTCATTGGGTGAATATCCCGTCACCCCACGTACCTTACGATAAAAAACGGTTCGTCCCAATCCCATCATCGAAGCAAACTCATCAATCGTAAACTGAGCATTACCAATCTGTTGATCCATAACCATCTGTAATCTGTCAGCAAATTCTTTATCCTTATCAGAGGTACAAATAGCCGGTCGTACCATATTCGGATCATTCGAAAATTTCTCACGTAATTTCTCACGTTGCTCTATTAGTTTGAAAGCGCGTGCCAACAGTAGTTTCGGGCTAAAAGGCTTAGTAATATATGCATCCGCACCACTTTCCACGCCTTCCAAATGACTTTCGGCAGAACTCATAGCTGTCAATAAAATAATAGGTATATGACTTGTATCAAAATCATTCTTCAATTTTCGGGTTACCTCAAATCCTGTCATCCCCGGCATCAGCACATCACAGATTATCAAATCAGCATCATACGTACGTGCACGTTCCAATCCAGACGGACCATCCGCCTCGGCCACAACTTCAAAATATTGTCCCACTTCTTCTTTCAAAAACTCACGTACATCGTTATCATCTTCTATAATAAGTACTTTACGCTTATTAAGTGGTGCAGATGGAAGTTCCACGCCCCCTTCTTGCGCCGATATTTCTTCTGCAAGAACAGCTGCATGATGTACTTCCTCCTCTTCCAACAACACATTATGGGGAATCAGAAAATCTTTTTCCTCATAAACAGAAATATCAGTAGGCAAACTGACCGTAAATATAGACCCACCACCTTCATTTTCAGTATATACTATCGTACCTTTATGTACACACACCAGTTCATGTGTCAAATGCAGGCCAACTCCGACACTACTACCCGAAAAGCTACTTTGCATAAAACGCTTAAATAACTCATTACGTTTCTCTTTAGGAATGCCTACACCGGAATCGGCTACCGATATGACCAACTGTTTCTTTGCTTCATCCACCGTCACAGAAAAAGTCACTTTTCCACCGCTGGGTGTATATTTGAAAGCATTAGACAACAAATTATAAGTCACTTTGTCCAAATAACCCTTATCGATAAACATCTTATAAGAAGCTACAGATGGCAAGAACTTGAAATCCATATTCTTAGACTCAGCAGCATCATTGAAACTCAAGAAGATTTCATACAAGAAAGCCATGACATCCGTTTCCTCCAAAGAAAGGGCCAGTTTATTATTCTGCATCTTACGGAATTCCAGCAACTGATTGATAAGACGCAACATACGCTGGGTGCTTTTATCCATGACCTTCAATGAATAAGCCATTTCTTTAGGGATTTTACCACCACGCTGCATCTTTTCCAATGCTCCTTGTATCAAAGTCAAGGGAGTACGGAACTCATGAGAGATATTCGTGAAAAAAACTAATTTATACTCTGTCAGCTGTTTCTCCACCTGTATACGATTACGCAAAGTATTAAAGTCACGCATCAGTCTGAAAGTGATATATAGCGCCACCCCTATCAAAATAGCATAAATAAAGAAAGCCCAAGTAGTTTTCCAAAAAGGAGGAACAACAATAATCTTCAAAACCGTTTCTTTATCTCCCCACACACCGACCCCATTGCAAGCTTTCACCCGCAATTTATAAGTACCGGGTGCCAGGTTCTTATAAGCTGCAAAATTCAACGAAGACGGTATACTCCACTCTTTATCATAATTATCCAACCGATACGTATATTTAGTACTATTCGTTCCGGAATAATCAAATGTAGAGAAATCTATGACAAAAGAATTTTGAAAATATTTCAACTCGATTTCATCTGTATAAATCAACGAACGGTCTAACGGAGAATCCACATCGCCCGGGCGCATGGCAATACCATTAATTCGAAGATTGGTAAAAGCTGCCATAGGAGTTACAGTGGAATTATTCACAATTTTGCCGGGAGTGATAACAACCAATCCATAATTAGAACCAAACATCAGTTTGCCATCCTTACTCACACAACCACTGTTCTCACTATAGACATTCCCCAACGCATATGCCGAGAAAAAGAAATTTTCAAAGGCATGTGTATCCGGATCAAAACGAGAAATACCATATTCCGTTGCAACCCAAAGCTTACCCTCCCTGTCTTCAACAATAGATTGCACCATACTGTTTACCAACCCGTCACTTCCATCATAATGCTCAAAAGTCAAGTTTCTGTAATCACCTTCTGGCATACACATACTGAAGCCTTTTCCTGAAGTACCTACCCATATCCGGCCTTTACTATCTTGATGGATACATTTTATTTCATTACTACGTAACTTACCGTTATTATAAGTAATATAGTTATCCGGGTCATTCATTAACGAATCAGGATTAAATATGTAAACTCCGGCACTGGTGCCCACCCATATCCATCCATTATTGTCTTCCTGTATCACACGAATCTGGCGCTGGCTATAAAAATTGTTCAAAAACCGCTTGAATACATACTTATCCTTTTCCTTCACCGCCAAATTCAATCCACCGCCAAAAGTACCTATCCACATTCTATTCTTCCGGTCCCGGTAAAGAGTAAAAATATTATTATTCCCAATAGACAGAGGATCATCCGAGTGATAAGTGTACCATTTCCCGTCAATACTCAATCCGTTTCCACGGCTACCCAACCAAATACTACCATCAGCCCCTTCCTCAACAGCATAAATGTTAGAATCAAAATAACGACTGCTCTCTATCGTTTTCAAATGAGGGTCATAAATATACAATCCTCCACGACGGGTCCCCAGCCAAATCTTATCATCAGGCATACGGTTGATCATACGCACGGTATTTGAACGGTCTGATAAAGTTTCATCTTCAGGAAAAACACGCTCAGCTCCTTCATTCAAGACCGAAAGACGAGAAATACCCGTATATTCCGAACTGACCCAAATACCACCGGCTCGATCCTCCATAATATATTGCAAGAAATTTGAAGTGATATGACTGAATCCATTAATATTGGATTCGAAATGCTGCAATTCATCAGTTGCCAAATCATAAGCAAACAAACCGTTACCATAAGTGGAAATCCAAACAATATCACGAGAATCATGAACGATGTGGTAACGTTCTTCATCTATATAATTTACTTTATCAGCCGGAATCAGTTGGAAAGACTTGACAAATCTGGTCTTGGCGTTGACATACCATACCTTACCTGTATGATTATAAATCCAGAAATTCCCCCGGTTGTCAATCTGAACTTGTCCTCTTGCTATATTCAGTTCCGTATCCCGGCTCACCTGATGAGTTCTCAAATTAAAGACATAACTGCCATCTTCCGTAAAAACGATCCAATCGTTTTGCAAGCGCATGGTACTATATACTTTACTACCTTCACCTAAACGGGTAACAATACGGCTATCCTCTCCTTCTCTCTTCAACGAAATTGTTCCTGTTCCCGAAAGAAAAAAAACATCTTTACCAAAAGACATCATCTTGGAGGCATCATGATTTTCTTCCACCAATACTGCCTTGTCCCCTACCACTTGAGCTATACCGTCATGGCTACCAATCCATACTCTTCCTTGCTCATCCTCAGATATATAAGTAACATTATTAGAAGGGAGATTATTATTTTCTTTCTTGAAAACCACAGATGTAAATTCACCATTCATATAAGTCACTTTACGACACCCGTTTCCATCCTGCCACAACCAGACATTACCTTCACGGTCAGTCATCTTGTAGCTATACAGTTGTTCATATTCCCCACAACCGGTAAAATCAACAAAGCAATCTTTCTTCAGATCATAACAACTAAACAACTCGGCAGAAGTCGCAATCCATAAGAAACCATTTTTATCTTCTTCCAAATCGCGAATCCGATGGTCTATCAACGAAATTTTATTTCCACCCTCAGGACGATAAGTCACAAACGAATTCCCGTCATAACGACTAAGTCCATTCAGCGTTCCCATCCAAATAAAACCTTTGCTATCCTGATATATATACCGAATTGAGTTATTGGCAACCCCATCTCCCGTAGTCATATGAGTAGAACGCACCTCGACTGATGCGGCAATACTTTGACTGAAAAGAATAAAGAATGCCCATAGAGCATAGATGTGTTTTTTCATATCATTTATCACAGTGTTTTTGTCTTGCAAAGGTATAAAAAAAGAGTGTATCAGAATGAATCGATACACTCTTTTTTATTTTAATCCATATGGAAGACCTCGGGCAGCGGAATAGTAACCGGAGAGTTATCCGGATTCACTTCCATGATATCCGCCATATAGTCCCACCATTTCTGCACGATAGGATTGGCTCCCATATCTTGCGAAGACTCCTCTCCTTTAGTTTTCTGACAAGCAAACAGAATATTTGTATCCTTGTCCCAATAAATGGAGTAATCATATACTCCTCCATCGGACAACATTTTTTTTAATTCCGGCCAAATGGCTGCATGTCTCTTCTCATACTCTTTCTCGAAGCCCGGCTTCAAGAACATTTTAAAAGCTTCACGTTTCATGGTATTTTCCTCCTTTTTATAAAGTCCTTGTTTTTACTTATTTAGTTTCTCCATCCATTACATGGAAAATTGGTTCGGAAGTCTTTTGTTCCGTACGGTAATATTGCACGGCACTATCATTCATTTTAGGATGCTGCTTGTTCAACAAATTAATCATCTCAGCACCCGCCCAAAGTACCGGTCCATAGCCGTGGGCAGCATACACATTGACCGGACGATAATAATAAAAAGCCGGATCAAAAGCCATACCTGTACCTACACAAGTTCCGTCCACCTGACCTTCCACATTGATTTGGGTGGTAACGGCATGCCATCCCAACTGTGCCACCGGACCGTATGCCATAGCGTCAATCCATCCTTTATTGATAGCATGGGCAAAGCAATATACATAAATAGCCGTGGCCGAGGTTTCCAGATAAGAATCGTTACGATCCAGCAACTGATGCCAGAAACCTTCACCACTCTGGCAGGCAGCAAGACCACGTACATGAGCACGGAACAGCTCCAGTATTTTATCGCGCTGAGGATAATCCTCCGGCAACACATCCAAGACCTCACACATAGTCAACAACGCCCAACCATTGGCACGTCCCCAATGGAAAGCAGGATGATCCTGCATACCTTCCACCCATCCATGACGGAAAAGGTTTTTCCCGGGTACCCACATACGGTCCGCAAATTGAAATATCTGACGTACAGCTTCGCTCAAATACATTTGCTTTTTATCACCGGCAATACATGAATACCAAGCTACCGGCGGAATACCCATAAACATATCGTCCAACCACAGCGTATTATGTTGTGGACGGGTACGGGCAAATGTTCCATCAGCAAGACGATACTCCTTATTCACAATAAAATCCATATAATTATCAATCAACGGCTTAAGTTCCGGTGAATTTTCCTTCATCTGCACCTTGACCATAGCCGCACACACCGCCCCGGCATCATCCAATGCATGAGGAGTCAGAATTTGTTTCATCTGCGGATCTACAGTTCCATACTTTTCCAATACCTTACGGAAGTGCGGAGCAACCTCGGCCAGAAACTGAAAACGATCTGTTACATATTTATAATAAGCCTGATCCCCCGTAGCCTCAGCAGCAGCCAACATAGCTGAATAAGTCACCCCCCATTCATAACTTGCCAGACGGAAAGCACCTCGTTCCAGCTGTGCATCAGCCGTCATATTGGCATAATCCGTAATAACCTTACCTGTATTCTTATCAACGACACGAGTCGGAGTATTCTTTTCCAAATAACGAAGGACACGATCCATATCGGCCTTTATCTCCTCTGTAGTGAGCATACCGTAAGGCACTTTGTATGCAGGTTGCAACAAATGTAACGGCGTATTCGAATCATTCAGTACTTCTTTCTTCTTTTGCGCATTCGCACCCGTTCCAGCCAGCAGCAACAGAGCGCCCATCATGCTTAATGTTTTCAGATTCATGGTATATAGTCTTTATTCATTTTTAAATTCATAACCTCTAAATATCCCCCTCTTTCAAATCCGGTCCGAAATAAAAACCAGGCTGGGTAGGCTGGTTGTATGCCACATTTTGAGTAGCGATACTGATACGATACACCGGATCTTCCAAGAAAGTATGAAAACGGTATTCAGTCGGTATCCGCGACACATACAGACGAAGTGCCGAATTATCTTCCGTACGGAGCAGCACCTCCTCACGCCAATCACCTATTATATCTCCCTGCAAACAAGGATGGGACTTCGTACCATTATTTGAATCCGTTCCATCAAATATCATTAACGGACGACATACATCGTCTTCCCAATCATACTTGGTTATCCTGTTTTTATCCAGCAACTCACGAAGCAAATCTCCATCCCACCATACAGCCATATTGACTGAAAAGCTCTTGAGGTCAGGACGAATCACTTCACCTTTTATATTACGTACTCCTTTTGAATCGGATGACCACATCTCCACTCCCGGATTGCGCGGATCAACATCAGCAGCCATACACCGGCCTACATCTATACTACTTTTCACCTGAAACAGCACTTCACCCGTAGCCGCATTACGGAAAGTGGAACCATCTTTCTTATTTTCATGACAATCCCAAACCTGCAAGCCTTTTAATCCGGGAGCAAATTGTGTCAGATGCATAGCGTCTCCATGCCCCATACGGGTAGAATACAATCCTTTTCCATCATGATCAATGGCACAAGAACCATACATTATTTCATCACATCCGTCACCGTCCACATCGCCTACACGAAGATTATGGTTACCCTGCCCGGCATAGTCTTCACACCCCGGATTATTGCTGTCGAACACCCAGTGCTGTTTCAAGTTCTTGCCATCCCAATCGAATGCCGCCAGCACAGTGCGGGTATAATATCCGCGGCACATCACCACACTGGGATGTACTCCATCCAGATAAGCCACACAAGCCAGGAAACGGTCACTGCGGTTGGCACGATTGTCTCCCCAGTCGGTCAGCTTACCACGAGCCGGAACATAATCAATTGTTTTCATCGCTTCTCCTGTCAGTCCGTTGAATACGGTCAAGTATTCGTTACCAGTCAGGATACGTCCTTGGTTACGAGGTGTATTCCCGTGGGAATTTCCGTCTGTGATACCCGGTTCACGGTAATCAGCCTTGGCATCACCTATTATCTTTCCTTTTCCATCCTTTGTTCCATCAGAAGTCTTCATGACTACTTCTGCTTTACCATCTCCATCCAAATCAAACACCATAAACTGGGTATAGTGTGCTCCGGCGCGGACATTATGCCCCAAGTCAATACGCCATAGTTTTTCTCCGGTCAGGCGATAACAGTCAAAATAAACATTTCCTGTATAACCATCATGTGCATTATCATGTGCATTGGAGGGGTCCCACTTCAAGATAATTTCATATTCACCGTCGCCGTCCACATCACCTATAGATGCGTCATTAGGACTATAGGTGTATTTTTGTCCCGAAGGAGTCACACCTTCCGCCGGTCTGTCCAGAGGAATATCGATATAACCTGACGGAGCATTAGCCGGCAAAGTATAATTTCCATTCAACTTACCTGTTTCAACCCCATTTATCACCGGTTTTACAGTATATACCGCTTTTTCATTACCTGAGTAAGTATCCCGGTAAAAAGTACCTGTAGAATGGGGAACTTCCGCTATTTTCTCTCCATTTCTATATACATTGAAAGAAGTATTGATCGGATCGGAAGACAGGTAACGCCACGACACCACTACGTCCGATGGATTTTCACGAATGGCCACAACGCCACGCCCCAACTGCTCTTTTTGCAGTTTGGAATAATTGTAGGCCGGTTGGGCAACCGTACCGGTTGCCACACACAGAGCTGCTAAAGCACTCCATAGTTTTTTTTGTGTTTTCATTGTTTATCTTGTTTCTCCTTGTAAATTATATTTTCCTCCACCACATTCTCCGCATTTACCACATTCTTCACAAACTTTGTCACTTCCCCCACAGTCACATTCCTTATTTCCACGTTTTTGATAGGAAGGCGGGCATCGCCTTTCAAATCATAAACAGCCTCGGTACGGTCGCAAGTCACACTATCCATATAAAGTCCGTTGATGAATGTAATGCTATCCTGATAGGTAGGTACCAAATCACGCCACTGGTAAAGCACATCCGTATCCACTTCGAGTACACGTTGCATCTTTCCCGCCTTCACATTTTTCATCCAGATATTTTCAATAAATCCACCACGACGATGATTGGTTTTGGCAAAGAAAAGACGGAATACAGAATCGGGAGCCGTACAATTGTGCATGTACACATTCCGTACACCACCAGACATTTCACTACCGATTCCCAGTAACGTATGTCCTTTCAAGATATTACAATGGCGTATCACAATATTCTCACAAGGAGTATTCAGACGCCATGCATCCTGGTTACGCCCTGCCTTTATAACCACAGCATCATCCCCCTGATCGAATACACAGTTCTCTATCAGGAAGTTACGGCTCATTTCCAAGTCAATTCCATCATTATTATGGCCATGAGCCTTTACATCCAGATTACGTACGATACCACCATCACACATATAAAGATGTATCGTCCAGAAAGGACTCTGGCGAATCTTGAATTCATCCAGAAGCACATTTTTACACCGGTTGAAATGAATCAGATGAGGACGAAGATGGTTTTCTCCTTTTGCCATCTGACGCTGTTCTACAGGTACATCGGTAGAAGCCATCGTATATAACTCTTTCAAAGCATCCATGTGAGGTTTAGGACGTTTGAACCAGATTTTCCAAGTATCCATGATAGGAGCCAGTGTCCCTTTTCCGGTAATAGCAATATTCTCACAATCCATAGCATACAGCAACGGAGAATAGTTATAACATTCCATACCTTCCCATGAAGTCATCACAGCAGGCAGATAATCAGAGGGATTATCTGTAAAGCGTAATATGGCATTTTCTTCCAAATGAAGATTTACATTACTTTTAAAATGAACAGGTCCTGTCAGCCATTCCCCTTCAGGAATAACCACACGGCCTCCTCCGGCCTTATTACAAGCTGCGATGGCTTTGGCGATGGCCTCCGTATTCACTGTTTCCCCACCTTTCACCGCACCATAATCCACAATGGAAAAATCTTGTTCGGGAAAAACACATTCTTTGATGGGTTCCATAGCAAAAGGAGCATCGACAACCACCGTTTTATACTTTGGAGCCGGTGCCGTACATGATACGGCAAAAGCTACGGCCGCAATACCAGCCAAGGATTTTAAAAAAGTCTTCTTCATTTTATCAGTTGTTTTTCATTGTAATTTCTGTATGCACAAATATCCTGAATATCTTTGTTCACCCTATTTTATCCGAGGCATATAAAGGTATATCTGATCCAATACCACACCTTCATCCAATGCGGTAAAAATTAAACGATGGGAAGCTTTCCGTGCAACAGGAAGAACCATCCGTCGGACAGCCTGATTACACAAAACATTCTCCTTCCATTCTTCACTGCGTCCTTTGGTTTCATACGAAACAGCCTCCGTGGCACTTCCATCCAATGAAATGGTAAAACGCAACCGTTCTCCTTCCACCGGATGATTAGGCAACAATCGTACTTCCACCTCTACAGAATCCGTTTCCCATGCAGTAAATTCAAAAGTCAGTTCTTTATTCTTTGACACCGCCACCGCCTTCCCTTCATAGCCTAGCCCTTCACAAATTGCCGATACCCCTTCAGCGCAATCAGCGCCATTCCATGTATAGACAGCCTGACGTTTTTCAGGCAACCCGGACGATAGTGCCTTTCTTTCCACCCGGTTGAAAACCGGAAGTCTGCGTGGTTGGAAATCCATCATACGGTTCCATTTTGTTGTGTTATAGCGTTTTGTCAATGAAACTATACTGTCATACGCCCTGTCACTATCCGCCCAATCAGCCTTTCCATGACGCGCCAACTGGGCTGTCAGCAGTTTGTTATTCATCTGAGCAGCCGCCTGGACAGGATACTTCACCAACTGAAAATAAGTTTCTTTTTTCTGTGCAGGAAGTGCATGCCATTCCTGCTCCACCTTATCTGACAATTGTCTGTATGCTGCCAGACGTTCATTGATTTCCTGCTCACTCCAAGGCAAATCACTGATCACTTTAAACTTAGGATCCTTCTCTTCCGTGCGGGTATTCCCCATAAATTCCGGCTTACGGATATAAGCCAAACGATAAGCTTCCTGCATGACGGGCTGTAACCGGTCAGCCCTATTTTTTCCAAACTCACGCTCCAGGAAATGACGTTGATGAGCAGCAACTCCCTGCTGCTTCACCGCTTCCAAGTTCCATGCCATATCCAGGAAAAGTTCTACCTGATATTCAGCCGGTTTAATATCTCCGACATTCAATATCCACATTTTCTGTATACCCCGCTCATATGCCAAAGACATTTGCTGGTATACCAAGGAAGGATGGACAGTCCCCAACCAAAGATAATCATGCGGACGCCCCCAATAAGATATATGATAATATACCCCGTTTCCTCCCTTACGGGCACGTTCTTCTGCTGTAGGGAAATGACGGATATAACCATAATTGTCATCACACCACATTAGCGTCACTTCATCGGGCACTTGCAGCCCGGCATGGTACACATCCAACACTTCCTTATAAGGAATAAAGACTTGAGGCACTTGGGTCACATCCTTATTTACATATTTAGTCAACAAATCGCGCTGATCCTTCAAGACCTTGGTCAAAACAGCTTTTTGTTCTTCTATGGTCTTAGCACCATTCATCGCACCGTCGTGCACGCCACGCATACCTAAAGTATACAGATTATCCAACCCTGCAACCTCCTTTACACGTTGTTCCCAAAAGGACAAGACATGAGCACTGTTGTGAACATAGTCATACTCTCCCACTCCATCCCGTTTCCACTCACCATTGGTATTCCGCATCATCGGTTCACAATGAGAAGTTCCAATGAAAATACCAAACTTATCAGCCACTTCTTTGTTGCCCGGTGTAAAATAAAAAGGTACAGAACAGCCATGCATAGCCGGCCAGAAGGTATTGGCACGCAGACGAAGCAATAACTCAAAAATCCGCTCATGTGTTTTCGGACCGATTTGTCCTTTCACATCACTTGGCTCGTATGTCTGCCAGCTCCAAGGGGTAAGCCCCCAGTCCTCATCGTTGATAAAAATCCCCCGATATTCTACGGAAGGAGACTGCATATTCCGATAAGAAGCCGGTAGTTGAAAAATCTCTTTCTTTGCAGGGGTCGCATCTGCCCACCACTCCCATGGAGAAACGCCTATCAACCGTGAAAGTTCCATGACGCCGTATGCAGTACCACGCTTGTCACTGCCGGCTATAACTAATTTACCAGTGGAAGAAACAGCCAGCAGAAAAGCTTCTTTTTTATTTTTTATAGGAGATAAATCAACACCTGCCTTATCGATCAAATCACTTTGTCCGATGGTTCCGACTATAATCATTCCTTTTTTACTTTCCGGAGTAACGATTATGCGGGTAGAAAAAACAGACTCTACATCACGATTGAGCAAATTCAAAGCTGTATGTACAACTTCTTCCTCTGAATTACCACAGGCAATAGTCACCGGTTCACCTGATTTCAAGATAAAAGGGTTCTGTCCATATACTGACAAAACAGCTAAAAAGAAAGCTAGAAAAGAAATGAGTTTTTTGTATTTCATAGTTTTTATTTTCAATATTGCAAAAATAAGACGAAATAGGATTGGATTCCATAGAATAAGATACAATAATATGGAAATTCGTCCATAAAGCCTGTATTATTTATCGTATTTACGGTGCTTTTTACACTTACAATAAATTTATAAAAATATAGGGAAGAGCATATAGGAATTTTCTCTTCCCCACATTAAGTATCAATTTTCGTATCCGGGATTCTGTTTTAAATTACTATTTTCATTCAATGAAATCACAGAATATATCTTCCAAAACGGTAGATTACAGAATTCAACAGGCACTAAAACAATTACGGAAAGAATTAAAAGACTACTTACCCTTACTTCTATTCTTTTTTGCCCCTTAATAGGAACCCGTACATCCTATTATATCCTTGTACCCTATCACTTCATAACTGATATGATGATAAGAAGTGTTTCTGCCGGGAATATATGCCTCTCCAAAAGTTGTGTCAATGTTCCCAACGCTTTACCCCGAAACAGAATAGTAGGTTCTTATCTTTCTGATTATGTTCTTCATACAAAACGCTCCTTTTTACAAAAATACAAAATAGGTGCGATAAAATATTACCCTATCCGTCTAAAGACATCTATAACCTAAGAATACAGTAATTTTTCTAACTCTATAGATTTCAAAGAGGCATATTTCTTATACAGATTTGCAGAACAAGTTGGAAGACAATATGCTCTCATGCCCTCATTAACGATGATAATCATCTCATTAACAATGCACTATATTATGAGTGTATCATCTTTATGCTCTCATAAATGCCCTCATGCCCTCACAGTGTTTACTTTCTCACACAGACGTATATTACTTACTATCAGATACATACATTAATATTTATCTATTTCCCGAAATTCAAGAAACAGCCGTTTTTCAGGCTTTTTCTCTTCCATGTCATGCCCAATGCAGCCTTTACGGATTTATACCGATAGCACAAAGCATATCTCCCGATTATACGATACAAACATAGGGATGTAGTTACGCAAGGATAGGAACAGGTTTACATCAAAATTCCTTCATGATTGCTCAACCAAACTACAGGGCCGACGCATTAAAAATTATTGTCCTGCAAAAGTTGTGACAAATAGTTTTCATCCCATCCCGCTTTTAGTCTTTTCAGATTCATACTTCCTTTTGTTGTTTTCTCATTCTTAAGTATGGTAAGCGCCATCTTTGTTGCCACCGAAAAGTTTCCGGCAGCATTTTTCACCTTTTTACTGTAGTCTTCTCGAAAGGTAACATCCAGTTGCCAATGAAGATTATTCCCAATAGACCAATGCTGCCTGATGGCAGATGCAATCTTCTCAGGTCGGGTATTATCAAGTGAAGTTACATAGTATCTGACCTCTTGAGTATATTCCCCTATTGCGACTATTGTTCTTTCCGACTTTATCCTTACAACAGACTTCAACCCCACAAGTTTCTTCTTGAACATTTTCTCCATTATAGATCCATAACTGACTACAGTACAGTTTCTTTTCTCAATCCTTCCATGTCCGGCATTTTTCCGACACATGCCTGATGACTCTATTGATTATTTCATCTCTATCCTGATAATCATCAATGATTTGTTTAGCCGGTTGATATTTTTTTTTCTTATTCTCCTTTATAGCGATAATATAATTTGCATCATGCCCAATAATGGTCTGGGTTATATCTTTCTGGCATCCCATCGCGTCAATTGTAACAATACAACCACTTAGTTCCAAAGAGTTAATCAACAATGGAATAGCTGTAATCTCACTGCTTTTGTCATCTACTTTCACCTGACCTAAAGAAATTCCATTAGCGGCAGACCAGGCGGAAACCATCCATAATTTGAATCCTTCTTTTCCCCTAGTATGTTCTCCATCACATTGGCTTGGACCACGCATGAGCTTGCCATCTATAGCTACAACGCCTTTCACCTCCTGACAGACCTGTTTTACCCAATTACGGAAGATCAACTCAAAATAATCGGGCTTTATCATACTGAAGAATCTGTTAAAAGTATCATGACTGGGGATGAACTCCAGGCTAGGTATGCGACTCTTGAAAAAAGCAATTTTCGCATTGCCAAATTCCTCAATCTCATTCCAGGATTGGGCGCCACAGATTACAGCAGCAATGGATATATAGATAATAGTTTCCATTTTATGGACTTTTTTGCGGTTCATCCTAGGATCTTCTATTTGTTTACAAAGGTCAATTATACCAATTTTCATGTTAGTTTATGTTTTAATATATCTTATAAAGACAAGAAAAACAATCGACATAATCAAATAATAACGCATTAATAATCAACAATATAACAAATAAATAACAAGGAATAATATAGTAAAAAATATAATGCATCCGCCATAACCACGGATGTGATTAAGTCTAGTCACCTTTGTGGTTAACTTTAACCACTCTTGTGGTTAGACTTAACCACCTAGGTAGATAAGCAATTACAAACATATAAAAAGTAGGAAAAGAAAAGAAAGAAAAGAAATAAGAGACAGGGAAATATGCACACATAGACTACCACCAACTCGATTCACAAGCCATGCAGCTGCTTTATAAGAACGAACGTTAGGGGGTGAATGATGAAAAAGAGTAGGGTATTGTGGCAAAACAACACCGAATTTGAGCAAATTTTGCCTTTGGAGCAGTTTTTCAAATATCACTTTTCTTCTGCTACTTCAGAGAAGAAGGAAGAAGGGAGACCGCTCATGAAGATTTTCAATTACCCGAAAGGACATACGCATAAAAAGAACTATAAATCAACAATATAAATTATTCCAGACGCATTCCCTGCAAGCTGAGCATTCCCCCAAAAGCCAGCAATAAAAGTACTTTGTATCATGCGATAAAGTCTGAATAATTTATTTTTAAGCATCGGTGTTAGTGAGGGCAATGCCCTCACTAACACCGATGCTACCACCACTAATAAGCAGTTCATTATAAATAAGTTATGGCAAAAAATGAGGGCATGATGGCATTTTCGCGTCCAACTTTCTATTATTTTTTGCCATGTCCCAATAAATTTCTTCAGATGAACCCATTTTTGCCTGTTACTGATTATTTCTAATAAGGTATCTCATAAATTATACTTTATCCACATCAACCATCGACATAAATTAAGAAACAAAAGATCATAAAATCCTTTTAGGAGAGAACAAAAGATGAAAAGTTTCTGTATTCCCCTCTGTGACATACCTACTTAAAAACAAAACATTATTCCAAAAGAATTCGCTGAAAATACAGGAAATAAAAAGGAAATCAGTAACTTTGTATGTTATCATTTAAAAACAAAAAAGTATGGGCAATAAGATTTATCCTATCGGTATACAGAATTTTGAAAGTCTCCGCCTGGATGGCTATTTCTATATTGATAAAACAGCATTGATTTATCAATTGGTGAAATCCGGACGCTATTATTTCCTGAGCCGCCCACGCCGCTTCGGAAAAAGCCTGCTTATCTCCACTCTGGAAGCTTATTTCCAAGGGAAAAAGGAACTTTTTCAAGGACTGGCTATGGAAAAACTGGAAAAGGACTGGACAAAATATCCCATACTGCACATTGACCTGAATACACAGAAATATGATAGTCCGCAAAGTTTGGAAAGCAAACTGAACCGTACATTGGTAACCTGGGAAAAGCTATATGGAAGCGAGCCTGCCGAAGATTCCTTGTCCATGCGTTTTGAAGGCACCATTCAGCGCGCTTATGAACAAACAGGCCAACGTGTAGTGATTCTGGTAGACGAATATGACAAGCCCATGTTGCAAGCCATCGGCAATAAAGAATTGCAAAATAGTTTTCGCGAAACACTTAAAGCATTCTACGGAGCATTGAAAAGCAAGGATGGCTGCATCAAATTCGCCATGCTGACAGGAGTAACTAAGTTTGGAAAAGTAAGTGTATTCAGTGATCTGAATAACCTGGATGATATTTCGATGTGGAATGAATATATAGAATTATGTGGCATCAGCGAAAAAGAAATTCATAAGAATTTGGAAACCGAACTTCATGAATTTGCAGATGTACAAAAGATGACCTATGACAGCTTCTGCGAAAAACTAAGACAATATTATGATGGCTATCACTTCACCCACAACTCCATCGGCATGTATAATCCGTTCAGTCTGCTCAATGCTTTCAAGCGCAAGGAATTTGGCAGTTACTGGTTCGAGACGGGGACTCCTACTTACTTGGTGGAACTGCTAAAAAGACATCATTACAATCTGGAACGGATGGCACACGAAGAGACCAATGCCCAAGTGTTGAACAGCATTGATTCGGAGTCAACCAGTCCCATTCCTGTTATCTATCAAAGTGGATATCTTACTATAAAAGGATATGATGAAGAGTTCGGTATCTATCATTTGGGCTTTCCAAACAAAGAAGTGGAAGAAGGGTTCATACAGTTTCTTGTACCTTATTATACCAGCATGAACAACGTTGAATCTCCATTTGAGATATAAAAGTTTGTCCGTGAAATACGTTCCGGCGACTACAATTCTTTCTTCCAACGCCTGCAAAGCTTCTTTGCAGACACTACATACGAGATTATCCGTGAACAGGAACTGCATTACGAGAATGTACTTTTCATCATCTTTAAGCTGGTAGGTTTCTATGTCAAAGTGGAGTATCACACCAGCAGGGGCCGCATAGACCTCGTTTTGCAGACAGACAAGTTTATCTATATAATGGAGTTTAAACTGAACGGAACAGCGGAAGAAGCCTTACAGCAGATTAACGACAAGCATTACGCACTTCCTTTTGAAACAGACGGACGAAGACTGTTTAAAATAGGAGTGAACTTCAGTGCTGAAACACGGAATATTGAAAAATGGATTGTTGAATAATGATTCTGTCATTTCTATTATTTTGAATATTAGTGAAGAATCTGTAAACAATAAAAGAGTTGTTGTAAACAGATTCTTCACTCATGTTCAGGATGATAAGCTATACAATGATATCATCAAACAGATACGAAAATATCCTATCTCATACCATCCACCGGAATCACTTCCTGCATATAAATGGCATCCAGACTCCAAAGGGCGGCATCATTGGTACTGATACTTGTACATTCATCCAAAGGAGCGGGAACTTCCGGCGGAAGAACAGTTTCTATACGGAAAGGTGGAGCCGGAGTATGTTCCAAGCGGGAAAACAAATCAGTCCAAGCCTCTTCCGCCATTTTTGCATTACGGGTATGATAGGCTGCATATCCCAACAAACGGGATATACGGAAACGATTTTTCCTTAACTCCCATGCTTTCTGCTTATAACGGGCGGCAAGATCAAGCCATGCCTCATTCCATTCGGGATAATCAACCATACGGATCATTTCATTCATGACTTCAAAACCTCCCATGATGGTCATCAAATGATTTGTACTTTCTAACTTGGGATCACATTCGCTGGTAATAATCCCTGTAGCCGGATCATAACCTAAAGCCAACGGACCTGTAAAGATACGGTTGGGCAGTGCCACAATACTTTTCATCCCGGCTATAATTTTGTCACGGTAAACCGTATTGCCGGTACGTTCCCATTCAGTCATCCAGTTTCCGGCGTATGCCAACCAGTCGGGACCGATGCGGAGACGTGCAGGTGCCGTACAAGGATACTGACTGCGAGGTTGCGCCAGACGCATGGGGTCCAGCGTGTACAGTTTCTGATCGGCATCTTTTACTTCGGTCATTAAATCACCGCATCGGTCGTCCGTAGTAAGATAATAGTAGAAACGATTCCAGGCAGCCTGACTGATCCGTGCTTCTTTGGCTCCACATCCCCAATGACTGACGTTGTGCCGGCTACCCAATCCTGCATTCGGACCGATATGATACACATCCACTTCCGCCGTATGACGGGTCATAGCTTCTGCCATGCGCCAGATATCAGCACGTCCGGTACGCAGGAAATTATACCATAGCCACATATTAGAAGCCAGTTCCGTGTTATCCCATGCAAAACCTCCGATGTCATAACGCCAGGTATGGCGGACAGGATCGTATGCATGCATCACATCCCCATAATTCCAGAAACCATACCATTTATTTTGTTCTATCGCTTTTTGATAGAAGCTGATATAAGCATCCAGCCTGTCTTCCACCCGGGCACGGAAAGGAGTACTACGATCGGGAAGGCTCCAAACACCAAATGCCTGCTTGGCATGCAAATAGTCAGGTACAGGCATCAGCACTCCCGGTCCGGCAAGTTGTTTAGCTTGTTCTGCAAAAGCTTTCTTTCCGCTATAACCACCCTGAGGTATCAAGGTAAGAGTCGTTGTACGGGCAATCCCGTAAGGGGTGCTCATTCCTTCTTGCACATCTTCGTAACTGGCATTCAAGTCATGGGCCACATTATCATAATGGCGCAAGTCCATCGGTTCAGCATCCGGACTCCATATCCATGCGGTAAGAGCAGCCACCGGAGTTTTTGCATCCGAGATTTCAATAGAAGACGGATAAGACTGCCAGAAATCATGCAACTCAAGCCCCATGCCTCCGGTTATATCTCCGGCAAAGGCATAACCCTCACTACGTGTACCGGAAAAAGTACCTATCCAAGGATTATTGTCATTGGCACGTTTACGGATTGAAAATGCATCCGCTGTCAGTTGGGACAGACGATAACTGTCCCAAGAAGCCCAATGATCAAGCAAAGCACGGTTCTTTTCGTCAAAAGCTTCATAAGAAGGAATGCGTTTTCCTTCCATCTGCTGTTGCTGTAATGAAGATTCTCCATTTCCGGTTTTACCCAATGTAAGTATGCGTCGTCCCACCAAAGGCTGAACGGGCTCGCTCCAGACTCCACCATCGGCACAAGAGAAAGCTACATGGCGATTGTATAAAGCCTCACGCATAGGAACGTCAAAACGAACTCCCAAGGCGCGAATGAAATCTTTGTTCTGATCTCCGTCATATACAAAGCTATGCACCATTTTCACTTGCTCACTGCCACCATAAAAATAAAGCCGTACCACAAAGGGCAACCACTCACGACCATTCGGACTTTTGTGTACCCCTTCCAATTTAACAAGCGCACGCACAGAACCGGCACGCTCTACAGTCACAGATTTCAGTTCTCCTATATAATTAGTGAAAGAAACTTGAGAAGTACTTTCAAGTACCGGTTCGCTTTGCGTATGGCAGATAAGCCTAGCCTTTTCTCCTACTTTCACACCTTTATATAACAGACTATCTATCAAAAATTCGCCTTGACGAGGTATATATGCTGAAATGACTCCGGTAGAAATATGAATACCCTGTGATGTTTCTGCCACAGAAACGGACTTCTTTTTATCTGTATCCGGCAGTTTGGATTTCGCTTTAGATTTCTTTACCGCCTTTTCCAGAGTCAGTTTTTCTGTTCCGGCAGGAATAACTCCAGCTATTCCTCCCCACTTTACAGAACCATCCGGCCAATAAGCCAAAGTCCAGGTATCAATAGGAATATCCTCACCACTTTCTGCAGATAGCCGTAACTTGTTTTCCGGAAAAACTTCCCCTTTATCAAAAGGCACTCCGAAACTTACGACCTTATCCTGCCGGGGAGTCTCACCAATCCATTGCAAGGGAACAGCAGTCGCCTCTTGCGATGAGCATTCATAACTGAAATTTGTAATACGAGTACGCGACAAAGTGGTACGAAAACCAAACCAGCCTTCCCGTAACGGTTCAGCATCCCTGAAGTCCACCAAGCGCTCACCGTCTATGTAATAACTAACCCTATTGTTCTCGTTGGTAATCTTGATGTGATACCAATGATTCGGCTTCAGCAAATGTCCGGCATCCGTATATTCCTTTAGAATAGCAGGACGGGCTTTAGGATTTGTAATACCCGACTCATCCCCATCATAACGACGGAAACGTGTAGTAGAGTTATGATTGCCACCATATCCCAAATAGTAAAGCTGTAAAGAATAACAATTCAAAAATATACCGCTACGCCATTTTTCGCGCTTCCATAAATTATCGGGATATTGAGGGTCTGATGCCATCCAGAAGCAGTTCAAATCACTCAGACGATCTCCATCCGACTCCACCACCACACATGCATCATATTCAATGGTCACTTTTCCACTCATCTTCTCTTTTCTCCAAAGAGTCAATCCTTTGGGAGATACTATTTCAGCGGTATCTCCCTGAAACGTCACTTTATAATCAGGCGATTCCGATTCAACCTTCCAGTATTTAGTAAACTGACGGGAATTTAAACCGGAAACCCTATTATCCTGTGCCTTTGACGTAAAGACAACTAATAGAAATAAAAACAGAAACAGATTTTTCATACGATGTTGTTTTGTTTTCATTTACTTTAAAAAGTCTTTTAACGGACAGTCCGTAGCTTTCAGCCCGTCAGCAATACTCCGGGCATTCATACGGGCACCTTTCAAAGAGGTATGGGTATGGTCATGATTGAAATACGTTCCTACTACACGCAAACCTTGATTGTATCCCATATCCTGGAGCTTGTCTCCTGATATTTTATTCAAATCTATAAAATAAGCCCCGGCCGCTTCTGCCGCTTCACGCGTCCATTTACCAAAAGAACTGGTATTGCGCTCTATCTCACCATTATCAAACTTATTGCGGGGTGTATGACTCAGGACAATAGGAACAGCTCCCTTTTCTTTTACATCCATAATAAACTTACGCAAATACCAGCCGAAAGAATAAACCACTTGATAGCTGCCGGTTTTCTCCATTTTGAAGACCTTGCTTTCATTTCCTGAACCGGGTAATTCCGCACGCGCTTTCCCTGTGTTTATGTCACCTGCATCATTATGTCCGAATTGTATCAAAACAAAATCTCCCGGCTGAAGTGCATGATAGATTTTATCCCAACGCCCTTCATCTAAATAAGTACGCGCACTGCGGCCCGCTTTCGCATGATTCTCTACAGAGATCCTTTCCGTGTCAAACAGTTCGTGAATAACACTTCCCCATCCCCACATACCCTTTTCATCTTTATCGGCATTCTTCACAGTACTGTCTCCCACCGTAAACAATACAGGATTCCCCTTTTTACGGGTAGCCCCCGTAACCGTATCTTTTTCTACCGGTTTCAAATAACGAGCCAGTTCCAACCCTTTATAATTACGGATTCCTTCGGCTGCTGATTCTGCATTGACACGTGCGCCAAAAGCACTTGTGTGAATGCGGTCCAGATAGAACATATACTTTACTTTTTCTTTGCCGAATTTCTCAAATTTGCGTGCCGAGATATCATTCAGATCAATAAAAGGAACTCTCGCTTTTTTAGCTACCTGCTTCGCCCATAATCCAAATGTCTGATTTACCCGGGTAATAATAGTGCTGTCTGCATCTTCCCAAGCGTTGCGAGGAGTCAGGGACATCAAAATAGGATGAGCGCCTTTTTTTCTTCACATCATGAATAAAACGACGCATATATTCCCCATACGTATATACGGTCTCTTTTGCTCCTGTCTCTTTAATAGTCACATTCAGACTGTCTTTGCCAATTCCCGGAATAGAGGCACGGGCACGGCCACTATCGTACGGACCATTGTCATTATGTCCCAATTCTATGATAACCCAGTCACCTTTACGAACTCCTTTCAAGACATCAGGCCATAACCGGTTATAAAAAGTACGGCTGCTGGTTCCTCCCAATGCGTGATTTTCAACGGTTATCTTATTTTCATCAAAATACTCGTGTTCAAAATATCCCCATCCCCATTGACCGTTATTTCCATTGCCCAACGTACCGGTACGCATCGTTGAATTTCCAACAAGGAACAACACCGGATTATCCCCTTTCCGGCTGGAACCTGAAACAGGACGGGCGGAACGCGCCACATTCAAACTATCAAGTGTATTATCAACGACTTGATTCACATCCTTCATCGGAGCAGCTATTTTATTTTGAGCATGTGCTCCCAATCCTACTCCGGCAGCTAACAAAAAGCATAAACAAAGTTTGTTTCCTTTCATGACATTTATAGTGTTTTTCTTTTATTGCATTTCAAATTTCTCACAAAAATAAGATGAACGAACAAACCGGAGAATAGAAATTCATTCATTTTCCTGTTTATTCGTTCAACCAATAGTACATATATCCTAATCAGAGTAGCGACAAGGCTAGAAACTAGGGTGCGGCGGTTGGTTATACGCTACATTCTGCCAAGCTATCGCCAACCTGTACTGACGGTCATTCATCCATGTGGCACGTCTGTCCACAGCCGGTATGGTAGTAGAATAAATACGTAATTCCGTCTGGTCTTCGGAAGGCCAAATGACCTCTTCTCGCCAATCTCCTAAAATATCACCCGACAAACACGGATTACCTTTTGTTCCATTATTGGAAACAACTCCCTCGGCTTTCAATAATAAATCCGTACTTTCCGCATTCCAATTCCATTTACTGATGGAAACATGATCCAGTAATTCCGCTAAGGGATCAGCGTCCCAATAAATGGTAAAATTACAGGAGTCAGGCTTTCTATTACAGATTATTTCTCCGGTATCCCCTCTTCTCAAACCTCCTATATTGCACCAACACTCTGCTCCATCATAACGCGGATCGATATCGGCAGCTACTCCACGACCGGCATCTTGTCCCAAACCATCCTGCCAGATAATTTCTCCGGTCGCTCCATCAAACATAGCTACGGCAGGAGTACGCTTTACAATTTCATTATCGCCTTCATTTTCATGCACGCCAAAAACCTGCATACCTTGACGGGAAGGAATAAAACGTCCGGCATGTAAAGCATCACCGTGACGCAAGCCCGTAGTAAACAGTCCTTTACCATCATGGTCTACAGTCATAGCCCCCACACAGATTTCATCACAACCATCACCATCAAAATCCGCTACGGTCACACTATGATTTCCCATGCCCGAATAGGCCTCCCACCCCGGTGCCGCACTATCAAAAGTCCATGTATGTTTCAATGCCCCGTTTGTAAAAGTCCATGCAGCCACCACCGTCCGTCCGTACCATCCTCTTACCATGATAGGTGAAGGCGTTTTTCCATCCAGAAAAGCTACTCCAGCTGTAAAACGGTCTGAACGACCACCAGTATTATCATTACCACAATTGCCACCGACACCTCCCCAACCATCCAAGGGATAACGGGTTGGAATATATTCTTTCGAATCCAGTTCTTTTCCGGTACGTCCCTCAAAAACCGTGAGGTATTCCGGGCCATTTACTATCTTACCATACGTAGGACTTTTTTTATCCCATGTCCTCCAGTCGGCTTGGGCATCTCCTATCCGATGTCCCAGCCCATCGACAGTACCATCTCCTGTCTTACAACAGATTTCCGCACATCCATCTCCATCAAAATCAAAAACCAAGAAATTAGTAGTGGCTGCTCCGGAACGTACATTCGGTCCCAAATCAATACGCCACAATCTTCTTCCATCCATTTTATATGCGTCCAAATAGGTATTACCGGTAAAGCCACGTTGTGGCGGTCGCTTTGAATTAGAAGGAGACCATTTTAAAATAATCTCATACTCTCCATCACCATCCAGATCACCTACACTACAATCATTAGCTGTATAAGTGAATGATTCACCTGCTATTTCTCCGTCCTCCGGTTTACAAACAGGAATACTTAAATAAGGATTCCGTTTCTCTCCCTTCAAACGGGTCCAGGTAGCGACTTCCCCGGTAGTTGCTTTTAAAGTCCAACGATTATCCACCGTATAATCAACCGTACGGTCTAAAAAATCGGAAGTCCGATCTATCGGTTCTTTATTTAATTTTACCTCCGCACCTCCACCGGAACTACGGTATAAATCAAATTGTAATCCGGCTGCATCCTCCAAGGTCATGCGCCAGCTAAAATACATTCCTTCCTCTGTAGGAATTCCAATCAATCCTCTTGAAAGCTTTTCTCCACTATAAGGTTGGGAGAAAGCGAATATGCTTCCGACAAGCAGAAGCATATTCATCATAACCCAATGTTTCATCTAACAATTTATAAAACCTTAATACAAGCGGGGAGTTTCCCCGCCTATCTACTTAAAAAAGAAACTCCTGTCTATCAATCTTTACCTCTAAAAAATATCCACATCTCTATTGCCACAAATTCTCTTTAAACTCAATTTCAACAATGCGTAACTCGTGATTGGTTTTATCGCCATTTTTTGCCTTAAACAAATCCAATTCACCCGCAGCAGGCGCAGCAACCTCTACAATTTGTCCGAAACCGTCACCTTCCTTGCTGGCACCTTTCAAACGAATGGTTATCTCATTTGTCAATACAGGTTTTACATTCAGGTGGATATATCCCAAACTCTTTTCAGTCTCACCACTCCAAATCAGTTCATCACCTGCATATATTTCCAAAGGATAGCTACGCAAACGCCAACCGGTAAGTTTCATGCAAATTTCATCCACACGGGCCGCACGTTCCAAACTATAAGTTATCCATGCACTGTTCAGTCTGCCATCATTCTTCCATTCACTCAATTCATTATCATCGAAACTTTTTATCGTTTCATCCTGGTTGGCTCCGGCAACCGCCGATAAGATATTCACATCGACTTTCGTATCTTTGTAAGAAGGAGTCAACGGAGTTTCTCCACGGGTCAGCCTGCCCTCCAGTTCATCTCCCGGAATATAGTTACTCAAGCCATTCTTCACTTCAACCGGTGCGGAAGAAAGACTGATTTCGGCAGATTGCAATCCATCAGCCTTGGCTGTTATACGAACTGCTCCCGGAGTCGTAAGAGAGCGTATCAAAGCCCGGTTGATTCCACATTCTACAGGCAAATCTTTTGAAAGAATATAATTATCTTTGCCCTGTGCTATTCCACCACGCCATTCAGCCGGTCCCTCTACGTCAAAATGTATCAGATCATTAGCCAGCGGGCAACGTCTGCCATCTTTATCCATCACTTCCACTTGAAGCAATACCATATCAGCTCCATCCGCTTTCCAGCCTTTAGGACTTTGAATCACACTAAGTTTAATCTGTTCCGGCTTGCCGGCAGTCTGCAATTCAGCGCGGCAACATTCTTTTCCATTCTTATCATACCCTACAGCTTCCAACTTGCCCGGAACAAATGCCACATCTTTGAAAGTATACAAGAAATGATAATCTCTTTGACCGTTTCCTAAAGATTTACCATTCAGGAACAATTCCACTTTTTCAGCACTGGATACCACATAAACAGGTTTAACCACATCTTCTTTATAGTTCCAATGACCAACGATATGAATACGGGGATTCTCTATATCCACCCATCCGTCCCACATCACCTGATGTGCATAGAAAGGATCTTTAGGGATACGCATGGCATCTGTCACACCACTACGACGATAATTCTCCACACCACGATAATGTGTATTCGTATCCGAGAAGATGATTTTCACACCTCCTGAGCTGACACGGTCACCTGTACCCGGGCGTTCACGCCAATAATCAAACCAACGAATCACATTCTCAATAGTAAAGGAATCCTGATTGTGATTATAAGCACGGGCATCCACCTTTTTCTGGACCTTATTAGTCATTGCAGAACGGAATGAATTATTTCCTTCCCCATTTTTATGATATGGATAAGAATATTCATCCCAATATTTGCGCAGACCTTCATCACGGCAGTATTCCATGGCCCACATCGGATGATGTTTGCTCTTATTGATATAAAGCATCTCGCCACCATATTCGGCTTCACGAATATCAAGCATTTCACGGGAACCGATGGCACGGCCTCCATGAGGGTCATACTTATCACGAATCGCTTTCATTTCTATCATGTGTTCACGACTGATTGATTCGTTTCCACATTCATAGAATAAAATACTCGGATTATTACGGTTGTAAATAATGGCATCACGCATCAATTCTGTACGTTGTTCCCATTGACGGCCTTCACGGTCCTTTTCTGCATCACCGGCCTGCATCGCCTGAATCAATCCGACACGGTCACACGATTCAATATCCTGCTTCCAAGGGGTGATATGCATCCAACGAACCAAGTTGGCATTATCTTCCACCATCAGACCGTTGCTATAATCACTCAGCCATGCAGGAACACTCATACCGACTCCCGGCCATTCATTACTGGTACGCTGTGCAAAACCTTTCATCTGAATCACCCGGTCATTCAACCAAATCATTCCTTTGCCGAAACGAGTTTTACGGAAACCGGTACGGGTAGCCACTTCATCTACTTTTCTGCCATCCACCCATAAACTGGTTTTTACTGTGTACAAATATCCGTATCCCCAACTCCAGAAATGAAGTCCGTCTATTTCTGCCGAAGCTTCCAAAGTCGCAGTTTCACCCGGTTTTACTACCGTCTGAGTACCCTCAAAACTTTTTATGCTTTTCCCGTCACGATCAAACACTTCAACCTTATAAGCGACTTTCTTATCCCGATTATATTCATTTTTTATTTCAGACTCCGCATGAACCACAGCCTTACGAGACTTCACACGGATATCTTCCGCATAGATATAGACACCGGTAGTTTTTAAATTACTGTACAAGGGAAGTGTCTGATAAAGTTTATCAGTAACATGAAGCCATACATTCTTTGGTATACCTCCATAATTGGCGTTGAAATTACGGTCACTCCATTGATATTTGGTGCCGGTAGCACGTTCCTTATAATTCCAATTGTTATCAATGCGGACCGCCATTACATTCTCTTGTCCATATTTAATATAAGGAGTCAAATCGAAACCTACAGCCATCGCACCATTTTCATGCAAGCCGATATATTCGCCATTGATATAAAAATCAGCTCCTTGACGAACCCCTTCAAATTCAACAAAGACTTTTTTGTTCTTGCTATCGGCAGGCAGACGGAAATGTTTACGATACCACATCACAGTATCTGTCAGTTGTTCTATACTCAAACGAAAAGCTTCATCTTCATTAAAAGGACGGGGTAATGTTACTTTCTTCCAATCCGTATCCTGGAAACGTACCTCTTTGGCTTCCGGTGTATCGCCAACATAAAGTAACCATTCAGAATTAAAATTGTATTTATCACGGACAGATGATGCTGCCGCAATCTGACTTATTCCTATAAAAGTCAATAAAAATAAAAGAATTTTGTTTCTCATAGCTATCTCAAATTGTTTGTTGCAAAACTAGCATAAAGTCCTCTTGCCTACCATAGAATAAGATACATTTATATAGAAATTCGTTCAAAACGAAATTTCAGGGTATTCATGTTGCGCATATTCACATATTACATTAATACTCAACATATTACACAAACACCCTGAAACATTTATTCTATAGGTTGCAACATCAGGACTATATAATTCATTGCTTCACCATAGCCGGAGTCAACGTTACAGGTCCCAATAGTCCTGAAGATTTTGGTTCCCAATCAGAAGCATCAAAGATACCATTTTTCACATTTTCCTTTTTTCTTGCAGACATATTTACATTATAGAAAATCTTCCAGTCCACTCCCTTCTTATCCATATAAGCAATTCGATTCGCCATAGAGTTGGCTACTCTGACAACTAACTCATCCTGTCCTTTGAATTTTTCAGCAGGGATATACAATTGATAAGGAGAGTCAATCACTGTACCGATATAATCTCCATTCAAATAGACAGATGCATTTTCCGCTACAGAGCCAAGATCCAATTTGATCACATCCGCTACAGGCACCTTATTTATAGTAGTCGTATAAACGGCTGTTCCAGAAAAAGCTTTATATTCATCCCCTACAAAATCAGTCCATGAGCCCAAACTATCAACCGTTATAGAAGCAGGAAGTTGAGGACCTCCTTGAACAAAAGAAACAGTCCAACTGCCGGAAACTGGATTTGGCTCACCTGCATTTTGATAATAAGCATAGGCATCTCCTGTAAAATTCTGACTGGAAGTTGATACAATGACAGTTTCACCCGGATTCAATTCCAGGTAAACATCTGTTTGCCCGTCATTGCGTTTCATAGCAGCCAAACCACTGGCACCAGTCATTGGATTGAAAATCGCCGCACTCCGAGCTTCTGTACGAAGTGGAATCCAATCCTCTATTTTACGGTCGCTACTATTTTCTATAAAGTAATATTTTCCCGTCGCACTATTTCTTCGGATACATTGCAGACCTGCCTGATACATTTTCTCGGCACCCACATTCGCCTCATTCATCAGAGCATTAATATCATCTGACAAACAAATCTTCCCCTTACCTACACGAGCACATTTAACAGCACCTTCAGCATGAAAGTCCAGAGCATCCAGCATTTCTTTAAAATGAGCCTGTTTCTCTTCCGAAAGAATCATTCCGGCCATATCTTGAGGAATTCCCTTATAAAACACAACGGTAGCACCTTCATCAGCCAAAGCCATCAGTTTTTCCATTGTTTCATAAGGAATATATTGCGCCGCCGAAACAAGAACGGTTTTATATGCGGCACCGGGCGTTACAATCATTTCTTTCTCAACATTAGTTTTAAGAAGTTGCTTGTCAGAAATCATATCCCACGCATAACCATTCTCTGTTAAAGTTACCGCACTTTCTCTGACCGAAGATTCCAACATATTACGATCCAATCCGCTAAAGTGTTGAAGGCTTCTGTTCCCTTGTTCAGACATCACATCGGCTATGTTATAGTATAAAAGAACATCATTATCAGGAGTGCCATCCTGTAAAAATGACTGCACACGAGTAACATACTGATTCAAATATTTAAAATCCTCCCAAAACGGATTGTTCGGATGAAAATGGACTGCCGCATAAAATAACCATCCCGGCCAGGGAGCCTCCTGCGGACTGAAACAAGTGCCATGATAAAAAATATGATTCACCCCGCCCAGAAAGAAAAGGTCAAGTGCTTTCTTTACATCTCCCAGATTCGATTGGAAATGTTCATCCAGCCAAGTCGCACTTTCCGAAGATGAGAGTTTCTTTCCTTCCGTATGGGCTACAGACGGAGCCGCTTTTATACTGACCAAATCACGCCCTTCTATTTCGGGCACATCACTCACTGCATACAAATCCAGAATATTGGCAGGAGAACCATGAGCCTGATTCCTTATACCCTTTCCTTGTTTTGCCGCCCAATGTTGCCAACGAATGGAATAATGATTTATCAATAAATCGTTTATGGTTTGTCTATAATCATACAACACCCTTGCATTCTTGTCCGGTGTATCCATACCTAACAATGCAGGTAAGTGCTGACGCAAGTCATATCCCCTATACTTTTGGAATTCGTCAAAAAAAGCAGGAGTCCAATTTGACTCGCCTCTTGCATCGTCCACTTCATAAGAGTCATTAAAATAATACCTCAGATAACTGATATCCTTTCCTTTAAAAGCCTCATCAAATTTACTGAGATAATGATCAATGGCCGAAGCTGAAAAATGGTCTATCACATCACCTTCACCACCAGGCCCTGCACGTTCTACCATTTTTCCATGATGACCTTGGAACAGAGCGCAAATAGTCCAGTCACCTTGAGGAGCCGTCCAGTCCAATGTACCATCCGGCTTTATTTTTGAAGTCAAGTCAAGACATTCACCTTTATCACTATTAGCGGTCACTATAATCAAAGGCAGTTCCTTTTTATATCGTACCTGATCCAATGCCAATGTCTGTAAATCAGCATTCGCACTGACCGGTTCTTTCAAATCCGCCAGTTTTACCGGAGTATGCCCTGCCAATCTGACAAAGCCTTCTTCCTTATACCGGACAGGTTCACTTAGTTGTTCGCCTTCTTTCAATTGATAAGTTTTATAAGCCACCGTCTTGCACGCATCTTCGGGAGGGACCCAAGGTCCTCCAAACGGCCATCCCGAAGCATTAGCCAAATCAATTCCTAACCCCAACTGCTTCGCTTCCTGCAAAGTATACAGAAACAAATCAACCCATTCCGGAGAAAGAAAATCTTTAAAGCGATCCTCATAACCATGTATTCCATAAATAGGAGTGATCTCCAATCCACCCAGATTTGCCTCCTGGTACTTACGCATAACCGTATCCAAGTCAGTAGTCCTGACCGCATTGCCTTCCCACCACCATCGCGTCCAAGGCTTGGTCTCGTTAGTCACTTGCGGCCATTCAATCTTATGATTCTGTGTACAAGCCAAACAGCCACAAACTGCAAAAAGTACATAACAGAACTTACTGCATTTCTTTAAAAATAAGGATTGCTTCATAAATCTTACTTGTTTAAAAATGGAAACGGGCATTTTCAACACGTTGACCACCTATCATATTCTTTAATTTTTTTGCCACATCAGGATATTGTTTTATCACATTGGAAGTTTCCGCCGGATCTGTATAAATATTATACAATTCTTCGTAGGTTTTAGACGGATCACTAACTTCCAGTCTCACCAACTTCCAACCATCAGGTGTCATAATAGATTGCTTTCCTCCAAATTCAAAGAACTCATAATAAATACAATCATGCTCCTTCTGAGTACCTTTTCCCGTAAGAGTAGGCAAATAAGATATACCATCAATATTTTGAGGAATATCCGCCTGCACCAATTCACCTATAGTAGGCAAAAAATCCCAAAATGCAGAAATATGATTGGTAACTACTCCTTGTGGAATAACTCCCGGCCATTGAATGACGAACGGAGTACGGATACCTCCTTCATATAAATCTCTTTTCTGACCTCTGAACGGACCATTACTGTCAAAATAAGATGGATCGTGCCCTCCCTCCGAATGGACTCCATTATCGGAAGTAAAAACAATGATCGTATGATCATACAAACCTTTCTCTTTCAACTCTTTAATAATCAAGCCCACACTTTTATCCAAATAAGTAACCATCGCCGCATACGCCGCACGCGGATTTTGCTGCGATTTATAACCGTCTCTGCTTCCTCCAAAAGGAGTTTCACAAAATTCCCCCTCATACTCCGTCATCGCTTCCCCCATTATATCAAGATCCGCATGGGGTATGGTCGGTGAAAAATAAAGGAAGAAAGGTTTCTGCGCATTTTCATCAATAAAGTTCAAAGCCTTTTCCAACATCAAGTCATGCGAATAATATTTCCCATCCAGCATAATCTTCTGCTCATTCTCATGCAAGAACTCAGGGTAATAACTATGAGCAAAACGTTGTCCCAGATAACCGTAGAAATAATCAAAACCATGTTTACCGGGCATACCTTCCGTACCCGGTCCTCCCATTCCCCATTTGCCTACACATCCGGTAACATAATTCTTTGTTTTAAAAATATCGGCTACGGTAACTTCACCGGCAGGAAGCGGAGTTTCATATAACAATCCATCCGAACCTGCCACTTTTGCATTTCCTCTGATTGCGGCATGTCCCATGTGCTTTCCTGTAATCAGAGCACAACGGGACGGAGCACTGACCGTAGAACCGGAATAATGCTGCATAAACTTCATCCCGTTCTGAGCTATCCCATCAATATTCGGTGTCTTAATCTGACGCTGACCATAGCATCCCAAATCACCTATTCCCAAATCATCCGCCATAATATAAATAACATTGGGCGATTTCTCTGCCGTTGTAGTCTGGGCCATCGTAAGCCCTGAAGACAACAAAGCTGCGGAAAATAATATCTTACGTGTATTTTTCATATCCAACCTTACTTTATTTAAAGGATGAAATATCCACCATCATTAAATTCAATCTTTTTCCATTTGTAAAATGTCCGGATTGGAAAAGAACTTTCGTACCATCCGGACTAAAGCTGGGATGTGCATGATCTGGTTTCATCTTGGTATCCGACGCCAACCAATGACGCTCCCCGGTCTGTACATTAACCAACCATACATTTCCTCCAAAAGTATCTCCGGCAGCCCATTTATTATCACGGCTGGCATTACAATGCCAGAAACCTCTTCCTACCAATTGGCCGTCAATCGCTTGGCGATCTTTTTCTAATTCCACCTGCCCTATCAACTCTACATCATCCGTACGCAAATTGATACGCACAATACCACTCGCCTGTTTGCGAAGGCGCGGCTGAAATCCCAAGATATTGAAATATACAAAATCTTTGGTTGCAAAAGTTTCATGAGTCACCCAATCTAGCGGAGTTTCTTTATATAAAGGTTTAAAGACAGTTCCATCTGCCGTGCAAAACCACATACGCTGATGGGCATCGCCACCGGTTTCGTTACAAAAAACAATTTCACCCGGAGTAAAACGGCTGGCTTGTATATGTCCTGTTTTAAATTCCGTATCAATAACCTTAGTTACTTCTCCCGTACTGAGATTCATTTTACGAATTCCGCAAAGAGTTGGCTTTATCTTTACCGGCTGGTTACTTTCAGGCAGGAAAGCGTTTTTCATCATACGTTCCTTTTCCTCTTCCGTACCCTCACGCTCAACAGTTATGTAGGCATAATCATCATTACAATCCACAGCATATCCTCCCGGACGTCCCATCTCAGTGGGGAAAGTGCCTATGAAAGTTTCATAAGCGGATGGTTTACCTACTTTTCCTTGTTTTACATCGGCAAAGAATTTATTCAAGTCCATTACATACATGTTCCAGTTTTCTTTTTCTTTCCGGCTGACAAACATACGATTCGTTTTATTAGCCAAAAAAGCACTGCCCAAGTTCGGTCCTTCCGTAGCTTGAATAATCTTACCGGTGGCCATTTCAATAAAGTAAATCTGTGTAGGAGTCCATTTACGTTTTTCTCCGTTAGGAAGCGTACTTTCCACCTCTTTGTCATTTCCACGGCTGGAAGACCTGAACAATAAGTATTTGCCATCAGCCGTCCACATGGGATCAGTCTGATAAAGAAAACGGTCATTCTTCATCGTGTCGGTCAACATAGTGATAGTATTGCCGGTCGCACTATCTACATAAGTCCGCATTTCCGATGCAGTGCAGTTTCCAAACTGAGCCAATGCGGCTTTACTAAAAGCTAAAAATAATGTAATAGCTAAAAAAGTCTTTCTCATAGCATGTCATTTTTTATCTGATACTACAAATTTATGCATGAGAGAAATTATATCAAATAGAATTTTATCCATTTATATGGTTAATTGTTCACTTTTTAGTTAACTCATAAAAAAAAGTAAGGTAACACCGACAATGCCACCTTACTTTTTTAACGAGTTAATCAAATTTCCTAATTAACCTCATTTCCAAGAACATATTGATATTATCAATTTAATTAATATCCATAATTCTGATAAGCTTTTTTTGCAGCTTCATCCAACAACACACCATTTTCATCTGTCAGCAACTCTATGAAAGTTCTAGAGAATGGTTTCAATGTCATATAATTCTGGAAATTGCCTTTAGCATTTCCTGTTTGACCATTACCACCATTCACATTATCAGAAACATCCCATGAACCTACCGGATAAGTGTTATTAGCCGAATTTGCTCCCATTTGGTTATGCCACTGAATACGCTGAGCTTGAACACCTGCATGGTGAATCACTCCATAGTAGATAAATTCTTCATTGAACTCTCTCGCATATTCATTATATATAAATTCCAGAAAACGTTTTTCCGGAGTATCAGCAACAGGAGTATAATTTTCTAATTTTGATTTTTCGGAAGTTCCATCCCAATATGAAGCATCGACCTTTATTGCATCATAACTATTATTATCTACTTCATACGGCCATTGTTGTGACTCGTTACTTAAATTTTCATGTCCAGGATATAAACGTGCAAGTACTTCATTACGAGTTTCACCAGGTTTAAAGGCTGCACGTCTGCGTAATACATTAATATCTTCAATTGCTTTACCGTATTCTCCCTTACGTCCATAAGCCTCAGCACGCACCAAGTACATTTCAGCAGAACGCATAACCGGAATATCCCGACCTCCACTTTCACTATCCAAAGCACCACGATTAGGATCATCATACTTCATATTTGTAACCTTACCTGTTTTAGAAGTATTCTCCAATCCATAGAAAATTTTACTATCGGCAAACGAATAATCATCATTACCAACAATTTGTGGGCGATAATAATACTTATTGCCATCTTTCACCCATCTGGCAAATACAGGATATGGCTGAGCATTAATAACCTCCACATCAATAGCGGTTTCTTTTGTATTCTCAATCATAGCACGTGAGATATCTCCTGTTCCCATTTTATGTTCTCCCGCCACAGCTTTACGACCTCCCCAAGAAGGACGATTATAAGTAGGCAAAATATGTTCATTGAAATAAGCTGCTTGTTCCTCATTCCAAACATACGTTTTATTTCTTTCATCATTGTAAGCATAATAATCTCCATTTGCACTGGGAGTAGAAGCCCCCGAAGTGTTTATGCCTGTCACATATTCCAAACGGAAAGTTTTTTGATAACGAGAGTCATTTAGTTTATCTGTAAATACATCTATACCAAAATCATCATTACAAAAACCTTGATTTGACTTACCGCCATATTCCCACAAACGACTAGGAATACCATACTTGTCACCTGCATAATCACCGACAAAGAAAGTCAAAGCACGTACACCGTAACGATAGTTATCACCACTTTCTGAAAATACTGCGTTCAAAACATTCTCTGTTGTCTTTTCATTCGAGAAATCACCTAGGTCATGGCGGAACAATTCATGATAATCATCTACCAACGGATGAGCATTAATCACCATATTAGCATAATAAATACAAGAATCCAAATCCGCAGCCCCCTCACCTTTATAAAGCATACCCAAATATGACTTTTCATTGCCATTATCTATCGTTCCATCAGCTCTACGACCATATTCAGGAGTACCATACTCTTTACCTTGATAACGATTCAAATAAATCTTAGCCAATAAATGAGCCGCTGCATATTTTGTTGCACGTCCATATTCAGCTTCACTATATTGCTCTGGCAAATGCTCCACCGCATAACGCAAATCACCAATCAGTTCCTTGAACATGACAGATGCAGGAGTACGCGTATATTGATAATTTGAAGGCAAAGAAGTACTACTTTCCGTTGAAAAATAGACATCACCAAAAACTGTATTCAGCAAATAATACACGTAAGCACGATTAAATAACACCTCAGACAAACGTGCTGCTGCAAAAGAAGGGTCAGAAGCATATTTTCCTAAAGCATCCCCTGAACGAATAGCAGTAATAGCCTTATTACAATTATCGATAATCGGATAGCCATTGATCAAAAATCCAGCCTGCTGCTTTGACTGAAATCCCATAAACTGATTAGCCTGATTTCCTATGAGCCCCGAAGGAGACCACTCAGATATTGCAAACTTATTCAATGACGTCGCACCACTTTTCATAGCACAGTCATGACCTGTTTCCAACATATGCAGACCTTCAGTGTACAACAAAGGAAAACGAACCGAATTATATGAACTCACAATCAATTGATCCAAACCTATTTCAGTATTCAAATAGTCCTGTGTTATGGAAGATACCATTTTTTCTTCCAAGAAACTATCAGAACAACTTGCCAATGCAAGTGCAAATGTACCAGCTAATATATATTTTTTCATTTTCTTCATATTATAAAATCAATACTATCAATTAGAAGCCCAATCTTACTCCCAAAACAAGACTGCGAGTAATACAAGTATTATTAGTTTGTCCACCAATATGATTACCTGCATCCCAACCAGTCAAATCATCCGGATTAATACCAGCTTTAACCAATTCTCCACCAAAAAGGAACGGATTCAATACCTGAGCATATACCTGTGCACTGCTTGCACCACACTTCTTCAACCAACTTTGAGGAACTGTATAAGACAAAGCTATATTCTTTATAAGAACCATATTTCCTTTTGTATAATTTCTTACATAGTCATATTTAGTTTCACGAGTTGCAGTAGTAGGCTGAGCAAACTTTGCATCTGTATTAGTTGGTGACCATGTATCTTTTTCAATTCGACGACCAATAGTCTGGGTCAGACCATAATAAGTATTACCAAATCGAAAATAAGTAAAGAAGCTCAAATTCCAGTTCTTATAGGTAAATGAATTATTGATACCGCCTGTCCATTTAGGAGATTTATTATAAATTTTCTTATCATTATCATCAAATTTACCAAATCCATTATCCATATAGGAAACAACTTCACCTGTTTTATTACCTGCAGCATCTTTTATTTCTACAGTCTTTGATCCTTCTGTACCTTGTGGAACTTCAACTAATGGTTGATCCACAATCTTATATTGTCCAGGAAGGAAAGTCAATCCCAAAGAACGATAAACATCCATCAAATGATTATCCTCCTGAGTATTTTGCCAAATGCGGTCATACTGGAAATCATAAAAACTATTCAAAGGCTCACCCACCATCCAAGGACCTGTTGAATCATACGTAGCACCACCGGCCAATTCTTTAATTTTTTCATTATTCAAAGAGAAAGTCCAATCCGTTTGCCATGTGAAGTCTTTTGTTTTAACATTTACAGTTGACAACGAAACTTCAAAACCTCTATTTTCTGTCTTACCTACATTATTCAAGATTTGTGCATAACCGGTAATTACCGGAATCGACTGATTCATCAGCAAATCAGAAGTCTTAGCAATATAATATTCAACACTACCACTAATACGATTCTCCAAGACTCCAAAATCAACACCAACATTTAAAGATGAAGTTTTTTCCCAACCTAAAGAATAGTTAGGCATAATATTAGTCTTTGTACCAATAGTATTCGACGAAACATTGCCCACTCCAAATGGGATGCTAGCATAGGTAGAAGTAACAGAACCTGCTGTTTGATAAGGATTAACAGCAGAGTTACCTGTAACACCATATCCTACACGAAGTTTTAATTGGTTAATCCAATTAATTTGCTGTATCCATTTCTCTTGTTCCATACGCCATGCCAATGCAGCAGAAGGAAAGAAATCCCATTTGTTTCCAGCAGCCAACATAGAAGCGCCATCAAATCGTCCGGTAACAGTCAACAAATATTTATCCATCAATCCATAATTCACACGTGCCATATAAGAAGCTCTTGACCAAGTAGAAAAATTGGAGCCTGGAGCATATTTTGCATTATTCGATGCACCAATATTATACCACAAAGAAGAAGGAAATGTGATTTCATATCCACGCATGTTCAACCCTTCAGTACGATAACGTTCAGCTGATTGCAACAAAGTAATATTTACCGAATGAATATCTTTTATTGTTTTATTGATATACAGCAAGTTTTCCAATGTCCATGACAACTTCTGACTGTGCTCATTATTGGCTACATTAGGAGCCATTGCAGGATTTTTAAAAGGATTAGTATATCCCTCACCATAATAACTACCCACACGGGAGTTACGATATTGAGCGCCTAAATTCGTACGCCATTTTACACCTTTCAAAGGTTCCCAAAATTGTCCAAAATCCAATTCTGCATAAGAAGAGAAGTTCACGCCATAATAACGTGTTTCATTCCAAGCATCATCTATATTTCTCAAAGGATTATGATAAGCCTGATCATCGGCACTTGCAACCTCCAGTATAGAACCATCTTCATTATAAGCCGGTACCCATGGCATCATACCCATAGCCAAACCATAAGAGTCTTTTGCTCCTGTATTACTTGTATTACTTACAATACCATAATTTTTAATAGAATGAGTAGCATTCAATCCCATTCCCACTTTCAACCATTTAGTCGGAATAATTTCACCGTTTATATTGGCTGTATAACGTTTGAAATCTTGGTCTTTCATAGGTACTTTCTGATCCAAATATCCCAATGATACATACAATTTGGAAGTTTCCGTTCCTGCTGAAAGAGAAATCTGATGATTATGAGTAAATGCTGTACGTGTCACCAATTCGCCCCAATCAGTTGTTTCTAATTGTGAAGGATCATAAGAATAAGTTCCATCAGCATTTTGCTGATATACTTTTTCCAATCGTTTATCCATATATGACATATTGTTGGGATTCAGCCATAAAGCTTTATCACGCTCAGGATCAGGGTTGTCACCATATCTACCATTATAAGTACCACCCGTAATAGCTGACTGACGATTATAATCCAACAATTGACCAGAATTCATATAATCAGTTGTTGAATCCAAGAAACCAAAACTAAATGAGCCATCATAATTAATAGTAGTTCTACCCGTTTTACCTTTTTTGGTTGTCACCAAGATAACACCATTAGCACCACGAGAGCCATAAATAGCGGTAGCAGAAGCATCTTTCAAAATTTCCATAGATTCAATATCACTCGGATTAACATCAGCAATCGAACCTGCTGACATAGGTATTCCGTCAATAACATATAAAGGATTATTATCCGCAGTTAAAGAACGATTACCACGAATACGAATATCGCCCAACTCACCAGGACGATTATTAGACGTAATATCCACACCTGTCACACGTCCTTGCATAGCCTGCAAAGCATTTTGAACAGGACGATCCTCTATAACCTTACTCGTAACACGTGCCATAGCACCAGTCACATCACTTTTTTTCTGAACACCATAACCAACCACTACCACTTCATCCAGTGTTTCGGTATCCTCCTCCAAGATTATTTTAACGGTAGATTGTCCTTTCACTTGGATATCTACGGTCTTGTACCCCACAAAACTTACTTGGATCGTTCCATTATCAGGAACATTCTGAAGTGTGAACTTACCATCAAAGTCGGTAATTGTACCATTGGTAGTACCTTTCACCACCACACTGGCACCGATTACAGACTCACCTGTTTTGTCAAGGACAGTACCCGAAACGGTTTTGCTCTGTGCAAAGGCCCCTACAGCCAATACGGATAACAAAGCAACGAAGAAAAGCCGCTGGAACTTCTCCAAACGACGTAACAGACTTGAATTCTTTCTGTCTTTCATACTTTAATTATTAAGTTAAACAAAAGTTAGTTTTCTATTCTCTCAGGAGAAATAGGTCTCCTACCTGTGAAAAAGTGTTGCAAATATATGCACGAATATTAAAAAAGCCAATGTAGGATTGTACAAAAGCATGGAATTTCCCGTCTTTTCAACTGAAAAATAGTACAAACTTCTGTGAACAATCTCAAAATGGATAGTTTCAAGAGCATTTTTGTTATACAAGAGTGCTTTTATTTCTGATTGTTACTTTAATATTGTATTGTAAAACGTATAAACTAAAATTTGAATATGGCTAATCTTTCAATAGTAATTGTACCTGCTAAAAAATTATCTAACGGTAGACATAGAGTCAGGATCGCAGTGGCTCATCGTTCACAAACGAGATATATTTCAACTCAATTCATTTTGGATTCTGCAAATCAAATGAAAAATGGACGAGTAGTAAAACATGAAAATGCAGCTAATATAAATGCTTGTTTGCGCAAGTTGATTAATGAATACGAAGAGATTCTTTCGTCTATTCATTATCAGTCGAATATTTCATGCACTGAATTGATACATGTTATAACTCGGGAACAACAAAAAAAAGGAATAACCTTTAATACGGTAGTGAAAGAATATCTTTCAATGATGGAAGCAGACGATCGTAAAAAATCACATAAATTATATAATATAGCTTGTGCAAAGTTCCTTAAACATATGAAAGGTGATTTTCCTTTGGTACAACTCAGTCCGACACATATACAAAGTTTCGCTGATGTAATGAAGGCTGAAGGATTAAAAGAAACTTCTATCAGAATTTACCTCACTTTAATAAAAGTAATATTGAACTATGCCAGGAAAATGAATTATGTAACTTATTTAGTTCATCCTTTTGTTTTATTTAAAATGCCAGTTAGTAATATCAGAGAACTAGATCTGTCCGTTGATGAATTAAAAAAAATACGTGATGTGAAATTATTCAAGTCTGTGCATATCATGGCTCGAGATATATTTATGTTAACTTATTATTTAGGTGGCATTAATCTAAGAGACCTAATGGAGTATGATTTCACTAAAGGAAACTGTATGAGATATATAAGACATAAAACCCGTAATAGCAAAAAAAATGAAAATGAAATAGCTTTCACTATCCAGCCAGAAGCACAGACAATTATTGAACGATATATTTCTGAAAATGGGAAATTAGTTTTTGGCAAATATGAATCTTATGAAAAAGTATATAGTTTGGTTTTTAGACATATAGGGAAGGTGACTGATCTGGCAGGCATAAATAGAAAGGTTTCATATTATTCTGCAAGAAAAACATTTGCACAACATGGTTATGATATAGGTATCGAAATAGAAAAAATAGAATATTGTATTGGTCATAGTATGAAAAACAATCGTCCTATATTTAATTATATACGAATAATGCAAGAGCACGCCGATAAAGTTTTTAGAGAAATCTTCGATCAATTGCTTAAATAGTCAATGTTATTATATATGCATAAATGTCTTTCATATCATGTAAATGTTATTATTGTATTACCTTAAAAAGTAAGTGTGGTTCATAAATCAAGCAAATGCACTTAGACAGCTAATAAAGTACACTTGCTTTTTGGGGATATTTTTTAAGTTTAAGTCAGGATATAAACTACTCCATATAAATTTGAGAGCAAAGTGAAATATTTCATAAATACTAACTAAAAGAGTTTTTTTTCCCAACAGCAATAAGAGCACTTTATATTCTCTATTATTGTATCATCTATATTATAAAATTCGATGAAATGGGCTTTTTTTGATACTTTCAACTTTATATATCAAGTTAACTTTTGTTTAACTTAATAATTAAAGTATGAAAGACAGAAAGAATTCAAGTCTGTTACGTCGTTTGGAGAAGTTCCAGCGGCTTTTCTTCGTTGCTTTGTTATCCGTATTGGCTGTAGGGGCCTTTGCACAGAGCAAAACCGTTTCGGGTACTGTCCTTGACAAAACAGGTGAGTCTGTAATCGGTGCCAGTGTGGTGGTGAAAGGTACTACCAATGGTACAATTACCGACTTTGATGGTAAGTTCACACTTCAGAATGTTCCTGATAATGGAACGATCCAAGTAAGTTTTGTGGGGTACAAGACCGTAGATATCCAAGTGAAAGGACAATCTACCGTTAAAATAATCTTGGAGGAGGATACCGAAACACTGGATGAAGTGGTAGTGGTTGGTTATGGTGTTCAGAAAAAAGTGATGTGACTGGTGCTATGGCACGTGTACACGTGCCATAGCACCAGTCACATCCCTTTTTTCTGAACACCATAACCAACCACTACCACTTCATCCAGTGTTTCGGTATCCTCCTCCAAGATTATTTTAACGGTAGATTGTCCTTTCACTTGGATATCTACGGTCTTGTACCCCACAAAACTTACTTGGATCGTTCCATTATCAGGAACATTCTGAAGTGTGAACTTACCATCAAAGTCGGTAATTGTACCATTGGTAGTACCTTTCACCACCACACTGGCACCGATTACAGACTCACCTGTTTTGTCAAGGACAGTACCCGAAACGGTTTTGCTCTGTGCAAAGGCCCCTACAGCCAATACGGATAACAAAGCAACGAAGAAAAGCCGCTGGAACTTCTCCAAACGACGTAACAGACTTGAATTCTTTCTGTCTTTCATACTTTAATTATTAAGTTAAACAAAAGTTAACTTGATATATAAAGTTGAAAGTAGAAAAAGCCCATTTCATCTATAATATATGATACAATAATAGAGAATATAAAGTGCTCTTATTGCTGTTGGGAAAAAAAACTCTTTTAGTTAGTATTTATGAAATATTTCACTTTGCTCTCAAATTTATATGGAGTAGTTTATATCCTGACTTAAACTTAAAAAATATCCCCAAAAAGCAAGTGTACTTTATTAGCTGTCTAAGTGCATTTGCTTGATTTATGAACCACACTTACTTTTTAAGGTAATACAATAATAACATTTACATGATATGAAAGACATTTATGATATAATAACATTGACTATTTAAGCAATTGATCGAAGATATCTAAAAACTTTATCGGCGTGCTCTTGCATTATTCGTATAT